>Ga0102595_100001_pt1 | contig 3357318 bp, 2931 predicted proteins | sample Araplaol_mTSA_r2_2_FD_76864 | JGI IMG/M metagenome (GOLD analysis project Ga0102595, IMG submission 76864) | Arabidopsis root microbial communities from North Carolina, USA - plate scrape MF_Col_mTSA_r2 (SPADES assembly) (version 2) | ecosystem: Host-associated > Plants > Roots > Endosphere... | reverse complement strand
CGATCCCATCCCGAACTCGGAAGTGAAACGCAGCTGCGCCGATGGTAGTGTGGCTCAAGCCATGCGAGAGTAGGTCATCGCCAGGGTTTACACCCAAAAACCCCGCTGCTCACGCAGCGGGGTTTTTCTTTGGGTCAATGCGTGCCGACCAACGGTCGGCACCTACCGAGTGCATGAAAAAGGCGCCCCGCGGGGCGCCTTTCCCGCATCACGACCAACCGTCGTGATCTACCAGGTCGGTATCGACTGTCAGTCGATACGCACAACATCTCAACGGAACGCGGCAACCGCCTCGGTCAGGCCTGCTGCCTGCTGCTCCAGCTCGCGCGCGGCTGCGCTGGCTTCTTCGACCAGCGCGGCGTTCTGCTGGGTGGCCTCGTCCATCTGCACCACCGTCTGGTTGATCTGATCGATGCCGGCGGCCTGCTCCTGCGACGCCGACGCAATGCTCGCCATGATCTCGTTGACCCCCGCCACGCTGCCCACGATTTCCTGCATGGTGTGGCCGGCGTCCTGCGCCAACCGGGCGCCATCGGCGACCTCGCTGACCGATGCATCGATCAACTGCCGGATCTCACGCGCGGCCTCGGCCGAACGCTGTGCCAGGCTGCGTACCTCGCTGGCCACCACCGCGAAGCCACGGCCCTGGTCACCGGCGCGCGCCGCTTCCACCGCAGCATTGAGGGCAAGGATGTTGGTCTGGAAGGCGATCCCATCGATGACGCCGGTGATCTCGCCAATCCGCTTGGATGCGCCGTGGATGCTGTCCATGGTGCTGACCACGCGCCCCACCACGGTGCTGCCACGGTCGGCCACGTCCTGCGCCCCTCGCGCGAGCGTGCTGGCCTTGTGTGCATGCTCGGCGTTCTGTCGAACCGTGGCCGTAAGCTCCTCCATCGAAGAGGCTGTTTCCTCCAGATGAGCTGCCTGCCGCTCCGTACGGGTGGAGAGGTCATGGTTGCCACTGGCGATTTCCTCAGCGCCCAGCGCGATGGCGCCGGCACTGCGCCGGATGCGTTCGACCATGCTGCCCAGCTGAATCGCCGTCGCATTCGCATCGCGCTGCATGGCGGCGAACGATCCCTCGTAGTCGCCCTCCATGCGCTGGCCCAGATCACCCTCGGCCAAGGCCGACAACACGCGGCGAAGATCGCCGACGGTGCTGCCCACCCGCTCGAGCAGTTGGTTGATGCCGGTGGTGAGGCCATCCATGAAAGCGGCACCGCTGTCGGCGCGCGGCAGGCGCCGGTCCAGATCGCCGCGCGTCGCGGCATCCACGATCTCGGCCACGGCCGTCTCCAGCACCAGCTCCTGGGTACGGTCGTGCCATTCCACGGCGAAGCCGACCCGCGCCCCGGCCGCGTCGAACATCGGGCTCACCACCTGGGCAAAGTGCACGGGACCGATCCGCACGCGCCCATGGTGGGTGGCCTGCAGGGTGTCCAGGATGGCGCGGATGCGGTCCGGGTTGGCGTGGAAGCGATGGATGCTGGTGCCCACGAGAGTGTCGGCGTCGAAATCAGGAAATGCCTCGCGCAGGGTGGCCTGCTGGTTGCGCAGCAGGCGCACCACAGCGGGGTTTACATAACGGATCACGTGGGACGCATCGGCAATCATCACCGCCGTGTGCGAGACCTCCAATGCCAGGCGCAGGGTGGCGTCGGCCGCAGCGCCGGCATGCTGGCGGGTGCAATGCGCCTGCAGCTGCGCATGACCTGCTGACACGCGCGCCAGCTCGGCGCGCAGCGCGTCCCTGCTGCGCCGCACCCGCGGCGCCAGCACCACCAGCGCGCCGGTCGCGATCGCGATGCCAAGCACGGTGACGGGCTGTTGTTGCCAGAGGGCGCCGGCAAGGCCGCCAACCAGCCCGGTTGAGAGCACCCCAGTGAGGATGCGCTGCCCGCGAGGGTGCGGGTGCACCGCCGGCGACGGCAGCGCTGCGTCGGGTGGACGTGAGGAGGGGTGGGGAATGGCAGACATGACAACTCCAGAAGCAATTCAGAACGGAACGTCATCCGCTGAAACGCGGACAAACGGATGCGAGGCCCGGCGACCCAGCGGCGGAAGACCTTGCACAGACGTGGATGGGGGAGAGCACTCCTTCCTTGGAAGCCGGATGACACGCGGCTTCGCAGACGGCGGAGCAAGCGACGACACAGGCACGCTGCGCGTGCCTGCTGCATCGGTATCGGTTGGCGTCGCTGGAAGTTGAGTGCGACAGGGTGTCGCAGCGGTCAGCCGGCGAGGAAGCGCGTGATCACGTCGGCCACCAGTGCCGGGTGCTCCATGTGCAGGTGATGGGTGCCGGGGAATACATCCAGGCGGCCGTCGCGAAGCAGCTTGATGCGTTCACTGCGCAGCGGCTCGGGGTAGTACGACTGTGCCGGCGTCGCGTAGATCACCTGGGTGGGGCATTCGATCGCCGCCAGCAGGTCGTCGATCTGCGCTTCGCTCAACCGCATCGCGGTGGGCAGCATCAGGCGCTGGTCGCTGCACCAGCTGTAGCCGCCTTCCACCGGCATGACGCCGCGTTCAACCAGCAGCCGCGCGCAGGGCTCGCTGAGCTGGTTGGCCATCATGCGCGCGCGCACCGGCGCGGCCAGATCGGAAAACACGCGCAGCTTCTTCGATGGCAACGCGCGCACGGCGCGCACATGCTCGCGAAGGCGCTGCGCGGTTTCATCTTCCGGCCCACGCAGGCCACCGAGCGCTTCAATGGCGATCAACCGTTCCACGCGCTCGGGCGCGGCGGCAGCGGTGAGGCTGGCAATGCCGGCGCCCATTGAATGGCCGAGCAGCGTGAAGCGCTCCCAGCCCAATGCATCGGCTACGTCGAGCACATGGCAGATCGCGCCCGGGGTGTTGTACTGCGCGCCCGGCGGCATATGCGAGCTGTGGCCGTGCCCGGGCAGGTCGATGGCCACCAGGTCCAGCCCGGGCAGTGCTGCGGCCAACGGCACGAAGCTGGCGGCGTTGTCGAGCCAGCCGTGCAGCGCCAGCACGCGCGTGCCTGCCGCCAGCGTCGAACGCAGGCCGGCCACGCGGGTGCCCGCCACCGGCAGTACAAAGGGTTCGAGCGTCATGCCAACGCCGTGATGCTCAGCCGCGACAACGCCAGCGCGTGCGCGGGATCGGCGTTGAGGCAAGGGATGTAACGCATCTGCGCACCGCGCGCGGCGACGGTTTCGGTGAAGCCCATCGCCACTTCTTCCAGCGTTTCCAGGCAGTCGGTGGCGAAGCCCGGGCAGACCACGTCGATCTGTTTGACGCCGCGCTCGGCCATCGCCCACAGCGTGGGTTCGGCATAGGGCTGCAGCCACTTCTCGCGACCGAAGCGCGACTGGTAGGTGAGCTTCCACTCGCCATCCGCCAGGCCGAGTGCCTGCGCGATCGCCTGCGCACTGGCTTCGCAGCGCTGCGGATAGGGGTCGCCGGCATCGGCGAGGCGCTGCGGAATGCCATGGAAGGAAAACACCAGCTGCTCGCCGCGGCCGTGCTGCTCCCACCATTGCCGGATGCTGCCGGCCACCGCCGCCACCCAGTCCGGGTCCACCGCGTAATCGCGCACCAGGGTGACGGTCACGCCCGGATGGCGGGGCTGCCAGTCACGCACCTGGTCTTCGATCGAGGCAGTGGTGGTCGTCGAATACTGCGGGTACAACGGCAGCACCACGATCCGGCGCATGCCTTCGGCGGCCAGCCGGTCCAGCTCCGCGGTGAGCGCGGGCGCGCCGTAACGCATGGCGTGGCGTACGCGCACATTGGGCATCAGCTGCTGCATGGCTTCGGCCAGGCGGCGCGTGTAGACCATCAAGGGAGAGCCGTCGGGCAGCCAGACCTGGGCGTACTTGGCTGCCGAGCGGCCACTGCGCAGCGGCAGGATCAGCCCGAACAGCAGGGGCTTCCACAGCAGCGGCGGAATCGCGACCACGCGCCGATCGCTGAGGAACTCAGCCAGGTAACGCCGCACCGCCGGGGCGGTGGGCGTCTCGGGTGTGCCTAGATTGACCGCCAGCACGGCGGTATCGGGTGCGTCGAGCATGGGACCATTCTCGCAGGTCTGCGCGACGGCCGGGATCGAATCGCGCCATCACCGCTATCGAGCGGCTCGATTGAACCGAACATACTCATTGCGGATTCATCAGAACCCCACTAATTTCGGGGAAAGCGTATCGACGCTGTCCGTATTTCCCCTTTCTGGAGCACCCATGCGCCGCTTGAGCCTTGTACTGCTGATCTCCGCCAGCCTGTTGTCGACCCAGGCGATGGCCGGGCCGGAGGAGGACCAGCGCGCCCGCAACGCGGTGCGCGTGTTGAATGACATCCAGGATATTCCCGAGCAGGGCATTCCGGACAAATTGCTGGACGAAGGCCGTGCGATCGTGGTCATTCCCGACACGATCAAGGCAGGCCTGGTGATCGGCGGCCGCCGTGGCCACGGTCTGATGTCGGTCAAGAACGCCGATGGCAGCTGGTCCAACCCGGTGTTCATGAAGCTCACCGGCGGCAGCATCGGCTTCCAGGCCGGTGTACAGTCTTCGGACGTGGTGCTGGTGTTCCGCAACGACCGCAGCCTGGACAATCTCGTCAACGGCAAATTCACCCTGGGCGCCGATGCCGGCGTGGCGGCCGGTCCCGTGGGCCGCAATGCCGCTGCGGCCACCGACGGCCAGCTGAAGGCCGAGATCTGGTCGTGGTCGCGCGCGCGCGGCCTGTTTGCCGGCGTGGCGCTGGATGGTGCGGTGCTGCAGATCGACGATAAGGCGAACCTGGACGCGTACGGCAGCAACACCACGCCGCGCATGGTGTTCGAGGGCCGCATGGGCGAAGCGCCGTCGATGGACGTGGTGGCCTTCCGCGACCGTCTGGAAGAGGCGACGTATTCGGCACGTGAAAAGCGCGGCACCGCTGGCAGTGCACCGGCCCCGCGTGCGGCGGCCCCGCAGCCCCAGGCAGCAGCGCCGGTCGTAACTGAACAGGCCAATGCCGGTGCCACCACCGCGCCGCTGCAGGCCGTTCCGGCGCAGCCGGCACCGCAGCAGGGCTTCCAGCCGGTGGGCGAAGGCGAGGTGCGTACCGAATCGCTGGACGGCAACTGACTTTCGTCACGCGCGCCGCCCTACCGGCGGTGCGCTATGCTCAGGTCCTTGTAACCGGGTAATGCGAGCAGAACATCATGGGCAGTATGAGCTTGTGGCATTGGGTGGTGGTACTGGTCATCGTTCTGCTGGTGTTCGGCACCAAGAAGCTGACCAGTGGCGCCAAGGACCTTGGCAGTGCCGTGAAGGAATTCAAGAAGGGCATGCGCGACGAGGACAAGCCGACCGCGCACCTGAGCGATGAGTCGCGTCCGCAGGATCCGACGACGACATCGCAGAACGAGCACGACCGCGACCGGCGTTGATCGGGGCGGCATGGCGTGTTCGACATCGGTTTCAGTGAACTGCTGGTCATCGCGGTAGTAGCGTTGGTCGTGCTGGGTCCCGAGCGTCTGCCCAAGGCAGCCCGCTTCGCGGGGCTGTGGGTGCGGCGCGCGCGCAACCAGTGGGATTCGGTGAAGCAGGAGCTGGAACGCGAGCTGCACGCAGACGAGATCAAGCGCCAGTTCCGCGATGCGCAGGATTCGGTGCGCGATACCGAGGCACAGCTGCGTGCGAGTGGTGAGGCGGTACGCCGCGAAGCCGAGCAGGTGCGCAACCAGGTGCAGCGCGATGGCGATACGCCAGCCAGCACCGATGAGCCGGTCATGACCGGGCCCGCGCCGGGTTCGCCGGCGAGCGTGGCCCAGCACGTGGTGGCACCCGAGCCCGAGGCCGTGCCTGAAGAACCGCGTGATGCGATGGCACCGCCGGGCATCGACGGGCAGGCGCCGCGCGATCCGCCGCCTGTGACGACGGAGGCCCCGCGATGAACGCTAACGAGTCGCCGGAAAGCGGGTTGATCGAACACCTGATCGAACTGCGCGCGCGCCTGATGCGGGCGCTGATCGGGCTGGGCGTGGTGCTGCTGGGGCTGATGCCGTTCTCGCGGCAGATCTACACGTGGTTGGCGCAGCCGCTGATCTCGCAGCTGCCAAACGGGCAGTCGATGATCGCGACCAACCCGGCCGGTGCATTCTTCGCGCCGCTCAAGCTGACCTTCTTCGTGGCCGTGTTCATCGCGGTGCCGTGGTTGCTGTACCAGCTGTGGGCGTTCGTGGCGCCGGGCCTGTATGCGCGCGAAAAGCGACTGGCGGTGCCATTGCTGGCAACCTCGGTGCTGCTGTTCTACATCGGCTGCGCGTTCGCATACTTCCTGGTACTGCCGGCGGTCTTCCACTTCCTGACCACGTTCCGCCCGGAGGTGATTGCGATCACGCCGGATGCGAATGCGTACCTGGATTTCGTGCTGGCGATCTTCTTCGCGTTCGGCAGCAGTTTCGAACTGCCGGTGGCGATGGTGATCCTGACCCTGCTGGGGTGGATTACGCCGCAGCAGTTCAAGGACGGCCGTGGGTACGCGATCGTGGGCATCTTCGTTTTGGCCGCGGTGTTGACGCCGCCGGATGTGGTTTCCCAGCTGATGCTGGCGATTCCCATGTGCCTGCTTTATGAGCTTGGGATACATGCTTCGCGTTGGTTGGTGCCCGCGAAGAGCGATGAGCCTCAGGCTTCTTAAGCTTCAACAGCAGCGTTTCGGTTGCTACGTGCTGGGGAGGCCGACGGGCAGCCCCTTACGGGACACGCCGTAAATACATCCTTGTAGGCTTGGCAAAAACATCCATGTTTTTGACAGTCCCTACAGGGGCTGCCCGCCGGCCTCCCCTCTCGTGCATCGCAGGTGCGGATACGAAAGCAAAGCAAAGCAAAGCAAAGCAGCGACGCATGGCGTCGCTCTACGTCTTTGACTTTTTCAATGCGTTACCGGATACATCGCACGCGCACCGTAGAGCGACGCCCTGCGTCGTTGCCCTTCCATCCGCACAGCGCGATGCATGACGGGGCCGGGCGGCGGGTAGCCCCCGGAGGGACTGTCAAAAACATGGATGTTTTTGACAAGCCTCCAGGGATGGATTCACGGCGTGTCCCGGAGGGGGCTGCCCGTCGCCCGGCCCCAGCCCGCAGCAACTGAAACGCTGCTGTTGCTGTCGCCGCCAATCAAGCAGCGAAAATATTCCCAGGCCCGTTCGACGGCGGTACCGGCGGTGGGGCGGCGCGGCCGCGGTGGGCGAACATCTGGTTCCAGGCGGCGTATACCGCACCTACGTACAGCGGCATGATCACCGCCGTGTTGGTCAGCTGCATCACGAACGCGGCTGCACCGGCGCCGCCGGCCATCAGCGCCAGCTGCATCACGATGATCATCACGAAGTAGATGCACATCGCCGCGATCAGGCCCAGCAGCATGAACACCGCCATCGCGCCGAAATTGCGGATGCAGCCCTGCAGGCTCATGCGCAGCGCGTGCATGCCGCTCTGGTGGTCGAACACCACCAACGCCGGCTGGGTGAACATCGCCATGCTCAGCGCCACGAACGTGCCGAATGCAATCAGCAGCCACAGCAGGATGCGCACCACCGGTACGCCGGCCATCAGCGCCATGGTCTGCTCATTGCTCGGCGTGGCGCCGGACTGCTGCAGCTCCTGCATTTTGCGGAACATCTCGGCCGTGGCAGTCAGGCCGTCGGGGCCCATCATCACGTACAACAGCGTACCCAGCGCAATCACCGCGATCAGCTGGATCGCCAGCGGCACCAGCAGGTGGCTCACGCGGCGGTCGCGGATCGGCTGCAGCAGGTGGGTCGGCATGGCGCGGTGGCCCTGGGCCACTTCGCTCACCGCCACCAGCATGCCGCCGAACACCAGCGGGCCTACCGCCACCGACACCAGCTGCAGCAACACGCCGAGCCAGCTCGGCAATGCCTGCGCCAGCACCAGGATCAGCGAACTGACCAGCATGCCGATCACGCCAAGGACCGCCAGCTGCAGCGGTGCGCGGCGATACAGGGTGAACGCGTCCAGCAGCCATTGGGCGCCCGCCGAGGCGGGCAGCTTGCGAATTTCGCTCATACCATTCCGGAACAGGGGGAAGGGCGCGTACGCCCCGAATACCAACGATTATCCCTGTTTTCCGTGCCCACCACCTGAAGGAAAGGTCGCTCCCGGCGGTCTTTCAGTTGTTGCGCGCCTGGCGGACGAACCGGCGCAGCAGCTGGCGGGCCAGCGGGGCCGCACTGACCCCGCGCGCCACGCTGCGCGCGCAGCCGCCGTGGCGACCGATGCACTCGGCACGCGCCCGCACGTAGCCGCGCATGTGGTGGGTGGCGAACTCCGGGTGGAACTGCACGCCCCAGGCCTGCTGGCCCCAGCGGAAGGCGTGGCAGTTGTCCTGCGCCGAGCGCGCCAGGATGGCCGCGCCCTCCGGCGCGCGCAGCACCGTCTGCAGGTGGGTGGCATGGGCCGGGAAGCGCGCCGGCAGGCCCGCGAACAGCGGGTCGTCCACCGCCGAGGGCTCCAGCGCCAGCTCGATCGTGCCCGACTCGCGCCCCGCCGGGTTGTAGGCCACCTCACCGCCCAGCGCATGTGCAAGCAGCTGGTGGCCGTAGCAGATGCCGAACACCGGGCGGTTGTCATGCGCGGCGGTGCGCAGCCACTGCGCGCTGCGCTCGCTCCAGTCGGCGCGGTCGGTCACGTAGGCGGCCGAGCCGCTGATGATCACCCCGGCGAAATCGCGGTGGTCGGGCAGCTCGCCGCCGTGCTCCACGTCCACCACCACCGTCTCGTCCGCATCCAGCCCCGCCGCGACCCGGATCCAGTGCGGAAAACGGCCGTACCGGCGCAGCGAAGCGACCGGTTGGCCGGTTTCAAGAATCAGGAAAGGCGAGCGGTTCATCGGGGGGAGGCAGCACGCTGAGGACTTCCTCGATTGTAGTCAGCCCTGCCGCCACCTTTTCAAGCCCCGCGCGGCGAAGGGTTCGTACTCCTTCAGCACGCGCGGCCCGGTTGAAACCGGCCAGATCCATGTCCGCCCGGATCAGCCCGCGCAGCCGCGAACTCAATGGCAGCAACTCATACAGGCCTACCCGGCCCATGTACCCGGTGCGCCGGCAGTCGAGGCAACCGGCCGGCGCATATGGCGTGGGAGACTCTGGTAATGCCTCATCGGCATCAGCCAGCACCGCCCATTGGGCCGCACTGAGCGGCTTGGGCACCTTGCAGTGCGGGCACAACGTGCGGACCAGGCGCTGGGCCAGGACCCCGTTGATGGTGCTGGCCAACAGGTAATGCGGCACGCCCAGGTCGAGCAGCCGGGTGATCGCCGAAGGCGCATCGTTGGTGTGCAGCGTGGACAGCACCAGATGGCCGGTCAGCGACGCCTGCACGGCCATCTGGGCCGTTTCCAGGTCGCGGATTTCGCCGATCATGATGATGTCCGGATCCTGCCGCAGCAGGGTGCGTACGCCGGCGGCGAAGTCCAGGTCGATGTTGGTCTGCACCTGCATCTGGTTGAATTCCGGCGCGATCATCTCGATCGGATCCTCCACCGTGCACACGTTCACGTCCGGGGTGGCCAGCCGCTTCAGGGTGGAATACAGGGTGGTGGTCTTGCCCGAACCGGTCGGGCCGGTGACCAGCACGATGCCGTGCGGGCGCTCCACCAGCGCGGTCCAGCCAGCCGCTTCCTGTGGGCTGAAACCGAGCTGGTCGATGCTCTTGAAGGCCGCATCCGGGTCGAAGATGCGCATCACGCACTTCTCGCCAAAGGCGGTGGGCATGGTCGACAGGCGCATTTCCACCTCGCGCCCACCCGGCGAGCGGGTCTTGATGCGGCCATCCTGCGGCCGTCGACGCTCGGCCAGGTCCATGCGGCCCAGCACTTTGATCCGGCTGACCATGGCGGTCATCACCGCCGGCGGCACCTCGAACACCTTGTGCAGCACGCCGTCGATGCGGAAACGCATGCGTCCCATGTCACGGCGCGGTTCCAGATGGATGTCCGAGGCGCGCTGCTCGAAGGCGTACTGCAGCAGCCAGTCCACGATGTGCACCACGTGCTGGTCATCGGCGTTCACGTCGCCGGAGCGGCCCAGCTCCACCAGCTGCTCGAAGCTGGGCAGGACGCCGCTGGCTTCGCCGCGCACATCGCCACGCGCCCCGCGCACCGACCGGGTCACCCCGTAGAACTCCATCGTGTAGCGGTGCAGGTCCAGCGGGTTGACCATGGCCAGCTCGATCCGGCGCCGGGCCAGGTGCTGCAGGTCGAGCAGCCACTCCTGGGCCAGCGGCTCGCTGGTGGCCACCAGCAGCCGCTCGCTGTCCACCGCCAGCGGCAGGAACCGATGGCGGCGGGCATAGGCATGGGAGACCAGCGCGGTCACCGCCGCCACGTCCACCCGGGTGGGATCGATGCGCAGGTAGCGGGTGCCGGTTCGGGTAGCCAGCCATTCGGTCAGCCGTTCCAGGCCCAGCTCTCCACCCGAGGCGGCCGCCAGCTTCAGGTTGGCCAGCAGCACCAGCGGGTGCACCTCGCTGGCATTGCGGGCGCCTTGACCGGAAAAGCGGATGCGCTCCACGTCACTGGCCGCGACCAGCCCGTCGGCCACCATGGCGGCCGCCACCTGATCGAAATCCAGCCGGCCCGGCGGCAGGGGCCCCGGAGCAGGAACGGGGGCGAGCGTTGCCGGTGAGCGGTGTTCCATGGCGCCAGAATCCTCGGAGCGGGGCCTGCACGGCGTGATGGCAGCTTGCCTGGAATGCCGGCGGGCGGTCCGTCGCTATACTAGCGCACCCCCTGAGCAGGCAAGACTCCGCCGCATGTCCGCGACCCAGAACGTTCCGATCACTTTCCAGGGCCTGATCCAGACCCTCAACCAGTATTGGGCGCAGCAGGGCTGCGTGCTGATCCAGCCGCTGGACCTGGAGGTCGGTGCCGGCACCTTCCACCCGGCCACCTTCCTGCGCTCGATCGGCCCGGAAAGCTGGAATGCCGCGTACGTGCAGCCCTCGCGCCGCCCGACCGACGGCCGCTACGGCGAAAACCCCAACCGCCTGCAGCGCTACTACCAGTACCAGGTGGCGATGAAGCCCAGCCCGGACAACATCCAGCAGCTGTACCTGGATTCGCTGAAGGCACTGGGCATCGACCCGCTGGTGCACGACCTGCGTTTCGTCGAGGACAACTGGGAATCGCCGACCCTGGGCGCCTGGGGCCTGGGCTGGGAAGTCTGGCTCAACGGCATGGAGGTCACCCAGTTCACCTACTTCCAGCAGGCCGGTGGCCTGGAGTGCAAGCCAGTGCTGGGCGAGATCACCTACGGTCTTGAACGCCTGTGCATGTACCTGCAGAACTGCGACAACGTGTATGACCTGGTCTGGACCTACGGGCCCGACGGCACGCCGGTGACCTACGGCGATGTGTACCTGCAGAACGAAGTGGAGCAGAGCACCTACAACTTCGAGTACGCCGACGTGGAAGAACTGTTCCACCGCTTCGACGCGTGCGAGAAGGAAGCACAGAAGCTGGTCGAGGTGGGCCTGCCGCTGCCGGCCTACGAGCAGGTGTGCAAGGCCAGCCATTCGTTCAACCTGCTGGATGCGCGCCGCGCGATCAGCGTGACCGAGCGCCAGCGCTACATCCTGCGCGTGCGCGCGCTGGCCCAGGCGGTGGCGAAACTGTATGAAGCCAAGCGCCTCGAAGCGGTGGCGGCCAAGGAGGTGCAGGCATGAGCACGATGCTGCCGCTGCTGATTGAACTGGGTACCGAAGAACTGCCCGTGAAGGCGCTGCCAGGCCTGGCCCAGGCATTCTTCGATGGCGTGGTGGACGGCCTGGCCAAGCGTGGCGTGGAAGTGGAACGTGGCGACGCCAAGCCGCTGTCCACCCCGCGCCGGCTGGCGGTGCTGCTGCCCGGCGTGGCCGTGGAGCAGCCGGAACAGCGCGGTGAAGTGCTGGGCCCGTACGTGAACATCGCGCTGGACGCCGATGGCCAGCCGACCAAGGCGCTGCAGGGCTTCGCGGCCAAGGCCGGGATCGACTGGACCGCGCTGGAGCGCACCAGCGATGCCAAGGGCGAGCGTTTCGTGCACCGTTCGGTGACCCCGGGTGCGCGCACCGCGGCGCTGCTGCCGGAGATCCTGGCCGAAGCGATTGCCGCCATGCCCATTCCCAAGCCGATGCGCTGGGGCAGCCACGCCTACGGCTTCGCTCGCCCGGTGCATTGGCTGGTGCTGCTGCACGGCAAGGACGTGATCGAGGCCGAAGTGCTGGGCCTGAAGTCCGACCGCATGAGCCGCGGCCATCGTTTCATGCACGACAAGACCGTGTGGCTGTCCTCGCCGGACGACTACGTCAGTTCGCTGCAGGCCGCTTATGTGCTGGTGGACGCCGACGCGCGCCGCAGCCGCATCGTGGAGGCCGTAAATGCCGAAGCCGCCGCCGCCGGTGGCCAGGCGCGCATCACCGATGACAATCTGGAACAGGTGGTCAACCTGGTTGAATGGCCGGCGCCGGTGCTGTGCAGTTTCGAACGCGATTTCCTGGCGGTCCCGCAGGAAGCGCTGATCGAGACGATGGAAATCAACCAGAAGTTCTTCCCGGTACTGGACAACAGCGGCAAGCTGACCGAGAAGTTCATCGGCATCGCCAACATCGAATCGAAGAACGTGGCCGAAGTGGCCAAGGGCTACGAGCGGGTGATCCGCCCGCGCTTTGCCGATGCCAAGTTCTTCTTCGACGAGGACCTCAAGCAGGGCCTGGAATCCATGGGCGAGGGTCTCAAGACCGTCACCTACCAGGCCAAGCTCGGCTCGGTGGCCGACAAGGTGCAGCGCGTTGTCGCACTGGCCGGGCTTATTGCACCGCAGGTGGGCGCGGATCCGGTACTGGCCAGGCGCGCCGCCGTGCTCGCCAAGAACGACCTGCAGTCGCGCATGGTCAACGAATTCCCCGAGCTGCAGGGCATTGCCGGCCGCCATTACGCGGTGACGGGTGGCGAATCGCCCGAGGTCGCGCTGGCGATCGATGAGGCCTACCAGCCGCGCTTCGGTGGCGATGACATCGCGCTGTCGGACCTGGGCAAGGTGCTGGCCATCGCCGAGCGTGCCGACACCCTGGCCGGTGGTTTTGCCGCAGGCTTGAAGCCGACCGGCAACAAGGACCCGTTCGCACTGCGCCGCAACGCGCTGGGCCTGGCGCGCACGATCATTGAATCCGGCTTCGAGCTGGACCTGCGCGCGCTGCTGGAAACCGCCTTTGCCGGCCTGCCGGCGGCGGTGCAGCCCAGTGCCGAGCGCAAGACCGACGCACTGCCGCAGGAGCTGTACGACTTCATCATCGACCGCCTGCGCGGCTACTACGCCGACAAGGGTGTGCCGGCCACGCACTTCAACGCCGTGGCCGAACTGAAGCCCGCCTCGCTGTATGACTTCGACCGCCGCATCGACGCCATCGGCATCTTCGCCGCGCTGCCGGAAGCCGAAGCGCTGGCCGCCGCCAACAAGCGCATCCGCAACATCCTGCGCAAGGCCGAGGGGGCGATTCCTGGCATGGTCGATCCGGCCCTGCTGGCCGAACCGGCCGAGAGCGAACTGGCTGAAGCCGTCGAAGCGGCCATCGACGACAGCAACGCCAGCCTGCACCAGAAGGACTACGTCAGCGTGCTTGCGCGCCTGGCCCGCCTGCGCCCGCAGGTGGATGCGTTCTTCGATGCGGTGATGGTCAACGCGGAAGATCCCGCACTGCGCGGCAACCGTCTGGCGCTGCTCAAGCGCTTGGGCGACCGCTTGGGCAGCGTGGCGGCGATCGAGCATCTGTCCAGCTGACGGCAACAGCCTTATCGCGTCTCACCCTTGAAAGCGCCCGACTGGTTCGGGCGCTTTCTTTTTATGCGCATTTGCTCGAATGCGACGAAAACTGCAATCAATCTGAATACTGATTGAGCGTTTCTTAGGAAAAATCAGAAAACGATAAATTCGTGCAATCGGTATTTCCCCGCGCCGCGTGATCATCCGGCGCCGCACTTCCACGCGGCACCGACACGTCGCGTGCGTCCTGCGCGGCTCGCCCCCGCTTCGCATGGAAGTTCTGCCGCATGCCCATCTTCGATCGCGCCGCTGGCGCCTTGTCTACCTTCAACCCGTTCAACGCACCGGCCAACGAGTCTGTGGCGCAGGATGCGGCTGGGACAAGCGCAAATATCCCCACCCATGTAAGCAATGCGACATCGCCGTACCCGCGGGAAGCCACCGCACTGGACGTCGTGCTTAGCCCGCGTGAAAGGGCGGTGCATGATGCGATCCTGGAAACAGAAGCGCCGGAACGCGCCGCGCTGACGTGGACGATGAAAAAGTACATCGCCGCTGCCACCACGCCGGAAGAACGCGACGCCATCACCCAGCGGATGGAGCAGGCGCTTGCCGCGCGAGGTCGCGATGTGGCGATGCTGCGCCAGCTGGGCATCAACACAATGGACAGCGCGTTGACGCGTGCAGCGTGGACCACGCTGATGGCCGAACTGCCCGGCTGGGCCAGCAGCGCGATGACCGCAGGTCAGCTCGCCCGCAGCGTATTCACCGGCACGTGGGGCAGCGTGGCCGCCGTGTTGCCGTCATTGGCGGCGGCGCTTCCGTCGCTGCGCAGTCATGAGCAGTTCGACGCGCTGGTGCAGTCGTTGCCCGAAACACTGCGGGCCAGCCTGTGGACCCTGCATGAGCAGATCGCACAGGCCGACGCGCAGTTGCGCCCCAACCTCGGCGGCGGTCACCTGGTGTCGGCGCTGGCGGTGGCCGCACTGCTCTGGCAGGTGCAACGCGCGTTGCCTAAGCCGGCGGGGCAGCTGCAGGGGATCGGTCGCTTCATCGCCGAACTGCCGTTGCACTGGCAGCGCATCGCCGTGCTCAATGGCGTGGGCGGAGCGCTGCTTGCATCTGGCGCGGTGGCTGCCGATGGGGAAGCGGACGTGCCGGTCGGACGCGACCAACGCGCACTGCGTCCAGGCCCGGAAGAAAAGGCACAACGGATCGAGTTCCAGCGCTGGGCGGACCGGGGCATGCGGCCGGGCCCGCCACGAATCCGTCCGACCATCGACAGCCTTGAGCCGGTGACGTTTGAAGCGTCACGCGCGCCCGGTGCCCCGCAGGCAGGGGGGACGACCCGCGAACCTGCCCCGGCACTTTGCCCGGCGCCGCCGGCAGATGCGGCAGCGTCACCGGGCAGCCGCCACCAGGCCGGCTGGCTTGCGTGGCTGGGCGCCGGCATTGCCACCTTGGGGCAAGCGGCACGGGGTGGTTTCCAGTCGGTCCCACAGGCCGCACCCGCAGTGGAAATGACCTTGATGGGCGGCTCGGCGCTGCGCGAGGTGGTGACCGAGCCGCTGATGTCGCCCGAAGCGGTCGAAGTGGCGACGGGAGCGGCTGCCACCGCGCGCATGTTCCCCAATTTGCGACGGACGCCGCTGGCGCTGGCAGCGGCAGCGACGGTAACCGGTGCGGGTGCGGCAGTGGTGGGCTTAAAGCGCTATTTCTGGCCCGATACCGCCGCGGCCACGCCGATCGCGCTGGCCGAACAGCTGGCCGGCGAGGTGGTTGGGTTGCCGGACAGCCACTGGGGTACCGGGCTGGACCTGTTGCTGGGCGATCTCGATCCCGAACCGGCGCCACGCGGCGCGCGTGTGCGCCGCGCAGCCACCGACACAGCGGGTGCACTGCCCGTTGCCCGCGACGCCACTGCCGGGCAGCTCCAGGGAGTGTCGCCCGACCAGCTGGAAGCACTTCGCGCCGACCCCGCACTGATGCAGCAGGCGCAGACGGCACGCGTGTGGTTCGTGGCGATCGCCCGCGACCTCGCCACCCAGCCGGGCTGGGCCTGGGTGGCGACACTACCGGCATCGGAGCAGGAACTGCTGGTGAGCCAATGGCAGGCGTTGCGCACGCTCACGCCGGCGTTGGCAGCGGTGGAAGCGGCGACGGACGCGACGATCAGCGCCGCCCTGCAGGACGTGGGCTGGAGCGGGGAGTGGCGCGATATCGAGGTGCGCCTGCCGTCGGTAACGGTAGCAGGCATCCTCGTGGATGACAGATTGCCGCTCATGCAGTACTGCCTGACGCGGGAAGGCGGCAACGAACATCGTTCCTTCCTGCGCAATGGCGTGCCGGTTCATGACGCGGAATGGGCGCATCTTGAGCAGCTTGTCCAACGCATTGATGCGCCTGGCCTGCGCGCGCTTATCAAGGCTGGAGTTGAGCAGATACGTCCGAACCTGAGTCGCGCGCTGCAAGCGAGGCTGGTGATCGATGCGCTGAAGGCCAAGGCGCATGGCGAGCTGGGCAGCGGCGATGCCCACTTGCGCGGTGCCGACATTGTGCTCGGCTTCCTGCAAGGGGCCCGTACCGTCGAACGTGCCACCCTGGTCTATGAAGACCGCATCAACGACAAGCCGGTGACGGTGCAGGTGCCCAACTATCTGGTCCTACGCGAGCCGGGGCCGCAGGGGCAGGTGGTGCTCTACCGCGCCGACCTTGCCCGCTTCCAGGCCTTTGACGATCAGCGTGCGTTCCGCCAGTTCCTGGACACCCGGCGGGCCCGAGCGGGCGTCTTCGCGGCTGATGGCGAGATCGACCACACCATTGCAGACGCGATCGTAGCTGCCGCGCCACGGGCCCTGCGCAGCGAGCTGCGCACACGGGTTGACGGGTGGGAAGCAGGTCTGGCGCGCTACCAGAGCGGCCAGGGGGATGCGCTGGCGTGGAACCCCACAGATAGTTTCAAACTTGCGTTCGCGCCGGTGGACTCCCCGGAAGGCACGCGTCAGCAGTGGGCTGACGCGTTGGTCGCACATGGCGAGTCGCTGGCGCAGGAGGGCCTCGAGCGCGATCGGTTGCGCTGGAGCCCGCTGGGCATCGCCAACCTTGCAGCCGAAATGGCGTACCGCCAGCAACAAGACAGCGCACTGCAGTCCCTGCGGCAGCATGCACACGCCAGCGTGGGCGAGGAAATGCGGCTCGCGCTGCGGATGGCGGGATTCGAGGGCCCGCTGGAGGAGTTCGATCCTGACAATGTGCGGCTGCGTGTCGGCGGCCGGGAGATGGACCTGACCGACTGGGCCACCAGCGGCTGGCAGCACCACGGACTGCACCCCGACGCGCTGCCGGCCAACCTGCCGGATTGGACGCCGGATGCGGCGGGGATGCCGAACACGCGGCTGGATCCGGCGCCGTGGCTGGACGATGACGCCATCGCTGCTCTCAGATTCACGGCATACCAGCGGGACGAACAGGGCCGGGTAAGCGTGAACGCCGAGGTGACCCGAGTGCTGCAGGACGCCGCGCTGCGCCGCGCGATCTGCGTCGAGCTCGAATCCTTTGCCAGCAGCAACCGTCTGGCCGACGCCTACCTCGCCTACCTGCGCGCGTTGCCCCGTACTGCTGAAGGGCGGGCATTCGCCGCAGCGCTGGGTGACCAGATCCGGGCACGGACCGGGTGGACGATCGAGGTGGCTAGACAGGAAGGTGCGCTGGACTCCGCCACCCATGCCGCGCTCAAGGCGGCACACGCCAACCTGGACCCGGCTGGCGGACGGGGATCTTCGTTGCAGGGCGTGACGATCAACGGCCACGCGATCATAGGTCTGTGGGCCATCCGCACGCCGCGCGGACGCCACGTGTTCCTGCCGGACACCGTGTACGGTGACCGGCTGCTGGATGAGCGTGCGTTCGGCCAATGGCTGCGCAGGCCTGAAGCCGAGGACTACATCCTCGCGCGTGCGCAGCTCCGCCACCACGAAGCGCTGGGCGAGCTCTTCAAGCACTCCGCCAGCTCGCGGGGAATCCCGGTCGGATTCTCGGCTACGCGCGGGCCGATAGCGGCTGCGGCAGCGCTGATCGCAGCGCGAATTGCTGATGTGGACGAGAAGACGGTCAGCCCGCGAGAACGGCTGGTAGAGACCCTCAGGGTGATCGGTGCGATCAGCGTCGGCGCGATGTGCGGCCTAGCTACTGCCGGTGCCGGTGCGGCGATGTGCGCGGCCGGCTCGATGGCGTTTGTTTGGGCCAGCATCAATGACGGCGTGAAACTGATTGAACGCGGCAACCTGAACGGCGCAATCCTTGAGTTCGGCGGAGCGTTGCTCGACGCCGTGGACATCGCCCAGCTCAGCGCGATCCCGGCCATGCTGTTCCGCCTCGGGCGCGGCGCGATGCGAACCCCCGCCGAGGCCGCGCGGGCACTGGTGGAGTGGAAGGCGCAGGGTCGCGCGTTCGACCGCAGCGGCGTGCTCACCGACGCACTGGCGGTCCCGCGCACGGCCCTGGACGAGGCGCCGATGCTGACCCGCGAGGAACGGGGTGGCGGCACGCTGTATCGGCAGAACGGGCGCGAATTCGTGCGGCACGAAGGTGCCTTCGTGGAAACCTGGCTCGACCCCCACGGCGTGCGCCGCCTGCGCGATCCGCTCGACGCGGATGCGGCCGGTGCGCCGGTGCGCTACCAGCAGGGCCAGTGGCGCCGCATGGACCAGCGGCCGTCCCTTCGCGGAACCACCACCCCGGCGTCGATCCTGGACAGGCCGGACTGGGTCAAGGCGGTGCCCGAGGCCGGGATGCTGCCGCCGGCCAAACTTGATGAGCTGGAGGCGGTGTTCGGGTTCCTTACCCTCAAGCAACGGCCGGACACCGACCTGCTGCAGACGGTGCGCGAGCTGAGCATGAAAGCGCGCATCCAGCAGATCGTCGATGCGCCCGACACGCTGGGCCTGCCCGGCGATGAAGCCATGATCCTGCGGGCATGGGCCGATACGCCCGCCCTCGGCAACGGGCGCAGCGTGGAAACCTACATCGAGGAAGTCGGCGACTGGACGCGCGGAGCGCGTTTCGGAAACGGGCCGGTCGGCGTATTCGTCCGCACGGACGATGCGCGCACGCTGCCTACGCTGGAAGCGCTGGTTGACGCAGCCGACGAGCAGGCGCTGCTCGCGCGCCTGGGATTGGAGGCGGACGCCAGCCAGGACACGCTGATGACGGCGGTGCGCGAAGCATTGGCGCACACCATCGCCGCCGCACCCGCGCAGAGCCTGCAGACCTGGCAGCGCTGGGCCGCCATGCAGCATCGCCTGCCCGCGGCTGCCGACAACCTGGTCAAGCACTACCCGGCGCTGACCCGGGCCGAAGCGCAGGCCCTGGTCGACAGCGATCGCGAGCTCAGACAGCATGCCGAGTCCTGGCTGTTCCCGCAGCAGACCGCGGCCAAGGTGGCCGACGTGCTCGGCAACCGTTCGCGGAGGCAGCAGCGGGAAGCGGTGGTGGGCGGGCGTATCCGCTCGCTGTCGGAAGTGCAGCTGCTGGGCAGCCACCTGCAGGCCATCGTGCCGGGGCGGGACTGGAGTGTTACCGCCGGTGCCAACAGCGATGCGGCGATGCTCGTGTTCCGTCATCCCTCGCGGGACGGCATGGCCGGGCAGCTGGCCTTCGGCGGCGATGGTCGGCCTTACATCCCGGTTGCCGATGGCAGCGGCAACCCCGTGCAGAGCTGGGAGGAGGGAATCTTCGCGCAGCTGGACGCCACCGAGCGGCAGCCGTTGTCGACCCCCGACGGGTTGCGCCGCGCGGTGGTCGACCACATGAAGCAGACCCCGCTGCTGCGCGCGTGCACGCTGCCGCGCGCGCTGCCCGGGGCGCGGGTCAAGCGCGGCCTGGACACGTGTGATCCGCCCGCAGGCGTGTCCCTGACCCAGGAGGAGGTAGCCACCCGCGACGCGGTCAACCATCAGCTCTACCAGCTGCACGAGCGCGCCGAGCAGGAATACGCCGGCATCCGCGCGTTGCTGGCCGAGTCGGAGGCATTGAAGGCCGAAAAGCGCGCGCTGCAGGCACAGGGCAAGTCGCTGCCGGAGGCCAAGCTGGCGCGCATTGCCGAGCTGGCGACAATGGACCTGATGCACGAGCGCAATTTCCGGGTCAAGAACTTCATGACGTATGCGCTGGAGGACCTGCGCTTCAATGGCGAGCCGCTGTCGCTGCCGGCTTTTCCACTGCAGGGCGGCGCGTACAGCGGGCCCCCGGTAGCATGGATGAAAGGGAGCGGGTATGTGGGCACCACACCGATCCGGCGCGTGTTCGTAGCCGATGACCAGGTCGAGAAAAGCTACAAGGGCAAGGGCAAGCAGCGCACCGAAACGCCCATTCCGCCGCACGATCGCTTCCGCTCGGACTATGCAATGGGTGCCGACCTGCTGACCACCAGCAGCGAACGTGCCCGCGGCTCCGGGCTGGTGATCCTCACCGACGAGGACCTGCGCGCGCGGATCGGTCCGGTGGGCGCTGACGGCACCGCCGGCTGGGTGCGGTTGCGCGACCTGGACGCCAACCAGCTTGAGGCGCTGCCGCGCAGTGCGCTGCCCGAGTCGATGCAGAAGCTGCTTGGCGACGCGCAGCTGCTGCCATCCAATGTCCGCGCGCTCACGCCGGGGCCCTATCGGGTGTTCGAGGTCCGTTCCTGCAGCGAGGGCAAGGTCATGGACGAGCTGGTCAACCAGATGACCGCTGCGGCACCGGAGCTGGCCGCCGCCCTCCGTGCAGACGTCAACACCCCGGTGCCGGCGGTGGACGGCAAGTGGACTGCGGTGACGGCCATGCATCCCTGCACCACCAGCTGTAACCGGCGAATTGAGGCCTTGATGGAGGTGCTGCCCAACGTGAAGACGCGGGTCTATTACCACTTCGTCGACAACCCGGAACGCACCGAATGGCGCCTGGGCCTCATGGTGGAGCGCGAGCTGCAGCGCACCCGGGCGCAATGGGAGGCGGCCGGCGAGGACATCGATGCGGTTCGTGCCGGCATCCGCAGTGCATTGCTGGACAAGGCCGATCCGGCGCGCCGCGAGGCGGCCGAGGCAGAACTGCTGCGCAACCCGCCCCGTGAGAGCGACCTGCCGGTGCCGCGCCTGTGGCTGCCGACCGATCTGGACGACGGAGGCTTGTAAGCCCGGCAGCACATGGTTGGCGGGCACGTGGTAGAGCGTGCCCGCCGCCCGTCCCGGGCGGCCGCCAACATTCCCTTCACGCTGACACAGCGCGGCAACGGCGATCATCTCCCCGCCTGTGCCGCCGTGCCGATATCCCTGGAAGAAAACATGCAGATCGAACGGAGCGGACCCGGTGCGCCACTGAACCTGCTGAGCCCCCATCATCCTCGCGCTCCGGTGGGCATCGCCGGCACGGCAGCCTCGCTGCTTTCTGCCGCGCAGGAGCACACGCTCACCACGCTGCGCGACCCTGAACTGAATTTCGAAGCCTATGGTCGTCGCGTGCTCACCGACGACCTGGTAGGCGCAGCCGGCTATTTGACCCAAGGCTGGTTGCCGGACGACAGCTACCGTCCCGGGCCGGTGAAGCTGCTGCGTGAACAGGCCACCTCGCCGGAGGGCGTGGTATGGGATGCCATCAACCTGGGCCTGCAGCCGGATGTGCAGGTGATCGGCATGCGCGATACGCAGGGCGGAGCGGACAGCTACTTCGTCTGCCAGCCCGACCCGGACGACGCGCACGCGCCCCCACGCTTCTTCACCCTGTGCATCGAATCGGGCCAGGGCAGCGGGGTCTATGAAATCTTCGTGTCGCCGCCGCGCGACTGGCAGGCCTTCCTCGACCAGCTTGGGTGAGCCCCTGGCGGCCCCCGTTGTTGCGCGATCGACCCGTCCGGCTATCCTGTTGCCCATGATTTCACTGAAATACGCCCTGCCACTGATGTTCCTGTCGCTGGCCATCGCCTCGACCGCGCATGCGCGCGGCACCATCGAGAAGGTGGACATCACCGGCCTGGACAGGGACGACGATGCCGAGATGATCGAGAACATCGAAGTCTCGCTGTCGCTGTACGACACCATTGGCAAGGAACAGGGCGAGTCGCGGCTGGAATACCTGCTGTCGCAGGCCGAGCGCCAGACCCGGCGCGCGCTGGAACCATTCGGCTACTACAACCCGGTGATCACGGTGGAAAGCCCGCGCGAAGGCGAGAACCTGCGCGTGGTGATCCATGTCGATCGTGGTCCGCCCACCCTGGTGCGCCGCGAGAACATCGATATCACCGGCCCGGCACAGCTGGACCAGTACCTGCAGGAAGACCTGGAGAACTTCCGGCCGCGCAAGGGCCAGCGCTTCGAGCACACGCTGTACGACGCCAGCCGCGTGACCATCACCCGGCGCCTGGCCGAACGTGGCTACTTCGATGCCGATTTCACCCAGCGCCGGGTCGAGATCACCCGCGCCGAGAATGCCGCCGACATCGACCTCACCTGGGACAGCGGCCGCCGCTACAACATGGGTGATATCCGCTTCCACCAGGATTACTTCGTGGAGCGCCTGTTCGACCCGCTGGTGTACTGGGAAAAGGGCAGCTACTTCCACGAAGGCAAGCTGGACCGCCTGCGCGAATCGCTGACCAAGCTGGATTACTTCAGCGTCATCGACATCCAGCCGCAGCCGGACCAGGCCGACGAGAACGGCAACGTGCCGGTGGATGTCACCCTGACCCGGGCCAAGCGCAGCATCTACACGGCCGGTATCAGTTACGGCAGCGAAAGCGGTGCCGGTGTGCGCGGCGGCCTGGAGCGGCGTTTCCTCAACAGCCGCGGCCACAAGATGAACACCCAGCTGGACTACGCGCAGAAGCGCAAGAGTCTTGTCACCACCTACCGGATCCCGGCGTTCAAGTGGCTGGACGGGTGGTACGGGCTCACCGCCAGCGCGTATGACGAGCAGACCGACTACATCGACCTTCGCAACTTCAAGCTGATCGGCAGCCGCAGCGGCGAGATCAACGAGAACTGGACGGCCATCGCCTCGATCAATGCCCTGCGCGAGCGCTGGCGCTATGCCTCGGGCACCGAATTCACCAACGCGATCTACAACACCTCCACGCTGGTGTATCCGCAGCTGGTGGCCGACTACGTGAATGTCGACGACCGCCTGGCCCCGCGCAAGGGCATCAGTGGAAGCGCGACCATGCGTGGCGGCATCGAAGGCGCAGGTTCGGATACCAGCTTCGTGCAGGCCAGTGTGATGCTGCGCTGGTTCATCCCGGTCGGCGATGCCGACCGCCTGATCCTGCGCGGCGAAGGTGGTACCACCTGGACCAGCGACCTGGTGGCGATGCCGCCCAGCCTGCGCTTCTTCGCTGGTGGCGACCGCAGCATCCGCGGTTACGCGTTCCGTGAAGTAGGCCCGCGCACGCCTCCGCCGGATAAATTCGCACTGGGTGCCAAGAACCTGGTGACCGCCTCGGCCGAGTACGAGCACTACTTCAAGGGCGGGCCGTGGGGCGGCGCGGTGTTCGTCGATACCGGCAGCGCGTTCGACAACACCATCGACCTGCATACCGGCGTGGGCTTCGGCGTGCGCTGGAAATCACCGGTGGGCCCGGTGCGCGTGGACATCGCGCACGGTCTGAACAATCCGGATTCGAAGTTCCAGCTGTACCTGAGCGTGGGAGCGGACCTGTGAGCACGCCGACCCCGACCACACCAACCCCGCCGCCGCCGCGCGTGCGCTTCTACCGCAAGCGCCGGTTCTGGGCGTGGTCCGGCTTCACCGTGCTGGGCCTGGTGCTGCTGGCACTGCTGCTGGTGTACTGGCTGCTGCAGACCGTGGCCGGGCGCGATGTGCTGCTGGCCCAGGTGGTGGCGCGGCTGCCGGTGGGCGCCACGCTGACCTGGAGCAAGGTGGATGGCCCGGTGGCCGGGCCGCTGGTGCTGCACAACCTGGATTTCCGCTACGACGACATCCACTTTACCGCCGAGCGCGCGTACCTGGATCCGGATATCCGCCCGCTGCTGGGCCGCAAGCTGCAGCTGGATGCGCTGCAGATCAAGAACGCCACGTTGAACCTGGCCAAGAGCGATGAACCATTCGAAATGCCGTCGTGGCCCGATTCGCTGCCGCAGATCGAAATGCCGCTGGCGATCCAGGCCGACACCATCATCATCGATGGCTTCCGCATCACCCAGGCGCAGGAACCGTTGATCGACATCACCAGGCTGCGCGGTGGGCTGGAAATTGCCAACGGCGAATTCCGCGCGCGCCAGCTCAAGGTGGACAGCGACCTGGGCGACTTCCGTGTGGACGGCCGCTATGTGCCGCGCAACGACTATTCCACCGACATCACCATTGGCGCGGTGCTGCCGGCACCACGTGGTCGCACCCCGGCGCGGCTCGGGCTGGTGGCCCGTGGCAACCTGGACCGCATGGAAATCGCGCTGGCCGGGCATGCCCCCGCGCCGCTGCAGGCCAGCCTGGTCTTCGACGGCCGCGACGAACCGGTGTGGAAGGCCAGTGCGCGCAGCAAGGAACTGGACCTGGCACTGCTGGTGCCGGGCATGGATGCCAGTACCAGCACGCCGCTTTCGCTGGATTTCCAGGCTACCGGCAAGGGCGGGCAGGCCAACCTGCAGGGCCGCATCCAGCAGGGCGACCTGGCGGTGGAGCTGGCGCCGTCCAATGTCGGCCTGGCCGACCAGGTACTGACCGTCTCACCGCTGGTGGTGAAGGGCTTCGGTGGCCAGGCCCGGCTGCAGGGCACCGCCGATTTCCGTGACCGCGAAAATGCCAGCCTGCGCTTTGCGATCGTCGCCAACGACCTGACCTTCGTGCCCGAGGCCGATCCCACCACGCCGGGCGCCGCCAAGCCGGTGCCGGTGACGCTCAACGAGGCGCGCATGGGCCTGGCCGGCACGCTCAAGAACTGGGCGGCGGTCGGCACGGCCTCGGTGGAGCGCGAACAGCAATCGGCCGACCTGACGTTCGATGTGCGCGGCAGCGACACCGCCGCCCGGATCAAGCAGCTGCAGGCCAAGACCCCCGGCGGCGCGCTCGACGTGACCGGCCAGGTGGCGTGGGCGCCGCAGCTGGATTGGGACGTGGCCGCCAAGCTGGCTGCATTCGATCCCGGCTACTTCGTGCCCGGGTGGGATGGCCGCCTGTCCGGCAACGTGGCCTCCAAGGGCCGCCAGCTGCCGCCGCCGGCGGGCAGCCCGGCCGGTACCGCCGGGATCTATGAAGCCACCGTGGACGTGCCCGGCATCAACGGCATGCTGCGCAACCGCCGCGTGGATGCGCAGGGCCGCTTCGCGCTGCGCGGGCAGCAGGGCGAAGGCAACGTGCGCCTGGCGGTGGGCAACAGCCGCCTGACCGCGCGCGGCAGCGTCGGCGACCGCCTCGATGTGCAGGCGCAGCTGGAACCGGTGCAACTGGATGACCTGATGCCCGGCAGCACCGGCACGCTGCGTGGCCAGGTGCAGGTGCGGGGACCGCGCACCGCACCGGACATCACCGCCGACCTGGTCGGCAGCGGGCTGCGCTATGCCGATTACAGCGCTGAAGCGCTCAGCATCCGTGGCCGCCTGCCGTGGCAGGGCAGCAACGGCACCCTGGCGCTGCAGGGCACCAAGGTGCAGGCCGGCATGCTGCTGGACACGATCAACGTGGACGCGCGCGGCAGCGTGTCCAACCTGCGGCTGGATGCGCAGGCGAAGAACGAACTGGGTGCGGTGGCGCTGGAGGGCGGGGTACGCCAGCAGGGCAATGCATGGCGGGGCGATATCGCCGCGCTGCGGATCGCACCGATCAAGGGCGATGCATGGGCGTTGCGCGCACCGGCCACCTTCGGTATCCAGGGCAGCACCTTCACCCTGACCGACACCTGCCTGGGCGCGGCCACCGGCGGCGCGCTGTGCGCCAGCGCCAACTGGCCGCGTGATGGGTTGAAGGTGCGCGGCGATGCGCTGCCGCTGGCGCTGGTGCAGCCGTGGCTGCCGCCGCAATCCGGGCGCCGCCTGCACCTGCGGGGCGAAATCACCCTGGATGGGCAGATCCGCCCGCGCGGCAACGCGTGGGAAGGCAGCGCCAGGATCGCCTCGCTGGAAGGCGGCATCCGCCTGGGCGACAACGCGCGCGGCGAGCTGGTGCGCTACGACCAGTTCTCGGCCACGCTGGAAATGACCCCGGCGCAGATCAACGCCAAGCTCGGTGTCGGCTTCCAGGGCAACGGCTTCGTCGATGCCAAGGTGCAGACCGGCTGGGATGCCAACGCGCCACTCAACGGCGAGCTGTACCTCAACATGTCGCGGCTGTACTGGATCGAGTTGTTCTCGCCCGACATCGTGCGCCCCACCGGCCTGATCGAAGGCCACGTCAGCCTGCGCGGTACGCGCGGCACGCCGTCGCTGGGCGGCGACGCCAAGCTGAGCAACTTCAAGGGTGAATTCCCGGCGCTGGGGCTGACCTTCGACCAGGGCAGCGGCAGCTTCACCGCGCAGCCGGATGGTTCGGCGAAGATCACCGCACAGGCGAACTCGGGCAAGGGCACGCTGTACGTGGACGGCGGGCTCTCGTGGTTCGGCGATGCACAGCCGCTGCAGCTGCATATCCACGGCGAGAACGTGCTGCTGTCCAACACGCCGGAACTGCGCATCGTGGCCAACCCCAACCTCGACTTCACCCTGGCCAAGGCGGCCATGCAGCTGCGCGGCACCGTGCACGTGCCCGAAGCCGACCTGGACCTGGAGCGGCTGGATCGCGGCACCTCGGTGTCCGAAGACGTGGTGGTGCTGGACCCGGCCGATCCGGAAGAAGGCCCGAGCCTGCCGCTGGACATGGACCTGACCGTAAGCCTGGGCGACAAGGTCCGCATGGCCGGCTTCGGCCTCAAGGGCGGGCTGGGCGGCAAGATGCAGGTGTGGGCGCGGCCCGGTCGCGAGATGACCGCCAACGGCGCGCTGGAAGTGAGTGGCCGCTACAAGGCCTATGGCCAGGACCTGACCATCACCCGCGGCAACCTCAACTGGAACTTCAACGCGGTGTCCGACCCGCGCATCAACATCCGTGCAGAGCGCCGGGTGGGTGATGTCACCGCCGGCATCGACGTGACCGGCCGCGCGCAGTCGCCACGGGTGGACGTGTGGTCGGACCCGTCGATGTCGCAGTCCGAAGCACTGGCGTTCCTGGTGCTGGGGCGCAGCCTTACCGGCGCCAGCAGCGACCAGACCCAGCAGGTCAACGCGGCCTCCGCTGCGCTCTCGGCCGGCAGCGGCCTGCTGGCCTCGCAGCTGGGCGCCAAGCTCGGCCTGGACGACGCCGGCGTGAGCCAGTCGCGCGCGCTGGGCGGCTCGGTGATCGGCGTGGGCAAGTACATCTCGCCCAAACTGTACGTCGGCTACGGCGTCTCGCTGGTGGGCAGCGGCTCGGTACTCACCCTGAAGTACCTGCTGCGCCGCGGCTTCGACATCGAAATCGAATCCAGCACGGTAGAAAACCGTGGCTCGCTCAACTGGCGAAAAGAAAAGTAGAGCCAGGCCCTGCCTGGCTGCTGACAATGATCGGCGCCACTGCCCACCGGACGTGTGGGGATCTGGCATAGGCCACCCGCGTCCGGTACTGGCATTGCAATGATCGGCATCCCGCCTCCGCCAGCCCGTGTGATTGCGGGTCCGACACCGGTAGGGTCGCATCCCAATCGACCACCGACGCGGCATCCGCGATCGTTGATGGCATTGCAATGATCGGCATCACGCCTCCGTCAACCATGCAATTGCACAGGTCCATGCGTCAAAGCGATCGCGCACATTGTCGGCAGTCGTTTGGGAACCGACCCTACCGCGCGGGGCATGCCGAATGCGGCATGAAAATCCCGGCGATTCAAGCAGCGCAGGGCGCTTGGAAAGACAGTTCGCCTACCGCATCACACTTTGCAATGTCGTTGCGCCGCAATGGATACCGGGTACCTCCGGATCAATTCCGACACAGCGTTAGGCACCGCCTACCGGTTCGGTCAAATCAACAGATACAACCGAATTCCGTTATGGTCGTCGCGTCCGCATGGTGGGTTGAGGAGTCTGATAGCTCCGGAAAGTGGATGTAATGCGTCGGGAGGGTGACCGAATACAACACCCTCGTGGAAATACGTCGCACCGTTCAGTTCTACACGGCTATCAGCCTCCCGACTCCCTCGCCATCCCGGCGAGGGAGACATCCAGGAGAGGCCTACCATGCACGACAACAACGATGATTCTCGCGCCGACGCCCGATCCCGCGTCACCTACCACTGGCGCATGCCCCGCACCGTCCTCATCGGCGCAGACCGCCAAGACGACGACGAACCCAAGCCCGGCGAAGTGCTGATCCCCTCACTGCACCTGCGTGGCATGTGGATGACCACCGCCGGCATGGAAACCGGCTCGCGCGTGAGCCTGCACATCGCACCCGGCTGCCTGTTGCTGCGGATGGTCAATCCGGTAGTACGCGTCGCCTGCCGCCCGGGCTGGTACCAGGCCGCGCAGGATTCCACCCGCGCCCGCTGGTAGGGTCGCATCCCAATCGACCGCCGATAGGCCACCCGCGTCCGGTACTGGCACTGCAATGAACGGCATCGCGCCTCCGTCAGCCATGCGATTGCAGATGTCCATGCGTTAACGAGATCGCGACCACGTCGGCAGTCGTTTGGGAACCGACTCTACCTTCGGGTGCCGATGTTCCTGCTCAGGTCTGTCGCCCAGAAGTACAGCGAGAGGCCGATCGCGCCCATTGGCCAGATCACGCTGAGCAACAGCGGCAGCCCGTTCGGCTCAGCGTGCGGGTCTGGACCGCGTGCCCTGACGCGCGTCATCGCAATGAAAGTCAATCCGAATGCCCACGCACGGTCCAGGACCATCAGCAGCAGCCCGTCCGCACCCAACGTGCGCTGCGCCCACATTGCCGCGCCAACGGCAATGGCCGCCGCAGGCAGGAATGCCCACCGCAGCCATGCAGGTCCTCGCGCGTCGCTTTCATCGGCGCACTGCCAGCGCAGCAACGCCTTGAAGCCGCGCAACAACAGCCAGGCTGCAGGTACCAGCAGTGTTGCCACCGCGATGATCATTCCGCCTTTGGACGGACTGACCACAGGGCTGGAGTAAACCCCCCAGGCAGTGACCAATCCCAGGAACAGCCCGATCAGGGTGCAGCGCACGGCCCCGTAGCGAAAATGCACGCGGTGCGCGGGATCGCCAAACCTTGCCCAGAACCCGACCTGCGCGGCATTCAACCCCGGAGGAAGCACCTCGTTCGGCCAGTATTCCAGCGCGGCCAGCAGGTACGGGGTGTCGCGCGCGCGCGCGGGAAGGATGGCGTCGAGGCGGTTGCGCCAGCGCGGGCGCGCTTCGCTCAGGCGTGCCACCGCGCCATCGACGTCCTGCGCGGAGAGGTAGCTGTCGCTGCAATGCTCGTAGGCGATACGCAGCGCACTACGCGACTCAGGCAGCAACCGCCATGCCTGCCGGCATCGTCGCGCTACCGCCGCCAGCCACAAGGGATCCAGGTCAAGGGCAATGTCGTCCCAATCGAATGCCTGCGCCAAGGTGTTGAAGTTCGCCTCCGACACCGGCGGGTCCTCGCGATGCAGGTAGCCCAGCAACGACCAGCGGACATCGGCGCGAAACTGCAGTGACCAGCCGAGCGCACGTTCCTGCAGCAGCAGGGCCAGCGTCGATGTACTGGCGGTCCCGGCATGCAGGACGATCTCGCGCGCTGCGTCGTCAGGATCCAGCGCGGCTGGAAGCGCCTGGAACGCCACCAGGCGCGGCACGTCCGGTTCCGGTGCTTCTGCCTGCATGGACTCGACCAGCTCGGCCTGCGTATCCGTACCGCGACCACAAAGGGCGAGCGCATGCTGGTAGCACGCATGCAGGTCCTGGAACGCCTCAGGATCGTCATCGGGGCGGTTGGAACGCAGCAGCCTGGCGTAGGCACGCTTCACCGCACGCGCGTCGCCCTGTTCGGCCAGCTCCAGCAGTTCCTCGCCCGCGCTCATGCGTCGGTTTCCAGCGCGTCCAGCGCGGCGGTGAAGGCCTCGCGTTGTTCGGCAATCCGCGCCGCATCCTGGCTTTCCAGCGTGGACCGGAAGTGTGCCAGCCACGCCTGTACGTGGTCGCGATTGTCGATGTACTCCGCATACACGCGTTCGGCACGTGCCATGAGCGCCACGTTCGGCAGGTGTTCGCGCGGGTGTACCTTCAACGCCTGCAACGCGGCCAGGCGTTCCTGGATCTGCTCGGCATCCAACGCGCCTTCGCTGCGCTGCAGGACAAGATCGTGCTTGCGACCGCTGCCGGTGTCGGTGATCTCCACCTGTAGCAGGCCGTCGACGTCGTAGGTAAAGCGGACCCGGAAGCTGCCGTCACCCCCGCGCGCAGGATCCACCGGGATGTCCAGCCGGCCCAGCGCGATGTTGCGTTCGACCACCGGGTGTTCGCCCTGGAAGATGCCGACCGAGAGGACCTTCTGTTTGTCCGATACCGGGCTGATCGACTGCTCGCGGCTGATCGGCACCACGCTGTTGCGCGGGATCACCGGCAGGAAATAGCCAGGGTGATAGCGGCCGCGCTCGTCCACGCGGGAAATGTCGATGCCCAGCGTGTACGGGCATACATCGGTCAGCACGACCTCTTCCAGGTCGATGGCGCGTTGTTTCAGGCCCGCTGCCAGCGTGGTCCCCAACGCGATCGCCTGGTCGGGGTGGATGTGGCGCAACGGCAGGCGGCCCAGCAACCGCGTAGCCAGGCGGCCGACCATCGGCATGCGCACCGCGCCGCCGACCAATACCACGTCATCGATGTCGCCCGGGCCCAGCCGCGCATCGCGCAACGCGCGTTCGATGGGCAGGCGCATCCGCTGCAGCAAGGGCGCGGCAAGTGTCTCGAAGCGCTCCGCCGTACAGCTCCACTGCACCGTTGTGCCGAGCAGCGCGATCTGCAGCGTGCTGTCGCCGTTGCCCGACAGGCCATGCTTGAATGCCTCCATCTGCTGGCGCAGGCGCGCCAGCTCACCGGCGGGCAACTGCTTCAGGTCGGTGCCGGTATCGGCAGCGAAGGCCTGCAGCAGCACTTCCAGGAAGTCCTCGCCGCCCAGGAAGGTATCGCCCGCCGAGGCATGCACCTCCACTACCCCGTCGAACAGTTCCAGGATCGACACATCGAAGGTGCCGCCGCCGAGGTCCAGCACCAGGATCCGGCCTTCGCCCTCGCGGTCACGCAGGCCATAGGCCAGCGCGGCGGCAGTAGGTTCGTTGATCAGGCGTTCCACGCGGATGCCGGCCAGTTCGCCAGCGGTGCGCGTGGCCTTGCGCTGTGCGTCGCTGAAGTAGGCCGGTACGCTGATCACCGCTTCCTCGATACGCATGCCCAAGGCCGCTTCGGCATCGGCCAGCAGCGAGCGCAGGACCAGGGCGGACAGCTCTTCGGGCCGGAACCGGCGCTCGCCGAGCTTCACTTCGTGGTCGCTGCCCATCACCCGCTTGAACGTTGCCGCGGTGAGGTGGGGGTGGGTCACCAGCCGCTCCCGCGCGGCCCGTCCCACCAGTACCGTGTCGCCATCCAGGCTGACCACCGAGGGTGTGAGCAGGTCGCCGTAGGCGTTGGTGAACAGGCGCCCACCCTGGCCGTCGTGCACCCCGATCAATGAATGGGTCGTGCCCAGATCAATCCCTACGATCATCCCTGCCATCTCCCCCTGAGAAGCGCCGATTCTAGCCAGCCCGCCCCACCCCTGACCATCGGGCGTTGCCCCACCGGCCCCCAGTGGCTAAGGTGCCCGCTCGTTCCGCCGTACTGGATGCACCCATGCCCGCACGCAAGCCCCTCAGCGCCGCCCTGGCCCTTGGCCTCACCCTCGCCGCCGGCGCCCACGCCGACGAAGGCATGTGGATGCCGACCCAGCTGCCGGACCTGGCCAAGCCGCTGAAGGCCGCCGGGTTCAAGGGCAACCCGGCCGACCTGGCCAACGTGACCGCCGCGCCGCTGAGCGCCGTGGTGCGTGCGGGGGGCGGCACCGGCTCGTTCGTCTCCGAAGACGGCCTGCTGCTGACCAACCACCATGTGGCCATGGGCGTGATCCAATACAACAGCACCGCCGAGCACAACCTGATCGACGGCGGCTTCATCGCCCAGGGTCGCAGCGATGAGCGCCCATCCAATCCGGATTTCCGCGTGCTGGTCACCACCGGCTTCGACAAGGTCACCGATGAAGTGCTGCGCGATGCGCGCGGCAAGACCGGGCGCGCCTACTTCGACGCGGTGGACCGCGCCAGCAAGCGGCTGGTGGCCGAATGCGAGCAGGAAGGCAACGTGCGCTGCAGCGTGGCCGACATGTACTACGGCACCGACTTCTATCGGATCCGCCAGCTGGAACTGAGCGATGTGCGGTTGGTGTACGCGCCGCCGCGCGCGATCGGCAACTACGGCGATGAGATCGACAACTTCATGTGGCCGCGCCACACCGGCGATTTCACCCTGCTGCGCGCCTACGTGGGCAAGGACGGCAAGCCGGCCGCCTACAGCCCGGACAACGTGCCCTACCACCCGCCGGCGCATCTGAAGATGGCCATCGATGGCCCGAAGACCGGTGATTTCGCCATGCTGGCCGGTTACCCGGGCATCACCTACCGCCACCGCACGGCGGCCGAGTTCGCCGGCCAGATCGATGCGGTGCTGCCGCGCCGCGTGGCGGTGTTCCAGCAGATGATCGACACCATCGAGGCGGCTACCGCCAAGGATGCGCAGGCCCGCACCCGCTATGCCGCGCAGCTGCAGTCGCTGAAGAACAACCGCAAGCGTGCCGCCGGTGAGCTGGAGGGCCTGCTGCGCAGCGATGCCAAGACCCAGCGCGCCACCGATGAGGCGGCGATGCTGAAGGCCACCGATACGACCTGGCAGCCGGACATCCAGGCGCTGCTGGGCTCGCTGTCGCAGGGCGCGTCGATGGGCGAGCGCGATTTCGTGCTGGAACAGGCCGCCGCGCAGAGCCAGCTGCTGCGTTCGGCGTTGCTGCTGGAGCGCCTGCGCATCGAATCGGCCAAGCCCGATGCCGAGCGCGAAAGCGGCTACCAGCAGCGCGATCAGGCGCTGATCGAAGGCACCCTCAAGCAGGTCCAGCGCCGCTATGCGCCGGAGGTCGAGAAGGCGCTGCTGACGAATCTGTTGACCCGCTACCAGCAGCTGCCCGATACACAGCGCGTGCCGGAGTTCGACGCCGCGTTCGGCCGTACCCCGGCCGCGCTGGCCAAGACGTTGGACACGCTGTACAGCGGCACCCGGCTGGGCGATGAAGCCGAACGCCTGAGCCGCTTCGGCGCTGCGAAGGAAGGCAAGGCATTGGCGCACGACCCGCTGATCGACCTGGCCGGCCCGCTGGTGGCCGCGCAGCTGCGCATGGAGGGTGAGCGCAAGGAACGCGACGGCGAACAGCTGCGCCTGCGCCCGGCCTACATGCAGGCGCTGTTTGCGTGGCGGGCAAAGCAGGGCAGGGCGGTTTACCCGGACGCCAACCGCACCCTGCGCATCAGCTACGGCAAGGTGGAAGCGCTGTCCCCGCGCGATGCGGTGCATTTCGATCCGGTCACCACCGTGGCCGGCATCGTCGAGAAGAACACCAATGCATTCCCGTTCGATGCGCCCAAGCCGTTGCTGGCAGCCATCGCCAAGGGCGATTTCGGCAGCACCGCCGACCCGGTGCTGAAGACCCAGACGGTCAACTTCCTGACCAACCTGGATACCACCGGCGGCAACTCCGGCTCACCGGTGCTCAATGCACGCGGCGAGCTGATCGGGCTGAACTTCGACAGCAACTGGGAATCGGTCAGCGCCAGCTGGTGGTTCGACCCGCGCTTCAAGCGCGCCGTGCACGTGGACATGCGCTACCTGCGCTGGCTGCTGGCCAAGGTCTACCCGGCGCCGGCACTGCTGAAGGAAATGGGCGTGCCGGCCGAGTAGGCTGGCGCCCTTCAACGGGCCAGCGGCGTCAACCCGGTCCAGTCCATCTGCAGGGGCGCGAGCAGCAGATCCAGTTCGTTGCCCAGCGGGTTGCCGGGGTCCCAGACGTTGGGGTTGGCTGCAGCGTGCGAGCGCTCGGGCGGCGCGGCGCCGTTCCATGCCACGAGGGTCAGCTTCATGCCGCCGCGGTGAACGCCTGCCACCGCGTCCAACTGCTGCGCACCCAGTGCCCTTACTTCTGTGGGCTGAAAGCCCAGCCGCTCGGCCTTGGCCAGCAGCTTGACGGCAATATCGCTGACTGCCAGCTCGCGCCAGGTCAACGTTACCGGCACCGGCAGCAACGAGAACTCGCGGCGCAGTTCATGCAGCAGGTGGGCATGGATTTGGCTCTGCGGCCGCTGTATGGCGGGGTCGCCTCCGGGATCAAGCGGCAGTGCCGCTTCCACTTCGTGCAGGTAGTGCACCAGCTGCAGCGTGCGGTGTTCATCCGCACTGAGTGGGCCGAACGGGGAACCGGCTACCGGAACCGCCAGCCGCTGATAGATCTGCGCCATCGGCCAACGACTGGTACGGTCAGCCGGCGGAGGGGTTTCAGTGACGGCTCGGGCGTTCCAGACCGAATACAGCAGGTTGCTGAGCGCGTTGCAGGTGACCTCGCGTTGGTCCGCGGGCAGCGAGGTTTCCAGGCGGTGGCGCAAGAGCGGGGTGAGTATGGCGGGCGGCGAGGTGGCTACGGGCATGCTGGAACTCCGTGGGAACGAGGGGCGGTCAACGCTGCCTGCCCCGATCCACACGAACAAGCGGCAACCACGACGCCCCACTGTCGCTTGCACCCACACGCCCCCGCACTGCGGCTTTTGTAGCATTTGGCGGGTTCCCGGGCGGCGGCTAGACTGCAGGCTGGATCCGGAGGAAGCGACGCACCACGTGACTGCAGTACGGGAACTTGAAGGGCTGAAGGTCTGGGTGGTTGAAGACGACCCGGAGCTGCTTGCACTGCTGCTGGACGACCTGGCCTGGCGCGGCGCGACCGTGCGTGGCCTGGACAGCGCCGAAGCCCTGTACCGCGCGCTGCTGAGCGACCGCTGCGACATCGTGGTGCTGGACGTGGGCCTGCCTGGCGAAGACGGCTACACGGTGGCGAGCCACCTTCGCGCCTCGGCCTCGATCGGCATCGTGATGTTGACCGGCCGTGGCGATCCGCGCGACATGGCGCTGGGCCTGACCCAGGGCGCCGACCTGTATCTGGTCAAGCCACCGGACCTGGACGTGCTGGCAGCTGGCCTGCACAGCCTGCGCCGCCGCTTGTCGCCTGCTTCCACCGCGCCGGCCCCCGCCACGGCGCAGCCGCGCTGGCGACTGGCCGATGACGGCTGGACCCTGCACGCACCGACCACCGCCACGCTGGCGCTGACGATGATGGAGCGCGGCGTGCTGCAGTTGCTGTTCGCGGCCAACGGCGGCGCCGTCACCCGCGAGCAGCTGATCGCCAACATCACCGACACCCCGTGGGATTTCGATCCGCACCGCTTGGACGTGCTGGTCCATCGCCTGCGCACGCGCGTGCGCAGCGCCACCGATGTCGAGCTGCCGATCCGCGCGCTGCGCGGCCAGGGCTACCTGCTTACCGCCTGACCCGCTCCCGGTCGGCGTGAGCCAGTGTGAGCGTGCGTGAGCCGCCGGCACTGACTTGCCTTCACGGCAACATCACAATCCGCCCCGCCCGGCACCGTCGGCGACGTATGTCGCCTGCAGGCCTGGGATTCATCTGACAGGGGACGTCTGGACCGGTTGCGTTGGGTACGCATCGTGCGGCGTTCCCTGTGAACGCTGCAACGACCGGAACAGGGGAAAACGCATGTCCATCCAGAGCGATCGCGCAGGCATCTGCGCGGCGGCAACGCCGTTTGAGCGCACGCAGGCGCAGTCCTGGCGCTTGTCGCTGCGCCGCGCCGTGCTGGGCCTGCTGATGGCGCTGCCACTACCCGCACTTGCCATCGACCTGCAGATCACCGACTTCTCCGATACCGGTTACGACCCGGTGCCGGCCGGCACCACGGTGATCTACAACGTCAAGGTCGAAAACGGCGCCAACGACACCGCCAGCGGCAGCGTGACCCTGTTCGACCTGCCCGCCGGCACCGCGCTGGGCAGCACCGCCCCGGCGGGCTGCAGCGCCTCGGCCGGCGCTGCCGGCACTACCCGCGTGGTGTGCACGAACCCGGCATTGAATGCCTCCACGGCGCCTTACGAATTCAAGCTGCCGGTCACCACCATTGCCTCGCAGCCGGCCACCATTACCGTGCGTGCCGCGATCGGTTTCGCCAACGCGCTGCCGCCGGCGACCACGCCGATCAACTCGCTGCAGAACACCGACCCGTTCTTCGGCAGCGATACCAACGGTGCCAACAACCGCACCAGCCAGAACACCACCATCCAGGCGGCGGCCGACCTGGAACTCAGCAAGAGCGCCACGCCCGATCCGGTGATTGGCGGCGGTGAAGTCACCTACACCCTGACCGTGCGCAACGCCGGCCCCAGCGTCACCACTGGTTTCCGGGTGGTCGACACGCTGCCGCCCAACGTTACCTTGGTCAGCACTCCGACGGGTGCGGACTGGGCCTTCACCCAGCAGAACGGCACCTACAACGGCACCCTGGCGGTAGGCGCAAGCACCAGCTACTCGTTCCGCGGCAAGGTCAATGTCGGCACCGGCAACATCGTCAATTCGGCGGTGGTCAACGCCGGCAACGTGCCCGACCCGGTGCCGGACAACAACGCTGCCCAGGTAACCACGCAGGTGACCGCCGGTGCGGACCTGCTGGTGTCCAAGTCGGTATCGCCCGCGCCGGCAGCCGCCGGTTCGGTGGTCACCTATACGCTGACCGCGCGCAACGATGGTCCCAGTGCCGCCACCACGGTGGTTCTGCGCGATGCGCTGCCGGAAGGTTTCATCGTCAACGGGGTATCCGGACCCGGCGGCTGGTCGTGCAGCAACAACGCCGAGCGCACCGTGGTCACCTGCAACGCCGCGAGCTTTGCACCGGGCGCGCAGGCGCAGATCGCGATCCAGGCGCAGGTGCCGTCCACCGGCACCAACAGCAGCGGTACGGTCACCAACACGGCCCAGATCAGCGCGGCCACGCCGGATCCGGTGCTGACCAACAACCAGGGCAGCGTCGGCCTGACCGTCATCCCCGACGGCGCCGATCTGCGCATGACCAAGACCAAGACCCCGGCGCTGGTACCGGTGTGGAACAACACCGGGCTGCGCACCGACAGCGTGATGACCAGCACCCTGCGCGCGCAGAACCTGGGCCCGCGCACGGTCACCGGCAACCTGCAGCTGGTCGATACGCTTGCCGTGGGCGAGGAATGGGTCGATGCCAGTGGGCAGCCCTACCCGGCGGGCGTGCCCGTGACCGTGGGCGGTTTCAGCTGCAGCGTGGACCGCGCCTGGAGCGGGGCCCCGGCGCAGGTCGTCACCTGCACCCAGACTGGTGGCTACCCGGTCGCGGTCAACGGCAACTCCGCCGCGCTGACCCTGTACACGCTTGCGCGCCTGCAGGGCACGCTGGCCAATACCGCCTGTACCGGCGGCAGCGGCGGTTCGGCCGAACCGACCACCGCCGGTGGCATCAACCTGGATCCGAACACCGGCAATGACTGCACCGGCGGGCAGAGCCGCGCCACCGACGCCCGAGCGGACCTGTCCATCACCAAGCGCACCAATGGCGCCGGCGACGCCGACAACGTGATCCGGGAAGCGGATGGCGGGGTCAGCTACACGCTGCAGGTCACCAACAACGGCGCAACCACCACCGGCGTGGTGGTCAACGACCCCATCCCGGGCTTTGTCACCGGCAGCACCACCGTCACCAAGAACACCGTGCCGGCCGGCTGGACCTGCGATGTGGTCGGCAGCGGCTACATCTGCCGCTCCGCCGGCACCGCGCTCGCGGCCGGCGCCACCGCCACCATCGTGTTCACCGTCAACCGCGGCCTGTTCGACAGCCAGAGCCAGGCCGCCGGTACCTGCGGTGGCGTGGCGATGCCGGCCGGCCGTTTCTGCAACACCGCTGGCGTCAGCATCGATCCGACCGTGAGCGGTTCGATCGGCGAAGCCAACCCGGGCAACAACAGCGCCTCGGACTGGGTGCAGATCGACCCGGTGGCCAACATGGCAACCACTGCCAAGGACATCACCTCCGGCAGCCCGGGCCGCGCTGGCGTGAACACCACCTACCGCATCACCTACCAGAACCGGGGTCCGTCCACGGCCCGTGGCGTGGTGTTCAGCGATACCTTCACCTTGCCGGCCAATGACGCCGGTTTCGTGCTGATTTCCGCGGTGCGCACCGGCAGCGGCAGCACCGCGTGCAGCGTGACCTCCAACGATGCGGCGATCAGCTCGGCGCCCGCCCCGGGCGGCACCTCGTGGTTCAACACCGGCGGCGCGCCCGCCACGCTGCGGCTGACCTGTGCGCCGCAGGACATGGCCAACAATTCCACCCAGACCATGACGGTGGTGATCCGCCCGAACGTCAACAGCGGTAATACGGGCCGCCGTTTCACCAACGATGGCTCGTTCCATTTCGATCCGGACAACACCGGCAGCCCGGTACCGGCCAGCGGCGTCGACGGCAGCGGGCGCAGCTACAACTACAACAGCCGCACCGACGATGACCTGCGTGCCGCCGCGCTGGATTTCACCGCCGGTGAAGTCGACCTGATCGTCAACAAGATCGACCAGAACTTCGCCGGCGCGGTGGATCCGCTGGGCTTTGACTCGCGCGTGGGCCAGGAAGCCAACAACTACATCCTGTACCAGGTCAGCGTGCGCAACGACGGCCCGTCGCTGGCCACCCGCACGGTGATCGAAGACACCATCACCCCGGCCAGTGGCGCCAATGTCGCCTTCGTCGGCAGCCGCACCGGCACCGCCACCACCCCGCAGGGCGCGATGGAAGCACCGGGTGTGCGCTGTACCGTTGCCCCGGGCAGCAGCAATCCCACCACGGCGCCGCAGACCCTGTCGTGCAGCATGCCCAGCGTGGGCGTGTCCACCACCGAACAGGGGGCGATCGCCGCCAACCAGACCAGCTACCTGTACCTGGTGTACCAGTACCTCAGCGCGCCGCCGGCCACCGGCGCGACGCTGTTGAACGAGGTCACCGCACGCTCGGCCGAAACCGAGCGCGATACCAGCAACAACAGCGCGGTGCAGGAGACCAGCATCCGCACGCGCTCGGACCTGGCAATGACCAAGACCAGCGTGGTGCTGGCGCCCAATGCCAACCCGACCCAGCCGCTGCCCGCCGCTGCCACCACGATCAGCCTGCGCCAGCCGTTCTGGTACGTGCTGGACGTGGTCAACAATGGCCCCGGCCACAGCCTGTCGCGCGACCGCAGCGGCGACAACCCGCTGCGCGGCGATGGCGTGGTGGTGACCGATACGCTGCCGGCAGGCCTGGAGGTGATCGGCGGCGGCGAAGGCACCAGCTGGCAGAAGGCCGGCAACACCGCCGACGCCGGCGTGGTCAGCAACGGCACCGGCAGCTGCGTGGTGAACGGTCGCAACCTTACCTGCCGCATGGGCGACCTGGCGCTGGACGGCCGCGTCCGCGTGCTGGTGCCCGCGCGCTGGACCACGCTGCCGGCCAACGGCGCCGGCATCAACACCGCGCGCGCCACCAGCGACCAGCTCGACCCGACCCCCGGCAATGACGAAGGCACCAGCACCCACACCGTGGTGCGGTCCTCGCTGACCGGCGTGGTGTTCCAGGACCGCGAGCGCAGCGGCACCGACGGCGGCACGCCGCAGGGCGGCGAACCGACCATTTCCGGCGTCGAAGTCCGCCTCACCGGCACCGATGCCTACGGCAACGTGGTGGCGCTCACCACCACCACCGACGGCAACGGCGCCTACCGCTTCGACAACCTTGCGCCGGCCGGTACCGACGGCTACACGCTGACCCAGGTGCAGCCGGCCGCGTACGTCAATGGGCCGGTGGCACCGCCCGCCTCGGGCGGCCTGGCGCCGTCGGCCGGCGGTGCCTATGCCGTGGTCGATCCGGCGATCAGCGCCAACTCGCTCTATACCGCCATCGCGCTGGGCGCGGGCGTGGACGCGGTGCGCTACAACTTCCCGGAAGTGCGCCGCCCGGCGTTGTCCGGCTTCGTCTACGTCGACAGCAACTACAGCAACACCCGTAACACCGGCGACGCCCCGATTGCCAACGCCACCGTCGAACTGCTCGACGCGGCCGGCACCGTGGTGGCCAGTGCCACCACCGCCGCCGACGGCAGCTACAGCTTCCCCGGCCTGAACCCGTTGCAGGTGTACACGCTGCGCGAAGTGCTGCCCACCGGCAGCTACCGCAACCGCCCGAGCGCGATCAATCCGGGCCTGGTGGGTACTGCGGCGTGCGCAGTTTGCACCGTGGCCACCGGCGCGGCCGGCGATGCGGCAACCACCGACCGGATCGGCAACATCGACCTCTCGCGCGGCGAAGATGCCACTGCGTTCAACTTCGGCGAAGACGCGGTCACCGCCATCTCCGGGCATGTGTACCTGGACCGCAACGGCAACGGCGACTTCGATGCGGGCGATGCCGGTACGCGCAATTCGCAGGCCAATGGCGGCCTGCAGGGCGTCACCGTCACCCTCATCGGCGCGGGCCCCGACGGCGCGTTCGGTACGGGCGATGACCTGCCACCGGTGGTGGTCCAGACCGACGCGCAGGGCCGCTACGATTTCGATGGCCTGGTGGTCGGGCAGAACTACCGCATCACTGAGACGCAGCCGCAGGGGTATGCGAACGCCGCCGAAAACGCGACCAACAGCATCACCCTCAACGCGCTGCCGTTGACCGGTTCCAGTGGCAACGATTTCGGCGAGGCGCTCGGTTCGCTCAGCGGCGAGGTCTACGAAGACTTCTCCAACGTGGCGGCCAACAACAACAACGGCCGCCGCGACGCTGGTGAAAACGCCATCGCCAACGTCACCGTGACCCTGTCGGGCACGGACGTGCTTGGCAATCTGGTCGTGCTGACCACCACCACCGATGCCAACGGCGGCTACCGCTTCAGCGACCTGTTGCCGCCGCAGGGCGGCACCGGCTATACCCTGACCGAAACGCAGCCGGCCGGTTACCTGGACGGCAAGCATGCGGCCGGCAATGCGGCCACCCCCGGCAGCACGGCCGTGGCCAACGTCATTTCCGCGATCGCCATCAACGCCGGGCAGGACGCCAGCGGCTACCTCTTTGGCGAACTGGCCAATGCGCCGATCAGCGGCACGGTGTACCTGGACCGCAACGACGACGGCGACAACACCGCCGGCGACATCGGCGTACCCGGCGTGCAGGTGATCATCGTCGGCAATGGCGCCGACGGCGTGTTCGGCACGCCCGACGACACCACTGTCACCCTGGTCACCAATGCCGATGGCCAGTACAGCTACCCTGGCGCGATCGCCGGCCAGGCCTACCGCATCACCGAAACCCAGCCGACCGGGCTGGGCGAAGGCCGCGAGCAGCCGGGCAACGTCATCCTGATCGCCAACCTGCCCGCCGCCGGCGCCAGCGGCAACGACTTCGGCGAGCTGGCCGCGTCGCTGTCCGGCACCGTGTTCCTGGACCGCAACAACAACGGCGTGCAGGACGCCGGCGAGCCGGGCCTGCCGGGCGTGCAGCTGCAGCTGCCGGCCGGCACGGTCGATGCGCTGGGCAACGCCGTGGTCACCGTGGCGACCGATGCCGACGGCCGCTACCGCTTCGACCACCTGCTGGCCGGCACCTACAGCGTGACCGAGCAGGCCACGCAGCCGTCGTTCAATGGCGGCCCGACCCTCAACGGCCTCACCCGTGCCGGCAGCATCGACGGCGCCATCGTGGGCGTGTCCACGGCCGTGGCCAGCGTGCCGAGCGCGATCAACGCGATCACGCTGCCGGCCGGCAAGGCAGGGACCGCCTATGACTTCGGCGAGATCCTGCCGGTGTCCATCACCGGCGCGGTGTTCTTCGACGTCGACAACGATGGCGTGCGCAACGGTGCCGCTGAAACCGGCATCGAAGCGGTGACCGTGCAGGTCACCGGTACCGACGACACCGGCGCCAGCGTCTCGGTCAGCGTGCAGACCGGTGCCGATGGCCGCTTCGTGTTCGAAGGCCTTCGCCCGGGCACCTACACGCTTGTTGAACCGCAGCAGCCGGCCGGCACCAGCAACGGCATCACCACCGCCGGCACCGTCGGCGGCACGCCGCGTGGCACCGCCACGCCGATCACCACCGTGCCCAGTGCGATCAGCACCATCGACCTGACCACGCCGGGCAGCGCTTCGGTGGACAACCTGTTCGGCGAAATTCCGCTCAACAGCGGCATCAGCGGCAAGGTCTGGACCGACCGCAACAATGACGGCGTGGTCGACCCGGGCGAAACCGGCCTGGCCAATGTACGGGTCACCCTGACCGGCACCGACCTGGCCGGCAATCCGATCAGCCGCGACATCGTGACCGACGCCGACGGCAGCTACAGCTTCGCCGAACTGCCGCCGGGCACCTACGTGGTGACCGAACCGGAGCAGCCCGCCGGCACCCGCGATGGCCGCACCGTGGCCGGCAGCACCGGTGGCAGCGTGACCGCGCCGGGCACGGCGCCTTCGCAGATCACTGCGCTGGTGCTGGGCGTGAACCAGCAGTCGGTGAACAACAACTTTGGTGAGATTCCGACCGCCAGCATTGCCGGCCGCGTCTACAACGACAGTAACGACAACGGCAGCGTCGACAGCGGCGAAGGCGGCATCGTCGGGGTCAGCGTGGTGCTGACCGGCACCGATGACCTCGGCCAGCCGGTATCGCTCACGTTGAATACCGACGCCGAAGGGCGCTACCGCTTCGAGGGCCTGCGCCCGGGAACCTACACCGTGACCGAGCCGACCCAGCCGCCGCAGACGCTCAACGGCATCACCAGCGCCGGCACCGTCAACGCCGCCCTGGTCGGTGTGGCCAGTGACCGCGCCAGCGTGCCGTCGGCGATCAGCCAGATCGTGCTGCCGCTGGGCGTGGACGCGCTGGAGTACAACTTCGGTGAGATCGGCGATTCGCCCGACCTGATGGTCAGCAAGGCGTCCACCAGCACGCGTTTCACGGTCAACAACCTGGCCGGTTACACCATCCAGGTGCGCAACGCCGGCCAGCAGCCGAGCCGTGGCGAGTACACGGTGCACGACCGCCTGCCGGCGGGCCTGAGCCTGGACAGCCTGCCGGTGGGGACCGGCTGGAGCTGTGCCGGTGAACCCGGCGCAACCCGCTTCAGCTGCACCAGCCAGCGCGTGCTGGCCGCCGGTGCGGTATCGCCGGACAGCATCGCCGTGGTGGTACGTGTGGCCGCAGCAGCGGCCGAGGCCGGCACAGTCAACAATGCCGTGCTGGTGGAAGGCGGCGGCGAGAACCCGTTCCGCGCCCCGACCGCAACCGAACGCGCTGCGTTCGAGGGCGAAGTGGGCAACCTGCCGGCGTGCCTGGACACCATCATCCACAACGCCTGCCGCGTGCCCAACAGCGTGCAGCTGGCCGCGTCGGTCGGTGGCACCGTGTGGTTCGACGTGGGCAGCGATGACCAGCTGCTGGATGGCGGCGACCGTCGTCTGTCGGCCTGGATCGTGGAGCTGGTGGACCCGGCCAACGGCCAGGTGGCGAAGACCACCGTAAGTGCGGCCGATGGCAGCTACCGCTTCGGCGATGTGGTGCCAGGCGTGAAGTGGAACATCCGCTTCCGCGACCCGCGCTCCACCGTGCTGTGGCCGTTCCCGGTCACCCGCGAAACTGCCGGCGGCGTGCAGGAAGCCTGCGACGCCGACGCGGCGATCGCGCGCGGCGGGGTCAGTGCCTGCCGCACCACCGACAACGGCACCAGCCAGCTGGAAGTGGTGCTGCGCGCCGGCGACCACCTCGCGCAGCAGAGCCTGCCGGTGGACCCGTCAGGCGTGGTGTACGACGCCACCACCCGCGACCCGGTTCCCGGTTCGGTGGTGACCCTGGCGCCGGTTGGCCTGTGCAGCGGGTATGACCCGCGAACCAGCGTGCTCAATGCAGCCGGTGGTGGCTATCGCATTGACGGCAACACGATTGCGATGACCGTCGGCAGCGAAGGCTTCTACCAGTTCGCCTTCGCGCCGGCCGCGCCGGCCCGCTGCGAGTTCAAGCTGACCGTCACGCCGCCGGGGGGTTACACCTTCGTGTCGACGATGATTCCGCCGCAGGCGGGCGCGTTGTCGCCGGCCGGCGGTGCCGGTGCCAACCATGTCGTGCAGACCAACACCCAGGCGCCGACCGGCGCGGTGGGTACGGCGACCGAGTACTACCTGACCCTGTTCGCGGGTTCGGCCACCGCAGCGATCGTGCACAACCATCTGCCGCTGGATACGGCGGTGGCCACGGGCCTGGCGATCACCAAGACCGGCGACCGCCAGACCGCCGAAATCGGCGACACCGTGCAGTACACCATCACCGTGCGCCAGACCGCCGGCAGTGCGCTGGCCGCGTTGAACGTGATCGACCGCCTGCCGCGTGGCTTCACCTACATCGACGGCACCGCGCGTGCCGACGGCCGTGCGGTGGCCGACCCGGCCGGCAAGCCCGGCCCGCTGCTGGGCTTCGCGCTGGGGCCGATCAATGTTGGTGGCCAGGTCGTGCTGACCTACCGGGTCCGCGTCGGCGTGGGCGCGCAGCAGGGCGACGGCATCAACCGGGCGCAGGCCCATGGCTGTTCGATCAGCGGCGGCTGCATCGACCCGGTGGCGGTCACCCCGCTGCCCGGTTCGCTGGCTTCCAACCGTGCCGAATACCGCGTGCGCGTCACCGGTGGCGTGTTCACCGAACAGGCCTGTGTGCTCGGCAAGGTGTTCATGGACTGCAACAACAACCACCTGCAGGACCGCGAAGAGCTGGGCATTCCGGGCGTGCGCCTGTACTTCTCCGACGGCACCTGGGTGATCAGCGATTCGGAAGGCAAGTACAGCTTCTGCGGCCTGCCGCCGCAGAGCCACACGCTGAAGGTGGATGCCAGCACGTTGCCGGTTGGCGCGCGCCTGACCACCAGCAGCAACCGCAACCTGGGCGACGCCGACAGCCTGCTGCTCGACCTGAAGAACGGCGAGCTGCACCGCGCCGACTTCATCGAAGGCAGCTGCGCCAACCCGGTTCTGGAGCAGGTCAAGGCACGCCGCACCCAGGGTGAGGTGCAGGCGCCGGAAACCGAACCGGGTCAGGCGCCACTGCGCTTCGAGAGCAAACCCGCACGGGCGCCGCAGCAGGCGACCGACACGGCCAACCAGAGACCGATCGTGCATCCCAGAGCCACACCGCCCGCCGCCGCTACGGAGGGCCAGCCATGAGCCGTGCTTCCGTAGTGCGCCAGCTGCCGCGCCTGAGCCTGTTGGCCTGTGCGCTGGCGACCCTGCCGGCGATGGCCCAGAGCGTGGGTACGCCGGGCCGCTTCACCCCGGTACTGGGCGATGCCAGCCCGCTGTACCCGCGCAGCCCGGCCAGCGTGGACGCCGCGCCGGTGGCGCTGCGCGCGGCGCCCGGCACGCTGGACCGCATCGTGGTCGAGCTGGACCGCGACGGCGTGCCGGCCGATGGCCAGAGCCCGGTGCACGTGCGCGTGCAGCTGCTCGACCCCAGCGGCCTGCCGCTGGCCGGCACCACCTACGCGACGATTGAAAACAGTGGCGGCCGGATCCGCCTGCCTGGCTCGCGCACCGATGAACTCGGTCCGGGTGCGCTGGATGCCGACAAGGTCACCCCGGGCGTGCAGCTGCAGGTGGTCGATGGCGTGGCCGAGTTCGACCTGGTTGCGCCGCACGAGCCCCAGGATGTGCTGCTGCGGATCACCGCCGGGGGCGAAACCGCGCAGGGCAGCATCGGCTTCGTGCCGGAAATGCGCGAGATGATCGCCACCGGCCTCATCGAAGGCGTGGTCAACTTCCGTCGCCGCGGCAATGGAAGCCTGGTCTCGCCGGTGGAGCACAACGACGCGTTCGACCGCGACATCCGTCGCTGGGAGCGCCAGTTCAACAACGGCAAGGCCAACGCCGCCGCGCGCACCGCGTTCTTCGTCAAGGGCCGGATCAAGGGCGATGCGCTGCTGACTGCGGCTTACGATTCGGACAAGGACACCCGCGGCCGACTGCTGCGCGACATCCAGCCCGAGGAGTTCTACCCGGTCTACGGCGACGCGTCGCTGCGCGGCTTCGATGCGCGCTCGGCCGAGCGCCTGTACGTGCGTATCGACAACAACCGCAGCTACCTGCTCTACGGCGACTTCCAGACCGGCGACGGGCTGGCCACGGCCACCGGCATCGGCGGCAGCGGTCCGATTCCGCAGCGCAGCCTGGGGACCTACAACCGCACCGCCACCGGGCTGGGCTGGCATTTCGAAAGCGAGCGCGTGCGCAGCAATGTGTTCGCCATCGAGGATTCCCTGCGCCAGGTGATCGAAGAATTCCGCAGCCAGGGCAGTGGTCCGTATGCGCTGCGCAACAACGCGGTGCTGGAAGGCAGTGAGCGTGTCGAAGTCATCTCGCGCGACCGCAACCAGCCCACCCGCATCGTGTCGGTACGGCCGCTGGCGCGGCTGGTGGACTACAGCTTCGAGCCGTTCTCTGGCCGCATCCTGCTCAACCAGTTCCTGCCGGCCTTCGACAGCGACCTCAACCCGGTCTCGCTGCGCATCACCTATGAACTGGACCAGGACACCGAGAAGTTCTGGGTGGTGGGAGCCGACGCGCAGGTGAAGCTCACCGACCGGCTGGAAGTCGGCGCGGCGGCGGTGGATGACCGCAACCCGTATGCGGAATTCCGCATGGGCAGCGCCAACGCCAGCTACCGGTTCGGCGACAACACCCTGCTGGTGGCCGAGTTCGCGCGCACCCAGAGCGAGGTCAATACCAACAGCATCAACCAGATAACATCGCAGGGCCTGAAAGACGTCACCGGCGAGGTGGAAGGTGATGCCTGGCGCGTGGAATTCGCGCACCAGACCGGGAAGCTGGAAGCGCGCCTGTTTGCCGCCCGTACCGATCCGGCGTTCAACAACCCGGCCGCGCCGCTGTACGGCGGTCGCGGTGAGTACAACGCGCGCGTCGCCTACCAGCTGGGGCCGCGGCTGGAGCTGTACGTGGAAGGGTTGCGCAGCGAAGACCGCAACCCGGATGGCGGCAAGCGCGATGCCGGCGGCGCCGGCGTGCGTATTGGCGCTACTGAACGACTGACCGTGGACCTGGGCGTGCGCAGCATCCGCGAAACCATCGGCGTGACCTCGCCGTGGTCGTCGGGGGTGCCGTTCGGCAATGCCGGTGGCCTGACCGGCGGCTTTGCCACCGGCGCTGGTGGCGGGGCGCTCGGCTACGGCCAGCAGGCGCTGGACCCGGCCACCGGGTTGATGGTGATCAACGGCAGCAGTACCGGCAGCCCGATCACCAGCGACCTGCCGGTGGGCACCGAGCTGGAATCGGACAGCGCCCGCTTCGGTCTGGGCTACCGCCTGAGCGACAAGCTCAGCAGTGGTGCCGAGATCGAGCACAGCGTGAGCGGCGAAGAACGTCGGCGCCTGGCCGCCGGGTTGGATTACCAGGTGTTCGAACGCAGCCGCCTTTACGGCCGCTACGAAAAGCAGACCGGCCTGACCAGCGCCTACGGCATCACCACCACCGACCGCGAGGCCGACGCGCTGGTGTTCGGTATCGACAGCAGCTACCTGCGCGATACCCAGACCTTCAGCGAGTACCGCCTGCGCGATGCGATCAGTGGCCGCGATGTACAGGCCGCCTCGGGTATCCGCAACAACTGGGACATCGCCGAGGGCCTGCGCTTGTCCAGTTCGGCCGAGCACGTGAAGGTGATCGACGGCAGCACCGGTGACAGCACCGGCCTGGCGCTGGCCTTGGACTACGGCGCCAACCCGCTGTGGCGCGGTGCGATACGGGCCGAGCACCGCATCTCTGAAGACGTGCCGGACACCGACACCAATGAGGCGTTCAACACCACGCTGCTGCAGTTCATGCTGGCCCGCAAGCTCAGCCGCGACTGGACCCTGCTGGCCCGCAACTACCTGCTGAGCACGCGGTATGACGCACGCGGCGACGTGCTGCAGGACCGCTTCCAGCTGGGCGTGGCCTACCGCGATACCGACCGCAACCGGATCAACGCGCTCGCCCGTTACGAGTACAAGCTCGAGCGCGACGAGAGCGGGCTGACCCTGGTCGATGGCAGCACCGTGGATGGCAGCAGCCAGGACGTGCGCACCCGCGCGCATATTGTCTCTGCCCATGCCGATTGGCATCCGTCGCGGCCGTGGTGGTTCACCGGGCGCGTGGCCGGCAAGTGGCAGCAGGATCAGTTCGCCTACGCCGACGGGGGTCGGGTCAACAGTGACTTCCGCGCCACGCTGCTGTCCGGGCGGGTGGTCTATGACATCACCGAGAACTGGGACATCGGCGTGCTCGGCTCCACTTTCCGCGGCCAGAGCGGCGCCAACCAGTACGCCTACGGCATGGAAGTCGGCCGCCTGCTGCGCCAGAACCTGTGGTTGTCGGCCGGCTACAACTGGACCGGCTTTGCCGGCGACCGCGACCTGAACGGATATGAGTACACCCAGCAGGGCGTGTTCGTGCGCCTGCGCTTCAAGTTCGACGAAGACCTTTTCCGGCCGGACCCCGTCCGCTACCGCGACCCGGCACGCTGAGGATGCCCTGATGAACAACGCCAACCCGATCTTCCGTTCTGCGCGCCCGCTGCTGGGCGCGGCGGTCCTTGCCGCGCTTGCCGGTGCCGCACACGCCCAGACGGCGCAACTGCTGCCGCAGCAGCAGCGCATCACCGACGAGGCGATCCATGTCGACCATGCCACGTATGAGGCCACCCAGGGCCGCATCCAGGCGCTCAACGACGGCGGCCGCCCGATCCGCGACTACCACCTGTCCAAGGCACAGTGCTGGCTGGACGTGTCCTTCCACGAATACAGCCGGAATGACCGCAGCGATTTCCCGCAGGCGGCGCTGGGTGAATCCGAGCGGCTGATCATCGGCATGGAACAGGGCGCCAGCCCGCTGCCCACCGACACGCCGCTGGTCAACAACGCGAAGTACCTGCGCGACGACCTGTGGCAGCGCCTGCGCGTGCTGCATGGCACGCCGGGCTTTGCCTGCGCGGCGCAGCAGGTGGCCTGCGGCGAGGTCGAGCTGGTGCACGCCGGCAACGAATTCAACCAGCAGCAGTGGCGGCACTCCAAGCCGTACATCCAGATTGCCGAGGAGCTGGTCAACGACGCCGAAGCGCTGGCCCGCCAGTGCGACGCGGCCCCGGCGGCCATCGCCGCACCGGGCCCACTGGTGGCCAACGTGCTGTTCGAGTTCGACCGCGACGGCTACCGCGACATCCGCACCTACTCGCTGGAGAGCATCGACCGCGCGCTGGCCAGCATCGCCGCGGAGAAGCTGAAGCTGCAGGGCGTCACGCTGGTCGGGCATGCCGACCGACTGCAGGGGCGCGGGTTCGACGCCAACCAGGCGCTCTCCGAGCGGCGCGCGCGCACGGTGCGCGAGCTGCTGATCGGACGCGGGCTGGACCCGGCGACGATCCGTTACGAATACCGGGGTGACACGCAGCAGGTGCAGCAGTGCGACGGCGTGCGCCCGCGCGCTGCGTTGCTGGAATGCCTGCTGCCCAACCGGCGGGTGGAAGTGCGGTTCGACGTCATCCGCTGACGTCGGATCCATCACACATCCCAGCGAATGGGCCGGCTGCCGCTGAGTCGCACCCACCCGGCTGCCGCGGCCTCTTCCGGATTTCCCAGCACCGCATACAGATGCGGTGCCTGCGTCCCGTCTTCGCCCCATATCCCTGCCCATGCATTGCGCCCTCCCTGGCGGGCGCCCTGCAGTGCACGGTCGGCAGCGCGCAGGCTGTCATCCCGCTCCGCCGGTGCATCGCCGAACAACGGCAGCGGTGCCATGCCCACGCTGGCGGTCAGGGTCAGGTGCTGACCGGGGGCGAGATCCACCACCAGCCGCTCGATGGCCAGCCGCAGGTGCCCGGCCAGGGCCTGTGCCGCTTCCGCGCCGGTGTCGTGGCGCGCCACCAGGAAGGCTGCGCCGCCCCAGCGTGCCAGCAGGTCGTGCCGGTCGCAGGCCGCACGCAGGCATTCGCCCACGGCACGCAGCACGCTGTCGCCGGCTGCTTGTCCATGGCGCTCGTTCAGCGCTTTGAAGTCGTCCAGTTCGATCAACAGGAGCGCGCTGCGCTCTGCGGCATCGTGGCCTGCGGCGCGTTCGTCGAGCCTGCGCTCGGCCTCGCGGCGATTGGGCAGCCCGGTGACGCTGTCGGTCCGGCTGAGCGCGGTGAGCTGGCCGCGCTGCTGGCGCAGCCGCAGCACGAGCACCGTGGCAATCACCGCGACGGTGAGGAAAGCGATCACCGCGCTGTTGCGCAGCACGCGCACGCGGCCCAGGTCCTGTTCGGCATTGACCTGGGCGGGATGGATGCTGCGTTCGGCCGAGGCCTGCAGCCTGGCCAGCTGGGTGAGGGTCTCGCCCTTGCTGCGCGCCTGGTCCATCGCGCGGCCCTGGCGTACGTACTGCAGCGCCTGCTCGCGGTGACCCAGCAGGGTGTGGATGTCACCGAGCAGGTCCAGGCCATTGCGAACTTCTTCCACGAACCGCCCGTGCTCTGCCAGGCCCTGTGCCTGGGTGGCCAGCGGCAGCGCCACCGCGGCGTTGCCCCGGTCCATCGCCAGCCGTGCCAGGCGCTGCAGGGTCACCACCTGGCCCTGCGGATCCTGCTTTCCCTGCCAGGCCAGCACGCCGCGCAGCGCTGCCTCGGCGGCCTCCCGCTGCCCCGACACGCGCAGGATTTCGGCGCGATGGCTGGCGATGCGATGCAGGAACACGTCCTGGCCGCTCAGCCGCGTTCCGATCGCTTCAGCGCGCTTGAAGGCTGCGGAGGCTTCCTCGTACCGCTGCAGCATCAGCAGCGCATACCCATAGTTGTAGTACAGGATCAGGTCGCCCGGGTTCGGCGGCCGGTGCAGGTGGTCGCTGAGCTGCGTGGCCTTGTGCAGGTAGGTGAGGGCGCCTTCGGCATCGCCCATCGCGTCGCCACGGATCATCGCGATCTGCATCAACGCGCCGATCTGGCCCTGCACGTCGCGTTGCCGCACCGCATCGTCCAGCAGGGTGCCGGTCAAGCCGAGCGCGCGCGCGTGATCGCCGCGCCACAGCAGCAGGTGCGCGGCCATGGTCCGGGCGCGCTGGATATCGTCGGGGCTGGCGTCGGCGCGCGCCGCGGCCGCCAGCAGTCGGTCGGGCAGGTCGGTGGTCTGGTCCAGCTGCCCCAGCGCCCGCAGCGCCACCCCCAGGCAGCCGACCGCGCCGATTTCCATCGAGGTGGACAGCGAGGGCGCGGCCAACAGGCTGCGTGCGAGCTGCAGCGAGGCCTGCGGTTCGCTGGTGAGCAGGGCATGGCACTGTTCCACCTGCGCCATCTGCGGCGCTGCGTCGAGCGGGCGCTGTGCCTGGGCGGGCGGCGCGGCCAAGGACAGCACAACGGCAAGCGCAGGCAGTCCGCGCCGGACTAGCGACAACATAGGCATGGCGACAACGACTTCCCCGGTCGAGTGCAGACGATCTACAGCGCACTGCTAATATACCGATGTTGCCGCCGCGCGCCGGCGCCGCCCGCCATTCCCTGCCGCATGCCCGAGTCGTCGCCTTCCATTCGCGCCGCCGCTGCTGAACGCCCTGCCGGGCTTGGTCGGCGTACCGATGCCATGCTGGGCAGCCTGCTGCTGCTGGTGGGGCTGTACCACCCGTTGCTGGCGGCGTGGACGGCGTTTCGGCTTGGGGCGGGCCTGGACATGATGGTCCCGGCCATGGCCGCGGCCCACCTGCTGTTGTGCCTGCTGTGCCTGATCGAGCACCGGGCCGGCCGCAGCCTGCATGCCGCCGTGGTGTTCCTGGCCGGTGAACTGCTGCTGCTGGTGCTGGCCTACGGGTACTGGGGACTGGCCGCCCAGCTGCGGGTGCAGCTGGTGCAGCTGGTGCCGGTGCTGCTGGTGGCGGCGGTGCTTGGCCGCCGTCCGCTGGCCTGGACCGCGGCATGGCTGTGTGGGCTGATGGCGCTGGGCGGCTGGGTCGACGCGGCGTCGGGCCTGTTCCGGACCGACCGGGTGCTGCACGCGACCAGTGACCTGGCAGTGTCGGCATTCGGCACCGTCATGACTGCCTGGCTGCTCCACCACAGCGTGACCGGCCTGCGGGAAAGCCTGCAGGAGGCCCACCAGCGCAGCCAGGAACTTGCCCGCAAGCGCGATGAGCTGCAGGTGGAGATGCAGGCCCGCGAGCGTTCGCGCGACCAGCTCGTGCATGCCATGAAGATGGACAACGTGGGTCGCCTGGCCAGCGGCATCGCGCACGATTTCAACCACCTGCTGGCGCTCATCCAGGGCTACGTGGCCAAGGCGCGGCGCAGCGAGGGCGAGACCCTGCAGGCGGCCCTGCAGGGCGCGGACTCGGCGACCCGGCGGGCCAGCGCGGTCAGCCGACGCCTGCTGGATTTCAGCCGGCTCGAGCCGGGCCGACCCCAGCTGCTGGACGCGGCCGCCACGCTGGCGGCGATGGCGCCCACGCTGCAGCAGGTGTTCGATGACCGCGTGCACTGCGAAGTGGAAACCGGCGACGTGCAGCGGCTGATCCACTTCGACCCGGCCCAGCTCGAATCGATCCTGCTCAGCCTGGCGGTCAATGCCAGCCATGCCATGCCCGACGGTGGCCGGTTCACGCTGCGCCTGCAGCCGCCCGATACCGACGGACGCGTGGTCCTGCAGCTGCAGGACACCGGCCAGGGCATGAGCGAAACGGTGCGCGCGCGCTGCCTGGAACCGTTCTTCACCACCAAGCCGGTGGGACAGGGTACCGGCCTGGGCCTGGCGGTGACCGCCAGCCTGGTGGAGGCGGCCGGCGGTGCGGTGCAGGTGCACAGCCGCCCGGGCGAGGGCACCCGGATCGATCTGCAGCTGCCGTCGCGTCCGCTGGCGGCGTGAGCAGGGGCGTGCAGCGGCTACACTGCGGCCTGCGCTTGCGGAAACATGCCCGTGGTTTCTAGCTGGATCCTGCTGCTGGTGTCGGTGGCCTATGCCGCCCTGTTGTTCGGCGTGGCCTGGTGGGGCGACCGCCGTCCCATGTACCCCGACCGCCCGTGGCTGCGCCCGGTGGTCTACAGCCTGGCGCTGGCGGTGTACTGCTCGTCGTGGACCTTCTACGGGGCGGTGGGAACGGCGGTGCGCAATGGCATCGGCTACCTGCCGATCTACCTGGGTCCGCTGCTGCTGCTGCTGTTTGGCTGGCGCATCATCGAGCGGCTGGCGCTGATCGCGCGCAGCCAGAACGTGGTGTCCATCGCCGATTTCATCTCCTCACGGTTCGGCCGCTCGCGCCGCCTGGCCGCGCTGGTGGCGGTGATCGCGCTGATCGGCATCGTTCCCTACCTCGCCCTGCAGTACAAAGCCGTGGCCATGAGCCTGCAGGTGCTGACCGGCAGCGTCGGGCCCACCGGCTGGTTCAGCGACCCGGCGTTGTACGTGGCACTGCTGATGGCGCTGTTCGCCACGCTATTCGGCACGCGCCAGGTCGACGCCACCGAACACCACCACGGCATGATGCTCGCTATCGCGCTGGAGTCGATGATCAAGCTGATCGCGATGGTGGCGCTGGGCCTGTTCGCCTACCTGTGGCTGGCCGACCGCGGCGAAACCGTGGTGCGCAGCGCACATACGCTGTTCACCGGGCTGCCGCCGGTCGGCTTCATCTCGCAGACGCTGCTCAGCTTCCTGGCCATCGTGTGCCTGCCGCGCCAGTTCCACGTGGCGGTGGTGGAATGCGGCGACGTGCGCGATGTGCGCCGCGCGCGGTGGATGTTCGGCGGCTACCTGATCATCATTTCGGCGATGGTGATTCCGATCGCCACGGCCGGTGTGACCCTGTTCGGCACCGGCGGCAGCATCGCCGACGACAGCATGGTGCTGGCCCTGCCGTTGGCCGAAGGCCGTAAATTCCTGGCGCTGGTGGCCTACGTGGGCGGCTTCTCGGCTGCGACCGGCATGGTCATCGTGTCGTCCATCGCGCTGGCCACCATGGTCAGCAACGACCTGGTGATGCCGGTGCTGCTGCGCCGCAGTGGCGACCACCAGGAAGCGGCCGACGTCGCTTCGCGGGTGTTGTGGATCCGCCGCATGGCGATCCTGCTGCTGGCGCTGGCCGCGTACAGCTACTACCGCGGCAGCAGCAACGACAGCACGCTGGCCTCGTACGGGCTGATGGCATTCGCCGCGGTGGCCCAGTTCGCGCCGGGCCTGATCGGTGGCCTCTACTGGCGCGGTGCCAGCCGCCGGGGCGTGGAGACCGGCATCCTGCTCGGCTTCGGCACCTGGATCTACACCCTGCTGCTGCCGGCGCTGACCCACGCCGGCTGGATGGATGCGGCCTGGCTGAGCGACGGACCGTTCGGCATTGCATGGCTGCGGCCGCAGGGGCTGTTCGGCATGACCAGCTGGGACCCGCTCACCCATGGCACGTTCTGGTCGTTGCTGATCAACGCCGCGGCCATGCTGCTGGTGTCGGTGCGCTGGCGCCCCGGCGTGGACGAGCGCCTGCGCGCCGCGCCGTTCCTGGACCCGTATGCCGAGCGCCCCTCCGTGGCCGGTGCCTGGCCGGGCCATGTGCATGTGGGCGACCTGCTGGCGCTCGCCTCGCGCGTCGTCGGCGACCGCCATGCGCGCCGGTCGTTCTTCGAGCAGGCGCAGTCGCTGGGCCGCGAGCTGCAGGCCTCGGCCCCGGCGGACCGGGCCTGGGTGCAGTTCACCGAACGCCTGCTGGCCGCCTCGATCGGCGCGGCCTCCGCGCGCCTGCTGCTGACCAGCCTGCTGCGTGGCTCGGGCATGGACCTGGGCGAGGTGGTAGCGGTACTCGATGAGGCCGGGCAGGAACTGCGCTTCAACCGCGAGATCCTGTCCACCACGCTGGAAAACATCAGCGCCGGGGTCAGCGTGGTTGATCCGGACATGCGCCTGACCGCGTGGAACCGCCGCTACCAGCAGATGTTCGGCTACCCCGATGGCATGTTGTACGTGGGCCGCCCGGTGGCCGACCTGATCCGCTACAACGCCGAGCGCGGCGAGCTGGGCGAGGGCGATATCGACGTGCAGATCAACCGCCGCATCGGCTACATGCGCGCCGGTTCGCCGCACATCTTCGAGCGCACCCGCAGCGATGGCCGGGTGATCGAGATGCGCGGCCAGGCCCTGCCCGGCGGCGGCTATGTCACCAGCTACAACGACATCACCGACTACAAGCACGCCGAGACCGCGTTGCTGGAAGCCAACGAGACGCTGGAACAGCGCGTGGCCGAACGTTCGCATGAAGCCGAAGTGGCGCAGCAGTCCAAGACCCGTTTCCTGGCCGCAATCAGCCATGACGTGCTGCAGCCGCTGAACGCAGCGCGCCTGTTCGCCTCGGCATTGCGCGACAGCCACCACAACAACGATGAACAGCGGCACCTGGCAGAGCGCGTGGACGCCTCCCTGCGTGCCGCCGAAGAACTGCTGGACGGATTGCTGGACGTGTCGCGGCTGGATGCCGGCGGCCTGCACCCGGTGATCGGCGATTTCGACGTGAGCCTGCTGATGCGCGAACTGGCCGCGCAGTACTCGCCGGTGGCGGCCGGGCGCGGCCTGCGCCTGGACCTGTTCGCGCGCCCGGCCTGGGTGCGCAGTGACCGCCGGCTGCTGCGCCGGGTGCTGCAGAACTTCCTGGCCAATGCGCTGCGCTACACCCGCCAGGGCCGCATCGTGCTGGCCGTGCGCCATCGCCGCGACGAGATCGAACTGCAGGTGTGGGATACCGGGCCGGGGATCCCCGAGCACCACATGCAGCAGATCTTCAACGAGTTCCATCGCTACCAGCAGCCGTTCGACTGGGGCGAGCAGGGGCTGGGGCTGGGCCTGTCGATCTGCCAGCGCATCTCGCGCCTGCTCGACCACCGCCTCAACGCGCGCAGCCAGGTGGGCAGCGGCAGCATGTTCTCGATCCTGCTGCCCCGTGCGCAGGTGCCGGATCTACCGGCCAGCGACGCGCAGGCCAGCGTGCCCGAGCACAGCACCCGCACCGATTCGCTGGCCGGCATGCGCGTGCTGTGCGTGGACAACGACCAGGAAATACTTGACGGCATGCGCGCGCTGCTCGGCCGCTGGCAGGTGCAGGTGATCACTGCCAGCACCGTAGACCAGGCGCTGGAGGAAGTGCAGGCGCAGCCGGACGTGATGCTGGTGGATTACCACCTGCATGACCGCCTGGATGGACTGGATACGCTGGTGGCGCTGCGCGAACGCGCCGGGCGCGACATTCCCGGGGCTCTGCTCACTGCCGATGGGCGCGACGAACTCAAGCGCATGGCGCGCGAGCGGGGTTACCGCCTGCTGACCAAGCCGATCAAGCCGGCCTCGCTGCGCGCGTACCTGGCGGCGCACTCGACCCTCCAAGGTTGAAGGCGACAGCCACAGCACGCTGGTGCCGTCGCGCTGTCTATGCTGCGCCGCCCACCACCTGCTGCGGAGTTTCCGTGCCCGTTCCCTCGCTGCGTTCCCTTCTTGCCACCCCGCTGCATTCCGGCGCGGCGATTCCACTCGCAGGCACGTTGGGTGTCGTGGTGGGCGCAGGATTCGAGCTGGTATTCCGCGGTTGCACCAATGCCGCCGGTCCCGCATGGAGCGTTGCCGAGATCGTGAAGCCCGCGTTGATCTCCGGCTGGATGGGGATCGGCTGCACCAACGCGATGCGATGGCTGGACCCCGACAAGCCTGCGCGGCAACTGCAGCCGCACGAGAAGGCGCTGGTCGACTACCCGGCCGTCCGCGAGCTGCTGCATGAGGCCGGCACCAGCGTTGATGACCTGGACGCGTTGAAGTCTCTCGCCGCGCAGCTGGAGCGGGATTTCAGCCGGGTCACCCGTGAATTCAATGCATACTGCCAGACCCGCAGGGTGCCACCGAATCCGCTCATTGCAGGCGTCATCCGTCATTTCTACCTGATCCATTGCCGCGATCGTGCGGTGATGCTGCTCGCCAAGCGCAACGCCACCGCGTGTTACCTGGTGGCCGCGCGCGAAGGGCAGGGCACGGCCATTGCGGCCGCGCTGAACCAGGCAGGCACGCGCGCCGGCACCGTGCTGCGCCAGCTGCACTGCCCGTACCTGCGCGTGGACCTTGCCAATACGGCGCTGCGTGATGCGCATGCGTTCACTACCGACGAATGCCAGGGCGAGATGCGCGTGCATTCGTTGCATGACCGAGCCCGGGAAACAGTGGAAACGCTGGCGACCAGTCCACTGGTGGATGTAACCCATCGCCGACTGCCGCGGCGCCGGCACGTGAGCCACGACAGCGCCGCGCCCGTGGCGCACATCGCCGCGCCAGCAGACGCTGACCACGAACGGGTCATCCGCGGGCCGTTGCTGCGCGCAAAGCTGGCCGGACTGCCCGCGGACAGTCGTACCTGCCGGGAACTGAGACGGATCGAGCAGGATCTCGCAGCGAACCGTCCGTGCGGCCATCCGGTGCGTTACCACGGCAGGAACTACCTCGCCATCGACATCCACTTTGCGGGCCGGCAGAGTCCCGGCCGCAACGTGTGGCGGCTTCTGCACCGCAAAGGCCCAGTCGGGCATGAACTGGTCGACATCGTCGACTACCACGATCCACGCAGCTGAGGCCCGGCCGCCCGGCGCTGCTCAGCCGGCGGCGCCGCTGAGGTGCTCATACAGGATGGCACTGCCAACCAGGATCAGGATCACGCCGCCGACGATCTCCGCGCGCTTGCCGATCATGTCGCCCAGCACCCGCCCCAGCATGATGCCGGTGGTGACCATCACCAGCGTGCACAGGCCGATCACCGCCGCCATCACGCCAATGTGCACGTCCAGGAAGGCCAGGCCCACGCCGACGGCCAGGGCATCGATGCTGGTGGCAAAGCCGGTGACGGCCAGGTGCCAGAAACCGTGGTGCTTGTCGGGATCGTCGCTGTCATCGTCCGGGTCGTGCCGCACGCCGTTGATGATCATGTGCACGCCCAGTGCACCGAGCAGCACGAAGGCGATCCAGTGGTCGAAGGCCTGCACGTAGGACGACGCGGCGCGACCGAGCAACCAGCCGATCACCGGCGTAAGGCCTTCGATCACACCGAAGATGAGGCCGGCGCGCAGGGCATCGGGAAAACGCGGCTTGCGCATGGCAGCGCCTTTGCCGATCGCCGCGGCGAAGGCATCGGTGGACATGGCAAAGCCGATCAACAGCATCGAAATGGGGGACATCACACGACAGTGCAGGTTGGGCGATGACGGACAACGGCCCACGTTCGCGCCCAACCTGTCGTTGCGCACGCGGACCGCTGGTCTCGCCAACCATCACTGGCTGCCCGCACCACGGCGCACTGGCCGAGCATGTTGATACGGGCGTTTCCTTCAGCAGGAAACAGGCTACTCCCCAAGGGGACGCGAAGCTTAGCACCGCGAACGCGGTTTACCGACTAAATCGCCGAATTGCGCAGGGCGTGCTGGGATGTATAGCTTCGGCTATAAGCCGAAGCAGGTAGAGCGGACTGTCAGTCCGCTGCATGTCTCCGCAGCCGAAGGTAGAGCGGACTGTTAGTCCGCTGCGTGTCTCCGCAGCCGAAGGTAGAGCGGACTGTTAGTCCGCTGCATGTCTCCGCAGCCGGAGGTAGAGCGGACTGTTAGTCCGCTGCATGTCTCCGCAGCCGACTGACAGTCGGCTCTACCGCAACCACGCAACCACGCGATCCGCAATCCGCGATCAATCCTCTTCCGGCGGCAACACCAACGGCTCGTCATCCAGCGTCAGCTTGCCGGCCATCAGCACCGCCTGGGTACGGTTGGTCACGCCCAGCTTGCGCAGGATCGCGGTCACATGGGCCTTGATGGTGGCCTCGGACACGTTGAGGTCATACGCAATCTGCTTGTTGAGTCGCCCGGCGCCGAGCATCTGCAGCACCCGGAACTGCTGCGGGGTGAGCTCGCGCAGGCGCTGGCCGACTTCGCGTTCCTCGCGCCCGGTCGGCGGCACGTTGTGCGCCTCCGGCGGGGCCCAGGTTTCGCCGTCCAGGATCGTGCCCAGCGCATGGCCGATGGTGTCCGAGTCGGCCGACTTGGGAATGAACCCGAACGCGCCGTGGTCCAGTGCCCGCCGCATCACGGTGGGCTCTTCGCGCGCGGACACCACCACCACCGGCAACTGCGGGTGCAGTGCCCGCATGTGCACCAGCGCGTTGAAGCCCTGCGCACCGGGCATGTTGAGGTCCATCAGGACCAGGTCGGCATCGGCATGCTGGTCGGCCAGCTGGTACAGCGCTTCCACGCTGTCGGCCTCGTACAGCAGCACGCCCGGCATCACCCGCTGCACCGCGCCGCGCAGGGCTTCACGGAACAGGGGGTGGTCATCGGCGATCAGCAGGGTTGTCATGGGGAAGGTGGGAACCAATTACTTGACCTTGCGCTCTTCCACCAGCGATGCCACCACCGACGGGTCTGCCAGGGTCGAGGTGTCACCCAGCTGGTCAGGTGCGTTCTCGGCGATCTTGCGCAGGATGCGGCGCATGATCTTGCCCGAGCGTGTCTTCGGCAGCCCCGGTGCCCACTGCAGGTGGTCGGGCGAGGCGATCGGGCCGATCTCCTTGCGCACCCACGCCACCAGCTCCTTGTGCAGTTCCTCGCTCGGCGTTTCGTCGGCCACCAGGGTCACGTAAGCATAGATGCCCTGGCCCTTGATGTCGTGCGGGAAGCCGACCACGGCCGCTTCGGCCACCTTCGGGTGGGAGACCAGTGCGCTTTCCACTTCGGCGGTACCGATGCGGTGGCCGGACACGTTGATGACGTCGTCGACGCGGCCGGTGATCCAGTAGTAGCCGTCCTCGTCGCGACGGCAGCCGTCACCGGTGAAGTAGCTGCCCGGGTAGGTGCGGAAGTAGGTGTCGATGAAGCGCTGGTGGTCGCCGTAGACGGTGCGCATCTGGCCCGGCCACGAATCGCGGATGATCAGGTTGCCCTCGGTGGCGCCGTCCTTGATCTCGCCATCGGCGTTGACCAGCGCCGGCTGCACGCCGAAGAAGGGCAGGGTGGCCGACCCGGGCTTGAGGTCGATCGCGCCGGGCAGCGGCGAAATCAGGATGCCGCCGGTTTCGGTCTGCCACCAGGTATCCACGATCGGGCAGCGGCCATCGCCGACCACGTCGTAGTACCAGCGCCAGGCTTCCGGGTTGATCGGCTCGCCGACGCTGCCGAGCAGGCGCAGCGAGGCGCGCGAAGTGCGCTTGACCGGCGCATCGCCTTCCCGCATCAACGCACGGATGGCGGTAGGTGCGGTGTAGAAGATGCTGACCTGGTGCTTGTCGATCACCTGCCAGAAGCGCGAAGTGTCGGGGTAGTTCGGCACGCCTTCGAACATCAGCGAGGTGGCGCCGTTGGCCAGCGGCCCGTACACGATGTAGCTGTGCCCGGTGACCCAGCCCACGTCGGCGGTGCACCAGTAGATGTCGTCCTCGCGCAGGTCGAACACCGCTTCATGGGTGTAGGCCGCGTACAGCAGGTAACCGCCGGTGGTGTGCAGCACGCCCTTGGGCTTGCCGGTGGAACCGGAGGTGTAGAGGATGAACAGCGGATCTTCGGCGTTCATCCGCTCCGGTTCGCACGGTGCCGGCTGCGGGTCCACCACGTCGTGGAACCAGCGGTCGCGCGGGGCCTGCATGTCCACCGCGCCGCCGGTGTGGCGTACCACCAGCACGGTTTCCACCGTGGTGGTGCCGGGCAGCTTCAGCGCGGCATCCACGTTGGCCTTCAGCGGGATCTTCCGCCCGCCACGCAGGCCTTCGTCGGCGGTGATGATCAGCTTGCTGCCGCAGTCGATCACACGGTCGGCGATCGAATTGGGCGCGAAGCCGCCGAACACCACCGAGTGGATCGCACCGATGCGCGCGCAGGCCAGCATGGCTACGGCCGCGTCGACGATCATCGGCAGGTAGATGGTGACCCGGTCGCCCTTCTTGACGCCCAGGTTGCGCAGCGCGTTGCCGAGGCGGCAGGTGCGCTCATACAGTTCGCGGTAGGTGACGCCCTGCGACGGCGCATCCGGGCTGTCCGGTTCGAACAGCAGCGCGACCTTGTCGCCGCGCTTGTCCAGCTGGCGGTCCAGGCAGTTCACGCTGGCGTTGAGTTCGCCGTCTTCGAACCACTTGATGCGGAAATCGTCGAGCTGGTAGCTGACGTTGCGGATCGTGGACGGCTTCCTGTACCAGTCCAGCCGCTCGGCGGCCTTGCCCCAGAACGCGTCGGGGTTGTCCACCGATTCGCGGTAGAGCTGCTGGTAAGTGTTCTTGTCAATGCGCGCCTTGGCGGCAACGTCCGCCTTGACGGGGTAAAGATCGGCCATGGCACCCTCACTTGCACTAGGACTGGGTTGTGCGATCGCAGCATAACCCGCGATTCATCCCGCTCAGTTTGCCGCATCCACCGCGCCACGAGGTAAGGGAATGGTTAGACCTTGGTCGTAACGAGCGATTGCCGGCAGGTCACGGCCGTTGGTCGTGACAGCGGGTTCGACCAATTGCCAATAGCCGGGGTGCGTCAACCGGCCGCACGCTCGGCTCGACCGTGACCCCACACGCGGCGATCACTTTGCCACCCGGGAGAGAGGGCAACATGAGTACCCGTATGTTGAAGACCATGCGCAAGCCGTTGGCGACCTGCCTGTTGGTCGCGTTGGTGGCGCCTGGCATGGCGTTTGCCGAAACCGCCAAAGAGAAGCAGCTGGAAGCGCGCGTTGCCGAGCTGGAACGCCAGGTGCAGCTGCTGCTGTCCACCACCCAGCAGCAACAGACCCAGATCAGCCAGGCCCAGACCGACGTGACCGCGGTGAAGACCGTGCAGGCGCAACAGCCTGCCGGTGCCACCGTGCCCGCCGGCAAGCAGCCGATCCAGGTCACCACCATCACCCCGGGCGCCGCGCCGGGCACCACGGTCAAGATCGGCGGCTTCATCAAGGCCGATTTCCTGCTCACCCAGACCGGCGATGGCCAGCTGGCTGACGACGCTACCGGTCGCGCGCTGTATCTGCCGGGCCAGACCCCGGTGGCCGGTGCCGGCGGCAGCGGCGAGCGTTCCGACGTGGACTTCAACGCCCACGCCAAGTTCTCGCGCTTCAACCTGGGCATCGACAACGTCTCGGACAAGGGCAACAAGTCCGGTGCGTTCTTCGAGATGGACTTCTTCGGCAACTCGCTGGGCAACCAGACCGCCACCAATACCTACGGCGTGACCCTGCGCCACGCCTACATGTATTGGAACAACTGGATGGCCGGCCAGACCTGGTCGAACTTCATGGACGCGGCGTCGCTGCCGGAAGCGGCCGACTTCGTCGGTCCCACCGACGGCGTGCTGTTCGTGCGCCAGGCGCAGATCCGCTACACCCAGGGCGGCTTCAGCGTCGCGCTGGAAAACCCGGAAACCACCGTGCTCACCGGCACCCGCAATCCCGTCACCGGGGCGTGGACCAACGTGGCCAGCAACAGCGACCGTGGCTCCCTGCCGGACCTGACCCTGCGTTATGGCTGGAAGGGCGACTGGGGCACCTTCGGGGTCGGCGGTATCGTGCGCCAGCTCAAGGTCGACAACCAGGCCACCGGTGCCGACGCCGACAAGATCGGCGGCGGCCTGACCCTGGGCGGCAAGTGGGTGATGGGCGGCAGCGACCAGCTGCACTACCAGATCAGCGGTGGCGAAGGCATCGCCCGTTACGTGGGCCTGGGCGTCACCGCCGATACGGCCTACGACGTGGCCCAGGACGAACTCAACCCCACTGGCGTGCTGGCCGGCTATGTCGGCTGGCGCCACGCCTTCACCCCGAAGCTGCGTACCAACCTGATCTACGCCCGCAGCGACTACGACAACGACAGCGTGCTGGGCCCGCTGGTCACCAAGAGCGTGCAGAGCATCCGCGGCAACATCTTCTACACGCCGATGCCCAAGGTCGATATCGGCGCCGAGTACATGTACGGCGTGCGCGAGATCGAAGATGGCCGCAAGGGCGACATCAACCGCGTGCAATTCACCACGAAGTACAGTTTCTAAGCATGGGTGCCGACGCATTGTCGGCACCTGCCACCAATGATTGCTTCGGAGGGGAAGCGTCTTATGTCCACCACACCCGTACCTGCAAAAGCAGAACTTACCAAGGGCCACAAGAAGGTCATCTTCGCGTCCAGCCTTGGCACCGTGTTCGAATGGTATGACTTCTTCCTGTATGGCTCGCTGGCGGCGATCATCGCCAAGCAGTTCTTCAGCGGGGTCAATGAAACCACGGGCATGATCTTCGCGCTGCTGGCCTTCGCGGCCGGCTTCTTCGTGCGTCCGTTCGGCGCGGCCTTCTTCGGCAGCCTCGGCGACCGCATCGGCCGCAAGTACACCTTCCTGGTCACGATCCTGATCATGGGCATCTCGACCTTCCTGGTCGGCGTGTTGCCCAACTACGCGTCGATCGGCTTCGCGGCGCCGGTGATCCTGATCGTCCTGCGCCTGGCCCAGGGCCTGGCAATGGGTGGCGAATACGGTGGCGCGGCGACCTACGTGGCCGAGCATGCACCGGCCGACAAGCGTGGCCTGTACACCAGCTTCATCCAGTGCACGGCCACGCTCGGCCTGTTCATGTCGCTGCTGATCATCCTGGCCTGCCGCTACTTCCTGGGCAACGAGGCATTTGAAGCCTGGGGCTGGCGCATTCCGTTCCTGGTCTCGATCATCCTGCTGGGCATTTCGGTGTGGATCCGCCTGCAGCTGAGCGAGTCGCCGCTGTTCCAGCAGATGAAGGCCGAAGGCAAGGGCTCCAAGACCCCGTTCCGTGACAGCCTCAAGGACGGCAACCTCAAGCTGATGCTGCTGGTCCTGCTCGGCGCCGCAGCCGGCCAGGCCGTGGTGTGGTATGGCGGCCAGTTCTACGCGCTGTTCTTCCTGAGCAGCATGCTCAAGGTCGATGCCACCACCTCCTACCTGCTGATCGCCGGCGCGCTGGCCCTGGGTACGCCGTTCTTCATCTTCTTCGGCTGGCTGTCCGATCGCATCGGCCGCAAGAAGATCATCCTGGCCGGCTGCCTGTTGGCCGCGGTGACCTACATCCCGGTGTTCAAGGGCCTGACCCACTTCGCCAACCCGGCCATCGAAGAAGCCCGCAGCAGCTCGCCGGCCCTGGTCATCGCCGATCCGAACACCTGCTCGTTCCAGTTCGATCCGGTCGGCCTGCGCAAGTTCACCAGCTCCTGCGACGTGGCCACCGCCGCGCTGACCAAGGCCGGTGTGCCGTACGACGTGCAGCCTGCCGCCGCCGGTTCGCTGGCGCTGGTGAGCGTGGGTAACAGCCAGGTGACCTCGTTCGAGGCCGCTGGCCTGACCAAGGACGAGCTCAAGGCCAAGGGCGATGCCTTCGGTGGCGAACTCAAGGCGGCGCTGACCGCAGCCGGTTACCCGGCCAAGGCCGACAACGCGCGCATCAACATCGCCGGCACCGTACTCATGCTGTGGATCCTGGTGCTGTACGTGACCATGGTCTACGGCCCGATCGCGGCCTACCTGGTCGAGCTGTTCCCGACCCGCATCCGCTACACCTCGATGTCGCTGCCGTACCACATCGGCAACGGCTGGTTCGGTGGCTTCCTGCCGGCGATCTCGTTCGCGCTGGTGGCCGGCACCGGCAACCTGTACTACGGCCTGTGGTACCCGATCATCATCGCGCTGATGACGGTCGTGGTCGGCGGCCTGTTCCTGCATGAAACCAAGGGTGTGGACATCACCAAGTAACCAGTGATGGCGTGAACCAGAAGGGCCGTGGCATTGCCACGGCCCTTTTCATTTGCGTTTCAGTTCCAGACGATGATGCCGCCGTCAGGCGAATTCAACTGCATCGCCTCCGGTCCTGCGCATCCGTCGTCGCTGAGGTCCACGTGCAGTGCCGAGCCGTCGTCAAACGTCAGCGTCAGTCCACCCCCGTCGAGAGCGCTGGCGGTCACTTCAAGACGAAGGGAGAAGGGAGACGCATCCGCCGAATGAAGTCCGGAGAACACCACCCTGTTGTAGATGTGCAGCGACCAGCCGTCATCGGTGCTGATCGAGACCTGTCCCTCCAGACGGGAGACCGTCACGGCCTTGCCGATGAACATTCCAAGAGACTCCAAGCCACGCTCGCTCATGCCAGAACTCCGGGAAGAGGCTGGTAGGGTCGCATCCCGATCGACTGCCGATAACCCCACCACGTGCGATGGTGGCATGACCCGGGAACGGAGAACGCGCGTTCTTGGCAGTCGGTCTTACATGGTGTGACGCTATAGTCGCGGCATGAGCGATGTCCACACCGATCCCGCGGATCTTCCTGTCGTCCTGCAAACCCTGCGAACCGCCTGGCAGGCCAACCGCCCGTCGCTGGACCAGCGCCGCAGCGACCTTCAGCGCCTGCGCTCCGCGCTCAAGGCGCGCCTGCCGCAGATGGCCGAGGCCATCGCCGGCGATTTCGGCCACCGCTCCACCCATGAGTCGCTGATCGCCGACGGCATGACCGTGCTCAACGAGATCGACCACGTGCTGGCGCACCTGCGCGGGTGGATGCGCCCGCGCAGGGTCGGGGTCGGCTGGCGGTTCTGGCCGGCGCGGGCCCAGACCCGACCGACACCGCTCGGCGTGGTCGGGGTGATCTCGCCGTGGAACTACCCGGTGAACCTGGCGCTGATTCCGCTGGCCACCGCGATTGCCGCTGGCAACCACGTGCTCCTCAAGCCGTCCGAGCACACCCCGCGCACCAGCGCCTTCCTGCACGACCTGCTGGCCGACGTGTTCCCGGCCGAGCGCGTAGCGGTAGTACAGGGCGACGCCGCGCTGGCCTCGGCGCTGGCCGGCTCGCCGCTGGACCACCTGGTGTTCACCGGCTCCACGGCGGTGGGCCGCAAGGTCATGGCCGCCGCCGCGCAGCACCTGACCCCGCTCACCCTGGAACTGGGCGGCAAGTCACCGGCCATCGTGTGCAGCGACTACCCGCTGGACAAGGCCGCCGCGCGGCTGGCCACCGGCAAGTGGTTCAATGCCGGCCAGACCTGCATCGCGCCGGACTATGTGCTGGTCGACAGCCGCCGCCAGCGCGAGCTGGTGCAGCAGCTGCAGACCCAGGTGCGCGCGCGCTACGGTGACTTCAGCAATACCGACGATTACACCCGCATCATCAATGAAGGCCAGTACCAGCGCCTGCTCGGCTACCTGGCCCAGGCGCGCGAACGCGGCGTGCCGGTGATCGAACTGGCCAGCATCGATCCCGAGCGCACGCGCCGCGAGCGGCTGATCGTGCCCACCATCGTGCTCGACCCGCCGGCCGACCTGGACCTGATGCAGGAGGAAATCTTCGGCCCGATCCTGCCCGTGTGCGCCTATCCCGACCTGGATGCCGCCCTGGAATCAGTGCAGGGCCGCGACCGGCCGCTGGCGCTGTACGTTTTCAGCGAACAGCGGCCCGTGGTGGAGCGCGTGCTCGGCCAGATCGTGGCGGGCGGCGTCACCGTCAACGACACCCTGCTGCATTTCGCCATCAACGGCCTGCCGTTCGGCGGCGTCGGCCCCAGCGGGATGGGCGCGTACCACGGGCGTGCCGGGTTCGATGCGATGAGCAAGCAGCTGCCGGTGCTGTGGCAGTCGCGCTGGGCGGCGAGCGATATGCTTAAACCGCCGTATTCACGCATTGCCGGCCTGCTCAGGGTGATTCTGCGCTGAGGGAGGTACCGACCAACGGTCGGTACCTACCCGAGGGGCAGCACCGCTCCGCATGCGTCGCGGCCGAGGCTCGCGGTCGACCGGTAGGTACCGACCGTTGGTCGGTACGGAACCGCCGACCCGCTACAATGCGCCAATGAAAATCGCCTCCTGGAACGTCAATTCGCTCAACGTGCGCCTGCCGCACCTGGAACAGTGGCTCACCGCGTTCGCGCCGGACGTGGTCGGCATCCAGGAAACCAAGATGGAGGACCACAAGTTCCCCGACGCGGTGCTGGCCGGGCTGGGCTACCGCAGCGTGTTCGCCGGGCAGAAGACCTACAACGGCGTGGCGCTGCTGTCGCGCGAGCCGGCGCAGGACGTGCAGATCGGCATTCCAGGCTTCGAGGACGAGCAGAAGCGGGTGATCGCCGGCACCGTCAACGGGGTGCGCATCATCAACCTGTACGTGGTCAACGGCCAGGACGTGGACACCGACAAGTACGCCTACAAGCTGCGCTGGCTGGAAGCGGTGCACGCCTGGGTGGCCTCGGAACTGCAGAAATACCCGGAGCTGGTGGTGATGGGCGACTTCAACATCGCCCCGGACGCGCGCGATGTGCACGACCCGCTGGTCTGGAACGAGAACCACATCCTGACTTCCACCGCCGAACGCGGCGCGCTCAACAAGCTGCTGCAGCTGGGGCTGCACGATGCCTTCCGGCTGCACAGCGAAGAAGAAGGCGTGTTCAGCTGGTGGGATTACCGCGCCGCCGGGTTCCGCCGCAACCTGGGCCTGCGCATCGACCTGACCCTGGTGTCGGATGCCCTCAAGGCGCGTGCGCTGGCTTCGGGCATCGACCGCGAGCCGCGCACCTGGGACCGGCCGAGCGACCACGCCCCGGCGTGGGTGCAGCTGGGCTGAAACGCACAAGGCCCGGCGGGTGCCGGGCCTTGCTGGAAAGGCGTAACGACCAACGGTCGTTACCTATCCCGTGGGGTTATCGAACGCTGCGGCGGGTGAAGAGGTTCACGATCGCCAGCAGGATCACGGCCCCGATCAGCGAGAACAGGAACGTGCGGATGGTGATCGCTTCATTGATGCCGCCGCCGAACAGGAAGCCGGCGATCAGCGCGCCGACGATGCCGACCACGATGTTGAGGATGATGCCCTGCTGCGCGTCGCGGCGCATGATGATGCTGGCAAGCCAGCCTACGATGCCACCGACGATCAACCAGATGATGATGCCCATGTTGTCCACTCCAGAGTTTGTGTGCCGATGAGACGGAGCCAGTTGACGGCAGCCCCCGTGAAGTCGTCGTGCAGCCGCATTGGCGGGGTGTTCGCATGAGCCTGCCAGCCACCCTGGACGGCCCCTGGCGGTTTGGCCCGGTCACCGTCTGGCGCCTGCCGCACGTGCCCGGTACCCGTGGCGAGCCGCAGGCGCGGGTGTTGCTAGCTGACCAGTTGGGGGGCAGCCCCGAAGACCTGCCGCTGCAGCGCGATCCGCGCGGCCGCCCGGAGCTGCACGGCCCGCTGGCGCATATCGGCACCGGCTGGAGTCACAGCCATGGCCTGCTGCTGGTGGGGCTGGGCGAGGGCGTGCGGCTGGGCGTGGACCTGGAGCCGCTGCGCCCACGGCCGCGCATGGCCGAAATCATCGAGCGCTTCTTCCACCCGACCGAAGTGGCATGGCTGCTCGGGCTGGACGAAGACGCCCGCACCCATTGGTTCTTCCGGGTCTGGTGCGCCAAGGAGGCCATCCTCAAGGCGCAGGGGCAGGGCATCTCGTTCGGCCTGCACCGCCTGCAGCTGGCGCCCGCCGCCGACGGCGCCCTGCACCTGGCCTGGTGCGACCCGGAACTCGGCCCGGCCCAGCGCTGGCACCTGCACGAATGGCAGGCCGCGGACGATTTCCGCGCCGCACTGGCCTGGCACGCGCTCTGAGCGCACCGAATCCGCGCAGTCAGCAGGTCCCCAGCCTGCGATAATGGGCGCATGACCGAACACACACTCCCGGCCGGCGTGGCCGATGCGCTCGAGCGCGGCCTGGCTGCCATGGGCCTGGATGCCACCCTGGCGCCGCCCCTGCTGACCTACCTGGCCCTGCTGGACCGCTGGAACCGCACCTACAACCTCACCGCCATCCGCGACCCGATGGAGATGGTCACCCGCCACCTGCTCGATTCGCTGGCGATGCAGCCGTACCTGGAGCAGGGCACCCTGGCCGACCTGGGCACCGGCCCCGGGCTGCCCGGCATTCCGCTGGCCATCGCCCGCCCGCAGCTGCAGGTGACCCTGGTGGAAAGCAACGGCAAGAAGGCCCGCTTCATGCGCGAAGCGGTGCGCCAGCTGGGCCTGGCCAATGCCCGCGTGGCCGAATCCCGTGCCGAAGCGCTGGCAGAGCCGGGCGCCTATGACAACCTCACCGCCCGCGCCATGGACACCCTGGCCGGCATCATCGCCGTCGGCGGCCACCTGCTGCGCCCCGGCGGACGCCTGCTGGCCATGAAGGGCGTCCACCCGCATGACGAGATCGCCCAGCTGCCGGCCGGCTGGCGGGTTGAGCAGGTGCTGCCACTGCATGTTCCGGGCCTGACCGGCGAGCGCCATCTGGTGGTGGTGGCCGGTCCGTGAGACACGACACGCCCCATGCCCGCATAATGCCCAGTCCCACCCCCTGCCGATGAGGCTCACCCGCATGGCCCGCATCATCGCCATCGCCAACCAGAAAGGTGGCGTCGGCAAGACCACGACTGCCGTCAATCTGGCCGCCGCCCTGGCTGCTGCGCCCAAGCGCGTGCTGCTGGTCGACCTCGATTCCCAGGGCAATGCGACCATGGGCAGCGGCGTGGACAAGCGCGAAGTTGCCGCCTCCACCTGCGACCTGCTGCTGGGCGAAAGCACCGCGGCCGAAGTCCGGGTGACCACCCCGGAAGGCTTCGACCTGCTGCCGGGCAACATCGACCTGACCGCCGCCGAGATCCAGCTGATGGACCAGGGCGAACGCGAACAGCGGCTCAAGCGCGCGCTGGCCCCGATCCAGGACGAGTACGACTTCATCCTGATCGACTGCCCGCCGGCGCTGTCGCTGCTGACCCTCAACGCGTTGGCCGCCGCCGATTCGGTGATCGTGCCGATGCAGTGCGAGTACTACGCGCTGGAAGGCCTGAGCGCGCTGGTGGAGACCATCGATGCGCTGCGCGCCAACCTCAATCCCAGCCTGGAGATCGAGGGCGTGCTGCGCACCATGTTCGATGTGCGCAACAACCTCGCCAATGCCGTGTCGGCCGAACTGACCGATCACTTCGGCGACCGCGTGTTCCGCACCATCGTGCCGCGCAACGTGCGCCTGGCCGAGGCGCCCAGCCACGGCCAGAGCATCGTCGGCTACGACCGCGCCTCGCGCGGCGGCGTCGCCTACCTCGGCCTGGCCGGCGAGATCATCCGCCGCCACCACCAACGCAACACGGCCGGCAAGGCCATGGAGACCGCCTGATGAGCACCAAGCCCGCCCCCGGCAAGAAACGCGGCCTCGGCCGTGGCCTCGATGCGCTGCTGGGGCCCAAGGGCGCGGTGACACAGGTGCAGGCCGCGGCCGTGATCGAGCCGCTGCCGGGTGAAGTGCTGCGCAAGCTGCCGGTCAAGCACCTGCAGCCGGGCAAGTACCAGCCGCGCCGCGACATGGACGAAACCAAGCTCGCCGAGCTGGCCGATTCCATCAAGGCGCAGGGCGTGATCCAGCCGATCCTGGTCCGCCAGCTCGGCACGGACAGCTTCGAGATCGTGGCCGGCGAACGCCGCTGGCGCGCGTCGCAGCTGGCCGGCCTGGACGAAGTGCCGGTGGTGGTGCGCGAGCTGGAAGACCGCACCGTCATCGCGATGGCGCTGATCGAGAACATCCAGCGCGAAGACCTCAACCCGCTCGAAGAAGCCGAAGCCCTGCAGCGGCTCATCAGCGAATTCGCCCTGACCCACGCCGAGGCCGCCCAGGCCGTCGGTCGCTCGCGCGCGGCGGTGTCCAACCTGCTGCGCCTGCTCGAGCTGCCGGTGGCGATCCGCCTGCTGCTGGAAACCCGCCGGCTGGAAATGGGCCATGCCCGCGCGCTGCTGACCCTGGCGCCGGAACTGGCCAGCAAGCTGGCCCAGGAAGCAGCCGACCAGGGCTGGTCGGTGCGTGAGGTCGAACACCGTGCGCAGCAGTTCGCTGCCGGCAAGGTGCCTGCCTCGCTGCGCCGCAAGCCGAGCGCGGCCGCCCCGCAGGCCGACATCGCGTCGCTGGAAACCGAGCTGTCCGAATCGCTGGGCGCCCGCGTGGCGATCAACCACGGCCGTGGCGGCAAGGGCAAGCTGATCATCCACTACACCGACCTGGACACGCTGGACGGCGTGCTCGAGAAGCTCCGCGTACGCAAGGGCTGAGTCCCCCGCCACGCAAGAGGAACCCACTTACCTGATGAACCCCACCAAGGTCGATCGCAACCATCTGTTGCGCCTGACCGACCTGCCAAATGTCGGGCCGGCCTGTGAGAAGGATCTTCGTCTGATCGGGATCCGTGTCCCCGCGCACGTGCGCGGCCGCGATGCCTACGACATGTACGCGCAGCTGTGCATGCGCACCGGGGTGCTGCACGACCCGTGCGTGATCGATGTGTTCCTGTCCATCGTGCGCTTCATGCAGGGCGAAGCCCCGCGTCCCTGGTGGGATTTCAGCAAGGAACGCAAGGCCACGCTGGCGCGCGAAGCGCCGCTGAGCCTGTAGTGACGTACCGGTAACGGCGCTATTCTGTCGCCTGGATTTTCCGGGACGACTGCCATGACCCTTCTTGTGACCGGCGCTGCAGGCTTCATCGGCGCCAATACCGTGCGTGCCCTGCTCGATGCCGGGCACACGGTGGTCGGCCTGGACAATTACAACGACTACTACGACCCGCAGATCAAGCGCGATCGCGTGGCGGCACTGTGCCCGGACGCCGATATCCGCGCGCTGGACCTGACCGACCGCGATGGCCTGGCCGCGCTGTTCGACGAGGTGCAGCCGACCCGGGTGATCCACCTGGCCGCGCAGGCCGGTGTGCGCTATTCGCTGGAAAACCCGTACGCCTACGTGGACAGCAACCTGACCGGGTTCGTCAACATCCTGGAACTGTGCCGCCATCGCGGCGTGGCCCACCTGGTGTACGCCTCCAGCAGCTCGGTCTACGGTGATTCGGCCACCCCGCCGTTCTCCGAAGACCAGCGCATCGACAAGCCGCGCTCGCTGTACGCGGCGACCAAGGCGGCCAACGAGTTGATGGCCTACACCTACGCGCAGTTGTATGGCCTGCATGCCACCGGCCTGCGCTTCTTCACCGTGTACGGCCCGTGGGGCCGCCCCGACATGGCGCCGCTGCTGTTCTCGCGCGCGGTGCTGGCCGGGCGCCCCATCGACGTGTTCAACGACGGCAGGATGCAGCGCGACTTCACACATGTTTCCGACATCGTGGCCGGTATCCTCGGCGCGCTGGCGCATCCGTCCAGCGAGGACGTACCGCACCGTGTCTTCAACCTGGGCAACCACACCCCGATCGAGCTGGAACACTTCATCGGGGTCATCGAGGCCGCCGCTGGACGCCCGGCACAGAAGGTATACAAGCCGATGCAGCCCGGCGACATGGTCCGCACCATGGCCGACACCCGTCGTGCCTATGACGCTTTCGGCTATGAACCGGTCACCCCGATCGAGCGCGGCCTGCCGCCGGTGGTGGCCTGGTGCCGCGACTATTTCGGTGATCGCGCCTGACTCACATCGCCGGGTTCATCTTCGGATAACCTTGATCTCGGAAAATGCGCGGTCTTTTTCATTCCTGGCCTTTCGCAGAGCCCGATCATGAGCCAACCCCAGTTGTCGGTCGTCGTCCCGGTATTCAATGAACGCGACAACGTACAGCCCCTGATCGAAGAGATCACCGCGGCGCTGCGCGGCCAGGTGGACTTCGAGATCGTCTACGTCGACGATCACTCGCGCGACGACACCCTGGCCGTGCTGGAGTCGTTGAAGCCGGCCAACCCCGAATTGCGGGTCCTGCACCATGTCAGCCAGAGCGGGCAGAGCACCGCGGTGAAGAACGGGGTCAAGCACGCCCGCGCACCGTGGATCGCCACGCTGGATGGCGACGGCCAGAACGACCCGGCGGACATTCCGAAGCTGCTGGCCGCGCGTGCGACCGCCGAGCCGCAGGTGAAGCTGTTCGCTGGCTGGCGCGTCAACCGCCAGGACAGCGGCAGCAAGCGCTGGGCCAGCAAGTGGGCCAACGCGATCCGCGCCCGCATGCTGCGTGACGACACCCCCGATACCGGCTGCGGCATCAAGCTGTTCGAGCGTGCCGCGTTCCTGGAGCTGCCGTACTTCGACCACATGCACCGCTACCTGCCCGCGCTGATGCAGCGGGCGGGCTGGAAGACGGTGAGCGTGCCGGTCAACCACCGCCACCGCACCGCCGGGGTGTCCAAGTACAACAACCTCGGCCGCGCGCTGGTCGGGATCCGCGACCTGCGCGGGGTGGCCTGGCTGATCACGCGCAGCAAGCGCACGGCCGTGGAAGAACGCTGATGGAACTGCACTGGCTCGACCAACCGCTGAGCTGGCTGTTCTGGACCGGGCTGCACGTGACCGGCTGGAAGCTGATCGGCTATACCGGCGCACTGATGTTCGGCGGCCGCTGGCTGGTGCAGTTCGTCGCCTCGCGCCGGGCCGGCAAGCCGGTGATCCCGCGCCTGTTCTGGTACATGAGCGTGGTGGGCAGCCTGATGACGCTGAGCTACTTCCTGTTTTCGGCCAAGCAGGATTCGGTGGGGGTGCTGCAGAACCTGTTCCCGGCGTTTACCGCGCTTTACAGCTTGAAGCTGGATATCCAGCACCGTGGGTGGAAGCGGGATAAGGCGGAACATTGAGGGCTGCGAACCTCGCGGGTATAGGCCCGTACCCGGCGGATACCCGGCGCCCACCCGGTACGGCCCGTACCCGGCGGATACCCGGTGCCCGCCCGGTACGGCCCGTGCCCGGCGGATACCCGGTGCCTACCCGATACCCGGCGCCTACCCGATACCCGGCGCCCGCCCGGTAGCGCCGACTGTTAGTCGGCTGCTCTTCGCGGGAATCAGGAACAACATCAAGATCAAGAGCATCCGACTAACAGTCGGCGCTACCCGCGCCTTCGGCGCTCGGGTCTCGGCCTGCGGCCGATCCCCGGTCCTGCCCGCTTCGCGGGCAGGACCTTTGATCCATGCGCAGGCTGGATCGGGGTGCCATGATCGGGGTTTGCCGTCCCCCGGGAACCCCTGCTCGTGAAATCACCGCTCGTTGCTGCGTTGCTGCTCGCCCTGGCCCTTCCTGCCCATGCGGCACTGGCCGCACCCCCTGCGGCACCGGCGGTCGCGCCGGCCAGCCTGGCCACCGAATCGCCGGCCGACGCGGCGTTCCGCGCCATCTACGAGAAGGAATGGGCCTGGCGCCAGGCCGGTGGCGGCGAAGCCAGTGAAGACGGTGATGGCCCGGCCACGGCCACCCGCATGCCGGACGTGGGCGCGGCCGCGCAGCAGGCACGCCTTGCGGTGTGGGACGACGTGCTGGCCCAGCTCGGCAAGGTCGATACCAAGGCGCTCTCGCCCACCAACCAGGTCAACTACGCGATCTACCGCGACCAGGTGTTCAACCTGGCCGAAGAAGTGCGCCTGCGCGGCTACGAGATGCCGTTCAACTCGGATTCTTCGTTCTGGTCCAACCTGTCGTTCATGGCGCGTCGCGAGCTGAAGACCGCCGCGGACTACCGCAACTACATCGCCCGGCTCAACGACGTACCCCGCTACTTCGACCAGCAGACCGACAACATGCGCGCCGGCCTGAAGCGCGGCTTCAGCGTGCCGCGCGCGGTGCTCGATGGCCGTGAAGTCTCGATCGCCACCGTGGCCGAGCTGAAGGACCCGACCCAGTCGCCGCTGTATGCGCCGTTCAAGAAGCTGCCGACCAGCATTCCCGCCGCCGAACAGGCCGAGCTGCAGGCGCAGGCCCGCCAGGCCATCAGCGCCAGCGTGGTGCCAGCCTTCGTCAAGCTGCGCACCTTCTTCGTCGGTGAGTACGTGCCGCAGGCGCGCACCACCCTGGCCGCCGAAGCGCTGCCCGATGGCAAGGCGTACTACCAGCAGCAGATCCACGAATACACCACGCTGGACCTCACCCCGCAGCAGATCCACGAGATCGGCCTGAAGGAAGTGGCGCGCATCCAGAAGGAAATGAACGACGTCATCAAAGGGGTCAAGTTCAAGGGCAGCTTCGCCGACTTCCTGGCTTTCCTGCGCACCGACCCGCAGTTCTACGCCAAGACCCCTGACGAACTGCTGCACCGTGCCGCCTGGATCTCCAAGCGCGTGGACGGCGTGATCGGCAAGTACATGACCCTGCCGCGCGCACGCTTCACCATCGTGCCGGTGCCGCCGGATATCGCCCCGTTCTGGACCGCCGGCCGTGGCGGCATGGGCACTTACTGGGTCAACACCTACAACCTGCCAGCGCGCCCGCTGTACAACCTGCCGGCGCTGACCCTGCATGAGTCCGACCCGGGCCACGCCCTGCAGGGTGCGCTGGCGGCAGAGCAGGGCGAACAGCCCGAGTTCCGCCGCAACGCCTACATCTCCGCCTATGGCGAAGGCTGGGGCCTGTACAGCGAGAAGCTTGGCGTGGAAATGGGCATCTACGAAACCCCGTACGAGGATTTCGGCCGCCTGACCTATGAAATGTGGCGTGCCGCGCGCCTGGTGATCGATACCGGCGTGCACCACAAGGGCTGGACCCGCGAGCAGGCGCTGGCCTACCTGCGCGACCACACCGCGCTGAGCGAGCACGAAGTGACCACCGAAGTGGACCGCTACATCTCGTGGCCGGGCCAGGCACTCAGCTACAAGCTGGGTGAGATCGCGATCGTGCGCCTGCGCGGCGAGGCCGAAAAGGCGCTGGGCGACCGCTTCGACGTCAAGTCGTTCCACGACGCGGTACTCAGCCAGGGCTCGGTGCCGTTGCCGGTGCTGGATGCGCAGATCCGCGCGTACATCGACGCGCGCCGCGCGCCCTGATGTCGCAATTGGTCGGTGCCGATGTGCGCTCGCGCACGCATCGGCACACGGCCTGCGCCGCGATGACGAAACTGCATAGCGCGTCGCAGCGCTGCAGTAGCAGATGACTAGGCTGGTCAGGGCGCGCCCCCGGGCGCGCGTTTCCCCCCAAGGAGCCTGACCATGCTGGATGCCCTGTCCGCACTGCACCACCGCCTGTTCTGCCACACCACCGCCAACAAGGCAGCCCATCGCCACGCGGAACCGACCCTGCTGAGCCTGCGCAACCTGCCGGACGGCCAGCGTCCACCGCCCACCCGCGCCTCGACGTCCATGGGTGCAGCCGGCCCCGATCCCCTGCAGCGTTTCACGCTCGCCCCCGAGCACAGCCAGGCCCTGGCCGCGTTGCTGCAGCGGCACCGCAGGTTGCTCGACCCCGACTACACCATGCCGTTTGCAGCCCCCGAGCGCGCGGCGCTCGACAGCTTCTTCGCCCAACGCGCGCAGCTGGCGGAGGTCGCCCTCGGCAGCCCGCCTCCGGTGTGTACCGGTCGACATGATCTGCCCGATCTCGCACCGGCGCGCACGCAAGCGGACCTGCTGCGGCAGCTGCTCGGCAGCGCGAAAGGACTGGTACTGGGCGAGGTGCCCTGCAGCCCGTCCAGCAGGCGCCTGCTGATCGATAACATGGCGTTGCTGCGCCATCTTGGGGTCGACACCCTGTACCTGGAGCACCTCCAGGGCGACCTCCACCAGGCCGACCTCGACCGCCTGCACCGCAGTGGCACGTTTTCCCCCGACCTGGCGCGCTTCCTGGCAGGGCAGGAGAGCGGCCACCTGACCCACGCGCCCTGCGGCGCGACCTTCCGCGATCTGGTCGACGCCGCCTTCAAGGTCGGCATGCGCGTCGTCGCACTGGACCTGATGGCCAGCTACCACCTGCGGGGTGTCCACGACCACGCCGGAATCAGCGCGGCCGCCCTTCCGGACATCCGGGTCAAGCTCTTGAACCACGTCGCGGCTGCGCGGATCGCGCACGACCAGCGCAGGCAGGCCGGCAAGCCGGGACCGCAGCGCTGGGTGGCGCTGGTAGGCAACGCCCACGCCGGTACCTTCAACGACATTGTCGGCATCGCCGAGCGTCTGGGCGTGCCCAGCCTTCGCGTGGAAGAGACCAGCCCCGGTTGGAGCCAGCGGCTGCAGGCAGGCTGCGATCCTGGCCGGACCGTGCCGCCCGCCGTGCGCAGCAGCGGTGGCGAACTGCAGTGCGACTACCTGCTCAAGGTGCCGGCGGCTGACGGTCGCGCGCGGCCGGACACGCCCGCACCCTGCAGTGCGGCCGATGCGCTGCGGCTGCGCGCACTGCGCCAGGCGCACTACGCGCCACCGCCGGCCCGTACGGCATGAACGCGCGCCGCCGCTGCGATTGTGTAACGGGGGCGGCCGTCGTTACCCTGCGGCCATGATGTCCCGCCTGCGCCACCGCCTGTCGCTGCCTGTCCGCCTGCTGATGCTGGCGGTGGTGCTGTTCGGCACGGCCGGTGGCGCGCTCGCGTCGGCACTGGGCGACCTGCATGCGCTGTCGCACGCCGGGGCCGCCGGTCTGTCGCATGCGGTGTCGCATGCCGAACCGGGCGACGTGGCCGCGGCCACTTCAGAGGCTGACCATGCGGACGAGGATGACGGCGCGCGCCTGCTGCACGCGCTGGTCCATTGCGGACACTGCCATGGTCATGGCGGCGTGCTGCCGCTGGCGGCATCGGCCTGGTCGCTACCGGCCGCACCGGCGCACGCCGTGCCGGTCGGCCTGACCGCGCAGCTGCTTGCCCAGCCACCCGAGAGCCTGCTGCGCCCCCCGATAGCGGTGTGATGCCACGCGGCGCCTTGCCGCGGCTTCACCTCTAAACCGCTTTCTGGAGATTCCCATGTGGATGCGTCTGGCAGCCGTTGCTGCCATTGCGTTCGTGCCGTGCGCATATGCGCAGGGCACCGCGCCTGTTTCCCGTTCCGCCCAAGCAGCATTGCCCGTTGCAGCGGCGGCCGCCCCCCCGTTGACCCTGGACGAGGCCATCGCCCGCGTCGCCCGTTACCACCCCGACCTTCGCCTGGCCGATGCCCAGCGCCCGGTCTGGGAAGCGCGCCGTGAGGCGGCCGCGTTCGGGCCGCCACTGACCGTCGGCGTTGAGCTGGAAAATGCGCTGGGCACCGGTGGCAGCCGTGGCGTCGACGCCGCCGAACTGACCGTCACATTGGCCGGCGTGCTGGAGCGCGGCGGCAAGCTGGATGCCCGCCGGGTACTGGCCCAGGCCAATCTCGACGCGTTGGCACCGCAGCGCGAAACCGCGCGGCTGGACCTGATGGCCGCCGTGGCCCAGCGTTATCTCGCCATTGCCGAAGCCCGCGCGCAGCTCGCCATTGCCGACACCGATATCGACCAGCGTCGCCGCGCGGTCGCCGCCGCCCGGATGCGCCTGCAGGCCGGCGCGTCGCCCGAATCGGTGCTGATGACCGCGCAGGCGATGTTGGCGCAGGCCGAAGTGGACCGTGATCGCGCCATGCAGGCCGACCGCGCCGCGCGTCTCGCGCTGTCGGCGCTGTGGCGTGAGCGCGAGCCCGGCTTCGACGTGGTCAGCGGCGACCCGCTGCAGCTGCCCGCCCTGCAACCCTTCGATATCCTTGCCGACGAACTGCAGCGCACCCCGGAACTGGCCGTGCTGGCCGGCGAACGCCGCGTGCGCGAGGCCCAGCTGCAGCTGGCGCGCACCCAGGCACGGCCGGATATCAGCTGGCAGGTCGGCGTGCGCAACAGCCGCGACAGCCGCGATACCGCGCTGGTCGGCGGCTTCAGCCTGCCACTGGGGAGCATGCGCCGCGCCGGTCCGGAGATCCGCGCAGCCGAAGCCGAGCTCGCCCTCAACGGGGTGGAACGCGATGCGCGCGCGCTGCAGCTGTACACCACCCTGGCCGAAGCCCACGGACGCTATGAAACGTCGCGGCTGGAAGTCACCCGCATGGCGAGCGATGTACTGCCGCACCTGCGGCGCGCCGAGAACGCCGCCGAAAAGGCTTGGCGTGCCGGTGCCATCAGCTACATGGAGTGGGCGCAGCTGCAGGCCATGCGCATCGAGGCGCGGCAGCGCCAGCTCGATGCCGCCATCGCCGCGCAGACCGCACTCATCGAACTGCAACGGCTGACCGGCCAAGGCCTGCTTGCCCACGCCAGTGCCACCCCCGCTATCGCGACCGCGTCCACGGAGGACCGCCGATGAACCTTTCGATCCCCCGTGCGGCGCGCATCGCCGCCCTCCTGCTGTGCCTGCTCGCACTGGCCGGCTGTGCCAAGGAAGCGCCCACGGCACCGGCCAGCCCGGACGCCGGCCACGGCGAACCCGGCCACACCGAAGCGGGCGAGGACCACGACGACGCATCGGACAGCACCACCATCCCTGCGGCGATGGCCGACCAGTCCGGTATCAAGGTCACCCCGGTCGCCGCCGGCACCATCGCCGACGAACACGACGTGCAGGGCCTGCTGACCCCGGTCGACGGCCGCGTGGCCCAGGTGATGGCCCGCTTCCCCGGCCCGATCCGCTCGTTGCGCGCCAACGTGGGCGACACCATCAAGGCCGGCCAGGTACTGGCCAGCATCGAAAGCAACCTCAGCCTGACCACCTACACGGTCAGCGCTCCCATCAGCGGCGTGGTGCTGGCCCGCCAGGCGCAGGTCGGCGGGGTGGCGGGCGAGGGCACGCCGCTGTTCGAGATCGGCGACCTGTCCACGCTGTGGGTGGACCTGCACATCTTCGGCAACGACACCCAGCACATCACTGCCGGCGTACCGGTCACGGTGTCGCGCATGACCGACGGGGTCACCCAGGCCACCACGCTGGAACGCGTGCTGCCCGGCACCGCCACCGCCAGCCAGAGCACCGTGGCCCGCGCCACGCTGCGCAATGACGACGGCCTGTGGCGGCCGGGCGCTGCGGTGAAGGCGCGCATCGTGGTCGCGACACGGCCCGCCGCGCAGGTGGTGCCGCTCAGCGCGCTGCAGACGATGGAAGGCAAGGACGTGGTGTTCGTACGCACCGGCGAGACCTACACCGCCCGTTCAGTGCGCCTCGGCGCGCGCGACGCCAACCAGGTGGAAGTGCTGCAGGGCCTCACCCTCGGCGATGAAGTCGTCACCGAGCAGAGCTACGTGGTGAAGGCCGACATCGGCAAGGCGGGAGCGTCGCATGAGCATTGAGCACGCAACCATCCCCGGGTGTGGAGGGCATCGCCATGCTTGAGCGCATCATTGCCGCCTCCATCGCCCATCGCTGGCTGATGATGAGCCTGACCCTGGCGTTGATCGCCGTGGGCGCGTGGAGCTTCACCAAGCTGCCCATCGATGCCACCCCGGACATCACCAACGTCCAAGTGCAGATCAACACCGCCGCCACGGGCTATTCACCGCTTGAAGCCGAACAGCGCATCACCTACCCGGTGGAAACGGTGATGGCCGGGTTGCCGCGGATGGAGCAGGCACGTTCGCTGTCGCGCTATGGGCTGTCGCAGGTCACGGTGGTGTTCGAAGACGGCACCGACATCTACTTCGCGCGGCAACAGGTGGCCGAACGCCTGCAGCAGGTGAAATCGCAGATCCCGGCCGGGCTGGACCCGCAGCTGGGACCGATCTCCACCGGGCTGGGCGAGATCTTCATGTACACCATCGACGCCGATCCGGCGGCGCGTAAACCCGATGGCAGCGCCTACACTGCTACCGACCTGCGCACCCTGCAGGACTGGGTGATCCGCCCACAGCTGCGCAACGTGCCGGGCGTGACCGAGGTCAACACCATCGGTGGCTTCCAGCGCCAGGTGCACATCACGCCCGATCCGGCCCGCCTGCGTGCGTTGGGTTTCACCCTGGAAGACGTGGCCCAGGCGGTGGAACGCAACAACCAGAACGTCGGCGCCGGCTACATCGAACGCAATGGCCAGCAGTTCCTGGTGCGCATTCCCGGCCAGGTGGCCAACCTGGAGGAAATCGGCAACATCGTGCTGGCCCGGCGGGAAGGCGTGCCGATCCACGTACACGACGTGGCCGACGTCGCCGACGGCCCCGAACTGCGCAGCGGCGCTGCCACCCAGAACGGCCATGAAGTGGTGATGGGCACGGTGGTGATGCTGATCGGCGCCAACAGCCGGGATGTGGCGCAGGCGGCCGCCGCGCGGCTGGAGCAGGCGCAACGCAGCCTGCCGCCCGGCGTCACCGCCACCGCCAGCTACGACCGCACCACCCTGGTGGACCGCACCATCCAGACCGTGGCCAAGAACCTGGTGGAGGGCGCACTGCTGGTGATCGTGGTGCTGTTCCTGCTGCTCGGAAATTTCCGCGCCGCATTGATCACGGCCGCGGTGATTCCGCTGGCGATGCTGTTCACCCTCACCGGCATGGCGCGCGGGGGCGTATCAGCGAACCTGATGAGCCTGGGCGCGCTGGACTTCGGCCTGATCGTCGATGGCGCGGTGATCATCATCGAGAACTGCCTGCGCCGCTTCGGCGAGCGCCAGCATGCCCTCGGCCGCGACATGACCCGCGAAGAGCGCTTCGCCGAAACCGCCAGCGCCACCGCCGAAGTGATCCGCCCCAGCCTGTTCGGGCTGGGCATCATCACTGCCGTATACCTGCCGATCTTCGCGTTGTCGGGCGTGGAAGGAAAAATGTTCCACCCCATGGCCATCACCGTGGTGCTCGCGTTGAGCGGCGCCATGGTGCTGGCGCTGACCTTCGTCCCGGCCGCCATCGCCTTGTTCCTGGGCGGCCGTGTGCAGGAGAAGGAAAACCGGGTGATGGCCTGGGTGCGCCGGCGTTACCAGCCCCTGCTGGCGTTCTCGCTGCGGCGCGGGCGCTGGATGGTCGGTGGCGCGCTGGTGCTGGTGGTGGGCTGCGGCCTGCTCGCGACACGGTTGGGCAGCGAGTTCGTGCCCAACCTGGACGAAGGCGACGTGGCCATGCACGCCATGCGCATTCCCGGCACCAGCCTGAGCCAGTCGGTCGAGATGCAGAAGCTGATCGAAAACCGGCTGGTGCGGTTCCCGGAGGTGAGCAAGGTGTTTTCCAAGATCGGCACCCCGGAAGTGGCCTCCGATCCGATGCCGCCCTCGGTGGCCGACACCTTCATCATGATGAAACCGCGCAAGGACTGGCCGGATCCGCGCAAGCCGCGCGCGGCGCTGCTGGCGGAACTGGAAGCAGCGGTGGAACAGCTGCCCGGCAACAACTACGAGTTCACCCAGCCGATCCAGATGCGCACCAACGAGCTCATCTCCGGCGTGCGTGCCGACGTGGCGGTAATGCTGTTCGGCGACGATCTGGAGACGCTGCTGAAGGTGGGCAGGCGCATCGCCAGCGTGGCCGGCAGCGTGCCCGGCGCGGCGGATGTGCGCGTGGAGGAAACCAGCGGCCTGCCGCTGCTCACCGTCACTCCCAACCGCAGCGCGCTGGCCGGCTACGGGCTCAACCCGGGCCAGGTGCAGTCCACCGTGGCAACTGCGGTGGGCGGGCAGGTCGCCGGGCAGCTGTTCGAAGGCGACCGCCGATTCGACATCGTGGTGCGCCTGCCCGAGGCCCTGCGCCAGGACCCGGCCGCACTGGCCGACCTGCCGGTATCGCTGGCCCCGGCACTGGAAGGCGATGCCGACGAATCCAGCCAGGCCGGTAGCTGGACCAGCGGCACCGCACGCACCGTGCCGCTGCGCGAGCTGGCCACGCTGGCCAACAGCGAGGGGCCGAACCAGATCAACCGCGAGAACGGCAAGCGCCGCATCGTGGTCACCGCCAACGTGCGCGATCGCGACCTGGGTAGTTTCGTCAGTGACCTGCAGCAGGCGATCAACCGCGACGTGCAGGTGCCCGATGGCTACTGGATCGAATACGGCGGCAGCTTCGAGCAGCTGATCTCGGCCAGCCAGCGCCTGGCGATCGTGGTGCCGGTCACCCTGATCCTGATCTTCGCGCTGTTGTTCTGGGCGTTCGGCTCGGTCAAGGACGCGGCCATCGTGTTCAGCGGTGTACCGCTGGCGCTCACCGGTGGGGTGCTTGCATTGGCCGCACGTGGCATTCCGCTTTCCATCTCCGCAGGCGTCGGCTTCATCGCGCTTTCGGGCGTCGCGGTGCTCAACGGCCTGGTGATGATCAGCTTCGTGCGCAGCCTGCGCGAGGGCGGTATGCCCCTGGCCGATGCGGTACGGGACGGCGCGCTGGGCCGGCTGCGTCCGGTGCTGATGACCGCGCTGGTGGCCTCGCTCGGCTTCGTGCCGATGGCCTTCAACGTCGGCGCCGGCGCGGAAGTGCAGCGCCCGCTGGCCACCGTGGTGATCGGCGGCATCGTGTCGTCCACGCTGCTCACCCTGCTGGTGCTGCCAGTGCTGTACCGCTGGCTGCACCGCAGGCAGTAGCGCTACGCGGGTAGCGCCCGACCGTTGGTCGGGCGTTGCCCCTGCTCGATAAGCCGAACGGCCGTCGCCACACCATCCTCCGTCGCCATGGCCCGTCCCAATGCAGCTGCACGTGCCCGCGTGTCCACATGCTCGGCAACGGCAATAGCACGCCCCAACGTCCCGGTGTCCAGGCGTTTCGGCGACAGCGGTTCGGCAGCTACGCCGATCTCCCGCAATCGCGCCGCCCAGAAAAACTGATCTGCCGCAAACGGCATCACCAATGAAGGCACCCCCGCACGGCAGGCCGAATGCGTGGTGCCGCTGCCGCCGTGGTGGATCACCAGCGAACAGCGGGGGAACAGCGCTTCGTGCGGTGCAGGGCCGATGACAAACACATTCGTTGGCAGCGGACCGTCTGGAAGGCCTGCCCAGCCGGGGAACAGCAGCACGCGCCGCGGCGCGAGCGCCTGCAGCAGTGCCGGCAACACCGTGTTGCGATCAAATCCCGTCATGCTCCCAAAGCCGACGTATACGGGCGGCGGGCCTTCATCGAGAAAGGCCTGCAGTTCCGGCGTCGGCTGCCAAGGCGCATCGGGTGCACGCCATTGCCCGCACACATGGTGATTGGCCGGCCAGTCGGCAGGCGGCGGCATCAGGCTCGGCGAAATCCCGTACAGCATTGGAACGTCACGCCACAGGGTGCGCCGAGCCGGCATGCCCATCGCCCGCCGCGCTTCGTTGATGGGCCGACGGAAGGTGCGCCACACGGCATCGTTGACCAGCCCGTAGCTGAGTTTGTTGAGCACACCGGGGAGGCGCAGCCGTGGCAGGAAGGGCGAGGCGAATGCGCGCGTGGGCGTGAGTGGAATCATGCCGGTTCCGATCACCGGTATGCTGTGGCGCTCGGCCACCGTCATGCCCACGAATGCGGCAAGCCCGCCCGTCAACACCGCGTCGCAACCGGCCGCGGCCGCGTCGGCCTGTCGCATCCATGCCGGCACGTGCCGCTGCGCCATCCGCGCCAGGCCCCGCGATGCCGCCGCCATGTTGTTACCGCGCGACACCAGCGCCACCACCTCGTCGTGGATGTCGCCTTCGAGCGCCGCATGCGGAACGCCCAGTGCCTGCGCGCTGCCCAGCGTGCCACCCTCGGCCAGCACCATGACCTCATGTCCAGCCGCCTGCAGCCCATGGCACAACATCGCCAGCGGCCGGGTGTCGCCTTCCGTTCCATAGGTCACCGCCAGCAGTCGCATCGCCATCCTCCCGGGTAGAGGGGCCAGTATCGCCAGCCGCTGCGACCGTAGCGTGCAGGGGCAGGTGGTTCAGCCGCAGCTGGCCGGGCCCGTTGTGGGCAACTTGCACGCAAGGGGCGTGTCCGGCATAATGCGCGGCTCGCTGTGTCCGGATTTGTCCGGATTGGTGGCCGGGAACACGTCATCCGGCCTGCCCTCGTCAGCGTAACCCTTTGATTCTCATGACGTGTGGCGGGAAACCGCCGAGGCCGCCGTCGCCCGGGCTATGGGCTGACACATACTTTCATCGAGGTGCGCAATGTCCCGCGTATGCCAAGTTTCCGGCAAGCGAGTGCAGACGGGTAACAACGTCTCGCACGCCAACAACAAGACCCGTCGTCGTTTCCTGCCCAACCTGCACGAGCGCCGCTTCTGGGTCGCCAGCGAAAACCGCTGGGTCAAGCTTCGTGTTTCCGCGCATGCACTGCGCACCATCGACAAGAACGGCATCGATTCCGTTCTGGCTGAGCTGCGTGCGCGCGGCGAAAAGGTCTGAGGAGTAGACGATCATGGCAGGCAAGCGCGATAAGGTCCGTATGATTTCGACCGCCGGTACCGGTCACTTCTACACGACCGACAAGAACAAGAAGAACACCCCCGGGAAGATGGAATTCTCGAAGTACGATCCGGTCGTGCGCAAGCACGTCCCGTACAAGGAAGGCAAGATCAAGTAATCCCTCACGGGGTTGCTCGATGGCCAACGAAGAACCCGCCTCACGGCGGGTTTTTTCGTTTCCGGGGGCGTGCACGCCGGCCATGGCAGAATGCCGGCACACCCCCAAACGGGCGAACCGATGCTGTTCGAATGGCTGCTGGGTTCATGGTTGCTGATGCTGGACTGGCTGATCCGGCTGGCCGCGCTGTTCTGGATTCCCAGCCGTACCACGCCCGGCGCCGCGCGCAGCTGGCTGCTGCTGGTCGGCTTCGTGCCCCTGCTGGGCCTGCCGCTGTACCTGCTGTTCGGCCACCCCTGGCTGTCGCGCCAGCGCGTGCAGCGCCAGGCCGAGGCCTCCCAGGTGATCCGTGAAGAACAGGCGCTGCAGCCGCCGCTGCGCTGGAACCCGGTGCCCGATACCGCCACCGCCGAAATGGTGCCGCTGATCGAGCGCCAGGGCGACTTCATGCCCGTGCATGGCAACGCGGTGGAGCTGCTGACCGACTACGACGCCTCGCTGCAGGCGTTGATCGACGATATCGACCAGGCCCGCGACCGCGTGCACCTGCTGTACTACCTGATGTTCGACGACGCGGTGGGCGAAGCGGTGGTGCAGGCGCTGCAGCGCGCCGCCGCACGCGGCGTGCACTGCCGCCTGCTGCTGGATGCGGTGGGCGCCAAGCGTGGCCTGCGCCGCTACCGCCACCGCCTGCAGGCGCTGGGCGTGGACGTGCGCGCCATGCTGCCCGGCGGGCTGCGCTGGCGCCGCAGCGGGCGGATGGACCTGCGCAACCACCGCAAGATCGCGGTGATCGACAACCGGGTCGGCTACATCGGCTCGCAGAACCTGGCCCAGCCCGGCTTCGTGCCCGGCTACCCCAACCGCGAACTGGTGGCGCGGGTGCGCGGGCCCGCAGTCGCCCACCTGGAGGCGGTGTTCGCCAGCGACTGGTACATGGAAACCGGCCAGCGCCTGGAGGTGATGATGGTCGAGCCGGTCTGCGCCGATGACGTGCCCACCCAGCTGCTGCCCAGCGGCCCGGCCTACCCCTTCAGCAACGCGCGCGATGCGGTGAATGCGCTGATCCACCTGGCACGCCGCCGCATCGTGCTGGTCACCCCATACTTCGTCCCCGACGAGGCCACGCTCAGCGCCCTGCGCATCGCCGCACTGTCGGGCGTGCAGGTGCAGCTGATCCTGTCGGCCAGCAACAACCAGCACCTCACCGCCTGGGCGCAGGAGGCGTACTACGACGAACTGCTGCGCGCCGGCGTGCGCGTTGCGCTGTACGAACCGCATTTTCTGCATGCCAAGCACCTCACCGTGGACGAGGACATCGCGTTGGTCGGCTCGATCAACCTGGACATCCGCTCGTTCGCGCTCAACGCAGAGATCGGCATGCTCTGCTACGACCGGGGGCTGGTACGACAGTTGATCGAGATCGAAGACGACTACCTGCGGCAGTCGCGCCAGCTCGACCTGAAGGCGTGGCGGCTGCGGCCTGCGTGGCGACGCAGCCGCGAAGGCATCGCGCGGCTGGCCGATGCGCTGATGTAGCGCACAGGGCGTTGCGGGCGCATGTCCTACAATGCGGCCATGACCGACTCCGAACCCATGCTCCAGGCCGACCTGGCCATCATCGGCGGCGGTGCGGCCGGTGTGCTGGTCGCGCTCAATGCGCTGCGCAGCGCCACCGCGTCCGTGCAGGTGGTCCTGTTCGAGCCCGCTTCCACGCTGGCCCAAGGCATCGCCTACGCCACGCCGTGGCCGGAGCACCTGCTCAACGTGCCGGCCGGCAAGATGAGCGGCCTGCCCGAACAGCCGGGTGATTTCGTCGACTACCTGCTGCAGGCCGATGCACTGCCAGGCGTCCCGCGCGACGTACTGACCGAGACGTTCGTTCCGCGCCGCCATTACGCGGCGTACCTGCAGCATCGCCTTGCAGAAGTGCAGGCGCAGAGCCCGGCGACGCTGCACGTGGTGCACGCACCGGTCATCGCGCTGCAGCCGGGCACGCCACTGAACGTGTTGCGGCTGCCAGATGGCCAGCAATGGCAGTCACGCCAGGTGGTACTGGCCTGCGGCAACAGCATGCGCCCGTTGCCCGCGCCCGGTGCCGAGGCCCTGCCGCCCGGCCGCGTGGTGGACGCATGGGATTACGACGGCGTGCGCCTGCTGGCCGGCGATGACGACGTGGCCATCATCGGCTCGGGCCTGAGCATGGCCGACAGCGTGGTGGCATTAGCCACGGCGGGTCATCGCGGCCGCATCCACGTGCTGTCGCGGCACGCACTGCTGCCACTGCCACATGCGCACGGCGGCATCGCCAAGTTCGATCCCCAGCCGCTGCTGGCGATGCCACTGCGCGCCCGCGTGCGCGCGCTGCGCGGGCATGCGCGCGATGCGGCGGCGAAGGGCATTCCGTGGCAGGGCGTGATGGACCGCATCCGTCCACTGGGCCAGGCGCTGTGGCAGGGTCTGGATGCGGCCGACCAGCGCCGCTTCCTGCGCCACGTGGTGCGCTATTGGGACGTGCACCGCCACCGCATCGCCGAAACGGTGCATGCGCAGCTGGCGGAACTGGAGGAATCGGGCCAACTGCAGCGCCACCGCGCGCGGCTGGATGCGCTGCTGGTGCTGGAGAGCACCCTCAAGCTGCATGCACACGGCGCCGCGGGTGGCCTGCCGCCGTTGAATGTGGGCGCCGTAATCAACGCCACCGGCGTGGAAACCCGCGCGCTGGCCATGCGCAACCCGCTGCTGCAGCAGCTGCTGGCCGATGGCCATGCGCGCCCCGGCCCGCATGGGCTGGGGTTGGACAGTGACAGTGCGGGTTTCCTGCTGGACGGGCAGGGCAGGCCGCAGCCGGGCGTGCAGGTCGTCGGCAGCCTGCGTATCGGCACCTTGTGGGAAAGCCTGGCCATTCCGGAACTGCGCGTGCAGGCCCAGCAGGCGGCAACGGCCGCGCTGATGCGCCACGACCAACGGTCGTGACCTACCGGGTGGCGGCTGAACCGGTTGGCTGACCTGCCCCTGCTTGGCGGCGGGCGGGGTAAAATGAGGGCATGGATGTCTCCCACCTGCTCGACGGGCTCAACCCCGCTCAGCGCGAAGCTGTGTCCGCCCCGCCCGGCCACCATCTGGTGCTTGCCGGTGCCGGTTCCGGCAAGACCCGCGTACTGATCCACCGCATCGCCTGGCTCAACGAAGTCTGCGGCGTGCCCATGCACGGCATTTTCGCGGTGACCTTCACCAACAAGGCCGCCGGCGAAATGCGCCACCGCATCGACGTGCAGCTGCCGCAGGGCAGCCGTGGCGCGTGGATCGGCACCTTCCACGGCCTGGCCCATCGCCTGCTGCGCCTGCACTACCAGGAAGCCAAGCTGCCCGACAGCTTCCAGGTGCTGGATTCGGACGACCAGCTGCGGCTGGTCAAGCGCGTGGTGCAGCAGCTGGAAATCGACGACAGCAAGCATCCGCCCAAGCAGATCGCCTGGTGGATCAACGAGCAGAAGGACGAAGGCCGCCGCCCGCAGCACATCCAGCCCGAGCCGAACGATGCCTGGCTGGAAACCATGCGCCAGGCCTACGCGGCCTATCAGGAACGCTGCGACCGCGCCGGCCTGGTCGACTTTGCCGAGCTGCTGCTGCGCGCGCACGAACTGCTGCGCGACAACCCGGCGCTGCTGGCCCACTACCGCTCGCGTTTCCGCGAGATCCTGGTGGACGAGTTCCAGGACACCAACGCCATCCAGTATGCCTTCGTGCGCGTGCTGGCCGGCGACAGCGGCCACGTGTTCGTGGTCGGCGACGACGACCAGGCCATCTACGGCTGGCGCGGCGCCAAGGTCGAGAACGTACAGCGCTTCCTGAAGGATTTCCCGGGCGCGCAGACCGTGCGCCTGGAGCAGAACTACCGCTCCAGCGCCAACATCCTGGGTGCGGCCAATGCGGTGATCGCGCACAACCCGGACCGGATCGGCAAGGAGCTGTGGACCGACAGCGGCGATGGTGACCCGATCGACCTGTACGCGGCCTACAACGAAATGGACGAGGCGCGTTACGTGGTCGAGCGCGCACGCCAGTGGGTGCGCGACGGTGGCAGTTACGGCGACGCCGCCGTGCTCTACCGCAGCAACGCGCAGTCGCGCGCATTTGAAGAAGCGCTGCTCTCCGAGCAGGTGCCGTACCGTGTGTACGGCGGCATGCGCTTCTTCGAGCGCGCAGAAATCAAGGATGCGCTGGCGTACCTGCGGCTGATGACCAACCGCAACGACGACGCCGCCTTCGAGCGCGCGGTCAACACGCCCACACGTGGCATCGGCGACCGCACCCTGGATGAAGTGCGCCGGTTGGCGCGCAGCCAGGCGATCTCGCTGTGGGAGGCCACCATGCTGACCACCCAGGGCAACGCGCTGGCCGCCCGCGCGCGCAACGCGCTGGCTGGTTTCCTCAGCCTGGTGAACCAGCTGCACCATGAAGCCGGTGAGATGACGCTGGCCGAACGCATCGACCATGTGCTGATCCGTTCCGGCCTGCGCGAACACTGGTCGAAGGAAAGCCGCAACGCGCTGGATTCGGAATCGCGCGCGGACAACCTGGATGAACTGGTCTCGGTGGCCTCGCGCTTCACCCGGCGCGAGGACGACGTCGAGGAAGGCGCGGAAAACATGAGTGAGCTGGTCGCCTTCCTGTCCTATGCCTCGCTGGAAGCCGGCGAAGGCCAGGCGCAGGCGGGCGAAGAGGGGGTGCAGCTGATGACCCTGCATTCGGCCAAGGGCCTGGAATTCCCGCTGGTGTTCCTGGCCGGCATGGAAGACGGCCTGTTCCCCAGCGCGCGTTCGCTGGAAGAAAGCGGCCGGTTGGAAGAAGAGCGCCGCCTGGCGTACGTGGGCATCACCCGCGCGCGCCAGAAGCTGGTGCTCAGCTACGCCGAATCGCGCCGCATCCACGGCCAGGAAAACTACAATGTGCCCTCGCGGTTCCTGCGCGAGATCCCGCGTGAGCTGCTGAACGAAGTGCGCCCCAAGGTGCAGGTCTCGCGGGGCGCCTCGCTCGGCGCCAGCCGCCCGGCCGGCCACGCCGCGATGGAAGCGCCGCCGCTCAAGCTGGGCGCGATGGTCACCCATGCAAAGTTCGGCGAAGGCATGGTCACCGACTACGAAGGCAGCGGCGCTCACGCGCGGGTCCAGGTGCAATTCGCCGAGGCCGGCAGCAAGTGGCTGGTGATGGCCTACGCCAACCTCACCGTGATCTGAGCGGGCGTGTCACGGATGACCCGCCATGTGCTCTTCCTCTGCAGCCAGAACCGCCTGCGCAGCCCCACGGCCGAGCAGGTGTTCGCCGACTGGCCGGGCGTGGAAACCGCCTCGGCCGGCGTGCTGGCCGATGCGGATGTGCCGGTCAGCCCCGAGCTGCTGCAGTGGGCGGATGTCATCTTCGTGATGGAGCAGGCGCACCGCACGCGGCTGGCCAGCCGGTACCGGCAGTGGTTGAACGGGAAGCGGGTGATCTGCCTGGATATTCCGGATGACTACGACTTCATGCAGTCGGAGCTGGTGGAGCTGCTGAAAAAGAAGGTAGTTCCGCACCTGTAGGGCCACGCCATGCGTGGCGCTACAATTTCCCACCAGATTCCAGGTATCCCCATGTCCACCACCCCCGTCGCCATCAACGTCAAACTCAATGCCCGGCTCCAGCCCGAGCACCGCCTGCAGCTGTTCGAAGACCCGCTCGAGGCGATGCTTGAAGCAGCCGGCATCGGCGAAATCATGGGGGGTGGCACCGCGCTGAGCGAAGAGGGCGAGGTGGAATACGGCGACCTGGAAATCCAGCTGCATGACGCGGCCGCATTGCCGACCGTCATCGAACTGCTCGAACAGCTCGGCGCCCCCAAGGGTTCGCTGATCCAGCGCGAAGGCGAGCCCGACGTTTCGTTCGGCATCACCGAAGGCCTGGGCCTGTACCTCAACGGCACCGACCTGCCCGACGAGGTCTACGAACAGTGCGATTCGAACTATGTGTTCGACCAGATCGTGGAACGCATCGACGGCCACGGCGAAGTCTGCAGCTGGTGGCAGGGCCCGAGCGAAACCGCGCTGTATCTGTATGGCGCTTCGTTCGACACCATGGCCGAGCGCATCGCCGACCTGCTGGCCACCTACCCGCTGTGCCAAGGCGCACGGGTAATAAAGGTCGCCTGATCCTGGTAGCGCCGACCGTTGGTCGGCAACGCAGCAACGCAGCAACCGGGCAATGGGGCAACCACCCCATTGGCCGCGCATTCGACGGGAGAGCAGCCGACTGACAGTCGGCTCTACCGCCGCTCGAACGCGACTCATCCCCGTTTTCCCCCGCTTCGTCGCGTGCCGCTTGTCGGTCCCCGGTCGTGCGCCCAGAGTCTGGCGCTGTCTGCTGGGAGCACACACATGAACAAGGGAATCCCGTACCTGATGGCTGCACTGGTCGCGCTGACGCTGTCGGCGGGCTGGGCGGCACCGGTGCTGGCCCTGTTCGAACATGCTGCCGCCTGCCTGGACAGCGGCGGCAGCCTGGACCTGCTGCGGATGCGCTGCACCCCGCCCAGTGCCGCGCGTGATCTGCTGCTGCAGGGATGGGGCTTCTGGGTGACTGCGGCGGCGGTCGCGGCGGTGGCGCTGGTGCTGACCCGCACGCGTCCGCCGCGCCGGCGTTCGTCCCTTCCGCAGTGAGCTTTGCAACCAGTCCGAGCGGCGGGCGGGCCGAACACTGATAGTGTCCGTGCCCACTCCAGCCGTGGCACGGGCCTTGATCACCAGCGCGATCCAGCGGACCTCTTCGCTTCCTTCCCTTGCCGGCATTCCAGAGCCGGCCCGCACGCCGCGCCGGTCGCTGCCGGCGTTGGTGGTGTCACATCTGCACAACGCACCGGCCCGGGTGCCGCAGATGCTCGATCTGGCCGACTGTCCAGCGCGGCCCTGGCGGGGAGCGGGCAGCCAGCCGGCCATGATCGTCACCCGGGGCGACGAGTGCTGGCGGGTGAAGGCGACGGCCGACGCCACCTGCAGCGCCATGGAAGTCACGCTGGGCAAACTGTTCCAGCTCACCGGGCTGGTCGCTCCCGACACCGGGCTGGTGGCGGCTGTCGAGGGCCTGCCGACCGGGTCCCGGCATGTCGGCTCACGCTTCGAGGCGGACTTCCAGGACCTGGGCGATTTCCTGGTGAGTGACGCGGCCGCAGCGCTGGTCGCGGCAGCGGACCCTTCAGCGCGCAGCATCTACGAGGCGCTACGGACCGACCATGCGCAGGCCGTATCCGACAACGTCAGGCTGCTGGCCGACGCCGGGATCGAGTGGTGGGCACTGCGCGGCGAGGACGCCCAACAGCATGCCGCCAACGACCAGCGCCGGTTCAACGCGCTGGACGCGATGAACCGCCTGCTGCCGCGACCCCTGCGCTGCGAACAGCTGCGTCATTTCATCGCCTCACGCTGGTTGTGCAACTGGGACCAGCTCAACTACCGGCTGGAGAACTTCGGCTACACCCTCCGGAACGGGGTGCGGGTGGGCATGTCGCTGGATTTCGGCGCCTGCGGGCCGCTCGGGTTCCGCGACCTCCAGACGGGCGCGATGCTGCCCAAAGCGGCCAGCCAGGCGGTGGCCATCGCCCAACGACCCCCGTCATTGTTCCCCATTCCCTTGGCATATGTAGTCAACGTCGGCCATTTCGACGCGATGTGCGGCGATTCCGGACCCCTGCACGACCTCACTGCTTGGCCCTACGGGTTCCAGTCCGACAGCATCGCTGCCTTGTTCCGGCCCCCTGTCGCGCTTGATCCCGACGTGTCCGACACGCTGCTGGAAATGGGTTACCGCTTGGAACGGCTGCCGTTGCCTGCGCTCACCGCCGTCATCGAGCGCCACTGGCCGGAACGCCCTGCCGGGGCGGCGCCGGCGTGGCCCACGGCAGACGAGCTGGCCGCACACCTGCTCCGCCGCCGCGACGCCCTGCTGGCACGGTTCGATCCGGCGCAGATCGCCGACTGGGTGCAGGCCGATCCCGACCGCGCGGCGAGGGTCCGGCAGGAACTCACCAACGCCGCGCAGGCCATGCTCCGCGCCCCGGCGGACCGCCCGGATTGATCCGCCTCAAGGCACGCTCTCCACGCCGGGTGTGCAATGGTGTCCCCACTGCCTTAGCCAAGGAGCGTGCCATGTACAAGCGGATCCTGATTGCCACCGATGGCTCCGAGCTGTCCGAAAAGGGCCTGCTCAAGGGGCTGGAACTGGCCCGCGACCTCAACGCCGAAATCGATATCGTCACTGTCTCCGAGCCTTGGGCCGTCGGCATGTATGACGCCATGGGCTGGAGCGTGGGCTACATGAACAGCCCTGAGTACAAGGCCGACCGCGAAGAGACCGCAGAGAAAGTGCTGGCGCCGGCCAAGGCCGCCTGCGAAGCGCAGGGCCTGCGCGCCACCACCGTGCACGTGCTGGACCGCTATGCCGCCGACGGCATCATCGACACGGCCATGGAACGCAACAGCGACCTGATCGTGATGACCTCGCACGGCCGCCGCGGCGTGACCCGGGTCCTGCTCGGCAGCCAGACCGCCGAAGTGCTCGCACGCAGCACCGTGCCGGTGCTGGTCATCCGATGATCTAGGGGCGCAGCTTCAACGCCATCGACTCGTCCAGGCTGCCGTCGGGCTGCACCACCACGTAGCGTTCCCCGGCCCGGTCGAACAGCACCGGGATCGGGTCGCGGAACAGTGGGCGGCGCACGAAGCGCAGCGACCAGCCGAAATGCTCCAGGGTGTCCACGGCTTGGCGCTGCTCGTCATTCAGCCCCGCACGCAGGGCGGCGGGGTCGATGGGTTTGCGTCGTTCAGGAGTCGTCATCGGGTACGGCAGGGCCAGCTCACCAGCTGTAGAGCTTCCAGTACACCGGCGAGGTGCCATCCTTGCTCCGGTCCACGCCGCCGTGCTGGCTGCCTTCGTACATGTAGTACGGCGCGCCACGCGAGGGGGTGACCTTGACCATGCGCAACTGGCCACTGACCCGGTACTCCTCGATCACATCGCCGTTGTCCATCACGCGCTTGGCGATATCGGCGCCCCGCACATCGACCGGGGGCACGCCAGCGCCGCCGCCGGTGGTGGCACAACCCGCCAGCACAAGCAGTCCAGCCAGCAGCAGAGTTTTCATGGGCCACGGTTCCTGGGTCGGGGGAGTCTGGATTATGCCCGATGCCCCGTGATGCCGGTGCCGGGAATGGCCCCAGCGGGGCGCGTAGAATCGTCGCATGAGCCGATTAGTCCTGATTGACGGGTCCAGTTACCTGTATCGCGCGTTCCACGCGCTTCCGCCGCTGACCAACGCTGCCGGTGAACCCACCGGTGCGCTGTTCGGTGTGGTCAACATGCTGCGCGCCACCCTGAAGGAGCGCCCCGAGTACGTGGCCTTCGTGGTCGACGCACCGGGCAAGACCTTCCGTGACGACCTGTACGCCGACTACAAGGCCAACCGGCCGCCGATGCCCGACGACCTGCGCCCGCAGATCGAGCCGATGTGCCAGATCGTCGAGGCGCTGGGCCTGACCATCCTGCGCATTCCCGGCGTGGAAGCCGACGATGTGATCGGTACGCTGGCACTGCAGGGCCACCGCGACGGGATGACCGTCACCATCTCCACTGGGGACAAGGACTTCGCCCAGCTGGTCCGCCCGGGCATCGAGCTGGTCAACACCATGACCGGCAGCCGCATGGATTCGGACGCCACCGTGATCGACAAGTTCGGCGTGCGCGCCGACCAGATCGTCGACCTGCTGGCGCTGATGGGTGACGCGGTGGACAACGTGCCCGGCGTGGAGAAGTGCGGCCCCAAGACCGCCGCCAAGTGGCTGGCCGAGTACCAGACCCTGGACGGGGTGATGGCCGCCGCGCCTGGCATGAAGGGCAAGATCGGCGAAAACCTGCGCGCGGCGCTGGAGCGCCTGCCGCTCAATCGCGAACTGGTCACCATCCGCACCGACGTGCCGCTGGAGGCCTCCCCGCAGACCCTGGCGCTGCGCGACCCGGACGTGCCGGCCCTGGGCGAGCTGTACCTGCGCTACGGCTTCACCCAGGCGCTGAAGGAGCTGGGTGGCCCGATCCCGGCCCCGGCGGCGGCCAGCGACGCGCCGGTGAGCCTGCGCGGCACCGCCGCCGGCTACGCGCGCGGCGCGGCCAGCGAGCCGGCGCCGGCCCTGGATGCGGCCCTGTCGGCCCCGGGCGAATACGAAACCGTGCTCACCACCGAACAGCTGCAGGCCTGGGTGGCCCGCGCCGAGGCGGCCGAGCTGATCGCCTTCGACACCGAGACCGACGCGCTCGATGCCATGCGCGCCAACCTGGTCGGCATCAGCCTGGCGGTCGAGCCGGGCCGTGCGGCCTACATTCCGGTCGGCCATGACTACCCCGGCGCTCCTGCCCAGCTGCCGCGCCAGCAGGTGCTGGACGCGCTGCGCCCGGTGCTGGAGAACCCCGACAAGAAGAAGCTTGGCCAGCACGGCAAGTACGACCTGCACGTGCTGCGCCGGCACGGCGTGGACGTGAAGGGCTACCACGACGACACCATGCTCGAAAGCTTCGTGCTCAATTCCACCGCCACCCGCCACGACATGGATTCGCTGGCGAAGCGCTACCTCGGCTACACCACGATCAAGTTCGAGGACGTCGCCGGCAAGGGGGCCAAGCAGATTCCGTTCTCCCAGGTGGGGCTGGACGAAGCCAGCCGCTACGCGGCCGAAGATGCCGACATCACCCTGCGCCTGCACCGCGTGCTGCACCCGCAGCTGCTGGAATCGGCCGCGCTGGACAACGTGTACCGCAGCATCGAGATGCCGCTGGTGCCGGTGCTGGCCCGGATCGAAGCCAACGGCGTGTACATCGACAGCGCCGAGCTGCGCCGGCAGAGCCAGGACCTGGGTGCGCGCATGCTGGCAGCCCAGCAGAAGGCCACCGAACTGGCCGGGCGCACCTTCAGCCTGGACTCGCCCAAGCAGCTGCAGGCGGTGCTGTTCGACGAGCTGAAGCTGCCCGCGCTGGTGAAGACCCCCAAAGGCCAGCCCAGCACCAACGAAGAGGCGCTGGAGGCGATCGCCGAACAGCACGAGCTGCCGCGGGTGATCCTGGAGTACCGCGGGCTGGCCAAGCTGCGCAGCACCTACACCGACAAGCTGCCAGAGATGGTCAACCCCGACACCGGCCGGGTCCACACCAGCTACCACCAGTCCGGCGCGGCCACCGGCCGGCTGTCCTCGTCGGACCCGAACCTGCAGAACATCCCGATCCGCACCGAGGACGGCCGCCGCATCCGCCGCGCCTTCGTGGCCCCGCCCGGGCACAAGCTGCTGGCCTGCGATTACTCGCAGATCGAGCTGCGGATCATGGCCCACCTGTCCGAGGACCCGGGCCTGGTGCGCGCGTTCGAACAGGGCGTCGATGTGCACCGTGCCACGGCGGCGGAGGTATTCAGCCGCGCGCTGGACGAGGTCACCCCGAACGAGCGCCGCGCCGCCAAGGCCATCAACTTCGGCCTGATGTACGGCATGAGCGCGTTCGGGCTGGCCCGTAACCTGGGCATCGACCGGGGCCAGGCGCAGGATTACGTGGCGCTGTACTTCAGTCGCTACCCCGGCGTGCGCGACTTCATGGAGCGCATGCGCCAGCAGGCCCGCGACCAGGGGTATGTGGAAACCATCGAAGGCCGCCGGCTGTATCTGAACGATATTCACGCGCGCAACCAGGGCCTGCGCGCCGGCGCCGAGCGCGCGGCGATCAATGCGCCCATGCAGGGCACCGCCGCGGACATCATCAAACGGGCCATGGTGAAGGTGGACGACTGGCTGCAGGGCCAGGGCGGCCGCGCCCGGATGATTCTGCAGGTGCACGATGAACTGGTATTCGAAACCGAAAGCGAGTTTCTGGAAACCTTGCGCGAGCAGGTGGTCGAGCTGATGTCGTCTTCAGCTCAATTACGCGTGCCGCTGGTGGTGGATGCCGGGGTCGGGGATAACTGGGATGAGGCGCATTGAGACGTGAATCACGTTGAATAAGCTGAATTGGTTCATTGCGGGCCGATAAACTGACTCTTCGATGAATGTTTTAGGTTTCACCGCAGTATTAATTGGCGCCCTTCACGAACTATCAATGTTCGAGGTGCTTTTATAGACCTCGACAGGCGCAATGCCTGTTGTGGATCTCTCCCATCCCCTGGAGCAGATCTCGGAACGGGGGCTCCTCCCCAAGCGCCCGTTCCCCGGCCCCGCTGACCTCCCCCTGGTCGGCGGGGCTTTTTATTTTCAGGAGCCCGGCCAACGGCCGGCGCTACCCGTATGCTTCAGGCACTCTCTCTTCTGCGGGGCTCGCATGAGCGACCTGTTCGACCTGGCCATGCCCTGGTGGGAATTCATCCTGCGCGCTGTCGTGGTGTATGTGGTCGTGCTCGGCATGGTCCGCCTGTCGGGCAAGCGCGCCCTGGGTCAGATCACCCCGTTCGACGTGCTGCTCATCGTGCTGCTGGGCAACGCGGTGCAGAACGCGCTGCTGGGCAAGGACACCTCGCTGGGCGGCGGCCTGCTGCTGGCCGCCACCCTGATCGCCCTGAACTACGCCGTGGGCTGGCTGAGCCAGCGCAGCCGCCGCATTGAAACGCTGGTGGAAGGCGAACCGGTCCTGATTGCCCGCGACGGCGAAGTGTTGGCCTCGGTGCTCAAGCGCGAACTGGTCACCCGCGCCGATCTGGAAGCGGCCATGCGCCAGCAGGGCTGCACCCATATCAGCGAGGTCTCGATGGCGCTGCTGGAAATCAACGGCCACATCACCATCGTTCCCAGGCAACCCAAGGACGGCGGCAACACCTGAGCGGAATATGAAAGCGCCTCGCCACGCGCACTGCTGAAATCGGCCGCATCAGGGGCCGCTGCTGGAGTGGCCCACGCAACGGAGATGCCTGCCATGCCCCTCGATCCTGTTTCTTCCGACCGTGCCTGGGTCGCCGTCCACGCCGCCTGGGGCGCCTTTCCCCGTCGGGATGTCCAGCCGTCGCCCGCGTACGAGTCTCCGCCGTCCTACGACGAGGCCATGCTCACCAGCGCGCCGGTGCCACGGCAGCTGCCGCCGTCCCGGGCGGTGCCCATGGCGGTAACCAACGAGCCGTCCGCGTGGCGGCTGCGCTTCTCCAGGCCGCTGCATCCCGAGGCGCAGCACCGGAAGCTGCAGAAACAACTGGAGCGCCGCGAGCGCACCGAGCGCAAGCTTGATGCCGCCTGCAGGCACCTTGATTCGGTGCTTCGCCAGCACGACACCCTTTCGGCATCAGGCCGCGTCTACTGTGGCGGCGGCCTCTTCGATGAGGACGAATGCAGTGCGATCAGCAACGCGCGGGGTGAGGTCGCGCATTACCTGGAGAAAAAGCGCGAGCTGCAGGCCGCGCATGTCGCCATGCTCCGCCGCACCGCGGCGCAGGTCAGCCCGGGCTGAGCCAGTCGCGCGGCACCAGGTAATCGCCCAGCCGCGCCTCGGCGCTGCCGGGTTCCGGCGTGAAGCCATACTCCCAGCGCACGCGTGGCGGCAGGCTCATCAGGATGCTTTCGCTGCGCCCGCCGCTCTGCAGTCCGAACAGCGTGCCGCGGTCGTACACCAGGTTGAACTCCACGTACCGGCCCCGCCGGTACAGCTGGAACTCGCGCTCGCGTTCGCCGTACGGGGTGTGCTTGCGGCGTTCCACGATCGGCAGGTAGGCCTGCAGGAAGCCATCGCCCACCGCGCGCAGGTAGGCGAAGTCGCGTTCGAAGTCGCCGTGCAGGTCGTCGAAGAACAGCCCGCCCACGCCGCGCGTTTCATTGCGGTGGCGCAGGAAGAAATACTCGTCGCACCAGCGCTTGTGCGCCGCATAGCGCTCTTCGCCGAACGGGGCGCACAGGTCGTGGGCGGCCTGGTGCCACTGCTGCACGTCCTCGTCGAACGGGTAGAACGGGGTCAGGTCGAAGCCGCCGCCGAACCAGGACGCCACCTGCTGCCCATCACGCTCGGCGCTGAAGTAGCGCACGTTGGCGTGGGTGGTGGGCAGGTAAGGATTGAGCGGGTGGAACACCAGCGACACGCCGGTGGCGCGCCACGAGGCGCCAGCCAGCTCCGGCCGGTTTGCCGAGGCCGACGGCGGCAGACGCGTGCCGGAGACGTCGGAGAAGCCGATACCGGCCTGCTCGAACACCGCGCCATCGCGCAGGATGCGGGTACGGCCACCGCCGCCCTCGGCGCGCTGCCAGAGATCTTCGGTGAAGCGGGCCTGGCCGTCGGCGGTTTCGACCGCGCCGCAGATGCGGTCCTGCAGGTCGGTCAGGTAGCTGCGTACACGCTCGAATTCGTTCATGCGGGTACTTTACCGCAGGGCAGCGAGGCAGGGCCTCGGTCTACGGGGCCTTTGCGGCGAACCATCGCCGTACGTCCGGGCGCAGCACGCGTGCCACCAGCCAGGCGTGCAGTGCGGCGAACGCCAGCGCGGTGAGCACGGTCAGGCCGGTGTAGATCACGCGCTGCATCTGCAGGTCGCGGCGCAGCTGGCCGGCATCGGCGTCTGCGTGCGGCGGCAGGTGCACGATCAGCTGGCGGAATACCTCGTCGATCACCCACGCACCGACGAAGTTCAGCAGCGCGGTGACCACCAGCAGCACGATGAAGGTCCACAGCGCCCAGCGGTTGCGCCGCAGCAGGCCCCAGCATGCCGCAGCCCCCACCAGGGAAAGGACCATCATGCCCACGTTCACCGCGACCGCATGCCGCCCGAACCAGCGCAGCGACGACGGCATCCAGGACAGGTCGGCGCCGTCGAGCAGGTCCTTCAACCAGGCCGACTGGGCGAGCAGCGCGGCGAGCACTGCGCCACCGGCCCAGCACACGGCCGACACGATGCACACCACCAACACCGACTTGGCCAGCGGGGCAAGGAAGGTCGGGGTGCCATCCCCCTTCGGGCGCGGATGGGCAACGGGCAGCAGCGGGGGCGTAATCGAAGACATCCGGTGTCCTGGCAGTGTGCGGTGGGGTCAGCCCGGCGCGATCACGCGCGCGGCCGCCGGCAGGATATGGTCTTCGCTCAACGGTGCCAAGCGGCGCCCGTGCGGTGGCTGCAACGGCACCCAGGCCAGTTCGGCGATCTCCGCCCGTGCCTGTGGGGTGCCCATCACCTGTACCCACCAGGCTTCGGCGTGCACCCGGCAGCCGGTTTCATGCACCGCCCAGTCGCTGTAGGCGCCCAGCGGCACCGCCGTGGCGGGGTCCAGCTGCACGCCCAGTTCCTCGTCCAGCTCGCGCGCCAGCGCGGCCAGCGGGGCCTCGCCCGGCTCGGGCTTGCCGCCCGGCTGGATGAACACCGCCGAGCCGTGCTTGCGCACCACCAGCACGCGCCGGGCGGCATCGGTGATGACCGCGGCGACGATCCGTATCGTCGCCGCGTCGTGGCTCACTTCAGGTTCTCTTCGAACAGCTTGAGGATGCGCTTGTACTGGTCCAGCCAGGAATCGGCACGCACGTAGCCGTGGCGTTCCAGCGGGTAGGGCGCGATGCTCCAGTTGTCCTTGTGCAGCTCGATCAGCTTCTGGGTGAGGTTGACCGAGTCCTGGAAGAACACGTTGTCGTCCATCATCCCGTGCGCGATCAGCAGGTGGTCCTGCAGGCCCTCGGCATATTCGATCGGCGAGGAGACGCGGTAGGCCTCCGGGTCGATGTCCGGGGTGTTGAGGATGTTGGCGGTGTAGCCGTGGTTGTACTGGTGCCAATCCACCACGGGGCGCAGCGCGGCGCCGGCCTTGAAGGTGCCCGGCGAACGGAACAGCGCCATGAAGGTCATGAAGCCGCCGTAGGAGCCGCCGTAGATGCCGGCATGGTCGCGGTCACCCTGCTGGGTGGCCACCAGCCAATCCAGGCCGTCCTTGTAGTCTTCCAGCTCCGGGTGGCCCATGTTGCGGTAGATCGCCGTGCGCCAGTCGCGGCCGTAGCCCTCGCTGCCGCGGTAATCCATGTCCAGCACCACGTAGCCCTGCTGCACCAGCAGGTTGTGGAACATCTGCTCGCGGAAGTAGGCCGGGTAGCGCTGGTGCACGTTCTGCAGGTAACCGGCGCCGTGCACGAACATGGCGATCGGGTACTTCCTGCCCGGCTCCAGGTTCTCCGGGCCGTAGTACTTGGCCCAGACCACGCCCGCGCCGTGCTTCGAAGGCACCTGCACCAGCTTGGGCTGGATCCACTCGCGGGCCTTGAAGGCGGCAGTGCGGGTGTCGGTCAGCACCTTGGCCTGGCCGCCCGCGGTGGGCACCACCGCCAGCTGCGCCGGCAGGTAGGCGCCGGAGTAGCGCACCAGCAGCTGCTGGCCGTCCGGGGACAGCGAGAAGTCTTCCACGCCGTTGAGCGAGGTCAGCTCACGCACCTGGCGCGAAGCGGTATCCACCGCGCACACCTCGTAGTCGCCGGGGGCCTGCTGGTTGCACAGCACGTAGAAGCCACGGCCGTCGGCGCTGGGCACCGGCATCGAGGTTTCCCACTTGCCACCGGTCAGCGCCTGCGGCTTGGCCGTGCCCTGCTGGGTGTACAGGTGCGAGTAGCCGGACTCTTCGGACAGCAGCCACAGCGTGCGGTTGTCGTTGGACCAGCCGAAATCGTTGAAGCTCCAGTTGATCCAGGCCGCGTCGGTGAGGCGGTGGCGGGTCTGCAGCCTGGCCTCGGCCGGGCTGACGCTGGCGATCCAGCGGTCCTTGTTGTCGTTGGCGCGCAGCAGGATCGCGGCCTGCTGTCCGTCATTGCTCCAGCGGATGCCCGGCGCGCCGGGGCCACCCAGCACCTGCACCGGGCGGCTGCCCTTCAGCGCGTCCTTGCCGGCGGCCTTGCGCAGCGCAGCCAGCGGGTCGGTGCCGATGCCCGGCAGGCTGTCCAGCGACAGCGGCTTGACCGTGCCGGTGACGGCGTCGACCAGCCACAGCGCGTTCGGTTCCGGGTCGTTGCGGCCCACGCGGGTACGGGTGTCCTCGAACTCCTCGTAGCCCGATTCGGTCACGTACTTGGGCATCTTACCGCCGCGGCCTTCGTCGAAGCTCTTCGGCTTGGTCACCACGATCAGGCTGCGGGTATCGGGCGACAGCGCGCTGTCGACGATTTCCACATCGGCGCCCAGGTACACCGGGCCCGGCGCGCGGGTGCTGTCGGCGCGGCGCCAGCTGGCTTCCTGCTCCTTCAGTGCGTCGCGCTGGGCGCGGTCGTTGCGCAGCGTGGCCAGGGTGCGCAGCTGCTGGTCGCGCAGCACGTCGGCCTTGGGCGCATCGTCCGGATTCTTTTCGGCCTTCAGGCTGGCCACCTGCTGCACGCCACCGGCGGCGGTCCAGTGGAACCAGTTCTGGCCGGTGCGCCAGATCACCCCGCCGTCGCGGGCGAAGTTGACCGCGCTGGCCTTCTCGGTGCTGCGGGTGAGCTGGGTCAGCGCGCCGCTGCGCAGGTCGCGCAGGAACACGTCGCCGTTGCGCACGAACACGCTGCGCTGGCGGGCGCTGTCGTACACCGGGGCGTCCACGTCCAGGCTGCCGCGCTGGTCATCGGCGACCTGGGTGGCGGTACCGCCGTTGACCGGCTGGCGGAAGGTATCGCGGACCGGGCTGCCGGTGCGCTTGAGCTGGTACTCGACCTGCTGGCTGTTCCACGACCACCAGGCGCTCTCGACCGGCGGACCGATCCAGTCCGGGTCGGCCATGGCCTGTTCGATGGTGATCGGCGTCGGTGCCGCGTGGGCCGCGCCGCCAAGGGCGGCAAGCAGCAGCAGGGACAAGGGCAGCGTTCTGGGCATTGCGGGCAGCACCGTAAAGGAAAACCCGCCAAGCGTAGCAGCCGCAACGAGGTGAGGAAGGGGCCACAGGTCATGGGCCATGCCCGCCATGATCGGCTCCCCACCGGTAGCGCACGACCGTTGGTCGTGCGGCGGCGCACCGCGCCGGGCTCCTGGCGCCGGCCCCACCGTATCGACCAACGGTCGATACCTACCGTGGCTGCGACAAAGTGAAGCAGCGCGTCACCGGGTCGCATGCCCTCTTCACGGAATTCGGCCCAGACTGGTGCGGATTCCAGAGAATGCTGCGGAGGCGTCGCTTGGACGCGTTGTTGTTGTCGCGGATCCAGTTCGGGTTCGTCATCAGTTTCCATGTGCTGTTCCCGGCCTTCACCATCGGCACGGCCAGCTGGCTGGCCTTCGTGGAGGGCCAGTGGCTGCGCACGAAGAAGCCCATCTGGCGCGAGCTGTACTTCTTCTGGCAGAAGATCTTCGCGGTGTCCTTCGGCATGGGCGTGGTCAGCGGCATCGTCATGGCCTTCCAGTTCGGCACCAACTGGCCGCGGCTGAGCCAGGTGGCCGGCAGCGTGATCGGGCCGCTGCTCACCTATGAAGTGCTCACCGCGTTCTTCCTGGAGGCCAGCTTCCTGGGCGTGATGATGTTCGGCTGGGGCAAGGTCTCGCCGCGCCTGCATTTCCTGTCCACCTGCATGGTGGCGCTGGGCACGCTGGTGTCTACCTTCTGGATCCTCTCGTCCAACAGCTGGCTGCAGACCCCGGCCGGGCACGCCATCATCGATGGCATCGTGGTGCCGCAGGACTGGTGGCAGGTGGTGTTCAACCCCTCCTTCCCGTACCGGCTGGCGCACATGGCGCTGGGCTCGTTCATCACCACCTGCTTCGTGATCGGCGGGGTGGGCGCGTGGTACCTGCGCAAGGGCAAGCACGTTGAAGCCGGGCGCACCATGCTGCTGGCCGCGGTGGCGTTCGCCGCGCTCACGGTACCGGTGCAGATTTTCGTGGGTGACATGCACGGCCTGAACACCCTCAAGCACCAGCCGATGAAGATCGCGGCGGTGGAAGCGCACTGGCATGCCGAAGGCGAGGGCGAAGGCGTGCCGCTGGTGGTGTTCGCGGTGCCCAACGAGAAGGCTGAGCGCAACGACTTCGAGATCGCCATCCCGCGCCTGGGCAGCCTGATCCTGACCCATTCACTGGACGGGACCTTCGATCCGCTCACTTCCGTGCCGGCCAGCGAGCGGCCGCCGGTGGTGCCGGTGTTCTTCGCCTTCCGCATCATGGTCGGGCTGGGCACGCTGATGCTGCTGCTGGCCTGGGCTTCGGCCTTCCAGTGGTGGCGCGGCCGCCTGCTGGAATCGCGCTGGCTGGTGCGCGGCTGGAACTGGATGCTGCCCAGCGGCTTCATCGCGCTGGTGTCGGGCTGGTTCGTCACTGAAATGGGCCGCCAGCCGTGGGTGGTGTACGGCGTGCTGCGCACCGCCGATGCGGTGGGCCCGCAGAGCGCGTGGATGACCGCGCTGTCGCTGGGCGTGTACGTCGTCGGCTACGCGTTCGTGTTCGGCTGGGGTATCTGGTACCTGGTCAAGATCATCCGTACCGGGCCCAAGCCGCACGACCAGCAACCGCCGATCGAAGACGGCAGCCACACCCCGGCGCGGCCGCTGTCCGGTGCCGACGAGCCGCTGGAGGAGCGCTGACATGGAGATGACGACCTGGCTGCCGGTGGCATGGTTCGCGGTGATCGGCTTTGGCGTGCTGATGTACGTGGTGCTGGATGGCTTCGTGCTGGGCATCGGCATCCTCGCGCCGATGGCCGAGGATGAAGAACAGCTCGACGTGATGATGAACACCGCCGCGCCGATCTGGGACGGCAACGAAACCTGGCTGGTGCTGGGCGGTGCAGGGCTGATGGCCGCCTTCCCCAAGGCCTATGCCGCGCTGCTGTCGGCGCTGTACCTGCCGGTGCTGCTGCTGGTGGTGGCGCTGGTGTTCCGCGGGGTGGCGTTTGAATTCCGCTTCAAGGCGCACCGTTCGCGGCGGCTGTGGAGCGTGGCCTTCGGGCTGGGCTCGGTGCTGGCCGCGTTTGCCCAGGGCGTGATCCTGGGTGCGCTGGTGCAGGGCCTGCAGGTGGTGGACGGGCAGTACGTGGGCGGGCCGTTCGGTTGGTTCAGCCCATTCTCGATGCTGACCGGCGCGGCGGTGGTGTTCGGCTATGCGTTGCTGGGCAGCACCTGGCTGATCCTGAAGACCGAAGGCCGCGAGCAGGCCTTCGCGCGCACCCTGACCCGGCCGCTGGTGGTGGCGGTGATCGTGTTCATGGGGCTGGTCAGTGCGTGGCTGCCGTTCCTGGATTCGCGCCTGATGGCGCGCTGGTTCAGCGACGGCAACTTCTGGTGGCTGTCGCCGGTGCCGCTGCTGACCCTGGGCGTGGCGGTGGCGCTGTGGCGCAGCGCCATGCACCCGCGCCGCGACCTGCCGCCCTTCCTGCTGACGCTGGCGCTGTTCGTGCTCGGCTTCATCGGGCTGGTGCTGGGCATGTGGCCCTACCTGCTGCCGCCCAGCATGACCCTGTGGCAGGCGGCGGCGCCGGCCTCGTCGATGGGCTTCAGCCTGGTCGGGCTGGTGGTGCTGCTGCCGGTGATCCTGGGCTACACGGCGTGGTCGTACCGCGTATTCCGCGGCAAGGTCCGCGCGGACGCCGGATATCATTGACGGATCGGTGACGACCGTTGGTCGTCACGCGCGTCACCCGTGCAGGCCTTCGATCTCGACCAGCAACTCGGCCCGGCACACCTCGGCGTGCAGCACCACGAAGGCGGGGCTGCCCGGCAGGTCGGCCATCCGCGCGGACACCGCCGGCATGTCTTCGGCCCGGCGCACGTACACCTTCAACAGCGATCCCGCCCCCAGGGTCGCCGGAAGGTCCGGCCGTTGCAGGCGCGCGGCGTCCACCAGGCTCTGCAGGTTGGTCAGGGTCTCCTCCAGCTGCTCGGCCACCGACCCGGTGTGCTGCGAGACATGCCCGACGATGGCCGCCGTGCCTGACTGCAACAGCGGCAGGCCGGTGGCAGGCGGCGGCAGCAACGCCCGCGAGAAGCTGGGCGACTGCGGGCCGTACTGGCGCGGGTAGCGGAACGCGCTGACCTGGCGTGGGTTCTCCAGCGGCAGGCCGGCCTCGCGCGCTGCCAGCCAGTACACCTGCAGCCGGCGCACGCCATCGAAACGGCCAATGCAGGTGGCCGCCGGCAGGGCGGCCTCGTCCAGCTCGCGCAGCCCACGCACCCGGCCCACGCAGAAGCGCCGGTAGCGTTCCTGGTCGCCGTCGCCTTCGGTCACCGCGTCCAGGTAGTTCCAGGTGCGCAGCAGGTGCGGGAAACCGCAGTTGGCCAGAAAGCCACTCATCCGAGCGTAGGCGTCCGCCGCGGCCGACTCGATATCACCGGCGACCTCGTCAATTTCGATCGCGCCGAACAGCAACGTGTCGTTGGCCGACCAGCGCACGCCCTCGCGCACGCCGTGCTGCACCGGGCCGGCGCCCTGCCAGATCTCGACCTGCGCCGGGCCCTCTTCGGCCAACGGCACCTGCAGCCAGCGCGGGTCCTCGCAGGGCGCGGCAGCGGCTGAAAAGCCGAACACGGCCAGCGTGCGTGGGTCGGCCAGGGCGGCGTCGCGTTCAGCAGCAGGGGCATAAAACGCACGGAACAGCGCGGGGTCTGCCGAGGGGGAAAGGACCTGCGCGGCCGCTACGCTGTGGATCGTGCTACTCATTTCAGATTGTGAAAACTGCCAGTGCCGAGGGTGTCATGATAGCGTGCGCTCCTTTCGCGGCGTGCCGAACACGCCGGACGATGTCGAAGACAGGCGTGGGCCGGCTGGAATGGGGGAGCCGATCCGCGTTGCCACCACGGCTCGTGCTGTCCAGGTGCCCATAACCATGTTGGCGTGAATGATCGAGTTCTCTGTTGTTGATTGGTCGGCCTGGGCACCGGGACTGACCACGAAATCGGATTGGCAGGCGTGGGCCCACGCACCGGCGTTGCCCGAAGGCGACGACACGCCCGGATTGCCGGAAGTGCCGGCCATGCAACGCCGCCGCATCGAGCGCCTGGGCCGCATGGCCATCCAGGCCGCGTGCTGGTGTGAACAGCCGGACGATGCCGGCCAGGTGCCGCTGGTGTTCGCGTCCCGGCATGGCGACGTGGCGCGTTCGATGGAACTGCTCGATACCCTGCGCCAGGATGCCCCGATGTCGCCCACCGGCTTTGGCCTGTCGGTGCACAACGCGGTGGCCGCGCTGTATTCGATCGCGCGCGGCCAGCGCGGCAACTACCTGGCCCTGGCCGGCGGCCGGGGCACGGTGGAGGCCGCCTGCGTGGAGGCCTTCGGGCTGCTCGCCGATGGCGCCCCGGAAGTGCGCGTGATCGCCTACGAATCGCCGCTGCCGGCAGTGTACGCCGGGTTCGCCGATGAGCCTGACCCCTTCTTCGCCTGGTGCTGGCGGCTGGCCCGCGCCGATGCGCCGGGCACCCGGCTGTCGCTGGGCTGGGGCCGGGGCGGGCAGGACAGCCCGCCCGGCGCGCTGCCTCACAGCCTGGACGCGCTGCGCTTCCTGCTGTCTGGCGAGCCGGCGCTGCGGTTCCAGGCCGATGGCCAGCAGTGGTCCTGGCAGCGCCATGGCTGAGCGCTGGCGCGCCCGCCTCGACCACGCCTGGCGCGTGGTCGGCACCGGCTTCAGTTTCGCCGCCTTCGGGATCGGCGGGCTGCTGCTGGGTGGGCTGCTGTTCCCGCTGCTGCTGCTGGTCCGCCACACCGCCCGGCGGCGCACCCTGGCGCGCCGGCTGGTCCAATTCAGTTTCGCCAGCCATGTTGCGCTGATGCGCTGGCTGGGGGTGATGACGTACGAGATCCGGGGCGCCGAACGCCTGCAGCGCAACGGTCTGCTGATCCTGGCCAACCATCCCACCCTGATCGACGTGGTGCTGCTGATCGCCCAGCTGCCCAACGCCGACTGCGTCGTGAAGCAGGCTGTCGCCTGCAACCCCTTCATGCGCGGCCCGGTCCGCGCGGCCGGCTACGTAGCCAATAGCGACGGAGCGGGGCTGATCGATGACTGCATCGCCGCCGTCAAGGCCGGGGGCAACCTGGTGATCTTCCCGGAGGGCACCCGCACTGTCCCGGGACAGCCGCTGCGGCTGCAGCGCGGCGCCGCCAACATTGCCGTCCGGGGCCGGTTGGACATTACCCCGGTCAGGATCACCTGCACCCCGCCTACCCTGACCAAGGGCCAGAAATGGTATCGTGTGCCATCACGGCGTTTTCACGTTCAGCTGGAAGTCGGGGAAGATCTCCCGATCGCCCCGTTCCTGACCGGGGCCGACGATACGCCCAGGGGGGATGCCTTGGCGGCCCGGCGCGTGACCGATCACCTTGCCCACTACTTTGACTTCGCTGGAGAACCAAGCCGTGCAGGCACTTGAGCACGAGATCAAGGAATTGATCATTTCATCGCTTTCATTGGAAGACATCACTCCGGACGACATCGACGCCGCCGCACCCCTGTTCGTGGAGGGGCTGGGCCTGGATTCGATCGACGCGCTTGAACTTGGTTTGGCCCTGCAGAAAAAGTACGGTGTCAGCCTGTCCGCCGACTCGGAAGAGACCCGTCGCCATTTTTCCAGCGTGCGTGCCCTTGGCGAGTTTGTCGCCGCACGCCAGCAGTCTTAACGGCGTCTCAGGATTTGCCATGACCAAGAACGAACTTTTCGATCGCATCGTCAAGATCCTCAAGGACAGCTTTGAGATCGAACCGGTGCGCATCACGCCGCAGGCCCGCCTGTACGACGACCTGGACATCGACAGCATCGATGCCGTGGACCTGATCGTGCAGCTCAAGCCGCTGCTCGGCCGCAACCTGCAGCCGGAAGCCTTCAAGGCGGTCCGCACCGTGCAGGACATTGTCGATGTGGTGCATGGGCTGCTGCCCGGGCAAGCGGCCGCCTGACGGCCGCCGCTGAAGATCGACCATGGTCCGGGTACGCGTCGCGGCGTTTGCAGTGCTGTCGCTGGCGTATCCGCTGGTGGTGTATCTCTCGCTGGGACGCTTCGAGCCGCGCTGGATGGCCCTGCTGCTGTTCGCCCTGGCCGCGCTGCGCGCACTGACCACCCGCCAGCCGGTGTGGTGGGCCGCCGCGATCGGGGCCGGCGTGCTGGCCCTGCTGGCCACCGCGTTCAACCAGGCGCTGCCGTTGAAGCTGTACCCGGCGCTGGTCAATGCGGTGATGCTGGTGATCTTTGCCACCAGCCTGCGTTTCCCGCCCAGCGCGGTGGAGCGGCTGGCGCGCTTGACCGAGCCAGAACTGCCGCCGTTCGCCGTGGTCTATACCCGCCGTGTCACCCAGGTGTGGTGCGGCTTTTTTGTTCTCAACGGGGGCCTGGCCCTGCTCACGGCGTTCTGGGCCTCCAACCAGGTCTGGGCGCTCTACAACGGATTGTTGGCGTACGTGATGATGGGTGTCCTGTTTGGTGGTGAATGGCTGGTGCGGCGGCGGGTGAAGGCGGCACACGCGCATGGCTGAGTGGATCGCGCTGGACCGGTTGGCGCAGCTGCCCCGGGCCGAACGCATCGTCGGCATCGATGCGGCGGGCAGTGCCGTGGCGCACCCGCAGTTCCGCACCCGGGTCATCGGCTGGCAGCAGGCCTTCGCCTCCGCGCCTGGCCGCGACTGGGCGCTCTATTTCGACGACACCCTGGACTTCGCCGCCGCGCTGTTCGGTGCCTGGCATGCCGGCAAGCGGGTGTTCCTGGGCGGCGACAACCTGCCGGCCACCCTGGACGGGCTGGCCCCGCGCGTGGCCGGCTTCGCCGGTGACGTGCCGACGCATTTCGCGCCGTTGCAGCCGCGCGACGCCGCCGACCCTCAGGCCGAGCTGGCCGTGCTGGACGAAGACGCGCTGGAACTGGTGGTGTTCACCTCCGGCAGCACCGGTGCGCCCAGCGCGATCAGCAAGCGCATGCGCCAGCTGACCCGCGAGGTGGATGCGCTGCAGGCCGCGTTCGGTGATCAGCTCGATGGCGCGCAGGTACACGGCACGGTCTCGCACCAGCACATCTACGGCCTGCTGTTCCGCGTGCTGTGGCCATTGGCGGCCGGCCGCGCGATCCAGCCGCGCCGCTTCTTCCATGAAGACCTGGTCAGCGCGCTGGCGCACCAGCCCTCGGTGCTGGTCGCCACCCCGGCCCATCTCAAGCGCCTGCCCGAACAGCTGGACTGGTCATCGCTGAGCGGCCAGCTGCGCGCGGTGTTTTCCTCTGGCGGCCCGCTGCCCAGCGAGGCCGCGCTGCAGGCCCGCGCGCTGCTTGGCGTGGCACCCACCGAAGTGTTCGGCAGCAGCGAAACCGGCGGCATCGCCTGGCGCCAATGGAGCGCCGAACAGCCGCAGTGGCACCCGCTGCCGGGCGTGTCCTGGCGGATCGAGGAAGGCTGCCTGGCCGTGTCCTCGCCGCACCTGGTCGACGACGGCTGGTGGCAGACCCAGGACCGCGTGGAGGCCGATGCCGGGCGCAGCTTCCGCCTGCTCGGGCGCGCCGACCGCATCGTCAAGATCGAAGAACGCCGGGTCTCGCTCGACGCGCTGGAACAGCAGCTGCGCGCGCACCCGCAGGTACAGGACGTGCGCGTGCTGGTGCTGCAGGGCGCACGCGAACAGCTTGCCGCCGTGGTGGTGCCGCACAACGGTGGCGTGGCGCAGTGGACCGATGCACAGCGCCGCCAGCTGTCGCAGGCGCTGGGTGCGCACCTGGCCCACAGCCATGATGCGGTGACCCGCCCCCGGCGCTGGCGCTTCATCGACGAACTGCCGTACAACGCGCAGGGCAAGATCACCGCCGCCGCGCTGGAAGCGTTGTTCCGGCCGCTGCTGCCGGTGGCACAGTGGCAGCAGCGCGCCGCCGACGCCGCCGTGCTGGTGCTCCCGCTCGAACCCGACCTGGTCGCCTTCGATGGCCACTTCCCGCAGGCGAAGATCCTGCCCGGGGTGGTCCAGCTGGACTGGGCGATCCATTACGCGCGCGAAGCCTTCGCCATGCCGCCGCGTTTCGAGCGGATGGACGCCCTGAAGTTCCAGCACGTGGCGCGGCCGGGTGACCGCCTGCAGCTGACGTTGGGCTGGGATGCGCTGAAATCGGTGCTGAGCTTCCGCTATGTCTCCGACCACGGCGTGCATGCCAGCGGGCGGGTGGTGTTCGGCGATGCTTGAGCCGTTGGTGGTGATTCCCGTCTACGACCACGAACACGCCATCGGCGCGGTGGTGCAGGGCGTGCGTGCCAGTGGCCTGCCGTGCCTGCTGGTGGATGATGGCTCGCACCCGGCCTGCGCGCAGGTGCTGCAGGCGTTGGCGCAGGCACACCCGGACCAGGTCGGCCTGCTGCGCCTGGCGGTGAACCAGGGCAAGGGCGGCGCGATGCTGGCCGGCTTCGCTGAAGCGGCGCGGCGTGGGCATACCCACGTGCTGCAGATCGATGCCGACGGCCAGCACGACCCGGCCGATATTCCGCGCTTCGTGGCCCTGGCCACGCAGCACCCGCAGGCGGTGATCTGCGGCATTCCGGTCTACGACGACAGCGTGCCCAAGGCACGCCTGTACGGGCGCTATGCCACCCATATCTGGGCCTGGATCAATACGCTGTCGCTGCAGATCCGCGATTCGATGTGCGGTTTCCGGCTGTATCCGCTGGCGCCGGTCACCCGCCTGGTGGGCGAGGAAACCATCGGCCGGCGCATGGATTTCGACAGCGAGATCCTGGTGCGGCTGTTCTGGCGTGGTGTGCAGGTAATCAGCCTGCCCACCCGGGTGACCTATCCCAGCGATGGCGTGTCGCACTTCGATGTGTGGCGCGACAACGTGCGCATCAGCCGCATGCACACCCGCCTTTTCTTCGGCATGCTGCGGCGCGCCCCGCGCCTGCTGTGGCGCCGCCTCGCAGGAGCCGCGGCGGCATGAACGCACCGGCGCCGGCCAACGCCCCGCACTGGGCCGACCTGGGCGAGACCACCTCGGCCGCCGGGGTGCTGTTCCTGTGCTGGGTGCACCGCTGGTTCGGACGCTGGCCGTTCCGCCTGTGCGTATACCCGGTGGTCCTGTGCCATTGGTTGAGCAACGGCGTGGCGCGCCGCGCCTCGCTGCAGTACCTGCAGCGGCTGCAGGCGCACACCGGCGTGCTCGGCGGCTCGCCGGGGCGCTGGACCAGCCTGAAACACTTCGCGCTGTTCGCAGATACGCTGCTGGACAAGCTGCTGGGCCTGGGCGGGCGCTACCCGCCCGAGCGCATCCGGCTGCAGCGAGACCTGATGCTGGAAAAGATCGCACGCCGCGAAGGCGGGCTGATCCTCACCGCGCACATCGGCTGCCTGGAGCTGTGCCAGGTGCTGGCCGAGCAGGTGCCCGGCTTCCACATCACCGTGCTGGTGCACACCGCGCATGCGCAGCGCTTCAACCGGCTCATGCAGCGGCTGGATCCGCTGGCCTCGGTCGAACTGATGCAGGTCACCGACATGGGCCCGGCCACCGCCGTGGAGCTGCAGCGCCGCGTGCAGGCCGGCGGATTCGTGGCCATCGTCGGCGACCGCGTGCCGCTGCGCGGCGGGCGCACCGTGCCGGCACCGTTCCTGGGCCATACCGCGCAGTTTCCGATCGGCGCCTATGTACTCGCCTCGGCGCTGGCCTGCCCCGTGTACACCATGGCCTGCCTGCACGAAGGCAAGGGCTACCGCGTGCGCTTCGAGCACTTCAGCGACCGCATCACCCTGCCGCGCGGCTCGCGCGATGCCGCGCTGACCGCGCAGGCCGAACATTTCGCCCGGTGGCTGGAACTCCAGGTCACCGAAGCCCCCTTGGACTGGTTCAACTTCTTCCCCTTCTGGGATCAGGCATCTCATGGCACGTAATGCAGGCTCCACCCCGGCCCGGACGCTCCGCTTCGGCGATGCGCCGCTGACCATTGAAGACGTGGTCGCGCTGTCGCAGCGCCAGGCCGACGCCGTGGTCAGCGACGACCCGGCATTCACCGCGCGCATCCAGCGCGGCGCCGATTTCCTCGATCGCCTGCTGCGCGAGGACGGGGTGATCTACGGCGTGACCACTGGCTACGGCGATTCGTGCACGGTCAACATTCCACCGGCACTGGTGGCCGAACTGCCGCACCATCTGTTCACCTACCACGGCTGTGGCCTGGGCCGCTTCCTGGACGAACAGGAGACCCGTGCGGTCATCGCCGCGCGCCTGGCCTCGCTGGTGCGTGGCATGTCGGGCGTGAGCCATCCGCTGCTGCAGGGTCTGGCCACGCTGCTGCGCCACGACGTGCTGCCGCTGATTCCGGCCGAAGGATCGGTCGGCGCCAGTGGCGACCTCACTCCGCTGTCCTACGTGGCCGCCGTGCTCTGCGGCGAACGCGAAGTGATGTACCAGGGCGCACGCCGCCCGGCCGCCGAGGTGCTGGCCGAGATCGGCATGGCCCCGCTGCGGCTGCGGCCGAAGGAAGGCCTGGCGATCATGAACGGCACCGCGGTGATGACCGCGCTGGCCTGCCTGGCCTACGACCGCGCCGATTACCTGACCAGGCTGGCGACCCGCTTGACCGCCTTCAATGTGCTGGCCAGCGACGGCAACGCACACCATTTCGATGAAATGCTGTTCGCCGCCAAGCCACATCCGGGCCAGATGCAGATCGCCGCGCGCCTGCGCGACGACCTGCACAGCGACCGCCCGCCCCGCAACGAGCAGCGCCTGCAGGATCGCTACTCGCTGCGCTGCGCCCCGCACGTGATCGGCGTGGTCCAGGATGCGCTGCCGTTGCTGCGCCAGTTCATCGAAACCGAACTCAACAGCGCCAACGACAACCCGCTGATCGACGCCGATGGCGAGCGCATCCTGCACGGCGGCCATTTCTACGGTGGCCACATCGCCTTCGCCATGGATGCGCTGAAGAACACCATCGCCAACCTGGCCGACCTGCTCGACCGCCAGCTCGCTCTGGTGGTGGACGCGCGCTTCAACCATGGCCTGCCGGCCAACCTGTCGGCCTCCACCGGTGAGCGTGCGGCGATCAACCACGGCCTGAAGGCGCTGCAGATCAGTGTCTCGGCGTGGACCGCCGAAGCGCTCAAGCAGACCATGCCGGCCTCGGTGTTCTCGCGTTCCACCGAATGCCACAACCAGGACAAGGTCAGCATGGGCACCATCGCCGCGCGCGACTGCCTGCGCGTGATCGAGCTGACCGAACAGGTGGTGGCCGGCATGCTGATCGCCGCGCGCCAGGGCGTGGCCCTGCGCGAGCGGGTCGGCATGAACGCCACCCTGCACGGCGACCTGGCCGCCATGTACCAGGACCTGTGCGGACGCATCGCGCTGGTGGAAGAAGACCGCGCCCTGGACGGCGAGCTGCGCAGCCTGCTCGACGATATCCGTGGCCAGCGCTGGAGCCTGTATGACCGTCCCTGACCTGAGCTTCGAGGTCGCGCTGTCGCCGACCTTCCACGACTGCGATCCGATGCACGTGGTATGGCACGGCAACTACTTCAAGTACTTCGAAGTGGCGCGCTGCGCGCTGCTGCAACGCTATGACTACGACTACCCGCAGATGCGCGATTCCGGCTACATCTGGCCGGTGGTCGACGCGCGGGTGAAGTACATCCGCCCGCTGCTGTACGGCCAGGCGCTGCGCGTGCGCGCCACCATCACCGAGTGGGAAAACCGCCTGAAGATCGCCTACGAGATCTTCGACGCCGACAGCGGCCAGGTGCTCACCCGCGCCCACACCATCCAGGTCGCGGTCGACGCGGCCACCAACGAAATGCTGTACCTGTGCCCGTCGGTGCTCTGGGAACGGCTGGGAGTACAGGTGCCATGATCCGTTTCCTGCGCACGCTGGGCGTGCTGGTGCTGCTGGCCGTGGCCAGCCCCGTGCTCGCCGCGCCGGCCGCCAGCGTGGACCTGGTCAAGCAGCGCGTGGCCAAGGTCAACGTGCTGCGCGGCGAATTCAGCCAGGACAAGCAGGTTTCCGGCTTCAAGAATCCGCTGCGCTCCCAGGGCCGCTTCGTGCTGGCCCAGGACCGTGGCGTGATCTGGACCACGCTCAAGCCGTTCCCCTCCGAAGTGGTGGTCACCCGCGACCGCATCCTCAGCCGCCAGCGCGATGGCAGCAGCCGGGTTGAACTGGATGGCCGCCAGCAGCCGGCGATGCGCTCGGTCAACGCGATCATGTTCGCGCTGATGAGCGGCGATGCGCAGGCGCTGTCCGCGCAGTTCACGGTGAAGGTCGACGCGCTGCCCGACAACGGCTGGCGCATGCACCTTACCCCGCGCTCGCCGATGCTGGCCAAGGTGTTCAGCGCGCTCGAACTGAGCGGCGACCGTTACGTGCGCGAGGTGCAGATCACCGAAGCGAACCAGGATGTCACCCGCCTCCACTTCACCGCCCTGGGCGAAACCCCGGCGCAGCTCAGCGCCGACGAGGACCGCCGGTTTGAATGAGTCGTTGAATTCGGCCTGGCGCGAGAACGGCCGGCTGCAGCGCGCATGGCGCTGGCTGGCGGTGGCGTGGCTGCTGGTGCTGGTCGGGCTGGGCGTGCAGCAGTGGCAGCTGTGGTCGAAGGAATCGCGGATCGACACCGACATCCTGGCGCTGCTGCCGCAGGATGCGCACGACCGCCTGCTGTCCGATGTAACCCGGCGCATCGCCGATGCGAATGCACGGCAGATCGTGGTGCTGCTCGGCAGCGCCGACGGCGCGGCCACCAAGGCCGCCGAACAGGCCTTCCGCCAGAGCCTGCGCGACGATCCCCAGGGCAAGGCGTTGTTGCAGGAAAGCGGTTCGATCGAAGGCTGGTTCGACCAGGCGCGCGCGTTCTACGCACCGTACCGCGACCGCCTGCTCACCGGGCAGCAGCGCCAGCGCCTGCAGGATGAGTCCGCCGAAAGTCTGTCCGAATCCGCGCTGGCCGCGTTGTACGGCCCGATGGGCGCGCCGCGCCTGACCGAGTGGCGGCAGGACCCGCTGTCGCTGTGGCCGCAGTGGTGGCAGGAGCGGGCTGCCGCCTCCGGCCTGCGCATGGGTGACGACGGCCTGCTCGACGCCGACGGCAAGCACTGGTCGGTCATCCAGTACGAAACGCTGGGGTCCGCGTTCCAGCTCGATGGTGAACGCCATATCGACCTGCTGCTCGATGCCGCCACCTCCGCTGCGGCGAAGCATGCGCCCGGCCTGGAAGTACTGCGCGCCGGCGTGCCGCTGCACGCCGAGGCCGCCGCGGTGCAGGCCAACTGGGAAATCAACACCATCGGCTGGGGTTCGCTCGCGGCGGTGCTGCTGCTGGTGTGGCTTGCGTTCCGTTCGCTGCGCCCGATCCTGCTGGTGGCCGCCTCGCTGCTGATCGGCTGCGGCGTGGCGCTGGCGGTGACCGTGCTGGTGTTCGGCAAGGTGCACGTGCTGACCCTGGTGTTCGGCGCCTCGCTGGTCGGCGTCGCCGAGGATTACGGCATTCACTGGTTCGCCTCACGCCAGGCCGAGCCGGCTGACCGCCGCTGGAAACTGCTGCGGCACCTGCTGCCCGGCCTGTGGCTGGCCCTGGTGACCAGCGCGCTGGCCTACCTCGCGCTGGGCCTGGCCCCGTTCCCCGGCCTGCGCCAGATGGCGCTGTTCTCCGTAGTGGGGCTGGCCGGTGCGTTCCTGACCGTGATCTTCTGGTTCCCGTGGCTGGATGGCGGCGAAATCCGCAGTACCCGCTTCGCGCGCTGGCTGGGCGCCACGCTGGAGCGCTGGCCGCGCCTGCACGGGCGCCGCCCGGTCGGGCTGTTCCTGGGTGCGGTGGTGGTGCTGTCGGGCCTTGGCATGCTGCGCCTGACCGCGGACGACAACCTGCGCAGTCTGCAGTCCTCGCCGATGTCGCTGATCAACCAGCAGATCCGCATCAGCCAGATGCTGGGCATGCCCAGCCCGGCGCAGTTCTACCTGGTGCAAGGCGACAACGCCGAACAGGTGCTGGAACGCGAAGAAGCGCTGATCGAGCGCCTGCGCGTGCTCTCGGCCAACAAGCAGATCGGCGGCTACCGCGCGATCAGCGAGTGGTTGCCGTCGGTGCAGCGCCAGCATGCCGATGCCGCGCTGACCGCGCGGGTCGAGCCGCAGGTACTGGCTGCCGTCGGCGACACCGTCGGCGAAACCCTGCAGCGCCCGGACTACGCGGCACACGACCTGCAGGCAGAAGCGTTCCTGGCGTCGCCCGCCGCCATGCCGTTCCGCCACTTGTGGCTGGGCGAAGTGGGCAAGGGCATGGCATCGGTGGTGATGGTCGATGACCTCTCCCGCGCCGATGCGCTGACGCTGCTCGAAGCGCAGGCCAAGGGCATCGACGGCGTGCGCTGGGTCGACCGCACCGCCGATTTCTCCGCGCTGCTCAAGCACTACCGCAAGCTGATGAGCGCGCTGCTGCTGGTCGGCATCGTGCTGGTGTTCGCGGTGCTGTACTGGCGCTACCGCGCGCAGGCATGGCGCGTGTTCGCTCCCACGCTGGCGGCCGGCGCGCTCACCCTGGGCCTGCTCGGCCTGTTCGGGCAGCCGCTGCAGCTGTTCAATGTATTGGCGTTGATGCTGCTGCTCGGCATGGGCATCGATTACGGCATCTTCCTGATCGAACACCGCGGCGATGCCAGCGCCTGGCTGGCGGTCTGCGTCGGCGCGGCCAGCACCTGGCTGTCGTTCGGCCTGTTGGGCCTGTCGGCTACGCCGGCGCTGCGCGCGTTCGGTCTCACCCTGCTGTTCGGCATCGGCCTGGTCTGGTTGATCTCGCCGCTGTTCCGCCCGCCACCGCACGACGCACCGCACTGAGCGACCGCGCCGCACACCCCCTACTTCTTGATCAAGGATGCATCGATGACCGCAGCACTGGAAACAACTGAAATCCTGGTGATCGGTGCCGGCCCTGCCGGCTCCGTGGCCGCCGCCATGCTGCGCCAGCAGGGCCGCCAGGTGCTGATGCTGGAGCGCCAGCACTTCCCGCGCTTCTCCATCGGTGAGAGCCTGCTGCCGCAGAGCATGGAATACATCGAAGCGGCCGGCCTGCTGCAGGACGTGGTCGAAGCCGGCTTCCAGTACAAGAACGGCGCGGCCTTCGTGCGCGGCGAGCGCACCACCGAATTCGACTTCCGCGACAAGTTCTCGCCGGGCTGGGGCACCACCTACCAGGTACAGCGCGCCAATTTCGACGACGTGCTGGCACGCGGCGCCGAGCGCATGGGCACCACCCTGCGTTTCGGCGACGAAGTGCTGTCGGTCGAGCCGGGCAGCCCGGCGCGCGTGCAGGTGCGCCGCCCGGATGGCAGCGAGTACACCATCGAAGCCGGCTTCATCCTCGATGCCAGCGGCTTCGCCCGCCTGCTGCCGCGCCTGCTCAACCTGGAATCGCCGTCGAACTTCCCCGTGCGCGGCGCGATCTTCTGCCACGTGCGCGACCACATTCCGGCCGATGCCGGTTTCGACCGCAACAAGATCCTGATCACTACCCATCCCGAACACGTGGACGTGTGGTACTGGACCATCCCGTTCTCCAACGGCTGCTGTTCGCTGGGCGTGGTGGCCGAGCCGAGCTTCTTCGAGAAGTACGACGGCACCGACCTGGAGAAACTGCAGGCCATCGTCGGCGAAGACCCGAACCTGACCCGCCTGCTGAAGAACGCCGAATGGGCGGTGCTGCCGGTACGCACCATCACCGGCTATTCGGCCAACGTCAGCTCGCTGTGGGGCGAGGGCTACGCGCTGCTGGGCAACGCCGGCGAGTTCCTGGACCCGGTGTTCTCCTCCGGCGTGACCATCGCCTTCAAGTCCGCGCAGCTGGCAAGCGACTGCCTGGCGCGCCGGCATGCCGGTGAGCAGGTGGACTGGGAGCGCGACTTCGCCATTCCGCTGCGCGCCGGGGTGAAGACCTTCCGCCGTTTCGTCGAAGCCTGGTACGCCGGTGGCTTCCAGAAGATCATCTACCACCCCGACCCGCAGCCGGATGTGCGCCGCATGATCTCCTCGATCCTGGCCGGCTACGCGTGGGACACCACCAACCCGTACGTGGCCGATGACAGCGGCCGCCGCCTGCGGGTGCTGGAGGAACTGTGCACCGGCTGATCCTGACGTTGCTGTTGAGCGTGTTGCTGGCGGCCTGCGCCAGCACCCGCATGCCTGCTCCCCTGGTGCAGCTGCCGACCCTGCAGCTGGCACCCTCGGCGCTGGCCGAACCGCTGCAGCTGCAGCAGCGCCTGCAGTTCCGCTTCGGCAGCCACGAGCGCGAGCTGGATGCGCTGCTCGAGGCCGATGGCGAGCAGGTGCGGCTGGCGGTGCAGGCGATGGGCCAGACCGGCGTGCGCATGGTCTGGGACGGGCATACCCTGGAACAGACCCGCGCCCCGTGGCTGCCGCCGCAGGTGCGCGGCGAGCGCGTGCTGGATGACCTTCAGTTCGCGCTGTGGCCGGCCGATGCCATCCGGGCGAAGCTTCCCGCTGGATGGAGCCTGGTCGAGGCCGACGGTGGCCGCCGCCTGGAGCAGGGTGGCAAGGCGTGGCTGGTACTGGAACCGCTCGACGGCGGCCGCCTGCGCCTGCGCAACCTGGCCGAAGGCTATGAACTGGTGATTGAATCGTTGGACATGGGACAGGCACGACAGTGAGCAGTACCCCGGTATATCTGAACGAGCTGGGCGTGGTCTGCGCACTGGGCAGCGGGCGCGCGCAGGTGCGCGACGGGCTGTTCGCCGACCAGCCCGGCGGCCTGCGCGACAACGACACCCTGATCGCCGGGCGGACCCTGGCGCTGGGCGAAGTGAGCGGGCCGCTGCCGGACCTTTCGGCGTTACCGGTGGCGCTGCGCGGACGCAACAACGCGCTGCTGGAAACCGCGCTGCTGCAGATCCGCCCGGCGGTGGAATCGGCGATCGCGCGCTTCGGCGCCGGGCGCGTCGCGGTGATCATCGGTACCAGCACCTCGGGCATCGGTGAATCCGAAGGCGCGCTGCGCCTGCAGGCCGACGAAGGCCGCTGGCCGGACGGTTTCGACTACGCGCAGCAGGAAATGGGCACCTCGGCGCGCTTCGTGCGCGAGCGGATCGGCAGCGACGGCCCGGCCTGGACCATTTCCACCGCCTGCTCGTCCAGCGCCAAGGCGCTGATGTCCGCCGCGCGCCTGCTGCGTTCGGGAGTGGTAGACGCGGTGGTGGCCGGTGGCGCCGATTCGCTGTGCCGCTTCACCGTGGCCGGCTTCTGCGCGCTCGAATCGGTGTCGGCCGCGCGCTGCAACCCGTTCTCGCGCCACCGCAACGGCATCAACATCGGCGAGGGCGCCGCGCTGTTCCTGATGACCCGCGAGCCGGGCCCGGTGCGCCTGTCCGGCTGGGGCGAATCCTCCGACGCGCACCACATGTCCGCGCCGGACCCGCAGGCGCGCGGCGCCATCGAGGCAATCCAGCAGGCGCTGGACCGCGCCGGCCTGGCCCCCGACCAGATTGATTACGTCAACCTGCACGGCACCGCCACCGGCCACAACGACGCCATGGAAAGCCTGGCCGTGGCCAGCGTGCTGGGCACGCAGGTGCCTGCCAGCTCGACCAAGCCGCTGACCGGGCACACCCTGGGCGCCTCGGGCGCGATCGAAGCGGCGCTGTGCTGGATGACCCTGGCCGACAACCCGGACCAGCGCCTGCCCACGCACTGGTGGGACGGGCAGGGCGACGAGGCGCTGCCGGCGCTGGCCCTGGTGGCGCCTGGCACGCGCGCGGCGCAGCCGCTGCAGCATGTGCTCAGCCATTCGTTCGCCTTCGGCGGCAGCAATGCCGTGCTGGCGCTGGCGCGGGGATGAGCATGCAGTTGCCGACCGATATCGAAAGCGTGCTGCCGCACCGCGACAGCCTGCGGCTGATCGACCGGGTCATCGAATGGCAGCCGGAATCCATCGTGGTGGAAGTGGACGTGCCCACGCACGGCCTGTTCTCCACGCCTGACGGGGTGCCCGCCTGGGTGGGCGTGGAGTACATGGCACAGGCGATTGCGGCCTGGGCCGGCTGCCGCGCGCGCGCCGAAGGGCGCGAGCCGTCGATCGGGTTCCTGCTCGGCACCCGCCGCTATACCGCCCACCAGCCGGCCTTCACGCCGGGCAGCTGCCTGCGGGTGGAGGCACACTGCGAGCTGATGGGCGAAAATGGACTGGGCATGTTCGCCTGCCGGATCCTGGCAGGGGATGTTGAATTGGCGGTCGCCAACGTATCGGTGTTCGAACCACGCGATGCGATGGCTTATCTGGAGAGTGGAGAGGCATGACAGGGAATCTGACCGTGCTGGTGACCGGCGCCAGCCGGGGCATCGGCCGCGCCGTGGCGCTGCGGGTCGCGCGCGATGGCTTCGACGTGGTGGTGCATTGCCGCAGCCGGATCGAGGAAGCGCAGGCGGTGGTCGCCGACATCCAGGCACTGGGCCGCCAGGCCCGGGTGCTGATGTTCGACGTGTCCGACCGCGAGGCCGCCCGCACCGCGCTGGAAGCCGATGTCGAGGCGCACGGCGCCTACTATGGCGTGGTCTGCAACGCCGGCATCGCCCGTGACGGTGCCTTCCCGGCCATGCCGGCCGAGGACTGGGATGCGGTGGTGCACACCAACCTGGACAGCTTCTACAACGTGCTGCATCCACTGGTGATGCCGATGGTGCGGCGGCGCAAGCCCGGCCGCATCGTCACCCTGTCTTCGGTGTCGGGGCTGGTCGGCAACCGCGGCCAGACCAACTACAGCGCGGCCAAGGCCGGCATCATCGGCGCCACCAAGGCGCTGGCGCTGGAACTGGCCAGCCGCGCGATCACCGTCAACTGCGTGGCACCGGGCCTGATCGAGACCGAGATGGTCAACGAAGAAGTGCTCGAGCACGCCCTGAAACTCATTCCCGCCGGGCGCATGGGCCAGCCGGACGAAGTCGCGCACGCGGTCTCGTTCCTGCTCTCCGAATCGGCCGGCTACATCACGCGCCAGGTGATCTCGGTCAACGGAGGGATGGTCTGATGAGCCGACCCGATCGTCGCGTCGTGGTAACCGGTGCCGCCGCCATCAGCCCGCTGGGGCACGACTGGCCGAGCATCCGCGCGCGCCTGCATGCTCAGGAAAACGCGGTGCGCTACATCCCCGGCTGGGAAGTCTTCGACGGCCTCAACACGCGCCTGGCTGCACCGGCCGAAGACTACGAGCTGCCCTCGAACTACAACCGCAAGACCACCCGCAGCATGGGCAAGGTGGCGGTGATGTCGGTGCGCGCCACCGAACTGGCGCTGGAAGCGGCCGGCCTGCTCGGCCATCCGGTGCTGCGCAGCGGCCTGGCCGGGGTGGCCTACGGGTCGTCGTCGGGCAGCCACGAAGCCACCGCAGAATTCGGCCGCATGCTCCACGAGCACACCACCGAAGGCATCAGCGCCACCACCTACCTGAAGATGATGAGCCACACCTCGCCGGTGAACATTGGCGTGTTCTTCGGCTTGTCCGGTCGCGTGTACACCACCTCCAGCGCCTGCACCTCCGGCAGCCAGGGCGTGGGGTCGGGGTACGAAGCGATCCGCAGCGGCAAGCAGACGGTGATGGTCACCGGCGGCGCCGAACAGCTCGACGCCACCGCCGCAGCGGTGTTCGACACCCTGTTCGCCACCAGCGTGCGCAACGATGCGCCGAAGACCACGCCAAGTCCCTTTGATGCCCACCGCGACGGCCTGGTGCTGGGCGAGGGCGCCGGTACCCTGATCCTGGAAGAGCTGGAACACGCGCAGGCGCGCGGCGCCACCATCCTGGCCGAAGTGGTCGGCTACGGCACCAACAGCGACGGCCAGCACGTCACCCAGCCCACTGCCGACACCATGGCCCAGGCCATGCGCCTGGCGCTGGAGGACGCGGGGCTGGAACCGCAGCAGATCGGCTACGTCAACGCACATGGCACCGCCACCGAGCACGGCGACATCGCCGAAACCCAGGCCACCGCCCAGGTGTTCGGCGCAGGCATGCCGATCAGCTCGCTGAAGAGCTATGTCGGCCACATGCTCGGCGCGTGCGGCGCGTTCGAGGCGTGGGTGACCATCGAAATGATGCGCGAAGGCTGGTTCGCCCCGACCCTGAACCTGCACGAGGTCGACCCGCGCTGCGGCGCGCTCGATTTCATCCGCGGCGAAGGCCGGCAGATGCAGCCCGAGTACGTGATGAGCAACAACTTCGCCTTCGGCGGCATCAACACCTCGTTGATCTTCCGCCGCTGGCAGGACTGACTTTCCCCCGAGCAACACCCCGCCTTACCAACAAGGAGATGTTTGAATGCGTCGTTTTGCCCTGATTGCCGCCACCGCCCTGCTTGCTGTTGCCAGCACCGCCAATGCCCGTGAAACCCGGGTCGAGCTGCCGCTGCATGACCTGATCAACTCCCCGGAGGCGAAGGCCGCCGGCATCGACGGCAGCGTCCGCTTCTTCCTCGCCGGCGAAAAGGTCAACGTCCAGCAGCGCCTCGGCGAAGACGTGACCAACAAGAAGACCAATGCCGCCAACAAGAGCGATGCCGTGGCCTGCAACTGGGTGGCCCTGTCGGCGCTGAAGGCGCTGCAGGACGGCGCCAAGTCGCGCGGCGCCAACGCCGTGGTCGACGTCGTCAGCTATTACAAGAAGAACGAGTTCAAGAGCACCACCAACTTCGAATGCTACGCAGGCGCCATCCTGGCCGGCGTCGCCCTGAAGGGCACCTATGCAAAAGTGAAATAACGCGAAGCGTTATTCCACGGGTAGCAGCCGACCGTTGGTCGGATGACCTTGCCGCCGCCGTTCCCCCGGAACGGCGGTGGCCGCCCTACCTGAACACCGCCGCGACATTGATGAACCTGAATCTGCCGCGCGCCAGCAAACCGACACCTTGGCGCCTGCCCGGCTTTCGTAGTTGCCTGCTTTACTCCACAATCGGCGTATCTATTCCCAGGGCCAAGCCCCGCGGGCAATGCAAGCCTACGTCTACAAAAGCCAACGCAAGCAGGACACTTACGTCTACCTCGCCGCCCGCGACGCCTTCGATGCCATCCCCGATGCGCTGAAGGACACGCTGGCGCCGTTCGCATTCGTGCTGGAAGTTGCCCTGACCTCCGACCGTCGCCTCGCCCTGGCTGACGCCGATCAAGTGCGCGCCAACCTCAAAGAGCGCGGCTTCCACCTGCAGATGCCACCGCCGCCGGTCGCGCCCGTGAAGGTGCCGCGCCGCGATGACTGATATTCCGCGCACCCGCGCTGCCGCCATCGCCTTCGCCACGGGCGGCCTGCTGTCGCTGGCCGCGGTGCTGGGCGGGGTGCCGGCTGCGCTGGGTGCCGCTCTGGCGCAGCCGGCGTTCGCGTTGGGCGTGTCCTGGTGGCGGCGCAGCCGCGCCGTGCCGGCGCTGCCCCAGCTGGGCCGCCAGGACCTGCCGGCGCTGCTCGCGCTGTGGTCAATGGGCCCGGCCCTGCTGGCGTTGCTGGTGGCCTGGCCGCTGGCCGCGCTGCACGACAGCGGCAGCCTGGCTGCCGTGCTCGGCCTGAGCGTGGCGGTCAGTGCCGCGCTGCTCGGCGTCTGGCGCACCTGGCCGCTGTGGAATGAAATCGAACGCAGTGACGGCAGCCTGGCGCGCCACTGGCGCACCCTGGCCGGCCGCGATCTCAGCGCCTGGCGCGGGCTGGTCGTGGCTGCGCTGGTGGTGGCGATCTGCGCGCTGGTGGTGGTCCCTGCATGGCCGGGGCTGGTGCCCGATGGCCTGCGCTGGCCGTTCGCGCTGGCGGTGCTGATCGGTTCGCCGCTGGCCCACCTGGCCCTGCAGCGCATCGCGCCGGCCGACCCGCTGGGCAGCCGCAGCGTGCTCGACCTGGGCAGCGACCCGTTCGCCGCCGCCGCGCAGCACGACGACCCGAGCCAACCGCTGGAGCCGCTGGCCCAGCACGAACGCCTGCCGGCGCTGTACGAAGCCGCGCGCAGCGGCCGGGTCGACCGCGCCCTGCAGCTGCTGGCGGCAGGTGCCGACCCGCAGGGTCTGCCCGATCCCGCCTGGCGCGACCAGCGCAGCCTGGTAGTGCTGGCCGCCGTGCTGCCCGACCTGCGCCTGCTGCGCGAGCTGATCGCCCGTGGCGTGGGCGTCAACACCCCGCACAAGGGCATGACCCCGCTGCTGGCCGCCACCCGCGACAGCTGGCACGGCCGCCCCGAGGCGGTGATGACCCTGCTGGCCAACGGTGCCGATTCGCGCGCGGTCGACAGCGACGGCAACACCCCGCTGCACCACGCCGCGCGCAGTTCCGACCCCGGCGTGGCGGCATTGCTGCGCGATGCCGCGGCCGAAGTGGATGCACTGAACAACGACGGCTGGTCGCCACTGGCAGTGGCCTGCCAGGTCGGCAACTGGCGGCTGGCGCGGTTCCTGCTGGAGCGTGGTGCGCGCACCGAACCGGCCGAGGGCACCCCCGTGCTGCTGGCCGCGGCCGGCACCGAAGAAGACGATCCGGCCGGCGTGCAGCTGCTGCTCAAGCACAAGGCGCGCGCCGACGCGCGCGACCGCCAGCGCCGCAGCGCCCTGCATGAAGCGGCATTGGCCGGCCACGTGGACATCATCGATGTGCTGCTGGCGGCGGGCGCCAACCTTGAATCGCGCGATGCGCTGTCCCGTACGCCGTGGCTGGAAGCCGCGCGCGGTGGCCGGGCCAGCGTGGTCGAACACCTGCTGCCGCACAAGCCCGACCTGCATGCGGTCGACGTGGAAGGCCGCAACGCGGTGCTGCTGGCCTGCATGGCCGACAACGTCTCGCCGCTGCTGGTCCGCCGCCTGTTGGACCTGGGCATTGCCGCCGACGTGTCCGATCCGCAGGGACGCCGCGCCGTGGATATCGCGGCCGCCGCCGGGCGCTGGGCGATCGTCTCGCTGCTGGACCGCAGCTACCCGCTGCCCACTGCAGTGAGCGATGGCCTGGCCAGCGCGGGCGAGGATGACAGCGGGCAGGGCAGCCCGGCACTGCCGGACCGCCCGCCGCTGGACCTGCTGCGCGAAGCGCTGGGATTCGGCAACGTGGATGGCATGGCCTCGCTGGCCCGCCTGTGCAGCCCGGACGAACTGGGCGGCCTGCTCCACGACGGCGAACTGGCGCTGGACCCGCACGCGGTGGAGTGGCTGCTGGCGCATGGTGCCGCGCCGGAGGTCCTGGATGCCTGCGGCGATACCCCGATGTTCGCGCTGCTGGCGCGTGGCATCGATGCGGTGCCCGCGCTGCAGGTGCTGCTGCGCCGGGGCGTATCGCCGACCGGTGCCGGCGGCCTGGCGCGCCTGCTCAGCGCCTGCGCCCAGCACGACCAGGCCGCGCGCGGGCTGGAACAGCTTGCATTGGAACTGCTCGAACGCGGTGCCGATCCGTTTGCGGCCTCGCCGGCCGGCGATCCGCCGCTGTCCCTCGCCGTTCGCCTGGGCTGGCTGCGCCTGCAGCAGGCCCTGCTCACCCTCGGCGTGGACCGCGAAGCGCGCGACAGCCACGGCATGACCGCGCTGCACCTGGCCACCGCACTGGCCCGCGAAGGCTCGTTGAAGCTGCTGGTGCAGCAGGGCGCCTCGCCCGAAGCCCGCGCTGCCGATGGCCAGACCCCGCTGGGGGTGGCGCTGTCGATCGGCCGCCGCGACCTGGCCGATTGGCTGGACTGGCGGGTCTGGCAGCTGCCGCGCCGCGCGCTGCGTGCCGCCGATCTCCCCGCCGCCGCGATGGCCGGCGATGCCGACGCCGTGCGCCGGTTGAACGACCTGGGCTTCGCCGTGGACGTGGTGGATGCGCAGGGCTGCACCGCGCTGCTGCGTGCCGCCGGCGGCGGCCACCTGGCCGTGGTCGACCTGCTGCTGGCGCGTGGCGCCAACCCGCAGCACGCTGCAGCCAGTGGTGCCACGCCGCTGTCGGCGGCGGTGAGCATGCGCCAGATCGACATCGTGTCGGCGCTGCTGGATGCCGGTGCGGAACTGGAATACAAGCTGCCCGGTGGCGTGACCGTGCTGATGCTGGCGTCGGCGCTGGGCCTGCCGGACATCGCCGCGCGCCTGCTGACCGCCGGTGCCAACGTGCATGCGGGCGACGCGCAGCAACTGGGTCCACTGCATTGCGCGGCCCTGTACGGCTTTGGTGCGCGGGATCGTTCGCGCCTGCTGGCGCTGCTGGACACCTTGTTGCTGGCCGGTGCCGAGCCGGACCAGGCTGCAGCCGGTTCGGTGACCCCGCTGCTGTTGCTGCTGGGCGCGCGCGCCGAGCCGGGTACCGCGTGCGATGAGCAGATCGTGCTGGCCGCCGTGGAGCGGCTGCTCGATGAAGACGTGTCATTGGATGCGCGCGATCCGCGTGGGTTCGGTCCGCTGCACCTGGCGGCATTGCACGGCCTGCCGCTGCTGGTGCAACGCCTGCTGCGCGCAGGCGCGGATCCGGACGTACGCGACGCGTTGAACCGCAGCCCGCGCGAGATCGCGGTGATGCGCGGTTTCATCGACGTGGCCGGTGAGTTCGAACCGCGCGTGCCGGGCGTTTCGTCGATGGCCCGGTTCCTGCGCGATAACGGGTAACGGCGGTGGGGATGAACCCCTGACACGCGGCTTCGGACGGTTATCAACCGCGATCGGTGCGCCGCAGACGTCGGGTGCGTGTCTTCGGATCTTCGGGCCGCGCTGCGCGCGGTCGCCGACTGACAGTCGGCGCTACGAGTTGCTGGCGAACGATGGGGGAGTTGGATACGTCCGATCGGTTCCGTTCAATTGTCGCGTTGGTTGTCTGGCTTCTCATCGCGTTCCGCATCGGCTTCGAACAGGCGCATCAAATCCGCCCTCGCATCGCGCGAGGTCTGCATCACCGCGGCATCGTCGTCGTAGACCAGGTACTGGTCGCGCAGCAGCTTTTCATCGTGCTCGCGGAAACGCTGCACATGGTCGCGTGCCGTTTCTGTCGGAAGGCCCAACGCGGTCAGCACCCGCTCGCTCATGTCCAGGCTGGAGCCGAACACCTCGCGGAACGGCTCGGCCGACATGTCCATCAGCCGCCATGCGTGCTGGCGGTTGCGTGCGCGGGCCAGCACCACCGCGTCCGGGTACAGGCGCCGGATCAGCCGCGTGGCGCGCATGTTCGCTTCCGGGTCGTCCAGCGTGATCACGTAGACCCGCACATGCTCGCCGCCGGCCGCGCGCAGGATCTCCGGCCGGGTCGGGTCGCCGTAGTACAGCTTGTTGCCGAAGCGGCGCAGGTCCGACACCGTATCCGGGTTCGCTTCCAGCGCCACGAACGGGATTTTCTGTGCGGTCAGCAGGCGTGCCACCACCTGGCCGAAGCGGCCCATGCCAGCGATCATCACGCTGGGTTCGGTGCCGCCGTTGTCGATGGTGTCGGCCGCGGGCCTGTCGCGCGCCACCTCGTGTTCGCGCCCCAGCAGGCGCAGCAACGCGATCAACAGCAGCGGCGTGAGCGCCATCGACAGGCCTACGATCGCCACCAGCCGGTCGTGGTTGGCATTGCCCAGCAGGTTCGCGCGCTGCGCTTCGTTGAACACCACGAACGCGAATTCACCGCCCAGCCACAGCACGCTGCCGAGCAGCAGCGCGTGCCGCGTGCTCAGCCTGGCCAGCTTGCCGATGCCGAACAGCAGGCTGAACTTCACCACCAGCAGCACCGCCACCCCAATCGCGATCGCCCACGGCTCGGCCACCACCCGGTCCAGGTCGATGCCCATGCCCACGGCGATGAAGAACAGGCCCAGCAGCAGCCCCTTGAACGGCTCGATCTGCGATTCCAGTTCGTGCCGGAATTCCGAATCCGAGAGCAGCACGCCGGCCAGGAACGCGCCCAGGCTGGGGCTCAGGCCCACCGTCTGCATGAACCACGCCGTGCCCAGCACCACCAGCAGCGCCATCGCGGTGAACACCTCCGGGCTGCGCGTACGCGCCACGGTGTTGAACAGCCAGCGCAGCACCGGTCGCCCGCACAGGATCACCACCGCCAGCGCGCCCAGCGCCACCGCCACGTCGTTCCATTGCAGGGTTTCATTGCGCGCCCCGCCCAGCAGCGGAATCGCCGCCAGCAGCGGAATCGCGATCAGGTCCTGGAACAGCAGGATGGCAAAGCCCAGCCGGCCGTAATCCGTGTTGAGCCCCTTGTGTTCGGATAGCAGCTGCAGGCCCACGGCAGTGGACGACAGCGCCAGCGCGATGCCCACGATCAGCGCTCCCTTCCAGTGGAAGTGGTCCAGCATCAGCAGGCTGCCCAGCACCACCGCGCTCAGCGCCACCTGCGCGGTGCCGGCGCCGAACACCGAGCGCCGCATCACCTTCAGCCGCGTGGGCGACAGCTCCAGCCCGATCACGAACAGCAGCATCACCACGCCGATCTCGGCCGCGCCGAGGATCCGGTCGGCATCCTGCACGAAGCCCAGCCCGTCAGGTCCGAGCACCACGCCCGCCGCCAGGTAGCCCAGCACGGCACCCAGCCCGAGCTTCTTGAATACCGGCACCGCGATCACCGCGGCCAGCAGCAGCACCAGGGCCAGGACCAGCGCACCGCTATGCATGGGGAAACCTGCGCATTGCATCATCGGCCTGTCGCCGGCGGCCTATTATGCGGCCCCGCGCGTCAATGACCTTCAACCGGGCCCGAACGAGGGCCCGCAAGGGGTTGACCCGGTCTGCGTGCGGGTCCAGACTGCCGCCCGCTGACCGCGCCAGCACGGCGCGCCCAGCGAAACCCTTCCGGAGTCCACACCCATGTCCAGCGACAGTAGAAGTCGACCTTGCTCGACGCCAGCGATGGCCACCGCCTGACACGGGACGGTTCGCCAGCGTTGGCGTCGCGCGATCGCGATCCACAAGGCGAACCCCATGAACCAGAAAGACCTCCTGCGCCCGGTGGCGGATGCCGCCGCCCTGAGCGCACCCCTGCAGGACTTCAACACCGCCGACGCGGTGGAATACCTCAACACCCTGGCGCTGCCGCGCGCCGCCGACACCCTGGCCGCGTTGCCGTTGCCGCGCGCGGTGAAAATGCTCGAGCAGCCCGAGCTCACCCGCAGCGGTGACCTCGTGGCCGCGCTGCCGGTGGCCAAGGCCGCCGCGCTGCTGGGCCTGATGGCCGACGACCGTGCCACCGACATCGTCCATGAGCTGGACGAGGACGAACGCGCGCGCCTGATCCCATTGCTCAGCGCCGATTCGCGCCAGGCCATCCAGCAGCTGCTCAGCTACCCGGCGCACACCGCCGGCGCGCTGATGACCACCGAATTCGTCAGCGTGCCCGCCGACTGGACCGTGGGCCGCACCCTGCAGCACATCCGCGAAGTCGAGCGCACCCGCGAGACCGTGTACGCCATCTACGTGCTGGACCCGGTCACCCAGGCCCTGCAGCAGGTGGTCACCATGCGCCGGCTGATCACCGGCCTGCCGGACGAGCCGATCCTGGAGGTGGCCCAGGTCAATCCGCCGGTGACCGTCGATGCCATGCTCGACCAGGAAGAAGTGGCCCAGCTGATCCGCCGCCACGACCTGCTGGCCATTCCCGTGGTCGATGCGCGCCAGCAGGTGCTGGGCATCGTGACCGTGGACGACATCCTGGATGCACTGATTGAAGAATCCACCGAGGACGCGCACAAGTTCGGCGGCATGGAAGCGCTGGAAAAGCCGTACATGCAGATCGGCTTCTTCGAGATGCTGCGCAAGCGCGCCGGCTGGCTCAGCGTGCTGTTCCTCGGCGAAATGCTTACCGCCAGTGCCATGCAGCATTACGAGGACGAGCTGGCCCGCGCCGTGGTGCTCACGCTGTTCATTCCGCTGATCATGAGCTCCGGCGGCAATTCCGGTTCGCAGGCCACCTCGCTGCTGATCCGCAGCCTGGCCCTGCGCGAACTGCGCCTACGCGACTGGTGGAAGGTGGCCCTGCGCGAAGTGCCCACCGGCATCACACTGGGCGCCATCCTCGGCGTGCTGGCAATCATCCGCATCGTGTCCTGGCAGCTGCTCGGCCTGCACGACTACGGCGAGCACTGGCAGCTGCTGGCGTTGACCATCGGCGCGGCGTTGGTTGGCATCGTCACCTTCGGCTCGCTGTCCGGCTCGATGCTGCCCTTCATCCTCAAGCGCCTGGGCTTCGACCCGGCCAGTGCCTCGGCACCGTTCGTGGCCACCCTGGTCGACGTCACCGGCCTGGTGATCTACTTCAGCATCGCCGCGATGATCCTGCGCGGCACGCTGCTGTAACCGCACCATGTCGCCACGCCGCGTGCGGCGTGGCGATGCGGCGGCAGCCGATCCTTGCGCCAGATCATCCCAACGCGACCGCCAGCCGTGTACCGTGTCACCACGTGTCCCGGTGACTGTTCGACCCCATGAGCACCTACCACCTGCAATCCGTATTCCGCCCGCAGTCAGTGGCCGTCGTCGGCGGCAGCCCGCGCGAGCGTTCCGCCGGCCGCGCGGTCATGCGCAACCTGCGCGCCACCGGCTTCCCCGGCAAGGTCGCCTGGATCAATCCGCGCTACGGCGAAATCGACGGCATCAGCACGGTCAAGCGGCTGAAGGACCTCGACTGGGTGCCCGAACTCGTCGTCATCACCGCCCCGGCCAGCATCGTGCCGCAGGTGGTGGCCACCGCCGCCGAACGCGGCGTGGCCGCCGCCATCATCCTCACCGCCAACCTCGGCCACGGCCCGGGTTCGCTCAGCGAGCAGGTTGAAGCGGCGGCACGGCCCAAGGGCCTGCGCATCCTCGGCCCGCATTGCCTGGGCGTGATCGCCCCGCATGCACGGCTCAATGCCAGCATCGCCGCACACTTCCCGCAGGCGGGCGACCTCGCGCTGATCTCCGAATCCAGCGCCATTGCCGCTGCCCTGGTCGAATGGGGCGTGGCGCGCTCGGTCGGCTTTTCCGCCGTGGTCTCGCTGGGCGACGCGCTCGACGTCGACTTCGGCGACCTGCTGGACTACTTCGCCACCGATTACCGCACCCGCGCCATCCTGCTCTACGTCGAACACATCCGCGACGCGCGCAAGTTCATGTCCGCCGCGCGCGCCGCCGCGCGTGCCAAGCCGGTGGTGGTGGTCAAATCCGGCCGCCACATCCGCATCGATCCCGATGGCGACACCCACGTGCAGGCGCTGGCCAGCTCCGACGCGGTGTACGGCGCCGCGTTCAACCGCGCCGGCCTGCTGCGGGTGAGCGCGCTGGATGAGCTGTTCACCGCTGCCGAAACGCTTGGCCGCCTCGGTACCTTCCCGGGTCGCCGGCTGGCCATCCTCAGCAACGGCGGCGGAGTAGGGCGCCTGGCCGTGGACCAGCTGCTGGCCCTGCGCGGCAGCCTGGCCGAGCTCTCGCCCGGCACCATCGCCGAGCTGGATGCCGTGTTGCCGGAAGGCTGGTCGCGCAGCAATCCGGTCGACATCGTGGTCGACGCAGACGGTGACCGCTACGCCGCCGCCATCGACGCGCTGATGTCCGACAGCGGCAACGATGCCGTGCTGGTGGTCAACGTTCCCACCGCGTTCACCTCATCGGCAGACGCCGCGCAGGCACTCACCCGCACCCTCGGCCTGCGGCCGCGCCACCATCGCGACAAACCGGTGTTCGCGGTGTGGCTGGGTAACGACGACCGTGCCACCGCCACCCTCAACGCCGCACGCGTGCCGACCTACCCGACCGAGGCCGAAGCCGTGCGCGGCTTCCAGCACCTGGTGCGCTACCGCGATGCGCAGGCGGCGCTGATGGAGACCCCGCCCAGCCTGCCGCAGGATTTCGTGGTGGATACCGCTGCCGCGCGCGCCATCGTCGAGGCCGCGCTCGCCGCCGGCCAGCAGTGGCTGGACCCCATCGCCACCCACCAGCTGCTCTCGGCCTACGGCATTCCCTCCGCGCCGGTGATGCAGGCCCGCGACCCGCACGAAGCCATGGACCTGGCCCAGCCGCTGCTGGAGCAGGGCGCTACGGTGGCGGTAAAGGTTTTCTCGGCCGACATCCCGCACAAATCCGATGTCGATGGCGTGCGCCTCAACCTGGGCACGTTGCAGTCCGTGCAGGCCGCCGCCAGCTCCATCCTCGCCCGCGCTCATGAGATGCGTCCCAACGCGCGCATCGACGGCGTGCTGGTGCAGCCCACCATCGTGCGGCCAAAGGCGCGCGAATTGATTGCCGGCATCGCCGATGACCCGACCTTCGGCCCGGTGGTGGTGTTCGGCCGTGGCGGCACCGCCGTGGAAGTGATCGACGACAAGGCGCTGGCGCTGCCGCCGCTGGACCTGCGCCTGGCCCATGAGCTGATCGGCCGCACCCGCGTGTCGCGCATCCTCAAGGCCTACCGCGATGTCCCGGCGGCAGACGAACGCGCCGTCGCGCTGATCCTGGTCAAGCTGGCGCAGCTGGCCGCCGACATTCCCGAAGTCCGCACGCTGGACATCAACCCGCTGCTGGCCGACCGCGACGGCGTCATCGCACTGGACGCGCGCGTGGCCATCGCGCCCTCGCGCAAGCTGCACAAGGGACGTGGCCATCCGCGGTTCGCGGTGTTCCCGTACCCGAAGGAGTGGGAGCGCACCATCACCTTGTCCGACGGCGCGCCCGCGTTCGTGCGCCCGGTACGCCCGGAAGACGACGCGCTGTTCCGCGCCTTCTTCGCCCGCGTCACCGACGACGACCTGCGCCTGCGCTTCTTCCAGTCGGTGAAGCATTTCAGCCACGAATTCATCGCGCGCCTGACCCAGCTCGACTACGCCCGCTCCATCGCGCTGGTGGCGATCGACCCGCGCAGTGGCGACATGCTCGGCGCGGTGCGCCTGCACGCCGATGCCGACTACGACCGTGGCGAATACGGCATCCTGATCCGCTCCGACCTGAAAGGCCACGGCATCGGCTGGCGCCTGATGACCATCATGATCGAATACGCGCAGTGGCTGGGCCTGAACATCGTTGAGGGCCAGGTGCTGCGCGAGAACAGCACCATGCTGGCGATGTGCCAGAGCTTGGGCTTCAAGACGAAGCTCGATCCCGACGACTCCACGGTCATGGTGGTGACCCTGCCGGTGCAGGACGCCAACGTCGCGTTACCGCCCGAAGGTGTCACCCACTGAGTGAACACCGGCGCCTGTCACTCTGCCGGTCGGTCCGTTGCCTGCATCAGGAACAATGCCGAGTGCTCGCGGGGTATGGGTCCCAAACGGTCATCCGGGAAGGCAGCGTTGGTCAGCATCGTCTGATAGGCCAGCGAGCCAAACGTGAACTTCGCATCATCCGGCGCCGGCAACGCAGCCATCAACGCCCGGCCGCGCTCCAGCACGTCTGGGTGCTGCTTGATGAAGGCTTCCAGCGTGATGCTCCCGATCGTGCAGCGGTTGGTGATGTAGCGCAGCTGATCCCCCAGGGCTGCCAGCCGCTTTTCGCCTGAATCCAGCTTCGCGTCCTGTACCGCCGGTTTCAGCGCAGGAGTGACCACCTCGTAATAGGCCAGCTCCCGCTGCATGATGGTTTCCAACGGCAGCGTGCCGGCATCTGTCGGTGCTGAGGGTGGACTCGGCGTACTGGTGGACGCCGGGGTTGGCGTGGCGGCGGTGATACCGGGAATGGAATCCATGCAGGGCTCACTGGAAAGGGAAGTGCCTGAGCCTAGCCAGCCCGGTGTACCGGACTGGTACCGAGTCACGCTACTGCGCCAAGTGACTGTTTCATGGGGCGCTCTCACCTCCCGCCGCGCAACACACCGGGCCACACACGACACTCCATGGCCACCCGGATCGCGGACAATAGCGGCATGACCGATCGTGTACCGCTGTTGCTGCTGCCTGGCCTGCTCAACGACGCCGAACTCTGGCGGGCGCAGATTGCCGCGCTGTCTGATATCGCCGACTGCACCGTAGGCGACCAGACCCGAGGCGACACCATGCAGGCGGTGGTGGAGGACGTACTGGCCCAGGCCCCGGAACGCTTCGCCCTGGCAGGCTTCTCGCTCGGTGGCTTCGTCGCCCAGCAGATCCTGCGCGTGGCCCCGGAGCGGGTACTGCGGCTGGCGCTGATCGACACCTCCATCCACGCCGACTCGCCCGAGCGCGCCGCCCAGCGCCAGTCGCAGCGCTCCAGCGTGCGCCTGCCCCGCACCTTCCATGGCTTCGGCGACAAGCTCATGCGCAGCTACATCGATGCCTCGCGGCTGGACGACTACGTGCTGGTCCAACGCGTGCGTGACATGACCGCACGCCTCGGCGCGGAGGTGTTTCTGCGCCAGAGCGCGCTGGACCGCATCGACGGCCACGACGTGCTGGCCGGCTACCGCGACCCGCTGTTGATCATCTGCGGCGCCAACGACCGCATCACCCCGCTGCCGATCAGCGAGGAGATGCATGCCCTGGTACCCGGCTCAACCCTGGTCGTGCTGCCAGATTGCGGCCACCTCGCGCCGATGGAAAAGCCCGAGGAAGTAAGCGCTGCCATGCGTGAGTGGTTGCTGGCCCGCTGGTAGGGTCGCATCCCAATCGACCGCCGATAACGGTTCCGCGTTCTGTTGTGGCATGACCTCCGCCGAAGAAGCGCTCTTCGGCAGCGGTCATGCGTTCGCCGCGCCGATCATCGTGGTCGGCGGTTGATCGGGATCCAACCCTACCACCCAGGCGTCCAGCGACCCCTGAGCGAAGGTCAATCCCACGCCGGCGCGATACCTTCCGGGTTCGCCAGCCGCTGTCCACGATCCAGCGTGGCAATCTGCGCCATGTCCTCGTCGCTCAACCGCAGGTCCGCAGCGAGCAGGTTGCTGGCCAGGTTCTCGCGCTTGGTCGAGGACGGAATCACCGCAAAGCCCTGCTGCAGCGCCCAGGCCAGCGCGACCTGCGCCGGGGTGGCGTCGTGGCGTTCGGCAATGGCCTGGATCACCGGATCCTTCAACACCTCGCCATAGGCCAGGCTCATGTAGGCCGTCACATGGATGCCCTGCTCACGCAGGAACGCAATCAGCGCCCGGTTCTGCAGGTACGGATGCACCTCGATCTGGTTGGTCGCGATCGCATCGGCACCGAGGATCGCGATCGCCTGGCGGGTAAGGTCGATGGTGAAATTGGAAATGCCGATCTGCCGGGTCAGGCCTTCGGCCTTGGCCTGGGCCAGCGCGCCGAGGTATTCGGCCATCGGCACCGCGTCGTTCGGCGACGGCCAATGGATCAGGGTCAGGTCGACATGGTCGGTACGCAGCTTGCGCAGGCTTTCGCGCAGGCTCTCCAGCAGCGCATCGTGCTGGAAGCTGGCGATCCAGATCTTGGTGGTCAGGAACAGGTCCTCACGCGCCACGCCAGACTCGGCGATGGCCTGCCCGACCTCGGCTTCGTTGCCGTAGATCTGCGCCGTATCGATGGCGCGGTAGCCCACGTCCAGTGCGTTGCGGACCGAATCGATGACGGTCTGGTCCTTCAGGCGGAACGTGCCAAGGCCAAATGCGGGAATGCTCATGGAAAACTCCTTCAGTGGGGGAGTGCAGGCTACGCCGTGCACCGTTAAACGAATCAAATGAGAAGGCTCAATGGGCGGCGGCGACCACGCCCTCGGCGCGATCCTCGATCCCGTCACGCCGGTCCAGCCGCCCGCTCAGCACGGTCAGCCCCAGCGCACCCAACACCACCAGCGCGCCCAGCCACGGCGTATGCATCAGGCCCAGGTGATCCACCACCAGCCCGCCCAGCGAAGCACCCATTGCGATGCCCACGTTGAACGCGGCGATGTTCAGGCCAGAGGCCACATCAGCGGCCTGCGGCGCGAACCGCTGCGCCTGCTTCACCACGTACACCTGCAGCCCCGGCACGTTGCCGAACGCCACCGCGCCCAGCGCCAGCACCGTCAGCAGCACCAGCCAGGTGTTGTGTGCGGTGAAGGTCAGGGCGAACAGCACCAGCGCCAGCAGCCCGAAGATCAGCTTCAGCGCCGGAATCGGCCCACGGCGGTCGGCAAGGCGGCCACCCCACAGGTTGCCGATCGCCACCGACACGCCATACACCAGCAGCACGCCGCTCACCGCGTTCGGCGAGAAACCGGTGACGTCCTGCAGGATCGACGCAAGATAGGTAAAGGACAGGAACGTACCGCCATAGCCCAGCGCGGTGATCGCATACACCAGCAGCAGGCGCGGCTGCGCCAGCACCGAAAGCTGCTGGCCGAACGTCGCCGGCTCGCTGCGCTGCAGGTTGCGCGGCACGAACAGCAGGCTGCCGATCAGCGCGACCACGCCCAGCGCCGCCACTGCCAGGAAGGTGGCGCGCCAGCCCAGGTGCTGGCCGATGAACGTGCCCAGCGGCACCCCGGTGACCAGCGCCACGGTCAGGCCGGTGAACATGATCGCAATCGCACTGGCCGCCTTTTCCTTCGGCACCACCGAGGTGGCAATGATCGAGCCGATCGAGAAGAACACGCCGTGTGCCAGCCCGGTCAACACCCGCGCCACGATCAGCGAGCCATAGCTGGGCGCCATCCAGGCGATCACGTTGCCCAGGGTAAACAGCACCATCAGGGCCACCAGCAGGGTCTTGCGTGGCACCCGGCCGGTCAGTGCGGTCAACACCGGCGCGCCGACCGCCACGCCCAGCGCGTACAGCGAGACCAGCAGGCCCGCGGAGGGCAGGGACACGCCGAGGTCGGCGGCAATGGTCGGGATCAGCCCGACGATGACGAATTCTGTGGTGCCGATGGCGTACGCACCCAGCGTAAGCGCCAACAGGGCCAAGGGGATGCCACGGGACATGAGGGTTACCGGTGGAAGAAGAAGGTGCGCAGTCTGCGCGCACGACTCTTGCTGAAAAACCGATCTTCACGCCAATGACTCTTGCTTCATGGTCAATAATGGGGCCATGAAGACCACCCTGGACGAAATGCAGGCGTTCATCGCCGTCATCGACAGCGGCTCGATCACCGCCGCCGCCGAGGAACTGGGCCAGACCACCTCCGGGGTCAGCCGGGCCTTGGGCCGCCTGGAGGAAAAGCTGGGCACAACCCTGCTGACCCGCACCACCCGGCGGCTTCAGCTCACCGAAGAGGGTGACGCGTTCCTGGCCCAGGCCCGCGCCATCGTGGCCTCGGTGGAAGCGGCCGAAGAGCACATGACGGCGCGGCGGCAGCGCCCGGCCGGCCGCCTGCGCGTGGATGCGGCCACCCCCTTCGTGCTGCACGTCATCGCGCCGATGGTCGCCGGGTACCGGGCGCTGTACCCGGACGTGCAGCTGGAGCTCAACAGCAGCGAGCGCTACATCGATCTGCTCGAACGCCGCACCGACGTCGCCATCCGCATTGGCCCGCTGGCCGATTCCACCCTGCACGCGCGCCCGCTCGCGCACAGCCGCCTTCGCGTATTGGCCAGCCCGGCCTACCTCGCCCAGTACGGCACGCCGAAGACGGTTGACGAACTGGACGGCCACGCGCTGCTCGGCTTCAACGAACCGGACTCGCTCAACCACTGGCCGCTGCCCGGGCGCACCGACGCGCTGCTGCACATCCGCCCGGCGGTGGCCGTGTCCAGCGGCGAAACCCTCCGCCGCTTGGCCCTCGAAGGCGCGGGCGTGGTCTGCCTGTCCGACTTCATGACCCACCGCGACCGCGAAGCGGGCACGCTGGTGCAGGTGCTGCCGGCGCTCACCGTGGAAGTGCGCCAGCCCATCCACGCCGTGTACTACCGCAACACCGCCGTTTCGGCGCGGATCAGCAGCTTCCTGGACTATCTCGCCGAATCCATGACCGGGCGGGCGTTCCTCCGCTGAAAGCGGTGCATGGGCCGGCCAACGGCCGGGGCTACCCGCCGCTGTCAAATTATGTAACTATTGTTGTTACATGAAATCCAGCAATCAATTCTCCGACGCGCTCCACATCATGGCCCACCTGGTCGGCCAGGACGGACCGCGCACCTCCGAACAGCTCGCTACCTGCCTGCCGACCCACCCGGTGGTGATCCGCCGCCTGCTCGCCGCGTTGCACAAGGGCGGGCTGGTCCGCACCGCCCGCGGCCATGGTGGCGGCAGCCAGCTGGCGCGCGACCCGGCCACCATCACCCTGCACGACGTCTATATCGCCATCGGCTCGCCGGCGCTGCTGCATACCGGCGCGCGCGAAACCGGGCGCGGCTGCCCGGTGCAGCAGGTGGTGAATGCCGCGCTGGATGAGAGCTACCAACAGGCGCAGGCGCTGCTCGAACAGCGCCTGCATGCCACCACGCTGGCGACCCTGGGCGACGCCTTTGCCCAGCACCTGGCCCAGCACAGCAAGGGAGTTCCGCATGACCTTTGATGCCGTGATCGTCGGCGGCAGTTTCGCCGGGCTCTCCGCCGCCATGATGCTGGCGCGTGCGCGCCGCAGCGTGCTGGTGATCGACAGCGGGCTGCCGCGCAACCGCTTCTCCAGCCACTCGCACGGCGTGCTGGGTCTGGATGGCATCTCCGGCGGCGACCTGCTGCGCCAGGCCAAGGCGCAGCTGCTGGATTACCCCAGCGTGCGCTGGGCCAACGACACCGCCACCGACGCGCAGCCGACCGTGGATGGTTTCGCGGTAAGCACGGCGGCCGGTGATACATGGGCGGCGCGCAAGCTGCTGCTGGCCACCGGCATCCGCGATGTGTTGCCCGGGCTGCCCGGCCTTGCCGAGCGCTGGGGCCACAGCGTGCTGCACTGCCCGTACTGCCATGGCTATGAAGTGGGCGGCGGCGCGATCGGGCTGCTGGGGGGACATCCGATGTCGCCGATCATGGCCGGGCTGATCGCCGACTGGGGCCAGGTCACCTTTTTCACGCAGGGCATGGCACTGGACGACGAGCAGCGGGGCACGCTGCAGCGGCGCGGGGTGCAGATCGAAACGGAAACGGTGGTGGCACTGGAAGGCGACCCGCCGCAGTTGAGTGGGGCCTTGCTGGCCGATGGACGCCACATCGACCTGCGCGCGCTGTTCGTCAGTGCGCGCCAGGAAATGGGTTCGGCGCTGGTGGAGCAGCTCGGCTGTGAACTGGAAGAGAGCCCGGTCGGTGTGCTGGTTCGGGTGGATGCGCAGAAGCAGACCACGGTGCCCGGTGTCTACGCGGCGGGTGACGCAACGTTGATGGGCAACATCACGCTGGCCAGTGCGGAGGGCGTGCGCGCCGGGGTCAGCATGCATCACGCGCTGGTGGCCGAGGATGGGGCAGTGGTGGGGTGATGCGGAAACGGCCACCCTGGGGTGGCCGTTGCTGGTGCGGTCGATTCCGGCGGGGTGGTCAGGCGGCGCTGGCGCTTTCCAGCTGTGCGATGTCTTCGGCGGTCAGGCCTACCTGGGCAGCGGCGAGGACGTCGTGCAGCTGTTCCACGCGGGTCGCGCTGACGATCGGCGCGGTGATGCCCGGGCGGGCGATCAACCAGGCAATGGCGACCTGGGCGGGGGTCGCGTTGTAGGTGCCGGCCACGTCATCCAACGCCTGCAGGATGCGCAGGCCACGCGGATTGACGTACTTGGCCACCACGCTGCTGCCGCGCGAGCTGCTCTTGGCCGCATCATCGGCACTGCGGTATTTGCCGCTGAGGAAGCCGCTGGCCAGCGAGTAGTAGCTGATCACGCCCAGCCCGTGCTCGCGCGCCACCGCTTCCAGCCCGCTTTCGTAACCGGCACGGTCATACAGGTTGTACTCCGGCTGCAGCGTCTCGTAGCGGGGCAGCTTGTAGTCCGCCGATACCTTCAACGCGGCCTGCAGCCGCTCGGCGCTGTAGTTGGAGGCGCCAATCGCACGTACCTTGCCCTGTTCGATCAACCGGCCAAACGCGGCCAGCGTGGTTTCCAGCGGCGTGGACTCGTCATCCTCGTGCGCCTGGTAGAGATCGATGACATCGGTCTGCAGGCGGCGCAGCGAATCTTCCACGGCCGCGCTGATGTTGTCGGCGGACAGCCCCGGGTGTTCGGCCCACTTGGCCACCTTGGTGGCCAGCACCACCTTGTCGCGCTTGCCGCTGCGCTGGAACCAGCGGCCCAGGATCGTTTCCGATTCACCGCCCTTGTTTCCGGGCACCCAGGCCGAATACACATCGGCGGTATCGACCAGGCTGTAGCCGGCATCGACGAACGCATCGAGCAGGGCGAACGAGGTCTTCTCGTCCGCGCCCCAGCCGAAGACGTTGCCGCCGAACGCGATGGGAAGCACTTTCAGGCCGGAACGGCCGAGTTCGCGCGGTGCAGTCATGGGCAATCCTCCAGTCAAATCCAATGTCACAGCATAAGTGCCTGTCCATGACACCGCTGCGGCGCGGGCCACAAAACAGTGTTCCGCTTCGCTGCAGTGCACTAACGTTTTGTGAACACCTTTGACATCGCGGCTGATAGGCTCGCCGCATCCCGCCACCGTAGGTGATCCGATGAAAGCCCGTTCGCTCAGCTGTGCCTGCCTGTTCACCGTATCCACGCTGCTGCTTGCCGCGCCCGCCATGGCCATCAAGCCGGCCGGCCCCAACGCCCAGCCCGCCATCACCGCCGCCGTCCAGGCTGCCGTCGACGGCAAGGGCCGCACGCCGGACAACGTGAAGCGCGATGCCTACCGGCACCCGGCGCAGACGTTGTCGTTCTTCGGGGTGGAACCGGGCAAGACCGTGGTGGAAATCACCCCCGGTGGCGGCTGGTACTCGGAAATCCTCGCCCCGCTGCTGCGTGACAACGGCACCTACGTCGCGGCGGTGGTCGACCCGATGGCGGTTGCTGAAGGCAAGGCCCGCGATTACCAGCAGCGCGGTCGCGACGGGCTGGAAAAGAAGTTCGCCGGCACCCCGGCGCTCTACGACAAGGCCAAGATCGTGGGCTACGACCCCAAAGCCCCCAAGTTCGGCCCCGACAACTCCGCCGATGTCGTGCTGACCTTCCGCAACGTGCACAACTGGCGCAGCGCCAACCAGGCCGAAGGCATGTTCAAGGGCTTCTACAGCGTGCTCAAGCCCGGTGGCGTGCTCGGCGTGGTCGAACACCGTGCCAAGGCCGACGTGCCAGCCGACGACAAGAGCGGCTACGTGGGCCAGGCCCAGGTCATCGCCATGGCCGAAGCGGCCGGCTTCAAACTGGCCGGCAGCAGCGAGATCAACGCCAACCCGCGCGATACCAAGGACCACCCGAACGGCGTGTGGACCCTGCCGCCGGTGAACAACCACGACGCCGCCGATGATGCCAAGTACAAGGCCATCGGTGAAAGCGACCGCATGACCCTTCGTTTCGTGAAGTAGTGCCGGGCCCTGCCCGGTACGCGGGCGCACGACCAACGGTCGTGCGCTACCGGTTGAGATAGCGGTAGGTGGCGACCGTTGGTCGCCACACACCCGGCGTGCAATGGGACAATGACACCTCGTCATCCACGTCCCGTCCCATGCTGATCGCCTTCAACAAGCCCTTCAACGTCCTGTGCCAGTTCACCGACAGCAGCCAGCCGCCACGCGCGACTTTGGCCGGCTTCGGCCTGCCGCCTGACGTGTACGCGGCAGGTCGTCTGGACTACGACAGTGAGGGCCTGCTGCTGCTCACCGACGACGGCAGGCTGGCGCATCGGCTGACCGACCCGCGCCACAAGGAAGACAAGACCTACTGGGTGCAGGTGGAAGGCACGCCGACCGACGAGCAGGTACAGGCGTTGCGCAGGGGCGTGCAGTTGAACGACGGCCCGACCCTGCCCGCACGCGTGGAGTACCTGGAAACCCCCACGTTGTGGGAGCGCACGCCGCCGGTGCGGTTCCGCAAGACCGTGCCCGATGCCTGGCTGGCCATCACCCTGCGCGAAGGGCGCAACCGCCAGGTGCGGCGGATGACGGCGGCGGTGGGTCTGCCCACACTGCGGCTGGTCCGCGTGGCGATGGGCCCGCACGGGTTGGAGGACCTGCAGCCCGGCCAGTGGCGGCGGATCGATTGATCCAAACAAAAACCGCCGGACAGGCCGGCGGTTTTCGTCTACTGCAACGTGCCTGATGGATCAGGCGTCGCTGCCGATATCGCTGTGCTCATCCACCACCGTGGTATTGCGGCGGTTGCGCGCGCTGATGCGCTCGGCCTGCCCATTCACCACGCTGCCGTTGGCGAGCTTCTTCTTCTGCTGCTTGCGGTACAGCGCGTAGCCCAGCAGGCCCACACCTACTGCGGCCACGGCGATGGTTGCCGCCGGGTTACGGCGCACCGCCTTGGCGGCCACCTTGCTGCCGGTCTTCACCGCACCCAGCGCCGCACCGGTCTTGATCCAGTCCGTCGCCTGCGGGCCGAGGTGGCGCAGGTTGCTGCCGGCGTGCTTCAGGCCATCGCCTGCGCTGCTTGCCAGATCCAGTGCACGCTCCAGGGCGCGGTCGGTAATCACGGTCAGTCTGCTCATTGGGGGGTCCTTTGCCTCGGTTCGAAATCCAGTGTCGCGCGGGGGCCGTGTAGGGCGTGTTATCCACCAGGCACGGCGTGGTCACGACGATAACCAATCCGCGCGATCCATTCAGGTGGACCGGCGGCGCATGGTCAGCCGGCGTTACGTCCCGCGCGGCTTGGCGCGATGGGTGGCGCTGGCGGTCCACGGATCATCCGGCCACGGGTGCCGCGGGTAGCGCCCCTTCATTTCCTTCTTGACCTCGGCATAGGTGTTGGCCCAGAAGTTGCGCAGGTCCTGGGTCACCTGCAGCGGCCGGCCACCGGGCGACAGCAGGTGCAGCGTGAGCGGCACGCGGCCATCGGCGATGCGCGGCGTATCGGCCAGCCCGAACAGCTCCTGCAGCTTCACCGCCAGCACCGGTGGCTGCGGCGTGCTGCCATCGGCCTCCAGCGCATACGTGATCGTCCGCTCCATGCCTGACGGCACTGCGATACGCACCGGCGCATGCCTGTCGATCAGCTGGCGCTGTGCCCACGGCATCGGCGACTTCAGCGCCTCGCCCAGCGTGGACTCATCCAGCGCATCCAGGCGCGTCTTGCCATTGAACGCCGGCGTCAGCCATGTCGCAAGCGTCTCCATCAGCGCCGCATCGGACACCTCCGGCAGGTCCAGCTCCGGCATCCACGCGCGCAGCGAGAGTGCTCGCGCCTGCCACTGGCGCAGTCCGTCGGTCCATGGCAATGCCTCCAGTCCCAGCTCGCGCACCGCCTCGGTCAAGGCCTGCGCGGCCTGCGCCGGATCCACCCGCCCGGCCGATCGGCTGTCGAGCACGATGCGGTCGAAGCGGCTTTCGCGGCGCGCCACCAGCGCCCGCTTGTCCGCGTCCCAGCGCACCACGTCCTGCTGCTGGAAGCGCTGCGGGAAATCCCGGCGCAGGCGGTTCTCATCCACCGGCGCGGCGCGCTGCAGCAGCGCATCGCGGGCTTCGTAGCGCAGTTCCACCGCCACCAGCCACGGCTCACCGCGCAGGTCGCTGGGGTCGAACAGGCGCGCGCTGCGCCCATTAGCCAACAGGTAACGCAGCGGGTCGGTGGGATGCCGCGCCGCGATCCGGTCCGGGAAGGCGTGCGCCAGCAGGTCGCCCAGCTGGTGGGCCTCCACTGAAGACGGCGGCGTGGTGTCGCAGCGCAGGCGCCGCCGCCATTGCTTGCTGGCCGCATCGATGGCCGCCAGCGCGCCGCGATTGGCGTCCTGCGGCACGCGTCCCTGCCGGAATGCGGCCAGCGCCCGCCACCGCGCGGCCAAGGCATCGCCGCCGTGGCGCAGCGGATCCCGCGCTTCCACCAGCGCGGCCAGGTCGCAGGCCAGCGCCTGCTCGGTGCCGTTGCCGGCCGCCAGCAGCATCGCCGACAGCCGTGGGTGCGTGCCCAGGGTGAGCATGCGCCGGCCCAGTGCGGTGGGCGCGCCGCTATCGCCCAGCGCACCCAACCGCTGCAGCAGCTCGCGCGCGGCGGCCATCGCGCCCACCGGCGGCGCATCCACGAAACGCAGGTCCTCGCTGCCCCAGGCAGCCAGCTCCAGCGCCAGCGCGGCCAGCTCCACCTGTGCGATCTCCGGCCGGCGCTGCGCTTCCAGCCGCTGCGACTGCGGCCACAGCCGCCAGGCCCAGCCTTCAGCCACGCGCCCGGCGCGGCCGGCGCGCTGGTCGGCCGAGGCCTGCGCGATGTTCACCACGTCCAGCCGCGAAAAACCGCTGTTGGGGTCATAACGCGGCTCGCGCGCCAGCCCCGCATCCACCACCACGCGCACCCCGGGCAGGGTCACCGAGGATTCGGCCACGTTGGTGGCCAGCACCACCCGGCGCTGGCCCTGCGGATCGGGCTGCAGCACGCGCGACTGCTGCTCCACCGGCAGCTCGCCGTGCAGCGGCAACACCTGGATATCGGCCGGCAACGCCTGTTCCAGCGCCGCCTGGGTGCGCGCGATCTCGCGTTGGCCGGGCAGGAACACCAGCACATCCCCGGGGTGCTCAGCCAAGGCCTGCTCCACCGCGCGCCGTGCCTGCGCTTCAAGGGATTCATCGCGACGGGCCGGGAAATGGCTCACCGCCACCGGGAAGCTGCGGCCGGCGCTGCTCAGGCGCGGGGCGTCCAGAAACTGCGCCAGCCGCTCGCCATCCAGCGTCGCCGACATCACCACGATGCGCAGGTCCTCGCGCAATTGCGCCTGCACATCCAGCGCCAGCGCCAGCCCCAGATCGGCGGCCAGGTGGCGCTCATGGAATTCATCGAACAGCAGCGCGCCCACGCCGTCCAGCATCGGGTCGTCCTGCAGCATGCGGGTGAGGATGCCCTCGGTGACCACCTCCACCCGGGTGCGCGCGGACACCTTGTTCTCGAAGCGGATGCGGTAGCCCACCGTGCCGCCGACCTCTTCGCCCAGCTGCCGCGCCATGAACTGCGCGGCGCTGCGCGCGGCCACCCGGCGTGGTTCCAGCATGATGATCTTCCGGCCTTCCAGCCACGGCGCGTCCAGCAGCGCCAACGGCACCTGGGTGGTCTTGCCCGCGCCCGGGGGCGCTTCCAACACCAGGCGCGGGTGCGTGGCCAGCTGCGTGGCGATCTGCGGCAGCAGCTCGGAAATCGGAAAACTCGGCGTACTCATGGCGCAAGGATACGGGCCGGCGGCAGGGCCGGCGAGCCGGCCGGGCTACAATGGCGCGATTCATTGCCCTGTAGCTGCCCCATGCAACTGATCGATATCGGTGCCAACCTCACCCACGATTCCTTCGACCGCGACCGCGATGCCGTGCTGGCCCGCGCCCGCGAGGCCGGCGTGGTGCAGATGGTGCTGACCGGCGCCAGCCGCGAGCATTCGCCGATGGCCCTCGAACTGGCGCGCCAGCACCCGGGCTTCCTGTACGCCACCGCCGGCGTGCACCCGCACCACGCGGTGGAATACACCGACGAATGCGATGCCGAAATGCGCGCGCTGCACGCCCACGCCGAAGTGGTGGCGGTGGGCGAGTGCGGCCTGGACTATTTCCGCGATTTCGCCCCGCGCCCGGCCCAGCACCGTGCCTTCGAGCGCCAGCTGCAGCTGGCCAGCGAGGTGCGCGCCGCCGATGGACAGCGCAAGCCGCTGTTCCTGCACCAGCGCGACGCGCATGCCGATTTCATGGCGCAGATGAAGAACTTCGACGGCCGCATCGGCGCCGCGGTGGTGCATTGCTTCACCGGCGAGCGCCAGGAGCTGTTCGATTACCTGGACCAGGACTGGTACATCGGCATCACCGGCTGGCTGTGCGACGAGCGCCGTGGCGCGCACATGCGTGAGCTGGTCAAGCACATTCCGGCCGAGCGGCTGATGATTGAAACCGACGCGCCGTACCTGCTGCCGCGCAGTTTGAAGCCGATGCCGAAGGATCGGCGCAATGAGCCGATGTTCCTGGCGCATATCGTGGAAGAGCTGGCGCGGGATCGCGGCGAGGATGTGGAGCTGACTGCAGCGAACGCCACCGCAGCGACGCGCACGTTCTTCCGCCTGCCAGACGCGCGCTGACCCGGCCCTGCCGTGTCGCTGCCTTGGTAGGGTCGCATCCCGATCGACCGGCGATACCAATGGGCAGGCCGTAGAAGGCATGACCGATGGCGAAGGCACGTCGCCGGAGAGGTCAATGCGTCAAAGCACCGATCACCCCTATCGGCGGTTGTTTGGGAACCAACCCTACCGGATGGCGTCCTGAAGGCCTTCGCGGTATGTGGCGAACTTCGGCTTCCACCCCAACGCTTCGCGCGTGCCCCGGCTGTCGATGCGCTTGTTGCTGGCGTAGAACCGCCGCAACGCCGGGCCTACCGACGGGTCGTTCCACGCCACCGCAGGTGGCATTGCAAACCCGCCCAGCTCAGCGGCGAACGCCAGCACCTCCTGCGGTGCGGCCGGCTCGTCATCGGCGGGCAGATACAACGCCTCGCCCGGGCGACCCATCGCGGCAACAACTACCGCCGCCAGATCCTCCACATGCAGCCGGTTGAACACCAGCCCCGGCCGCAGCACATGCCGCGCGCGGCCTTCCGCCAGTTGAACCAGCGCATTGCGCCCGGGCCCATAGATCCCGGGCAGCCGGAACACGGCAGACGCCACGCCCTTGTCACGCGCGAACCCGCGCCACTGCGCCTCGGCCAGCAACCGCCGCCGCGCCGTGTCATCCACCGCATCGGCCACCGACGACTCGTCGATCCAGCCTCCCTCGCGGTCGGCGTACACCGCCGTTGAAGAGAGATAGCCCACCCAGCGAAGTACCGTGCTGGCACGCAGCGCTTCGGCCACCAACCGCAACGCAGGGTCACCGGCATCATCCGGAGGCACCGTACAGATCACCGCCTCCGCGCTGCGGATGGCCTCACGCAGCGCATCATCAACAGGCTGCCCCGCCACCAGCCGGTGGCGGACAACACCATCGTCGGGCGCCGCCTCCGGCTCCCGCACCGTCCCACTGCAGGCCACACCCTGGGCCCGTAACAGCGCCGCCACGTGCCGCCCGCTGTAGCCAAGCCCCAGCACCAGAACCCGCGTCGGTGCAGCGCCGGCAGCCATGCTCAGCCCGCGCGCTGGCGCTGGCGCTGGTAAGCCTGAAGATGCGCATACGCCACCGCCAGCAGCGGCGCCGCCTGGCCGGCCGCGCGTGCCCGCACCAGCATGTCGCCCACGATCTGCTCGGCCTCCACCTGCTGGCCGGCCTCCAGATCGCGCAGCATCGACGCCTTCAGCGCCGAACCTTCCTGCGTGGTCGCCGCCAGTGCCACCGCCTGCGCCTTCTCCGGAATCGGCTCACCCGACGCCTCGGCCACCGCCAGGCATTCGGCATACAGCCCGCGCACGATCTCCGCACCATCATCCGTCGCCACGATCGTGCCCACATCCGCCCGCATCAGGCAGGTTGCCGCCGCCAGCGTGGTCAGGAACGTGTACTTGACCCACTGCTCCTGCCCAATGGCATCGCTGGCCACATGGTCCACCCCGGCCTGTACGCACGCCGCCGCCAGCGCCAGCACCCGCGCACTGTTGCCGGGCGTGTCACGCTCGCCAAAGGTCAGCTTCGCCGCTGGCGCCAGGTGCAGCACTGCCCCATCGGCGGCCTTGGTCGCACTGATGAAGCACAGCCCACCCAGCACCGCATCGCGGCCAAAGCGCGCATCCAGTGCCGCGTAGTGGCGCAGCCCGTTGAGGATCGGCAGCACCGTCGTACGCGAGGACACCGCAGGTGCAATCGCCTCGATGGCGCTGTCCAGGTCGTAGGCCTTGCAGCTCAGGATCACCAGGTCAAAGGGCTGCTCTGCGGCAAGCGCAGGCAGCGCATCGGCAGTGACGTGGGCTACCGGGAAGCTCGCATCACCCAGCGGGCTGCGAATCACCAGGCCCTCGCTGTCCAGCTGAGCCGCGCGGGCAGGGCGGACCAGGAAGGTCACGTCGACCCCCGCCTGGGCCAGGCGACCGCCGAAGTAACCGCCGGTACCACCGGCACCCAATACAAGTATGCGCATGCGTTTCTCCAACTACGTCGAGGGCCGGCCAACGGCCGGCGCTACGGGGTAGATCAGCTCCGCATGCCTACGCCGCGTTTGAGCAGCCACAGCGCCAGCGCGGTCAGCACCACCACGAAACCGATCATCAGCGCATACGCCACCCACAGCGGCACGTCGCTCGTACCCAGCAGGCCGTAACGGAACGCGTTCACCATGTAGAAGATCGGGTTCGCGTGCGTGGCCGCTTCCGCCCACGTGGGCAGCAGCTTCACCGAATAGAACACGCCGCCCAGGTAGGTCAGCGGGGTCAGGATGAAGGTGGGCACGATCGCCACGTCATCGAACTTCTTGGCGTACACCGCATTGATGAAACCGGCCAGCGAGAAGATCGTCGCGCCCAGCAGTACCGTGGTCAGCGTCACCAGCGGGTGCGGAATGCGCACCGGGGTGAAGAACATCGCGATCAGCAGCACGATCACGCCCACCATCAACCCGCGCAGCACCGCGCCGGCCACGTAACCCCACAGGATCACCCAGTTCGGCATCGGGCTCACCAGCAGCTCTTCCACGTGCCGCCCGAACTTCGCCCCGAAGAACGACGAACTGATGTTGCCGTAGCTGTTCTGGATCACGCTCATCATCACCAGGCCCGGCACGATGAACTGCATGTAGCTGTAGCCGCCCATCTCGCCCACGCGTGAACCGATCAGCCCGCCGAAGATCAGGAAGTACAGCGTCATCGTGATCGCCGGCGGCACCAGCGTCTGGCCCCAGATGCGCAGGATGCGCGCCACTTCGCGGCGCACGATCGTCATCAGCGCAATCCGGTTGCGCTGGCCGTCGGTCAGGACCGGGGTCGGGGTGCTGCTCATGCCGCGTTCTCCTGGTTGCCGGTGAGGCGCACGAACAGCTCCTCCAGGCGGTTGCTCTTGGTCCGCATCGACCGCACCCGGATGCCCGACGCGTTCAGCGCCGCGAATACCCGGTTCAGATCCATCGCGCGCGGCATGTCCACGTCCAGCGTGTGCCCGTCGATGGCCACCATCGTGGTGCCCTCGATCACCGGCAGCTGCGCCGGCAGCTCACCGTCGATATCGAACAGGAAGCCTTCCACGTCCAGCTTGGCCAGCAGCTCGCGCATCGGCCCCTGGGTCACGATCTGGCCGTGGTTGATGATCGCTAGGTTGCGGCACAGGTGCTCGGCCTCTTCCAGGTAATGGGTGGTGAGGATGATCGTGGTGCCGGCGGCGTTGATCTCCTTCAGCACCCGCCACATGTCGCGGCGGATCTCGATATCCACGCCCGCGGTGGGCTCATCCAGGATCAGCAGGCGCGGGCGGGTCATCATCGCCCGGGCGATCATCAGCCGGCGCTTCATGCCGCCCGACAGCGTCCGGCTCATCACCTGCGCCTTCTCCCACAGATGGGCGCGCTTGAGCTCCTCCTCGGCCATCTTCTCGGCCTCGGCGCGGGCCACGCCATAGAAACCGGCGTAGTTGACCAGGATGTCGAAGGGCTTCTCGAACAGGTTGAAGTTGATTTCCTGCGGCACCAGGCCGATCAGGCGCATGGTGGCGCTGCGGTTGCGCACCAGGTCGCTGCCGAATACCTCCACCTGGCCCTCGCTGAGGTTCACCAGCGAGCTGATGATCCCGATCAGGGTGGACTTGCCGGCCCCGTTCGGGCCCAGCAGCGCGAAGAAGTCGCCCGGGGCAACGTCCAGCGAAACCCCTTTCAGGGCCTGGGTGCCGTTGTCATAGGTCTTGCGGAGGTCGCGCACCCGCAGGGCGGGGGCGGTACTGGTCGCGGGAGTGTTCTGGGATGCCAAGCTCTTGCCTTCGCGCCCATGGGACGGCGCTGGATAGGGGCGGGGGAGCGGCTATTATAGAAGGCCCCGAGGGTCTGCCCCGGCTACACACTGTTTCCCAAATTCGTGCCTGTTCAATTCCCCCTCAAGCTGATCGACCGGCGCATGCTGGCCCCCACCGTCGGCCACTACCAGTTCCTGCGTGATGACGGCCAACCGCTGGATTTCCAGCCCGGACAGTTCATCCAGGTCCATTTCGAGTACGCCGACGGCACTGCCACCAAGCGCAGCTACTCCCTGGCCACCATCCACGACCACGCCATGGCCCCGGGCGAAGCCGTTGATATTGCAGTCAGCTTTGTGCCCGGCGGCGCCGCCACGGCCCTGTTCGAGGGCCTGGACCTGGGCGGCCACGTGACCGCCAGTGGCCCGTTCGGCCGGTTCTGCCTGATGCCGGGCGACCACAACGCCCGCTACCTGCTCATCGCCACCGGCACCGGGGTCACCCCGTACCGCTCCATGCTGCCGCTGCTGGCCACCGCCATGGCCGAGCGCGGGGTGGAAGTGGTGCTGCTGCAGGGCGCCCGGACCCCGGAAGAGCTGCTCTACAGCGAAGACTTCTACGCCTTCGCCGCCGCCCACCCGGGCTTCCGCTACGTGCCGTGCCTGTCCCGCGAGCTGCCCGAGAACCCGCACCCGGACGTCCGCCACGGCTACGTGCAGCAGCACCTGGCCGAATTCGCCCCGAACCCGGCCACCGACATCGCCTACCTGTGCGGCAACCCGGACATGGTGGATGCGACCTTCGAGGCATTGAAGGAGGCTGGGTTGCCGACGCCGCAGGTGCGGCGGGAGAAGTACGTTAGCAGTAAGTAATCTCTCCAGAAGGTACTTGGCCCCGGTAGCGTGCTATCACGCGACCGAGGCCAAGAAACGCAGAATACTGAAGTGACTACGTAGGAAGGACGGCCTCACTGGCAGGTTTCCACACTCAAGTGAACAACCCATTCGCCAGCAATTTCCCTTCATGTGCCCCTTAGAGGCTTCGCAGCTCCGCCGACAAATTTTCTGCTGTCTGCGTAGTCAAGTTAACTATCGCTGCCGGGAGAAGCCCCTGCAAGCTTCACCCGTATCCGGTGCGCAAAGCTTCAGACTCCATCGCACCACGTCGCAACACTTTGTGAGATTTGGCTGTGTTTGGAGCTCTGTCCCATGCCGTGATGCCGGCAGATGTTTGCGGATACGTTCCGCTGGGCTGGATGGCACGGTATTCCAGCGGCCGGTGGTGCAGGTCGCGCTCCGGGTCCCATTGGCTGCGGACCGGTGAGCGGCTCTTGAGCGCATCCCCTTCCTGTGCGTCCATGCCCCGTTCGGGGTGGCTGGCACAGCCGTGAGCCATCGCCCATGCGAAGCCCTCATTTGTGATGTCGATGGCCAGGATGCGGGATTGACACCGATTCTGCTCGGGCATCCGGCCGGCGAATGCATGGTGGACATGCATCGATGGCGCGCTGAGGAGCGCACCGTCATACCCAGCCAAGCTTGAATTGATTGTTACTACTGAACCCTGCTTCTTCATATGCGCAGACTGTTGGCAGCTGCGCTTTCAGCGCCATATGCGTCATTGAGAAGGTTCTGCCTACCGAAGTCCGGAAATCAAGAGGCACAAACAATTTCCCATCGTTGGCAGCTGCGCGCAAGGTGTGTTCCGGAGCGTAGAAACTCCAAGACGTGGAAAATGTATGCGTTGTGTCGGGAGGGTGGCTAATACAACACCCTCTGGGGAATACGCCCGCCGGCTTTCCATGTCTACGGTTTCTAACCTCCCGACTCCCTCGCCATCCCGGCGAGGGATCTTCCTGCTGGAGGCAGACCATGAAAAGGCAACTACCCGACGACAGCTACAACGACTACCCTTCCCAATCCGCGATTGCCCGACGCGCACGCGAACGCCGTACGCAATCCGCACCGTGCACGCCACCCGCGCACTTCCACGAAGAGCTGAAGGTTCCCTACCTCAAGATCCGCGGCCAGTGGTTGCGGCAGATGGGCTTCAACGTGGGCCGCAAGCTGCAGATCGAAGCCAGCGCGGGCGTCATCACCATCAAGCTGCTGGGCACGCCAGCAGTGGAAGACCCACGGGTGCCCCGGTTCGTGGAACGCACGATCTTCCACGGCGAGATCAACTCCGACCTGGGGCAGTTCCTTCCCGAGGACGTCATCCCATGAAGAAGCAGGTCTACTTACGAGTGAAGGTGGACCCCGGCCTACGCCGTGCCTTTCAGCTCTCTGCGTGGCGCAGCGAACGATCGCCTGCCTACGTGCTCCGGTCGTTGATCCAGAACTGCGTGTCCCTGGATCGGAACCTCAATGGCCTTGATATCGAGGTCTGGGGCGATTCCTTCCCGCTGGAAAATGAAGCGGCGAACCAGCCGAACCGCCAGCGCCAGCGGTGAAACGACAGCAACGCCACTTCTACTCAGATCGCGTTGCCATGTAGGTGTTCGCACCACCCAGCACTGCAAATCCGGTCACGGGCCCGTCTCCGGCATGTCGCACAATCAGCCCCCTGTCCTGGTCGGTCGTGAAGAAGGCCATGCTGGACTGCGCATGAACCCGCGTCGCTTTCCTTCTCGCGTGTGACTGGACTATCGAGCGCTGGCGTTCGGGCCTTGCCTCGCCAACAGTTTCTCGAACCGCGCCAGCGAAGGCTCGAAACACTGTCGCAGGCCACGAACCTGGTCGATCCGATGGCTCTCGGTGTACATGACCACGTGCATGGCTTCAACCAGTCTGGCGATTCTTGCCATCGGATCGGCAAGCCCACAGTGGTTCTTCCCGAACGCCTCCAGATCCGCCCTTGCTGCCATCAGGCCCTTCTGATGATTCAATGTCAGCGCCAGCACGTCGCTGGGGAGGTAGCAGGTGGTGCAGACGATATCGTAGGCGGGCGACATCGTTACGCTGCCCTTGGAAGGATCTTCGTAGATCACGCCGAAGTTCTTGAGATGCGCATCACCGTTGCCAACCAATACGGACAACGCGACCTGGTCGAACAGCTGCGCCAATGCCGCCGGCCGATGCTCCACCGAGCAGTAAAGATTGAGCACCTGGGCAACCTGTTCGTAGCTCAGGCTGTACTTCGCTTTCGCATTGAGTCCTACCAGGACGGCGATGTCCTCGAACCCGATTGGCGCGCCTGCCTGCGTGCGATCGAACCGCCGCATGACGAAACGCTTACCGTCTTCTGAAAGATGGAACTCAGGTACCGGAATGCCCGCTTCCCGGGCGATGGACATGCAGAGGTATTCGTTGATTGCCAGGCCCGGAAAGTGGGCGCCTTCGGTCTTGACGATAAGCTCGCGTGTCGGGAGAAGGGCCTTGCCAAATATTGCGCCGGGCTGCTCTGGAACCAGAAGCTTCGGCTGCACGCCGGAGACGCCGGACCGCAACAGGTATTCGTCGGCCAACTCCTGGAACAGATCCCTCGTACCCTGATCTGCAAGCACCTGCGAAAGCTCTACGCCCACTGCCGCACCGGCGGTGAATTGGGAGCTGGCAAGCGATACGCGGCCAATACCCGCTTCACCGCCCGTCATTGCCAGCAGCAACATGGGATCAAGCGCAGTGGTTTTGCCGAACCGATGCTGCAGCATCTCCAACATGTGGCCTTCGGGCAGGTTCATCTGGAAGATGGCCATGGGTTCGGGGCCGTCATACGGTTCCATGCGTACCGGCATGCCCAACGACACAGCGCAGGGAGGTAGGGCGTCCTGTGCGTAGTTGAAGGTGTAGTAGCCCACGTAGTCCAACTGCCCCGAGAGGCCTTGGGGCGTGGATACCGTCATGGTGGTGCGCTTGGCCATCACTTGCCTCCGGCCGGCGGCTATGCGGGCTTGGTCGTGCGACCGGAGCTCCCCCGTCGCAGGATATGTGCCGCTTTGCCGGCCATCTGCCCTGTCGTGCGACGGTGGTAGAGGGTTGGCGAAGGCTCCAGACCGAGCAGCGACTGAACTTCCGCCGTTGTTGGTTTGGAAGCAGGCACCACGCTCAACTCGCCACCCATGCTTTCCAACACGGCCACAACGGTCCCGAGCGCAATCCCGGCCGCCCCCTTCTCCAGTTGGATGATCGTTTTCCGATTGACGCCGGCCGCAGCGGCCAGGTCTGACTGGCTCAGACCCCGCTGGGCGCGCATGCTCCTGATCTGATCTGCAAGGCGGAGAAGGATGACGTCTTTCATGTCACCTATTCTACACATTCTTCAAGGCATGTCCGAAATATCTGCCCAGTTATGTCCTAAATACATCTCATGCTATCACTAATGTCCGATATTATGGACTATTGCGCTTGCCGCCAATCGTAGCAGAAAGGGTTGGCGGTCACTGGCCTTGGGTGACGGCGCCGCCGCCACGCCACATCCCGACGGTAGGCTATGCTCCCGCCACATCCCGCAACGGCCAACCATACCCATGTCACTGGACATTCTCGACGCTGAAGAGCTCTTCCATGTCTCCCTCAGTGCCATGCAGAACGGGCGCGACGGCGAAGCGCTGGAGGCGCTGAAGCGGCTTCTGGCGTTGCAGCCCGGTCACCTGCAGGCCCAGCACCTGCTCGGCGCGCAGTACGCGCAGCTGGGCATGTTCGCCCGTGCCGAAGCGATCTGGCGGGCACTGTTGGTGGCGGCCCCGGAATTCGATGCCGCCCGGTTCCAGTTGGGCCGGCTGGTGATGCTGGGGGGCGACGCGGGTGCCGTACAGGCTGTGCTGGCTCCCCTCATCGACCGTACCGATGACCTGGGCTGGTACGCCCAGGCCGTGGTTGCCGCCAGCCAGAACGAACCGGGTGGGGTGGAGCAGGCGCTGGCCAACGGCCTGGCGTGCGAACAGTCCAACCCCGGCGTCACCGGCGACATGCGCCAGTGGCTGCAGCGCCTGCGCGAGCAGGGCGGCCAGCCTGCGGCGCCGTCACCTAACGCCCCGCCGGCTCCCGAAGCAGCGTCCATGCTGCTGAGTGGCTACGGGCGGCATTGATCCCGATGAGCCTTGGCCCGGTCGGTTCGTCATCCTCGCTGGTGTCGCTGCTCAAGGCGGAGCTGGCGTCCGACACGCGCCGCCGCACCACCGGCAAGGCGGGTGCCGCTTCCTCCTCGCGCAGCGAAGCCGCGGCCGGCCGCCCATCGCTGCGGCCGCAGCTGATCGAGGCGGTAAAGAACATCGACCGCAGCAACCCGGATGAGGTCAAACAGGCCCGGCGCAGGATCATCCGGGCCGTGCTGGTGTGGCAGTTCGGGCCGGACCTGCGCGAGCACAGCCAGTGGGCCGCCATGCTCGATGCCATTGCCACCACCCTGGAACAGGATGCCGAGCACCTGGCCCAGTTCGACGCCCTGCTGGCCGAGCTTCAGCAGGCCGGTTGATCCGGTGAATTGCCCCTAAACTTTTTTCTGCCGGTCCGGACTGTTCCTTGAGATGGCCCGGATTTCCTTCCGGGCTCCCAACGGAACGGCAGGGAATCGGCATGGTCGCAGTGTTCACGGGAAATGGCTTGGGCTTGTTCAACGCAAGCCTGGCCGGTGCTGGCGCAGGATCCGCGCGTAGCGGCCAAGGTACCGACCGCCAGTACGTCAATGTGGCCAATGGCAACCTTGTCTTCCAGTCGCAGGACGAACAGCTGCTGTTCCGCGGCACCGCGCTGGGCAGTGCACGCACCTACAACAGCCAGGGCACCACCGCCCAGGTGGGCGCCGATGGCTGGGTGACCGGCTTTGAGCGTCGCGTTGAACTGCTGCAGGGGCAGCTGGGCCAGGCCGGCAGCATCCTGCGCCGCCACACCGGCGACGGTGGCTACCAGGACTTTGCCTACGTTGCACCGAACGTCTACCGCGCCACCTCGGGCGAGGGTGCCCACGATGAGCTGACCCTCACCCCGGACACCGGCCTCTGGACCTACGTCGAAGGTACCAGCCGCGCCACCGAAACCTACGCCGCGCTGGATGACGCGCAGGCACAGGGGCGCCTGCTCTCGCTTCGCGATGGCCGCAGCAACGCGGTGACGTGGGTGGTGGACTACGACACCCAAGGCCGCATCCTGGCCGTGCGCGACGCCGATTCGCTCGCGGCCCTGCGCTACAGCTATGACACGCTGGGTCGCCTGCAGCAGATCGAAGTCCACGGTGACCAGCCGGGCCAGGTCAGTGGCCGGGTCAGCTACGGCTACGACGCACTGGGGCGCCTGGCCTGGTCGCTGGTCGACCTCACCCCGGAATCGTCGACCGACCGCGCCACCTGGGACGACGCCGGCGGCAACGACGGCCTGCTCTACCGCACCTCGTACGCGTATGACGGCGACAGCCTGCGCATCAGCCTGGTGCGGCAAAGCGACGGCACCCTGATGAGCTATGGCTACGACGGGCAGGGTCGGGTGGTGACCGCCACCGTGGGCGATGTCAACGCCAACGACGCCGACGGCGCCGGGCAGACGGTGAGCTATCGGTACGACGCGGCCACCCGCCGCACCGATGTCAGCGACGCCACGGGTGCCACCTGGACCTATGAATTCGATGCCGATGGCCGGCTGACCCGCATCGAGCTGCCCGCTCGCGATGGTCTGCGTGACGTCACCCGCTATGCCTACGACGGCGACGGCAACATCACCCAGGTGGCGACGCAGCGCGGCGCCCAGACCCTGCAACAGACCGATTTCAGTTACGACGCCCAGGGCAATGTGCTGTGGCAGTGGGAGCGCGCAGCCGCCGACGGCAGCGCCCGCGCCATCCAGCGTACGTACTCGGCCAGCAACCAGGTCACCAGCGAAACCCGCTACAGCGGCATCGATGCCGACGGTGCCGGCAGCGCCTTCGCACCCACCGGCGGCATGACCACCGTATACCTGTATGACGGGCAGGACCGCCTGCGGTTCGTGGTCAGTCCCACCGGTGATGTGCATGAGTATGCCTACCACGCGGCCGGTGCCGGTATCGGCCAGCTCGCGACCGAGCGCACCTACGCTGATCTCCGCTATGACGGCGCCATCACCCTTGCTGCCGTTTCCACCTGGGCGGCCGGACAGCAGGGAGCAGCAGGATCGCGGGTGGACGTCAGCTACGACGCTTGGGGGCGGTTGGCCGTGCGCACCGACTATGCGCGGATGGATGCCACCGGCACCGGCATCGTTGACGCCGCTGCTGTCACCAAGCGTTACACCTACGATGCGCGAGGCCAGCTGCTGGCAACCCTGACGCTGCGTGGGCCGGCAAACGCGCAGGTGCAGGAAACCGAAACCTACCGTTACGACGGGCTGGGGCGGCTGCTGTCGGAAATTCGCCGCAGCGATGCAACCCTGCTCTCCAGCAGCACGTGGAACTACCTCGATTCAGGCATGGGGCTGCGCGTCACCAGCGGCGCTCCGGGTGCGCCCCAACGGATCACCACCGAGCTGCGCGACGCGTACGGGCGAACTGTCAGCGTCACCACCAGCAGCAGCGACGGCGCACTCAGCCGTACCAGCCGCAACTACTACGACGGCTATGGCCGCCTGCGCGCCAGCGAGAACGCGGCAGGCGGGCGCAGCTACTATTTCTATGACAACCAGGGCCAGCTGCTGGCCGAGGTGGGCCCCACCGGCACGGCGGTTTCGTACGAGCGCGATACCTTCGGCCGGGTCGTGGCCAGCACCACCCACGCAACGGCGCTGAACACCGCCTCGTGGGTCCAGGCCGGTTCGGTAACCGTGACCGAATGGGCGCAGTACCGCCCCGCCGCGCACGCCAGTGACCGCGTGGTCCGCAACGAATACGACAGTGCCGGGCTGCGCGTGCGCAGCCTGGACGCAGAGGGAAACCAGGCAGTATTCCGCTACGACGGCACCGGGCAGCTGGTGGAAAGCACGTTGCTGGATGCCGCCGGTACGCTGGACACCGCCCGCACCACCCGCTACTTCCAGGACGCCAATGGCCGTCAGGTAGCGACCCTGGACGCGGCCGGCTACCTCACCGAGCAGGTCTACGACGCCGCCGGGCGCCTGGTGCGCACCGTGGCCTATGCCACCGCCGTGAGCGCCGACCTGCGTGCCACCGGCACGCTGTCGGCCATCCGCCCGGCCCCCAGCGCGCAGGACCAGACCACGCGCAACTTCTACGACGGCCTGAACCGCCTGGTTGCCGTGCTCGACGCAGAGGGCTACCTCAGCGATGTGGTCTACGACAGCACCAACAACGTGCGTGCCACCCGCAGCTATGCGCGCCGGCTGGATGCCCTCACCGGCAGCGAAACCCTGCAGGCACTGCTGGCCCGTGTGGACGGCGGCGGCGCTCGTGAAACCCGGACCAGCTACGACGCCCTGGGGCGCGCCATCCGCGAGGTGAACGCGGAAGGCACGGTCACCCAGTACCAGTACGACACGCTGGGCCAGCTGGTGGCCACCCAGGTGGCAGCCGGCACCAGCGAGATCCGTGAGGGCTACCTGCGCTACGACGCACTGGGCAACCTGATCGGCGAACTCTCCGGCAACGGCGCCACTCATCTGCTGCCCGGCATGAGCGAAGCGCAGCTGGATGCGGTCTACGCACAGTACGGCGTGCGCCACACCTACGACGCACTGGGCCTGCGCACCGAAAGCATCGACCCGGAGGGCAACCGCACCTGGCACTTCCATGATGCCGCCGGCCGCCTCACCCACACCGTGCGGGGCACCACCGACGCACAGGGCATTGCCAACGGCGCCGCTGAGGTCAGCGAAACCCGTTACGACGTGTTCGGGCAGGTGATCGACAGCATCACCTATGCCGGCCGCCTTACCATTCCCAACCCGGGCAGCCGGGCGAGCGTGGCATCGGCGATCAGCACGCTGCAGTACGTGTCCGGCACCGATATCCGCGTGCAGATGGAATACGACCGTCGCGGCCAGCTGACCTCGTCCATCGACGCCCAGGGCAACCGCCGCCGCTACGAGTACAACGCCTTTGGTGAGCAGACCTTTGACCGCCTTGAAATGGGCCAGGGCCAGCAGCGCGTCACCCAGAGCACGTACGACGTGCGCGGGCTGCGCATCGCCGTGGTCGCCGGCGAAGGGGCCGCGCAAACCAGCCAGAGCTGGATCTACGACGCCTTTGGTCGCGTCATCAGCAGCACCGATGGCCGTGGCCAGGTACGCCAGTCGGCATACGACCGCAGCGGCCGCCAGGTATCCACCTGGCAGACGGTGAATGGCGTTGAGCAGCGCCAGTCGCAGACCTACGACGCGTTTGACCGCGTGCTGACCAGCACCGATGCCGAAGGCGGTATCACCACCTACAGCTATGACGATGCCACCCGCACCGTCACGGTGCGCTCGCCGGAAGGCGTGGCCATCACCACCACCCACAACCGCCATGGCCAAGTGCTCAGCGTCGCTGACGTACTGGGCAACACCACCCGTTATGAGTACGACGCCAGCGGCAACCAGACCGCCATCGTCGCCGCCGACGGCAGCCGCCAGACGCAGGCGTTCAGCACCCGCAACCTGCTGACCAGCAGCACCGATGCCAGTGGGCGCAAGGTGGTGTACAGCTACGATGCGGCAGGTCGCCTGCTGACCCGCACCGTCGACCCACAGGGCCTGAACCTGATTACCCGCTACGGCTACGACGCGGCCGGCCGCCAGCTGAGCGTGGTGGACGCACGCGGCACCGAAATCCGCAACCGCTTCGACAGCAACGGCAACCTGGTCGAAAGCATCGTCGACCCCAGCGGCCTGGCGATCAAAACAACGTACACGTGGGACGCAGCCGGGCAGCAGCTGTCGGTCACCAGTGGCGTGGGTACGGCCCAGGCCAGCACCACCACCTACGCTTACGACGCGCTCGGCCGCCGCATCAGCCAGACCGTGGACGCCGGCCCGGGCCGGTTGAATCTGGTCACGCAGTATCGCTATGACGCCAACGGCAACGTGGTGGCCCGGATCGATCCGGCCGGGCAGGTGTCGCGCTTCGTCTACGATGCCGACAACCGCGTGGAGCTCAGCATCGATGCAGCCGGTGGAGCAACCCGCTACTGGTACGACCGCACGGGCAACGTGCTGGCCCAGCGGCGGTATGCAAACGCCATTGCGCTGGGCGGGCTGCCGGAAGCAGCCAGCGCAGCGCAGATCCAGGCACGCCTGGCCGCCGATGACGCACGCGATGTGCAGCAGTACTCGGTCTACGATCGCGACGGACAACTGCGCCTGACCCTCAATGGCGTGGGTGCGGTCACCGGCTACGACCGCGATGCCAGCGGCCGCGTCGTGCGTGAAATCCGCTATGCCAACACCGCGCCCATCGCCGACCTGCGCGCCACCCTGTTGACCGGCGACATCGGCGCGGCCGGCGTGCTGTATTACGTGCGCGGTGACGCCGCGCGCGAAGCGGTGAGCTGGAACGTCCTCGATGCGATGGGCCGCACCCGCTTCGAGATCGCCGCCGACGGCAGCGTGCTCGAGCGCCGCTACGACGCCTCCGGCCTGCAGGTGGCCACGGTCTCCTACGCCAACCGCATCACCCTGAGCGCGCAGTTGCGCCAGGATCTGGCCAGCGGCAGCGTAGGCGAGCAGGCCATGGTCGCGGCGCTGGTGCCCTCGGCGCAGGACCAGAGCCAGTACGTCGTGCTGGATGCCGCCGGCCGCGTGCGCTTCGAAGTACGCCGCGATGCCGATGGCCAGGGGCGGGTGACCGAGTACGGCTACCTGGGGGACGCCCGCGTCAGCACCACCGTGTACGGGCGCGCAGTTGTCTTCGATTCGCAGCAGACCGTGGCCACGTTGCAGGCACTTGTGGCCCCGTTGCGCAGCGCCGGTGAGTACCACAGCCAGCGCGTGGTGCTGGATGCCGCAGGCCGCCAGCGCTTCACCTTCGACGCCAGCGGTGGCGTGCGCGAAACCCGTTACGATGCCGTTGGCCAGGTGGTGGCCAGCGTGACCTACCTGCAGAAACCGGGCGCGCCGGAAGCGCAGACCCTGGCCAGCCTCACTGCGTGGGCCGCCAGCCAGACCGCCGGCCAGCTGCGCCTGGATACCCGTGGCTACGACGGCGCAGGGCGCTCGGTGATGCACACCGATGCGCTGGGCCAGATCGAGCGCTTCGGCTATGACGCGGCCGGGCAAATGACCTCGTTCACCGACACTGCCGGGCAGGTCTGGACGTACGGGTACAACGCCGCCGGGCAGCGCACCAGCGAGACCTCACCGGCCGTGGATGTCGCCACGGTGGCCACCAATGGTCAGTTCACCATTGCCCGCCGTGCGCTGGTAACGCGTACGGAGTATGACGCGCTGGGCAACGTGATCCGCCGCAGCGAAGACGCCGATGGCGGCACGCCCCGCATCACCGAATACCAGTACGACAACCGCGGCAACCAGGTGCGCGTGCTGTTCCCGGACCCGTGGGTGATCGACGAGGCTTCGGGCCTGCTGGTTGCCAGCGGACAGCGAACCTCGGTGGAGGTCACCTACGACGCGATGAACCGCGCCGTTGTCCAGAAGGACGTGCGCGGCAACTACAGCTACAAGACCTACGACGTACTGGGCCAGCTCGCCTACGACGTTGATGCCGAAGGCTACGTCACCAGCTACAGCTACGATGCCTACGGCAACCAGACCAGCCTGCGTCGATTTGCCACGGCGCTGAACACCAGCGCGTTGGCCGGCTGGACGGCCGGCGCCGCGTTGACCCAGGCGCAGCTGCGCGACGGCGGTGGTCTGGTCGCCAATGCTGCCGATCGTCAGCTGCTGTCCAGCTATAACAGCCTTGGCCAGAAGGTGCAGACGCTCAGTTCAACGCGCGAGTACTACGCGGCGGACGGTGTTGCGCGCCAGGGCACGCCGACGGTGCGTTACCAATACGACGGCTACGGCAACCTGCAGCGCCTGTCCGAGCTGATGAGTGGCCAGGCCGATCAGGCAGATGCGCAGTGGGCCTACACGTGGCACTACTACGACGCGTTGGGCCGCACGGTCATGACCGTCGATGCCGAGGGCTATGCCACCTCCACCGAGTACACCAGCACCGGTGAAGTGGCTGCACAGACCGAGCACGCCCGCGCGCTGTCCACCCAGGCGTTGGGCGCCCAGCCGCCGGCCGCGCCCGCCCCGGGCGATGCCGTTACCGGCTTCGACCGCCGCAACAGCTTCACCTACGATGCGCTGGGCCGGAAGCTCACCCAGACCGTCACCCGCCAGTTCCAGCGCGCCGATGGCAGCGCCGGCCAGAGCGATGTGCAGACCCGTATCGGATACGACGCATTGGGCCGGGTCACCCAGAGCAGCGACGACAACGGCACCACCAGCACCGCCTACGATGCCCTGGGCCGCGTTGTTTCGGTGCGGGAGCCGGAGCGTGCCGCCCTGCGCGGCGCCGCCGAGGGTCAGCTGGAGGCCAGCGTGGCCACCGATCTCTCCAGCAGCGCGCTGCAGGAGCTGACCTCGCCGTACACCACCACCGTGTACGACGCCTTCGGCAATGCCGTGCAGATGCGGCGTTACGCCAACGGCTGGGGTGCGGGTCAGGCCGGGCCGGTGGCCGATGATGCCAGGGACCAGATCCAGAACCTTCAGTACGACCGCCAGGGCCGCCTGGTACGCGCCACCGACGCATTGGGCAACGTGCAGATCCATCGCTACGACGCCGCTGACAAGGTGGTGCGCACCCGCCAGCTGCTGGCCGGCTCCAGTGCCGAGCGCAACGCGATGGTCATCACCGAGTTCGGCTACGACCGCAGTGGCCGCCAGCTGTCCACCACGCAGAAGCGCACGGTGGGCGGTATCGAGCAGACCGATCTGTCCGAGACCGTCCGCTACAACGGATTCGGCGAGATCGTCAGCAAGACCCATGGCGGCCTGGCCGGCGAACTGCTGTACGGCTACGACGCCGGCGGCAACATGGTGCAGTCCAACGAAGGCGGTGCCGATGTGCGCCTGGGCTACAACCTGGCCGGCTACCAGGTGCGGCAGAGCCGCAGCAGCTGGAATGGCCAGGCGGCGGTCACCGCCGTCACCACCATCCAGACCGACCGCCTCGGCCGCGCGCTGCGTACCGACATGCCCAGCTTCAGCGGCGATGCCAACGCGGTGTCCACCGTGGCCCGCCAGTTCGATCGCTGGGGCAACGTCACCCAGATCATCGACGCGCGCGGCTACCAGACCAACTACCAGTACAACAGCTTCAATCAGGTCACCCGCGACGAACGCCCGCTGGTGGAAGTGGTGGCAGAAACCGGTGCGCGCAGCTGGGTGCGCCCGGTCAACGAGTGGTTCTACGACGTGTTTGGCCGCCTGGTCGCTACCCGCGACGCCAACGGCCACATGCGCACCAGCGAGTACAACAACGCCGGCCAGTTGGTGAAGTCCCGCGACGGCGTGGGCGCCACTACGCTTTACGCGTATGACGCGCTCGGTAACCAGCGCCTGCAGCAGAATGCGCTCGGCTACGTGACCTTCAAGCAGTACGACCGCTTGGGCCGGGTCACCGCCATTGGCGACTACCTGCTCAACGACGCGGGGACCGCACGCTTCCGCACCACGCTGCAGCAGTACCGCCTGAACGAAAACGGCGACCGCCTGGCCGTCACCGACGCGTTGGGCTACACCGCGCTGTACGACTACGACAGCCGCCATCTGGTGGTGCGCAGCCAGACCGCCATGGGGGTGACCCAGCAGTACGGTTACGACGTGCTGGGCCGGAAGATCGTCGAAAGCAACGCTCTGAGCACCCTCTGGGGCGCCGACCGCGATGGCCAGCAGGTGCGCCTGAACGAGCTGAGCTGGAGCTACGACATCTTCGGACGCAGCACCGACCACAACGACCTTGGCACCCGCGATTACAACTACGACTACGCCAGCAGCGGCCAGCTGAGGCTGGAAACCGGTAACGGCGGGCAGGCCACCGACACTACCCGCACCTACCAGTACTACCCGAACGGCCAGCTGCGCCGCATCGAGGAGACTGGCGGCAACTTCACGTACTACGAGTACGATGCGGCCGGCAACCGTACCCTGGAGGAGGTCTATACCCGCGACGGTAGCGGTGCGCTCGTGCACACCTACACCCGTACCTGGTACGACAGCCACAACCGCATCCAGCGCGTGGTGCAGGACGATGCCTCCGCCGGCGGCAACGCCCGCCGCATGTTCGACATCCGCTACGACTACGATGCGGTAGGCAACCGACGTCGCGTACTGGCCCAGTCCAGCCACGGCCCCAATGCCGCAGCGATGCCGGTGACCAATACCGCGCCGACCGCCGTCAAGGCGGTGGCCGACAAAACCGTGCGCAAGGGCATCCAGTCCGAGTTCAACATCCTGTTCACCGACGTCTTCCGCGATGCCGAGCAGGATGCGCTCACGCTGGACATCACCCAGGCCGACGGTACCGCCCTGCCATCGTGGCTGGGTGCGCGCTACAACGCGGCCACCGGCGAAATCATCTTCACCGCCGCGCCGCCGGCCGGCAGTGGCGATAGCGACGTAGCCGTCAAGCTCACTGCCCGCGAAACCGCCAACGCCGCCAACGCGGTGGCCACCGTGTTCACGGTGCGCAGCCGCACCAACACCGCGCCGCGTGTGCTCGATGGCAGCGTGGCCCAGCTGAATGCCAAGACCGGGCGTCCCTGGGCCGCAGAGCTGCCGGCGTCGATGTACTTCATCGATGAGGACGTGGGCGATGTGCTGTCGCTGAGCCTGGATAACGCGGCCGCGCTGCCTTCGTGGCTGAAGGTGGACCTGAGCAACCCGTACGTGGTGCGCCTGAGCGGCACCCCTACTACCGACCAGAGCATCACCCTGACCCTGCGCGCCACCGACCAGAACGGTACTTCGGTGGTCAAGACGCTGCAGCTGCGCACCGCCGCCAATGCTGGCCCCAACATCGTGGCCACGCCCAGCCTGGGTGAAGCCGTGCAGGGCCGCGCCTACAGCTGGTCGCAATCGCTGTCGCAGCTGTTCGTCGACCCCAATGGCGACCCGCTGCAGGTCCGCGCCAGCGGGCTGCCCGGCTGGCTGAACTTCACCTTCATGGACCAGGCCAACCCGGTGCTGCGCCTGGATGGCAACGTACCGTCCACGGTGGCCGACGGATCGACCTTCGCGGTCACGCTGACCGCCACCGACCCGGACGGGCAGACCAGCAGCGTGACCCTGCAGCTGGTGGTGCGCGCCAACCGCGCCCCGGTGGTGTTGCGCCCGGAAGGCTTCCAGCTGCCGAACATCCGCGTTCACGACCGCCTGGATGTGACGCTCGCCATCAACAGCCTGTTTACCGATCTGGAGGGCGACGCCGTCTCCTTCGAGGCCCTCAAGCTGCCGAGCTGGATCACCGCCACGCTGGACCAGACCGCCGGTACGGTCCGGCTGGTCGGCACCGCACCGACCGCAGGCTCTGCCAGCTTGGAGATCAAGGCGTGGGACATCGCCGGCCTGACCAGCACCAGCAAGGTGCTCCTGACCATCGGGCAGGACGTGGCGCCCTATCGCACGGCGGGCGTGGCTCTCAACGATGCGACGCTCAGCATTGGCCGCAACTTCAGCTTCAGCCTGCCTGCAAACCTGTTCACCGAAACGGACGGCGACGGGTGGACGCTGGAAGCGGACGTTGTCACCCAGTGGAAGGAGTACATGGACGACGTCCTTCCGCCTCGCTATGTAGACAGAATTACCGTTGAGGCGTGGCCCGCCTGGCTGGCATTCAACGGCGCCACCGGCACCTTCAGCGGCCAGGTGCCGCCGGGCACTGCCGCCGGCAGCTTCGCCGTTCGCATCATTGCCAGGGACGGCCGCGGCAACCCGTCGGATCCTGGTGAAACCATTGGCGCAGCCGGCGCAACCTACGACTCGTTCATGCGATTCAACCTGGTGCCGTTCGCCAACTCGGCGCCGGTCTACGCGGTGGGCAGCATGCCGCCGCGCACCATCAACCACGGCACCCCGGTAAACTTCACCCTGCCGCCGGGGGCCTTCGTCGAGCCCGACGGCGACAGCCTCGCCTACAGCGCTTACGTGCAGCTGCCCGATACCTGGGAATACGTACGCGACCCGAAGAACCCCAGTGAATACCTGCCTGACCCGGTACAGCAGCCGGGCCCGATGGCAGACCTGGCCAGCATCGGATTGTCGATCGATGCCGTCACCGGCACCATCACCGGCACGCCGACCAACCTGGCCTACCTGAACTACCGCATCCAGGTCATGGCGCGCGACCCGCAGGGCGGCATCGGGTTTGGCAAGTTCGATCTGAATGTGCTCAACGCCGCACCGATCGCACCCACGCTGGGGGGACGTTCGGCCATTGCCGGTTCTGCGTGGAGCTACGCCTTCCCCGCGTTCCAGGATGCCAACCAGGAAGTCATCACCTACACGGTCAGCAACCTGCCGGCGTGGATGAGCTTCAACCCCGCCACCCGTACCCTGAGCGGCACGCCGTCGGCGGTGGGGTCCTGGACGCTGACCATCACCGGTACCGACGCGGCAGGCGCAAGCGCGTCCACCACGCTCACCGTGACCACCCCCAACACCGGCCCGGTGCTGGTCAACCAGGTACCGCAGCAGTGGCTGTGGCGCAATTTCCCGTGGTCGCTGCAGATTCCGGCCAACACCTTCGCTGACGCCAACGGTGACACGCTGACGTGGAGCGTCAGCGGCCTGCCCAGCGGCTTGAGCTTCGACGCGGCCACGCGGAGCATTTCCGGCACCACGCCCACGATGGGCGCCTACAACCTGACCGTCTCCGTCAACGACGGCCGAGGTGGTACCAGCTCCACCAGCTTCGTCATCAACGTGGGCAACGCCGCGCCGGTCTATAACGGCGGCTTGGTCAACCGCTCAGCCATGCTCGACGCGCCGGTCAACTGGCCGCTGCCTGCCGGCACGTTCACCGATCCCAACAATGACGGCCTGACCTACTCGATCATGGTCGAAGATCCGGCCCACGAAGAGTGGTTCTGGGATGCCTCCGACGCAGCCTGGGCGTTCCGCCAGGTGCCGGCCACCTGGAAGACCTCCTATTCGCTGGCCATTGATGCAAACACCGGCACGATCACCGGCACCATGCCGGTGTTCACCATCCCCAGGCACCCGGTGACCGGCTCCGGTGGCGGTATGTTGTACGACTTCCGCATCAAGATCATCGCCAGCGATGGCAATGCGACGGTGGAAGGCATCTTCGGCGGTCACCTCACCATTCCCAATTACGCCCCGGTGGCACCGACCATTTCCGCGCGTACGGTCACGGCGGGTACGGCATGGAATTACGTCATCCCCGCATTCTCGGATGCCAACGGTGACGCGCTGACTTACACCGCCAGCGGCCTGCCTGCCTGGATGAGCTTCAACCCGGCTACCCGCACGCTTAGCGGTACGCCGACAGCGGTGGGCGCGTGGCCAATCACCATCACAGCAACCGATCCGGCGGGAGCAAGCGCGTCGGCCACATTCACCTTGACCACGCCGAACAGCGGCCCGGTGCTGAACGCCGCGCTGCCCGCGCGTGAAACATGGCGTAATACCGGCTTCTGGATCCAGCTTCCCGCCAATACCTTCTCCGACCCCAACGGCGACGCGCTGAGCTGGAGCGCCAGTGGCCTGCCCGCTGGGCTCACGTTCGACGCCGCCACCCGAGTGATCACGGGCTACGCGACCACACTGGGGACTTACAACGTCACCGTGAGCGTGAGCGATGGGCGTGGCGGCAGCACTTCCACCAGCTTTGCCATCTATGTCACCAACGCCCAGCCGGTCTACAACGGCGGCCTGCCCAACCGCAACGGGCAGCTGAACGAGCAGGTCAACTGGCCGCTGCCGGCCGGTGCTTTCAGTGACGCCAATGGTGACGCACTGACGTACTCGATCATGGTCGAAGACCCGGCCCACGAAGAGTGGTTCTGGAACGCTGCCGATGCGGCGTGGGACTTCCGCCAGGTGCCGGCAACTTGGAAGCCGTCTTACTCGCTGACGATCAACCCGAACACGGGCACCATCACGGGCCCAATGCCGGTGTTCACCCAGCCCCGCCACCCAGTCACCGGCTCGGGTGGTGGCTACCTGCCGTCCTTCCGCATCAAGATCATCGCAACCGACGGGTACGCCTCGACCGAGGCGATCTTCGGCGCCTACACGAACCTGGCGCCGACCGGCTCCATGGGTAACCGGACCATCAAGTCCAACGTGCCCACCAGCCTGCAGGTCAGCGGGTTCAGCGACCCGAACGGGGACGCGATGACGTACTCGGCCGGCGGTCTGCCGCCGGGCATGTGGTTTGATCCCGCCACACTTACCCTCAACGGACCAGCAACTGCAGGTACCTACACCGTCACCATCTACGCCAACGACGGGCGTGGTGCCGTTGGGTCTTACAGCTTCGTGCTTACGGTACAGGCCAACAACGCGCCGAGCGTGCCGAGCATTGGCAACCTGTCGATGCAGGTGGGCACCGGCGTCGGCGTGGTCCTCCCCGCGTTCCCCGACCCGGATGGCGATCCGGTCACCTACCAACTCTCCGCGTTGCCGCCGGGCCTGTGGTGGGACGCCAACAACCGCATGATTGGCGGCACGCCTACGCAACCTGGCACCTATGGCATGACCATGGCCGGTGTGGACAACCGCGGCGGGGTGAGCTACGCCGGGTTCCAGATCAGCGTGGCGGCGGCGCCCATTCCCAACCGGGCGCCCTACGTTGCCGTTGCGCCGCCGTCCCCGGCTGCCCACTTCTACGGAACCAACCGGTACGTGGTGAGCCCCTCGGGCTTCACCCTGAACCCCAATACCTTCGCTGACCCGGACAACAACCCGCTCAGCTATGCGGTGATCCAGAAACCGAGCTTCCTGTCGTATTCCTACACGCCGGGCGTGGGCCACCAGTTCTCTGGCGTCAACAACGACCAGCGCAGCTGGGCCACCCACACCATCATCATTCGCGCCACCGACCCCAGCGGTCTGTACGTGGATGTGTCGTTCACCGTTACCTCCGAGTACTACAAGTACACCCCGGGTGGGCCGCAGGAGCCGCGCATCGCGCAGTCCTCCGCTCAGCAGGTGCTTACGGCGGCGCGCACGGCGGCGCTCGTTCCGGAAAGCATTGAAGACGAAGCACTGGCATCGGCGTTTGCCACCAGCGAGGCAGCGGATGGCGCGCCGATGGCCCGTGCGGCCGCGGCTCAGGCAACGTCTGCATCCACGCTGACCCCTTGGGCCGGCCCGGTGAACATCGCCGGTGGTGCTCCGCCGTCCGGTCTGGGCAACGTCTCGGTCGCCAGCGGCACCGGCGCTGTGCCGGTGGAAACCAAGGAGTACTGGTACACCTACGACGGCGAGAACCGCATCCTGGTCAACAACGGGTCGCTGCAGAACGGCCAGATCGTGCTGACGCTGGCCGGCGAGGATTCCTACAGCCTGGCCTACGACGCAGCCGGCAACGTGGTATCGCGCACCACCAACCGCACCGCCAACGGGGTGAGCTTCTACTGGATCGACCGCACCTCGTACGACCTGCGCGGCAACCGCCAGTTCGAGTACTTCACCGACACCATCAAGAACGGCAAGTTCGAGTCGGGCGGTGGCATCCATAAGAAGCTGACCTACGACGCGGCCAACCACCTGACCGCGTCCATGACCTACTTCGCCAGCGGCAGCGTGTGGGAAGACAGGACCCCGCCGGGCCAGCAGTACGAGAGCTGGGGCTTCTACTACTACGGCGGCTGGCTCTCCAGCGCAGAAACCTATTCCTACGACGGCGACGGCCGCATCACGGTGCAGCAGAGCCTGTTCCGCAATGACACCGGCGACATGTCATGGCTGAAGAACGCCGACGACACCGGTGGACGGCAATCCACTGACTTGGGCGTGCTCAAGTTCCAGTCCGGCAGCGACTACACCGGCGGCTACGACACGCTTGGCCGTCTGGTGGGTTACCGCTATGTCACCCCGCAGTACACCCACACCTACACCACCACGTACGTAGGACGAGAGACCTGGCTGCAAAAGAGCGTCACCGGAACCAGCACCAACAGCAGCTACCGCACCACCACCAATACGCTGACTTATGATGCTTACGGACGGTTGATGTCGCAGCGGGAAACCACGCCGCTGAAGAACGGCAGCATCGATGACCGCATGCGGTATTACGCAAACGACGTCGACGGCAAGGTTGTCAACCGACGTGAGGGCCTGCTGAGCAGCAACGGCACCTTCACCCAGGAAGGCATGGCCGGGCCGGCCAACTCGCGCCTGGTGCACGCCAACGGCCAGCAGATTGCTGAGGTGCGTGAGGGCTACCAGGGCGTATTCCTCAACAAGCCCTACAACACCCAGCAGATCCAGAGTCTGGCAGGGCGGGGTGGCTACGACGCGGGCGGCGGCCAAACCGTCGCCCAAGCCGGCGACACCCTGCGCACCATCGCCCAGCGCATCTACGGCACCGATCAGATGTGGTACGTGCTGGCCGACGCCAACGGCTTCGGCGATGCCGATGCCGAGATCGGTGCGGGCACGCGGATCAACACGCCCGAAGCTACGGTCAGCAGCAACAACGCCAATACCTTCAAGCCTTATGACCCGACGGCGGCCATTGGCAATACAACGCCGGGCCTGCCTTACATCCCGCCGCCGCCGCCGCAAAAGTGCGGGGCGCTGTCGAAGGTCATTGCCATCGTGGTGCAGATCGTAGTCACCGCCGTGGTGAGTTACTACACAGGCAACCCCCAGGCGGGCGCCGCTGCCGGCGCCGCTGCCGGCAACCATGCCGGCCAGGTCAGCGCGTTGATGCTGAACGGACAGTTCGACTGGAGCCGATGGGCCAGCTACACGGCCAACCCGTTCCAGGGCAACAGCAACGACTTGGCGGTGCAGGCATTCGATCCGGTGGGCAACGGCGCACCGGGCCAGATCGACTACAAGAGCATTGCGGTGTCGGCAGCCGCTGCATACGCCGCGTCGTACGTCGGCGCTTCGGTGAGTGATGTGGCCGGGACCACAGCAGGCGCTTACGCCGAGGCGGCCACCAGCTACGGGGCGAACTACCAGTTCTCCAAGTGGGCTGGCTACGACGTGAGCTGGAGCAACCGCGAGTTGGGTAAGAACCTGGGCGCGGTGGCGATCAGCCAGGGGGTCAGTGAAACGGGGCTGTTTGACTCCAAGCCGATAACTCAGCCCGGCGGCGGAACGGCTGCGGGTGCCACCGGCAACGTAGCCGGTGCCTTCGCGTGGACAGTGGCACGTAACACCGCACTCAACTTTGTAACCGGCGCCGCTACGTATGGCCTCGGCAAGGCGTTGGGCGTGAACGACCATTGGAACAATGGCGATGCACTGGCTGATGCATTTGGCAATGCGTTGGGTTCGGCGATCGCAAGCCCCTATAACCAGGCGATGCTGGTCCAGCAGCAGGGGAACGATGCTGTCGGGCGGACGCAAGGCATTAATGCCGAGCTGGCCGATAGCAACCTCGACCGGCTGATGGGCGAATACTCTTCTACTGGCCTCGTGCAGAGCGGTGAGCGATCGTTGTCCGGTAGTACGGCCGAACCGCGGAGCGCGCGTACTCGGGTAGCAACGCAAGCAGTGGGAGCAGTAGACGATTACGGCAGCTGGTCGGACAACGTCCAGTTCCGCGCGCCCGGAGGCACTGCCTCCACCGCATCGCCGAACCTGGTCTACGACGCCTTCATGGTCAACACCGTGACCGGCGCATCAGATAAGACTCTGCCCACGGTAAGGGTGACGCCGGACGCACAGCGATCGGCCGACCACATCAACCTGTTGTGGTATGCCCGCAGCAACAACCTGCCTGCGCCTACGGGCGCCGACGCGCGTTCGCTCGCCTCCTATAGGTACGCAATGAATGGGCTGACCCTTCCGAAATGGAACGCTTGGGCAACCCAGAACCGAAGCATCTATCGCGACCAAGCGATTGGCGCAGGGTTGATGCGTCAACCGAACCTGATCTACAAACGCGATGATGCTCGCGATCTGATCGCAGGTGGAAAGTACGTTGCCGCTATCGGTAAAGGGTTCGTCAATGATGTGGCCGAGCTAGCGCAGACAAACTTCACGTTTGCGGTGATCCGAAGCATCACTGGTGCGGATACGTGGAAGCCGTTTGAGATGAGCAGCCCAATTGACAAGGCTGGTGAGATGACCTTCCGCGCCGGTAGTCTCGTTCTGGGAATTGGGGAAATTCCCTCGATTGTCCGGATGGGCAAGGCGTTGATTGGGTCCGGCAAGGCGCTCTTCGAAACGTGGGCGATCGGGAGGACCGCAGGTTCGACACGACTGGGAGGCTTAGACGCTTCCGAAGTAGCTGAAGTCGTTGAGGTCGTCGAAACTATAAAGCCTACCCCTAGGGTGAATGTAGCCGATTCGTTCAAGGTGAAGAAGCGTGCGAACGGTTCAGTCGATCTTGATTACAAATATCCGGACCGCCACGGGCTGCTTGCAACGATAGGGCACGATAAGGATATTGGCTTGGATGGAGTACTTGGCTTTGAGGTCAAAGCTGGTGGTGATGCGTCCAAGCTAGGTAGTGGAAAGGATATGTTCTACAGCCTAATGCAGCGTGCGGAAAGTGAAGGGATTGCCGTAAACGGCGTAAGGGGCTACTGGATCGACGGCACGAACAGCACAAACTATATGGGATACCGTTCCGCGCTCAAAAGTGGGTTGACGCCTCACGCGGCGGCGCTACAAACTTGGACGGGACAGAGGGCCGCAGAGTTTGGCTTCACCCATGTCTCCGCAGTGGTAGACAATGGCCGCACGATCATGGCTTGGTTCGTAAGACCTACGGGGGGATGAGTATGATGGAAGATAAAGGTTTGGATTTGGATGAGATCCAGTATTGGACTAACGAAGCGCGTCAATCCAATTCGGTAGCATCGGCGCTTCGAAGGCTTGGGGAGGTGCGGGGTCTGGATCGTTTCCAATTGTCTTCAGTTGCGGCTGACCTTTTCCCTGAGAAGATCAGTGGAAGGGATCGGCAGGTGATTTGGAAGTGGAAACATGCTGATTCTGATGAGGGATTCAGTGACGCTGAGGTCGATGAGCTACTTGCGCACCTTCTTACGTAGGTTCAAACGGCTAGAAGATTAGCAGTGCGCGCCTCCAAACCAAAAATCAACGGTAGATCATAGGCCCGGAGCCCGGAGCCCGGAGCCCGGAGCCCGGAGCCCGGAGCCCGGAGCCCGGAGCCCGGGGCCCTAAGCGGCGATGCGTGATGTACGCGCGCGCGGGGCGCGATGTTGCCCGAAAGCATCCGCGAGGAAGCGTTTGTTACTACCCTTGTCTGAGGCGAGGCGTGTGATCAGCCCATCGCATTGGTGGCAACCGCACAGGCGGGCGCTAAATCGTCGCTGACCCCTTAGTCCGGGCCGGTAAACATCACCGGTGGCTCCGGCGTCTGGCCTGGGCAACTTTCCACTGCCAGCGGCACCGGCGCCCTGCCGGTGGAGATGAAGGAGTACCTACGGCGGCGAGAGCCGCACCTTGGCCAACCTAGCCGTGGCTCCTGATAACAAGACCTTCTAGCTCATGCTGCCTCTTATTCGGGAGTCAGATCGCAGCACGAACAGGTAAATTGATAGGTGGTCGGGCTTCACCCTCAATGCCAACTCGTCCGCTTATCCGGATGTCAAGGCTCTTACCTAAGATGGGCTGCAAGTCCCACTTGCTCTTAACCAACGACCCTGGCATGAGCCAGACCTCATGCGACTCGATGCTTCAAATGCTTAACCGACACGCGCTTGCATTCACACGATTTTCACGCCTATGATCGGCATTCGGGCTGACCCATACAGGGAATGTTCAGGGGGGCGGCTCGGAGGTTGGGCCGCGACAAGGTAGTTGCCAGGGGTAGTAACCGATCATGGGTCGCACGGATTCGCGTTCCGCGCGTTTGCGCGGGTATTTGGCGTCAGATCTGGGGAATGTTGAACTCGGGATGGCGTTGGCCGAGGAGCTTATGCTCGACGGTCAGCCGCGTGATGCCTATTTGGTTCTGGCCGAACATCCAGCCTCACATACCCCGGAGTTCCGCCACCGTATGGCCCAGCTGGCATTGTCGGCGGGTGACTACGTATTGGCGCTGCAGTCGCTGGAAACATTACGCGCAGAGCATGACAGCGACGTTGCGGTCGATCACGACCACGCCTTCGCCCTGATGTGCCTGCGGCGCTTGGATGACGCGTCCAATGCCACCGCGACCGCGCTGAACAAGCACGGGCCCCACCCGTCGCTCCAGCTGCTGCAAGGGCGCCTGGCCATGCTGTCGGGTGACCTGGACCAGGCCGTGGTGGTGCTCAGCACACTCGCCCAAAACCAACCCGACAACCCGCAGGTGCAAGGCGTGCTCGCCCTCGCGCTGCTGGATACCGACGATTTTGCCGGGGCTGCGACGCACGCCGCCGCTGCCATCGCCTTGCAGGAACATCAACACGAAGCCTTGCTGGTACTGGGCACACTGGCGCTGCAGTCCGCGCCGGCCGTGGCGACGCGTCACTTCCAGCGGGCCGTAGACACCTATCCGGGCTCCGGCCGTGCGCTGTCCGGCCTTGGCCAGAGCCAGATGCTGCAGGGTGGGGTCACTGCAGCCGAGGGAACCTTGGAGCAGGCTACCCGCGCCATGCCAGAACACCTGGGCACCTGGCATGCATTGGCCTGGTCGCAGCTGTTGCAGGGCAATGTGGATGCCGCCCGCACAAGCTTTGAACACTCGTACGCGGTGGACCGCAGTTTCGGCGATACCCATGGCGGCCTGGCGTTGGTCCATGCGCTGCAGGGCCGCACCACCGAGGCCGAAGACGCGCTCAAGCGCGCTCTCCGGCTGGACCCGAATTCGATGACCGCACAGTACGCGCAGGTAGTACTGCGCAGCGGCCGTGGCGAAGCTGCGCTTGCCCAGCAAGGTCTCGCAGCACTGCTGGATTCGGCCGGTATCGATGCCGGCATGCCGGTTCCAGTCTTTGCCGATGCCTTGCAGCGCATCGTTGGCGGGCGGGCGCAGCCGAGCCGATGACCGCAGACTTCGCAATGCGTCTGCTCATCGAAACGTTGCTCGCCGCCGTCAAGATGAGTGCCCCGATCCTGCTGGCTACGCTGGTGGTGGGCCTGCTCATTTCGATCGTGCAGGTGGTCACCCAGATCCAGGAAATGACGCTTACGTTCGTGCCGAAGATCATCGTGGTGGTCATCGTCTGCGTAACCCTGGGTGCCTGGATGCTGGGCGTCGCGGTGGAGCTTGCCCGCCGGATGTTCGAGACCGCGTCGGGACTCTGACCCATGCCTGCCCTCCACGACTTCCTGGCTACCTACGTGCTGGCGCTGCTTCGGTTCCTTCCGACGGTGCTGCTGGTCCCATTGTCGCCGCTGCGCTGGGCGCCGGGGCTGGTTCGCATTGCATTGCTGATGCTGCTGGCGTGGCTGGGTACCAGCTTGATGCCGGCGGCGGTTTCCCTGCAGGGCGGCCCGGCATGGATCTCCGCGATCTGCGGCGAGTTGTTGATCGGCACGGCATTCGGGCTGGCGGTGATGCTGCCCAACGCCGCACTGCACACTGCTGGCTGGGTATTGGATATCCAGGCCGGCAGCAGCGCCGGCGCGCTGTTCGACCCGGGCAGCCAGAACGACATGCAGGCGGTGTTCGGCACCGCATTGATGCTGATTGCCACCGCACTGTTCTTCCTGCTGGACCTGCACCTGCAGCTCTACCGCATGCTGGCGGTGAGCCTGCAGCTGGTGCCGTTGGGCCGTGGCGGCGTGCGGCTGGAGTGGGACGGGCTGGCCGGCCTGCTGGGCCAGAGCTTCCTGCTCGGCTTCATGGTGGTGCTGCCGGCGATCCTGGGCCTGCTGCTGGTGGACGTGGGCGTGGCCTACGCCACGCGCTCGATGCCGCAGGCCAATGTGTACTTCCTGGCGCTGCCGCTGAAGCTGCTGGCGGCCATCGGCCTGATGATGGCCACCTTGCCGTTTGTGCCCACGTTATTCGCCCGCCTGTTCAACAACGCGTTTGCGCGCGTGCCGACGTTGCTGGGGGGCTGACGATGGCCGAAGGCGACCAGGACAAGACCGAACAGCCCACCGCGTTCCGGCTCGACGAAGCGCGGCGGAAAGGCGATGTCGCGCGCAGCCAGGACATCACCGGCGTGCTGGTGCTGATCGTGTTCGCCAGCGTGCTGGCCCTCACGGCAGGCGACATTGCCGGGGCACTGGCCGACGCCACCCGCGCGATGGTGCAGGTAGCGGCCAGCGCGCCCGCGCCGGGCATGGCACTGATGCACGGCATCGCCTCCATCTGCGCACCGCTGGGCCACGCACTGATGCCGCTGGTACTGGCGCTGATGGTGGCGGCGGTATTGGGCAACGTGCTTCAGACCGGGCTGATGTTCACTACCCACCCTCTCACTCCGGACCCCAAGCGGCTCAACCCGGCCCAGGCGTTCAAGCGCCTGTTCGCACTGCGCAGCCTGTGGGAGCTGGGCAAGATGGGAGTGAAGTTCCTCCTGCTGGCGGTGCTGTGCTGGGTGATGGTGCGCCACGCGGCCGAGCTGGTGGAGACCGCCACGCGCACCGCGCCCGGCGAGGCCGGCAGCCTGCTGCTGCGGGGCTTCGTGCGTACCTCGATCTATGTATTGATGATTCTCGCGCTGGTGGCGCTGGCCGATATGCTGTTCAGCCGCCGCAACTTCATGCGCCAGATGCGCATGAGCCGGCGCGAATTGAAGGATGAAGTGAAGCGCCGTGATGGCGATCCCGGCATCAAGGGCCGCCGCCGCGAAAAGCTGCGCGAGCTGCTGAAGAAGAGCCGTGCGCTGGGCCAGGTATCCCAAGCGGACATGGTGCTGACCAACCCCACTCACGTGGCCGTGGCCCTGCGCTACCGGCCGGGCAAGACCCTGGGCCCGGTGGTAGTGGCCAAGGGCGCGGGCGTGATGGCCACGCACATCCGCAGCCTGGCGGCGCGCCACAAGGTGCCGGTGTGGCCGTCCATGACCCTGGCGCGCGCGCTTTACCGAGAGTGCGATATTGACCAGATGGTGCCTGAGGCGCAGTACGCGGCATTGGCGCCGCTGTACCGCCGCCTGTGGGCGCAGCGCGGGGCGGCGGCATGAAGGCGTTGTTCGGCCAGCTGTGGGAAGGCAAGCGCGACCTGGCCATGGTTGCGCTGGTGCTGGGCGTGCTCATCGTGCTGTTCGTGCCGGTGCCGCCGATGCTGCTGGACCTGCTGCTGGTGCTGAACATCAGCATGGCGCTGCTGATCCTGCTGGTGACGTTCTTTACCGATTCGCCGCTGAAGTTCTCCACCTTCCCGACCATCCTGCTGCTGTCCACGTTGTTCCGGCTGTCGCTGAACGTGTCGGCCACCCGCTTGATCCTGGAAGGCGCCGACGCGGGCCGGGTGATCAACGCCATCGGCGAGTTCGTGGTGGGCGGCAACTACATTGTTGGCGTGGTGGTGTTCATCATCCTGGTGGTGGTGCAGTACGTGGTGGTCACCAGCGGTGCGCAACGCGTGGCGGAAGTGGCGGCGCGCTTCACCCTGGATTCGATGCCGGGCAAGCAGATGAGCATCGATGCCGACATGAACATGGGGCTCATCGACGAGAAGGAAGCGCGCGAGCGACGCAGCCAAATCGAGCGCGAAGCCAACTTCTATGGCGCGATGGACGGCGCCACCAAGTTCGTCAAGGGCGATGCCATTGCCGGCATCGTCATCATCCTCACCAACATCGTGGCGGGTCTGGCGGTGGGCATTGCCCAGCTCGGGCTGCCATGGGGCGAGGCGGTACAGCGCTTTACGCTGCTGACCATCGGCGACGGCATCGTCACCCAGATTCCGTCGCTGGTGATTGCCGTGGCCACCGGCATCATCATCACCCGCGCGGCCGCCGATGCGCAGCTGGGCTCGGAAATCCCCAAGCAGATCCTGGCCAACCCGAAGGCGCTGCTGATCGTGGCGATGGTGTTGCTGGTCGTGCTGGTATTGCCCGGCTTCCCGGTGGCCCCGGTGCTGGTGGTGCTGTGCATTCTGGGCGGCCTGGCGTGGCTGGCGACCCGGTCGGAAGAAGCGCGCAAGGCCGAAGCCGGCGACGCCGCGGCCGAGCCGCAGCGCCTGGAAGGCGGCGCCGCCGCCCCGCAGGATATTGGCCAGCTGCTGCGCATCGAAGCCATCGAGGTCCGCCTGGGCAGCGCGCTGTTCGATGCCTTCACCGGGCCCGACAGCGATTTGGCCGACCGTATCGAACACCTGCGCCGCCAGTTCGCCCAGGACCTGGGCTTTGTCATGCCCCGGGTGCAGCAGCAGCGCAGCGAACTGGCGCCTGAAAGCTATGAGATCCACTTCCACGGGTGCCGGGTCGGGCAGGGCAGCCTGATGACCGACCGCGTGCTGGCGATCAATCCCGGCGGGCAGCGCGCCCGGCTGGAAGGGCCGGACACGCGCGACCCGGCCTATGGGTTGCCTGCGCAGTGGATCGACCGCCAGGCACGCCAGACTGCACGCACCGCCGGCTATACGCTGGTGGAGCCCGATACGGTGCTGATCACCCACCTCAGCGAGCTGATCAAGCGGCAGTCGGCCGATCTGCTCACGCGGCAGGACACCGAGCGCATGCTGATGCGGGTGCGCGAACAGAATGCTTCGCTGGTGGAAGAACTGGTACCGGCGATCCTGAGCTATTCCGAAGTGCAGAAGGTGCTGCAGCTGCTGCTGCGCGAGCAGGTCAGCGTGCGCCACCTGGAAGCCATCCTGGAAGTACTGGTGGATGCAGGGCGCACGGTGAAGAACGCCGAAGACCTGGCCGAACGGGTGCGCGAGCGCCTGGGCGGCACCATCTGCCAGAGCCTGCGCGATGCCAATGGCGATCTGCACGTGATGACGCTGGCGCCGGAGCTGGAACACGAGCTGTTGTCCAGCGTGCGCGGCACCGAAGGGCGCGGCAGCCTGTTCGGCGAGATCGCGCAGCTCGATGGCTTCATGAAGAGCCTGGCCACGCAGAGCGAATCGATGATGGGCCGCAACCTGGTGCCGGTGCTGCTCTGCCCCGGTCCGGTGCGCCGCTCGCTGCGCCAGCTGCTGTCGCGCTCGATGCCATATCTGGCGGTGATCAGCCTCAATGAGATTCCGGCCACGCTGCCGGTGCGCTCCTTTGCCGCCATCCGGAGTCAATGACCGATGACCGATACCTTGCAGGCCCTGGGCCGACAACTGGGCACGGATGTGGACACGCTGGCTTCCATCAGCCGCAACGTGGCCAACCTGCAGACGCCCGGCTACCGCGCCGAGCGCATGAGCGGCGATTTTGCCACCCAGGCCGGTCTTGCCGCGGTGCCCGACCAACGCGATGGAAGCCTGGCCCAGACCGGGCGCTCGCTGGACCTGGCGCTGCGTGGGCCGGGCTTTTTCGTGGTTGAGCGACAGGGCCAACAGCTGCTGGTGCGCTCGGGGAGTTTCCGCCTGGATGCCGATGGCAGCCTGGTCACCCAGCATGGCGACCAGGTGCTGGGCCAGTCCGGGCCAATCAGCATCGATGCGCGCCGGCTGACCGCCGATACGCCGCTGCGGGTGCAGGCCGACGGCCAGCTCTGGGCCGGCCAGGAAGCGCTGGGCCAGCTGCAGCTGGTGGCCGTGGCCGAACCCTTGCAGCTGCGCAGCATGGGCAACGGCGCCTACCGCTACGACGGTTTGCCCGGCCAGTGGCAGGGCAGCGTGGTGCAGGGCGCGGTGGAGCAGGCGAACGTGGACCCGGCCGATGAGATGTTGCGACTGATGGAACTGACCCGCCACGTCGATGCCGTGCGCCGGGCGATGAGCACCTACGACCAGATGCTGGATGCCGGCATCAACAAGATCGGCGAGAACTGAGAGGGATATCCATGATCGACGCATTGCACATCGCAGCCACCGGCCTGCGCAGCGGCCAACAGCAGCTGGACACCATTTCCAACAACGTGGCCAACCTGCAGACGCCGGGCTTCAAGGCCAGCCGGGTCAATTTCGCCGATATCGCCACGCCGTTGCCGGCGCTGGGCGAGACGCCTGCGACCCCAATCGGCGAGCAGCACGTCGGCGGTGTACGGATCACCTCCACCAGCACCTCGTTCGAGCCCGGCGAAATGCGCCAGACCGGCAACCCGCTGGACGTGGCCATCGATGGCACCGGCTTCTACGAGTTCGAGGCGGCCGATGGCGGCCTGGTGTACTCGCGCAGCGGCCAGTTCCGTATTGATGAGGAGGGCTACCTGCGCAACTTCCAAGGGCTGCGCCTGTCCGGCGATGTGCAGATTCCCCGCGAAGGCACCGACATGCGCATCTCGCCCGAGGGCGAGGTCACCGTGCAGATGCCCGATGAGCTGGAGCGCACCGTGGTGGGCAACATCGAAGTGGTGCGGTTCGCTGCTGCGGATGCCATGCGCTCCATCGGCGACAACCTCTATGCGGTCACCCAGCAGGCCGGCACCGCGGTGTACGGCCGCGCCGGCGACGACGGTGCCGGCAAGCTCCGCCAGGGCCAGATGGAGATGGCCAACGTGGAAATCATCGAAGAGATGTCCAGCCTGGTGCTGGCCCAGCGCGCCTATCAGCTCAATGCCCGCGTGCTGCAGGCCGCTGACCAGGTGATGGATACGATCAACAACCTGAGGCGCTGAGGCATGTCACTGACGACATCGCTGCTGTGGCTCGCGCTGGCCGCCGGAAATACCGGCGACCCAGGCGCCGCGCTGGCTGCGCAGGTGCAGGCGGCGCTGCAGGCGCGCCTGCTCGCCCAGGGCAGCAGTGCACGGGTCAGTGTGGGCGGGCTGAACGCGCAGGCTTGGCCGGCCGGCCAGGTGAGCGTGGAGATTGGCGAGGTCGCCGGGCGCTGGCCGCGCGCGCGCGCCACGGTGCCGGTGCGCCTGCGCGCGGATGGACGTCTGGTGCGTACGCTGAGCCTGCCGGTCACCGCCAGCGATGTGCGCACGGTGCTGGTGTTCGGTGCCGACTACACCGCGCGTACCGCGCTGGACGAGGTGCAGCTCCAGCAGGCAGCCGTGGACATGGTGTGCTGCGGTAGTGCGTCGCTGGCTGAGCGCCCGGTTGAAGGCTACCGCCTGCGCGCCGACGTGCGCGCCGGAACGCCTCTCACCGAAGACAGCATCGAAACGCGCCCTGCGGTGCAGGGCATGCAGAACGTGCAATTGCTGGTCCAGCACGGTGCCATCCAGCTGTCGGCAGAGGCGGTCGCGCTGCAGGACGGGCGCGTGGGCGAGCGCATTCCGGTTCGCCCCAGCTATGCACGGGAAACAGTGGTCGCGGTGGTCACCGCCCCGGGAAAGGTACAGGTCCATGAATAAGCTGCAGCAGAGCGCGGTCGCTTGTGTCGTGTTGATGGGCGCAACGGCCGCCGCGCACTGCGCGCCGACGCGGCAGACCTTGGTGGATGTGGAGAACTATCGGCCGTTGATGGCCGACCACCGCGCCTACCAGCCGGGCGACGTGCTCACCGTGTACGTGGCCGAAGCCACGCGCGCCAAGTCGCAGGCGGCCACCGATGCGTCCAGCCAGCTGGCGCTGGGGGCATCGCTGTCCTCGCCGAGCACCAACTATTCGGCCAAGGCCGGGTTGAACGGCAGCAATGCCGGCGGTGCCCAGACCACCCGCAGCGGCGAGCTGCGCACGCAGATTTCGGTGCAGGTGGTGGCGGTGCAGCCGGATGGCATGTTGGATATCGAAGGCGAGCAGACGCTGCTGGTCAACCGCGAACGCCAGCACATCCGCCTGCGCGGCCGGGTGCGGCCGCAGGACATCGCCGCGGACAACACGGTCTGGTCGCACCGGATCGCCAATGCGGACATCGAACTGGACGGCGTGGGTGATGTCAGCACCTCGCAGCGCCAGAGCATGATCTACCGCGCCCTGAAATGGTTGAGGTTGCTGTGAGCACCATGCGTCTGCTCTGCCTTTCGTTGCTGGCGCTGCTGGGCGTCGCCAGCCCCACGCTTGCCGCCACGGTGAAGGTGAAGGACATCGCCCGCGTGGCCGGTGTGCGCGAGAACCAGCTCACCGGCTATGGGCTGGTGTTTGGTCTGTCCGGATCCGGCGATTCCAGTCGCAACCGCGCCACGGTGCAGTCGGTGGCCAACACCCTGCGCAACTTCGGGGTGAATGTGTCCGACCAGGACGTGGCCAGCCGCAACGTGGCAGCGGTCATCGTCACCGCGCGCCTGCCGGCCTTCGCCGAGCCGGGCCAGCTGGTGGACGTGCAGGTGGCCTCGTCCGGCGACGCACGCAGCCTGACCGGCGGCACCCTGATGCTTACGCCGCTGCGCGGTGCCGATGGCCGGCTGTATGCCATGGCACAGGGTGCGCTGTCGGTAGGCGGCTATCAGTTCGAAGGGCTGGCAGCATCGCTGCAGCGTAACCATCCCACGGTGGGTTGGATTCCGTCCGGCGGCAGCATCGAACAAGCCTCGCCGCTGCAGGTGGATACCGACGGCAAGTCGCTGTCCATCGTGCTCAACGAACCCGATTTCACCAATGCCACGCGTATTGCCGATGCCATCCGCGGCATGGGCGATGTGAGCGGTGCACGTGCCGAGCACGCCGGGAAGGTGAGCGTCACCTTCGCGCGCCCGCCAGGCGATCTGGTCGCGGTCATTTCGCGCATGGAAAACCTCACCCTCGAACAGCAGCGCAAGGCACGGGTGGTGGTCAACGAGCGCACCGGCACGGTGGTGGCCGGTGGCGATGTGCGCCTGGGCCGCGTCAGCGTGTCGCATGGTGGGCTGAAGATCGAAATCCGCAACGAGTTCCAGGTGTCGCAGCCCGATGGCATCTATTACCGCCCGGGCAGCGGCATTGCCTCGGTGGTGACGCCCTCCACGCGTATCGACGCGGACGAAGGGGTTGCACCGCTGGTGCAGATGCCGGAAGGCGCATCGGTGGCCGACCTGATCAGTGCGCTGCGTACGGCGCGCCTGACCACGCGGGATGTGATTGCAGTGCTTCAGTCGATCAAGACCGCCGGCGCGCTCGATGGCGAGCTGGTCATTCAATAACAGGGGAATGAAATGGAAGCATCTACGCTGGATGCCGTGAGGCTGTCCATGGGCCTGCAGCAGCTTCGGGCCGAGCTGGCCAGCAGCAACGTGGCCCGGGCCGGCACCCCGGGCGCACGCGCGCGGACGATCGATTTCGCCGGCCTGGAAAACCTGCTGGCGGCCTATGGCGAAGGCCGCGCCTCGTCTGCCGACCTGTCTGCTGGATTGCATGCGCTGGCAGCGCTGTCGCCGCGCGACAGCAGCGTGGAGGCATCGTCGCTTGGCCTGGATACCCAGGTGGCTGAAATGTCTGCGGCATCGATGAACTACCAGACCCTGGGCGAGGTACTCAGCCGCCAGTTCGGGCTGATGCGCCTTGCCGTGACGGGTAGGAGCTGAGCATGGCCATCGACAGCACTCTCGATACGGTGCGCGCCGGCATGGCCCAGGAGCGCCTGCGCCTGGATGCGGCCAGCCGCAACATCGCCAGTGCCAACGTGGCGCTGCCGGCTACTACCGCTGCACAGCGCTGGCAGGTGGGCACCGGCGCCGATTTCGCCGCGCGCCTGCAGTCCGTTCCTGCCGACACCCGCGAGGTCAGCGATCCGGGCCATCCGATGGCCGATGCGCAGGGCTTCGTGCACTACGCGCGGGTCGACATGGTGCAGGAGATGACCACATTGATGACCGCCAGCCGTGGCTACGAAGCCAATGTGCGTTCGTTCAACCTGCTGCGCGGCATGACGCTGCGCGCGCTCGATATTGGAGCCAAGTAATGGCGATTGAAGCAATCGGCGCGCTCGACGCGCTGCGCGGCACCCCCATCGAAAGGACCGGGTCCAGCCCCGTGACCGACTTTTCGGCTGCGATCGGGCAGGGTGTGCAACACCTTGAGAGCCGCCTGCAGGCCGCCGATGCAGCGACCCAGGCGCTGGCCAGCGGCAAGGACGTGCCGGTGCACGAGGTGATGATCGCCATGGAACAGGCCCGCATCGAGCTGACCTTCGCGGTGGAAGTGCGCAACCGGTTGCTTGAGTCGTACCAGGAACTGGCACGGATGCAGCTCTGACCATGAACGTTCCGTCTTTCTACACCTCGCTGTCCAAGCCCGCACGCGCCGGCCTGCTGGTCGGCAGCCTGCTGGTGCTGGGCGCCACCGTCGCGGTGGTGGCCTGGTTGGTGGCTCCGCGCCAGCAGACGCTGTTCAGCAACCTGCGCCAGTCCGATGCGGCCGAGATCGTGCAGGCGCTGGGCGACTGGAAGGTGTCCTATCGCCTGGGCGAGGGCGGTACCTCGATCAGCGTGGACGAGGCAGCGGTGTATGAAACCCGCATGCGCCTGGTATCGGCGGGCATCCCCAAGGGCGGCCACGTCGGCTTTGAGCTGTTCAACGAATCGGACTTCGGGGTCACCGAGTTCGCGCAGAAGGTCAACTACCAGCGGGCGCTGCAGGGCGAGATCGAACGCACCATCACCAGCCTGCCCGGCGTGCTGGATGCCCGGGTGCACCTCACCATCCGCCGCCAGGGGCTGTTTGCTGAGCAGGAAGATGGCTCCAAAGCATCGGTCGCGCTGTCGCTCTCGCCGGGCCAGCGCCTGAGCCGCGGCCAGCTGGATGGCATCCGCAGCCTGGTGGCCGCGTCGGTGGAAGGGCTCAAGCCGGAGCAGGTGTCTGTGCTCGATTCGGAGGGCGCGTTGCTGTCCGGTGGTGCGCCGGGCGTTGCCGCCAGCGGTGAGCAGGTGCAGGGTGAACGCAAGGGTGAAGTGGAGCAGGCGATCACCACGCGGGTGGCCAGCCTGCTGGGCAAGACCATGAATGCCGGCGATTTCGCGGTGTCGGTGGATGCCACGCTGAACTACGACGCGGTCCGCGAAGTGAGCGAGCGCCCGGTTGCAATGGGCGAGCAGGGCACCGGGCTGGTGCAGCGCCGCCGCACCACCACCCAGCCGCAGCAGGAAGGCGCCAACGCGCCGCGTCAGGAAGAGGACACCGAGTACGTGCTTGGTACCACCCGGCAGGAGGTCAACCGTGCCCCGGGCCGTGTCGAGCGGTTGTCGGTGGCCGTGGTGGTGCCCGCGCGGCTGGACGACGTCGAGCTGTACCGCCTGCGCTCACTGGTGGCGGCGGCGGCCGGCATGGATTTCGAACGCGGAGATCAGCTGGAAATTTCCCGGCTGGGCCAGGGCCGCGTAGCGGCGCCCAAGGAGACGGTGGCGGCACCGGCCGGCGGCACCGTGACGCCGGCGCCCACTGCTGCCGTTGAGCGGGTGCCGGACCGGCAGGCGCCGGTGCAGGGCTACGGCTGGCGGCTGATCGCCGCTGCCCTGCTCGGTATCGTCGCCACCTGGCTGTGGATCGGCCTGCGGCGCCGCAAGCCGGCGCGCCTGACCGCGCAGCAGCGCGAAGAGGCGCTGCAGAAGATGCGCCTGTGGCTGCAGGACGGACGCCAGTGATGAGCGCGCCGGACATCGCCGAAGCGCATCGCCGCTGCGCGCTGCTGTTGGCGCCACTGCACCGGCGCGACCAGACCGCGCTGCTGGCGGCACTTCCGCCTGCCGACGCGGCGCTGGTACAGCAGGTGCTGGCCGAGCTGGTGGCGTCGGCGCTGCCCATTGATGCCCTGCCCGCCGGTTGGCTGGATGCGGAAGCGCCGGCGCGCATCGCATCCGATATGGGCGCACGTATCGATTGGAATGCGTTCGCCGGCCGCGTGTCCTCGCCTTGGCTGGCGCGCGCGCTGGCATGCGTTCATGGCGCAGAGCGCGAGTTCTGCCTTGCCGCATTGGAACCGACCAGCCGCACTGCGGTCACGCCGTTGCTGGGCAGCGTGCCCACCCTGCCGCCGGGGCTTGAGGCGTCGTTGCGCACGCGCCTGCTCAACGCACCGGAGGCGGGCTGACATGCAGCGCGTGAGCCCGAGGCCGGGTGCAGCAATGAGCCTGTCGCAGGCCTTGGGCGTACCCACGGCTGCCGCCGCTGCGGTGGTGGACGAAGCACCGGTGCCGTTCGCGCCGCCCGGCCCCACCCTGGCCGAAGAGCGCACGGCTGTACTGGAGCAGGCGCGGCAGGAGGGGCTGCGCCTGGGCGAAGCGGCGGCGGCCACCGCGCTGCAGAAGCAGTTGCGTGAGCAGAGCACGGCACAGGAAGCGGCGCATGACGCACGCCTGCAGGCACTGGCCACGCAGCAGCAGCTGCTGGCGGACCTGCTGCACGCCGTGCCGGAACAGGTCCAGCAGTTGGAAGCACGAATCCTGGAAGCGGCCGCCGTGCTGGCGTTTGCAGCCGCCACGCGTGTGTACGGCACCGCCACGGCCGACTTCGGCCAGGTGTGCGCGCAGCTGCTGGAAGAGCAGCGCGAACGCCCGGTGGTGTTGCGGGTGGCGCCGGCCCTGCATGACGTGGTGGAAGGTTTGGCCGATGCGCAGGTGCGCGTGGAATCGGCGCCCGGCCTGGCACCGGGGCAAGCGCAGCTGCAGACCAGCACCGGCATTGTCGATGGTGGCGTGGATGTGCGCCTGGACGCGATCCGCACGGCGTTGCTCGCTGGCCTGGCGGCGCAGCCCCGATGACTGCCATCGGCCTGGACACCCTGCTGGAACAGCTGCGCAGCGTGCCGATGGCGCGCCGGCTGGGCCGTGTGGAGTCGTTCAACGGGCTGGTGGTCGAGGCGCTGGGGCCGGACGTGGTGTTGGGCGAGCGTTGCCTGATCGAAGGTAACGGTGGGCATCGGGTAGACGCGATGGTGGTGGGTTTCCGCGCCGGGCTGACCCAGCTGATGCCGTATGGCGAGCTGACCGGCATTGCGCCGGGGCATCTGGTGCGGCCGTTGGGGCGCGGGGTCGACGTCGGCGTCGGCGACGCACTGCTGGGTCGGGTCATCGATGCCCATGGCGGTGCACTGGACGACGGCCCTGAACTGAATCTCGAGCTGCGCTATCCGTTGACGCGCCCGCCGATCAACCCGTTGCACCGTCTGCCTATCGAGCGGGCGCTGGAAACAGGCGTGCGTGCCATCGATACCTTGCTGACGCTGGGCGAAGGCCAGCGCGTGGGGATCATGGCCGGCAGCGGCGTTGGCAAGAGCACCCTGCTGGGCGCCCTTGCGCGCCAGGTCGATGCGGATGTGACTGTGCTGGCCCTCATCGGCGAGCGCGGACGCGAGGTGCACGATTTCCTGCAGCACTCGCTGGGGGCCGAAGGCCTGAAACGTTCGGTGGTGGTGGTTGCAACCGCTGACGAACCTGCGCTGATGCGCACCCAGGCGGCGTATGCGGCGCACGCCGTGGCGGAGTACTTCCGCGACCAGGGCAAAGCGGTGCTGCTGGTGGTCGATTCTATGACCCGCTTTGCGATGGCACAGCGTGACATCGGCTTGTCCATCGGCGAGCCACCCACCTTCCGGGGCTACACCCCGTCGGTGTTCGCGCAGCTGCCTCGCATGCTGGAACGCTGTGGCCGGGTCCGCGGCGGCGGCTCGATCACCGGCATCTACAGCGTGCTGGTCGAGGGCGACGACATGAACGAGCCAATCACCGATCACATGCGCGCCATCCTGGACGGCCACATCATCCTGGACCGCGAGCTGGCGGCGCGTGGCCATCACCCGGCCATCGACGTGCTGCACAGCGCAAGCCGGTTGATCGGCGCGGTGGCCAGCGCCGACGAGCAGGACACGGCGCGCCGGGCGCGACGCGAACTGGCGGTCTATGAGCGCGCGCGCGATCTGGTCGAGCTGGGTGCGCACCAGCCCGGCGTCAACCCGGAGCTGGACGGCATCCTGCAACGGCGCGCGGACATGGAGGCCTTCCTGCAGCAGGCAGCCGAAACGCGCTGCGGCCGGCCCCAGGCCCTGCAACAGCTGCGCGGCGTACTCGCCAGGGAGTCGGTGCCATGAGTCAGCGCGAACGCGCCCTGGCGGCACTGCACCGTCTGCGTGATTTCCAGCACGGCCAGCACGAAACCGCGCATCGGCTCGCGCAGCACGACGAGAATGCGCAGCTGGACGCGCTTCAGCGCGCCCGTTCCGCGCTACAGCACGGCCAGCAGCAAGCCGGTAGTGCGGGGCAGGGCAGCAGCCTCGATCTCGGCCGCGCCGCGCTGGTGGCGCAGCTGATGGAAGGCCTGCTGGAGAATGTCCGCGATCGGCGCAGCGCGCATGAGCAGGCAGGGGCGCGCACGGCGCTGGCCGCTGCGCAGCACCTGGCGGCGCAGCGCCAGCGCGATCAGGTAGGTGATCACCTGGCCCAGGAACGCGCGCGCTTACAGCAGGCCAGCGACGTCCGCGACTTCGACGACCGCAGCGATCTGCTGCTTGCCCGCCGGCTACGTGGAGACGCGGCATGATCACGCCCCTGCTCGACCCGAATCTGATTCCGCTGGTGCGTGCGCCAGAGCGGCGCGCGGGCGACCCGGCACCGCGCGCATTCGAACATGCCGTGGCGGCGACCCTGCCGGACGCCGGCGTGGCGTCGGCGCCGGTTGAAGTGGACCTGCAGGACGAGCAGGGCGCGATCCGCACGATTGCCCTGCCGTGGGGACTGGCCGCAAACCCGCGCCTGTCCCAGCAAGTGCCCGGCGCCACCGCGCAGACAGCCTTGTTCCTGATGCTGCAACCGGGTGCTGCGCCGGCTGCACCGGGCGAATCCGGGCAGGCAGCCGGCATCCAACCGCCTGGGATCGCACCTGCGCCGGCCATGACGATGCCAGCAAGTGCATCCTTGCCCCTGCCGCTGTTGGGCCTGCGCGACACGGCGCGCTCATCGGAGCGCCCCGCCTCCACTACCAGCGCTGCGCTGCAGGCCGATACCGGCGTGCCATGGCAGGAGCGCTGGCTGCAATGGCTGCGCGGCAGTGGCGGCGACCTGCAGGTTCGCCTGCGTGACTACCGCCTGGACGATGCCGACCACCCGAAGCTGCTGGAGCAGCTGCACCTCTTCGCCCGTGACCAGGGTCTGGCGCTGACGCGCGTAAGCGTCAACGGCCATGAGCTCTGGCGCGCGCCCGACCCCGCAACAGGAAACCACCATGGCCGTTGATGCAATCGGAAGCCCGTTGGGCACCCAGCAGACCGAGCTGACCAACAACAACACCATCAACCAGGACGATTTCATCAAGCTGTTCCTGGCCCAGTTGCAGTTCCAGGACCCCATGGAGCCGGTGGACAACCGCGAGTTCCTGGCGCAGCTGGCGCAGTTCTCCGCGCTGGAGCAATCGCGCCAGCTGAGCCAGAACACGGCCGACCAGCTCACGATGTCGGCTGCCAGCCAGGCGGTGAGCCTGATTGACCGCCAGGTCGAAATCGCAGGCGAAGGTGGCAACACCTCTGGCCGCGTGATCGCGGTGCAGTTCGGCACCAGCGGCCCGGAACTGAGCGTGCGCGACAGCGCAGGCCAGGTCAGCACGGGGGTGAAGCTGTCGCAGGTGTCGCTCGTGCAGCCCGCCAGCTCGCCCTGATCCAGGAGATACGCCATGTTCCAGGCCTTGTTCACCAGCCTCTCCGGATTGTTCAGCTTCTCGCGCAGCCTGAACACCGTTTCCAACAACGTGTCGAACATGAACACCCCGGGCTTCCGGGGCAGCGATTCATTCTTCGCCAACATCGAAGGCAATCTCGGTACGCGCATCGTGGGAGAAGACCTGCGCACGGTGGCCGGTGACACACGCCAGACCGGTAACGCAACCGATCTGGCAGTCGATGGCGACGGCTACTTCGTGCTGCGCGACGGCGCCGGCGCGCTGCACTACACGCGCGCGGGCCAGTTCCGCTTCAACGATGATGGCGTGCTGGTGGACAGCGTCAACAGCTACGAAGTGATGGCAACCGACGCTACCGGCACACTATCGCCGATCACCATCGAGGGCCTGCGCACGGTAGGCGCGGTGGCTACCACCGGCGTGCATGTCAGCGGCAACCTGGTGCCGAGCAGCGCCTCGCCGACGGTACCTGCCACGCCCGTGGACCTGAACTCCATCACCGTTTACGACGCCACCGGCACGGCGCGCGTGCTGAAGATGCAGTTCAGCCGCAGCGTCGCGCAGATCCCCGGCGCGTTCGATGTTCTGGTGCTGGACGATACCGGCGCCACGCTCGGTACCGGCGAGGTGCGCTTCAGCGTGCAGGGCCTTCCGCAGGCCGGTTACAGCACGTTGGACATCGTGCTGCCCAGCGCAGCGGGCGACCAGACGCTCACCTTCGATTTCGGAACCCCGGGTTCGTTCAATGGCATGACGTCGCAATCGGGAACGCCCTCTGGTCTCACCGCGAAGGTGGACGACGGCCACGGCGTGCTTCCGATCACCACCATGAAGTTCGACGAGAAGGGCGTGCTGCAGCTGACCTACTCGACGACCGAGAAGCGCAGTGGCGGCCAGGTAGCGCTTGCCCTGTTCGCCAACGAAAGCGCGTTGAAGCTCAGCGGCGGCCGGATCGTGTCCGGCGTGGATGACTCGCAGCGCGAGATCGGCACGGCCGGCAAGGGCCGCTACGGCAAGATCGCCGGTTCCAGCCTGGAGATGTCCAATATCGACCTCACCCGTGAGTTCGCCGACATGATCATCATCCAACGCGGATACCAGGCCAGTTCAAGGGTCATGACCGTCAGCAATGAAATGATCGAACAGCTCTACAACAGCACGCGGGGCGGCTGATGACCGCGCACGTCATTCGATGGCAGGGGCCGGCCCGCTGCCTCGCCGTGCGCACTGCACTGGAGCCGTTGCTGCAGGACTGGCAGCGGAACTGGGCAGTGGCGCCTGGCGCGGTGGTGGTGAACGATCTACCCCATGCGTCGCTCCAGGCAGCGGCATATCAGCTGGCAACCTCCGCCGCTGGCGCCAGTGTCGTGGCCGGGCTGGATCGGGCCGCCATTGCACGCCTTGGGGGCGCTCTGGCCGGCGCACCCACGCGCGTGGCCGCCGATTTCAACGCGGCGCTGGGCGTAGGCGAGGATGCGCTGGCGGCTCTCCTTTCGGCGCTGCTGGGGGCCGCGGCGACGCCAGTCGAACAGGCCGAAGCACCGGTTGAGGTGATGTCCGACCGCTACGGCTGGGTCTGCACGGAAGTACGCGTGGGTGAGATCGGCTTCTGCCTTCTGCTGGACCCGCGACTGTGCGACCAGCTCGCGCCGATGCCATCCAAAGGGGAGCCGCTGCACCGCCGTACCTCGGCGCTGGCGCAGACCACCGTAGCGATCACCGCATCCCTCGAGCTGGGCACAGTGGATGTGTCGTTGGTGAGCTCGCTGCGGCCCGGCGACATCCTTCGCACCGGCATTGCGTTGACGGCGCCGGTCACCCTGGGCGTCGCGGAGGGGCCTGCCGTCTTCACCGGTCGGCTGACCGCGCTCGATCAACACAAGGCCATCAAGGCCGATAAAATCCACTAACAGGTACCCGTCCATGGAAACCACATCCACCACCGCTGCAGCATCGAGCAGCCTTGCCGAACAGCTCTCCGGTCTCGGCACCCCACACCCGGCACTGGCGCTGGTGGGCCATGTTGAAGTGCGCATGACCGCACAGATCGGCTCATTGACGCTCAGCATTGAACAGCTGCTGGCCATGAAGAGCGGAGACCAGTTGAAACTCGACCAGGGTCTGGAAGCGCCGGTGTCGCTGTTGCTCAATGGCCGCGTGGTGGCCAGCGCCGAGCTGCTGGCGGTGGACGACCACTACGCCGTGCGCATCCTGGAACTGCTGTGACCGCAACCACGGCCAACACCGCGCCACCCATCGCGTTCCGTGAGGAAGGCAGCAGCGGCGGTGCCGACGCGGCGCAGGCGCTGGGCATGACCGTGCTGCTGCTGGCCGTGGTGCTGGTGGGGCTCTACGCCGCCCGGCGCCGAGGCTGGCTGCAGCGCTGGTTGGGTGCCGCGGTGCTTGCTCGCCCGGCGCCCGCCCAGGACCTGCGCCTGACCGGCACGCTGCGGCTGAGCCCGCGTACCTCGGTGCACCGGATACAGAGTGGCGAGGGCGAGTACCTGGTAGTGGAGTCGAGCGCGCAGGTACAGCTGCACCGTGTGGAGAAATCCGATGCAACGCCGTAACTCCCACGCACGCCTGTCACGCTGCATCGCGCTGATCGCGGCTGCCTGCGTGCTGGGGTTCGCACTGCAGGCGCAGGCCAGCGCCCTCGACAGCGTGGCCGATGAAGTGGCGCGGCAGGATTTCTCACCTGTCCTGCGCAACTTCGTGTTGTTGAGCCTGTTGTCGCTGGTGCCGGTGATGATGATCGCGATGACCTCGTTCACGCGCATCGTGATCGTACTGTCGCTGTTGCGCCACGCGCTGGGCCTGCCGCAGACGCCGCCCAACAGCGTGATCATCACGCTGGCGCTGTGCCTGACCTGGTTCACCATGGCACCGGTGGCGGGCAAGATCGACCAGGACGCGCTGACGCCTTATCTGAGCCAGCATATCACCGCCAGCGAGGCCATCGAGCGGGGCAAGGATCCGCTGCGCCAGTTCATGATTTCGCAGACCCGCGAGAGCGACCTGAAAGTGGTGCTCGAGATGGCAAAGGCGCCGATGCCCAAGACGGCCAAGGATGTGGCGTTCTCGCACCTGGTGCCGGCCTTCCTGCTGAGCGAACTGAAAACGGCGTTCCAGATTGGTTTCGTCATCTTCCTGCCATTTCTGCTGATCGATCTGGTGGTCAGCGCGATCCTCATGGCGCTGGGCATGATCATGTTGCCCCCCACAACCATCAGCCTGCCGTTGAAGATCCTGTTGTTCATCCTCATTGACGGCTGGGTGCTGACGGCCAAGGCGTTGCTGGGGAGCTTCTGGAACTGACAGGAGTGGACACCAATGCCGGCGAAATGGATCTGTGGCGCGCGCTGCAGACGGGCGGATCCGGGGCCAGCGAGCAGCTGGCGGCCCGGTACAGGCCGTGGGCAGAGACGCTGGCCGACCGGATCCATCGCCGTGTGGCGGGCCTGCGCATCCCGCGCGAAGACCTTCGCCAGAGTGCATCGCTGGGATTGCTGGAAGCCATGTCGCGGTTCGATCCGGCACGTGGGATCCCCTTTCCTGGGTACGCGATCGCGCGGGTGCGTGGGGCGATCTTCAATGAGGTGCGGCAGTTCAGTGCCGGCCGGGGCGAACACGACGCGGGCCCAGCACGTGAGCGGCTGCAGTCGGTGCGAAGGGGCCAACCGGTGGAGGACGCCAGCCCGCTTGATCAGCTGGTCAACGACATCGTCGGGCTGGGCCTGGCCTTTCTGCTCGACAGCGAAGCAGCAGAGGTCGACGCACAGCTGTGCACGGCGCAGGAATACACCGAGCGCAGCCTGATGAATTCCCGGCTGCGTCTGGCGCTGCAGCGCCTGCCGGAGCGCTCGCGCCTGCTCATCCATGCGCACTACTTCGAGCATCTGGCGTTCAAGACACTGGCCGAGCAGCTGGGCGTCAGCAAGGGCCGGGTGTCCCAGCTCCACCATGCAGCCCTTCAGGACCTGCGACGCTTCCTGACGCCATCGGCGCTTCCATCGCGGCCCGGCTAACCCATCCCCCCTTCGGTCACATCCAGCCCGCCCATCCGTCATGGCATGCTGAGACCCTTCAATCCAGGATGCGATCGAAATGCGACTTTCCTGCCGTCCCTTGGCCACCAGTGCGGCGTTGCTGCTGCTGGCGGCCTGCCAGGCCACTCCGGAGGCACCCCCGGAAGCGGCTGAGCGCCAGTACGGAACACTGACGTTCAAGCCCTGCACCCTTACCAGCGCCCAGGCCAGCAACAACGTGGAAGCCGAGTGCGCCACGCTGCAGGTGCCTGAAAACCCCGATGCGCCCGATGGCCGCAAGATCGGACTCAACATCGCCCTGCTGGATACCGCCAACGAAGGCGAGGGCAAGCAGGACCCGGTGTTCTTCCTGGCCGGCGGGCCGGGTCAGTCGGCCACGCAGGTGGCGGCCATCATCAACCAGTCGCTGCGCGACGTGCGCAAGAAGCGCGACATCATCCTGGTGGACCAGCGCGGCACCGGGAAATCCAACCCGCTCAGCTGCGTGGATGCCGACGGTAAGGAGCTTTCGTTCGACGAGAACGCGGCGGCCACGCCCGAAGTGATCGCCGAGTTCGCCACCCGCTGCGCTGCCGCGGTGGCCGAGCGTGCCGACACCCGCTTCTACACCACCACCCAGGCCATTGGTGACCTGGACGCGGTGCGTGCTGCGCTGGGCGTGGACAAGATCAACTTGGTCGGCGGTTCCTACGGTACCCGCGTGGCCCAGCAGTACGCCGCGCGCTTCCCGCAGCACACCCGTGCGGTGGTGATCGACGGGGTGGCGCCGAACGACCTGGCGGTGGGCGGCGATTTCGCCAACACCTTCGAATCGGCGATCGAGCTGCAGTCGGCCCAATGCCGCAAGGACCCGGCCTGCGCCAAGCGTTTCCCGGTCGATACCCGCACCCAGCTGCGCAACGTGATGACCACGCTTGCCAAGGCCCCGGTGGAGGTGGAATACCGTGACCCGGGCACCGCCGCAGTACGCCGCGACCCGATCAGCGCCAACACCGTGACCAGCCTGGCTTTCATGTTCTCGTACATGCCGGAACTGTCCTCGCTGCTGCCGGTGGTGCTGGACGAAGCCGCGCAGGGCCGCTACGCGCCGCTGATGTCGCTCAACAGCCTGGCCACGCGCAACATGGCCGGGCAGATGAACCAGGGCATGCAGTGGTCGGTGATCTGTGCCGAAGACGCCGACCGCTACCAGGAAGCGCCGGCCGGCGACCGCCTGCTTGGCCCGGAAGTGGCGCGCATGTTCTTCGCCGCCTGCCCGGCGTGGAACGTGGGCACGCGCCCGAAGAACTTCACCGCGCCATTGAGCACCGACGTACCGGTGCTGCTGCTGTCGGGCGAATTCGACCCGGTCACCCCGCCGCGCTACGCCGAACAAGTGCTCAAGCACCTGCCCAACGGCCGCCACATCGTGGCCAAGGGCCAGGGCCATGGCACCCTTGGCGCCGGCTGCATGCCGCGCCTGCTCGCGCAGTTCATGGACAAGGCCGACGCCAAGGCACTCGACGCCTCCTGCCTGGATACCCTCACCGCGGTGCCGGCCTTCACCTCGTTCAACGGATGGGAACCATGATCGTCGCCGAGAACCTGCATAAAGCGTTCAAGACCAAGACCGGCCTGATCAAGGCGGTGGACAACGTCGGCTTCCAGGCCGAGGACGGTCGCATCACCGGCCTGCTCGGCCCCAACGGCGCCGGCAAGACCACCACCATGCGCATGCTCTACACCCTGATGTCACCCGACCAGGGCCGGGTGCTGGTGGATGGTCTGGACGTGGCCACCCACCCGGTGGAGGTCCGTCGCCGCCTGGGCGTGCTGCCCGACGCACGCGGCGTGTACAAGCGGCTGACCGCACGCGAGAACATCGCCTACTTCGGCGAGTTGCACGGCATGAGCGCCGCGCACATCCGCGAGCGCACCAAGGTGCTCTCCAAGGCGCTGGACATGGAAGACATCCTGGACCGCCAGACCGACGGCTTCTCCCAGGGGCAGCGCACCAAGACCGCCATTGCGCGCGCGCTGGTGCACGACCCACGCAACGTGATCCTGGACGAACCCACTAACGGCCTGGACGTGATGACCACCCGCGCGCTGCGGGGGTTCCTGCGCGAGCTGCGCGACGAAGGCCGCTGCGTGATCTTCTCCAGCCACATCATGCAGGAGGTGGCCGCGCTGTGCGACACGATCGTGATCATTGCCAAGGGCACGGTGATGGCCGCCGGCACGGCCGATGAACTGCGCGCGCTGACCGGCGAAGCAAACCTGGAAGATGCCTTCGTGAAGGCGATCGGCAATGAAGAAGGACTGCACGCATGAGCGCGTTTGCCACGTTGTTGACCGTCATGCGCAAGGAACTGCGCGACCTCTCGCGTGACCGCCGTACCCTGGCGCTCACCCTGCTGCTCGGGCCGTTGCTGTACCCGGTGCTGATCCTGGGCATGGGCAAGCTGGCCGAGACCCGGTTCAAGACCCAGATCGACACCCCGCTGGACATTCCGACCATCGGCCGCGAGCACGCCCCCAACCTGGTGCGCTTCCTGGCCTCGCAGGGACTCAATGCGGTGGACCCGCCGAAGGACCTGACCGCGGAGATCCGTGACCAGAAGATCGACATCGCCCTGCGCATCAGCCCGGAGTTCGGCAAGGACTGGGCCGAGGGTCGCCCGGCACTGGTGGAGATCGTGCAGGACAGCACCCGCCGCGATGCCGACATTCCCACCGCACGCCTGAAGGCGGCCCTCACCGGTTACAGCCAGCAGGTGGGCGCGCTGCGCTTGCTGGCGCGCGGTATCGACGCGCAGGTGGCACGCCCGCTGGACGTGGCTACCCAGGACCTGGCCACGGCCGAGGCCAAGCGCGGTGTGATGCTGTCGCTGCTGTTGCCGATCCTGCTCACCATCACCTCGTTCCTGGGCGGTGCCTACCTGGTGATGGACACCACCGCGGGCGAGCGTGAGCGGCAGTCACTGGAACCGTTGCTGGCCACCCCGGCCCGGCGCAGCGCCATCGTCAGCGGCAAGATCGCCGCCGCCTGCGTGGTGGGCGTGGTGTCGCTGTTGCTCACGCTGGCGGCGTTCAAGCTCAGCGCGCAGCTGTCCACCGGTGCGGCGGCGCGGCAGCTCAACATGGGCCTGCTGTCGATGCTGCAGATGCTGTTCGTGATGATGCCGATCCTGTTCATCGGGACCTCGCTGCTGACCTTCCTCTCGGCAGCGGCCAAGAGCATGAAGGAGGCGCAGAGCCACATGACCTGGCTGATGCTGCTGCCGATGCTGCCCGGTTACGCGTTGATGGTGTACCCGGTGAAGTCCGAGCTGTGGCAGCTGGCGGTGCCGTTCCTGGCGCAGAACCAGATGCTGCTGAAGATCATCCGCCACGAACCGATCAGCCCGCAGATGTGGGCGGTGTACCTGGTGGCAGGCTTCGGCCTGGCCGGGCTGCTGTGGTTCGCCGCCGTACGCCGTTACCACCAGGAGCGCCTCGCGATCTCCGGTTGATTTCCGGGCGGCTGCGTACCGACCAACGGTCGGTACCTACCGCCACGGCAGCCGGTAGGTATCGACCGTTGGTCGATACGGCGGCAACAAAAAACCCCGGATCGCTCCGGGGTTTTTCTTTTACCCATCAATCGTGGATCAACCGCCCGGTGCGAACGACAGCGTGCGACGGGTGGTGACCGGGGCGCTGACCGGTTCGAACTTCCAGCGCTTGACCGCGTTGAGCGCCTCGCGGTCGAAGATGCGGGCCGGGGTGGCGCGCAGCACGCGCGAGCTGGTGACCGAACCGTCGGTGCCCACGGTGATTTCCACCAGCACTTCGCCCGAGGTACCGGCGCGCAGTGCGTCGGTCGGGTAGCGCGGCGCCGGGGTGCTGATCGGACGCAGGGCGGCGGCGGCGGCCGGTGCGGCGGTGGGCTGGCGGGCAGCAGCGGCCTGGGCGGCAGCGGCAGCCTGCTGGCGCTGTTCGGCTTCGCGGCGGGCCGCAGCCTGGCGCTCGGTGTCCTGGCGCTCGCTTTCGCGGCGGGCGGCGTCCTGCTGCGCGGCGATCTGCTTGGCCGCTTCCGCTTCGGTGGCCTGCTGCTGGCGCTGCTGGTCGGCCAGCAGCTTGACCTTGTTCTCAGCGTCCTTCTTGACCTTGTCGGTCTCTTCCTGGGTGCGCTTGAGGGCGGTCTGCATGCCGTTGGTGATGCCCGACTTCAGGCGCGGCAGCGCCGGTGCGGTGGGGTCCACCTTCTCGATCAGCGCCACCAGGCGCTGGCCTTCGGTGAAGTCCTCGCGGGTCAGGCTCTGCTCGGCGGCAATCAGCGTGTACGGCAGCAGGTCCGACAGTGCGCTCTTGATCGAGGCATCGTCCGGGGTCTTCTCGCGCAGCGCCAGGTAGTACTCCATGGCGTTGTCGCCGGCCGGGCCGTACATGCGGTTTTCGCGCAGGGCCTTGCTGGCGAGGTCACGCAGTTCCTCGGTCCCCATTGACTGGACCTTGGCCGAAACCGCCGGTGCCGGCGGCGCGGCGGCAGGTGCGGCGGCCGTGGCAGCCGGTGCGGTCGGCGCGGCCGGAGCCGTTTCGTCCTTGCCCGAGCAGGCGGCCAGAGCCACCACCAGGGTCAGCGGCACCAGCAGGCGCGCCTTGGCGTTCGTGTTGACGTGCGACATCCAACTCCCCTTTGAAGAACGACGATACGTAAGGCCTGATGCGGTCAGGCCGACCGAAGCCCCGGTACGTTTCCCAGCGTCCGGCGCGGTGCAGCAGGTGCCCAATCTAGCATCCCCGCGCCCTGCTTTGCAGGGCCGGGGCGGGCAGGGCGGGCGCTTAGTGCGCCAGCGACTTGCTCGGGGTGTGGGCCATCAGCTTGTCGGTGTAGGCAATGCCGATGGCCGACAGGATGAATGCGGCGTGGATGATGGTCTGCCACATCACGCCGCTGCCGGTCATGGTGGAGCACTTGAACGAGGCTTCCACGGCCGGGCCGTACTTGGCCACGGCATCCAGCACCGCGGTGACGTACTCCGGGCTGTTGCACGCCGGCAGGCCGTCCAGGTTGCCGGCGCCGATGAAGGTCTTGAGCAGGTGGATCGAGGAGATGCCGATGATCGACAGCGCCAGCTTCACCTTCAGCACGCTGGCATTGACGTGGCTCAGCCACTCCGGCTGGTCAGGGTGGTTTTCCAGGCGCAGGCGCGAAACGAAGGTCTCGTAGCCGCCCACGATCACCATCACCAGCAGGTTGGAGATCATCACCACGTCGATCAGGCCCAGCACCAGCAGCATGATTTCCTGCTCGCCCATGGTGTTGGCCTTGTGGACCAGGTGCCACAGCTCCTTGCCGAACAGGAACACGTAGACGCACTGCGCCAGGATCAGGCCCAGGTACAGCGGCAGCTGCAGCCAGCGCGAGGCGAAGATCAGGGACGACAGGGGGCTGATGGGCTTTTCGGTCGAGCTCATGCTGGGATGCTGCGTTGCGGGGGACGCCGCAGAGTAGCGGGCCGGCATGACCCTGCCAAGTCAGCTGACGCACTAGACTCGGGATTCCTGAACCGCTGGGTCCTGTCATGATCGATCTGTATTACTGGCCTACCCCGAACGGCCACAAAGTCACCCTGCTGCTGGAAGAGCTGGGCCTGCCGTACACCATCAAGCCGGTGAACATCGGCAGCGGCGACCAGTTCAAGCCCGAATTCCTCGCCATTTCCCCCAACAACAAGATGCCGGCGCTGGTCGACCACCAGCCCACCGACGGGGGCGCGCCGCAGAGCGTGTTCGAATCCGGGGCGATCCTGCTGTACCTGGCCGAGAAGACGGGGAAGTTCCTGCCGGCCGACACCCGCGGCCGGGTGGCGGTGCTGGAATGGCTGTTCTGGCAGATGGCCGGGCTGGGCCCGATGAGCGGCCAGATGGGCCATTTCAACGTGTATGCGCCGGAGCAGATTCCGTATGCCATCGAGCGCTACGGCAATGAAGTGCGCCGCCTGCACGGGGTGATGGACAAGCGCCTGGCCAGCAGCGCCTACCTGGGCGGCGACGACTACAGCATCGCCGACATGGCCAGCTACCCCTGGATCGGTGCGTACGACAAGCTGCCGGCCGATTTCGCCGCGTTCCCGAACCTGAAGCGCTGGCACGACGCCATTGCCGCGCGCCCGGCGACCCAGCGGGCCTACGCGCTGAAGCATCAGGTCAACCCGGATGCCGGCAAGCCGCTGTCCGACGAAGAGCGCAAGCACCTGTTCGGCCAGCGCTGAGGCGGGTCGGGTGACATCGCAATGGCCGGCACCACCTGGGCCGGCCAACGGCCGGCGCGACCGGCGCATGCGCCCTGATCCCAATGGTCACGGCGGATGGTCCCCGATTCTGATGGGCCCATGGTCGATTGATCCCAATCCCAATTCGTCCGTAAAAATTCGTAGCCCCGGCCGTTGGCCGGACGAAGTCATCCGAAACCGATCCAACGCGGCTCGCTGCCGCCGTCCCGACGTTTTCCCCCAACCAAGGGACCCGTCAGACAGCGCGACCGATTCCGAGGCCGCCCCCAGCCGCCTGCGTTAGGATGTCCGCCTGCCGTCGCCGGACCCTTCCATGCGCCACTTTGTTGCCTCGCTCGCCCTCATGCTCGCCTCGACCACCATCGCCCACGCCGAAAAGCTCACCCTGGATGCCATCACCGGGCCGCTGCCGCTGTCCGGCCCGACCCTGATGAAGCCCAAGGTGGCGCCGGATGGCTCGCGCGTGAGCTTCCTGCGCGGCAAAGAGGCCGACCGCAACCAGCTGGACCTGTGGGCGTATGACATCGCCAGCGGCCAGACCCGCCTGCTGGTGGATTCGAAGGTAGTGCTGCCCGGCGATGAAACCCTGAGCGATGCCGAAAAGGCCCGCCGCGAGCGCCAGCGCATTGCCGCCATGACCGGCATCGTGGATTACCAGTGGTCGCCCGACGCGCGCACCCTGCTGTTCCCGCTGGGCGGCGAACTGTACCTGTACGACCTGGACAAGCAGGGCAAGGCCGCCGTGCGCCAGCTCACCCACGGTGAGGGCTTCGCCACCGATGCCAAGCTGTCGCCCAAGGGCGGCTTCGTCAGCTTCGTGCGCGACCGCAACCTGTGGGTGATCGACCTGGCCAGCGGTCGCCAGATCCAGCTCACCCGCGATGGCAGCGAGACCATCGGCAATGGCGTGGCCGAATTCGTCGCCGACGAGGAAATGGACCGCCACACCGGTTACTGGTGGGCGCCGGACGACTCGGCCATCGCCTTTGCGCGGATCGACGAATCGCCGGTGCCGGTGCAGAAGCGCTATGAGATGTACGCCGACCGCACCGAAATGATCGAACAGCGCTACCCGGCCGCCGGCGACCACAACGTCACCGTCAAGCTGGGTGTGATCGCCCCGCGCGCCGATGCCGCCGCGCGCTGGGTCGATCTGGGCCGCAACGCGGACATCTACCTGGCCCGCGTCGATTGGCGCGACCCGCAGCACCTCACCTTCCAGCGCCAGTCGCGCGACCAGAAGACCCTGGAACTGGTCCAGGCCGACCTGGAAAGCGGCAAGCAGCGCACCCTGGTCACTGAAACGTCGCCGACGTGGGTGCCGCTGCACAACAGCCTGCATTTCCTCAAGCAGGGCGGTTTCCTGTGGTCGTCCGAGCGCAGCGGTTTCCAGCACCTGTACCGCGTGTCCGATGACGGCAAGAGCGTGACCGCACTGACCAGCGGCAACTGGCCGGTGGACGAACTGCTGGCCGTGGACGAAGACGCCGGCAAGGTCTACTTCCGCGCCGGGGTGGATTCCTCGCGCGAAAGCCAGTTGTACGCCGTGCCGCTGCAGGGCGGGGCGCTGCAGCGCCTGTCCAACGCACCGGGCATGCACAGTGCCAGCTTCGCGAAGAACGCCAGCGTGTACGTGGACAGCTGGTCCAACACCACCACGCCGCCGCAGATCGCGCTGCACCGTGCCAATGGCGAAAAGATCGCCACGCTGGTGGAGAACAACCTGGAAGATCCCAGCCACCCGTACGCGCGCTACCTGGATGCGCAGCGCCCGGTGGAGTTCGGCACCCTCACCGCGGCCGACGGCCGCACCGCGCTGAACTACAGCCTGATCAAGCCCGCTGGCTTCGACCCGGCCAAGCGTTACCCGGTGGTGGTGTACGTCTATGGCGGCCCGGCCAGCCAGACCGTCACCGACAGCTGGCCCGGCCGTGGCGACCACCTGTTCAACCAGTACCTGGCCCAGCAGGGCTATGTGGTGTTCTCGCTGGACAACCGCGGCACCCCGCGCCGTGGCCGCGATTTCGGCGGTGCGCTGTACGGCGTGCAGGGCACGGTCGAAGTGGCCGACCAGCTCAAGGGCGTGGAATGGCTCAAGCAGCAGCCGTGGGTGGACCCGGCGCGCATCGGCGTGCAGGGCTGGTCCAACGGCGGCTACATGACCCTGATGCTGCTGGCCAAGGCGTCGGACCAGTACGCCTGCGGCGTGGCCGGCGCGCCGGTTACCGATTGGGGCCTGTACGACACCCATTACACCGAACGCTACATGGACCTGCCGGCGCGCAACGCCAAGGGCTATGAAGAGGCGCGGGTGCTGGCCCACATCGACGGCCTGCGCTCGCGCCTGCTGCTGATCCACGGCATGGCCGACGACAACGTGCTGTTCACCAATTCCACCGAATTGATGAGCGCGCTGCAGAAGCGCGGCCAGCCCTTTGAGCTGATGACCTACCCGGGCGCCAAGCATGGCCTGTCGGGCAGCAACGCGCTGCACCGTTACCGCCTGGCCGAGGATTTCCTGGCCCGCTGCCTCAAGCCGTAACGCACGCTTCCGGGAGCCCCACCTGGCGCCGTCCGTGCCGGTTGGGGCGCGGGCGGGGCCCGCCAGGCGGCGGCCATGACCTCCGGCCGATTGCCGCTGCCTCCCCGAGTGCGTAGGGTCGCAGGCACCCGCTCACTGGAGTCCTGCATGAAGCCGCTTGCCCTTGCCGTCGCGTTGGCCCTTTCCGTCCCCGCCGCGCTCAGTGCGCCGCCGGCCTTCGCTGCCGCTCCTGCCGCCACCAAGGCCCCGGCCAGTGCGGCCTGGGTGACCCGCAGCAACGAACTGGCGCAGATCCTGCTCGATCCGCAGGGCCCGTTCCAGCCGGAAGAGACCGGCTTCTTCGGCGTGCCCGGCTACGACGACAAGGTGGCCGATTTCGGTCCGGACAACGCCAAGCGCTACCGCGCCGCGATGGCCAAGGCGCGCGACCAGCTCAAGGCCAAGCTGGCCACCGAGCGCGACCCGAACGTGCGCCAGGACCTGGCGATCATGATCGCCGCCGCCGACGAGAACATCGAAGGCAGCGAACTCAACGAAAAGTACCTGCTGCCGTGGAGCGATACCCCCCAGACGGTGTTCAGCGGCATCAACCTGCTGCTGTCCGACCAGGTGCCGGCCGAGCGCCGCGCCAAGGCGCTGGACCGACTGAAGGCGTATGCCGGCCTGGCCCCGGGCACCACCGCCATCACCACGCTGTCGCGCCAGCGCTATGAAGAGCGCCTGGCCGACAAGACCCTGCTGCAGCCGACGAAGATCGAGGTCGAACAGTCGCTGGCCAACGTCGATACCTACATCACCGGCATCGAAAAGCTGTTCGACAAGTACAAGGTCGCCGGCGCCGACGAAGCGCTGAAGACCATCGCCACCCAGCTGCGCGAGTACCGCGACTGGACGAAGAGCGAGGTGCTGCCCAAGGCACGCGCCGATGCGCGCCTGCCCGAGCCGCTGTACGCCTTCCAGCTCAAGCGCGTGGGCATCGACATCGACCCCAAGCTGCTGATGCAGCGGGCGCAGCTGGAATTCATGGAAACCCGTTCGGCGATGCGCCAGCTGGCGCCGCTGGTGGTCAAGGCCAAGGGCCTGAAGGTGGCCGACCCGACCGACCCGGTGGCGGTGATCCGCGCGCTGAAGGGTGACAAGATCGCCAACGACCAGCTGGAGCACCACTACCGTGGCGTGATCGATGCGATCGACCCGATCATCCGCGCCCAGAAGATCGTGGACGTGCCGCAGCGCCCGATGCAGATGCGGCTGGGCTCGGCCGCCGAAAGCGCTGCCTCGCCGGCCCCGCACTTCCTGCCGGCGCCGCTGGTGGGCAACACCGGCCAGCAGGGCACCTTCGTGCTGCCGCTGGGCAACCCGGCGGCCGGCGACAAGGCCGCGCAGTACGACGACTTCAACTTCGGCTCGGCCGCGTGGACGCTGAGCGCGCACGAAGGGCGCCCGGGCCATGAGCTGCAGTTCACCGCGATGGTGGAGCGCGGCGTGTCGCTGGCGCGCACGATGTTCGCGTTCAATTCGGTCAACGTGGAAGGCTGGGCGCTGTATGCCGAAGCCGAAATGGTGCCGTACGAGCCGCTGGACGGGCAGCTGATCGCCCTGCAGTTCCGCCTGCTGCGCGCCGCGCGCGCGATGCTTGATCCGATGCTCAATCTGGGCCTGATCGACCGGGCCAAGGCCGAGCGCGTGCTGATCGACGAAGTGGGCCTGTCGCAGGCCATGGCCACCCAGGAACTGGACCGTTACATGGTGCGGTCGCCGGGCCAGGCGGGCAGCTACTTCTACGGTTACACCCGGATCCTGGAACTGCGCATGCAGACCGAACTGGCGCTGGGCGCGAAGTTCGACCGGCTGGCGTTCAACAACTTCCTGCTCGACCAGGGCCTGCTCCCGCCGGACCAGCTGGCCAAGGCGGTCAACGAGGTGTTCATCCCCAAGCACCGGTAACGGTGCCGGAAAACCGGTAGCGCCGGCCGTTGGCCGGCCCAAGCGGTAGAAGGTTCCCTGAGGGCCGGCCAACGGCCGGCGCTACCGGGGGCACGGTGACGCGCTGCGTTATCGTGTTGGGGTGATCGTCTGCACCGGCAGGCGCTCCGCCGGTGGCGGGTTGGGAACCCAGATTGCCACGCCGGCCGCGCGCTTCTGCGTGGTCGGAATGCCGATGCCCACGCCGCCGCCACTGTGCGAACCGTAGCTGCCGCCGCCTACGGACAGGCCGCCGCCTGAGCTGCTGGACTCCACGCCCATCAGGATCACCCCGTTGGCGCCGAGCGCGGCCGCTTCCTTCTTCAGCCGCATCACCGCCGCATCGGTCTGGCCCTGGGTGCCGAAGCCTGCCGCGCTGGTGGACTCCAGCTGGGCGATTTCAATCGAACCCGGCGGTGGAGTGGAATAGATCTGTACCAGCGCCGGATCGGTGGGTGCACGGGTCTGGCCCAGCATCACCTTGGAAGTGCTGGCGCAGCCGGTCACGGCCAGCAGCACGCCGAGCAGCGGAAGGAGTCGAATGTTCATGGGTTCACCCTTGTTCGGCCTGGTCGGCCTGCGCCTGGATCATCCGGGCCGGCCACTGAATCGGCGCCAACCCCGTTCTGGCGAACGTTAACACCGCCGGGGTGAGCCTGCCGCATCCCGATCTTGCCGCCGCCATCACGCGCCACTGGCACGGGGGTCGCTACGCTGCCGCCAGCATTTTCAGGTTAGGGGAGCGGGGCATGGGATTGATCAGTTTGTTGTGGGGCGTAGTAGCCCTGTTGTGGATGATCCTGGCCCTGATCCCGCTGCTGGGCTGGGGCAACTGGTTCCTGATCCCGTTCGCCGCAGTCGGTGCGGTCATTGGCGCGCTGGGCATCCTGTTCACCCACCCGACCAAACGCGGCCGCGCGTGGACCGGCCTGCTGCTCAACGCGGTCGTGGTGGTGGTGGGCATCGTGCGCCTGTCCATCGGCGGCGGGATCCTCTGACTGCGACACCCCGTCGCACCTGCCGGGATGTCGCGGGCAAGGGCGTAGAATGACCGCCCCATGATCATTCGTCCCCGCCCACACGGCTGGCAGCTGCTGTACATCCTGCGCGGCTCCATCGTGCCTGCCATCGCGCCGAAGGTGGCCGCCATCTTCGTGCTGGCCGTTGCGGTGGCCACCTTCGCCGAACTGGCCCACCCGCCGGGCATCGAGCGCGTCTCGGTCGCGCCGTTCACGCTGCTGGGCCTGGTGCTGTCCATCTTCCTGAGCTTCCGCAACAACGCCTGCTTCGACCGCTGGTGGGAAGGGCGCAAGCTGTGGGGCCAGCTCATCTATGAATCGCGCAGCCTGGCGCGGCTGTGCAGCACGCTGCTGGCTGGACAGCCGGCACGCGCCGACCGCATCTGCCGCCTGGCCATCGCCTTCGCGCATGCACTGGCCGCACGCCTGCGCGGGCAGGACGCCGCGCTGGCCGGGCTGCCCTGGGTACCCGAGGCCGACCGCGAGCGCTACGCGCAACGCCAGAACGGGCCGGACCAGCTGCTGGCGATGATCGCGGTGGAAACCACCGCCGCGCTGCATGCCAGCGAGATCGACAGCATCCTGTATGCCCAGTTCGAAACCCGCCTGCATGCGCTCTCCAGCATCCAGGCCGGCTGCGAACGCATCCTGCTGACCCCGCTGCCGTTCGCCTACACCCTGCTGCTGCACCGCTGCGCGTGGATGTTCTGCGTGCTCCTGCCGTTCGGCCTGGCCAGTTCGCTGGGCTGGGCCACTCCAGTGGTGTCAGCGGTGCTGGCCTATGCCTTCTTCGGGCTGGACCAGTTGGGCGAGGAAATGGAAGAACCGTTCGGGCTGGAACCCAACGACCTGCCGCTGGATGCGATGGTCCGCACCATCGAAATCGACCTGCTCGACAGCCTGGGCGTGCGCCCGCTGCCGGAACCCCTGCAACCGCAGCGCTACCTGCTGCAGTAACCGAATATTGTCTGGAGCATCCCATGGCCCACCCCGACTATCGCCCCCGCCGCATGCGCCACGACGAGTTCTCGCGCCGGCTGATGCGCGAAAACACGCTGACCACCGACGACCTGATCTACCCGGTGTTCGTGCACGAGCTGGCCGGCCGAGCGCCGGTCGCTTCGATGCCGGGCGTGGAACGGCTGTCGATCGATGAGCTGCTGAAAGTGGCCGAGGAAGCCTTGGAACTTGGCATTCCGGTGATCGACCTGTTCCCGGTGATCGACCCGGCCGGAAAGAGCTTGGATGCGGCCGCCGCCTGGGACGAGAACGGCCTGGCGCAGCGGGCGATCCGAGCGCTGAAATCGCGCTTCCCCGAGCTGGGGGTGATGACCGACGTGGCGCTGGATCCGTACACCACCCACGGCCAGGACGGGATCATCGACGACAAGGGCTACGTGCTCAACGACATCACCGTGGCCGCGCTGGTCAAGCAGTCGCTCTCGCACGCCGAAGCCGGCGTGGACATCATTTCGCCGTCGGACATGATGGATGGCCGCATCGGCGCGATCCGCCGCGCGCTGGACGCCCAGAACCACGTCAACGTGCGCATCATGGCGTACTCGGCCAAGTATGCCTCTGCGTTCTACGGCCCGTTCCGCGACGCGGTGGGCAGCTCGGCCAGCCTGGGCAAGGCCGACAAGAAGACCTATCAGATGGACCCGGCCAACGGCGACGAGGCCATGCGCGAAATCGCGCTGGACCTGGAAGAGGGCGCGGACATGGTGATGGTCAAGCCGGGCATGCCCTATCTGGACCTGGTGCGCCGGGTGAAGCAGCAGTTCGGCGTGCCGACCTTCGCGTACCAGGTGAGCGGCGAGTACGCGATGATGAAAGCGGCCTTCGCCAACGGTTGGCTGGACGAACGCGCCTGCGTGCTGGAGTCGCTGATCGGCTTCAAGCGCGCCGGTGCCGATGGCGTGCTGACCTATTTCGCACCGCAGGTGGCGCGTTGGCTGCGCGAACGCTGACAATACGCGTCAACACGCAGACAGGAGCAGGATGATGCAGACGATGGGATGGGTGCAGTGGCTGACCTGGGGCACCGGCGTGCTGGTGTTCGCGGTGGTGATCGGCCTGGTCATCCGCGGCGTGCTGCGTGCCGCCCGCCGCGCGCCCGAGCAACCCTCGGCCGCCGCCCGCCTGGCCCGCGAAGCCAACCTGCCGCCGGCCGTGCAGGCCCAGCTGGCCGCGCTGAACCAGCGCAAGGACAACGGCGAGATCAGCGAAACCGAGTACGAGCAGCAGCGCGCCGCCTTGCTGCGCGCGTACTGAAGGGAAAAGCGTACCGACCAACGGTCGGTACCTACCATCCTTACCCGCAGCCAGCCACCGCTGGTGTGCGCAACCTGTACAGATCCAACCCGCCGGCCTTCGGCGACTTTGCCTGCCCAGCCACCACCATCTCGCTGGGCTTGGACGCATCCACCACCGGCGCACCGGTCTGCCCGTCGGTGGTATTGAACGACAACCCCAGCGGTTCGGCCGGCTTGCGGTAATCGCAGCCCACCACCCACACCTGCGAATGGCCGCCTGCCACCCGGGTCAGCGCCAGCGCCCCGCCGTTGCCCAGCCAGTCTCCGCCCAGCTCATCGGCCGCGCTGTTGAGTGGCGCCGGCAACGGCGTCGCCGCGTTGAACCCGCGGCCCTGCGCGGTCGCCACGAACAGGTCGAACCCACCCTGGGTGCCCTTGCCATTGCGCGCGAACAGCAGCACCTGCCCATCCGGCCGCAGCGCTGGGCGGCGCTCGTCGGCTGCCGTGTTGACCGTCACCGGCATCGCCAGCACGGTGCCGAAGCTGCCGTCCTCGCGGATCATCACCCCATACAGGTCGAACCCACCGCGCCCGCTGCCGCCGTTGGAGGCGAAGTACAGCCAGGCCCCGTCGTGGCTGAAGAACGGATCCAGCTCATCCCCGGCAGTGTTGAACGCCAGCGGCGCCGGGTCCTGCCAGCGCCCGTCGCGCAGCGTGGCCTGCCACAGGTCCCAGCCGCCGGCGCCGCCGGGCCGGTCGCTGGCCCAGATGATGCGCTTGCCATCCGGCGCGATGGTCGCCTGGCCCTCGTTGGCCTTGGTCGACACCACCCCCATGCCTTCGATGCCGAACTCGGAAAGCGCCATCGCGCCCGGTGCGGAGAGTAAACTCAGGCTCAGCGCGAGCAGAGACAAGGGAGTGCGCATAGTCGCTTCCATTGGGGTTTGCGTTTCAATCCAGGCCCGGAGTTTAAGACACCCATGACCGCCCGTTACGCCGTATTCGGCCAGCCCATCGCCCACTCGCAGTCGCCGCACATCCATGCCGCGTTCGCCCGCCAGGAAGGCATCGCGCTGGATTACCGCGCCATTGAAGCGGCACCGGCCGATTTCCCGGGGGCGCTGGAGGCGTTCGCCGCCGACGGTGGCGTCGGTGCCAATGTCACCGCGCCGCTGAAGGAAATCGCCTTCGGGCTGTGCAAGACCTTTACCTCCCGCGCCATGCTGGCCCAGTCGGTCAACACGCTGCTGCGCAAGGGTGACGGCTGGCACGGCGACACCACCGATGGCGTGGGCCTGGTGCGCGACCTCACCGACCGCCACAGCCTGGACCTGCGCGGCCGCCGCGTGCTGCTGCTGGGTGCCGGTGGTTCGGCGCGCAGCGTAGCCCCGGCGCTGCTGGATGCCGGCATCCGCGAACTGGTGGTGGTCAACCGTACGCCCGAGCGTGCCGACGAGCTGAGCGATGCGATCGGCGAGCCCGGCCGCGTGCTGACACAGTACTGGGACCGCATGGACGAACTCGGCGACTTCGAGCTGATCGTCAATGCCACGTCCGCGGGCCGTGACCGCAATGAAGAGTTCAAGCTGCCGCTGTCACTGGTCAACAGCTTGACCACCGCCGTGGACCTGAACTATGGCGAGGCCTCCTTCGCGTTCCTGGCCTGGGCCCGCGCGGCACAGTGCCGCAACATCGTCGACGGCCTTGGCATGCTGGTCGAGCAGGCCGCCACCAGCTTCCAGCAGTGGCACGAGGTGCGTCCGGAAACCGGCCCGGTCTATGACGAGCTGCGCGCGAACTACGTGCTGGCGGGCGAAGCGTGAACATGGACCTGCTGCTCAGCCTGCTGGGCATGGCCGCGCTGCGCCTGCCGGTGCTGATCGCGCTGGCGGTATCGCTGGTGTGGGTGGTGGATACCCCGCGCGGCGCCATCCGCAGTGTCGCCCTGTGGGCACTGGGCCTGCTGCTGGCCGGCACCCTGGGCGGGCTGGCGCTGAACATCGTCCCGACCTGGCTGGTCCAGACCGGCGACTACGGCAACGTACAGATGCTGTCGTACTGGCTGCGCGGCGGCCACTTCGCGCTGGGCCTGGTTGATGCCCTGGCCACGGTGCTGCTGGTGTGGGCGATGACCCGAGCGCTGCGCAACCGCGCCACCCCGGCCGCCTGATCGGGCGAACCCGGTCACGGATCTGAACCGGCGCGGAAAGATCCGCGCCGGTCCCGACCCCGGAGCATGAGAAAATACCCGCCTGATCCAGGCAGGACCCCCCGGCGTGACCGAAAAAGTTGAAGCCCCGCGCGCGCTGAACGACGAGCTCAAGACCGTCATCCGCGATGCCTACGCCAAGCTGCAGGCCAATACCCCCGGCTTCAGCACGCGGCGTTCGCAGAGCCAGATGATCGGCGTGGTCTCGCGTGCGCTGTCGCAGAGCGGCGGGGTAGGGGTGGTAGAGGCCCCCACCGGCGTGGGTAAGAGCCTGGGCTACCTCACCGCCGGCGTGCCGATTGCGCTGGCCACCAAGAAAAAGCTGGTGATCAGCACCGGCACGGTGGCGCTGCAGTCGCAGCTGGTCGAGCGCGACATTCCCAACTTTCTCAAGGCCACCGGCCTGGAGGCCACCGTGGCGCTGGCCAAGGGCCGCACCCGTTACCTGTGCACGCGCAATGCCGCCGAAGCGCATGGCGATGGCGCGCAGGAAGGCATGTTCGAGGACGAGCAGCCGCTGTTCGACCGCCCGCTTGCGCCGATTGAAATGGACCTGGCGCAGAAGCTGAGCAAGGATTTCGTGGAAGGTCGCTGGAATGGCGACCTGGACAACGCGCCGGATACCATCAGCCCCTCGCTGCGTTCGCGCATCACCACCCCGGCGTCGGGCTGCGCGGGCCGCAAGTGCGCCTACTCGGCGCAGTGTGCGGTGCTGCGCGCACGCAACACCGTGCGTGATGCGCAGATCGTGGTGACCAACCACGCGTTGCTGCTGTCGGCGCTCTCCATTGGCGAAAGCGACAACGGCCAGCCGCTGATCGCCCCTCCCTCGGACATGCTGCTGGTGCTCGACGAAGGCCACCACATCGGCAACGTAGCCATCGACCAGGGCGCGGCCAGCCTGGCCCTGGATGAGATGGCCAAGCGCACCGGCCGCCTGCAGATCCTGATCGCCGCCGCCTACCGCGCGGTGGACAAGGACAAGCTGGGCAACCTGCTGCCCAACGAAGCCATCGACGTGGCCGCGCGGGTCAGCAAGCAGCTGCGCGCGTTCCGCGACGTGATCGACCGCAGCTGGCAACCGGACCCGACCGCGCAGGAACCGATGTGGCGCGCGCCGAACGGGCGCCTGCCGGATATCTGGATGGCCGACATCGAGGCGCTGGCCGATGATACCCGCGCGCTGTTCAACTGGGCCCACGCCGCGCAGTCGCAGGTGGCCAAGGGCAAGCCCGAAGACGCCGCGCGCGAGCGCCTGCAGCGCACGCTGGGCATGGCGCTGGAAATGATCGAACAGCAGCACAACCTGTGGACCGCCTGGCGCCGCGAGGACAAGGAAGGCCAGCCGCCGTTCGCGCGCTGGGTGACGCTGTCGCGCGATGGCGACCTGATCCTGCACGGCTCGCCCGTGTCGGCCGCGAACGTGCTGCGCAAGCTGCTGTGGGACGAAGTGGATTCAGTGGTGATGACCTCGGCCACGCTCACCGGCGGTGGCGATTTCCAGGCGCTTGCGATCGACAACGGCATTCCCAACGAAGCAGAGATGGTCTCGCTGGCGTCCCCGTTCGACCTGCCCAACCAGGCCGAGCTGATCGTGCCCAACTTCCCCGTCACACCCGACGACCGCGACCGGCACCCGAAGGAAGTAGCCAAGTACCTGGTCAAGGAACTGGACTGGAGCAAGGGCAGCATCGTGCTGTTCACCTCGCGCTGGAAGATGGAAAAGGTGGCCGAGCTGATGCCGGCCGCGCAGCGCAAGCAGGTGCTGGTGCAGGGCGAAACGGCCAAGCAGAAGATGATCGACGAGCACCTGCGCCGCACCTCGGCGGGCGAGGGCTCGGTGCTGTTCGGGCTGAACTCGTTCGGCGAAGGCCTGGACCTGCCCGGTGAAGCGTGCACCACGGTGGTGATCACCCAGGTACCGTTCGCGGTGCCGACCGATCCGCAGACCTCCACGTTGAGCGAATGGTTCGAGAGCCGCGGGTTGAACGCCTTCAACCTGATCGCCATCCCGCACGCGCTGCGCACGCTGACCCAGTTCGCCGGTCGTCTGATCCGCACCTCCACCGACACCGGCCGCGTCATCATCCTCGACTCGCGCCTGATCAGCCGCCGTTACGGCAAGCGCATCATTGATGCATTGCCGCCCTTCAAGCGGGTCATCGGCTGACGAGCACGCGCTACGCGCGTCGCATCGGCAGCCGCTGCCACTCGCTGAGGCTGCGCCACAGCCACTCCGCCGGGCCGAAGTAATACCGTTGGAGCCACCACGCACTCAGCCAGAGCTGCAGCGGAAACACGATGGCCGCTACCAGCAGTACCGGCCACAGGCCGTGCAATGGCCCGATACCGAGCCCGAACCCGGCAAACAGCGGCACGCATACCAGGCTCTGCAGCAGGTAGTTGCTCAACGTCATGCGCCCGGCCGGCGCCAGCACGCGCAACCCGCGCTCGGCCCACGGCCGCAGGTACAGCAGTGCGAATCCGCAGGCGATGGCGATGCCCAGCGCCAGCGGTGCCACCCGGTAGCTCACCCGCAGCAGATAGCCCGGTACCCCATCGCGCAGCAGCGGCCATTGCGCCTTCAGCGCGGGCGCAGCGGCCTCGATGCACAGGAACACCACGCCAACCACCGCGCCGCCGACGCACAGGCCCCACAGCAGCGGCAGGTGCTGTTCGGGCCGCTGCAACAGCCCCCGGCGTCCTGCCCAGTAGCCCAGCAGGAAGCGGCCCAGCACGAACAGCAGCAGGGCCCAGTTGGTCAGCCGCACCCAGCCGCCCAGCACCAGGTTCTGCCACCACGCCTGCCAGAGCGTGCCGTTGGACAGCGCATCCAGCGCATTCCCATACATCTGCGTGCGCGGCGTCAGCGTCAGCACCCACTCCCGCATCCACGGCGACAGCAGCGGTGGCAGGAACAGCGCCGCCACCAGGCCGGCCACCAGCAACCCGCGGTTGCCCAGGTGCCGGAACAGCGGCAGCAGCAAGCCCACGACGGCATAGGTCAGCAGGATGTCGCCCCACCACAGCACCGTGGCATGCAGCAGCCCGATCAGGGCCAACGCCCCCATCCGGCGCAGATGCGGAACCAGCCCGGGCTGTCTCTCCATCTGCATGGCAAAGCCCATGCCGAACAGCAGCGAGAAGATCGTCACCGCTTTCATATCCACCAGCCACCCCATCCCGGTGCGCACCGCATGATCCAACGCGGCACTCGGCAGCGCCTGCTGCGCGGCCTCATCCAGCAAGGCATCCAGTGAATAGAACCGCAGGTTGACCAGGAACACGCCCAGCAGCGCGAACCCGCGCAGCGCATCGATCAGCGGTTGGCGCGGGGGTCGCGGCGGCGCATCGATCAACGAATGGCGGGGTAGTCGCAGCGGCGCATCTGTCAACAATTGGCGGGGTGGCCCCATGGCGTAGAGCCACGCCATGCGTGGCTGCGTATCAACAGGCCCCCAGTAGAGCCGGGCCATGCCCGGCTGTCCAGCTACAGCTTGCCCAGATCCCGCACTGCGCCCTTGTCCGCACTGGTCGCCAACAATGCGTAGGCCTTGAGCGCCCCGGTCACCTTGCGCGGCCGCGGCTCCCGTGGCTTCCACCCCAGCGCATCCTGCTCCGCACGCCGCGCCGCCAAGGTAGCGGCATCCACCAGCACATCAATCCGCCGCGCCGGAATATCGATCCGGATCCGGTCGCCATCCCGCACCAATCCAATCGTGCCGCCCGCCGCCGCTTCGGGTGACGCATGCCCGATCGACAGCCCGGACGTACCACCCGAGAACCGCCCATCGGTCAGCAGCGCACACTGCTTGCCCAGTCCCTTCGATTTCAGGTAACTGGTCGGGTACAGCATCTCCTGCATGCCCGGCCCGCCGCGTGGGCCCTCATAGCGGATCACCACCACGTCGCCGGCCTGCACCTCGTCGGCCAGGATGCCCTGCACGGCCGCGTCCTGGCTTTCGAACACCTTCGCATTGCCCTCGAACACGTGAATGGACTCATCCACGCCGGCGGTCTTCACCACACAACCATCCTCGGCCAGGTTGCCGCGCAGCACCGCCAGCCCCCCTTCGGCCGAATACGCGTTCGCTACATCGCGGATACACCCCTCGGCGCGGTCCAGGTCCAACGAAGGCCAGCGCGTCGCCTGGCTGAAAGCCACCTGGGTCGGAATGCCGGCGGGGCCGGCACTGAAGAATTCATGCACGCCCGCATCGTCGGTCACCGCTACATCCCAGCGCGCAATGGCGTCGGCCAGGGTGCGGCTGTGCACGGTGGGCACTTCGGTATGCAGCAGCCCGCCGCGTGCCAGCGATCCCAGGATCGCGAACACGCCACCGGCGCGGTGCACATCCTCCATGTGGTACTTCGGCGTATTCGGCGCCACCTTGCACAACTGCGGCACCCGTCGCGACAGCGCGTCGATGGCATGAAGGTCGAAGTCCACTTCGGCTTCCTGCGCAGCCGCCAGCAGATGCAGGATGGTGTTGGTGGAACCGCCCATGGCGATATCCAGCGTCATCGCATTCTCGAATGCCGCACGCGTGGCGATCCCGCGCGGCAGCGCGCTGGCATCTTCGCCGCCATACCAGCGGTGGCACAGCTCCACCACCAGCCGACCGGCACGGCGGAACAGCTGCTCGCGGTCGGCGTGGGTGGCCAGGGTCGACCCGTTGCCTGGCAGCGACAGGCCCAGCGCTTCGGTCAGGCAGTTCATCGAGTTCGCGGTGAACATGCCCGAACACGACCCGCAGGTAGGACAGGCGCTGCGTTCGTACTCGGCCACCTTTTCATCGGAGGCGCTGGCATCGGCGGCGATCACCATTGCATCCACCAGGTCCAGCTTGTGCTCGGCCAGCCGGGTCTTGCCCGCTTCCATCGGCCCACCGGAAACGAACACCACCGGGATGTTCAACCGCAGGGCGGCCATCAGCATGCCGGGGGTGATCTTGTCGCAGTTGGAAATGCACACCAGCGCATCGGCGCAGTGCGCGTTGACCATGTACTCCACCGAGTCGGCGATGATCTCGCGGCTGGGCAGCGAATACAGCATGCCGTCGTGGCCCATGGCGATGCCGTCATCCACCGCGATGGTGTTGAACTCCTTGGCCACGCCGCCGACCTGTTCGATCTCGCGCGCCACCAATTGGCCCAGGTCCTTGAGGTGCACGTGGCCGGGCACGAACTGGGTGAATGAATTGGCGATGGCGATGATCGGCTTGTGGAAATCCGCATCGGTCATGCCGGTGGCGCGCCACAGGGCGCGGGCGCCGGCCATGTTGCGGCCGGCGGTGGAGGTACGGGAGCGGTATTCAGGCATGGGGGCTGGCAGGATCTGGCGGGCCGTGGGGGCGCGTTGCCACTCGATTCTGCCCAAAAATTCCGGTTGCTGTTGCAACCGTCGGGATCGCCGATCCTGAAACGCCGTTCATCTTTTTCACTTTGCCGGTTTTGGTTGTTGGCGGGGATCAGGCATGATTGAGGCGATAACCGTACACAGGGGGCATGCCGCCATGAAACGTTCCAGGACCACCGCACTGCTGCTGATGAGCGCCGCGCCGCTGCTGTTCACTGCCTGCCAGAAGGATGAGGCGGTGAAGGTGCAGGAGGGGCTGTACACCTCGGTGCAGGCCTGTACCGACGCCACCGGTGACCCGTCCGCCTGCCGCACGGCGTTCGCCGAAGCGCAGAAGCAGTCCGCTGATGCGGCCCCCAAGTACGCCTCGCGTGCCGAATGTGAAGCCGAGTACAACGCCGAGCAGTGCGTGGAACAGAAGACCTCCACCGGCCATTCGTTCATCGGCCCGATGATGATGGGCTTCTTCATGTCGCAGATGCTCAGCAACCGTGGCGGCGCCGGCCTGGCGCAGGCCCCGGCGGCCAGCCCGGCCTACCAGGACAAGGCCAAGGGCTGGGCGCGCCCGGCCCCGGGCGGCAGCGGCGGCCTCAACACCGCCAGCGGCATCGGCGCCGGCAAGGCCGGCCTGGCCCCGGTCACCAGCACCCCGAACCGCGCCGTCACCGCCAGCCGTGGCGGCTTCGGCAACACCAGCAGCAGCCGCAGCAGCTACGGCGGTTGATGCAATGAAGCGTGTGCGAATCGACGAGCGCAGCCAGTGGCGCGCGCGTGCTGCCGAGTCCGGTTTCCGCTTCCACACCATCGACGGCCTGCCGTACTGGGATGAAACCGCGTACTACGCCTTCACCCTGCGCCAGATCGAGCAGGACATCGAAGACCCCAGCGCCGAGCTGCATGCGATGGCGATGGAACTGGTGGACGAGGTGGTGCGCAGCGAACAGCTGATGGACCAGCTGGCGATTCCCCCCGCGTTCCGCGACTGGATCGCCGACAGCTGGCGCCGCGGCGAGCCGCACCTGTACGGCCGGCTGGACTTCGCCTATGACGGCACCGGTCCGGCCAAGCTCTACGAGCTCAATTACGACACGCCGACCTCGCTGTTCGAGGCCTCGTTCTTCCAGTGGCAGTGGCTGGAAGACCAGCGCAACCAGAACCGCCTGCTGCCGCAGGCCGACCAGTTCAACGCCATCCATGAGGCACTGGTGGAGCGCTTCGGGCAGCTGTCGGCGCAGTTGCCGCCGCCGCTGTACTTCAGTGCCGTGGGCAGTTCCGAAGAAGACCAAGGCACCGTGGCCTACCTGCGCGACTGCGCGGCCCAGGCCGGGCTGCGTGGCGAAGCGATCGCAATCGAAGACATCGGCCTGTCCGAAGACGGGCGCTTTACTGCGCTCGACGACACGGTGATCGGCAGCCTGTTCAAGCTGTACCCGCTGGAAGACCTGATGACCGAATCGTTCGGGCAGGCGCTGCCGGGTTCGGGCGTGCAGCTGCTGGAACCGGCGTGGAAGGCGATCCTGAGCAACAAGGGCGTGCTGCCGCTGCTGTGGCAACGCCACCGTGGCCACCCGAACCTGCTGGCGGCCGAGTTCGATGACGGCAGCGCGCTGCCGGCCGGCTGGGTGCGCAAGCCGCTGTTCTCGCGCGAAGGCGCCAACGTGGCCATGCATTTGGCCGACGGCAGCTGGCAGGAGAGTGAAGGTCCCTACAACGGCCCGGCGATCCGCCAGGCCGCGCATCCGCTCACGTCGTTCGACGGCGGTTACCCGCTGATCGGCAGCTGGATCGTGGGCGACCAGGCCTGTGGCATGGGCATCCGCGAAGATTACAGCCGGATCACCCGCGACAGCGCCCGGTTCGTCCCGCACGCCATCATCGACGAAGCCCCGACGCGCATTTACGTCTGACGGGTTACCGGCGTCACGACCAACGGTCGTGACCTACCGGCGCACACCAACCGTTCAACCCGGTCGCGTAACGTGGCCGGTAGGTATCGACCGTTGGTCGATACGTGCCTACAGCAACCCGTCGCGTTTGACGGCGAGGTACCGCTCCACCAGCGCCCCGGGCAGCGCATCGGCCGTCACGTCCAGCACCATCACCCGGTGGCTGCGCAGTGCTTCATGCGCGTCGTTGCGCTGCTGCAGGTAGCGCGCGATGGCGCCGGCCTGGGTCGCATCCTGCAGCGTCTCCACTTCCTGCTCCAGCGCCACGTCCAGCTCGCGCTCGCGCAGGCTGGCCACGCACACCAGGTGCTGTCGCTGCAGCAGACGCACCGCCACCAGCAGGTCTTCGATGTCCTCATCGCGCACGTTGGTGACCAGCATCACCAGCGAGCGCCGGCGCTGGCGCAGGCTGAGTTCGGTGGCAGCAGCCAGATAGTCGGTGGCCACCGGCTGCGCCTGCAGGTCGTAGCTGGCGCGCAGCAGCGCGTCGATCGCGCCCATGCCGCGCTGTGGTGCCACCCAGCGGCTTTCGCCACCACTGGCGAACAGGCCCACGCCATCGCCCTGGCGCAACGCCAGGTAGGACACCACCAGCGCCGCGTTGAGCACATGGTCGAAGTGCGACAGCCCGCCTTCGCTGGCCAGCATGCGGCGGCCGGTGTCGATCATCAGCACCAGCTGCTGGTTCTTTTCATCCTGGTACTCACGCGAGATCAGCTTGCGTGCGCGCGAGGTGGCTTTCCAGTCGATCTGGCGCAGGCTGTCGCCGATGCGGTACTCGCGCATCTGGTGGAAATCGGTGCCTTCGCCACGGCGGCGCTTGAGGTGCGCACCGACCAGGCGCGAGGCCTGTTCGGCACTGAACAGCGCGAAGCGGGTGAGCGGGGCGAAGTTGGGGTACACGCGCACGGTCAGCGCCGGCGGCAGCAGGCGGCGCTGGCGCCACAACCGCCACGGTGCGTGCAGGCGAAGGTGCACGCCGTCGAACACGAAGCGGCCGCGCGCGGTCGGGGTCAACGTGTACTCCACGCTGCTGGCCACCAACGGCTTGAGCGTCAATGCACGCGGCAGGCCCTGCAGCGACCACGCTCCCGGCACCAGGTCGAACACCTCCACGCGCTGGCGGCGGCTGGACTCGAAGCGCAGCGTGGTGCGCCGCTCGACGTTCAACGCCAGCGCCTCCGGCAGTTCGCGCTGCACCGTGGGCGAAGGCTGCGCGCGCAGCCGCAGCAGATCCACCAGGGCCAGCACCGCGATCGCCGCTGCGGACGCCCACCACGCCGACACCGGCAGCAGCCCGAACGCCACCGGCAGCCCGAGCAGCGCCCAGCCGACCAGCAGTATCAGCAGCAGCGGGCCTGGCCTCATTTGCGCGGGGCTTCCACCTTGGCCAGCAACGCGGTCAACGCATCGTCGGCCGACTGGCCTTCGATCTGCAGTTCCGGGGCCAGCGCAATACGGTGGCGCAGCGCCGGGCGGGCGATCTCGCGCACGTCATCGGGGGTGACGAAGTCGCGGCCGGCAAGCACCGCCTGCGCACGCGCCGCACGCACCAGCGCGATGCTGCCGCGCGGGCCGGCGCCGAGCGCGATGCCAGGGAACTGGCGGGTGGCCGCCACGATGCGCACCGCGTAGTCCACCACTTCCGGATCCACCGTGATCGCCGCGGTCGCCTGCTGCAACGCGATCACCTCGGCGGCGTTGAGCACGCGCGGTACCTGCGACAGGTCAAAGTCGGCCGCGCTGCGGCCGGTGGTGATTGCATCCACCATCCGCTTCTCATCTTCCAGCGCCGGGTAATCGATGATGACCTTGAGCAGGAAGCGGTCCAGCTGGGCTTCGGGCAGCGGGTAGGTGCCTTCCTGTTCGACCGGGTTCTGCGTGGCCAGCGCCAGGAACGGCGGGGTCAGTGCGAATGCCTTGCCTTCGATGGTGACCTGGCCTTCCTGCATCACTTCCAGCAGGGCCGACTGGGTCTTGGCCGGGGCGCGGTTGATTTCATCGGCCAGCAGCAGGTTGGTGAACACCGGGCCGCGGCGGATCTTGAAGCTCTCCGATTTCGGGTCGTACACCGCGTGGCCGCTGACGTCACTGGGCATCAGGTCCGGGGTGAACTGCACGCGGCCGTAGTCCAGCTCCAGTGCCTGCGCCAGGGCGCGCACCAGCAGGGTCTTGCCCAGCCCGGGCACGCCTTCGATCAGCACATGGCCACCGGCCAGCAGCGCGATCAGGATCTGGTCGAGCACCTCGGGCTGGCCGATGAAAGCGCGGCCGACGGCGTCGCGCACGGCATCGACGCGTTCAACCAGGCGCTGCCCGGTCAGCGCGGGCGGGGACAACGGCGGCGGAGCGGAGTGGTCGGTCATAGCAGGTTTCTCATCTGGATCAGCAGGCGGATGCGCTCACGCAGGGCCACCACATCCTTCGATGGCGGCACCTGCAAAGCGGTCTGGACACGGGAATGCGGCCACTGCAGCAGGCTGGCGATGGCGTGCACCTGCGCCTCGCCGCTGAGCGCGGCAGCGGTGGGTGCGCGCCGCCGCAGCCGGGCCAGGAAAGCGCGGCGGGTGGCGTCGTACAACAGCGGTGCCTTGCCATAGCGCAGCAGGTGCTCGCCGCTGGCACGAACATGTTCCAGCAGCGAACGGCGTTCGGTGGCGGGTGCCGGCAGCAGGCTGCCCAGCCGCTGCGCACGCTGCCACAGCCATGCCAGCAGGGCCAGCAGCAGGGGCACCCACACCGGCCAGCCCTGGTAGAAGATGCGTGACCACAGCGTGGGCGGGCGGGAGCCGTAGATCAGCCACACCGTGCCTTCGGCGTAGTTCGGGTCGAGCACATGGCGGGTCAGGTCGCGGTGCGCGAGGTCGTGCAGGCCGTCGGCCAGGCTGCCCTTGGGATCCTCGGCGTTGAAGATCCTCGGCGTGCCCTTGAGGAACTCCATGTCCGACAGCACGTCCACGCTTCCTTCGCCCTTGCGCAGCCGCGCGAACACCAGGCCCTCGTCATCGCCCCATTCGCGTTCGACACGCACGCCGTCGGGCACGTCCACGCCGAAACGGCGGCCACTGCAGAACTCGGAATGGCCCGGGTCGTCGGCAATGTGGAAGGCCTTGCAGTTGCTCTCGTAGTACTCGGTATCCACGCCCAGCGCGTCCAGCAGCGGCCCCTGCGCGGCGTCTTCGTCCTTGAACGGCGGCGGCGTGCGCAGCAGCAGGTGGCCGCCGCGTTCCACCCACGCCAGCAGCGCCTGCGCGGTGGGGGCGGGCACATCGGCGGTGTCCTGCAGCAACAGCACGGTATCGGCCGGCTTGAGCTGCATGCGCGGCAGGTCGAGGCGCGGGCTGGAATGCACGGTGATGCCGTCGGCACGCAGCGCCTGGCCCAGCACGTACAGCGGGTTGTAGCTGGCCTCGCCCTGCGGCGGCAGGTGCTCGGTATGGACCACGCGTTCATGGCTGCGCAGGAACAGGATCGCCAATGGCACGCCCACCACCAGCAGCACGGCCAGCACCACCAACCAGCGCAGACGGGCACTCATGCGCGCCACCGGAACTGGGTCTGCAGGGTGGTGGCCAGATCGTCGAACTCGTCCGGCTCGGGCAGGCGGCCGGCGTACGCGGCGTACTGCCAGACCCGCACGATGCGGGCGAACAGGGTGCGGTCAGCCTCGACCGGCATGCGCCGCGAGGCGCGCAGGCACTGTGCTTCGGTCGCGCCCGGTGGCAGCACCACCTCGGCGCGTTCGCTCATCGATTCCACGCTGGCCCGGTACAGCAGCGCCAGCGCCTGACGCGGCCGACCCTGCTGCCACAGCTCGCGCGCGCGCGCGGCGGGATCCGGCGGAATCACTTCGGGCAGTTCCACCGCTTCCTCGACCACCGGATCGGTGGCCTTGCGCCGCCTCACCCCGGTGCCGCGCAGCCAGCGCAGCCACCACGGCGCGGTGGCGATCAGCCCCAGCACCAGCAAACCGACCAGGCCCCACAGGATCCATTCGGCAATCTGCGCGGGCAGGCGCGGGCCGCGCCCGAGCGGATTGCGGTTCTTGTCCGCATCGTCCTTCTTCTTGTTCTTCTCGGCCTCGCTCAGGGTGCGCTCCCAGCGTTTCACTTCGCGGGTAGGCGCCACCAGGGGATCTTCGTACGCGCGCTGCACGGCCTGGCGGAAGCCGGCGGTGTCGGGCGTGCCACCGAAGATCACGGACGGGGTGTTCGACGGATCGTCGGCGGGCACTGCGTCAGACGCTTCTTCTTCCTCATCACCAGCATCGTCATCCGTGCCAGTGGGTGCAGCGCAGCTCGGCGCCTGCGCAGGTTCTTCCGCATGCAGCCCACCCATCGGCCAGCACAGCACCAGCGCCAGTACCAGCAGCGGCGCGGCCTGCTGCAGCCGATCACGCATGCGCCGGAACGCGATCTCCACGTCCCAGGCTTCCATTTCCGTGCGGCGGTTGAGATACAGCGCGAAACCGGCGCCGGCGTAAAACGGCCCGATCAACGTGGCGGCGAGCCAGAACAGGGCATTCACCCCCAGCTGTGCCCACGCCGGCATGGTTTCGCTGACCATTTCCCACGCCGCGCGCCACGAATCGGACAGCAGTTCCAGCGGCACGAACAGGAAGATCGCCGCGATGCAGCCGCTGACAACCACCACCTCGAACACCATGCACATCAGGGTGAGCAGCACGGCATGCCCGAACGTGCCGCTGAGCACGGCGCGGCGGCGCACGCTGCGCTGCGAGGCATCGCTGCCTTCCAGCAGGTTCACCGGCAGCAGCAGCGAGCGGAACGGGCTGAAGCGGCGCCAGCCCAGGTAGCCCCAGAACCCGCTCCAGCCCCAGTGCCGCTGCGCGCGCAGGGTCTGCAACGGACGTGGTTCGTCGCCGAACACCCCGCGTGAGATCACATACAGCGCGATCCGGTCCGATACCGGCTTGAGCCACCACATCAGCAGCCAGGCCCAGCCGAACGCATCGGCCCACCATGCAGCGGCATTGATCACGGCGAACAACGGCAGCGACACCGCGATCAGTGGCAGCCAGATCGCCCGCGCGTGCCGGCGCACCAAGGCGGTGCCCAGCTCCATCGCTTCCCATTCGGAGCGCGCGCGCAGGGCGACGTTGAGCTGGTCAATCCGCATGACCGCTCCCGCGCCCACCGCGCCACAGCCACACGAACACCAGCGTCCACAGCACCGCAGCCACGCTGTACTTGCCCCAGGCCGGGATCGCGGCGATGGACGACCAGAACGCTTCGATGAAGGCGGCAATCAGCAGCATCGCGGCGATGCCCAGGCAGAGTTTTGCACCAATCACCCCGCCCTCGACGAGTGCATCGATGCGTCGGCGGCGGCCGGGCGCCAGCAGCTTCATGCCCAGCTGCAGGCCGGCACCGCCGGCGATGACGATCGCGGTGAGCTCGAACGCGCCATGGCCGCAGACGAAACGCCAGAACGGGTCGCCATGGCCGATGTGCTGCAGGTGGCCGGCCGCCGCACCAATGGTGAGCCCGTTGAACAGCAGCACCAGCACCGTGCCCAGGCCGGCCAGCAGCCCGCTGGCGAACGTACGCAGGCCGATGCTGATGTTGTTCATGATGTAGTAGCCGAACATCATCCAGTCCGTGCCGCTGTCGCGGCCCAGGTTCGGCGAGGCCGGGTTGTACATGCGCTCCAGCGAGGCGATCGCGCCGTTGTCCATCAGCATGTGGATCACGTCCGGGCGCCACTGGATCACCGCGAAGCTGCCTACCAGCGGCAGCACGAACAGCGCGGTTGCCACCCACATGCTGCGCGCCTGGCTGCGCACCAGCTGCGGGAAATCGGCCAGCAGGAACTCGAGCGCGCGGCGCCAGCGCGGCGGCGGCGTGCGGTACAGCAGGCCATGGCCCTGCTGCATCAGCAGCTGCAGGCGTGCCACCAGCTGCGGGCTGTAGCCGCGCTTGCGCGCAAGCGCGAGCTGCTGGCACAACCGGCGGTAGTGCTGCGGAATGTCTTCATCGTTGAGCGCGGACGCATCGGGCGAACGGCCCGCATGCCGCGGCCGGTCACCGCGCAGGGCCAGCCAACGTTCCAGCGCCTGCCATTCGGCCTGGTAGCGGGCAACGAACTGTTCCTGCCTCATCGGCGCCCCAGCAGCCAGTTGGCCATGGCATACAGGCGCAGCACGCCCACCTGGCCCTGGCCACCGCTGATCGGCGCGGCCACTGCGGCCAGCTCCTGCTGGCGCGGGCCGGACAGGCGCGGCGCACGTTCGGCGAAGGCAATGATCGCCGCCTGTTCGGCCGGCTGCAGCGGCTGCGGCGGGGCCAGCACGGTATCGATGGCCACGCTGGCCGACCACGGCCGGCCGCTGTCATGCACCACTACGGTGCCGGCCACCAGGTCGCCCAGGCGCCGGCCATTGCGGTCGAACAGGCTCGACAGCAGCCCCAGCGCATAGCCGAACGGCAGCATGTCCACGGTGCGCAGCAGGTTGCGGGTGATGGAGGCCATCCAGCCGATCGGCGCGCCGTCCTGGGCCACCACGCGCAGGCTCATCACCCGTTTGCCCAGGGTGCGGCCCCAGCAGGCCTCCTGCACGATGGTGTACGCCCACATCAGCAGGAACATCAGGCCCAGGTAGAGGCCCTGGCCGAATTCGCCCAGCAGGGTGAGCGGAATGCTCAGCAGCATCAGCGCCGCCACGCGGATCATGAAGTCGATGGCCCAGGCCAGCGCACGCGGCACCGGGCCGGCTGCCGGCAGGTGCAGCGGCACGCCTTCGGGCGTGATCACTTCACGGTAGGTGTCCAGCATGGGTGCGCTCATTCGCACGCGTCCCTCCGGACGGCTGCCAACGGCATGCGGTTCTCGACTGCTTCCTGGGTCGGAGACCGACTTTACCGTGTGCGGGGTCACATCCCCAAGTACTTGTCCTTCAACCGCACGTAGTGGTCGGCCGAGTAGTGCAGCGACTCGATCTCCTGATCGCTGAGCGTACGCACCGGTCGGGCCGGGTTGCCCACCCACAGCTCGCCTTCGCCCACCACCTTGCCCGGCCCGATCACCGCACCGGCGCCGACAAAGCTGTGCCGGCTCACGGTGGCGCCATCGAGGATGCACGCCCCCATCCCGATCAGGCTGTACTCGCCGATCGTGCAGGCATGGATGATGGTGCCGTGGCCGACGGTGACGCCCTCACCGATCAGTGTCGGGTAGCCGCCCTTGTTGTAGGGGCTGTGGTGGCTGACATGGATGATGGTGCCATCCTGGATGTTGCTGCGCGCGCCGATCCGCACATGGTTGACGTCGCCGCGGATCACCGTGCCCGGCCACACCGACACATCGTCCCCGAGCACCACGTCACCGATGATCGTGCAGGCCGGGTCGATCCAGGCGCGCTCGCCAACGACGGGGAAGGTATCGAGGAAGGGACGAAGGGGGGACATGGTGACGCTCCACGAGGCAGGCCACCATGATACCGCCGTGGTTACGCCACCCGGCTGCGCCGGGCGCGTTCCAGGTGAACCAGCAGCAGCGAGATCGCCGCCGGGGTCATGCCCGGGATGCGCTGGGCCTGGCCGATGGTCTGCGGGCGTACCCGCTCCAGCTTCTGCTGCACTTCGGTCGACAGCCCGCGCACGCTGGCGTAATCGAACGCCGCATCGATGGCGGTGTTCTCGTGGCGCTGCTGGCGTTCGATCTCCTCGCGCTGGCGGTCCAGGTAGCCGGCGTACTTCACCCCGATCTCGACCTGCTCGGCCACCTTCGCATCCGCCACGCCCGGGCCCAGCGAAGGCACCTGCATCAGCTTGGCGTAATCCAGTTCCGGGCGCTTGATCAGGTCCAGCGCGTTGGTTTCGCGGCTGACCGCCACGCCCAGCGTGGCGTCCACTTCGCGGCCCAGCGCGTTGGCCGGGGTCGCCCACAGCGCACGCAGGCGCGCCGATTCCTGCGCCACCGCCTCCTGCTTGGCCTGGAAGGCGGCCCAGCGCCGGTCGTCGACCACGCCCAGCTCACGGCCGATGCCGGTCAGGCGCACGTCGGCGTTGTCTTCGCGCAGCTGCAGCCGGTACTCGGCGCGGCTGGTGAACATGCGGTACGGCTCGGTGGTGCCATGGGTGATCAGGTCATCCACCAGCACGCCCAGGTAGGCCTCGTCGCGGCGCGGGCACCAGCCCGCCTCGTCGCGCACGCGGCGGGCGGCGTTGAGGCCGGCCAGCAGGCCCTGCGCGGCCGCCTCTTCATAGCCGGTGGTGCCGTTGATCTGCCCGGCGAAGAACAGCCCGGACACTGCCTTGGTTTCCAGCGTGTTGTTCAACCCGCGCGGGTCGAAGAAGTCGTATTCGATGGCGTAGCCGGGCCGCGTGATGTGCGCGTTCTCGAAGCCACGGATGCTGCGCACCAGCGCCAGCTGCACATCGAACGGCAGCGAGGTGGAAATGCCGTTGGGGTAGATCTCCACCACGTCCAGCCCTTCGGGCTCGACGAAGATCTGGTGGCTGGCCTTCTCGGCAAAGCGCACCACCTTGTCTTCGATGGACGGGCAGTAGCGCGGGCCGATGCCTTCGATCTGGCCGCTGTACAGCGGCGAGCGGTGCAGCGCGCTGCGGATGATCTCGTGGGTGTGCTCGCTGGTGTGGGTGATCCAGCAGCTCACCTGGGCCGGGTGCTCGGCCACGCTGCCCAGGAAGGACATCACCGGGCGCGGGTCGTCGCCGGGCTGCTCGTCCATCACGCTGTAGTCCAGCGAGCGGCCATCGATGCGCGGCGGGGTGCCGGTCTTGAGCCGGTCGATCGCGAACGGGCGCTCGCGCAGGCGCGCGGCCAGCGTGGTGGCCGGCGGGTCGCCCATGCGGCCGGCGGCGTACTGGGTCTGGCCGACGTGGATCTTGCCGGCCAGGAAGGTGCCGGCGGTAAGCACCACGGCCGGGGCGTTGAACTGCAGCCCGGTCTGGGTGATCACGCCACGCACGGCGTCACCGTCGATGACCAGGTCATCCACGGCGGCCTGGAACACGGTCAGGTTGGGCTGCGCCTCGACCATCGCCCGGATGGCCATCCGGTACAGGTTGCGGTCGGCCTGGCAGCGGGTCGCGCGCACGGCCGGGCCCTTGGAGGCATTGAGCGTGCGCCACTGGATGCCGGCGCGGTCGGCGGCATGCGCCATGGCGCCGCCCAGGGCATCGATTTCCTTGACCAGATGGCCCTTGCCGATCCCGCCGATGGCCGGGTTGCAGCTCATCGCGCCGATGGTTTCCACGTTGTGGGTCAGCAGCAGGGTGCGTACGCCGCTGCGGGCAGCTGCCAGCGCGGCTTCGGTGCCGGCATGGCCGCCGCCGATCACGATGACGTCGTAGCCGTAGAAAGAATCGGTCATGGGGTGCTCTGGGGCAGGGCCGGTACGGCCCGGAACCGCCCTGGGACAGGGCAGGGTGGTCATTTTAGCGCCGTTCGCGCTGGGTCCGTGAACGGGGGCCTGCAAAAAAATTCGCAATCAACCCTAAAGTTGGCACGTTCTCTGCAGATAACCCAATAGCACCCAGGATGGCAGGCGCCGAAAGGCGCTACGGATCGGAATTGGAACAGGGGCCGATCCATGCGCATCCCGGGGAAGCAGAAGGGCCGGCAGTCGGGGGACTGTCGGCCCTGTTTTTTTATCCCCATAGAACAAAAGGCCCCGCCATTGGCGGGGCCTTCTGCGTTGTAGGTGCCGACATCCGACAGGGCCGGAACAGGGGGGATCCAGATGTTCCTGTCGGATATCGACATAGAGCTCAATGTGACGCCGTATGTCGTTTTTGTCACTTTTCGACCGAGGCCGTCACTGCCCGGCTAGATTGACCTGCCGGGCAGGTGAAAATCAAGCGGTCTTAGTTCTCATGTGTGCGCTGGTTCAACTTATTCATATTTCGCCAGGGAGAGCCATTGCTGCGCTGGGCCGGCGGACTGGGTCGGGACTGCGGCGCGCTCACCGGGCGCTGCTGCTGCTGAGGCTGCGGGCGCTGCTGCGGCGGGCGGTCCGGACGCGGTGGGCGCCCCACCGAATCCATGTTCCGCCACGGCGAACCGCCGTTGTAGGGCGGGCGCGGACGGTCCGGCGGGCGCACCTGGCCACCATTGCCGTTGCCCGGGCGGGGCGGCGGGCGGTGGTGGTGCGGCGGGCGGTAGTTCGGGTACGGCCGGTAGATCGGGTAGTTGCTGTAACCACCGTAGCCGCCATAACCGTAATAGCCACCGCCACCGTAGTAGCCGCTGCCGTAGCCGTACGGATAGCCGGCCGGATAGCGGTACTCCACCGACGGGGCGCCATGGTAGTAGCCGTTGCCACCACCACCGCCGCCCACGTAGTCGTAAGTCGCGCAGCCAGACAGCGTCAGCAACAGGCTGCCGGCAAGCATGAGGCGCATTTTCATGGAAGGGTCCCCCTAGGGTATGGCCCAGCTTCAGGCCGCCGCATTGAATCGGCCCTTAACTTTGCCCAGGCCGGATGAACGGTTGCCATCGTGGCACGTTAATCTTGTGTCATGACCGATTCATCCTTGCCCTGCGTCGATGACCTGTTGGCCGCCGCCGCGCGCATCGCGCCGCATGCCAGCGTCACCCCGGTGCTGCAGTCGCAGGTGCTGGACGCGTTGAGCGGGGCTCGGCTGGCGTTCAAGGCCGAGCATCTGCAGCGCGGCGGTGCCTTCAAGTTCCGCGGCGCCTGCAACGCGGTCTGGGCGCTGCCCGAGGCCGTCGCCGCACGCGGGGTGGTCACCCATTCGTCGGGCAACCACGGCGCCGCGCTGGCCCTGGCCGCCCGCACCCGCGGCATCGCCTGCCACGTGGTGGTTCCCGAAGGCGCCGTGGCCGCCAAGCTGGCCAACATCGTGCGTCATGGCGCCACCCTGTGGCGCTGCGAACCGACCATCGCCGCGCGCGAGGCGATGTGCGCCCGAGTCGAGGCCGAGACCGGCGCCACCCTGGTCCATCCCTATGCCGATTCCCACGTCATTGCCGGGCAGGGCACGGCGGCGCTGGAGCTGCTGGGCAGCCAGGGTCCGTTCGATACGCTGGTGGTCCCGGTGGGCGGCGGTGGCCTGGCGGCTGGAACCCGGCTGGCGCTGCAGGCGGCGAGCCCGGTCACGCGGCTGGTACTGGCCGAACCGCAGGGCGCCGCCGATACGGCCCGTTCGCTGGCCGCTGGCGAGCGCCGGCTGGACTTCACCCCCGACACGATCTGCGATGGCCTGCGCGGCACGCTCGGTGCGCCGAACTTCGCGCTGCTGCAGGGCGCGGCCGAGGTGATCACCGTGGACGATGCGGCCACCGTCGCGGCCATGCGCCTGCTCTGGCAGGTGCTCAAGCAGGTGGTGGAGCCGTCCTCGGCGATTGCGCTGGCCGCGATCCTGTCCCAGCCCGCACGGTTTGCCGGGCAGCGGGTGGGCGTGGTGCTGTCCGGCGGCAACGTCGACCTGGATGCCCTGCCCTGGGCCGCGGCATGACCCGGCGCGCACGGGTCGGGCTGGGGGGCTGGCTGTGGCGGCTGTGCATGCTGTTGGCGGCTTGGCTGCTCTGTGTCACCGCATGGATCGTCTGGGTCGGTGAGCGCGACCAGGCGGCCAAGGCCGATGCGATCATCGTGCTGGGCGCGGCGGCCTACGACGCCAAGCCGTCGCCGGTGTTCGAAGAGCGCATCCGGCATGGGCTGGATCTGTACCGCCAGGGCTACGCGCCATTGCTGATCTTCACCGGCGGCTACGGCGGCACCGGCGCGCGCTTTTCCGAATCGCAGGTCGCGCGCCGTTACGCCTTGAAACAGGGCGTGCCGGACGACGCGATCCTGATTGAAACCGCCTCGCGCACCACCCGCCAGAACCTGGCCGAAGCGCGGTTGTTGATGGACCAGCACAAGCTGCACCGGGTGATCATCGTCAGCGACCCGCTGCACATGGCGCGCGCGCTGCGCCTGGCCCGCGAGCTGGGCATCGATGCACTGGCCTCGTCAACGCCGAGCACGCGGTTCCGCAGCTTCCACACCAGCTGGAAGTTCCTGGCGCAGGAAATCTATTTCTTCCATCGGGACATGTTCCCGTCCGCGAACGGTTCCTGACCGATATTTCTGGTTGGTCAGGTGGTCTTGCGCCGGATCGGAATCGCCGACACCGGCACGCTGGCCACATCCTGCCCGCGCTCGCGGATCGGCGCGCCCGCATCCGGCGCCCACGCGTGCGCGTAAATCACTTCCCAGCTGCTGGGCAGCGTGCCGTCCTCGCGACGCAGCGGTTCATAGGCGGCGCGCGCTGCAGCGAACCTGCCGCGCCCGGTCAACGTATGCCGGCGATCCTGGCGTGCATTGGTTGCGCCAATGGCGCGCAGCTCGCGCATCAGTGCATCCATGTCGGAATAGGTGAGCGTGAACAGGTCGCGGTCCAGCACCGGGTCGCGGAAGCCGGACATCATCAGCGCGTCGCCGAACTGCGCAATCGGCGGGAACCGGCTGACGTGTGAGGTGTCATCGGCGCTGGCGAACGCGTCGCGCAGCTCGATCAGCGTTTCCGGGCCGAACGTGGAACACACCAGCAGCCCGCCCGGCTTGAGCACGCGACGGAAGCCGGCGAACACCGCGGGCAGGTCCTCCACCCACTGCAGGCACAGGTTGCTGTAGATCACATCCACGCTCTGGTCGCGCAGAGGCAACGCCTGCGCATCACCGCACACCCGGGTGAAGGGCTTCCACCAGCCGGCCTGCTTCTTCGCTTCGCGCAGCATCGGCTCGGCCATGTCCAGCGCGATCACCTGCGCCTTCGGCCAGCGCTTCTTCATCGCCGCACTGGCGTGGCCGGTGCCGCTGCCCACGTCCAGCACCACCTCCGGCTGCCGGCTTTCGAGATAGTCCAGCGATTCGAGCAGCCGCTTCTCCACCTCGCGCTGCAGCGCAGCGGCGGCGTCGTAACTGCTGGCGGCGCGCGAAAACGCGCGGCGGACGTGCTGGGGATCAAAGCTGGCGGTCATGTAAGGCTCACTATGCGGTAGCGCACGACCGTGGGTCGTGCGCCGGAAACTCAGAACGTACCGGGGTAAGCCCCGCCATCAATCAACAGGTTCTGCCCGGTGATGTAACTCGACTGCGCACTGCACAGGAACGCGCACGCCGCGCCGAATTCATCGGCGGTGCCGAAGCGCCCGGCCGGGATGTGGGTGCGCTTGCGCTCGGCGATCTGCCCCGCATCCACGCCCTGCTGCTGCGCCATGTAGGCGAAGTTGCCGCGCAGCCGGTCGGTGTCGAACTGGCCGGGCAGCAGGTTGTTGAGGGTGACGTTGTAGGCCACGGTGCGGCGCGCCAGCCCGGCGACGAAACCGGTCAGGCCCGAGCGCGCGCCATTGGACAGGCCCAGGATGTCGATGGGTGCCTTCACCGACGAGGAGGTGATGTTGACCACGCGCCCGAAGCCACGTTCGATCATGCCATCCACGGTGGCACGGATCAGCGCGATCGGCGCCAGCATGTTCGCGTCCAGCGCAGCGATCCAGTCCTCGCGCTCGAACTGGCGGAAGTCGCCCGCCGGCGGCCCACCGGCGTTGTTGACCAGGATGTCCACCTGCGGGCAGGCGGCCAGCGCCGCCGCGCGGCCGGCCTCGGTGGTGACATCGGCGACCACCGTGATTACTTTGCCGGCGCCCGGCAGCGCCCGGAGTTCTTCACCGGCGTGGGCGAGGGCTTCCTCACCGCGGGCGGCGATCACCACGTTCACGCCCTCGCGCGCCAGCGCGCGGGCGCAGCCCAGTCCCAGGCCTTTGCTGGCAGCGCAGATGAGGGCCCAGCGGCCGGCGATTCCAAGGTCCATGCATCAGTTCCGTAGTGGGGGACAGGCGTACATGATCGGCGATGCGCGCGCCGGTGGGTCAGGAAAGCGAGGCAACGAAGTGTTGCAGCTGCGCCGCCACCTCGTCAGTGTGGCCCAGGAACGGCGCGTGTCCGCCATGGGCCACTACATGCACGCTGGAACGCGGTGCGAGCGCGGCAGCGGCCTGCATCGCCCGCGCCGACACCAGCCGGTCGCGCTGACCGGCCAACCACAGGCTGGGCACGGGCAGGCGGGGCAGGGCGCCACGCAGGTCAGCGCTTTCCAGCAGGCGAAGGCCTTCCTGCAGGGCACGCGGGGCGGGCTCACCGCGCGCTACCAGCGCCGCGCGCAAGCTGCGCAGTTCCTGTCGCGCGTGTTCGGAGCCCATCGCATCCAGGGCCAGGAAGCGCTCCAGCGTGCCGCGGTAGTCCTGCGCCAGGTCCTGGCCGAACTGTTCGAAGACGGCGGTTTCCACGGCGTATGGCCAGTCCTCGCCACGCACGAAGCGCGGTGTGGCCGCGATCATCGCCAGCCCACGCACCTTGGGCAGCGTGGCCGCCGCATGCAGCGCGAACAGCCCACCCAGCGACCAGCCACACCACACGGCCGGCGGGGTCGCGGCGGCAATCGCACCGACCACGAACGGCAGGCGCAGCGGGGTGGCATCGTCGCGGCTGTTGCCGTGCCCGGGCAGGTCGACCAGGTGCAGCTCGAACTGCGCTGAGAGCCGCTCGACCAGCGGCGCGAACACACCGCCATGCAGGGCCCACCCGTGGATCAGTACCAGCGCCGGCCCGCTGCCGACCACCTCGATATGCATGCTCACACCCAACCGCCGTGCATCACGCGCTCAGCGCATCCAGTGCCTGCTGGCGCAGCACCTGGTCGCGTGCGTGGGCGATGGCATCGGTGAGCGCACGTACTTCCGGCACCGTGTGCAGCGCCGACAGGGTCACGCGCAGGCGTGCCTTGCCCTCGGGCACGGTCGGCGGACGGATCGCGCTGACCAGGAAACCAGCCGCTTCCAGCGCGGCCGACAAGCCCATCACCGTCGATTCGGCCCCGCACAGCAGCGGCTGGATCGGCGTATCGGAGGGCATCAGTTCCAGCCCATGCTGGCGCGCGCCGGCACGGAACACGCCGACCAGTTCGGCCAGCTTCTCGCGGCGCCAGTCGTCGCGGCGGGCCAGCTTCACGGCGGCCAATGCCGCCGCCGCCTGCGCCGGCGGCACTGCCGTGGTGTAGATGTAGGGGCGTGCGGTTTCGGCCAGGTGCTGGATCATCGCCTCGTCGCCCACCACCAGCGCGCCACTGCCACCCAAGGCCTTGCCCAGCGTGACCAGCTGCAGCGGCACGTCGGCCACGCCCAGCCCGGCGTCGGCCACGCAGCCGCGGCCGTGCTCGCCGATCACGCCAATGCCGTGTGCGTCGTCCACGTACAACACCGCTTCCTGCATGCGCGCCACCAGCGAGAGCGAGCGCAGCGGGGCGATGTCGCCATCCATGCTGAAGACACCATCGGTGACCAGCATCGCCGCGCCGTCGGGCGCGTGCTTGAGCTGGCGCAGCGCACCTTCGGTATCCAGGTGCGGGTAGCGGCGCAGGCGGCAGCCGGCCAGGCGCGTGGCATCGAGCAGGCTGGCGTGGTTGAGCCGGTCCTGCACGCACACATCGTCTTCTTCGCTGAGCAGTGCCTGCTGCACCGCCAGGTTGGCGGCAAAGCCGCTGCCAAACAGCAGCGCACGCGGGTAGCCCAACCAGTCGGCCACTTCCTGTTCCAGCGCTTCATGCAGCGCATGGTGGCCGCAGATCAGGTGTGAAGCGCCCGCCCCGGCACCTTCGCGCGCGGCGGCATCCTGCAGCGCACTGACCACCCCGAATTGCTGGGACAGGCCCAGATAATCATTGCTGCAGAAGCCGGTGAGCCACTGGCCATTGACCTCCAGGCGCACGCCATCGCGCCGGGTTACCGTGCGGCGCACGCGGATACGACCCTGCGCTTCGCGAAGCTTGCGCTGGGACTGGATGCGGTCGTGCAGGTCGGTACGGGCCATGGTCGTCAATGTCATGGGCTGGCAGGGCAGCTAGCGTACCCGGTTGCCGGGCGCTGCGCTGCACCGCCCGGGGCAGGGCTCAGGCCGCTTGTCCGCAACCACCTCCACAGGTGATGTCGGCATGCACGGTGCCGGGGTGGTCATGCCCGGCCGCATCCACCTGCACCGCCATCGGGCGCAGACCCAGCCGGCTGAACAGGGCCAGGTCGCGCTCGGTATCTGGGTTGCCGGTGGTCAGCAGTTTTTCGCCGTAAAAGATCGAGTTGGCCCCGGCCAGGAAGCACAGCGCCTGCAGCTCATCGCTCATTGCTTCGCGCCCGGCCGACAGCCGCACCATTGCCCTGGGCATCACGATGCGGGCAACCGCGATCATCCGCACGAACTCGAACGGGTCCAGTTCGGCACTGCCATGCAGCGGCGTGCCGGCCACCTGCACCAGCCGGTTGATCGGCACCGAATCGGGGTGCGCCGGCAGGTTGGCCAGCGCCAGCAGCAGCCCGGCGCGGTGCGCGCGGGTTTCGCCCATGCCGACGATGCCGCCGCAGCAGGTCTTCAGCCCGGCCTCGCGCACGTGTTCCAGCGTATCCAGCCGGTCCTGGTACTGGCGGGTGTGGATGATCGAGTCGTAGTAATCCGGCGCGGTATCCAGGTTGTGGTTGTAGTAGTCCAGCCCGGCCTCGCGCAGGGCCACGGCCTGCGCGCCGTCGAGCATGCCCAGCGTGGCGCAGGTTTCCAGCCCCAGTGCCTTCACCTCGCGGATCATCGCCGCCACCTTGGGGATGTCGCGGTCCTTGGGCGACCGCCACGCCGCGCCCATGCAGAACCGCGACGCCCCGGCCGCCTTGGCCTGGCGGGCCTTGGCGACCACGTCGTCGGTGGCCATCAGCTTCTGTGCGCTCACCCCGGTGTCGTAGCGCTGGGCCTGCGGGCAGTACGCGCAGTCTTCCGGGCAGCCGCCGGTCTTGACCGAGAGCAGGGTCGAGACCTGCACCTCGGTGGGATCAAAGTGCTCCCGGTGCACGCCCGCCGCCCGGTGCAGCAGCTCCGGGAAGGGCAGCTCGAACAGCGCCAGCAGCTCCTCGGGGTGCCAGTCGTGGCGGATGACAGAAGCCATGGCAGTGTCCTGACAGATTGGAGAACGAAGGGGCGGCAGTCTGGTGAAACGCAGCGCAGACTGTCAACCTGCAGGATCCATCAATGGTTTACATGGCTGCGCGGAGGTGTCTGTATGATGAATAAAAGCAACCTAAAGCGATGCTATGCAGCTTTAATGCTACATCAACGAGGTCAATTGGCTCATGCGCTCAGAATGTGAGATAAAAGCAACGTAAGCGCGCTAAGTGATGGATATATTTGACATGGCAAAGCGAGTACCCCCTGTCAGGCCGCAACACGCCAAACGCATCGAAGCGCTGGGGCAGCGGCTTCGTACCGCCCGGGTCGCAAGGGGGATGACACAGGTCAACCTCGCCGAACGCGTAGGCGTTGATCGGACCACGATCGGAAAGCTTGAAGCAGGCGATCCCAGTACCAGCCTTTCAACCGTGTTGCGGGTGTTGTCGACGCTTGGGCTCGACCAGGACATCGACAGGATCGCGGCAGACGATGACGTGGGGCTGCAGCTGGCCACCCGCAGTCTGCGTCGGCCCTCCTCCAGGCAGCGTAAGCCCGCCCACGCGGTCCTCCCGCCGGCACTGACCGCAGCTCCACTGCCCCAGACCCACGCGGTAGCAGAGCCGGAAGCTGAAAGGTACGCACTACGCGCCAGCCGCAGACCGTCGCCGATCAACGTTCCGGCCATTCCCGTGCGAGGCTCGAAACCTCGTGGCGGCAAATAGCGATGGCAGCGTCTGAGCAGGTTGACCGGGAGGTCTGGCTGGATGCGCCAGCGCTTTGCCGTCCCGTGCAGCTGGGCTGGCTCAGCAAGAGCGCAGGCCGGGCAGGCGACATCGTCGCCTTTGAGTACACCGACCTCTGGTTGAGTGGGGCAATGGGCATCAACCCGTTTGCGCTCGATGGAAATCTGCCGCTCGTAGAGGGCCGGCAGTATGCCCGTAGAGATGCAGGAGAGGTGTCTCCGGCTTTCCACGACAGCGCGCCTGATCGATGGGGGCGACTGCTGATGGACCGCCGTGAGGCAGCAAGGGCCCGTCGCGAAGGTGAAAAACTCAAAAGCCTGCGTGCGTGGGACTACCTGATGGGTGTGGATGACGCGACCCGCATGGGCGCCATCCGGTTGTGCGACCCCGACACGCGAACCTGGTTGGCATCCGTCCATCCTTCTACACCTCCCATCACCGATCTGCGTCGGCTGGAGAGCATTGCGGGCAAGATCGAGTCTGGAGCCAAGCTGACCCGGGACGAGGAGGACCACGGGTTGGCGCAACTGGTCGCACCCGGCGCTTCGCTTGGCGGGGCACGGCCCAAGGCGGGTTACCGGGACACCGACGGCTCGTTGTGGCTGGCAAAGTTTCCCGGCCGCGACGATGGTCATGACGTTGGCCTATGGGAATACATCACCTACGAACTCGCCACCGCAGCGGGTGTGGCCATGCCGCCGGCAGCGCTTTTGAACCTCTCGCCCCGGGGACACACCTTCGCAGTCAAACGTTTCGACAGGACCGGGAACGATCGCGTCTACTTTGCGTCCGCACACACCCTGCTCGACGCCGAGCACAGCGAAGACCACAGCTATCTGGATCTCGCGGGTATCATCGAAGAAAGTGGGGCCCAAGGTCAGATCGTGGAGGATCTGGAGCAACTGTTCCGAAGGGTGCTGTTCAACGTACTCATCGGCAATCGCGACGACCACCTGCGCAACCATGGTTTCATCCGCAGACAGACAGGCTGGGTGCTCTCTCCGGCGTACGACATCAATCCGAATACGGCAAGCGAGACCCATGTGCTTGCACTCGATGCTGCAGACCCTACTCCCAGCACGGGACATGTAATGGCGACCGCGGCGTACTACCAGCTGACCTCAGAACGAGCGGCTGGCATTGAAGCTGAAGTGCGCCGCGTTGTAGAAACGTGGCGCAGCGTGGCACGCGCGCACGGCGCCACGCGAGGCGAGATCGATCGAATGGATGCTGTCATCGACCCTCACCGCTGAGATTGTCGCCGTTGAGACTGCGCGCACGGACCTCCGTGACGCTCGGTAGGGAACTGTCCTGATACCGCCAATTGGGCGCGGCCCAGAAGCTGGGCGGCCGGGCCAGGTTGGACCAACTCCATGTTCCCAAAACTGCTTGATGCACTTTCGTGGCTGACATTGCAGGCGCTGCCCCTACGCTGCCTGGTCTGCGCCAATCCGGGAAATGACGGGCTGGATCTGTGCGCCGCCTGCTACGCCGAGCTTCCGTGGAACGACCATGCCTGCCCGTTGTGCGCGCTGCCGCTGCCGCCGGATGAACCGGCCAAGGTGTGCGGTGCCTGCCTGGCCGAGCCGCCGCGGCAGGCCGGGGCGGCGGCGACCTTCCTGTATGCGCCGCCGATCGACCGGCTGGTACTGCGCTTCAAGTTCCACCAGGACCTGGCCGCTGGGCGGCTGCTCTCCCAGTTGATGCTGCACGCCGTGCCGGATTTCGCGCAGCACCCGCTGCTGCCGATGCCGCTGCATGGGCGCCGGCTTCGCGAGCGGGGCTACGACCAGGCCCGGGAACTGGCCCGTCCGTTGGCGCGGGAGCTCCAGTTGCCGCTCTGGACCGGGCTGTGCCGCAGCCGGGCGACCCTGGCCCAGTCCACGCTGGACGCGGACGCACGTCGCCAGAACCTCAAAGGCGCCTTCGCCGTGCGGGCCACCCCGCCGGCCCGCCTGACCCTCGTGGACGATGTGATGACCACCGGCGCCACCCTGGACGCGGCCGTGAGGGCGCTGCGCCGGTCCGGCCTGCAGGAGGCCACGCTGTGGGTCTGCGCCCGGGCACCGTGACACCTTGCCATGGCCTGCACAGGGCGTGGGCCTAGCATCGCGGTTGACCCTCCTCCCAGGAACACCGTCATGAGCCAGGCTCCGGAACTGCGCACTACGTCGCTGTTGTCGCTGGTGGGCCGCAGCTGGTGGGTGGTGCTTCTGTATGGGCTGATCGCCATCGGCTTCGGCCTGATCGCCATCGCCCGGCCGTTGTCCGCCGCCGCCGGGCTGGCCTGGGCCATTGGCGTGATGGCGCTGGTGGAAGGTCTGGTCAGCCTGTTCGCGGTATTCAGCGGCAACAGCGGCGCGCCGCGTGGCTGGGCACTGGTCTACGCGCTGGCCTCGATCGGTTTTGGCGCGCTGGCAGTGATCAACCCCCTGGTGACGGCCAAGGTGCTGGTGCTGCTGCTGGCGATCTGGCTTATCTTGGCGGGCGTTTACCGCATCGTGTTCGCCATCCGCGTACGCAGGCAGATCGAAGGCGAATGGCTGCTGATCGTCAGCGGCGTACTGGCCATCGTGCTGGGCGTCATGATGTTCGGCAACCCGCTCGGCGGGGTGGCGGTGACCACGCTGTGGATCGGCATCGGCAGCCTGATCTACGGTGTACTTCAGGTCGTGGTGGCGTTCCGGCTCAGGAAGTTGCGCTGACGGCTCCGGTTTGGGCAACAATGCTTCAAACAATGGGAGTACGGCAATGCGCAACGGATGGCGATGGAGCCTGGCGGCAGCGAGCCTGCTGCTGGTCACGGCATGCAACCAGCACAACGGCGCGGCGTTGAACCCTGCAGCGCAGGGCAACCCGCCGCTCGCCGATGTACGCATCGAAATGCGCCCGGTCGCGGAAGTCGGCGAGCCGGGCGTCGAGGTCCGCTTCGCACACGGGGAGACCGTCAAGCTGGCCAACCCGCCCGTGTTCACGACCGGCGCGATTGCCAGCGTGCGCCAGGTGGTCAACGAGGACGGAAAGGCCAACGTGTACTACGCGTTCACCGACGCCGCCGCGCCCCGCATCCACAGCGCCACCGAGCGCCTGGTCGGACGGACGATGGTGCTCACCGTCGATGGCGAACCGATCTCCCGGGCGAACCTCAGCGGCCCCTTCGGCGAGAGCATGATGACCTCGGGCCTTGAGGCGGACGAAGCCACCGCGCTGGTTACCCGGATCACCGGGCGACCGTAGCGCTGTCTAGCGGAACCGCGCTTCGATCTCCTCCAGCGTCTTGCCCTTGGTTTCCGGCAGCAGGAACGCGGCCACCAGGAAGTACAGCAGCGTGCAGCCGGCCCAGAAGAAGAACATGCTGGCGTAGCCGTGGTGGCCCACGGTCGGCAGGAAGATCGCCGCGATCACCGTGGATACGAACTGGTTGATCAGCAGCGCAATGCTCATGCCGTTGGAGCGGATGCGGGTAGGCATCAGCTCCGACAGCGCCAGCCACACGCATACGCCCGGGCCCACCGCGAAGAACGCCACGAACAGCAGGATGCAGCCGGCCACCAGCCAGCCGTGCGTGGGCGAGGGCACCGGGCCGATGACCGCGCGCTCGATCACCAGCGGTGCCTGCACGGCGGCGGCCGGATCCGGGAACGGGTTGAGGTTGAGGCGGCGGAAGAACGCGCCGATCACGCTGTCAGCCGACACCGCGTCTTCGCGGCGGATCTGCAGCGTGGCGTCGATGGGGTTGTCGCTGCGCAGCGAACGCACGTTGCTGAAGCCGCCGTAGGCGTAGGACACCGTGAGCTGCAGCGGCTGACCGTCGGCGTTGCCATCCAGCCGGCGCCACTGTGCGGCATCCATCGGCAGCGACAGCGACTGCCCGTACACCTGCTGCTGCAGCGCGGGCTGTACATCCAACCGCCCGTGTTCGCTGCGAACGAACAGCAGCGCGGCGCCCAGCAGCGCGATGGTGATGCCGCCGGTGCCCAGCATCAACAGGAACTTGCGGCCCTTGCGATCCACCAGCACCAGCGCGACGATGGTCATCAGCGCATTGAGCAGCTTGATGGAGACATCGGCCCAGTTGGCCACCGCGCCGGGCAACCCGGCCTGGTGGAGGATGTTCACCGCATAGGCCAGTACCGAGTTGATGCCGGTCGCCTGGGTGAAGGCCAGCACCAGGCAGGCCAGCACGAAGGGCCACACATAGCGGCGGCTCAGCAGCGGATCGCGCCTGGCCGGGCTGCCACCGCTGGCCGGGGCATCGGGCGCCTGCATGCGCGCCAGCGTGGCTTCCACCTCCGCCGGCGCCACCGTGCGCTGCAGGGCGTTGCGTGCTTTCTCAATGCGGCCGCGCCGCACCAGCCAACGGGGCGATTCGCTGATCAGCAACGCGCCGCCGGTAAACACCAACCCGGGCAGCAGACAACTCCAGAAGATGGTGCGCCAGGCGTGATCCTTCACCGCGAACAACATGCGCTGCTGCTCCTCGCCCGGCAGGTGGCGCACGGCGGCAGTGGCGGCGTCCACGCTGTGGGCGTGATACAGCCCGATCACCGCCGCCAGTACCAGTCCGATGGTGAGCAGCAGCTGGAACATCGCCGCGCCACGCCCGCGCCGTTCGGGACTCAACACTTCGGCGAGGTACAGCGGCACCACCACGCCGATCAGGCCGCCGCTGATGCCCTGCAGCAGGCGCCCCATCAACAGCGGTCCATAGCCTTCGGACAGCGCCATCACCGGAATGCTGGCGGTGAACAGCACGCCGGCCAGCACCATCGCGCCGCGCCGGCCGATCAGGTCGGCCACGGCGCCGGCAAACAGCGAGGACAGCACGCTGCCCAGCAGCACCGCAGCCACCACGAAGCCAAGCTGCTGGGTGGTCAGGTGCCAGCTGGCAGTGGCCGTAGCCTCGAGGTAAGGCAGGGCGCCGGCGATGATGCCGATGTCGATGCCGTAGAGCAGGCCGCCGATGCCGCCGATGAAGAGCAGATAGCGCACCGGCCAACGCGGTGCGTTGGCGGAAGCGGGCACGGGCATCACGGCGGAAGCGTCGTTCATGGTGCGGTCCTGTCTACGTTGGAACGCGCCGCACGGGGCGCGGAATCACTCAGTCAAGCGTGATGCGTTCGCCTTCCACCACTACCTGCTGCACGCGCAGGTCATGGTCGAGCACGACCAGGTCCGCCCACGCGCCCCGTTGCAGGCGGCCGCGGTCATCCAGGCCCAGATAGTCGGCGGGGTAGCGTGAAACGCGGTTGGATGCGTCATCCAGCGCCAGACCCAGCGCAACCAGGTTGCGCAGTGCCTGGTCCATGGTCAGCGCGCTGCCGGCCAGCGAGCCACTTTCCAGGCGCACCCAGCCCAGGCACTTGTGCACGCGCTGCACGCCGAGCGCGTACTCGCCATCGGGCATGCCGGTGGCCGCAGTGGCGTCGGTCACGCAGTACAGGCGCGGAATCGCGCGCAGCGCGGTGCGGATCGCGCCGGGGTGCACGTGCTGGAGGTCGGGAATGAGTTCGGCGTACTCGGCATGCGCCAGCGCCGCCGTGGCGATACCGGGGTGGTAGTGGTCCACGCCGGTCATGCCGTTGAACAGATGGGTGAAGCCGGCGGCGCCTGCCTCCAGCGCGGCCACGCCCTGCTCGTAACTGCCTGCGCTGTGGCCCAGCTGCACGCGGATGCCGAGCGCGTTCAATGCGGGGATCAATGCAAGGTGCTGGCCGATTTCCGGTGCCAGGGTCAGCACCTTGATCGGTGCGATGGCGTGCAGGCGGCGCACATCCTCCAGCGTGGCTTCCACCACCAGCGGCGGCTGCGCACCCAGGCGCTCGGCGCTGATGAACGGACCTTCCAGATGCACGCCCAGCACGCGCGCCATGCCGGTATCACGCTGCGCAATCGCGGTGGACAGGCCCTGCAGCGCACGCATGATGTCGCCTGCCTCGGCGGTCATGGTGGTGCCCAGCAGCGCGGTGGTGCCATGCCGCGCGTGCGCGCGTGCAACCGTCTGCGCGGTATTTCCGCCCTGCATGATGTCCACCCCGGCACCGCCATGCACATGCAGGTCGATGAAGCCGGGCAGGATCAGCGGCACTTCGTCATCGCCACGCGGGTCAGCGTGGTCACTGTTGATCGACACGATGCGCTGGCCAAAGGCGATGTTGCCGCGCACCCACCCGAACGGGGTCAGGATGCGGCCATGCAGGGTGGAATCGGGGTTCAAGGCGGCGACTCGGCAATGATCACTTCGATGCCCAGCTTCTGCAGCCCTTCCAGGTACTCCGCATCGATGCTGGCATCGGTGATGATGGTGTGGACCTGGTCCAGGCGGGCGATGCGGTGCAGGCTGACGTGGCCGAACTTGGAGGCGTCGGTAAGCACCACCACGCGGCGTGCGCGCTCCACCATGCGGTGGTTGAGGCGGGCCTCGGCTTCATGGTGGGTGGTGAGCCCGAACTGCAGGTCCAGCCCGTCCACGCCCAGGAACAGGGTGTCGAAGCTGTAGGTATTGAGGCTGGCCTCGGCCTGGCTGCCCTGCAGCGACAGTGACTGCTTGCGCAGCAGGCCCCCGGTGAGCAGCAGTTCCACCCCCGGTGCATTGGCCAGCTCCCAGGCGATGTTCAGCCCGTTGGTCATCACCGTCACGTCGCGGTGTTCGCGCAGGTGGCGCGCCAGCGTCATGGTGGTGGAACCCGAATCGATGATGATGTTGTCGCCGGCGCGCACCAGCCGCGCGGCATGCGCGCCGATGCTGTCTTTCAGCGGCAGGTTCAGCGTGTCCTTTTCGTGGATGTCCTGCTCCAGCGGCGGCTTGCGCACCAGGGTGGCGCCGCCGTGGGTACGCGTGGCAAGGCCCTGCGCTTCGATATGGGTCAGGTCGGCGCGAATGGTCACTGCCGAGACGCCGAAGCGCTCCACCAGTTCGCTGACCTGCACGTTGCCGTGTTCGACCAGCAACTGCAGGATCTGTTGGCGGCGCTGCCGTGTGTTGCGCATGGGGCGATTCCATTCGGAAGGAAAGCCGAAGCTTACCGTTCCGAAAGCTCCGTGGCAGAAAAAGCTTCGTTATCCGCGCCGAACGCATTGCGAGCGCAAGCCCGGGCGTATTCCGCCAGGCGCAGCCCCACCTTGTGCCGGATCAGCGCCAGCGGTTCGGCCGCCAGCTCACCGGCCTGCACCGCGCGCAGCTGTTCGGGCAGGTACTGGCTGAGCAGCATGAGCGGGGGGGCATGGCGGGTGAGGTTGTCGACCAGGGTGGCCAGCGCGGCCTGCACGTCCGGTTCGCCCCAGTAGTAGCGGCTGCGGTCGCTCAGCGAATAGGCGCGCAGCAGGCGCTGTTCGTGCGCGTCGCCCTGGTAGTAGCTTGCCCAGCTGGCCGGCTTGTCGAGCATGCAGCGGTCCAGGACCTCGATGATCCGTGACGCTTCCTCACCGGGAAGGAGCTCGCGTTCGATCATCGCCAGCGCGAATACCGCCTCGCGGAACGCGTAGGTCGCCGCCGGGCCCACCTTGAGGATGGCGAAATGGTCGCGCACCAGCGCATGCAGGCCGGCTTCGGTCTGGTAATCGGTGGAATGGGCTTCGAACACGATGCGCGGCTGGGTTTCCACGAACGCCGAGAGCTCGCGGGCGGCGGCCGGGTCGTAGTGGTGCACGCTGCTGTGGTCGAAATCCACGCCGGGCTGCACCACCATGGCGATCACGCGCTCCCAGGCCGGCAACAGGTCCGGTGCGGAAAATGCCTCGCGGTGAATCGCCAGCGTGACGGCGGCAGCGGTGGGCGTGGTCACGGCCAAGCCACCTTCCAGGGAGGCTTCGCCACCGGGAACAGGCACTTCGGTACCGATCACGTAGACCGGTGGCGGCAGCCCGTTCTCCGCGGCCGTGCGTTCGGCAATACGCGCCAGTTCGGCCGAGCGCGCGGCTACGACCGCATCCGGCAGCGGGGTCGGGTCATCGGCGCAGGACATGCTGCAGTCCAGGTGGATCTTGTGGAAGCCGGCGGCCACATAGGCGGCAACCAGCGTGCGCGCGTTGGCCATCGCGATGTCGGCCGGCCCCTTTTGCCAGGCGTTCGGGCCGAGATGGTCGCCGCCCAGGATCAGCCGCTCCGCCGGGAAGCCCTGGCTGCGCGCCAGCTGCAGCACGTAATCGCGGTACTGCGGCGGGGTCATGCCGGTGTAGCCGCCGAACTGGTCCACCTGGTTGGAGGTGGCTTCGATCAGCAGCACCGTGTCGTGTTCGCGCGCGACCTGCATGGCGGCCAGCAGCACCTGCTCGTTGCTGCAGCACACGCTGTACAGGCCAACGGGCTGGCCCTGGCGATGGGCGGCGATCAACGATTGGACGGCAGACATGGCAACACTCCAGGTGCAGCGGAACGGAAAGAAGGGGTTCAGGGCGCGGGATGGTGCTGGCGCGCCAGCAGCGCCGCGCCGCGTGCACCGCCGGCATCGCCGAAGGCTGGCGGCAGGATCGGCGGCACGCGCACCCCGTTGAACAGGTAGGGCGCAATGGCGGCAGGCAGGTCGCGGTACAGCTGCTCCAGTTTCGACAGCCCACCCCCCAGCACGATCACGTGCGGGTCCAGCGCCAGGATCAGGCTGGCGAAGCTGTAGCCGAGAAGGTCGCGGTGGATGGCCAGCGCCTGCAGCGCGATCGGATCGCCGGCCTGCGCCTGCTCCACCACGGCGGTGGCGTCGCAGGCCAGGCCGCCATGGCGTTCGTGGATCATCGCCAGGCCGCTGCCGGAGACATAGCGCTCCAGGCAGCCGCGCAGGCCACAGCCGCAGTCCAGCAGCGGCAGGTCATGGCGCAGCTGCAGCGTGGCCGGCAGGCTCCAGTGGCCCCACTCACCGGCAATGCCGTTGTTGCCCGCGACGAGCTTTCCGTCTAGGCAGTAGCCACCGCCCGCGCCGGTGCCCAGGATCACCCCGAACATGCTGGGGTAGCCGGCGGCGGCGCCGTCGTGCGCTTCGGACAGGGCAAAACACTGCAGGTCGTTACCCAGTGCCAGCGGGCGCTGCAACCGTGCTTCCAGGTCATGCCCCACCGTGTGGCCGCTCAACGCGGGCACGTTGGCGCTCAACTGGCGGCCGCTGTCGCGATCGCGCACGCCGGGCAGGCCCAGACCTACCGCAACGGAACGCGTGCCCAGCGCGGCATCCGCATCGTCGACCAGCTGGCCGACGGCAGCCACAAAGGCCGCGTAGTCACTCGTGGGTGTCGCCACGCGCTGGCGGTAATGCACCGTCAGCGCCGCGTCACAGGCCACCAGCTCGATCTTGGTGCCGCCGATGTCGATGCCGTACCAGTTCTGCATGCGCTGCTCAGCCATGGTCGTGGATCGTCACGCCCTGCACCACGCGGTTGACCGTTCCATCCGGGAACGGGTTGTCCGGAGTCAGGCCGAGCGCGGCCGAACGCTGCAGCGCGAAGCACTGCGCCATCACCAGCCACAGCGGGGCCAGCCACGGATCCGGCAGGGCAGGCACCTGCAGCAGGAAATCGCCGTCGGCACTGTCGCCGCCGGCCGGGCCGACCGAGATCACGCGGGCGGCGATGCCGTCGCGGCGCAGCTCTTCCAGCAGGTCCTGCTCGTAGCGTCGCGCCAGCGGCTGCGCGCTGCGCAGCACCACCACCAGCGTGGTGCCGTTGAGCGTGGATTTCGGCCCGTGGCGGAACCCGAGCGGGGTGTTGGCCAGCGCCAGCACCCGGCCGGCAGTGAGTTCCAGCACCTTCAGCGCCGCTTCGCGTGCCGTCGCTTCCAGCGGGCCACTGCCCAGGTAGATCACCCGCGAGATATCGGTGCGCGCGAGCGCTGCTACCGGGCCGTCCCAGTTGCTTACCGCCTGCGTACCGCGCTCGGCCAGGGTGCGCAGGCGCGCGATGCGCTCGGCCCACGGCGCGCCATCGAACACACTCAACGCGGCCAGCAGCATGCAGCTCAGGCTGCTGGTCATGGCAAAGGCGCGGTCGCAGCTGGCCGGGGGCATCAGCAGCGACAGCGTGTCGCTGCGGCCCTGGCCGCGCTGGGCCAACGCGCCATCGGCATTGCAGGTGATGTCCAGGAAGCGCGCGTCGTCCACCTGCGCCCGCACCAGGTCCACCGCCGCCACGCTTTCCGGGCTGGAGCCGCTGCGCCCGAACGACACCAGCAGGGTCGGGCGGTCGCGCTGCAGGTACAGCGCCGGGTGGGTGAGCAGGCTGGTGGTGTGGATGGCGCGGACGTCTGCGGGCCACTGCGCATTGATCTGGTCGGCGACCATCTCGGCGATGAAGCCCGAACTGCCGGCGCCAGTGAAGATGACCCGCCGGCCCGGCTGGCGCAGCGCGTCACCCAGGAACGCATCGATGCGCTCGCGGGCGACCTCCAGCACGTCGGCCAATTCCGACCACAGGGCGGGTTGCTGCGCGATCTCTTCTGCGGTGTGCGCGCCACCCAGGCGCTGCCAGGCGGGCATATCGGGGAGCAGAGTGACGTCCATTCGCTATTCCTGTTGGGCGACCGCACGATCAGCGTTTTCTTTCGAAATGTCAAATATCGAAAGATTAAAATAAGATATCCGGATCACAGTCTTCACTATTGATGTCGGTTCTTGCGCAATTGACCGTGCCTATCTGCGCGTCCTGCAAAGGAAAAACCATCGCATTCAGCCGGAAGAAAGAAAGTGGTGCTTTGCATCATCTTTCGTTTCGATAGAATTCCTAATCTTTTTTCTTTTCAATTTCTTGACATCTTTCGATAGCCTGCCCCATAGTCGGCCGCACTGGTTTCGGACACCCGCCGAACGCGGGCTTTGGGGGCGAAGTGGTTACCCGTTGTCGACGCACCGTACTGGCCATCTCTCTTCTGTCGCTGTTGGCCGCCACGCCGGCGCTGGCGGCGCCGTTGGGCAACCTGAGCGCACTACGTGCCGAGCCGGCCGCGTCGGCCACTGCCTGGACGCTGACCACCGATAACGGCATGACCGTGCGCGTGGACCTGCTGCGCCCCGACGTGCTGCGCGTGCAGGCCAGCCGCACCGGCAAACTGCTGCCGGCCGGCGACAAGGCCGCCCCCATCGTGCTGCCGCAGGCCAATGCGGCCGTGCCATTCCAGCTGGAAGAAGATGGCAACGAGGTGCGCATCCGCACCGACGCGCTGGTGCTGCACATCCAGCGCCAGCCGCTGCGCCTGGCACTGGACCGGCGCGAGGCCGGCAAGGACGTGCCGCTGTGGCGCGAACTGCAGCCGCTGGACCTGGATACCGCACAGAGCGTGCAGGTGCTGAGCAGCCAGGCCGACGAACAGTTCGTCGGCGGTGGCCAGCAGAACGGCCGCTTCGCTTTCAAGGGGCGTGAGCTGGAGGTTTCCTACTCCGGTGGCTGGGAAGAGGGCGACCGCCCCAACCCGGCGCCGATGCTGCTCAGCTCACGCGGCTGGGGCATGCTGCGCAACACTTGGAGCGATGGCAGCTACGACCTGCGCCAGGCCGACCAGGCCACGCTGCTGCACCGCGAAGACCGCTTCGATGCCTACTACTTCGTCGGCGCCGGCCTGCCCGCGCTGCTGGACCGCTACACCGCGCTGACCGGGCGCGCCGCATTGTTGCCGCGCTGGGCGTTCTCGTACGGCGACGCGGATTGCTACAACGATGGCGACAACATCAAGAAGCCCGGCAGCGTGCCCGAAGGCTGGAGCGATGGCCCCACCGGCACCACCCCGGACGTGGTCGACAGCGTGGCAAAACAGTACCGCGAACACGACATGCCCGGCGGCTGGATCCTGCCCAACGACGGCTACGGCTGCGGCTACAAGGCCCTGCCGGAAACGGTGAAGGGGCTGGCTGGCTACGGCTTCAAGACCGGGCTGTGGACAGAGAACGGTGTGGACAAGATCGCCTGGGAAGTGGGCACCGCCGGCAGCCGCGTGCAGAAGCTGGACGTGGCGTGGACCGGCAAGGGCTACCAGTTCGCGATGGATGCCAACCAGTCCGCGTTCAACGGCATTCTGCACAACTCCGATTCGCGCCCGTTCCTGTGGACGGTGATGGGCTGGGCCGGCATCCAGCGCTATGCGGTCGCCTGGACCGGCGACCAGAGCAGCAGTTGGGATTACATCCGCTGGCACATTCCCACCCTGGTCGGATCGGGGCTTTCGGGCATGGCCTACGCCAGTGGCGATGTGGATGCGATCTTCGGCGGCAGCGCCGAAACCTTCACCCGCGACCTGCAGTGGAAGAGCTTCACCCCGGTGCTGATGGGCATGTCCGGCTGGTCGGGCAGTGCGCGCAAGCACCCGTGGTGGTTCGACGAGCCCTACCGCAGCGTCAACCGCGATTACCTCAAGCTGAAAATGCGCATGACCCCGTACATGTACGGGCTGGCACACGACGCGGCGACGACCGGCGCGCCGATCCTGCGCGCGCTGATGTGGGACTACCCGCAGGACCCGAATGCCTGGAACGAAACCTGGAAGTATCAGTTCCTGCTCGGCCGCGACCTGCTCGTGGCGCCGGTGTACCGCAGCCAGGCCGCCAGCCGTGGCTGGCGCCGCGACATCCACCTGCCGCAGGGCCGCTGGATCGATTACTGGGACGGCCGCGCGCTGCAGGCCGGTGCCGAAGGCCGTCAGCTGGACCGCCCGGTCGATCTGGCAACAATCCCCGTGTTCGTGCGGGCCGGTGCCATCGTGCCGATGTATCCGGAGATGCTGTACGACGGCCAGAAACCGCTGGATGAGGTCACCTTCGACCTCTACCCGCAGGGCAGCTCGCAGTACACGCTGTACGAAGACGACGGCAACACGCGCCGCTACGAGAAGGGCGAATCCAGCCAGCAGCAGGTCACCATGCAGGCCCCGGCGCAGGGCAGTGGCCGGGTGCAGGTGAACATGGATGGCGTGCGCGGTCAGTACCAGGGGCAGCTGGCACAGCGCCGCTACGCGCTGCGCCTACTGAGCCGGCAGAAGCCGGCAGCGGTAAGTCTTGATGGCCGCGCGCTGCCGATGCTCACAGATGCCGCCGCGTGGCAGGCCGCGCCGGAAGGCTGGTACTTCGATGCAGGTGAACGCCGTGGCACCGTGCATGTGCGTACCGTACCCACCGATATCCGCCAGTCGCTGGCCTTCCAGCTCGATATCGCGCAGGCACCGGCAGCTGCCGATGATGTGTTCCCCGCCGCACCGGTGCTGGGCCGCGCATTGCCGGCCGACAGCCTGCTGGTGGTCAACCGCCCGGCGGAAGAGCGCGGCTACGAACTGGAAAAGGCATTCGACGACGACCCGGCCACCTGGTTCCGCACCGTGCGCAACCAGGCCGTGCGCACCGGCGCCCACGAATGGGTGATCGGCTTTGGCGAGCGCCGCCTGATCGACGGCATCGCACTGGCACCCCGCAATGACCAGCACTGGAAGAGCGGGCAGATCCGCGACTACAAGATCTACCTGGCCGACACCAATGGCGAATGGGGCGAGCCGATCAAGCGCGGCCGCCTGGCGCTGAAGCAGGACCTGCAGCAGATCGACTTCCCCGCCCGCGCCGGCCGCCTGCTGCGCTTCCGCGTGCTCAGCGTGCAGAACCCGGACGGTGATGGGGCCGCTGGCAGCGACCCGATGGTCACTGCGGCGCAGGGCAACGTGGCCCGTGCGGTGGATGCACTGCAACCGCGTGATGTCGGCCCGATCACCCTGTCCACGTTCCAGATCCTGGAACACCAGGTTGCAGAGCGCCCGGCGCAGCAGCGCTACCTGTCCGAACTGACCTTGCCGGCCGCGGCCAACGCACAGGTGCGCGCCGACCTCGCCTTCCAGGGCGGGCAACCCATGCGCATGAACGGCCTGCTGTTCCGCCGTGGCCTGGGCGTGGGCCCAGCCAGCCTCATCGACCTGCAGCTGCAGGGCCAGTGGCGCCTGCTACGCGCGGACCTGGGCATCGACGATGCGTGCCGCAGCGCCGGCGGCATGCAGTTCCAGGTCTGGGGCGATGACCGCCTGCTCTACGACAGCGGTCTGGTGAAGGCACCGGGCGTGGTCAAGCCCGAACTGGATATCCGCGGCCTGCAGCGCCTGAGCCTGCGCACGCTGGGCGCACAAGGCACGCAGCCCGCACAGGTGTGTGGCAACTGGGCCAACGCCGCACTGATCGGACAGGAGGGCGATACCGCCACCATCGTGTCGCCGTAACCCAGGGACGTACCGAAAAACAGAATTCCCCACCGTTTCCCGACTACGGCCCGCCGGCCGTGGTGCGGGTGAATGTTGCCCGAAAAAACCCACCCAGGCAGCCCCACGCTGCGGAAGCACAAGGAGCCAAAGATGTTGAACGAACGCCATCGCCATCGCCGCATCCCCGCTACACCCTTGTCCGTTGCGCTGGGGCTTGCCCTGGCCGTGAGCGGTCCCGCGTTCGCCCAGGACGACGACACCGCCGTTGATGCCAAGGCAAAAGCCAACGCCACCGAACTGGCGCGGGTGCAGGTCACGGGGTCCAACATCCGCCGCAGCGATGTGGAAACCTCCTCGCCGGTGCAGGTGATCAGCAAGCAGGACATCGAAAACATGGGCGCGCGCACGCTGCTGCAGGTGCTCGACAACCTGCCCGCCGCACGCCCGGGCCAGCAGGATTCGCGCTCGCTGTTCACCGGTTCCGACGGCGCTTCGCAGGCGAACCTGCGCGGCCTCGGCGCGCAGGGCACGCTGGTGCTGCTCAACGGCCGGCGGCTGTCGTACTACGGTGCGCCGGCCGGGTTCCAGACCCAGTTCGTCAACATCGACGCCATTCCGGCCGCTGCCATCGAACGCATGGAAGTGCTGACCGACGGCGCCTCGGCCGTGTACGGCACCGACGCGGTGGCCGGCGTGATCAACGTGATCACCAAACGCTCCTACCAGGGCGCGGAGATCAACATCACCGCCGACAAGTCCTCGCGCATCGATTCCTATGGCGAGCAGCAGGGCAGCATCACCGCCGGCTTCGGTGACCTGGACGAAGACCGCTACAACGTCTACGCCTCGGTGAACCTGTATCGCCGCAATGCGATTCCGCTCAGTGATTTCTACGACAAACGGCCGCCCCAGTACTACGTCAACAACCCCAACTACATCCCTGGCCTGCGCCTGGGCACCGGCAGCAAGCCGGGCGAGTTCAATCCGGGCAGCTTCTTCGCGTTCGATCCCACCACCAACGCGCTGGTACGTGAAGCCGCACCGGGTTGCAACAACGTGCTGGTCGAAGCCGCTGGCACGCGCTGCATCTGGGAAACATGGATGAACCGTGAGATCGACGCCGGTGCCAAGACCGAGCGCGCGACCGCTTACATCAGCTCGCACTTCCTGATCGGCGACAGCACCGAAGCTTTCGCCGAGGTCACTTACACCGACATCGACCTGACTGCCAACGGTGGTACGCCCTCTGCCTACAACACCACGACCGGCAATCCGTCCAGTTGGTACTCGCGCAACACCGGCAACGTGGTCAACCAGTTCCGCACCCCGTATCTGGGACCGAACAACGTCTACAACCTGGCCAGCCCGGAACTGAAGGCGCTCATGGGCGGCGTGGTGGGCCTGAACTACCTGATGCAGGATGTAGGCGATGGCCACTTCGGCCAGCGCAACACCGACCAGAGCTACCGGGTGCTGGCCGGCCTGCGCGGTGCCCTGGGCGACGACTGGAACTGGGAAACCGCGTTCGCCACCGCCGGAAGCCATTCGGTCACCTACCAGACCGTCAACGTGAACCTGGAAGGCTTCGAGCGCGCGTTTGGACCCTACACCATCGACCCGGGCACCGGGCGGGTGATCATCTCCGACAATCCGGCCTACCAGTTCGGCGTCATCAGTGACGCCAACGCCAAGCTGATCCGCGAGGCATACCCCACCTTCGACATCCAGTCGTGGACGCGCCTGCATACGTTGGACGGCAAGATTGAAGGCCCGCTGTTCAGCATGCCGGCCGGCGACGTGCGCGCCGCGTTCGGCTTCAATGCCACCCGCGAAACCTTCTACACCCCGGGCAACGAAGACGCCGCCAACGGCCTGATCACCCAGCAGGGCGGCTCGTGGTTCGATGGCAAGCGCAACACCTACGCGCTGTTTGCCGAAGCCGTGGCTCCGCTCACCGACAAACTGGAACTGGATGCCGCGCTGCGCGTGGACAAGTACCCCAACTTCAGCGCCAACCTGGCCCCGAAGATCGGCCTGAAGTACCAGGTGCTGCCGCAGCTGTTGCTGCGCGGCACCTATTCCGAAGGCTTCCGTGCGCCGAGCCTGGCCGAAGCGGGCACCGGCGGCGTGTTCGCCCAGCTCGGTGGCTTCGAGGACGACATCCGCTGCGATGAGACCAATGCCATCGCCAACCTCCTGCGCCAGTCCAACCGGCCGGGCGACGTGGACCTGGGCAACTCGCTGCTCAACGCCGACTGCAGCCGTACCGTGGCGCGCATGACCCAGCCCAACCCGGACCTGAAGCCGGAGAAGGCCAAGATATCCACGCTGGGTTTCGTGTATGAGCCGGCGAGCTGGATGTCGATCTCGGCCGACTACTGGTTCATCTACCGCCGCAACGAGATTGCCGCGCCGGACTACAGCAAGGAACAGGACATCCTGTCGATGACCCGCAACCCGATCAGCGACTCCGATCGGGCGGCCGAGGCTGCGCTTGCGCAGATGTGCGCCGACCCGGCAAGCGGCGTGAGCTGCCCGGGCGCGTTGCCCGGCTACAGCGTGGGCAACGTGGCCGCCGTGGTGGGCCAGTACAAAAACCAGGGCCGCACCCTGGTGGACGGTTTCGACATCGACGCGCGCGGTCGCTTCATGCTCGGTGAGTGGGGCGCGCTGAACATCGGCGTGGCCGCCACCATCGCGCGCCGCAAGGAGGCCTACATCGACGACACCGATCGCTGGTACTACGGCAACACCATCGGCTATTACGGCAACCCGCGCATGCGTGCCACGTTCAACGCGGACTGGTCCTACAAGCAGGTCACCACCAGCTTCTTCGTCAACTATGTGGGCGGCACCAAGTGGGCGTGGGACCGCGTCGATGCCGAAGACAACAACCCGGACACCTGCACCGCCGGCTCGCTGCCGGTGAACCCGGCCCAGTGCGATGGCGTGCCGTCGTGGTGGACCGCCAACCTGAGCGTGGGCTGGCGCCCGGATGACCACTGGAGCCTGGGCTTCACGGTCAAGAACCTGTTCAACCGCCTGCCGTTCTACGACCCGAACAGTTTCCTGGGTGACTCCAGTGACTATGCCAGCATCTTCGGCCGCAGCTACAGTCTGCAGGTCGGCTACAAGTTCTGATTGTTCCAGCGCGCCGGTCCCGGCCGGCGCGCTTCCAAAGGGAGTAACGTTCCATGAAGCGTAGGGAATTCATTGCCGCCGGTGCGGCCCTGGCCGCCACCAGTCTGCTGCCGGAAACGCCGGCCTGGGCACGCGGGCGCACGCTGCGCCTGGGCCTGATCGGCACCGGCATGCGTGGCCAGGTGCTGCTGAAGGAGCTGGTCCGCCGCGACGACGTTGAAGTGGTCGCGCTGTGCGACATTGAACCGATCATGCTCAAGCGCGGCATGGACATGGTGGCCAAGGCCGGCAGGAAGGCGCCCACCGCCTACGGCCAGGACGGCGACCGCAATGCGTGGAAACGCCTGCTCGAACAGCGCGGCCTGGATGGCGTGATCATCGCCACGCCGTGGGAGTACCACGCGCCGATGGCGATCGCCGCCATGCAGGCCAAGGTTGCCGTGGGTTGCGAGGTAGTGGCCGGCATTACCCTGCAGGACCACTGGGACGTCCTCAAGACCCAGCTTTCCACGGGCACCCCGTACATGCTGCTGGAGAACGTCTGCTACCGCCGCGACGTGATGGCGACCCTGCAGATGGTGCGCAACGGCCTGTTCGGTGAACTGGTGCACCTGCAGGCCGGCTACCAGCACGACCTGCGCGGGGTGAAGTTCAACTCCGGCGATCCCGCCCAGCCGTATGACAGCGGCGTGGAATTCGGCCCGCATGCGTGGTCCGAAGCGCGCTGGCGCACCCAGCATTCGGTGGACCGCAACGGCGAGCTGTACCCCAGCCACGGCATCGGTCCGTGCGCCATGTACACCGGCATCAACCGCGGCAACCGTTTCACCCATATCAACGCGTTCGCCAGCAAGGCGCGCGGCCTGCATGAGTACACCGTGGCCAAGAGTGGCGGCACCACCCACCCCAGCACCAAGGTGAACTTCAAACTGGGTGACATCGTCACCACCACGCTGGCGTGCGAGAACGGCGAAACCATCCTGCTGCAGCACGACACCTCGCTGCCGCGCCCGTACTCGATGGGCTTCCGCGTTCAGGGCACCAAGGGGTTGTGGATGGACGTGAACCAGTCCATCCACATCGAAGGCCGCAGCCCGCCGCACAAGTGGGAAGCGTTCAAGGCCTACCAGGACCAGTACGAACACCCGCTGTGGAAGCAGCACGCCGACACCGCAGCCAGCGCGGGCCACGGCGGCATGGACTGGTTCGTGATCCATGCCTTCGTCGAAGCCCTGAAGGCCAAGGCCCCGATGCCGATCGACATCTACGACGCCATCACCTGGAGCGCGATCACCCCGCTGTCGGAGCAGTCCATCGCCAACAGCTTCCAGACCCTGGAGTTCCCGGACTTCACCGCCGGCCTGTGGAAGCAGCGCAAGCCGCTCTTCGCGTTTGACGGGACGTATTGACGGGAAAGCAAAGAAGATGGTGCGCCCGGAGGGATTCGAACCCCCGACCAATGGCTTCGGAAGCCACTACTCTATCCGGCTGAGCTACGGGCGCATCTTTTAGAACCGCCGCACCACCGGCGGGCCGGGGCGGGCATCGCAGCGCCATGAGGCGGTGCGGGACGGGCATTCTATCCGTAAACGCGGCGCAGGTCTGCCCCCTTGGACGAAACAGCGCTTCCGGCGCCGGGGAAGGGGCCTTGGCGGTATCCTTTGCGCATGGCTTACGAACGTTTTGACGCCCCCGCGGGCGCACCGCCCTCGCGCTGGGGCCAGTACTGGAAACTGATGCGCGCTGATCGCCCGATCGGCACCCTGCTGCTGCTGTGGCCCACCTGGTGGGCGCTGTGGCTGGCCGCCGGCGGGCTGCCGCCGCTGTGGATCCTGTTCGTGTTCACCGCCGGGGTATGGCTGACGCGTTCGGCCGGCTGCGTGATCAACGACTATGCCGACCGCTGGCTGGACCCGCACGTGAAGCGCACCAAGGACCGCCCCCTGGCCAGCGGCCGGGTGTCCGGCCGCGAGGCGCTGCTGCTGTTCGCCGGGCTGATGCTGGTCGCCTTCGCGCTGGTGCTGACCCTGAACGCGCTGACCATCGGCATGAGCTTCATCGGCATCTTCCTGGCCGCCAGCTACCCCTACCTCAAGCGCTACACCCACTTGCCGCAGGTGTACCTGGGCATGGCGTTCGGCTGGGGCATCCCGATGGCGTTCGCCGCCATCCAGGGCGAAGTGCCGGTGATCGGCTGGCTGCTGTATGGCGCCAACATCCTGTGGTCCACCGCGTACGACACCTGGTACGCCATGGTCGATCGCGACGACGACCTGAAGATGGGCTCGCATTCCACCGCCATCCTGTTCGGGGATCTGGACCTGGTCATCCAGGGAATCCTGTACACGCTGTTCCTCGGCACGATGGCGCTGGTGGGCTTGCGCGGCGGGCTGGGTCTTTACTACTGGCTGGGCGTGGCGGTGGCTGCCGGGCTGATTGCGTACGAATTCTGGATCGCGCGAAAGCGTGAGCGCGACCCCTGCTTCAAGGCGTTCCTGCACAACAACTGGGTGGGCGCGGCGTTGTTTGCGGGGATCGCAGCAGCGTTGGCTGCTGCCTGAGAGCCCCCCGACCAACGGTCGGGTGCTACCCGATCCGTGCGCGCTGGCGCCTGCCGGTAGGTCACGACCGTTGGTCGTGACGCCGCGGTCCGGCCGCGTTCGTGACATCGGGTTGCTACCAATAGGTGACTGACAGCCTTGTCCCCCTCCTGCACACTGCCCCCCAATGAACCTGGGAGGGTAGGGCATGGCCAGCACCACATCAGCGCCGGCACGGGACGGCTGGATGGCACGCGCAGCGCTGCGGTCGGCGGCCTGGGCGGAAAAATGGTTTCCCGACGCGTATGTGTTCGCGGTGCTCGGCGTGGTGATCGTGGCAGTGGCCGCCATGAGCTTCGGCGCCACCCCGCAGGCCACCGCCAAAGCGTTCGGCGACGGCTTCTGGAGCCTGATTCCCTTCACCATGCAGATGGCCTTCGTGGTCATCGGCGGATATGCCGTGGCCACCGCCCCGGTGGTGGCGCGCTTCATCGAACTGCTGGCGCGGGTGCCGCGCACCGGCCGGGGCGCGGTGGTGTACGTCGGCCTGATCAGCATGCTGGCCTCGCTGCTGAGCTGGGGCTTTTCGCTGGTGTTCGGCGGGCTGCTGGTACGTGCACTGGCGCGCCGCCAGGAACTGCAGATGGATTACCGCGCCGCCGGCGCCTCGGCCTATCTGGGCCTGGGCGCGGTGTGGGCGATGGGCCTGAGCTCCTCGGCCGCCCAGCTGCAGGCCAACCCGGCCAGCATGCCGCCCGGCCTGGTGGAAATCACCGGGGTGCTGCCTTTCACCGAAACCATCTTCCTGTGGCAGTCCATCGCGCTTACCGCCGCGTTGATCCTGGTCTCGCTGCTGATCGCGTGGCTGACCGCCCCCGGCCCAGCCACCGCCCGCACCGCCAGCGATTTCGCCGGGGCCGCGCAGGCCGAACCGGAACCGCTGCAGCCGCGCACGCGCGCCGGCGAATGGCTGGAATACAGCCCGCTGCTGACCGTGCTGCTCTCGCTGCTGGCCTTCGGCTGGTTGTTCAGCGAATTCGCCAGCAAGCCGGTGGTGACCGCCATCGCCAACCTCAACACCTACAACTTCCTGTTCATTTCGCTGGGCCTGCTGCTGCACTGGCGGCCGCGCAGCTTCCTCAACGCGGTAGCCAAGGCCGTGCCCAGCACCACCGGGGTGCTGATCCAGTTCCCGCTGTACGGCGGCATCGCGATGATCCTCACCCATGCCGTTGGCAGTGGCGGAGAAACGCTGGCGCATCGGCTCTCCACCGTGTTCGTGCACATCGCCACCACCGACACCTTCGCGCTGGTGATGGGCATCTATTCGGCGGTGCTGGGCTTCTTCGTACCCTCCGGTGGCGGCAAGTGGATCATCGAAGCGCCCTACGTGATGCAGGCGGCCAACGAACTGCATGCGCACCTGGGCTGGGCGGTACAGGTCTACAACGCCGCCGAAGCCCTGCCCAACCTGATCAACCCGTTCTGGATGCTGCCGCTGCTGGGCGTGCTGGGGCTGAAGGCGCGGGACATCGTCGGCTTCACCTTCATCCAGTTGCTGGTCCACATCCCGCTGGTGCTGGGCCTGCTGTGGCTGCTTGGCATGACTCTGACCTACGTGCCACCTGTCATGCCGTGACGCGGCCAGTGCGGTCCGCACAGCACCACCGCGTGTACGACGGCCGCCAGCTGCGGGTCCCGCAGGTGGCCGCGCAGCATCTGCTCCAGCCGGTCCCGAACGTACGCATCGAACTGGTGCAGCGGTTGTTGCTGCCCGATGGCGACCAACGCGTCGATGCGGCGACCCAGCTGCTCGTACATTTCTGTGTTCAGCGTGGTGTCGAACAGGCTGCGCAGCACCAACAGGCCGCGCGAGGACGGTGCGTCCGTGTCACCGGCCTGCGGTGGGTTCTCCAGCGCAGGCTCCAGCGCCTGCAACGCGGCAAACCGGGCCTGTGCGGTGCCGAAATCCATCAGCACCTGGCGCAAGGTGGTCCGGCCCCGTTCCAAGGCATCAGCGTCCAGCCCACCTGCCTCCAGGCGCTGGCGCAGGCGGGTGTACAGCTGGTTGGCGCTCTGCGCCGCCGTTGGCTCGACCGGCTCGAGGGGACCCAGCAGCTGGTAATCGATCGGCTGCTCACACACCTGCGCCGCCTGCTCGCGCGCCCAGTGGCGCACCCTTCGGTCTTCGGCGTTGAAACGATCGTCCTCCAGTGCCAGCCGGCTCACCGCATCGCGCAGAAGTGAGAACCGGTGCAGCAGGGCGCGGTACTGTCCGCCCAGCAGCGATGGCTTGCCGGTCAGTGCGGTCTCGGCCGAGATGGCCACCTGCAGCCGCTGCCCGAACGCGGTGACCCGGCCATGCAGCAGGTCGCGCCGGTGCCGGTGCAGGTCGATGTCATCACCATGCGGGCCGATGTCCCAGTCGGGCACGAGGTAATCACGACAGGCGTGGAAGTCCTCGGCGGCATCGGCCGGCAGCAGGCTGTGCAGGCGTTGGCGCTGTATGCCCAATGCCGGATGATTGTCCTGCACCGGTAGCGGCAGCCACTCGGGTGGTGCTGCCGCCGGGCGGTCGTCGGTGTGGAAATCCACCAGCATCGCGGTGCGCTTGTCGGGATGCGGCGCGTTGATCATGCCCACCGCGCGCAGCCGCTCCGGTGCAGTGAGGGCGCGATCCACATACAGCACGGCCCATCGCGCATCCTGGGTTGCCGGTAGCTCACCATGCACGATCACCAGTTCCACCTCCGGCGGGATGCGCTCCGAGCCGCGGTCCATGGGCAGGCCGCGGTTGTCGAAGCCCGCCACATGGGTCTTCAACCGCCCATCCACCGCGAGCGCGCGCTGGTAGTCCAACGCCTGGTGGACCGTTCTCACCAGAAGCGCGCCGCGCAGGCCGCGTTCCGCCAGCCGGACCAGATCGTGGAAATGCTGGCTGATGGCGGTGGCGACCTGGGCCACGCGTCGGGAGGGCGAATCGCCCTCGGGCTTCGGGCCGACGTCGCGCCATGCCTGCACCACCACGCCATCGGCGACGGCATGCTCGGGCGGATACTCGTACAGCCTCGGGCCAGGATCCAGACCCGGCACCGGTGCGGTAACCGGTGCGGCCACCAGCGTCAGCCAGGTCGCCTGCGGCAGGCAACGGCGCAGACGACGCAGAAGGACGGGATCGCTGTCCCAGAAATCGGCATCCGCCAGCAGCACGATGTCGTCGTCGGTGGCGGCCATTTCATCATCGGCGCCGGGCAGCCTGGTCCTGCGCGCCCAACCACGCAGGATGCGCAGCGGCACCTCATGCAGCGAGGGACCCCTGCCGGCCAGGAACTCGGTGAGCTGGTCAGCAGGCAGTGGACCAGGCCGCTGGCGCCGGTCCTCGGGGGGCGGTGTGAGCCGGGTCAGTGGCTGCAGCACGCGAATCGGCCTGAACGCCGCATCGGCACGCATGGCCTGCAACAGCCACTGCCGCGTCCGGTGCAGCCCGCTGCCGGTTGCCAGGCACAGCTGCCCGCCGGTACGACGGCCGCTGGCGTCGCGGGTCCTTAGTGCCTGTAGCGCACACTGCACCGCGAAGAACTGGTGCGACCGTATCAGACAGCGTCGGCCGCTTCGGCCCTCTCGCAGGAAATGCCGTATCAGCTGCAGGAACCGGGGCGGCGACAGCACGCCATGCAGCAGTTCGGCATGCGTGGACCACGGTGGGTCCAGCGGGACATCGGAGAAGGGCAACGCGGCATCGCGCAGCTGGGTCTGCGCGGCCCGGCTCCAGCCATGCTCCCGCCATTTCACCCACGCATGTGAAGGGGTGCCGACAGCGGCATGGCGGCCGCCACGACGGTCCAGGCTCAGCAGCAGCTGCGCGTGCTGCACCGGCGGGTTCATCGGCATGCTGCCCAGGCCGCGCAACAGGTGCCGGATGCCATCCTCCACGGTTCCCCATTGCTTGTACGCATCGCGCTCCACGCAGGCCAGCACCACCAGGGGAATGCCGTTGACGTAACCGACCAGCTCGCGAACGTTGCCATCGGACAGATCTCCGCGCGCTGCCAACCGCAGGTCGGTACGCATCGCGTCAGCCACATCCCAATGATTGCGCTGCACATGCTCCCAATCGATCAACGGAACCGGGACCGAGATCCGGTGCCCATTGGGCAATTCCAGTTCGGTATCAACGCCGTGGACCAGCAGCCGGTGCACAGCGCAGCTCGACGCCACCCAATCCAGGCTGTGGCAGCACGTTTCAGCCTCGGCAATGATCCGGTCGAATGAAGAGGGCGAAAGCGCCACGCGCTCGCCTTCCCATGCGTACCGATAGCGACGCAGCCACGGCAGCAGCCGCTTCTCCAGCAATGCGTTGTGATGTTCGCCGCGTAACGCCGCCACCGCACCCTCATCAAGAGGGTTCCAGCCCAGCCGCCGCAGCCAACCCAGTACGGAATCACGCACACCGAACCTGCTGTGGGGGGTGTTCATGCGTGCCCTCCATCGGGTGAGCGGAAGACAAGCACGCAGGTGGCGTCGAATTTCTGGCGAATGATGTTCATGGCAACAGTGTGGCGATCGGAAGCCGTCGCCGCTGTGTGCATCATTCCGTTTCATGCGTTCGGCGAGCGCAGCGCGTAACGCATTCTCGATGCATATTCCAATCGAGATAGCTTCGGTCAATTGATGAGAGGTTAAAGCGGCGGCTTCAGGTCAGATCCGACAGTTCCCGCTCCAGCGCATCCAGCTCGGCATTCAACGCCGCCTGGAGGGCCACGAACCGCGCGGACAGCTCGGCACGCTGCGCGCGCAATGTCGCAAGATCCGCAGCGGGGCAGCGGGCCGCTGGCTGCACATAGCGAGCAACACTCAGGTTGCCGCCATTGCGGGCAAGCTCCTCGGAACTGGCCAGATACGCCACGCCGGGTACGGTTCTGCGCTCGCTGCAGAGGCGGTGCAGGGTGCGCGCCGCCTGATCACCAAGCCGCGGACCGCGTTTCCCACGTGTGGCAAGGCCGCGCGCATCGACAAACAGCACGGCGTCATGCCGGCGCACCTTGCGCAACACCAGCAACGCGGTCGCAACCGACGCACCGGCGAACAGCCGGTCAGGCAGGCCGATCACCATGTCCACCAGATTCGCGTCCAACCAGCACTGCCGGATGCGCGCTTCCTCGCCTTCGCGGAACAGCACGCCATGCGGCACCACGATCGCCATGCGCCCACGCACCGGCTCCAAGGTAGCCAGCATGTGCTGGATCAGCGCGGTATGCGCCCACTGCCGGGACGGGACGCCCTGCAGGAAGCGGAAGTAGGGATCGTGGCTGGCCTGTGCTGGCGCCCACTTCAGCGAAAGTGGCGGGCACGCCAGTGCCACATGGAAGCGCTGCAGTTCGCCGTCCTGCAGCAGCGGTTCCTCCAGCGGGTCGCGGACAAAGAGACGCGGGGTGTCCGTGCCCTGCAGCAGCAGGCGCAGCCGAGCGACCGCGCACTGCATGGCATCTGGCTCCTGGCCATACAGTGGGTAGCGGGCCGGGCCTGCCGGGCCAATCGCACTTTCCTCATCGCGCATCCAGGTGGCCGCTGCCCGCAGCACGGCCCCCTGCCGGCAGCTGGGATCGTAGACGGCCTCATCCACGCAGGGGTGGGTGAGCGCAGCCATCAGCCAACTCACCCCTGCGGGCACCTGCGCAGGAAGCAGGGCGTCCACCGCGTCGCCAACGTCCGGACGGGGTACCCCGCGCTGCTGGCGGAAGTCCAATGCCGGCAGTGCAAGCCGCTCCAGCACCTGCAGCAGCACGGCATCGCGCACCAGCGGGTCGTCGGGCAGCGCATCTTCCAGCTTCAACGTCGGGAACAGGCCACCCAGCTTGCGCGGATTGGCCAGGGTGAACACCCGCAGCGCGTTCATCACCCTCAGGCCATTGCCTTCCGCATGGCGTTGCCGGAACAGCGTGTCGAAGCGGGCCTGGAGCGGAACGCTGTAAGGCACGCAGCGCGGCGGCTCGCCCGGCGAGTACGGAATGTCGGGGTTGCCGTAGTACGTGGCGTCGCTGGCCACTTTCAGCAACAGCAACGAGAGGACCAGGAAGGTATCGGCGTCGGGCCGTTTGCCCCCATCGAGCGCGTCGCGGGCGTGGACGAGGGCGGCGAGCGTGGCGGGAACATCTGGCCGCAGCCGGCACGTGACATTGGTTCGAGGAGCAGGAAGGTCAGTACTGTGGATCGTGTGGGTCATGGCCGCGTACAGATTGAGAGCGGACACCAACAGTATGTCCACGGTTCGGATATCCAAAATTCAGATAATCAGCGGAAGCCCCGACGCACGCGGTCATCGTGGCCGCTCGTCCAGAATGTGCTCCGCATAGCGGGCAACCTCCTGGTGCCTTGCGGCGATCATCTGCTCGCAGTGAAGCTTCTCAAGCTGCGCTGCCCGCGCGATGGACACGATGCGTTGCTGGAGGAGCAGGGGCGGCAGCTGCACGCGCAACTCCTCGATGGCTGCCTTGCGGAGGCTCTGCTGACGTGATCCCGCAGATTGCCGGCGCAGGTACTCCTGTGCGCCTTCCTGGTTGAGCTGCCACGCGAGGAAGGCGGGCATGATCCGTTCGTGGTCGCTCACACGGATGACATACAGGTGGGGGCTGCAGACCGTGTCGGCGGGTGGGTTGCACAGCAGCACCGCGAGTGGATGGGCCCCGCGTGCGGCGAGCAGGACGTCGCCCTCCTGGACCCAGTCCGGCGCCTTGCGCGGGTGCAGCCGCGTACGCAGCAGATCGCACGGATCGTGCACGCCCGATGCGCTGAGGTTCTTCAACTGGATCACGCGGACCGGCCCATCGGGGAAGGCGGTGATTGCACCCCGGAACGGATGTCCCTGGCGGATGCTGGCGATGTCCGAGAGCTTCGCACTGCGTCGAGAGTTGTTCATGCAACGGACCATGCGCGGACGGAATTCGAACGTCAAATGAGCGTTTCGCACCATTCGGAATGGTGCAGCGGGACCCCCGGAAAGTGATACCTGCACCGCAAACTTCGAGAGGCACAGCGTTTGATTCCACGCATATGGGTAGGCCGGATCAATCGCGAAAAACAGGTTGCGCAAATCATCGCGTCTGGGGTCGTCGCAACGGCCCACATTCATCGTGCTGACTACGCTTTCCTCCACGTCGGGAATGTCAGGATTCCGTCTTCGCATAAGCAATGTGGTGGCGGCAGAAAGCGTTGAAATACAAGCGGATTCCCGCAGTCCACGCGCGCGGATTGACAATTCCGTCTGCAAATTGCCACATGGTTTTAACGAGCCGCTGCACACGATTGCCTCGACCGCGGCATACCGCTCGCGGCATCCGGAGACCCGTCATGGCCCAGCAGCGCAATCAGAGTTCCCAGAACCAGCGTGGTGAGCAGCAGGAGCGCGGACGCGACCAGCAGCAGCAACAGCAGCAGGAGCAGCAGCAGCGCAACCAGAATCAGCAGCAGGGCTGGAAGGACGAGGAAGAGTGACGGCTGGCTGTACTGCCGAACCATGAGGGCCCCGCTTCGGCGGGGCCTTTCTATTGCGCGTCAGCGAGTGCGGCGCCGGCCATCAGTTCATCCTCCACCGCGGAGAACCGCTGCAGGTCGAACGTATCCAGCCGCATCGCCTGCGCGGCCGTGGAGAACGCCAGCGTCGCCAGCACCCGCTCGGGATGCTGTGCCCACGGGGGTACATAACGTGGCGCTGCAATCAGCCCGCTGTCCCGGTAAGGGGCCAGGGTGACCAGGTCACCCAGGTCCACCCGCCCGCAGAACAGCAGCCGCAGCGTGTCGCCCCGGTTCTCATGCAGGGCGCGCTTGATGAAGGCGGTCACCAGCAGCAGCCCTTCCAGGTAGGCGCCATCCTTGGTGAAGCACACCCGCCCGCGTACATCGCCGCCCCGGAAGATGCGGGCCGCACTGCGGTAGCTGTCCACCTCCGATTGCCCGGCAGCGAGGAACGCGCGGAATACCTCGATGAAGTCCGCGCCCTCCATGGCTTCCTGCAACCGCACCACCCGCAACGCCAACCGGCGCAGGCGGTTGATGTCCATCGCCCCGGTGATGATCTCCGAGAACGTGGCCAGCCCCTCCTGCGTGCGCGTGGTGCGGGGTGCCCCCGCGCCGAGGCAGCGCAGCCACGGCTGGTGCTTGCCGTTGAGCAGGGTGGCCGAGTGGATGAAGGCCTCATGCTCGACCAGCTGGTCCAGATCCAGCTGCGAGAACAACGCATCGGCGCGCAGGCGGATCACCTTGCTGCCGGCGGCGGCCTTGGAGGCCAGCTCGGTATCCAGCACCACTTTCACTTCGTCGTCGGTGAAGAACGGCTCGATGCGCTGGCGCAGCAGCACGGAGAAGTCCGGCGCTGGAATGTCGTACTGGATGCGCGGCACGTACTGCGAGCCGATCAGCTGGTCGGTGATGGCCAGCATCTGCGCGGCCGACTGCGCGGTGGTGGTGGTCTGCGAGCGGTACTGGGTGCTGGGCTGGCCGTACAGCAGCGTGGAGCACGCGGTGAAGCGCGGGTTGCCGATGTTGGCCAGCATGCTGGCGGCCACCCGGTAGCTCCACGCGGTGCGGTACAGCCAGTCGCCCACGGGATGGCCCCGGTCCAGGTGCTGCAGGATGTCGTCCAGCGCCGCAATGGTGTCGGTGTGGTCAACCGGCTGGGTCGGCGGGGCCGGCATCTCCGGCGCTCCGGCGCGCCAGGAGGTCAGGAAGCGGGTCTCCATCTCGATCGGCCACGCCAGCCCGGACAGCACGCGGATCCTGTTGCCAAGCTTGGCCAGCCGCGCATCCACTTCCAGTAAAGGCGCAAGCGCAGGGTCCGCCTGGGTTGGGTCGGGGCAGGAGGGGGACGTGACCTTTTCCACGGCGGTACCCTGGCTTGAGCACCCTCCCACTGTGTTGGGAGCGGGCTGCCCCGGCAACCGCGCTTCTACCTGCCGGAAGGCAGCAAATGTACTGGGCTCAGGTGAATGGGGCGATCAGGCTGGCGCGTGCGCGCGCAGGTGCCAGCCCTGCGCGGGGTCGTCCAGCGCGCCCGCCGCCACATCGCCCAGCGTCACCACGATGCCCCGTGCGTTGGGCAGCACCTTTCCCTCCGGAAACCAGCGGCGGGTGGCATCCACCACGATCAGCAGGCCCTCGTCATCGCCCAGCGCAGCGAAGTGCGGCACGGGTGGGCTGAGGTAGCCCAGCCCGAATGCCGCTTCGGCGCAGGCACACAGCGCGGCCACGTCGGCCGTGGGCAGCCCGACCTCGCTCACGCAGGTCAGCTCGCTGCCGTGGAACGCACCGACCCGCCCGGATGCAGGCAGCCGGCGCCGCCCGATCAGCTCCAGGATCAGCCCATCGGGGCCATCGAAGTAGATGGATTCCGACTCCCAGCGACCGCCGAAGGTGAAGTGCGCCTCGCCCTTGGCGTTGCGCTGCAGCGCCGTGCGCGCCAGCAGCCAGGCGGTGGCGGCCTCGAAACGATCGGCCGGCACGTTGAAGGCCAGATGCACGCCGCCGATCGGGGCGCTGCCTGCCGGGCGCAGTTGCACGCCGGTCCAGCCGATCCGCACCACGTCATCCTGCACCGGCAGCTGCAACACGTCAGCGAAGTAAGCGCCCACCTGTGCAACATCGGAAACGGGAAGCTGGAGCGTATGGATGCGCGTGGAACCAGGCACCGAAAAGAAGAGGTGATGTCAAAAGGCTGACATCGGTGGTTGGGAGAATGGATCCTTGGCCCTTACAATGTGATGAGCTTCACGTTAACTACGTGCGCTTCATCACGCATGTCGTCACCGCCCGGGTCCGTGGGCGGGATGTGAACGCCATGGCATTGGCGCGCAGCTATCCTACGCCCCCCGGCGTAGTGTGATGCGCGCCACGACACGAATCAGGAGGATCCGTTGTCCCATCATCGTCCCATGACGCTGCTCGCCCTGTCGCTGAGCATCCTGCTGGCCGCGTGCAAGCCTGACGCCGCCACGACCGCTCCGGCGGATGCCGCCGCACCCGTTGCCGCAGCACCTGCTGCCGCCCCGGCCGCCGCACCCACCACTGCCGAGCCCACCGCAGCGGCCACTGCCGCCGATGCCTCCGCCACCTGCGAACTGGCCGACTTCGATGCGTTCCTGCCGGAGTTCGGCAGGAAGATCGCCCTGCAGGAGAAGTCGGTAGCCGACCCGCTGTTGAGCGAACGCTACGACACCGAAGGGCAGGGCGAGCCCACCCTGATCACCGAGAAGGTCCCGCTCAGCGAGGTCACTTGGCCGGTCATGCCCAACCCCTCGGGCCTGAAGGCCGTGGGCCGCGAGATGCAGGTAACCAAAGAGGCCGATGGCAGCATGAAGGTGCTGATCCGCACGCCCGATACCAGCAACCAGCAGTCGTACTACTTCGCCCAGCGCCCGTGCTGGCAGCTGGTGCGCATGGCCGATGAGTCGATCTGATCCAGGGAGCGGGTGATGTCCACACTGCGTTTCGTTCCGACTGCCGCACTGGTGCTGTTGATGGCCGCGTGCAATGCACCCACCGGGGAGGGCGGCACCGCCGCCACTCCGGAAACCGCCGCCGCGCCTGCGGTCGCAGCGGCGACTACCCCTTCACCCACACCGCAGGAAGAGAAAGGCATGCACAAGGAATGCCCAGGTGCCACGCTGCACCTGACCGCGTTGCCGACCAAGGACGGCGACACCACCCGCACCCGCCTGGAGATCGAGAAGGACGGCCAGCGCCGTACCATCGAGACCCCGGCAGAGCTGGGTGACTACACCGCTGTTGGCCTGGCCTGCGCTGAAGACAAGCAGGGCGCTTCGTATTTCGTGGTGCAGTACGGCGAACTGCCGTTCGGCTGCGCGTTCTGCGAATGGTTCACGCTGTACGACGCCGATGGCAAGCAGCTGACCTACAACACCCCGCCCCTGCGCGGCGAAGCCGATGCGCAGTCGCCCAACAACGACGAGTATTCGCAGCTGATCGCCAAGCTCGGCATCACTCACCCGGAGGTGGACTACATCGAAGACTGAGCAGTACATCGACAAGACGTCGATGCGCGTTGCCCGGACACGATGTCCGGTAGGTATCGACCGTTGGTCGATACACCCCTTTAAGGAAAGCCCCTTTCTCATAGAATGGATAGCACAGACATGCCTGATGACATCTACACCAACATGGTGCAGCCGCCTGGCGCGGCATACCGCAGCAACCAGATCGAATCGTGGAGCCACTACCGCGAACCGATCGACGAAAGCCGCGCGCTGCACGGCCAATCGCGCCGCTGGGGCGATGCTTCCCCCGAAGTACAGTCGCGCGTAATCGACTCGCTGATCGAGTCCTCGCGCGAAGCCGGCCTGACCCCGCGCGAAACCGCGTATGTGCTGGCCATCGCCCGCGTCGAATCCGGCTTCAACCCGGATGCCGCTGCTGGCACCACCTCGGCCTCCGGCCTGGGCCAGTTCATCGACCGCACCGGCAAGCACTACGGCCTGAACAACGCCAACCGCTTCGACGTCGACGCGCAGTCCGACGCGCTGGTGGCGCACTTCGTCGACAACCGCAACCTGGCACGCGACCGTGGCCAGGGCGAAGACTACATCTACAAGTACCACCACGATGGCCCGACCAAGGACTACGGCGGCCTCGGCCTGTCGCAGCGCAAGGTCGCGCCGCACCTGGATGAGTACGAACAGTTCGTCAACCAGCGCCTGAGCCAGACCCAGGCGCAGGCTCCGGCCCAGCAGCATGCCGTTGCGGGCGCCGCCGCTGCCGTGGCCGGCGCTGCTGCGGTTGGCGCCGCCGCCACCCAGGTGCGCTCCTACGAGCACACCATGCAGGTGATGCTGCCGCCGCAGAACGGCGTCAAGCCGCACATCACCGGCCACTTCGGTGAGCACCGTGGCGAGAAGAGCCATGGCGGCAGCGACTTCAACTACGTCGGTGGCCAGGCCGGCCGCAACCTGCAGCACCCGACCATCCACGCGCCGATCGCCGGCACCGTGACCTCGGTGGGCGGCAAGTACGGCACGGTGATGATCCAGGACGCGCAGGGCAACTCGCACCAGATCCTGCACATGCAGGACACCAAGGTGAAGGTCGGGCAACACGTGGAGCCGGGCGATCCGATCGGCACCATGGGCGGCCGCGGCCCGCAGGGCGCCAACCAGTACGCCCAGCACGTGCACTACCAGATGAAGGATCCGGCCGGGAAGCTGATCAACCCGGAGACCTACTGGAACAAGGGCCTCCAGCAGGAAGCGGGCAAGCACGGGCATGCGCACGACCATGACCACGCGCCGGCCGGCACCCTGCGCAAGGGTGACCGCAGCGACGAGGTGACGAAGCTGCAGGAAGAGCTGAACCGCCTGGGCGTGCGCGATGCCAACGGCAACCGCCTTTCCGAAGACGGCAAGTTCGGCGACAACACCCGCGAAGCGGTGCAGGCCTTCCAGAAGCAGCAGGGCCTGAAGGACGACGGCATCGTGGGCCGGGAGACCTTCGGCAAGCTGGCCGCCACCCAGGCGCAGGGGGCGGAAACCCGCACCGCGACTGGCCCGCAGCTGGGCGAGAAGGGCCACGCGGACACGCCGCTGCACAACGCGATCCGTGGCCAGCTGCCTGCCGCCATCTCCAACGAAGCGGCGGCCAACGTCACCCTGCAGGCCAAGCAGGCCGGCATTGATTCGCCGGAGAAGCTGCAGAGCGTGACCGTGCAGGATGGCAAGGCGTTCGTGATGGGCACCACCCCGGGCTACCGCACCGCGGTGGACCTGAGCGAGGCGCCGTCGCTGGAGCACACCAACGCCCAGCTGCAGAGCAACAACGCCAGCCAGCAGCAACAGGTGCAGGAAGAGCAGCAGAAGGTGGCGATGGGCCGCTGAGCCCGCCGTCGATCTGCGCAACAGCGTGTGTGGTATGAAGGCCAGCCGGGGCAACCCGGCTGGCCTTTTCTTTGCCGGGGCGCCCCTGGCTTAAACTACCCTGCGGCTGCATCGCAGCGTTTCTGGCAGTGAACGAGGTTGATCGAGATGGAGATGGGACGCCGCCAGCCGGCCATTGAACTGGTGGCCATCGATATGGATGGCACGCTGCTGGACCCGGCGCACAAGCTCACCCCGCGCGTGAAGCAGGCCATCGCCCGCGCACGGGCGCAGGGCGTGCGGATCGTGTTGACCAGCGGGCGCCCGGTGTCCGGCCTTGCCCCGTTCCTGGAGGAACTGGACATCAATGGCGCGGACGACTACTGCATCGCCTGCAATGGCGGGCTGGTCACCCGCATTGCCACTGGCGAGGTGGTGGTGGAATACCCGCTCAGCTTCGATGATTTCCTGTTCTGCGAGCAGGTGGCGCGCGAGCTGGGTGTGCACTTCCAGGCACTGGATGGCGAACGGCTGTACACGCCCAACCGCGACATCAGCATCTACACCGTGGCCGATTCGCACCTGTCACGCGTGCCGTTGTCCTATCGCAGCGTGGAAGAAATGGACCCGGCGATGTCCTTCATCAAACTGATGATGGTCGACGAACCGCAGATCCTGGACGCTGTCATCCCGCGCCTGCCAGCGGCGCTGACCGAACGCTTCGCCGTGCTCAAGAGCGCGGCGTTCTTCCTCGAAGTGTTCGACCACCGCGCTGGCAAGGGCCCAAGCCTGCAGAAGCTGGCCGAACACCTGGGCATCGACCGCATGCAGGTGATGGCCATCGGCGACCAGGAAAACGACCTGACCATGCTTCAGTACGCCGGCACCAGCGTGGCGATGGGCAACGCGGTGGACATCGTCAAGGCCACCGCCCTGCATCAGACCACCACCAATTCCGAAGACGGTGTGGCCTTGGCCATCGAGCGTTTCGTGCTGGGTGACTAGAACAGTGGCGGTCCTTCAATGTCAATGATGAATCAAACCGCGAATCGATGAAGATCGAAGTCGGCACGAGCTTGCCGTCGGCTCGTGCTCTGGGCGAATTGGTCGAAGTACGCAGGGCGCCCAAACGGCCGCCGACATCATTCCCTTCATTCTGAGGATCAATTGTGCATTTAGGAACATTGAGATCAGTCATCGTGGCGATCGCATTACTTTCCGCAACGGCACAGGTAGAGGCCAAGGACGCCAAGGTTGACCTTGTGTCAAAGGTGTTCCGTGATGGCGAGTACACCCCCCATGTCTATCTTGAATCTGAAATTCTTCGCCGTTACGGTGAAGGTGACATGGCCACGGACAATGCGGGCTTGCTGCGCCGTAGATACTGGGATCCATCCACCGAGTGGGAGATAGTGATCGTATCCAATCCTGACATTGGGCCGAAATACCGAACTATTGATGAGATTCGGGTGTCACCGGTCCTTACAGGGAAGCAGGCACACAGCACTACCGAGAGCTTGAAGGGGCTGACGCTGAGAGGGGTTGGAATAGGCGATCCGGCATCGTCCGCAGAGAGCGCTACTCGTCGCTACGGCCAGACACACAGATCCAAGGAGAGACTCGGCCTGTTTGATGTCGAGCGCATCTGCGGCTACCTCGATGGCACCAGCATCTGCTTCGATATTCGAGAAGAGAAAGTAGTCGCAATGGCGGTGGGCGCTGGTCCTTGACATGGAAAGCCATACTCCCACCAATGCTGTGAGGCATCACTGAGCTGACCGCGCAAGGCCAGCCCCGGAGCCGGATTCCAAAGACGGCGTGGCCTTGGCCATCGAGCGTTTCGTGCTACGGGATCAAGCGCCGCGCGCACCATTACCCTGCTGCGCAACATAAGCCTCCCACAGCGCGGCCAGGTCTTCGCCGGTGTGCGCCTTCCACAACGCCGGCGTATAGGTGCCCTTGCGCAGCGCCGCATCCAGCGCCTTCACCAACCCCGGGTGCCCGGCCTCGCTCCACTTCAGGAACGCACCGGTAACGCGGTAGCCGGTGTCCACCTTGTGCTCCGGCTTGACCTGCGAAGGCAGCGCCCAGCCGCCAGCAGCGTTGTCCACGCCGTAATGGTCGCGGGCATAGTCGGCGATGCCTTCGACCAACCAGGAAGGCGCCTGTTCGCTGGCATAGCCCGGGTAGCCCTGCACGATGTGCATGGCCTCATGGGTTACCAGGTCGGTGTCGTTGGGATGTTTCTCCAACCAGCGCGGGTTGATGGTGATGGTGGCCGACTTCTCCTTCTCACCTACATACGCAACCCCGTCGTACGACGGGTCCATGACGATACGCACGCTGGACGGCGCAGCGGGATGGTAATCGCGGCGTTCGCGCGGATACGTGGCGAAGAAGGTGGCGATGATGCGGTCGCGCACGGCAGCAACCGTTGATCCGCTCTGGTCCTGGTAGGTCAGGGTGACGCCATCGCGCGTCTGTTGGATTTCCGCGGCGTGTGCGGCGGGAAACGCGAGGGTTGCAGCAACGGCAGGGACGATCAGGCAACGGCGCAGACGCATACGCGGCACTCCAGGACGTGATGGGCAACCGCGCTGATCCTGCAACACGGCCCCGGCCGCCCGCAAGTGCCATTTCGTTCGATCTAAGCGCTTGGAAATGGTTTCATTTCAAATTGTTGACAATTCATTTAGATCGATCTAGAAAAGCTGCACCCCACGCCCCACGGAAGCCCCTGCACCCTCAACTCTCCTGCGCCGATGCGGTGCCGGGAGACCTTGTACCGGAGATCTGCAAGATGAAGCGCACGTTGCTGTCGTTGCTGGTGTCATCCGTACTGCTCCACCCCCTGGCCGCACAGGCACAGGCGTCCCCCTCCGACGAAGAAGGCGCCACGCCGGCCACCCGTCAGCTGGATACGGTGAACGTCACCGGCTCGCTGATTCCCCGCGCGCAGATCGAAGGGCCTTCGCCGGTGACCACCATCACGGCCGAGGAAATCGAGGCACAGGGCTTCACCACTGTGTTCGATGCGCTGCGCTCGCTGCCGATGGCCAACGGCTCGGTGCAGGACTCGCAGGGCACCGGCTTCTACACCCCGGGCGCAAAGACCGTCAGCCTGTTCGGACTGGACCCGAGCTACACGCTCACCCTGCTCAACGGGCGGCCGCTCAACAGCTATCCGCTTGCCTACAACGGCAACACCAGCATCGTGGACATCGCCAACATTCCGCTCGGCATGGTGGAACGCATCGACGTGCTCACCGGTGGGCAGTCGTCGGTGTACGGCTCGTCGGCCGTGGCGGGCGTGATCAACATCGTGCTGAAGGACAAGGTGGAGGGCACCCACTTCCGCTACCGTGCTGGCGGCTACAGCGATGGCGGCGGCTCCAGCCAGCGCTTCATCTTCAGCAGCGGCCATTCCTTCGGCAACCTGGACCTCAGCTACGGGCTGGAATACACCAAGCAGAAGCCCATCTTCGCCTCCGACCGCAGCTACATCGACAGCGTCAACGACAGCCCGACCGGGCCGCAGGACCCCTCGCGCACCTTCCTGCGCATGCAGATGTCCCCCAACGGCTACATCGACCCCGGCCAAGCCACCTGCGCCCCCCTGTCCTACCTGTTCGGTGGCAGCACCACCTACGCGCATCGCAACGCGGCCGGCACCGGCTACTACTGCGGCAGCCCGGACAACGTCGGCACCGCCACGCTCTACAACAAGAGCGAGGACGTCAACGCCACCACCTTCCTGCGCTACCACCTGAGCGAAACCACCGAGCTGTACTCGGACATCCTCTTCAGCTTCGGCCGGCCCACCTATTCCGGCGGCAGCCCGTTCTGGAACAAGACCTTCTACAACCAGACCACCGGCAACTACGAGCAGTGGCAGCGCATCTACGCGCCCGAAGAAGTCGGCATGGACGCGAAGGACCAGCGCGTCTATACCCGCTCGTGGAACATCACCGCCGGTGCACGCGGCGGGCTGGGCGACACCGGCTTCGACTACGACGTATACGTGAACCGCTCCAGCACCGACGTCACCCGCAAGTCCACCGACTTCCTGGCCAGGGGCGGTATTGACGATTACTACCTTGGCCCGCAGCTGGGCACGGTCAACGGCTACGAAGCCTATGCGCCGAACCTGGACGTGCTGTACCAGCCGCTCACCCGCGCGCAGTACGACCAGTTCAGCGGCACCAACCGCGCCGCGTCTTCGGCGTCGCGTACCGGGGTGACCGCGCTGGTGACCAATACGTCGTTGTTCGGCCTGCCGGCCGGCGATGTCGGCTTTGCGATGATCCTGCAGGGCACCCGCGAGAAGTTCTTCAACCAGTCGGCCGATCCCAATGCCGCCGTGCTGTTCCGTGGCCAGACCGCAGGGACCTCGGCCGAAGGCCAGCGTGACCTGTATGCGGTGGGCGCCGAACTGCAGGTGCCGATCTTCGACACGTTCAGCGCCAACCTGTCGGGGCGCTATGACAAGTACTCCCTGCAGGGCGGCGGTGGCAACGGCAAGGCGACCTGGAAGCTCGGCCTGGAATATCGCCCGATCGATTCCCTGCTGCTGCGCGGCAGCTATGCCACCGCCTTCCGCTCGCCGGACATGTTCTACCTGTATTCGCGCGAGAGCAGCGGCTACACCACCAACGTGGACACCTTCCTGTGCCGCAGCGCAGGCTACACCTCCGAAAACTTCGACGAGTGCCCGCAGGCATCGCTGTCGGTGCTGTCCTCCAGCACCGGCAACCGCGACCTCAAGGACATCACGGCGGAAACCTTCACCTATGGCGTGGTCTGGTCGGCGCTGGACAATGCCCTGAACCTGTCGCTGGACTACAACTCGGTGAAGATCGAGAACGAAGTGTCCATCCTGGGCACCGACAGCATCCTCGCCACCGAGGCCAACTGCCGCCTGGGGACGTCCGAGAATGGCGATGTGGCATTCGACATCAACTCGCCAACCTGTCGCCAGGTCCTGGCCCAGGTGCAGCGCCTGCCGGCCACCGACCCGCTCAATCCCAACGGCGTATCCAAGGTCTTCTCGTATCCGATCAACCTGGCCAAGCAGCGCCAGACCGGCATCCAGGCATCGGGCGACTACCGCTGGAGCGCCGGGCGCGCAGGTGATTTCGGGGTGACCGCAGGCTACTACCGGCCGCTGAAGCACGAACTGCAGCAGCAGGAAGGCGACCCGGTCTACGACATGCTCTGCTGTGGCTATTCCAATGAGCTGCAGTACCGCGCAACGCTGGGCGTGAACTGGAACATCGGTGCCTTCAGCACCAACGTGTACGGCGTGCGCAACGCGCGCACCTGGAATGCCACCGGCGAGGAACGCAACATCGGCCCGTGGACGACCTGGAACGCCACGCTCAACTACCGCATCAACAAGCTGGCCAGCGTGCTGCTCACCGCCAACAACCTCACCAACGAGCGGCCGCCGGTGGACAGCACCAACGGTAACTGGCCGTACTACGACCAGGGCGTCTACAACGCATTCGGCCGTTCGATGTTCGTCGAGCTGTCGCTGGACTTCCAGTAAGCATGACCGGATCCAACCCTGCCGCCAGGGCATCGCGACGGCACACGCCCCGCGCGCCACTGACGGTAGGGTTGGTTCCCAAACAACCGCCGACAACGGCGCAACGCCCGGTAACGCATGACCAGCAACGGAGCAGACCCCCCCACCACCTGAACGCCAACACCATTCCAAAGGCTGCTTTGAAAGTACTTGCATGGCCCGGGCGAGACGCGCCCTACACCCTACTTTGATGCGGCAGTAGCAGCGTTGATCGGGTGGAGCAGTACGTGTCGGCAATTGCAGGAAGTTGGACAGCCCACAGGGAGGTGTGCGGCAACGCGTTGAGTACCACGGCACGGCGCTTGGCCCATTCCCTGGCGCACCGTGGCCGGCATTCGGAGGTAGTGGAGCGACCCGGCGCTGGCCTTGCACTGGCCACCGTATCGGCGCTCGATGAAGCACGCTGCCTGGCCTCCAGCCCGGATGGCCGATACCTCGTGGCCACCGGCGGATCCGGCGTGGCAGCAGGTCCCACCTCTGCGTCGCGGTCCATTGCCAACCTGCTTGCGTCGGTGGGCGTCGTTGATGCCCTGCGCCGCGTGCAGGAGCCGGTGAGCGTGGCCATCTGGGACGAGCGCGCAAGAACGCTGACCCTGGCCCGGGATCGCATGGGCCAATCCGATCTTTACTTCATGCGCACCCGCTTCGGGCTGGCCTTCTCCTCCGAGCTGAAGACGCTCCGGCAGGAAAGCGACGGGTGCCTGGAGGTTGCTCCGCACGCGGTCGCCCAGCTGTTCCGCCATGGATACATCCCGGCACCGCTGACAGCCTATCGTGGCATCTACAAACTGCCCGCCGGCGCCTTGCGGGTGTTCCACCTGCCCGACGTGCCCGAACACGATGCAGCCTGCGATGCGGCAGGCTCATTCGAACCTTACTGGGCCCTCCGTCAGGAAGCAGAAGCGCAGATCGCCTCGCGCGGGCGGGCAACGCTGAGCGGTTCAGTGGACAGGGTGGTCGCCAGCCTGGAACGTGCCGTCTGCGCGTCACGTGCCGGCGCTACGGCAACCCTGCTGTCCGGTGGCGTCGATTCGAGCCTGATTGCAGCGTTGCTGCAGCGGCGCAGCGCAGACGCCGTGGAGACGATTTCCGTCGGCTTCGATGTGTCGGGCCACGACGAATCGGAGTGGGCCGCCGACGTGGCCAGGTTGCTCGGCACCCGACACACACGCCTGCTCATGGACGACGCGAATGCGATCCGCCTGGTCGAGATGATGCCCCGCGTCTTCTGCGAGCCCTATGCCGACTCGTCCGCCATTCCAACGCTGCTTGCGGCGGAGGCGGCCGGCGCATCGTGCAGCACGATCCTCACTGGCGATGGCGGCGATGAGCTCTTCTTTGGCCACGGGTCGTACGTGAAGGCGCTGCGCAACCATGGGCTGGTCCGGCATCTGCCCGGGCCACTACGCAACGCGTGCAGGGCCTATGCCTCGCGTGCGCCGGAACGAGCACGACTGGGTGGCATTGCGGCGCTGATCGCGGAAGCCACGTCGGGATCGCTTGCCGAAACCTATCTGGCGCGTGTCTCGCGCTGGCGCGATCCGTCGCGTGCGCTGAAGACGGCAACTGAACCGGCGCATCCGTTCCTTGACACTACCCTGCATCCCGCCGGCGGCCACCCGGGTGAGCTGCTGCTCTACCTGGATCAGACCAACGAGCTGAGCGAAGGGCTGATGACCAAGTCGGACCGTGCGTTCGGCGCATTCGGTGTACAGGCGAGAAGCCCCTTCCTCGACCATGAGGTGCTGTGCGCGGCATGGGGCACTCCGTTCGAGCACAAGCTGCACCGCGGCGAGACCAAGGCCGTGCTGAAGCGCGCGCTTGAGCGCTTCCTTCCCGAGCACCACACCCGGCGCCCGAAGAAGGGCTTTGGTGCACCGGTGGCGCAGTGGCTCAACGGGCCACTGCGGGACTGGGCCGAGGAACTGCTGGACCCGGTTGCCATGCGCAACCGCGGCATCCTCGATGAGCGGGTTGTGTCCGCGCTCTGGAACTCGTTCCTCGGCGGCAACCGGAAGTACCACACCCACCTCTGGCCGGTCCTGATGTTCCAGGCATGGGACCGGGAGTGGAACGGGAAAGACGGGCGATGACCGCGCAGGCACGCACCGCGAAGGCCGCGAAGCAGCCATGGCAGCCAAGGTGGTGCGTGGCCGCACTGTACCGTCGGCTCCGCAGGCGCTTCCGCAAGGTGCCGGGTCTCAATGAAGGGTTCGTCATCAAGGATTGAGGTCGGGACAGCCCGGCGTTCGAGCGGTGGGCCCGGTCATGCTGCTGATGGCGAATCAGCCCGCTCCGCCCCGGTCGACCTGGCGGTACCCGATGGCCTCGGCCAGATGGGCGGTGGTGATCTTCTCGCAACTCGCCAGGTCCGCCACCGTGCGGGCCACGCGCAGGATGCGGTGCATCGAGCGGGCCGAGAGCTGCAGCTGTTCCACGGCGGCTTCCAGCAGGTGCTGGTCGTTGTCGTCCAGGCGGCAGTGCGCATCCAGCTCGGAAGGCAGGAGTTGTGCGTTGGCCTTGCCGCTGCGCTCGAGCTGGACGTTGCGCGCCGTGACCACGCGGCTGCGTACCGTGGCGCTGTCTTCGCCGCACGGTGCGTCGCTGCGCAGCTCACCCGGCTCCAGCCGTGGCACCACCACATGCAGGTCGATGCGGTCCAGCAGCGGGCCGGAAATGCGCCCGCGATAGCGCTGGATGGCATCGCCGCTGCAGCGGCAGCGACCGCTGCGGTCGCCGGCCCAGCCGCACGGGCAGGGGTTCATCGCCGCCACCAACTGGAAGCGTGAGGGGAAGGCGTGGGTGCGTGCGGCGCGGGCCACCATGACCGTTCCCGATTCCAGCGGTTCGCGTAGTACTTCAAGGGTGTGCCGGCTCCATTCGGGAAGCTCGTCCAGAAACAGCACGCCGTTGTGCGCCAGCGAGATCTCACCGGGCCGCGGATACGAGCCGCCGCCGACCAGCGACACGGCGCTGGCGGTGTGGTGGGGCGCGCGGTACGGGCGGTGACGCCAGCGGGCGGTGTCGATGCCAGCCCCACTGCACGAGGCGATGGTGGCCGTTTCCAGCGCTTCGGCTTCGCTGGCATCGGGCAGGATGCCGGGCAGGCGCGAAGCAAGCAGGGTCTTTCCGCAGCCTGGTGTGCCGAGCAACAACAGGTGGTGCCCCCCAGCAGCGGCCACTTCCAGTGCGCGGCGCGCCTGCTGCTGGCCACGCACGTCGCGCAGGTCGGGCACCGCCAGCGGCACCACCGGCGCCGCCACGGCACGGGGCAGCGAGCGGCTTTCCAGCGAGGCGCACACCTCCAACAAGGTCCGGGCTACGCGGACATCCGCATGCTGGGCGAGCGCGGCCTCGGCGCCGTTGGCGCTGGCGACAATCAGCGTCCGGCCCAGCTCCGCTGCCGCGATGGCCGCGGGCAGTGCACCGTCCACGCCACGCAGCTCCCCGGTCAGGGCGAGCTCGCCCAGGAATTCATAGTTGGCCAGCAGCTGTCGGTCGATCTGGTCGCTGGCCGCAAGAATGCCCAGCGCGATGGCGAGGTCGAAGCGACCGCCTTCCTTGGGCAGGTCAGCCGGGGCCAGGTTGATCAGGATGCGCCGCTGCGGGTATTCGAACTGGGCACAGACCAGCGCGGCGCGCACCCGGTCGCGCGACTCGCGCACCGCCGCTTCGGGCAGGCCGACGATCTGGGTATGCGGCAAACCGCCGGAGAGGAGGACTTCGATCCGGACCGCGGGCGCGTGGACGCCGGCGCGGGCACGGCTGTGCACCAGCGCCAGGCTCATCGGGTTTCCTTTTACGGGGCCGGGCGCTCGGCCGGCGGTTGGGCAGCGGCTTCCAGCGCGGCCACGGTCTTCTCCAGCGCTTCCAGCTTCTCGCGGGTGCGCAGCAGCACGGCGCGCTGGACGTCGAATTCTTCGCGGGTCACCAGGTCCAGCTTGCCCAAGCCGGCCTGGAGCGCGCTCTTGAAGGTGGCCTGCAGTTCTTCGCGCGACTGGCGCAGCCCCGGTGGGACCATGTCGCTCAGGCGGCGCGCCAGATCATCGAGTTGGTTGAGGTCAATCATGGGGTCTCCGCGTGTGGGGAAATTCTCGGCGTGGCAGGCCGCAACCACCATCAGGCGGGCCAGGCTTCACGGGTAAGGATAATCCGCACCGCAGGGAGCGGTGCGAAGCGGGTGCATCGCGTTCACCGGGGGACAGGCGTTATCCTCTGCCGCGAAGACAGGAGCCAACAGATGAAGATGGTCATGGCGGTGCTCAAGCCGTTCAAACTGGATGACGTGCGCGAAGCGCTGGCCGAACGGGGTGTCACCGGGATCACGGTGACCGAGGTCAAGGGTTTCGGGCGGCAGAAGGGGCACACCGAGCTGTACCGGGGCGCCGAGTACGTGGTGGATTTCCTGCCGAAGGTGAAGATCGAGGTGGCAGTCACCGACGGCCAGGTCGACGAGGTGGTGGAAGCCATCGTCAAGGCCGCCGGCACCGGCAAGATCGGCGACGGCAAGGTGTTCGTCTACGACCTGGGCAGCGTGGTGCGGATCCGCACCGGCGAACTGGACGCCGACGCGCTTTAACCCTTGAACCACCGATAGAAACGCTTCCAGGCCACCCGCACGCTGGCCACCCAGCGCGGGTCGGCCACCTGCGCCGCTTCGGCGGCGCTGGGGCGGGTGCCAGTTAGGCGCTGGCGCATCTTCAGCAGGTTCTTGCGGTCGCTGCGGCGCAGCTGGCGCGATACCGGGTGCACCGGCAGCCAGCGCGGGCTGCGCCAGGCCGAGGTGAAATCCACCAGCACCGGCACGTTGCCGTTGACCATCACGTTGGTGCCGTGCAGGTCGTTATGGGTGATGCCGGCTGCGTGCAGGCGCTCGAGCGCGAACTGCAGCTGCTCGAACACTTCGATGCCCACCGACTGGGCCGCGCTCAGGGTCTGCCCGGGAATGAACTCCATGCCCAGTGCGAGGCCACCGATGGTGCCGAGCAGGGCCGGGGCGTGTTTCCAGCCGGCCAGGCGCTGCAGGATGCGCGCTTCGCGACGGACCAGCAGGCGCGCAATGGGCGACAGCGGGGTGCCGCGATAGCGGGTGTAGTCCTTGACCACGGCCGGCTGCCCGTTGAGGCAGGTGCGGTAGACATCGGGTTCAAGCAGGCGTTCGCCGCGCTTGAGCAGCTCGGCGGGGGCGGTGTCGTCGACACACGAAGCAACGATTGTATTCATGACGTTATGGGGCGACCCGGCGGTCGGCGCAAAGCGTCAGGCGTACCGGTGCTGCTGAATGGGGGAGGGTGATGATTTCGTTAATTTTAGTACTCGCGAGTACACCAAACCACCCTTTGTCGGAAAAATGTCATAACCGGGGGTGGAACAGTTTGTCGCGTTCACGCGGCGCGCAGCGCGTGGTTCCATGGATAAACATTCAAAATCAAGGACTTGCATCTGGTTGGCCGCTGCCTGAGCCGATGCCTCGTTCCCACGGCCGCCCCGAGGCGCGTCGACAGGTGGGCATGAACGTCCCGTCCGACCGGCTTGACCGGGACAGGAAGGGTGCGGACCATAGCGGTGTTGAACACGGCCTGCGCGGCAGCACCGCACCTGACGGCACGTCTCCGTCGCGCCCGGCTCTCCCCCTCTTTTGGCCCGTATGGGCGTCCGGCAGCGGCCGGTGGATGCTTGATGATCAAGATTATTGTGGTGGCCCTGTTCGTGGCATGCGTGCTGTACGTGCACTACCGCGGCAAGGTACGCGCGCGCTGGTCGCGCCAGCTGCTCGACCATTCCAGCTTCATGGCCCCGATCAACGTGGTCATGTACTTTTTCTCGAAGGTGCCGACCACGCCGTTCCTGGATCCGGGCCAGTCGTTCCCGCAGCTGCAGCCGCTGCGCGAAAATTGGCAGATGATCCGCGACGAGGCGCTGGCGCTGCGCGATGCGGAAAAGATCGCCGCGTCGAGCAGTTACAACGATGCGGGCTTCAACTCGTTCTTCCGCCGCGGCTGGAAGCGCTTCTACCTGAAGTGGTACGGCCCGTCGCACCCGTCGGCGAAGCAGCTGTGCCCGAAGACCACGGCGCTGCTGGAGTCGATCCCGGACGTGCGCGCGGCGATGTTCGCCCAGTTGCCGCCGGGCAGCGAGCTGCGCCCGCACCGCGACCCGTTCGCCGGTTCGCTGCGCCTGCACCTGGGCCTGGCCACGCCGAACGATGACCGCTGCTACATCGAGGTGGACGGCATCCGCAAAAGCTGGCGCGATGGCGAGTGGATGATGTTCGACGAAACCTACATCCACCACGCGCACAACGAGACCGATGCGGACCGGGTGATCCTGTTCTGCGACATCGCCCGCCCGCTGCGATTCGGCCTGCCGGGGCTGTTCAACCGCGCGGTGGCATCGACGCTGCTGGCCGGCGGCGCCTCGCCGAACTTCCCCGGCGACCCGACCGGCGGAGTGAACAAGGCCTTCGGTGGCCTGTACAAGGTGCGGTTGAAGGCAAAGGCGCTGCGCGCCAAGAGCGCGTTCGCCTACCACGCGATCAAGTGGGGGTTGGTGCTGCTGGTGATTGCGGGGATTTGGGCCCTTTGAGGCCTGTATCGACCAACGGTCGATACCTACCGGAATGAAAAACCCGCGCTGGCGACAGCGCGGGTTTTTTCTTTTCCTGCGGTTCGATCAGCCCTTCAGTGCAGCCTGTACGAACGGCGGGGTGACCAGCACGCCGGTGTGCAGCGCGGCGGTGTAGTACAGGGTGTCGAAGCTCTTCGAAGCCGAATCGGACTGGCGGAAGTCGAAGCTGCTCTGGCCCTTGCGCGCCAGGGTCACGCTCCACCAGCCGGTGGGGTAGCACGGCTGCGGGAACGGCAGGGTCTTGAACGACTGGAAGCCGGCCTTGCCCATCTCGGTGCGCATTTCGTTGATCAGGTCCAGCTGCATCAGCGGCGATTCGGACTGCTGAACCAGGATGCCGTCTTCCTTCAGCGCCTTGAAGCAGCTCTCGTAGAAGGCCTTGTTGAACAGGCCCTCACCCGGGCCGACCGGGTCGGTGGAATCGACGATCACCACGTCCACGCTGCCAGCCGGGCAGTTGGCCATGTAGGCCACGCCGTCGTCGAACATCAGTTCGGCGCGCGGGTCGTCGTTGGAATCGCACAGTTCCGGGAAGTGCTTCTCGGCCATGCGGGTGACCTGCTCGTCGATGTCGCACTGGGTCACGCTCTCCACGCCCGGGTGCTTGAGCACCTCGCGCAGGGTGCCGCAGTCGCCGCCGCCGATGATCACCACGCGCTTGGGGGCGGCGTGGGTGAACAGCACCGGGTGGCTGATCATCTCGTGATAGAAGAAGTTGTCCTTGCTGGTCAACATGATGGCGCCATCGATGGTCATCAGGTTGCCCCAGTCGGTGGTGGCGAAGATCTCGATCTTCTGGAACGGCGACTGCACTTCATCCAGCTTGCCCTTCAGGCGGTAGCCGATGGCCGAGCCGGTGCGCTCGAAATGCTCGATGTACCAGTTGTTGTTGTCAGTCATGGGATAACGGTCCTGTTCGGAGGGGGATGGAGCCGGGCAGGCCCGTTCAGGTTTCAACCTGGGCACGGGCGCGGGCGCGCATGATAACGGAGCTGTCGCCATATAGGCGTTATCATGCACCCCCTTTTTTACCAACCAGGCCGACTGCAATGACCGATTGGTCCCTCGACCAAGCCCGCAAGACCTACTCGATTCCGCATTGGGCGGATGGCTACTTCGACGTGGATCAGGCAGGACACATGGTGGTGAGACCGACTGGCCAGGACGGCCCGGTGGTGTCCCTGCCCAAGGTGGTGGACGCCGCGCGCGCGGCCGGGGCCAAGCTGCCGCTGCTGGTGCGCTTCCCGGACATCCTGGGCCAGCGCCTGGGCAAGCTGCAGGCCGCCTTCGGGCAGGCCCAGGCCGACTGGGACTACGCCGGCGGCTATACGGCGGTGTACCCGATCAAGGTCAACCAGCACCGTGGCGTGGCCGGCACCCTGGCCAGCCACCACGGTGAAGGCTTTGGCCTGGAAGCAGGCAGCAAGCCGGAGCTGATGGCGGTGCTGGCGCTGTCGCGTCCGGGCGGGCTGATCGTCTGCAACGGCTACAAGGACCGCGAGTACATCCGCCTGGCCCTGATCGGCCGCAAGCTGGGCCTGCAGACCTTCATCGTCATCGAAAAGCCCTCCGAGCTGAAGCTGGTGCTGGAGGAAGCCAAGGCCCTGGACGTGAAGCCGGGCCTGGGCGTACGCATGCGCCTGGCCTCGCTGGGCGCGGGCAAGTGGCAGAACAGCGGCGGCGACAAGGCCAAGTTCGGCCTGTCCCCGCGCCAGCTGCTGGACCTGTGGAAGTCGCTGCGCGACACCGAGTACGCCGACTGCCTGAGCCTGCTGCACTTCCACATGGGGTCGCAGATTTCCAACGTGCGCGACATCGCCAACGGCATGCGCGAAGCCACCCGCTACTTCGTGGAGCTGTCGCGCCTGGGCGCGAAGATCACCCACGTGGACGTGGGCGGCGGGCTGGGCGTGGATTACGAAGGCACCCGTTCGCGCAGCTTCTGCTCGATCAATTACGGGCTGGATTCGTATGCCGGCAACATCGTGCAGCCGCTGGCCAATGCCTGCGAAGAGCACGGCCTGACCCCGCCGCGGATCGTCACCGAGTGCGGCCGCGCGATGACCGCGCACCACGCGGTGCTGATCGCCAACGTGTCCGAGGTCGAAGAAGCGCAGGAAGGCCGCGTGCCTGACCAGCACGACGACGAGCCAGCCGCGATCCGCCACCTGCGCGAAATCCATGACGACCTGGACCAGCGCCCGGCGGTGGAGCTGTTCCAGGAAGCGCAGCACTTCCATGCCGAAGGCCTGTCCAGCTATGCGCTGGGCCAGATCGACCTGCCCCAGCGGGCACGCATCGATGACCTGTTCTACGCCATCGCCCATGCCGTGCGTGCACGCCTGAGCTATGACGAGAAGAGCCACCGCCCGGCACTGGATGAGTTGAACGAGCGGCTGGTGGACAAGTACTTCGTCAACTTCAGCGTGTTCGAATCGATTCCCGATGCGTGGGCGATCGACCAGGTGTTCCCGATCGTACCGATCGAGCGCCTGGACGAGCAGCCGCAGCGCCGCGGCATCATCGCCGACATGACCTGCGATTCGGACGGCATGGTCAAGACCTATGTCGAGAACGAGAGCCTGGATACCTCGCTGCCGCTGCATGCGGTACGGCCGGGCGAAAGCTACCGTATCGGCTTCTTCATGGTCGGTGCCTACCAGGAAATCCTGGGCGACATCCACAACCTGTTCGGCGATACCGACGCGGTGGAAGTGCGGGCCGACGCCGATGGTTACGCGATCACCCAGCAGCGGCGCGGCGACACCACCGATGTGATGCTGGACTACGTGGGCTACAGCCTGGCCGACCTGCGCGCCAGCTATGCCGAGCGGGTGGCGGCGGCCAGACTGTCGCCGGAACGCGCGCAGGAGCTGTCCGAGGCGCTGGAGGCGGGCCTGACCGGCTACACCTACCTGTCCGACGAGCCGCTGCTCTGATCGGCGCGCGCCGCTTCAAGGCGCATGGCGCGGCTGTTCGATGAGCAGCCGCGCTCTTTTCCATCTGTTCCTGCACGCGGCCGTGCCGGCCCTGCTGGCGTGGATGTTCTGGCGCAAGCGGTTCCTGTCGGCCTGGGCGCTGCTGCTGCTGGGCTGGATCATCGACCTGGACCATCTGCTGGCAGACCCGATCTATGCGCCGAACCGCTGCAGCATTGGTTTCCATCCGTTGCATACCGCCCCGGCCATCGCGGTGTATGCGGGACTGTGTGTACCGAAGAAGACGCGGTTGTTTGGAATCGGGTTGATCATCCACATCGTGCTGGATGCCATCGACTGCTGGTGGATGCACTCAGCCCGGTAGCGCTCAGCCGGTAGCGCTCAGCCCGGTAGTGCCGACTGTTAGTCGGCCGCCGCGCGAAGCGCGGGATCCGGGCGTTGGTTGTCTGTCGCCAAAGGCAGCCGACTAACAGTCGGCGCTACCCGTCGGGCCGCCAACCCGCTTGCAACGTCAACATCGCCCGTCGGGCCGCCGACCCGCTCGCGACGTCAACATCACCCGTCGGGCCGTCAACCCGCTGGCAACGTCAACATCGCCTGCAACCCCGGCGTGCCATTGCGCAGCACCAGGCTGCCGCCGTAACTCTCGGCAATGTCCGCCACGATCGCGAGACCCAGGCCGCTGCCGGGCGCGCGCTGGTCCAGCCGGACGCCACGGCCGAGCACGCGCTCCAGATCGGCGTCCGGCAGGCCACTGCCATCGTCGTTGACCTCGATGCGCAGGCGGTTTCCAGCGTGGGCCACCGTAACCTCCACCCGCTTCGCGGCCCACTTGCCTGCGTTGTCGAGCAGGTTGCCCAGCATCTCTTCCAGGTCCTCGCGTGCACCGGCGAACACGCCGACCGCTTCCGCGTCGCAGGCGAACACCACTTCGCGCTCGGCATGCACACGCTGCATCAGCGAACACAGCGCCGAGATGACCGGTGCCACCGGGGTGCGCTGCTGGTGATCGGCGGCGACACCCACGGCAAGATAGCGGTCGATGCTGGCCTGCATGCGTGCGGTTTCGCCGCGCAGGGTGCGCCGCCAGTCGCGACCATCGCCGGCCGCCTCGGTGGTGAGCACGGTGAGCGGTGTCTTCAGCGCATGCGCCAGGTCCTCGGCGCTGCGCCGTGCACGCAGCACCATGCGGCCGTGGTGGTCCAGCAGCGCATTGAGCTCGCCGGCCAACGGCGCGACTTCCTTCACCAGGCCCTGCTGCGGAAACCGCACGTTCTCGCCATTACGCACCTGCTCGGCGATGCGCCCCAGTTCCGCGAGAGGACGCAGCCCGTAATGCACCTGGGTGACCAGCACCGCGAACCACAGCGCGATCAGCACGATCAGCGCCAGCGCGGTGCGTTGGCGGAACGCCGTCACCTGCGCGTCGAGCTGGCTGCGGTCGGTGGCCACCACCACCTGCAACGGGGTGCCTGCGCGGGGCAGGGTGACCTGCTGGGCCAGCGCACGCAGCGGCTGCTGCAGCGGGCCGGTGATGTCGAACGCCTGGGCCGGCCCGGTGCGCAGTGTGGCCGGCACCGCGAGGGTCTCATCCCACAGCGAGCGCGACTGGCCCAGCGGGCGGCCCTGCGCGTCCTGCAGCTGCCAGTAGGCGCCGGAGAACACGCGGCGGTAGTGTTCGTCGCCCAGCTCGCCGCGCACCTGCATGCCTCCCTGGGCATCGGTTTCCACCAGCGCAAGCACCGCGATCAGGTCCTTGCCCAGCTGCTGGTCCATCGCGGTACGCGCTGAACGCTCGTACATGGCGCCCAGCCACCACGTGGCCAATGCCGAAACCAGCACCATGCCCAGGCCACCGGCCAGCAGCAGGCGGCTGCGCAGCGAGCGGGTGTTCATGGCTGCGCCGACAGCCGGAAGCCCTGGCCGCGATGGGTATGGATGAGGGTACTGCCGAGTTTGCGGCGGATGCGCCCGATCAACACATCCAGCGTGTTGGAATCCGGGTCGAACCCCGCCTCGTACACGTGCTCACCCAGGCGCGAGCGGCTGATCACCACGTCCGGGTGGTGCATGAAGTAGCTCAGGATGCGGTGCTCCTGCGGGCTCAACGGCAGCAGCACGCCGTCCAGTTCGAAACGACCGGCGTTGACGTCCAGGCGCAGCGGTCCGCATTGCAGGCGTGGGCTGGCATGGCCGGCACTGCGGCGGATCAACGCGCGCAGCCGCAGCAGCAGCTCTTCGGGCTGGAACGGTTTGGTCAGGAAGTCATCGGCGCCCGCGTCGAAGCCGGCCAGCTTGTCGTGCCAGCGCGTGCGCGCGGTCAGCACCAGCACCGGGAAATCACGGCCGGCCTCGCGCCAGCGCTCGATCACGCTCAGGCCGTCCAGGCCGGGCAGGCCAAGGTCGACGATCGCCGCGGCGATGTCCTCCACCTGGCCCTGGTACTCCGCATCGATGCCCTCGCTGCTGTGGACCACTACGTAGCCGGCATCCTCGAGCAGCAGCTGCAGCTGGCTGGCGAGCAGGGCATCGTCCTCGGCAAGCAGGAGTCGCATCAGTCCTCTTCCATCTTGAGCAGGCGGCCGCTGGTCGCATCATAGTCCAGCTCCATCACCACGCCATTGGCACCGAGGATCTCGATCTCGTACTTGCCGTCATCCAGCTCCACCTCCAGCAGCTGGCCGGGATAGCGGCGCAGGGCGTCCTGGACCACGGACTTCAGGGGCACGTAGCGACCCTGCTCGACCGCCTGGCGCACGGCCTGCTGCTGGCGCACACCGCCATCGAGGACCCGCATGGGGTCCTGCGCGGTGGCGGTCAACAGCAGGGGAAGCAGCAACGACAGGGCGGTCATGGCAAGCCGGTCAGGAAAAAGGCTGCCTACGGTATACGCGGGGCGCTTAAACGTTTCCTGACAGGCGGGCTCATGCTTCGCTTAAGCGCGCTTGCCAGACTGGCGGCGCCGGGATGGTCCGGTGCCTCTTTCAGGAACTCCCCCGTGAACAAGCTGATCCTTGCCGCCGCCTTGGCGACCGCCTTCACCACCGCACCGGCCTTCGCTGCCGATCTGTCCGCTGCCGACGTGCAGGCCAAGCTGCGCACTGCCGGTTACACCCAGGTGCACGAACTGGAGCGCGACGACGGCGTGTGGGAAGCCGATGTCACCCGTGCCGACGGCAGTGTCGACGATGTGATCATCGACCCGGCCACGGGCGAGATCTTCGACCCGCGCGATGGCCGTGCGCTGCTCGATGCCGGGAAGATCCTCACCCTGGCCGGCAAGGCCGGGCTGACCCACATCGAATCGGTGGAGCGTGACGGCGCCACCTGGACGCTGGAAGCACGCAACGCCCGCAACCAGCGCGTGGACGTGCGCATGAGCGGTCACGATGGCCGGGTGCTGAGCAGCCGCCGCGATGGCTGGTTCGACTGAGCCTCGCCTGCAGGACGCAGAATGCAGACGGCCGGGTTTCCCCGGCCGTGGTGGCGTTGCGTGGGCAGCCGGTTACCAGCCCACCGGACCGGGACCGGCGGCGTCCCAGTAGCCGCGGCCATACCCGTAACCGCCCCCATACGGTCCATAGAAGCCAGGGCCCTTGCCCTCGCTGATCTGGATGTTGAGGTTCATGTTGCGGGTCTTGCCGTCGTCGTTGGTGTAATTCTTGTTGAGGTTCAACTCGGCCGCGTTGTAGTGCGTGTTGCCAAAGCCCTTGGCGTAGCCGATGCCGGTGGTGATGCTGCCGTTGACCCGCAGCTTGTCGTCGGCGATCTCGGCGATGCCGTTGCCCGCGCCATCGCGCGGGAGCGCGCGGCGGCCGCTCTTGTCGCCATAGAAGGTGCCGGGCGGGTCACCGCGCAGGGTGGGATCGTTGAGGTACTGCATGGGCTTCTGCGGCACCGACAGGTCCAGATCGGTCGCCGACTGCGGGCCGGTGGCACCGGCAGCGGACTGCGCCAGCGCGACACCAGGGGCCAACAGGCACAGCAGCAGGGAAAGCGGGCGGATCATGGGAAGCTCCGGGGCAGGCAAGGCGGCCGACAGCGCTGACGCTAGCAGCCGTTGCTTGAATGATGCCTGTCGTGGCCCTGCATGCAAGGGGAACCATCGTGGAAACGGTGGGTCGCCGCATTCAATCCAGCCGTTCAAACCCGAACAGGCCCGCCAGCGGGTGCTTTCGGCGCTCGATCCGCGCCCGCAGCAGGCCCGCGCCGATCATCGAGTAGGTGATGCCGTTGCCGCCGTAGGCCATCGCGAACAGCACCCGGGGCCCCCATTGCGGGTGCGGGCCGAAGAACGGAAGCCCGTCTTCGGTTTCGGCAAACGTGCCACCCCAGGAGAACGCCGGCTGCAGCGGCAGGTGCGGAAACAGCCTGGCCACCTGCTTGAGCAGGGTACCGGTCTTGCCGGCCACCCGGCTGTCGCGCCGCGCCGGGATATCCACTGCGTCGTCCTCACCGCCGACCAGCAGCCGGTGGTCGCCGGTGCTGCGCATGTACAGGTAGGGACGCGCGGACTCCCACACCATGGTGTCCACCAGTGGCCCCAGTGCCGCCGCATCGATCGGGTCGGTGATGAAGGCGTAGCTGCTGCGGTTGCGGGCCACCTTCTGCTTCAACCAGCGCTGGCCGGCATAGCCGGTGGCCAGCACCACGTGGCGCGCACGGATGCGCAGGCCCTCCGGTGTGGTGGCGGTCACCCCGCGCGCGGTGGGCTGCAGCGTGTGCAACACGGTGCGGTCGTGCACCGCGCAGCCGGCCTTGGCCAGCCGCATGAGCAGCCGGTAGGTGAGCTGGTAGGGGTCCACGCGCGCCGCCAGCGCGCTGAGGATCGCCCCCGGCGCGGCGATGCCATATTCCGCACGGACGGCGTCGGCATCGAGCCAGCGCACGTCGAAACCATGTTTGTGGCGCAGCGCGTACTCGTCCTGCAGGGGCGAACGGTGGCGGCGCTTGCTGGCGTAGTAGAGGCTCTGCATGGGGTGGCAATCCACCCCGCGGAAACCGGCGGCCACCTCGCGCAGCGCCGGGATCGCCTCGGCGCAGGCGCGGTAGGCCAGCACCGCATCGCGCTCTCCGTACTGCTTGGCCAGGTCGACCAGGTGCGTATCGATTTCGTACTGCAGCAGTGCAGTGCTGGCGGCGGTACTGCCCCAGCCGATGTCGCGCTGCTCGATCAGCACCACGTCGTGGCCGTGCGCGCACAGCTCGTTGGCGATCAGCGCGCCGCTGATGCCGCCGCCCACCACCAGCACGTCGCAGCTTCGGTCCTCGCGCAGCGGTGGGAAGGCGTGCATCAGCCCGTTGCTGACCGCCCAGAAGGGGTACCCGCTTTTGAGGTCCATTGGGGATCAGGCGGTCGGGTGGCCGGTCTGCGGGGTGTGGATCAGCGGGGTCAGGTCGAAGCCCTGCTGGCGCGCCTGCGCCAGGTAATGTTCCTGGGTGGTGGCATCGAGGTGCGGCTCGCGTGCCAGCAGCCACAGGTACTTGCGGTCCGGGCTGCCGACCAGCGCCACGCTGTAGTCCGGGGCGACCTGGATGATCCAGTAGTCGCCCTTGGTGAACGGAAGCCAGCGCAGCCCCTTGGGCAGGAAGGTGACCTGCAGCCGGGCGGGATCCTTGTCTACAGGGCAGGCCTCGCCGACGGCTTCTTCGATCTCACCGTCCACGCGGCATTTGTTGACCACGGCGACGTGGCCATCGTCGTTGAGGGTGTAGTTCGCCGTTACATCGGTACAGTCGACCGGCTCGTGGCTCATGGGCAGGCGGGCGATTTCGTACCAGGTGCCCAGGTAGCGCGGCAGCTTGAGGTCGGCAACGGTCTTCAGGTCGGGGTGGCTGGTCATGTGGGCATCATTGAAGAGGTGGTGGCCAACATGCCCCGGCCGCCGCCATGGCGGAGTGAAGCCGCGACGCGCGCTGGAACGGTACGTTGTGGCGGCGTCATGCCGGGCGCGCCGACGCGGCGCTATGCTGGTCCGGACCCGTTCAATGGAGGTGCGGATGTACCAGGTGATCCTGCTCAAGAGCGACAGCGGCTTCGCCCGCGCACAGTGGGAAACGGTGGACGATGTGGTGGACCACGAGGGCGTGAGCTACTCGCTGCGGGCCGGCCCGCGCCAACCGCTGCCGACCGACCATGCGTGGGACGAGATCGCGGTGTATGCGCCGGAGGAGATCAGCGAGGAAGAGTTCCAGGACTGGTATGCGGCCCTGCAGCCGCAGGTCGAGGAGCTGCGCCTGAAGTACTGAGTTGCATACCCGATGTGAACGAGGCCCGGTTTATAGTCCCCGCCAAGTCCGCGTGAACCCTGGGTGCTGGTTTGTCCTTCCGTCATCGTTTCCCCCTGCTGCGGCCGCTGGCCGGTCTGTTGTTGTTCACCTGGCTGTGCCTGGCCCCCGGGGCTTGGGCGCAGGCGCCTGACGATCCGGCGGCCGAGGCCAAGACCCAGCTCAACCAGGCTGACAAAGAGCTCAAGGCGATCCGTACCGCATTGCCGGACGCGGAGACCCGCGAGACGCTCACGCCGTTGTTCGAACGGGCCATGGCCGTGCAGCGCGATGCCGACGATGCGCAGGCCGCCCTGCAGCCGGAGCTTGACCAGCTCGATACCCGCCTGACCCAGTTGGGCACGGTGCCGGAAGGCACCGTGGAAGCGCGCGAAGTGGCCCAGCAGCGCAGGTCGCTGACCCAGCAGCGTGCCGATATCGCCGCTGCCGTTGCGCGGGCCAAGCTGCTCGCGGTGGATGCCAAGCAGCTGGGCGCGGATATCGAGAAAATGCGCGTCACCCAGCTCAGCGAGGACCTGGCCCGCAAGGTCAACTCACCGCTGTCGCCCTCGCTGTGGCGGAAATTCGCCCGTGACGTGCCGGCCGACCTGCAGGAGCTGGGGCAGATTTACCGGCAGGCCGAAACCACGGCCCGCAAGGCGATCGCGCAGCATGGCTGGACCGCGCCGCTGACCGGCCTGGCGGTGGCGCTGCTGCTGTTCTTCCCGCTGCGCCTGTGGCTGCGTGCGGCCGGGCGCCGCTATGCGCAGTCCGAACGGGCCCCGGACGGGCGCCTGCGCCGCTCCGGCCTGGCGGTGTGGCTGCTGGTGGTGGGCACGATGCTGCCGGGCCTGGCCTGCGTGGTGTTCTTCGGCGCGCTGGATGCCATCGGAGCGATTCCACCGCGGCTGGAAAAAGTGGTGTTCAGCATCCAGGTGGCCACCTATATCGCGGCCTTCATCACCGCGCTGAGTGCGGCGCTGCTGGTGCCCAAGCGCCCGTCGTGGCGCCTGCTCAACCTGGATGACGCCGCCGCGTGGCGCCTGCGCAAGTACGCGTGGGGCGCCGCCGCGCTGACCTGGATCAGCATCGTGCTGATGGCGCTCAACCGCGCCGCGCGCACCAGTGCAATCACCACGGTGGCGGTGGACGGGCTGATCGCCATCACCTACATGGCGCTCATCATCGCCATCCTGGTCTCGCTGGCGCGCCTGCACCGGCGCCAGACCGACGAGGCGGAGGCAAAACTCGAAGCGCAGGCGCAATCGGACGGCAAGGCCAAGGGCCCGCCGCGTCGCAGTGGCTGGATCGTGGTCGCACGGCTGGCCGGGCACATCGTGGTGGCTGCTGCGGTGATCGCCACGCTGCTGGGCTACCTCAACCTGGCGCTGTTCGTGGCCCAGCAGCTGGTCTGGGGCGCGGTGGTGCTGCTGGCGGCGTCGCTGCTGATGAAGTTCGCCGACGACCTGGCCACGTGGCTGCTTTGCCCGACCAGCAGCGTCGGCCGCACCGTGCTGCTGACCACCGGACTGAGCGAATCGCGGGTGGTGCAGGCCGGTGTCCTGCTCTCGGCCGGGCTGCGCATCTGCGTGATCCTGCTTGCGGTAATGGCGCTGACGGCGCCGTTGGGCAACCTCAGCGCGCTGTATGGCGGACTGGACACCTTGTCCAAGGGCATCAGCCTCGGCGACAACCTGGTGCTCAAGCCCAGCAGCGTGCTGTATGCGGTACTGGCCTTCCTGCTGGTGTGGGCGGTGATGCAGGCGTTCCAGCGCTGGCTCACCGACACCTACCTGCCCAAGACCGAGCTGGATGCGGGCGCGCGCAATTCGATCAGCACCGTGACCCGCTACCTGGGCATCATCGCAGCGGTGCTGTGGAGCCTGACCGCACTCGGCATCGGCTTCGAAAAACTGGCGCTGGTCGTGAGCGCCCTGTCGGTGGGCATTGGTTTCGGCCTGCAGGCGATCACCCAGAACTTCGTCTCCGGGCTGATCCTGCTGGCCGAGCGACCGGTGAAGATTGGTGACTGGGTGAAGCTCGGTGACCAGGAAGGCGACATCAGGCGCATCAACGTGCGTTCCACCGAGATCCAGGTGGGCGACAAATCCACGCTGATCGTGCCGAACTCTGAACTGATCACCAAGACGATCCGCAACATGACGATGGGCAATGCGCAGGGGCGCATCCAGATCCAGTTCACCGTGCCGCTCAGTACCGATGTAGCGATGGTGCGGCAGACCCTGCTGGATGCATACACCGACCATGTGGGCGTGCTGGCCGACCCGGCGCCGTCGGTGTTCATCGATTCCATCGCCAACGGCCAGGTGGCGATCAACAGCTTCGCCTATACCTCCGGCCCGCGCGCGGTGTATGGCGTACGCAGCGACCTGTACTTCACGATGCTGCAGAAGTTTGCCGCCGCCGGTATCGCGCTGTCGTCGCCGACCGACATCCACCTGGTGCGCGATCCGGCCCCGCCCCAGGCACCGTGATGCCACGCCGCGGCCCGCCTCATGGACGGGCCGCGGGCACGCCCAGGGGGCCCTGATCGGGCAGCAGGACCACGGGAGGCTGCAGCGGTGCCAGCTCGTCCCCGTTGTCTTCGTCGGACGCTTTGGGTCCCTGTTTGATCGGTTTGAGCGCCTTGCCGGGTGAGACATGCGGCGTACGCGGACTGCCGCCGACCTTGATCAGCATGCCGGCGGCACCGCCGCCTTCGCCCAGCCGCTCCTGCAGCGCCGGGCCATACAGGGTGAGCGTGGCCGGGTCGACCAGGTGCAGGGTGCGGCTGCCGCTGGCCACCGGCGGCGGGGACACCATGGCGCCGGGAATGCCGTCCACCGTGCGTACCTTGATCTCGTACAGCGGCGATGCCAGCGAGCTGCCTTCCTTGGCAATGGCCATGCCTTCGCGCATGGCCCAGCGCACGCCCGCAGCGCGTGCCGGGGGGCGGTTGGGGTCCAGGAACGACCACAGGAAGCGCAGGTTGCCGCGCGCAGTGCGTTGCACGACGCTGACGCCTACCCGCACCAGTGCCACGCTGCCCGCGGCAGGATTGAGTGCATCCAGCGTGCCCCGGCCCAGCACCCGCGACAGCTCGGCGAAGCGCGGCATCGTCATCTTCAGGCCGGGCCGCATCAGTACCTTGGCCACGCCGCCGATCACCGGTCCGACCACGATGATCGATTCCAGGTACAACCCGAAGGCGGCCATCGCGAATTCGTTGCGGTTCTTCGAAGAGATGCGGCGCACGTTCTCGACGAACGGCACGACGAAGTCCACTGTCTTCAGCCACAGCGGCGCGTCTTCCAGGTGGTCCTCGAAACTGGTGGGTGCCCAGCCTTCGCGACGGAAGGCAGCAGCGTCCAGCCAGAAAAACCCCTCCTGCACCGGGTGGACCAGGGCATGGAACGGCGAGCGCGGCGCGGTGCCGCCGCCCTGCGGCGGCGCCAGCAGCGGCTCGACGATCACGTCCGAGGAGCGCCCCGCTTCCGGTGCCCTGTCCGAGGCGTAGGCCTCCCAGTCCACCGGCAACGGGGTGCCACGGCGCACCTGCACCGTGGCGACGTTGCCGCTGCGCAGCCGCACCTTGCGGTTCTGCAGCGCACCGCCGAGCGGCAGCGCGCCTTCCAGCTGCAGGGGAAGGATCCTGCTCTGCAGCGGGAACAGCTGGAAGTGGCGTGGCTGCCCCGCCAGCGTCAGCGTGTACACCACGCCGAAACGGCCCCGGTAGGGATCGGTGTCATTGCGGGTTTCCTGCCCCGCCTCCAGCTCCGGTTCGTGGGTGCGCAGGGTGAACACCTGCACATCTCCGCGCAGGAGGGCCGCGCGTTCTTCCTCGGGGCGCTGGTACAACGCCTCCTCGATCAGCACCCCGTAGCCGCGCCGAGCCTTGCGGAAGTAAGCATCGAAGCGCTTCTGGTAACGCGCGTTGATATCAGCCAGCCGGGCCAGGTCCGGTTTCATCCGCGCGTAAGCGGTCTGCAGCGCCGCTTCGTAGCGGGGGTTGCCCTGGGCCTGGTTGAGCGGGGAGTCGGGAACGAAGGTGCGGCACGGCCGCCACGCCGCGGCCCCGCCGCGCAGTACACCGGCCGCGACGATTTCATGGAACGGGAAGCTGCGTCCGAAATGGTTGTCGTCATTGCACAGGCGGAACTCCGTGGAGTTCCACGGCTGGTCGGCGAGCACCCCAGGGAAGCGTGGGAATACCCGGCGGATTTCGGCTTCCACCAGCGGCATGCGGTAGGGCAGCGGCGCCAGTACATCGCCTATGGCCTGTTCGATGTCGCTCACCCGCTGGTCGAACGCACGCAGCGCGGCCTCGATGCGTGCGCTCGGCGACAGCGGCGAGGAAAGCGCGGCGTGCTGTTCCAGTTGCCGGTACACATACCAGTCCAGCGTGGGCAGGCGGCGTGCGTCGAGGGTCAGCTGCCTGACCAGGTCGGGTGTCGCGCCGTCCCCGGCAAGCTCGGCCGAGAGGGTGATCAGCTCACTGAACCGCATCTGCTGCGAGAGGCCGCGCCGCAGGCGCTCGGCCAGGTGCACGCCACTGACGAAGTTGATCGAGGCGATGGTGTTTCCATATACCAGGTTGGCGGGCACGTCGTCGGCCAGCAGCTCCGGCGCGTGGTCCTGCAGGGCCAGCGTGCCTGCCATGTCCAGAAGCGAGGCGGGAATGCGGCCCATGCTCCGCAGGTAGTCGTGGAAATCGAGCCGTATCTGGGCAAAGGTGCGCCCCCAGTTGGGATACTTGTGCAGGCGGTAGCCCAGCAGCACGCGCGCATCGCGATCCGACGGCGGGCCCAGGTCGAGCACGATCGCCACCCGCGTCAGGCTGGCCAGCAGCGTCGGCGAGGTCGGTGCCCCATCGCTTCCCGTGTACCAGCCCAGGTCCCGCAGCAACGCCGCCTGCAGGGCGAGCGCACGCGGGGTGCGGGCCATGGCGGCCACGTAGTGGCTGGCGCGGTGCAGCTGGTCCAGGGCCATCTCGCCCTGCTGCAGCAGGGGCCGGGCCAGGTACTCCAGCAGCGTCTGTTCGCCCGGCGCGCGCTGGGCGAGGAACCCGGCGGTGGTCTGCCTTACCTGGTCCAGGTCGGCTGCGTCCAACGTGTCCGCCGCGTGCAGCAGGTCGGCGCGCATGCCCAGCCTCAGCTCGCCGAGCAGGCGTTCCACGCATCGCGCAGGGCCATCAAGGTGGCCGGCCTCGCGCGGCCCACAGCCACCATGTAAGGCAAGTACGTCAGAGGCGTTGGCCCGGCCATCGGAACGGACCACGCCGCCCAGCTGGCCGGCCACCTCGCGCAGTGCGCCCCAGGGTGCGAGGGGCAGCGCGTCCAGTAACCGGGTCTGGTTGAACAGGTGCAGCGTACCTGCCGCGTCCTGCACCCGCAGCGATCCGTCCGCATCCACCGACATCCACCGTGGAGGGAGGTGCTCGCGCTGGAGCAGTTCGAGCATCGCCGGGTCCGCGATGAGGCGCGCGAATGCCGGCAGCGCCGCCTGCAACGTGGTTGCCGTGGCGGTGCCCAGCGCGGGGCGATGGACGACCGTGGCCGCATCGGCGCGCCGCGCAAGCAAGCGGCCCAGGTCCTGGAGTTCGTTGCTGGCCTGCCGCCACTGCGGCAGCGGGCCGGCGCGGCGCTGCCAGCTCGCGTGGACACGGGCGATGGCCTCCAGCAGCTGCGCCTGGGTGCACGCTGCCGGGGCTGGGCACGGCAGCTGGGCAGGGGCGGGAAGCGCGCCATGGAACTGCAGCGCGTTGACCAGGGGTACGGCTGTGCCGGGAGAGAAGCGTCCCAGGCGATCCGTGATCCGGTACAGGGCGTCGAGCTGGTCCAACAGCAGCCCGGGTAGCGGGTCGGTCAGGCCGTCGGCGATCACCACGCTGCGCCCCGAGCCGCGCACGTGTGCGGTAATGCCGTCGGCGCCCACGCGCAGGGAATGGAAGGTCGCATTGGCCTGTCGCATCGCCAGCCACACCCCGGGTTGCTCGAACACCTGCTGCAGCCGCTGCTGCCCGGCCTGCCATGCGGCATGCAGTGGCGACCCGTCGGCGGGTACCAGGCCCTGGTGCGCGAGCGCGTCGTCCCACGTGGCCGGTGCGCTGTCGAAGCGCTCCCACAACCGATCCAGCAGGCGCTGGTGATCCTGCTGTGGCGGAGAGTCGCTGCGGTCGTCCCACTCGACCTCCAGCCGCGCGGTTGCGGGGGTGCCTGGACGCGCGGATGCGAGCTGCCGGTCGAGCGCGGCCAGGCAGTCGTCGAACTGCGCATCGTCCATCGGCACCGCAGGCAGCGGCGCGGCGTAGTAGGCCAGCATTTCCGGCACCCGAAGCCGACCGTCCGAGCGCACCGGCGCGTGCAGCAGCGTAGCGATGCCGCGCAGCATCGTGTCGAGCGGGGCCAGCACCGCCGGTGGCTGGCCGGCCTCGAACAACGTTGCCATGCGCGTGCCCTGGAGGGCACGGGCACGCACCGGGCCGTGCGCGGGATACTCCAGCTGGGTGGGATCCACATGGTGATGCCAGCACAACGCGATCACCTCCGGGCGCTGCGACAGCTGCAGCAGCACGCTGCGTGCCAGCGCGGCGTTGTGGCCCAGGTGTGAGCGGGGATCCGGTCGCCAGCTGGACCATGTGGGTTCCATGCCGCGGATCGGGATCGCCTTCAGCGCGTGGACCTGCTGCTTCAACCGCAACAGCGTGCTGGTTTCGTTGGTCGCGCGGATGTGTCCGTCCGGCTGTTGCTGCAGGCGGTGCTCAAGGCGCTGGATGAGCGGATCGAGCAGGGCGGGCGCGTACTCGGCTTCGTGCATGTCCTGGTCGAGATAGAAGCCCAGTGCACAGGCCAGGCGCGCGCTGACGGCGTTGTCGAAGCAGCCGCCCGCATCGCGCACGGTGCGCTGCAGGTCGTTCAACATCGTATTGGTGGGAGGGGACCAGAGGATGCGCTCTGGCGCTTCCGGCTGCCCATGCAGCACGACCCGCATGCCGGAGGTGGCACGCGTTCCGCTCAGGCTGCCATTGGCGACCACGAGCGAAGAAGGAGGCGTGCGTTCGTCATACAGGGTCTGCAGGAAATCGTCCTGCCGGTAAAGCCACATCAACTGCTGGCGGACCGCGCGCACGGCCAACGCAAACGGCGAACCTTCGATGGGTGCGAACGCGTGCTCCGGGAGGCTCGCGGTCCCGGCCGCCGAGGCGGTATCGCGCAGCGTCCACAACGCCTGCAGCAGCATTGCCTGGTCCTGCAGGCCTGCATCGTCGCGTGGCCCGATGTCGGAGCCGCTTGACGCGGCGCGGGTGTGCACAACCGCGCGTGGCGTCCTGCCCGCCGTCGCTACGGCGGCCGACGGATTCCGCGACCATGCCACCAGGCCGCCCCCCAGCGCCGCCGCCGCCAGCGTACCGAGGACGGCCACCGTGCGTCGCTGCGGGTGCGCAGCGGCGAGGGCAGGAAGCACCGCCGCCGCAGCGACCGCAACCGGCAGGGTCGGTGCCAGCAGGCGGGTGGTGTCCGCCCCCGACGCCGCGGCGGGCAAGAGCTGCATCGCCCGTTCCAGTGGCGCCAGCGCCGTGGCGTCAGCCACGGGCGTACAGAGACGACGTGCGCCAGTACCGAGCAGGTCGAGCTGTTCCAGCACGGCCGGAAGCGTGGCAATCCGTTGCCCGGTGCGCGTGCCGGGCCGGTCGCAGGGACGCTGCTGGAACCACAGTGCCCACGCGGTAGCGAGCAGCGCCAGGCGCAGGGGCGAGGCGGGCAACTGCAGCTGAGCGTGGAGGGACGCGTGCGCGGCATCGGCCTGCTGCAGCAGTGCCTCCAGCCAGCCGGGAAACGCCGCGATCAAGGGCTCTACCCAGGCACCGCCGCGCAACGTCGGCAGCGGAAGCTGGCTGAGCCAGCACAGCCAGGGCAGCGCGGTTCCCTCCTGCAGCAGGCGGGGCAGCGCACTGGCCTGCTGGGTCCAGGCCAGCAGCTGGGCGCCCTGTGGCCCGAGTGCCAGGTTGGCGATGCCGTGCAGGGCCATGCCCGCGGCGCGCCGGCACTGCAGGCGGCCCAGGCCGCTGACGATGGCAGCGACCACCTGCGTGCACTCCCGGTGCCACGCATCGGGCGCAGGCGAGGGTGCCGCTTGCCAACTGGCCATGGCCTGCAACAGCGCAGGCCGGCGCGCTGCCACGGGTGTGTCCCGTACGGCCTGCGCAAGGTGCGCAGCAAGTTCATCCGGTGTTGCGTCGACCAGCAGGGCCAGCAGGCGGGCTTCCAGCAGGTCAAGCTCTGACGGCAACAGTGGGCATCGGCGCAGGAGCCGCGTCAACGTGTGCGGCAGCGGGGCATCCGGTCGGCGGCGATCCGTCGCAGGGTGCGATGTCGTGTTGTACAGCTGGACGGGAACGCAGCGGTACTGCGTTGCGTCCCGTGCGCCGGCGGCGGCGAAGGACGCGGTCGCCAGGCGACCTGCGGCCTGCAATGGCAGCAGAATGAGGGCCTCCCCGGATCGACATCGGCCGGCGCACGATTGTGCCGACCTGACTGGACCCGGGGTGTGCGTGGCATCGCAGAATCAGGCAGCCGCGAGGTCCGCGCTGCCGCGATCAGCCGCGGTTGCCGCGACGTGACGGGATCAGCGCGAAGTTGTCCACGGCCAGCTTCTCCGCGTGGTTCAACCACGCGCGGATCTCCAGATCATCCACTTCATGGTCCAGGCCGAACGGAACGCTGATACGCCCTTCCGCATCGGGCTGCACCCACTGCTGGGCCACCACCACCTTGCGCTTGGACGACACCGCTTCGATCCAGAAGCCGCGATCAGGCGACTGTTTGGCGACGAACTGCAGCATGTACTGGCCGGCACGGGTGCGACGGCCCTTCTGCGTGATCATGTGCGCCTGGCGGATGCTCGGGCGCGGGCCGTTGAACGGGTCCAGCGGTGCATCGACGGCGAAGCCCTCGCGCAGCTGGTCGTCGCGGTAGAGCTTGATGCCCTTGTCGCGGTTGACCAGCATGGCGCACCAGTCGCCATCGGCCGAACCGTCTTCGAAGGCGGTGCAGCGGTCCACGTAGGCCAGCGTATTGTCCGGATCGGCCAGGTCGAACTGCTTGGACGTATTTTCCAGATAGACCGATTTCAGGTCCCATTGCTTGTCGTATTCGAGCAGCACCGGCGGCTGCACATGCTGCAGGCCGATCACCACCTGGTTCTCTTCGTCGATACGCAGCTGGCGGGTCTTGTCGCCCAGCCACAGCGAGCGCGAGAAGGCCAGGTAGCGCGGGAAGTCCCTGCCGTCATCGCGGAACACCGCCGCGCTGGCGCTCGCGGGGCGCTCGGGCTGCAGCAGCGAGCGGCCAAACCCGATTTCGCCGATCTCCGGCTCGATCAGGCTGAGCAGCGTGGCGCCCGAATCCAGCGTGGAGCCGTGGCGCGCGTCCAGCTGACGCGGGGCGATATCCTTGCCCAGGAACAGCAGCATGTTTTCGCGTTTCTGCTTGGCCAGGATGTGGCTCAGGTCGTTGGGCATGGCCAGGTGGTCGGACGCGATCACGATCAAGGTGTCGTCGCCATACGGGCTGGCCTGGATGCGGTCGACCAGCTTGGAAATCAGCCCATCGGTGCACTTGAGCGCATTGAGCAGGCCGATATCCCCGTAGTCGCTGGTGTAGCGGGTCCGCTTGCACGCCACCGGCAGGTGCCCGGCAGGGTGGTGGGTATCCATCGTCAGCGTGGTCAGCATGAACGGCTGGCCAGCCTTGGACAGCTGCATGAAGCGGTCATACGCCTTGTCCAGCAGCACATCGTCATGCACGCCCCAGGTGGAAAAGTGCGACCGTGCGATCTTCTGCTGCTTGAACCAGGCCAGGTCGTCCACCGCGTCGAAGCCGTGCGTGGCCAGGAACTGGCCCTTGCCGGCGAAGAGGCCATTGGCACCGCCCATGTAATGGTTGGTGTAGCCCTGCTGCTTGAGGTAATCACCCAGGCACACCGCTTCCGGAAGGAAGCTGCCCATGCGGTCCATGCTGTTCTCATCGCCCTGCGCGGTGGTCAGCGGTACGCCGCACATCGACGACACCAGCCCGGCGATGGTCCAGCCACCGCCTTCGGCCGAGACCAGCCCGCGCACATCCAGCGCCTGCCCGGCAAGGCGGTTGAGGTTGGGCATCAGGCCGGGGAAGGTGGCTTCATCCAGATAGGTGCGTTCCAGGCTTTCGCCGTAGATCCACACGATGTTGCGTGGCTTGCGCAGCGGCTGCTGCGGCACGCGGTATTCGGGGGCCACCATGCTGTAGTCGACCGGGCGCATCTGCTGGTACAGGCGCTGGCCGTCGCGGTACAGCGGGCTCACGCCAATCGCCAGCACCCACACCGCGAGGAAACTGGCGAACACGCCCCGACCGTGCGCGGTGTGGTGCCAACGCTTGATGCGTGGAGTGAGAAGGGGCAGCAGTGACAGCAGCGCCAGCGCGATGAAGCCGGCGATGTAACCCTTGAAGTCCGAGACGCCGGCGCCTTCCATGTCGGCGCCCAGGTGGTACAGCGTTGCCGCATTCAGGCCATCGCCGGAGAGTTTGTTGATCAACCACCATGCACTGAGCGCCAGCAGCAGCAGCGACATCAGACCTGCCTTCCACCATGCCCAGCGACCTGAAGCGAGCAGCAACCAGGTGAGCAGCAACAGCGACAGCAGCAGGATCCAGAGCATGGGCATCATCGGCAGCGGAGACAGGTGCGATCGGCTGCCCAAACACACCCACATGACAGGCCGATGACCCGATCATGCCTGCACGAACCTGACTGAAATGTTTGTTGGAAACACGCTGTTCGCGCCTACACCGCATTGCATTGGAAAGGGTAAAACGCACGTGAAGACGGCACGCTTTCGCGTGCCGTCCTCATCACCTGGCATGGGCGCGCTGGCGTCTACCGATGCCCGCGTTCTTCCCTTGAACGTGCGCGCCGATCAAACAGCAATGCACTGAGGATGATGCCAAGGCCAAGGAATACACCGATCAGCATCAACGTGAATGCGATGGCCGGATACCCGAACAGGTGCCACCCGGTATCGACCTTCATCATCATCGCTGCAGCAAGAATCAAGGCTGCAGTGACAATGCCCGCCGACACGCGGTTGGCGATCTTCTGCAGGTTTTCCATCAGCCGGGATTCTTCCAGCCCGGTCACTTTCATCTGCAGGCGGTTCTCGGCCAGCAGCGCGAGGATGTCCGACATCTTGCGCGGGCCCTCGCGAAGCAGCTGCTGCACTTCCATTGCTTCACTGGCCAGGTTGGCGGCCGACAGCGACTTCTTCAGGCGCGCACGCATGACGTGCTGCAGTTGGCGCTCGACGATGCGGCGAGTATCCAGGTCCGGCGACAGCAGCCGGCACACCGTCTCCAGATTCAGCAGCGCCTTGCCAAGCAGGCTCAGCTCCGGCGGCGTGCGCAGCCCGCTGGCGGTGGCGATGCGTACCAGGTCCAGCACCACGCGCCCTTCCGAGAACGTGCCGCTGGCGGCATAGCGCGCGATGACCTGGCCGGTTTCGCGCAGGTAGCGCTCTTCGTCGAAGGCTTCCAGTCGCGTGCTGATGCCGATGATCTCGTCGGCCACTTCTTCGCCGCGCCCGTCCACGGCGGCGAACAGCAGTTTCAACAGCCGCTCGCGCAGGCGCGGCGGCATGTGCGCCACCATGCCCAGGTCGAAGATTGCCAACCGGCCTTCGGGTGTGACCCGCAGGTTGCCCGGATGTGGATCGGCATGGATCTCACCATGCACGAAGATCTGGTCGATATAGCCACGGATCAGCGCCGCCGCCAGCGGTTCCATCGGCTCTTCGGTGCGGCGCACGTCGGGAATCATGTCCACGCGCACGCCCTGCGCCAGCTCCATGGTCAGCACGCGGTGGCTGCAGTAGTCCCAGATCGGCTGCGGCACCCACAGCGGCTTGAACGGACGCAGGTGCTGGCCGAAGCGCTGCAGGTTCTCGGCTTCGGCCTGGTAGTCCAGTTCCTGCATGAGCGTCTTGGCGAACTCGTTCAGCCAGTCGCGCAGGCGTACCCGGCGTCCCACCTGGGTGAGGTGGTCGGCGGCCAATGCGAAGCTGCGCAGTACCTCCAGGTCCGAGCGCAGCTGCGCTGCCACTTCCGGCTTCTGTACCTTTACCGCCACTTCGCGGCCGTCATGCAGCTGCGCGCGGTGTACCTGCGCGATGGACGCGCAGCCCAGCGGCACCGGGTCGAAGCTGGAAAACAGCTTGGACACCGGCGCGCCCAGTTCCTGTTCGATGATGGTGTAGATGCGCTCGACCGGGATCGGCGCGACCTTCTCCTGCATCCGCTCCAGCGCGGTGGCGAATTCCACCGGCACCATGTCCGGGCGGGTGGAGAGCATCTGGCCGAGCTTGACGAAGGTTGGGCCGAGCGATTCCAGGTCGGTGACGAACTGCTCGGGGTTGCCCTCCGGCGGCAGGTCGTGGACCGCACGCGAATCCAGGTTCATCCCGGAAAACACCCCGGAATGGCGGTAGCGCAGCAGCAGGCGCAGGATCTGGCTGCGGCGGTTCATGCCTTTGACCAGCGACGGCGAGCCGGGAACAACGGGCGTGGTATTCAAGCAGGGCTCCGGGGCAGGACAGATCGGCAGTGTCGCCGCAGGGCGGTGGTGGGGCGGTGAATCCGGCCGATCTTCCACGAACGTGCCCGGATCGGTCAGAATCGGCGCCACCCTCTGATTTCTGGATTGCCATGGCCGGTGCCAGCCTGTTTGCGTTGCTCGACGATATTGCCGCCCTGCTGGACGACGTTTCGATATTGACCAAGGTGGCGGCCAAGAAGACCGCCGGCGTGCTGGGCGACGACCTGGCGCTGAACGCGCAGCAGGTGACCGGGGTCAATGCCAACCGGGAATTGCCGGTGGTGTGGGCGGTGGCCAAGGGCTCGCTGGTGAACAAGGCGATCCTGGTGCCGGCGGCGCTGGCGATCAGCGCACTGGAAGCCTGGCTCAAGGGCAAGGGCTATCCGATCCCGATCGTGGTGCCGCTGATGATGATCGGCGGCGCGTTCCTCTGCTACGAAGGCGTGGAAAAGCTGGCGCACCGTTTCCTGCATTCGCAGGAGGAAGACGAGCAGCAGAAGGCGGCGCGGCTCAAGGCGCTGGCCGACGAGAAGGTCGACATGGTGGCGTGGGAGAAGGACAAGGTGAAGGGCGCGATCCGCACCGACTTCATCCTGTCGGCCGAAATCATCGTGTTGTCGCTGGGCGTGGTATCGGCTGCGCCGTTCCTCAACCAGGTCACCGCGCTGGTGGTGATCGCGCTGGGCATGACGGTGTTCGTCTACGGGCTGGTGGCCGGCATCGTGAAGCTGGATGACGTGGGCCTGTACCTGTCGAAGAAGGGTGGGGCGATGGCGGCATTCGGCCGTGGCCTGGTGGCGTCGGCGCCCTGGCTGATGAAGTTCCTGTCGGTGGCCGGCACCCTGGCCATGTTCCTGGTCGGCGGCGGCATCCTGGTGCATAACGTGCCGGCGGTGCATCACTTCGTGCTGGGCATCGCCGGCAAGGTCGCGCCGTGGGGCTGGCTGGTGGAAGCGGGCGCGAACCTGGTGGTGGGTGTGGTGGCCGGTGCGATCGTGCTGGCGGCGGTGACCGCGTTCCAGAAGATGCGTGGGAAGACGCCGGCGCATTGACCACGCAACACAATGACAACCCAACGGTACCATCGGTCCACGGTCACCGGTCACCATCCAGTTGCGTGGTGGTATTCACCCAGCCTGGACGCGGTTCTTGCCTACGCGTTTGGCCGCATACAGCGCCGCATCCGCGCGCTTCAACAGGGCCTCGCCGGTTTCGCCGGGCTGCCACTGGCTCAGGCCCGCGCTGAAATGCACCAGCACCCGGTGCCCGTCGAGCTCCACCGGCCGCTGCGCCAGCGAGCGCTGCAGGCGCAGCACGGTGGACATGCTGTCGGCGCCCGGGGTTTCCGGCATCAGCAGCACGAACTCGTCACCACCGATACGCGCAATGGTGTCGGTACTGCGCAGCAGCAGCTGGCAGACCGTGACCAGGTGGCGCAGGATCGCGTCGCCACCGGGATGCCCGTAGCTGCTGTTGGTCTGGTGGAAATCGTCCAGATCCAGCAGTGCCAGCGCCAGCGGATGTGAGTGCCGCTCCGCGCGGGCCAGCTCGCGTTCCAGCAGCTCGTCAAAGCCGCGCCGGTTGAGCGCGCCGGTCAGCGGATCGGTGCGCACCAGCCCGGACACATCGCGCAGTTCCTGTTCGAGTTCCGCAATGCGTGCCTCGGCCTGCTCGACCTCGCGGCGCGCGTTGCCCAGATGGTCGCGCGCCTGCAAGGCCTGCTCCTGCACCCGCCCGGTGTCCTGCAGCACGTCCTGCAGCAGCTGGTTGAGATCGGCGATGCTGCGCGCCTCCTTCAGCGCGAGCGCATAGCTGCTGATCCGGTCGTGGTACTCGCCGGTGCTGACCGCCATGCCGTCCAGGCGTTCGATGAAGCCGCCCATCAGGCTCTTCATGGCCGCCTTGGATTCGACGATGCCCTGCTTGAGCAGGCCCTGCTTGTAGATCACCTCGCGCAGGTTGGCGCGCGCCTGTTCGACCGAGTCGCGGTCCAGTGGCCCGCTGATCAGCGCGCGCACCGCATGCACCTGGCCGTGCAGCCAGCTGCTGTCGTCGAGCAGCTCGCCGATGTTGTCCAGCAGCAGGTCGAACAGGCTCAGCAGCAGTTCCTGCTGTTCCTGCCAGCCATCACTGCGCACCCCGATCTGGTGGGTCAGTTCGCGCAGCCGCAGTTCCAGCGGCTGCAGTGGCTGGCCGGGATGCCATTGGCGCAGGTCGGCGGCCAGCTGCACCGGCTCGTCCTTCAGTTCGGGCATGTTCTGCAGCAGGCTGGCCACGGTCACGCCCAGGGTCAGGCGCAGCAGCTCGCGCAGGCGCAGGCTGTCGGGCTGGCCGTCGGGGCTGTCCTGTTCGATGGTGCGGATGTACTTGTCGATCAGCTGGCGCATGGCGCGGCCATAGCTGACCCAGTCGGCACTGCGCTGCGCCGACTGCAGGCGCAGCCCCATGTCGCCCAGCTCGCCGGGCAGGGTGGACATGCCGTGGGCGAACGCGGCCAGCAGCGGTTCGGGCTGGTCGGCCCCGGCGAACAGGCGCTGCAGCATCGCGCTGCTGCCGCCCTTGAGCGCGGGGGCGTCCGCTGCCGCGCCGGCCGCGCTGTCCTTCGCCTGCCGGCGCAACAGCAGCCGACCCACGGCGGTGCCGGGGCTGGGGCTGGGAAGAGCGTCCTGCGGGTCCTTCATGCGACGGGTCCTGGTGGGTCACCGGCTGCGGGCGCCGGACGGGGGGAGACGTTGGAACAGTATCGGCGGCGGTGTCGCGGGCTTGAACCCGGCGCTGTGCCACGATGGTAGGGAATCGGACGGCAGGAGTATGCGATGAAGGTGATGCTGGTGGGCGCGACCGGGCTGGTCGGCGGGCAGGTGCTGCACCACCTCCTGGACGACGGGCGCTGCGACGCGGTGGTGGCGCCCACACGGCGTGCGCTGGGGATATCCAGCCCCGCGCTGCTCAACCCGGTGGTGGACTTCGAGCAGCTGCCGCTGGATGCGGACTGGTGGGCGGTGGACGCGGTGATCTGCGCCTTGGGCAGCACGATCCGCCAGGCCGGCAGCCGCGAGGTGTTTGCCCGGATCGACCATGACTACCCGCTCCAGGTGGCGACGCACGCGCGGGCACGTGGCGCGCATGCCTTCGTGTTGAATTCGGCGATGGGGGCGGACCCGGGCTCGCGGATCTTCTACAACCAGGTGAAAGGAAGGCTGGAGCAGGACCTGCGCGGTCTCGGCTACCCGTCGCTGACCCTGGTGCGACCGGGGCTGATCGGCGGCGAGCGCAGCGAACGCCGCACCGGCGAGCACCTGGCCAGCCTGGTACTGGGCGCGCTGGGGCCGGTGCTGCCCCGCGCATGGCGGATCAATCCCGCCGAGCGCATCGCCGCTGCGATGGTCGAAGCGGCACTGCGACCACAGCCTGGCGTCCAGGTGATCGGATCCGCCCAACTGGCGTGATGCGCCATGCGCGAAAACGATGACGGCCACCCTGGGGTGGCCGCCATCGCATCAGACACATCCGGGCGGATGGATCAGTTCGCCAGGGCCAGGTCGTCCAGCATCGCGCGCAGGAAGCGCGCCGCTTCACCGCCGGTGGCAGCGCGGTGGTCGAACGTGACCGACAGCGGGATCACCTTGTGCGCTTCCACGCCGCCCATCACCGGGGTCATCTGGTGGCGGGCGCGCCCGGCACCGACGATGGCCACGCACGGCGGCACCACGACCGGGGTCGCGTAGCGGCCGGCGAACATGCCGAAGTTGGACAGCGAGATGGTGTAGCCGCTCAGCTCAGAGGCCGCGATCGAACGCGCTTCCACCTGCTCGCGCAGGCGGTTCACGCCTTCGCGGATGCCACGCGCATCCAGCACGTCGGCATTGCGCAGGGCGGGCACGAACAGGCCATCGTCGGTGTCCACCGCGATGCCCACGTCCACGTGCGCATGCAGGGTGCGGGTCAGCGCATCGCCATCGAACCAGGCATTGAGCGCCGGCACCTTCTGGCACCCCACCACGATGGCACGCACCAGGCGGGCGGTGACGTCGTTGCCCGGCACCCAGGCGTGGATGTCGGCATCGTCGTTCAGCGTGGTCGGCACGACCTTGCTGTGCGCGTCGGCCATCACCCGCGCCATGTTGCGGCGCACGCCCTTCAGCGGTTCCGGCTGGCCCTTGGCCACCACGCCCGGCGGCTGGGTGCGCATCGGCTTGCCCGCAGCCGACAACGGGGCGCGGGCATCGGCAGCGCGGGAGACCGGTGCGGCAGCGGCCACCGGGGCAGCGGCTGCAGGTGCAGCGGCCGATGCCGCCGGCGCGGCGCCGACCTTGGCGCTGCCATCGGCGGCGGCCTGCTTGACGTCGGCCATGGTCACCGCGCCATCGGCACCGGTGGCACGCACGCGGCCCAGGTCCACGCCCAGCTTGCGCGCGGTGGCACGCACGGCCGGCACGGCCTTGACCCCGCCGACCGCCACCGCCTGTTCGGCGTGCACGGCATTGGAGCTCTGCATCGCGCCGACCACGGTGCCGGCGTCATCGCGCTCGGCGCCCGGCTTGGCGATCTCGCCACCGTCATCGGACGCCACCACCTTGTCCGGCTGGGCCGGGGCGGGCTGGCCGGTGCTCGGCGTGGCCGCCGGGGCAGCGTGGCCATGGCTGTGGCCGGTGTCCTGGCCATCGGCGCGCTGCGGCAGGTTCGGGTCCAGTTCGAACTGGGCCAGCACGCTGCCGGTGGGAATGATGTCGCCGGCGCCGCCGGCCAGCTTCAGCACCTTGCCGGAGAACGGCGAGGGCACTTCAACCACGGCCTTGGCGGTCTCCATGGAGACCAGCGGCTCGTCGAGCGTGATCACGTCGCCTTCCTTGACGAACCACTCGACGATGGTGGCGTCGGGCAGGCCTTCGCCGAGGTCGGGCAGGTGGAAATTCTTGTTCTCACTCATGTGCAGTTCTCTTCCAGCAGTTCGAGATCGCGGGCCGGCAGCCAGCCCGTCGCGCCGTTCGCGCGTTCGGACCACCACCAGCCGCCGTGTTCATGATGCAGCTTGACCATTTCACCGCTGTCCACGTCCAGTTCGCGGGCGTCATAGTCGCGCAGGGCCTCTGCGCGGCCATCGTCCAGCAACTGCAACCACGCCACCGGTGCCCAGCCGGCACGCCCGTCATCGGTGCGTACCCAGGCAAACGCCGGCCATTCCTCGTCACGAACACCCAGTTCGACGATCTGGCCGGTGCGGAACCGGAGCGGGTTGGGGTACTGGCTGCGGTACGGGCCCAGAAGTCTGGCCCGCATGTCAGCCCGCCGCCACCGCGCGTTTGGCCGCGCTCACGATCCGGTCCACGCTGGGCAGGTACTTCATTTCCAGGCGGAACAGCGGAATGTGGGTGTCGTAGCCGGTGACACGTTCGACCGGTGCCAGCAGGTCGTACAGCGATTCCTCGGCCAGGCGCGCGGCGATCTCGGCGCCGAAGCCCGCGGTCTTGGGGGCCTCCTGCACGATCACGCAACGGCCGGTCTTGGCCACCGATTCGGCGATGGTGGCGAAGTCGAGCGGGCGCAGCGTGGCCACGTCGATCACTTCGGCACTGATGCCTTCGCCGGCCAGCTTGTCGGCCGCTTCCAAGGCTTCCTTCACCTGCGCGCCCCAGGTCACCAGGGTCACGTCGGTGCCGTCGCGCAGCACGAAGCAGACGTCCAGCGGCAGCGCTTCGCCATCGTTGACCACCACTTCCTTGTACTGGCGGTAGATGCGCTTGGGTTCCATGTAGATCACCGGATCCGGTTCGCGGATCGCGGCCAGCAGCAGGCCATAGGCGCGCTGCGGCGAGGACGGCAGCACCACGCGCAGGCCCGGCACGTTGGTGAAGATCGCCTCGTTGGCTTCGCTGTGGTGTTCCGGCGCACGGATGCCGCCGCCCCACGGCACGCGCAGCACCATCGGGCAGTGCAGGCGGCCACGGGTGCGGTAACGCAGGCGCGCGGCGTGGCAGATGATGTGGTCCACCATCGGGTACATGAAGCCATCGAACTGGGCTTCGGCCACCGGCTTCATGCCCTGCGCGGCCAGGCCGATGGTCAGGCCGGCGATGGTGGTTTCATCCAGCGGGGTGTCCAGGATGCGGTCGGCGCCGAAGCGCTGCTGCAGGCCGGCGGTGGCGCGGAACACGCCGCCGTTGACGCCGACGTCCTCACCCAGCACCAGCACCGATTTGTCGTGTTCCAGCTCCCACGCCAGCGCCTGGGTGATGGCTTCGATGAGGGTGATGGGCGTGGTGGTCATGCTCTCTTCTCCGCGCGCGATGGCAGCGCTGTCGGCGGCGTTGGTCTGCGCGCCGGGCGCGCCGTTCTTGATCTCATCCATGGCGCTGCTCCAAAGCAATCGCCTGTGCGCGCTGGGCCAGCAGGTCCTGCGGCGGATCGGCATACAGGAAGTCGAACATCGCCTCGACCGGCTGCACCGGGGTGTTGAGGTACAGGTTCACCTCTTCATCCACGCGCTTGCCGCATTCCACGGTCCAGGCCTGTTCCTCTTCCTCGCTCCACACGCCGGCACCGATCAGGTACTTGCGCAGGCGCAGCATCGGCTCGCGCTGCCAGGCATCCTTGACCTCGGCATCGTCGCGGTAGCGGCGCGCGTCATCGGCGGTGGTGTGGTCGGACAGGCGGTAGGTCATCAGTTCCAGCACGGTGCCGCCGTCGCCGGCCAGCGCGCGCTCGCGCGCCTGCAGCATGGCGGCCATCACCGCGATCAGGTCGTTGCCGTCCACCTGCAGGCAGTGCAGGCCACCGGCCAGGCCCTTCTGCGCCAGCGTTTCGGCACCGGTCTGGGCCGAACGCGGAACCGAGATGGCCCAGCCGTTGTTGACGATGCACAGGATCAGCGGGAGCTTGTAGGCACCGGCCGAGTTCAGTGCGGCATAGAAGTCGGTCTTGGAGCTGCCACCGTCACCGCAGACAGCCACGGCGATCTGCTTTTCCTGGTTGAGCTTGAACTTCAACGCCGCGCCGGCGGCGTGCAGGCACTGGGTGGAAATCGGCACGCAGAACGGGAAGTCCTTGGCCGCGTTGCCGCCGTAGTCGTTGCCGCGCTCGTCGCCGCCCCAGTACATCAGGACGTCGCGCGGGCGCACGCCACGCATGAACATCGCGCCGTACTCGCGGTAGGACGGCGCGAACACGTCGTCCTTCTGCATGGAAGCGCCGATGCCGACATGCGCGGCTTCGTGGCCCAGGCAGGCGGCGTAGGTGCCCAGCTTGCCGGTGCGCTGCAACGCGATCGACTTGCCGTCGAACACGCGCACGAACAGCATCTGCTTGAACATCGGCAGCAGCGCGCGCGGGTCGCGCAGGGCTTCGGGCAGGTCATCGCGGACGAGCGTGCCGTCCGTGTCCAGGTACTGCAGGTATTCGATCTTGAACTCAGCGGCAACCGTCATTGCGTACTGCACCTTCGACAGGAAGTTACAAATGATATGAATTGCCATGTTAAGGAAGGCGTACGAAAAAGCCGTCCTGCGGCGCAGCAACTGTCCCGGGGGACATCCGCCCGGTATACCCCATCAGGGACCCGGAAGGCCAATGGCTTCAACGTATTCAGTTGTATCAACGGGGCATGAGCGGACGTTGCCGGAGGGTGGTCGGGGGAAGGGCGTCACCGGCCTGCCGCGCAGAATCCGGTCCCCGCGCGCCCACCACACGCCTGCGCATGGCAGACACCCCCCGCAGGCGCAGGCGGTGCGCTACCCTTTTGGCCCCCTCCAGCGGCCCCCGCCATGTCTGTCGACAAGAACCAACGCGACCTTGAAGCCGGTATCCACACCGACCTGGAGGGGCGCCTGACCTACGGCGGCTACCTGCGGCTGGACCAGCTGCTGTCGGCGCAGCAGCCGCTGTCCAATCCGCCCCACCACGACGAGATGCTCTTCATCATCCAGCACCAGACCTCGGAGCTGTGGCTGAAGCTGCTGGGGCATGAGCTGCGTGCGGCGATCGGCTTCCTGCAGCGCGACCAGGTCTGGCAGTGCCAGAAGGTGCTGGCGCGCAGCAAGCTGGTGCTGCGCCAGCTGACCGAACAGTGGTCGGTGCTGGAAACGCTGACCCCGTCGGAATACATGGGCTTCCGCGACGTGCTCGGCCCGTCGTCGGGCTTCCAGTCGCTGCAGTACCGCTACATCGAGTTCCTGCTGGGCAACAAGAACGCGCAGATGCTGCAGGTGTTCTCGCACGACCCGGAAGGCCAGGCACAGCTGCAGCAGGTGCTGGACGCGCCCAGCCTGTACGAGGAATTCCTGCGCTATCTGGCCCGCTTCGGGCACGCCATTCCGGCCGGCTACATCGACCGCGACTGGCGGCAGCCGCACGTGGCCGACGATGCGCTGCACCCGGTGTTCGAGCGGATCTACCAGAACACCGACCGCTACTGGCGCGAGTACGCGCTGTGCGAGGACCTGGTGGACCTGGAAACCGCCTTCCAGCTCTGGCGGTTCCGCCACATGCGCACCGTGATGCGGGTGATCGGGTTCAAGCGCGGCACCGGCGGTTCCAGCGGGGTGGGGTTCCTGCGCCAGGCGCTGGAGCTGACCTTCTTCCCGGAACTGTTCCAGGTGCGCACCACGATCCGCAACGACGACCCGATGCCGCCGGACGCCTGAGCCGGCGGGCCGGTTCCCAGGCCTATTCATGTATTCCCGTGGCATCCACCGTACGGTGCGGGAAGCCCCGCCGTTGCTGCGCTGGCGGCTGCGGGGCGGTAGTTGCAGATGCAAGTTCAGCGACCATGCGGCCAGCTGCACACATCGGTGTGTATTTGACGTGAACGCCGTTGTTCTGGGATTCTCCCGCGTTGTTTCGCACATCGGACGTGCATGTCTTCCACCGAACCCAGGAATCCCGCATGAGCGTAGACGCCGCCGCGAAATCCGTTCCCGAACCGGCGTTGCCGGAGTTCAAGACCACGCTGGGCCACCCGCGCCCGCTGTGGATGCTGTTCATGACCGAGTTCTGGGAGCGCTTCGCGTTCTACGGGATCCGCTGGGCGCTGGTGCTGTACATCGTGGCCCAGTTCTTCGACGGCGACGCGGCCGGCCAGGCTGCAGCCAGCCGTACCTACGGTGCCTACCTGGCCCTGGTGTATGCCGCGGCTATCTTCGGTGGCTACGTGGCCGACCGCGTGCTGGGGTACCAGCGCTCGATCCTGACCGGCGCGGTGATCATGGCCGCCGGCCTGTTCATGGTGGCCATGCCCAACAAGGAAGTGTTCGAGTTCGGCCTGGCCACGATCATCATCGGCAACGGCCTGTTCAAGCCGAACATCTCCACCATGGTCGGCAAGCTGTACGGCCTGAAGGATGAGCGCCGGGATTCGGGCTTCACCATCTTCTACATGGGCATCAACGTCGGCGCGATGATCGCCCCGGTGCTTACCCAGTTCCTGGCCGAGAAGGTCTTCGGTACCGAAGCGATGCCGTCCTACAAGATGGTGTTCATCGCCTCGGGCATCGGCATGCTGCTCAGCCTGGTGTGGTTCTACGTTGGCCGCGCCGGCCTGAAGGGGATCGGTGCGCCGCCGGCCGGTGCCGAAGGCATGGGCCGCGTGGTGATGGTGTTCGTCGGTTCGCTGGTCGCCATTCCGGTCGCCTACTTCCTGCTGTCCACCGGCGCCACCGCGCTGGCCTGGATCCTCGGGGTGCTGTTCGTGGCGCTGGCGGTGCTGTTGCTGGTGGAAGGCATCCGCGAGGGCAAGGTGCAGCGCGACCGTGTAATCGCGATGCTGATCATCTTCGCCTTCAACGTCATGTTCTGGATGTTCTTCGAACAGGCCGGCAGCTCCTTCACCTTCCTGGCCGACAACATCGTCAACCGCAACCTGGGTGGCTGGACCTTCCCGACGGCGTGGTTCCAGTCGGTCAACTCGGTGGCGATCATCACCCTGGCCCCGATCGTGGCCTGGACCTGGATCAAGCTGGGCCGTGCCAATCCGTCCATTCCACGCAAGTTCGGCCTGGGCCTGCTGTTCAACGGCGCGGCCTTCGCGCTGCTGATGTTGGCACTGTCGTCGATGGTCGTGGATGGCAAGATCCCGTTCTGGACGCTGTTCATGGTCTACGTCATCCAGTCGGTCGGTGAGCTGTGCCTGTCGCCGATCGGCCTGTCGATGGTGACCAAGCTGGCACCGGTGCGCCTGGTCGGCTTCGGCATGGGCGGCTGGTTCCTGTCCACCGGCATCGGCAACAACCTGTCGGGCATCTTTGCCGGCGCGGTGAGCGGCGAAGGCGGCATGACCGTCGATTCCGCGCTGAAGGGCTACACCTTCGGCTTCTGGGCGTTGATTGGTTCGGGCGCGGTGCTGTTCCTGATCGCCCCGCTGATCAACAAGCTGATGCACGGCGTCAAGTGAGGCCTGCCATGCGCATGAACACGTGGTGGTCCCCGATGATCGTGGCCGGCCTGCTGGCCGCCTGTTCGCCGTCGGCACCCACCGCCGCGCCTGCGCAGCCGCTGGACACCACCGAACAGAAAGCACCGGTGGCCGATCCCAGCCAGCCGGTGGCCTCGGGCAACACCCCGGCCGCGGCGGATGTCGCCGCGGTCGCCGGGCTCAACGCGCAGTTCGATCCGGCCCGCGACCCGGTCGCCGACCTGGCCACGGCCAAGGTCGAGGCCCAGCGCGGCGGCAAGCGGATCGTGCTGGACGTGGGTGGGGAGTGGTGCTCGTGGTGCCACCTGCTGGATGCGTTCATCGAGGGTGATGCGGAGATCCGCAGCTTCCGCGATGCCAACTACGTCTGGATGAAGGTCAACTACAGCGAAGACAACGAGAACGCCGCGTTCCTGTCGCAGTTCCCGCAGATCAAGGGCTACCCGCACCTGTTCGTGCTGGATGCGCAGGGCGCGCTCCTGCATTCGCAGTTCACCGGCGAGCTGGAGGCCGACAAGGGCCAGCCGAAGGGCTACAACCGCGAACGCTTCTTCGCTTTCATGAAGGAATGGGCGCCGCCGAAGGCGCCCTGAAAAAACGCACCCTGCAGACCACGCCGGTAGAGCGGACTGTCAGTCCGCTGCGCTTGGCGCAACGGATGAATCAACGCCAGCGGACCACCGGTCCGCTCTACAGTTGCCCGGTCTCCTGCCGCTATTTCCAAGGACCTCATGGATCGAAGCGCATGCAGCCTGGAACTTCCGATAGCACCCTGGACGCACCGACCGGCGTGAGCCTGCCGCCAGCGGAGGTGCTGCTGGACGACGCGTCGGCCCATGCTGGCGAAACCGACATCCCGGACGTAGCCGCCACCCTGTACCGCCTGCCGCAGGTGTCGGTTCCCGACAACGTGCTGCTCAAGGCGGCAGTGCAGAAGCTGGTCGAACAGAAGACCCAACTCGACCAGCTGGCCCGCAACCCGGCGCTGCTGGGCCTGCTGCCCAGCGAATGGCAGGGCACCGGCACGCGCGGGGTGGACCTGCAGAGCTTCGTGCTCTCGGTGCTGCCCTACCTGCACAACGCCACCAAGGCCGAAACCGCGCCCGCGCGGTTGCCGCTCAAGCACGTGCTGGGCGACAGCGGGCGCTGGAGCCAGGCCGATGTGGCCGAACCGAAATCGCTGGCATTCTTCCTGGCCAGCGACGACCGCGCCACGGCAGGCGTGAAGGACCCGGCGGAGGCCTATCTGGTCGCGCCGCTGGGCCTGGCTTGGGCGCACGAGGGCCGGACCCGGCCCGGCTTCCTGCGGGATATGGGCTACACCAGCATGGCGGCGCGGGTACACGTGCTGCCGTACCCGGAGCCGGGCCAGTTGGCCCTGTACAGCGTGGTGGCCAATGGCATCGCCCAGGTCTGGTGCGTGCTGGACCGGCGCAAGCTGCGGCCGCTGCTGGCGCCGTGGCTGAGCGTGCCGCTGCTGACCGCCTATGGGGTCACCGCGCCCGCGACGTGGCCGACGTCGTATCCGGCGGTCGACGAAGTGGCGCGCGCGCTGGCCACCGCGCGCACCGGCAAGGGCCCGGTCGAAGTGGACCTGCCCAAGGTGGTCGCCAAGCTCGCCGAGGATGCCTCGGGCGAAACCTGGATGCCGGTCAGCCTGCTCCAGGTCGGGACCTGGGCGCCGCGCTGGCGCTATTTCCTGGCCACCTTCATTGTGCTGCCGGCCGCGCTGCTGGTGATCGCCGCGCTGGCCCTTCCGGGCGCGCTGGAAGCCGCTGCGGTGGCGGCATCACTCGGCCTGGCCGCCGGCGCCATCGGCGCGTTGGCCGCGCCCTGGGTACACGCCAGGCGCAAGCACCTCAGCTGACGGCGTGACGACCAACGGTCGTCACCTACCGCTGTGCAATCCAAGGCCCCGCTGGGGAACCCGCGCGCGGTGATCACGCTTCACGGCGCACCGGTGCTGTGGCCCGCCATGTCCGGTAGGTACCGACCGTTGGTCGGTACGCGCATCCGTCAGCCTTCATCCATCCGCTGCAGGCCTTCGCCGGCCAAGCGCAGGATCAGCTTCTCCAGCATCTGCTCCTCGTCTTCGCTCAGCACCGACATCAGCTTGCGGGTGATCTCGATCACCAGCGGGGCGATGGTCTCGTAGACCTCGAACCCGGCTGCCGACAGCGCCAGCACCGAACGACGGCGGTCATCACCGTGGGTTTCACGCTTGATGAAGCCGCGTTCGAGCAGTCTGGCCACGGCCCGGCTGACCGCCACCTTGTCCATCGCGGTGCGGTCGGAGACCTCGCTCGCCGATGAGCCCGGGTACAGCGCCAGGATGGTGATCACCCGCCATTCGGGAATCGCCAGGCCGTAACGGTCCCCATACAGCTTGGCGATGTTGCCGCTGACCCGGTTGGACAAAACGCTCAGCCGGTACGGCAGGAACTGCTCCAGGTCGAGCAGGGCGTGCGTGGCACGGATGGTCTGGCTGCTGGGATCGGGTGGGCTCATGCTGCGGTGCACCTTGATGGTGGTTTCATGTGAAACTATAACCTTCTTTCCGGACTCCGCATTCTCGCGGGTCTGCCTTCCGCCCGCACCTGGTTTTTTTCCGGGGGTGGGCCGCTTTGGAGCCACGTCATGAGCAGCCAGCCCGCAACCGCGTCGCACGCCCCCAACCCGGGCATGCAGGTCACCACCTTCGAGAACCCGATGGGCATCGACGGGTTCGAATTCGTTGAATTCGCCGCGCCGGCCGGTCGTGGCGCCGAGCTCCACGAGTACTTCCGCAAGATGGGCTTCACCGCCGTGCTGCGCCACAAGCAGCGCGCCATCACTGTGTACCGCCAGGGCGGAGTGAACTTCCTGGTCAACGAAGAGCCCGATTCGTTCGCCTCGGACTTCGCCGAGAAGCACGGCCCGTGCGCCTGTGGCTTCGCCATCCGCTTCCAGAAGCCGGGCGATGAGGTGTTCCAGATGGCGCTCGGCAACGGTGCCGAAGCGATCGACTTCAAGCCGGACACCAAGGCGGTGCCGGCCCCGGTCATCAAGGGCATCGGCGACTGCATGCTGTACCTGGTGGACCGTTATGGCGCCGCCGGCAGCATGTTCGATACCGACTACGCCCCGATCAACGGCGTGGACCAGAATCCGGTCGGTTTCGGCCTGACCTTCATCGACCACCTGACCCACAACCTGTACTTCGGCAACATGCAGCAGTGGTCGGACTACTACGAGCGCCTGTTCAACTTCCGCGAGATCCGCTACTTCGACATCAAGGGCCTCAAGACCGGCCTGGTGTCCAAGGCGATGACCGCACCGGATGGCATCGTGCGCATTCCGCTCAATGAATCGTCCGACCCGAAGAGCCAGATCAACGAATACCTGGACGCCTACAAGGGCGAGGGTATCCAGCACATCGCCTGCTTCACCGAAAACATCTACGACACCGTCGAGGCGATGCGTGCGCAGGGCGTGGCGTTCCTGGATACGCCGGAAACGTATTTCGAGGTCATCGACATGCGCGTGCCCGGCCATGGTGAAGACGTGGCGCGCCTGGCGAAGAACAAGATCCTGATCGATGCGGATCCGGAGACCAAGCAGCGCAAACTGCTGCAGATCTTCACCACCAACTGCATCGGCCCGATCTTCTTCGAGATCATCCAGCGCAAGGGCAATGAAGGGTTTGGCGAAGGCAACTTCACCGCGCTGTTCGAAAGCATCGAGCGCGACCAGATCAAGCGCGGCGTGCTGTAATCCACGAAAACGGACCTCCGACCATGCCCACCTCCCTCGAATCGCGCGGCTACCAGACCGGTTTCGGCAACGAATTCGCCAGTGAAGCGGTTCCCGGCGCGCTGCCGGTGGGCCGCAACTCGCCGCAGCGGGTGGCGCATGGCCTGTACGCCGAACAGCTGTCGGGCACGGCGTTCACCGCGCCGCGCGGCAGCAACCGGCGCAGCTGGGTGTACCGGATCCGCCCGGCGGTCACGCATGGGGAGTTCCAGCCCTATGCGCAGCCGCGCCTGCACGGCGATTTCGCGCAGGGGGCGGTATCGCCCAACCAGCTGCGCTGGGATCCGCTGCCGCTGCCCACCGCGCCGACCGACTTCGTCGACGGCCTGTACACCATGGGCGGCAATGGTTCGCCCGACGCGCATGGCGGCGTCGGCATCCACCTGTATGCCGCCACTGCGGACATGCAGGGGCGCTACTTCTACGACGCCGATGGCGAACTGCTGATCGTGCCGGAACTGGGACGCCTGCGATTGCTGACCGAGCTGGGCGTGATCGAGATCGAACCGCAGCAGATCGCGGTGATCCCGCGCGGGGTGCGCTTCCGCGTGGAACTGCCGGATGGGCAGGCGCGCGGTTACGTCTGCGAAAACTTCGGTGCGCTGCTGAAACTGCCGGACCTCGGCCCGATCGGGTCGAACGGACTGGCCAACCCGCGCGATTTCGAAACGCCGCACGCGGCCTACGAAGACGTCGAAGGCGCCTTCGAGTTGATCGCCAAGTTCCAGGGCCAGCTGTGGCGTGCGGACATCGATCACTCACCGCTGGACGTGGTGGCCTGGCACGGCAACTACGCGCCGTACCGCTATGACCTGCGCCGCTTCAACACCATCGGCTCGATCAGCCACGACCACCCGGACCCGTCGATCTTCCTGGTGCTGCATTCGCCCAGCGATACCCCGGGCACCAGCAACATGGATTTCGCGATCTTCCCGCCGCGCTGGCTGGTGGCCCAGGACACCTTCCGGCCGCCGTGGTTCCATCGCAACATCGCCAGCGAGTTCATGGGGCTGATCCACGGCGCCTACGACGCGAAGGCCGAAGGTTTCGTGCCCGGTGGCGCCTCCCTGCATAACAGCATGAGCGGCCACGGCCCGGATGCTGCCACGTTCGAGAAAGCGTCCGCTGCCGACCTGAGCCGGCCCGACGTGATCAAGGACACCATGGCCTTCATGTTCGAAACGCGTGGCGTGATTCGCCCCACCGCGCAGGCGATGGACGCGGCGCACCGCCAGCGTGGCTATCAGCACTGCTGGCAGGGACTGAAGAAGAACTTCCGGGCGTAATCACGCACGCGCCGGCGGCGATCAGCCGGCGACCGCGCCGGCCTGCTCCAGCTGTGCCAGATGTGCCTCCGGCAGCACCTCGAACAGGCGCTGGCGTACGCGCTCGCAATAGCCTGCGGAGGTCAGCCCGGGCAGCGCGTCGAGGGCACTGCCCAGCGCGGCCACCACCTGCTCGTCGCTGCGTGCCTGCTGCAGGGTGTGCAACACCGCGGCGGCCTGCGGGTGCCGCTGCAGTTCGAGAATGCCCAGCAGGTAGATGCGCGCGGCCACCAGCGAGCGGCGGCGCTCGGTGACGGGCGCAGCACTGGTCGGGACCGGGCTCGCAGCGGTCGGTGCATCCGGCACCGGCGCCGGCATGGGCTCGGGCGGCGCGGTGGACATCAGATAGCCAGCCTGGATCAGCTGGATCACCATCGCTGATGCTTCCGGCCCGATCATCGCGGTGAGTTGGGACAGGTCGCGCTGGCCATCGCACAGGATCAGCAGGCGCCGCTGGCGCATGTCCAGGGGCGCGCGATGGGCCTGCAGGGCGTCACGGGCGAGGTCGGTCTTGCGCGGTTGCATGGGCGTGGGGTCGAAGCGGTGCAGGCCGAGCCTGAACGCCACAGGTGTAACTGTGATGACAAGCACGATATGTATGCACGCGCTGCACGTCCCCCACGCTAGCCTGCGAGCCACTGACAGGAGGGCGTGCATATGAAGCAGCTGGCAAGCGTGTTGGCATTCGGTATCGCAATCGCATTGGCGGGCTGCGATCGCCATCCAGAGCCCCCGTCGGCCGACGCCGAAGCAGCGGTGGTGGAGCCGGCCGCAGACGCGACGGCACCTGCGGCACCCGCCACCACGGCCAGTAAACCCGCCGCAGATGCCGCGGCGCAGGGTCCTGCGCGCCTGGATGGGTATGGCCCACTGACCCTGGGTGCCAGCCTGGACGAGGTCCGCACCGCCTGGAAGGAGCCCTTGCAGGGTGACGTTCCCGATGACTATTGCCACGCGCTGCGCCCGCAGGGCAGCCAGGCCGATGACGTGATCCTGATGCTCGAGGGCAAGCGGCTGGTGCGTTACGACGTGCGCAACGACCGCATCGTGGCACCGGGCGGTGGCAAGGTCGGCATGTCGCTGGGCCAGCTGCAGACGCTGTACCCCGATCGCGGCGACCTGACCCCGCACAAGTACGACGAGAAGGGCCACAACCTGCGCGTGCGCCCGGCCGCCGAGGGCGGAGCGATCGTCAACTTCGAGATCAACGGCGATGGCAACGTCACCGCCTGGCGGGTCGGGAAGACCCCGCAGGTGGATTACGTGGAAGGCTGCTCCTGAGCCACGGCACGGGGCCGGATTGTACGCCGCGCCATGACTGGCCCTAGAATCGGGCCACGCCACCTGGGGATCCACTGATGATCGCTGCCACTGCCTGGTTCCTGTTGGGCCTGCTGCTGCTTGCACTCGGGGGTGACTCCATCGTCAAGGCCGCCTCCGGGCTGGCCCAGCGCTTCGGTGCTTCTCCTTTCGTGGCAGGGTTGCTGCTGGTGACCTTCGGTACCTCCCTGCCCGAGCTGGTGGTCAACGCCCGCGCGTTCGTGGTCGGCGCCGAGGAGCTGGCGCTGGGCAACGCGGTCGGCAGCAACATCGTCAACGTGGGCCTGACCCTGGCGCTGGCGGCACTCGCCGCGCCGCTGCTGGTGCGGGCACGCCTGCTCTCGCCGTTAATGGTGCTGCTGGCGGTCGCCAGCCTGGCGCTGATCGTATTCGGGTTGGACGGGGTGATCGCGCGCTGGGAAGGCGGCTTGCTGCTGCTCGGCTTCGTTGGGCTGCTGGCCTTCGTGCTGCGGTACGGTCGGCGCGAATCCGAGCCGGTACGTGAAGCGATTGCCGGCTATGCGATGACCCGCACCGGCCTGTTCCTCAATGTGCTGCGGGTGGTGTTCGCCGCCGTGTGCCTCTACTACGGCGCGCGCTGGGTCGTGGGTGCCGCGCCGGTGATGGGCGCCAGCCTGGGCTGGTCGCCGCTGCTGGTGGGCCTGTTGCCGGTGGCCATCGGTACCGCGCTGCCGGAAGTCGCTGCCGCGATCATCGCCGCGCGCCGTGGCCAGGGTGACATGGTGCTGGGCCACGTGATCGGCTCCAGCCTGTTCAACCTGCTGGTCGTGGTCGGCGGCATGGCCGCGCTGCGCCCGCTGGCGCTGCCCGAATCATTCGTGAAGCTGGAGTTGCCGGCAGCGATCGCCTTCGTGCTGGTGCTGTACCCGATGCTCAAGGGCGACCTGACCATCAGCCGGCGCGAGGGCGGGATCCTGCTGGTGGCGTTCGTGGCGTGGATCGCGCTGGAGCTTGCGCTGATCGGGTAAGGACACGCATGGCGTGCCCCTACGACTCCGGGGGCGCGGTAGGATCCGTCCGCGTGGCGACGCGTTCGTCGTCATCGCGCCCCTCTGTCACGTCGCGCGGCAACGGCGGCGGCAACTGCTCTTCCTTCGCGGTCTCGTGCCCGGGCAGGCTCGGCCGCTTTTCCATCATCAGCGACAGCGCCGCCTTGGCCATCATGTGCGCGCTTATCGGTGCGGTGATGAACAGGAACACGGTGATCAGCAGCTCGCGCGGCTGCGGGTCCTCGCCCAGGAAGATGTGGTACAGCACCGAACCGGCCAGCACGCAGCCCACGCCCAGCGTGCTGGCCTTGGTCGGCGCATGCAGGCGCTTGAAGAACGTGGACAGCTTCACCAGTCCCAGCGCGCCGACCAGGATGAAGAAGCAGCCAAACAGCAGCAGCAGCGACAGCGCGACCTGGATGAACGTGATCATTCAACGATGTCCCGGCGCAGCACGAACTTGCTGAGCACCACGGTGCTGCCAAAGCCCAGCATCGCGATCACCAGCGCCGCTTCGAAATACACCGCCGAATTGAGGTACATGCCGAACAGCATCAGCTCGGCGATGGCGGTTACCGACAGCGTGTCCAGCGCCAGGATCCGGTCGGGCACGGTCGGCCCGCGCAGCAGGCGCCAGGTGGCCAGCAGCATGGCCAGCCCGACCACGTGCATGCACACGGCCATGGTGGTCTGGATGAAGGTGAAACCGGTCATGGGAAAATCTCCATCAGCGGGGCTTCGTAACGGTGCTTGATCTGCCGGATCAGTTCGTCGGGATCGTCCAGGTGCAGCACATGCACCAGCAGGTAGCGGCGATCATCTGACAACGCGGCCGACACCGTACCCGGGGTCAGGGTGATCATGCTGGTGAGCGCGGCGATGCCGTGGATGTTGGCGATGTCCAGCGGCAGCCAGATGAAGCCCGGGTGGATGCGGCGCTCCGGGCCCAGTACCTGCACCGCCACGCGGATATTGGAGACCAGGATGTCCCACAGCGTCACGCAGATCAGCTTGGGCAACGGTCGCAGCGAGCCGATGCGCGCGAACTCGCGGTCCAGCCGCGCGGCGAACAGCGGCACCACAACGCCCAGCAGCATGCCGAGCAGGATCTGGCCCAGGGTGAAGCTGTCGGACATCAGCACCCAGAAGCCGGTGACCATCACGCTCAGCGAGGTCGAGGGGAACAGGCGGCGAAGGAACGGGCGGCGGCTCATGGCTGGCGGATCTCCGGCGTGGTCGCACGCAGTTCACCCACGTAATCCTGCGGCGTGAGCAGCTGCGTGGCCATGGCGTCGGTGTACTGCATCAACGGGTTGGCGAACACGCTCATGCCGATGCCGTAGCAGAGCAGCAGCGCGGCGGCGAACAGCTCCACGGTGCGGGTGGGCGCCTTGCGCGGCGGGGGTACGCCCTCCTCCAGCACCGGCACCCGCCAGAACAGGCGGATGCCGCCGCGGGTGATGCCCACGATCACCATCAGGCTGCTGCCCAGCACCGCCGCCCAGACCACGCCCGTGTAGGCGGCCGGCATGCCGGCCAGCAGCGCCGCCTTGGCCAGGAAGCCGGACAGCGGCGGCAGGCCGGCCACCGACACCGCGGCGATCAGGAACAGCACCGCCGGGGTTTCCTTGCCGGGCATCGGCGCGATGATTTCCTTGCGGTCACTGGCGCCACCGCGGCGGCGGCGGATCAGGTCGGCGATGAGGAACAGGGCGGCCGCCACGAACGTGCTGTGCGGCAGGTAGTACAACCCGGCCGACAGCACCTGCGGGGTGCGGATCGAGAAGGCGATGAACAGCGTGGCCGCCGATACCACCACCAGATAGGAGATCAGCACGCGCAGGCGCGCGGCGGCAAGCACGCCCAGTCCACCCAGGATCAGCGTGGCCACGCCGGCCCAGAACAGCCACTGGGAGCCATAGCCGGCCATGGCACCTGCGTCTTCGCCGAACCACAGCGAGCTCACCCGCAGCATCGCGTACAGGCCGACCTTGGTCATGATGGCAAACAGCGCCGCCACCGCTGCCGGTGCGCGTGCGTAGGCTTCAGGCAGCCACAGGTACAGTGGCATCAGTGCGGCCTTGCTGCAGAACACCAGCAGCAGCAGGCCGAGGGTGGCCTTCACCAGGGTCAGGTGGGTGGGCGGCACCTCGGCGATGCGCTGGGATAGTTCGGCCATGTTGAGCGAGCCCAGGGAGGCGTACAGCAGCCCCAATGCGATCAGGAACAGCGTGGACGCGGTGACGTTGAACACCACGTAGTGCAGGCCGATGCGCATGCGCAGCCCGCGTCCGCCACTGAGCAGCAGGCCGTAGGAGGCGATCAGCATCACCTCGAAGAAGACGAACAGGTTGAAGATGTCGCCGGTGAGGAAGGCACCGTTGAGGCCCACCAGCTGGAACTGGAACAGCGCATGGAAGTGCGGTGCGCGCCGGTCCCAGCCCGAGCAGGCGTGCAGCAGGCACGGAATGGCCAGCAGCAGCGTGGTCAGCAGCATCCAGCTGGACAGGCGGTCGGCCACCAGCGCGATGCCCAGCCGCGAGGGCCAGTCGCCCAGCAGGTACACCGCGATGGTCCCATCGGCGGTCTGCGCGAACAGCAGGGCCACCGACGCCGCCAGCGCGGCCACCGTGGTCCAGGCCACCGTGCGCTGCACCTTGGGGCCGTAGCGGCGGTGTTCGACGAACAGCGAACAGGCCGCACCGAACAGTGGAATCAGGATGGGCAGGATCACCGCATGGTTCACGGGCCACCCTCCCGGCCGGGCGCGGTATCGGCCAGCTCTGCAGCCTCATCCTCGTGCGCGTCGACGTGATCGCTGTGGTTGTCGCTGCGGCTGCGCATGGCCAGCACGATGCTCACGGCGGTCATCGCAAAGGCGATGACGATCGCGGTCAGCACCAGTGCCTGCGGCAGCGGATCGGTGTAGTTGCCCAGCGTGCTGTCCACGCCTTCCTTCAGCACCGGCGCCTTGCCGGTGACCAGGCGTCCGCCGGAGAAGATCAGCAGGTTGGTCGCGTAGGACAGGAAGGTCATGCCGAGGATGACGTCGAAGCTGCGCGCGCGCAGCAGCAGGTAGATGCCGATCGCAGCCAGTACGCCGATCGCGCTTGCCAGGGCCAGTTCCATCAGTGGGTCTCCCCGGTACGTGCCGAACGGTTGTTGGGATCGATCTCGCCCTTGCGCGAGTTGCGGGTGCGCGACGGTTTCACCGTGCCCATCATCGACAGGATCAGCATCGCCCCGCCGAACACCACCAGGTACACGCCGGTATCGAAGCCGACCGCGCTGGCCAACGGCACCGTGCCGATCAGCGGCAGCTCCAGGTCCAGGTGCCCGCTGGTCAGGAACGGCACCCCGAACAGCATCGAGGCACAGCCGCTGACGATGGCGATGAGCAGGCCCGCGCCGATGCAGCGGATGTAATCGAAGCCGAAGCGCGATTCCACCGAGGTGGTGCCCTGTATGACGTACTGGATCAGCAGCGGCACCGCCAGCACCAGACCGGCGATGAAACCGCCGCCGGGCGCGTTGTGGCCGCGCAGGAACAGGAAGATCGATACCGTCAGCGTCAGCGGGAACATCACCTGGGCCAGGTCGGCCGGTACCGGCAGCTTGATCGGCGGGCCCGGCATGATCTGCTCAGGCGCCATCCGCGAACGCCGCAGCATGGCGTGCACCACCAGGGCGGCGATGCCGAACACGGTGATCTCACCGAAAGTATCGAAGCCACGGAAGTCCACCAGGATCACGTTGACCACGTTTTCGCCGTACGCTTCGGGCAGCGCACGCGCCAGCAGTTCGCCGGCCATGGTGTTGGGCGGCAGGGTCATCGCGCTGTAGGCCATGGCGGCCAGGCCGCCGCCACCGATCACCGCGATCAATGCGTCCCGGCGCTTGCGCCAGCGTGACTTCTCCGGCGGCGACTGCGCCGGCAGGTAGTTCATGCCCAGCAGCATCAGCACCAGCGTCACCATCTCCACCAGCAGCTGGGTCAGCGCCAGGTCCGGCGCGGACAGGAACACGAAGGTCAGCGACACCATCAGGCCCACGCCACCGGCCACCAGCACTGCCAGCAGGCGCTGCCGATAGACGAACAACGCGCCCAGCGCGCAGGCCATCATCACCGCCCACAGCGCCCAGCCCAGCAACGGAATGGGCTGCGGCGAAGGCCAGTTGGGCGACACTGGATTGGCCACGAACGGGGCGGCGGCCACGATGATCGCCACCACCACCAGCGCCATCAGCATGCGCTGCAGGCTGCCGTTGGCCAGGCCCTGGGTGAGCCGGTGGGCGAAGCCGAACACCAGGTCCAGCTGCTTGTGGAACAGGTTGCGCCCGATGGCATGGCTGACCACCGCATGCAGGTTGATCAGCCGGCGCAGTCCGAAGTACAGGGCGATGCCGCCCAGCACACCGGCGATGCTCATCATCAGCGGCGTGTTGAAGCCGTGCCAGACCGACAGGCTGTAGGCCGGCATGGCCGGGCCCAGGATCGAGGAGGCTGCCGCGTGCAGGATCGGGGCCACGGTGATCGCCGGGGCTACGCCCACCGCCACGCACAGCACCACCAGGACCTCCACCGGCACCTTCATGAAGCGCGGCGGCTCGTGCGGCACCCGGTCCAGGTCATGCGGGCCTTGGCCGAAGAAGGTGTCATGCACGAAGCGCAGGCTGTAGGCCACGCCCAGCACGCCGGCCAGCAGCGCGGCGATCGACACGGCGATGCGCATCGGTTCCGGTCCCTGCGCGGTAATGGCCTCGGCGAACAGCATTTCCTTGGACAGGAAGCCGTTGAGCAGCGGAATGCCGGCCATGGCCAGCGAGGCGATGATCGCCAGGGCGCTGGTGAACGGCATCAACCGGCGCAGGCCACCGAGCTTGCGCATGTCGCGCGTGCCGGTTTCATGGTCGATGATGCCGGCGGCCATGAACAGCGAGGCCTTGAAGGTGGCGTGGTTGAGGATGTGGAACACGCCGGCCACCACCGCCATCGGCGTGGACAGGCCGAACAGCAGGGTGATCAGGCCCAGGTGCGAGATCGTCGAATAGGCCAGCAGCCCTTTCAGATCGTGCTGGAAGATCGCGTTCCAGGCGCCGATCAGCAGGGTCAGTGCGCCGATCCCGCTGACTGTATAGAAGAACAGGTCGGTACCGGCCAGCGCCGGGTGCAGCCGCGCCAGCAGGAACACGCCGGCCTTCACCATGGTGGCCGAGTGCAGGTAGGCCGACACCGGGGTCGGCGCAGCCATGGCATGCGGCAGCCAGAAGTGGAACGGGAACTGCGCGCTCTTGGTGAAGATGCCCGCCAGCACCAGGAACAGGGCCCACGGGTACAGCGGGCTGGCACGGATCACATCGCCGGCGGCCAGCACCGCATCCAGTTCAAAACTGCCGACGATGCGGCCGATCAGCAGCACGCCACCGAGCAGGGCCAGGCCGCCGCCGCCGGTGACCACCAGCGCCATCCGCGCGCCCTCGCGGGCATCCTGGCGGTGCGACCAGAAGCCGATCAGCAGGAACGAGCTGATGCTGGTCATTTCCCAGAACACCATCAGCAACAACAGGTTGCCTGACAGCACCATGCCCAGCATGGCGCCCATGAACAGCAGCAGGTAGCAGTAGAAGCGGTGCGCGTTGTCCCTGGCGCTCAGGTAGTAGTGCGCGTACATCACCACCAGCGCACCGATGGCCAGCACCATGCCGGCGAACATCCAGGCCAGCCCATCCAGCCGCACCGAGAAGGCCAGCCCGATCTGCGGCAGCCAGTCCCCGAAACTGCGCACCACCCCGCCATCAAGGATCGCGGGGGTCATCGTCGCGAGCAGCGCCAGCCCGCCCACGGGGGCGGCCGCGGCCAGCCAGGCGGCCGTGGCACGGGAACTGTGGCGGAACACAATGACCGCCACCGCCAGCAGGAAGGGCAGGGCGAGCAGCAGGAGAAGGCTGGGATTCATGCAGGGAATGCGGGATTCACGAGCAGGCCTTTCAGTCTAACAGGCGGGGATTTGTCGCCGATATACCCGATTACGCCACCAACTGCAGGCAACGTGCGTGATTCATCTTTTTGCTGTCGGCAGGGTGGTCCATTCGGGGTTGTTCAGCGCCGTATGGAAACGTTGCCGGCACTTTGCGCCATGAGTGATCTCGCTACCGTTCAGCCCAGCAACGACAGGGCCTCCGCCCGCGCGTCAGCCACCGCGCAGATGAACGAACCACCCTCCCCGGATCGCGTCCACCGCCATGCTGGACCCGCTGCCGTGCAGCAGGAGTGAGCATCCATTTCGTTCAGGTTGGGCCGGTCAATACGCCAGGTCGAACTTCCGGTACGCCTTGGCCATCACCCAGGCCGGCCCGATCAGCAGATAGGTCAGGTCGGTCAGGAAGCTGGGCTTGCGCCCCTCGAACTTGTGGCCGATGAACTGCGCGACCCAGGCCACCACGAACACGCCCAGCCCCAGCCAGGCCAGGTTGGCCAGCCCGATCTCGGCTTCCAGCAGCCGGCAGGTGCAGCCGCATACAAAGAAGAAGGCGAGCATGCCCAGGCCCAACCGGCGCGACAGGCGGTTGTAGAAGCACCACGCGGTAAACATCGCCAGGCCGGCCCAGACCCCGTACTGGAACCAGGTGATCAGCGGCGGCAGGCACCAGAGCAGGGCAATGACCGACCACAGGATCGCCGGCACCGCTACCACATGGATGCGCTGGTTCAGCGTATTGCGGTGATCGTCTGAATAGCTGGCGAAATAGCGGTCGATGGGCCGCACAAGCTGGGTCGTCGTGGACATTGAGCCTCCGGAGTAACCACAGAATACTCCCGACAGCGGACGGGTAGGGCGGGGCGGGTAGAGCGGGGCGGGTAGAGCGGACTGTCAGTCCGCTGCTCCACCGCAGCCGACTAACAGTCGGCTCTACCGCCCAAGCCGACTAACAGTCGGCTCTACCGCCCAAGCCGGACTCCACCGGCGGCATCAATCCACCGAGATACCGGCCAGGCGCTGCAGCGCCTCGGCGTACTTGGCGCGGGTGCGCTCGATGATGTCCGCCGGGATGCTCGGGCCCGGGGCGGTCTTGCCCCAGTCCAGCGTCTCCAGGTAATCGCGGACGAACTGCTTGTCGTAGCTCGGCGGGCTGGTGCCCACTTCGTACTCGTCGGCCGGCCAGTAGCGCGAGGAATCCGGGGTCAGCATCTCGTCCATGATGTACAGGCGGCCATCGGCATCGGTACCGAACTCGAACTTGGTGTCGGCCAGGATGATGCCGTGCTCGCGGGCGTAATCGGCGGCGAACTTGTAGATGCGCAGGGTGGCATCGCGCACGCGCTCGGCCAGGTCCGCGCCGACCGCCTTCACCATCGCATCGAAATCGATGTTCTCGTCATGGTCGCCCACGGCGGCCTTGGTCGAGGGGGTGAAGATCGGCTCGGGCAGCTGCTCGGCCTGGCGCAGGCCATCGGGCAGTTCAATGCCGCTGACCTTGCCGGTGCGCTGGTAGTCCTTCCAGCCGCTGCCGATGAGGTAGCCGCGGGCGATGGCTTCCACCGGTACCGGCTTGAGCTTGCGGGTCACCACCGCGCGCTTGGCATACAGCGCCGCGTCCACGCCCTCGGGCAGCACGCTGGCCACGTCGATGCCGGTGAGGTGGTTGGGCATCAGGTGCGCGGTCTTGGCGAACCAGAAGTTGGAGACCTGGCAGAGCATTTCGCCCTTGCCGGGAATCGGATCGGGAAGCACCACGTCGAAGGCCGACAGACGGTCGGTCGCGACCATCAGCAGGTAGTCCCCCGGCGGCGTGCCGGCGGGCAGCCGTTCGCGCGGAATGTCGAAAACATCACGCACCTTGCCGCGATGGCGCAAGGGCAGGCCGGGGAGATCGGATTGCAACAACGTGGTCGGCACGGGCACTCCTGGGGCTTCGTCGAGACGGCTGTCCAGGGCACCCGGAGGGCCCGCAGGGACAGCGGGCGGCCTAGTGTAAAGCGGGTTGGGGCCGCTGTGACGTAAAATGAGGTTCCTTTGTTGCCCCGGCCGCCCCGACGACCATGCGCTGGTACGGAAAACTACTTGGATTCATCGCCGGCGCCCTGCTTTTCAGGCCCAATCCGCTGTTTGGTGCCGTGGTCGGCCTGCTGATCGGCCATGCCTTCGATGCCGACTGGTTCCGGCTGAACAGGGAGAACCCGTACCGGGAGCTGGGGCTGACCTCCGAGGCCACCGATGCCGAGATCGACCTGGCCTACCGGCGGCTGATGTCCCAGTACCACCCCGACAAGGTCGTCGGCGCCGCCCCCGAGCTGCGCCAGCAGGCCGAGCGCAAGTCGCGCCAGCTCAACGCCGCCTACGACCGCATCAAGACCCTGCGCAAGCGCTGAGCGCGCGCGGCCCCCTCTCTACGTCCTGAAGGCCCCGGCCATGTCCAACTGCATCATTGCCCCCTCCATCCTGTCCGCCAACTTCGCCCGCCTCGGCGAAGAGGTGGACAACGTGCTCGCCGCCGGTGCCGACTGGGTGCATTTCGACGTGATGGACAACCATTACGTGCCGAACCTGACCATCGGCCCGATGGTCTGCCAGGCGCTGCGCAAGCATGGCGTGACCGCCCCGATCGACGTGCACCTGATGGTGGAACCGGTGGACCGCATCATTCCGGACTTCGCCGAGGCCGGCGCGACGTACATCAGCTTCCACCCCGAGGCCAGCCGCCACGTGCACCGCACCATCCAGCTGATCCGCTCGCTGGGCTGCAAGCCGGGCCTGGTGCTCAACCCGGGCACCCCGGTGGACATCCTGGACTGGGTGCTGGACGACCTGGACCTCGTGCTGCTGATGTCGGTCAACCCCGGTTTCGGCGGCCAGGCCTTCATTCCCTCTGCGCTGGACAAGCTGCGCGTGGTCCGCCAGAAGATCGATGCCAGCGGTCGCGACGTGCGCCTGGAGATCGACGGCGGGGTGAAGGCCGACAACATCGGCGCGATTGCCGCGGCCGGCGCCGACGCCTTCGTGGCCGGCTCGGCGATCTTCAACGCGCCGATCAGCTACAAGGACGTGATCGACCAGATGCGCCACAACGTAGCCAAGGCACGGGGCTGAGCATGGGTGCGCCGGCGCTGCAGATCCGCGAGGCCACCGCTGCCGATGCCGCGCTGATCCTGCGCTTCATCCGCGAGCTGGCGATCTACGAAAAGGCCGAATCGTCGGTGCAGACCGACGAGGCCGGCATCGTCGCCAGCCTGTTCGGCGAGGGCGCCAAGGCGCGCGCGCTGATCTGCGAAGCCGGTGGCGAGGCCATCGGCTACGCGGTGTACTTCTACAACTATTCCACCTGGCTCGGCCGCAACGGCATCTACCTGGAAGACCTGTACGTGAGCCCCGCGCAGCGCGGCAGCGGCGCCGGCAAGGCGCTGCTCAAGCACATCGCCCGCATCGCCGTGGCCGAAGGCTGCGGCCGCTTTGAATGGTCGGTGCTCGACTGGAATGAGCCGGCCATCAAGTTCTATGAAGCCGCCGGCGCCAAGCCGCAGAGCGAGTGGACGGTGTACCGCCTCGAGGGCGAAGCCCTGAAGGCATTCGCCGGCGGAGATTGAACGCATATGCGGCGAAGGCCATCATCGGGGCTATCAATGTTCGAGCTGTAGCCGATAGGTAGAAATGCCTTGCCACGCAGATGTTCCCGTAACAGAATCGATCCATCCAGCCCTCCAAGTACGCCCCCCTACTGATCGCGGGACGGCCGAAACGGGGGCTTTTTTTTGATCACGTTCCGCGGAGGCAAAGGCATGCCCACTGCAGTCCTCATTGACGGCGGCTACTTCATCAAGCGGTTCCGCCGGATCGAGCCGGAAAACGCATACAACGCGTCCCGGGCGGCAGATCAGGCGCATAGATGGGCACTGGCGCACCTTCGCTCACCCACGGGCGAAGCAAGGGATCTGTATCGGATCTTCTTCTACGACTGCCCTCCGCTTCTTAAGCGGATGCACAATCCGATATCAGGCGAGTGCGTTGATTACGCTCGTTCGCCAGAAGCGCTTTTTAGACGGGAGCTGCACGAGAAATTGCGTCAGATGCGCAAGGTTGCTCTGCGACTGGGCCACTTGACCGACTTCAATACGTGGTCTGCCAGTCCGGGCGTACTTGATGATCTGCTGAAGGGGCGTCGTCGTTTCGCCGATCTTGCGGCTGAAGATGTCCATCCAGTGATAAGGCAGAAGGGGGTCGACATGCGAATAGGCATCGACATCTCTTCCCTCGCCCTGAAGCGGCAGGTTCGGCAGATCGTTCTGATGGCCGGTGACGCTGATTTCGTACCCGCGGCGAAGTTGGCCAGGCGCGAAGGCGTCGACTTCGTACTGGACCCCATGTGGTCCGCCATTCCGCAAGGCCTGGTCGAGCATATAGACGGGATGCGCTCGGTCTGCCCCCGGCCCCAAAAAAAAGACCGCACCCTTGCGAATGCGGCCCTGGGAATAGCGGGAGGCTGATCCTGCCTCCATCCATCGTCCCTGCTATGGACTTCCATTCTCCGGGCGATCAGTGACCGTTTGATGACGTTCACTGCCCCTGAGCCACCGGGCTGATAGCCTGCGCCTCCCCCTCCCATGGAAGTGCGGTATGCGTGGTCCTCGCTGGCGTCTGATCCTCAATGGCAAGTCCACGGGCAACGTCGAGCTGCGCGAGGCGGTGCATGCGCTTCGCGAGCAGGGGGTGACGATCGAGGCCCGGGTCACCTGGGAAGACGGCGACGCCGAGCGTTACGTGGCCGAAGCCATCGAGCACGGCGTGGATACCATCATCGCCGCCGGTGGCGACGGCACCCTGAGCGAAGTGGCCGAAACCCTGGCCCACCGCGACGAGGCGGCGGAGGCGCTGCCGACCCTGGGCCTGGTCCCGCTGGGTACCGCCAATGATTTCGCGACCGCCGCCGGCATTCCCGAGGAGCCGATCCAGGCGCTGCAGATGATCCTGGCCCAGCCGGCGTGCCCGCTGGACCTGCTGCGCATCGACGCCGACGGTGACCTGTGGTGGTGCGCCAACGTGGCCAGCGGCGGATTTGGCACCGAAGTTACGGTGGAGACCGACGAGGGCCTGAAGAAGGTGCTCGGCGGGCTGGCCTACCTGGTGACGGGCATCTCCCGGCTGGGCCGGATCGAACCCATCCAGGCCCGGCTGCGCACCCCGGACTTCAACTGGGAAGGGGGCTTCATTGCGCTCGGCATCGGCAACGGCCGCCAGGCCGGCGGTGGCCAGGTGCTGTGCCCCGAAGCGCTGGTCAATGACGGCCTGCTCGATCTCACCGTGATCCCGGAGCTGAGTGGCGAAGTCGCCTCGACGCTGGGCGCATTGATCCGTGGCGGCAAGCAGGGTGCGCTGGAGCAGGTGGCCGAGCGCACCCGCGCGCCGTGGGTGGAAATAGACGCCGACGAACCGATGACCCTCAACCTGGACGGCGAACCGGTTCGCGCGCGCCGCTTCCGCATCGACTGCGTGGCAGCACGCGTGCGCATGCACCTCCCGCTCGACAGCGCGCTCCTGCAGTAGGCTGTTGCCGCACCGCTCGCGGTAGAGCCGGCCCCTTCCGGGCTGCTCAGAGCAGCGGAATATCCTCTTCCCTGGTCGGGAAGCCAAACGCCTCCCGCTTCTTGCGAATGTGCTCAGGCATCGGCGGACGCGGGATGTTGCGCGCGATCAGCCATTGCTGACATTTCTTCTGCCACGGCAGAAGATCGGGCGTGGTGATTTCCCAATAGATTGCGTCGACCATTCGCATAGGCGGCGCTTCTCCGGAGCCGGTCAGAATCTTGGTCTTTATGGTTGGGTCTGCGCCGTGCTCCAGAAGCCAGTAGGCGGAGTTGAAGCCCCCCCGTCCGGTGTACAGGCTCAAGATGGTATCTGCGGATCCAAGATTGGCCTGGTTTACGTCAGCGCCATTCTCGACCAGTAGCTGCACGTTCTTCCACTGGTTTCCGCTAAGAAACGCCTGGTACATCAGCGTTTCGTTGTTGGAGTTGCGTGTGTTGGGATCTCCGCCATGTTTCAGAAGGAGCTCGAGGAATCGGGGGTCCTCCATCTTGGCGGCGTAGACCATCGCGTTATTGAAGCCAAGCCTGCGCCCATCAATCTCCTTGAACATCCGCGCATTGGGGTCGGCGCCATTCTCCAGCAACGCGCGCAGCCCCTCCAGGCTTTGTGCACGCAATGGCCAGGCAATCAGAGGAATGCCGTCGCGCCGGGCAAAGGTTTTGTCGGGATCGACGCCTTCATCCTTGACCAAGTGGCGAATGGCTGCCGCGTCACCGTTCTCAACCGCGATAGCCAGCTCCAATGCCTTGCCGTCGAAATAGTCGCCGGCGCCATGTGAAGACGATGCCGCACACCCGTTGAAGAGAATAAGTGTGAGCCATGCCGCACTTAGAAGGGCTTTTGTCATCGCGTTGTGAAGACTGATGCGCATGATCATCCTGATGTTGAGCCCCTGAAGGCGTGACATTAGCAAAGTGTTCTGTTATTCGATAAGAAGCGCGGCTCGGGGGGATCGCGCGCCTTCACAGTGCAATGGAGCTTGCCATGAGTGGTCCCGATACTGAGGCGCGCGCGCGCGCCATCCAGGAACAGAACCTTCTTGTTCAACAGCTCCGCGAGAGCGGAAGCAACAAAGAGGCGGATCGTCTCCAGGAAACCTATCACGCGCGCGAGATGTCAGGCTTGGCCGCTGATGTATACCTCTCGGCAAAAAATGAAGGACAGCCACCCGCAGGGTGGACGCGCGCGAGCGCCGATCCAGCTGCGCTGCGCGCTGCGGGAATCAACATGTCGGACGAAGAAATACTTCGTCAACTTCGCCCGACAGAGTCTGGATTCCGCGCTGAAATCTACCTTCCTGACAAGAGTGTGCTCGGCAGCGATGCGAGGCCAGTCGTGGTGTTCAAAGGCTCGACTGGTGAGATTGTTGATCCCTCGGCACCCAGCGGCCGGCGTGAGTCCGGCGGAGAGGACTTCCTGAACAATGGCCAGCAAGGCATTGGCATGCGTAGCGACTACTACGACCGCGCCATGCAGCTCGCCACGCGAATCAAGGAAGAGAGTAGCGGCGGCTTCGAAATCGCCGGCCACTCCCTCGGCGGCGGCATGGCCTCCGCCGCCTCCGCCGTCACCGGTGCCCGCGCTACTACCTTCAATGCGGCCGGTCTGCACCCGGATACGCCGGCGCGCTATGCCAAAGACAACGGCCTGCCCACCTTCAACCCGCAGCAGACCGTACACACCTACCAGACCAGCGGTGAGGTGCTCAACGACGTGCAGAACGGGATGCAGCGCCTTAACGAACAACAGCGACATGCCTACGGGCTGCTGGCTAACGAAGCCAGCATGCTGATGCGCGAGCCGCTGATGCAGGCCAAGGTGGCCGAGAAGATGCGCGAGATGCTGCCGCCCGGTGCGCAGACCGCGGCCGCGCAATTCGTCGAACAGTTGGCCACCAAACCGGGCTACGAGGCCCTTCGCGATATCCCGGTCGCGGCGGGGCGCATGGAGTTGGTGCTCGATCCCAAGACCCGCGATGCGCAGGAGCGGCTGGTGGATCGCGCGCGTACTGATGCCCCCAGCCAGGTAGCCGAGCTGGCCGGACCGTTGTCCAAGGTGCTGCACTCGGCCGCGCATGGCATGCACAACGGCCGGGTAGTGGGCGAAGTGGTGGAGAAGGGGGGAGCAACCGCTGCCCACGTCCTTGACCGCACCGGCGACGCCGTCGAGCAGGTCGCCCGCGTGCAGGGCATGGTGGTGGGCAAGGTAGTCGACATGGGATCGGCCACGCTGCAGGTGAGCGCCAAAGCCACCACCACCGTGTACGCCCAGGGCCGCGAACTGACCGGCATGATCGAGTCCACGGCGCATCGCGTGGAATCGCGCGCGCAGTCCGGGATTCTGTCGGTGGCCTCATGGGGAGCGGGCAAGCTGGGGTTCGACAACGTCTCCAAGGACCTCGACAGCCGCGCCGATGCCGTACACGCCGCGGGCCAGGCGCGTGCCACCGCCGCAACGCGCGATGCCCGGGAGGACGCCGATGCGGCCCGCGCCGCCGGCCAGCGCACCGCCGAGAGCATCGACCGTGACGGCCAATGGGTGGCGGGTAAGCTTCAGAATGGGTATGCCACGGCCGGCGCCTATGTCGACCAGGGCTATGACTTTGCGGCGCACCACATCAAGAACACCACGGCGCAGGCGCCGGCGGTGTTTGCCTCGGTTGGCGGGGCAGTGGCGGGCCTTCGCGGCGCGGCCGCTACCTACGTACCCACGGCGCTGACGCCGCAGAACATCGGCAACATCATCGAGACCAAGCGCCTGGTCGAAAACATCGGCCCGGCATTTGGCGAGGCTGTGCAGCGCCACGGGATGAAGGAAACGGTCATTCCCAGCCTGGACGCCGAGCTCATCAAACAGGAAGCGCAGGCCCGCGCGTTGCTGGAACAGCACGAACGCATCCAGCACCCGGCGGAGAAGCACGCCGCCGTCGCCCCCGAGCCCTCCACGCTGGTGGTCGGCATCAATGATCCCGGCCACAGGCAGTACCACCTGTTCCAGGGTGCCCAGTCAGGCGTGCACGGCATTGATGCCGCCCACAACCGCGTGCCCGATCTGCAGAGCGACCAGCTGGCCGGTGCGTTGGCGGCGAAGGCCACGCAGGAAGGCCTGGAACGCATCGAGCGGGTCGTGCTCAGCGAGGACCGCACCCGCGTGTTCGCGGTCGATACCCAGGACCTCACCTCCGTGCACCGCCACTTGGCGCAGGTGGACGTGGTGGCCGGCCGGCAGCAGCCGCTCAGCGTGAGCACCGAGCAGGTGGCCGAGGTCAACCGCCAGCAGGAACGCGCGGCCGCTGCCCCGGCGCTGGTGGCCGACCTGGGCGCCGAGCAGCAGCGCGAGCAGGAGCAGCAGGCCGCGCGGCGGATGGGATGAGACGGGACGGGTGGGTGCTGGAACCGGCGGCGGCCGCTGGAACGGCGGGACCGGCGGGAACGCCTGAACGGCTGAAGCGACTGGAACGGCTGAAACGACTGGAACGGCTGGAACGGCTGGAACGAGGGTAGCGCCGACTGTTAGTCGGCTGCTTGACCGGGCAGCCGACTAACAGTCGGCGCTACCTCCGCCACCTCCGCCTGAGGCCTTTGTCCATCCGGCCGCGCCACGGCCACGGGTTCCATCCGGTGCCGCCAATGCGGTACAGTCCCCGGGTGCCCATTCTGACGACCCCGCATACCCTTTCTTCCGCTCGCCGTTGGTGGCGATGGTGGCCTGTTGCCGTCGTCCGTCCCGCCACCGCCGTTTCCCGGAAGGAAAGTCGTCTTGATCACGCTCGAGCAGTTCCAGCAGCAGGCCGCTGAAGGCCACACCCGCATCCCCGTCGTCCGCGAAGTGCTGTCCGACCTGGACACGCCGCTTTCGGTCTATCTGAAGCTCGCCGACGGCCCGCATACCTACCTGTTCGAATCGGTCGAAGGCGGCGAACGCTTCGGGCGCTATTCCATCATCGGCCTGCCGGCCCGCCGCGTGTACGCCTTCCACGGCCACACCCTGACCGTCAGCGAAGCTGGCCAGGTGGTGGAAACCCGCGAGGTCGCCGACCCGTTCACCGAAGTGGAGGCGCTGCGCAGCGCCCATTCGGTGCCCAAGCTGGCCGGCCTGCCGGGCTTCACCGGCGGCCTGGTGGGCTGGTTCGGGTTCGAGTGCATCGGCTACATCGAACCGCGCCTGGCTCCGCCGCGCGGCCGCGACGAGCTCGGCACCCCGGACATCCTGCTGCTGCACTCCGAAGAACTGGCGGTGTTCGACAACCTCAAGGGCCGCCTGTACCTGATCGTGCACGCCGACCCCGGCCAGCCCGGTGCGTGGGACGAGGCGCAAACGCGGCTGGACGGCCTGGTGGCCAAGCTGCGCGCCCCGGGCGCGGGCTACCCGGTGCCGATCACCCGCGACGTGCTGGACGAAAACGACTTCGTTTCCGGCTTCACCCGCGAAGGCTTCATTGCCGCCGTGGACAAATCCAAGGAATACATCCGCGCCGGCGACATCTTCCAGGTGGTGCTCAGCCAGCGCCTGAGCGTGCCGTTCAAGGCGCGCCCGGTGGATGTATACCGGGCGCTGCGCGCGCTGAATCCGTCGCCGTACATGTACTTCCTCGACACCGGCGATGTGCAGGTGGTCGGCTCCTCGCCGGAAATCCTGGTGCGCCTGCAGGACGGGGAAGTGACCGTGCGCCCGATCGCCGGTACCCGCCCGCGCGGCGCCACGGTGGAGGAAGACAACGCGCTGGAAGCCGAACTGCTGGCCGATCCGAAGGAACGCGCCGAGCACCTGATGCTGATCGACCTGGGCCGCAACGACGCCGGCCGCGTGTCCAAGGCCGGCACGGTGGAAGTGGGCGAGCAGTTCGTGATTGAACGCTACAGCCACGTGATGCACATCGTCAGCGAAGTGACCGGGCAGCTGCAGCCGGGCCTGAGCTACGCCGATGTGCTGCGCGCCACGTTCCCGGCCGGCACGGTCAGCGGCGCGCCAAAGATCCGCGCGCTGGAAGTGATCCGCGAGCTGGAGCCGATCAAGCGCAATGTCTACGCCGGCAGCATCGGTTACATCGGCTGGCACGGCGATGCCGACACCGCCATTGCGATCCGCACCGCGGTGATCAAGGACGGTCGCCTGCACGTGCAGGCCGGCGCCGGCATCGTCTACGACTCGGACCCGGGCAAGGAATGGGACGAGACCATGAACAAGGGCCGCGCACTGTTCCGCGCCGTCGCCCAGGCCGCCAAGGGCCTTTGATATTCGCGGTGTGCCGGCCAACGGCTGGCGCCACCGATTCCCCATTGCATCCTTGATTCCAGGAATTTGCCATGTTGTTGATGCTCGACAACTACGACAGCTTCACCTACAACCTCGTGCAGTACCTGCAGACGCTGGGTGCCGATGTAAAGGTGGTGCGCAACGACGCCCTGAGCGTTGACGAGATCGCGGCGCTCGCGCCCGAACGCATCGTGATCTCACCCGGCCCGTGCACGCCCAACGAAGCGGGCGTGTCGCTGGAGCTGATCCGGCGGCTGGGTCCGACCACTCCCATCCTGGGCGTGTGTCTTGGCCACCAGGGTATCGGCCAGGTGTACGGCGGCGATGTCATCCGCGCCGGCACCATCATGCATGGCAAGACCTCGCCGATCCGCCACCTGGGCAAGGGCGTGTTTGCCGGCCTTCCGGACCGCTACCAGGCCACCCGCTACCACTCGCTGGTGGTGGACAAGACCACGCTGCCCGACTGCCTGGAAGTGACCGCCTGGACCGAGAACGAGGACGGCACCATGGAAGAGATCATGGGCCTGCGCCACCGCGAACACCCGGTGGAGGGCGTGCAGTTCCACCCCGAATCGATCCTCACCGAGCACGGCCATGCCCTGCTGAAGAACTTCCTGCAAAGGACACCCACATGACCTTCTCCCCCCAGGAAGCCCTGCAACGCACCATCGAGCACCGCGAAATCTTCTTCGACGAGATGGTCGACCTGATGCGCCAGGTGATGCGCGGTGAGGTGTCGCCGGTGATGACCGCCGCGATCCTCACCGGCCTGCGGGTCAAGAAGGAGACCGTGGGCGAGATCGCCGGTGCTGCCACGGTGATGCGCGAGTTGGCGCTGGCCGTGCCGGTCGAAGACCGCACCCACCTGATCGATATCGTCGGTACCGGTGGCGACGGCTCGCATACCTTCAACATCTCCACCTGCGCGATGTTCGTGGTGGCGGCGGCGGGCGCGAAGGTCGCCAAGCATGGCAACCGCAGCGTGTCGTCCAAGTCCGGCAGTGCCGATGCGGTCGAAGCACTGGGCGCGATCATCGAGCTGCGTCCGGAGGAGGTGGCCCGCGCGATCAGTGAAACCGGCATCGGCTTCATGTTCGCGCCCATGCACCACCCGGCAATGAAGGTGGTCGCGCCGGTGCGCCGCGAAATGGGCGTGCGCACCATCTTCAACATCCTTGGCCCGCTGACCAACCCGGTGGGCGCTACCAACGTGCTGATGGGCGTGTTCCATCCGGACCTGGTCGGCATCCAGGCACGCGTGCTGCGCGAGCTGGGCGCCGAGCGCGCCATGGTGGTGTGGGGCCGCGACAACATGGACGAGATCTCGCTCGGCGCCGGCACCCTGGTCGGCGAGCTGCGCGACGGCAAGGTGCGCGAATACGAGATCCACCCCGAAGACTTCGGCATTGCCATGTCGGCCAGCCGCAACCTCAAGGTGAGCGGGCCGGAAGAATCGATCGCGATGCTGCGTGGGGTGCTCGACGACCAGCCCGGCCCGGCGCTGGACATCGTGGCGCTCAACGCCGGGGCGGCGCTGTACGTGGCCGGCGTGGCCAGCAGCATCGCCGACGGCCTGGCCCGTGCCCGCGCGGCCATCGCCGACGGCAGCGCACGCCAGCGCATGCAGGATTACGTGGATGCGACCCAGCGCATCCGACGCGCGGGCTGAGCCCGATTTCACGCTTTGCTGCGGGCTGGCCGATAATGGCCGGCCTGAAGGACTCTGAACGACATGAGCGACAAGAGCGACATCCTCGAGACCATCCTGGCCCGCAAGGCCGTTGAAGTGGCCGAGCGCCGTGCACGGGTCCCCCTGGAAGCGCTGCAGGCACGCCTGGCCGGCGCCCCGCCGGTGCGCGGCTTCGCCGATGCACTGCGCGCCTCGATTGCCGCCGGCAACCCGGCGGTGATCGCCGAGGTGAAGAAGGCCAGCCCGTCCAAGGGCGTGATCCGCCCGGATTTCCACCCGGCCGATATTGCGGTGAGCTACGAGTTCGGGGGTGCCAGCTGCCTGTCGGTGCTGACCGACGTGGATTTCTTCCAGGGCGACGATGCCTACCTGCAGCAGGCCCGCGACGCCTGCACGCTGCCGGTGCTGCGCAAGGACTTCGTGATCGATGCGTACCAGGTCTACGAGGCACGCGTGCTGGGTGCCGACTGCATCCTGCTGATCGTGGCCGCGCTGGAAGACCGCCAGCTGGCCGAGCTGTCCGACCTGGCCATGCAGCTGGGCATGGACGTGCTGGTGGAAGTGCACGACATCGATGAACTCGAACGCGCCATCCAGGTGCCGGTGCCGCTGATCGGCATCAACAACCGCAACCTGCGCACCTTCGAGGTGTCGCTGCAGACCACCCTGGACATGCGCCAGGCCGTGCCGCGCGACCGCCTGCTGGTGACCGAGAGCGGCATCCTGGGCGCTGACGACGTGAGCCTGATGCGCAACGCCGGCGTGCATGCGTTCCTGGTGGGCGAGGCCTTCATGCGGGTCGAAGAGCCCGGCGAGGGCCTGCGTCAGCTATTCTTCAGCGCATGACTGCGATCTACCCGACTCCGCGTGACGACGCGCCGCTGGTGGTCTTCGACTTCGACCACACCCTTTATGACGGCGATTCCGGCAGCCACCTGTTTGCCTCGCTGATCAAGCGCAACCCGCTGCGGCTGCTGGCCGCGCTGCTGGTGACGCCGGTAGCGGGGCCACTGGTGGCGATGTTGCCGACCCGGCGTACCGGTATTTCGGTCTATGTCTGGATCGCCACGTTCGGGTTGCACCGCGCGCGCGAGTTCAACCGCGTGATCGATGCCTACGTGATCAAGCACGAGGCGCAACTGCGCGCCAAGCTGCTGCCGGAGGCGCTGGCGGTATTCGCCACGCACCGGGCGCAGGGCGACCGGGTAGTGGTGGCGACCGGCGCGCCGCCGGAGCTGGCCCGCGCCATCCTGGCGTTTGTCGCCCATCAGGGCGTGCCGGTGATCGGCAGCGAAGTGGGGCCGCGCTTCGGCGCGGTGGGCGCAACCCGCCACTGCCACAACGAAGAAAAGATGCGCATGCTGCGCGAGCGCGGCTATGGCGACATCGATGTGGCCTATTCGGACAGCACCGCGGACCTGCCGTTGCTGCTGGCAGCCAAGGAGCCGGTGGTGGTGAACCCGAAGGTGTCCAAGGTCGCGTATTTCCGGCAGGTGCTCAAGCCCGGCACGCGGATCCTCAACTGGGGTTGCGTGGATCGCGGCGGCGACCGCTGAGGCGTATCGACCAACGGTCGATACCTACCGTTGGCGCGCCACACGCCGGTAGCGCCCTACCGTTGGTAGGGCGGCGGCGCACAGCGCCGCGCTTTACCCCGCCAGCCAGCCGCGCACCGCGCCGCTGATCTGGAACAGGCTGATCGACAGCACCAGCACGCCCACGGCCACCAACACCCAGCGTTCCTTGACCCGCTTCACCAGCACTGCGGCCAGCGGGGCGGCCATCATGCCGCCGATCAGCAGGCCGGCCACGATGTTCAGGTACTGCAGGCCCATCGAGAGCAGGAAGGTGATCGACACTGCCAGCGTCACCACGAACTCGGCCGCGTTGACCGTGCCGATGGTGGTCCGGGCCTGGCCGCCCCGGGCGAGCAGGGTGGAGGTGGCCACCGGTCCCCAGCCGCCGCCGCCGCTGGCGTCCAGCAGCCCGGCGACGAAGCCCAGCACCGGCACCCGCTTCACTTCCTGGCGCGGCACCAGCTTTCCGGCCGCGCGCAGCAGGATGAAGACCGCCAGGATCAGCAGGTAGCCGTAGATGAAGGGACGGATCGCATCACCGGGCAGCTGGGTCAGCACATAGGCGCCCAGCACGCCGCCGACCGCGCCGGGCAGGGCCAGGCGCAGGAACAACCGCTTGTCCACGTTGCCGGCCACGAGGTGCGAAACGCCCGAGGCGCCTGTCGTGAACACCTCGGCGGTGTGCACGCTTGCGCTGACCGCCGCCGGCGGCAGGCCCATGCTGAGCATGACCGACGATGAGACGAGCCCGAAGGCCATGCCGAGCGCGCCGTCCACCAGCTGCGCGCCAAGCCCGATCAGGATGAACCAGTAGAATTCGCTGCCAGATGCCATGCCGTCAGCCTAGCGGCAGCGCGTGAAAGGCGCTGTCATGCCGACGTTGGCGCCGGCCGGTGGCCGGCATCCGGCGTCATCGGGTGCCGTACAGGACGACGGTCTTGCCCCGCGCATGCAGCAGCCCATCGCTCTGCAGCTTCTTCAGCACGCGGCCGGCCATTTCACGCGAGCAGCCGACCAGGCGGGCCAGCTCCTGGCGCGACACGCGCAGCTGGGTGCCCTGCGGATGGCTCATGGCCTCCGGTTCGCGGGACAGGTCATGCAGGGTGCGCACGATGCGGTCGGTGACATCAAGGAACGCCAGGCGGCTGGCCTTGCGGCTGGTGTCGAGCAGGCGCTTGGAGACCTGCTGGCCCAGTGCGTACAGCAGGCGCGGGGCATCGGTGGACAGCGGGCCCAGGAACAGCTGGTGCAGCCGCTCGTAGCTGATCTCGGCCAGCTCGCAGGGGGTCCGGGTGCGCAGGATCACCTCGCGGCGGTCGGTTTCCACGAACAGGCCCATCTCGCCGACGAACTCCCCGGAGCCGAAGTAGCCCAGGACCAGTTCGCGGTCGTCTTCTTCTTCAGCAATTATGGAAACGGAGCCGCTGATCACGTAATACAGGGTGCCGGCGGGGTCGCCGGGGCGGAAAACGTCCGTGCGGGCCGGGTAGCGGCGTCGGTGGCTGTGGGCCAGAAAGCGGTCAATGGTGGCGATGTCCAGGGCCAATGGACTTGTGGCAAGGCGCACAGATGACACGTTGAGGCGCTCCCTTTGCTCATGAACAATTCACGGCTATGTGCCGCGAGCTTAACGATCAGGGTTGTGAAGGGCAAACCCCAACACAGCAACTTGTTTCAATGCAAGTTTCGCCCCCGATCACTTTGCCCCATAATTGATCCTTTCCCACCACACACAGGATCGACCGCCGTGGTCAAGCCGTTGCCTCGCCTGAGGTTGCAGGGTTTCAACAACCTCACCAAGGCGCTGAGCTTCAACATCTATGACGTGTGTTACGCCCGCACCGAAGAGGAGCGTCAGCGTTACATTGAATACATCGATGAAGAGTACAACGCCGATAGGCTGACTCAAATCTTGACCGATGTCGCCGAGATCATCGGCGCCAACATCCTCAATGTCGCGCGCCAGGACTACGATCCGCAGGGCGCGTCGGTGACGATCCTGATCTCCGAAGAGCCGGTGATCGACAAGAAGCTGGCGGGCAAGGAGTTGATCTCCGATGCCGTGGTAGCGCACATGGACAAGAGCCACATCACCGTCCATACCTACCCCGAAACCCACCCGCAGGAAGGCATCGCGACGTTCCGCGCGGACATCGATGTGGCTACCTGTGGCGTGATTTCGCCGCTGAAGGCGCTGAACTACCTGATCGAGAGCCTGGAATCGGACATCGTGATCATGGACTACCGCGTCCGTGGCTTCACCCGTGACGTGAAGGGCAAGAAGCACTACATCGATCACAAGATCAACTCGATCCAGAACTTCCTGGCCAAGAACATCAAGTCGCGTTACGAGATGTTCGACGTCAACGTCTACCAGGAAAACATCTTCCACACGAAGATGCACCTGAAGGATTTCGACCTGGACCAGTACCTGTTCGAGGAAAAGGCCAAGAACATTTCGTTCAAGGAACGCATGAAGATCGAAGCGCTGCTCAAGCGCGAGATCGAAGAGCTGTTCCACGGCCGCAACCTGTCCGAGTAACACCACGCGACACCCGCCCGGACCATGGCCCGGGTGGTGCTGCACAAGGCGGGACGCCCCGCCCTGTGGAACATCTGTTTTGCGCAGAAGTGATGTTCCACGGCAAGCTACCGACGACGGTCCGGTGTGAAGACACCGGGCCGTTTTGTTTTTGTTTAGGAGGCACCCATGCCCTGGATCTACCTGCTGCTGGCCGGCATCTTTGAAATCGGCTTTGCGATCGGAATGAAATATTCGGACGGCTTCAGCAAGCCGCTGCCCACGCTCGCCACGGTCGGTGCGGCACTGGTCAGCCTGTACCTGATGAGTCAGGCGATGAAATCCATCCCGGTGGGCACCGCCTACGCGATCTGGACCGGCATCGGCGCGCTGGGCGTGGCCACGCTGGGCATCTTCCTGTTCGGCGACAGCGCTTCGGCGCCGCGCCTGGCCTGCATCGGGCTGATCGTGGCCGGGGTGATCGGCCTCAAACTCGTTTCGGGCTGACCTTAAAGCCGGTAGGCGATGGTCTTCATGACCTTGGAGGCCACCGCCATCACGCCCGGAATTGGCGGCGGAAGCTTCCGCGCGCCGGCATGCTCGGCGTGGTCGGCGTGGCGGGCCTCGTCGATCTTCATCACCTTGAGGATCTCGCGGCTGCGCTGGTCGGTCGGGGGCAGGGTGTCCAGGTGCTCGTCCAGGTGGGCTTCCACCTGGCGCTCGGTTTCCACCACGAAGCCCAGGTTCCAGCCATCCCCGCGCAGCCCGGCCAGGGTGCCGATGGTATAGCTGCCGGCGTACCAGATCGGGTTGAACAGGCTGGGCCGGCTGTCCAGCTCGCGCAGGCGCTGGGCGCACCAGGCCAGGTGGTCGGTCTCTTCCTGGGCCGCCTCTAGCAGGTGGGCACGGGTTTCCGGCTCGCGGGCCACCGCGGCCTGGCCGAAGTACAGGCCCTGCGCGCAGACCTCGCCGACATGGTTGATCCGCATCAGACCGGCGGCATGGCGGCGGGCCGGGGCGGGCATCGGTGCGTCCGGGGTCGCCTCGGCCGGGTACGGGCGGCTGGCCGGCGGGTTGCCGAACACCGTGTCCAGGGCGCGCTGGGCCTCGGTCAGCAGGTGGTCGAGCGGGGTGATCTGGCGGAGCGCGGTCATGCGGTCGGGCATCGCGGCGGGGGATCATCGATTCTCGCCCCCCGGCGCCGGTCTGCCAAGCCATGCCGCCGTTCGATTTGCATGTGGGCCAAATGGCCAGTACAATCCCGCCTCTTCACAACGCGTGGCAGAGTTCCGGCCGCTCCATGGCCGCAATGAGCCCGACCTACCTGAGTTCTTCCATGAGCACTTTCACTGCAAAGTCCGAGACCGTCCAGCGCGACTGGTATCTCGTCGACGCCTCCGGCAAGACGCTGGGCCGTCTGTCCACCGAGCTGGCCCGCCGTCTGCGCGGCAAGCACAAGCCGGTCTACACCCCTCACGTTGATACCGGTGATTACCTGGTTGTCATCAATGCAGAAAAGATTGCCGTCACCGGCAACAAGCTGCAGGACAAGCTGTACCACCGCTTCACTGGCTACATCGGCAACCTGAAGACCGAAACTCTGGCCCAGGCGCTGGAGCGCCACCCGGAGCGCGTCATCGAAACCGCCGTCAAGGGCATGCTGCCGAAGGGCCCGCTGGGCCGCGCCATGTACCGCAAGCTCAAGGTGTACTCGGGTTCCGAGCACCCGCACGCCGCTCAGCAGCCCCAGGTTCTGGATATCTAATCATGGCTATCACTCAAAACTACGGCACCGGCCGCCGCAAGTCCTCCACCGCCCGCGTGTTCCTGCGCAAGGGCGCCGGCAACATCACTGTCAATGGCCGTCCGCTGGACGAGTTCTTTGGCCGTGAAACCGCACGCATGATCGTGCGTCAGCCGCTGGAACTGACCAAGAACACCGAATCGTTCGACATCATGGTCACCGCCGCTGGCGGCGGCACCACCGGCCAGGCCGGTGCGATCCGCCTGGGCATCGCCCGCGCGCTGGTCGAGTACGACGAAACCCTGAAGTCCGAGCTGCGCAAGGCTGGCTTCATGACCCGTGACGCCCGTGAAGTCGAGCGTAAGAAGGTCGGCCTGCACAAGGCACGTCGCGCCACCCAGTTCTCCAAGCGCTGATCCATCGCGCCTGGCGTGGGATCCTTCGGGATCCCGCTGGGAGGAAAGCAAAAGCCCGGCTTTGGCCGGGCTTTTGTCGTTTCAGCGGGGCAGGTTACGGTTACACCGCCCCCGGCTCACCCTTGGCCTTGCTGCGCGGCCAGTACCCGCCGCCGCGCTTGGGTGCCGGCGCGCGCTTGCGCGGGCGGTCATGGCCCGCCGCGTGCCCCGGCATCCAGGCCTCCTGGGCGGACTTGGGCATCGACTCCACGCCGGTGCCGGCCACGCCCCGGGCCAACGGCGCCAAGTGACGCAGCGCCCGCGCATAGACCCCGCGCTTGAACATCACCACGTGCTCGACCGGATACCAGAAATCCACCCAGCGCCACTGGTCGAACTCGGGGCTGTCGGTATGGTCCAGCTTCACGTGCGATTCGTCGCCCGACAGGCGCAGCAGGAACCAGACCTGCTTCTGTCCGATGCAGACCTGCTTCTCGTTGCGACGGATGGCACGGGCGGGCAGGCGATAGCGCAGCCAGCCCGGTGTCGCACCCAGCACTTCGACGTGCTCTGGCAACAGCCCGGTTTCTTCATGCAACTCGCGATACATGGCTTCGACAGGCGTCTCGTCGGTGTTCATGCCACCCTGCGGGAACTGCCAGCCATCCCGGCGCACACGTCGTGCCCAGAACACCTGCCCGTCCTGCCGCATCAGCACGATGCCGACGTTCGGTCGATAGCCGTCCGGATCGATCACGATGCGGACTCCTAGAAAAATCTACTGGTCAGGACTGTGACACGCCCGCTGCCCACTCACAAGCGCGGTGAAAAGGTGTTGACAGATTCCGTTTACATGTCCAGAATTGCCGGCTCACTAAGGCTATGTAGCTCAGCCGGTTAGAGCACAGCACTCATAATGCTGGGGTCGGTGGTTCGAGTCCACCCATAGCCACCAAGTCCGCTTGGTTTTCCAGTGAGAAAGTGCAACAATTGCACACACGTTTTGCCCCGTCGCCAAGCGGTAAGGCACCTGACTCTGACTCAGGCATTCGGTGGTTCGAATCCATCCGGGGCAGCCAAATACGAAAGAGACCGATCGAAAGATCGGTCTTTTTTTTGCTCCGCGCCGGGCCGGCTGAACGGGCACGCTGAACCGTATCGAGAATGATTCAGTTACGAAATTGACAACCATTCTCGTTTCGATTGGAATACGCACAGGCCGATCCGGGCCTGCCTGCCGAGTCCGCACGTGTACGTCTGCATCTGTAACGGGGTAACCGACCACCAGATCCGCGAAGCCGCCCAGAGCGGTGTCGCCAGCGTGTCCGAGCTGACCATGCGCACCGGCTGCGGCGCTACCTGCGGTTCCTGCCTGGACATGGCGGCCGACCTGCTGGCCAAGGCCCGCAACACCCACGACCTGGCGTTGCCTGTCCTGGGGTTGGCGCAGGTCGCCTGAGGTTCTACTGCATGTACAGGCGTTCGAAGGTGGACGGAAGGTCCGCCAGCTCACGCTTCAGGTAATCCACGCGGCCTATTGATTCCAGCCAGGCCAGGAATACTTCGTCGGTAACGCACGTGCGAACCTCATCGAGCAGGTGCGTACGGACCTGCTGTGGCAGCCAGTCGGCGATGGGGATGGTCTCGCCGCTTTCGGTTGTGGTCGAGGGTCGCAGGAGATGTGACCAGCCCCACGTGATCGCGGGATAGGCATCAAATTGCAGTTCAGACGGAGCGCGCTTCAGGCCGGTAAGCAGGTCGTGGGCGCCGATGAGCCACACGATCATCTGTGCCCGCCAATGCGGCGACTCGATGGCCAGTACGGAGCGGAACCAGCCCCTCACCTGCGATGGGGGCAGATACTTCGCGCACAGCAAAAGGCATGCGCTGAGGTCGCCGCTGGCGTCCCACCACCGCCACACCTGGTTCGGGTTCCGATTCGAGCGATGCAGCAGCTGCCCGACCACGATGTCGCCCTGCTGCCAACAGCGCGGTTCCATCAGGCTGCGTCCGAGCGTCGCAAGGATATCCTGCTGGAACCCCGGATACACGGAGTCCGTGGTGCCGTCGGGGTAATGCGCCATGAACCCGGTGACCAGAAGCTCTGTCAGTGTCTCGCCCACCCATTCGCGGCCATCGGTCACGCGCTGTGCAAGCAGGTAGTGGAACCAGTTGCGCCACTCCTGCCGCTGGCCGAACGACACGACGCCCGACGCGATCTCTGCGAGTGGCGCCAGGATGTCGCGGGCCGGCAGTGCGTCCAGGTCGCCCATCAGCTCAGGGAAGTGGCGGCGATCATCTCCCATGAACCAGGCCTCGCCCATGGGAGTCTTCGGCATGGGGTAATGGTCACGAAGCCGAGCGAGCGCCGCAGGGTCGATGCCTGTACCCGGTCGCCACACGTATCCTTTGTTCATGCGCCTCCCATCCGGTGGATTTCACGTTACGTGAATAAAACGACTTCTGGCGGGATTGCGCAACTAAGGTTGATTCGCGTTCCTTCATCGGTCAGCGCAACGCGCTACAGTGCCGGCGTTTTCACGCTGCAGGAGCAGGGTCATGAAAGGCGACACGAAGGTCATCGAATTCCTCAACAAGGTCCTCTACAACGAGCTGACCGCGATCAACCAGTACTTCCTGCACGCCAAGATGCTGAAGAACTGGGGTCTGAAGGAACTGGCCGACCACGAATACAAGGAATCGATCGAGGAGATGAAGCACGCCGACGTGCTCTCCGACCGCATCCTGTTCCTTGAAGGCCTGCCGAACTTCCAGGCGCTGGGCAAGCTGCGCATCGGCGAAAACCCCACCGAGATCCTGCAGTGCGACCTGGCGCTGGAGCGCGAAGGCACCGTCACCCTGCGCGAAGCGGTGGCTTATGCCGATTCGGTCGGCGACTACGTCAGCCGCCAGCTGTTCGTGAAGATCCTCGACAACGAGGAAGAGCATATCGACTGGCTGGAAACCCAGCTGGAACTGATCGAGCGCATCGGCGAGCCGAACTACCTGCTCACCAAACTGGAAGACTGAGTCAGCGCGCGGCCGTGGCGCCGATGCCGGCCTGGTAGCCGGCCAGCGCCAGCCGTGCACGCGCGTACTCGGCAATCAGCAGCGCCACGGCCACGGCCGGGCGCTCCAGCGTGCCGGCGCGGGCGTCGTGTTCAATCCGACGTGCCGCCACCGACAACGCCATTGCCCCCACGTTCGCACTGGCCGACTTGAGGCTGTGCGCCAGCGCGCGCAGCGTTTCCAGGTCGGCGGCCACAGACGCGTCCTGCAGCTGCCGGATCAAGGGCGGGGTGTCTTCCAGGAACACGGCGATGATGGTGGCGGTCTCCGCACCAATCACCTCCTGCAGCTCATCCAGCACACCGGTGTCGAGCACCCCGGGCGAAACGTCGTCATTGCCGTTGTCTGCGACCAGCGGCGGCAGCGGCGGCGGCAATGGGGTGGGTGTATTGCGCGCGTCGGCGGCGTTGTCTTCCATCGTGAGCTGCCAGCGCAGCAGGCAGGCCTGCAGCGACTCGCGGTTGACCGGCTTGGACAGGTAATCGTCCATGCCCGCCTGCAGGCAGCGCTCGCGGTCGCCGGCCATCGCGTTGGCGGTCATCGCCACGATCGGCAGCCGGGGGCGGCCTTCCGCCGCTTCCTGCTCACGCCAGCGACGGGTAGCGCTGTAGCCATCCAGGACCGGCATCTGGCAGTCCATCAGCACCAGGTCGAAGGCGCGGGTCTGAAGCTGCAGCAGGCCCTGTTCGCCATCGGTGGCGGTGGTGACGGTGCAGCCCAGCACCTGCAGCAGGCGCTGGGCGACCAGCAGGTTGACGCTGTTGTCTTCCACCAGCAGCAGGCGCAGGCCCAGCTGCGGCGCGTCCACCGGACCGCTGTAGGGCTCCACGCTGGCCAGCAGGGGGGCCGGGCGCGCACTGGCCACTGCCGGGCGCAGCACCGCATGCAGGTCCACGTCACCGGCCTCGCGCGGCAACACGCAGGTGTTCTCGCGCAGCAGCGCGGCCAGCTGCTCGTCGCCCTGCAGCCAGAGCAGGCGCGGGGTGGGCGTGCGGGCATCGTGCAGCACCGCGCGGTGCAGGGCGGTGGCGCCGTGGCGTAGTGCATGGGTGTCGGCGATCACCCAGGCAAGGTCCGGCTCGATCCCCGGGCGTACCGGCGCGCGCAGGATGTCCAGCGCGGCGGATGCGCTGTCTACCGTGTGCAGGCGGATGTCGTGGTGCTGCAGCACGCGCTGCAGGCGCTGCACCAGCAGCGGGTCTTCGCTGACCAGCAGGGCGCGCGTGGTGAGCGGCGCGGCCGGCAGGTCGCCGACGACCTTCAGCAGCGGAATCTCGAACCAGAACGTGGCGCCGTGGCGCGGGGTCGAACTCACCCCGATGTTGCCGTGCATGAGGTCGATGATGCGCTTGCAGATGGCCAGGCCCAGGCCGGTGCCGCCGTAGATGCGCGTGGTGGAGGCATCGGCCTGGCTGAAGGACTGGAACAGGCGCGCCTGCAGGGTGCCGTCGATGCCGATGCCGGTGTCGATGACTTCGAAGCGCAGCTGGTGCTGGCTGGCGGTCTCGCCCTGGCGGGTCACGCGCAGGCGGATCTGGCCGCGCTCGGTGAACTTGATCGCGTTCACCATCAGGTTGCCCAGCACCTGGCGCAGCCGCACCGGGTCGCCGCGCACCGACAGGCGCACGGCGGGGTCCAGTTCCAGCGACACCGCCAGGCCCTTGGCTTCAGCGCTGCGCTGCATGAGCTGGACGATGCCTTCCAGCAGCTCGCGCAGGTTGAACGTCGTGATTTCCAGGTCCAGGCCTTTGGCCTCCAGCCGGGAGTAATCCAGGATGTCATCGACGATGCGCAGCAGCTGCTGCGAACTGACCGTGGCGGTCTGCAGCATCTGCCGCTGGTCGGTGCCCAGCTGGCCGCGCGCGATCAGGTCCAGCATCGGCAGGATGCCGTTGAGCGGCGTGCGGATCTCGTGGCTCATGGTGGCCAGGAACTCGCCCTTGGCCAGCGCGGCGGCCTCGGCCGCCTGCTTGGCCTGCAGCAGCTCCTGTTCCAGCATGTCCTGCTGCTGCATGGCGCGCTGCAGGTGGTCGCGCTCAACGGCCAGCGCCTCGTGGCGGCGCTGCCCCAGGGCCAGCTGCGCCTGCACCTCGCGCCAGCGGCTCACGCCGACCAGCGCGGCGATCAGCGCCACTGCGGCGGTGGCAGCGGCAATGATCGGCCATGGGCCGTTGGCGCCGGCGGCGGCCATGCCGCTGGCGGTAGCGGCAAGGGCGGCCGCGATCGCCGCCAGCCACAGTGCGAAGGGAACCCGTCCTTGGGCCGTCATGGTCAGAGCACCGCGGTGTGGAAGTCGAAGTTCAGCTCGCTCCCGGCCGACTGCACCATGTTGCCCTGGATGAAATCGACCCCGCCCATCCACATCGCCGCTGCGGCCTGCGGGTCTTCGATCTGCTGGCCGATGATCTGTGCTCCGGCACGGTGCGCGGCATCGATCGCGCCACGCAGTTCATCGCGGGTCTGCTGGTTGGCATGGCTGCTGGAGAAACGGGCGGCCATGCGCACGAATGCCAGCGGCAGCTGGCCAAGCAGGGCATTGGCTTCACCGCTGGGCTCGAACTGGCTCAGGCAGAAGCGCACCCCGGCCGCGCTCATGCGCGAGCAGAACTGCTGCAGGGTGACGGTGTGGATCAGTGCGTCGGGCAGACGCACGTCAATGACCAGCGCGCTGCCGGGCAGCCCACGCTGCTGCAGCGTTTCCAGCAACCAGTCGGCGAAAGCATCGCGGGCCAGGGTGCGCAGCGACTGCGACACGAACAGGCTCAGCGGCTGGGTGGCGTGCCGGTACAGATCGAGCAGGCCCAGCGCATGGTCCAGCACCTGCTGGTCGAGGTCGGCGATGCGCCCGGCCGCTTCCGCAGCGGGGATCACCTGGCCGGCGTTGAGTACGCTGCCATCGGCCTGGCGCAGGCGCAGCAGCACCTGGTACTGGGCGGTGTTGCCACCGGCCACCGCCACGATCGGCTGGTAGGCCGGTTCCAGCTGGCCTTCGAGCATGGCCAGGTGTTCCTGCGCGGCGATGTCCTCGCGGCGCACGTGCGCAGCCACGCCGGAGGGCAGCAGCCGTGCCTGCAGCGTGGTGCGCTCCACCGCTTCCAGCGCCGTGCCGGCATCGCCAAAGCCACCGGAGAGCTGTGCATGCCCGACCACGCCGCGCAGGTGCACCGATTCCTCATCGCGGATCACGAACGAGCGCGCGGACAGTTCATCGCGCAGCTGGTGCGCCATCGCGTCCAGTGATTCTTCGTCCAGGCCACGCGCCACGACCAGGAAGCTGTTGTCGTTCAGGCGCGCCAGCAGGTGCGGGTGCGCGTTGTCGGCAAGCCGCTGCGCGGCCTGCACCATCAGCCGTTCGAACGCGGCATAGCCGTAGCGTTCACGCAGGCCCAGGGCACTGGCCACCTCGATGAAAAACAGGCCGCCATGCTCGCCGTGCGCCAGCGCCGCGCCGAGCTGATGCATCACGTGGTGGCGGGTCGGCAGGCCGGTCTCGGGGTTGTTCATGGCCGGCGCGCCCTGCGCACCCGGCTGCAGCGCCGCCTGCGCGCGGGCGCGGCGGATGCGGTTGGAGACGGCGGCGATCAAGTGGCGCGGGCGGATCGGCTTGCTCAGGAAATCATCGGCCCCGCTGTCGAGCACTTCGAACTGGCGCTCCGGGTCCGGGTCGCCGCTGAGGAATACGATCGGCAGCAGCTGCTGGCCGGGCTGCTGGCGGATCAGCGCGGTCAGGCGCATGCCATCCAGGCCGGGCAGGTGCAGGTCCATCAGGATCAGGTCCGGGCGCTGTTCGTTGATCACCTGCTGCACGCCTTCGGCGTCGCTGTGCACGATCGCTTCCATGCCGGCGCCATGCAGCACGCTCTGTGCGAACAGGGCCTGCGAGCGGTCGTCTTCGACGATCAGCACACGGTAGGGCGCCTCGCTGCCCAGCGGCGGCGTAGTGGCATCGTCCTGCTGCCACTGCGATGGCGGCAGCACCGGCGGGGTGGACACGGCAGCGGCGGCGGCAGCGTTGAGCGGCACCACGTTGCTGGGCGCGGGCGCCACGGCGGGCGCGTCGGCGCTGGCCCAGCGCTGCCAATGATCGGCGGGCGGGGTTTCGGCGCGGGTGGCGCGGGTGGATGCAACAGCGTTGTCTTGGACGGCCATCAGTACTCCCAGTCTGCGGCGCGATTATGCGGCATCGCGGTCGGCCAGTGCCCCGGGCTTGCCCGCCGGTTGCCGCAACAGCCAGCGCATGCCCTTCCAGAGGGTGCGCCAGACCAGCCAGACCACCAGCGCGCCCACCAGGCTGCAGGCCACCACGACGATCAATGCCAGCCACGGGTGCGCCAGCGCCAATGCCAGGCCGCCCACCACCACCGTGTCTTCCGCGGCCGAGGCGACCCAGTTGCTGGCCGGTTCGGGCGAGGTATTGAGCAGGGCGCGGGTACCCGATTTCAGGCCATGGCTGGCCAGGGCCACGCCGGCACCTGCGGCCAGCGCCGTGGTGCTGAGTTCGCCCGTGGGCGAGAGCGTGGCTGCAGCCAGGAAGGCACCCGCCGGTACCCGGGCCAGGGTCTGCACCAGGTCCCAGGCCGAGTCCACCCCGGGGATCTTGTCGGCGAAGAATTCGGTGATGGCCAGCGCGGCCGAGGTGCCCAGCACCCACCAGGACTCGGTCGCCTGCAGCGCCGGCGGCAGCTCGACCCAGCCCAGCATGCCGGCCAGGCCCACCCCGAACACCGTGAGGTACACGCGGATGCCGGCCAGCCAGGCCAGCAGGATGCCGATCACGAACAGGTGGGCCTCGGTCATGGCAGGCGCTCCGGCGAAAGTGTGCACAGGCCCACACTATCGGGGATGACGTCCCTGAACGCTACTGTCCCTGCCAACCCTGACTTACACTAAGCAGTCGCTCTTCCCGACAGGGGCCGTGTCGGTATCGCCCAAGCGGCGGTGCCGCCGTATTCGCCATGAACAACCCGACACCTTCCCGCATCCAGATCCGCCGCCCCGGAACCCCGGTGGCGCCCGATCGCCGCCGGCTGCTGATCCTGGCCGGCATCTGGCTGGCCAGCCTGGTCCTGGCCGCGCTGCTGGGGCGCTGGACCGCCGGCCCCGGCGGTGACGCCGGCCGCCAGCTGGACGCCGCCCAAGCGCGTGCCGAAACGCTGCAGAAGCAGGTGGTGGAACTGCAGCAGACCCAGGCCACCCTGCAGGCGTCGGACCGGATCAGCCGCGCGGCCAACAACGAGGTGCAGACCTCGCTGGGCGAGCGCGACGAGGAAATCGCCGGCCTGCGTGCCGACGTGGCCTTCTACGAACGCCTGGTCGGGTCCACCAGCCAGCGCAAGGGCCTGAACACCCATTCCATTGAATTTTCGCCGGAAACGGCGGGCACCTGGCAGTACGCCGTAGTGCTGACCCAGAACCTCAACCGTGGCGCGATCAGCCAGGGCCAGATGCGGTTTACGGTTGAAGGCGTCAAGGACGGCAAGTTGACCTCGGTCAGCTGGGACGAGCTGCACCAGCGCACCAAGGTGCCGGGCCAGGAGTATTCCTTCCGGTACTTCCAGCAGCTCACCGGCAGCGTCATGTTGCCCAAGGACTTCACCCCGCAACGTGTGCGGGTCACGCTGGGAAGCGGCGCAGGGGGCGCCACCCAGGTATTCGACTGGAAGCAGTCCGGAGCACCGGCTGCAGCAACGGCAAAAGAAGGGGAGTAAGCCCATGTTTGGCAGCAACAAATCCAACCGCGACGGGCATCTGGTCGTGGACGCGCTGATCGGCGCGCAGGTGGTGATCCGGGGAGACGTGGAATTCAGCGGTGGCCTGTATGTGGAAGGCACCATCCTGGGCAAGGTGATCGCCCAGGAAGGCGCGACCACGGCCACCCTCACGCTGGCCGAGCAGGGCAGCATCGAAGGCGAGATCCGCGCCCACGTGGTGGTGCTCAGTGGCCGCCTGGATGGCGACGTGCATGCCAGCGAGCGGGTCGAGCTGACCCCCAGCGCCCGGGTCACCGGCAATGTCCACTACCAGGTGGTGGAAATGAACGCAGGTGCCCAGCTGACCGGGCGTCTCATCCATGGTGGCGCCCAGATGGCGCTGCCGCCGCCGGCCGACGACAGTGCCGACCGCAAGGACGGCAAGGACGGCAACGCGCGCAGGAAGCTGGCCGACGCCATGGCCTGAACGGCCGGTGCTTGAAAGCGTGCCCATGCACCCCCATGCTGGGGGCATGAGCACGCTAGTTTCCCTGCCCGGCGCCCCCACCCCCGCCGCTGCGCCGAATTACCAGTCGCTGGACCGTCCCCTGAACTTCACCGAAGCCGCTGCGGCCAAGGTCAAGGAACTGATCCAGGACGAGGCCAGCGATGCATTGGCCCTGCGCGTCTACATCCAGGGCGGCGGCTGTTCCGGTTTCCAGTACGGCTTCGAGTTCGACGAGAACCGCGCCGAGGATGACCTGGCCGTGGACACCAACGGCGTCACCCTGCTGGTCGATCCGCTCAGCCTGCAGTACCTGATGGGCGCCGAAGTGGATTACACCGAAAGCCTGACCGGCGCGCAGTTCGTGATCCGCAATCCGAATGCGAAGACCACCTGCGGCTGCGGCAGCAGTTTCAGCATGTGATCGCCACCGCGGTGCCGCACGGCACCGCTTGCTGTTCCGGTTGAATCGCGGCAGGCTTCAGGGATGTCCAATGTCTCTTTGCCGCTTGCCGGTTTTGCTTTCACCACCGACCCCCTTGAACGCGCCGATACCCTGCGCGACGACGCCGATGCGTTGTTGCGGCTGTGGCCGCAGGCGCACGTGCTGGTGCTGGATCCCGATGGCCGCGCGCTGGCCGGTGACGACGGCCAGCCGCTGGCGCTGACCGGCGCCCAGGTCGGGGGCGGCCCCGGCACGGCCATCTTCCTCGGCCTGCGCGGCGAGCAGGCGTGGTTCTCGGTCGAATCGGCCGCCGTCGATATCGCGGCGCCCCAGCGCGTGGACCTGCGCGAATCGGCCACCACCTGGTCGGCCGCCGATGCCAGCGCCTTCTGTTATGCCCGCGGCATGTCGTACTGGCAGTCCCGCACCCGCTTCTGCGGCGTGTGCGGCGGCGCCGTGGCCTTCACCCGGGGGGGCTTCATCGGCCGCTGCGTCGCGTGCAGCACCGAACACTACCCGCGCGTGGACCCGGCGGTGATCGTGGCGGTGGAAAGCAACGGGCGCCTGCTGCTCGGCCGCCAGGCCAACTGGGCCCCGCGCCGTTATTCGGTGCTGGCCGGGTTCGTGGAGCCCGGCGAATCGCTGGAACAGACCGTGGTCCGCGAGGTCTTTGAGGAAAGCAAGGTACGGGTGCGCAGCTGTCGCTACCTCGGTACCCAGCCGTGGCCGTTCCCGGGCGCGCTGATGCTCGGCTTCAGCGCTACGGCCGAAGACGACGTGCCCACCGTGGATGGCGAGCTGGAAGACGCGCGCTGGTTCACTGCCGAAGAAGTGGGCGCGGCGCTGGCCCGTGACATCGAGGACGATGGGGTGGGCATCCGCCTGTCGCCGCCGATCTCGATTTCACGCAGCCTGATCGAGCACTGGTACCGCAGCCAGGTGAGCTGAGCCGGGCACCACGTTGCCGCTGCCTGAACACGGGGCGGCATACATTACCTGTGACCCGGGGAATTGCCGGGTCCCAAGGCATAGTAGCGCCCAGAAACCGAACGGAGGCCGCCATGTTCACCACCCTGGTCGCAGTACTGGTCGCCTTGGCCCTGGGTCATGTCGCGCCTGCCGCGGCCGTGGCGCTGCGTCGATTCGGCTGGTACCGGCGCTGGCTGCAGTGGCTGGACGCTCACGCGGCCGAAACCGGCTTCTGGCGTGGGCGCCACGGCTGGCTGCTGGCGTTGGTTCCGTTCGTGCTGGTGCTGGCCCTGCTGCAATGGGCGCTGCATGACCGTCTGTTCGGGTTGCCGTCGCTGCTGCTGGGCATCGCCACGCTGGTGATGTGCTGGGGTCCGCGCGACCTGGACCGTGACGTGGAAGCGGTGATCGACGCCGATGACGCGCACGCCCGGCATTCGGCTATCGGCCAGCTGCAGTCCGCCGGCGGCAGCCTGCACGAGGACGTGCCCTCGCTGGTGGAAGCCACCGTACTCAACGCACTGCGGCGCTGGTTCGCGGTGCTGTTCTGGTTCCTGCTGCTGGGCCCGGCAGGCGCGCTGGCGTACCGCCTGCTCGCGCTGCTGGCCGTGGGGCCGATGCGCTCGTTGGCCGACGTGGAGACGGTGGTGGGCGCACGCCAGGTGCTGTCGTGGCTGGAGTGGCCGGTGGCGCAGCTGATGTCGCTGTCGATGGCGCTGGTGGGCAACTTCGACACGGCCTTCAAGGCCTGGCGCGAGGCGCACGGCAGTAGTTGGGCCGCGTCCACCGATTTTCTGGGCGCCGTGGCGCGCGCCAGCGTCAGTGCCGAACTGCGCGAAGACGCGCACGATTACAGCGATGCGGGCATGGTGCCGGTGTGGCGCCGCCTGCCGGAGCTGCGCGATGCGATGAGCCTGGTCTGGCGCATGCTGTTGTTGTGGATGGCAGCGCTTGCGTTGCTGGTCATCGCCGGTTGGGTGACCTAGGGCGCCAACAGCGCGAACGGCATCCATGGCAGGTTGCGCAGCACTGCATAGCCGACCAGCAGCACCAACCAGAAGGTGGGATTGGCCAGCACCCGCATCAGCGGGTCCAGTGCGCGCATGCGCACGCCTGCGTTGTTGAGCAGCATCAACAGCAGGAACGGCAGCGAGATCACCAGCAGCGGATTCATCGCCATCGCGCCGGACCAGTCGAAGTGGACCAGCGAATACAGGCAGCGGGTGCTGCCACAGCCGGGACAGTACAACCCGGTCAATGCATACAGCGGGCAACCCGGCAGCGGACTGTTGCTGGCATACGGGCTGACATGACGCAGCACTACGGTTGCGCCCACGGCCAGCCCGGCCGTGACGGCCAGCGGCGCCCAGCGCGACAGGGTGGAACGGGAGGGCAGGCTCATGACGGCACAACGGCCCGAGCCGGGCACCCTGCGCGGGCGCCGGACCGGGCCGTCCAAGGGGGCGATCAGTAGTTGCCGCCGCTCATTGCGCCGCCAACGCCCATCACCACCACCAGGATGATGTAGAGCACGATGGCCACGACGCCGATGATGGCCGACCACATGGCCCACTTCTTGGCGTTGTTCGACGATTCCTGCGCGCCGGCGATGTCACCCGAGGCCAGCTTGCCATTGACCTGGGCGGCATACACGATCGAGACGATGCCGGCCGGCAGGCAGCAGAACAGGGTGGTCAGGATGGCCCAGACCAGGTGGTTGGGGACTTGCGGGGCAGTGGCGTTCATCAGTGAAGCTCCATTTTCTTGGGTGGGTTGAACGAAGGGTATTTCACAGGTCGGAAAGAGCGCCCAGCGCGGCCATGCCGCCAAACAGGCCAAACCACAACAGCAGCAGTACCGGCAGGGCCAGCGCCGATGCCAATGCCCATCCACCGGCCTTGCGCGATGCGTCGTAGGCACCGGCCAGGTCGCCGGCCGCGCGACGGCCATCGACCTGGGCCGCGTACACGATCGACACCACGCCCAACGGCAGGCAGCAGAACAACGTTGTCAGGATCGCCCAGACCAGATGGTTGGGGACGACAACGCCCGACGGGGTCGGTGGCGGCAGATGATTCAAGTACGACTCCATTCCATTGGTTGTCCCTTGGCATCTCCCAACGCCAAGTGACACCCCCTATGGGCGGTAATCTACCCGATGTTCCCGCCGATGTATGCGTTTACATGAGCGCCGCAATGGATTTCTTTGCGGAATACCCTGATCTGGTCGCTTTCAGCCTTGATCGCCGCGCAGTGTTCTGACCTGCGCTTCCAGCCCCTCGGCGGTGGCCGCTGCGCCGTCGACCGGCGGGCCGGCCATGACCTCGACGTGGGCGCGCAGGCGGCGCGGCACCCGCATGCGCCCCAGGCGCGTATCGCGCCGGCTCCACATGCTGGCCCACATGCCGCGCAACGCCATCGGCACCACCGGCACCGGCCGGCGCTCGAGGATTTTCTCCACGCCTGATTTGAAGGCGGCCATTTCGCCATCGCGGGTCAGCGCACCTTCGGGGAAGATGCAGACCAGTTCGCCTTCGGCCAGCGCCTTGTCCACCTCATCGAACGCGGCCTGCATCAGCGCCGGGTTCTCGCGCGCGCCGGCAATCGGAATGGCCTTGGCGGTGCGGAAGATCCAGCGCATCACCGGGATGTTGAAGATCTTGTAATACATGACGAAGCGCACCGGGCGCGGGATCGTCGCCGAGAGGATCAGCGCGTCCATGTAGCTCACATGGTTGCAGACGATCAGCGCGGCGCCTTCATCCGGCACGTTGGCTTCAATGCCATGCAGGCGCAGGCGGTACAGGAAGCGCACCATCACCCAGCTGAGGAACCGCATCAGGAACTCGGGCACGATGGTGAAGATGTAGACCGCCACCACCGCATTGGCGATCGCCAGCGCCAGGAACAGCTGCGGGATCGTCCAGTGCAGGAATTTCTGCGTGGCCAGCGCAATCATCGCTGCGGCGACGATGAAGCCGGAATTCTGGATGTTGAGTGCGGCGAACACGCGCGACATTTCCGACTTGGGCGTGCGGCTCTGGATCAGCGCGAACAACGGCACCACGAAGAAGCCGGTGAACAGACCGATGCCCACCAGGTCGACGATGATGCGCACGCTGCCCGGTGCGGCCACGAAGGCGGCCACGCCCAGGCCCGCCGTGGTGGCGGTGCCGGCGCGCGCGAAGTACAGGTCCAGCATGAAGGCGGTCATGCCGAAGGCGCCCAACGGCACCAGGCCGATTTCCACGGTGCGGCCGGACAGCTTTTCGCACAGCAGCGAGCCCACGCCGGTGCCGATCGAAAACAGCGCCAGCGCGAAGATGTACAGGGTCGGTTCGCCGCCCAGGTTGACCACCGCATAGGTGGGCAGCTGCGAGGTGAGCATGGTGCCGACGAACCAGAACCACGACACGCCCAGGATGGCATTGGCCACGGCCTTCTGTTTCTTGGCCAGGCGCAGCACCGCCAGCGATTCCGGGATGGGGTTCCAGTTGATCTTCAGGTCGGGCGCGCCGGCATCGACCTTCGGGATCATGCGCGCGGTGATGTTGCCGGCAATGGCCAGCGCGATCACTGCCGTTGCCGCCACGATCGGGCCGAAACTGCCGGCCAGGGTGAAGATGATGCCGCCGCTGATCATGCCGGTCAGGATCGACATGGAGGTGCCCATCTCGACCAGGCCGTTGCCGCCGGTGAGCTCTTCGGGCTTGAGCACCGAGGGCAGCACCGAGTACTTCACCGGGCCGAACAGCGTGGACTGCAGGCCGGTGCAGAACAGGGCGACGAGCAGGATCGGCATGCTCTGGGTGAGGAAGCCGACCGCGGCCAGGGTCATGATCCCGATCTCCATCGTGGTGGTGATCACGATCAGCCGCGATTTCTCCAGCTTCTCGGCGATCTGCCCGGCCAGGGCGGAGAACAGGAAGTAGGGCAGGATGAAGATGGCCGGCGCCAGGGTGGTGTACAGCGACTGCTCGGCCTGGCTCACGCCGAGGTAGAACAGCAGGCCGATGATGGCCTGGCGGTATACGTTGTCGTTGAACGCCCCCAGCGACTGCACGATGAAGAAGGGCAGGAAGCGGCGCTGGCGGAGCAGGGCGAACTGACTGTGGCCGGACATGGAATCTCCTTGCGAACCGGCGCAGCCTATCACGCGGTCCCGGTCCCTATTTCGTTCGCGGCGGCGCGCAGCTTGGGCAGCAGGCGCAGCATCAGGCCGATCTGGGTGCGGATCAGCTGCAGCTTCGGCGGCATCTCATCATTGAGCTGCTCCAGTTGCTCGGCCAGGGCCCGGTCGCCCTCGTTGGCGGCCTCGTCCACCGGTTCGCGCCGTTCCAGCGCGCCGGCGATCTGCTGCATGGCCTGCTGCACGCGTTCGCCGCTGGAACGGGCCAGGGGGTCCTGCGCATAGCTGTCCAGCTGCGCGCGGTGGGCGCCGAGCGCGGACAGGTGGCCGAGCAGGGTGTTGGACAGCGCCAGGAAGCGGAAGCCGGCGTCCAGGTTGCCGCGCACGTGGCCCGGCTCGCGCAGCATGTTGGACAGCGCGGTGGACAGGGCGACGTCTGCGTTGTGCATGTCGCGGCGGGCGATGCGGTAGGCCAGGTCGTCCTGCATGCCGCTGCCGTACTGGCCCAGCACCGCCTGCAGGTAGCCGGCGCAGCGTTCAAGCACGCGCGCCATGACCAGGTCGAGGCGGCGGCCCTGCCAGTCGGGCAGGATCAGGAACGCGGCGGCGGCGGCGATCGCGCAGCCCAGCAGGGTATCGACCAGCCGCGGCCAGATCAGCAGGAAGCCATCGCCGATGAGGTTGAAGCAGGTCAGTGCCATCACGGTGATCGCGGCCGAGGCGACCAGGTAGCGGTCGCTGCGGGTAAAGAAGAACAGCAGCGCGGAAAGCAGGGCGATCAACAATTCGATGCGCAGGTCCTGGAACAGCTGCATCAGCGCCCAGGTGAGCACCAGCCCGATCAGGGTGCCGGCGATGCGCTGGGCCAGCCGCTGGCGGGTGGCGCCGAAGTTGGGGCGGCACACGAACACGATGGTGAGCAGCACCCAGGAGCCGTTCTGGGCATTGAACAGGCGGATGGCGGCAAAGCCCACGATCAGCGCCAGCGCCATGCGCAGGCCGTGGCGGAACAGCAGCGAGCCGGGAGTGAGCTGCTGGCGGATGCGCACGCCCATTTCGCGCAGGGTATGCGGGTTGGTGTCGCGCAGGCGGGTGTCGACGTTGTCCAGGGTGGATTCGGACTGGGCCGCTTCGGACAGGCGGCGTTCGATGCTCTGCAGGTTGTGGCCAAGCAGTTCCAGCGAGGAGAGCAGGCGCTGCCACTGGGGGTTGTGCTGGGCGCGCAGCCAGGCGAGGGAATCGGTGAGGTCGGCGGTGGCCTGGCGGGTCCGGTCGCCGTACTGGAACGGCCGGCGCATGCGGATGGCGGTGCCCAGGTTGGCACACGCTTCGCCCTGCAGGGCGAGCAGGCGCTGGCAGCGGTAGAGCACGTCGCTGTGGAAGAAGGCGTCGGTAAGCGCGCCATAGGGGTAGTGCGAGGAACTGGCGCGTTCGTGGAAGTCCTGGGCCATGTAGTACAGGCGCAGGTACAGGCCGGATTGCACGCCCGGGCGACCGGAGCGGCCGAACCGGGCCAGGATGGCGGTCTTGGCGATGTTGAGCGCTTCGACGACGCGGCGGTTCTGTTCGGCCAGGGCCAGCTGGCGCTTCTGCACGTCGGCATCGCGCACCGGTTCGAACAGGTCGGCCTTGAGCTGAAGATAGCGGCCGAGTTCAAGGTAGAGACGGGCGAGGCGTTCGCGCACGGGGCGGTTGGCGAACAGGGCGGTCCACAGGATGGACAGCAGGCCGTACCAGAGGGCGCCGGCCAGCAGGTGGCTGACGGCGCTGATGGCCTGGGCGCGGTCGTCGGCGCCGTGCTGTTCCAGACCGATCATGGTGTAGATGGCCAGGGTGACGGTGGCCTGGGCGATGGAGGCGTAGCGTTCGCCAAGCGCCCCGAGCAGGGTCAGGCTGAAGGTGGACAGGGCCAGGGCTGCAATGAACAGCCACGGCCAGGCGAACAGCTCGACCACGGCGGCGGCGGCCACCACGAAGCACAGCAGGGAGAGGGCGACGGATTTGGTGCGGCCCCACCAGTTGTCGTCGGTTTCGGCAATGGCGCTGGCGATGATGCCGAGGAATACGCCGGGCAGCGCAGGCAGCTGGTCCAGGTGCCAGCACACGCCCATGGCCACGGACAACGCAATGAACACCCGCAGCCCGTAGCTGGCCTTCTCATGCGCCCACAGGCGACTCAGGCGGGATTCTCGGGCGGACATGCGGACTCGTCGGGCGGTGGCGCCTCATTATTGCGTCATCGCGGTGAAGCCGACATAGCCGGTTGGTAGGTACCCACCCCCGCCGGCCTCACCGCTCGCAACGAATGAAACGACGGGCTGTTACGCCCTTCGCTTACAGATCAAACCTGACGCTGACCGCGAACGTGCGCGGCAGGCCGATGCCGGCGTTGGACCAGTACTTCCTGTTGGTGAGGTTTTCGACGCTGGCGCGCCAGGTGACCGGGTGGCCGTTGGCCTGCATGCGGTAGCCGATGCCGGCGTTGACCAGGGTGTAGTCGGGCAGCTTGAGGGTATTGTCGGCGTCGTAGTACACGTCGCCGTAGTAGCGGGCCAGCGCGTACAGGCCCAGGCCTTCCACCTGCGGCACGCTGTAGTCGGCGTGCACCACGCCGTTCCAGCGCGCTGCGCCGGCGGTGCGGTTGCCTTCCTGGGTGCTGCTGTCGGGCGAGAGCTTGTCGTAGGTCGGGTCCAGCCAGGTCACGCCGCCGCCGAGGGTGAAGGCGTCGGTCAGGCGGACGTCGCCGCTGACTTCCACGCCCTCGTACAGGGTGATGCCGTCCTGCACCAGCAGTTTGCCGCCGCTGGTCAGGCGGTCGATGTTGGCACCGCGCTCCAGTCGGAACGCAGCCGCGTTGGCGTTCCAGCGTGGGTACTCGATCTTGGCGCCGATCTCGAACTGCTTGCTGATGGTCGGATCGAGCACGTCGCCGGCGTTGATGTAGTCGCTGCCCACCCGGCTGCCCGCTTCCAGCGATTCGACGTAGCTGGTGTAGAGCGTGACTGCATCGGCCGGCTTGAACATCACCGCGTAGGTCGGGGTGACCGGGTAGGTGTGGTAGGCACCCTTGGTCTCGAAGTCGTTGTAGCGCGCACCGGCCAGCACCGACCAGCCGTGGCCGAAATCCACCGTATCGCTGACGAACACCGCCTGCTGTACGGTTTCGCTGCCGCGGGTGAGCTCCTGCGAACCGACGGCGTCATGGCGCAGGGTGGGGCGCTGGTAGAGGTTGCCACGGCCGATGGTGTTCCATTCGTATGGGCGGTCCCAGCCCAGCCCGGTCTGGTGCGAGACGCCGGCGACGAGCTGGTGCGACAGCGGGCCGGTCTGGAAGCGGCCCTGCACGATGGCCTGGGCCAGCTTCCACTCGCTCTTGCCGCCGAGCTCGTAGACGTTGACGTCGTAGTCGCCATTGACGTCGTCGATGTAGGCGAAGATCTTGTTCACGTCGTTCCACGACGAGGTGTAGCCATAGCTCAGGCTGGCCTTCCAGTCGTCGTTGATCTGCCAGTTCAGTGCAGTGGAGAGCAGGCTGGAGCGGGTGTCGTAGAAGGTGCCCGGAATGGCGTTGTTGACATCGCCGGCGATCGGGCGCGGTAGCGCGGTCAGGCCGATGAAGTAGTACTGCGGCGACTCCTCGCTGAGATCGCGCTCCTGGAACACGCCATCGAAGGTCCAGGTGAGCGCGTCGCCCAGGCGTGCATCCAGCGACAGCGCGCCGACCTTGCGGTTCACTTCGCCACCGTTGAAGGTCTCACCCTTCTCTTGGTAGGCGTTGAAGCGGTAGCCGAACATGTCTTCGTTGCCGACGCGGCCGCCGACATCGACCTGGCCGCTGACGATGCCCTGTTCGCGCCAGCCGAGCTGCGCGGAGAAGGTGGGGGCATCGGTGGGCTTCTTCGTGACGTAGTTGATGATGCCGCCGGGCTGGCCGAAGCCGTACATGAAGCCGCCCGGGCCCTTGAGCAGTTCCACCTGTTCCATCACTTCCAGCGGCCACTCGGTACCCCACGAGGACACCTGCAGGCCGTTGACGCGATAGCTGTCGTAGCTGAGATCGATGCCGCGGTTGCGGATCGGCGAGCTCCAGCCACTGGCGTAGGCGCTGACCTGGGTGACCACCGACGGGTCGGTCAGGAACGCCTCGCCCAGCGAGACAACCTGGCGCTTCTCGATGTCCTCGCGGCCGATGACGGAGATCGCGAACGGGGTATCGCGTACCGGGCGGTCGCCCAGGGCGCCGGTCTCGGTGTGGGTGCGTTCGGCGGTGACTTTCACCGCGTCCAGCTCGGTGGCCGAGCGGGACTGGCCGTGGGCCGCGCAGGCCAGGGACAAAAATAGGGCAAGCAGGGCCGGGCGCAGGGCGTGGCGCGGAAGTACGGAAGCAGGCATCGAGTGGGGGTCCTCTGCGGACAGCAGCACACCGTCCGCGATCAGTTGAAAGCGGAAGAAGAGGGCGTGGCTGAGTCGGGGCACTGCCCGCGAAGGCGGAGTCAGCGCGGTGCGCGGGGCGCGGCAGGACCGTGGCTGATGCGAATTGTTCTCTTTTGAGTGCCGTGCGTCAAATGATCGTCATGAACGCGGTAGCGCACGACCGTTGGTCGTGCGCCGCGTTACGCGCGTGCAGCGCGCTTGATCATCGCCTTCTCGCGCCGGCGCGCGCGCCAGCCGCGCCAGTGCTGCTGCAGGCACGAGAAGATCACATACAGCGCCGGGGTGCTCAGCAGGGTCAGGCTCTGCGAGAACAGCAACCCGCCGATCATCGCGATGCCCAGCGGGCGACGCAGCTCGGACCCTTCGCCCAGGCCGATCGCCAGCGGCACCGCCGCCAGGATCGCCACCATGGTGGTCATCATGATCGGGCGGAAGCGCACGATGCTGGCCTCGCGCACCGCTTCCAGCGGGCTCTTGCCGTGCTCACGCTGGGCCACCACGGCGAAGTCGATCATCATGATCGCGTTCTTCTTGACGATGCCGATCAGCAGCACCAGCGCGATCATCGAGATCACCGACAGCTCGGTATTGGTCACGAACAGCGCCAGCAGCGCGCCCACGCCCGCCGCCGGCAGCGTGGACAGGATCGTCACCGGGTGCACCAGGCTTTCGTACAGCATGCCCAGCACCAGGTACACGGTGATGATGGCGGCCAGCACCAGGATCAGCATCGAATTGGGGTTGAGCTGCACGTTGAAGCCGCCGCCATCGCTGATGCGGATGTCGCCGGGCAGGCGCAGCCCGTCCACGGTGGCCTTGATGATCGCCTCGCCTTCGCCGGTGCTCACGCCCGGGGCCAGGTTGTAGCTCAGGTCCATCGTGGTGTACTGGTTCTGGTGGGTGATCTGCGGCGGGGCCAGCCCGGGGACCTGGCGCGCCACGGCGGTGATCGGGATCATCTCGCCGTTGCCGGCACGCACGTAAATCTCATCCAGCGCGCGCGGGGTGGCGGTCTGCTCCGGCAGCGCGTTGACCACCACGCTGTACTGGTTGATGTCCGAGTAGATCGTCGAAATCTGCCGCTGGCCGAACGCGCCGTACAGCGCGCCATCGATCGCGCCGACCGACACGCCCAGGCGCGCGGCCTTGGCCCGGTCGATCTCGATGTTCTGGCGCAGCCCGGCGGTGTCCACGTCGGTGCCGACGTCGCGCAGCATGGGGTTCTTCTTCAGTGCGGCCTGCACCTTGGGCAGCCATTCCTGCAGCTGGGCCAGGTCGTTGCCCTGCAGCGACACGCGGTACTGCGCACCCTGGCTGTTGCCGCCGCCGCCGTCGCTGGGAAGATCCTGGATCGCGCGCAGGCGCAGCTCCAGGTCGGGGTAGCGGTCGGCCTTGGCGCTCAGCCGTGCCAGGGCCTGCGCGGTGGTTTCGCGGCGGCCTTCCTTGCGGGTCTTCAGCTCGATGTTGAACTGCGCGCTGGACCCCTGGCGGCCGCTGCCCAGGCGCACGCCCACGGTTTTCACCGCCGGGTCGGCCATCAGCATGTCGGTGATGCGGCGCTGGCGGTTGACCATGTCTTCGAAGGAGACCGTGGCGCTGGAGTTGGCGCGGCCCCAGATCAGGCCGGTGTCCTGCGGCGGGAACGAGCCCTTCTTGACCGCGCCCGCCAGCATCACCGTGGCCACGATCAGCAGGATCGGGGTCAGCGACAGCAGCAGCGCGTGGCGCAGCGAGAAGTCCAGGCAGACGGTGTACACGCGCAGCATGCGGTCGTGGGTGGCATCCAGGAAGCGGCCGATCCGCGAGGGCTTGTCCGGCTCCGTGTGGGCGCTGAGGAAGCGGCTGCACAGCGCCGGGGTGAGCGTGAGCGAGACGATCATCGAGACCACGATGGCGGCCACCAGGGTCACGGTGAACTCGCGGAAGAACGCACCGACCATGCCGCTGGCAAACAGCAGCGGAATGAACACCGCCACCAGCGAGGCGGTGATGGAGACGATGGTGAAGCCAATCTCGCGGGCGCCGGTCAAGGCCGCCTGCATGCGCGGCATGCCTTCGTCGAGGTGGCGCATGATGTTTTCGATCACCACGATCGCGTCATCGACCACGAAGCCGATCGCGATCACCAGCGCCAGCAGGCTCAGGTTGTTCAGGGTGAACCCGAACACGTACATCACCAGTGCCGCACCGGCCAGCGACAGCGGCACGGTGATCGCCGCGATCAGGGTCGGTGCCAGCCGGCGCAGGAACAGCGCCATGGTCAGGATCACCATCGCCAGGCTGATCAGCAGGGTGATCTGCACTTCGTGCAGCGACGAGCGGATGGTCGGGGTGCGGTCGAAGTATGGGGTGAGCGTGGTGCCCGGCTGCAGGTAGTCGCGCAGCATCGGGATCTGCGCCTTGACCCGGTCCACCGTCTCCACGATGTTGGCCCCGGCGCGGGTGAACACGTACATCACCACCGCCGGTTTGTGGTCGAACCACGCGGCCTGGTAGGCATCCTGCTGGCCGTCGTAGACGTTGGCCACGTCCTTCAGGCGGATCACCCGGCCATCATCCTGGGTCTTGATCACCAGGTTCGCGAAGTCGGCCGCGCGCGCGACTGAATCGTTGGCGATGATCGCCGTGGTGGTGTTGCCATCGGTCAGGAAGCCGGTGGGCGAGGTCACATTGGCGGCGCGCACCGCGTTGCGCAGGTCATCCGGGGTGAGGTTGAGCGCATTGAGCAGGCGCAGGTTGACGTCCACCCGCACCGCCGGGGTGGACGCGCCGGCGATATCGACCGAGGAAACCCCGCTGATCTGGCGGATGCGCTGGGCCAGCAGCGAATCGGCCACGTTGTACAGCTCATCGGCCGACTGCGTCTGCGAGGTCAACGCAATGGCGATCACCGGATCGTCGTTCGGGTTGGCCTTCTGGAACATCGGCGAACCCAGCCCGGAGGGCAGGTCGGCCTGGGCCGAGTTGATCGCGGTCTGCACGTCCAGCGCGGCCGAATCGATGTCGACCCCGCTCTGGAAGATCATGAAGACCAGCGAGCTGCCTTCGGAGCTGGACGAGCGCATCTGGTCCACGCCGGGCAGCTGGCCCAGGTGGCGCTCCAGCGGCGCGGTGACCGTGGAGGCCATGGTGGTGGCGTCCGCGCCGGACTGGCTGGCGTGCACGAAGATCACCGGGATCTGGATGTTCGGCAGTGCCGACACCCCCAGCTTCAGGTAGCACATCAACCCGACCACGAACAGGCCGATGGCCAGCAGCGCGGTGCCGATCGGGCGGCGGATGAACGGGCCGGAGATGTTCACGCGCGGTCCTGTGCGGTGGCGTTGCGCAGCGCGCGCTGTTCACGGCGCTGGCGCAGCCATTCGGAGTAGCGCTCCATGTACAGGTAGATCACCGGCGTGGTGTACAGCGTGACCAGCTGCGAGATCAGCAGGCCGCCGACGATGGCGATGCCCAGCGGGCGGCGCAGCTCCGAACCGATGCCGGTGCCCAGCGCCAGCGGCAACGCGCCCAGCATGGCCGCGGCGGTGGTCATCATGATCGGGCGGAAGCGCAGCAGGCAGGCGCGGCGGATCGCTTCGTGCGCGTTGGCACCGGCGCGGCGCGCCTCGATGGCGAAGTCCACCATCATGATGCCGTTCTTCTTGACGATGCCGATCAGCAGCACGATGCCGACAATGCCATCCACCGAGAGGCTCAGCCCGCACACCATCAGCGCCAGCAGCGCGCCCACGCCCGCCGGCGGCAGGGTGGAGATGATCGTAATCGGGTGGATGTAACTCTCGTACAGCACGCCCAGCACGATGTAGATCACCACCAGCGAGGCCAGCAGCAGCCACATCACGTCGGTCTGGCTGCCGGTGAACTCGGCGGCCTTGCCGATGAACTGCGCGTGCACCTGCGCCGGCATGTCCAGGCTGGCGCGCGTTTCCTCGATCGCCTTGACCGCATCGGACAGCGAATAGCCCGGGGCGATGTTGAACGAGACCGTCACCGCCGGCAGCTGCTGCTGGTGGCTGACCACCAGCGGGGTGCTGGTGACCTTGCCCTCGGCCAGCGCGGCCAGCGGAATGATGTTGCCCGCACCCACCGGAATACCAGTGTTCTGCGCGCCGATACCGGTGGCGGTGGAGGAGTTGGACGAGGTGACCTGGCCGAAGTTGGTGGCATTGCTGCCGGTCAGCGCGCCGGCGCCGTTGGAGGCCACCGCCAACTGGTTCATCAGGGCGGTGCTGGTGCGGAACTCCGGCGCCACTTCCAGCACCACGCGGTACTGGTTGAGCTCGGTGAAGATGGTCGAGATCTGGCGCTGGCCGAAGGCGTCGTACAGCGTGTCGTCGATGGTCTGCATCGGCACGCCCAGCACGCTGGCCTTGTCGCGGTCGATGTTCAGCTCCAGCGCGCGGCCCTGGTTGGACAGGTTGTTGTCCACATCCGCCAGTTCCGGGCGCTGGCGCAGCGCCTCGGTCAGGCGGGTGGCCTGCAGCGCAACCTGCGCGCTGTCCACGTCCGACAGCGAGTACTGGTACTCGGTCGCGGCCACGCGGGTATCCAGGGTCACGTCCTGGACCGGCTTGAGGTACAGCGCCACGCCGGGGATGCCGGCCACGGCTTTCTGCAGGCGCGGCAGGATGTCTTCCAGCCCGTCGCGGTCGCCGCGCTCCTTCAGCACGATCGACAGCTGGCCCTGGTTGAGCGTGGGGTTCATGCTGCCGGCGCCAATGAAGGCGGCCACGCCGGTCACTGCCGGGTCCTTGCGCAGCGCTTCGGCCACGGCCTTGGTGCGCTGCTCCATCTGCGGGAACGCGATGTTCTGGTCGGCCTGGACCACGCCGGTGATCAGCCCGGTGTCCTGCTCGGGCAGCAGGCCCTTGGGAATGACGATGTACAGCACCACGGTCAGCACCAGCGCGCCGGCGGCCACCGCCAGGGTCATGCGCTGGTGGTCGAGCACCCAGTCCAGGCTGCGTTCGTACAGGCCCACGGTGCGGCTCCACACGGTCTGCTTGCCGGCCGCATGCGCGCGCTCGTGCGCATCCTCGCCCTCGGGCAGCGCGTCGGGCTTGAGCAGGTAGGCGCACATCATCGGGGTGAGGGTCAGCGAGATCAGCATCGACAGCACCACCGCGATGCTCAGCACCCACGCGAACTCGTGGAACAGGCGGCCGGTGACGCCCGGCATCAGCAGCAGCGGCAGGAACACCGCCACCAGCGACACGGTGAGCGAGAGCACGGTGAAGCCGATCTGGCGCGCACCGATCTCGGCCGCTTCCGGGCCGCTCTTGCCCTGTTCGATATAGCGCACGATGTTCTCGATCATCACGATCGCATCGTCGACCACGAAGCCGGTGGCCACCACCAGCGCCATCAGCGACAGGTTGTCCAGCGACATTCCGGCAAAGGCCATCACCCCGAACGTGCCGGCCAGCGACAGCGGCACCGCCACCGAGGGAATGATCGTGGCCCACAGGCGGCGCAGGAACACGAAGATCACCGCCACCACCAGGCCGATGGTCAGGATCAAGGTGAACTGCACTTCATGCACGGAGGCGCGGATGGTCTCGGTACGGTCGGAGAACACTTCCAGGTGCACGTCGGCCGGCAGCACGTTCTGCAGCTGCGGCATCAATGCGCGGATGCGCTCCACCGTCTGCACGATGTTGGCACCGGGCTGGCGGCGGATTTCCAGCAGTACCGCCGGCTTGCCATCGGCCCAGGCGGCGAGCTGGTCGTTCTCCACGCCGTCGACCACCTCGGCCACGTCCGCCAGCCGCACCGGCGCGCCGTTCTTGTAGCTGATGATGGTCTCGCGGTACTCCGCCGCGCTGGTCAGCTGATCGTTGGTGCCGATGCTGTAGGACTGGGTCTTGCCGTTGAGCGAGCCCTTGGGCGCATTGACGTTGGCCTGGGTCAGCGCGCTGCGCAGGTCTTCCAGGGTCAGGCCCATGTTGGACAGCTGCGCCGGGTTGACCTGGATGCGCACGGCCGGGCGCACGTTGCCGGCGATCGACACCAGGCCCACGCCCTGTACCTGCGACAGGCGCTGGGCCAGGATCGAGTCGGCGTAGTTGTTCACATCGCGCAGCGGGCGCGTGTCGGAGGTGAGCTTGAGGGTGATGATCGCCGCGTCGGCCGGGTTCACCCGGTTGTAGACCGGCTGGTACGGCAGCGATGACGGCAGGGTGGCCTGGCGGATCGCGGCCTGCACGTCCTGTGCGGCGATGTCGATGTCCCGGTCCATCGAGAACTGCAGGATGATCGTGGACAGGCCGGCCGACGAATCGGAGGTCATCAGCTCCAGCCCGGAGATCTGCCCGAATTGACGCTCCAGTGGCGTGGTCACCAGCGAGGCCATGGTGGTCGCATTGGCACCCGGGTACTGGGTGGTGACCACCAGGCTGGGCGCGTCGATTTCCGGCAGCGCCGACACCGGCAGCTGGCGGTAGCCGAGGATGCCGAGCAGCAGCAGGCCCGCCATCAGCAGCGAGGTGGCGATGGGGCGGCGGATGAAAATCGTCGAAAAGCCCACGGGCGGATCCTTGCTGTTACGTCAGACGGCGATGCGGGAGGCGAACGCCGGCCACCTGGCCGGCGTTGGGGACACGGCGTGCGCGGTCAGCGCGGGCCGCCGCCACGACGCCCACCGGGGCCCTGTTTCTGCGCGGCGGCCTTGAGTTCGGCCTCGGTCGGCGCGGCCGGCGTCTCGCCCGGCTTCAGCGCGGTGACCTTGCTGCCCGGCTTGAGCCGGAACTGGCCTTCGCTGACCACGCGCTCACCGCCCTTGAGGCCTTCGGTGATCTGGATGTTGCTGTCGCCCACTTCCACGCCGCTCTTCACGGTCTGCATGGCCACCGTGTTGTCCGGCTTGACGATATAGACGTACTCGCCATCGGGCCCGCGCATGACGGCTTGAGTGGGAATGACCACGCCGCCGGCAATGGTGCGCAGCTGCATGCGCACGTTGACGAACTGGCCCGGCCACAGGGTGTTGTCTTGATTATCGAACAGGGCGCGCGCGCGGAAGGTGCCGCTGTCGCTGCTGATCTGGTTGTCCACCACGTCCAGCGTTCCGCCATCGGTGAGTACGTGGGAGTCGTTGCGGTCCAGCGCGGCGATGGTCACCGGGCCGGCCTGCTGGGCCTGGCGCACGTCCGGCAGCTGGCGTTCGGGCAGGTTGAACACCACGTGGATCGGGTGGATCTGGGTCAGGGTGACCAGCGCGGTACCGGCGCTGACCACGTTGCCCGCATCGACCGCACGGATGCCGGCGATGCCGGAAATGGGCGCGGTCACGCGGGTGTACTGCAGCTGCACCTGGGCCGCGCGCATGCTGGCCTCATTGGCCGCCACCGCGCTTTCGTACTGGGCCACCTGGTTGCGCTGGGTGTCCAGGTCGGTCTTGGCGACGTACTGGCGGTACTCGGGCGAATTGGAGCGCTGGTAGTTCGAGCGCGCCGTGGCCAGCTGGGCCTGGTTCTGCTTCTTGGCCGCCGCCGCTTCGTCATAGCTGGCCTGCAGCGTGCGCGGATCGATCTGCGCCAGCAGGTCGCCCTGCTTCACTTCCTGGCCTTCCTTGAAGTTCAGGCTGATCAGCTGGCCGCCCACCTGCGGGCTTACGGTCACGGTGTTCATCGCGCTCACCGTGCCCAGCGCGCTGGCGTAGACCGGCACATCCTGGCGGGCCGCGTCGATCACCGTCACCGGCACCGGGCCGGTATCGCGTTCGCCGTCCTTGCCGGCCTCGGCCTGCGCCCCTGGCTTGGCATCCTTGCCCTTGCCACCGTTGAGCAGGTGCATGCCGACCAGCCCCACCACCAGCACTGCGATCACCAGCAGCACGATCTTCCAGAAACGCGACATTCAAAACTCCTGAGGCTGGCGAAGGGCGGGGCCCGGTTGGCAGTGGCAAAGCATACCCGCCACCCGTGTCCTTTAATGCATGACAAATGGGACGGGCGGTCAGACCCGCAAGCGCCGACAAGGTTCAACCGACGACGGTTGCTTTCCCGGACAACGTTCCCGGGCGCCGAAAGTTACAGCGAAAACCACCCTGATGCCCTACATTCAGGTTCAAGCCCCTGGAACCCCGTCGGAGACCCGAATGCCCCGTCTGTCGCTGCTGCTGTCCGCCCTGCTGCTCGCCTCGCCCGCGCTGGCCGCCACCGCCCCGGCAGAACGCCCGGAAGTCACCGCCGCCGCCGCTCGTCTGCAGGCCCAGGTAGTGCAGTGGCGCCGCGACTTCCACCAGCACCCGGAGCTGTCCAACCGCGAAGAGCGCACCTCGGCCAAGGTGGCCGAACAGCTGCGTGCGATGGGCCTGAAGCCCAGGACCGGCATCGCCCATCACGGCGTGGTGGCCATCATCAAGGGCGGCAAGCCCGGCCCGCGCATCGCCCTGCGCGCGGACATGGACGCGCTGCCGGTGACCGAACAGACCGGCCTGCCGTTTGCCTCCAAGGCCACCAGCACCTATCGCGGCGAACCGGTGGGCGTGATGCACGCCTGCGGGCATGACGCCCACACCGCCACCCTGCTCGGCGTGGCCGACGCGCTGGTGAAGATGCGCGAGAACCTGCCCGGCGAAGTGATGCTGATCTTCCAGCCTTCCGAAGAAGGCGCGCCGCCGCCGGAAGAGGGCGGTGCCGCGTTGATGCTCAAGGAAGGCCTGTTTGCCGACTTCAAGCCGGATGCCGTGTTCGGCCTGCACGTGTTCTCCAGCGTCCAGGCCGGGCAGATCGCCGTCCGCGGTGGCCCGCTGATGGCGGCCTCGGACCGTTTCGGGATCAAGGTGATCGGCCGCCAGACGCATGGTTCTGCGCCGTGGAACGGGGTCGACCCGATCGTGGCCACCGCCGACCTGGTGGGCACCGCGCAGACCATCGTCAGCCGTCGCTCCAACATCTCCAAGCAGCCGGCGGTGGTGTCCTTCGGCGCGATCAAGGGCGGCATCCGCTACAACATCATTCCCGACGAAGTGGAGATGGTGGGCACCATCCGCACCTTCGACGAAGGCATGCGCCAGCAGATCTTCGCCGACCTGCGCAACGTGGCCGAGCACACCGCCGCCGCGCATGGCGCCAAGGCCGAGACGGAAATCTTCGAAGCCGAGGGCAACCCGGCCACGGTCAACGACCCGGCCCTGACCGCGCGCATGCTGCCCAGCCTGCAGGCCGTGGTCGGCGAAGCCAACGTGTACGAGCCGCCGCTGCAGATGGGCGCCGAAGACTTCTCGCTGTATGCCCAGCAGGTGCCGGGCATGTTCTTCTTCGTCGGCTCCACCAGCGAAGGGATCGACCCGGCCAAGGCCCCGGCCAACCACTCCCCGAAGTTCCTGCTCGATGAGAAAGCACTGGATGTAGGCCTGCGGGCGTTGTTGCAGGTGAGCCTGGATTTCCTCAACAGCCCGACGCCGGGCTGAGGTCGCACGACCAACGGTCGTGCGCTACTGGCGCAGGTCGCGGACCGTCCGCGCCGGCTGCTCGATGCCGGCGCTGGCCCGCCACGGGTTGATGTCCAACCCGCCGCGGCGGGTGTAGCGCGCCTCCACTTCCAGCCACTCCGGCTGGCAGCGCAGGGTGAGCTCGTTGAAGATGCGCTCCACGCACTGCTCGTGGAATTCGGCATGCTCGCGGTAGCTCACCAGATAGCGCAGCAGGCCTTCGCGGTCGATGCGCGGGCCGCGGTAGCGCACGCTCACGCTGGCCCAGTCCGGCTGGCCGGTGACCGGGCAGTTGGACTTGAGCAGTGCCGAACTGAGCGTCTCGGTCACCACCTGGCCGGCATTGGCCGACAGGTACTCCGGCGCCGGCGGGCCGTAGCGCTCGATCGCCACATCCAGCTCATCCAGTGATTCGCCTTCGGCCGCTTCCACCAGCAGCGGCACCCCGAACACCACGTTCACCACCGCCCCGGCGCAGGCCGACAGGTCACCGGCAATGCGCTGGCGGGCCTGCTCGTCATCGTCAAAGCGCGTGCTGTTGAGCGAGTTGAGGTAGAGCTTGAACGACTTGGATTCGATCAGGTTCGGCGAGGTGCACGGCACGCTGACCGTCGCCACGGCGACGCGTGGCTTGCCGCGCCGGTCCAGCCAGCTAAGCTCATAGGCCTGCCAGCGGTCATGGCCGACGAACGGCAGATTGGCCTCGTCCACGCCGATCTCCTCACGCGCGGCGCGGCGCGGGATGGGGAAGAGCAGGGCGGGATCGTACTGGGAGGGGTAAGCAACCTCGCGACCGAGGCTGGAGTTCTGGGGGGTATTCATGGCGCCATTTTAGCGTGGCCGGCGGCCCCTCCAGCGCCCCGTTCAGAAATACGTCCAGCGTCTTCACGCCTGCGCCATGCCCCATTAACAAGGCCTGTGACACCGTGCGATCCAGGTCGTTCTATTCAAGACGGGAGCGTGTGGATGAGTACCGACAAGAAGGCCGATTTCTCCGGCGTCACCTCCAGCGTGGATACCACCGCGCAGAAGGTGGAAAAGGCAGATTTCTCCGGCGTGACCGCTTCGGTGGATACCACCGCCGAAAAGGTGGGGGGTAGCACCTACACCGTAAAGAGTGGTGACTCGCTGTCGAAGATTGCCAAGAACGAGCTGGGCGATGGCAACGCCTGGAAGAAGATTTTCGAGGCCAACCGTGACGTGCTGGATGACCCCGACAAGATCTTCCCGGGCCAGACGCTCAAACTGCCGCCTAAAGACTAAGCCCGCTCCGCCTGCTGTCCATTATTGATTCCCAGGGAGGAATTCCATGAAGAAGACGTCCATCAGTACCGCCGTACTTGCTGCCCTGCTGGCCACCGTTGCCCTGGCCGGCTGCAAGAAGAAGGAAGAAACCGTCGACAACAACGCGCAGCCGGCTGCCCCGGTAGCGACGACGCCGGTCGAACCCGCCGCACCGCAGCCTATGACGGCCGCCGCGCCGGTCAACGTTTCCGGCGTAACTGTCGGCAAGACCGCCGCGGCCGACAAGACCGTCGCGTCGACAGCACTGTTTGCTCCGAAAGACGTGATCATCATTTCGGTCCGCACCGCAGGCACGGCCACCAACGCCAACGTTGGCGCCAAGCTGACCTATCAGGACGGCCAGGTGGCGGGCGAACAGAGCCAGGTGCTGAACACCACCGGCGATGAGACCACCAACATCAGCTTCACGAATGCCAATGGCTGGCCGGCGGGCAAGTACCGCGCGGAGGTCACGGTAGATGGTAAGGCGGCTGGAACGCCGCAGGAGTTTGAGGTCAAGTAAGTCCCGCCGACTCTCTCCCGGCACGGGCTCACGATGGACGCAGCCGCGAGGCTGCGTCTTTTTTTGTGCCACACAGCGTTCCAATACCACCGCGTATGGCCCCGCTTTGCTCCCCGGGGCTGAAACCGCGACAATGCGGGGGTTACCCGGAGAGCACTGTCCCCCATGTCGAACACGCCCAAGATTCTGTACACGCTTACCGATGAAGCCCCGTTCCTGGCCACCCAGTCGCTGCTGCCGATCGTCGAGGCCTACACTGCCACCGCCGGCATCGCAGTCGAAACCCGTGACATCTCGCTGTCCGGCCGCATCCTGGCGCTGTTCCCGGATTTCCTGAAGGACGACCAGAAGGAAGCCGACCACCTGGCCGAACTGGGCCAGCTGGCGACCACCCCGGACGCCAACATCATCAAACTGCCCAACATCAGCGCCTCGGTGCCGCAGCTCAAGGCGGCCATCAAGGAGCTGCAGGACCAGGGCTATGCCCTGCCCAACTACCCGGACGTGCCCACTGACGACGTCTCGCGCGACATCAAGGCGCGCTATGACAAGGTCAAGGGCAGTGCGGTGAACCCGGTGCTGCGCGAAGGCAACTCCGACCGCCGCGCGCCGCTGTCGGTCAAGAACTACGCCCGCAAGCACCCGCACCGCATGGGCAAGTGGTCCAGCGAATCGAAGTCGCACGTCTCGCACATGGACGGCGGCGATTTCTACGGCAGCGAAAAGTCGGCCACCCTGGCCGCCGCCGGCAACCTGAAGATCGAACTGCAGCAGGCCGACGGCACCACCGTCGTGCTGAAGGAAAAGACCGCCGTTAAAGCTGGTGAGATCGTCGATGCCGCGGTGATGAGCCGCAACGCGCTGGCCGCGTTCGTGCAGGCGCAGATCGCCGATGCCAAGGCCAAGGGCGTCCTGTTCTCGCTGCACCTGAAGGCCACCATGATGAAGGTCTCCGACCCGATCATGTTCGGCGTGGTCGTCGAAGAGTTCTACAAGGACGTGCTGGCCAAGCACGCCGACGTGCTCAAGCAGGCCGGCTTCGACCCCAACAACGGCATCGGCGACCTGTACGCGCGCCTGCCGCAGCTGCCTGAAGCCACCCAGGAAGCGATCAAGGCCGACCTGGCTGCCGAATACGGCAAGCGCCCGGGCCTGGCCATGGTCAATTCCGACAAGGGGATCACCAACCTGCACGTGCCCAGCGACGTCATCGTCGATGCCTCGATGCCGGCCATGATCCGCGACTCCGGTGGCATGTGGAATGCCGATGGCAAGCTGCAGGACACCAAGGCTGTCATTCCTGACCGCTGCTACGCCGGTGTATACCAGGCCGTGATCGACGACTGCATCGCCCACGGCGCGTTCGACCCGGCCACCATGGGCTCGGTGCCGAACGTCGGCCTGATGGCGCAGAAGGCTGAAGAATACGGCTCGCACGACAAGACCTTCCAGATTCCGGCCGACGGCACCGTGCGCGTCACCGACGATGCCGGCAACGTGGTGTTCGAACACGCCGTGCAGACCGGCGACATCTGGCGCATGTGCCAGACCAAGGACGCCCCGATCCAGGACTGGGTCAAGCTGGCCGTCAACCGCGCCCGCCTGAGCAGCACCCCGGCCGTGTTCTGGCTGGATGCCTCGCGCGCGCACGATGCGCAGGTGATCGCCAAGGTCGAAACCTACCTGAAGGACCACGATACCAACGGCCTGGACATCCGCATCCTGGCCCCGGTGGAAGCGACCGCGTTCTCGCTGGACCGCATCCGCAAGGGTGAAGACACCATCTCGGTGACCGGCAACGTGCTGCGCGATTACCTCACCGACCTGTTCCCGATCATGGAACTGGGCACCAGCGCCAAGATGCTCTCCATCGTGCCGCTGATGGCCGGTGGTGGCCTGTTCGAAACCGGCGCCGGTGGTTCGGCTCCCAAGCACGTGCAGCAGTTCGTGGAAGAGGACTACCTGCGCTGGGATTCGCTGGGTGAATTCCTGGCCCTGGCTGCCTCGCTCGAGCACCTGGGCAACCGCTACGACAATGCCGGTGCGACGGTGCTGGCCAAGACCCTGGACCAGGCCAATGGCCAGTTCCTGGACAACGACAAGTCGCCCTCGCGCAAGCTCGGTGGCATCGACAACCGTGGCAGCCACTTCTACATCGCGCTGTACTGGGCCCAGGCCCTTGCCGCGCAGGACGACGATGCCGCGCTGAAGGCCCGCTTCGCCCCGCTGGCCAAGGCGCTGTCGGACAATGAAGCGGCCATCGTCGGTGAGCTGATCGCCGCGCAGGGCAAGCCGGTCGACATCGGCGGTTACTACCGCCCGGACGTGGCCAAGGCCAGCAAGGCGATGCGCCCGAGCAGCACGTTCAACGACGCACTGGCCGCGCTGTAAGCCTTCAGCCACCGGCACCAAGGCAGTAACCGAGGAACCCGCGCCTGGCGCGGGTTCCTTTTTTTTTGCCCGCAAATACGTGACACCCGTCCGGGTGGTTCTGGCACTCTCTCGCCAGGCGCAACAGGTAAAGAAGGCATGAAACCTGCATGCTGCCAGGGCGCGCACACCGGAAGGATCCGACCGTTTCGCCAACGCGAAGTGAGCAATCCGTCACCGATCTGCGCGAGATCCTTGGCATAGGCTATCGGCGAGCGTTCCGCAGTAGCTGTGATCTCTCACAAGCCAGGGGAAGGGCATGGCCAGGGTGCTGGTGGTCGGATCGGATGTCCAGGGAGAACGGGCGTTGCTGCAGCGCCTGCGCGTGGCCGCCTCGTTGCCGGCCGATACGGTACGCAGCTGTCGCGACCTCGACGAGTGCGACCTGCTGGTGATCAAGGACACGCCGGCACTGCGCAACGCCGCGCTGCGCATGGTGCGCGAGCGACCGCGCATCCAGGTCTGGGTGGAAGACCAGAACGGGCAGTTGCACCAGGGACAGGGCGATGATTACGGCGTACTCGACGACCACGCCATCGAAGACGCCTTGCGGCAGATGCCTGGTGCGCCGCTGCGGATCGACGAACCGTGCACGGCGCAGGGCGCCAAGGCGATCACCCGCGCGCTGCGCGAGCGCCTGCCTGCGCGGCAGGGCCACGCGGTGCTGGTGCTCAACGAAGTGCCCACCCTGCTGTTGGATTTCGCGCAGGACCAGATGGTGGTGCTGCCTGGTACCGACCCCTGCAGCCTTGCCCAGCTTCTGTCAGATCAGTTTGAAGCGCTGTCACTGCACGGGCTTTCCGAACGCCGCTACCAGGAGCTGGGCGGCGCGCTGCCGCGCCAGCCGCTGCGCCCGCTGCTGTGGCAATGGGGCCAACGCCCCGCGCATTGGCATGACCTGGATGTCCGGCTGCAACGCGGTGCGCGGGTGAAGCTGCTGCGCTGGCCCGACTTCCGCGTGCTGGGCCACCAGCACGACAGCTTCCGGCTGTGTTCGCTGCTGCTCAAGCGCGCGTGCAGCGTGGACGAGTGCGCCTCCCTGCTGGACGTGGCACCGGATGCGGTACGCAGCTTCGTGCACCCGGCGTACCTGTGTGGCTACGCCGCGCTGGAAGATGCGCCGGCCAGCAGCGCGCCGCTGCGTGCAGGGGAGGGCGGCGGCACCCTGCTGGCCCGGATGTGGCGCAGCGTTCGCCAGCGTGGCGGGGGCTGAGCGTGCGCGAACACAAGATCGTGGTGCTGGGGGGCATGGGGTGCGGGAAGTCGACCCTGGTACGTGCCATCGCCGCAGGCGCGGTGGTGGATACCGACGTGCACAACAGCGACCGCGCCGGCGCCGACAAGGCCTCTACCACAGTGGCGATGGACTACGCCGATATCGACCTGCCCAACGGCGACCGCCTGCGGCTCTACGGCACGCCCGGGCAGCAGCGCTTCGACTTCATCTGGCCGATCCTGCTGAAGGGCGCCAGTGGCGTGGTGCTGCTGCTGGATGCCACCCGTCACACGGCGGTGGAGGAGCTGCAGAGCTATCTGGGTGTGCTGCGTGAGCATGCCACGCAGGTGCCGGCCGTGATTGGCGTTTCGCGCATGGACCTCGCCCCGGACTTCGACCTCGATTCCTGCGCGACGGTCGCGGGTTGGGATGACCGCGTGCTGCCGGTGATGCCGGTGGACGCACGCGAGCGCGAACAAGGACTCTTCCTGATGGACGTGCTGATGAGCGAGATGGAAACCCGCGACCTGGTGCTGGCCCATGGCTGACGGGCAGGATGTGCGTCGGCTGGAACCGGCCGTGCGCGACCGTGTTGCCCAGCACCTTCAAGCGTTCGCCGACAGTCTCAATGGGGTGCGCAGCGCGGTGCTGGCCAGCGTGGATGGCTTCGCGCTGGTACCGGCCGCCGGCAGTCACGGTAACGGCGAGCGCCTGGCGGCAATGACCAGCGCGATGCTGGCACTGGCCGCCGCCGTGGGTCGCGAGCTGTCGCTGGGCGAACTGGAAGTGCTGATGCTGGAAGCCGGCGAGGGCAAGGTGCTGATGCTGGCGCTGCCGTGCGCGCCCGCACCGCTGTTGCTGATGGCCGCCTGCGACACGCGCTGCGTGACCGGCAAGGTGCTTTGGAGTGCAAAGGAATGTGGCCGCAACATCATGGCCGAACTCAGCGGATCACGAGCCGATCCGCAGGGGAACTAGGGGCTCGATAACCAAATGGGGTGCAACATGGCAGGTGTGAGCGAAACCTTGAGCGCGCTGATGACCATCGACGGCGCGCAGGCGGTGGCACTGGTGGACTATGAAAGCGGCATGCTGCTGGGCGAAGCGGGCTCGGGCATGGACATGGAAGTGGCGGCAGCGGGCAACACCGAAGTGATCCGGGCGAAGATGAAGACCGCCGCGTCGCTGAACCTCAACGACACCATCGAGGACATCCTGATCTCGCTGGGCAAGGCGTACCACATCATGCGCCCGGTGGCCTCCAGGAAGGGCCTGTTCCTCTACCTGGTACTGGACCGCAACAAGTCCAACCTGGCACTGGCACGGCGCCGGGTGCAGGACGTGGAGGCGTCCCTGGCGCTGTAAGACCTGACTCTGCTGCCGGCCACCCCGGGTGGTCGGTGGCAGCCCGGGATGGGATCGCTTGCCGGCCATGGGCCGGCCCCACTATGGTTGGGGTGGTCTTCCCGGTTGCCCTGCATGCCTGTTGCCCCATCCCCTGATGACGAAGCGCTCGCCACGCGGTTGGCGGCACTGATCCGTGATGCCTTCGAGGATTACCACGCGCGTTTCGCCGGGGTGACGCGCCGCGCGCGGGTACGCTTCGAGACCCGCGACTGGAACGGGGCGCGGCAGGATGCGGTGGAACGCATCGGGCTGTATGACCGCTGCATTGCCGAAACGGTGGATGTGCTGCGGCGGGCAGCGCGTGAGGCCGTGGGTGAGCGCGCGCTGTGGCTGCAGATCCGCAGGGCCTACGCAGGCCTGGTGGGTGGGTTGATCGACGCAGAACTGTACAAAACCTTCTACAACACGCTGGCCCGGCGCCTGTTCGCTACTGAAGGCGTGGATGCCGCAGTGGAGTTCATGGCGATGGATGTGGAGCCATCCGACGCAATCACCCATCCGGTCGCGCGGCATACCTACGCGCTGTCGGCGACGCGGCCGGCCGAGGCCTTCATGCGGGTGCTGGGTGACTATCGCTTCGATGTGCCCTATGCGCACCAGTTGCGCTGTGCGGCGGCCATTGCCGTGCGCCTGCAGGACGACCTGCAGCATTGGGGTACCCAGCCCGTGCGCAGCATCGAGCTGCTGGATACCGTGTTCTACCGCGAGCGTCGCGCCTACCTGGTGGGGCGGGTGTTCGGCGAACACCGCTTCTCTCCCTGCGTGATCGCGCTGGTCAACGACGACAACGGCCTGCGTGCCGAAGCCGTGCTGACCCGGCGTCGCGATGTGGCGCACCTGTTCGGCGTGTCACGCAGCTACTTCCAGGCCGACCTGGCCACGGTGGGAGATGCGGTGGTGTTCCTGCGCAGCCTGCTGCCGGCCAAGCCGATCGATGAGATCTACACCGTGCTGGGCCGCGCCAAGCAGGGCAAGACAGAGCGCTACCGGACCTTCTTCCGCCACTTCCAGGACCACCCCGACGAACAGCTGGTGCATGCCGATGGCACACCGGGCATGGTCATGGCCGTGTTCACGCTGCCCAGTTACCCACTGGTGTTCAAACTGATCCGCGATCGCTTCGCCTGGCCCAAGACCATGACCCGGCACCAGGTGGAGGAAAAGTACGCGCTGGTATTCAACCTGGACCGCGTCGGGCGCCTGCTGGATGCGCAACCCTACCGGCACCTGCGCTTTCCCAAGGCCCGCTTCTCGCCGGCGCTGCGCGAAGAGCTGCTGAGCCAGTGCGCATCCAGCGTGCGTGAGGACGGCGATTCGCTGGTGATTGCGTTGTGCTACGTGCAGCGTCGTTTCCGCCCGCTCAACCTGTACCTGCGCGAGCAGACGACCGAAGCCCGCCGTGCCGCCGCGTTGGATTACGCGCAGGCCATCACCGACATGGCACGCAACAACATTTTCCCCGGTGACATGCTGCCCAAGAACTTTGGTGTATCGCGGCATGGGCGCGCGGTGTTCTATGACTACGACGAGCTGTGCCTCGTCAGCGACTGCGTGTTCCGCGCCTGGCCGACACCGCGCAATGCCGACGAAGCCATGGCCGATGAGCCGTGGTTCCACGTGGGCCCACGTGATGTGTTCCCGGAGCGCTTCGCGCCCTTCATGGGGTTGCCCGCCGACGAGCTTGCCGCCGTGCGCGAACACCACGCCCATCTGTTTGATCCCCAATGGTGGCAGGGGCTGCAGGCGCGGTTCGCGGCCGGCGATTATCCCGATACGCCGCCCTATGCAGCCCATCATCGCCTGGCCTGATTTCCCCCTGACACATCGCTGGGCTATCCTCGGGGTTCATCCACAAGGAGCAGGTGAGATGCGTTATCCCCATTTTCTGGCGTTGGCCCTCGCATTGGGCGGCACCGGGTTGGTCGCGACAACCGATACCGCTGCACAGACTGCGCGTACGGTGCGTGAGACCGCCGAAGCCAGCATGACGCTGACCGGCAAGATCGATATCGGTACCGACGGGCACGTCACCGGCTTCCAGCTGGACCATGCCGACGAGCTGTCCGCTGATCTGGCCGCATTCGTGCAGCACCAGGTGCAGGCATGGCAGTTCCAGCCGATCGTGGACAACGGCACGGCGGTCGCCACACAGACGCCGGTGACCCTGCGCCTGCTCTCCCAGCCCGGTCCGGGCGGCGCGGGCGACACCGTGCGCGTGGCGGGTGCGAGCTTCAGCAAGTACGACCCGGAAAACACCAGCCGGGTGACCTCCAGCGAGCTCCGCTTGCCGGCCTACCCCAGGAATCTCGCGGCCATGCGCGCCAAGGGCGAAGTGCTGCTGCTGGTGAAGGTCGGCCGCGACGGTACCGTGGACGATGTGGTCGCCGAGCAGGTGAACCTGCGCGTGGTGGGCAAGGAAAACCAGATGCGGCAGGTGCGCAACGAGTTTGCCCGTGCATCGGTGTCCGCGGCGCGCAGCTGGACCTTCCGCCCGCCGACCACCGGCAGGCTCAAGGATGCCGAGTCGTGGACCGTGCGGATCCCGGTCCGCTACATGATGGGCGAACGCACGCCTTACGGCACGTGGGAAGCCTATATTCCCGGCCCGCGCGAGCGCGCGCCGTGGCGCACCTCGCAGGCCGGCGAGGACGCCGCACCGGACCTGCTGACTGCGGGCGGCATCTACATGGCCGACCTGGATGACGGTCCGCGCCTGCTCACCCCGTTGGGCATCTGATCACAAGGAGTCGTGCAATGCGTAGTTCCCTTTACCTGGCACTGGCCCTGGCACTTGGCGGCAGCATCGTCGCCGCCGCACCGGACGCCGCCGCACAGACACGCAGCGAAATGCGCAGGACCGCCGAAGGCAGCATGGTGCTGACCGGGCAGGTCAACATTGGTACCGAAGGGCAGGTGGAAGGCTTCGTGCTGGACCAGCGCGAAAAGGTGCCGGCAGAACTGGCCAGCTTCGTTGACCGCTCCGTGCAGACCTGGCGCTTCGAGCCGATCGTGCGCGATGGCAAGCCCGTGCGTGCGCGCACCCAGGTGTCCATCCGCCTGGTCGCCAACATTGGGCCCGACGGCAAGGACATGGTCACGCTCGACGCCGCGACCTTCGGCGGGTACGACGCCACAAGCACCGACCAGGTCACCTCGATCAAGATGGCGCCGCCGCGGTTTCCCTCGGTCGCACTGAACATGGGCGGAAGTGGCGATGTGATGTTGATCGTGAAAGTCGGCCGTGACGGCAAGGTCATGGATGTGATCGCCGAACAGGTCAACCTGCGCGTGCTCGGTGATGCGCGTCGCATGGAGCGCCTGCGCGAGGCGTTCGCGAAGCAGAGCGTGGACGCCGCACATCGCTGGAGCTTCCGCGCCCCCAGCACGGGTGACGAGAAGGACAAACCGTTCTGGTCCGTGCGCGTGCCGGTCAGCTTCGACTTTGGCGAAGTCACGCGTGGCTACGGCCAGTGGAACGTCTACATTCCGGGTCCGCGCGCGCATGCGCCCTGGCGGGAGGTCGGACCCGGCGAACAGGATGTGGCTGGCCTGCTGGCGGCCGGCGGCGTGTACATGACCGACGTCAGCACTGGCCCGCGCCTGCTGACCCCGCTGGGCGGGTAAGCAGCTGAAACACCGGATCGGCGCCGCGCGTCGATCCGGTTTGAGCGTCAGCTTCCGGCCGGGCCGTCCGGCGCTGGATACACCACGGTCCGGTTGCGACCCTGTTCCTTGGCCATGTACAGCGCCTTGTCGGCCAGACGCAGCGCCTGCTGCGGGTCCTCGTGGTAGGACGGGTAGTGGGCCACGCCCAGCGATACCGTTACCGTGCCGACCTGTTCGAACACTTCTGCTTCCACCTGCAGGCGCAGGCGCTCGGCGATGCCCGCGCTGGCGGTGACGTCGATGCCGGGCAGCAGGATCAGGAACTCCTCGCCGCCATTGCGGCACAGCAGGTCGGTGTCGCGCGAATCGTCGCGCATCAGCTGGGCGATGCGCAGGATCACCGCATCGCCCACCGCATGGCCGAAGCGGTCGTTGATGGTCTTGAAGCGGTCGATATCCAGCGCGATGATCCCGAACGGCTGCCCGCGTGCCTGCCAGTCTTCCAGCCCCTCCTGCAGGCCGCGGCGGTTCTGCAGGCCGGTGAGCGGGTCGGTCATGCTGGCGCGGTTGAGTTTGCCGATACGGTCCTGCAGCAGGTTGAAGCTGTACAGCAGCGCCTGCTTGAGGTGCGCGGCCTCGTAGTACCACGCCTTGATGCCGGTCACGTGGCGGATGGCGATGCCGGTGTCGCGGTTCTGCACGTTGCGCGCCATCTGCCACAGCGGCAGCGAAATGCGCCGGGCGAACCACCAGGTAACCAGCAGCGACAGCACGCCCAGCGGAATGGCATTCCAGATCACCGCTTTCATCAAGCGCGACAGCGGCGCCAGTGTGGCCTCCGTCGGGCGCTGTGCCACCACGCCCCAGCCCACGCTGGGCACCGGCGCGTAGCCGGCCAGCATCAGCACGCCGTGGCTGTTGCGCACTTCCTGCGCGCCCGAGTGGCCCTGGCTCACCGCCTTCACCGCCGGGTTCTCCAATGCGAACTGGCCAACCCGGGTGGGTTCGATGTGGTACAGGATGCGGCCATTGCGGTCGACCACGTACAGATACGAGCCGTCGCGGTAGTAGTGCTTGCCCAGCAGGCTCTGCAGGATGCTGCGCTGGCGCAGGTAGATGGTGCCGCTCACATAGCCTTTGTACTGGCCCTGCGGGTCGAAGATCGGGTGCGAGATGGCGACCAGCAGGCGGCCGGTGGCCGACTGGTAGGGATCGCTGATGTACGGCTCGCGGCGCTTGAGCGCCTCGCTGTTGCCTTGGCTGTTGAGCACCACGCCCTGCAGGGCCAGGCTCAGCGGCGAGGTGGCCAGCACCGTGCCGGCCGGGTCCACGATCAGTACCGAGTTGAAGCTGTTGGTCTGCAGCTGCAGGCGCGCCGCTTCGGCTTCCAGGTCGGCGCGGGTGTGCGCCCGCTGGCCCAGGCCGGTGGCGGCATAGGCCAGCTGCTGCTGGGCCGACAGCACGAAGTTCTGGGTGCTCTCGGCCAGCTTGCTGGCGTACACCCGGTTGGATTCGAGCGTGGTGCCGATCAGCTGTTCGCGCTGCACGCGGTAGCTGGCGTGCAGGGTGTTGGCCAGGGCGACGAGCGCGCTGAGCAGGGCAAGCGCCAGGATCAGCTTGCCCAGGTTGAGGCGGGACGACAGCAGGGGCATGGCAGAGTGACCGGCAGGATGCTGCGCCAACCGGTCCTACCGATGAGGCTGCAACGGGGCGGATGAGGGGGTCCCGGCGCGGATTATCACGGATTCGCCGCCCAAAGGGGGAGTTCCGGACTCAGCGTTCCATCCGCTTGCGCAGCACGCTGCGCACATTGGCCGCCATGCCCTCATCCAGAGGACCCAGCACGCCGCGCTTGCTGTCGGGGATATGTGCGTTGGCTTCGCCATCGGCGCCGAACACGTAGTGGTCGAACAGTGCCCGCCAGTGCCTGCGCTGGGCCGGCGGCAGCCCGCGCAGCGCGAGCAGCGACAGCATCAGGGCGTTCATCGGCGGGTCCATCCAGGCCGGCACCGGGCGCCACCAGTAGTTCACCAGCACGTTGAAATCATCCAACCCTTCCATGTGGTGCCACCACAGGGAAGGAATGAACACGGCATCACCGGGGCCCAGCTCGGCCACCTGCGCGCTGGCCATGGCCCGGGCAAAGCGCGGGAAGCGGTCCAGGTCCGGTTCGGCGAAGTCCACCAGGCTCACTGCCTGGCCGGCGGGGGTGAAATCCAGCGGACCGACATACAGGTTGCCGATCTGATCGGGCGGAAACAGGGTGACCCGACGGCGGCCGGCGGCGACGCAGGCCAGGTTGTCCGGCACGTCGTGGTGGGCGGCGATGCGCGAGCGGTTGCCGATCCAGATGCTGGCCAGCGGTTCGTCCACGCCCAGCGCCAGCGGATTGTCCTGGCGGAAGCCGGGCAGAAAGCTGTCCAGCGTGGTCGAGGCGACGTAGATGGTGGGCGGTTCAGGCGTGCTGCGGTACTTGAGCAGCGTATCGAGCACCACTTTCAGCGCGATCTGCTCGCGGCGGAAGTTGAAGCCGCTCATGTCCGCGTTGTAGAAGATCCGCCCCTTTGCTGCGGGCGGCGCGGTCGTGGCGGTGACCGGCAGGGTGCCGCGGTCGTACTGCTTGAGGTGGGCGACCGCCGCATCGGCCGAGTCGCGCGCGGCGCCGACCATCGGCCAGTCCGCCACCAGCCCGCGGATCACCTTGGGCGTGGTCCAGCCCGGGAGAACCTCGGCCAGCCGGTGGCGGTCGAGGTCGCGCACTTCGTCGATCGGACCGGGCGTGGCAGGCATGGCAGGGTCGCTTGCAGGCGGTGGCGGTGTGGCGAGTGTAGACCCGCCACACCGCTGCTGCTCAGAACTTGTAGCGGACGCCGAACATGTAGCGCGGGCCGGTCTGGGTGGCGTAGCGCAGCATGTTGGTATGCCGTGCGTAGGTGCGCATGGTCTCGTCGGTGAGGTTGATCGCCTCCAGGCTCAGCGACAGCTGCTCGCTGACCGCGTAGCTGATGTTGAGGTCGAGCTGGCCGTAATCATCGGTGTAGTTCGGATTGGGACCCTGGCCGCCGATGCCGTTGAGGAACTTGTCGCGCCAGTTGTAGGCCGCACGGATCTGCCAGTTGTGCTTGTCGTAGAACGCCACCAGGTTGGCCGAATCGCTCAGGCCCACCATCGGGTACTGGTCGCCCAGGCTCTGGTTGTCGAAGGTCAGCCCCGACTTCACCTTGGTGTAGTTCGCTGCCAGGCCGAAGCCGGACTGGCCGAACAGGTGCTGCACCGCCACTTCCCAGCCATCGAGATGGTCCGAACGCTGGTTGGCCGGCAGGGTGATGTCGAAGCCGGCGACCGGGTCGCCGGGCTGCCCGACGATGGTGCCGGTGAGCTGGCCGGCCGAGTTGGTGCCGGTGGCGGTCACGCCCGGCTGGCCGTTGAAGTTGGTGAAGATGTAATCGCGGATGCAGGGCATGTCGCTCACCCCGCAGCCGGCTGCCAGCGCTGCGTTCCAGTACGCGCCACCCACGGGGGTGTGCAGGTTGCCGGTATTCTCGCGGACGATGGTGTTGCTGATGAAGTTCTTGATGTTCTTGCGGAAGAAGCCGACCGAGGCGTAGCTGGATTCGCCGTAGTACCACTCCAGCGACAGGTCGAAGTTGTCCGACAGCAGCGGCTCCAGCGCCGGGTTGCCGCGCGACCCGCTGCCACCCTGGGTGCGCACGATGTCGGCCAGCGACTGCCCGCTCTGGATCTGGTCCCACCCAGCGCGGCCCAGGCTGCGGCTGTAGCTGCCGCGCAGCGCCAGCGTATCGCTGATGTCCAGCTTCAGGTCCAGGTTGGGCAGCACATAGTCGTACTTGCCGCTGTCGCTGATGAAGCCGCTTTCGCTGGCGTATTCGATGTTGAGCTCGTTGGCCGAACTCCAGCTGATCCCGTTGGGCACGCGCACCATCGCGGTGGAATCCACGTCGGTCTGCTCATAGCGCACGCCGACGGCCACGTTCAGCGGCATCGACCAGTCGAACGTGGTGCGGTACTGCAGGAACGCGCTCTTGGACGTTTCGTTGGTGCGGATGTCCTGCGAATACTCGGTGGGAGCCACGTAGCAGGTCGGGCAGGCCGGGTCGGACGCGGTGCCGACCTGGGCGGCGCGGTTGATCAGCCTGTCGAAGTCGAATACAAGGAACTGGCCGGTCAGGCGCGGATCGTTGTGCCCCGAGAACGCATCGAAGTACCTGGCCATGTCGTCGGCGTACCAGATGCTGTCATCGTAGTCGGCCGGCGTGCCGAGGCCGCCCCAGCTGTTGCGCTGCATGATCGCCGAGGCCGAGCGGTTCTTGACGTCGGTGTAGCCCACGCCGAAATCCAACGCGGAGTAGTCGGCGAACGTGAAGGTACCGCGGCCCTGGTACTGTTCCACCTCGGACTTGTTGTAGCTGTTCTGGAACACCGAGCCGGTGACCAGGGCATCGGCCGCCTGCACGCCGCCTGGCGGCAGTGCGATGTTGATGATCGGCAGGTCGCCGCTGTAGTCGACCGTGGTCTTGCCGCGCACGAACGCGGCAACCCCGAGCACGCCAGCCGAACCATACGGGCTGTCGGGCTGCGATTCGCCGGTGGAGTGGTGGGCGTCGAAGTTCAGGGTCAACGCATCGTTGACCTCCCACTCCACGTTGAAGCCCAGCGAGTCCAGCGTGTTCCTGGTGGCCAGCTGCGCACCCCCCATCGACACGTCCGAATTGACCATGTCTTCGCTGTAGATGATCGGCGCGGCGACCGGGCCGTTGGTCCAGATGCTGTCGCCGGGGCCGTAGTTGAACCACACCGACAGCTCACTGCGCTGCTGCTGCACCTTGTTTTCCACATAGGTGTAATCCAGCGTGGTGGTCACGTTGTCGACCGGCTTCCACTGCAGGGTGGCCTGGCCGTTGGTGCGCTGGCGCTGCACGCCGTTGACGTTGTAGGCGGTGTTCTGCGGGCGGCCGTACACGTCATCGGGGCCGGGACGGTTCTGGATGCGGTCCGCGTAGCCCTGGCCCGGCTGCGGCAGCACGCGCCAGTCAGTGGTGTTGTCGCCTTCGAACGTGGCCCAACCTTCGGCCACCGTGGCCTGGTTGAAGCCGGAATCGCGCTCCTGGTAGCTGCCGCTCAGCATCACGCCCACGCGACCATCGGCATAGGTGTCACTGAAGATGCCGGAGATCTCACCGGTGTACTTCGAACCCTGCAGCGTGCTGGGCAGGTTGTCGTTGGAGGTGTCGTTGACGGCCTTCAGGCCGACGCTCACCACCGGCGCCGATTCGAGCGGGCGCAGGGTCTTGACGTTGATCGTGGCACCGATGCCACCGGTCGGGTTGTCGGCACGGGTGGTCTTGAACACTTCCACCGCCGAGATCGACTCGGAGGCGATGTTGGCGAAATCGAACGAGCGCGAGCCGGACAGGCCGGCGCCGCCGTTGCCCAGATTGGAGGCCGGCATCTGGCGGCCGTTGAGCAGCACCAGGTTGAAGTCCGGGCCGATGCCGCGCACGGTCACCTTGGAGCCTTCGCCGCTGGAGGTGCGGTCGATCGACACGCCGCTGATGCGCTGCAGCGATTCGGCCAGGTTGGTATCGGGGAACTTGCCGATGTCCTCGGCCACGATGCCGTCCACCACACCCTGGCTGTCGCGCTTGAGGTTCATGGACGAAGTGAGGCTGCCACGGATACCGGTGACCTGCACCGTATCAAGCGTGGCCGGATCCAGCCCTTCCGACGACGACGCAGCGCCGTCGCGGGTGGTGTCCTGGGCCCACGCCGGCCCGGCCAACACGGCGAGCAGCGCGGAAGTGAGCATTGCCTTGCGGGGTACGGCCTTGTACGTCTTCATTGCAGCTCCCTCCCCAGGGAAATCGGTAATGGCAGTCCTACGGCGTCTGACACGATTCAACAACGATGTGGGCGGATTGGGCCGATGCCTGACAGCGTTGTCAACAAACTGCCATGAAGCGCATCGTTCGCGGTGTCGCGCGTGGGTGTCCCTGCGTGTCCCGGGGCGGGTCGCTGTATACGCGCCAAACCCTGCAATGCGGGCCTTTCAGCCCTGTTTTACCGGGACGTCAAGCGCCCGATTCAGTCGGGCCTGCTCGTTGTGCAGTGCAGAACGAAACTGCGCGAAACCCGTTTTCGGGCAGGTTACGGTGACTGTCGCGTGTTCTGACCGGTTGTCTGACAGCGCTGGACAACAGGACGCCAAGCAGGTTCCATGTCTGGCCGCCGCATGGCTGGCATTCCCATCAGAAGGACAGGCAATGGACACTTCCACCGTGGTTCGCGGGCAGCACGTACAGAGCACACGCATGGCACTGGCCGTGGTGACGGCGATCTTCTTCATGTGGGGCTTCATCACCTGCCTCAACGACATCCTGATTCCGCACCTCAAGGCCGCGTTCTCGCTGACCTGGGTGCAGGCGATGCTCATCCAGTTCACCTTCTTCGGCGCGTACTTCCTGATGTCGCTGCCGGCGGGCCGGCTGGTGGCTGCGGTGGGCTACAAGCGCGGCATCGTGGCCGGTCTTGCGATCGCCGGGGTCGGCGCGCTGCTGTTCTGGCCAGCGGCCGCGCTGCATGTATACGGGCTGTTCCTGGGCGCGCTGTTCGTGCTGGCCACCGGCATCACCGTGCTGCAGGTCGCGGCCAACCCGTATGTGGCGCTGCTGGGGCCGGAGCAGACCAGCTCCAGCCGGCTCACCCTGGCCCAGTCGATGAACGCGCTGGGCACCACCATTGCCCCGCTGTTCGGCGGCCTGCTGATCCTGGCGGCCGAACCGCGCAGCGCCGAGCAGCTGGCGCTGCTGCCGCAGGCCGAAGCGCTGGCCTACCGCGCCGCTGAAGCACAATCGGTGCAGGTCCCGTACTTCGGCTTGGCCGTCGCCTTGTTCGTGCTGGCCGCGGCGATCTGGATGTTCCGCCTGCCCAGCATTGCCGGGGTGGAAGACAGCAAGGAGCAGGGCACGCTCGGTGCGGCGCTGCGCCACAAGCACCTGGCCTTCGGCGTGCTGGCGATCTTCTTCTACGTGGGTGCGGAAGTGTCCATCGGCAGCGTGCTGGTCAACTTCCTGTCCATGCCCGGCATCGGCGAAGGCCTGACCGAGCAGGAGGCCACGCGCTATGTGTCGCTGTACTGGGGCGGTGCGCTGGTCGGCCGCCTGGTCGGCACGTTCCTGCTGGCGCGCTTTGATCCGCGCCGCCTGCTCGGGCTGTTCGCGCTGGTGGTGATGGGGCTGCTGGCGGTGACCATGCTCGGCACCGGCGAGCTGGCCAAGTGGAGCGTGGTCAGCGTGGGTCTGTTCAATTCGATCATGTTCCCGACCATCTTCGCGCTCGCCATCGGCGGCCTGGGCCCGCTCACCGGGCAGGGCTCCAGCCTGCTGGTGATGGCGATCGTGGGCGGCGCGGTGGTTCCGCTGGCGGTGGGCTGGTTGGCCGACCACTACGGGCTGCAGGCTTCGTTCCTGCTGCCGATGCTGTGCTACCTGTTCATCGTGTTCTATGCATGGCGCGGGTCGCGCCGCTACGCCTGACCGCTCAACGGCGCCGGGGTGCGTGGGTGGATTCACGCACCAGCACCGCATGGTCCACGGTGACCATGCGGCCGGCCTTCGGCGAGCGGATGCGTTCGATCAGCTGTTCGGTGGCCAGCCGGCCCATCGTGTCGGTGGGCTGGCGCACCGTGGTCAGGGCCGGATAGATGTGCCCGGCAATGGGCGTGTCATCGAAGCCGCACACGGAAAGATCGCGCGGAACGCGCAGGCCGCGCTGGCCAGCCACCCGGAACACCGCGGCGGCCATGTCGTCGTTGGCCGCGAAGATCGCGGTCGGCGGCTCGGGCAGGTCCAGCAGCGTGTTGGCCGCCTCGATGCCCGATTCGAACGAGAACTGGCCGTTCACCACCAGCGCCGGGTCGTACTCAATGCCCGCGTCGCGAAGTGCCTGGCGGTAGCCGGCGAGGCGCCACTGGCACGCGCCATGCGCGCGCGGGCCTTTGATATGGGCGATGCGACGGTGGCCCTGCGCGACCAGATGGCCGATCAGTTCCACCACTGCGGTGGTTTCGTCCATGCGTACGCCGATGCGCCCTTCGGGATGGCGCGGTGCGATGCTGGAAAACGGAATCTCGTTGTCTTCCAGGTACGCCAGCACCACCGCATCGTCGGTCAGCGGCGGGATCAGCACCACGCCATCGGGCCTCGAGTTCTCGAACAGTGCGGCGAGGTCGGGCAGGGTGCGCCGGCCGATGCCGACCGGCCCCAGGATCAGGTTGTAGTGGTTGGCATGACAGGCTTCCAGCATGCCGTTCTGGATTTCCATCAGGTAGTTGCGCGAGGGGTTGTTGTAGACCAGCGCCAGTGCATACGAGCGCTGCCCGGCCAGGCTGCGCGCCGACAGGTTCGGTTTGTATCCCAGCCGGGAGACCGCAGCGAGCACGCGGTCGCGCGTTTCCACCCGTACGTTCGGCTCGTTGTTGAGCACGCGCGACACGGTCTTGATCGAAACGCCCGCAATGGCGGCGACATCCTCGATACGACTACGCATGGTGCGATGGATCCTCCTGGAGAGCCCGGCCGGCCGCTGCCGATGGTAATGCGCCTGTGTCGTTTCGGGATTACCGAAGCAGGCGGATGGTGCCACGTTGCGGGGTATTCGTGCACGGCTTGAATATCCATGCGGCGCTGCAACAGCAAGTGCGGATTCCCGGCGTGCGCGAATAGAGCCAGCCCAACAACGACGGGGATACCAGGACAAGCCGTTCGCCGAACGGTTGACAGCGCCCCGCCGGGCTTATATGACAGCGCTGTCACCGGATGCGCCGAATCGGTCCACGCCCGGTCCATCATCCGCACATTTTCTTGGAGGTAGATGCACGTGAGCAGCGCCCGGAAGACTCTTCTTACCGTCTGTGTCCTGACGGCATTGGCCGCCCAGGCGCACGCCGCGCCCGCCGCCGAGCGCCTGCAGGACTGGCCGCACGTGACCAGCGCGATCGCCTCCGACCCGGCCATCGAAAGCCGCGTGCGCAGCATCCTTGCGGAGATGACCCTGGCCCAGAAGGTCGGGCAGATGACCCAACCGGAGATCAAGCAGATCACGCCGGAGCAGGTGCGTACCTACTACGTCGGCTCGGTGCTCAACGGCGGTGGCTCGTGGCCGGGCATGGACAAGCACGCCAGCGTGGCCGACTGGGTGAAGCTGGCCGATGCCTATCACGCCGCATCGCTGGCTACTGACGCGCGTACCCCGGTACCGGTGATCTGGGGCACCGATGCCGTGCACGGCCACAGCAATGTGTTCGGCGCCACGCTGTTCCCGCACAACATCGGCCTGGGCGCCACCCGCGATGCCGCGTTGATCGAGCGCATCGGCGCCGCCACCGGCAGCGCCACCCGTGCCACCGGCATCGGCTGGGTGTTCGCGCCCACGCTGGCCGTGGCACATGACCCGCGCTGGGGCCGGACCTACGAAAGCTTCTCGTCCGACCCGTCCATCGTGCGCGAATACGCCACCGCCTACGTCAAGGGCGCGCAGGGCCGCTTCACCGGCGACGGCAACGTGGTGGCCACCGCCAAGCATTACATCGGCGATGGGGCCACCGACAACGGCCGCGACCAGGGCGAGGCCACGGTGGACAAGGCCACCATGATCAACGTGCACGGCCAGGGTTACTTCGGTGCGCTGGGCGAAGGCGTGCAGACGGTGATGGCCTCGTTCAACAGCTGGAACGACCGTGCCGGCGGCGTGGACTACGGCAAGATGCACGGCAGCCAGGCGCTGCTTACCGGCGCGCTGAAGGAAAAGATGGGTTTCGACGGCTTCGTCGTCTCCGACTGGAACGGCATCGCCCAGGTACCCGGCTGCCGCAACGACAGCTGCGCCCAGGCGATCAACGCCGGTATCGACATGGTGATGGTGCCTGATGACTGGAAGGCCTTCATTACCAACACTATGGCCCAGGTGGAGAGCGGCGAGATTCCGATGGCGCGCATCGACGATGCGGTGACCCGCATCCTGCGGGTGAAGCTGCGTGCGGGCCTGTTCGAGCACAAGCCGTCCGACAGCCGCTTCGCGGGCGACGCCAACGCCGTGCAGCACCGCGAGCTGGCGCGTGAAGCCGTGCGCGAATCGCTGGTGCTGCTGAAGAACCAGGACAAGGTGCTGCCGCTCAAGCGCGATGCGCGCGTGCTGGTGGTGGGCAAGAGTGCCGACAGCCTGTCCGACCAAGCCGGGGGCTGGTCGCTGACCTGGCAGGGTACCGAGAACACGAACGCCGATTTCCCCAATGCCGATTCGGTGCTGGGCGCGCTGCGCGCCGAGCTGGGCACGAAGCAGGTGACCTACAGCGCCGATGCCAAGGGCATCGATGCGTCAGCGTTCGACGTGGTGGTCGCGGTGATCGGCGAAACGCCGTACGCCGAAACCAACGGCGACATCCTCGCATCGGACACGGTCAGCCACAGCCGTGCGCAGCCGCAGGACCTTGCCGTGCTCAAGGCCGCCGCCGCCACCGGCAAGCCGCTGGTCACCGTGTACTTCTCCGGCCGCCCGATGTACACCAACGACCTGCTCAACCTGTCGCAGGCATTCGTTGCCGCGTGGCTGCCGGGCACCGAAGGCAAGGGCATCACCGACGTTCTGGTGGCAGGCAAAGACGGCAGGCCCGCGCACGACTTCCACGGCCGGCTCAGCTTCCCGTGGCCGGGCGTGCCGTGCCCGGCACCAATCGACCGCCCGGACCCGAAACGCCCGGACCTGTTCAAATTCGGCTATGGCCTGAGCTATGCCAAGCCCGCGCAGGTCGCGCGCCTGCCCGAAACCAACCCGGACCATTGCGGCGAAGTGACCACGCTGCCGATCTTCAATCGCGTGGATACCGCGCCGTTCTCGCTGCACATCGCGGCCGGCGGTGCCACCCAGCCACTGGGCAACGATCTCAACGCCAGCCTGCGCTGGCCCACCGCCACGCCGGTGGCCGAGGTGCGCACGGTGCAGATCAACACCCAGCAGGACGCCCGCGAAGTGACCTGGCTGGCCCCGGCGCAGCTGATCGCGCGCAGCACCTCGCGGCGCAACCTGGGCGCGCTGGCGCGCAGCAACGGCGCGTTGCAGTTCGACGTGATGGTGCAGCACCCGCCCGCCTCGCCGGTAACGGTGACCATGCAGTGCGGCACCGGCTGCGAGGGCGGCGTGGATATCGCCCCGGCGCTGGCAACGCTCACCCCGGGTCAGAAGCGCACGGTGACCATTCCGCTGGCCTGCTTCGCCACCAAGGGAGTCGACCTGGGCGCAGTGGAAGCCCCGTTCGTGGTCAGCGCGGACAAGCCGTTCGCCGCGGCCTTCACCCAGGTGCGGGTGGCAACGAAGGCGGACAAGGCCGAGGGTGTGGTGGACTGCCGGTGAAGCGGTAGGGGATGCATGGGCCGGCCAACGGCCGGCGCTACCACGCCAGGATGTGTCGGGTTTGCCGCGAAAATGGGAGTTGTTGCAGGGGATTCCCGCCGGGTGACGGGTAGCGTGTGAGCTACACGGGCGCGGGGGAATCGATGTGACGCTGATGCATGTTCTGGGTGGGCTGTCGCTGCTGATCCTGGTCGGGGTGGCGACCATGGTGCGGGCAGGGATCGGGTTCGAACACGGGGATGGGGCGGCGGTGCAGGAGGGGGTCCCCGAGGTCGATGCAGTGGAGGTGGTGGAGCCGCCGCTGGAACCGGTGGCCGCGTTGGGGCCGCTGCATTTCGGACCATTGCTGGATCGCATGCGGCCGTGAGGCGTGCCGACCAACGGTCGGCACCTACCGTCAGCCAGCGCCGATCGGTTGGGTACCCTAACCATGAAAAAGGCCCCGCAGTGCGGGGCCTTTTTCTGTTTCGATGTTGGCGCCGGTCAGCGCTTCATCGAACCGAAGAACTCGTCGTTGGACTTGGTGTTCTTCATCTTGTCGAGCAGGAACTCCATCGCGGCGATTTCGTCCATCGGGTGCAGCAGCTTGCGCAGGATCCAGATCTTCTGCAGCAGCTCCGGTTCGATCAACAGGTCTTCGCGGCGGGTGCCCGAACGGTTGATGTCGATGGCCGGGTAAACGCGCTTTTCGGCGATACGACGGTTCAGGTGCACTTCGCTGTTGCCGGTGCCCTTGAACTCTTCGTAGATCACCTCGTCCATCTTGCTGCCGGTGTCGACCAGCGCGGTGGCGATGATGGTCAGGCTGCCGCCTTCTTCAACGTTACGCGCGGCACCGAAGAAGCGCTTCGGGCGGTGCAGGGCGTTGGCGTCCACACCACCGGTGAGCACCTTGCCGGAGCTGGGCACCACGTTGTTGTAGGCGCGTGCCAGGCGGGTGATCGAGTCGAGCAGGATCACCACGTCCTTCTTGTGTTCCACCAGGCGCTTGGCGCGCTCGATCACCATTTCGGCAACCTGCACGTGGCGCGCGGCCGGTTCATCGAAGGTGGAGCTGATGACTTCGCCGCGCACGGTGCGCTGCATTTCGGTCACTTCTTCCGGACGCTCGTCGATGAGCAGCACGATCATGTGCACGTCCGGGTGGTTGGTGGTGATCGCCGTCGCCACCTGCTGCATCAGCATGGTCTTACCGGCCTTGGGCGGGGAGACGATCAGCGCACGCTGACCCTTACCCTGCGGTGCCATCAGATCCATGATGCGGCCGGTAATGTCTTCGGACGAACCGTTGCCACGTTCCAGAGTGAAGCGCTTGCGCGGGAACAGCGGGGTGAGGTTCTCGAACAGCACCTTGTTCTTGGACGCTTCCAGCGGCTCACCGTTGATGGTGTCCACGATCGACAGCGCGAAGTAACGCTCGCCGTCCTTCGGGAAGCGGATGCGGCCGGACAGGTGGTCGCCGGTGCGCAGGTTGAAGCGGCGGATCTGGCTGGGCGAAATGTAGGTATCGTCCGGCCCGGCCAGGTAGCTGGCTTCAGCCGCGCGCAGGAAGCCGAAGCCGTCCGGCAGGATTTCCAGCACGCCGTCGGCAGCCACGCCGTCGCCATGGCGGGTGAGCACCTTGAGCAGGGCGAAGATCACGTCCTGCTTGCGGGCGCGGGCCACGCCTTCGGAGATCTGCAGCTGCTCGGCGATTTCCAGCAGCTTCTGGGCCGGCATGCGCTTGAGGTCGCTCAGCGAATAGACCGGGAAGCCCTCGGGCACGTTGGCCTGCTGGCTGCGCACGAACGGCTGCTGTTCGCCATTGTCCTGCGGCATGCCGTCGTCGCGGAAGCCACCACCACCACCGCCGCGATTGCGGTCGCGGTCACGGCGATTGCGGAAACGGTCACGGCGGTTGCCCTGACCTTGGTTCTGGCCCTGGCCCTGATTCTGACCCTGCTGGTACGGGTTCTGGCCGCCCTGCGGGTTGTTGTTGTTGTTGTTGTTGCGCTGACCGCCGTCGGCGGCGTCCTGGCCACCGCCCTGCGGGGCCGGGGCATCGCCGCCGGAAGCGGCCGGTGCCTGGGGGGGCTGCTGCGGCGCTGCCGGTGCAGCCGGCGCCGGCGCGGAGGGCGCGGCAGCCAGGGGCAGGGCGTTCTGTTCGGGGGAAGACCCGGTGTCGGCGCTGCTGGCAGCGGCCTTGGCGACGCGCGGCTTGCGCACGCGCTTCTCGGCGGGCGCGTCGGCGCTCCCGGGTTCGGAAGTAGTGATATCGGACAAGTGCTGAATTCCTCGCTGGAAGGTGCGAGCGCCCGGCAGGGGCGGCGAACGTTGGGAAGGGATTCTGGAAAGAAACGTCGTCCAGAAGATGCGGCGCGCGAATGCGGCCGGATATGCCGACACTAACACCGGCTCGCGGCAGCGCGCAAGCCGGGTGGGGCAGGGTCATTCATGCGGGCGTGGGGCCCGCGGGGCAGCCGGGGTGGCCGGCTGCCGGGTGGCTCAGGCCAGGGCCTTGTCGAGCAGGCCGGCCAGCTGGGCCTTGCCGACGGCACCGATCTGCTCGCCAACCTTCTCACCGCCCTTGAACACCACCAGGTACGGGATCGAGCGCACATGGTACTTGGCCGCCAGTGCGCGGTTGTTGTCCACGTTGACCTTCACGACCTTGGCGCGGCCCTGGTAGGCGTCGGCCAGCTCGTCGAGGGCCGGGGCGATCATCTTGCAGGGACCACACCATTCGGCCCAGAAATCGACCAGGACCGGTTCCTTGGAATTCAGCACGGCGCTATCGAAGTCGGCATCGCCGACATGTACAACCTTGTCGCTCATCTTGGTCTCTCGTTTTGGAGTGCACCCGGCAGGGCCGGAGGGGTTGAACCTGGACAGGGCTGGGGGCCTGGTCCGCGTCTGCTGCCTCGTGGCCGCGGGTGCGGCCAGCGGTGCGTCCGATGGATGCCTGGACGCTCACGGCCGGCAGTGTACCCCTATCGTCGCGGGGCGACAGACACCGGTTGGAAAGAATCATCCTGTGACCGTCATCGCGCTTTGCCGGGGCTGGCGGGAACGATATGCGGGTGGGGCTCTGGCGGTTCCAGCCCCTTGGATCCGGCCGTTCAACTGGGGGTGGGGGCCGTGAAAGGCCGCCACGCAGGGCATGGCGCTACGGCTGGGCGGTCCGTCGCATGGGGGGCTGCGACGGCCTCCCCCGGTTTGCCGGCCGCTTTGCGTTAAACTGGCCCACTGTGCGGCGCCCCGGGACCGGTTCGGTCCGGCCTCCGCCTTCCCAGGCGCAGGGCCCAATGGCGACGGTGCCCCCCAAGATTGCAAGCCACCCGCATCTCTGTCGGCTGGCCTTACCAAGACGGACTCATGAGCGACAAACCGCTGACCGATTTGACCTTCTCCTCCTTCGAGCTGCATCCGGCCCTGCAGGCTGGCCTTGAAGGCGCTGGTTTTACCCGCTGCACCCCGATCCAGGCGCTGACCCTGCCCGTGGCACTGCCCGGCGGCGATGTCGCCGGCCAGGCCCAGACCGGTACCGGCAAGACGCTGGCGTTCCTGGTGGCCGTGGTGAACCGCCTGCTGACCCGCCCGGCGCTGGCCGACCGCAAGCCGGAAGACCCGCGCGCGCTGATCCTGGCGCCCACCCGCGAACTGGCCATCCAGATCCACAAGGATGCGGTGAAGTTCGGCTCGGACCTCGGCCTGCGCTTTGCGCTGGTCTACGGCGGCGTGGATTACGACAAGCAGCGCGAACTCCTGCAGCAGGGCGTGGACGTGATCATCGCCACCCCGGGCCGCCTGATCGATTACGTCAAGCAGCACAAGGTGGTCTCGCTGCACGCCTGCGAAATCTGCGTGCTCGACGAAGCCGACCGCATGTTCGACCTGGGCTTCATCAAGGACATCCGCTTCCTGCTGCGCCGCATGCCCGAGCGCACCACCCGGCAGACCCTGCTGTTCAGCGCCACGCTCAGCCACCGTGTGCTGGAGCTGGCCTATGAGCACATGAACGAGCCGCAGAAGCTGGTGGTGGAAAGCGAATCGATCACCGCCGCGCGCGTGCGCCAGCGCATCTACTTCCCGGCCGACGAAGAGAAGATCCCGCTGTTGCTGGGCCTGCTCTCGCGCAGCGAAGGCGCGCGCACCATGGTGTTCGTCAACACCAAGGTGTTCGTGGAGCGCGTGGCGCGCTCGCTGGAGAAGGCCGGCTACCGCGTCGGCGTGCTCTCGGGCGATGTGCCGCAGAAGAAGCGCGAAAGCCTGCTCAACCGATTCCAGAAGGGCCAGCTGGAAATCCTGGTGGCCACCGATGTTGCCGCGCGCGGCCTGCACATCGACGGCATCAAGTACGTTTACAACTACGACCTGCCGTTCGACGCCGAAGACTACGTGCACCGCATCGGCCGTACCGCCCGCCTGGGCGAGGAAGGCGATGCGATCAGCTTCGCCTGCGAACGCTACGCGATGGGCCTGCCGGACATCGAGGCCTACATCGAGCAGAAGATCCCGGTGGAAGCGGTCACCAGCGAAATCCTGACCGCGCTGCCGCGTCCGGAACGCGCGCCGGCCGCGCCGGGCGAGGAAGGCGACGAGAACGAAAGCGTCGGCCAGATCTTCCGCGAAGCGCGCGAAGCCCGCGCCGCCGAGGAAGAGCGTCGCGGCGGCGGTCGGTCGTCCAGCGGCAGCCGTTCCGGCGGTGGCCGTGGCGAGCGCAGTGGTGAGCGCAGCGGCGAACGCCGTCCGCGTGGCCCCCGCAAGCCACGCGCGGAAGGCGAGCAGCCCGCTGTGGCCGTGGAAGGCGCCGCACCGGTGGAGGCTGCAACGCCTGCCCAGGCACCGCGCCCGCCGCGCGCCGAAGGTGCGCCGGAAGGTGCGGCCGAGGGCGAGCGTGCACCGCGCAAGCGCCGCCGCCGTCGCCACGGTCGTCCGGTGGAAGGTGCCGAGGGTGCCGCGCAGTCGGTCACGCCGGTGCAGGTCACCGCCAAGCCGATGCGCAACACCGCGCCGGCCGCCGACCCGGGTGCAGGCTTCCTGACCCGCATCGGCCGCAAGATCCGCCGGATGCTTTCGGGCGGTTGATCTGATCAACGGTAGCGCCCGGCCGGTGGCCGGGCGACACGCCGTTCCCACGCCGCCATCCTCCTCCTGCATAATCGGAGGAATGAGCGTCCTGCGTTTTGACAATGTCAGCAAACACTATGCGGGCGGCCACCAGGCTCTGGTGGACGTCAGCTTCGATGTCGCGCCCGGTGAAATGCTGTTCGTGACCGGGCACTCCGGCGCCGGCAAGAGCACCCTGCTCAAGTTGATCCACCTCGACGAACGGCCCAGCCGTGGCGCGGTGGTGTTCGACGAGCGCAACCTGCTCAAGGTGCGCGGCGGCGATATCCCGCACCACCGTCGCGCGGTGGGTGCGGTCTACCAGGACCACCGCCTGCTGATGGACCGCAGCATTGCCGAAAACGTGGCCCTGCCGCTGATCCTGCGCGGTACCCGGCGGGGCGATATCGGCAAGCGCGTGCGTTCGGTGCTCGAGCGCATGGGCCTCGGCCATCGGGAAAAGGCGCTGCCGTCTCAGCTGTCGGCGGGTGAGCAGCAGCGCGTGGGCATCGCCCGCGCGATCGTCGGCGAGCCCAAGCTGCTGGTGGCCGACGAACCCACCGGCAACCTCGATCCGACCCTGGCCGCTGAAATCATGGCGCTGTTCGCCGAACTGCCCGAGCGCGGCACCAGCGTGCTGGTGGTCAGCCATGACCTGGCGCTGCTGCGCGCCATGCGCAAGCGCGTGCTGATCCTGGACCACGGCAAGCTCATTGACGACATCTCGCCGCAGGACCTGGCCGAATGAGTACCGCCACCAACAAGGAAGCCGCGGCGCCGTCGCGCCTGGGCGTGTGGCTGCACCACCACGGCCACAGCGTAGTGTTCAGCCTGGGCCGTGCCTGGCGCAAGCCGTGGGCCACGCTGTTGACCGTGATGGTGATGGCGCTCGCCCTGGCCCTGCCGCTGGGCCTGTCGATCGCGCTGGACAACCTCAAGCATTTCGCCGGCAGCGTGCAGCAGTCGCGCGACATCAACCTGTTCCTGAAGACCGACGTCGACGCCGCCGCCGCCCGTCAGGTCGCCGACACGCTGCGCGGTCGCGCCGATGTGGCCGGGGTGACCCTGCGCTCGCCGGACGAAGGCCTGGCCGAGCTGCGCGACAGCGCCGGGCTGGGCGAAGCCATCGATGCGCTGCACGACAACCCGTTGCCCTCGCTGCTGATCATCACCCCGGCCAAGGGTACCGACGATGCACGCCTTGCGCAGTCGCTCGAAGGCATGCCGCAGGCCGATCTGGTCCAGCACGATGCGCTGTGGCGCAAGCGCCTGGATGCCTGGCTGGGCTTCGGCACGCGCCTGGTGCAGGTGCTGTCGGTGCTGCTGGGCCTGGGCGCGGCGCTGGTGGTCGGCAACACGGTGCGGCTGGATATCCAGGCGCGCCGCGATGAAATCGGCGTGCTGCAGCTGCTGGGCGCCAGCGATGGGTTCATCCGCCGCCCGTTCCTTTACCTGGGCGCGTGGTACGGGCTGGGCGCCGGTGCGCTGGCCCTGGCGCTGGTCGGTGGGGCCGGGCTCGCGCTGCGCCCGCCACTGGCCGCGCTGTCGCAGAGCTATGCCAGCCCCTTCGTGCTGCATGGGCTGGACCTGTTGCATTCTTCGCTCGTGCTGGTCGGCACTGTCGTGCTGGGCTGGCTGGGCGCGTGGCTGGTGACGGGGCATTTCCTGCGCCAGACCCGTCCGACCGAAACCTGAGGCCTGCCCTGCATGCGTCCGCAAGTACTGAAGCACCTGGTCGACGACGCACCACGCGTCATGGTGGTCGATGGTTCCAAGCTGGTCCGCAAGCTCATCGCCGACGTGCTGCAGCGCGAGCTGCCGGCCGTCGAGGTGGTGGGCTGTGCCAGCATTGAGGACGCACGCATGGCGTTGGCCGCCGGTCCGGTCAACCTGGTCACCACCTCGCTGACGCTCAGCGATGGCGACGGCCTGGACCTGGCCCGGCTGGTGCGCGAAACCGCCGGGCAGGCCTACGTGCCGGTGATCGTGGTCTCCGGTGATGCCCAGCAGCACCTTGAGCAGCGCCGTTTCACCGATTACGTCACCGATTATTTCGACAAGGCGCTGGGCCATGAAGCCCTGGCGACGTTCATCCGTGGCTATGTGCAGCCGGAAACCATTCCCGGCGCCACCATCCTGTACGTGGAAGACAGCCGCGTGGTCGCCGAGGCGACCAAGCGCATGCTCGAACGGCAGAGCCTGAACGTGCTGCACGTGATGACCGCCGAAGAGGCGTTCGCACTGCTCACCGCCGAATCGCTGGGGCGCAGCAGCCACCGCATCGACCTGGTGCTCACCGACGTCACCCTGAAGGGCGAGCTGAGTGGGCTGGATGTGGTCGAGCGCGTGCGCGTGGACTTCGGCTACGGCAAGCGGCGCCTGCCGGTGCTGGTGATGACCGGCGACGGCAACCCGCTCAACCAGTCCGGGCTGCTGCAGGCCGGCGCCAATGACCTGGTGCAGAAGCCGATCGAAGAACGCCTGCTGGTCACCAAGGTGCTGTTCCAGCTGCGCCTGTCACGCCTCAACGACAAACCCCTGGTGCGATGAACGACGACGTACACCCGACCATCCAGCTTGAACCGAGCTGGAAGGCGCGTATTGGCGATTACCTGCTGCGCCCCGAGATGCGCGACCTGGCGGCCTTCCTGCGCCAGCGCAAGGCGGCCGGCGCGCACGTGTTCCCGCCAGGCCCACAGATCTTTGCCGCGTTCGACGCCACCCCGTTCGACCAGGTCAAGGTAGTCATCCTGGGCCAGGATCCGTACCACGGTGCGGGCCAGGCCCACGGCCTGAGCTTCTCGGTGATGCCCGGCGTGCCGGTGCCGCCGTCGCTGTTGAACATGTACAAGGAACTGGAAGCCGACCTCGGCCTGCCACGCCCGGACCATGGCTGCCTGCTGCCGTGGGCCCGCCGTGGCGTGCTGCTGCTCAACGCGGTGCTGACCGTTGAAGAGGGGCAGGCCGGCTCCCACCAGAAACGCGGCTGGGAAGGGTTCACCGACCACGTCGTGGACACCCTCAACCGCGAGCGCGAGGGCCTGGTGTTCCTGCTGTGGGGCAGCTACGCCCAGCAGAAGGGCAAGGTGATCGATACCGGCCGCCACCGCGTGCTCAAGGCACCGCATCCGTCGCCGTTGTCGGCGCACCGCGGTTTCCTGGGATGCCGACACTTCTCGTCGGCCAACCAGTATCTGGAGCGACGCGGCCTGGGCGGCATCGACTGGTCGTTGCCGCCGATGTCGGCGTAACGACCAACAGTCGTTACCTACCGTCGTTACCTACACACCCAGCATTTCGATGATGGATTGCGCCACCTGCCGCTTGCGCGGCGGCAGGCGCCGGAACAGCGACAGGATGTTGCCCTCCAGGTCGTTGCGCGCGTAATCGGCGGTGGGCGCCGCGGCGCTCAACTCGCCGCCATCGGCCTTGCCGCAGCCCCGCCCGGTGGCCAGCCACTCGAAACGCACCTGCGTCACCACCGCAATGCGGGCCAGGTGCTCCACGCTCGGATGCGTGCCCTCCCTTCTTTCCCATTGCGCTACCGCACTTCTTTTCACGCCAGTCTCATTCGCGAGTTGCGTTTGCGACAGCCCTGCACTGGTCCGCGCCCCACGGATCCGGTCTGACATCGTGAGCATGGCAATCCCCTTCCCGTTCCTTGAGTGGTGGATGGTTATCGATACTAACGAGACAGCAATTCTTTCAACAGAATGTACAGAATCGCTGTCCGTCGTTGGCACCGCAGGGTTACCCATCCGTAAAACCCGCAGCGACAGCCAAACTTCCCTCAGTAAAACTACTGGCCGGTTTGACGATTGTCGCCCGTCCACGTAGTTAATCCTCCATGCCGGCCAGAAAGTCCGCCGGCAGAATCTGAACGAGACAGGCCAGCATCTGGTCACGCATGGTAGGTATTTTCCTACCCGTGATGGAGTGCTGCGGCCACGACCGGGGGATGGCCGATGGATAATGTTTCAGGTGTGAAAACGGTGTTAGTGCGGTTCAGGATTGTCAGTATCTCCGCATTAATTGTGATGGGGCTCGCGTTATCCAGCATTTTCACTGTCGCAAATGCCCAGGATGCGTGCACGGCGAATGGCGCGTGTGTTTCTGCTGGTCCGCGACTTGCGCAGGTGGACAGCACCCAGAGTCCCGTCCTGAATCTTCTTTTCACGACGCTTTTGCCCGGAACGAATATCAATATCACCGCAGTGGACTGGAACCACATCGCCGGTGCCGATGTGAATCTCAATGCCCTGCTGACCCGCCTCAACGGGGGTGTCGCGGTCAGCGACCCCAGCCAGGTGCTCAACGCCAACATCACCCTGGGCCAGCTGCAGGCCGCGCTGGTTTCGGTGCTCCAGGCTGACGGCAACACGCTGGCCGCCAACGCACTCAACCTGCTTACGCCATCGCTCAGCGGCCTGACCGGCAACATCCGCCTGGCCGACCTGCTGCAGGTGAGCCTGCCGCCCGGCTCGCTGGCCAACGTCAACCTGGACGTGCTGGACCTGATCACCGGTGGCGTGCAGCTGTACAACTTCCGCAACGTGGTGACCACGCCCACGCCGATCACCCTCACCACCGCGCAGCTGGCCCCGCTCGGCCTGGGTGGCCTGGCCAATGTGCGCATCTGGGCGCAGGTGATCGAGCCGCCGGTGTACAACTGCGGCCCGGTCGGTACCGGCTTCCACAGCGCCGCGATCCGCCTCAAATTCGATTTCGACGTCGTCCAGGGGCTGAACATCGCACCGCTGGTGTCCGCGTTGAACGGGCTCAACGTCGGTGGCCTGGTCTCGCTGGCCGGTACCAACATCACCGCCTCGCTGCTGCACCTGTCGGTGTACGCCGATATCGCCCGCGCCGAAGGCACCATCAACGCGGTCAACCTGGCCAGCAACGCGGTGACCCTGCAGGCGCGGCCGGGCCTGGTCAACCTGTACATCGGCACCATCAGCGACGCGGTGTTCTTCAACCGCAGCGCCGTGCTCACGCCCGCCAGCGTGACCCCGATCAGCGCCACGTCGCTTGCGGTCACGGTGGGCGTGAACCTGCTCAGCGGTCTGAAAGTGGCGGATGTCGATGTGCCGCTGACCGTGTCCCTGCGTGCGGTGGCCACCGGCACCCCATCCACTCAGTCCGTGGTGTTCAACGGTCCCTATCCACAGACACGCACCTTGAGCAGCGGCACGGTGACCGCCACGGCACTGGTCACCTCGCTGGTCAACTCGCTCGAAATCCAGATCACCAGCGGCACGCCGGTGGTACGGCTGGTCAACAACCTCATCCAGTTGCCGTTGCCGGTGAACAGCATCGTCAACGCCATCATTCCCGCGTTGCTGACGCCGTTGCGCGGCGTGATCAACACCGTCATCGCACCGGTCCTGAGCGCCGTGCTTGGCGGCGTGGTGGACAACCTGCTGGGCCTGCTCGGCATCCGCATCGGCCAGGCGGTATTCACCGTTGAAAGCATCTCGCAGAGCTGCGCGGCCACCGTGCAGCTGGTCAAGACGCTGGCGCCCACCACCGACCCAGGACTGTTCAACCTCAGTGTCGCCCAGGGCGCGACGGTACTGGCCAGCGTGGCCAACGTGGGCAACAACGGCGCCACCACGGCGGTGGTCACCACGCCGGGTTCGGTCTACACGCTGGCCGAAACCGCGGGCACCGCCACCGTCCTGGCGCGCTACGCCAGCACCTGGGAGTGCAAGGACCAGGCCGGTACCACGCTGACCAGCGGTACCGGGCAGAACTTCACCTTCACCTCGCCGGCCCTGTCGGCGCAGCCGCTCAACGTGGTCTGCCGCATCACCAACCGCACGCGCCAGGCCGATCTGTCGATCACCAAGAGTGATGGCAGCGGCTCCTACACCCCCGGCGGCACCGCCAGCTATGTGATCACCGTCAGCAACGCTGGGCCTGATCCGGTGACTGCCGCGCAGGTGACCGACACGCTGCCGGCGGGCGCCACGCTGAGCGCGCCGTGGAGCTGCGCGGCGTCGGCGGGAAGCGTCTGCAGTGCCGCCAGCGGGGGGGCCGCCGGCGGGAACAGCGTCAGCCTCGGGGTGGATCTGATCAACGGTGGCCAGGCCACGATCACCGTGCCCGTCAGCTTCAGCGCCGACCCCGCCGCGTACTAGCCGTATCCAACGTCGCTACACGTGACGCGCAGGCCGGCCCAGCTCGGGGCCACTGCGCGGCGCTTTCGAGGATTCCTGCATGTCGACCGCCAGCGCCCGACGCTTCCTTTCCCAGCTCGCTGCCCGCTGCCTGCGCGCCCGCGCGCTGCCGCTGGCCGGCATCGTGCTGATGACCCTGGCCGCGAGCGGGGCGCAGGCGCAGGCCTACCGCAACCCGCTGGTGAACACCGCCACGGTCGCCGCACCGGCCGACATCTCCGATCCCACCCCGGGCAACAACACCAGCAGCGACAGCAACACGCTGGCTGCCAGCGCGCAGCTGAGCGTGTCCAAGACCATCACCACGCCCACGCCGGTCGCCGCCGGCGGCGCGGTGCAGTACCGCATCGAGCTGCGCAACCAGGGGCCGTCGCAGGCGGTGGGGGCCACGCTGGTGGACAGCGTGCCGGCGCAGCTGACCGCTGTCAGCTGGACCTGCGCGGTGGTCTCGCCCAGCACGCAATGTGCGGCGGCATCGGGCACCGGCAACGTCAACATCGGCGTCAACGTCGGCGTCGGTGAAGTCCTGGTGGTGCTGGTCAACGGCACTGCACCGACCACCACGCCGGCCACCATCGCCGCCAACGTGGCCACGATCACCCCGCCGCTGGGCACCACCGACCCGACCCCGGGCGACAACACCGCCACCACCCCCAGCATTCCCGTGCAGGCCGCAGCGCTGATTGCCAACGACGACGACTTCCGTGCCGCGCCGTTGCCGCCGGGCGTCGGCGGCATCACCGCCAGCGTGTTGACCAACGACACCCTCAATGGCGTCCCGGTCGTGGCCGCCAACATGGTGCTGTCGCTGACCAGTGCGCCGTCGGGTTACAGCATTGCCGCCGATGGCATCGTCAACGTGCCGGCCACCGCCGCCGCCGGCCCGGTGACCTTGACCTACCAACTGTGCGAACAGGCATCGCCGGCCAACTGCGATACCGCCAACGTGCTGCTGGTGGTCGGGCCCAATGCCGTGGACGACAGCTACGCCGTGCAGGCTGGCGCGCAGCTGGTCGCCAACGTGCGCGACAACGACAACTACGTGGTCGACTCCACCTTCACCCAGACCGGCACCGCGCCCACCCAGGGCACCCTGCAGCTGCTCGGCGATGGCAGCTTCACCTACACCGCCAATGCAGGCGCGACCGGCACCGACACCTTCAGCTACCAGTTGTGCCTCCCCGCGCCCAATGGCGCCGCGTGCGATACCGCCACGGTCACGCTGAACATCAACGCCAGCGTCATCGACGCGGTGGCCGATGACTTCACCGCAACCCCGGTGCCGGCACAGAGCGGCGGCACGCTGGCCACCAGCGTGCTGGCCAACGACAGCTTCGACGGCAATCCGGTCGTCGCGGCCAATCTGACCACTACGCTCATCACCGCTCCGGCCGGCTACGTGATGGACGCCGGCGGCTTCATCACCGTGCCTGCAGGCACCGCTGCCGGCGCGGTGACCCTGGCCTACCGCATCTGCCTCACCAGCGCGCCGACCCTCTGCGATACCGCCAACGTGCAGCTGGTGGTCGGGCCCGATGCGGTGGACGATGCCGTGACCACGCCCGGTGCAGGGCAACCGGCGCTGGGTAACGTGGGCACCAACGACATTGCCGCGCCCGGCGCAGCGTTCTCGCTGGTCACCCCGGCCACCCAGGGCACTGCCGTCATCGGCGGCGATGGCGCCTTCACCTACACCCCCAACGCGGGCGCTGCCGGTACCGACACCTTCAGCTACCAGGTCTGCCTGCCTGCACCGAATGGCACTGTCTGCGATACCGCGACCGTCACCGTCACTCTCGGCGCGAACGCGCTGCTGGCCAACGATGACACCTTCGCCACCGCCATTCCGGGCGCCGGCGGCACCACGCCCAGCGTGCTGGGCAATGACACCCTCAATGGCAGCGCCGTGGTGCCGGGGACAGTGACCGCAACCCTGCTGTCGACCATGCCGGGATACACCCTGGACCCGACCTCCGGCACCATCGCCGTGGCCGCCAACATTCCGGCCGGCCTGGTCACGCTCAGCTACCGCCTGTGCGAAGTCGCCGTGCCGACCAACTGTGACGACGCCGACGTCCAGTTGGTGGTGTCGCCCACTGCGCTGGCCGACACCTTCAACGTGCAGGCCGGGCAGTCGGTGAACGGCTCGGTTGCGATCAACGACAACGCGCCGGCCGGGTCGCAGTATTTCGCCCTCACCGCGCCCACGCTGGGCACCATCGACCTTGCCGGCAACGGTGCGCTCACCTACACCGCCAACCCTGGCACGACCGGTACCGACACCTTCGACTACCGCGTCTGCCTGCCGGCGCCGAACGGTGGCACCTGCGCGACGGCCACGGTGAGCGTGATCATCGCGGCCAATACGATCGACGCGGTCGACGATGTGTTCACCGCCCCGGTGATTTCGCCGGTCACCGGCGGAAGCACCGCGAGCGTGCTGGGCAACGACACCTTCAATGCCGCCCCGGTCACCGCCGCCCAGGTCACCCTGAGCCTGGTCAACGCGCCGCCACCGGGCTTCACCATCACCAGCGCCGGCGTCATCAACGTGCCCGCCGGCGCCGCCGCCGGTGCAGTCAGCCTCACCTACGAACTGTGCGAAGCCGGCGCGGGCAGCAACTGCGATACCGCGCAGGTGGCCCTGCTGATCGCCCCCGCGGCTGCCGACGACACCTACACCACGCCGGCCGGTCAGCCGCTGGTCGGCGACGTCAGCATCAACGACAACGCACCGGCCGGCGCCAGCTACACCCTGCTCACGCCGCCCGCCGCAGGCAGCTTCACCCTGCAGCCCAACGGCAGCTTCACTTACACGCCGGCTGCCGCCGGCCCGCAGACCGTGCAGTACCAGGTCTGCCTGCCCGCCCCGGACGCCGCGATCTGCGACACCGGCACGGTGAACATCACCGTGGTCGCCAACACCCTCGACGCGCTGGACGACAACTTCCGCGCACCGGTGTTCGCGCCGGGCGTGGGCGGCACCACGCCCAGCGTGCTGGGCAACGACACCTTCAACGGGGCCGCCGCCAATCCGCTGCAGGTCACGGTGAACCTGGTGGGCGCACCGGCCGGCTTCAGCATCGATGGTGCCGGTGTCATCACCGTGGCCGGGTTCGCCCCGGCTGGCGCCACCACGCTCAGCTATGCCCTGTGCGAACTGGGCTCCACGACCAACTGCGACACGGCCGACGTACAGGTGCTGATCGCGCCGGATGCGGCCGACGACACCGCCAGTGTCACCGGCACCCAGCCGGGCAGCTTCAACCTGGCCGCCAATGACAATGCGCCGGCCGGTGCCACCTTCACGGTGACCCAGCTGCCGACCAAGGGCGTTGCCGTGCTCGCGGCCGATGGCACCCTGCAGTACACCGCCAACGCCGGGCAGAGCGGCGCCGACACGCTCATCTACCAGGTGTGCCTGCCGGCACCGGACGGCGCCACCTGCGATACCGCACAGGTCGCGATCACCATTGCCGCGGGTGCCCTGGTCGCGGTCAACGACGACTACAGCGCCAGCCCGATCCCGCCCACCGGCGGCAGCACGCCCAGCGTGCTGCTCAACGACACCTTCAACGGCGTGGCCATCGTGCCGGGCACCACCCCGGTCACCGCCTCGCTCACCACGCTGGCCTCGGGCTACAGCATGGCCGCCAACGGCGTGATCTCCGTAGCGGCCGGCACGCTGCCCGGTTCCATCGCCCTGAACTACCAGGTCTGCGAAACCGCGCTGCCCAGCAACTGCGCCACGGCCACCGCCGTGGTGGTGATGAGCCCCGACGCGGTCAATGACGTGCTGCCGGCGGCCGCCGGCGCCACCACCGTGCTCAACGTGCTGGCCAACGACGTGGCGCCGCTCACGCCGGTGCTCAGCGTGACCACCGCCCCGGCCGGCGGCAACGTGGTCGTCAACGGCGACGGTACGCTCAGCTATACGCCCACCGGTGCGTTTGTCGGACCCGATACTTTCACCTACCAACTGTGCCTGCCGGCCCCGCATGGCAGCGTGTGCGATACCGCCACGGTGGCGCTCACGGTGACGGCGACCACGGTGACCGCGACAAACGACGACTTCACCGCGTCGCCGATCCCGCCGGCGGCGGGCGGCAGCACCGCCAGCGTGCTGCTCAACGACACGTTCAATGGCGCGCCGATCGTGCCGGGCACCACCCCGGTGACCGCCACGCTGATCAGTCCGGTTACCGGCTACACGATGGCCGCCAACGGCGTGGTCAGCGTGGCGCCAGGCACCACGCCTGCCGCGGTGACCCTGAGCTACCAGGTGTGCGAGACCGCCCTGCCGACCAACTGCGCAGCCGCCACCGCGCTCGTTGCGGTCAGCCCGGACGCGACCGATGACACGCTGCCGGCTACCGCCGGCACCGCCAACGTGCTCAACGTGCTCGCCAACGACAGCGCACCGCTGAACCCGGTGGTCACCGTTGTCGGCGCGCCCGCGAACGGCACGGCCGTGGCCAACGGCGACGGCAGCATCACCTACACCCCGACCGGCGCCTACACCGGTGCTGACAGCTTCACCTACCAAGTGTGCCTCCCTGCGCCGGGCGCCGGGGTGTGTGACACCGCCACGGTGTCGCTGACCGTGAGCGCCACCACGCTCACCGCGACCAACGATGACTTCACGGCCACGCCCATCGCGCCGGCGACCGGTGGCAGCACCACCAGCGTGCTGCTGAACGACTCCTTCAATGGTGTCGCGATCATTCCCGGTACCACGGCGGTGACCGCCTCGCTGTCCTCCCCGGTCACCGGCTACAGCATGGCGGCCAATGGCGTGATCACCGTGGCCGCCGGCACCACGCCGGCGGCGGTAACGCTGAATTACCAGGTCTGCGAGAACGCGGTGCCGACCAACTGCGCCGGTGCCACGGCCGTGGTCGCGGTCAGCCCGGACGCGGTGGACGACGCGCTGCCGGCCACCGCCGGCGCCACCACCGTGCTCAACGTGCTGGCCAACGACACCGCCCCGCTGGCACCGACCGTGACCATCGCTGCCGCGCCGACCAACGGCACGGCGCTCGTCAACGGCGACGGCACCGTCAGCTACACGCCCACGGCCGGCTTCACCGGCGGGGACAGCTTCACCTACCAGGTCTGCCTGCCCGCGCCAGCAGCCGGTGTCTGCGACACCGCCACGGTCGCCGTGACCGTGGGGGTGACCTCGCTCACCGCTGCGGCCGATGACTTCACCGCCACGCCGATCGCCCCGGCTGCCGGTGGCAGCACCGCCAGCGTGCTGCTCAACGACACGTTCAATGGTGCACCCATCGTGCCGGGCACCACCCCGGTGACCGCCACCCTGCTGACCGTGGAAACCGGCTACAGCATGGCCGCCGACGGTGTGATCAGCGTGGCCCCGGGCACCACGCCTGCCGCGGTCACCCTGAACTACCAGGTCTGCGAGACCGCCGTCCCGACCAACTGCGCCGCGGCTGCCGCCGTGGTGGCGGTCAGCCCGGACGCGGTGGACGACACCCTGCCGGCCACGGCGGGTACCGCCACCGTGCTCAATGTCGGCGCCAATGACACCCTGCCGGCCAACCCGTCGATCACGATCGCGGTTGCGCCCGCCAACGGCGTCGCCGTGGTCAATGGCGACGGCACCATCACCTATACGCCCACGGCCGGCTTCACCGGCGCGGACACTTTCTCCTATCAGGTGTGCCTGCCTGCACCGGGGGCGTCCGTCTGCGATACCGCCTCGGTGGCGGTCACCGTCAGCCTGACCGGCCTTGCCGCGGTCAACGACGACTTCACCAACGCGCCCATCACGCCGGCGACCGGCGGCAGTACCGCCAGCGTGCTGCTCAACGACACCTTCAACGGCGCGCCGATCGTGCCGGGTACCACCCCGGTGACTGCCACCCTGCTCACCGTCGAGCCCGGTTACAGCATGGCCGGCAACGGTGTCGTCACCGTTGCGGCCGGCACCACGCCCGCCGCCGTGACGCTGAACTACCAGGTGTGCGAGAACGCGGTGCCGACCAACTGCGCCGGCGCCACCGTCGTGGTCGCGGTCAGCCCGGATGCGGTGGCCGATGCACTGCCGGCCACCGCCGGCACCACCACCGTGCTCAACGTCCTGGCCAACGATGCGGCGCCGCTGAACCCGGTGGTCACCCTTCCGGTCGCACCGACCAACGGCAGCGCCGTGGTCAATGGGGACGGCACCATCAGCTACACCCCGACCGCCGGCTACACCGGCCCGGACAGCTTCACCTACCAGCTGTGCCTGCCCGCACCGGGCGGCAGTGTCTGCGATACCGCCACGGTGACCCTCACTGTCAGCGCGACCACGCTCACCGCGGTGGCCGATGACTTCACCGCAGCACCGATCGCACCGGCGACCGGCGGCAGTACCGCCAGCGTGCTGCTCAACGACACCTTCAATGGCGCGGCCATCGTGCCCGGGACCACGGCGGTGACCGCATCGCTGCTGACCACGGCACCCGGCTACACCATGGCCGGCAACGGTGTCGTCACCGTTGCAGCTGGCACCACGCCCGCCGCGGTGACGCTGAACTACCAGGTGTGCGAGAACGCGGTGCCGACCAACTGCGCGGCTGCGACTGTGCTGGTGGCGGTGAGCCCGGATGCCGTCGCCGATGCACTGCCGGCGACAGCCGGCACCACCACCGTGCTCAACGTGCTCGCCAACGACAGCGCCCCGCTGAACCCGGTCGTCACCCTCCCGGTCGCACCGACCAATGGCACGGCCGTGGTCAATGGCGACGGCACCATCAGCTACACCCCGACCGCCGGCTACACCGGCCCGGACAGCTTCACCTACCAGCTGTGCCTGCCCGCACCGGGCGGCAGTGTCTGCGATACCGCCACGGTGACCCTCACCGTCAGCGCCACCACGGTCACCGCCGTGGCCGATGACTTCACCGCAGCACCGATCGCACCGGCGACCGGCGGCAGCACCGCCAGCGTGCTGCTGAATGACACCTTCAACGGCGCCCCGATCGTGCCTGGCACCACCCCGGTCGCGGCATCGCTGGTGACCCCGGTGACGGGGTACAGCATGGCCACCAACGGTGTGGTCAGCGTGGCCCCCGGCACCACGCCGGCGGCGGTGACCCTCAGCTACCAGGTGTGTGAAGTGGCCGTGCCGACCAACTGCGCGCAGTCCACCGCCGTGGTCGCCGTCAGCCCGGTGGTGGTCGATGACACGCTGACCGCAGCGGCGGGCACCACCACGGTGCTAAACGTCATCGCCAACGACACCCTGCCGGTCAATCCGACCATCACCGTACCGGCCGGACCGGCCAACGGTACGGTCATCGTCAACGGCGACGGCACCATCAGCTACACGCCCAACCCCGGCTACACCGGCCCGGACAGCTTCACCTACCAGGCCTGCCTGCCCGCCCCGGGTGCTGGCGTGTGCGACACCGCGACGGTCTCGATCACCGTCGCCGTCACCACGGTCACCGCCGTGGCCGACGACTTCAGCAGCGCGCCGATCGCACCGGCTGCCGGTGGCAGCACGCCCAGCGTGCTGCTCAACGACACCTTCAACGGCGCCCCGATCGTTCCGGGGACCACGCCGGTGACTGCCTCGCTGGTCGGCGCGGTGCCGGGCTACAGCATGGCCGCCAACGGTGTCGTCACTGTTGCGGCCGGCAACACGCCCGCTGCAGTAACGCTGAACTACCAGGTCTGCGAGACGGCCGTGCCGACCAACTGCGCGCAGTCCACCGCGCTGGTGGCGGTCAGTCCGGCCGCTGCGGACGACACGCTGTCGGCCGCGGCGGGCGCCACCACGGTGCTTGCGGTGACCGCCAACGACACGCTGCCGCTCAACCCGACGATCACCATTCCAGTCGCGCCGGCCAACGGCACCGCCGTGGTCAATCCCGATGGCAGCATCAGCTACACGCCAACCGCAGGCTTCACCGGCGCGGACAGCTTCACCTACCAGGTGTGCCTGCCCGCACCGAATGGCAGCGTGTGCGATACCGCGTCGGTGAGCCTGACGGTGACGGCCAGCGCCCTGGTCGCGCAGGCCGATGACTTCAGCGGCGCCCCGGTTGCGCCGACCGGTGGCACTACCGCCAGCGTGCTGCTCAACGACACCTTCAACGGCGCCCCGATCGTTCCGGGAACCACGCCGGTGACCGCCTCGCTGGTCGGCGCGGTGCCGGGTTACAGCATGGCCGCCAGCGGCGTGGTGACCGTGGCACCGGGCACGCTGCCGGCAGCGACCACGCTCACCTACCAGGTGTGCGAGAACGCACAGCCGGGCAACTGCGCCCAGGCCACCGCGCTGGTCGCGGTGCGCCCGGATGCGGCCGACGACGCGCTGCCCGCCGGGACCGGCACCACCGTACTGGCCGTGGCCGCCAACGACACGTTGCCGGTCGGCGCGGTGTTCACCGTGCCGGTGCCGCCGTCCAACGGCACCGCCGTGGTCAACGGCGACAACACCATCAGCTACACGCCCAACGCAGGCTTCACCGGTACCGACAGCTTCACCTACCAGGTGTGCCTGCCCGCGCCCAACCTCAACGTGTGCGACACCGCCACGGTCAGCGTGACCGTCACGGCCTCGCTGCTGGACGCGGTGGACGACACCGCCAGCAACGTGCCGGCAACCGGGGCGCTCGGCGTGCTCAACGTGTTCGCCAACGACACCTTCAACGGCGCCGCGCTCGACCCGTCCACGGTGGTGCTGACCCCGAACAACACCACGGCGCTGACCATCCAGCCCAACGGCAGCCTGGACGTGGCGGCCGGTACCCCGGGTGTCACCTACACCACCACCTACCGCCTCTGCCTGGTGGCACAGCCGACGGTGTGCGACATCGGCACGGTGTCGGTCACCCTGGCCACCACGCCGGGCCTGCTCGACGCGGTGGACGACACAGTGACCAATGTGCCGGCCGCCGGCGCCAACGGCGTGGCCAACGTGTTGGCCAATGACACCTACAACAGTGCCGCGCTGGACCCGGCCACCGTGGTGCTGACCCCGGTCAACACCGCCGCCATCACCATCCAGCCCAACGGCAGTGTCAACGTCGCGGCGGGCACGCCCGGCACCACCTACACCACCACCTACCAGATCTGCCTGGTGGCCCAGCCGGCGGTGTGCGATATCGGCACGGTGTCGGTCACGCTGGCCAGTGCGGGTGTACTGGTGGCCAATGACGACAGCGTGCCCGGCGTCCCCCCGGGCGGCGCCACCGGCGTGACCAACGTGCTGACCAACGACACGTTGAACGGCACGCCCGTGGACCCGAGCACGGTGGTGCTGACGCCGACCAACACCCCGGCGCTGACCATCCAGCCCGACGGCAGCGTCGACGTCACTGCCGGTACGCCCGGGACGACCTACACCACCACCTACCAGATCTGCCTGGTGGCGCAGCCCACGGTATGCGCGGTGGGTACGGTGTCGGTGACCCTGGCGGCAGCGCCGAACAGCGTGCCGGTGGCCAACAACGACCAGGCCAGCACGCCGCAGGACACGGCCGTCGATGTGCCGGTGCTGGCCAACGACCTGGTCAATGGCGCGCCGGTCGGCCCGGGCACGGTGGCGGTGACCATCACCACCGCGCCGACCATGGGCACGGCGGTGGTGCTGCCTGACGGCAGCGTGCGCTACACACCGATGACCAACTTCAGCGGTGCCGACAGCTTCACCTACAGCCTCTGCAACCAGGCCTCGCCGGCGGTCTGCAGCAGTGCCACGGTCAACGTGCAGACCCAGGTCAACGACGTGGACGTGGTGGACGAGAACATCACCGTGCTCAGTGGGACCACCACCACCGTACCGCTGCTGGACAACCTCACCACCAGCGGTGCGCGCATCAACCCGGCGTCGATGCGGCTGGGCAGGGCGGCGGGCAACGGGCGCGCAACCTGCGGTAACGGCGAATGCATCTACACCGCCTTCGTCGGCTACAGCGGCCTGGACAACTTCAGCTACAACATCTGCGATGCCTCGATGCCCACCCCGGTGTGCGTGGAAGGCTGGGTCAACGTGGTGGTCACCGCCGATGCGGTGGTGCTGCGCCTGACCAAGCAGGCCACCCAGCGCAGCGTGAAGGTGGGTGACGTGGTGCGCTACGTGGTCACCGTGGAGAACATGGGCGACTTCGACGCGCTGGGCGTCACCCTGTTCGACACCCTGCCCAGCGGCTTCACCTTCATCCCGGGCGGGTTCGAAGCGCAGGACATCGACAACGCCGCACGTGCCAGCGGCGTGGCACCGCTGCGCATCGACGGCCTGGACATCCGCGCCGGTGGTTCGGCCACGCTGGTGTACTACCTGCGGGTGGGGGCGGGCGTGGGGCTGGGTGTGCATACCAACCGCATCACCGCCAATGACGTGCTGGGCACCACCATCAGCAACGTGGCCTCGGCCGACGTGGAGGTGATCGGCGACCCACTGCTGGACGAAAGCCTGGTCATCGGCAGCGTGTTTAATGATCGCAACGGCAACGGCGTGCAGGACGCAGGCGAACGTGGCATCCCCGGTGTCCGCGTGGCATCGGTGGAAGGCCTGGTGATCGAAACCGATGCGTACGGCCGCTACCACCTGGTCGGCATCAACGGTGGCCAGGCGCGCGGACGCAACTTCATCCTCAAGGTCGATCCGACCACGTTGCCGGCCGACGCGCGCTTCACGACCCGCAATCCGCTGCTGCGCCGGATCACCCCGGGGTTGCCGGTGCGCTTCGACTTCGGCGTGGCATTGCCCGAAGGCAGGCTCAACGCCGGGCCACCGCAATCGGTGCTGGAGGTCGGGGAAGGGCTGTTCGTTCCCGGCCAGGCCACGCTGGGCGCCGCTGCCGAGACGGTGCTGGCGCATGCAGCACGCACGCTGGAGACGCAGGGTGGGGGGCAGGTGAACGTAGCCGCCGGGCAGGCCACGCCCGCACTGGCCGGGCAGCGCGCCGAGGTGCTGCGCAAGGCCCTGCTGCCGCGACTGCCTGCCGAAGTTGCCGCCCGTGTGCAGGTCCAGGTGCAGCCCGCTGCACCGGCCCGCCCCGCCGACCGTGCGGACCGCTGAGGAGATGACCATGAACCGCAAGACCTCACTCAGCTCCCTGATGCTCCTGTTGGCGCTGTGGTCGCCGATGACCCACGCGCAGGCGCCGCAACCGCTGCCCGAAGTGCCCACCACCCTGTGCGGGGTGGACGGCTGCCGGCAGGGCAATGACCTGCTGCTGCAGGTGCGTCCGGCGGTGGATGCTCCCGTCGGTCCCGCAGAACCCGGTGCGGTGGTGCCGGCGCCCAATGGTGCGTCGGCCACTGAGCTCCCCGATGGCGCCGTGGTCTGGGCTACCGAAGATCCGGCGCTGTCGGCGCCGGTGCTCAATGTGCAGACCGGCTCCATGGCCCCCTTCGAGAACGGCCGGCTGACCAAGCCGCTGCGCTTCCACGGCTACAACAACTACGCCTCGTTCATCGAGCGCCTCGAAGTGGTGATCTACCGCGGCAGCGACACCGACCTGGTCACGCCGCTGGCGCGCATCGAGATGCCGGTGGACTACGTCGGCAACACCGAGTGGGACGGGCAGCTGCCGGAAAACCTCAACCTGCGCGTTGGCGACGACCTGCAGTACATCGCCCGCGCCTACGGCCGGGATGGTTCCTTCGATGAAACCAACGCGCAGCGCTTCCAGCTGGTACTGCCCACCGACTACGAACGCGGCACCCAGCTGGTGCGGGACAACGTGCAGCGCACCTTGGGTCGCGTGCTGGATGGCGACGATGCGCAGGCCCAGCAGCTGAGCAATGCCATCTACGGGCAGAACGCGCTGCGCCAGCAGAACATCCCGATCTATGGCTCGCGGGTGAGGATCTACGGGCGTGGGTTGAGCCCCAATGCACGGGTGATGATCAACGGGCAGAGCTTCCCGGTGGACCTGGAGCAGAAGTTCGCCGCCGAGTTCCTGGAGCCGATCGGCGAGCACCGGTACACCGTGCAGGTGGAGGCCATGGATGCGCCGACGCTGACCCGCACGCTCGACGTGGAAGTGACCGGCAGCTACCGCTTCCTGGTGGCGCTGGCCGATGTGACGCTGTCGCGCAATACCGCCAGCGGCAACCTGGATCCACTCGCCGCCGACCGCGACCAGGACGACAGCTTCCTCAGCGAAGGCCGGCTGGCGTTCTACCTGAAGAGCAAGCTGCGCGGGAAGTACCTGGTCACTGCGCAGGCCGACACCTACGACCGCGAGCTGAAGCGGCTGTTCGACGGCTTCCTGGATGCCGACGCCCGCGACGTGTTCCGCCGCCTGGATCCGGACCAGTACTACCCGGTATACGGTGACGACTCCACCACGTATCGCGACATCGACACGCAGGGCAAGCTGTACGTGCGGGTTGACTGGGACCAGAACCAGGCGCTGTGGGGCAACTTCGCCACTGGCTTCACCGGCACCGAGTACGGCCAGTATGTGCGTTCGCTGTACGGCGCGGCGGTGAGCTGGCGCTCGCGCGCAACCACCCCGCTGGGCGACCCGCGTTCGCTGCTCAAGGCCTTCGGTTCCGAGGCGCAGTCCGCGCTCGGCCACACCGAGTTCCTCGGCACCGGCGGCAGCCTCTACTACCTGCGCCACACCGACCTGCTGCCCGGCTCGGAGCAGGTGGTGATGGAAGTGCGCGATCGCACCACCGGGCGCACCGAGACACGCACCACCCTGCAGCGCGGTCGGGATTACGAGATCAACGAGATCCAGGGCCGCCTGTTCCTGACCCGCGCGCTGTCGCAGATCACGCGCGAGAACGTACGCACGCTGACCCGTGATACGCCGCTGGATGGCTATGACCAGCTGCTGCTGGTGGACTACGAGTACATCCCGCTGGGCTTCAGCACCGACGACGTGAGCGCCGGCCTGCGCGGCAAGCAGTGGTTCGGCGACCACGTGGCGGTGGGCGGCACCTACGTCGACGAGAACCGCAGTGGCGACGACTACAGCCTGATGGGCGCCGACCTGACCCTGCAGGCCGGGCGTGGCACCTACCTCAAGCTGGAGCAGACCCGTACCGAAGCCACCGCAGCGCCGATCTTCTACTCCGACAACGGCGGCCTGAGCTTCATCCAGCGCAACCCGGTCAGCGGCGACCGCAAGGGCGATGCCCGCGCGGTGGAAGCGCGCGCCAACCTGCGCGAGCTGGGCTGGACCAAGCAGGATTGGAGCATGGGCGCCTGGTGGCGCGACGTGGACGCCGGCTTCTCGGTCTCGCGCATGGACAGTGGGCTGGCGCTGGAGGAATACGGTGCCGAATTCCTGGGCTACTTCACCGACAACCTGAGCCTGTATGGCCGGCACAGCCGCGCCGAGCGCGGTGAGGTGGCGGTGGAGCAGTCGCAGCTGACCATGGACTGGCGGCTGGGCAACGACGGCCAGCTCGGGGCCGAGCTGCGCCGCGTGCGCGAAGAGAACGCCGGTACCGACGTGGACGGCACCCTGGCGGCACTGAGTTACCGGCAGCGCTTCGGTGCCAAGTGGGAGCTGTACGGGGTAGGGCAGCTGACCGTGGATGACGACAGCGGCGCCTACGAGAAGAACGACCTGGCCACGCTGGGCGCGCGCTACCTGTTCGGCGACCGCTCCAGTCTGGGGGCGGAAGTGAGCAGCGGCAGCCGCGGCGATGGCGCCAAGCTCGAAGGCGAATACTGGATGACGCCCGAGCACAGCTTCTATGGCAACTACAGCTACAGCACCGACCGCACCACCACCGACCCGCTCTACGACACCGGGCTGCAGTCGGGCTGGACACTCGGCCAGCGCTGGCGCCTGAGCAACCAGGTCAACGTGTTCAACGAAAGCCAGTACCTGAAGGACCGTCGCGACGACAGCGCCGGGCTGGTGCATACCTTCGGCATGGACTTCTACCCCGCGCAGGGCTGGACGCTGGGCTTCAGCGTGATGGACGGCGAACTGGACGCGACGACCGGGCGCGTCGATCGCCGCGCCTACAGCGTCAGCGGTGGCCGCACCGATGCCGATACGCAGTGGACGAGCAAGCTCGAATACCGCCGCGACGAAGGCGCTGAAGATCGTCGGCAGTGGGTGACCACCAACCGGCTGCTGTACAAGGTCAACGAGGACTGGCGCATCGCGCTGCGCGCCAACTACGCCGACACCGATGACAAGCGCAATCCGCTGGCTGATGCCAAGCTGGTGGAGTCCAACCTGGGCTTTGCCTGGCGTCCGCACGACAACACGCGCTGGGCGGCCTTCGGCAAATACACGTATCTCTACGACGTGGCGTCGCTGGGCCAGGAAGGCGGCAACGTGTACGACCAGAAGTCGCAGATCGTCTCGTTTGAAGGGGTGATGCAGCTCAGCGACCGTTGGGAGCTGGCCGGGAAGCTGGCCGGGCGCTGGGGCGATTACCGCACCGGGCGCGGCGAGGGCGCGTGGCTGGACAGCCGGGTCAACTTCTCCGCCTTGCAGTTGCGCTACCGGTTGTTCGCGCAGTGGGAGGCGATGGGCGAGTACCGCTGGCTGGACGTGCGCGAGGGCGGCGACAAGAAAGGCTGGCTGGTGGGCGTGGACCGCCAGGTGGGGCAGAACTTCAAGATCGGGGCGGGGTACAACTTCACCGAGTTCAGTGATGACCTGACCGAGTTGCGGTACGAGGCGAAGGGGTTCTTCCTGAATTTGTCCGGGTACTACTAGGCTTCGGCATTGTCTGGCCTGCCACTGTTCATCTCTTTCGGGCGCTTCGGCTGAATACCTGGCAACGTTTTCATCCTGAATGGGCCGATCTTTGTGGGATTGTCCTGCCCAAAACGACGTGGTGGTGACGTTTTGGTTCGTATCGCATTGATTTATATTGGAATTGCGCCGAAGGGCGGCCACTCGCAACTGTCACCATTTCGCGGTACGTTAGGGGCCTGATCTGCGTCAGCGTTTCACCTGCGGAACGCTGGAACTTTTTGAACTGTCAGCAGTCCAAATACAGGACTGATAAGATGACCCCTATGAGCCAGAACATGTCTACTGCCCTTGTGGCAAACAATCTTCCGATTCCCAGTGCGCTCGGTTCGCTGGACGCCTACATCGGCGCCGTGCACCAGATCCCGGTGTTGACGGTCGATGACGAGCAGGACCTGGCCCGCCGCTTCCGCGACGAGCAGGACCTGGACGCCGCGCGCGAGCTGGTCCATTCCCACCTGCGCTTCGTGGTGCACGTGGCCCGTGGCTATAACGGCTACGGCCTGCAGCTGGGCGACCTGATCCAGGAAGGCAACATCGGCCTGATGAAGGCCGTGAAGCGCTTCGACCCGGACATGGGCGTCCGCCTGGTGTCCTTCGCGGTGCACTGGATCCGTGCCGAAATGCACGAGTTCATCCTGAAGAACTGGCGCATCGTCAAGGTCGCCACGACCAAGGCGCAGCGCAAGCTGTTCTTCAACCTGCGCAAGTCCAAGACCCGCCTGGGCTGGTTGAACGCGGCGGAAGTCACCGCTGTCGCCAAGGACCTCAACGTGTCCGAACGCGAAGTGCTGGAAATGGAATCGCGCCTCTCGGGTCGCGATATCGGTTTCGATGCGCCCAGCGATGACGACAACGAACATGCGCCGCCGTCGCCGGCTGCGTTCCTGGTCGCCAACGACGAAGATCCGTCGATGGCCTACGAGCGTGCCGACAGCGAAGACAACCAGCTGCAGCTGCTGCGCGAAGGCCTGGCCGAGCTCGACGCCCGCTCACGCGACATCATCCGTCGTCGCTGGCTGGACGCCGACAGCAAGGTCACCCTGCAGGAGCTGGCCGATGAGTACGGTGTGTCCGCCGAACGCATCCGCCAGGTCGAAGCGAACGCGCTGAAGAAGATGAAGGCGCTGTTCACCGCGTAACGCGGCATCCAACGCATCAAACAAAAGCCCGGCATCGCCGGGCTTTTTTGTTGCGCCAAGGGCGTGCCCACCAACGGTGGGCACCTACCGGGGGTAGAGCCGACTGTTAGTCGGCTGCTCTTACGCCCTCTCGCGCGCGATAGCCCGCCAGCCAATGTCATTGCGGTGGAATTCGTTTTCCCACGTCACCTTCGCCACGCCCGCATAAGCATTGGCCTGCGCATCGCCCACGCTGTCGCCCAGTGCGGCCACGCACAGCACGCGGCCGCCAGCGCTGAGCACCTGGCCCTGCGGGTCCAGCGTGGTGCCGGCGTGGAACACCTTGGCCGTAGACGGCACCTGGTCCAGCCCGTGGATCACATCACCGGTGATCGGCGTTTCCGGATACGGCGCCGCCGCCATCACCACGCCCAGCGACGGACGCGGGTCCCACCGCGCTTCCACTTCATGCAGGCGTGCATCGATCGCCGCCTCCAGCAGCTCCACCAGGTCCGACTGCAGGCGCAGCATCACTGGCTGGGTTTCCGGGTCGCCGAAGCGCACGTTGAATTCAATCACCTTCGGCGCGCCACTGGCATCGATCATCAGCCCGGCATAGAGGAAGCCGGTGAACGGGATGCCGTCGGCGATCATGCCCTGCACGGTGGGATTGACCACTTCGCGCATCACCCGTGCATGCACTTCATCGGTAACCACCGGTGCGGGCGAATACGCGCCCATGCCGCCGGTGTTTGGACCCGTATCGCCATCGCCCACGCGCTTGTGGTCCTGCGAGGTGGCCATCGGCAGCGCCGTGGTGCCATCGACCATCGAGATGAAGCTGGCTTCCTCGCCATCGAGGAATTCCTCGATCACCACGCGCGCGCCGGCATCGCCGAACGCGTTGCCCGACAGCATGTCGCGCACCGCGTCTTCGGCCTCCTGCTGCGTCATCGCCACGATCACGCCCTTGCCCGCGGCAAGGCCATCGGCCTTGACCACGATCGGTGCGCCCTTCTCGTGGATGTAGGCCAGCGCCGCATCCACGTCGGTATGCACCGCATAGAACGCGGTGGGAATGTTGTGACGGGCGAGGAAGTCCTTGGCGTAGGCCTTGCTGCCTTCCAGCTGCGCCGCCGCAGCGGTGGGGCCGAAGATGCGATGGCCCGCAGCGCGGAAGCGGTCGACCACGCCGGCCACCAGCGGTACTTCCGGGCCAACCACGGTCAGCTCGACACCTTCCGCCTGCACAAGCGCCAGCAGGCCGTCCAGATCAGTGACCTTGACCGGCACGTTGCGGCAGCCAGCTTCGGTGGCGGTGCCCGCATTGCCCGGCGCAACCAGCACCTCGGTGACACGGGACGACTGGGCCAGCTTCCAGGCCAGGGCATGTTCACGGCCGCCGGAGCCGATGACGAGGATCTTCAAGGCTGTTCTCGCAACAAGGGGGGGGAGAAAAAAGGGATCCGGCAGCAACCGGATCCCTGTGACAATCAATGGCGGAAGTGACGCACGCCGGTAAACACCATCGCCAGGCCGTGTTCGTCAGCCGCGGCAATCACCTCGGCGTCGCGCATCGAACCACCCGGCTGGATCACCGCCTTGATGCCGGCGGCGGCAGCGGCGTCGATGCCGTCGCGGAACGGGAAGAACGCGTCGGACGCCATCACCGAACCTTCGACCACCAGGTTCGCGTCGGCGGCCTTGATGCCGGCGATGCGCGCCGAATACACACGGCTCATCTGGCCGGCGCCGACGCCGATGGTGCGGTTGTCCTTGGCATAGACGATCGCGTTGGACTTGACGAACTTGGCCACGCTCCAGGCGAACAGCAGGTCGGTGAACTGCTTCTCGGTCGGGGCCAGCTTGCTGACCACGGTCAGTTCGTCACGGCGCATGCCACGGTTGTCCGCGCTCTGCACCAGCAGGCCCGAGCCAATGCGCTTGGTGTCGTAATTGTTGCGGCCTTCGCCGTGCGGAATGCGCAGCACGCGCACGTTGGCCTTCTTCGTGGCGTACTCCAGTGCAGCCGGTTCGTAATCCGGGGCGATCAGCACTTCCACGAACTGCCGCTCCAGGATCACTTTGGCAGTGGCCGCGTCCAGCGGCTTGTTGAAGGCGATGATGCCGCCGAAGGCGCTGGTCGGGTCAGTGGCGTACGCCAATTCGTAGGCATCGCCGTTGCCGGCGCCCACGGCCACGCCACACGGGTTGGCATGCTTGACGATCACACAGGCCGGCGCGTCGAACTGGCGCACGCATTCCCATGCGGCATCGGCATCGGCCAGGTTGTTGTAGCTCAGTTCCTTGCCCTGCAGCTGCTGGAACGTGGCCAGCGTGCCGGCCACCGGCGACAGGTCGCGGTAGAACGCGCCGGCCTGGTGCGGGTTCTCGCCGTAGCGCAGGTCCATGACCTTCACGAAGCTGGAATTCAGCTGCGCCGGGAACTCGGTCCGCATCGGCACGGCCGCATCGGTGGCGGTTACCGCCGAAAGGTAGTTGCTGATCGCCGCGTCGTACTGCGCCACGCGGTTGAATGCGGCCACCGACAGCGCGAAGCGCTTGGCGGCCGACAGTCTGCCGTCATTGGCATCCAGCTCGGCAAGCAATTCGGCGTACTGCGACGGATCGGTGGCCACTGCAACACGGGCGAAGTTCTTCGCCGCCGAACGCAACATGGCCGGGCCGCCGATGTCGATGTTTTCCACCGCATCGGCCAGCGTGCAGTCCGCGTTGGCGGTGACGCGCTCGAACGGGTACAGGTTCAGCACCAGCAGGTCGATCGCCGCGATGCCATGTTCGGCCATCACCGCCTCATCCTGGCCGGCACGGCCAAGCAGGCCGCCGTGAACCAGCGGGTGCAGGGTCTTGACCCGGCCATCCATCATTTCCGGGAAGCCGGTGACGTCGGCCACGTCCTTGACCGGCAGGCCGGCGTCGCGGATTGCCTTGGCGGTACCGCCAGTGGAAAGCAGCTCGACGTTGCGCGCGGCGAGGGCGCGGGCCAGGTCGATCAGACCGGTCTTGTCGGAAACGGAAAGCAGGGCCCGGCGCACGGGCAGCAGATCGGAACTCATGGGGGCAGGAGATCGAAGCGGAGCGGGCCCATATTGTAGGCCGTCCCGCACCCCCACCGGGGCCTCAGGTGGCGATGCCGTACTCTTTCAGCTTCTTGCGCAGGGTGGCACGGTGGATGCCCAGCATCGACGCCGCGCGGCTCTGGTTGCCTTCGCAGTGGTTGAGCACTTCCACGAACAGCGGGATTTCCATTTCACGCAGGACGATCTCGTACACGTCATCCGCATCGCAGCCGTCCAGGTCGCGCAGGTAACGCCGGACCGACTGGGCCACGTGTTCGCGCAGCGGCGGCTTCGGCGCGCCACGACTATTGTCAGGACGAGAAAGGACAGCGTTCAAGAAGGATCCCGGTGCGAAGCCAGGGCGGACCACAACCCTGGCGGAGAATTTGGAGGGGGCCAGTCTAGCGCGTGCGTGGCCGTGCCGCCACGCTCGTTGGCAGGACGCCGGGTTACAGGAACTCGAAGGTGAATGCGACGGTGGACGCCGCCGGTTCGCGCACCCGGAACGCGATCTGCGCGCTCTGGCCCGGCTCCAGTACGGAAGCGGCATCGGCCGTAGGGTCCAGGTAGTCGTGCGGCGCGAACACGCGGGTACCGATCACGCGGCCATCGGCGTCGGACAGCGACAGCCGCAGCGATGGCCAGGCCTGTGCCCAGCGGGCATCGTTGCGGAAACTGGCCTGCACCTGCAGCGCGCCGGGCTGGCCGGGCACCGGCCGCACGTCGCGGCTGATCATGCTGAAGGCGGCCGGTTCCTGCCAGGCCGGCAGGCTGCAGCGCAGCACGCTGCACAGCGCGGCAATCCACGGGCGGCTTCCAGCATCGGCGGCCAGTCGCGCGCGGTCGGCGACCGCGATCTGCAGCGACAGCAGCACGACCAGGCCACCGACCAGCGCCCACTGCCAACGCGGCGTGGGCGCTGCACGTTCGGGGGCGCGCATGAAACTGGGTGCGGACGTGGCAGCAGCGTTGGGCGCGATGGGCTCGGCCACTGCGACCGGAGCGGGGTCGATGTCCGCTTCGGTCTGCTCGATGTCCTCCACATGCGCCTCGGCAACAACGGGATTGTCCTCGTTGTTGTCCGCCTCGCTGTCCGGGGCGACCGCGTCGACCGCCTCGGGCGTGGGTTCAGCGGACGCACGCAGGAACGTGGCCAGGGGACGTCGCGGTGGCGGAGTCGGTTCGCTCATCGGGTCATTCAAGCACGGCGCACGCCGGTGATGCGCATCCAGTCGTCGTCGCGCGCCACTTCAAGCTGCTCGAACCAGGGCGCATACCGCACCAGCAGTTCGTCTTCCTGCCCATGCAGGATGCCCGACAGCGCAATGCGGCCGCCTGGTGCCACGCGTGCGGCCAGCACATCGGCCAGCGCATCCAGCGCCGAGGCCAGGATATTGGCCACCACCACCGGGTAGGTGGCCTGCGGTTCGTCGGCCGGCAGGTAGACCTGCATGCGATCCTGCAGCGCGTTGCGCTCGGCGTTGTCGCCCGTGGCGAGTACCGCCTGCGGGTCGTTGTCCACGCCCACGGCCTTGGCCGCGCCGAGCTTGAGCGCAGCCAGCGCCAGGATGCCCGAGCCGCAGCCGAAATCCAGTACCGTCTGCCCGGCCAACGCGCCTTCGGCGGCCAGCCCGTCCAGCCAGCGCAGGCACAGCGCGGTGGTGGGGTGGGTGCCCGAACCGAACGCCAGGCCCGGGTCCAGCCTTACCACGGCAGCGTCAGTGGCTTGCGCAGCCTCGGGCAGTTCGTGGTTCCAAGGCACGATCCAGGTGCGGTCGCCGAAGGCCATCGGCTGGAACTGGTCCAGCCAGGCGCGTTCCCAATCCTCGTCCTGCACTGCGCGGAAGCTGACATCGCTCCATGCCAGGCCCGGGTCGAACGCCTCCAGCGCGGCCAGCAGCGCCAGGGCATTGGAATCGGCGGGGAACAGGGCGCTGAGCACCAAGTCATTCCACAACGGGGTTTCGCCCACACCCGGTTCCAGGATGGCGCGCTCGTTGCTGGTGTCGGCATCGGCGTCGAGCAGGGTCACCGCCAGCGCGCCCACGTCGTCCAGCGCATTCTCATAGCGCGGCTGGGTGGCTTCGGTGCAGTGGAGAGTGAGTTCCAGGAACGGCATGGGCGATAAGGACCTGCGGAAAACGGTGAATGCTAGACGATTGCGGACGGTCGCGGCGACGACCGTCTCAGAAGGCGGTGAGAAGCGACGCGACGGCCTGTTCAGACAACAGGGTACGCCATTGCTAAACTCCGCATCCTGCTGTCTGTCTCCTTTGAACCGGTTCGCTGAATGGCCCTCGCGCCCACGCTCAAAACCTGGCTGCTGGTGGTACCGGCCCTGGCGTTGCTGGGGGTGGTGGGTTACCGCGCGGGCGGCCGTGCGCTGCAGGCCGACCACGCGTCGGCTGCCGTGAGTGAGCTGCAGGTCGGCACGGGGTCGGCTGCGCCGCTGCAGGCCCAGCAGTTGGCGCGCCAGTTGCTGGCCAGCGAGCGCAGCACGGCGGTGCCGTCGGGATTGCCGCTGGACATCCGCGCCGATATCGAGGGCGACACCGACCTGTTCGCCTACGCCCAGCGCCTGCGCCTGCAGGCGGCCAACGGCAATGCCGAGGCAGGCTGGATGGTCAGCCGCGTGTATGACTACTGCGCGATCTATGCGATGGACCCGGGCGGTTACCAGCTCGACAACAACGTGCTTACCGGGCTGGGCATGAACGCATCTTCGCCGATGGTGCAGGCACGCGAGCGTGTAGCGCGCCGTTGCGCGGGATTCGTCTCCAGCGACGGCCTTGGCCGCTCGTTGATTGTCACCCAGCGCGTGCTGGCTGCGCGCGCAGGCAACCTGGCGGCCGAAGCGGCGCTGTTTGCCGATGGCCAGCCATTGAAAGACACCCCCGAGTACCGCCGTGGCCTGGTGGAGCGGGTAATGGATTCGCGTGATCCAGAAGCGTACATGGCCATTTCCACCGCCATGGGCCAGCGTGCCAGTGGCGATGGCGCCCTGCAGGGCCTGGTGGCCGGCGACCAGTTCAGTGAACTGGCCTGGCGCCTGGCGGCGTGCGAGCTGGGCATGGCCTGCGGGCCGGACAGTGTATTGATGAACAATTTCTGCGCGAACGGAGGGATCTGTTCGCAGGACGGTGGGCAGGACTTCGCCACTTTTGTGTATGACGCTGCGGTTTCGCGGCAAGGTGCGGGGAAAATGAAAACGTTGGTTGAGCAGTTGATCAAGCGGAGTGACCGGTCATGAATTACCGTCGATTCCTGCATGGTGCCAAGTTCTGGTTCTGGGTGGCATTGTTCGTGGCCTACTCGGCCGGTGCCGTGGGCCTGGTCATGATCGACACCTACGATGACCGCTACCGGAAGTTGTCGAAGGTGACCCTGACCTCGGTGAAGGCACACGAAGACGTGCGCCGCGCCGGTGCCAGCCAGGTGGCTGCGGTGTACCGCGCGCAGAGCGGCATGCCCTTCGCTTCGTTGCCGGCGGGCAGCACGTTCCAGGTGGTCTGGCCGGACGGCTCGACCGAAACCATGGTGATCGTCGACCCGACGTCGTCGCTGGGCGTAGCGCCGGTCAAGGACACCCAGATCACGGCCGCCGACGCCAGCCGCTGATGCAGTTGCCTGGCACGTTGTCGCCGGGCCCGCCACATCTGGTGATACTGCCGGGGTTGGATGCTACCGGCACGCAGCACGCGGCGTTCTGCGCCGCCCTGCACGCACAGGGTATTGCCACCACCGTCATTGCCTATCCGGTTGACCGTGCGCTCGATTACACCGAGCTCGACGCGTTCGTGCGGCAGGCGCTGCCCACTACCACCCCATACGTGCTGCTGGGTGAGTCGTTCTCCGGACCGTTAGCGCTGGCCATCGCCGCGCACCCGCCGCCGCTGCTGCGCGGATTGATTCTCTCCACCACCTTCGCGCGGTCGCCGTGGCGTTCACTACGCGCGATGCAGTCGCTGGTATACCGCGCACCGGTACGGTTGCTGCCGATGCCGTTGCTGTCCTGGTGGCTGCTGGGGCGCTGGAGCACGCCCGCGCTGCGCCGGGAGCTGGCCGCAGCACTGGCGCAAGTAGATGACGACGTGCTGCGCACCCGCGCCGTGGCCGCGATCGGTGTGGATCGCAGTGCACATGCCGGGCGCGTCGACACTCCTGTGCTGTGCCTGCACGCGCGCCATGACCGACTGTTGCCGGGATTCTGCCAGCGGCATCTTTCCGGGTTGTTGCACGCAACTTCGGTGCGTTGGTTGGACGGGCCCCACCTGTTGCTCCAGGCCCGCCCACAGGCCGCAGCCGACGAAGTGGGCCGATACCTTCGCGGCCTGACCTGACGCCTTCCGCATCACGATGCGCCACGCCTATCGCAGGCGGAATTTCGGTAGGCATCTTCGCTTGGACAGCACGGGGCGGTTTCGATTTCATCGGATACGACCTTTCAACGAGTTGCCCATGCCCACTACCGCCGCAGCGCATCGGCACGCCGCCGGTCGCTTCCACGCCCGTACTCCCGCCACCGCCCCGGCCCTGCGGCCTTTGGATACAACGACCATCCGCAGGGTGGACACACCGGCACAGGCACTGGCAGCGGTGCTGTTGATCTCCAATGCATCCGGGCTGCAGGCCGCCACGGTACGGCCCGGCTCACGCGCGGTTGCGGCCTTGCCTGCCGATTGCGTCCCGGTTCCTGTGTCGCCGGGGATGCCTGGCGTGCTGCACGGCATAGCGGGACTGCTGCGCAGTCCGGTCACCGAGCTGTTCACCGATGCGCGCAACGCCTGGGAGCGCCACGAGGGCGTGCGCTGCGCGCCGCCACTGAGCACCGGCATGCGCGCGCTGCTGCAGGTGGGTGACGCGGTGAGTACCCTTGCCGAAGCGGCCGTGATCGGATCGCGCGGCGTGTTCGCGATGCAGGAGGTGGCCAGCGTGCTGGACCTGGGTGCAGATGCGATGGAGCGCCGCCCGCTTGATCGTGACACGCTCATGGACGCGGTGCTGGGCCAGGCGGGACTGCGACTGGACGAGCCTGGGGCCGATGCCCGAGGCCCGCGTCTGGTGGTCGCCCAGACCACCGTGGAACTGCGCGAAGGCAGGATGCAGGTGCGCTTCGAGGGCGCGGAGCACACCCTGTCGATCAGCGACGGCCAACTCCAGGTCCACACCGACAGCGGCGTCGTGCCCGTGCGGTGGGACACCGCCGACTGGGAGTGGAAGCGCAGCCCGGTGACGGTGACGCCCCATGCCGGCCGCGTCCGCGCCGAGAGCTCCATCCGGCTGTTCGACCACGCCGCAGCACGGGTGCGTGAGCAGCCTCCGCTGGACAACGTGCGCGTGCGGCTGGACCTGCTGGGCAAGGACGGCATCCTCTATTACGAGGACCCGGTCAGCGGTCAGGTCGGCAATGCCGTGTGCGTCGACGGGCGCTATTACGGCGCCACGCTGGAACCGCAGCTGGGATTGCGGATCGGCACGCTTGAGCTGGACCTGCAGGATGGCATCTACCAGCCACGCGAAGCGGAGCGACCGGCGCAGGCCGGTAATGCACCGCGCTGCCGCCGGGCGCCGGACGCGGCGTGCGCAATGGGTCAGCCGCAGTTCTCGACGGGTCTGTCGCGGATCCTCCGGCAGCAACATGCGCATGCGCTCACCGCAGAGCAGGCGCGCAATCGCGGCATCGTCGCCGACCCGGCGCGACCGGGCTGGCATCTGAGCCGCAAGGGCGACCGCCTGCGCCACTACGTGCAGTTCAGTGGCCGTTATTTCCGGGTGCGCATGCGCCAACTGGACGAGTTCACCCAACGGCTTTCGCTGTACCTGCCCCGCGCGTCCGGGGCAGGCCGCCTGAGTCACTGGGGGCGGCTGGCGCACCGCATCGCTGACATCCGCCAGTCGCTGCCTGCGCACGAGCACCGCTTCATGACCCAGGCCGAGTTCAATGTCGAGTACCGAGGCATGCCCAGCCTGGAGGCGGCGGAGGTGTACGAAAGTGCGATCCAGCACGCCGGCCGGCTGCGCCTCAGCCAACTGCAGCGCGCCGCCATCCGAAGCTACCTGCTGCGGCGTCGTTCGGTGGACGAGTTCCTGCAGTCCGGCGGGGTGCTGCCGCCGATGTTCACCGATGCGCCCCAGGTGGTGGCGCGGATCAATCGGGGCCTGGCGCGCATCCCGCCACACGCCGGGCGCGTGTATACGGCGCTGGCGGTGGACACGCGGCAACTTGCCCTGCTGGAGGTAGGACAGACGCTGTACAGCGACAGTTTCCTGGTGGCCAGTGGTGACCGTGGCCGCGCGGTTGCAGCGGTGGCCAGGGCCGGGGACGGACCGCAGGGTGCGTCCACCGTGCTGACCCTGGGAGATGCAGCACCGAGCCCACCCGACGGGCTTGATTTCGCTGCAGGACGAAGCGCAGGTGCTGATCGGCAACAACGTCCTGTTCAAGGTCATCGGCAAATCGCCAGGCGAACTGCACCTGGAAGAACTCAGCCCGACCCGGCAGGCCATGGGGAAACTGGGCGCGCAACCCCTGCATTCCGTACCCCTGCGGGGCACCTGAAAAACGAAAAGGCGGGCATTGCCCGCCTTCCCCTATCACTTCACCGCAGGCCGTTCAGGTCAACGCAATCGACTTGTTCTTGCGCTCGGCCAGGCGCTTCTCCAGGTAATGGATGTTCTGCCCACCGGCCTGGAAGCCCTTGTCCCGCATGATGCGCTGCTGCAGCGCCACGTTGGTCTTGATCCCGTCCACCACCATTTCGCTCAACGCCACGCGCATGCGCGCGATGGCCGTTTCGCGATCCGGCCCGTGCACGATCAGCTTGCCGATCATCGAGTCGTAGTTCGACGGCACGCGGTAGCCGGCATAGATGTGCGTATCCACGCGCACACCGGGACCCCCCGGCGGATGGAACGCGGTGATCAGGCCCGGGCTCGGCACGAAGGTTTCGGCATCTTCAGCGTTGATACGGCATTCGATCGCATGGCCGGTGAGCACCACATCGCTCTGCTTGATGCTGAGCTTGTGGCCGGCGGCGATCTTCAGCTGCTCCACGACCAGGTCAATGCCGGTCACCATTTCGGTTACCGGATGCTCCACCTGGATGCGGGTGTTCATTTCGATGAAGTAGAAGCGGCCGTCTTCGTAGAGGAACTCGAAGGTGCCCGCGCCGCGGTAACCGATGCGCACGCACGCTTCGGTGCAGACCTTGCCGATCTCTTCGCGCTGTTCGGCGCTGATGCCCGGTGCCGGCGCTTCTTCCACCACCTTCTGGTGGCGGCGCTGCATGGAGCAGTCGCGCTCGCCCAGATGGATGGCGTTGCCCTGGCCATCGGCCAGCACCTGGATTTCCACGTGGCGCGGATTCTCCAGGAACTTCTCCATGTAGACCTCACCATTGCCGAACGCGGCCTTGGCCTCGCTCTTGGTGGTTTCAATGGAGGTCTTCAGCGAGGCCTCGGCATGCACCACGCGCATGCCGCGCCCGCCGCCACCACCAGCAGCCTTGATGATGACCGGATAGCCGATCTCACGGGCGATCTTGGTGTTGGCCACGATGTCTTCGCCCAGCGGGCCGCCCGAACCCGGCACGCACGGCACGCCGGCGGCCTTCATCGCGCGGATCGCTTCGACCTTGTCACCCATCATGCGGATGGTGTCGGCCTTGGGGCCGATGAAGATGAAGCCGGATTCTTCCACGCGCTCGGCGAAGTCGGCGTTTTCCGACAGGAAACCGTAACCCGGGTGGATCGCCTGGGCATCGGTGACTTCCGCCGCCGCGATCAGCGCCGGAATGTTGAGGTAGCTCTGCGGCGACGGCGCCGGACCAATGCAGACCGACTCGTCGGCCATGGCCACGTGCTTGAGGTTGCGGTCGACCGTGGAATGCACGGCCACCGTGCGGATGCCCAGGGTATGGCACGCGCGCAGGATGCGCAGCGCGATCTCCCCTCGGTTGGCAATAACGACTTTGTCGAGCATGGACGGATCCTTAGCCGATCACGAACAGCGGCTGGTCAAATTCGACCGGAAGGCCGTTTTCAGCCAGGATGGCCACGATGGTGCCGGAAGCATCGGCTTCGATCGGGTTGAACATCTTCATCGCTTCGATGATCGCCAGCGTTTCGCCGGCCTTGACCTGCTGGCCGATGGTGACGAAGGCCGGCTTGTCCGGTGCGGACGAGGTGTAGAACGTGCCGACCATCGGCGAGCGCAGCACGTGGCCTTCCGGCAGCGCCGCAGCCGGCTTGGCGGTACCGCCGGTGGAGGCTTCGGTCGGCGACTGCATCGGCATCGCCTGGGCGGCCGGCTGGGCCGGGGCCGGGGCCATCATCATCTGCGGCTGGGCCTGCACCATGCCGTAGCCCGACACCGGGGCGCGCGACAGGCGGACGGATTCTTCGCCTTCCTTGATTTCGATTTCGGCAAGGTTCGACTCTTCCAACAGGTCGATCAGCTTCTTGATTTTGCGGAGATCCATAGGGGCCTCTGGTGTTTGATGTCAGTGTGGTGGGAAGCGCGGAGCGCTCGGGTCAATGGGGTGTCAGGCGGCGGCCAGCCGCACCAGCGCCGCGTCCATCGCGTAGCGGTAGCTGTCGGCGCCAAAGCCGCAGATCACGCCGACCGCCTTGTCGCTGAAGTAGCTGTGCTGGCGGAACGGTTCGCGGGCGTGCGGGTTGGACAGGTGGATTTCGATGAACGGCACATCCACCGCCGCCAGCGCATCGCGCAGCGCGACCGAGGTGTGGGTGAACGCGGCCGGATTGATCAGGATGAAGGTGGTACCGTCGGTACGGGCAGCCTGCACCCGGTCCACCAGCACGTGCTCGGCGTTGGACTGCAGGCTTTCCACCGCGTGCCCGGCGCCCTGCGCCTGGGCCAGCAGGGCCTGGTCGATCTGCGCCAGCGTGGTGTGCCCATACACGCCCGGCTCGCGGGTACCGAGCAGGTTGAGGTTGGGGCCATGCAGGACCAGCAGTTTCGCCATGGGTGCCACGCAACGAGAAAGGGCGGAGTCTGGCGGAACTGGTGGATCGTGTCCAGTTCGGCGAAGTTACGGGTGTTTCAAGCAATCGTTTGAATCTCTGGCGGATCGCTTGGGGCGCGGGCGATGTCGCACCTCGACCGCCGCAGATGCCGCCCCAGCGTTCCGTTCATGGCACTGGTGTTCCGGGAGAGCGATATTACCTTTAGTAGGTAACGTCACTCCGGGAGCATTCCCCATGCACAGCCTGATCGTAGTTGCCCACCCCGAACCCGGCTCACTCACCCACGCGGTGGCGAGCCGGATCGGCGACGCCATCCTTGCCGCCAGCACCGGCAACACGGTGGAGATCGCCGACCTTGCTGCGGAGGGCTTCGACCCCCGCTTCAACCAGGCCGACAACGCCTTGTTCCGCCAAACCGCAGCGCCGCCGGAGGATGTGGCCGCCGAACATGCCCGGATTGATCGGGCGGACGCGCTGGTGCTGGTCTATCCACTGTACTGGTGGTCATTCCCGGCACTGCTCAAAGGCTGGATCGACCGCGTGTTCACCCAGGGCTGGGCCTATGCCGAGAGTCCGGATGGCAAGGTGGTCAAGAAGCTGCAGCGCCTGCAGGTGCACCTGGTGGGACTGGGGGGCGCGGACGCGGCCATGATCGAGCGGCGTGGCTACGGCACCGCGATGAAGACGCAGATCGACATGGGCATCTTTGATTACTGCGGCGCACGCGTGCAGTCGTCCACGCTGCTGCTGGAATCGGACAGCGGTTCCGCCGAAGCGCACCTGCGCACCGCGGCGGACATCGGCCGTACCATTGGCGCGTCTGCTGCTGCCTGACCGATCCTTCCGATGCCCGCACGCCCCGAACCTCTCCGTCGCCGCATGCCGCGCGAACAACGCGCGCGCCAGTTGCTGGATGTGGCGTGGGCGCTGGTGGGCGAAGAGGGAACCGATGCGCTGTCGCTCGGGCGCCTGGCCGAAGCTGCCGGTGTCACCAAGCCGGTGGCCTACGACCACTTCATCACCCGCAACGGCCTGCTGGCTGCGCTCTATCAGGACTACGACCAGCGCCAGACTGCGGTGTTTGAAGCGCGCATCGGCAAGGCCAAGGCTCGGTTGAAGGATCGCGCCCATGCCATTGCCGGTGGCTACATCGACTGCGTGCTGTCGCAGGGCAGCGAGATCCAGGGAATCCTCGCTGCCCTCGCGGGGTCACCCGAGTTGATGGAGGTAAAGCGGCGGTACCAGCAGGAGTTCATCGCCAAGTGCGCGGAATGGGTGGGTGGCTTTGCCACCGGCAGCGAAGTACCAGACGCGGGCTACTGGGCGATCCTGGGCGCGGCGGAGTCGCTCTCCGAAGCGGTCGCCGCCGGGGTGGTTGAGCACGCGGTGGCGGAGGCAGAGCTGGTGCGGCTGATCGTGTCGATCATCAAGCGCAGCTGATAGATCCCTCCGCGGCGACCAGTGCGCTGGCGGGCCAAGGGATTTCCAGTCCCTCAGCCCTGACGCCCCCGCGCTCTCCCGAAGAAAGCATGCCACCGTTGCGGCGCAACGGCCTGCTGACGTGCATACAGACGCACACCCGGCATTGACAGCGCAACGTCGGTGCCTCGTGCTGGCTTGGACCAGATGCGCAGGGTGCCGCCCAGGCGCGCTGAGCGCTCGTGCATTCCCTGCACGCCCCAGCGCCCCTGCTTCACGGTGCCCTCCGCCATTCCCCGGCCGTTGTCGCGTACCCGCAGGCGGAAGGTATGGCCGAAACTCAGCTCAATGTCGATGTCCGTGGCGGCCGAATGCGCCAACGCATTGCGGATTGCCTCGCGGCCGATCAGGAACACTTCTTCGGCGGCGGCGTCGTTCAGGCGCGGCGCTTCGCCCGAGACCACCAGCCGGAACCGCGTGCTTGCCGGGTTCGTCTCTTCGTTGTAGACATGGGTGAGCGCCGCAGCGAGATCGAGCTCGGCGCCGGTGTCACTGCGCAGCGAAGCGACGCGTTCCCGGCCTTCCCGGAGACTGTCTTCCGCAGCCTGCATGGCCGATTCAAGCCGCGCCTGCGCCTCGTCCGGAATGGACGGCATCGCACTGATCGCGTGCAGCCGCAACAACAGGCCCTGTCCGCCCTGCAGCAGGGTGTCGTGCAGGTCACGGGCAATGCGCTCACGTTCCTCCAGCCGCTCTTCGTAGCGCGCTTTGACCAGGGCGGTGATGTGGCGGCCCCGCACGCGCGCGGCCGCAGCGACGAGCACCACCAGCGCGATCAACAGCAGCCCGCGGAACCAGAACGTCTGCGTCAGCAGCGGCTCGATCCGGAAGGCACGCGTGGTTGGGGCGCTCCCCCATACGCCGTCTTCGTTGGCAGCCAGCACCTCGAACGTGTAGCTGCCCGGGCCAAGGTTGGTGTAGTAGGCCGTGGTGGCGCTGCCGGCGTCGCGCCAGCCGGAGTCCACGCCGGAAAGCCGGTACCGGTAGCGGTTGCGTTCGGGGCGGGCCAGCGACTGCGCGACGAAGTCGATCTGCAGCTGGGTGATGCCCGCGGGAACCACGGTGGCGTCGCGCAGGGGAAGGGTTTCATCGCCGAAATGCACATCGCCGATGCGCGCGCTGGGGGCGGCTCGCGTGCGGTGGAGGCGGGTGGTATCCAGCCACGCCAGGCCCTGGTTGGTTGCAAGCCACAGCAGTCCATCCTTCGAGAGTTGCGCGGTGGGAATCGGGCCACTCTGCAGCGCGATACCGGGCATGCCATCGACGTCATCGAACAGCCTCGGCGAGACCGCGTTGCCGGTGCGCGCGCTGGCGATCGCATCGGCAAGATCCAGGCGCACCAGGCCGCGCCCGCCGTTCAACCAGACTTGCTGGTCCGGGTCGATGACGATGCCGGTAATGCCTTCCAGCACGCCGGGAATGTCGGCGGTTACCGCGCTGAACGCACCTCCGTTGCTGCTGATGCTGAAGCCCTTCTCGCCGGCAACCAGCAGCAGGTGCTCGTGTGCAAGCACGGCGGTGACCGGCCCTGCGTCGAGGCCCCGGGTCGAGCCGATGCGGTGCACCCCGGTGGCGTCGCGCAGCACCAGCTCGCCGCTGGCATAGCCGAATAGCAGGCCCTGCGCACTGCCCGGTGCAATGACGGTGCAGCCGGGCAGGGTGATGCGCGCGTCCTCCGTCCAGGAGCCGCGCAGGTAATGCACGACGCGGTTCTCGCCCACGCAGGCCCAGGCCTCTTCGGCGCCCGGAAAATGCAGTGCCTGCGGTTGCAGGCCGCGTGCAGTGCCGGGGAACTGCACTACCTCCAGCGCCGTCCCCCTGCGCCGGGCGAGGCTGGTCCATTCGAACTGCCACAGCGGGCGGGTGTCCTTCAATGCCGCGCGCTGCAGACCGGCCCGATCCAGGCCAAGACCGTGGCGGTCGAGGTCATACGGCACCATGTCTTCGCCATACCCGAAGAGCGCGCCGTCCGCATTCCTCGCCAGGATGCGGTAAGGGTCGTTGGGCCCTTCCGTGAGGGTGCGCACGCTCTGCGCGCGGAAGCGGTTGAGGCCGAGGTTGGTACCCACCCACACGTTGCCCTCGCGATCCTCGAAGACCGGCACGGCCGAGGTGGAGGTCAGCCCCTGCGGAACATCGAAGCGCTCCATGCGCACCGCGTGCTTGCCGTCGAACAGCACCCGCAGGATGCCGCCGCCCCCGCGCATGGGCGCCCACATGACGCCGTCCGAGGTGAAATGCAGGCGGCTGGCCAGCACGTCCGGAAGCAGGCGGGCCTGCCGTTCCGCGGCCGGGAGCAGGCCGTTGGCATCGGCGATGGGCACCGCACCGCGGCGCCGGTCGGCCAGCCAGATCTCGCCCGACGGGCTTTCGGCCAGCGTCGCCATCAAGGAGACCTCGATGCCGGTGGGGACGAACGCAGCGCCGCCCTTGGGAATGAACCACACCTTCTGGCCGACCAGCGCCCAGAACCGGCCCCGCGAATCGTTGAGCAGCCAGTGCGCGTGGCGCTCGGGCAGGCCCATGGATGCGGGCGGTTTCTCCCAGCGCGTGCCGTTGAACCGGCGCAGGCCTTCGTCAACCGCTGCCCAGAGCACGCCGTTGCTGTCGTATGCAAACCCCGACACCACGCCCGGCGGCACCCCTTCATTTCGCTGGTAAGAGCGCAGGGTGCCGTCGCTGCCCAGATGGGCGATGCCGGCGTGGTAATACCCCAACCACAGGCCACCGCTCCTGTCGCCCAGCAGGGTCACCAGGTTGAGCGAGGGCTGCGCAGCACCGGCGTTCGTCTGCTGGCGTACGTACCGGTGCCCATCGAAGCTGTACAGCCCGGAGCCTGTCGCCAGCCACAGCGTGCCGTTGGGGTCCTGCTGGATGTCCCAGATATCGCCCGGTGCGCCCTGGCCGGCCCGCCACGCGGTGTGGTGGTAGCCGGTAAACCCGGTGCCGGGCGACGGATGCTGTTGCGCAAGACCCGGCGGAGCCAGGCTGAAAAGAACAACCAGCAGCAGCGCACGCATGGCGTGGCCGGGGAACGAAGACAACAGGGGCATGCGGTGAACTACGGGGCCGGGGCAGGGGCCCGCTGCGGTGAGGACCGCAGCGGGACGCGCCGGAGCTTATCACCCGGCGCTGGGCGGCACCGGCGTGTTGAGCAGCTGCTGCTCCCACAGGTAGGCGATGCCACTGCCGGCGGCGTGCTGCTTGAATACCTCGGTGACTTCGGCCACGTGATCCAGCCGTGCCCAGTCGCGCTGCCATTCGCCAGCCAGGGCCATCCAGGTCATCACGTTGGCGCCGGCGGCGATCATGCGCTGGATGGCAACCTGGTGCGCTTCCACCGACACCGCGCCACATGCATCGGTAATGACGGTGACATCCCAGCCCTCGCCGAGCGCCTGGATGACCGGCATCGCTACGCAGATCTCGGTCCACAGACCCGCGATGATCAGCTGCTTGCGGCCGGTGGCCTTGACCGCATCCACCACCGCCTTGTCCTGCCAGGTGTTGATCAGGGTGCGGTCGATGACCTGCTGGTCTGGAAACACATCGGTGATGTGCGGGAAGATCAGCCCGCCGCGTTCAGCGATCACGCTGGTGAGGATGGTGGGAACGCGGTAAGCCTTGGCGGTCTTGGCCAGGGCCGTGGCACTGTTCACCACGGCATGCGGGTCGTGGCTGTTGAGGTTGGCCAGCTGGTAGGGCTGGTGGTCGATGAGCACGAGGACGGAATCTTCGGGGCGAAGCAGCGAGTCGAGGCCATTGCGGAAGGTCATGGGTTCATCCTGGATTGGGTGGAAGTGAAGCGAGGACAAACCTTGTCATTGCGGTCCGCGGGGCGGTAGCGGCGCAGGGTGCCAAGCTGTGTCGCAGCTGCGGGAACGCTGAAGTGGCGTTTGCTGTGTCACGCTGTGAGGCCAATCCGGGAGGGCAGGGTGGATATCGAAGATCTGCGCACGTTCGTGGAAGTGGCTGATGCCGGGGGTGTCTCCCCAGCGGCGCGGCGGTTGGGCGTGGCCAAGTCCATCGTCAGCCGGCGGCTCGCGCGCCTCGAGAACGAGCTGGGCGTGCAGCTGCTGGCGCGGACCACGCGCGGTGCGGCGCTCACCGAAGCGGGTGCCACGTTCCGTGAGCACGCCGCACGGGCGTGCGTGGAGATGGATGCTGCCCGCGAGGCCATCCTGCCCAGCGGCGACCTGCGTGGGCGCCTGCGCATTGCCGCACCGCTGACGTTCGGCCCCACCCACTTCGCGCCGGTGTTTGCGGAAATGGCGCGGCGCCATCCGCAGCTTCATGTCCATGCGGCCTACAGCGACCGCTTCGTGGACCTGGTGACCGAAGGATTCGACTGCGCCGTGCGCGTGGGCTACCTGCAGGATTCCAACCTTGTCGCGCGTTGCGTGGGTCCGCTGTACGGAAAGCTTGTTGCAAGCCCGGGCTATGTCGCCGCCCATGGATCGCCGGAGACGCCCGATGCGCTGGCCGGGCACGAAGCGCTCATGCAGGGAACCGAACCTTGGCAGTTTCTCGACGGCGAACGGATAGTCACGGTGCACCCGCGTGGGCGTTTCAAGGCCGACAATGGCACGGCGCTGCTGGCTGCGGCGATTGCCGGCCTGGGTATCGCCTGGCTGCCCGATGGCATCACCCAGCCACACCTGGATGCCGGCGCACTGGTCCAGGTGATGCAGCGCTTCCCGCCGCCGCAAGCCGGCATCTATGTCATCCGGCCACCAGGTCCACACCCGTCGCTGAAGGTAAGGGCATTGACCGACCTGCTGATGGAGTGCTTCAACGTGGCGCCCTCGCTGGCGCCGGGTGCCCGCCATGCTTGAGTCAGCAGCAGCTTGGCCGTTCGCACGCCAGATCTTCCGCGCAACAGTTGTCGGTGAGGTAGCCCACGAGGGCGTTCATCGCGGGGAATTCGGCACGGTAACAGATGCTGCGGCCGCGCTGCTCCGCCGTGATCAGTCGGGCAGCAACCAGCACTTTCAAGTGAAAGGACAATGTGGCGCCAGGTAGCGACAGGGCCAGGGCGATGTCGCCGGCCAGCTTGCCACGCGAACCGGCCTGTACCAGCACGCGGAAGACGGACAGACGGGTGGGGTTGCTCAGGGCGGCCAAGGCCCGCGTCGCGTCCTTATGTTTCATCTTTTCAGGATAATGGAAACAAACCGGCCGGAGAACCCGCGTCTGCGGCGGCCGTTTTCATTACCGTGTTGAATGAGGGAAACGCATGAGCGCTGTGATCTACCACAACCCACGATGCGGCACGTCGCGCAACACGCTGGCCTTGATACGGCATGCGGGGATCGAACCGGAGGTGATCGAGTACCTGGTCACTCCGCCCAGCCGCGCGCGCCTGGTTGAACTGATCCACGCCGCAGGCCTGAGTGTGCGCGGCGCCATCCGACAGAAAGAGGCGGCCACCCTTGCATTGGAACTGGACGACGCATCGCTCAGTGACGACGCGCTGTTGGATGCGATGCTGGCCCATCCGATCCTGATCCAACGGCCGCTGGTGCAGACCGAGCTGGGTACGCGCATGTGCCGGCCGTCGGAGGTGGTGCTGGAGATCCTTCCTGCCATCGCCACGCCGTTCACCAAGGAGGATGGAGAGGTGATCGGCGTTGACGCTGCGCTTCACCCGCGCTGATCGCGCGGATGAAGCGTGTTCCCGATAAAGGTAGGTCCGCCGCTGACGGTCTTACTTCGCGGCCAGCCGTTGCAGCAGCACGGCGGCGGTTTCCGCGGACGACGCGGGGTTCTGCCCGGTGATCAGCAGGCCATCGCTGACCACGTACGAGCCCCAGTCCGGCCCCCTCGAGTAGTCGCCGCCCAGCGCCTTGAGCGTGTCTTCGACCAGGAAGGGCACCACGTCGGTCAGGCCGACGCCGGCTTCCTCGCTGTTGGTGAAACCGGTGACCTTCCGGCCCTGCACCAGCGGGTTGCCGTTGGCGGCCTTGACGTGGCGAAGCACGCCCGGGGCGTGGCAGACCAGCGCGACCGGCTTTCCGGCGGCGATGAACGATTCGATCAGCGCGATGGACTGGCTGTCTTCGGCCAGGTCCCAAAGCGGCCCATGGCCACCGGGATAGAACACGGTGTCGAAGTCGGCCTGCGAAACGCTGTCCAGGCGAACGGTGCTGGCCAGTTGTGCGGTCGCCGCCGCATCGGCCTCGAAGCGACGGGTGAGGTCGGTCTGGAAGTCGGGCTCGTTGCTTTTTGGATCCAGCGGCGGCTGCCCGCCGTTGGGCGAGGCCAGGGTGATGGTGGCGCCCGCGTCCTGGAACGCGTAGTAGGGCGCGGCGAGTTCTTCGAGCCAGAAGCCGGTCTTGCGACCGGTGTTGCCAAGCGCGTCGTGGGAGGTGAGGACGATCAATACCTTCATGGGGAACGGTTCCTGGTAGATGGAGGAGTACAGTAGACCGGTCGTCTAGAATGCCGGCGTGAAAAAACGCCCACAGGGCGTGAAGTACCTGCGGCCTGGGGTCAGGCCGCCGGGTGGAGAATCTGTTGCGTGGTCCGCCACGCGGTGTCGAAGGGCTGGGTATCGCGCACGATTTTCACCATCAGGCTCGCCCCCAACCACAGCGCGTAGAGGCTCTGCGCCACTGCGTCGGGTTTGCCGGTGAAGGCAAACGAACCCTCGGCGGTGCCCGCTTCCAGTACATGCGCCAGCCGCTCGATGATGCCGGCGGTGCCCCGCTGCAGCGTTGTGCGCATGCTGTGGGACAGGTCTGCCACTTCGGCGCCGAGTTTCACCGCCAGGCACTTGCCCTGGCAGTCCTCGAACGACTGGTTGTCCTTCCAGGCGGCGAAATACGCCTCCAACTGCTGCGCGCGGTTCTTCCCGGGCTGGGCAAAGGTGCGGTCCATGTCGGCCAGATAGGCCGCGAAGTAGTCGTCAAGCAGCGCGTCGCCAAAGGCTTCCTTAGAGGCGAAGTAATGGTAGAACGAGCCTTTCGGTACGCCTGCGGCACTCAGCACTTCATTCAAGCCCACCGCCGAGAAGCCCTTGCCGCCCATGATGCGCTGGCCGGTGGACAGGATCCTGTCGCGGACGTCGGTGCTTTCAGTGGCTGCGGTCGGGCTCATGGACCGCACTGTACTCTCAATTAGACCGGTCGTCTAGTGTCGCGACACGGTCGGCCGGCGCCCAAGCTAGCTGGCCTTTCGGCTGCAGCCTAACGCACGCTCCACGTGGGCCAGCAGGTCGTCTATCTCGAACGGCTTGGCGATGAAGGGCACCGCCTTGTGTGCAGCGGGCACCGCCTGCAGGTACACGGCGGACGCAAACAGATATGGTGTGCCCAGACGCGCAAGGCGATCAGCGACCGGGAACACGGCGCCGTCGCGCAACTCCACGTCCAGGATCGCCGCGTCGAACGGCTGGTCGGCAATGGCGAACAGTGCATCGGTCACGGAGTAGGCCGGAACGACCGTGTAGCCCGCGCCACTGAGTACTTCAATGAAGAGTCTCGACAGCTCGATTTCATCCTCGACCACCAGGATGACCTTGTTTGTACGTGATGACGCCAGGGTGCTCATGAAGTGCGCAGGAACGGTAGATAAGCCTAAGGTCTACCTTCAGGTGTCAACGCGGCGGAAAGTCCTCTAGTCGCGGTCTTCATCGCAGCGGTCGACCACGCTGCGGGCAATGCGGGCCGAACCGCAGTAGAAGTACGGTTTTTGGCGCACGGGGCCATTGCTACGCTCCAGCTTTCCGCGTTGGAGATCCCGCCGTGAATCACGACGTTTCGCGTAAGCCCCACTTCGCCCTCCCGTTGATCGCCCTCGCCTTCGTGGTGGCCTTATCCGCCTGCCGAGGGGAGCCGGACGCGCCGGCCGCAGACGCAGCCAGTGCGCCACCGGCGCCTGCTTCATCAACGGCGCCACCCGCACCGGCGCCCGCCGAACCCAACCGCGCGCCAGAACCCGGAAGCGTGCCGGTGACCGCCGACAACTTCGTGCGCGCCGAATCCGATCGCTATCTCGGCGCGCTGGTGAAGGAGCAGGGACTGGGCAAGCTGTTCCATCATCGCGAACCGGCATCGATCGACAGCCAGACCGTGGTCCGTTTGAATCGCGACACGCTGTACTCCAGCGCGGTGTTCGACCTCAATGCCGGCCCGGTCACGATCACGCTCCCCGATGCGGGTGATCGCTTCATGTCCATGCAGGTCATCGACGAAGACCAGTACACCACCCAGGTCAACTACACGCCCGGCGACTACACGCTCAGCCGTGGCAAGGACGGCACCCGCTACGTGGTGGTCGCCCTTCGAACGCTGGTGGATCCATCCAACCCGGAGGACGTCGCAAAGGTGCACGCGCTGCAGGATGCGATCAAGGTCCAGCAGGCTGCGCCGGGCAGCTTCGACGTACCGAAGTGGGACACGGTGAGCCAGGACAAGGTGCGCGCCGCACTGCTGACGCTGGCATCCACGCTGCCCGACACCCGGCACATGTTCGGCACCCGCGACACGGTCGACCCGGTGCGCCGCGTGATCGGTGCCGCCTCGGCCTGGGGCGGCAACCCTGACAAGGACGCGATGTACCTCAACGTGGTGCCGGCCCGGAACGATGGCAGCACCGTGTACAGGCTGCACGTGGCCGATGTGCCCGTGGACGGGTTCTGGTCGGTGAGCCTGTACAACGCCGAGGGGTACTACGAAAAGAACCCGCAGAACGCCTACACGCTCAACAACCTCACCGCGAAGAAGAGCGCCGACGGCTCGATCGACATCCAGTTCGGTGGCTGCGATGGCCAGGTACCCAACTGCCTGCCCACCATGGCCGGCTGGAACTACATGGTGCGGCTGTACCGGCCCCGTGCGGAGATCCTGGAAGGGCGCTGGACCTTCCCTGACGCCGTGCCGGTGCAATAGCGCAGCCGGCCCCGCTCTCTCCGTACAGGTGCCGTGTACGCGGCACCTGCGATGCTGTGCGCATGAATCCGTCGACCCGTTCCGATCATGAAGCCAGCGTGGCAGGAGACAACCCGCCGCGCTCGCGAGCGTTCGCACTACGCCGCTGGCTGGGCTGGCTGGTGTTTCCGCTGCTGCTGGGCCTGGTGCTGCTGACCCTGTGGAATGGTGAGTGGCTCAAGGCGCCACGCGCGATGTGGGAGCTGTCGCGCATGCCCGCGCCGACGACGTTGCCGGTCCCGGTGGACGGGGTGGCGGCCCGGCGCATCGCCGATACGTTCGGCGCGCCGCGCGGACGCGACCGCACCCACGCCGGGGTGGACATCTTCGCCAAGCGCGGCACGCCGGTGCGGAGCGCGGCGCCAGGCGTGGTGGTCGCGGTGCGCGACAGCGGGCTGGGCGGGCGCCAGGTATGGGTCATTGGACCGGCGCGCGAGCGCTACTACTACGCGCATCTCGAGGACTGGCGCGAGGGGCTGGCCGAGGGCGAGGTGGTCAGCGAAGGCACCGTGCTGGGCTACGTCGGTGACAGTGGCAATGCGGCCGGTACGCCGCCACACCTGCACTGGGGGATCTATGGTGCCGATGGTGCCTACGATCCGCTGCCGCTGCTGAAGGCGCACCGCACGACCAACGGTCGTGCGTTACCCCGGTAGGTAACGACCGTTGGTCGTTACGCCTTCGACCGCCGGCCGGACACGTGCGCATGCCCGCGCACATGCCAGCGCCATGGGAACTCCACGGCGCGGCTGATGCCGATGCGGGGACCCGCCGCCGGATCCTCCGGTGGCGCCATCCCGTCCGACACGATCCGGATGCCGCGGTCATTGCTGACGAGGTCAGCGCCATCAAGTGCCTTGTCGATACCCATCGCCTGCGACAGCCGTCCAGGCCCGCTGGCCAGCTCGCGATCGCGGCGAATGGCTGGCCGCGCCTCACGGATCAGTTCCAATCCCTCCACGGGTTCCAGAGCCCGCAGCAGTACGCCCCAGCCCTGGCCGACTTCGCCGCAGACTGCGTTGCTGCCCCAGTGCATGCCGTAGGTAAAGTAGACATAGAGGTGGCCGCATTCTCCAAACATGGTGGCCGTACGCGGGGTCATGCCCCGGAACGAATGCGCGGCCGGGTCCTGGTCGCCTGCATAGGCCTCGACTTCAACGATGCGACCGGCCCGGCCATCGTCGCGCACCAGCAGCTTGTTCAGCAGCTCGGGCGCGACCTCGGTCGGATGCCGCCGGTAGAAGCTGCGCGGGAGCGTACGCCAGCGCGACGGAGGCAGGGGCATCAGCGTAGCGCCGGCTGCTGCGCGGCCAGGATCCGCGCCAGCTTGTTCGGATTACGCTGCACCAGGATCTGGGTGATGCGCTCGCCATCGGTATCGAACGACATCGCCGAATCCAGGTGCTCGCCAAAGTAGCGCAGCACCCCCAAGCGGCCGTTGATGAACGCGGGCACCATGCGCAGCTCGGCGCGGCGCCGCAGGGTGGGCGCGAACAGGAGCTGGGCGATGCGCGCGCCGCCAAGCATCGGCCTGGGGAAGCTGCTGACGAAGCCGCCACCATCGCCGATCAGCTGCGCCGACGTGTCCATCAGCGCGATCATCGACTTCAGGTCGCCCTTGTCCAGCGCCTCGGTAAACGCCTGCAGCAGTTGCTGGTGGGTGTGGTGCGGCACCGCGTGCATGGGGCGCTCCTCGCGCAGGCGGGCGCGTGCGCGGTGCACGATCTGCCGGCAGGCTGCTTCGCTCTTGTCGAGGATGCGGGCGATTTCGGGATAGTCACGGTCGAACACATCGTGCAGCAGGAAGGCGGCGCGTGCTTCCGGCGCCAGCCGTTCCAGTACCGCCAGGAAGGCAACGGAGAGATCGCTGGCCGCTTCGTGCAGGCGCTCCGGCGTGCTGGCATCGTCCGTCAGTACCGGCTCGGGCAGCCAGATGCCCACATAGTGCTCGCGGCTGCGGCGCGCCATGCGCAGCTCGTCGATGGCGATGCGGGTGGTGGTGGCGACCAGCCAGGCTTCGGCGTTCTCGATGGCGTCGCGGTCGGTGCCGTTCCAGCGCAGCCACACCTCCTGCGCGACATCTTCGGCTTCGGCCATGGAGCCCAGCATGCGATAGGCCACGCCAAGCACGCGCGGGCGCAGCTGGGTGAAGCGGTCGAGGGAAGTATCCATGGCGGCATTCAACACGAGCGCGCGCCGCAGGGACAGTGCCGTAAGCAGGATACTGTTGACGCACGGTGTTGAGCGCTGGGCACCAATCCAACGGACGCGGGGCTGTCACAGCGCATCGCGCTGGTCCGTCTGCCTTGCATGAGCACCTCATCCACCGCCGACGCCGCAGGCCTGCCACGCCCCGCCGACCAGGTCTGGACCACGTTCCTGTCTGCGCTGGAGGCGCTGCCTGCCGACGCCCGCCTGCTGCTGTTGCTGCATGACGTGGCCGGTGCGTCGATCGAGGAGCTCATGCCGTTGCTGGGGTTGCCTGCTGCTGAATGCAGGCAACGGCTGGAAGCGGCCCACGCCTGCCTGCGCGCACATGCGCGCCATCTTGGAGCGCCGCCCGCATGTCCCTGACTGATCCGGCCACCGTAGACGACGGTGTCGACCCGCTCACCACCGGCTTTTCGGCCAGCTACGCCGGGGTGATGGCGTTCATTGCCGTCGCCCACGAGGGCAGCTTCTCGCGCGCGGCCGACCGTCTCGGTATCGGCCGCTCGGCGGTCAGCCGCAGCGTGCAGAAACTGGAGGGGCAGCTGGGCGTGCGCCTTTTCCTGCGCACCACCCGGTCGACCTCGCTCACACGCGAAGGCGAGCTGTTCCACGACGGCTGCCGCCCCGGTGTCGACCGCATCCTGCAGGCGCTGGAGGAAATGCGCGACCTGCGCGACGGGCCGCCACGGGGGCACCTGCGGGTGAGTGCCACGCACGGGTTCGGGCGCAAGGTGATCGCGCCGCTGCTGTCGGCATTCCGGGCCCACTTCCCCGATGTCACCCTCGAACTGCAGCTGGAAGAGCGCCCGCTGGACCTGGCCGCCGACCGGATCGATGTGGCGTTCCGCGATGGCGTGCTGGAAGACAGCGAGGTCATCGCCAAGCACCTGATCCCGATGCAGCTGCTGGTCTGCGCCGCACCGGACTATGTGGTGCGGCACGGCCTGCCGGCCACCGTTGGCGAACTGGCCGCGCATGCCTGCATCAGCCAGCGACAGGCCAATGGGCGGCTGCAGCCATGGGAGTTTCGTGTGGAAGGCCGGCCGCTGAGCGTGGAACCGGCGTCGGCGCTGGTGTTCAACGACGCCGACCTGGCGCTGCAGGCGGTCCTGCAGGGGCAGGGCCTGGCGCAGCTGCCGAACTACCAGGTGCGCGCTGCGCTGGATGCCGGGTTGGCGGTGAGCTGCCTGGACCAGTACGCCGCCGACGACCGCGGGCACTACCTGTGCTATCTCAGCCGACGCCAGCTGCCCAAGCGCATCCGCGCGTTCATCGACTTCATCACCAGCGAGGTGCGTGCACTCGACCTGGACGTGGTGACCCATTGGGAAAGCGTGCAGCAGGCCAGTGCACCGGCGCGCGACGTCGATGCCGGCGCGTGGCAATGAACGCCATTGGTGCCTGACAGGCAACAGTGCGCGTCCGCGCGCGGACCTACTGCCGCCGCAGCGGCCTGCCTAGCATCGTCACATGCCCCGGCCAGCGGGGTTCCACCTTCCCCTCCTGGAGCAAGTACATGAAGATCCTGGTCATCGGCGGCACCGGCCGCATTGGCAGCAAGGTCGTCGACCGCCTGCGCGCGGCAGGCCATGACATCGTCATCGCCGCACCGTCCACCGGCATCGACATCATCAGCGGCGACGGCCTGGAGGCGGCCATGGCCGGCACCGACGTGGTCATCGACCTGGCCAACTCGCCGTCGTTCGAAGACGCGGCGGTGCTGGCCTTCTTCCAGACCGCCGGGCGCAACATCCTGGCCGCCGAAGCCAAGGCCGGCGTACGCCATCACGTGGCCCTCTCCGTGGTGGGCACCGACAAGCTGGCGGCCAGTGGCTACTTCCGCGGCAAGATCGCGCAGGAGAGGTTGATCCGCGAGGCGGGCATCGCCTACACCATCATCCATTCCACCCAGTTCTTCGAATTCCTGCCGGGCATCCTCCAGTCCGCCGGTGAAGCGCTGCGCCTGCCCACCGCGCTGGTGCAGCCGATTTCGGCGGACGACGTGGCCGACGCAGTGGCGCGCATCGCGCTGCAGCCTGCCGTCAACGGGGTGGTGGAGATCGCCGGCCCCGAGCGCGCACCGATGGACGAACTGGCACAGCGCTTCCTCGACCGTACCCACGATCCCCGCCAGGTGGTGGGCGACGCACAGGCACCGTACTTCGGTGCGCAACTGCAGAACGACACGCTGGTGCCGGTCGGCCAGGCGTGGCTGGGCCGGCAGGGCTTCGATGCCTGGCTGCAGCAGTCCGGGTTGGTACGCAGCAACTGATTGCCCGTCCGCCCGCACCTCGTGGAAACGCCATGTCCGACCTGAAGCCGCCGTCGCCCACCGTTCTCGACAAATACCGTGGCGACGAGGTGCGCCCGCTCTACACCGGGCGGGTGCGGGTGAGCGGCGGCGAGACGGGACACGGACGCGCTTCGGGCGTGGTCGTCTCCGACGATGGCGCCTTGGCACTCGACCTGCGCCTGCCTCCTTCGCTGGGCGGTCCAGGGGGCGGCAGCAACCCCGAGCAGCTGTTGGCTGCCGGCTATGCGGCCTGCTTCCACGGCGCGATGAACCTGCTGGCCAGCCGTGCCGGGCTGGTGCTGGTAGACCCCTGCATCGAGGTGTCGGTGACCTTCTCGCGCGACCCGATCGACGGCCTGTACCTGCTGTCGGCCGAGGTGGAAGCCTACCTGCCCGGCCTGGAGGCCGGCGTGGCTGCCGAGCTGGTGCGCAACACCGAACGTGTCTGCCCCTACGCAAAGATGTTCCGCAACGGCATCACCCACGTGGTGAGCGTGGTGCCCACCGCCGCCCCCTGAGCGGCGCTTCCCCCTGCTGGAGAACACCCTCATGCACGCCGGCCGCTCCTATACCTTCACCGAGTTCCTGCTGTGGACCCGCCGCCCGCTTTATTTGTTGATCCTGCTGGATGTGGCGCTGGTGGCGTTGTACCAGCTGGGTGGGCTGCACTGGCTGGCGGTGCCATGGAACGTGATCTTCATGCTGGGTACCAGCGTGGCGCTGATCGCAGGCTTCAAGAACACCCAGACCTACAACCGGTTGTGGGAAGCGCAGCAGGTGTGGGCCTCCATCACGGCCGCCAGCCGCCTGTGGGGCACGATGAGCCGCGACTACGTGGCCCATCCCGAACACACCCGGCGGCTGGTGTACCGCCACCTGGCGTGGCTGACCGCGCTGCGCTACCAGATGCGCGAAACCAAACCCTGGGAGACCGTGCAGCTGGCGCCCAACGTCGAGTACCGCAAGCGCTATGACGTGCCGGAAAAGGTGCGCACGCTGGATGCCGAGCTGATCAAGTACGTCACTCCCGAAGAGCGCTCGCGCATCCTGGGCGCTGGCGGCAAGGCCACCGAAGTACTTTCCCTGCAGGGGGCATCGCTGCGTCAGCTGCTGGATGCAGGTGACATACCGCAGGCCAGCTTCGCCGAACTGCAGCGCGTGCTGCGCGACCTGCACGACCAGCAGGCGCGCAGCGAACGGATCAAGAACTACCCCTATCCGCGCCAGTACGCGGTGATCAACGTGATCTTTGTCCGCATCCTGTGCCTGCTGCTGCCACTGGGCATGATCGACCTGCTGGCACCCATGAACGACACCGTGGGCGGGGCGATGGCCGGGCACATGGTGTGGCTGGCGATTCCGCTGAGCGTGCTGGTGTCGTGGATGTATGCCGCGCTGGACCAGGTCGGCGAAAGCAGCGCCAACCCCTTCGAAGGTGGCGCCAACGACATTCCGATCTCACAGCTGTGCACCTCCATCGAGCTGGACCTGCGCCTGCTGCTGGATGAGCGCGACATTCCGGTACCGCAGGTGCCGGCCAGCCCCATCGTGATGTAGCCCATCGGGAGCACGCACATGAAGATCGTCGTCATCGGAGGCCACGGGCTGATTGGCAGCCGCGTGGTGGAGCAGTTGGCCGCGCAGGGCCACGACGTGCGCGCGGCATCGCGGCGCAACGGCGTGGATGTGGTCGGTGGGCATGGGCTGGATGAAGCGCTGGATGGGGTAGAGGTCGTGGTGGATGCGGGCAATGCACCGATCTTCGAAGATCCCGATGTCACCGCGTACTTCGAGCGCGCCACCACGCAGCTGCTGGCGGGCTGTGATCGCGCCGGCGTTGCGCACTACGTTGGCCTCTCCGTGGTGGGCACTCCCTACCTGCAGGACAGCGCCTACTTCCGGGCCAAAGCCATCCAGGAGGCACTGATCCGCCGGGCGCCCCTTCCGGCCACGCTGGTCCGTGCCACCCAGTGCTTCGAGTTCATGGCCCAGCTGGTCCCACCCGTCGCTGCGCGTGACGTGCTGCACCTGTCGCCCGCAAAGGTGCAGCCGGTGGCCGCCGACGATCTCGGCGCCCTGGTCGCTCAGGTTGCCACCGCACCGCCTGGCGTCCACACGGTGCAGGTCGCTGGCCCGGAGCGTCATCGCCTGTTCGAGCTGGTGGAGTGGGTGATGTACTTCAACCAGGACCAGCGTCCGGTCGTGGCAGATCCGGAGGCGCGCTACTACGGTGCGCTGCTCAAGGACACCACGCTTACGCCCGAGCCCGGCGCGGTGCTGGGCACCACACGTTTCATCGACTGGCTCGCCAGCCACGTGCCCGGTGCCCTGCCGCGGGTGCACCTCCCCAATCCAATGCCCGCACCGCCGACCGTCATCGTGCGGTCTTCAACGCCCGCTACAACGTAGGCACTGCGCGGACAGGGCAGGATGCAAATGGATCCTGCCCTAAAGTCCAGGCGAATGCGGCCGATACTGATGCGTCCTTCTGTCTGGAGTGCGTCATGTCGGCCATCCCCCGCCGTGTGCTGTCGTCCCTTGCCCGCAGGGCTGAACCCCTGAGCCGGCTCAGCGTGGCGCGCAAGCTTAAAGTCAGCCTGGTGGCCTGTGCAGCGGGCCTGCTGCTGGTGGCCGCCGTCTACGCCTGGACAAGGTACAACAGCGAACGCGCCGCCGACACCTTCGCCACCCACCAGCAGGCGACCAGCCTGATGGCGCTGCTGGGCACCCAGGTGGCCGATGCCCGTCGCCTGCAGACCCGCTACGCGGCGAGCTTCGACGATGCCGACCGGAACGCACTGCAGCAGGCACGCCAACGCCTGCAGGTGTCGCTGGAGGCACTGCAGCGCACCGCCGCCGCCAACGGCAATGCGGCTTCACTGAGGGCCCTGGGCACCCGCATCGGCGAGTTTGCCGAGGGGATCAACGCGCTGAATGCACGCGTGGATGAAATGGGAAGGGGCGAGGCCGGGTTGCGCGCGCAGCTGGAGGCCGCCGCTGCTGCGATGGAGGCCGCGCTGGGCCCCCTGCAACGACCCGCACTGGACGCCCAGTGGCAGGCCATCCGCCGGCAGGAAGCGCTGCTGCTGCTCACCGGCGATTCCACCCATGCCGACCGCGCCAGCGACGCCAAGCTGCCGTTCGAACTGGCGCTGGCAGCGCCGGGCGTGCCGGTGGCGGCACAGGACGCGCTTCGCACCGCGATGGACAGCTACCAGGGTGCACTGCTTGGCTACACCGCCGCGCGAGTGGGGCTGGATGTGGAAGCGCAGTCGCTGGCCGATACCGCGGCACAGATCGCGCCGTCGCTCGAGCAGGTGCAACGTGCGCAGGCAATGGCGCTGGAGGCCGCGCGTGGGCGCCTGCAGGCGCAGGCGAGGGCGATGACGGTGGTGTTCGCGGTCACGCTGCTGCTGGTGGCTGCGTTGCTCATCGCCACGCTGCTGCTGACCCTGCAGGCGGTGCAGCGCCCGATCGCGAACACGTTGCGCTTCGCCGAGGACATCGCGGAGGACCGGCTGGATACGGTGCTGGTCGTGCATAACCCGCACGATGAATTCGGCCAGCTGGCGCAACGCCTGCGACATATGCAGGAACGACTGCGCGGCCGGATCGAGGCCGAGCGGGCCGCCGCGCGCGACAACACCCGTGCGCGCCAGGCGCTGGACAGTGCCCAGACCGGCTTGATGGTGCTGGAGCCTGACGGCCGTATCGGCTTCCTCAACCAGGCGCTGTGCAGTGCGCTGGGCTGCACGCCCGGCCAGTGGCACGGCCAACCGGCGCAGGTGCTGCATCCGGTGTTTGCGGGCGTCGCCGCGCAGCTGCAGCGCGGCCATGCCAGTGCACACGAGATCGAGCAGGGCGGAATCCGCTATCAGCTGGTACTCAACCCCATCCTCGACCACGACCAGTTGCTGGGAGCCGCGGTGGAATGGCGCAGCCGCGCGCTGGAAACCACGGTCGAAACCGAAGTGGCCGCGCTGGTGGACGCCGCCGCGCAGGGTCAGCTGCAGGCGCGCATCGCGGTGAACGACAAGCAGGGCTTCGTTCTGACCCTGGCGGTGAGCATCAACCGCCTGCTGGATACCTTCCAGGGCAACCTGGCCGGGCTGCAGGCGCTGCTGTCCGGGCTGGCGCACGGCGACCTGGGCGTCCGCATGCAGGGTGACTACCAGGGCGTGTTCGCGCAGATGCGCGACGATGCCAACGCCAGCGTGGCACAGCTGGCCGACATCGTGGCGCGCATCCAGCACGCCACCTCGGCGATCAACGGCGCGGCCGGTGAAATCGTGGCCGGCAACCGTGACCTCGCCGAACGCACGGAACGGCAGGCGGCGCATCTTGAGGAAACCGCGTCCTCCATGGAGGAACTCACTGCAACCGTGCGCGAGAACGCGGATTCGGCGCAGCAGGCCAACCAGCTGGCGATGGATGCCGCTGCCATTGCGGGGCAGGGCGGCAACGCGGTGGCACAGGTCGTGTCCACGATGCACGACATCGCCGCCTCCTCACGGCACATCGGCGACATCACCGGGGTGATCGACGGCATCGCCTTCCAGACCAACATCCTTGCCCTAAACGCCGCGGTGGAAGCCGCACGGGCCGGCGAGCAGGGCCGGAGTTTCGCCGTGGTTGCGGGCGAAGTACGCCTGCTGGCCCAGCGCAGCGCCGATGCCGCCCGCCAGATCAAGCAGCTGATCGAGACCTCGGTGGATACGGTCAACGCCGGTACCCGGCTGGTAGGCGAGGCTGGGGCCACCATGCGCCGCATCGTCGGCAGTGTGGAGCAGGTCACCGCGATCAGCGCCAGCATCGCGGCGGCCTCGCAGCAGCAGAGCGTGGGCATCGAGCAGGTAGGCAAGACGTTGTTGCAGATGGACGGCAGCACGCAGCAGAACGCGGCAATGGTGGAGGAAGCCTCGGCATCCGCGCAGGCGATGCAGCGGCAGGCGGCGCTGTTGTCCGAAGCGGTGGCGGCCTTCGTGGTGGCACGGCCTGCGGTAGTGCGCCGGCTTCGTCCTGCGGTAGCGTGATGGTTTCGTGATTGCGGCGTCTACGTGGGCCGCCCAATGGGCGGCGCCACCGGCGCTATGCTTCCCACCATGAGCACACGTCGAAAAACATCGTCTCCCGCCCAGACCCGCAACGCATTTGTCCGCGTGCGCGGGGCGCGCGAGCACAACCTGAAGAACGTCGACGTGGACATCCCGCGCGATGCGCTGGTGGTGTTCTCGGGAATTTCCGGATCCGGCAAGTCCTCGCTCGCCTTCGGCACGCTGTATGCAGAAGCGCAGCGTCGCTACCTGGAGTCGTTGTCACCCTATGCGCGCCGCCTGATCGACCAGGTGGGCGTGCCTGATGTGGATGCCATCGAAGGCCTGCCGCCGGCGGTGGCGCTGCAGCAGCAGCGCGGCACCGCGAGCGTACGCTCCAGCGTGGGCAGCGTGACCACGCTGTCCAGTCTGCTGCGCATGTTGTATTCGCGCGCTGGTACGTATCCGGCCAGGCAGCCGATGCTGTATGCCGAGGACTTTTCGCCGAACACACCGCAGGGCGCCTGCCCGAACTGCCATGGCCTGGGCCACGTGTATGAAGTGACCGAACAGTCCATGGTTCCCGACCCCTCGCTGACCATCCGCGAGCGCGCCATCGCCGCGTGGCCGCCGGCGTGGCACGGGCAGAACCAGCGCGACATCCTGGTGACGCTGGGCTACGACGTTGACATTCCCTGGCGCGACCTGCCGAAGAAGCAGCGCGACTGGATCCTGTTCACCGACGAGCAGCCCGTGGCGCCGGTGTATGCCGGCTTCACTCCGGCAGAAACCCGCGCCGCGCTGCGCCGCAAGGAAGAGCCCAGCTATATGGGCACCTTCAGTGGCGCGCGCCGCTATGTGCTGCACACCTTCGCCACCACCCAGAGCGCCATGATGAAGAAGCGCGTGGCGCGCTACATGGTGGGTACGGTCTGTCCGGTCTGCGACGGCAAGCGCCTCAAGCGTGCTGCCTTGTCGGTGACCTTCGCCGGCATGGACATCGGCGCGCTGTCCCAGCTGTCGCTGGCGGCGATGGCCGAGGCGCTGCGGCCGGCGGCGGAAGGCCGCTTCAACGCGCCGGCAAAGGGGGCAACGCGCAGCCGCGCAGCCGGGCGCAAGGCCGAACAGCTGCGGGTGGAGAACGGCGGGCTGCTGCACGAAGGCAGCAGTGACGTGCGCCGCACGCCCGACCTGTCCGAGGAGAAGCGCATCGCTGCCCAGCGCATCGCGCACGATCTGGTGGAGCGAATTGGTACGCTCGAATCGCTCGGATTGGGCTACCTGTCGATGGACCGCGCTACCCCGACGCTGTCACCGGGTGAGCTGCAGCGGCTGCGCCTGGCCACCCAGATCCGCTCCAGCCTGTTCGGCGTGGTGTACGTGCTGGATGAACCCACCGCCGGCCTGCATCCGGCAGATGGCGAGGCCCTGTATGCCGCGCTCGACCAGCTCAAGGCAGGCGGCAACACGTTGTTCGTGGTGGAGCACGACCTGGAGATGCTGCGCCGTGCCGATTGGCTGGTGGATGTCGGTCCCGGTGCAGGCCAGCACGGTGGGCAGGTGCTGTACAGCGGTGAGCCCGAGGGGCTGCGCGGCGTCGCCGCGTCGGCCACTGCACCCTACCTGTTCGGCAAGCACGACCGTGCCACCCGCAGCCCGCGCACGCCTGCCGGCTGGCTGGAGCTGCGCGGCATCCACCGCAACAACCTGCACGGGCTGGATGCACGCTTCCCGCTGGGCACGTTCTGCGCGGTTACCGGTGTCTCCGGCTCGGGCAAGTCCAGCCTGGTCAGCCAGGCGCTGGTGGAGCTGGTGGGTGAGCACCTGGGCCATGAGCCGGTGGCGCCCGATGCGGACGATGATCTGCCACAACCGAGCCGGATCGAGCGCACCCGCGGCCGCCTGCATCGCGGTCACACGGCGATCAAGCGCCTGGTGAACGTGGACCAGAAGCCGATCGGGCGCACGCCACGTTCCAACCTGGCCACGTACACCGGCCTGTTCGACCACGTGCGCAAGCTGTTCGCCGGTACCCGCATGGCCAAGGCGCGGCGCTACAGCGCCAGCCGTTTTTCCTTCAACGTGGCGCAGGGCCGCTGCGAAACCTGCGAAGGCGAAGGCTTCGTGCACGTGGAGCTGCTGTTCATGCCCAGTGTGTACGCGCCATGCCCGACCTGCCACGGCCAGCGCTACAACGCCAGGACGCTGGAGGTGGAGTGGAACGGCCGCAGCATCGCGCAGGTGCTGGCGATGACGGTGGAAGAGGCGCTGGCGTTCTTTGCCGGTGAATCGGTCGTGCAGCGTCCGTTGCAGCTGCTGCGCGACATCGGGCTGGGCTATCTGCGGTTAGGCCAGCCGGCCACGGAACTGTCCGGTGGCGAAGCGCAGCGGATCAAGCTGGCCACCGAACTGCAGCGCAGCCAGCACGGCAACAGCCTGTACGTGCTCGACGAGCCCACCACCGGCCTGCATCCGGCCGACGTGGACAAGCTGATGGTGCAGCTGCACGGGCTGGTGGATGCGGGCAACACGGTGGTAGTGGTCGAGCACGACCTGCGCGTGGTGGCCGATGCGGACTGGGTGATCGACGTGGGCCCCGGTGCGGGCGAGCAGGGTGGGCAGATCGTGGCGGCGGGAACACCCGAGCAGGTGAGCCGTTCGAAAGCAGGCAGGACGGCGGGCTACCTGCGGCGGTTCTTCGCCTGAGTGGGCATCCGTACCCACCAACGGTGGGCACTTACCGCGTAGTCGCCGGCGCCCCGGCGGTAGGTACCGACCGTTGGTCGGTACTGCCCACCCACCGTTCGACCTCCCCCTCTGCGAAGGGCCCCAGTTTCTGCTTGACGATCTTCCCGTCCGCACCGACCAGCACCGTGTAGGGCAGCAGACCCTGCGCGTTGCCCAGGCGCACGCTGGCGTCATCCGGCGCAGGCTGCTCGATCACGATCGGGTAGGTCACCGGCACGCGGTCAAGGAAATCGCGTACACCGTCCGGCGTATCGATGGCCAGGCCCACCACCTGCACGCCATCGGACGGCTGTGCAGCGGCAAACGCGGCCAGCATGGGCATCTCTTCCACGCACGGACCGCACCAGCTGGCCCACACGTTGATCAACAGGGGGCGGCCACCGAAGCGGGCGAAGTCCACGGGCGTGCCATCCACGTCCGGCAGGGTGATGGCCGGCATCGCATCGCCGGGTTGGGCCGGCGCGGAGGCCGGGCGCTCCACCGCGGGAAACCGCGTTTCCTGTGGCGTGCGTGCCACGTAGTACACGCCGGTGCCCAACCCCAGCGCCGCAGCCAGCGCCGCCACTACCATCAACGAGGTGCGGGGCGGCGTCGTGCTCATCGCGCGGTGCGCAGCAGCGCTTCTTCCACCAGTGCCTGGGTCAGCACGGTGGGCAGCACGGTCGGCGGTGCGCCGGGGCCGTAGACCACGTACAGCGGCACGCCGACCGCCTTGTGTTCTTCCAGGAACGCGGTGATCTCCGGATCCACGTTGGTGTAGTCACCGCGCATGTACACCGCGTTGGTACGGCGCAGGGTTTCCTCGAAACCCTGGGTGCCCAGCACCGCGCGTTCGTTGGCCTTGCAGGTCACGCACCAGTCGGCGGTCATGTTGACGAACACCACGCGGTTGTCCTGGCGCAGCCGGTCGAGCATCTGCGGCGAATAGGCCACCACGTTGTCGGCGGCGGCCAGTGCGGCTTTGGCCGGTGCAGCGATGCGGGTCACGCCCCACACCGGCACGAGTGCGCCCAGCAGCAGCACCAGCGCCAATGCGGCACCGACGCGCTGGCTGCGCCAGCGGCTGCGCTCGAACCACCACAGCGCCAGGCCCAGCACCACCAGCCCGGCCAGCACCAGCGCCATCGCATCCACGCCACGCTGCTTGCCCAGCACCCAAAGCAGCCACAGCGCGGTGGCGTACATCGGGAAGGCCAGCACCTGCTTCAGGGTTTCCATCCACGCGCCCGGGCGCGGCAGGCGCTTGGCCAGCGAAGGCACGAAGCCGATCAGCAGGAACGGCAGCGCCAGGCCCAGGCCCAGCATCAGGAACACCAGCATCGCCGGCACCGCCGGTGCGGTGAAGGCATAGGCCAGCGGCGCCCCCATGAACGGCGCTACGCACGGGCTGGCCACCACGCAGGCGAGCACGCCGGTGAAGAAGTCGCCCATCGGTCCGCTGCGCGAGGCCAGCGACTGGCCCACGCCGCCTAGGCTGCCGCCCAGGGTGAACACCCCGGACAAGCTCAAGCCCACGGTGAACATCAGGTACACCAGTGCGGCAATGAACCACGGGTGCTGCAGCTGGAAGCCCCAGCCCGCCGCCTGCCCGGCGGCACGCAGCGCCAGCACCAGTGCGCCAATCGCGGCGAACGCCACCAGCACGCCTGCCGTGTACCAGAGCGCGTGGCTGCGCGCGCGCTGGCGGCTTTCGCCGCTCTGCGCCACGCCCAGCACCTTCAGCGACAGGATCGGCAGCACGCACGGCATGAGGTTGAGGATCAGGCCGCCGGCCAGGGCCAGCAGCAACGCGGTGATCAGGGTGATCGGCGTGGCACTGCCGCTGCTGCCCGGCGGACGCGTGCGCTGGTCGTTGTCGGCGCTGGCGTCGGGCGTGCCGTCGGCGGGCAGCGTCAGGGCCGGTTCGTTCGGGCGGATCAGCATCGGCTGGGTCGCAATGCCGTTGGCTTCGCGTTCCTGCGCGCGCTTATCGCGCGTCACCAGCGGGGCGATCACTTCGCTGCGGCGCGCTTCTTCACCCGCACTGGCGTTGACCTTGCCGGCCGGCAGCGCCAGCTTCACCCGCCGGGTCATCGGCGGGTAGCAGATGCCATCGGTCTGGCAGCCCTGGAAGGTGATCACCAACGTGGCATCGGCGGCCTCGGCCACGCTGCGGCGCAGCGGCAGCTTCACATCGACCTGGTCGAAATACACCGACACATCGCCGAAGTGTTCGTCGCGGTGCGACTTGGCGGCCGGCCACAGCGGCTTGTCCGCGCGGATGCCCGGGGCACCTTCCAGCTTCAGCGAAGTGCGGTCGCGGTAGAGGTAGTAGCCCGGCGCCGGACTGAAACGCAGCAGCACGGTATTGCCATCGCCGACGATGGCTTCGAAGCCGAAGGCGCGCTCGGACGGCAGCGGCAGTGACGGGGTGCTGGCCGCGCCGGGCAGGCGCAGGCCACCGGCGGCATTGCCGGCCAGCGGGTTGTTGAACGGGGACGCGGCGGCGCCGCCCAAGGCCGGGGTCACGGCGCCGTCGGCGCGGGCGCTGCCACCCGGCAGCGTGACCTGCACGCTGCGCTTCTGCGGCGGGTAGCACACGCCGGCATCGGCGCAGCCCTGGTAACGCACTTCCAGTGTCACGGTTTCAGCACCGTCGGCAGCCTTGCCGGGCAGTACGGCGGTCAGCCGCTCACGGTAGGTTTCCACTTCGCCGAAGAAGTCATCGTGGTGCTTCTTGCCGGCCGGCATCTGCAGCGCCTCGGCACTGAAGCCGGCGTCGCTCTTGACCGTAGTGCGGTGGCGGTAGAGGTAGTAGCCCGGCGCAATCTTCCAGGTCACCTCGATACGGTCGCGGTCGCGCGCCTGCGCGCTCAGCCCGAAGGCTTCATCCACCGGCAGCAGGTCTTTCTCGCTGACGGCCAGTGCCGGCAGGGACACCACGAACAGCGCGCACAGCGCGGCAACACGACGAAACAGCGTCATCAATCAGTTTCCTCTCGGGTCTGGGCCCGAATCCAATCCAGGTACGCCGGCAGGCCGGCGCGGGTTTCGACCGCGATGCACTCGGGGAGTTCATACGGGTGCAGCACCTGCACGCGCGCGATGGCCGCATCCAGGCGGCTGCCGGTGGTCTTGATCAGCAGTTGGACCTCAGCGTCCTCGGTCACCTCACCGTGCCAGCGGTAGGTCGAGTGCGCCCCGTCCAGCCGGGTCACGCAGGCGGCCAGGCGTTCTTCCACCAGCGCATGCGCCAGCCGCGTGGCGGTGGCCGCATCGGGGCAGGTGGTCAGGAGGATGAATACGGGATCGGGGGTCGACATGACCGCCGAGTATAGAGATCGCGGCCTGGCGATGCCGGCCGGTTCCGCCTGGGAACCGGCCGGAGAATCGAATCCCGGTGGCACCGGCGGGTGGCCGGCGCACCGTATTGCCCTGGTGCCGGCGCCTGGCCGGCAACCCGGGATGCCTCAGTTCGCCAACTCGCAGGTTGCCGGCTTGGCCGACGTGAACAGGGCAGGCGTGCCCCATTCCGGGTGGTCGATGAACGGGTTGCGGTTGCCCTGGAAGCTGTAGATCACTTCATTGCGGGCTTTTTCTGCGGCATCCGGCGGGTCGGACAGGTGCCAGTCGATCAGGGTCGAGAGCAGGCCCATGTAGGCCGGCGAGGCCGAGGTCTTCACGATCCTGCTGCGGTCGTCGGTCAGCTCCAGGTCCGGTTCGGACTGGCCGGTGGCTGCGTCCTTGCCGCCCTCATAACGGATCGCCATGTACATCACCGCACGCGCCATGTCGCCCTTGCGGTGGCCCCACACCTCGAAGGTGCCGGCATTCCCGTCCGGGGTGCGCACCCAGTTGGAATTGCCCGGATAGCCGCCACTGCCGCCGCCGGTGCCGTTGTTGGCCTCGGTGGCGCGCTCGCCGCAGTTGCTGTCGCACTTGGCGAACGGCTTGTTGCCGCGGTCCGCGTTCCACTGCGCATCGGTCAGGTACAGCATGTGGGTATCGGTATAGGGCGCGTAGGGCAGTCCCTTGTCGCCGGTGGTGCTGGCAAAGCCCAGTGAATTGGGCCAGGTGTGCTCGCGGTTGTAGGTCAACCCGCTGCCGGTGCCGGCCCGGTCGGTGACCTTGGCATAGCTGCGGTTGCGGTACGCGTCCAGGATGCGGCCGCTGTTGTTGGGATCCTCGTCGGCGATTTCCAGGATGGTCCAGGTGCTGGTGCCCGAGCCGCTGTACGGATACGAGGTGTGGCCCTTGATGGTGGCGTGCAGCGAGCAGCGCAGCTGGCTGGGGCTGGAGGTGTTGACCTTCGAGTAGTAGCTGCCCGGATCCGGGTCGGGACCGGGGTCGTTACCGCCGCTGGCCACGGTGAAGGCGATGCGGGTATCGGCCGCCGGGCGTGCGCCCTGGGCGTCCTTGATGCGCGCGGCACGGATGTCGAAGCGGCAGGCTTCACCGGCCACCAGCGCGGTGTTGGTGGACAGGGTGAAGCGGGTACCGCTGCTGGCGTGGGTGAGCGGCACCGTGCCGGACTGGCCGCAGCTCAGGGCAAACGCACCGGCGCTGACGGTGACGCTTTCACTGAAGGTCACGGCCAGGTCGGCAGCGGCCGGGAAGCTGGTTGCGCCCTGTTCCGGGGTGGTGGTGCTCACCGACGGCGGGGTGTTGGGCCCGGTGCTGCCGCCGCCGCTGAAGGTCTGGCCGGTGTTGCAGGCCCCGAAGGTCTGCGCCGCCGATCCGGCCCAGGTGAAGTGGGTGTACTGGCTGCCGCTGCCGGTGAGCTGCAGGGAGGTGCCCGGGGCGGTGCTGTTGCTCTCGCTGACCGGGATGTTCTGGCTGGTCAGCCCGGCGGCCGGGCCGCCGGAGGCGGTGATGGTGCCTTCGTAGCTGATGAACTGGATGACCTTGCCGCTGGCATCCACCAGCGCGATGCCGTCGTTGGCGCCGTTCTGCAGGCCGTTGGTGGGGTAGGTGACGGTGGCGATGCTGGCCTTGCCGCAGCCGGCGGCGGTACCGGCCGGCACGGCGTTGTTGGCATAGACCGTGGCCGCCGACGGGGTGCTGCCGTTGTACAGGTACAGCCGGTAGGTACTGAGGTCCTCGCCGCCGGTGGCGACCACCTCGATGGCTTCGCCGACATCCCCGGCCGGGGTGCTGTCGTCGTAGTGCAGTTCATTGATGAATACGTCCGCCTGGGCGGAACCGGCGGCCAGCGCCAACAGGCACGCCAGGGACAGCGGTGTGAGCAACCTCATCTACGTCTCCTTGTGATTGGGTTTTGCTGGCCGAATCTAGCTAATCCATATGACACATCTATCGATTTGTCGGATTCGGCACTCCGCAGTGGGACGCGCGTCAAGAAAATGGCGGTCTGGGGGAATTCGTCGGCACCCCCTTGAAAGGGCTCGGGACAGCACCATCTCTGCCCTGTCCCGCACTGGCGGGTTTTTTCACGAGCGGTGCTGGCAGTCACCTGGGGTGAGTGCTAAGATCGCCGGACTTTTTCAAACCAATCAACAACTTAAGAGGCACGCATGAACATCAAGCCGCTTCACGACCGCGTTGTGGTCAAGCCGATCGAAGCCGACGAAGTCTCCGCCGGCGGCATCGTCATCCCCGACTCGGCCAAGGAAAAGTCGACCAAGGGTGAAGTCGTGGCCGTGGGCCCGGGCAAGCCGCTGGACAACGGCAGCGTGCGCGCGCCGTCGCTGAAGGTTGGCGACAAGGTGATCTACGGCCAGTACGCCGGCAGCACCTACAAGAGCGAAGGCGTGGAATACAAGGTCCTGCGCGAAGACGACATCCTCGCCGTCATCGGCTGAGTTTGCGCCGCCGGGCTTGCCCCGCCGCTTCTTCTTTTTTCAGATCAACGCAGCCGGGCATCGCCCGGCGCCACATAAAAGGTAATCGCAATGGCTGCCAAGGAAATTCGTTTCGGTGAAGACGCCCGCGCCCGCATGGTGCGCGGCGTCAACGTTCTCGCCAATGCCGTCAAGGCCACCCTGGGCCCGAAGGGCCGCAACGTCGTGCTCGAAAAGAGCTTCGGCGCCCCGACCATCACCAAGGACGGCGTGTCCGTCGCCAAGGAAATCGAACTGGCTGACAAGTTCGAGAACATGGGCGCGCAGATGGTGAAGGAAGTCGCCTCGCGTACCAACGATGACGCCGGCGACGGCACCACCACCGCCACCGTGCTGGCCCAGGCCCTGATCCGCGAAGGCGCCAAGGCCGTGGCTGCCGGCATGAACCCGATGGACCTCAAGCGCGGTATCGACAAGGCCGTGGTCGCCGCCGTCGCCGAGCTGAAGAACATCTCCAAGCCCACCGCCGACGACAAGGCGATTGCCCAGGTCGGTACGATCTCGGCCAACTCGGATGAGTCGATCGGCAACATCATCGCCGAGGCGATGCGTGAAGTCGGCAAGGAAGGCGTGATCACCGTTGAAGAAGGCTCGGGCCTGGAAAACGAGCTGGACGTGGTCAAGGGCATGCAGTTCGACCGCGGCTACCTGTCCCCGTACTTCATCAACAACCAGCAGGCGCAGACCGCCGACCTGGATGATCCGTACATCCTGCTGCACGACAAGAAGATCTCCAACGTGCGTGACCTGCTGCCGGTGCTGGAAGGCGTCGCCAAGGCCGGCAAGCCGCTGCTGATCGTGGCCGAAGAAGTCGAAGGCGAAGCGCTGGCGACCCTGGTGGTCAACACCATCCGCGGCATCGTGAAGGTCGTGGCCGTCAAGGCACCGGGCTTCGGCGATCGTCGCAAGGCGATGCTGGAAGACATGGCCACCCTGACCGGCGGCACCGTGATCTCCGAAGAAATCGGCCTGTCGCTGGAGAAGGCGACCATCGCCGACCTCGGCCGCGCCAAGAAGGTGCAGGTTTCCAAGGAAAACACCACCATCGTCGACGGCCAGGGCGACCAGGACGCGGTGCAGGCACGCGTGGCCCGCATCAAGACCCAGATCGAAGACACCTCGTCCGATTACGACCGTGAGAAGCTGCAGGAACGCGTGGCCAAGCTGGCCGGCGGTGTTGCCGTGATCAAGGTCGGTGCGTCGACCGAAATCGAAATGAAGGAAAAGAAGGACCGCGTCGACGACGCCCTGCACGCTACCCGTGCGGCGGTCGAAGAAGGCGTGGTGCCGGGCGGCGGTGTTGCCCTGGTCCGTGCGGTCACCGCGCTGGCTGGCCTGAAGGGTGCCAACGAAGACCAGAACCACGGCATCCAGATCGCCCTGCGCGCGATGGAAGCCCCGCTGCGTGAAATCGTCGCCAACGCCGGCGAAGAGCCGTCCGTGATCGTCAACAAGGTCAAGGAAGGCACCGGCAGCTACGGCTACAACGCCGCCACCGGCGAGTTCGGCGACATGCTGCAGTTCGGCATCCTGGACCCGACCAAGGTGACCCGTTCTGCCCTGCAGAACGCTGCCTCGATCGCCGGCCTGATGATCACCACCGAAGCGATGGTGGCCGAAGCCCCGAAGAAGGATGACGGCGCCGGCGCAGCAGGCGGCGGCATGGGCGGCATGGGTGGCATGGGCGGCATGGACTTCTAAGGTCCCCGCACACGCGACATCCCGTCGTGCTGTAAACGAAGAACCCCGCCGAAAGGCGGGGTTCTTTCGTTATGGGACAAACACCTTGTTGCCGTATTCCCAGGTCCACGGCACGCCGGTGTCACCCAGGACGTAGCGCACCAGTGCGGGGAATGCCGCCTCCGCGCGCACATCGTTGCCCAGGATCACCACGCAGCGCTGGCCACGTGCCAGGCATACCATCGTGTTGCCCACCGCGTCGTCATGCCCGCCTTTGTAGAAACCATGGCCCTGCGGGCCGTCGAACACCACCACGCCCAGCCCGGCGGCAAGGTCGGCACGCCGCTTCGCCGGGGGCAGTTCGTCCTGCAGCGTGGGGAACTGCGAGGCGGTGGTGATCGGCCACTGCGCGCGCACCAGCTCACGTCGCGATGCGGGCGAAAGGCCTTCGCCGCTCACCAGTGCTGCGGCAAGCCGCGCAATATCGGTGATGGTGGTGTCCATCGAACCCGCCGCCCGCACACGGCTGCGCTCGTCATGCGGTTCGGTGCTGCCATCCTGGGTCCAGCCGTCGGCCAGGTTGCCGGCGAAGTCCGCGCGCCAGGTCATGCTGGTACGGGTCATGCCGAGGCGATCAAACACCCGCCGCTGCATTTCCCTGCCCACGTCCAGGCCTACGCCCTGTTCGAGCACGAACTGAAGCAGGATCAGCCCTTCCCCGGAATACGCATATCGCGTGCCCGGGTCGAAATGCAGCCGCAGTTTTCCCTCCGGTTCAAGGAAGGCGAAGTTGGAGAAACCGCTGCGATGGCTGAGCAGCATGCGCGGGGTGATCTGCTGCCAGCGCGGGTCATCCTTCAGGTCGGGCCAGGGCGCGTAGCGCTTGTCGGCCGGATAATCCGGCAGTGGACGGTCCAGGTAGGCGGCGATGGGGCGATCCAGATCGACGATGCCGTCGTCCACCAGCTGCAGCACCATGTAGGCAAACGCCGCCTTGGTCAGCGACGCGGCATACATTATGGTGTCCGGCTGCAGCGGCTCGCCGGCCGCATTGCGCTTGCCGGCCGCGTGCACCTGCACGACCTTGCCGTCATCGATCACGGCCAACGCCAGCCCCTGGGCCTGGGTTGCCCGCATCAGACGCTGCATCTGCGCATCCACCGCGGGCGGGGACGGCAGCGCGTGGGGTGGGGCGGCGGCCAGCGCAGCGGACGCGGGCATCAACAGGGAGAACATCAGGACGAACGGGCGCATGCACGGCACTCCTCCGGGTCTCGGCGCCAATCGTACCGTCGGGCCTGCAGCCCTGAACACTGCGCCCCAGTTGCGAATGAAACAGTTGGCACTCCCAAACCCCTGTGCTATCAATACTCCCCAATGAACGCACGCCACGCCAATTCCTACTTTTGGTATTACTTTCCGAAGCCACCGGCGGAGGAAGGCATGCGCTCACCCTGAAGAAACCTTCAGACGCATTCCCGAAAGCCGCCAGCGCACCTGGCGGCTTTTTTGTTGCCGCCGCGCTGGGGACCCCCACCTTCCAGGAGACACCCCCATGCCCCCCCACACCGACGACCTGCGCATCCGCAAGATCGAACCGTTGACCCCGCCGGCACAGCTGTTGGCGATGCTGCCCTGCGATGATGAAGCCTCCTCCACGGTAAGCGCCTCGCGCGCCGCACTGCACGAGATCCTGCACGGCCGCGATGACCGCCTGGCGGTGGTGATCGGCCCGTGCTCGATCCATGACCCGGTCGCGGCGATCGAATACGCGCAGCGCCTGAAGCCGCTGCGCGATGCGTACGCGGGCGAACTGGAAATCGTCATGCGCGTCTACTTCGAAAAGCCGCGCACCACGGTGGGTTGGAAGGGCCTGATCAACGACCCGGACCTGGATGGCAGCTTCCAGATCAACAAGGGCCTGCGCGTTGCGCGCGGCCTGCTGCGCGACATCAACAAGTTGGGCCTGCCGGCCGGCGTGGAGTTCCTGGATGTGATCTCGCCGCAGTACATCGCCGACCTGGTTGCCTGGGGCGCGATTGGCGCACGTACCACCGAAAGCCAGGTGCATCGCGAGCTGGCCTCCGGGCTGTCGTGCCCGGTCGGCTTCAAGAACGGTACCGACGGCAACATCAAGATCGCCGCCGACGCGGTGGGGGCCGCATCCAACCCGCATCATTTCCTGTCGGTGACCAAACAGGGCGATACGGCCATTGTCGCTACCGCCGGCAACCCGGATTGCCACGTGATCCTGCGCGGCGGAAAGGTGCCCAACTTCGATGCCGCCAGCGTGGATGCCGCCAGCCAGACGCTGGCCAAGGCGCAGCTGCCGGCGCGATTGATGATTGATGCCAGCCACGCCAACAGCAGCAAGAATCCGGAGAACCAGCCGAAGGTGATCGCCGATATCAACGCACAGCTGGCGGCAGGCGAAGAGCGCATCGTGGGCGTCATGGTGGAAAGCCATCTGGTGGCCGGCCGCCAGGAACTGGTGGAAGGCCAGCCGCTGGTGTACGGGCAGAGCATCACCGATGGCTGCATCGGCTGGGACAGTTCGCTGCAGGTACTCGAAGCGCTGGCCGAGGCCGTGCGTGCGCGGCGCGCGCGGCGTCTGGCCGAGGCGGCTTGACCCCGCAGGGAGCCGGCCGCCGGCCGGCTCCACGAAAGATCCGCTCTACCGGAAGCCTGGTTTTGTTAAAGAGAATCAATTGGATACTGCGCGCCCAGCGCTGCAGACTGCAGGCCTCACTTGAGGGTCCTACAGGGTGTATGTACAATGTATGCACAGTCCAGCAACGTGCGGGTGCTTCCCATGGGAACCGCAAGCAAAGTCATCAATTTCCGGGCCCCTGCCGATAAGCAGGATCTGATCGATCGTGCCGTAGCAATCAGTGGCGTGAATCGCACCGAGTTCATCCTGGAAGCCGCGTGCGACAGGGCACGCGAGGTGCTGGCCGACCAGACGCAGTTCACGTTGAATGCCGAGCAGCTGCAGCGCTTCAATGCGCTGCTGGACGCACCGCTGGAGGACAACCTTGCCCTGCGCCGGTTGTTGAGCACGCCGGCGCCCTGGGAACGCTGAGCCCTTGTGGCTCTCCGCTCCAACACCGCTGCATGCGGATCATCTGTTGGATGACTTCCGCTGCAGCGCTCCACCCCTGGCGAAATGGCTGCTTGAACGCGCACGCCAGAACCAGGCATCCGGCGCATCCAGATGCTTCGTTGCCTGCGATGAGAAGCGTCGCGTCGTCGGTTACTACGCGCTCTCAGCCGGTTCGATAGCGCATGACGCCGTGCCCGGACGAATCCGCCGCAACATGCCCGATCCCATTCCGGTCATCGTGTTGGGGCGGTTGGCGGTACATGCGGACAGGGCGGGGCAAGGCATTGGCCAGGGCTTGTTGAAGGATGCGGTGCTACGTTCGCTGCAGGCGTGCGCTCAGGTCGGCGCACGGGCGTTGCTCTGCCATGCCATCGATGAGCCCGCCAAGGCGTTCTACCTCAAGCACGGTTTCATCGCTTCACCCATTCACCCTCTCACGCTGATGCTGCCCCTTGCGTGCTAATGCACCTCGTCGCGGTACACGAACTTCGGCATCTCCCACTTGAAATGGATCGCCAGCAGGCGGAAGGCGAAGCCGCCGCCCAGGCACCACAGCGTGGCGGCGTTGAGCGACACACCCAGTTCGAGCAGGCCCAGCCATGCCGCGCCGGTAAGCAGGGTGATCACCGCGTACAGCTCCTTCTGGAAGATCAGCGGCACCTCGTTGCACAGCACGTCGCGCAGCACGCCGCCGAAGGCGCCGGTGAGCATGCCGGCGATGAGCACGATCGGCACCGCGTGGCCGCCGTCGCGCGCCACCGCGCAGCCGATCAGGGTGAAGCAGATCAGGCCCAGGCCATCGAGCACCAGGAAGGTGCGGCGGAAGTGGTGCATCCAGCGCGCCACCCAGGTGGCGATCAGTGCCGCGCAGATGGTGAAGCCCAGGTACTCGGGGTGCTTGACCCAGCCCAGCGGGTAGTGGCCCAGCACGATATCGCGCAGCGAACCGCCGCCCAGCGCGGTGACGCAGGCGATGATGACCACGCCGAACAGGTCCATCCGCCGCCGGCCGGCAGACAGCGCGCCGGTCATGGCTTCGGCGGAAATGGCGATGAGGTAGATGATGGACAGCAGCATGCAACGGCTCCGGAGGGGCAGGCGGGGACGGAAACGCGCACGCGCCAGCGCCGCAGCACTGTCGTGGGTGGGATTCCGTTGCCGCTCCCGCTGTCCTTTTGCCTGAGAGTTCAGTGGCCAGGCCACGTGCCCCTTCGGCGGGTCATTGAAGACCTCTCTCCAGATCGGCGTGTTGGATGCATGGTTGGTGGCGTATCGAGCCACCGGCCTGAGCGATTATGGGAGCCTGCGCCTTCGGCGGGCGCCAGCGCGGCGCCTCTCTCCTGCATCCGGGGCGGATTCTAGCAGCCAGCGCGCCCCCGTCGGTGGATAATCCCGGTATGCCCGCTGAACCCGCCCCCTGGTATGTCTACCTGCTGGAATGCCGCAACGGCAGCTATTACGCTGGCATCAGCAACGACGTGGACGCCCGCTTCCAGGCACACCTGTGCGGCAAAGGCGCGCGCTACACCCGCGCCAATCCACCGGTGAAGCTGCTGGCGATGCGCGCCTACCCCGACCGCTCGGCAGCTTCCAAGGCCGAATGCGAGCTCAAGCGCCAGCCGCGCGCACGCAAGCTGGCCTGGCTGCAGCAACGGAGTGCCGAAACATGACCGGAATCGACCCGGCCAAAGCGCGCGCAATGATCGGCAAGACCGTGCTCGCCGGCATGACCTACCTTGACGCCCAGGGCAACGCCCTGGAGCACCGCCAGATGGCCGGGCAAGTGCTGCGCATCAATGACGAAGAAGGCGTGGTACTGGCCAGTGCAATGGACGGCGAGGAAGTGTTCCTGCCGCCCACGCTGGACCACTACACCCCGGCAGCACCGGGCGACTACACGCTGCGCTCAATGGCGCTGACCATCAGCGATCCGGACTACCTGTGCACCTGGGATGTTCACCTCGCCCCTGGCAACGATCCCTGATCGGACGACTTTGGCCGCCGGTCCTCGCGGTCATCACCGAAGATGATCCGCGCGCTGCGCTGGTAGCTCCAATACGCCACCGCCCAGTTGAGCAGCACCACAATCCGGTTGCGGAACCCGATCAGGAAGAACACGTGCGCGGCCAGCCAGAACCACCACGCCAGCACGCCCGACAACTGCAGCCGGCCCAGATGCACGATGGCAGCCATGCGCCCGATCGTGGCCAGGTTGCCGAAGTCCTGGTACTTGAACGGCCCGGGTGACGGCTTGCCGTCCAGCCGCGCACGAATTGTCGCGGCCACATGCTTGCCCATCTGCTTGGCGGCCGGGGCAACGCCCGGCACCGGCCGTCCATCGGCCTGCTGCAGCGCGGCCAGGTCACCGGCGACGAAGATCTCCGGGTGTCCGGCCAGGGTGAGGTCGGGCTGCACCGGCACCCGTCCGGCGCGGTCCAACGGCACCTCCAGCGTCCGCGCCAGCGGCGAAGCGGCCACGCCCGCGGCCCACACCACCGTGCGCGCGGCAACGAACTGCTCGCCGAGCTGGAAGCCCTCGCCGTCGATGTGGCTCACCGCCGTACCGGTCAGCACTTCCACGCCGAGCTTCTCCAGCTGGCGCCGCGCTTTCAGCGAAAGCACCTCGGGGAAGCTGGACAGCACCCGCGGCCCGGCTTCGACCAGCCGCACCTTGGCGCTGGCCGGATCGATATGGCGGAACTCGTTGCGTAGCGTGTGCCGCGCGATCTCGGCCAAGGTGCCGGCCAGTTCCACCCCTGTGGGGCCGCCGCCAACCACCGCGAAGCTCAGCCACGCCGCTTTGCGTGCCGGATCCGGCTCGGCCTCGGCGCGTTCGAAGGCCAGCAGCAGTTTGCGGCGCAGTGCGATCGCATCGTCCAGGGTCTTCAGGCCAGGCGCGTCGGCGGCCCACTCGTCGTGCCCGAAATAGGCGTGGGTGGCGCCGGTGCACAGCATCAGGGTGTCGTAGCCGAGCTGGCTGCCGTCGGCCAGGGTGATCTGGCGGCTGGCCTTGTCGATCAAGGTCACCTCGCCCAGCCGCACTTCAACATTGCGCTGGTCGCCCAGGATGTGGCGCAGCGGCGCGGCGATGTCGGGTGCGGACAGGCCGGCGGTGGCGACCTGGTACAGCAGCGGCTGGAACAGATGGTGGTTGCGACGGTCCACCAGGGTGATGCGGATGCGCGCGCTGGCCAGCGCGCGGGTGGCCCAGAGGCCGGCGAAGCCGCCACCGATGATGACCAGGTGGGGCAGGGAATCGCGGGTCATGCAATGACTCCTTGGCGGGGGTCGAAGCGAAGCACTGCATGTTCGCACGTGACGCGCGATATTCACGTGGATGACAGATACGGGGTTCAGCAGCCATCGCGCCTGCCGGCGGCCGATTCGACCCTTGCCTGGAGGACGGAAAATCCACCTGCGTGCGCGCACTTCCGAAGAAGGCGCGGCAACACCGGCGCGTTGATCGGCGTATCGTATCGGCGCATATCGACAACCGGGAACACCAACATGCTGAAGATCTGGGGCCGCCGCAATTCCAGCAACGTGCGCAAAGTGCTGTGGTGCGCGGAGGAAATCGGCCTCCCGTACGAGTCCATCGAAGTGGGCGGCCCCTTCGGTGGCACCCAGTCGCCGGAATACGTGGGCATGAACCCCAACGGCCTGGTGCCGGTGATCGAAGACCACGGCCTGCCGCTGTGGGAATCCAACACCATCGTGCGTTATCTGAGCGCGCGCTACGCGCTGGGCACGCTGTACCCGGAAGATGCGATGGCGCGCGCGCAGGCCGAGAAGTGGATGGACTGGAGCACCTCGCGCATGGCGCCGCTGTACACCGACCTGATCTGGGGGATCATGCGCACCGCCCCGGCCGACCGCGACGAGGCCCGCATCAATGCCGCGATCACCCGTGCCGGCGAGTTGCTGGGCATGGCCGATGCCACCCTGGCGCAGCAACCTTGGTTGTCCGGCGAGCAGTTCGCGATGGGCGACATTCCGTTGGGCGCGCTGGTCTATGCGTGGTTCGAGCTGCCGATCCAGCGGCCGTCGTTGCCGCACCTGGAAGCGTGGTACCAGCGCCTCCAGCAGCGCCCGGCGTATGTCAAAGCGGTCATGACGCCGTTGACGTGAGGTAACGGACGGTAGGTGCGGACCGTTGGTCCGCACGCTTTCAATACAGGTCGGTGGGATCTACGTCCAATGACCAGCGCACCTTGCGCGCCTGCGGCAAGCCGTAAACCAGCGGCATGATCTGATCCAGCAGCGCATGCAGCGGCCGCCGCGAGGGTGCTGAAAGCAGCAGCTGCGTGCGCTGGTAACCGGCGCGGCGCGGCATCGGCGCCGGCATCGGACCGAAGCGTTCCACCGGGCACTCATGCGCGATCAGCTCGCGCACCGCCATCAGCATGGCGTTGGCGTGCTCCACCTGCTGCGCCTCGGCGCGCATCAGCGCCAGGTGCGCGAACGGCGGGAAGCCGGCCGCTTCGCGCTGCTGCAGCTCGGCGTCGGCGAAGGCGTGGTAGCCCCCGTTGACCAGTGTTTCAAGCAACGGGTGCCCGGGGTGATGGGTCTGCAGCCAGACTTCGCCGGCATCGGTAGCGCGCCCCGCGCGCCCGGCGACCTGGATCAGCTGCTGGGCCAGTTTCTCGCTGGCGCGGAAATCGGCCGAGAACAGGCCCTCGTCGATGCCCACCACCACCACCAGGGTCAGCTTGGGCAGGTCGTGGCCCTTGGCCAGGATCTGCGTGCCGACCAGGATGCCGGCGCGGTCGCCCAGCGTGGCAAGTTGGGTCTCCAGCGCGTCGCGCCGGTTGGTGGTACCGCGGTCGATGCGGATCACCGGGAAATCGGCGAAGGCTTCCGCCAGGTGTTCTTCCAGCCGCTCGGTGCCGATGCCCTGTGGCTGCAGCGCCAGGCTGGCGCAGTCCGGGCAGGCCAGTGGCGCCGGCTGGCGCGCGCCGCAGTGGTGGCATTGCAGCCGGCGGCCGCCGGCGTGCACGGTCATCGGCGCATCGCAGCGTTTACAGGGCGCGGTCCAGCCGCAGTCGTGGCACAGCAGCACCGGCGCGTAACCGCGGCGGTTCTTGAACACCAGCACCTGGTGGCCGGCCGCCAGGTGCTGGCCGATGCCTTCCATCACCTCGGCCGAGAGGCCGTCCTTCAACGGGCGCTTGCGCACGTCCAGCACCCGCACCCGCGGCGGGCGCGCCTCGCCTGCGCGCTGTTTCAGGCGCAGATGGGTGTAGCGGCCGGCATGTGCGTTGTGCAGTGATTCCAGCGACGGCGTGGCGCTGCCCAGTACCACCGGCACATCCAGCGCCTTGGCCCGTACCAGCGCGAAATCGCGCGCGTGGTAACGAATGCCGTCCTGTTGCTTGTAGCTGCCGTCGTGCTCTTCATCGACCACGATCAGCCCGGCGTTGGGCAATGGGGTGAACACGGCCGAGCGCGTGCCCACGATCACCTGTGCCTCGCCGCGCGCGGCCGCTGCCCACACCCGCGCGCGCTCATTGTCGTTCAGGCCCGAATGCAGCACGTGCACCGCAATGCCCAGGCGGCTGCGGAAGCGCGCCAGCGTCTGCGGGGTCAGCCCGATCTCGGGCACCAGCACCAGCGCCTGTCGGCCGCGGGCCAGGCAGTCCACGATGGCCTGCAGGTACACCTCGGTCTTGCCGCTGCCGGTCACCCCGTCGAGCAGGAACGCGCCGAACCGCGCGTGGGCGGTGATCGCGGCGATGGCGTTGGCCTGCTCCGCGTTCGGGGTCGGGCCCGGCCGCAGGGCCGGCTGCGCCGGCGCGTGCTCCAGCGCGATGCGCTCGACCAGGCCGCGCTTGGCCAGCGAGCGCGCCGCGCTGCGCCAGTCGTCCATCGCCTCGTCGAGAAGGTCCTCGTCCACGCTGCCGCCGGCCAGCTGTTCGGCCAGACGGTGCGGACGGGTGCCGGCCCGCAGCTTGGCGCGGTGTTCGATGCCTTCGGCCGTGAGCTGCCAGCCCCAGCGATGGGTGTCGGGCACCGGCTCACCACGGCGCAAGGGCGCGGGCAGGGCGGTGCTGACCACCTCGCCCAGCGGCGCATGGGTATAGCGTGCCAGCCACTGCAGCGAGGTCCACAGCTCGCCGCCCAGCAGCGGCGCCGGGTCCAGCCATTCCACGGCAGCACGCAGTGCGTTGCCGTCGGCCACCGTACCGATCCCGGCCACCACGCCCACCAGCTCGCGCGAGCCGAACGGAACCCGCAGCCGGCGACCGACCATGCCAGGCCCAGGCGCCGCACCCGGCGGCGGCGCGTAGTCGAACCACTGCGGCAGCGGCAGGGGCAGGGCAACCTGGAGGGTCGGGGCATCCGGCAGCGGCGCCGGGGCACTTTCCAGGGTCAGCAGGGGGGCTGGATCGGGGGGCAGCATCGCGCCAGTGTAGCGGCCCGAACCGGCCCTGTTCAGCACACGAAACCGATCGCCGGCTGGCGCCGTGGAACCTAAATAGGAGCTAAATATCCGTGGCCATTGGAGATTCGGTCTTATCCACATCTTCTGTGGATAAGTCTGTGTGCGAGTGTCGAACTCCGAGCTGTTTGTCAGGGAGTTCCGCAGTGAAGCTTGGGTTGGTCAAAAAATAGCCACACAACTAAATGTATGTAAATCAATAAGATGGCTGTGAAACACAGCTGACACATGGGTGACGCCGGCTTCACCTGCCGGTTTTCTGCCGATTTTGTTGGTGCTGTGCACAACCTGCGCCGCTGTCAAGCCATCTACATCACCGCGGTAGTCGCACGTGACCCGTATCGGCATCCCCCTGCGCGGGCGCACTCGCTATCATTTCGGCACTTGATGGAGTTGCTATGACGGCTGTGAACGCCCCTGTTTCCTCTACTGCAGCGGGTGCCCTGTCCGCATTCCTGCGAGGCGTCGAACGCCGTGCCCTGGTGGTTGCCGAACTGCAGTGCGGCGACCCCACCGTCGCCGAACAGGCACTGGTGGCGGTGATGCGCGCCTTCGCCGGCATCGCCAGCGATGTGCCGATGGCACAGTGGCCGGACCGTTTCTGGATCCTGCTGGCCCACCGCACCCCGATCCGCATGCCGGCCCCTGGCGGCCAGTGGGCCCCTGGCCTGGCGCACCTGCCCAGCCTGGCGCCGCCGGCACGTCTGGCGCTGCTGCTGCGGGTAGGTGGCGGGCTGGACGAGGCGGCCGCCGCGCAGATCCTGGACCTGCCGGTCGCCGACTACCAGCAGGCGCTGGCGCAGGCCTGCCCACGCGATGCGCAGGGCCACCCCGATGCGGCAGGCTGGCGTGCCCTGGCCGAACAGGTGCAGCAGCGCCTGCGTGACCTGCCGGCCAGCAGGCTGCAGCAACTGCACCAGCCCGCGCCGGCCCCCGCGCCGGGCAAGGGTCCGGCCTCATGGCGCGCGCCGGCCCCGGCCGATGCGGCGCCCCGGCGCACGCCGGTGCGCCGTCACAATCGCCGGCCGCTGTGGCGTGGCCTGCTGATCCTGCTGGTCACCATCGCCGTGCTGCTGGGCGGTGCGGCGTGGTGGAAGCACCGCAGCCCGGCGCTCGCCCCCGAGGCCAGCGTGCCCGACGGCGCGGTGTCCACCGCCGACCCGGTGCGGGTCGAACCGTTGGCGGCTGAAGACCTGCCGGTGACGGCGCCGGCCGATCCGGCCCACGCCGCCAGTGACGCGGCCATGCTGGCCGACCCGGACCTGATGCTCGCCCGCGATGCGGACCTGTACGCGTGGGCAGCCGCCGGTGGGCCGGTCCCGGTGGACGAGTCGCAACCGCAGCCCAGCCGCCCCGAACCTGCCACCGCCGGCCTGGAGACGGCAGCCGCTGATGAATAAGTCGATCCTGCTGCTCGCCATGGGCCTGGCGACCGGTGCGCATGCCGCGCCACAGCCGCTGCCCCTGCCATCCGCCACGCCTGTGCCGGTTACCACACCCGTCATTCCCGCCACCCCCGCCGCGCTGGACCCGGCCCAGCTGCGTGAACTGCGCAGCCGCTATGCGCAGTGGCAGGCATTGCCCGCATCCGAACGTGCCCGTATCCGCGAGGCCGCCGGCCGTATTGCCGCGATGCCCGCTGCACAGCAGCAGGCGCTGCGGGCCCGCTTCGACGAACAGGACCAGCGGTTCCGCGACGGCTGGCTGCTGGGCCCGCAGCTGGGCCAGCATTTCCCCAAGCTGCAGGGTCTGTTCGGCTACCTGCCCGCTGACCAGCGCGAACCCGCCCTGGCCGCGCTGCGCCAGCTCAACGAGGGCCAGCTGGCCCAGCTCACGCTGATCGCTCAGCGCACGCCGCCGCAGGAGCGCGACCAGGTGCGCGACCAGTTCCTGGGGCTGGCGCCGGCCGCGCGCGATGCCTGGTTGAAGGAAAACCTGGTGCGTTGAGCGTAAGATGACCGGCCGCAACCCGGTGCCTGTGCCCTCCGCGCGCTGCCGTAGTTGCCGTCTGTGATCCCATGTCTACCGTTACCGCAACGCCGCGCCTCTCCCGGGAAGTGCGCGCCACCGGCCTGCTTGCGCTGCCGCTGGTCCTTGGCCACATCTCCACTGGCCTGATTTCCTTCGTCGACAACGTCATCGCCGGGCACCACGGTACCCAGACGCTGGCGGCGGTCACCATCGGCACGGCGCTGCTGTGGCTGCCGATGCTGATCCCGATCGGCACGTTGATCTCACTCACCGCCTCGGTGTCGCAGCTGCATGGCGCCGGCCGCGAGCGGGAGATCGGCCCGCTGTTCCGCCAGGCGCTGTGGCTGGCGCTGGGCCTGGGCCTGATCATGTTCACCTTCCTCACGGTGGTGCCGCCGTTGCTGCCCGCGTTCGGCATCGCCCCGGACATCGTGCCGGGCGCGACCGCGTTCCTGCATGCGGTGCGATGGGGTGGCCCGGCGCTGACCCTGTACTTCTGCATGCGTTACCTCAGCGAAGGCATGCACTGGACGCTCCCGACCATGCTGCTCGGCTTCGGCGGCCTGCTGGTGCTGGCGCCGCTGGGTTACGTGCTGTGTTACGGCAAGCTGGGTTTCCCGGAAATGGGCGCCGAAGGCCTGGGCATCGCCTCGGCCACCATGATGTGGATCCAGGCGCTGTGCTTTGCCGGCTACCTGTGGAAAACCAAGCGCTTTGCCCACCTGGAACTGTTCTCGCACCTGGAGCTGCCGCGCTGGGCGGCGATCTGGGACCTGCTGCGTACCGGCCTGCCGATCGGCATCACGGTGCTGATGGAGGGCGGGCTGTTCATCGTTACCGCCCTGCTGATCGGTCGCCTGGGCGCCACCGAGGCGGCCTCGCACCAGATCGCCATCAACGTGGCCCAGCTGTGCTTCATGATCCCGATGGGCGTGGCCGAAGCCACCACCGTGCGCGTGGGCCATGCAGTAGGCAGCGGCAATGGACTGGGCGTGCGGCGCGCGGCCATCGCCGGCCTGCTGATCATCCTCGGCACGCAGACGCTGTCGGCGCTGGTGCTGCTGTTCGGGCACGACGCCATCGTCGGGGTGTATACCGCCGACATGGGCGTGGCCGCGCTGGCCTCCACCCTGCTGCTGTATGCGGCCGCGTTCCAGTTCCCGGATGGCATCCAGGTACTGTCAGCCGGCGCGCTGCGCGGCCTGAAGGACACCCGCGTGCCGATGTTCATCGCCATGTTCTCCTACTGGGGGCTGGGCATGCCGCTCGGCGCCGGGCTCGGCCTGGGCCTGGGCATGGGTCCGCAGGGCATGTGGCTGGGCCTGATCCTGGGGCTGACCGCAGCGGCGATCCTGATGGGCTGGCGGCTGCGCGTGAGCAGCCGTCGTGTCGGCAATGACCTGAACCTGACGGCCTGATGGCCCCCTTACTTGTGTCCGATGCCGGGCTGTCCGGCACGGGCTATGCTGGTACCACGGCAAGAAGCCAACTGGAGTTTTCCCCATGAACCAACCCGTGCGTCGCAATCCCGTCGCCAGCTTCTTCATCGGGCTGTGGGATGTGATGAACTTTACCCGCAGGCTGATCCTCAACCTGCTGTTCTTCGGCCTGTTGCTGCTGATCCTGGTCCTGTTCGTCTTCGCCATGGGCAAGGGCGCCAGCAGCGGCCGCACCCTGCAGGACCGCACTACGCTGGTGATCGCGCCGGAAGGCCGCCTGGTCGAACAGTTCAGTGCGGATCCGGTCAGCCGTGCGCTCGCAAAGGCCATTGGCGACAACAGCGCCGAGGAAGTGCAGCTGCGCGACCTGGTGCGCGCGCTGGATGCGGCGCGCGAGGACAAGAAGATCGAACGCGTGGTCCTGCAGCTGGACAAGCTGCAGCCGAGCGGTTTTGCCTCGATGCGTGAAGTAGCCGCGTCGCTGCAGGAACTGCGCGCGTCGGGCAAGGACATCGTGGCCTACAGCGACAACATGAGCCAGTGGCAGTACCTGCTGGCCGCGCAGGCCAAGGAGATCTACCTCGACCCGATGGGCGGGGTGGTGCTGGAAGGCCTCGGTCGTTACCGCCAGTACTTCCGCACCGGCCTGCAGGACAAGCTGGGCGTGGACGTGCACCTGTTCAAGGTGGGCGAATACAAGTCCGCCGCCGAACCGTACGTGCTGGACGCGGCGTCGCCGCAGGCCAAGGAAGCCGACCTGTTCTGGATGAACGACGTGTGGCAGCGCTACCTGGCCGACATCGCCACGGCGCGCAAGCTGGACGCCGCGCAGCTGGCCGCCGGCATCGACACCATGCCCGAAGGCATCGCTGCTGCCGGTGGCGACCTGGCCAAGTTCGCCCTGCAGCAGAAGCTGGTGGACGGCCTGAAGACCCGCGAGGAAGTCGAAGACCTGCTGGCAGATCGTGGCGTGGCCGATGAAGACGCCGACGGTGGCTTCCGCAGCATCAACCTTGACGAATACCTGACCCAGATCGACACCCGTCGTTCGCCGGTCGATTCGCGGCCGCAGGTGGCGGTGGTGGTGGCGTCCGGCGAGATCGCCGGTGGCGACCTGCCGGCCGGCCGCGTGGGCGGTGAGTCGACCTCGGCGCTGTTGCGCGAAGCGCGCGACGACGACAACGTGAAGGCCGTGGTGCTTCGCGTGGATTCGCCCGGCGGTGAAGTGTTCGCCTCCGAACAGATCCGCCGTGAGGTGGTGGCGCTGAAGGCGGCCGGCAAGCCGGTGGTGGTGTCGATGGGCGACCTGGCGGCATCGGGCGGCTACTGGATCAGCATGAATGCCGACCGCATTTACGCCGATCCGTCGACGATCACCGGTTCGATCGGCATCTTCGGCATGATCCCCAACCTGTCGCGTTCGCTGGACAAGATCGGCGTGCACACCGACGGCGTGGGCACCACCCGCTTCGCCGGTGCGTTCGACATCACCCGCCCGATGGACCCGGCCGTGGGCCAGGTGATCCAGTCGGTGATCAACAAGGGCTACGCCGATTTCACCGGCAAGGTGGCCGATGCACGCAGCAAGCCGGTGGAAGCGGTGGACGAAGTCGCCCGCGGTCGCGTGTGGAGCGGTGCGCAGGCCAAGGAACGCGGCCTGGTCGATGCCTTCGGCGGCCTCAAGGCGGCCATTGCCGACGCCTCCAACCGCGCCAAGCTGGGCGGCCCGGACAAGGTGCGCGTGCGCTACATCGAGAAGCCTGCCACTCCGTTCGCGCAGTTCCTCAGCGGCTTCGCCGGCAGCCATGCCGGTGCCTGGATGCTGGGCGAATCGGGCGTGGCGCGGATGATGCTGGCCCGGTCGATGCCGGAAGTGGACACCCAGCTGCGCTTCGTCGAAGACGCCGCCCGCGACCCGCGCGGCAGCGCCCCGGTCAAGGCGCTGGCGTACTGCTTCTGCGGTTTCTGACGGCGGATCACGACCAACGGTCGTGATCTACCCGATGCGATTGTCGCGGTAGGTCACCACCGTTGGTGGTGACGCGCTTCAACCAAAAAACCCGGCCAAGGCCGGGTTTTTTCATTCCTTACCGGCCCGCTTCGGCCTCATCGGCGGCGCTGGTGTCCGGTGCTTTTTCCAGCGTTTCGCGCGCGGCCTTGGCCTTGTCCAGCGGTTGCTGCATGGCGTCGCGCAATGCGGTGGCCTGGGGCTCCGGACGCTTGTCAGGGTCCGGTGGCACCGGGCGGCTGCAGCCGCTCAAGGCGAGCAGGGCAGCCAGCGGAAGGGCGATACGGATCAACATGGCAACCTCGCAGGCGAACCCAGGGAAGCGCAGTTTCGCACCGCTTTGCCGGCCCGTGTGTGATGGGGTGCGCCGCACCGGCATGCGGGCTATCCTGCAGTGCCCCAAGGCAGGAGAAGCAGGTGAGTGCGCATCGTTGGCGACTGGACGGACAGACCGCATTGATCACCGGTGCCAGTGCCGGTATCGGACTGGCGATCGCGCGCGAGCTGCTGGGATTCGGCGCCGACCTGCTGATCGTGGGGCGCGACGCGGACGCATTGGAAATGGCCCGCGATGAGCTGGCCGATGCCTATCCGGATCGTGAGATCCACGGCCTGTCCGCCGACGTTTCCGACGACGAGGATCGTCGCGAGATCCTGGACTGGGTGGAAGACCACAGCGACGGACTGCACCTGCTGATCAACAACGCCGGCGGCAACATCACCAAGCCGGCCACCGAATACACCGAAGACGAGTGGCGCGGCATCTTCGAGACGAACCTGTTTTCGGCGTTCGAACTGTCGCGTTATGCGCACCCGTTGCTGGCCCGCCACGCCGCCTCGGCCATCGTCAATGTCGGCAGTGTCTCCGGACTCACCCATGTGCGCAGTGGCGCGGTGTATGGGATGACCAAGGCGGCGATGCACCAGATGACGCGCAACCTGGCGGTGGAGTGGGCCGAAGACGGCATCCGGGTCAACGCGGTGGCGCCCTGGTACATCCGCACCCGGCGCACCTCCGGCCCGCTGTCGGACCCGGATTACTACGAACAGGTGATTGATCGCACACCGATGCGGCGCATCGGCGAGCCTGAGGAAGTAGCCGCCGCCGTCGGGTTCCTGTGCCTGCCTGCGGCCAGCTATGTCACCGGCGAATGCATTGCCGTGGACGGCGGATTCCTGCGCTACGGGTTCTGAGGCGTACCGGCCAACGGTCGGTACCTACCGGGGTACCGCGCAGTTGCTTTCCGACAGCACGCCCTGCAGGCGCTCGCGCTCGGCGGTAGCGGCGGCTGCGGTGCCGGGCGAGGCGAAGCGTTCCCGCCCACGCGCATCGCGGAAGCGCTGCTGCCACGCATTGCAGCGCTGGTCTTCAGCCAGCGGCTCGCAGGTATCGCGGACCACTTCGCAGCTGGCGGCGTTGACCGGCGTGTTGCCGCCCAGCGCAGTGACCGACAGCAGCACGCAGGTCGGCGGTGCCGGTTCAAGCTCATGCAGGTAGCGTCCGCCGTCCTGGCCCTGGCACTGGTAGATCTCCGGCAGAGGCGGTTTTGCCGGGCCGTCGCCGGGCAGCTCGTCGCCGGGCTTGGGCAGGTTCGCACTGTCCAGGATCGCGGTGCCCCGTGGCACTTCGTACGCCTCTGAAATCATGCGCTCCATCGGCTGCGCCTTGCCGGGTACCTGCGGCGGCATCGGTGCGGGTGACAACGGCTGGACCGTCGGCGCGGCAGGCGGGGGCGTCGCCTGGGTCGACACGGACACCTCCGCGCGCGATGGCGCGGCATTCATGCGCTGGATCACCTGGTGGCTGCCGGCCGGGCAGGGCTTGCCTTGCACGGTCACGTTGTCGTCCGCATCGGTGCAGCGGAACACGATCGGCTCATCGGCCACCGCCGACGACGCCACGCACAGCAGCAACAGGAGCCAATACGGTTTCATCGGCGCAGGATACAACGCGCCGGTTGCCGCGCCCTACCGGCAATCCCGGTCAAGGCGCGCATCCACGCCACGCTGCTCGCGGCTGATCGCATCGCGCTCGCCCTGCAGCGCGCTGTTGTAGCGCCGCACCAGCTCCCAGCGGCGGTCACGCAGGATCGAACACACTTCGCTGGCGGGCAACGGGTGGCACTGGTCGCGCACCAGCACGTTGCCGGCCGGAACCACCACGTCCTGGTAGGTGCCCGGGTACGCCGACCCTTCGCTGTGCCACTGGGTACTGCCGCTGCCGACGGAGAGGCTGCCGCCAACCCGTGAGCCGCCGCCGGAAACGGTCAGCGAGCCGCCACTGGAGCTGACCGAGCCGCTGCCCATCGGGGCGATCGGGGGCAATGGGCGTGGTCCCGGCCCCGGTCCCGGGCCAGGGCCAGGGCCGGGATGGATGCCACCGGGCCGGCGTCCTGGGATCCAGGCGCTGGTCCACACCGGCACCCAGCGCGGATTGCCCTCGCTGGTTTCGCTGGTATACCGGCTGCCGTCGTCGCGGATGCATTCGTACATCGGCTGCGGCGGCTGTACCTGCACATAGCGCACCTCGCGCTCGGGTGCTGCCGGTGCCGGCGTGGCGGGGTCACGGTCGCTGCGCACCACGCGCGGCGCCGGATCGCGCGGGCGCTGCATCTCGCGCACTTCCTGGCGGCCGTCGCGGCAAGGGGCGTCCTGCAGCGATACCGCCCCGTTGCTGCCTACGCAGCGGTAGACACGCACGCTGCTGTCCTGCGCCGCCAGCGGGGCGCTGCACAGCAGCAACAGGTAGAGCGGGAGGGCAGGGTGTGGGCGCATGGCCGCAGTGTGCGGCCTTGCCTGTGCAGGCGCAAAGAACGCCATGCGGCTCAGGTGCGCAGGACGTGGCCGGTGAGGGCGTCGCGGATCGGGGTGGGCTGGTCCAGGCCACCGGTGGCGCCGTCAACCAGGCCGTCCAGGTCGCGCAGCAGGTTCGGGTCCAGTCCCGCACGGCTGCGCGCCGGCGGCTGGCCGGCCAGGTTGGCGCTGGTGGACACCATCGGCCCGCCCCATGCGCGGCACAACGCCGCCACCAGCGGGTGGGCGCTGACCCGCACGGCAATGCCGGTGTGTTCCCCTGTGATCCATCGTGGCGCGCGAGGCCCGGCGGGCAGGATCCAGGTATTGGCGCCGGGCCAGCTGGCCAGTACCTCGTCCCTGCGCTCGGCAGGCAGCGCGTCGATCCGCACCCAGCCTTCCAGCTGGGCCAGGTCGGCAGCGACCAGGATCATGCCCTTCTCGACCGGCCGCTGCTTGAGTTGCAGCAGCTTCAGCACGGCCGCTTCGTTGGCCGGGTCGCAGCCCAGTCCCCACACCGCTTCGGTGGGGTAGGCGATCACGCCGCCGGCGCGCAGCGCGGGAGAGGCAGAGTCGACGGTGAGTTCATTCATGGTGACGACCGTTCCAGTGCGGCGTGTTGTCGCCCGACCAACGGTCGGGCGCTACCGGGGTCAGGCCTTCTTTACTGCCTTCTTTGCTGCGGCCTTCTTCGTGGCGGCCTTCTTGGTCGCCGCCTTCTTCGCAGGTGCCTTCTTGGCAGGGGCCTTCTTGACGGCGGCCTTCTTCGCCGCCGGCTCCTTCTTCACTGCCGCCTTCTTTGCCGGGGCCTTCTTGGCCACGACCTTCTTGGCGGCCTTTTTTCCGAAGCCCTTGCGCACCGGCTTGCCGGTTTCTTCCATCAGCTGCTGCACTTCGGCCAGGGTCAGCGAGGCCGGCTCGCGATCCTTCGGGATCTTGCCGTTCATCTTGCCGTCGCTCAGGTACGGGCCGAAACGGCCGTTCAATACCTGGATCTCGCTGCCGTCGAATTCCTTGATGATGCGGTTGCGGGCGATCTCTTCCTTCTCTTCGATCAGGAACACCGCGCGGGCCAGATCGATGGTGTAGGGGTCATCTTCCTTCTTCAGCGAAGCGTAGGTGCTGCCACGCTTGGCGAACGGGCCGAAGCGGCCGATGCCCACGCTGACGTCCTCGCCCTTGTCCTCACCCAGCGCGCGCGGCATCAGGAACAGCTCCAGCGCGTCTTCCAGATTGATGGTGTGCATCGACTGGCCCGGGCGCAGCGAGGCGAACTTGGGCTTGTCCTCGGCGTCCTCGGCGGTGCTGCCAATAGCCGCGTACGGCCCGAAGCGGCCCAGCCGCACGCTGACCGGCTTGCCGGTCTTGGGGTCGGTGCCGAGCTCGCGCGCGCCACTGGCCTCGGCGCGGTCGACCGATTCCTTCTTCTCTTCCACCAGCTGGTTGAAGGGTTCCCAGAAGCGGGCCATCAACGGAATCCAGTCTTCTTCGCCGCGCGACACCGCATCGAGCTCGTCTTCGAGCTTGGCGGTGAAGTCGTAGTCCACGTACTGGGTGAAGTGGCTGGAGAGGAACTTGGAGACCGCACGGCCCACGTCGGACGGGCGGAAGCTGCGGCCTTCCATTTCCACGTACTTGCGGAACAGCAGGGTCTGGATGATCGACGAATAGGTCGACGGACGGCCGATGCCATACTCTTCCAGCGCCTTGACCAGCGCCGCTTCGGTGAAGCGCGGCGGCGGCTGGGTGAAATGCTGTTCGGCCAGGATGCGCTCCAGCGGCACGCGGTCGCCGGGCTTCATCGCCGGCAGCTTGCGGCCTTCGTCGTCGTCCTCGGCGCTCTTGTTGTCCTTGCCTTCCTCGTACACGGCCAGGAAGCCGGGCACCACCACGGTGGTGCCGCTGGCGCGGAACACGTGTTCGCTGCCGGCCGACAGGTCCACGCTGACGGTGTTGAGCGTGGCCGGAATCATCTGGCTGGCCACCGCACGCTTCCAGATCAGCTCGTACAGCTTGCGCTCGTCGTCGGTGAGGTAGCGCGCCACCGACGCCGGGGTGCGCAGCGCGGCCGTCGGGCGCACCGCTTCATGCGCTTCCTGGGCGTTCTTGGACTTGGTCTGGTAGGTGTTGGGCTTGTCCGGCAGGGCGGCAATGCCGTAATCGCGGGCGATCACGTCGCGGATCTCGGCCAGCGCGTCCTGGGACAGGTTGACCGAGTCGGTACGCATGTACGAAATCAGGCCTACGGTGCCTTCGTCGCCGATCGCCACGCCTTCGTACAGCTTCTGCGCCACCTGCATGGTCTTGCGGGTGGTGAAGCCCAGCTTGCGCGAGGCTTCCTGCTGCAGCGTGGAGGTGGTGAACGGGGCGGCCGGGCGGCGCTTGCGCTCCTTGCTGGCCACGTCGGTGACGTGCAGGTTGCCCTGGGCGGCCTGCTGGATGCGCAGGCGCGCGGCCTCGGCGGTGTCGCCGTCGGTCACGGTGAACTGCTCGAACTTCTGGCCGTCCAGCTTGATCAGGCGGGCATTGAACGGCTGCGAGGGGTGCGCGCAGGCAGCATCGATGCTCCAGTATTCGCGGGCGATGAAGGCTTCGATTTCCTCCTCGCGCTCGACGATCATGCGCAGCGCCGGGCTCTGCACGCGGCCGGCGGACAGGCCGCGCTGGACCTTGCGCCACAGCACCGGGGACAGGTTGAAGCCGACCAGGTAATCCAGCGCGCGGCGCGCCTGCTGGGCATCGACCAGGTCGCTGGCGATGGCGCGCGGCTGGCTCATGGCCTCCTTGATCGCGCGCGGGGTGATCTCGGTGAAGACCACCCGCTGCATCGGCTTGTCCTTGACCAGCCCGCGTTCCTTCAGGATCTCGGCGATGTGCCAGCTGATCGCCTCACCCTCGCGATCCGGGTCGGTGGCCAGGAAGATGTCGTCGGCGCCCTTGGCGGCCTTGGCGATCGCATCGACGTGCTTCTCGTTCTTCTCGATCAGGTCGTAGCGCATCGCGAAGTTGTTGTCGGGGTCGACCGCACCTTCCTTGGGGACCAGGTCGCGCACATGCCCATACGAGGCCAGGACGGTGAAGTCCTTGCCGAGGTATTTGTTGATCGTCTTGGCCTTGGCGGGCGATTCGACGATGAGCAGGTGCTTGGGCATGTCGTTGATTTCTGTGGGCAGCAGCCCGGGGGAGGGCGCTAGGGTGGAGCAAATGGCCGCATTAGTGAAGGGCAGCCGTCGAATTCCATACGCTGAACGCCCGGGTATGCGCCGGGCGTTCAGGTTTTGCGCCTGCTAGAGGAATCACGCCGGAGCCGCCTGTGTCAAGCGGCCGGGTGTGAGGGCCGGTCAGGACATGGACGCGGCAATGGCCCCGAAACCGAGGATCAACAGGCCGATCATGGCCACCGTCAGGATGCCGCTGATGACCAGGATCACGATGGTGACCGTGCCCAGGCCGCGTTCCTGGAACTCGGCGTTCTCGGTGAAGGCCCACTTGTCCACCACCAGCGTGTCGCACAGCATGTCGTGCAGTGCCTGCTTGCGCTCGGTGAAGGCGGCCATGATGAAGCCGATGAAAAGGGTCAGGCTGCTCAGGATGAAACCGAAGTAGCGGCCCACGCCGCGCAGGAAGGTGATCCGCTCGCCGTCGCTGCGCACCACCTTGATGCCCACGGCCATCTTGCCCAGGGTGGCGCCGCCGCGCGAGGCGTGGAAGCCTGCGTAGTAGCCGATGCCGATGGCGAAACCGCTCAGCATGGCCACCAGGCTCATCGCCAGGGCCAGGCTTTCGTTGCCGCTGGACGCGCCGATCAGGTTGAACACCACGCTGACCGGGACGTTGATGATGCCCACCACGATCGAGTCCAGGAAGTACGCCGCGTATCGCTTCCAGAAGCCGGCGTAGACCACCTCGCCACCGCCCACCACGGCCGCGCCGTAGCCGCCGGTGGCGGCCGGTGCGGTATACGGCGAATAGGTGCCGCCGCCGGTGCCGGGCAGTGGTGCGGTGCCGTTGTCGATGGCGGTGTAATCCCCGCGCAGGTCGAAGCCGCTGCCCAGGTTGCTCGTGGCGCTGGTCAGGTTCTGCAGCTGCAGCTCCTCGACCGCTTCGGACACCGGCTTCCACTGCGGGTAGCCTTCGCGCCATACCAGCGTCGTGAGGCTGATTTCACCGCGCTGGAAGCGCTGGCGCAGGTCTTCGACCAGCAACGGACCCTGGCGGTCCTGGCCGTCTGCGTAATACCACTCAGTCATTGCGTGCTTCCCCTCTCATCCATAATTGAAGTGCTGCTCAACCGCGGCACTGCGCGGGCAGATACTTGGTGTCGAGATCGCTGCTGCAGGTCCACTCCTGGCTCTGCATGTCGTATTCGAACCACAACATTTTGCCATCGAGTGCGCGCTTGCCCGGCACGGCAAATTCCATTTCGATGCCGCACTTGTCTTCGCCGATGCGGCCGATGCGCACCGCACCCACGTAGTCGCCGGCGTACGAGGTCGGGCTCTGGAAGCCATCATCGCCGTTGACCGGGCAGCGGTCGGTGCTCATGGCGAACTCGGTCACCTGGTTCTTCAGCTGCGACACGATGCCCACCGCATTGGCCACGCGGGCACGGTGCTGGTAATCGCTGTAGGCAGGAAGCGCGATCGCGGCGAGGATGGCGATCACCACCAGGAACACCAGGCCCACCACCAGCCCGATGATCAGGCACCCGGAGGTCTTTTTCGGCGGCGGCGCGGCGCGCGGGTAACCCGGCGCCGAGGCATAGGCGGGCGTGGCCGGCCCGGGTCCGGTGGCGCGCGGCGCAGGCGTGTCGAACCCGGGAATCCTCGGCGGGCTGGGCACGACCGGCTCCAACTGCGGGCCGTCCAGCGGAAGCGGCGGCTCCACCGCCGGCGGCGGTGCGATCACCAGGCCGATCTCGTCGGCGACACTGCGCAGGGGCTGCCATTGGGCAAGCCCGTCGCGCCATACCAGGGTATCCAGCGCAATGCGGCTGGACTGGTACAGCGCGATCAACTCTTCAGATGTCAGCGGACCCCGCTGCTGACGATTCCCTTCTGCATAGAACCACTGGCTCACTTTCCATTCCCCTGAATGCGCGAAGCACCCAGTGTACGGTCAGTGAAGGGGTTCCGGTTCGTCGACGAACATCTGGGTTTCCATCCAGGCATAGGCTGCCTCGGCGCCGGGCTGGTTGAACAGCACCATCAGCACCACCCATTTGAGGTCGTCCAGGTCCAGTTCGTCCTGGTCCAGGGCCATGGCGCGGTCCAGCACCAGCTCGCGCTGGTTGGCATCCAGGATGCCGTGCTGTTCCAGGAACATCAGGAAGCCTCGGCCTTCCACGTCGAGCTTGTCCAGCTCCGGGCCATGGAAAATGCGCACGGGGCCGTCGACGCGGGCCAGGGTCACGGCCGGGCGCTGCTCGGCCAGGGCGTCCAGCCAATCGAAGGCTTTGTTGATTTCGGTGGGGCTGAAGCCGGCCTGTATCAGACCGTTCTGGAGGGAATCGCGGTCGCGGATGAGGTCCGCGTCTTCGCTGAAATAGTGTTCGAACAGGTACAGCAGGACATCCAGAATGCTCTCTTTCATTGCCCCTCGGCCTGCGTCAACGACGCTGTGGAGGTGAAGAAACTAGGGTTTTCGACAGTAGCGGCCATGGTTGGCGACCACCTTTCCATCCAGTTCCATGATCAGCAGCATGGCCGACAGCTGGTCCGCCGTCAATCCGCTGCGCTGGATCAATGAATCCATACCCGTTGGGTTTTCATCCAGCGCGTTCCACAAGCGCTGGTAGTCGGGGAGGGGGAAGGGGGAAGCGCTGGCATGCGCCGACCGTGCCTGTTCAGTGGGGGCGTCCAGGCGCCAACGCAAGGCCTGCCCCAGGCTGGCGGCCGCCCCGGTCAGCCCGGCGACGACCTCGGCCGGGGTTTCCACCAACTGGGCGCCATCACGGATCAGCCGATGGCAGCCGCGCGCGCGCGGGTTGCGCACCGAGCCGGGCAGCGCGAATACCTCACGGCCGATCTCCGCGGCCAGGCGCGCGGTGATCAGGGCCCCGGAGCGGGCGGCCGCCTCGATCACCAGGGTGCCCAGGGTCAGCCCGGCCACGATCCGGTTGCGGGCCGGGAACTGCCCCGGGCGCGCCACGGTGCCGGGCGGATACTCGCTGACCACGGCGCCGCGCTCGGCGATGCGTGCCTGCAGCGCTTCGTGCCGGGGCGGGTAGGTCAGGTCCAGGCCGGTGGCCACCACGGCCACGGTGCGCCCGCCGGGTACGTCCAGGGCGGCCTGGTGGGCCCGCGCATCGACCCCGGCGGCCAGCCCGCTGACCACGCCCAGGCCACTGCGGGCCAGGGCGCCGGCGAACTCGGCGGCCAGCTCGGCACCCGTGGGCGATGGGGTGCGGCTGCCGACCACGGCCACCGCGGGGTGCCAGAGTGTGGCCGGGTCGCCGTGCACGAACAGCGCCAGCGGCGCCGGATCCAGCGGGCGCAGCAGGGTGGGATAGTCGTCGGTTTCGATCGACAGCAGGTGCCGGCCGGGTTGCGACAGCCAATGCAGGCCGCGAGCGAGCGCGTCGCGGTCGGGCAGCGCCAGCAGTGCCCGCTGGTGCGGGCTGCAACCGGCGGCGCGCCATGCGGCAGGGCCGGCACGCAGGGCCTGGGCGGGATCAGCGAAACGGGCCAGCAGGGCGCGGCGGGGTGCCGGGGCGCCACCGGCGAGGACCAGGCGCAGCAGCGCCTCGATAGAGCAGGGCAGGTCATCGGGCATCGGCTCAGGCTAGCCCGCATACGACGACGGCGCCCTGGGGCGCCGTCGTGTTGTTGCGTCAGGTTTTCCCGCGGTTATTGCGCGTCGGGGTGCTTGGCCGAATAGCCGACCAGGACCGGCTTCACGCCCTGCATCACCAGCGCATAGCTGACCTTGTCGAAGGTGCGGAACACCATCGCGTGGGCGGCGTACTCATCCGGCAGGGACACCCGGCCGGCACCATCGGTGAGCGAGTCGTCCATGCGCGAGGAGCCCGGGTACTTCATGCGATGCGCCACATGCCGCCCTTGGCGCCACAGCGAGACCACGGTCCCGTTGTCGATGCCGTTGGCGCTGCCAGCCGAGATCGCGATGACGTCGCGCGGGCCGCCGGCCAGGTACATGTCCGTCACCGCCAGCACGCGAACGTCCAGGCCTTCGGTCTGGGCGGCGGGGGCGTGCGGGAAGAACTGCAGGTCATACGGGGTTGCTTCCACCGGCACCAGGCGGTCGCCGGCGCGCACTTCACGCCCGTCGGTCCGGCCCTGCAGCGCGATGGAGGTCACGTCCGACTTGTCGTCCGGCACCTTGACCACCGTGCCCACGTTCAGCTGGGACAGCTCGTAGCCCAGCATCTCGTTGCGCTTGCTCGGCGCGGCCACGAAGTTCTTCCACAGGTTGCCGCTGCCCGGAGTCACATCCCCGTTGGCGGTCAGGTCCTCGGTCGGCTTGGGCAGCGAGTAGCGCACGGTCGGCCGGACCACGGCCCAGCGCTGGCCTACCTGTGCCCCTTCCAGCCCCCGCACGTAGGCGGTCTGGCCGGTGGTGGCGCGCAGGCGGTTGTCTTCCAGGGCCACCACGTAGGGCAGCGAGTCGATCTCGTCCACCACGCTGAGCTGCTTCAGGAAGGGTTCGACCTGGCTGAGCGGGATCGCATTGATCGGCGCTTCCTGGCGCGGGCCGGGCTGGGCCACGACACGGTCCAGGTAGGCCAGGCTCAGCACGTCACCTGGATAGATGAGGTGCGGGTTCTTGACCTGCGGGTTGGCCTGCCAGATTTCCGGCCACAACCACGGCTTTTTAAGGAAGCGCGCGGAAATGTCCCACAAGGTATCGCCCTTCTGGACGACGTAGGTTTCCGGGTGCCCGCCATTCACTTCAACGGCGGTAGCATAGGTAGCGACGGTCAGCATCGCGACGGCGACGACCGTACGAGTTCTTTCAAACATAGGTGTGGTGCCTGATTCCCCAACAGGTTCGAGCACTATAGTCCAGAAACCGGGGCGCAAGGCAAGCGTTGGCGATAGAATTGCGACGTACGCCGCTTTAAGGGCGCCCCCAAACGGTATTTGCCATGGCCATCCTGCCCATTCTCGAGTTCCCGGACCCGCGCCTGCGCACCAAGGCGGCGCTGATCGACGCCGCCGAAGTGACCACCCCGGCCTTCCAGGAACTGATCGACAACATGTTCCAGACCATGTACGACGCCCCGGGCATTGGCCTGGCGGCCTCCCAGGTCGACGTCCACAAGCGCTTCATGGTCATCGACGTCAGCGAAGAGAAGGACACCCCGCGGGTGTTCATCAACCCGGAGATCGTGGCCAGCGAAGGCGGCCAGGTCTACCAGGAAGGCTGTCTGTCGGTGCCCGGCATCTTTGCCGACGTGACCCGCGCCGACACCATCAGCGTGCGCTTCCTGGACCGCCAGGGCGTGGCCCAGGAGCTGACCACCGACGGCCTGCTGGCGGTGTGCGTGCAGCATGAGATGGACCACCTGGACGGCAAGCTGTTCATTGATTACCTGTCTCCGCTCAAGCGCGAGATGGTCCGCAAGAAGCTGGCCAAGTCGCGCAAGCACGTTGCCTGACCTGGCCACGCCGCCTGACCGGTTGTTCGGCGCCGTGCCCCGGCGCCGTTTTTCTTTCTGCAAGTGGGAACGCCATGAAGATCGTCTTTGCCGGAACGCCTGAGTTCGCCGTCGCCTCGCTGCGCGCCGCCGCGCGCCACCAGGAGGTGGTGGGCGTGTACACCCAGCCGGACCGCCCGGCCGGCCGTGGCCGCGGGCTGATGCCCTCGCCGGTGAAGCTGGAAGCGATCGCCCGAGGCATCCCGGTGTTCCAGCCCGAATCGCTCAAGACCGAACAGGCCCAGCAGCAGCTGCGCGACCTGCAGCCGGACCTGATGGTGGTGGTGGCCTACGGGCTGATCCTGCCCAAGGCGGTGCTGGCCATCCCGACCTACGGTTGCTGGAACGTGCATGCCTCGCTGCTGCCACGCTGGCGCGGCGCCGCGCCGATCCAGCGCGCCATCCAGGCCGGCGATGCGGACACCGGCGTGTGCCTGATGCAGATGGAAGCCGGGCTGGACACCGGCCCGGTGCTGCTGCGCCAGCACACCCCGATCCAGGCCGGTGAACTGGGCGGCTCGCTGCACGACCGCCTGGCCGAACTTGGCGCGCAGGTGCTGTCCGACGGCCTGGGCCTGCTGCGCGCCGGCCTCAAGCCGATCGCCCAGCCGCAGCCGGAACAGGGGGTGACCTACGCGCACAAGCTGGACAAGGCCGAAGCGCGGCTGGACTGGTCGCAGGATGCGCAGGTGCTGGAGCGCACCGTGCGCGCCTTCAACCCGTGGCCGATTGCCGAAGCCCAGCTGGCCGGCGAGCGCGTGCGCATCCACGGTGCGGTGGCGCTGGCCGACAACCAGGGCAAGGCCCCGGGCACCCTGCTGGCGGCCGGCCGCGACGGCATCGATATCGCCTGTGGCCAGGGCGCGCTGCGCCTGCGCGTGCTGCAGCGCGAGGGAGGCAAGGCGATCACCGCGGCCGACTACCTCAATGCCCGCCGCGACCTGGCCGTGGGCACCTGAGATGGCCCAGCCCCGCCAGAACAAACCGTCCCCCGCGCTGTCCGGCCTGGCCCCGGGCGTACCCACCCGCGTGCTCGCCGCCCGCGTGCTGGCCCAGGTGATCGGCCGTGGGCGCTCGCTCAAGGCCGAACTGGCCACCGCGCTGCCTACGCTGGACGACAGCCGCGACCGCGCCCTGCTCGAAGCGCTGTGCTTTGCCGTGCTGCGCCGGCGCACCGCCTATGACGCCGCCCTGGCGAAATGGATGCAGCGCCCGCTGAATGTGCGCGAGGACGAGCTGCGCGCGCTGCTGCTGGTCGGCTTTGCCCAGCTCGATGCGCTCGACCTGCCGGCGCATGCCGCACTTTCGGCCACGGTCGACGCCGCCCGCGCGCTGGGCAAGGAGCGCCAGGCCGGGATGGTCAACGCCTTGCTGCGCCGCGCCCAGCGCGATGGCATTCCGGCGCTGCCGGCGCGTGAGGCCTTCCCGCAGTGGATGGCCGAGCAGATCGAACAGGACTGGCCAGAGCAGGCTGACGCTGTCTTCAGTGCCAGCCTGCAGCCGGCGCCGTTGTGGCTGCGGGTCAACCGCCAGCGCGGCAGTCGCGCGGCGATGCTTGAACGGCTGGAGGCGGCGGGCATTGCCGCCGAGGCCAGCGAAGTGGGCGCCGATGCGATCCGGCTGCCGGTACCAGTGGCGGTGTCGGGGCTGCCCGGCTTCGCCGACGGTGCCCTGTCGGTGCAGGACCTGTCCGCCCAGCAGGTGGCCGATGCGCTGGCCGTGCCCACCGGCGCGCGCGTGCTCGATGCCTGCGCGGCCCCGGGCGGCAAATCCGCGCACCTGCTCGAGCGCGACCCCAGCCTGCGCCTGCTGGCGCTGGATATCGATGCGCGCCGGCTCAAGCGCATCAGTGAGACCTTTGCGCGCACCGGCGTGGGCGAACACGCCCAGGTGCGGGCAGCCGATGCCACCGATCCAGCCAGATGGTGGGACGGGCAGCCGTTCGACGTGATTCTGCTGGACGCCCCGTGTTCGGCCACCGGCATCATCCGCCGCCAGCCGGACGTGCTGCTGCACCGCCGCGCTACCGATATTCCGGCGCTGGTGGCGTTGCAGGCGCGCCTGCTCGATGCCTGCTTCGGCATGCTCGCCCCGGGCGGCACCCTGTTGTATGCGACATGCTCGATCCTGCGCGAGGAAAACCAGTTCCAGATCGAGGCCTTCCTGCAGCGCACCCGCGGCGCGGGGTTCCTGCCACTGGGTGACGCTTACGGTCATGACTCCTGGGCCGGGCGCCAGCGCCTGCCGGGGGAACAGGGTGCTGACGGCTTCTTCTATGCACGTCTGCTAAAGAAAGGGTAACCCTGCACCGTTAGAATCGCGCCCATGCTGAAAACACGCGAATCCCGGGAATTCTGGTTGCTTGCGCTGATGGCCCTGCTGGTAATCGGGGCAGGGCTGGGCATGCGCGATCCCTGGCCATCGGACGAACCCCGCTTTGCGTTGGTGGCCAAGCAGATGGTGCTGAGCGGGGACTGGTTGTTCCCGCACCGCGGTACCGAGCTGTACTCGGACAAGCCGCCGATGCTGATGTGGCTGCAGGCCGCGCTCTATACCGTGCTGCGCGACTGGCGGGTGGCGTTCCTGCTGCCCACCCTGCTGGCGTCGCTGGGCACGCTGGCCTGCGTGTATGACCTGGGTCGCCGGTTGTGGACCCGCAAGGTGGGCCTGTACGCCGCCTGGGCGCTGCTGTTCGCGGTGCACTTCACCTTCCAGGCAAAGAAGGCCCAGATCGACCCCCTCGTGGTGTTCTTCATCACCCTGGCCAACTACGGCCTGCTGCGCCACCTGCTGTGCGGGCCGGCCTGGCGCTGGTGGTGGCTGGGCTGGTTCGCCGCCGGCCTGGGGGTGATCACCAAGGGCGTGGGCGTGCTGGCGCTGTTCATGCTGGTGCCGGCGCTGGCCGCCGTCGCCATGGGCTGGCCGCGCGTCCGGCTCGACCTGCGCAACTGGCGGTTCTGGGTGGGGCCGTTGGCCTTCCTGGCCGCCATTGCGCTGTGGCTGGTGCCGATGGTGCTGGCCGCCACCGGCAGCGGCTCGGCCGAATACCGTGCGTACATGAACGACATCCTGTTCCGGCAGACGGCCAAGCGCTATGCGCAGTCCTGGGACCACCACCAGCCGTGGTGGTACTTCCTGGCCACCATGCCCTCGATGTGGATCCCCGCGTTCCTGCTGGTGCCATGGGCGATTCCCGCCTGGTGGCGACGCCTGCGCCGGCGCGACCCGCGCTACCTGCTGCTGCTGGGCTGGTGGCTGCTGATCGTGCTGTTCTTCTCCATTCCGCACGGCAAGCGCGACGTCTACATCCTGCCGGCGCTGCCGATGTTCTGCCTGGCGCTGGCACCGCTGCTGCCGGGCCTGCTGCGGCGGCGCGACGTGCAATGGGTGCTGGGCGGCTTCGCGCTCCTGCTTACCGTCGCGCTGCTGGGGATCGGCGTGCCCATGCTCGGCGGTGAGCCCAGCTTCGAGCGCAAGCTCATCCTTGAGCGGGGCATCGACACCTCGGTGACCGCCGCGCTGGGCTGGGTCGGCATCGCACTGGGGAGCTGGGGCGTGGTCAGCCTGGTGTTCAGCGGTGCGCGTCGTTTCCACCTGGCGGTGGTGTCGATCCTGGCCATGGCATGGGTGGCCTACGGGCTGGTGGGCTACCCGCTGTTCAACGATTCAAGTTCGGCGCGCGGATTGATGTACCAGGTGGGCCAGCGCATCGGCCCGGATGCCGAGCTGGGCCTGGTGGGCTGGAAGGAACAGAACCTGCTCATGTCCGACCGGCCGGTGCGCACCTTCGGCTTCAAGCGGCGCTGGTACCTGCAGCTGCAGGACGGCCGGGCATGGCAGGCTCAGGCGCCCGAGCGGCGCTGGCTGCTCGTGCAGCAGGCCGCACTGCTCGCCTGCGTGGACCGGGCCCAGGCCGAGCGCGTAGGGGTGGCCAATCGGCGGGGCTGGTGGCTGGTACCGGCGCGTGCGTTCGCAGGGCCCTGCCAGCCCAGTGCCGTGGACCTGGCGCGGATACGCCGCGAGCAGGGCAAGGAAGAGGGCGAGGACTGACCCTGCGCTCATGGATCATTCCCGACCGATCAGCGACAATGCCGCCCGCTCCGCCCGAGTCGCATTGAACGTGAACAACGCGCTTCCCCGTACCGCCGGCGTCCACCCTGTCCTGGCCTGGGTGTTCACGATCGCGCTTGGCCTGTCGCCGGTACTGCTGATGTCCACGATGGACGGCGGCAGCGCGGGCTATTACGGGCTGGTGCTGCTCAGCTTCATCGTGCTGGCCTGGGTGCGTCGCCCTGCGGTCGGCACCGTCTGGTGCGACAATCGCCGCGAGTACCTGTGGATGGTGGCAGGCATGGGCGTGATGCTGCTGGGCGTGCTGACCAGCCTTGCCGTGCATGGCATCTGGAAGGGATCGGAAACCGAAAAGGCGGTGCGTTTCCTCACCGTGGGCCTGATTCTCGCCGCCGCGTTGCGCGTGCCACGCCCTGTGCTGGTCCATGCCGCGTTCGGCCTGCTGGCCGGCATCTGGTATGCCGTGATCAACGTGGCCTGGCTGGTGCTGAGTACCGGTGCGCGCCCTGCGACCCGCCAGTTCAACGCCGTCACCTACGGCGACCTGACCCTGTTGTTCTCGGTGATTGCCTTCCTGTTGCTGGGCCTGCGCATCACCCGCTTCCGCCGCACCGAATTCGCACTCAAGCTGGTCAGCGGCATCGCCGGTATCGGGGCCTTCCTGGCCACGCAGACCCGTGGCGGCCTGCTGGCCATTCCGTTCTTCCTGTTCATCGCTCTGCTGGTGCAGGGTCGCCGCATGAACCGCTTCAAGGTCCTGTCCGCTGCGCTGCTGCTGGGCCTGGCCGGCATCATCGTGGCCAGCGATGCCTCGATGCGTGAGCGCATCCACCTTGGCGTGAGCGAGTTCGACCAGTGCCAGGTGGCGCACCTCTCCGATACCTCGGTATGCATCCGCCTGCAGCTGTGGAGCGCGGCCGGCCATATGATCCGCAGCGAGCCGCTGTTCGGCGTGGGCGGCGGCGACCGCTTCCGCGAGGAGCTGGCGCAGCTGGCCGACGCCAAGCAGGTCACCCCGACCGTGGCGCGCGACTTCGGCGAAACCCACAACGACCTGCTGTACTTCCTGGCCACCTACGGCGTGCTGGGCGGGTTGGGCCTGGTGCTGCTCTACATCGCGCCGGGCTGGGTGTTCGCCAGGCGCCTGCGGTTGGGTGTGACCGACCGGCCCACCCGCCTGTTCGCCGGTGCGGGCCTGATGATCTGCGTGGGCTTTGCGGTGTTCGGCCTGACCGAAATGATGTTCCGCGACATGCGCACCGCCTCGTTCTACGCCACCTGGATCGCCTTCTTCCTGGCCCTGTCCGACCCCCTGCGCCTGCGCACCCCAACCGACCGGTAGCGCCGACGCGTAGAGCCGACTGTTAGTCGGCTGCTCCCGCCAACGCCGCCGCATAACTAGCTTCAGTCAACGCACTGAACGTCTCCAACCCGAACGCTTCCACCGCATGCGCGCGCGCGGCCTGGCCGACGGCCGGCAATGTCTGCCGCAGCTCATACAGCGCCACCACCTGCGCGGCGATGGCGGCCACGTTCCGCACCGGCACGATCCAGCCGTTGTGCCCATGCGTGATGTTCTCAGGCAAACCCGCGTAATCACTGACCATCACCGGCTTGCCCATCGCCATCATTTCGCGGCAGGCAAACGAGATGGTTTCCACGTCGTAGGACAGCACGAAGCCCGCATCGCCGCTGGCCACGAACGGGCGGATGTCTTCCAGCAGCCCGGCAAAATGCACCTGCCCGGTTACGCCAAGCTGTTCCACTTCCGCCACCAGTTGCGGGTCGGGCTCGCGTCCGGCCACGGCCATGTGCACCTTGCCGCGCAGCGGTTCGGGCAGGGTGGCGATGGCGCGGGCCAGGTCGATCCAGCCCTTGTGGCCATCGGTGCCGGCGTTGCTCACCAGCACCAGCGCATCCGGGTCGAGGGTCCAGCGCGCGCGCAGGGCCGCGCCATCGGCGGGCGCAACCGGCGAAAAGCGCTGCAGGTCCACCCCATTGCGCACCACGTCGATCGGGCAGTGCCGGTACGGGCTGTGCAGCAGCATCTGCCGGGTGTGTTCGGACACGGCGATCACCCGGTCGGTGCCCCAGCGCGCACGCACGGCATTGCCGAAGGTGTTGCTGGATTTGCTGTTGTGCTTGGTGAACACCAGCTTGGGCCGCTTCGGCAACCCCGCCACCGCCTCCATCACCACGCGGTGATCGCGCGCGCCGTTGGCGTGCACGATGTCGATCCCGTGCTTGACGATCAGCCCGCGCAGCGTGCGCAGGTCCGCCCACTGCCGGCCCAGCGTGGCCAGGCCGCTGCTGAAGGCGATCTCCACCGGCTCGGCGATGCGCTCCTGGCGCACTACCCGCAGCACCCGGCTGCCGCCGGGTGCGGCCATGAACAGCTGATGGCGCGGCGACAGTGCGCGCGCCAGCGACGCCAGGTAGGTGGTGTGCCCACCGCCATCACCGGCGTGGAAGTTGGTGTAGAGGATCTTCATGGGGGCCTTCGGTAATACGCCCCCAAAGTCTGACATACCCGTGTTCAGGGAGTGTCGCCAACGTCCCGTGGCGGATCGCTGACCGGCTGCCCGTGCTGAAGCATCCACAGCATGATGGTCTTCTGCCGCACGTAGTTGGCGCGCACGTAGGCATACACCAGGCCATGCCAGCCATCGCGGAAACCGCCGCGCAGCAGCAGCCCCCGCCAGAACCGCCACGCCGGGGCGAGCACCAGCTTGGCCAGCGTGGCGCGCTTGCCGCGCGCGAACTCGTGCTCGGCCATCATCCGTGCATAGCGCTGGGTCTTGGCCAGCTGCTGTTCCAGTGAGCGGTAGGGGTAGTGGATGAGGTCGCCGCGCAGGGTGCCCACGCTGCCATCGACACTGGCTGCTTCGTGGATCTCGCGCTTGCCGCGCCAGCCGCCGTGGCGGCGGTCGAACAGCCGCAGCACCCGGTCCGGGTAGGCATTGCCATGGCGCAGGAACTTGCCGAAGTACTCGGAAAGCCGGGCAAAGCGATAGCCATGGTGGCCGGTGAAGCCCACCGCCTGGGCGGCGAGGATCGCTGCGCGCAGGTCGTCGCTGATGCGTTCGTCGGCATCCAGGCACAGCACCCAGTCGTGCGTGGCCTGCGCCACGCAGAATGCCTTCTGGCTGCGGAAGCCGTCGAACGGGCGTTGCAGCACCCGCGCCCCGGCGGCCGTGGCGATGGCCACCGTGGCATCGGTGGAGTACGAGTCCACCACGATGACCTCATCGCAGAAGGCCAGCGAGGCCAGGCAGTCGCCGATGCGGTCGGCTTCATTGAACGCGATAATGCAGGCCGAGATGCGAGGCCGTTCAACGGGAGCGGTCGTGGAGGACATGATGGCCGAGTACCTGCTGTTTGCGACGGAACGCTATGCGTTGCCTATTCTCGCCCCGTTGGCCCAGGCGTTGCACGCCTCCGGTCAATCGGTGTCGGCGTGGTTTGCCGACGGAGCGGCCGGGGCCAGCCTGCCAGGCGTGCCCAACGTTGGCCTGCAGCAGGCGCTGGCGCTGCGCCCGCGCGCGGTGTTCAGCGCGGCCAACTGGGTGCCGCCGTTCATTGCCGGGGCCAAGGTGCAGGTCTTCCATGGCTTCAACGTGCAGAAGCGCGACAGCGCCCGTGGCCACTTCCGCGTACGCGGGCTGTTCGACCTGTACTGCACCCAGGGCCCGGCCACCACCACCCCGTTCCGCGAGCTGGCCGCACGTGAGGGCCACTTCGCGGTAGCCGAGACCGGCTGGCCGAAGCTCGACCCGCTGTTCCTGGACGACGGCGGCGCCAGTGCGGCGCTGCGCGCGCCCGCGCAGGGGCGGCCGGTGATCCTGTTCGGCTCCACCTTTACCGAGCGCCTCAGCGCGGCCCCGCACCTCTACGAGCAGATCGCCGGGGACATCGCACGGGGCGGCCACTACTGGCTGCTCACCCTGCACCCCAAGTGCCCGCCGGAGTTGTTTGCGCGCTACCACGCACTGGCCGGCGCCAACGCCGCCTTCATCGAACCGGAACAGGTGATGGCCGCGCAGCGCGCCGCCGATGTGCTGGTATCGGACACCTCCTCGATCGTCTCCGAGTTCGTGGTGCAGCACAAACCGGTGGTGACCTTCCGCAACCGCGTCCCGCAGCCGCACATGATCGATTTCGACGATCCGGCCCAGCTGCCGGCGATGCTGGCACGCGCGCTGCACCCGGAGCCGGCGTTGATGGCGGAGATCCGCCGCTACGCCGACGACATCCACCCGTGGCGAGACGGCCGCTCCAGCGAGCGCGTAATCGCCGCCACCGAGGATTTCCTGGCAGGCGAGATGGGTATCCTGAAGCGCAAGCCGTTCGGCGCGTGGACGCGCGGCCTGCAGATCCGCAGGGACCTGGGTTATTGGGGCCCCTCCAAGCGGTAATGGTTACCGATACGGGCGGCGCTTCACGAACGCAGCATTGAGCTGTTCAAACACCGCCCGCGCCTCGGCTTCCGGCAGATACCGCAGGCACAACGCGATGCTGCCGCTTGCCCCCGCCGTATCCAGCCATACGCTGGACGTGCCCAGCCACCGGTCCAGCGGCGAGCGGCCCAGCCGCAGCGCCTGCAGCTTGTCCAGCTCGGCAAACCGCCACCAGCGCTGCCACCAGCCACCGCGCACGGCCACGTAACGCGCATCCAGGTGCCAGCCCATATGCGCCATGGTGCGATGTGCGCGCAGCGCCGACCACGGCAGCCACGCCAGCACCAGCGCGCCCCACGGCCCCACTTCCCACACGGCACCGGCAGCCAGCAGCGGCACGATCACCAGCGCCGGCAGGCACAACCGCCACCAGCCGCGCAGCGGCACCGGCCGCCACTGCGCCGGTGGCCACTGCAGCTGCGGCAGAAGGTGCTGCACCAGCGTGTTGCAGGCCTCGGGCGTAGCCAGCGGCGCCAGTTCGCGCAGGTCGCGGCGTTCGCCATCGGTGGATACACCTGCGGCGATATCGATGCGCAGGTGGCGGCGATTGAACCCGCGCTGCAGCGCGGTTTCGCGCAGCGTCCAGGCCTGGATCCGCCGGCGCGCCACACTGGTGCGCATACGCGTGAGCAGGCCGCTGGCCACGGTGAGGCGGCGCTCGTGTTCGGTCAGCCGGAAGCCGTGATAGCGCAGCAGCGCCACTGCCACGGAGAACACCCGCAGCAGTGCCCAGAAGCCGATCACCATTACCAGTGCCGCCACCACCCAGACCCAGGTGGCCGGGTGCAGGGAGCTGGCATAGCCGAACGCCTGGCGGCCACCGTGTTCAATGGCGTCGTCGACCGCGCCGCGCGGGAACAGCTGGTACGACGCACCGATAGCGGCCAGCACCACCACCCAGCCGCGATTGGACAACAGCCCGACGCGCACCACATCGGCGGTACCCAGCTGCAGCAGGACATCTTCGGCCGGGACGTCGGGGGTTTGCACCGCCGTCGTATCCCCGCTGGCCACCTGCTGCTGCCCGCGCTGGCGCACCAGCTGCTCCAGCGCCAGCGCCTGGTCCAGCTTGAGCACGCGCATTTCCGCTTCCGGCCGATTCCCGCCGGCCGATTCCAGGCGCAGTTCGGCCACGCCGAACAGCCGGTGCAACGGATTCTGGTGCACCACCACGTTGTGGATGCGTGCGAAGGGAATCTCGCGCCGGTTGCGTGAAATCACCCCGCTGCGCACGCTGATCGCATCGCGGCCGATCCGATAATGGAAGGTGAGGTACTGCAGGATGGAAACGGCCACCAGCACCACGATCACCACCAGCGCGGCCAGGTTCGACCACATCTCCTCCTGGTCACTGTCGCCGCGGCCACCGAACACCACCAGCGCTACCAGCGGCAGCAGGAACTGGCGCAGCTGCATCAGCAGCACGAACAGCCACGACCATGGATGCAGGCGCTGGTCGGGGGCGCCGTCGTCAGCCAGGGGTGTGCTCACAGGGCGTCGTCGTCCTGGTCCAGCTGGCGCCCCAGCGTATCGCGCAGGTGCTCGGCATCGGCCTGGTCCAGCCCGGCCAGCGACACCGCACTGAAACGGCTGCCGGCGGTATGCACCACCAGGGTGGACAGCCGCGCGGTGCGTTCGATCGGGCCACGGCGCAGGTCCAGGTGCTGCACGCGCGACAGCGGCACCCGGGTCTCCAGCTGCCACATCAGGTCACGGCGCACGCCCAGCCCCTGCGCATCCAGCCGCCACCACGTGCGGCGCTGCCGGCGGAAGCCGAAGACGCCGCCGATCAGCGCGCCGGGAATCAGCATGGCCGGTCCCGCGATCCAGCGCATCGGCAGGTCGAAGACCACCCACAGCGTGCCGAGCACGCCCCCGATGAAGATTGCACCGGTGATGGCACCGGCCACGCCGGCGATGGTGGCCGCGCGCAGCGGCAGCGGCTGCCACGTGCCCTGGTCGGGCAGGGGGGGCGGGGACGGCAACGGGGCAGGGGACGGGTCGGACAAGGCAGGCGCTCGGCAGGAGGAAACATGCCGGGCGTCCACATCAGGTCGGCTGCGCCCGTCGCGCAGACGGTAGCAGGTTGGCGCGGGCTATTGCGCGGCCTGGATCAGCGCGTCCACATCCAGCAGGTGGCCGGCGCGTTCGGCCTTGGTGCGCAGGTAGTGCTCGTTCTCGGCGGTGATGTCGCCGGTCACCGGCACACAGTCCACCACCTCGATCCCGGCATGGCGCAGGCGCTGGGCCTTGGTCGGGTTGTTGCTGAGCAGCTGTACGCGCTGTACGCCCAGGCCCTGCAGCATCGCCACCGCGCTGCCATAGCGGCGCTCGTCGGCGCCGAAGCCCAGCTGTGCATCGGCATCGATCGTATCCAGCCCATCGTGCTGGTAGCCATAGGCGCGCATCTTGGCGGCAATGCCGGTGCCGCGGCCTTCCTGGTCCAGGTACAGCAGCACCCCACCGCCCAGTTCCTTGAGCTTGCGCAGCCCGCGCCGCAGCTGGTCGCCGCAGTCGCACTTGAGCGAGCCGAACAGATCGCCGGTCAGGCACGAGGAATGCACGCGCACCGGTACCACGCCGGCAAGATCGGGGTTGCCCACGATGATCGCCACCTGGTCGCGCTGGGCCACGCCGCCGCGGAACACCGCAAATTCGGTCATGCCCACTTCGCGCAGCGGCACCGGCGAGCGCGCCACCAGCTCATAGGCGTGGGCGGCCTGCTCGGCGCCCTGGGCCAGGTCGCACAGCGATACCTGCGCGCAGCTGTCGAAGCGGGCATCGCCCGGGGCAAGCAGTACCCCGACCATGGCCGGCAGCAGCAGGCCCAGCCGGGCGATTTCCACCGCGGCCTCATCCAGGGCCTGCCCGGCGGTCCAGCCAGCCGGCATCGGCTCGGCATCGCGCAGGTAGCTCAGCGAGGGCAGCGCATCGAAGTCGACCCCGGCCAGCGGGACGCGTGCGCCGTCTTCGGCGGCCACCCCCAGCACCCGCGCGCGGGTAGCGGTCAGGAACAGGTAATGCTGCCCGGCGGCCACCCCGGCAAAGGCGGTGTAGCTGCTGCGCGTACTGCTGTCCAGTGCAATGAAAGCCAGGCGCTGGCCGTGGCCGTCATCGATCACCACCGGGCGGCCGGCACGCAGTTCGGCCACCGCGCGCTCGCAGCGGATCGCGGCCGGATCGCCGAACGGGGAAGAAGCAACTGGGGACATGGCAGGGGCCGTGGGGGACATCGTGGTTTCACAGTGGGGTCGGAAGGCGCCGATTCAATCGTGGCCGGTGCGACGCAGCGTCGCGCTCAGTGCGGATGTTGTTCGGTGGCGTACGGGTCCACTTCGTCGCTGTGCGGCGGGCGCAGCGTGTAACGCTTGTAGGTCCACTGGTACTGGGCCGGATCGCGGCGGGCAATCGCCTCGATGCCGGCATTGAGCGCACTGGCGGCCGTGCGCGGGTCAGGATCGGCCACGGCGGCGTCAGCCGGCGTGATGTGCAGGGCGAACTGCATGCCCGGCCCGGTGCGTTCGCACCACCCGTACAGCACCGTGGCCCCGGTGCGCTCGGCCAGCCGGTTGACCAGGGTCATGGTCAGCGCTTCCACCCCGAAAAACGGGGCGAATACACCATCGCCGGCCTTGGGTTGCTGGTCCGGCAGGATGCCGGTGGCGCCGCCGTCCTTGAGCACCTTGAACAGCTGGCGCACCGCCGGCCCTTCGGCCCGGACCTGCTGCACGTTGCTGCCCCCCCGCACCAGCTGCAGGAATTCATCGCCCACCGCTTCATCGGGCGCCTTGTAGACGATGGCGATCGGCCCGCGCGAGGCCAGCCACTGGTTGAGCAGCTCCCAGTTGCCGTAGTGCGGGGCGGCCACGATCACGCCCTTGCCGCTGGCCAGGGCCGCGTCGTACAGCGCCTCGCCATGGCGTTCGGTGAGCAGGGCCAAGTTCCGTTCGCGCGGACTGGTCCACAGGCGCAGGGTTTCCACCGCCTGCAGCGCGGTCGAGCGCAGCACCGCCTTGTGCAGGGCGGCGCGGTCCTCGGCCGACAGCTCGGGGTAGGCCAGCTCCAGGTTGCGCCGGGTCACCCGGCTCTCGCGGGCGTCCAGGGCGATCCAGAGCCCGGCCAGGCCATGGGCAAAGCCGCGCAGCCAGGACCAGGGCAGGCGGGTGAACAAAGCGGCGGCGCGGTAGGCCAGGCGGGCGGTGGTTTGCGGTTTCATCGGGGCAAAGTCTAGCCGGTGCAGGCGCTTAACCCCTAAGGTAGGCCGCTTGTTCATCCTGGAAAGCCTCGCCATGCTCGTCCTCATCCAGCGCGTTACCCAGGCCAGCGTCAGCGTGGACCACGCCGTGGTCGGCCAGATCGGCCCGGGCCTGCTGGCCCTGGTGGGCATGGAGCCGGGTGATAGCGACGCCCAGATCCGGCGGATGGCCGAACGCCTGCTTGGTTACCGTGTGTTTGCAGATGAGAGCGGGAAAATGAACCGATCCCTGGGGGAGACAGGGGGCGGCCTGCTGCTGGTGAGCCAGTTCACCCTCGCGGCAGACACGGCCAGCGGGATGCGCCCGGGCTTCAGTACCGCCGCGCCGCCTGACGAGGCTGAACGTGGATTCAACAGATTGGTGGAGATCTGTCGTCAAAAGCACGTTTCAGGGGTGGAAACCGGTCAGTTTGGCGCCCATATGGTTGTCAGCCTGATCAACGATGGTCCGGTGACCTTCCTGCTCAGACCCTGACCCCGGGACCACCGCCCGGGCCCGAGGGGCGCTGGGCTGGTATAATGCTAGGTTCTATTCCCTATCCCTGCCGGTGGCGCGAGCACTACATGGCCAACGAACGTCCTGCCCAGCAAAACGACATCAAGCTTCTGATCAGCAAGGGCCTGGAACAGGGCTACCTGACCTACGCCGAAGTCAATGACCACCTGCCCGACGACATTGTCGACCCGGAGCAGATCGAAGACATCATCGGCATGATCAACGGCATGGGCATTGATGTCCATGAAGTTGCGCCCGATGCCGAAACCCTGCTGCTCAACGACGGCAACACCGGTAACCGCGAAGTCGATGACACCGCGGCCGAAGAAGCTGCCGCCGCACTGAGCGCACTCGACACCGAAGGTGGCCGCACCACCGACCCGGTGCGCATGTACATGCGCGAAATGGGTACCGTGGAGCTGCTGACCCGCGAAGGCGAAATCGCCATCGCCAAGCGCATCGAAGAAGGCCTGGGCCAGGTCCAGGCTGCACTCGGCACCTTCCCGGTGTCGGTGGAATCGCTGCTGGCCGATTACGAAGCGCACAAGGAGGGCAAGAAGCGCCTGGCCGAAGTGATCGTCGGCTTCAACGACCTGGTGGAAGAAGTGCCGGCCCCGGTCGTGGCTGAAGACACCAGCGACGACGCCGATGCGGACGCCGACGAAGACGAAGAAGACGGCGACGACGTCGAAGAAGAAGCCGGCCCGACCGGTCCGGACCCGGAAGAAGTCGCCCGCCGCATGGCCGAGCTGGCTGCTGCCTACGCTGCCTTCAAGAAGGCGGCGACCAAGGCCGACCGCAAGCCGCTGATCAAGCTGCGCGACGACATGGCCGCCGTGTTCGTCACCCTGAAGCTGCCGTTGCCGCTGACCGACGTGCTGGTCAAGCAGCTGCGCGATGTGATGGCCGACATCAAGGGCCACGAGCGCCGCGTGCTGAACCTGGCCACCGTGACCGCCCGCATGCCGCGCAAGGACTTCATCCGTTCCTGGGAAGGCAACCAGACCAACCTGGAATGGGTGGAAGACGCACTGAAGCGCAAGCAGAAGTGGTCCTCGGCCCTGCGTGACGTCAAGGACCAGATCATTGCCGAGCAGCAGGCCACCATCGACATCGAGAAGAACACCTCGCTGGAGCTGGAAGAGCTGAAGGAAATCAGCCGGGCCATGGCCTACGGCGAAGCCAAGGCGCGCAAGGCCAAGAAGGAAATGGTCGAAGCCAACCTGCGCCTGGTGATCTCCATCGCCAAGAAGTACACCAACCGCGGCCTGCAGTTCCTCGACCTGATCCAGGAAGGCAACATCGGCCTGATGAAGGCCGTGGACAAGTTCGAGTACCGCCGCGGCTACAAGTTCTCCACGTATGCGACCTGGTGGATCCGCCAGGCCATCACCCGTTCGATCGCCGACCAGGCGCGCACTATCCGTATTCCGGTGCACATGATCGAAACGATCAACAAGTTGAACCGCATTTCCCGCCAGATGCTCCAGCAGTACGGCCGCGAGGCCACGCCGGAGGAGCTGGCCAAGGAAATGGACATGCCGGAAGACAAGATCCGCAAGGTGATGAAGATCGCCAAGGAGCCGATCTCGATGGAAACCCCGATCGGCGACGACGAGGATTCCCATCTGGGCGATTTCATCGAGGACACCAACGTGGAGTCCCCGATCGAGAACACCACCAACATCAACCTGTCGGAAACCGTGCGTGACGTGCTGGCTGGCCTCACCCCGAGGGAAGCCAAGGTGCTGCGCATGCGCTTCGGCATCGACATGAACACCGACCACACCCTGGAAGAAGTGGGCAAGCAGTTCGACGTCACCCGCGAGCGCATCCGCCAGATCGAAGCCAAGGCGCTGCGCAAGCTGCGTCACCCGAGCCGCTCCGAGCAGCTGCGCAGCTTCCTGGACATCGATTGATTGCCAGGCAGTCGCGTAAATGAAAAAACCCCGCTTCGGCGGGGTTTTTTTATGGAATTACGTAATGTAATTCGTAATTAAATTGCGGATACCCCGAGGGATGTAACTTTCATGCCCTAGCAAGATCAATGACTTGTTTCAATGAAGGCTTGCAGGAGCCATGAGGGTGTGAGACTTTTACGTAAGTTAATTCGTAAGAATTTAGCCTCATGGCTCGCCCCCGTATCCATCAACTGCAGGATCTGCTGGACAGGCTTCCGCCAGGGCAGATAGTTCCTGCAGCAGACCTCTTGGAAGGCCTTGGGATCACTCGGCCTACCTTGGGCCGGCTGGTCGCCGAGGCGAGGGGGAGCGTGGTCCGATTGGGGCGCACGCGCGCAACCGCCTATGCCATGCGCCAAGTCACGGCTGCCGGAAGCGAGTGGCCGCTGTACCGTATGCGGGATGACGGGAGCCTCGAAGAGCTCGGGCAGATGGTTGCGCTCAGTGGCGACACTTTCCATGTACAGCTTGAAGGTGATCGTCCTAATCTTGTCCGCCCGCCGGAGGGTGACGTTGCCGGGTATTTCCCGGGATTACCTTGGTATCTCGATGATCTGCGTCCCCAAGGCTTCCTGGGACGCACGTTTGCACACAGGCGTGGGCGACACCTGGGCCTCCCCGAGGACATCAACCGTTGGCAGCTCGGTGACACCCTGCAGGCTCTGGTGAGGGCGGGAGGAACCGAAGCTGGCGATCTGCTCCTGGGGGGCGATTCGGTTGCAGGGGCGCTGGCGGCGTTGGACGCGCCGCCCGACCGTGTACGTGCGCAAGACCGCGCACGCTACTACCCGGAATGGGCTACAGCCGCGCTCGAGGGTGAGGATGTCGGATCATCGCCGGGAGGAGAGCAACCCAAGTTCACCGCCACAGTCGAGCACCTGGGAGGGCGCTATGCGGCATTGGTGAAGTTTGCCCTTGCAGGCGCGGGCGAAGCATCCGAGCGTTGGGCGGATCTACTGGTCTGTGAGCACTTGGCTTTGGAGGTGCTGCGCGACTCGGGTGTAAGCGCCGCAGCCTCGTGCATTCTCCAGACGGCCCAGCACACCTTCCTTGAAGTCCAGCGCTTTGATCGAACCCCGGATACCTTGGGACGGCGCGGATTCGTTTCCCTGCTGGCGTTGTCTTCCGCCTTTGTGGGCGAGGTGACCGTTGATTGGGGACAAGCGGGCGAGCAGCTCCTGGACCTGCGATGGGTCGATCAGGACGCGGCTCGCCGCATGGCGCAGCTATACGCGTTTGGCCGATTGATTGGCAACTCGGACATGCACCAGGGAAACATCGGGTTCCACTTGGCGGACCGGGGTTCGCTGCCGCTTGCCCCTGCTTACGACATGCTTCCTATGTCGCTGGCTCCATCGCGCACCGGCGTGCTGCGTGCGACAGCTCCGATCAATCCGGTGGCACCGCTGCGCGCCGGAGAGCTAGCACACCTGCAGTGGGCTGCGCCCTTGGCCGTGGACTTCTGGGAGCGCGTGGCGGGCTCGAGCCTGCTGCGTTCCCCAGTCCTCCGAGACGTAGCCGAAGAGAACGCGCGGCGGGTCAGCGCAATGGGACTGCGGTTCGGATGATTGCGCTTCGGACGCGTAGCCCAGTGGCAAGACGGGCCTCGGGTCCACTACACTTCCGGGCTACGGGGGCCTATAGCTCAACGGTTAGAGCAGAGGACTCATAATCCTTTGGTTGAAGGTTCGAATCCTTCTGGGCCCACCAAAGAAATCATGCACTTAGGGCGTCCGCCATGTACCTCATTAGAGCTTGCGGAAAAATGGGCGGAAAAATTAGCGGCGTCGCGGAGGTTTCACGACTGGCAGATCATGGTCGTAGCGACCCGTCGTAGCCGGCGATTGGTGGCCTGCCGCGTCTTGCTTGTCGCCCCGATTGCCGACCGTGTCGGTGATGCCACGATGCTTCAACCCATGCAGGGAAAAGCGATCCTGTTTCTCGATCACGCCCTCCAGCATCGCCATGGTGATGAAGCGCTGCCACGAACTGTCCAGGGATGACTTGGCCATCCGGTTGCCCGTCTGCTCCACCAGAAGCACGCGGTTCTCCGGTCGCAAGGGCACAGCAAAGCTCCGCCCCTCGCGATTCCAGATCGCGCTGCGGCGTGCAGCGAGCTCGTCCCACGCTGCAGTCATCTCGTCGTCCCACAGAGTGACGGAATCGCGCGAGCCCTTCCTGCGTTCCCCATGTACGCCTTCCTTCAGCCGGTGCGCATCCGTCAGGGCGCACACCTCAATGCCGCGCAGACGTGCACTGTATGCCAGCACCATGACAGGCGCGATGTATGACGGGCAGCTGCCTTTCGTGTGCGATGACCGTGCACCGCGTTCGCGCGCGAACGCCAGCACCAGGTCGAACGCGGCTGGCGTGGGCATGCGGTGTTGCTTGGCTTCCCTGGCTTGCCTGACGCCGACGGCGGGGTTACTGGCGCACAGCCCGCTGCGGACGCCCCACGCGAGCGTTCGCCGCAGGTAACGGAAGAGATGGTTTGCCTTACTCGGGGTAGGTGGGAGCGCGGGCTGATGGCGATTCGCGGGCCGGCCCATGGCGAACACCTCCACCAAGCGCTGCGCAACAGGCGTGGTGATGCGGTCCACCTGCACATCGCCGAGGATGGTCCCGTCGCGACGGATGTAGCCCGCTAAGACATCTGCGTAGCGCCGATAGTCACCCTGCGTGCCTATGGCCAGTTCCTTGAACTCCATGGACTCATGAAAGCGATCGAACAGGTAGCGCAACGTGCCGCGTTGTAGCCGGTTGATCTGGGCCTCAACGATGGCGTGCAAATCCGACAGACGGGCACCCTTGTAGGCCACGGTCCTGCGTAGGGGCCGCCCACCTTCCGCATGCGGCTTGTAGATGAACCACCGACCGTCGTGCCAGTAGATCCCGCGCGGCAGCGCGAGCTGGTCGATATGCGTAGGAATCTCCGGATTGAACTTGCGCTTCCTGCCCATGCTCATCAACACCTATGTGTCTTGGAAATTAGTGCACATCGCAGCGGGCCACGCCTCGAAGTCCGCAGGACGAATGGGCCGACGTACTCAGCCAGCTACATGCTAAGTGGCGCATCCAGGTCGCTGCCCACCGAGGCGTTAGCGATAGAGAGGCCCAATGGTGGGAGACCCTTCGTGATAGTCTCCCACCGGCCCGGTGCTTGTGCCACTGCGGGGGGCAAATGGCAATCTTGCCGTAGGCATTGCTCTCTCCTGAGTCTCCGCAACGCAGGCCTAGGGTGACGTTGGCGCGTCACCGCCGGGCCAAGCTTCCTGCCCTGATGCTTGGGCGGCCTGATCGCTAGTTCAGGCCGGATTTTTTCGACAGCTCGCGTGCCATCGAACGACGAACAGGGCTGTGAAGCAGCTCGTGTGGGATGTCCTCGACCCGGAGTTCGGAGATCCCAATAGACTCGTAGGTTTGCTGAGCCGGCGGTGAGGAGTTCTGGGAAAGGAGAGCGGAAAGTCTGGAAACGAACGCCATCAGAGCTTCTTTGTCAAGATGGCGCTCACCTGCGGGCATCGTCTCTGCCTGCTCTCTCCGGAAAAGCCCGTAGGCATGCTCAAAGTGTGGCCGGATAGCCAGTTGCAGATCACCAAGGGCATCCTCCGCTGCTGCCGATACTGCGGCACGACGCTTGGAAAGAGCCGTGTTAGCGAGGTCAGCAGCGGCGACTTCACACCTGAGCAACGATGGCTCCAGTTCCTCGCACATAGCCTGATACTCATCAGCGAGGGAAAGTGAAGATCGCTCCGAAGCTCTAAGAGCTTCAAGATCAGCCGTGAGGACGCCGTCCGAATCCCGCAGCAAGCGGCTCCAGTGAGTCCGCGCTGTCTCGGCATCAGCGCGAGCAGCCCCCTTTCGCTGGCTCAGATCGAGCATTCTTTGGCGCATGGATGTCATGGCAGTGATTGCACTCCGAGCTGCGTCCGCTGCAGCCTCGTATTCCAACCGGCAGCGCTCAAATGCAGAACCTTCCGCGCGCTCCGCATCCCGACTATCCCCAACGACGAGATTCCGTGGAATCATTTTTTGTACTCCCGTAGGTAAAGCGAATGACCTGTGCACAGGAGATTGCGCACATAGATAAAGTGAAATCGGTAGGCGCCTTTCAAGGCGCCGCAACTGCCAGATGAGGCGTACGCCCGGATGCCTGAGTTGCGTACCAGCCAGTTCCAAAGCTACATGGGTGGATTAGCCTTCGTGACCTCGAGAGTCGTGGCATGGGCCGCATCTGCAATTGCTCGTGCAATATCTTCCTGTACGTAGGCACCGATAGCTGCAATCGCTTCAAGCGATATCCCCATGCGCTCCCCCATTCCCTCGCCTACGCTGGCGATGAGGGATGCTGCATGACGGGCACGTTCAAGCCGGTTGAACGCCTCCTCTGTCATCCAGTAACCGCTCATTGCAGTGCACCAGGCTGGGTGCGTTCGGCCAGTGTTAGCTGGATCTCGCTGAGGGTCAGTTCGCCTGGATCGGGTCGAATAAGCTGCAGCTGACCGCATAGGTCAGCCCAGCTTGAATGATCCCATTCCAAGGAGTCCGCGATGGCTCCAAAGCAATGCGCAAGGCGGGAGGTGAAAGTACGGCTACAAACTGAAGATTCAGCGGTCATGACAAGATCCCTTCTACCTAGGAATTCGCCCCCGCAAGACCAAGCGAGGTGGCGGCCGGTGCGGGTTGGTCTACCGGGAAGGAATCTATACCGGCGGGGCCGAAGCCCCCCGCGCACCGTCCGCCATATGACTGGCTGACACGCGCCCATTGCAATGCAACAGGCAAAAAGAAAGCGCCGTATGTTGCAGCATGGGCGCCTGTGCGCTCCTTCAACGAGAGACCAATCCCGGACGCCGAATTTGCGGCGACGATGCAATGCTGCTCCACAGTCGGGCGACGTGTCAAGTCCAAAGTCACGATGTTGGGGAAGGACAGGCTGCACGATTCGCCGCCGCTTGCAACTTATACGCGGCGCGCTCTGCCGTGCCGCTTAGAGGTAGGCAAACGTCGGCGCTTGGGCAGGCGCTTGGCGAGATGGTGCGGACGATTTCCGTGTAGGCAGAGAAGGTGTGGCCACAAATCGCATTACGACATTGCAAGACAGACTCTCTTAGTAGCTTGCTATGCATCACGCTGGTGCGAACGATAGATGGTGACAGGCAATGGGGACAGCGCATGAACGCCCGGCTAGATGACATGTTCGAACCCGGATTTGATTTGGAAAAGTGATGCTGATCGTCCGGCCACTCAACTAATGTGTTGGCCTTCGACTTAGAGGCTATGGTCTTTGCGGGCGACTTACGTTTGGCATCGGTTGTGCAATCGGCATGTACACCGCCTGCGCTCTCCACGCTCTCCACGCTCTCCACGCGCTCCGGGCGCAAGGCGGGGGGCATTGCTTAAGGTGCCGCTCAATTCGGTCTGCTGGCTAGAAGCACACATTAGGAGCTCACCACTACGGTCCAAGAATGCTTAGCGGTTGAGATGCGCTTTGTTCGTGTGCACGTCGAGTCACCGGGTTGCTGCATAACGACACTGCCTACTCCGTCAATTCCACGGTGGTTAGGAAGACCAGCCGGCTCACGCACGACGTGAGACCTCAGGCTTGCGCGGATGCCGGGATGCCGGGATGCCGTGCAAAGCGGAGTGGCAAGCGGTCAATGCAATCTTGCTTTCCATATCAGGGGCTCCTGCATGGCAGCCCCCGCGGGCAAGATCCCGGGAGTAAATTGTCGAAACGATAAGGCTCGAGATGGCCTGAAGTCTCTGAGATGACAGCCTTCGTCGGCTTGGCGAAGGTAGCTTCACTTCGACTGTGGCTAGGTGTCCGTAAAAAGTCTGGCCAAGAAGGAGAGTGTCGCGCTCATGCACCAAATCAGAAGGCAGCAAAGTGCGCCGACGAACACCGCGACAGCTGTGACGGCAAACAGGTATGTCAAGGAGAGTATTCCTTTGCTCAGGGAACTCGTTCGGGGCTAATGGACAGTTGGATATCTAGAGGGAACCTTGTATCTCTCGGGGGATATGATTCTGCACCTCGACAACCTCATACTTTGTGTTCACGTGGATCCCACTTTCGGGATCAGCTTTTCGATAGATCTTTAGGACTACTCTCAGCATGTCGCCGGGCGCTATGGTGATGTCGTGGGCGGAGAAGGCCTCATAGAATGCGTGATCCAAGACAGGAGCTGAGATCTTTACGCCTCGCCAGTAGAACTCCCATTTCCTGCGGCCTCGCGACATGATGGCGCGGGATATCTCAAGCACTGCATCTTCATAAATCGCGTTGGCGTCGTCAGCCTCATACCGGGATGCAATCAGGCCGAACTGCTCGCGCGGGACTGAGGGCAGTCCAGGCCACTTGCCGGGAGGCGTAATCTTGAGGCCAGTAACCGCAGGATCTTTGAGCGCACCGTTGAACAACTGGCTCATAGACGACTGAAATCGCTCCGATCTTTCAACTACCTTCTTTGCGTCATAGACTTCGCGCGGAACAAGTATGATCTTTTCCCCTGAACGGATCTCAACGGAGTCATCGTTGATGATGATTATCGGCTCTTTGTCCGCGCCCAGAGTGTGGTCATAGATCCATGTTGCGATGATGCCGTAGATGATCGCCTTCGAAAATTCATGGGAGAATATGTTTCCCGCCTTCTTGACGACAGCCTTGAGCGTAGCGCGAAAGCTTCCATCTTCAAGTTGCTCAACCACCACCTCTACCGAGTAGCCGGGGTTGACGATGGAGTTGGCCTCCTTTATTGCGTTGGCCAGTCCAACAAGCGACGACGCTAGCGCGTATGCATTGATCTGATGAAGCGCGGTATCAAAGTGTAGTACTAGGCGATTCGTATCATGCGGAATCTCAATGACGTCCATGACAAAAATATCCCCTGATGTTGGCTGGTATCCATGGCGGATGTGCCGATGTGCCGATGAGCCGGGGCAGCCATTCCCGTCACATCTGCACAAGCAGCGCCTGTGGGTGGATATTAGAGCGGCTTCCTTGTAGCAACAACGGCGCGGTAGCGGTCCGGACCGGCGTGGGAGCAAACTCCACTGTGGTCGCCCTGCTTGCGCTAGAGCTGGCGCGGCGAGACCCAGCTTAGTGGTGCCAGGGGAGGGCGAGGGTGCGGCCGAAGCAAGTGCCGGCCTTGGGCGGCTCCGGCGAACTGGGCGCCGAGTTTGGTCTCGCAGCCAAGGTTCATATCGCCCCGGAGTTGACTGGATCCGATACAGCCAGAGGCTTCGCAACATGGAACCCGAGTTCCCGGCGGCTAGCTGCATCAGCTGTGGTAGTCAGGTGCGGACTAGGAGGTGTAGGGCGTGCCGGAGTGGATGCCGGCCGTGCAGGCCGCGCTACTCAACCAGTCGGCCACGCTGTTCCGCCGCAACTAATACAACCGTGGCTCGAACGCCGTCTTCATCCTGTACCTGACCCACTCGCAGGCGGAATCGTCCGCCGTAACCGCCCTGCGCGAGGCGCTCGGGGCCGCGCGCGGCGCGGGCAACTTCCGAATCCTGTTCGTGCACTCGCCCAACGGCAACAAGGACGGTCTGCAGATCATCCCGGTGAGCGAGGTCGCGGACAAGGATGAGTTCGCCAAAATCAAGGGCGTGACGAGCGACGACATGCTGGCCGCGCTGCGTGTGCCGCAGCTGCTCGGCATCGTGCCACAGAATAGTGGCGGCTCGATCCGCGACGCGGCGACGGTTTGGGCTGCGATAGAGCTGGCTCCGCTGCAGACGCGCATTACCGCGATCAACGACTGGCTGGGCCAGGAAGTGATCCGCTTCGCTCCCTTTGAGTCTGCACCGGGGGTGGCGTGAAGAACCTGCGTTGTGGCGATTGCGCCAAGCTGATGGCCAAGGCCGGCGGCGCCTACTAGATCCAGATCAACTGCCCCCGCTGCGGGGTGCTGAACCACATGAAGGCCGAGAGCCTCCCCTCGGATTGCCGCGAGCGACCTCAAGAAGGCTCTACCCATGAAAAACGAATGATCCACGGCGATGCGCTGACTGCCCTTCCGACCCTCCCGGGCGGCGGCTTCGACGCCCTCATCACCGACCCGCCCTACGCCAGCGGGGGCGCGCACGCATCTTCGCGCCGGGAGGCGCCGCAGGTGAAGTACATGCAGCGCGGCAAGGAACACCTGCATGCCGACTTCATCGGCGATGAGCGCGACCAGCGCTCGCACCTGGCGTGGATGCGGTTGAGGCTGGCTGAGTGCAGCCGCGTGTTGAAGGACGGCGCACCCGTGCTGCTGTTCACCGACTGGCGCCAGCTGCCGCTCACCACTGACGCGCTGCAGTGCGCCGGTTTCCCCTGGCGCGGCGTTGCAGTGTGGGACGAGACCGAGGGTGTGCGACCCCAGCTGGGGCGCTTCCGCAACCAGGCCGAGTACGTGGTGTGGGACAGCGAGGGGAACATGCCGCTAGGCCGGCGGGCACCTGTCCTGCCTGGCGTCATCCGGGAAGCAGTGCGCAAGGCGGACAAGCACCCCATGACTGGCAAGCCAACTGATCTCATGCGGCACCTGGTGCGAATCTGTGAGGAAGGCGGAAGGATTCTGGATCCGTTCGCCGGCTCAGGTACCACGCTGGTGGACGCGCATGCTGAAGGTTACGGATGAACTGGTATCGAGATGACGAATCATTACTACGACATTGCGCTGTCACGACTACCACGGACCTGATCGAATTCGCCACAAGTTACCAATCCGTCCAAAGGGCGGCTTATCTGTCTAGCGAACCCAGTGCCATCGTAGAAAGGCTCTCAGCAACGCGGACGACCTTCCGTCTCTCACTTCCTTGGTCCGGTGGTTCGAGCGAATAGCCGCGAAGCTCCACTCGAAGAGGGACAGAGCATACCAGCTCACCGCCGGCCGTCACGGGAATGTCGGTGATGATGAAGTAATCCTCTGGTTGCGCACCGGGCTCTTCCACCAAACTTTCAACCGTCGCCGACATTACCTCTACGTCCACGCGTTCGCCCTTAAGCATCCTATACGCTGCGTCTATCAGCCAACCTTCTTTTGGCGAGTAGGCAAACCCGACTGGCAGCTGGTAGCTAGAGTTCATAACTCGGGCTAAGTGGTGAAGCTTTCCCATGGTCGCAAACCCGGCGAGCATGTCCTCGGCGCCGTCGCATGGAGTGGAGAACCCTATAGAGCGCTTGCCCAATAGAATCTCTCCGTAGATCCGGTTACTAGCGAGTGCACGCTCTGCCCATTGTCCAATCGGCCCTATGCCGGTGTTTAACGCTAGGTCCTGCCCGTAAAGACTGGATGCCGGCATCTCCAGCTGCATCTTGAGCATAGGCAAGTTAGAGCCGCTCGACCCGCGCACCTTGGCAACCAAGGCCGCCGAAGGCATCGTCTCGACCGTAAATCCTTTGCTTCCGCGCGCCAACATGCAGGGCAGAACAAGTTGATCTTCAAGCCCTAGTGGCGACTCGGTTGCACGGAGCTTGAGTCGGCATTCTTGGCGGTAGGTCGAGGTTATCTCGAGGGTGCCAGCTTGCGCCTGATCTAGCCCAAGTGCAGTAAAAACCGGTGAACCGTGAAAGACGACGCTGTCGCTGGCAACGCGGGCTGATTGACCGTAATGGATCATGTCTTCCATTGCCACCCGGTCGTTGCCATTGAAATGAGCGGTGACTTGTGCGTGACTCTCGGCGTCCTCAGCCAGAGAAAACATGACGACACTCTTGTTGCCGTGTTGCTCAATAGCTACGTCAAGCGCCTCATCTAGGCCCGAAAGGTACCGCTGTCTAGCGGCAATGGTCTCCGCCACTCCATTGCCGCGCCTATGGGCCGGTAGCAGAATCGGGCGGGCAGCACTAAGGAAGGCTTCCATGTCGGTCACCTCGTTGCCCTGCGGTAGTCTAAGCTGTGCCATGCCGGAGCCGTCCGCCAGGCGTGGATTATCTATTAAAGCGTCTTGAGCATGAACCCAGAATGCGGTGCCATCCTCAACGAAGACTCGAAAAATGAAAACGGGAAGAACGTTGGCCGCGTAGTCGCGGAGCCGGGCTCTAGCCACTGGCGCGAAGACCCCGCCCTTTTGTCGACGAGCTTTCCCTTTCACTTGAACTAAAAAGCTCTGGCCGGCGAAATCACTTCTCGGCGGAGTGACGAATAGGTCATACCCATCGTCGATATGATACGTACCTACGGTCCACCCGGCAGCAGTAAAGAAATGTTCAACCCACATCTCTGCTTGCCGGCCGGTCTGCTGGGACGCCGGATAGTTTCGCGTTCGTGGTCCGTGCGCACGGTTGTTCATTCGCTGCTCTTCTATGCTGTGCGGGGGTATCGGACGGAGGCTGTCATCCTACTCGCTTGGGCAATCACCGACGTCGTCCCTGAGTGAGTTGGCTGTACGGCTCAAGTAATAACCTCGCATCAGAACCAAGGCGTGTCAGGAACCTGTCGCCGATTGTTCGATGGTGAGAAAGGACGCTTCCGCTTGCTGCGAAGGTGTCTTGCTGTATGGAGGCCAGGCGCCGGTCGAACAGTGAACTCGGTGTACCGAGGTCCCGGATGAAAGGCGGTGATGGCGCGTTCGCGGAGGATGACTCCACGGTCCTTATCGTAAGAAACACCATCGGCAAAGCCCGATACCGCAAGTGTGGGATTGTGCTTATAAAGCCACGCAAAACGCTTCCGCACCCAAGCTTTGACAAGCCTAGCAAGCGCAGCGTCCGGCTTGATGGCGCCCTCGCCCCCCAGTGGCGGGGAGTCGCTTACGAGTCCAATGTTGATGCACAGCCCCAAAAACTGTGCGCCGTAAAGGTTTGGGGATCGATCCAGTTCTGAAATTGTGAGCCAGATCATTCTTGCAACGAGCTCTTGCACTTCGTCAAACGCCCACCCAGGTCCCTTACGTTTGAAGGGATCAAATATCTCTGACCACGCAATGCCGTAGCTAAAGTGCCACGCTTCGCTGGCCGGAGACTTGACGTACGAAGCCGCAAGGATGGCGTGGTAAGCAACTCGGGCTATGTGTCGGATCGGGTCATGATATTCGCCGAGGCCGCGCCACCTGTCGAGGTCGAGAGACGTCGAACTAATGCTGTCGCTTACCTCTTTGATCAATGAGATGAGTTCGCGCAGCGTTGACGCCGCTTCTTGATGTCCGATGAGGCCTGCTGCCAGGTTCTGTCGAACTTGTCGGGGTGCCTCTTTCAGCACGTCGAAGATGTTGTCAACAGCGAACGAATGCGTTAGCTGGCCGGCATCGGCCCTAGTGATGTAGCGCCCCAAGGTTATGCCGGCGGCTCGGAAGAAGGCACTCCACTGGGGATGCTGCCACTTTGAACGGTCTGTCCCGTTAAAGATGCCGGGCATTTGGTCAAGTAGAGCGATGTTCCCGAATACGATTCCAGTGATTGGCTGGGCAGATGAGGCGGCGCCACGAGTCCAGTCTCGCACTTCCCTGTGTAGGAACGAGTCGTGCTCGGATACCGCAGCGCTAAGTACATTGATGGTGAGCGAGTAGGTTGCTCTGCTATTGACCGGAAAGCGTTCGAGTGCGCCATACAGCGCTGTAAGCAACGAGGGAGATCGGGTGACGGTTACCGAGCAGACCAACGGGTCAGATAGAAGAGAGAGGAGCTGCCCGGCACAGTCCTTACGGCGGCTCAGTAGTTGAATTATTGAGGGCGCTGACGGCACCAAAGCATCAGCCATCAAGGCGATATGCGATTTGTCGCCGCGTTTTATTTCTCTGAGCACAGCATCGAGAAAGCGGTCGGCGTTCTTTTCATCAAAGGTGGGTGGGCGAATGAACGCGATGAGTGACCACGCCAAGAAAGTTGCAAGAAACGCCAAGCCCAGCAGCCCTTGCCAGACGACGGGTGTGATGGGGCCGTACTCCCACACTGGCCAGCCGGAGGCGCGCCAGACGTCCGTGAGGAGGGTTAGTAGGCCAATTGCAGCCACGGCGCTGAAGGCAATTCGCCGGATGTCAAATCGAGCTGTCTCCACGTGGAAACGATACCGGTAGTCCAGCGTGGTCCATGCCAACACCATCAGTGCCAGCGCGGCGATGTACTCGGCGAACCCGAAGATCTTGGGGTCTGCAGGATTCAGCGTGAAAAAGCTCATGGTTCCCTCCATTCAGTCAAGTCTAGCCCACGCGTTGCTCCGGGCGGACACGCAGTGGGAGGACTCGAGCAAGGCACACCCCGTCGTGCGCACTCGTCTCCCCGCCACGCCTGCGGTCTTCGGACCCCTCTTTTTCTGCAGGCCTGCGATAGGCCGTCAGGGGCCGCCGCAGCTGCTGCTCACGGCGTTTTCTAGACAGGCCTCGTCCCTGCGGATCCCTGCGACGAACAGCTCCACCGTGGCCGTTCTAGACGGCTTCCGGCAAGGGCCGGCAGCGCTCGAATTTCTTGGAGTCCCACCGGAACCAGGTAACGGGGTAATTCTGGTCCAGAAAACACCGCCCATCCCTAGTGGCACAAGGGTTTCAGCAGGTTACCTCTGAGGGTGATCTGAGGTAATTTCCTACGGCCATGGAAGTAATGTCATTGATTTCAAAGGAAATTCTTTCAGATCGATGTTACCTGCCGGAAAGGTAATCAGGTTACCTAGACGTTACCCTAAAATTACCTTTGATAAATTGACATAAGATATTGATTGTATTGAACAATATTGAGGTTCTGGCAGGGTGGTTACCTAAGTTACCTGTTTCCGATGGTCGTCCAAAAATTCCGCCATATGGGGCCAAAAGCGCTCACAGCCTCACTGCTTCCCGCCGTGCACGTACGCGCTGACGGTCAGGCGACCGGCTGCAGCAGCTGTTCGGTGTTGTTCCGGGGTGTGTTGACGGCTCGGCTTACCCGGTAGGCTTCCATCGCCGGCGGCTCGCTGGCCAGGAGCATTGCCATTGCGTCATTGGCATCGGCCTTCAGCCAAGCCTCGGCCTGGCCAAGTGACAGCCACACCGGGATCCGGTCGTGGATGTCGGCCGACACGCCGCTGCTGTCGCCGGTGATGACGGTAAATGTGCCCAGGTTCCCCTCGGGTAGTAGCTCGCTGACGTCCTCCCAGAGGCCGGCCGCCCATAGCGGCATCGCGGCGTGGATGAACCAAGGATCCTTCTTGTCGTCCTGGGCGCTGACCGACCACTCGTAGTAGCCGGCCATGGGGATCAAGCACCGGCGGGCCTTGAATGCGCTTCGGAACGCCGGCTTGGTGGCCACCGTCTCGATTCGGGCATTGATGGTCGACCCCTGCAGCCCCTTGGCCTTCGCCCAGAAGGGCAGCAGCCCCCACGAGAGCCGCTGGACCTGCAGCCCTTCGCCTCGATCAAGGATGACGGCCGCGCGTTGCGTCGGCGCCAGATTGTAGGTGGCTGGGAGGGACAACAGATCCCCTACCAGCTGCGGGAACCCCAAGCTGGCGGCGTCACGGATTGGGGTCTGGACGAATCGGCCGCACATCGCCACACCATAGTGCACGGCCACGTGGTCGACGTTCGCATGCCGTCCACATCGTTTTTGATCACGCTATGTTTCCTTCTGCAAGCGTACCGTCGAACTCCCGGGGGGGACCACCAGCAAAGGAGCAGCCGGCATGGCCCTGCATGCGATTGCCTACGCCAGCCAGGCGGTGCCAGACCTAAGTACGGAGCAGCTCGAACAGCTGGTTGAGCGGTCTGCGGACCGTAATAAGTTGGCCGGGGTCACGGGACTGCTGCTATTCGACGGCCGGCGGTTCCTCCAGTACATCGAGGGGCCGGACGACGGCCTGGCGGTCATCTACTCGCGCATCACCTATTCCCCCCTGCACAACGACGTGATTGAGCTGGCGCGGGGCAGGGTGGCCCAGCGCCGGATGCCTTATTGGTCCATGCGGTGGATCCCCGTGGAGGACACCCAGCTAAAAGAGGCTGCTTTCAGTGACTGGACGACCTTGACGCAGCGGGCGGTTGGTTCGCGCGCTTCGCCAACTGGCGTGGAGCGGCTGGCGAGCCTTGCGGCTCCGTACCTCGTGTAACGCGGGCCTGGCGCTGCTTCGCGAGGGCTTCACGCCGCCCAGCTCAATTTCTGCCCAACAACGGGGGAGGCACCACCTACCAGGTGGACTCCAGCTGGACGCGGCGCGGATCCGCAGGGCAGGGCGACACCGCACTCGCCCGACCACCCTGCGGATCCGCGAGGCGGACGCTCCCTGACCGCCGTCGAAGGATCTGAGAGCCGGACTCGAAGGATCTTGCGCACGGCAGCTTTGCCATCAGCCTCTTTTCAGACGGTGAAGGCGAGGATGGCGCAGAACACCCCGATCCAGAAATACGCCTTCAGCATGCCCTCGATCATGTTCCCGCCGAAAAGTAGTTCAAGTAGACGCATGGCACAGCTCAGGTTGTGGGGAGCGGCATTATGGCCCAACGGTCCGGGGTCGCCCAAGGCCGCTTGGTGCCCGACCGAGGGTTGAACTCAAAGTGGACGCGGCGCGGATCCGCAGGGCAGGGCCGTTACCAAATTCGGGCTGGCCACCTGCGGATCCGCGAGGCGGCCGACCAACCCAGCGACCGTCGCAGGATCTGAGAGCCGGACCCGTAGGATTCCGCGCCATGCTCCCTCCCGATTTCCTCTGGCGCTCTGTAGCGTCCCGACCCGATGGCAAGAACGACGCCGTGATGTGCGATGGCACGCAGGTGCTTCGACTCTCGCAACGGATCAACGTCGGCAGCTGGTTCGCCACCCTCAATACGCATCGTCTGTCGGCCGAGCAGCGGACGTACCGCGAGTGCTCAAGCTACGAGCAGGGCGTTATTGGCGCCGAAATGTGGGTCAACCGGCACCAGGATCGGCTCCGAGCGGAGACAGACCGGGTGCGCGTCGAGCGTCGGACTGGCAAGAGATGACTGGCGTTGCGGCGGACCGTTGTCCAAGGCGCCGAGGAACCGGAAAAATCGAACCGAAGAGCGTTGCGCCCCAATGGTTCCACGGCGGATGATCGGAAAAACGGAATGGCCTAAGTCGTTGATTTGCAAGGATTAGGTGCGGGCCTCATAATCCTTTGGTTCCAGGTTCGAATCCTGGTGGGCCCACCACATCTGAGCGCTGATAGCGATGTTTGTGGGCGAAGGCATAAGTTGGCCGTTTTGGCCAAACACAGGTCTGGTTCACTCGGAAGGGCGTTACAGGGGCCATGCCTAGAGTCGGGGGTAACGGGCCAGATCCTGACTGGTCCAATCCTGGTCACTAGTCTCCTTTCTACCCGCAATCGCCGGTGCCAAGATGAAACTAGTAATGCCCGTGGTGTTGCTTATGGCTGTTGCATTCGCCCTGGCTGGCTGTGAAGGCGGGAGAGGCGTCCCCGACGATAATGAGATCATGAGTCCAAGCGATGCGCACATGATTCCGGAAAAGGAGCGTGCATTGGTGGAGGCGGCCGCGAAGAAGGGCGATCTCGAATCCGTGAGGCGATTGATCGCGCACTATGAGGCGCTCTCGGGGAGCGACGAAATTGCCGAGAAGTGGAAGGCAACCGCTCGCGAGCTTGGTGATTCGAACGAGCTGTACTTCTACGCATCAAGTACTGTCTTGGCGGCAAGGCGGGAGAGCGATGCAGCGAAGCGACATGCAATGCTGCTTGATGCCTTGGAGGCGGCCAGGCGATCCGATGCAAGTAAAGCCAATGCAGCTGCACAGCAGCTCATTCGTGAGGTAAGGCGGCAAATGGAGGTCGAGCGGTAGGTCCGCAATTGTCCGGCTGCGGCATGCAGAGTCTGCTGGTCGAAGGGGCGGTCGCGACGCCTGACACATAGGAGTGAGCTGTGATGGAAGCACAGGTGGAGCGCGGTGCTGGCGCTGTCCAGGGTCAATCCGAGAGGAAGGTGGGGCGATGATGCGTGCGCCATCGAGATGGAGTTGGCTGCTCTTGACTGCGTGGATAGTGCTGCCGGCAATGCTCTGGTGGTGCGCGACGCTGCTGGATAACCTGCATTTGTTCGTACTCCACCAAGCGTACTATCTGCCGCTTGGGAGTTGGATGGGTGAGCCCTACTTCACGCCTGACTCCGAAGTAATGTTCTTCGTAATGCCTGCAGGTCGGTTATTGACGGCTCTCGTTTACGCGGGCATCGCATGGATGTTGATGGTGGTCTGGCGACGCTGGCGAAGGCGTCGCCGTTAACGGCCAAGAGGGCACGGGTCTCCCCCATGACCCCGCCTCTTCGTCTGGCCGCACTGACCTCTGCCATGCTCGCGTCCGCCTGCAGCGAAGCGGCTTTACCGACGCCAGCGACCGCCTGCCGGCGCACAGTCAAGGCAATGGGCTGGCGATAGGTGACCTCACGGCGACGGCCTGCCGGGCATCTTCGTCGGCAGCACCGGAGAAGCTTGTGCTTTCGCCCACAGCCAGCTCCGTGCGGCTTCCACGCCGAAGGGTCTGAATTCCGGCGATTTGTTGTCCATCCGCACGCCCCACTGCCATTGAGCAATCTACCAATGTTCCTCTGGCTCCGCCGCTCTGACGGCTTGGCTGCTTCCGCTGGCCCCTGCCGATGGTCACGTTGTGGAACCTACGACGCCATGCTCGAATCGGGCAAATCGTTCGTCACGGAGCATGTCGGATGTCCTTCAGATCCAACGCCACACACTTGGTGTACATCGCGATTCTCCTACTGGTGCCACAGTGGGCCGGCGGTCAGCCAGGCGGACCGACGCGTCAGGCGCCTCCGTTGGTGACCGTGAGCTATGAGGAAGCGTTCGATCTGTTCAATCTTCTGGACAACCTTCCTGATTGGCTGCCGGGGTACACCAACGCGATCTACCAGCAGGACTGGGAGCGCAGGTTCGGGCTGGACGTTGAGGATCGTGCCGCGCTTGAGGCTTACCGGCAGTTTCGCCAACGAACTTCCCCCATGGCCCGTAATGACGACGGAGGACGACCCTTGGCTGATCGCTTGCTCGCTGGGAGCGATACACGCATTGGCGACCCATATACCGCCTATTTCCAGAACGCGGCGTCATTCACCGCCGCCACCGAGGCCGCAATCGCCGCGCAGGCCCCGGGTGACCAGGCGTTGCTACGGCGCTACTACGCCCGCTTCGCGCCCCACGCGCGGGAGGTGTTGGCCGGCAAGGATCGTTTCAGCCGGCAACAGGAGGCGTTGACCAGGGAACTGGCGGCACCGGAAGCCGCTGCCTTTGTCACTCGGATGCGCACCTTCTACGGCGCCAATTCCGCGCCCGTCTTCAACGCGAGATTCGTGTGGTGGCCGTACTCGAACCGCACCCAGGCCAAGCTGCGCGGTGGCTCCATCGTGCTGTTCTCGGACTGGGCCGTTGAGGATGACTGGGCGCCGATAGTGCTGCACGAGTACGCGCACTTCCTGTCGGCTGGTCAGCCGGCGGCCAGCCGCGAGGCGTTGGCTGCAGGGTTCGCGCGGCTGTGTCCCGGTGCCTTGGTCCTGCCCAACCCGTTGAACGCACTCGAAGAGCCGTTGGCCATCTACTGGGGCCAGTACCGGTTCGAACAGGAAGTGAATGGAAAAGCCCTCTCCAGCGACTCGTCGTGGTATCTCCAACCCCATGCCGACCGGGCCGCCAAAGCCATTGCCGCCGCGTTTCCAGCTGACCAACCGGCACCGATGCTTGCCGTTGGGCCGTTATTAGAGGCCGCCGCGTCGACTTGCGAATAGGATCACCGGCAGGCTCTGGGTCGCTCACCGCTGCGGTAGTACGCCGGCATGCGGCGGTTGATGCCAAGCGCGTCGGCGGCGGTGTCAAGCGATAGGCCATGGTGGTGCATCCAGGTAACGGCCTGCCGATGTGGGTAGCCACCTGCCTGCTCAGGTGAAGGAGCAACGCTTCGTGCATGGGGTGTTCATGATCTGAGCCTGACTTCTATGGTCACGTGCACGAGCTCTTCGTGAATGCTCAGCGCGCTTCTGAAGTGGTCGGCAGATACCGGCGACTCCGTCACCAGCGCCAGAATGCAGGCGTAGTGATTGCGGCCCACACGCCAAACGTGGATGTCCTCGATCTGTGCAGGGATCTGCGACTCGGCAATGACCTCCCGCACCTCATCGACAACGTCGGCGTCCATTTCCGCGTCCAGCAGCACCTTGCCTGAGTCCCGCAGCAGTCCGACCGCCCAGACGGTGACGAGCACCGCGCCCGCAATGCCCATCACTGGGTCCAGCCAGGACGCACCCCAGAGCTTGCCGCCAAACAGCGCAACGATGGCCAGCACGGAGGTAGCCGCGTCTGCCACAACATGGATGTAGGCAGAGCGCAGATTCAGGTCGTGCGCATGGCCGCCGTGATCATGATCGTGGGCGTGGTGTTGCCCATGGCCGTGCCCGTGCCCGTGATCATGTCCATGATCGTGATTGTCCTTCAGCAGCCAGGCGCAGATCAGGTTCACCGCCAGACCGACGAAGGCGATCGCGATGGCCTGGTTGTAATGAATTTCGGTCGGAGCCAGCAGGCGGTTGACCGATTCGAACGCCATGATCCCAGCCACGCCCAGCAGCAGGATCGCGCTGGTGTAGCCGCCCAGCACTTCGACCTTCCAGGTACCAAAGGCAAAGCGCGGGTTGCTCGCATGCTTGCGTGCGAAGGCATAGGCAAACGCCGACAGGCCCAGGGCCAAAGCATGGGAGCTCATGTGCCAGCCGTCGGCTAGCACTGCCATCGAGTTGTACCACCAGCCGCCGAGGATCTCTACGACCATCATGACCGCCGTGAGCCAGAAGGCCCGGCGGGTGTTCAGTTCCGCAAGGGGGTTGCCTGTTCCGAACTGATGGGTGTGATTCCGCGTGGGGTGGATGCTGCCGGTCGATTCGTTCATAGGGGAGGGGGGTATGCATGGGTACCCCTGCAGGGTATACCATTTATGTATGTCTCATATCCACGCCAACCCTAAAAAGCTTCTTGCCCGCGTCCGGCGCATCGGCGGGCAGGTCACCGCTCTGGAACAGAGTCTGATGAACGGTGCTGAGTGCGTAGACGTGCTGACGCAGATCGCCGCAGCCCGGGGAGCTATGCACGGCTTGATGCTGGAGGTGCTGAACGACCACCTTCATGCGCACATCGCCGATGAGCCGGAACAGGCTGCGCGCACTGCCGAGATAGAAGCGGTTACCCAGCTGATGAAGACCTACTTCAAGTAGCTCCCCAACCCTCTCCGGTTTAGAACGGCCCCGCCAACGCTGCTTGCCGTGGGGCCGCTATTGGAGGCCGCCGCGTCGACCTGCGAATAGGATCACTGGCAGGCTGCCGCTCTGGCCACGGGAGAGCCACAGACATCCGGGAGCATGCGTCACCTCTTACGCAACCTTATCGTACGCGTCCAAGTGGTGACCGCACTCCTGAGCCTCCCATCCCAGCATCGCCAGCCCTACCGTCTTCGGAATGGGGCGCTCACCACTGCGGTAGTACGCCAGCATGCGGCGACTGATGCCAAGCGCGTCGGCGGCGGTGTCAAGCGACAGGCCATGGTGGTGCATCCAGGTAACGACCTGCTGATGTGAGTAGCCACCTGCCTGCTCAATTGCCATTGCACGCAGGTTGTCGCTGGCCAGAGTCAGATCATCGTCACCGGCGAAGATTACGCCGAGGTTCCACTCATCAGGCGACACGGCGCGGAATATGTTCGGATCGGCAAGCCTCGCAAGCGAGGGAAGCTTGTTGATTACCTCTCGGAGATCAACAACTACATCAATGCCGTCACCAAACTGCAGCCCGAGGTGACCAGGTGCCAAGGCAGTGACGTTTCGAATCACAAATTGTGGCTGGCTCATGGATTCAACTCCTCCCACTTGGCGCTGAGAACTTGCATGTTTGCCCCAGCCCACGCGAGGGCTTCGGCTAGTTCGCGAGGCTTGATGGAGGCGGACAGTCCTGAATGGCCGGTCCGCGGCCACTGTCCATTAAGCGGGTTATGGCGGCAGCCGATCACCTGGTACGCAATCCATTCGCGTAAGAGTGCTTCGTTTGTAAACGAACCGGCGTCAAGGCGGGCCTGGTTGAGGTCGTTGTCCAGCACTTCCAAGCACGCAGTCCACGGCGTATTTGTATGTAAACCGGAGGGCGGTGCAATGGAAAGTATTTGAATCGTAAGGCATAAATGCATGGCACTTGCCTCCGGCTGACGGAGTGAGGCTCTTCCCGATCCAACCTCCAATCTGACCAACATGGAGCCATGAATTTTTCCGTATGCGGAGCTTCTTGGTGGACAACTTATGCCTCCAGGCCGCGGCAATTTATGCTTCTACGAACAGCCTCCCCTGCATACGTGTATCGCGTGGAGAGTTGTGGCAAGCCCCATGTCGCGAAAGGCCAGCGATGCCAGTGCATGCTTCACATTTCGTGAGGGACGCTGATACCCCGCGCACAGATCGGTGTCCGCCGCGTTGACGCGCGGCACTTTCAAGAATCAGGATGGTATCGTCACCGCAACATCGGTGGCCGGGATTTGCAGCCCGAAGAGTGAGGCGCATCAGCGCCCACCCCGTTGCAGGGCGCTGGATCTCAACTGAACTGAGGAATCCCGCCATGTCATCCGAAAATCTGACCGCGCCCACGCGCACATCCGTCGACTTCACCCACTACTTCGGCCAGATCGCCGATACCCTGGAGTGGGGGAGCTCCACCTGGCTTACGTTCGAAGAACATCTGACTGCCAACGACACGCCCTTCGAGTCGCTTACGCTCAGCGATGTCATTGGTGCCATTCACTCCACCCGCAGCGCACACCCTCACGCACCGGGTACCTTGGTCAACCGGTTGATCGGCGTGGACGATGTATCCAGAACGGATCTGTTCCGGGTCATCCGCGAGCTGCTGCGCATCTATGATCTGCGCATCGTGGAACTGCTGGCACTGATCGACATCCTGGAGCACTGCCCGGGAACCGTGGAAGATCTGACCATCAGGAACCTGCTGGCGTTGATCTCCGTTGTGGATGTCTGCAACTCGCCGCTGACGCCTGCGGCTGTTACGGAGGCCACCAAGGCGGCTGCGGCGGTGCACTAGGGTCCTGCAGATGTCGGTAACTGCCCAGCTGCGACGCAGATGACGGCAGTGCGGCCCGCGCATGTTGTCGCGGGCTGGGTGGAGAGTCGCCGGACCAACGGTCCGGCGCTACCGGTGTTGCTGCTACAGAGCGTTCACAACTCCGGTTCCACACTCCTGAGCCACTAGGGCAGTTCTGGAGATGGCTCATGCGTCGTATCAATGTCGCCTTGCTCGCTGCTGCCATCGCGGTTGCCGGAGCAGCAGGGTGTTCCCAGCAGAACCAGGAGGCACGCGAGAATGGTGTTCCTGTTGGCATGGCCAACCCGGCGTCCGAGTACTGCGTGAAACGCGGTGGGAAGGTCATGATCGAGAAGGACCGGGATGGCAACGAGCGGGGTATCTGCCACTTGCCGGACGGCAAACGCATCGATGAGTGGGAGCTGTTCCGGCGGGACGCTCCGAAGAAGCCCAGCTAGAGCTCCGCGCCGCCAAGCGGAAGCCAGCTGGCTTCAGCCGGACCAACGGTCCGGCGCTACCCGTGCCTCACAGCCGATGATCGCGAGCGGCCTACTTGATGTTCTTCCCGACTTCTTTGGCCGCACGATCAATCGTATCGGCCACCACCTTGGGCTGGGTCATGAAGACGGCATGGCTGGCCGACACCTTGGTGATGCGCGCGTTGATGCGTTCGGCCATGTGGATCAGCATCGCCTGATCAAACGCCTTGTCTTCAGTGGCGATCACCGCCCAGCTCGGCTTGCTGCGCCAAGCCGCATGCGTCACGGTAGTGCCAAACGCCGCCATGTTGATCGGCACCTGCGAATCGCGCAGGAATGCCGCGTCCGCATCGGTGGTGTCATGCGCAAAGCCTGCCTTGAACTTGTCGGGCTTGATGAAGCCAAACCCGTCGCTTCCAGTCTCGATCACGAACTCAGGCGTGGGCGCAAAACCGGTGTACAGCTGCGCCGTGGTCTCGCCCGCATCCGGCGCCAGCGCCGAGACGTAGACCAGCCCGGCAACGTTGTCGTGCACACCCGCTTCGGTAATCACGGTGCCGCCCCACGAATGCCCGACCAGGATGGCCGGCCCATCCTGACGATCCAGCACGCGCTGGGTGGCCTTCACGTCGTCAGCGAGCGAGGTCAGCGGGTTCTGCACAATCGACACGTGGTAGCCACGCGCGGTCAGGTCGTCGTACACCCCGCGCCAGCCGCTGCCATCGGCGAAGGCGCCATGCACCAGCACGACGTTGTGCACCGGTTGGCCGCGAACGGCGTCGCTGGCCTGGGCGGGGGAGAGGGCGGCCGCCAGGGCGACCGCGAACACTGCAGGGATGAGCTTGAACATGGACGACTCCTCGGGACGGTGGGATTGCGGGGGCGGCGTTGGCCGGCAGGGCTACTTTGCCGGCCACGCGCGCACGATCAGTCGCATAAAGTCCTGATAACTTGATCCTGAGTCCAAATCTCCCCGGGCCTGCGTGCCTCACACCGTAGGCACTGTCCCGCCGTCGATGGTGTACTCCGTGCCAGAAATCGAAGCCGCGCGTGGCGAGACCAGGAACGCGATGAGGTCGGCCACCTCGCCCGGCTGCGCCGGTCGCCCCAGCGGGATGCCGCCCAGCCCGTCCATGACCCGTTTCCTGCCGCCTTCGTAATCGGTCTGTGCTTCGGCCGCGATACGTTCGACGAAGGCGACGGAGGCTTCGGTTTCAATCCAGCCCGGCGCGACCCGCACCACCCGCACGCCCTTCGGCGTGACTTCCTTGGACAGTGCCTTGCTGTAGGTGGACAAGGCGGCCTTCGCGGCGGCATAGGCGGTGGTTGCCTCGGGCAGCGGCAGGGTGCGCTGGATCGAGGTGACGTGCAGGATCACGCCGGATCCCTGCGCGATCATCGTCGGCAGCAGTGCACGATCCAGCCGCACGGAAGACATCAGATTGAGGTCCAGCGCGTTGGTCCATTCGGCATCATCCAGCGCGGCGAACCCGCCGGCAGGTGCCGATGAGCCGCCCACCACGTTGATCAGCACGTCGATGCCGCCGAGGTGATGCAGCGTTGCTTCGCCGGCCTTGCGCGCGCCTTCAGCGCTGGCGAGATCTGCTTCCATGTAATGCACACCCTTGATGGGGGCGCGCGGCAAGGTACGCGCTGTTGCCACCACGCGTGCGCCCAGCCCCGCCAGCAGCTCGACCGCCGCCGCGCCCAGCCCTCGCGTGCCGCCGGTCACCAGCACGCGCTTCCCGGTCAGTTGCAGATCAAAGTTCATGCCCCGATCTCCAGCCGGGCGATCTTTCCGCGCTCCAGGGTGAAGGCGTAGCGCAGGTCCAGCGGGCTGCCGGGGAAATTGCCGGCCACGGTGCTGGTGACCAGGTAGCTGCGGCCATGCTGCTCCAGCGCGTGCGGCGTGGCGGTGTACCTGTAGCGGGCGGAGGCATCAGTCTTCCACGCCTCGATGGCCGCAGGCCCGGCATGGGTATGGCCCTCGTCCAGCACCACTCCATCGCGGGTGAAGCAGCGGGCCACGGCCGCGGCGCCCTGGCTGTCGGCATGGAAGTAGGCGGCTATCGGCTCGGGCAGGTTCAGGTCTTTCATGGCAGTGCTCCAGTGGCTTCGAGGTGGAGCAAGCGTGAGCCGATCTGGAGGGTAAGAGAATCGCCTATGATCGGATCAAACCATGTAGGGACCAGTGCACAATGCGCGGCGCTGAATTCGCGGAACTGAAGGCCTTCGTGGCGGTGGTGGATCGCACCAGCTTTGCCCGGGCGGCCGATCACCTGGGCCTGTCCCGGTCTGCCCTGAGCCAGATCATCCGCCAGCTCGAATCCCGCCTGGGCGTTCGCCTGTTGAACCGGACCACCCGCAGCGTGTCGCCCACCGAAGCCGGGCGCCGGCTGCATGAGCGCATAGCGCCGATGCTGCGCGACATGGACCAGGCCGTGGCAGAAGCGGTCGGTGCCAACGCGCGCGCGGCGGGCACGCTGCGCATCAACACGCTGAGCATGGCGGCGAAGAAGGTGATCGCACCGCGCCTGGGCCGGTTCGCGCAGGCGCATCCGGAGGTGGTGCTGGACATCGTGATCGACGATGGCCTGGCTGATATCGCCGGTGAGGGCTTCGACGCCGGGATCCGGGTGGGTGGGCGCCTGCAGAAGGACATGGTGGCGGTGCGGCTGACGCCGGACATCGAATTGCTGGCGGTGGCGTCGCCCGACTACCTCGCCAGGTCTGGTGAGCCCAGGACACCGGATGACCTCGGTAACCACGCCTGCATCAACTGGCGTTTCCCGGGCAGCGGAAAAGTGGCGGGGTGGGAATTCATCAAGCGCGGCAAGCGCGCCGAGTACGTGGGCGAGGGCCCGCTGATCTCCAACCACCAGGACATCGTGGTGCCTGCTGCCCTGCAGGGGCTGGGTATCCTGTACGCCTACAATGACGACGGCATCGCCGAGGCCCTGCGCGATGGACGGCTGCGGCGCGTGCTGGCCGACTGGTCGCCCACGGTGCCGGGCCTGTATCTGTACTATTCCAGCAGGCGTTACCTGCGTCCTGCGCTGCGCGCCTTCATCGATTGCCTGCTCGACCGCGACCTTGGCGGTGACGATGATGCCTCGCCTTCCCAGCCCCCCGGAGTTCCATGAGCGCCAGCATCAGCGCGTTGTCGCGCATGGCCACCCTTCTCGTCGCCGCGCCGCTGATCCTGGGAGCGTGCGGGAGGACCAGCCGCGAGACCGTGCTCTCCGCCGATCCGCTGAAGGTCGTGGCGGTGACGCAAAGCACGCTGGACATCAATGTCAGCGAATACCGGAAGTACACTCGCTATGACCTGTACGTGGATGGCGAGAAGCTGTCCGACGCTGGCTTTGCAGCGATGCTGCAGGACCCGGAAGCACTGAAGGATCGGGTTGTGCACAGCGACGTGGTGGTGCTGGATGCATCCTCCATCCTGCTGGCATCGCACAACGACACCGGCGCCCGCTGCTGGGCGACCCGGCTCTCCGCCAGTGGCGGTGCGGTGCATCTTCAGAAGATCATGAAAAGCAGCATCGACTGCGCGCCCGACCCGGCGCCGCCGGGATGGTCAGCGCTTTACGATGAGGGCAGTAACCTGCTGCTGGTCCGCCACGCGCCCTTCCATGCCTACCCTATCGCAGGGTACTGGGACGTGCTCTGGATCCAGGGCGATGTCGTCGCGGTGTACCAGAAGGATCGAGAGCAGGAGCGCCTGGTCGTAAGGCTGGTACGCATGTCGTCCCAACAGACGCTGGCTGAGCAGATATTGCCGATGGACACCTACGCCGAGCCCGACCTGATGAATGCGTCACCGCACGTGCGGCAGCAGTGGCTGATGGATAACTTCGCCGTGGCCACGGCGCCTGCCGCGTCGCTGCAGCTGCGCGCAGACAACCGCCTCGAAACCATATCGCCGGAGACATGGGCCGAGTACAAGGAGATCGATCGCCTCAACCGCGAGGAGGATGCGCGCGATCAAGCCGCTGCCGCAGCCCGCGAACGGGCGTTTTACGAAAGCACACCACCCGGATTGCCTACTCAGCGCTGAGCCGGGTGCATGCCAGGCAGCGCAATCTGGTTTGCGGCACGGCGATGCTCAATCATGCGGATCAGTAGGTGATTCGGATCTGTGCCATGTCGTCCATGGTATCGCCCTGATTTCTGTCGGGTCACTCTGGGACGAGCGCGCCAGCACCGCCATAAGCGCTTACCCTTCGCGGGTGTAGGCAAAAAGAAAGCGCCGGATCTGCATCCGGCGCCTCGCGCAACACGGCGGCCATTGGCCGAACGCGACATTACTTCTGCTGAAGGAACGCCAGCAGGTCCTGGTTGACCCTGTCCTTGTGCGTCTCGGTCAGCCCGTGCGGTGCGCCCGGATACACGATCAATTTCGCGCCCGGGATCAGCTTGGCCGACATGCGGCCGGCGAGATCGATCGGAACGATCTGGTCGTCATCGCCGTGGATGACCAAGGTGGGAACGTTGAACTTCTTGAGGTCCTGACGGAAGTCAGTGGCCGAAAACGCGGCGACCGAGTCATAGGTGTTCTTCAGGCCGCCCTGCATACCTTGTGCCCACCACGCATCAATCAGTGCCTGGTTCGGCTTGGCACCGGGGCGATTGAAGCCGTAGAACGGGCCACTGGGAATGTCCTTGAAGAGCTGCGAGCGATTCTCCAGCTGTGCCTTGCGCAGGCCATCAAACACCTCGATCGGTACACCACCGGGGTTGTCGGTGGTCTTGAGCATGAACGGCGGTACCGAACTGATCAGCACGGCCTTCTTGACCCGACCGGTGCCATGGCGGCCGATGTAGCGCGCCACTTCACCACCACCGGTGGAGAAGCCGACCAGGGTCACGTCCTTCAGGTCGAGGGTGTTGATTACCGTGGCCAGATCGTCTGCGTAATGGTCCATGTCGTTGCCATCCCACGGCTGGCTGGAGCGCCCATGACCGCGGCGATCATGGGCGACCACGCGGTAGCCGTGGTTGGCCAGGAACATCATCTGCGATTCCCAGCTGTCCGAATCCAAGGGCCAGCCGTGGCTGAAGGTGACCACCGGACCGTCCTTCGGGCCCCAGTCCTTGTAGTACAGCTGCACGCCGTCGGCGGTGGTGATGTAGCTGGCCGTGCGCGCCTCGCCGGCGACAACGCTCGGGCGCGCCGGCTCGGCAGCCGAAGCGGTGGCAGTTACATGGATGGCGAGAGCGAGAGCGGTGGCAGCCAGCGTGCGGGTGATCGTCTTCATGGGGTGTCCTGCAAAAAGGTGGATGGATGCGACAGGGGTTACTTTGGACCCCTTGAATGGACGAAGGATGGCTTAAAGTCCCGAAAAGTTGATTTGGGGTCCACCTGTCTGCCGAACTCAGAAATCCCAGAACACCGGCACCCAGCGGAAGACGTCACCATCGGCCGAGACGCGGCCGACCGACGGGAACGGCAGGTGGGTGGCCACCAGCATCTCGCCGGTACCGGCCAGCTCGTTGAGCAGGGTGATGCGCACCTGCGCGGCGCCTTCTGGATCGTGTTCGAACCCGTTGTGCCAGTTCGGCTGCTCGAAGCCCACTGCGAAGATGGCGTCACCAGCAAAGGTCAGGGCCTCGCCATTCGAGTTCAGGCGCACCACGCTGTGGCCGGGCGTGTGGCCGCCGGTGCGGTGCGCGGTGACGCCCGGCGCAATCTCGTGCACCTCGTCAAAGGTGCGCACATAGCTGCCGTACTCGGCCAGGAAGTGGGTAGCGGTGGCGCGCAGCGCATCCGGGAAGCCCGGCGGCATGTTGGTGCGGCTGAAGTCGGGCGCCTTCCAGAAGTCCACTTCGGCGGCGGCCACGTGGATGCGCAGCTCCGGGTGCAGTTGTTCCTTTACGCCATCCACCAGCAGGCCACCGATGTGGTCCATGTGCAGGTGGGTGATCACCACGTCGGTGATCTCGTTAAGGTTGATACCTGAAGCGCCCAGGCGGCGGATCAGCTGGCCGGCGCGCGGCAGGTTCAGGTCGGGGTCCATGCCCAGGCCGGCGTCGATCAGGATGTTGCGGTCCCCGCTGCGCACCACCATCACGTTCAACGCCCAGTCCAGCGCATCCGGCGGCAGGTACATCTCTTTGAACCACGGCGCGCGCTCGGCGGCGGAGACGTTGTGGCCGAGCATCTGGGTGGGCAACGGCAGCACGCCATCGCTGACCACCAGCACGTCGATATCGCCCACCTTGAGCGCGTACCGTGAGGGAACCAGTTCGTCGAGCGCGGGCGGGGGCGGGGCTACGGTGTTTTCCAGGGTGAACATGAGGAAATCTCCTTGGCGGGATCCACGGCAGGGGCGCCGTGCGGGATCAGCCTAGGGAAGGGCGCGCGCGGCCAGTAGATCCGCGCAGGGGCTCACACTGTTGCCGATCACGCAGCAATGCCGGCGCGTTACCGGTGACGGCGAATCCACACGCGTGTGTCTAGACTGGGCCCATGCCCAATCCCGCACCTGTCCGCCTGGCCGATATCAACATCGAGTCCTACATCTTCTTCGGTGCAGGCGCGGCGGTCGCGTGGCAGCTTGCCGACCCCGGCGTGGGGCGCGGCGTGGCCCGCCACAGCCAGACATTAAGGCGGCCGTTTTCAAGGCTGCGGGCCACCATGAGCTACATCTACGCGGTGTCGCTGGGTACGGACGAGCACCGGGCCACCATCGCCCGCCATGTCAATCGCGCGCACGTGCCCGTGCAGGGCGAGGGCTACAGCGCATTCGATCGCGACCTGCAGTTGTGGGTCGCGGCAACGCTCTACCGCGGCGGGCTGGAGATGTACCAACTGTTCGTTGGCCCGCTGCCTGAAAGCAGCCGCGAACCGTTGTATCAAGAGGCGTGGGCCTTCGGTCGCACGCTGCAGGTGGCAGACGAGCAGTGGCCGCCCACGGCCGATGCCTTCGATGCGTGGTGGGAAAGACGTCAGCTGGAGCTGCGCGTGGACGAGGAAGCGCGCAGCTACCTGCATGCCGTGCTGGGAAACGGAGCCCCGTGGTACCTGCGCCCAGCGCTGCCGCTGCAGGCGTTCGTGACGCGGGCGATGTTGCCACCGCACCTGAGACAGATGTTCGCATTGCCATGGACGCCGGCAGACGAGAAGCGCTGGCAGCGCTTTCGTCGTTGGGCACCGCGTCTGTATTGGCTGCAGCCGCGCTGGCTTCGGCATCTGCCGGCGCGGTACTTCCTGCGAAAGCTCAGGCAGCTTGGGAAGTGAGCGAATCCTGAAAGCCGCTTGCCTCCCATGGCGGTTCAATGCGCCTTCGCCGTGTGTGGCGAGAAACCCCGAATGCAGTCGTTGGCAACGGGTTATGGCTGTATGAAGCAGAGAGGATGCGTTGCGGACGCGGGTTCGATTCCCGCCAGCTCCACCACCTGTGCACCCGCTGCGGTGCCCAGCTGAAGGGGCTGCACTGGTTTCGACGTGGCGAGCAATCAATGTGGACAGCCCGAGAGGCGACCGACGTAATCGGCGCAAAAACTGTAATCGCCAATGCTGATTACTACGATCAGGACGAGGAAGTCATTCTCCGCGTAGCCTGATTCACGCAAGCGCACGTGATTACCGAACGCGCAACCACCCCGCCGGCAACGGCGGGGTGGCTTTCCTGCGACAGGCTTCCTAGAACTTCCAGCCCACCCGTGCGTAGTAGAACCCGCCGTTGAAGCCGTAGGGCGAATGCACCGGGTACTCCGCGCCGGCCACGCCGGACCACGGGTTCTTGGCCGGGGTGCGGTCGAACAGGTTCTGCGCGCCCAGGCTGAAGTACAGGCCCGAATCGAACTTCCAGCCCACTTCGGCATCCACGATCAACGCGCTGCCGCCGTAGATCGGCAGGCCGCCGTCGGCTGCGGAGATCACGCCGCTGTCCAGGTGATCCTCGTACCAGGAGCTGTAGTAGTTGAAGCGCAGGTTGGCGTTGAAGATCTGGCGCTGGTGATGAATGCTGAAGTAGCCCTTGGTCTTGGGCAGCGACTTCTCCAGTTTGTACACGCGCGCTTCGTCGATGAAGTCCGGGTCGAAGCGGTCGACCTCGGTCCGGTTCCAGTTGGCGGCCAGCGAGTACGTGGTGTCGCCCCCGAAGTGGGTGCTCTTGAAGCTGGTGACCAGGTCGACACCGGTGGTGGTGGTATCAAACGCATTGCCGAAGTAGGTCACCTGCGAAATCGAGGCCGCTTCCGGGTTGCCGCCGGCCACGAGCGCCGCGCGTTCTTCCGGGGTGACCGCGAAGCTGGTGCTCAGCGCGATTCGGTCTTCGACCTTGATCTGGTAACCGTCCAGGGTGATCAGCCAATCGCCTTCGGTCCACACCGCACCCAGCGAAACGTTCTTCGATTCTTCCGGGGTAAGCGGCTGGGCGCCCTTGAGCTGGGCGATGGGATTGGTCGGCGGCAGGGTGGCGATGTCTTCCAGTGCGGTGCCGCCGAACACGGTGCTGATCTGGCTGATGTTCGCCTGGCCGGGGGTCGGGGCACGGAAGCCGGTGTTGTAGGCGCCGCGCAGCGCGAAGTGCTCGTTGAAGTCGAAGCGCGCGGTGACCTTGCCGTTGGTGGTGCTGCCGAACGAATCGAAGTCTTCGAAGCGCAGCGCGCCTGCCAGCAGCAGGCGCTCGGTGACCTGCGCTTCCAGGTCTGCATACGCGGCCCAGTTGCGGCGGTCAAAGGTGCCGGCGGTACGCGTGCTGAACCCGTTGAAGCCGTTGGAGCCCAGTGCGAAGCCCTGTTCGGTCAGCGGACCGATGGCGGTGGACGGACCATCGCCGGGGCTGATCTCGAAGCTCTCTTCGCGCCACTCGGCACCCATGGCCAGGCGCAGCGGCTGGCTGGTGAAGCTGGTGGCGATATCGCGGCTCACGTCGATGTTGGCGCTCTTCTCGGTCTGCGTATTGCCGCCGGGGCGGAAGTACAGGCCGGCCGGCTGGTCCGGGCCGAGCGAGGCGTTGACGGTGTTGTAGATGATGAACTCGATATCGTTGCGGCCCCACGACCCGCTCACGTCCCAGTACCACTCGCCCCAGTTGCCCTTGGCGCCGGCGTACACGGAGCTGTCTTCCAGCTTGCCGCCGAAGCGCGGGGTGAAGCCGCCCGGCAGGCTGGACAGGAAGGTGTAGCAGTTGGCCGGCAGCGCGGCGACAGCACCGCTCACCGTGCTGTACGGCAGCAGGTTGCCACCGCCGTCGCGCAGCGCGATGGTCGGGCAGGCGCCTGCACCGGTGAGGTTGCCGACCAGCAGCGTGTCGCCGCCGTCGTTGGAGTACACGCCCGACCGTGCGGTGGGATCGCGGAAGTAGAAGCCGCCATCCACGTCGCGCTTGGCGTAGTTGCCGAACAGGTAGAAGTCCACGCTGTCGGTGCTCAGGCCCAGGTTGGCGACCAGCTTGAGGTCGTCGTCGACCTTCGGCGAGCCCCAGATCTGCGCCGGCTCGCCCACGCCCGGGTAGCCGGCGGCGATGGCCGCGGCGGCATCATCGCGCTGCACGCTCCGCGAGGTGTCGTCGACCTTGCGCCACTCGGCGGTCAGCGTGGCAAAGCCGCGCTCGGTGAGTGGCAGGCCGATCTGCGCCGAGTACTGGGTGGTGAGTCCGTCGCCCTTGTAGTACTGGCCGGTGAACACTTCGGCCGTGCCGCCTTCGCGCAGCTTCTTCAGGCCGAAGTTGATCACGCCGGCAATGGCATCCGAACCGTACTGGGCGGCGGCGCCGTCGCGCAGCACGTCCACCTGTTCGAGGGCGAGCGAGGGAAACACGGAAAGGTCCGGGCCCTGTGCGCCGTCGGACAGGCCGTGGCCCAGGAAGGTGATGACCGCCGCGCGGTGGAAGCGCTTGCCGTTGACCAGCAGCAGGGTGTTGTCCGGCGGCAGGCCACGCAGGTTGGCCGGGCGGATCAGACTGGCCGCGTCATCGATGGGAATGGTGCTGACGTTGAACGAGGGGACCAGCACTTTGAGCTGGTCGAGCGCATCGGTGGCGCCCTGGTTGCGGAATTCTTCGCCGCTGATGATGTCGATGGGTACCGCGGACGAGGAAACGGTGCGGGGCTTGGTGCGGCTGCCCAGTACTGAAACCGTATCGAGGGTCGCGGTTTCCGGGTTGGTCGAAGCATTGTCGCTGTTCTGTGCCACCGCGGCGGAACTGGTGAGCAGCAGTGCGGCAGCGAGTGCCGCCTTTACTGAAGATGCCAATGGCGAAATTGCTTTCGGAGCGTGAACACACTTGCCAATGCGGTCGTTCATGCATGCACCCTGCAGTCTGGTTGTGGTTGGGTCGTTCTCGTTACGTGCTCATCCGGTAGTTCTCCTTGCGTGCCAGCGGACCTGGTGCGCTGCACAAATACTTAACAGAACGTAAACAATACTGCAACGTATCTTTCGTTTTGACCTCATTCGTTCAAGAGACGTGAGGCCAAAGGGGCCCGCATCCGCCCCCGTTGAATGCGGAAAAGCGGAGAAAAGTGTGATTGGGATCTCATCTGAAGTGAGATCGGTGCCGCGAATCTGGAAAGATCTGGCCTGTCAGCCCGCTGGAATCAGGGCGCTTCCAGCGATGCCTGCAACGCGGCCGCGAGGGCCGCATCGCCGCTGACCAGGTCCACCCAGCGCAGATCCAGCCCCTTGCGGTGGCCTTTGCGCACCAGCTTCAGACCCTCGGGGTCGAGGGTCAGGGTGTAGGACTCATCGCCAATCTGGACTTCGCGGCGCAGGGGTTTGTCGAGCGGCGTCATGGGAACGGTCTCGTGTCATTCATCCTGCAGCGATCCGCGGATCGAGCGCGCCAGGTCGCTGCGGGTGAACGGTTTGCCCAGGATGGCGATGTTGCGACCCACCGCGCCGCTGGCGTCGATGTCGCGCGGGTAGCCGGAGGTGAACAGCACCCGCAGCGCCGGCTTGTGCGCCAGCGCGCGTTTGGCCAGTTCCCAACCGGACATGCCGGGCATCACGATGTCCGAGAACAACAGGTCCACGTCCACGTCGGTGCGCTCGAGCAGGCGCATGGCCGAGGCGCCGTCGTGTGCTTCAAGCACGCGATAACCCAGCTGCCGCAGCGTGTCCACGGTATACGCGCGCACGTCGTCGTTGTCCTCGGCGACCAGCACCGTGGCCTCCTCCTGCATCTCGTAACCGCCCAGGCCCCGGTGCTCGGTCTGGCCGGCCTGCGGCAGCTCGGCTGCCGAACGCGGGAACAGCAGGGTGATCGACGTGCCGGCACCGGGCGCGGAATCCACCAGCACATGGCCGCCGGACTGCTTGACGAAGCCGTACACCATGGACAGGCCCAGGCCAGTGCCGCGCCCTACTTCCTTGGTGGTGAAGAATGGTTCGAACACGCGGGTCAGCGTCTCGGCGGACATGCCGTGGCCCGTGTCCTTGACCCGCAGCATTGCGTAATGGCCCGGCGGAACGTCGGGGTTCTGCGCGGTGAAGTCATTGTCCAGGTGGGCGTTGTCCACTTCGATCACCAGGCGGCCGCCTTCCGGCATGGCATCGCGGGCGTTGACCGCCAGGTTGAGCACGGATGCCTCCAGCTGGCTGGGGTCCACTTCCACGCACCAGATGTCCGGGTGGTGCACGATTTCCAGCTGCACCAGCTCGCCCAGCGAACGGTGCAGCATGTCTTCCATGCCGCGCAGCTGTGCATTGAGGTCGACCGGCAGGCTGCGCAGGGGTTGCCGGCGCGAGAACGCAAGCAGCCGCTGGGTGACATTGGCCGCGCGCATCACGCCCTTCAGGGCGTTGTCCAGCGCGCGCGTGGAGCCGTCCGCCACATCGCCCAGACGTTCGGTGAGCAGCTTGGCGTACTCCACGTTGCCAGCGATCACGGTCAGGATGTTGTTGAAGTCATGCGCGATGCCGCCGGTGAGCTGGCCCACGGCTTCGATCTTCTGGCTCTGCCGCAGTGCTTCCTCGGCCTGGCGGCGCGCGGTGGTTTCCACCGCCTCGGAAACCACGGCGGTGATCGTGCCCTGGTGGTCGAGCAATGGACGGAACGAGAACTCGAAGGTGCGTTTGCCGGTGGGAAGCAGCAGGTCCAGCTCATGCCGCGAAGCATTGCCTGCGGCCGCCTCCAGCACGGCCTGGCAGACGATGGCCGGCACGCCTTCGGTGCTGGCGAACCAGGCCGATTCGCAGTACAGCGCGCCGCGGACATCGTCCTTCGTGGCCAGGATCGCGGCCAGCGAGGCGGAGTTGGTGTCGATGATGTGCCCATCGAGGGTCAGCAGGTTCTGGTGCTGGAAGCTGGATTCGAACAGCGCCTGCAGGCGGCTTTCGCTGCGGTGCAGGGCAGAGGTGCGTTCGTTGACCTGGCGCTCCAGTGATTCGTTGCTGGCTTTCAGCAGGGCCTGGGCGTGCTTGAGCTCGCTGATGTCGCGGGCCATGGCGTAGTAGCCCATGACCGACCCGTCGGCATCCAGCTCGGGTACGAAGTCCACCTGGGCGTAGCGCGGTGCGCCGGCGCGGCGGTGGGTGAGCGCCTCGAAACTGACCTTCTGTCCGGTCAGGACCTTGTCGAAATGCTCCTGCAGCAGCGCGAAGCCTTCATCACCGACGAGCTCGCGGGCGTGCAGGCCGACCACGTCTTCCGGCGCCAGGCCATGCCATTCGACGTAGGCCTGGTTGGCGAAGCGGTAGTGGTGCCCGCGATCGAGATACGCAATCAGGGCCGGCAGCGAATCGGTGATCAGGCCCAGCCGACGGTGGCTTTCGTGCAGCTCGGTTTCCACCCGGCGCAGCCTGCGGCGCTCCTGGGCTTCGTTGATCGCGCGCAACACGGCCTCGGGCAGGCGCTGCAGGCGCGACTTGACAACGTAGTCGCGGGCGCCGCGCTTGAGCGCCTCGACCGCGAGTTCCTCGGTCAAGGTGCCGGAGACGAAGATGAAAGGCACTTCGGGCGCGACGTCGGTGGCCAACACCAAGGCCAGGTCGCCGCTGAAACCGGGCAGCACATGGTCGGCCAGGATCACATCGAAGTCGTTGTTCGCCAGTGCATCGCGCATTCCCTGGTCCGACCAGGTGCGCTCCGCAGTGAAGGGCAGGCCGGCGCGGCTGAGCTGAAGGGTGATCAGCTCCGCGTCCAGCGCGCTGTCCTCCACCATCAGAATGCGGATCGGCTTGCCGGTTACATCCTCAGCCATCTTTTCGACTCTTCGCGCCAAACAGTGTGCCGTGCGGCGGCGGCTGGTTGGTGATGCCCCAGAACATGCCCAGCCCCTGGATGGCTTCCAGGAATTCCTTGAAATCGACCGGCTTGACCACGAAGGCGTTCACGCCCAGCTCGTAGCTGCGGATCAGGTCCTGCTCCTCTCGCGAGGAGGTCAGCATCACCACCGGGGTGCTGCTGATCGCGGCATCGCCGCGGATTTCCCTGAGTACTTCCAGCCCGTTGAGCTTGGGCAGTTTGAGGTCCAGCAGCACCACCACCGGGCCGCCGTGCATGGCGCCCTCGTACCGGCCCTCGGTACGCAGGTACTCCAGCGCCTCCACACCGTCCCGCACATGGGTGACATCGTTCAGCAGCTGGCAACGGGCTAGTGCAGCCAGCGTCAGCTCAGCGTCCTTCGGATTGTCTTCCACGAGCAGAATCGGCCGCAGATCTCTCATACTTTGTCTCCAGTAGCAAAGGGAATGGTGAAATAGAATTTGGCGCCCACTCCCACCTGGCCTTCCGCCCAGGTCCTGCCGCCGTGGCGGGTGATGATGCGGTGCACGTTGGCCAGGCCGATGCCGGTGCCTTCGTACTCGTCAGCATGGTGCAGGCGCTGGAACACGCCAAAGAGCTTGTCCACGTAGCGCATGTCGAAGCCGCAGCCGTTGTCCTGGACGTAGAACACGTTTTCGGTATCGGTGCGGTAGTGCCCTACTTCGATGACCGTATTGGCGGTATCGCGGGTAAATTTGATCGCGTTGGAGAGCAGGTTCTGCCAGACCAGGCGCAGCATGCCCGGGTCGGCCTGAACGCGCGGCAGATGCGGCACCACCCAGTGTATGGCGCGGCCGTCGTATTCCATGTCCAGCTTGTGCCGGACGTCCTCGACCAGGGCGGTCATGTCCATTGCGATCTGACCCATCGTGGACCTGCCCATCTGCGAGAAGCTGAGCAGGTCGTCAACCAGTGTTCCGGCCGATTGTGCGGATTCAACGATGGTGTCGAGAAATCTCTTTTCTGAATCGTTTAGCCTTTCGCCGGCCGAGGCCCACAGCAGCTCCGAATAGCCCACGATGTGGCGGAACGGTGCGCGCAGGTCGTGGCTGACCGAATAGGAGAATGCCTCCAGCTCCTTGTTGCTGCGCAGGAGCTGTTCGTTGAGCGCGGCCATTTCCTCGGCCTTGCGCAGCACGATGTCGACGATGGCGGTACGCAGTTCCAGCGCCGCGTCGCGGTCCACGTCGTTCCACGGCAATGATTGCTTGCGTACCGTTTCCTTCCAGCCCTCGAACGAGGTGCGCGGGGACAGCGGCAGGCCGGTATCTTCCTTGCGAGGGTCACCGCCCCAGCGCACGGTACGTACGACCTCCGGCCGGAACCACAGCACGTAGCTGTCGTGGATCTGGGAAATGGAAATGGCCAGCACGCCGCTGGCGACGTCGGCGAAGGCATCGGCCGGCGCCCATTCCAGCGGCAGCCGGTCGGTACAGACCAGGTCCCCGTCATGCTGCTGCGCGGTCAGCCACTGCACCAGCGACATCACCTGCGGTTCGTCAGGACACTCACCGTGCAGGATGCACTCGCCGCGATGCACGATCGCCGCGCCGGCGGACTGGGTCAGCGCAAGCAGGCTCTGCTGGTCCCGGCCCAGCGCGGCCATGAAATCCTGGTCGCCGGCCATGCGGCCGAGCAGGCGCACCTGGATCGCGCGGCGGGCGATGCGTTCTTCGACCACGGCCGCGCGTTCCTTCAGCGTGATCTGCAGCGACAGGATCTGGCCGATGAACTCGCAGGCGGTGCGCACATGGTAGGGAACACGCTTGGGCGCCTGGTTGTGGCAGGAAATCAGCCCCCACAGCTCGCCTTCGCGCAGCAGCGACACCGACATCGATGCGCCCGTGCCCATGTTGCGCATGTACTGCAGGTGCACCGGCGACACGCTGCGCAGCATGGAGGGGCTGAGGTCGGTGGGCGGGGCATCGGCGTTGGCGGCGTCGCGCACCAGCGGTACGGCCTGGTAATCGCTGTCGGCGATCAGGCGGACGCGGTTCTGCCGGTATAGCGCGCGCGCCTGCGCGGGGATATCCGATTCGGGGAAGCGCAGGTCCAGGTAGCTGGGCAGGACCCCGTTGCCATCCTCGGCGACGACCGCGCCATTCCATTCCTTGTCGAACTGATAGACCAGGGTCCGGTCGAAACCGGTCAGCTCGCGGATCTGCACGGCAGCGAGCTCGCACAGCTCCTGCGTGCTGGCCACCCGCTCGATGGCACCCATGAAGCGGCGGATCGCCGGGTACAGGTCTTCAAGCGAGCCCGGTTCACCGGACACCGGCTCCTCAAGCTCCACGATGAGATCGTTGCCGGTCCGATGGGCCAGCACCTGGTGCCTGCCATGTTCACCGATCGTGTGTGCGCCCAGGAACTGGGAGGTGTCCAGCTTGAGCGCCTCAAGGGTCGGTCGGCAGGCGGCCAGCGTGGCGCCCAGCACCACATCCACCGTCTGGCCGAGCGGGTCGCCGAAGGTCTCGATCAGGTCCGGGCGCGACAGCGCGCGTTCCTTGACCCGCAGGGTCGCCGGGTCGAGGACGAGGATCAGGCCGTAGGGTTGAATCGCTCCCGGAGTGCGTATCGGCTCTCTGGCACAGCTGTTGAGATCCAACGCGGGTTCACTCACTTTCCAGGACGACATTCGTTGACCCCCACCGGGTACCGTAATCAAAAGACGCTGCTCAACCACTGGAGCAGCCCTGTATCGGCGGGCACGGGGGTCCACGCCGCCGTCAGGGGCCCACCGGCATAGCTTCGCATATCACTGCTCCCCGATCCGTGAGGAACGGAGGCGATGGCCGCTCAGGGCTTGGCGGGGCGCTCGTAGTCGTCCGGCGTGGCGGTGGTGTCCTGCTCGGGCATGTCCTTGTCCTTCCACTTCGCATCATCGTTGCGCAGCGTGTCGGGGGTATGGGCTTTCTGCTGGTCGTCCTTGCCTTCCAGCGGATTGGAGGAGGGGGTTGCCATGGAAGTCGCCTCAGTGGGTGGGGAATCCGAGCTTGGGCGCGACAAGGTGAGGGCGATGTCCGCACGCGCTGCACGGTGCCCACACATCGCGGTCACCACCCGGCTACGCAGGGCACGGTATCCCTTGCCTGACCCGCCCGAAGAACACGGTTCCACCGGTTATATATATGGATCAGATCGTCGAACATGCCGCGCCCGCGCTGGAGTCCGCCGCACGAGAGGTGCTGGCACGCCAGCCGTCGCTGCCGCTGCCCGGGCGTGGACATACGCTGGAGCGCTGGCGGGCGTTGGCTGCCATTGCCGGGCGCGATCTGTGCGTGGCGAAGGTGATGGAGGCCCACTACGACGCACAGGCGATCCTGGCCGACCTGCATTCGGCTCCCTTGGCGGACGGGACGCTTGCGGCGGTCTGGGCGGCGGAAGGTCCCCAGGCCACGCTGTGCTACGACGAAGCGACGGGCACGGTAAGTGGCGCCAAGCCCTGGTGCTCCGGCGCCGGTCTGGTCGATGTGGCGCTGGTCACTGCCCACTGCGGCGACGTATCCCGGCTGGTCTGCCTGCGCACTGACGCGCCCGGCGTCCTGTTGCAGCCGCAGAGCTGGCATGCCACCGGCATGGGCGGCATTCCGAGCGGCACGGTGCAGTTCGACCACGTACGCGCCGAGCCCATCGGCGCGCCCGGCGCCTACCTCGCGCGCCCGGGCTTCTGGCATGGCGGTGCCGGTATCGCCGCGTGCTGGTATGGCGCGGCGGTTGCGTTGGCCTCACCGCTGCAGCGCTCGCCGCGCGTGGACGACAACGCCCAAGCCGCTGCATTGCTTGGCCAGGTCGACATGGCGCTGCAGGCGTCGGCGGCGCTGCTGCGCGAACTGGCTGCCTGGATCGATGCGATGCCATCGCAGCCGCACAGGTCCGACGTGACCCGCGTGCGCAGCGTGGTGGAGCGCGCCTGTGTGCAGGTGCTTGATGCGGTCGGACGCGCGCTGGGCCCCGCGCCCATGTGCCTGGATCCAGGCCACGCCCAGCGCTGGGCGGATCTTACCGTCTTCATCCGGCAGAGCCACGCCGACCGCGACTGGGCCGAACTCGGCCGCGCGATCCAGCGCCAGGAGCAACCATGGACGCTGTAACCGTGCGCATCGAAGGGCGCGGCACGCTGGAATCGGCGTGGGAAGCCTGCGCCTGGCTGGATGCGTTGCCCATGGTGGAGGCCGATACGGTGCTGCTGGGTGCGCGCCGCCTGGTGGTCGTTTCACCGCATCCGGACGACGAGGTGCTCGGCTGTGGCGGCCTGATGCAGGCGGCGTTGGCACAGGGCTGTGCGGTCCAGGTGGTCTCGGTCAGTGATGGTGAGGCCTGTTATCCCGACCACCCGCATTGGCCAGGGGCTCGGCTCCGCGATGCCCGGCGCCGCGAACTGGCCGATGCCATGCAGGCCTTGGGCATGGACGCCACCCATGTCACCGCGCTGGGCCTGCCGGACGGTGGCATTGCCCGGCATGAAACGGACCTCGCCGCCCACCTCGCCGCACGGTTGTCGCCCGGCGACGTGGTCGTCGGCCCTTGGGTACACGATGCCCACCCTGATCACGAAGCGGCCGGTCGTGCCGCCCGCGCGGCGGCGGCCAGTTGCGGGGCGCGGTTCCTGCAGTACCCGGTCTGGGCCTGGCACTGGCTGGATGCCGAGGCGCCGGTAGGGCCGTGGTCGAGCGCGCAACGCATTGCCCTGTGCGCCGATTCCCAGGCGCGCAAGCGCCAGGCGATGGCGGCATTCGCCACCCAGACCGGAGAGGTTGCGGGACTGGACCGTGAGCCCGTGCTCCCCGACCACGTGCTGGCCAGGTTCCGCCGTCCGTTCGAGGTGCTGATCGGATGAGCACCGCCGCTTACTTCGAGCAGATCTACCAGCACCCCGATCCCTTCCAGTACCGCGATCGTTGGTACGAAGCGCGCAAGCGCGCCCTCACCCTGGCCAGCCTGCCGCGCCAGCGTTACCGCAACGGGTGGGAACTGGGCTGTTCCAACGGCGTGTTGACGGCGGAGCTTGCGGCGCGGTGCGATGCGCTGCTGGCCACCGATCTCAGCGCGGCGGCGCTGGCCGAAGCGTCGGTGTCGACGCAGGCGCATGCCAACGTGCGGCTGCAGCAGGCCAGCCATCCCGACCAGTGGCCGCAAGGCCGGTTCGACCTGATCGTGGTGAGCGAGGTGGGCTATTACCTGTCCCCGCAGGACGTGGTGACGATGGCAACGCAACTGCGTGGCAGCCTGGCCGATGACGGGCTGCTGCTGGCCTGCCATTGGGTGCATCCGTTCGCCGAGGCCCGCACTTCCGCCGCGCAGGTGCACCGCGCGTTTGCGCGTGGTCTTGAAGAAGCCTTCTGCTACCAGGACGCCGACATGCTCCTGCAGGGCTGGAGCGCCGAACCGGTCAGCGTGGCGCGCTGGGAGGGGTTGCGATGATCGCCGTGATCGTACCGGCGCATGACGAAGCGCATGCCATCGGGCACTGCCTGGCGTCCATCACGGTTGCGGCGGCGGACCCGCGCCTGCGCGGCGAAGCGGTCCTTACCGTGGTCGCGCTGGATGCCTGTACCGACGATACCGCCGCCGTGTGCGCTGCGCACGGGGCGACCACCCTTGAAGTGGCCGCCCGCTGCGTCGGCACCGCGCGGGCGGCCGCGGCCGAGCACGCGCTCGCGCGCGGCGCTCGCTGGATCGCCAGCACCGATGCCGATACCGAAGTGCCCCCGGACTGGTTGTGGCGGCAGCTGCGCTGCGGCGCCGATGCGTTCTGTGGCGTGGTCGAGGTCGTGGACTGGCTGGACTATCCCGACGTGGTACGCACCGCCTTCTCCGGGCGCGAGGCGATGCGCGACGGTCATCGGCATGTGCATGGCGCCAACCTCGGCCTGAGCGCGGCGGCCTACCGTGCCGTGGGCGGCTTTCCTCCCCTCCGCACCGGGGAGGACGTGGCCCTGGTGGAGGCACTGGCCGGCAGTGGCGCCCGCATTGCCTGGCTGGCGCGGCCGGTGGTCGCGACCAGCGCCCGCCGCAGCGCGCGTGCGCCGCATGGGTTCAGCAGTTTCCTGCGCGCGCTGGAGCGCGAGGTCCTCGGTGGCGGTGGGGCCCTGCGTCCCGCGCAGCTGGTGCAGGAGTGATGGAGCAGCCGGCCGACCTGCTGGGCTGGGCCGCGACCGTGGTGCTGATCGCCACGCTGGTCCGGCAGATCGTCAAGCAGCACCGGGCCGGTTCGGTGGAAGGCGTCTCGACGTGGTTGTTCGTTGGCCAGATCACCGCCTCGGTGTTGTTCATCGCCTACAGCGCGTTGCTGGGATCGCTGGTGTTCGTGGTGACGAACTTGCTGATCCTGGTCACGGCGGTGGTCGGGCAGGGCCTGGCCATGCGACGGCGGAGGTCGGCAGGAGAGCGTGGAAAGTAACGCCTGAGCGGCGGATTGGCTGAACAAGTCAGGGTTGTGCATCCGCTCTTCACGCGACATCGGTTGTCGTGATGGTCCGTGTACCTGAATTCATTTAAGCTCAGGTGAAACCAAGCCCCGTCACGTCCTCGTGGCGGGGCTTTCCCACCTTCCCAGCAGGAAACCACCCCCATGGCGGCTTTGCAGCAGCGCACCATCGACCTCATCCGCAGCCACCAGGACGCCGTCGTGGCGCAGTGGGTGGAACAGCTGGCCGGCGCCGGCCAGAGCCAGGACAGCCGCTTGTCCGCGCGTGAGCTGGATTCCCAGGTGCGCGAGTTCTGGCGGCTGTTCCAGGCCGCGCTGTCCACCTCCGGTACGGGCGTGGCCGGCAGCGAATGGCAGGAACTCCGGCATTTCCTCGAGCAGCTCTCGCGCGAACGCGTGCTCAAGGGGTTCAGCTCGGCCGAGACCGCCAGCTTCCTGTTCTCGCTCAAGCGCCCCCTGTTCGAACTGGCCCAGCAGCAGCTGGCTGATGACCCGAAGGTACTGGGCGACCAGCTGTGGGCCATCTCCGAGCTGATCGACGGCCTGGGCCTGCACAGCGTCAAGGTCTACCAGAAGACCCGCGAAGACGTGATCCAGCGCCAGCAGGAAGAAATGCTGGAACTGTCCACCCCGGTGGTGAAGCTGTGGGAGGGCGTGCTGGCCCTGCCGATGATCGGCACGCTCGATTCGCAGCGCACCCAGGTGGTGATGGAATCGCTGCTGCAGCGGATCGTCGACACCGGTTCGGAAATCGCCATCATCGACATCACCGGCGTGCCCACCGTGGACACGCTGGTGGCCCAGCACCTGCTCAAGACCGTCACCGCCATCCGTCTGATGGGCGCCGACGCCATCATCAGTGGCGTGCGGCCCCAGATCGCACAGACCATCGTGCACCTGGGCCTGGACCTGCAGGGCATCGTCACGAAGGCGAACCTGGCCGACGCATTGGCACTGGCGCTCAAGCGCACCGGACAGACGGTGACCAAGGCAGCCCGCTGAAATGGACCGCATCCCGATCCTGCAGATGGGCAATCTGCTGCTGGTGACCATCCAGGTGGACATGCATGACCAGCTTGCGCTGACCCTGCAGGACGACCTGACCGAACGTATTCAGAACACCTCTGCACGCGGCGTGTTGATCGACATTTCCGCGTTGGACATCGTCGATTCCTTCATTGGCCGGATGATTTCCACCATTTCGTCACTGGCCCGGATCATGGATGCCACTACGGTGGTGGTGGGCATGCAGCCGGCCGTGGCGATCACGCTGGTTGAGCTGGGCCTGACCCTGACCGGGGTGCGCACCGCGCTGAATGTCGAGCGTGGCATGGATCTGCTGCGCATGGACCTGCTGCAGCAACCCGACGAAGAGGCGCCATGACCCCCGTCAGTGGATCCTTGCCGATCCGCGTCGAGCAGGACGTGGTGCTGGCCCGCCAGGCTGCCCGGCAGGCGGCCGTGGCATGCAGGATGCGGCTCATCGACCAGACCAAACTGGTTACCGCCGCCAGCGAACTGGCCCGCAACGCGGTGATCTATGGTGGCGGCGGCAGCATGGAATGGGAGGTGGTGGACAGCGGCATCCGCCGCGGGCTGCGCCTGGTGTTCTCCGACAATGGTCCCGGCATTCCCGATATCGCCCAGGCCCTGACCGATGGCTGGACCTCGGGCAGCGGCATGGGACTGGGCCTGTCCGGCTCGCGCCGGCTGGTGGACCAGTTCGAACTGGAGAGCGAACCCGGCAAGGGCACCCGGGTTGCCATCACCAAATGGATCTGAATTTCTCTGGCCGCGTTACCCGGGTCGTGGTGGTGGAAGAAGTCTCGCAGGTAGGGCAGGCCCGGCGCGAAGCGCTGGCCATGGCCGATGGCATCGGCTTCGATGAAATGGATGCCGGCCGGGTGGCCCTGGCCGCCACCGAGCTGGCCACCAATGTGATCAAGCACGGACGCGGCGGGCGCATGTACCTGTCAGTGGTGTGCGGTCGCGGCGGCGAGGGCATCGAACTGTGCACTCTCGATGCCGGGCCGGGCTTCTCGCTGGCGCAGTCGCTGCCTGACGGCTATTCGACCGGCGGTACGCAGGGTTTGGGCCTCGGCGCAATACGGCGCCAGGCCACCGTGCTCGATGCCTGGTCCGACGACAAGGGCTGCGTGGTGGTGGCGCGCGTTTACGCCAGCCGTGTTGCCCGCGACGTAGACGTGCCCTACGGTGCGCTGCGCCTGGCCATGCGCCATGAGGTGGCCTGCGGTGACGCCTGGCACCTGCGTGCCGATGCCCAGTCGGTGGCCGTGACGCTGATCGATGGCCTCGGGCACGGGCTGCCGGCGGCCGATGCCGCCCAGGCCGGCGTGGCGGTCGCAGCCGCGCGCGGGGCGGTTGCACCGGCGGATCTGATCGCGGCGATGCATGCCGGCATGTCCGGTACCCGGGGCGGGGCCGCGGCGGTTGCCAGCGTGGATGTTGCCAGCGGCCCGGTCCAGTTTGCCGGCATCGGCAACATTTCGGCGGGCCTGCACGAGGCGACCACGACCCGTGGCATGGCCTCGCACCCGGGCATCGTCGGGGTGCAGTTCCGCAAGGCGCAACCATTCCATTTTCACGCGCCGGAAGGCACGCTGCTGCTCATGCACAGTGATGGATTGCAGGCGCGTTGGAGCCTGCGCGACTACCCCGGTCTGTTCCATCGCCACCCGGCGCTTATAGTGGCGGTGCTGCAGCGCGATTTCGATCGTGGCCGCGACGACACCGGCATCATCGCCCTGCGGCTCGGAGACCTGCATTGAACGCGCTTCCCCCCGAACAGGAAATCATCCAGCTGCGCACGCAGGCCGATGCCCTGCGCGCGGAGCTTGAGGAAACCAACCAGGGCGTGCTGGCCCTGTACGCCGAACTGGACCAGCAGGCCGAGCAGCTGCGCGAGGTCTCCGAGCTCAAGAGCCGGTTCCTGTCTTACATGAGCCATGAGTTCCGCACGCCGCTGGGTTCGATACTGAGCATGACCCGGCTGCTGGAAGACGGCATGGACGGCCCGCTGACCGAGGAGCAGCGCCGGCAGGTGCGCTTCATCAGCGGCTCGGCGGCCGAGCTGCGCGAAATGGTCGACGACCTGCTGGACTTGGCCAAGATCGAAGCCGGTCGAATCACTATTTCGCCGGACTGGTTCGACCTGATGGACCTGTTCTCGGCGCTGCGCGGCATGTTCCGCCCGCTGATCGAAGGCAACCAGGTCGACTTGGTATTCGAAGATCCGCCGGCGTTGCCCCTGCTGTACACCGATGACAAGAAGCTGGCGCAGATCCTGCGCAACTTCATTTCCAATGCGCTCAAGTTCACGCCCAACGGCCAGGTGGTGGTGTCGGCCAAGCTGGTCGACGCGCATTCGGTGTGCTTCAGCGTTCGCGACACCGGCATCGGCATTCCGCAGGACCTGCTGCCTACCCTGTTCGAGGATTTCGTGCAGGTGGACACGCCGCTGCAGAAGCGTCTGCGCGGCACCGGCCTGGGCTTGTCGCTGTGCAAGCGCTTTGCCGAGCTGCTGGGCGGCGAGGTGGGGGTGACCAGCGAACTGGGCATCGGTTCGGAGTTCCATGTGAAGCTGCCGCTGAAGCTGGCTGCCGAGGAGACCGCTGATGCCGACGCGTGACCGGATCCTGATCGTCGACGACAACGCGGCCACCCGCTATTCGGTGCGCCGGGTGCTGGAACACCACGGCTTCCGCGTGGAGGAAGCCGGCACCGGCACCGAAGGCCTGGTCCAGCTCAACACGCAGGATTTCGGTGCGCTGGTGCTGGACGTCAACCTGCCCGACATGAGCGGTTTCGACGTGGTTCGCCAGCTGCGCGAAGATCCGCGCATGCAGCTGTTGCCGGTTGTGCATGTCTCGGCCGCCTCGATCGCCACCGGGGACCTCATCACCGGCCTCAACGCCGGTGCCGATGCCTACCTGGTGCACCCGGTGGATCCGGACGTGCTGCTGGCCACGCTGCGCAGCCTGCTGCGTGCGCGCCGCGCCGAAGACGCATTGCGCGATGCCGAAGCGCGTTTCGGCGAGATCTTCCGCCAGATCAATGCACCGATCACCGTCCTGGATGCGCAGCTGCAGGTGCATGAAGCCAACGATGCCTTCAAGCGCCTGCTTGGAGAGGACCTGGGACCGGGCCGGATCGAGGCCTTGCTGGACCACCAGTTCGCGCCGATGAGCGCGTTGAAGGTGGCGCTGGCCGAAGGTGAGCGTTGGCAGGGCACCTTTGCCCTGCAGGTGCAGGGCAGCCGGCGCATGACCGAGTGGCGGGTGACGCCCTACAGCGCTCCTGGACTTGGCCTGGTGCTGGTGGAAGACATCACCGAGCGCCACGTGCGCGAACTGGAGCAGCGCCAGGAACTGGAGAGCGCCAACAGCGAGCTGGCATTCCAGATCGCCGAGCGCGAGCGCACCGAAATGGAGCTGATGCAGGCTCAGAAGATGGATTCGCTCGGCCAGCTGACCGGCGGTATCGCGCATGATTTCAACAACCTGCTGACCACCATCATCTCCGGCCTGGACATGATCGAGATGGCCGCCAGCAGCGGCAAGTGGGACAAGGCAAGCCGTTACGTCGACATCGCCACCGCCTCGGCGCACCGCGCCGCGGCACTGACCCAGCGCATGCTGGCCTTTGCCCGCAAGCAGCCGTTGGACCCGCAGACGTTCGACGTGGTTGCCCGCGTGCGCTCGCTGGAAGACATGCTGCGGCGCTCGATCGGCGAGAACATCGAACTGGAACTTGAGCTGGGCGCCGAACCGCTGGTGGCCATGGCCGATCCCAACCAGTTCGAGAACGTCATGCTCAACCTGGTCATCAACGCGCGCGATGCGCTGGCTGGCCAGGGCCTGATCCGCATCCGCGCGGGCCGCGCGAGGATCGAGCGCGACCACGAGCTGTCGCCGGGCGACTACATCAGCATCAAAGTGATCGACAACGGCACCGGCATTCCACTGGACCTGATCAACAAGGTATTCGAACCGTTCTTCACCACCAAGCCGCAGGGCGAAGGCACCGGCCTGGGCCTGTCGATGACCTACGGCTTCGCGCGCCAGTCCGGCGGCAGCGCCCGTATTGCCAGCGAGCAGGGGGAAGGTGCCGAGATCGAACTGCTGTTGCCCGAGGGCCAGCAACAGGTCGAGCTGGCATCTGTGTCCACGGCGCAGGTGCAGGTGCAGCGCGGCCATGCCGAACGGATCCTGCTGGTGGACGACACCGATTCGGTGCGGATGATGGTGCGCGAGATGCTGCTCGAGGTCGGCTACCAGGTCGTGGAAGCAACCAACGCGCAGCAGGCGCTGCTGGAGCTGCATTCAGCGCGGGCCGTGGATCTGTTGTTGTCCGACGTCGGCCTGCCCGGCATGAACGGTCGCGACCTGGCGGATGCCGCGCGCGCGTTGCGCCCGAGCTTGCCGGTGCTGTTCATCACCGGCTATACGGAAAGCGCCGCCGTGCGCAACGAGTTCCTGGGCGAGGGCATGTCGCTGCTGCCCAAGCCGTTCAGCGTGCACGAGCTGCTGCACAGCGTTGGCGCAATGTTCGGCCCCCGTCAGTAACCGCCCACCGGTTCGGTTTCGAACCGTTCGCCGAAGCCGGTGATATGCGGGCGTGCGCGGGCAATGGCCTGCTGCACGCCCGGCAGCGCCAGCGAGGCGTGGTGGAGTTCAGCGCTGTCCCAGACTTCAGTGATCCAGATCGCGTCGGCATTGGCGGGATCCTTGGCCACCACGTAGCTCCGGCATCCCGGCATGGCCTGGGTGCCCTCCAGCAGGATCGCGATGACCGCGTCGCGCTCGCCGGGAGCGATGTTCATCTTTCCGATCAGACCGTACATGGATGCCTTCCTGCTGCTCGAGGGAGGGTCGATGGTATCCTGCGCGCCGTTCTGCCGCCTGGCCCCCCATGTCTGTCTCCCATCCCCCGCGCCAGCAGTGGCTCGGCAATATCCGTGGCGACCTGCTTTCGGGCACCGTGGTCGCCTTGGCGCTGATTCCTGAAGCCATTGCCTTCTCGATCATTGCCGGCGTGGACCCCAAGGTGGGCCTGTATGCGTCGTTCTGCATCGCCGTGGTCACCGCCATCGCAGGCGGCCGGCCGGGCATGATCTCGGCGGCCACCGGCGCAATGGCGCTGGTGATGGTGGACCTGGTGAAGGACCACGGCCTGCAGTATCTGCTGGCCGCGACAATCCTGGCCGGCCTGCTGCAGATCATCGCCGGCGCACTGAAGCTGGGCGCGCTGATGCGGTTCGTGTCGCGTTCGGTGATCACCGGCTTCGTCAACGCACTGGCCATCCTGATTTTCCTGGCACAGATGCCCGAGCTGATCGGGCGCTCGTGGCAGGTGTGGGCGGTGTGCGCGGCGGGGCTGGCCATCATCTACCTGCTGCCGCGGTTGACCCGCGCAGTGCCGTCGCCGCTGGTGGCCATCGTGGTGCTGACCGCGCTGTCGATCGGGCTGCACTGGGAAGTGCGGACCGTGGGCGACATGGGCGCACTGCCCGACAGCCTGCCCACGTTCCTGTTCCCCGATGTGCCGATGACGTGGGACACGCTGGCGCTGCTGCTGCCGGTCTCGGCAACCCTCGCGGTGGTGGGCCTGCTGGAGTCGATGATGACCGCGCAGATCGTCGAGGACATGACCGACACCCCGAGCCAGCGCAACCGTGAGTGCGCCGGCCAAGGCCTGGCCAACATCACCGCTGGCCTGTTCGGCGGCATGGGCGGCTGCGCGATGATCGGGCAATCGGTCATCAATGTGTCCTCCGGCGGGCGTGGCCGGTTGTCCTGCCTGGTGGCAGGCGTGCTGCTGTTGCTGCTGGTGGTGTACGGGCACGACTGGGTGCGGCAGATTCCCATGGCCGCGTTGGTGGCGGTGATGATCATGGTCAGCATCGGGACCTTCCACTGGCGTTCCTTTGCCGAGTTCCGCGTGCACCCCATGAGCTCCTCGGTGGTGATGGTGGCCACCGTCGTGGTGACCGTGGCCACCCACGACCTGGCCAAGGGCGTGCTGACCGGAGTGCTGCTGTCGGCGTTGTTCTTCGCGCGCAAGGTGGGTCGGCTGCTGGTCGTCACCGACCACACCGATGCCGACGGAGTCCGTACTTACACGGCGACCGGGCAGGTGTTCTTTGCTTCGGCGGGGCAGTTCGGCGAGAGCTTTGATTTCCAGGAAGTGCCGGCGCGGGTGCGGATCGACCTCAGCCAGGCGCACTTCTGGGACCTGAGTGCGGTTGGCGCACTGGACAGGGTGACCCTCAAACTGCGCGGGCATGGCGCGCAGGTCGAGGTGATCGGACTCAATGCCGCCAGCCAGACGCTGGTGGAGCGGCTGGGTGGCCGTACGCTTCACTGAACCCGGTCAGGATCCGGCGCTCAACATCTCCAGCACAGGGCCGTTACCAGCGTATGACCCGACCGGCATGTGCGTTGCACCGTGCCGGCCGGGCCGCAATGGACTGCGTGACGTAGTAGCGGTGCCCGCGGGCGCGCGCTGTTCTGTACTCCTGCCTGGAACACCCCCATGTCCACGTCCCGCTCGTCCGCTTCCAAGCGTCCCGGCAGCATCGCCAACCGGCTGATGCTCGGAACCGCGCTGATCGCCATGCTCTGCTTCGGCGTGACCGCCGCCCTCAGTTACCGCGAAGCCAGCCAGGCGCTGCTCGAATCCTCGCGGCGGACCATGGAAAGCCAGGCCGAGGCCGAATCGCGCCGGGTCGGTGCCGACCTGGCCGCCGCGTTTTCCACCAGCCAGGCACTGGCCGACAGCCTGGTGGTGCAGCACCGCGCTGCCACCCTGTCGCGCGCGACCGCCGCGCAGGTGCTGCAACAGCAGCTGCAGTCGCACCCGGAATGGGTGGGCCTGGGCACGCTGTGGGAACCGCAGGCCTTCGATGGCAGGGACGCCGACTTCGTCGGTGCCGAAGCCCACGATGCCACCGGCCGCTTCATGAGCTACTGGGCCTGGCAGGACGGCGCCCCGGTGCAGGATGTACTCAAGGGCTATGACGTCCCCGGCGATGGTGACTGGTACCTGCGCCCGCGTGAGCTCAAGCGGCAGGCCGTGAGCGAGCCGTACCGTTATGAGATCGGCGGCAGGCAGGTGCTGATGACCACGCTGTCGACGCCGGTGCTCGACAATGGCCAGTTCCTGGGCGCCGTCACCGTGGACTTCGGCCTGGCCGCGCTGCAGGAGCGTCTGGCGGCGCTGCGCCCGATGGGGCAGGGCCACGTCGAACTGATCTCGCCTGGCGGCATCGTGCTGGCCGCGCAGGATGCGAAGCAGATCGGCCAGCGCCGCGACGATGCCGTCACTGCGCAGGTCCTTGCAGCCGTGGCGCGTGACCAGCGCTTCGAGGCGTTCACTCCGGATGCCGCAGGCAACGTGAAAGCGTATGTGCCGCTGCGCATCGGTGGCAGCCAAGAGCGGTTCGCGCTGGGCGTGATCGTGCCGTATGCGCTGATCACCGAACAGGCGCGCTCGCTGCTGTGGATCATCCTCGGCGTTGGCCTGGGCGCGGCGCTGGTGCTCAGCGCCAGCGTGTACGTGCTGCTGCGCCGCCAGGCGATCCGCCCGCTTGCCGATGCCGTGCGGCTTTCGGCGGACGTGGCCGAAGGCCGCCTGGACACGCCGCTGCCGCCCCCACGCGACGACGAAGTTGGCCGCCTGCTGGAATCCATGCAGCGCATGCGCGGCCAGCTGCGCGCGGTGATGAGCGCGCAGGGCGAGATGGCGCAACGCCATGAAGCCGGCGAGCTGGGCTATCGCATGGACGCGCAGGCCTTCCCGGGCGCGTACGGACGCATGGTCGAAGACACCAACCAGCTGGTAGGCGCCAACATTGCCGTCACCCGTCGCCTGGTCGAGGTGATGCAGCGCTACGCGGTAGGCGATCTGTCGCAGGACATGGACCGCCTGCCCGGCGACCAGGCCGTGTTCACCAATGCGATGGACACCACCAAGGCCAACCTGCGCGCGATCAATACCCAGATCCGCGACCTGGCCGGTGCCGCCGCGCGCGGCGATTTCAGCCAGCGCGGCGACGGGGTGCGCTTCGACCATGACTTCCGCGCCATGGTCGAAAACCTCAACACCATGATGCAGGTGAGCGACGACAACCTGCAGCAGATCTCCGCGCTGCTGCGCGCGATCGCCGCCGGTGACCTCACCGCGCGCATGCACGGCCAGTTCCATGGCGTGTTTGCGCAGATGCGCGACGATGCCGATACCACCGTGACCCAGCTGACCGACATCGTCGGCCGTATCCAGCAGGCGACCGACAGCATCAACCTGGCGGCGGGCGAAATCGCCTCGGGCAACAGCGATCTGTCGCGCCGTACCGAACAGCAGGCCGCGAGCCTGGAGGAAACCGCTGCGTCGATGGAGGAGCTGACCTCCACCGTGCGCCAGAACGCCGACCACGCCGTGCAGGCCAACCAGCTGGCCGCCGGTGCCGCCAACGTGGCCGAACAGGGCGGGCAGGTGGTGGGCCAGGTGGTGACCACCATGGCCGGAATCGAGGCCGCGTCCAAGCGCATCGCCGAGATCATCTCGGTGATCGATGGGATCGCCTTCCAGACCAACATCCTGGCGCTCAACGCCGCCGTGGAAGCGGCGCGCGCCGGTGAGCAGGGCCGCGGCTTTGCGGTGGTGGCCTCCGAAGTGCGCGCGCTGGCGCAGCGCTCGGCCGGTGCGGCCAAGGAGATCAAGCAGTTGATCGACGATTCGGTGCAGCAGGTCGCCGAAGGCTCGGCGCTGGTGCAGACCGCCGGGCGCACCATGGAAGAGATCGTTACCGGCGTGCGCCGGGTCAACGACATCATGGCCGAGATTTCCGCCGCCTCGAAGGAACAGTCCGCCGGCATCGAACAGGTCAACCAGACCATCACCCAGATGGACGAAACCACCCAGCAGAATGCGGCGCTGGTGGAAGAAGCCACCGCCGCGGCGCGGGCGATGGAAGAGCAGGCCCAGCACCTGGGCACTGCGGTGGCGATCTTCCGCACCGGCGCGGCTGCGCCGGCCGCAGCGCCTGCGGCACCGCGCAAGTCCGTCGGCCAGAAACGGGCCCCGGTGCGTGCAGCAGCGGCAGCGGTCGAGACCGAATGGGAAACCTTCTGAGCAACAAAAAGCCCGGTCAATCGACCGGGCTTCTCAGGTGAGGCGAGCTGCGGGGGTTTACCAGCGCATGCCCTGGAAGGGGTTCCAGCTGGTGTCGCCCTTCACTTTTTCCAGGTAGTAGTTGTAGTTGGTGGTGAGCGCAATGAACAGCGACCACGCAATCGCGATGCCACGTCCGATCGGGTCGGGCAGGAATGCCAGCACCACGCCGAGCACCAGGGTCAGGCCCAGGATCGTCAGGGCCTTGCGCCACATGCCCAGGATGAAGAGGTAGATGCAGCCGAAGAACAGGGCGAAGAAGTTGAAGTTGACCTTGACCTTCTGCCCGAACGGCAGCGCCTTGTAGGCGGCCTTGAAGGCTGGCGAGTTCGGCGCGCCATAGGTGTTGAAGAAGTCGAACCGGAACTGCCACTTGGGGCTGAAGGATGACGCGATGTTGGAATCCATATCCACTTTATGATGTTGAAAACGGTTACATCATAGTCGCTGACTATTGAAAAGCGCCAGTTTTCGGGCGCGCATCAGTGCTGACGCATTCCGGCGTAGGCGACGTCACACATTCGTCCACAAATTCATATAGGGTTCGCATTCCTCGCGGCATGGGTGCCGCGCGGGTGTATTGGAAGCGATCGAGAGTCAGACCATGTCGAGTGTTGTGATGTCCCCTGAGCGTCCTGAAGCCGGCCCGCGCATCCTGCCGTGCCCGGTTGCCACCCAGGCGCAGCATCTGCTGGCACAGCTGCAGTTTTCCCATGTCGGTTCGCGCGCGCTGGCGCGCCTGCCGGTGGAGATCGATGTGGCCGTGGACGCCACCCCGGCCTGAAGCGGGTTCATGCCCCCCGGTTGAGCGCCGGTCTGCGCAGTTCCAAGCCGGGTGCGTCGGTCCCCGGCCTTCCTGCCCTGGCTCCCCTGAGGCGCCTTCTGCCAGGGGTTACCCTACGCCCTGAATAGGGAAAGTCTTACGGCACAAGGCCTGCGGCCGTTTGTCGCAACCAGCCCGCTTGAGGGCTTGCGCGGGTTTGCTGAATGGGGGGAAATACCCCGAAAGCCCCTTCGCGCGCGGCTTACATTTGGCCCCCTATGCTGGGCCGCATTTTTCGCCTCAGTGCCGTTGGAGAGTTCGTGGGTTCCGGTAGTCACAGACATCAGCAGGGCGCCGGCCACGGCCACGCCGCTGCAGGACAGGGCAGCACTGGCGGGAAGCGCACGCAGGGTAGCCGCGCATGAGTGTGCAGACCGTCAACGCCGTGATCGATGCCGGCCGCCCGGTGCTGCCCGTCGAAAGCCCGATGGGCATGCCCGAACAGACCTTTACCCAAGGCCGCCTGCTGACGCCGCGCCAGCGCACCGCGCCGCGCATGATCGCGCTGCGCCGCTTCTACATCTTCGGCGGCACGGCGGCCATGACCGTGGCCGCCACCCACATGATGTGGAAGGTGCTGGCTACCAATGGCATCACCGTATTGGAAGGCTGCCTGCTGGTGCTGTTCGTGGCGTTGTTCGCCTGGATCGCGCTGTCCTTCGCCGGTGCCCTGGCCGGGTTCCTCACCGCCGTGTTCGACCGTGGCTACAAGCTGGGCATCGACCCGGACCAGCCGCTGCCGCAGGTGCATACCCGCACCGCGCTGCTGATGCCGACCTACAACGAAGATCCGCGCCGCCTGCTGGCCGGCCTGCAGGCCATCTACGAATCGGTGGCCAGCACCGGGCAGCTGGAACAGTTCGACTTCTTCGTGCTCAGCGACACCCGGCGCGAGGACATCGGTGCGGCCGAAGAGCAGGCGTTCGCCGAGCTGTGCGACGCGGTCGGTGGGCATGAGCGCCTGTTCTACCGGCGCCGTGGCGATAACAGCGGGCGCAAGGCCGGCAACATCGCCGACTGGGTGCGCCGCTTCGGCGGCGGTTACCCGCAGATGCTGATCCTGGACGCAGACAGCCTGATGACCGGCGACACCATCGTGCGGCTGGTGGCGGGCATGGAGCACAACCCGGACGTGGGCCTGATCCAGACCCTGCCGGCGGTGATCGGTGGGCGTTCCCTGTTCGCGCGCATGCAGCAGTTTGGCGGGCGCGTGTACGGCCCGGTGATCGGGCGCGGCGTGGCATGGTGGCACGGCGCGGAAAGCAATTACTGGGGCCATAACGCGGTGATCCGTACCGAGGCCTTTGCCGAGAACGCCGGCCTGCCGCCGTTGCCGGGCCGGCAGCCGTTTGGTGGCCACGTACTGAGCCACGATTTCGTCGAAGCGGCGTTGATGCGTCGCGGTGGCTGGGCCACCCATATGGTGCCCTACCTCAAGGGCAGCTATGAAGAAGGTCCGCCGACCCTGACCGACATGCTGGTACGCGACCGCCGCTGGTGCCAGGGCAACCTGCAGCACGCCAAGGTGGTGGGTTCGCGCGGCCTGCACTGGGTCAGCCGCATGCACATGATGATCGGCATCGGCCATTACTTCACCGCGCCGATGTGGGCGATGCTGATGCTGATCGGCATTGCCATCCCGCTGTTCCAGGGCGGTATCGATTTCAGCGAAGTGCTGCACATGTCGCCGGGCCTGTACTGGCGCCAGCAGGATGAAACCCAGGTGATCCGCATGTTCGCCATCACCATGGCGGTGCTGCTGTTGCCCAAGGTGCTGGGCTACATCGCGATGTTGATCGACCCGGCCGAACGCCGCGGTTGCGGCGGTGGCATCCGCGCATTCGTGTCGATGCTGCTGGAAACCGTGCTGGCCGCGCTGATGGCGCCGGTGGTGATGTACGTGCAGTCGCGCGGCGTGGCCGAAGTGCTGGCCGGCAAGGATTCGGGCTGGGATGCACAGCAGCGCGACGATGGCGGCATTTCCTGGCCGGCGCTGATCAAGGGCTACGGTGGCCTGAGCGTGTTCGGGCTGTTCATGGGCGTGCTGGCCTATGCGGTGTCGCCGGCGCTGGCCGCCTGGATGGCGCCGGTGGTGGTGGGCATGGTGCTGGCCATTCCGGTGGTCGCGTTGACTTCCGGGCGCCGCGCCGGCGACCTGCTGCACCGCCTGCGCCTGATGGAAATCCCGGAAGAGACCACCCCGCCGACCATCCTGCAGCGCGCCGCCGAACTGCGCCGTGCTGCTGCCCAACGCGCCGGCCACTGACATCTGGCCCCATAATGCGGCCAGAACGTACTGGAGCCGCACGATGTCGCAAGCGCTGGAAACCGTAGTCAACGAAACCGCCGCCAACCCGCAATGGTCCGTGCTCTGGCTGCACGGCCTGGGCGCGGATGGCCATGATTTCGCCCCGATCGTGCCCGAGCTGCTGCGTCCGCACTGGCCGGCGATCCGCTTCGTGTTTCCGCATGCCCCGATGCAGCCGATCACCATCAACAACGGCGTGCCCATGCGCGCCTGGTATGACATCGTCAGCATGGACTTCCGCTCGCGTGCCGATGCTTCCGGTGTGGATGCCTCGGTACGCGCGCTGGATGCCCTGATCGATGCGGAGGTCGCGCGCGGCATTCCGGTCGAGCGCATCCTGCTCGCCGGCTTCTCGCAGGGCGGGGCGATCATCCTCAGCGCTGCATTGCGCTCACCCCGGCCCATCGCCGGTCTGATCGCGCTGTCCACCTACCTGCCGGATCCGGAAACGGCCATCAAGGCCGCCATTGCCGATGGCGCGCGGCCGCCGGTGTTCATGGCCCATGGCGCGCAGGATCCGGTGATCCCGCAGGTGATCGCTGCCGACACCGCCCAGCGGCTCACGACAGCCGGCTTCCCGCTGGAGTGGCATTCCTATTCCATGGCCCACCAGGTCTGCGCAGAAGAACTGCAGGCGCTGGGCGACTGGCTGGACGCACGCTTCGCCGCCGCCTGAGCCATGAACGACCCGCGCCAGCAGCTGTGGTTGCCCGAGCTGTGCCGCCTGCCGCGGCTGGGCGCGATGCTCGGCCTGGCAGAGCTGGTGGTGGTGGTGGTGGCGCTGGCGCCCGACGGCAGCCGGCAATGGAGCGTGGCGGATTTCCTGTCGGCCAGCGGCCTGGCGTTGTGGCTGGCATTGGCGGTCACGGTGAGTCTGTGCGCGGCGCGGACGACCTTGTCGCGGCTCCCGGAAGCGTTGGGTTCGGCGGTGGCAGTGGCCATGGCCGCCCTGATCGCTGCTGCCTGCACGGGCATCGTGCACGCGCTGTATGCAGTGCTGGATGCGCGCGGTTTCGCCGGGGATGTCGGCTTCTGGCGGTTCACCCTGGGCTGCGCCACGGTCACCGCGCTGATCGTGGCACTGGCGTTGCGCTACTTCTACGTCAGCGATCGCTGGAGTGCGCAGACCGTGGCCAACGCACGCGCGCAGGCCGATGCGCTGCAGGCGCGGATCCGCCCGCATTTCCTGTTCAACAGCATGAATCTCATCGCCAGCCTGGTGCGGCGTGATCCGGAAGTGGCCGAGCGCGCGGTGCTGGATCTGTCCGATCTGTTCCGTGCCGCGCTGGGGGCGGGCGAGGGCGATTCCACCCTGCAGGCCGAGTGCGAACTGGCCGAAGCCTACCTGTCGATCGAGTCGCTGCGGCTGGGGGAACGCCTGCAGGTGGAATGGCAACGCGCAGACGGCTTGCCCTGGACCCTGCCGATGCCGCGCCTGGTGCTGCAGCCGCTGGTGGAAAATGCGGTGCTGCATGGCATCTCGCGGCTGCCGGCTGGCGGCACCATCGTCATTGCGCTGTCCTTCGAAGGGGCGCAGCTGCACATCCGCATCCAGAACCCCGCGCCCGATCCGGACGTGCGTGCGCTGCCGCTGATGCAGGGCGCCGGGCATGCGCAGCGCAACATCGCGCACCGCCTGGCCTGGCGGTTCGGCCCGGCTGCACGGATGACGGGGGCATGGAACGACGGCTACTATGCCTGCGACATCTTCGTGCCTGTTCAGTGAGGAAGCCTGCTTGAGAGTTGTCATCGCCGACGACGAGCCGCTCGCCCGCGAGCGCCTGCGCAGCCTGCTGGCCGAACAGCCCGGGGTCGAGGTGGTGGCCGAAGCCGAGAATGGCGAGCAGGCGCTGCATGCCTGCGCGGAGTTGCAGCCGGACCTGGTGCTGCTGGATATCGCCATGCCCGGGCTGGACGGCCTGGAGGCCGCCCGTCACCTGGCCACGTTCGATCCGCGCCCGGCGGTGGTGTTCTGCACCGCCTACGATGCGCACGCGCTGTCCGCATTCGAAGCGGCGGCCATCGATTACCTGATGAAGCCGGTACGCAGCGAACGACTGGTTGCCGCGCTGGAACGCGCACGGACGTTCCTGGCCGGCCGCAACGGGCAGCCCAGCGCGCCCAGCCAGCAGGCACGCACGCTGTTGTGCGCGCGCCTGCGCGGCAGCCTGCGGCTGATCCCGATCGACGACATCCACTACATGCAGGCCGAGGAAAAGTACGTGGTGGTGCACCATGCGCGCGGCGAGGACCTCATCGAGGAGTCGCTCAAGTCGCTGGAAGAGGAATTTGCCAGCCGTTTCGTGCGCATCCACCGCAACTGCCTGGTGGCCCGCCACGAACTGGTGGAGCTGCGACGAAATGGCGCAGGCCAGGTCCAGGCCGTGCTGCGCCATGGCAAGGCCCCGCTGGAGGTCAGCCGGCGCTGCGTGGCGAGCCTCAAACAGGATCTGAAGCACCTGTAACGCGGTCACGACCAACGGTCGTGACCTACCGGTTGGCAATGCACCGGCGAACGGGCGCGACACCGCGGTAGGTATCGACCGTTGGTCGATACGCCTTCCGGCGGCGATAATGGGCACATGACCACCCTGCGCATCGCCACCCGAAAGAGCCCGCTTGCCCTGTGGCAGAGCGAACACGTTGCCGACCGCCTGCGCCAGGCCCACCCCGGGCTGGACGTGGTGCTGGTGCCGATGAGCACCCGCGGCGACGAGGTGCTGGACCGCTCGCTGGCCGCGATCGGCGGCAAGGGCCTGTTCCTGAAGGAGCTGGAGCTGGCCATGCTGCGGGGCGATGCGGACTGCGCCGTGCACTCGCTCAAGGACGTGCCGATGGAACTGGACGTACCGTTCGCGCTGCCGGCCATGCTGACCCGGCACGACCCGGCCGACGGGTTCATTTCCAACTTGTACGCCTCGGTGGACGCGCTGCCGATAGGCGCGCGCGTGGGCACCTCCTCGCTGCGCCGCCAGGCCCAGCTGCGCGCGCTGCGCCCGGACCTGGAACTGCTGGACCTGCGCGGCAACGTCAACACGCGCCTGGCCAAGCTCGACAACGGCGGCTACGACGCCATCGTGCTGGCCGTGGCGGGCCTGGAACGGCTGGGGCTGGGCGGGCGCATCGTGGCGCGGCTCGCTGCACCGGACTGGTTGCCGGCGCCGGCGCAGGGCGCGGTCACGGTGGAATGCAACGGCGACGATGCGCGGGTGATGTCACTGTTCGCCGCGCTCGACGATGCACGTACGCGCGCCTGCGTGGAAGCCGAGCGCGCCATGAACCGCGCGCTGCACGGCAGCTGCCACGTGCCGGTGGCCGGCTACGCGCAGTGGGAGGGCGACGATCTGTTCCTGCAGGGCCTGGTCGGCGGCGTGGCCGACGGGCGGCTGATCCGCGCCGAAGCGCGGGGCCCGGGCAGTGACCCTGATGCGCTCGGAAAAGCGGTGGCCCAGGGCCTGCTGGACGGCGGTGCCGGCGAGTTGATCGCCGTCTGAGGCTGCGCGCGGTGTCCGGCCAACGGCCGGACCTACGAATTGCTACGGGCCCATTGGGATCGGGATGAACCAACCCCGGATCCCGGTTGTCCCCATTACTTGAATTTGTAGACCACGTTCATCGTCGTCAGGGTATCGGTCTTGCGCTTGTCTTCGGCCACGTCGCTGTTGTAACGCGCCTGCCAGGCCGCCTTCAGGGCCAGGTGCTCGTTCATGCTCACCGACACGCCGAAATCGTTCTGGCCGAAGGTGTTGTACGAGCCCGATTCCACCAGCAGGGTGTTGATCAGGTCGGTATTGGGGGTCAGCGAATACTTCACGTCGAACAGCCCGCGGCCGATCAGGCCGGTACGGGTTTCGTCATCTTCGGTGTTGTGCGTGCGGCGCACACCGGGGCCGATCTGCGCATCCATGTAGAAACGGTCGCCTTCCACCAGCCGGGTGCCGTAACCCAGACCGAACGAACTCTGGCGGTCGTAGGTAGCGAAATCGTCGCGCTCATAACGCACCGTGGCAGTGATCTGGCGGTGCTCGCCGAGCTGCAGCGCGCTGCCGGCGCTGCCGGTGTAGCGGTTGGCGGTGGTGTTGCTGCGCTTGGTGACGGTGCCATCGTCGGCGGTTTCGGTGTATTCCGAACGCGAGCGCAGCCCGAACAGGTCCATGCTGTGCACCCAGTCGTCATCGGTATAGCGCAGGCGCAGGCGGCCGTTGGCGCTTTCGGTGTTGCTGTTGCCCCGTGCGGAGGCAAAGCCGAGTTCGCCGCCGCTGCCGCTCCACGGCGAGGTCATCGCGGCCAGGTCGGTGGTGTCCTGGGCAAAGGCGGCCGGGGCACTGAGCAGCAGGGAAGCAAGCAACGTCACGCGCAGGGACATCAACGATTCTCCGGATCAACAGGGGGGAGGAGCAACGCGTGATGATACTGGATGCCTTCACGCCGTTTTTCCTTTTCCCGCCCGTGCTTTAGGAGAGGTTTGGACTTGTCGCCTGTTCAGGGCACTGCGATCTGCAGTGTGGGGTCGTCGAAACGGCTGTAATCCACCGTGACCTTGAAGGCTTTGCCCTGGGTCTGGCCCTGGCGTTCGATCCGCACCGGAAGGCCGGCCGTGTTGATCCAGTACAGCATGCCGTCAGGTGCGGCGCTGGCATGGCGCACGCGGTAGCGGCGGGCGGGCTGCCCCTCCACGCGCTCCTCGCCCAGTGCTTCAACCTGCAGTTCGGCGGCGGTGGCGTCAGCCGGCAACGGGCTGCGCCATTGCGCCAGCAGGCCCGGCGGCACCGGCACTTGGCGGACTTCGCCGGCGCGCTGCAGGAAGAACGTGTCGCCGATGATGGTCTGCACGCCCTCGTCGGTCTGCAGGCGGTAGCGGTCAGGCGCCACGAATTCCATGCTGGCGTCCAGCGTGCGCGGCCCCTGCATGTGCAGGCTGGCGTGGAAGCTGCGCAGCTGCCCGAAGCGCTGGCTGGCGGCCAGTACCGCCTGCGCGGGATCGCTGGCGACCGGTACCGGCGGCGTGGCGGCTGCAGGAGCGGCGGGCGCAGGTGCCTGCCCGCAGGCAGACAGCAGCAGGGACAGCACGGCAACGGCAGGCAGCAGGCGCATGGCGGGGTTCGGGCGGGCAGGGGGCCCCACGATAGCCGAAGTTCGGATCCGGGCCGCCACAACGGCGGCGACTCGGACATAATCGGGTCATGGACCGATATGAACGCATCAACGCCCTGCATCGTCTGCTGAAGTCCGCCCGCTATCCGGTCACGGTGGCGACCCTGCAGGAAAAACTGGCGTGTTCGCGCGCCACCGTCTATCGCGACCTGGCCTTCCTGCGCGATGCGCTGATGGCACCGGTCGAGGGCGATGGCGAGGCCGGCTTCCGCTACCAGGACAACGAGAGCGAGCGGTTCGAGCTGCCCGGCCTGTGGCTCAGCTCCGAAGAACTGCACGCCCTGCTGGCCTCCCAGCACCTGCTGGCGCGTACCGGCGGTGGCGTGTTGTCGTCGGTGCTGGCGCCGCTGCAGCAGCGCATCGAAGGGTTGCTGGCCGCGCAGGCCGGCGTGTCGACCTGGCCGGTGGACCGGGTGCGGGTCATTCCGCACCGCGGCCGCAAGTTCGATGAAGCCAGCTTCCGCGCCGTGGCGTCGGCCGTGCTGGAGCGCAGGCAGCTGGCGTTCGAGTACCGGGCCCGTTCCACCGACGAGGCGACCAAGCGCACCGTGTCGCCGCAGCGCATGACCCACTATCGCGACAACTGGTACCTGGACGCCTGGGACCACGGCCGCGAGGGCCTGCGCAGCTTCGCCGTGGACCGCATCTACAAGGCCCGCGTGGTCGACACGGTTGCGCGCGACGTGGACGACACCGAGCTGGACGAGCAGTTGGGTGCCAGCTACGGCATCTTCTCCGGCCCGCCCAAGGGCTGGGCCACCATCGTCTTCAGTGCCAAGGCCGCGCGCTGGGTGGCCGACGAGCATTGGCATTCCAAGCAGCAGGGCCGGTTCCTGGCCGACGGCCGCTACGAGCTCAAGGTGCCCTACAGCGTTTCGCGTGAGCTGCTGATGGACGTGCTGCACTACGGTTCGGACGCGGAAATCATCGAGCCGACCGTGCTGCGCGAGCAGGCCAAGGCGCTGCTGATGATGGCGCTGAGCAATTACGAATAACGGTCATGCCCCCCGGTCATATGGCCGGGATACCCGGCTGGCCGGGGCTTGCGGTATGGTTGGCTGCTACGCAGCCCCCCGGATTCCGTCCCCATGAAAAAGACCCTGTTGCTCCCGTTGCTGGCCGCCACGCTGGCCCTGGCCGCCTGCGGCAAGCCCGCCGCCGATTCCAGCAAGCTGGTCGTTGCGGCCACTGCGGTGCCGCACGCCGAGATCCTGGCGGTGGTCAAGCCGATCCTGCAGAAGGAAGGCCTGGAGCTGGACGTAAAGGTCTTCAACGACTACGTGCAGCCCAACGACCAGCTGGTGCAGAAGCAGGTGGACGTGAACTACTTCCAGACCGAACCCTACCTGGACGCCTACAACCGCGACCGCAAGACCGACCTGACCAAGGTGATCGGCGTGCACATCGAGCCGTTCGGCGCCTACTCGCGCCGCTTCAAGTCGCTGGCCGATCTGCCGGTGGGGGCCGACGTGGTGATTCCCAACGACCCGAGCAACAACAGCCGTGCGCTGATCCTGCTGCACAAGGCCGGCGTGATCACGCTCAAGGACCCGACCAACGCACTGGCCACCCAGCGCGACATCATTGCCAACCCGAAGCAGCTCAAGTTCCGCGAACTGGATTCGGCGATGCTGCCGCGTGTGCTCGACCAGGTGGACCTGGCCCTGATCAACACCAACTACGCGCTGGATGCGGGCCTCAACCCGACCCAGGACGCGCTCGCGATTGAAAGCAAGGATTCGCCGTACGTGAACTTCCTGGTCGCCCGCCCGGACAACAAGGACGACCCGCGCGTGCAGCAGCTGGCCAAGGCGCTGACCAGCCCGGAAGTAAAGGCCTTCATCGCCGAGAAATACAAAGGCGCGGTGCTGCCGGCGTTCTGATCGGGGAAGAGCCGACCAACGGTCGGCTCCTACCGCGGGGGGCGGAACCCCATCGTCGCTTCCACCGCCTGGAGCCACCCGGCATACAGCGCTTCGCGCCGGTCAACCGCCATCTGCGGCACGAACCGGCGATCCACCGCCCACTGCTCGGCAATCTCCGCGCGGCTGCTCCAGAACCCGGTGGCCAGGCCGGCCAGGTAGGCCGCGCCCAGCGCGGTTGTCTCGGCCACCTGCGGGCGCAGCACGGGCACGCCCAGCAGGTCGCTCTGGAACTGCGCCATGAAGTCATTGGCGATCGCGCCCCCATCGGCGCGCAGTTCCTTCAGTTCAATGCCCGCATCGGCCTGCATCGCGGCCAGCACGTCGCGGGTCTGGTACGCCATTGATTCCACCGCCGCGCGGATGAAGTGTTCCTTGGTGGTGCCCCGACTCAGGCCGAACACCGCCCCGCGCACATCGCTGCGCCAGTACGGCGCGCCCAGGCCGACGAAGGCCGGCACCATGTACACCCCACCGTTGTCGGCCGCGCGTTCGGCATAGGCCTGGCAGTCGCTGGACTTGCCGAACATGCGCAGCCCGTCGCGCAGCCACTGCACCACCGAGCCGGCCACGAAGATCGAGCCTTCCAGGGCGTACTCCACCTGCCCATCGATGCCCCAGGCCAGCGTGGTGAGCAGGCCGTTGCTGGAGGCCACCGCGCGGGTGCCGGTATGCATCAGCATGAAACAGCCGGTGCCATAGGTGTTTTTGACCATGCCAGGTTCGAAACAGGCCTGGCCGAACAGCGCGGCCTGCTGGTCGCCAGCGATGCCGGCAATTGGAATGTGCTGGTCGAAGAAGAACTGCGAACGCGTGGTGCCATACACCTCGCTGGAGCTGCGCACTTCGGGCAGCATCGCGCGCGGGATGTCCAGCAGCGCCAGCAACGCATCATCCCAGGCAAGGGTGTGGATGTTGAACAGCAGCGTGCGGGCCGCGTTGCTGTAGTCGGTGACGTGCACCGCGCCGCCGGTGAGGTTCCACACCAGCCAGCTGTCGATGGTGCCGAACAGCAGCTCGCCGCGCTCGGCGCGGGCCTGCGCGCCTTCCACGTGGTCAAGGATCCAGCGGATCTTGGTGGCCGAAAAGTAGGCATCCACCAGCAGCCCGGTGCGCTCGCGGATCAGCGGCTCGTGCCCCTCGGCCTTGAGGCGTTCGCAGATGTCGTTGCTCTGTCGGGACTGCCAGACGATCGCATTGTGGATGGGCTGGCCGGTGGCCTTGTCCCAGACCACCGTTGTTTCGCGCTGGTTGGTGATGCCGATCGCCGCGATCTGGCGCGGGTCGACCTGCTCGCGGTTGAGCAGTTCGGTCAGGGTGGTGTAGACGCTGGTCAGGATCTCGCGCGGATCGTGTTCAACCCATCCGGGTTGCGGGAAGATCTGCCCGAACTCGCGCTGCGCCACCCCGGCGACGTGCCCGGCGCGGTCGAACAGCATTGCGCGCGAGCTGGTGGTGCCCTGGTCGATGGCGAGTACGTAGCGTTTGTCCATGGGGGATCCTGGGGTACGGCCGGCGCGATGCACTGGCGATGGTAACGCTACGCGATTGCCGCCATGGCAGATCGTACAGCTCGACGGCCCATTCCCGCGATCAAGGTAGTCCACTTCACGCGCATACAGCCCCGCGCCGAAATGCGACCGGTAAAAAGGACAATGCCAGAAACGACAACGGGCCCGCGAGGGGCCCGTTGCATTGCTACGTGTAGCGGAAGCGCTTAGAAGCGCGCGCCGATACCGAAGCCCACCGTCCACGGATCCAGCTTGGCTTCGTCGCCCGTGCTGCGGCCGTTGACGGTCAGGTCCGGGCGCGAATGCATGTAGCGGGCATCGGCGCGGGCGAACCAGGTGCTGTTGATGTTCATGTCCACGCCGACGGTGCCGATGGCGCCCTTGGCGGTTTCCAGCCCGATATGGCCGACGTCGCTGGCCAGCTTCTCGTTGCTGAAGTTCGACTCGTAGTAGCCCACGCCCACGAACGGGCGGAACACGTTGTCGGCCTGGCCGAAGTGGTACTGGCCGCTCAGCGCGATCGGCTGCTGCTCAACCGTGCCCAGCTGGCCATTGGCGCCGCGCACGCGGTGGTCGAACTTGTCAGCTGCGCCCCACAGTTCCACGGCCCAGTTGTCGTTGATGTAGTAGCTGAAGCTCAGCGTCGGCGCCGGGCCGCCATCGACCTTGTCGATGCCTTCCAGCGGATCATTCTTCGGCTGCAGCAGTGCAACGCCGCCGACAACGGCGAAATGCTTGCCCGACGCGGTGTCGGTGGTGCTGTCCTGCGCGAAGGCGGCAGGTGCGAAGGCAAGGGCAGTCAGGGTAGCCAGGGTCAGGGTGCGGATGGAGCGCATGGGGGAATCTCCTCAGGTATTTTTTTGTTCTTGGGCCCCCGTTGCATCGGGGCGAGGCAAACGTAGTCCCCGCAACATGAATCGAATCCGACGCACGTTAAAATTTAGTTTGTTCTGTTCAGCCAGCAGCGCGAAATCGTTGCGCTGGCGCGCGATCATGCAATGCGCGACATTCATGCATCTGGAGACACTGTGACGAATCCAACGCTGTGCATCGGCCTGCCTGCGCAGGTTTCGGCAGGTTGCCGCGTGCTGGTGCTGGGATCGATGCCGGGCGTGGCATCGCTGCATGCAGCGAAGTATTACGCGCATCCGCGCAACCGATTCTGGCCGTTGATGTCGGCGCTGACCGGGATCAACGCGGGTCTTGCCTACGTTGATCGCCTGCAGGCGTTGCAATTGGCGGGCGTAGGGCTGTGGGATGTGATCGGGCAGTGCGAGCGGCGTGGCAGCCTGGACGCGGCGATCGTGCGCGGCAGCGAAGTGCCCAACGCCGTGGCCGATCTGGTTGGCCAATTGCCGGCCCTCGCGGCGGTCGCCTGCAATGGCGCCACTGCACACGCGGCCTTCGTGCGTTACATCCTGCCGGTGCTGGGCGACCGTGCGGCGTCCCTGGCGGTGTGGTCGCTGCCCTCGACCAGTCCGGCGAATGCGGCATGGCCGCTGCCGCGCCTGCAGGTGGCGTGGCAGCCCGTCGCCGATGTCCTGGCCGGCTGAGCCGGACCGCAGCGGGACAATACGGTACCGACTGGAACACCGGCCGCAGCAGCGCCCATCCCTGCTGCAACACGCTGTCCCGGGACAGAGCGGGTGAAAATTGCCCAAGCTGGTTGGCGCTGACGCCTCATGCCCCCACAATAGGCGATTCCCTACACCAGATTGCCGGAGTTATCCCCATGGCCGAAATCAAGGAAGCACTTGTCCCCGATATCGGTGACTACAGCGATATCCCGGTAATCGAGGTGCTTGTCGCCGTTGGTGACACCGTCAAGAAGGACCAGGGGCTGGTCACGCTCGAGTCGGACAAGGCCACGATGGAAGTGCCGTCCTCGGTCGCCGGCGTGGTCAAGGAAATCAAGGTCAAGGTCGGCGACAACCTGTCCGAGGGCAAGGTCGTGGCCCTGATCGAAGTGGCTGACGCAGCCGCAGCGCCTGCCCCGGCGGCTGCGCCGGCACCCGCTGCCGCCCCGGCCAAGGCTGCTGCTGCCGCCCCGGCCCCGGCCACCCAGAGCGCGCCCGCCGCTGCACCGGCTGCTGCCGGCGGTGGCCCGGTGGAAGCGCTGGTGCCGGACATCGGCGATTACACCGATATCCCGGTGATCGAAGTGCTGGTCGCCGTCGGCGATACCGTCAAGAAAGACCAGGGCCTGGTCACGCTCGAGTCGGACAAGGCCACGATGGAAGTGCCGTCGTCGGTTGCCGGCGTGGTCAAGGAAATCAAGGTCAAGGTCGGCGACACCCTGTCGCAGGGCAAGGTTGTCGCCATCATCGAAGCCGAGGGCGCCGCCGCCCCGGCGCCGAGCCAGGCCGCCGCCGCCGCCGCCCCGGCCGCTGCCGAAACCGGCACCAAGGTGGAACCGGTCGCCGTGCCGGCCCAGCCGGACAAGCTGGCGGCGCGCGAAATCGCCAGCGCCCCCTCGGCCGGTGCCCCGAGCAGCCCGCCGGTGCAGTTCAACGCCGACAGCGTGCTGCCGTCCAAGGTGCCGTACGCCACCCCGGCGGTGCGCGTGTTCGCCCGCGAACTGGGCGTGGACCTCAACCAGTTGACCGGCACCGAAAAGGGCGGCCGCATCACCAAGGCCGACGTGCAGAAGTTCGTCAAGTCGGCGTTGACCGGCGCTGGCGCCGCCGTTGCCGGTGGTACGGTCGCCGCCGGTGGCGGGCTCAACCTGCTGCCGTGGCCGAAGGTCGATTTCAGCAAGTTCGGTGAAGTCGAGACCCAGCCGCTGTCGCGCATCAAGAAGATCTCCGGCGCCAACCTGGCGCGCAACTGGGCCATGATCCCGCACGTCACCCAGTTCGAGCAGGCCGACATCACCGACCTGGAAGGCCTGCGCGTGGCGCTGAACAAGGAAAACGAGAAGGCCGGCATCAAGCTGACCATGCTCGCCTTCCTGATCAAGGCCAGCGCCGCGGCGCTGAAGCAGTTCCCGGAATTCAACGCATCGCTGGATGCGGCCGGTGAGAACCTGACGCTGAAGAAGTACTTCAACATCGGCTTCGCTGCTGACACCCCGAACGGCCTGGTCGTTCCGGTGATCCGCGACGTGGACAAGAAGGGCGTGGTGCAGATCGCCCAGGAAACCGGCGAGCTGGCCAAAAAGGCGCGCGACGGCAAGCTGGGCCCGGCCGACATGAGTGGCGGCTGCTTCTCGATCAGCTCGCTGGGCGGCATCGGCGGCACCGCCTTCACCCCGATCGTCAATGCACCGGAAGTCGCCATCCTGGGCGTGTCCAAGTCCTCGATCCAGCCGGTCTGGAACGGCAAGGAATTCGCTCCGAAGCTGATGCTGCCGCTGTCGCTGAGCTACGACCACCGTGTCATCGACGGTGCGCTGGCCGCGCGCTTCACCACGTACCTGTCGCAGGTGCTGGCCGACATGCGGCGCGTGCTGCTGTGAGGCAGCGCCTGGCGGGCGTTGCGGTGATGTTGGCCGCCCTGGTTGTTGCGCCCGGCGCGTCCGCCGCGTGCACGACCGATATCGGCCGCGGCTGGCCGCCGGCGGTGGGCAACTACGGCCAGGCCGTGGAAACCCTGTTCAACGGCAAGGCACAGCCCGCGCTGGCGCTGACCATCCTGCCCAAGGGCGGGGTGGAAACCGGCGTGGCGCTGCTGCCCGGCAGCCAGGACCAGGCGTGGACCCTGCGCTACAGCGAGGCCGACAAGCGCGTGTACAACTGGAACAACAGTGCACGCGGTGGTGGCGTGGAGCTGCGCGTGGACCAGGAACCGGACCAGTACCAGGTCGCCATCCCCGCCGCGCTGGCCCAGCGCCTGCTGCGCAGCTGGCAGGCCGCGCTGGATTCGGGTGTGCCGGCAGGGCGCAAGGCGCCGGTGACCGACGGTGAGGTGCTGTCCTTCCAGGTGGCTGGCGAGCGCTACAGCGGCCCGCGCTGGGAGTGCGGCGCCGGCAAACTGATGATGAAACAGGTGGCGCTGCTGATCGAAGCCAGCGACACCAAGGAAAAGAAGCTCGACCGTCGCTGGCAGGATCTGGACGAGTCGCTCGACGAACTGCAGCAACTGCTCGCCGGCAACGCCGGCTGAGACCCAGGAGAAGACGAATGGCCGCTATTGAAATCAAGGTTCCCGACATCGGCGATTACAGCGCGGTGCCGGTGATCGAACTGCTGGTCGCCGTGGGCGACACGGTGAAGAAGGACCAGGGCCTGGTCACGCTGGAATCGGACAAGGCCACTCTGGAAGTGCCGTCTTCGGCTGCCGGCGTGGTGAAGGAAATCAAGGTCAAGCTCGGCGATACGCTGTCCGAAGGCGATGTGGTGGTGGTGCTGGACGCCGAAGGCGCCGCTGCCGCCCCGGCCGCGTCTGCGGCGGAAGCGCCCAAGGCCGCCGCCCCGGCCAGCAAGCCGCCGGTGACCCCGTCGCACCGCGCCCCGGCCGAACCGGCCGCGCCGCAGCCGGCGCTGTCGTCGGGCAAGCCGGCCGACATCGAATGCCAGATGGTGGTGCTGGGTGCGGGTCCGGGCGGTTACACCGCCGCGTTCCGCTCGGCCGACCTGGGCGTGGACACCGTGCTGATCGAACGCTACGCCAGCCTGGGCGGCGTGTGCCTCAACGTGGGCTGCATTCCGTCCAAGGCGCTGCTGCACGCCGCTGCGGTGATCGACGAAGTGGCCCACGCGGGCGATTTCGGCGTGGAATTCAGCGCGCCGAAGATCACCCTGGACAAGCTGCGCGGCTACAAGGAAAAGGTGGTCACCCAGCTGACCAAGGGCCTGTCGGGCATGGCCAAGCAGCGCAAGGTGCGCACCGTGCAGGGCGTGGCCACGTTCGTCTCGGCCAATGAGCTGGAGATCGTCGGCGACGACGGCAAGACCCAGCTGCTGCGCTTCCAGCAGTGCATCATCGCCGCCGGTTCGCAGGCGGTGAAGCTGCCGAACTTCCCGTGGGACGACCCGCGCGTGATGGATTCCACCGACGCGCTGGAACTGGCCGACATTCCCGGCTCGCTGCTGGTGGTCGGTGGCGGCATCATCGGCCTGGAAATGGCGACCGTGTACGCGGCGCTGGGCAGCAAGGTGACCGTGGTGGAGTTCATGGACCAGCTGATGCCTGGTGCTGACAAGGACCTGGTCAAGCCGTTGGCCGACCGCCTGAAGAAGCAGGGCGTCGAGGTCCACCTCAAGACCAAGGCCTCCGGCGTGAACGCGGACAAGAAGGGCATCACCGTGACCTTCGAAGCCGCTGCCGAAGGCGAGAAGCCGGGCCTGGAGCAGGGCACCTTCGACCGCGTGCTGGTGGCCGTGGGGCGCTCGCCGAACGGGAAGAAGATCGGCGCGGAGAAAGCCGGGGTGGGCGTTACCGAGCGTGGCTTCATTCCGGTGGACCGCCAGATGCGCACCAACGTGCCGCACATCTTTGCCATCGGCGATATCGTCGGCAACCCGATGCTGGCCCACAAGGCCACGCACGAGGGCAAGCTGGCCGCTGAAGTGGCCTCGGGCGAGAAAAAGGAGTGGGTGGCGCGGGTGATTCCGTCCGTGGCCTACACCAACCCGGAAATTGCCTGGGTCGGCGTGACCGAAACCGAAGCCAAGGCGCAGGGCCTGAAGGTTGGCGTAGCGAAGTTCCCGTGGGCCGCCAGCGGCCGTGCCATCGGCATCGGCCGCACCGAGGGCTTCACCAAGCTGATCTTCGATGAGGAAACCCACCGCATCATCGGCGGCGCGATCGTCGGCGTGCACGCCGGTGACCTGCTGGCCGAGATCGGCCTGGCCATCGAGATGGGCGCCGAAGCTGAAGACATCGGGCACACCATCCACGCCCACCCGACGCTGAGCGAATCGGTGGCGATGGCCGCGGAAATCTACGACGGCACCATCACCGATCTGTACATCCCGAAAAAGAAATAAAAGGAACCCGGCGAAAGCCGGGTTTCTTTTATTTCGGTAGCTCACGACCGTTGGTCGTGAGACCGGTTCAAACAAAAAACCCGGCTTTCGCCGGGTTTTTCGTGCGGTAACACACCAACCAACGGTTGGATCAGAACGAAACGCTGATGCCGGCCACCGGGCCCTTGAATTCCTGCTTCAGGCCGATGGTGCCATCGCTGCCGGTCTGGTCGACGTCGAGGCGGAACCAGTCGTAGCCGGCGAAGATGCCGAAATTGTCGGTGAACCTGTAATCCACGATCACGTTGGCGCGGGTCAGGTCGCCATCGTAGTCATCGAAGTTGCCCCAGTCGGTGTTGAGGTACTGGCCCTGCGCGGTGATCATCCACTTCTCGGACGGGGTGATGGTGAAGCGCGCACCGACCACCGGCGCAACGCCGTCGGCCTTCTCGTCCAGGAACTCGCCCTGGTACACGGTGCCCAGGTCGGCGTAGGCCTTGGTACTCACCTTGGCGTACTCCGCACCCAGCTGCAGGCCGAGGTCGAACTTCTCGGTGTCCACCACCGAGTAGTCGTACACCAGGCTGGCCACCTGGTACTTCAGCTCGCCCTTGACGAAGCTGCCGGCCGGCACGGTTTCGCCGCCGAAGCTGATGCCGTCGTTGAGGGTTTCGCGGCGGTCCTTGTCGTACTTGAAGTAGTTGAAGATCAGGCGCTGGCGGTCGCTGATGCGGAACAGGCCGTCAATGCGCGGCTCCCATTCCTTGCCGCCCAGGCCGAAGTCCTCGGAGAAGCCCACATCCTGGCCGAGCACCGTGGTGTTGCCCCGGATGGTGTTGTCCGAGTCGATGTTCATCGCACCCAGGCGCAGGGCGAAGCGGTCATCGCCTTCGGCCGCGCTCGCGGACGTGGCGTGGGTGAGGGCGGCCATGGCCAGCGGCAGGGCGAGCAGGGGAAGCAGGCGCATCGTTCTATCCTTGGAGGGATTCAGTGAAGTGGAATCACTCTGCCCAGCGCCGCGTCCACCATTCGTGAACGTATGGTGGAGATTGTGTGTACCGTTCATGCACCCCGGGTGACCGTCGGTGTCCGCGCGTGGCCGCCGCGTGCACTGCACAACGTTGTAGCGGATGCGGCCTCCCGGAAAAAAGGCGGCCCCGGAGAGAGCTCGGGGCCGCCCGGTACCGGCCTGCTTCAGGGGCGTCGACGAGGATCGAATTGGCAGGCCCACTTCTCAGACCGGGCCCCACGACCAAAGTTCAATATGGTGCGACGCGACATGAATTGGGGCGGGCCGTGGCGGGATCGGACCCCCTCCAGGGTCAAAATCTGTGGCGATGCAGCAACTTGCGTCGTCCGGGATGAACAGGCGCAGGTTGTCTCGCAAATTGTCCCGTTGCTATAATTTGGCGGCTCGACGGGGCATAGGCAGTTCCAGCCCCGGTCACTCCTCCCACAACCATGCAGGACATACGTGTGCTGAACTCCGTTGACGCGGGTCGGCGACTGATGCTGCGCGCAGCGGTGTACCCGCTGGCTGCAGTGGCTGTCCTGGCCCTGGTGCTCCTGCTGCTGGCAGGCCCGAAGTACGCGCTTGGCGCGCTGGCATCGGGCATCGCGGTATCGGCGGGCGGCTGGGTCGCGGCGCGGATGGCGCTGGGGGGCGGGGTGCAGGCGGCAGGTTCAGCGATGTCGCGGCTGATCCTGGCGGTGGTGGCAAAGTGGGCGCTCGTATTCGGTGTCCTGGCGGTGGGTTTCGTGGTCTTCAAGCTGCCTGCATTGGCGCTGCTGGCCGGAATCGCCGTCGGACTGATGTTCCAGGTCCTGGCTCTGGCCAGGCGCTGATCCAATTTATTTAACTCAAGGTTCCGGACACATGGCAGGCGAGGCGCTTACACCCACCTCCTACATCCAACATCACCTGCACAACCTGACGTTCCACATGCAGGAAGGTGGTTTCTGGGCAATTCACGTCGACACCATTGTGACTTCGGTCCTGATGGGTTTGTTGATGGTGTTTGGCTTCTGGATGGCCACCCGCAAGGCCACCGCCGGCGTACCGGGCAAGTGGCAGGCGTTCGTTGAAATCTGCCTGGAGTTCGTTGACCGCCAGGCCAAGGACACCTACCACGGCACCAGCAAGCTGGTGACCCCGATCGCGATCACGATCTTCTTCTGGATCCTCCTGATGAACCTCATCAAGATGATCCCGGCCGACTTCATCGCCCTGCCGCTCGAAGCGCTGGGCATTCCGTACTGGAAGCCGGTCCCGACCGCCGACGTCAACGCCACCCTGGGCATGTCGATCAGCGTGTTCTTCCTGATGCTGTTCTTCGCGCTGCGCGCCAAGGGCCTGGGTGGTTTCACCAAGGAATTCCTGACCGCACCGTTCGGCAAGTGGATGATGCCGTTCAACCTGATCCTCAACATCGTCGAGTGGCTGAGCAAGCCGATCTCGCTGGCGATGCGACTGTTCGGCAACATGTTCGGCGGCGAAATCGTGTTCCTGCTGATCTGGGTGCTGGGCAGTGCCGGCATCATGGGCGCCATCGCAGGCGGTGCCTTCGGCCTCGGCTGGATGCTGTTCCACCTGCTGGTGATTCCGCTGCAGGCCTTCATTTTCATGATGTTGTCCATCGTGTACCTGAGCCTGTCGGAAGACGCTCACTGAGTTTCCGCTTCACCCTTCATCCGTTTCATTACCCTTAGCTACTTAAGTTTCCGGAGATAACCCATGTACTTTGCCGTCCTGACCAACCTCGCCCAAGTCCAGAGCTCCACCGTCCTCGCCGTCGGCATCATGATCGGCCTGGCCGCGCTGGGTGCCGGTCTCGGTCTGGCCATCATGGCCGGTAAGTTCCTGGAATCGGCTGCCCGCCAGCCGGAACTGATCCCGGTGCTGCAGGTCCGCATGTTCATCACCGCCGGCCTGATCGACGCCGCGTTCATCATCTCGGTCGCCGTCGGCCTGCTGCTGGCCTTCGCCAACCCGACCATCGCTGAGTTCGTGACCCGCCTGCCGCCGGTTGCCGGCTGATCCAGCGAAAGCGAAACGATCAGGCGCCTCGAGCGCCTGATCGCGGATGAAGGAACGGATGCGCCGCTCCTGCGGCGCCTCCACCCCATCACCCCAGATTGAGCGAACCCCATGGAAATCGGTTTTACCCTCGTTGCCCAGGCACTGGCGTTCGCCGGTCTGATCTGGATCATCGCGACCAAGATCTGGCCGCCGCTGATGAACGCCATCGAAGAGCGCCAGCAGAAGATCGCTGAAGGGCTCGCTGCTGCCGACCGCAGCCAGAAGGATCTGGCCCAGGCGCAGGAAAAGGTCAACGAAGCACTGAAGGATGCGCGCACCAAGGCCAACGAGATCATCGACCAGGCCCATGCCCGCGCCAACCAGATCGTTGATGCTGCCAAGAATGAAGCCATCGTCGAAGCGAACCGCCAGAAAGAACTGGCCCACGCCGAGATCGAACTGGCCGCCAACCGTGCCCGCGAGGATCTGCGCAAGCAGGTGTCCGTGCTGGCCGTGACCGGTGCCGAAAAGCTGCTCAAGCGCGAAATCGACGCCAACGCCCACAAGGCGCTGCTCGACGAGCTGGCCTCGGAGATCTGATCGATGAGCCAGGCCCTCACGCTTGCACGCCCGTATGCCCGCGCCGCGTTCGCGACCGCGCGCGACGAAGGCACGTTCGCGCCGTGGTCGGACGCGCTTGCGTTCTCCGCCCATGTAGCCGCCGATCCGCGCGTGTCGGCCCTGCTGTCGAACCCGGAGCTGGGCCGTGACGATGCCGTCGCGTTGCTGGCCCCGGAAACGGCAGGCGAGTCGTTCGGTCGCTTCCTGGCCATCCTGGCCGAAGCGCACCGGCTGCCGCTGCTGCCGGAAATCGCAGGCATGTACGACCAGCTCCGCGCTGAAGCCGAACACGTGGTGAAAGCCACGGTGACCTCGGCCGCCGAGCTGTCCACCGCTGAGCTGGACGCCATCAAGGCCGCGCTGCGCAAGCGCTTCGGCCAAGAGGTCGACGTCACCACCGCCATCGATGCGTCGCTGATCGGCGGTGCGGTGATCGACGCTGGCGACGTGGTGATCGATGGCTCGCTCAAGGGCAAGCTGTCGCGCCTGCAGACCGCGCTCGCTAACTGAATTCATTTAACGTCCGGCGTGATCGCCGGCACTAGGACTTGACGATGGCAACCACGCTCAACCCCTCCGAAATCAGCGAACTGATCAAGAACCGCATCGAGAAGGTCAAGCTGGCCGCGGAATCGCGCAACGAAGGCACCGTGACCAGCGTGTCCGACGGCATCGTGCGCATCTTCGGCCTGGCCGACGTGATGCAGGGCGAAATGATCGAACTGCCGAACAACACCTTCGCCCTGGCCCTGAACCTGGAGCGCGACTCGGTCGGCGCCGTGGTCCTGGGTGGCTATGAGCACCTGCGCGAAGGCGACGTGGCCAAGACCACCGGCCGCATCCTGGAAGTGCCGGTCGGTCCGGAGCTGCTGGGCCGCGTGGTCAACGCGCTCGGCGAGCCGATCGACGGCAAGGGCCCGATCGCTGCCCAGGCCACCGCACCGGTGGAGCGCGTTGCCCCGGGCGTGATCTGGCGCAAGTCGGTCGACCAGCCGGTGCAGACCGGTTACAAGTCCGTCGACTCCATGATCCCGATCGGCCGCGGCCAGCGCGAGCTGGTCATCGGTGACCGCCAGACCGGCAAGACCGCCCTGGCCATCGATGCGGTGATCAACCAGAAGGACACCGGCATCAAGTGCGTGTACGTCGCGATCGGCCAGAAGGCCTCGACCGTGGCCAACATCGTGCGCAAGCTGGAAGAGAACGGCGCCCTGGCCCACACCGTGGTCGTGGCCGCCACCGCGTCCGAATCGGCTGCCATGCAGTACATCAGCGCCTACTCGGGCTGCACCATGGGTGAGTACTTCATGGACCGCGGCCAGGATGCCCTGATCGTGTACGACGACCTGTCCAAGCAGGCCGTGGCATACCGCCAGATCTCGCTGCTGCTGAAGCGCCCGCCGGGCCGTGAAGCCTACCCGGGTGACGTGTTCTACCTGCACTCGCGTCTGCTCGAGCGCGCCGCCCGCGTCTCGGAAGAGTACGTGGAGAAGTTCACCAACGGTGCCGTCAAGGGCCAGACCGGTTCGCTCACCGCGCTGCCGATCATCGAAACCCAGGCCGGCGACGTTTCCGCGTTCGTGCCGACCAACGTGATCTCGATCACCGACGGCCAGATCTTCCTGGAAACCGACCTGTTCAACTCGGGCATCCGCCCGGCCGTGAACGCCGGTATCTCGGTGTCGCGCGTCGGTGGTGCGGCCCAGACCAAGATCATCAAGAAGCTGTCGGGCGGCATCCGCATCTCGCTGGCCCAGTACCGTGAGCTGGCCGCGTTCGCGCAGTTCGCCTCGGACCTGGACGAAGCCACCCGCAAGCAGCTTGAGCGCGGTCAGCGCGTGACCGAGCTGATGAAGCAGAAGCAGTACGCCCCGATGTCGATCGCCAACCAGGCGCTGTCGATCTACGCCGTCAACGAGGGTTACCTCGACGACGTGCCGGTCAACAAGCTGCTGGCCTTCGAAGAAGGCCTGCACGCCCACTTCGCCAACACCCAGGGCGAACTGGTCGGCAAGGTCAACGCCACCGGCGGTTGGGACAACGACATCGAAGCGGCCTTCAAGAAGGGCATCTCCGAGTTCAAGACCACCGGCAGCTGGTAAGCCGCTTCGTGGGGCGGGGAGTGTTTCCCCGCTGCGCAAACGACAAAGCGGGGCATGGCCCCGCTCTACGGGAATAAGAGATGGCAAGCGGACGCGAAATCAAAACCAAGATCAAGAGCGTGCAGAACACCCGCAAGGTGACCCGCGCGCTTGAAATGGTCTCGGCCTCCAAAATCCGCAAGGCGCAGGAGCGGATGAAGACGTCGCGTCCGTATGCGCAGGCGATGAAGCAGGTGATAGGCCACCTGGCCCAGGCCAGCACCGATTACCAGCATCCGTTCCTGGTCCAGCGCGACGAAGTGAAGCGCGTGGGCTACATCGTGGTCTCTTCCGACCGCGGCCTGGCCGGCGGCCTGAACAACAACCTGTTCCGCAAGATGCTCGGCGACGTGCGCGAGTGGCAGGACAAGGGCGCCGAGATCGACCTGGTGACCATCGGCCAGAAGGCATCCACCTTCTTCCGCCGCGTCAAGGTCAACATGGTCGGCAGTGTCACCCACATGGGCGACGTGCCGCACCTGGAACAGCTGATCGGTGTCATCAAGGTCATGCTCGATGCCTTCACCGAGGGCAAGGTCGACCGTGTGTACCTGGTCTACAACCGCTTCATCAACACGATGACGCAGAAGGCCAGCTTCGACCAGCTGCTGCCGTTGCCGGCCGCCGAGAAGCAGGTTGCACACCACGACTGGGATTACCTGTACGAACCCGACGCCGCGACCGTGCTGGAGCACGTGATGACGCGTTACGTCGAATCGCTGGTGTACCAGGCAGTGCTGGAAAACGTCGCGTCCGAGCATGCAGCCCGCATGGTCGCGATGAAGTCGGCCAGTGACAACGCCAACAAGCTGATCGGAACCCTGCAGCTGGTCTACAACAAGGCCCGCCAGGCAGCGATCACCCAGGAAATTTCGGAAATCGTCGGCGGCGCGGCAGCAGTCTGACGCGCGCAGTCAAAGCATTTAAATTAGAGGATGCAGCAATGAGTCAGGGCAAGATCGTTCAGATCATCGGCGCCGTCGTCGACGTGGAATTCCCCCGCGAGTCGGTGCCGAAGGTGTACCACGCGCTGAAGGTGGACAACACCGAAATCACGCTGGAAGTGCAGCAGCAGCTCGGCGACGGCGTGGTGCGTTGCATCGCGCTGGGCTCCACCGACGGCCTGAAGCGCAACCTGGTGGCCACCAACACCGAACGCGCCATCTCGGTGCCGGTCGGTGCAGGCACCCTGGGCCGCATCATGGACGTGCTGGGCCGTCCGATCGACGAAGCCGGTCCGGTGACCGCCAGCGACAGCTGGGAAATCCACCGTGAAGCGCCGTCGTACGAAGACCAGTCCCCGGCCACCGAGCTGCTGGAAACCGGCATCAAGGTCATCGACCTGATGTGCCCGTTCGCCAAGGGCGGCAAGGTCGGCCTGTTCGGCGGCGCCGGCGTCGGCAAGACCGTCAACATGATGGAGCTGATCAACAACATCGCCAAGGCGCACAGCGGCCTGTCCGTGTTCGCCGGCGTGGGCGAGCGTACCCGTGAGGGCAACGACTTCTACCACGAGATGAAGGACTCCAACGTCCTGGACAAGGTCGCGATGGTGTACGGCCAGATGAACGAGCCGCCGGGCAACCGCCTGCGCGTCGCGCTGACCGGCCTGACCATGGCCGAATACTTCCGCGACGAGAAGGACGAAAACGGCAAGGGCAAGGACGTGCTGCTGTTCGTCGACAACATCTACCGTTACACCCTGGCCGGTACCGAAGTGTCGGCACTGCTGGGCCGCATGCCGTCGGCCGTGGGTTACCAGCCGACCCTGGCCGAGGAAATGGGCGTGCTGCAGGAGCGCATCACCTCGACCAAGAACGGCTCGATCACCTCGATCCAGGCCGTCTACGTGCCGGCCGATGACTTGACCGACCCGTCCCCGGCGACCACCTTCGCCCACCTGGATTCGACCGTGACCCTGTCGCGTTCGATCGCCTCGCTGGGTATCTACCCGGCGGTGGATCCGCTGGATTCGACCAGCCGCCAGATGGACCCGCTGGTCATCGGCCACGAACATTACGACACCGCCCAGCGCGTCCAGCAGACCCTGCAGAAGTACAAGGAACTGAAGGACATCATCGCCATCCTGGGCATGGACGAACTGTCCGAAGAAGACAAGCAGGCCGTGTCGCGCGCCCGCAAGATCGAGCGCTTCTTCAGCCAGCCGTTCCACGTGGCAGAAGTGTTCACCGGCTCGCCGGGCAAGTACGTGTCGCTGAAGGACACCATCCGCGGCTTCAAGGCCATCGTCGACGGCGAATACGACCACCTGCCGGAGCAGGCGTTCTACATGGTCGGCAGCATCGAAGAAGCGGTCGAGAAAGCCAAGAAGATGGCTGAGAAGGCCTGATCATGAGCACCATCCGTTGCGACATCGTCAGCGCCGAGCAGGAAATCTTCCGTGGTGAAGCGACTCTGGTCGTGGCTACGGGTGAGCTTGGCGAACTGGGCATCGCGCCCAAGCATGCCCCGCTGATCACCCGGCTCAAGCCGGGCAAGGTGGTGGTCACCACCCCGAATGGCGAACAGCTGGACTTCGCCATCTCCGGCGGCATCCTCGAGGTGCAGCCGCAGGTCGTGACCGTGCTGGCCGACACCGCGATCCGCGCGCAGGACATCGACGAAACCTCGGTCCGCAAGGCCAAGGAAGAAGCCGAGCGCATCCTGGCCAACCGTGGCGAAGCGATGGAAGTGGCCGAGGCCCAGCAGAAGCTGGCCGAAGCCGTGGTCCAGCTGCAGGCGCTGGAGCGCCTGCGCAAGACCCTCAAGCACTGACTTCCAGCGCTTACCGCTGCATACGACAACGCCGGCTTCTGCCGGCGTTGTTGTTTCCGCGTGCCGGAAACGCGGCACATTGACGGCGGGCGTTCTAGAATCGCAGTCGTCACCTTTGATCACCCTCCATCCCCATGACCCAAGCCCTGCACGTCATCATCCTCGCCGCCGGCGCTGGCAAGCGCATGAAGTCGGACCTGCCCAAGGTGCTGCAGCCGATTGCCGGCCGCCCGATGCTGGCCCATGTGATCGATACCGCGCGCCAGCTGCGGCCCGACGCCATCCATGTGGTGTACGGCCACGGTGGTGAAGCGGTGCGCGCGGCGTTCGCCGACCAGCCCGACCTGCAGTGGGCCGAGCAGACCCAGCAGCTGGGCACCGGCCATGCCGTGCAGCAGGCCATGCCGCAGGTGCCCGATGCGGCCACGGTGCTGGTGCTGTACGGCGATGTGCCGCTGATCCAGGTGGATACCCTGCGCCACCTGCTGGCCCAACCGGGCCGCCTGGCCGTGCTGGTGGCCGATATGCTCAACCCGACCGGCTATGGCCGGATCGTACGCAATGCCGAAGGCAAGGTCGGCGCCATCGTCGAGCAGAAGGACGCGACCGACGAACAGCTGGCCATCCGCACCATCAACACTGGCATCATCACCGCCGAATCGACCGCGCTGCGCACCTGGTTGTCTCAGCTGTCCAACAGCAACGCGCAGGGCGAGTACTACCTGACCGACGTGTTCGCTTCGGCAGCGGCCGACTACACCCCGGCCGACATGGCCTTCGTTGCCGACGCCCAGGAAGCCGAGGGCGCCAACGATCCCTGGCAGCTGTCGCAGCTGGAACGGGCCTGGCAGCTGCGCGAAGTACGCGCCTTGTGCACGCAGGGTGCGCGCGTGATCGACCCGGCCCGGCTGGATATCCGGGGTACGGTCACGGTCGGCCGTGACGTGCAGATCGACGTCAACGTGATCCTGGAAGGCACCGTTGAACTGGGCGATGGGGTCAGCATCGGCCCGTTCACCCGGCTCAAGGACGTCAAGCTGGCCGCCGGCACGGTGGTCAAGCCGCATTGTGACCTGGACGGCGTGGTCAGCGAGGGCGCGGCCGACATCGGCCCGTTCGCGCGGCTGCGCCCGGGTACCGTGCTGGCCGACGGTTCGCACGTGGGCAATTTCGTGGAAACCAAGAAGGTGCACCTCGGCGTGGGCAGCAAGGCCAACCACCTCACCTACCTGGGTGATGCGGTGATCGGCAGCAAGGTCAACATCGGCGCCGGCACCATCACCTGCAACTACGACGGCGTGAACAAGTCGCAGACCACCATTGGCGACAACGCCTTCATCGGCTCCAACAGCGCGCTGGTGGCGCCGGTGACGATCGGCGACGGGGCGACCATCGCCGCCGGTTCGGTGATTACCCGCAATGCACCGGAAGGCAAGTTGACCCTCGCGCGCGCGCGCCAGCAGACGATTGAAGGCTGGCACCGCCCGGTGAAGAAGTAACCGGGCATTGCCTGGGCCGGCCAACGGCCGGCGCTACCGCGGCGTATCCGGAGCCCATGGTTGATTGATCCGGATCCCAATGGACCCGTAAAAATTCGTAGCGCCGGCCGTTGGCCGGCCAAGGCGAACCCATCACCCCGGCAAAAAGATCGCCACGCACAGACCGCCCTCGCGGCGGTTCTGCAGCGACACGCGCCCACCATGCGCCTCGACGATTTCGCGGGTAAGCGCCAACCCGAGCCCCGTGCCATTGCGCTTGGTGGAATAGAACGGCATCAGCGCGTTCTGCAGCACCGCCTCGTTCATGCCCTTGCCACGGTCCAGCACCTCGATCCGCAGCCACTGCGGCAGCCGGGTCAGGCGCAGCTCCACGTCATCATTGGGTGGCTCGGCTTCACTGCACGCTTCATGCGCGTTCTTGAGCAGGTTCAGCAGCGCCTGGCCCAGCTGGGCGATGTCCACGCGCCCCTGAAGGTCCTCGGGAATGTCCGCCATGCGGAACGGAATCTGCAGCTGCAGCCCGGCCAGGAACTGCTTCCACTGCACGTTCTGCAGCTGCGGCTGCGGCAGCTTGGCAAAGCGCGCGTAGCCGCGGATGAAGCCTTCCAGGTGCCGTGACCGGTCTTCGATGGTGGCGAACACTTCTTCCAGGCGCTCGGTCCTGCCACGCCGCACCAGCTCGCCCCCGGAATGCGCCAGCGAAGCAATCGGTGCCAGCGAGTTGTTGAGTTCGTGGCTGATCACCCGGATCACCTTCTTCCAGGTCTGCACTTCCTGTCGCCGCAGCTCGGCGGTGAGCAGGCGGATCAGCAGCAGGTCGTGCGGGCGGCCGTTGAGATGGAAGCTGCGCCGCGACAGGTGGTAGACCTGCTCGTCATCGTCATCCGCCTCGTCATCCACGTCACCCGGGCCGCGCACCGCAAACAGGCTGTCGCCGCCGCGTTCGATGGCATCGCGCAGCTCCACCGGCATGGTCTCCAGCACGTTCTGCATGGCCTGGCCTTCCAGCTTCCAGCCGTTGTGCAGCAGCTTGCGCGCGGCCAGGTTGGAGAACATGACGCGCTGCACGCCATCGCCGCCGTTGGCCAGCAGCAGCATCGACACCGGCGTGTTCTGCACCATGGTGTCCAGCAGCAGCTCGCGCTGCACCAGACCCTGGCGCTGTTCGCGCAGCACGTCACCCAGCTCGCGGTGCGCCTGGACCAGGTCGCCCAGTTCATCGTTGCCCGGCCAGTACACGCTGAAGTTGTATTCGCCATCGCGGTAGCTGCTGGTGGTGCCCGACAGCGCCCGCAGCAGCGAGCGCACCGGCGCGGTGGCACGGCGCAACGTCCACCACATCAGCACCAGCAGCACCACGGCCGACACCAGCGTCACCAGCCAGCCCTGGTCCATCCAGTACGCCAGCAGCCACGGCCCGGCCGCAGCCAGCGCCAGCACCGGCAGCAGGCGCAGGAACAGGCGGAAGGTGAACGAGGTGCGCTTCATTCGCGCGGGATACCGTAGCGGTCCATGCGGCGGTACAGCGCCTGCCGGCTCAGGCCGAGTTCGGCCGCGGCCTGGGCAATGATGCCGTGGCTGTGCGACAGCGCCGATTCGATCCGGCTGCGGTCCGGATCGGCGGCAGGCGTGGCCGCACGCGGCGGCGCCGCAACACGCGGCAGGTTCAGGTCCCCCACTTCAATACGCGGGCCCTGTGCGAGCAGGCCGGCGCGCTGGATCACGTTGCGCAGCTCGCGCACGTTGCCGGGCCACGCGTGGCGTTGCAACGCACTGGCGGCGGCATTGGACAGTGGCTTGCCATCGCCCAGGAAGCGTTCGGCCAACGGCAGGATGTCGCCCGGTCGCTCGGCCAGCGGCGGCAGTGCCAATTCAACGGTGTTGAGGCGGTAGTACAGGTCTTCGCGGAACTGGCCGTCGCGGATCATCGCCGGCAGGTCGGCGTTGGTCGCGCTGATCACGCGCACCTTGACCTGGCGCTCGCGGTTGGAGCCCAGCCGCTCGAAACGGCCGGTTTCCAGCACGCGCAGCAGCTTCATCTGCCCGCCCAGCGACAGGTTGCCGATCTCGTCCAGGAACAACGTGCCGCCATCGGCGGCTTCGAACTTGCCTTCGCGCGCCTTGTTGGCGCCGGTGTAAGCGCCGGCCTCGGTGCCGAACAGTTCAGCCTCGATCAGCTCGGACGGAATGGCGCCGCAGTTCAGCGCCACGAACGCGCCTTTGGCCACCAGCGAGTTGGCCTGGATGATCTCGGCGATCTTCTCCTTGCCTGCGCCGTTGGGCCCGGTGATCAGCACCGGCAGCTCAGAGCGCGCGACCTGGCAGGCCAGGTTCACCACGCGTTCGCTGGCCGGGTCGGCCACCACCGCGCCGCGCAGGTCGTAGCGTGCCTCCAGCGCACTCCGGTCGCGCTGCTCGCGCGCACGGCGGCGGTCAAGCTCGCGGCGGGTTTCAGACAGCTCCAGCAGGTTGTTGACCGTGGTCAGCAGCTTGCGGTCGTCCCAGGGCTTGGCCAGGTAGTCGGCCGCGCCGGCCTTGACCAGGTCCACCGCGCTGCTCAGATGGGTCCAGGCGGTAAGCAGGATCACCGGCAGGTCCGGATGGCGGGCGCGGATCTGCTGGAACAGCGCCTCGCCTTCTTCACCGGACGTGGTGTCTTCGGTGAAGTTCATGTCCTGGATGACCAGGTCCACTGGCTGCTGTTCCAGCAGCGCCAGGCCCTCGTCTGGCGACAGCGCGTGCACGGCGTCGATGTCGTGCAGCGAGAACAGGACCTCCAGCGCGGTAGCCACGCTGGCGTTGTCGTCAATGATCAGGATCGAAGGCATGCGGCAACGAAGGACCGGAAAGTAGGCAGAGAGTACCCGAGCGCCGGGCCCACCGGCAGGGTGGGCCCGGAAGGCGGCTTACGGGCGTTCCGGCGGTGACGGCGGCGCCGGCGGGCGAGGCGGGGGCGGCGGTTGCACCGCGCGCCATGCTGAGGTCGGCACGCTGACTACCTGGTCGCGGCCGGCGCGGCGCACCGTGACCGGCACGCTGGCTTTGTCGCTGGCCGACAGTGCGTCGGTCAATTCGCCCACCTTGCGCACCGGCACGCCGTCCACGCGCAGGACCTGGTCGCCGGCCTGCACGCCGAAGCGGCTGGCCGGCGACGCGGCGGTAACGCTCACCGCGCCCTGTTCGGATTCGAGGGTCAGGCGCGCGCCATCCCGGCGCCAGTCCATACGCGACGACTCGCTCTGGGCGCTTTCGGCGCAGGCGGTGGTGCTGATCAGCAGCAGGGCGGCCAGCGTGAGACGGATGGGGGAAAAGGTCATGTCAGGCACTCCGGGTGGCGACGGCCGGCGGTACCGCCGCGGCGCGGTGGGCGGGCCCGAACACGGCGATCTGACCCAGCAGCCAAAGTAGCACTGCGCCAATGGGCAGGTAGGTGATCGGCATGCGCGGCAGCTCGTAGGCACCCATCAGCCACAGGTTGATCGAGTACGCCAGCAGCATGCCCAGCACGATACCCACGGTGGCCAGCAGGAAGTTCTCGGTCTGGAAATAGCGCAGGATCTGGCCGCGGGTGGCGCCCAGCGCACGGCGGATGCCGATCTGCTTGGTACGCTGCTGCACCCAGAAGCTGGCCAGGCCCACGATGCCCAGCGCGGTGACCACCAGCAGCGCCACGCAGACCGTGATCAGCAGGCCGACCATCGCGCGGTCGTTCTGGAAGTACTTCTCGCGCTGTTCGGTGTAGGTGAGCTTGGCGCGCACCATGCGGCTGCTGTCCACCTTCTCCAGCGCGGCCACGGCGGCGGTGAGCACTTCCTGGCGGCGCGCCGCGTCGGTCACCCGGATCAGGTACGTGCCCATATCGTAGTTGACCCGCACCGGCAGGATCATCGAATAGCCGGTGTCGGACTCCACCGTCACCGGGCGCGCCAGTTCCTTCACCACGCCGACGATGCGTAGCGGCATGCGCCCGCTGTAGATCGTCTTGCCGATGGCCTGGCCATCCGGGAACAGCTTGGTGGCGGCCTTGCTGCTCAGGATCACCGCCGAGCCGCGTTGCTCGATGGTGGCGTCCTTCTCCACGTCTTCCAGGTTGGCGAATTCGTCGCCCTCGAAGTCGCGGCCGGCTACCAGCTGCAGGCCCATGGTATCCAGCGTACCTTCCATGGAGAAGTACTGCGCGGCGTTGAAGTTGGGGCGTTCCTGGTCGGGGATCAGCGACAGGCTGGTGTTCCAGGAGTTGCGCCGGAACGGCAGCTGGTTGATCGCCACCGCGTTCTTCACCCCGGGGATGGCACGCAGCGCGGCCAGGTCCTCACGGGTACGCGCGGTGGCATTGACCTGCTTGCCGATGCCGCCCAGGCGCACTTCCAGCAGTTCCTGCTCGGCAATGCCGCTGGGCTGGTTGATCTTCTCCAGGCGCTGGCCGATCAGGAACAACGCGTTGCAGACGATCGCGCAGGTCAGCGCGATCTCCAGCACGATGAGTGCGGCGGCGGTCTTGTGCCGGCGCAACGTGCTCAGGATGGGTCGGATATCCATGATGTGCTCCGGATCCTTACTGCGATTTGAGTTGAATGGCGGGGGTGACCTGCATGGCGCGCAGCGCCGGCAGGAAACCGGCCAACAGGCTGGCGGCCAGGGTCAGGCCGAAGGTGAGCAGCAGCATCTTGCCGTCCAGCGTGGCCAGCTTGGCGTAGTCCACCGGCTGCTGCCGAACCGCATACAGGCCCAGCAGGGCCAGTCCCAGGCCCAGCACGCCACCGGCCAGGCCGACGGTGCCGGCTTCGACCAGCGACTGCAGGAAGATCTGACCACGGCTGGCGCCCAGTGCGCGGCGTACGCCGATTTCGCCGCTGCGGCGCAGGAACTTGGCCAGCAGCAGGCCCACCGTGTTGATCAGGCACACCGCCAGGAAGCCAAGTGCCAGCCACAGCTGCAGGCGCACGTCGCTGGGCACCACCTGCTTGAAGTCCAGCCACTCCATCACGTTGCGCAGGCGCACGTTGGACGGACGCTGGAAGCGACCGGCCGCCTTCTGCTGTGCCGAGTAGTTTTCCAGGTACGCCCGGTAGTCGCCGGCTTCGGCCGGCGAGGCCAGCTCAACCCAGTATTGCATCCACACGCACGGTGCATTGAGTGCGGTTTCCTCGCCGTTGGCGTTGTCCCAGCAGTTCATGTTGCCGTTGCGGCCGAACTTCAGGTCCAGCGCGGTGAACACCGGCACGAAGATGTCTTCGCTGTCGCCGTAGCGGCCGGTTTCCAGGTCGTAGAAGTGCGGGTTGGGATTCCATTCGTCCAGCACGCCGACGATGTTGAAGGTGTGCCCATCCATGCGCAATGGCTTGCCCACGCTGTTCTGGCCGTTGAACAACTTCTCGTTCAAGGCCTTGGAGATCACCGCCACCCGGCCACGGCCTTCGTCCTGGTCGGGCTTCCAGCCCTGGCCGTACTTGAACGGCGCATCGAACATGGTGAAGAAATCGCTGGACGCATAGCGCGCATCGGTGTCGAACGGACGCAGCGTGCTGTTGTCCGGTTCCACCGTGACGCCACCACCGGTCATCAGCACCTGGTGTTTGGCCTTCTTCTCACGCAGCAGCGTTTCGCCATCGAAGCGGGTGACCTGTTCTTCGGGCTCTTCGCTGGGCTGGTAGCCGATCATCGGCCGCGGGTCGACCTGCACGTTGAACAGGCGGTCGCTCTTCTGCGGGATCGGATCGCCTGACAGCACATGGAACACGGTCAGGGTGGTCATGGAAGCACCGATGCCCAGCGCGATGGCGATCACCATCAGCGCGGTCAGCACCTTGTTGCGCCGGAAGCTGCGCAGGGCCAGTCGGAAGTAGTAGGCGAGCATGGTGGCGGGCCTCAGTCGTTGAGCGTGGCGACGGCAACGCGCGGGGTGGCCAGCACCGGTTCGCGCACCAGGTCGGTGGCCTGGCCATCGACGATGTGCACGTTGCGCTGGGCACGCGCGGCCAGTTCCGGGTCATGGGTGACCATGACGATGGTGGTGCCGGCGGCGTTGATCTCTTCCAGCAGTTCCATCACCCCGCGGGCCATCTGGCTGTCCAGGTTGCCGGTCGGTTCGTCGGCCAGCAGCAGGCGCGGGCTGCCGGCCAATGCGCGGGCGATGGCGGCGCGCTGCTGCTGGCCGCCCGACAGTTCGGAGGGGTAGTGCTTCATGCGCGAGCCCAGTCCGACCTGGCCCAGCGCGCGTTCGATGCGCTGCTTGCGTTCGCTGGCCGGCATGCCGCGGTAACGCAGCGGCACGTCGACGTTGTCGAACAGGTTGAGGTCGGAGATCAGGTTGAAACCCTGGAAGATGAAGCCGATCTTCTGGTTGCGCAGGCGGCTGCGGGCATCGTCACCCAGCTTGCTCACGTCCTGCCCATCGAGCATGTAGGTGCCGCTGGTGAAGGTTTCCAGCAGGCCGGCGATGTTGAGGAAGGTGGTCTTGCCCGAACCGGACGGGCCGGTTACCGCAACGAACTCACCCTCGCGCACGTGCAGGTCCAGCGAACGCAGGGCATGGGTTTCCACCTGTTCGGTGCGGAATACTTTGGCGACCGAGCGCATCTCGAGCATGGCTGTTTCCTTGGTTGAAGTGATGAGGGTGATCAGTTGATGGACACGGATTCGGCATCGCCGAACAGTTCAGCGCCGGAGACGACCACGCGGTCGCCCGGGCGCAGGCCGGACAGGATTTCCACTTCGCCCAGGCTGCTGACGCCCAGCCGCACCGGGCGGCGGATCGCGGTATCGCCATCCATGACGTAGGCCTGGCCGTTGCCCTGTTCCACGAACGGGCCACGCTCGACCTTGATGACATTGCGGCGGGTATCGAGCACGATGCGCGACTGCATGCGCTGGCTCTGGCGCAGGCCCTGAGGCTGCTTGTCGGTGAAGCGGATGCGGGCGTTGACTTCGCCGGCCACCACTTCGGGCGATACCGCGCTGATCTCGCCGGGGAACGGCTGGCCATTGCCGCTGGTGAGCTGGGCCGGAATGCCGATGGACAGGTCGCGGGCGAAGCTTTCCGGCACCTTGATCTCGATCTCGAAGCGCGACAGATCGACCACGCCCAGGATCGGCGCGTTGGCCGCCACCTGGGTGTGCTGGGTGGCCTGGACCTGGCCCACCTGGCCATCGAACGGTGCGCGCAGGGTCAGCGCATCCACCTGGCGCTGCACTTCTTCCACCACCGCGCGCTGGCGGTCGGCCAGCAGGCGCTTGTTGCGGGCATCCAGGTCCGCGCCCTGGCCCTGCAGGCGGGCGTCGGTCTGGGCGTTGGCCAGCGAGATGTCGGCCTTCTTCAGGCTGTCGTTGGCCTTGGCGAGGTCGATCTGCGGCACCGCGCCGCCGTCATAGCCGCGCTGGTAGCGCTGCAGGTCGCGTTCGGCGGCCTGGCGCTCAATGCTGGCCTGGTCGGTTTCCTTGCTGGCCTTGGCCCGGGCCAGGGTGGCATCGAGCACGGCGCGGCTGGCTTCGGCTTCCAGCCCGGCCAGGGTGGTGCGCTCCTGGGCCAGCTTGCTGCGCAGCTCGGGGCTGTCGATCACGGCCAGCTCCTGGCCCTTCTTCACCACATCGCCGGCCACCACCTTCAGGTCCACCGTACCGGCGGAGATCGCGTACAGGATCGGGCTGTTGGCGGCGATCACCCGGCCATCGGCGGCCAGGTCGCGGACGAGGTCGCCCTGCTTGACCTCGGCAATGCGCACCCGCGCGCTGTCGAAGGAGCGGCTGGACCCGAGCCAGGCGCGGGCAGCGAAGACGATCGCCAGCAGCACCACCAGCGCGGCGATGCCCGGCCACAGCCAGCGCTTCCACGGCGCGGCCGTGCCCGGGGTGGAGAGGGTCTGGTCCTGTGCGGAAGTGTCGCGGATCATCGGGCTCGTTCGCGGTTGGGTTGCGATATACCAAGCACGCCGCGTGCCAACTTTATGGCGTTTAAAAACAACAGGTTGCAGTTGCGGGTCGGCTGTCCGGGTGTCCGCGGACACCGCAGCGGACACTTTTGTTAAGCGGACAGGTCCGGGGCCGGAGGGCGGCCCACGCTAGAATGCGTCATCGACAGCAGGGATTCGAAACTATGTGCGGGATTGTGGGTGCGATCGCGAATCGCGATGTGGTGCCGGTACTCATCGAAGGGCTGAAGCGCCTCGAATACCGCGGCTACGACTCCTCCGGCATCGCGGTGCTGGACCAGACCCAGGTCCAGGCCGACGTGCGCCGGGTGCGCCGCACCGGGCGGGTGGCGGAAATGGAGAAGGCAGCGGCCGCCGAAGGTTTCAATGCCACGCTCGGCATCGGCCACACCCGCTGGGCGACCCACGGCGGCGTGACCGAAGCCAATGCCCACCCGCACATCAGCCATGGCGTGGCGCTGGTGCACAACGGCATCATCGAAAACCATGAAGAGCAGCGCGAAAAGCTGCGCGCGCTGGGCTACGTGTTCGAGTCGCAGACCGACACCGAAGTCATCGCCCATCTCATGCACTACCACCTGAAGGGCGGCGACAGCCTGCTTTCGGCGTTGCAGCGCACGGTCAAGGAACTGACCGGTGCCTACGCGCTGGCGGTGATGAGCCGCGCCGAGCCGGACCATTTCGTCTGCGCGCGCATGGGCTGCCCGCTGCTGGTCGGCCTGGGCGAGGGCGAGAACTTCGTTGCTTCGGACGTGTCGGCGGTGATTTCCTCCACCCGCAACGTCATCTTCCTGGAAGAGGGCGATACCGCGGATGTGCGTCGCGACGGTGTGCAGGTGTACGACGAACACAACCTGCCGGTGGACCGTGGCGTGCACCAGTCGGACGTGTCGCTGGCCTCGCTGGAACTGGGCCCTTACCGCCACTTCATGCAGAAGGAAGTGCACGAACAGCCGCGCGCTCTGGGCGACACCATCGAAGCGGCGATCGACGCCGGTGGCTTCCCGGCCGAGCTGTTCGGCAAGAACGCCGGGAGCGTGCTGGCCGGCATCGAAGGCGTGCAGATCCTGGCCTGCGGCACCAGCTACTACGCCGGCCTGACCGCGCGCTACTGGATCGAGGCTATCGCCGGCCTGCCGTGCAGCGTGGAGATCGCCAGCGAGTACCGCTACCGCGCCGCGTATGCCAACCCCAAGCACCTGATCGTCACCATCTCCCAGTCCGGTGAAACCCTGGACACGATGGAGGCGCTGAAGTACGCCAAATCGCTGGGCCACCTGCACACGCTGTCGATCTGCAACGTGCCGGAAAGCGCGATCCCGCGCGCCAGCGAACTGGTCTGCTACACCCGCGCCGGCGCCGAGATCGGCGTGGCCTCGACCAAGGCCTTCACCACCCAGCTGGCGGCGCTGTTCCAGCTCACCGTGGTGCTGGGCAAGCTGCACGGCCGTGTCGACGCCGCGCAGGAAGCGGACTACCTGGAGCAGCTGCGCTTCCTGCCGGGCAGCGTGCAGCACGCGTTGAACATGGAGCCGCAGATCGCCATATGGGCCGAACGTTTCGCGCGCAAGAACAGTGCGCTGTTCCTGGGCCGTGGCCTGCACTATCCGATCGCGCTGGAAGGCGCGCTCAAGCTCAAGGAAATCACCTACATCCACGCCGAAGCCTACCCGGCTGGCGAGCTCAAGCACGGCCCGCTGGCGCTGGTGGATGAAGACATGCCGGTGGTGGTGATCGCGCCGAACGACAGCCTGCTGGAGAAGGTCAAATCCAACATGCAGGAAGTGCGTGCGCGCGGCGGCGAGCTGTTCGTGTTCGCCGACCAGGACAGCAACTTCGTCGAATCCGAAGGCGTACACGTCATCCGCACCCCGCGCCACGCCGGCGTGCTCAGCCCGGTGGTGCACACCATCCCGGTGCAGCTGCTGGCGTACCACACTGCCTTGGCGCGCGGCACCGACGTGGACAAGCCGCGCAACCTGGCCAAGAGCGTGACGGTGGAGTAAGCGATCGACCCAGGTCGCTCGCGGGTAGGTGCCCACCGTTGGTGGGCACGCTTCAACAAAAAAAAAGGGGGCGGCCCAGCAGGGCCGCCCTTTGCCGTTTCTGGCGTTGGGAAAACTTTAGTCGCGGGCGCCAGCGACATTCAGCGTCGGTTCTAGTCGGAATGCCATTCTCGGGGTGTCAGCCGCTGGCTGCGTCAATCGGTCCCACCACGCAAGGCGTGTGGCTTCACCCAGTCTGCAACAGGAAAAAGAATGAACGTCCGCGAACTTCTGCAATCCAAGAAAGACTCCGTTGTCACCATCGACGTCGAAGACACGATCGGCGCCGCCGCCCACAAGATGAGCGCGCACAAGATCGCCGCGCTGGTGGTGATGAAGGATGATGCGCCGGTCCGGATCATCTCCGAGAAAGACATCGTGCGCAGCCTGGCCGACGACGGCCCGCAGGCGGGTCGCCGGGTCATCGCCACGCTTCCCTCAGCCGGCCTGGAAGGCATCGCCCCCGAGGCGACCCTGAAGCAGGCCATGGCGCTGATGACCTACTCGCGCCACCGCCACCTGATGGTGACCGAAGGCAGCAAGCTGGTGGGCATCCTGAGCCTGGGTGACATCGTCAAGAACCTGCTCAGCGAGCTGGAGCTGGAGAAGGCGGTGCTTCAGGACATCTATATGGCCGCGCATTAAAGGAATGCCGTAGAGCGGGGCTCTGCGCAGCGGCTCAGAGCCTCGCTCTACTGGCTCAGCGCGTGGCAGTTTCAACGCGTTGGCGGGACTTGGCAGTGCTTTCTCGTACTAGACGCAGCGCGGTTTGCGCCTTGGTGAGCTCTGGTTGAGAGAGCTGCTTCGTACCCGGCGGGAGAAACCAGCCCTTGATGCAGCCGGTGTCTCTCAAGGCAATCTGCACATGGCTATCCCTGTGAAATCCGGAGTTCGGCGCGATTTCGGGGCCTTGTCGGAAGGCGCCCCGCACGGCTTGGAACTGCTCGAGCCCGGCAACGTCCTGGCGGCTTGAATGTATGAATTGGATCACCGCTCTATCCAGTCCACGAAGTAGGATCTCTTCGTCACGTGCGTCCACCGGGACATTCAGAGGGAGTGACTGCCCAATACGAAGGTAGCCCGCCTGAAAGTTCAGGTAGGCGTTCTCGAACTCCAGACGGCCGGCCTTTGTGGTCATATCAAGGCATCGGTGAACGCTGAAGACACACCCAACGACGGCTGGTGTCGCAATGGGTCTCGCAGTCAATCTGCGCTGCGGTTGGCTGGCCGCTGCTTCGGCAAATGCCATCGCCCTCTCTTCATCGCCTTCGAACAGGTAGAAGCCTGGGCCGAGCCAGTCGTACTGATTGCCACTGGGCGAAGGCGACAGTCGTCCGGAAACCAGTCCGTCTCTTACCGTGACGTCGCAGCCGTGATAACCGAGCTGAAGATGCCCATCGTTCATCGGTAACCGCGCTTGAGCTTGCCAGACGCGGTCAAGATTCCGGACTTGCGTATGATCGCCTCCGCCTGCTCCGGCGTCATGTCATATATCCGGCGAATCCTTTCCTCGTCGCTCAAAGTGAGGAGGTCCGCGGCGGTCATCCGGACGCGTCTGCTTTCACTCCTTTCGACAACAGACGGCTGCGGACTGGATTTCGAAGTAGCCATGGATGCAGCATACCGTCGCGCAGCCTGCCCCACTCAGGTGCCTCTTCAACCTGCAATCGGCCAGCGTGCCAAACATGGCAAGGAGGCTGAAAAATGCACAAAAAAACGACTTCAATCACTCAGGCACGCTGCGGATCAGCCCCTGCCCCTTGTCGCGAATGGCAATCGGGTGGGTTTCGAACTACCCCTGTTTGCCGGAAGGGTGGTGGGTGGGAAGGTGATCCGCAAGCTTCGCCAAGTCGTCCAGCATCAGTCGATACGCATCCGCCTGCGCCGGGCCCGCGCTTTGCCGCAGTACCCACGACGGGTGGACCGTGGCGAACCCGCGCGTGCCGTCTTCCAGGGTATGCCATTGGCCACGGTCGCGGCCTAGTAGGAAGCCGGGACCAAACACGGCACGCGCTGCACTGGCGCCCAGACAGACAATTACTTTCGGGTTTACCTGTTCAATCTCCGCCAGCAACCATGGCCGGCACGCGTTGATATGGGTGACCTGAGGTTTGGAATGGATGCGCTTCTTTCCGCGCCGCTCGTAGCGGAAGTGCTTCACCGCGTTGGTCAGGTACAGCGTGTTGCGATCGATGCCCAGTTCCTGCAGCGCACGATTCAACAGCTGCCCCGCCGGCCCGACGAAGGGGTGGCCGCTCAGGTCCTCGGAGTCCCCGGGTTGCTCGCCGACCAGCATCACCTGCGCATCGCGCGGGCCTTCGCCGAACACGGTCTGGGTGGCCGGCTCCCAGAGCGGGCAACGGCGGCAAGCGGCGGCCGCGGTGCGCAGCTCGTCGAGGGAATCGCCGTTCGCGGGTGCCGGGCCGCGCACGGGAATGTGCTGCTCGGGAATCCGCCGCTGTGGCGCCTGCGCTTCACGGTCATGCATTTCCTGCACGCGGTCACCGGCATCGCGTACCAGCGTGGGCAGCAGGCTCGCCTCCGGCAGGTGCTTCCAGTACCTGGCCGGCATTTCCTGCTGCATCATCCGCGTGTTGAGCCGGGCAGGGTTGAAGATGTTGGCGTAGTAGGTACGCCACAGCTCTTCGCGCGCATCCTCCACCGGCGCATCCGCCTGCTTGCTGCCGGGGCCGAATGCCAGCACCTGGCCGTCCCAGCGGGCACTGCGATACGGCGTGAGGATGGCCCAGCGCATGCCCGCAAAGCGGCGCGCGAAGAACGGCGCGACCCGATCCACGATGAAGTGATCGGGCTCGAACCAGGCGATGAAGGCATCCTCTTCGCCCGGTACTTCGCGGAAACGCACGAAGGCTTTCATCTTGTGGCTGTCGCGGCGCACCGCCTGGGCGAGGGCCATCGCACGCAGCACGTCCGGATCGGCCGGGTTGGTGAGCAGGCCACGCTCGCCGTGGGTGATCCGCCACAGCATGCGGTACAGCAGCGAGTGGCGCTGCGGATCGCGGTGGCACAGGCAGCTGGCGGCCAGTTCGAGGAACGCCTTCGGCACCGCAATGGCGGTGGCTTCAGCGTCAGGCACTGAGAGGGTAGCCAGCGCCGGCGCGTCCAGCAGCGAACCTTCACCCTCCTGCAGCCAGTCCAGCTGCTCCGGTGCGACGCGGTGCTGCAGCGCCCGCCGCGCGGCCTCACGCCAGGATTGCACCGACCACGACGGGTCGACCCGCACACTCCAGCGGTTCATGCGGCAGCGTCGGGAAACAGCGAGGCTTGGCGCGGTGGCGGTGCCAGCCGCGCGCGCAGCGCGGTGGGGTCATCCAGTGCGCGACGCGGGTGATGGTCGGCCAGCTGCACGAACGGCAGCAGCTTGCTCATCGGTGCGCGCAGGCGGGCGACGTCGGCCACGCGCAGGCGGCCATGGCGGCGTGCCATCAACACGCGCTTGACGTTGCGCACGCCCAACCCCGGCACGCGCAGCAACATCTCCTTCGACGCCACGTTGAGATCGACCGGGAAGCGTTCGGGGTGGCGGATCGCCCAGGCCAACTTCGGGTCGATGTCCAGGTCGAGCATGCCGTTCTGCGTGGTATCGGTGATTTCCTCCACGCCATAGCCATAGAAGCGCAGCAGCCAGTCGGCCTGGTACAGGCGGTGTTCGCGCGCCAGCGGCGGTGCCTGCACTGGTAGCAGCCGGCTCGCATCGGGGATAGGGCTGAAGGCCGAGTAGTACACCCGGCGCATGCGGTAATTGCCGTACAGGTTGTCGGCAGCACCCAGGATCTGCTGGTCGCTGGCGCCGTCGGCACCGACGATCATCTGTGTGCTCTGGCCAGCAGGTGCAAAGCGCGGCGCACGGGCGCGGCCAGCGCGCTTGGCCGGGGCGGTCGGCGTCGGTGCCGCCACCGTGGTGGGCTTGGCCTCGCTGGCGGCCTTGGCCTCCTTGGCTTCTTCGATGCGCCAGCGCAGTTCACCCATCGCGCCGCGAATGGAAGGCAGCGATTTCTCTGGCGCGAAGCTGCTCAAGCCCTCCTCGGTGGGCAGCTCGATGTTGATCGACAGGCGGTCGGCGTAGCGACCGGCGGCCGCCAGCAGTTCAGGCGAGGCTTCCGGAATGGTCTTGAGATGGATGTAGCCGGAGAACCGGTGTTCCTCGCGCAGCTGCCGCGCCACTTCCACCATCTGCTCCATGGTGTAGTCGGCATTGCGGATGATGCCGCTGGAAAGGAACAACCCTTCGATGTAGTTGCGCTTGTAGAAATCCATGGTCAGCGCGACGACTTCGGCCACGTTGAAGCGTGCGCGCGGTACGTTGCTGGAGACCCGGTTCACACAGTAGGCGCAGTCGTAGATGCAGAAGTTGGTGAGCAGGATCTTCAGCAGCGAAACGCAGCGACCGTCGGGGGTGTAGCTGTGGCAGATGCCGGCGCCTTCGGTGCTGCCGATGCCGCCGGACGCGCGCGAATCCCGCCGCCCCGCGCCACTGGAGGCGCAGGACGCGTCGTACTTGGCGGCGTCAGCCAGGATCGCCAGTTTGCGTATCGTCTCCATGGGGAGACGGTAGGGGCGGCCAGTCTCACGTTGTGAGACTGGCGTGGGTGGTGGCTGAAGGGTTCAGGCGCGGCCGGGTAACGACGGTACTCAGAACGTGACTTTCACCGAGTCGGCGCTGTAGGTCGCCGGGCCGTGGTACACGACCTCGATGTTGTTGCCGTCCGGATCGATCGCGAAGGCGGCGTAATAGCCCGGGTGGTAGGGGCGTTCGCCGGGGGCGCCGTTGTCCTTGCCGCCTGCGGCCAACGCCGCCTTGTGGAAGGCATCGACGGTGGCGCGGTCGCGGGCCTGGAAGGCCAGGTGGTGGCGGCCGGTCAGTTCACCGGCGGCCGCCTCGCTGTCGGCAGTGGAAATGAACAGCTCATCGGCCCAGAAATACGTATCGCCCTCGCCGGCGATGGGAATGCCGATGGTGTCGAACACGGCCTGGTAGAAGCGGCGGCTGGCCGGCAGGTCACGCACGATCAGTTGCAGGTGGTCGATGAGCCGGCCGCGGTGCAGTTCCATGGTTTCCATGCGGGTTCCTTCGGGTGGAAAGGAACGCAGGTATACCACCGGCGGTGCACGCCCGCCTTGGCAGGGCGTGCACATTGTTGAAGCCGGGGCGGTCAGCCGATCGGGGTGTTGGAGATGATCTCCACCCAATAGCCGTCGGGGTCCTTGATGAAGGCCAGGTGCTTCATGCGGCCGTCTTCCAGGCGCTTCTGGTAGGGCACCTCGAGGTCATCGAAGCGCTTGCAGGCGGCGTGGATGTCCGGCACGGAAACGCAGATGTGGCCGAATCCTCGCGGGTCCTGGTTGCCGTCGTGGTACACGTGGCCTTCCTGGGTTTCGGTGCCATGGTTGTGGGTCAGTTCCAGCACGCCCGGAAGGCCGGCCATCCACACCCGGCGGGCGTCGTCGCCCTCGGGGATGGACGTGTCCGCCGGCAGCAGGGCCAGGAAGTACAGGCTGAACTGCGCCTCGGGGAAATCGCGCTGGTCGAGCAGGCGGAAGCCGAGTACGCGGGTGTAGAAGTCCAGCGAGGCGGCGGCGTCCTTGACGCGCAGCATGGTGTGGTTGAACACGAAGCCGGTGGTTTCGGCCGGCGGCTGGGCGGCAACGCCCGGCTGGGACTGCAGGGAGGCAAGGCTCATGGAGGATCCTGTGGGGGTGCCGCGCAATGCGGCTGGCCGTTCATTTTAGCGGGGCGGCGGCAAGGGGACGTAGAATGCTGCATCTTCCTGGCCCGTCGTCGACATGTCGCAGCGTGAATGGGTGGCCGCCGCCATCCGCAAGATCGAAGCCGATTTCAACCGTTCGGCCGATACCCACCTCATTCCGATGGACCTGCCGGGCCACCCGGGCATCGAGCTGTACTTCAAGGATGAATCCAGCCATCCCACCGGCAGCCTGAAGCACCGCCTGGCGCGCTCGCTGTTCCTGTACGCACTGGCCAACGGCTGGCTGCGCGAAGGGCGCCCGGTGATCGAGGCGTCCAGCGGCTCAACCGCGGTGTCCGAAGCCTACTTCGCGCGCCTGCTGGGCCTGCCATTCATTGCCGTGATGCCGGCCACCACCTCGCCGGAAAAGATCGCCGCCATCGAATTCCATGGCGGGCGCTGCCACCTGGTGGAGCGCGCCTGCGACCTGAACTGCGATTCGGAAAAGCTGGCCCGCGAAACCGGCGGCCACTTCATGGACCAGTTCACCTACGCCGAGCGTGCCACCGACTGGCGTGCCAACAACAACATCGCCGAATCCATCTTCAAGCAGATGGCCGAAGAGCCGCATCCGGTGCCGGAATGGATCGTGTGCAGCCCCGGCACCGGCGGTACCGCCGCCACGCTGGGCCGTTATGTCAGCTACCGCCGGCATGACACCCGCATCCTGTGCGCGGACCCGGAAGTGTCGGTGTTCTTCGACGGCTACCGCGCCGCGCTGGCGGGCGAGCCGTGGCGCGAACTGACCTGCAGTGGCGGCTCGCGCGTGGAAGGCATCGGCCGCCCACGAGTGGAATCGAGCTTCATCCCGACCAGCGTGGACGCGATGGTCAAGGTGCCCGACGCGCTGAGCCTGGCGGCGATGCGCCACGTCAGCCGCCAGCTGGGGCGCCGGGTCGGCGGCTCTACCGGCACAAACTTCATCGGCGTGCTGCACGCAGCCGAACGCATGCGCGCGGCCGGGCGCAGCGGCTCGATCGTGACGATCCTGTGCGACAGCGGCGAACGCTATGCGCACAGCTACTACAACCCGGACTGGTACCCGCGGCAGGGCATCGACGTGGAGCAGGCCGATGCGGTGATCGCGGCGGCCGTTGCCGGGCAGGGCCTGCCGGAGCTGCCCAACGCCGCGCTGGAAGCCCTGTACTGAGCACCGCAGGCGGGTGAACGGCCACGAACCCGTGGCCGGCGGGGCTTGTGCAGCGCAGGGTCCGGTGCCATATCGTGGGAAACGCCGGCGTACCGGCCCTGCTGTCTGGAGACCCCTGTGACCCCTGCCAATCCCCTGCTCGATTTTTCCGGCCTGCCCCGTTTCGATGCGATCCAGCCCGAGCATATCGGGCCGGCCATCGACACCTTGCTGGCGCAGGCCGAAGCCGCGGTGAAAGCCGCCGAAACCGTGCAGCCGGTCAGCTGGGCCAGCTTCGTCGAGCCGCTGGACGATGCCACCGAACGCCTGTGGCGCGCTTGGGGCCAGGTCGGCCACCTGCAGGCGGTGGTGAATACCCCGGCGCTGCGCGAGGCCTACAACAGCAACCTGCCGAAGGTGACCCGCTTTGGCAGCGCGCTCGGCCAGAACCTGGCGCTGTTCGAGCAGTACCGCGCGCTCGCCGCCACGCCGGAAGCGACGCAGTACGACCCGGCCCGGCGCAAGGTGCTGGACAACGCGCTGCGGGATTTCCGCCTGGGCGGCGCCGAACTGGACGAGGCCGGCAAGGCGCGTTACAGCGCGATCCGCGAGGAGCTCTCGGCGCTGTCGGCGACGTTCTCGCAGAACGTGCTCGATGCGACCGATGCATGGTCGCTGCACGTGGAAGACCGCAGCGAACTGGCCGGCCTGCCCGACGATGTGGTCGCCGCTGCGCGCGCCGCCGCAGAGAAGGAGGGTCTTCCAGGCTGGAAGCTGACCCTGCAGATGCCGTGCTACCTGCCGGTGCAGACCTATGCAGAACACCGCCCGCTGCGCGAGACGCTGTACCGCGCCAACGCGCTGCGCGCCTCCGAGTTCGGTGATGCCAAGCTGGACAACAGCGCGCACATCGACCGCGTGCTGGCGCTGCGCGCCGAGCTGGCGACCCTGCTGGGCTTTGCCAACTACGCCGAGTACTCCATCGCCACCAAGATGGCCGACGACGCGCCGCAGGTGCTGGGTTTCCTGCGTGACCTGGCAGCGCGTGCGAAACCCTACGCGCAGCGCGACCGCGCCGAGCTGGATGCCTTCGCACGCGACGAGCTGGGCCTGCCTGCGTTGGAAGCGTGGGACCTCGCCTTTGCCTCCGAGAAACTGAAGCAGGCGCGTTACAGCTATTCCGAGCAGGAAGTGAAGCAGTACTTCACCGAGCCGAAGGTGCTGGAGGGTTTGTTCAGCGTCATCCACGGCCTCTATGGCCTGCAGGTGCAGCCCGACCAGGCGCCGGTGTGGCATCCGGACGTGCGCTTCTTCCGCCTGGTCGATGCGCAGGGCGCGCTGGTCGGCCAGTTCTACCTGGACCTGTACGCGCGCGAAGGCAAACGCGGCGGCGCGTGGATGGACGACTGCCGCAACCGCCGCGATACCCCGCAGGGCGTGCAGACGCCGCTGGTGTATCTGGTGTGCAACTTCGGCAAGGGAACTGATGACAAGGCCTCGACCTTCAGCCACGACGAGGTGACCACGCTGTTCCATGAAATGGGCCATGGCCTGCACCAGCTGCTGACCCGCATCGGTGAGCTGGGCGTGGCCGGCATCAATGGCGTGGAATGGGATGCGGTGGAACTGCCAAGCCAGTTCATGGAGAATTTCTGCTGGGAATGGGACCGCGTGCAGGCCATGACCGCGCATGTGGACAGCGGCGAGCCGCTGCCGCGCGCGCTGTTTGACCGGATGCTGGCCGCGCGCAATTTCCAGAGCGGCATGTTCACCGTGCGCCAGCTGGAGTTCGCGCTGTTCGACATGCAGCTGCACAGCAGTTTCGATCCGGTGCAGGACAGCGTGCTGCAGCTGCTGGAACGCGTGCGCGACGAAGTGGCGGTCAACCGCCCGCCGGAATGGAACCGCTTCCCGCACCAGTTCAGCCACATTTTCGCGGGTGGGTATGCGGCGGGCTACTACAGCTACAAGTGGGCCGAGGTGCTCAGCGCCGATGCGTACGCCGCATTCGAGGAAGCGCCGGAGCAGGTGGCCGAAACGGGCAGGCGCTTCCGCGATGAAGTGTTGTCGCGGGGCGGCAGCCGGAGTGCAGCGGAGAATTTCGCCGCGTTCCGCGGGCGTGCGCCGAACGTGGACGCGTTGCTGCGCCACAACGGCATGGCCGGTTGATGCGATGGGTACCGACCAACGTTCGGTACCTACCGGTGATTCGGGGCGGGTGCCGACCGTTGGTCCGCACGTACCATGGATCCGGGTAGGTGCCGACCGTTGGTCGGCACGGCGGTGAATCACTCGGCGTAGATCATCGTGCGGCTCATGCCGCCATCGACGATGTGGTCCTGTCCGGTGATGAAGCCGGACAGGTCCGAGAGCAGGAACACCGCGAGCGCGCCGATGTCTTCCGGCTGGCCGACACGCCCCACCGCATGCTGCGCGTGGTCGCGGCGCGACAGCTTCGGCGTGCGCCGCCGGGCCGGGGCCTGCCACGCATCGGTGGTGATCCAGCCGGGGCTGATGCTGTTGACCCGCACATCGGGCCCGCTGCTGATCGCCAGCGCGTGGGTAAACGCCACCAGCCCGCCCTTCGCCGCCGCATAGGCTTCGCTGTCCGGCTCGGACTGCCAGGCGCGGGTGGAGGCGATGTTGATGATCGACCCGCCGGCCTGCGCGCGCAGCGCCGGCAGTGCGTGCTTGCTGCACAGGAACGCGCCGTGCAGGCTGGACAGGCGGCGCTGCCATTCGGCCAGGGTCATCTCCGCCAGCGGGGTGCCATGCGCGCTGGCGATGCCGGCGTTGTTGACCAGCCCATCAATCCGCCCGAAACGCTTCAGCGTTGCCTTGACCAGCGCCTGCACGCTGCGTTCGCTGGCGACATCCGCACGCTGGAACGCAGCGCGCTCCGGCAGTGCCCATTCCTTCAGGCAGGCGCGGCCGGCGTCGGCGTCCAGGTCGGCGATCATCACGCTGCCGCCGGCGCCCAGCACCGCCTGCGCGATGCCACGGCCCACGCCCTGTGCGCCACCGGTGACGATCACCACGCGGTCGCGCAGCGGTCGCGCGGGCCAGTCGGTGATGGCCGGGGTCAGTGGCACCGGGGTGTGTCCTTGCGGCCGAGCAGGCGGGTCCAGCCTTCGATGCCCAGCTTGTCCAGCGTTTCGATGTTGCGCTCGACGATCACGTCCGGGTCCGGGAAGGCGGCCACGGCGCGTTCCACGCTGTCTTCGCGCAGCAGGTGCAGGGTCGGGTAGGGCGCGCGGTTGGTGTAGTTGCTCACGTCATCCGGCGCGACCCCGGCGAACTGGTACTGCGGGTGGAAGCTGGCCACCTGCAGGATGCCCTGCAGGTCCAAGGCTTCGATCGCGGCATCGGCGTTGTCGAGGAAGTCGTTGTAATCCAGGAAATCGGTCAGCACGTCCGGGTGCACGATCAGCGTGGTGTCGATCTGCTCGGCCGGGGTATCGCGCAGCAGCACCAGCTCTTCGGCGAGTTCTTCCACCAGCGCTTCGACGGTGGTGGCGTCGCTGAGCACGAAGCGCACCTGGTCCTTCACGTACACCGCCTTGGCGAACGGGCACAGGTTCAGGCCGATGACGATCTGCTCCAGCCAACGCCGGGTTTCCGCGATGGGATCGCTGCCGTCCGGCGCGGTGTCGGCGATGAGGGGCATGTCATTCATGGGCAATCAGTCGCGGAAATTGTCGAACTGCAGCGGAACCTCGAACGTGCCTTTCCTGAGCAGCGCCATCACGTCCTGCAGGTCGTCGCGCTTCTTGCCGGTGACGCGCAGCTTGTCGCCGTTGATCTGGCTGTCGACCTTGAGCTTGGCTTCCTTGATTGCCGCAGCGATCTTCTTGGCGACCTTCTGTTCGATGCCCTGTTTCACGGTGATCTTCTGGCGGGCGCCGGCGAGGTTGGTTTCGATATCACCGAATTCCAGGCAGGCAGCATCGATCTTCCGCGCGGTCAGGCGCTGGCGCAGGATGTCGGTCATCTGCTGCAGCTGGAAGTCGCTGGGCGCGGACTGGCTGATGACGCTGTCTTCCAGCACGAACTTCGCGTCCACGCCCTTGAAATCGAAGCGGGTGGACAGCTCCCGGTTGGCCTGGTCGACCGCATTGGTCAGTTCGTGGATGTCGACTTCGGAAACGACGTCAAAAGAGGGCATGGGGCAAACTCCTGCAGGTGAAGCCGCCATTCTAACAACCCCGCATGGACGTCCCGGCAAGGGCGGTGATAATGGGCCATGGAATCCCAACGCACCCCCACCCGTGCCGTCGCCTGGATGCTCATGGCCGTGGCCTGCTTCTCGCTGATGGATGCGGGCATGAAGCAGTTGTCCTCCAGCTACCCGACCCTGCAGGTCACCTTCCTGCGTGGCGCGGCGTCGCTGCCGTTCGTGCTGGTCTGGGTGCTGGCCACGGCCGGCCCGCGCTCGCTGATTCCGGTCCGGTGGGGCCTGCACCTGCTGCGCGGGCTGCTCGGCATGGCCATGATCGGGTGCTTCGTGTTCGCCCTGCGCAGCCTGCCGCTGTCCACCGCCTACACCATCTATTTCGTGGCGCCGCTGCTGATCGCCGCGCTGTCGGTGCCGCTGCTCGGTGAATACGTCGGGCCGCGCCGCTGGATCGCCATTGGCATCGGCCTGGTCGGGGTGCTGGTGGTGCTGCGTCCCGGCGTGGATGGCTTCATTTCCATTCCGGGCCTGATGGTGCTGCTGGCGGCCACCGCCTATGCGGTGGCGGCGATCACCGTCAGCATGCTGACCCGCACTGATACGCCGCAGTCGATGGTGGTCTGGTTCCTGGTGATCCTGGCGCTGGGCGCCGGGTTGCTGGCGATCCCGGACTGGCAGCCGCTGCAGCTGCGCCATGGCTGGCTGATCGCCGGCATGGGCCTGGCCGGGGCGGGTGGCCAGGTGGCGCTGACGCGGGCCTTCCAGCTGGGCGAGGCCTCGCTGATCGCCCCGCTGGAATACACCGGGCTGGTCTGGGTGATCGGCTGGGACCTGTTGTTCTGGGGCGTGCTGCCGGACCGCTTCACCTGGCTGGGCGCGGCGATCATCGTGGCCTCCGGGCTGTACCTGCTGCACCGCGAGCGGGTCCGCCAGGTGCGGGCGCCGCAGCCGCTGGACCACCCCTGAGCGCCGCCGGGCAGGCGATGACGCCGCCTTATAATCAAACGGAATATGATTCGCTGCTGCCGCGCGGGCCAGGGCCGTCCCGCGCTGGTAGGCTGCACGCCCCCTCCCGTCGATGCCCCGGTTGACCGCGAAGTGATCGAGTTCCAGCGCCTGCACAAATCCTATGCCGTCGGCGGCCGCGCGATCGCCGCGCTGCAGCCGCTCGACCTGACCATCGAGGCCGGCGAAGTGTTCGGCATCATTGGCCATTCCGGCGCGGGCAAATCGACCCTGATCCGGCTGATCAACCGGCTCGAAGAACCCACCGGTGGCCGCCTGCTGATCAATGGCGAGGACGTCACCGCGCTGGACCGCGACGGCCTGCGTGCGCTGCGCCGGAAGATCGGCATGATCTTCCAGCACTTCAACCTGCTGTCCTCGCGCACGGTGGCGGCCAACGTGGCCTTCCCGCTGGAGCTGGCCGGTACCCCGCGTGCGGACATCGACGCGCGCGTGGACGAACTGCTGCACACCGTGGGCCTGGAGGCGCACGCCAACAAGTATCCGGCACAGCTGTCCGGCGGCCAGAAGCAGCGCGTCGGCATCGCCCGCGCCCTGGCCACCCGTCCGCAGATCCTGCTGTGCGACGAAGCGACCAGCGCGCTCGACCCGCAGACCACCGCCTCGGTGCTGAAGCTGCTGGGCCGGATCAACCGCGAGCTGGGCCTGACCATCGTGCTGATCACCCACGAGATGGATGTGATCCGCCGCGTCTGCGACCGCGTGGCCGTGTTGGATGCTGGCCACCTGGTGGAAACCGGGCCGGTCACCGAGGTGTTCCTGCACCCGCAGCACCCGACCACGCGCCGCTTCGTCAACGAATCCGAGCAGGTCGACGAAGGCGAGCTGCACAAGGATTTCGACGCCGTGGCCGGGCGCATCGTGCGCCTGACCTTCCTCGGTACCGATACCTATGAGCCGGTGCTCGGCCGCATCGCCCGCGAGACGGGGGTGGACTACAACATCCTGTCCGGCCGCATCGACCGGATCAAAGACACCCCGTATGGCCAGCTGACGGTATCGCTGGTGGGCGGCGACGTGCAGGCCGCGCAGGCCGGTTTCGTTGCGGCCGGTGTCCACCTTGAGGAGCTGCGTCGATGATCCTGGCCACTGCCGGCGGTTTCTTCCGCCACCTCGACGCCGCCAAATGGGCCGATATCGGCCAGGCCACCGTCGACACCCTGCTGATGCTGGCCGGCTCGCTGCCGCTCACGCTGGCCATCGGCCTGCCGCTGGGCGTGCTGCTGTTCCTGACCGGCTCGCCGCAGCTGCACCGCAAGCCGGTGCTGTATGGCGGGCTGGCGCTGCTGGTCAACCTGCTGCGCTCGGTGCCTTTCATCATCCTCATGATCGTGCTGATTCCGATCACGCTGTGGATGATGGGCACCTCGCTCGGCGTACGCGGCGCGATCGTGCCGCTGGTCATCGGTGCCGCACCGTTCTACGCGCGCCTGGTGGAAACCGCGCTGCGCGAAGTGGACCGCGGCGTGATCGAAGCCAGCCAGGCGATGGGCGCCACCACCTGGCAGCTGGTCAGCCGGGTACTGCTGCCCGAAGCACGGCCGGGCCTCATTGCCGGTGCCACCGTCACCGTGATCGCGCTGATCGGCTTCACCGCCATGGGCGGCGCGATCGGCTCAGGTGGGTTGGGCGACCTGGCGTTCCGCGACGGCTACCAGCGCTCCCACACCGACGTGGCCCTGGTCACCGTGGTGCTGCTGCTGGTGCTGGTCCAGCTGCTGCAGATGCTGGGCGATTGGCTGGTGGGGCGGTATTCGCGCAAGTAAGGGGCGTACCTGGCGCAATCATTGAGCCTGGCGATACGAACCGGCGATCGGATTGATCCGACGTTCGACCGCGTCGGCATTGCGTGATCCGCGTCTGTGCTATATTCCGTTCAGCGTATTACGCTTCGCGGAATGATCCAGTCCTTCCGCTGCCGCCATACGCTTGCCCTGTTCGAAGGCCGATGCCCACGGCGGTTCCGCAGCATCCAGGCGGTTGCCGAGCGCAAACTGCAGATGCTGGACGCGGCGCAGACCCTGCAGTTCCTGCGCAGTCCGCCCGGCAACCGTCTTGAAGCGCTGGCGGGCGAACGACGAGGGCAGTTCAGCATCCGCATCAATGTCCAATGGCGCGTGTGTTTCACCTGGACGGATGCAGGTCCGTGCCATGTCGAAATCGTTGATTACCACTGAGGATGCCGACCATGAGCCGTGCCGCCAACAAACTGAGGGCCATCCACCCGGGCGAAATCCTGCGGGAGGAATTCATGGCGCCGCTCGAGCTGAGCATCAATGCGCTCGCGCGTGCCCTGGACGTGCCGGCCACCCGGCTGCATGCCATCGTGCATGAAACCAGGGGCGTCACCGCGGATACGGCGGCCCGGCTGGCGCGCCATTTCGGCGGTGACGCCGCCTCGTGGCTCGCACTGCAGGCCGAATACGACCTCAAGACCCTGTCTACGTGGCAGGACATCGAACGCAGGGTCATGCCGCGCGTTGCGGCCTGATCACCTTACGTTCGGAACCTCGTAGCCCAGGCGGTCCACCTGCTCGGGGTGCTGCGGCACGCGCTTGAGCTTGTCGGTGTTGACCCCGTACTGGTCGCGCAGGCGGGTGGCCAGTTCCTTGTACAGGTCCTTGTCCATGTCCGGCTTGCGCGCAAAGATCCAGGCCATCTCGCGGCCCGGGTACCCCAGCATCGCCCACGAATAGTCCGGCGCCACTTCCAGTACGCGGGTATGGGTCGGCACCACCTTGTAGAACCAGGTGCGCCAGTTGTGGTTGCCGCTTTCCTCGTCCACGGAGGCGCGCACGGTCAGTTCCTGCTGCGGCTGCGAGAAGCCATCGCGGAAGCGATACGTGATGGCCACCTTCTGGTCGCCGCGCAGCGTGTACTGGTTGACGCTGGCCACGTGGCCGCGCTCGACCGGGTTCGGCACGCGGCCGATGACGTACCAGGTACCCATGAACTTCTGCAGGTCGATCGGCGCGCTGGCCGGGGTGCTGACCGTCGGCACCGGGGTCGGCTTGCTGTCGCCGAACGCACAGGCGGACAGCAGCGACAGCGTCGACAGCAGCAGGACAACGCGAAGCGGGCGGTTCGAAGACATGCGGCGAAAAGCTCCAGTGGTGGTACAGGCCATGGGTCGGTCAGCGTGGCTGCAGGCATGGTGGGTGGGACGGAAGAGAACGTCAATGGCGGGAATGCGAAGGTCGCAGCCTGTGAGATGGCAGCGCGGCAAGGTGACGCATCACTTTCGCATGGAGCCCTGTCATGACCCTGTCGTCTTCGCGCCGTTCCCGCACCCCGCAGCCTGGCACGCGTGCTCTGCAGGCCCCCGATCCCCGCATCCTCCGGGGCGTTCGGCAGGTGGCCCTGGCCGGCTTGGCCGTGGTGCTGGTCTGGCCGGCCGCGCGTGGCAGCAGTGAATGGGTGGGGTGGTTGCCGATGTGGCTGGTCGGCATGCCGTGCCTGGCGTGGTGGAGCCTGTACCGCTTCCGCCTGCCGACGTCGCTGTTGGCCTGGCAGGCCCGCCGCCGGCGCGGCCCGCAGGCGCGCCGCCGGCGCGGCCCGCAGGCGCGCCGCCGGGTCCGCCGCGCGGCTCCCCGCCTTCGCCCTGACCTTCGACAGGGGGGAGCGGGGCAGGCCGTGTGATAGCGTCCGGGGGATATGACCGCCTGGAGCCGCAATGTCACGACTCGCCTCTGCCTGCCTGATGGCAGGCCTGTTCTCTGCTGGTGCCGCTGGAACCGCGATGGCCGCTGAGACCCCCGCCGATCCCTACGCCTGGCTGGAAGATGTCACCGGCGACACGTCCTTGGACTGGGTCAAGCAGCAGAACGCCAAGTCCGAAGGCCGCCTGGCCCAGACCCCGGCCTTCAAGCAGATGGAAGCCAGCATCCGCGAGGTGCTCGATTCGGATGCCAAGATCCCGGGCGTGCAGAAGATCGGCGAGTACTACTACAACTTCTGGAAGGACAAGCAGCACGAGCGCGGCCTGTGGCGACGCACCACGCTGGATGAGTACCGCAAGCCGGCCCCGAAGTGGGAGACCGTGCTCGACCTGGACGCGCTGAACAAGGCCGAAGGCGAGAACTGGGTATGGCACGGTGCCGAATGCCTGCGCCCGGAGTACACCCGCTGCCTCATCGCGCTGTCGCGCGGTGGCGCCGATGCCGACGTGACCCGCGAATTCGACCTGGCCAACAAGCGCTGGATCAAGGACGGCTTCTTCCGTCCCGAATCCAAGGGCGGGCTGGGCTGGATCGACCGCGACACCGTGTTCGTCTACACCGATTTCGGCAAAGACAGCATGACCACCTCCGGCTACCCGCGGGTGGCCAAGCTGTGGAAGCGCGGCACGCCGCTGTCGGCGGCCAGCGTGGTCTACGAAGGCAAGTCCGATGACATGTACATCGCGGCGATGCACGACGATACGCCCGGCTATGAGCGCAACCTGGTCAGCCGCACCCTGGCCTTCTACAACAACGAGATCTACCTGCGCGCCGACGATGGCACGCTGACCAAGATCGATGCGCCGAACTCGGCCGAAAAAGGCCTGCGGAAGCAGTGGCTGACCCTGGAGCTGCGCGATCCGTGGACGGTGGGTGGCAAGACCTATGCGGCCGGTTCGCTGCTGATCACCAAGCTGGACGACTTCATTGCCGGCAAGCGCGACTTCGAGGTGCTGTTCGCCCCCACCGCGACCACCTCGCTGGCCGGCTCGAGCTGGACGAAGAACCACCTGGTGCTCAACGTGCTTGATGACGTCAAGAGCCGCCTGCAGGTGCTGACGCCGTCGGCCGAGGGCTGGAACAAGAGCGACTTCACCGGCGCGCCCTCGTTCGGCACCGTGGCGGTAGGCGCGGTGGATGCCGATGAAAGCGATGCGGTGTGGATGACCGTCACCGATTACCTGACCCCGACCACCCTGGCGCTGGCTGAGATCGGCAAGCAGCCGGAAGTGCTCAAGACCATGCCGGCGTTCTTCGATGCCGAAGGCAAGGTGATCGAGCAGCACTTCGCCACCAGCAAGGACGGCACCCGCGTGCCGTACTTCGTGGTGCATGCCAAGGACATGAAGCTGGACGGGTCCAACCCGACCCTGCTGTACGGTTACGGCGGCTTCGAGATCTCGCTGACCCCGTCGTACTCCGGCGGCATGGGCCGCGCCTGGCTGGAAAAGGGCGGCGTATATGTGGTGGCCAACATCCGTGGCGGTGGCGAGTACGGCCCGCGCTGGCACCAGGCGGCGCTGAAGCAGAACCGACACAAGGCGTATGAGGACATGGCTGCGGTCGCCCGCGACCTGGTGAGCCGGAAGATCACCTCGCCCCGGCACCTGGGTGTGCAGGGCGGCAGCAACGGTGGCCTGCTCACCGGCAACATGCTCACCCAGTACCCGGACCTGTTCGGGGCGGTGGTGGTGCAGGTGCCGCTGCTGGACATGAAGCGCTACAGCCACCTGCTGGCCGGCGCCTCGTGGATGGCCGAATACGGCAACCCCGACACCGCCGACTGGGCGTACATTCAAACCTTCTCGCCGTACCACCTGTTCGATCCGAAGAAGACGTATCCTCCGGTGCTGTTCACCACCTCGACCCGTGACGACCGCGTCCACCCGGGCCATGCCCGCAAGATGGCGGCGAAGATGATCGAGGCGGGCAAGGACGTCACCTACTACGAGAACATCGAAGGCGGCCACGGCGGCGCGGCGAACAATGCGCAGGCCGCGCACATGTCGGCGCTGGCCTACAGCTTCCTGTGGGAACGGTTGAAATAAGAAGGTGTGCCGACCAACGGTCGGCACCTACCCTCGGTAGCCACCGACCGTTGGTCGGTGCACGCCTCCGGGTGGTGGGGCGTCTGGTTGGCTCCACCCCTTTTGAACGCCGCGCGTGATGCGCGGCGTTTTTTTTCAGCCCTTCCAGGTTTCCAGGCCGCGCGTGATCCTTGCCACGGCTTCTTCCAATCGCGGAATTTCCTGCGTATACGCCAGCCGCACGTGCTGGTTGGCACGGTAATGCCCGAAATCCAGGCCCGGGGTGAATGCAACGTGCTCGGTTTCCAGGAAGTGCGCGCAGAAGGCCGGCGCGTCATCGGTGAACCCGCTGACGTCGCAATAGAGATAGAACGCGCCTTCCGGTTCGACCTCGATGCGGAAGCCCAACGCCCGCAGGGCGGGCAGCAGGTAGTCGCGGCGTGCCTGGAAGGCGTGGCGGCGCTGCTCGAAGAGGGCGATGGTGTCCGGCTCGAAGCAGGCCAGCGCGGCATGCTGGGCAATGCTGGAGGCGCTGATGTACAGGTTCTGGGCCAGCTTCTCCAGATCCGCCACGGCCTGCGGCGGTGCCACCAGCCAGCCCAGCCGCCAGCCGGTCATGCCGAAGTACTTGGAGAAGCTGTTGAGCACGAACGCCTCGTCGTCGACCTGCAGCACGCTGGGCGCATCCATGCCGTAGGTGAGGCCGTGGTAGATCTCATCCACCACCAGGTGGCCGCCACGCGCCTTCAACGACTGCGACAGCGCAGCCAGCTGCGCCGCCGACAACACCGTACCGGTCGGGTTGGCTGGTGACGCAACCAGCGCACCGACGCTGGCGGCATTCCAATGGGTGTCCACCAGGGATGGGGTCAACTGGTAGGCGGTGTGCGGCCCCACCGGCACCAGTTGCGCCGCGCCTTCCACCAGCCGCAGGAAATGGCGGTTGCACGGGTAGCCCGGGTCGGCCAGCAGCCAATGGCGGTCGGGATCGACCAGCAGGCTGCTGGCCAGCAACAGCGCGCCCGAGCCGCCGGGGGTGACCAGGATCCGCTCCGGGTCCAGGTCCAGGTTGTAGCGGGTGCCGTAGAACCCGGCGATGGCCGCACGCAGGGCCGGCAGCCCGCGCGCGGCGGTGTAGCGGGTATGCCCGGCGGCCAGCGCGGCCTGGCCGGCCTGCACGATGGGCGCGGCCGTGGTGAAGTCCGGCTCGCCGATTTCCAGGTGGATCACATCATGGCCGGCCTGTTCCAACGCCTGCGCGCGGGCCAGCAGGGACATCACGTGGAAGGGTTCGATTTCCTGGCTGCGGCGGCTGTAGCCGGCCGTGGGGATGCGGGTGCTCATGCACCCCATGATAGGCGAGGGCCTGCGCGCTTGCCGTGGGTGCCGCCGCGCCGCCAGACTGGCCACCATTGCATTCACTGGCAAGGAGCCCTATCTCGTGAAATCCCCCCTTCCTTTTCTGGTTGCCACCCTGATGACCGCTTCCGTGCATGCCGCCCCCGCGCTGACCCCACCCGACGCCGAGAAGCATCCGCACGCGGTCACCACTCCGTTCGGTGCGACCCGCAATGACGATTACTACTGGCTGCGGGACGACAAGCGCGAAGCGCCGGCCATGCTGGCCTATCTGAATGCGGAGAACGCCTACACCGACCAGGTGATGGCCCCGCTCAAGCCGCTGCAGGACACCCTGTACAAGGAGATCGTCGGCCGCATCAAGCAGGACGATGCCAGCGTGCCGGCGCGCGAGCGCGGCTACTGGTATTACAGCCGCTACGAAACCGGCAAGGACTACCCGATCCAGGCGCGCCGCAAGGGCAGCATGGACGCGCCGGAAGAAATCCTGCTCGACCTCAACGTGATGGCCGAAGGCAAGGGCTATTTCGACGTGGGCGATGCCGACGTCAGCCAGGACAACCACCTGCTGGCCTGGGCCGAGGATGACGTGGGCCGCCGCCAGTATGTGATCCGTTTCAAGGACCTGCGCACCGGCGAGGTGCTGCCGGACCGCATTGAGAACGTCTCCGCCAACGTGGTCTGGGCCGACGACAACCGCACGCTGTTCTATGTGGAAAACGACCCGGAAACCCTGCTCACCGTGCGGGTGAAGAAGCACGTGCTGGGTACCCCGACCCGCAGCGACGTGCTGGTGTACGAGGAAGCGGACGACAGCTTCTACATGGGCGTGGGCCGCACCCGTGACGACCGCTTCATCACCATCGACCTGCACAGCACCGTCAGCTCGGAAAGCCGCTACGCACCCGCCGCCGACCCGCAGCAGTTCACGGTGCTGGCGCCGCGTGCGCGCGATGTGGAATACGACGCCGACCATTTCGGTGGGCGCTGGGTGATCCGCACCAACGATGCCGGTGCGAAGAACTTCAAGATCGTCACCGCGCCCACCGATGCCACCGCACGCAGCCAGTGGACCGACTGGGTGGCGCACGATGACAACGTGCTGGTGGAGGGCTTCGAATTGTTCGACGGCTTCACCGCGATCGCCGAGCGCTCCAACGCGCTGGAGCGGGTGCGCCTGCTGTTCGCCGATGGGCGCCAGGACTACGTCAAGGCCGACGAGCCGGCGTATTCCATGGGCCTGGCCGCCAATCCCGAAGCGGATACGCCGTGGCTGCGCTATGCCTACACCTCGCTGACCACGCCGACCACCACCTACGAGCTCAACACCACCACCGGTGAGCGCCGCCAGCTCAAGCAGCAGCCGGTGATCGGCTATGACCCGGCGCAGTACACCACCGAACGGGTGTGGGTGACCGCGCGTGACGGCGCCAAGGTGCCGGTGTCGCTGGTCTACCGCAACGGTTTCAGGAAGGACGGCACGGGCGCGCTGTATCAGTACGCCTACGGCAGCTATGGCATGTCGATGGACCCGGGTTTCAACCAGACCGTGGTCAGCCTGCTCGATCGCGGCGTGGTGTATGCCATCGCGCACATCCGCGGCGGCGAGGAAATGGGCCGCGCCTGGTACGAGGACGGCAAGCTGTTGAAGAAGCAGAACACCTTCAACGACTTCGTCGATGTCACCCGCGAACTGGTCCGGCAGGGCTATGCCGCCAAGGACCGGGTGGCCGCGTCCGGTGGCAGCGCCGGCGGCCTGCTGATGGGTGCGGTGGCCAACCAGGCCCCGCAGGATTACCGGGTGATGGTGGCACAGGTGCCGTTCGTGGACGTGGTGACCACCATGCTGGATGCCAGCATCCCGCTCACCACCAACGAATACGACGAGTGGGGCAACCCGGAAAACCGCGAGTACTACGACTACATGCTGGGTTACTCCCCGTATGACAACGTGCAGCGCCAGGCCTACCCGTCGCTGTTCGTCGGCACCGGGTTGTGGGATTCGCAGGTGCAGTACTGGGAGCCGGCCAAGTGGGTGGCGCGCCTGCGCGACGACAACACCGGCACCGCGCCGATCGTGTTCCGCACGAACATGGAAGCCGGCCACGGCGGCAAGTCCGGCCGCTTCCAGCGTTACCTGGAGCTGGCCGAGTCGTATGCGTTCGTGCTCGACCAGCTGGGCGTCGATACGGCGCCGTAACGCTGCGTGCCGGCGCCGACCATCGCGGTCGGCGCCGGGCCTCGCTATCCTCACGGCATGACCCTGCCCGAACGCCCCGAGCACCCCGATGCCGCGCCTGCGCGGCCACCGGTGCGCTTCCGCTGGGCCTGGTGGTTGCTTGCCTATGCCAGCCTGGGCACCGGCATCGTCGGCATCTTCGTGCCCGGCCTGCCGACCACGGTGTTCGTCCTGATTTCGGCCTGGGCCGCCTCACGCGGTTCCGAGCGCCTGCACACCTGGCTGCTGCAGCACCCACGGTTCGGCCCGGCCATTGGAAACTGGCAGGCGCATGGCGCGGTCAGCCGCAAGGGCAAGTGGATGGCCACCCTGACCATGGCGGTGTGCGCCGGCATCATGCTGTGGTGCGTGCCGATCGCCTGGGTGAAGTGGCTGTCGATCGGCTGCATGACGGTGGTGGCGGCGTGGCTGTGGACCCGGCCGTTGCCGCCCTAGCACTGCCCGGGCCGGCCAACGGCCGGCGCTACCCGCGGCGGCAGTCACCGGTCCGGGCGCACCGGTCCCATCTGGGCGTTCATTGAATCGGCACACCTGTCCTTTCGCGCGCCGCTATACTCGGGCCATGAGCATCCCCCATCGCAATCGCATCCTGATTCCGTTGGCAGCGCTGGCGCTGCTGTTCCTTTCGGCCTGTGGCAACAAGGGCCCGCTGGTCATGCCGCAGAAGCCGGTGCCGGTCGAAGAGCAGGCCGTCGAGCCGGCCGCCGATGCCGAGGCGGTACCGGAAGACACCAACGCCACCGACGATCCGCCGGTCGTGCCCGATCCGGTCGACCCGCAGCTCAACTCCGACGACGGGAATGAGTAAGGCCGCCTCCACCGCGCTGCGCTTCAGCAAGATGCACGGCGCGGGTAACGACTTCGTCGTGCTCGACCTGCGCGACGGTACCCCGGCACCCACCCCGGCATTGGCGGCCCAGCTGGCCAACCGCCACACCGGCGTCGGTTGCGACCAGATCCTGACCATCGAACCGCCGCGCGCGGAAGGCTCGGTTGCGGCCTACCGCATCTGGAATTCGGACGGCTCGCAGTCCGAACAGTGCGGCAACGGCGCGCGCTGCGTCGCGGCCTGGCTGGTGCGCGATGCTGCGGCGCAGGGCGAACGTTTCAACATCGACAGCCCGCTGGCCACCCACGCCATTGAACGTATCGGCGCCGATCACTACGCGGTGGCCATGGGCGTGCCGCGCTTCGAACCGGACCAGGTGCCGTTGCTGGGCTTTGCCCGTGCGCGCGAGGAATACCTGCTGCCGCTGCAGGGCGATACCGTGCGCTTTGGCGCGGTCTCCATGGGCAACCCGCATGCCGTGATCGAAGTCGGCCTGGTCGACGCCGCACCGGTCGAACGGCTGGGGCCCCTGCTGCAGCAGCACGCGACCTTCCCGCAGTCGGTCAATGTCGGCTTCGTGCAGGTGGTCGATCCGCAGCATGCGCGCCTGCGCGTGTTCGAACGCGGCGTCGGCGAAACGCTGGCCTGCGGCAGTGGCGCCTGCGCCGCCGCCGTGGTGATGATGCAGCGCGGCCGCCTGCAGCGCGACGCCACGGTGTCGCTGCCCGGTGGCGACCTGCGCCTGCGTTGGCCGGCCGACGACGCCCAGGTGGTGATGTCCGGCCCGGCTGCATTCGTCTTCGAAGGGGGGTGGAACGCATGAGTGACACCATCGAGAAGATCGGCGCACATGAAGTCGCCGCGTGGCTGCGCCGGCACCCGGCGTTCCTGAAGCAGTTCCCGGACCTGGCCTTGACCCTGGTGGTGCCGCGCGACGATGGCCCCACCGCGTCGCTGGCCAGCTACCAGCTGGAAGTGCTGCGCGACAAGAACCGCGAGCTGTCGCGCCGGCTGGCCGACCTGGCGGCCAACGCGCAGGTCAACGAACGCCTGGCCGTGCGCACCCACCAGCTCACGCTGGCACTGATGAAGCAGGACAGCGCCGCCGATACCCTGCGCGCGATGGCCGCCTCGCTGGAGGAAGACTTCGCCGGTGACCTGGTACGGCTGGTGGTGTTGCACCCGGTGCAGGGCCTGGAGCAGGCGCCGTGGCTGCAGGTGATCGAAGAAGGCAGCCCGCTGCTGGCCTCGTTCCGCGATTGCCTGAAGGATGGCGAGCCGATCTGCGGCCGCCTGCAGCCGGAGAAGAACACGGTGCTGTACGGCGGGCGCGTGGATGAAGTGCAGTCCAGCGCATTGCTGCCGTTGCCGGGCGTGGGCCTGATCGCGGTGGGCAGCCATGATGGCAACCGTTTCTACCCGGGCATGGGCACGCTGTTCCTGCGCATGATGGGCGAGGCGCTGGCCGTGGCCCTCAAGCGCTTCGACCCGGCCTGAGACCGCGCCGGCGGCATCCCGCATGAACGCCGTCCAGGATTTCCTCGGGTACCTGCAGGTGGAGCGCCGCGCATCGGCGCACACGCTGGATGCCTACCGCCGTGACCTGGCCGCGCTCGATGCCTGGGCGATCCAGCAGGAGGGCAGCGCGGAAGGGCTCGATGGCGCGCAGCTGCGCCAGTTCATCGCGGCCGAACACCGCCGCGGGCTGGCGCCAAAATCACTGCAGCGCCGGCTGTCGGCCTGCCGCAGTTTCTACGCGTGGCTGCTCAAGCACCACCGCATCGCAGTCAGTCCCGCTGCCGGCCTGAAGGCCCCGAAGGCACCGCGCAAATTGCCGCAGGTGCTCGATGCCGACGAAGCGGTGCGCCTGGTGGAACTGCCCACCGATGCACCGCTCGGTCTGCGCGATCGCGCGCTGCTCGAACTGTTCTATTCCTCCGGCCTGCGTCTGAGCGAACTTTGCGCGCTGATCTGGCGCGACCTGGATTTCGCCACCGGTCTGGTCAACGTGCTCGGCAAGGGCAATCGCCAGCGTCGCGTGCCGTTTGGTTCGCACGCGCGCGAGGCGCTGCTGGGATGGCGTGCGGAGAGCGGCGGCGGCGATGCGCAGCCGGTGTTCCCCGGGCGCAAGGGCGGGCCGATCACCCAGCGCGCCGTGCAGATCCGCATCCGCCAGCTGGCCCAACGCCAGGGCCTGTTCAAGCACGTGCACCCGCACATGCTGCGGCACAGTTTCGCCAGCCATATCCTCGAATCCTCCGGTGACCTGCGCGGCGTGCAGGAGCTGCTGGGTCATGCCGATATCGCCACCACGCAGATCTACACCCACCTGGATTTCCAGCACCTGGCCAAGGTCTACGACGCCGCGCACCCACGGGCAAAGCGGCGCACGGGCGACAACGAAAGCTGAACCGGACCACTGCGTCACCCGGGCGCAGGGCTGGGCGGCTTGAAGGATCGGCCGGTGGCCCCACCTCTGTTCTTGTCACCCCGGAGGCTCCATGGACCCCAGTCAGAACCCCAACGTGTTTCACGCCACCACCATCATTTCGGTGCGCCGCAACGGTCATGTCGCCGTCGCCGGCGATGGCCAGGTCACCCTCGGCCACACCGTCATGAAGGGCAACGCGCGCAAGGTGCGCCGCCTGGGCCGCGAGGGCCAGGTGCTGGCCGGATTCGCCGGTGCCGCCGCCGACGCCTTCACCCTGTTCGAGCTGTTTGAAGCCAAGCTCGAAAAGCACGGCCAGCTGCAGCGTGCCGCCGTGGAGCTTGCCAAGGACTGGCGTACCGAACGCCGCCTGGGCAAGCTCGAAGCCCTGCTCGCCGTGGCCGACAAGGACACCTCGCTGATCATCAGCGGCACCGGTGACGTTATCGAACCGGAAGACGGCATCATCGCGATCGGCTCCGGCGGTTCCTACGCCTTGTCCGCCGCGCGCGCACTGCTGGCGCACACCGAACTGGATGCGCGCACCATCGCCACCGAATCGATCAACATCGCCGGCGACATCTGCATCTACACCAACCGCAACGTGGTGGTCGAGGAGCTTTGACCCTGCGGGTCAAATCGGTAGTGCCGACTGTTGGTCGGCAGCAAGGATCAGCAGTAGTGCCGACTGTCAGTCGGCAGCATGGATCAGCAGCCGACTAACAGTCGGCTCTACCAGTCGGCTCTACCTCGCCGTTACGTCAGTGTCGCAGGCCCGGACAGCCCTGCCATTTTCCCCAGAATTTTTTGTGAGCGCACCCATGCCGCACAACAACGAATCATCCTCCGCCACCATGACCCCGCGCGAAATCGTGCAGGAGCTGGACCGCCACATCGTCGGCCAGCACGACGCCAAGCGCGCCGTGGCCATCGCCCTGCGCAACCGCTGGCGGCGCATGCAGCTGCCAGCCGAGCTGCGCGATGAAGTGATGCCCAAGAACATCCTGATGATCGGCCCGACCGGCGTCGGCAAGACCGAAATCGCACGCCGCCTGGCCACCTTGGCCAAGGCCCCGTTCGTCAAGGTGGAAGCCACCCGCTTCACCGAAGTCGGCTACGTCGGCAAGGACGTCGAACAGATCATCCGTGACCTGGCCGATACCGCCGTCAAGCTGTACCGCGAAATGGCCAAGGTGCGCGTGCGCAACCAGGCCGAAGAGCGTGCCGAAGACCGCATCCTCGACGCACTGCTGCCGCGTCGTGCAGGCGGCATCGGCTTTGATCCGGAAGCCGCCCGCAACGAACCCTCCGCCCAGGACAACGAAACCCGCATCAAGTTCCGCCGCATGCTGCGCAACGGCGAGCTGGACGATCGCGAGATCGAACTGGAAGTGGCCGCCAACATCGGCGTGGACATCATGACCCCGCCGGGCATGGAGGAAATGGGCCAGCAGCTGCGCCAGATGTTCTCCAGCCTGGGCGGCGGCAAGGCGCAGAAGCGCACCGTCACCATCAAGGCCGCGCGCCCGCTGCTGGTGGAAGAGGAAGCCGGCAAGCTGGTCAACGAAGACGACATCCGCAGCGCCGCGATCGAAGCCTGCGAACAGCACGGCATCGTCTTCATCGACGAGATCGACAAGGTCGCCAAGCGCGGCGACAACGTCGGCGGCGGCGATGTCTCCCGCGAAGGCGTGCAGCGCGACCTGCTGCCGCTGGTGGAAGGCTCCAACGTGTCCACCAAGTACGGCACGGTCAAGACCGACCACATCCTGTTCATCGCCTCCGGCGCGTTCCACCTGGCCAAGCCGAGCGACCTGATCCCCGAATTGCAGGGCCGCTTCCCGATCCGCGTGGAACTGGGTGCCCTGAGCAAGCAGGATTTCGTCCGCATCCTGACTGAGCCCAAGGCCGCGCTGACCAAGCAGTACGAAGCGCTGCTGGCCACTGAAGGCGTGACCGTGAACTTCACCGAAGACGCCGTGGATCGCCTTGCCGAAATCGCGTTCCAGGTCAACGAACGCCAGGAAAACATCGGCGCACGTCGCCTGCATACCGTGCTGGAACGCCTGCTCGATTCGCTGAGCTATGAAGCCCCGGACCGTGACGGCGAAACCCTGGCCATCGATGCGGCCTACGTCGACAAGCACCTGGGCGAGCTGGTCAAGGATCCGGACCTGAGCCGGTACATCCTGTAACGGATTGAATGTTGGATCAGAAACGGCGGCACCCAGGTGTCGCCGTTTCTTTTTGTCTGTTGAGCCTCGCCCTGCTTGGCTGCTCTTCTCATCCGCCCGCGTAATGCATGAAGGGGAGGCCGGCGGGCAGCCCCCGTAGGGACTGTCAAAAACATGGATGTTTTTGCCAAGCCCCCAAGGATGGGTTTACGGCGTGTCCCGTAGGGGGCTGCCCGTCGGCCTCCCCAGCACGGAAACACCGAAGCGCTGCCGTTCGCAGCGCGTCACCACCGTTTAGACCTCGTCGTCAGTCGGCAACGCAGTAGGCGGCGCACCCGGGGTAAACACGCCCGGCATCACGAAGGCACCGAAGATCGCGTCCAGCGTCTGCTGGCCATCGCGCTCAAGCTCGAACAACTGCGGTTCCAGCATCGCGCTGTACAGGACGCCGGTCAGGCTGGTGCTGACGATGCGCGCCACCGTGTCCACGTCCACCCCCGGGCGCAGCTGGCCCAGCGAAGCCGCACGCTGGAAGGCGGCCGCGAAGATGCCCAGCTCCTCACGCGACGCCTCCAACTGCAGCTGCTGCATGGCCTGGCTTTCCACCGAAAGGTCGTTGCGCAGCATGATCTCCATCATGTTGCGCAACCGCTCGTCCGTGGCCAGTTCCCGGAAGGAGACCAACAGCGCCGAGCGCAGGTCCAGCACCGGCGTGTTGCGCCGTGACGAGGTCGTCCGCCGCAGCCGCTCGATGAACGGAACCCGCTCGCGGTCGATCATCGCCGTCAGGACTTCGGTCTTGTTCTTGAAATGCCAATACACCGCGCCACGGGTATAGCCCGCGCGCTCGCCGATCATCGCCAGGCTGGTGTTGGCGACCCCGAATTCGTGGAAACAGCTCTGGGCCGCATCCAGGATGCCTTCCCGGGTGGCCTGCGCCGCTTCTTTGGTTTTTCTGGCCATGGCGCTATGTGCACGTGCTGGATGAAACCGGCATGAATTGTACCCGTTTACAAACAAACATGCATGTATGTATATTTACGCCCCACTGCTAACCGGTGAGGCGTGCGCGTACCCGCGCGGGCCCGGCCACCCCCTTTTTCCGTTCCCGCTGCGAGCCTCCCCATGTCCCGTACCCCGTACCGTCTTCTCGCGCTGTCCCTCGCGATCGCCCTGACCGTATCCGCCTGCGGCGGGGGAGGTGAAGAGGGTCCGCAGGGCGGGCCCGGGCAGGTCACCGTGGCCACCCTGAAGGCCGAACAGGTCGGCCTCACCCGCGAACTGCCCGGCCGCACCAATGCCTTCCTGGTCGCCGAAGTGCGCCCGCAGGTCAGTGGCATCGTTGCCAAGCGGCTGTTCACCGAAGGCGGCCTGGTCACCGCCGGCCAGCCCCTGTACCAGGTCGATGACGCCAGCTACCGCGCCGACGCCAACAGTGCCCGCGCCCAGCTGGCCCGCGCCGAAGCCACCGCCAACGCCGCCCGCCTGAGCGCCAAGCGCATCACCGAGCTGGCCAGGGTTGATGCAGTCAGCCAGCAGGACCTGGAAAACGCCGTGGCCGCCCAGAAACAGGCCGAAGCCGATGTCGGCGCCGCCAAGGCCGCCCTGGACGCCGCCAACGTCACCTTGGGCTTTGCCCGGATCACCGCACCGATCAGTGGCCGCATCGGCAAGTCCAGCGTCACCCAGGGCGCGCTGGTCAGCGCCGGCCAGGCCGACGCATTGGCCACGGTGCAGCAGCTCGACCCGATCTACGTCGACCTGACCCAGTCGGCCAGCGAACTGCTGCAGCTGCGCCGCGAACTGGCCAGTGGCCGCCTGCAGGACAACCAGAGCCTGCCGGTGACCGTGCTGCTCGACGACGGCACCGAGTTCGACCACAAGGGCACCCTGGAATTCTCCGAAGTCAGCGTCGACCCCACCACCGGCAGCTACGCGCTGCGGGTCAAGGTCGCCAACCCCGACCAGGTGCTGATGCCCGGCATGTACGTGCGTGCCGTGGTCGGTAGCGGAGTGCGCGACAACGCGCTGCTGGTGCCCATGCAGGGCATCGCCCGCGACGCCAAGGGCGACACCAGCGCCATGGTGGTCGGCAAGGACAACAAGGTCGAAGTGCGCCCGGTCAAGGTCAGCCGCGCGCTGGGCAGCAGGTGGCTGGTCGAAGACGGCCTGAAGCCCGGCGACAAGGTCATCGTTGAAGGCCTGCAGAAGATCCAGCCGGGCATGCCCGTGCAGGCCACCGAGATGGGCGCCGCGCCGGCCAAGCCGGCAACGCCGGCGGCCGCGGCCGACAAGCAGTAAGCGGAGAATTCCATGGCTCGTTACTTTATTGATCGCCCCATCTTCGCGTGGGTGATTGCGATCATCATCATGCTCGCCGGTGCGCTGGCGGTGCTGAAGCTGCCGGTGTCGATGTACCCGGAAGTGGCACCGCCCGCCGTCGAGATCAGCGCCTCCTACCCGGGCGCATCGGCCAAGGTGGTCGAGGACTCGGTGACCCAGATCATCGAGCAGAACATGAAGGGCATCGATGGCCTGATCTACTTTTCCTCCAACAGCTCGGCCAACGGCCAGGCCACCATCACCCTGACCTTCGAAAGCGGCACCGACCCGGACATCGCCCAGGTCCAGGTGCAGAACAAGCTGCAGCTGGCCATGCCGCTGCTGCCGCAGGAAGTACAGCGCCAGGGCATCAACGTGGCCAAGTCCAGCAGCGGCTTCCTGCAGGTGATCGGCTTCGTCTCCAACGATGGCAGCATGGATGCCAACGACATTTCCGACTACGTCGGCTCCAATGTCGTCGATCCGCTCAGCCGCGTGCCGGGCGTGGGCAACATCCAGGTGTTCGGCGGCAAGTACGCCATGCGCATCTGGCTGGACCCCAACAAGCTGCACACCTACAAGCTGTCGGTGGACGAAGTCACCGCGGCGATCACCGCACAGAACGCCCAGGTGGCCATCGGCCAGCTCGGCGGCGCGCCGTCGGTGAAGGGCCAGCAGCTCAACGCCACCATCAACGCGCAGGACCGCCTGCAGACCCCGGAACAGTTCCGCAACATCCTGGTCCGCGGCGGTGCCGACGGCAGCGAGCTGCGCCTGGGCGATGTGGCCCGGGTCGAGCTGGGCGCCGAAAGCTATGACTTCGTGACCCGCTACAACGGCAAGCCGTCCAGCGGTATCGCGATCACCCTGGCCACCGGCGCCAACGCGCTGGATACCGCCAACGGCGTGCGCGCCGCGCTGGAGGACCTGAAGGAAAACTTCCCGGCCGGGCTGGAATCGGTAGTGCCGTATGACACCACCCCGTTCGTGCAGGTCTCGATCAAGGGCGTCATCAAGACCCTGATCGAAGCCATCGTGCTGGTGTTCGTGGTGATGTACCTGTTCCTGCAGAACTTCCGCGCCACCCTGATCCCCACCATCGCCGTACCGGTAGTGCTGCTGGGCACGTTCGGCATCCTGGCCGCGCTGGGCTTCTCGATCAACATGCTGACCATGTTCGCGATGGTGCTGGCGATCGGCCTGCTGGTGGACGATGCCATCGTGGTGGTGGAGAACGTCGAACGCATCATGTCCGAAGAAGGGTTGTCGCCGTTGGAGGCCACCCGCAAGTCGATGAGCCAGATCACCGGCGCGCTGGTCGGCATCGGCCTGGTGCTGTCGGCGGTGTTCGTCCCGATGGCCTTCATGAGCGGCTCCACCGGCGTCATCTACCGGCAGTTCTCGGCCACGATCGTGTCCGCGATGGCGCTGTCGGTGCTGGTCGCCATCGTGCTCACCCCGGCGCTGTGCGCCACCATGCTCAAGCCGCTGAAGAAGGGCGAGCACCACGTGGCGCACAAGGGCTGGTCCGGGCGCTTCTTCGGCGGCTTCAACCGCGGCTTCGACCGTTCCAGCGAAACCTACCAGCGCGGGGTCAAGGGCATCCTGGCGCGGCCGTGGCGCTTCATGGCCATCTTCGTGGCACTGGCCGTGGCGATGGGCGTGCTGTTCGCGCGCCTGCCCAGCTCGTTCCTGCCCAATGAAGACCAGGGCATCCTGATGGCGCTGGTGCAGACCCCGGTCGGCGCGACCCAGGAACGTACCCTGGAGGCGATGTACAAGCTGGAAGACCACTTCCTGAAGAACGAGACCGAAGCCGTGGAGTCGGTGTTCTCGGTGCAGGGCTTCAGCTTCGCCGGCATGGGCCAGAACGCGGGCATGGCCTTCATCAAGCTCAAGGACTGGAAGGAGCGTGATGCCGACCAGGGCGTAGGCCCGATCACCGGGCGCGCGATGGGCGCGCTGGGCCAGATCAAGGACGCCTTCATCTTCGCCTTCCCGCCGCCGGCCATGCCGGAGCTGGGCATCGGCTCGGGCTACACCTTCTTCCTGAAGGACAACAGCGGCCAGGGCCACGAGGCCCTGCTCAACGCGCGCAACCAGCTGCTCGGCGGCGCCGGGCAGAGCAAGCTGCTGGCCAACGTGCGCCCGAACGGCCAGGAAGACACCCCGCAGCTGCGCATCGACGTGGACGTGGAAAAGGCCAATGCACTGGGCCTGTCGACCAGCTCGATCAACAGCACCCTGGCCGCCGCGTGGGGCAGCAGCTACATCGATGACTTCATCGACCGTGGCCGGGTCAAGCGCGTGTATGTGCAGTCCGATGCGCCGTTCCGCATGAACCCGGACGACTTCAACCTGTGGTCGGTGAAGAACAACGCCGGTGAGATGGTGCCGTTCAGCGCCTTCGCCTCCAAGCGCTGGGACTATGGTTCGCCGCGCCTGGAGCGCTACAACGGCGTGTCGGCGATGGAAATCCAGGGCGAGCCCGCACCGGGCGTGGCCTCGGGCGATGCCATGGCCGAGATCGAGCGCATCGCCAAGGACCTGCCGCCGGGCTTCGAGATCGAATGGACCGCGCTGTCCTACCAGGAACGCCAGGCCGGTTCGCAGACGCCGCTGCTGTACACGCTGTCGCTGCTGATCGTGTTCCTGTGCCTGGCCGCGCTGTATGAAAGCTGGAGCGTGCCGACCTCGGTGCTGCTGGTGGCGCCGCTGGGCATCCTCGGTGCGGTGCTGGCCAACACCCTGCGTGGCATGGAACGCGACATCTACTTCCAGGTGGCGATGCTGACCACGGTGGGCCTGACCAGCAAGAACGCGATCCTCATCGTGGAGTTCGCCAAGGAAAACCTGGAGAAGGGTGCAGGCGTGCTGGAAGCCACCATGCACGCGGTACGCGACCGCCTGCGGCCGATCATCATGACCTCGCTGGCATTCGGCCTGGGCGTGCTGCCGCTGGCCATTGCGTCGGGCGCCGGTTCGGGTGCGCAGCGCGCGATCGGTACGGGCGTGCTGGGCGGCATGATCGTCGGCACCGTGCTGGGGCTGTTCTTCATTCCGCTGTTCTTTGTGGTGGTGCAGAAGCTGTTCAACCGCGGCGCCCGGAGCGGTGGGTCCCGACCGTTGGTCGGGACGAACTCCAACGAAGGTGACACCCATGAATAAGGCTCTCCTTGCCCTGGCCATGACCGCCGCCCTCTCCGGCTGCGCCATGCTCGAGCCACGCAGCACCGAGGTCGCCCCGGCGATCCCGGCGCAGTGGCCGGCCACCACCTCCACCGCTGCGGCGGTGGAGGTGGCCGACATCGGCTGGCGCGACTACTTCGTCGACGAGCGGCTGCAATCGCTCATCGCCCAGTCGCTGGAGAACAATCGCGACCTGCGCGTGGCCGTGCTCAATGTGGACAAGGCGCGTGCGCAGTACCGCATCCAGCGTGCCGACCGGGTTCCCGCGCTCGGCGTGCAGGGGCAGATGACCCGCAGCGGTGGCGATGTGCCGGTCACCGAGCAGTTCAGCGCCAACCTCGGCGTGGTCGAGTTCGAACTGGATTTGTTCGGCCGTGTGCGCACCCTGAGCCAGGCGGCGCTGCAGCAGTACTTCGCCGAGGCGGCCAACCGCCGCAACGCGCAGCTGTCGCTGGTGGCCGAAGTGGCCAATGCGTGGTTGACCCTGGGCGCCGACAGCGAGCAGTTGAAGATCGCCGAGGCCACCCTGGCCACCTATGAGGATTCGCTGCGCCTGAGCGAGGCGCGCCACCAGCTGGGCGGTGCCTCGGCGCTGGAACTGAGCCAGACCCGCACGCTGGTGGAAACCGCGCGCACCGATGTTGCCCGCTACCAGGGCCAGGTCGCGCAGGACCGCAACGCGCTGGCGCTGCTGGCCGGTGGCCCGGTCGACGCGGCGTTGCTGCCCGCCAGCGAAGCCACCGACGTGGCCGCCGTGCGCGCGGTGCCGGCGGGCGTGCCCGGTGAGGTGCTGCTGCGCCGCCCGGACGTGATGGCGGCCGAGCACACGCTGCTGGCGGCCAACGCCAACATCGGCGCCGCACGCGCGGCCTTCTTCCCGTCGATCAGCCTCACCGGCAGCGTTGGCTCCACCTCGTCGGAGCTGTCGGGGTTGTTCGATTCCGGCACCCGCGCGTGGAGCTTCATGCCCACGCTGAACCTGCCGATCTTCCAGGGCGGCAAGCTGCGCGCCGGGCTGGGCGTGGCCAATGCCAACCGCGATATCGCGCTGGCGCAGTACGAGAAGGCGATCCAGTCCGGGTTCCGCGAGGCCGCCGACGCACTGGCGCTCAACGACAGCCTGGATGCGCAGCTGGCGTCACAGCAGGCGCTGGTGGCGGCGGCCGAGCAGGCACGGACGCTGTCGCAGGCGCGCTATGACGCTGGGCTGGACAGCTTCCTGACCCTGCTGGACGCGCGGCGGACGGCATACACCGCGCGGCAGTCGCTGGTGACCACGCAGTTGAACCGGTTGTCCAACCAGGTGGCCTTGTACAAGGTGCTGGGTGGCGGGTGGTATGAACGCGGGGATGTGGCCGCGCGGTGATTACCGATTCCGCACCTTGTCCAGGGCGTTGGTCGCATCGCGCGCCATCTGTTCGTAGGTGCGGCGGATTTCTTCCAGCCGCTCCTCGTCCAGTTCTTCAAGATCCAGCAGTTCGTTGTTGGCCTCCGCGGTCACCCGGATCAGCTCGTCGAGCTTGATCTGGATGGCTGCGGTGTCGGCGTTCTGGCTGTGCTGGATCAGGAACACCATCAGGAACGTGATGATGGTGGTGCCGGTGTTGATCACCAGCTGCCAGGTGTCGTTGAACTTGAATACGGGCCCGGTGAGGGCCCAGATCAGCACGATGCTGACCGCACCGAGGAAGGTCCACGGCGTACCCGCCGCGTAGGACGCCTTCTTGGCGACGAGGTTGAACACGCTGCGAAGTTTCATGGGAACCGGAACGCGGGAACGGGTCCCATCAATGGCAGGCGCCCCGTGTAGGCGCCGTGCAGCCGTGGCTCAGGCGCTCGCGCTCAGGCGGGGACGGGCATTCTGGTCATGCTGGCTCATCAGGTAGACGTGTTCCCAGACGTCCTCGACGAATTTCCGCGCGTCATCCACGCTGAGTTTGGCCATGATCTGCGCCGCGTACTGGTGCTGGAAGGCTTCTTCGCGCTCTTCGTCGGAGGCCTTGGGGTGGGTGATCAGCGAATCGCAGGCGAACTTGATCCAGGGGATGTAATGCCCGAAGGACGCGGATTTCAGCTCGTCAGCGACATGCTTCTCGCGCCAGTAGTTCACCTCGGCCTCGACATTGATAACGGCGGGAATGGAGCGTGGGACGGAGGACATGGCTGCTTCGATTCGAAAGGAAGGAAGGGAAAGGCAACCTGATAGTGCGTAAAACCCGGTGCATGGCGCGTCATGGCGATGTGCAGCGCGCGTGCGCGCACTGCCATTCAACTGAAGCATTCATGACTGCGTGGCGCCACACGCAGGCGGTGTGGCGCATCTGGCATGTTTCGCTACGCGGCCGCGCAGGAACCGGCGCTTACTCGCCGATGTCTTCGTTCCACACCTCGGGATGGGCCGAGATGAATCCGCCCAGCAGGTCGATGCATTCCTGGCTCTGCATGTCGATCACCTGCACGCCGTTTTCGCGCAGCCAGTCGATACCGCCCTGGAAGGTGACCGATTCACCCACCACCACCGTGCCGATGTTGAACTGGCGCACCAGCCCGCTGCAGTACCAGCAGGGGGCCAGGGTGGTGACCATGATGGTGTCCTGGTAGCGGCGCTGGCGGCCGGCCTTGCGGAACGCGTCGGTTTCACCGTGCACGGATGGGTCGCCCTCCTGGACCCGGCGGTTGTGGCCGCAGCCGAGCAGGCGGCCGTCGTTGTGGTACAGGGCAGCGCCGATGGGGATGCCGCCTTCGGCCAGGCCCTGGCGGGCTTCGGCGATGGCGGTTTCAAGCAGGGCGGCGTAGTCGGGGGTGGTGATCATGGGCGGTCCGTTCAACTGAAGGGGCCATCATAAGGTGCCGCCGGCCGGCCAGCGGTGCGATAATCGGGGCCATGAGCGAATCCCCCTACAAGACTGGCACCACCCATTTCGGCTTCCGCGATGTCGCCGCCAAGGACAAGCAGAAGCTGGTGGGCGAAGTGTTCACCTCGGTCGCGCGCAACTACGACCTGATGAACGACCTGATGAGCCTGGGCATCCACCGGGCGTGGAAGCGCTACTACGTGGCCACCGCGCAGGTGAAGCCGGGTGACAGCGTGCTCGACCTGGCTGGCGGCACCGGCGACATCGCCGCGCTGCTCAAGGAGCGCGTGGGCGACGACGGCCAGGTGGTGGTCGGCGACATCAACGCCGGCATGCTCACCGTCGGCCGCGACCGCCTCACCAACCGCGGCTTGGTGGCCGGCCTGGACTTCGTCCAGTGCAACGCCGAGGCGCTGCCGTTCCCGGATGCCAGCTTCGACCTGGTGACCATCGCCTTCGGGCTGCGCAACGTGACCGACAAGGATGCCGCCCTGCGCGAGATGTACCGCGTGCTCAAGGTGGGCGGCCAGGCGCGGGTGCTGGAGTTCTCCGAAGTCACCGCCGACTGGTTCAAGCCGATCTACGATTTCCATTCGTTCAAGATCCTGCCCAAGCTGGGCCAGCTGTTCGCCCGCGACGGCGACAGCTACCAGTACCTGGCCGAGAGCATCCGCAAGCACCCGCCGCAGGAGCAGCTCAAGACCATGATGGGCGAGGCCGGTTTCGCGCGCTGCCATTACAAGAACCTGACCGGCGGCATCGTCTCGATCCACTCCGGTTACAAGGTTTGAGACACCGGTCCGGTTCCCGCTGAGCCGAGGCGGCCAGTGGGGCGCGCCTGCTGTGTGAGGGTGACTGAATGGGGATTGGGCAGGCGGTCACATCCCGGGGGAGCGAAGTCGGGGGTAAACTGGCGGTTTCACCCTGATCGGTCCCGATTCATGCGATCCCCGTTCCTGCTGATTCCCCTGGCCGTCGCGCTTGCCGCCGGCTGCTCCAAAGAGCCCGCCGCCCCGACCGCGGCCCCCGCCGCCCAGCCGAGCGCCGACACTGCCGTGAAAGCCGTCAACCGCAGCCACGATGAAAGTTCCTACGCCGAGCCGGACAAGGTCGTCATCAAGGACCTGGGCCTGGACCTGAAGCTGGATTTCGACAGCAGGCAGATCGGCGGCACCGCCACCTACACCCTGGAGTGGAAGGACAAGGCGGCCAAGCAGCTGGTGCTGGACACCCGCGAGCTGACCATCGAGAAGGTCGAAGCCGTCGCCGCCGATGGCAGCGCCGCGCCGCTGCAGTTCGCGCTGGCGCCGGCCGACAAGGTGTTCGGCAGCAAGCTGACCATCGAAGCCCCGGCCCAGCCGGGCAAGGTGCGGGTGACCTACCACACCTCGCCGACCGCCTCTGGCCTGCAGTGGCTGGAGCCGTCGATGACCGAAGGCAAGCAGCTGCCCTTCATGTTCAGCCAGTCCCAGGCCATCCACGCGCGTTCGTGGGTGCCGCTGCAGGACACGCCGAGCGTGCGCTTCACCTACAGCGCGCACGTGGCTTCGCGCCCGGACGTGATGGTGCTGATGAGCGCCGACAACGACCCCAAGGCCGCGCGTGACGGTGATTACACCTTCAAGATGCCGCAGCCGATTCCGTCCTACCTGCTGGCCATCGCCGCCGGCGACCTGGTGTTCGAGCCGATCTCCGGGCGTTCCGGCGTCTGGGCCGAACCGACCATGGTCGGCAAGGCCGCCAAGGAATTCGAAGACACCGAGAAGATGATCGGTGCGGCCGAAAAGCTCTATGGCGAATACCGCTGGGGCCGCTACGACATGCTGGTACTGCCGCCGTCGTTCCCGTTCGGCGGCATGGAAAACCCGCGCCTGACCTTCGCCACCCCGACCGTGATCGTGGGCGACAAGTCGCTGGTCTCGCTGGTGGCCCATGAACTGGCGCACAGCTGGTCGGGCAACCTGGTGACCAACTCCAGCTGGAAGGACATCTGGCTCAACGAAGGCTTTACCACCTACGTGCAGGGCCGCATCACCGAAGCGCTGTACGGCCAGGAAATGGCCGAGATGGAGCGCGAGATCGACCAGAACGACCTGCTGGCCGAGGTCAAGGACATGAGCCCGGCCGACCAGGCCCTGGCCCTGCCGCCGCTGACCGAGCGCGACCCGGACGAGGCGCTGAGCAACGTGGCCTACGTCAAGGGCTCGTGGTTCCTGCAGTTCCTGGAGCAGCGCTTTGGCCGTGAAGTGTTCGATCCGTTCCTGCGTGGCTGGTTCGATGACCATGCGTTCCAGAGCGCAAACACCGACCAGTTCGTCGAGTACCTGAAGAAGAACCTGCTGTCCAAGAAGCCCGGCGCGGTGACCGACGCCGAGCTGAAGGCATGGCTGGACGAGCCGGGCATTCCGGCGTTCGCCACCAAGGCGCGTTCGCGCAACTTCTCCATCGTCGATACCGCGCGCATTGCATGGCAGGGCAGTGGCACGCTGCCGAGCGCGCAGATCACCAGCGAGTGGGGTACCCAGGAATGGGTGCACTTCATCGACGGCATGGGCAAGACCCTGCCCGTGGACAAGCTGGCCGCGCTGGACAAGGCGTACGCGTTCACCGGCACCGCCAATGGCGAGATCGCCATGCGCTGGTACCCGCTGGCCATCCGCAGCGGTTATCTGGAGGCCAATGAAGCGGCCGGTGCCTTCATCGAACGCGTTGGCCGGCGCAAGCTGATCCTGCCGATCTACGCCGAACTGGTTAAGACCCCGGAAGGCCTGGCGTTCGCCAAGGCGGCCTTTGAAAAGGCCAAGCCCGGCTACCACCCGATCACCACGGCATCGGTGCAGGACATGCTGGACAAGGCAAGCGCGGGCAAGTAACCGCCAGCGCTGCGTTGATCAGGAACGGCGGGGGAAACCCCGCCGTTTTTCATTGTTAAAGTACACAGGTGACGCCTCTTGGCGTCCTCGCTGACACCTGGAGCCTGTAATGAAACGACTGATCCTTGCCGCGGCCTGTGCACTGGTCCTGGCTGCCTGCAGCAACCCGGAAGAAGAGCGCAAGGCGCAGGAAGCCGCGACCGCCGCCGCCAAAGCGCAGCAGGAAGAAAAGGCCGAAGGCGTGGCCAAGCAGTACGACATGGCCGTGGCCGCGCAGGACTGGGAGCGTGCACGCATCCATGGCGGTTCGCTGCTGGACCAGTACAAGGACACCGACGTCGCCGCGCGGATCGAACCGGGCTACGCCGAGGTCAAGGCCAAGGCCGAAACCGCGCGGGAACTGCGCCGCATGCAGGGCCTGTGGCAGTACAACCAGGTGCCGGTGGGCAGCAAGGGCAACCAGGTCTCGGCCTCGATCTACAGCAAGGAGCGGGTGGACGTGGACGGCAGCGGCCCGACGACGGTGCAGCTGATCTTCCGCGACCACCCCGAGTGGAAGCGCCACGCCTACCTGGTGCTCCAGGCCGGTGATTTCCGGTGCCCGCAGTGCACGGTGAAGGTGACGGTCGACGACGGCAAGCCGATCTCGATGGCCGCCTGGCGCCCGAAGACCGACGAGGCCATCGCCATGTTCATCACCGACCAGAAGGCGCTCTGGAAGCTGGCCCGCAAGGCCAGGTCCATCACCATTGAATTCCCGGTCAAGGCCGGCGGCACCCGCACCGCCGTATTCGAAACCGGCGGCGTAGACGCCAGCCGCATGCCGAAGTGGTGGAATTGATCGCGCGGTGAGGCAAAGTGCCGACCAACGGTCGACACCTACCGATCTTGCGTGTCCCGGTAGGTACCGACCGTTGGTCGGTACAGTCGGCGCGGGGCACCTTGCTGGAGGAACAGCCCCCTTCTGTTAAGGGGGCGCGCCGAAGGCGCGGGGATAGGAGACATGCCTCGGGGCCCAGAATTCGCCGGAGGCGAATTCTGGGCGAGCAGTTCAACCAGCGATTCGGTTACGCGCCCAGCGCGTAACCGAATTGCTGTTTGAATTGCTCGTTGAATTCTTCGAACGTGAACCGCTGGTTCTGCGTGCCCGGATGCTCCACCTTCAGCGCGCCCATCAGGTTGCCCATGCGGCCGATGGTCAGCCAGTCGTAGCCCTTCTCGATGCCGTAGATCAGGCCGGCGCGGAAGGCGTCGCCACAGCCGGTCGGATCCACCACGCGGCGCTCGTGCGCCGGCGGGATGTCGTAGGTCTTTTCCGGGGTGTGGATGACCGCGCCCTTGGGGCCGCGGGTGGTGATGTAGGCCTTGACCCGGCTCACGATCTCCTTTTCATCCCAGCCGGTGCGCTCCTGCAGCAGGTTGGACTCGTAGTCGTTGACCACCACGTAGTCGGCCTGCTCGATGAAGGTGCGCAGCTCCGGCCCGTTGAACAGGGGCATGGCCTGGCCCGGGTCGAAGATGAACGGCACGCCGGCCTCGAAGAACTCCTGCGAGTTCTGGATCATGCCCTCGCGGCCGTCCGGGCCGACCAGGCCCAGGGTCACGCCCGGCACGTCCTTCACATGGTTCTCGTAGGACCGCATCATCGCGCCCGGGTGGAAGGCCGTGATCTGGTTGTTGTCGTGGTCGGTAGTGATGAACGCCTGCGGGGTGAACAGCTCGTCGATCACCTTGATCCGGCTCAGGTCGATGCCCAGGCCCTGGAAATACTCGCGGTACGGGCCGAAGTCCGAGCCCACCGTGCCCATCGGGATCGGCTCGCCGCCCAGCAGGTGCAGGTTGTAGGCGATGTTGCCTGCGCAGCCGCCGAACTCGCGGCGCATGCGCGGCACCAGGAACGACACGTTCAGGATGTGCACCTTGTCCGGCAGGATGTGATTCTTGAACTGGTCCGGGAACACCATGATGGTGTCGAAGGCAAGAGAACCACAGATCAAAGCGGACATCGATTAAGGCCTATGCGGAAGGGGTTTGAGGCCCGGCAGGCGGGCAACGAAACGGCGCCCTGAGGCGCCCAATGGCGCAAAGGTTAACGGGTGCGGCGCCGCAGGGCCAGAACCCCGGCTGTCCGGATTGGGCTGAATGGCCGCCAAGGCTGGCTTTGACGGACATTTCTCCTTGCTCGCGCACAGGGGGATTGCTAGGCTTGTCGACCTCGAATTCTGCCCAATTTTTCGCCATCCCGCGTTGGGCGCGACACCCCTCAGGATCAACTCCCAGATGTTCAAGAAACTGCGTGGCATGTTCTCCAATGACCTGTCCATCGACCTGGGCACGGCCAATACCCTCATCTACGTGCGCGGGCAGGGGATCGTGCTGAACGAACCGTCGGTCGTGGCCGTGCGCCAGGACCGTGCCATCGGTGGCACCCGCTCGGTGGCCGCCGTCGGCGCCGAAGCCAAGCAGATGCTGGGCCGTACCCCGGGCCACATCACCACCATCCGCCCGATGAAGGATGGCGTCATCGCCGACTTCACCTACACCGAGGCGATGCTCAAGCACTTCATCAAGAAGGTGCACAAGTCGCGCTTCCTGCGCCCGAGCCCGCGCGTGCTGGTCTGCGTGCCGGCCGGTTCGACCCAGGTCGAGCGCCGCGCCATCAAGGAATCGGCCGAAGAAGCCGGTGCCCGTGACGTGTTCCTGATCGAAGAGCCGATGGCCGCCGCGATCGGCGCCGGCATGCCGGTCACCGAAGCCCGTGGCTCGATGGTCATCGACATCGGCGGCGGCACCACCGAAGTGGCCGTGATCTCGCTGAACGGCATCGTCTATTCGGCCTCGGTGCGCATCGGCGGCGACCGCTTCGACGAGTCGATCACCAACTACGTGCGCCGCAACCACGGCATGCTGATCGGTGAAGCCACCGCCGAGCGGATCAAGGTCGAGCTGGGCTGCGCCTACCCGCAGGCCGAGGTCATCGAGATGGAAATCTCCGGCAGGAACCTCGCCGAGGGCGTGCCGAAGATGATCAAGATCAACTCCAACGAAGTGCTCGAAGCGCTGCACGAACCGCTCTCGGGCATCGTCAGCGCGGTCAAGCTGGCGCTGGAGCAGACCCCGCCGGAACTGTGCGCCGACGTCGCCGAGCGTGGCATCGTGCTGACCGGTGGTGGCGCCCTGCTGCGCGACCTGGACCGCCTGATCTCCGAGGAAACCGGCCTGCACGTGCAGGTGGCCGACGACCCGCTCACCTGCGTGGCCCGCGGTGGCGGTCGTGCGCTGGAGCTGGTGGACATGCACGGCAACGAGTTCTTTGCGCCGGAGTAAGCCGTACCGGTCCTGTGTGTTGGACGCGCCCCTGCGGCGTGATGCCCGCTGCGTGCCTGCCACGCCGGGCATCGCAGCGCCGGGGCGTTGTCGCATCCCGGTGCCGCCGAACCTGGCGGCCCCGCGCTCCCTTTCCACCTTGTCCAGTCGAAGCCAGTCGTGCCGCCCTACGCCGGTCCTCCCGTAGCCTCCCGCCAGGGTGATGCCAGCAGCCCCCTGCGGCTGCTCGCCTACCTGGCCCTGGCCATCACCCTGATCGTGCTCGATGACCAGGCCGGCTGGCTGGCCCGCGCGCGTGCCCAGGCCAACGTGCTGGTGCAGCCGGTGTGGGCGCTGGCGGGCCTGCCGGGCCGACTTGGTACCCAGGTCAAGGACAATGCGGCCAGCCACGGCCAGCTGGTCGATGAGAACCGCGAGCTGCGCAACCAGCTGCTGATCGCGAATGCGCGCCTGACCCGCCTGCAGACCGCCGCGCTGGACAACGCCCAGCTGCGCGAACTGCTCAACGTGGCCGAACGCAGCGGGCTGGACGTGCAGCTGGCCCCGATCCTGGACATCGACCTGGACCCGGTCCGGCAGCGCCTGGTGCTTGCCGCCGGCACCCGTGATGGCGTGCACATGGGGCAGGCGGTGATCGACGCCGGCGGCCTGATGGGGCAGGTGATCGCCACCACCGCCAGCAACGCCACCGTGCTGCTGCTCACCGATCCGGACCACGCGGTGCCGGTCACCGTGGCCCGCAACGGCGTGCGCCTGATCGTCTACGGCCGCGGCGACACCCTGGAACTGCGCGACATTCCGCTCAGCGCCGGGGTGGAAGTGGGCGACGAGATCGTCACCTCCGGGCTGGGCGGCCGTTTCCCGGCCGGCTTCCCCGTCGGCAGGATCACCGCCCTGCGCCCGGACGACACCCATGCCTTCCTGGTCGGCGAACTCAAGCCTGCCGCCCAGCTCGACCGCGGCCGCGACGTACTCCTGCTGAGGCCGGGCGCCGCGATCCGGATCCCGCCCAACCTCCAGCTTTCCGAAACCGCCGGCGGACCGGCAGCGCCTGCACCTGCGGCGGCAACCCCGGTAGCGCCGGCCGTTGGCCGGCCCACGGAAACCGCGCCACAGCCGGCCCAACCCGCACCCCAGCCATCCCCAACCGGGCCCACCCCATGAGCCGCCTGCGCGACAAACCCTGGGTGCTCCCGGTCAGCATCGTGCTGGCGCTGCTGCTCGGCCTGCTGCCGTTGCCGGTGCTGCTGCAGCCGCTGCGCCCGTACTGGCTGGCGCTGGTGCTGGCGTACTGGGTGATCGAGGCGCCGGACCGGGTCGGGCTGGGCGTGGCCTTCGCCTGCGGCGTGATCGCCGACCTGCTGTACGGCGGCGTGCTCGGCGAACAGGCGCTGCGGCTGGTGATGCTCACCTTCATCCTGCAGCGCTTCCGTGCGCGCATCCGCTTCTTCCCGATGTCCCAGCAGGTGCTGGCCATCGGGGGCCTGCTGTTCAACGACCGCATCGTCAGCGCCGTGGTCCACATCGCCGTGGGCGAACCGACCCTGCCGTGGTCGTACTGGTGGGCGCCGCTGCTGGGCATGGGGCTGTGGCCGCTGGTGTTCGTGCTGCTCGACGCCGTGCGCTTCGGGCGTCGCGGGCGCTGACATGTACGTGCGCCGCCAGGCCAAGAATCCGCGCGCCGAAGCCGAGCAGTTCCGGCGCCGCGCCGCGCTGGGCTTCCTCGGCGTGCTGGTGTGCCTGGTCGGGCTGGGTGGGTGGTACTTCAAGCTGCAGGTGTTGGACCACGACACCTACGCCACGCGTTCGGAAGCCAACCGCATCAAGCCGCGGCCGGTAGTGCCCGGGCGCGGCATGATCTATGACCGCAACGGGCGGCTGCTGGCCGAAAACGTGCCCGCGTTCCGACTGGACATCACCCCGGACAAGGTCAAGGACATGGACGCCACCCTGGCCGGGTTGGCAAAGATCCTGACGATCACGCCGGAAGACCTGGAAACGTTCAACAAGTCACGCAAGGCGCGTCGCAGCTTCCTGCCGGTGACGCTGAAGCTGCGGGTCACCGACGAGGAAATGGCGCGCTTTGCGGTCGACCGCTGGCGCTATCCCGGCGTGGAGCTGGAACCCTACCTGACCCGCCGCTATCCCTACGGCGATCTGTTCGCACACATCATCGGTTACGTCGGCCGGGTCGATGACAAGGACCTGGAAACGCTGGGCGAAGGTAATGCCGCGCTGACCCATATCGGCAAGTCCGGCCTGGAGCGCTATTACGAGCAGCAGCTGCGCGGCAAGGTCGGCTACGAGCAGGTTGAAACCAACGTGCAGGGCCGCGCCATCCGCACCATCGGCCGGGTCGCGGCACAGTCGGGCAACGACCTGCGCCTGTCCATCGATGCCGACCTGCAGCGCGCCATGGTGGCGGCCTTCGGCGATTTCGACGGCGCCGGCGTGGCGATGGATCCGCGCACCGGCGAAATCCTGGCCATGGTGAGCCTGCCGTCGTACGACCCCAACCTGTTCGTCAACGGCATCTCGCACGCCGATTTCAAGGCACTCAACGACAACCCCTCGCGCCCGCAGTTCAACCGCCTGGTGCTTGGTGGCGTGGCACCGGGTTCGACCATCAAGCCGCTGATCGGCCTGGCCGGGTTGGACAGCGGGGTGCGCAAGCCCGAAGACAAGATCCTCTCCACCGGCATGTTCTACCTTCCGGGCACCTCGCGTGGCTGGGGCGATGCCAACCGTGGCGGCCACGGCTGGACCGACCTGCGCAAGTCGATCACCCAGTCGGTCAACACCTATTACTACAAGCTGGCGCTGGACCTGGGCATCGAGCGGTTCGACCACTACATGGGCTATTACGGCTTCGGCGAGCCTACCGGTATCGACCTCACCGGCGAGATCGGCGGCATCCTGCCTTCGCCGCAGAACAAGTACAAATCCCGCAAGGAACGCTGGTATCCCGGCGATACGGTCAACGTCAGCATCGGCCAGGGCGATTGGAAGGTCACCCCGCTGCAGCTGGTGCACGGAGTGGGCGGCATTGCCGACGGCCAGCTGCGCACCCCGCACCTGGTGATGCAGCAGCGCGAAAGCTTCGATTCGGACTGGGTGCCCACGCCGGCCGGCACGAGCAAGCCGGTCAGCCCGAGCCCGGGGAACCTGCAGGCCGTGCGCGAAGGCATGATGGGCACCATGCGCCCGGGCGGCAGCGGCGCGCGCGCGGCGGCCGGCGCGCCGTACACCATCGCCGGCAAGACCGGCACCGCGCAGGTGATCAGCCGCCGCGGCACCGCGGCGGTGAACCCCAAGAGCCTGCCCATGCACCTGCGCCACCGGTCGCTGTTCGTGGGCTTTGCGCCGGCCGAAAACCCGGTGATCGTGCTGGCCATTGCGGTCGAAGGCGGCGGCTACGGCGGCTCGGCGGCGGCGCCCATCGCGCGCAAGCTGTTCGATGCCTGGCTGCTGGGCAAGATGCCCGAGGGCATGGAGCCGCTGGACAGCCTGCGCGGCACCACCGCGATCGGCATCACCGCATTCGAAGGCGACAGCGCCGCGCGCGAAGCCGGCGATGCCGCTGCCGCCGTGCTGGAATCGCTGCCGGTGCTGGTCGGCCTGCCGGAACCGGTTCCCGCGCCTGCCCCCGTACCTGGCGGGCCACTGGCGCCGGCGGCCCAACCTCCCGCCCCGCCGGAGCGCAGCCGATGAAGGATTTCCTGCGCTGGGCCAGCGACATGGTCGTGCGCTTCAGCAGCACCCTGGACTGGGTGCTGTGCCTGGCGCTTGGCGCGTTGATGCTGATCGGCCTTGCCGTGCTCAAGAGCGCCGGCGGCGATTCGCTGGTGTTCGCCCAGGGCGCGCGCTTCGTGGTCGGGCTGGGCGCGATGTGGGCGATTTCGCGCATGCCGATCCTGCGCATCCGCTCGGCCACCCCGCTGATCTACGCGGTGTCGATGATCCCGCTGCTGGCCGTGTTCGTGCTCGGCACCGGCAAGTACGGCCGCCAGTGGCTGGACCTGAAGCTGTTCTACCTGCAGCCGGCCGAGCTGCTCAAGGTCAGCCTGCCGATGATGGTGGCCTGGTACCTGCACCGCATGCCGCTGCCGCCGCGCTTTTCCACGGTGATGGTCAGCGCGGTGATCATCGGGGTGCCGACCGGGCTGGTGATGCTGCAGCCGGACTTCGGTACCGGCGTGCTGATCGCCGCCAGCGGTGCGTTCGTGCTGCTGCTGGCCGGCCTGCCGTGGTGGTGGGTGGGCGTGGCCGTGGGTGGCGTCGCCGCCGCCGCACCCGTCGCCTGGATCTGGCTGCTGCGGCCCTACCAGAAAGACCGCATCATGATGTTCCTGGACCCGGAGATGGATGCGCTGGGCGCCGGGTGGAACATCATCCAGTCCAAGATTGCCATTGGTTCGGGCGGTTTCGATGGCAAGGGCTGGGGCCAGGGCTCGCAGTCGCACCTGAACTTCATCCCCGAGCAGACCACCGACTTCGCCTTCTCCGTGCTCAGCGAGGAGTTCGGCTGGATCGGCGTCGCGCTGGTGCTGTTCCTGTACCTGGTGGTGATCGGGCGCTGCCTGTGGATCGCCTCGCAGTCGCGCGATTCCTATTCCCGCCTGCTGGCCGGCGCCACCGGCCTGGCGTTCTTCGTCTACGTGCTGGTCAACGGCGGCATGATCTCCGGCCTGCTGCCGGTGGTGGGCGTGCCGATGCCGCTGATCAGCTATGGCGGCACCTCGGCTGTATCGCTGCTGGCCGGGTTCGGGCTGGTCATGGCCGCACGCAGCCACAACCCGGTGCACGGCGGCTACAGCTGACCGTCGCACGTACTGTCCGGCGGCGACGGCATGTCGCCGCACCCATGCTCGCAGTTTATGTCTAGTCAAAAGATCGGCGGGAATTCGGCCGGTTTTGCGCAGATTCGGGTTTGGATCGTAGCGAATGTGCCGAATCCGGCATTGCCGGTGTAGAAGGCGTCAACGCGCTGACAGGAAAGTGAGATGTAGCGCACAAATATGAATGCGCTTGATCAGGATCAATGGACTTGTCGTAAACGGCCTGCACAATGGCGGCCCGCAAGCAGCTGCGCATCGAGCCAAGCGACGCGCAAGGCGCTGCGGGACGTAGTTGACCCAACGGGTACAGGGGGTGCGGCGTTGCGCTGGGGAGTAGCGCGTCGCACCAGTATCGACCGGGTCGGTAGCCCGGTTGCGCCCATGGGGATGGGGGCGCAGCCGGAGTACCTTTACACACGCTCTTAACGAACCCCCGAAACTTCGGGCAAATCGTTGGGATTCATGGTGTTAGGGGTTTTATTTCATCTTTGACCTGCTAACCTGCGGCGATGATTCGACGCACTTTGGCTTGCATGCTTACGCTCGGTTTGGTTGCCTGCGCGACCCAGCCGCACTCCCCGTCACCGCCGCCGCAGGCGTCAGGTGCGCCCAACAAGCCGGGAGTTGCCCACAAGGGGCCTGCCGAAGCCGCGCCGGAAGGGGCCGCAGCCACCGCGCCGCCGGTTGACCTGACCCCGGTGCCGTTCGAAGTGGCGCGCGCCAACTTCGTGCGTGAGACCGCCGCCCGCTACGGCATTCCTGCTGCGCAGATCGAGGCCACGCTCGCCCAGGCGCAGGTGCGCGCTCCGATCATTGCCGCCATGTCGCGCCCGGCCGAGCGGGTCAAGCCGTGGAACGAGTATCGGCCGATGTTCATCAGCCAGGCGCGGATCGACGGCGGCAGGAAGTTCCTGGCCCAGCACCGCGATGAGCTGATGCGCGTGCAGGAACGTACCGGGGTGCCGGCCGAAGTGATCGTGGCGATCATCGGCGTGGAAACCAGTTACGGCGCCAACACCGGCAGCTACCGCGTACTCGATGCGCTGTACACGCTGGCCTTCAATTACCCGCGCAGCGGCGACCCGGCCAAGCTCGAACGCGAAGTGCGGCGCGAACTGTTCTTCCGCGATGAGCTGGCGCGCCTGTTCGCGCTGAGCCGCGACGAGAAGCTGGACATCCTGTCCATCAAGGGCAGCTATGCCGGCGCGATGGGCATGGGCCAGTTCATGCCGTCCAGCTACCTCGACTTCGCCGTGGACGGCAACGGTGATGGTCGCCGCGATCTGTTCACCAGCTACGACGACGTGTTCTCTTCCATCGCCAATTACTTCGTCAAGAAGGGCGGGTGGGTGCGCGGCGGCCCGGTTGCGGTGCCGGCCACCTTGGCGCCCGGCCGCGCGCCGTTCGACCCCACTGACTGGACCCCGACCTGGACGCTGTCCGACCTGGCCCAGCGCGGCTACCAGCCCAGCGTACCGGTCGCCGCCGGCCTGACCGCCACCCCGATCACGCTCGAAGGCAGCACCGGCAAGCAGTACTGGCTGGGCTTCCAGAACTACTACGCCATCACCCGTTACAACCTGTCCAAGATGTACGCGATGGCCGTGTACCAGTTGTCGCAGGCCATCGCCGGCCAGGAGCTGCCGCCGGCATGAACGCACGCGCGCGCTGCAGATGGGCGGTTCCCGGCCTGCTGATCCTGGCGCTGGCCGCCTGCAGCAGTGCGCCAAAAAAGCCGCCCAGCGCGAGCGGCACTACCGGCAAACCGTCGGGCGCGCTGGTGCAGGGGCAGGGCAAGGGCAAGGGCAAGGGCAGCCGCCCTGCGCATTGCCCTGAAGGCTCGCCGTACAAGGCCGCGTCGGAGGATCCCAGCACGCGCGGCGATTACCGCGCGGGCGGGCTGTACAAGCCGGGCGTCAACGACAGCACGCCGACCTACATTCCCAACGTGGCCTGCATTCCCGAACCGGACGTGGTGGACCTGCCACGCTCGGCGATCGGCAACAAATCGCCTTACGTGGTGCTGGGCAAGAGTTACCAGGTACTGGACCGGCCCAAGGGCTATGCCGAAAAGGGCACGGCGTCCTACTACGGTGCCAAGTTCCATGGCCGGCTTACCTCCAACCGTGAGGTGTACGACATGTACGCCTTCACCGCCGCGCACAAGACCCTGCCGCTGCCGAGCTTTGCGCGGGTCACCAACCTGGACAACGGCGAATCGGTGATCGTGCGGGTCAATGACCGCGGCCCGTTCCACGACGGCCGGGTGATCGATCTCAGCTACGCCGCCGCCGTGCGCCTGGGCATCACCCAGCGCGGCACCGGCAACGTGGAAGTACGCGCGCTGACCCCGGGCGAGGACAACCTGCTGGCCGACAAACCCTCGCGCCGTGAGCGCCGCGCGGCGGAAGCGGCCGCGACCGTGGCGGCTGCAACGCCGCCGGCCACGGCGCGCCGCGCCAGCGACATGGACAAGCTGGTCGGCGCATTGCCGGCGCCTGCCCCGCGTCCGGCCGGCCCGGCCCAGCCGGCCGCGACCCAGGCGGCAACGCTGGAGACGGGCCCGGTCACGGTGAGCGCGCTGCCGGCGGCTGCGCCGGTGGCTGCCGCTGCCCGCCCCCTGCCTGCGCCCGTCCCGGCCGCCACACCCAGCCCCTCGTTGCAGCAGCAGGTCGGCAACGTGCTGCTGCAGGTGGCCAGCTTCGCCAGCCGCGAGAACGCCACCAAGGCCTTGGGCCAGCTGTCCTCGGCCGGCATCGTCGGCGCCAGCATCAGCGACATCGTCAGCGGCGGCCGCACCCTGTGGCGCCTGCGGGTGCCGGCGGCCGACCATGCCAGCGCCTCGGAACTTGCCGGCCGCATTGTCGGTCTGGGATTCGGGTCGCCGCAGATCGTGAAAGAGTAAACGACCTACAATGACCGTCCCCTGTAATTCCCTTGGCGCCCTCCTGGAGCTTGCTGTCCGATGAAATTCCGCTTTGCCGCTGCTGCCATGGCCACGACCCTGTTCGTGGGCATGGTCTCCGCCCAGACCCCCTTGCCGACCCCGGCCCCGGCACCCGCTCCTGCCGCCGCCGCCCCCGTTACCGTGGCCACCCCGCCGGCGCCCAAGCCCAGCGTGGCCAAGGCCTGGGTACTGATGGATTACGCCACCGGCCAGGTGCTGGCCGGCGAGAACATCCATGAACAGCTGGCGCCGGCCAGCATCACCAAGGTGATGACCTCGTACGTGGTTGCCGCCGAAGTGAAGAACGGCAAGGTCCGTACCGACGACCAGGTGATGATGAGCGAGCGCGCCTGGCGCGAAGGTGGCGCCGGCACCGACGGCAGCTACAGCGGCTTCCCGGTCAACCAGACCGCGCGCCTGGAAGACATGGAAAAGGGCATGGCGATCCAGTCGGGCAATGACGCCGCCATCGCGCTGGCCGAACATGTGGCCGGCAGCGAAGAAGCCTTCGCCTCGCTGATGAACAGCTACGCCGCCAAGATCGGCATGAAGGACTCGCACTTCGTCAACGCCCATGGTCTGAGCGCCGAAGGCCATCGCACCACCGCCTACGACCTGGCGCTGCTGGGCCGTGCGTTCGTGCGCGACTACCCGGAAACCTACGCTTACAACAAGGTGAAGGAATTCACCGTGGGCAACATCACCCAGCCCAACCGCAACCTGCTGCTGTGGCGCGACCAGAGCGTGGACGGCATCAAGACCGGCCACACCTCCGAAGCGGGCTACTGCCTGATGAGCTCGGCCCAGCGGGGCGACCAGCGCCTGATCGCGGTGGTGCTGGGCGGTGCTTCGGAGAAGCAGCGCGCCGATGACAGCCTGGCGCTGCTCAACTGGGGCTTCCGCTTCTTCGAAACGCACCGCATGTACGAGCCGGGCAAGGCCGTGGCCGAACACAAGGTGTGGAAGGGCAAGGCCGATACGCTGCAGCTGGGCGTGGCCCAGCCGCTGCTGGTGAGCGTGCCGCGCGGCCGCTACAACGACCTCAAGCCGAGCATCGACGTGCCCAAGACCCTGGAAGCCCCGTTCACCGCGGGCCAGGCAGTGGGTACGCTGAAGGTGACCCTGGACGGCAAGGTGGTGGCGCAGGCTCCGCTGGTGGCGGTGGCTGCGGTGGAAGAAGCCGGCTTCTTCAAGCGCCTGTGGGACAGCTTCTGGATGTGGTGGGAATCGGAATAACGGTTCCGCCCGTATTCAATGAAAAAAAGACCGGCTCGCGCCGGTCTTTTTTTTGCGCAATGGGTCCGTAACGGTTCCTTGCTCTTGGTTGATTGATCCCGATCCGGGGACGTTACGTAACAATTCGTAGCCCCGGCCGTTGGCCGGAAACCCCGCGCAGCGCGGCCCAAGTATCCGGAGGCGGTTGCGCAACGATCGCGGTCAACGTCCCGGCGTTTACACGTTCCGAAGCCGCGCATCGGGCGGTCATGGCCCCGGAACGAAGAGCAGCCGGCCAACGGCCGGGGCTACGAATTCATACGTGCCCATCGGGATCCGGATCAATCAACCACGAGCCCGTCATCGTCACGGGCCCGTGGGGATTCCGGTCGCTCAGAGCGACCGGCTGATCGTAAAGCTGCCGTAGATCGGCGACTGGTCCTGCAGGTCGAACTCGCGGGTGCTGTGGTAGCGGGCGAGGGCGAACTTCCAGCGGTTGTACATCACCGCCAGGCCGTAGCCGCCCTGGGCCACCCAGTTGCGCTTGTCCACGCTGTGGCTGTTGCGGAAGGTGTTGCCGTCCAGGGTGATGTCCCGGATCACCCAGGCCGCATCGCTGGTGGCGAACAGATGGAACGACCACCCGGTGGGCTTACCGCCGCGGGTCGGCGCGGTGTTTTCGCCGGCCGGGCGCAGCGGGGTGCTGCCGAAATCGTCCGGCAGCTTCCAGCCGAAGCGGACTTCGCCGCCGGCATTGAGGTGGGTGGCGAGGTTGCCGACCGCGCCGCCGTAGTGGCTGATCGCATCCCAGCCCCAGCCGGCCAGGTTGTCCTCGGCATCGCCCCAGCGGTGCATGCGCTCGTGGGTGAGCATGAACACCGGTTCGTTGTGCAGCTGGTTGTCCCAGCCCTGGAATTTCTCATCGCCCAGCGCGTCATGCACGGCGTCCTGCACTTCCTTGCCCAGCGCCCACGGGCCGACTACGCCGAGCGCGAGCTGGGTGGTCTGCAGGCGGTCGCCGCGCCGTGCGTTGTAGCCGAAGCTGCCGATCAGCACGCCGGCATACGGCCGATCGTCCTCGATCACGTCGCGGCGGGTGAAGTCCTTGGGGGTGTAGATCTGCTGGGCGAAGCTGAAGATCATGTTCTGCTGCTCGAACTCGCCGGGGGCCAGCCGTTCGAGGTGGCGGTTGACCCAGCGGGCAAGCTTCGGCAGGCACGGATCGTCGGTGTAATCGAGCAGGTTGGGCGAGACGAAGGTGATCTGCGCCCCGTTGGTGTAGCCCTGGTCCTGGTCCGCGCCGCCGAACAGATCGTTGTCAACGCGGAAGTTGACCTGCGGCGGGTGCTCGCGCATGGCGTCGGGCCCGCATTGTTCGGCTGCCTGTACCGCAGGCGCGGCTGCTGCAAGAACACCGGCAAGTGCGGCCGGTAACGCGAATCGCTTCAGAAGCATAAGATTCCCGCGGATGGTTTATTCATTTTTAAGCGGGAGCAGGGTATGCAGGGCGTGATGCCCTGACCAGCACCGCGCACGCACTGGTGCGTCTTGTTCGTGAAGGCCGATCTTCACGTATCGTTCGGCGCAGCTGTGCGCACGATCATGCAGGTCTTGGGTTCAGACGCTTCCGTCCCCATAATCGCGGTCATGGAAATCAAGTCTGACAATCCCGAACACGGCTTCCAGTTCCCCGGTCAATTCGAGCTCAGCGCCATGGGCGCCGCGAACATCGGTCTGGAGCACGAACTTCCACAGCTGCTGCATCTGGCCGGCATCCAGGTGCTCAAAGAGCGCATCACCTGGAAGACCTCGTCCAACGGCAAATACGTGTCCGTGAAGCTGGTCTTCATGGCCGAAAGCCGCGAGCAGCTGGACCTTGCCCACACCGCGCTGCGCGACCACCCGGAAGTGAAGTGGACGCTGTAACCAGCTGCGAAACCACCGCTGCACCGGGCCAGCGCCCGGCGCAGCCGGCGATCGTGCGCGACCTGGGCCGCCAGCCCTATGCGCCGGTCTGGCACGCAATGCAGCGTTTCACTGATGCACGCAACGACGACACCCCGGACGAGCTGTGGGTAGTCGAGCACGATCCGGTGTTCACCCTGGGCCAGGCCGGGAAGGACGAACACGTGCTGGCCCCGGGCGATATCCCGGTGCTGCACGTGGACCGCGGCGGCCAGGTGACCTACCACGGGCCGGGCCAGATCGTGGTCTACCCGCTGCTGCAGCTGCGCCGGCTGGGGATCGGGGTGCGCGATTACGTGTGCCGGATCGAGCAGGCGATCATCGACACGCTGGACGAATGGAATATCGGGGCTGAACGGCTGGACGGCGCGCCGGGGGTCTACGTGGGCGGGGCCAAGGTGGCCGCGCTGGGCATCCGGGTCCGCCGTGGCTGCACCTTCCACGGGCTGGCCTTCAACGTGGCGATGGACCTGGAGCCGTTCCACCGCATCAATCCCTGCGGCTACCAAGGGCTGCAGGTCACCTCGATGGTAGACTTGGGGGGACCGTCCGGCATGGCGGCCGTCAAGCCGGTACTGCTGGGCCATCTGGCCCGCCAGTTCGGGTTGGACCTCCAGCCTGCCACGGACCTGCCCGATCTGACTGACGCGGCCTGAGCGCCGCCGACCAAGGCCATGACTGAAACCACCGCTCGCATCATTCCCCTGCAGGTCGTGCAGGGCGACACGCCGTCCGCCGCGCCGTTGCAGGCCGGGGTCAAACAGCTGGGCGGTGACAAGATCGGCCGCTCGCCGGTGCAGTTCGCCGACGCACCGGTGCTGCGCAAGCCGTCGTGGATCCGGGTCCGGATTCCGTCGGGCAACGCGGTGCAGACGCTGAAGGCCAAGCTGCGCGAGAACCGCCTGGTGACGGTCTGCGAGGAAGCCAGCTGCCCGAACATCCACGAGTGCTTCAGCCACGGCACGGCAACGTTCATGATCTTGGGCGAGGTCTGCACGCGGCGCTGCTCGTTCTGCGACGTGGCCCACGGCCGACCGAAGCCGCCGGACGCGGGTGAACCGGCCAGCCTGGCCCAGACCGTGGCGGACATGGGCCTGAAGTACGTGGTGGTGACCAGCGTGGACCGCGATGACCTGCGCGACGGCGGTGCCCAGCACTTCGCCGACTGCATCGGGGCGATCCGCGCCAAGTCGCCGAACACCCGCATCGAAGTGCTCACGCCGGACTTCCGCGGCAAGGGCCGCATGGAGCGGGCGCTGGACATCCTGGCGACCAACCCGCCGGATGTGTTCAACCACAACATCGAAACCGTGCCGGACCTGTACCGCAACGTACGCCCGGGTGCGGATTACCAGTGGTCGCTGACGCTTCTCAAGAACTTCAAGGCGCAGCACCCGTCGATCGCGACCAAGTCCGGCATCATGCTGGGCCTGGGCGAGGACATGGACCAGGTGCGGGCAACCATGCGCGACCTGCGCGCGCACGACGTGGACATGATCACCATCGGCCAGTACCTGCAGCCGACCGCACACCACCACCCGGTGCTGCGTTACTGGACGCCCGAGGAATACAAGGAACTGGAAGTCTACGGCTACGAGCTGGGCTTCAGCCACGTGGCCTCCGGCCCGATGGTGCGGTCTTCGTACCACGCCGATGTGCAGGCAAAGGGCGCTGGCGTCGCCTGAGCCCTGGTTCTTCTCCCGTCTGATTGGAGCGCGCGCTCCGATCAGACGCGGCTGCCGGTGAATCGAGCGCCGGGCCGCCATGCCCTTTCCGGCGAATGTCCCCCGGCGTCGGCCTGCGGCCGACACCTCCTCCTTTAATTCGCCTCCAAGGGCATGGCGACCCGGCACTCGACCCACCGGCGTTGGCCCCCTGGCTCCTGCTTCTCCAGTGCGAACCGCAAGCCGAGCCCCGTCGCGGCCGGCAGGCTCCTGGCAAAGTAAAGGAGGAGGCCGTCGCCGCAGGGCGACCGCCGGGGGACATTTGCACAGGGGCCTGCCGGCCGCGGCGGGGCCCTCAACGCTCGCGATGGACCTGATCGAAGACCGTGAAGCTGCTCCGGCCTGAATGCCTGCCGACCGCCGAAAGGGCCAGGCCGCCGCTCGGTTTCGCGCGTAAACCCCGTTCCCAGCAGCAATTCCGCGTCATTCACAATTTGATACAGCCCCGCGTTTAGGCTGGAAATCCGCGTTCTGACGCGGTGGATGACAAACCCCGCAACTTTCGGCACTGTCGTGTGGTCTGATCCGCACGCAGTCTCCCCGTTGGCAAGGTGCCATGAGCAAGTCGATGAAATTCAAAGCCCCCGCATTCCTGATGGCCCTGGCGCTGACCGCGCCGCTGGCGCTGGCTGCCTATGCCGATTCGCCGGCCCTGCCGTCGGCGGCCACGGCCGACCAGGTGACGACCTCCAAGCTGGTGTACGGGCTGCTGTCGGACAGCCGCTATGCGTACCGGCCGCGCGCGCTGGATGCGGCGACCTCCAAGGACGTGTTCAAGCGTTACCTGGAATCGCTCGACGGCAGCAAGCAGTTCTTCACCCAGGCGGACATCACCAAGTTCGCCCCGTTCGAATCGAATATTTCGTCGGCCATCCGCGGCGGCGAGCTGGAGCCGGCGTTCCAGGTGTTTGCGGTCTACAAACAGCGGGTGGGCGAGCGCGTGGGTTACGCGCGCAAGCTGCTCAAGCAGGATTTCGATTTCAGCAGCGATGAGCGCTTCGAGTACGACCGCAAGGACGTGCCGTGGGCCGCCAGCAGCGCCGAACTCGATGACCTGTGGCGCAAGTCGGTGAAGAATGACTGGCTGCGCCTGAAGCTGGCCGGCAAGCAGCCGGCCGACATCCGCAAGACGCTGGACAAGCGCTATGCGCAGCTGGAGAAGTCGGTCAATGAGCTGAAGGGCGAGGACGTGTTCCAGTTCTTCCTCAACTCCTATACCAGCGCCGTTGATCCGCACACCGATTACTTCACCCCGCGCACGGCCGAGAACTTCAACCAGGCCATGTCGCTCTCGCTGGAAGGCATCGGCGCGCAGCTGCAGCGCCAGGACGACATGGTGGTGATCCGCGAGATCATCGCCGGTGGGCCGGCCTCGGTGAACGGCACGCTCAAGCCCGGTGACCGCATCGTTGGCGTGGGCCAGGGCAAGTCCGGTCCGGTCGAGGATGTGATCGGCTGGCGCATTGACGACGTGGTGGCCAAGATCCGCGGCAAGAAGGACACCCAGGTGCGGCTGGAATTCATTCCGGCCGAAGAGGGCGTGGACGGCAAGCCGCACATGCTGGTGCTGACCCGGCAGAAGGTGCGCCTGGCCGAACAGGCCGCCAAGGGTGAAACGCTGACCATCCCGGCCAAGGATGGGGCACCGGCGCGCAAGGTGGGCGTGATCAAGCTGCCCACGTTCTACCAGGACTTCGAAGGCCGCCGCCGCAACGCGACCGATTACGCCTCGGCCACGCGCGATGTGGCCAAGCTGCTGGCCGGCTTCAAGAACGACAAGCTCGATGGCGTGGTGCTGGACCTGCGCAACAACGGTGGTGGTTCGCTGGATGAAGCCATCGAGCTCACCGGCCTGTTCATCGAACAGGGCCCGGTGGTGCAGGTGCGTGAATCCGGTGGCCGCGTAACGGTCAACAACGACCGCAGCGAAGCGGTGGCGTGGGACGGCCCGCTGGCCGTGCTGATCAACCGCGGTTCGGCCTCGGCCTCGGAAATTTTCGCCGGTGCCATCCAGGATTACGGCCGTGGGCTGGTCATTGGTGAAACCACCTTCGGCAAGGGCACCGTGCAGAACATCGTGGACCTGGACCGCTGGCCCAGTGGCGAAGCCCAGCGCTTCGGCCAGGTGAAGCTGACCATCGCGCAGTTCTTCCGCGTCAGCGGCAGCAGCACCCAGCATAAGGGCGTGGTGCCGGACCTGGCCTTCCCGGCCAGCGTGGATGCCAGCGAGTACGGCGAAAGCACCTACGACAACGCCTTGCCGTGGACCCGCATCGCCGCCGTCCCGCACACCCAGTACGGCAACTTCGGCCCGCTGCTGCCCAAGCTGGAAACCCTGCATGCCTCGCGCATTGCCTCCGACAAGGAATTCCAGTGGTGGAACGAGGACGTGGAGCAGTTCCGCACCGAAGCGGCCAAGAAGTACATCTCGCTCAACGAGGCCGAGCGCCGCACCGAGCGTGAGCGCCAGGAAACCCAGCGCAAGCAGCGCCAGGCCACCCGCAAGGAACTGGGCCTGGACCTGGACCCGCTGGCCGATGACAGCAACGATGATGGCCTGACCGGCAACGAGCGCGACATCGTCAAGGATGCCGCCCGCGAGAAGGCCGCCGAGAAGCGCCCGGATCCGCTGCTGCGTGAATCGGCCGCGATCCTGGCCGACGCGGTGAACCTGCTGGCCGAAGACCGCCCGCTGTCGGCGCAGGTGCTGCCGCAGTCGACCGCCGCAGGCCGCTGGGCCGATTGATCGGGTGAATCAAGTGAAAACGAGGGGCCGGCGGAAACGCCGGCCCTTTGCTTTTAGACCCCACGCATACGCCGCCGGGCCTATGCTTGCGTAATCATCCTCCTGCAGGAGCGCCCATGCGGCTGTCCCATGCACTCCCGGCCGGCCTGCTGGCCCTTGGCCTGTCCGCCTGCGGCGGCAAGGCCGCCGACAGCACGCTGCTGCGCGAATCCTTCGATTCGGGCGACACCTACTCGCGTACCGTTCCCGGCACGCCGGCGCAGGCCTGCGAAGCCGCGCGGCGTACCCTGCTCAGCCAAGGCTATGCGATCGCCCGTGCCGACGCCGACGCGGTGGAAGCGAACAAGAACTTCCAGCCGACCGAGGACTCGCACGAGCAGCTGGTGCTGCGCATTTCCTGCGCCGCGCGGGGCGACGACGCACTGGTGTTCGTCAGTGCCGTGCAGGACCGCTACGCGCTGAAGAAGAGCCCCACCTCGGCCAGTGTGGGCGTGGGCGCGCTGGGCTCGGTGTCGCTGCCGTTCGGCAGCAACGACGATTCGCTGGTGAAGGTGGCCAGCAGCACCGTGCAGGACGGCGACTTCTACCGCCGCTTCTTCACCCGCCTGCAGCAGTACCTGCCGGCGGCCAAGGCCAGCACCCCGGAGCCGGCAGCCGCGCCGGTTCCGCCGGCCCCGGCGCCGCCGGTGACGCCGGTTCCCGAGCCTGCGCAGGCGCCGGTTCCTGCATCGGTCCCCGCACCACCTGCCGCGCCGACGCCAGCGCCGCCCCCGGTTCCCGCCAGCGATACGCCAGACCACGCGCACTGAGCGGGCGCGAAGCATGCCGGGCAGGGGTCGTCATCCCTCGCGCAGGCTGCGCGCAGTGGGCGTTCTGCTGACCGCGGTGATGGGCCTGCTTCCGGCGGCGGAAGGTCGCACCGACCCGGGCGCCTGCGTGCAACGGCTGATCGAACGACTCGGCTGGCAGCTCAAGGACGCCGACATCGTCGCGCCGCGCGTGCACGGTGGCCCCGTCTGCGAACGGGCCGACCTGTCCCAGGCGCACGCTGCCGGCGATCTGCGCGTGCAGCTGCCCCGTGCCTGGACCGCCCCGCAGCGCGAGCGCTTCCTGCAGACGCTGCTGGACGATCCGGCGACCGTGTGCGCCTACGCCTTCGAGCTGGGCAAGGCCACCCGTCGTGCCACCACGCGCCTGCAGCACAACCCCGGTTACCGGTTCTCGGCGCTGCAGCTGGGCTGGATCGGCTTCGGCCCCGGCGGTGCCCGGGCGCAGGGCTGGGAGGGCTTTCGCAGCTTCGGCCGCGGTTACCAGCCGCACGGATCCAACAGCGCGGCCCTGCAGACCTTCTACGATGGCCGGGTGCGCAGCGAATGCGGGGTCGGCCGGCAGGTGGCGCAGCTGGCCACGCTCCGCGAGCTGTTCGGCGATGCCGCCTTCGATGCCGGGTTCACCCCGGGCGAACTGTCCATCGGCACCTTCCTGACCCTCCATGACACCGACAGCATTCTGCTCGGCCATCACGCCGGCGAGTTCTTTGCCGATGGCAAGGCGGTGCGGACCTCGCAGCGCGGCCGCCAGGCGTTCGTGGGCGCCCCGGGCTTCATCGAACATGTGTTCGATCCGGTGTACCTGGACGACATCAACAACCAGGCCGAGAACTTCGTGATCGTCGACGTCGGCGCAGGCGCAGCCGAGGCGTTGCGCGAGCACGGCGGCTTCGCCCACTACGACCGCATCAACCGCCGCATCTGGGAGCTGGCCAGCCGCATGCCCGGCCCCGGGCTGCGCCGCTTCGAGCGCCTGCTGTTCGAGCGCGACCCCGCCCTGCGCGCGGCACTGCCGGCCGGCCAGCAGCCGCTGCTGGCTGAACTGGACGCGCTGCTGGACGATCCGTTCTATCGGGAGTTCGTGATTTATGTGCACCCACGCGGTATACGTCCGGTGGGCTATCACATCGCACGCCTGCTCGACCGCAATCCGCGCACGCCGTTCGCGTTCGAGCTGGGCCTGCACAACCTGCATACCACGCTGTACCACCGCTGGATCCAGTCGCAGCTCCAGCAGTGCGCGGCAGCGTCAACCCATTCGTAAACCGAGCAAAGGTGAGTCATGGAAATTGCAATGATTGGACTGGGGCGCATGGGCGCCAACATGGCCGAGCGGCTGCACCGCGGCGGCCACCGCGTGATCGGCGTGGACCCGGGTGAAGCGGCCCGAGCCAGTGCCGCCGCGCGCGGCTTCGACGTAAGCGCAACGGCGGCCGAGGCGCTGGCGAAGCTGTCGGTGCCGCGCGTGGTCTGGCTGATGGTGCCCGCCGGTGAGGTGGTCGACCAGACCCTGGCGTCGCTGTCGCCGCACCTGTCCGAAGGTGACGTGGTGATCGACGGCGGCAACTCGTACTACAAGGATTCGATGCGCCGCGCCACGCAGCTGCTGGAAGAAGACGTGACCTACCTCGACTGCGGCACCAGCGGCGGGGTGTGGGGTCTGCAGGAAGGCTACAGCCTGATGATCGGTGGCGATGCGGCCGCCGTCGAGCGCGTCGGTGCGATCTTCCGCACCCTGGCCCCGGCCGAGGATCGCGGCTGGGTCCACGCGGGGCCGAGCGGAGCCGGGCACTTCTGCAAGATGGTCCACAACGGCATCGAGTACGGAATGATGCAGGCCTATGCCGAAGGCTTCGCGCTGATGCAGCGCAAGACCGAATTCAACCTTGACCTGGGCCAGGTCGCGGCGGCCTGGCAGCACGGCAGCGTGGTGCGGTCCTGGCTGCTGGACCTGAGTGCCGACGCCTTGTCCCGCAACCCGCAGCTGGACGGCATCGCGCCGTTCGTGCCCGATTCCGGCGAAGGCCGCTGGACGGTGGCTGAAGCGATCGACCTGGACGTCTCCGCCCCGGTGATCACCCTGTCGCTGCTGGAGCGGCTGCGCTCACGCGAAAAGAATTCCTTCAGCGACCGCATGCTCTCCGCACTGCGCAACCAGTTCGGCGGCCACGCGATGGTCAAGGAATAACCTTACCGAAGATCCACGCGCCGGCCGCTGCCGGCGCTTTCGCGGCCTGCTTCCAGCAGCCGCATCAGTTGCAATGCTTCTTCAGTACTGACTGGCGCTTCGCCCTCGCCGAGCATCGCATCGCGGAACGCGGCGTAGAACCGGCGATAGTCGCCGACGGCATTGTCCACGGTCTGCCGATGTACCTTTCCTTCGGCATCCACCTGCACCAGCAGCCCATGCTGCGGATCCAGGCCCCAGCCCGGCGCGCCGGGGGCGATGCCCTGGCGCAGCTGGTCTTCCTGCACATCCAGGCCTTCCTTGAGGTAGCTGCCGGTGCTGCCGTGCACGGCAAACCGTGGCGCCGACGCGGCCACCAGTGAACCGGCGTGCACGATCGCGCGCATCGCGGGGTAATGCAGCACCGCATGGAAATAATCATCACTGCGCGCGCCGTCGCGCTGCGCGGCGATGTCGGCACTGATCGCTTCGGGCCAGCCGAACAGCTGCAGCATCTGGTCCAGCAGGTGCGGGCCCAGGTCCATCCACAATCCGCTGCCGGGTGCATCGCTCTCGCGCCAGCGATCGCGCACCTGCGGGCGGAAGCGGTCAAAGTGCGAATGGCATTCGGCAACGCGGCCCAGCGTACCGGACGCCAGCACACTGCGCAGGCTGAGGAAGTCGGCATCGCAGCGGCGGTTCTGGAACACGCACACCACGCGCTCCGCGTCGCGCGCGGCATCCACCACCGCCACCGCTTCGGCCGTGCTCAACGCAAAGGGTTTGTCGACCAGCACATGCTTGCCTGCGCGCAATGCCGCCAGCGCGAGCGGTGCGTGCTGTTCATTGGGCGTGGCGATCACCACCGCGTCCACCGCCGGGTCGGCCAGCAGAGGCGCCACATCCGCGTGGATGTGCACATCGGTGAAGCTGCGCAGCAGCCGCTCGCGCTGCGAACTGACGATGCTGTGCAGTGCCAGGCCCGGCGTGTGCTGGATCAGCGGCGCATGGAAAACGCTTCCAGCCAACCCGTATCCGATCAATCCCACTTGTGCGATCGTCGCCATGTGCGTACCTGCCGTGTTGCCTTGGATAAGAATAATTGCAAATGATGCAGTGCGGGAAACCTGAACTGTTGGGATTGAACCTGACCGGTTCACGGCAACGTGATCTTGCAGCGACGTGCTGTCCACGCATCGCAGTCGACACTGGGCACACTAACCAGGGAGACACCGCACATGACCAACACTACCCGTAATCTGCTTGCTGCTTCGCTCGCTTTCGGCATGCTGCTGGGCACCTCGGCGGCAATGGCCAAGGATCCGCCGAAGACCACCGACAAGACTGCCATGACCCACGCCGATACGCATGAGTCGTCCGAGCCGGCCTCCGATACCTGGATCACCACCAAGGTGAAGAGCGAGCTGCTCACCACCAAGAATGTGTCCGGCACCGAAGTAAAGGTCGAGACGGTCAACGGCGTGGTTTCGCTGTCGGGTACCGTGGACTCCAAGGCCGAGCACGACAAAGCCATTGCCAAGGCCAAGGCCGTCAAGGGCGTCACCAAGGTGGATGCCAGCGCGCTGACGGTTGCATCGGCCGCTGCCAAGCGCTGATCCGCTGCTGTCATGAACACGGGGCGCGCCTTCGGGCGCGCCTTTTTTTTGCGCGGATCGCCTGTCCGGTCCTCCCGCGTATTCACGTTGGTGTGGAGTATATTCAGGACGTCGCCCCTCTCGGCGCACCTCCTGGACGGGGGCGCACCGTGCGGGGGAAGGGGAACATGCAGGCTGACGAGGGGCTATGGCACTGGTTTTCAGTGATGAACTCTGGGATCGCTGGCGGTTGCCGGCCCTCGGGCTGGCGGCTGTCGCCATCATCGTGGTGCCATGGCTGACGCTGCGCAAACTTTCCGGGGAGAACCTCGACGCGATGCGCTGGGTGGCCCACACCCAGGACGTCGGCGTGGCGGTGTACCAGTTGCAGGCCGATGTGCGCGACGTGGAGTCCGCTGCATTGACCATGTCGCGGGGCATCGATGCCCCCGGCCTGCGCGAGCGGCTGGGCCAGGCGCGCTTCATCCCGCAGCGGCTGGCGCGACTGACCGAACTGACCCGCGACAACCCCGAGCAGCTGGTGCGCATCGGCCGCATCCAGTCGTTGCTGGAGCGGCGCATGGAAGTGGCCCGCGACCTGGCCAGCGCGGGGCCGGAAGACGACCAGCGACGGCTGGTCCAGGATCTCACCACGCGCTACCCGATCCGCGGCCTCATCGAGGAACTGCAGAACCGCGAGGAGGCGCTGCTGCGCGAACGCTCGGCCCAGTTCGCCCAGCAGCAGCGGCAGGGCGAACTGGTGTCATGGACCGCACTGGTGGTGCAGCTGCTGCTGCTCGGGCTGGTGCTGTGGCTGCTGCACCGGCAGATGCTGCACCGCGCCCGTGCAGAGCGTACCAGCCGGCGCGCTTCGGCGCGCGCCGCCTCCGTGCTGCATACCGTGCGCGAGCCGATCGTGCTGCTTGACCGCGAACTCAGGGTCCAGCTGCACAACCCGGCGTTCGCCGAGTTGTATGGCCTGGACGACGACGGGACCACCGACGGCCGTGCGCTCGACAGCGTCGGCGGGGGCGCCTGGAGCGACCCGGCCGTGCGCCAGCGGTTGATGGACGTGCTGCTGCGCGGCCGCGAACTGTGGGATTTCGAACACGAACAGCGCACCGACGACGACCAGGTGCGCACCATGCTGATCAACGCCCGCCGCATGCCGTTGCCGGACCGCGATGACGAAGTAGTGCTGATGACGATCACCGATGTCACCGTGCAGCGCGCAGTGCAGCAGCGCGTGGAAGAACTGAACCGCCAGTTGGAAGGCAAGGTGGAGCAGGTGTCGGAGGTCAACCGCGAACTGGAGGCCTTCAGCTACTCGGTGTCGCACGACCTGCGCGCGCCGCTGCGTCACGTGGCCGGCTTCTCGGACAAGCTGGCGCGTCACCTGGGCGAAAGCGCGGACGAGAAATCGCGGCATTACCTTGACGTCATCGCGAGCTCGGCGCGGCGCATGGCGACACTGATCGACGACCTTCTGGTGTATTCGCGGCTCGGCCGGGCGGCGATGCGCCTGCAGGCGGTGGACATGCAGTCGCTGGTGGCCGATACCCGCGCACTACTCGATGCCAATGTGCTGAGCGATAGCGAAGCGACCGGCGTGGCGCGGCGCATCGAATGGAAGATCGCACCGCTGCCGATCCTCGTGTCCGACGACAACATGATGCGGCAGCTCTGGTTGAACCTGCTGGGCAACGCGGTGAAGTATTCGGCCAACGCGCACCCGGCGCGGATCGAGGTGGATTACGCGCGGCAGCCCGACGGCAGCCATCTGTTCAGCGTGCGCGACAACGGTGCCGGCTTCGATATGGCCTATGCCGGCAAGCTGTTCGGCGTATTCCAGCGCCTGCACAAGGCCAGCGACTACCCCGGCACCGGCATCGGACTGGCCAGCGTGCGCCGCGTACTCACCCGCCATGGTGGCCGGATCTGGGCCGAAGCGGCGCTGGACCAGGGCGCCACCTTCCATTTCCTGCTGCCTTCCTCTCTCGACGCACTCAACAACAAAGGTCCCGTTCCATGACCGCTCTGCGCACCATCCTGCTTGCCGAGGACAGCCCCGCCGACGCCGAAATGGCCATCGATGCGCTGAAGGAAGCGCGCCTGGCCAACCCCATCGTGCACGTCGAAGACGGCGTGGAAGCGATGGACTACCTGCTGCGCCGCGGCGCCTTCGCCAACCGCGAAGAAGGGCTGCCGGCGGTGCTGCTGCTGGATATCAAGATGCCGCGCATGGATGGGCTGGAAGTGCTGCGGTGCATCCGCGACACCGAGGAGCTCAAGCGCCTGCCGGTGGTGATCCTGTCTTCCTCGCGCGAGGAGAGCGACCTGGCCCGCAGCTGGGACATGGGCGTGAATGCCTACGTGGTCAAGCCGGTGGACGTGGACCAGTTCTTCGGCGCCGTGCAGACACTTGGCAAGTTCTGGGCGCTGATCAACCAGGCCCCGGAGGTCGAGTAACCCATGCCGCTGACCGGGCCACCGCTGGGACACCTGCGCATCCTGCTGGTCGAGGACTCGCCGGAAGATGCCGAACTGATGTGCGGGCAGATGCTCGACGCGGGGCTGGAGGCCAGCTTCGAACGGGTGGAGACCGCCGCCGAACTGCGCGATGCGCTGCTGCGCTTCGCGCCGGACATCGTGCTGTCGGACCTGGCCATGCCCGGGTTTTCCGGCAACCAGGCGCTGGAGATCGTGCGCGGCTGGCATCCGGACGTGCCCTTCATCTTCGTGTCGGGCACGATTGGCGAAGAGAACGCCGTGGCCGCCCTGCACCAGGGCGCCAATGACTACATCATCAAGCACCAGCCGGCGCGGCTGCCGTCGGCGGTGGCGCGGGCCGTGCGCGAGGCGCGCGGCACCATCGACCGCCAGCGGGTGGAAGCCGAGCTGATGCGCGCGCAGCGACTGGAAAGCCTGTCGCTGCTGGCCGCCGGGCTCAGCCACGACCTGCGCAACATCCTGCAGCCGCTGCTGATCATGCCGGAGCTGCTCAAGGCGCGTACCGATGACCCGCAGCTGCACCACCTGGCCGATGTGATCGCCGAATGCGGCCGGCGCGGGCACGAGATGGCCGAGTCGATGTTGTCCTTCGTGCGCGGCTCGCGCACGCCAAGCGAACGCATCCAGATCGCCCACCTGTTCGAAGCAATGGAGCTGCTGCTGCGCAGCACCCTCCCAGCGCGGGTCAGCCTGCACCTGGAGGTGGACGACCCGGCCCTGGCGGTGGATGCCAACTACACCGAGCTGCAGCAGGTGCTGTTGAACCTGGCGCTCAACGCGATCCAGGCCATGCCCAACGGGGGGCGGCTGACCCTGCGCGCGATGGCCGATCCCGATGCGCATGGCCAGGACTGGCTGCGCATCTCGGTGACCGACGAAGGCGTGGGCATGAGTGCGGAGGTGCTGTCGCATCTGTTCAACCCGTTCTTCACCACCAAGGCCAATGGCACCGGGCTGGGCCTGATCTCATGCAAGCGCATCATCGAAGGCGCGCACGGCAGCATCCGGGTGGACAGCACCCCGGGCGTGGGCAGCCGCTTCGACCTGCTGCTGCCGATGCGCGAGGAGCCGGCCGAGGACGCGCCGCTGCAGCAACCGGTGGCGGCCGGCAGCGGACAGTCGATTCTGGTGGTGGATGGCGAAGCCACCCGCTTGTCGCTGCTGGGCAATGCGTTGTCCAGCCAGGGCTACCACCTGCAGCTGGCCTCCGATGGCGGCGCGGCGCTGCGCTGGATGCAGCAGGAAGCCATGCCGGCGCTGGTGATCGCCGATGCGGGAGCCAAGCTGCTGTCGGCCCGGCACCTGCTGGGGGAGATGGTCGCGCTGGGCTACCGCGGCCCGGCGCTGGTGCTGGAAGAGGATGGCGTGCCGGTGCCGCTGGAGCGGTTCCCCAAGGGCGTCGAGGTCCACGTGCTGCGCAAGCCCCTGGAAATGCAGCAGGTGTTCCGCTCGGTCGCCGAGGCGCTGGCGTTCACGCGGTAGGTCACGACCGTTGGTCGTGACGCTGGGGAATACCGACCAACGGTCGGTATCTACGCATCTTCCCACGGGAAACTGGGCAGGCTGGCCACGGCATGCTCCAGGCGCCGCGACCAGTTCGCGTGGATCTCGGCATAAAGCGGGCTGTCGGCGGCCAGGCGCATGCGATGGCTGATGCGCAGGTCGCCCGCACGCAGCAGCACCAGGTCCACCGGCAGGCCGACGGACAGGTTGGAACGGATGGTGGAATCGAGCGAGACGATCGCCGTGCGCGCGGCGTCATCCAGGCCGGTCTGCGGGCGGATGATCCGATCCAGGATCGGCTTGCCGTACTTGGATTCGCCGATCTGCAGGAAGGGCGTTTCCGGCGAGGCGGCGATGGCATTGCCAAGCGGGTAGATCATGTACATGCCCGGGCGCTCGCCGCCCACTTGGCCACCCAGGATCAGGGTCGCCTGGGTATTGATGCCGTCATGGCCGGGGTCGGTGCTGCCACACTTCACCTGGCTGTCCACCAGCACGCGGCCAACGTACTCGGCCACCTCGAACAGATGGCGGTAGGCACGCAGGTTCTCCGGCCGCTGTTCCTCCACGTCGCGGTGCAGCCGCGAGATCAGCAGCTGGGTCGTGGCCAGGTTGCCGGCGGCCATGATCACGAAGGCGGCTTCGCCCGGAAACTCGAATTCGTGCAGCTTGCGGTGCACGCGTACGTCGTCCAGCGACGCGTTGGTACGGGTATCGGCGGCGAAGACAAGGCCCTCGTCCACCTCGATGCCGACGCAATAGGTCATGTCGGTGTCCTATGATGTGCACCCCGATTCTATGCGGAGCCCCTGTTGGCCCCGTGTGGATTCGCCCCACGTACGCTGAATACCATGACCACTGTGCTCCTGAGCCTGGGCAGCAACCTGCAACCGCAGCAGCATCTTCACGCTGCGGTGGCGGCGCTGCGCGGGCGTTTCGGCGATATCCGGGTGTCCCCGGCCTACCGCACCGCCGCCGTGGGCTTCGATGGCCCGGCGTTCCTCAACAACGCGGTGGCGATCGAGACCGAGGAGCCACTGGAGGACCTCGACCGGTGGCTGCATGCCGTGGAAGACGCCCATGGGCGTGACCGCAGCGGGCCGCGTTTCAGCGACCGCACGCTGGACATCGACGTGGTGTTCTATGGGGACCTGATCGTGGAAGGCCCGGGGCACCTCCGGATTCCGCGGCCGGAGCTGAAGCACGCGTTCGTGCTCAAGCCGCTGGCCGATATCGCGCCGGACTTCATCGACCCGGTCAGCGGCCTGGACCTGGCCACGTTGTGGCGGGCGCATCGGCAGTTCGGTGACGCGTTCGAGGTGGTCGAGCTGTGACGACCAACGGTCGTCACCTACCTGCGATGGCCGTGGGTCGATACGATCCCGTGGCGGCCGTTGGTAGGTATCGACCGTTGGTCGATACGATCCCGACGGTCAGGTCAGCTGCCGCCCGCCGTCCACCCGCAACGTGTGCCCGGTCACGAACGGGGCGTCGTTGACCAGCCAGTAGACGGCCTCGGCGATCTCCTCCACCGTCCCGGTGCGGCCCAGCGGGGTGCGTGCCAGCAGCGCCTGCTGGGCGAAATCGTCCTTGCCCTGTTCGGGCCACAGGATCGCGCCCGGCGCCACGGCGTTGACCCGGACTTTCGGCGCCAGTTCCAGCGCCAGCGAACGGGTGATCATTTCCAGCGCGGCCTTGGCGGCGGCGTAGACCGGGTGGTCACGCATCGGCTGGGTGCCGTGCAGGTCGGTGAGGTTGACGATGCAGCCCTGGTGGCGGCGCAGCTGCGGCGCGGCGGCCTGGGCCAGCAGCAGCGGCGCGCGGGCGTTTACCGCGAACAGGTCGTCCCACTGGTCGGCGGTGATCTGGCCGAGCAGGGTGGGGTAGAAATTGGAAGCGTTGTTGACCAGCGCATCCAGCCGCCCGAACTGGGCCACGGTCTGTTCGACCAGGTCGGGCAGGGCATCGGCGTCGCGCAGGTCGGCCTGCAGGGCCAGCACGCTGCCCGGGCGCAGCATGTCCAGGTCGAAGGCCATCTGCTGCAGCTCGGCGGTGGAGGTGTGTGCGTGCAGCACCACCGACCAGCCACAGGAATGGAACTGGCGGGCGATGGCGGCGCCGATCCGGCGCGCGCTGCCGGTGATCAGCACGACGGGTGTGGTGGCGGTCATCGGGGCTCCTTCCTGCTCGGCTATGCTGTGCATTGTCACCGCAATCGCCCGCACCATGCATACCTCCCTGCCCACGCCCGACGCCGACGCCCTGGCCCACAGCGACGAACTGGCCGCCGCCCTGCGGGCGGAAATCCTCGCCAATGGCGGTGCCATGCCCTTTGCCAGGTTCATGGAACTGAGCCTGTATGCGCCGGGCTGGGGCTATTACAGCGCCGGCGCCAGCAAGTTCGGTGCGGCGGGGGATTTCACCACTTCTCCGGAACTGGGCCCGCTGTTCACCGCCACCGTGGCCAACGCGGTGGCCCCGGTCATGCAGCAGCTGGGGCCGCAGGCGCGCTTCCTGGAACTGGGCGGCGGCAGTGGTGCGTTCGCCGAGATCCTGCTCAAGCGCATGCTGGAACTGGATGCGCTGCCGGAGCGCTATGCGATCCTCGAACCCAGCGCGGACCTGCGCGAGCGCCAGCGCGAACGCCTGGAGAAGGCGCTGGTGCCGCCGCTGTTCGCCCTGGTGGAATGGCTGGACGGCCCGTTCGACGACGACTGGGACGGCATGGTGTTCGCCAATGAAGTCATCGATGCGCTGCCGACCCCGCGCTTCCTGGCGCGCGACGGCATGGTGTACGAAGAAACCGTGGAGCTGGATGCCGACGGGCGCTTCATGCGCGGCGCGCAGCCGGCCGATGCCATGCTCACCTCGGCCGTGCGCCATCTGGAACGCTACCGTGAGAAGCCCTTCGCCGATGGCTACCGTTCCGAACTGCTGCCGCCCCTGCCGTACTGGATCCAGGCGGTCGCTGGCGGGCTGAAGCGCGGCGCGATGCTGTTCGTGGATTACGGCTACCCGCGCAACGAGTACTACCGCGATGACCGCGATGACGGTACCGTGCGCGCCTTCTACCGTCACCATGTGCACAACGACGTGTTCCTCTGGCCGGGCCTGCAGGACCTGACCGCGTCGGTGGATTTCACCGCGCTGGCCGAAGCCGGCACCCATGCCGGCTTCGAGCTGGCCGGCTACTGCACCCAGTCCAGTTTCCTGCTCGGCAACGGCCTGGATGGGTTGCTGGCATTGGCCGAGGAACGTGCCGACGAGATCGGCAAGCTGCGCCTGCGTGACCAGGTCAAGAAACTCACCCTGCCCAGCGAGATGGGCGAGCGCTTCCAGGTGATGGGCTTCCAGCGCGACGTGGACTTCGATCCGGCGTTCCTGCTTGGCGACCTGACCTGGCGGCTCTGAAATGACCGCGACCGGGATGTTGAAACCGCTGCGCTTCCCGCGCGCGTGGCTGGGGTTGTGGTGGTTGGCGATCGCGATCACGATCGTGGTCTGCCTGATCCCGCCACCGCCGCTGGCATTGCCGCAGAACAGCGACAAGATCGAGCACTTCCTTGCGTACTTCCTGCTGGCCTCGGCGGCGGTGCAGATCTACCGCACGCGCGCGGCACTGCTGTGGGCCGGCGCCGGGCTGGTGCTGCTGGGCGTGGGCATTGAATTCCTGCAGGGCGCGCTGACCACCGACCGCATGGCCGACCCGATGGATGCGCTGGCCAACAGCGTCGGCGTGGTGGTCGGCATGGCAACGGTATTCACGCCGCTGCGCGATCTGCTTTTACGCATGAAGGGCTAGCCGGGTAGGGTCGGTTCCCGAACGACCGCAGTGAACGTATCAACGCCCGGTAACGCATGACCTGCAACGAAGCAGAAACCGTTGCCGTTGATTGCAATGCGTTACCGGTTTCGGAAACGTTATCGGCGGTCGTTTGGGAACCGACCCTACCTCATTCATGCAACACGGGTGCCGGCCATGGGCCGGCACCGCTACTTCATCAACGCGGTACCAGCTCCAGCGTGTCCAGCACCCACATCGTGGGGCGGGTGTCGCCGGTGAAGCGCACGCACAGGTCCTGGCGGCCCTTCAGTGAACGCGGAAGCGCCGCTTCCAGCGTGATGAATCCATCCGCGCCCGGGGTGGCCGGCAGCGGCACGCTGGCCAGCGGCTTGCCATCGCACTGCGCATTGAGGACGTCCATCTCGCCGTGTGCGCTGCGTGCCTTCACGAAGCGCCGCTGCGGTTCGTCGTGGGCCAGCTGGAAGTAGTACGGAATCTGTCCGGCACGCACCCGCAGCTTCGCAATGCCATCCATGTCCGCGCCTTCCCACAACCAGCAAGGATTGAAGATGTTCACGTTGAAGATGGCGCGCGCGCCGTCGGCCGGGCCGTCGTCTTCCAGCCGCAGCAGCAGCTTGCCTTCACCCGGGCACATCGCCAGGTGCTCGTCAGTACGGCTCAGCAGCGACTGCGCGGTGACGTCGAAGCGGCTGGCCGCCTTGGCCAGCGCCTGCCCGTCGAAGAACGTGGCGGCCTGGACCCCCACCGGCAGCGGCTGGGTCAGCGGCGCGGTGTAGCGCGGCGACGCCGCGGTCACCGGGCTACCGTCCACGCTGTAGCGGATCTCGTAGTTGAGCGGGTTGCGCAGTGCCAACGTCGCGGTGCCCGCCTTGCGGTCGTCGCTCACATCCGCTTCCACTTCGAACGGGGTCTGTGCATACGCGATGCCCATCGCCTGCCAGCGCTGCAGCTGCGACGGCAGGCGCGCCAGGAAGTCGGCGAAGTCGCGGCGCTCACGCGGCGACCAGCCGGTTTCGGCGACTGCGGCCAGGCGCGGGAACACGTTGTGGTGCAGGCGCGCGACACTGCGGGTGTGCTCGGTGAACATGTTGGCCTGCAGGCCCAGGATGTGCTGCTGCTTGTCGCGGGCCAGGCTGTCGGGCACCGGCTCGAAGCCATACACGCGGCCCAGCGGGGTGGTCAGCGGCCGACCCGGCGGCTCGTTCTCCGAGTTGGTCTGCAGGTAATCCATGTACATGTCGGTGACCGGCGACATCACCACGTCGTGGCCTTCGCTGGCGGCCTTCAGGCCACCTTCGGTACCGCGCCAGGACATCACCGTGGCTTCCGGCGGCAACCCGCCTTCGAGGATTTCATCCCAGCCAATCAGGCGGCGGTCGTGCTGTTCGAGGAACTTCTCCAGCCGCTTGATCAGGTGCGCCTGCATCTCGTTTTCGGTGCCGGCGCCCACCTCGCGCATGCGTTCCTGCACGCGCGGGCTGGCCTCCCACTGGTCCTTGACGGCTTCGTCGCCGCCTACGTGGACGTACTTGGCGGGGAACAGCTGGATGACTTCCTCCAGCACGTTCTCCAGGAACTCGAAGGTGCTTTCTTCGGTGTTGAACAGGTTCGGGAACACGCCCCATTCGCTGAGTGGCTGCAAGGGCGTATCGATCGTGCCCAGCTCGGGGTACGCGGCGATGGCGGCGGTGGCGTGGCCGGGCACGTCGATCTCCGGGATCACCTGGATATGCCGCGCGGCGGCGTAGGCGATCACTTCACGGATCTGGTCCTGGGTATAGAAGCCGCAATACGGGCGCGGCGCACCGGTGGCCGGGTCGCGCCCACCATCGCCGGCCGGAATACGGCAGCTGCCCACGCCGGTCAGCTTCGGGTAGCGCTTGATTTCCATGCGCCAGCCCTGGTCATCGGTGAGATGCCAGTGGAACGTATTGAGCTTCTGTTCGGCCATCGCGTCGAGCACGCGCTTGATCTCGTCCAGGCTCTGGAAGTGGCGCGCCGAATCGAGCATCAGCCCGCGCCAGCTGAAACGCGGCGCATCGTCGATCTTCAGTGCCGGCACGACACCGTCGCTGCCGCCCGTGAGCAGCTGCGACAGGGTGGCCGCGCCATAGAAAAGGCCTGCTTCGGTGGCGGCCTGCACGGTCACGCCGCGCGCATCGCTGCGCAGCTGGTAACCCTCGGCGCCGGTCTTCAGGGTGGCGTCGAGCACGAAGCGGATGCCGTCATTGCCGCGCGCGGTGGCCACGACCAGTGCGGGACCACCGCTGTGCTGCAGCTGGGTCGCGAACAGGCCGGCCACGCGCTGGGCGGCCGCGCCCTGCACGCGCAGCGCGGTCGTGGAGGTGACGGTGTAGCCCGCGCCTTCGAGGCGTTGCAGCTGGGCGGGGGCGGGAATCAGTGGCAACGAGCCGGGCAGGGCGCGCGGGCCATCGGGGGCCTGGGCATCGGTGGCATGTGCCAGCGGGGCCAGCGAGAGCGCCAGGGCCAGCGGCAGCAGCGACAGCGAGGTACGACGGGTGCGGGTGTGCATCGGGTCATTCCTTTGGTGCGGGTTAAAAAAAACGGGCCCGGTTCCGGGCCCGTTTTCAGTGGGCCGTAACGGCCCACCGGGTAGCGCCGGCCGTTGGCCGGCACACCAATGCCACATTAGTACTTGAAGCGGAAGTTCAGGTAGTACTGGCGACCGTTGGAGTAGAACGAGGTCGGAATGGACGCGCTCTGGTAGTACTTGTAGGTCGGGTTGTTGAGGTTCAGGCCATCCAGGGTGATGCTCATCCACTTGGTGGGTGCGTAGCTCAGCGAGGCCGACAGCGTGCCGAAATCATCCTGGTAGTACGGGTTGGCACCGGACAGGCTGATCAGGAACGAGGAACGGCGGGTGTAGCTGACGCGTGCACCGAAGGTTTCATTCTCGAAGAAGGCGCCCACGTTGTAGGTGTTCTTCGAGGTGCCCAGCAGGTTGTGGCTGCCGTCGGCCCAGGTGTGCGCCGAGCTGCCGTTGGCGTAGGTGTAGTTGGCGTTGATGCCGAAGTTCTCGCCGATCGGCTGTTCGTAGGCCACTTCCACGCCGGTGACCTTGCCGTCGGCATTGATCGGGGTGGAAACCGCGTACGTTTCAAGCTGGTTGGTCAGTTCGCTGAAGAGCTGGCGGTTGACGACGTCGAAGGCGACGTAGTCCTTCAGGTCGATGTGGTACGCACCAACCGACAGCAGGCCGCGCGGCATGAAGTACCACTCCAGGTTGGCGTCCAGGTTGCTGCCGATGGTCGGCTTCAGTTCCGGGTTGCCGCCACCGCCGGTCTTGTTCAGGTCCGAACCCCATGCAGAGGCACCCAGCGCGGAGTAGTCCGGCAGGGTCTGGGTCTGCGACGCGGCTACGCGCAGCACCAGGTTGTCGTCCAGGTCGAACTTGATGTTGGCGCTCGGCAGCACGCGGCTGTGCTTGTTCTGGAACGCCTGGCGCTGCCACATGCCGAACAGGCTGCTCACGTCGGCACGGGCGGCATCGCTGACCGCCAGGTAGGTGTCGATGTCCTGCTTGATGTCCACGTAACGCAGGCCGACGTTACCGCTCCACCAGTCACCGGTGAAGTTGGCCTGCACGTAGCCGGCGAAGTTCTTTTCCTTCACCTTCCACTCGGCGCCGTAGTTGTGGCGGCCGGTCGGGCCATCGTTGTTGGACAGCCAGGTGGAGTTGTTGAGGATGGCGGTCTTCAGCGCGTCGGGGGTGTAGTACCAGATGTCGCGCGGGAAGGTGCCACCGATGCCGCTGGCGAAGTTGCTCGGGTACTGGCCGGTGGCGCTGCCCTGCAGGGCCGACCAGATGTCGCCCGGGCTGGCGCCTTCCGGCGACAGCGCTTCACGCTCGTGGTCGGCGAAGCGCAGGCCGAAGTCGATCGAGCTCAGTACACCGCCATCGCCGAAGTACTGGTTGAAGTCCAGCGACGCCCAGTCTTCCTTGTCTTCCGCCTTGACCTGCTGGTTGCCCCAGGTGCCGAAGCTGCTGACGCCGCCCGGGCCGGTATCGCCGCCCACGTTCCAATCCACCGGCGAACCTGCGCCATGGGTGGCCCAGCTGGCGCCGCCGCCCTGGCCCAGGGTCACTTCGGCAATGAACTGGCGCGGCGTCTCGCCGGTGCCCTTGGTGGTGCCGGCCTGGAACTTGGCGCCCAGGTTGTCGTTGATCTGCCAGTCGGCATCGAAGGTGACGTAGCTGGTCTTGGCCGTCGCCTCACGGTAGATCATGTCGTACACGGCGTAGTTGGTGCCCGGCACGCCTGCGTAGGTGGCATTGGTGAGTACGCCGTCCTTGATCGTATAGCCCGGGTTCGGCGCCTGCGACGCGGCGAAGTTGCCGCCCCACATCATGTAGTTGCGGTTGTAGTTGTTCGCTTCAAGTTCGGAGGTGAAGCCGCTCAGGCCGAGGGTCAGGTCGTCGATCGGCTTCCACTGCAGGGTGACCAGGCCGCCCTTGCGCTCACGGGTCTGCTCGAACAGGGTCGAACCCAGCAGGCCCGGCACGTTCACGCCGATCAGGTCCGGGTTGGTCGCCGCCACCGGGTCGGTGGCCTTGATCTTGAAGAAGCCGCCCGGGATTTCCTGCGCTTCGCGGCGCAGCTCGCGCTTCTGGTAGAAGCCCTGCACCATCACGCCGAAGGTGCTGTCGGCGTTCTTGTAGTTGAACAGGCCCGAGAACTGCGGGTCGTTGGAATCGGCCTGGTCCGAACGCACCACGCCCAGCGAGGCTTCGGCACTGAGCTGCTTGGAGAACTGCAGCGGCTTGCGGGTGATGATGTTGACCGTACCAGTGGTGCCGCCGTCCTGCAGCTTGGCCTGCGAGGACTTGTTCACTTCCACCGAGCTGACCAGTTCCGACGGCAGCAGCGAGTAGCTCACGCTGCGGCCGACGTTGTTGCCCTGGCTGAGCACGAACCAGTCGGCCGAGCCGACGCTGTGGCCGTCGATCAGGGTCTGGGTGAGGCTGGGGCTGGTGCCGCGCAGGCTGACGCGGTCGGCTTCGTCGAAGCCGCCTTCGTCGGCGCTGGCCGAGCTGATGTTCACGCCGGGCAGGCGCTGCAGGGTGTCGGCCACGTTGTGCGCCGGCAGCTTGCCGACGTCTTCGGCGGTGACCACTTCCAGGCGCGCATTGGCATCACGCTTGGTGTCGAGGGATTTCTCCATCGAACCGCGGATACCGGTGACGACCACGGTGTCCAGGTCGGTGGCGGTGGGCTGTGCTTCCTGCGCATGGGCGCCGAAGGCGATACAGCTGAAAATGGCTGCCGAAAGCAGGCTCTTGCGGTGGTTCATGATGTCTCTCCTCATCAATCGTTGGTGCGCCAGCGACGGCGTGCGGTTTGCGATGCGTGCGATCAAGCGTCCGTGCGGCCGAGGTACCAGCTGGCGGCGCCGATGACGCCCAGCTGCCCGTGCTCGACCACCTTCACGGGTATGCGTTCCAGCGCCTCGCGCATCGGACCCTTGTTGAGGTACCGGGACACGAAGGTGCTGTTCAACAGGTATTCGCGGATCTGCGGCAGGATGCCGCCAGCCAGGTACACGCCACCGTGGGCGCCGTACTGCAGCGCCATGTCACCGATGGTGCTGCCGAGCAGGCCGCAGAACACGTCCAGGCTCTGGCGGGCCAGTGCGTCCTGGTTGCCCACGGCCGCGGCGGTGATCGCATCGGGCGTGGCCAGCACGGCCGGCTGGCCTTCGATCGCGCACAGGGCGCGGTAGAGGTTCATCAGGCCCGGGCCGGACAGCGCATGTTCGACCGAGACGTGGGCGAGGTCGCGCTGCATCTGCCGCACGATCGCCATTTCCAGCTCGGTGCTCACCGCCAGCGTCGGCTGGCCGGCTTCGGTGGCCAGCACCACCGCGCCATGCGCGGTGGGGATCCAGAGCGCCGCACCCAGTCCGGTGCCCGGGCCAACCACCAGGGTCGGGCCGCGCGGGGCGGTGGCCGGGCCGGTCAGCTGCAGCACGCCGCTGGCATCGACCTGCGCGGCGGCGTAGGCCACGGCTTCGAAGTCATTGACGATGTACACCGTTTCCAGGCCAAGGTCGGCCTCGATCTGGCGCGCCGACAGCGGCCACGGCACGTTGGCGGTGATCACCGTGCCGTCTTCGCGGGCATACCCGGCGGTGGCCACCACGCAGTGCGCGGGGCGCTCGCCGTCGGCGATGAAGGCCTGCAGGATCGCGCTCAGGCCGGCGTAGTCGGCGTTGCGGAACTTGCGGTATTCGAGCAGCTGGACCGGATGCGCCGGGTCCGGGCTGGCCTGCACACGGGCCACGCGGACATGCGTGCCGCCCACGTCGGCCGCCAGGAACGGTGGCATCGAGAGGGGGGCGTTGGCCGATACGGCGTGGGCGGCTGCGGTCACACGGGCTCCCTTGGGATACGTACGGCCAGGTCTGGACCCCGGCGATTGAGCGGAGTCTGTAATCGTTCTGACAACGATGTCAACGATAACCTCACACTTTCGATGCTGCGGCGCAGCGACCTGCGTCACAAGAAAACGTTTTCAGTCCACTCCCGTCAAGATTTCGTAAAGCCGTTGCAATCAGGGGCTGTGTGAAGGCGCAGCGGGGCGTTGCGGGGTTTCTGTGCAGCTGCAGCATGCGGTTTTCCGCGATCTGCGCGGAAACCAATTGTTGACAAAGCCGGGTGGCCCATCGAATAAATGTGACAACGTTGTTCCCAGCCACTCTTCCGACGCCGCCCGCGTGCCGTCGATGCAGGAGCCCTCCAGATGTCTGCCGTGCCTGCTGCTACCGCGCGTTCGAGCGTGGCCACTTCGATCCTCATCATCGGGGTGCTGTTCTTCCTGATCGGCTTCTTCACCTGGCTCAATGGCCCGCTGATCACCTTCGTCAAACTGGCCTTTGAACTGGACGAGGTCGGCGCCTTCCTGGTGCTGATGGTGTTCTACCTGTCCTACTTCTTCCTGGCGCTGCCGGCCTCGTGGATCCTCAAGCGCACCGGCATGAAGAAGGGCCTGAGCCTGAGCCTGCTGGTGATGGCCGCCGGTGCGGTGGTGTTCGCGCACTTCGCGCAGCAGCGCTGGTATCCCGGTGCGCTCAGCGGCCTGTTCATCATCGGCAGCGGCCTGGCCCTGCTGCAGACGGCGGTGAACCCGTACATCAGCATCCTGGGCCCGATCGAAACCGCCGCGCGCCGCATCGCGCTGATGGGCATCTGCAACAAGATCGCCGGCATGATCGCCCCGTTCCTGATCGGCACCCTGGTGCTGCACGGCATCGGCGACCTCTCCGAGCAGGTGGCCAGCGCTGACCCGGTGACCCGCAACGCGCTGCTGGATACCTTCGCGGCCAAGATCCAGATGCCGTACATGGCCATGGCCGGCCTGCTGGTGGTGCTCGCGGTGGGCGTGCTGTTCTCGCCGCTGCCGGAAATCAAGACCGCCGAAGCCAACGCCACCCCGGCGCGCGCGCCCGGCCTGGCCGAACGCAGCAGCATCTTCCAGTTCCCGCACCTGTGGCTGGGCGTGCTGTGCCTGTTCGTGTACGTGGGCGTGGAAGTGATGGCCGGTGATGCCATCGGCACCTACGGGCACGGGTTCGGCCTGCCGCTGGACCAGACCAAGCTGTTCACCTCCATCACCCTGTTCGCCATGCTGGTGGGCTACCTGGCCGGCCTGGCGCTGATTCCGCACCTGGTCTCGCAGCAGCGTTACCTGAGCATCTCGGCCAGCCTGGGCGTGCTGTTCTGCATCGGTGCGCTGTTCACCCATGGCTATGTGTCGGTCGGCTTCGTGGCCGCGCTGGGCTTTGCCAACGCCATGATGTGGCCGGCGATCTTCCCGCTGGCGATCCGGGGCCTGGGCCGCTTCACCGAAACCGGCTCGGCGCTGCTGGTGATGGCCATCGCCGGTGGCGCGATCATCCCGCAGGCGTTCGCCGTGCTGAAGCAGCATTTCGACTTCCAGTGGGTGTTCGCGGGCCTGATGGTCCCGTGCTACCTGTACATCCTGTTCTACTCCCTGCGCGGCCACCGGGTCGGGCTGCCCCGCGACGGGCAGTGATCGGCGATCATGGACGCCCAACCGGTGAGCCAGGAAAAGAGCATGCGTAGAGCGACCATCAAGGATGTCGCCGAACGGGCCAAGGTGTCGTTGAAGACCGTTTCGCGGGTCATCAACAACGAACCGTCGGTCATGCAGGCCACGCGCGCGCGCGTGCTGCGCGCCATTGCCGAACTCGATTACGAGCCCGATCCCGCCGCACGCAACCTGCGCACCGGCACCACGCTGGTGATCGGGCTGGTCTACGACAACCCCAACCCGTACCACATCATTGGTGTGCAGAACGGCGTGCTGGCCGCGTGCCGCGAGACCGGCTTCGGGCTGCAGATCCACCCGTGCGATTCCAGTTCGCCGATGCTGGCCGAAGAGCTCGCCGACTGGGTGCAGCGTTCGCGCCTGGCCGGGCTGGTGCTGACCGCGCCGATGTCCGAACGCCGCGACCTGGTCGCCGCGCTGACCGCGCGCGGCATCAAGCTGGTCCGCATCATCGCCGCCACCGCCGATCCGCAGGATGGCGCGTGCGTGTTCGTGGACGACCGCGAGGCCGCCTACGAAATCACCGAACACCTCATCCAGCTCGGCCACCAGCGCATTGGCTTCCTCTGGGGTGGCTCCTCGCACCGTTCCAGCGGCGAACGCCATGCCGGGTACGAAGCCGCGCTGCGCGACTACGGCATGACCGTGGACAAGCACCTGGTGGTGCAGGGCGACTACACCTTCGACGACGGTTTCCGTGGCGCGCGCCGGCTGCTGGCGCTGCGCGAGCCGCCCACCGCGATCTTCGGTTCCAACGATGAAATCGCCGCCGGCGTGCTCGCCGCAGCCAAGTCGGCCGGCATGAACGTGCCCTACGACCTGTCCATTGCCGGCTTCGAGGACAGCCCGTTCTCGCGCCAGTCGTGGCCGCCGCTGACCACCGCAAAGCAGGCCACCGAAGACATCGCGCGGCATGCCGCGCGCCTGCTGATCGCGCAGCTGCGCAGCGATGCGTATGACGATGCGCCGCTGCAGCTGCAGAACCAGGGCTTCGTACCGCAGCTGGTCGTGCGCGGTTCGACCGCGCCGATGCGGCCGGTCGGCACGCGGCCCCCCACCCCTGAAACCACCTGAGTCCCGCATGTCCCTGCCAGCCCCGCACGACACCCTGATGTTCCGCGAAGCCGCCGAAGCGGCCGACCTGATCGCCGCGCAGTTCGCGCGCAACGAAGCGACGGTGCAGACGCTGGCCGCGACCCTGCGCGCGGCGCCGCCGCCGTTCGTGGTGACCTGCGCACGCGGCAGTTCCGACCATGCCGCCACGTACGCCAAGTACCTGCTGGAAACCAAGCTGGGCCTGGTGACGGCCTCGGCCTCGCCGTCGGTGGGGTCGGTGTACGAATCCCCGCTGCAGCTGCGCGGCGCGCTGTACATCGTCATTTCGCAGTCGGGCAAGAGCCCGGACCTGCTGCGCAACGCCGAGGCCGCGCGCGCGGCCGGTGCGCGCGTGGTGGCACTGGTCAACGTGGAAGATTCGCCGCTGGCGCAGCTGGCCGAAACCGTGATTCCACTGGGCGCGGGCGCCGAACGCAGCGTGGCAGCCACCAAAAGCTACCTCGCCTCGCTGTCGGCGATCCTGCAGCTGGTGGCGTACTGGAGCCAGGATGCCGGGCTGATCGCCTCGCTGCGCACGTTGCCCGACGCACTGCGCCAGGCCTGGAACAGCGACTGGTCCGCGCTGACCGACGGCCTGGTGCCAGCGCACAACCTGTTCGTGGTCGGCCGTGGCCTCGGCCTGGGCGCGGCCCAGGAAGCGGCGCTCAAGTTCAAGGAAACCTGCGGCCTGCACGCCGAAGCCTACAGCTCGGCCGAGGTCAAGCACGGGCCGATGGCGCTGGTGGGACCGGGCTTCCCGGTGCTGGCCTTCGCCCAGCCCGATGAAACCGGTGCAGGCACCCGCGCGGTCGCTGCCGAGTTCGCCGCGCGCGACGCGCAGGTCTGGCTGGCCGCACCGGACGGCGACCTGCCGCTGCCGCAGGCACCGCACCCGGCCTGCGCGCCGCTGCTCACCGTGCAGGCGTTCTACAAGGCCATCAACGCACTGGCGCTGCGCCGCGGGCACAACCCGGACCTGCCGCCGCACCTGAACAAGGTTACGGAGACCGTCTGATGAAGACCGTCCTGCGCAATGCCCGCATCCTTACCGCTGACGGCTTCCGGGATGATCTCGCGCTCGTGATCGAAGCCGGGCGCATCACCGCGCTGGTGTCCGACGCCGCCCCGCAGCTGGGCAGTGCGGCCGAACAGGTGGATCTGGGCGGTGGTTGGCTGCTGCCCGGGTTCATTGATGCGCAGGTCAACGGTGGCGGTGGCGTGCTGTTCAACAACACGCCCGACGTGGAGAGCCTGCGCACGCTGGCCGCCGCACATCGTCGTTTCGGCACCACCGCGCTGCTGCCGACGCTGATCAGCGACGACGTGCAGGTGATGCGCACGGCGATTGACGCGACCCGCCAGGCGATTGCCGATGGCGTGCCCGGGGTGATCGGCATCCACCTGGAAGGCCCGTACATCGCGCCGGCCCGCAAGGGCACCCATGATGCGAACAAGTTCCGCGTGCCCGATGCCGATGAGATCGCGATGGCGGCCTCGCTCGACAACGGCGTGACCCTGCTCACCCTGGCCCCGGAACGGGTGCCGCTGGACAGCATCCGCGCGCTGGTCGAGCGCGGGGTGATCGTCGCCGCCGGGCACACGGCAGCCACATATGAAGAAGCACGGGCCGGGTTGGAGGCGGGCATCCGCGGCTTCACCCACCTGTACAACGCGATGTCGCCACTGACCGGCCGCGAGCCCGGCGCGGTCGGTGCGGCACTGGAAGATCGCGGCAGCTGGGTGGGCATCATCGCCGACGGCGTGCACGTACACCCGGCCAGCCTGCGCGTGGCTCTGGCAACCAAGCCACAGGGCAAGGTCATGCTGGTCACCGATGCGATGCCGCCGGTGGGTGCCGACAGCCCCAGCTACGAACTCTATGGCGAAGTGATCACCGCCGTGGATGGCGTGGTGCGCAATGCCGCCGGTTCGCTGGCCGGTTCGGCGCTGGACATGGCAACCGCCGTGCGCAACGCAGTGAACCTGCTGGGCCTGTCGCTGGAGGAGGCCGCGCGGATGGCATCGCGCTACCCGGCGCAGTTCCTCAACGTGGATGATCGCCTCGGCGAGATCGCCGAGGGCTACCAGGCCGACCTGGTGCTGCTCGACGACGCGCTGCAGGTGCGTGCGACCTGGATCGCGGGCGAGCGCGAGGACGCATGAGCACGCCTTCCTCTTCGCGCATGGGCTCGATCGATGCCCTGCGCGGGCTGACCGTGGCTGCGATGCTGCTGGTCAACAACCCCGGCGACTGGAGCCATGTGTACGCACCGCTGCTGCATGCGGACTGGCACGGCGTTACCCCCACGGACCTGATTTTCCCGCTGTTCCTGTTCATTGCCGGGGTGTCGCTGGCCTACAGCCTCGCACCGCGCGCGGCTGATCCCACGTTGCGGCCGGCGCTGGCCCGCACGCTGCTGCAGCGTGCGCTGCGCATCCTGCTTGCCGGTGCGCTGCTGCACGTGCTGGCATGGTGGCTGTTCGAGCTGCCGGCGTACCGGCTGTGGGGCGTGCTGCAGCGCATTGCCGTGTGCGTGGCGGTGGTCGGCCTGCTGGCGGTCCACACCCGCGCGCGCACGCAGTGGGCCGTGCTGGCCGGCTTGCTGCTGGGCTACGCGGCGTTGCTGCTGGGCGCCGATACGCTGGCGCCGTGGCTGAACCCGGTCAGCCGGGTGGACACCGCACTGTTTGCCCCGTTCCTCTACAAATACGACGCCGTGACCCGGCTGGGCCACGACCCGGAAGGCCTGCTCAGCACGGCCGGCGCTCTCGCCACCACGCTGCTGGGCCTGATCGCCGGCCGCTGGCTGCGAGCGGGCAACGTGGGGGCGCTGGCCGGCCTGGGGCTGGTGCTGCTCGGCGGCGGCCTGCTGCTGGCGCCGGTGCTGCCCTTCAACAAGAACCTGTGGACGCCCAGCTACGTGCTGTGGACCGGCGGCCTGTCGATCGTCGCGCTGCTGCTGGCGCACCTGCTGGTCGACCGCTGGCACTGGCCGGCACTGGGCCGCCGTTTCGGGGTCAACGCGATTGCGGCCTACCTGGGTTCGTCGGTGATGGCGCTGGTGCTGATCGCCAGCGGCGCATGGGCCGCGTATTACACGGCGCTGGCCCGCGCGCTGCCGGGCATGCCCGCATTGGCGTCGCTGCTGTGCGCCGTGGGGTTCGTGCTGTTCTGGTGGGTCGTCGCGTGGGTGCTGGACCGCCGCAGGGTGTACCTGAAAATATGAATGCGCGGGCCGTTTCGGTGAATATCCAGAAACCGCCCAAATTTTACCTCCGCCTCACATCCGGACAGTAAAAGTACCTTCGCCGGCCTGCGTAAGGTTACGGGGGACGCATCGGCAAACCGTAATTCCCTTCATTGGAAAAGGAACGGTCAATGCGTCCCATGAATGCGACTCCGCCACGTTCCCGTCTGGCGGCAGGCATCGCGCGCAGCCTGCGCGTGGCCTGTGGCGGCCTCCTCCTCGCCACCACCACCGCGCCGGCCTGGGCCGGGTGCGACAGCACCTCACCCACGACCGGGCAGACCGTCACCTGCACGGCAGCGGCACCGAGTCCGCAGACCACGCCCATCGCCAGCGTGCCGGGCTCGAGCAATGTCACCGTCAACGTGCAGGCCGGCGCCCAGCTCGGCATCGCCAGTGGTGCCGCGATCGCGTTGAACGGCGGCAGCGGGCACCGCATCGACAACAGTGGCAGCATCACCAGCGCCAGTGGCGTGGGCATCCTCACCAACGCGGCGACCACGGTGGTGAACCGCGGCGTCATCAGCGGCAGCACCGCCGGCATCATCTTCGGCGCCGGCGCCGACCGCCTGGACATGCTGGGCGGCAGCATCAGCAGCAGCGTCCTGCAGGGCGCGGGCAACGATGCGATCACCCTCAGTGGCGGCACCGTCGGCAGCATCGACCAGGGCGCCGACGCGGACAGCCTGGAGGTCTCGGGCGGCACCGTGTCCGGCACCGTGCAGCAGGGCTCGGGCATCGATACCTTCCTGATGACCGGCGGCAGCATCGGCGCACTGCTGCAGGGCGATGGCCTTGACCGTTTCCGCATGACCGACGGGCGCATCGTCGGCGCGTTCGATGATGGCGATTACGGCGAAATGACCGGCGGCCGCATCGGCCGGGTCAACATGAAGCTGGAAGACAACACCTTCCTGATGTCCGGTGGCACCATCGACGGCAACCTGGTTACCGGCTTCGGCAACGACACGATCGTGCTCTCCGATGGATACATCGGCGGCAACATCAGCGTCAGCGGCGGCAACGATTCGGTCACCATCACCGGCGGCACCGTGCGCGGCGAGATCCGCCTCAGCTTCGGCGACGACCGCTTCGACTGGCGTGGTGGCGGGGTGGTGCACGGCCTGGTCGATTTCGGGGAAGGCAACGACACCGCCACGCTGGCCGACCTCAACGTCTCCTACCTTGGCGCGCTGCCGGGCTTCGACGGCGGCCTGGGCACTGACACGCTCAGCATGGACAACGTCAAGACCGATGGCGTGGCCCGCTTCACCGGCTGGGAATCGATGGCGCTGGCAAATGACAGCCAACTGACCTTCGACGGCGACCTGCGCTTGGGCGATACCGGAAGCGGTACCGGCGCGCTCGACGTGGACGCGACCAGTACGCTGTTCGGCGGGGGCGTCAACGCCAGCATTGTCGCCTTTAACGCAGCACTGCCGGTCAACGTCACCAATGCCGGCCGCATCGACCTGACCAACGGCGGTGGCGGCGCCGGCGATGCGTTCACCATCGCCGGCAATTACACCGGCAATGGCGGTGCGCTGTACCTGGACACCGTGCTGGGTGCCGACGATGCCGCATCGGACCGGCTGGTGATCTCCAATGGCGTGGCCAGCGGGACCACGGGGGTGGGCATCCTCAACGCGGGCGGTGCCGGTGCCGAAACCGTGGCCGACGGCATCCTCGTGGTGCAGGCGATCAACGGTGCCAGCACCAGCCCGGGCGCGTTCGCGCTGTATGCACCGGTTGCCGCCGGTGCGTACGAGTATTTCCTGTTCAAGGGTGGCGTCAGCGCAGGGAGCAGCGAGAACTGGTATCTGCGTTCGACCGTAGTCAACGGTGTGGTCGCCGCGCCGGCCCCACCGCCCATCGGTCTGGGCTCGGTGACACCTGAGCCACCGCCGCCGGAGGCGTTGGGGACGCCGCCGCCTGCGCTGCCGCCGCCCCCCTCACCGGACGTTCCCGAAAACCCCGACCCGGTGGCGGCCGAGCCCGCGCCGCCGCCGGAGCCGGCCCCGCCACCGCCGGCCGCGCCGCCGCAGGACGACGTGCCGCCGCCGGTGCCGACCGAAGTGGCCGCCGTTCCCGGGCCATTGGCAGAGCCGCCCACGCCTGACGCACGCCCGTCGGAAGAGGCCATCGTGCCGTTGTACCGGCTGGAAACCGGCCTCTACTCGGTGGTGCCGCCCCTGCTGCGCGAGACCAGCCTGGCCAGCCTGGGTACCTTCCACGAGCGCCAGGGTGAGCAGCGCATCCTCGCCGGCCAGGGCGGGGTGCGGGCCGCATGGGCGCGCCTGGTCGGGCAGAGCCACGAGCAGTACTGGGAGGGCGATGCCCAGCCCGGATTCGATGGCGACATCCAGGGGGTACAGGCAGGTCTGGACCTGTATGCGAACGCAGGCGATGCGCACCGCGACCAGTTCGGCGTGTTCGTCGGCCGTACCCGCGCGCAGGGCAACGTCAACGGCTTTGCGATCGGCTGGGAAAATGTCGCGGTGGGGCGCACCCGCTTGGACGACAAGCACGTGGGCCTGTACTGGACACGTGCCGGCAGCGCCGGCGGCTACCTCGACGTGGTGGTGATGCAGAGCCGCTACGACGGCGAGGCGACCTCCGCACGCGGCATCGGCATCGACGTGGACGGCGATGGCACCACCGCATCGGTGGAAGTGGGCAAGCCGCTGCTGCGCTTCGGCCAGTCGGCCTGGTGGCTGGAGCCGCAACTGCAGGTGATCTGGCAGCGCACCTCGGTGGACGATGCCGCCGACCGCATCGCGCAGCTTCGCTTCAACGCCGACAACGCCTGGACCGGGCGCGCCGGCGTACGTCTGGCCGCGGACTACGAGATCGCCGGCAACGGCTGGCAACCGTACTTCAAGCTCAACTACTGGCAGACGCTCAATGGGGAAGACCGCATCGACTTCGATACCAACCGCATCATCAACCAGCAGGATTCACGTGCGCTGGAGGTCGGGTTCGGCGTGGTGGCGCGCTTCAACGCCAACGTCAGCGCGTTCGCAGTGGCCGACTACACCCGCGACCTGGAAAGCAGCCAGCAGAAGGAGCGCAAGGTGATCGAGGGCAACATCGGGCTGCGTTTCGACTTCTAGCGGAAGGCAGGGCCGCTGCCGGTGTTGCTATTGGTGGCATTACCGGTAGCGGCAAAGTACGCTTTGCCGATGCGAACCAAGCCCAATGCCCAGCCCAACCAGAGCCTGATCGACGGGATTGCGACCCTTCAGGCGCTGGCGTCCTCGCCCGAGCCGGTGGGCTGCCGCGAACTGGCCCGGCAGCTGGATGCCAACCCGACCCGGGTCAACCGCCTGCTCAAGACGCTGGCCTACCTGGGCATTGCGCGGCAGACCGCCGACCGCAAATACACCGCCGGCCCGGGCATGCACGTGCTGGCCGCGCAGAGCCTGTTCGCCTCCGGGCTGATCCGCCGCGCGCTGCCCGTGCTCGAGCACCTGCGCCGATTTGGTCATACCGTGGCGCTGGGCGTGCTGTGGAACGACAGCGTCAGCTACCTGTTCCATGCGCCCCCGGGAATCGAGGCGGCGCGGGGCCTGGGCCGCATCGGCCTGCTGCCGGCGACCACCAGCGGCATCGGCATCGCGCTGCTGGCCCAGCTGTCCGACGAGGAGGTGCGCGAGCTGTACGCCGACCGCCCCATCCCGATGTTCCCGGAGGGGATCGAGCAGCTGCTGGCCACCCTGGAACAGACAAGGCGGCAGGGGCACGCCCGCGTACACGTGGCCGACGAACGCGACCACCACATCGTGGCCATCGCGATGGGCGATCCGGTGCATGCCGGCATCGCGATGTCCGGCTGGATCCCGGAATCGGCCACCGAAGAACTGGTGGCGGCACTGCGCGCGGCGGCCGCCGAGATCGGCTGAGGGCTTTGCCGCAGTGCGGTTTGACATGTTGCTACAATAGCAATACGTTGCAGCCTTCCGAAGGGGAGGCATCGGCGATGTCCAAGCGTGCGGGCGCGTGACCGGCGGCAGGAACACCAAGTGGGTGCTGCTGGCCCTGCTGTTCTTTTCCACAGTGATCAACTACCTGGACCGGCAGGCGCTGTCGATCCTGGCGACCACCATCCAGGCCGACCTGGGCATGAGCGACCTGGAATATGCCCGTGTGGTGCAGGTGTTCCTGTTCGCCTACGCAGCGGCCTACGTGATGGCCGGGCGGGTTACCGACTGGCTGGGTGCGCGCGTGGCGCTGCTGCTGTTCGTGGGCTGGTGGTCGTTGGCTAACATCGCCACCGGCTTCGTGCGCAGCGCGTTCGAGCTGGGCGCGGCGCGTTTCGCGCTGGGGCTGGGTGAGCCGGGCAACTACACGGTGGGCACCAAGGTGGTGTCGGAGCAGTTTCCGGCGCCGCAGCGTGGCCTGGCGCTCGGCCTGTACACCGCCGGCGCGATGATCGGCGCGACGCTGGCGCCGCCGTTGATCGGTGGCATTGCATTGACCTACGGCTGGCGCAGCGCGTTCTGGATCACCGGCGTGGCCGGGCTGCTGTGGATGATTGCGTGGTACCTGGTCTACCCCCGTCCGGCGCGTCAGACAGCCACGGCGGTGACTGCGGCCGCAACGGCCGAGGCGGTCGCCACGCCGGCGCTGGACACGCCCGCGGCACCCGCACCGGCGGTGTCGATGAAAGGGGTCTGGGGCCGGCTGGCGCGCGACCGCACGGTGTGGGCGCTGGTCGCCTCGCGCGCGGTGGCCGATCCGGTCTGGTACTTCTACCTGTTCTGGTTCCCCAAATACCTGGGCGATGCGCGCGGCATGAGCCTGGCCGCGATCGCCTCGCTGGCGTGGATCGTCTACGTTGCTGCGGATATCGGCAGCGTGGGCGGTGGCCTGATTTCAGGGCGGCTGGTCAAGCGCGGCATGAGCCCGGTGCGGGCCCGCCTGGCCACCATGATCGGTGCAGCGTGCCTGGCGCCGGTTGGCATGCTCGTGGCGCTGCATCCGCCGATTCCGCTGCTGCTCGCGCTGGCGTGCGTGGTGACGTTCGCGCACCTGACCTACCAGATCAACCTCACCGCGATGACGGTGGACCTGTTCCCGTCGCGCTACATCGCCTCGGTGGCGGGGCTGGTGGGCTGCGGCAGTGCACTCGGCGGCATGGTCTCGGCGCAGGTGGTGGGCCACCTGGTCGCCGACGGCAACTTCGACCGCGCATTCGTGCTGATGGCGTTCCTGCACCCGATCGCGGTACTACTGGCCTGGACCGCGTTGAGAAAAGCCAAGCGTTCGCGAATGACGCTGGTTGGCCCGGACGCCGAGGCGGTGGCGGCCGCCCGAGGGTAGGGTCGGTTCCCGAACGACTGCCGGCACTGTCCATCGGCGCGACGAACGCATGACCCCGGCCGAAGCCGCCTTCGACGGAGGTCATGCCATCATCGGACGTTGCATAATCCATCGGCGGTCGATTGGGATGCGACCCTACCGCGCTCATCTCTGCGACGCGTGGGGCCGGAGATTGTCCAGCCCCGCGCTCAAGGCACGAATTCTGCGTGTTCCCAGAAGCGTGCGTTCGGCTGTGCGCCCAGGCCGTGACCGGAGGGAAGTGTGTAGCCCTCGCGCTGGTATGCCATGTCGGTGTCGAGCATCTCCACCGACCGCGAGAAGATCGAGTGCTGCCACTCGTGGCGCCACAGACCCTCGATGACCGCTGATGCATGCAGGCTGGCGGCCATGAAAATGCCGCCGCCAATGGTGGCGTGCGGCGCGACCTGCACCCCGTGCGCTGCCGCCAAGCGTGCGATGCGCAGGAACTGGGTGATCCCGGTGTGGCCCATCTCTGGCTGCACATAGGCGAGCGTTCCACCGGCCAATCGCAACCGTGCGACATGGTCGGTGGGCCACTCTTCGCCGGCCGCCACGGGAATGGGGCTGTCGCCACCCAGCGCGATCAGCCCCGCAACATCCTCGGGCTTGAGCGGTGCTTCGATGAAGGTCAGCTGCGCCGGCAGCAGTTGCTCTGCCAGCGCTAATGCCTGCGCGTGATCGAACTTCCAGTGCAGGTCCACCATCAGGTGCACCGCATCGCCCAGCTCGCTGCGCAGCGCCTGCATTTCTTCGACGATGCCGTCATGGCTGACCACGGCATGCACCTTGAAGGCATCGTGGCCCTGCGCCGCAAACGCGCGCGCCATCGCCACCTTCTCCGCGACGGTTGCCGCCGGCAATCCCGATACATAGCCTGCAATGGTGTCGCGCCGCCGCTCACCCAGCAGCGCCCACAGCGGCTGTCCGGCCGCACGCGCGCGCAGGTCCCACAGGGCGATGTCCAGCGCCGCCAGTGCATCGGTGTGGAACCCGCTGCCGCAGCCACGCACGCGCATCAGGCCGTACAGGTCGTCCCAGATCTGCTCCACGTCTTCCGGCTCGCGCCCGATCAGTTCCGGCGCAAGCAGGTCGTTGATGATCTCGCAGGTCGCGCGCGGTGCGCAGATGCCATAGGTTTCGCCCCAGCCCACCGCACCATCGGCGGTGGTGACGCGCACCAGCACCGAGCGGTCCACGGTGGGGTAGAGCGTGCCGTTGCCTTTGCGCACCAGGTAGCCGCGCGCGTTGACCCGTTCGCCCGGCCCCAGCGGCCCCAGGTAGGGCGTGGTGCGCGGAACGGTGAGGATGAACGTTTCAACCTGTGTGACCTGGCTCACGCGTGGCTTCTCCGTGCCTGCCCGGGGACGGTATCCAACGGCAGCAGGTCGCTGATGCGATCCAGCAGGATATCCAGTTCGCGCGCATCGAACCGGTCCAGCGCCGGACCGGGCGCGCGCGCATGGTCGCTGCCGATCAGGCCGCGGCGCAGCAGGATGGCCTTGGTGAGCCGCCAGCGGAACACCGCCTGCATGCTCAGCAGCGGCAGGGTGCGCTCGAACAGTGTGCGTGCACGCTCCTGGTCGCCCGTCGCCCAGGCTGCCAGCATCGCCACATGCACCTCGGTGATTTCGCAGGCCGGCATCGTGCCGACCGCCCCGCGCGTGAGTTCGTCCAGCACGTAGCGGGCGCCGGCACCGCCGAACACCGCGCGCACGCTGCTGCCGGCGCGCTCGGACAGCGCGGTGATGCGGTGCCCCGAAGGCATCGTTTCTTCCTTGACATATTCAATGGCCGGGACGCGCGCGGTCAGCGCCACGACCTCTTCCACGCCCAGCCCAACGCCCATCGGCGCCGGAGCGTTCTGCAGCATGACCGCCACGCCCGACTCGCTGGCCAAGCGGCTGAAGAACGCAGCCATGCCCTCGGCATCACCGGCCAGCGCGTGCGGGGTCAGCACCATCGCCGCGCTCGCCCCGGCCTGGCCGCCGGCCTGGGCCAGCCGCACCGCGTCCTCCAGCGTGCGCGCGCTGGCGCCGACGATGAACGGCACGCGGCCGCGGTTCCAGCGGCCGATGCAGGCCGTCAGGTGCAGGCGCTCATCCAGCGTGAGCATGTCGTATTCGCTGGCCAGGCCCGGAAACACCACCCCGGCCGCGCCGGCGGCCAGGATGTACTCGAACACGGCTTCGGTCCCGGCCTCATCGAGCGCGCCGTGCGCGTCGAAGATGCTGGGAAGGATCGGGAAGACACCTTGCAGAACGGCCATTGCGCCGGGTCCTTGTTGAAATGCGTGTGCCATGGATAGCAACACTATGGAAGGGAAGTGGCCGCAGACGCTACAGGCAGGTCTTAATTCTTCGCTGCATTGCAGCGTGCGCGGCCAAATCATATTGCTATATTAGCTACACGCTGCCAAGCCGCAGCGCAGCAGCAACGACGAAAAAGCGCTGGATCCAGCTGGGCAGGTCGGGGGCCTGCAGCGGGATCCCTACCTTGGGAGAGGGCCGATACATGCTTCGTTTTCGACGTTCCACCCTGTTCACCGCCTTGGGCACCTGCCTGCTGGCGCCGATGCTGGCCGCCGCACAGGATGCGCCGCCCGCCACCACCACCACCGCCGGCAACCAGCAGGCGCAGACGCTCGACGCCGTGAGCGTCGTCGGCATCCGCGGCAGCCTGGAAGCCTCGCGCGACCTCAAACGCGATTCGCCGCAGATCGTCGATGCGATCGTGGCCGATGACATCGGCAAGCTACCCGACACCAACGTCGCCGAATCGCTGGGCCGGGTGGCCGGCGTGCAGCTCGAGCGCGGCATGGGCGAGGGCAGCGACATCCTGGTGCGCGGCCTGAAAGAGAACGTGCTGCTGTACAACGGCCGCCAGATCGTCGATGCCACCGGACGCGGCGGCAACGGCCTGGACCAGCTGGCCACCTCCACCTACGGCCTGCTCTCACTGGTGCCCTCCGAGCTGATCTCGCGGCTGGAAGTGACCAAGCTCGCCGGCGCCGACCAGATTTCCGGTGGGCTTGGCGGCATCGTCGACATCCACACCCGGCAGCCGCTGTCGGGCGACAGCGAGCAGAACGTGGTCAGCCTGGCCGGCACCTATGACGACATGGCCGATTCCTGGGGCCACAACGCCTTCGGGTTGATCTCGCGGCGCAACGAAGACCGCACCTTCGGTGCGCTGCTGTCGGCCACGTACGGCCGCCGCAACGTGGTGCAGCAGGGCCTGGACACCTTCTCCGGGTATGCCCGCTTCAACGACCCGACCGATCCCACCCGCACGCGCTTCGGCAGTACCGACATGCGCGCGCAGAACATCGACGATGACCGCACCAAGGTCGGCCTCAGCGCGGTACTGCAGTGGCGCCCGGCCGATGGCGTAGAACTGTCCTGGGATACCTTCTATTCCCGGCAGAAGGCCGAGCGCGACCGCTACTGGATCGCCTTCAACCCCTCCGCCGGCCTGAGCAACGCGGTCTACTCCGACCACGATATCCTGCTGGCCGGCCGATCCACCGGCACCGTGCTGCTCAACACCGAAGTGGCCGACATCGATTCGGACACCCTGTCCAGCGCGCTGCGTGCCAGCTTCCAGGTCGGCGAACGCGTAACCGGGTCGGCCGAACTGGACTGGGGCCGTTCCACCGCCAGCTACAACCAGCGCTACATGCGGCTGGCGCCGATGGCCGGGCTGACCTCGGTCACCGACTTCGACCTGCGCAGCGGCAGCTTCGGCAGCTTCAATGTCAGCGGCGTCAACGTGGTCGATCCGGCGCAGTGGCGCATGACCATCCTGTTCGACAACGACTGGCGCGCACAGACCGATTCGCGCGCGCTGCGCACCGACTGGAGCCTGGCCTTCGACAATGGCCCGCTGCGTTCGCTGGACGTTGGCGCGCGCTTCAGCCGCCTGGAAAGCCTGCAGGACCCACGCCGCGCCGACATCCGCCCGGCCGGCGGCATTCCGGTGACGCAGATGGATCCCTACATCCGCGTGTACAGCAACAACGACTTCCTGCCGGGCGAATTCGCCGGCCTGCCGCGCGATTACCTGGGGGCGTTCCGCGGCACCTTCGGCGGCTGCGGCAGCTTCACCACGCTGCCGCAGATCTCCCAGAACCCGCAGTGCCTGGATCCAGCCAACACCGCGCTGGCCTATTCGGCCACCTTCAGCGTGGATGAAGACTTCCTCGAGGCCTACGCCAAGCTCAACTGGGACACCGAGGTGGGCGGCATGGCGCTGGGCGGCAACGTCGGCCTGCGCTTCGTGGGTCGTGACCTGACCTCGCGCGGCAACCTGATCAGCGGCACCGGTGCGCTGACCCCGTCCAGCTTCGAGCGTGACGACCGCGAGGTGCTGCCCTCGGCGGTGGCCAAGCTGCAGATCAGCGACAGCCTGGTACTGCGCGGCGGTGCGGCCAAGGTGGTCGCCTTCCCCAATACCGAAGACCTCAACAACGGCGTGACCCTCAACAACAACGCCGTGTTCGATGCCAACGGCGTGCAGACCTCGCCGGGCACCGGCAGCGGCGGCGCACCGGCCCTGGATCCGTTCAAGGCCACCCAGTACGACCTGTCGCTGGAGTGGTACTACGGCGGCCAGGGCCTGCTCTCGGCGGGCCTGTTCTACAAGGACGTGTCCACCTTCATCGTGCAGCGCCAGAGCGCGGAAACCTACAGCAACGTCAACTTCCTGGTGCTGCGCAAGATCAACGGCGACAAGGCCAAGGTGAAGGGCGCGGAGCTGTTGGCGCAGGTCCCCTTCAGCGGCATGTTCGATGGCTTCGGCGTGGTGGCCACCTACACCTGGATCGACTCGGAAACCCCGATCACCGACATCAACGGCAACGCCATGACGTTCCCGGGCCTGTCCAAGAACAACGCCAACCTGATCGGCTACTACGAGAACGGCCCGTTCGGCATCCGCCTGGCCTACAACTGGCGTGACGAATACCTGGTGGGCCTGTCGGCAGCGTCCACGGGCATCTACAACGATACCTACAAGGACCTGTCGGCATCGATGAGCTACGATTTCAGCGAGCGCCTGTCGCTGAAGCTGGAAGGCAACAACCTGCTCGACAGCGAACAGCGCACCTTCGACGGCTATGCCGAAGGCCTGCGTACCAACGTGGTGTTCGGCCGGTCCTACAAGGCCAGCCTGACCTACCGGTTCTGAGCATGGTTCCTCTGGAAAGGAAGGGCAGAGCATGAGCGAGGCGGGAATGCAGGGGCGCACGGTGCTGGTGACCGGTGCGGCCAGCGGGATCGGCGCGGCAGTGGTCACGCGGCTGCGCGCCGATGGCGCCCGGGTGGCGGCGCTGGACCAGGGCGTATCGAGCGGGGCCGATGCCACGGCGGTGGCCGACCTGCGCTCGCCGGATGCGGTCAGTGCTGCCATTGCCGACCTGCGCGCTGCGCTGGGGCCCTTTGATGCGCTGGTGCATTGCGCCGGCATCTGTCCGCCGGGCAGTACGCTCGACAGCACCGACGACCTTTGGCTGGACGTGTACTCGGTCAACGTGCTCGGTGCGCTGCGGGTGATGCGCGAGCTGGTGCCGGACATGCGCGGACGCGGTGGCAGCATCGTGCTGGTGTCGTCGATCAACGCGCGTTTCGCCACGCCGGGGCTGGCGGCCTATGCCGCGTCCAAGGCCGCGCTGGAGGAAATGGCGCGCACCGCCGCGCTGGAGTTGGCCCCGGACAACATCCGGGTCAACACCATCGCACCGGCATCGGTGGATACGCCGATGCTGCAGGCCTCGTTCGCGCGCGCAGCCGACCCCGCCGCCGCACGGCGCAGCAACGAGCAACGACATCCGCTGGGACGCCTGGGTACGCCTGCAGACGCTGCCGAGCTCGCCCTGTTCCTGGCCTCGCCGCGCAGTGGCTGGATTACCGGTTCGGTGTTTGCGCTGGATGGTGGTGCAGGGGTGACCCGGCGATGAGTGGGCAGGACACGAACTACATCATCGGCATCAACTGGGGCAGCACCAACTTCCGCGCTTACCGGATCGAAGCCGACGGCACGGTCAGCGCGACGATCGAACAGCCGCGCGGCATTGCCGGGCTGGAGCGGTCGCAGATGCAGGCGCTGCTGGAGGACGTGGCAACCGCGTGGCCGCATGCCTCGCGGATCTATGCCAGCGGCATGATCGGCTCGAACATCGGCTGGAGTGATGCGGGATACGTGGAATGCCCGGCATCCCCGCACGCCATCGCCGGGCACCTGCATGAGGTGCGGATCGGTACGCATGGGGTGGCCATCGTTCCGGGGCTGGCCTGCCGGCGCGGCGACGGCGCGCCGGACATCATGCGCGGGGAGGAAACCGAGCTGCTGGGGATGGTCGCGCTCGGCACGATTCCCGCCACTGGACTGGTGGCCTTGCCCGGCACCCACAGCAAATGGGTGCGGCTGGAACAGGGTGTGGTGGTGGAGTTCATGACCGCGATGTCGGGCGAGATCTTCGACCGGCTCACCGCAGCCGGATTGCTGGCGTCGGTTGTTGACGGTCCGGCCGAAGACGGCGAGGCGTTCATCGACGGCGTGCGGACCGCGCAGGGCGGTGCAGGATTGGCCACCCTGCTGTTCGGCGCGCGGGCGCGGGTGATCCGCAGCGACCTCGCCCGGCGCGAGGGAGCTTCCTACCTGCGCGGCCTGCTGATCGGCGCGGAGCTTGCCGATGTCCGCCGTTATTGGCCAGACGCATTGAACGAGGTGCCGCTGATCGGCGCCGCGCCGGTGTGCGCGCTGTATGCGCGCGCACTGCAGGAGCTGGGGGGCTCCGGCAGTGCGATTGCCTCACAGCAGGCATCAACGCGCGGTTTCCTGGCGTTGCACCAGGCAGCGGGAGCGGTGGCATGAGTGCGCATGATGCAGCGTTCGACCGTGCACTGACCGAGACCGGCCTGATCGCGATCCTGCGCGGGCTGAGCGGCGACGACGCGATTGCCGTGGTGGAGGCGCTGTACGCCGCTGGCGTGCGGTTGGCGGAGGTGCCGCTCAATTCGCCGGACCCGTTCACCACCATCGCCGCGCTGGTTGCGCATTTTGAAGGGCGCATGCTGATCGGTGCCGGCACGGTGGTGAACACCGATGCCGTCGAGCAGCTCGCCTCCATCGGCTGCGTATTCTGCGTGTCGCCCAATACCGATCCGGCGGTGATCGCTGCCGCGGTGGCGAAGGGCATGATCCCTTTGCCGGGGTTCGTCACCGCGACCGAAGCGTTCGCCGCCATCGCCGCCGGCGCCCGCCATCTCAAGGCGTTCCCGGCCCATGGCGCGCGACCGCAGTTGTCGGCGTTGTCGGCGGTGTTGCCAGCCGGCGTGACCCTGATCGCCGTGGGTGGCGCAAGCGTGGGCGACATCGGTGCATACCGCGAAGCAGGCGTTCGCGCCTTCGGTGTCGGCACCGATCTGTACCGTCCTGGCCGCGCCGCCGATGAGGTTGGCCAGCGCGCTGCGGCTTGGATCCAGGCCTTGCAGGCGCCCGCCGCACCGGTGGCCACGCTGGTGCATGCCGCGCAGGCGATGGTGGGCGAGTCGCCCCTCTTCGATGCGGGCGGCACCTTGTGCTGGGTCGACCCGACCGTGCCGTGCCTGCTGCGGTGGGATGGAGCGGCGTGCACGCGCGTGGCGTTGACCGAACCGGTATGGGCGTTGGGGCAGGTGGGGTCCGGGCTGGTCGGCAATGGAGAGACGCACTTCCTGCGGCTGGTGGCGGACGGAAGCATCACCGCCGGCCCGGAGATCGATGTTGGTGCGGGGTGCCGGCTCAACGATATGGTGGTGGACAGCCTGGGCGGGCTGTGGGGCGGTTCCATGCATCGCGGCCTGTTGTCCGGCCGGGGCGCGCTGTTCCATGCAGGCAGTGTCGAGTTGCCCGCGCATCGCGTGGCGGAGGGGCTGGGCGTGGCCAACGGCATGGCCTTCTCCGCAGACGAAAGCACGCTGTTCGTGATTGATACGCTGGCGCGCACGCTGCTGGCCTATGCGGCCAATATCCACGCCGGCACCCTGGGCGAACCGCGCGTGGTGACCGACTTCCTCGGCGTGCCCGGCAAACCCGACGGCATGACGATGGGGCCCGATGGTCATCTATGGGTGGCGATGTGGGGCGGGCATGCGGTAGTGGAACTCGCACCCAACGGCGCGGTCCTGCGCTCGATCCCGGTACCGGCCGCGCACGTGGGCAGCCTGGCATTCGGCGACGACGGACGCCTCTTCATCACCACCGCGCGGGCGCGGCTGTCCGAATCAGACCTCGCCCGCTCACCCGGAGCAGGCGGCCTGTTCGTGGTGCGTCCGTAGGATCAACGACGGGCGGCGGCAATTGCTTTGATGCGCGCCTGGGCCAGGGCTTCGCCTACCGCCGGCCCCTTCAGCTGCGCTAGATCCAGATCGCGGGCCTGTACTGACAACGCCGCCTGGTGCAGCCGCTTGAGTGTTTCACCCTGCGGGTACGGCCGATCCTCGAAGCCGAGGCGGCCACGCGCATCCGCCTCGCAGCACACCGCGATCCTGGCGATCCGTTCCGGCCGCCGGAACCCATCGCAACGGCCCAGCAGCTCCAGCACCGTGCCATCGCGCAATTCGTCGATGCGGTGCACGTTGAGATGGTCGCGGCACACCGCCTCGGCCAGCTGACGGTGATCCAGCGGAACCTTCAGGCGATCACACAGCGCACGCAGCGGTTCCAGCCCGCGCTGCTCATGCATCACATGGCGCGGCCATTCCGCTTGCGGAGTCAGCGCCTTGCCCAGGTCGTGGGTAAGCGCGGCGAATCCCGCCAGGTCATCACCCGGCGCCAGCTGCGCGGCGATATCGCTGACCATTTCCTGGTGCACGCCCGTATCCACCTCCGGGTGGTACTCGGCACGCTGCGGCACTCCGTATAGCGCGTCCAGTTCTGGCAACACCGCCCCCAGCGCACCAGCATCGTGCAGCGTGCGCAGGAAGGCCGACGGTTGCGCCGAACCGAGCACGCGGCGCAGTTCCTGCCAGACCCGTTCGGGCACCAACGCATCGAGCTCGCCGCTGTCGGCGATCTGCCGCATCAGCTGCATCGTTTCCGGCGCCACCGTAAAGCCCAGCGGTGCAAAGCGCGCCATGAAACGCGCCGCGCGCAGCACCCGCAGTGGATCTTCCACGAAGGCGGGCCCCACATGCCGCAGCACGCGCTGTTCAATGTCGCGCACACCGCCGTAGGGGTCCACCAGTTCGCCGCTGGCCTCATCGCAGGCAATGGCGTTGATGGTGAAGTCCCGCCGCAGCAGGTCTTCTTCCAGCGTCACCGAGGGATCGGCATCAACGACGAAGCCCCGGTAGCCGCGCCCGGACTTGCGCTCGGTCCGCGCCAGCGCGTATTCCTCGCCCGTATCCGGGTGCAGGAATACCGGGAAATCCTTGCCCACGGCCTTGTAGCCCAGCGCTTCCATTTCCGGCTGGGTGGCGCCGACCACCACCCAGTCGCGGTCGCCGGCAGGACGCTGCAGCAGGCGGTCGCGCACGGCGCCGCCAACGAGATAGATCTTCATGGGCCCATGATGCCACGGCCGGCAACACCGGCCGTTGGCAGGCCCTCAGTCGCCGCCCCTCTCCGCATCCGTCGGGCAGGTGAACGCCTTCCGCTTCGCCTGCAGCCGCCCGTTCATGCGGTCGGTCACCGGCAGCGCATCGCCATTCAACCGCCAGTCGTAGATCACGCTGAAGGCCAGGATCCGCGCCACATACTCGCGGGTTTCCTTGTAGCTGATGGTCTCGATCCAGATATCCGGATCGAAGCCCGGCCGCTGCGACTGCCAGCGCGCGGTCGGGGTCGGTCCGGCGTTGTACGCGGCGATGGTCACATAGGGCAGGCCTTCGTACTTGTTCATCAGCTGGCGCAGGTAGGCAGTGCCGATGGCGATGTTGGTGTCGGCGTCATACAGGCTGGCCGCACCGCCATAGTTGGTCAGGCCGATGGTCTTGGCCACGCTCGCGCCAGTGGCCGGCAGTACCTGCATCAGCCCCATCGCATTGGCCGGCGAACGGGCCTTCGGGTTGAAGATGCTCTCGGCGCGGATCTCGGCGGCCACCCAGGCCGGGTCGATCGCGTTGCGCGCCGACTCACGGCGGATCGCATCATCGTGGTGCAGCGGGAAGCGCAGGCTGTACAGGCGCTGCTCTTCCGGGGTCTTGCCCAGCGAGAACACCGCGCGGTCGAACCAGCCGTTGTCGCGCGCCACTTCCACCGCGATGCGGCGCTGGGTGGTGTCGAAGCGGGTGAGGGCATCGTTCCACTCGGCCACGGCCCAGCCCGAACGCTCGATCTTGAACAGCTCCATCGCGCGCACGATCGCCGGATCACGTGCCACCGTGGCCTGCGCCTGTGCACTGTCCTTGGGCTCCACCGGGCACAGCGTGTAGGTGCTCTGGCCCAGCTGGTCGGCGGCCAGGAAGCCATGGAAGGTGGCCGCGCGCGCCGCTTCGCGGTACAGCGGCAATGCCTCGTTGCGCTTGCCCGTCTTGTCCAGCATGCGCGCCTCGAAATAGCGCCAGCGCGAGTCGCTGCGCTGCTTCGGCTCCATCTTGCGGATCGCCGCCAGCGTGGCCGGCCAGTCGCCGCGCGACATCGCCTCGCGTGCCCGCCACTCGTGCAGGCGCTCGTCATAGGCCGAATCCGGCACGGCATTGAGCCGGCGTGCGGAGTCGGGCCCATAGGACGCCACCGTCCATAGCGCGATCTGGTACTTCACATCCGCCTGCTGGGCGGCGCTCAGCTGTAGCGCGTTGGCGTACTGCGGCAGCTGCTGCTCGGTCGCGTCCGGGTCGGCCTTGGCCAGCTTGGCCAGGCCATCAGTGGCGATGCGCCGGCTGCGTTCGTTGCGCGGCCAGTTCAGCGCGCTGGCATTGGGCTTGTCCACGAACGCGGCATAGGTGGTGGCCAGCGCCAGGTCGGCGGCCGGCAGCCCGCGGGCGGCACTGCGCATTACCCCCGGCTCCTGCGCATCGGCCGCGGCATCGATGCGCTCCCAGCGCAGCTCCGCGCTCAGTCCGCCCTTGGCATCCAGCACCGCAAAAACGGGATCGCAGGCATCGGGCAGGGACTTGCCGGTGCTGCGCCAGATCGCCTGGGCCTCACTGACCCACTGCGCATCGGCCTTGCCGGTGGCTTGGCGCGCATTGAGCTGGGCGCAGCGCAGGCCGACATTCTCGGTGGGCGCCCAGTTCGCCAGCAGGGTGGGCCAGTCCTGGCGCCGGGCTACCGCCGGCAACCAAACGCTGCGGAAGCTGCTGGCCACGGCCTGGCCGTTGTAGCGCTTGAGGAAGTCCTGGGCCTGGGCAGTGGTGACCGTATCGATGTTGCGGCGCAGGTTGGCGTACTCCAGCCAGCCATACAGCGGATGTTTTGCCAGCCCCGCCGCCTGGCCGGGATCGAACTGGCCGCGTTCGGCATTCTCGATGGCCGCCTTCATCTGCGCGCGCTGGGTGTCCAGGCTCTGGGCACCGGCATCGGCGCCCACGCCCGTGCAGGCGAGCAGGGTGGCGGAACTGAGGATCAGGAGGGGGAGTCGGTTCATGCCGAAAGGATAGCGGGCAGGGGTGAAAGCCGGTGACGGCAAGCCAACTCAATGATGAACGGCACCCGTCGCCCCCCTGAACAGGCGTAACGCACGGGCGTAATGTCAAAGCCGCCAGCCCCAACGACTGCAGGAGACTGAAACGAAACGGTAGCGCCGGCCGTTGGCCGGCCCGCAGGAAAAACCAACAACAAGGACCCACACCATGGCATTCAGTGCAGCAGGCAATTCCGGACCACTGGCCGACATCAACGTCACCCCGTTGGTGGATGTAATGCTGGTGCTGTTGATCATCTTCATCGTGACCGCCCCGATGGTGTCCATGCCCATCCCGGTCAACCTGCCGCAACCCACCACCGTGGTACCGCCCACCGCACCGCCGCCGCCGATCGAACTTCGCGTGGACGCCAGCAACCAGGTCAGCTGGAACGGCCAGATGGTTGCGGTCAGCTCCCTGCAGCAGCGCATGCAGGACGCCGCACAGGCCAACACCGGCAACGTTCCCGAACTGCGCATCGCCACCGACCCGAACGCCGAGTACGACGTGATGGCCAAAGTGCTGGCTGCGGCCAACAACGCGCACATGGAAAAGATCGCGTTCGTGAACCCGTAGCAGAACGAGCGGCCCGCCGAACGGTGGGCCGCTTCCGCGTCACCAACAGCTACGCCGGTAGGTACCGACCGTTGGTCGGTACACTCTCTGACTGCACCGAAGGCGACACCGCCTCCATCACCAGCCGATGTCGCTGCGCCTATGGTCTTGTAGGAAATCCCCGCGTAAGCCTGTCAGACAAGCCGAAAATCGCGGCAAAAGAAGCGGCAGTCACACCATTGAGTGAGAGCGGTCACACTTTCCCGCCTTGCCCACAGCGCTTTCCTCGCGCATAAACCTCCCTGTCACTCACCGCCCGCATAGTCGGTCTACGCGGTGACGCCCGAATGATGTTTCCAGTCAAACGCGCAGTCTGCCTCCAGGAAGGAGTACAGGGATGTCCAGCTTAACCCCGCACCGCACGCGCCAACGCGTGCTCGTTACTCTCATCGCGCTTTCATCCGCCTCTTTCGCGCACGCGCAGGAAGTGGAGAAGAAGTGGGAAACCATGATTACCTTTGGTCAGCCCAAGAACACAGAGGGCGAGGTCCAGGGCGCGATCGAGAACATCTACGCCTCTTACCAGTCCGGCGGCCCCTTCAGCTGGCACGTTGCCAAACAGACCGTCGCCAAAGACAAGGTCCTGTACGACTACCAGATCAAGCCGGAGGCGCTGCAGCGCACCGACTGGAATTACATTCTCAACTCGCAGGACTACGCGACCGAGGACGCGCTGATCGCGGCGATCAAGACCGCATTCGTCTCGTCCCCACAATGTCCGGCGACGGAAGTCACTCCCGGGACCTGGACCGGGATTCCTGGCGGCGGCGCAGGCACCGGGCCGGATGGCAGCAACACCGGCGAGGACGCCAATTACGCGGTGGCGGTGCAGTTCCATGACTCAGTGACGGGCGCGTGCTCCGTCACGCCGGCCACGCAGTACGTGCAGCGAACGCGCACGGTCAAATGCCCCAACAACACGATCATGGCTTGGCGTCCTGATCTGGACGCCTGTGGCATGGATCCCATGCAGGAGCAGAGCAGCGCACAGATGCGCACCTATTCCAGCACGCCGTTGACGAACCAATGCCTGTTGGGCAACCCGTGCGAACCCACAACCGGCAACAAGACCCAACCGGAACCGGATCTGGACTACGGCTGGATCCACTTCACACGCTACTTCCAGTCCATGACCTCCACGGCGGGTGGTGCGTTCGGACAAGGCTGGACGCACTCGCACAATCTGCGCCTGGCGATCGGCACGGATCCCACCACGTTCCCGCCGGGTACGGAACTCAACGTGGGATTGATCCAGGCCGACGGCACGCACGGTGCCTTCCAGAAGGTGGGCGCTGCCTACGAAGCCATCGATGGCAGTGGCGATCGAATCGTCCCGCAGGGGACAGAGTGGCAGCTCTTCCGCGCTGACGAGGTTCTGACCTTCGATGCAGGTGGCCGGTTGAAGTCGCGCGCCCGCGAGGATGGTACGACGCTGACATATGAGTACGATTCGCGTGGGCGTCTCGCTTCCATTGCCCACACAAGCGGCCGGACGCTGGGATTCCATTACGACGCGCCGCAAGGCGCCTACCTGATCAGCGCGCTCTCGGTGGCGGGCCAGATGGTGGCGTCGTACACCTACACCCCGACTGCACAGGTGGCCACCGCCACCTATGCCGACGGCGCAACCCGTGTCTACCATTATGAGGACAGCCGCTTCCCGCTGTACCTCACCGGCATTACCGCCGAGGACAACCAACGGTTCGGCTGGTACGCCTATGACGCCAAGGGGCGCGTGACCTGTAGCCGCCATTCGGGTGACTGCAGCCAAGCCGATGTCGGAATTGATGGCACGCAGCTGGTCTACACCGCTGCAGGTACCACCGTCGTTACCGATGCCTTGGGCCATGTCACCACCTATGGCCTTACCGGTACCGCCAGCGGCGGTTATCCACGCAAGGTCACTGCGCTGACAGATACCCAGGGCGCTGTCAGCCGCACCTATTACCCCGTAGCACAGGACTTCCGCCGCAGGCTGGACACGGTCACCGACCGTCGGGGGATACAGACCAAGTACGCCTACAGCACCGGAACAGACCCGGTTGGCGGCCAGGTGGTCAACGTGCAGATCATGACCGAGGCCGTGGGCCTGCCAGAACAGCGCATCATCGAAACGCATACGGATGCGACCAGCAACCGGGTGACACTCAGCAGGGTGGGTAATCGCGAGACGCGCATTACCCGCAACACCTGGCTGCAGCCCACCAGCATTACGGTGAGGGATATCTCCACCGACGAGCTTCGCACCACCACGCTGAGCTACTGCGAGGCAGCGGATGTGGCGGCCGGTGGCACCTGCCCGGTGCAGGGCCTGCTCAAGCAGGTGGATGGTCCACGCACTGACGCAAATGACGTAGTCACCTACGCCTACTATGCGGCCGACGATGCCGGCTGCGCTCCCGGTGGCACCGGCACGTGCAACTTCCGCAAGGGCGACTTGTTGAGCGTGACCAATGCAGCGGGACACAGCTCACAGACGTTGGTGTACGACGCCAACGGCCGGCCGCTCTCGGTGGTGGACAGCAACGGCGTGATCACTGATTTCACCTACCATCCGCGTGGCTGGCCCACCTCCGTCACCGTGCGGGGTGATTCCGCCGCCACCAACCGCACCACCCAGATCAGCTACTGGCCCACAGGCCAGGTGCAGGAAGTGGTCGAGCCCGATGGCAGCACGGTCACCTATGTCTACGACGCTGCCCAGCGCCTGACCGACATTGCCGACAATGCAGGTAACACCCTCCACTACACGTTGGACAACGCCGGCAACCGACTCAAGGAAGACACGGTGGATGCCGCTGGCACGCTGCGCCGCACCCTGTCCCGCATCTACAACACGTTGGGCAAGCTGACCACGCTGAAGGATGCCGGCAACCACGCCACCGTCTTCACCTATGACCTTGAAGGCAACCCCGCAAGTCTGACCGACGCCCTGCAGCGGGTCACCACCCAACAGCATGACCCTCTGGGACGCCTCGCCCGTACCCTGCAGGATGTGGGGGGCATCGAGGCGGAGATCAAGTCCAACTACAACGCGCTGGACCAGGTGACCCAGGTCACCGACCCCAAGGGGCTGCATACTACCTATGCCTACAACGGCTTTGGAGACCTGACCGGGCAGGTGAGTCCTGACAGCGGAACGACGGGCTTTACCGTGGATGCGGCCGGGAACCGGAAGACCCGCACCGACGCTCGCGGCATCACCGCCTCCTATCACTATGACGCGCTCAACCGCCTGACCGGAATTGCCTATCCGGACCCCAACCTGGACGTTGGCTACACCTACGACACCGCACCCGCTGTCTGCGATGCCAATGAACGCTTCGCCAAGGGGCGGTTGGGATACGTGCAGCACGCAGCGGGCAGCACCGCGTATTGCCATGACCGGTTCGGCCAGGTCACGCGCAAGGTCCAGACAGTGAACGGTGTCAGCCACACCCTGCGCTACGCATACACCAACGCTGGCCGACTGGCCCAGCTGACCTACCCCGATGGCAGTGCCGCCGACTATGTACGAGACAACCTTGGTCGCATCACAGAGATAGGCCTGACGCGCCCGAGCCAGGCACGGCAGGTGGTAGTCACCAACGTCACCCATGCACCGTTCGGCCCGTCCACCGGTTGGACTTACGGCAATGGCCGCCAGCTCCAGCGTCCCGTGGATACCGACTACCGTCCACAGGCCGTCCATGATCCGGCGCCGGGCGGCCTCTCACTGAGCTTCGGCTACGACGCTGTGGACAGTATCACGGAGTTGAAGAATGGGACTGGCAGCGAAGTACTGGCCAAGTATGGCTACGACACGCTGGGCCGACTGACCCAGACGCAGGACGGCGCCACCAGCACCCCGATCGAGACCTACGGCTACGACGCTACCGGTAACCGGACGTCGCTTACGACATCGTCTGGAACGGTAAGCTACACCTATCAGGCCGAGAGTCATCGTCTTGGTGCCATAGACGGTGTTGAACGTAGCTACGACGCCGCTGGCAACATGATCCGACTGGAGGGGAATGAGTTGGTATACAGCGACGCCAATCTTATGACCCAATTGAGACAGGCCAGTGCGGTGTTGAATGCCTACACCTACAATCATCAAGGAGAGCGTCTCCTACGCGTCACGAGCTCTGGTGAGGCCAAAACTTCTCTGTACGACGAAGCCGGCCATTGGGTAGGAGATTATGGCCTTCCTGGAGATCCAATACAGCAGGCGATCTGGTTGGAAGATCTCCCCGTCGCGCTAATCAACGTCGCCTCAGTCGCAGCAGCTGAACTCGCATACATAGAGCCGGATCACTTGGGCACGCCTCGAGTCGTAGTTGATTCGATACGTGATGTGTCGATCTGGGAGTGGGATATCAAGAGTGAGGTATTTGGAAACCAGTCGCCGAATACTGACCGGGATGGAGATGGAGTGCAGTTTGGCTTCACGTTGCGATTCCCTGGGCAGCAGGCCACAGGGCCGCAAAGCATGGTCTACAACCGGTGGCGGTACTACGATCCCTCGTCAGGTCGGTACTCGCAGGCCGATCCGATTGGCCTGGCCGGCGGAATAAATCGCTACGCCTACGCTCTCAGTAGTCCGTTGAGGTTCTTCGATCCAAATGGCCTGGATGTTGCGACCATTCACAATGGGCCAACCGATGGGAATCCGGCTGGTCACACGGCAAGTGCCGTCACCGGGAAGGGCGTCTACAGCTACGGGAATTCCACGGCTGCGGGGACCAGCTTTGCCGGGTACATTGCGAGAGAAGCGGGTAGGCGTGACACAGTGGTTACGGTGACAAGGACCTCCGCTGCGCAGGACAGTAAAGTGATGGATTACTTCAATTCGTTCCCGGATACCAGCCTTCCCCATTGGGCTAAGGGAATCATCACAGATCAAACTTGCGCAAGTCGTGCGTCGGGAGCGTTGAGAGCTGCGGGTGAAACTTTATACACGAATCCCTATCCGTCGTACTTGAAAAACTACATGGAGAAAAACATGGAGACTGATCGCTACGTTATACCTAGAGGAAGCAAGGTGATTCCCGGTGAGCTTCTACAGTTTGAGCCGGCGCGATGAGGCGGACGGTTCACCTCATGCTGGTAACCCTGTTGACGCTTTCCGGGTGTGGGCGGACGACGCAGGCCCAAGTCATCTATGACGCGCTTCGGACGGAAAATACCGCTCTGCTGGATGAGAAGTTGGCGCAGGGAGTAGACGTAAACGGTGCTGTGCTCGACGGTTGGACGCCACTCCCATTCAGTGTGGCAAATGGAAAGATTGCGTCAGCGGAATGGCTGATAGGCAATGGCGCCGATGTGGACTCGATGGACGGTGGGGGGAACAGTGCTCTCTTTTGGGCAGTGAAATTGAAGAATGAAAGGGCAGTCAGGCTCTTAATTAAGAAGGGGGCCGACCCGTGCCTCGCAGGTCCCCGCGGCGAGACGGCTGTTTCCATGGCGATGGCGTATGGCCAAACTAAGCTCGCAGAGGAGTTAGGGCGCTGTGGGATGTAGTGCCTGCCGAATGTGCGGTGCTTCAGCGGCGATGATCGCATGAGCGAGCTCAAATAGGCCGACACGCTATTGGAGGCCTGCGCCTACAACCAGCGAGGAGAGCGAATACTGCGTTCCGCAAACTCAGGCGATGGCTGGACTCTGGCTGAGTAGCCAGTCGCCAATTGATGGTTGCTTGGATCAGGGTGCAGGCTGGAACTACAGCATCTCGCAGTGCCGGAGCAGTTGAGCCCTCCAACTGATGCTTGCGTGAGGGTGCAGCAGATGCTGATTCCATGAGTGCTGGCGCACGCCTTGGCGTGTGTGCTTCTGGCAGCATGTATCGAAGGCGTTCGAATTGTTTTCAGTGGAGATCGCTTGAACATTGGCCTTCAATAGAGTCTATGTCCTGGGAGGGTGCGCGGATGAAGGTTTTCTATGTCGATAAATTATGAGGTTCTGCTTCGTTTGCTGCCACGGCCATCCAGCTCCCATGTCGTCTTCGACGATGGTCGTGTAGTGATTCAAGGGCGAGATGGCGATGATCGCGTGATCTTGGAGATAGCGTTTTCCTCGGTGAATTTCATCTGTGTTTCTGATGAAGGTGCTCGGTTGAGGCTTTTTGCTGATATGGGAGAGGCGCGTGGTGCTTTGGTTCGGTGTCATGAGGGAACAATGATGAATTACTACATTGAGGAATCACTGGGTACGGCCTCCGGCCCTGGGTTGCTGCACTACATTCTCATGATAGGTGAAGAGGTGATTGACGTGATCTCTCCTGGTGAGCCGGAAGTGTTTCTGAGTTGTTAGTCGAGTTGGCGCACAGGTGGTTTTAGCCTTGGTTTTTGTCAACATATCGCTTCGTGTATAGGTACGACGTATGGCAGGAAGTTTGCGTAGAAGAGTTCGGTCGATCATCACTTTTGCATCGGTCGTTACGCTGCTGATTGCATGCGATGATGGAACTAGGGGGGAGCTTGATTCCAAGAAAATATATGGAGACATGAGTGGCCTGTACTATGGCGCGATGTGCGAATCTGGAAGTCAGGAGCTGAGCAATCTTCGATCCAGGGCGGTCCGGATTGCAGTCGATGGGGATGGCTGCGCAGTTCTATACTTGGACGGTGTTGATCCTAAGGGAGCGCTGCTGGTATATCCCGGAGGGGACGGCGTCAGGCTTGAGTGCAGTGGACTCGAAGCAAAGCTGAAGAAAAGTGGTGCTCACACCCGTGTCCTAAGTCGGGTTCGAGAGAAGTGCGGTGCGAAGTGAGTGGAGATAGCTTCGGATCCATGTCCTGTATGGAAATCAGGCTTACTGCGGCCACATTCGGACCGAATATTTCATATGGTTGGGGCGGTGCCTCGAGAGGATCAGCCAGTACGACGACTTCATACGCAGCCTGGTGGAGACCGGTGGCGAAGTTGAGTTCTATGTAAGTGCGTTCTTGAGCGGATTGTGTGGGTTTCAGTTCCATAGCGCATTGCTCGGTCGGATCGCTGCGGCTGGGATAGGCCGATCGGTTGAGCTGTATCCGAAGGACGATTGAGGAAGCAACGCATAGGGGGCACTGCGATGAAGTCGCTTGGCTGCTTGCTCGTTCTTGTTGTGCTGGGGTTCCTACTTCTGCCCGCGCCCGCACTGGCGGCGGTTTCCGTTGGGGTGCGCGTTGCCGACCACGAGCGAACCCTGCCTCAGCTCAGCGCGGTGACAGTGGCGCAGGACACTGCGCTGCAGACCCGCCTTGGCGCGCAGCTGGCCCGCCACCTGGCCGGGGCCACCACCGGTTACCAACGGCTCGACGAGCTGTCGATGAACCTGCACGAGCGCAGGCTGAAGCTGTACGACAGGTTGGGCATGGGGCCGCTGCGGGTCGACCTTGTCTGGCCTGACCGCTCCCGCACGGTCTACTCCATGGACGGCAACAGCAACCGCCGGGCCGGCTATGTCACGGGTCAAAGCCGCGACCCCTACGGCAATCAGCTGCCGGACCAGAGTGCTGCCCAGCGCGCGGGTGCGGTGTCGCTGGTCGGGTCGTACCAGTTCCAGAATGTCCGCAACCGCCAAGCGTGGGTGCGGGCCGCACGGGCGCAGGGCATCCCCGTGCAGGTCGACACCCCTTCTGCCACCCGCCTGCAGTGCCGATGGTCGGGCACCGCTTTGAGCTGCCATACGGAATAGGGCGCTTCCGTCCGGAATTCGGCTGCTGCGCAGCCGCTCGTCGGCTCAGATCGGCCGCTCGGTGCCGCATCCGTAACGTCTGCGTGAAATCCACACTTTCATCACGCCTTCATCTTTACAGGTTGTTTACAAAGGAGACGCTGCCGCGCTTCAAGGGGAAGGCGAGGCGGCCCCAGCAAGCCATTCCTTTGGAGAGAGAGCGAATGAACAACCTGCATTACCGCCCCTTGGCGGCTGCCGTAGCGCTGTGCCTGCTGTCCGTCCCCGCCCTTGCCACCGCGCAGGATGCTCCCCGCACCACCACCGAACTGGACCGGGTGGAAGTCACCGGTACCCGCATCAAGCGCGCCGAGGTCGAAGGCCAGGTGCCCATCCAGACCCTCACCCGCACCGAGATCGAACGCACCGGCCTGAATTCCATCGGCGAGGTGCTGCAGCAGCTGACCGGCTCCGGTTCGGCGCTGAATGCGAAGTTCAACTCGTCGGGCAACTTCGGCTTCCCGCCCGATGGCAGCGGCGTGGGCGCCGGTTCGGCCCAGGTTGACCTTCGCCACCTGGGCGCCAAGCGCGTGCTGGTGCTGGTCGATGGCATCCGTTGGGTCAACGAGTCCTCCGCCTCGGGCGTGGGCGCGGCCACCGACCTCAACACCATTCCGCTGGCGATCGTCGAGCGCATCGAAGTGCTCGAAGACGGCGCCTCGTCGCTGTACGGTTCGGACGCGATTGCCGGCGTGGTCAACATCATCACCCGCCGCGAGTTCGATGGCGGCCAGGTCACGGTGAACTACGGTGAGTACAGCAAGGGCGATGGCACCCAGAAGGGCGTGGACCTGGCCTGGGGCACCAGTGGCGACCGCTACAGCCTGTTCCTGGGCGCCAGCTGGACCAAGCAGGACGCGGTGTATGCCAACACCCGCGAACAGTCGCGCTATCCGGTTCCCGGCACCGGCCTGTCGTTCGGCAGCTCGGCCACCCCGACCGGCCGCTTCATGTTCACCGACCCGAACACCGGCATCGCCTACAACATCACGCCCAACACCGGCGCCACCGATCCCACCTTCAACGGCGTGGGCGGTTGCGACCGCACCGACGATTACCACTGCTTCACCACGGCGGACCGCTTCAACTTCGCCGAGTACAACCTGCTGCTGACCCCGTCCGAGCGCAAGGGCATCTTCGGCCAGTTCCGCTTCGACATCACCGACAACGTGCAGTGGTATATCAAGGCGCTGGCCAACCGCCGCGAATCGACCAACCAGGCCGGCCCCGAGCCGCTGTTCTTCGGCCCCGATGGCGCCACCGGCAACCCGTTGGCCGACAACATCGTGATTTCCGCGCTCAACCCGTACAACCCGTTCGGGTTCGACCTGGATTCGTCCAGCAACCTGAGCATGATCGGCCGCCGCCCGGTGGAAGGCGGGCCGCGCATCTTCGAGCAGGAAGTGAACACCACCTACTTCGCCACCGGACTGGTGGGCCTGTTCCAGGCCGTCGATCGCAGCTGGTCGTGGGACGTCAACGGCATGTACAGCAAGAACAAGGCCGAGCAGACCAACTACGGTAGCTACAACATCTACAACGCCAACATCGCGTTGGGTGATCCGGCCATCTGCGCGGCCACGCCGGGCTGCGTGCCGCTGAACATCTTCGGCGGCCCAGGCACCATCACCCGGCCGATGCTGGACTGGATCCAGCCGGTGGTGCACGACCGCAGCCAGAACGAGCTCACCCTGTTCACCGCCAATCTGAGCAGCGACCTGTTCACGCTGCCGGCAGGCCCGCTGTCGTTCGCCACCGGGTACGAGTACCGCAAGTACGAAGGCGAATACCAGCCCGATCCGATCACGGTGCGCGGCCACTACAACGGCGTGCCGTCGCTGCCGACCTCCGGTTCGTACGACGTCAACGAGGTGTACCTCGAACTGGCGGTGCCGATCTTCGCCAAGAGCGCGCTGGGTGAAAAGCTGGACCTGAGCCTGGCCGGGCGCTATTCGGATTACTCCACCTTCGGTGGCGAGTTCACGCCCAAGTACGGCCTGCGCTGGCAGGTGACCGACGACTTCGTGCTGCGCACCAGCTATGCCGAAGGCTTCCGCGCCCCGTCCATCGGTGAGTTGTACGGCTCGGCCGCGCGCGCGGATCTGCAGCTGTTCGATCCGTGCTCGGTGGGCCTGGGCGGCACGCCGCCGCGCGGCAGTGCGGCCAACTGCGCGGCGCTGGGCGTGCCGACTGGCTTCCAGCAGGCGAATTCGCAGATCTCGGTCACCACCGGCGGCAATGACCAGCTGGATCCGGAAACCTCGCGCAGCTTCAGTGCCGGCTTCGTGTGGAGCCCGTGGTTTGGCAACAACGCGTCATGGTCCGAGCGCTTCGACGTGGAAGTGACCTTCTACCGCCACAACATCGAAGGCGCGATCCAGGCCATCGACGCGCAGACCCAGCTTGACCTGTGCGTGGACACGCTGGACGCGCTGTACTGCGATGGCATCACCCGTGCGTCCACCGGTGCGGTCAGCGGCTTCAACAACCGCCTCACCAACTTGGGCTCGATCAAGACCGACGGCTGGGACGTGGACCTGTTCTGGACGCTGCCGCAGAGCGACATCGGCCAGTTCAAGCTGGGTTGGCAGAACACGTTCGTGGGCCGCTATGAGGCGCTGGGGGCGGCAGGCCAGCGCCAGCCGCAGGAACCGGGCGTGGAGGTGGTCAACAGCTCCATTCCGGAATGGACCAGCAACGCGACCATTGGCTGGACCCTGGCCAACTGGAACGCGTCGTGGACCGTGCGGCACATTTCCGAGCTGACCGAACAGTGCGGCGACGCGTCCAGCTTCCCGGTGTGTAGTGACCAGGCCGGCGGGACCAACAAACTTGCAGCCACCACGTACCACGACTTCCAGGTGGGCTACAAATTCGACTGGATGAAGGGCCTGCAGCTCAGCGCCGGGTTGAACAACGCGTTCGATAAGGATCCGCCGATCTGCCTGTCGTGCTCGCTCAACGGCTATGACGCGTCGACGTACGACATCCCGCGCGGGCGCTACTGGTACCTGCGCGCGGACCTGCGGTTCTGATTGAAACGCAGATTGAAAAGCAGAAAGCCGGGCTTGGCCCGGCTTTCTGCTTGTTACCGGCCACCCCGACCAACGGTCGGGTGCAACCTCAGAACGACCAGGTGAAGGTGATCGAGCCGTTGCGGCCGTCGCCGTAGGCACCATAGCCGTTGATCTGCGAGAAGTATTCCTTGTCCAGCAGATTGTTGAGGTTGGCCTGCACGCTGAACTGCGGGGCCAGGCGGTAGCGCACGAACGCGCTGACCAGGGCGTAGCTGTCCTGCTCGATGCGGCCGTACGCGGGCACCGGGTAGTAGATGCCATTCTGCCAGTTCACGCCGCCGCCGACGGTCAGGTCGCTCAGCGCCTGCGGGGTGTAGCTGGTGAACAGCTTGATGGTGGTCTGCGGCAGGTTGGTGTTGATGTCCGCGCCGTTGATGTCCTTGGCCACGTAGCGCGAGGCACCGAAGGTGGCGTTCCAGCCCGCCGCCAGCTCACCGTTCAATTCCAGCTCGAAGCCACGGCTTACCGTGCCGCGCGCGGCGATGTAGGCGAACTCGTTCGGGCTGCCCTGCACCGGAATGGTGGTGGCCTGGCCCACGTTGTCCTGCTCGATGCGGAACACCGCGAGCGAGGCATTCAGGCGGTTGTCGAACCAGGCGGCCTTGACGCCCACTTCGTAGCTCTTGCCGTCCACCGGATCCAGGTAGCTGCCGTCCTGCTGCTTGAGCGTCTGCGGCTGGAAGATCTCGGTGTAGGCGGCGTAGGTCGACCAGGTGTCGTTGAGGTCGTAGACCAGGCCGGCATAGGGCGTGGTGACCTTGTGCGAGCGGTCGGCGCCTTCGCCTTCGCTCTTCCAGTCGGTGTAACGTGCACCGAGGATCAGCTTCAGCGGATCGGCCAGCGACAGGCGGGTGGCGGCATAGCCGGCCTTCTGGGTGATGGTGCCTTCGCTCTGCAGCGGCAGGGTGTCCAGCCAGTTGGGTTCCGGGAAATCGGCAACGCCGCCCAGGTAGTTGTCCAGCGGCGCCCAGCCCCCCTGGTAGTCACCATAGTTGGCGTAGCGGCGCTTGTTGTAGCTCAGGCCGGCCATGACCTGGTGCTCGCGGCCGAACAGCTGGAACGGGCCTTCGACGTAGCCGTCCACCGCATCGACCTTGCGCTCGGTGTTGTAGAAGCCGGCCGACGGGGTGACGCCGGCGCCGGTGACCGGGTCCAGCAGCGAAGCACCGGTGGTCCAGTCGTTGTAGGCCGGGTAGAACAGTTTGTCGTCGGCCTTGGTCTCGTCATGGGTGGCGCCCACGCGAACCTTCCAGTCGTTGGCGAAGCCGTGTTCCAGGGTCGCGAACAGGCGCTTGCTGGTGGTGTCCCAGTAGGTCCAGCGCGGGTTGGCGCTGAACGATTCGTCGAACGGGGTCGGCGAACCGTCGGAGAACAGCATCGGGAAGCCGCCCCAGGTCACGCCGTTGGCGCGCTTCTGCTGGTAGTCGTAGCCCACGCTCAGCTGGGTGTCCGGGGTCAGGTCGGCGTCGATCACCGCATAGCCCAGCGTCTTGTGCTGGTCGTAGCCGTCCATCTGCGATTCGGTATCGAGGTAGCTGCCGATCACGCGCGCGCGCACCGAACCGCTGGCATTCAGCGGGGTGGTGACGTCCACGGTGCTGCGGGTGCGGCCCCAGCTGCCGACGTTGACCGACACGCTGCCGGTGAGTTCGGCACTGTCGGCATGCTTGCGGATCAGGTTGACCGACGCCGACGGGTTGCCTGCGCCGGTCAGCAGGCCGGTGGCGCCACGCACCACTTCCACGCGGTCGTACAGGGCCAGGTCCAGGCCGGAATCGCCGTAGCTCCAGTTCTGCACCATCTGGGTGGGAAGGTTGTCGTACTGGTAGCTGTCGATATAGAACCCGCGCGAATAGAACTCGGTGCGCTCGGTATCGGACTGGGTGCTGCTCACGCCGGTGGTGTTGGCCAGCACGTCGATGATGTCATCGAGGTTCTGGTCCTCGATGCGCTGGTGGCTGATGATGCTGATCGACTGCGGGATCTCGCGCGGGGCGAGGTCGAAGCGGGTGGCGGCCGAGGTCCTGCGGACCGAATAGCCTTCGGCGCGCTCGCCCTTGACCACGATCTTGTCCAGCGTGGTGGCGTCGGCGCCGATGTCCTGCGCGAAGGCGGGAGCCGCAGCCAGGGTGGCCAAGGCGATCAACAGCGCCTGCGGCAGGCGGCCTTGCGGCAAGGTGCGGGACGGCAGAGCGGAAGTACGGGTCATCAGCGTTTCCTGGGCGGCGGCGCGCACCAGGCGGCCATCCTCGGATGCCGGGCGCTGCGGTCAAAGTGGGGGCAGTAAGCGGCTGGCGGGTGCCGTGAAAACAGGCACGGGCGTTGGCAACTGATCGCCGCTGCGCCTCCCTGGCGCGAACGGGATCTCATTATGTTAATGCGAATCACTCCTATCCGCAATGTCTACCGGTCGCAAGTGGCCGGGTGCGTCACGATCAACGGTCCCGGACCTACCAGCGCTTAACATCGGCGGGCCTACCGTTGGTCTCACCCGGGCCGGAGCCCGATCCCAGGAAACGGTGATGATCGCAAAGAACACCCTGTGCCTCTGGTATGACGGGACCGCCGAAGAAGCGTCGGCGTTTTACGCAGCCACCTTCCCAGACAGTTCGGTGCAGGCCGTGCACCGCGCGCCCTCCGACTTTCCCGGCGGCAAAAAGGGAGATGTGCTGACCGTGGAGTTCACCGTGGTCGGCATTCCCTGCATCGGCTTGAACGGCGGGCCGGCGTTCAAGCACAGCGAGGCGTTCTCGTTCCAGATCGCCACCGATGACCAGGCCGAGACCGACCGCCTCTGGAATGCCATCGTCGGCAACGGTGGCCAGGAGAGCGATTGCGGCTGGTGCAAGGACAAGTGGGGGCTGTCGTGGCAGATCACCCCGCGCGTGCTGACCGAGGCGTTCAACAGCACCGACCCGGCCGTGGCCAAACGTGCCTTCGAGGCGATGATGACCATGAAGAAGATCGACGTGGCCAGGATCGAGGCGGCAGTGCGCGGGTAACGACACGGCAGGTATCTCGCAACGGGTGCCCGGGCGTATCCTCGCGCGATGACTACGTCGCGCCTCTCCACGCTGTTCCCCGTCCTGGCCGTGCTTGGCTCGGTCACTTCGCTTGCCGTGGGTACCTCGTTCGCCAAGGATCTGTTCCCGGTGATCGGTGCGCAGGGCACCAGCGCGCTGCGCGTGGGCTTCTCCGCGCTGCTGCTGCTGGCGGTGTTCCGGCCGTGGCGCTGGACCACGACGCGGGCCGATGCGGGCGCGATCTTCCGCTACGGCATCACCCTGGGGGTGATGAACCTGCTGTTCTACATGGCGCTGCGCACGATTCCGTTCGGCATCGCGGTGGCGATCGAGTTCTGCGGTCCGTTGGCGGTGGCGATGTGGTCCTCGCGCCGCCCGATCGATTTCGTCTGGGTGGGGTGTGCGGCCGCCGGCCTGCTGCTGTTGCTGCCTCTGGGCCATGGCGAGCCGCTGGACCTGACTGGTGTGCTGTACGCGCTGGGCGCGGCGGTGTGCTGGGCGCTTTACATCATCTTCGGCAAGCGTGCCGGCCACCTGCCGGCCGGGCATACGGTCTCGCTGGGCATGTGCGCGGCGGCGCTGGTGGTGGTGCCGGTGGGCGTGGCGCACGCCGGCATGGCGCTGCTGGACCCGAAGATCCTGTTGTTCGGGCTGGGCGTGGCGGTGGTGTCCAGCGCGATTCCGATGTCACTGGAAATGGCGGCATTGAAGCGCTTGCCGAAGGAGACGTTCGGCATCCTGATCAGCATGGAACCGGCGGTGGCTGCACTGCTGGCGATGGGTCTGCTGGCCGAGCACCTCACGCCCCTGCAGTGGGCGGCGATCGGCTGCACGGTGCTGGCGTCGGTGGGGAGCACGTTGACGGCGAACCGGCGGGCGCCGGCGCTGCCGGACCCGGCGGGGTGAATCCAATGGGTAGCCGAGGGGGTAGAGCCGACCGGGTAGAGCCGACTGTTAGTCGGCTGCTTTCCGCGGCGATAGCAATTCCATCGCGCTTCGCGCGATAGCCGACTAACAGTCGGCTCTACCCCAGTCGGCTCTCCCCCCTTCGGGCACGCATTTGTGCATCAGCCGCGCACCGGCGCGTCGCCGGCCACGTAGTACGTGGCCGTGCTGCGCGGCAACGGCTCGCGGCCACGGATGCGGTCGGCGATCTTCTCGGCAATCATGATCGTGGTCGCATTGAGGTTGCCGGTGATGATGCGCGGCATGATCGAGGCGTCCACTACGCGCAGGCCCTGCATGCCATGCACGCGGCCCTGGCCGTCCACCACGCTCATCGCATCGGTGCCCATCGCGCATGAACACGACGGGTGGTAGGCGGTTTCGGCACGGGCACGCACGAAGGCATCCAGCTCGGCGTCGGTGCGGCAGTCCGCGCTGGGGCTGATCTCGCGGCCGCGGTATTCGTCCAGCGCGGGCTGGGCAATGATCTCGCGGGTGATCCGGATCGCATCGCGGAACTCCTGCCAGTCCTGGTCGGTGGACTGGTAGTTGAACAGGATGGACGGATGCTGGTGGGGGTCCAGCGAACGCGCATGCACGCGACCACGGCTGGGCGTGCGCATCGACCCGACATGCGCCTGGAAGCCGTGTTCCTTCACCGCGTTGGTGCCGTTGTAATTGATCGCCACTGGCAGGAAGTGGTACTGGATGTTGGGCCAGGCGAAGTCGTCACGGGTGCGGATGAAGCCGCCGGCCTCGAACTGGTTGCTGGCGCCGATCCCGGTGCCGGCGAACAGCCATTCGGCGCCGATCGCCGGCTGGTTCCACCACTGCAGCGCCGGGTACAGCGACACCGGCTTGGTGCAGGCGTACTGCATGTACACCTCAAGATGATCCTGCAGGTTTTCGCCCACGCCGGGCAGGTCGTGCACCAGCGGCACGCCGAGCGCGGCCAGCAATGCGGGCGCGCCCACGCCGGAGCGCTGCAGGATCTGCGGCGAGGCAATCGCGCCGGCGCACAGCAGCACCTCGCGCCGGGCCTCGACATCGATCGGTTCGGCGCTGCCGCCGGCCAGGTAGCGCACGCCCACCGCGCGCTTGCCGTCGAACAGGATGCGGTCGGTGGTGGCGTGGGTGACGATCTCCAGCCCTGGCCGGCCCTTGGCCATGTCCAGGTAGCCGCGCGCAGTACTGGAGCGGCGCCCGCGCGGGGTCACGGTGCGGTCCATCGGGCCGAAGCCTTCCTGCTGGTAGCCGTTGAGGTCGTCGGTGCGCGGGTAGCCGGCCTGTACGCCGGCCTCCACCATGGCGTGGAACAGCACGTTGTTATCGTTCTTCGGGGTGGCCACGCTGACCGGGCCATCGCCGCCGTGGTAATCGTTGGGCCCGATGTCCCGGGTTTCGGCCTTGCGGAAGTAGGGCAGCACGTCCAGGTAGCTCCAGTCCTCCAGGCCATCGAAGGTAGCCCACTGGTCGAAATCCAGCGCGTTGCCGCGGATGTAGCACATGCCGTTGATCAGCGAGGAGCCGCCCAGGCCCTTGCCGCGCCCGCATTCCATGCGCCGGTTGTCCATGTGCGGTTCCGGCTCGGTTTCATAGGCCCAGTTGTAGCGCCGGCCCTGCAGCGGGTAAGCCAGCGCGGCCGGCATCTGCGTGCGGAAATCCAGGCGGTAGTCCGGGCCGCCGGCTTCCAGCAGCAGCACGCTCACGCCGGCGTCTTCGGTGAGGCGCGCGGCCAGCGTGTTGCCGGCCGAACCGGCGCCGATGATGATGTAGTCGTACTCGCGTTTCATCGCGGGGGTCTCCTGGTCAGGCCGGTCAGAACACCGACGCGTAGCGGTCCAGTTCGATCTGGACGGATTTGGTGCGGGTGTAGGCACGCAGCGTGGCCAGGCCGTTCTCGCGGCCCACGCCGGACTGCTTGTAGCCGCCCACCGGCATCGTGGCCGGCGATTCGCCCCAGCAGTTGACCCAGCAGATGCCCGCTTCCAGACGGTGGATCAACCGGTGTGCGCGGCTCAGGTCCGCCGTCACCACGCCGGCCGCAAGGCCGTAGTCGGTGGCATTGGCGCGGCGGATCGCCTCGTCTTCATCCTCATAGGTCAACAGGCTGAGCACCGGCCCGAAGATCTCTTCGCGGACGATGCCCATGTCGTCGCGGCAATCGCTGAAGATGGTCGGGGCAACATAGCAGCCCTTGCCCAGCGCGCCGTCGGTAAGGCGCTCGCCACCGCACACCAGGCGCGCGCCTTCTGTCTTGCCGCTCTCGATGTGCGCCAGCACCCGGCGCATGTGCGCGGCGCTGACCAGTGGGCCGAAGTTGGTGTCATCGGCCAGCGGATCGCCGATGCGGATACGGGCCACGCGTTCGCGCAGCGCCTGCTCGACATCGGCCTGCAGGGCGTGCGGTACGAACACGCGGGTGCCGTTGGTGCAGACCTGCCCGGAGCTGTAGAAGTTGGCCATCATCGCCACATCCGCGGCCAGGTCGATATCCGCATCGGCGCAGATGATCAGCGGCGACTTGCCGCCCAGCTCCATGGTCACCTCCTTGAGCGTGGAACTGGATGCGCTGGCCATCACCTTGCGCCCGGTGGCGGTGCCGCCGGTGAAGGAGATCTTCTCGATGCCGGGGTGTTCGGTCAGTGCGGTGCCGACCCCGGCGCCATCACCGGGCAGCACGTTGAACACGCCATCGGGCAGTCCGGCTTCGGTGAAGATTTCGGCCAGCTTCAGCGCGGTCAGCGGGGTCACTTCGCTGGGCTTGAAGATCATCGCATTGCCCGCCGCGAGCGCAGGGGCCGCCTTCCACAGCGCGATCTGGATCGGGTAGTTCCAGGCCCCGATCGCGCCGACCACGCCCAACGGTTCCTGCCGTGTGTAGAAGAAGCTGCCTTCGCGCAACGGCACCTGGCTGCCTTCCAGCCCGTGCATCACCCCGGCGTAGTACTCCAGCACGTCCGCTCCGGTGACGATGTCCACGCTGCGGGTTTCGCTCAGCGGTTTGCCGGTGTTGAGGCTTTCCAGTTCGGCCAGGTCGTCGTTGCGTTCGCGCAGCAATGCCACCGCGCGCAGCAGGATGCGCGAGCGCTCCACCGTGGTGAGCGCGGCCCAGGCCCTCTGGCCGGCATGGGCGCTTTCCACCGCGGCATCCAGGTCGTCGCTGTTGGCGCTGTGCACGTTGGCCAGCACCTCGCCGTTGGCCGGGTTGACCACTTCGAAGGTGCGGTTGCCCTGCGAGGCCACAGGGCGGCCGCCGATGTACAGCAGCTGGTCGGGGAAGGTGGGCATGTCGATGACTCCTGTTTGCGTCGGGAGACCAGCGGGTTCAACGGGTCAGATGCAGGAACTGCAGGTGGCGCTCGTACTGGTCGATGATGTCGTTGATGATCTGCTGGCGGCTGTAGCCGACCAGCTCGTAATCCTGTCCACCTTCATAGAGGTGCACTTCGGCGCGGTAGTAGCGCTGGTTGCGGAAGCGCTGCGCGGCGAACGAGGGGGTGAGGTAGCCCTTCATCACCACCTGGTAGGTGAACACCTGCTGCTCGCCATGGTCCACGGTGAGCTGCATGTCGCCTGGCTCGAAGCGGGTTTCCACGTCCAGCCCCTTGTCGCGCAGCTGCGCGGCCACGGCCTCGAGCGCCGGGCGCACTTCTTCATCCATGAAGCGGTACACCTCGTCGCGTGCCGGGAAGTGCACGGCCTGGGTGATGCGCTGGCGCCAGCCACGCTGGTGCCTTGATTGCCCCACCACGGGAATGGGCGAGTATTGCGAGGCTTTCTTCCGCTGCGATTCCTCGCCCAATGCACGGGTCAGCCCCCACAGCATCAGCAGCAGCACCACCGAGAACGGCAACGAGGCGAGCACCACCGCCGATTTGAGCGCATCCATGCTGCCGGCCAGCAGCAGCCCGGCGGTAACCAGCGCGGTCATCACCCCCCAGAACACCCGCAGCCAGCGCGGGCCATCTTCCTCGGGCATGCCGCCGTGCGAGGACAGGGTGGACAGCACCACGGTGCCCGAATCGGCCGAGGTGACGAAGAAGATGAAGCTCACGATCACCGTCACGGTGATCACCGCGCGGCTCCACGGGTAGTTGTCCAGCAGCGCGTACAGCACGGTCGGCGGGTTATCCACGGCCATCTGCGCCAAGTGCTCCTGGCCGTGGTGCAGCACCTGGTCCAGCGCGCTGTTGCCGAAGATCGACAGCCACGCCAGGGTGAAGCCGAGCGGGATCAGCAGCACGCCGAACACGAATTCACGGATGGTCCGCCCGCGCGAAATGCGGGCGATGAACAGCCCCACGAACGGCGCCCAGCCGATCCACCAGGCCCAGTAGAACACCGTCCAGTTGCCCAGCCAGTCGGCGCGGCCGCCGTAGGCATACACGTCGAAACTCTTGCCCACCACATTGCCCAGGTAATCGCCCAGGTTCTGCATGAAGGTGCTGAGCAGGTACTGGGTGGGGCCGGCGAACAGCATGAACAGCAGCAGCGCGATGGCCAGCAGCATGTTGATGTCCGACATCCAGCGCACGCCCTTCTCCACGCCGGACACCGCCACGAGGATCGCCGCGCCCATCATCAGCGCGATCAGCGCCACCTGTACCCACGGCGCGTGCGGGATCGGCAGCAGCACGTTCAGGCCGGCATTGAGGTGCAGCACGCCAAAGCCCATGTCCGCGCCGATGCCGAACACGGTGGCCACGATGCCCAGCGCATCCACGGTGTAACCGATGGGGCCGTTGATGCGCTTGCCGATCAGCGGGTACAGCGCCGACCGCAGCGCCAGTGGCAGGTTGTGGCGGTACGCGAAGTAGGCCAGCGCCATCGCCGCCAGCGCGAACACGCCCCAGCCGTGCAGGCCCCAGTGCAGGAACAGCAGCTGCATGGCCTGGCGCGCGCCGGCTTCGCCACCGCCCACGCCACCTTGTGGCGGCTGCAGGTAATGGGTGAGCGGTTCGGACACGCAGAAGAAGAACAGCGTGATGCTGATCCCGGCCGCGAACAGCATGCCGGCCCAGGAGAGATAGCTGAACTCCGGCTCGTCATGGTCCGCGCCCAGTTTCACCTGGCCGTAGCCGGACAGCGCCACCCCGACCACGAACACCAGGTACACGGTCATTGCCAGCAAGTAGTACCAGCCCACGTTGCGCGACGCCCAGGTCTGCGCTTCGAGCAGCAGCACGCCGGACGAAATGGGAAACGCTGTGACCAGAATGGCGAATGCCGCCACGATCGTGGCGGCAAGCAGGAAGACCGGTCGAAGCGTGCGCACCTCGCTGGGAGGCGTCTCCACGATGTTCATGGATGAAGGGGCTCACGGTGCCATTGCCGGCAGACCCCACGCATTAGCGCATACGCGCTGTGGACATCCCGTTGACGAGGTCAGCGCAGGGCGTCGCTCGGCACGTCGATCTCCATGGCCAGTGCCAGGTGATCGGAAAACGCCGCCGGTACCGCTTCGGCACTGCGTTGCTGGAGGCCGCTGCTGAGCAGGATGTGGTCGATGGCCCGGTCCGGCCGCCAGCTCGGGAAAGTGGGTACCGCGCAGCCGGGCGGTTGCAGGTTGGTCTTCTGGTACAGCACCTGCATTTCCGGGCGTTCGGCCAGGCAGTTGAAATCGCCCATCAGCACCGCGTTGGAATGCTCGGACAACAGATCGGCGATGAAGGCCAGCTGCGACATGCGCGAGTTGGTGCCCAGCGACAGGTGCGCCACCGCGACCGCCAGGCCCTCGTTGCCATCGCCGAACTTGGCCAGCAGCACGCCGCGCCCGCCGATCCGGCCGGGCAGGGCATGGTCCTGGACTTCCACCGGTTCCAGCCGGCTCAGCAGGCCGTTGGCACTGGAGGCCACCCCGCCCATGCGGCGGTTGGGTTGGTGGCTCCAGTAATTGAAACCGGCGCGCTCGGCCAGGTAGTGGGTCTGGTTGGTGAAGCCCGAGCGCAGGCTGCCGGGGTCGGCCTCCTGCAGGCCGACGATGTCGTGACCGCGGGCCAGCTGGGCGATGGCGTCCAGGCTGGTCCGCTTGCGCCCCGCCGGCAGCGCATGCGACCAGCTGCGGGTCACATAGTCGCTGTAGCGGCGGGTGCTGGAGCCGGCCTGGATGTTGGCCGTCAGCAGGCGCAGGGTCCGCGTGTTGGGGGAAGTCACGACGGTCGCTTGCTCTTGGATGCTCAGTTGCCCTTGGCGGCGCGTTCGCGGGCGATCAGGTGATCGGCGATGCGCAGCATGTCCGGGAAGCTCTTGCCCTTGACCAGGTACTTGCCGTTGACGATCACCGACGGCGTGCCGGTAATCTGGCTGCGCTGGGCGAACTGCTTGGCGGCACTGGTCTTGGCGCTCACCGCGAAGCTCGACATGGTGGCTTCGAACTGCTTGGCATCGGCGCCGTGCTTGGCATAGAAGGCAGCGATGTCCTGCACCGAATCACGGCCGCGCTCGCCCTTCAGGGCCTGGTCGACGTGGATGGCCTTGTACAGCGCTTCGTGGGTCTTGTCTTCCAGGTTCAGCGCCTGTGCGGCGTAGAAGGCCTTGGCGTAGTCATCCCAGGTGCCGCCGAACATGGCCGGCACGTAGACGAAGTTCACATCGCTCGGCAGGCCGGCTTTCCACGGCCCGATCAGCGGCTGGAACGCGGCGCAGGCCGGGCAGACGAAGCCGAAGACTTCGGCCACTTCGATCTTGCCGGTGGCCGGCGAGAACGGCTTGCCGTTGGCGATGACCACGTAGTCGGTGCCTTCCACGGGCGCCGGACCGGTCGGCTGCGAGGAAGCCGGTGCCGGGGCCGGGGTGGTGGCTTCGGCAGCGGCGGTCTCGGCGGCGGCGGTTTCGCCGCTGGCGGCCGGTGCGGCCTCGGTCGGGGCCGGGGCGGTTTCAGCCGCCGGGGTGCTGGTCGGCGCAGCCGGTTCGGTCGGCGTGGCGGTGTTGGCGGTGCCGTCCTGCGCCTTGCAGGCGGCCAGGATCGGCAGCAGGGCCATGAGCATGAGGGCGAAACGGGTCTTCATCGAAGCGTCTCCAGCAGAGCATGTTGGGGCCGGCGCGTCGGGCGCCGGCCAGGGGGGAATGATGACACGCGGCCGCCGGGGCGCCGCGTGCAGGGTGCGTGACGGTTCAGCGAGCCTTCGCGGCGCGTTCGCGGGCGATCAGGGCATCGGCGTTGCGCAGCATGCTTTCGAAGGACGTGCCCTTGACCAGGTACTTGCCGTTGACGATCAGCGACGGGGTGCCCTGCACCTTGACCCGCTGCGCGAAGGATTTGGCCACGGCAAGCTTTGCCTCCACTTCATCGCTCTTCAGCGCGGTGGTGAACTGCTGTTCGGACACGCCGTAGTCCTTGTAGAAGCCGGCCAGCTCCGCGGGCGACACGTTGGAGAGGGGCAGCGAGCCCTTTTCATGCAGTGCATCGAACATCGCCACATGGCTGCGCTTGGCCACGCCCAGCTGGTCGGCGGCGTAGTAGGCGCGGGCATAGGAATCCCAGTAGCCGCCGAACACGGCCGGCACCGGCGTGAAGCGCACATCCTTGGGCAGCTTCTTCTGCCAGGCCTGCAGCAGCGGCTCGAAGTGGGCGCAGTGCGGGCAGGTGTAGCCGAACACCTCGGCCACTTCGATCTTGCCGGCCAGCGGCGCAAGCGGGCCGGCTGCCTGGATCACCTCGTAATCCTTGCCTTCCACCAGTGCGGCGGGGGCGGGCGCGGCCAGTACGGACAGGGGGCTCAGGGCCAGCAGCAACAGCATCAGGCGGGGCATCAACGTCATCTACATCCATCTCCATCGGAAAAAACAACGCCGGCCCAGTGCCGGCGTGGCAGTGAACATAACCCGCCGCCTGGGCGGGGCGCATCTGTCATCGGTCCCGGACAGCCGTCATTGGCGTGCACCGCCCACGGCCGAACGCGGCGCGGCGGTGGCCACGTCATCGGCGCGGTTGTGCAGGCCCTGCAGGTAGCTGCCCAGTGCCTGGATTTCCTGTTCGGTCAGCGACTTGGCGATGGTGGCCATGATCTGGAAGTGCGCCTTGTCGGTCTGTTGGGTCACGCCGGCCTGGTACTCCTGCAGCCGCCGCGCCACATACGAGGCGTGCTGGCCGCCCACGTGCGGGTAGGCCGGGCCCGGGTTGCCGGCCCCGGTGGGGCCGTGGCAGGCCATGCACGCCGGAATGCCGCGCTGGGCATCGCCGCCGCGGTAGAGCTGCTGGCCGATTTCGTAGAATTTCTTGTCCTTGTAGGGACCTTCGGCCACCAGGCTGTCATCGGCAAGCCCGGCGCTGGCCTTCTGCGTTGCGAAATACGCACCGATGTCGCGCATGTCCTGCGGGCTGAGGTCCTGCACGAACGGCACCATCGCCGCCGATGCCCCCGACGTGCGCTGGCCGTTGGCGATCAGGGCCATCTGCTGCGAAGAATAGCGCTCGCTCTGGCCGGCGATGCTGGGGTACATCTCCACGGTCGAGTTGCCATCGGCCGAGTGGCACGCCGCGCACGCGGCAGCCTTGGTCTGGCCCGCCTTGGCATCGCCCCACGTGGTCTTGCTGAAATCGACTTCGAGCGACGCCGTCCTCACCGGCGTGTTGTCCGGCAGCGGGGTCACTGCGGTCTGGGCATAGGCAACAGCGGCGAGCAACGATACAGCGACAGCGGAAACGGCAAGAACGCGAGCATGGCGCATGCGGAAGCTCCGTGTGGACCGGCCTGGCGTGTGCAGGCTGCACACGCGGGGATCGCCCGATTATCCATGCCGTTTCACGCCGGGGTCAACGCGGCAGTGCGGCAAAACCCGTGACCGGCAGCACGCGGCGGGCCCGGACATGCGATCCTATGCCCATGTCATTGCTCCTCGAACGCGCCCATTACCTGCTCTCGGCCCACAATACCCGGCAATTGCCGGACGACGTGGGGGCCGAAGTGGCCTTTGCCGGCCGCTCCAACGCCGGCAAATCCAGTGCCCTCAACGCCCTGACCCGCCAGAACAGCCTGGCCCGGGTGTCCAAGACCCCCGGCCGCACCCAGCAGCTGGTGTTCTTCGAAGTCACCCCCGAGGCCAAGCTGGTCGACCTGCCCGGTTACGGCTACGCCAAGGTGCCGCTGGACCTGCAGGCGCACTGGCAGGCCTTCATCGACCAGTACTTCCGCACCCGCGAGGCCCTGCGCGGGCTGGTGGTGGTGATGGACATCCGCCACCCGCTCAAGGACTACGACCGGCAGATGCTGGCCTATGCGGTCCGGCGCGGGCTGCCGGCGCACGCGCTGCTGACCAAGGCCGACAAGCTCGGCCGTGGCCAGCAGGGCATTGCCCTGCAGAAGGTGCGCAAGGAACTGCAGTCCGCCTTTGGCGACACCGTCAGCGTGCAGACCTTCTCCGGCCCGGCCCGCCAGGGCGTGGACGAGGCGCGCGGGATCATCGGCGGCTGGCTCGGCCTGAACAAACCGGCGCCCGACGCGCCCTGATTGCTGTCACCCGACCAACGGTCGGGTGCTAACGGCAGGCACCGACCGTTGCTCGGTGCATGCGTCAGCGCGCAGGCAAGGGTGCGAATTCGCCCGGTACCCAGGCGAAGGCTTCGCCTTCCCGACGGACATGCCCCAGGCCCGGGAACGGCAGGTGGGCACCGGCGACCCACCACCCCCCATCGGCGGCCTGCGCCATCATCGCGCGACGGCTGGCAATGGCGGCCGTGCGGTCGCTGTCGGCTTCGTAGGCGGCCTGCGGCTGGGCGAACTGCACGGCGTGGAAGTGCACGATGTCGCCCCACACCAGGACCGCCTGCCGCTCACCGCCGTCGATCTTCCAGGACACATGGCCCGGGGTATGCCCGTGGCTGTCCAGCGCCGTGACGCCGTTCGGCAGCGCCTGCCCGGGGCGGAAGCGGTGCAGCTTGCCGCTGGCCACGTAGGGCGCCACGGCCTTGCGGGCCAACGCGAAGGCAAAACGCACGCCCTGCGGCGCGCCGGCCTCGCTGGCCGGATCCAGCCAATACGCAGCATCGGCGTCGGACAGCCACACGGTGGCATTGGGATACGCGACCTTGTCCTGCGCATCCAGCAGGCCACACAGGTGGTCGGGATGGGCATGGGTGAGCAGGACATCATCCACCTCGGCCGGGTCGTAGCCGGCCTTGCGCAGGTTGCCCAGCACCTGGCCCAGCCCCGGGCCGAAGCAGCCGGCGGTGCCGGTGTCGACCAGGGTGAGGTGGTTGCCGCGCTGGATCAGGTAAGCGTTGACCGCGGTCTGCAGGCCCTTGCCGTCTTCGGGCACGTAGCGGTGGTCGAGCAGGCGGGTGACCGCGCCCGGTGCGATGCCGACCAGTTCCGAACGGCCCAGGGCCACGGTGCCGTCGAACAGGGCGGTGACTTCCAGCTCGCCGACCTGCTGGTGGTACACGCCGGGCACCTGCTCCAGCGGGTGGTGGGTGGTAGTGGCGAACGCAGGTGCTGCAACCGTGGCCAGCAGCAGGGCGGTGGCAAGGACACGCACACGGGGGAAGGACATGATCGTTTCCGTACAAGGCGGCAGCGCCGCGGTGCCTGCATGGTGCGCGGGGCGGGCACGGCGTTCCGCTCAGAATGCGCGGCGAAACGCTCGCGGTGCGCTCAGCTGTTGCCGATCGCTGTCGGTTCCAGCCCGTAGCGCGCGGCGAAGCGCTTGCTGAAACTGCCCGGCGAGCGGTAACCGACCCGCGCGGCCACGGTCTTGAGCGGCAGTTGGGTGGTGTAGAGCAGGTTCATGGCGTGGGCCAGGCGCGCATCGGCGATCAGCTCGCGCACGCTGGACTGTTCGCTGGCCAGGCGCCGCCGCAGGGTGGCGCCGCTGAGACCGAGCTGGTCTTCGAAATCGCGCGATTGCCAGTCGCGTTCGGGCTGGGCCGCAATCAGGTCGCGGATGCGTTCGCCCAGGCTGGGCTCGGGTGGCACCAACAGGCTGCCGTGGCCGCGCCGGCAGAACGCCAGCACCAGCGAGGCCAGGGCCAGGCGGGCGTCGGTGTACTGGGCGTGCTCCAGTGCCTGGCGCCATTGGCGCAGGGTGTCGGCATGGTCGTGCAGCGACAGTCTGGCCAGTGCGTCGCCGGCCTCGGGCAGCGGCTCGTCCCACAGCACGCGTGCGGCCGACAGCGCTTCGGCGCACAGCGGCACGATCGCGCTGAGGTACAGCCCGCTTTGCGGATCGGGCGTGTTGACGACGTCGATCCGGCAGCGTCGGGTGATCAGGAACAGATCGCCGGGCACCAGCTGCAGGGTCTGGTGCGCGGTGCGCACCTGCTTGCGCCCCTGCAGCAGGATGGCGAACTGCGGTTGCGGAATGTCCACCGACTGGGCGCCGTGTTCGCGGCGGGCGGTGATGCAGGCATAGCCGCCCGCGCGCTGGCAGTCGGCAAGGCTGGCCATCTCGGCCAGCAGCGGATCAGGGGTAACGGGCATGTCCATGACGATGCAGTATCGGCCAAGCGGCCGCGCCATGCTGCTGCCCGGCACCGGGCCAACGCACGCAAGCCAGTGGCGGCGGGCATGGCAGGCGGTCAAGTCCCATCCAATAGGATGCAGAAAACCGTCACGGTGGCATGACGGCCGGAACCGCCACCCTATACTGCGCCCTTGCGATGCGGGGCGATCAGCCCCACATCCCCGTCCAGTCCAGAATACCTGCGAGCCTCCCCTTGTCGAGCCCCAGCCACGTCGCCGAGACGCCGATCACCGACCGTAATGAACTGGTCGCCACGTTGGCCTCCGGCGAAAAGCCCAAGGCGCAGTGGCGCATCGGCACCGAACACGAGAAGTTCGGCTTCCGGCTGGATGACCTGCGCCCGCCCACCTTCGATGGCGAGCGCGGCATCGAAGCGCTGCTTACCGGGCTGACCCGCTTCGGCTGGGCGCCGGTGCAGGAGAACGGCCGCACCATCGCGCTGCTGCGTGACAACGCGTCGGTGACGCTGGAGCCGGCCGGGCAGCTGGAACTGTCGGGCGCGGCACTGGAAAGCATCCACCAGACCTGCGTGGAAACCGGCACGCACCTCAACGAGGTGGCGCAGGTGGCGGCGGAGCTGGAGCTGGGCTTCCTCGGCATGGGCTTCCAGCCGAAGTGGACGCGCGAAGAGATGCCGTGGATGCCCAAGGGTCGCTACCGCATCATGCGCGACTACATGCCGAAGGTGGGTTCGCTTGGGCTGGACATGATGACGCGCACCTGCACGGTGCAGGTGAACCTGGATTACGCCACCGAAGCGGACATGGTGAAGAAGTTCCGGGTGTCGCTGGCGCTGCAGCCGATCGCCACGGCGCTGTTCGCCGATTCGCCGTTCACCGAGGGCAAGCCGAACGGCTACCTTAGCTACCGCTCGCACATCTGGACGGATACGGACGCGGACCGTACGGGCATGCTCGACTTCGTGTTCGAGGATGGCTTCGGTTACGAGCGTTACGTGGATTACCTGCTCGATGTGCCGATGTATTTCTCTTACCGCGATGGCGTGTACCACGATGCCAGCGGGCAGAGCTTCCGCGATTTCATGGTGGGCAAGCTGCCGGTGCTGCCAGGCCAGCTGCCGACGCTGCGTGACTGGTCGGACCACATGACCACGGCGTTCCCGGAAGTGCGCTTGAAGAAGTACCTGGAAATGCGCGGAGCCGATGGTGGCCCGTGGGCACGGCTGTGTGCGCTGCCGGCGTTCTGGGTAGGGTTGCTGTACGACGATGCGGCGCTGGATGCGGCGTGGGACCTGGTGCGTGACTTCAGCCTGGTGGAGCGCCATGCGCTGCGCGATGGGGTGCCGAAGCATGCGCTGAACCTGCCGTTCCGCGGCGGCACGGTGCGCGACCTGGCGGCCGAGGCGTTGAAGATCGCTGTTGCTGGCCTGAAGCGGCGCGCGGCGCGCAATGCGGACGGGCAGGATGAAAGCCACTTCCTGGATGTGCTGCAGGAGATCGTGGCGTCGGGCATCACGCCGGCCGAGCGCAAGCTGGCGCTGTACCACGGAGAGTGGAACCAGAGCGTGGACCCGGTGTTCAAGCAGTTCGCGTACTGAACCCCGAAAAAAAACCCCGGCAAGGCCGGGGTTTTTTCTTCTACATCATGCCGCCAACGTTGCCATGTCGATCACGAACCGGTAACGCACATCGTTTCTCGCCATGCGCGCCCAGGCTTCATTGACGGTCTTGATGTCGATCACTTCCACGTCGCTGACGATGTTGTGTTCGGCACAGAAATCCATCATTTCCTGGGTTTCGGCCATGCCGCCGATCGCCGAGCCGGTCACGTGCTTGCGGCCGAAGATCACGCTGGAACCCATCAGCGGCGGGTCCAGTTCGGTGATCACGCCCACCAGGCACATGGTGGCGTCGCGCTTGAGCAGCTGCATGTACGGGTTGGTGTCGTGGCTGACCGGGATGGTGTTGAGCAGGAAGTCGAAGCTGTTGGCGTGGGCCTTCATCTGCGCCGGGTCGCGCGAGACCAGCACTTCGTCGGCGCCCAGGCGCTTGGCATCGGCACCCTTTTCCGGGGTAGTGGTGATCATCACCACGGTGGCGCCCATCGCCTTGGCGAACTTCACGCCCATGTGGCCGAGGCCACCCAGGCCGATCACGCCGACCTTCTGGCCGGGGCCGACCTTCCAGTGGCGCAGGGGGGAGTAGGTGGTGATGCCGGCGCACAGCAGCGGGGCGGCCGCCTTCAGGTCGAGCGTGTCGGCGACCTTCACCACGAAGCGCTGTTCAACCACGATGTGGTCGGAGTAGCCGCCGAAGGTGAGCTGGTCGCTGCCGCGCTCCTTGCTGTTGTAGGTGTAGGTCGGGCCCTTTTCGCAGTACTGCTCCAGGTCGTGGTCGCAGGCGTCGCAATGGCGGCAGGAGTCGACCATGCAGCCGACGCCGGCGAAGTCGCCGACCTTGAAGCGGGTGACGTTGGCGCCGACTTCGGTGACCCGGCCGATGATTTCGTGGCCCGGCACCATCGGGAACTGGGCGCCGCCCCAGTCGTCGCGGGCCTGGTGCAGGTCGGAGTGGCAGATGCCGCTGTAGAGGATCTGGATGCGGACATCGTCGGCACCGACCGGGCGGCGCTCGAAGGAGAACGGCACCAGCGGCGCGGTCTGGTCATGCACGGCATAGCCATGGGCGAGGGACATGGAGATATCCTGGGATTTATGGAAAGGCGCTTTACAATACGCCCGCTATCCATCGGTATACAGTCAGGATATCGGCATGATTCATCAAGGCAGACTGCACAATCGTGGCTACTGACAACCTGACCCACCTGGCCGCGTTCGCGGCGGTAGCCCGCCACCGCAGCTTCCGCCGCGCCGGGGCGGAGTTGGCGCTGTCGACCTCGGCGGTGAGCTACGCCATCCGCGCGCTGGAAGAGCGGCTGGGGGTGGGGTTGTTCCACCGCACTACGCGCAGCGTGGCGCTGACCGAGGCCGGGCAGCGGCTGCTTGATCGCCTGCAGCCGGCACTGGGCCAGGTGCATGACGCGCTGGAGGAGATGAACCACTTCCGTGCGGCGCCGGCCGGGCTGCTGCGCATCAATGCCACCCGCGCGGCGGTGCATACCGAGCTGGGCCCGCGCCTGGCGCATTACCTGCGCGCGCACCCCGATGTACGGCTGGAGGTGGCGCAGGACGATGGGCTGGTGGATATCGTGGCCGAGGGCTACGACGCGGGGGTGCGGCTGCATGAGTTCGTACCCGAAGACATGGTGGCGGTGCCGCTGGGGCCGCCGCTGCGCGGGCTGATCGTGGCATCGCCGGCCTACCTGCAGGGCCGGGCGGCGCCACACCACCCGCGCGAGCTCGTGGAGCATGAGTGCGTTCGCTTCCGCTTTGCCAGCGGCCATCTGTACAAGTGGCAGTTCGAGCGCGACGGACAGACGCTCGACATCGATGTGCCGGGCCGGCTCACGCTCGGGGATCAGCACACGGTGCTGCAGGCGGTGCTGGACGGCCTGGGCCTGGCCTACGTGCTGGAGGACGCGGCGCGCCCGTACCTGGACGATGGCCGGCTGGTGGCGGTGCTGGAAGACTGGAGCGAACCGTTCGCCGGCTGGGTGCTGTACTACCCACGCCAGCGGCAGATGTCCTCGGCGTTGCGGGCGTTCGTGGATATGCTGCGCGAGCGCGATTGAGGGATGCGCTCGGGGCGTGCTAGCGTCGCCGGCATTGCATGGGGACACGGATGTCGATGAACCGCACGATCGTACTCTTGATCATTCTGGGCCTTGCCGGTGGCCTGCTGCACGCCAGAAAGACCTTCTTCCCGTCGCGCGCGGAACGGGCGCGCGAAGCGGCGGCGATGCCGGTATCGGTATCGGTCCCGCCCGCGCAGACCGTGCGCGGTCCGGCGGTGGACGTCTACGGTCGCGATGGCTGTGGCTACACCCGGCGCATGCTGGCCGACCTGCAGGCGGCCAACGTGCCAGTGCGCTACTACGATATCGACCTGCCCGCCGTGGAAGCGCAGTTCCATTCGCGTTTCAAGCATGAAGGCATCATGCGCGATGGCGGTTACGAGCTGCCGGTGGTGGCAGTGGCCGACCAGTCGTTGGCCCGGCCGGAACCGGCATCGGTGATCTACCGGTTCCGCTCGCGTTGAGCGCAATCATCGAAGCAGACGCCGACAAGGACAGCTTCAGCGGCGACGTCGACTTCAAGGACGCAGGCCTGCGGCTCGGATTTGTGTATCGGTTCTGAGGCTATGTGGCGAGTAGTTTGCGGATCTGTGCTTCGGTTGCCGCGTAATCGCCTTCGCCGAAATGCCGGTAGACGATGCGGCCTTCCTGGTCGATCAGGTACAGCGCCGGCCAGTACTGGTTTCCGTACGCGCGCCAGGTCTGGTAGGCGTTGTCCTGCGCTACCGGCCAGGTGACACCGAGCCGCTTCACTGCCGCCTCCACGTTGCGCGGCAGCTTTTCATAACCGAACTCGGGGGTGTGCACGCCGATCACGGTCAGGCCCTGGCTGGCGTAGGTGTCATGCCACCGCTTCACGTACGGCATCACGTTGAGGCAGTTGATGCAGGAGTAGGTCCAGAACTCCACCAGCACCACCTTGCCGCGCAGCTGCTGCAGCGATTGCGGCGGGCCGTTGAGCCAGTGCTCGATGCCGGTGAACTCCGGCGCCTGCGGCGCCGGCATGTTGGGGCTGGGCGGGACCGGATCGGCCGCTGCGCCCGGCGTACAGGCGCTGGCGGAGATGCACGCGGCCAGCAGGGTGATGATCGGGCGAAGCATGCGCATGGTCTTTCTCCTCAGGCGATCGAAAGCTGCACGTCGATGTTGCCGCGCGTGGCCTTGGAGTACGGGCAGGTGCGGTGCGCAGCCTCCACCAGTGCCGTGGCCTGCGCGCGGTCCATGCCGGGCACGCTGACAAGCAGCCGTGCCTGCAGCTGGTAATCCTCGCCGACCATGCCGAGGTCGACTTCGGCATCAACGGCGGTGTCGGCGGGCAGGGTGAGGTTCAAGGCGCGCGCGGCCTTGGCCATCGCGCCCTGGAAGCAGGCTGACCAGCCGGCCGCGAACAGCTGCTCGGGATTGGTGCCCGGCTGGCCGCTCCCCGGCCGGGACAGCGCGATATCCAGTTGGCCGTCGTCGCTGTACGCGCGTCCGGCGCGACCGCCGACGGTGTGGGTCTTGCCGGTGTACAGAACCTTGTCGATTGCATTCATGGGGATTGCCTCGGTATGGATGAAGGGGACGGATCAGAGTGCAGCGGCGTCGATCACCGCCTGGACGAACGCCTGCGGTGCTTCCTGCGGCGGGTTGTGGCCCACGCCGCCCTGCAGCAGGCGATGCTCATAAGGCCCGGTGAACTTGGCGGCATAGGCCTCGGGCTTGGGGTGCGGCGCGCCATTGGCATCGCCCTCCAAGGTGATGGTCGGCACGCCGATGCTCGGCGCCTGCGCCAGCCGCTGCTCCAGCGCGGCGTACTTCGGCTCGCCGTCGGCCAGGCCCAGGCGCCAGCGGTAGTTGTGCACCACGATGGCGACGTGGTCGGGGTTGTCGAGCGCGGCGGCGCTGCGCGCGAACGTGGCATCGTCGAAGCGCCACTGCGGCGAGGCCAGCTGCCAGATCTGGCGGGCGAAGTCGTGCGTGTAGCGTGCGTAGCCGGCCTCGCCGCGATCGGTGGCGAAGTAGAACTGGTACCACCACTGCAGCTCGGCCTGCGGCGGCAACGGCGCCTTGCCGGCTTCCTGGCTGCCGATGAGATAGCCGCTGACCGAGACCAGCGACTTGACCCGTTCCGGCCACAGCGCGGCAACGATGTCGGCCGAGCGTGCGCCCCAGTCGAAGCCGGCCAGGTTGGCGCGCGGGATGTGCAGGGCATCCAGCAGGTTCAGCACATCGGAAGCAAGCGCCGCCGGTTCACCATTGCGCGGCGTCTGCGCAGACAGGAAGCGGGTGCTGCCATAGCCACGCAGGTGCGGCACGATCACCCGGTAGCCCTTGGCCGCCAGCTGCGGCGCGACCTCGGCATAGGCATTGATGTCATAGGGCCAGCCGTGCAGCAGCACGACCACCTCGCCGTCGGCCGGGCCCAGCTCGGCGTAGGCCACGTCCAGGTCGCCAGCGACGACATGCTTGTTCGCCTGCAGCGGCGGCGCGTGTGCGACCGCCACCGTCGGCGCAGGGACGGGCAGGGCAGGCGATGCGATGGCGGATGCAGAGGCCGCCAAGGCCATCGCCATGCCCAGCAGGGAGGCGCCGAACGACCGCGGCGAATGGGACAGCGGAAAAGAAGAAGGGGTGTGCATGGTGTTCTCCGTTGACGTTCAGATGGCCCAGCCGCCATCGATGGTCAGGCTGGAACCGGTCATGTAGGCCGCTTCATGGCTGGCAAGCCAGGCGGTGAGTCCTGCGACTTCATCGGGCTGGCCGACCCGGCCAAGCGGGTTGCGCTGCACCAGCTGGTCGACGAAATCGGCGGTGATGTCGGTGGCGATCGGTCCGGGCTGGATGTTGTTGATCGTGATCCGGCGCGGCGCCAGGTCCAGCGCCAGTTCGCGCACCAGCGTGGCCACGGCGGACTTGGTCATCGCATAGACGCTGCTGCCGACCGCACCGCTGCGCACGGCGGTGTTGCTGCCGATGGTGATCAGGCGACCGCCATCGTTCATGGCAGCGGCGGCGGCCTGCACGGCGAGGAACACGCCACGCACGTTCACGGCCAGCATCCGGTCCAGCAGGTCGGTGGGAAAGTCGGCCAGCGGGCTGCCCTGGTAGATGCCGGCATTGACCACCGCCACCTGCAGCGGGCCAAAGGTGTCCATCGCTTGTTTGACTGCTGACGCGATGGCCTGCGCATCGGCGCTGTCAGCCTGCAGGGCAATGGCCTGGCCGCCGTCGGCCTGGATCGAGGCGACCACCGCGGCGGCTTTCTCAGGCTGGGAGACGAAGGTCAGGGCCACGGGATGACCCTCGCGGGCCAGCCGCCTGGCAATGGCGGCGCCAATGCCACGGGAGCCGCCGAAGACCAGCGCGGTGTTGGAACGGGGGGAGACGGTGGCATTCATGCAGATGTCCTCGGGGTAGGCGGCCAGCGGAGGAGCCGCCGGCGTTGGAGGCCATTCGACGCCCGCCCCGTATCCGGCAGGTGTCGGCGAACCCGGAGATTTGTCGCCTTTCCGCACCACGGCGGCGGTTGATACACAGTCATACAAATGGATGCCCCCGCCGGTCCGCAGCACCGCGCCGGCGGCGATACCATGCGTCCACGGGCCCGCAGCGGGCCGCCGATGGCCATCACGCGGAGCAGGCATGAGCACCCACACCGACCACATCCTGGTTGTCGATGACGACGCCGATATCCGCCAGCTGGTCGGCGACTACCTGCGCCGCAACGGCCTGCGCGTGAGCCAAGCGGCCGACGGGCGCGAGATGCGCGCCACGCTGGAGACCAGTGACGTGGACCTGATCGTGCTGGACGTGATGATGCCGGGCGAGGACGGGCTGTCGCTGTGCCGCAACCTGCGTGCCGGCAAGCACCGCGCCGTACCCGTGGTGATGCTGACTGCGCGCGATGATGAAACCGACCGCATCATCGGCCTGGAAATGGGCGCCGACGATTACGTGGTCAAGCCGTTCTCCTCGCGCGAGCTGCTGGCGCGCATCACTGCGGTGATCCGGCGCGCGCGCATGCTGCCGCCGAACCTGCAGGTGAGCGAGGCCGCACGGTTGATCCGCTTTGGCAGCTGGCGGCTGGATACCAGTGCGCGGCACCTGCTGGATGAGGCCGGCACGGTCTATCCGCTCAGTGGCGGCGAGTTCCGCCTGTTGCGGGTGTTCATCGACCATCCGCAGCGCGTGCTCAGCCGCGACCAGCTGCTCAACCTGACCCAGGGCCGCGACGCCGAACTGTTCGACCGCTCCATCGACCTGCTGGTCAGCCGCCTGCGTCAGCGTCTGGGCGATGGTGCGCGCGAACAGACCTTCATCAAGACCGTGCGCAGCGAAGGCTACGTGTTCAGTCAGCCGGTCGTGCTGCTCGACGAGGACGCATGAACGCCCCCGCGCATCGCCGTAGGTTCTCCTGGTTGCCGCGCACGCTGGGTACCCGTCTGTTGCTGATCCTGGCCGCTGGCATGCTGCTCGCGCACGGCCTGTCGTTCGCGCTTCTGTTCCACGAGCGCGCCACCGCTACCCGCGCGATGATGTTGAGCAACATGGAAGACGACGTGCCGCTCAGCGTGGCGCTGCTCGAGCATCTTTCACCGGCCGAACGCACGGCGTGGCTGCCGCAGCTGGAACGGCGCACCTACCGCTATCTGCTGCGCCCCGCACAGCCGGGCAGCGCGCTGGCCAGCGAGCGCGCGCGCCAGGTGGCCGGGCTGATCGATGATTCGCTGGCGCATCGCTACGCATTGCGGCCGCGCGCGGTCTCGGCCTCGCCGGAGCGCTACGAGGTGGAGCTGACCCTGGCCGATGGCCAGCCGTTGACCATCGAAGTCACCCCGTCGCTGCTGCCGATCGCGCGCTGGCTGCCGTGGGTGCTCGCCGCGCAGGTGCTGTTGTTGCTGGGCTGCGTGTGGCTGGCGGTGCGCCTCGCCACGCGCCCGCTGGCACGGCTGGCCGAAGCCGCCGACCGCCTGGACGTGGCCGGGCAGGGCGATGCGATCAGCGAACAGGGACCGCAGGAAGTGGAAGCCGCGGCACGCGCGCTGAACGCGCTGCAATCGCGCGTGGCCGCCCACGTCAGCGAACGCATGCAGATACTGGCGGCGATCTCGCACGACCTGCAGACGCCGATCACCCGGCTGCGCCTGCGCATCGAATCGCTGGACGAGACGCCCGCGCAGGAGCGCCTGCTGGGCGACGTGACCCAGCTCAGCCAGCTGGTGCGCGAGGGCATCGATTACGCGCGCAGCGCAACTGTCAGCATGGGCACTCCCGTGCAGCTCGACCTGCCCGCGTTCCTCGACAGCGTGGTGGGCGACTACGAGGAGGTGGGCAAACCGGTGCGGCGCGTGGCCGGTGCGCAGGCCACGCTGCCGACCCATCCGCAGGTCCTGCGGCGGGTGGTGCAGAACCTGATCGACAACGCGCTGGCGTACGCCGGCAGCGCCGACGTGGGCCTGACCGTAGGCGCGCACGGCGAGGTGAGCATTGATGTGATGGACCGTGGGCCGGGCATTCCCGAGGCGTCGCTTGCGGCGGTGCTGCAGCCCTTCCATCGGCTGGAGCCTTCGCGTGGCCGCGCAAGTGGCGGCACCGGGCTGGGCCTGGCCATCGCCGACCAGCTGGCCCGCGCGCTGGGGGGGCGGTTGATCCTGGCCAATCGGGCGGGTGGCGGGCTGCGCGCAACCTTGGAGCTGCCCCGGGAAAATGCTGCAGTGCGCACAAAGCCGGTGCTTGAATCGATCTAAACTGACCCCTCGATGATCTGGCATGGGAGGGCAGGGCATGGGGTTCCGCAGTTCGATGATGGTGGCCGCAGCACTGGCGGCAGCAGTTTCGTTTGGCGCGGTGGCCGCGCCGATGTCCGGCAACCCGATCCTGCCGGGCTGGTATGCCGATCCTGAGGCGGCGGTGTTCGGCAAGACCTATTGGATTTTCCCCACCAGCTCGCGACCGTATGCAGAGCAGACCGCGTTCGACGCGTTTTCCTCACCCGACCTGGTGCAGTGGACCCGGCATCCCGGTGTGCTGAAGATCGAGGCGGTGTCCTGGGCAAAAGAAGCACTGTGGGCCCCGTCGGTGGTGGAGAAGGACGGAAAGTACTATTTCTTCTTCTCCGCCAACGACATCAAGAACGACAGCGAAGTGGGCGGCATCGGCGTGGCCGTGGCCGACCGGCCGGAGGGCCCGTACCGCGACCTGCTGGGCAAGCCGCTGATCGGTTCGTTCCACAACGGAGCGCAGCCCATCGACCAGTTCGTCTTCAAGGACGACGACGGCACCTGGTACATGCTCTATGGCGGCTGGAAGCACGCCAACATCGTGCGGTTGAAGGACGATTTCACCGGCATCGTGCCGCTGTCAGACGGCACGCTGTACAAGGAGATCACCCCCGCGCCGGAATATGTCGAAGGCTCACTGATGTTCAAGCGCGGCGGCCGCTATTACTACATGTGGTCCGAGGGCGGCTGGGGCGAGCCGGACTATTCGGTGGCCTACGCCATTGCCGACGCGCCCACCGGGCCGTTCAAGCGGATCGGCCGGATCCTGCAGCAGGACCCGGCTGTCGCCACCAGCGCTGGCCACCATTCGCTCATCCATGCGCCTGACGATGACAGCTGGTACATCGTCTACCACCGCCGCCCGCTGGGCCGGACCGGCCGCAATGAACGGGCCACCGCCATCGATCGCATGGAGTTCGATGCGCAGGGGCATATCCTGCCCGTGAAGATGACCCACGAAGGCGTGCCAGCGCATCCTTTGCCCTGACGCGATCCATGGCAAAGTTGCACCATGGCTAACCAGCCATGGCTACAAGGAGAGCAGGGATGATGAACAGGAGCGTATGGGTGCTGGCGCTGTGCCTGATGGCCGGCTCGGCGATGGCTGACAGTGTCCGGTTCGGCAACAATCTAATGAATTCGGGCGACAACGCAGGCCGGGTTGTGCAGGTGGCCGGCAAGCCGGACCGGGTCATCCAGGAAGAAAGTGACCAGGGCGGAAACCTGGGCGAGCGCTGGGAGTATTACCAGTCGCGCAAGACCGTCCAGATTGTTTTCCGGGACGGCCGGGTCACTGCCATCCGGGAAATCTTCAACTGACCACGCCGGCGGCGGACCATTTGTCCGCCAATGCGTTGCGCACCCCCGTGATGTGCCATGCTTCCCCTTCCAACAGGGAGCATGCGGTCATGGCCAAGGGTCTGGACAAGCAGAAAGAGCAGAAGAAGAAACCTGCCAAGACTGCGAAGGAAAAGAAGGCGGAAAAGAACGAGAAGAAGAACACGCGCGGCTTCGCACCGACCTGATCCCTTCCGTTCGCTTCACCGCTTTCACAACGTAGGGGCTCTACCCCCGGCAGTACAAATACCGGTCGTGCAACCGTGCAAGTTCGGTTTCTCGGCCGGCATTTCTGACGCATCCTGTCCCACCGGAACCGGGTAACTCCGATGCCGTTGCTGAGCTTCACCGACTTCGAGGCCTACGCAGACGCGCTCGCCGGTGTGGACGGCCTGATGCGCGTGACCGGACCGGTGGGCCGTGCATGGACACTGGACATCCTGGATGCCGGTGACGTCACCGCGATGCTCGGCGTGGACGGCGCCCCGGCGCTGTACAACGGGCTGAGCCAGCCCGGTCGATACGTGGTCCACATCTCGCTGCCCGGCAGCGATGCGTTCATGCAGGGGAGCGCGACCGCCGACGACCAGTTCGTCTGGTTCGCACCGGGTGTGGAAGTGCACGGCTTTACCCGCAGGCAATCGCAGTTCCTCGCGCTGGACATGGACGCCGCTGCGGTGGTGCAGCGTGCGCGCGAAGTGGCCGGACTGTTCGACGACCATATCGATCGTACCTACGCGGTGAATGTCGGCCGTGCCGGGATGGCACCGATCATCACCCTGGTCACCCGCGCACTGGCGATTCACCGGCAGACCCCCAGCGTGTTCGATGAGCCCAGTGTGCGCCGCTCGTTCAGTGGCCAGGTGATCCACGCACTGCTGCGCTGCATGGTGCTGGCCAATCCCGAAGCCGTGCGGCGCACCCGCGGTCGGCCGACCTTGCCGCGCAACGAGATCATCCGCCTCAGCCTGGACCACATCCACAAGAGCATCCGGGGGGAAGCGGTGATCGGCGACCTGGTGCTGAGCGCGGGCACCTTGCAGCGCTCGTTGAGCCGCGCGTTCGATGAAGTGTTCGGCATGGGGCCGCACCAGTACTTCATGCTGGAACGGCTGCACGTGATCCGCAAGGCGCTGCGCGAGGCCACCCCGGGCGACACCGTCACCTCGGTGTGCGCACGCTACGGGGTGTGGGACCAGGGGCGCTTTGCCGGCATGTACCACCGCACGTTCGGCCTGCATCCGTCGATGGAGCTGGCGGCGGCGCTGGAGTCATGGCGGGCCAATACAAGCGCCAGGGACAAACGCTGAGGCGCCGTACCGCGGCCTAGCGTGTCTCGGCCAGCACCGCGCGCACGCGCGAGGCCAGGGTATCCACGTTGAACGGCTTGCCGATCAGCTGTACGCCCGGGGCGATCACCCCATCGCGCTCCAGCGCGTTGCGGCTGTAGCCAGTGGTGAACAGCACCTTGAGATCCGGTCGGCGACGCAGGGCCTCGTCGGCCAGCTCGCGTCCGTTGACCTCCGGCATCACCACATCGGTGAAAAGCAGCGCGATGTCCGCATGCTGGTCAAGCAACACCAGCGCCGCGGCCGCGCCATCGGCGGCCAGCACGTCATAGCCCAGTGCAGTGAGCGCTTCCACCGAGAACTGCCGCACGGTCGGCTCGTCTTCCACCACCAGGATCAGCTCGCGGCTGCCTGCGGGCATCCGAAGCCCAGCCGGTGCCGCAGGCGCCACCGGCGCCACCTCGGCCACCAGTCGGGGCAGGTAGAGTTTCACCGTGGTTCCCCGGCCGATTTCCGAGCACAGCTTCACGTGGCCGGCCGACTGTTTGACGAACCCATAGACCTGCGACAGCCCCAGCCCGGTGCCCTGACCGACCTGCTTGGTGGTGAAGAACGGATCGAAGGCCTTGGCCACCACCTCCGGTGACATGCCGCAGCCGTTGTCGGCCACGGTGATGAGGATGTACTCGCCACGGGGCACCCCGGGGTGCTGCTCGGCGTTGCCGGCGTCGATCGTGCAGTTGGACGTCTCCACTGCCAGCCGCCCGCCACCGGGCATGGCGTCGCGCGCGTTCACCGCCAGGTTGAGGATGACGTTCTCCAGCTGGTTGGCGTCGGCGAAGGCCAGCCACAGGTCGGCGGCCAGCAGGGTTTCCAGCCGGATCGTGCCGCCGAGCGAGTGCACGAACAGGTCGGACATGCCCGACACCAGCCGGTTGGCATCCACCGGCACCGGCTGCAGCGGCTGCTGGCGGGAAAACGCGAGCAGGCGCTGGGTAAGCTGGGCGGCGCGGTTGGCGCCATCGATGGCCATGTCGATGTAACGGCTGACCAGCGGGTCGCTCTCGCCCAGGCGCAGCGACAGCAGGTCCAGCGGTCCGATCACGGACGCGAGCATGTTGTTGAAATCGTGCGCGATACCGCCGGTGAGCTGGCCTACCGCTTCCATCTTCTGGCTCTGCCGGAGCGCATCCTCGACCCGGGTGCGCTCGGCAACTTCCTCTGCCACCCGGATCTCAAGGTGCTCATTGAGTTCCTTCAGGCGGGCCTCGGCGGCCTTGCGCGCGGTGACCTCGATTGCCACGCCGACCACGCGCACGCAGCGGTCGCCCTCGAAGTGGCCACGGCCCTTCGCCGCGACCCAGCGCACCACGCCGTCCTCTTTGCCGATGGTGCGGTATTCCACATCGTAAAGCGCGCGTTGCGCAGGATCGGCGGCGGCCGCGAAGGCGGCGCTGGTGGCCTCGCGGTCGAGCGGATGCAGGCCGTTGTAGAAATCGTCCAGGCGCACCGCAACATCGGGTGAGATGCCGAACATCGCCTTGGTGCGCGGCGGCCAGATCAGCACGTCGTGCACCAGGTCCACGTCCCAGAAGCCCATGTCACCGGCCTCGGTGGCGAAACGCAGCCGTTCCTCGCTTTCGGCCAGGGCGGCTTCGGCTGCCTTGCGCCCGGACAGGTCGAGCATCGCGCCGATCATGCGCACCGGCTCGCCCGCCGTGCCGCGCAGCACCGCGCCGCGGTCCAGCACGTCCGCGTAGCTGCCATCGGCGCGGCGGAAGCGGTACTCGCCGTACCAGATCGTGCCGCCGCCGTCGATCACGGTGTGGATGTCGGCATCAATGCGCGGGCGGTCGTCGGGATGGATGTGGTCGAGCCACCACTGCGCGTCGGTTTCCATCCGGTCGTGGCCGAACAGGTCGGCCAGCGCCTCGTTCCAGACAACCTGGCCATCGGCCATGCGCCAATCCCAGATCGCATCGTTGGTGGCGCGTGCCGCCAACCGATAGCGCTCTTCGATCTCCCGGTGACGTGCTTCGGCGGCCTTGCGCTCGGTGATGTCCAGCGAGGTGCCGATCAGCCCCACCACGTTGCCGTCGGCATCGCGAAGGGGGGCCTTGGTCGAGAGCCAGTAGGCGCGACGGCCGTCCGGGAAGCTGATGTCCTCCTCCAGCTGCTGGGACTGGCCGGTGGCCATGATGCGTTCATCGGTGGCCATCACGGCAGCGGCCTGCACCGGGTCGTTGAGCAGTTCCGCATCGGTGCGCCCGACGTACTGCTCCGGCGGCAGCCCGATCAGCTCGGTCGTGCCGTGGTTGCCCATCAACAGCCGGCCTTGGCGGTCCTTGGCGTAGACCACGCCGGGGGCCGCGTCCAGGAAGGAGCGCAGCAACGTCTGCGCCTGGTCGCGCTCGGTCTCGATCAGGCGGCGTTCGTCGATATCGATCAGCACGCCCTGGAACCCGGTGGCGCGCCCCTGCGCATCCAGGTCGACCCGGCCGATGGCCTCGATCCACCGGTACTCGCCGTCGGCATTGCGCGCGCGATACTGGTGCGCGTAGCGACCGCCGCGCATGAGCGCATCGCTGATGGCCGCCGCCAGCTCCGCATGATCGTCAGGGTGTACCGCGGACAGCACCTGCTCCAGGCGCAGCTCGCGATGCGATGAGCCCGGCTCCAGCCCGAATGCGTGGGTCAGCGCGTCGTCCACGGTCAGCCGGTCGTGGGCCACGTCCCAGAACCAGGTGCCGACGATGGCGCCGGCGGCCAATGCCATCTTCACCCGCTCGCTGTCGCGCCCGCTGTGCTTGTCTGTGGGGTCGGTAACGTTCAAGGAAGTCTCGCGGGCGAAGGATGCAGACGCAGGCCGGGTAGATTATCCGATCGTGTGTGGAGGGCATGAAGGTGGCCGACGGCCGCAGGGGCGACCCGCTGAAGCCTTCATTCCGGATCGCCCAGCGCCGCGCGCCGCGCGCGGAACACTTCCGGGGTCTGCGGCTTCACGAACAGTGCGACCAGTTCGGGGTACTCGTGCTTGACCGCCTGTTCGATGCGGGTGATGCACGCTTCGATCTGCGGGGTGGTGCGGTCGTCCTCGAATTCGGCACTCAGCATGGCCACGACCTGGTCCGGCCCCATCTGCATGGTGGTCACGCCGTTGGCCTTGCGCAGGTCGGCATCGGTGTTGGCCACCGCCATGATCCGCCGGGCCACGCTGGGGTGCGCCGGCTCACCGACCAGCAGGCCCTTGGTCTCGCGCGCCAGCAGGAAGGCGGTGAGTGCCAGTACGCCGGCGATGCACAGCGAGGCAACGCCGTCGAGGACAGGCATGTCCAGCCACTGCGCGGCGGCCAGGCCGATCGCCGCGAAGGCAAGGCCGAGCAGGGCGGCGCTGTCTTCGAGCAGCACGGTGAACGTGGACGGATCCTTGCTGCGCCGGAACGCTTCGAAATAGCCCATCGCGCCCTTGGTGGTGCGGAATTCGCGCAACGCCACCCACCATGAGCCAGCCTCGAACAGGAACGAGATACCCAGCACCACGTAGCTCACGGTGTGGTTGGTGGCCGGTTCCGGGTTGCGGATGTGCTGGATCCCTTCGTACGCCGATACGCCCGCGCCGGCGGCGAACACCAGCAGGGCGACGATGAAGCTCCAGAAGTACAGCTCACGGCCATACCCGAACGGGTGCACGGTGTCGGGCTTCTTGTCGGCGCGGTGCAGCCCGTACAGCAGCAGGAGTTCATTGGTGGTGTCGACCAGCGAGTGCACGCCCTCGCTGAGCATCGCCGAACTGCCGGAAAGCCCGGCCGCCACGAATTTGGCGATGGCGATGCACAGGTTGCCGACCAGTGCGGCGTAGACAACAAGACGGGAGCCGGACGGCTTTGCCATGGCGTGCCTTCCGCGTGCAGGGCGCCGCTCAGAAGCGGATGGTGACCATCGGTGCGCTGCGGCTCATGGCGCTGTCGCGCAGCACCGGTGCCGGGGCGGTACTGGCATCGAGGCGTGCGTGGCTGATGGCCTGGTGCGAGCCGCACTGTTCGCAGCGGAACAGCGCGCCACCGGGCAGGTGGATCAGCTGGCTGGACCCGCATGAGGAGGTCGTACCGCAATTGCAGTCCACGGTCAGCGAGAGGATCCGCTCGACACTGCCGGACGCGGCGTAGTTGGCTTCGAAGGAGCGGACAACGAAGGAGGGGGCGTCGGGCATCGTCGGTCCGGCTGGGGGTGGGGTTGGAACGAGCATCCATGGACGGCCGTGATGGCCTCGTGCAGCACCCGGATTCGATCTGTGTATACTATCCCCCAGTATAGTTCTCTGGTCGCGTTTCCGTGCCGCATTCCCCGGAAGAAAAGAAGAAGGTCCTGGCCCGGGTGCGGCGCATCCGCGGCCAGTGCGATGCGCTGGACCGCGCGCTGGAAGCCGGCGCCGAGTGCGGCCCGGTTCTGCAGCAGATCGCCGCCATCCGTGGCGCCGTCAACGGGCTGATGTCCGAGGTGATGGAAGCCCACCTGCGCGAAGAATTCGGCCAGCCGGCGCAGTCCGATGCGCAGCGTGCCGAGCGCGTGCGCGACATGAGCGCGCTGATCCGTTCCTACCTGAAATAAGCGCGCGTCCTGCCGCGCGCTGTCCCGTCCTGTCATCTGTCCTGGAGCCTTCCCCATGAAATCCCGTGCTGCCGTTGCCTTCGCCGCTGGCGAACCGCTGAAGATCGTCGAAATCGACGTTGCCCCGCCGCAGAAGGGCGAAGTGCTGGTGCGCATCACCCACACCGGGGTCTGCCACACCGATGCCTTCACCCTGTCCGGCGATGATCCGGAAGGCCTGTTCCCGGCCGTGCTGGGCCATGAAGGTGCCGGCATCGTGGTGGAAGTGGGCGAGGGCGTGACCAGCGTCAAGCCGGGCGACCACGTCATTCCGCTGTACACCGCCGAATGTGGTGAGTGCCTGTTCTGTACCTCGGGCAAGACCAACCTGTGCGTGGCCGTGCGCGCCACCCAGGGCAAGGGCGTGATGCCCGATGGCACCACCCGCTTCTCCTACAACGGCCAGCCGATCTACCACTACATGGGCTGCTCGACCTTCAGCGAGTACACCGTGGTGGCCGAAGTCTCGCTGGCGAAGATCAATCCGGAGGCCAACCCGGAACACGTGTGCCTGCTGGGCTGCGGCGTCACCACCGGCGTCGGCGCGGTGCACAACACCGCCAAGGTGCAGGAAGGCGATTCGGTGGCCGTGTTCGGGCTGGGCGGCATCGGCCTGGCAGTGATCCAGGGCGCACGCCAGGCCAAGGCCGGCCGCATCTTCGCCATCGATACCAACCCGTCCAAGTTCGAGCTGGCCAAGCAGTTCGGCGCTACCGACTGCATCAACCCGAAGGACTTCGACAAGCCGATCCAGCAGGTCATCGTCGAAATGACCACCTGGGGCGTGGACCACACCTTCGAATGCATCGGCAACGTCAACGTGATGCGGGCGGCGCTGGAATGCGCGCACCGTGGCTGGGGCCAGTCGGTGATCATCGGTGTGGCCGGCTCGGGCCAGGAAATCTCCACCCGCCCGTTCCAGCTGGTCACCGGCCGCTCGTGGAAGGGCACTGCCTTCGGTGGCGTCAAGGGTCGCAGCCAGCTGCCGGGCATGGTTGAAGATGCGATGAAGGGCGATATCGAACTGGCGCCGTTCGTCACCCACACCATGGGCCTGGAAGCGATCAACGAAGCCTTCGACCTGATGCATGAAGGCAAGTCGATCCGTTCGGTCGTCCACTACTGATCACGGCGGGAATGCCCATGGAACGCATCGAACACCGCGCCGCCTTCGGCGGTTGGCAGGACGTGTACCAGCACCGCTCGGCGGTGCTCAACTGCGAAATGAAGGTGGCCGTGTACCTGCCGCCGCAGGCGGCCACGCAGAAGCTGCCGGTGCTGTATTGGCTGAGCGGGCTGACCTGTACCGAGCAGAACTTCATCACCAAGGCCGGCGCGCAGCGGTACGCGGCGGAACATGGCGTGATCCTGGTCGCGCCTGATACCAGCCCGCGCGGCGATGATGTGGCCGATGCCGAGGGCTACGACCTGGGCAAGGGCGCGGGGTTCTACCTCAATGCCACCGAGCAGCCCTGGGCGGCGCACTACCGCATGCACGACTACATCGTCGACGAGCTGCCGGCGTTGATCGAAGCGCACCTGCCGGCCACCGGCGCGCGCAGCATCAGCGGGCATTCCATGGGCGGCCACGGCGCGCTGGTGATCGCGCTGCGCAATCCGGGGCGCTACCGCGGCGTGTCGGCGTTCTCGCCGATCGTGGCCCCGACCCGGGTGCCGTGGGGGCAGAAGGCCTTCGGCGCGTACCTGGGCGAGGATCGCAGCGGCTGGGCGCAGTGGGATGCCAGCGAACTGGTGGCCACGGCCACCGAAAAGCTGCCGCTGCTGGTCGACCAGGGCGCAGGCGATGAGTTCCTGGACAGCCAGCTGCAGCCGCAGTGGCTGCAGGCTGCGTGCACGGCGGCGGGGCACCCGCTGCAACTGCGGATGCAGCCGGGGTATGACCACAGCTACTACTTCATCGGTACGTTCATTGGCGAGCACATCGCGTATCACGCCAAGGCGTTGTACGCCTGACGCTTACGCGTCCTCTTCTTCCGCCGCTTCGCGGCCCTGCTGGCGGATCAGCGCTTCTTCGCGCGCATCGTTGATGGCGTGGCGCACGCTGTCCAGGTCGATGGTGGATTCGTCGTGGACGAATTCACCGGTCAGCGGGCTGTCCGGCAGCAGGTCACCGGCCTCGAACAACGCCCACATCTCTTCGCCGTACCAGGTGTCCAGCAGCTCCGGGGCCGAACGCCCCAGGTAGGCGGTGAGGTTGTTGACGTCGCGCAGCAGCATGCTGCGCGCGGCGTTGTTGCCACCGGCGCTCACCACCTGCGGGAAGTCGATCACCACCGGGCCATCGGGGCCCACCAGCACGTTGTACGGCGACAGATCGCCGTGGATCAGGCCGCAGCACAGCATCAGGACCACCTGGCGCACCAGGATCCGGTGGAAATCACGGGCCTGGTCCGGCTCCAGTTCGACCTCGCCCAAGCGCGCGGCGGAGAAGCCTTCGGCATCGGTCACCAGCTCCATCACCAGCACGCCGTGGAAGTACCCATGCGGCTCGGGCACGCGCACGCCGGCATCGCGCAGCTGGTACAGCGCATCCACCTCGGTGTTCTTCCAGGCGGTTTCCTGCTGCTTGCGGCCGTACTTGCTGGCCTTGCCTACCGCGCGCGCCTCGCGGCTGCCCCGCACCTTGCGGCCTTCCTGGTACTGCACGCGCTGCTGGAAGCTGCGCTGGGCCATGTCCTTGTATACCTTGGCGCAGCGCACGTCGTCGCCGCTGCGTACGACGTACACGGCCGCTTCCTTGCCGCTCTTGAGCGGGCGCAGTACTTCGTCGATCACGCCGTCTTCGATCAGCGCCTGCAGGCTTTCGGGGGTCTTCACGTAATCTCGGTCAGGAGGGCGGCGCCAATGCGCCAACCGGCAAGGGAGGGCCGGCGATTCTCGCACCTTCGCGGCGGCCGGGCCAATTGCGCACCCCATCCCGGTTCAGCCAGGCCGGCCGGGCAGGGCTCAGGGCAGGGCCTGCTCACCGCGCAGCACCGGGTAAGGATTGAGCGACTCGCCCTTCCACCACTGCTTCTCCGGCCCCAGCCGGTGGATCTCGAAGTGCAGGTGGGGGGCGTCCGGGCTGGCGTTGCCGGTATGCCCGACATAGCCGATCACGTCGCCGCGCTTGACCGCCTGCTTCTCGGCCAGCCCGTCGGCGTAGCGCTGCAGGTGGGCGTAGTAGTAGCAGTAGGTGCCGCCCGGCTCGAACTGGTACACGGTCAGCCCGCCGCGCTCGCTGTCGAACAGCTTCTCGATGGTGCCGTCGGCCACCGCCAGCACCGGCGTGCCCTCGGCGGCCAGGATATCGATGGCATCGTGTACCCGGCCCTGGCTGCGCGCATCGGTAAAGGTGTCCTGCAGCTGCGCGGCCGTGATCCCCTGCACCGGCAACAGCAGCCCCGACGGGGCTGCGGTAGCGCCAGGTGCTGCCTGGCTGCCTTCAGCAGGTGCGACCAGATCCGCCCCGGTGGCGCCGCCAGGCTCTGCCTGGCTGCTTTCGGCCACGGGCGCCGCGGCCACCGGCGCGGCCACGACCTGCGCCGCCGCCGCCCCCTCCGGCACATCATTCCCGGACGCCAGCAACCACCACCCTGCCACGCCAATCACCACACCCAGTGCCAGCAATCGCGTCAGCATCGTCGTTTACTCCTGCATCACCACGGGAACCGAGGCGTCCACCGCATCGGCCACCTGCAGCGCGTCCCAGTTGGTCATCCGCACGCAGCCGTGCGATTCGGTCTTGCCCACGTGGCCCGGTTCGGGGGTGCCATGCAGGCCGTAATGCGGTTTGGAAATATCGATCCAGACCGGCCCCACCGGATTGTTCGGGCCGGGCGGCAGGGTGGCCTTGCGGTCGCCGGCCTTGGCATCCCAGAACAGCTTCGGGTTGTAGTGGAACGGTGGATCGCGGGAGATGCCCAGGATCTTCCATTCGCCGATCGGCAGCGGGTCGTGCTGGCTGCCCGACGACACCGGGAACTGCGCGTACACCTTGCCCTGCGCGTCATACAGGCGCAGCGTCGAATCGGACTTGTCGATGACCAGCTTGGCCGCCTTCTGCAGCGCAGCCGGGGCGATGTTCGGCACCTGGATCGTGCTGCCAGCCTTGCCCAGGTCCACGCCCGGGTTGAGCGCCTGCAGCAGCTTGGGATCGGCATGGAAGCGCTCGCCGAGTGCCTCGCCTACTGAGGTGAAGCCCATTGCCTTGAGCTTGGCCTGCTCGGCAGGCTTCTTCGGAATCGGCTGGAAGGGGCCCGCCACGTCTGCGGCGGTGAGGGTGTAGCTGGCCAGGGGCGGCGTGCTGTCCGGCTGCAGTGCCTGCCAGGTGGCGTCGTCCAGCTCGCCGGTCACCTTCAGCCCGCGCGCAGCCTGGAAGCCGGCCACCGCGCGCTTCTGGTTGGAGCCCACCACGCCGTCGATCTGGCCCGGCGAGAAGTGTGCCCGGTCGAGCAGCACCTGCGCATGCAGGTCCGAGCGCGGGCCGGTGGCCACGGCGCCGTCTTCAGCGATGGGCGCGGGCAGGGCAGCCGGTGTCTGTGCCAGTGCCGGGGTTGCGGCGGCCAGGGCAAGGGCAAGCAGGGAAGCGGAAGCAGGCAGGCGCAGCGGCATCGAATACTCCAGGGCAGGTTCAACCCCACCATGCCGGAGCGCGCTGCACAGGCCCTGTGAAATGCCTGACGGGCAGCTGACCGGCAACGCGATGTGGTGGCGTCGCCGGTCGGGTCGGTTTCTACCGGACGTCGCGCAGTTCCCAGTGGTGGCCGGCGAGCAGGCGCAGCCGCTCCTTCAGCACATCGCTGTTGATGGTGGTGCTGACCACCAGGTTGATGCGCAGGTCCTTCTGCTCACCCGTCACGGTCGCATTCGGGTCGGTTGCACCCCACTGCGGCTCGACGGCATCGGGATCCGGCTGCTTGGCGCGCCAGCGATCGAACAGGCCCGTGGTGCGCAGCGCGGCCTGCAGCTCCTCGGCGAAGCCGCCGGCGCTCTGCGAACGGAAAGAAAGATCGGGATCGTTGCCGTGTGCCTTGGAAGGATCCGGCAGGCTGATGAAATACTGCGACATGGTGGTCTCCGTTGAATGCGCCAAGGCTGGCAGATGCGCGGTGGAATCGGTGTGCAGAAACCGGCCGCTCGTCCGCTGGCTCAAGCGCTGAAGGTATGCGGTTCGTCGGCAAAACCAATCGTGACCGCGCCCTTGCCCACGTTGACCATGCCGGTGAGGCTCATCACCGATTCGTACACGTCCACCCCGTGCGCCTTGCAGGTCTCGCGCAGGCTGGCATAGCCCGGCAGCGCCTGCAGGTCGGCCAGTTCGCCGCCGTAGCTCACGCACACCGTGGGCGTCATCAGGCCACCCTTGACCCGCTGGCCGACGAAGTCGAACAGCTTCTGCACCGCATTGTCGAAGCCCTTGATCTTGGCCACCGGACCGGTGGTGCCGCGGTAGCCGTGCAGCACCGGCTTGATGTCCAGCGCGCTGCCCAGCGCAGCGCTGATCAAGCCCACGCTGCGGTCGCCTTTGTGGCGGGCGCGGGCGCGCATGTAATACAGGTCGCGGGTGACCATGTACCCGTGCACGTTCAAGGCCAGCTGCTCCAGCCGCTCGCGGATCTGCTGCACGCCAGCGCCGCTGTCGCGCAGGCGCACCGCTTCCACTGCAGTCACGCCCTGCGCGGCGAACAGGTTCTGGGTGTCCAGCACGCGCAGCGCGAACGGCGAGTTGTGACCCGCCGCCTGGCGCACCGGCTTGTAGTCGTTGAGGATGGCGAAGCTGGCCTGCATCGCGTTGTCGTGGATCGGGCTGCGGGTCTTGGTGATCGTCATGCAGAACACATGGTCGTAATCGATCACCAGCTTGCCCAGGAACAGATCACGGATCTGTACCACGCTGAAGGGAATGGTTTCGGCCTCGGCGCCATGCTCGGCCACGTGGGCGTGCAGGAAACTCAGGGTGGCCTGTTCGTCGCGGTGGTCGGCCAGCACGGCCTCGCCAATCCGGACGGTGATGGGCAGCAGCACGATGTTGTGCTGCTGGATGAAGTCCTGCGGCAGATCACAGGCAGAGTCGACCACGATTCCGATGCGCATCCTGTTTGCCCCCTCCAGGCAGGGTGTCCGTTCGAAAGTGTGAAAGCTATCTCAAATCGCGTCCGGCTGCCTGACCACGCCGGTCAGCTTGGCCGGCTGCGCTCCACCGCCACCGGCAGCGTGTCGATCCGCTGCCATTCCGGCTGCAGCAGCAGACCGGGGTCGGCCAGCACCGCCGCCATCAGCGCGTGGCTTTCGTTGCCCCAGAACAGCTCGCCATCGATGGACAGGGTGGGGACCCCGAACACACCGGCGGCGATAGCTGCCTCGGTGTTCTGGCGCAGCTGTTCCTTGACCGAAGGCGCCGAGACGGCGGCCACGACGTCGCGCACGTCCAGCATTGCCGCCGGCAGGGCCAGGGCCTGTGGCGTATCGGCCGCGCGGCCGTCGCGCCAGATCCAGTTGAACAGGATGTCCACCGACGCCGGCGTGGCGTCCGCCGCCAGGCACAGGCGCAGGGCCGCCAGCGGGTTGAACGGGTGGCCGGGCGGGAAGCGCAGCGGCACGCCCTGCTGCTGCGCCTGCCACAGCACCTGGCGGTAGGTGAAGCGACGCTTGGCCGGGATTTCGGCCGGGCCCAGGTTGCCCAGGTGGTGCAGCACCGCGCCCAGCGCGATCGGCACCGGGGTGATGCGCTCGAACTGCGGCAGCGTTTTCAGCTGCTGCCAGTGCAGGTAGGCGAACGGTGAGACGAAATCGAAGTACCAGCGCAGGGTCATGGGATTCCTTGGCCTTCAGCCAGGCAGGGCCTGGCTCTACGGGTCGTGTGAGGGGACCTTATCGCGAATACGCCCTGGGTTCGCGGGTGGCCGGGGCGGCGTAGCGGTCGCGCAGTTCGGTCTGGCGCGAGCGCATCGGCATGGCGCGGCCCCCCAGCCAGACCTGCTCGGCGTAGTGGCCCACGTCCAGCGGGTCGCCTTCCCACAGCACCAGGTCGGCCAGCTTGCCCGGCTCGATGCTGCCCAGCGTGTCACCCACGCCCAGCACCTGCGCCGGCACCCGGGTCAGCCCGGCCAGGCCATCCTGCCAGGGCAGGCCGTTGGCCACGGCATTACCGGCCAGCTGCCGCATCTTGCGCGCGTTGTGCGAGGCATCGTCGCGCTGGGCGAAGCTGACCTGCACCCCGGCGGCGTGCAGCCGCGCGGCGTTTTCCAGGGTCGCGCCGAGCTGGTCGAAACTGGTGGGCAGGTTGCCCAGCGCATCGACGAACACCGGCACCTTCGCCTGCGCCAGCAGCGGTGCCACCCGCCACGCCTCGGCACCGCCGGCAATGGCGATGCTCACCTTCTCGCGCGCCGCCCAGCGCAGCAGCTGGCGGATGTCCGCCGCGCGGTCCACCTCCACCACCAGCCGCCCCTGGCCCGCCAGGTAGCGGGCCAGCGTGGCGCGGCCGGCGGGGGTGAGCAGGGCATGCGGCGAATCGACCGGCACCCGGTTGCGCGCTTCGCTCACCATCTGCTCCAGCAGCATCCACTGCGCCGCGCGCGAGCTGCCGGTGAGTTCGGCACCAGACGCGCCGAGCCGGATGAACAGCGCGCGCGGGCCGATCGGATCGGCGCTGCCGTCCAGCCGCATCACCCCGCCCTGGCCGGCGATGAAGCTGCCGCTGGTGTTGGCGCCCAGAGCGGTGAAGCCGATGCCGTCCAGCCGCGCCACCGGGATCAGTACCGAGGCCGGGTTGTAGGCCAGCGTCACGTCGAATTCGGGGCGCAGCGGCTGGTCTTCCAGCTTGAGGCCGCTGTCCACCGTGGTGGACTCACCGGACACTTCGTCGATGCCGATGTCGGTGATGCCGCCAAACAACGCCGGGGTGAGCGGGCGACCGTTGGCCTCCACCACGGTGGCACCGGCCGGCGCGACCAATCCGGTGCCCACGGCGCGGATCACGCCGCCCTGGACCAGCACATCGCCGTGCTCCAGGCTGCCGCGCGCGCTGGCGGTGTGCACCGTGGCATTGCGGATAAGCAGATCCTGCGCCCAGCTCGCCGGCGCGGCGCCAAGCAGTGCCAGCACCAGCAGGCTGCGCTGCAGTACGCGGGTGCCGGTCATGGGCGTGCCTCCTGGCCGAGCATGAAGTCCGACAGGGGCTGCCGGCGCACGTCCTGACGGTCGTAGACCTGGTGGCCGTCGATGTAGACCTTCTCGGCCAGCGCGTAGGAACTGAAGGGGCTGCCGTTCCACACCACCACATCGCCCATCTTGCCCACCTCCAGGCTGCCGGTCTGCTTTTCCACGCCCAGCGAGCGGGCGGCGTTGAAGGTCAGCCAGCCGATGGCGCGCTCGGGCGCGATCTGCATGCCGGCGCGGCGCGCGTTGGCGATCACCTTGGCCGCCTCCTGGTTGAGCCGCTGGATGCCTTCGGGCGAATCCGAATGCACGATCGCGCAGCTGTTGGCCGGGCGGTCCACCAGCGCGATGTTTTCCTGGATGCCGTCGAAGGCTTCCATCTTGAAGCCCCACCAGTCGGCCCAGAGCGCACCGCAGACGCCTTCGGCCGCCAGCCGGTCGGCCAGCTTGTAGGCCTCCACGCCGTGGTGGAACGCGGCGATCTTGAAGCCGAACTCCTTGGACAGGTCCAGCATGGTGGCCATTTCATCGGCGCGGTAGCAGTGGATGTGCACGCGGATGTCGCCGTCGATGGCGCCGGCCAGCGTGTCCAGCTTCAGGTCGCGCTTGCCACCGGTATCGCCGGCGCTGTCGCCCTTGTCGCTGCCGCCGAACCAGCGCTTCTTCTTGACCTTCTTCGGGGCGTTCTTGGCCAGGTATTCGCTGGCGTCGATGAAGGCAGCGCGGTAGCCGGCCACGTTGCCCATGCGCGTACCCGGCGCAACACCTTTGCCGCCGCCATACACCCGCTTGGGGTTTTCGCCGCAGGCCATCTTCAGGCCCCACGGCGCGCCGGGGAACTTCATGGCCTGGTAGGTGGTGGCCGGGACGTTCTTCAAGGTCACCCCGCGCCCGCCGACCAGGTTGGCCGAGCCGGGCAGTACCTGCATCGAGGTCACCCCGCCGGCCAGCGCGGCGGCAAAGCCCGGGTCCTGCGGCCATACCGAATGCTCGGCCCACACGTTGGCGGTCACCGGTGCAGTCATTTCATTGCCATCCGCATGCGCGCCGACCCCGGGGCTGGGATACACGCCCAGGTGCGAATGCACGTCGATGATGCCGGGGGTGACCCACTTGCCGGTGCCATCGACCTGCACCGCGTTGGCCGGTGCCTCCAGCGCGCTGCCCAGCGCGGCGATGCGGCCATCGCGCAGCAGCAGGTCGGCCTGCTCCAGGCGCGCGCCGGTGCCGGTAAGCACGGTGGCGTTGCGGATCAGCACCGGGGCCGAGGTGATCGGCGCATAGGTGCTGGGGTAAGGGTCCTGGGTGAAGCGCGATGCTGCCGGCGCCGAAGGCGCAGCCAAGGTGAACAGCGCCAGGCCCAGCCCGGCGGTCAATCGTGTACGCATGTCATCCCCGATGCGGCGTGAAAGATCCCCCGCGACGCTAGCCGCTGGCCGGCGCGTTGCCAAGTGGCCAAGTGCATGCCCGGTCCGCCGCCCTCTTGCCAAGAAAACCATATCCAGATCGGTATCGAGGCGCTTAAGCTTATATGGCGCAACGGCAAGTCGGTCCGCCACCTGCGCGTTGACGAATGATGGTAATGGCATGGGTGGGCGCCGGGATGGCGCGCCGCCCGCAGGGGTAGTGAATGGACGTGGCGGCACAAGTAGTGGAATTCTGGCGCAACGCGGGACCGCAGCAGTGGTTCGCGCGCGATGACGCGTTCGATGCGCGTTTCCGCGACGCATTCCGCGACGAACACTTCGCTGCCGCACGCCGTGCGCGCGAGCATTGGCTGGAAACGGCCGATGGCGCGCTTGCGCTGATGATCCTGCTCGACCAGTTCCCGCGCAACTGCTTCCGCGACACCGCCCATTCCTACGCCACCGACGGCCTGGCCCGCCACTACGCCATGCGCGCGGTGGAAGAAGGCCTGGACCTGCAGCTGGTGCCCAAGCTGCGCGCCTTCATCTACCTGCCGTTCGAGCATTCCGAAGACCCGCAGGACCAGGAACGTTCGGTCGCCATGTTCGACGTGCTGGGCGACAAGGAATACCTGCAGTATGCCGAACTGCACCGCGACATCATCCGCCGCTTCGGGCGCTTCCCGCACCGCAATGCGGTGTTGGGGCGGATGCCTACGCCTGAGGAGCTGGATTATCTTGCCGAGGGTGGGTTTGCGGGCTAGCCGTTTGAACAAAAAAAACGCCGGCAATGCCGACGTTTTTTTCATCCATCGCGGTTGAACCTGCGATCAGTACTTCGGCACGCTGTTGTCCACCGCATCCGACCAGGCATCGATGCCGCCGGTGATGTTGTAGACCTTGCTGAAGCCCAGCGCACGGAACTGTTCCGCCGCCTGCGCGCTGCGGCCACCGTGGTGGCACAGGAACGCCAGCGGGGTGTCCTTGGGCAGGGCTTCCAGCTCGGCACGGTTGTTGCCGTCGAACGTCTTGAAATCGCCGCCAATCGAAGCAATCGCACGCTCATCGGCCGGGCGCACATCCACCACGGTCAGGGTGCCGGCGCGGCGCTGGTCGTCGGCGTCGCGAACGGCCAGTTCCTGCACGGCCTTCGGTGCGTTCGGGTTGTCGATGGCCAAGCCCTTGCCACGGATGTCGTCCACCCAGTCGATGGTGATGCCCTCGGCGCGGCGCGCGCTGGCCAGGTCGAACTGCACGCGCAGGCCGTTGGATTCGGCGGCAATGGCGTTGTCGTCGTGCGGGGCCAGCTGGAAGTTCGGCTGGAAGCTGGCATCGATGCTCAGCTGCAGCGAGGCACCCGGTGCATCAGCCAGCGCACCGCGCAGCATTTCCACTGCGGCCGGGGTCACGGTGATGCGCGGCGGGGTACGGTCCGGCGCGGCCAGGCCCAGCACGCTGCTCAGCTCACCGCTGCTGGCCATCTGCAGGATGATGTCGCTGCCGCCGACCAGTTCGCTGTCGATGTACAGCTGCGGGATGGTCGGCCAGTCGCCGTAGGCCTTGATGCCTTCGCGGATTTCCGGGTCGGCCAGCACGTTGACGTGGGCAAACTCCACGCCCAGGTCCTGCAGCGCGCCCACGGCCTTGGCCGAGAACCCGCACTGCGGCATGGTCGGCTGGCCCTTCATGAACAGCACGACGCGGTTGGCGGTAAGAATGGATTCGATGCGCGAGCGCAGGGCGGGATCAAGGGACATGGTGGTCGGGTCCGGAGTTTCGAACCGTACATTCTACGCGGCATGGCATCATGGGGCATGACCGTACCGGAAACGTTGCATCGCATTCCCCGCCGCCCGTGGCGCTGGCTGCCCTGGCTGCTGCTGTCCCAGCTGGCGGTGGTGCTGGCCTGGTGGGCCTGGGGCTGGGCCATCGGGCTGCCGTTGATGGTGGCCTCGCACGCCCTGTTCCTGGTGCCGGTGTTCCTGCCCAACAGCCGCTTCTACGCCCCGGTGCTGAGCCACCTGCCGGCCCCGGCCGAACAGGTCTGGCTGACCATCGACGACGGCCCCTCGGAAGAGACCCCGGCGGTGCTGGACCTGCTGGACCGCTATCAGGCCAAGGCCACCTTCTTCATGGTCGGCGAGCGCGCCGCCACCCGGCCGGAACGGGTGCGCCAGGTGCTGGCCCGGGGCCACGACCTGGGCAACCACAGCCACCGCCATCCGCAGACCCGTTTCTGGCGGCTCGGTCCGGCCGCCATGGCCGACGAGATCGCGCAGTGCCAGCAGACCCTGACCGGGATTGCCGGCACCCCGCCGCGCTGGTACCGCTCGGTGGTGGGCATGACCAACCCGTTCGTGGCCCCCGCGCTGAAACGCTGGGGCCTGACCCGGGTGGGCTGGAGCGCGCGCGGTTTCGACGGCGTGGACTGCCAGCCGCAGGCCGTGGTCGACCGCATCCTCGCCCAGCTGCGTCCGGGCGCGATCGTGCTGCTCCACGAAGGCGCCGCCCACGGCCATAACCTCGCGATCATCGAAGCGGTGTTGCAGGCCATGCAGGCCCGTGGCCTCAGTGCGGCGTTGCCTCTGCGTCCGCTGTCGGGTGCGCATCCACCCATTGCTGGTGAATCCAGCTCCCCAGCGACGCCTGCGCCCACAACAAGGTGATCGACAGCCCCAGCGCCAGCACGCCGGTGACCCGGCGGCGCTGGTGCTGCAGCGCGCTGCCGATGCCCAGCAGCAGGCCCACCACCGTGACGCCCAGCGCCACGAACAGCATCGCCAGCACCGCCACCGGCACCTCGTGCATGCCCGCATAGCGGGGCAGGTGGGCCACATGCGCGGTCACCGCGAACAACACCAACGCCACCAGGCTCACCACCAGCGCGGCGATGCCCAGCGCGGAATGGCGGGGGCGCGACGTGTTCATGCCGGCTGCCCGCGTTCGGCGGTGACCAGCCAGTTGTTGAAGGGCGTATTGCCGTACAGCGGCGTCATGTCCAACTGCAGCCCGGCGGCCTCCAACGGTGCGCGCACACTGGCCGCATCGGGATAGTGCCGGGGCCGCGTGCCCATCCAGCCGACCAGATGCGCCAGCATGTCGGTGATCCGCGTCGTGCGGTCGCGCCCGCTGTTGTCGGCCAGCGTGGTGCGGATCACCAGCCGCCCGCCGGGTGCGACCCGTGCCGCCGCTTCACGCAGCAGCACCGGCTGTGCGTCGGCCGGCAGGTACTGCAGCACGTCCAGCAGCGCCACGCTGCCGTGGTGGTCGGGCAGGGAAGCGCTGGCATCCACGCAGTCGAAGCGCGCATCGTGCAGTGCCGCGCGCGCACCGGCGCGCTGTGCACGGGCAATCTTGTCCGCGTCGATATCCACGCCATGGTAGGGCTGCGTGCGCTGGTTCTGTCGCAGCACATGGGCCAGCAAGCCCAGCCCGCAGCCGATGTCCAGCAGCGGCAGCGAACAGGGCGCGAGCGCGCCGAGCACGCCCGGATACAGCGGGTCGCTGCCGAGCTTGCCCCGGCTGTAGTAGTAATCGCGGCGGTTGCCGAAGCGCTGCGCCGGCATGAAGGCATCGGCGATGCGGTGGGCCTGTTCCCTGGCCAGTGGTAACGCGTCCGTGCTCAGCGTGCTGCCTCATCATCCAGGTGGGCGCGAACGACCGGGAAGGCCCGGCGCGTCCACTCGGTATACATCGCCGCCGACGGGTGCAGGCCATCGTCGACCAGCATGTCAGGTTGCGCACCGCGTTCGCGGCTGATCGCGGTGATGTCCACGAACGCCACCGCGTGCTCGGCACAGATCGCCTGCGCCGCGGCATTGTAGGCATCCAGCTCGCGTGCGATCTGCGCCGGATCGCGGTTGTTGTCGCGCGCATACGGGGTCACGCCCCAGTCCGGAATGGACAGCACGAACACCCGCCGGCGCTGCTGCCCGGCAAAGCCGAGCGCGCGCTGCAGCAGGGCGGTGAAGCGCGGGCGGTACTCCTCCACGCTGCGGCCGCGGTACTGGTCGTTGACCCCGATCAGCAGGCTCACCAGGCCGAATGGCCCGGTCGGGGCAGCCGCATCGATGCCGGAATCCAGCTCGTCGGTGGTCCAGCCGGTGGTGGCGATGATCTGCGGCTCGGCCACCACGTGGCCGGCTTCCTGCAACGCCGTCGCCAGCTGTACCGGCCAGCGTCCGGCCGGGGCCACGCCTTCACCGATGGTGTAGGAATCGCCCAGGGCCAGGTAGGACAGCGCCACCTCAGGCCACCGCGCTGCGCGGCTTGAGCGGCACCACCTTGGTGTTGGCCTCGGCGCGCCGGGCCAGCGCCCGGTCGATGCGTGCGAACACATCGCGCATCACCTCGGCTTCCGGCAGCAGCGTCACCCGGAAATGGTGGCGGTAGGGCACGTTGAAGCTCGAACCCGGCACCACCAGCACGCCTTCCTCGTTCATCAGTTCCAGCGCGAAATCGTGGTCGTCGAAGCTGCGTGCGGCCGCGCCCACCACCGCCGGGAACGCGTACAGCGCGCCGGCCGGGGCCACCAGCGAAAGATGCTCGCTGGCGTTGCAGGCCTCGATCACCGCACGGCGGGTTTCATACAGGCGGCCACCGGGGGCGCACAGCGCCGACACCGTGTCCGGGCCGTTCACCGCCGCATCGATGGCGTACTGGCCCGGCACGTTGGCGCACAGGCGCAGCGCGCTGAGCAGGTCCATCGCAGCGCGGAACTCGCCCAGCCGTTCGGCTGCACCAGACAGCATCGCCCAGCCCACGCGCCAACCGCAGGCGCGGTGCACCTTGCTCAGGCCGCTGAAGGTGATGCAGGGGTGCTCGCCGGCCAGCGGGGCCACCGGCTGGAACCGCGCGTCGTCATACAGGATCTGGTCGTAGATCTCATCGACCATCAGCAGCAGGTTGTGCTTCGCCGCAATGGCCACGATGCGCTCCAGCAGCTCGCGCGAATAGCTGGCGCCGCTGGGGTTGTTTGGGTTGATCAGCACGATGGCGCGGGTGCGCGAGGACACCAGCGTCTCGATTTCCACCGGGTCGGGCTGGAAGCCGTTCTCCGGCGCGCAGCGGTAGTACACCGGGCGGCCGTCGTTGAGGATGGTTGCCGCCGACCACAGCGGGTAGTCGGGGGAGGGCACCAGCACTTCGTCGCCCGGGTTGAGCAGGGCGCGCAGCGACAGGTCGATCAGCTCGCTCACCCCATTGCCGATGAACACCCGGTCCGGGTGCGCATCGGGTGCGCCACGGCGGGCGTATGCGGCGGCAATCGCCTCGCGCGCTTCGGGCAGGCCCTGCTGGTGGGTGTACGGATCGGTGCGGCCCATGTCGTCGGCAATGGCACGCTGCAGGTGTTCCGGCGCGCGGAATCCGAAGTTGCCGGGGTTACCGATGTTCAGCTTGATCAGCTTGCGGCCCTGCGCCTCCAGCTCACGCGCTCGCCGCGCCAGTTCGCCCCGGATCTCGTAGCGGACTTCGGACAGGCGCTCGCGGGTGGCAAGCGGCTTCAGCGGGGGCGTGGACATGACTGGGCCGTGGTTCGGGCATGGAAATCGCATACTAGCGGAAATGCTGCGTTGCAGGGCAAGGGCTCCGGGGCAAATTCCCAGTATTGGCGGGCAGTTGCCGCCGATGCCTCTAGAATGGGCGCATGAGCGAACCGATCGACTACCGCGCCCTGCAGACCATGGGCTGGCCCTGGGCAGGCGCCCCCGAACTGCCTGCCTGGCAGGCCCTGTTCGAGCAGTTCCCCCAGGCCCGCCCGGGCCGGGTGGTGGAACAGCACCGTACCGGCTATGTGGTGGCCGATGCCCCGGGCGCGGCGATCAAGACTGAATCGCCCGCCGAATGGCAACGCCCGCGGTTCCCCAGCCACGAACGCGCGGCCGTGGGGGACTGGGTGCTGCTGGACGGCATCCTGATCGTGGCCCTGCTGCCCCGGCGCACCGCGATCAAGCGCGGCGCGGCGGGCGAGCATTACCACCAGCAGGTGATCGCGGCCAACATCGATACCGTGTTCATCGTCTGCGGGCTGGATGCGGACTTCAACCCGCGCCGGATCGAGCGTTACCTGATGCTGGTGGGCGGTGGCGGCGCGCAGCCAGTGGTGGTGCTGACCAAGGCCGACCAGACCGAATACAGCGAAGATGCCTTGGCCGTGCTGGAAGAACTGGCCGCGCAGGACATCCCGCTGCTGGCCATCAACGGCCGCGACCCGGCCAGCGCCAGCGCACTGCTGCCGTGGCTCGGCGCCGGGCAGACCGTGGTGCTGGTCGGTTCCTCCGGTGCCGGCAAATCGACCCTGACCAACACGCTGCTCGGCTACGAGCTGATGAAGACCGCCGAAGTGCGGGGCAACGATTCCAAGGGTCGCCACACCACCACGCACCGCGCGCTGATTCCGATGCCGTCGGGCGCCTGCCTGATCGACACCCCCGGCATGCGTGAGCTCAAGCCCACCGGCGAAGAGGCGCTGGGCGAAGTAGGGTTCGCCGACGTGGAGGCGCTGGCCGCACAGTGCCGCTTCCGCGATTGCGCCCACCAGCGTGAGCCGGGGTGTGCGGTGCGCGCGGCGATCGACTCGGGTGAGCTGGATGAAGAGCGGCTGCTGAACTACTTCAAGCTCAAGGAAGAGGTGGCTGCCGCCGCGGCCAAGCTGGCAGTGCGCCAGGCCCAGCAGGCGCTGGAGCGCAAGCACGTGAGCAAGGGCGCGCAGTGGCGCCCGCCGGGCAAAAAGCGCTGAGGCGCATCGCCGCGCCTCGATTACCGGCCTCTGCTCCGGAACAGCAGGTTGTACTGAAGTCGGCGCGTGGCCCGCGCGGTCATGCGCTGGGCATCGGGATGCTGGGCATTGATGAGAACAATGGTCTCTTCCGGAGCGATCACCGATGGTAGTTCGATGATCGCGTGAGCGCCCTCGCTGTACCACGCAGATCCCGTGTTCACCGAGATCATGCCGTGTGGAATGGCGTCCCAACCTACCGGCAGCGTGGCAGCGGAAGTAACACGTCGCGCCGCCCAGACATCATCCGGTACGTCGATCTCGATGACGTACTTGTTCAGCGGCAGGCCGTTGTCATCGATATGCGCGGCGGTCTCCAGGACCGCCATGGCGAGACTGGGGGCCGCATACACCACCTTCTCGCCAGGCCGGTTCCAGCGGCCCGGCGAACAGGCGGCGCCGGTGCCGCTGATGTCGTCGGGCGCCCACGCAGGCCCTGTCGAGCCAATGCGGGCCAGCTTCATTGATAGGCGCCGCTCTGGATGGCCCCCAGCACCCGCATCACCGACGCACGGCCGGTAGGCGTATCCATCACGTCGGCCGGCGCCAGGCCACCCAGCGCAGGTTGCGGCCGCTGGATCCACTCGCCCACCCATTTTTCGACGTCGAAGCCACGCGCCTGTTCGTTGTCGCGTTCGGCCGCGAGCATGTCTTCCACGCGGTTGATCAATTCCATCAACCCCACGACAGACTGCCCGGTGGTGCCGGCGAACAGGGACTTGTCCCGCATCTTCTTGGTAAAGGTGGCTTTGGGAATGCGCACGAAGGTCTGGAATTCGGTACTGCTGTCGAATATCTCATCGATCAGGCCCTTCACCACCTGGTAGGGCACGCCTTCGCGTTCGATCTGCACGCGCTCGGCCAGTGGTGCGGTGCGCAGCAGGGCCCTGAACGAATCCAGCTTCACCGGCAGTTTGAATTTCACGGTTGTCGCATCGCGCACAACCTGCGCAGAACGGGGTTCTTTCAGGGGTCCGATGGCGTACGACTCCATCTTGGCCGACGCGGGGGCACGCTTGCTGGCGGCGGACATCGTCATCTCCTCTGGCTACCAATAGTCCAACTATAGGCCAAGAGTGCTCCATCCGCACCCAGCCGCCCATCCCCCTTTTGACCCTGCTAATGTCCGCTTCATGAGCATCGCTCCTCACCGCCCGCCGATGACCGTGGACCGGGACGTGGCCCACCACACCGAGCTGGACGCCCGGCTGGTGGAGGCCGTGGGGGGGCTGCGACTGCTGGGCCTGACCAGCTGGCCGGCCGCCCTGCAGGCCCCGTTCCTGGCCAGCGTGGCGCGTGGCCGGCCGGTGCTGCCGGTGCTGGACTACCCGAAGCTCGATTTCGCCCGCACCCGCCGCGAACTGGCCGCGATCAGCGCCCAGTGCGATGTGGACCACCCCATCGGGCTGTACATCCGCCGCTCCGCCCACAGCTGGGACCTGGCCGCCGGCCTGCTCGAATCGCTTGGCACCGCTGCCGTGGACCGTTACTCGGTGGAGCTGTTCGGCTCGCCCGAACAGCCGCTGCCGGGCAACGGCCCCAGCACCCGCGAAGCGGCCCGGCACTTCATCCAGATCGCGCAGGAACTGGACCACGAGCTGCTTGCCCCGGAAGAGCAGGTGCCGGTCTCGGCCACCGCATTGCAGCTGCAGCTGCAGAGCGACCTGGATGCGTTCTTTGAATCGCGCATCATCAGCGTGCAGCTGGATCCGGAGCTGATCTCCAAGGCCGCTGCCGGCCCCACCCGCATCCGCCTGCGTACCAGTGCGCGCTTCAGTGCCTACGACCGCGCGCAGCTGTTCCACCATGAAGCGCTAGTGCACTCGCTCACCGCGCTCAACGGCCGCGAACAGCCGCACTTGCCCAGCCTGGCCTTGTCCTCGCCCCGGGTGACCGCCACCCAGGAAGGCTTGGCCACGTTCGCCGAACAGATCACCGGCAGCATCGACATCGAGCGGCTCAAGCGCATCAGCCTGCGCACCGAAGCGATCGCGATGGCACGCGAAGGCGCGGATTTCATCCAAGTGTTCCGCTACTTCTGCGATGCCGGGCAGAACAACGAAGAAAGCTTCGCCTCTGCCCAGCGTGTGTTCCGCGGCGTGCCCGCCACCGGCGGCGCAGCCTTCACCAAGGACACCGTGTACCTGCGTGGGCTGGTGTCGGTGCATACCTTCTTCCGCCATATGCTGGCCGAAGACCGCCTGCAGAACTGCCGCTGGTTGTTCGCCGGCAAGATGTCACTGACCGACGCGGTGGATTTCGCGCCGCTGTTCGAAGAAGGCATCCTCCGCCCACCGCGCTGGTTGCCGCATTGGGTCAGCCGCGCCAACGGGCTGGCCGGCATGCTGGCGTTCTCGCTGTTCGCCAACCGCATTCGCATGGATCAGCTCGCGGCCGAGTAACCGCCATTGGACCAACGCATTCCATGCACCCGGTCGCACTTTGCGACGCGCCTCGCCAACCCGTAAGAATCCTTTCATCTTCCGTCCCCATGATGGCCGCGCACCTGCACCACGCAGGCACCTCCATCATGTAACGGACCCTCATGCTCAACCGACCCCTGACGATCGCCGTGGCGATCGCGCTGTGCGCTGCAAATGCGCACGCCGCCGACGTGGACAGCTCCCTCGACGCCAGCGGCGCGCCCAGCGCCCGCACCCTGGACGCCGTATCGGTGATCGGCCAGGGCGAAACCCGCCAGGTGCAGCGCATTACGGCCGTGGACAAGCAGGTGTTGCCGCCCGGCACCAGCGCGCAGAAGATCCTCGACCGCCTGCCCGGCGTGTCGGTACAGTCCAACGACGCGTTCGGCGCCAACGAGGAATCGCAGACCATCAGCCTGCGCGGTTTCGACAAGAGCCGCCTGGGCTATACGCTCGATGGCATTCCGCTGGGCGACAACAGCTATGGCAACTACAACGGGTTGAGCATCGCGCGTGCGCTGATCGCAGAAAACCTGGCCGGCGCCGAACTATCGCAGGGCATCGGCTCGCTGGGCGTGGCCTCCACCAGCAACCTTGGCGGCACCATCCAGTACTTCTCGCAGGACCCGTCCACCGAATTCGGCGGCCGTGCCAGCGTCACCGTGGGCGACGACAACCAGCGTCGTGGCTTCCTGCGCGTGGATACCGGCGACCTCAACGGCTTCTCGGCGTACGTTTCCGGTGTGCACCAGGACGCGGACATGTGGGCCGAACCGAACCAGAACCAGACCACCCGGCAGTTCAACGCCAAGGCGGTGTGGAACGTGGGCGACCACCGCTTCGGCGCATTCACCGCCACCTCGCGCGTGAGCCAGGCCAACTACGCCTATCTGTCCAAAAGCATGCTCGAGCGCGGCCTGGGCTGGGACTGGAACATCTACGCCCCGGATTGGGATCGCGCCCTGGCCGCGGCCTACTGCGCGCCGGCCACCTACAACGCGCAGCGCTGCGCCTTCAGCGGTGGTGTCAACAGCATCGACGACGCGTACTACCAGAGCCGTGCGCTGCGCGATGACAACCTGTACTCGCTGGATGCCGATCTGGCACTGGGCGACAGCGCCCGCCTGAAGCTGCTGGCCTACCACCACGAGAACCGCGGCCAGGGCCACTGGTGGGCACCGGGGCAGGCGTCCAATCCAGGTACGCCGCAGGCGCTGCCGATCTCCATCCGCAGCACCAACTACACCATCAACCGGCAGGGCGTCACCGCTGCGCTGAGCTGGCAGCTGGGCCTGCACGAGCTCGAAGCCGGGCTGTGGTACGAGCGCAACGACCACAATGTCGAGCGCAACTTCTACTACATCACCGGGCCGTTCCTCGATGATGGGTACCTCAATTACCCGAACCGTCGCCTGTTCGACCAGGACTACGACATCCGTACCCGCCAGTTCTACGTGCAGGACCGCATGCGTTTCCTCGACGACAGGCTGACCGTGGACGTGGGCATCAAGAGCCCGAACACGCGCATGACCGCCGTGTCCAAGCCGGGTACCGAGGCCAGCTATGCCTCCGGTACGCTGACCGCCAAGGAATCGGTGCTGCCGCAGGCCGGTATCGGCTTCAAGCTCAGCCCCAGCAACGAGGTTTTTGCCTCGTACTCGGAAAACATTGCCGCGTTCGTCGGCGGTGGCAGTGGTGGCCCGCTGCAGGTGTCGCCGGAATCGTTCGCGGCCAGCGTGGACGATCTGGAGCCGGAGAAGTCGCGTTCGTTCGAAGCGGGCTTCCGTACCTTCGGTGAGAAGTACCAGGCCTCGATCGCGGCCTACCACGTGATGTTCGACAACCGCCTGCTGTCGCTCAATCCCTGCACCAGCATTGAAGTGGGCACGCGGCCGGAGTGCATCACCCGTTTCATCAACGTCGGCTCGGTGAAGAGCCAGGGCGCGGAGCTGACCTTCATCCTCAAGCCGGTGGATGGGCTGCAGTGGTACAACGCGGTGTCGTGGAACAAGAGCACCTACGAGGATGATTACACCTCGGGCGGCGCGGTGGTGCCGGTGGCCGGCAAGATCACCGTGGATACACCGCAACGGATGGCCTCCAGCGAGATAAGCTGGAACCGGGATGGCTTCTTTGCCAGCCTGCGCGCCAAGTACACCGGCAAGCGGTACTACACCTACACCAATGACCAGTCCGTTCCGGGCGTGACCACCTTCGATGCGGGCATGGGGTATTCGTTCGGGCCGGGCCTGGGCCTAGGCGACATCAAGGTCTCGCTCAACGCCACCAACCTGACCAACAAGCGGTACGCGGGTCAGCTGAGCTCATTCGCCCCGACCGACCCGACCGGTACGCGCTACGCGATCCATGCGAGCGCGCCTCGGCAGTTGTTCATGACCGTAAGCGCGGAATTCTGACGGTGGGTCGCCGCCCGACCAACGGTCGGGCGCTACCGTCGAGGGCGAAATCGATCCGGGATGCAGGGTAGGTGCCGACCGTTGGTCGGCACATTGCCCGTCATCCCGGCACTGCATCAGAACATATGCAACCCGCCGTTCACGGCGTAATCGGCGCCGGTCACATACGCGGCATCATCCGACGCCAGCCACGCACACAGGCTGGCCACCTCTTCAGGCTTGCCCAGCCGGCGGATCGGCACCGACCCGGCCAAGCGATCCAGCACATCCGGCGGGAAGCTGCTGATCGACTGACTGGCAATGTAGCCCGGCGAAATGGTGTTGACCGTCACCCCGCGCGTGGCCACCTCATTGGCCAGCGCCCGGCTGAAGCCGTGCATCGCCGCCTTGGCGGTGGCGAAGTTCACCTGGCCGATCTGGCCCTTGTGTGCGCTGACCGAGCCGATGTTGATGATCCGGCCCCAGCCGCGGCCGGCCATGCCGTCGATCACCTGCTTGGTGATGTTGAACAGCGCATGCAGGTTCGAGCCCATCACCGCGTTCCAGTCGTCCTGGGTCATCTGCCGGAACAGCACATCGCGGCTGCCGCCGGCGTTGTTGACCAGCACGTCGATCTCACCCACTTCGGCCTTGACCTTGGTGAAGGCCGCCACCGTGGATTGCCAGTCCGCCGCATTGCCTTCGGAGGCGATGAAATCAAAGCCCAGCTCACGCTGTTCGCGCAGCCAGCCGGCCTTGCGCGGCGAATTGGGCGCACAGCCGGCCACCACCGTGTGCCCGGTGCGAGCCAGCTTCTGGCAGATGGCGGTGCCCACGCTGCCCATGCCGCTGGTGACGTATGCGATACGAAGGGTCATCTCGGAATCTCCCGGGTCAAGCGGCAAGGGGATACAGCGCGAACAGCAGGCTGCCGGCCATCAGCACCAGCGACACCATCACCGCCCACTTCAGGGTGAACTTCTGGTGGTCGGCAAATTCCACCTTGGCCAGGCCCACCAGCAGGTAGGTCGACGGCACCAGCGGGCTGAGCAGGTGCACCGGCTGGCCGGCCAGCGAGGCGCGCGCCATTTCGACCGGCGTGATGCCGTAGTTGCCGGCCGCCTCGGACAGGATCGGCAGCACGCCGAAGTAGAAGGCGTCGTTGGACATGAAGAAGGTGAACGGCATCGAGGCCAGCGCGGTGATCACCGCCAGGTACGGGCCCCAGGCATCGGGAATGATGGCCAGGAAGCTGTGCGACATCGCCTCCACCATGCCGGTGTTGTTGAGGATGCCGGTGAAGATGCCCGCCGCAAAAATCAGCGATACCACCGACAACACGTTGCCGGCATGGTTCACCACCCGGCGGCGCTGCTCGGCCAGGTTCGGGTAGTTGATGACCAATGCGATTGCAAACCCGACCATGAACAGCACCGGCATCGGCAGCACGCCCATCACCAGCGCCGTCATCAGCGCCAGGGTCAGGCCCAGGTTCACCCACAGCAGCCTCGGTCGCTTGGTGTCTTCGGCATCTTCCACGGTGGGCAGCGCGCCATCATCGGAAACGCTGGCATCCATCCAGCTGCCCCCCTTGGGCAGCGTCACCACGCCCAGCCGGCGTCGTTCCTTCAAGCCCAGGTACCAAGCCAGCAGCAGCACCGAAATGCAGGCCAGTACCATCGCCGGGATCAGCGGAATGAACACATCGGCCGGGTCCACGTGCAGCGCCGTGGCCGCGCGCGCGGTTGGCCCGCCCCACGGGGTGAGGTTCATCACGCCACCCGCCAGGATGGTCACGCAGGTCATGTTCAACGCGCTCATGCCCAGTCGCTGGTACAGCGGCAGCATCGCCGACACAGTGATCATGTACGTGGTCGAGCCATCGCCATCCAGCGAGATCAGCATCGCCAATGCGGCCGTGCCCAGCACGATCTTCATCGGGTCGCCCTTGACCAGGCGCAGGATGATCCGCACCAGCGGGTCGAACAGGCCCGCATCGATCATCACCCCGAAGTACAGGATGGCGAACATCAACATCACGCCGGTGGGCGCGATCTTCTTGATGCCATCCAGCATCATCTGGTCGATATCCGCACCGAAGCCGCCCATCAGCGCGAACACGATGGGAATGGTGATCAGCGCGACCAGGGGCGACAGTCGTTTGCTCATGATCAAGTACATGAACGTAATGACCATGCCAAAACCGAGGATGCTCAGCATCATCTGCGGGTTTCCTTGCAAGGGGGGTTAGAAATCGAACTGCAGGCGGCCGGTGACCGCGCGGGTGTGGTCCACGGTGGCCGCGGCGAGGTAATCGCGGTTGCGGCTGTCGATCAGGTTCAACATGAAGCGCAGGTTCGGGCGCATGTACCAGTTGCCGCCCAGCGTCCAGGCTTCGGTGCGCGCATCGATCAGGTCCGGCTGGCCGGACAGGTGCTGCTCGCCGCGCATCTGGTCGTAACGCAGCGCCAGCTCGAACGCACCGGCCTTGTGGCGGATGTCCTTGATGCGCGCGAAGCGCCCGGTCTTGCGGTCGTAGCCGCGCGATTCGCCGGTGACGAACCAGCTCAGCATCCCGTAGCCCGCGAGTACCGTGCCGCGCTGGCTGCCGTCGTCGAAGGTTGCACCGCTGAACTCGCCCTGCCACGACAGCGGGCCGCGCACCTGCGCGTATTCCAGCGACCACTTGTTGACGTCGGTATCGCGCCCGGAAGAGAAATCGATCAGGGTCAGCCGGCTGTTGTCGGACAGGTGCCCAGCCGGGCGCGGGCGGATGCGCAGCGCCGGCACCCCGTTGGCGCCGGGTGTGTCGTAGCGCTCATGCGCCAGCGACAGCCCCAGGTGCAGCACGTCGCCGGCAGTGGCGCCCGGTGCCCAGGTGGCGCGGCCGCCGGCCGCACGGCCCTTCACCTGCCACGCATCGATGCTCTCCAGGCTGTAGGCACTGGCGGCCCAGGTCATGTCGTTTTTGGCAGCCTGCCACGACGCGCCCAGCCGGTACAGCGGCGCCAGCGTGGTGCCCGCGTTGCCGCGCTCCAGGAAGCTGCCGTAGTTGGAGCCGGTGCGGTCATCCAGCGAGAAGAACTGCTTGAACTGGCCCACGCTGAGCTTGCCCCCGCTGAAATCACGGCTGACATAGACATCCTTGGCTTCCACCTGGTCGCCGGAGAAGTCGGCTTCCAGCTTGTAGTCCACCACGAAGAACCTGCCCGACATGTCCAGCCAGGCACGGCGGATCTCGGTGTCGTCCTTGTTCGGGGTGCCGCGCGCATCGTTGTTGAAATCGGCGAAATCCAGGTGCAGGCGGCCGCCGAAGGTGGCGGTGACCGGGCGGTCCGCATCGACCTCATCGGCGGCCCAGAGCGGGGCGATGGGTAACAACAGGGCGCAGGCGGCCAGCCCGCGGCAACGCAGGAGATTGAAGTGCATGAACCCTCCCAGGTACATGGCGGTGGGCGGGCAGGGCGTGTGGGCCATGCCAACCCGCAGGTTGTCGGGACGCGCCCGCACGGGGGTGCCTGGCGATGGCGCAGCCTAGTGCGGGGAAGCTGTCATCCACCTGTCGGCGCCTGCTGCAGCGCAGCGCAACCCACGGCACACCCCGCTCGCGCTAGGATTCCCGCACCCCCGCCTGTTTCTCCCTCGATGCGCATCCTGCTGGTAGAAGACAACCCGGACCTGGCCGACGCCATCGTCCGCCGCATGCGCCGCAGTGGCCACGCGGTGGATTGGCAGAACGACGGCCTGGCCGCCGCCAGCGTGCTGCGCTACCAGAGCTTCGACCTGGTGGTGCTGGATATCGGCCTGCCCAAGCTCGATGGCCTGCGCGTGCTGGCCGGCATGCGCGAACGCGGCGATGCCACCCCGGTGCTGATGCTCACTGCACGCGATGGCATCGAAGACCGCGTGCAGGCGCTGGACGTGGGCGCGGATGATTACCTGGGCAAGCCGTTCGATTTCCGCGAATTCGAAGCGCGCTGTCGCGTGCTGCTGCGGCGCACGCGTGGGCAGGCCAGCGAAGTGGTGCAGATTGGCAGCTTCCAGTTCGACAACGCCTCGCACCGGGTCAGCCTGGATGGCCAGCCCATTGAACTGCCCAACCGTGAGTACCGCTTGCTGGAAATCCTGATGGGCCGGCTGGGCCACGTGGTCGGCAAGGACGAGATCGGCAACGGGCTGTTCGGCTTCGATGACGAAGCCGGCCCGAATGCCATCGAACTGTATGTGGGCCGCCTGCGGAAGAAGCTGGCCGATGCGCCGCTGCGCATCGTCACCGTGCGCGGCAGTGGTTACCTGCTGGAAGCCATCGACGGCACGCCCGATGCCGAAAGCTGAAACCCGCGCGCCCAGCTCGCTGCGGCGCACGCTCACCCTGTACCTGGGCGTGCTGCTGGCGGTGTTCGCCGTGGCGTTGCTGTTTGCCGCCCGCGATTACGGCCAGCGGGCCGCCAACCGCTCCTACGACCACCTGCTGGTGTCGTCGGCGCTGTCCATCATCGACTCGGTGGCGCTGGTGGATGCACAGTGGCAGGTAGACCTGCCGTATGCCTCGCTGGATCTGTTGTCGATGGCGCCAGACGACCGCGTGTTCTACCGCGTGTTCGACGGCCAGAACCGCACCGTGACCGGTTACGCCGATCTGCCTCTGCCGCCACGCACGCCTTCCGACGAACCGCAGTTGTTTGATGCCCAGTACAGCGGTGAAACCGTGCGCTTCGTGGTGGTGTCGCGCCGCGTCTCTTCGCCGTCGGCGCAGGCCGAAGTGCGTGTACAGGTCGGCCAGACGCGACGCGCGCGCGAAGCGGTAGCGCAGGACATCGTCAACCGCGCGTTGCTCGCCATCGGCGTCCTTTCGCTGCTCTCGCTGGCGCTGGTTGCCTTCGGCGTGCACCGCGCCTTCCGCCCGCTGGTGAAGGTGGAGCGCGAACTGTCGCGGCGTGAGCCGTCCGACCTCAGCCCGCTGGATGCCCGCGTGCCGCGCGAGATGGACCAGATGGTGGCCGCGCTGAACCGCTTCATGGCGCGCCTGTCCAGCAGCAATGAAACCCTGCGCGCCTTCATGGCCGAAGCCGCCCACCAGATGCGCACCCCGCTGGCCGCCCTGCGTGCGCAGGCACAACTGGCGCTGGACGACGACGACCCCAAAGACATGCGCCGCAGCCTGGCCGCCATCGACCGTAACGCTACCCACATGAGCCGCCTGCTCAACCAGCTGCTCAGCGATGCGAGCGTGATCCACCGGTCCAACCTGCAGCGCTTCGCCCCGGTGGACATGGTGGAAACCGTGCACCAGGCGCTGCACGAAGCGCTGCCGCAGGCGCTGCCTGCACCGCGCGTGCAGCTGGCCGTGGGCGTGGCGTCTTCGCGCGTGCAGGGCGACGCACTGCTGCTGCGCGAAGCAATCAAGAACCTCATCGACAACGCCATCAAATACGGCGGCGACGGCCCGTTGCAGGTCGCGCTCACCGAAGAGGGTACCTACTGCGTGATCACCATCGCCGACCACGGCCCGGGCATTCCGCCGGGCGATGCCGAACGCGTATTCGAGCGCTTCGCCCGTGGCGAAGACGCCGCACCGGGCGGGGCAGGGCTGGGCCTGGCCATCGTCAAGCGCGTGGTGGACAGCCACGGCGGCCAGATCGACCTGAGCAACCGGCCCAGCGGCGGGCTGGTGGCCACCATCCGTCTGCCGAGGCTGCACGCATGATGCGCACCGTGTTCCTGTTGTTGCTGCTGGCGGCAGGGCCGGCGTTCGCCGCACCTGGCGATGTGCAGCGCTTTCCGGCCAAGGGCACCGCCACGGCAGAGCTGCGCATCCACGGCTCCACCGACATCGAAGTGTTCGCCACCGTCATCACCGACTACCAGCGCCTGCACCCCGGCACCGAGATCGTCTACGAAGACGTGATCACCCAGGACATGTACGCCCAGTACCTGCGCCAGCGCCACAGCCCCACTGGTCCGGACATGCTGATCAGCAGCGGCATGGACCTGCAGGCCAAGCTGGTCAACGACGGCCACGCCTTGCCACACCGCTCGCCGCAGGCCGACGCACTGCCCGCGTGGGCGCAGTGGCGGCATGAAGCATTCGGCATCAGCTACGAACCGGTGGCGATGGTCTACAACACCCGCACCCTGCCAGTCGCCCGCGTCCCGAAAACCCGCCGCCAGCTGCTCGAACTGCTGCGCGCCCCGGATGCGCCGTTGGCCGGCAAGGTAGGCACCTATGACGTGGAACGCAGCAGTGTGGGCTACCTGCTCGCCACCCAGGATGGCCAGCGCGGCAGCATGGCCGGCGCGCTGCTAGGCGCGCTGGGCGACAACCAGGTGCAGCTCGAAGAACGCACCGGTGTACTGCTGGACCGCGTAAGCAGCGGCCAGCTCTCGCTGGTCTACAACGTACTCGGCTCCTACGCCCAGGCCCGCATCGACGCCGGCGCTCCACTGGGCATCGTCGAGCCCGAGGACTACACCCTCGTCGTCCTGCGCACCGCCGTCATCCCGCGCACGGCCCAGAACGCAGCAGAAGCCCGTCGCTTCCTCGACTACCTGCTATCCCCCCGCGGCCAGCAGGTGCTCTCCCGCGAAGCGCGCCTGATGTCGATCGTCCCCGCCCAACGCGGCCGCGCCCCCGGCCGCAGCTACCGCCCGATCCTGCTGGGCCCGGGCCTGCTGGTATATCTGGATGCCCTCAAGCGCCGCCAGTTCCTCGATGCCTGGAAGGGCAGCACCCAGCCGCGCTGAATCGACCCACGTCGGGTGCACGGGGTGCGCTCCTTTCCGCGCGGACTCGCATGGCGTGCCCCTACCGCTGGGTGGCAACCCCGCCCCGTGACACGCATGGCGTGTCACTACCGCCGGGCGGCAACCCCGCCCCGTGACACGCATGGCGTGTCACTACCGCCGGGCGGCAACCCCGCCCCGTGACACGCATGGCGTGTCACTACCGCCGGGCGGCAACCGCGCCCCATGACACGCATGGCGTGTCACTACGGCTGGCATTCCACCGCGTAGGGACACGCCATGCGTGTCCGCTCTTCGCGGGATCCAAAAATCCCCCCTACAATCCCCTCATGAGCGAAATCACCATCCTCGTAGCCGACGACCACCCGCTACTCCGCGCCGCCGTCGTCCACTCCCTGCGCCAGGCTCTTCCGGCCGTGCAGGTCATCGAGGTGGCCAGCGCCCAGGCATTGGAAGCAGCCCTCAACCAGCACCCGGAAATCGAACTGGTCCTCTTGGACCTGACGATGCCCGGCGCCAGAGGCTTCTCCTCACTCCTCCACGTACGCGGCTCCCACCCGGACATCCCGGTGGTCATCGTCTCCTCCAACGACCACCCACGTGTCATCCGCCGTGCCCAGCAGTTCGGCGCCGCCGGCTTCATCCCCAAATCCGCCCCGGCCGAAACCATCGGCCAGGCCGTAGCGGCAGTACTCGACGGTGGCCTCTGGTTCCCGGCGATGGCAGCAGAGCGCAGTGAATCCGACGCATTGCTCGCAGCCCGCCTGGCCCAGCTGACCCCCCAGCAATTCCGCGTGCTCCTGTGCCTCGCCGATGGCCTGCTCAACAAGCAGATCGCCTACGAACTGGGGCTTGCTGAGAACACCGTAAAAGTGCACGTAACGGCCATCCTGAAAAAGCTCGAGTGTGTCAGCCGAACCCAAGCAGCGGTACTGGTAAAGGCCCTCGAACCAGAAGGCGACGCAGGCGCAGACCTCACCTAGGCCCGGCGTGTGTGGCAACGCGGTGCAAACCAAGCGTTGCCCCCACCCGGTAGGGTCGCATCCCAATCGACCGCCGACGTTGTTCGGCAGCGCGATTTCGGCATGACCCGAACCGAAGGCGGCCTTTCTCTGGGAGCCTAACGCGCATCAACGGCACCAGCGCCGCTCCCGGTTCCAGCCGAGCCGATTGACGCGTCAGGCTAGTTCTACGTGCAACGTAGGGAGCGCCCGATGGTGAAGAGAGAGTTCTGTACGCAGAATGCCTGTGCGGATCGGTCGCCTCTCGTCTCGAAACCACCCAACTCAAACGCAAAAAACCCGCCAGCGGCGGGTTCCTGAAAAAAGACTGGCCCCGCGAGCGGGGCCAGTACGTACCTAGTGTCATCACCAGTAATGGTGGCTGGGAGAGGACGTGTTCCTAGGGCTGCAAGCGAAGGCTAGCAGAGCTTCCCGTTGAACAAAAGTGAACTGCAACATCGAATGGCGCCAGATGGAGCGGAACTTGGGACTTCAGGCGGGTCATAGGATTGATCTGCTCGTCGAGCGTCATGAAAATCCTCTGGATATTGTCGGGAACAATGCGGACCGAATCCTTTCCTGTAATCACGGAGCCTGGTAGCTGCTACATAAAGGGGGTTGGCCACGTCACGCCCTTGTATGCAACATTGTGATCGAAAGCTGAAGGCGGTACTCGCCTCGATTCATTAAAACGTGCGGCTCTTTCGTTCTAAGGCGCACGTCATGATCCCATCTCAGCCTTCTCAGTCGACGAACACCAGTGCTGCCGGAGCGCTGCGCTTGGCAGCAGCGTCGACAACTGCTGCCGACAGTGCGGGTTCGCACACTGCGGCGGGCATTGTCGCAGGGAGGATAGTCTCGGTAGAGAATGCTCCGCATTCGGCGACATCACTTGTTGCTGCCCCAGCGCAACAGGCGAAAGCGTTGCCCGACTCGCTGCCCTCCTCTGCTGCGCCTGGGTGTGGCGTAGGCGATCAAGCTCTCGCTGAGGGCTTCCAGCCAAAGCGAACGCTCTTCGATGTAATGAAACCGCTGATTGAGGACAACGAGAAGATCATTCTTGGACGAACGGTCAATGACTTTGCATTGGTGGGCGAGTCCATGCGCACCAACGTTTGCCAGGTGAGTCGCCGCGTAAATTCCTTTGAATTTACGCCTCTGCATCTCGTAATCATGAGGACGGTGGAGGATGTTGGCTTCTGCTCGGACCGGGTAAAGGAACTGATTGAACTAGGCGCCGATGTGAATCTGATGTCAACCTACGACTGGAGTTCAATTGGTGGTCATAAGCGAATTCCACCTCTGAAATTGGCCGAAAAGCTGCTCGCTAAGCTCGAACGTGATGAGGACGCCGAGTCATGGGTGATCGACGACATGAAAGACGTGATCGAGCACTTGAAGAGGGCTGGTGCCACAACTGAGGGTGCCGCGCTAAGAACGTGTGACTCTGATGACGAAGGTAAATCCGACTGGGACTCTGAAGTGGATGAAGTTCCCGGACGGGATGGCTCGGACTGGTAGTTCCGATGCGCTTGGGTGGCCGTTGGTACGACCCGGACGACCATCCCTGCATCATTCGCCATCGGCTTACGGCTGATTCGTAAGTAGATTGCCGGAATGGTTGGCATCTTTCACCGGGGAGTTCGCTTGAAGGGGCATCGAGAGCAGCAACGTATCTGCATGCATATGGGGCTAATTGCGACGCGTAGTAGTGTGCGCCTATTGATACTCAAATATCATTCAAAACAAGCGATTTAACTTTGCGCGCTGCATGGTGCATGGTGTTGCCTCGGAGCTTGAAATCTCCTCGAGTACAACGATTGTGGACGTCCTATGTCGGGAGGGTGGCGAAATACAACACCCTCGCGGGAATACGTCATGCCGTGTGTACTCGAGCGGTTTCAACCTCCCGACTCCCTCGCCATTCCGGCGAGGGAGACTTCCTTGGAGGTGGCAAATGCGTCGTTCAAGTTCGAATCTGCATTCCAACGAACAGCCCCAAACCCGCATCGGCATGCATGTGCCGGAGAGTCTGCGTGTCGGGTCATTCTCACATCCTGGTGGTCATGCGCTCCCTGACGGTGGTCGCATTCCCTGCCTGGTACTGCGCGGCATGTGGATGGAGCGGTTTGAGCTACCGGTAGGCAGTCGCGTCATGGTTGAAGTGGAGCACAAGCGCATCACGCTGACGTTGGATGAGACGCCGATCCCGGTGCCGTATCGGTATCTGGACCATGCCCCGAAGAAGAGCCGACGGGTGGCCGATACGACAACCGAAAAGGCGTCGGAGTAACGGGATTGGTCCCGTATCGCGGGGTGCCCGGTAGGGGCGCATCCCGATCGACCGCCGACGCCGTTCGAACGTTCGGTAACGGCATGACCGTCGGCGAAGAAGCGCATTCCGTTCGGAGGTCATGCGTTCGTCGCACGTAGCAGCGTTACGTGCAGTCGACCGGGGTCCGACCCTACCGAAGCAGCCGGGCGGATCCCGGTAGGGTCGCATCCCAATCGACCGCCGAGCATGCCCGAACGTTCGGTAATGGCATGACCAGCAACGAAGAGCAGCATTTCGCGCCGGTGAGGCGCAGACCGGTTTACGCCCGGTGCCGCACCAGCAACTGCGTCATCAGCGCCCGCAAGGCCGGCGGGCGCACCGGCTTCGAGAGGAAGCCCCAGCCGTTCTCCGCCGCCTGCGCCTTCAACGCATCATCGCGTTCAGCAGTAACCAGAATCACCGGTGGCCGTGCCCGCCACAGCTCGCACAGCTGCTCGTACAGGTCCGGCCCATGCCACTGGCCCATGCGTACGTCCAGCAGCACCAGCTGCGGCACGTTCAATGCAGAGGCAATCTCCAGCGCGGCATGCGGGCCATCGGCCAGCTCCACCCGGCAGCCCCAGCGTTCCAGCAGGGCGCGGGTAGCCGCACACACACGCGGGTCATCATCAATGCTCCACACCCGGCACTGCCGCAGCGGGCTGTCATCACCCGAATCCGACGACACCGCCGGGGCAGGGGCGGGAACCGGTATCGCATCGGCGCTGCCCAGCGGCACGGTCACGGCAAACACGCTGCCGCTGCCCAACGTGGAGCGCAGGTTGATGCGGTGCCCCAGCAGCCGCCCGATGCGCTCCACGATCGCCAAGCCCAGCCCGGCCCCGCGCTCCTGGTCCACGCCATCATCCAGCCGCCGGAATTCCTCGAAGATCTCGCCCTGCAGGCTCTCCGGAATACCGGGGCCCTGGTCATGCACCTCAATGCGCAGCTGGTCGCCCGCCCGGCGGCACCCGATCAGCACCCGCCCACGTGGCGTATAGCGCAGTGCATTGGAGAGGAAATTCTGCAGGATCCGACGCAGCAGCGCCTCATCGCTTACTACCACCGCACGGGTATCCACCCAGTCCAGCCGCAGCCCACGCGCCTTGGCGGCAATGCCAAACTCGCGCGCCAGTGTTTCCAGCAACGGCGACAGCGCGAACGCACGCACATGGGTTTGCAGCGTGCCCGATTCCAGTCGCGAGATATCCAGCAGGCTGTTGAGGATGGAATCCTGCGCGGCCAGTGCTGCATCCACATGCTCGCTCAGCTCGCGCGCATCGCCACTCAGCTTGCCGCGCAGCACGGATACGAACATGCGCGCCGCATTGAGCGGCTGCAGCAGGTCATGCACGGCCGAGGCCACGAAGCGGGTCTTGTAGCGATTGGCGCGCTCAGCCTCACGCCGCGCTTCGTCCAGGTCGCGGGTACGCTCGGCCACGCGGTGTTCCAGCGCATCGGCCAGCGAGCGCAGCTCACGCGCGGTGTTCTTGTAGGCGGTGATATCGGCGTAGCTGGTGACGAAGCCGCCATCGGGCAGCGGGTTGCCACGAATCTCCAGCACCGTGCCGTCGTCCTTCTCGCTCTCGCGCATGTGCGGCCGGCCGCTGCGCAGGTGGTTCAGACGGCGCTCGATGGCCTCATCAATCGGTCCCGGGCCGAGCAGGCCACGGCGGGCGTTGTAGCGGAACGCCTCGGCAATGGGCACACCCACCCGGATCAGGTCCGGCGGGAACCGGAACAGCTCCAGGTAGCGCGCATTCCACGCCACCAGCCGCTGCTCGCTGTCGATCACCACCACACCCTGCGGCAGGTGCGCCAGGCTGCGGCTGAGCCCGCTGTCGGCCTGCTGGGCGGCTTGCAGCACGCCATCCTTCGCGGTGCGCAGCTCCTGTGCGTGCTGCTGCAGCACCGCCTCCAGTTCCAGCCGGCTGCGCTGCCGGTGCGAGGCCAGGCGCCGGCGCTGCTGCACGAACAACGCCAGGAAGCACAGCGCCAGCCAGATGCCGCCGGCCGCCAGGGCGGTGCTGCGGCCTACGGCACCGCTGGCACCGGCATCGTGCAGCAGGTGCAGCTTCCACTGCGGGTCATCCAGCACGTAGGTCTGCCACAGCATGGGGCGCGGCAGAGACGGCTGCTCCAGCCGCACCATGCGCCCGCCATCGGACAGCACATCCAGCGTGCGCGCCTGCAGCGGTTGCAGTGAACGGTCGGCGTACTGGCGCGTGGCCAGCATCTCGTTGCGCTCTGCCGGGGAGAGCGGGCGCAGCAGGCGGTAGCGCCATGCATCGCCGTTGGCCAGAAACACCACGTCATGCGCATCGCTGGCCATCACGATGTCGGTGCTCTGCAGCCATTCCTGCTCCAGCGCCCGCAGCTCGATCTTGATCGCGATGACACCCAGCACATCACCGTCGTGGTCGAGGATCGCCTGCGACAGGAAGTAGCCCGGCACCGCCGTGGTCATGCCGATGCCGTAGAAGCGCCCGGTGCCCTTGGCCATGGCCTGCTGGAAGTAAGGCCGGTAGCTGTAGTCCTCACCCACATTCGTGGTGGGCTGGTCCCAGTTGCTGGCAGCCACCGCTACGCCGTGGCGGTCGATCAGGGTCAGGGTGGAGGCGCGGGTGACGTTGTTGGCCTGCTGCAGCTTCAGGTTGAGCCGGTGACGCTCGGCGTCATCCAGCGGGTTGCTCACCGCCTGCAGCAGTTCCGGGTCCAGCGCCAGCAGCTGGGGCAGGGTGCGGAAGCGATCGATGCGCTGCTGCAGGGTCTGCGCGTACAGGTCCAGCTGGCGACGCACCTGGCTGCTTTCGGCTGCGAGGGCGCGCTGCTGGGCATAGCGGCCGGCAACCAGGCCAGCCAGGAGCGTACCGCCCACCATGACCAGCAGGGTCAACAGCAACGGGCGGTAGCGGGAGACGCGGTACATGGCGTCAGTTTACGGCGTGCCGGCGGGTGCGCGTTGCACGCACCCGCCGTTGAACATCAGAAGTGAACCTGCGCCCGAAGCTCGAAGATCTCCGGCTTGGTCCGCACGCCACGGCGGCTGGCATCAGCCCACACGTAGTTCGCCTGGAACTTGAAGTGGCTGGTCAGGTACCAGTTCGCACCAACGGTCCAGTCGTGCTGGCGGCCACCGAACACGTCGGCGTCGTCCAGGTCGATGCGGCTGTAACGGGCCAACAGTTCCACCGCGCCGTAATCGTGCGCCGGCTTCACGTTGGCCACGGCGCCCGCGCTGTACGGACGCGATTCGCCGGTGACGATCCAGCTGCCCATCACGTACTGGCCATCACCGGTGTAATCCGGCTTGCCATCACGGGTGACGGTGGTGCGCAGCGCTTCGGCCTGCACCGAGAACGGGCCATGGATGTAGATGCCTTCCAGGCCGGTGCGGCGGATCTGGTCGGCGGTGACCAGCGAGCCCGAATCCACCAGGCGGATGTCGGTCAGGCCGGCTTCCGGGCGCGCGCGCAGGCGGGCGCTGGCATTGAAGTGCACATCACGGCCGTCGCGGTAGCCGCGCGGGTTTTCCTGCGAATAGGCCAGGCCCAGGTGGATCACATCGCCCGGTGCCTTCACCGGGGTCCACACGCCGCGCACGGCCTGGGTGGTGCCGGGGTTGTCACCCTGCAGGTCCTTGCCGCCATAGGCGCCGACCTGCATCAGGTACTGCGGGCGCTCCAGCACCCACTCGGCACCGGTGCGGCGGCCGGCGTAGAAGGCCTGCACGGGCAGGGCGGTTTCCACGAAGCTGCCGGCGCGCGAGGAGGTGTTGGAATCCAGGCCGACCGGGGTCTTCATGTAGCCGAAGCGGAAGCGGCCGATGTCCTTGCCGAACACGGCCTTGCTCTCGAAGCGGAAGAACACGTCCAGCCAGGTGTCGGCCTGGAAGTCGTAGTACACCATCGCGTCGTACACGCCCTTCTTCTTCAGGGTCGCGCCGAACTCCTTGCGGCGTACCGCATCGTCATCTTCGAACGCGTCGGCGCCGGAGAAATCGTTGAGGTCATAGGCGATGTTGGCAGTGGCGGCCAGTTCGGTGCCGTCGCTGAAGGACACCTTGGTCGGCCAGTTGTCCCAGTCCGCGGCGGACGCGGCGAGGGGGGCGGACAGGGCGGTGAGGGCGATAAACAGGGGGGTCAGGCGCATGGATATGGTCTGGCTTCTAAAAAGTGGGGCAGAACAACAACGGCCGCGAGCGGGAAAACTGTTGGGCCACAAGGCCCGGAACGACACGGCCACCCGCCGCCGTGGGGGCGCGGTGCCCGTGCAGTGTAGGCACTGGGCTTGGCTGAACAGGGGGGCTAGTACCAATAGGTTATCTGCGTGGCGATGCAGCGGGCGTAAAAAGACCACGCCCGATGCCGCCGCCTGCGGCCGGCATCCCCGTGACACTGCCGGAGTTTCCCATGCACGTTCCCACCGCTGCCCCGCTTGCAGCCAAGCCGTTGCCGTTCTACCGCCAGCTGTATTTCCAGGTGGTGGTGGCGATCGTGCTGGGCGCCATCCTTGGCCATTACGAGCCGGCGTTCGCCGAATCGCTCAAGCCGCTGGGTGATGGCTTCATCAAGCTGGTGAAGATGATCATCGCCCCGGTGATCTTCCTGACCATCGTCACCGGCATCGCCGGCATGACCCACCTGCGCACCGTGGGCCGGGTCTTCGCCAAGTCGATGGCCTACTTCCTGTTCTTCTCCACCCTGGCACTGATCGTGGGCATGGTGGTGGCGCACGTGGTGCAGCCCGGCGCCGGCATGAACATCAACCCGGCCGACCTGGACCAGACGGCGGTGCACAGCTACGTGGAAAAATCCCACGAGCTGACCCTCACCGGCTTCGTCATGGATATCATTCCGGCCACGCTGGTGAGCGCCTTCGTGGATGGCAACATCCTGCAGGTGCTGTTCGTGGCGGTGCTGTTCGGCATTTCGCTGGCCCTGGTGGGTGAGCGCGGCCGCCCGGTGCTGACCTTCTTGGAGGCGCTGACCGCCCCGGTGTTCCGCCTGGTCCACATCCTGATGAAGGCCGCGCCGATCGGTGCGTTTGGTGCCATCGCCTTCACCATCGGCAAGTACGGGGTGGGCTCGCTGATCAACCTGGCCTGGCTGGTGGGCTCGTTCTACCTCACCGCGTTCCTGTTCGTGGCGGTCATCCTGGGCGTGGTCTGCCGCCTGTGCGGGTTCTCGGTGTTCAAGCTGGCCCGCTACCTGAAGGCCGAACTGCTGCTGGTGCTGGGCACCTCGTCCTCGGAATCGGCGCTGCCGTCGCTGATGGAAAAGATGGAAAAGGCCGGCTGCAGCAAGTCGGTGGTGGGCCTGGTGGTCCCCACGGGCTACTCGTTCAACCTGGACGGCACCAACATCTACATGACCCTGGCGGCGCTGTTCATCGCCCAGGCCACCAACACCGAACTGACCCTGGGCCACCAGATCGCGCTGCTGCTGGTGGCGATGCTCAGCTCCAAGGGCGCCGCCGGCGTGACCGGGGCGGGCTTCATCACCCTGGCCGCCACCCTGGCGGTGGTGCCGGAAGTGCCGGTGGCCGGCATGGCGCTGATCCTGGGCGTGGACCGCTTCATGAGCGAATGCCGCTCGCTGACCAACTTCATCGGCAATGCGGTGGCCACGGTGGTGGTGTCGCGCTGGGAAGGCGCGCTGGACCGCAACCGCCTGGCGCTGGCCCTGGATGGCCGCGAGGCCGAGCTGCCGCCGCTGGCCACCGACGACCTGCCGTCGCCGCTGACCGCCCCGGCGCGCTGAACACGCCCCTCCCCCTGATGTGTGTGCAGCAGGTCCGTGCCGTCCCCCCCTTGGGCGGCACGGCCTGCTTTTTGATAGGGGTTTCCGGTGATGTAAGTTGTCATCGGAGCCCGTCAGGCTGGCGTGGCATACGCCGGCGCACGGCCGGTCTGATGTGCGGTCGCAGCATGATCGCGACAGCGTAGCGACAGGTCCAACACCGCCAACGGGGGTATGATCCCCTGTTCCTCTCGCCCATTCATCTGCAGAAAGCGATGTCCAACGAAGATTTCAAACAGGCCGCCCTCGACTATCACCGCATGTCGCCGCCGGGCAAGATCAAGGTCACGGCGACCAAGCCGATGCTGACCCAGCGCGACCTGTCGTTGGCCTATTCGCCGGGCGTGGCCCACGCCTGTGAAGCCATCCTGGCCGACCCGCAGCAGGCCAGTGAGCTCACCGCCCGTGGCAACCTGGTGGCCGTGATCTCCAACGGCACCGCCGTGCTGGGCCTGGGCAACATCGGCCCGCTGGCCGGCAAGCCGGTGATGGAAGGCAAGGGCGTGCTGTTCCAGAAGTTTGCCGGTATCGATGTGTTCGACATCGAAATCAATGAAAACGACCCGGACAAGCTGGTCGACATCATCGCCTCGCTGGAGCCGACCTTCGGCGGCATCAACCTGGAAGACATCAAGGCGCCGGAGTGCTTCATCGTGGAGCGCAAGCTGCGCGAGCGGATGAACATCCCGGTGTTCCATGACGACCAGCACGGCACGGCGATCATCGTCGGTGCGGCGGTGCTCAATGCCATGGTGGTCACCGGCAAGAAGATCGAGGAAGTGAAGCTCGCCACCACCGGCATGGGCGCCGCCGGTGTGTCGTGCGTGAACATGCTGGTCTCGCTGGGTCTGAAGCCGGAAAACATCCTGGCGTTCGACCGCGAAGGTGTGATCCACACCGGCCGTGCCGACCTGGACCCGGAAAAGAAGCGCTATGCCCGTGATACGGACAAGCGCACGCTGGCCGAGATCGTCGATGGCGCCGATATCTTCCTGGGCCTGTCGGCCCCGGGCATCCTCACTGCGGACATGGTCAAGACCATGGCCAAGGACCCTGTGATCTTCGCGCTGGCCAACCCCACCCCGGAAATCATGCCGGAAGTGGCGCGCGCAGTGCGCCCGGATGCGCTGATCGGCACCGGCCGTTCGGACTACCCGAACCAGATCAACAACGTGCTCTGCTTCCCGTACCTGTTCCGCGGTGCGCTGGACGTGGGCGCCACGGCGATCAACGAGGAAATGAAGATCGCCTGCGTGCACGCGATCGCCGCGATGGCGCGCCGCGAAGCCAGCGACCTGGGTTCGGCCTATGGCGATGACACCCCGAGCTTCGGCCGCGACTACCTGATTCCGCGCCCGTTCGACCGCCGCCTGCTGGTGGAGCTGTCGGCCGCCGTGGCGCAGGCCGCGATGGATTCGGGCGTGGCCACGCGCCCGGTGGCCGACATGGGTGCCTACCGCGAGAAGCTGGCCCAGTTCGTCTACCGCACCAGCCTGATGATGAAGCCGGTGTACGACCGTGCGCGCGCTGACAAACAGCGCGTGGTGTATGCCGAAGGCGAAGAGGAAGTGGTGCTGCGCGCAGTGCAGAACGTGGTGGATGAAGGCCTGGCCTTCCCGATCCTGATCGGCCGCCCGGACGTGATCGAATCGCGCATCGAGCGCATGGGTCTGCGCATGAAGGCCGGCGTTGATTTCGACGTCACCAACATCAACGACGACCCGCGCTTCAACGATTACTGGCAGTACTACCACAACCTCACCGGCCGTCGCGGCGTGACGGTGGCGGCGGCCAAGAACCTGATGCGCTCGCGTCCGACCTTGATCGCGGCGGTGATGGTGGCACGCGGCGAGGCCGATGCGCTGCTCACCGGCGTGGTGGGCCGCTTCCACAAGAAGCTGGGCTACGTGCGCAGCGTGCTGCCGCTGGAATCGAAGGTTACCTCGACCTCGGCCATGACCGGTGTGATCAACCAGCAGGGCGTGTTCTTCTTCGTGGACACGCACGTGCAGGAAGACCCGACCGCCGAGCAGATCTGCGAAGCCACGCTGCAGGCGGCCTACCGCATGAAGCTGTTCGGGATCGAGCCGAAGGTGGCGCTGCTGTCGCACTCCAACTTCGGCAGCCACGATTCCAAGGACGCACTGAAGATGCGCACCGTGCGCGAGCTGCTGCTCAAGCGCAACCCGCGTCTGAACGTGGACGGTGAAATGCAGGGCGATACCGCGTGGGATGAAGCGCTGCGCCAGAAGCTGTTGCCCGACAGCACGCTGAAGGGCCGCGCCAACCTGTTCGTGCTGCCCAACCTGGAAGCGGCCAACATCGCCTACAACCTGGTTCGCGTGTTCACCGACGGCGTGGCGATCGGCCCGATCCTGATGGGCGTGGCCAAGCCGGCGCACATCCTGACCACCAGTGCCACTTCGCGCCGCGTGCTCAACATGACCGCCATTGCCGCGGTGGATGCGCAAATCCGCAAGCAGCTCGAGGCAGAAAAGGCCTGAGGGTTGGATAACTGGTAGCTACCGACTGTTAGTCGGTAGGCAAAAGAGAGGGATCGGTGCAGCGCACCGATCCCTTTTTCGTTTCAGGGGGCGGCAACATCGCCGCAGTCCCGGCGTCACCCGCCTGCAACCTCCAACGGGCCAAATACCCCCACGCGGCCCGGCCGTGGCGGTGGTCCGCTGGACCCCGCCACCCTGGGCCCGACCACTTCCCCCCCCTCTGGAACGACGCCATGCGCACTCGTCCTGCAAAGCGGTACTTCAAGCAGTTGTTCGCGTTGTATGCGGGTCTTGTAAGCGGCAGGTAAACCGAAAAGGGGGCGCATCGCGCCCCCTTTTCCTCACGGCGCGGCCGGCGCCAGCAGCTCCACTTCCGCCAGCTGCATCCGCCCCGGCCCTTCAATCCGCAACCGGTACTCGGCATAACGGCCCGGCTTGGCGATCCGGAACGGACGGGTCTGCTGCTGCCACTCGAACGTTTCGCCGCTGCGCTGGTCCAGCGTGACCCAGCTGCCACCGGCCGTGCGCGCTTCCAGGGTCCACTTGCCACCCCGGATCGGCGCATTGCCACTGGTCAGCGTGTACATCGACGGCGTGCCGTCAGACACCCCGGTGAACACCACGCTGCCCTTGCCGCCGAACGGCACCACGGTGCCGGCATCATCATCGGTCAGCGCCGCCAGCACCTTCCCATCATCCAGCTGCGCACGCGCGCCGCTGCCCAGCAGGTCATGCAGAATCGCCGGGCGTTCACCGCGCGCGGTCAACGAGCGCGGCGCATCGTCCGGCCCGGTGCCCCACCTGGACGGCGCCGGACCCATCTCGAAGTCCAGCGTGGCGCCCTTGGCAATCACCTCATGCGGCACCCAGGTCCTGGTCCACGGCTGGCCGTTGATCTTCAGCGACTGCACGTAGACGTTGCGGTCCGAATTTTCCGGGGCGTTCACGGTCAGCACCGCGCCGCCCTGCAGTTCCACCTTGGCATGCCTGAAGGCCGGCGAGCCGATCGCATATTCCGGCGAGCCCATGCGCAGCGGGTACAAGCCCAGCGAGGCCAGCACATACCACGCCGAGGTTTCGCCGTTGTCTTCATCGCCCGGGTAGCCCTGGCCGATCTCGCTGCCCACGTACAGCCGCGACAGGATCTCGCGCACGTGCTGCTGGGTCTTCCACGGCTGCCCGGCGTACAGGTACATCCACGGAATGTGGTGCGAGGGCTGGTTGCTGTGCGCGTACATGCCCATGCGCACATCGCGCGCTTCGGTCATTTCATGGATGGTGCCGCCGTAGGAACCGGAGAATTTCGGGTCGGCGGTTTCCGGGGTGCTGAAGAACGTATCCAGTTTTTCAGCCAGCTTTTCGCGGCCACCGTACAGGCCGGCCAGGCCTTCGCCGTCGTGCGCGGCGGTGAAGGCGAACGTCCAGCCGTTGGATTCGGTGTAATCGTGGCCCCACACGCGCGCATCGTAGTCCTTCGCAGCCACGCGCCAGCTGCCATCGTCCTTGCGGCCCTGGAAGAAGCCGGCGGCCGGGTCGAACACGGTGGCGTAGGTGCCGGCGCGGGCGCGGAAATACGCCGCTTCGGTGCTGTAGCGCTCGCGTGCAGCCGGGCTGCCGGCGGTTTTCGCCAGCGCGGTGGCCATGTTGGCGATGCCGAAATCGTTGAGCGCGCCTTCCATCGTCCACGACATGCCTTCGTGCACGTCGGCGCTGGCGTAGCCACGGAACGTGGATTTATCCATGCCCTTACGGCCGACGTGGCGGTCCGGCGGCACCACGGTGGCGTTCTTCAAGGCGGCCTGGTAGGCCTCATCCGGATCGAAGCCCTTGATGCCCTTGAGGTAGGCATCGGCGAAGGCCACGTCCGAACTGGTGCCCACCATCAGGTCGGCATAGCCCGGCGAGGACCAGCGCGCCACCCAGCCACCGGCGCGGTACTGTTCCAGGAAGCCCTGCACCAGCTGCCCGGCATCGTCCGGGGTGAACAGTGCATACGCCGGCCAGGTGGTGCGGAAGGTGTCCCAGAAGCCGTTGTTGACGTACACCTTGCCATCGCGGATCGGTGCGAAGCTGCGCACCGCGCTGCCATCGGTGTTGTCGTCGGCGGCGCTGGCCTGGCTGGCGTAACGCCAGTCCGGGGCGGCAGCGGTACCGGCATTCTCAAACCCGGAATTCGGGTACAGGTACAGGCGGTACAGGCTGGAATACAGCGTGGTCTTCTGGTCGTCGCTGGCCTGGCCGATGTCGAAGCGGGCCAGGCGCTGATCCCAGGCGTCCTGTGCGCGGGCGGCGACGGTAGCGAGCGTGTCGTCAGCAGCCAGTTCCAGCGCCAGGTTGTGGCGGGCCTGCTCGACCGAGATCAGCGAGGTGGCGATGCGCATGGTCACGCGGCGGTCGCTGCCCGGGTCAAACTTGATGTACCCGGTGGGCCGGCCGCTGGCGATGGTGCCGCTGCTGCGCCAGGGACGGTCGAAGCTGGCCACCACGTACATGCGGGTAGCGCCGTTGGAGAGCCCGCTGCGCGTATCGGTGTAGCCCGACAGCGTCTGCGTGGCCGCATCCAGGGTCAGCCCGCCACGCGCGTCGACATTGTCGAACAGCAGGTTGGCATCGCCGTCCTTGGGGAAATCGAACTGGAACAGCGCGGCATGGTCGGTCGGCGCGATGGCGGCGGCAATGCCGTTGTCGAAGCGCACCGCATAGCGGTACGGGCGCGCGCTTTCGTTATCGCGCGAGAACGACAACGCACGCTTGGCGCGGTCCGCTTCCGGCACGCCACGGGTGGCCGACGGCATCACCTGGAAGGTCTGGCGGTCGCCCATCCACGGGCTGGGCTGGTGGCTCAGGGCCAGGGCCTGCAGCTGCGGGCGGTTGGCCGCGTTGTTCTGCTCGTTCCAGCGATACAGCCAGTTCAGTGCGCCGGCATCGGTCACCGGGGTCCAGAAGTTGAACCCGTGTGGCACGGCGGTGGCGGGGAAGTTGTTGCCGCGCGAGAAGGTGCCATTGGCCTGCGTGCCGCGGGTGGTGAGCACCCAGTCGGACGGGCGGGCGGGGGCGATGCGCGGCTGGCTGTCCAGGCGCACATCGTCGATCCAGCCGGACACCGGCGCGTTGGCGGCACTACCCAGATCCAGTTCGAGGGCGACCACGCGACGGCCACGCAGTGCTTCAACATCGCCCAGGCGCACCGACTTGTGCGCCCACTGCTGCGGGTAGAGGGTCTTGGAATCCCCTTGGGCCTTGGCGCCGAGCGAAATGCCGTGCAGGTCGCGCGCGGCGCTGGCCGAGACCCGGCTGCCATCGTCCAGCACCAGATCCAGCGAAACGTAGGTGGAGGCCACCGTGTCCTCGCCCACGATCTCCGGCAGCACCAGCCAGGACAGCGTGGTGTCGGCGTCGATGGTTACATCGGTGGTGAACAGCGTAGTGGTGGCGGTACCGCCGGCACTGGCGTAGTGCAGGGCACGCAGGCCGCTGTAGCCCACCCCGGGCTTGGCCGCATACGGCGCCTCCGGGCCCTTGCCGATTTTCACCTGCACGCCGCCCTTGCTGGCCTGCGGGGCAGGTTCGCCGGGCTCGAAGGAGGTCTGCAGGCCCTGCGCGAAGACGGGCAGGGCAACCGGCGCGCAGGCCAGGGCGAGGGCCAGCGGAAGCAGGGCGCGGCGGGCAGGGCGGGGGTGCGGCAGGGTCATGCAGGGATCTCCCGGGTGGGACAGGCGGCAGGCGGAGCCCGCATCGGCGACCTCGGCAGACAGCATCACGCCGGCCGCCTGGAAAGGCAGTCGAAGCGATGCAGGTCCGGCGGGGGACGGGCCATGCGATCGGGTGTTTGATCGGAACGCACCCGATCCTGCAACACCCGGAGCGGGCTTGGCAAGTGAAATTAGTTCGATCTAAACCCGGAAAAATCGCATATCGGCGTTTTGCCGGCGGTGTCCCGCACGGAACCGGCCGCGCCGCGCCCGGCGCCTCGGGTGCTAGAATCGAGCCCCTCGCAATTCCTTTCCGTGCCCCGCCATGAGCCATACCGCCACCGCGCCCGCCAATGCCGAAAAGCGTTACACCGTGCACCGCAGCGACCTGCCGCTGAGCTGCCCGACGCCGGAGATGGCGCTGTGGAACTCGCACCCGCGCGTGTACCTGCCGATCGAAGACGAGCCGAACTGCGAAGCCGCGTGCCCGTACTGCGGTTCGGTCTTCGTGCTGGCCGACTGAGCAGGCGGAAACGAACGTGCGCCGACTGACCGTGGTGCAGCTGCTGCCGGCGCTGCACTCCGGCGGGGTTGAGCGCTCGACGCTGGAAATTGCCGCCGCGCTGGTCGCGGCCGGGCACCGCGCCATCGTGGTTTCCGCCGGTGGCCGGCTGGTCGAGCCGCTGCTGGCCAGCGGCGCCGAACACCTCACCCTGGATATCGGCCGCAAATCGCTGTGGACGCTGCGCCACGTGCGCACGCTGCGCAACCTGCTGGCCGAAACCGGCGCGGACATCGTGCACGCGCGCTCGCGGCTGCCGGCCTGGCTGGGCTACTACGCCGTGCGCAACCTGCCGGCGGCCACCCGCCCGCACTGGGTGACCACCGTGCATGGCTTGAATTCGCCCAGCCGCTACAGCGCGGTGATGACCAGCGGCGAACGGGTCATCTGCGTGTCCAACTGCGTGCGCGAATTCGTGCTCCAGCATTACCCGAGCGTGCCCCCGGAGCGCCTGCAGGTGATTCCGCGTGGGGTGGATACCGCGCAGTTCCCGCGCGTGGGCCGCCAGGACCGGCGCCCGCGCCTGGCGGTGGCCGCGCAGCATCCAACGCTGGCCGGCGATGCGCCGCTGTTGTTGTTGCCGGGCCGTGGCACCCGCCTCAAGGGGCATCACCATGCGCTGGGGCTGCTGGCCGGGCTGCATGCGGCCGGGGTGCGGGCGCTGCTGTGGATGCCGGGCACCCGCGAGCCGGGGCGTGAGCGCTACGTGGCCGAGCTGGAGGCGCAGGCGCGCAGCCTGGGCATCGCCGATGCGGTGCTGATGACCGCGCCGACCTCGCGCATCGCCGAGGCCTACGCCGCCAGCGATCTGGTGCTGCAGCTGTCCGACAAGCCCGAGGCCTTTGGCCGCACCGTGGTCGAAGCGTTGTCGGTGGGCCGACCTGTACTGGGCTGGAACCAGGGCGGGGTGGGCGAGCTGCTGCAACACCTGCAGCCATCCGGCGCGGTACCCTTGGGCGACGCCGGGGCATTGCAGGCGCGCGCGCTGCAGTTGCTGGCGCAGCCGCCGTCGCTGCCCTCGCGTATTCCGTTCACCCTGCAGGCGATGCAACGTGACACGCTCCAGCTCTATACCTCCCTCGCTGGCTGAGCCGGTCAAGGCGCCCGGTTCGCCGGGCTTCCGCGCGGGCCGCTGGGCGCCGTGGTGGGTCATTGCATTCGTGGCACTGCTGCCGCTGCCCGGGGTTGCCGAAACCGTACTGGGCCTCGGCGCGATCTATGCCGCCGCGCGCATGGTCCAGCTGCGTCTGCAGGGCAAGCAACGCATGCTCAGCAGCCCGGCCTGGGCACTGACCAGCATCCTGTTCCTGGGCTACTGGCTGCCACAGGCGTTCTCCGCCTTCGATGCGATCGATCCGGGCACGGCGTGGCGCAAGACCGCTGCCGGCCTGCGCTATCTGCCCTTCATGTGGCTGGTGGCGATCGCGGTGGCCACGCCCGAGCGACGCGCACTGACCCTCAAAGGCATTGCGCTGATTACCGGGGTCTGGACGCTGGACGGACTGGCGCAGGCCGTACTCGGGACCAGCCCGCTGTTCTGGTCGATGGACCAGTTGAAGTGGGCGATCAGTGGGCATGGCTTGTGTCCACCGGCGGAGATGGCGGCAGCCGATCGCCTGAGCGGCGTGCTGGGGCCGTGCAATCTCAAATTCGGCCAGGTACTGGCGAGCCTGTCACCGTTCCTGCTGTTTGCCGCCGCCGCGCGCTTCGGCCGCTGGGGCTGGATGCTGGTGGCGGCTGCGGTGGGCGTGGTGCTGGTGCTGGCCGGTTCGCGCGCGGCATGGCTGACCTATGCGCTGGTGCTGGTGTTTTCCGGCTGGCGCCTGCTCGGCGCGCGCGGCCTGCTTGCCTGCCTGGCGGTGGGCCTGGTGGCGGCGGTGGCACTGGCCGCCGGCTCGCACCAGGTACGCGAGCGGCTGGAGCGCACTGCGATGGCGTGGGAAGGCGAGAGTGACGGCGTGAACCAGGCGTTGTCCGGGCGCGCGCAGATCTGGGCTGCGGCGGGCTGCATGATCGAGCAGCATCCGATCAACGGTGTAGGCGCACGGGGTTTCCGCGATGCCTACCCCGATTGCAATCCGCGCCCTGAAGAACAGGAAGTATGGGGCGCCGGCCCGGCGTTGCACGCGCACCAGATCCTGCTGGAGATCCTGGCCGAAACCGGCGTGCTCGGGTTGCTGCTGTGGTTGGCGGCTGCGGCGCAGGCGTGGCGCGCGTGGCGCTTCGCACCGCTGCCGGCACGCGAGCGCGCCCGCCCGGCGATGCTCGCCCTGGCCGTCACCGTGTTCCCGTTCAACACCCACCTGGCGTTCTATTCCACCTTCTGGGGCGGCCTCACGCTACTGCTCGCCGCCCTCTACGCAGGCAGCCTGCTGGCCAGCGACGACCCGTGATCCGTACGCGTTATTTGTAGAAATCGCTGCGGCCGCCCGGCTGGCGCTTGAAGCGGCGGTGGATCCACAGGTACTGGTCAGGGGCCTCGCGCACCATCGCTTCGATGGCCTGGTTGACCCGTGCGGTATCGGCTTCTACATCTTCGCTGGGGAAGTTCTCAAGCGGCGCGCCGATCTTCAGGAAGTACTTCCCGCCTTCGCGGCGGTGGAAGTACGGAATCACCGCGCAACCGGTCATCCGCGCCAGCTGGTGGGTGGCGGTAATGGTCGAGGCAGTGTGCCCGAAGAACGGCACGAACACGGTGTCCTTGCCGCGCATGTCCTGGTCCGGCGCGTACCAGAGGAAACCGCCCTTCTTCAGGTGACGCACCGTGGCGCGGATGTCCTCGTTGGCATACATCGCCTTGGCATAGCGCAGCCGGCCGAATTTCACCGCCCACTCGTACACCGGGTTGCGGTGTTTGCGGTACATGCCCGACAGGTCGACGTGGTCGCACAGCAGCCGCCCGCACATCTCCAGGGTCATGAAATGGCCCGATACCAGCAGCACGCCACGGCCTTCGGCCTGCATGCGGTGCAGGTGCTCCAGGCCTTCCACCTGCACCTTCGGGCGGATGCTGTCGATGCTGCCCCACCAGGCCCGGGCGAATTCGAAAATGCCCACGCCCAACGCGTCGAAGCTGTCACGCAGCAGGCGCTGGCGCCAGGCGTCGTCCTTTTCGGGGAAGCACAGCTTGAGATTCACCTCGGCCGCGCGCCGGCGGCTGCTGGCCACATGGTAGGCCACCGTGCCCACGCCCCGGCCGAGTGCGCGCTGCAGGCCCCAGGGCAGCCGGGCGACCACGAAGGCAGCCAGGATGAAGGCGAAGGTCGGCCAGTGGCGGGGATTGCGCAGGGACGGCCTGGTAGCGGTGGAAGCGTTATCTGACATGCCCCGATTCTAAGTCATGCGTCCCCGCAGGTGCGTCAGCGGGGGATCGGCCCGCTCCCGCATGTTTTTCCCGGTGCCGCTCCCGTATCCTCTGCGCATGCGTAAAAGTCCCGTCGAATGGATCCTGCGCGGCCTGTATTCGGTCGTGCTGTACCTGTTGCTGCCCATCACCGTGTACCACCTGGTCTGGCGCGGATTCCGGGTGCGCGAGTACTTCCAGCGCTGGGACGAGCGCTACGCTTCCTATCCCGATTCCACCGCGCAGCCGCGGGTCTGGCTGCATGCGGTCTCGGTGGGCGAGGTGAACGCGGCGGCGCCGCTGGTCAATGCGCTGCGCCAGCTGCGCCCGGACATCCGCTGGGTGATCACCACCATCACCCCGACCGGGTCGGAACGGGTGCGCTCGCTGTGGGGCGACGCGGTGGACCACGTGTACCTGCCCTACGACGTGCCGGGCAGCGTGGGCCGTTTCCTGGGCCACTTCAAACCCAGCCTGGCGCTGATCCTGGAAACCGAGCTGTGGCCGAACCTGCTGTTCGGCTGCCGCGACCGGGGCATTCCGGTGTACATCCTCAATGCCCGGCTGTCGGCGCGCTCGCTGCGCGGTTACCGCCTGCTGCGCCCGCTGATCGGGCGCACGCTGCGCACTGTCACCTGCGTGGCCGCGCAGTCGGCCGACGACGCCGAGCGCTTCATCGAACTGGGCGCGCTGCCAGAACAGGTCAAGCCGCTGGGCAACCTGAAGTTCGACATCGCCACGCCGAACGTGCGCGAGTTCAGCGCCGACTTCCATGCCGCCGTGCCCGGCACGCGCCCGGTATGGATCGCGGCCAGCACGCACGAAGGCGAGGAGCAGGCCACCATCGACCTGCACCGCCGCCTGCGCAGGGAAATCCCGAACCTGCTGCTGTTGTGGGCACCGCGCCATCCCGAGCGTTTTCCCCGCGTGGAAGCGCTGGCGCGCGAGCAGGGCTGGAAAGTCAGCACGCGCCGCCAGCAGCACTGGCCACAGGCCGACAGCGACGTGTTCGTGATCGATACGCTGGGCGAACTGATGGCGTTCTATGGCTGCGCGCAGGTGGCGTTCGTCGGTGGCAGCCTGCAGCCGATCGGCGGGCACAACCTGCTCGAGCCGGCGGCCATGGGCACCGCTACGGTGACCGGCCCGCACCTGCATAACTTCGCCGAGATCTCCCGCCGCATGCGCGAAGCGGGCGCGGTGTTGATCGCCGACGACGTGGCCGGCGTGGGCGATGCACTGCTGACGCTGCTGCGCGATCCCGAGGCGCGCGAGGACATGGCCAGCGCTGGCTGTGCGCTGGTCAGCAACGGACGTGGGGCGCTCAAGCGCACGGTGGAGCTGATTGCTCCGCAGCTTCCGCCGCCGGTGGACCCATGAAAAAAGCCACCCTTGCAGGTGGCTTTTTCGTTTCCGGTTACGCCTGGGTTACTGGCCGTTGACCGTGGTGCTGGGGGTCGCGGCCTGCTGGGTCAGCAGACGGTTGATGTCCTGCAGGTCGGCGATGTCCAGCGTGCCGACGGCCTGGCCCAGCTGCAGGCGGTTCTGCAGGAAGGTGTAGCGGGCATTGGCGTACTCGAGCTGGGCCGAGAACAGGATGCGCTGGTTCTGGATCACGTCCAGCACGGTGCGGGTACCCACTTCCAGGCCGACCTGCGACGCGTCGTAGGCGCTCTGTGCCGAGACCACCGCCAGGCGGCGCGCTTCCACTTCGCTGATGCCGGCCACCAGGGTCTGGTAGGCGTTGCGGGTGTTGCGGTCCAGGGCGCGCTTCTGCTGCTCGTAGCCATCCTGGGCAATGTCACGCTGGGCCAGCGCCTGGCGCACGCCGGACTGGGTGGCGCCGCCGGAGAAGATCGGCACGCTCAGGGTCAGGCCGACGCTGTTGCTGCGCGCATCCGGGCTGAAGTTCGACCCGCTGCCGACCACGTCGCCCCAGCTGGCCTGGCGACCGACGCTGGCGCCGAGCGAGAGGGTGGGGAGGTGGCCCGCACGCGCCGCCGACACGCTGGCTTCCGCCGCGCTCACCTGCAGTTCCTGCGCCTTCAGCGCCGGGTTCTGGGCGACGGCCTCGTTGACCAGCTGGTCAACGGTGGCGTACTTGGCCGGCAGTTCCGGGCGGAAGTCGGCCGGCAGTGCACGCAGGTCGGTAACCGGCTGGCCGGTCAGTTCGGTCAGCGCCTGGTAGGCGTCGGCCAGGGTGTTCTGCGCGATGATCGTGTTGGCGCGGGCCTGGTCGTACTGGGCGCGGGCTTCATGCACGTCGGTGATCGGGGCCAGGCCCACTTCCAGCCGCTTGTCGGCGAAGTCGAACTGCTTCTTGGCGGCCGCTTCGTTGGTCTGCGCCGCCGACAGCGATTCAATGCCCACCAGCACGTTGAAGTACGCCGCCGAGGTGCGCACGATCAGGTCGTCGTTGGCCGAATCCAGGTTGAAGTCGGCTGCCTTGCTGAGCTCGCGCTGCGCACGCAGGTTGGCGAACTGGCTGAAGTTGACCAGCGTCTGCGAACCACTGATACCGTAATTGCGGTTCTTGGTGGTGTACGAGGTCGAACTCACATCGTGGTTCGGGTTGGTGCGGTTGCGGGTGAGCGAGGCTTCGCCATTGATCTGCGGCAGCAGCGCGGCACGGGCCTGCACGGCGCCTTCCTTGTCGAACAGACGGGTCGATTCAGCCGCAGACAGCTGCGGATCGCCGTTGCGCGCCATTTCGTAGACCTGCAGCAGGTCGGCGGCAGAGGCGGTCATGGGCAGCAGGGCGGCGGCCAGCGCAATAGCGAGGGATCGGCGGATCATTGCGGCTTCCTTGGACTCAGAGGTGGAACTGGGGTGCCGGCGCGGCACCGCGCAGGTAATCGATATCGGTTTCAAACAGCGAATCGCTGATGCTGCCATCGGTCTTGACCAGCACCGCTTCCATTGCCGGCGAATGGCCACGGATCACGAACAGGCGGCCACCGGTACGCAGCCACTGGGTGAAGCGGGCGGGGATGGTCTCCACCGCGCCGGTGACGCAGATGGCATCGAAGCGGCGCTCGGTATCCCAGGTCAACGCGTCGGCGGTTTCAATGCGGACATTGGTGCCCAGGCCGGTTGCATCCAGGCGCGCACGCGCGGCCACGGCCAGTTCCGGGTCGATTTCCAGGCTCAGCACTTCGCGCGCCAAGGCGCCCATGCAGGCGCTGAGGTAGCCGCTGCCGGTGCCGATTTCCAGCACTTCGTCGCCCGGCTGCAGGTTCAGCGCCTGCAGGGTGCGGCCTTCGATGACCGGCTTCATCATCTTCTGGCCGTTACCAAGCGGCAGCTCGACATCGGTATAGGCGAGGGTACGGTTCGCATCGGCGACGAACGCCTCGCGCGGCAAACGTGCCAGTACGTCGAGCACACGGATGTCCAGCACGTCCCAGGGACGGATCTGCTGTTCAACCATCAGTTCGCGGGCGTGGGCGTAATCGATCGTCATGAGGTTCTTAATCCAGCGCAGTGGGCCGGCCATTTTACCGGTGCCGGGAGCCGGCGGCGCGCTGAGAGCATCGCTGCCGTCGCGCCGGGGTCGCAGTGCCGGAAGTCACCGCGACCTCCGGTCCATTCATGTTGTCATCACCGCCCGGGGCGGGTGGCGTAAGCCCTCAGGAAGAAGGTCACGCTGGCCTCGACATGGGCGTCGGCGTCGCACTCGGCCGGGGCCGTTCGCAGCCCGCACATCATATGCGTATGCAGCTCACCTTTGATGAGGGTGAAGAACTGCAGGGCGGCGGTCTGGAAGTCGGTGATCTCCAGTTCGCCACGCTCGGTGCGGGCCCGCAGGAATTCGGCCAGGGCATCGCTGGTGCGCTGCGGGCCGGCCACCCAGAACATCTCGCGGATACGGTCGTCGGTATCGGGGGCCATCATCACCCGCTGCACGGCCACGGCCGCCGGCGAGGTGATCATGGTGAAGAAGGCCCGGCCGATGCCCAGCAGCTGCTCGCGCAGCGCGCCATCGGCGTCGGTGACGAACAGCGCGTCCGGCAGCATCTCGACGCAGGTTGACTTCACAGCTTCGGTGAAAAGCGTCTCTTTGTCGCCGAAATGGCTGTAAACGGTCAGCTTGGACACGCCGGCCTGGGCCGCGATGCTGTCCATGCTGACGCCGCCATACCCTTGGTCCACGAACAATGCCTTGGCCGCATCAAGGATGGCCGCGCGCTTGCCCAGATCCTTGGGGCGGCCGGGCCCGGCTGCCTTGGCGGCAGGCTTGGACGGCACGGCGGAAGTGGTCGGATCGGTCATGCAAACAATACTAGACCAATCGGTTCGATATTTATACTATACCGACTGGTTCACTATTAGCCGTCATGGAATAGAGTGTCGCTTCCAGGCGGTTTCCCCCGGTAATTCAAGGTCCAGGACCTCATGAACAACTTGCGATGGATGGGCGGTAGCCTGCTGGCGTTGATGCTGGCGGCGTGTGGCAAACAGGATGCCGAGCCGGCCGCACCGATCCCGGTGCTGGTGGTGCAGCCGGGCACGGTGAGCGGCCAGGAAGTGGCGGCCTACCCGGGCGAGGTGCATGCGCTGCAGGAAAGCCCGCTGTCGTTCCGGGTCGGGGGCAACCTGGTCAAGCGGCACGTCGATGCCGGCCAGCGCGTGCGCAAGGGCGACCTGCTGGCCGAACTGGATGCCGCCGATTTCGCCTCGCAGGCAAGCGCCTCGCAGGCGCAGCTGGCCGCGGCCGAAGCCGACCTGGTGCGCGCCCGCGATGACCAGAAGCGCTACGCCACGCTGGCCGAGCAGCAGCTGGTCAGCCAGTCCACCCTGGATGCACAGACCGCCGCGTTCAAGGCCGCGCAGGGGCAGGCCAATGCCGCCCGCGCCAACCTGGCGGTGGCACGCAACCAGACCGGCTACGCGCAGCTGCGTGCGCCGGCCGATGGCGTGATCGCCAGCCGCCAGGCCGAAGCCGGGCAGGTGGTCGGCGCCGGGCAGACGGTGTTCACCCTGGCCGCGGATGGCGGCCGCGAGGTACTGATCGCCCTGCCGGAAAGCAACATCCGCGATTACCAGGTTGGCCAGGACGTGCAGGTGGAACTGTGGAACAAGCCGGGCCAGATGCTGCCGGGCACGATCCGCGAGATCGCCCCGGCTGCCGATGCACAGGCGCGTACCTACGCCACCCGGGTCAGCCTGGCGCCAGAGGCGGCCGCAGAAGTGGAACTGGGCCAGAGCGCGCGCGTGTTCGCCGCCGCCGGCCGCACCGGCACATTGCAGCTGCCGCTGGGCGCGGTGCTGCGCGGCGCCGATGGCAAGGCCAGCGTGTGGGTGGTGAACCCGTCCAATGGCGCGATCAAGGCCACGCCGGTGACCGTGGGTGCCTATGGGCCCGACGCGGTGCCGGTGCTGTCCGGCGTTGCCGCGCAGGATTGGGTGGTGGCCGCCGGCGGGCACCTGCTGCGCGAAGGCCAGGCGGTCACCCCGGTGGACCGGCAGAACCGCCCGGTGCTGAAGCCGGCCGCCGTGCCCGCTGCCACGGCCAAGGGGCACTGAGCCCGTGCGCCGGTTCAATCTTTCCGAATGGGCGCTGGGCAACCGCGCGCTGGTGCTGTTTGCCATGCTCGCCTTCGCCATCATTGGCGCCTGGTCGTACAAGCACCTGGGCCAGTCCGAGGATCCGCCGTTCACCTTCAAGGTGATGGTGGTGCGCACGATGTGGCCGGGCGCCACCGCCGAGCAGGTCTCGCGGCAGGTGACCGAGCCGATCGAAAAGGCGCTGCTCAATACCGGGCAGTACGAATTCATCCGCTCGTACTCGCGACCGGGCGAATCGCAGGTGATCTTCGCGGCCAAGGACAGCCTGCGTTCCAAGGCGATCCCGGATCTGTGGTACCAGGTGCGCAAGCGCGTGGGCGACATCAAGCCGACCCTGCCGCGCGAAATCGTCGGCCCGTTCTTCAACGATGAGTTCGGCGATACCTTCGGCAACATCTACGCACTGACCGGTCAGGGCTTCGACTACGCGGTGATGCGCGACTATGCCGACCGCATCCAGCTGGAACTGCAGCGGGTGCCGGACGTAGGCAAGATCGAGCTGGAGGGCCTGCAGGACGAGAAGGTCTGGATCGAGCTGTCCAACACCAAGCTGGCCACGCTGGGCGTGTCGCTGCAGCAGGTGCAGCAGGCGCTGGCCGACCAGAATGCGATTGCCGCCACCAGCTTCTTTGAAACCCCCACCGACCGCGTGCAGCTGCGCGTCACCGGGCAGTTCCAGAGCGTGGACGACATCCGCCGCTTCCCGATCCAGGCCGGCGACCGCACCGTGCACCTGGGCGACATCGCCGAGGTCAAGCGCGGCTTTGCCGACCCGGCCTCGCCGAAGATGCGCTTCATGGGCGAAGACGCCATCGGCATCGCGGTGGCGATGAAGGATGGCGGCGACATCCTCAAGCTGGGCACCACCCTGGATGCCGAGTTCGAGCGCCTGCAGAAGACGCTGCCCGCCGGCATGCAGCTGCGCAAGGTCTCCGACCAGCCGCATGCAGTGGAAGAATCGGTGGGCGAGTTCGTGCAGGTCCTGACCGAAGCGGTGGTCATCGTGCTCCTGGTCAGCTTCTTCTCGCTGGGCCTGCGCACCGGCCTGGTGGTGGGCGTGACCATTCCGCTGGTGCTGGCGATGACGTTCTTCGTCATGCACTACTTCGACATCGGCCTGCACAAGATCTCGCTGGGCGCGCTGGTGCTGGCGCTGGGCCTGCTGGTGGACGATGCAATCATCGCGGTGGAGATGATGGCCACCAAGATGGAGCAGGGCTACGACCGCCTGCGCGCGGCCAGCTTTGCCTGGGAAAGCACCGCGTTCCCGATGTTGACCGGTACGCTGATCACCGCCGCCGGCTTCCTGCCGATTGCGACTGCTGCGTCCAGCACCGGTGAATACACCCGTTCGCTGTTCCAGGTGGTGACCATCGCGCTGGTGGTGTCGTGGATCGCCGCGGTGCTGTTCATTCCGTACCTGGGCGACAAGATGCTGCCGGACCTGTTCAATCCGCAGCCGCCCAAGCCGGGCAGCGTCGCCGCGCGCTGGCAGGCCCGCCGTGCGGCATGGGGCGACCGCTACCCCGCGTTGGCACGCTGGATCGTGCCCAAGCAGCACGCACACGACCACGACCCGTACCAGCGTCCGTTCTACACCCGCTTCCGGCGCTTCCTGGATACCTGCCTGCGCCATCGCTGGTGGGTGATCGGGGCCACCGCGGCGCTGTTCGTGTTCTCGCTGCTGATCTTCCGCTTCGTGCCGCAGCAGTTCTTCCCGGACTCGACCCGGCCGGAACTGATGGTGGACATCGAGCTGGCGGAAGGCGCCTCGCTGGAGGCGACCAAGGCGCAGGCGGCAAAGCTGGAAAAGCTGCTGCACGGCCGTGAGGGCATCAGCAACTACGTGGCCTATGTGGGGACCGGTTCGCCGCGTTTCTACCTGCCGCTGGACCAGCAGTTGCCCGCCACCAACTTCTCGCAGTTCGTGGTGCTGACCGAGAACGCCGACGCGCGCGAGGCCACGCGCGACTGGCTGATCAAGGAGGTCATCCCGCAGTTCACCGACGTGCAGATGCGCGTGACCCGCCTGGAGAACGGACCGCCGGTCGGCTACCCGGTGCAGATGCGCATCTCCGGCGAGCACATCGACCAGGTGCAGGCGATCGCGCGGCAGGTGCAGGCCAAGGTGCGCGAGAACCCGCACGTGATCAACGTCAACCTGGACTGGAGCGAGCCGAGCAAGGTGGTGCGGCTGGTGATCGACCAGGATCGTGCGCGCGCGCTGGGCGTGAGCAGCGCGCAGGTGAGCCAGTTGCTGGGCACCTCGCTGTCGGGCATGAGCGTGAGCACGTACCGCGAAGGCAACCGCCTGATCGAGATGCTGCTGCGCGGGCCGGAGAACGAGCGGGTTCGGCTGGACATGCTGGGCAGCCTGGCCATTCCGACCGCCAGTGGCACCTCGGTGACGCTGTCGCAGGTGGCGCGGCTGGAGTATGCGTTCGAAGACGGCATCATCTGGCACCGCAACCGGCTGCCGACGGTGACGGTGCGTGCCGACGTCGGCGACGCCACGCAGCCGCTGGACGTGGTGCAGCAGATCCTGCCGACGCTGGATGGCATCCGTGCCGAGCTGCCGTCCGGTTACCTGCTGGAAACCGGTGGCACGGTGGAGGATTCGGCGCGCGGACAGGATTCGATCAAGGCCGGCATGCCGCTGTTCCTGATCGTGGTGGCCACGCTGCTGATGCTGCAGCTGCGCAGCTTCTCACGCGCCGCGATGGTGCTGGTGACCGCACCGCTGGGCATCATCGGGGCCACGCTGTTCCTGCTGCTGTTCCGCGCCCCGTTCGGGTTCGTGGCGTTGCTGGGCACGATCGCGCTGGCGGGCATGATCATGCGCAACTCGGTGATCCTGATCGACCAGATCCAGCAGGACATCGATGCCGGGCATGACCGCTGGCACGCGATCATCGACGCCACCGTGCGCCGCTTCCGCCCGATCGTGCTGACCGCGCTTGCCGCGGTGTTGGCGATGATCCCGCTGTCGCGCAGTGCGTTCTACGGCTCGATGGCGATTTCGATCATGGGCGGGTTGATTGTCGGCACCGTGCTGACGCTGGTGTTCCTGCCGGCGTTGTATGCGGCGTGGTTCCGGGTGAAACCGGACGAGGCCCGGTAGGGCCTCGTCCGGCGCTGCCATGCCCCCGGTGCATGGCAGCCTTGTGTATCCCGAACGGGATGCACAAGGGGTAGAGCGGACTGTCAGTCCGCTGCCGTTCGCGCGGTGTGTGGGTCTGCGCCGAGAGCAGCGGACTGACAGTCCGCTCTACCAGTCCGCTGCCGTTCGCGCGGTGTGTGGGTCTGCGCCGAAAGTAGCGGACTAACAGTCCGCTCTACCAGTCCGCTGCCGTTCGCGCGGTGTGTGGGTCTGCGCCGAAAGCAGCGGACTGACAGTCCGCTCTACCAGTCCGCTCTACCTCTGCGCCGCGTCTTATCCCAGACGCGCCAACACCGCGTCGGTGGCCTGCGTGGTGCTCACCGCCTGGCCCTTCGCGGCCAGGTCGGCGGTGAATACCCCATCGTCCAGCGCGGCATGTACGGCCGCTTCCACGGCGGCTGCTTCGGCTTCCAATCCCAGCGAATGGCGCAGCAGCATCGCGGCGCTGAAGATCGTGGCGTAGGGGTTGGCGATGCCCTTTCCGGCGATGTCCGGTGCCGAACCGTGGATCGGCTCGTAGATGCCCACCGCCCCCGGCTCGCCCAGCGACGCCGACGGCAGCAGCCCCAGCGAACCCGCCAGCATCGAAGCCTCATCGGTGAGGATGTCGCCGAACATGTTCTCGGTCACGATCACGTCGTACTCGCGCGGCTTGGCCAGCAGGTGCATGGCCATCGAATCCACCAGCTGGTGCTCCAGCGCGATCTCCGGGAATTCCTCTCGGCCGATCCGCGCCGCCACGTCACGCCACAGGCGCGAAGTTTCCAGCACGTTGGCTTTGTCCACCGAGGTGACCTTGCCACGGCGCTGCCGTGCCAACCGGAACGCACTGCGGATCACCCGCTCGATCTCGCCCACGCTGTAGCTGCACAGGTCACTGGCGGTGTCGGCCGTGCGCGTCTTCTCGCCGAAGTAGATGCCGCCGGTGAGCTCGCGCACCACCACGAAGTCCACGCCCTCCAGCAGCTCGGCTTTGATCGGCGAGGCGCCCAGCGCGGCCGGGTGGGTGCGCACCGGGCGCAGGTTGGCATACAGCCCCAGCGCCTTGCGGATGGCCAGCAGGCCCTGTTCCGGGCGCACTTTCGCGTTCGGGTCGGACCACTTCGGGCCGCCCACCGCGCCCAGCAGGATCGCGTCGGCCTGGCGGCAGGCCTCCAGTGTGGCCGCCGGCAGTGGCTCGCCGTGGCGGTCGATGGCGATGCCGCCGATATCGTGTTCGCTGAAATGGAAGGTGTGGGCAAAGCGTTCGGCCACCGCGCCCAGCACCGCAACCGCGGCCGCGGCGACTTCCGGACCGATGCCATCACCGGGCAATACGACAATCTCAGCGTGCATGTTCACTCTCGTAACGTTCAATGTCAGGGGTACGACCCAACAGATACCCCAACTGGTCCACGCCTTCCAGCAGACAGGTCTGCGAGAAGCCGTCCAGCGGGAAGGAATACACCCGGCCCTCGGGCGTGCGCAGCTCGCGCGCGGCGATGTCCACGGTCAATGCGTCGTCGGGGCGCTGCATCAGCGTCTGCACGTCGGCTTCGTCGAGCACGATCGGCAGCAGGCCGTTCTTCAGCGCGTTGCCGCGGAAGATATCGGCGATTTCGCTGCTGACGATCGCGCGCAGGCCCAGGTCGGCCAGTGCCCACGGCGCGTGCTCGCGCGAGGAGCCACAGCCGAAGTTGCGCCCGGCCAGCAGGATGCTGCGCCCGGCGTTGTGCGGCTGGTTGAAGGCGAAACCCGGGTTCGGGCTGCCGTCGGCCTGCCAGCGCCAGTCGTTGAACGCGTGCTTGCCCAGCCCGGCGCGTTCGGTGGTGGACAGGAACCGCGCCGGAATGATCTGGTCGGTGTCGATGTTGGTCTCGCGCAGCACCACGCTGGTCGAGGTCAGGGTGCGGAAGCCGCTCATCAGGCCACCTCCTGGCTGGCGTACAGTTCGCGCGGGTCGGCCACGTGGCCGTTCACCGCTGCCCAAGCGGCCGTCATCGGCGAGGCCAGCAGCGTGCGCGAGCCCGGGCCCTGGCGGCCTTCGAAGTTGCGGTTGCTGGTGCTCACTGCCAGCTGCCCCGGAGCGACCAGGTCGCCGTTCATGGCAATACACATCGAACAACCCGGCTCGCGCCATTCAGCACCGGCGGCGCGCACGATGGCATCGATGCCTTCGGCTTCGGCCTGGCGCTTGACGATCTCCGAACCCGGCACCACCAGCATGCGCACGCCATTGGCAACGCGCCGGCCCTGCAGCACCTGCGCCACTTCGCGCATGTCGCTCAGCCGGCCGTTGGTGCACGAGCCGACGAACACCACGTCCACCGGCGTACCGGCCAGGGTCTGCCCGGCGTGGAAGTGCATGTAATCCAGGCCCTTCTGGTCGGCCGCGTCGTTGGCGGCCGGGATCGGAGCGTCCACGGCGATCGCCGTACCCGGATGCGTTCCCCAGGTCAGGGTCGGGCGAATGTCGGCCGCGTCGATGTGGACTTCCACGTCGAAGCGCGCGCCAGCATCGCTGCGCAGCTGCTTCGACTGCGCCACGGCGATGTCGAACTCCGCGCCCTTGGGGCCGCGCGGCGTATTGGCTACCCAGTCGAAGGTGACCTGGTCCGGCGCGACCATGCCGGCGCGCGCGCCGGCTTCGATCGACATGTTGCACAGGGTCATGCGCTGCTCCATGTCCATCGCGGTGATCGCGCTGCCCCGGAACTCCAGCACATGGCCGGTGCCGCCGTTGACCCCGATCACGCCGATGATGTGCAGCACCACGTCCTTGGCGCCCACGCCCGGCGCCAGTGCGCCATCGACGGTGATCGCCATGGTCCTGGCCTTGCGCTGCAGCAGGCACTGGGTCGCCAGCACGTGGCCCACTTCGCTGGTGCCGATGCCGAACGCCAGCGCACCGAACGCGCCGTGGGTGGAGGTATGGCTGTCACCGCACACGATGGTCATGCCCGGCTGGGTGAAACCCTGCTCGGGTGCGATCACGTGCACGATGCCGCGGTTGGCCGACTGCAGGTCGAACAGCTCGATGCCATGCTCGGCGCAGTTGCGCGCCAGCATCGCCACCTGGGCTTCCGAAGCGGCACTGGCGTACGGCAGCTTGCCGTCGGCACCGGCCGGCAGGGTCGGGGTGGAGTGATCCATGGTGGCCTTGGTCCGGTCCGGGCGGCGCGGCGACAGGCCGCGCTCGCGCAGTTCGGTGAAGGCCTGCGGCGAGGTCACTTCGTGGATCAGGTGCAGGTCGATGTACAGCACGGCGGGCGCGCTGTCCGATTCGGGCACGACCACGTGGGCGTCCCACAGTTTGTCGTACAGGGTGCGGGGAGCTGGGGTCATGGAATGGCCTTGCTGTGGTTCATGTGACGATAGGGCGGTTCGGGTCGGTCAGGAAGTGCGCAGCCGCGCCTCGAAGCGCAGCCGCACGTAATCGGCGGTCCATTGGCCGTGCGCGTTGCGCTGGGTCGGCGCCAACAGCGCCACGGTGTCATCCAGCACGCGCTGGCGCTGGGCGGCATCCAACCCCACCAGGAAGGGCGAGGCGAAGGTGCGCAGCCAGCCCTGCATGCCGTTGGGCAACACGGTCGGGCGTGCCAGGCATTCGATATGGCGCACCTGGAAACCGTGCGCGCGCAGGCGCTCGGCGTAGGCGTCTTCGTCAGGGAAGTACCACGGGAACGCCGGCACGGCGTGGCCGTTGCTGCACAGGGCGGCCTGCAGTGCGCTGGTGATGGTGGCCACGTTGCCCTGGCCGCCCAACTCGGCGACGAAGCGGCCACCGGGCCGCAGCGCACGGCGCACGCCGTCGATCACCCTGTCCGGTTCCCGCATCCAGTGCAGCGCCGCGTTGCTGAACACCGCATCGAAGCAGCGCTCGAAGGTCATCGCATGCGCGTCCATCAGCCGTGCATCGATCCCACGCGCACGCGCGCCACCGATCAGCTCCGGCGAACTGTCCACGCCGGTCACGTGCGCGCCGCTCAGTGCCAGATCGAAGCTCAGCACGCCATCGCCGCAGCCCAGGTCAAGGATCCGCTCGCCGCGCTGCGGGTCGAGCAGGCGCGCCACCGCACCGCCGAGCAGCGGCACGAAGCCGGCGTCGATGGCGTAGTCGTGCGCGTTCCAGTGCTGGGAAGCATCGGCGGTGTAAGGGCTGTCGAAGGCACTCATGCGTGGGTTCCTCAGGCGGCGGCGGTGGCCGCGGGGTGTTCGGCGCTGGCCTGGCGCTGGCGCAGCAGGCGGTTGGCCACGTCCAGCCAGGCCAGTGCCGAGGCTTCGATGATGTCGCGGCTGGTGCCGGTGCCTTCGTATTCCACGCCGTCGTGGCGCACGCTCAGGTTGGCTTCGCCGCGCGCGTCGGCGCCGATGCCCACGCTGTGCACGTGGTAACTGTCCAGCATCAACTGCACGCCGGTGGCGGCCGACAGCGCGCCGAACAGCGCGTCCACCGGGCCATCGCCCTGCGCGGTTTCAGCCACGCGGTTGCCGTCCGGGTCGGACAGTTCGACCAGCGCGTTGGCACGGCTGCCCACGTCGCTGATCGTCATCGAGGCCAGCCGGTAGCCGTTCTGGGTGGAGCTGCCCTGCATGAGTACCTGCAGGTCGGCGTCGGTGACCACGCGCTGCTGCTCGCACAGGGTCTTGAACTGCTCGAACACCAGCTTCAGCTCTTCTTCTTCCAGCCAGAAACCCAGGGCACGCAGGCGCGCTTCAACCGCGGCCCGGCCACTGTGGCGGCCCAGCACCATCTGCGAATTCTCCCAGCCCACGTCTTCCGGGCGCATGATTTCGTAGGTGCCCCGGTGGCGCAGCATGCCGTGCTGGTGGATGCCCGATTCGTGGGCGAAGGCATTGGCGCCCACGATCGCCTTGTTGCGCTGGACCGGCATGCCGACCAGGCGCTGCAGCAGCTGCGAGGTGGAGACGATGCGCGGGGTGTTGATGCGGGTGTCTTCCTCGTAGAAGGCGTTGCGTACCTTCAGCACCATGGCCAGCTCTTCCAGCGAGCAGTTGCCGGCGCGCTCGCCGATGCCGTTGATGGTGCACTCCACCTGGCGGGCGCCGCCTTCGATGGCCGCCAGCGAATTGGCCACGGCCAGGCCCAGGTCGTTGTGGCAGTGCGTGCTGAAGATGATGCGGTCGCTGTCGGGCACCCCGGCGATGACCCGCTGGAACATGCCGCGGATCTCTTCCGGGGTGGTGAAGCCCACTGTGTCGGGCAGGTTGATGGTGGTGGCGCCGGCAGCGACGGCCACGCGGGCCACTTCGATCAGGAAGTCTTCTTCGGTGCGGGTGGCATCCTCGGCCGAGAATTCCACATCGTCGATGTAGCTGCGCGCCAGGCTCACGTGCTTGTGCACCGATTCCAGTACCTGCTCGCGGCTCATGCGCAGCTTGTGCTCGCGGTGCAGCGGGCTGGTGGACAGGAACACGTGAAGGCGCGCATTGGCGGCTGCGTCCAGGGCCCTGGCCGAGGTTTCGATGTCGGCGGCCAGGCAGCGCGACAGCACCGCCAAGGTCGGCCGGCGCACTTCGCGGCCGATCATCGCCATCGCGTCGCGGTCGGACTGCGAGCTGGCCGGGAAGCCGGTTTCGATGACGTCCACGCCCAGCTCGTCGAGCGCGCGTGCCATCACCAGCTTCTGCTGCGGGCTCATGCTGCAGCCGGGCGATTGCTCGCCGTCACGCAGGGTGGTGTCGAAAATTCGAATTCGGGGGGAGTTGGGCGTATTCACCAGGAGGTCTCCTCGACGGCAAGGTCGGATGGCAAGGCAGGGGAAGGAAGGACGATGGAATTCGGGGGTGGCGCGAGCACGGTCGGTAGCGGTGGCCGTGTCCGCTCGCTGGCGCGGCGGCGCGGTTTGCGCGGCGGGCGCGGGCGGATGTCGGACAGCAGCTGGGCCAGCACCATGGCGTCGATGTTGCCGCCGGAGACCACCGCGCACTTGCGCTTGCCCGCCACGCGGCGGCCGGCGGCCAGCGCCAGCGCGCCGGCGCCTTCGGCGATGATGTGTTCTTCCAGCGCCAGCCGGACCAGGGTTTCGCGCAGTTCGGCTTCGCGCACGATCACTACGTCGTCCAGCAGCGCACTGCACAGGCGGCGGGTCAGGGTGCCAGGGATCTTCACTTTAACGCCGTCGGCCAGGGTGGCCACCGGTGCGATCTCGCGCGTGTCGCCGCGGATCGCGCGGGCCATCGAATCCACGCCCTCGACCTGCGCGCCGACGATGCGCACGCCCTGCGATTTCAGCGCCAGCGCGACGCCGGAGGCCAGCCCGCCACCGCCGATCGGCACGATCACCACGTCCGGCGCATGCGCGGCCAGTTCGATGCCGAGCGTGCCCTGGCCGGCGATCACGTCGGGATCGTCGAAGGCGGACAGGAAGCGGTAGCCGTGCTGGTCGGCCAGGGCGCGCGCGAAGGCGTAGGCCTCGTCGTAACTGCTGCCGTGCTGGCGCACGGTGGCGCCCCAGTGGGCAACGCCGGCGATCTTGGTCGCCGGGGCGCCGTGCGGCATCACCGTGATGGCCGCGATATCCAGCCGGTAGGCCGACCACGCCACGCCCTGGGCATGGTTGCCGGCCGAGGCGCAGATGACCGGGCGGTCATCCCCGCGTTCGCGCCCGGCCAGCAGCGCGTTCAATGCGCCGCGCACCTTGTACGAGCCGGTGCGCTGCAGGTTTTCCAGCTTCAGCCAGGTGCCGAACCGCTCCGCATAATGCAGCGGCGTGGGCGGCAGGAACCGGCGCAGCCGCGCCTGCGCGGCCAGCACGTCGGCGACGCTTACGTCGCCTACCTCCGATTCCTGCGGGGCACGGCTAGCCGGCATGGCGGCTCCGCAGATCGCACGCGGGATGACGGACGCGGTCGTGCGTGGGCGACGGGCCTTGAAGAAGACCCCTCCGTACCGGCACCGGAACCACGGCGCGGGCGTTCATACGGTTACCCCAGTACCCGGCTCCAGCGCGCTGATCCGCACCGAAACACAGTCATAGATCTTTTCGATCTGGCGGCACAGCGTCTCCGGCGGGCGGGTGCTGTCCACCACCAGCTGCAGGTGCCAGCGGCCATCGTCGGCCGCATTGGGCGCACCCACGATCGCGCGCGGCGCAAAGCCACGGCGTTCGGCCATGCCGATAACGCGCAGCAGCGCGCCTTCGGCGGGAACCAGCACCAGGTCAAGCCGGTATTGCATGGGGGAACTCCTGGGGCTGATGGGCGGGGTTGCTTTCCAGCATCGTGCTGTTGGCGTTGTTGGGCGGCACCAGCGGCCATACGTTGGCGCGCGCATCGATGGCCACATGCAGCAGCGCCGGGCCGGGTTCGGCCAGCAGCGCGGCCAGGCCGCCTTCGACGTCGTCGCGGTTCTCGATGCGGGTGGCCGGAATGCCGAACACCTTGGCCAGCGCGGCGAAGTCCGGGTTGTCGGACAGGTCGATCTCGCTGTAGCGCTCGGCGAAGAACAGCTCCTGCCACTGGCGGACCATGCCCAGCGAGCTGTTGTCCAGCAGCACGATCTTCACCGGCAGGCGGCAGCGGGCGATGGTCGCCAGCTCCTGCACGTTCATCATGAAGCTGCCGTCGCCGGAGACCAGCACCACGGTGCGGTCGGGGCAGGCGAACTGCGCGCCCATCGCCGCCGGCAGGCCGAAGCCCATGGTCCCCAGCGCACCGCTGGTCAGGTGGTTGCGCGGGTGGTTGAACCGACAATGCTGCGCCACCCACATCTGGTGCTGGCCGACATCGCAGGCAATGATCGCGTCGGCCGGCGCCACTTCGCTCAGGCGCTTCAGCAGCGCCGGTGCATAGATGTGCGCGCCCGGTGCGTCGTAGCGTGCGGCGAAGCGCTCGCGGTGCCCGGCGCAGCGCTTGCGCCACGACTCCTGCGATGCGGCGGCGCGCGGCAGGGCCGCAGTCAGTGCGCGCAGCGCGGTGCCGACGTTGCCCGGCACCGCCACATCGGCGGTACGCAGCTTGGAAATCTCATACGCGTCGGCATCGATATGGATGACGCGGGCGAACGGGGCGAACTCGTTCAACTTGCCGGTCGCGCGGTCGTCGAAGCGGGCGCCGACCACCACCAGCAGGTCGCTCTCCTGCACGGCCATGTTGGCCGCGCGGGTGCCGTGCATGCCCAGCATGCCCAGGTAATGCGGGTGCTGCGCCGGCAGCCCACCCAGACCGCGCAGGGTCAGCACGGTGGGAATGGCGGTGGCATCGACGAAGGCACGGAAGTCCTCCACCGCATCGCCCAGCGCGACACCGCCGCCGGCGTAGATCACCGGCTTTTCGGCGGCCTGGATCGCGGCGATGGCATCGGCCAGCGCGGCGTCGGCCGGGGCCACCGGCGGGTTGACCGTTTCCGGCACGTGCGCCGGCAGGTGGCTGGCGTCGGCGATCTGCACATCCTTGGGCAGGTCGATCAGCACCGGGCCGGGGCGGCCTTCGCGCGCAATCCGGAACGCCTCACGGACGATCCGCGGCAGGTCGTCGACCGAACGCACCAGCCAGCTGTGCTTGACGATCGGCAGGGTCAGCCCGAACACGTCCAGTTCCTGGAACGCGTCGGTGCCCAGCAGCGGGGTGGCGACCTGGCCGGTGATGCAGACCATCGGCACCGAATCCAGCATCGCATCGGCGATGCCGGTGACCAGGTTGGAAGCGCCCGGGCCGGAGGTGGCCACGCAGACGCCAACGCGGCCGCTGGCGCGGGCATAGCCGTTGGCCGCCAGCGCCGCGCCCTGTTCGTGGCGCACCAGGATGTGCTTCAGCCCTGAATCCACCAGGGCGTCGTAGAAGGGCATGATGGTGCCGCCCGGATAGCCGAACAGCGTATCGACGCCCTCGGCTTCCAGGGCCTGCGTCAACCAGCGTGCGCCGTTGCGGGGCGCGGTGCTGTGTGCGGAGGTGTTCATGCGGTGACCTTTGCGAAAGCGGTGGGGGAGCCGCGCGGTTACGCGGCTTGACTTTGCAACCAGACCATCTTGGCGCGCAGTTCCTTGCCTACCTTCTCGATCGGGTGTTCCAGGTCGGCCTGCTTGAACTTGTTGTAGTTCGGCAGGCCCGCTTCGTATTCGGCCACCCAGTTCTTGGTGAAGGTGCCGTCCTGGATGTCGGCCAGCACCGCCTTCATGCGCTCCTTGGTGCCGGCGTCGATCACCCGCGGGCCGCTCACGTAATCGCCGTACTGCGCGGTTTCCGAGATGAATTCCAGCATGCGGGTGATGCCGCCTTCGTAGAACAGGTCCACGATCAGCTTCAGTTCGTGCAGGACTTCGTAGTAGGCAATTTCCGGCTGGTAGCCGGCTTCCACCAGCGTTTCGAACCCGGCCTGGACCAGTGCCGAGGCGCCGCCACACAACACGGCCTGTTCACCGAACAGGTCGGTTTCGGTTTCTTCCTTGAAGGTGGTCTGGATCAGGTTGGCGCGTGCGCCGCCCAGGCCGGCGGCATAGGCCAGGGCGTACTCAGCGGCCTTGCCGCTGCGGTCCTGGTAGACCGCCCAGATGCACGGCACGCCGCGGCCGATTTCGTATTCGCGGCGGACCAGCGCGCCCGGGCCCTTGGGCGCAACCAGCACCACGTCCAGGTCTTCGCGCGGGGCGATCATGTTGAAGTGCACGTTCAGGCCGTGGGCGAACAGCAGCACCGCGCCCTGTTTCATGCTCGGGGCCAGCACGTCTTCGTAGAGTTTCTTCTGCACCATGTCCGGGGTCAGCACGGCGACCAGGTCCGCATCCTTGACCGCCTCGGCCGGTGCCTTGACGGTGAAACCGTCGGCCTGTGCCTTGACCTCGGTCGGGCCGCCCGGACGCAGGCCGATGACCACGTCGAAACCGGATTCACGCAGGTTCAATGCGTGGGCGCGGCCCTGGCTGCCGTAGCCGACAACAGCGATCTTGATCTGGGGCAGGTCGTTGGTGCTCATGGGGGAGGTCCTTTGGAGGAAGAAATCGGAAGGGTTCTGAAACGAAAAAACCCGCACCAGGGTGGGTGCGGGTTTTGATGGATACCTGGCAGTTCTACTTACACGCCGGTCCGTCCCGCACCTGTTGGTTGGGTAATAAGTACGAGGACAAGAAGCGAACGGATGGAGGCCGCGCCGGGACCGGCGTGCTCGATGGATTCGCGAATGGGCGTGTGGCGCTGCAACATGTGATCGAGAAAACCACAGCGGTTTTGCCGCTGTCAACCGTGTTTGGACAATTTCCAACGGTTTCCGCTGTATCCAGCGCAAAGCCCCGCCGCATAAGGATGGTTGCGCGTGAAAGCGTTCCGGTGAACGTCAATTCAAGTTTTGAAGCCCGGTTTCTGCGCGGATCAGACTGTCGTGGATGCCCCCGTGCATGACCATTGTCGGATGTGCGCGGCACGCCTCTACCGCCACCATCGAACGCTTTCCACCCCTTCAGGAAACCCCTCCGTGACCCGACCCCTTGTCCGTGCCGCCCTGGCTGCCGCGCTGCTGTGCGCCCTGCCGATGCTGTCTTCTGCCGCCGACCGGGTCACCGGGCACGGCTTTGCCACCCGCTCGGAAGTGATCGCCCCGCACGCGATGGCGGCCACCTCGCAGCCGCTGGCCACGCAGATCGCGCTGGATGTGATGAAGGGCGGTGGCTCGGCGGTGGATGCGGCGATCGCCGCCAATGCCGCGCTGGGGCTGATGGAGCCCACCGGAAACGGGGTGGGCGGGGACCTGTTCGCGATCGTGTGGGATCCGAAAACGCAGAAGCTGTACGGCTACAACGGCTCGGGCCGTTCGCCGAAGTCGCTGACCCTGGCCGAGTTCCAGCGCCGGGGGCTGAAGGACATCCCGGCCACGGGCCCACTGCCGGTGTCGGTGCCGGGCGCGGTGGATGGCTGGTTCGCGCTGCATGACCGCTTCGGCCGCAAGCCGATGGCCGACAACCTGGCGCCGGCGATCCGCTACGCACGCGAGGGCCACCCAGTGGCGGAGGTGATCGCCTACTACTGGGACCGGTCGGTGCCGAAGCTGTCGCAGTATCCGGGCTTCAAGGAGCAGTTCACGATCAATGGGCACGCGCCGCGCAAGGGTGAGGTGTGGAAGAACCCGAACCTGGCCAACACGCTGGAGCAGATCGCGCAGGGCGGCCGCGATGCGTTCTACAAGGGCGACATCGCGCGCACGATTGGCACCTACTTCAAGGCCAATGGCGGTTACCTGAGCTACGACGACATGGCCAGCCACCACGGCGAGTGGGTGGAGCCGGTGAGCAGCAACTACCGGGGGTATGACGTGTGGGAGCTGCCGCCGAACAGCCAGGGTATCGCGGCGCTGCAGATCCTGAACGTGCTGGAGGGGTACGACTTCTCGAAGATTCCGTTCGGCTCGCCGGAGCATGTGCACCTGTTCGTGGAAGCCAAAAAGCTGGCCTTCGCGGACCGTGCGCGCTTCTACACCGATCCGGCGTTCCAGCCGGCGCCGGTGGCCAAGCTGGTGTCGAAGGAATATGCGGCCGAGCGGCGCAAGCTGATTTCAATGGACAAGGCGCTTCGCGAGGTGCAGCCGGGCACGCCGAAGCAGCTGGAAGAGGGCGACACGATCTACATGACGGTGGCCGATGCGGACGGGATGATGGTGTCGCTGATCCAGTCCAACTACCGTGGGATGGGCAGCGGCATGGCGCCGCCGGGGCTGGGTTTCATCCTGCAGGATCGCGGCGAGATGTTCGTGCTGCGCAAGGACCACCCCAATGGCTATGCGCCGGGCAAGCGTCCGTTCCAGACCATCATTCCGGGCTTCGTGACCAAGGACGGCAAGCCGTGGATGAGTTTTGGCGTGATGGGCGGTGCGATGCAGCCGCAGGGGCACGCGCAGATCGTGATGAACCTGGTGGACTTCGGCATGAACCTGCAGGAAGCCGGTGATGCGCCGCGCATCCAGCATGAAGGCTCGACCGAACCGACCGGGCAGGCCACGGCGATGAGCGACGGTGGCGAGGTGAACCTGGAAACCGGCTATCCGTATGAAACGGTGCGCGCGTTGATGCGCAAGGGGCACCGCGTGACGTTCGCTGACGGTCCGTACGGTGGGTACCAGGCGATCATGCGCGACCCGGAAACCGGGGTGTATTACGGTGCTTCGGAAAGTCGCAAGGATGGGCAGGCAGCCGGATACTGAGCAGTGCGGTGGAGCCACGCCCTGCGTGGCTGCTTCATGCATCTTTGCGAACAGCCGGTGGCCATCGGTTGGTCTGAGCTGGGCCGGCGGGTGCGGGGGTACGGGGGGCGCCGTGAACCCATCCATGGGGGCTCTTGCGAAACATCCATGTTTCGCAAAGCCCTCGTACCCCCGCCCCCGCCGACCCTCGACGGTGGGTTGGTGGCCACGGGAAGATCAACGGCGGTGCCGATCATTTCCATGCGTTACCGGACGGTGGTGCGTTCCGTGCGTTCGTTCGGGAACCGAACCTACCAGCGGCACCGCGTAGGGACACGCCATGCGTGTCTGATTTTCGTATCCGCACGCGACCATCTGTCGGGGCTGCCCGTCGGCCTCCCCAGCACGTAAAAATTGAAACGCTGCTCTTACGCGCTAAGTATCCCCCCGCGACGCCTCATCACGCGTCTCTTCCTGCGCGGCGATCTCTCGCTCGATCCAGGCATCCATCATCCGCCGCGCGCGTAATGCGCGGCGGCGCTGCAGGGCGTATTCCATGTCGAGGACGCGGTACAGCGACCACATGACGGCCAGCATCAGCAGTGCGAAGGGCAGGGCGGCGATGGTGATCATGCCCTGCAGCGCGTCCAGGCCGCCGGCCAGCAACAGCACGGCGGCGATCAGGGCAATCGCCACGCCCCAGGTGATCTTCCGCGACAGTGGCGGGTCGCCGGCTTCGTCGGTGGACATGCTGGCCAGTACCAGCACCGCCGAGTCTGCCGAGGTGACGAAGAAGATCATCAGCAGCACCAGTGCGATCACCGAGAGCACGGTGGGCAGCGGCAGGCTGTCGAACATGGTGAACAGCACGGTTTCGTAGCCGGTGCCCAGTGCCTGCACCAGGTCTACATGGCCGAAGATCTGCGACCACAGCGCGGTGCCGCCGAACACCGAGAACCACAGGAAGCCGAGCACGCTGGGTGCGATCACTACGCCGAGCACGAATTCGCGGATGCTGCGCCCGCGCGAGACGCGGGCGATGAACGAGCCCACGAACGGTGCCCAGGCAATCCACCACGCCCAGTAGAAGATCGTCCAGTCGGCCACCCAGGTGCTGCCCGAGAATGGCGACATGCGCAGGCTCATGGTCACCAGCTGGTTGAGGTAGGCGCCAATGGTGGTGGTGAAGGTATCGAAGATGAAGGCAGTGGGGCCCAGCACCAGGACCAGCGCCAGCAGTAACGCGGCCAGGCCGAGGTTGAAGTTGGAGAGCCACTTGATGCCACGGTGCACGCCGCTGGCGGTAGAGGCCATGTACAGCACGAAGGCGACGGCGATGATGGTCAGCTGCAGCGGCGCGCCGGCGTGCAGGCCGAACACGCGCTCCAGCCCGGCGGCGATCTGGATGGTGCCAAAGCCCAGCGTGGTGGCCACGCCGATCGCGGTGGCCACCACCGCCGCAACGTTGACCACGGTGCCGATCCACCCCCGGTGGTGCGCGCCGATCAGCGGCTGCAGCAGGTCGCTGATCAATCCACGGCCGTTGCGGTTGAACTGGAACCAGGCCATCGCCAGCCCGATCAATGCGTAGATCGCCCACGGGTGCAGGCCCCAGTGGAAGAACGCATAGCGCATCGAGGCGCGTGCCGCTTCCATGCTCTGCGGGGGCAGGCCTTCGGGTGGGGTGACGAAGTGTGAGACCGGTTCGGCCGCGCCCCAGAACACCAGGCCGATGCCCATGCCGGCGGCGAACAGCATCGACATCCAGCTGGCGTTGGAGAAATCCGGTTCGGCATCTTCACCGCCGATCCGCAGCGAACCCAGCCGCCCGAAAGCGAGATAGAGCAGGAACGAGAGCGTGATGAACACCACCAGCAGGTACAGCCAGCCGGCACTGCGGACGATGTGCACCAGCCCGCCGCGCACGATCTCGTTGAACGGGTCGGGTGCCACCCCAGCGGCCAGCACCAGCAGTACCACCAGGGCGATGGAGAGTCGAAATACCATGCGCGGCAGTCTAGCCAAGGCGGCATGACATGGCTGTTCACACTTCCGGTGCAGGTGTGGTCTAATCCGCCCCGAAGCGGGGGTACCGCGGCCATGTGGCCTCGGTTGAGACAGTCCCTTCGAACCTGATCCGGTTGATACCGGCGTAGGGAAGCTTCGCAACAGCCGATGCACCGCGCCGCCCAGCCCCCGCCTGGGATCCGCGCGCCGTGCGCCGGCCGTGCGCCGCCGCTTCGTCCCTCGCTGTGCGAACCCTCGCACCGACAACCCAGGACGATGCCCGATGAACGCACACCCTTCCGCTCTGCAGCAACAGGCCCAGCAGCTGTCCGAGTCGGTCACCCGACCCATTCCCGGCTCACGCAAGATCCACGTGCCCGGCTCGCGCCGCGACCTGCAGGTGCCGATGCGCGAGATTGCGCTGAGTGGCGGCAACGCCCCGCTGACGGTGTACGACACCTCCGGCCCGTACACCGACCCCGAGGCCCGCATCGACCTGTCCACCGGCTTGCCCGCCTTGCGTGCCGGCTGGGTCGCCGAGCGTGGCGACACCGAACTGCTGGACCGGCCCAGCTCGGCGTTCGGGCGTTCGCGCGAAACCGATGCGCGGCTGGACGCGGTGCGCTTCCCGTCGCGGCTGCAACCGCGACGTGCCGTGGCCGGCGCCAACGTCACCCAGATGCACTATGCCCGTCGCGGCATCATCACCCCGGAAATGGAGTTCGTGGCGATCCGCGAGAACCAGCGCCTCGAGGCCATCCGTGACGAGGCGCTGCTGATGCAACACCCCGGCCAGTCGTTTGGTGCCTCCATCCCCGCCTCTATCACGCCGGAGTTCGTGCGCGAGGAAATCGCGCGCGGGCGGGCGGTGCTGCCCAACAACATCAACCACCCCGAGAGCGAGCCGATGATCATCGGCCGCAACTTCCTGACCAAGATCAACGCCAACATCGGTAACAGCGCGGTGTCGTCGGGCATCGCCGAGGAAGTGGAGAAACTGGTGTGGGCGATCCGCTGGGGCGGTGACACCGTGATGGACCTGTCCACCGGCAAGCACATCCATGAAACCCGCGAATGGATCCTGCGCAACTCGCCGGTGGCGATCGGCACCGTGCCGATCTACCAGGCGCTGGAAAAGGTCGATGGCCGTGCCGAAGACCTGAGCTGGGAGATCTTCCGCGATACGCTCATCGAGCAGGCCGAGCAGGGCGTGGATTACTTCACCATCCATGCCGGCGTGCTGCTGCGCCACGTGCCGCTCACCGCGCGCCGGGTGACCGGCATCGTCTCGCGCGGCGGCTCGATCATGGCCAAGTGGTGCCTGGCCCATCAGCGCGAGAACTTCCTGTACACGCATTTCGAGGACATCTGCGAGATCATGAAGGCCTACGACGTGACCTTCTCGCTGGGGGATGGCCTGCGCCCCGGCTGCATTGCCGATGCCAACGATGCGGCACAGTTCGGCGAACTGGAAGCGTTGGGCGAGCTGACGAAGATTGCCTGGAAGCACGATGTGCAGACCATGATCGAAGGCCCAGGCCATGTGCCGATGCAGCTGATCAAGCAGAACATGGACAAGCAGCTGCGTGAGTGCGGCGAGGCGCCGTTCTACACGCTGGGGCCGCTCACCACCGACATCGCGCCGGGCTACGACCACATCACCAGCGCAATCGGCGCGGCGATGATCGGCTGGTACGGCACCGCCATGCTCTGTTACGTCACCCCCAAGGAGCACCTGGGCCTGCCCAACCGCCAGGACGTGCGCGACGGCATCATGGCTTACCGCATCGCGGCCCACGCCGCCGACCTGGCCAAGGGCCACCCGGGTGCGCAGGTGCGCGACAACGCGCTGAGCAGGGCGCGCTTCGAGTTCCGCTGGGAAGACCAGTTCCACCTGGGCCTGGATCCGGAGAAGGCGCGCGGGTTCCATGACGAAACGTTGCCCAAAGACGCCCACAAGGAGGCCCATTTCTGCTCGATGTGCGGCCCGCACTTCTGTTCGATGAAGATCACCCAGGACGTGCGCGACTACGCGGCCGGGGCGGCCGTCATGCCGCCCGGGCGCGACAGCCGTTAAGCTTCGGCCATCGACACAGGGGCAGGGACACCACGATGGCCATAGCGCGCACCACCCGATGGCTGGCCATCGCCCGTCGGCACCCTTCGGCCTGGTTGCTGGGGGTGCAGTTGCTGGGCGTATTGCTGTACCCGGCCATGGACGAGTCCGGGGCCGGCCGCGCGCTGTTCGGCGCGTTCGGCATCGCGGTGCTTGGCCTGGCGTTGTGGGTGGTGCGGCGCAGCCCGCTTGGGATGTGGGTGGCGTTGCTGCTGGCCATTCCCTCAGTGGTGTTCTCCCTGTCCGGGGCACTGCTGGGGCGGCCGGCGCTGGTCACCACCGCGCAGCTGCTGGAATGCCTGCTGTATTTCTATACGGCAGGCAGCCTGATCGCCTACATGCTGCAGGACCACAAGGTGACCCGCGACGAGCTGTTCGCCGCCGGCGCGACCTTCACGCTGCTGGCCTGGGCGTTCGCCTTCGCGTTCGCCGTCTGCCAGCAGTGGTTTCCGGGCAGCTTCGTGGCCACCAGCGAGAGCGAACTGCGCACCTGGATGGAGCTGCTTTATCTCAGCTTCAGTTTGTTGTCCGGCGTGGGCCTGAGCGACGTGGTGCCGGTGCATCCCCAAGCACGCGCGCTGGTGATGCTGGAACAGTTCGCAGGCGTGATGTACGTAGCGTTGGTGGTGTCGCGACTGGTCGGATTGACCATGATCCGCAATGCCCGAAACTGAATCGTCGATAAAAAATTACTGAATCAACGTTAAAAAGTTGCTGAATCGCAGATAAAAAATTCGCGCCAAGCGGCGCGAATGTTGAAGCAATTTATGTGGATTCGTCGGCGAGAGAGGCCTGATGTCCTCTGCGCGCACAGGCGCAGTTAACCGGCATAGGCTAGTATTCGCGCGCTTCAGTGTCTTTGCCCTTTGCACTGATGACGTGTGCGGAATCTGGCGGTTCGTTCGATCTGTGGTTGATTCGATGAATGCTGCGTTCCTGTTGTTCAGTTGTATTACGTAGCGCCGGAATGATCAGCCTGGATAGTGAGACACCCGCTGCCGACCGCCTGAGGATCGGCGATTGCACCATCACGCTGTCGTCGCGTGAGGTGGTGGTGGAGGGCGCGCGTCGTCCGCGCCGGCTCACGCCCAAGGCGCTGGGTGTGCTCAAGGTACTCATGCGCGTGCCTGGTGCGGTGGTGACCCGCGAGGAGCTGTTCGCCGAGGTCTGGCCGGACACGCTGCCCACCAACGATGTGCTGACCCAGGCCATCACCCAGCTGCGCAAGGCGTTCTCCCGCGACGACGACGCCGGCACCGCCTATATCGAAACCATCGCCAAGACAGGCTACCGGCTGCTGCAGCCGGTGTCGGTGCTGGTCGATCCCGGCCCGGATGTCGATGCCGCGCCCAATGAAGACGAACGCGATGCGCTGGCCGCCGTGTTCGCCGCGGCAACCCCTGCGCCGCGCCCACGCAGCCGCTGGAGGCGCAACCGGCGCTATGTGTTCCTGGCCATCGGCTTGGGCATGTTCATCGCCCTGCTGGTGATGGCCGCACTGCTGCTGCAGCGACCGCCGCGCGGGCCTGAAGGCAGTGGCGTGCTGGAAGACGGCAGCCGCGTGGTCGGCAGCCCGCAGCGCCCGTATCGTTTGATTACCGCCACGGCCGGCTTCGAGACCTACCCGACCGTATCGCCGGATGGATCGCAGGTGGCTTACGAGGCCGACGATGCGACTGGCGACGGCAGTGCGATCAAGGTGCAGACCTCCGGCAACGCGCCCGCGCGGCTGCTGACCGATACGCCTGCGGGCCATTCCGACCGTTTCCCGAACTGGTCGCCGAACGGCCGCGATATCGCATTTGCGCGGTTCGGGCCGGAGGGCAGCTGCGAGGTGCTGATCGCCAGTGCGACCGGGGGTGCGATCCGCCATGTCACGCGCTGCGACGGCACCGAGCTGCTCAGCTTCGACTGGACGCCCAACGGGCGTGGCCTGGTGTTCGGCTCGCTGTCCGGCCGCCATGCCTATCGCGGCATCCGCGTGCTGGACATCGCCAGCGGTGCATGGACCCCGGTGGACTACCAGGTTGCCGACGACAGCTTCGACTACGCCCCGCGTTTCTCGCCGGACGGCCGCTGGATCGTGTTCGTGCGCAACCCGCAGATCGGCGACCTCTGGCGCCTCCCGGCCAGCGGCGGCGTGCCCGAACAGCTGACCAACGATTCGGCCGAAATCCGTGGCTGGGCCTGGCGGGGCGACAGCCGGCACATCGTGTTCGGGCGCCGCGTGGACAGCGAAGCACGCCTGTACGAACTGGATACCGAAACGCGCACGCTGCGCGATGTGGGCCTGGACGACGCGCAGTCGCCGGCGTTGTCGCGCAGCAACAACATGCTGGCCTTCGTGCACCGCAAGGCGCAGTTCGGCCTGTTCCGCGTGCCGGTGAAGGACGGCCGACCCGGCACGCCCGAACGCCTGTTCCCTTCCAACGGTCGCGATGGCCAGCCGATGCTGGCGCCCGATGGCCGGCAGCTGGTGTTTACCTCCGATCGTTCCGGCAACTACGGCTTGTGGTGGGCGGACCTGTCGCGCCCCGAATCGCTGCGGCCGGTGGAAGGCCTGCGTCCTGAAACCCGGCAATCCGCCGACTGGTCGCCTGACAGCACCCATCTGCTGGTATCGGGCCGTGATGCCCAGGCGCGGCCGGTGATCTACGAGGTTTCACCGCGCGACGAGCAGATCGTAGCGCTGCCGGTGCCGGTGGCGCAGCCCCTGCAGGCCTTGTACGCCGGCGACAACGACCACGTGCTGGTCGTGGAGCGCGACGACGACGAACGCATGCGCCTGTCGCTGTTCGATCGGCGCACCACGCCGTGGAAACTGCTGGGCCACGTCGATGGGGTGTCCCAGGCGCGGCTGGATGCGGCCCACCAGCGCGTGCTGTTCACCCGGTTGGCGGCCGGCGGGCTGTGGTCGGCCGATCTGCGCCTGGATCCGGCCAGCATCCAGCAGGTCAGCGAGGACCGGCCCTCGCGTTGGCGCTACCGCACCTGGGCGGTGGCCCGCGATGGCAGCCTGGATTACCTGTCCAGCCGGGCCGACTGCTCCACCGTGTTCGCACGGATCAACAGCCCGTCGCAGGGGGCGGAGTACTGCCTGGACGCCGATCGGCTCAGCGCCGGCAACGGCTTCAGCGCGCAGCCCGATGGCAGCGCCCTGTACCTGGCCCTGGCGGTCGCAGACGGCGCCGACATCGGGGTGATGACGCTGCCCGAGCCGCCCCGACCCGTGTTCTCGTCGGTGCCCAACCTGTTGTTCTGGAAAGGAAAGTAGTCTTCGTACTTCTTTCGTGGGGGCGTCGTGGCGAATTCGGATCAATCTCGTCGAAACGTCCTGACGCAGACCGCCTGACTTGGCAAAACGGTTGCCCCGTAACGGCAAACCCCGGTGTACGTCATGCGTCAGCTTTCCCTCGCCGATCGCGGCCAATCGCTCTCCCTGGACAAGATCGTCGACGACGGTCCGCTGCCCACCTGCCTGGGCGTGGCCCGGCTGGGCAGCCTGCAGACGGCTGGCACCACCTTCACCGTGTGGATGCAGCTGCGCGGCAGCGCGTGGGTCGAATCCAAGGAAGGCCGCTTCCGCCTGCGCCAGCGCGAGTGGATTGCGTTCGAGAAGGAATCCAAGCCGATGATCCAGGCCGGCCGCGATGGCCTGTGCATCGGCCTGAGCCTGGCCCCGGAAGCCCTGCGCGCGCTGGGCGAGCTGGCCGACTGCAGCTTGTACGCCGGCCGCGGCAGCATGAGCCGCAGTGAAGTGCGGGTGGCGCTGCGCCTGTGGCGCGATGCGCTGGCCAGTGGCCAGCCCGCGCAGGCCCTGCGCCCGGTGCTGCTGCACCTGGCCTCGATGCAGCGTGGCATGGCCACCGGCGTGCAGCGCTGCCCGGGCCGCTCGCGCATCCGCAAGCGCCAGGTGTTCGGCCGCATGCAGCGTGCGCGCCTGTACCTGGAAGGCAACAGCCACCGGGTGGTGCGCATCGGCGAACTGGCCGAGTTGACCAACTTCTCCAGCTGGTACCTGTCCAAGACGTTCCAGAGCCTTTACGAAGAGAGCCCGCAGTCGCTGTCGGCGCGCCTGCGCCTGGAGCGCGCCGCAGACCTGCTGCGCGACACCGACATGATGATCGGCGAAGTGGCCGCCGCCAGCGGCTTCGACAACTGCTGCAGCTTCGCGCGTGCGTTCCGCGCCCGTTATGGCCAGTCGGCATCGGGCTTCCGGCAGACCGGTGGATCGCTTTCGCCAAAGTCGGCAAAGAGTCCGGTGGCATCGCGCAAATAATTAACGGTAACGCAATCGTAACTTTCCGAGGCGGTTTAACACGCTACTAACGTACCTTGGAGAGATTGATGAATTTTCGTACTCCCGCAGTGCGGCTGGGCCTTCTGCCGGCCGGCATTGCGCTGGCGCTCGTGCCGAGCTTCGCTTCGGCACAGGAAGCAGCCTCCGGCACCACTGACCTGGATCGCATCTCGGTCACCGGCTCGCGTATTCGCGGTGCCAACATGGAGACCCAGCAGCCGATCCTGACGATGACCCGCGAATCCCTGGAAAAGCAGGGCTTCTCGAGCGTCGCCGACGTGCTGAACAACCTGACCTCGGCCGGTTCGCCGGCCATCTCGCGTTCGGATTCGCTGTCCTCCGGCGAAGACGTGGGCGGTGCCTATGTCGACATCCGCAACCTGGGCGCCCAGCGCACCCTGGTGCTGATGAACGGCAAGCGCCTCGGCGCCACCACCTCGGGCCTGCAGGACCTGAGCCAGATTCCGATGTCGGCCGTTGAGCGCATTGAAGTCCTGAAGGACGGCGCCTCCTCGATCTACGGTTCGGACGCCATTGCCGGCGTGGTCAACGTGATCACCCGCAAGAACGTCGACGGTGGTGAAGTCAACGTCTACTTCGGTCAGTACGACAAGGGCGACGGCGACAACCAGCAGTACTCGATGACCCTCGGTGCGACCGGCGAGCGTGGCAGCCTGACCCTGTCGGCCGAATACGCCAAGCAGGATCCGGTGTGGGCCAAGGACCGCTGGTACAGCCGCGATGGCGGCAAGGGCCCGAACTCCACCACCGCTGACTGGAGCGCCGTCAGCCAGAATGGCAGCTGGTGCAACCCGACGCAGGTGGACTGCACCGATACCGACACGGCGGTGTGGAAGACCCTGAACCCGGGTGGCAACCCGAACAACCCGAACGACTACCACCAGATCACCGGTGCCGAGTACGCCAACTCCAACGAGCAGATGAGCCTGCTGACCGGCGTTGAGCGCAAGTCGCTGTACATCAACGGCACCTACGACTTCACCGACACCATCAGCCTGAACACCGATGTGCTCTACAACGAGCGCAACACGTTCCAGCAGATCGCCGGTTACCCGTACCAGTCGACCTCGTTCGAAACCCCGCTGTCGGCCGACAGCGCCTTCAACCCGACCGCCGTCAATGGCGTCGGCGGCCAGGACGTCGACTTCCGTCGCCGCCTGTGGGAAGTGCCGCGTACCACCGACAGCCAGCTGAAGACCCTGCGCTTCGCGCCGACCATCAGCGGCTACTTCGAGCTGGCCGGCAAGTCCTTCGATTGGGACGTCGGCGCGCTGTGGAACCGCAATGAGTCGATCAAGACCCAGCGCGGCGACATGAGCCTGATCGGTTCCCAGCAGGCGCTGGGTGCGTCCTTCATCAACGCGCAGGGCGTGGCACAGTGCGGTACCGCTGCCAACCCGATCGCGCTGGGTGACTGCCGTCCGTGGAACCCGCTGCTGCCGTACGGCGTTGCAGGCCAGGGTTCGCTGGCTGACCAGGACCTGCAGGACTTCCTGTTCCCGACCTACACCACCCGTGGTGTGACCAAGACCACCAGCTTCACCGCCAACCTGTCGGGTTCCATCGTGGCCCTGCCGGCCGGCGACCTCGGCTTCGCCGTGGGCGTGGAGCACCGCAAGGAAGAAGGCAGCTACGTGCCGGACGCCTTCGCACAGTCGGGCATGTCCACCGGCCTGGGCCAGAAGCCGACCCAGGGTGAGTACGATCTGAACGAGGTCTACCTCGAACTGAACGTGCCGATCCTGGCCGACATGGCGTTCGCCAAGGAACTGACCCTGAACGTTGCCAGCCGTTATTCGGACTACAGCAACTTCGGTGGCACCACCAACAGCAAGTTCGGTCTGACCTGGCGTCCGATGGACGAGCTGCTGGTCCGCGGCACCTACGCCGAGGGCTTCCGCGCTCCGACCATCGCCGATCTGTACGGCGGCCTGAGCTCCAGCTTCGAGCGTTACATCGATCCGTGCGGCACCACCGCACCGGGCAGCGTTGCCGGCAACGGCCCGTGCTCGGCGGCTGGCGTTCCGGCCAACTACGTGCAGCTGGGCCAGGCCGGTGAAGTGTGCGGCACCCTGCCGTGCCAGTCCGGTGACCAGTTCATCTCCGGTGCCAACCCGAACCTGTCGCCGGAAACCTCCAAGAGCAAGACCGTCGGTCTGGTCTGGAGCCCGCGTTGGGTGCAGGGCCTGGACGTCTCGCTGGATTGGTACCGTTACGAGATCAAGGACATGATCATCGCTGACAGCGTTGATCGCATCCTGCGTGACTGCTACGTGCTGGGCGATTCGTCGCGTTGCGACGGCATCGTGCGTGCGGCTGACGGCCACATCAGCGCGCTGACCTACGGCACCGCCAACCTCGGCTCCATGGAAACCGAAGGTTACGACCTGGGCGTCAAGTACCGTCTGCCGGAACTGGGCATTGGTCAGTTCAACATCGACTGGCAGACCAGCTACCTGGCCAAGTACGACGAGTCGGCACAGAACGCTGCGGGTGACAACATCATGATCGGCCGCGTGGCACAGGATGCCCTGTTCCGCGTGCGTTCGAACCTGGCCGTCAACTGGGCGCTGGGCGACTTCGGTGTGAACTACACCGCTCGCTACTACTCGGGCATGAACGAAGACTGCATCGCCATCGGCTGCACCGACCCGGATCGCATCGCCAATGGCGAAGCGGCTCCGCTGCGCAAGACCGGTTCCAACACCTTCCATGACCTGCAGGTCAGCTGGAAGGCACCGTGGGATGCCACCATCGCCCTGGGCGCGAACAACGTGTTCGACCACAAGGGTCCGCTGATGTACTCGGCACCGAACTCGAGCTTCGCCTACTACGGCGGTTTCGATATCGGCCGCTTCCTGTACATGAAGTACACCCAGAAGTTCTGATCCATCGAACCACTGGTGCAATAAAAGGAGGGCGGCCCGCAAGGGCCGCCCTCTTTCTTTGCCCGCAGGGCAAAGAAAAAAGCCGACCTTCAAAGGTCGGCTTTGGGTAGCGCCGGCCGTTGGCCGGCCGTTGATCTACGCTTGAAGCATTAAGCGTCGGCCGTAGCCAACCCCATTAACCCATTGGCATGGTCCCGCCACTGCGGCAGCTTGGCCAGCACGCCCGCGCGCTGCAGGTAGTCCTCGTCCACCGGGTCGCCGTTGACCAGCGCCAGCGCCACGTGCACCGCACCGGTCACCCAGAAGCTGCGCGTGTTGGAACGCTGCGGCTGCAGGTGGAAGGCCACCGCCTCGATGATCGGCATCGGCAGGCCCCACAGCCCCAGCAGGTAGGCGCCGGCTTCACTGTGGCCCGGGCGCGGGTCGGCGTCGTCGGCCGGCTCACTGCGCTCGTTGCGCACGCCGGGCAGCAGCAGGCCGATATCGGCCAGCAGTGCGGCGGTCGCGCCCAGTTCGGCGCTGGAATCGGGCAGCAGCTTGGCGGCCAGCCGCGAAGCGAGCAGCGCACGCTGCTGCAGCGCGTTGCGTTCACCGCTGGACAGCGGCGAAGCCGAGAACACCTCGCTGGCCAGCACCAGGTCGCGCAGGGTCGACAGGCCCAGGCGGGTCACGGCGGTGCGCAGGTCGGAAATGGTGCGGCCGCTGTTGAAGAAGGCCGAGTTGGACAACTGCAGCACCTTGGCCGCGATCGCCGGATCGGCCGACACCAGCTTGGAGACATCTGCCGTGTCGGTGTCGTCGTCGTGCTCCAGCGCCTGGGTCAGGCTCAGGTACAGGTGCGGCGGCGAGGGCAGCTTCTCGATGCGGCCGATGGCGCTGCGCAGGCGCGCGCTGTCGAGCAGCTCGCGCAGCTCTTCCAGGCTGGTGAGCGCTTCAAGCAGCACTTCCGGTGCCAGCGGCAGCGGCAGGAAACGGTGGGCAACGCCGATCAGGCGTGCCGGCGGCGGGCGGTTGCCCTGGGCCGCATCGACCAGCGCGATGCGGATCGTCTCCGGACGCAGCGTCCGGATCTGGCCCAGCAGCGTGGTCGCGTTGAGATCGGGCAGGGAGGGGCAGGCGATCACCGCATCCACCGGCGTGGACGCCACCATGTTCATGGCCGTCTGGCCATCGGGTGCCCGCAGCGGCTGCCACTCTTCCCCAAGATCGGCAATGAAATCCATCAGCTCAGCCGACAGGCTGGCTTCGTCCCCAACTAGCAGAATACGCACGACACAATCCCCTGGGTGACCACGGTGAACCTCACCGTGGACGGTGTAGAAGTCGCAATGTACCCAATCCGGCGCAAACAGTGATGTGCCGCATTGTAAAAACGTGATGCCCATCGCTCCGGCGACCAGCGCCGGAGCAGGGTCATTCAGCCTCAGCTGTTGCTGGACAGGTAGCGCTGGTGCGCTTCAACCAGGATCTGCTTGGCTTCGGCGGCGCCGCCCCAGCCATCCAGCTTGACCCACTTGCCCTTCTCGAGGTCCTTGTAGTGCTCGAAGAAGTGGCCGATGCGCTCCAGCCAGTGCTTGGACACCTGCTCGATGTCTTCCACGTGCGCGTAGCCGCTGAACACCTTGGAGATCGGCACGGCCAGGATCTTTTCGTCGCCGCCGGCTTCGTCGCTCATCTTCAGCACGCCCACCGGACGGCAGCGCACCACCGAACCCGGGACCAGCGGCAGCGGCAGCACGACCAGCACGTCGGCCGGATCGCCATCGCCGCACAGGGTGCTCGGCACGTAGCCGTAGTTGCAGGGGTAGCGCATCGGGGTGGAGAGGATGCGGTCGACGAAGATCGCGCCGGTTTCCTTGTCCACTTCGTACTTGACCGGCTCCGAGTCCTTCGGGATCTCGATGATGACGTTGATTTCTTCCGGCGGGTTCTTGCCGGGCGAGACGAGTTCCAGACCCATGGTGTGCTCCGAGAGGGGGGATGGCGCGATAAGACCTCCCATTTTATGCCTTTGCCGGCCAACGTGCAGGGTGGGGACTATCCGACCCGCCGCAGTGGCGATCGCCGACCGCAACCAGCGCACCCGGCTGATCCCGCCCGGACCTGGGCAGGCGCACGGTGGAGGTCCCTTCACGGAGCACGCCCATGAGCCTTCCACTGCCTTCCCGCCACCCCTGCAACGCCTTGGCCGCGTTGATCCTGCTGGCGCTGGCCGTTGCCGGCCCGGCCGCCGCCAGCCCGCCGCCCGCTGCGCCCCTGCACGTCGATCTGGTCGATTACCCCACGCCGCAGGCGAATTGGTCCGCCTTCCGCGACCTGCGCCATCGTCTTGAAGCCGGCTTCGACGATGTCTGCCCCGATACCTTCTGCGAAGGCGAGTACACCGATTACCAGCCGCTGAAACTGCGCTGCTCGGTCGAACGGGCCACGGGCAGGGTCAATGTCTGCGGCTGGGCATTCGCTGCAAGCGAGCTGCAGGTGGACCCGGCGACCGGCGCCCTGCAGCGGCAGCAGCCCACCTGGCTGTGCCACTTCCCGACCGGCGGCGGCACCACCGTGGCGGCATTGCTGGCGGCACTGGACGGACCGCAGCCGTTGTTCCAGCGGCTGCCCGCCACGGGAAAAACCGTGTTCGAGGCACTGGGAGACTGCCTGCGCTAGCCTGCTCGCATGGACTCCCTGCTCGCCGCCGCCGCACGTGCCCTTGCCGCTGGCGACGTACTGACCGCACTGGGCCATGTGGCCCTGCGCAGCGACCCGCCGGCACTGGCGCTGCGCGGCGTGGCCATGGCCCAGCTGGGCGAGCTGCAGCGGGCCCGGGAACTGCTGCGGCTGGCCCACCGCGGCTTTGGCACCGATGAGGTGCTGGCCCGGGCGCGCTGTGTGGTGGCGGAGGCGGAAGTGGGGCTGGCGCTGCGGGATCTTGCCGGTACCCCCGCGCCGCTGCTGGCCGCCGCCCATGCGTTGGAGGAGCGCGGCGATCCGCACAATGCGCTGCAGGCCTGGTTGATCCTGGCCCGCCGCTGGCTGTTGCTCGGGCGTCGGCAGGAGGCCGAATCGGCCTTGGCGAAGGTGCAGGGCAGGGCGCTGACGCCCGCCCTGGCCGCCATGGCCGGGCTGGCCGAAGCGGCCTTGGCGGCGCGCGCGTTGCGGGTGTCGCAGGCGACGGCGGCGCTGGACGCGGCTGCGGCCGCCGCGCAGGCATCGGGTATCGCCGCCCTGCACGCAGAGGTCGTGCAGGCCCGCAGTCATCTGGCCCAGCCGGCGGCACGCCAGGTGGCCCGGGAGGCGGCTGACCGCCTGCTGGATCTACAGGCCGTGCAGGACCTGCTGGCCTCACCGGCGTGTGTGGTGGATGGCTGCCGGCGCGGTGTGTGGATGGGAGGGCGCTGGCGGTCACTGGCGCGCCGGCCGCTGCTGTTTGCGCTGCTGCGTGCCGTCGGCCAGGCGTGGCCGGGGGATGTAGACCGCGACGTGTTGATTGCCGAGGTGTTCCGCACTCGTAATGGCGACGACAGCCACCGCGCGCGGCTCCGGGTGGAAATGGGGCGCGTCCGCGCTGCGGTGAAGGGACTGCTGTCGGTGGAAGCGACCGCCAACGGCTACCGGCTGATAGCCGCGCCCGGCATCGCGGTGGTGGTGCTGGCGCCACCGATCGAAGGCGAGCAGGGCGCCGTTGCCGCATTGCTGGCCGATGGGGCGGCCTGGTCCAGTTCGGCACTGGCCTTGGCGCTGGGGGCCAGCCAGCGCACGGTGCAGCGCGCGCTGGCGGCGCTGGAAAGCACCGGCCAGGCACGCGCGACCGGGCGCGGGCGCACGCAGCGCTGGTGGGCCATGCCGCTGTCCGGATTCACGACGATCTTGTTACTCCCGGCCGCGCTGCCGGGCGACTAGGGTGGCTGCCAGGCACCCCTTCCGATGTGCCAGGAGATGCTGCAATGAACACTGCAACGCTGAACCCCGCCGCTGCCCCGCGCGTGCACGACGCCGAAGTGGCCCGCGAATATGGTCCCTTTGACGGCGCCGACTGCATCCACGGGGTCAGCTTCGATGGCCGCCATGTCTGGGCCGCCACCGGCCCGGCGCTGCTTGCGTTCGACCCGGACAGCGGCACCCCGGTACGCACGCTGGCCGTGCCCTGCGATGCGGGCACCGCGTTCGACGGTACCCACCTGTACCAGATCGCCGAAGCGCGCATCGACAGGATCGACCTGCAGACCGGCCAGGTGCTGGCCTCGATTCCCGCGCCCGGCGGCGGCACCGATTCGGGCATGGCCTGGGCCGAAGGCAGCCTGTGGGTGGGGCAGTACCGCGAGCGCCGCATCCACCAGGTGGATCCGGCCACGGGCGAGGTGCTGCGCACGATCGAATCAGACCGCTTCGTCACCGGCGTGACCTGGGTCGACGGCCAGCTGTGGCATGGCACCGACGATGGCGAGCGCAGCGACATCCGCCACGTGGATGCCCACAGTGGGCAGGTGCTGGAGCAGCTGCGCATGCCCGAGGGCATGCATGTCAGCGGGCTGGAGGCCGATGGTGCGGGCCTGTTCTACGCCGGCGGCGGGCGCAGCGGCAAGGTAAGGGCAGTGCGCCGGCCGCGCGCTTAACGTGACTCATTCTCATTTGAGGGGTAAGATGCCGCCGCCCCGGGCCCCCTCTGCATGTCCTCCAACGCATCCACCCTGACCGACCTGTTGATCCGCGAACGCCCGGCGCTGCTGCGTCGGGTGCAGCGGATACTGGGCAGCGACGGCAGTGCCGAAGACGTGATCCAGGCCATCTGGTTCAAGGCGCGCGGGGTGGATGCCGGCATGACCATCGACAACCCGCGGGCCTATCTGTACCGTCTGGCCACCAACCTGGCCACCGACCAGGGCCGGGAACGCAGCCGCCAGACGCGGCTGTTGGCCGACCACTACCTGTGGGGGCCGGATGAAGTGCTGTCCACGGAAGAACAGGCCATGGCCCAGGACGAGCTGCAGCGCGTGCTCGCCGCCGCCGACCACCTTCCCGAACCGACCCGCACGATCTTCCGCCTCAACCGGTTGCAGGGGCTGACCCAGGCGGAAATTGCCCGGCGCCGTGGCGTGTCGGTCACGACCGTGGAAAACCATGTACGCGCTGCGTTGCAGCGGCTGGCATGGGCGCGCAGCGGGCGGTGAGGCGCGGGGGCTTGGGGAAGTGCCGTTCCCACACGTCTTGATGGTATCGGCGCTGCCCTTCGCACCCTTGCCAGCCATGAGCCCGCACGACCTGCCTACCGACCCGACCGCGCCCACCTCGCCCGACCTGCTTGCCGAACAGGCGCAGGCGTGGATCACCTGGCTGGCCTCCGGCGCCGTGGACGCGCCGCGCATGCAGGCCTTCGAACACTGGCTCAGCCTGCCCGGGCACCGCCGCGCGTTCGAATACGAGCGCCAGCTGTGGCAGGCCGTGGCCCAGCCCCCGGCGGTGGCGAAGCGTCCGCATGGCCGCCGTCGTCGCGTTCCCCGCCTGGTGCTGGCCGCTGCCGCTGCGCTGGCACTGGTGTGGGTGTCACCCGAAGCCTGGTTGCGCCTGCGTGCCGATCATCGCAGCAGCCACGAAGTGGTCACGCTCGCCCTGCCCGATGGCAGCCGCGCGGTGCTCGATGCCTATTCGGCGATTGCCGTGGACTATGACGACCAGCGCCGCAGCATCCGCCTGCTGCGCGGGCGCGCCTGGTTCGAAGTTGCGCCCGGGCGCGCGCAGCCGTTCCAGGTGACTGCACAGGACGGTGTAGTGGAGGACATCGCCACGGCATTCGCGGTGGCCAGCACCCCGCAGGGAGTGGAAGCGGAAGTCTCGCAGGGCCAGGTCCGCGTCGCGGCCTCGCGCAACGGCGGATGGACCTACCTGCTGGCTGGCCAGCGCGCCGGCTTTGCGCCTGGCGGCCGGGTGGTGCGCCATGACGACCTGGCCCCCGACCGCATTGCCGCATGGCGCGACGGCGAGCTGCTGCTCGATGCCAGCGGCGTGGCCGATGCGGTGGCGCAGATTGCGCGCTATCGCCAAGGCCCCACGTTCGTGCGCGGCGACCTGTCGTCGTTGCCCGCCGTCAACGCCGCACTGCGCGTGGACCAGCCCGAGCAGGCGCTGGATGCGCTGGCGATGTCGGCCGGGCTGCGCATCACCCGCCTGCCGATGGGCGTGGCGATCGTGAGCGCCACCCCCGCGCGCTGAATGCGCCTTGGGGAAGGGATCGCCCCGCACGTCTTACCCCCGAACGTACCCGCCGCCGCCACGTACGTCGCAGCGCCCGCACCCCGTGCGGGGAAGCCGTGCTTTCGCGGCATCGCCTCTCAACAGGTTTCAACATGCTTCCCATTTCCCGACCGGCGCCGATGCTGCGCCCGTCCCGCCTGTGCACCGCGTTGTTGGCCGCCGGCCTGGCCTCGGCCACCGCGTTGCCGGCACTGGCCCAGTCCGGCGACACCGCCCCACTGGCCGCCACCCGCCCGTTCGATATCCCCGCCCAACCGCTGGCCGATGCGCTGCGCAGTTACATGCGCCAGTCCGGTGTGCAGGTGGCCTACCCGGCCGCACTCGCCAACGGTGCCAGCTCCACCGCGGTATACGGCGCGCTGGATGCGCAGGCCGCACTGGCGCAGCTGCTGCAGGGCAGTGGCCTGGCACCGCGCGCGCTGGGGCCGGGCGCGGTCACCCTGGAACGCGCGCCGCGCGGCCAGGGCGAGGATGGCGTGATCCACACCGCGCCCCTGCGCGTGGCCGGTGACCAGGCCAGCGCCGAAGGCACCGCCGAGCGTGCGCTCGAGCAGTACCGCAGCAGCGGTTCGAGCGTGTATGTGCCACGGACCACCCTCGAGCGCTTCCGTGGCACCTCCACCGCCGACATCGTCAAGGGCGTGGTCGGCGTGACCGCCGGTGATCCGCGCACGGCCAACGCGTTGGACCTCAACATCCGTGGCATCCAGGGCCAGAGCCGCATCCCGGTGATCATCGACGGCGGGCAGTCCACTATGGACACCTACCGCGGCTATGCCGGCCAGTCGCAGCGCACCTACCTCGACCCGGATCTGATTTCCAGCCTCACCGTGACCAAGGGCCCCAGCCTGGGCGCCAATGCGTCGGGCGGCATCGGCGGCGTGGTGGAAATGGAAACGCTGAACATCGGCGACGTGCTGCGCGACGGCCAGGACGCCGGCCTGCGCGTGCGCAGCGGCATCTCCAACGGCAGCGCGCGTGACCTTCCCGCCTACAACGGCACCCCCGGTACCGACCGCAGCAGCCTCGGCGGGCAGTTCTTCAACATCGCCGGCGGCAAGCACTGGGAAAGCTTTGACCTGGTGGCGGCTTACGCCTGGCGCGATACCGGCAACTACTATTCGGGCAAGCATGGCTACGACGATTTCCCGCAGACCCGGCGCACCCTGGCACCGTTGAACCCGCCCAACACCGAAGTGTTCAACACCTCCTCCAAGTCCAACTCGGTGCTGCTCAAGGGCACCTGGCGGATCGATGACGTGCAGACGCTGGAGGCCGGCTACCGCCACTACAGCGGCCGCCAGGGTGAAATCATGGCCTCGCAGATCATCCGCGTGGACCGCGACCGCGTGCCGCAGTGGGAGCCGGGCAGCGTGGACCTGGATGCCTACAACCTGCGCTACCGCTTCAACCCGGGCAACGACATCGTCGACCTGAAGGCCAACCTCTGGTACACCCAGGCCGACAGCCTGATGTACAACGGCCTGACCGGCATCACCCCGTGGTACTTCGACCGCCGCACCGAATGGTATGACGGCCCGACCTTCAACACCGACCCCGGTTACAAGGATGCCTACCGCAACGACATGAGCCAGACGCGGTTCGGCCTGGACGTGTCCAACACCATGGTGATGACTACCGACAGCGCCGGCTTGTTCACCTTCGACTACGGGCTGTCCTTCAGCGATGAAGACGTGGGTCCCGGCGATAGCGCGCCGATCATGCACGATGACCTGGTCAACAACCGCTTCCTGCGCAATGCCACGCGCAGGGAATACAGCGCGGTGGCCTCGATAAAGTGGCAGCCGGGCGAGCGCTGGGACATCCTGGTGGGTGGCCGCTTCAACCGCGTCAGCATCCACGACCGCAACCGCCTGGCCACCCCGGAAACCGAGGAAGTGATCGGCCAGTACCGCTATACCCAGCTGCTCAACGGCAACCCGGCGCTGCCGGCGTGGCGCGCGCAGCGGATCGCCATGCTCAACTGGTACCCGGATGCGAACGGCCAGTTCACCGAGGCCTCGCTGCTGGCTTCGCCGTACAAGAAGGGCACGGTGGCCGACATCACCGGCTGGAATTTCCACGATGTCACCGCCACCGAAGACCTGGTCGTGCCCACCAGCTGGACCTGGTCGCAGCCGATCCGCCGTACCGACAACGCGTTCATGCCCACCGCCAGCGTCACCTGGCACGCCGATGAAGACACCCTGGTCTACCTCAAGTACGCCGAAGCCGTGAAGCTGCCCAGCCTGTTCGAAAGCACTCTGGGCCTGTTCACCGCGGCCAAGCCGGTGGGCGGCGAACTCAAGCCCGAGCGCGCGGGCACCTGGGAAGTGGGCGCCAGCACCGTGCGTCATGATCTGTTTGCCGAAGGCGACCAGGCCGCGTTCAAGCTGGCCTATTTCAACACCCGCATCGACGACCTGATCACGCGCGACTACCGCACGTTGTCGGCCGGCTATATCCGCAACATCGACCGCTTCAAGGTCTCCGGGCTGGAGTTCCAGTCCAGCTATGACGCCGGCAAGGTGTTCGCCGATCTGTCGGCGCATTACTACTTCGAAGCCAAGACCTGCGCCCCGGACATCGCCGCCGAGCGCCGCGCATACGGCGTGCAGCGAAAGAACGAAGAACTGGCCAAAACGCCGGACTGCGTCGACGGTGGGTTCGAGGGGTCCTACAGCAACACCCAGAATCCGCCGCGCTACACGGTCAACCTGACGCTGGGCTCACGGCTGCTGGACCAGCGGCTGAGCTTTGGCACCCGCGTGATCCACAACAGCGGTCCGATCAGCAAACTGGACAAGGAATGGAACGTGGGCCTGTCGGCGATCCAACAGCTGTACCAGCCGGCGACCATCGTGGACGTGTTCGCCAGCTGGCAGGCCAGCGAGCAGCTGGCGGTCGACTTCAACGTGGACAACCTGACCGACCGCTACTACCTCGACCCGCTCGCACTGGGCGTCATGCCGGCCCCGGGCCGGATCATGCGCCTGGCGGTCACCTGGCGGTATTGAGAAAACCCGCGAGCCGGGCTCTGCCCGGCTCGCGCGTACGCTAACGGGCGGTCGCATCCGCGTGCAGCGCCTCGTTCAACTCATCCACCACGATCGCCCAATCCGCATCTTCCTTCAGCTCTTCGCGCAGGAACTGACGCTGCGCATCGCTCCAGTAAGTGGCTTCGGCCAAGGTCACGTCGCCGGGCAGCTGGTGCGCCCGGATGAACGCCGCAATGGCCTCCGGGCTGGAGTCCAACCCCAACTGCTCGAACAGGTTGGTCATGCGCGATTCGGTGGTGTCCATCATGGCAATCCTTGTGGGCGGAAGAATGCTCCATTATCAACACCCCAAGGTGAGGATGGCATCGCCGGAATGGGGGGTAAGGCAGCACCGGCAATCCGGGTTGGGGTAGTCTGCGCGACAGGCGTCTTATCCCTGTGCCGGACCTTGCCCGGCGCTGCCACCTTCTTTCTGCCAGAACGCCATGAACGCCACCGATACCCTTGAAGCGACCCGCAGCCAACGCCTGAAGGCCGCCACCCGAGACAGCCACGGCGCGCTGGACAAGCGCATCATGGCCGGCGAGATATTTGCCGACCGTGGGCGGTTCGCGCGCTTCCTGCGGGTCCAGTACCGCTTCCACCGCGATATCGATGGCCTGTACGCAAACGCCGCGCTGGATGCACTGCTGCCCGACCTGGCCGAACGCCGGCGGCTGCCGCAGGTCACCCGCGACCTGCGCGATCTGGAACAGACCCTGCCGGGCCCGGTGCCGCTGCGGCTGGACCCGGACCTGCCACTGGCTGCCGCACTGGGGTGGTTGTACGTGGCTGAAGGCTCCAACCTGGGCGGCACCATCCTCTACAAGATGGCCGCGCAGCTGGGCCTGGATGCGGACTTCGGCGCACGCCACCTCGCCGCGCATCCCGATGGTGCCGCACGCCACTGGCGCGAGTTCACCGCCGCGCTGGACAGCGTCGTACTCACCGACGTCGAAGAGCAGCAGATGATCGATGCGGCCGATGCCGCGTTCCGCAGCGTGCACGATCACGTGGAGCTGGAATTCGCATGAGCAGGGGCGTGCGCGCCATGTCGCGCTGATGCGCTGGCTCTGGTTCTGCCTGGGCTGGGTGATGGTGGCGCTGGGGGTGATCGGCGCGCTGTTGCCGGTGATGCCCACCACCATCTTCCTGATCCTGGCGGTGGGTTGTTTCGCGCGCAGCTCACCGCGCTTCGAACGCAGGCTGCTGGAGCATCCGCGCTACGGCCCGTCGCTGCGCGCCTGGTGCGAGCAGGGCGCGGTGAGTCGCAAGGGCAAGGCATTTGCCGCCGGCGGCATGGCGTTCGGGTTTGCGATGTTCTGCTGGGGCGCGAGGCCGTCGTGGCCGTTGCTGCTTGGCGTCGGGCTGTTCTTCGCCGCAAGCGCGGCCTACGTGTTGTCGCGGCCGACGCCGTTGCCGTGATGGTGCGGGTCAGGCTACACCCCATGAGCGACCATGGATCGTAGTGACACGCCATGCGTGTCAAAGCCATGATCCTGTGCACGCAATCCGCCATGCGTGTAACACGGAACGTCGAACGAAACCGATACCGCGACACCCTGTAAGGTGTCGCGGCACCATGACCGTTACAACAACGGCACCAGCAGCAGCGCCACGATGTTGATGATCTTGATCAGCGGGTTGATCGCCGGGCCGGCGGTGTCCTTGTAGGGATCACCCACGGTATCGCCGGTCACTGCCGCCTTGTGCGCCTCGCTGCCCTTGCCGCCGAAGTGGCCGTCTTCGATGTACTTCTTGGCGTTGTCCCAGGCACCGCCGCCGGTGGTCATCGAGATCGCCACGAACAGGCCGGTCACGATGGTGCCGATCAACAGGCCGCCCAGTGCGCGCGGCCCCAGCAGCAGGCCCACCACCACCGGCACCGCGACCGGCAACAGCGAAGGCACGATCATTTCGCGGATCGCCGAGCGGGTCAGCATGTCCACTGCGCGGTCGTACTGCGGCTTGCCGGTGCCTTCCATGATCCCGGGAATCTCGCGGAACTGCCGGCGCACTTCTTCCACCACCGCACCGGCGGCGCGGCCCACTGCTTCCATCGCCATCGCGCCGAACAGGTAGGGGATCAACCCGCCGATCAGCAGGCCGATGATCACCGTGTGGTCGGACAGGTCGAAGGCGAACACTTCACCCGGATGCGCGGCCTGCAGGTTGTGGGTGTAATCGGCGAACAGCACCAGCGCGGCCAATGCCGCCGAACCGATCGCATAGCCCTTGGTCACTGCCTTGGTGGTGTTGCCCACCGCATCGAGCGGATCGGTGATGTTGCGGATTTCCGGTGGCAGCTCGGCCATTTCGGCGATGCCGCCGGCGTTGTCGGTGATCGGGCCGTACGCATCCAGCGCCACGATCATGCCGGCCATCGACAGCATCGCGGTGGCCGCGATGGCGATGCCGTACAGGCCGCCGTGCAGGTGCGCCAGCCAGATCGCCAGGCATACCGCGATCACCGGCAGCGCGGTGGACTTCATCGACACGCCCAAGCCGGCGATGATGTTGGTGCCGTGCCCGGTGGTGGAGGCCTGTGCCACATGCTGCACCGGCTTGTACTGGGTGCCGGTGTAGTACTCGGTGATCCACACGATCAGCCCGGTCAGCACCAGCCCGATCAGCGCGCAGATGTACAGGTTCGTTGCCCCGTGGGCGTTGTCCGGCATCAGCTGCAGGGTGATCGGGTAGAAGGCGATGGCGGCCAGCACGCCCGACACGATCACGCCCTTGTACAGCGCGCCCATGATCGAGCCGCCCGGCTTCACCTTCACGAACAGCGCGCCGATGATCGACGCGATGATCGACACCCCGCCCAGTACCAGTGGATACAGGATCGCGTTGCGACCGGCTTCGGCGATCATCAGGCTGCCCAGCAGCATGGTGGCGATCACCGTCACCGCGTAGGTTTCGAACAGGTCGGCGGCCATGCCGGCGCAGTCGCCGACGTTGTCGCCCACGTTGTCGGCAATCACCGCCGGGTTGCGCGGGTCATCCTCGGGAATGCCGGCTTCGACCTTGCCGACCAGGTCCGCGCCCACGTCGGCACCCTTGGTGAAAATGCCGCCGCCCAGCCGGGCGAAGATCGAAATCAGCGAGGAGCCGAATGCCAATCCAACCAGCGCGTGCAACGCTGCGGCAGTGTCCAGCCCCATCCGCAGCAGCAGCGCGTAATAGCCGGCCACGCCGAGCAGGCCCAGCCCGACCACCAGCATGCCGGTGATCGCACCGCCACGGAATGCCACGTCCATGGCGGCACTGAGGCCATTGCGTGCGGCTTCGGCGGTGCGTACGTTGGCCCGCACCGACACGTTCATGCCGATGTAACCGGCCGCACCGGACAGCACCGCACCGATCGCGAACCCGATCGCGGTGTACCAGCTGAGGAAGATGCCGACCAGCACGAACAGCACCGCGCCGGCGATGCCGATGGTGAGGTATTGGCGGTTGAGGTAGGCGCGCGCGCCCTCCTGGATGGCGGCGGCGATTTCCTGCATCCGGGCATTGCCCGCCGGTTGCCGGAGGATCCAGCGTGCCGACACGATGCCGTAGAGAATCGCGAGAATGGCGCAGAACAGCGCCAGAGAAAGCCCATAACGTTCCAGCATGTCCCCTCCCGGGTGATGGATGGCATCCAGTTGACGGACGAACCTCACCACGCGGGGCACAACGGGCTGCAACGATGGACCAACCCGTTCAGACCGTACCCGGTCATCAAGCGTGTGGCTTTGTTCAGCAATCCCTGGTGTCCCCGAGTATGCAGTGAAATCATCGCCCCTGCCCAGCGATCGCGCCGAACAGCCCAAGGAAGCCCTGATCCAAGGCGCACGAGGCTGTAGCGCCGACCGTTGGTCGGCTCCGCGCTTGGCGCAATCCCATCAGCCCCGCGTGCGCCCCCTTGCCACACCGTTCATCCCCCCCAAGCCACCCTCACTCCACCCCAACGGAGGCTTCCCGCATGTCCCCCCGCCACCTCATCCTGCTGGCCCTGTTTCCTGCCTTGGCGGCTAACGCCGCCGAAACCCCAGAACGCCAGCGCCCGGTCGGCGCAGCCCAGGCAGTGAACGTCACCCACACCCTGCGCCAGATTCCCGAAGCCTGCGCCCGCCTGGAAGGCACCTTCACCGGCGACGCAGCGCAGCCCTACCGGTTCGTGGTCGCCCGCACCAGCGAGCAGTGCCAGCCACGCGCGAAGTTCGTCGACTTCGACAAAGCGCAGCCCAGCGAAGCCAAAGGCTGGAAGCTCAACGACGTGATCCGCGTGCCCAGCGCGGCCTGTCCCACCCAGCAGGCAGTGGTGAGGGTCTGGCGCCTGCCGGTGGAACAGAAGCTGCAGCTCGATGGCCAGGGCCAGTCGCGCATCTACCTGGAAGACGCCAAGAAGCAGGCCGCTGCCGGCCAGATCGCGGAGATTCCGATGTTCGCGGCGAAGATGACCGTGGAAGGCAAGGCCTGCCCGTAACGCGCGCAACAAAACGCCCGTAGAGCCACGCACTGCGTGGCTGCACAGTGCCCGGAGGCCCGTTACGCCTCAAATGCCGGCAGCTTCTTCTTCACCGCCACATTCTTGAGGGTCACGTACTTCGGCAGTCCATCGGTGCCGTAGGGCAGCGGTGCCTCGCCCTTGATCAGCGGCGACAGGTACGCGCGGGCCTTGTCGGTGATGCCGAAGCCATCGCGGCGGATGAAACCGGCCGGCATCTTCTTCTCGTGGTTGGCCACCTTGTGCAGCGGCGCCGGCTCGATCTTCCAGCGGTAAGGGGCGTCGCTGCTGCGCACGATCACCGGCATCACCGCGTTCTGGCCCTTCAGAGCGCACTGCACCGCCGCCTTGCCCACCGCCTGCGCCTGTTCCCAGTCGGTCTTCGAGGCGATATGGCGGGCCGAGCGCTGCAGGTAGTCGGGCAGGGTCCAGTGCACCTTGTAGCCCAGCGTGTCCTTGACCCGCGCGGCCAACTGCGAAGCAACCCCGCCCAACTGGGTGTGCCCGAACGAATCCTTGCCGCCGCCGGCATCTGCCACGAACCGGCCATCGGCGGTCTGGATGCCTTCGGAGGCCACCACCACGCAGTGGCCCACGCGTTCCACCACCTGCTTCACCTTGGCCAGGAACGCGGCCTCGTCATAGGCGCGCTCGGGTAGCAGGATGATGTGCGGGGCCTCGTCCGGTCCATTTCCGGCCAGCCCGGCCGCAGCCGCCAGCCAGCCGGCATGCCGGCCCATGGCCTCGTACACGAACACCTTGGTGGAAGTTTCGGCCATGGCCGCCACGTCCAGCGCCGCCTCGCGCACCGACACGGCGGTGTACTTGGCCGCCGAACCGAAGCCCGGGCAGGTGTCGGTCACCGCCAGGTCGTTGTCGATGGTCTTGGGCACGCCGATGCAGGTGAGGTCGTAATCGAAGGCCTTGGCCAGCTGGGAGACCTTCCAGGCGGTATCGGCCGAATCGTTGCCGCCGTTGTAGAGGAACCAGCGCACGTCGTGGGCGCGCAGCACCGCCAGCAGGCGCTCGTAGCGGGCCCGGTCGGCCTCCAGCGATTTGAGCTTGTAGCGGCAGGAGCCGAAGGCGCCGCCGGGGGTATGGGCCAGCGCCGCAATCGCCGCCGCCGACTCCTTCGAGGTGTCGATCAGCTCCTCGCGCAGCGCGCCCAGGATGCCGTTGCGCGCGGCCAAGACCTTGATTCCCTTGGCCCTGGCGGTGCTGATCACCGCCGAGGCGGTGGCATTGATGACGGCGGTGACGCCGCCTGACTGGGCGTACAGCAGGGTACCTATGGACATGGTGGGACCTTTGTCGGGGGGAAGGACATTGCAGGGACATTACCGGTATGAGGTAAAGTGCGCGTATTGCGGTGCAGCGTGATTGTGGACAATCCCGGGCGCGCGCCCTTCCGTTTTTTACCAAGTTGGAGTCAGGTTGATGCGATTGGTTCTGTTGGGACCGCCCGGTTCGGGCAAGGGGACGCAGGCGACGCGCCTGAAGGAACACCTGAACATTGCGCACATTTCCACCGGTGACCTGCTGCGCGCCGAAGTGGCTGCCGGCACCGAGCTGGGCAAGCAGGCCAAGGCCGTGATGGATGCCGGCAACCTGGTGTCCGATGACATCCTGCTGGGCATGCTGGAATCGCGCCTGGGCCAGGCAGACGTGGCCAATGGCTTCATCCTGGACGGTTACCCGCGCAACGTGGCCCAGGCCAACGCGCTGGACGCCGTGCTGGCCAAGATCGGCCAGCCGCTGGATGCGGTGGTGCAGCTGGATGTGCCGAGCGAACTGCTGGTCGAGCGCATTGCCGGCCGCGCCCAGGAACAGGGCCGCGCCGATGACAATCCCGAATCGGTGCGCAAGCGCCTGCAGGTCTACACCGACCAGACCGCGCCGGTGGTGGATTTCTATGCGGGCCGCGGCACCCTGGCGCGCGTTGATGGCGTTGGCGAGCTTGCCGACGTGGAAGCGCGCATCCAGGCAGCGCTCAAGCGCTGACAACCTACACGCGCACGCCCGGTCCTATCGGAACCGGGCGTGCGGTGTAGAGCGCCAGCGATCGGGCCTGCTCAGAGCCCCACACCATGAGCCCCCCCTGGGGACGGCCTCTTGGGGAGTAGGACCATCGGGGGTAGTGCGGCTGGCGCGCTGAATTGTGTACGTGTTCACAGTACACCGCTATCGGGAATTCCCTGACAGCACGCGTAAAGCCGCGCGCTGTTGTCCCACAGTCTGCTCTGCAAACAGTGGGCCCCATTGTCTGCTTCCATACCCCGGCCGCTGCGCGGCCGCCCCCTGACTCAGGGGGCTACCCCCCAGATGCTTTGCGTCTCCCCTTCAGAGTGGGCTTTGGGCGACAATCGTGTGATGAGCACGATCCACATTCTTGGAATTGCCGGCACCTTCATGGGCGGCGTGGCCGCCCTGGCGCGGGAACTGGGCCATACGGTCCGTGGCAGCGACCAGGCGATCTATCCGCCGATGTCCACCCAGCTGGAACAGCTGGGCATCGCCCTGGACCCGGGCTATCGCGCCGACAGCGTGGCCCGCGATTGCGATGAAGTGGTGGTCGGCAACGCGTTGTCGCGTGGCAACCCGGCCGTGGAAGCGGTGCTGGATGCCGGGCAGCGCTACATCTCCGGCGCGCAGTGGCTGTCCGAACAGGTGCTGCCGGGTCGCGACACGCTGGCCGTGGCCGGTACCCACGGCAAGACCACCACCACCACCATCCTGACCTGGCTGCTGCAGGCCGCCGGCCGTGAGCCGGGCTTCCTGATCGGCGGCGTGGCGGAGGATTTCGGCGTGTCCGCACGGGTGGGGCAGGGCCGCGAGTTCGTGGTCGAGGCCGACGAGTACGACACGGCGTTCTTCGACAAGCGCAGCAAGTTCGTGCACTACCGCCCGCTGGTGGCGATCCTCAACAACCTCGAATACGACCACGCCGACATCTTCCCGGACGTGGCCGCGATCCAGCGCCAGTTCCACCACCTGGTGCGCACCGTGCCCGCGCGCGGACGGCTGATCGTCAACGGCGAAGACACCTACCTGGCCGAAGTGCTGGCGATGGGCTGCTGGACGCCGGTGGAACGCTTCGGTTTCGATCCCGGGTTGGAATGGCATGCCGAACTGGTCAATGCCGACGGCAGCGCCTTCATCGTGCACCACCGTGGCGTGGCGCTGGGCGAAGTGCGCTGGTCGTTGCTGGGCCGCCACAACGTGCTCAACGGCTTGGCCGCGTTGGCGGCCGCGCACGCGGTAGGCGTTGCGCCGGCCAGCGTGATCCCGGCATTGGCGCAGTTCCGCAGCGTCAAGCGGCGCATGGAAGTGATCGGCGTGGCCGACGACATCACGGTCTACGACGATTTCGCCCATCATCCCACCGCCATCCGCACCACGCTGGAAGGCCTGCGCGCCAAGATCGGCCAGCGCCGCATCGTGGTCGCAATGGAGCCGCGCAGCAACTCGATGCGGCTGGGCGCACACGCCGATGCGCTGGCACCTTCGCTGGCGCTGGCCGACGCGGTGGTGTTCCTGCACCGGCCGGAACTGGCCTGGGATGCGGCCAGCGTGATCGCCGCCGTGCGCGGCGACGCGCACGCCGTGCCCGATACCGACGCACTGCTGGCACGACTCGGTGACACCGTGCAGCCTGGCGACCACGTGGTGTTCATGTCCAATGGCGGCTTCGACGGCGCGCCGCGCCGCTTCCTGGCCCAGCTGCAGGCGCGGTGATCGGTTGGCCATGACCGATTCCGTTGCCACGCTGCCGCTGTTCCCGCTGCACGCGGTCCTGCTGCCCGGCGCCACGCTGGGCCTGCGCGTGTTCGAGCGCCGCTACCTGGACATGCTGCGCGAGTGCAGCCGCAACAACACCCACTTCGGGGTCTGCCTGATCCTGGACGGTGATGAAGTCGGGGCCCCGGCCACCCCGGCCGCGCACGGGGTGGAAGCGCGCATCGACGATTTCGACATGGGCGACGACGGCGTGCTGGTGCTGCGCCTGCGCGGCCATCGGCGGTTCCATGTACGCCAGGTGCGGGTGCGCGACAACGGCCTGATCATGGCCGAGGTGGAATGGAGCACGCCCGACCACGACGACGAACTGCGCCCGGAACATGCGCTGCTGTCCACCGTGCTTGGCCACATCATCGAACAGGCCGGCACCGCGTTCGCGCCCGCGCATCCGGCGCTGCTGGACCAGGCCGCCTGGGTCGGCTGGCGGCTGGCCGAACTGCTGCCGCTGGAGGAATCGCAGCGCTTGCAGCTGCTGCAGCACGACGACCCGCACGAGCGTCTTGACGCACTGCTGCGCTGGATGCCGGCCAACTCAACGCCGATCGACGAGAACTGGTAACCCGAACCGGGTGACCCCGATCGGTAGATCACGACCGTTGGTCGTGATCGCTCTCAATACGTCCGCACCCGCAACACCGGCATGCCGGTTTCAGGATGCGTTCCGACCTCCTGCGGCAACCCTTCCAGCGCCTCGCGCACCGCCTTCAGCGACGGATCGATGCCGCGCATCGGCCGCCACATCCCGATCAGGTGGAAGTGCTGGTAGTGCAGCGTCTGCGCGCTGCCCAGCCAAAGCGGCTGGTCGCCCGGCTGCAGCTGGGTAGCGGCCGGCCACAGGCGCAGCGCGAAGATCTCGTTGGGCGCATTGCCCGGGCGCAGCAGCAGCAGCGATTCGACCTGCGTATCCAGCGTGGCCGGCAGCACCGGCACTTCGTCCGGGGTGGCCGATTTGTCCAGCATCAGCAGCGCCTGTTCCCAACCGGCCTGCGGCTGCACGCGCCAGCCCTGGCTTTCCAGGCGCTCGCGCAGCGGCGCCAGCGGCCCGGCCACCTGCACGTCCAGCGGCCAGCGCTGGTCATCATCGAATTCATTGCGGCGCGAAGGCTGGGCGCGCCACTGGCTGCCCCACCAGTCCTGCGCGGCCACATTGGCCGGCGCCGGCTGGGCCGGCTCGAAACGCTCCAGCTTCGCCTCGGTATTGCGCGGCGCATACCACAGCGCGGCCACCGCGAAAGTGCCGTAGAACAGCCACGACACCGGCTTGACCCAGAACGAGCGGTTGAAGCGGCGGCGGTAGGCGATGCCCAGCACCAGCAGCCAGAAGATGCCGAACAGCATCCCGCCGACCACGTCGCTCAGCCAGTGCGCGCCCAGGTACAGCCGCGAGAAGCCGATCAGGCTGACGATGATGCCCGACAGCAGGTACGGCCACACACGGGTGCGGCCGGGCAGCTCGCGCGCGATCAGTACCGCAAAGAAACCGAAGGTGATGGTGGCCATGGTCACCGACACCGACGGGAAGCCGAAGCCGCTGCTCGCCCCCGGCGGACGCACCACGGTCACCGTGGCGCCCAGCAGCTTGGTCAGCGCCAGCCCGAAGGCCAGTGCGGCCAGCCAGTGCGCGGCCGCCATCCAGCGCCGGCGCCAGATCAGGTAGCCCATCGTGACTGCCGTGGCAGGCAGCAGCACCGGCCAGGCACCCAGCGAGGCCAGCGCCGCCATCGGGTAATCAGCCAGCGGATTGCGCAGCGCCAGCATCGCCTGGTGCACGGCCAGGTCCAGGCTGAGCGGTTCGCCGTGGGCCACCACCGCCATCAGCAAGGCGAACCAGCACCAGCCCAGCAACAGCAGCATCAATGCCAGCATTGCCAGCGGGACCGATTCACGGCGCTGCGGATCGAACACCGACACCGAGTAGCGACCCAGGGTGGGGTGGCGCTGCGACCAGCGCAGCAGGCCGGCCAGCCAGCTGTCCATGCGCGCGGCCGACCAGCGGTAGCCGTACAGCACGATCGCCCAGACCACGCCCATCACCACGCCGACCAATGCCAGCACCATCACCAGCCGCCCGGCCACGGCGGCCACCGCGTCGTAGGCCTCGCCCAGCACCCAGCCCGGTGCCAGGAACAGCACCGCCCAGGACAGGCTGGCGATGCCGCTGGCCTGCACATAACGCATGGCCGGCATGTTCATCATGCCGGCGATGGCCGGCACGAACGGACGGATCGCGCCTACATAGCGCGCCACCAGGATGCTCTTGAAGGCATTGCGGCGGAACATCGTCTCGCCACGGTCGAGCAGCTGCGGATAGCGGCTGAAGGGCCAGAAGCCGCGCAGCCGGTCACCCCAGCGCCGGCCGATCCAATAGCTGATGCCATCGCCGGCGAACGCGCCCAACGCCGCGCACGCCACGGCGTACGGTCCGGAGATCTGGCCCAGGCCGATGAACACGCCCACGGCGAACAGCAGCGGCAGCGCGGGCACGATGGCGCCAAGCACGATGACGGCATCGCAGAAGGCGATGAGGAAGATGACCGCACCGGCAAGCACGGGGTGAGCTGAGATCCACGCAAGCGTGGCATCGATCCATGACGAGTCCATCGGGGGATTATAGAGGGGCCAAAGTGACTGACTCCCGGCCAGCTAGAATGGCCGGCATGAATCGCCCGCTCCCGCCTGCCGCACACGCCCTCAAGGCCGACAGTTTTGGCCGCATCCTGCTGATGGAGGAGGGCGGCACGCGCTTCGTCCGCCGCGACCTGCTCGCCACCCCGTGGTGGCTGCGGCTGCCGGCCTGGTGGCTGGCCCGGCGTGAAGCCCGCGCGCTGGCGCATCTGGATGGCATGCCGGACACCCCGGCGCTGCTGGCCTGGAACGGCCGCTGGCTGGACCGCAGCTTCATGGCCGGCGACGCGATGTACCAGCGCCCGCCGCGCGGCGACCTGGCCTACTTCCGCGCCGCACGTCGGTTGCTGCAGCGGGTGCACCGCCACGGCATCGCCCACAACGACCTGGCCAAGGAAGCGAACTGGCTGGTGCGCGAAGACGGCAGCCCGGCGCTGATCGACTTCCAGCTTGCCGTGATCGGCAACCCGCGCTCGCGCTGGATGCGCCTGCTGGCCCGCGAAGACCTGCGCCACCTGCTCAAGCACAAGCGCATGTACTGCCGCGAGTCACTCACTCCGGTGGAAAAGCGCGTGCTCAAGCGCCACTCGTGGGTGCGCGACCTGTGGTTCCGCACCGGCAAGCCGGTGTACCGGTTCGTGACCCGGAAGATCCTGCACTGGGAAGACAATGAAGGGCAGGGGCCGAAGCCATGACCTGGCGCGGCAGGTACCGAAGACGGTCCACGTAGCACTCGCGCGGTTGTGGGGGGAATTCTTCGATTCCCTCTACGGACTGTGATGCACCGACATGCTCACGGTGCCACCGGCACCAGCTGCTGCGAGATGAAATTGCGCTTGGCGTCGAAGTCATAGCCCATCTGCACGCTTCCCAGGTCGGGGCAGGCATGGCACTCGCGCAGTGGCGTGCGGTACAGCAGGCGAACGCCGCCGCCGTCCAGCGGGGCAGTGCCCGCAGCCTGCGCCGGGGCGAACGGTGTCGCCTGCGGATCGGTGGCCAGCAGCGCCTGTACGGCCGGGTCGGCACGCAGCGTGTCGTCCAGCTGCACATTGTCCACGTCAATGCGCTTGCCGCTGGCATCGATCAGCCGCGTGCCTTCGTTGGTGTTGGCGCGGAACGGGTAGTTGACGGTCGCCACGCCGACACCATCCTGGTCATGCCAGGCGACCACATGGGCTAGCTCGCCGGCACTGCTCAGCTGCTCGGCGGCGGTGACGGCATCGTCACTTGCACCACCGGCCAGCATCGCCTTCATCAAGCACTCGCGGGTGGCCGCGGCCTCGCCCTGGCGGCAGGCATTGAGGTCGCCACTCCAGACCACGGCGTTGCTCCAGCGCAGGGTGCCGTTGGCGGGTGATTGGGCGGTGGGGGTGTTGGCGGTGCCAGCAGGTGCTGCATCGGGCGCGGCGGCGGTGGGGTCGCGCTGGCAGGCGGTGGCGATCAGGACCACGCCGACGGCAATGAACAAACAGCGGGAACGGCGCATGGTGAATACCTCGCAGCAGTAACCGGGGCAACAACTATCGTCAAGGTGCGGTTAATTGCGCGTGGGCGCGGCATACTTGGCCGATCATGAGACCGCAGGAGTTGATCGACGTGGCCAGTCTGCAAGGGAAAACCCTATTCATCACCGGCGCCTCGCGCGGTATCGGCCTGGCCATTGCGTTGCGCGCTGCGCGCGATGGCGCCAACGTGGCGATCGCCGCCAAGTCTGCGGTCCCCAATCCGAAACTGCCGGGCACCATTCATAGCGCCGCCGAAGCGGTCACCGCTGCGGGCGGGCAGGGCCTGGCACTGAAGTGCGACATCCGCGAAGAAGACCAGGTGCGCGCGGCGGTGGCCGCCACCGTGGATACCTTTGGTGGCATCGACATCCTGGTCAACAACGCCAGCGCGATCTGGCTGCGCGGCACGCTGGATACGCCGATGAAGCGGTTCGACCTGATGCAGCAGGTCAATTCGCGCGGCAGTTTCCTGTGCGCGCAGGCCTGCCTGCCGCACCTGCTGCAGGCGCCCAACCCGCACATCCTCACCCTGGCGCCGCCGCCGAGCCTGGACCCGAAGTGGTGGGCCCCGCATACCGGTTACACGCTGGCCAAGATGGGCATGAGCTTCGTCACCCTGGGCCTGGCGGCAGAGTTCGGGCCGCAGGGCGTGGCCGTCAACGCGCTGTGGCCGCGCACGGTGATCGCCACTGACGCAATCAACATGATTCCCGGCGTGGACGTGGGCGGCTGCCGCACACCGGAGATCCTGGCCGACGCCGCGCACGCGGTCCTGACCCGCGAGGCGGCAGGTTTCAGCGGCCAGTTCCTGCTGGATGACAAGGTACTGGCCGAAGCCGGTATCACGGACTTGACCGGCTATGCCGTAGATCCGACGCGCCCGCTGATGCCCGATCTGTTCCTGGACTGATCGCGCGTCACGGCGTGCTCCGCTTTGGCTGTCGCCGTCGTCCTGCGCACGTAAAATGCGTGGAGCCACGCCGCGCCCCATGACCGATGGGCGTCACTTTGATGAGCGCGTTGCAACGCGCCAGGGAAAATCCGCGTCAGCTTGGGGCACGATGCCGGTCACAGACTGTTGACAAACGTCATGACCAATTCCCTGCGACGTTCAGCCACATTCTCGAGAACACGAAGATTGTTCTCGGCGGCGATCAGTCCGTTCATCGCCCGCTCCTTGGCCACAGTCGCCACGTGCAGCATCTCATCGCGAAATTCACCAGGTGGGACGGCTTCAAGCACATCACGCTCCCATTGATTCGTGCGGTCGAGCGCGGCCCGCGCGTCCATCACCGTGGTCCGCGCCTCAATCACGGCCGAATTGTTCACCGCGATCGGCGCAGCCGCAGAGGGAGCCAAGGCGGCCGAGGTCGATTCGACGCGTGAACTGGCCAGGGTGCTCGACGAGTACAGGGGCGGCTGGGTGGAAAGATGGGCAGCTTGCATGACTTCGGCGGGTACGTGTCAACGGGCACATAGTGTCCGCTGGAGAGTGGCGACAGCCTTCCAGATTCCGATCATTTTGAATCAAGTCGTGTCGCGCGCCGGCGCAAGGCATGTGGAGATTTTGCTTTCGCACATTCTTTCGGCACACCTCGGTATTTGTAGTGCCACGCCATGCTTGGCAACCGCACGCAGCGCGGCAAAGCGTCCGCAGACGCAGGATTTAAGTTGCCAACGCGCGTCCGCCGCCTACACATGACGCAGCCGCCTGCCCGACGTCATTACCCCAATACGCAGAGCAGCCACGCAGGGCGTGGCTCTACGTGTTCATCGGCTCCGGCAGGCGCTCCCCACACTGCCGGCAATGCTTCGCATCCGGCTCATGCCCTTCCAGCCCGCACGCCGGGCACCCGCGCGCATCGCGCTTGGACGCGCGTTCGGCATCGCGCATGGTATTGGCCAGCTCCGCGGTGTAGATGCCGGTAGGCACGGCGATGATGCTGTAGCCGATCAGGATCAGCACCGAGGTCACGAAGCGGCCCAGTACCGTCTGCGGCACGATGTCGCCAAAGCCCACCGTGGCCATCGTCACCACCGCCCAGTACATCGCGCTGGGAATGCTGGTGAAGCCATGGTTCGGCCCTTCGATCACGTACATCAGGGTGCCGGCGATGATCGTGATGGTGATCACGGTGAACAGGAACAACAGGATCTTGCGCCGGCTGCGCCACAGCGATTCCATCAGCACGCCGCTTTCTTCGATGTAGCGGGTCAGCTTGAGGATGCGGAACACGCGCAGGATGCGCAGCGCACGCACCACCAGCAGGCTCTGCGCGCCGGGGATGAACAGCGACAGGTAGGTGGGCAGGATCGAGGCCAGGTCGATGATGCCCCAGATGCTGAAGGCATAGCGCAGCGGCCGCTTCACCACCACCAGCCGCAGCAGGTATTCGGCGGTGAACAGGATCGTGAACCCCCACTCGACCACGTACAGCCAGCTGGCGTGCTCGATGTGGAAACGCTGCACGCTGTCGAACATCACCACCAGCACGCTGGCGATGATGGCGTAGACCAGCAGCAGGTCGAAATTGCGCGACGGCCGGGTGTCGTGGCGATAGATGATGTCGAACCAGGTCCGGCGCCAGCCGGATTCGGTGGCGGGGTTCAGCTGGGGGGCGCGCAGGGGGTGCATGGGCCGCATTGTGCCCCAGCCGGTGGAGGGGGAGAATGGACCCCCTTCCCGGACCCCTCGGACCCCTGACCGCCATGACCGCTGCTGCCCCCGATCCGCTCCTGTCCCTGTCGCATTACTACCTGCCGGTGTACAAGCCGCGCCAGGTGGTGCTCGAACGCGGCCAGGGCGCCCGCGTCTGGGACAACCAGGGCCGTGAGTTCATCGACCTGGCCGCCGGCATTGCCGTGTGCGGCCTGGGCCACAACGATCCGGACCTGAAGGCCGCGCTGATCGAGCAGGCTGGCAAGCTGTGGCACACCAGCAACGTGTTCTACAGCGAACCGCCGCTGCGCCTGGCCGAAGAACTGGTCACCGCCTCGCGCTTCGCCGAGCGCGTGTTTCTTTGCAATTCCGGCGCCGAAGCCAACGAAGTGGCGATAAAGCTGGTGCGCAAGTGGGCTTCGTCGCAGGGCCGTCCGGCGCACCAGCGCGTCATCGTGACCTTCCGCGGCAGCTTCCATGGCCGCACGTTGGCCGCGGTGACCGCCACCGCCCAGCCGAAGTACCAGGAAGGCTACGAGCCGCTGCCCGGTGGCTTCCGCTACGTGGACTTCAACGATGAAGTGCAGCTGGAAACGGCGATGGCCGCCGGCGACGTCGCTGCGGTGATGCTGGAGCCGATCCAGGGCGAAGGCGGGGTGATGCCGGCCAAGCCGGGCTTCATGAAGCGCATCCGCGAGCTGTGCGACCAGCACAACGCGCTGATGGTGCTCGATGAGATCCAGGTCGGCATGGGCCGCACCGGTACCCTGTTCGCGCACTGGCAGGACGAGATCAAGCCAGACATCGTGACCCTGGCCAAGGCGCTGGGTGGCGGCTTCCCGATCGGCGCGATGCTGGCCGGCCCCAAGGTGGCCGAGACCATGCAATTCGGTGCGCACGGCACCACTTTCGGCGGCAACCCGCTGGCGGCGGCGGTGGCGCGCGTGGCGCTGCGTAAATTGTCGTCGCCGGAGATCGCACGCAACGTGAGCCGTCAGTCGCAGGCGCTGCGCGATGGGCTGGGGAAGATCAATGACGAGTTCAAGGTGTTCAGCCAGGTGCGCGGCCGCGGCCTGATGCTGGGCGCGGTGCTGGACAAGGATTTCGCCGGGCAGGCCGGGGCGATCCTGGACCACGCAGCCGATCATGGGCTGCTGACGCTGCAGGCCGGGCCGGACGTGCTGCGGTTCGTGCCGGCGTTGAACATCAGCGATGAAGAGATTGCCGAAGGCCTGAAGCGGTTGCGGGCTGCGGTGCAGTCGTTCGTCGCTTCGCGTTGAGGAAGGGCCGCCGACTGACGGTAGCCGACTAGCAGCAGCCGACTAACAGTCGGCTCTACACGTCGGGGTTCCCGTCCCGTTGGGGGGTAGAGCCGACTGTTAGTCGGCTGCCCTGCATCAGGCATCGATGCCGAACCGGTGCATGAGCCTGCCGAAGCTGCGGCTGTCGCGCGCGGTGTCGGCTTGCAGCCCGGCCAGGCGCGCGCCGCGCACATTGACGAACAGATCGTCGACGAACAGGGTGCGGGTGGGACGTGCGTCGAGCCGTTCCACCGCTTTCAGGAACACCGCCGGGTCTGGCTTGCGCCCGCCCAGTTCGCCACTGCACAGGATGCGCCCCTCCAGCATCGGCGCCAGCGTAGGCAGGATGCGTGGAATGGTCTGCGCCATCAGTGCGCCGTTGTTGGTGAGGATGGCGATCGGCATCACCTGCGCGATGCGCTGCATGCGCTCGACCACGCCGGTCTGCGGCGGCGAGGCGGCAATGCGCGCGTCCTGCCATTGGGCGAGGCTGATGGTCACGCCGAGTGCATCGCCCAGTTGCTGCAGGTAGCGCGCGCTGTCCAGCCCCAGATCGAACTGCTGTTCCAGTCCGCTGTCGAACAGTGCCGCGTGCACCTGTGCGGGCGTGCATCCGCAGGACTCGGCCAGGTGGCGCACGCGCAGGTGCCGCGCGTAGTTGACCAGCACGCCATCGAAATCCAGCAGCAGGCAGTCCAGGGCAACCGGCATGTTCCACTCATGTAAGAAGGGACAGCCGACGTTACCGCACTGTCGGGGTCCGCTGCGACATCCCGTCGCACCACGCCCTTGGTGGACCTGCCTAGAATTGCAGTGACTGAAGGATGGAGAACGCCGTGAAACTGTTTGTCCCCATGATCCTGGCAGGGTTGGCGTTGGCGCCCGTCGCACAGGCACGCGTGTGTGCGGTCAGCATCGACAGCACCGACCAGATGAGCTTCAGCAGCAAGGAGATCAAAGTGGCCGGCGACTGCAGCCAGGTGAAGCTGACCCTGCGCCACACCGGCAAGCTGGCGGCCACGGCGATGGGGCACAACTGGGTGCTGACCCAGGCGGCGGACTACCAGCCGGTGGCGCTGGCGGGCATGCGGATGACGCTGGCCGACAGCTACCTGCCGAAGAAGGATCCGCGTGTGCTGGCACATACGGCGGTGATCGGCGGCGGGCAGAGCACCAGCGTGACGTTCCCTACCGCGGCATTGCGCAAAGGCGGGGACTACACGTTCTTCTGCTCGTTCCCCGGGCACTTCGCGATGATGAAAGGCAGGTTTGTGTTCGGCTGATGCCGAACACAAACCTCCGGGCTGCTCAGCCCTTGGCGACCTTGAACGCCTCGCGCGCGGCGTCAATCGTTGCGTCGATGATGCTGTCATCGTGCGCGCTGGACAGGAAGCCGGCCTCATACGCCGACGGGGCCAGGAACACTCCGCGCTCGAGCATCGCGTGGAAGAAGCGGTTGAACGCGGCGGTGTCGCAGGCCGTGGCCTGGGCGTAGGTTTCTACCTTCTGGTCGGTGAAGAACAGCCCGAACATCGCGCCCACCTGGTTGGTGGTGACCGCTACACCCGCATCGGCCGCCGCAGCTTCCAGCCCGGCGCACAGGCGCGCGCTGGCCGCCGACAGGCGGTCGTGGAAGCCCGGTTCCTGCACCAGTTCCAGCATCGCCAGGCCCGCGGCCATGGCCACCGGATTGCCGCTCAGCGTGCCGGCCTGGTAGATCGGGCCGGCCGGGGCGATCTGCGACATCAGCTCGCGGCGGCCGCCGTAGGCACCCACCGGCATGCCGCCGCCGATGATCTTGCCGAAGGTGGTCAGGTCCGGGGTGATGCCGTAGTGCGCCTGCGCGCCGCCCAGCGCCACGCGGAAGCCGGTCATCACTTCATCGAAGATCAGCACCGTGCCGTACTGCGTGCACAGCGCGCGCAGGTGCTGCAGGTAGCCGTCGCGCGGCGGAATGCAGTTGGCGTTGCCTACGACCGGTTCGATGATCAGGCCGGCGATGTCCGCGCCCTGCTCGGCGAACAGCGCGGTGGCCGCCTCGAAATCGTTGTAGGGCAGGGTCAGGGTGAGTTCGCTCAGGCCGGCCGGCACGCCCGGCGAGGTCGGCACGCCCAGGGTCAGCATGCCGCTGCCGGCCTTGACCAGGAACGAGTCGCCGTGGCCGTGGTAGCAGCCTTCGAACTTCACGATGCGGCTGCGGCCGGTAGCGCCGCGCGCCAGACGGATCGCCGACAGCGTGGCTTCGGTACCCGAATTGACCATGCGCACCATCTCGCAAGACGGCACCAGCCGGGTGAGCGTTTCAGCCATGGTCACTTCGGCTGCGCACGGCGCGCCGAACGACAGGCCGTTGTTGATCGCGTGCTTGACCGCCTGGCGCACCGCGCTGTGGTTGTGGCCGACGATCATCGGGCCCCACGAACCGACGTAGTCGATGTAACGGTTGCCGTCGACGTCGTACAGGTACGGGCCGTCGGCGCGCTCGACGAAGAACGGCTCGCCGCCCACCGACTTGAACGCGCGCACCGGCGAATTGACGCCGCCCGGAAGCAGTTCCTGGGCGCGGGTGAACAGGGCGTGGGACTGGTCGTGCTTCATGCGGAAGGGTCCTGGAAACAAGCAAGGTAGGCGTGCAGGGTGGCCACCGGGTCGTTGGCGGCGAAGACGCTGCTGACCACGGCCACCAGATCGGCGCCGGCGGCGATGAGCGGGGTCACATTGTCCGGCGTCAGCCCCCCGATCGCCACCCGCGGCACCCCGAGTGCGGCGCTTTGCCGCAGCAGGTCCGGGTGGGCGCGGCTGCTGGTGACCTTGGTGGTGGTCGGGAAGAAGGCGCCAAAGGCCACGTAGCTGGCCCCGGCGGCCAGCGCCCGCTCGGCGTTGGCCAGCTGGTCGTAGCAGGAGGCGCCGATGATGGCGGCTGGGCCGAGCAGGGCGCGCGCGGCGCCGATGTCGCCATCGGTGCCGCCCAGGTGCACGCCGGCCGCGCCGACCTCCAGGGCCAGGGCCGGGTCGTCGTTGATGATCAGCGGCACGCCGTGCGCGGCGCACAGGTCCTGCAGGGCAAGCGCCTGCTCGCGGCGCAGCGCGTCGCTGGCGGTCTTGTTGCGGTACTGCAGCCAGGTCGGGCCGGCGGCCAGCAGCGGCGCCACGCGGGCCAGCAGACGGGCGGTATCGGCCTCGTCGGGGGTGATCAGGTACACGCCGCGCGCGGGCGCGGCCGGGGGAGCAGGGGGCGTCATCGATGGCTACCGGTAGAACGGCGGGAGTGGGACAATGGCCTATGACCGTACTGCCCAACGCCTGATTATCCGATGACCGACGCCACCGCCACCACCTTCCGCACCTGGATGTGCGTTGTCTGCGGCTTCATCTACAGGGAAGTCGATGGCCTGCCCGAAGAGGGCATCGCCCCGGGCACCGCGTGGGAAGACGTGCCCGACACCTGGACCTGCCCGGACTGCGGCGTGACCAAGGACGATTTCGAGATGGTCGAGATCGATTGACCGGTAGCGTTAGCGGGTAGAGCCGACTGACAGTCGGCTCTACCGCCGGGGGTCCCAGGATCAATGCAGCCGCGGTACCCGGCCACCCATCTCCACCAGCTTCTCCCGCACCCACTGCGCATCATTGGCCTGGCCGTTGCGCTGCAGGTACAGCGCCAGGTCCTGGCGCGCGCCGGCCTGGTAATCCAGCTGCAGGTAGGCCAGCCCGCGGTCGCGCAGGGCATCGTCCTGTTCCGGGGCCAGCTTCAGCAAGCGGTCGGCACTGCGCGCGGCGCGGTCCCACTCGCTGCGCTCCACATAGACGCCGTGCAGGTTGCGCAGCATCCGCATCAGGATCGCCCGTGCCGGGGCCGCATCGAGGATCTGCGCCAGCACGCTGTCATCGGGCACTTCGCCGCCCAGGTGCGAGCGCGCCCGTTCGCGCAGCTCCTCCACGTCCAGCGGCCGCCCGCCGTTGAACGGGTCCATGACCAGCATCCCGTCGTCCACCGGCAGCCGCACCAGGAAATGGCCGGGGAAGGACACGCCGTCCAGCGGAATGCCCAGCCGCCGCGCCACTTCCATCTGCACCATGGCCAGGGAGATCGGGTTGCCCAGCCGGCGTTCGAACACCTGGTTGAGGTAGCTGTTACGGGGGTCGTAATACTCGCCATGGTCGCCGCCATAGCCCAGTTCATCGAACAGGTGGCGATTGACCGCCGCGATCTTGAGCGGCCAATGCTCGATCGTGTCCACCTCGGTGCGCAGGTGGTCGGCGTGGCTCTGCACCAGCGCGTCATAGACCTGCGGGTCCAGGTCGGGGTATTCGTCGCGGGCGATCAGCAGCGCCGTGGGCAACAGCGGCAGCGCCTCGTCGTCCAGTTCGGCCAGGGAGTCCCACGCCGGCAATGTCATTGGCGCCTGCATGGACACAGACTGGCGACAAACGCGGCCCGATTCAAGCGGGATCGCGTGAAAACTCCGGGACTGGCGGGGCGTGCCCGCCAGCCCGGTTCAGGGCTTGTCGGCGATACCCGGGCCGAAGGTCAGCACCGCGCCATCCTGCAGGCCCAGCTTCTCGGCCTGGCCGGCGTTGAGTTCCAGCACGTAACGGGCCGGGCCGCTGCTGGGGTAGGGCGGGCAGCGGTCGCCGGCCGAACACGGCGGCACATCGCGCTGCTGGCTCACCAGCCGGCGCTGGTCATCGAAATACAGGATGTCCAGCGCGATCTTGGTGTTCTTCATCCAGTACGCCTGCAGCTCCTGGCGGTCATGCACGAACAGCATGCCGTGGTCGGCGGGCATCTCGTCGCGGAACATCAGGCCGCGCGTGCGGCTTTCATCGTTGGTGGCCAGTTCCACCTGGTAGCGGGCCCCGCCCAGTTCCACCCAATGGCTGGCACCGGCGCTGGCACAGCCGGACAACGTGAGCAGCAACAGCAGCGGCAGCAGCAGGCGCATGAAGGGCATGGGCGATCCTCGCAGAAGAGCCGGCACGGGCGTGCCGACGGTGGATATCAGAACACCATCGGCGGTTCACCGCCAACAATCACCACATCGGCCGGGCGGCGCGCGAACAGGCCCACGGCAACCACGCCCGGCAGCTGGTTCAGCTCGCGCTCCAGCGCCACCGGGTCGGTGATCTGCAGGTGGTGGATGTCCAGGATCTGGTTGCCATTGTCGGTCACCACGCCTTCGCGCCAGGCTGGCTGGCCGCCGGTCATGTCCATGATGCGGCGGGCGATCAGGCTGCGCGCCATCGGGATCACTTCCACCGGCAGCGGGAATCTGCCCAGCACCGGCACCTGCTTGCTCGGGTCGATGATGCACACGAAGCGCTCGCTGGCCTCGGCGATGATCTTCTCGCGGGTCAGCGCGGCGCCACCGCCCTTGATCAGGCACTTGTTGCCGTCGCACTCGTCGGCGCCGTCCACGTACAGCGACAGGCCGCCGGTGTGGTTGAGTTCCAGCACCTCGATGCCGTGCTGCTTCAGGCGCGCGGTGCTCTGCTCGGAGCTGGACACGGTGCCCTTGATGCGGTGCTGGATGCGGGCCAGGCCGTCGATGAAGTAGGCAACGGTGGAGCCGGTGCCGACCCCGACGATCATGCCGTCTTCGACGTATTCGAGGGCTTTTTCTGCGGCGAGGCGTTTGGCTTCGGACATGGCGGGAAACTCGTGAAGGAAAAGGTCAGTGTTTTTCGAGCGACAGCAGCAGCTTCCACTGCGCGGCGGTCACCGGCAGGATCGACAGGCGGTTGCCGCGCGCGATCAGGGGAAACCCTTCGCCCAGCGCGTCGGCATGCAGCTTGATCTCGTCCAGCGAAATGGTGTCGCGCAGCTTGCGCTCGAAGGCCACGTCCACCAGCAGCCAGCGTGGCGTTTCGCGGGTGGCCTTGGGATCGTAATAGTCCGATTTCGGATCGAACTGGGTGTCGTCCGGATACGCCTCGGTGGCGACCGTGGCGATTCCCACGATGCCCGGCACCTTGGTGTTGGAGTGGTAGAACAGGATGCCGTCGCCGACCTTCATGCCATCGCGCATGAAGTTGCGCGCTTGGTAGTTGCGCACGCCGTTCCAGGGTTCCTGGCCCACGCGCTTGAGGTCATCGATGGAAAAGGCGTCCGGTTCGGACTTCATCAGCCAGTAGCGCTTGCGTGCGGTCATGCGTCGTTCTATCGGGGAAGGTACGTGGTGGTGTCGGTACAGATCGCATCCACGCCAACGTCCCACGGCTGCACGGGCAGGTCATCGACCTGCTGCACCGAAAAACCGACGCCGGCCAGCCACGGCGGGGCCGGGCGCTGGTTGCGGAATGCGAAGCTGCGATCATACCAGCCGCCTCCCATGCCCAGCCGCCGGCATTGCGCGTCGAAGCCCACCAGCGGGGCTGCCACCAGCGTCATCTGGTCCGGCGCGAGGGTGTCGCCTACGGCGATGTCGGGTTCTGGAATGCCGAAGCGGTTGCTGGTCAGCGGCTGGCCCGGGCGCCACGGCGCGAAGCGCAGCGTGTCGCCGGCCAGCACGGGCAGGCAGTAGGTGGCGGTGTCGGGCAGACGCATCTGCCAGCGGTGCAGCGCGATTTCGCCATCCAGTGCCCAGTACCCGGCCACGAAGCCGTGGGTGGGCGCGAAGGGCAATGCAAGCAGGGCATCGGCAAGCAGTTCGGCGGCGGCCAGGCGCTGCGCGGCGGGAATGTCTCGGCGGCGTTGGCGCAGCTGCTGGCGCAGTGCGGAGCGCGGGTCGGTCATGCCTGGGTCCGTTGGGGCCGGATAAAACAAGAGCGACGTTCCAGTGGAACGTCGCTCTTGCAGGAATACTGCATTCTCCGCGGTGACGATGCGTGCGAAACGACCTTGAACCCGGGGTTCAAGTGGGTACGCTGGGCCTCCATTGGGCTTCCCGCTACAAGGCGGACCTGCACTCCCGGCGACGTCGCGCACCCGTGGTCGTAATTAAGGGACAAGGCGAATGTTTGCACACGCCGTCGTTCACAGCAGAGAACGCATGGCCATTATAGCCAACCGGACCGGATCGGATACCCCGTTCGTCGGTCCAATTACGTGCCAATTCAGAACAATGAAAAACGCGTGCAGTTCAGCCCGCGTCGAGGGCCCGGTCCAACCGCCTGTTCAGATCGGCCAGCGTCTGTTGCAGGGCCACGCCTTGGCGCGCATGGTCGTCGCGCAGCTGCTGCAGTTCATGCGCCAGGTTCAGCGCGGCCAGCACCGCGACGCGGTCCACGGCGGCCATGCGGTTGCTGCCGCGGATCTCGCGCATCTTGGCGTCCAGCAGCCGCGCGGCGGCGGTGAGGCTTTCGCGCTCTTCGGCGCCCACGCCCACGGTGTATTCACGGTCCAGGATGCGGACACTGACCGGTTCGGTCTGGCTCATGTGTGCTGCTCCAGGCTTTTGAGCCGGGTGATCATCGCTTCCACCCGCGAGCGCGCCTGCTCGTTCTTGGCCAGCAGCTGCGAACGCTCGTTGACCAGCTGTTCCTGCTGGTGGCGCAGGCTGCGGTTTTCCTCGGCCAGGCGCTGGTTGCGGTCCAGCAACGCCTCCACCCGGGCGGCAAAGGCCTGCAATTGGGCGATGGCATCGGCGGGTTCCATGTCCGGCACGATAGGCAAGCGGGGTGGAGCCGGTCAAGCTAATAATCACAAGGGGCGGATTGATACACTGTGACGCTGCCAACCCAGGGTTGCCGGCGGCGCCGCCGACCCATCAGATCGAGCCCCAAGATGACCGAACTTCCGAGTGTCAACGACGTAAACCAGGCCAGCCAGGCGGCCGGCCTGGGCGCTACTGCCGCGGAGCTCCACGGAGGCCTGTGCGGCTGGCTGGCGGCCGGCGGCGCGCCGGTGCCCGAATGGCCGGCCCGCGTGCTGGCCGACGACAACCTGCCCACCCCGACCGCTGGCGATGCGCTGGACCGGCTGCTGGGCGCGAGCGTGGCGCAGCTGGAGGACCGGGATTTCGCCTTCGAGCTGCTGCTCAGCGACAGCGATGACACCGCCGCGCAGGCCGATGCGCTGTTCACCTGGGCGCGTGCGTTCCTGGGCGGCTTCGGCCTGGGTGCGGGCCAGCAGCGTCCCACCCTGTCCGAGGAAGGCGAAGAGGCGCTCAACGACCTGGCCAAGCTGGCCCAGGCCTCGAGCGAGGATTTTGAAAGCGGCAACGATGACGACGAGGACGCGCTCGCCGAAATCGAAGAGTTCATCCGCGTGGCGGTGCTGATCCTGCACGGTGACTGCGTGATGGCCGTGCGCCACCGGCAGCGCCTGAACTGAGATGGATATCCGCGAGTTGACCGGCATCACCGCGGCCGAATACGCGGGGCGCCGCCAGGCGCTGATGGAAATGGCGGGTGATGACGCCATCCTGGTGCTGCCGGCCGCCTCGGAGCGGGTGCGCAGCCTGGATACGCACTATCCGTTCCGGCAGGATTCGGACTTCTGGTACCTGAGCGGCTTCCCGGAGCCGGATGCGGTGCTGGTGCTGATTCCTGGCCGCCGCCACGGCGAAGTGATCCTGTTCTGCCGCGAGCGCGACGCCGACCGCGAAGCCTGGGACGGCGCACGCGCCGGCCAGGAAGGCGCGGTGGCGCAGTACGGCATGGACGATGCGTACCCGATCGACGATCTGGACGACATCCTGCCGGGCCTGCTGGAAGGGCGCTCGCGGGTGTATTACCACTTCGGGCGCGACGCCGAGTTCGACCTGAAGCTGATCGGCTGGGTCAACCGGGTGCGTTCGCAGGTGCGGCATGGTGCGCAGCCGCCGCATGAATTCCTGGAGCTGGGCCACCTGCTGCACGAGCAGCGGTTGTTCAAGTCGAGCGCGGAAATCGCCTTGATGCAGCGCGCGGCCGACATCACGGTGCAGGCGCACCGGGTGGCGATGCGCGCGGCGCGGCCGGGCATCCACGAGTACGAGCTGCAGGCGGACCTGGAGCGCGAGTTCCGAGCCAACGATGCGTGGTCGGCCTACGGCAGCATCGTGGGTACCGGCGCCAACGGTTGCATCCTGCATTACCGCGCCAACAACGCGCGCAGTCGCGATGGCGAGCTGGTGCTGATCGATGCGGGCGCCGAGTACCGCGGCTACGCCAGTGACATCACGCGCACGTTCCCCGTAAATGGTCGCTTCACGGCCGAACAGCGCGCGCTGCACGATCTGGTCGGTGCGGCGCAGGCGGCAGCACTCGCGCAGGCCAAACCGGGCGTGCCCTACGAAGCGGGCCACCTGGCGGCGGTACAGACGCTCACCGAAGGCCTGCTGCGGCTGGGCCTGCTCACCGGCACGCTGGAAGAAAACATCGCCGACGGCCATTACCAGCGTTTCTACCGGCACAAGACAGGGCACTGGCTGGGCCTGGACGTGCACGACGTGGGCGACTACCGCCTGGCCGGCGATTCGCGGCTGCTGGAACCGGGCATGGTGTTCACCATCGAACCGGGCCTGTACATCAGCGCCGACGACCGCAGCGTGGAAGCGCGCTGGCGCGGCATCGGCATTCGCACCGAGGATGACGTGGTGATCACCGACAGCGGGCATCACGTGCTGACGGCTGGTCTGGCGCGAAGTGCTGATGAGATTGAAACGGAGATGGCTTCTAGTCGCTGACTGCAGGGTTTGCGCTTAGAGCAGCGTTTCGGTTGCTACGTGCCGGGGAGGCCGACGGGCAGCCCCTTACGGGACACGCCGTAAACCCATCCTTGGGGGCTTGGCAAAAACATCCATGTTTTTGACAGTCCCTACAGGGGCTGCCCGCCGGCCTCCCCCGACAGATGGCAGCGTGCGGATGGCAAGAGCAGACACGCATGGCGTGCCCCTACGCGGCGGGTGCGCGAATGGGGTTGAGGCCGGTTATGCGGCGGGTACGTGAATGGAGCTGGGGGCGGTAGCGTCGGTTCCCAAACGACGGCACGGAACACCTCCTCGTCCGTTGACGCATGAAAACGATCGGCACTGCCGTTGATCTTCCCGTGGCCCCCAACACACCGTCGAGGGTCGGCGGGGGCGGGTTTGCGGGACTGTAGAAAACATGGATGTTTTCTACAAGCCCCCATGGATGGGTTCACGGCGTGTCCCGCAAACCCGCACCCGCCGGCCCAGCTCAGGCCACGCGATACGCACCGGCTGTTCGCCAAAATGCATGAAACAGCCGGGCAGCAGCCCGGCTGCATGGGCAAGCGTCGATCAACGTTACGCCTTGGCAAACTCCGGCCGGGTCAGGTTGTCCGCATCGCCGTCGGTGCACAGCACTTCATCTTCAACGCGGATGCCACCGTAAGGCCGGAAGAAATCCACGCGAGCCCAGTCGATGCTGTCGCCTTGGCCGCGTTGCTTCACTTCGTCCAGCAGCATGTCGATGAAGTACACGCCCGGTTCAATGGTGACGACCATGCCCGGTTCCAATGCGCGGGTCAGGCGCAGGTACGGGTGGCCTTCCGGGCGCTCGACGCGGCCGCCGCGGTCGCTTGCCGCGAAGCCGGCCACGTCGTGGACCTGCAGGCCGATCAGGTGGCCCAGGCCGTGCGGGAAGAAAGCCGCGCTGACGCCGGTGGCCAGCGCCGCTTCCGGCGAGACCTTCAGCACCCCGAAGTCCTTCAGGATGCACATCAGCGACAGATGCGCATCGATGTGCAGCTGCTTGTAATCCACGCCCGCACGCACGCCGGCACCCATTTTCTGCTGGGCCGCATCGACCGCATCGATCATCGCCTGGAACTCGTCGTGGCCGGCGGCCGCATACGTGCGCGTGATATCGCTGGCGTAGCCGTACGCGCTGGCGCCGGCGTCGATCAGGAAGCTGCGCAGCGGCCGCGGCGCGCTGCGGCCCAGGTCGGTGTAATGCAGCACCGCGGCGTGTTCGTTCAGCCCGATGATGTTGCCGTAGGGCAGCTCGTTCGCATCCTGGCCGACCGCGCGGCAGTAAGCCATGTGAATCTCGAACTCGCTGGCACCGGCGCGGAATGCCGCCTCGGCCGCGCGGTGGCCGCGCACGCCCAGCTGCTGGGCCTGGCGCATCAGCGCGATTTCATACGCCGTCTTGTACGCCCGGTGCCAGTCCAGGTAGTGGAGCACCGGCTCGGGGTTGTTCGGGGTGAACGCGCCCAGCGCGCTCTGCGGCTCGCCCAGGATCGCGCAGCGCGCCGCATCGCGCGGCAGCAGCGCCAGCGCCTGGTCCGGCGTGCGGATGATCTCGATGTCGAAGTGTTCCACCCACCAGCCGTTGGGCGCATCGGGCACCACGTGCCAGTAATCGAACGGCTGGTGGAAGATCACCTTCGGGCGCTGGCCCGGGGTGTACACCACCCAGCTGTTGGGCACCTTGGTCAGCGGCAGCCAGGCCTTGAAGTTCGGGTTCACCGCGTACGGGTAATCGCGGTCATCGAAGGCCTGGTAGTGCAGCGTGCCGCTGGGAATCACCAGGTGGTCGAAGCCGCCGCGCGCCAGCGCCTCGTCGGCGCGTTGGCACAGCACGCGGACATGATGGGAATACAGGGCGGCGAGGTCGGGCTGGTTCATCGCGGAAGCTCACAGGGCAGTGCGGAATGCAGCCCCTGATTCTGCCGCAATCAGCCCGTGCGCGCTGTGCCGGAACCGGCACTCACAGCGCCGAAGATTCCTCGGCGATCCAGGCGCGCAGCTGGTCGCGGTGCTCGCGGCTCAGCGTGAGGAAGCGGAAGCCCGCCCAGGATTGGCCCGGCGCATTGCTCTGTTCGATCCACAGCAGGTGCGCCCCCACGTCCACCTGCACCGGTTGGCCGCTCGGCCCCTGGATGGCGAAGCGGAACTGGTAGTTGCCGTCCGGCGTCAATGGCACCGAACAGATCATCAGCATGCCGGTTTCGGACACATTGCCCAGCCGGCCGATCACCGCCTCGGCCATCGTGTCGGTCACCGGCACCTGCTCGGCCACCTGTCGGCGGGGCGCGCGGCGGGTGTCGTCGTTCATTCGTCAGTCTCTGCAGTGGCCGGGGTGCCCGCCAGCGAGCGCAGGGTGCGCAGCGTGGCCTGCCAGGCGCGGTCGATCAGGCGGCTCTTGCCCTCGCTGACCAGGCGCGCCTGCCCGTGCACCATCAACCGGGCCAGGCTGTCCAGCGAATGCTCGGCCACCTTCTGCCCGCGCGGATTGACGAACAGCGCGTTGTCGGTGATCAGGCTGTACCAGGACAGCCGCTGGCGGCGCATGTCGCCCTGCTGGTTTGTGGTGAATTCGAACCAGGTGCCGAACGGCAGCGTGCGCAGCTGGCGGTAACAGTCTTCCTCGGCAGGGCTGCGCGCCAGCGGCGCCTCGCGCCGGGCTTCGGTGCCTTCGGCCTGCTCCCCCAGCCGGGTGCGCGCACGGATGCGCGCGGTCAGTTCGGTGCGTGAGCTGCTGTCGTCTTCACCGCCCGGGGTGGACAGCCGGCGCGCGATCGCCGCCGCTTCGTCCTGGTGGTAGCCGACCTGCAGCAGTGCCGCTTCGACCTGCTCGCCGAGCTGGGTATCACTCCCGGCGCTGCCGGGTGGTTGGCAGGTGACCTCGGCGATGCGTGCGGTTTCCTGCTCGCGCGCCTGCCATTGCTCGGAGCCTTCGCCGCTGCGCAGCAGGGTCAGGGTCAACACGTCCGACCAGGCCTGCTTCAGCAGCGATTGCACGAACCGCGGCGGCGCGGTCTGCGCGCACAGCTGTTCGATGCTGGCGCCGGCCTGCTGCTTGGCCGATTCCAGCCGTTCCTTGCCGCGCGCCGCTTCCACGTGGCGGCGCTCGGCCAGCTCGGCCTTGTGCGCCAGGGCCCGGAAGTGCTGCTGGATCTCGTCGTTGGCCGCTTCGAAGACCGCCGCATCACCCTCGTAGTCGGTGACCACCTTGTCGACGGCGCGGTCCAGCTTCTGCACCAGCTGCGGGTCGACATCCTCCTCGCCCAGCCAGTTGGCGCCGGCTTCGGCCACCGCGTTGAGCAGCTCGCGGGCCGGGTGCTGGTCGCGCACGAAGAAGGCCGGGTCGGACAGTGCCGCGCGCGCCACCGGTACCTGCAGGCGGGTGAGCAGGTCCACGGCGGCCGCGTCGGGGCGGACCTCGCGGTGGATCTGCCCGTACAGCATGTCCAGCAGGTCGAAGGTGTCGGTGTCCTTGACCGTCAGCGCGGCCTGCGGGCCGTGGTCGGCGCGCATCTGGGCGAGCAGGGCGTTGTGCAGGTCGGCCATGGTGCGGCGCACGCCGGCCGACTGCGCCTGCAGCTTGGCCAATGTAGCGTGCAGGTTGCCGCTGGAGATCGCGACCGGTTCCGGACGCTCACCTGCCCCCGAGACTTCCGCATGGGGCGACGCCCCGGTCGCGGCTTGTGCTCCCTCCACGCCACCGGTGTCAGGGCCGGCGGCGGTACCGGGCTGGCCCGGCGTCACTGGAGTGCCGTGGCCGAGACCCGCCGGGCCCTGGGTATGCCGGGCGGCGTCCAGCAGGTGGTGCAGGGCCGACAACGCCGGGGCGTTCATGTCGACCGGGGCGGCATCCGCTGGCGCTGCAGCGGCCGCGGCCGGCGCCGATGGCGCCATCTGGCCGATCACCTCGCTGGTCATCGCCGCCCAGCTGCCGCTGCTGGCAGAACCGCTCCAGCCGGTGAGCGGGCGTCCGCCCGCCCCGCCGGGTTCGCGCGGGGGCGCCGCGCCGGTCCCGCGCTCGGGGCCGGTGACGATCCGCCGCGTGGTGGCCGAGCGCGCCAGGTACGGGGTGTAGACCAGCCCTGGCAGCACGCCCTCATGGGTCAGCAGCACGTTGGCGCGTTCCAGCAGCTCGCCCAGGCGTTCCAGCAGCTGGCGGTCGAACACGCGGAACAGCGCCAGCTGGGTTTCCAGGCCCAGCGCGAATTCCTCGCCCAGCTCACGGGTGATCCGGCACAGCACGTAGGGCCCGAACGGCAGGTCCTCGGCGTCGAACGCCGGGCCGGCGGCGAGCACGCCGAAACGCTGCCCGAGCAGCTGCAGCGCACTGGCCGAGCGCTGCGCCTCGCGCCGGGTGATGTCGGCCAGCACGATGTCGCGGTCGATATCGGTGTCGGTGACCAGGGTCAGCGTGGTGGCCGCCACCGGCGCGCTGGGGGCCGGCACGTGCCGTACCCGCGGTTCGCGCAGGTTGGCCAGTGACGTGGCCAGCGCGTCCAGGAAGCGCGGCGCGAACTGCGCGTTTACCTCGTGCAGGCGCCGGGCCTGGGCGTAGATGTCGGCCTGGATCTGGCTGTTGCGGGCGCGTTCGGCGTCGCGGAACAGCTCGCGCTCCAGCTCCACGATGGTCAGCTTGAGCGGGGTGCTCAGGGTCTGCACGGCCAGCGCGTGCAGCGCCGCCAGCAGGCGGCGCACGCGCGGCGGCGCATTGACGCCGGCGAACCGGGTCGGATCGGATGACGATGAAGGTGCGGACGCAGACATCCGTTGTAGGTTCCGGCTCCCCTGAGAGCACAGAATCTAACGTTTTCCCGGGGTCCCCGCCAGAAGGGATCTCCCGACATCCTCAGCCCAGGAACAACTCCACCACGTCGTTGGTGAAGCGCCGGCCCAGCTCGGTCGGCTGCACATGGTCGCCCTGCACCGTCATCCAGCCATTGGCAAGGGCGGTCTGCAGCGGCGCGGCGATGCTTGCCCGGTCCAGCCCGGTGCGCGACTCGAAGTCCTTGAACCGGAAGCCCTCGTGCAGCCGCAGCAAGTTGAGCATGTACTCGAACGGCAAGCGGTCGGCGCCGATCACCTCGTCGCCGCCGATCGACGCGGCCGTGCCGGCAGTGTCCATGAACGTCTGCGGGTGCTTGTGCTTCCAGCGACGCAGCACGTGCTGCCCGGCGCCGGAGCTGATCTTGCCGTGGGCGCCGGCACCGATGCCCAGGTAATCGCCGAAGCGCCAGTAGTTCAGGTTGTGCTGGCTCTGCCGCCCGGGGCGCGCGTAGGCGCTCACTTCGTACTGGGCATAGCCGGCCTCGGCCAGCAGGCGCTGGCAGTGTTCCTGCATGTCCCAGGCCGAATCATCGTCGGGAATGCCCTGCGGCGGCCGTGCGAAGAACACGGTGTTCGGCTCCAGGGTGAGCTGGTAGTGCGACAGGTGGGTGGGCTGCAGCGCGAACGCACGTTCCAGGTCGTGCTCGGCCTGGGCCAGGGTCTGCTGCGGCAGCGCGTACATCAGGTCGATGTTGAAGTTGTCGTAGCCGGCATCCTGGGCCAGCTTCACCGCGCGCTCGGCTTCACCGCTGTCATGGATGCGGCCCAGCCGCTGCAGCGCCTCATCGTTGAAGGTCTGGATGCCGAAGCTGATCCGGTTCACCCCGGCCGCGCGGTAACGGTCGAAGCGGCCGTGCTCGGCCGTGCCCGGGTTGGTTTCCAGGGTCACCTCCAGGTTCGGGGCGAAGCGCAGCCGTGCCGAGGCTGCCTGCAGGAAGCGGTCGATCGCCTCCGGCGGGAACAGGCTGGGCGTGCCGCCGCCGAAGAACACGCTGTTCACCACCCGGCCCCAGACCAGCGGCAGATCCTGGTCGAGGTCGCGGATCAGCGCGTCGATGTAGGACTCGAACGGCAGTTCGCCCTTGGCCTGGTGCGAGTTGAAATCGCAATACGGGCACTTGCGCACGCACCACGGCAGGTGCACGTACAGCGACAGCGGCGGCGGCACCAGCGACACCGCGTGGTCGTGGTCGCAGCTTTCGCCCGGAAGGTGGTGGCAATCGGTGTCGGACATCGTGCTCATCGGTAGCGCCGGCCGTTGGCCGGCCCTCGGGAAATCATCAACAGTCGATTCAGATCAACGCCGACAGCTTCTGCTTCAACACCTGAAGCGCCTTGCCGCGGTGGCTCATCGCGTTCTTTACATCCGGTGCCATTTCCGCAGCGGTCTGGCCCAGCACCGTGTCCAGGAACAGCGGGTTGTAGCCGAAGCCGTGGCTGCCGCGCAGTTCGTCCAGGATCTCGCCTTCCCAGCTGCCTTCGCAGATCAGCGGCTGCGGGTCGTTGGCGTGGCGCAGCAGCACGATCACCGCGTAGAAGCGCGCGGTGCGGCGCTCGGCCGGTACATCGCGCATGGCGTCCAGCAGCTTGGCGTTGTTGGCCGCGTCATCGGTCGGGCTGCCGGCATAACGCGCGCTGTACAGACCGGGCGCGCCGTCCAGCGCATCCACGATCAGGCCCGAATCGTCGGCCAGCGCCGGCAGGCCGGTGCTGGTGCAGGCATGGCGGGCCTTGATCAATGCGTTCTCGACGAAGGTCAGGCCGGTTTCCGGCACATCGCTCACGCCCAGCGCGCCCTGCGCGACGATTTCCAGCGGCAGGCCGGCCAGCATGGCCTGCAGTTCCTTCAGCTTGCCGGCGTTGCCGCTGGCCAGTACCAGTTTCATTGCTTGGGCTCCAGCAGGTCCCACGTGTTGCCGTACAGGTCGCGGAACACCGCAACCGTGGCGTAGGGCTCCTCGCGCGGGGCTTCGAGGAATTCCACGCCGCGCGCGGTCATCGCGGCATGGTCGCGGTAAAAATCGTCGGTGTTGAGGAAGAAACCGACCCGGCCACCGGTCTGGTTGCCGACCCGGCTCTGCTGCTCTTCATTGCTGGCGCGGGCCAGCAGCAGCGCCGCCGCGGCGCCGTCGGTAGGACCGACCACCACCCAGCGCTTGCTCCCCTGGTCGATGTCATCGATGAGATGGAAGCCGAGCTTGCCCGTGTACCAGGCGATCGCCTCGTCGTAATCGGCCACCACCAGGGTGACCAGGGCGAGGCACCGGCTCACGGCTGCGCCAGTGCGGCCTGCTGGGCCGCGAACAGGTCGGTGATGCCCTTTTCGGCCAAAGCCAGCAGCGCGTCCAGCTCATCGCGGCGGAACGCGTGGCCTTCGGCGGTGCCCTGGAGCTCGATGAAGCCGCCGCCATCGTTCATCACCACGTTCATGTCGGTGTCGCAGTCGCTGTCTTCGGCGTAGTCCAGGTCCAGCACCGGGGTGCCGCGGTAGATGCCGACCGACACCGCGGCCACGGCGCCGAAGATCGGGTTGCGCTTGATGTCGCCGCGCTTGATCAGGAAGTTCACCGCATCCACCAGCGCCACGTAGGCACCGGTGATGGCGGCGGTGCGGGTGCCGCCATCGGCCTGCAGCACGTCGCAGTCCAGGGTGATGGTGCGTTCGCCCAGTGCGCTCCGATCAATGCAGGCGCGCAGGGTGCGGCCGATCAGGCGCTGGATTTCCAGGGTGCGGCCGCCCTGCTTGCCGCGCGCCGCTTCGCGGTCGTTGCGGGTGTGGGTGGAGCGCGGCAGCATGCCGTATTCGGCCGTGACCCAGCCTTCGCCCTTGCCGCGCAGGAAGCCCGGCACGCGGTTTTCCACGCTGGCGGTGCACAGCACGCGGGTTTCACCGAAGCTGACCAGCACCGAGCCTTCGGCATGGCGGGTGAAGGCGCGTTCGATGCGCACTTCGCGCAACTGGTCGGCCTGGCGGCCGCTGGGACGGGGATCGGACATGGATGGCTTCCGGTAAGACGAGGGATGCGGGACCGCGCCCGGACCGGGGACCGGCAGGCGAGGAGGCTTCAAAGGAACCGCTAGGGTACCATTTGCACTTTGAGAGCACCGGAAACCCGCATGATTCGAAGCATGACCGCCTATGCCGGCGGCGAGCGCGCCACACCCTGGGGCACGCTGGCCTGTGAGCTGCGCTCGGTCAACCACCGGTTCCTGGAGGTGGGCGTGCGCCTGCCCGAGGAGCTGCGTGCGCTTGAACCGCAACTGCGGGAGCGTGTCGCCAACCGCTGCAGCCGCGGCAAGATCGATCTGGTCATGCGCCTGCGCGCGCCGGAGGTCACCGGGGCATTGGTGGTCAACGATGCGCTGCTGGCCCAGCTCGGCGAGCTGGCCAGCCGACTGGCGCCGGGCTTCCCCAGCCTGCAGGTGAGCTTCACCGAACTGCTGCAGGTGCCGGGCGTGATGCAGGGCGAGGCCGTCGATGCCGCCGCGCTGCAGGCCGAGGCGCTGGCCCTGCTCGACGAGAGCCTGGATGGGTTCGTTGCCGCGCGCGAGCGTGAAGGCGACAAGCTGGCCACGGCGATCCAGGAGCGCGTCGATGGCGTGGAGCGCATCGCCGCGGAGGTCACCACCCTGATTCCGCTGATCCGCGATGGCCAGCGCGCCAAGCTGTCGGCCCGGCTGGCCGACCTGCCGCACCCGGTCGATCCCGGCCGCGCCGAGCAGGAACTGGTGCTGTGGCTGCAGAAGCTGGACGTGGACGAGGAGCTGGACCGCCTGCGCAGCCACATCGTGGAGATCCGCCGCGTGCTCACGCAGCGCGAGCCGGTCGGCCGCCGCCTGGACTTCCTGCTGCAGGAGTTCAACCGCGAAGCCAACACGCTGGGCTCCAAGTCGGTGGACAGCCGCACCTCCAATGCCGCCGTCGAGCTGAAGGTGCTGATCGACCAGATCCGCGAACAGGTGCAGAACATCGAATGAGCAGCCAGCCCCTCCAGAGCCCGGAACCTGCCCGCGGCACGCTGTACATCGTGGCCGCCCCGTCCGGGGCCGGTAAAAGCAGCATCGTCAACGCCACCCTGGCGCGCGACCCGCAGATCGCCCTGTCGATCTCGTTCACTTCCCGTGCGATGCGCCCGGGCGAAGTGAACGGCGAGCACTATCACTTTGTCAGTGCGCCCGAATTCGAGCGGATGATCGCCGCCGGCGACTTCTTCGAACACGCCTGGGTGCACGGGGACTGGAAGGGCACCGCCCGCCAGTCGGTCGAGCCGCAGTTGTCGGCCGGCCAGGACGTGCTGCTTGAGATCGACTGGCAGGGCGCCCAGCAGGTCCGCCAGCTGGTCCCCGGCACGGTCACGGTGTTCATCCTGCCGCCGTCGAAGCAGGCCCTGCAGGACCGCATGCGCAAGCGCGGGCAGGACAGCGAGGCGGTGATCGCCCAGCGCCTTGCCGCCGCCCGCGAGGAAATGCTGCATTTCAACGACTTCGACTACGTCATCGTCAACGAAGTGTTCGAGACCGCCGTGGACGAGCTGTGCGCCATCTTCACCGCCAGCCGCCTGCGCCGGGAGGCCCAGAAGGTCCGCCACGCGGGCCTGATCCAGGCCCTGCTGACCCAGGACGCAACCGCAACTGACTGATTCACAAGGGGCGGGTAGCCGGTCGGCTTGATTTTGTCCAGCCCTGGCCGGTACAATCCGTCCCCTTTCCCTCATTCGATGAGCAGCCCCTGCCGGCTGCCGGGAGCCCGCATGGCCCGCATCACCGTAGAAGATTGCCTGGAAGTCGTCGATAACCGTTTCGAGCTGGTCATGATGGCGTCCAAGCGCGCCCGTCAGCTGGCCAACGGTGTCCAGGCCACCCTGGACAACAGCGAAACCGAAGACAAGCCGACCGTGCTGGCGCTGCGCGAAATTGCCGCCCGCAAGATCGACAACGCCCTGATCGACGAAGTCGAGAAGGCCGAGCGCGAGCGTGCCGAGCGTGAAGCACTGGAATGGGCCGCTGCCGAAGTCGTCGCCGACGAAGACATGTCCAAGAACGACGACTGATCCCATCCGATCATCCGTTGTTGCAACAGACAGCCCGCCATGTGCGGGCTGTCTGCTTTTGAGCGGCAGGTCACCCCGTTGGTGGTGACGCGTTTGACGATTGCCCGTACGCAATAGTTTGCCGTTATCCCGTCGCTGGAATAGTCTTCCAGCCATGAACCCAGGCCCCTCTGCCAAGGTCGCCACGTCTCCCGGCGCGGCCGTACCCGACTATGTCCTCCAGCTTGAACGCGCAGCCCATTACCTGCCGCCCGAGCAGTTGCCGCTGCTGCGTCGCGCCTGGGAGGTAGGGGCCTCCGCGCATGCCGGGCAGACCCGCAAATCGGGCGAGCCGTACATCACCCATCCGGTGGCGGTGGCGCAGGTACTGGCCGAGCTGGGCCTGGACGTGGAAGCGCTGATCGCCGCGATCCTGCACGACACCATCGAAGACACCCCGCTGACCCGCGAAGAACTGGCCGCCGAATTCGGCGAAGCCGTGGCCGAGCTGGTCGATGGGGTGACCAAGCTGGACAAGCTGAAGTTCCGCGACCGCCAGGAAGCGGCTGCCGAAAGCTTCCGCAAGATGCTGCTGGCGATGTCGCGCGACCTGCGCGTGATCATGATCAAGCTGGCCGACCGCCTGCACAACATGCGCACGCTGGGCGCGCAGAGCACCGAGGCGCGCGGCCGCATCGCGCGCGAGACCCTGGAGATCTACGCCCCGATCGCGCAGCGGCTGGGCATGAGCCTGGTCAAGAGCGAGCTGCAGAACCTGGGCTTCAAGGCGCTGTACCCGTGGCGCCACGCGATCCTGGAAAAGCACATCCGCAGCCAGCCGGTGGTACGCCGCGAGGCAATGGCACAGGTGGAAGTGCAGCTGTCGCAGCGGCTGGCCAAGGAAGGGCTGGAACACCGCCTGGTCAGCCGGATCAAGACCCCATGGAGCATCTACAACAAGATGCGCGACGAGAACAAATCCTTCGACCAGGTCATGGACGTGTTCGGCTTCCGCCTGGTCGTGCGCAGCGTGCCCAACTGTTACCACGCGCTGGGCTCGGTGCATGCCACCTTCAAGCCGCTGGATGGGCGCTTCCGCGATTTCATCGCCATTCCCAAGGCCAACGGCTACCAGTCGCTGCACACGGTGCTGTTCGGCCCGTACGGCTCGCCGATCGAAGTGCAGATCCGCACCGAGGAAATGGACCTGATCGCCGAGCGCGGCGTGGCCGCGCACTGGACCTACAAGTTCGGTGGCGACACCCCCAACAGCGCGCAGAGCCGTGCGCACGCCTGGATCGTGGAACTGATCGATTCGCAGCGCGCCGCCGGTTCGTCGCTGGAATTCCTCGACAACGTCAAGGTCGACCTGTTCCCGGACGAGGTCTACCTGTTCACGCCCAAGGGCAAGATCCTGGCCCTGCCGCGCAACTCCACCGCGCTGGACTTCGCCTATGCGGTGCACACCGACGTGGGCAACATGGCGGTGGCCTCGCGCGTGGACAAGAAACTGGTGCCGCTGCGCACCAAGCTGGTCAGTGGGCAGACCGTGGAAGTCATCACCGCGCGCTCGGCCACGCCCAAGCCGCAGTGGCTCGAATTCGTGGTCAGCTCCAAGGCGCGCACCGCGATCCGCCACCAGCTCAAGCAGCTCGAGCACGAAGATGCCGTGCAGCTGGGCCACCGCATGCTGGACCGCGCGCTGGAGGCGATGGACAGCTCGCTCGAACGCCTGCCCAAGGGGCGCCTGGATGCGTTCCTTGCCGAACACCGCTACCCGCGCCTGGAGGCCCTGCTGGCCGAAGTGGCGCTGGGCAACTGGATGCCCAACCAGGCTGCGCAGGCACTGATGGCCTATGCCGAACTGCGCGGCGGCGCGCATTCCAAGCACTCGCAGGAAAAGATCCTGATCAACGGCAGCGAACGCGGCGTGGTCAGCTTCGCCAACTGCTGCCAGCCGATTCCCGGCGACGAGATCATGGGCTACCACACCGCCGGCAAGGGCATCGTGGTGCACCGCCTGGACTGCCCGAACCTGGCCGAGCTGCGCAAGTCGCCCGAGCGCTGGGTGCCGATCGGCTGGGACACCACCGTCTCCGGCGATTACGACACTGCGCTGGTGGTGGAAGTGGAGAACGGCACCGGCGTGCTGGCCCAGCTGGCCGCGGCGATCGCGCAGAGCCATTCCAACATCGAGCGTGTGGACTACCTGGACCGCGACTTCAACGCCGCCGTGCTGGCCTTCAACATCCAGGTCCGCGACCGCAACCACTTGGCCGAAGTCATGCGCCGGCTGCGGCGCTTGTCGGTCGTCCAGTCGGTGCGCAGGCAATAGGCAATGATCGAAACCGATACAATGGACCACCATTGTTCGACATAACGAGGCACCCCATGTCCCGCCAGATCATCAACACCGAAAACGCACCGGCCGCCATCGGTCCGTATTCGCAGGCCGTGCGTGCCGGCAACATCGTGTACTTCTCCGGCCAGATTCCGCTGGACCCGGCCACCGGCGACATCGTCGGTGCCGGTGATGTCGAAGCACAGGCCCGCCGCGCCTTCGACAACCTCAAGGCCGTGGCCGAAGCCGCCGGCGGCTCGCTGGACAAGGTGGTCCGCCTGGGCCTGTACCTGACCGACCTGGCCGAATTCGCCAAGGTCAACGCGGTCATGCAGGACTACTTCCAGGCGCCGTTCCCGGCCCGCTCCACCATCGAAGTGTCCGGCCTGCCCAAGGGCGCCAACTTCGAGGTTGATGCGGTGATGGTCATCGACTGACCGCCACGTGGCACGCAGACCGGCGGTCACCCCGGCGCTGGCGCCGTCCGGCGAAGCTTCGCTGGCGGTGCTTGCCGGCGTGGGTCCGGCCGTGGCCGCCAAGCTGGCGGCGCGCGGCCTGTCCTCGCTGCAGGACCTGTGGCTGCACCTGCCGCTGCGGTATGAAGACCGCACCACGCTGACCCGCATCCAGGACCTGCGCAACGGCGTGCCGGCGCAGGTGGAAGTCCGCGTGGTCGCGGTGGACCGCGGCATGCGCTTCCGCCCGACCCTGAAAGTGGCAGTGGAAGACGAAGGGCAGGGCACCCTGGTGCTGCGCTTCTTCCATTTCCGCCAGCAGCAGGTGGCCCAGTTCTCGGTGGGCACCCGCCTGCGCTGCTTCGGCACGCCCAAGCCGGGCCAGCTGGGTCTGGAAATCGTCCACCCGAGCTATCAGGTGCTCGGCCGTACCGATGACCCGGCGCTGGGCGACAGCCTGGACCCGGTCTACCCCACGGTGGAAGGCATCGGCCCGGCCACGCTGCGCCGCCTGATCGGCCAGGCGCTGGACCGCCTGCCCGAAGAATCCAGCCTGGAACTGATGCCGCCGGGCTGGCTCGATGGCCTGGCGCTGCCCTCGCTGCGCAGTGCCTTGCTGACCGTGCACCGCCCGCCACCCGACGCCAACCTGGCCGCGCTCGCTGCAGGGACACATCCCGCACAGCGCCGGCTGGCGCTGGAAGAGCTGCTGGCCCACCACCTGAGTCTGCGCCGCCAACGCATTGCCCTGCAGGCGCACCATGCGCCCCCGCTGGCCGGTCCGGGAAAGCTGGCCAAGGCCCTGGCCAAGCAGCTGCCCTTTGCCCTGACCGCCGCGCAGAAACGCGTGTTCACCCAGATCCGCGAGGACCTGGCCCAGCCGCGCCCGATGCTGCGGCTGGTGCAGGGCGATGTCGGCTCGGGCAAGACCGTGGTGGCCGCGCTGGCGGCCATGCTGGCGGTGGAGCAGGGCAAGCAGGTCGCGCTGGCTGCCCCCACCGAACTGCTGGCCGAACAGCACCTCACCAACCTGCGCGGCTGGCTGGAGCCGCTGGGCGTGCAGGTCGCCTGGCTGGCCGGCAAGGTCACCGGCAAGGCGCGCGCGAAGGTGCTCGAACAGGTCGCCAACGGGCAGGCCCAGGTGGTGGTGGGCACCCATGCGCTGATGCAGGAATCGGTGGTGTTCCACGACCTGGCGCTGGCCATCGTCGACGAGCAGCACCGGTTCGGCGTGCACCAGCGGCTTGCGCTGCGCGACAAGGGCCCGGGCGGGCACAGCGTGCCGCACCAGCTGGTGATGACCGCCACGCCGATTCCGCGCACGCTGGCAATGTCCGAATACGCCGACCTGGACGTGTCGGCGATCGACGAACTACCGCCCGGGCGCACCCCGGTGCAGACCGTGGCATTGAACAATGATCGCCGCCCCGAACTGATCGAGCGCATCGCGCTGGCCTGCCGCGAAGGCCGCCAGGTGTACTGGGTGTGCACCCTGATCGAAGAAAACGACGAGCTGGATGCCACCCCCGCGCAGGCCACGTTCGAATCGCTGCAGGCGTTGCTGCCGGGCGTGCGGGTGGGGCTGGTGCATGGCCGGCTGAAGGCCAGCGAGAAGCTGGCCACCATGGTCGCGTTCAAGGCCGGGCAGATCGACCTGCTGGTGGCCACCACGGTGATCGAAGTCGGCGTGGACGTGCCCAATGCCTCGTTGATGGTGATCGAGAACGCCGAACGCCTTGGCCTGGCCCAGTTGCACCAGCTGCGCGGACGGGTCGGGCGTGGTTCGGCGGTGTCGCGCTGCGTGCTGCTGTACCAGGCGCGGCTGTCGGCGATGGCACGCGAGCGCCTGGAAACCATGCGGCAGACCAACGATGGCTTCGTGATCGCCGAAAAGGACCTGGAACTGCGCGGTCCGGGTGAGCTGCTGGGTACCCGCCAGACCGGCCTGGCCGGCTTCCGCATGGCCGACCTGGCCCGCGACGCGGGCCTGCTGCCGGGCGTGCATGCGCTGGCCGAGCGGTTGATGGTGGAGGCGCCGACGGTGGCCGATAGGGTGGTCGAGCGGTGGATTGGCAACGCGGTGAGATACGCGTCGGCATAGTCGGCATGGTCTGGGCCGGCCAACGGCCGGCGCTACCGATCGAATGATCCCGACGGTCGATTGATCCAGATCCCAATGGGCCCGTAACAATTCGTAGCGCCGGCCGTTGGCCGGCCCAAGTGGCCCCGACCCGCGCCTTGTATTTGTCATCCCGGGGTGCGAAAGTCCCTTGCCGCTTACCAAGACGGCACGCATGACCAAGAAGATTCCGCTGTTGATCGACACCGATCCGGGTGTCGATGACGCCCTGGCCCTGTTGATGGCCTTTGCCGACGAACGCCATGACGTGGTCGGCCTCACCATTGCCGCCGGCAATGTCGGCCTGGACCACACGGTCCGCAATGCGCTGAAACTGTGTGAAGTGGCCGGGCGTGAAGACGTGCCGGTGTTCGCCGGTACCCCCGAACCGCTGGTGCACCCGTCGGTGGATGCGGCCCACGTTCATGGCGCCGACGGCTTCGGCGACGTCAACCTGCCGGCCGCCCAGCGCCAGGCCGAAGCCGAACACGCCGCGCTGGCCATCCTGCGCCTGTCGCATGAGTACGCCGGCGAGCTGTTCCTGGTCGCCCTCGGCCCGCTGACCAACCTGGCCCTGGCGCTCAAGCTCGACCCGACCCTGCCGCAGCGCGTGAAGCGTTTCCTGGTCATGGGCGGGGCGGTCACCTGCCACGGCAACATCACGCCGGCGGCCGAGTTCAACATCGCCTTCGATCCCGAAGCGGCGCACGTGGTGTTCACCGGCTTCCCGCACATCGAAGTGGCCGACTGGGAAGCCACCGTCGCCCACGGCCTGCTGCACAAGGATGTCGAGCAGTGGCTGGCCTTCGACAGCGACAAGGCACGCTTCTACGAGCTGATTTCGCGCCAGACCCGCCTGTGGTCCGAAGACAGCCGCGGCGAGCGCTGGTTCGCCGCCGACGCCCTGGCCATGGCCTGGGCGCTGCAGCCGGAAGGCGCGCTGCGGGTCGAATCGCGCCCGCTGAACATCGAACTGGCCGGGACCCACAGCCGGGGTGCTACCATTGTCGACTGGAACCGCCAGACGGGGCAGCCGGACAACACCCAGCTGCTCCTGGCCTACGACCAGGGCCGCTTTGAGGCCCAGGTCCGGGCTGCGCTCGGCGTCGCCTGAAGCCGCTGCGGCGGCCCTTATACTGCGGATGACGGTCCCTGGCTTGCCCTTGACGGCAGCCGGGGCTATAATGCCGCTCTTGCGTTTTCCTTACCCTTTTTACGGTGTGCCCCATGAAGGACGATATCCATCCGACCTACCGTGACGTCATCTTTCAGGACGTCACCTCCGATTTCAAAATCCTGACCCGCTCGACCATGGCCACCAAGGAAACGGCGACCTGGGAAGACGGCAAGGAATACCCGCTCGTCAAGATCGAAATCTCCTCTGCTTCGCACCCGTTCTACACGGGCAAGCACAAGGTGATCGACACCAGCGGCCGTATCGACAAGTTCCAGAAGCGTTTCGGCAAGCCGGCGGCGCCGTCTGCTGCCTGAGCTGTCGACACTGCTGCATGAAAACAACGGTCGCCTCGGCGGCCGTTGTTTTTTTATGCCTGCGGGAAAGCCTGCTGGCGGATGAACGACGGTTCATAAATTCCCCCGCCGCGCGGAACGCAGTGTCCATTCCAGCCCGCCTGGCGCTTCCCGGTGCTTGTGCGGCAAGGGCGAGCGGGGTGTGCGTCTACGACTTCCGTCCTAGGGCGTGGCAAATGTTGCTGTGCGATAATGACGTGATCCACAGCACAGGCTGTGGACTTACTTTCACGTGCCTGCCCCACGCGCTTGGGTGGGCGCCTTCCCCTTGAGGAGCGCACACAGTGTCCGATCTTGATCAGGTCACGCTGAATGCCGGCGACAAGTCGGTTGTTCTGCCTGTCATCAAACCCACGCTCGGCAACGATTGCGTCGATATTTCGAAGCTGACCAAGGAAACCGGTCTCTTCACCTACGACTCCGGCTTCACCGCCACCGCCAGCTGCAAGTCCGCCATCACCTACATCGACGGTGACAAGGGCGTGCTGCTGTATCGCGGCTACCCCATCGAGCAGCTGTCGGAAAAGTCCAGCTACGTCGAAGTGGCTTACCTGCTGATCAACGGCGAGCGTCCGAGCGCCGAGCAGCTGAAGGCCTTCACCGATGAGCTGGCTGCCGAAGCCAACGTCGATGCCTCGATCAATGCCCTGATCGCCAGCTTCGACAAGGATGCCCACCCGATGGCCATCCTGACCGCTGCCATCGCGCAGCTGTCGGCGAAGTACCATGCCTCGCTGGACCTGTCCGACGCCGAGCAGCGCCGCCAGTCCGCCGTGCGCCTGATCGCCAAGGTGCCGACCCTGTCGGCGCTGATCTACCGCCACGGCAAGGGCCTGCCGGCCAACACGCCGGACACTTCGCTGGATTACGTCAGCCGCTTCCTGAAGCAGACCTTCGAGTCGGCCGATGGCCAGTACGATCTGAACCCGGACGTGGTCAAGGCGCTGGACCTGCTCTTCATCCTGCATGCCGACCACGAGCAGAACGCCTCCACCTCGACGGTGCGCCTGGTCGGTTCGACCGGTGCCAACCCGTATGCGTCGGTCGCCGCTGGCGTCACCGCGCTGTGGGGTCCGGCCCACGGCGGTGCCAACGAAGCCGTACTGAAGATGCTGGAAGAAATCGGTTCGGCGGACAACGTCGAATCGGCCGTGCTCAAGGCCAAGGACAAGACCTCGGGCTTCCGCCTGATGGGCTTCGGCCACCGCGTGTACAAGAACTTCGACCCGCGCGCGAAGGTCATCGGCGAGATGACCGGCAAGGTGCTCAAGCAGCTGGGCGTGCAGGATCCGCTGCTCGACGTTGCCGTGAAGCTGGAACAGGCGGCGCTGCAGGACGACTACTTCGTCGCCCGCAAGCTGTACCCGAACGTCGATTTCTACAGCGGCATCATCTACAAGGCGCTGCAGATCCCGACCGAAATGTTCACCGTCATGTTCGCCCTGGGCCGCACCTCCGGCTGGGTCGCGCACTGGCTCGAACAGCAGGTCGACCCGGAAATGAAGATCGGCCGCCCGCGCCAGGTCTACACCGGCAGCGACGTGCGTGACTACCAGGGCTGATCAGCGCCCGTAGTGCATGAAAAGACGCCTCCGCAAGGGGGCGTTTTTTTTTTGTTGCTGTCGCTTGTGCATTTCCCTGGCCACCGACACGTCGTCGGAGGGTCGGCGGGTACCCGCCGGCCCTGCACGCAGCATCGTGCAAACGACGGCTTTGGCTTTGGCTTTGGCTTTGGCTCTGGCTCTGGCTCTGGCTTCAGCTTTGCGCCTTTCGCTTTCAGCTTCCGGCAACACCACGCCGTGCCGCGGCGAGCATAAAGCAGCAACGCGCCACATGCGCACGCGCACGCGTCGGAATGCTTGCGTTGCTTCCGGTTCGCGCGCGCTGTCGCAGAACGCGCGCGTGCGTGGCGGGTTTCAGAATGGTTGCGTGGGGAGACGTCGCGCACAGAACTAACGTGATCGTGTCGCCGACACTGCACAGCGCAGCGTGGGTGATCGCCTCGAACGAGGCGTTTTTCAATCATGGGAGAGAACCACATGTACCGCACCCTGAAGCAGGCCGCGTTGGGCCTGGCGATCTTTACCGCCGCACTGTCCGCCCACGCCGTTGAAGCGCACATCACCGTCTGGGCGAACGTCGACCCGACCCTGTCGCTGCTCCGGGCCGATGGCAGCGCGCTTCCCGCTGACGTCGAGATGCCGTACCGCGCCGGGCAGGGACTGAGCAGCTGGAGCGAACGCGTGCGCGTGTTCTCCAACGACACCAGCCTGGATGTCGATGTGCGCCTGGCCGAACCGGCCGTGCTGATGCCCAAGGTGACCGCCGCCGGCGCAGTCGACATCCCGCTCTCGGTTACCCTCAACGGCCGCGAGCTTGGCCTGGCCCCGATCGCGTTCACCGCCGACCAGCTGTTCCAGGGCGCCATTCCCGGTGCCTCCATCGAAATGCCGCTGACCGTGGCCCAGGCCGCGCCCGGCCCCATCACCGCCGCCGGCCTCTACGACGGCCCGGTCAGCCTGGTCCTGGTGCAGAAGGCCAGCAGCCTCTAAGCCATTGCGCGGACGCCGGCCCTGCGGGGCCGGCGTTCCTGCGCCCCTGCCATGCGCATTCCTGCTCCCGCCCTTGTCCGGCTGGCGGTGGCGCTCGTCCTGGTGCTGGCCTGCGTGGCCGTCCAGGCGGGCCCGGTGCCGGCCGGTTTCGAAGATCTTGTCAGTGGCCAGCGCGAGCGCGTGGAAGTGCGCGCGTTCGGCCGTTCCGCCGGCCTCTGGCCGGCCTGGGTGACGCTGGAGCACGTCCAGCTGGAACAGCCCGCGCAGGTGTTGGCCGCGCTGGGCATGACCACCTCCGCGCAGCAGGCGCTGCTGCCGGCGCTGTCCCTGCCGCTGCCGCGCAACAGCCACCTGGCCTGCGTCCATGGCCAGCCACAGCCGGGCTGCGGCTGGCGCCCCCCGTCCGAGGATCCGACCCACATGCATGCCATCTTTGACGAAGGCAACGGCGCGCTGCTGCTGTTTCCCGCATTGCGCTGGCTGCCGCGCGCATCGCCCGGTGCCGACGGGCTGCATGCGCCCAGCGAGCACGCCGAAAATGCATTGCTGCACCAGCAGACGCTCGCGCTCAGTGGCAGTGGCAGTCAGTACGCCCTCAACGCGCATGGCAGCGCCACGCTGGGCGTCCTGCGCGCCGGCCATGTCGGCGGCAACTGGAACTACGCGCGCCACGCCTGGCCCGGCCAGCGCGCCCGTACGCACTTCCAGTTCGACGATCTGTACTACCGGCATGACCTGGCCAGGCGCCACTACCTGCAGGTCGGGCGCATGGACCGGCGCAACCTTGCCAGCACCCAGGGCGGACAGTTCGGCTTCGGCATGTTGCCGCTCGACCGCTTCGACGGCGTCCGCGCCGGTACCACCCAGGCCTACGTGGATGCCGGCGCCGATACCGGCGCCGTGCCCCTGACCGTGCTGCTGTCGCGGCAGGCGCGTGTGGATGCCTACGACGGCGAGCGACTGCTGCAGACTTTTTACTTGCCCGCTGGCGTCACCGATCTTGATACCCGCCGGTTTCCACCGGGCAGCTATGACGTGACCCTGCGCATCCACGAAGACGGGCGCCTGCTGCGGACCGAGACACTGCCGTTTGCCCGCACCCAGGACTGGGGCGAACCGGGCGTGCAATGGTTCGTGCAGGGCGGGCGAAGCCGCGCGCGCGATGTCCGCCTGGACGCCGGCAACAGCGTCCTGCAGGCCGGCCTGCGCATGCCACTTGCCCGCCAGCTTGGCCTGAGCCTGGGCGTGGCACGCGTGGCCGAGGCCAGCCATGCCGAACTGCGTACCGGAGTCCGACATCGCCTGGGCAGGCACGACCTGCACGCCGAAGTCGGCGCCCTGGTCGGCAGCGACGGAAGGCGTGGCAGCCAGCAACAGCTCAGTGTGCGCAACACCGTTTCCTGGAACCTGTACCGGCAGCGCCTGCGCGGCAGCCGTTGTCGCGTGGACTGCGCTGATTCCCTCACCGCATCGCTGACCGTTCCGTTGTCCGGCGGCAGTCTTTACCTGGGACACAGCCGCAGGCGCACGCTGGTACCCGGCCGCTGGCCCGGTGGCAGCGCCCGCAGCCTGCAGGCCGCCTACGGTCTTACCCGGCAGTGGCGCAGCGTCAGCATCGGCACCCGTCTGGGCGCATGGCGTCAGACCGGGAGCATCTCCGACCAGGGCCTGCAGCTCTCGGTCACGCTCTCGCGGTTGCAGCACGCCGCAGGCGCCAGCCAGCTGCGCCGCATCGGCGTCGAAGCACGGCGCACGCAGTCCGGTGATGCCGGTCAGCGCCTGCTGCTCGCGCAGTCCTGGCGCCGCGAACAGGACGCGACCGCGCGCGAGGTGGCCACCGAGGTCAGCGTGCAGGACGCCCCCGACGTCGATGCGCTGCTGGCGCTGCGCACCGCCACGCCGCTTGGCCACACCAGTGCCGTGCTGTCGCACCACCGGCAGGCGCATGCCAGTGAGACCGGGTACAGCCTCAGCCATGGATCGGCGCTGGCGCTGTCGCCGCGCGGCCTGTTCTGGGGCGGCGCGCCCGGTGCCGACGCGGGCGTCGCCGTCAGCGTCGATGATGCCGCTGCCAGCGGGTTCGACGGCGCGGCCGCCGAGGTGAAAGCCGGGGCCAGCCGCCGCCAGGTGCTGCGCTCCGGTCAACGCCGCCTGCTGCCGCTGAGCGGCTATCAGCGCCATCAGGTGGAGGTCCAGGATGCGCACGGGCACGCACACGACGCCAGCGTGCGGGTGACCCATCCCGGCCCTGCCCAGCAGCCCTTCCTGTTGCCGGGCAGGCTGATCGCATTGCCGGTGGGCGTGGAAGCCACCTTCACCTATATCGGCAGCGCCGTGGACAAGGCCGGTGCCGCGCTGGCCGGTGCGCGCATCCTCAATGCGGCGGTTCCCCGGCTCGGGGCCGACGGCGGGTTCATCGCCGAATTCCCGCAGCGCGAAGCGGTCCTGTACCTGCTGCAGGCAGGTCGCCTGCTGCACTGCCCGCTGCAGGTGCGCGAGCAGCGCAGCGTGGTGCTGCTGGTAGGGCAGGTGGCGTGCACGCCGCTGGCGCGCGACGCGCTGCCCGCCCGCATCGCCCTCCAGCCGCGTGTGCAGCTGTTGCTGGAGGATGCAGCGCCGATCGCGCAGGAGGGCCAATGGAGCGGACCCTGATGCGCGTCGTCATGCTCGTACCGGCCTTGTGGGTCGCCCAACCCGCGGCGGCGCAGCGCCCCCCGGTCACCACGCCGGCCGCAGGCACCACCGTGACCGCGCTGAGCCACGCCTTCGACCGTGCCGCGCCGCAGCCGCTGCCGTTATGGGCGCCACGCACCGTGCTGGGGTTCGACGAGGTGATGCACGGCCATGGCCGCCTGCATGTCACCTGCACCGATGACCCCGCGCGCGGGCGCTGCCCGCGCAGCGACACCGGCGAAGGACCGACCGGGCGCCAGTCGATCCTGCTGGAATTCCACGAACCGCGCAGCGGCCAGCGCCGCGACATCGGGGTCAGCGGATGGATGGAACGGGTCGAGTGGGAGCGCAGTTGCAGTGATGACTACTGGGACAAATCCGAGTACCCGTTGTGGACATCGGCAACCCGGGAGTGTCACATCGCTCCGGCCGGCACCGCCGCGACGTTGCAGGTGGCGGCAACGGACATCGGCGCGCTGGTGGCCGGGCGCTGGCGGGCCGAGCTGCACCTGGACGTGCGCGGTGGCGTGGGCGGCGCGGTACTCGGCCGGCACGTATTCGTGCTGGAGGTCACGGTGACCGATACCGAGCGGGCGGCCATCCACCTGCCCGAGCACGGCGGCTCGGCCGCGCCGATGGACCTGCAGTTGCAGTTGCGGGCCGTACCGCCGCCGGCCAGCGTCGGCGGCGAGGCCGTGCTGGACATGTGCCTGTACGACGGGCTGGGTTCCCACAGCGGCCAGCTGGTGCTGGTGGCGCGCGATCGCGGCCCAGACGTGCCGGGGCGGCCACGCGATGCATTTTCGGTGTGGCACCACGCGGGCGGCCGCGCGCCGCACGAGCGCATCGATTACCGCCTGCAACTGCTGTATGCGGGCACCACGATCGACCTGCACCGGGAGGCGCACACGGTGCTGACCGGCATCCACAGCGCCCCACTGCGGCCGGTACTGCTGCCCGGCATGGACCAGCCCGTGCACTGCGTGCCGACCCCGCTCAGCTTCATCACGCCCCGGGTGCCAGCGGCCGAAAAGCGCGACGGACGCTACCAGGGCGATCTCACGATTGAAATGCGCCTGCCCACCCGACGCCCCTGACGCCGACCGAGACTTCCATGCGCCTGCATCGCCTTTCCCTGCTGCTGTTGCTGCTTCCCGCCCTGCCGGTGTCGGCCAGCCTGGACGTGCACCCCATGCGTGTCCATGTCGACGCGGGCAGCACCACCAGCATCCGCGTGCAGGCGCAGTCGCCCCGCACCCAGTACGTCAGGGCCACGGTCAAGCGCGTGGTTGCCCCCGCCACCGAAGACGAAAGCGAAGTGGATGAGCCGACCGGCGACGCCGCGGCGATCGCCGTGACGCCGGGCATGTTCGCGCTCGCCGGCGGCGGCAGCCGGCTGGTGCGGGTGATCGCCCTGGCCCCGGTCAAGGAAGAAACCGCGTTCCGGGTGTACTTCGAAGGGGTGCGCGGAGATGACCCGGAGGCGCACCCCGATGCCCTGGAGACGCCCGCTGCCACCCTCGGCGTCAGCCTGGTATGGGGCGTGCTGGTCAACGTCCTGCCTGCCGATGGACGGGTGGCGATGCAGGTTGCCGGGGGCCGCCTGCATAACTACGGCACGCTCCGGCTGGGCATCCGCCGGGTTGAGCACTGCGTTGCGGCCGCCTGCATCACCCACGACATCGAACGCAGCGTCTACCCGGGCGCCACGCTGGCGTTGCCCTTCGAGCCGGTGCCCGGCGCGCGGCTGCGCGTGGATTACCGGCTCAGCCGCGACGGCTACCGCGAACACCAGCAGATCCTGCTGCCTTGAGAGGAAACACCATGCATGTGCTCTACCGATCCTTGTTGTTGATGGTGCCTGGCACCGCGTTTGCGACCGCGTTGCCGCCGCCGGGCGAGGCGGATCCGGCACCTCGCGAAGACAGCACGTCCGAGGCGACGCACAGCGTGGCCTTCGCCAGCGGGCTCGGCGTCGGCGTGGGCGTGGCCGGCGTGTTCGGCCGCGACCAGGTCCGCGACCGCCTGGTGTACTGCGAAGCGCCCGCGGTGCCGCCGGCGGAGGTTCCGGTCGCACCGCCGGGGTGGGCCGATGCGCTGTGGCAGGTCAATCACAACCATGAGCGGATCGCGCGCAACCGGCTGGACATCGACCTGCTGCGCGACGGCGTGCAAGGCGTCAGCGCCGACCTCAGCGATGTGGTGCGTTTCGACAAGGACGCCATCGTGCACCTGCGCGGCTCGCGCCTGGTGGCGCTGGGCGCCGGTGAGGTCAGCGCCAGCAGCGCACACGCGGTCAACGGCGCGCAGCTGTTTGCCGCCGAAGCGCGGGTGGCTGCACTGGAATATGTACAACGCTATTTCAAGGTCGGATCGGACGAACTGAGCCTGCCCGCGCATGCCGGGTTCCTGGCCACCGCGATGGGCGCCGATGCCCGCGCCGTTGCCAGCGGCTCCACCGCGTACGGCAGCTACGCCACGGCATTGGGCAACAACTCGGTGGCGCTGGGCCGTGCAGCGATCGTCCTGGAAGGGGCCGCAGATGGTTTCGCGCTCGGCACGCGTTCGCGCGTGTTGGCCGAGAACGGCATGGCGCTCGGCGGCTCCACCCAGGTGTGGGCCGACGCCCATGACAGCGTGGCGTTGGGCTTTGGCTCGATCGTGCAGCGCCCCTGGGAGGTCTCGGTGGGCGGGCAGGGCCTGCGCCGACGCATCACCAACGTCCTGCCGGGCATCGCCGCCGATGACGTGGTGTCTCTGCGGCAGCTGTCGGACATGGCCAGCGTGCTCGGCACCAGCATCAACGCCGAAGGCGGCGTGCGCGGCATGCGTTTCGCGGTGCAGGGCAAGTGGCACGGCACCGTGGCCGGGGCGCTGGATGCGCTGGATTACGCGGTAAGCGCGGCACACCGGGCGCTGGACGACATGGGCGAGCAGGTCGGCGCGCTCGCGGCGCAGGACGGAGCCCGTCCGCCCTCCAGCGTGGCCGACGCCGCCGAGTCGATCACGGCGTCGGCGGACACGACCCACGCCGCAGGCCCGCAGGCCGCTGCCACCGGGACCGCCGTCGCGGCCGACGCGCGTGCGGTCGAGCCGGCCGCTGCGACACCGCCGCCGGCAGCGCAACTGTCGCCGGTCGACACCCGCGCCGTGGACGACGCGGTGCAGCGCGCCAACGCGTACACCGACCAGGCCCTGGCCGGCATCGACCGCCGCTTCGACCGCCTCGACCAGCGCATGAACCGCATGGCGGCGATGAGCAGTGCGCAGGCCGCCATGGCCATGAACACTGCGGGCCTGCCCACCTGGAACCGGCTGGGCGCGGGCGTCGGCCATGCCGACGGCGAATCGGCCCTGGCGGTGGGTTACCAGCGCGTACTGGACCGTCGCGCCACCACCAGCGTCAGTCTCAGTGGCGCCTTCAGCCAGGGCGGCGAAAGCAGCGTGGCGATGGGCGTGGGCATCGGCTGGTAGACCCTGCGCGGCGCGTGCTCAGGGGCCGTCCAGATAGCCCCTGATCTCGTCCTCGGCCAGCAGGCTGCGCAGCTGCGCGGCCGAGGCCCGCCGCATCGGCTTCTCGTCGATGCTCGACAGCGGCGGCTGGCGCAGCGCGTCGTAGGGCAGCACCGCCACGTCGAAGGTCAGCCCTTCGGCGGAGAACACCCACACCGGCACGTCCATCGTGCGTTCGCGGTCCAGGCGCAGGCGGCGCATTCGCGACTCGGCCGGGATGCGGTGTTCTTCCAGGAACCGCTGCACGGCATCGGCGTCGTCGCTGTGCAGCTGCAGCTGCACTGGGCTGTTGGCGTCGGCGGTGCCGTCCAGCACCGGTCCGCACAGGCGTGGTGCGAAGCCGTGCAGGAATTCCAGCGCACGCAGGCCGGCTTCGCGGCGTTGTCGCAGCTGCGTGCCATGCCCGGGGCCGGCGAACAGGCGCTGGTACTCGCGCAGGGCGTCTTCGATCTCGGTATTGCGCGGCAGCGAGGCATCGTCGTGGATGCCCAGTCGCCCCGCAGCTTTCAGCTTGGCCTGGTGGTAATCGCGGATTCCGCCTTCGGCCATCAACCGCGCCGCCTCGTGGGCAAGCCGGTGGCGGCGTTCGCGGGTCTGGCTCTCGGCATGCTGACGGGCCCGATGCATGAGCGGCTCCCCCTGTTACGACCTGCCACCGAATGTACACCGATCATGTGACATCGATGTGGTGCCGGCCATCGGCCGGCACCCTTGTCCCATCAAAAAATATCGAACGCCGCGTCGTCGGCCTGCGGGGTCTGGGTATTGAAGTCGTACTCGGCCAGCTTCTCCATGTCCTCGACCTTGACCCACTCGGTAGCGCCGTTGAGCGTCGCCTGGACCATCCCGGTCGGCGGCTCGTTCTGCGCGATCGGCGTGTCCTTCAGCGCCACCCGCATGTAGTCGATCCAGATCGGCAGCGCGGCGCGGCCGCCGTACTCGCGGTAGCCCAGCGAACGGAAATCGTCGCGGCCCACCCATACGGTGGTGGCGTACGGGCCGCCGAAGCCGGAGAACCACGCATCGCGATGGTCATTGGTGGAGCCGGTCTTGCCGCCCACGTCCTCGCGACCGAGCACCTTGGCGGCCGTGCCGGTGCCGCGCTGGACCACGTCGCGCATCATCGAGACCAGCTGGTAGGCGGTGCGCGCATCGATCGCTCGCGGCGCGGTGCGCGCATTCGGGTCTACCGGCGCGGCCGGCTCCGCCGCCTGCTGCGGCTTGGCCGGGCCGGCCGGCGCAGGTGCGGCAGCGGCACCGAAGTTGAAACCGTCCACTACCTGGCTCACCGGCGCCCCGCCACTGGTGCCCACGCATTCGCGGCAGGCCCGGGCCGGGTTTTCCTTGAACACCAGGTTGCCGTCGCGGTCGCTGACCTGGTCGATCAGCCAGGTGTCCACGCGCGAGCCGCCGTTGGCGAACACGGCATAGCCGCGCGCCACCGACAGCGGGGTCAGCGAAGCGGTACCCAGCGACATCGACAGGTTCGGCGGCAGCTCGGCTTCGGCAAAGCCGAATTCGCTGATGTACTTGCGCGCGTACTCCACGCCCATGCCATCAAGCAGGCGCACCGACACCAGGTTGCGCGACTGCACCAGCGCTTCGCGCAGGCGCATCGGGCCACGGAAGCCTCCGCCGTCGTTCTGTGGCTGCCAGGTCTTGCCGCGGCGGTCGCGGAACACCACCGGCGCATCGAGCACGATCGAGGCCGGGTTGAAGCCCTTGTCGAACGCCGCGGCGTAGATGAACGGCTTGAAGCTCGAACCCGGCTGGCGACGCGCCTGGGTGGCGCGGTTGAACTTGTTGCCGGAGAAGCTGAAACCGCCCACCAGGGCCTTCAGCGCACCGGTTTGAGCATCCAGCGAGACCAGCGCGGACTGGCCGCGCGGGATCTGGTCCAGCAACCACTCGCCTTCCTTCTCGCCGGCGCGCACGCGGACGATGTCACCGCGCTGCACCAGCTTGGCCGGACTCTTGCCGGTCCACTTGGCTGCCGAGGCGGGCAGCACCAGCTCGGTGCGGTTGGCCAGCACCACCGTGGCGCTGCCATCGGCGCCGGTGCCGGCCACGATGGCCGGCAACAGCCCGGACTGGCCACTGATACCGCGCAGGTGCGCGGCCAGGGCGGCGGCATCATCGCCCGCGCCCAGCGCCACCTGCTGCTCCACCCCGTGCCAGCCGTGGCGGTGGTCGTAGGCCAGCAGGCCGTCGCGCACGGCCAGGTTGGCGGCGGTCTGCATCTCGGCGTTGATCGTGGTGGTGACGTGGTAGCCCTTGTTGAGCACGTCGCCGCCGAAGCGGGCGATCATCTCCTGGCGGACCAGTTCGGCCACGTAGGGGGCCTCGACCTGCAGCGGGGGCTCATGCGCGCTGGCGTGCATCGGCACGGCCTTGGCTGCGTCGGCCTCGGCCTGGCTGATGAAGCCCAGGTTGGCCATGCGCTGCAGCACGTAATAGTCGCGGCGTTCGCGGGCGCGCTCGGGGTTGCTGATCGGGTTGCCGCTGGAGGGGAACTTGGGGATGCCGGCCAGCGAGGCCATCTCGTCCAGGCTCAGCTCGCCCAGCTTCTTGCCGTAGTAGAACTCGGCCGCCGCGGCCACGCCGTAGGCGCGGTTGCCGAAGAAGCTCTTGTTGAGATACAGCTCGAAGATCTCGTCCTTGCTCAGTTCCTGCTCGATCTTGCGCGCCAGCAGGATCTCGGCCAGCTTGCGGGTGTAGCTGTACTCGGAGCTGAGGAAGAACTGGCGGGCCACCTGCTGGGTGATGGTCGACCCACCCGGGACCCGCTTGTCGTTGGTGGTGGCCAGCAGCCAGACCGCGCGGCCGATGCCCTTGTAGTCCACGCCCCCGTGTTCATAGAAGCGGGCGTCCTCGGTGGCCAGGAAGGCCTGCTTCAGGCGCTCGGGGACCTCCTTCATGGTGATCGGGGTGCGCCGGGACTCACCGAACACCGCCATGAGCTTGCCATCGGCCGCATAGACGTACATGGGCTCCTGCATCTCGATGTCGCGCAGGGTCTGGACGTCGGGAAGACGGGAGGAAATGGCGTAGTACAGGCCCCCGGCGACCGCGGCGCCGATCAGTGCCAGGACCAGGAAGGCGACCAGCAACCAGCGCAGCCAGCGGCGAAGGCGAGTCATCAGTGTCAGATTCCGATTGCGAATTTCGTGGCCGCAGAGTATAGATTACGCAAGGGAACGGCTGGGGTTGTTCCCGGGGAGAGCATTTCGGTCACCGTCAGGGGACGGGTGAAACGTGTCGTAAGTACACGTTTTGCACGTTGATGGTTGCGAATTGCAAAAAAAACGTTATTAATGCGCGGGCGCAAGTTTTGCGTCCAAGTGCCCGTCGGCAGGGGAGAAACCGTGGGGCTTATCCCAAAAAGCCAGTCGCCGCTTATTGGCGTCGACATCAGCTCGACTGCAGTAAAGCTCTTGCAGCTTTCCCGCAGTGGCAATCGTTTCCGCGTGGAACATTACGCTGTGGAACCACTACCGCCGAATGCGGTGGTGGAAAAGAACATCGTGGAAGTGGAGGCCGTGGGTGAGGCCATCCGCCGCGCGGTGAACCGTTCAGGCACCAAGGCCCGGCATGCCGCCGCCGCCGTGGCCGGCTCTGCGGTCATCACCAAGCTCATCCCGATGCCCGCTGACCTGGACGAGAACGACATGGAAGCCCAGGTCGAGCTCGAAGCGGTCAACTACATCCCGTACCCGATCGAGGAAGTGAACCTCGATTTCGAGGTGCTGGGGGCGATTCCCAACAACCCGGAAATGGTCCAGGTGCTGTTGGCGGCGTCGCGGTCGGAGAACGTGGAGCTGCGCCAATCGGCGCTGGAGCTCGGTGGCCTGACCGCCCGGGTGATGGACGTGGAGGCCTTCGCGGTCGAAAACGCCTTCGCGCTGGTGGCCAGTGAACTGCCGATCGCCAGCGATGGCGTGGTCGCGCTGGTCGACATCGGTGCCACCATGACCACCCTGAACGTGCTTCGTGGCGGGCGCAGCCTGTACAGCCGCGAACAGGTGTTCGGTGGCAAGCAGCTGACCGACGAGGTCATGCGCCGCTATGGCCTGACCTACGAGGAAGCGGGCCTGGCCAAGCGCCAGGGTGGGTTGCCGGAAAGCTACGAGATGGAAGTGCTCGAGCCGTTCAAGGAAGCCACGGTCCAGCAGATCAGCCGCCTGCTGCAGTTCTTCTATGCAGGAAGTGAGTTCAACCGGGTCGACCACATCGTGCTGGCCGGCGGTTGCGCGGCGCTGGCCGGTCTGCCGGAGATGGTGGAGGAACAGCTGGGCGTGGCCACCGTGGTGGCCAATCCGCTGGCGCAGATGACGCTGGGTCCGAAGGTGCAGGCGCATGCCCTGGCCCAGGACGCCCCGGCGCTGATGATTGCCACCGGTCTGGCGCTGAGGAGCTTCGACTGATGGCAAGAATCAATCTATTGCCCTGGCGCGCCGAGCGGCGCAAGCAACGCCAGCGCGAGTTCATGACCATGCTCGGCTTTGCGGCTATCGCAGGCGTGGTGCTGTCGGCGCTGATCTGGTTCTACTACGACCGCCAGCTCAGTGGCCAGGAGGACCGCAACGCGTTCCTCACGGCCGAGATCGCACGGGTCAAGGAGCAGAACAAGGAAATCGACCGCCTGGATCGCCAGAAGGACCGCCTGCTGGCGCGAAAGAAGGTGATCGAACAGCTGCAGGCCAAGCGCTCGCAGATGGTGCACCTGTTCGACGCGCTGGTCCGGACCATCCCTGACGGGCTGGTGCTGACCGCGCTGAAGCAGGAAGGCGACATCCTGACGCTGGAAGGGCGCACCCAGTCCAACGCCCGGGTCAGCGCCTACATGCGCAACCTGGAAAGCTCGGGCTGGATGACCAAGCCGGAACTGTCGGTGATCGAAGCCAGGAAGCCGGAAGAAGAGAAGGACAAGCCGATCGGCCCTGTCTCGGACATTTCCGCGCTGCCGTACGTGTTCGTGGTCAAGGTGACGCTGCCCGCGCAGAGCGAAGCGGTCGACGGCATCGCGCCGGATGGCACCGTGGAGGCACCGGGCACCGATCCGAATGCCGCGCCCGCCGCTGCCCCCGCCGTGGCCCCGCTTGCGCCGGCGCCGGCAGGAACTGGCGCACCGGCACCTGCGCCGGGCACTGCTCCGGCACCGGCCGCTGACCCGGCTGCGCCGGCGCCTTCGGGCAGCCGTATCGTTCCCGCCCCGGCAACGCAACCGGCGGCGTCCAGCACGCCGCAGAAGGGGGCCGCATGAGCCAGAAGAAAGTCAACCTGAAGGATCTGGACTTCAACAACATCGGCAGCTGGCCGCAGCAGGCGAAGATCGTCTTCTGCGCCCTGTTGACCGTGCTGATCGTCGTGCTTTCGTGGTTCCTGCTGATCAGTGGCAAGAGCGACGAACTGGCATCGCTGGAGCAGACCGAAGTCTCGCTGCGCGCCGATTTCGAGAAAGAGCAGGGCCGCGCGGTCAACCTGGAGCCGCTCAAGCAGCAGCTGGCCCAGATGGAGCAGGTGCTGCAGCAGATGCTGCGCCAGCTGCCCAGCAAGACCGAAATGCCGGACCTGATCATCGACATCTCGCAGACCGCGCTGTCCAGCGGCCTGGTCAACGAGCTGTTCCAGCCCGGTGAGGAAGTGCCCAAGGAGTTCTACGCCGAAAAGCCGATCGCCCTGCGCATGGTGGGCAGCTACCACCAGTTCGGTGCGTTCGTCAGCGGCGTGGCTTCGCTGCCGCGCGTGGTCATCCTGACCATGCACGACATCAACCTCAAGCCCAAGGACCCCAAGACCGGCATCACCGCGCGCAGCGGCGCGCTGGAACTGTCGGGCACGGTCAAGACCTACCGTTACCTGGACGACGTGGAAATGGAAGCGCAGGAGAAAGCGGCCGCACAGGCAGCAGGCCCGAACGGAGGCAAGCCATGAACCTGGCCAGCACCGCACGGGTATGTGGCCTGCTGATGCTGGTCCTGTTGGCGGGCTGCGCACGCAGCATCTCCAGCACGCCCGGTGACGCGCCCAACCTGGAAAAGTGGGTCGCCGACGTGCGCGCCCGCCCGGCACCGCCGCTCGAACCGCTGCCTGTCATGCAGCAGTTCGAGACCTTCGAGTACTCCGCGCAGGGGATGCGTGATCCGTTCACCGACGCCTGGGCCAACCCCCAGGCCGGCGGCTCGGGCCTGCGCCCGGATCCGAACCGCCGCAAGGAGCCGCTGGAAGCCTTCCCGCTGGACTCCCTGGACATGGTCGGGTCGATCGGCAAGGGCAGCGCACTGGTCGCGCTGGTGATGGCGCCGGACAAGGTCACCTATCGGGTGCGTCCGGCCGTCTACATGGGGCAGAGCGACGGCCGCGTGACCGGGGTCTTCGAAGACCGGATCGAACTGATTGAACTGGTGCCGGATGGCGCGGGCGGCTGGCTGGAACGGCCTGCATCGCTTGCGCTTGAAGATCAATGAATGATTATGGGGATAGCACGATGACCTTTTCCAACGCCATGCTGCAGCGTCCCGACCGGCGCCCGAAGCTGATCCACCTGTGCGCGCTGGGAGTCGCGCTCATGGTGGCCAATGGCACCCTGATGGCGGCCACGCCGGCCGCTGCAGCCACGACCCAGGGGGTCGGCCCCGCGCCGGCCGCCGCACCGGCCTCGCTGGCGGTGTCAAAGATCGATTTCAAGCGCGGTGAAGACGGCAGCGGCCGGCTGATCCTGCAGTTCGATGGAAAGGGCGCCAATCCGGACCTGCGCAGCCAGGGCAACAGCGTCGTGATCGACGTGGGCAACGCGACCCTGCCGGCGAACCTGCAGAAGTCGATCAACGTGGTCGACTTCGCCACGCCGGTGCAGCGCATCGATCCCAAGCCGTATGGCGGTGGCACCCAGCTGGTGCTGGACACCAACACGGCCTTCGAGTCGCTGGCCTACCAGACCGGCAACGAGTACGTGGTCGAGATCAGCGCCCGCAAGAGCGCCCCGGCCACCGGTGCGATCAACGCCACCACGGTGACCCAGGCGGCCACCGCGGTCGCGCAGCGTGGCTACAGCGGCAAGCCGGTGACCTTCAACTTCCAGGACGTGCCGGTGCGCACCGTGCTGCAGTTGATCGCCGAGGAGTCGAACCTGAACATCGTGGCCTCCGACACCGTCGAAGGCAACGTCACCCTGCGCCTGGTCAACGTGCCGTGGGACCAGGCACTGGACATCGTGCTGCGGGCCAAGGGCCTGGACAAGCGTCGTGACGGTGGCGTGGTGTGGGTGGCCCCGCAGCCGGAGCTGGCCAAGTTCGAGCAGGAGAAGGAAGACGCCCGCATTGCGATCGAGAACCGCCAGGACCTGATCACCGATTACGTCCAGATCAACTACCACAACGCCGCGCAGATCTTCAAAGCGCTGACCGAGGCCAAGGGTATCGGCGGCAGCGGTGGTGGTGGTGGCAGCGGTGGCGGTTCCGGCGGCAGCTCGCAGGAAGACAGCGGGTTCCTGTCCTCGCGTGGCCGCCTGGTCGCCGACGAGCGCACCAATACCTTGATGATCAGCGACATCCCGAAGAAGGTCGCGCGCATGCGCGAGCTGATCAACGTGATCGACCGCCCGGTCGACCAGGTGCTGATCGAGAGCCGCATCGTGATCGCCACCGACACCTTCGCGCGTGAACTGGGTGCCAAGTTCGGCATCACCGGCAGCCGCGACAACGTGTACTTCAGTGGCAACACCAGCACCAACCACGAAAACGTCACCAGCGACGGCGAGAACGCGACCGAGTACCAGGAAGCGCTCAACGAGTGGGCTGCCGGTGGCGGTACCGGTCCGATCCCGGTTCGTCCGCCCCGTACCATCAACACCGGTGGCCTGAACTGGAACCTGCCGGTGGCCGCGGCCAGCAACCCGGGTTCGCTGGCACTGTCGATCCTCAACGCCGGCTACCTGCTGGACGTGGAGCTGTCGGCGATGCAGCAGGAATCGCGCGGTGAAGTGATCTCGAACCCGCGCGTGGTCACCACCAACCAGCGCGAAGCGGTGATCAAGCAGGGTAAGGAAATCGGTTATGTCACCATCACCGGCGGCACTGCCGGCCAGGCGGCCACGCCCAACGTGCAGTTCAAGGAAGTGCTGCTCGAACTGAAGGTCACCCCGACCATCACCAACGACAACCGCGTGTTCCTGAACATGGCGGTCAAGAAGGATGAAGTCGAAAGCTACATCGTGCTGGAAGGCTACGGCCAGGTTCCCTCGATCAACCGCCGCGAAGTCAACACCGCCGTGCTGGTCGATGATGGCCAGACCGTGGTGATCGGCGGCGTGTACGAGTTCACCGACCGCAACAGCGTCAACAAGGTGCCGTTCCTGGGCGACGTGCCCTTCCTGGGCAACCTGTTCAAGAAGCGCAGCCGCAACAAGGACAAGGCCGAACTGCTGGTCTTCGTCACCCCGAAGGTGCTGCGCGTGGCCAAGACCAACTGAGCCGCTGATCCAGCACACGGTTGGTAAGCAAGGATCCGGTGCCCGCGAGGGCGCCGGATCTTTTTTTGGCTCTTCGTCCATAGGGAGTGGTTCAGGGCAGGGCAAGGCCGCCGCGCTATCCTGCCCCATGGCCCAGGTACACTGCTCCGGTTGCACCGCGCAATGCTGCCGGCTTACTGCCGTGCTGGCGCCGTCGGAGTGCGTCCCCTCGAACCTGACCACCGAGATTGCCGATGGCGTGCTGGCCATGGCCAAAAGCGCGGACGGCTGGTGCGTGGCGCTCGACCGGGAATCCATGTCCTGCGGCATCTATGCCGAACGGCCCATGGTCTGCAGGCGCTTTGAAATGGCCGGCCCCTATTGCAGCGCCATCTTCGACGGTGCAGGACGGGCGTAGCCGCGTTCAGGCAATCTTGATCCCGCTGCGCGGCCAGCCCTGCCATCATGTGCGCGGAACCTTACGCCTGTTGCGTGGGTCAGATGGACGCCATGAACCTGCCACCCCCCATGCCCGCAATCGACCCCACGCCCTTCGTTGACACCCCCGAACACGACCGCCTGCATGCCGGCTTCCGTGCATTGCGCGACTCGCTCGCGGCCGAGATCGTCGGCCAGGACGCGCTGGTCGAGCGCCTGCTGACCGCACTGCTGGCCGATGGCCACCTGCTGGTGGAAGGCGCCCCCGGGCTGGCCAAGACCACCGCCATCCGTGCACTGGCTGCCCGCCTGGAGGCCGACTTCTCGCGGGTGCAGTTCACCCCGGACTTGCTGCCCGCCGACCTGACCGGCACCGAGATCTGGCGGACGCAGGAAGGCCGCTTCGAATTCGTGCCCGGCCCGATCTTCCACCCCATCCTGCTGGCCGACGAGATCAACCGGGCCCCGGCCAAGGTGCAGTCGGCGCTGCTGGAGGCCATGGGCGAGCGCCAGGTCACCGTGGGCCGGCATACCTATGCGCTGCCGGCGTTGTTCCTGGTGATGGCCACCCAGAACCCGATCGAGCAGGAGGGCACCTTCCCGTTGCCCGAAGCCCAGCTGGACCGGTTCCTGATGCATGTGCGGATCGGCTATCCCGATTCCAACGCCGAAGCCGAGATCCTGCGCCTGGCCCGTGAGCGCGCGCGTGATGCGCTCGGCACCGCGCCGGCGGCCCCGGCGCGCATGCCGCTGGACGACGTGTTCGCCGCCCGTCGCGCGGTGCTGTCGCTGCACATGGCACCCGCCTTGGAGCGTTACCTGATTGAACTGGTGCTGGCCACCCGCGACCCGGGTCGCTATGACCCGGCACTGGCAAAGCGCATCGCCTGGGGCGCCAGCCCGCGCGGTTCGATCGCGCTGGAGCGCTGCGCGCGCGCTCGCGCCTGGCTGGCCGGCCGCGACTTCGTGACCCCCGAGGACGTGCGCAGCGTTGCTCCTGACGTGCTGCGCCACCGCGTGCTGCCCAGCTATGAAGCCACCGCCGAAGGCTGGGATGGCGAGCGGCTGGTGGCCGAGCTGCTGGCCCGCATCCCGGTGCCTTGAGATCCGCATGACTGCCCCGGATGACACTGCTGCCGATGCGCTGGCGGGCAACGGCGTGCAGCCGACCCTGGCCGAACTGGTTGCCTTGCGTCGCAGCGCGCACCGGCTGGCACCGGCGCGACGCGGGCGGCTGGCGCATGCGGGGCAGGCACCCTCGCCGATGCGCGGGCGCGGCATGGAGTACGCGGAATCGCGCGAGTACGTCGCCGGCGATGACGCGCGGCACATCGACTGGCGGGTGACGGCCCGCACCGGGCGTGCGCATACCAAGCTGTTCCAGGCTGAACGCGAACGCCAGACATTGCTGGTGGCCGATACCGACCCGGTGCTGTACTTCGGCACCCGGGTGCGCTTCAAGTCGGTACAGGCCGCGCGGGTCGGTGCCGTGGCGGCGTGGCTGGCACAACGCCAGGGCGACCGCCTGTCCGCACTGCGCGGCAGCCGCAGCGAAGCACCGATCCCACCGGCCGGCGGTACGCGGGGCGTGCTCCGCGTACTCGATGCACTGACCCGCTGGTACGCCGCGCCCCCGCCCGACGACGCCGGCCTCGACCACGCACTGCAGCAGGCCGCGCGCGTGCTGCGCCCCGGCGCGCGCGTGGTGGTGCTGGCCGATCCGGCCCGCGCGGCGGCCATCGACGTTCCACGCTGGACCGCGCTGGCCATGCACCATGAAGTGCAGCTGATGCTGCTGGCCGATCCGCTGGAGCTGGCGCCGCCGGATGGCGTGCTGCCGTTCCTGTCGCAGGGCCGGCAGGTGGTGCTGGACCTGCACGATCGTGCCGTGCGCGAACACTGGCATGCCCGCTTCGTCGAACCGCTGGAAGCGCTGCAGCGCAGCCTCGGCGCCCGCCGCATCCAGGTGCACGTGGTCAGTACCGACGATGCCAGCGACTGCTGGTTGGGCCCGCTGCCGTCGGCGGTGGTTGCATGAGCGCGGCCACCTCGCTGCCGCTGCGCGATGTGCACCTGCCGCCCATCCCGTCCTGGTGGCCGCTGCCGTTGGGCTGGTGGCTGGTGCTGGCGGCGCTGGCGCTGGTCATGCTGTTGGCCTGGGCGTGGCGCGCGCATCGACGGCGCCAGCAGCGGCGCTGGCTGCGGCTCTTCGACACGACGGTCGATGCGGCGCAGCATGGCACTGCCCAGGTAGCCGCAATGGCTGAACTGCTGCGCCGCGCCGCGCGCCGCCGCCAACCGGGCGCGGAACTGCTGCAGGGCCAGGCCTGGCTGGAATTCCTGGATGCCCCCGGCAGCCGCGCCTTCTCCGACGGCGATGGACGCCTGCTGCTGGACGGGGGCTACCGTCGCAGCCTCGACGCTGCCGACGTGCAGCGCGTGCGCGACCTCGCGCGCGCACGCTTCCTTGAGCTGATCAGCAGGCGCGGCCGATGATCCCGGGCCTGTCTTCCGTGCTGCCGTGGCTGGATGCCCTGGCCTGGCCGTGGGCGTTGTTGGCATTGCCGCTGCCGTGGCTGATGCGCTGGTGGCCACGCCGCAACGCAGCGGCGCCCGCGCTGCGCGTGCCGTATGCCGCCGGTGCGCTGGCCGAACTCGGCCAGGCCAGTGGCGTGGCCGGCTGGCGGATCGGGCGGCTGCTGCTGTGGCTGGCCTGGGCCTGCCTGTGCGTGGCCATGGCCCGGCCGCAGCAACTCGGTGAACCGGTCACCCCGCCGCAGCAGGGCCGGCAGATGATGCTCGCCGTGGACGTCTCCGGCAGCATGAGCGAACCGGACATGATGCTGGGCAACCAGGTCGTGCAGCGTCTGTCCGCGGCAAAAGCGGTGCTGGCCGATTTCCTCGACCGCCGTGCCGGCGACCGGGTCGGGCTGCTGATCTTCGGCGAACGTGCCTACACGCTGACTCCCATCACCGCCGACCTCACCACCGTGCGCAACCAGCTGACGGACAGCGAAGTCGGCCTGGCCGGCCGCGACACCGCCATCGGCGATGCCATCGCACTGGCGGTCAAGCGCCTGCGCGAACAGCCCGAAGGCCAACGCGTGCTGATCCTGCTGACCGACGGCGTCAGCAACGCTGGCGTGCTGCAGCCGTTGCGCGCGGCCGAACTGGCCAAGGCCGAAGGCGTGCGCGTGTATCCGGTGGCCTTCGGCGGCGACGGTGGCATGAGCCTGTTCGGCGTGCAGATTGCCGCCGGCGACGACCCGGTGGACGAGGCCACGCTGCGCCGCATCGCCGAATTGACCGGCGGCCGTGCGTTCCGCGCGCGCAACACCGACGAACTGGCGGGCATCTATGCCGAGCTGGACCGGCTGGAGCCGATCACCGCCGCAGGCGCGGCGGTGCGTCCCTATATCGAACGTTATGCGTGGCCGCTGGCGCTGGCCATGCTGCTGGGTGGGCTGGGCTGGCTGCTGCCGAGGCGCTGGGCATGAATACCCTCTTGAACCACGTGCATCTGGCGCGCCCGGAACTGCTCTGGGCGCTGGCCGCACTGCCGCTGATCGCGCTGCTCTGGACCTGGCGCCGCCGGCGCAGCAGCGTCTGGCGGCAGAACGTGGATGCGCACCTGCTGCCGCACCTGCTGGTGGCCGGCGGGCGCCGCGCCTGGAGCGGGCTGGCGCTGCTGTTGCTGGGCTGGACACTGGCCGTGGTGGCCCTGGCCGGACCGGGTTGGCGACAACTGCCGCAGCCGCTGTGGCAGGCACCGGCGCCGCTGGTGGTGGCGCTGGACCTTTCCTCGCGCACCACCGCCACCGACCTGCCGCCGTCGCGCCTGCTGCAGGCGCGGGCCAAGCTGGCCACGCTGCTGCGCGAGCGCAGCGGCGGGGAAGTGGCGTTGCTGGCCTACGCCGACGATGCGTTCACCGTTGCACCGTTGACCGGCGACGCCGCCAACGTGGCGCTGTACCTGGATGCGCTGGCCCCGGACGTGATGCCACGCGACGGCCAACGCGCCGACCGTGCGATTGAAGCGGGGGTGCTGTTGCTGCAGCAGTCCGGCGCCAAGGGCGGCGATATCCTGCTGCTGACCGACCGTGCCGATGACGCCGCACGTGCTGCCGCCGCTGCCGCCAAGGCGCAGAACATCCATGTCTCGGTACTCGGACTCGGCACTGCGGCCGGTGCTGCGTACCGCAGCGGCGATGGCCAGATCGCGCGCGCGCAGCTGGAGCCGGACACGCTGCGCGCGGTGGCCGATGCCGGCGGTGGTCGCTACGCGCCGGTGGCCGACGACGAAGGTGATCTGAAGGCGCTGGGCGTGCTGACCCCGCGCGCCAGCGCCGGCGAGCAGCAACGCCGCGAAGGCGAAGGCCTGGCCTGGCGCGACGAAGGCTTCTGGCTGCTGCCGCCGTTGATGCTGCTTTCGCTGTGGGCTTTCCGTCGCCGTGGCGTGGCGGCCGTGGCCCTGGTCTGCGTGATGCTGCCACTGGCCATGCCCGCGCCCGCGCAGGCCGCCGAACGCAACTGGTGGCAGCGCGCCGACCAGCGCGACCAGCAGCGCGTGGCCGAGGGGGTGGATGCCTACCGGCGCGGTGATTTCCAGGCGGCGCAGCAGCAGTTCGAGGGCGTGAACGACGCCGAGGCCCGCTACAACCTCGGCAACGCGCTGGCCCGGCAGGGCCAGTACGACGCGGCGATTGCCGCCTACGACCAGGCGCTGGCCCTGCGCCCGGGCATGCCCGATGCGGTGGCCAACCGTGCCGCCGTGGACGCCGCCCGCAAGCGCAAGCCGCCACCGGGCGCCGGGCAGCAACCGCAGCAGCAACAGCAGAAGCAGAATCAGTCGCAGCAGTCCCAGCAGCAACAACAGCAACAGAAACAGGACCCCTCCCCGAAAGGCGAGCAGGGCCAGCCCAAGCCGGGGCAGGGCACGCCGCCGCAGGACCCGCAGGCGGGCAAGCCCGATCCGGCCGAGCAGGCACGGGCCGATGCGGCCCAGCGCGAGCGCATGCGCCAGGCGTTGGAAAAACAACAGGCCGACGCCGGCAAGACCCCGGCGCAGCGCCGCGAGGCGAATGAGACGCCGCAGCAGCGCGAGCAGCGCCAGGCGGTCGAAGCGTGGATGCGGCGGGTGCCCGATGAACCGGGCAACCTGCTGCGGCAGAAATTCCAACTGGAAAGCGAACGCAGGAAACGGGACGGACAATGAGCGCAGCATCCCCCACGCAACGTTGGTGGCGCGCCTGCGCCTGGCTGCTGCTGGGCGTGAGCAGCCTGGCCCAGGCCCAGCCCCGCGCGTGGCTGGATCGCGATGCGATCAGCGACACCGACACGGTCACGCTCAATATCGAGACCGATGCCGGCGCACCGGATTACGCGCCGTTGCAGGCCGATTTCGAGCTCAGCGGCCAGACCAGCAGCCGCCAGGTGCAGTGGAGCCAGGGCGCGATGCAGTCGCGCTCGTTGTACGGCGTAGCGCTCAGCCCCCGGCGCAGTGGCGTGCTGACCATTCCCGCGCTCCAGGTGGGCGCGGCGCGGACCGCGCCATTGCAGTTGACCGTGGCCGCCAGTGCCGCCGCCACGCCCGCCGTGCCCGGCAACGCCACTGCCTTTGTCGAAATGGAGGTCGATGACGCCAGCCCCTACGTGCAGCAGAGCGTGGGCGTGGTGGTGCGCCTGTACTACGCTTCGCAACTGCTGTCGGGCGAACTGGGCGTGGATGCGCCCGAAGGCGCCTCGATGCAGCGCGTCGGCGAGGATCGCAGCCTGGTCCGCGAGATCAACGGGCGGCGCTACAACCTGGTCGAGCGCCGGTACCTGCTCATTCCCGAGCGCAGCGGGCCGCTGGTGCTGCCCGGCGCGCGCTTCAACGGCCGCAGCGCGGGCGGCTTCTTCGATGACCTGTTCGGTGGCGATGGCCGGCTGCGCGCCAACGCGCCCGACCGCACCCTGCAGGTGCAGGCACAACCCGACGCCGCACCGCAGCCGTGGTTGCCACTGCACGACCTGCGCCTGCGCTACACCGCCGCGCCCACCCGCGCCCGCGCCGGCGAGGCGGTCACGGTGGTGGTGGAGGCGGTGGCCGACGGCGCCACCCGCGCGCAGTTCCCCGAACTGCCGCCGCTGGATGCCGGCCCGGGCGCGCAGGTGTTCGCCGAGCCGCCGCAGTACGACGAAACCTTCAACGGCAGCACCCCGCGCCTGACCCTGACCCGCCGTTATTCGGTGGTGCCACGCCAGCCGGGCACCCTGGTGATTCCCGGCCCGCGCATGGCCTGGTGGGATGTGCGTGGCCGCCAGGCGCGCACCGCCACGCTGCCCGACCTCAGCCTGGCCGTGGCCGCCGGCGCCCCGGGGACGGCGCCGCCGCCGACCGCGCTGGATACCACCTCGGCCTTGCCCGGTACCCCCGCCACGCCGTCCGACGCCGTCACCGTGGCGGCCGCGGCCAGCCGCCCCTGGGGCTGGATCGCGGCAGCGGCCGGCTTTGCGGCGCTGTGGCTGCTGACCCTGGCGTGGGCGTGGCGGCGCCGGCGCGTGGCAGCGCCCGGCGCATCCCACGCGGCGGTGGGGCCGGCTGCCTCCGCACAGGTCCCGTCGCGCGGCGAGCTGCGCCGCGCCCTGGACCACGAAGGGCTGGACGAGATCGTCGCACTGCTGGGCAGAATGGGCGGCGTACACGGCCTGGATGCCGTGCTGGCGCGGCTGGCCGACCCGGCCCAACGGCAGGCCCTGAGCGACATGCAGGCCGCGCGCTGGAGCCGCGACGGGGGCGATGCAACCCAGGCGCGACAGGCGCTGCGCCGCGCCTTCCATGACGGACCGCACTGGCAGCCGCCGCAGACTGCAGAAAATACTGGGCTGGCGCCGCTCTATCCTTCGGGACGCTGAGCGGCCCCCGGGCCGGGTTGGCCGGCTTTGCTAAGCTCTTTCTCTAATTTTCAAGGAACACCGCTCCATGACTGAGGCCGCAACGACCCGGCAGAAGCTGCCATTGCATTGGAAAATGGGCATTGGCTTCGGGCTTGGCCTGCTGCTGGGGCTGATCGTGCACGCCGTCGGGCCGGGCATTCCCTGGCTCCCCGATGCCGCCCGCGCGGTGATGACCTACCTGACCACGCCGCTGTCGGGCCTGTTCCTCAACCTGATCTTCATGCTGATCGTGCCGCTGATCTTCTCGGCGCTGGTGATGGGCGTGTCGGAGATGGGCGACATCCGCTCGCTCGGCCGGATCGGCTGGAAGACCCTGGCCTACACCGTGCTGCTGTCGGGCATCGCGGTTGGCCTGGGCCTGGTGCTGGTGAACGTGCTCAAGCCGGGCGTGGGCGTGGACCCGGCCATGGCCCAGCAGCTGCTGCACGAGAATGTCGAGCGCAGCCGCGAGATCGTGGCCAACATCGGCGAACAGCCCAAGGGCATGGACATGCTGCTGTCGATCGTGCCCAGCAACGTGCTGGCCGCCGCCTCCAGCAACGGCGCGATCCTGTCGCTGATGTTCTTCGCGCTGATGTTCGGCATCGGCATGGTGCTGTCGCCGGATGAGAAGACCGCGCCACTGCGCAAGGTCATCGAAGGCGTGTTCGAAGTCTCGATGACCCTGATCAACCTGGTCATCCGCCTGGCGCCGTACGCGGTGGCCTGCTTCATGTTCAACCTGGCCGCGATCTTCGGCTTCGACCTGCTGATCCGCCTGGGCGCCTACGTGGGCGTGGTGGTGCTGGCACTGGCGCTGCACATGGTGGTGACCTACGGTGCGGCGGTGTGGCTGTCGGGGCGTTCGCCGCTGGCGTTCTTCCGCGATACCCAGGAGGCCACGGTGATGGCGTTCTCCACCGCCTCCAGCAACGCCACCCTGCCGACCGCGCTGCGTGTGGCCGACCAGATGGGGCTGCCGCAGAAGGTATCGCGCTTCGTGCTCACCGTGGGCGCCACCGCCAACCAGAACGGCACCGCGCTGTTCGAAGGCGTGACGGTGATCTTCCTGGCCCAGTTCTTCGGCGTGGACCTGAGCATCACCCAGCAGCTGATGGTGATGGTGGTCTGCATCCTGGGCGGCATCGGCACGGCCGGCGTGCCCTCCGGCTCGCTGCCCGTGGTGGCCATGATCTGCGCCATGGTCGGCGTGGACCCGATGGGCATCGGCCTGATCCTGGGCGTGAACCACTTCCTGGACATGTGCCGTACCGCGCTCAACGTCACCGGCGACCTGGCCCTGACGACGCTGGTGGCGAAGGGTGAGAGTGATGATGGTCACACTTCCGGGCCCGTCACACCCGGCAATTGATCGCGCACGGAATGCCATGGATACTGACCCCCGCGCATGGAAGGCGTCGGGGTTGGCGTCGTGCGGGGAAAGGAGTACTACAGATGAGGAAGTATCTGATCGCGGCCACGCTTGGCCTGCTGGCCTTCAACGCCAGCGCCAAGTCGGAATGCCCGAACTACAAGCAGGTCGGCAGCTATTTCGCGGGCCGTACGTTCACCAGCTGGGACGTGGTCCCGGTGAGCGCGGAGGTTGCCTACAAGCGCATCAAGATCGAAGGGGTGAAGTCGGGCCTGACCCTGAGGTCGGAAGACAAGGAATCCGGCCTGTTGATGTTCGAACAGAACGCGCAGGGCAGCAAAGGCCAGGTCACCCTGCCGTGGAACGTGGCCATCACCCCGGAAGGCCCGAACGCGTCCAAGGTCGAGGTCACCAAGCTCACTCCCGGTGGCTACATGACCGGCGAGAAGTTCCAGCGTGAGTCCACCTGCGCGGTGATCAACGCGGCCACCGGCGAAAGCTGACCGCCACGCCCGGATCGAAAGCGCCCCGCCTCGCGGGGCGTTTTTGTTGGTGTACGGCAGCCGTCTTCACGACCCTGACCGGCCTGACCCGGCCGGTGGACTATGGGACAATATGCCGCCCGCAGCTCCGCGGCCGCCTCCCGACCCCGACAGAATCATGACGCAGCCCACCCGCCGCCAGTTGGCCAACGCCATCCGCTTCCTTGCCGCCGACGCGGTCGAAACCGCCAAGTCCGGTCACCCCGGCATGCCGATGGGCATGGCGGATATCGCGGAAGTCCTCTGGAACGACTATCTCCGTCACAACCCGAACAATCCGAAGTGGTTCAACCGCGACCGCTTCGTGCTGTCCAACGGCCACGGCTCGATGCTGCAGTACGCGCTGCTGCACCTGAGCGGCTACGACCTGCCGATCGAACAGCTCAAGCAGTTCCGCCAGCTCGGCAGCAAGACCGCCGGCCACCCCGAACACCATGAAACCCCCGGGGTGGAAACCACCACCGGTCCGCTCGGCCAGGGCCTGGCCAATTCCGTGGGCTTCGCGCTGGCCGAAAAGCTGCTGGCCCAGCGCTACAACCGCCCCGAGCACGAGATCGTCGACCACCGCACCTGGGTGTTCCTGGGCGACGGCTGCCTGATGGAAGGCATTTCCCACGAAGCGGCCTCGCTGGCCGGCACCTGGGGCCTGGGCAAGCTGGTCTGCTTCTGGGACGACAACCACATCTCCATCGACGGCAACACCGCCGGCTGGTTCACCGACAACACCCCCGAGCGTTTCGAAGCCTATGGCTGGAACGTGGTGCGCGGCGTCGATGGCCACGACCCGGAAAGCATCAAGGCCGCCATCGACAGCGCGCTGGCGCAGTCCGACAAGCCGACCCTGATCTGCTGCCGCACCACCATTGGTTTCGGTTCGCCGGGCAAGGCCGGCAAGGAATCCAGCCACGGCGCACCGCTGGGCAAGGATGAGCTGGAAGCCACCCGCAAGCAGCTGGGCTGGAACTACGGCCCGTTCGAGATCCCCGAAGAGATCTACGCCGGCTGGCGTGCCGGCGGGACCGGCACCCTGCGCCAGGCGGAGTGGGACCAGCAGTTCGACAAGTACGCCGCGCAGTTCCCGGCCGAAGCCGAAGAACTGACCCGCCGTTCGAATGGCGAGCTGCCGGCCGATTTCGTCGCCAAGGCCGATGCCTACATTGCCCAGGTCCAGGCCGAAGGCCAGACCATCGCCTCGCGCAAGGCCTCGCAGCTGGCCATTGAAGCCTTCGCGCCGCTGCTGCCGGAGCTGGTAGGTGGTTCGGCCGATCTGGCGCACTCCAACCTTACCCTGTGGAAGGCCAGCAAGTCGGTCGCCACTGACGACCCGAACGCCAACTACGTGTACTACGGCGTGCGCGAGTTCGGCATGACCGCCATTGCAAATGGCCTGGCCCTGCATGGCGGCTTCATTCCGTTCGATGCCACCTTCCTGGTGTTCAGCGACTACGCCCGCAACGGCGTGCGCATGAGCGCGCTGATCCCGGCCCACGCCATCCACGTGTACACCCACGACTCGATCGGCCTGGGCGAAGACGGCCCGACCCACCAGCCGGTGGAGCACCTGGCCTCGCTGCGCTACATCCCGAACAACGATGTGTGGCGCCCGTGCGATGCGGTCGAATCGGCGGTCAGCTGGAAGGCGGCAATCACCCGCCAGGACGGCCCGAGCTGCCTGGTGTTCAGCCGCCAGAACCTGCCGCACCAGCCGCGCAGCACCGACCAGGTGGCACAGATCGCCCGGGGCGGTTACGTGCTGGCCGATGCCGAAGGCGGCGTACCCGACGTGATCCTGATCGGTACCGGTTCGGAAGTGGGCCTGGCCGTGGCCGCCAAGGCCGAGCTCGACGCCGCCGGGATCAAGACCCGCGTGGTCTCGATGCCGTCCACCGATGTGTTCGAGCGCCAGGATGCGGCCTACCGTGAATCGGTGCTGCCCAACGCGGTGCGCAACCGCGTGGCGGTCGAAGCCGGCGTCACCGGTTTCTGGCGCCAGTACGTGGGCCTGGACGGTGCGGTGATCGGTATCGACACCTTCGGCGCATCGGCCCCGGCCGAAGCGCTGTACAAGCACTTCGGCATCACCACCGATGCGGTGGTGGCTGCTGCGAAGGCGCAGCTGGCCGGGTAAGGGCAAGCAACCGACGTAGTCCAGACGGCGCTTCCCGAAACGGAAGCGCCGTTTTCATTTGTCCGCGTTGCGTTACGCGGTGCGCGCCAAGCCCAACCGCACCAGGCGCGCTTCAACTTTCTCGCCGAACGTCTTCGGCGCATCCAATCCCATCCGCTGCAGGTACACCACGTCGCCATCGCCGGCTGGCTGGGTAAACGCGGCCAGCACCGTGCGCAGCTTCGTGCCCCGCGTCTGCGTGTTCTGCTTCAGCCAGCCCAGCGCCTTGACCAGGTGCTGCTCCACTTCGGTGAAATCGCTGCCCAGCGGGTAATCGGGCAGGGCGCCGGACTGCCGGAACGGCGCCAGCGATGCACTCACCGCGGCGGCCGTATTGCGTCGTGCCCAATGCTCCGGCGCGACAAAATCATTCGCCAGCTTCTTCGCGGCCTTCGCCGTCTGCAGCAGGTTGGCCTGGAACGCCGCATCGGTGATCGCCGCCATGCCGGTCACACAGTCCTCGTCGGTGAGGTTGCGCAGGTCGGCGATGCCATATTCGTTGATGTAGATGTCGCGCAGGTGGCGCGGAATCGTGGTGTGCCCGTAATTCCAGCGCACGTTCGACTGCAGCGTGCCCTTGTCCTCGCGGATCGCGCGGAACATCAGCGCGCTGCGTGCTTCGGGCAGCGCGTGCGCCATCGCCACGAAGTTGTACTGGCCGCCCACGCCGGAGACCACGCGCCCGTCTTCCAGCGCATCGGACACCGCCGCGCCCAGCGCGGTGGCCATCATGCAGGAATTGAAGAAACGCGCATGCCGGCGCTGCAGCCGTTCCAGCGCTTCGTTGCCGCCATACAGCTGGTTGATCTCGCTGATCCGGCGCATGCCGATCGCGCGGGATTCCGCTTCCGGCAGGTCGCGCAGCCACTGGTAGAACTCCGGCGAGCCCAGGTAGAACGCGCCATGCAGGTATTCGCCTTCGGCGTCCAGCGTGGCGTGGTCGATGGTCAGCGTGCTGCCGCTTTCAATCCGCTCCATCAGCGCCAGGTCATCGTGCACCTTGCGTCGAATCACGCCAGTCTGCACCAGCCGGCGGAAGCCTTCGTTGAGCATCTCACTGCAGCCGTACAGACCCACCTCGAACGGCTCCAGGCCGCCGCATTCGAGCACCGTCGGGTGGCTGGCCAACGTCGGGTCCAGCGCGTGCAGGATCTGCCGGTAGCGGGCGTTGTCGGTGTGGCGCAGCACCAGCGCGTGGCTGATCGCATCGGCCAGCGTGCCGATGCCGATCTGCAGCGTGCCACCATCGCGGACCAGTGCGCTGGCATACAGCCCGATGGCGTAGTCCGCATCGCTGACCGGCTGGCGCGGCAGACCGAACAGCGCCGGATACGGCGCCGGCGGCGTGATCACCAGGTCGAAGAAGGACACATCCACCGTGGCCGAGCCGCCCAGGTAGGGCAGCTGCGGATCGATCTCGGCAATCAGCAGCGGGCGCGGCAGGCCGCGCGCCAGCATGGCGTCGATGGTGTCCTGGGTGATGTCGTTGTTGCAGGACAGCGACAGGCGCCGGTCGTCGGGCCGCATCGCCACTTTCTGCACGATCGCGTGCGGCGCGCGCTGCGCCACCGCATCGGCGGCATGGGTGTAGTTGAGGCTGGTGTAGCCGCGCTGGGCCTGCGATGAGCCGAGCAGCGCGCCGGACTGCATGTAGAACTCCTCCACCTGCACGTGGTCGGGCAGGCGGTCGCGCACCATCGCATCGGCGTAGGCCAGGCGCGGGAAATCCTCGCCGAAATGGCGCGCCGCGAACGGTGCCATGAAGCGCGCCTCCAGCCCGCCGCCGGCCTTGGGCGGGTTCAACGACAGCGCGGTATAGATCTGCAGCGGGCGCGACGGGTCGTTCTCGATCCGCGCATACAGCGCGTTGAGCAGCCGGTGCGGCTTGCCCAGTGCCAGCGGTGCGCCGATGCGCAGCGGCCCGTCAACACGCTGCAACAGCCAATCGGTGGCAGCGTCCAGGTCGGTGAGATGCTCGGTCATTCGGCGTTCCTGCAAAGTCTTGAAAAGCATTACAGCACTTCCGGCTTGAACGGACCGCGACGCAGGGGCTTGACATGGACAAGGATTACGCGCGTAATCGATCCGTCGATTACGGATGTAAATGATGAGCCAGATCAGCGAAGCCGAAGCCGTTGTCATGGAAGTGCTCTGGAACCGGCACCCGCAGGGCGCCGACGAGGTGGTGGCGGCACTGGCCGACCGCGAGTGGGCAGAGCCCACCATCAAGACCCTGCTCAACCGCCTGCTCACCAAGGGCGCGATCAGCGCCAGCCGTGATGGCCGCCGCTATCTGTACTCGCCGGTGCTGCAGCGCCAGGCCTGGGTGGCCGAACAGAGCAGCGGCCTGCTGGACAAGCTGTTCGCCGGCCGGGTCGCGCCGCTGGTGGCGCATTTCAGCGAACGCGGCGAGTTGAGCGCGCAGGACATTGCCGAACTCAAGAAGCTGATCCAGGAGCTGGACCATGACTGAGCTGCTGCAGGGAATGCTGCTGGCAAGCATGTGGCTGTCGATCGGTGCGATGTTGCTGGCCGGGTTGCGCCCGCTGCTGCGCCGGCTGGGCGGTGCACCGCTGGTGTATCGCAGTTGGTGGCTGCTGCCGCTCGTGCTGCTGGCAACGCTGCTGCCGCTGCCCGGCGTGCCGCTCGACGAGGCCACGCCGGTGCACGCGCTGGGGGCGGCGCTGCGTGCGCCGGTGCTGCCGGCCGACGCGGTGCTGTGGCCAACCCTGCTGGTCGCGCTGTGGGCGGCCGGCGCACTGCTTGCCGGCACCCTGCAATGGCGTGGCCAGCGTCGCTTCGAACGTGGCATGGGCGCTTTGCACCGGCGAAGCGATGGCAGCTGGCAGGCCAGCGCCGATCCCGGCCTGCCGGCCCTGGTGGGCCTGTGGTCACCGCGCGTCGTGGTCGGCCCGGATTTCGACCTGCGCTTCAGCGCGGCCGAACGCGCGCTGATCCTGCAGCATGAATGCCAGCATCGCCGCCATGGCGATCACTGGGCCAATGCCGCGCTGGCGCTGCTGCGCTGCCTGTTCTGGTTCCATCCGTTGTTGCCGTGGGCCTCGCGCCGCTTCCTGCGCGACCAGGAGCTGGCCTGCGACGCACGCACGGTCGACCCGCATCCGGCCTCGCGCCGGCTCTACGCCAACGCGCTCCTGAAGGCGCAGTTGGTCCACCCGGTTGCGCCCATGGCCTGCCACTGGCGCAGCCAACCGATGTTGAAGGAGCGAATTGCCATGATGAAGGAACACAAGCGCAGCGCGTTGCCGTGGGTGACCGGCCAGGTACTGGTGGTGGGGCTGTGGATGGGGCTGGGCGCGGTCGCCTGGGCCAGCCAGGGCGGCAGCGGCGGCAGCCCGGCGATCAGTGCCGAACCGTTCCAGTCTGCGCAGGAAGATGCGGCCAAGGCAGGGCTGGAGCGCCCGGTGACGATCGACAAGATGCCGCCGCCGAGCTACCCCACCAGCGCGTTCGAGAACAACCAGAGCGGTGAAGTGGTGCTGCGGGTGGAGGTGGACGCGCAGGGCAGGGTCAGCGATGTGCGCGTGCTCAGTGCAACCAACCCGGGCGTGTTCGACGCCGCGTCGATCGCTGCAGCCCGGCAGTGGACGTACCGTCCGGCGATGAAGGACGGCAAAGCGGTGGCGGGCGCGGTCCGCATTCCAGTGAACTTCGCCATGACTGAAACGGTGACCGGCCAGTGAGGTGGCCGCTGCCTGCGTCGGTTACGCTCGTGGTGGGGGTGGCTGGCTGTGCCGGCCACGACCGCCTCACCACGGTGGATTCACGGGCCGAAACGGTCGGCCACCAGCGGCTGCGGGCTGACGCGACGGGAGGGTCAGGGCAGGTGGAGGCTTACACGCTCAAACCCAGCGAGGGCTACCGGATGCCGCAACTGTATGCGGCGCCGGACCCGGTGCTGGGGGAGCGCGATCCGCGCCGGGAGTTGCCGCCCACCACGGTCTGCCTGCAGGTGGTGGTGAGCGCCGACGGCGCGGTGGAACGCAGCGTGCCGGTGAGTGATCGCAGTGAGTGCATTGCCGGCGCTGCAACTGAAAACCGGGTGCTGGTGGAAGCGGCACAGGAAGCGGTCGCGATGTGGCGCTACTCGCCTGCGGCGGTCTGCCACTTCGCGGCAGGCCACGCGCCGGCCGACCGCAGCGACTGTCGCGATGCCGAGCGGGTGGAGCCGGTGGCGGTGAGCCTGTTCTACGCTTTCACGTTCGAGATCGTGCACGGCCAGCACACGGTGAAGACGCGGTAAAACCACGCGCTGCGCGGTTTTTACGCCCCGCCCTGGATGTTCGCCTTTACCGACGGGTGCATCAACTTCGGCTCGGCAAGCGTGGCGTCGCGCGCTTGCCGGGTCGCTACGAACGCCGCCTCGCTCACCCCGTCATGCAGGTGGATGTTATGTGCGCGCTGCTCGCCGATGGTGGTTTCATTGGCGACCTCGCGCCCGCCCGGGCCGTAGTCGTGGCAGATGAACACCCGGGTGGCATCGGGCAGGGCAAGCAGGCGTTGGATCGAGCGGTACAGCAGGGCGGCGTCGCCCCCGGGAAAATCACAGCGTGCGGTTCCGCCATCGGGCATGAACAGCGAATCGCCGGTGAACAGGGCATCACCGATCCGGTACGCCACGCTGTCGCTGGTATGTCCGGGTACGGCAATGACCTCCGCTGCGATGTCACCCACCGCAAAGCGCTCGCCATCGGCGAACAGATGGTCGAACTGCGAGCCGTCGGTGGGCACGTCCAGCCCATAGCGCGGTGCGAAGGTGCGTTGCACCTCCACAATGCCGTCGCCCATCGCCAGCGTCGCCTGCGGCCATTGCTGCTTCAGCGAGCGCCCGGCGCTGACATGGTCGGCATGCGCATGCGTTTCCAGCAGCCAGCGCACCTCCAGCGCGTGTTCGCGCACATGCGCCAGCAGCGGCTGCAGCGCACCGGACCCGACCGCGTCGGTGTCCGGGTCGTAGTCCAGCACCGGGTCGATCACCGCCGCCTGCCGGGTGGCCGGGTCGTGCACCACGTAACTGAAGGTGTTGCTGTCCGGGTGGAAGAAGCTGGCGACGTGCGGTGACATGGTGAAACCTCAGCGTTTACCCAACGTGTCGTTGAGCAGCACCGCCAGGCGTTCCCCGGCCAGGCGCAGTTCGGCTTCGGCGACCGGCAGGTACGTGGCGGTGTACTCGGGCGCCAGCGTACGCTGGGCCGGGTAAACGCCAGGTGCAATGGCGATGCGGCAGCTGGCCTCGGCCCACTGCACCGCATCGGTGCCGATCGCCGAGCGCTTGCCCACCTTCGGCGCCTTCAGCGCGGCCAGTCGCCGGGTATAGGCGTCATCGTCCAGCTTGAGCGTGTTCAGCATGCCGCTGTCCCACAGCGAATGCAGGTTGGTACCGCGCCCGTTGAACTGCACCTGGAAGTCATTGCCGCCCTTGTCATGGCCGTAACCGGCATGCATGGGCTGGTGGATGTCGCCGACGAAATGCACGACGAACTTGAGTGCCTGCGCGCGCTCGGCATCGGGGCGGCTGCGGTCGGCCAGGATGGCGGTCTGGGTCTTCAACGCTTCCACCACGCAGTTGCCATTGCGGCAGTTGCGCTCGACCTCGTAGTGGCAATCATCTTCGCCGATGTTGACGTAATGCCAGCCGGCCGAACGCTTGCCAAGGCCGGGATCCTTGGCGCGCAGTTCATCGGCCCACGGCGCAATGGAGGCCAGGGTGGCCCCCGGCTCGGTGGCCAGAAGCCGCGCCACTTCGGCGCGGGTCTGCGGGGTCAGGCGCGGTTCGGCAACGCGGGCGACCAGGCGGTGGCCTTGTGCGCCCCACGCCAGTGCATCGGTGGATACGAGGGTGAGGGCGGTCAGCAGCGCGGCGGACGTCATCAGGGAGGCGATTTTCATCGGCCCATTCTAACGATCCGCCCCGGCGCTGACCTTTTCCGGATCTGGCCGGCTGGCGATGCCGCCGGCGCAACGGGGTGGCCCCGGCGGAATTCGGGATTCTGCCGGGGCCGTTCCCGCTACAGCGCCACTGGGCGCGAGAACACGTAGGAGGGGTCGAAGACCTTCCCACTGCGCTTCGACTGCAGGGCATGAGCTGCGCGCGGATCATTCGCGGCGTCGCCATGCTGTGCCATCAGCGCTGGGGCGGGCGAGGTATCGGACGCAGAGCGCTGCCACGGTTGCTGCAGCCAGCTGCGCAGCAGCGTCGTCACCGGTGCGAGCCGCTCTTTGTCAGCGCGGGGAAGCGTTGCCGTTGCCGCCTCGAAGCTGTCCGTCACCGCCCTCACGAACTGCGGGTCGGCGTTTTCCTCGAGCAGCACCGCCACCGCCTTGACGTGCCCGCCCTGCATGGCGAATGCCAGCGGGGACTGCTCTGCGTTGGAGTCGTTGGGCGGGTAGGCGATTCCGGGTGGGACATGTTCCAGCAACAGCCTCAGCATCGCGGCGTGCCCCTTCTCTGCGGCAAACTGCAGCATGAGGTAGCTTTTGTCACGCGGCCGGACCCCCTGCTCAAACAGGTAGCGCGCGATATCCAATGCGTTGAACGCGACCGCAGTGCCCAATGCCTGCCGGAAGTCGAACGGCTCTGTCGCATCGCATGCGTGCGCGCCCTTCCTTTCCAACAACTGCCAGTGGGCATGCAGCTGCCGGAACCTGTCCACATTGCCGTCCTCGGCCTGCGATACGAACGCGCGCAGGGTAGGCCTCGCCCCCGCCCGCAGCAGTACCTCGGTGCACTCCCAGTACCCATGTTCCACGGCGAGCTCGAGCGCTGTGGATCCGTGCACTTCGGACGTCATGTCGACGTCGATCTTTCCAGCACTGGCGCGCAGCAGTGTTTCAAGGCGCTTGGAATGATTGGAAATCACCGCGCAATGCGCGGCGCCGTAGCTGCCGGCGTCTGGGTTGGACTTCTCGAGCAGCTTCTTGATGGTGGTGTCGCTTGTCGGCTTCATCACCCGCCGCAGTGGGGACGTGCTGGCGTCGACGAGACAGGCGCGCTCCAGTGCGTTGAAGGGCGCCGATTGCCGCGTCCGGTTGGATTTCTCCTGCTGTTCGATCTGGTGCGCCAGCTTGACGTTGAGCGATTGCACCTGGGCGCTGCCCCACCGGAGCACGTTGGCAAGCAGGCTGTTGCTCGCCGCCTCCATGGCACTGCTTTGGCCCAACGTCTTGAAGGTGGGAACATTGCGCGGCAACAGGGTCCTTTCGTTGGGCATTATCTTCGCAAGGGAGCGCGGTGGCAGGGCAATGACCCGTTGGACGGCCTCCCTGCCCAGTTCAACCAATGCACTGGTCATGGTGCGCTGCGCCGCAGGAGCCATCGCCAGTGCCTGCTCGGCCCGCACCGGTGGCGGGTCGGGTGGCAGGTCGACCACAGGCGGGGTGCAGGCCGGCTCCGCCTCGGGGGCGGTCGAAGCGGCAACGTCCAGCACCACCACCGCGTTCGGCGTTGCCTGGCCTTGGCTGTGCAGGGCCGACTCAAGCTTGGCGATCTGCGCCTGGTAGTGCGAACGCGCGTCACCTTCGGGCAGGCGGGCGTGCTCGTCTTTCAGCACCGCCAGGGCGGCGCGGGTGCTTTCCAGCTCCAGCGCGGAGAGATCACCGGGTTCCAGATGGTCGTCGCCGCCGCAGGCGAACTGGCTGTCCTCATCCGACGAGTCGGACACCTCCTGGAAGTCGATCCTGCCCTGCGGCAGCGCCGGAGTCTGGGCTGTGCTCACGCTGGGCGTCGCCACATTGAGAATGGACCAGAGCCTGCCGATGGCCGGCGTCCTGTTGATCTGGCCTGCGATCAGGTGGAGACCTTCGCTCAGGCTGTGAGGCGGTCGGCGCGGGGCGGCGGCGTTGGCGGGAAGTTGCGAGGGAATGCGGGTCATGTCGGTCCTTCAGCAGCGGCTTGAGAGAGGCGGGATGGGGGTGCCGGTAGGACGGCCATGCATGCTTGGCTGCGCCTGCCCGCTCTCCGATGAATTGTTGCCGGACACGTCACTACGATTGACCACGCCAATTGACGCGAGCAGCGTGTGTGGTCTTGCTCAATCGATCCATGTCGCTGCACGCACCGCAGCGCGTTCCCCGATTCAGTCCATTGATCGAATCGGTCGTTCTAATTGAGGTGGTGATGAACAGTGCTGCAACAAGGCAAAAAAATCCCCGGCCAAGGCCGGGGAAATGCGTTGCTGCGAGGTTGGGAGCGGCGCTGACCGGTGGGTCAGAACTTGAACACGTAGGACACGCCGTAGGCCAGCGGGTCGATCTTGACGGTGCCCAGCTTGGTGCCATCCAGCTTGACGTCGCTGTCGATGTCGATCCAGCGCACGTCGACGCGCAGGGCGCCCTTGTCGGCGATGGCGAAGTCGACGCCGGCGTGTGCGGCCAGGCCCCACGAGTCTTCCAGCTTGAGGCTGCTGCCGGCCAGGGCGCCGCCGGTTTCTTCGCTGAAGAAGGTGGTGTAGTTCAGGCCGGCGCCGAGGAACGGGGACACCTTGCCCTTGCCGTTGAAGTGGTACTGCAGGGACACCACCGGCGGCAGGTGCTTGGTGCTGCCAACGCGGCCCAGGCCGTCGATGTTGATGTCGTGCTTGAACGGCAGGGCGGCCAGAAGCTCGATGCCCAGGTTGTCGGCGATGAAGTACTCGCCGGTGATGGTGGGCTTGATGTCGTTGTCGACGTCGACCTTGAGGCCGCCGGCCAGGGTGCCGTTGTTGGACTTGGGGGCCACCTGGTGCACGCCGGCGGCCAGGGTCCAGTCGCCCTTGGACTGGGCCATGGCGGGGCTGGCGGCCAGGGCGAGGGCGGCGGCGAGGCTGGCGGGCAGGAGGAGGGAGGGGGTGCGCATGGTGCGTTCTCGTGGCGGGGTGGAATGGGGCCAGTTTTCCCGTCCGGGCCTTGGCGCGCCTTGATCCGGATCAATCCACGATTTTTACGGGTGTAACCGCTTCCCATCACGATGCCGGGGGCCGGGGTGGGTCGGGCTTTGATAGAATGGCGGCCCTTTCCATCGGCGCCGCTCTGTCGCGGCTGCAGGAGCTTGTGAACATGGCAATCAAGGTTGGCATCAACGGTTTCGGTCGCATCGGGCGCAACGTGCTGCGTTCGGCGGTGCTGAATTTCGGTAATGACATCGAAATCGTGGCCATCAACGATCTGCTGGAGCCGGATTACCTGGCGTACATGCTGAAGTACGACTCGGTGCATGGCCGCTTCAAGGCAGACGTGGAAGTGTCGGGCAGCGACCTGCTGGTCAACGGCAAGAAGATCCGCCTGACCCAGGAGCGTGATCCGGCCAACCTGAAGTGGGACGAGGTCGGCGTGGACGTGGTGATCGAGTCCACGGGCCTGTTCCTGACCAAGGAAACGGCGCAGAAGCACATCGATGCGGGCGCGAAGAAGGTGATCCTGTCGGCACCGTCGAAGGACGATACGCCGATGTTCGTGTTCGGTGTGAACGACAAGACCTATGCGGGCGAGGCAATCATCTCCAACGCATCGTGCACCACCAACTGCCTGGCGCCGCTGGCCAAGGTGATCAACGACAAGTGGGGCATCAAGCGTGGCCTGATGACGACGGTGCACGCGGCGACGGCCACCCAGAAGACCGTGGACGGCCCGTCGAACAAGGACTGGCGTGGTGGCCGCGGCATCCTGGAAAACATCATTCCGTCGTCGACGGGTGCGGCCAAGGCCGTGGGCGTGGTCATTCCGGAACTGAACAAGAAGCTCACCGGCATGAGCTTCCGCGTGCCGACGTCGGACGTGTCGGTGGTCGACCTGACGGTGGAGCTGGAGAAGGAAGCCACGTACGCCGAGATCTGCGCGGAAGTGAAGGCGCAGAGCGAAGGCGCGCTGAAGGGCATCCTGGGCTACACCGAAGACAAGGTCGTGGCGACCGATTTCCGCGGTGAAACCCACACGTCGGTGTTCGATGCCGACGCCGGCATCGCCCTGGACAGCACGTTCGTGAAGCTGGTGTCCTGGTACGACAACGAGTGGGGCTATTCGAACAAGTGCCTGGAAATGGCCAAGGTCGTCGCCGCGAAGTAATCGCTGCGTACGGATCTGAAAGAACGGCGGACTTCGGTTCGCCGTTTTTTTTGGTCGGTACTCGTTGATGGCGCGTGTCGCCGGCCTTCGTCCGGCGGCTGATGATTCTGGGCGAACAGCCTTCGTTTGCCAGATCCTTGGAGGGGGCCGCCGGGTGCGGGGGTACGGGACACGCCGTGAACCCATCCATGGGGGGCTTGGCAAAAACATCCATGTTTTTGACAGTCCCGTACCCCCGCACCCGGCGACCCCTGGCCGGTGGGTCGGTGGCCACGGGAAAGCGGTATGTACCCCTCTGAGCGGTCTTCCCCCCGATTCAGTTAGCATGATCCCGCTGCCGCTGGCGCCATGCTTGTCTTGATGGGCCGCGGCGTTCCCTTGAGGATGACGCGGAATGGAAGCTTTGATTGTCCTGGCGGTACTGGTGCTGTTGGCCGTGCCGGTGTTGCTGATCGTGGCATTGGTGATGATTTCCGGGCTGCGCCGCAGGGTGACTGCCTTGGAGCAGGCACGTAGCGACAGTGCCCATCCGGTGGCCCAGCCGGCGGTGAGTGCTGCATGGGAAGAGCGCCCTTATGCGCCGACCCCGGTGGCTGCGCCGGCGCCTGCCCCTGAGGTGCCGCTGACCGACCCAGAGCCGGTGCCCGAGCCGTTTGCTGCGGCTGCGCGGGTTGCGCCGCCGCCGCTGCCCTCCGCTGCTGTCTCCGAGCCCGAACCCTTCGTGCCGCCGCCGCCGCGTGGGCCGGACCTGGGCGAGCGGATCGTGGGGACGATCAAGCGCTGGTTCACCGAGGGCAACGTGCCGGTGAAGATCGGCATGCTGGTGTTGTTGGCGGGTGTTGCGGCGCTGCTGAAGTATGCGAGCGACCAGGGTTGGCTCAATGCGCCTATCGAGCTGCGGCTGGCGGCGATTGCGGCCGGGGCGCTGGCGGGGCTGGTGTTCGGCTGGGTGCAGCGCGAACGCCGGCGGATGTTCGCGCTGGCGCTGCAGGGCGGGGCGATCGGCATCCTGCTGCTGACGATCTTCGCGGCGTTCAAGCGCTATGACCTGATCGATCCGGGTATCGCGTTCGCGCTGAGCATCGTGCTGATTGCGGGCATGGGGGTGCTGGCGGTGGTGCAGAACTCGCGCACACTGGCGGTGCTGGGCATCCTGGCCGGGTTCATGGCGCCCATCTGGCTGTCCACCGGCAGCGGCAATCATGTGGCGCTGTTCTCGTACTACGCGGTGCTCAATGCGGCCATCCTCGCCATTGCCTGGTGGCGGCCGTGGCGCGCGCTCAACCTGCTGGGTTTTGCCTTTACGTTTGGCATCGGCACCACGTGGGGGGTGCTGCAGTACAACGCGGACAAGTTCGCCAGTACCGAGCCGTTCCTGCTGCTGTTCTTTGCGTTCTACCTGGTCATTCCCATCCTGTACGCGCGCCGCCAGCCGGCGGAGAAGCGCGATCTGGTCGATGGCAGCCTGGTGTTTGGCACGCCGCTGATCGCGTTCTCGCTGCAGGCGGGCATGCTGCATGAGGACCGGCTGCTGCTGGCGCTGTGCGCGCTGGGGGTGGCGGCGTTGTACGCGGGCCTGGCGTGGGCGCTGATCCGGCGGCCGCGCTATGCGGCGCTGGGGCAGTCGCATGCGGTGCTGGCGGTGGGCTTTGCCACGCTGGCGGTGCCGTTGGCGTTGTCGGCACGTGCCACGGCCAGTGTGTTCGCGCTGGAAGGCGCGGCGCTGGTGTGGCTGGGCCTGCGCCAGCAGCGCCTGCTGCCGCAGATCGCCGGCGCGCTGCTGCAGCTGGGTGCTGCGTTCGGCTTCGTGGTGGGGGCCGATTACTGGTTCAACGACGCCACGGCCATCGCCAACCCGACCTTCATGAGCGGGTTGTTGCTGGCGCTGGCCGGGTTTGCGTCGGCCTTCAGCTACCGCCGTGGCGGCCGCGACGCGCCGGCCATCGTGTACTACCTGTGGGGCCTGCTGTGGTGGCTGGGTGGCGCCAGCCATGAGATCACCCGCTTCGTTGCGTTCGACAGCCGCCCGGATGCGTTGCTGGTCGTGGTGGCCGTCACGGCGTGGATCGCGGCGGAGGTGCACCGGCGCATGCCGGCGCGCGCGCTGGTGTTGACCACGCTTGCGATGCTGCTGTGCGCGTTCCCGCTGGCGCTGTGGCAGGTGGACATCCACCGCCAGCCCTTCGCCGGATATGGCGCGCTGGCTTGGACGGTGTTCGCGGTGCTTGGGGTGCGCAGCCTGTGGTGCCTGCGCGGCGGCCAGGACCGTGCGGCGGTGGCGGCGCAGTTCATCTGGTGGCTGCTGTGGCCCACGGTACTGTCGCTGGCCGCGTCCTGGCTGGCCGACCGCTTCGAGCTGGCCCAGGGCTGGGCGCTGGCGGCGACGCTGCTGCCGTGGCTGGCGGTGGTGTTCATCGCGCTGCAGCGCTGGCGCTGGTTGACGGTGCCGCTGGGCGAGCGCTTCAACGTGGCGCGCCCTGCGTTGCAGTGCACGCTGTTTGCGGTGCTGGGCCTGGCGTGGATCGGCTTCCTGTTTGCCCCGGGCGCGGCGTGGCCGCTGCCGTGGGTGCCCGTGTTCAACCCGCTGGAGCTGGCGCAGCTGGCCGTGCTGGCGTTGCTGGCGCGGTGGCTGTGGCGCGGCGATGCGCCCGCAGCGCTGCAGGCGCGCCGCGTGCCGCTGCTGGCGCTGGCCGGCTTCGTTGCGCTGACCAGCATCACCCTGCACGCCGTGCACCATTGGGGCGGGGTGTCGTGGGACGGGCGGCTGTGGTCGTCCACGCTGGCACAGACCAGTTTGACGGTGGTGTGGAGTGTGCTCGGCGTGATCAGCTGGGTGTGGGGTTCGCGCCGCGGGCAGCGCGCCCTGTGGCTGGTGGGTGCGGTGCTGATGGGCGTGGTGCTGGCCAAGCTGGTGCTGATCGACCGGCAGCACCTGGGCAACCTGCTTGGTATTTCTTCCTTCATCGCCTACGGCCTGCTGTGCACGGTCGTGGGTTATCTGGCGCCGGCGCCGCCGCGGGCGCCGGACCCCATCGTGGAGCCGCAGCCGTGACCCTTCTTCATCGTGTGATCGCCATCGTGTCGCTCGCCGTGGCCACGCCCGCGCTGGCGGCCGATGCGCGCCAGGACTTCCGCGAGCAGTGGCCGCTGCAGTTGTCCGCCGCGCAGGCCGGTGCCTACCGGCTGATGCTGGGCGAGGCGCAGTACCGCAGCGCGGTGTCGCCCCAGTTGGCCGATGTGCAGGTGTTCAATGCGCAGGGCCAGGCCCTGCCGTCGGCGCTGTTCTCGGCCGATCAACCGCTGGCGCAGGCGGCCGAATGGCAGGCGCTGCCCTGGTTCCCGCTGCCGGCGCAGGGCGGTAGTGCCGGCGACGATCTGCAATTGCTGACCGAACGCAATACCGATGGCAGCGTGCGCCGCGTGGAGGCCCGCCTCGGCCGCAGCGTGGGCAACGCATCGCCGGGTGGCTGGCTGGTCGACGCCAGCGCGCTGCGCACCGGCGTGCAGGCCCTGCGCCTGGATTGGGAGGCGCCGCAGGCGCTGCAGGTGCGCGTGCGCGTGGACGCCAGCGACGACCTGCGCGACTGGCAGCGCGTGGCCGATGACGTGCCGCTGGTGGATCTGCAGCACGACGGCCGCCGGCTGCAGCAGCGCCGTATCGAGATCGGCCGCGAAGCAAAGTACTTCCGCATCGTGCCCACCGGCGGCGATGCGCTGCCCGCGCTGTCGGCGGTGCAGGCCGAACGCGTGGCCACGGCGCAGGCGATCGCGTGGCAGTGGCGCGCGCTGAGCGGTGCCGCCGGCAAGCCGGGGGAGTTCGAATACACCCTCGATGGCCGCTTCCCGATCGCGCAGGTGGACATCGCCACGCCGGACAACAGCGTGGTGCAGTGGACCCTGCTCAGCCGCGACGATGCCAACCAGCCCTGGCAGGTCCGCGCAGGGCCGTGGGTGGCCTACCAGCTGCAGGACGCCGGCGCGCGCCGGCAGTCGCAGACCCAGTCGCTGGCCGTGCCCACGCGCGACCGCTTCTGGAAGCTCACCGCCGCGCAGGGCACGGCGGCGATGCCGGCGCCCACCTTGAAGCTGGGCTACCAGCCCGAGGCGCTGGTGTTCCTGAGCCAGGGCGAGCCGCCCTACAGCGTGGCCGCCGGCAGCGTGCGCGCGGCGCGTACCGATGCCCCGGTGGGCACGGTCATCGCACGCCTGCGCGAGCAGCAGGGCGCGCAGTGGCAACCGGCGCTGGCCACGGCGCAGGGCACCGCGCAGCCGCTGGGCGGCGACGCCGCCGTGCAGCCGGTACGCGACTGGAAACGCTGGCTGCTGTGGGGCCTGCTGGTGCTGGGGGTGCTCATCGTCGGCGGCTTCGCGGCCAGCCTGCTGCGACAGGCTGGCCGCGCCAGGGAGTGACGACCAACGGTCGTCACCTACCGGGATCGTTACAATGGGCGTCTGCGCCGTGCGCGGCGCCCTTTCCTTTTCCGCCAAAGAGTTGCTGCCCCATGTCCATCGTTCGCATGACCGACCTCGACCTTTCCGGCAAGCGCGTGCTGATCCGCCAGGACCTGAACGTGCCGATCGAAAACGGCCGCATCACCTCCGAGCAGCGCATCACCGCATCGTTGCCGACGTTGAAGCTGGCGCTGGAAAAGGGCGCGGCGGTGATGGTCACCTCGCACCTGGGCCGACCCCAGGAAGGCGTCTGGAGCGAAGCCGAGTCGCTGGCCCCGGTGGCGCTGCGCCTGTCGCAGCTGCTGGGCGTGAACGTGCCGCTGGTGCGCGATTGGGTCGACGGCGTGGACGTGGCGCCGGGGTCGATCGTGCTGCTGGAAAACTGCCGCATGAACGTGGGCGAGGGCAAGGATGACGAAGCCCTGTCGCGCAAGTACGCCGCGCTGTGCGATGTGTTCGTGATGGACGCCTTCGGCACGGCGCACCGCGCCCAGGCTTCCACCCACGGCGTGATCCGATTCGCCCCGGTCGCCGCCGGTGGCCCGCTGCTGATGGCCGAGCTGGACGCACTGGCCAAGGCGCTGCTGGCTCCGGCGCAGCCGCTGCTGGCGATCGTGGCCGGCAGCAAGGTCAGCACCAAGCTGGAACTGCTGGCCAACCTGGTCGGCAAGGTCGACCAGCTGATCGTGGGGGGCGGGATCGCCAACACCTTCATCGCCGCGGCCGGCTATCCGGTGGGCAAGTCGCTGTACGAGCCGGACCTGCTGGAGACCGCGAAGAAGATCGTGGCCGATGCCAAGGCACGTGGCGCCGATATTCCGCTGCCGACCGACGTGGTGGTGGCCAAGCAGTTCCTCCCGGATGCCGAAGCCACCGTCAAGGCGGTGGCTGACGTGGCCGAAGACGACCTGATCCTGGATATCGGCCCGCAGACCGCCCAGCACTACGCCGGGCTGATCGCCAAGGCCGGCACCGTGGTCTGGAACGGCCCGGTCGGCGTGTTCGAATTCGAATCCTTCAGCCACGGCACCCAGACGCTGGCCCAGGCCATCGCCACCTCGCCGGCGTTCTCCATCGCCGGTGGCGGCGATACCCTGGCCGCGGTCGACAAGTACGACATCGCCGACCAGGTCAGCTACATCTCCACCGGCGGTGGCGCCTTCCTCGAGTTCCTCGAGGGCAAGACCCTGCCGGCAGTGGCCGCGCTCGAAGCCCGGGGCAACTGATGGCAATGGCATCGGGGGTGGCGCCGACTGGGCGCCACTTCGATGAACGCCGGGACACGCTGTTCTTTGACCTCGACGGCACCCTGATCGACTCTGCGGTGGGCATCACCCAATGCGTGGCGCATGCGCTCACGGAAATGGGGCGCCCGGTGCCGCCGCAGGAGGAGCTGCGGCGCTGGATCGGCCCGTCCCTGCGCACCAGCTTCGCGCCGCTGTTCGAGGATCCGGCCCAGGTGGAGCAGGCGGTGACGTATTACCGGGAACGCTTCGACGTGGTCGGCTGGCGCGAGCACGAGGTCTACCCGCGCATCGGCCAGGTCGTGCAGGCGCTGCACGACCGTGGCCACCGGCTGGCGATCGTCACGGCCAAGAACGAGCCGCATGCGCGGCGCATCGTCGAGCACCTGCCGTTTGGTGCGTGCTTCGAGGACGTCATCGGCGCCACCCCGGATGGCAGCCGCAGCGAGAAGCCGCAGCTGGTGGCCGAGGCGCTGCGGCGGCTGATGCTGCCGCCTGCGCAGTGCTGGATGATCGGCGACCGGCGCATGGATATCGAAGGCGCACGCCACCACGGCATGCGCAACATCGGCGTGCTGTGGGGCTTTGGCGGTGCCGAAGAACTGCAGGCCGCCGGCGCGCTACACCTGGCGGCGACGCCGGATGCGCTGCTGTCGCTGATCGATTGAGCCACGGGGCGGCGCTCCGTACGCCGCCGCATGTCGTGACCCGGTCTGGTCCTGTCCTGAGCGGTCCGGATGGACTGTCTGCAGGACATCGGCGAAACCCAGACGCGACAATGCTGTAAACGTATTCATGGGACGTGAAGGGTGTGCTAATTTCAATCCTTTCCCGGGAGCCCTTTAACCATGATTGAGCGTCAGCGCCGTACGAAGATCCTTGCCACCCTCGGACCGGCAACCGACCCGCCGGGCGTGCTGGAGGATCTGTTCCGCGCCGGCGTGAACGTGGTCCGCCTCAACTTCAGCCACGGCGACCCGTCCGGCCAGGCCAAGCGCGCCGCCGACGTGCGCGCCGCCGCGCAGCGCGTGGGCGTGGAAGTGGGCATCCTGGCCGACCTGCCGGGCCCGAAGATCCGCATCGAGCGTTTCACCGAAGGCAAGATCCACCTCAAGGCGGGCGACCGCTTCGACCTGGTCGCCTCGGCCAATGCGCCGGCCGGCGACACCACCCAGGTGGGCGTGAGCTACCTGGGCCTGCCGCAGGACGTGGTGGCCGGTGACGTGCTGCTGCTCGACGATGGCCTGATGCAGCTGCAGGTGGTCGAAGTGCAGGGCGAGCGCATCGTCAACACCGTGCTCAACGATGGCGTGCTGTCCGACCGCAAGGGCCTGAACAAGCAGGGCGGTGGCCTTTCGCTGGGCGCGCTGACCGAACGTGACAAGGAGCTGATCGGCATCGTGGCCAAGATCGGCGTGGATTTCATCGCCGTGTCCTTCTGCCGCAACGCTCAGGACATGAACGATGCCCGCGCCATCGCCGAATCGCACGGCTGCTACGCCGCGCTGGTCTCCAAGATCGAGCGCACCGAAGCCATCGAGAACCTCGAAGAAATCGTCGACGCCAGCGATGTGGTGATGGTGGCGCGCGGTGACCTGGGCGTGGAAATCGGCGATGCCGAACTGCCCGGCCTGCAGAAGAAGATCATCAAGGCCTCGCTGGCCCAGAACAAGGTGGTGATCACCGCCACCCAGATGCTGCAGTCGATGGTCGAAAGCCCGATCCCGACCCGCGCCGAAGTGCTGGACGTGGCCAACTCGGTCATCGACGGTACCGATGCGGTGATGCTGTCGGCCGAAACCGCCGCCGGCGCCTACCCGGTGAAAGCCGTGGAAGCCATGGCGCGCATCTGCCTGGGTGCCGAACGCCAGTTCCAGACCGAAACCGATTTCGGCGCCTCGCCGCGCAACCTGGAACGTGCCGACCAGGCCATCGCCATGGCTACCATGTTCCTGTCCCAGCACGTGGGCGTGCGCGCGATCGTGGCGATGACCGAATCCGGTGGCACCGCCCGTTACCTGTCGCGCTTCCGCGCCTCGGCCCCGGTGTTCGCGGTGACCCGCCACGACGGTGCCCGCCGCCAGATGGCGCTGATGCGCGATGTGTTCCCGATCAACTTCGACAGCCGCGGCTTCACCCCGCGCGAAGCCGCACGCGGCAGCATCCGCCTGCTGGTGGAAGCCAACCAGCTGCAGGCCGGCGACCGCGTGGTGTTCACCAGCGGCGAGCACATGGAAACCCATGGCGCCACCAACACCCTGCGCCTGCTGGAAGTAGGTGAAGACGGCCGCGCCAGCGGCTTGGGCGACCTGTAAGGAACGCCGGACGCTGGGTCGCACGCCGACCCAGCGGTCCACCCGTTCACATTGAAAGCGCTTCCATCCCCCATGAACGGCCAGTTCACGGGAGGGGACCGCTATAATCGTGTTTTTCCCGCACCCGCCACAGGAAATACATGAGCATCGAACAGCTGGCCGAAACCGCCCAGGCCATGGTCGCCCCGGGCAAGGGCATCATCGCCATCGACGAATCCACCGGTACCATCGCCAAGCGCTTCGCCAGCGTGGGCATCGAGAACACCGAAGAGAACCGTCGTGCCTACCGCGAGCTGCTGCTGACCACGCCGAAGCTCAACGAGCATATTTCCGGCGCGATCCTGTACGACGAAACCATCCGCCAGTCCACCAAGGACGGCGTGCCGTTCGCCAAGTACATGGCCGACAACGGCATGATCCCGGGCATCAAGGTCGACAAGGGCGCCCACCCGCTGGCCGGCTGCCCGGGCGAGCTGGTCACCGAAGGCCTCGACGGCCTGCGTGAGCGCCTGCAGGAGTACTACAAGCTGGGTGCGCGTTTCGCCAAGTGGCGTGCGGTGATCAACATCGGCGAAAGCATTCCGTCGGGTACCTGCATCGAGTCCAACGCCCATGCGCTGGCCCGTTACGCCGCGCTGTGCCAGGAATGCGGCCTGGTGCCGATGGTCGAGCCGGAAGTGATCATGGACGGCGACCACGACATCGAAACCTGCTACGAAGTCACCGAAGCCACCCTGCGTTCGCTGTTCGACGCGCTGTACCAGCAGAACGTGCTGCTGGAAGGCACCATCCTGAAGGCCTCGATGGTCATCTCCGGCAAGGGCTGCGAAGAGCAGGCCGACGTCGAGGAAGTGGCTGAATCGACCGTCATGTGCCTCAAGAGCACCGTGCCGGCGATCCTGCCGGGCGTGGTGTTCCTGTCCGGCGGCCAGGGTGACGAGCAGTCCACCGCGCACCTCAACGCCATGAACCAGATGGGCAACCTGCCGTGGCCGCTGAGCTTCTCCTACGGCCGCGCCATGCAGCAGGCCGCGCTGAAGCTGTGGGCCAAGGACACCAAGGCCAACGTCGCCAAGGCACAGCAGACCGTGTACGACCGCGCCAAGGAAAACGGCCAGGCTGCACTGGGCAAGTGGAACGGCTGATCCTGCCGGCCGCATGAAATGAAAAAGACGCCGGCGCCATGCCGGCGTTTTTTTATCGGCACCCCAACGGCTCTACAAGGCGGCTTCATGCGAGCAGGATGGACTTGGCTGTTCCTGTTGTTCCCCGCCACCGCAGTCCATGCCGCGGCGCGGGACTTTGATGTACTGCATTACGACCTCGCCCTTGTGCCGGACATCGCGCGCAGGCAGGTGACCGGCCAGCAGACCGTGCAGCTGCGCTCGGAACGTCCCGGGCTGTCCGAAATCCAGCTCGACAGCGGCGAGCTCAAGATCAACTCGGTCGGCATGAACGGGCGGCCGCTGCGCTTCGAACAGCAGCAGGCAACCGTCACCATCTTTTTTGACGCACCGCTCAAACGCGACGAACAGGCGGTGCTGCAGATCACCTATAGCGGCGCGCCGGCGTACGGCCTCGAATTCGCCCCCGGGCGCAGCGAGGTCTACACCCTCTTCTCCACCAGCCAGTGGATGCCCTCGGTGGATGCACCCGATGAGCGCGCCACACTGTCGCTGTCGGTGACGTTGCCCAGCGATCTGCTTGCCACCGGCAACGGTCGCACGCTGCCCGCACGTACGCTCGCCGACGGCCGCATCGAACACCGCTGGCGGCTGGATACGCCGATGCCCGGCTACGTGTATGGGTTTGCCGCAGGCCGCTACCAGCAGGTCCGCGCACGACACGGCGACACCGCGCTGCGCTTCCTGTCCGCCGAACGCTCGCCCGGGCAGCTGCAGGCGATCTTCGCGCGCACCGGTGACATGCTCGATTTCTTTGCCGCGCGTGCAGGCCTGCCTTATCGCGGCGACTACGAACAGGCGCTGGTGGCCGAGACCATCGGCCAGGAAATGGCCGGGCTGTCGCTGATGTCAGAGGCGTACGGGCAGGAAGTGCTGGACGACCCGGACCACGTCGCCCTGATCGCCCACGAAGCCGCCCACCAGTGGTGGGGCAACCGGGTGACGTGCGTCGGCTGGGAGCACTTCTGGCTCAACGAAGGTTTCGCCAATTTCATGACCGCCGCCTACCTGCAGCAGGCCCAGGGCGAAGCGGCGTACCAGGCGCAGGTGCAGCGCTGGCGCACGCGGCTGGAAGCGCTGCGTGCCAAGGGCGCCGACCACGCGCTGGTGTATGGGAGCTGGAAGGCGCCTACCGGTGATGACCGCGCCGTGGTGTACCAGAAGGGGGCTTACGTACTGCACCTGCTGCGCCAGGCGTTGGGTGAAGAATCGTTCTGGCGTGGCATCCGCGAGTACACCCGCGCACATGATGGAAAGAGCGTGGAGACCGCGGATTTCCAGCAGGCGATGGAGCACGCAGCGGGGCGTTCGCTGCAGCCGTTCTTCAACGAATGGGTGTATGCGCCAACGCCCGTCCGGCCTACGGTGCTGCGGCTGGAAGCTCCATTCCAGCAGCCATCGGCGGCAGCGGCCCCGCCACCTCCACCGGTTGCCCCAGCGCCGCCAGCGCCTGCTGGTACACCTTGAAGGTCGCGGCGTTATAGGCCACCAGGATGATCCGCTGCGGTTCGCGGTGCGAACGCTGCCACGTCAATGTCTCGGTGGCCGCGATATGCGCGGCCTGGTGCAGCGGGTAGCCGAACACGCCGCAACTGATCGCCGGGAACGCGATCGACGTCAGGCCCAGTTTCTCGGCCAGCTGCAGCGATTTCCAGTAGCAGTTGGCCAACAGCGCCGGCTCATCGCGCAGGCCGTCCTGCCACACCGGGCCCACCGTGTGCAGCACGTGCTTCGCCGGCAGGTTGTAGCCGGCCGTGGCGCGCACTTCACCGGTCGGACAGCGCATGCCCGGGCGGATCTCCGGCAACGCCGCACACTCGGCCAGCAGCTGCGGGCCGGCCGCGCGATGGATCGCCCCATCCACGCCACCCCCGCCAAGCAGGGACTCGTTGGCCGCATTGACGATCGCATCCACCGCCAGGGTCGTGATGTCGCCCTGCCACACTTCGATCTTCATGCGTGCCGCTCCTTCTATACCGGGTCCATACAACGGGATGACTGCCGCCTCACACGCTAGCGGCCAAGGCATCTAGGCTGCGTCATCGTCGTCTCAGGCAGTGCGACCCGGCGGGCACCGCCCAACACCGCTACCTTGCGGCGGGCTGGCTTCACGGCAGATGAAGGTCGCGTTGGAAACGAAAACGCCCACCGCAGCGGTGGGCGTCACGTTCAGCTACGGCTACCGGTTCAGGGGGTGCCGGCGAGCCACTCGTCGTCGGAGCCTTCGTTGATGTCGGCAAACAGCGGCGTGGAGAAGTACCGCTCGCCGGTATCGGGCAGCATCGCCAGCAGCACGCTGCCGGGCGCCGCCTTGGCCGCCACATCCAGCGCGCTGGCTACCGTGGCACCGGCCGAGATGCCGACGAAGATGCCTTCCTCGGCCGCCAGCCGGCGCGACGTTTCAATCGCGCGGGCGTCGTCGATGCTCAGCAGTTCGTCGTAGATCTCGCGGTTGAGCACGTCCGGCACGAAATCCGGGGTCCAGCCCTGGATCTTGTGCGGCTTCCACTCCGCACCGCCCAGCAGCGCTGCGCCTTCCGGTTCAGTGGCGATGATGCGCGTTTCCGGGCGGGCCACCTTCAGCACCTCGCCCACCCCGGTGAGGGTGCCGCCGGTGCCCCAGCCGGTCACGAAGTAGTCCAGCCGCTTGCCGGCGAAATCGCGCAGGATCTCGGCCGCCGTGGTGTTGCGGTGGTAGGCCGGGTTGGCCGGGTTGGTGAACTGGCTGGCCAGGAACCAGCCGTGTTCCTCGGCCAGCTCGCGGGCGCGCTTGACCATGCCCGAGCCGCGCTCGGCGGCCGGGGTCAGGATCACCTTGGCGCCATAGGCGCGCATCAGCTTGCGGCGCTCGATCGAGAAGGTCTCCACCATCGTGGCCACGAACTTGTAGCCGCGCGCGGCGGCCACCATGGCCAGCGCCACGCCGGTGTTGCCGGAGGTGGCCTCCACGATGGTGTCGCCAGGCTTGAGCACCCCGCGGGCTTCGGCGTCAAGGATGATCGCAAGCGCCAGGCGGTCTTTCACCGACCCGCCGGGATTGAACGACTCCACCTTCGCGTACAGGGTGACGTGGTCGGGGGCAATGCGGTTCAGGCGCACCACCGGGGTGTTGCCGATGGTGTCCAGGATCGAGTTGTACAGGGCCATGGGAAAGCTCCACGGATAGAGGGATGACGGGTTCCGCCAGACCGTAGCGCCGGCATATGAGCGCGCGAAATGACCTGATTACCTTCATAAACAACATTTGGTTATAAGCTGGTGACGGCAACTGCCTTACAGTCGGCCTGACCCCCTTCCTTCCTGCTGCGCGCACGCCCATGACGCTGACCCAACTCCGTTACCTGGTCGCCATCGCCGACGCCGAGCTCAACATCACGCTGGCGGCCTCCCGGGTGCATGCCACCCAGCCCGGGCTGTCCAAGCAGCTCAAGCAGCTCGAAGATGAACTGGGCTTCCTGCTGTTCGTGCGCAAGGGCCGCAGCCTGGAAGCGGTGACCCCCGCCGGCGTGGAAGTGATCGGCCGCGCCCGCGCAGTGCTGTCCGAAGCCAACAACATCCGCACCTACGCCGCCAACCAGCGCCGCGAGAGCCAGGGCCAGCTGATCCTGACCACCACCCACACCCAGGCCCGCTTCGTGCTGCCTCCGGCGGTGGCGCGCATCAAGCAGGCCTACCCCCAGGTGAGCGTGCACCTGCAGCAGGCCGCCGAAAGCGACGCGCTGGATCTGCTCAGCCAGGGCGATGCGGATATCGCCATCATCAGCACCGCCGGTGCCGAACCCACCGCCGGCATCGCCATTCCGCTGTACCGCTGGCGCCGGCTGGTGCTGGTACCGCGTGGCCATCCGCTCGACCGCCCCGGTGCCGCCCCGGACCTGCAGGCGCTGTCGACCCAGCCGCTGATCAGCTACGAATCCTCCACCCGCGGCAGCTCCTCGCTGCAGCGTGCCTTCGCCGCCTCCGGGCTGACCCCGGACATCGCGCTGACCGCGCTGGATGCGGACCTGATCAAGACCTACGTGCGCACCGGCCTGGGCGTGGGCCTGCTGGCCGAAATGGCGGTCAATGCCGGCGATGAAGACCTGCGCTCGTGGCCGGCGCCGGCGCCGATCGACGAATGCATCGCCTGGGCGGTGCTGCCGCGCGACCGCGTGCTGCGCGACTACGCGCTGGAACTGGTGCACGTGCTGGCCCCGCAGATCGACACCCGCGACCTGCGCCGCGTCATCGACGGCAACCAGGAGGCCGACTGGCCGTTGCCGCCGACGTGGGAATCGTTGACGCAGACCATTACGGTCTAGGGGCTTCGGTTTCGGTTGGGTTGAACGCCGGTGGGAAGGTGGCCGCCGCCGTTGTGTCGGCTTCGGGTGCTTGGGCCGCGCTGCGCGCGGTGTCCGGCCAACGGCCGGGGCTACGAATTCATACGGGCCCAAAAGGATCGGGATCAATCAACCAACGGCGCCGCATACCCTCGGTAGCGCCGGCCGTTGGCCGGCCCTCTGCGACGGTTGGTCGCACGGAAGGCCGGGGCCTACGCGGACCGAGGGCGCTACCATGGCGGGGTGAACCGCCGTCGCCGCCCGTTTGCCGTCCTGCTGCAGCTCGCCTTCGTGGCGACGCTGCTGATGGCGTTGGCGCCACTGGTCAGCCGCTGGCAGCAGGCGCAGGGCCCGTCGGTGATGCTGATGCCCGGCGGCATGGCGCACGTCATGCCGCCGCATGAAATGAACCTGCAGGCGATGCCGGCGCATGACATGGCGATGCGCCACATGTCCATGCACGACATGTCAGGGCATGCCGCCGCAGTGGCCGTCACTGACCCCGCTGCCCCCATCGACCCACATGCCGGCCATGGCGAGGCCTGCGAATACTGCATGATGGCCTCGCGCCTGATGCCGTGGCTGGCAGTGCTGATCGTCCTGCTGCCGGCGCTGCCAGTCATCGCGCCACCGGTGCTGCGCACCGTTGTCACGCCGCGCAGCCTGCGCTGGCCTGCCCACGCCGCGCGTGGACCTCCGCTTCACGCCTGAAACCGCCCTTTCATTTTCCTGCTGCGCGACGCCGTGATGGCGCCGCGCGCCTGTGCGTTTTCCGGAGTTCCAGCATGAAGCTTTCCTCCCGCAGCGCGGGCGCGATGACGCGCCTGTCTGTTTCCCTGTCGCTTGCCCTGGCTGCGCTGCCGCTGCAGGCCGCCGAGCGCGACGACGCGCGCACTCTCGACACCCTGGTGGTCACCGCCAGTGCGCCCTCGTCGCCGCTGCACTGGGTCACCGACCCGCGCCTGCCGCGCCAGCCGGTGCCGGCCAGCGACGGTGCCGATTACCTCAAGACCGTGCCCGGCTTCGCCGCCATCCGCAACGGCGGCACCAATGGCGACCCGGTGCTGCGCGGCATGTTCGGTTCGCGCCTGAACATCGTCAGCAACGAAGGCAACCTGATCGGTGCCTGCCCCTCGCGCATGGACAACCCGCTGTCCTACATCGCCCCGGAAACCTTCGACCGGCTGACCATCATCAAAGGCCCGCAGAGCGTGCGCTGGGGCGCCGGCGCTTCAGCGGGCACAGTGCGATTCGAACGCGATACCCCGCGTTTCGACGCCCCGGGCATCAACCTGGACGCCAGCGCGCTGGTCGGCTCGCGCAACCGCAACGACCAGGTGCTGGACCTCACCGCCGGTGCCTCGCAGGGCTACGTGCGCGTCAACGGCAACCGCTCCGAAGCCGATGACTACAAGGACGGCAATGGCGAAGTGGTGCCGTCCAAGTGGCGCAAGTGGAACAGCGATGTCGCCGTCGGCTGGACCCCGGATGCCGACACGGTGCTGGAGCTCTCCGCCGGCACCGGCGATGCCATCGCGCGTTATGCCGGGCGTGGCATGGATGGCGCCGCGTTCAAGCGCACCAGCTACGCCGCCCGCTTCGAGCGCGACAACCTGCCCGGTGCGTGGGACAAACTGCAGGCCAACGTCTACTACAACGACGCCGACCACGTAATGGACAACTACACCCTGCGCGAGCCGAACCCGGCCAGCAGCATGCCGATGCCCATGGCCTCGAATGTCGATCGCCGAACCACCGGCGGTCGCATCGCCTCCGAATGGCGCTGGCAGGACATCGCCATCGTCGCCGGCGTGGACGCGCTCGACAGCCGCCACCGCAGCCGCAACGGCATGGGCCGCAACACCTACAAGCTCACGCCATGGTCGACCGACGCACGCCAGAAAAACCAGGGCGTGTTCACCGAGATCACCCTGGGCGAAGGCACCGCGCAACGTTGGGTCAGCGGGCTGCGCATCGATCGCGCGGAAGTCACCGACGAGCGCGCCACCACCGGCATGATGGCGATGCCGAACCCGACCGCCGGGCAGCGCCGCCGCGAAGACCTGGGCAGCGGCTTCCTGCGTTTCGAACGGGACATCAGCAGCGCGCTGACCACCTACGCCGGTATCGGCCACAGCGAACGCATGCCCGATTACTGGGAGCTGTTCTCGCCTGACATGGGGCGGGCCGGCAGCATCAACGCTTTCAGCGCGGTGCAGCCGGAGAAAACCACCCAGCTCGACATCGGCCTGCAGTACCGGGATGAGCGGGTCAACGCATGGGTCTCGGCGTATGCCGGGCGCCTCCAGGACTACATCCTGTTCACCTACCGCGACGGCGGCATGATGGGCAGCACCACGCAGGCCACCAACATCAATGCGCGTATTGCCGGTGCCGAAGCGGGCGCTGAGGTCGCGCTCGGGCAGGGCTGGAAACTCGGCGGCACGCTCGCCTATGCATGGGGCGAAAACCGCACCGATGGCGGCGCACTGCCGCAGATGCCGCCGCTGGAAGCACGCCTGAGCGCAGGCTGGGAAGGCGCGCGCTGGAGTGCAGGTGCACTGGCTCGCGCAGTGACCCGCCAGAACCGCGTCGCGCCGGGGCAGGGCAACGTGGTCGCGCGTGACCTGGGCCCAAGCGCAGGCTTCGCCACGCTCGCGCTCAACGCCGGCTACCGGATCAGCGACGCCCTGCAGCTCAGCGCAGGCGTGGACAACCTGTTCGATCGCGCCTACAGCGAGCACCTCAACCTCGCCGGCAGCGCCGATTTCGGCTTCCCCGCCGATCCGGTGCGCATCAACGAACCCGGCCGCACGGTCTGGATGAAGGTGAACTACCGGTACTGAGGCAACGATCAAGCGCGTTGGTCGGCGCTTCCGCACGATGGTGTGCACTTCAACGGCCGCATGCATGAAACCGTCGGGAGGTGGGCGGGTACCCCCATCCGGGACTGTCAAAAACATGGATGTTTTTGCCAAGCCCCCATGGATGGGTTCACGGCGTGTCCCGGATGGGGGTACCCGCCCGCCTCGGCGCGGATGAATTGAAACGCCGGCTCTTCGCGATCAACCAAGCTCCGGGCGCGACGCAATCCGACATGCGCTGACACACGCCGTTACATGCCCCGAAGGCCCCAGCACGAAAGGGGTTGCGCGTGTCACCGGGTGATGTGAAGGTGCCGGTAAACGCTTGGCACATATGCCTGACGCGGGCGGTGGCTACACTTGCCGGTCGTGGAACATCAAGGGCTGTACTTCATGTCGGGACGCATCACCGCACGCATCATTGCCGGCCTCGGCCTGGCCATCCTGGCCGGGTGTGGCAGCAAGGACCAAGCCGCCCGCCGGCAGGCCGAAGTCGTGCCGGTGACCACCCAGGTCGTGCAGACCTCTGCCTGGAGCGACACCCTGCAGGCACTGGGCACCGCCAAGGCCCGCGAGTCGGTGACCATCACCGCCAAGGTCAGCGAAATCATCGACACCGTGCACTTCGACAGCGGCCAGCAGGTCTCCGCCGGCACCCCCCTGGTGACCCTGCGCGGCCAGGCCCAGGAAGCCGCCCTGCTGCAGGCCCAGGCCACCTTTGCCGAAGCCGACCAGCTGTACAAGCGCCAGCGTGAACTGGCGGCCCAGCAGCTCGTCGCCAGTGCCACCCTCGACACCCAGCGCGCCATCCGCGACGCCGCCGAAGCCCGCGTGCGCGAAATGCAGTCCGACATCGGCGACCGCCGCGTGCGTGCCCCGTTTGCCGGCGTGCTCGGCATCCGCCAGGTCAGCGAAGGGTCGCTGGTCACCCCCACCACCGTGATCGCCACCCTCGACGACATCGAACGCATGCACGTCGATTTCCAGGTGCCCGAAGCCGAACTGGCCTCGCTGGCCAAGGGCGACAAGGTCAGCGCCACCAGCGTGGCCTACCCGGGCCGCACTTTCGAAGGCGACGTCGCCACCATCGATACCCGCGTCGATCCCGGCACCCGCGCCGTCACCGTGCGCGCCGACTTCATCAACGCCGACCACGCCCTGCGCCCGGGCATGCTGCTCGACGTGCGCATGTTCCGTCCCGAACGCCAGGCGTTGGTCATTCCTGAAATCGCCGTGGTCCAGGTCGGCCGCGATTCGTTCGTCTTCCGCGTCAAACCCGACCACGTGGTCGAGCGCGTCGACGTGGTCAGCGGCGCGCGCCGCTCCGGCGTCGTTGAAATCCGTGAAGGGCTCAAGGCAGGCGACCGCATCGTCGTCGACGGCACCGGCAAGCTGCGTCCCGGCCTGAAGGTCAACGACACCGCCGCGCCGGCCCCTGCGCCCGCCACCCCGGCCGCCAGCCCGGCCGCAGAGAAGGCCACCGATCCGGCCCCGGCCGGCACCACCCGCGCCCCGACCGGCGCGACCGCCGCTGCAGCGCCCGTGGGCAGCGCCGGATGAAACTCTCCAACATCTCCATCCAGCGGCCGGTGTTTGCCGTGGTGATGAGCCTGCTGCTGGTCGTGCTGGGCATCATGTCGTTCACCCGCCTGACCCTGCGCGAGCTGCCCGCGATCGACCCGCCGATCGTCTCGGTCTCCGTCGATTACACCGGTGCCTCGGCGGCCGTCATCGAAAGCCGCATCACCCAGGTGCTGGAAGACGCCCTGGCCGGCATCGAAGGCATCGACACCATCAACGCGCGCAGCTCCAACGGCCGCGCCCAGGTCAGCATCGAATTCACCTCCAACCGCGATATCGAAGCGGCCGCCAACGACGTGCGCGACGCCGTCAGCCGCGTCGCCGACCGCATGCCCGAAGAGGCGCGCCCGCCGGAAATCGCCAAGGTCGAGAGCGACGCCGACCCGATCATCTGGTTCAACATGACCTCTTCCAGCATGAACACGCTGGAGCTGAGCGACTACGCCGACCGCTACGTGGTCGACCGCTTTTCCAGCCTGGATGGCGTGGCCCAGGTCCGCATCGGCGGCCGCCAGCGCTATGCCATGCGCATCTGGCTCGACCGCGACCAGCTCGCCGCGCGCGGCCTGACCGTGGGCGACGTGGAAACCGCGTTGCGCAACGAGAACGTCGAGCTGCCGGCCGGCCGCATCGAATCGGCCGACCGCGACTTCACCCTGCGCGTGGAGCGCAACTACGTAAAGCCGGAAGACTTCGCCACCATCCCGCTCGGCAAGGGCGCTGATGGCTATGTGGTGCGCATGGGCGACGTCGCAAAGATCGAACTGGCCTCGTCCGAACGCCGCGCCTACTACCGCAGCAACGGCGAGCCCGGCATCGGCCTAGGCATCGTCAAGACCTCCACCGCCAACTCGCTGGACGTGGCCCGCACCGCGCGCGCCGAAGCCGAGCGCGTCGGCCAGACCCTGCCCGAAGGCACCCACATCTTCGTGGCCTTCGACAACACCACCTTCATCGAAGCCGCCGTCGACCGCGTCTACGCCACGCTGGTCGAAGCCATGCTGCTGGTGCTGGCGGTGATCTGGCTGTTCCTCGGCAGTTTCCGCGCCGCGTTGATTCCTGCAGTGACCGTCCCGGTGTGCCTGGTGGCCGCCTTCATCGCCCTGTATGCGTTCGGCTTCTCGATCAACCTGCTGACCCTGCTCGCACTGGTGCTGTGTATCGGCCTGGTGGTGGACGATGCCATCGTCGTGGTCGAAAACGTGCAGCGCCGCATCGACCTGGGCGAGCCACCGCTGGTGGCCTCCAAGCGCGGTACCGCGCAGGTGGCGTTCGCGGTGATCGCCACTACCGCCGTGCTGGTCGCGGTGTTCCTGCCGGTGGGCTTCCTCGAAGGCAACACGGGCCGCCTGTTCCGCGAACTGGCGGTGGCCCTGGCCGCAGCCGTAGCGCTGTCGGCGTTCGTGTCGCTCACCCTTACCCCGATGATGGCCTCCAAGCTGCTCAAGCCGCACACCGGCCAGCCGCCCAAGGGCCTGCACGGTTTCATCAACCGCAACCTCGACCGCGTCTCGGCATCCTACGGGCGCGTGCTCGACGCCCACGTCGGCAAGATCTGGATCTACGTCGTGGTCATGCTGCTGTCGCTCGCCGCCAGCGCACTGCTGTTGAAGGTGCTGCCGTCCGAACTGGCCCCGGCCGAAGACCGCGGTTCGTTCCAGATCATGATCGACGGCCCCGAGGGCGCCGGCTACGACTACACCGTGGGCCAGGTGCAGGAAGTGGAAAAGGTCGTGGCCGGGTACGTCGGCGCGGACAAGCCCATCGTGCGCGCCAACCCGCGCGTGCCCGGCGGCTTCGGGGCCAGCGAGGAAATGCACACAGGCCGCATCAGCGTGTTCCTGCAGCCGTGGCGCGAACGTTCCACCGCCACCCCCGACGTGGCCGCCGAACTGCAGAAGGACCTCGACGGCATCCGCGGCGTGCGCGTGCGCACCCAGGTCGGCGGCGGCCTGGTCCGCAGCCAGGGCCAGCCGTTCCAGATCGTGCTTGGGGGCCCCGAATACGCTGAAATCGCGCAGTGGCGCGACCGCATGCTCGAGCGCATGGCCGACAACCCCGGCCTGGTCGGCCCGGATTCGGATTACAAGGAAACCCGCCCGCAGATGCGCGTGAACATCGACCGCCAGCGCGCGGCCGACCTGGGCGTCTCGGTCACCGCCATTGGTTCGGCGCTGGAAACCATGATGGGCTCGCGCCGCGTCACCACCTTCGTCGACAACGGCGAAGAGTACGACGTGCTGGTCCAGGCCGGCCGCGAAGGCCGCGCCTCGCCCGACGACCTGGCCGCCATCCGCGTGCGCGCCACCAATGGCGAACTGGTGCCGCTGTCCAACCTGGTCACGCTCAGCGAAGTGGCCGAAGCGGGCAACCTCAATCGCTTCAACCGCCTGCGCGCGATCACCATCACCGCCGGCCTGGCCCCGGGCTACCCGCTAGGCGAGGCCATCGCCTGGGCCCAGCAGACCGCACGCGAAGAACTGCCGCAGCACGCGCAGATCGACTGGAAGGGCGAATCGCGCGAGTACCAGAACGCGGGCAGCGCGGTGCTGCTCACCTTCGCCATGGCGCTGCTGGTGGTGTACCTGGTGCTGGCCGCGCAGTTCGAAAGCTTCATCCACCCGCTGGTGATCATGCTTACCGTGCCGCTGGGCGTGCTCGGCGCGCTGCTGGGCCTGTACGTGAGCGGGGGCACCATCAACCTGTTCAGCCAGATCGGCATCGTGATGCTGGTCGGCCTGGCGGCGAAGAACGGCATCCTGATCGTCGAATTCGCCAACCAGCTGCGCGACGAAGGGCGTGACGTGCACCGCGCCATCGTCGAATCGGCGATGGTGCGCCTGCGTCCGATCCTGATGACCTCCATCGCCACCGTGGTCGGTGCGATCCCGCTGGTGGTCGCCGGCGGCCCGGGTTCGGCCAGCCGCGGAACGATCGGCATCGTGGTGATCTTCGGCGTCACCGTCTCCACCTTCCTGTCGCTGTTCGTGGTGCCCGCGTTCTATTCGCTGCTGGCCCCGTACACGCGCTCGCCGGAAGCCGTGGCCCGCGAGCTGGAAAAGCAGGAAGCCGACACCCCGTCGGTCGGTGGCCATGCCTGACCGCCCGCTGCGGCTGGAGGGCGACGGATTCGTGCTGCGCCCCTGGCGCAGCGACGATCTGGAGGCGCTGCTGCGGCATGCCAACGACGAGGCGGTCTCGCGCGGGCTCCGCGACCGCTTCCCGTTCCCGTACACCCGGGAAGACGGCGAGGCCTTCCTCGGCGGCCGGATCCTCGCCCCGGAGACGCTCAACCTGGCCATCGAGATCGACGGCGCGGCCTGCGGCAGCATCGGCGCCCAACCGGGCGTCGCCGAACGTGGGCACACCGCCGAACTGGGCTACTGGTTGGGTCGCGCATACTGGGGGCAGGGCTGGATGACCCGCGTGGTGGGCCTGTTCGCCCCCTGGGTGATGGACGAGCTGCGCCTGTTCAGGCTGCAGGCCGAAGTGCTGGATTTCAACGAAGGATCGGCCCGCGTGCTGCTCGGCAACGGGTTCCAGGAAGAAGGAACGGCCCGCTGCGCCGTGTTCAAGCGCGGCCGGCTGCACGACCTGCGGCGGTTTGCCAGGGTCCGCACCCCGTAAATCGGCCCTATCGGGCTGGCGCTCGATGATGGAGAATCGACCGGTCCCTTCCAGCCGACGGGACGTCCTTCATTTTCCGCCGACTGGAGAGAGCGCGTGGAAGCAGTAGTCGAATTCATCAATGGCATCATCTGGAGCAAGGCACTGATCTTCCTGTGCCTGGCGGCCGGCCTGTTCTTCAGCGTGCGCACCCGCTTCATGCAGCTGCGTGGCTTCTTCGAAATGTGCCGGCTCACCGTGCAGGGCGAAAAGTCCGACGCCGGCGTGTCCTCGTTCCAGGCGTTGGCCATGTCCATGGCCGGCCGCATGGGCATCGGCAACATCGCCGGCGTGGCCACCGCCATCGCCTTCGGTGGCCCCGGTGCGATCTTCTGGATGTGGGTGATGGGCTTCCTTGGGGCGTCCACCTCGTATGTCGAGTGCACCCTGGCGCAGATCTACAAGACCAAGGATGCCGACGGCCGCTACCGGGGTGGCCCGGCGTACTACATCGAAAAGGCCATGGGCCTGAAGTGGTACGCGATGGCCTTCGCCATGGCCACGATCGTTGCTGCCGGTTTCCTGATGCCGGGCGTGCAGGCCAATGCGATCGCCGACAGCATCATCAACTCCTGCCGTGGCGGCGCCCTGTGCGGACCGCTGGATGGCCAGTTCATGGGCATGGAATCGGTGCAGGCGTTCAAGCTCGGCATCGGCATCGTGGTCGCCCTGCTGCTGGGCGTGGTGATCTTCGGCGGCGTCAAGCGCATCGCCAATTTCGCCGAAGTGGTGGTGCCGTTCATGGCCGCCGGCTTCATCCTGATGGCCATCGTCATCATGATCCTCAACTATGAGCGCGTGCCGGACATGTTCCGTACCGTGTTCAGCAGCGCCTTCGGCGCCCACGCCGCGTTCGGCGCGATGATGGGCCTGGCGGTGGAGTGGGGCGTCAAGCGCGGCATCTACGCCAACGAAGCGGGCCAAGGTACCGGCCCGCACGCGGCTGCGGCCTCGGAGGTCTCGCACCCGGCCAAGCAGGGCTACGTGCAGGCCTTCGCCATCTACTTCGACACCATGATGGTGTGCACCGCCACCGCCTTCCTGATCCTGGCGGCCGGCACCTACAACGTGTACTCGCCCACGCCGGGCGCCGAGCCGGTGTTCGCCGGCCTGGCCGGTGTGGCCGAAGGCGCGGGCTACGCACAGGCTGCGGTGGAAACCGTGCTGCCGGGCTGGGGCTCGGGCTTCGTGGCCATCGCGATCTTCTTCTTCGCCTTCACCACCATCATGGCCTATTACTACATGGCCGAAACCAACCTCAGCTACCTCAACCACAACCGCAAGCGCCCGCTCACCGTGCTGGCGCTGCGCCTGGGCATCATCGGCATGGTGGTGTTCGGCGCCTTCCACAACGCAAAGATGGCGTGGGCGCTGGGCGACATCGGCGTGGGCCTGATGGCGTGGTTGAACATCGTCGCGATCCTGATCGTGCAGAAGCCGGCCCTGATCGCCCTGCGCGATTACGAGCGCCAGAAGAAGCTCGGCCTGGATCCGACCTTCGACCCCGATGCCCTGGGCATCAAGAACGCCGATTTCTGGCGTCACCGCAAGCTGGAGCAGTCCCGTAGTGAATGATCCCTGGAAAAACGCCCGTCGCCCGTCCTCGCGACCGCCGCGGGCCACCCCGCTGCCGCCGCGCGAAGGCGGCACCCCGCCACCGCCGGGGCGCGGCAACGATGAGCTGCGCCTGTACGGCTGGAATGCCGTGCAGGCGCTGTTCGAACGCCGCCCGCAGGCGCTGCGCAAGCTGTACCTGGCCGAGGCGCTGATCCCGCGGCTGCAGCCGCTGCTGAAGTGGTGCGTGGCCAACCGCGTCGGCTATCGCGTGGTGGAAGAGGGTGACCTCAACAAGCTCGCCGCCACCACCCACCACGAAGGCGTGGTGGCCGACGTGCTGCGCGCCCCGATGCTGGAACTGGGCGAGTGGCTGGCCGGCCTGCCGGCCGACAAGCCGGCGCTGGCGCTATGGCTGGATGGCGTGGGCAACCCGCACAACTTCGGCGCCATCCTGCGTTCGGCGGCGCACTTCGGCGTGGCCGGGCTGCTGCTGCCGCCCGATTCCACGCTGGCGTTGTCCGGTGCGGCGGCGCGTGTTGCTGAAGGCGGCGCCGAAGCGGTGCCGCTGGTGCGCCTGCCCGCACTGCCGCAGGCAATGGAAGCACTTCGTGCCGGCGGCTTCGGTCTGGCCGCCACGCTGGTGGAAGGCGGCGCGGATCTGTTCAAGGCCACGTTGCCGGCGCGGCTGGTGTATGTGATGGGCGCCGAAGGCGAGGGCATGGACCGTGCGTTGGCACAGACCTGCGACCTGCAGGTATCCATTCCCGGCAGTGGTGCGGTGGAAAGCCTCAACGTGGCATCGGCCACCGCCGTGTTGCTGTCGCACTGGTATGCACAGCGGTAACTTCGGGTAACGCTTGCGCGCTGCCCTGCGTGATGTGATCGACTTCTCCAAAGAAGTCGTGCCTACGGTGGATTCGGATTTTTCGCATGGTGCGCTGCGTTCTTGCTGCGTCACAGTGCAACGCGGCGCCGTACTGTGTAGGTGAGGAGAGACACCCACCCAGCGCGGCGCCGTTGTCCGGATCACGGTCTGTTCCGTGGCGCTCACCGCGTGGGGTGTGACGAATCCCGGTAGCCCGGCCGCTTGGCCGGGCTTTTTTTATGCGTTTTCGCGGTGCGCGGGGGCGGAGTGCGACATTCCGGGCCCGCGCAAGGGGGCTTGCGACGTGTACGCGCAGTGACGCTTCGGGCCGCGCGTGATGGAAATCCGGAAGCGCGTTTCCTGCTGGGCATCCGCTGAAAAACGCCGTTGGCGTGATAGGCATTTTCGTGCGTGCGCCCGCGCACAGAACGCAAGATTCGCGTGATTTACCGATTTTTCCGAGATGACTTCCTGTGCAGATTGCCGGTGCGGCGGATTGGCCTGCCGCATCACTCTGTCACCAAGGAGGCATTCCATGACATTCGATGCGCTGCGTTCCCTGCGCCCGATTTCCTTCGCCCTGATCGCCGGCCTGCTGCCCGCTGCCGCCCAGGCTGCCGAGCACTCGCTGGACGGCGTCAATTTCATGGGGCCGCTGATCACCCCCAATCCGGCCGGCATGCCCAAAGGCAATCTCTTCATCGAGCCGTACCTGGTCCGCATCGACAGCGACCGCTACTTCGATGGCGACGGCCGCCGGCATGACAGCGACGGCCGCAGCGCCGCCTGGCTGACCGTGGTGCCGATCGCCTACGGCCTGGGTCAGCGCGTGACCGCGCAGGTCAACCTCAGCGCCTCGCGCGCCGAGACCGGCAGCGAGCGCAGCCGCGGCTTCCGCGCCGGCGATACCACCGCCATGGTGCAGTACCTGCTGCAGGCGCCGAACGAAGACGGCACCCGCCCGGCCATTTCGGTATCGCTGAGCCAGCGCTACGCCACCGGCAGCTATGACCGCATTGATGGCAACCCGCTCAACGCCCAGGGCGACGGCGTACAGCGCACCACCTTCGGGCTCGGCATGCAGCAGGTGGTGTGGCTGCCCAACGGTCGCCCGCTGCGCTGGCGTGGCCAGCTCAGCGCCAGCCCGGCACCGGCGCGCGTGGCGATCAACGACCACAGCGTGTACGGCACCCCGGATGGCTTCCGCGGCAACATCGCGCCGGGTTCGCTGATCGGCCTTTCCGCGGCCGGTGAGTACAGCTTCGACTCGAAGTGGGTGGGCGTATTCGAGTTCGCCGTCAGCCGGCAGAGCGACCGTCACCTGAGCGGCTACGCGCCCGCTGCCGACGGCACCATGCTGCGCATCGATGAACGTCGCCCCGGCAGCCGCAACGTCACCCTCGCACCGGCGGTGCAGTATCACTTCAGTCCCAGCGTCGGGCTGATTGCCGGTGTGGAGTTCACGGTCGCGGGCCGCAATACCGGCAGCTACATCAACCCGCAGGTCGCCCTGGGCATGTTCTTCTGATGGGCCTCGATGAGATCGTCGCCCGTCTGCTGGGCATCGTCTGGAGCCCGGCGCTGGTTGGGCTGTGCCTGCTGGTGGGCCTGTACTTCAGCGTGCGCACCCGCTTCATCCAGCTGCGCGGGCTCCCGGAGATGCTCAAGCTGATGTTCCAGGGGCGCAGTTCGGCGGCAGGCGTGTCCTCGTTCCAGGCATTGAGCCTGTCGCTGTCCAGCCGCGTTGGCGTGGGCAACATCGCCGGCGTGGCGATGGCCATTGCCTACGGCGGGCCGGGTGCGATTTTCTGGATGTGGATCGTCGCCTTCCTCGGTGCCTCCAGCGCCTTCGTCGAATCCACCCTGGCGCAGATCTACAAGCAGCGCGACAGCAACGGCATGTACCGGGGTGGTCCGGCGTACTACATCGAAAAGGGCCTGGGCAAACGCTGGTACGCGGTGCTGTTCGCGCTCAGCACGGTGATCGGCTGCGGGCTGCTGCTGCCCGGTACGCAGTCCAACGCGATGGTCAGCGCGTTGGACGAGGCATGGGGCGCACCGGGCTGGGTCACCGCGGCCGGCATCGGCACGGTGGTCGCGATGGTGATCTTCGGCGGCGTGCGGCGCATCGCACAGGTGGCCCAGGTCATCGTGCCGTTCATGGCGCTGGGCTATCTGGTGGTGGCGGCCGTGGTGATGGCCCTGAACCTGGATGCGGTGCCGGAGATGTTCAGCATCATCCTGCGCAGTGCATTCGGCCAGGACGCCGCGTTCGGCGCCATGATCGGCACGGCCATCCAGTGGGGCGTGCGCCGTGGCGTGATGTCCAACGAAGCCGGCATGGGCAGCGGTGCGCATCCCGCTGCCGCAGCGGAAGTCTCGCACCCGGTGAAGCAGGGGCTGGTACAGGCCTGTTCGGTGTACATCGACACCATGGTGGTGTGCAGCGCCACCGCCTTCCTGATCCTGTCGGCCGGCACTTACAACGTGCATGACCCGGCCGCACCGGCGCAGTGGATCGTGGCCAACGTACCGGGGCTGGAAGCGGGGCCGCGGTTCGTGCAGCAGGCGGTGGAATCGGCGTTGCCGGGCTTCGGGCGTTCGTTCATCGCCCTGGCGATCCTGCCGTTCGCCTTCACCACCATGCTGGCGCTGTACTACACGGCCGAAACCAACGTGGTGTACCTGCTGCGCAACCGCACCTCGCCGTGGGTGATGGCGTTGTTCCGGCTGGGCTTCCTGGGCGCCATGCTGTATTCGGCGTTGAACAGCGCCACGGTGGCGTGGTCGCTGGGCGATATCGGCGTGGGCCTGATGACCTGGCTCAACATCATCGCGCTGCTGCTGTTGCAGAAGCCGGCCCTGGCCGCACTGCGCGATTACGAAGCCTCACGCGGTGCCGGAAAGGACCCGGTGTACCGCCCCGACAACATCACGCTGCCGGCCAGCACGGTGTGGTTGCGGTAACCCGAAACGGAAACCGGCGGCAGACACCGCCGGTTTCCACATCATCCGCTTATTCGTTGGGCGGGGTGGTCGCCTTGGCTTCACTGCCGAAATTGCCATCGGCTTCGGCCGCCAGGTAGGCGAACACCGTGTACGCCGCCACGTTCTGCGCCAGCGCCGCCGGTTCGATCTTGTCCAGCGTGTCGTCGGCGGTGTGGTGCAGGTTGAAGTAGTCGGTTCCGTCCTGCGCCAGCCACGCCCATGCGCCGCCCTTGGCGGCAAGCGGGCCGATATCGGGGCCCGGGCCACCCTTGTCCGGGGCGTATTCGATGCCCAGCGGCTTGAGCACGTCGGCAATCTGGGCGGTCGCCTCGCGCGAGCCTTCCGGGTTCGGCGAACCGGTGTTGAACGCATAGATGCGGCCGGCACCGAAGTCGCTCTCGGCGGCCAGCTGGTGCAGCACGATGTCTTTGGCATGCGCTTCGGCGTAGGCCTTGCCGCCGTACAGACCCTGTTCCTCGTTGGCGAACGCCACCACGCGGATGCTGCGTTTGGGCGCCTGCTTGAGCTGGCCGATCAGGTGGCCGGCGGCCATGGTCAGCGCCACGCCGGCGCCATCGTCGATCGCGCCGGTGCCCAGGTCCCAGGAATCGAGGTGGCCACCAATGACCACCACTTCCTTGGGCAGGCTGCGCCCGGTGATCTCACCGATCACGTTGTACGAGGTGGCGGTGCCATCCCAGCCGCAATCCAGGCTGAGCTTGAGCTTCGTCGGTCCCAGCGCGACCAGCCGCGCCAGCTGGTTGGCATCGGGCACCGACAGCGCCGCCGACGGCACCGGGGTCAGGCCGTCGTCGAAGCGGGTGATGCCGGTATGCGGCACGCGGTGCGAATCGGTACCGGCCGAACGCATCACAAAGCCCACCGCACCCTTGCGGATCGCCTCGGACGGGCCTTTGCTGCGCACCGCGCCGCCCTTGCCGTAGTCGCGGCCATCGCGGTAGGCGGTCATCTGGTAATCCACGAAGGCGATCTTGCCCTTGAGCGAGCCTTCCGGCGCGGCCTTCAGCGCGGCCAGGTCAGCGAAGCGCACCACCTCGGCCTCGACCGTACCGCCCGGGCTGCCGCCCAGCGCGGTGATGCTCAGCGGCTGTGCATGCTTGCCCACCACCTGCGCGTGTTCACTGCGGCGTTCCCACTTGGGGAAGGTCACCGGCTCTTTCCACACCTTGTCAAAGCCCAGTGCCTTGAACTTGGCTTCGGCCCAGGCCACCGCGCGGGCGTCGGCCTCGCTGCCGGCAATGCGCGGGCCGATCTCGGTCGTCAGCGATTCGACCACCTTCCAGCCGGTGTCGTCCTTCAGGGCCTGCTCGCGCAGTTCAGCAGCGGTAGCCAGCGATTTCGGCGGCAGGGTGGTGGTGCCCGTCGCCGCGAACGCCGGGGCGGCCAGCAGGGCGAGGGAAGATGCGATGGCAAGGACGCGGCGACGCATGGGACGGACTCCGGGGGAACAGGGCGGAAGCCCCCGAGCTTAGCAGCCTGCCCGCGCCGCACATGGGCGGGAGGTCATGGTTGGGCGGATGCTGTTTTCCACCGGTGGGCAGGGCGACGACCAACGGTCGTCGCCTACGCCCTTTACTGCTTCAAATTGTCCCGGATCTCCCGCAGCAGCAGGATCTCTTCCTTCGGCGCCGCCGGTGCCGCTTCCTTCTTGCGCGCCAGGCGGTTGATCACCTTGACCACCATGAAGATCGCGAACGCCACGATCAGGAACTGCACCAGCGTATTGAGGAAATCGCCGTAGCCGATCACCACGGCAGGGATCTCCGTGCCATCGGCGGCCACGCGTGCCGGCGCCAGCGTCCACGCCAGTTCGGAGAAGTCCACCCGGCCAATGGCCCAGCCCAGCGGCGGCATGATGATCTTGTCCACCAGCGCGGTGACGATCTTGCCGAACGCAGCACCGATGACCACACCGACCGCCAGGTCGATGACGTTGCCACGCATGGCAAATTCCTTGAACTCAGTCAGCATTCCCATCGGGTTCTCCTGTAGCGGGGATAGCAAAGGTCGCCGCAGCGTAACGCGGCGCGTGTCGTCATCCGGCGATGATGCCGTGGCGTTCGGCCACGTTTTCCAGGCGCGCGCTGAAACGGTCGCCCGGCTTCAGTGCGGCCACGCCGGCCGGCGTACCCATGAACACCAGGTCGCCCGCACGCAGGGCCCACAGCTTGGACAGCTCGTGCAGGATCTCCGGCACGTTCCAGATCATCTGGTCCAGCAGTGACTGCTGGCGCACTTCGCCATTGATTTCCAGCGACAGGTTGAGCGCGGCAAGATCGCCCACTTCACCGGCCGGCACCAGTTCGCTGACCGGCGCGGAATGATCGAAACCCTTGGCCGAATCCCACGGGTGGCCCTTGGCCTTGGCCGCCGCCTGCAGGTCGCGGCGGGTCAGGTCCAGGCCTACGCCGTAGCCGAACACCAGCGCCTCGGCCTGGTCGAGCGGCAGCTCGCCGGCAGGCGCGTCACGGCCGATCGCCACCACCAACTCCACTTCGTGGTGCAGATCCTGGGTGGAAGGCGGGTAGGGGATCACATCGTCATGGCCGACCACGATCGCATCGGCCGGCTTGCTGAAGAACATCGGCCGGCCGCGGTCATCGGCGGCGGGCACGGCCGCGCCCATTTCCTTGGCGTGGTCGGCGAAATTGCGGCCGACACAGTAGATGCGGCGCACCGGAAACGTACCGCCACCGGCGACCGGAATGCGGGGTTGTTCGGGGGCCGGGATTACATCAGACATGCGCGCGTCCTGTGGGAAGGGGTCGCACGAGTGTATTCCGCCACATCGCAAATCGTGTAGTGCCGACTGTTAGTCGGCAAACCGGACTCAACGCGACAGCGGCAACGCCTGCTTGCGCACCACGCGGTACTCGCCTTCCACCACCTGCGGATCGGCCGCACGCGCGGCCTGCTTCCGCGAAGCCAGCAGCTTCCACGCCACGCCGGCGATGATCATCGCCGCGCCCACGAACACACCCACGAACACCAGGGCGGCCAGGATCGCCAGACCCAACAGGCCCACCGCAACGCGCACCAACGGATGGCGCGGCTTGCGCGGCGCAAACAGGGAGCGGAACTGGTTGAACTGGAAGCGGTTGTACATGGCGGATGTTTGGCTGAAGTCAGCGAGATGTCAGTATCCCGGCACTCTTTTGTCATTGAGTGAAAAACTCGTTAAACGCGACCTGCGTTTATTTGAAATCAATGACTTGTGTTCATCGCAGAGCCAGCCAGATGAGGGCGTGAGACAATCGAGCACCGTGCCCTGGATCTTGTTTCCATGTCTGTTCCTGATGCCTCCGCCACTGCCCTGATCGCGCTGGAACGTATTGTCGACGGGGGATTTGCCGAGGTGGAGGGATGCATTGACGGCGACCACGAGTCGCTGGTGCTGTACCGCGAGGGCGACGATGTGCGCGGCTGGCTCAACATCTGCCCCCACGCCGGGCGCCGGCTGGATTGGGCGCCGGGCCAGTTCCTCAAGAGCAAGGCCGGCGAGCTGGTCTGCGCCGCGCACGGCGCATCGTTCTCGCTGGTTGACGGCAACTGCGTGGCCGGTCCGTGCAAGGGCGACCGGTTGCGCGCCGTGCCGCTGCACGTGCGCGACGGCCAGGTGTTCCTCAGAACATCAGGTTGATCATCGCCACCACCACGATGGTGTAGATCAACGACAACGGCGCGCCCACCCGCCACAACTCGCGCGGGGTGTAGTTGGCCGGTCCGGTGATCATCGAAATCACCGGGTTTGAAGCGGTCATCAGGTTGTTGGACGCCGACAGCGCCACGATCAGCGCGAACGCGGTCGGGCTGCCACCGGCCGCCAGCGCCAGGTTCACGGCAATGGGCACCATCACGATGGTCGCGCCTACATGGCTGATCACCAGCGAAAACACCGTGGTCAGAAGCGCCAGCGCGATCTCCAGCACCCACACCGGAATGCCGGTAGGCAGGCGGTCGATGGTGTGCCCGGCCACCCAGGCCGCAGCGCCGCTGCTGTCCATCGCCCAGCCCAGCGGAATCAGCCCGGCCATCATGAACACCGTCTTCCAGTTGATCGAGGCATACGCCTCGTCCATGCGCAGCACGCCGGTGAGCAGCATGCCGGCCACGCCGGTCATCAGGGTCAATGCCACCGGCAGCTTCGACGTGAGCGCGATCAGGATGGTGATGGCGAAGATCGACATGGCGATCTTGAACTTGTGCGGGCGCTGTTCGCCCTTCGGGTAATCGGTGACCACCACGAAGTCGCGGCTCTTGGCGGCTTGGGCCAGGTCGGTCCAGATGCTGTGGAACACCAGCATGTCGCCGGCGCGCAGCGGCACGTTGCGCACGTCCTCGCGGATCACCTGCTTGTCGCGGTTGATCGCCAGCAGGCTGATGCCGCGCTGCTTGCGCAGGCGCAGGTCCGAGGCGCTCTTGCCGATCACCTCGGAGGTGGGCGGAATCACCGCCTCGGAAATGCCCGCGCGGCTGGGGTTGAACAGGTCGCCCAGGTGCTTCAGCCGCGAGGACATGCGCAGGAACTGGTTCTGGGCGAAATCGCCTACCTGCTGGCGGCTGCCCATCACGCCCAGCACGCTGCCCACCCAGATCCGCATTTCCGCCGGCGGTGCCAGCCGGGTGTCGTTGCCGGTTTTGAGCGCCAGCATCAGCGGCGCATCGTGCAGGTTCTCGGCCTCGCCCAGGGTCATGCCCACCAGCGGGCTTTCGGCGCTGACCACCAGCTCGAACACATCGCCCTCGATCCCGTAGGTCTTGGCGAAGTAGCTTTCCGTGCGGGCCGGGGTGACGCCATCGTTGGCCAGCGTTTCTTCCTCCACCAGCTTGCGGTCGCCGAAGTAGCGGAAGTACAGCAGCGACGCGGCGAGCAGCGCCAGGCCGATCGGCAGCGGGGCGAACATGCGCAGCGGTTCGATCGTGGCCAGGCCCGAAGGAAGATTGTTGTTGGCCGAGGCCAGCAGATCGTTGAGCAGGATCAGCGGCGAATTGCCGACCATGGTCAGCGCGCCGCCCATCACGATCGCCGCGGCAATCGGCAGCAGCAGGCGCTGCAGGGTCAACCCGGTACGCGCCACCAGCCGCGACGCCACCGGCAGGTACAGCGCCATCACCGATGGGTTCTGCATGAACGACGAATTCAACCCGGCAATGGCCGTGGTCATCATCAACAGCCGCGTCTCAACCCCATGTCCGCGCCGCAGCAGCCACGCCGCCAACCGGTTCAGCGCCCCGGTGCGGTCCAGGCCGGCACCGAGGATGGTGGTGGCGATGATGCTCATCACCGCGTTACCCGAGAAGCCGCCGAAGATTTCCTCCGGCGCGATCAGGCCGGTCACGCCCAGCACCACCAGCACCACCAGCGCCACCACGTCGGCGCGGATGCGCTCGAACAGGAACATCGCCATCGTGAAGCCGACCAGCCCCAGGACGAGCTTCATGTCGGTGGTCAGCGTCAGCGTGGTGTCCATGGGGTAACGCGGTTCCTTGGATAGGGATCAGGTACGGTCGTACAACAGGTCCCACACCCCGTGACCCAGCTTCTGGCCGCGGGTTTCGAAGTGCGTCTGCGGCCGCCACTCCGGCCGCTCCACCTGCCCGCGCGGACCGGCACGGTTGGCCAGCCCCGGGGTGGCGTCCAGCACCTCCCACATCTGCTCGGCATAGTCTTCCCAGTCGGTGGCGCAGTGCAGCCGGCCACCCACGCGCAGCTTGCGCACCAGCAGGTCGGCAAACGCCGGCTGGATCAGGCGACGCTTGTTGTGGCGCTTCTTGTGCCACGGGTCCGGGAAATAGATGCGCACTTCATCCAGCGCGCCATCGGCGATTTCCTTTTCCAGCACCTCCACCGCATCGTGGTGGTACAGGCGCACGTGGTCGGCGTTGTCGTCGGCCAGTGCATTGAGCAGGCGGCCCACGCCGGGGGCGTGCACTTCCAGCCCGATGTAATCGCGGCTCGGATCCTGCTGCGCGGCAAAGCGCAGCGCGGCGCCGTTGCCGAAGCCGATCTCCAGCACCTTCAGCGCATCGCGCCCGAAGGTGGCATCCAGGTCGCGCGGCTCGCCGGTGAAGTCCAGGCCAAAGCGCGGCCAGCGGTCGTCGAACGCGCGCTGCTGGGCGGGGGTGAAGCGGCCCTGGCGCAGCACGAAGCTGCGCACCTCGCGGCGGCCTTCGGTGACGGTGAAGGGTTTGGGCGGCGCCTTGGCGCCCGCGCTGTCGAAGGGATTGGTCATCAGCCGATCAACCCGTCCACCGGCGAAGACGCGCTCGCATAGCGCTTTCGCGGAATGCGCCCGGCCAGGAACGCCTCGCGCCCGGCTTCAACCGCCTTGCGCATCGCGCTGGCCATCAACACAGGATTGCGCGCGCCGGCAATGGCGGTGTTCATCAGCACGCCATCGCAGCCCAGCTCCATGGCAATGGCCGCATCCGACGCGGTGCCCACGCCGGCATCGACGATGATCGGCACCTTGGCGCTTTCGATGATTTCCAGCAGGTTGTACCTGTTCTGGATGCCCAGCCCCGAACCGATCGGTGCGGCCAGCGGCATCACCGCCACGCAGCCGATCTCTTCCAGCCGCTTGGCCAGGATCGGGTCATCGGAGGTGTAGACCATCACCTCGAAGCCGTCCTTGACCAGCGTTTCGGCGGCCTTGAGGGTCTGCACCACGTCCGGGTACAGCGTCTTCTGGTCGCCCAGCACTTCCAGCTTGGTCAGGTTGTGGCCATCGAGCAGTTCGCGCGCCAGCCGGCAGGTACGCACCGCGTCTTCGGCGGTGTAGCAGCCGGCGGTGTTGGGCAGGATGGTGTAGCGGTCTGGCGGCAGCACATCCAGCAGGTTCGGTTCGCCCGGGTTCTGCCCGATGTTGGTGCGGCGGATCGCCACGGTGACAATCTGGGCCCCGGCCGCCTCGGTGGCGATGCGGGTTTCGTCCAGGTCCTTGAACTTGCCGGTCCCGGTCAGCAGCCGGGAAGCGTAGGTCTTGCCGGCGATCACCAGCGAATCGGGGGAAGAATGAGCAGTCATAAGCGAATTATCACACAGCCCACTGCCGCACAGACCCGGTAGCGCCGGCCGTTGGCCGGCCCACGCGGACCGTGAATCGTCACCCGCCGCCCAATGCGTGCACGATCTCGACCACGTCGCCGTCCTCGAGCACGTGGGTCGTGTGCAGGCTGCGGGTAACGATTTCGGCATTGACCTCCACCGCTACCCGGCGCTCGGTGAGGTGTTCGGCCTGAAGCAGGTCCAGCACGGTGGCACTTTGCGGAAGCTGGCGGGGTTCGCCGTTGAGCGTGATGTTGACGAAGTTCATGGCGCGATTGTCCCCCAAAGTCGTCACTTCTGCGTACCCTTGCGCCCCCACCGATGCCCGTCCCGGCCCGTGGTGTCTGACGTCTGCGTGCCCCTGGCCCTGGCCATGCCGCAGCGCAGCGTGATGTCGCCGGGGTGCAGTGGAACCATGGCACCGTGCGCCGCCGTACGTCGGCCGTCATCACCCAAAAAGGAGTTTTTTCCATGCTGCTCAGCAAGCGTCCCCTGCGTTCCCTGATGGCCGTGGCCATCGCCCTGGCCGCCGTGCCGGCGATGGCGCAGTCGCCCTATTCGAAGACCATCTTCATCGGCGACAGCCTGACCGACCAGGGCTACTTCCGCCCGCTGCTGCCGGCCTCCGTGCAGCCGGTGACCGGCCAGTTCACCACCAACCCGGGTTGGGTGTGGGCGCAATACGTGGCCGACTACTACGGCACCAACGCGACCGCCCACGGCAACGGCCAGAATGGCGACAACTACGCCATCGGCGGCGCCCGCGTCGGCGTGGACACCACCCAGACCCTGGCCCCGGGCACCCCGGCCATTCCGGTCTACTCGCTCAAGACCCAGACCGCGCAGTACCTGGCCGCGAACGGCGGCAAGGCCGACGCCAACGCCCTGTACACCGTGTGGGGCGGCGCCAACGACCTGTTCGCCATCCAGGCCGGCGCACCGCTGCAGGCCACCCTCGGCGCGGCCGTGACCGACCAGGTCGGCATCGTGGGTACCCTCAAGGGCGCTGGCGCGCAGTACATCGTCGTGCCGACCCTGCCCGACATCGGCCTGACCCCGGCCGCACGCGCTGGCGGCGCGGTGGGCATGGCGCAGGGCACCGCGCTGGCCAAGGCCTACAACGATGCGCTGTTCGGTGGTCTGAAGGCTGCCGGCCTGCAGGTCATCCCGGTGGATACCTTCCACATCCTGCAGGAAATCGTCGCCAGCCCGGCCACCTACGGCTTCATCAACGTCACCAGCCCGGCCTGCACCACGGCCTCGTCGCTGACCTGCAACCCGACCGCCTACGCCAACCCGAACGCGGCCAACAACTACGTGTTCGCCGACGGCGTGCACCCCACCACCGCCACCCACCAGATGCTGGGTGAGTACACCCTGTCGATCCTGGAAGCCCCGCGCAACCAGCAGATCCTGACCCACTCGGCGCAGACCGTGGGCCGTGCGCGCGCCGACCAGGTCAGCGGGCACCTTGACGGCCGTCCGGCCGATGGCCTGAGCTGGTGGGGTGGTCTGCGCGGCGACATGCAGCGCTACGACCACGCTGACCTGTACGACGGCCTGGCCCCGGCCGGTCTGTTTGGTATCGACTGGGCCCACGACGGCATGGTCGTCGGCGGCTTCGCCGGCTATGGCCGCATGGATGCCGACTTCGGCAACAGCAAGGGCGATTTCACCCAGTCCGACACCACCCTGGGCCTGTTCGCGGGTTGGTACGGCGAAAAGACCTGGGTCACCGGCCAGATCAGCTACAGCTGGCTGGACTATGACGTGACCCGCCGTGTGCAGCTGGGCCCGGCCGAGCGCACCCACACCGGTTCGCCGGAAGGCAGCAACCTCACCGCCGCCCTGAACGCCGGTTACGAATTCGGCACCGAAGGTGGCTTCCGCCACGGCCCGGTGGCCGCGGTGATCTGGCAGCAGGTCAAGCTGGATGGCTACGTTGAATCCAACCCGAGCGCCACCGCGCTGGGCTACGGCAACCAGGACACCGACTCCACCGTGGGCCGCGTGGGCTGGCAGGCCCGCTTCGACGGCGGCAGCGTCAAGCCTTACGTGCAGGTCACCTACGACCACGAGTTCGAAGACGGCAAGCAGGCCAGCGCCTGGCTGCAGACCATGCCGGACGTTGGCATGTACAAGGTGCCGGGCCTGGAGTTCGACAAGAACTACGCCACCGCCGTGCTGGGTGCGCGCATGAGCATGTTCGGCCTGAACAGCAATGTCGGCATGAGCACCACTGCGGCACAGAAGCGGGCACGCGACATCAGCCTGTTCGCCACGGTGAGCGGCAGCTTCTAAGCCGGAAGCCGGCGGTGCACGGCCAAATTCGCCGTGCACCCACCCGGTAGGGCACGACCATTGGTCGTGCCGAAAGCAACGGGCGGCCGCAAACCGCCCGTTGCCTTTTAACCCCCCGGGCAACTAAACTTCCCCGGCAGCAAGCGGGTGTAGCTCAATGGTAGAGCTGTAGCTTCCCAAGCTACTGACGAGGGTTCGATTCCCTTCACCCGCTCCATCGGTTGCTGCGCAACCCGATGGAGCTCGGCGTTCATTCCGCCAGATCCCCGCGCCTGTCGAACGCATGACCTCTACCGCAGCCGCTGCTTTCGCACTGACACTGCGATATCAATCTTCTTGCACTGCATTAACCCGGTTGCGGTGACCATCCACCCGTCGGCGTCCTGCGCCATCGGTGGAGCATAACCATGCCTGGTACCAACAAGTCCATCCTGCTGCAGGCCAACGAGGCCATCGTTGCGGGCGACCATGAAGGATTCCTTTCCCACTGTACGGACGACATCCGCTGGACGACGGTGGGCGAGAGCACGCTGGAAGGCAAAGAGGCGGTTCGGCAATGGATGAAGGGCGCCTACGCCACTCCACCGCAGTTCAAGGTTGATCGCCTCATTGCCGAGGACGACACGGTGGTAGCGCTCGGCACCATCATGGCCAACGGCGAGGATGGCCAGCCAACGGAGTTCACCTACAGCGACGTGTGGCGCTTTCGGGACCGGAAGATGGCCGAACTGCGCGCGTTTGTCGTTCCAACAGGGAAGTCGCGGTAGCCCTAACTGTCTGCGCAGTTGAAGCGTTGCAGGATTCCCGGAACCTGCAGGGAAATCTCCCGGGCGAGGAAGCCCAATGGGCCGACCGACCCGGCAAGCAGGCGACCGGCCTCGCCATGCGTCCACACGCCCCACAACGCGGCCTCCATCGGCGTTGCGCCACGGGCGGCGAAGCCCGTGATGAGCCCGGCGAGTGCATCACCGGAACCGGAGGTGCCGAGGCCGGGACCACCGCCCTCGTGAATCCACGCCTCTCCATCAGGCCCGACGATCAACGTGCGCGGTCCCTTGAGCACCACCACGCTGGAGGTGTCACTCGCCATCTTGATGGCATGCTCCAGCGGGCTGCGCTCCACGTCTTCTTTGCGCCCGCCACACATGAACGCCATCTCGCCTGCGTGAGGGGTCAGGATGAATGGCGCGCCCGCACCGGCACACACGCCGCCGTTGAGCGCACCCGCGTCAAGAACCACAGTCGCCTTCATCTGATGCAGCCGCGCCGTAAACCGGGTCAGGAACGGGGTGGCTCGCATGCCCGGCCCGACGAGGACGGCGTCGCACTGCTCCAGGGCGGCCCGTAGGGCAGGACTCCCGGGCGCGATCTCGCCGGTGGCGTCCTCGGGCAGGCCGATCACCAGCGCTTCGGGAACGGCCACCCCCAGGGCCGTGGCACAGGAACGCACCGTCGCGATCTGCAGCTTGCCCGCCCCCGCGCGCAGCGCCGCCTCCGCAGCCAGCAGCGCCGCGCCGGGAACCTGCACGGAACCGCCCACGACGCACAGCCGCCCGCGGTCCTCTTTGCTGGTACCCGGCGCCGGCAGGGGCATTGCCTGCAGCGCGGCCGGCGTCAGGTCACGAACCGCAGGCCAGTCCATCTCAGCGCGCTCCGGCCGGCGTATCCGGCGCGCCGGTGCGGCCCTGCTGCGCCAGTTCGGCAGGAACGAAGTTGGTGGTCACCAGTTCCAGCGCATCACCCGCATCAGATGCCCGGTATTCGGTCACCCCGCAGTTGGGCACATCGCCCTCGCGATCGATATCGAGAATCGCGCGCTCATCCAGCCCCTCCAGCAGATACCGCATGCAGTTCACGATGACCTGATGGCCCACGACCATGACGTTGGCACCCACATGGCTGCGCTGCAGGTCGGCAATCACGCCACGCAGGCGCAGGATGACGTCGCACCAGCTCTCGCCACCGGGCGGCCGGAAATAGAACTTGCCCACGAGCTTGCGCTGCTCGGCCAACTCGGGGAACGTCGCGCGGATGCCGCTGGAGGTGTATCGGTCCAGCACCCCGAATTCTTTTTCGCGCAGGCGCTCATCCACGATCAAGGCGCTGCTGGGATGCCCAAGCACCGCCGCAACGGCCTCAGCGGTCTGGCGTGCCCGTACATAGGGAGACACCAGCACGACGTTCGGGCGATCCGCTTCGGGCATCTTCGCAACCCAGTCCGCCAGCGCGGCCGACTGGCGTTCCCCCAGCGCAGAGAGGGGCACATCGGCATCGCGGTGCTCCAGTTCGATCAGCGTGATGCCTTCGGCTTCGGCGTGGTCACGCGCCACGTTGCCTGCACTCTGCCCGTGGCGAACCACCCAGATCCGGTCCGGCCATCGGGCCGTTACGCCCTCCATCGCGCTTTTCTGGTCCACCTGCATCTCCCGGCTGCCTGCGCGATCGCATCGCGTCGTTCCAACACACGCTAGAGGGCCACTTGTTAGCCATGCGCGTAGCATCGTGAAGACCGGCTACACGTGCCCGACACGTGCTCCGACCTGCCGCCTCTGCGGCAGTGCCTCGGCGTCGCGATGCCGTCATCTGCACGCGCCCGCTGCACGCTATGCTTCGCGCTTTCCCCCACCCTGCACATGCCGCGATGAAACTGGCCATCCTTTCCCGCAACAGCAAGCTTTACTCGACGCGGCGGCTGGTGGACGCGGCGCGTTCGCGCGGGCATACCGTGCGGGTGCTCGACCCGTTGCGCTGTTACATGCGCATTGCCGCAGACGGTTTCACCATGCATTACAAGGGCCGGCCCATCACCGGGGTGGATGCGGTGATTCCGCGCATCGGTGCCTCGGTGACCCGCTACGGCACCGCCGTGCTGCGCCAGTTCGAAATGATGGGGGCGGTCACCCCCAACCCGTCCGATGCCATCCTGCGTGCCCGCGACAAGCTGCGCGCGCACCAGATCCTGGCGTCCAAGGGCATCGACATGCCGGTCACGGTGTTTGGCGACAATCCCGATGACACCGTGGACCTGCTCTCGATGCTGGGCCCGCCGCCGCACGTGGTGAAGCTCAATGAAGGCACCCAGGGCCGCGGAGTGATCCTGACCGAAAAGGCCAGCGCCTCGCGCGGCATCGTCGAGGCCCTGCGCGGGCTGTACGCCAATTTCCTGATGCAGGAGTTCATCGGCGAGGCCCAGGGCGCCGACCTGCGCTGCCTGGTGGTGGGCGACCACGTGGTCGCTGCCATGCAGCGCCAGGCTCCCGAAGGCGACTTCCGCTCCAACCTGCATGCCGGGGGCAGCGCCCGCGTGGCCAAGGCCACCCGGGGCGAGCAGCAGGTGGCGGTGCGCTCGGCCCGGGCGTTGGGGCTGGGGGTGGCCGGGGTAGACCTGATCCGCTCCAGCCGGGGCCCGCTGGTGCTGGAGGTCAACTCCACTCCCGGCCTGGAAGGGATCGAGGGGATCAGCCAGGACGACTTGGCCGGGCGCATCATCGAACACGTAGCTGGGCAGGTGGCTGCTGCGAAAAAGCCAGCAAAATCAAAGGCATGAGTTTTTATTGAAGCCGCCTGGCCGGTTTTAACACCGGTTTAATCGCCCCCGGCGTAGGCTTCAACGAACCGCAGCTCTGCCCTCCTCAGCAGATAACGGTAATCGGGAATGACTTCAGGCCCAGGCGGGATCCGTCTGGGCCTTTTTCTTCCCCTGCCATCGCTCACTTGCTGAGGTGAAGGCGAGGGGGCTACATTCGGCTTTCCGTTCAGTTGACTAAGGATTGGTTGAAATGAAGCGAGTGATTCTGGCCGCCGGGACCGCGGCCCTCCTGCTGGCGCTGGGTGCCGCGCAGGCAGCCCCCAACGAAGAGGTTTTTGCGCGGAACAAGCCGCTGGCCGAGCAGATCCAGCGGATCGAAGTAGAAATGGGGGATGGCAAAACCTATTCCGAACTGCGCCTGGAAGACCGCAGCCGTGTCCGCGAAGCCTTGAGCCGTATGCATGGCGTGCTCGATCAGTACCCGGATCAGGCCACCCTTCCCGAACCCTCCAAGATCGCCCTGTTCAACGACCAACAAATTGTGAACACGATTTTGACGAAGGCGCGCGAAGATAGCCGCCAGGTCTGCGTGCGCGAAAAGACCACCGGGTCCCACCGCGCCACTACCCAGTGCATGACGGTTGCCCAGCGTCAGCGCGCCAAGGACGACGCGCAGAAGAACCTGACCAACGCTCAGCGCACGGGTCAATCCATTTTCTAGAGGTCACATGCGAATTCTTGTAATTGAAGACAACAGCGACATCGCCGCCAACCTGGGCGACTACCTCGAAGACCGCGGCCACACCGTGGACTTCGCCGCCGACGGCGTGACCGGCCTGCACCTGGCGGTCGTGCACGAGTTCGACGCGATCGTGCTGGATCTCAATCTGCCGGGCATGGATGGGATCGAGGTCTGCCGCAAGCTTCGCAATGAAGCGCGCAAGCAGACCCCGGTGCTCATGCTGACCGCACGGGATTCGCTGGACAACAAGCTGGCCGGGTTCGACTCCGGTGCTGACGACTACCTGATCAAGCCGTTCGCGTTGCAGGAAGTGGAAGTGCGTCTGAACGCCCTGTCGCGCCGCGGCAAGGGCGTGCAGACCCGGGTGCTGGAAACCGGCGACCTGGAATACAACCTCGATACCCTCGAGGTTCGCCGCCAGGGCAAGCTGCTGCAGCTTAACCCCACCGCGCTGAAGATCCTGCAGGCGTTGATGGAAGCGGCCCCGGCCGTGGTAACCCGCCAGGAGCTGGAAACCCGCGTGTGGGGCGAAGAGCTGCCCGATTCGGATTCGCTGCGCGTGCACATCCACGGCCTGCGCGCCGTGGTGGACAAGCCGTTCGAGGTGCCGTTGATCCAGACCCGCCATGGCATCGGATACCGCATCGCCGCCCCGGAAGCCTGATCCGGTGACGGGCAGGGGGGAGCGCCGCCGGGGCCCGTACCGGCGCCGGCTGCGCAGCCGCATCATTGTCTCATTCGTGCTGTTGGGGTTCTGCCTGACAGCACTGTTTGCCTTCGCCACCAACCTGGCCCGCGCGCGCGTGGAGAACCAGCTGGTCGAAGACGTGATGAACCGCAACATCAACGAGTATGCGCGCCGCTACTTCGCTGATCCCTCGCGCAACCCCGACCTTCCCGTGCAGCAGATGCGCGCGCGCATCGTGGGGCCGGACAAGTTCGAAGCGCTGCGCCAGGAAGAGCCGGACTGGTACGAATTCCGCGATGGCATCCACGGCCTGAGCGGCGTGGACGAGCGGGGCAACCCTTTCTCCTACAAGCTGGCGGTACGCAAGACCCCCGATGCGTGGTTCTTCCTCGCCTACGACATGACCGAAAGCCTGCGCGGCGCGGAGCAGTTGAACCGCGCGCTGTTCTTCTCGGTGCTGGTGTTCAGTGCGTTGTCGCTGGTGCTGGGCTGGTGGTCGGCCTCGAAGGTGATGAAGCCGGTGTCCGACCTGGCCGCGCGCCTGCGCGCCTACCGGGGCGGTACCAGCGACCCAACGCCCTTGGCGCCCCGTTTCCCCGACGACGAAGTGGGGCAGCTGGCGCAGGCACTGGATGACTATTCGGCCCGGCTCACCGAAGTGGTGCAGCGCGACCGCGAATTCAACGCCGATGTCAGCCACGAGCTGCGCACCCCGCTGGCCGTGATCCGGGGTGCCACCGAGCTGCTGCTGACCCGGCCGGACCTGGACCCCAAGGTGCTGCAACGCCTGCAGCGCATCCAGCGTGCCGAACAGCAGTGCACCGACCTGATTGGCGCGCTGCTGCTGCTCTCGCGCAACGAGCGCGGGCAGGGCAGCAGCAACGTGGCGCGGGTGGCCGAACAGCTGCTTGATTCGCATCGCGCCCAGCTGGGCGGCAAGCCGCTGGAGCTGGTGCTGGAAGGCGACCGCGAACTGGTCATCGATGCCCCGGAATCGGCGCTGTCGGTGGCACTGGGCAACCTGATCGGCAATGCCGTGAAGTATTCGCAGGAAGGCTCGGTACGGGTGCTGGTCACCGGCAACCGGGTTGAAGTGATCGACAGCGGTCCCGGCCTCAGCGCCGAAGACGCGGCCAAGCTGTTCCAGCGCGGCTATAGAGGCACCCACGCCGGCCACTCGCAGGGCGGCGGTATCGGCTTGTCGATCGTGAGCCGCCTGTGCGATCTGTATGGCTGGCAGGTCAATGTGCGGCCGGGCGATACCCGGGGCGTGGTGGCCACGCTGACGTTCGCCCCGGCGGGCTGACCTACACCTGTGCTGCCAACTGGCACGGGACCGCCGCTTGGGACCGCTCCGCCGTAGAGCCAAGCCCTGCTTGGCTGCTCTTCTCCGGACGCCGCGCCAACCACGCAGGGCGTGGCTCTAAGATGTGGGCCGTCTGCTAAAGTGCGACAGGCTCACCTTACAAGGACGTTTATGATCGTGATTCGTTTTGAACGAATTCGTGAGGACGAGGACCTAGGTTGGCTGGTGGATGAATACTTCGACTACATCCACGATGTAGCCGATCGCATGCCGCCGGAGCTCCGCGATTTCGCTGTCCGGAGCGAGCACTACCAATTGCAGGGAAAGTACAGCCTGCACGATTCTCGAATGCGCTCATTCGCCATTCGCAAAGAGCCCACAGAAGGAGAGGGCGTATCAAACGCCACCTCGGTGGATGTCATCTTTCTCGACCAGCTCTTCGAACATGAGTTTTCCCTCCACTACGGCCGAGTGTCGTCGTTCGTAGTGACCGAGGGTGATCTGCCGACACGCCGTGCGACGGATGTGCTCATGCATGAGGTCAGCGTGCTTTCCAAGTGCAATTTCAGGCATGTGGTCAGATTCGACGGTGGCGGGGGTTATGCCGTCGAGTTCTCGTCGTTCAATCGAAAGCTGGATCTCACGGTCGGCAACTGATGAGGGAAGGGGGCATGTTTGTCAGGTGCTTCGGAACATTCGTGGGCCTTGCATCTGCTGCCTAAGGTTGGGCGGTTGCGTCTGGAATGACGATTCGCCCAGCTATCTGCCGGACGGATTGCCAAATGAACGTCTCGCTGAGGCAGCTGATCGGTGATGACGCTGCGAACCTTCTGCTAGGCGGTTCGTGGATGGTTGCCGGTGTTGTATTCATCGCGTTCGTTAACCTGCGGCGAGGCACCAAGCAGTCGAAGGCGACTTGCCGGAAGCAGGGTAGGTCGCGCCTGTGAGCTGTTTCATCCTGCCTGGGTGCAAGTCAGGGATGCGGCGACCCGGTTTCTGGCTGCCGCCGAAGCTGAGCGACCTCAGGTGGGCGGGTGAGGTCGGGGGGGCGTTCCATGACGCGACAAAGGGCCCGTGCCATCGTTGATGCCTCACCACTCACACCGGCGGGCATCCGAAGGGTGGTGCTTTCCGTCTTTCCACGCAGGCATGATTGCGGTGACTTTGATCTTGCTGATCTCGTCACGGAGCTGGCGGAGTTTGGTATCGCCACGGTCAAACCTCTCCGTCTTCTCATGAAGAAGCACAGGAGGCAGATACTTATCGATGAAAGGGTAAAGATGCCTCGCGCGGAAACGCTTTATCTGGCGAGTGAGTACAACCCGGCGGGGGTGGACGTTCACTCGAACACATCCTGGTACGCGGTACCGGGGTTGGTCAGGCAGGCAATAGAAAAGGAATTCGGTTGGGATGCCGGAATCGGCATTCAGGAAGTGCGGCCGCAAGACCACGCTGGCCAGCCCTAAGGTCTGCTGCTTGCCCTGCTCCGGTAGAGCGCATCCAGCCGCTCCACTTCCGCCTGCAGATGGTCCGGGTGCCCATCATTGACCACCACGTCATCCGCCAGCGCCAGGCGTTCCTCCCGGCTGGCCTGCGCGGCAATCATCCGGTCGGCCAGATCGGCCGTGGTGCCATCGCGCTGCATCAGCCGCGCATGCTGTACCGCCACCGGCGCATCCACCACCAGAATCCGGTCCAGCCACGGGTACTGCTGGCGGCCGCCGGCTTCGGCCAGCAGCGGGATGGCCGCAATCGCATAGGGACTTCCAGCCTGCTCACAGGTCTGCCGCAGCAGCTCGCGAATGGCAGGGTGGGTAATAGCTTCCAGCGCCTGCCGTTCCTGTACGGAGCTGAAGATCCGCTCGCGCAACGCAGCGCGGTCAAGCTGGCCATCGGCCAGCAGGATTCCGGAACCAAAGTGCGCCACGATCCGGGCCAGGCCGTCGCTTCCAGCCGCCACCACGGCACGGGCGGCCACGTCGGCATCGGCGATGGTGATGCCCAGCGCCTCGAAGCGCCGGGTTACCTCGGTCTTGCCGGCGGCGACGCCGCCGGTCAATCCAATCACGAACTGGCTCATCGCTGCCTCAGCGCAGGCCGGACACCCGCAGATACGCGTTGATCAACGGCTCGCCCCACATGAACACGATCCAGCCCGCCAGGGCAAGGTAGGGCCCGAACGGAATCGGCGTGGCCCGGTCGCGGCCGCGCGAGTACAGCCAGATCGAACCGATGATCGCCCCAAGCACCGACGAGAGCAGGATGATCGGCAGGATGCCCTTCAGCCCACACCAGGCGCCCAGCGCGGCCAGCAGCTTGAAATCGCCGTGGCCAATGCCTTCCTTGCCGGTGATCTGCTTGAACAGCCACCACACCGACCACAGCAGCAGGTAGCCGGCTATCGCGCCCAGCAGGGCGGGCTTGGCCGGCATGTACAGGTTGTCGATGCTGCCTATCAGCCCCAGCCACATCAGCGGCAGGGTGAGCTGGTCGGGCAAGAGCTGGGTGCGCAGGTCGATGCCGGACAAGGCCACCAGGAAGCAGCTCAGCACGATGGCGCCGAAGCCCTGCCAGCCAAAGCCGAACTGCCAGACGCTCGCTACCACCAGCAAGCCTGTCAACAGCTCGACCAGCGGGTACTGGATGGAGATCGGCGCGTGGCAGTGGCGGCACTTGCCGCCCAGGACCAACCAGCTGAACAGCGGGATGTTCTCGTACCAGGACAGCTTGTGCTTGCAGTGCGGGCAGTGCGACGGCTCGACCACGATCCCGGGCGGGGGTGGCTCGTAGATGTCCGGAAGCTCGAGCACCTCGCGGGCGTCGCGCTTCCATTGCCACTCCAGCCGCTTGGGCAGGCGCAGGATCACCACATTGAGGAAGCTGCCAATCAGCAACCCCAGTGCGGCCGCGGCCGGATAGCCGAGGCCGGGATGCTGGTCGAGAAATGCCATGTGCCGTTAGACCACCGATGCCAGTTTGAAGATGGGCAGGTACATGCCGATGACCATGCCACCGACGATAGTACCAATAACCACCATGACAATCGGCTCCAGCAGGCTGCTCAGCGCATCCACCGCGTTGTTCACTTCCTGCTCGAAGTACTCGGCCACCTTGAACAGCATGGCATCCAGGGCGCCGGCCTCTTCACCAATTGCCGTCATCTGGATGACCATGTGCGGGAACAGGTTTATCTGCTTCATCGCCATGTTGACGGGATAACCGACCGAAACGTCGTCGCGCATTCGCAGCACCGCTTCTTCATAGACCTTGTTGCCCGTAGCACCGGCCACGATGCCCAAGGCTTCCACCAGCGGCACACCGGCCTTGAAGGTCACGGCCGTGGTGCGGGCGAAGCGGGCAATGGCGCTGTTGTGCATCAGCTGACCAATGACCGGTACCTTGAGGATCAGGCGATCCATGGTGTGCTGCATCCTGGGGGATCGCTTGTACGCGGCAATGAATCCAACTACCGCGCCGATCGTGACGATCAGGATCAGCCACCACCAGGACACCATGAACCGGGAAAGGTTCACGATCATCTGAGTGAAGGCTGGCAGCTCCGCTCCAAAGCCCTTGAAGACGTCTTCGAACTGCGGCACCACCCATACCAGAAGAATTCCGCTGACCAGCAGGGCCACCGCCATCACCATGATCGGGTAGAAGAGGGCTTTCTTGATCTTGCCCTTCAATGCCTCGATGTTCTCTTTATAGTTGGCAACGGTTTCAAGAACCGTTTCCAGCACACCGGCGCCTTCGCCCGCCCTTACAAGATTGCGATACAGCTCATCGAACTGGACCGGGTGCTTGCTGATGGCTTCATAGAGGGAGGAACCGCCCTCGATGTCGGTCCGGATGTTGTCCACCATCTTCTTCATGCGCGGGTTCTTGTGCCCGCTGCCGATGATGTCGAGCGCGCCCACGATAGGCACGCCTGACTTCATCATGGTCGCCATCTGGCGGCTGAAGAAGGCGATATCCTTCGGACTGATCGCGCTGCCTGCCGCGCCGAACAAAGGCTTGGACTTTGGCTTGACGACGTTGGGCGTAATACCTTGCCGGCGCAGCTCGGCGCGCAGCATGTTGGCATTCTTGGCGGGCTGCTCGCCCTTCATCTTCACGCCCCGCTTGTCGGTCCCCTCCCAGACAAACGGCTGCAACTCCATGGTGCTACGCGCCACGGGCTCTTTCTTGACAGCACTACGGCTCACAGACATACAGGCTCCCCAGCCGCGCCATCCCCAGGCGGGCTTCTGCGCCGAATGGTAGCTGGTTCCGGGCCGTCATGGCATCCCTCCCTGACGGCAATCCGTGACCGGGGTCCAGGACCGGGGCCGTCAGAAGGTGACGCAACGCGTCACAATGCCGGTTAGGTCTCAAATTACCGTGAGGGGGGTTCCAATCCTGAAGATTGGTGCCATCATTGCGCCGGGGAATGCTGGGGAGCATTGCTGAGAAGTTGGCACGCAACCTGCTTTCAACCACCCGCACGGGCGATAGCCTTGCTCAGCCGGTCAACCGGCCAGGCGCGACCCAGTGTTCATTTTTCAAACCACCTCTAGGGGATGTACACATGAAGAAGCAGCAGGGCTTTACCCTCATCGAACTGATGATCGTCGTCGCGATCATCGCCATCCTGGCCGCCATCGCTCTGCCGATGTACCAGGACTACGTTGCCAAGTCGCAGGTGACCGCTGGCCTGGCCGAAGTGACCCCGGGCAAGACCCAGTACGAAGTTGCTCTGAACGAAGGCAAGACCACCGTTACCGGCATCAGCGACCTGGGTCTGAAGAATTCGGACCGCTGCGTGATCACGCCGGTCACGGCCCTGAGCGCCTCCGGCACCCTGGTCTGCACCCTGTCGGGCAGCCCGAAGATCGCCACCAAGAAGGTCACCCTGACCCGTTCGGATGATGGCACCTGGGCATGCACCACCGACGTGGACGACAAGTACCGTCCGAGCGGCTGCAAGAAGGGTTAATCCCTGATTGCATGCTGGTCTGAGAAGGCCCCGCCACGGCGGGGCCTTTTCTTTGGCACGATCCGTGCTACCGATCAGCATCTTGGGGGAGAATTTCACATGAAAAAGCACACTGGCTTTACGTTGATCGAGCTGATGATCGTCGTTGCGATCATTGCCATATTGGCAGCTATTGCTATACCGATGTACCAGCAGTACGTGGCCAAGGCGCAGCTCGCCGCTGCTTTCGCCGAAATTCGACCGGGCAAAACGACGGTGGAGACGGTGGTCCAGGATAGCCGCGATGCTTCGCTGGTGAACGCCGAGTACATTGGCCTGAGAACATCCCAGCGCTGCACCGCCGTCGACGCCACATTGGCAGCCAACGGTGTTGCCAAGATCTCCTGCACCCTTTCCGGTTCTCCTCTGGTCAACGGCAAGATCCTCAGCTTGGACCGCGACACGGCCGGCGTCTGGACCTGTGACGGAAGCGCTTTCGAAGAACGCTACCGCCCTACCGGATGCTAGTGTCAGGCGGCAACTCTGGCCATAATGCAGTATCGGTCTAAAGGAAAAGCCTCATGAACGCCGTTGCTACTGCCAATCTCGTCGGCATAACCGGCATTGCCCGCCGTCTGGTTCAAGACGGGGCCCTTGAGGAAGCGTCAGCGCGGGACGCGATGGCCAAGGCCGCAGCGGCCAAACAGCCGCTCCCGCAGTATTTCGCGGACAAGAAACTCGTCACTTCGGCGCAGTTGGCAGCTGCCAACGCCGTCGAATTCGGCATGCCGCTGTTGGATGTGTCGGTGTTCGACAGTGCGCAGAATGCGATCAGCCTGGTCAGCGAGGAACTGCTGCGCAAGCATCACGTGCTTCCGCTGTTCAAGCGTGGCGGAAAGTTGTTCATTGGTACCAGTGATCCGACCCACTCGTTGGACGAGATCAAGTTCCATACGAATCTGGTGGTCGAGCCGATCCTGGTGGACGAGGAGCAGATCCGTCGCACCTTGGAGCAATGGCAGTCCAAGCATGACACCCTGGGTGGCGGTCTCGGCGGCGACGACGAGGGGATGGGGGATCTCGACGTTTCAGCTGGTGATGAAGATGGCGGAACAAGTGATACCGGCCACGATGCCAAAGGCGATGACACGCCTGTGGTCAAGTTCGTCAACAAGGTACTGGTAGACGCGATCCGCAAAGGTGCTTCGGACATCCACTTCGAGCCATACGAGGATGACTATCGAGTGCGCTTCCGCATCGATGGCCTGCTCAAGAATGTTGCCAAGGCACCGGTCAAGCTCAACCAGCGCATTGCCGCGCGCCTGAAGGTCATGTCGCAGCTGGACATCGCCGAAAAACGCGTTCCGCAGGATGGGCGCATCAAGCTCAACCTTTCAAAGACAAAGCAGATCGACTTCCGAGTCAGCACCTTGCCCACGCTGTTTGGCGAGAAGATCGTGCTGCGTATCCTGGACGGCAGCGCGGCCAAGCTGGGCATCGACAAGCTTGGGTACGAGGAAGTGCAGCAGAAGCTTTTTCTGGAGGCCATCCACAAGCCGTACGGCATGGTGCTTGTTACCGGTCCTACCGGCTCAGGCAAGACCGTGTCTCTGTACACCGCGCTTGGCATCCTCAACGACGAAACGCGCAACATCTCCACGGCGGAAGATCCTGTCGAAATCCGCTTGCCAGGTGTCAACCAGGTGCAGCAGAACGTCAAGCGCGGCATGACATTTGCCGCAGCGTTGCGTTCGTTCCTGCGTCAGGATCCTGACATCATCATGGTGGGCGAAATTCGTGACCTGGAAACGGCCGAGATCGCGATCAAGGCTGCCCAGACAGGCCACATGGTGTTGTCGACCCTGCATACCAATGACGCGCCGCAGACCATCGCGCGCCTGATGAACATGGGCATTGCGCCCTTCAACATCACAAGTTCCGTAACCCTTGTGATTGCGCAGCGCCTGGCGCGCCGGCTGTGCAACAACTGCAAGCGGCCGGTGGATCTGCCGCCTAACGCGTTGCTTGCCGAGGGCTTTACCCAGGCCCAGCTGGACGCCGGGATTACCTTGTATGAGGCCGTTGGCTGCGAAGAGTGCACCGAGGGTTACAAGGGTCGTACCGGTATCTACCAGGTCATGCCAATGAGTGAGGAGATCTCTGTGATCGTCCTGGCGGGGGGTAATGCCATCCAGATCGCTGAAGCCGCCCAGCGTGCGGGTGTGAACGACCTGAGGCAGTCTGCATTGGTCAAGGCAGCGGCAGGTACTACCAGCTTGGCCGAGATCAACCGCGTGACCAAGGACTAGAACTCCGAGCGCATCGCCGCGACAACGGGATGCGCCATCCTCCCTGATGCTGGTGTGAGCTCATCCGTGCCTTTTCGCGCGCAAGGCCGGGGGGGCGCAGGCTTCCCCGGCGCGGTGATCCGACACCGATCACCTGTTACCATCCAAGGGCAACGTGATCCGGCGGGGAGCTGGATCTACCTTCGATCGCCAGCAGGTGCCGCGCAAGCGTCGCCCTGCTTGGCCATAACATCAACTCGGCGGTCGGCCGGGTTGGGCGCAATTGGGGAAATGCGAATGACCTTGGCAAAAAGCAGGACGGGTACGTGGCTGTTGTGGATCTTCGTACTGTCCGGGTTCTCCGGGCTGATCTACCAGTCTATCTGGACCCAGTATCTCGGCCTGTTTCTTGGCCATTCGTCCTACGCACAATCGCTGGTGCTCATCCTGTTCATGGGCGGCATGGCAATAGGCGCTTGGTTGGTCAGTCGGTGGAGCAGCAAAGTACGACGGCCCCTGCTTGCTTATGCACTCATTGAAATAGTGATTGGTCTTCTAGGCCTTTGCTTTGACGGGATCTACCAAGGCCTCACTGGCTGGGCCTACGATCAACTGCTGCCGATGTTGCCGGCAAGCCAGCTGCAGAACACGCGCTGGGTCCTCGCAGCCGCTATGGTCCTGCCCCAGTGCATTCTGCTGGGTGCCACGTTCCCGCTGATGAGCGCAGGCTACATTCGCCTGCAGGAGCACGCAGAAGGGCGCGTCCTGGCGGGCCTCTATTTCTCCAACAGTCTTGGTGCTGCAATCGGCGCGCTTGCATCCACATACGTGATGTTGCCGGCAATCGGCATGCCTGGGACTGTGTTCTCAGCTGGCCTGATCAACATCATTGTCGCCTTGATGGTGTATCCGTTGAGCAAACGCGAAGCGCCTGTGCCGCAGGTGATGGCACCCGCCGAGCACGTTGCCGCACCGTTGCCGCCGAAAAGCGAAGCGTTGTCCCCGCCAATTCTCATCCTGCTAGCAGCTGGGTTGACCGGCGCAGCGTCGTTCGTTTACGAAATCACGTGGATACGCATGCTGTCGCTTGCGTTGGGTACAACCATTCACTCCTTCGAACTGATGCTGGCATCGTTCATCCTGGGCATTGCGTTGGGTGGCCTGTGGCTGAAGAACAGGGCGGACAAGCTCGTGTCACCGCTTGCTACAGCCGGCTGGATCCAGGTGTGGATGGGTGTTGCCGCGCTCGCTTCGATGTTCGTCTACGCCAATGCCTTCGAGTGGGTCGGTTGGCTGATGAAGGTGATCGTGCGCAGCGCCGAGGGCTATGGCCTGTTCAATCTCGCCAGCGCCGGTATTGCGTTGTTGGTCATGTTCCCGGCCGCATTCTTCGCAGGCATGACGCTCCCGCTGCTGACCCTGGCACTGCTGCGTCAGGGTCATGGTGAAAAAGCGATCGGGCAAGCCTATGCGTTTAATACCGTGGGTGCCATCGCCGGCGTGCTGGCAGCCGTGCACCTGCTAATGCCGCTTTTTGGTCTGAAGTACGCGTTGTTGATCGCCGCAGTGGTCGATATCGGGCTTGGCTTGGTACTGTTGGCCAAATATGCGCCCAGCCTGACCGTTCGCAAGCTCCCGCCGCTCCTGCCGGCAGCCGTGATTTCGGCTGCCGCGGTGGTGGCCTCGGTTCACATGGTGAGTTTCGACCCCGCTGTGCTCAATTCCTCGGTGTACCGCACAGGTGCATCCACCCTCGGAAGCGACGCGCGCACCGTTTTCTATAAGGATGGAAAAACCGCTACCGTGGCCGTGTTCGAGCTTGGCCAGGAAGAGGGTGGCGAGATGCGGATGATCGCCACCAATGGCAAGGTCGATGCGGGTCTGGTCTACAACTCCGGCGATTCAGCGACGTCGGACGAATCCACCATGACCTTGCTTGCCGCAATCCCACTATCCATGCGCGAGCAGTTCAAGCGGGTAGGCGTGATTGGCTTTGGTTCGGGCATGACCACGCATACCTTGATGGGCCATGCGAAAGTCGAGCAGGTGGATACTGTCGAGATTGAACCGGCAATGGTTGAGGGCGCGCGTCACCTGGGGGACCGGGTATCACGTGCATTTACAGACCCTCGCTCGCATGTAGTCATTGACGACGCAAAGGCGTATTTCGCGTCGGTGCCAAACAAGTACGACTTGATCATTTCCGAGCCGTCCAATCCTTGGATGGGTGGCACCGCGTCGCTTTTCAGTACCGAGTTCTATCAGTACGTCCCTCGTCAGTTGAACGAGGATGGCTTGTTTGTCCAATGGCTCCAGCTGTACGAGATCACGCCTGATCTGGTTAATTCGGTACTGGCGGCAATGCTGGTGAACTTCAAGGATGTAAAGGCGTATCTCGCCAACGGCAGCGACATGATCCTGGTGGCGTCGCCACGCGGCAGCGTACCTGAACTGGGCGACTCCGTTTTTGCGCAGCCGATGCTCGCAGCCGATCTCCAGCGAGTGGGGGTTACGGATCTGCGCAGCCTCCAGGACACGATGGTAATGGACCGGAAGGGCTTGGAGGGTTACCTGACCCTTTACCCTCACAAAGTCAACTCGGACATGTTCCCGGTGCTCAAGCTGCAGGCGCCGCGTGCGCGCTTCCAGAGCGCGCAGGTGCCGGATTTCGATTTGCTCGGCAACGCCCCTTGGCCGGTCATCCGTCATCTGGGTGGCCCAGCGCCGCGAACCGGACCCATGGAGCGCGCTCCGCGCCGACTTCCCTTGGCATCTGTCCACCAGAGCGCCGAAGCCAATCGCGTATTCGCTGCGCTTATCGAGGATGACAAGGAGAAGGCGGCCGGTATCTCCAATTTCAACGGGTTGCAGGTCGATGCGCTTCGCGGATTGGCAGCAGCGTGCGAGGTTGGCGCACGGCCAGGGCGCGATCTGACAATGATTTTCTCGCTGGCCACCGACACCATGGCCTACCTGGATGCCGCGCGTCTGCAGAGGATGTGGGGGAAGCCGGAATGGCTGCGCTGCCCGCCCACCGATGAGGACGTAGAGGCCGCGCTTAACCTGCTCGCAGCAGTATCAGAAGACCGCCATCAGGACGTATTGAGGTTCGGCTTGGCCTTGTTGGAAGGCCCTGAGGGTGAGGGGCTTCTCAAGGATGGAGTGTCAGGCCTGTATGTCATCGGCGCCATGCAGTACGCGGCACTCTCCGAAAGAAACCCGGTGCTGGCCCAGCAGTTGGTGCAACGCTACTGGCAGCGTCTTGACCGCAAGTCGCAGGCGAATGCCTCTCTAAGATTGCTGGCTTTGCTTGCTTCGCGAGTGGAGACTGGAGCTGCACAGTAGAACAAGTTGAGCTCGTATGCCTCAGCTACATCAGTCCAACTGGTAAAGCGTATCTCGTTGAAGGATAGCGCCCAGCCTGGGCGCTCACTGATTCTGACCAACGTTTCTACCAAGATTCATCTCCGGTGCGTGACGGCGGGATCTGTCAGGGTCCGTGCTTTCGCGATCAAACGGCGGCGGAGCGGGCGCTGCAGAGGATTTCAGGTTCTCAAGTGCAGGAGACTGGTGTGAGTGACGCGACGTGTCAGGAGATGTTTGATGATGTCGAGTTCCATGATGGCGTCATCAATTCAGTCTCCCTATCAATCGTTGAGCGAACATGTGAGATCGACTTAAGCCTTGGTAACTACAAGGTTAGTAGGGCGAGGTCAGCGTGCTTGCTCTTCTGTGCGGGCATAGAGGACTTCTTCGGGCGATTTGGTTTTGAGGAGTTGGCTGACAACGGCTTTTCCGGGAACATCCAGGATGGCCGCGTTGACACCTCACGCGGTAGTCTTCGGCTCTACCTGGCGGGAGGGCTCGTAGAGGCGGCCGGTCGTGATGTGCGGTTGGCTGCACTGCCTCGACCAATGGATGCAGCCGAAACGTCGCGCGTTCGGGCTGGCCGCGGCGGGTTCAAGAAGATTGAGGACGTAGAGTTCGATTTCTCATATCTGGAATCGATCCATTTCTCGCCTGCTGCCGGTATTTGCTCCATGAATCTGCTCATGCGCAAGGGAGGCGTCACCTCAGACCCCCAGCCCGTGACGATCGCATTCAGTGGTGTGACGTCTTGCCTGGCCAAGCTGGATGTCGCCTCGCTGGCGGGCGAACACCGGTTTGGCAATGTTCGAAGCTGCATAGTTCACCGCAAGAAGAATATGATCAGGATGTACGTCAGTGATGGCTTCATTGAAGTGGTCGCGGCGCGCGCCTCTATCGTTCACCCATGACAGACCGGGAAGTCTTGCCGTGACGCTGTTGTTTGGTGCGCCCAAGGAATCATTATGACCAACGCGTTGCGATGGATAGCAGCAGTACCCGCCGCCCTTGTCAGTTTCGTGGCTTCATTCATGTTGCTGGCGTCGCTGCGCGGACTGTTGCTGCGCTTTTGTCCGGACGGTGATCTGGGAACGGAGTGGACCTCGGATCTATCGCTGCCCAGCCCAGTAGTGAGCATGCCAACGTGTTACGCGGCATGGTTTCCTGATGTCGAGATGGCACTGTTGGTGTTCGCGTTCACGGTTGCGTTGGGCGCGGCCGGATGCGCAGCGGCATGGGTGGCGCCCTCCAGAAAATTGGCATGTGGATTGTCTGCCGCCGGCCTGGCCATCCTGAACATGTATCTGCTTTCCCGCTTCTCATGACAACGCTCCGTGTCCGTGCTCAGGAATAGAGGGTGATTGGTTCAGTGAAGATGTTCTCAGACGATTGATTCAAGGCGGAATGGCGGAAGCTCGGATTCCACTACGAGCTGGATCACGAGGCGAAGCAATGGAACATTGTTGGGTCCAAAGCTGGAGTTCGCTCGTTCGTCACTGAGATGCGTAACTACGCCTCTGATCAAGAGAATGACTGGGTTTCCTGCCACCGCAATCTAGGGCCGTACGACTACTTGGAGATTGGTACATGGAGCTCCGCCGTAATCGATGACCATTGGATTGCAGGTGCTTTGAGCGACCTGCTTGGTCTGGCCGCCCACATTGGGGATTGGGTTGATGCCTCGCGGGTTGAGGCGAGTCTATCTGTAAGGCCATTCTTCAGCCCGGGCTCTCCTTATGACCTTTGCCTGAGGATCGAGGCCGATGACTTTGATCCTTCATCGCTGGATAAGGCTTTGTAGGGCCCGCTGGGGCGGGGTCAGCGCATTGGGCGGTGCTTGAACAGGTCAAGCCACAAGCTTTACGGGGTTCGGCAGAACGGCCCTGGAGGCTGTGCCAGATCCATATCCAAGTCCACGTCCTGCTCGCCAGCGAGGAATAATTCGGTGAAGTCCTGAAATGCTCCGATGGCGTGAGCTGAGATCTGGCGCGGACAAGGTCACAGGCTGGAAGGTGGTAACAAGGTTGTTGGATCTCGAAATCCAGATATCATCGCGTATCTGCTTACTTCGGCTCTAACCAGGATGTCCAGATGTCGATCAGGCAACGAATGCCTTCATGGTTGATCGTGCTTTCTATTTCAGCTGGCGTGCTCGTAGTTGGCTGCTCGAGGCCTGAGTAGTATTGCAACGCTCTGCGAGGTTGATTCCGAATCGGTGCGCATAGGCGACCTGGCCGGTTGGATTGGTGGCGATGATCATGGATAAGTTCGTTTTTTATCTCTTCTACATCGCCGTGGCCATCGTCATCAGTCGAACGTGCGCGGTGATTCTTGCGCGTCGAGTTGCGGAGAAGACCGTGGGCGAGGAAGTTCTCGCCAAGCTGCCCCTATTGGCGTCCAGAGACATCGGCGATATGCGCGACACCTTCTACGGGTGCGTGCTGGCGATCAAGACTGGTTCCTTGCGCAGGCCGGCGACAATCGCTGCGCTTGTGCAGATGTGCCTGTGGGGCGTAGTCGTTGCCCTGCTGTTGATGATGGCCGTCTTGGGTATTATTGAAATTGTGCAACACGGACAGGGGAAGTGATCGTGTATCCGGATACGGAAAAATCAAGCCCCGGAAATGACTGGAAGGGACTGATCGCGTTCTTGCGGGCGCTGTGTTCAGTCTATGAGCGTGGGAAAGTTCAGGCTCCACATGTGCACGTCAAGTATGCCCAAGACGAGCAGATATACGTCAACTGGACCCCGGGACGTCAGTCGGACATCGAAGTGAACGGGCTTCGTGATCCCGGGTTTGGCCCTGGACCGGTGTACTACGCTGACCTGGATTTGGTCGAGGTCAGGCTGAGTGATTGGGTAGCGCAGAAGGGAGAGGCCGGACGGGCAGACTTTGCGTATCTTTTAGAGACGCTGGCCGGTAGCTCCGACCTTGAGCTCGGCCACGAGACCGTTCTCTGGAAGAAGCGTTGACCTTGCCTTCCAACGTCTTGCCTTCCAACGTGAGGGGGCGTGATCACCAAGCTCCCGAGGAGTAGCAGTGAAGTACGAAGACGGAACTGAGGTGCTGCTCCATGATCGGGTGGATCTGGGCGGGGGGATGACCGGATGGGTTGTCGCGGTGTTTGATAACGGGAGATACACCCCTGATTACCCAAAGGAGCATTGGGGTCACCTTGTGCAAGGTGCCCTGGTGAAATCATCGGAGATGGGCTTGGTGCATTTTCCGGTTCCCAGTGTTGATTTCACGCTAATTCGGCGTGGTTGAGGCGCCTTGCGGTCTGGACGGGAAGAGGCCTCATGGGGGGGCAATGATGCAGCGGTTCGTGCGTGAGTCCGGTACGGTGCTGGGGCTCCTGTGGAGCGCGTACGGTGCCACTGTGGTGACTGGAATGGCTGTTTGGCCGGTCGTCTGTCGCACCGAGTGTCAGTTTAGTGGATGTTCCGACGTGTCGGGGAGTAGCAAGGGCGCGGGGACCATCGGCGGGGATGCGTTGCTACGCACAAGCAGCCGAAAGATACGCGACCTGCCTCTCTGGCCGACCAATTTCACCGCTTGACACCTGGGATAATTAATGTCGGAAGAATGGATTATTCAAATTCAAGGGTACATCAGGCGTGGCGATGCTCGAATAGCAGCGGAAGTATGTGTATCGACGCCCGAATCCGTTGCTGGTGAAACGGAGTATCGATGCAGAGTTCGGTTATCGCCATTTTTGAGAAGGGAAGTTGAAATTGCTGGCATGGATTCACAACAAGCCGAGAAACTGGCCACTGACTTCGCCAAGTGGATCATAGGAGACGAGCTGCTGGAAGACGAAGCCGGTCAGCGGATTCAATGGTAGGTGCTCGTCGCTGGGCTGGTGGCGAAGATGCCGCTTGCTGCACTTCCTTCATGCACGCCTTCCTGATCTGTTCGGGATGCCTGAACTGAATCCCAGGCGTGTAGAGACTTGTCGTGTCTTCGGCAGTCCTTCACCGTATTGATCGGTGCTTTAGCTGAAGCTCAAGCCACAAGCCTTGGGAAGTTCTGCAGCACGGCCCAAGGCGCTATGCTAGATCCAGATCCACGTCCTGGTCGCCTGCGAGGAAGCATTCGGCGAAGTCCTGTGATACGACGATGGCGTGGGCGAAGTCCAGGGTGGAAGCGCCCATCGGGGCGAGGATGAGTTCGCGCAACAGCCAGACGGGGTTCTCGATGATAATTCGGCTGTCCGGGGTGGTGCGGCCCTGCTTGGCGACGTCTTTCTGGAAGGCCGTGGAGGTGCTTCGGCGCGCTTCTTCGGGGTACTCAATCAGGGTCACGATCAGCTTGCTCTGGGTTGCTTCGACGCTTACGCTTGCGCCGACTTTGAAGTCGGCGCTTTCAAGCCAACGGCCGTGTATCGACAGGCAGGGGACTGTGCCGCCGTCGAAGGTGTTGCGGGTGCGTGCTGGCGATCAGAACTGGTTCCTTGCGCAGGCCGGCGACAATCGCTGCGCTTGTGCAAATGTGCCTGTGGGGCGTAGTCGTTGCCCTGCTGTTGATGGTGGCCGTCTTGGGTATTATTGAGATTGTGCAACACGGACAGGGGCAGTGATCGTGTATCCGGATATGGAAAAATCAAGTCCCGGGAATGGATGGAAGGGACTGATCGCGTTCTTGCGGGCGTTGTGCTCAATCTATGAGCGCGGGAAAGTTCAGGCTCCACACGTGCACGTCAAGTATGCCCAGGACGAGCAGATATACGTCAACTGGACCCCGCGACGTCAGTCGGACATCGAAGCGAGCGGGCTTCGTGATCCCGGTTTTGGTCCTGGACCGGTGTACTACGCTGATCTGGATTTGGTCGAGGTCAGGCTGAGTGATTGGGTAGCGCACAAGGGAGAGGCCGGACGGGCAGACTTTGCGTATCTTTTAGAGACGCTGGCCGGTAGCCCCGACCTTGATCTCGGCGACGAGACCGTTCTCTGGAAGAAGCGGTGATCTTGCCTTCAGCGTGAGAGGGCGTGATCATCAGGCTCCCGAGGAGTAGCGCAGTGCCGTACGAAGACGGAACTGAGGTGCTGATCCACGATCGGGTGGATCTGGGCGGGGGGATGACCGGATCGGTTTTCACGGTGATTGATAACTGGAGACCCTGATTACCTAAAGGAGCATTGTGGTCACCTTGCACAAGGCGCCTTGGTGAAGTCGTCGGAGATGGGCTTGGTGCATTAATGGGTGTCGAAGCCGGAAGGGTTAAGTCCAGATTGAGTGCCTATTGAGCCGTTTGCTAATTGACCTTGGAGTGGCTTTATGAGGTACGTCAACGAAGCGAGGAGCATTCGGGCTGGAGACTCCGTACTTGTTGAGGGCGGTGTAAAAGGCGTTGTGGTTTGCGATTTCGACCACTGGAACTGTTTGAGCGGTTATGAAAGCTGGCTAAGCAAAGTCGAAGTGGTCGGCGGTACATCCTTGTCGAGCGGGGTTCTAGTCGAAGCCTCCGAGATCGGTATGGTCCATTACGCCGAGCCAGATGATGAAATTGTGTTTCTTGCCAGCATTGGCGCTGACCACCACCCGCGTTGAAGTGATGGAACCTATGGAACGGAGTAAGTGTTGGTGTTTGATGTTTGGCGCGTGTATCGCGATGGCCAGCGCTGCCTGTTCAAAGCCCCAAATAGACTGTGGAGGCGGGGTGTACCCAAAGGCGGCAACCGATTCCGAATTGCACCTTGTGAGCATTGCAAAGGTTGAAGCAGCGGAATTTTGTAGCCAGGCCGACTCTGGCTGTGACTTTTCCGTCTACAAGACGAGGGCGGGCGCCACGGTCAAGGCTAGGCGGACGGTTGCTCACGATGGGCGGTGCGTGAACTTCATCGGAGATGAAAGGTTTTACAGTTTCGATAAATCAGGGAGGCTTGAGGGTTTAATTAAAGGGCTCTAGCGGAATCTTCCAGGTCGCAGCTCCGTAGTCGCCGAGCGGTAGGGCGCGGTCATGTAGTGAGCGTTGACAGTCCTTGCCAATGATGTCGGTCAAAGCAATTGATTATCGGAAAGTGCGACGCTGGCCTGAGATGGCAATGGTGGAAGCGCCCGATTACCATCCTGCTGGCTGAGCTTATTAAGCAAGCTGGAGAATCCTTCACGCCCGTCTCGGCCTTGATGATGCGTATGCCGAGAGGTCTGGAAATGCTTGCTCGGTCCACTCCGAGTGAGAACAGGAGAATGACGATGGAAGGTGTATCTGAGGAGGATCTTGAGGATTCAATGAAGAGTTGCCTCTTCTACTTCGCAGACTCGGCCAGAATCGCTGCGGCTGGCCCCCACCTAGCATTGCAGCAGTCCAATGGTCATTTCGCTGCCGCGTGGGAGCTCAGGCAGGAGCTTTTGGTTGGAGAGTCACTGCTGCACTGGAGTGGATTGTCGGAGACGCTGAAACAGAGAATTGCACGTCTGGTGGGAGTTGCGGCTGCCCTGCCAGAAGCCGCGTTTGCAGGGAATGATGCAAGTGAACTCTTTCACCCGTCTTGGGAGCAGGTAAGGGACGCCGCGACCCGATTTCTCGTTGCCAGAGAGATCGAGCAGGCTGTATGAAGAGGGTGCTGCGATGGTTGGGGCTCATGCCCGGGTTCCCGAGTGCCGAAATGGCCTTGCTAATATTTGTGTTTGCAGAGGGGGCTGCAGCCGGAGATCCAGCCGCAGCGGATGGTAGATGAGTACTCAAAGCAGAAGGTCGGCGCGAGTTCAACCCATCACATCCAGTGTCGCTGCAGGTCCCCAAGGGGTGATGAGATAATCCCGCATGGCTAATCTTCCAACAGCAGTAACGACCGAGTACGACCGCCTCGTCAGCGCGGATGACTGGGATGGCGTGAGGGTCCTGCTCGCGCCTCTTGTGGAGTCAGGTCTTGCTGAGGCGCTTTACCTATCGGCCATGTCGAGTCAGCCGGGCGAGAGTGAAGAGGAATTCCACGCACGTCATGTCGATTCTGTAAGAGTGGCGGCGGAATCGGGATACGCGCCTGCGCTATTCATGCAAGGCATGTATCACTTGTTCGGTGACATGGCGCCATTGGACAAGGAGTCGGCTGCAGAGAATTTTGCGGCCGCAGCTCGTCAAGGCTACCCCCCAGCTCAGTATGAGTACGGACTCTCGTTGGTACATGGGGTCGGCGTTCCCGCCGATACTTTGAAAGGGAAGAGCCTGATTCACGCTGCCGCTGCTGCTGGGAATGAAGCCGCCCAGGAGTTTGTTCGAGCCGAGGGCGGAAATGCCAGGTTATAGATGGCCACGATCGGTAAGGGCGGAGGAGGCATAACACCGTCCTGATCGTGTTGGGGTATTGGTTAGGTCAAGTGAGGCTCGGACGGACGACTGAATTCGTCACCGGCCGAAGCAATCCCGGCGCTACCGTATTGATCGGTGCTTGTGCTGCAGCTCAAGCCACAGGCTCTGCGAGGTGCGACAGAATGGCCCCAGGCGCTGGGCTAGATCGAGGTCCACGTCCTGGTCGCCAGCGAGAAAGCATTCCGCGAAGTCCTGCGATACGCCGATGGCGTGGGCGAAGTCCAGGGTGGAAGCGCCCATCGGGGCAAGGATGAGCTCGCGCACCATCCAGCCGGGGTGCTCGACGATGATTCGGCTGTCCGGGGTGGTTCGGCCCAGCTTGGCGATGTGCTTCTCGAAGGCGGTGGAGGTGCTTCGGCGCGCTTCTTCGGGGAACTCGATCAGGGTCACGATCAGTTGGCCCTGGGTTGCTTCGATGCTTACGCTTGCGCCAACTTTGAAACCGGCGCTCTCCAGCCATCGGCCATGTATCGACAGGCAGGGGACTGTGCCGCCGTTGAAGGTATCCATCCAGGCGTACGTGTGTGCGCGCACGGTGTAGTGGCGCGGGCGGTCTGCCGTGGGCAGCAGGAGTTCTGGGAAGAGGGGAGTGTTGCGTGGCGGGCGCATGGGGAGCCTCCAGGGGGAAAACCTCCCTTGCCGGTAGGGCAAGGGAGCCGGGAGGGTCGAATCCGTGATCAATCGAACGGCGGGCGTATTTCCCCGGTTGAGGGGTCTTGTATTAGCCTCCCTCCCGACATGGGACGTCCATAATTTTGATTGATCTAGGAGATTCGACTCTCCGTCCCCACCATGCGCCGTGGTGGGAACCGTAGCCAATCGATTCTGCCTGTTGGTTTTGCCGGGTTTGATAGGCGTTGCCAACTGGTTGTCGCTAGCGGCCCGGGTGGGGACGGTAGTGCGACGGTGGTGCGGTTTTGTTGGGGTGTTGGCGACAGGGAATCCAGCGTTACGTGGGACATGCATGGCATGTCGCTACGCGGGTTTGTGCCTGTTGCGACATACCGGACGTGTCCAGCGAGATGGCGGGCGCGGAGGTAATCGGTAGTGACACGCCATGCATGTCCATCGCGGTGTCCGGCGACACGTTACGCGTGGACCGCTCGGGTGCCCGGCGTCGTTCTGCATTGCAGCCACGCAGGGCGTGGCTCTACGGTTTCATTGCCGCAACGTTGAATTCAACCCGATTCCGGGTTCAGTCCATTCCCAGCTTTTTCAGCTTGTACCGCAACGCGCGGAACGTGATCCCCAACTGCGCGGCAGTTCTCGTCTTGTTCCAGCGGTTCTCTTCCAGCGCCTTCTGGATCGCGGTGCGTTCCATCTGCTCGATATAAGAAGGCAGCGCGCCGCTCCCCGCCGGCAGATCCACCACCGCTTCTTCATGCGCCGCCACGGGAGCCCCACCATGCCGCGGCACACCCTGCTGCGGCAACCGAAGGTCGCTCGCCCCGATGGTGTCACCCTCGGCCAGCGCTAACGCACGCTCCAGGATGTTTTCCAGCTCGCGCACGTTGCCCGGGAAGTGATACGTGCCCATCGCTTCCAGCGCCGACGGCGCCAGCAACGGCGTCGGGCGCCCATGCGTACGGGCCAACCGGGCAAGAATCGATGCCGCCAGCTGCGGCAGGTCACTACGGCGCTCGCGCAGCGGCGGCACACGCAGTTCGATCACGTTGATGCGGTAATACAGATCGTGGCGGAATCGCCCATCTTCCACCAGGTCGCCCAGATCCTTGTGGGTGGCAGAAAGAATGCGCACATCCACCGGCACTTCGGTGGCCGCGCCCACCGGGCGGATCGACTTTTCCTGGATCGCGCGCAGCAGCTTCACCTGCATCTGAAGCGGCAATTCGGCCACTTCGTCCAGGAACAGGGTGCCGCCATGCGCGGCCTGGAACAGGCCCGGCTTGTCGGCATGGGCGCCGCTGAAGCTGCCCTTCTTGTGCCCGAAGAACTCGCTTTCCATCAGTTCCGATGGAATGGCGCCGCAGTTCACCGGCACGAACGGGCCGGCCGCACGTGCGCTCTGGCCGTGGATGGTGCGGGCCACCAGCTCCTTGCCCACGCCCGATTCGCCCAGGATGTACACCGGCGCCTGGCTGCGGGCGACCTTGGTGATGGTGGCGCGCAGGCCATCCATCGCCGCCGATTCGCCCAGCAGGCGTGCGGTGGTGTCGCTGGTCAGCGGCGGCGGGGCAGGGCGTTCGGTGTTGTTGAGTTCCAGCGCATGCTTGACCAGCCCGCGCAGCACCGAGATGTCCACCGGCTTGCTGACGAAATCAAACGCGCCGGCCTTCAACGCTTCCACCGCCAGGTCCATGCTGCCGAACGCGGTGATCATCGCCACCGGGGTGCGCGGGTAGTGCTGGGCGATTTCAGTGACCAGCTCGATGCCGTTGCCGTCGGGCAGCCGCATGTCGGTGATGCACAGGTCGTAGGGGTTGCTGGCCAGCAGCTCGCGCGCTTCGGCAAGGTTGGCCGCGGTGCTGATGCGCAGGCCCATGCGGCCCAGGGTCAGTACCAGCAGTTCGCGGATGTCGCGTTCGTCGTCGACGACGAGGGCGCTGCGGTTTTCGTTCATATGGGGGAAAGATAGCCGAGTGCGGTTGAAAACGACAAACTATTGACGCCTGCAGGGTAGCGCGTCATTGCGGCCGCATGGTGTGCGGCCCGGGCAGTACCAACCGGAAGCAGGCGCCGCCGGCGGGCACCGAGACGTACTCCAGGCTTGCCTGGTTGCCCTTGCACAGCTCACGGGCGATATACAGGCCCAGCCCGGTGCCGTGTTCGGAGGTGGTGTAGAACGGGCGGAACAGCTGGCTGGCCACCGATTCGGGAATGCCCGGGCCCCGGTCCATCACGTCGATCACCGCATTGCGGTCCTGGCGGGCCACACGCAGGCGTACGCGGGCCGGGTCCTGGCCGGTGCGGCCATACTTCAAGGCGTTGTGCACCAGCACGGTGAGGATCTGGTGCAGGTGGCGCGGGTCCACCAGCCCATGCACGGAAGACTCGCTGATGATCGGCTCGATGCTGTCGGTTTCCAGCGTGAGGCTCTGCTTGTACTCCAGCACGAAGCGGCGCACGAAGGCGGCCAGGTCCAGGTTTTCCGGGTTGGCCCGCTCGCGCCGGGCCAGGCCCAGTACGCTTTCCACGATGCCGTTGGTGCGCTGGCACTGCTGGTGGATGATCTGCAGCAGGCGGCGGTCGGTATCGCCAATGGCGGTGGATTCCTCCAGCAGCTGGGCGGCGTAGTTGATGGCTGCCAGCGGATTGCGGATCTCATGGGCCAGGCTGGCCGAGAACCGGCCCATGGCCGAGAGGGTGAGCGATTCGGCGCGGCGCGAGACCACGGTGGAATCGTCCAGGAACACCAGGGTCAGGTCGCTGCCGGCCAGCAGGCGGGCAAAGCGCGGCTGCACTTCGGGCTGGTCGGGCGAGAGCTGCAGTGGGGTTTCTTCGTTGGTCCAGCCATTTCGCCAGCGCTGCAGACGGCGGCTCAGGTCGGGCGCGGCGCTGCCCAGTTCCAGCAGGCCGCTGCCGCTGTTGCCGTCGTTGTCGCCGATCAGGGTGGCGGCGGCCTCATTGGCCAGGGTGATGCGGTTGGCGCCATCGACCACCAGCACGCCGGTGCGCATGCGGCGGATGATCAGTTCGTTGATCTCGAACAGGTTGGCGACTTCGGCGCCGCGCTGGTTGGCCAGCTGCTGGTTGCGGCGGGCGCGGTTGCCCACCTGGTAGCTGACGAAGGCCAGCGCCAGGAAGCTGGTGATGAACATGGCCAGTTCGGCCAGGGTGCGGTTGGGCTCGCCGTTCTCGAGCAGGTTCCAGACGTATTCGCCGGCGGTGGCGGCGCTGGCGGTGAGGGCCAGGCTCAGGCCCAGCGACAACGGCAGCAGGGTGGCCGCAGCGGCGATGTTGAACAGCAGGGCCATGGAAAGGCCGGCGCTGGCGCCGGGCAGGGCGTGTGCCAGCAGCACGGTGGCGACGATGTCGATGAGCACGCTGCCCACCACGATCGGGCGCAGCCAGCGCTCGTTGCGGCCGGCCACCAGGATCAGCAGCGACAGCGCCAGGTAGCTGCCGCTGACCACCGCGGCCAGCTGCGGGTGGGTGGATTCGCCCACCATCGCACTCAACGGGCTGAACAGCAGGGCGGCGATGACCGCTGCGATCAGGACCCGGTAGAGGGCGAAAAAGTACAGCTCCCGCTTCGGCATGGACTCGATGCGGTCGATCAATGAAGCACTGGGTGACACGCCGGAACTCCCCTTCTGGCTGGGCCCAGTATAGGCATAGGTTTGGGCCCCGAACCGCGCATTTTGACCATTCCCGACCCACCCCCGGCGGGGCGGCCCGGGCGCAACTGCCTGAATGAAGGTGGAAATCTCCCCCTCTTCACGCCCGGGCCCCGGTTTCTTTGCGCCGCGCCGCCGGGTCGTCCACAATAGTGGGCCCGCCGCGGTCCGTGCGTGCGGTCGTTCCTATTCCCACGGTGACGCATGAATTTCCACGAATACCAGTCAAAACAGCTGCTTGCCGAGTACGGCATTCCCGTCCCGGCCGGCAAGGTCGCGGCAACCCCCGATGAAGCCGTCGCAGCTGCCAACTCCCTGGGCCAGGGCCCCTGGATGGTGAAGGCGCAGATCCATGCGGGCGGTCGCGGCAAGGCTGGCGGCGTCAAGTTCTGCAAGACCACCGATGACGTCAAGGCCGCTGCGGCCAAGATGCTCGGCACCAAGATGGCCACCTACCAGACCGCAGGCGTTGAACTGCCGGTCAACCTGGTGCTGGTGACCACCGCCGGTGAGATCGTCAAGGAGCTGTACCTGTCGGTGCTGGTTGACCGTGGCACCAAGACCATCACCTACATCGCTTCTTCGGAAGGCGGCGTGGAGATCGAGCAGGTCGCTGCTGAAACCCCGGAGCTGATCCACTCGCTCAACGTTGATTTCGTTGAAGGCGTGCAGGGTTACCACGGCCGCGATTTCGGCTTCAAGCTCGGCCTGACCGCCAAGCAGGCCGGCCAGTTCGCCAGCATCATGGTGAACCTGTACAAGCTGTTCAACGAAAAGGACCTGGCGCTGGTTGAAATCAACCCGCTGGCCATCCTGGACGACGGCAACCTGTACGCGCTGGACGGCAAGTTCGACAGCGACGACAACGCCGCGTTCCGTCAGAAGGCCCTGGTCGCCATGCGCGACAAGACCCAGGAAGACGAAACCGAAGTGACCGCTTCGGAGCTGGACATCAACTACGTCACCATGGACGGCAACATCGGCTGCATGGTCAACGGCGCCGGCCTGGCCATGGCCACCATGGACGTCATCAAGCTCAACGGCGGCGAGCCGGCGAACTTCCTGGACGTGGGCGGCGGTGCGAACAAGCAGCGCGTCATCGAAGCGTTCAAGCTGATCCTGTCTTCGGACAAGGTCGAAGGCATCTTCGTCAACATCTTCGGCGGCATCGTCCGCTGCGACATGATTGCCGAAGGCATCATCGCCGCTGTGAAGGAAGTGGGCGTCAAGGTTCCGGTCGTGGTGCGCCTGGAAGGCACCAACGTGGAAGAAGGCAAGCAGCTGCTGCGTGACAGCGGCATGGCCATCATCCCGGCCGACAACATCAACGACGGTGCCAAGAAGGTCGTTGAAGCTGTCAAGAACGCCGCCTGATCCGACACCGAAGGAATAACAATGTCTGTTTTGATCAATAAGAACACCAAGGTGATCGTGCAGGGCTTCACCGGCCAGCAGGGTACCTTCCACGCCACTCAGATGATCGAGTACGGCACCCAGGTTGTTGGCGGCGTGACCCCGGGCAAGGGCGGCACGACCCACATCGACCTGCCGGTCTTCAACACCGTTGCCGACGCCGTGCAGAGCACCGGCGCCAACGCTTCGGTCATCTACGTGCCGCCGCCGTACGCGGCTGACGCGATCCTGGAAGCTGCGGCTGCCGGCATCAAGGTCATCGTGTGCATCACCGAAGGCATTCCGGTGCTGGACATGCTGCGCGTGAAGAACGTGCTGACCCGTTCGCATCCGGACACCGTGCTGATCGGGCCGAACTGCCCCGGCGTGATCACCCCGGGCGAGTGCAAGATCGGCATCATGCCGGGCCACATCCACAAGCCGGGCAAGATCGGCATCGTGTCGCGTTCGGGCACCCTGACCTATGAAGCGGTCAAGCAGACCACGGAAGTGGGCCTGGGCCAGTCGACCTGCATCGGTATCGGTGGCGACCCGATCAACGGCCTGAACTTCGTTGACTGCCTCAAGCTGTTCAACGAAGACCCGCAGACCGAGGGCATCATCATGGTCGGCGAAATCGGCGGCGACGCCGAGGAAGCTGGTGCGGAGTACATCAAGAACCACGTGAAGAAGCCGGTGGTCGGCTTCATCGCGGGCGCTTCGGCTCCGGCCGGCAAGCGCATGGGCCACGCCGGTGCGATCGCATCGGGCGGCAAGGGCACCGCTGAAGGCAAGTTCGCCGCCATGGAAGCTGCCGGTGTGGTCACCGTCCGCTCGCCGGGCGACCTGGGCGCTGCCATCGCCAAGCTGGTGAAATAAGCGCGCCAGCCGCAACGCGGCTGACAACGCGTAGCGCCGACTGTTAGTCGGCAAAAGAAAAGCCGCCCCAAGGGGCGGCTTTTCTGCTTTTGCAGTCCGCCGAACCACCAGCGCTACAATGGGCCATCGCAACCACAGGCTTCACCCCATGACGTCGATCCGCATCGCGATGGCCCAGTTCGATTTTCCGGTGGGCGCGGTCGCGCAGAACACCGACAACATCATCGCGATGATCGCCGAGGCGCGCGATGAGTTCGGCGCCGAGCTGGTGGTGTTTCCGGAGCTGGCCATCAGCGGCTACCCGCCCGAAGACCTGCTGCTGCGCCCGCGCTTCCTGTACGACTGCCAGGTGGCCATGGGCCGGATCGCCGAATCCACCCACGGCATCACTGCGGTGGTTGGCTGGCCCGAGGCCACCGGGGCAGTGGTCTACAACGCCGCCAGCGTGCTGCGCGACGGCGAGGTGCTGCACACCTACCGCAAGCGCGAACTGCCCAACTATGCGGTGTTCGATGAACGCCGTTACTTCGATATCGACCCCGATGGCGGCAGCTGCGTGTTCGAGCTGAAGGGCGTACCGGTGGGCGTGCTGGTCTGCGAGGACCTGTGGTTCCCCGAACCGCTGGCCGATACCGTGCGCAACGGTGCCGAGCTGGTGGTGATCCCCAATGCGTCCCCATACGAACGCGGCAAGCACGCCCAGCGCGACGCGCTGCTGGCCGAGCGCACCCGCGAAACCGGGGCGGCCCTTCTGTACGTCAACATGGTGGGCGGGCAGGACGCGCTCACCTTCGATGGCGCCTCGGTCGTGGCCGATGGCGATGGCACCGTGCACCCGGCCGCAGCGGCCTTCACCGACCAGTGGCTGGTGGTGGACTACGACGCCGAAAGCCGCCGCTTCCTGCCGCGCGAGTGGATGGACGACGGCGACGAGAGCATGGATGCGCTGGCCTGGCGCGCGGTGACCCGCGGCATCCGCGACTACTGCGGCAAGAACGGCTTCAAGAAGGTGTGGCTGGGTCTTTCCGGCGGCATCGATTCGGCGCTGGTGCTGGCGATGGCGGTGGACGCGCTGGGCGCGGACAACGTCACTGCGGTACGGCTGCCCTCGCGCTATACCGCCGACATGTCCAACGACCTGGCCGCCGAGCAGTGCCGCGCGCTGGGCGTGAAGCTGGAAGCGGTGTCGATCGAGCCGGTGTTCGAAGGCCTGATGACCGCGCTCGGCCCGATGTTCGAGGGCCAGCCGGCGGATGTGACCGAGGAGAACCTGCAGTCGCGCGCGCGCGGGGTGATCCTGATGGCGCTGTCCAACAAGTTCGGCGGGCTGCTGCTCACCACCGGCAACAAGAGCGAGTACGCGGTCGGCTACGCCACCATCTACGGCGACATGTGCGGTGGCTACGCGCCGCTGAAGGACCTGTACAAGACGGAGGTGTTCGGCCTGTCCAAGTGGCGCAACACCGTGGGCGGCGCGCCGGTGATCCCGCCGGCGGTGATCGCGCGACCGCCGTCGGCCGAACTGCGTGCCAACCAGACCGACCAGGATTCGCTGCCGGCCTACGACGTGCTGGACGGCATCCTGTACCGCTACGTGGACCAGGAGCAGTCGCGCGAGGAGATCGTGGCCGCCGGTTACGCCGCCGAGGTGGTGGACCGCGTCCTTCGTCTGGTACGCACCAGCGAGTGGAAGCGCCACCAGGCCGCACCGGGGCCGAAGGTGTCGCGCCGCGCATTCGGTCGCGAACGCCGCTACCCGATCAGCAACGGCTACAAGGGCTGAGCGAAACCCGGAAGCGCGGGCAGGGCGGGCGGGTGATGCTGGGCGATTCCCCTAGGAGCAGCCCCATGATCTGTTTACCCCCCTGCACGCGTCCGGCCGATGTCCCACGTAACGTGGTGACGACGGCATTCGCCGCACGGCCGGAGCCGTGCCAGGTCCGTAACCATCCGCCGCTGCAGGCACCGGCCGTCGTGCGGCCCGTGGACGACGACATGGGTGCCTGCCTCAAGCAGGCACCGGCCGGTACTACGCACATCACCTCGCTCTTCAACCGGCGCCAGGAAAGCCTGCCCGTTGAACAGCGCGGGCGATTCCAAGTGATGCCCACGCAGCTTCCTTCGCTGCAGGCGGGCCCGCGTTCGATCCTGAAGCCCTCGCTCCCTGCGCGCGACTACCACGGCGCATCCTCCGCGCCGTCAATACCCCGGGTGACGCTCAGTGCCTGGTCCACGGAGAAGGATTGCCATGGCCGGATAACCCCGGTGCCGACCCGCGGCGTAGCTGGGCTCTAACCGCCCAACCCCGAAAACAAAAAAGGGTCCCGCAAGGGACCCTTTTTCTGTTTCAGCGCCGCGCTGGTATCAGCGGCGATTCATCGTTGCGTTGCGCTGGCCGGTGCTGGCGGACTTCTCGCCGGCGAACGGGTTCAGCTTGCGGATCATCCACGGATACTTCGGCCAGTTGCCCTGCAGCCACGGGTGCTCGGGCTGGTTCAGCTCCAGCACGCGGCGGGCGTCGTCGGCCAGGGTCTTGTTGCCCAGGTGGGTGTAGGCCTCGCCCAGGGCGGCCACGGCGTCGTACTGGAACGCGCTCTGCGGGTAGGTATCCAGCAGGTAGTTGGCGCGACCGGCGGCGGAGACGTAGGCCTCGCGGCGCAGGTAGTACAGCGCGTTGTCCAGCTCATGCTGGGCGAACACGTCGCGCAGCTCCAGCATCCGGCTGCGTGCATCGGCAGCGTAGCGGCTGTTGGGGTAACGCTCGACCACGATGTTGAAGTCGGCGTAGGCCTGGCGTGGCGTGGACAGGTCGCGGCGGCTCGGGTCCAGCGACCACACGCGGCGCAGGAACACCGTGTTGCGGTTGCTGTTGGCCAGGCCACGCAGGTAGTACATGTAGGCGATGTTGCGGTGGGTCGGGTAGGTGCGGATGAAGCGGTCGATGCTCGACACCGCGTCATCGTGCTTGCCGGCCTTGTACTGGGCGTAGGCGGTTTCGATCATCGCCTGCTCGGTGTACGGGCCGTACGGGTACTGGGCGATCAGGCGGCGGAAGGTGGCTTCGGCGCCACTCCAGTTGCCCTTCTGCATCAGGCCGTGGCTCTTGTCGTAGATCGTTTCGACAGGCTGGCCTTCTTCCGGGTTGTCACCCTTGGCGCCACGGTGGCAGCCGGTGGAAACGAGGGCCAGGACCAGCATCAGGGCCGCGGTGCGGACGGGCGCGGACAGCAGGGAAGAGCGTCGGATCATGGGGTCAGGGCGGGACGCGGCTGGAATACGAAGGGTCGATGATAGCCTAGTGGCCTGTCCTGCGACTGAAACTGGTCGCCGGGACCCCCAATTTGTCTTCCTGCGGTGTGCTCCCCATGTCCGATAACGCTTCTGAAACCGAATCCACCCGTCAGGCCGTCGTGCCCGATACCGCCGCCGGGCGGCGCTTTGACGCCGTGCTGGCCGACCTGTTCCCCGAATTCTCCCGCTCCAAGCTGAGCGAGTGGATCAAGTCCGGGGACGTGCTGCTGGACGGCGAACCCGTGCGCGGGCGCGACCCGGTCCGCGGCGGCGAGGTGGCCAGCCTGCATGTCGTGCTCGACACCCAGACCCACGCCGAGCCCGAGGACATCCCGCTGGACATCCTGTACGAGGATGAACACGTTTATGTGATCAACAAGCCGGTCGGCCTGGTGGTCCACCCCGGTGCGGGCAACCCCACCGGCACCCTGGTCAACGCGCTGCTGTTCCGCGACCCGGGCCTGTCGGTGCTGCCGCGCGCGGGCATCGTGCACCGCCTGGACAAGGACACCAGCGGGGTGATGGTGGTGGCCCGCACCATCCAGGCGCAGACCGCGCTGGTGGAGCAGCTGGCCGCGCGCAACGTGCACCGCCAGTACCTGGCGGTGGTGGTGGGCGCGCTGGTCTCCGGCGGTACCGCCGATGCGCCGATCGACCGCCACCCGCGCGACCGCATCCGCATGGCGGTGCGCGAGGACGGCAAGGACGCGGTGACCCATTACCGCCTGCGTGAGCGCTTCCGCGCCCACACCGCGCTGGAGTGCCGCCTGGAAACCGGGCGTACCCACCAGATCCGCGTGCACATGGCGCACCTCAAGCACGCCATCGTGGGCGATTCGCTGTACGGCGGCGCGCTGAAGCTGCCCAAGGGCGCCACCGACGAGCTGGTCGCGCAGCTGCGCGGCTTCAAGCGCCAGGCGCTGCATGCTGAAACGCTGGAGTTCGCCCACCCGATCACCGGTGAGCCGATCCGCAACAGCGCGCCGCTGCCGGCCGACATGGTGGCGCTGCTGGACGCGCTGCGTGAAGACACCAAGCGTTTCACCGAGCTGGAACGCGGTCGCCGCTGATGGCTGCGCCCGTGGCCCCTGATTCGCCGCACGCCGCGCTGCTGCCGGTGCTGGCCGCCGACTGGGCGGCCGCGCCCGGGGTGCATGCGCTGACCACCCTGCGCCACGGCGCAGGCGGCTCGAAGGCGCCATTCGACCAGTTCAACATGGGCAACCGCACCGCCGCCGACGGCGACGACCCGGACCAGGTGGCGCGCAACCGCGCGCTGCTGCAGGCCGGGCTGGGCCTGCCCTCGGCACCCCACTGGCTGCGCCAGGTGCATGGCACGGGGGTGCTGCGGTTTGATGCGCCACCCGTGGAGGGCGGCATTGACGCCGAACCCACCGCCGATGCGGCGGTGACCTCGGTGCCGGGGGTGGTGCTGGCGATCCTGACCGCCGACTGCCTGCCGGTGGTGCTGGCCGCGCGCGATGGCCGCGAGATCGGGGCCGCCCATGCCGGTTGGCGTGGCTTGGCCGACGGCATGCTGGAAGCCACGGTGGCGGCGATGCGTACGCCGCCGGGCGGGTTGCAGGCGTGGCTGGGGCCGGCGGCCGGGCCGGCCGAGTACGAGATCGGGGCGGACGTGTTCGCGGCGTTCGTGGACCTGGATGCGGGGGCGGCGGAGGCCTTCGTGGCCACCCGCCCGGGGCATTGGAAGGTGGATCTGTACGCGCTGGCGCGGCGGCGGCTGGTGGCGGCCGGGGTGGACCCGGGCGAAATCAGTGGTGGGCAGCTGAGCACGATTGCCGAGCCGGGGCGGTTCTATTCGCATCGGCGGGATCGACGGACCGGGCGGATGGCGACGTTGGCGTGGATGGCGCCGTGAGCCCCGATGCCGGGGCGGTGATCGTGTTTGATGGCGTTTGCGCGCTTTGCAGCCGCTGGGTGCGGTTCCTGCTGCGGTTTGATCAGCGGGGGCGCTACCGTTTCGCGGCGATGCAGGGGGCGCATGGGCGCGCGTTGTTGCAGCAGCACGGGCTGGATCCGGATGATCCGTTGTCGTTCCTGCTGGTGGAGCACGGGCGGGCATGGAGCGATACCGATGCCATCGTGCGGGTGCTGGCCGGGTTGGGCGGGGCGTGGAAGGTCGCACACGTGCTGAGGATGGTGCCGCGCGATTGGCGCGATCGTGCGTATCGCGCGCTGGCACGCAACCGGTACCGGTGGTTTGGCCGGCATGAGCAGTGTTTCCTGCCCACACCAGCGCAGGCGGCGCGCTTTCTCGATTGAAGGCGCGCGGACGCGCACGTCACCGAAGAACGCTGTATTCAATCCGACGATTGCGATCCCGCCCACTGTCCAACCGGTTGTCCGCCACCGGACGCTCTTCCCCATAACCACGCGGCTCCAGCGCACTGGCCGGAACCCCCAGCGCCTGCAGTTCCGCCACCACCACATCCGCGCGTTGCTGGCTCAGCTGCAGGTTGGTCTCGGCAGCCCCCAGGCTGTCGGTATGCCCGCCTACTTCGAGGCGCACACCGGGCCCGGCGGCCAGGATCGCCTGCGCACTGGCCCGCAGCATGTCGCGCCCGTCGGCCCGCAGCACCGGCGACTTGTGCTCGAACCCGACCTTGCCTTGGTTCAACGCCGCCACCAGCGCGTGCGGTTCGGGCTGGGCCGGCAGCTGCGCCAGCGCGATCCGGCCCGCGTCCCACAGCCCGCTCACCTGCAGGTGGCCAAACGCGCGGCGCAGGGTATTGGACACCGCGATCCGGTCCCCTTCCGGCAGCCGGGTCATGTCCACATGCAGCGCGTCGCCGGTAAATGACAGCGAAAGCCCGGGATGGCGCAGCACCGGGGCCAACGTAACCAGTCGGTCCAGCCAGCGCGGGGCCTGTGCCTGTGGGTCGCGCAGGATGTCGCCGGTGACCCTGCCCTGGCCGTATTGGGCCACCAGCGCGCTCCATACCCGGCGGCGGTCGGCCTCGCCTGGCAGGCGGCCGCGTACGTCGATCACGCCGCCGCTGTTCACCAACGACAGCCGGGGCGGGTGCTGCTGGTCGGCATAGGTCGGCGCGGCACCGGTACTCACCCGGGTCTTCTGGTGGATCCAGCCGGTCAGGCACAGCAGCACGCCGGCTACCATCACCCACAGCAGCCCTCGCGCAGCGGTGCCCCGTACCAGGCGCAGTGTGGGGCTGCGCGGCGGCACCTGCTTCACGGGATGGGGCGCGTGCGCGCTGCGGGCTTCCTGCTCCAGGACATCCAGCAGGCCCGGCAGCAGGTCGGAGGCCACCACCGCGAACATGCCGGTGGGGAAGGCGGCCCGCCGCGCCAGCACGGCCAGCTCTTCGCGGCCGATCACGCATTCCAGCTGGCTGGCCAGCAACCGCGAGGGCCGTTCATCACCGGGAAAACGGCTGCCCAGGCCCACGGCATCGAAACGACGGCGCAGGCCATGGATGCCGCCCGGCAGGCCGCGGATGTAATCGACCAGCACGTCCACCAGATTGCGCGCGCGGTGGCCAAGGCCCATGTGCAGGGCGGTGTCTTCGATGAAGCGATCCAGCAGTGACATCAATCCGATTCCCGGTTCCAGCCCCTGCGGCATGCACGGGCGTTGCGGGAGTCAATGTCGGACCGGCCTGTCAACGAAAAATGAAAGTTGCGCGGGTCGCAGGTTGCGAATCGGTCGTATTTTCCGACGATTTAGGAGGCCTATCGAAATGGCACGCTGCGGCTATCGGCATTGCCACGGCAGGAAGTGCAGAAAGCGACACACTCCTAAAACGAGCGCATCACAGCGGATGATGCGCATGGCGGGGGCGAGTTCAGGCCAGAAGCGACAGATTTCTGGCCCGGCAGCATGTCGTAATCAGCCGTTTTCCAGTGCCTCCAGATAGCTCTGGCGCCAGTGGTTGATGTCATGGGTGCGCAGGTGATCCATCATCGCCTGCCAGCGCTCCACGCGTTTGCGCAGCGGCATGGTGGCGGCGGTGGCGATGGCATCGGCCACGCCATCCAGGTCGTGCGGATTCACCAGCAACGCCTGCTTCATTTCGTCGGCCGCGCCGGCCAGCAGCGACAGCACCAGCACACCGGGGTTTTCCGGGTCCTGCGAGGCCACGTACTCCTTGGCCACCAGGTTCATGCCATCGCGCAGCGGAGTGACCAGGCCGACGGCGGCGGCGCGGTAGAAGCCGGTGAGGGTGGCATGCGCGAAGTTCTGGTTCACGTAGCGCAGCGGGGTCCAGTCCGGTTCGGCAAAGCCGCCGTTGATGTGGCCGGCGATCTGTTCCAGCTGGCTGCGCAGCTGCCGGTATTCGGTGACATCGCCGCGCGACACCGGGGCGATCTGCAGGTAGGTGAGGCTGCCACGCTGGTCAGGGTGGCGTTGCAGGTAGCGCTCGAAACCCTGGAAGCGTTCGGGCAGGCCCTTGGAGTAGTCCAGCCGGTCCACGCCGATCGCCAGCTGGCGGTCGCGCAGGCTGTTGCGCAGGTCGCGCACGGCCGGCTTGTTGGCACCGGCCTTGGCCTGGCGTTCGATGTGCGCGGTATCGATGCCGATCGGGAACGCGGCGGCGCGGAAACGGCGCCCCCCGGGGGCTTCCAGCATGCCATCGGGCAGCACCTTGCCGCCGGCGAACAGGCGCACGTAGGACTGGAAGCGATCGGCGTCGCGCTGGGTCTGGAAGCCGACCAGGTCGTACGCGTACAGGCTGGAGAACAGCCGCAGGTGGTCGGGCATGGCCTGCAGCAGGTCGGCCGAGGGCATCGGCACGTGCAGGAAGAAGCCGATGCGGCAGCCGATACCCCGTTCGCGCAGCAGCGAGGCCAGCGGGATCAGGTGGTAATCATGGATCCACACGATGTCGTCTTCGCGCAGCAGCGGCGCCAGCTTTTCGGCGAACAGCGCGTTGACCCGGCGGTAGGTTTCGCGGGTGGCGCGGTCATAGTCCACCAGGTCCAGCCGGAAGTGCAGCAGCGGCCACAGGGTGCGGTTGGCGAAGCCATTGTAGTAGCCGTCGACGTCGCGCTTGTTCAGGTCCATGGTGACGTAGCGGATGTCACCCTCGGTCTGCTCGTGCAGCTCGCCGCTGTCATCGCGCACGGATTTGCCGCTCCAGCCGAACCACAGCCCACCGCGTTCCTTCAACGCGGCCAGCAGTCCCACTGCCAGCCCACCCGGGGCGGCCACGCCGGGCGCGGCCACGCGGTTGGAGACCACGACAAGGCGGCTCATGAGGCCTCCTGCCAGCTGCGCGACAGCCGCATGGCGGCGGTGACCAGGCCCACGTGCGAATAGGTCTGCGGGAAGTTGCCCCAGGCCTCGCCATTGTCGAAGGCCAGGTCTTCGGAGAGCAGGCCCAGGTGGTTGCGGCGCTCGAGCAGCATTTCGAACATCTCGCGCGCTTCGTCCAGGCGGCCGATGGCGGCCAATGCGTCGATGTACCAGAACGTGCAGATGGTGAAGCTGGTTTCCGGCTCGCCGAAATCATCCGGTGCCACGTAGCGGTACAGCGCGTTGCCGTGCTTGAGGTCACGGCCGATGGCCTCGACGGTGGCGACGAAACGCGCATCGTCGGCGGCAATGAAGCCGATGTCGGCCAGCAGCAGCAGCGAGGCATCCAGGCGGTGGCCGCCATAGGTGTCGGTGAAGTGGCCCAGCTCGTCGCTCCAGGACTCGCGCAGGATGCGCGCGTGGATGGTGTTGGCGCGGTCGCGCCAGTACTCGGCGCGGTGGTCCAGCTTCAGGCGCACGGCGATCTTGCACAGGCGGTCGCAGGCGGCCCAGCACATCGCGCTGGTGTAGGTATGCACTTCGGTGCGGCCGCGGAATTCCCACAGGCCGGCGTCGGGCACGTCGTGCAGGGCGAAGGCCTGTTCGCCCAGTGGCTCCAGCCGCGCGAAGGTGTGGGCGTCGCCGGGGTCCTGCAGGCGGCGGTCGAAGAACAGCTGGGTGGAGGCGAGGACCACGCTGCCGTACACATCGTGCTGGCGCTGCACCCAGGCCAGGTTGCCGCGCCGCACCGGGCCCATGCCACGGTAGCCATCGAGGGAGGCCACTTCGCTTTCTTCCAGCTTGGCCTCGAAGCCGATGCCGTACAGCGGCTGCAGGCTGCCATCGCCGGTGGCGAGATTGAAGATGTAGCCCAGGAACTGTTCCATGGTGCGGGTAGCACCCAGGCGGTTGAGCGCGCGCACCACGAAGGCGGCATCGCGCAGCCAGCAGTAGCGGTAATCCCAGTTGCGGATACTGCCTGGCGCCTCGGGGATGGAGGTGGTCATGGCGGCGATGATGGCGCCACTGTCTTCGTACTGGCACAGCTTGAGGGTGATGGCACTGCGGATCACCGCGTCCTGCCATTCCAGCGGAATTGACAGGTAGCGCACCCATTCGCGCCAGTAATCGCGGGTGCGCTGGAAGGATTCCTGCACATAGCCGCTGAGCGAACGGTTCAGCGATTCGTCCACGCCCAGCACCAGGTGCACCGGGTGGCTGAGCACGAACGGCAGTTCATCGCGCACGAAGCGCAGCGGCACGTCGGTGGTCAGGCGCAGCACGTGGTCGGGCAGCACCCAGCGGATGTGGTTGCTGCCCCAGGTGGCCTCGGGCACGCGCGCGCCCCAGTCCGCCAGCGGGCGGGCGCGCACGATGATGCGCGGGTTGCCGCCCAGCGGGCGCACCTGGCGGATCAGGCTGACCGGCCGGTAGAAACGATCGTTCTGGCGCCAGCGCGGGGCGAAATCGATGATTTCCAGCGAGCCGCCGTGCTTGTCGTGCAGTACGGTGCGCAGGATGGCGGTGTTGGTCAGGTAGCTCTGTTCGCTGCTGACCATGTCTTCCAGTTCAATGGCGAAATCGCCACCGACCTGCTGGTTGGGCTGCAGCAGTGCGCAGAAGGTGGGGTCGCCGTCGAAGGTGGGCAGGCAGCTCCACACGACGCGGGCGTGGCGGTCGATCAACGCGCCGAAGCTGCCGTTGCCGACCACGCCAAGGTCCAGGTTGGAATCAGTCATGGGGTGGGGGTCTCTGGGTACATCAGTAAGCGTTTTCCTGCAGCCAGCCGTGTACGTCGCGCACACGCGGCAGGGCGAAGACCGCGGCACTGGGCTCGCGTTCGCCCACCAGCACGCTCCAGCCATGCAGGGTGTTGGCGGCATCGAAGCCGTACTCGTCGGTCAGGTCGTCGCCCAGGAATACGGGAATGCGGCCGCGGAAAGGCAGCTGCTGCATGAGCTGGCGGATCGCGCGGCCCTTGTCGCTGCCTTCGGGAATGAATTCCACCACGTGGTCGCCGGGCTGCAGCCGGTACCCGGTGTTGCCGCCGATGTGGCGTTCGGCGAACGCACGCACTTCGTTGGCGGCATGCGGCGCGCCACGCCAATGCAGGGCCAGGCTGCGGCCCTTGTCTTCGACCAGCACGCCGGGATGGCCATGCGCGAACCGCATGGCCTGCTGGTGCACGGCGTGCAGCCATTCGCTGGTGTCGCTGTCAGTGGCGGTGCGGCCGTCTACGGCGTGGGTGTCACCGCCCATGCCACGCACCTGGTGGCCGTGCAGGCCAGCGGCGGGCAGGTACAGTGGCGCGAACAGGCGGTCCAGCTGGGCCAGCGGTCGCCCGCTGATCAGGGCAACCGCACCGTCGAGCCGGTCGCTGATGCGGCCGATGGCCTCGCGCACCTCGGGCAGCAGGGTGACGGCCTCGGGGTCGTCGGCAAATTCAATGAGGGTGCCATCCACGTCCAGGAACAGCGCGCACGCATTGTCCAGCAGTGGTGGCGGCGGACGGAGGGGGTAGTCGTTGGCCATGCTGCCAACATGCCACCGGAAGCGTGATCGTCCAGTAGACGATCACGCTTCCATTCAAACGCGCCCGGTAGCGCCAGGCCCTGCCTGGCGGTACCAATCATCAGAACGTGTAACGAACGCGCCCGTAATAATAGGCACCATTGCTGCCAATCGGCGACAGCACGTCATACGGCAGGTTGCCGAAGTAATAGATGTCCTCGTTGGACAGATCCGAATAATTGTCGGTCAGGTTCTGCCCACCCAGCGCCACGCTCCACTGCGGCGTGATCCGGTACTCCACCTCGGCATCCAGCTGCCACTCGGCCCCGTAGGTCTGCCGCGGCACATACCCATCGCCGAAGTTGAACACCCGGGTCACGCTGCCGTAACGACTCAGGCGGCTGCTCAACGTCCAGCGGTCATTGGCCCAGGTCGCCGCCAGCTGCGCCCGCGTGCGGGGCGTGGCATCGGTCAGGGTGTTGGTCTCTTCCAGGCCGAACAGCACGTAGTCCGGGTCCAGCGCCAACAGGCTCGCCGGCGTGGCCAGCACGTTCTTCAACGTGGTCTTGTTGTAGGCGTAGGTGCCGGTCAGCACCAGTTGCCCATCGCCCAGCCCTTGCCGCCAGTTGGTCACCAGCTCGGCGCCGCGCGTGCGGGTATCAGCGGCGTTGACGAAGAAATTGGCGCTCTGCAGTCCGGCCACGCCGAACTGCTGCTGCACGTAATCGGTGAGCGCATCGCCGGTGATGCTCTCCGACAGCGCGATGCGGTCATCGATATCGATCTGGTAGAAGTCCAGCGACAGGTCGAAGTGGTCGCCGATGCGGCTGGTGAAGCCCAGGCTGGTGTTGACCGACTTTTCCGGCTTCAGGTCGGTAGCGCCCAGGCCGCGCGCGATCGGGTTGTTCACCGACAGCGTGCGGCCCTGCACCAGCTGGCCGGCGGCGTTGTAACCGGTGGAGGTGGATTCATAGCCGATCTGCGCCAGCGACGGCGCGCGGAAGTTGTTGGAGATCGCGCCACGCAGTGCGAAGGCCGGGGTGAACTCATAGCGCAGGCCCAGCTTGCCGGTGAGCTCGCCGCCGTAATCGTCGCTGTGCTCGTAGCGTGCGGCCAGGTCGCTGGAGAAGTGTTCGCCGAACTGGCTGGACAGGCTGGCATACGCACTGGTCACGTCGCGGCTGAGCGAGGTGGCGTCCTGCGGGGTCAGCCCACCACCGGCCTGCGATCCAGTCGGGCGGTCGGTGTAGGGGCCGGCGGCGTAGCTGGCGGGGTCACCGGGGCGGGTCTGGAAGTGGTCGCGGCGCGCTTCCAGGCCCAGGCCGAGGCTGTGGGTGTTTTCGCCCTGGGTGAACACCCGGCCGAGGTCGAAATTGCCCACGGTCAGTTCATTGCGGTAATCGCCAGTCTTGAACCGGGTCGGGCTGCCCGGGCCCAGCGAGGCATTGAGCGAGTTGCGCAGGCGGTAGGTGAAGTCGTTGAAGCCGTAATCCAGGCTAGCGTCGTAGTTCCACTCGCCCCACTGGCCCTTGGCTCCGGCCACGGCCTGCACGTCGCGGTTCTCGCCTTCGGAAATTGGGCGGTAACCGTTGGGGTACAGCTCGGTCCAGTTGGCGTCGCTGTCGGGGTAACGGAAGTAGTTGGCGCCTTCGCTGTCGCGCTGGTTGAAGGTGCTGAAGAAGTAGAACTTCGAGGTTTCACCGAATGGCAGTTCGGTGTTGATCCAGGCGTTGAGGTCCTTGGTCTTGCCATCGCCGAGCACGTAGTTGCGCTGGCCCTGCAGGGCCAGGTTCGCATCGGTCTGGTCCCACGGCGGAATCTGGTCGAAGCCGGCGCGGTTGGTGCCTTCGCGGTTCTTCAGCTCCAGGCCCACGCGCAGGAAGCCGCCGTCTTCGCCCAGCGCGGTGCCGACCTTGGCACTGGCGAAGCTGGTCTGGCCATCGGTGAGCGTGCGGTCGATCGGCTTGAGGTCGGTGTGGTTGGCACCGAAGCTGGCTTCGATGGCGCCGCCTTCCGGGGCGTCATCCAGGATCACGTTGATCACGCCGGCCACCGCATCCGAGCCGTAGAGCGCACCGGCGCCGTCGCGCAGCACTTCGATGCGCTTGATGGCGCTGACCGGGATGGAGTTGAAGTCCACCGGGGTGGTGCCCTTGCCGATCTTGCTGTCGGTGTTCACCAGCGCGCTCGTGTGGCGGCGCTTGCCGTTCACCAGCACCAGCACCTGGTCGGGCGACAGCCCGCGCAGCTGGGCGGCGCGCACGTGGTCGGCACCGCCGGAGTTGGACTGGCGCGGGAAGTTGAACGAAGGCAGCAGCGCCTGCAGCGCGCTGCCCAGCTCGCCATTGACCACGCCGGCGCGGCGGATGTCCTCGGCGGTGAGCACATCCACCGGCGAGGTCGATTCGAGCACGGTGCGGTCGATGGCGCGGGTGCCGGTGACGATCACCGTGTCCAGCGTGGTGGCGGAGGCGGGCGCGTCCTGCGCATGGAGGTCCTGGGCCAGCAGGGGAGAGGACAGGACCAGGGCAATGGCGAGGCCAAGGCGCGACGCGGACGGACGGGACATGCGGGCTCCAGCAGCAAAACGAGGGGGAGGGTGGTGCCGGGCGCTGCCCGGCTGGTCTCAGACGAAACTATTGTTCCATCCGGATGAAGCGATATATTATCTTGGCGTGAACCCTACCTGTGATGCAAGTCCCAGTACCGACGGTTATCAGCTCATAACCGGACGTGATCTGCGCAGATCACGGAATCCGTCACCCTGTCCACCGCGTAGCGACACGCCATGCGTGTCCACGGAACCCCCGCAGCACCCGGAGCCCCTTGCACCATGAAGCTTTCCCCCCTCCTGCTGGCCGCCTTCCTCGCCCTCGGCGGCTGCGCCACCACCACAACCTCCTCCCCGCGCGCCCCCGAATCGGCCACCGCCACCCTCCAGGGCGATGCCGCCCGTCCGGATGCGGCGACCAACTGGGTGCGCAGCGAGCTGTACTTCGGCGTGGGCGAGGAAAGCGGTGCCTCTGATCGCGAGCAGACCGATGCGATCAGCGAGGCGCAGTGGCGCGACTTCCTGGACAAGCAGGTCACCCCGCGCTTCCCGGATGGCCTGACCGTGTTCGATGCCTACGGCCAGTGGCTGTTCCGCGGCGCCAAGGAGCCCAATCGCCTGCGCACCAAGGTGCTGGTGGTGCTGCACGAAAACACCCCGCAGCGGCGCGCGGATATCGAGGCGATCCGTCTGGCATGGAAGCAGGCGACGAAGCACCAGTCGGTGCTGTGGTCACAGCAGGCGGTGGAAGTGTCGTTTTGATCGCAGCAGGTGAAGTCGTTTTGCGACGCCTGGAGCGATGTTTTTCTGGAAGCACATGCAATGGGCATGGCGAAAAATGGGGAACCATCGATTCCAGGGAGTTGCCGTGCATTCCGTAGGTTCCAGTTCCTCGCAGGCGTCGGTCGCGCGGCAAGCGGTCGCGTCGCAGACCAACGACAAGCAGCAGGCAACGATCGGCACGCAGACGCTGTCCGTCGCTGAAATCAGCAACCGCCCGGCGGAAGCCGCAGCCGCTGCTCCGCCGTGTCCTGCCCCCCAGGACCCTGTCGGTGTGGCACTGGAACGGTCTTCTCCGCGGGCTTTCCGCACTTTCATGGAACTGATGGTGTCTGAGGGGTACATGCCAAGGGAGATCCAGGCGGAGGTTTACATGCAATCCGGCACCCCTCAGCAGGTAGGCATGCTGCTTGCCCAGATTCGACGCAATTCCGACGCGTTGGACGCCTTCCCCCGGCTGCTCGCCCAGGCAAAGGCAGCCGAACGGGAATAACACCAACGTATGACCCGGGTACGCGCTGATTCGCACGCCGGTGTCACCTTCGCAGGTCTAGGCTGGTATTTCCCCCGAACGTGGAAGTGCCGCCATGAGCAAGCGCGTTGCCGAAATCGTCGTCGATACCCTGCAGGCCGCCGGTGTGCGGCACTGTTACGGCATCGTCGGCGACACCCTCAACCATGTCACCGACGCGATCCATCGCAGTGACATCGACTGGGTGCACGTGCGCCATGAAGAAGCCGCGGCGTTCGCGGCAGGGGCCGATTCGCTGATCAGCGGGCGCCTGGCGGCCTGCGCTGGCTCGTGTGGCCCCGGTGGGCTGCATTTCATCAACGGCATCTTCGAGGCCAACCGCAACCGCACGCCGCTGGTGCTGATCGCCAGCCAAGTGGTCACCACCGAGCTGGGCATGGAGTTCCCGCAGGAAGTCGACTTCAAGGCGGTGTACGCCAGCTGCAGCGTGTTCTGCGAGCAGGTGTACACCCCAGCGCAGGCGCGGCGGATGGCGACCTTGGCATGCCAGGCGGCGATCAGCCGGCGCGGCGTGGCGGTGCTGATCCTGCCGGCCGACATTGCTGAAGCCGAGGTCAAGGACGATCAGCCGTTTTCCGTACACTACACCCAGCCAGTGCTGCGCCCCAACGACGACGAACTGCAGCGCATCGCGGCGCTGATCGGCGCGGGCAAGCGCATCGGCATTTATGCCGGTGCCGGCTGCGAGCACGCGCACGATCAACTTGTCGCGCTGGCCGCGCACCTCAAGGCGCCGATCGCGCACACTTCGCGGGCCAAGGATTTCGTGGAGCATGACAACCCGTACAACATGGGCATGACCGGTATTTTCGGCATTGAGTCGGGCTACCACACGCTGATGGCGTGCGACACGCTGCTGCTGCTCGGTGCGGATTTCGCCTGGGGCCAGTACTATCCGGACAAGGCGACGTTGATCCAGGTCGACCGCGATGGCAGCCACCTGGGCCGGCGCCACCCGGTGCAGCTGGGCGTGGTGGGCGACATCGGCCCGACCCTGGAGGCGCTGCTGCCGCTGCTGCTGGAACGCGAGGACCGCAGCTTTCTGGACGAGTGCATCGGCCACCGCGAGAAGGCGCTGGAGACCCGCGCGAAGGAGGAGCACCCGGGCGAGGGCGAGCTGATCCATCCGCAGCATCTCACCGCGCTGCTCGACCGGCATGGCGATGACGATGCGCTGTTTACCGCCGACTGCGGTTCGCCGATGGTGTGGATCCTGCGCCATATCCGCACCAATGGTCGCCGCCGCACGCTGACCAGCCTGCTGCACGGCACGATGGCCAATGCCCTGCCGCAGGCGCTGGGCCTGCAGAAGGCGTTCCCGGGCCGGCAGGTGATCGCGATGTGCGGCGATGGCGGCATCGCGATGCTTCTCGGCGAGCTGCTCACCGCCGTGCAGGAGAACCTGCCGATCAAGGTGGTGGTCTACAACAACAGCTCGCTGAACTTCGTGGAGCTGGAGCAGAAGGTGCAGGGCCTGCTGGACAACTACACCGATCTGAAAAACCCCGACTTCGGCCGCCTGGCCGAGGTGATCGGCTTCTACGGTCGCACCGTGACCCGCAGCGAAGACCTGGAGCAGGCGGTGCAGGACGTGCTGGCCCACCCCGGCCCGGCGCTGCTGGACGTGCATACCAGCCCCACCGAGCTGGTGATGCCGCCGCAGGTGGAGGCCAAGCAGGTGGCCGGCACCGCCCTGTATGCGGCCAAGGCGCTGCTGCACGGGCGGGTGGGGGACGTGCGGGACCTGTTGGCGAACAATTTCCTCAACAAGCCGTAGGGCGTCACGACCAACGGTCGTGACCTGACGCGCCGGTAGGTACCGACCGTTGGTCGGTACGGGGCGTGCCCCGGTGTTCCACGCATGCGTCTGTCGCCGGGCGCAATGAACGCCTACCATCGGGTACCCCCCACCCCGTGCCCCCTCGCATGCCTGCATCCGCTCCTGTCTCCGGTCGCCCCCGCTGGTTCGTCGCCGGCGATCTCAACGGCTTTTTCGGCCTGGTGGTCGACAACCTGTCGATCCTGGGCTTCATCGCGATGGCGCTGGTCGGCATCTTCCAGTTCCCCGCCGACGTGGTGTTCGGGCGCATGTTCCCCGGCACCGCCTTCGGCGTGCTGGTCGGCAACGTGCTCTACACCTGGATGGCACGGCGGCTGGCCGCGCGCACCGGGCGCGATGACGTCACCGCGATGCCGCTCGGCCTGGATGCGCCGACCAGCATCGGCATGGCGCTGCTGGTGCTGGGCCCGGCGTTCCTGGCCTTCAAGGCGCAGGGGCTGGCTCCGCACGATGCGGCCATTGCCACCTGGCAGCTGGGCATGGCCTCACTGGTGATCATGGGCGTGCTCAAGACCGTGCTGTCCTTCTTCGGCGAGGCGGTAACCCGCGCGCTGCCACGCGCTTCGCTGCTGGGCTCCATCGCCGGCATCGCGATCGTGCTGATGGGCTTCCTGCCGCTGCTGGAAACCCTGCGCTCGCCGGTGGTCGGCTTCGTCACGCTGGGCCTGCTGCTGCACGTGCTGGTGGCCAAGCGCAAGCTGCCGATCCGCGCGCCGGGCGTGCTGGTGGCGTTCGTGTTCGGCACGGTGCTGTATTACGGGCTCGGCCTGGCCGGGCTGGGTGCACCGGGCTTCAAGGTGCCCGAGTGGACCCCGCTGCAGATGGTGCTGCCGTGGCCGACGCTGGGCTTCATCGATGGCCTGCCCACGGCGATCACCTACCTGCCGCTGCTGCTGCCGTTCGGCCTGCTGATGGTGGTGGGCGGCATCAACGTCTCCGAAAGCGCACGCGCGGCCGGGGATGACTACCGCACCCGCGACATCCTGCTGGTGGAGGCGGTGGCCACGCTGGTGGCCGGCCTGTGCGGTGGCGTGGCGCAGACTACGCCGTACATCGGCCAGCCGGCGTACAAGCACATGGGCGCGCGCAGCGGCTACACGCTGCTGACCGGGCTGTTCGTGGGCATCGGCGGCATGCTGGGGGTGATTTCCGGGCTGGTGCAGTGGCTGCCGCTGGCGGTGCTGGCGCCGATCATCGTGTACGTGGCCATCGACATCACCACCCAGGCGTTCCAGGCAACGCCGCGCGAGCATGCCGGTGCGATGGTGCTGGGGTTCCTTCCTTCGGTGGCCTACCTGCTGGCGATCAAGGCGCCGGGCTGGATCCCGCCCGAACAGCTGGCGGCGATGACCACCACGCTCGATGGGCATGGGCTGCCGGAGCTGGCGGTGATCTTCACCTTGGGCAATGGCTTCATCATCACCTCGATGCTGTGGATTGCCGCGGTGGTGGCGATGATCGACGGCAGGCTGCTGCGCTCTTCCGGGATCCTGCTGGTGGCTGCGGCGCTTACCCTGTTCGGGCTGATCCACTCGGTCGATCCGCGCGGTGGGATCTACCTGCCGTGGACACTGGAAGGCTTGCCGGAGCAGATCATGTGGCAGTTCGCGGGCGCGTATGTGGCGCTGGCGGTGCTGTTGGCCCTATTGTCGGTTATTCCGGTGCCCGCACGGGAAAAGGACGCGGCGTAGACCGCCTGGGCCGACCAACGGTCGGCGCTACCGGGACAGGCCACTGTCCGAGGCGCTCGGTAGCGCCGACCGTTGGTCGGCCCAAGGGATGCGTCACGCGTCCGCGTCCAATTCGGGGTAGTGGCGAAAGATCCCGTTGGTGTTGAACGCCAACCGGCGTTCCGACGCCAGGTACGCGGCGATGTTCGGTCGCCGTTCCACCCGGTCCTTCAATGCATGCAGCAGCGGCAGCGACGGCCGCAGTGCCTTCATGCGGCGCGGAAACATGTAGTCCAGCCCGCTCAGCAGCTGGAACAGCGACAGGTCCACGTAGGAATGCTCGCGCAGCGGATGCAGGCCACCGTTGGCTTCCAGTACGCTTTCGAACCAGCCCAGGAACTTCGGCAGCCGCTCGCCGCGCATCGACGCCGCGCGGGCCTTCGCTTCCTTTTTCTGGTCCTCGTAATACTGCGAGGCCGCAATCGGGTGGTGGGTGTCGTGGATCTCCGCGACCAGGTCGGCGATGGTCAGCTGCAGCTGCAACGCCTGCGCGCGCCGCGACGCCGCGTCTGGCACCAGCCCCAGCTCTGGGCCCAGATGGCTGAGAATCGCGCCCACCTGCGCGATCACCTGTCGCCCGGTCACAAGGAACGGCGGCGCGAACGGGCGCAACCCCTCGGCCTTGCCGTCCAGGAACGGCTGCATCACCTCGTCGCCGTGCACCCGCGCCATGTCCGTATAGGAGGCGCCAGCATCTTCCAGCGCCAGCCGGATGAACTCGCCCCGGCCCTGGATGCCGGTCCAGTAGTACAGCTCGTAATGCATGCGCACGCTCCGCGAAAGGAGCGCCCAGCGTCCCGCCTGGACTGCCAAGCAGGCGTGATGGGGATGTCGCTGCCACGTCGTCCGGGGCCTGAATGCGTTCTCATCCCCCCTTGAAACACGCCTGCATAACCGCATCTGTCAGATAGTGCTGGCTCGGCCAGCGGCAACATATCGAGGATTCCCCCATGCGGATGGACAAGCTCACCTCGCGTTTCCAGCAGGCGCTGGCGGACGCACAGTCGCTGGCCGTGGGCCGCGACCACAACATCATCGAACCGGTGCACGTGCTCACCGCGCTGCTCGACCAGCAGGGCGGCAGCACGCGCCCGCTGCTGGCCCAGGCCGGGGTCAACGTGCCGGTGCTGCGCGAGCGCTTGACCGAAGCGCTGGATGCGCTGCCGAAGGTGTCCGGGCAGGAAGGCAACCTGTCGATCGGCAATGACCTGAACCGGCTGCTCAACAAGACCGACAAACTGGCCCAGGAGCATGGCGATGCGTTCATCGCCAGCGAGTGGTTCGTGCTGGCCGCGCTTGACGATGGCGGCACGTTGGGCATGGCGCTGCGCGCTGCCGGTGCCGACAAAAACAAGATCGACGCGGCCATCGACAAGATTCGTGGCGGCGAAAGCGTGCAGTCGGAAAATGCCGAAGAACAGCGCCAGGCGCTGGAGAAGTACACCATCGACCTGACCGCGCGTGCCGAGAGCGGCAAGCTGGACCCGGTGATCGGGCGCGACGAGGAAATCCGCCGCACCATCCAGGTCCTGCAGCGCCGCACCAAGAACAACCCGGTGCTGATCGGCGAGCCGGGCGTGGGCAAGACCGCCATCGTGGAAGGGCTGGCCCAGCGCATCATCAACGACGAAGTGCCCGAGGGCCTGCGCGGCAAGCGCGTGCTGTCGCTGGACATGGGCGCGCTGATCGCCGGTGCCAAATTCCGCGGCGAATTCGAAGAGCGCCTGAAGGCGGTGCTCAACGACCTGGCCAAGAGCGAAGGCCAGATCATCCTGTTCATCGACGAACTGCACACCATGGTCGGCGCGGGCAAAGCCGATGGCGCGATGGACGCGGGCAACATGCTCAAGCCCGCGCTGGCGCGCGGCGAGCTGCACTGCGTGGGCGCCACCACCCTGGATGAGTACCGCAAGTACATCGAGAAGGATGCCGCGCTGGAGCGCCGCTTCCAGAAGGTGTTCGTGGGCGAGCCCAGCGTGGAAGACACCATCGCGATCCTGCGCGGGCTGAAGGAAAAGTACGCGGTGCACCACGGGGTGGAGATCACCGACCCGGCGATCGTGGCTGCGGCCACGCTGTCGCACCGCTACATCGCCGACCGCCAGCTGCCGGACAAGGCCATCGACCTGATGGACGAGGCGGCCTCGCGCATCCGCATGGAGATCGACTCCAAGCCGGAAGAACTGGACCGCCTGGAACGGCGCCTGATCCAGCTCAAGATCCAGCGCGAGATGCTGAAAAAGGAGAAGGACGACGCCTCGCGCCAGCGTCTGGCCGACCTGGAAACCGAGATCGATGCGCTGGAGCGCGAGTTCTCCGACCTGGACGAGATCTGGAAGTCGGAGAAGGCCGCGCTGCAGGGCACCACGAAGATCAAGGAGCAGATCGAGCAGGTCAAGCTGGAACTGGAAGCGGCGCAGCGGCGCCAGGACTTCGGCCGCATGAGCGAACTGCAGTACGGCCAGCTGCCGCAGCTGGAAAAGCAGCTGCACGCGGCGCAGGAAGCGGAAAACACCGAGTTCAAGCTGGTCCAGGACCGGGTCACCGCCGAGGAGATCGCCGAGGTGGTCTCGCGCTGGACCGGCATTCCGGTCAACCGCATGCTGGAAGGCGAGCGCGACAAGCTGCTGCGCATGGAAGATGTGCTGCATGAGCGGGTAGTGGGCCAGGAAGAGGCGATCAAGGTCGTCTCCGATGCGGTGCGCCGTTCGCGTGCCGGCCTGTCCGACCCGAACCGGCCGAGCGGTTCGTTCCTGTTCCTGGGCCCGACCGGCGTGGGCAAGACCGAGCTGTGCAAGTCGCTGGCCGAGTTCCTGTTCGACAGCAGCGACGCCATGATCCGCATCGACATGAGCGAGTTCATGGAAAAGCACAGCGTGGCGCGCCTTATCGGTGCGCCCCCGGGTTACGTGGGCTACGAAGAAGGCGGTTACCTCACCGAGGCCGTGCGTCGTCGCCCGTACTCGCTGATCCTGCTCGACGAAGTGGAGAAGGCGCACACCGATGTGTTCAACATCCTGCTGCAGGTGCTGGACGATGGCCGCCTCACCGATGGCCAGGGTCGCACCGTGGACTTCCGCAACACCGTCATCGTCATGACGTCCAACCTGGGCTCGCACCAGATCCAGGACATGTCCAGCGATGACAGCCCGGAGGCCTACACGCAGATGAAGGCGGCGGTGATGGGCGTGGTGCAGGCGCACTTCCGCCCGGAGTTCATCAACCGTCTGGACGACATCGTGGTGTTCCACCCGCTGGACAAGGTGCAGATCAAGCAGATCGCCCGCATCCAGATGCAGGGCCTGGAGAAGCGTTTGGCCGAACGTGGCCTGCGCATCGAGGTCAGCGATGCGGCGTTCGAGCTGCTGGGCAACGTCGGCTTCGATCCGATCTACGGTGCCCGCCCGCTCAAGCGCGCGATCCAGGCGCAGCTGGAGAACCCGCTGGCGCAGAAGATCCTGTCCGGCGAGTTCGTTGGCGGCGATGTGATCCAGGTGGACGCAGCCGAAGGCCGCCTGGCGTTTGCCAAGGGCTGAGCGGTCCCGCGACGATGAAGCAAGGCCCCGGTCAAGCCGGGGCCTTCTTTTTGCGCGTCAGCGTGGAACGAACTTGACGGGGCCGCGGTAGTCCGGCCAGGCAGTGGAGGTGTTGTCGCGCAGGGTGACTGCTTTGCGCTTTGGTATCGTGCCGTCGACGGCGTCAGCGCTGGGCGCGGATACGCCGGCAAACAGGGTGGGAATGAACACCGCCGGGTTGAGGGCATCTTCATCCATGATTACCGGTGCCACCTGCAGGGTGGTGGTCTTGCCGGCTTCGACGGTGAAGGAGGCCACGTTGCGGTTCACGAAGGTCGCCCGGTCCAGCAGCCGCTGTTCGCTGTAGCTGCGGCGGGGTTCCCGGCTCACGGCGGTGATCCGGTAGGTGCCCACCGGCAGCTGCAACGCGTGCCGGTACCCATAGCGGGTGGTGAAGCCGTAGTCGAAGTCGAGGTACCGGGTATCGACGACGGTGAGCACCAGTTCGTTGCCCTTGATGCCCCAGTCCACGCCGCCGGTGCGGATCAGTTCCTGCAGTTCCTTGCTGAGCGGTACTTCCGATTGCAGCTTGTCCACTTCCATGACCAGCGTGCCGGTGGCCGCCTGGGCCAGGCAGGCGAAGCTGCCCGACAGCAGCGCAGCCGCCAGCAGTGTGCGTAAGGCAAAGCGCATGTTCCGTCCCTTGGTGACAATCGCAGGGACCCCGCCCCTGCTGCGACGTCGCCGGAAGCTTCCCGGGCGACCGTCGCGGAGTATGCACGTTCAGCTGGCAGTTTGTAATGTGAGTTGCGGTCCCCGCTTCAGACGATCAGAGGTACACCACCCGTTCCGCATCGGTGCGGGTCATCGGTGTTCCCGGCGTGCAGTTGAAGGCTTGGGCATAGGCCGGCAGATTGGCCGGGCCCACATTGGCGCGCGGGGCGCCGAAGGCGTGGACGTCGGTTTCCGCGTCCTGCCGCAACCGCTGGGCGGTGTGCAGGCGGCGGTGGGTAACGGCCCCGCCCACGAAGAAGTCCCGCACGATGCCCAGCCTGTCCGGCACCGGATCGGTCTGGTTGTCCGTGACATGCAGCAGCGCGTCCAGGGCAATGGACAGTCCGCCCAGATCGGCCATGTTCTCGCTGGCTGTCAGCTGTCCGTTGATCGCCACGCCGTCGACCTGCTGCTGGTCGAACTGTGCCGCCAAGCGCGCTGACAGCGCGGCGTAGCGCTGGTGGTCGGCGTCGCTCCACCACCCCTGCAGGCCGCCGTCGATGCCGAACTGGCTGGATTCGGCGGAGAACGCATGCGACAGCTCATGCCCGATCACCACCCCGATCGCACCGTAGTTGACGGGACCGGCGTCGATGTCGAAGTAGGGCGGCTGCAGCAGCGCCGCCGAGAGGGCGATGTAGGGTTCTTCCTCCAGCATGTCGTAGTAACCGTCGACGGTCTGCGCGGTCATCCGCCAGGTTGAAGGGTCCACCGGCGCGCCCAGTCGCGCCAGTTCCCTGCGCTGTACGAAAGCGGTTGCCCGGCGCAGGTTGCGCAGGTAGCCGCAGGATTCGGTGTGCAGTCCGGACCAGTCGGGCCAGTGCTCGGGGTGGCCGATGCGGGTACGAAGCCGGTCCGCCTTGCGCAGGGCCGTGGCGCGGGTATCGGGGTCCATCCAGGGCACGACCTGCAGGCGGCGTTTCAATGCAGCGGTGATCTGCTCGACCAGCGCATTGACGGCCTCGCGCGTTTCGGTGGGAAATGCGACCGGCACATACAGCTCGCTGATCGCTTCGCCCGCCACCCGCTCGATGGCGGCCAGCACCTGCTTCCAGCGCGGTGGCATCGCATCCTGGCCCTGCAGCGTGCGCGCGTGGAAGGCGTGGTGCGCACGCACGAAGTCGTCGCCCAGGAACGGGCTGGCCGAATCGAGCGTATGGAAGCGCAGGTAGGCGCGCCAGGTGGCCGGATCCTCCGTGGTCAGGGCCGCAGCGACCTCCTGGTGGAATCCGGGCGTGGGCAGCGAGAAGCGGTCGGGAGGGGCCACGCCCAGCGACTGGAACAGCGCGCTCCAGCGGAACCCGGGCGTCAGCGCGTCGGCCTCTGCCAGGCTGACCGGATGGTAGTAATGGGTGAGGTTGGCGTTCAACTCCTCCCATGGAGTGGACGCATTGGCGAACCGGCGTTCCAGCGCCAATACCGCATCGGCCTGGCGTTCGGCGTCGGCCGGTGCGTCTCCGGCCAGGCGCAGCACATGGGCAACATGCGCGCGGTAGCCCAGCGCGGCTTCGACGTGGTCGTCCGTCAGGTAGTAGCTGCGATCCGGCATCCCGAGGCCGCCCTGGAAGGCGTAGGCGATCTGCGTATCGCGCGCGTCCATGTCGCGGTCCACGCCAAAGCCGAACACCGGGTTGATCCCGGCGGCGGTGAGTGCATGCAGATGGGCCTCGATCTGGGCGGGTGACTGAAGCCCGTCGATCGCGGCGAGTTCATCGCGCAAAGGGGAGATGCCTTCGGCGTTGATCCGGTGCTGGTTCATGCCGGTCGTCCAGAGATCGGCGACGATTCTTTCGGCAGGCGTAGGCAGCTCAAGCCTTGCCGCCTGCTCGGCCAACCGCCGCTGCAGGGCCAGGGATCGATCCTGCAGCATGGCCGGTACGTCCCAGCGCGACTGGTCGTCCGGCCGGGTTGCGGTGGCGTGCCAACGCGCATTGACATGATCGTACAGCGAGTCGCACGGCGAGTGGGCAGGATCGAGGTCGGCCGGGCTGAAGCGCATCGGCGGGGGTAGGCCATCGGCGGTCTCCGGCGTCTGAACCTGCGAGTCGGCGGCAGGGAGACCCGCGAAGCGTGTATCGCACTCGTCCCGGGCTGCGCGGTGGCCAGCCTGGTAGCCCAACCACCCGCCGACGAGCGCACCGCCCAGCGCGGTCACGGCGGCACCGGCGAGGAGTTGCGGACACTGGCGGGGTCGGGACAGGCAGCCCGCAGCGGTCGCTGAAGCAATCCCGTTCAATGGTTCCTGCGCCGGCACGGCCAGGTACGCCTCGCCCCGCGTCGCGCCCGCACCAGGCAGCAGCGCCGGCCGTACCGGCGGCGTCGAATCCGCGCGCGCCGCGGCCGACGCGGACGCCGGTACGATCAGGCTGGAGAGCGCGGCGAGGGTGAGCACGCCCGCGTTGCCCACGCGCAGCAGCGGTGGATGGGCGGAACCGAACCGCTGGTGCCGGGCGTGATCCTGTGCGGGCTGTTGGCCGCGCAGCGACCGATCGAATTCGCCCACGCTGCGGCGGTGTTGTTGTACGGCATCGGCACGCATGGCGTGACCTCCACTATCAGTCGTGCGGGTGCCTGCCGTCGCAGGCGGAGCGCGATCATGACCACGGGCGCGCAGAACGCACATAGGATTGGTACGAAACGCACCCTGCACATCACCACAGGGACGGTGCTCATGAGCAACCGGTATGACAGGGCGCGGTGGGGCTCGGCTATGGTGCGTTTTCGCACGCACCGTGCGCGGAGACCTCACGATGTCGGAACCGGACACCTCGCTGCCGCCGTGGAAAGCGGAAACCATCGCCGTGCATGGCGGGTATCGCCCGGACCCGACCACGCGCGCGGTGGCGGTGCCGATCTACCAGACCGTGGCTTACGCATTCGACGATACCCAGCACGCGGCGGACCTGTTCGACCTCAAGGTGCCGGGCAACATCTACACGCGCATCATGAACCCGACCACCGACGTGCTGGAGCAGCGCCTGGCGGCGCTGGAAGGCGGCATCGGCGCACTGGCGCTGGCATCGGGGCAGGCGGCCATCACCTATGCGATCCAGACCATCGCCGAAGCGGGCGACAACATCGTGGCGTCCAGCGCGTTGTATGGAGGCACCTACAACCTGTTCGCGCACACCCTGCCGCAGTTCGGCATCCAGACCCGGTTCGCCGATTACCGCGACCCGGATGCGTTCGCCGGCCTCATCGATGACCGCACCAAGGCGGTGTTCGTCGAATCCATCGGCAACCCGCGCGGCAACATCACCGACATCCAGGCGGTGGCCGACATCGCGCATGCGCACGGGGTGCCGCTGATCGTCGACAACACGGTGGCCACCCCGTACCTGCAGCGCTCGTTCGACTTCGGCGCGGACATCGTGGTGCACTCGCTGACCAAGTACCTGGGCGGGCACGGCACCAGCGTAGGTGGCGCGATCGTGGATTCGGGCCGGTTTCCGTGGGCCGAACACAAGCAGCGCTTCCGCCGCCTCAACGAGCCGGACGTGAGCTACCACGGCGTGGTCTACACCGAGGCGCTGGGCCCGGCAGCCTACATCGGGCGTGCCCGGGTGGTGCCGCTGCGCAATACCGGCGCGGCACTGTCGCCGTTCAATGCCTTCCTGATCCTGCAGGGCATCGAAACGCTGGCGCTGCGGCTGGACCGGATCAATGCCAACGCGCTGGCCATTGCCGGTTTCCTGCGCGACCACGCCAAGGTGGCGTGGGTGAACTACGCAGCGCTGCCCGACCACCCCGAACATGCGCTGGTGCAGCGCTACCTGCGCGGGCATGGCTCGGGCGTGCTGACCTTCGGCCTGCCGGGCGGCCGCGCGGCGGGTGCGCGCTTCCTGGATGCCCTGCAGCTGTTTACCCGGTTGGTGAACCTGGGCGATGCCAAGTCGCTGGCCACCCATCCGGCGTCGACTACGCACCGCCAGCTGGATGCGGCGGAACTGGAACGCGCCGGGGTGAGCGAAGACACCGTGCGGCTGTCGATCGGCATCGAACACGTGGACGACCTGCTGGCCGATCTGGAGCAGGCGCTGGCCAAGGCGTGAGGCGGGACCACCCCGGCCGGTGCGGGCCGGCCGGGGTGGGTTTTTATCAGGGCGCCGGCGCGTGCAGCCACGCGTCAAGGGCGTTCTCGATCACGGCGAGCGCGGCCATGGCGCGACGCGGGTCGACCTGGTCGAGCTGGTCATGGCGGTTGTGGATGTTGGCCATCGCGCGTGACAGCGGCAACGCCTTGTAGGTGTGCATGGCGTGTTCCATGGCGTCCATCCGCGTTTCCATCGCCTGCGTCTCATCCGGTCCCAGGGTGCCATTGAGGTAGTGCTCGAACCGGCTCCAGTCCACCTCCGCATTGGCCAGCCACAACCGCGTACGCGCCTGCTGCATGTCGCGTTCAAGCGTGATGTCGGCCGCATCGGCCAGGTTCATTCCCAGCGCCGGCACGCCGTCGCGCTGGAAGGGAATATGGTCGGACTGCATTACCCAGCCCGCGCTGTCATGCACGGTCAGGCCGACCTGGCCGGCAGCGGCTTCGAGCAGCCCACGCAGCTGCGCTTCGGCGGCGGTGACCGGAGCCGGCGGTGGCTGCAGCGCACGCGAATCGCCGTCCATGTAGAGGTGGTGGCGGTCCGAGCCGGACAACGTCATGCCGTCGCCGCGCCCGGTCATGTCCAGATTGAGCGCCACATCGGGGCAGCTGGCCTGCGCCAGGCATCGTTCGACGAAGGCTTTGGCGCCGAGCATGCCGTGCTCTTCCAGATCCGACACCAGCAGCTGGACGCGAACGCCGTCGGGCAGCGTTGCCGCGCCCAGCTTCCGCGCCAGCGCCAGCAGCGTGGCCAATCCTGTGCCGTTGTCGCTGGCACCGCTCGAGCCTTCGCGCGCGCCGGTCATGTCGCCATGGGCGAGCACCATCAACGTGCGTCGTGGGGTGCCGGCACCGGAAAATTCCAGCATCAGATTGCAGCCGTTATAGGTCTGGTCGAAGCCGAAGGAGTCGCGGGTGCTGCCGGAGAACGGCAGCTGGTGGAGGGTGTGTCCGTCGCGCCGGAGCAGCGCACGAAGCGTGTCGAAACGCGCGATGTTGGCGGCCACCTCGCGCTGTGCACCGGTCATGCCCGGCTGCTGTGCATCCAGTGTGGCCTGTGCGATCTGCTCCAGATCCAGCTGGAAACACGCCTGCGCCGGGCTCACCACGCTGCCCAGCAGGTCCGCCGCCCAATCCACCCACGACAGCATGGGCGCCAGTGCGGCCGCGTCGGCACCGGCAGGCCAGCCGCCGTGCGTGTGCGTTTCAGCATGGCGGGCCACCCCCAGCGTCACCATGATCTGCCGACGGGTGGCTTCAGGCAGCTCCTGCAGCAGCGACTTGATTGCCGGGACGGTGCAGGCCGCCGCATCGGTGTCGCAGTCGCGCACGATCTGCAGCAGCTGCATGCGCTGCTCGTCCGGCAGCAGCGCATACAGCGACTGCGGCAGGGACGCGGACGACTCGCGCGACGCTTCGGTGCCGGCCGCCGGCGCAGTGGAGCGCCCCAGTGCGTAGCCCAGCAGACCGCTTCCTATCGTGCTGGCCGTCAGCGCGCCGAAGGTCAGCAGGCTGGCGGCCAGCGTCTGCGGACAGTGCCGGGGGGACGCGATGCAGCCGAGCGTGGCGCCATTGGCGATATGTTCGAGTGCGACCACGGGCGCCGTTGGCGCATCGCCGAGCATCGGCACGGCCTGGTGGTCGATTCCCCCCTGCGCGCCTGCGCCAGGCAGCGGTGCCGGGTTACCGGAAGGCAGGCGGGCACTGCGCGTGGGCACCTGCCCCATGCTCATCGCCGAAGACAGGGCCAGTGCGGCGAGCACCCAGTGCTGGCGATTGCCGATGGTCAACGGTTCGAGACCCCGCCGCAGCGACGGTGGCGGCTGCAGCCCGCGCGGCTGCACTTGCCGCGCGACCTCATTGGCGAAGCGACCCTGGGCGCGGCGGGCGAGCGGAATTTCGAGCGGCATAACAACCTCCTCGTTGAGGGAGCGCCGTGACCGCTGCGGTGCAGGTGGCGGGGCGCCGGTGCGATGCACAGTGCACGCGCGTGCCGGACTTGCCCATGGGAGTAGTTGCGTTTGTCAGAACCGGGCCGGCTTCCGCAACGCGGTGCTCATTTAGGACCGGATCGACATCACACCGGAGGACGCCGAAACGCTACGATCCGCCCTCCGGTGCGCAAGATCCGACACGCGCGGCGGCGCGCGGCGGGTCACGCTGCAGTCCTGTCCCGTAAGGAACCCGCCATGAGCCGCCTCGTCCAGGTCCGTCAACGCCACGGTATCGACCGCGTCATCGCCCACCTGCAGGCCTGCCTGCGCGCGGGCGATCCTCTGCCCGAACTGGATGGGCTGGCGGCGATAGCGCACCAGTCGCCCTATCACTTCCATCGGCTGTACCGCGCGCTGACCGGCGAAACCCCTGGGCGCACCGTGCTGCGCCTGCGCCTGGCGCAGGCCCTGCACCTGCTGGGCAAGCCTGGCAGCCGGGTGACCGACGTGGCCCTGCAGTCGGGCTACGAGAGCCCGCAGGCGCTGGCACGCATCTGCAGGCAGATGCTGGGTGCGACGCCCAGCGCGCTGCGCGATGATCCACAGCTGCGCGCGCAGTGCCAGCAGCGCCTGGTGCTGCCGGCCGCGGACAATGCGCCGGCCGAGCCTGCCCTGCAGGTACGGGTGCTCACCCTGGAACCGTTCGACGTGGTGGCGCTGCGCACCCGCGGTGCGTTCGACGATCTGGACCAGGCATTCGGCCGTGTGTTCGCCTGGGCAGCGGGCGCAGGGCTGGCCGACCAGCTTCAGCAATTGATCGGAATCGCCCTCAACGATCATCGCGACGTGCCGGCACAGGACTGCGAATTCGAATGCGCGATGGGCTTTGCTACGGGTGTGGTTGCACCGCCGCCGCCGCTGCGGGTGCTGCGGCTGGGCGGCGGCGACCATGCGGTGCTGCGCCACGTGGGCAGCTACGCCGGTCTTGAAGCCGCCACCGACGCGCTGCTGCGGCAGTGGCTGCCCGACAGCGGGCGCGTGCTGCGCGACGCGCCGTTGTACTACCACTATCTGGACGACCCGGAGGACGTCCCCGAGGCGATCCTGCGCGCCGATATCTGCGTGCCGCTGGCGGCCCGTTAAACCACCGGAATGGTGTGCTTGCCGATGTTGCGGTAGGGCGGGGTGGCCATGACCATTTCGGCCAGCGAGTACGCCAGTTCGCGTTCGGCCATCACCGTGCCATCGGCGCCGTGTTCGAGCAGGTGCTTGACCTCGGCGTCGCTGTGCGCGCGTGCCAGCAGGGTCAGGCCCGGGTTGAGCGCGCGCAGCTTGGCCAGGGTTTCGCCCGCCTCCAGCGGCTGCGGAATCGCCAGCACCGCGATCTTGGCGCGTTCGGGATGGGCCTCGGCCAGCACGCGGTCGGAGGCGGCACTGCCACGGATCGCCGGCAGCCCGGCGGCGTGTGCTTCGGCCACATGCTCCTTGTTGTCATCGATCACCAGCACTGGCACGCCGCGGTCACGCAGCACCTGCGCCAGCGCGCTGCCGACCCGGCCGTAGCCGATCACGATGGCGTGGTCGTGCAGGTCCAGCGAGGGGCCGGGCGGCAACTCGGTTTCCACGGCGGCGGCGGGGGTTTCCTGGTGCTTCACCAGCCAGCGGTCGAGCAGGCCGAACACCAGCGGGTTGAGCATGATCGAGATCAGCGCGCCCGCCAGCACCAGCGCCTGGCCGGTGGGCGGCAGGATCTTCAGGCTCACGCCCAGGCCGGCGATGATGAAGGCGAACTCGCCGATCTGCGCCAGGCTGGCCGAAATGGTCAGTGCGGTGCCATTGGGGTGGCCGAACGCACGCACGATGAAGAACGCGGCGGCGGACTTGCCGAACATGATGATGGCGGCGGTGGCCAGCACCTGCCACGGGTGTTCGACCAGGATGGCCGGGTTGAACAGCATGCCCACCGAGACGAAGAACAGCACCGCGAAGGCATCGCGCAGCGGCAGTGAATCGTTGGCGGCCTTGTGGCTGAGCTCGGATTCGTTGAGCAGCATGCCGGCGAAGAAAGCGCCCAGCGCGAAGGACACGCCGAACAGCATGGCCGAGCCGAACGCCACGCCCAGTGCGATGGCCAGCACCGCAAGGGTGAACAGTTCGCGCGAGCCGGTACCGGCGATGCGCTCCAGGATCCACGGAATGACCCGGCGGCCGACCACCAGCATCACCGCCACGAACAGGCCCAGCTGCACGAAGGTCCAGCCGATGCTGGCCAGCACGCTGCCGACGGTGTGGGTTTCATTGGCGGCATCCGGGCCGAACACGCCGGCCAGCACCGGCATCATCACCAGGGCCAGCACGCAGGCCAGGTCTTCGACGATCAGCCAGCCGACCGCGATCTTGCCGCGCTGGGTTTCCAGCAGGCGGCGTTCTTCCATTGCGCGCAGCAGCACCACGGTACTGGCGGTGGCCAACGCGAAGCCGAATACCACGCCGTGGATCACCGGCCAGCCCATCAGCCAGGCCAGGCCCCAGCCCAGCAGGGTGGCGACCAGGATCTGGCCGACCGCGCCGGGAATGGCGATCGCCTTGACCGCCATCAGGTCTTTCAATGAGAAGTGCAGGCCGACACCGAACATCAGCAGCATCACGCCGATTTCGGCCAGCTGGTTGGCCAATGCCTGGTCGGCGACGAAGCCGGGAGTGAACGGTCCTACGCAGATGCCCGCAACCAGGTAACCGACCAGCGGAGACAAACGCAGCTTGTTGGCCAGCGCACCCAGGATGAAGGCGAGCCCAAGGCCAACGGCGACGATGTTGATCAGGTCGGTGTCATGGTGCATCGGGGCTCGCAACTTGGGGGATGCCCCGATTTTCACCGATGCGGCCCGATCCGGCAAACCGCGCTGCGGCCTGCCGGATCCGGTGTCAGCCGATCATCACCACTTGTAGGTCACGCGGCCGTACACATAGGCGCCATTGAAGCCGTACGGCGAGTAGTTGCTGTACGGGAGCATGCCCCAGGTGGAGTTCTGCAGGTCCACGGTGCGGTCGGGGTACTCGTCCAGCAGGTTGTCCGCACCCAGGGTCAGGGTCCAGTTCTCGCTGGGCTTGTAGGCCACCGAGGCATCGAGCACCCACGAGGCATCGTAGGTCTGGTCGCGGGTCGGGGTGGCTGAATTGCGCACCGTGAATGAGCCGTAGCGGGTGGCGGCCAGGTTCAGGTCCCAGTGGTCCGAACGCCAGGTGCCGCTCAGGATGGTCTTGTCACGCGGGTAGCTGTCTTCGATGCGGCCCACTTCATCGCGGCCGATCAGCGACTGGGTCAGGCCCAGCGAGCCGAACACGGCCGGGGAGGCGATGAACTTCTTCACCTCGGTGTCGTTGTAGCTGTAGGCCGCGGTCAGTTCCAGCGAGCTGGCACTGAACGGGATGGTGTAGCTGGACACCGCGTCCACGCCGCGGGTGCGGGTATCCACGCCGTTGGTGAAGTAGGAGAACGCGGTGACCTGCGGCAGGCCCAGGTCGGCCAGCAGCGCATTGGTGGCCGCGTTGGTGGTGATGTTGGTGGACAGGATGATGCGGTCGTCGATGTCGATCTGGTACGCATCCACGGTCAGGTAGAGGCGGTCGATCGGCTGCAGCACCAGGCCCACGCTGTAGGAAGTGGAGCTTTCGGCCTTCAGCGGGCTGGCGCCCAGCGCCTGCGCGGCGGTGCTGGTGGTGGGGAAGGTGCCGCGTTCGACGAACACGCCGTTGACGATGGTGCTGGTCACCGCCTGGTAGCTCTGCTGGGCCAGCGAGGGCGCGCGGAAGCCGGACGAGGCGGTGGCACGCAGCGCGACCTTGTCGGTGAAGGCGTAGCGGGCCGACAGCTTGCCGGAGAACTTGTCGCCGAAGTCCGAGTAATCCTCATAGCGGCCGGTGACGCCGGCCGAGAACTTGTCGGTCAGGTCCGCTTCCAGGCCGGCGTAGACGGCGTAGTTGTCGCGGTCGGCATCGACGGCATTGAGCGGGGTGAAGCCGCCGAAGCCCTGCGCACCGGTGCCGAAGTAGGAATTGGGCTCGCCCGCGCTCTGTTCCCACTTCTCGCGGCGGTACTCACCGCCGAAGGACAGCGTGACCGGGTAGGCCAGGCCCCAGTCCAGCTGCTTGGTGATGTCCACGTTGCCGATGTCCTGGGTGTATTCCAGCGCGCCGGCGTAGAACGAACGCGGGCTGTCCACGCCCAACGCGTAGTTGATGCTGTTGCGGGTGTGGAAGTCGATCTTGTTGGTGCCGTGGTTGTAGCTCACGTCCCAGGTCCAGCCGCTTTCGGTGTCGCCCTTCACGCCGGCCACCAGCGAGCGGTCCTTGGAGTACTGGTTGATTTCCGGCACGAAGCCGTCCGGGTAGGTCTGCGCCAGCAGCGCGCCCTGGCCGCTGTTGGTGCGCGAGCGGTAGAACGCGAACGAGGTGATGTCGCGGTTGCTGGCCAGCGCGGTGGCGTAGGCCGAGACGTGGTCGCTGAACTGGAAGCTGGCATTGGCCGAGGCGGCGGTGGCATCCACCTGCGGGTCGCCGACCACGAAGGTGGTCTGGCCCACGCTGGGGAAGTTGCCGGTGTTCGGCGTGGTGCCCTGGTAGGGCCCGGCGCGGTTGCTTTCGTCCTGCTGGGTGATCTGGCCGGCCACGTGCACGCTGCCGCGGCCGTCGGCGAAGCCGATGCCGGTATCGCCGGAGAGCTGGTACTTGTTGCCGTCGCCGGCCGAGTACTGGCCGGCATCCAGGGCCAGGCTGCCGCCCGCGCTGGAGCCCTTGAGCACGATGTTGATCACGCCGGCGATGGCGTCCGAGCCGTACTGCGCCGAGGCGCCGTCGCGCAGCACTTCGACGCGCTCGATGGAGGCGATCGGAATGGCGTTGATGTCCACCGCCGACGAGCCGCGGCCGATGCTGCCGTTGACGTTGATCTGGGCCGAGGTGTGGCGGCGCTTGCCGTTGACCAGCACCAGTACCTGGTCCGGGGACAGGCCACGCAGCTGCGCCGGGCGGATGCCACTGGTGCCATCGGTCAGCGCCGGGCGCGGGAAGTTCAGCGAGGGCAGGGCACGCGCCAGCGCGGTGGCCAGTTCGGTGGTGCCGGTGGACTGCAGCGCCTCGGGGGTGATGATGTCGATCGGCGACTGCGATTCGGCCACGGTGCGGTCGGCGACGCGGGTACCGGTCACGATGACCGTGTCCAGGGTGTTGGCGGTGGCGCGGGCAGGGGCGTCCTGGGCGGCGACACTGAAGGCGGAGGCCCCGAGGGCGACGGCGACAGCGGCGGCAAGCGTACGGGTCTTGCGGTTCATCAGGATGTGGCTCCGGTTGGGACAAGGCGGCACCGGGCGACATCACGACTGCGGCAAAGCGGGTCAGCGAGGGCGGGTGTTGCGGTGCGCAATTAACGGATTAGCGGTATTTTTACTGACTGTCAAATTGAAAAAACGTTGCAAAAGCAACGGTTTAGCAAGATTCGGTCAATCAGGCGGGAGAGGGTCCCGGGGAAAGCGCAGGCAGGTTCGTGGGAGAGAAACGAGGCCTGCCGCGCATCCCGGGGCGCGTCAAGTATTCGTTAACGCTAGAATTGCGTCGCAGGAAAGGTGCTCACCAGCACATTCCATTCCGTTATATGGACCCCCCAGATGATTTCCCTTCGTAACTTCGCCTTGCGCCGCGGCGAGCGGCTGCTGTTGTCCAATGTCGACCTGACCCTGCATGCGGGCTACCGCGTAGGCGTGGTCGGCCGCAACGGGGCCGGCAAGTCCAGCCTGTTCGCGGCCGTGCAGGGCGAGCTGGAGGCCGACAAGGGCGATGTGGACCTGCCCGGCAAGATCCGCATCGCCAGCGTGGCCCAGGAAACCCCGGCGCTGCAGGACCCGGCGCTGCAGTTCGTGCTGGAAGGCGACACCGAAGTGGCAGCCGTGCTGCGCGAGGAAGCCGAGGCGACCGCGCGCGAGGACTGGGAAGCGGTGGCCAATGCGCACCAGAAGATGGCCGAGATCGGTGCGTACGATGCCGAATCCCGTGCGGGCAAGCTGCTGCATGGCCTGGGCTTCCCGTCCGATACCCATTCACGGCCGGTGGCGACGTTCTCCGGCGGCTGGCGCGCGCGACTGAACCTGGCGCGCGCGCTGATGATGCCCAGCGACCTGCTGCTGCTCGACGAACCGACCAACCACCTCGACCTGGACGCGGTGTTCTGGCTGGAACAGTGGCTGCTCAAGTATCCGGGCACGCTGCTGCTGATCTCGCATGACCGCGAGTTCCTCGACAACGTGGCCACCCACACCCTGCACCTGCATGGCGGCGGCGCCAAGCTGTACCCGGGCGGCTACACCGACTTCGAGCGTCAGCGCGCCGAGCAGCTGCGCCAGCAGCAGATCGCGCACGAGAAGGAACAGGCCGAACGCGCCCACCTGCAGAGCTTCATCGACCGGTTCAAGGCGCTGGCCAGCAAGGCAACGCAGGCACAGAGCCGCATGAAGCGCCTGGCCAAACTGACCGGCACCGAAGCGGTGCGTGCCGAGCGCGAGTTCCGCATCGAGTTCGCGCCGCCGGCCAAGCTGCCGTTCTCGCTGATCCGCCTGAACGATGTGGAGGCCGGTTACAGCCCGGACGCGGTGATCCTGCACAACGTGGGCTTCGGCCTGGAGGCGGGGCAGCGCATCGGCCTGCTGGGTCCCAACGGCGCGGGCAAGACCACGCTGGTGCGGACCCTGGTCGGTGAGCTGGACCCGGTGGCCGGCGATCGCTCGGCGCACCCGGACCTGCGCATCGGCTACTTCGCGCAGCACACGGTCGAGTCGCTGCATGAAGGCCAGTCGCCGATGGACCACTTCCGGGACATCTCCCCGGATGGCAGCAACCAGTCCTTCCGCGATTTCCTCGGCAAGTGGAACTTCGCCGGCGACCGTGCGTTCGAGCCGGTGGACGGTTTCTCCGGTGGTGAGCGCGCGCGCCTGGCGCTGGCGATGATTGCCTGGCAGCAGCCGAACGTGCTGCTGCTCGACGAACCGACCAACCACCTTGACCTGGAAATGCGCGAAGCGCTGGCCGAAGCGCTGGCGACCTTTGAAGGGGCGATCGTGATGGTCTCGCACGACCGCCACCTGATCGGCCTGGTCTGCGACACCTTCTGGCGCGTGGCCGACGGTGTGGTGGAGCCGTTCGACGGCGACCTGGACGAATACGCGGCGTGGCTGCGTTCGCGCCCGGCCGCGCAGGGCACCAAGCAGAAGATGGCCGCTGCCGCGCCGGAGCCGGTGCCGCCGACCCCGCCGCTGCCGCCGAAGAAGACCGTCAACCCGGTCAAGCTGGCCAGCGCCGAAGCCAAGGTCAACGAGCTGGAAGCGCGCTTGGCCGAGCTGGACCGCCAACTGGCCGACCCGGTCAACTACGCCGACGCCACCCGCATGGCGGTGCTCGGCCGCGACCGCGAAACCACCGCGCAGCAGCTGGAAAAAGCCGAAGCCGCGTGGATGGAATTGATGGCCTGAAGGCCCGTGCCGACCGTTGGTCGGCACAGGCATGCCTGCGTAGAGCCACGCCCTGCGTGGCTTCGCGATGCCGGAACGAAGAGCAGCCACGCAGGGCGTGGCTCTACGCCTGCGCTTCCAACCAGGTCCTGAAACGCTTCCCCGCCTCGCTTTCCGCCCGCGAACGCAACCGCGTCAGCCAATAACTCCCCAGCTCCAGCGTCTGTGCGAACGGCTGCACCAGCCGGCCCTGCGCCAGGTCCTGCTCGAACATCCGTAACGGCAACAACGCCACGCCGGCACCGGCGGCGGCCGCGCTGGCCAGCGTCAACGACGAATCAAACACCGGCCCGCGTGCTTCCAGTTCCGCCATGCCAGCGGCCTGCAGCCACTGCGGCCACTCATCGCTGCGGTAGGAGCGCAGCAGTGCCACGCTGGCCAGGTCGCGCGGGTGCCGCAGCGTCCGCGCCAGTGCCGGCGCGCACACCGGTGCGAAGGGCGCCGGCAGCACCGGGGTGCACACCTGGCCCTGCCAGTCGCCATCGCCGAAGCGGATCGCCAAGTCCAGGCCTTCGCCGGCCAGGTCGATGCGGTTGTTGTGGGTCTGCACGCGCAGCTCGATATCCGGGTGCCGCGCGTTGAAGTCGGCCAGCCGCGGCAACAGCCAGCCGGTGGCGAAAGTACCCACCACGCCCACGCCCAGCACTTCGCGGAAATGCCCGCCGACGAAACGGTCCAGGCTGACTGCGATACGGTCGAAGGCCTCGTTGAGCACCGGGTAGAGGCGAGCCCCTTCGTCGGTCAAGGCCACCCCTCGCGGCAGGCGATGGAACAACACCGCCCCCAGTCGCTCTTCCAGCCCACGGATCTGGTGGCTCAGCGCGGCCTGGCTCACGCACAGCTCCAGCGCGGCGCGAGTGAAGTTCTGATGGCGCGCGGCGGCCTCGAAGGCACGCAACGCGTTGAGCGGGAGCTGGGGACGAAGCATGGGCGAGTCGTGAGGAATCTTGATGGGTAATGGTAACGCCGGCAGGGCCTACGGTAGCGTCGACCGTTGGTCGACCCAGGCGGTGCTGGAAGCATCTCGGGCTGTGACCCTCCGTGGTCGATGCAGCACTCCTTGGGCCGACCAACGGTCGGCGCTACCACGGGTGGACGCCATGCGAGGTAACCCTGCCGTTACCACCATGCCATGAATCCTGCTCATGCCTCCCGTTGGGAATACTCGCTGGTGGCCTGTGGCCCGAAATGCTTCCATGGCCACTTCCCAGCCCCGGAGATGCCCAATGCTCGCCCGCCGCCAGTTCCTCCAGATGACCGGTGCCGCCGCCGCTTCCGCCTTGGCCGCTACCGTGTTGGCCAAGACGCCGCCGACCGCGCTGGCGGGTGACAAGCCGCAGGCAGCCGATTTCGCCGCCCTGGAAAAAGCCAGTGGCGGGCGTCTGGGCGTGACCCTGCTCGACACGGCGAGCGGCCGCCGCATCGGCCATCGCCAGGACGAGCGCTTCCCGATGTGCAGCACCTTCAAGTTCGCGCTATCGGCGGCGGTGCTGCATCTGGCCGACCAGGGCACGCTGTCGCTGGACCGGCGGCTGCCGGTGCGCCAGCAGGACATGCTCTCCCACGCACCGGTGACCAAGCGCCATGTGGGCAAGGACCTGACCGTGCGCGACCTGTGCCGCGCGACCATGGTCACCAGTGACAACCCGGCGGCGAACCTGCTGTTGGGGGTGGTCGGTGGACCGGCCGGGGTGACTGCGTTCCTGCGCGCCAATGGCGATGCGGTGACCCGCAACGATCGCCTGGAGCCAGACATGAACCGGTTCGCGCCCGATGATCCGCGCGATACCACCAGCCCCGCCGCGATGGCCGCCAGCCTGCAGCGGTTCGTGCTGGGGGAGGTGCTCACGCCAGCCTCGCGGCTGCAGCTGGCCGACTGGCTGATCGACAACGAAACCGGTGACACGCGGCTGCGTGCCGGGCTGTCGCCGGCGTGGCGGGTGGGCGACAAGACCGGCAGCAATGGCGAAGACACCACCAACGACATCGCCATCCTGTGGCCACTGGCCGGCGGCGCCCCGTGGTTGCTGGCCAGCTACCTGCAGGGCGCCACGGTGGATGATGCCGGGCGCAACGACGCGCTGCGCCAGGTGGCGGTGATCGCCGAGAAACTGATCAGCGCGCACGCGCGCTGATCAATGCGGCGTCAGGCGGTGCCGGTTTCCTTGACCGCATCGAGGAACTCGCGCCCCCAGCGATCCACATCGTGGTACTCCACGGTGCCGAACAACTGGCGCATGCGGCCGTTGGCTTCTTCGTCGGGCATCGACAGCGCCTGCAACAGGCCAGCGCTGAGATCGGCCGGGTCGTGCGGGTTGGTCAGCACCGCGCCCTTCAACTCGGCCGCCGCGCCAGCGAATTCACTCAGCACCAGCACGCCATTGCTGCCTTCGATGCCATGGGTGGCCACGAACTCCTTGGCCACCAGGTTCAGGCCATCGCGCAGCGGGGTGATCCACATCACCTGCGCAGCCGCGTAATGCGCCACCACCTCTTCGAACGGCAATGCCTGTGCGAAGAAGCGCACGGGGGTCCAGTCCAGCCGCGAGAAGCGCCCGTTGATACGGCCCACCGCTTGTTCGATCTGGTTCTGCAGCGTGCGGTACACGGTCATCTCGCGCGCGGCCGGCACGCACACCATCAGCAGGGTGACCTTGCCCTGGCGGTCCGGATGCTGCTCCAGCAAGCGCTCGAACGCTTCCAGCTTGGCCAGCGTACCCTTGGTGTAATCCAGCCGCTCCACCGACAGCACCAGCTTGCGCGCACCGATCTCACGGCGCAGCTTGAAGATGTCGTTGCGCACGCTGGGCCGGGCCAGCACATCGTGGATGCGGCGCAGATCCGTGCCGACCGGGTGCGCTCCCAGTGCCACCTCACGGTCACCGACCCGGATGCGCGTGGTCATGGTATCCAGCCCCACCGCGCAGCCATAGGTCAGGAAGCGTGGCGCGCAGCTTTCCCAGGACAACCGCTCCGCCGGCATCGCACCGCGCACCACATCCACGAAGTTCTCGACCTGGCGCGGGATGTGGAAGCCGATGTAATCGCAGCTGAGCAGGCTGCCGATGATCTCGCGGCGCCACGGCACCACGTTGAACACATCAGCCGACGGGAAGTAGGTGTGGTGGAAGAAGGCGATCTTCAGGTCCGGGCGCAGCTCGCGGAGGGTGGCCGGCACCATCCACAGGTTGTAGTCATGGATCCACACGGTGGCGCCATGTGCGGCTTCGGCGGCGGTGGCTTCGGCGAAGCGCCGGTTGACCTTCAGGAACACCTGCCAGTCATCCTCGCGGAAGCGCGCGCGCTCCCAGAACACATGCAGCATCGGCCAGAACGCTTCCTTGGAGAAGCGCTTGTAGAAGATGTCCACTTCCTGCCGGGTCAGCGGCACGCGCGCGGCCGTCAGCGTGGGGTAGCGCTCGGCGTCCACCGCCATATGGGTCTGGAACGGGCCGCGCTTGGGGTCGTCGATGCCCCAGGCCACCCATGAACCGGTCTGGCCGCCCTGGAAGAAGCTCAGCAGCGAGGGAATGATGCCGTTGGGCGAGCGCGGTGGGCGCTGCACCAGCACGCCGTCTTCCATCACTTCGTCGAAAGGCATGCGGTGGTAGAGCATCACCAGGTCGGCGCCTTCGGCGCGCTTGGCCGCTGGCGGCTTCAGCCACGCATCATCGGCCGGCAGCAGGGCGAAGTGCTCAATCGCCTCCAGGATGCCGCCGCAGCCCGGGGCCTGCGCATGGTAGGTGTGCGCCAGCCCGGTGGTGGCGGCGGTGAGCGCCGGTTCGGAATCGCCCACGCATACGCCGCGGAAGCCGGCGGTGTACATCGACAGGTCGTTGAGGGTATCGCCAGCCACCAGGATGCGGTCACGCGGCAGGTCCAGCAGGCGCGCCAGCGCAGCCAGGGTGCGGCCCTTGTCGGTGTCCGGCGGCAGGATGTCCAGGTAGCGGTCGGCCGAATACAGCACATCGCAGCCCAGCGCCTGCGCGGCCGCCTGGATCTGCGCGCGCAGCGGCGCCAGCGTGGCCGGGTCGCAGAAGTAGGAGCAGCGCCGCTCCTGCGGCACGTCCTGGCGCTGCAGCGCGGTGAACGGCCGCATCGCGGCGGCCACCACCTGTTCGCCGGGCCAGTGCGCGTCGATCATCGATTGCAGGGGCTGCAGCGGCTGCAGGGTGTAGCCATCGACCACGGTTGCGCCGACATCGCAGACAACATAATCGGGGCGCGGAATGGCGGGATCGGAGAGCAGCGGCATCACCGCTTCCAGGCCGCGGCCGGTGATGAAGATCAGGCGGATACCGGGGTGCTGGTCGACCAGCCGGTACAGACGGTGGCGCGCGGCGGCATCGCCGGCGAGAAAGGTGCCATCCAGGTCGGTGGCGAGAATCAGTTGCTGGGCCGGGGGAGCCGCCGGCGTGCGGGATGAGGTGGACGGGGTGGGTGTCAAAACAGTCAATGCACTTCCTTATTGGTGTCGTTGGGTGAGGGAGAAGGGGTGTCCGGCGGCGGAGCGACGTCCGTTTCGGGCATCAATTCCAATGCCGCCGGCGTGGTGCGCAGCATCAGCCGGAACACCACCGGGTGCGTGCGCAGCCGGTCGAAACTGAGCAGGCGCGCGGTGGTGAACAGGGCCAGCACGCCAAGCACCACGGCGAAATACAGGGGCAGGGCGGCCGGGCCGAACTGCTGCATGGCCGCACCGGCGAGCGCCGGGCCGAGAGCCGCGCCCACGCCGTGCACCAGCAGCAGGCTGGAGCAGCCCGACAGCAGGTCCTGGCGCGGCAGGTAATCGAGCATGTGCGCCACCGCGAAGGGATACAGCGCGAACGCCAGGCCGCCATAGAAGAAGAACAGCCCGAACAACAGCCAGGTCTGCTGTTGGATCATCGGCATCGCGGCCACCAGCGCGATGCCGGCGGCGGCCAGGCACAGCGCCACCAGCCCGACGCGCCGGTCATGGCCGTCGCTGATATGCCCCAGCGGCCACTGCAGCAGCGCGCCGCCGGCAATGGCGGTGAGCATGAAGCGGGCCACGCCGTCATTGTCGAGGCCCACCTCGCCGGCATACACCGGGAGCAGGCCCCAGAACGCGCCCATCGCCAGGCCCGACAGCCCGGCGGCGACCGTGGCCACCGGCGCCATGGCGTACAGGCGCGACAGCGTCAGGCGCGGCACCGACGGCACCTCCGGTGGGGTGAGCCGGGTGGCGGTGATCGGCAGCACTGCGGCGCAGACCAGCATGGCGATCAGCATGAACATCGACATGGCCGGCGCATTGCTGACCATCAGCAGGATCTGGCCCAGCGCCAGCGCGGAAAGATTCACCACCATGTACAGCGAGAACGCACGGCTGCGCTGGCGCGGGTCGGGTTCGGCGTTGAGCCAGCTTTCGATCACCGTGTACAGGCCCACCAGCGCGATGCCGGTGATGATGCGCAGCAGCCCCCACAGCCAGGCGTTGAGCCACAGCGGATGCAGCAGCACCGCGATGGCGGCGAGGGCGGCAAAGAAGGCGAACGCACGGATATGCCCGATACGGCCGATCAGCGACGGGGCGAAGAAGGTGCCCATGAAGAAGCCGGCAAAATAACCGGACATCACCAGGCCCAACGTACCGGCACCAAAGCCGGCTTCACCGCCGCTCACCGCCAGCAAGGTGCCCAGAAGCCCGCTGCCGGTCAACAGCAGCGCTACTCCCGTCAGCAGGGCGGTCAGCCGCAACACGCGTGCGACCTTCGTGGGGAAGGCGAACCGGTCACGACAACGACCCTAACACAGACATGATTAATCCCTTGTCGCGGATGGCGCGGATTTGCGCATTGCGCCCATGCGGGCTACGGTGTCCGCATGACTGTGTACAAGTTCCTGCCGCTCGCGGCTGCGTCGTTGCTCGCCGCGTGTGGTGGCCAGCGTGACAGCGTGGCCCACGATGTTGCGATGGCCCCGGCCGACGCGTTTCTCGCTGCTGTCGCCGCGCATTGCGGCAAGGCGTTTGAAGGCCATATCGCCGTCAACGAGCCGAAGGGCACCGGGCCTGACCCGTTCGACGGCAAGCGCCTGGTGATGCATGTGCGCGGCTGCGATGACGCCTCGCATACGCTGCGCATTCCCTTCCATGTGGGTGACGATCATTCGCGCACCTGGGTGCTGGGCCGTACCGATACCGGCCTGCGCCTCAAGCACGATCACCGCCATGCAGATGGCAGTCCGGATGCGGTCACGATGTACGGTGGCGACAGTGCACCACCCGGCACCGCGCAGCGCCAGTCGTTCCCGGTGGATGCCGATTCGGTGGCGATGTTCCGCAAGGCCGGCATGGAGGCGTCGGTGACCAATACGTGGGCGATGGAAATCGAGCCGGACAAGACGTTCGTGTACGAGCTCACCCGTCCGGGCGGACGCAGGTTCCAGGTGGTGTTCGACCTCGCCCACCCGGTGGCGTTGCCGCCCGCGCCCTGGGGCGCGGACACCGAACCGACCAACAAATAACCGCGCCGGTAGGGCCCGACCGTTGGTCGGGCCGCGTTCCCGTCAACGCGCGCCGAACCTCGCCCGGCACCCGTTGCTGACCCACACCATGCTCGGCCGATAGCCCCAGCTGCGGTTCTCGACACAGCTGCTGCCAGACAGCTGCTCCAGCAGCACCGGCCGGCCCTGACGTGAATCCCACGCGCAAGTCTGCTGGCGGTTGCCATTGCTGCTGCAGGTCACGCTGTAATCGCTGCCGCCTCCGCCGCCGCCCCAGTTGCCGCGCGATTCGGCGAATTCGCCGCGGCAGCCGCGGGTGACCCAGATGGCGTTGCCGCGCATGCCCCAGGTCTGGTTCTGCACGCAGGCCGAGCCGGAGATCTGCCGCACCAGCGCGGCATTGCGCCACGGGGTAGGGCAGCTGCGCTCGCGGTTGTCGTTGCTTTCGCAGCGGATGGTGGTGCCGGGGCCGCCGGTACCCGGCCCCCAGCCGCCCCCACGGCCTTCGACGAATTCGGCCCGGCAGCCGCCGCTGACCCAGACCTGGCCATTGCGCGAGCCCCAGTTGTTGCCTTCCACGCAGCGGGTGCCGGAGATCTGCCGGGACAGGCGCGCGCTGCGCCAGCCGGTGGTGCAGACCCGCTGGCGGTTGTCGTTGCTTTCGCAGCGGATCACCCCATTGTTGCCGCCGCCGGGGTTCCAGCCGCCGCCGGAGCCGCCCAGCGAGGTGGCGATGTCCTGCTTGATCCGGGAAAAGCCCCAGGACGAGCGGTTCACCTGGTCCAGGTAGAAGCGCATCTGGTCGTCGGGGATGCGCCGCCCCCCGGACTGTTCGGCGTATTCCTGGGCAATGACCCGCTGCTGGTCCTGGACCGACAGGGTGCGGAGGTTCTCCGGGGCGTAGGCCCGGGCATTGACCTGGGCCTGGGCCGGCAGCGACGGGGCGCCGCAGGCCAGCAGGGCGGTGAAACAAGCGACAGCGAGGCGGTTCATGGCAAATCCCCTTGCGCATGGTGGTGCGCGGACTATAGGTACGGGTCGTATTAAGCCCGTGTGACCGTCCGGATTTGCCCGATCGGGTCGCCGGCCGCAGAATAACGGGCTGACCGGTGCCGCCTGGCGCCGGCAATCTCCTGCGGAGCTTTACCCCCATGCGTACCCACTTCTGTGGCCTGGTCGACGAGACCCTGATTGGCCAGACTGTCACCCTCGCCGGCTGGACCGACGTTGCCCGCAACCTGGGCGGCGTGTGCTTCATCGATCTTCGCGATCATGAGGGCATCGTGCAGGTGACGGTGGAGCCTGAGAACGCGGACGTGTTCAAGGTCGCCGCCAGCCTCGGCTACGAGGACGTGCTGCAGGTGGAAGGCGTGGTGCGCAGGCGCCATGCGGTGAACGACAAGATCCGTACCGGCCAGGTCGAGATCGTCGCCACCCGCATCACCGTGCTCAACAAGGCCGAGCCGCTGCCGTTCCACGCCCACGAGAACCCGGGCGAAGAAACCCGCCTGAAGTACCGTTACCTGGACCTGCGCCGCCCGGAAATGCAGCGCATGCAGCGCACCCGAATCAAGCTGGTGCAGGCCCTGCGCCGCCACCTCGATGGCGACGGCTTCCAGGACATCGAAACCCCGATCCTGACCAAGGCCACCCCGGAAGGCGCACGCGACTTCCTGGTGCCGGCGCGCATGCACCCGGGCGAGTTCTACGCCCTGCCGCAGTCGCCGCAGCTGTTCAAGCAGATCCTGATGGTGGCCGGCTTCGACCGCTACTATCAGATCGCGCGCTGCTTCCGCGACGAAGCGCTGCGCGCCGACCGCCAGCTGGAATTCACCCAGCTGGACATGGAATTCGCCTTCGTGCGCGAGCGCGACGTGCAGGACTACGTGGAAGGCATGATCCGCGCGATCTTCAAGGAAGTGGTCGACGTGGAGCTGGCTGCCAGCTTCCCGCGCATGACCTGGGCCGAGGCGATGCGTCGCTATGGCTCGGACAAGCCGGATCTGCGCATCGCGCTGGAGCTGGTGGACGTGGCCGAGCTGGTCAAGGCCAGCGAATTCCCGGTGTTCACCGCCGCCGCCAATGATGCCGATGGCCGCGTCGCCGCGCTGCGCATCCCGGGCGGTGCCAGCCTGTCGCGCAAGCAGATCGATGAGTACGCCGCGCACGCCGCCAAGTACGGCGCCAAGGGCCTGGCCTACATCAAGATCGCCGAGAACGGCGAAGTCAGCTCGCCGATCGCCAAGTTCTTCAGCGAAGAGGCCTTCGCCACGCTGGTCGCCCACGTCGGCGCCGGTAACGGCGACATCGTCTTCTTCGGTGCCGGCGGCTACAACAAGGTGTCCGACTTCATGGGCGCGCTGCGCTTGAAGGCCGGCAAGGACTTCAACCTGGTCGCCGACGGCTGGGCGCCGCTGTGGGTCACCGACTTCCCGATGTTCGAGTACGACGACGAAGCCCAGCGCTACGTCGCCCTGCATCACCCCTTCACCGCCCCGGCGGTGGATGACATCGCCGACCTGCGCGCCAATGCGAAAACGGCCGTGTCGCGCGGCTACGACATGGTGCTCAACGGCAACGAGATCGGCGGCGGTTCGATCCGTATCCACCGCTCGGACATGCAGAGCACGGTGTTCGAGCTGCTGGGCATCGGTGCGGAAGAGGCTGAGGCGAAGTTCGGCTTCCTGCTCGACGCGCTGCGCTTCGGCGCGCCGCCGCACGGCGGCATCGCCTTCGGCATCGACCGCATTGCGGCGCTGATGGCCGGCACCGAATCGATCCGCGACGTGATCCCGTTCCCGAAGACCACCGGCGCGCAGTGCCTGATGACCGGCGCCCCGTCGCCGATCCCGGACGAGCAGCTGGCCGAAGTGCACATCCAGGTCCGCCCGCGGAAAAACTGATTCCGCGATCGTCCGATCGCACCCTCCCGGTAGCGCCGGCCGTTGGCCGGCCCCCCCTCACCGTCACATCGCTCAGGAGATCCAGGTAATGACCGAGTTCGCGTTCGTATTGGAATGGGAAAAGCTGGGCAATGAAGGCACCGATGCCAACCTGGTGACCGAACGCGCCCGCGTGTTCGGCGGCTGGCTGGTGCGCGTGGGGACCAACCCGGCCGCGATGGCGCTGACCTTCGTCGCCGATGGCGAAGGCCGCTGGGACGGTGAGGACTTCGGCGTCGAGGATTACGAGGACGACGAAGAGGAAGAGGGCGAGGACGAAGACGAAGAGTACGAAGAGGGCGAGGAAGACGAGGACGAGGAGGAGTACGAGGAAGAGGACGAAGAAGACGGCGAAGAGGAAGACGCCGCCAAGGGGACGCAGGCCTGAGGCCTGCCCCGTACCCGTCCATGTACACCATCCGCCGCGCCGGCCCCGAGGACGCACCGACCCTGTCGGTGCTGGCCACCCGTACCTTCGTGGAAACCTTCGGCCACCTGTACCCGGCCCAGGACCTGCAGGACTTCCTGGACGAGGCCTACGCCGAAGACCGCCAGCGCGTGATCCTGTCCCACCCCGATTACGCGGTGTGGCTGCTCGAGCTGGATGGCGTGGCGGTCGGCCATGCCGCCGCCGGCCCCTGCGGCCTGCCGCATCCGGACGTGCAACCGGGTGACGGCGAGCTCAAGCGGCTGTACCTGATCAAGGAACAGCAGAGCTGCGGTTGGGGCAGCCGCCTGCTGGAAACCGCGCTGACCTGGCTGGAGCGCAATGGTCCGCGCACCCTGTGGCTGGGGGTGTGGTCGGAGAACTTCGGCGCCCAGCGTTTCTACGCCCGCTATGGGTTCAGCAAGGTGGGCACCTATGAATTCCCGGTCGGCCAGGTGCGCGACCTGGAATTCATCCTGCGCCGCCCGCCTCAGGCGGCCTGAATGGCGGCGGGTTTCACTCGCCGTTCCTTCGTCCATTTGTCTAATGGCACCGTTTGCTACCTCTGGAACGGTTTCGCACCGGCTACGCTGAGCACATGACTCCCCCCGTTTTACTGCTGCACGGCATCTGGAATGCCCGCGCCTGGGTTGGCCCGTTGGCCTGGCGCCTGCGCGCGCGCGGCTTCAGCGTGGATACCTTCGGCTACGCCAGCGTGTTCGGTGGCCCCGACGTGGCTGTGCCGCAGCTGTTGAAGCGGCTGCAGGACAGCGGCCCGGTAGCGCTGGTCGGGCACAGCCTGGGGGGACTGGTGGCGCTGGAGGCCCTGCGCCGCCAGCCGGACCTGCCGGTGTCGCGGGTGGTCTGCCTGGGCTCGCCGCTGCGCGGCAGCGGCACTGCCCGTTCGCTGGCCGAGCATGGCTGGTCGCTGGCACTGGGCCGCAGCAGCGAACTGCTGCTCGATGGCCTGCCGGCCTGGGAGGGCAGGGCGCAGGTCGGCTTGATCGCCGGTTCCGTGCCGCATGGGCTGGGCAGCCTGCTGGGTGCCTGTGGCGACGCTTCGGACGGCACCGTGGCGCTGGACGAGACCCGCCTGCCGGGCCTGGCCGACCACTGCGTGGTGGCCGCCAGCCACAGCGGGCTGGTGTTTTCCCCGGACGCCGCCCGCCAGACCGCCGCGTTCCTGCGCGATGGCTGCTTCCGCCCGGACCGGGCCGCGCACGCCGCCTGAGCCCCGGCTAACACGGTGAGGGCGGCCGATCAGGTAGAATCCGCGCCCTGTTCCTGACGCAAGCACGGAAACACCCATGGGTAGAGGCCCTTCCATCGAAAACCGCAAAAACGCGTCTGACGCGAAGCGCGGCAAGATTTTCACCAAGATCATCCGTGAGATCGGCGTAGCCGCGCGCGGCGGTGGAGGCGACCCCAACAACAACCCGCGCCTGCGGGTGGCCATGGACAAGGGCCTGGCCTCGAACATGTCCAAGGACGTGATCGAACGGGCCATCAAGAAGGCCACCGGCGAGCTGGAAGGCGTTGAATACGAAGAGATCCGCTACGAGGGCTATGCCCCCGGTGGCGTGGCCGTGATCGTGGACTGCCTGACCGACAATCGCGTGCGCACCGTGGCCGATGTCCGCCATGCGTTCAGCAAGTGCGGCGGCAACATGGGCACCGAAGGCTCGGTGTCCTTCATGTTCAAGCGCATGGGCGTGCTGCACTTCGCGGGCGGCGCCAACGAGGATGCGGTGACCGAGGCGGCCATCGAGGCCGGCGCCGATGACATCGTGGTGTACCCGGAAGACGGCGCCATCGACGTGCTGACCGCGGCGGACATGTACCACGCGGTCAAGGATGCGCTGGAGGCCGGTGGGCTGAAGCCGGACCACGCCGAGCTGACCTTCCGCGCCGACAACGACATCAAGGTCGAGGGCGACACCGCCCTGCAGGTCAAGAAGCTGCTGGACATGCTGGAAGACCTGGACGATGTGCAGGACGTGTTCTCCAACGCCGACCTCGGCGCGGACGCCTACGCCTGACGTCCATGCCCCCGTCTCGCCAAGTGCGACGTCGGGGGCGGACAATGCGGACCATGATGACTCCCGACGTTCCACGCATGATCCGCATCCTCGGCATCGACCCCGGTTCGCAACGCACCGGGGTGGGCATCATTGATGTGGACCCCACCGGCAAGGTGCTGCACGTGCACCACCTGCCGCTGGTGCTGCTGGGCGCCGACGACTTCCCCAACCGCATGAAGCTGCTGGTGCTGGGGCTCAACGCGCTGGTGGAGGAATACCGCCCGCACGAAGTGGCCATCGAGAAGGTGTTCATGGCGCGCAACCCGGATTCGGCCCTGAAGCTGGGCCAGGCGCGCGGCGCGGCGATCTCGGCGGTGGTCATGCGCGACCTGCCGGTGCACGAATACGCGGCCAGCGAGATCAAGCTGGCGGTGGTGGGCCGGGGCGGGGCGGAGAAGCAACAGGTCCAACACATGGTCGGGCTTATGCTCAACCTGAAAACCAGGCTGCAGGCCGACGCCGCCGATGCGTTGGCCGTGGCCATCACCCACGCCCACGTAAGGGCAACCGCGCAGCGCCTGGGCGTCAACACCCGCCAGGCCTGGGGACGGAAATGAGGACATCTGCATGATTGGTCGTCTGCGTGGGATCGTGGCGTACAAGGCGCCGCCGTGGCTGCTGATCGACGTCAACGGCGTCGGCTACGAGCTGGAGGCGCCGATGAGCACCTTCTACGACCTGCCCGAACTGGGCCGCGAGGTCACCCTCTTCACCCACTACGCGCAGAAGGAAGACAGCGTCTCGCTGTATGGCTTCCTGCGCGAGGGCGAGCGCCGGTTGTTCCGCGATGTGCAGAAGGTCAGCGGCATTGGCGCCAAGATCGCGCTGGCGGTGCTGTCCGGGGTGAGCGTGGATGAGTTCGCGAAGATGGTGCAGGCCGGTGACATCACCGCGCTGACCCGCATTCCGGGCATCGGCAAGAAGACCGCCGAGCGCATGGTGCTGGAGCTGCGCGACCGCGCGGCCAATTTTGGCGGCGGCGGTGCACCCATTGCCGGCGCAGCGCCGGCCACCGACCCGGTCTCCGAAGCCACCGTGGCCCTGCAGCAGCTGGGCTACAAGCCGACCGAGGCCGCGCGCATGGCGCGCGATGCCAACGCCGAGGGCGATGATGTCGCCACCGTGATCCGCAAGGCCCTGCAGGCCGCGCTGCGCTGAGCGCGCCGGCCTTTTTCCCTACCGACCGACGCCCTCCCGGAGTCCCATGTCCACCTCTTCCACCCAGCACGACAGCGGCCAGCACGGGCACGGCCATGCGCCGGCCGCCAGCGGCCTGGCCCTGATCGTCGGCGCCATCGGCGTGGTGTTCGGCGACATTGGTACCAGCCCGCTGTATACCCTGAAGGAAGCGTTCTCGCCGCATTACGGCCTCAACAGCGACCACGACACCGTGCTGGGCGTGCTCTCGCTCGCGTTCTGGGCGCTGAACATCGTGGTGACGCTGAAGTACGTCACCATCATCATGCGCGCCGACAACGACGGCGAGGGCGGCATCATGGCGTTGATGGCGCTGACCCAGCGCACCCTGCGCCACGGGTCGCGCTCGGCCTACGTGGTGGGCATCCTGGGCATCTTCGGCGCCTCGCTGTTCTTCGGCGACGGCGTGATCACCCCCGCCATTTCCGTACTGGGCGCGGTGGAGGGCCTGGAAGTGGCCGCCCCCGGCCTGCATGCCTTCATCGTGCCGATCACCGTGGTGGTGCTGTTGGCGGTGTTCGCCGTGCAGCGCTTCGGCACCGAGAAGATCGGCAAGCTGTTCGGGCCGATCACCTCGATCTGGTTCATTTCGCTGGCCGCGATCGGCATCTGGAACATCGTGGATTCGCCCGAAGTGCTCAAGGCCTTCAACCCGATGTGGGCGCTGCGCTTCTTCATGGAACACGGCTGGCACGGCATCTTCATCCTCGGTGCGGTGGTGCTGGCGGTGACCGGTGGCGAGGCGCTGTATGCGGACATGGGTCACTTCGGGGCCAAGCCGATCCGCCACGCCTGGTACTTCTTCGTGCTGCCGTGCCTGGTGCTGAACTACCTGGGGCAGGGCGCGCTGGTGCTCAACAACCCCGAAGCGGTGAAGAACCCGTTCTTCGAGGCGGTGCCGGAGTGGGCGCTGTACCCGATGATCATCCTGGCCACCATGGCCGCGGTGATCGCCTCGCAGTCGGTCATCACCGGCGCGTTCTCGGTCTCGCGCCAGGCCATGCAGCTGGGCTACATCCCGCGCATGCGCATCACCCATACCTCGCACGACACCATCGGCCAGATCTACATCCCCGGCATCAACTGGGGCATCGCGGTGATGGTGATCGGGCTGGTGCTGGCCTTCCGCAGCTCCTCCAACCTGGCGGTGGCCTACGGCATCTCGGTGTCGGCCACGATGCTCATCGATACCCTGCTGCTGGCGCTGGTGGCCCGCGCGCTGTGGCCGACCTCGCGTTACTGGATCATCCCGCTGTGCGTGGTGTTCTTCATCATCGACCTGGGCTTTGTGATCGCCAACGGCGCCAAGCTGCTGCAGGGCGCGTGGTTCCCGGTGGTGCTGGGCATCGTGCTGTTCACCATGATGCGCACTTGGCGGCGTGGCCGCGAGCTGCTGCGCGATGAGATCCGCAAGGACGGCATCCGGCTGGATACCTTCCTGCCCGGGCTGATGCTGGCCCCGCCGGTACGGGTGCCGGGCACGGCGGTGTTCCTCACCGCCGACCCCTCGGTGGCCCCGCACGCGCTGATGCACAACCTCAAGCACAACAAGGTGCTGCACGAGCGCAACGTGTTCCTGCACGTGGAAACCCTGCCCATTCCGTATGCGATGGAAGGCAAGCGCCTGAAGATCGAATCGGTGGGCGATGAGTTCTACCGCGTGTTCGTGCGCTTCGGGTTCATGGAAACGCCGGACGTGCCGCTGGCGCTGATGCGCTCGTGCGACCACGGCGGGATCTACTTCGACCCGATGGACACCACCTTCTTCGCCAGCCGCGAAACCATCGTGGCCACCGCCAACCGCGGCATGCCGATCTGGCGCGACAAGCTGTTCGCGCTGATGCACCGGAACGCGGCGCCGGCGACCGGGTTCTTCCGGATTCCGGGTAATCGCCTGGTCGAGCTCGGTGCCCAGGTGGAAATCTAAGGGGACGCCCGTTGGTCGTCACCCGTTTTGCCGCATAATCGCGGGATGACCGACGACCGCATCATCGGCGCCGGTGCCACCCGCGAGGATGACACCACCGACGCCAGCATCCGCCCCAAGCGCATGGCCGATTACCTTGGCCAGGCGCCCGTGCGCGAGCAGCTGTCGATCTACATCGAAGCGGCCAAGGCCCGCGGCGATGCGCTGGACCATGTGCTGATCTTCGGACCGCCGGGCTTGGGCAAGACCACCCTGAGCCACGTTATCGCCAACGAGCTGGGCGTGGCGCTGCGGGTGACCTCCGGGCCGGTGATCGAAAAAGCCGGCGACCTGGCCGCGCTGCTCACCAACCTGCAGCCGCACGACGTGCTGTTCATCGATGAAATCCACCGCCTGTCGCCGGTGGTGGAAGAAGTGCTGTACCCGGCGATGGAAGATTTCCAGATCGACATCATGATCGGCGAGGGCCCTGCGGCCCGCTCGATCAAGATCGACCTGCCGCCGTTCACCCTGATCGGCGCCACCACCCGGGCCGGCCTGCTGACCGCGCCGCTGCGCGACCGCTTCGGCATCGTGCACCGGCTGGAGTTCTACACCCCCGAAGAGCTGACCAGGATCGTCCGGCGATCGGCAGCCATCCTCGGCATCGACTGCACCGCCGATGGCGCGGCGGAAATCGCGCGGCGTTCGCGCGGCACCCCGCGTATCGCCAATCGGCTGCTGCGCCGGGTGCGCGACTACGCCCAGGTCAAGGCCGCCGGCCATATCGACCAGGACGTGGCGCAGGCCGCCATGCAGATGCTGAAAGTGGACCCGGAAGGCTTCGACGACCTCGATCGGCGCATGCTGCGCACGCTGATCGATTACTTCGACGGCGGCCCGGTAGGCGTGGAATCAATGGCCGCGGCCCTGTCCGAAGAGCGCGGCACCCTGGAAGATGTGGTCGAGCCCTACCTGATCCAGCAGGGCTTCCTGGTGCGCACCGCGCGCGGCCGCATGGCGACCCAGAAGGCCTACCGCCACCTGGGCCTGAAGCCGAAGAATCCACCGGCCGACCTGTTCGCGGAGGTGCCGGATGTCGGTTGACCTGCGGTTCAGTTGGCCGACACGCATATATTGGGAAGATACCGACGCTGGCGGGGTGGTCTACCACGCCCGCTACGTGGCCTTCATGGAGCGGGCGCGCACCGAATGGATGCGGGCCCTGGGCTACGGCCAGGAACGCACCCGCACCGAGCATGGCCTGGTGTTCGCGGTCCGGTCGATGACCATGGAGTTCCTCAAGCCGGCGCGGCTGGACGACGCGCTGGCGGTGACCGCCACGCTGGTGCAGTGCAAGCGCGCCAGCATGGTGTTCGACCAGGCGGTGTGTCGCGGCGATGAAACGCTGCTGACCGCGCAGGTGAAAATCGCGGCACTGGACGCTGCCACATTCAAGCCGCGCGGCATGGACGATGTTCTCCACGCCGCGCTGAAACCCCACGTAATTCAAATAGCCGCATATTGAGGAACAACGGATGATCGGAATGCTCCTGGCCCTGCAGGCCACGGTGGTCGAAGCGCTGCCGCAGGAAGTCACCAGCGCCGCGTCGCAGACCGTCGCCCAAGCCGCGCACGGCGGTGGCATCAATTACCTGGACCTGATGATCAAGGCCAGCCTGCCGGTGAAGATCATCGTGCTGCTGCTGCTGGCCGGTTCGTTCATCAGCTGGGTGATCATCTTCCGCAAGGCGCGCGTGTTCAACGCCGCCAACCGCGAAGCCGATGAGTTCGAAAGCCGCTTCTGGTCCGGTGCCGACCTGGGCAAGCTGTACAGCGCTGCCACCGACCGCAACCGCAAGGTGGGCGGCCTGGAGGCGATCTTCGAGGCCGGTTTCCGCGAATTCACCCGCCTGCGCGACAAGCGCCGGCTCGATGGCCGCGCCCAGCTCGAAGGCGCCCAGCGCGCCATGCGCACCACCTTCACCCGTGAAGTGGACCAGATGGAGCGCAGCCTGGAGCTGCTGGCCAACATCGGTTCCACCGCCCCCTACGTGGGCCTGGTCGGCACCGTGTTCGGCATCATGGTGACCATGCACGACATGATCAACAGCGGTGAGCAGGCCGGTATCGCGTCGGTTGCGCCGGGTATTTCCGAAGCCCTGTTCGCCACCGCCATCGGCCTGTTCGTGGCCATCCCGGCGGTGTGGGCCTACAACCGCTTCACCACCCGCGTCGAGCGCCTGTCGGTCCGCTTCGAGACCTTCGCCGAAGAGTTCAGCTCGATCCTGCAGCGCCAGTCCGCGGGCGACGAGTAAGCGCCCAGCACAAGGATCACGCCATGACCGCTGCCATCGGCCGCCGCAAGCGCCGCAAGCTCAAATCCGAAATCAACGTCGTGCCGTACATCGACGTCATGCTGGTGCTGTTGATCATCTTCATGGTCACCGCGCCGCTGCTCACCCTGAGCTTTGAAGTGGACCTGCCCAGTTCGCAGGCCAAGGCGCTGGAGAGCAAGCAGGACCCGGTGATCGTCTCGGTGCGCCTGGACGGCCAGCTCAGCCTGAAGCTGCCGGAAGCCAAGGAACCGGCGCCGATGGACGCCGGCCAGCTGCAGGCCCAGCTCGGCGCGCTCGCCGCACAGGACAAGAACCTGCGCGTGATCGTGGCCGCCGACAAGGCCGTGGCCTACGAAAAGGTGGTCGCGGCGATGGACGTGATCAAGCGCGCCAACGTGGAAAAGGTGGGCCTGGCGACCGATGCACGCTGAAGCCCTGCCACCGCAGCGCCAGCCGGAAGGCGAGTGGGGCCTGCCGATCGCCCTGGCGATCCTGGTCCACCTGCTGCTCGCGCTGGTGTTCATCGCCGCCTGGCTGTGGTCACCCCAGCGCAGCACCGAAGCGGCCGCCGGCGATCCGGCCATTGAAGCCAGCCTGCAGCTGTCGGCCTCGGAAGCCGCTGCGGCACGCCAGGCGCTGCGCGCCTCGGAAAAACTGCCTGACCTGCCCGAGCCGGTGGCCGAGCCGATCCCGGTGGAAGAAGACACCGTGCCGCCGCCGCAGCCGCTGCCCGAGCCGCGCCCGCAGGACGCGCCCACCCCGCAGCAGCAGAACGCCCAGGAACGCATCGCCCAGCCCGACACGGTCGACCAGGCCGCGGTCAACGCGATGTCGATCTCGGCCGAGAAGGCCAAGCAGGAGCAGGAAGCCAAGCGCCGCCAGGAGCAGATCGACCTCACCGAGCGCAAGCGCGTGGAAGAGGCCGAGCAGAAACTGCGCCTGGCCAAGCAGCAGGAAGAGGCCGCGCAGAAGAAGAAGCTGGCCGAGCAGGAGCAGAAGGCCAACGACGCCAAGGCGGCGGAAACCGCGAAGAGACTGGCCGAGATCCGCGCCAAGCGGGCGCAGCAGGAAAGCGAGATCAAGCGCGCCGAACAGAAACTCCGCGAGGTCACCGCGGCGCGTGCCGCCGCAGGGCAGTCCACCGCCGGTTCCAGCGGCGCCGCCCAGCCGGCCGCCGGTGGCGGTGGCACCAGCGACGACCTGCGGGCCAAGTACGCGGCAGCGATCCAGCAGAAGGTGCTGGCGGCGTGGACCCGCCCGGACAACGTGCCGTTCGGCCAGCGCTGCAAGATCGTGATCGTGCAGCTGCCCGGCGGCAACGTGAACTCGGCCAAGGTCAGCCCGGATTGCCCGTTCGACGAAGCCGGCCGCCGTTCGATCGAAGCGGCCGTGCTCAACGCCCAGCCGCTGCCGTACCGCGGCTTCGAAGAGGTGTTCTCGCGCCAGCTCAACTTCACCTTTACCGCCCAGGACAACTGATCCGGGCGGGCAAGTGGTGCCCGGTTTCGTTAATGGCACGTGATTTTTCGTGGCATGACCACTCGGATTTCACACCCGGTTGGTTCATGATTGCGAAACCGTTCACCGCACTGCTGTTATCCCTCGTTCTGGTTTTCCCCCTATAGAGCGCCCATGAAGAAGATGCCTCGCTGGTTTGCCGTGTTCGCGGCTTTGTTGTTCCTGCCACTTGCCGCCGCTGCGCAGCAGAGGGGCCTGGACATCGACATCATCGGCGGCAACGCCTCCGCGCTGCCCATCACCGTGGTGCCCATGCCCTACCAGGGCTCGGCCGCTGCCCCGCAGACCGACGTGGCGCAGGTGGTCCGCGCCGACCTGGAGCGTTCTGGCCAGTTCCGCACCCTGCCCGAAGCGCAGATCGTCGAAAAGCCCACCCGTGGCGGCGAGATCCAGTTCGCCACCTGGCGCGCGCTGAAGCAGAACTACATCGTGGTCGGCCGGGTCATGGACGCCGGTGCCGGCGCCTACCGCGTCGAATACGAGCTGTATGACGTGCCCAAGGGCGAGCGCCTGCTGGGCCTGGCGATGACCGCCCGCGGCAATGCCATGCGCGACGTCGCCCACCAGATGGCCGACGCCATCTACGAAAAGATCACCGGTGTGCGCGGCGCCTTCTGGACCCGCATCGCCTATGTCACCGCCAGCGGCAAGGGCGATGCCATGCGCTACGCGCTGATGGTGGCCGATTCGGACGGCTTCAACCCGCAGACCATCGTGCGTTCGGCCGAACCGCTGCTGTCGCCCTCGTGGAGCCCGGATGGCAACCGCCTGGCCTACGTCAGCTTCGAGCGTGGCAATTCGGCGATCTACATCCAGAACATCGCCACCGGCGCACGTGAGCTGGTCACCAGCTTCCGCGGCATCAACAGCGCTCCGTCGTTCTCCCCGGACGGCCGCCGCCTGGCCCTGTCGCTGTCGCGCAGCGGCAACCCGGAAATCTACGTGATGGACCTGGGCAGCAAGCAGCTCACCCAGCTCACCAACCATTTCGCCATCGACACCGAGCCGACCTGGAGCGCAGACGGTTCCAGCGTCTACTTCACCTCCGACCGTGGCGGCCGCCCGCAGATCTACCAGGTCTCCTCCAGCGGTGGCAGCGCCTCGCGCGTGACCTTCCAGGGCAACTACAACGCCACCCCGAGCATGTCCTACGACGGCAAGAAGCTGGTCGTGGCGCAGGGCAGCGGCAATACCTACAAGATCGCGATGATGGACAGCAGCCTGGGCTCGCCGCGCTGGAGCACGCTGTCGCCGGGTTCGCTTGACGAGTCCCCCACGTTTGCGCCCAACGCAAGCATGGTGCTGTATGCCGCCCGCGAGGGTGGTCGTGGAGTGTTGTATGCCGTGTCGGCTGATGCGCGCGTGCGCCAGCGGCTGGTCCTGGCTGACGGTGATGTCCGCGAACCTTCTTGGTCGCCATACCGTACAAAGCGCTAACAGAGTGTTAAGATCCGCACGTATTCATCCCTACATCCGGCTTTAGGAGCCTCAAAGGTAACTACATGAACAAGACCACCCGCGTTTTGCTTGTCTCCCTGCTGTCCGTGGCCGCTCTGGCCGGTTGCTCCAAGAAGGTCAAGGAACAGCCTGCTGCTCCGGTCGACACCGGCAGCACCTCGCAGCCGACCGGCCCGTCGACCTCCGGCCTGTACGGCCCGGGCGACCTGGACACCGACGCCTGCCTGCGCCAGCGCGTTGTGTTCTTCGACCTGGACCAGGATGCAATCAAGCCGGAATTCCAGGCCCAGATGGCTTGCCACGCCAAGTACCTGCGTGACCGTCCGTCGGCCCGCATGACCCTGCAGGGTCACACCGACGAGCGCGGTTCGCGCGCCTACAACCAGGCCCTGGGTGAGCGTCGTGCCAACGCCGTGTCCTCGGCGCTGCAGGCCAACGGTGGTTCGGCCAGCCAGATCACCGTCGTGTCCTACGGTGAAGAGCGTCCGACCTGCACCGAGTCGAACGAAGGTTGCTGGTCGCAGAACCGTCGCGTCGAAATCGTCTACACCGCGCAGTAATCCATGCGCATCGGCATCAAAACCCTGATGCTGGTCGTTGCGGCAGCCCTCGTGGCTGCCGCACCGGCGCAGGCCCAGCGGCAGAGCCTGGCCGACCGCGTTGGCGCGCTCGAGCAGCAGGCCTACAACAACAGCTCCAACCAGGACCTGTTGAACCAGGTCAACCAGCTTCGGCAGCAGATCCAGCAGCTGCAGAGCACGGTTGAGCAGCTCCAGAACGAAAACGCCCAGCTCAAGCAGACCTCGCAGGACCAGTACCTGGACCTGGACGGGCGTCTGAACCGTATTGAAGGTGGCTCGGCCCCGATCCTTCCGGCCGCTCCGGCCGCGAATGCACCGGCCGTTGCCCCCAAACCCGCCGCACCGGCAGCGGCCGCCACCGAGCGGCCGCCCTCCGTGCACGGCGACGCGGGCAGCCTTGCCGCCAGTGGCGATGAACGCACCGCGTACAACGTAGCCTTTGATTCGCTCAAGGCCGGCAAGTACGACGACTCGGCCCAGCTGTTCCTGAGCTTCCTCGAGCTCTATCCCAATGGCGTCTACACCCCCAACGCGCTGTACTGGCTGGGTGAAAGCTACTACGCCACCCGCAATTTCCCGCTCGCCGAGGCGCAGTTCCGCGACCTCATCGCGCGTTACCCGACCCACGACAAGGCCTCTGGTGGCCTGTTGAAGATCGGCCTTTCCCAGTACGGCGAAGGCAGGATCGATGAAGCCCAGGCCACCCTGGAGCAGGTCGTCAACACCTATCCCGGCTCGGACGCCGCGCGCACCGCGCAGGACCGTCTGCAGGCCATCCGCCTCGGCCAGCAGATCCGCTGAGGCCCCGACCGGCCAAGGCCGGTATAATCAAAGGTTGGCCCGACTGTTTCGGGCACCGTAGAGCCAGGCCCCGCCTGGCTGCTCCTGTTTCCGTAACCGCACACCAGACGCCCACGATGACCACCCCCCTGTCCGCCGCCGCCGCGCTCCCCAGCGAGATCGTGCAGTCGCCCCTGCCACGGCTGAAGATCACCGAGATCTTCACCTCCCTGCAGGGCGAAGCCGATACCGCCGGCTGGCCGACCGTGTTCGTGCGCCTGACCGGCTGCCCGCTGCGCTGCACCTACTGCGACACCGCCTACGCCTTCCACGGCGGCACCTGGTGGGACATCGACGAGATCGTGCGCGAAGTGCTGGCCCAGGGCGTCCACCACGTGTGCGTGACCGGTGGCGAGCCGCTGGCGCAGAAGCGCTGCCTGGTGCTGCTTGAAAAGCTCTGCGAGGCCGGCCTGGACGTCTCTCTGGAAACCTCCGGCGCGCTGGATGTGGGCGGCGTGGACCCGCGGGTGTCGCGCGTGGTCGACCTCAAGACCCCCGGTTCGGGCGAAATGGCACGCAACCGCTTGGAGAACCTGCCGCTGCTGACCCGCCGCGACCAGATCAAGTTCGTGCTGTGCAGCCGCGAGGACTACGACTGGGCGCGGGGCATGGTCCGCGAGCACCGCTTGAACGAGCGCTCGATGGTGCTGTTCTCGCCCAGCAAGGGCCAGGTCAGCCCGCGCGAGCTGGCCGACTGGATCGTGGAAGATCGCCTGCCGGTCCGCTTCCAGATGCAGCTGCACAAGATTCTGTGGGACGACGAACCGGGCCGCTGAGCCCGTTCGTTGCCCCTTGATGTACCGGCGCGGGACAGCGTGCTGGCTTTCCCGCAACCCACCGGAAACACCCTCATGAAGAACGCAGTTGTCCTCCTGTCCGGCGGCATGGATTCCGCCGCCGTCGTCGCCATGGCCCGCGAGCAGGGCTTCGCCGTGCATGCGCTGAGCGTGCGCTACGGCCAGCGCCACACCTCCGAACTGGATGCCGCCGCCGCCGTGGCCAAGGCGCTGGGCGTGGTGGCGCACAAGACCGTCAACGTGGACCTGCGCAGCATCGGCGGCTCGGCGCTGACCGACGACATCGACGTGCCCGAAGCGGGCGGCGAGGGCATTCCGGTCACCTACGTGCCGGCACGCAACACCATCATGCTCTCGGTCGCGCTGGGCTGGGCCGAAGTGCTGGGCGCCAACGACATCTTCTGCGGAGTCAACGCCGTGGATTACTCCGGCTACCCGGACTGCCGCCCCGAGTTCATCAGCGCCTTCCAGACCCTGGCCAACCTGGCCACCAAGGCCGGCGTGGAAGGGGCGGGCATCCAGGTACACGCGCCGCTGCAGTTCCTGAGCAAGGCCGACATCGTGCGTGAAGGCGTGCGCCTGGGCGTGGACTTCGGACTCACCGTGTCCTGCTACAACGCCGACGACAGCGGCGCCGCCTGCGGCCACTGCGACGCCTGCCGCCTGCGCGCGCAGGGCTTCGCCGACGCCGGCGTGGCCGACCCGACCCGCTACGCCTGATCGCCGGGCTACGCCTGCGCCGCAAGATGGGTTAGAATGCGCACCCCCGGCGCGAAGTCGGGGCATGCAATGGGCCGTTAGCTCAGTCGGTAGAGCAGAAGACTTTTAATCTTTTGGTCGATGGTTCGAATCCATCACGGCCCACCACTGCATCAAACGATTGAAGGCGCCCCATGGGCGCCTTTTTTGTTACTGGCGAAGACGTTCGTCACAACACGCAGCACGCGCCACCGGTGTCATCTTCGTTGTACGCCAGAGCATGTTCCCGATGGATACAATCCATCGATCCCGGTAGCTCCCGGGCGCTGACATGTGCTCTCCAGTGAAGATTCTCCTGACAGGAAGTTCAGGCCGGGTAGGTCGCGCCATCTTTGGCGCCCTGGCCGCCCGCCACGAAGTGGTGGGCATTGACCGCAGTCCCTTCGCGACCACGCGTCACGTGGCCGATTTCACCGATACCCGGATGCTGGCCAAGGTGCTGCAGGGCGTGGATGCGGTCATCCATGCTGCAGCGCTGCACGCGCCGCATGTCGGGCTTTTCAGCGACAGCGAATTCCAGCGCATCAACGTGGAAGGCACCCGCACGCTGGCGATGCTGGCGCGTGAGGCGGGCGTGCGGCGGCTGGTGTTCACCAGCACCACCGCGCTGTACGGGCACGCCATCGTGCCGGGGCGTTGCACCTGGGTGGATGAGCAGACCACGCCCCAGCCCCGCACCGTTTACCACCGTTCCAAGCTGGCCGCCGAACAGTGGCTGGAAGAGGCCGGTGGACCGGACCTGGATGTGCGCGTGATCCGGATGTCGCGCTGCTTTCCGGAGCCACCGGAACGCATGATGCTGTACCGGTTGCATCGCGGCATCGATGTCCGTGACGTGGCGGACGCGCATGTGGCTGCGCTGACCAATCACGGCCCGGCGTTCCAGCGTTACCTGGTCAGTGGCTGGACGCCGTTCCAGCGGGAGGATTGCGAGGCGCTGGTGACGCGCCCGCGTGACGTTCTGGCCCAGCGGTGCCCGCAATGGCTGGCCGAGTACGATCGTCGCGGCTGGTCACTGCCGGTGGTGGATCGCGTCCACGACGCGCGCGCCGCCAGTGTCGGCCTGCAATGGCGCAGCTGGCGCGGGCCGGAAACGATCCTGGAGCAGTTGGCGGTGGGCAGTATCGAAGTCCTGCCCGATACCGCCCGCGTCGATGACTGCACCATTGAATAGCGCACTTACACGCCGCCTGAGCGCGGCATGGCGCAGACTAGGTAAATTGAGTAGCAGGCGCTGTGGAGGTGCCATGAACCGTTTTGTCCTGATTGGCCTGGGCGCACTGGCGCTGGCGGCCTGCAAACCCACGCCGACCGATACGACGGCTGCCCCCACCGCGCCTGCTACGAGCGAGGCCGCGGCCGAATCGCCGAAGCCGGCACCCGTGCCAGCCGCGCTGCCGGCGGCGGGTTCCGAGGGCCCGTCGTTCGATTGCGCCAAGGCCGGCTCGGATGCGGAGAAGAACGTATGCGGTGACGCACGGTTGTCCGCATTGGATCGGGAGCTGGCCGGGCTGTACAAGGCGGCGCAGACCGGTCCGGGCGAGCTTGACGTGGCCGCTGAACAGCGCGGCTGGATCAAGGGCCGCGATGCCTGCTGGCAAGCGGTGGACGCCAACCGCTGCCTGCTCGAGTCGTACCAGACCCGCATCGTCGAGCTCCGACTGGCGGCGGCCACTGGGCCGGGACCGGCCGCGACGCAGTATCAATGCGATGACACCAGTAAGCCGCTTTCGGTGGTGTTCTACAACGAGCTTGACCCGCAGGTTGCGGTCATTCGGTTGGGCCGTGACCAGGCCATCGCGTTTGCCGCACCGTCAGCCAGTGGCAGCCGTTACACCCGCGAGGGCGTGGAGTTTTGGGAACACCAAGGGGAGGCCACGCTGGAGTTCTACGGCACGCGCCTGAGTTGCAAGGTGGCAGGCAAGTAAAGTGAAGTGGGTGCCGGCACAGGCCGGCACCGACTCACCGCTCAGCGTACGCGGCGGTAGCGCACTTCGTTCTGGCGATCGCCCACTTCGGTGGTCACGAAGCCATCGCGGCTCTGGTTGATGTCGAACACGCTGCTGCCCACGTTGAGCTGGCCGCCATTGACCCAGCCCGACAGGTTCTGTCCGCTGGCCTGGGCCGACATCCGGCCATCGGCTTCGATGCGCATGCGGATGTCGGTGTTGTACATCGGGTTGTAGCCCTCGAACTCGCCCACCATCCACTGCGGCACGTACGAGGTATGACGCGCGCCCTGGTAGTTGTCATCGTTGTAGCGCTCGTCCTGCTTGTTGGCGTTGTGCACCAGCGCGCCCAGGATCGCCGCACCGACCAGTACGCCGGCCGCCACCTTCGCATCATGGTTGTCGTCGTCGCGGTCATGGTGGCGATCATCCCCGCGCACCCGGAACGAGGCGCGGCAGCCGTCGTCGACCCAGACGTTGCGGCGGTCGTAATCCCAGCTGCGCCCCTGGCGGCAATCTGCGCCGGACAATTTGCGGTCCAGCGTGACATAGCCCGCGTAGGGCAATGCACAGGACTGGTAGCGGTTGTCGCGGCTTTCGCAGGTGACAAAGTCATCCGCGCGCACGTCGGTGAGCGTCGCCAGCAGCAACAGCGGCGTGCCAAGCAGCAATCGGGTGTGCATGATCAGGATTCCGGCAAGGGAAGTTCACTTGCCGAACGATGCGCAGGGCTTGATGAAATCCTGATGAAAGCAGGGCGCAGCCAGCGCGCCCTGTCGGCTTCCGGGCTCAGGCCGCCCGATCCACATCCTGGTCGCCGAAGCAGGCGCGGATCGCATCCAGCAGCTCGCTCATCGAATACGGCTTGGGCAGGAAGTGGATCCCCGGGGCCAGCTGCGGGGTGACCCGGTCCGGCTGCAGGCCGGAGGTGACCAGTACCGGCAGGCTGGGCTGGTGCTGGCGGATGCGGTGGGCCGCTTCGATCCCGCTCAGCCCGCCGAGGCAGACGTCGGTGAATACGAGGTCGAAGCGTTCGCCGGCCTGCAGCAGGCCCAGCGCGGCTTCGGCCGAGCTGACGGCGGCCACGTCGCAGGCCTGGCTTTCCAGCGCCATGCGGCTCAGTTCACGGGTGTCTTCGGTGTCTTCGATCAACAGCACGCGCGGTGCAACATGGCGCTTGGACAACAGCATGACGCGGGTTCCCCTGCAGGGTTTGGGTGGAAAGGCGCGGCAGTATGGGCAGCAGAAGGTGAGGGGATCGTGCAAAAACCGTCAGCCGAACGTTGTTCTGTTGTGCGCGGGTCAGGTAGGCCACGGTACAGTCGGGATCTGACCCCGAATGGAGCCAAATCGATGCAATGCCCCGTATGTACGACCCAAGCGCTGGTAATGTCCGAGCGCCAGGGCATCGAAATCGATTACTGCCCGCAGTGCCGGGGCGTGTGGCTGGACCGTGGTGAGCTGGACAAGATCATCGAGCGCTCGGCCGGTGCCGCCGCGCCCGCCCCGGTGCGTGCCGCCGCGCCGACTCCGCCGCCGCAGCAGGTCCACCCCCAGGTGCAGCACCGCGACACCCGCCACCTTGGCCAGCAGCACTACGGCGATGGCCAGGGCTACCGCAAGAAGAAGAAAGAAAGCTTCCTGTCCGACCTGTTCGATTTCTGATCGCCTACGCGATCGGTGCGCCGGTCCTGCTCAGGGCCGGCGCAGGATGAATTCCAGGTCGCGGCTTTCGCCCACCGGGAATTCATAGCTGCCAACCTGCACACAGCCGTAGCGCGCGTAGAAGCGCTGCGCGCCGAAGTTCTCCGACCACACGCCCACCCACAGGGTGCGGCGCCGGGGCTGGTCCAGCCAGTCCAGCAATTCGTCCATCAGCCGTGCGCCGTGGCCGTCGCCTTGGTGGCTGGCGTGCACGTACAGCCGCTTCAGTTCGATATCGCCTTCCCTCGCCAAGGCATGGGCCAGGCTGTTCGGCCCCGCCGCGAGATAGCCGATTGCCTGCTCGCCATCGAACAGCAGCCATGCGGCGCTGAGCGGATCTTCCAGCTCACGACGCTGTGGTGCGGGTGAGTAGTGCGCGTCGAGGAAGTCATGCAGGTCCTGCGGCGGATACGAATCGCCGAAGGTCTCTGTGTAGGTGGCCATGGCCAATGCAGAGAGCAGCTCTGCATCGGCGGGCGTTGCACGGCGGATCTGCAGTGCCATCAGAACCAGACCCGCACGCCGGCCACCCAGCGGGTGTCACGGGTGTGCTCGCCCGCTGCCTGGTGGTAGTCGGCCGTGTCACCGAACATGCGCTCATGGCTGATGCCGATGTACGGGGCGAAGCGGCGGCTGAACTCGTAGCGCAGGCGCAACCCGGCCTCGACCTTGTTCAGGCCCGCACCCATGCCGTGCTCGGGCTCGTCCCTGGCGGCGAGCGTTGCCTCCACCAGTGGCTGCAGGATCAGGCGGTTGGTCAGCAGCAGCTCGTACTCGACCTCCACCGTGGCAGCCAGTTGTCCGCCTTTGCCGACGTACGCCGTCGCCGAGGTTTCGAACTTGTACGGGGCCAGGCCCTGGATGCCGAACGCGGCCCAGGTACGCGAGTCCGCCGGGCGGAAGTCCTGCTTCACGCCCACCAGCACGTCCCACCACGGTGACACGCTGCGCCCGTACAGCACTTCGAGATCGGACGACTCCGTGCGCCCGCCGCTGCGTTCGCCTTCGCTGCGTACCCATAGGCGGTTGATGTTGCCGCCGACCCAGCCGCCGGCTTCCCAGGCCTGGCCGGTGCCGTGCTGGCCATCCCAGTGTTCCAGCCGATTGATCAGCAGCAGGCTGTGCACATTCGGTGCGTGCTCCATCGCATCATGGTTGATGGGTGGGAAGGCGGCCGCTCGGTCGGCGTCGGTGACTTCGGGAATGGGTTCGCGCGGAGCAACCGGCGCGGTGCCATGGCCCATCGCGGCGTGATCCATCGTCGAGTGATCCATCTGCGGGTGGTCGACGCCGCCGTGATCCATGGTCGATTGGTCCATCGCTGAATGATCCATATTCGAGTGGTCCATCTTCGAGTGGTCCATCTTCGAATGGTCGGCCGCGGCCGGTGCAGCCGCGGGTGCTGCATCGGTGTGTGCGTGCGCATGCGACTGCGCCCACGCCGGCCCGGCGATGGCGCTTAGAAGGGCAACGGTGAGCATCTTCATTCTTCGATCCTCACTTCGCGCATCATCCCAGCTTCCATGTGGTACAGCAGGTGGCAGTGGTAGGCCCAGCGGCCCAGCGCATCGGCGCGCACGCGGTAGCTGCGGCGCGTGCCCGGCGGCATGTCGATGGTGTGCTTGCGCACCTGGAATTCGCCATCGGCGTTTTCCAGGTCGCTCCACACCCCGTGCAGGTGGATGGGGTGCTGCATCATGGTGTCGTTGACCAGCACGATGCGCATGCGCTCGCCGTAGTTCAGGCGCAGCGGTTCGGCGCTGGCGAACGGAATGCCATCGAACGACCAGCTGAATTTTTCCATGTGGCCGGTGAGGTGCAGTTCGACCTCGCGCGACGGCTCGCGCCCATCGGGATCCTCGAACAGACTACGCATCGCGCCATAGGTGAGTACCTGGCGGCCGTTGTCGCGCAGGCCGATGCCCGGGTCGTCGAGCTTGGGCTCGGTGGCCGCGCTCTGCATGTCGACCAGCGGGTTGCCGGTCTCGCTCGGCGCGTGGCGCGGTGCCTTGCCGGCGCTGCCATGGCCGCCGTGCCCCATGTTGGCGCCGCAGCCGCCTTCCATGCCTTTCATGTCATGGCCGGCCATGCTGGCGCCATGGCCCATGTCATGCCCCATGTCGCTCATGGTCAGCAGCGGGCGTGGGTCGCGCGCGGGGATCGGCGCCTGCAGCCCGTGGCGCACGGCCAGGGTGCCGGCGGCGTAGCCCGTGCGGCCCATGTCCTGGCAGAAGATGGTGAACGCATCCTGGCCAGTGGGCTCGACGATCACATCGAACGTTTCCGCCGGTGCGATGCGGAATTCATCGATGCTCACCGGGTGGATGTACTGCCCGTCGGCGGCGACCACGGTCATCTTCAGGCCGGGAATGCGCACGTCGAAGTAGGTCATCGAGCCGCCGTTGATGAAGCGCAGCAGCACCTTTTCGCCGCTGCGGAACAGCCCGGTCCAGTTGCCGGCCGGGGCGGTGCCGTTGAGCAGGTAGGTGTAGGTGTGGGCATTGATGTCGGAGATGTCGGTGGGGGTCATCCGCATCCTTCCCCACATGCCGCGGTCGGCCGTGGCCGCGCTCCAGCCATCGCGGCGCACGTCGCGCAGGAAATCGGGCAGCGTGCGCTTGTAGTAGTTGTCGTGCTCGGCGAGCTTCTTCATGCGCCGGAACAGCGCGCCGGGGTCCATGTCGGTCCAGTCCGACAGCAGGATCACGTGCTCGCGGTCGAACCGGTAAGGGGCCGGCTGCAGCGGGTCGATGATAAGCGCGCCGTACAGGCCGGCCTGTTCCTGGAACATGGAATGGCTGTGGTACCAGTAGGTGCCGGACTGCTTGAGATTGAACCGGTACTGGTAGGCCTCGCCCGGGGCGATGCCGTTGAAGCTCAGGCCGGGCACGCCGTCCATGTTGGCCGGCAGCAGGATGCCGTGCCAGTGGATTGAGGTGGGGTGGCCCTGCAGGGCGTTGGCCACGCGCACGTTGACGGTGTCGCCTTCGCGCCAGCGCAGGATCGGTGCGGGCAGGCTGCCGTTGACGGTGATCGCCGGGCGGGTGCGGCCGGTGAAGTTGGCCAGTGATTCGCCGATGCTCAGCTGGAACTGCTGGCCGCTGAGCACCTGCGGGGCGGTAGCCACGCGGGGGCCGGCGTTGGCCACGGCGCGCGCGGGCATGGCGCCTGCCAGGCCGGCAACCACGCCGCCGGCGGCCAGGCCCTGCACGAACAGGCGTCGCGACGGTACGGGCGGGGCGCCCGCGCCGGGGGAAGAGGGGTGTGACATTGCAACTCCGAATCGGATCCGAGGGGCACGCGCAGGTGCCGGCAGGACGCGCGTGCGTCAGCACGGCATCGCGTTACGCAGGCGTTCGTGGCGAACGCGGGCTCAGGCGATGGGAGGGCGGGTGATGCGGTCCAGCGGCGGGCTGGGCAGGGACGGATGAGCAACGCGCAGCAGCACCGGCGAGGGCGGTGGCGGCACCGGGATCCAGGCGATCTGCACGGTCAGGCTGGGCTGCTGGGCGCAGTTGCGCAGGCAGTCCTTTATCCTGCAGTGCTCGCTGTCGTCCGGTGCCTGGGCCGGTGGTTCGGCCGGGGCACCGTGCATGGCGACATGCTCCTGGCCATGGCAGGGCGGCGCAGGTGCGTCTTCGGCAGCGGCGGGCGTGGCCATCGCCAGCATCATGGGGCCGGCCATGGCCGCGTTCAGCCCGTTGAGCAACAGGCTGAGCATCAATACCACTCGCAGGAGCAGGCCACCGGCGGACATGGGCGCCACCATAACGCCAAAGCGCCCCCCGCGCACCCGTGCCTGAACGGCAGGTTCAACGTTGGACGTGGGTCTGGCTGGGCGCGCGCGCATCAGCCTTCTTCGCGGACGATCTCCACCAGCCGCTCGCCGTAGCGGGACAGCTTGGTGCCACCGATGCCGCCTACGCGGCCCAGCGCGTCGATGCTGGTGGGGCGCTGTTCGGCGATGTTGCGCAGGGTGCTGTCGTGGAAGATCACGAAGGCCGGCACGTTCTGCTCGCGCGCCAGCTCGGCACGCAGGCCGCGCAGGGCGTTGAACAGGGCCAGGTCCTGCGGCAGCACCGACAGGCCGGTGCGCTGGCCGCCGCGCTCGCGTTCGCGGGTCCTGGGGCTTTCGCGGCGCATCATCACCTTGCGCTCGCCCTTGAGTACCTGGCGGCTGCCGTCGGTCAGGCGCAGGCCGCCGTAGGCGTCGCTGTCCACTTCCAGCAGGCCGGCGGCCACCAGCTGGCGGAACACGCTGCGCCAGGTGCGGGCATCAAGATCCTTGCCGATGCCGTAGGTGCTCAGTTCGGTATGGCCGAACTGGCGGATCTTGTCGTTCTCGCCGCCGCGCAGGATGTCGATCAGGTGGCCCACGCCGAACCGCTGGCCACTGCGGTACACGCAGCTCAGCGCCTTCTGCGCGGCAACGCTGGCATCCCAGGCATCGGGTGGCTGCAGGCAGTTGTCGCAGTTGCCGCACGGCTGCGGATAGGTTTCGCCGAACCCGGCCAGCAGCACCTGGCGGCGGCACTGCATGGATTCGCAGTAGCCCAGCAGGTGGTCGAGCTTGGAGCGTTCCAGCGCCTTGCGCTCTTCGCCCGCCTCGGACTGCTCGATCATCTGCTTGAGCAGTACCACGTCGCCCAGGCCATAGCAGAGCCAGGCTTCGGCCGGTTCGCCATCGCGGCCGGCGCGGCCGGTTTCCTGGTAGTAGCCTTCCATCGACTTGGGCAGGTCGGTATGCGCCACGAAGCGCACGTCGGGCTTGTCGATGCCCATGCCGAAGGCGATGGTGGCGCACATCACGATGCCGTCTTCGCGCAGGAAGCGGCGTTGGTTGGCTGCGCGCACCTCGGCCGGCAGGCCGGCGTGGTAAGGCAGCGCGTTCATGCCCTCCTTGCACAGGAACTCTGCGGTTTCCTCGACCTTGCGCCGCGACATGCAGTAGACGATGCCCGCTTCATCGCGGTGGCCGCGCAGGAAATCCAGCAGCTGGCGCTTGGCGTTGTCCTTCTGCACCACGGTGTAGCGGATGTTGGGCCGGTCGAAGGAGCTGACGAAGTGCCGGGCATTGGTCAGGTCCAGCCGCTCGGCGATCTCGCGCTGGGTCGGCGGGTCGGCGGTGGCGGTCAGCGCGATGCGCGGCACGTCCGGCCAGCGCTCGTGCAGAACGGTGAGCTGGCGGTATTCAGGCCGGAAATCGTGGCCCCACTGCGAGACGCAATGGGCTTCGTCGATGGCGAACAGGGCAATGCGACTGCGCGCCAGCAGGGACAGGAAACGGCCGGTGAGCAGCCGCTCGGGCGCGACGTACAGCAGTTCCAGCTCGCCGGCGGCCAGTTCGCGCTCGACCCGGGCGGCGGTTTCGCCATCCAGGGTCGAATTCAGGTATTCGGCGCGCACGCCCAGCTGGCGCAGGGCTTCCACCTGGTCCTGCATCAGCGCGATCAGTGGCGAGATGACGATGCCGGTGCCCTCGCGCAGCAGGGAAGGCACCTGGTAGCACAGCGACTTGCCGCCGCCGGTGGGCATCAGCACAAGCGCGTCATTACCGGCCGCGACATGCTCGACGATCGCCTGCTGCGGACCGCGGAAATCGTCGTAACCAAAGATGCGGTGCAGCAGTTCGTGCGCGGGGCGGGAAGACATCGCGCTAGTTTACCGGTTCCGGGGAGCGTTCCCCGTCCGGAATTCCCCCGATGGAGCATCGGGGGAACGGGGCCGGCGTTACTGGAGGAGCGAGCGGAGCATCCAGGCGTACTTCTCGTGGGTCTGCAGGCGCTGGGTCATCAGGTCTTCGGTCGGGGCGTCGTCGGCGTCGTCGGCCACGTCCAGCACCTTGCGGGCGGTCCGGCACACGGCCTCGTTGGCGGCGACCAACTGGCGTACCATTTCACGCCAGTCGGCGCTGTCGGTCAGGCCCGGTTCCTCGGCGATCGAGGTCAGGGCGGCGAACTCGCGGTAGGAGCCCGGCGCGTTGAAGCCCAGGGCGCGGATGCGTTCAGCCACGTCGTCCAGGGCCGCCCACTGTTCGGTGTACTGGGTCTCGAACATCAGGTGCAGCGAGTTGAACATCGAGCCCGTCACGTTCCAATGGAAGTTGTGGGTCTTCAGGTAGAGCGTGAACGCGTCTGCCTGGAAGGCCGACAGGCCCTCGGCAATCTTCTTGCGATCCGCTTCCTTGATCCCGATATCAATGTTCGGGGCCGAGGGCGCCGCTGCTGCCAGCTTCAGTTTGGCGCCCTGGGGCTTGGCGGCCTTGGGTTTGGCCGGGGTCTTGGTCTTCGCCATGGGGGAAATCCTCGTGTTGGATGGGATGGCCTTCACAATAAGTCAGACTAACCTTCAGTTGTACTCATAAGTTCTAAACGATCCGATTGATGACCGCTATCAAACAACCCGATGCTTCGTCCCTGTCTTCGCAGCAGGCCGCCATTGACGGGGCCATGAGCCGTGATCGCGGTCGTCTACTCGGCATGCTCTCGCGCTGGCGGGCCAAACCGGCCGATGCCGGCGTGGCGGCGGCATTCCAGCAGGCCCTGCACGCGTCGGTGCAGCGGCGCCAGGCGCGGGCGCTCAACCAGCCGTCGATCAGTCTGGACGACAGCCTGCCGATCGCGCGTGAAGCCGAGCGCATCACGGCGCTGATCCGCGAACACCAGGTCGTGGTCATCGCGGGTGAAACCGGGTCGGGCAAGACCACCCAGCTGCCCAAGCTGTGCCTGGCCGCCGGGCGCGGCGTGGCCGGCATGATCGGCTGCACCCAGCCGCGACGGATTGCCGCACGTGCGGTGGCCACCCGCGTGGCGCAGGAGCTGCACTCCGAGCTGGGCACTACGGTCGGCTACCAGGTGCGCTTCACCGACCGGGTCGGCGACGATACCCGCATCAAGTTCATGACCGACGGCATCCTGCTGGCCGAAATCAGCAGCGACCGCTGGCTGTCGCAGTACGACACGATCATCGTCGACGAGGCGCACGAACGCAGCCTCAACATCGATTTCCTGCTCGGCTACCTCAAGCAGCTGCTGCGCAAGCGCCCGGACCTCAAGCTGATCGTCACCTCGGCGACGATTGATACCTCCCGCTTCGCCCAGCACTTCGACGATGCGCCGGTGATCAGCGTGGAAGGCCGCACGTTCCCGGTGGAAGTACGCTACCGCCCGCTGGAAGGCGAGGGCGGTGGCGATGAGGACGGCGGCCGCGATGGCGAACGCACCGTCAACGATGCGGTGGTGGCGGCGGTGGATGAGATCACCCGGCTCGACCCGCGCGGTGACATCCTGCTGTTCTTCCCGGGTGAACGCGAAATCCGCGACGCGCACCAGGCGCTGGAACGGCGTAAATACCGCGAAACCGAAGTGCTGCCGCTGTACGCGCGGCTGTCGGTGAAGGACCAGGACGCGGTGTTCAATCCGGGCAGCAAGCGCCGCATCGTGCTGGCCACCAACGTGGCCGAGACCTCGCTCACGGTGCCGCGCATCCGCTACGTGATCGATCCGGGCCTGGCCCGGGTCAAGCGCTACAGCCCGCGCCAGAAGCTGGACCGGCTGCATATCGAGGCGGTTTCGCAGGCCAGCGCCAACCAGCGCAAAGGCCGTTGCGGTCGCGTCTCCGCAGGCATCTGCTACCGGCTTTACTCCGAAGCGGATTTCCAGTCGCGCGCCGAGTTCACCGATCCGGAAATCCGCCGCTCCAGCCTGTCCGGAGTGATCCTGCGCATGCTCCAGCTGGGGCTGGGCCGGATCGAGGATTTCCCGTTCCTGGAAGCCCCCGACGAGCGCGCCATTGCCGATGGCTGGCAGCAGCTCGGCGAGTTGGGCGCGATCGACAACGACCGCCGGCTCACCCCGATCGGCCGCCAGATGGCGCGCCTGCCGGTGGATGTGAAGCTGGCCCGCATGCTGGTCGCCGCGCACGCGCAGGGCTGCCTGCGCCCGATGCTGGTCATTGCGTCGTTCCTGGGCATCCAGGATCCGCGCGAACGCCCACCCGAAGCGCGTGCCGCGGCTGACAACGCACACGCGCTGTTTGCCGATGGGCGCTCTGAATTCGTCGGCGTGCTGCGCCTGTGGGAAGGCTATCGCCAGGCCCACGAAGATCTTACCCAATCCAAGCTGCGCGGTTGGTGCGATCGCCATTTCCTCGGCTTCCTGCGCATGCGCGAATGGCGCGAGCTGCACCGCCAGCTGCGCGTGCTTTGCGAAGAGCTGGGCTGGAGCGAGGAGCCGGTGGACAATGCGATGGCGCCGTTGCTGGCCGGTTCGTCGGCCCCTGCGCCCGTTCGCGATGATGCCGAGAGGGCCAAGGCCACCCGTGGCCAGCAGCATCGTGCCGCCCGCCTGGCCCGCGAGGGCAAGGTCGAACCGCCAGCTGCCACGGTTGTGCCCGCCGCCCCCGCAGCGGCCGTAGAGGCCCGCAATGCCTTCAGCGAGCGCGTGCGTGCCGCGGCCTACCAGACCCTGCACCGTGCACTGATCGCCGGCCTGCCGACCCAGATCGGCCATCGCAGCGACAAGGGCGATTTTCTGGCCCCGCGCCAGCGCCGCTTCCTGCCCTTCCCCGGCTCGGTGATGGCCAAGCGGCCGCCGCCATGGCTGCTGGCCGCCACCCTGCTGGATACGCAGAAGGTATGGGGCCTGACCAATGCGGCGATCGAACCGGACTGGGTGATCGCCGAACTGCCGCACCTGCTGCTGCGCAAGCACTTCGATCCGCACTGGTCGCGTGCGCAGGGCCAAGTTCTGGCCTCGGAGCAGATCAGCCTGTTCGGGCTGGTGCTGGCACCGAAGAAGCCGGTGCACTACGGCCGCATCGCCCCGGGCGAGGCGCACGACATCTTCGTGCGCCAGGCGCTGGTCACCGGCGAGATCAACACCCGCGCCAGTGTCATCGCCGACAACCTCAAGGTGCTGGAGCAGGCGCGCGAAGAAGAAGCCAAGCTGCGCCGCGCCGGCATCGTTGCCGATGAAGGCTGGCAGGCGCGCTGGTACCTGGACCGGATTCCGGCCGAGATCCATTCGGCCACCGGTCTGGATACCTGGTGGAAGGCGCTGGCCCCGGAGAAGAAGCGCGCGCTGGCGTGGACGCTGGCCGACCTGCTGCCGGGCGAGGGCAGCGATGCCGAGCGCTACCCGACCTACCTGCCGCTGGGCGATGCGCGGCTGGCGCTGCACTACCGCTTCGAACCGGGAAGCGACGAAGACGGCGTCAGCCTGGATGTGCCGTTGCACCTGCTCAACGCGTTGGATCCGGCACGTCTGTCGTGGCTGGCGCCGGGATTCGTGGCCGACAAGGCCTCCGCGCTGATCCGCAGCCTGCCCAAGGCCATGCGCCGCAACTACGTGCCGGCGCCGGACTTCGGGCGCGCCTTCGCCGAGGCGTTCCCCGCGCCGAGCGCCGACGACCTGCGTGGCGAACTGGCCCGGTTCCTGTCGCGCGCGACAGGCGCGCAGGTGGCGGCCATCGATTTCGATGAAAGCGCGCTCGACCCGCACCTGCGCATGAACCTGCGCCTGCACGATGCGCAGGGCAGGTTGCTGGCCGCCTCGCGCGACCTGGAGGCGCTGCGCGCCCGCTTCGGCGCGCAGGCCGGCGATGCATTCGCCGCACGCGCTGGCCGTGCGTTGGCAGCCGAAGGACTGCGTGATTTCCCGGTGGCGCCGATTCCGCTGCAGGTACCCGGTGAAGCCGGCGTGCCGGCGTATCCGGCGCTGGTGGATGCCGGTGAATCCGCCTCACTGCGCATTTTCGCCGACCGCAACGAAGCTTTGGAGCAGCATCCGCGTGGCGTACGCCGGCTGATGGATATCGCGCTGGCCGACAAGGCCAAACAGGCCCGCAAGCAGCTGCCGGTGCCGCCCAAGACCGGCCTACTGTATGCCTCGATCGAATCGCAGGAACGCCTGCGCGGTGACCTGGTGGATGCGGCGATGAATGCCGTGCTGGCCGACGGCCTGGGCGAGATCCGCGACCCGGCGGCCTTTGCCAAGCGGCGCGATGCCGCCGGCCGCGACCTGTTCGGCGAGGCGATGGCGCGGCTGAAGCTGGCCGAGAACATCCTGGCGCACGTGGCCGAGCTCAAGCCGCTGCTGGAAGCACCGCTGATGGGCTGGGCGCGCGGCAACCTGGATGACCTGGAACAGCAGCTGGCGGCGCTGGTCCATCCCGGGTTCCTGCGTGAGACGCCTGCTGAAGCACTGGCGCAGTATCCGCGGTACCTGCGCGCGATGATCCTGCGCAGCGAACGGGCCAAGCGCGATCCGCCGCGTGACCAGGCGCGGATGCTGGAACTGCGTCCGTTCCTGGATGCCCTGGAAGACGCGCAGGCGCGCGGCCTGCGCGACCGCATGCAGTGGCAGGCGCTGCGCTGGGACCTGGAAGAATTGCGGGTGTCGCTGTTCGCGCAGGAACTGGGGGCCAGGACCGGCATCTCGGCCAAGAAGCTGGCCCAACGCGTGGCGGCGCTGCGCCAGGCGTGAACGGGCATGTCCCGCGCGGCAACCGCGCGGGACATGCGGGTCACTTGATTCGCTGGACCTTGGCGCGGGTGTTGGTGCCCTTGACCTGCAGGTACCAGGCGCCCATCACGCCCGGCGCAATCGACACTTCAGGATCGGTGCGGCGCACACCCGAGAGCGTGGTGTCGTCGGTCTGCTCCCATTCCTGGTTGTTGGCCAGCACGTAACGGCGCCCCTTGCCGAAGCCACGGAACTCGCCCTGCAGCGTGCTCACGATCGGCTCCTTGCTGCCGAAGTCGAAGAAGCCGCGGTTCTTCACGATCACTTCCTGGCGGCCTTCCTCGCGTGCTTCTTCGCGCACCTGTTCGCGCACCTGCTCACGCACGTCAGCGCTGACCGCGGCCACCTTGCCCTGCAGCCAGCCGTTGAGGGCGGCCAGTTCGGCGGGGCTCAACTTGTCCAGGCCAGCTGCCTTGAATTCGGCCGGGGACATCTGCTGCTGCAGGTCGCCTTCGACCACGCGCTGGGCGAGGGCGGGCCCGGCCATGGCCAGCAGGACGGCCGCAGCGGCCAACACTCTAAGACGGGAAAAACGCATGGCAGCTCTCCAGGAATGCACGATGGAACCGGTTCTGATTGTCCGGCAACGATACCAGCGCTAGTGTAGGGCTCTCTATCTTGTCTGCATGATGCTGTGAACCGCGCTTCTGTCCCCGGCCTGGATGGCTTGTTGAACCGACCCTCGGCGGCTTCGCTGTCCCCCGCAGTGCGCGAGGCGCTGCTGCAGCGCTGGCAGGCCAACGATGCCGACCACGCCCAGTCTGCCCCCTGGCCGGTGCTGGCCGATACCCTGGATGCGCTGGCCCTGCTGTCGGCCGACGACAGCGCCCTGCTGGCGGCCCTGTTGTTCGACCTGCCGTGGCTGCGTGCCGGGCTGGACGCACTTCCGCTGGGCAGCCACAAAACGGCCGTGTTCGGCCTGCTCGAGGGCCTGGACGCGGCCGACCAGGTCTGGGCGCTGCACGCCGGGCGCGATGCCGGGCGCAACAGCGAAGGCCTGCGCCGCCTGCTGCTGTCGATCATCCAGGACCTGCGGGTGGTGCCGATCCTGCTGGCCCGGCAGCTGGCGCGGATGCGCGCGGCCGATCGCCTGCCCGAGGAAGAGCGCCGCGCGCTGGCCCAACTGACCCGCGATATCCATGCGCCGCTGGCCAATCGGCTCGGCATCTGGCAGCTGAAGTGGGAACTGGAAGATCTGGCGTTCCGGCACCTGGAGCCGGAGACTTACCGCCGCATTGCACGTGAAGTGGACGAAACACGGCTGGCGCGCGAACGCTATGTCGAGTCGGTCAAGAAGGTGCTGTCGCGCGAGCTGCTGGCGCAGGGCATCGAGGCCGAGGTCAGCGGGCGCCCGAAGCACATCTACAGCATCTGGCGGAAGATGCAGAAAAAGCGGCTCGCCTACGAGCAGCTCTACGACATCCGCGCGGTGCGGGTGATGGTCAAGGACGTGGCGGCCTGCTACGCCGCGCTGGGCGTGGTGCACTCGCTGTGGGCACCGGTGCCGAGCGAGTTCGATGACTACATCGCCCGGCCCAAGGCCAATGACTATCGCTCCCTGCACACCGCCGTGGTGGGGCCGGAAGGGCGCACCATCGAAGTACAGATCCGCAGCCACGACATGCACGCCCAGGCCGAGCTCGGCGTGGCCGCACACTGGCGCTACAAGGAAGGCAGCAAGGGCGCGGAAAAGGCGTTCGACCGCAAGATCACCTGGATGCGCCAGCTGCTGGAGCAGTCGCAGGAAGGTCATGGCGGGGAGCTGGCGGGTGCGCTGGACGCCGAGCTGACCGAGGACCGGGTCTATGCGCTGAGTCCGAAGGACGAGGTGATGGACCTGCCGCAGGGCGCCACGCCGCTGGATTTCGCGTACCACGTGCACACCATGGTCGGCCACCGCTGCCGTGGTGCGAAGGTCAATGGGCGCATCGTGCCGCTCACCTACCGCCTGCGCAGTGGAGACCGGGTCGAAATCCTCACCGGCAAGGAAGCCGACCCGCGCCGGGACTGGCTGCTGGCCTCCAACGGTTACCTCGCAAGCAACCGCTCGCGCGAGAAGGTGCGCGGCTGGTTCCACAAGCTGGACCGGGCGCGCAACGTGCAGGCCGGGCGCGACCTGCTCGACCGCGAACTGAAGCGGCTCGGGCTGGCGCAGGCGGACCTGGCCGTGGCGGCGAAGAAGTTCCATGCCGACAGCGTCGATGACCTGTACATCCAGGTGGCGCTGGGCGACACCGGCCCGCACCAGGTCAGCCGGGCACTGCTCGAAGCCGAACGTGCCGCCACGCAGCCGGCGGTGCCCGCGTTGCCACGGCCCACCGCGCGCCGCGACAGCCTGGGCAAGTCCAAGTTCACCGTACAGGGCGTGGGCAACCTCCTGGTGCAGCTGGCGCGCTGCTGCCAGCCGGTGGCCGGCGAGCCCATCGTCGGTTACCTGACCCGTACCCGCGGGGTCACCGTGCACCGCACCGACTGTGCCGCATTGGCGCGGCTGTCCGCCGCCAGCCCGCAGCGCATCCTGCCGGTCGAATGGGGCCAGGCAGGCGGAGGCTACGAGGTTGACGTGGTGGTCGACGCGGTGGATCGCCGCTGGCTGCTCAAGGACATCACCAACCTGATCGCGCAGGAGGATGCGTACGTGCTGGACATCCACAGCGACAACGTCCGCAACAGCGGCCGTGCGCACCTGCGCCTGCGCCTGAAAGTGAGCGATTACGGCCAGCTTTCGACACTGTTGGGGAAGCTGGATGCCTTGCCCGGCGTCAGCGACGCGCGGCGTCTGGGCTGACCTCACGTGACTCACGCTACGCTCACGGAATGAGCCGCCATCCCGACCATGAGGACGCCGCGCATGCCGCCCTGCGCCGCGTGCGCCGCGAAGGCCGCTGGTGGTGGGTGCAGGCCTGGCAGTCGCGGCGCATCTGGCGCTGGGCGCTGCTGGTGGCGGTGGTGGTGTTCGTACTGCTGGTCGCGTTCGGGCGCCCCTTGGCCAACTGGTTCTGGAATGAGCCGCAGGTGGAGCAGCTGCTGGACAGGGGCGACCGTGCGCTGGCCGCGGGCCGCCTGAGCGCAGCCGATGGCAGCGGCGCGCGTGAGTGGTACCAGGCGGCGCTGGCGCTGGACAGCGATCGTCCGCAGGCCCGCGCCGGCCTGGCGCGTACGGGCCAGGCCGCGCTGGCGCAGGCCGCTGCCGCCCTCGATGCCGGCGATGCGGCAACCGCGCAACGCGCGCTGGCCCTGGCCCGCGAACTGCAGGTGCCGCAGCGCGATGCCGATGCCGTGGCGCGCCGGCTGCGCGACCACCAGCAGGAGGGGGCCGGTATCGGCGTGCTGTTGGGCCGGGCAGAAGCGGCGTTGCAGGCGCAACGCCTGGATGGCACCGATGACAGCGCCTTGCCGTTGTTCCAGACGGTACTGGCGCGCGCGCCCAACCACCTGCGCGCACTGGAAGGGCGCGAGGATGCGCTTTCAGACCTGCTGCAGCAGGCACGCGACGCGGCAGCGCGGGGCGATGTGGCCGCAGCGGCGGAACGGGTGCGCAGAGCACGCGGTTTCGACCCCGGTCATGTCGATCTTCCAGCCACCGAAGCGGCGCTGAACGCTGCGCTTGAAGCCCGCTTGGACGAAGGACAGCGGTTTCTGCGCAGGCAGCGCTGGCAGGCGGCAGGCGAGGCGTTCCAGAGTGTGCTGGCGACGCGGCAGGACGATACCGCAGCGCAGCAGGGACAGCAGCGGGCGATCGAGGCGCTGCTGGCCTCGGCCGCCCGCTTGGCGGCGGACTTCCGCTTTGATCTGGCAGGGCAGGCGCTGGCGTCGGCAAAGGCGTTGGGAGCCAATGGACGCCAACTGGACACCGTCCGCCAGGCCATCACCCAAGCCCGCCAGGCCGAACGCGCCCTGACCTCGCCCCCTGCGCCGAATGCCCAAGGCAAACAGGAGGTGGTTGCGTTGCTGCGGCGCTTTGATGAAGCCCAGGCCCGCGGCGATTTCCTCTCGCCTCCTGGGCGAAGCGCTTACGATGCATTGCGCGAAGCGCAGGCCATGGCACCGCGGGACCCGCGCGTGCGCACTGCCGCGCAACGCCTGATCCCTGCTACGCGCGCCTGTTTCGAAGACCATCTGCGCGGCAACCGGGTGCAGGCCGCCAGCGCCTGCCTGGAAGCGTGGCAGACCCTGTCGCCCGGCGATGCGGCGCTGACCCCGGCACGCCAGCGGCTGGCACAGCGCTGGCTGGCGATCGGCAGTGAACGGCTGGGACGAGGGGATGTCGAATTCGCCACCCTGGCGCTGCAGATGGCGTCACGCTGGGGCGCAGCCTCAAGCGCCGCCGAGTTCCAGTCACTGCAGTCGAGGCTGCGGGACATCGGCGTCCAGCGCTGAGAGCCGCCAGCGGGCTCGGCTATAGTATTGGTCCTTCATTCCTGGGGCCGGCATGACCGTCCTTGTCTCCGGGGCGACCAGTCAGATCGGCCGCTTCCTGATTGCCCGCCTTGCACTGACCGGCGTACCGGTGGTGGCCATCAGCCGACGGCCGCAACCGCCGCAGGCGGGGGTGCAATGGCGGACCGGTGACCTGAAGACGGTGCTGGCCGCGGACCTGAACGAGCGCTGGCGTGCCATCGTCAGTTTCAGTCCGATGGACGCCTGGGCGGACTGGCTGGCAGCGCAGGCGGTGGCGCCCGCATCGCGGATCATCGCCACCAGTTCAATGAGCGTGGTGACCAAGCAGGGCTCGGCGCAGAGCGACGAGCAGCAGGTGGTGGCCCGACTACAGTACGGCGAGGACGAACTGGCCCGGCAGGCGGCACGACTGGGCATGGCGTACACCCTGTTCCGGCCGACCTTGATCTACGGCGCGGGAGTGGACCGCAGCCTGTCGCCGATCGTCGCGCGTGCGCGCCGCCTGCGCCTGTTCCCGATCCCCATGGCCAACGGCATGCGCCAGCCCGTGCATGCCGACGATATCGCCCAGGCCGTGCTGGCGGCGCTGGAAAGCGACGCGGTCGACGGCAAGGTGCTGGAGATCGGCGGTGGCGAGCGGCTGGACTATATGCAGATGTTCCGCCGGGTGCATGCCAGCCTGGGCGGCGGCGTGCTGCCCCTGTATCTTCCATTGTCGGCGTTGCGCCTGCTTGCCGCCTTGCTGCCGCGGGCACGCGGCCCGGTATCCCGGCTGCAGCAGGACCTGATCGCCGACAACACTGCGCTGGTGTCGTTGCTGGGGGTCCGCCCAAGGGCGTTCCAACCGGACGCCAGTACGTGGACGCCGATGACGCCCGGGCAGGCCCGGGCCCGGCTCGGCGGGGGCGCACGCTGATGTCGATCGTGCCCCCCCGCATCGGCGTGGCGTTGTGCACCTACAACGGCGCGCGTTACCTGCAGGCGCAGCTGGACAGCGTGCTGGCCCAGAGCATGCCGGTCGATGAAGTGGTGATCGGCGATGATGGCTCTTCCGATGCAACGCTGAGCATCGTGGCGTCATTCGCCACGCGCGCACGGTCCATGGGAATCGAGGTCACCGTTGTCCAGCATCAGCGCAACCTCGGCTACGTGCTGAATTTTTCCGACGCCATGCGGCGCTGTCGGGCAGACATCATCTTCCTCTGCGACCAGGACGACGTATGGCACCTCGACCGCGTGGAGGCGGCGGTGCGCCGGTTCCACGCAGACCCGACGCTGCTGCTCCTGCACAGTGACGCCCGGCTGGTGGATGGCCATGGCGACGCGCTGGGCGGCACCCTGCTGGAGGTGCTCCGCGTCCATCCGGCCGAGATCGACCTGGAGCGCTCCGGCCAGGCCCTGGATGCGATTCTGCTGCGCAACTTCGTCACCGGTGCCACCTGTGCGCTGCGCCGTTCGCTGCTGGCGCAAGGGCTGCCCATCGCCGCGCGCTGGAGCCACGATGAGTGGTTGGCGGTGATTGCATCACTGCAGGGTGGTCTGGACCTGCTGCCGCGGCCGACCATCGATTATCGCCAGCACGGCAGCAATCAGATCGGAGCGTCCCGGCGTTCGTTCCTGCAACGGCTGCGCGGGCTGGTTCTGCTGGATGCGGTGGCACGGCGGCGCACGGCCGAACGCCTGCAGGCCCTGCAGAGCATGTTGGACGAGCGCGATGTGAACATCGCGCCGCCGCGCGTGCAGGGCCTGGCGGCGATCGCCTGGCGCATGGCATGGTCGCGCGTGCAGCTTTACCGCAGGCCTGATGTCGGCTGGGCCTGGATCGGTCACGACGCGCCCCGTCTGCTGGCCCGCCTGGCAAACGTCTGCCTGGCCGGCGGCGGCTGGCAGGGTGTAGCCGCCGCCTGCACCGGAGCATGGGCGGGATGGCGGATGCGCGGCCTGACCTGATTGAACTGGGGTGAAACGAGGACGCGGCGGTCAGCTGCGGCTGCGGTGCCTGCGTTAGACTCGGCAGATTCAACTCTGCCCGATTCCCGTGCCCCCACGCTACGATTCCGACGACAACGACGCGTTCGAGGACGACACCGACAGCCGCTGGCCGCAGTGGCGTCGTCGCCTGATCACCTGGGGCATGGCCGCCGTTGCGCTTGCGCTGGGTTTCCTCATTCCCTACACGGTGTACCTGAACACCCAGGTGACCCAGCGCTTCGGCGAACTGCGCTGGCAGATTCCCACCCGCGTCTATGCACGGCCGCTGGCATTGGCGCCGGGCGTGGCCATGGATGCGCAGACGCTCAAGACCGAGCTGGCGGCATCGGCCTACCGTGATGACGGCACCGGCAGGTCGCCGGCCACCTTCAGCCAGGACGGCGGCCGCTTCGTGGTGTCCAGCCGCGGCTACAACGACGTCGACGGCAAGGTCGCGCCGCGCCGGATCGAGCTGAGTCTGTCCGGTGGCCAGATCGCCTCGCTGCGCGACGCAGACAGCCGCAAGGCGCTCAAGGCTGCGCGGCTGGACCCGGCGCGTATCGCCACCCTGTACGGCCAGAAGCAGGAAGAACGCCGCCTGGTCCGGCTCGAAGACACCCCCGAGCTGCTGGTCACCGGCCTGCAGGCGGTGGAGGACAAGGATTTCAACCGGCACCATGGCATCGACCTGAGCGGCATCGCGCGCGCGGTCTGGGTGACCGTGCGCTCCGGGGGCCAGAGCCGCCAGGGCGCCTCCACGCTGACCCAGCAGCTGGCCCGCAGCGGCCTGCTCGGGATCGGCAAGGAACAGACCGTCACCCGCAAGTTCAACGAGGTGCTGTACGCGCTGATCATGGAGGCGCGCTACGACAAGCGCACCATCCTGGAGGCCTACCTCAACCAGGTGTACCTGGGCCAGCGCGGCAGCCAGGCGATCCACGGCATGTCCTCCGGTGCCGAATTCTGGTTCGGTCGTGACCTGTCCTCGCTCAACACCGAACACATCGCGCTGCTGATCGGGCTGGTCAAGGGGCCGTCCTACTACGACCCGCGCCGCAACCCCGAGCGCGCGCTGGACCGGCGCAACTTCGTGCTCGGCAAGCTGCACGAAAACGGCCTGATCGACGACGCCGAGCTGCAGCGTGCGCTGAAGGCGCCGCTGGGCGTGCCGAAGAACCCCGGCCTGATCGCCGCCAACCGGTTCCCGGCCTATGTCGACCTGGTGCGCCGCCAGCTGGGCCATGACTACCCCGAAGCCGTGCTGCAGGGCGCTGGCCTGAGCGTGATGACCGGCATGGCGCCCTCGGCCCAGGCCTATGCCGAAGGTGCGGTGACCAAAACGCTGAAGTCGCTGGAAAACAAGCGCCGCCCCGAACTGCAGGCCGGCCTGGTGCTGACCGACGTGCACAACGGCGACGTGCTGGCCGTGGTCGGCAGCCGCGATGTGTCCGAGCCGGGCTTCAACCGCGCCATCGAAGCGCAGCGGCAGGTCGGCTCACTGCTCAAGCCGTTCGTGTACCTGCTGGCGCTGGCCCAGCCGGACAAGTATTCGCTGGCCACCTTCGTCGATGATTCGCCGGTGACCGTGCAGCTCAGCCGCGGCAAGCGCTGGACCCCGGGCAATGCGGACAACCGCAGCCACGGCACCGTGCGCCTGGTCGATGCGCTGGCCAATTCCTACAACCAGGCCACCGTGCGGGTGGGCATGCAGGTGGGGCCGGAGCGGGTCACCCAGCTGATCCACGTGCTGGCCGGGTTGAAGGCCGAGAGCAATCCGTCGGTGATCCTGGGCGCGACCGACCAGAGCCCCTATGCGATGGCGCAGCTTTACCAGTTCCTGGCGTCCGGTGGCGAGATCCAGCCGCTGCACGCCGTGCGCGGCGTGCTCGATCCGCAGGGCAAGCTGCTCAAGCGCTATGACAAGACCCCGGCGCCGGCCCAGGAAGGCGACTCCATCGCCGCCAACCTGATCAGCATCGGCCTGCAGCAGGTGGTGTCCAGCGGCACCGCCGCGCGCCTCAACGCCGATGGCCTGTCGCGCCTGCAGGCGGCCGGCAAGACCGGTACCTCCAACGATGGTCGTGACAGCTGGTATGCCGGCTACACCGGCGACCACCTGGCGGTGGTCTGGATGGGCAACGACCAGAACGAGCAGACCGGCCTGTTCGGCGCCACCGGCGCCATGCGGGTCTGGTCGGGCATCTTCAGCCGCCTGCCGAGCGCGCCGTTGAAGGTCAGCAACAAGGGGCTGGACTGGCAGCCGGTGGAAGCCGGCGGCACCGCCGCCACCGACGAGTCCTGCCCGGGCGCGCGCCGCTTCCCGTTCGTGGTCGGCTACGCGCCGGCCTACACTGCCTGCGTGGCCCCCACCGCATTGCCGGAAGGCGAAGGCGGCGAGGGTGGCGAAGGCGGTGGCTGGCGCAGCTGGTTCGGCCTGGACAAGAAGCCCGAACCGGCCGCCGAGCCGGCGCAGGCCGCTCCCGCGGCCACTCCCCCCGCTCGATGAAGCGCAACGCAAGGCAGCTCCGCATGACGACTTCCCGCACCGTGATCCGTACCGCTTCCGTGCTCGCGCTCGGCCTGGCGTTGGCCGCCTGCGTGTCCACCGCGCCGCCGGTGAAGCCGCCGGTCGACACCACCACGCCGGCACAGCGCATGGCGGCCGTGGATGCCAGCGCCGGCAAGGACGACAAGGAGCTGGATGTGCAGCCGCTGCGCGATGCCGGCATCGAGGACCTGCGCGTGGTGGCCAAGGCAAAGCGCCAGGCCAACGACCTGGCCGGTGCGGCAGAAGCGCTGGACCAGGCGCTGCTGATCAACGAAGGTGATCCGTCGATCGTGCAGGAACGCGCGGAGATCGCGCTGCTGCAGGGCGACTGGGCCCGCGCCGAAACGCTGGCCCGCAAGGCGGTGGAGCTGGGCTCGAAGACCGGCCCGCTGTGCCGCCGCCACTGGGCGACCATCGAACAGGCGCGCCTGGCGCGCGGCGAGAAGGAAAACGCGGCATCGGCGCACGCCCAGCTGGAAGGCTGCACGGTGCCGGGCATCAAGCGCTATTGAAACGGTGCCGGCCAGCGGCCGGCACTACAATGGCAGCATGTCCCGCCTTGCCCACGCCAGCAGTGAAGCCCTCAGCGAGGGCGGCACGCTCGCCAGCCAACTTGATGCCTTCGTCGCCCGTCCGGCGCAGCTGCGCCTGACCACGGCCATCGCCGAAGCCTTCGACCAGCGCGAGGTGCTGCTGGCCGAGGCCGGCACCGGCACCGGCAAGACCTTTGCCTACCTGGTGCCGGCGCTGCTGTCGGGCCTGAAGACCATCATTTCCACCGGTACCCGCGCGCTGCAGGACCAGCTGTATCACCGCGACCTGCCGCGCGTGCGTGCCGCGCTCGGGGTGGGGCACAGCAGCGCGCTGCTCAAGGGGCGGTCCAATTACCTGTGCCGGTACCGGCTGCAGCAGGCGCGCGGTGAGCCGCGCTTCACCTCGCCGCAGGAAGTGGCGCAGTTCCAGCGCATCCTGGCCTGGTCGGGGCGGACGAAATTCGGCGACATGGCCGAACTGGAAGCGCTACCTGACGATTCGCCGCTGTACCCGATGGTCACCTCCACGGTGGACAACTGCCTGGGTACGGAGTGCCCGTTCTGGGATGACTGCTTCGTAGTGCAGGCGCGCCAGCGTGCACAGGCGGCCGACGTGGTGGTGGTCAACCACCACCTGCTGCTGGCCGACCTGGCGCTCAAACAGGAGGGCTTCGGCGAAATCCTGCCGGGCGCGCAGGCGTTCGTGATCGACGAAGCGCATCAGTTGCCGGAGCTGGCCGCCAATTTCTTCGGCGAAGGATTCGGCATGCGGCCGTGGCAGGAGCTGGCGCGCGACTGCCTGGCCGAGAGCCGCAGCGTGGCCGGTGCGCAGGCCGCGCTGCACGCGCATGCCGACGCGCTGGAGCAGACCCTGCGCGAGCTGCGCACGGCGATGGACGGCCTGCCCGCGCGCGGTACCCAGTGGCGCGCCCTGGCGGTGCCGCAGGTGCGCGATGGCTTCGATGCCGCGATGAGTGCGCTGGTCGGGCTGCGCGATGTACTGGATGGCGTGCGCGCGTCGTCGCCCGGCCTGGATGCCTGCCACGCGCGGGCGATGGAGGCGGTGTCGCGGTTGTCCCGTTGGTTGGGCGATGACGCGCCGCTGCTGGACTTCGATACCGAGCCGGAGCAGGTTCCAGCACCGGCCGAGGTGCTCTGGTATGAGCTCACCCCGCGTGGCTTCCGCTGCCAGCGCACGCCGATGGATGTGTCCGGGCCGCTGCGCGAGCACCGCCAGCGTTCGATGGCGGCGTGGATATTCACCTCGGCCACGCTGACGGTGGACGGCAGGTTCGAGCACATCGCCCAGCGGCTGGGCCTGGACGACCCGATCACGTTGCTGCAGCCCAGTCCGTTCGACTGGGCCCGGCAGGCGCTGTGCTATCTGCCGACCGACCTGCCGGATCCGGCCGCGCGTGGCTTTGGTACCGCGCTGATCCGCGCGCTGACCCCGGTGCTGGAGGCATCGGGCGGGCGCGCATTCCTGTTGTTTGCCTCGCATCGCGCATTGCGCGAAGCCGCCGAAGCGCTGCGCGACGCGCCGTGGCCGTTGTTCGTGCAGGGTGAGGCGCCGCGCGCCACGCTGCTGCAGCGCTTCCGCGAATCGGGCAACGGCGTGCTGCTGGGCTCGGCCAGCTTCCGCGAGGGCGTGGACGTGGTGGGCGATGCGTTGAGCGTGGTGGTGATCGACAAGCTGCCGTTCGCCGCCCCTGATGACCCGGTGTTCGAGGCACGGCTGGATGCAATCCGACGCGATGGCGGCAATCCGTTCCGCGACGAGCAGCTGCCGCAGGCGGTGATCGCGCTCAAGCAGGGCGTGGGGCGGCTGATCCGCAGCGAGACCGACCGGGGCGTGCTGGTGCTGTGCGACCCGCGCCTGGTCAGCCGCAGCTACGGCCGCACCTTCCTGGATTCGCTGCCGCCGTTCCGGCGCACCCGTTCGCTGGGCGATGTGCAGACCTTCTTTGCGCCACAATGGCCTGCCACTGCTGCCGACACCGGGACTGCCAGTCCCGCCGCGGTTGCCGATGCCTTTCCTACTTCCCTGTTCTGATCCCCATGAAACTGCTCGCCTTTGAAACCGCCACCGAAGCCTGCTCCGTTGCCCTGTACGTGGATGGGCAGGTGCGTGAGCGCTTCGAGATCGCCCCGCGCCGCCATGCCGAACTGAGCCTGCCTTGGGCCGAGGAACTGCTGGCCGAGGCCGGGCTGGCGCGCTCGCAGCTGGACGCGATTGCCCTGGGGCGGGGGCCCGGCGCGTTCACCGGCGTGCGGCTGGCGATTGCCATCGCACAAGGCATCGCGCTGGCGCTGGATCGCCCGTTGATCCCGGTCTCCACCCTGCAGGTGCTGGCGCTGCGCGCGCCGGCTGAAGCCACCCACGTGCTGAGCAGCATCGATGCGCGCATGGGCGAGGTCTATGCGGCGCGCCACGTGTGCGTGGATGGCCAGTGGCAGCTACAGGGCGAGGAAGTGGTGTGTGCGCCGGAGGCCGTGGAACTGCCCGATGGCAGCCGCTGGTTCGGCGTCGGCACCGGCTTCGGCGCGGCCGAGGGCGTGCTGGCCACGCGGCTTGCCGATCAGCTGGACGGTGTCGACGCGCAGGCATTGCCGCGTGCCTCCGACCTGCTGGCGCTGGCGGTACCGATGTTCGAGCGCGGCGAGGCGATGGCCCCGGAGCTGGTTGAACCGGCTTACCTGCGCAACAACGTCGCCCTGACCCTGGTCGAACAGCAGGCCGCGCGGGCGGCAAAGCAGCGCTGATCAATCAGAGCGCCCGGAGCCGGCGTTACCGGTCGTCGCGCAGCTCGCCGCCGGGCAGGAACACCCAGGTCCGGGTGACCTGCAGGATATCCACGCCGTCATCGGTCTTGGGCAGCGGCGGGAACGGCTGGGCCAGGCGGATTACCCGCAGCGCGGTTTCATCCAGCAGCGGCGTGCCGCTGCTGCGCAGGATCCGGCTGCTTTCCACGCTGCCATCGCGGCGCACGCCCACGGTGATCACCACCTGGCCGCCCAGCCGGCGCTGGCGCGCCTCATCGGGGTAGTTGAGGTTGCCCACGCGTTCGGCGCGGTCCACCCACGCGCGCAGGTAATTGGCGTAGGCGTATTCGCGGGTGCTGGCCGACACGAACTTGCGGTTCGGGCGCTTGGCGTACTGCGCCGAACGCAGGTGCACCTCGGCGGCCAGCCGGGCCATTTCGGCATCGCGCTGTTCGCGCGCGGTCATCGCCGCGTCCGGCTGCGGATTCTCCGGCAGTGGCTGTGGCTGCGCCTCGGCGATCGGGTCGGGGCTGTTGCGGCTGGCCACCACCCGCGCCTGCGGCGGTGGCGGGCGCGCGGCATCCTGGCGCTGCTGCGGCACCGGCGACAGCCCCGCCTGCGGCTGCGGCACGATCCCGGTCTGGTTGTCACGCGGGCGCTGCGCCTTGTCGTGGTCGCCGCCGCCCTGCTGGTTGGCCTGGGCCAGGAAGTCGGCCTGCCTGGGGGTCAGCGGGGTCTGGGTCTGGCTGAAGATCACGTCCAGGGTCGGCACCAGCGCGGCGTTGTCGCTGACCGCGAAGCCCACCCCCAGGATCAGCAGCGCATGCACCAGCGCCGACAGCGCCAGGGTCGCGCCCAGGCGCTGCGATTCGCGGGCCTGCAGGGGCACCATCGGGGCGACCGCCGTACTCATTGCGCCAGGCTGGCCTCGATCGCGTCGAACAGGGTGCCGGCGATGTTCAGCCCGAACTGCGCATCCAGTTCGCGCACACAGGTGGGGCTGGTGACGTTGACCTCGGTGAGGTAATCACCGATCACGTCCAACCCCACGAAGCGCATGCCACGGCGCTTCATTTCCGGCCCAACCTGGGCGGCGATCCAGCGGTCGCGCTCGCTCAGCGGGCGGCCTTCGCCGCGACCACCGGCGGCCAGGTTGCCGCGGAACTCGTCGCCCTGCGGAATCCGCGCCAGGCAATAGTCCACCGGCTCTCCGTCGACCAGCAGGATGCGCTTGTCGCCGGCGGTGATGTCGGGGATGAATTTCTGCGCCAGGGTCAGCCTGCGCTCGCCATCGGTCAGCGTTTCCAGGATCACGTTGAGGTTGGGATCACCGGTGCCGCTGCGGAAGATCGAGCGCCCGCCCATGCCGTCCAGCGGCTTGAGCACGGCCTGGCCATGTTCCAGCACGAACGCCTTCAGGTCGGCGTGGCGGCGGCTGACCAGGGTCGGTGGGCAGCACTGCGGGAAGAGCAGGGCGGCCAGCTTCTCGTTGTAGTCGCGCAGGCCCTGCGGGTCGTTCACCACCATCGCGCCCGCTTGCTGGGCCACGCCCAGCACCTGGGTGTCGTAGATGAATTCGGCATCCACCGGCGGATCCTTACGCATCAGCACCACCTGGCCGGGGCCGAAGGTGGTCTGGCTGAATTCGCCCAGCGTGAACCAGTCATGCTTGTCGTCGCGCACCTGCAGCGGCGCGGTACGGGCCATCGCCACCCCGTCGCGCAGCGCCAGCCCGCCGGGGCTGACGTAGTGCAGGGCATGGCCACGGCGCTGGGCTTCCAGCAGCATGGCGAAGGTGGTGTCCTTGGCGATCTTGATATGGGCGATGGCATCCATCACCACGATGACGTTCAACGGCATGGTCGCAACCTGGCGGGCAGGCGCTGATGGTAGCGGCAATGCGCCCGTATTGCCTGCCCGGAGCGGCGGAACGCAGCGTCCGGCGGTCTTCACGCTTTGCGCAGTTCCGGGCCGGGCCGGTTCGCGGGGGGCGCTCCCGGCTTGGCTTGGGAAGCACACCCTTGATGACGGCCGCGTGGTGGGATATAGATACGCTTTCGCAGCGGCGCCGGACCAAAGCAGAAGCGTCGCGCGCTCGGGGAAAGGTAATGACTGAAAACATGGCTGCGGGTGGGGAACTCGCAGGGCTCAGGGTAATGGTCATCGATGATTCGAAGACCATCCGCAGAACGGCCGAAACGCTGCTCAAGCGTGAAGGCTGCGAAGTAGTGACCGCGACCGATGGTTTCGAGGCGTTGGCGAAGATCGCCGACACACAGCCGCAGATCATCTTCGTGGACATCATGATGCCCCGTCTCGACGGGTATCAGACCTGCGCGCTGATCAAGAACAACCAGCTGTTCAAGGCCACGCCAGTGATCATGCTGTCGTCCAAGGACGGTCTGTTCGACAAGGCGCGCGGTCGCATCGTGGGCTCGGAGCAGTACCTGACCAAGCCTTTCACGCGTGAAGAACTGCTGGGTGCCATCCGCACATACGTAAACGCCTGACCAGGGGGGAAAGGCACAATGGCTCGAATCGTTCTGATCGAGGACTCACCGACCGACCGGGCGGTGTTCATCCAATGGTTGACCAAGGCCGGGCACGAAGTGCTCGAGGCCGGCAACGCCGAGGACGGGATCAAGCTCGTCCAGGAACACCAGCCGCAGCTCGTGCTGATGGACGTGGTGCTGCCGGGCATGAGCGGCTTCCAGGCGACCCGCGCGCTGAACCGCGATGAGAAGACCAAGGCCATCCCGGTGATCATCGTGAGTACCAAGGCGATGGAAACCGACAAGGCCTGGGGGCTGCGCCAGGGCGCGGCTGCCTATGTGGTCAAGCCACCGCGCGAAGAAGACCTGATCGCGCAGATCAATGAACTGCTGGTGTCCTGATGCGTTCTCCCTTCGACATCCTTGAAGCCTACGAACGGCGCAGCCTGGCCCATGCGGTGCAGCTGCCCGAGCGGCAGTTCGCCCAGGACCTGTGGCGCGGCGTCGGCTACCGGGTCGGCAAGCGCCACCTGGTCTCGGACTTCCGCGAGGTGGTCGAAATCGTGCCGATGCCGCCGATCACCCCGGTGCCTGGCGCGCAGCCGTGGCTGCTGGGCGTGGGCAACCTGCGTGGCAACCTGTTCCCGGTGGTCGACCTGAAGTACTTCATGGAAGGCGAGCGCACCGTGCAGCAGGAAGGCCAGCGGGTGCTGATCATGCGGCAGGCCGGCGGCGACGTTGCCCTGACCATCGATGAACTGTTCGGCCAGCGCAGCTTCCAGCTGGACCAGGACATCGAGAGCGGCGACCTGGCCAGCGGTCGTTACGCCCATTTCATCGACCGCGCGTTCCATGGCGACGGCCACGACTGGGGCGTGTTCTCGCTCTCGCTGTTGTCGCGTACCCCCGAATTCAGGCAGGCCGCGGCGTGAACGCTGCTGCCTGCCTCACTGCATTGAAGATCGAGGTTGAACGATGAGTACTTCTTCGGAAACCGCCAAGGCCGGCAAGCTGGGCACGGTAGGAACCAATTTCTGGCTGGGCCTGCTGGCCCTGTCGATGATCGTGTTCGGCGTCAACACCGGCGTGGCCACCTGGCAGGGCAGTCGCCTGGCCGGTGCCAGTACCGGCGCGGCCGATCTCCAGGTGCTGTCCCAGCAGCTGGCCAACCAGGGCCGTGAAGCGGTCTCGGGCAACGCCCAGGCGTTCACCGCCTTCAAGGACACCAAGGCCCGCATCGAAAGTACCGTGAGCAGCCTGCAGGGCCGCTACGGCAGCGAAGCCAACGTGTCCGGTCCGCTCAACCAGCTGACCCAGACCTGGGAGCCGCTCGGCAAGAGCGCCGCCCAGCTGGTGGCCAGCGAACCGGCGGTGCTGGCCCTGGCCGGCAACGCCAACAACTTCGTCAACGGCGTGCCTGCCCTGCAGGCCCAGCTGAACGAAGTGGTGCGCGCCATGTCGGCCAGCGGCGCCCCGGCGTCGCAGGTCTACAACGCCCTGCAGCAGGTCGTGGTGGTGGGCTCGATGGCCCGCCGGGTGACCGAAATGCGCGCCGGTGGCGGCAACGCCGCCGCCGCGGGCGACGCGCTGGCCCGCGACTCGGTGGTGTTCACCCAGGTGCTGGACGCGCTGCGCAACGGCAACGAAGAACTGGGCATCGCCCCGGTCCGCAATGCCGCCGCGCTGGCCGCGCTGGAGCAGTCGCAGAAGCAGTGGGACACCATGAAGCAGGACGCCGACGCGATCCTGGCCAGCTCGCGCCAGCTGTTCTCGGCGCAGTCCTCGGCCGCGGCGCTGACCGGCGGTTCGACCAAGATGCTCGATGACAGCAAGAAGCTGTTCGAGGCGTTCTCCTCGTTCGGTTCGGTGCGTGATACCCGCCTGTTCCCGAACTTCTGGCTGGGCGTGATCTCCGGCGCACTGTCGCTGATCGCCATCATCGGCTTCGTCAGCAGCACCGTGCGCAGCCGTTCGCGCGAACAGGAACTGCGTTACCAGACCCAGGTGGAATTCAACAGCCGCAACCAGCAGGCCATCATGCGGCTGCTGGACGAAATCAGCTCGCTGGGTGAGGGCGACCTGACCGTAAAGGCCTCGGTGACCGAGGACATGACCGGCGCCATCGCAGACGCAATCAACTACGCCGTGGACGAACTGCGCCACCTGGTGACGACCATCAACGACACGTCGGCCAAGGTCGCCGTGTCCACCCAGGAAACCCAGGCCACGGCCATGCAGCTGGCCGAAGCGGCGGGCCACCAGGCCAACCAGATCACCTCGGCATCGGACCGCATCGGCGAGATCGCGTCGAGCATTGAACAGGTGTCGCGCAACTCGGCCGAGTCGGCCGACGTGGCACAGCGCTCGGTGGTCATCGCCGCCGAAGGCGCCGGCGTGGTGCGTGAAACGATCCAGGGCATGGACCAGATCCGCGACCAGATCCAGGAAACCTCCAAGCGCATCAAGCGCCTGGGCGAGTCCTCGCAGGAAATCGGCTCGATCGTGGAACTGATCAACGACATTTCCGAGCAGACCAACATCCTGGCGTTGAACGCCGCGGTGCAGGCGGCCTCGGCCGGTGAAGCCGGCCGTGGTTTCGCCGTGGTGGCCGACGAAGTGCAGCGCCTGGCAGAACGCACCTCCGGTGCGACCCGCCGAATCGAGAACCTGGTCCAGGCCATTCAGGCCGATACCAACGAAGCGGTCAGCTCGATGGAGCAGACCACCGCCGAAGTGGTGTCCGGTGCACGCCTGGCCGAGGATGCCGGTACTGCACTGACCGAAATCGAACGCGTGTCCAACGCGCTCAACAACCTCATCAAGAACATCTCGATCGCCGCCCAGCAGCAGTCGTCGGCCGCGTCGGACATCACCCGCACCATGGGCGTGATCCGTCAGATTACCGGCCAGACCTCGCAGGGCGCGGGACAGACCGCCGAGTCGATCGGTCATTTGGCACAGCTGGCGGCCGACCTGCGCCGCTCGGTTGCCGACTTCAAGCTGCCGGCGTGAGCCGCGGGCAGGGCGGAGAGGGAAGGAATCAGCAGATGATGCATCGCGATAAAGCACAGCACGACATGCGCGCCCACCTGCCGGGAGACCTGGCATGAGCACGCTGCGCGATGCCATGAGCCACGCCGCCCTGGGCTGGGTGAAGCCGGAGCTGGACGAGACCCTGCGCCAGGTGCGCAACGAGCTCGAGTACTACGCCGAAGACCCTGCCGATGGCAGCCGCATGCGTTTCTGCGCCGGCTACCTGCACCAGGTGCAGGGCACCCTGCGCATGGTCGAGCTGTATGCCCCGGCGATGGTGGCCGAGGAGATGGAACAGCTGGCCAATGCCATCGGCGCCGGGGAAGTCCCCGACCGCGACGAAGCCTGCGCCACCCTGATGCGCGGCAGCGTGCTGCTGCCCGATTACCTGGAGCGCCTGCAGAACGGTCACCGCGACATCCCGATCGTGCTGCTGCCGCTGCTGAATGACATCCGCCTGGCGCGCGCCGCGCCGGTGATCAATGAAAGCGTGCTGTTCGCGTTCGCGCCGGACAGTGCCAGCGCCACCGAGGCCGAACTGGACCACGCACGTGGCAGCCTGAGCGGCCGCAACCGCGAGCTGCTCGACACCGTGGGCAATGCGGTCAAGGAAGAGCTGCTGCGCATCAAGGACGCACTGGACCTGCACCTGCGTACGGGCGGCGAGCCGGCCCAGCTGCAGACCCAGGTCAACGAACTGGGCGCGGTCGCCGACACCCTGGGCATGATGGGCCTGGGCGTGGCCCGCGGCGTGGTCGTGCAGCAGCGCGATGCGCTGCGTGGCGTGGTCGACGGCCAGCAGCAGATCGATGAAACCCTGCTGCTGGATATCGCCGGTGCGCTGCTGTACGTGGATGCCTCGCTGGACGACCAGGTCGCCCACCTCGGCGCCGGCGGCAGTGGTGAAGACGATCCGAGCGCGGCCGAAGGCCGGCGTACCGTTGAAGTGCTTGCCCACGAGGCGATCGCCAACTTCTCGGCCGCGCGCGAGCATTTCGTCGCGTTCATTGAAACCAACTGGAACCACGAGCAGCTGCACGAAGTGCCACGCCTGCTGGGCGAGGTCGCCGGCGCGCTGCGCATGCTCGACCTGTCCACGCCGGCCGATTACCTGCAGGGCGTGCGCCAGTACATCGCGGTCGAGCTGATCGGCCGCCAGCGCGTACCCAGCGGCCGCCAGCTGGACACCCTGGCCGACGCCATGGCCAGCCTGGAGTATTACCTCGAAGCCCTGCGCGAACGTCGCCAGGGTCGCGACGACATTCTCGACATCACCCGCACCAGCCTGGAAACGCTGCGCTACTGGCCGCTGCCGGACGAAAATGCCGCCCCGGTCGATGCCAGCGCCGAAGCGCTGCCGGTGGCCCCGGAACACGTGGAGCTGACCGGATGGGATGCCCCCGTGGTGGCCCCGGTGGAAACGGCGGTCACGCCGGCCGCCCCGGCACCGGGCGACGTTCCTTCGCCGCCGCTGCCGGACTTCACCTTCGAGCCGCTGCCTGAGCTCGCTGCCGCCGCGCCCGTCGCGCCGGCCAGCAAGCCCGCGCCGACGCTGGTGTTCGAAGCGTCGACGGCCCCGGTCGCTGCGGACGCGCCGCAGTGGACGCTGCACAGCGAACCGGTGCGTACCGATGACGCTCCCACCTTTGCCCACTTCGATCCGGTGCTGGCGGAAGATGCCAGTGTCGGCACGTCGTGGCAGGCCGCGCCGGCAACCGACATCGCACCGATCACCCTGGATGGCGTGGACGCGACGCCGTCCGACACCGCAGCACCGGTCGCCACCGGGTTCGACCCGGTCGCCGCCGAACACGATGCGCTGGAACTGAGCGACGAGCCGATCGAATTCACCTTCGACGAGCCGCTGCACAATGCGGGCGACGTACTCTCGCTGCAGATCGACGACGCGCCGGCCACCGACAGCAGCGAGCTGGATGTGCAGGCTCTGCCGGCGTTCCTGCAGGAGCAGGCCGAACCGGTTGAAGACGAGCCGGTTGAAGCGGTCGCCGTACCAGCCGAAGACCTGATCGAGGCCCGCCAGGACGAGGCTCGCGAAGACGAAGCTGCCGTCGAAGCAACGGGCGTGGGCTCCGTCGCTGGCGTGCAGGAAGCCGTGATCAGCAAGATCGAGCTGGACGACGAATCCGCGCGCTTCCTTGCCGAGCTGGATGCCGCCGCCGCGCAGTTCTCCACTGCGCCGGCTGTCGAGGCCCCTGCCGTGGTCGACGCGCCGGTTGCCGCTGACGAGCCGGGCACCATCGACGCCGGCTTCGAGGACGATGGCGAGAACATCGACCAGGACATCCGCGACGTCTTCATCGAAGAGTTCGACGAGGAACTGGTCAACCTGGGCAACCTGCTGCCGGTGTGGCGCATGGCCCCGGACAACATGGACCGCCTGCGTCCGATCCGCCGCGTGTTCCACACCCTGAAGGGCAGTGGCCGCCTGGTTGGCGCGCGCACCCTGGGCGAGTTCAGCTGGAAGATCGAAGGCATGCTCAACCGCGTGCTGGACGGCAGCCGCCCGGCATCGCCGGCGGTGGTGGCAATGGTCACCCAGGCCTATGAAGTGCTGCCGCAGCTCAACGCTGCGCTGCGCGATGGCAGCCGCGTGAGCGCGGACCTGCAGGCCATGCAGGGCATCGCCGACCGCGTTGCCGCGGGCGAGGAAACCTTCCATGTGCCGCTGCAGCGGCCGACTCCGGCCGCCGCGCCGGTGGAGCCGACCGACGTGGCCGTGGCCGACGTCGCGCAGGAAGCCGCCGACGTCGAGGCCGTCGAGGCGGTCGAGGAAACCGGCGGAACCCCGGCCAACATCGACGAGGTGCTGCGCGAAATCCTGGAGGCCGAAGTCGAGGCCCACCACGCCACGCTGCAGGCCTGGCTGGAAGAAGCACAGGCGGCGCCGCAACCGGTCACCGATACCCTGCTGCGCGCGGTGCACACCATGAATGGTGCGTTCGCGATGACCGACGTGCCGGAAATCACCGCAGTCACCGGTAACGCCGAGAGCTTCATCAAGCGCTCGCTGGCGGCCGATGCGGTGCCGGGCACCGAAGGCGTCGAGGCATTGGCCGCTGCCGCCGTTGCGATCCGTACCACGATGGTGGCGCTGCAGGCCGAGGCCCCGCGCATTCCGTCGCAGGCTGCGCTGGCCGAACGCCTGCAGGCGCTGGCCGAAACGCTGCCCGAAGCACGTTGGCCGGCACTGGTTGCCGACGATGGCATGGACCTGGACGGTGATGACGCCGACGAACGGGATGCCGTTGCCGATGCCGACAACGACGCGGAGGCCGATGCATCCCAGGCCGCGCACGATGTCACCGCGCATGAGCTGGCCGCGTTCTCCGCACAGTTCGATGAGCGCAATGGCTACGCCGTTGCCGACGACAGCACCGACACCGGGCTGCAGCAGGCCATCGTCGAGGCCGACGCGCTGACGCTGGTCGACGCCGGCGAAACGGCCGACGATGCCCTGGTGGTCGATGAGCTGACGGGCAGCGACGATCTTTCGGCCTACTTCAACGCCGAACTGGTGACCCCGTTCGATGCGCCGTCCAGCGTGCCGGTCGATACCACGCCGGAAACCGTGGACGCCCCCATCGTCGAGCACGGCCTGGAAACGGTGGAGCTGACGGGTGCGGACGATCTGTCGCGCTTCTACGAGCACACCCTGCCGGACACGGTGGAGGTTGCGGACGCAGCTGCCGCGGAGCCGTCGCAGCCGCTCGACATCGTCGCCGAAGAGATCGTGGCCGAAGAGATCCAGGCCGAAGAGATCCAGGCCATCGAACTGGAGGCCGTGGAAGTCGAGGCGCTGCAGGACGCGATCGAATCGGAGACCGACGCACCGGTCACCGCTGATGACAGCGCCGGGTACAGCCTGGATGCCATCGAAGAAAACGAAGACGCTGCGGTGCTGGAAGACGTCATCCCGTCGACCCCCGCGTTCGGCGAATCGGTTGAACTGCAGCAGGCGCTGGACGATGGCCTGACCATCGTCGACGGTCCCGATGCGGAAGCAACTGTCGAAGACGCACCGGTGCTGGGCCTGGATGCGCGCCACGAAGCACTGGACGAGCGCAATGCGTTCGCCGAGGCCGAAGCAGGCCTGTCCGATGCCGAAGCATCGTCGCCGTCGGCACCGCTGTTCGAACTGGAAGACGCCCCGCTGTCCGCCGCCGTTGCGGCGGACGAAGCGGCCGCCGAAGAAGAGGAACTCGACGACGCCGGTTCGCTGGACTTCAGCGTGCTGGACCGCGAGCTGGTCGACATCTTCGTCGAGGAAGGCAAGGACCTGCTCGACCATTGCGATGGCCTGATCAGCGAACTGCGCGCCGCGCCCCAGGATCGCGAAGCGATCGCCGGGCTGCAGCGTGATCTGCACACCCTCAAGGGTGGCGCACGCATGGCCGGCATCAACGCCATCGGCGACCTGGGCCACGGTATCGAATCGCTGCTGGAGGCGGTCGCCGCCAACCGTACCGATATCGACCGCAGCGACGTCCACCTGCTGGAGCGTGGCTTCGACCGCCTGCACCAGATGCTGACCCGCACCGGTCGCCACCGCGACGTGGCCATGCCGGACGACCTGATCGCCGCGTTCGAAGCGCGCACGCTGGGCCGCGTCGAAGCAGAAGACGCGCCCGCCGCGCCTGCTGCCGCGGTCGAGGTCCCGGCGGTGGTCGATACGGCCGTTGCGTCGGCACCGTTGTCCGCACCGGTGCCGCTGGAAGCGTCCACTGACGAAGACACCCTGGCGCGTCCGCAGCAGGAGCAGGTGCGCGTGCGCGCCGACCTGCTGGACCGCCTGGTCAACCACGCCGGTGAAGTGGCGATCTACCGTTCGCGCCTGGAACAGCAGCTGGGTGCCTTCCGCGGTGCCATGGGCGAACTGGACCGCACCAATGCGCGCCTGCGCGACCAGCTGCGCCGCCTGGACCTGGAAACCGAAGCCCAGATCGTGGCCCGTTACCAGCGCGAGCAGGAACAGGTCGACCACAAGTTCGACCCGCTGGAACTGGACCGCTTCTCCACGCTGCAGCAGCTCAGCCGTGCGCTGAACGAATCCGCAGCCGACCTTGGCGGCCTGCAGGGCGTGCTGGACGATCTGTCGCGCCAGTACGACGTCCTGCTGCAGCAGCAGTCGCGGGTCAGCTCGGAACTGCAGGATGGTCTGATGCGCGCGCGCATGGTGCCGTTCGACGGCCTGGTGCCGCGCCTGCGCCGCGTGGTCCGCCAGGCCGGCCAGGACACCGGCAAGCAGGTCCACGTCACCCTGGACGGTACCCACGGCGAACTGGACCGCAACGTGCTCGACCGCATGGTTGCGCCGCTGGAACACATGCTGCGCAACTCCGTGGCCCATGGCCTGGAGACCCCGGAGCAGCGTCGCGCCGCCGGCAAGCCGGAGGAAGGCGAGATCGCCATCCGCCTGCGCCGCGAAGGCTCGGAAATCGTGCTGGAAGTGGCCGATGACGGCGCTGGGCTGAACCGCGAGGCGATCCGTCGCCGCGCCGAACAGCGCGCCCTGGTCGAGGCCGACGCCGTGCTGAGCGATGCCGAACTGGACGCGATGATCTTCTCGCCCGGGTTCAGCACCGCCGACCAGGTCAGCCAGCTGGCAGGCCGCGGCGTGGGCATGGACGTGGTGCACAACGAAGTGCGCCAGCTGGGCGGCTCGGTGGACATCCACTCGGTGCCGGGCAAGGGCGTCACCTTCACCCTGCGCCTGCCGCAGACCCTGGCGGTCACCCAGGCGGTGTTCGTGCAGATCGGCGAGACCACCTTCGCGGTGCCGGTCGCCTCGGTCAGCGGTATCGGCCGGATCTCGCGCGAGCGCTTCGAATCGGCCAACGGCGGTTACCACTACGGCGGCGAAGAATTCGCGCTGCACGACCTGGGCACGCTGGTCGGCCAGGGCCAGGCCCGTGCCGAAGGGCAGGACCAGGTGCCGCTGCTGCTGGTGCGCGCCGGTGAACTGCGTGCGGCCGTGGCGATCGACCAGGTGCTGGGCAACCGCGAAATCGTGGTCAAGCCGGTCGGCCTGCAGATCGCCTCGGTACCGGGCATCTACGGTGCCACCATCACCGGCGATGGCCGCGTGGTGGTGATCCTGGACGTCGCCCCGCTGGTGCGCCGTTACCAGGCCAACCCGCTCAAGCCGATCGCGCCGGCCGCGCAGGCAACCGACCGCCAGGCCCCGTTGGTGATGGTGGTCGACGACTCGCTGACCATGCGCAAGGTCACCGGCCGCATCCTGGAACGCCACAACTTCGAAGTGACCGTCGCCCGCGACGGTATCGAAGCGCTGGAGCGCCTGGAAGAGCGGGTACCCGACCTGATGCTGCTGGACATTGAAATGCCGCGCATGGATGGCTATGAACTGGCCACCGCCATGCGCGCCGATCCACGCTACAAGGGCGTGCCGATCGTGATGATCACCTCGCGCAGCGGCGACAAGCACCGTCAACGCGCCTTTGAAATCGGTGTCCAGCGTTACCTGGGCAAGCCGTACCAGGAGCTGGACCTGATGCGAAACGTGTATGACCTGCTGGGGATCGCCCGTGCCCGTGAATGACCTGAACCCGCTGCCGTCGGTGGCGTTGCTGGCACGGGTCGGCCCGGCGCGTGAGCGCCTGCGCGAAGCGCTGGCCCAGGCCGGTGCGACCGTGGTGCTGGAAGAGGATCCCAACAGCGTGGATCTGGAAACCCTGGGCGGCGCGGACGCCGGCGCGGTGCTGATCGCGCTGGAACCGGCCATCGAGGATGCGCTTGAACGCCTCGACCCGGTGCTGGCCTCGCCGTCGCTGACGGTCATCTTCGACGAAGCCGAACTGGCTGCGCGCCGGGAAGGCTGGGAAGCCCAGCGCTGGGCGCGCCACCTGGTGGCCAAGCTGCACGGGCACCAGGACGTGCTGCCGCCGGGCGCCGAGCAGGAAGGCCTGCTGCAGCCCGAGCCCGGCCTGCCGCAGACACCAGCCGAACTGCATGCCGACGCGCCGCTGGAATTCCATGTGCGCGAAGCCTTCGACGCCGCCGGCGACGTGCCGCCTGACGGCCTGTACCAGGCGCCGGAAGGCTACAGCGAGCCGATCTCGCTGGAGGAAGCACTGGCCGCCATGCAGGCGCCGTTCGCCGCACCGTCGGGCAGCGTGCCGCCGCCGGTCCCGGCCTCGGCCCCGCCTGTCCCGCGCGCGCCGCTGGGCGACCACAGCAGCTGGTCGCTGGTGGATGAAGACAGCGCGGCACCCGTTGCCGCGCCGGTTGCGCCGGTCAGCGCGCCAATCGAACCCAATGCGTTCGACATCGACCGCCTGTCGCTGGTCGAGCTGGAAGCTGACGCCGACCCCAGCGGCGCCGCACCCGGCGCCGTGCTGGTGCTGGCCGGCATCGGTGGCCCCGACGCGCTGCGCCGGCTGCTGGCCGCGCTGCCGGCCGGGCTGGCGGTGCCGATCCTGGTCTACATGCGCCTGGACGGGGGCCGTTACGGCAACCTGGTCAAGCAGATGGCCCGTGTGTCGGCGTTGCCGGTGGTGCTGGCCGAATCCGACCAGCCGGTGCTGGCCGGCAATGCCTACATCCTGCCCGATGACGTGGGCGTGGCCGTGCACAACCGCGGCCTGCATTTCACCGCTGACGCCAAGGGCATCCAGGTGGCCGCGTTGCCGCCGGCGCACAGCGCCGTGGTGATGCTCAGCGGCAGTGACGTGGCGCTGCTGGACGACGTGCTGTCGCTGGCCGTGGCCGGCGGCTGGGTCGCGGGCCAGACCGGTGAAGGCTGTTACGACCCGATCGCCGCCAACGCGGTGGTTGCCGCCGGCATGGCCGCCGGTGATCCGCCGCAGCTGGCCGCCGCCATCGCCGAACGCTGGGGCGTGAGCGAGTAATCGCCACGCCGTATCACTTTCAGGAAGCAGACGCATGAGCTACGCCAGCAACGACGAAATCCGTGGGGTACTGATCCAGGCCGGGAGCGAGCGCGTGCTGCTGCCCAATGCGACGGTGGCCGAAATGATGTCCAAGGTGCCGGTCACCCCGGTGGACAACGCGCCCGCGTGGCTGATCGGCGAAATCCGCTGGCAGGGCTGGGACGTGCCGCTGATGTCGTTCGCGCGCCTGTCCGGCCAGGGCGAGGACGCGGTGGTGAGCAACAACAAGGTAGTGGTGCTCAAAGCGCTGGGTGGCAACCCCAATCGGCCGTACCTTGCGCTGCTGACCCATACCTTCCCGCAGCTGATCGCGGTGCCGCGCGACGGCCTGCTGGCCGACGCCTCCGAAGAAACCCTGCCGAAAGGCGTGCACATGCGCGTGCTGCTGGGCGAACAGAGCGCGTTGCTGCCCGATCTTGACGCGCTGGAAGCGGCCCTGGATGAGGCCCTTCCGGTGAATTGACCGGGGATTCGACACCCCGGAGATGCGGTAGGTCACGACTGTTGGTCGTGACGACGCATCAGCCCAGATCCCCCAACCGCGCCTGCAAGGCCGCGATCGCGGCCAACCCGGCGGTTTCGGTGCGCAGGATCCGCGGCCCCAGCTGCAATCCCTGGAACCCGGCCGCCGCCAGCGCCTGCCGATCGCGCGGCGACCAGCCGCCCTCCGGCCCGATCGCAATCACCACGCCACCGGGCGCGGCCTCCAGCGTGGACAAGCGGTGCTCGCCCAGCGGGTCCAGCGTCAGCTTGAGCGCTTCGGCAGGCATTCCCTTGGCCGCCTCCTGCACGCCCAGCGGCGCCGCTACCTCCGGCACCCGGGCGCGCCCGGACTGCCCACAGGCCGACACCACCACGCTGCGCCAGTGCGCCAGGCGCTTTTCCGCCCGCGCCGCGTCCAGCTTGACTTCGGTGCGCTCGGCATTGACCGGCACGATCGCCTGCACCCCCAGTTCGGTGGCCTTCTGCAGGATCAGGTCCATCTTCTCGCCGCGCGCGATGCCCTGCAGCAGGGTGATCGACAGCGTGGATTCGTTGTCCAGCGCCTGCGCGGCCTCGATCCGCACGCGGGCGTCGCGCTTGCCCGATTCCACCAGCGTGGCGCTGTAGTCGTGGCCATCGCCATTGAACAGTACGCAGCCTTCGCCCTCGCGCAGACGCATCACGCGGACAAGATGATTGGCCACCTCTTCGGGCAGCGACAGGGTCTGGCCGACGGCCAGCGGAGCTTCCACATAAGAACGGGTCACGCGCATGCAACAGCTTCCTCGATCGCGGCCAGGGTGGTCTGGGCCAGCAGGTCCAGGTGTTCGTCCTCCACGCAGTAGGGAGGCATCCAGTACAGCACGTTGCCCAGCGGGCGCAGCACCACGCCGCGCCGCAACGCGGCGTTGTAGGCATGCAGCCCCACCCGCGCCGCAGCGGGGAAGGGCGTGCGCTTGTCGCCGTTGCGGGTCAGCTCGAACGCGACCACCATGCCGGCCTGGCGCACATCGGACACATGGGCGTGGTCGGTGAAGGGCGCGGCCAGGGTGCGCATGACCTCGGCGGTGCTGCGGTTGCGCGCGATCACATCCTCGCTGGCGAAGATGTCCAGCGTGGCCAGCGCGGCGGCGCAGGCCAGCGGGTTGCCCGTGTAGCTGTGCGAATGCAGGAAGGCACGCTCGCGGCTGTCGTCCAGGAACGCGTCGTACAGTGCCTGCGTTGCCAGCACCGCCGCCAGCGGAAGGAAGCCGCCGGTCAGGCCCTTGGACAGGCACAGCAGGTCGGGCATCACCCCGGCCTGTTCGCAGGCGAACAGGGTACCGGTTCGGCCAAAGCCGGTGGCGATCTCATCGGCGATCAGGAACGCGCCATTGGCATCGCACAGTTCGCGCGCCCGCTTCAGATAGACCGGGTCGTGCATCCGCATGCCGCCAGCACACTGCAGGCGCGGCTCCAGGATCACCGCGCAGATCTCGCCCGGGTGCTGGTCGAACAGGTCGGCGAGGCGATCAGCCGCCTCATGGGCGCGCTCAGCGGCGCTCTGCCCCGGTTCGGCCAGGTAGGCGTCCGGCGAGGGCGCGAACAGTGCCTCGGTCAGCAGTGGCGCGTACACGCGACGGTACAGCGGAATATCCCCGACCGACAGCGCGCCCAGGGTTTCACCGTGGTAGCCGTTCTCCAGCGCCACGAAGCGGGTGCGGTGCTCCTCGCCGCGGTTGCGGAAGTAATGGAACGCCATCTTCAATGCGACCTCGACCCCGGCCGAGCCGTTGTCGGCGTAGAACACCTTGGACAACGGCGCGCGCCCGGCCTGGCGCGGTGCGATCGCCAGCAACCGTTCGGCCAGTTCCACCGCCGGTTCGTGGCTGAAGCCGGCCAGCATCACCTGCTCCAGCTGGGTGGCCTGGCGGGCGATGGCCGCGCCGATGCGCGGCTCGGCATGGCCGAACAGGTTGGTCCACCAGCTGCTCACCGCATCCAGGTAGCGGTGGCCGTCGTGATCGACCAGCCACGGGCCTTCACCGCGCGCAATCGGCACCAGCGGCAAGGTGTCCGGGTGCTCACGCATCTGCGTGCACGGGTGCCACAGCACGGCCAGGTCGCGTTGCCGCCACCGGTCGGCCAACGTAAGGGGGGCTGGGTCTGCTAGCATTTCGAGCTCATGGCCACGTTTTCACCTGCCTGCATTCTATCGATCTCAAAGAGCCAGTTCGCATGACCCGTCCGCTGCCCACCATCCACCAGATCACGGACGAGGAAAGCGGCCCGTTCCAGCGGCAGCACCTGGACCTGGAGTTCTCCAACGGCGAACGCCGCCGCTTCGAGCGCCTGGTCAGCCGTGGCCACGGCGCGGTGGTGGTGGTGCCGATGCTGGATGACCAGACCGTGCTGCTGGTGCGTGAATACGCGGCCGGCGTGCACCGCTACGAACTGGGGCTGGTGAAGGGCCGCATCGATGCCGGCGAAACCCCCGAACAGGCCGCCGACCGCGAGCTGAAGGAAGAAGCCGGTTACGGCGCGCGCCGCCTGGACGTGCTGCGCGCCATGACCCTGGCCCCGACCTACATGAGCCACCTGTCGCACCTGGTGGTGGCCCGTGACCTCTACCCCGAACGGCTGGTTGGCGATGAGCCCGAAGAGCTGGAAGTGGTGCCGTGGAAAATCGCCGAGCTCGACCGGCTGATGCTGCGCGAGGACTTTTCAGAAGGGCGTTCGCTGGCGGCGTTGTTCATTGCCCGCCAGTGGCTGGAACGCGGGGAATGATCAAACTCACCACCGATCTGCGCGAAACGGTCATTGCCATTGCCCAGGACGCCGCCGCCGCCATCATGGCGGTGTATGCCACGCCGTTCGACGTGGAGATCAAATCCGACCGCAGCCCGGTCACCGCCGCCGACCTGGCCGCCAACCAGGTGATCCTGCGCGGGCTGGGCCAGCTGACCCCGGACCTGCCGATCCTGTCCGAGGAATCGGCGCAGGTGCCGTGGGAGGTGCGCCGGCATTGGGGCGCCTACTGGCTGGTGGACCCGCTCGATGGCACCCGTGAGTTCGTCAAGCGCAACGACGAATTCAGCGTCAACATCGCCCTGATCTACCAGGGCGCGCCGGCGTTCGGCGTGGTGCTGGCGCCGGTCAGCGGGGTCGCCTGGCACGCCATGCGCGGCGAGCTTGCCTATCGCCGTGACGGCATGCATGACTCGGTGCTGCGCACCCGCACCCCGGCGCTGCCGCCGCTGCAGGTGGCCGCCAGCCGCTCGCACCGCAGCCCGGAAACCCAGGCGCTGCTGGACCGCATGGGCGAGATCGAGGTCGTCGCGCAGGGCTCGTCGCTGAAATTCTGCCGGCTGGCGGAAGGCACGCTCGATGTCTACCCGCGGCTGGGGCCAACCGCCGAATGGGATACCGCCGCCGGCCAGTGCGTGCTGCACGCCGCAGGCGGTGCGGTGCTCTCGGCCGCCACCGGCAAGCCGTTCCGCTATAACCGCCGCGAAACCCTGTTGAACGGCGATTTCATCGCGCTGGGCGACACCCGCCTGCCGTGGCGTACCTGGATTCCCGCCTGACCGGAGCACCGATGTCCGCACCCGCCGAACTGGACCGCCTGCTGGGCATCATGGCGCGCCTGCGCGATCCGCTGCAGGGTTGCCCGTGGGACCTGCAGCAGGATTTCGCCAGCATCGCCCCGTACACCATCGAAGAAGCCTACGAGGTCGCCGACGCGATCGACCGTGGCGACCTGGACGACCTCTGCGACGAACTCGGCGACCTGCTGCTGCAGGTGGTGTTCCATGCACAAATGGCCAGCGAGCAGGGCGCGTTCGGCTTTGCCGATGTCGCCCGCGCGATCAGCGACAAGATGCAGCGCCGCCACCCGCACGTGTTCGCGCAGGTGCAGGTCGATGGGGCTGAAGACGTCAACAGCAACTGGGAATCGATCAAGCGCGCCGAGCGCGCCGCCAAGGGCGACGCCGACACGTCCGCGCTGGCCGGCATCTCGCGCGGGCTGCCCGAGTGGCAGCGGGCGGTGAAGCTGCAGGCGCGCGCGGCGCGGGTGGGCTTCGACTGGCCGGGTCCGGCGCCGGTGCTGGACAAGGTGCGTGAGGAACTGGACGAGGTAGCGGCGGAATTCGCGCGCGGTCCGGTACAGGACAACCAGGCGCGGCTGGAGGAGGAGCTGGGCGACCTGCTGTTCGTATGCGCCAACCTGGCGCGGCACGCCAAGGTCGACGTCGGTGCCGCGCTGCGCCACGCCAACCACAAGTTCGAACGGCGCTTCCGCGCCATGGAAGCGCAGGCGGCGGCCGCGGGCGCATCGATGGCCGGGTTGGACCTGGAGGCGCAGGAGCGCCTGTGGGAACAGGCCAAGGCCGCCGAAGCCAAGCCGTGAAAACCTTGCTGCTGTTCGTGCTGACCGCCGTGGCCGAGATTGTCGGCTGCTACCTGCCGTGGTTGTGGCTGCGCCGCGATGGCAGCGCCTGGCTGCTGTTGCCGGCCGCCGCCAGCCTGGCCCTGTTCGCCTGGCTGCTGACCCTGCACCCGGCTGCCAGCGGGCGTGTCTACGCTGCGTACGGCGGGGTATACATCGGCACCGCGCTGGCGTGGCTGTGGGTGGTGGATGGCATCCGCCCCGGCCGCTGGGACCTGCTGGGCGTGGCGCTGTGCCTGGCCGGCATGGCGGTGATCATGTTCGCACCGCGCGCGGGCTAGGCGGGGCCGGCCGTGGCGCACCGCCGCAGGCGTTGACGGAGCGGTTCTGGGATAATGACGACCTGCATTTTCATCCCCCGGATTGTGGTCATGACCCAGAAGACGCTACTCAACGATACCCACCGCGCGCTCGGCGCCAAGATGGTCGATTTCGGCGGTTGGGACATGCCCATCCACTATGGTTCGCAGCTGGACGAGCACCACCTGGTCCGCGCCGATGCGGGCATGTTCGATGTGAGCCACATGACCGTGGTCGACCTGCGCGGCGCGCAGGTGCGCCCGTTCCTGCGCCGCCTGCTGGCCAACTCGGTGGACAAACTGAAGGTACCGGGCAAGGCACTGTACTCGTGCATGCTCAATGCGCAGGGCGGGGTGATCGACGACCTGATCGTCTATTACCTGGCCGACGACTTCTTCCGCATGGTGGTCAACGCCTCCACCCGTGAGAAGGACCTGGCCTGGATCCGCGAGCAGGCCGCCGCCTTCGATGTGCAGGTGACCGAGCGCGAAGACCTGGCGATCATCGCCGTGCAGGGGCCGACCGCACGCGAGCGCGTCACCGGCCTGGTGGCCGAGGCCGACCGCGCCGCGCTGCAGAAGCTGGGCCGCTTCGCCGCCGTGGACGTCACCGCTGCCAGCGGCGCACCGTTGTTCGTTGCCCGCACCGGTTACACCGGTGAGGATGGCTTCGAAATCCTGGTGGCCCAGGACCAGGTCATCGCCTTCTGGAATGCACTGGCGGCCGCCGGCGTGCGCCCGGCCGGCCTCGGCGCGCGTGACACGCTGCGCCTGGAAGCGGGCATGAACCTGTATGGCCAGGACATGGACGAAGCGATCAGCCCGCTGGAAGCGGCACTGGCCTGGACGGTGGCGCTGGACGAAGGCCGCGACTTCATCGGCCGCGACGTGCTGGAGGCGCAGAAGGCCGCCGGCGACGCGCGCCAGATGATCGGCCTGGTGATGGACGAGAAGGGCGTGCTGCGCCATGGCCAGGCGGTGACCACCGCCGGCGGCACCGGCGAGATCCTGTCGGGTACGTTCTCGCCGACGCTGGGCAAGGGCATCGCCTTCGCCCGCGTGCCGGGTGGCGAGCTCGGCCAGGTGCACGTGGACATCCGCGGCCGGCAGGTGCCGGTGCGCGTGGTGAAGTTCCCGTTCGTGCGCGAAGGCCAGGCACAGCCCGGCGTGCTGGGCGAAAGCTGAGCACCGGTTGTTTTACACTACCCCCGTTTTTTGACCCCCTGAAATTCTTCGGAGCAGTCCCATGAGCGAGATCCCCGGCGACCTCAAATTCCTCAAGTCCCACGAATGGGCGCGCGTTGAAGGCAACGGCCGCGTCACCATCGGCATTTCCGACCACGCCCAAGGCCTGCTTGGCGACCTGGTCTACGTCGAGCTGCCCGAAGTTGGCGCCGAAGCAAAATCGGGCGAGGCGATCGCGGTGGTCGAGTCGGTCAAGGCGGCTTCCGACGTGTACAGCCCGGTCTCTGGCACGGTGGTCGAGGTCAATTCGGCGCTGGCCGACAAGCCGGAAACCATCAACGAAGACGCCTACGGCGACGGCTGGCTCTGCGTGATCGAGCTGTCCAACAAGGAGGAGGTCAACGACTTGCTGGACCCGGACGACTACGCCGAACTGCTCGAGGAAGAGGACAACTGATCCTCGCCTGCCTGGAAAGACGGCCGCCCTGTGCGGCCGTTTTTTTTTGCCTGCGCGCGCCATCGTCCGGTTGCCGACGTCCATTGCGTTATCCGTGCGTGACGGATGGCGACGCCGTCGATGGTCGCATCGACGTGCATCGACCCCCATCGCGCGGGTCATGGATGCGCGCAACCGGCACGAACCTGACGTCCACCACCGCCCAAAAGTTTGCGCAGTTCTGCAAATCCGGACGCAAAAAGCGTTCGCGGATGTGAAAAGTTTTTGCCCCTGTTTTGTTCCCGTGCGGGAAGCCGTTGCGATGCCGTCAGCGCAATCGCCGGTTGCGGGCTGCAGCGCGGGTGCATCTGCAGTGCAGTTTGCGAAAGTGCTTCTTTTAAGTGTTTTTCTTTCTACGCATCGCCGCTCGGATGGATGCGTGCACGCAAACAACGACCGTCGAAGGGGTGTCGCCGAGCGCTTGCGGAGGGTCCAGGCGAGGTGCGCCGGAGGGCATCCATGTGAAATTTTTTCGCGGGGGTTGTTGACAGTGAAAAAAAGCGTGATTAGGTTTCGCCCAGCAGACCTTGCCTGCCAAACGAGTGAGCCGAATCGACATCCAGTCGCGAAGCACAACCAGAACATCCGCCGCGCGTCCCAAGACGGTGGAGTCGGCTTCGCTACCTCCGGTGAAATGCAAGGGCACCCCGCATTCGATACCTGCCTGGCATCCTTTGGCAGGTATCTCCGTATCCGTCACGACGCGCTCGACGCGACGGCGGTCCCCGCACGGCAGTAACGGCGGGTTTGCTTTACCTGGGCGTTTCAACTCCATAGATCACTGACGAGGAGCCAATCCCATGGCAACCAAGAAAGCTGCGAAGAAAAAGCCGGCCGCCAAGAAGGCCGTGAAGAAGGTCGCCAAGAAGGCGGCTGCCAAGAAGGCCGTGAAGAAGGTAGCCAAGAAGGCGGCTGCCAAGAAGACGGTAAAGAAGGCAGCCAAGAAGGCGACTGCCCGCAAGGCAGTGAAGAAGACGGCAAAGAAGGCGGTCCGCAAGGTCGCCAAGAAGGCCGCCGCCAAGAAGACCGCAAAGAAGGCAGTGAAGAAGACTGCCAAGAAGGCCGTCCGCAAGGTAGCCAAGAAAGCGGCTGCCAAGAAGACCGCCAAGAAGGCCGTCCGCAAGGTAGCCAAGAAGGCGGCTGCCAAGAAGACTGCCAAGAAGGCCGTCCGCAAGGTCGCCAAGAAAGCCACCGCCAAGAAGGCCACCGCGCGCAAGCCGGCCGCCAAGAAGGCGTCGGCCAAGAAGGCAGTGAAGAAGGTCGCCAAGCGCAAGCCGGCGGTCCGCAAGAAGAAGGCTGCACCGGTCGCCCTGCCGGCAACCCCGGCACCGCTGATCTGATCCATTCCCGATAGCCGTACCTGAAACCCCTTCCCGGCGCCCAGCGGGAGGGGGTTTTTTTTGCTGCGCAAAAAAAATCCCCCTCCCGCGAGAGATCAACGAACGTTGATCCCGACGGTAGCGCCGACTGTCAGTCGGCCCAGGCGGTATCGGAAGCCGGCCAGCGGCCGGCACTACAAAAAAAAGGGCGACCCGTAGGCCGCCCTGTACCGGATGCGATACACCTCGCTGACGCTTACCGCGGCGACGCCACCGCCCGGTCCGACGACACGCCCTTGCGCTTGGCCGGCGTGCTGTCTTCGGTCATCAGGTTGTCGCTGCCGAAATCGGTGTCCACGTCCAGCCAGCGCTGCGCAGGCAGCCCCATGGCCGCGTCGAGCACGGTCGGCAGCAGGCCGCTGGGCAGGCTGCTTTCGCCGTTCCACATGATGGCGATGCCCAGGTCGCGTTCGGGCACCAGCGCCACCAGGCCGCGATACCCCTGCACGGCACCGGCATGGAAGATCACTTCATGCCCGGCGTAATCGAAGTTGCGCCAGCCCAACGCGTAGCCGGCCGAGTGCAGGCGCTCGCGACGCCAGCCCGAGCGCATCTCGCCCGGGGTGTTGATCAGGGTCGAGTGCAGCGTGGCCAGCAGAGGCGCGGGCAGCACGTCGGGGCGGTGCCCGGTATGGGCCAGCAGCCACTGCGCCATGTCGCTGGCACTGGCGTTGACGCCTGCAGCGGGAGCGAGGCGGTAGTAGGTCGGCTTCGGGCTCAGCGACACCCAGCCGTTGCGGCTGCGCACGTGCGGGCGCGCCCAGCGCGAGCTGGCCTGGATGCCCGCCAGGCCCAGGCTGGCATCGTCCATGCCCAGCGGCTTGAACAGGCGGCGTTCCACCGATTGCTCGTAGAAGCTGCCCGAGGCGGCGTACACCACATCGCCGATCAGGCTGAAGGCCACGTTCTGGTACGCATAGCAGTCGCCCGGCTGGCACTTGAGCGAAGTCGAGGCCAGCTTGTGGGTGAGCGTGTAGTACTCGGCGTTGGCTTCCACGTCGCGGTCGTAGGCGTTGTACGGCAGGCCGACACGGTGGCTGAGCAGATCGGCCACGGTGAGGCGCTCGGTCGCCTCGGGGGTGCTGAGCTGGAAGCCGGGCACGTAGTCGGTGACCTTGCTGTCCCAGCGCAGCGTGCCGTCGTTGACCAGCAGGCCGGCCATGGTGCCGGCGAATGCCTTGGACAGCGATGCAAGACGGAACACGGTGTGCGCATCGACCATCTGCGGGTTGTTGACGTCGGTGACGCCATAGCCGCGCGCGCTGAGCACGCGGCCGCCCTGCACGATGGCCACGGCCATGCCCGGTACGCGCTCGCCATAGGTGAGCTGCTGGGCCATGGATTCAATGTTGGCCACGTTGAACCCGGCGGCCGGCGGCAGCACCTTCGGATTGGTCGTGGTGGCCCGGTACGCCGCAGGCTGGGTGTGCGGAATGGCGGAGGCGGCGCTGTTCTCGATGTTGACGGGGAACGCGGCCGGTGCCGCACTGGGTGTCTGTGCGGTGGACGACATGGCGATGGGCATGAGCATGCCCAGCAACCCGGTTGCCGCCGAACGGATCGGTCGGCGCCTGCTGTTCTCTTTCATCGTTTGGGGCCCGTGCGCAACTGCTGGCACCGATTCTAGCGCTGCTTTTCGTGATTGCACAAACGAAGCGAAGATGAATGCGTATCGCATTGAAAAGGCCCGGTTTTTGCATCGAATGGGAGGGTCGTCGTCGACGCCCTGTTCAGGTGGCTGGGACCGGGGCCCCAAGCCAGCGCGCGGCGCGTTCGGCGATCATCATCGTGGGGGCGTTGGTGTTGCCGCTGACCAGCCTGGGCATGACCGAGGCGTCCACCACGCGCAGGCCCTGCACGCCCCGCACGCGCAGCTGCGGGTCGACCACCGCGTCGGCATGCTGGCCCATCGCGCAGGTACCCACCGGGTGATAGATGGTCTCGGCCTTGGCGCGGATGAAGGCGTCCAGGGCGATATCGTCCAGGTCGTCGCGGGCCGGGAAGATCGGCGCACCGCGCCACCGGTCAAACGCCGGCTGGGCCAGGATCTGCTGCGACATGCGCACGCAGGCCTTCATCATGGCCAGGTCGTGCCCCTCCGGATCACCCAGGTAGTTGGCCTCGATCCGCGGCGCGGAGGCGGGGTCGGCATCGCGCAGCAGGATCCGCCCCCGGCTGCGCGGGTGCAGCGCGCAGGCATGCAGGGTGTAACCGTCGCCCGGCAGGCGGTGGCGCCCATGGTCGTCCAGCATGGCCGGCACGAAGTGGAACTGCACGTCTGCACCGTCGCCCTGCGCCAGCGGCGAGCGGGCGAAGCCGCCGGCCTCGGCGATGTTGCTGGTGCCGGCGCCACGACGTCCGCGCAGGAAGTAGTCGAAGGCGATGCGCGCCTGGTTGCTGCGGTCGTAGCTGACGCCTGGGTGGGTGTGCACCAGCGTGCAGATATCCAGGTGGTCCTGCAGATTGCCGCCCACACCGGGCAGGTCGACCCGGGTACTGATGCCGTGCGCGCGCAGCTGCCGGTCCGGGCCGATGCCGGAGAGCATCAGCAGGTGCGGGGAGTGGATCGCCCCGGCACTGAGGATGACCTCGGCGGCGGCGTGCGCATGACGGTGCGCACCCCGGTGGCGGAAGTACACGCCGTTGGCGGTGTCGCCCTGGAAGCTCAGGGCGCGGGCACGGGCACCAGTGAGCACGGTGAGGTTGCGCCGGCCGCGCGCGGGGCGCAGGTAGGCGGTGGCGCTGGAGCAGCGCACGCCATCGCGCTGGGTAACCTGGTACAGACCCACGCCGAGCTGGTGCGCGCCGTTGAAGTCGTCGTTGCGTGCGTGCCCGGCCTGCACGGCGGCGTCCAGGAAGGCGTCGGAGAGCGGGTTGTGGTGGCGCAGGTCGGACACCGACAGCAGCCCGACATCGCCGTGCCAAGGACCCGCGCCGCGGCTGTTGGCCTCGCCGTGCAGGAACCAGGGCAGCACGTGCGACCAGTCCCAGCCGGTGGCGCCGGCGGCGGCCCAGCCGTCGTAGTCGGCCGCCACGCCACGCACGTAGCACATGGCGTTGATGGCGCTGGAGCCACCCAGCACCTTGCCGCGCGGCCACCACAGCCGCCGGCCATCGAGTGCCGGCTCCGGTTCGGTGTAGAGGTTCCAGTTGATGCGGCGGTTGTTGACCAGCCGTGCCAATCCGGCCGGCATGTGGATGAACGGGTTGCGGTCGCGCGGGCCGGCTTCAAGCAGCAGCACGCGGCAGTGCGGGTCGGCGCTGAGCCGGTTGGCCAGCACGCAGCCGGCCGAGCCGGCGCCGACGATGATGAAGTCGTACATGTCCGTTCCCCAACGGTGATGGCACGAGCATAAGCCAGTCGCCCCCTAGCGATGTTGCGGTGCATCGTTTACCGTGCGCGCTTTGCTGCCCGGAATCGCCACGATGCTGCCGCTGCCACGCCGCCTGTGCGGGACCTGCGCGCCATGAATGCCCCGGACCCGAGCGCGCCTGCGCAGCCCGGCCTGCGCGCAGCGCTGCGCCAGTCGCCCCCGCTGTTCTGGGCCTGCGTGTATTTCTTCTGCCTGCTCAGCGGGTATTACGTGCTGCGCCCGGTGCGCGAGGCGATGGCGGCATCGGCCGACCTGCAGACGGTGTTCCCGCCGGCGCTGATCGCGTGGTTCGATGGCCATGGCATCGCGCTGCAGGACTTCGTGCTGCAGGTACTGTTCACCTGCGTGTTCGTGATCATGGTGGTGCTGCAGCCGCTGTATGGGGCGCTGGTGAGCCGCTACCCGCGCCGGGTGTTCCTGCCGGCGGTGTACGGCTTCTTCATCGTGACACTGCTGGGCTTCTATCTGCTGTTCGACAGCGGGGTGCCGGGGCGGGGGATGCTGTTCTTCTTCTGGACCACGGTGTTCAACCTGTTCGCGGTGGCGGTGTTCTGGAGCTTCATGGCCGATGTGTTCTCGAGCGTGCAGGCGCGGGCGTTCTACGGCTACATCGGGGCGGCCGGCACGATCGGCGCGTTCCTGGGCCCGACGCTGACCTCGACGCTGGTGCAGCGGGTGGGCATCGCGAACCTGATGCTGGTCTCGGCCGGCTTCCTCAGCGTTTGCCTGTTCTGCATCTGGCGGCTGCGCTTGTGGGCGGTGGCCCGCGAGCAGGAGCTGCAGCTGGCCTCGGGCGAGGCGCCGATGGGCGGCGGGGTGCTGGACGGCCTGAAGCTGATCGCGCGCGAGCCGCTCCTGCGCTGGCTGGCAGTGATGGTGGTGTTCGGGGTGGGCATCGGCACGCTGCTGTACAACGAGCAGGCGTCGATCGTGCGCCGGCTGTACACGGACCCGGCGGCGAGCACGGCGTTCTATTCGCGGGTGGACCTGGCGATCAACGCGCTGACGCTGATCCTGCAGCTGGGGCTGACGCGCTGGCTGCTGTCGCGCTTCGGCATCGCGCCGGCGCTGCTGATTCCGGGGTTTGCGATCATCATCGGCTTCTCGGTGCTGGCCGCCTCGCCGCTGCCGATGCTGGTGGCGGTGGTGCAGGTGATGACGCGGGCCAGCGAGTTCTCGCTGGCCAAGCCGGCCCGCGAGACGATCTTCACCCGGGTGGACCGGCAGTGGCGCTACAAGGCGGGCGCGGCCATCGACACGGTGGTGTACCGCGGTGGCGACCTGACCTTCGCATGGGTGCACAAGGGGCTGTCGCTGTTCGGCTCGCATGCGGTGTTCGCCGGCGGGCTGCTGGTGGCGGGCATCATGACGGCGGCGGCGTTCGGGCTGCTGCGCGAAGAAAAGAAGCTGCCGGTCGAGCGGCCGGAGTAAGCTTCCTCCATCTTGTTTGAGGGTTGCCCATGTACTGGACCGCACTGATCCTGACCCTGGTGGTCGCGCTGCTGCACGTGTACTTCCTGGTCCTGGAAATGTTCCTGTGGACGCGCCCGCTGGGCCTGAAGACGTTCCGCAACACGCCGGAGAAGGCGGAGCTCACCCGCGTCTTGGCGGCCAACCAGGGCCTCTACAACGGCTTCCTGGCCGCGGGCCTGTTCTGGGGCCTCTTCGACCACCTGCCGATGCTGGTGAACTTCATGCTGGGCTGCGTGATCGTGGCCGGGTGCTATGGCGCCTACAGCGTCAACAAGCGGATCTTTTTCATCCAGGCCCTGCCTGCGATTCTGGCGGTGATTGCCTGGCAGTTCGTGCCGGCCTGACTCGCCCTGCGGTAGGTGCCGACCGTTGGTCGGTGCGATGTTCGCGGAGAGCCAACAGCCGAGACCTGCGAACGTGCTCGCGCTGGGCCGGCGGGTGTGGGTTTGCGGGACACGCCGCAAGTACGTCCATGTAGGCTCGTTCGCGCCATCCATGGCGCTCTACGGTCCCGCAAACCCACCCCCGCCGACTCTCCACAGTGTGTTGGTGGCCAACGAAGATCAATGGCCGCGCCGAGCATTTTTCATGCGTTACCGGGCGTTGGTGCGTTCCGTGCATTCGTTCGGGAACCGAACCTACCAGCGGCACCGCGTAGGGACACGCCGTGCGTGTCTGGTTTTTCCATCCGCACACGACCCACCATCGGGGGCGGCCGGCGGGTTGCCCCCGGAGGGACTGTCAAAAACATGGATGTTTTTGCCAAGCCCCCATGGATGGGTTTACGGCGTGTCCCGGAGCGGGGCTGCCCGACGGCCGCCCCAGCTCGTATCAATGAAAAGCCGCTCTCCGCGCACAAACTCAGCCGCGCTTGACCGGCGACACCCACATATCGATCCGCGCTTCGAACACCACCGTTCCGGCGGTATCACGCACCTGCACGTTCACCGGCAGCGCATAGCCCGCTTCGGCACTTACAATCGCCTGCGCAGGCGTGGCGACTGCATGCTGCGTACCGGTCGCCTTGGCCAGGTACTTCACCTCCATGCCCTTGGGGATCCAGCGCATGCCCTTGGGCAGCGAGGCATCCACCATCAGCCCGGCGGTGAGCTCGGCCAGGTTACACAGCGCGATGGCGTGGACGGTGCCGATGTGGTTGGTCACCCGGCGCCGGTGCGCGATGTGGCCTTCGCAGCGGCCCGGTTCGAGCACGGTGATGCGCGGGGCGATGCTGGCGAAGTAGGGGGCCTTGAAGCAGACCGCGCGCGAGAACAGCCATTGGCCGGCGGGCCAGCGCTGCATGCGGCGGTAGAGGGTCAAGAGGGGGGCGGACATCAGCAGGTCTCCCGGAAAGCGGCTGCGAGGAAGGCAATGAAAAACGGCGGACCGAAGTCCGCCGTTCTGGGGTGTATCGAGGCTCGCGTTATGCCGCTTCCTGCGACTGCGCGTCCTTGCGTTCGCGGTCGTAGTAGCTGGCCGAACGCAGTTCGTGCGGCTCGAAGTCGTCCACCGTGATCGTGTCCATGGTCAGCGTGCGCAGCTCTTCCAGCAGCGTGCGCTCGTCCTGGGTGATCACCCCTTCGGACACCGCTTCGTCGAGCTGTGCGTTGAAGTCCAGTGCTTCGATGCCCTTGGTCTTGAGCGCCTTGATGAACTTACGCTCCACCGGCTCGGCCATGATCGCCTTGGACAGGTAGCTGTTGATGCGGCCACCCGGGTTGTTCTCGCACGGGGTCAGGAACACGCCACTGGCAAGGCGGTCGCGCGCTTCGTTCGGCGCCATCAGCAGCGCCGCCACGCGGTGACCCAGACGGTCGCCCGGCGCTTCGGCGCGGCGGCCGAACGGGAAGATCAGCAGCCACATCAGCCAGCCGATCGGGCGGATCGGGAAGTTGCGCAGCGCCGCCGAGAGCGATTCCTCGATCTTGTGCACGCTGTCATGGAACGCCCAGGCCAGCAGCGGCTGGTCGGCCACCGGGGCGCCTTCGTCGTGGTAGCGCTTGAGCATGGCGCTGGTCATGTACACGTGGCTCAGCACGTCGCCCAGGCGGCCCGACAGCGATTCCTTGAACTTCAGCTTGCCGCCGAGGGTCATCATCGAGATGTCGGCCATCAGCGCCAGGTTGGCCGAGTAGCGGTCCAGCTTGCGGAAGTAGCGGCGGGTGTAGGCATCGCCCGGGGCGGCGCCGAAACGCGCGCCGGTCAGGCCCAGCCAGAACGAACGCACCGCGTTGGAGATGCCGAAGCGGATGTGCCCAAACAGGCTGCGGTCGAAAGCCTGGAGGCCGGCCTTGGTGTCTGGATCCTGCGCTGCCTTCATTTCCTGCAGCACCCACGGGTGGCAGAGGATCGCACCCTGGCCGAAGATCAGCAGGCTGCGGGTCATGATGTTGGCGCCTTCCACCGTGATCGCGATCGGCGCGGCCTGCCAGCTGCGGCCGGCGAAGTTGCGCGGCCCCAGGATGATGCCCTTGCCGCCGATCACGTCCATCACGTCCGAGATCACTTCACGGCTCATGGTGGTGCAGTGGTACTTGGCGATGGCCGACGGCACTGACGGCACGTCGCCGCGATCCACCGCCGCAGCGGTGGCCTGGCACAGCGCGCTGATCGCGTAGGCCTTGCCGCCGATCCGGGCCAGCGCCTCTTCCACGCCTTCGAAGCGGCCGACCGACAGGCCGAACTGCTTGCGGATGCGCGCATAGGCACCGGTGACCACCGCACCGGCCTTGGCACCGCCACTGGCGGTGGAGGGCAGGGTGATCGAGCGGCCCACGGCCAGGCACTCGTTGAGCATGTTCCAGCCCTTGCCGGCCTTCTCGGCACCGCCGATCAGCTGGGTGAGCGGAATGAAGACATCCTTGCCGCGGATCGGACCGTTCTGGAAGGTCGAGTTCAACGGGAAGTGGCGACGGCCGATCTCGACGCCGGCGGTGTCGCGCGGCAGCAGGCCCAGGGTGATGCCGATGTCGCGGGTCGGGCCGATCAGGCCGTCCGGGTCGTACATGCGGAACGCCATGCCGATCAGCGTCGCGACCGGGGCCAGAGTGATGTAGCGCTTGTCGAAGGTGAGCTTGACGCCGAGCACCTGCTCGCCGTTCCACTCGCCCTTGCAGACGATGCCGTAATCGGGAATCGAGGTCGCGTCCGAACCAGCGAACGGACCGGTCAGGCCGAAGCACGGCACTTCACGGCCGTCGGCCAGGCGCGGCAGGTACTGGTCCTTCTGTTCCTGGGTGCCGTAATGCACGAGCAGTTCGCCCGGGCCCAGCGAGTTGGGCACGCCGACGGTGGAGCTGACCACGCTCGACACCGACGCCAGCTTCTGGATCACCTTGTGGTGGGCCAGCGCGCTGAAGCCCAGGCCGCCGTATTCCTTCGGGATGATCATGCCGAAGAACTTGTTCTTCTTGATGAACGCCCACAGCTCCGGCGGCAGGTCGGCGTAGACGTGGGTGATTTCCCAGTCGTTGACCATCGCGCACAGTTCTTCCACCGGGCCATCCAGGAAAGCCTGTTCTTCAGCGGTGAGCTGCGGCTTGGGATAGTTGAGCAGCTTGTTCCAGTCCGGGTCGCCGGTGAACAGCTCACCTTCGAAACCGACCGAACCGGTTTCCAGCGCGATGCGCTCGGTCTGCGACAGCGGTGGCAGCACCTTGCGGAACACCTTCATCATCGGGGCGGTCAGCAGCGGCTTGCGGATGAACGGCAGCAGCAGCGGCACGGCGATGACGGCGACGATCGCCGCAGCCACGATGGTGGCGGTCTGGTTGACATAGGGGACGAACCAGCAGGCCGCCAGCAGCACCAGGCTGACGAGCGTCCAGGTGATCAGCCGCATCCGGTGGTAGGCGACGATGGCGCCTGCCAGCAGGATGGCGAGGAAGGGAACGACAATGCTCATGAGCGTGCTCCGGTGACGTGCTCGGTTGTGGCGGACTGTGCCACGGCGGAGGCCGAGGGCAACACGTCCAGATAGTCCAACACAGTAGCGGTAAAGGCGTTGTTGTCGTCGCCGGCGACCATATGCGTGGCCTCCGGCAGCTGCACGTGGCGCGCGTGCGGCACCAACGCCAGGAATTCGGCCACCGTTTGCGGGGTGACCAACGTGCTGCGCCCGCCGCTGACCAGCAGCACCGGGCATTTCACCTGGCGCGCTGCGTCTGCAAGCGCGTCCTGGTGCTGTTCGCTGTCGCGCGCCAGTTCGGCGACCAGCCGCGGGTCCCAATGCCAGCGCCAGCGGCCGTAGCCATCTTCGCGCAGCAGGGCGCGCAGCGACTCCTCCGACTTGCGCGGGCGGTGCGGCAGGTAGGCCGAGATCACATCGGCCGCCTGTTCCAGTGAAGCGAATCCTTCCGGATGCGCGGTCATGAACATCAGGATCTTTTCGACCCCGGCGGTGTCCCAGCGCGGGGTGATGTCCACCAGCACCATCGCCGAGAACAGACCCGGCCAGCGCGCTTCGGCGAGCAGGCCGAAAAGCCCGCCCATCGACGCGGCCACCAGGATCGGCGGCTGCGGTTGTTCGCCGGCCAGCACGATCAGGTCATCGGCAAACTGTTCGCCGTGATAGGCGAGGGTGGCCGGGTTCCAGTCCGAGTCGCCATGGCCGCGTGCATCGTAGGCGAGTGTCTGGTAGCCGGCGGCGGCCAGCGACTGCGCGGTGGCAGTCCAGGCGTGCCGGGTCTGGCCGAAACCATGGGCGAACAGCACGGTGCCGCGGTGCCCGGGGGCCGAGCGGGTCGCTGCCAGCACGGCGTCGTGCGCGGCGGTGAGGCGCTCGTCGGTGGGGGCGGATGGGCGGGAGGCGGGAGTTACCATACTTGCTAGTATGGACCTGGCTTCTGGCATGTCAATACTCTCTAGTATGGTTGGTATTCCCAAGCAGTCACGCAGGGCGTGGCACTACCCGGTGCGGGCCGGCAGCGCAGGGGTTTCCGGCCGCGGTTTCGGCCAATTCCACACAAACCGACCCCGGCGTATGGTTAAATCAGCGCATGAATGAACCTGAAGCTTCCGCCGGCGAGCCCCGAGCCGGCCGCAACAGCCGCCTGAGCGCGGAAGACTGGGCGCAGGCCGCCTTGGATCTCATCGCTGAACAGGGTGTCGGCGCGGTCGCGGTGGAGCCGCTGGCCAGGCGCCTGGGAGTGACCAAGGGCAGCTTCTACTGGCATTTCCCTTCGCGCGATGCGCTGCTGCAGGCCGCACTGGAGCGCTGGGAGCTGTTCGAACAGGAGCAGGTGTTCGGCAGCCTGGAAGACGTTCCGGATCCGCGTGCGCGCCTGCGCCAGCTGTTCCAGGTAGTGGCGCACGAAGTGCAGCCGCACATCATCTACAGCGAACTGCTCAAGGCACTGGACCACCCGATGGTGCGTCCGGTGATCGATCGCGTTTCCCACCGTCGCCTGGAGTATCTGGTGGCTTCGTTCCGCCAGGCCGGATTGAGCCGTACCGATGCGCAGCATCGCGCACGCCTGGCGTATGCCGCGTACGTGGGCTTCCTGCAGCTGTCGCTGCAGCTGCAGCAGCCCAAGCCGGCGCGCGAGGATTTCGAAGCGTATGTGGAGCATGTGATCGAGACGCTGATCCCGATCGGTTGAGCGCACTGCACAGGAAAGGAAAAGGCCGCGGAATGCGGCCTTTTTCATGGATGGCACAAAAAAACAACGGCCCCTTTCGGGGCCGTTGCTGCATCAGGTACCGATCAGTGGATCGATCAGAACTTCTGCTTGTACTGCATGTAGTAGTAGCGGCCCGGCAGGTCGTACTGCGGGTCGAACATGTTGTACGACACCTGGTACGACACCGGCGGATCCTTGTCCCACACGTTGTTCAGACCCAGCATGACGGTGCCGTTCCACGGGGTGTTGTAGCGGAACTGGATGTCATGATAGGTGGTCGCACCGATGTGGTTGGTGCCGTTGTCGCCATCCGAGCAGTAACCGAAGACATCGGTATCGGACGGATCGAACGGGCAATCTTCGGTCATGCCCGACTTGTAGCGCACACCGTAGTTGACGCCGAAGTCGCCGTACGACCAATCCAGGTACGCGTTGCCGCGGATGCGCCAGTACGGATCCTGGTCCAGGTAGTTACCCTGGCGGCCGTCGACGTCTGCGTCTGCGGTAGCCTTGGTTTCCCACTTGCTCAGGTAGGTGGCATCGACCGTGAAGGTGAACTGGCCGAAGCTGGTTTCCGGCAGACGGTACTGCACGCCCAGGTCCCAGCCTTCCACATTGTAGGAAGACAGGTTCTGCAGCGGCATGCGCACGTCGACGATGGCGCCGTTCTGCGCGGCGGTGCCGTAGTTCGGGTCACGCGTGATCAGACCGCAGTACGCTGCCTGCTGCTGCGGGGTGCCGCCGTAGCAGTACGACATGATGTCGTTGATCGCCGGGCGGGTGATCGCGTTTTCGACTTCGATCTGCCACCAGTCCAAGGTGACATTCAGGCCGGTCACGAAGCTCGGGCTGAACACCAGGCCCAGCGTCTTGCTGGTCGAGGTTTCCGGCTTCAGATCCGGGTTCGAGGTCCAGGTGAACGCTTCCGGGGTCTGCTTGTTGGCGCCGCTGCCGGCGCCCGGCTGCACGAAGCCGGCCGGAACGCCCTGGTCGGCACACTGCTGTGCCACGCCGCCGACACGCAGGCCGTTGGTGCTGGAGCACGGATCGGCGTAGGTTTCGAACGAATCGGCATCACCGGCGAACAGGTCGTTGATGCTCGGCGCGCGGAAGCCTTCCGAGTAGTTACCACGGATCATCAGTTCGTCGATCGGCTTCCAGCGGAAACCGAACTTGTTGTTGGTGGTGTTGCCGAAGTTGCTGAACTTCGAGTAGCGGGTGGCCGCACTGAAGTCGAGCAGCTTGGCGCCCGGCAGGTCAGCCAGCACCGGGATCGACAGTTCCAGGTAGAACTCGTCCAGATCGTACGAACCCTTGGTCGGCTTGGCGCCATTGCCGGTGCTCAGGCCAGCGGCGATGAAGGCGTCCGGGTCGAACTGGCCGCTTTCCTTGCGGTATTCGTAACCGGCTGCGAAGGCCAGGTCACCGGCCGGCAGCGGAACGATGGTGCCGGAGATGTTGGCGTAGTAGCCCTTCGACTCGAGGGTCGAGGAGTCATGCGCGGTGAAGGCGGTGTAGTCGATCGCAGCCTGCGAGATCGAACCTTCCGGACCCAGCGGGTTGACCGGGACGCAGCCCGGAATGATCGTGCCGGTGGCGCCGGTGTTGGTCACGCAGACCGGGTTGCCGGTGAGCGGGTCGATACGCGACGGACCATAGGCCAGGGCCAGGTTGGTCTTGTTGAACAGGCCGTAGGTCAGCACATTCTCGTCGGTCTTGTCGTAGCGGTAACCGGCATCCCAATCGAAGGTGCGGTCAGCGAACTCGAAGAAGCCTTCGAAGCCACCATAGAAGTGCCAGTTCTTGACGTTCTGGTTGAACGAACGGCCGCCGGTTTCATTGAAACGACGGTTCACGCCGGTCAGGTTGACGCCATACGGGTTGTACATGCTCTGCGCGCTGAGCGTCTGGCTGGTCACCGGCATGGCGGCCAGCAGCTGCTCGGACTTACGCTCGTTGTACAGCGCTTCGGCCTTGAACGTCACGTTGTCGGTGATGTTGTAGGAGCCGGTGGTGAACAGCGAGGTACGTTCCTGCGGGGTCAGCAGGTAGTTGTCCGGCGAGGTGTTGTACCCGTGGATGTTCGGGTCGAACACGGTTTCCACGCCATTGAGAATGACGTAGCGGGTGCCGCCGCGGATGTACGAGCCCGGGATGCCGGTGCTGCTCTGGCCGCTGAAGAACGGCGGGCCACCGGCGGAGATCGCGCGGTCGCCGGCCATGACCGAGCCTTCCTTGACGTAGGAAGCGCCCATCATCACCGACGCGCGGTCGGTGGTGGTGCCCAGGGTGAAGTCATAGGCTTCGCGCTCGCCGTCGCCGGCGCTGTACTGGCCCTTGTAGACGTTCGCTTCAGCCCCGTCGAAATCCTTCTTCAGGATGATGTTCACCACGCCGGCGATGGCGTCCGAACCGTAGATCGTCGAAGCGCCATCCTTCAGGATGTCGATGCGCTCGACCATCGCGGTCGGGATGGTGTTCAGGTCGACGCTGCCGGTGATGCCGGTGGTCCAACGGCGGCCGTTGACCAGCACCAGGGTACGCTGGCTGCCCAGGTTGCGCAGGCTGATGCCGGAGGTGCCGTCACCGCCGTTGTTGAAGGTACGGTTCAGTGCGGCGCCGCTGGCGGAGACGCGCTGCAGGATGTCGGCGACCGAGGTCACGCCCTGCTTGTCGATGTCCGCGCGGGTCAGGCTCAGCACCGGCTGCGAGGTCTCGATGTCGGTGCTCTTGATGCGCGAACCGGTGACCGAGATGCGGTCCAGGTTGGTCGTATTGGCAGCTTCCTGCGCCTGCGCGGTGGCGGTGCCGGCCGCGACGACCAGTGCAACGACCACTGCATCACGCAGCTTGTTGGACTTAAAGTTCATTGCTCTCTCTCTCCAAGGGAATCTTGGGTATTCACTGGGGTGTTTGCCTCAGGCGGTGCCAATAGAGAGCACCAAAGACCACAAGGCTGACTCGATAGTAACTGCCGCTTCGAAAGAATTAAAGTAGCGTTAATGAAGTCTGTGATCTGTGTGAAATTCGGCAAAGTCCTTGTGGATCAAGGCCCTTAAGAGGGTTGTAAGCGTCAAATGACTCATTTGTTAACAAATTGTTATCAAAATAGTTGCAGTTGTTTTGTCACGCTCTGTATCAGGTTGGCGTGTTCAGTGACCTCAACGGGGGCGCTGGAACGACAAAGGCGCGCCAATGGCGCGCCTTTTCTGGTCTTCCCGGGTCATCGAAACGTGGACTCAGAGGTCCTGCTCGTACCGCACGTAGGGCACGGTGCCCTCATCGGTGCTCTCGTTGCGCGGGGCGAAGGGGTTCTTGCCGCGGGTGATCACGTTTTCGGCACCCACGGTGAGCTGGCCGCTCCACGGGGTGCGCCAGGTCAGGCCAACGCCCAGGCCTTCCCATTTGCCGGGCTGGCCGGGCACGTCGACCACGCGGCCGATGATGTTGCCGCTGAAGTTGCCGTAGCCGGCACCCAGGGTGAGGCTCTTGCTGTCCCAGCGGTCCACCAGGGCCGGGGACACGTCTGACAGCGGTACCAGGCGCGCCTTGGCGTAGGTGCCGCCAATGGAGACGAAGCCTTCGCGGCCAATGTTCTTCTGGCCGAACACGGTCAGGTCGTTCTGCTCGGCGCGCAGCGCCGGCGATTTGTTCGGGCCGGCCAGCCAGGCGGGCAGGGTGTCCTTGCCGGTGCCGGCGGTGATGCCGATGCGACCGCCGGGGCGGTTGAACGCGGCGGTGCCGGTGACGCGGCGGCTCAGCGCGTTGTCGTCCTCATCACCCAGGCTGGCCAGCATGCAGTGGCTGGCCAGCCCGCTGATGCTGGTGCCGCGGCTGCTGTTGCACAGCAGGCCAAGCGAATCGCCCGAGGACAGCCCGAAGGCGGCATCCAGCGAACTGCGCCCGAAATGCCAGCGGGCGCCGGCAGCCTGTTCCCCAGTGGGTTCCAGGTACAGCAGGGCCTCGACCTTGCCGCTGCCCTTGTTCCAGACCGGAATCACCGTGCTGTCCTGGCGGGCCTTGGACTGCGCATAGGCGCCCGGGATCGCGGCGAGGGCGATCATCAGGGCCAGCGGTAGACGCAAAAGGGCGCGCATGGGAATTCTCAGACAGCGGTGATGAGCACAAGTTCCCGCCGAAGCGGGACACTGATCCTAGGGCGTTTATGAATTCTTAACAAGTCTTGGTTCTCCCCAGAACAAAACTCGCGCGGCGATTACTGAAGCCGTTCAGGTGCCGGTGAGGAAACAACGGCGTCGCTAAACAGTATGTCGAATTCCGTCAACGGAAAGTGATACTCACGTCCGCAGAATTCGCAACGGATGTCCACGGATCCCGTGGGTTCGGCGGCCGCCCGGGCCTCAACTTCGCCCAGCGACTGCAGCATGCCCTCCACCCGTTCGCGCGAGCAGGAGCAGGCAAAGCGCAGCGGGCGCTCACCCAGCAGCTCGGGTGCCTGTTCATGGAACAACCGGTGCAGCAGCTCATTGCCGGCCACGTCCAGCAGTTCCTGCTTGCCCAGCGTCTCGAACAACGCACTGGCCCGGGACCAGCCGTCGGTATCGCCCTCGTCGCCGGGCAGCTTCTGCAGCAGCAGGCCGGCGGCCCGGTCGCCATCGGCGGCCAGCAGCAGGCGCGTGGGAAGCTGTTCGGACTGGCGGAAGTAGTCTTCGAAGGCCTCGTCCAGTCCGGATGCGCCCAGGCCGACCAGGCTCTGGTAGCGCTGTGGCTCGCGCGGGTCCAGCCCGGGGTTTTCAATGGTGATGGCCAGCAGCGCGTCCTCGCCCAGCGCGGTCAGGTCGCGCGGGGCATCGCCTTCGCCGGACAGCTGGACGATGCCGCGCAGGGTGCCGGCGGCGGTGCATTCGGCAAACAGCGTGCGCATGGCGGTGTTGCTGCGCAGCTGGATCGACAGCCGGCCGTCCACCTTGGTGTGGCCGGTGAACAGCGCCGAGGCCACGGTGGCTTCACCCAGCAGCTCGGCCGCGGCCGGCGGGTAGGTGCCGTGGGAGAGGATCTGCTGCCAGCTGGCGTCAAGGTGCACGTGCACGCCGCGCACGCCGGCATCGGGAAGCAGGAAACGGATGAGGGAATCGGTCTGGGCGGTCATCGGGTCGGTGGCTGCGCTTAAGTAATGGGGGCGTGTTGCCGGATAATGCGCCGACAACCGTGCAAGCAGAGGATGCACCACTAATGGGGGCAGAGCGCAGCAACCACAAGGCCGAACCGGGCCTGGAACCGACCCGCCGGCGCCGCTGGCGCTGGAAACACCTGCTGTGGCTTCCGGTGCTGTTCGTGGCCGGCAGCGTGCTGCAGGTGGCCGTGCTGCGCTTCATCGACCCGCCGCTGTCGACGGTGATGCTGTGGCGCTATGGCGAGGCGCTGGGCCAGGGCGACTGGAGCTACCGGCTGCATTACCAGTGGCGCGACCTCGACCAGATGGCCCCGAGCCTGCCCATCTCGCTGGTAGCGGCCGAAGACCAGCGCTTTCCCGAACACAATGGCTTCGACCTGCAGGCCATTGAAAAGGCGCGCGACCACAATGCCCGCGGCGGGCGCCTGCGCGGCGCCAGCACCATCAGCCAGCAGGTCGCCAAGAACCTGTTCCTCTGGCAGGGCCGCAGCTGGATCCGCAAGGGGCTGGAGGTCTGGTACACGCTGCTGATCGAAACGCTGTGGCCGAAGTGGCGGATCCTGGAGATGTACGCCAACATCGCCGAGTTCGGTGATGGCATCTACGGTGCGCAGGCGGCATCCAGGCAGTTCTGGAACAAGGATGCGGCGCGGCTGTCGCCGGCCGAAAGCGCAAAACTGGCGGCCGTGTTGCCGGCTCCGCGCCGGTACAACGCCGCGCGCCCCGGCCCCTACGTGCAGCGACGCGCCGCCTGGATCCAGCGACAGGCGCGGCAGCTCGGCGGCGGCGCCTACCTGAAGGATGAGTGAGCCATGACGATTGAACGCCTCACCCTGGTCATCGCGGCCCACAACGAAGCGCTGGCGCTGCCCCTGCTGCAGCCGCGCCTGCGCGCGGTCCTGGATGGACTGGAGGGCGTCGAGGGGCGGATCGTGTACGTCGACGATGGCAGCACCGATGCCACCTGGCAGGTGATGCAGGAACTGGCGTCAGCCGACAGCTGCGTGGGCGTGCTGCGCCTGTCGCGCAACTTCGGCAAGGAGGCGGCATTGACGGCCGGACTGGACTTCGTGGACGGCGGCGCGGTGATGATCCTCGATGCCGATGGCCAGGACCCGCCCGAGCTCATTCCGGAATTCGTGGCGCTGTGGCGGCAGGGCTATGACAACGTGTACGGCACCCGCCAGGTGCGCGACGGCGAAAGCTGGCTCAAGCGCAGTACGGCGGCGGCGTTCTACCGGGTGATCGGGCGGCTGTCGAGAATCCCGATTCCAGCCGACACCGGCGATTTCCGCCTGCTGTCACCGCGCGCGCTGCAGGCGCTGGGTCAGCTGCGTGAACGCCACCGGTTCATGAAAGGGTTGTTCGGCTGGGTCGGCTTCCGCCGCGTTGCGTTGCCGTATCACCGGCATGCGCGGATGGTGGGCGACAGCAAGTTCGGGTTGTGGAAGCTGTGGAACTTCGCACTGGAAGGCATCACCAGTTTTTCCACGGTACCGCTGCGGGCGGCGACGTACCTGGGAATGGCCACGGCAGGCGTGGCATTCCTGTTTGGCGGGTGGGTGGTGCTGAAGGCGGCGCTTTACGGCGACCGGGTAGCCGGCTACCCCACGATGATGGCGGTGATCCTGTTCCTGGGCGGGGTGCAGCTGATCGCGCTGGGCCTGATCGGGGAGTACCTGGGCCGGCTGTACGAGGAATCCAAGCAGCGGCCGTTGTATCTGGTTGACACTTGGCATGCACCGTTCGTGGCAGACTCGGGCGTGCATCCCATCGGTGGAGAGCAGCGAGATGACCACGGTACGACAGCTGTTGGAAGGCAAGTCCCCTGAGGTGTTCGCGGTAGGCCCGGAATCGGCGGTGATCGACGCGATCCGGTTGATGGCCGACAAGGGCATCGGCGCGGTTTTGGTGATGGACGGCCGCAGCCTGGTCGGCATCCTGTCCGAACGCGATTACGCACGCAAGATCGTGCTGCATGACCGCTCCTCGAGGTCGACGAAGGTCAGCGACATCATGACCGCCAAGGTGGTGACGGTGGCGCCGTCCGAGCAGGTGGAGCACTGCCTGCAACTGGTTACCGACTACCGCATCCGCCACCTGCCGGTGGTGGACAGCGGCGGCGTGATCGGCGTGATCTCCATCGGCGACCTGGTGAAATCGGTGATCGACGAACAGGCCCAGAAGCTGGACCAGCTGCAGCAGTACATCGTCGCAGGCTGAGCTGCCTGCAGGTATTTTCAAGCGAAGAGCAGCGTTTCAGTTCTTCCGTGCTGGGGCGGCCGACGGGCAGCCCCGATGTTTGGTCGTGCGCGGAAACGAGGAGCAGCCACGCAGGGCGTGGCTATTTACTTCGCGTACCGGCCGCCACAATTCGAATCTTCACCCGGCCCGGTTTCAATCGTGGCCAGCAGCGCCGCTGGCGGGGCAATGCTCCCCAGCGTGAGGGCGACGGCACCACGCAGACCCAGCGCCTTGAAGTCCGGCCGGAACGACGGATCCTTGAACGTGCCGCCGATGCGCAGCGGCGAACGCAGTGCCAGGATGCTGATGTCCTTCGGACGGGGGCGCAGCAGCAGGTCGAGCTTTTCCTGCTTCAGGTCCACCGTGCCTTCTCCAAGGATCAGCGTATCGGTGGTATCAAACGCCAGCTGCTGCGAGGTCATCAGGCCCTGCTTCACGCCGAAATCGCCCCACGCGCAGCGCAGCGGAATCTGCTTGTCGCCGGTGAACAGGAACTTCAGCGATTCGGCTACATCCAGGCCGGCCAGTTCCATGATCAGGTTGCCGACATGGCCGCGACCGATGCCCACCGCAACGGCGCCATCGGAGCTTCCCAGCATGGATGCGATCGAGTTGCCGTTGCCGGTAAGGTTGATCTCACCACTGATGCCACCGGAGGCCTGCTCGGCCAGCTTCGCGTCGGGGAACAGCCCGCCCAGCTGCACCTTGCGGATGCTGGCCTTGAGCTGGGTGGCAATGGTCGGCTTGCGTGCATCCATGCGGATGGTGCTGCGGATGTCGCCGCCGGCGACGCCGAAGTTGAGCGGCTCCAGGCGCAGCAGGCCGTCGTCCAGCTTCAGGTGTGCATCCATGTCGTCCAGCGGCAGCGCGGGGGAGTTGATGCGCTGCGCCTTCCAGTGCACATCGGCATCCATCGCGCGGAGCTTGCTGAGGTCGTAGGGCGTATCCGGGAGCACGCGTGCCTTCACTGCGAGTGCTGCAGCCTTGGCCTTCTGTTCGGCATTGGCCGATTCGCCGGCGCCGGTCTTGGGCGGGGCGCCGACGAAGCCGGCAAGGTCATCGAAGTCCAGGCGCTTGGAAACAAGTTCCGCCTTGAGGAAGGGGCGGTCGCCACTGACGTCGATCTGCGCGGTACCGCCCAGGTCGCTGTCGCCGGCGACACCGGTGAAGTTCTCGTACCGCCAGACATCGTTGTTGCGCTTGAGGCGGCCTTTCAGGCGATACGGCGGGGTGGAGGGGATGGCCAGGCCGATCAGTGGATACAGGTCTTCCATGTCCTGGCCGCTCAGCGCGAAATCAAGATCGAAGGTGCGCAGCGCGAACGGGTTAGTCAGGGTACCGCTGGCAATGGCATGGGTACTGCCGGCACGCCCATCCAGATGGATGCGGAACGGATGCTCGCTGTTGGTCAGTTCCAACGGCGATTCGGTGTTGCCCGCCAGCGTGAACGGATTGCCCTGCCAGCGGCCCTTGCCGCTGACCAGCAGCGGCGGTGCGCTGTCGGCATTGCGTGGTTTGCCGCTGGTGATGGCGACCAGGATGTCGGTCTTTCCAGCGGCATCAAGGAACTTCAAGCGACCATCGTCGACCAGCAGGCGTTGCAGCACGGGCGGCTCGCCATCGCTGGGGCCAAGAAAATCCCAGTTGCCGGGCTGGTCCTTGCCGGGTGCGGTTTCCAGCAGCAGGTCGGGGCGGGTGAGGCGGATTTCGGGAATGCGGACCTGCCCGCGCAGCAGGGGCCAGGCGCGAAGATCGATTTCAGCACGGTCGGCGCTGGCCATCCGTGGGGTCTTGGACCATTCGGCATTGGCGAAGGTCAAGCCATCAGCGCGCACGGTAAGGGTGCGCCCGAGATCGACATCCAGATTGCCACCGATATGGAATTCGCGCCCGGTCTTGGCCTGTACGGCGCGTTCGACGGGGCCTTTGAACCAGTTCCAGTCCCACAGCGCGATCACCAGCAGGATCAGCGCGAACAGGAAAACCAGCACCGCCAGCCAGCGCTGCCCGCGCTTGCCCGGTCGGCGAAAACGCCAGCGTGAGCGGGAGGATGGCCCAACGGGCGTAGGAGCGGGAACGGTATTCACCCGCCCATCCTTGCCCGTTCATCGTGCAGGCAACGCGAAGCATTGGTAAGGATCGCGTCAGTGTGGCGCCAAAGCCGAAGCCAAGGCTGGAGCGCTTGCTATTCATTGATACGTGCTGGGCGGGCGGGGGTAGCCCATGCCGGGACACGCCGTAAACCCATCCATGGGGGCTCGTTCGCGCCATCCATGGCGCTCTACGGTCCCGGCATGGGCTACCCCCGCCCGCCCCCAAGCAGTTTCTCAGCGGTGGGAAGAGCAAGGGCCTGCTCTTGATCTCCGTTGCCTGCCGACCAGACGTCGAAGGGGCGGTGTGGGTGGGTTGACGGGACCGTAGAGCGCCATGGATGGCGCGAACGAGCCTACAAGGACGTACTTGCGGCGTGTCCCGGCGACCCACCCACACCGCCCCTAAACAGCAAGCAAACGGCAACCTGCTGTTGCTGTTGCTGTTGCGGTTGCCGCTGCTTCAAAGAATCTGTGCAGTAACCGCAACGAAGTGACAGACACTTCCGCCGATCACGAACAGGTGCCAGATCGCGTGGGAGTAGGGGATGGATTCGCGGTGGTAGAAATAGGTGCCCAGCGTGTAGGACAGGCCACCGGCAAACAGCCAGCCCAGTGTCCAGCCGTCGATGTGGGACCACATCGGCTTGATCGCCACCAGCACCATCCAGCCCATCGCGATGTAGATGATGGTGGAGAGCAGCTTGAAGCGGCCGGTGAAGAACAGCTTGAAGACCACGCCGGCGAGCGCCAGTGCCCAGATGGCCGTGAACATGCCCCAGCCCCAGGGACCGCGAAGGCCGATCAGGGTGAATGGGGTATAGGTGCCGGCGATCAGCAGGTAGATCGCGCAGTGATCGAACACCTTCAGCCGGCCCTTGGCGATCGGGTGCTGGATGGCGTGGTAGAGCGTGGAGGCTGTGTAGAGCAGCAGCAGCGCCACGCCGAACACGATGGCGCTGGCCAGCTGCCAGGCGTCGCCGTAGATGGCGGCCAGGGTGATCAATACCGCGCTGCCGGCGAGCGCGGCGACCGCGCCCAGCCCGTGGGTCAGGGCGCTGGCGATTTCTTCACGTACGGAAGCAACAGAGGTCATGGCGATGATCGTCGCGCGGGGAGGGGGAGCCCGCTCCCCCCTATCATCGCCGGTTTCACCAGGTCAGGCGACCGACACGCTGTGCGCGGCTTCGCGGGTTGCCGCGAAGCGCACGTCCGGCGCGCGTTCCTGCGCCAGCTGCAGGTTGACCCGGGTCGGCGCCAGGTAGACCAGCTGGCCCGCCGCGTCGATGCTGAGGTTGCCCGCATTCTTCTCGCGGAACTCTTCCAGCTTCTTTGCATCGTTGCAGGTCACCCAGCGTGCCGTGGTCACGCTCACCGGCTCGAAGGTCGCCTCCACGCCGTACTCGTCCTTCAGCCGGTAGGCGGCCACGTCGAACTGCAGCACACCCACCGCGCCCAGGATCAGGTCGTTGCTCATCAGCGGGCGGAAGAACTGGGTGGCGCCTTCTTCGGACAGCTGCGCAAGGCCCTTCTGCAGCTGCTTGAGCTTGAGCGGATCGCGCAGGCGCGCGCGACGGAACAGTTCCGGCGCGAAGTTCGGGATGCCGGTGAAGCTCACCGCTTCGCCTTCGGTGAACGTGTCGCCGATGGAGATGGTGCCGTGGTTGTGGATGCCGATGACATCGCCCGGCCATGCTTCAGCGGCGATTTCGCGATCGCTGGCCATGAAGGTCAGCGCGTTGGCCAGCTTCATTTCCTTGCCCGTGCGCACGTGGAAGGTCTTCATGCCCGCTACGAAGCGCCCCGAACAGACCCGCATGAACGCCACGCGGTCACGGTGCTGCGGGTCCATGTTGGCCTGGATCTTGAACACGAAGCCGGTCAGCTTGTTTTCCTGCGGCGCGATCATCCGACCGGTGGTGGCGCGTGCCTGCGGCGACGGCGCGTGCTCGACGAAGAAGTCCAGCAGCGGCTGCACGCCGAAGTTGTTCACGCCCGAACCGAAGAACACCGGCGTCTGCCTGCCGGCCAGGTAGGCGTCAAGATCGAACGCGTGGCTGGCGCCCTGCACCAGTTCCAGCTCGTCGCGCAGCTCGGCCAGCATGCCCGCGCCGATCTTTTCGGCCAGGCCCGGTGAATCGATCGACGGGAAAATGGTCGAATCCTGCCGGGTGAAGTTGCGGCCCTGTTCGTACAGGTGCACTTCGCCGCTGATCAGGTGGACCACGCCCTTCAGGCGCTGGCCCATGCCGATCGGCCAGGTCACCGGCGCGCACTGGATGCCCAGCACGCTTTCCACCTCGTCCAGCAGGTCGATCGGCTCCTTGCCCTCGCGGTCGAGCTTGTTGATGAAGGTCATGATCGGGGTGTCGCGCAGGCGGCACACCTCCATCAGCTTGATCGTGCGCTCTTCCACGCCCTTGGCCACGTCGATCACCATCAGCGCCGAGTCCACCGCGGTAAGCACGCGATAGGTATCCTCGCCGAAGTCGGCGTGGCCGGGGGTGTCGAGCAGGTTGACGATCTTGCCTTCGTACGGGAACTGCATCACCGATGAGGTGACCGAGATGCCGCGCTCCTTTTCCAGCGCCATCCAGTCCGAGGTGGCATGGCGCGCGGCCTTGCGGCCCTTGACCGAGCCGGCCATCTGGATCGCACCGCCGAACAGCAGCAGCTTCTCGGTCAGCGTGGTCTTGCCGGCGTCAGGGTGGGAGATGATGGCGAAGGTGCGGCGGCGCGCAGCTTCGGTAGCGACTTCGGACATGGCGTGACGCGCCCGCCCGGGGCGCTTCTCATGGAGATAAGCCCGCCAGTATACCGGGCCGCCCAGCCCGGCGGGTCAGTGGCTGGCCGCGTCGCCGCCGTCAGCCGCTTCACGCGCGAAGTGCAGCTCGCCCTGGGGGGCCACGATGCGTACCGGAATCGAGCGCAGCTGCATGCCGGCATTGGCCTGGACCACGAAATGCAGGTGTGGGGCGGTGCTGTAGCCGGTGTTGCCGGACACGCCGATGCGCTGGCCGGCCTCGACCCGCTGGCCGCTGCGCACCAGTACCCCGTTTTCGCGCAGGTGGGCGTACACGGCCATGCTGCCGTCTTCATGCAGGACACGGATGAAGTTGGCGCGGTCGCGGTCGCGCGCGGGATCCTGCCCGTTGCCGCTGAAGTTGCCCTGCACCTGCATCACCTTGCCCGCGCGGGCAGCAAGCACCGGGGTGCCTTCGGGCAGGGCGAAGTCCACCGCGTCGCGGTTTTCAGCATCGTTGTGGCTGAAACGCCCCTGCGGCGCCTGGCTGACCTGGAACCGTCGCGCATCGAAAGGCAGCTGGTAGGCCACGTCCTGCGGCCGCGCAGCCGGGTCGCCGGGAACCGCGTCCAGCAGCAGGTTCAGGCGTTCGGTATCCGGTGGCAGCTGCAGCCGCGCCACCACCACGCTCGCCGAGCCGGGCAGCACGGTTTGAAGGGGCAGCCCGGGCAGCAGCGCGGCACCTGCGTCCTGGCGCAGGGCGATCTGCACCGGACCGGTGAGGTGGTTGTCGACCCGCGCCTGCCAGTACGCGGCACCCCCTTCGAGCTTCACCGAGGCCAGCGTGCCGCTCCGCGCCCCCTGCGGCGCCTGGTCGGCCGGGCGCACCAATCCCCAGCCGCCGCGCCAGTCCGCTCCACCGTTGGATTCAGCGGCCGGTGCCATCAACGGGCACGCCAGCAGTGTGAGCAGCAGGATCCGGCGCATCAGCGAGCTTCCAGTAAGGGTGCGCGGACTCTACGCAACCGCGTTCGTTCAGGAAAGAGGGGCGGCTGCGGGCTGATGAGAAAAAACTATATCGCTTCATCCAGATGGAAGGATTGACATGCCCGGAATGTGCTGGCATCGTGGCTCCACCATCGAGACCGGCAGAGGGACAGGCCCTTTGAAGCCGGGGCAGCCCGCAGGCGCGAAAGCGACCTGCGTAGGTGCCAAATCCTGCGGGGACCGTGGTGTCTTCCGAAAGATGGTTCGAACCGTGCACCGTGCGTGCGCTTCGAACGCGAGCTCCGCGAAAGCTCGATGGCCGTTTTCCTCTTCGGGATATCGCCATGAGTTTCGCCACCGCCGCCGTTGCTTCCGACTCCTTCGCCCCCTTGAGCGTTCCGGTTGATGCCGGGCGCAGCGCCGTTCGCGGCGAGATCGCCGCGATCCTGTCGATGCGCCACGGGGGGGCACGCCCGGTGCGGCTGCGCTACGAACTGGTGGGCCGCGAACAGGCACCCGTGGTGGTGCTGGCCGGTGGCATTTCCGCACACCGGCATGTGGCCGCCAACGCCGAGTTCCCCGAGAAGGGCTGGGCAGAGGGCCTGGTGGCACCCGGTCGCGCGCTGGATCCGGCCTCGCGCCGCATCCTGGCCTTCGATTTCATCGGTGCCGACGGCGCACTGGACCTGCCGATCGACACCGCCGACCAGGCCGATGCGCTCGCCCTGCTGCTCGATCACCTCGGCATTACCCAGCTGCAGTGCTTCGTGGGCTACTCCTACGGTGCGCTGGTGGGCCAGCAGTTCGCAGTGCGCCACCCGCAGCGGTTGGCCAAGCTGGTCGCGGTCAGCGGCGCGCACCGGCCGCACCCGTATGCCGCCGCCTGGCGCGCGCTGCAGCGCCGCGCGGTTGCGCTGGGCCAGCTGCAGTGCGGCGAAAGCCACGGCCTGGCGCTGGCCCGGCAGTTCGCCATGCTCAGCTACCGCACCCCGGAAGAATTCGGCGAGCGCTTCGATGCACCGCCGGAAGTGGTCAACGGGCGTGTCCGCGTGGCGGCCGAAGATTACCTGGATGCCGCCGGCGCGCAGTACGCCGCGCGCACCCCGGTGGAGGCTTACCTGCGCCTGTCCGAATCGATCGACCTGCACCGCATCGACCCCGCCGCGATCAGCGTACCCACCGTGGTGGTGGCCGTAGAAGGCGACCGTCTGGTGCCGCTGGCCGACCTGGTCGGCCTGGTTGAAGGGCTGGGCCCGCGCGGCAGCCTGCGCGTGCTGCGCTCGCCCTATGGCCATGACGCCTTCCTCAAAGAAACCGATCGCATCGACGCGATCCTCGCCACCGCATTCCGTACCCCGGGAGAACACCCATGAGCCAGTCCGCCGGTTCCGAGCCGACCTGTAGCCGAGTCACCGCCGCCGTGCGCGCCGGTATCGATCGCGATACCGCGCACGGGGCGGTGACCCCGCCGATCGTGCTGTCGTCGAACTTCAGCTTCGATGGCTTCGGCAACAAGCGCCAGTACGACTACACCCGCAGCGGCAACCCCACCCGTGACCTGCTCGGCGAGGCGCTGGCCGAACTCGAAGGCGGTGCTGGCGGGGTGATCACCTCCACCGGCATGGGCGCGATCAACCTGGTGCTCAATGCGCTGCTGGAACCGGGCGATACCCTGGTGGTGCCACACGACGCGTACGGCGGCAGCTGGCGCCTGTTCAACGCGCTGGCGAAAAAGGGCCACTTCCAGCTGGTCACCGCCGACCTGACCGAGCCGCGTTCGCTGGCCGACGCGCTGGCGCAGTCGCCCACGCTGGTGTTGGTCGAGACTCCGTCCAACCCGCTGCTGCGCATCACCGACCTGCGCTTCGTCATCGATGCCGCGCACCGCGCCGGTGCGAAGGTGGTGGTCGACAACACCTTCCTGTCACCGGCGCTGCAGCAGCCGATCGCCTTCGGCGCCGATGTGGTGCTGCATTCGACCACCAAGTACATCAACGGCCACAGCGATGTGGTCGGTGGCGCCGTGGTGGCGCGCGATCCGGCGTTGCACGAGCAGCTGGTGTGGTGGGCCAACGCGCTGGGCCTGACCGGTTCGCCGTTCGATGCCTTCCTGACCCTGCGCGGCCTGCGGACGCTTGGTGCGCGGCTGCGCGTGCACCAGGAAAACACCGCCGAGATCGTGCAGCTGCTGGCCGCCAGCGATGCGGTGGCCAACGTCTACTACCCCGGCCTGGAATCTCATCCCGGCCACGCGATTGCCGCGCGCCAGCAGAGCGGGTTCGGCGCGATGCTGTCTTTCGAACTGGCCTCGTGCCCGGGCGATGACCCGCACGCGGCGGTGCGTGCGTTCGTGGATGGCCTGCGCTGCTTCACCCTGGCCGAATCGCTGGGCGGGGTGGAAAGCCTGGTCGCGCACCCGGCCACCATGACCCACGCGGCGATGACCGCAGAGGCCCGCGCCCATGCGGGAATCAGTGAAGGCCTGCTGCGCCTGTCGGTGGGTATCGAAGCGGCTGAAGATCTGGTCGCGGACCTGCAGGCCGGCCTGGAGCGGGCCCAGGCGGTGATCGACCGCCAAGCGCAGCTGGCCAAGCGCAGGCTGGTGGACGCATGAGCGCGGTACTGCCTTTCGCGCGGCCGGCGCCACGTCGCTTGGCGTTGCTGGGCACGGGCACCGTTGGAACCGCGTTCGTGCAGCGCTACCAGGCGCTCGAGGCGCGAGGCGTCGAGTTGCCGCAGTTTTCGTGGCTGGCCAACTCGCGCACGGCACGCGCCTGCGAACAGCAGCCGGCGCAGGCCCTGGCGCGCGCCAACGATGCCGCGCGCACGGTGCCAGCGCTGCAACCCTGGGCCGAAGCCGAAGGTCTGCAACGCGGTGACGTGGTGGTGGACGCCACCGCCAGCGACGATGTGGCCAACTGGCATGAGCAGTGGCTGGCGCGCGGCGTGCACGTGGTGACGGCCAACAAGCTGGGGCAGGGCGCACAGCTGGCGCGTGCACAGGCCATCGCCGGCAGCGGGCTGGACGGTGGTGCGCGTTACGGCGACAGCGCCACGGTTGGCGCAGGGTTGCCGCTGTTGAGCAGCCTGCGCGGGCTGGTGGCCGGCGGCGACCGTATCCACCGGGTGGAAGGCGTGCTGTCGGGGTCGTTGGCGTGGCTGTTCCACCACTACGACGGTCAGCGCCCCTTCTCGGCGTGGGTGCGCGAGGCGGCGGGCGCCGGGTACACCGAGCCGGACCCGCGCGTGGACCTGTCTGGTGAGGACGTGCGCCGCAAACTCCTGATCCTTGCCCGCGCCAGCGGCATCGCGCTGCGCGCCGAACAGGTGGCCGTGAACTCGCTGGTGCCCGATGCACTGGCGGCGCTGCCGACCACCGAGGCGATCGAACAGCTGGCCCTGCTGGACGCGCCGCTGCAGCGCCACTGGGAGCAGGCACGCGCGCAGGGCGGCTGCCTGCGCTTCATCGGCGGCTTCGACCATGACGGCGCCACGGTAGGGCTGCGGATCGTGCCACTGGACCACCCGCTGGCCGGCGGTGCGCAGACCGACAACCGCGTGGCGATCCACAGCGACCGCTACAACGTGCAGCCGTTGTTGATCCAGGGGCCGGGTGCGGGGGCCGGGATCACCGCCGCCGCCTTGTTGGACGACGTGTTGTCGATCACTCGCCCTTCAACGCCTTCAACAACGACGCGTTGAACCGCGACGGGTCCTGCACCTGCGGCGAATGCCCCAGGTCGTCGAAGCTCACCAGCGTCGCGCCGGGGATCGCGGCGGCGGCAGCCTTGCCCAGGGCAGGGTAGTCGCCCAGCGTGGCTTTGAGTGCAGGCGGGGCCAGGTCACGCCCGATCGCGGTGCGGTCCTTCTGGCCGATGAACAGCGTGGTCGGCACGCGGATGTTGGCCAGCTCATGCACGACCGGCTGGTTGAACACCATGTCCGAGGTCAGCGCCTGGCTCCAGGCCACGGCCTGCTTGCCGGGGCCGGCATACATCCCGGCCTGCATGCGTGCCCAGTGCTCGAACTCCGGCGTCCACTGGCCGCTGTAGTAGACGTCAAGCTGGTACTTCTTGATGCTGTCGAAACTGGTGTTCAGTTCGTTGGCATACCACGCATCCACGCTGCGCCAGGGGACGCCCTTGGCCTTCCAGTCTTCCAGCCCGATCGGATTGACCAGGGCCAGCTGGCGCAGCTGCTGCGGATACATCAGCGCGAACCGCGTGGCCAGCATGCCGCCCATCGAATGGCCGACCAGGTCGACTTTGGTGGTGTCCAGTTTGAGATGCGCCAACAGCGCCTGCGTGTTTGCTGCCAGCTGGCCGAAGGAGTACTGGTAGCGCAGTGGCTTGCTCGATTTGCAGAAGCCGATCTGGTCCGGCGCAATCACCCGGTAGCCGGCGCTGCTCAACGCGGTGATGGCATCACGCCAGGTGCCCGCGCAGAAATTCTTGCCGTGCAACAGCACCACCGTGCCGACCTGGCGGCCGGCAGGCGCCACGTCCAGGTAGGCCATTTCCAGCGGCTGGCGCTGCGAATCGAAGCTGAAGGTCTTGATCGGCCAACCGTAGTCGAAGGCCTGCAGGCGCGCGTCGTAGGTGTCGGCGGCGAACGAGGTCAGGGGCAGGCAGGCAAGCAGGGCGGCGGCCAGGATGCGCATGGCGGTCTCCAGTGGGGGAACCCCGAGGATAACCGCCCACGCGTCTCCGATCAGCACTCGATGACGTTGACCGCGAGCCCGCCGCGGCTGGTTTCCTTGTATTTGTCCTGCATGTCGCGGCCGGTATCGCGCATGGTCTTGATCACCTTGTCCAGCGACACCTTGTGCTTGCCGTCGCCGCGCATGGCCATGCGCGAGGCGTTGATCGCCTTCACCGCGCCCATCGCATTGCGCTCGATGCAGGGAATCTGCACCAGCCCGCCGATCGGGTCGCAGGTCAGGCCCAGGTTGTGTTCCATGCCGATTTCGGCGGCGTTCTCGATCTGGCTGGGATTGCCGCCCAGCGCGGCGACCAGGCCGCCGGCGGCCATCGAGCAGGCCACGCCCACTTCGCCCTGGCAGCCGACTTCGGCACCGGAAATCGAGGCGTTTTCCTTGTACAGGATGCCGATCGCGGCCGAGGTGAGCAGGAAATCGAACACGCGCTGTTCGTTGGCACCGGGGCAGAAGCGGTCGAAGTAATGCAGCACCGCCGGCAGCACGCCGGCCGCACCATTGGTCGGCGCGGTGACGACGCGGCCACCGGCCGCGTTCTCTTCGTTGACCGCCAGCGCGTACAGGTTGACCCAGTCCAGCGTGGTGAGCGGGTCGCGCATGGCCGCTTCCGGCTTGGATGAAAGCTCGCGGTACAGCGCCGGGGCGCGGCGCGACACATGCAGGCCACCGGGCAGGGTGCCTTCCTGGCGGATGCCCCGGGCGCAGCATTGCTGCATCGCGTCCCAGATCTCGCGCAGCTGGTCGCGGATCTCGTCTTCGCTGCGCCAGCACTTCTCGTTCTCGAACATCAGCTGGGCAATGCTCAGCCCACTACGTGCGGTCTGCGCCAGCAGCTCGTCGCCGCTCTTGAACGGATAGGGCAGCGGGGTTTCATCGGGCACGATGCGGTCATCGGCCGCGTCGTCCTGGTTGACCACGAAGCCACCGCCCACCGAGTAGTAATCGCGCGTGGCGATCACCTGGTCCTGCGCGTCGTACGCGGTGAAGCGCATGCCATTGGTGTGGTAGGGCAGCTTCTGGCGCTTGTTCAGGCCCAGGTCGCGCTTTTCGTCGAAGGCGATCTCATGGGTGCCCATCAACCGGATGCGCTTGCTGCTGCGGATCCGCTCGAGCGTGCCGGGAATGATGTCCGGATCGATCAGGTTCGGTCGCTGGCCTTCCAGGCCCAGCAGCACGGCCTTGTCAGTGCCATGGCCGCGGCCGGTCAACGCCAGCGAGCCATACACGTCGGCGCGGATGCGCACCACGTCCTGCAGGCAGCCCGGGTCCAGCAGCCAGCGGTGCACGAAGCGTTCGGCGGCCTTCATCGGTCCTACGGTGTGCGAGGAGCTCGGGCCAATGCCGATCTTGAAAACGTCGAACGTGCTGACAGCCATGATTGCCAAACTGCGGGTATCGGATGGAGCACTATTCTATGCTGTCCGGGCCCGCCACCCTGGCTGCAACGCAACATATCGACCTTATGTTCATCCTGTACCAGCGCGACGACTGCCACCTCTGCGACCTGGCCCTTGCGGTCCTGGCCCAGGCCCGGGTCCCCGGGCTCGACAGTGTGTTCATCGATGATGACGCGGCCCTGGAGGCCCGCTATGGCAGCCGGGTGCCGGTGCTGTGCGATGGACAGGGGCGTGAGCTGGACTGGCCCTTTGATGCGTCCACCCTGTCGGCGTGGATGAGCGGGCAGCGGTAGCGCCGGCCGTTGGCCGGCGCCACGGGAGGGGGGTTACTTCGCCTGCAGCTTGACCACGGTGCTGATCGCGGTGTCGTCCGGGATGTTCCTGGTGTCCTTCCAGTCGTCACCGCCGCCCACGCCGAAGTCCAGGCGCTTGACCGTAGCCTTGCCGGTCAGCACCGGGTTGGGACCGGGCTTCCATTCGAAGGTGAAGGTGACCGGCTTGCTCACCCCGCGCAGTTCCAGCGTGCCATTGGCCACGTACTTGTCGCCGCTCCTGGTGAAGCCTTTGGCGGTGTATCGGGCTGTGGCGAACTTGGCCACATTGAAGAATTCCGCACCCTGCAGTGTCGAATCGCGGTCGCTGTTGCCCGACGTTGCGCCGACCAGTGGAATGGTCACGTCCAGCGTGCCGGCGGCGGGGTCGACCGGATCGAAGCTGACCTTGGTCGAGAAGCCGGGGAAACTTCCAGTGAACACTTCACCGTCATATTTGGTGGCAAAAACCAACGTGGAGCCGTTGTTGGCGGCCTGCACGTAGTCGGCGGCCAGCACCGGGGCGGTGGCCATCAGGCCGGCCAGCGCGGCAGCCACGGCGGCGGGGGAGGTGAGCTTGATGTTCATCGTCAGTCCTTCTGGGGGGAGGCGAGCCAGCCCTGCGGCAGCATGCGCGCAAGCGTGGCATCGCGTTGGAAAAGGTGGTGGTACAAGGCAGCGCCGGCATGGGCGACCACCACGGCGATCAGCACCCAGAAGCCCCACTCATGGATGGCATGGGAGATGTCGCGCGCGCCCGGGTTGGGCGCGACCAGCTTGGGCACGTCGACCAGCCCGAACCAGCGGAACGGCCGCAGGCCACTGGCCGAATCGTAGACCCAGCCCGACAACGGCAGCGCGAACATCAGCACGTACAGCAGCCAGTGGGTGGCCGAGGCGATGCGTTCCTGCCAGGTCGGGGTGCCGGGTACCGGTTCGGGCGCGCCGGCATACAGGCGCCAGCCCAGGCGCAGCGCCACCAGGGCCAGCACGGTGATGCCCAGCGATTTGTGTGCGGTGTAGACCCAGAAGTACTTCGGGGTGCGTGGCAGTTCGCCCATGGTCAGGCCGACGATGCCGAGCACGAGGATGAGCAGGGCGATCAGCCAGTGCAGTCCCTGGCTGACACTGCCCCAGCGGTCATGGGTGTTTCGGGTCGTCATGGCGAGCGCTTCCGGGCTGGCGAAGTAGAGGGAGTGTCGGAGTCGTCGATCGGTTCCGGAGTTCCCGGCGCGTCGACGGACGGTGTGTCCTGCGGATCGGTGGCATTGCGGTCGCGAAGGGCTTCGGCTTCGATGCGCAGCTGGACCTGGTCGCCGATCATCGACGGCCACGCATCCACCCCGAACGCGCTTCGGCTCAGGGTGGCGGTGGCTGAAAACCCAGCGGTACGGCGGAATGGCGGCATCGGGTGGCGCTTGACCGCGTTGAGCGTGACGTCAAGCGCGACCTCGTGGCTGACCCCGCGCAGGGTCAGTTCACCGATCACCCGCGCATGGGTGGCATCGACCGGTTCGACGCGGGTGGAAACGAACCGGGCCTCGGGATGGCGCTCGGCATCGAGCAGGTTGCGCGCCAGTGCGGCCTTGTTCCATTTGTCATCGCCAAGATCCAGGCGTTGCAGCGGCACGCTGACCGTGAGCGTGGCGCTGCTCCAGTCGTCGGGATCGAAGGCAAGCACGCCTTCGCTGCCCGAGACGGTACCCAATGCCTGCGAGAAACCGGCGTGCTCCACCGCGAACAGCACCCGTGTATGCACCGGGTCGAGGCGGTAGGTATCGGGCGCGGCGCTCACCGCCCAGGGGGCGGTAGACAACAGCAGGGCAAGGGTCAGGCGCTTGGTCACAGCCGGCTCCGTTCAGGGCTGGGCCGATCATACGCGCTGGTCCGTGATGCCTGGCAGCACCATGGCTGCAACAGATCGTGGTGCGCCCAGCGGCGCGCGACCGGGGCGTTGTGCAGCGCACTGTGTGACAATCCCGGGCAACAGGGAGAACTCGATGGCGTTGAGCGCGCGCGGTTGGCGGGCAGGCATCGTGCTGCTGGCATTGGCGTTGTATGCGGTGCCGTCGGCGTTGTGGGCCGCAGGGACATCGGCAGAAACACCGCGCATGCGCCGCCTCGGCGCCGCCGAAGGCATGCCATCGCGCATGGTGCTTGCCCTGGCGCAGGACCGGCAGGGCTACATCTGGGCCGCCACCGATGATGGCCTGGCCCGCATCGACGGCGTTGGCCTGCGGGTCTGGCGCAATGAACCCGACGATCCCGGCTCGCTGCCGGGCAACGAGATCGAGACGCTGCTGGTCGATCCGCTCGATCGGGTCTGGGTGGGCAGCAACGGCGTTGGCCTGAGCATGCTGGGGCCTGGCCGCGAACGCTTCCAGCGGTTCCCGGACCTCGACCAGCGTTGCGAGGGGCAGTTCTGGTCGCTGGCGTATGCGGGCAAGGCCTTGTGGATCGGCACCAACCGCCATGGCATCTGCCGGCGGGAAGAGGACGGGACGCTGGTCCGCTACCAGGCCAACGCGGCCGATCCGGCAGCGCTTCCCGACGACACCATCTACAGCCTGCTGTCCGATCCTGCAGGCCATGTCTGGGTGGGTACCGGCAGTGGCGTGGCGCGCTGGGACGGCCGCGGCTTCACCCGGATCGCCCCGGCGGTGCTGGGCGGCAAAAGCGTGTTCCGGTTGACCCGCGACCCCGATGGCACGGTGTGGGCCGGTACCGAGGGCGGGCTGTTCCGGATCAGTCCCGATGGGCACGCGCGCCCGGCACCATGGAAGGTGGGCGCCGATGTGCGTGCCGCCTCGGTGCTGCATGATCGCAATGGCGGCTACTGGCTGGGCACGGCCGACGGCCTGTATCGCGGCGATGATGCGCAGCTGCGCCTGCTGGCCGGCGATGGCGGCAGCGGATTCCTGACCGAACGCAGCGGCGTGCTGGACATGCTGCAGGACCACGAGGGGGGACTGTGGGTGGCCATGCTGACCCAGGGCCTGGCCTACCTCCCTCCGGACTGGAAGCGTTTCTCCACCTGGTACCAGCTCGATGGAAAACCCCTGGACAGTGCGTACCTGCTCGGGGCCGCTGCGGCAGGCAACGACTATTACGTCGCCGGGGCGCATGGGGTGTACCGGTTGGATGCGGGCGGAAGCCTGCGCCAGATAGCCGCTGAGAAGCAGATCGGCGTGGGAGCGGTCAGGTCGGTGTTGCCGCGCGCCGATGGTGCGCTCTGGCTCGGTCGGGCCGGAAGGCTGGGGCTGTTCCAGCCAAAGACCGGACAGCTGCGCGAGTGGAAGATCGGAGGCGGCGCGGATGTGCGCCAACGCATTGAGCTGATCCGCGAAGCGCCCAACGGTGATCTGTGGATGTCGATCATCAACTACGGCGTGCAACGCCGCGACGCGCAGGGCAAGCTGCTCGACGACATCCGCATCGGTGACGGCCGCGGCCTGGTCGATGTGCCGGTGGAGCAGATGCTGTTCGATCCACGCGGCGGGCTGTGGATCATGGGCGACATGGGCGAGATGGGGCTGCTGCGGTGGCAGAAGGACCGCTTTGAACGCGTGCCCGGCATTGCGCCCGGCAACCTCTTCGACATGGCCTGGGTCAGTGCCGATGAGGTCTGGATGGCGCGCAGTGGCGCACTGGAGCGCTACCGGTGGGACGGGCTCAGCATGACGCTTCGGGAACGGGTTGGTGCTGCGCAGGGAATGCCGCCGGTGTCGATGGGGGGCATCGCGCTTGGCCGTAACGGCCAGGTCTGGGCCACCACTACGCGTGGCCTGGTGTGCTGGCATTCACGCGAACGTCGGCTGCGGCTGTACGGCGAGAAGGACGGGCTGCCGGATCGGGAATTCAGCGGACGCCCACCCGTGGCCGGTGCCGACGGCCGGGTGCTGGCCGTCACCGCGACCGGGTTGGTGGGTTTCGACCCGAATGCAGCAGACACGCCGCTGCCGCCTTCGCAACTGGTCATCGACAACATCCAGGTGCGCCGCGACGATGCCGAAGGCCAGCAGTCGCTGCCGGTCAACGCGCCGCTGCTGCTGGGCCCGGGTGATCGCGATCTGATCATCTCGGCGCGCCTGCTGTCCTATGCCAGCCCGATGGGCAACCGCTACCGCTACCGCGTGTCCGGCTATGACCAGAACTGGGTGATGCAGAACGCGGATGGCGAACGCCTGCTGTCGCGGTTGCCGCCAGGCCAGTACGCCATCGACGTGCAGGCCGCCACCCCGCATGGGGAATGGACACCGTCACGCACGATCACCGTGCAGGTACAGCCACCGTGGTGGCGCAGCAGCTGGGCCGTGCTGGGCTACGTGCTGCTGTGGCTGCTGCTGGTGGCCGCCGTGGCGGCGTTTGCCCGCGCCCGTCTGCGCCGCCGCCAGCAATGGCATCTGACCGTGCACAAGCAGCAGATCGCCGAACAGGCGTCGCAGGCCAAGAGCCGGTTCCTTGCCACGCTCGGCCATGAGGTGCGTACCCCCATGACCGGTGTGCTGGGCATGAGCGAACTGCTGCTGGCCACGCCACTGGACGAGCTGCAGCGCGGCTACGCCGCGTCCATCCAGCACGCCGGTACCCATCTGCTGCGGCTGGTCAATGACGCGCTGGATCTGGCCCGGATCGAAGCGGGGCGGCTGGAACTGGACATCCGGCCGTTTGACCTGATGTCGATGCTGGCCCAGGTCGAAACGCTCATGGAACCGATGGCGCATCACCGCGGGCTGGCCTTCGAGCGCAGCTTCAACCTGCCCGGCCCGGTGCAGGTCAGTGGTGACGAGATGCGCGTGCGCCAGATCCTGATGAACCTGCTGGGCAATGCGATCAAGTTCACCGAACACGGCCATGTCGGTCTGGGCATCGAGCTGGTGCCGGGCGGGAGCGGTATCGAGCTGGAGGTCACCGACACCGGGCCAGGCATCAACCAGGACCAGCAGCAGCGCCTGTTCCACCGTTTCGAACAGGCGGACGGCCCGCGGACGGCGTCCCGCTATGGCGGCAGTGGCCTGGGCCTGGCGATCTGCCAGGAACTGGCCGTGGCGATGGGCGGACGCATCGCCATCGACTCCGCGCCCGGACAGGGGGCCCGCTTCACCGTGCACCTGCCGTTGCCGTGGACCGTGCGCCAGCGGCCCGCTGCGGATGCGCCGCTGCATGGCGCGCCGATTGCCCTGCCACCGTTGCGGATCCTGCTGGTGGAAGATGATGCCACCGTAGCTGATGTCATTGCCGGGCTGCTGCAGGCCCGCGGACACACGGTGGTGCATGCCCTGCACGGCTTGGCGGCGTTGTCGGAAGTGGCTGCCGGACGTTTCGACATCGGCCTGCTTGACCTGGACCTGCCCGCGCTGGATGGCATCGCCATCGCCGGGCAGCTGCGCGCCATGGGCTACGCGCTGCCGCTGATCGCGGTGACGGCGCGCTCGGATGCTTACGCCGAACAGCAGGTCCTGGCGGCCGGGTTCGATGGCTTCCTGCGCAAGCCGGTGACCGGCGACCTGCTGGTGTCAGCGATCGCTGCGGCGTGTGCCATCCGCCGCAGCCCGCCCGGGATGGTGACCTCTCCATAGGCTGCGTATCAGAAATCGGCAAATTCAATTCAAAAATTGATTCACTGCTTTGTGACGTCTTTACGGGAACGCGGATGCGCGCCGGCCGCGATCGCCCTACCGTGGCCGCAATGAGAACGATGATGGCGCGGTAGACGGTGACGCCTCCGCGAGAGGCCCTGCGCGGGCAACCCGTAGCCTTGCTTCTGGCCCTGCTGCTGATGTGGCCGGCAGCAGGCCATGCGGGTGTCGTACATGTGCCATCGCCGCGCCTGCTCGGCATGGCCGACGGCCTGCACGACCCCAACGTTCGCGAAATCGCTGAAGACGCTTCCGGCTACCTGTGGCTGGCGGGCAGCGACGGCCTGATGCGCTTCGACGGCCAGCGGTACCGGCTGTGGCGCCTCGAGGATGGCTTGCCGGATGTCGACCTGCGCACGCTCCACGTGGATGCCCTCGACCGGCTCTGGGTGGGAACGGCCAGTGCCGGGCTGGTCATGATGGGCGCTGATCGTGGTGGGTTCCAGCGGCTCCCCGCATCGGCCCCGTCGGCGCTGCGCCAGGGGCTGCTGCGCCAGGTGCACAGCAGCGGCGACGGCCGGATCTGGGCCATTGGAAGCGACCATCGGCTCTATCGGCGGGCACCACGCGACCCGCAGTGGGCGTTGCAGCCGCTTCCGCAGGAGGCTGGCCCGGTCATGGCACTCGCGCGCGACAGCGCCGGTGCGTTGTGGGTGGCCCAGGCCGCATCGCTTTGGCGATGGGATGGCACACGGCTGGCCCGGATGGCGTTGCCGGCCGGATCCGCAGCGCCGATCCGTTCGCTCTGGGCCGATCCACGCGGGGGAATTGAAGTCACCTCGGCGCATGGCACCTGGGCGACGGGTAGCGCAGCAGGTGCCCACGTTCGGCCGCTCGGGGCACGCAGCGTGCTGCGCAGTGCGGACGGCGTGCTCTGGCAGCAACAAGGCGCGGCGCTGCTGCGGCAGGAAGCCGGCGCCGCGCTGCCGTGGACGCTGCAACCCGCGCCGGGCACCGCGCCGGGGCCGGTGGTGATCCGCCAGGCGCTGGAAGACCGCAACGGTGACCTGTGGTGGGTGAGTGAGCAGCACGGCGTATGGTGGTTGTCGGCCCGCTGGCGGCAGTTCACGGCCTTGCCGGCCACCGCCGACAGTGGGTCGGGAACCGGCAGTCACTACGTACTGGGCCTGGCCGCATCGGGAATGCACCATGCGTGGGTTGCGGGCAGTCGAGGGGACCTGCAGCGCCTTGACCTGCGTACCGGACGCGGCCGTGACGTGCTCCGGTTTCCACACGCCGGCGTCAGCGCGCTCCCGGTGGGCGTGGCCGAAGATGCCCAGGGACGGGTCTGGGTCGCCAGTGCCGACCGGTTGCTGCGCCATGACCCGCAGCGGCGCAGCCAACGCGAATGGGGGCTGGGACTGGGTACGGACCAAGGGCCCGTCCACCTGCAGATATGCGCGAACGGCGATGTCTGGCTCGCGCACCCCGGGGCGATCCAACGGTGGTCGACAGACGGCAAGCGGCTGCACAGTGCGGCACCGCAGCAGGTGGGGCTGAGGCAGGACGTCCTGCTACGGCAGCTGTTGTGCACCCGGGATGGCGAGGTATGGGCCACCGATCCCCAAGGCGTGATGCGCTGGTCTGTTGCACGCGAGCGCTTCGAGCCGGTCCCGGGCGATGGCGACGGGCCCGTGTCGGCCATCGCCGAAGCCGACGATGGCACGCTGTGGGTCAGCCGCCTGGCATCCCTGGAGCAGTACCGTCTGGCGCAGGGACGGTTGCATCGAGTACGCCGCATTGGCGCCGCCGAGGGCTACCCGCAAGTGCGTGCCAACGCACTGGTGGTGGGCGCCGATGGCGTGGCATGGGCCGGGGCCGCGCGCGGCGTGCTGCGGGTGGATCCGCACGCGGGTGAGGTGGGGGTGCTGGACACCGCACAGGGCCTGCCCGTGCAGGAGGTGCTTCCGCAGCGGCTGCTTCGGTTGGGCTCGGGCGCGTTGGTGGCTGGCGTGCGCGAAGGCGGACTGCTGGCGTTCGACCCGCGCGCGCTTCGCGCCCCGGCAACGGTGCCGGTTCTGGTGCTCGATGCAATGAGCCGTCGTCGGCATGGACGGGTGATCCAGGTGCCGATCGCCGCACCGCCGGTGATCCTGGGCACCGGGGACCGCCATGTGCGGGTCGCGGTGAACCTGCTCGGTCGTGGCGATCCTGATCGCATCCAGTACCACTTCCGCCTGCTGGGACACGACCCGGGATGGGTCGACACCGGCCCCGTGGCGCAGCGCCTTTTCACCCGCCTGCCGGCCGGTGAGCACTCCCTGCTGGTGAAGGCGCGGCACGCCGGGGGGCCGTGGTCGGCGGTGCGTCAGCTGCCGTTGCGCGTGGTGCCCCGGTGGTGGGAAACAACAACCGGTCGTATCGCCCTGGCTGCCGCGATCTGCGCAGCGCTGATGGGGGGAGCGCGGCTGCACTACCGCCGGCAGCGGCGACGCGCGCAGCGGCGCCAAGCGCGTGCGCGCCGCCTGCGGGCGGAGCAGGATTCGATGCAGCGCACCCGCTTCCTGGCCGAACTGGGCCGCCAGGTGCGTGCGCCGTTGACGCCGGTACTCGGCTGGAGCGAGCTGCTGCTGCAGTCGCCGTTGTCGCGCGTGCAGCGCGAGCAGGTCGGCAGCCTGCAGCAGGCGGGGCACCACCTGCTGCAGTTGATGGACGATGCGCTGGACCTGGCCGGTATCGAATCAGGCCGCCTGCGGCTGCACCCAGCGCCCTTCGTGCTGGTGGAGGTCATGCGTGAGCTGCATGCGCTGCTGCTGCCGGTGGCGCGGCGCAAGGCATTGCTGCTGCATTGGACCAGCACGTTGCCGGCGGGCGCCTGCTTCCACGGCGACGTGCAGCGCCTGCGCCAGATTCTGCTGAACCTGCTGGGCAACGCCCTCAAGTTCACCGCGCATGGGCAGGTCAGCCTGAGCGCACGCACCGGGCCGGAGGATCGCGGGCTGGTGCTGTGTGTGTCCGACACTGGTCCGGGGATGAGCCCGGCGCAGGTGCGGGGGCTGTTCCAGCGCTTCAGCCAGGTCGAAACGGCAGACACCGCCGCCCACCTTGGCGGCAGCGGGCTGGGACTGGCCATCAGCCGGGACCTGGCACATGCCATGGGCGGGCGCCTGGACGTCGACAGCCAGCGCGGGCGTGGCACCCAGTTCGAGTTGACACTGCCGTGGCCGGCGCTTGCACCCGCCGCGGCGCCCGCCGCGCCGCGCCGCGCCGCGTGCGCTGCCGTGCCATCGCGCGCCTTGCGTGTGATGGTGCTGCTGCCGGCGACCGAACCGGACGCTGTCGAGGTGGTGTGTGCGCTGCTGCGTTCCCAGGGCCACCGGGTGGTGGCGGTCGAGAATGCAGACGCGTGGGTACGCGACGTCGATCCCGGGCCCTGGGATCTCATCGCGGCTGATCCGGACATGCTGGTGGCGGGCGGGCGGCTGAGTGCACGCCTGCCCTGGTTGTGGCCGGGGGTGCGGCGCGTGGCGCTCACGCCACGCGCCGATGCCTGCGCCGAGCGCGATGCACGCGCGGGCGGGTTCGATGGTTTCCTGCGCCTGCCGGTGACCGGGGCGCGGTTGGCTGCCGCCGTGGCGGGCGCATGATCGGCCCCTTGCAGGGCCTGCTGCTGGCGCTGCTGCTGCTTGCGTCATCGGTACGCGCGGCGCCCCCCATGGCGCTGCGCTTCACCACCGCCGACGGGTTGCCGTCCAACGCGGTGCACCAGGTGGTGGAAGACCGCGACGGCTACCTGTGGTTCGCCACCGATGATGGCCTGGCCCGCTTTGATGGCCAGCGCTTCCGGATCTGGCGGATGGAGCAGGGGCTGGCCGACAACCAGTTGCTGTCGATGGCGGCGGATGCGCAGGACCGGTTGTGGATCGGGACGGGGCAGGGCCACCTCATGCGCATGTCGGCCGACCGCAGCCACATCGAGCGCTTCGACAGCGCGCGTTTTCCGGCCCTGGCGGGCGTGGCAATTGGTGTCGTGCTGCCAACGCCGGAGGGCGTGGTGTGGTTCGGTACGCGCGACGCGGGTCTATTCCGGCTGGACACGGGCCACCGGCTGCGTCAATTCCTGCCCACCGTGAACGCGGACGGCCTGCCGGACCGTCGCGTCGACCACCTGGCGTTGGCGGCGGACGGCACGCTCTGGGTGGGAACACCGCGCGGCCTGGCCCGCTGGAGGAACGGTCGCTTCCTGCCGCCGCCCACGATGCTGGCCACTGCGCCGGTCAGCGCGCTGCTGGTGGATGCCGGGCAGCGGCTGTGGGTAGCCGGCGCGGCAGGCCCGTGGCGCGCCTCGGACGAGGGTCGGCTGGAACCGGTGGATGCACCGGCGGGAACGCGCGCGCTGGGCGCGTCGCGCAGCGGCGGTCCGTGGCTGGGCGAGGACGCCCGGGTGTGGAAGAGCGGAGGCACTCAGCGGCCCGGGGTGGGCATCGCACCGTTGGGCAGCGCCGATGTGCCCCGGTTCCGCACGGCCCTGGAAGATCGCCACGGCAGCCTCTGGTTGCTGGGGCGGCATATGGGGGTGTGGCGGCTGCCCCCGCACTGGCAGCATTTCATGTCGCTCGACGCGGCGCCGCGGGAAATGCCGGCGATGAGCGGGGTGCGCCTCGATCCTGACGCGCCGCCGCTGGCGCTGGCCTGCGCAGATGGCAGCCGCTGGCGTCTGGACGGCAAGGGGATCCAACTGCAGCCGCCTGGCGGCACCGGCACCCGGCAGTGGCGCTGGGGTGAGACCGACCAGGCGCCTCCGCCCGGTCCGCTGGCCCTGCATTGCGATACAGGCAACGGCATCTGGTGGGGAGGCCGGCATGGCTTGACGCGGTGGGCTGACGGCCGCTTCCATCCCGTTGCCGGTGTCGACGGCGAGGTGAGCGCGCTGCACCTGGCCGAGGACGGCGCATTGTGGGTGGCCAGTGCGGGTACGGTGCGGCGCTATCTCATCCAGGACGGCGTGGCCCGGCCCGGCGTGCAGATTGATGCACGCCAGGGACTGCCGTCGCTGCGGTTGGCGTCGCTGGCCAGCGACGCACAGGGCGCGTTGTGGGCCAGCAGCGCGCGTGGCCTGCTGCGTCTTCGCCCCCGCGAGGGCCAGGTGCGGTTGTACACGCGAAGCGAAGGGGTACCCGATGCCGTGTTCAATGCACAGCTGCAGGTCGACGGATCGACCATGCTGGCCGTGGATGCACACGGCCGCAGGGTGCGGTTCGATCCGGTGGGCCTGGCCGCGTGCAGGGGGGAGCCGGCGCTGGTGGTGGAGCGTGTGCAACTGCACCGCGGTGGCCTGCTGCAGGTGCTGCCTTCCAAGGCGGTGCTCCACCTGCAGCCGGACGATCGGGATATCCAGGTCAGCGTCCGCTTGCTGGGCGCTGCGATGCAGGCGCGCCAGCAGTACCGGTTCCGGCTGTGCGGCCTGGACCGGGAATGGATCCGGGTGGGCCGCAGCGGGACCCGCGGCTTCCCGCGACTGCCACCCGGCGAGCACCGCCTGGAGTTCCAGGCACGTTTGCCCGACGGCAGCTGGTCGTCAACCCGGTCATTGCTGCTGCAGGTGGAGCGCAGCGGCTGGCACCACCCGGCGCTGGTGGGCGCCCGGATATCGGCGGGCGCGCTGCTGCTTGGCGGCGGGGCATGGGCGGCGGTACGCCGTGTCGCGCGCGGGCGGCGGGCGCAGGTCTCCGCACAGGGCCTGTCGCTGGCGCTGCGCTCGGCGCAGGCCAAATCGCACTACCTGGCCAACCTCGGCCATGAGGTGCGCACACCGCTTACGGGGATCCTGGGCATGGCCGAACTGCTGCTGTCATCGCCCCTGCATGCGGCCCAGCGGCAGCCGTTGGAACGGATCCTGCGGAGCGGACACGCGCTGCTGGAGCGGGTCAACCACGCATTGGACGAGGCCCGCCTGGAGGCCGGAAGTACCCCCCTGCAGGCGGCCGACTTCGAGGTGGGCGCTGTCCACCGGCAATGGTTGGCACGCCAGCTGCTGCCATCCTGCCGGCGTGGCACCGCGCTGGCCTTGTGCCTGCAGGTGGCGGGCGACGCACGCGCGCACGGCGATGCGCTGCGACTGGGGCAACTGCTCGATGCGGTCACGCGCGTGCTGGGCCGGCACACCGGCGCGGGGCACGTGGTGCTGGAGGTCGCCTGGCGACCCGGGCGCGAGGGGCTGCTGTGGCGGTTCACCGCCGGCGGGCGCGCTGCGTACCCGCCGGGCCGCGGCGCCGGGAGCGCCGCGCCGACGCCGTCCGTCGCGTCCCTGCGCCTCGCGTTGGCCACTGCCGAACGCCTGGCCGGCGCTCTCGGCGGCACCCTGCACGTGCATGCGACGGCCGGCAGGCAATGGCACGTGCAGGTGGGGATACCCATGCCGGCGGTGGCGCCGCTGCACCGTGGCCGGGTGCTGCTGGTGGACGAGGACGCCGCCGCTGCCCTTGCAGGCGGTGCACTGCTGACCGCGCAGGGCTGGGAGCCGGTGCATGCGGCGCACGCGCTGGCAGGGTTGACCGAACTGGCGGCGGGCCGGTTCGACCTGGTGCTGGTGGACCTGGACCTGTCCGGCATCGATGGGTTGACCCTGATCGGCCTGCTGCCCGGGCGGAACGTGTCCGCTCCGGTGCTGGCGATGAGCCGGCAACCCTCCGCCGGCTTGGCCGGGCGGGTGCGGGCTGCCGGGGGCGCGGGGCTCCTGCCCAAGCCGGTCACGGCCGCGTCGCTGCGCCGCGCACTGCAGCAGGCGGGCGTGCCCTGATGGTTCGTTCCCATCCGGCGAACCGTTTACCATCCATCCCATGACTTGGGCTTTCTGCGACAAGTCCGGCCCCATCTGCACGTCATCGGTTGATCCCGACCCGCTCCAGGAGATTGCTTGGTGTTGCCTACGCGTTGGCTGCTCCTGTTCGGGATGCTGTACATGTGGCCGTGGCTGGTGGCAGCGCAGCCTGTTCCGCCAACGCCGCGCCAGCTGACGGTGTTCGATGGTCTGCCGTCCAATACCGTCAACCGCATGGCCGAAGACGGGTACGGCTACCTGTGGTTGGCCACCAACGATGGCCTGGCCCGGTTCGACGGCCGCAATTACCGGGTCTGGCGCGCCGAGGATGGTCTTCGCGACAACATGGTGTGGAGCGTGCACGTGGATGCGCGCAACCAGTTGTGGATCGGTACCGAGAATGCCGGGCTGGCGATGATGTCGGCCGACCGCCGCGAACTTCGCTTCTTCGACCGTGCCAGCAACCCGGTGATCGGCAGCAATACGATCTGGAGCCTGGCCTCCACCGGTGACGGGGCGCTGTGGTTCGGCACCTACGAAGGCGGCCTGCACCGGCTCGACCGCAATGGCGTGATCACCCGCTTCATGCCGGAACCCGGCAACCGGCGCAGCCTGCCGGCCGCGTCGGTCACGCATATGGCTACCACCCGTGACGGCAGCCTGTGGGTCGGTACCAAGGCGGGACTGGCGCGCTGGACCGGGCGCGACTTCGAGCGGGTGCCCGCGTCGAAGCTGCCCACGCCCCTGGTCAACGGGCTGACCGCCGAGCTGGATGGCAGCCTGTGGATCAGTACCAATGCCGGTACGGTGGTTCGTCGGGCAGACGGCAGCTTCGCCCCGGCGCCCTGGAAGGTGGATGCCGGCGACCAGGTACTGGGCATGATGCTGCGCGACGAGCAGGGCGGCTATTGGCTCGACACCCGGTCGGGTCTCGGGCGTGCCTACCAGGGCCGCTTCCAGCAGGTGCCCCTGTACAGCGCGGTGGCCCGCGGCCAGGTCCGGCCCAACTGGACCGGCGCGTACGAAGACCGCGAAGGCGGAATCTGGCTGGCCAGTACCAACAGTGGCCTGTGGCATCTGCTGCCGCGCTGGTGGCAGTTCTCGGTGCTGTCGCGGCTGGAGGATGACCCGGCCTCGCTTCGCAACGGCTACGTGCTGGGCATGGCCGCTTCGGCCAATGGCGGTGTGTGGGCCGTGGGCACCCATGGCGCACTGGACCGCTTCGATCCGGTCACTGGCAAGGTGGACCAGCACCGGACCTGGGTGGATGGTCCCCAGTGGCTGTTGTCGGTGCTGGAAGACCCGCGTGGCCATGTCTGGATCGGATCGCACGAAGCGCTCCTGCGCTACGACCCGGGTACCGGCTCCCTGCAACGGTGGGGCAGCGATGCCGGTGCCGATGCCGCGATGGAAGGCGACGTGGATGCGCTGGCGCTCTGCGACGGTGGCGGGGTCTGGAGCGCTGCGTCCGGCGGGCTGCAGCAGCGCGGCCTGGACGGCGGCGTGCGGCAGCGGATCGCGGCGGGCACGGGCGGGTTTGCGCCCGGACAGCTGGTGCTGGATCTCATGTGCGGTCCGCAGGACCATCTCTGGGTGGCCACCAACCAGGGCCTGCTGCAGTGGGTGCCCGCGCGTGCGCGGTTCGAGGCAGTGCCCGGCGCGGCAGCTGTCGCCAGTCATGCACTGGCGCCGGCCAACGACGGCTCCATGTGGGTATCGGAAGAAGGCCGCCTTATCCGCTACCGCTGGAACGGGAAGCGGCTCGAGCGCGAGGCCCAGGTCGGGCCGGAAGAAGGCTTCCCGCAGCTGTCGGCGACGGGATTGGTGGTGGACGCCCAGGACATCGTGTGGGCCGCCAGCTCGCGTGGCCTGATCCGCGTCGATCCCAACCAGGGCAGCGTGCGCCAGTACGGCGTGCGCGACGGGCTGCCCAGCCAGGAGTTCCGCCGCGGCACGCTGGTGCGCACGGCCAGCAACCACATTGCCGGCGGCACGCCGGCCGGGGTGGTGCTCTTCGATCCCGACCAGGTGCGACCGGCAACCCGGCGCGCACCGCTGGTGATTGAACGTGTCGAGGTGCGCCGTGGCGAGCGGGTGCTGGACCTGACCCACCTGGCGCCGCTGGAAATCGCCGACGCCGACCGCGACCTTCGCATCGTGGCGCGGCTGCTGTCCTTCGCCGACTCATCGTCCAACAGCTATCGCTACCGCCTGGCCGGCTACGATCCGGATTGGGTGGAAGTGGGGCCGGGCGGCGAACGCGTGTTCTCGCGACTGCCGCCCGGGCGCTATCGACTGGAGGTGCAGGCGCGCTCGGCCGACCTGGTCTGGTCGCGGGTGCAGGTGCTGGAGTTCCGCGTGATGCCGCCCTGGTGGCGCAGCGTATCGGGGCTGCTGGTGATGGCCTCGATCGCCCTGCTGCTCATGAGCCTGTTCGCCTGGTTGTACCGGCGCCGCGTGCAACGCCGCCACGCTTACCAGCTGGCCCTGCACAAGCAGGAACTGGCCGAACAGGCATCGGCCGCCAAGACGCGCTTCCTGGCCAACCTGGGTCATGAAGTGCGCACGCCGATGACCGGTGTGCTGGGCATGAGCGAGCTGCTGCTGGGCTCGCCGTTGAACCCGCAGCAGCGCAGCTACACCGAATCGATCCGGCATGCCGGCGAGCACCTGCTGCACCTGGTGAACGACGCGCTGGACCTGGCGCGGATCGAATCGGGGCGGCTGCAGTTGCAGGCGCAGCCGTTCGCGCTGCAGGGTGTCATTGACGATGCATGCACCCTGATGGCGGCGCTGGCCGAGCAGAAGGGGCTGCGCTTCGTGGTCGACAACGAACTGGCCGCTGGCCTGTGCAGCGTGGGTGATGCGGTGCGGGTCCGGCAGATCCTGCTCAATCTGCTGGGCAACGCGGTGAAGTTCACCAGCAACGGCGAAGTGCGGTTGAAGGTGCGTGCGCTGGCGCCCGCGCGCGGGCTTTACTTCGAAGTCTCCGACACCGGGCCCGGCATCAGCAGCGACCAGCAGCAGCGTCTGTTCCGGCGCTTCGAGCAGGCCGACGGTGCGCGCACCGCTGCGCAATACGGTGGCAGCGGCCTGGGCCTGGCGATCTGCCGCGAGCTGGCGCTGGCCATGCAGGGCCAGATCGGGGTGGAAAGCCAGCTGGGCGTGGGCACGCGTTTCAGCGTGACCCTGCCGCTGCCGCTGCAGATGGCCGACGCCACGGTCGGCAGTGCCGGCGTTGCCGAGGGGCACCCCCTGCCGCCACTGCGCCTGCTGCTGGTCGAGGACGACGACACCGTGGCCAGCGTGATCATCGGCCTGCTGAGCGCGCGCGGACACGAGGTGGTGCACGCCGCGCACGCGCTGGCGGCGCTGCGTGAAGTGAGCGACGCGCCGTTCGACGTGGTGCTGCTGGATCTTGACCTGCCCGGCCTGGGCGGCATGGAACTGGCCGGGCACCTGCGCAACCAGGGCTATGCGATGCCGTTGCTGGCGGTGACGGCGCGGACCGACCCGGGCATCGAACAGCGGGTGCGCGAGGCGGGCTTCCAGGGCTTCCTGCGCAAGCCGGTGACCGGTGACCTGCTGGAGCAGGCGATCGCGCGGGTGGTGGTGGAGGGGCGTGGGTAACAGCAATGGCCGGTGTTGCCGGCCACAAAATGTCATCGGACCAACGGTCCGCTGCTACCGAGGTCGCCTATTCGGCGACCTCTTCCACGTCCCGGGGGGAGGGGCGGGTGTCGGGCAGCTGCCAGAAGATGACGGTGGAGGTGAGCGTGATCGCGCCCACGCACACGAACGTGGCGTGCAGTGCAGCGGTGGCGCCGTGCAGGGTGTCCAGGTGCTCGAACGCGGCCAGCAGGCTGCCCGCGGCCGCGGCGCCGAAGCCGGTGGCCAGCATCATCACCATCGACAGCAGGCTGTTGCCCGAGCTGGCGAAATCACGGTCCAGGTCACGCAGGGTCACGGTGTTCATCACGGTGAACTGCAGCGAATTGACCGCGCCGAACACCGCCAGCTGCACCACGCGCAGCCACATCGGCTGGCCGGGCACCATGAAGATGAAACTGGCCATGGCCAACCCGACCAGCACGGTGTTGACCATCAGCACCCGGCGATAGCCGAAACGTTCCACCAGTTTGACCGCGTAGCGCTTGGACAGCATGCCGGCGGCTGCTACGGGAATCATCAACAGCCCGGCGTTCATCGGGCTCATGCCCATGCCCACCTGCAGCAGCAGGGGGATCAGCAACGGCATGGCGCTGCTGCCGATCCGCGAAAACAGGTTGCCGAGGATACCGATGCGGTAGCTGGGCACGTGGAACAGCGCCAGCGAAAACAGCGGCGCGGTGGAGTTGGCCGCATGCAGCCAGTAGCCGACCAGCGCAGCCAGCCCGGCCACGGTCATCAACATCACCAGCGCGTGCGGGGTGGCCATGCCGGAGATGCCATCCAGCGCCAGCGACAGCACCACCATGCCGAACGCCAGCATCAGGTAGCCGGCGATATCGAAGCGGGTACGGTGTTCGGCGTAGTGGTCGGGCATGATCTTCAGCGCGGCCGCGTAGCCGATCACGCCGATGGGCAGGTTGATCAGGAACACCCAGTGCCAGGACGCCACTTCCACCAGCCAGCCGCCCAGGGTGGGGCCGATCAGGGGCCCCACCAGCGCAGGGATGGCGATGAAACTCATGGCGCGCAGGAACTGTTCGCGGGATACCGAGCGCATCACCGCCAGGCGCCCGACCGGCAGCAGCATCGCGCCGCCCACGCCCTGCAGCACGCGGGCGGCAACCAGCTGGTGCAGGGTCTGTGCCAGCGCGCAGGCGAGCGAACCGAGGGTGAACAGGATGATCGCCGCCAGGAACGTGCGGCGGGTACCGAAGCGGTCGGCGATCCAGCCGGAGGCGGGAATGAAGGTCGCCACCGCCAGCGCGTAGCTGAACACCACCGACTGCATCTGCAGCGGGCTTTCACCCAGGCTGCGGGCCATGGCAGGCAGGGCGGTGTTGACGATGGTCGAATCCAGCATCTGCATGAAGATCGCCAGCGACACCAGCCACAACAGGGGCCGGAACGAGGCGTAGCTGGGGGTCGTCATCGTGTGCACCTTCATCAACGAGGTGCACATGATCGCACGGGGGGTGTGTATGCCGGGCCGTCAGCGCGCGCTCAACCGGTGCACCGCCTCGACAAGTACCTGCACGTGTTCGGGATTCATGTCCGGCGACATGCCGTGGCCAAGATTGAACACGTGGCCCTCGCGGGAACCGCCATTGCCGCGCGCATAGCTGTCCAGCACCTGCCCGGCGGCACGTTCGATCGCCTCCGGGTTGCCGTACAACGTGGCCGGATCCAGATTGCCCTGCAGCGCCACGCGGCCGCCGGTGCGCGCTGCCGCGTCGGCCAGGTCCAGCGTCCAGTCCACGCCCAGCGCATCGGCGCCGGTGTCGGCCAGGTCGGCCAGGTGCAGGCCGGTACCCTTGCCGAACAGGATCAGCGGGGTGCGCTGGTCACCGTCGCCGCGCTCCAGTTCACGCGCGATGCGGGTCAGGTAGCGCAGTGAGAACTCGCGGTACATGGACGGGCTGAGCACGCCGCCCCAGGTATCGAACACCTGCAGCACCTGCGCGCCGGCCGCGCGCTGGGCAGCCAGGTAGGCAACCACCGCATCGGTCACCACCGACAGCAGCTGGTGCAGTGCGGCCGGCTCGTTCAGTGCCATCGCCTTGATGCGTGCGAAATCCTTGCTGCCGCCGCCTTCGACCATGTAGCAGGCCAGCGTCCACGGGCTGCCGGAGAAACCGATCAGCGGCACGCGGCCGTCCAGCTCACGGCGGATCACGCGCACCGCATCCATCACGTAGCGCAGCTCGGTTTCCATGTCCGGCACCGCCAGCCTGGCGATGGCGGCAGTATCGCGGACCGGGTGGCGGAACTTCGGGCCCTCGCCTTCGACGAAGTACAGCTCCAGGCCCATCGCATCGGGAATGGTCAGGATGTCCGAGAACAGGATCGCCGCATCCAGGTCGAACCGGCGCAGCGGCTGCAGGGTGACTTCGCACGCGATTTCCGGGTTCTTGGCCATGGCCAGGAAGCTGCCGGCCTTGGCGCGGGTGGCGCGGTATTCGGGCAGGTAGCGGCCAGCCTGGCGCATCAGCCAGACGGGGGTGCAGTCCACCGGTTCGCGGCGCAGGGCGCGCAGCAGGCGATCGTGGCGGGAGGGGCTGGTCACGGGTTGCTTCCTTGGAATCGGGTGGCGCAGGGCCAGGGGGAGGCGGGCCGCTCACCGCGGCGGCACACCGCTGGTATAGGTGATCTGGTAACCGCGCTTGAGCTCGGTGTCGCGCGCCTTTTCAAACGCGGCTTCTGCCTGGGCCTGTTCCGCGAAGAACTGGCGGTGCAGCTTGGCGTGCCTGCCGACCTGGCCCGACTCGCGCAGCAGCTCCCAGCCGCCGAACAGGTCCGGTTGCAGGGTGAGCTGGAGGTAGCCGGTCGGATCGGTGCCGTTGACAGGTTGCTGCAGGAAGATGCGCATGGCCGCGATTGTAGCCGCGAACCGGCAACACGGCCGTCACCGGCCCGCAGGGCGGGCGCGACAGACGGTCGCGGCTCAGCCGGTGGCCAGCACGCGCAGCACGTCGGCCTCGTCCACGTCGGCCACTACCTCCGCGCGGCCGATGCCCCGCCACAGCACCAGGCGCAGGCGCCCGGCCACGTTCTTCTTGTCCAGCCGCATGCGCGCCAGCAGTGCCTCGGGCGCCAGGCCGGCCGGAATGGCAACCGGCAGCTCGTAGCGCAGCAGCAGCTCGCGCAGGCGGGAGGTGTCGTCGTCGTGGCTCATGCCCAGCTGGGCCGACAGCCGCGCAGCCAGCACCATGCCCACCGCCACCGCTTCGCCATGGTTGAGGTTGTCGTTGCCTGGCGCGCCGTACCCCTGTTCGGTCTCGATCGCATGGCCAAAGGTGTGGCCCAGGTTCAGCAGCGCGCGCTCGCCGCGCTCGAGCGGATCGCGCGCGACGATCTCTGCCTTGTGTTCGCAGCTGCGCGCGATGGCCTGGGCCAGCGCCGCATCGTCGCCGGCCAGCAGCGCGGCATGTTCGGCCTGCAGCCACTGGAAGAACAGCGGGTCGCGGATCGCGCCGTACTTGATCACCTCGGCCAGGCCGGCGCGCAGTTCACGCGACGGCAGGGTACGCAGCGCGGCGGTATCGGCGATCACCGCGCGCGGCGGGTGGAAGGCGCCTACCAGGTTCTTGCCTTCGGGAATGTCCACCGCGGTCTTGCCGCCGACCGACGAGTCGACCATCGCCAGCAGCGAGGTCGGCAGCTGCACGCAGTCCACCCCGCGCATCCAGCAGGCTGCGGCAAACCCGGCCAGGTCGCCGGCCACGCCGCCGCCCAGGGCCATCACGCACGCATCGCGGGTGGCGCCCAGCGATGCCAGCGCGGTGATCGCCGCGCCGAAGTTGGCCAGCGTCTTGGAGGCTTCGCCAGCCGGCAGCACCAGTTCGCCGATCAGCAGTCCGGGGCGTGCATCCAGCAGCGCCTGCTTGACCCCGGCCAGATACAGCGGGGCGACGGACGAATCGCTGAGCAGCAGCACGTGGCGGCCGCGCACGTGGTGCGCCAGCAGCTCGCCCTGGCCAAGGAGGCCCGGGCCGATATGGATGGTGTAGGGGGTGTCGCCGCCAACGGCGACGGTGCGGGGGGACGCGGTCATGCGGAAGGTTCCAGTCGCTGCCATTGCGAGGCCAGGCGCAGCACCAGCTGCGCGGTTGCCTCGCTGGGCGTGTACAGATCGGTATCGAGGGTAAGGTCGGCCAGGCCCTGGTACAGCGGATCGCGCAGGCTCGCCATCTCGTGCAGCACCTGCTCGCGGTCGGGCCGCTGCAGCAGGGGCCGGGCGCGGTCGCGCGCCAGCCGCTCCAGCTGCGCCGGCACGCTCACCCGCAGGTAGACCACGAAGCCACGCCGTGCGATCGCCTCGCGGTTGCCGGCATCGAGCACGGCGCCACCGCCGGTGGAGATCAGCTGCCCCTTCCCGGCCAGCAGCTGCTGCAGCACCTGGCGTTCGTGCTGGCGGAAGCCGGCTTCGCCCGAGTGCTCGAAGATGGTCGGAATACTGGCCCCTGCCGCGTCGACGATGGCCTGGTCGGCATCGACGAAGTCCAGCGTGAAGCGCTCGGCCAAGCGGCGGCCGATGCAGGTCTTGCCGGCGCCCATCGGGCCAATCAGGATCAGGTTCGGAGCGGGATTCATTACCCGGAATGCTAACACCTCCGTGTCGCCGCCTTTACGTCCGGGACCCCATGGTGGGCGGTGCGGAATGTCCCGCGCGCAGCCGGAGTACGCCCATGTCAGTGGCCAAAATCATCGAGATCAATGCCTCCTCGCCCACCAGCGTCGAAGACGCGGTCCGCAGCGGCCTGAAGAAGGTGTCCGAAACGGTCAAGGGCATCCAGGGGGCGTGGATCAACGAGACCAAGGTGGTCACCGACGGCCAGGGCAACATCACCGAGTGGCGGGTCAACCTGCGCGTGACCTTCCTGGTCAGCTGACGATCCGGCGCTGGTCATCCAGCACCACCACGCGGTCGGCCAGCGCCGGCAGCGTGCGCAGTGCCTGCCGGCTGACCCGCTCGTAGTACTGCACGAACCTTTCCAGCTGGGCGCGGCTCATGCTGCTGCGCTCGGGCTGGGCGGCCTGCAGGTTCTGCTCCTGCTGCCAGCGCCAGCGCGGCACTACCGCGAAATCCGGCGGCTGCAGGAACCACAGCCGGTCACAGCGCTGCCACAGCGCCGGATACTGCCCGGCAAGGGCCTGATTGCACCAGCGGCGCCAGCGGCCATCGGCGTCAGCCTCGCGTTCGAGCGCATTGAGCGGGGTATCCAGTTCGCTGTCGGCCTGTGCCGGCGTGCCCAGGAACCAGCCTTCGAACACCAGCAGGTCCAGTGGTTCGTGACACTGCGGCCATTGCGCTTCCCGCACGCGTTCGTCGGCAAGCTTGTCAAAACGCGGCAGCGCCACCGGCTGTCGCGCGGTGATCGCCTCCAGCGTGGCATGGGCAAGCGGCAGGTCATGCGTGCCGGGCGGCCCACGGGTCAGCAGCAGCGGGTGCACCTGCCGCGCCAGGCGTTGGCGTTGGGCACGGGTGAGGTAGAAGTCATCGATGGACACTGCCGCCGCGCGCAGCCCGCGTTGCTGGGCCAGGCCCACCACCTGGGCGGCCAGCGTCGATTTGCCGCTGCCCTGCAGGCCGCTGATCGCCAATACTGGCACCGTGGCCGTCACGGCCAACGCATCATCCAGCGCCTGCGCGACCAGTGCATCGGGGAAACCCTTGTTCCGGGGAATGTACGCAGCAACGGACATGCGGTGACAATAAACCCAAACCGAGCCGCAAAGAAGCCGACCATGACCGATCTCTACGCTGAAGCCCTGTCCACCTTCGCCGCGTTGTACGACGAAGCCAAAGGCAGCGCTGAAATCGAACCCAACGCAATGACCGTGGCCACCGCTACCGCCACGGGCGTCCCCTCGGCGCGAACGGTACTGCTGAAAGCCTTCGATGACCGCGGTTTCGTGTTCTACACGCATCTGGACAGCCACAAGGGCCGCGAGCTGCAGGCCAACCCGCACGCCGCGCTGCTGTTCCTGTGGCGCAGCCTGCGCGAGGCCGGCATCCAGGTGCGCATCGAAGGCACCGTGGAACAGGTCAGCAACGAAGAAGCCGACGCGTACTTTGCCTCGCGTCCGCGCCTGAGCCAGATCGGCGCGTGGGCGTCGCTGCAGTCACGCACGCTGGCCTCGCGCGAGGAATTCGATACGCGCGTGGCCACTGCCGAAGCCAGCTTCGCCGGCCGCGATGTTCCGCGGCCGGACGGCTGGAGCGGGCTGCGGGTGGTGCCGCGCCGGATCGAGTTCTGGTACGGCGCGCAGTTCCGCCTGCACGAGCGCTGGTGCTACGAGATCGATGCCAACGGGCAGTGGTGCAAGCGCCTGCTGTACCCGTAAGCGGCGCTCAACCGACCACCGGCAGGGTCAATGCGCCGATCAGCGACGACATCGCCTTCTGCCGGGTGGTGATGGCCCCGACCGCTTCGAACAGCGCATACAGCTGGGCGCGCCGGGTTTCGGCATCGGCTGCCTGCGTGAACGCGTCCAGCGTGCTGGTATCGGGATTTTCGCGGCGCGTGGTGGCACCACCGATAGTGGTGGTGGGCTCGCGCTGCAGCCAGTAGCGCGCTTCCAGCGAAGGTACGGAACCGGGGTCGGTGAGCGCTTCGGCCAGCCGGTCCAGGTCGGCACCATGCGAATCCAGCAGCGCGGCCCACGTCTCAGCACGGGGCTGCGTGGCCGAACACAGGGACAGGTAGCGCATCAGCGGGCTGGTCAGCGTGCCTTCGCCCAGCCGGTCGTACCGCGTGAATTGGGTTGCGCGGTTGTGCTCCACCCGGATCGTCGGTGCCAGCCCCGGCAGCACCGGCACGGGTACCGTCACGCCCAGCGACTGTGCGGTGCCGGTGGCAACACGCACCGCATGCAGGTGGTTGCCACGCGCGGACGGGGGGAAGTCTGGATCGGTCTGGAAGGAAGGGCGGAAGAAGCGCACCAACAGCTGGCTGGTGCCGCTGACCCCAAGGTCGGCCGACAGCGGGGCGACCAATGCTTCGGCTTCGTGCAGGGGCAGCGCGCCCCACTCCGGCAACTGCCGCTCCACCTCGGACAGGATGGTGCCCAACGCGGGCGCGAGATGGGCAGCAACGGTCAGCTCCAGATAGTCGCCATTGCGCAGCGGATCCGGATCCTGGCGCACATGGCGTGCCACGCCGATCTCTCCGGTAGCGGTCAGCAACGGCAGCGATGCAGAGAGCGACAAGCTGCCGCGGGTGGTGGCGATGCGCTGGATCTGCTCGCGGAACGCATGCGTCGCCCGGTACACCCACGCGCGGTCGTGCGGCAGCGTGGTGTCATGGATGCGCCGCGCTTCGGACTGCACGCTGCGCTGCAGGCGGGCCCAACCTGCATGTTCTGCCGCTGCGCGGGTGTCCGGTGCCGGCACCGCCTGCAGCCAGGCGAGCGTGTCGAGCAGGGCGATCATCACCGGTTCGGGCGCTGCGGTGCTGCTGCCCCAGTCGCGTGCCAGCGAGGCCAGCGGCGCGCGTGCCTGGGCCGGCGCACGCAACGACAGGTCGGTCAGCGCCTGCAGGTGATCGAACGCGGCGCCGACATGTGCCACGGCCTTCTGTCGTTTCTCAATGGTGTCCGGGTCCCGCGGCGACGCCATGACCTGCTGGACGATCTGCAGCGCGTGCGAACGGGGCTGGTTGCCCACCAGATGCGCCACGCGCGCGTCCAGAACGATGCGGATGCCGGGATCCTTGCTGGCAGGCAGGCCGTCTTCGCCGAGTTCGGTCAGCCGGGTCGGCAGCGCCGCCCGCAGTACCGTGCGGTTGGCCGCAGCGGTGGCGCCGAGCTGGCCCAGCCCATAGCCGGCACTGGCGGCCAGCGCGCCGCCATGGGTGGTCATGCCGGCGGTGATCAACAGGCCGCGCTTGCCGAATGCCAGAGGCTGCGCCACGGCCTGTTTGCCGAGCAGGACTGGCAGCGTCGACTGCAAGGCCATCGCGCGGCTGGTGCGCTCGTCGTAGCGGTCGCGACGTGGCTCGGTCACGCGCTTGAACGCGCGCTGCAGGACGTTGCCGCCCAACCGGCGGGCGACCGATGCATGCGCCAGGCGCAGCACGCGGGTGCGCATCGACATGGAGATGTCCGCATCGCCTTCGGTCGAGTAGCCGCTCAGTCTGCCTTCCACGCCTACCCCGGGACCGACGGTGGCCTGGACGCTGGCTTCAGCACTTACCGTCGCGCTGCGGATGGTGGCGACCGTCAGGTCGTCGAAGGTGGCCACGCTGGATTCCTGGCGTGCACCGGCCGCCGCGCCGGCATGCACGCCGCTGGGCAACCCGAAGCGCACGCCCAGCATGCCGCCGGTGCCGGCGCTGCGCTGCGAACCCGGCAGCGCGTTGATGCGTTCGCGCTCGGTGTGGCGTGCGATCTGCTCGTGCAGCATCGCCTCGGCGCGTGCTGCGCGGGTCAGGTCGTACAGCGCCGCCCGCAGTGCCTTCTGCCGTTCGGGGACATGGCGGCCGTTGGGCAGGCGCTTGATCGCACGCAGCAGCGCGCTGCTCTGCTTGCGGGCCAACGGCTCGCGTGGGTCCAGGTCCAGCGCGTCCAGTGCGTTGGCAACATCCGCAGGCGCTTCGGCGCGGCACTGCGCCAGCAGGGCATGGATCTGGCCGCTGAGCACCACCAGTGCATCCTCGGTGGGGCCGGGGGCGCTGGGTGCATCGTCCCGCTCCTGGTCGGTGTTGGACGCTGACGCGGGCATCCGCGATACGCGGACGGGGGCGGGCTGCGGCCGGTTCGCGTGGTTGCTGATACCGGTCAGCGGGATGGCCCGGGTCGGGCCCGCCGCGGCATCGCGCGGCGTGCGCAGGGCCAGCGCGGTGGTGCGGGCGACGAGGGTGGAAAGGGGCCTGGCGTAAGTGGCTGGGAACATGCAGTGTCCTCGGTGGTGGGCGGATCCTCGCTCTGGAACCTAGCCGTGCGGCGGGCCGTTGGACATTGCCGTGATCGCAGACAGTTCACCCGGTGTTTCCGTTGATGAACCTCCTGCGCGGGCCATCGAAACGTTCTTCCTCTTGACCTCATCGATGGCGTGTATCGGTCCGCGTGCGGCGGAATCGGGCGGCAAGGCCTGGTATGGCGGGAAATCCGGGCTTCAAACCGCCCGATGCGCCCTGCGCGGTGATGTCGCGGCCGGACGCATGCCATCACCCTCCATGTCCCGCGCTGTCAGTTCCTGCCCGTGCAGCAGACGAAATGATGAACATGTCGCACAACCGGATATCCGCATTTGGCTTTAGGAGTTTCCCTAATGCGTTGTCGGTTGAAGCCTGCTCTGCGTATCAGGGATGTCGTTGCAGGCGCGGGATGCGCGAAACGCGATCAGCGGCGTTGGTCAAACGGGGTGCCGCAGCCAACGCCACAGCGTCGTGCGCGATACGCCCAGCTGTGCGGCCAGCTGCTCCCGGTTGCCCTGATGTGCGATCAGCCACTGGTGCAGGGTTGCCGGCGAGGGGCGTGCGGGCGCAGGCCCGGCATGCAACGTGGCGCTGTCGGCCATGACAGCGCCGCCCGTGGCCGGCAGCAGTTCGGGCAGCCATGAGTGCAGCTGTGCCAGGCCCAATGCCCCCTGGTCGATCCGCCAGTGGATGCGCAGGCGGTCAACCAGGTTGCGCAGTTCGCGCACGTTGCCCGGCCAGGCATACCCGCACAGGCGCTCGGTGGCGGCCGCATCCAGCGGCGAAGGGCGCTGGCCCAACTGCTGGAAGAAGTGCTCCAGCAGCATCGGCACGTCCTGCGGGCGCTCGCGCAGGGTAGGGAGTGCGATCCGCAGTGCGGCGAGGCGGTAATAGAGGTCGCGCCGGAAGCGCTGCGCCTCCACCAGCGATTCCAGCGTCTGCAGGGTGGCCGCCACCACGCGCACATCCACCGGGGTAGGTTCGGTCGCACCCACCCGTAGCACTTCGCGCTCTTCCAGGACCCGCAACAGACGCGTCTGCAGCGGCAACGGCAGCTCGCCGATTTCGTCCAGGAACAACGTGCCGCCATCGGCAGCCTCCACCAGGCCGACCCGCCCACCACGCCGTGCGCCGGTGAAGGCGCCCTCGGTGTAGCCGAACAGTTCCGCTTCCAGCAGCGATTCACTGATTGCCCCGCAGTTGAGCGCCACGAAGCGGCCGCTGCGGCCACTGGCGGCGTGCAGCTGCCGGGCGACCAGCTCCTTGCCGGTGCCGGTGGCGCCGGTGACCAGCACGGTGCTGTCGTGCGGGGCATACAAGGCAATGCGCTCGCGCACCTGCTGCATCGAAGGGCTTTCGCCGAGCAGGCGCTGCTCGGCGGGGCGCGAGCGGGCAGGGGCGCGCCGGCGCGGTGCGGCCACGCCGGAGCGGGCCAGGGTCTGGGTCAGTTCCAGTGCGTGTTCGAAGGCCTGGCGCACCGAATCGGCCGAGTACAGCAGCACGCCGGGCAGGCCGACGCGTTCGGCGTGGTCGATGGCCATGCCGGTGCCGACGATCACCTCGATGCCGTTGGCACGCATGTCGGCGATGCAGTCGCGCGCATCTTCGCGGGTGACGAAGCGGCGGTGTTCGATATCCAGCCCGAAGCTGTGCTGGAAGCTGCCGAAACTCGGCACATCGGTGGCGTGGGTAACCAGCCCGATCCTGGATGCGATCCGCCGCGCCCGGGCCAGTGCTTCCATCAGGTCGAAGCCGTTGGCCTGGATCGGTACCAGTGGTACCTCCAGGCGGCTGCGCAGGTAGGCGGCGTTGGAGCCGCCCGCAATGACCACATCGCAATGCTCGCGACGCAGGCGCTGGCCGATCACGTCCACCGCCTCTTCAAAACCGAGGTTGATGGGGACGATGCGCGCGCGGCGGTCGAACTCCGGGATGACGTCGCCGAGCAGGCCGGTCAGGCGCGACACGCTCACCGTCCAGATCACCGGCAGGGCGCCGGGATCCAGGTCGGGCAGGCGAGGGCGGGGCAGGCGGATGGACATCGTCGGGTACCGTGTTTCAGTTCCATCCATGTTACATCCGTTTCAATGTTTCAAAGTGAAACAAGCCGGGGCGGCAGCCAAGCTAGTGGAATCAATCACTTGCAAGTTGGCACGCGCCTTGCGGCTATTACTCGTCAACCACGATGGAATGTTGCCCATGAGCACCCCAGTTTCCTCCGCCGGCGCCCGTTTCCGCGCCGCGCTGGCCGCCGAATCGCCGCTGCAGGTGATCGGGGCGATCAACGCCAACCACGCCCTGCTGGCGCAGCGCGCCGGTTACCGTGCCATCTACCTGTCCGGCGGCGGCGTCGCGGCCGGCTCGCTGGGCCTGCCCGACCTTGGCATCAACACCTTGGAAGATGTGCTGATCGACGTGCGCCGCATCACCGATGTGTGCGGCCTGCCGCTGATGGTCGACATCGACACCGGCTTTGGCCCGAGCGCGTTCAACATAGCGCGCACGGTCAAATCGCTGATCAAGGCCGGCGCAGCCGCCTGCCATATCGAAGACCAGGTCGGCGCCAAGCGCTGCGGGCATCGGCCGGGCAAGGAAATCGTCACCCAGGGCGAGATGGTGGACCGGGTCAAGGCGGCCGCTGATGCGAAGACCGATCCGGATTTCTTCCTGATCGCGCGCACCGACGCCATCCAGGTGGACGGCGTGGATGCGGCGATCGAGCGCGCCATCGCCTGCGTGGAGGCCGGTGCCGACGGCATTTTCGCCGAGGCCGCCTATGACCTGGCCACCTACCGCCGCTTCGTGGACGCAGTGAAGGTGCCGGTACTGGCCAACATCACCGAATTCGGCAAGACCCCGCTGTTCAGCCGCGATGAACTGGCCTCCGCCGGCGTGGCCATCCAGCTGTTCCCGCTGTCGGCGTTCCGTGCGGCCAACAAGGCTGCCGAGAACGTGTATGAGACCATTCGCCGCGACGGCCACCAGAAGAACGTGGTGGACAGCATGCAGACGCGCGAGGAACTGTACGACCGTATCGGCTACCACGCCTTCGAGCAGCAGCTCGATGCGCTGTTCGCCGCCAAGAAGTAACGTCGCACCATTGTTTTCTGGAGGGATCATGAGCGAAGCAACCACCGCCCCCGGCTTCAAGCCGAAGAAGTCCGTCGCCCTGTCGGGCACCGCCGCCGGCAACACTGCCCTGTGCACCGTCGGCCGCAGCGGCAACGACCTGCATTACCGCGGCTATGACATCCTGGACCTGGCCAACACCAGCGAGTTCGAGGAAATCGCCCACCTGTTGGTGCACGGCAAGCTGCCCACCCGCGCCGAGCTGGTCGCCTACAAGGCCAAGCTGAAGTCGCTGCGCGGCATCCCGGCCGCGGTCAAGGCCGCGCTGGAAGAACTGCCGCCGTCGGCGCACCCGATGGACGTGATGCGCACCGGCGTTTCCGTGCTGGGCTGCGTGTCGCCGGAAAAAGACGACCACAACCACCCTGGTGCCCGCGACATCGCCGACAAGCTGATGGCCTGCCTGGGCTCGATGCTGCTGTACTGGTACCACTGGAGCCACAACGGCCGCGCGATCGACGTGGAAACCGACGACGATTCCATCGGTGGCCACTTCCTGCACCTGCTGCACGGCGAGAAGCCGCAGGATTCGTGGGTGAAGGCGATGCACACGTCGCTGATCCTGTACGCCGAGCACGAGTTCAACGCCTCGACGTTCACCTGCCGCGTCATCGCCGGTACCGGCAGCGACATGTACAGCTGCATCACCGGCGGCATCGGCGCGCTGCGCGGGCCGAAGCACGGCGGTGCCAATGAAGTGGCGTTCGAAGTGCAGAAGCGCTATGACTCCCCGGACGAAGCCGAGGCCGACATCAAGGCCCGCGTCGAGCGCAAGGAAGTGGTGATCGGCTTCGGCCATCCGGTCTACACCGTCAGTGATCCGCGCAACAACGTGATCAAGGACGTGGCCCGCGAACTGTCGAGCGAGCAGCAGAACCTGAAGATGTACGACATCGCCGAGCGCCTGGAATCGGTGATGTGGGACATCAAGAAGATGTTCCCGAACCTGGACTGGTTCAGCGCCGTCAGCTATCACATGATGGGCGTGCCGACCGCGATGTTCACCCCGTTGTTCGTGATCGCCCGTACCTCGGGCTGGAGCGCACACGTGATCGAGCAGCGCATCGACGGCAAGATCATCCGCCCCAGCGCCAACTACACCGGCCCGGAAGACCAGGCCTTCGTGCCGATCGACCAGCGCCGCTGAACGAAGGGCCGGCCCACGGGCCGGCCTTTCCGCATTTCCCGCACGGCCCGCCAAACAGAAGCAGCTACCGCCAGCCATGAACACTGATTACCGCAAGACCCTGCCCGGCACCGCGCTGGACTATTTCGATACCCGCGCCGCAGTCGATGCGATTGCCCCGGGTGCCTATGCCACGCTGCCGTACACCTCGCGCGTGCTGGCCGAAAACCTGGTGCGCCGCTGTGACCCGACCACCCTGGAGGCCTCGCTGCGGCAGCTGATCGAGCGCCGCCAGGACCTGGATTTCCCGTGGTACCCGGCCCGCGTGGTGTGCCATGACATCCTCGGCCAGACCGCGCTGGTCGATCTGGCCGGCCTGCGCGACGCCATTGCCGATGCCGGTGGCGACCCGGCCCAGATCAACCCCGTGGTGCCCACCCAGCTGATCGTCGATCACTCGCTGGCGGTGGAATACCCGGGCTTCGACAGGGCCGCGTTCGAGAAGAACCGCGCCGTCGAGGACCGCCGCAACGAAGACCGCTTCCACTTCATCAACTGGACCAAGAAGGCGTTCAAGAACGTCGATGTGATTCCGCCGGGCAACGGGATCATGCACCAGATCAACCTGGAGAAGATGTCGCCGGTGATCCAGGTGCGCGATGGCGTGGCCTTCCCCGATACCTGCGTGGGCACCGACAGCCACACCCCGCACGTGGACGCGCTGGGCGTGATCGCCATCGGCGTGGGCGGCCTGGAAGCGGAGAACGTCATGCTCGGCCGCGCCTCGTGGATGCGCCTGCCGGACATCATTGGTGTCGAGCTGACTGGTCGCCCGCAGCCGGGCATCACCTGTACCGACCTGGTGCTGGCGCTCACCGAGTTCCTGCGAAAAGAGCGGGTGGTGGGGGCGTGGATCGAGTTCTACGGTGAAGGCGCCACCGCGCTGACCATCGGCGACCGCGCCACCATTTCCAACATGACCCCGGAGTTCGGCGCTACGGCTGCGATGTTCTCGATTGACCAGCAGACCCTGGACTACCTGCGCCTGACCGGCCGCGAAGAGGCCCAGGTGCAGCTGGTGGAAACCTACGCCAAGGTAACCGGCCTGTGGTCGGACGACCTGGGCCAGGTGCGCTACGAGCGCGTGCTGCAGTTCGACCTGTCCAGCGTGGTGCGCAACATGGCCGGCCCATCCAACCCGCACAAGCGCGTGGCCACCAGCGAACTGGCCGCGCGCGGCATTGCCGACGAAGCCAAGCTGGCCTCCGGCAAGCTCGAGCAGGAGCAGGGGCTGATGCCTGACGGCGCGGTGATCATCGCGGCCATTACCAGCTGCACCAACACCAGCAACCCGCGCAACGTGATTGCTGCCGCGTTGCTGGCGCGCAACGCCAACCGTGCCGGGCTGAGCCGCAAGCCGTGGGTGAAGAGCTCGCTGGCGCCCGGTTCCAAGGCCGTCCAGTTGTACCTGGAAGAGGCCGGCCTGATCGGCGACCTCGAACAGATGGGCTTCGGCATCGTCGGCTTTGCCTGCACCACCTGCAACGGCATGAGCGGTGCGCTGGATCCGAAGATCCAGCAGGAAGTGATCGACCGCGACCTGTACGCCACCGCCGTGCTGTCGGGCAACCGCAACTTCGACGGGCGCATCCATCCGTATGCCAAGCAGGCCTTCCTGGCCTCGCCGCCGCTGGTGGTGGCCTACGCCATTGCCGGCACGGTGCGCTTCGACATCGAGAAGGACGCGCTGGGCTTCCGCGCCGATGGCAGCGCGATCACCCTGAAGGACCTGTGGCCGAGCGATGCCGAGATCGACGCGGTGGTGGCTGCCAGCGTCAAGCCGGAACAGTTCCGCCAGGTCTACGAGCCGATGTTCACCTTCAAGGTCGAACACGGCGCGCCGATCAGCCCGCTGTACGACTGGCGCCCGCAGAGCACCTACATCCGCCGCCCGCCGTACTGGGAGGGCGCGTTGGCCGGCGAGCGCGGGCTGACCGGGATGCGTGCACTGGCGGTGCTCGGCGACAACATCACCACCGATCACCTGTCGCCGTCCAACGCGATCCTGGCCAGCAGCGCCGCCGGTGAGTACCTGGCGAAGATGGGCCTGCCCGAGGAGGACTTCAATTCCTACGCCACCCATCGCGGCGACCACCTCACCGCGCAGCGGGCGACGTTCGCCAACCCGAAGCTGATCAATGAAATGGCCGTGGTCGATGGCCAGGTCAAGCAGGGTTCGCTGGCGCGCATCGAACCGGAAGGCAAGGTCACCCGCATGTGGGAGGCGATCGAAACCTACATGGAGCGCAAGCAGCCGTTGATCATCATCGCCGGTGCCGACTATGGGCAGGGCAGCTCGCGCGACTGGGCCGCGAAGGGCGTGCGCCTGGCCGGCGTGGAAGCCATCGCCGCCGAAGGCTTCGAGCGCATCCACCGCACCAACCTGATCGGCATGGGCGTACTCCCGCTGGAGTTCAAGCCGGGCGTGAACCGCCTGTCGCTGGGCATCGACGGTACCGAAACCTTCGACGTGGTCGGTGAGCGCGTGCCGCGCGCCGAGCTGACCCTGGTGATCAACCGCCGTGACGGCGAACAGCTGCGGGTGCCGGTCACCTGCCGCCTGGACACCGCGGAAGAAGTCTCGATCTACGAAGCGGGCGGGGTATTGCAGCGTTTTGCGCAGGACTTTCTGGAATCCTCGCAGGTGGCGTGAAATCCTGTGGTTTCTACTGAATCTGAAGGATGAATGGGGGTGCGCTTGCAGCCGTGTGGCTGTAGGCGCACCATCTATGGCAAGAATTGCCATAGGAGGCCCCCATGGCCACGATGAACATCTCGCTCAGTGACCCGCTCAAGCAGTTTGTCGACGAAGAAGTCAGCGAAGGCGGCTACTCCAGTACCTCCGACTACGTGCGTGACCTGATCCGCCAGCGTCAGCGGAGCAAATCGGAAGACCTGCTCCGCAAGTTGGTTGCAGAGGGCCTTGCCTCAGGAACCGCAGAGCCGCTGGAAGCCGATCATTTCAATCGCATGCGTGAACGGGCCAAGGAGCGCAGCGGGAAATGAAGCCCTCCCGTTGGTATCCACGCGCGCTCCAGGACGCCGACGAGGCGGCCCAGTGGTTCGCCGGCGCAGGCGGAACGGCGCTGGAACTGGCTTTCATCGATGCCCTTCAGGCAGCCGTTGAACTGTTGGAGCGGCACCCGGAAGCAGGCTCAACCCGACACGATGGTGTCCTGGACCTTCCTGAAGGATCGCTGCGCTTCCTTCCCATTCGTCGTTTTGATCACTACCTCATCTACTACATAGCGTTGGCCGACCACATCCGTGTCGTCAGGATCTGGAATGCACGTCGCGGCCTTGATGCCCTATTGGATACGCAATGACCTATCTTCCCCAACTCCGCATTCCCGCCACCTACATGCGCGGTGGCACCAGCAAGGGTGTGTTCTTCCGCCAGCAGGACCTGCCTTTTGCCGCGCAGATACCAGGTCCGGCGCGTGATGCGCTGCTGATGCGCGTGATCGGTTCGCCCGATCCCTATGGCAAGCACACCGACGGCATGGGCGGGGCGACCTCCAGCACCAGCAAGTGCGTGATCATCTCCGCGCCATCGGTGCCCGACCATGATGTGGATTACCTCTACGGGCAGGTCTCGATCGACACCGCGTTCGTGGACTGGAGCGGCAACTGCGGCAACCTCAGTACCGCCGTGGGACCGTTCGCGATCAGCAACGGTTTCATCGATCCGACCCGCGTTCCGCGCAATGGCATCTGCACGGTGCGGATCTGGCAGGCCAACATCGGCAAGACCATCCTCGCCCACGTGCCGGTGGTGGACGGGCAGGTGCAGGAGATCGGCGACTTCGAACTGGACGGGGTGACCTTCCCGGCCGCTGAGATCGCGCTGGAGTTCCTCGATCCGTCCGACGACGGCGAAGGCGAGGGCGGTTCGATGTTTCCCACCGGCAACCTGGTCGACACGTTGGATGTGCCCGGCGTGGGCAGCTTCCAGGTGACGATGATCACCGCTGGCATTCCCACCATCTTCCTCAACGCGGCGGACCTGGGCTACACCGGTACCGAGCTGCAGCCGGCGATCAACGAGGACAAGGCCGCGCTGGCCCGGTTCGAGGCGATCCGCGCACACGGCGCGGTGCGCATGGGCCTGATCGACAGCATCGACCAGGCTGCGACCCGCCAGCACACGCCCAAGGTTGCGTTCGTCGCACCGGCGCAGGATTACGTGTCCTCCAGTGGCAGGCAGATCGCGGCGGGCGACATCGACCTGCACGCCCGCGCGCTGTCGATGGGCAAGCTGCACCACGCCATGATGGGTACCGCGGCGGTAGCCATCGGCACGGCTGCCGCCATTCCGGGCACGCTGGTGAACCTGGCGGCTGGCGGGGGCGAGCGCGGCGCGGTGACGTTCGGGCATCCATCGGGAACCCTGCGTGTGGGCGCGGAGGCGGCGCAGGTCGATGGCCAGTGGACCGTGACCAAGGCGATCATGAGTCGCAGCGCACGGGTGCTGATGGAAGGCGCGGTAAGGGTCCCGGCCCGGACCGTCTGACCGCCCCGTACGCACCACCTGGGACACGCCATGCGTGTCCAGGCAGCCCGTAACGCCCGGGTGCATAATGAAGCCCTTGTTCAAGGAGCGACATATGGCAACGGTCGGGCGGTGGGGCTGGAAGGGAATCCTGGGAATGGCGCTGGTCGCCGGCCTGGCACTGGGGATCGGCGGCTGCAAGCGCAACGACAGCGGCCAGCTGCCCACGCCGTCGGGCGCGCCGATTGCCGCCAAGGCCGAAGCCGTCAGCGAGTTCACCCTGGTACGCGCCTTCCCCGACCAGAAGAGTGATGGTCTGTCGCTGGCCCTCGAGTTCTCGCGGCCGCTGGTCGGCACCCAGGACTTCGACACACTGGTCCGCTTCGGCGAAAAGGTCGGCACCGAGGACAGCAGCTGGACCCTGTCCGACGACGGCAAGACCCTGCGCTACCCGTTCGTCGAGGCGGCCAGGGAGTACACCCTGATCGTCTCGCCGGACCTGCTGGCCGCCGACGGCAGCCGGATCGGCAAGGAACTGCGCCAGAAGGTCTTCAGCGGTGAACTCAAGCCGGTGGCTGGCTTCGCCTCGCAGGGCAGCGTGCTGCCGGCACGCGAAAGCCGCGGCCTGCCGGTGGTGTCGGTCAACGTGAAGGAAGTGGACGTGGAGTTCCTGCGCGTGCGCGACAAGGAACTGTCCAGCTTCTTCAGCCAGTACCAGCGCGGCGGCCGCCGTGGCAGCTGGGAGCTGGACAGCGAATACGGCGACAAGACCCCGATGTCGCAGCTGGCCGAGCCGGTCTACGTCAACCGCTTCGTGCTGGGCGGCAAGCAGAACGAGCGCGTGCTGACCTACCTGCCCACCCAGGACATCAAGGAACTGCAGGAGCCGGGCCTGTACTTCGCGGTGATGAAGCGCAGCGGCTCGTTCGACAGCGAGTTCGACACCGCCTTCTTCACCGTGAGCGACATCGGCCTGCACACCCGCGCCTACAAGGACACCCTGTTCGTGCACACCGCCTCGCTGCAGAGCGGCGCGGCACTGAAGAAGATCGACCTGCGCATCATCGACGCCAAGGGCGAGGTGGTGCTCAAGGGCAGCACCGACGGCAACGGCAACGCGCTGCTCAACTACACCCTGGATGCGGGCCATGTGCTGATTGCCAGCAGCGGTGCGGATACCTCGATGCTGCCTTTCAACCAACCGGCGCTGGACCTGAGCGAGTTTGCCGTTGCCGGCCGCGACAACGCGTGGTTCGACGTGTTCGCCTGGTCCGGCCGCGATTTGTACCGTCCCGGCGAAACCGTGCGCATCTCCGCGCTGCTGCGCGACAACGACGGCAAGCCGGTCAGCGGCCCTGGCAAGGGCGGGCAGCCGGTGTTCCTGCGCCTGAAGCAGCCTGACGGCAAGACCTTCCGCGAAACCCGCCTGCAACCGGGCGAGCAGGGCTACCTGAGCTTCGAACAGACCATCCCGGTGGAAGCGCCGACCGGGCGCTGGCAGGTCGAGTTCCGCACCAACCCGGCCAGCAAGGAGGCGATCCAGGGCATGACCCTGCGGATCGAGGAGTTCCTGCCCGAGCGCATGAAGCTGGACCTGGACAGCCCGCAGAAGACCCTCAAGCCGGGCGAGCCGCTCAAGCTGCAGGCCGATGCGGCTTACCTGTACGGTGCGCCGGCCGATGGCAACCGCTTCACCGCGCGCCTGGCGGTGGCGGCCGAGCAGTCGCCGGTGGAATCGCTGCCGGGCTACTTCTTCGGCGACCCGACCCTGGAGCTGCCGCGCGAAGCGCGCGATGTGATCGATACCGAGTTCCCCGCCGACGGCACGCTGCGCCAGGACGTGGAGCTGCCGGCCGAGGTCAAGGCCAGCGCGCCGGTGGCGGTGGTGCTGTCGGGCAGCGTGTATGAAACCGGCGGGCGCACGGTCAGCCGCACCCTGAAGCGGGTGCTGTGGCCGGCCCCGGTGCTGGTCGGCGTGCGCCCGCTGTTCAACCCCGAAGACGGCGCCGATGCGAACAGCAACGCGCGCTTTGAAGTCCTGCGCGTGGATGCGGCCGGCAAGCCGCAGCCCGGCAAGGGCCTGAAGGTCACCCTGGTGCGCGAGCTGCGTGATTACCACTGGACCTTCAACGACAACCGTTGGGATTACGACTTCAGCCGCCGCTTCGAAAACAAGGAAAGCCGCACCTTGGACGCCGGCAGCGCGGCGGTGGGGGTGGACTTCCCGGTGGAATGGGGCGAGTACCGCCTGGATGTGTTCGACCCGGCTACCGGGCTGACCAGCCGTTACCCGTTCCACGCCGGCTGGAGCTGGAACGACGAAAACCGCGGCTTGGATGCACGCCCGGACAAGATCAAGCTGGGCCTGGACAAGACCGGCTACAAGGCCGGCGACAAGGTCCGCGTCACCGTCACCCCGCCGCACGCCGGCAAGGGCGTGCTGATGGTTGAAAGCGACAAGATGCTGTACGTGCAGGAGATCGACGCCAAGCCGGGCAGCACCTTCGACATTCCGGTCACCGCCGAGTGGGAGCGCCACGATGTCTACATCACCGCGCTGGTGTTCCGCGGTGGCAGTGCGCCGAGCAAGATCACCCCGGCCCGCGCGGTCGGCGTGGTCCACGTTCCGATGGACCGCAAGGCACGCCAGATCGCGGTCGGCCTGTCCGCCCCCAAGCAGATGCGGCCGGAGCAGACCCTGCCGGTGACGGTGAGCGCGCCGCAGCTGGCGGGCAAGCTGGCGCATGTCACGGTCTCGGCGGTGGACGTGGGCATCCTCAACATCACCCGCTTCCCGGTGCCCGATGCGGCCGGCCACTTCTTCGCCCAGCGTCGCCTTGGCGTGGATGCCTACGACATCTACAGCCGGGTGATCGAAAGCTTCGATGGCAGCAGCGGCAAACTGAAGTTCGGTGGTGACATGGCCCTGGCCGCGTTGCCGCAGGCCAAGCGCCCCACCGCGCGCGTGCAGACCGTGGACCTGTTCTCCGGCCCGGTGAAACTGGATGCCAAGGGCATTGCCCGGATCGCGTTGAAGGTGCCGGATTTCAACGGCACCCTGCGCGTGTCCGCACTGGTCTACGCCGATGACCAGTACGGCAAGCGCGACGCGGAAACCGTGGTACGTGCACCGATCCTGGCCGAAGCCAGCATGCCGCGCGTGCTGGCCCCGGGCGACCGCAGCACGGTCACCCTGGATGTGCAGAACTTCACCGGCAAACCGGGCGAGTTCAACGTGCAGGTCGATGGGATCGGCCCGCTGACCCTCGGCGAGCCCAGCCGGGCGCTCAAGCTCAATGCCGATGCCAAGAGCACGCTCAGCTTCCCGCTGGTGGCGCGCGAGGGCTACACGGTGGCCAAGGTGCGGGTGCGGGTGGAAGGCAACGGCTTCAAGGTCGACCGCCGCTATGACCTGCCGGTACGCGCGGCGTGGCCGCAGGTGCTGCGCGCGCAGACCCGTACGCTGGACCCGCTGGCCGACGTGGAGCTGGGCGCCGGCCTGGCCGATGGCCTGATGAGCGATTCGGTCACCGTGCGCATGCTGGTCAGCGCGCTGCCGCCGATTCCCTTCGCCAGCGCGCTCGACGGTGCCCTGAAGTATCCGTATGGCTGCGCCGAACAGACCACCAGCAAGGGCTACGCCGCACTGATGCTGGATGAAGCCACCTCGGCCATGCTCGGTGCCGATGGGCTGGATGCCAGGACCCGCCGCGAACGCATGGAAGGCGCGTTCGGTCGCCTGGCCTCGATGCAGGTGGCCAACGGCAACTTCTCGATGTGGGGCGACGACGGCTACGTCAACCCGTGGCTGACCCCCTACATCGCCGAGTTCCTGCTCGATGCCAAGGACGCCGGCTTCGCCGTGCCCGACGGCGTGCTGCAGAAGGCGCTTAACCGGCTCAGCGAGGACCTGCTGTCCGGCGGCAACCAGTTCTACGGCGAAGACCGCCGCGAGAACCTGAAGTTCGCCAACCAGGCGTATTCGGGCTACGTGCTGGCGCGGGTCAACCGGGCTCCGCTGGGTACCCTGCGCGCGCTGTACGACAACGAACGCAGCAAGTCGCTCACCGGCCTGTCGCTGGTGCACCTGGGTATCGCGCTGTCGCTGCAGGGTGACCACAAGCGGGGCGATGCGGCCATTGCGGCCGGTTTCGCCAAGCCCAGCAGCGAGCGCCCGCAGTACTTCGGCGATTACGGCAGCGCGGTGCGCGATGATGCGTTGATGATCGCGCTGCTGCACGAGCGCAAGCTGTCCAAGCCCGCCTACGACGCACGCGCGGTGGAACTGGGCCGCGCGCTGGATGCCCGCCGCAACAACGGCTGGATGTGGCTGAGTACGCAGGAACAGGTGGCCATCGCCCGCCTGGGCAAGGCGCTGGCGGCCAACCAGGCCAGGCAGGTATCCGGCGAGCTGGCCGTCGGGGGCGAAGTGGAAGCGATTGCCGCGCGCCGCATGTTCGGCCGCAGTTTCGACTACGCCGCACTGGCCACGGGCGTGCGGTTCAGCCCCAAGGGCGAGCCGCCGATGTTCGCCAGCCTGGAAGTGGCGGGCATTCCGCGCACCGCGCCGGAACCGGACAGCCGCACCCTGGGCGTGGAACGCAGCTGGTTCACCACCGACGGCAAGCCGTGGACCCCGCGTGCGTTGAAGGAAGGCGAAGCACTGATCGTGCGTGTCAGCGTCACCCCGAACGTGGACATGCCCGATGCGCTGCTGACCGACCTGCTGCCGGCCGGGCTGGAGATCGAGAACTTCAACCTGGGCGATGCCAAGCAGTGGGCCGACGTAGTGGTCGATGGACTGCGCGTGGAAGACCGTGGCGAGGCGGCCACGCTTCGCCATGAGGAGTTCCGCGACGACCGCTACGTGGCCGCGCTCAAGCTCTCGCGTGGCAGCACCGCCAAGGTGTTCTACCTGGTGCGTGCGGTCACCCCCGGCACCTACACGGTGCCACCGCCGCTGGTCGAGGACATGTACCGGCCCGACCTGCGCGGGGTGGGGCGCAGCAACCCGACCACGCTGACGGTGGTCCAGCCGTGACCGAGGGCGGGCCCCGGCCGACGCCGGGGCCCGCGATGCCGGCCGTACTGCAATGACGACTCTTCGCTCCCGACTGCACTGGAACCGCTGGCGCCCCTGGCTGTGGCCGGTGCTGCGCTGGGGCACGGCCGCGCTGCTGGCATTGCTGCTGGTGCTGGACCTGGCGTTCCCGCCGCCGTTGCCCCGGCAGCGCGATACCAGCACGCTGGTGGTGGCCGGCGACGGCACGCCGCTGCGCGCGTTTGCCGACGCCGATGGCGTGTGGCGCTATCCGGCCTCGGCCAGCAGCGTGTCGCCGCTGTACCTGCAGGCCCTGCTGAACTACGAAGACCGCTGGTTCTGGCGGCACCCCGGGGTCAACCCCTGGGCGCTGCTGCGCGCGGGCAAGCAATGGGTGCTGGAACGGCGGATCGTGTCCGGCGGCTCCACCCTCACCATGCAGGTGGCCCGCATCCTCGACCCGCACACGCGCACCCCGTGGGGCAAGGCCAAGCAGCTGCTGCGCGCGGTGCAGCTGGAACTGCACCTGGACAAGGCGCAGATCCTGGCGCTGTACCTGGAGCGCGCACCCTACGGCGGCACCATCGAAGGCGTGGAAGCGGCCAGCTGGGCGTACCTGGGCAAGCCGGCAGCGCAGCTGTCGCATGCCGAAGCCGCGCTGCTGGCGGTGTTGCCGCAGTCGCCCAGCCGGCTGCGCCCGGACCGCCACCCGGAGGCGGCACAGGCTGCGCGCGACAAGGTGCTTGAGCGCATGGTGGCGCTCGGGGTATGGACACGCGAGGAAGTGGACGACGCCCGTATCGAAGCGGTGGTGACCCGCGCGCTGCAGCCGCCGCTGCATGCGGCGCTGCTGGCGCAGCGCCTGCATGCCGCGCAGCCGCGCGCCGCGCGCATCCAGAGCACGCTGGACAGCGGGCTGCAGCGCACCCTGGAAGAGCGCGTGGCGTCGTATTTCTCGCAGCTGCCCGAACGCACCTCGGCGGCCCTGCTGGTGGTGGACAACCGCACGCTGGAGGCGCGTGCCTACGTCGGGTCGGTGGCGTTCGGTGACAAACAGCGGCTGGGTCACGTGGACATGGTCCAGGCCTGGCGTTCGCCGGGCTCCACGCTCAAGCCGTTCCTGTATGGCATGGCCATCGACGACGGCCTGATCCATTCCGAAAGCCTGATGGTCGATGCGCCGCAGAGTTTTGCCGGGTATCGCCCCGGCAACTTCGATGCAGCGTTCAATGGCCCGGTGAGCGCCGCTACCGCGTTGCGGTTGTCGCTCAACGTACCGGCGGTGGACCTGCTGGACCGGGTCGGCTCGGCACGTTTCGCCGCACGCCTGTCGCATGCCGGCATCACCCTGCGCTTCCCGCACGGCAGCGCGCCGAACCTGTCGCTGATCCTGGGCGGCACCGGTGCGCGGCTGGAGGATCTGGTTGGCACGTTCGCCGCGTTCAACCGCAACGGCATCGCCGGCCGCGTGCGCTACACGCCCGGTGATGCAGTGATCGAACGGCGGCTGATGTCACCGGGCGCCGCATGGATCACCCGCGAAGTACTTGAATCCAACCCGCGCCCGGGCTATGGCGCCGGTACGTTCGACGTGACCGGGCGCCCGCGCGTGGCCTGGAAAACCGGCACCAGCTACGGCTATCGCGATGCCTGGGCGATCGGCACCACCCGCCACTACACCGTGGGCGTATGGGTGGGGCGACCGGACGGCACGCCGTTGCCGGGCCAGTACGGCGCGGTGACCGCATTGCCGCTGATGTTCGAAGTGGTGGACAGCCTGCCACGCCAGCGCGGTGACGCCGCCGCCGCGCCACTGCCCGCCAATGTCACCCAGGCCGAGGTGTGCTGGCCGACCGGCGAACGCGCCGAGGCCACGCCGCCGGCACTGTGCCAGCGACGCCTGCAGGCCTACCTGCTCGATGATGTGGTGCCGCCCACCTTCGCAGAACGCGATGCGCGGCTGTGGCAGGCGGGGCGGCAGGCATTCAACGTGGATGCCCGCACCGGCCTGCGGCTGTCACCGGAATGCAGCGAACCGCACGAGGCCCAGCGCCGTGAAATAGCGCGGTGGCCGGCGCTGGTGTCGCCGTGGCTGCCACTGGCCCAGCGCCAGGCCGCGCAGCTGCCGGCGCTGTCGCCGGATTGCCGCGATGATGGCCGCAGCAGTGCGGGCAGCCTGCATATCGAGGGCCTCAACGACCGCGCAACGCTCGCACGCGCGCCCAATGCCGAACACGGCGTGCGCCTGCAGTTGCGTGCGCTGGGCAGTGAGCACGCGGTGGACTGGTTGCTGGATGACCGCTGGATCGCGCGCAGCGAAGGCGCGCGCAGCTTCCAGCGGGATTTCGACGAAGCCGGCGAGCACACCCTCACCGCGCTCGCCGCCGATGGTGCCTGGACCCAGGTGCGGTTCCGGATCCTCCGGTAACCGTCATTCGCGGGGGTAGACGGCCAATACCGAACAGCCGGGGCGGGCGAAGCGTGGGGTGTGGGCGCGTTGATCGCCGCCCTCGCCGTCGTTGACCAGGCCATTGTCGGCCATGACGATGCGGTCGCCCGGGTTGCCGCAGATCAACCCGTTCTGGAAACCGGACTGGAAGTCCACGGCGGTGGCGCCCTCCAGGATGCTGCAGCTGCTGCCCAGCTCCAGGTGGTAGTAGCGATGACCGCCGTTCTTCTTCGGATTGGTTTCCACCACCACGCCCTTGGGATCTTCGCTCCAGCCGCGCACGTTGCGGGTGGCGAAGCAGAACTCGGGCGAACCCTGGAAGGCCTGGGCCCGGCTGCTGCGCGCTGATCTGGCCGTCACATTGACTGTCGGCAGGGTCGCCGCGTACTGGCGGCTGCTCTCGCGGGCGGCTTCGGCGAAGCTGCGGTTGTCCATCAGCCCGACCGCCGCCACCGCGCAGGTGCGGCCGTCGACCACCAGGCGCTCACCGGGACTGCCACAGGCCCAGCCATCGGGTGCGTCCAGCCGGACCTGTTCGGCCTCGTTGACTCCGGGGCAGGCATCGGTGAACTCCAGCCGATAGGTCTGGCCATTGGCGCCCAGCACGGCGATGGCCGCAGGGGTGGCCTGCTCGACCTGGCGCACACCGCGTGCATCCAGGCAGTGCGGGGAAGGCGGCGAGCGCTCGCCCGCCGCGGGGGCGGGCTGCGCGAAGGCCCCGGCAGAAGCCAGCAGGGCAAGCACAAGCGGGGCAGAACGGCGGGCAATGGTCACGATGCATTCCATGCAAGGAGGACGTGGGCGACCTTACCACCGTGCCATGGCCGACGCATTGCCGATTCATTGCACGGTACCGACCAACGGTCGGCACCTACCGATCATGCATGCATATCTGGTAGGTACCGACCGTTGGTCGGTACGGCGATCATTCGCCGATCCAACCCTCGAGCAGGTCCGCGAACTCATCGGCGTGTTCTTCTTCCTGCGCCAGGATTTCCTCGAGGATCCGCTTGGTGGTGGTGTCCTTGTCGCCCACGAAGTTGATCATTTCCCGATAGCTGTCGATGGCGATGCGTTCGGCGATCAGGTTCTCGCGGACCATGTCGCGAAGGTCCTTGCCTTCCTTGTACTCGGCATGGGAGCGTCGGGTCAGCGTGTCGGGGTTGAGGTCGGGTTCGCCGCCCAGCTGCACGATGCGCTCGGCCAGCTTGCCGGCATGCGCCTGTTCCTGCTGCGCGTGCTCGAGGAATTCGCCCTTGACCGCATCGGCCAGCATGCCCTTGGCCATGAAGTAGTGGCGGTAGTAACGCAGCACGCACACGTATTCGGTGGCAAGCGCATCGTTGAGCAGCTTGATCACCGCTTCGCGGTCGGCGGTGTAGCTGTCGGTAATGGCGCCATCTTCGATGTCCTTGCGGGCCTTGGCGCGCAGGGTGGCCGTGTCGCTGATGCCCGGCGGACGGCTGGCGGGCTGGGGCGTGCTGTCGTTGGAGGAGGGTTTCGGGTGCTGCTTGGCTGGCTTTGACATGGCTGGCCGGGTTCCTTTGTTGCGGGAGGGGGATCAGCTGGGCAGGTGCTCCAGCACGTACTGCGCCGAAGAGACCTCGAACTTGCCGGGCTCTTCGATGAAGGTGTTGCGGACCACGCCGTCTTCCACGTACAGCGCGAAGCGGCGCGAGCGCATGCCCATGCCGGAACTGCTCGCATCCAGTTCCAGGCCGAGCGCGCGGGTGAAATCGCCGTTGCCATCGGACAGCAGCTGCAGCCCGTCGGGAACCTGCTGGCTTTCGCCCCAGGCCTTCATCACGAACGGGTCGTTGACCGCCATGCAGAACACGTCGATGCCGCGGTGGCGGAAATCGGCGAAATGCTCGACATAGCCGGGCAGGTGGCGGGCCGAGCAGGTCGGGGTAAACGCGCCGGGCACCGCGAACAGCACCGCCTTGCGGCCATCGAACAGGGCATGGGTGTCCAGCGTCTCCATGCCCTCGCGGATGCGCTTGAGGGTGACTTCGGGAATGCGGTCGCCAACGTGGATGGTCATGGGAGCTCCTGGGTCAAGGGCAGGGTAGTGAGGGGCGTGGGAGGGCGGCGTCAAAACGTTGAAACAAGCCTGTTCATTCCCATATCGACCGTAGCCGACGCCCGTGGCGACTGCATTGCGCAGGATCATTCGTTCGATCACGGCAGCGGGGCGGCCAGCCGCTAGAATTGCCGGCATGGCCCCCGCCGGCGCGGGCGGCCGAACTTATTCGAGGTGTATGGATGGAATTCAAGGATTACTACGCCACGCTGGGTGTGGAACCCAGCGCGGGCGATGCCGAAATCAAGACCGCCTACCGCCGGCTGGCGCGCAAGTACCACCCGGACGTGAGCAAGGAAACCGGCGCGGAAGAGAAGTTCAAGGCGGTCAACGAGGCCTATGAGGCGCTGCGCGATCCGCAGAAGCGCGCGGCCTATGACCAGCTCAAGGCCCAGGGCTACCGGCCGGGCGAGGAGTTCCATGCCCCGCCGAACTATGGCGGCGCCCAGGGCTTCGATTTCGAGGAAGTGTTCGGCGGCGGCGCCGGTGGTGGTGGCTTCAGCGACTTCTTCGAAAGCCTGTTCGCCCGCCAGCGCGGCGGCGGCGGGGCTGGCCGCGCCAGTGGCTTTGGCGGCGCCGGCGCCGGCCCGCAGCCGGTCCGCGACACCCGCGCCAAGCTGTCGGTACCGCTGGAAGCGGCCTACGGCGGTGACAGCCTGCGCATCACCGTCAACGGCAAGCAGCTGGACGTGCGCGTGCCCAAGGGCATCCGTCCGGGCCAGGTGATCCGGCTGACCGGGCAGGGCACCAATGGCGGCAACCTGCTGCTGGAAGTGGAATACGCCGCGCATCCCCAGTTCGAGGTCGACGGCCGCAACATCCTCTACACGCTGGATGTCACCCCGTGGCAGGCGGCATTGGGGACCTCGATCAGCGTCCCCACGCTGGGCGGTGCCGTGGAGCTGAAGGTGCCGGCCGGCTCGGACGCCGGGCGCAAGCTGCGCCTGCGTGGCCGCGGCCTGCCGGGCAACCCGGACGGCGATCAGATCGTGGAAATCGAGATCATCGCCCCCGTGCCGACCGATGAGGCGCAGAAGAAGGCCTACAAGGCGCTGGCCAAGGCATTCGGCGAAAAGATCTAGCCGGCGTACCGACCAACGGTCGGTATCCACAACGGGTAGGTACCGACCGTTGGTCGGTACGCACTCAGATCACGCCGAAGGCGGCTGCTGCCCGCTGAAGACCCGTTCCAGCACTTCGGACAGCTCGTCTTCGGAAAACGGCTTGGTGATGTAGGCCTTGGCACCCTGGCGCATGCCCCACATGCGGTCGGTGTCCTGGTCCTTGGTGGTCACCAGGATCACGGGGATGTGCTTGGTGGTGGCATCGCGCGCAAGGGTGCGGGTCGCCTGGAACCCGTTGAGGTTGGGCATCACCACATCCATCAGAACCAGGTCGGGCAGCTCGGCCTTGGCCACTTCCACCCCGTCGGCGCCATCCACGGCGGTCAACGTCTCGTGACCCAGCTTCTCGACGATGCGTTTGATTGCGACCTGCTGCAACTGTGAATCGTCGACGATCAGAATGCGTGCCATGTTGTTCCCCAAGTGATGCCCGCAGTGTAGGGCCGCGCCCGTGTCAGAGAGAAGCGTCCGCCGCGCCGTCCGTCGCCCAGCTGCAACGCTCAGTCGATCCGCACCACGGTGCGGCCCAGCGCGCCGCCAGCCAGCATCCGCTCGAACGCGGCCGGCAATGCCTCCAGGGCGATCTCGCCGGTGCAGATTGCGTCCAGGTGGCGCGGTTTCCAGTCGCCGCCCAGTCGCTCCCAGACCTGCTCGCGCAGCGCACGCGGGGCCGAAGACGACGACACGCCCAGCAGCGACACGCCGCGGATGATGAAGGGCATCACCGTCATGTCCAGCGCCGGACTGGCGGCCAGGCCCGCGCTGACCACGCTGCCGTAGGGCACGGTCTGGGCCAGCAGGCCGGCCAGCATCGGCCCGCCGGCATTGTCCAGGCCACCCCCGAAGCGGGCGGACGCCATCGGCTTGTCCGTGGCCAGGCTGTCGCGCGGCAGCACCTCGCGCGCGCCCAGCCCCCGCAGGTAATCGGCCTGGTCGGCCTTGCCGCTGATCGCGTGCACCTCGAACCCGGCCCGGCTGAAGATATCCACCGCCAGCGAACCGACCCCGCCGGTCGCACCGGTCACCGCCAGCGGGCCGTGGGCCGGGGTGAGCCGGTTGTCGAGCATCCGCAGCAGGGCCAGCGCCGCGGTGAAACCGGCGGTGCCGATCACCATTGCTTCGCGCGCGCCCAGGCCGGCGGGGCGTGCGATGACCGCGCTGGACGCCAGCCGGACATACTGGCTGTAACCGCCATCGCGGGTCTCGCTGAGCCCGCAGCCGGTGGCCAGCACCGCATCGCCCTCGCGCCAGGCCGGGTCGGCCGAGGCCACCACCGTGCCGGCCACGTCGATCCCGCCCACCAGCGGGAAGCGGCGCAGGATGCGCCCCTTGCCGGTGCCGGCCAGGGCATCCTTGTAGTTCACCGACGACCATTCGGCGCGCACCACCACCTCGCCCGGGTTGAGCTGGGCCAGGCCGATCGGCTCCAGGCCGCTGTGGTGGCCCTGCTCGTCCTGGTGGATGCGGAAGGCGGTGAACCGCTCGGGGATCGCCATGGGGGTGGCCCTGCAGAATGGGGGCTCCACCTTACCGTGATGAATCGCGACCTGCGCCGGGTTGCCCCTTCCAATCCTGTCGGTCAGCCCCATCTAGTAGAATCGGACAGGATTGAACGGTTGACGGTGCGGGACTGGCCCGCAGGCAACCTTTACTGATGGAGCGTGCATGGCCTGGAATACACCCGGCGGCAACAAGGGCGGACAGGGTTCCGACGAGAATCGACGAGGGCCGTTTGGCCCGCGCGGTGGCGGCGGTGGTGGTGGTTGGGGCGGGTTGCCCGGACCGCTCAAGGACCTGTTCGATGGCGGCATCCTGCGTTGGGTGGCGGTGGCGGTGGTCCTGCTGCTGTTGTTCTCCAGCTTCCAGCTGATCGGCGAACAGCAACGCGGCGTGGTGCTGCGCTTCGGCCAGTTCTCGCGCATCCTGCAGCCCGGCCCGAACTTCAAGCTGCCTTGGCCGATCGAGTCGGTGACCAAGGTCAACGCGACCCAGATCAAAACCTTCAGCAGCGAAGTGCCGGTGCTGACCCGCGACGAGAACATCGTGCGCGTGTCGCTCAACGTGCAGTACCGCATCGACGATCCGCGCCTGTACCTGTTCGGCTCGGTTTCGGCCGACCAGGTGCTGGAGCAGTCGGCGCAGAGCGCGGTGCGCGAGCAGGTCGGCCGCGCCGACCTCAACGCCGTCCTCAACAACCGTGGCCCGCTGGCCGTGGTCGCGCAGGAACGCCTGCAGGCCGCGCTCAAGGCCTACCGCACCGGCCTGGTCGTGACCGGCCTGACCCTGCCCGATGCCCGTCCGCCAGAAGAGGTCAAGCCGGCCTTCGACGAGGTCAACGGTGCCCAGCAGGTCAAGGAACGCCTGATCAACGAAGCCCAGGCCTACGCGGCCAAGGTCGTGCCCGAAGCCCGTGGCCAGGCCTCGCGCGCCCGCACCACCGCCGAAGGCTTCAAGCAGGCCGTAGTGGCCCGCGCGCAGGGTGACGCCGAGCGCTTCAGCCTGCTGCAGGCCCAGTACAAGGACGCCCCGGAAGTCACCCGCAAGCGCCTGTGGCTGGAAACCGTCGAGAAGGTGCTGGCCGAGAACCGCAAGGTCATTGGCGGCGATGGCCGCCAGCTGATCTACGTGCCCATGCCCGACAACCGCGCCGGCGCTGCCGCCGGCACCAGCGGCACCCCGCTGGTGACCCCGGAAGTGATGATGCCGTCGCTGCCGGCCAGCACTCCGGTTGACGGCGTGCGTAACGCCGAGCGCCCGACCACGCGCCCGACCACCCGACCGACCGGTAGCGAAGGAGCCATCCGATGAAGAGTCCGCTTTGGATTGGCCTGGCCGTTGCTGTCCTGCTGGGTCTGCTGGGTTCGGTGTTCGTGGTCCGTGAGGACCAGACCGCCATGGTGCTGAACCTGGGCAAGGTGGTCCGTGCCGACATCAAGCCGGGCCTGCACTTCAAGCTGCCGCTGGTGGAAACGGTGCGCGTGTTCGACCGCCGCTTCCAGGTGCTGGCCACCGCCCCGGCGCGTTACTTCACCGCAGAGCAGAAGGACGTCAGCGTCGACTTCTTCGCCATTGGCTACATCTCCGACGTGCGCGCCTACTACCGCGCCACCGGCGGCGATGCCAGCGTGGCCGATGCCCGCCTGGCGCCGATCATCACCGACTCGCTGCGCAACCAGATCAACTCGCGTTCGTTGCAGCAGCTGGTGTCCGGCGATCGCAGCGAACTGATTGCCGGCCAGCTGACCGGCATCAACGAGGCGGTCAAGGGCCTGGGCATGCAGATCATCGACCTGCGCATCAAGCAGATCGACCTGCCGACCGACAGCCAGGTGATCAACGACGTGTACGAGCGCATGCGCGCCCAGCGCAAGCAGGAAGCGGCCAAGCTGCGGGCCGAGGGTGAAGAGCAGTCGCTTACCATCCGTGCCCAGGCCGACCGCGAAAGCACCGTGATCGTGGCCGAAGCCGAGCGCGACGCCCAGCGCCTGCGTGGTGCCGGCGACGCCGAAGCGGCCCGGATCTACGGCCAGGCCGGCTCGGCCGATCCGTCGTTCTTCTCGTTCTACCGCAGCCTGGAGGCCTACCGGAACTCCATGACCGACGGCAACGGGGTGATCGTGCTGGACAAGAACGACCCGTTCCTGCAGTACATGAAGAACGACCGCTGACCGTCGGTTGAATCCGCCCCCATTCGGGGTGGCGGTCGACCCCGGAAACCCGGATAATGCACAAAAGCCGGACGGGCCTCCCCGTTCGGCTTTTTCCGTGTCTGGGCCTGCCTTCGCCGACCGCTCCCCGATTGGAGCCGTCACTTCCGCGCCGGCCGGCCCTGCTACGGTTTACCCGTCCGCGGCCCCGATGGCCGCAACAATTCGAGGAGCCCGTCATGGGTCAGTCTGTCGTAGTGCTTGGTGCCCAGTGGGGCGATGAAGGCAAGGGCAAGATCGTCGATCTGCTCACCGAGGAAATCGGTGCCGTAGTGCGTTTCCAGGGCGGCCACAATGCCGGCCACACCCTTGTCATCAATGGCAAGAAGACCGTGCTGCACCTGATCCCGTCGGGCATCCTGCGTGAAGACGCGCTGTGCCTGATCGGCAACGGCGTGGTGATCTCGCCGGCTGCGCTGCAGAAGGAAATCGCCGAGCTGGAAACCTCCGGCGTGGAAGTGCGTTCGCGCCTGAAGATCTCCCCGGCCGCGCCGCTGATCATGCCGTACCACATCGCCCTGGACCAGGCGCGCGAACGCGCCGCCGGCGGCAAGGCGATCGGCACCACCGGCCGTGGCATCGGCCCGGCCTATGAAGACAAGGTAGCGCGTCGCGGCATCCGCATCGCCGACCTGCATTACCCGGCCCAGCTCGAAGAGCTCCTGCGCACCGCGCTGGATTACCACAACTTCGTGCTGACCAATTACCTCAAGACCGATGCGGTCGACTTCCAGAAGACCTACGACGAAGCACTGGCCTTCGGCGAGTACGTCCAGCCGATGAAGTCCGACGTGGCCGGCATCCTGCACGACCTGCGCAAGCAGGGTAAGCGCGTGCTGTTTGAAGGTGCGCAGGGCGCGCTGCTGGACATCGACCACGGCACCTACCCGTACGTCACCAGCTCCAACACCACCGTGGGCGGTGCGCTGGCCGGTGCCGGCGTCGGCGCCGATGCGATCGACTACGTGCTGGGCATCGCCAAGGCGTATGCCACCCGCGTCGGCGGCGGCCCGTTCCCGACCGAGCTGGACGACGAGATCGGCCAGGGCATCCGCGACCGCGGCGCCGAATACGGCGCCTCCACGGGCCGTCCGCGTCGTTGCGGCTGGATGGACATCGTCGCGCTCAAGCGCGCCGTGGCCATCAACGGCATCAGCGGCCTGTGCATCACCAAGCTGGACGTGCTGGACGGCATGGAAAAGCTGAAGGTCTGCATTGCCTACGAATACCGTGGCAAGCGCACCGAATACGCACCGCTGGACGCGCAGGGCTGGGAAGAGTGCACCCCGGTATACCTGGAATTCCCGGGCTGGAACGAGAACACCCACGGCATCACCGAGTGGGACAAGCTGCCGGCGGCCGCGCGTGCCTACCTGCGTGCCCTGGAAGAGCTGGCCGGTTGCCCGATCAGCATCGTCTCCACTGGCCCGGACCGCGACCACACCATGGTCCTGCAGGACCCGTTCGCCTGATCCAGGCGCCGGGCCACGCCCGACACCAGCCGGCGTAGTGCCAGGCCCTGCCTGGCAACCAGAAGCCCCGCGAAAGCGGGGCTTCTGCGTTTTCCCTGGCGCGCTTGATACAACTTGAGAGGGCCGGGTAAATCACTCAGCTTCGAACCTTCCGCTTAGGCCGCGTTGGCCAGTCGCGGAAGCAGGAACCAGGCAACCAGCAGTGACATGCAGCAGTACAGGCTGAGGAAGTAGTTGACCGCCGCCAGTGCGGCCAGCGCGAAGGGCCGGTTGGACACCTGGGTCGGCAGCCGCCATATTCCCATGGCAACAAGTGCCGATACGGCTGCGGCAGCGAACAGCAGGGCAGGGGCATGAGGCAGCCACCGCGCATTCAGTGCAGCCACCGCGGAATGCGCGGGCCATAACTGGCCAGATGTTCTACGGCGAATGCCTCGATCAGCTGGGCGATGTAAGCCCCCGTTCCCAGCACCGCAATCAGGCTGGTCACGTACAGGAACATTCCAAGGATGCGCGTCATGCGTTGTGCCCCAGCATCAGTGATGAGCCTCGGCCGGATTCAGTTGATGTCGAAGGACGACTGCAGTGGAAGGCTGACGTTACGTACGGTGTCGCGCACGGTGATCGCCACGGTCCAGGTGCCATGTGGGTCGCCCGCTTCCGCAGTGAACTTCATCCCCACCGAAGACAGATAGACACTGTCGGGATCGGTATCGAGCTGGGTGACGAAGCAGGGCAGGTCGTGCTCGTCGCCGCTCAGGCTGCCGTCGGGACGGGTGATCCGCAGGTCGCAGCGCACCTGCGCCATGCCGGCGGCGTCCAGCTTCGGGTTGGTCAGGAAGGACAGGATGTAGAGCGAGCCGCCTTCCTTGACCTCGGTGGCCAGCTCGAAGCGCGGCACCCCGTTGACCGGGTTTTCCCACTTCTGTTGCCATTCCGGGTCTGCGGTGACCACCATCGACGCGGAGAAGCCTTCGCTGGACTTCGCCGACGACGTGTCGGGCAGCGCGTTGCCCTGGCCATCGTGCAGGGCCGTCTGCGCTAGTGCGGACAACGGCATCAGCAAGGCCAACAAGGCCAGCGTGCGTGCAGATTTCATGTAAGTGTTCCCCTGTCCGCATCCTGCGGTGATGAGCGAGTATCGCCCATCCACCGCGCAGGCCGTCAAGGCGGTGCCGCGCCGATCCCTGCATCGGGTCATGGCGGCTGCTTACCCAAGCGCGGTGGTGGCCCGCCGGCGTACGCGTGGCGATGCGGAAACCTGTTTCGATTTCAGGTCCATGCGTCAATGCGTGTGGCACCTGTACGGCGGTTGTTTGGGAACCAACCCTACCGGGGTGCCTTGGAGGCCTTCTTCGCCGGCCGTTTCTTGCCGCCGCCATCATGCTTGTTCACGGTCGCCCAAGCGATGCGTTCGGCGGCTTCGTCGCTGCGACCCTCGGCTTTTTCGCTTTCCTCGATGTGCTCGGCCTGGCGCTTCTGCTTGTCGGTGTAACTGGATTTGTCTCCGCGCGGCATGGGAATCGTCCTCTCTTCAGGGAGCAGCGGACCAACGGTCCGATCTACACGTTGCCCGGCAGGAGCGGATCCACTGTCCGCTCCTGCCGGGCCGGGTCAGGCGAGGGTGCGGACCTTGGGTTCACGCGCCCACTGGCGGGTGGCGGCGGCGGCGATGAAGCCCTTGGCGTCTTCGGCTTCCACCACGCCATTGTCTTTGCCAACGCGCGCCGTCTTGAGCAGCTGCTGGGCGCCGTCATCGACCGCGATGGCCTTCAGGTGCGCCCAGGCGTCTGCGGCGAAATCGATCGCGGCCGATTCCTTGCTCAGGCGCTTGGCGGCGTCGGCACTCAGTACGATCGCCACTGCGTCGAACACCACCGAGGGGGTGCCGGCCAGCTGGCCATCCGCAGGCTGCAGTCTGCCGTCGCTCAACTTGCCACCGCCGACCTTGGGCGCGACCAGCTTCACCTTCGCGCCGGCTTTCTCGGCTGCTTTGCGCAGGTTTGCGATCAACCCCGCGTCGGAGCCCTCGTCGAACAGGATGCCGATGCAGCGCCCCTTGAGCAGGTCCTTGGTGCGACCGATGATGCGCACTTCCGGCGCCTTGGGCAGGTCCTGGGCGGGAGTGGCGGTAGGGGCCGGGGCGGGCAGGGCGGGCATCGCCAGGCCGTCGGCAACGCGTTTGGCCAATGACTCGTCGATGTTGCGCAGGTGGCTCACCGTGCGCTCGCGCACGGGCACCGTTTCCACCTTGGACAATTCAAACACCAGCGCCGAGGCCAGGTGCGCCTGCTCCGGCGCCTCCAGGCTGCGGAAGAACATGCGCGCCTGGCTGTAGTGATCGGCGAAGCTGGCAGCACGCACGCGCCCCTTGCGACCATCATCGGCCGGCGTGGCATGGCTGGGAAAGCCATCAGCGGCCTCACGCGGGCTGTCGCCCTGCAGCGAGCTTGGGTCATATGCTACCCGGCCCTTGGGGATGTTCATCTGCATATGGCCGTCGCGTTGATGGTTGGCGAACGGGCACTTGGGTGCGTTGACTGGAATCTGGTGGAAGTTCGGTCCACCCAGGCGGCTGAGCTGGGTGTCCAGGTACGAGAACAGCCGTCCCTGCAGGAGCGGGTCGTTGCTGAAATCGATGCCGGGCGGCACGTTGGCGGGGCAATAGGCGACCTGCTCGGTTTCGGCGAAGAAGTTGTCCGGCCAGCGATCCAGCACCATCCGGCCGATCACGGTCAGCGGCACCAGCGATTCGGGAATGATCTTGGTCGAATCCAGGTGGTCGAACGGGAACGCCTCGGCTTCTTCTTCGGTGAACAGCTGCACCGCCAGCTCCCATTCGGGGAAGTCACCGGCAGTGATCGCCTCGAACAGGTCGCGGCGGTGGAAATCGTTGTCCGCCCCCTGCAGTTTCACCGCCTCGTCCCACACGGTGGACTGCACCCCAAGCTTGGGCCGCCAGTGGAACTTCACGAAGGTGGATTCGCCGGCATCGTTCAACAGCCGGAAGCTGTGGATGCCGAAGCCTTCGATGGTGCGAAGCGAACGCGGAATGGTGCGGTCGCTCATCGCCCACATGATCATGTGCATCGATTCGGGCATCAGCGAAACGAAATCCCAGAACGTGTCATGGGCGCTGGCGGCCTGCGGGAACGCGCGGTCCGGTTCCATCTTGACCGCGTGGATCAGGTCGGGGAACTTGATCGCGTCCTGGATGAAGAACACCGGGATGTTGTTGCCGACAAGGTCCCAGTTACCCTCGGGCGTGTAGAACTTCACCGCGAAGCCGCGCACATCGCGCGGGGTGTCCACGGAACCGGCACCACCGGCGACGGTGGAGAAACGGGTGAACACGGGCGTGCGGACGCCTACTTCGGTCAGCACACGCGCACGGGTGAATTCCTCCAGCGAACGGGTAAGTTCGAAATAGCCGTGCGCAGCGCTGCCGCGCGCGTGCACGATGCGCTCCGGAATGCGCTCATGGTCGAAGTGGGTGATCTTCTCGCGCAGGATGAAGTCTTCCAGCAACGTCGGCCCGCGCGGGGTGTCGCGCAGCGAGTTCTGGTTGTCCGCCACCGGGATGCCCTGGTTGGTGGTCAGTGCCGGATGGCCACCGCCGGCCTGCTGGTGAAGTTCGTCGCCTTCGCCACGGCGATCGGCGGGAGGGGCGGATTTGGTGCGGGGCTTGCTGGTGGCCATCAGGCGACTCCGGGCTGGCAGGGGGGATGCAACGCCTCACAGTGGCGGGCGGGGCGTTAATCGCCGGTCGGAGAACCCGGTGGCGCATGCACCTGCGCTTCACGCCGGCAGCCAGGCAGGTATCCTTGGTGGCGTGTCCATCCTCCTGCCGCCCCCGCATGCGCGTTGAACCTGCCGACATCGAAGCCCTGTTCGATGCGATTCCCGATGTGCTGTTCTTCATGAAGGACCGCGACGGGCGCTACACGCACATCAACCAGACCATGCTGCGCCGTCTGGGGCTGAAGTCGCGCAAGGAAGTAATCGGGCGCACCGCTGCCGAGATCTACCCCACGGGGCTGGGCGCGGACTACGCCACCCAGGATGCGCAGGTGCTGGCCGGCAAAGTGATCGAGAACCTGATGGAGCTGCACCTGTTCGCCAACCGCGAGCCGGGCTGGTGCCTGACCTGCAAGCGGCCGCTGCTGGTGGACGGGCAGATCCGAGGGCTGATCGGCATCTCCCGCGACCTGGGGCAGAAAGACAGCCTGGGCACCCAATACGAACAGCTGCGGCTGGCGCTGGCCCACCTGAACGCGCATTACGCCGAGAACGTGCGCATGCAGACCCTGCTGGATATCACCGGGTTTTCGCTGTCCAAGCTGGAGCGCACCTTCCGCAGGGTGTTCCAGATGACCCCGCAGCAGGTACTGACCCGGCTGCGCATCCAGATGGCGGTGCATCTGCTGCATGGCAGCGACACCATCGCCAGCATCGGCCAGGCCTGCGGGTTTACCGACCAGAGCGCGTTCACCCGCAAGTTCAAGGCCGAGGTCGGGGTGTCGCCGCGGGCCTATCGCGCCCAGATCGCAGAGCGCGCAGAGCCCTGACTACAGGGGCAGGGGCGCTGCCCCTATCCCGTCCGCCGGCCGGACAAGGTATGGTGTCGCACCTGTTGCCCGCCAATCGATTCCGATGCCCGCATCCCAGACTCCGGCCTCCGCCGCCGCACCCGCCGACACCCGCCTCGGGAGCTCGCTCAAACCCCGCCAGCTGATCATGATGGGCCTGGGCAGCGCCATCGGCGCCGGCCTGTTCCTGGGCTCCGGGGTGGGCGTACAGGCGGCCGGGCCGGCCGTGCTGCTGTCCTACCTGGTGGCCGGTGCGCTGGTGATCATCGTGATGAACGCGCTGGGCGAGATGGCCGCGGCCAAGCCGACCAGTGGCGCGTTCTCGGTGTACGCCGCCGACGCCATGGGCGCCACCGCCGGTGCCACGGTGGGGTGGCTGTGGTGGGTGCAGCTGGTGATCGTGATCGCTGCCGAAGCGGTCGGTGCGGCGGGCCTGCTGGCCACGGTGTGGCCGGTGATCCCGGTACCGATGGCGGCGCTGGCATTCATGCTGTTCTTCACCGCGATCAACCTGCTGGGAGTGAAGAACTTCGGCGAATTCGAGTTCTGGTTCGCCATCCTCAAGGTGGCCGCCATCATCGGGTTCATCCTGATCGGCGTGGCGCTGCTGATGGGCTGGCTGCCGGACGTGGCGTCGCCGGGCCTGAGCAACTTAACCCAGCATGGCGGTTTCGCCCCCAACGGGCTGGCCGGGATCGGTGCCGCGCTGCTGGTGGTGGTGTTCGCCTTTGGCGGTACCGAAATCGTGGCAGTGGCTGCGGCCGAAACCGAAGACCCCGAGCGCAGCATTGCCCGTGCCATCCGCACAGTGGCCTGGCGCATCCTGGTGTTCTACATCGGCTCGCTGAGCGTGATCATCGCCGTGGTGCCGTGGACCAGCGAAGCGCTGAAGTCGCCGTTCGCCGCCGTGCTGCAGGTGGCCAATATTCCGGGGGCGGCCACGGCCATCACCCTGATCGCGGTGATCGCACTGTTGTCGGCGCTCAACGCCAACCTGTATGGCGCCTCGCGCATGATGTATTCGCTGGCGCGCCGCCGCGAAGCCCCGGCGGTGCTGGGATGGACCGACCCGCGCCACGTGCCGATCATCGCGGTGCTGGCCAGCGTGCTGTTCGGCTTCGCTGCCACGGTGATGGAGCTGGTGTTTCCGGACAAGGTGCTGCCGGTGCTGCTGAACATCGTGGGCTCTACCTGTCTGCTGGTGTGGACGATTTCCCTGCTGTCGCAGCTGATCCTGCGCCACCGCGCCAACCGCGACGGCACCCGCCTGCCGTTCCGCATGGCCGGCTACCCGTACCTGACCGTGCTGGGCCTGTGCGTGCTGGCACTGATCTTCGGCCTGCTGCTGTCCGAAGCGCACACCCGCGTGCAGTTCCTGTCGATGGCCGCGCTGACCGCGGTGATCGCGATCACCAGCGAAGTCACCCGCCGCGTGCGCCGCAACCGCTCCTCGGAATAATCGTAGAGACACGCCACGCGTGTCCTGCGTGATCGAGGCGACCCATGACGGCGGTCGCGCGCGACACCGGCCAGACAGAACCCATAACAATGACGGCCCGCATCTGCGGGCCGTTCACACTATTGCCACGCCGCTCAACGGTCAGCGTCAAGGCGTAGGACTGTCGCCGTCAGTAACGATTGTCCAGATGCCTGTTGGCAGAGCGAGCATAAAGTGCCGGGTCTACGTCGCGCTCGCACTTCTGCGATCCGTTGGGTGGTCTGGTCGCTTCTTGGCAGGGTCGTGTTGGAAATCGTGGCCGGGTTTGGTCTTGCCGACGCCGGCGCCGGTCCGTGCGGTCGTTCAATGCGGAACACCTGCGGCGGAATGATCCTGCCGACGGAGTGGGAAGAAAGTTCTTTCGGAATCATCATTGCTCCAAGCGTCAGTCCAGCTGGGTGGGCAAGGGTGACCGCGATCATGCGATGCAGCTTTCAAAATGCCATCGCAGGACATGAAAGAACGGCCCGCTTGCGCGGGCGGTCGTCATTACCGCCTGGGCCGGCCAATGGCCGGCACTACCGGGTCATGACTTCGCCGGGGCGCCTCTTCGGTCATTTTCAGCGCTACAGCGTACTCTTTCACGTTCGGATATTTTTGCGCCAGGGTGCACCATGGCATGTCGGCTTCGGATGTATAGGTGCGGTACAGCGGCGCCGCCGCGAATGCCATGGCCGCCGCTACGTTGTTCACGTGGGTGATCGGCGCCTGCTCGCTGGCTTGGCTCGCTTGGCTTCGCATGGGCGCGGAGCTTGGGGTGCTGGTATCGAGTTTTGGGATCATGCGGAACGGGTCCAGTGCGAGAGGACCTGTACGCTACGAACCGTCCAGCGCCCGCGCTTCCATGTTTCATGCATGTGGGTTCGTTCCAGGCAGCGCTGGCCCAACTCGGGCCAAGCAAAAACGGCCCGCTTTCGCGGGCCGTCTTCGTTTCACGCAGGCAGGAGGATCAGACCTCCACGCCCTCGTCTTCCTTGTAGGCGTCGACCGGGATGCAGGCACACATCACGTTCTTGTCGCCGTAGACGTTGTCCACGCGTGCCACCGGCGGCCAGTACTTCTGCTGGCGCAGGCTGGCCAGCGGGAAGGCGGCCAGTTCGCGCGGGTAGGCGTGCGACCACTCGCTGGCCGACACCGCCGTGGCGGTGTGCGGGGCGTGCTTGAGCGGGTTGTCCTCGCGGTCCAGGCGGCCGTCTTCGATCGCGGCGATTTCCTCGCGGATCTGGATCATCGCGTTGATGAAACTGTCCAGCTCGTGCAGCGACTCGCTTTCGGTCGGCTCCACCATCAGCGTGCCCGCGACCGGGAAGCTCAGGGTCGGGGCGTGGAAGCCGAAGTCGATCAGGCGCTTGGCCACGTCTTCAGCCCCCACGCCGGAAGTCTTCTCCAGCGGCCGCACGTCCAGGATGCACTCGTGCGCCACCAGCCCGTTGCGGCCGGTGTACAGCGTCTTGAAGTGCGGGGCCAGGCGCTTGGCGATGTAGTTGGCGTTGAGCAGCGCCACCTGGGTGGCCTTGCGCAGGCCTTCGTTACCCATCAGCGTGATGTACATCCAGCTGATCGGCAGGATCGAGGCGCTGCCGAAGCTGGCCGCGCTGACCATGCCCACCGGGCCGTTGTCGCCCAGCTTGCCCGGCAGGAACGGGGCAAGGTGCGACTTGACCGCGCACGGGCCCACGCCCGGGCCGCCGCCGCCATGCGGAATGCAGAAGGTCTTGTGCAGGTTCAGGTGCGACACGTCCGAGCCCCACTTGCCGGGCTTGGCCACGCCGACCAGGGCGTTCATGTTGGCGCCGTCGGTGTACACCTGGCCGCCATGCTTGTGGATGATCTCGCAGATCTCGACCACTTCTTCCTCGAACACGCCATGCGTGGAGGGGTAGGTCATCATGATCGCGGCCAGGCGGTCGCTGTACTTCTCGGCGTTGATGCGGATGTCTTCCACATCCACGTTGCCATTGCCGTCGGTCTTGGTCACCACCACCTTCATGCCGCACATCTGCGCGGAGGCCGGGTTGGTGCCGTGCGCCGAATCCGGAATCAGGCAGACGTCGCGATGGCCTTCGCCACGCGAGCGGTGGTAGGCGCGGATCGCCAGCAGGCCGGCGTACTCGCCCTGCGCGCCGGAGTTCGGCTGCAGGCTCACCGCGTCATAGCCGGTGCACTCGACCAGCATCGCTTCCAGCCCGTCGATCAGTTCCTTGTAGCCAAGTGCCTGGTCGGCCGGGGCCAGCGGATGGATGTTGGCGAATTCCGGCCAGGTCACCGGGATCATCTCGGCGGTGGCGTTGAGCTTCATGGTGCAGCTGCCCAGCGGGATCATGGTGCGATCCATCGCCAGGTCCTTGTCGGCCAGCGAGCGCAGGTAGCGCAGCAGCTCGTGTTCGCTGTGGTGGGTGTTGAACACCGGGTGGGTCAGGAACGCGCTGGTGCGCACCAGGCTGGCCGGCAGGGCGTCGGCGGTGGCCGCGTCCAGGGCGTCCACGTCCACGCTGGCACCGAACAGCTGGCCCAGCGCGACGATGTCGGCGCGGGTGGTGGTTTCGTCCAGGCTGATGCCGACCGCTTCGCTGTCGATCGCACGCAGGTTGATGCGCGCGGCGGCGGCCTTGGCGTGGATCGCGGTCGCGTCGATGTCCTTGACGTGCAGGGTGTCGAAGAACTGCTCGCCGACATTGATGCCGGCCGTGCGCAGCGCGGCAGCCAGGATCGCGGCCAGGCGGTGGGTGCGACGGGCGATGCGGGTCAGGCCCTCGGGACCGTGGTACACGGCGTACATCGAGGCCATCACCGCCAGCAGCACCTGCGCGGTGCAGATGTTGGAGGTGGCCTTCTCGCGGCGGATGTGCTGCTCGCGGGTCTGCAGGGTCAGGCGGTAGGCGGCATTGCCCTGTGCATCGACCGACACGCCGATCAGGCGGCCCGGCATCGAACGCTTGTAGGCATCACGGCAGGCCATGAAGGCGGCGTGCGGGCCGCCGAAGCCGAACGGCACGCCGAAGCGCTGCGAGTTGCCCACCACGATGTCCGCGCCCCATTCGCCGGGGGCGGCGATCAGGGTCAGCGCCAGCAGGTCGGTGGCCACGGCCACCAGGCCACCACGGGCATGCACGGCATCGGCCAGCGCCTTGTAGTCGCCGATGTGGCCGAAGGTATCGGGGTACTGCAGCAGCACGCCGTAGGCTTCGGCTTCCATGGCTTCGGCCGGGGTGCCCACGCGCAGCACGATGCCCATCGGCTCGGCGCGGGTGCGCAGCAGTTCCAGCGTCTGCGGGTGCACGGCGTCGTGCACGAAGAAGGTGTCGGACTTGGACTTGGCCGAACGCTTGGCCAGGGTCATCGCTTCGGCCGCGGCGGTGGCTTCATCCAGCAGCGAGGCGTTGGCGATCTCCATGCCGGTCAGGTCGGCGCACAGGGTCTGGAAGTTGATCAGCGCTTCCATGCGGCCCTGCGAGATTTCGGCCTGGTACGGGGTGTAGGCGGTGTACCACGCCGGGTTTTCCAGCACGTTGCGCAGGATGACGTTCGGGGTGAGGGTGCCGTAGTACCCCTGGCCGATGAAGGTGCGGAACACCTGGTTCCTGTCGGCGATGGTGCGGATCTTGGCCAGCGCTTCCACTTCGGTCAGCGAGCTGGGCAGCGCCAGCGCGGCCGGCGACTTGATGCCCGACGGCACGATGGCGTCGGTCAGTGCGTCCAGCGAGGCGTGGCCGACCACGTCGAGCATCTGCGCGATTTCGGCGTCGTTGGGGCCGATGTGGCGTTCAACGAACGCGTGGTGGTGTTCAAGCTCGCGCAGGGTAGGGGTGTTCTGGGACATGGCTGGCATCCAAAAGAGTGGGCACGCACGTTCGGAAGCGCGGACGGGGCGTGTCATGGGCGACAACGATCCACCGGACCCTGCGGTCTTCCTGGGTGCCCCTCTGTCCTTTTGCCTGAGAGTTTAAAAGCGCGCGGCTGCGTGCTTCGTGCCCCTTCGGCGCCGGCACTGGCCGGTCTCTCCAGAGTTTTGGTGCGGGTGGTATCGGGCCTGAGCGATTACGGGCGTTGCGCCTTCGGCAGCGGGTGCTTCAATACAAAGCGCCGCTTCTCCCACCATGTAGCGTGGGAATTATAGCCCAGCGGCCCGGCCGACAACGCCCGTCCGGCACATGAACAGGGGGCGCCGACCGCGTCATAACCGGCCGCCGGGCATGGTGCCAGGCAGGCGGACGGCCTATCATGGCTGCATCCTCGTATTCATCAGGCGCCACCGCAGGCTGCGGCCGGCGCCTTCCGTGCGTTCGCACGGCCGCTGACGGAAGACCCGATGACACCCGCTCCGCCCTCCAACCGCCGCCTGGCCCTGCTGCTTGCCGGCCTGGCCATGTTCGGCCCGTTCTCGATCGACACCATCTTCCCGGCGTTCCTGCTGCTGGGCGAGCGCATGCAGGTCGACCAGGTCGCGGTGCAGCAGACGGTGAGCGTATACCTGCTGTTCTACGGCCTGATGAGCCTGGCGCACGGCCCGCTGTCGGACGCGTTCGGCCGCCGCCGGGTGATCCTGGGGGGGCTGGTGCTGTTCATCGCCGCCTCGATCGGCTGCGCGCTGTCGCGCGACCTGACCACGCTGCTGGTGTTCCGCGCGCTGCAGGGCGTCACCGCCGGCGTAGGCGTGATCGTCGGCCGCGCTGTGATCCGCGACCTCTACCATGGCGCCGACGCGCAGCGGTTGATGAGCCAGGTCTCGATGATCTTCGGCATCGCCCCGGCGATCGCGCCGATCATCGGCGGCTGGATCCTGCTCGGCGGCGGCGACTGGCCGCTGATCTTCTGGTTCCTGGTGGTGTTCGCGCTGGTGTTGCTCGCCGCCACCGGCAAATGGCTGCCGGAGACCCACCCGGTGGAAGCCCGCACCCCGCTGTCCACCCGCGCGCTGCTGCGCAGCTACCTGCAGATGGGCACCAACCCGCGCCTGCTGCGCCTGGCGGCAGCCGGTGCGTTCAATTTCTCCGGCATTTTCCTGTACATCGCCTCGGCACCGGTGTTCGTGATGCAGCACCTGCAGCTGGGCGAGGGCGGTTTTGCCTGGCTGTTCATTCCCACCATCGGCGGCATGACCACGGGCTCGTTCCTGTCCGGGCGCATGGCCGGGCGGATGACCGCCGCCCGCCAGGTCGGGATCGGCTTCAGCCTGTGCGCGGTATCGGCGCTGGTCAACCTGGCCTATGTGCTGGCGGCGGACCAGATCGCGCTGCCGTGGGCGGTGCTGCCGATCTTCATTGGTGGCGTGGGCATGGCGCTGATCTTCCCGATCCTGGCGCTTGCCGTGCTGGATATGTACCCGCACCAGCGCGGTCTTGCCTCGTCGATGCAGATGTTCCTGCAACTGATGATCAACACCGTGGTGGCCGGGGTGGTGTCGCCGATGCTCAGCCACACCCCGCTGCACCTGGCGCTGGGCTATGCCGGCTTCTTCGCCATCGGCGCCAGCTTCTGGTTCTGGGAGCGTCGCTGCGAACGCCGCCGCGAGGCTGCGGCGGCCCTTGCCTGAGCCCCCGTGCGGTATTCTTTCACCATTGTTGCGGTACGGAACTCCCCCTGATGTCGACCACCTCCAAACTGCGTCGTGACCTGCGCCGGCGCCGCGAAATCGAAGAAGCCAACCGCGAAAAGGCCCATGCCTCGCCGGTCGAGCCGCATGCCGAGCTGCGCGACCAGCAACGCACGCTGCTGGCCGGGGTGGTCCGTCGCGACGGCGAATGGGTGCTGGGCATGGACGGCCGTATCGCCGGGCAGACCCCCAGCGCCGCCCGCGTGCTGGCGCTGATCATGCAGGCCGCCGAACTGCACGAGCGCCAGGGCACTCCGGTGCGCCTGGTGTATTCGGATGCGCTGAAAGACGCCGCGCACGCCGAAGCCAAGGGCGAGGGCAAGGATTTCGAGCAGTTCAAGACGGAGTTGGCCGCGTCGCTGAAACCCAAATCCTGACAACCGACTGCGCAGAAAAAAACCGGCCATTGGCCGGTTTTTTTCGTTTACGGGGCCTTCGGCGCTGCCGCCGCCGGCGGCTGCCACCCGCACATCTGGCCCTGGTTCTGCTGCTTCAGCCACTCGTTGACCGGGGTGAAGTACTCGATCATCGGGCCGGCATCGAGCTTGTCGCCGCCGGTGATTTCCTTCAGCGTGGCCTGCCACGGCTGGCTGGCACCCTTGCTCAGCATCGCCCAGAACTTCTGGCCGGCTTCCTTGTTGCCGTAGAAGCTGCACTGGTGCAGCGGGCCCTTGTAACCGGCCGCGTCGCACAGGCCCTTGTAGAACTGGAACTGCAGGATGCGCGCCAGGAAGTAACGCGTGTACGGGGTATTGCCCGGCACGTGGTACTTGGCGCCCGGATCGAAGAACTCCTCGCCGCGCGCCGAGGCCGGGGCCACGCCCTGGTACTTGGCCTTCAGGTCCCACCACGCCTTGTTGTACTGGTCCGGGGTGATCGAGCCATCGAACACGCCCCAGCGCCAGCGGTCGATCATCAGGCCGAACGGCAGGAACGACACGCCGCTCAGGGCCATGCGCATCTGCGCGTTGATGGTGGCCTCGCGGCTTTCCTGCGGCTTGTCGACCAGGCCGATCGAGTTCAGGTACTGCGGGGTCATCGCCAGCACGATGGTGTCGCCGATCGCTTCGTGGAAGCCATCGTTGGCACCGCCCTGGAACAGCGGCGGCAGCGGGTTGTAGGCCAGGTCGTAATAGATGTGGCCCAGCTCGTGGTAGATGGTGGTGAAGTTTTCTTCGTTCGGCTTGATGCACATCTTGGTGCGCACGTCGCCTTCCATGTTCATGTCCCACGCGCTGGCGTGGCAGACCACGTCACGGTCCAGCGGCTTGATGAACTGGGTCTTGTCCCAATACGACTTCGGCAGCGCCGGCATGCCCAGCGACACGTAGAAGTCCTGCGCGCGTTCGGTCATCTGCTTGGCGGTACGCAGTTCGGCCTCACGCTGCGCCTTGTACAGCGCTTCCACGTTCGCGTTGCTGCCGCCGGCCTTGGCCAGTGCACCGCTCAGGTTGGCCTGGTACTGCTTTTCCAGCGCGGCGGTGATGTCCAGGCTGCCCGCGCCCGGGTACGGCTCAAGCTGATCCCACAGGTTGGACCAGTCCTGCTGCCACATGTTGCCCAGCAGGTGCGCGGCGATCAGGCCGCCCTCGGTTTCGGCCTTGTCCTTGCCGTAGGTGCCGTCCAGCTTGGTACGGGCGTAGCAGTGCAGCTGCTCGTACATCGGCTTGACCTGTTCCCACAGGCGGTCGGTTTCCGGGCCGATCTGCTCGGGCGGCATGTCGTAGCCGCTGCGCCACATCTGCCCTGCGTCGGCGAAGCCCATTTCCTTGGCGCCTTCGTTGACCAGGCCGACGAAGCGCTGGTAATCGGCGCGCATCGGCTTGGTGGTGGCGTGCCAGCCCTGCCAGGCATCAAGCTGCTTGTCGTAGTCGCGGCTGCTGGCCAGCACTTCTTCCAGGTCGCCGAGCTGGCGGCAGGTGGCCGGGTTGGCCTCGTCGGTGCAGTACTTGCCCGAGCCGTACGCGCCTTCCATGCGGCTGGCGATACGGGTCAGCTCGCCCAGCTTGGCCGGGTCGCGCGGGGCCGGCATCGCGGTCATCAGCTTGAGCAGGTGGATCTGGCGCTTGGTGTCCTCGCTCATCGGCTGGCCGTCGTACTTGCCGGCCTGGGCGATCCAGCCATTGAGGATGGTCAGCCAGCGTTCGTTGGCCTTGGCCGCCACGCGCTCGGAATCGTCATTGATGTAGGTCGAGGACAGCCACTGCGCCGAGGTCATTTCCGGGTACAGGGCCTTGTACTCGGCGTTGACGCGGGCGATGAACTGGTCCGCGGTCTCGGTCGGCGCGGTGGTGCCTGCGGCCGGTGCGGTGGTGGGGGACGATTCCTTCTGGCAGGCCGCCAGCGTCAGTGCGGCAGCACCGACAGCCAGGGCCAGCAGGAGCGGGCGGTGGTTCACGGGGACATCCTTGGGTGGTGACAGACCGGCGAAGGCTAGTGGGGCCGCCGCCGCACCGCAAGGGCCACAGGTCCCGTCAGCGCCCGCAGCCGGCGAACAGGTCGCGGTCGCGCTCGTACAGCGCGGTCTTCACCTGCATCAGGCCCAGTACCGACGGGAACACGTTGTCGTGGTCCGTGTACTGGCTGGCGCGCCGCCGCACGCAGGCCAGGTCCAGCCCGCGGCTGGCGGCGAAGCCGGGCGAGAACCACATCGTCATCGGCACCCGGGTCTGTTCCTGAGGGGCGATCGCGTACGGCACCCCGTGCAGGTACAGGCCCTTCTCGCCGAGCGATTCGCCATGGTCGGACAGATAGATCATCGCCGTGTCGTAATCCTGCATGCCCTGCAGCGTGCCGATGGTGTGGGCCAGCAGCTGGTCGGTGTACAGCAGCGCGTTGTCGTAGCTGTTGGTGATTTCCTCGCGGCTGCACTTGCCCAGGTCCGGGGTGTCGCAGGTCGGGGTGAAGTGGCGGAATCGGGTGGGGTAGCGCTCGAAGTAGCTCGGGCCGTGGTTGCCCAGCTGGTGCAGCACTACCACCCGGTCGCCCGGCGTTGCACGGACCTGTTCGGCGAGGTTGTCGATCAGGATCTCGTCCATGCAACGGCCGTTGGCGCACAGGGTGGGATGCGTTGCATCGTCCAGTGCCTGCATCGGCAGCCCTTCGCACACGCCCTTGCAGCCGGACTGGTTGTCGCGCCACAGCGTGCCGATGCCGGCGTGGTCGAGCACGTGCAGCAGCGACTGGTGCGCGCGGATCTTCTTCTCATCGTAATCGTGGCGGCCATAGGGCGAGAACAGGCAGGGCAGCGACACTTCCGTGCTGGTACCGCACGAATGCATGTCCGGGAAGTTGATCGCACTGGTCTGCGCCAGCTGCGGCGTGGTCTGCCGGGCGTAGCCGTTCAAGCCCCAGTTCTGCGCGCGCGCGGTTTCGCCCATCACGATCACCAGCAGCCGCGGCTTGCTGTCGGCAGCGCGCGGGGTGGCCTTGGCATCCAGCCCGATCGGCAGCTTCGGTGCGCGCTGGATCGGGTTGTCGCCGCGCAGCGCCTTGGGCAGGCCCAGCAGGTAATTGCCCGGCGTGGCCAGGTAGCGCACCTCGCGCTGGTTGCGCATCAGCGCCGACATTTCCTGGAACGACAGCAGCGAACCGCCCAGTGCGGTGGCGGCCGACAGCAGCAGGAAGCCGCCACGCCACAGCAGTGCCTTGCCCCAGCTGCGGCGCAGCAGCTGCACGCGCCACAGTACGACCATCGGCAGCGCCGCGAGCAGCACCAGCGGGGCGATCAGGCTGGGAGTGATCAGTTCGCGGCTTTCCTTGTGGTCGGTCGCCAGCACGTTGCGCAGCATGTCCGCATCCAGGTAGATGTGGTAACTGCCCATGTAATGGGCGGCCATCGCCGTGCCCAGCAGCAGCACGCCGATCATCACCTTTGCGTTCCAGCGCCACACCAGCAGGCCCATCAGCACGCTGTGCGCGCCGACCAGCAGCAACAGCAGCGACAGAGCGAAGCGCAGGCTGCCCGGGTGGGTGGCCATCGCGCTGTGCCAGAACAGGCCGTTGCAGGCCAGCGCGAAGAACACGCTGGTGAGCGCGATGAGGGTTTCGGTGGACCAGGTCGGGCGCCAGTGGCGCAGGGCTGACAGCGAGGCAAAGCGCGGCATGTGCGATGCGAGGGTGTTCATGCGCGGACTCCGCGGGCGTTGATGCGGCGTACCAGCAGGAACAACAGCAGCGACACCGTCCAGCAGGTCGCCAGCGTCCACAGGTCATGCGAAAGGAAATGCGCGCCGCGCAGCTGCTGCGCGGCGCCGAACACGCCGCCGGCGACCAGCCCCACGGCAAGGCCGCGCCATCGCCATGCCGGGCGCACCAGCAGCGCGAAGAAGTACAGGCTCACCCAGGCAAACCCGGCGCTGGAATGCCCCGCCGGGAAGCACACCCCGCGCGGCATGCCGTGCGGGCGGGTGGCGAACAGGCCTACGTACTCGCGCAGGCCGCCGTAGCGCGCCAGGTCCCACGGGCAATCCATGTTGGTGAGCGACTTCAGCAGCGACACCACGCCGGTGCCCAGCGCGACGGCCATTACCAGGTATAGCAGCGGCCAGCGCCATGCGGCCGCGCGTTCGTGGCGCCAGGCGTGGAAGCACAGCACGATGGCCAGCAGCGTTGCCGCTGCGCTCAGCCACTTGCCACCCTTGTGGATCAGCTGGCTGGTGGCCCATGCGTTCTGCAGGAGCCAGTGATGGCCTTCCATGCGGAACAGCTGGTCCGCAAGCCACTGGTCGCCCCCGCCCACCATCAGCACGGCACTGGTGGCCAGCACGGCCAGCAGCGGCCAAGCGAGATGGCGGCGCAGGAAACCGGACACCTGCGCGGGCGCATCGGAAGCAAGCGGGACAAGGGCAGGGGAAGCAGGAAGCATCAGGCAGGGCCGGCGGGGAAACCGGCGCCATGGTCGTCAGCGGCGTGTCGGAGACCGGTCGGAGCGATGTTCCCCGCGCGTTAATCGGCCGCGCTGTGCATCCGCGATTCAGTCACCATCGTCCACGCCGGCGGCTGCATCCTTGGACAGTTCCGCGTGGCAGGCTGCATTCCATGCCGTGCCGGGTACCAGCCACCAGCGGTTGCGGTTGGCACTTCCGATCATCACCGCCTGCGCGCGATCCACGCACGGACTGATCGCCTGCTCCAGCACCAGCAGCCAGCGGTTGTGCGGCGCCTGCGCCAGCCACGGGCCAGCGTCATGCCACTGTTCGTCCCAGGGGCGCTTGAACCCGAAGTCGGTCACCGGCCGGTCGGCCTGCAGCAGGTTCTGCTCGCGCCAGGCCAGCGCGCCCAGCTCGGCCGACGGGCCGATCCGCTCGCCGACCTGCTGCATCAATGCCGATGAAGAACTGTACGGACCCAATGCAGGCATCAGGCCCCAGCCATGCAGGTTCCACAGCAACACGGCAGTCAGCACCGCGAGCGTGCCGGCGCGCCGCTGGCGCAGCCAGGCGGCCAACAGCAGCACCACAATGCCGAATCCGAGCAGCCACGCCCCGAGTACCGGCAGCAGGGTTTCCGGCATGCCGCGCTTGGCCAGCTGCGCATGCGCCCAGGCACCGTCGCCCAGCAACTGCGCGCCGATCCCCAGCGCCGCCGCGCCCAGCACCAGCACGTAGGCCAGCAGCAGCCAGCGCGGACCGGGCCGGCGCAGCAGTCCCGGCAGCAGCGGGGCGGCGGCCACGCACAGCGCCGGCAGCATCGGGAAGATGTAGACCTCGCGCTTGCCGGGGCTGGCACTGAAGAACAGCAGCACCAGCAGCGCCCAGCCCAGCAGCAGCCAGTAGCGCCCATCCAGGCGCTTGAGGCGCCTCCACCACGCCGGAACCAGCGCGGGCAGCAGCAGGCTGCCTGGCAGCCACAGCGTGGCGATCACCTGCAGGTAGTACCAGGCCGGCTGCACGTGGTGCCACGCGTTGGCGTAGCGGGTACCGGTCTGCTTGAACAGCAGCTCGCGCGCATAGCCCTGCAGCTCCGGCGAGGGGTCATTGAGCAGCGCGATCCCCAGTGGGCCCAGCCACACGGCGGTGCCGAGCAGGAATGCCGGTATCAGCCACAGCAGTGAACGCGCGCGGGGCAGGGCAGCGCCAGGCCGCGGCTGGCCTTTCCAGCGCCACAGCGCCCACGGCAGCAGCACCAGCAGCGGCAGGAAGCCCACGCCCTTGGTGACCGTGCCGAGACCCGCGGCGAACCCGGCCACCCACAGCATCCGCGTGTTCGGCCGTTCCAGCAGGTGGCGCAGCAGCGCCCACAACGACAGGGTGGTGAGCGCGACCAGCACCATGTCGATCTGTGCACGCTTGGCCATCAGCCCGAACTGCAGGCAGCTGGCCAGCGCCAGCAGCGCCCACCAGGCGATGCGCCGGTTCCACAGGCGCCGGGCCAGGTCCCAGCTCAGCCACAGCGTGGCCAGCCCGGCCAGCAGCGAGGGCAGCAGGAAGGCCAGGTTCCAGTTCCCGATGACCTGGTAGGTCGCCGCCTGGATCCACATGAACACCGGCGGCTTTTCGGCGTACAGTTCGCTGCCCCGGTGGGGCAGCAGCCACTGGCCGGTCTCGACCATGGCCCGGGCGGCCAGCACGAAACGGGGCTCATCCGGCGGGGTAGGGGCGCGCAGTCCGATTCCCGCCGCAAGGGCCAGCAACAGGGCAAGGCAGGTGAGCAGTTGCCACCGTTGGCGAGTCAGTAGTGTCGGCAAGGGGGCATGGCTTTCCCGGAAGAGCAGGCACTTTCGCCGAAGCAATGTAAGAAAAGCGTCGAATCGGGGTAATTGCGACTGGATTCCGACATTCCCGGGGCTACCATGGCGGCCATCACCCCCGAGTTCTCGACGCATGCGGCTCCTGGTCATCGAAGACAACCGTCAACTGGTCGCCAACCTGTTCGAGTATTTCGAAGCGCGTGGCCATGTCCTCGACGTCGCCCCCGATGGCGTCACCGGCCTGCACCTGGCCGCCACCCAGAACTACGACGCGCTGATCCTGGACTGGATGCTGCCGCGCATGGAAGGCCCCGACGTGCTGCGCCGCCTGCGTGTCGAGCACGGCTCCGAAGTGCCGGTGATCATGCTCACCGCGCGCGACGAGCTGCCCGACAAGATCGCCGGCTTCCGCGCCGGCGCCGACGACTACCTGACCAAGCCGTTCGCCCTGCCGGAACTGGAAGTCCGGCTGGAAGCGCTGCGCGTGCGCGCGCAGGGGCGCAACCCGCGCAAGGTGCTGGAAGTAGCCGATCTCACCCTGGACCTGGCCACGCTGGAAGCGCAGCGCGACGGCCAGGCCCTGCACCTGTACCCGGCCTGCCGCAAGCTGCTGGAAGTGCTGATGCGCGCCAGCCCGGCGGCGGTCACCCGCCAGCAGCTGGAGTTCGCGCTGTGGGGCGATGAGCTGCCCGACGGCGACCTGCTGCGTTCCCACATCTACGAACTGCGCCGCAGCGTGGACGGTCCGTTCCAGCACAAGCTCATCCATACCCTGCCGCGCGTGGGGTATCGCCTGGGTGCGCCGGCCACCGAAGGCCACGATGAAACTGCGTAAGCCCGCGCCGCTGCACCGGCGGCTGGTCTGGTGGCTGCTGGGCTACCTGGCGTTGATCTCGCTGGCGGTGTTCAGCGTGGGCAACTACGTGCACGAGCATGCCGAGCATTCGGCGTGGCGCGCACTGCTGAACTCCGAACTGGACAGCATCGTCAACCACATCGAACACGAACCGCATTACCGCTGGCAGGACTCGGACACGTTGCGCCTGTTCACCGTCGATGACAGTCCCGAGGTTCCGCCGATCCTGCGCACCCTGCATCCGGGCCTGCACGACGGCGTGGAAATCGCCGGCCGCGCCAGCGCGGTGATGGTGCGCGACACCGCCGGGCAGGGCCGGCTTGCACTGGTGCTGGACATCAACGACTTCCACGACCTGGAAGAATTCGCCACCCGCTGGGTGATGCTGGCCAGCGTGGTGATGATCGTAGTGACGGTGGTGATGGCCTCGTTCGGTGTCAGTCGCCTTGTCAGCCCGCTGCGCTCGCTGGCCCGGCATATCGACGGCCTCAAGCCCGGCGTGCCTGGCCAGCGCGTCGAAGTCGACCCGCGCGGCAGTTCCGAGCTGTACGTCATCGCCGCCGCACTCAACGACTACCTGGCCCGCAACGAACAGTTCGTCGAGCGCGAACGGGTGTTCATCAGCACCGCCAGCCACGAACTGCGCACCCCCATCGCGGTGATCACCGGCGCCGCCGAACTGGCGCTGGAGCAGCCCGCGCTGCCCGACCGTGCGCGCCAGCAGATGCAGCGCGTGCACCGCACCGCCCAGGGCGTGGAGCAGCTTATCCAGCTGCTGCTGGTACTCGCGCGCGAACCGGCGCGCCTGGCCGCGTTGAAGGAACGCATCCCGCTGGACCAGCTGGTGCCGGACATCATCGAAGACCATCGCCACCTGATGGGCGACAAGGACCTGCAGATCGCCGTGCAGGGCCTGGCCAACGTGGACATCATCGCGCCCCTGGGCGTTGTCCAGGCCGCAATCGGCAACCTGCTGCGCAACGCCATCGAAAACAGCGGCCGCGGCACCATCACCATCAACGTATCCGACCGTGCCGTGGTCACCCTGCAGGACCCTGGTGAAGGCATGAGCCCCGAAGAAATCGCCGCGGTTTACGCACGCATGGCCCGCGGTGACCGCAACGGACAGAGCGGCATCGGCCTCGAACTGATCGCCCGCCTGTGCGAACACCTCGGCTGGGCACTCACCATCGAACAGAGCGAACCGCGCGGTACCCGCGTCATCCTCGACCTGAGCGCATCGCTGCCAGGGTAGGCGTGGCAGTGCGCGGCAGCGCAACGTGGCATGTGGTGAAGACAGTGTTAAGCTCAAGAAAGGCGTCGCATCATGCGGCGCTTTTTTTTGCCCTTTCGATCGACAGAGGATCGCATGCCGACCGAACCCAGTACTGCCCTCATCACCAACGACATCGTTGGCCTTGGCCTGATCGCCGCCACCCTGGCCCTGATTTTCTGGGCCGCCAGCGGCCCGACCCCCCTGCTGAAGAAAATCTTCGCCTGGGTGCCCGCCCTGCTGTTGTGCTACTTCATCCCGGCCATCTACAACACCGCAGGCCTCATCGACGGCCACGACACCGCCCTCTACAACCCCATCGCCCGCGACGTGCTGCTGCCCGCCGCCCTGGTGCTGCTCACCCTTTCCATCGACCTCAAGGGCATCCTCAAGCTCGGCCCCAAGCTGCTCATCGTGTTCTGCGCCGGCACCTTCGGCATCATGCTCGGCGCCGTGGTGTCGTTCCAGCTGATGTCCTGGATCCACCCCGAGACCGTCGCCGGCGATACCTGGGCCGGCATGGCCGCACTGGCCGGCAGCTGGATCGGTGGCGGCGCCAACATGGTCGCCATGCGCGAAGTATTCGGCACCGACGCCACCACCTTCGGCCAGTTCGCCGTCGTCGACGTCGCCTGCGCCAGCCTGTGGATGGCCGTCCTGCTGTTCCTGGCCAACCGCGCCAGCCAGATCGACACCCGCAACGGCGCCGACACCCGCGCCATCGACGAAATGAAAGCGCGCATCAGCGCCTACGAGGCCCAAAACGCCCGCATTCCCAGCCTCACCGACCTCATGCTGATCGTCGGCGTCGCCCTCGGCGGCGTCGGCCTGGCCCATGCCATCGCCGCCCCCCTGAGCGCCTGGTTCAAAGCCCACATCAGCTGGGCCAGCCAGTTCAGCCTCGACAGCGCCTTCGTCTGGGTCGTCCTGCTCTCCACGCTGCTCGGCCTCGGCCTGAGCTTCACCCGCGCACGCAGGCTCGAATCGGCAGGCGCATCCCGCCTGGGCACCGTGTTCCTGTACTTCCTGATTGCCTGCATCGGCATGCAGATGGACCTGCTGTCCCTGCTGGATCGCCCATGGCTGTTCCTGCTCGGCGTGATCTGGATGCTGACCCACATCCTCGTGCTGTGGATAGTCGCCAAGCTGGTCAAGGCGCCGCTGTTCTTCTTCGGCATCGGCTCGATGGGCAACATCGGCGCAGCGGCATCGGCGCCGGTGGTGGCAGCGGCATTCCATCCCAGCCTGGCGCCAGTGGGGGTGCTCCTCGGAACAGTCGGATACGCCACGGGAACCGGTCTGGCATACGTAACCGGCTTGATCCTTAAATGGATGGCCGGAGCATAACGACGCCATCAGCATCGGGAAGGCCGGCCAACGGCCGGCGCTACCGCTTTTCCGCTCCGTCATCACCGAACTGTGGATGGCGGGGCGGCGGTGGGGGTGCGGGACTGTAGAAAACATGGATGTTTTCTACAAGCCCCCAGGGATGGGTTTACGGCGTGTCCCGCACCCCCACCGGCGCCCCGCCATAGCCGATGGAAATGCAGAGCCAAAGAGAAAAGGCGGCGCAGGTGCGCCGCCTTTTCGCTTCTAGAAGCCGTCTCGACCAACGGTCGAGACCTACCGTTCAACAGCGCGATAGCGCCAATGTCAGCAGCAGCGACCCCCATTGCGGCCGCCGTAACGCGCTTCCTGGCGTTCGCGGAAGAACGTCTTGTAGTCCATCGGCGTGCGGTCCGGATGCTTTTCCAGCACGTGCCGCACGTAGTTGTCGTAATCGGGAATCCCGCAGCACAGACGTGCCGTCTGCACCAGGCGCCGCCAGATGCGGCGGTGCGCCTGGTACTGCCCGACCGGAACCAGACCCGTGCTCATCACAGGTCCGCCATCTGGTGCGGCTGCAGCGCCACGTATTCCGTCTCACGGTCCGTGCGCTGCGGCGTACGGCGTGCCACCACGATCGTCTTGATCGCATAGGCCAGGATCGAGAACACCACGAACAGGAACAGCACCGTCAGACCCGTGTTCACGTACGCGTTCACCACGATCTGCTGCATCTGCCCCACCGTCTTGGCCGGCGCCGTGATCGTCCCGCTCGCAATCGCATCCTGGAACTTGTGCGCCTGCGCCAGGAAGCCCTGCGCCGGATTGCTGTCGAAGATCTTGATCAGCCCCGCATACGTCGTGCAGATCAGCAGCCATACCGCCGGCACCGCCGTCACCCACGCATAGCGGTCACGCTTCATCTTGAACAGCACCACCGTACCCAGCATCAGCGCGATACCCGCCAGCATCTGGTTCGAGATGCCGAACAGCGGCCACAACGTCTGGATGCCACCGAACGGATCCACCACGCCCGTGTACAGCAGGTAGCCCCACAGCGCCACGCAGCCCGCCGTCGCGATGATGTTCGCCGTCCACGACTCGGTCTTCTTCAGCGCCGGGATGAAGTTGCCCAGCAGGTCCTGCAGCATGAAGCGGCCCGCACGCGTACCCGCATCCACCGCCGTCAGGATGAACAGTGCCTCGAACAGGATCGCGAAGTGGTACCAGAACGCCATCATCGCGTTGCTGCCACTCGGGATCGCCTGGTGCAGGATCTGCGCGATACCCACCGCCAGCGTCGGCGCGCCACCCGCACGGTGCAGGATCGTCGGCTCGCCAATCGCCGCCGCCGTCGCCTCCAGCTGCTCCGGCGTGATCGTGAAGCCCCACGTCGTGGTGATGTAGTGTGCCGCCGAGACCGCATCGGCACCGATCACCGCCGCCGGGCTGTTCATCGCGAAGTAGATGCCCGGATCGATGATCGATGCCGCCACCAGCGCCATCACCGCCACGAAAGATTCCATCAGCATGCCGCCGTAACCGATGTAGCGCATGTGGCGCTCATTGGCCAGCAGCTTCGGCGTCGTGCCCGACGCGATCAGCGCATGGAAGCCCGACACCGCACCGCACGCAATGGTGATGAACAGGAACGGGAACATCCCGCCCTTCCACACCGGACCATCGCCGCTGGCCGCGAACTGCGTCAGCGCCGGCATCTTCAGCTCCGGCATCACGATCAGGATGCCGATGGCCAGCGCCACGATCGTGCCGATCTTCAGGAACGTCGACAGGTAATCGCGCGGGGCCAGCAGCAGCCACACCGGCAGCACCGACGCCACGAAGCCGTAACCGATCAGCATCCAGGTGATCTGGATCCCGGTGAAGGTGAAGGCCGGGCCCCAGACCGGGTCCGCCGCCACCTTGCCGCCGTACCAGATCGCCAGCAGCAGCAGGATCAACCCCACCACCGAAATTTCGCCGATCTTGCCCGGCCGGATGTAGCGCATGTAGATGCCCATCAGGATCGCGATGGGCATCGTCGCAATCACCGTGAACATGCCCCAAGGGCTTTCCGCCAGTGCCTTCACCACCACCATCGCCAGCACCGCCAGGATGATGATCATGATCAGGAACGCGCCGAATAGCGCGATCGTCCCGGGCACCTGGCCCATTTCCTCACGCACCAGGTCACCCAGTGAACGCCCGTTGCGGCGGCTGGAAATGAACAGGATCATGAAGTCCTGCACCGCGCCGGCCAGCACCACGCCCACCACCAGCCACAGCAGGCCGGGCAGGTAGCCCATCTGCGCCGCCAGGACCGGGCCCACCAGTGGCCCCGCACCGGCGATGGCCGCGAAGTGGTGACCGAACAGCACGTGCTTGTTGGTCGGCACGTAATCCAGGCCATCGTTGTTGATCACCGCCGGCGTGGCCCGGGTGGGATCCAGCTGCATCACCTTGTCGGCAATGAACAGGCTGTAGAAGCGATAGGCAATGAGATAGATGGAGACTGCGGCGACCACGATCCACAGCGCGTTGATGTGTTCGCCCCGCCGCAATGCGACGGTGCCAAGACAGAATGCGCCGAGCAGCGCGAGCGCCGCCCAACCCAGCTTGGAAAAACCTTTCATGAGATTGCGTCTCCCTGAAGAACTCCGTAAGGGTCCGCCCTGGCAGTGACCGGGTCAATGCGCCTGCGGAGGCTTGCCGCTAGTACTTTGGTCGTACACGGGTACAGAACACCACGCTTGGAACAATCGGTTGCGGGCATGACGGTTGGCGCCTCCGGGGGCTGCGCCCATCTTGTATCCATCTTCCTTTCGCCGGAGTCAACATGAGCAGCCCAACCCCGGTGCGCGTGCAGCGCACCATCCGTGGCATGGCCACCTCCGACGGGGCCGGCGTGCGCCTGACCCGGGTCATCGGTGGCCCCTCGCTGCTGGACCTTGACCCGTTCCTGCTGCTGGATGAATTCGGCACCGACCGCGCCGAGGACTACATCGCCGGCTTCCCCAGCCACCCGCATCGCGGCTTCGAGACCGTGACCTACATGCTCGACGGGCGCATGCGGCACAAGGACAACCACGGCAACGAAGGCCTGCTCACCCCGGGCAGCGTGCAGTGGATGACCGCCGGCCGCGGCCTGGTGCATTCCGAAATGCCCGAGCAGGAATCGGGGCAGATGCGCGGCTTCCAGTTGTGGGTGAACCTGCCGGCGCGCGACAAGATGACCGATCCCAAGTACCAGGAGTTCGCGCCGGACCGCATCCCGCTGGCCCAGCCGGCGCCGGGCGTGCAGGTCAAGGTGATCGCGGGGCAGGTGGGCGACACGGTCGGCCCGATCGTGCAGCCGGCCACCGATCCGCTGTACCTGGATGTGCAGCTGGACGCAGGCACGGCCTGGGACTACGTGCTGCCGGAAGGGCATAACGCGTTCGCCTATGTGTTCGAAGGCGGGCTGACGATTGGAGACGGCGATGACGCGCGTCCGGTCGACCGGCAGGAAATGGCGGTGCTCGGTGGCGGCGAACTGCTGCAGCTGCGCGCGGGCGCCGGTGGAGCGCGATTGATCCTGGTCGCCGGGCGGCCGTTGCGTGAGCCGGTGATGCGCCATGGCCCGTTTGTGATGAACACCCGGCAGGAACTGATGCAGGCCTTCGTGGATTTCCAGGAAGGCCGCTTCTGAGACAAGGCAGCGCCGGCCGTTGGCCGGCGCTGGCCACCCGCGTGCCGGCCAACGGCCGGCGCTACCGGGTGTCACCGCTCGGCGGCGACTGCCGACGGATTGAGGTTCATGCCCTGCGACAACGTCTGCAGCGTGCGCAGTTCGCTGGCGTCGCTGGGATACAGCGAAATCTGCGCGTAGCGGTTCTTGTCGAACTTGACCACGGTCATGCGGCGGGTGGCATACCCCGGCGGCTGCTGTCCGCCCAGGTCAGGCTGGTACCAGTACAGCGACTCACCGGCGAAGTTGCCCTTCTCCTGGCGCAGCGGGCGGGCCAGCGGAATTTCCGGGTCGCGCCCGGTGAGCATCATGGTCATCACCTCGCGCCCGTCTGCCGCAGTGGCCTTGCAGAGCACGTAGGTGGCCGCAGACTGTTCCTGCCATTGCAGGCCGCTGGATTCGGGCAGTGCCGGGCATTTAGCGGCCGATTGCGCCGAGGCGATGCCGGCCGTCAGTGAAAGGCCAAGGAATATCAAGGCGTGCAGGATCTTCATGCGTTCCCCCAAGTGTGCAAGTAGCCGTGCCGTCCCCTGCGGGCGCTTCCGGTGGCCAAGCGTTCCCTGGCCGATGTGCTGCGCATGCCCCATGCGCGTACCGGAAGGACCCGTCAGGTGACGGTCTGGTGATTTCGACCTTAACGGAATGTGACCGGTTCTTCAAATAACCGTTTCAAATGATTCTGAACCCGGTTAGCGGGGTGGGCCATCGGCACCGATCCATTTGTAGGCGATGCCGCCGATCAGCCCGCCCAGCAGCGGGGCCAGCCAGAACAGCCACAGCTGGCCCAGCGCGCCGCTGCCGGCGAACACCGCCACGGCGGTGGAGCGGGCCGGGTTCACGGAGGTGTTGGTGACCGGGATGCTGATCAGGTGGATCAGGGTCAGGGCCAGGCCGATGGCGATCGGGGCGAAGCCCGCCGGGGCACGGCCGTGGGTGGCACCCATGATGACCACCAGGAACAGGGCGGTGAGCACCACTTCGCACAGGAAGGCGGCGGCGACGCTGTAGCCACCGGGCGAGAGTGCGCCGTAACCGTTGCTGGCGAAGGCACCGGCCTGGCTGCTGTCGATCTGGAAGCCGGGTGCGCCGGAGGCAATCTGCAGCAGGATGAAGCCGGCCAGCAGGCCGCCCAGCACCTGGGCGACGATGTAGGGCAGCAGGTCGCGCGCCGGGAAGCGCCCGCCGACCCACAGGCCGACGCTGACAGCGGGGTTGAAGTGGGCGCCGGAGATGTGGCCGAACGCGTAGGCGCCGGTCAGGACGGTGAGGCCGAAGGCCAGTGCGACGCCGAGGAAGCCGATGCCCAGCGGGTTGCCCTCACCGCCGAATTTCGCTGCGAGGACGGCGCTGCCACAGCCGCCGAGAACCAGCCAGAAGGTGCCGAGGAATTCGGCGGCCAGACGCTTGCCCATGCTCATTGAAGATCTCCAAGGATGCCCAGGGGGAATCACGTCGGAAATCGGATGATGCAACGCGCGCGCATTACGCCGGCAGTGGAATGAACTCCTTGTCGTCGCCGGGAATGTTGCCGAAAGCCCCCGATTCCCAATCGTGCTTGGCCTGCTCGATGCGTTCCTTGGAACTGGAGACGAAGTTCCACCAGAGGTGGCGCGGTCCGTCCAGCGGTTCACCACCGAGCAGCATGGCCTTCAACGGGGTCTTGGCGCGCAACCGGCCACGTGCGCCGGCTTCGGGAATGATGAGATGCTGGGCGGGCAGATCGACGCCGTCGAGCTGGGCCTCGCCTTCCAGGATGTAGAGCGCGCGTTCGACGTGGCCGGTATCGAGGTCGAGTTCGGCACCGGGGTCGAGGTCGATGGCGACGTTGAGGGTGTCGGCAAAGACTTTCACGGGGGATTCTTCGCCGTAGGCGCGACCGGCGATGACGCGCAGCCAGGCGCCGTTGCGGCGCTGCTCGGGCAGGGTGGCGGCGGCGTGGTGGTAGAAGGCGGGCGCGGTTTCTTCATACGCCTTCGGCAGTGCGACCCAGGTCTGCATGCCGTGGATGGGGTGGTCGTGTTCGCGCTCGACCGGCGGGGTGCGTTCGGAGTGGGCGATGCCGCGGCCGGCGGTCATCCAGTTGACGTCGCCGGGGCGGATCACCTGGTCGGAGCCGAGGGTATCGCGGTGGCCGATGGCGCCGGACCAGAGGAAGGTGACGGTGGCCAGGCCGATGTGCGGGTGCGGGCGGACGTCGATGCCGGCACCGGCGCCCATGACGGCGGGACCCATCTGGTCGACGAACACGAACGGGCCGACGCTGCGCGCCTGGATGCTGGGCACGGCGCGGCGGACTTCAAGGCCGCCGATGTCATGGACGCGCGGGGCGATGATGGTCGTCATGCGGGCTTTCTCGCTGGCGGGGGACAGGTTGGAAGGATGGCACGCGCGCAGGGCGGTTTCATGGCCCGTTCGGGTAACAGGTTGTTCCAGCCAACCGCAGGTCGCCCGCGTTACATGTTGGTGGGTTGACCTGGATCCGAATGGGCCCGTGGTGGGTTAATCCCGATCCCAATGGGCCCGTATGAATTCGTAGCCCCGGCCGTTGGCCGGACACCGCGCGCAGCGCGGCCCAGGTTTCCGAACACCGTGGTTCATCGCCCGCGACCATCCACCCGACGTTTGGACCATACCGAAATCGTGTTTCAGGCGTTCATGACCCCGGACGGACGGCTTCGGAACGTTTAAACGCCGGGTGGATGGTGGCGATCATTGCGCAACCGCCTTCGGATGCTTGGGCCGCGCTGCGCGCGGTGTCCGGCCAACGGCCGGGGCTACGAATTGTTACGTAACGTCCGCAGATCGGGATCAACCAACCAGAGGCCAGTGACCGTTATCGGCCCATTGGGATCGGGATCAACCAACCAACGGCAAACAAAAACGCCACCGGGCGGTGGCGTTTCTGTTTTGGTCAATCAACCGTCAGATCACCGGCTCACGCAACACCGCCGCGTCCCAACCCGGGCGCGGGGCAAAACGGTCACCGTGGCGCTGCTGCAGTACCTTCAGGCGCTCCACCAGCGCATCGGCGCCGGTGGCGCGGATGTACTGGATCGGGCCGCCGCGGAACGGGGCGAAGCCGGTGCCGAAGATGACACCGGCATCGAGCAGGTCGGCGTCAGCCACCACGCCGTCGTGCAGGCAGGCGACCGCTTCGTTGAGCAGCGGCAGGATCAGGCGGTCCTCCAGGTCCTCCGGCGCCTGGTAATTGGCCGGAACGTCCGGCTTCTGGGCGCGGCCGTTTTCCCACTTGTAGATGCCCTGGCCATCCTTCTTGCCGCGCTTGCCCGGTTCGACGGTCTGCAGGGCAGCGGGGATCTGCAGGCCCAGGAACGGGGCCAGTTCCTTGCCGACGCCGGCGGCGACGTCGAGGCCGACGGTGTCGAGCAGTTCGATCGGGCCCATGGGCATGCCGAACTTGACGGCGGCCTTGTCGATGACCGGGCCGGGCACGCCTTCGGCGTAGGCGGTGGCCGCTTCGAGCATGTAGGGGAACAGGACGCGGTTGACCAGGAAGCCGGGGGTGCCGGCGACGGGCACGGGGAACTTGCCCAGGGCCTTGCAGAACGAGGCCAGGCGGCGCTCGGTCTCCGCGGCCATGCCGTCGTGGTGGATGATTTCCACCAGCGGCATCTGGGCGACGGGATTGAAGTAGTGCAGGCCGGCGAACTGGGCCGGGCGCTGGATGTGGTCGCGCAGTTCCACCAGCGGGATGGAGGAGGTGTTGGTGGTCAGCAGGGCGTCGGCCTTCATCTTCGGCTCGAGCGTCTGGTACAGGCCACGCTTGGCTTCAGCATCCTCGATGATGGCTTCGATCACCAGATCGGCCACGGCAACGCCGTCGCCGGCGAGGTCGGCCTTGAGGCGCGCGGCGACGGCGGGGCGCTTGCTCTCGTCACGCACTTTCTTGGCGAACAGGGCCTGGGCGCGTTCGATGGCCGGGTCGATGAAGCGCTGTTCGCGGTCCTGCAGGGTGACCTCGAAGCCCTTGTACGCAGACCACGCGGCGATGTCGCCGCCCATCACGCCGGCGCCGACCACGTGCACGTGGCGGATGCCGTGGTCCTTTCCGCCCAGTGCCTTGAGGCGCTCGGTCAGGAAGAAGATGCGGATCAGGTTGCGCGCGGTCGGGGTGCCGGCCAGCTTGACCACGGCGCGGCGTTCGGCGTCCAGGCGGGCCTGGATGCCGCTGCCGCCGGTGCGTGCCCAGGTGTTGATCAGCGCATACGGGGCGGGGTAGTGGTCTTTCCTGGCCTTGCGCGCGACCTGCTTGGCCATCTGCGGGGCGAGCAGCCTGCGCGCCAGCCAGGTGTTGGTGGCCCAGGCGGTCAGGCGTTGTTTGAACGGGCGGGTGGTGCCGGACAGACCCAGTGCGACAGCGGTGTCGAGCAGCACCGCCGGGGCGACGACCTTGTCGACCAGGCCGATGTTGCGGGCAGCCGATGCCGACAGGTTGCGGCCGGTCAGCATCATGTCCATGGCGGCGGGGGCGCCGACAAGCTGCGGCAGGCGCGCGCTGCCACCCCAACCGGGGAAGATGCCGAGCTGGGTTTCGGGCAGGCCGATCCGGGTGGAGGGATCGTTGGAGGCCACGCGGTAGCGGCAGGCCAGCGCCAGCTCGGTGCCGCCGCCCAGGCAGTGGCCATGGATGGCGGCCACGGTCGGGCAGGGCAGCTCGGACAGCTTCTGGTAGGTGGTCTGGCCACGGCGGATGGCGTCGTTGACGGTGCCGCGGCGATCGAATTCCTGGAATTCCTTCAGGTCCGCACCGGCGATGAAGCCGGCCGGCTTGATCGACTGCACCACCACCGCCTTGGGCGGGTCCAGCGCCAGGCGTTCGACCAGGTCGCCCAGTTCCAGCAGCACGTCCTGCGACATCGCATTGACGCTGCTGTCGTGGCGGTCGAGGCTGAGCACCACGACACCATCGTCACGGATCTCGGGGTGCCAATGTGAGAAGCGGAGCCCATCGAAGCCTGAGAGCATGGAGGCGTTCCATCCGGTTGTGTATGGAGAAGGGGGCTATGATCCAGAGGTTGTTTCCTCCCCGTCAAATCCCTATAGCTGGGGGGAGGAGCACCCGGTTCATGGCGGTGGTCTGGAACCTTAACGGAACGGTGGTTAAAAGCTGGTACGGCGCGCGGTGATCGGCGCTGAACTTTTCCCGGGATTGGCAGTCTCATTGCCCGACGTCGGTTGGGCTGACAGGAGTGCGGCCCCCCATGGCCGAGGTTGAAACACCACAGGAGCTGGACCTGGAGCTGGTCCGGCGCGTGCAGCGCGGCGAAAGCGCGGCGTTCGATGTGCTGGTGCGCAAGTACCAGCATCGGATCGTCGCGTTGATCGGGCGCTACATCGCCGACTGGAGTGAATGTCAGGACGTTGCCCAGGATACGTTCGTCCGCGCTTACCGCGCGATCGGCAGTTTCCGCGGCGATGCCCAGTTCTATACCTGGTTGCACCGGATCGCCGTGAATACTGCCAAAAACCATCTAGCCGCCCACAACCGCCGCCCGCCCACCGACGACATCGAGATCGGGGACGCCGAACAGTTCGACAGCGGCACCCGCCTGCGCGATACCGACACGCCCGAACGCGAGTTGATGCGCCAGGAGCTGGAGCAGACGGTGATGAAGGCGGTGTCGGCGTTACCGGAAGAGTTGAGATCGGCCATCACCCTGCGCGAGGTTGAGGGCCTGAGTTACGAAGAAATCGCGCAGAAGATGGGGTGCCCGATCGGCACCGTGCGGTCGCGGATCTTCCGTGCCCGCGAGGCGATCGACACTGAACTTCGGCCGCTGCTGGATGTCGGCAGCGCCACCCGCGAGAAGAGCCGCGTATGAGCCACCAGATGCCTGACAAATTCGATGCCCACCACCGCCAGCAGCTTTCTGCACTGGTGGATGGAGAGCTGCCGCTGGAAGAGGCGCGGTTCCTGCTGCGCCGCCTGGAACACGATGAAGACCTGTCCCGCTGCCAGGAACGCTGGCAGCTGCTGGGCGATGTGCTGCGCGGGCAGGCCTGTGCGCCGGCGCCGCTGGGCTTTGCCGACCGGATCCAAGTCGCTGTTGCGGCCGAGCCGGTAACAGTGGTCGCCGCGACGCCGGCCCCGCGCCAGCGCCGCGGCGGTCTGCTGCGCTGGGGTGGCGGTGCCGCGCTGGCCGCCTCGGTGGCCGCCATCGCACTGTTCATGAGCCGCGAGCAGTTGCCCGGGCAGGCCCCGCTGGAGCAGCCGACCACGATCATCGCCAGCCAGGCGCAGCTGCCGCCGGCACCGCCGCGCGCGCCGCTCAATGCCACCGTGGTGGCCGATGCCGCCCTGGCCGTGGCCGCCGTGCCGGCCGCAGCCGTCAATGCCCGCCGTAACAGTGCCACCCGCACCCAGCAGGCCGCCGCGCGCAGCGTGGCTGGCCGCAGCGCCGAACCGGTGCATGCGGTGGCCAGCCAGCCGGCGCCGGCCCCGTCGGTGCCAGCCACCGATGCCCGGACCCTGCCGTTCGGTGAGGTCGGCAACCTGCAGGCCCGGCCGTGGCCGCGCTCGACGGTGGGCAGCAGCGGGGCGCTCAATGCCAGCTTCTCCACGCAGGAGCCCCAGGCGGCGTTCTATCCGTTCGAGCCGCGCCTGCAGGATGACGCGTCCGGCGCGCCGCCGGTGCGTCGCCAGCGCGACTGACCTTTGCCTCCATTCCCGACATCCAGGCGCTGCACGCGACGTGCAGCGCCACCCCTTCCCCTGAACATCCCTGACCCGGAGGCTCGAGTCTGATGACCGCCCGTATCCGCACGCACGCCATGGCCCTGCTGGCCATCACCCTTCCGCTGGTGGCCTGTGCCCAGTCGCCCAGCCCGACCGCGCCTGCGGCGCAGGTGGCCGCCGCCCCGCGTGCGCCGGCCGCGCCGCTGGTCAGTGGCCTGCCGGACTTCACCAACCTGGTGGAGCAGGTCGGTCCCGGCGTGGTCAACATTGAAACCACCATCGTGCGCAGCAACCGCCAGGCGCGCGGCGCCGGTCCCGGTCCGGGCGATGACGAGATGCCGGAGTTCTTCCGCCGCTTCTTCGGCCCGGACTTCCAGATGCCGGGCCAGCCCGGTGGCGATGATGAAGGTCCCAGCATCCGCGGCCGCGGCATGGGCTCGGGCTTCATCATCTCGCCCGACGGCTACGTGCTGACCAACCACCATGTGGTGGCCGACGCCGGCGAAGTGAAGGTCAAGCTGGGCGACCGCCGCGAATTCACCGCCAAGGTGATCGGCAGCGACCAGCAGTACGACGTGGCCCTGCTCAAGATCGATGCGAAGAACCTGCCGACCGTGCGCGTGGGCGATTCCAATACGCTCAAGCCCGGCCAGTGGGTGGTCGCGATCGGCTCGCCGTTCGGCCTGGACCACTCGGTCACCGCCGGCGTGGTCAGTGCGGTCGGGCGCAGCACCGGCGGCCAGGACCAGCGCTATGTGCCGTTCATCCAGACCGACGTGGCGATCAACCAGGGCAACTCTGGTGGCCCGCTGCTCAATACCCGCGGTGAAGTGGTCGGCATCAACTCGCAGATCTTCTCCGCTTCGGGCGGCTACATGGGCATCAGCTTCGCGATCCCGATCGATCTGGCCATGGGTGCGGTCGACCAGATCAAGAAGAACGGGCGCGTGAGCCGTGGCCAGCTGGGCGCGATCGTGGGCGCCATCACCGGCGACGTTGCGCAGGGCTTCAACCTGCCCGACAGCCGTGGCGCGCTGGTCAACGAACTGGTTCCGGGCAGTGCCGCGGCCAAATCCGGGCTGGAAGTCGGCGATGTGATCCGCTCGGTCAACGGCACCCCGATCAACACCTTCAGCGATCTGCCGCCGCTGATCGGCGCCCAGGCGCCGGGCAGCAAGGTCCGACTGGGCGTGCTGCGCGAAGGGAAGGAGCGTGAGATCACCGCGACCCTGACCGAGCTGGCCGAGGATGCCGCCCGCGGCACCGCCGGTCCGGCTGCTGCCGACGCGGCGCCGCAGGTGGGTGCCAACGCCCTGCTGGGCCTGGACGTGGCCGACCTGACCGCCCCGCAGCGCCAGCAGCTGGGGCTGGACGCGGGTGAAGGCGTGCGCATCACCAACGTCAAGGGCCAGGCTGCCCGCGATGCCCGGTTGTCGCCGGGCATGGTGATCCTGCAGGTCGGGCGCACCCCGGTCGGCAGCGTGGCTGCGCTGAACAAGGCGCTGGGCGGCTACAAGAAGGGCGATGTGGTGATGCTGCTGGTGCGCGCGGGCAGCAACAGCGCCTTCGTGGCGGTCAAAACCGGGCAGTAAACCCCGTCCCCGCTGCGTTTCCGGGCCCGCTTCGGCGGGCCCGGTCGTATTTGGCCCCCCGGCACGCGGGGAGGGGTCGGCCATGCGATAATGTGCCGTTATCCTGACGACGCGCCGCGCCGCCGCCACCTATGTCCTCTGATTCGATGCGGAACATCCGCAACTTCTCCATCATCGCCCACGTCGACCACGGCAAGTCCACGCTGGCCGACCGCATCATCCAGCTTTGCGGCGGCCTCCAGGCCCGCGAGATGGAGGCGCAGGTGCTCGACTCCAATCCGATCGAGCGCGAGCGCGGCATCACCATCAAGGCCCAGTCGGTGTCGCTGCCGTACGTGGCCAAAGATGGCCAGACCTACCACCTGAATTTCATCGACACCCCCGGGCACGTCGACTTCTCCTATGAAGTCAGCCGCTCGCTGGCCGCCTGCGAAGGCGCGCTGCTGGTGGTGGATGCGGCCCAGGGCGTGGAAGCGCAGTCGGTCGCCAACTGCTACACCGCCGTGGAGCAGGGCCTGGAAGTGGTGCCGGTGATCAACAAGATCGACCTGCCCACCGCCGACATCGAGCGCGCCAAGGCCGAAATCGAAGCCGTGATCGGCATCGATGCCAGCGACGCGGTGCCGGTCAGTGCCAAGACCGGCCTGAACGTGGTGGACGTGCTCGAAGCCATCGTGCATCGCATCCCGGCCCCGCAGCCGCGCGATACCGACAAGCTGCAGGCGCTGATCATCGACTCCTGGTTCGACAACTACCTGGGCGTGGTCTCGCTGGTGCGCGTGATGCAGGGCCAGATCAAGGCCGGTGACAAGCTGCAGGTGATGTCCACCGGCCGCAACCACCAGGTCGACAACGTCGGCGTGTTCACCCCCAAGCGCAAGGTGCTGCCGGCCCTGCGCGCGGGCGAGGTGGGCTGGGTCACGGCCAGCATCAAGGACGTGCATGGTGCCCCGGTGGGCGACACCCTGACCCTGGCCGCCGACCCGGCGCCGTCGGCATTGCCCGGCTTCCAGGAAATGCAGCCGCGCGTGTTCGCCGGCCTGTTCCCGGTCGATGCCGAAGACTACCCGGACCTGCGCGAAGCGCTGGACAAGCTGCGCCTGAATGATGCGGCGCTGCGCTTCGAGCCGGAAAGCTCCGAAGCGATGGGCTTCGGCTTCCGCTGCGGCTTCCTGGGCATGCTGCACATGGAAATCGTGCAGGAGCGGCTGGAGCGCGAGTACAACCTCGACCTGATCAGCACCGCGCCGACCGTCATCTATGAAGTCCTGAAGACCGACGGCACGATCATCAACATGGACAACCCGGCCAAGCTGCCGCCGGTGAACATGGTGAGCGAGATCCGCGAGCCGATCATCCGTGCCAACGTGCTCACCCCCGAGGAGTACATCGGCAACATCATCAAGCTGTGCGAGGAAAAGCGCGGCAGCCAGATCGGCATCAACTACCTGGGCAGCCAGGTGCAGATCAGCTACGAGCTGCCGATGGCCGAGGTGGTGCTGGACTTCTTCGACAAGCTCAAGTCGGTCAGCCGCGGCTACGCCTCGCTGGATTACCAGTTCGTGCGGTTCGACGCCGGTCCGTTCGTCCGCGTGGACGTGCTGATCAACGGCGACAAGGTCGATGCGCTGTCGCTGATCGTGCACCGCAGCCATGCCGACCGGCGCGGCCGCGAGCTGTGCGAAAAGATGAAGGAACTGATCCCGCGGCAGATGTTCGACGTGGCCATCCAGGCCGCCGTCGGCTCGCAGATCATCTCCCGCACCACGGTCAAGGCCATGCGCAAGAACGTGCTGGCCAAGTGCTATGGTGGCGACGTTTCGCGCAAGAAGAAGCTGCTGGAGAAGCAGAAGGAAGGCAAGAAGCGCATGAAGCAGGTCGGCCGCGTGGAGATTCCGCAGGAAGCCTTCCTCGCCGTGCTGCAGATGGACAAGTAAGGCTCCCGTTCCCAAGGACACTGCATGAAACTGTTTGAAATCCTGCTGGTCGTACTGACGCTGGCCTCGGGCCTGATCCTGCTGGCCGACAAGCTGTACTTCGCCAAGCGCCGCGCGGCGCGGGCCGGCCTGCTGGACAGCGAGCCGGTACTGGTGGATTACTCCCGGGCGTTCTTCCCGGTGCTGGCCATCGTGCTGGTGGTGCGCAGCTTCATTGCAGAGCCTTACAAGATCCCGTCCAGTTCGATGATGCCGAACCTGCTGATCGGCGATTTCATCCTGGTCAACAAGTTCGCCTATGGCCTGCGCCTGCCGCTGAACAACGCCAAGGTCGTCCCGATCGGCGAGCCGGCGCGCGGTGACGTGGTGGTGTTCCACTTCCCTGGCCATTCGGACAACGACCCGAACAAGGGCGAGAACTTCATCAAGCGCGTGATCGGCGTCCCGGGCGACGAAATCGCCTTCCAGGGCGATGGGGTCATCCTCAATGGCACCCCGCTCAAGTACGACAGCAAGGGGTTGTATGCTGGGCACCGTGGCCAGGGGGAGGGCGCCTCACTGCTGGTGGAGCACCTGCCGGGCCGCACCCATACCGTGCTGGAGACCGATTATCCGCGTGGCGAAGGCCAGTGGACCGTGCCGCCGGGCAAGTACCTGGTCATGGGCGACAACCGCGACAACAGCGATGACGGCCGTTTCTGGGGCCTGCTGCCGGAAGAGAACCTTCGCGGCAAGGCGTTCCTGATCTGGCTGAACTGCTCGGGCTGGTTCTGCAAGGATGGTTTCGAACCGTCCCGCATCGGCACCGGCATCAACTGATTCCAATGGCAAACGCGTATCTGGGGAGAACGCAATGAAGACGATGAAGACGCAGCGTGGCATGACCCTGACCTCGTTCCTGGTCGTGCTGTGCATCGTGGGGTTCGGCCTGTACATCGGCATGAAGCTGTTCCCGATGTATTCCGAGTTCTACGCAGTGAAGACAGCGCTCAAGGGCGTGGCCAAGGAACCGGGCGTGGCCAACATGGAACCGGGCAAGGTGCAGGAAATGTTCTTCCGCCGGCTGGACATCAGCTATTCGGAGAGCGTCAAGCCGGCCAACGTCAAGTTCGAACGCGTCAGTGGCGGTTGGAACATGAAGGTCAACTACGAAGTGCGTCGCCCGCTGGTGGGCAACCTCGACGTGGTTGGAAAATTTGATGCACACCAGGAATTGACCCTCAGCGGTGCCGACTAAAACCTATCAACGTGGTGACCAGATCGGTCACGCCTTCCAGGATCCGGGCCTGCTCCAGCAGGCCCTGACGCATCGCAGTGCCGGCACGCCGAACAACGAGCGGCTGGAATTCCTCGGCGACAGCATCGTCAACATGATGGTGGCCCAGGCGCTCTACCAGCGCTGGCCGAAGGCCGACGAGGGCGCCTTGACCCGGGCGCGGGCCGAGCTGGTGCGCGAAGGCGCGCTGGCGGTCATTGCCCGCACCCTGCATCTGGGCGAGCGGCTCACGCTCGGGCCGGGCGAGATGAAATCCGGCGGCCACCGGCGGGACTCGATCCTGGCCGACGCGCTGGAGGCCGTGGTGGCCGCCATCTACCTGGACGCAGGCTTCGCCGCGTGCCAGGCAGTGGTCCTGCCCTGGTTTGGCCCCTCCATGGAAGCGCTGCCGGCTACCGGCAAGCCTGAAAAAGACCCCAAGACCCGGCTCCAGGAATGGCTGCAGGGCCGACAGAAGGCATTGCCGCTGTACGAATTGGTGTCAGAATCAGGCGACGATCACGCCAAGACCTTCCGGGTACGCTGCGGCGTAGCCGATCCTGCTGTCAGCACCGAAGGCGAAGGTGCCTCGCGACGGCTGGCCGAACAACAGGCGGCAGCTGCCGCCCTCGAGCAACTGGATTCCAAGTGAGCGAAGCAACCCCCCATCATTGCGGCAGCGTGGCCGTCATCGGCCGCCCCAACGTCGGCAAGTCGACCCTGACCAATGCCCTGGTGGGCGCCAAGGTCAGCATCGTCTCCAACCGTCCGCAGACCACCCGCCACCGGTTGCTGGGCATTGCCAGCTATCCGGAGGGCCAGCTGGTGCTGGTCGACACCCCCGGCCTGCACCGCGTGCAGAAGCGCGCCATGAACCGGGTGATGAACCGCGCTGCGCGCGGCTCGCTCGAGGGCGTGGATGCCGGCATGCTGGTGATCGAGGCTGGCCGCTGGGACGAAGAGGACACCCTGGCGTTCAACGTGCTCAGCGACGCCGGCATTCCGGTGGTGCTGGTGGTGAACAAGGTCGATCGACTGAAGGACAAGGCGGCCCTGCTGCCGTTCCTGCAGCAGGTCACCGAAGGCCGTACGTTCGCGTCCGTGCACCCCATCTCCGCGCAGAAACGCAACGGCCTGGAAGCGCTGGTGCGCGACCTCCTGAAGCTGCTGCCCGAAGCCCCGCCGATGTTCGGCGAAGATGAAATCACCGACCGCAGCCAGCGCTTCCTGGCCGGGGAACTGGTTCGCGAGCAGCTGATGCGCCAGCTCGGTGAAGAGCTGCCGTACGCCACCACGGTGGAAATCGAGCGCTTCGTCGAAGATGGCAACCTGCTGCGCATCGGTGCGGTGATCTGGGTCGAACGCGAAGGCCAGAAGGCCATCGTGATCGGCAAGGGCGGCAGCCGCCTGAAGGACATCGGCGCGAAGTCGCGCATGCAGATGGAGCGCCTGTTCGACGCCAAGGTCTTCCTGGAAACCTGGGTGCGCGTGCGCGAAGGCTGGTCGGACGACGAAGCTGCGCTGAAGGCCTTCGGCTACGAGTAAACCCGGCAGGGTTGCCGCTCACCGCCCCCGGCCATGCGCATCGACGACGAACCGGCCTTCGTGCTGCATGCCCGCCCCTGGCGGGAGACCAGCCTGCTGGTCGAGGTCCTGACCGAGCAGCACGGCCGGATCGGGCTGCTGGCGCGCGGCGTGAGCAGCCCGCGCAGCCAGGCGCTGCGCGCCGCCCTCCAGCCCCTGCAATGGATCCGCCTGGCCGCCGTGCAGCGCGGCGAGCTGGCCCAGCTGCGTGGGGCCGAGGCCCTGGATGCCGCGCCGCGGCTGAGCGGCGACGCCATGCTGGCCGGCTTCTATGTCAATGAACTGGTGATGCGGCTGGCGCCCCGCCAGGACCCGCTGCCCGACCTCTACGACCACTACGGGCGGATGCGCCAGCGGCTGGCAGCCGCCGAGCCGTTGGCCTGGACCCTGCGGCGGTTCGAGCGCGACCTGCTGGAAGCACTGGGGTTTGGCTTCGACCTGACCCATGGCAGCGATGGCGAGCCGGTCGACCCGGCCGCGCGTTATGAGCTGGACCCGCTGGAAGGGCCGCGACGGTTGCTCAGCGAGCGCGGGGTGGATCCGCGGCGGGGGACGGCGACCGGGAGTGCGTTGCTGGCGTTGGCTGGCGACGTCCTGCCCGGCGCGGAGGATCTGACCAGCCTGCGGCGAGGCATGCGTGCGGTGCTGCTGCACCATCTGGGTGGGCGTGGCCTGAAATCGTGGGAGATGCTTGAGGATCTGGCGCGGCGGCGGTGACCTTCAATGCAACAGGGACTCCACGGCCGCCTTGAACTGGGTGTGGGCGCCGTTGGATTCCGGGGCCTGGTGCAGTTGGCGTACCGCGCGCGCGAGGCGCGCGGCGCCGACGAAGCCGCAGCTGGCCTGCAGCCGGTGCAGCTGGCCCTTCAAGGTGCCTACATCGTGTTGCTTTACCGCCTGCGCCACCGCGTCGCGGACCCCGGGCAGCTCGGCCAGGAACAGTTCGCGCAGGGCGATCAGGTGATGGCGCTGCCCATTCAGGGCCGCCAGCGCGGTGATTTCGTCCCAGTCCTCGCGTTCGACCTCACTGCCGCCAGCGGCGACGGCCCGGGCGGCGCTGCCGGGGCTGTTGACCAGCGCACGGCGCACGGCCTGCAGCAGCTGCTCACGGCTCAACGGTTTGACCAGGGTTTCGCTGAACCCGTCATCCCGCAGGCGGGCATGGATGCTGGTGTCGCCATCGGCCGTGTGGGCCAGGGCGGGCGTGTCCGGACGCGTCAGCCGCAAGGCGCTCAGCAGCTGGCTGCCATTGCCGTCGGGCAGGTTCACATCGATCAGCCACAGATCGTGCTCGCCGTTACGGCCCCGTTCCAGGGCAGTGACCAGCGAATCGGCGGTTTCCACCTGCGCGGGCAGGGTTTCCAGCGCGGCGCGGAAAAAGCCGCGACTGATGGTGTCGTCCTCGACGAGCAGGAGTCGGGGCATGGGAGCCCTCGGGGTCATCTGCATTGGGGCTGCCTCCATGTCAGCTATGCCCATATTAAACACGATATGGCGTCCTGCAAGCCTCCCGATCGGGTCATCCGGCAGCTCGCGGTGCGTATCTGCGACAATACGCACCCTTTTTGCCCGCAGCCTGTTGCCACGTGGCCCGATCCCGTTCCCGCCTCGACAAGACGCCGTTCCAGACCGACATTCTCGACCTCAGCCATGATGGCCGGGGCGTCGCCCGCCGTGAAGGCGAGGGCGGCAAGGTCACCTTCATCTCCGGCGCCCTGCCGGGCGAAGTGGTGCGCGCCGAGCCCACTGCCCGCAACCGCCATTTCGACGAGGCGCGGACCGTGGAGGTCCTGCAGCCCTCGCCGCAGCGGGTCACCCCGCGCTGCCCGCACTTCGGCGTCTGTGCCGGCTGCGTGCTGCAGCACCTGGAAGAAGGTCAGCAGATCGTGGCCAAGCAGCGCGTGCTGCTCGACAACCTGACCCGGATCGGCCATGTCAGTCCGGGCACTGTGCTGCCGCCGCTGGTCGGCGAAAGCTGGGGCTACCGCCGCAAGGGGCGCTTCTCCGTGCGCCGGGTGGAAAAGAAGGACAAGACCCTGGTCGGCTTCCGTGAACAGGACCCGCGCTTCGTGGCGGACCTGAGCCTGTGCCTGACCGTGATCCCGGAAATCGGCCTGAAGGTGGCGGCACTGTCGGCGTTCATCGAATCCCTGGATGGCAAGCGCGACATCCCGCAGGTGGAGTTCATTGCCGGCGACGATGCGATCGTGCTGACCATCCGCCACATGCTGCCGCTCAGCGATGCGGACAAGGCGGCCTGGGCCGCGTTCGGGGCTGAGCACAAGTTTGCGATCTTCCTGCAGCCCGGCGGTGTTGAATCCGTGCACCCGCTGCTGCCTGCCGAGGTGCCGCTGTCGTTCCGGCTGGCGCCGTGGAACGTGGAGCTGGCGTTCCGCCCGCTGGATTTCATCCAGGTCAACGCCAAGCTCAATGAAAAGATGATCGCGCTGGCGCTCGAGCTGCTCGACGCCGGCCCGGACGAGCGCGTGCTCGATCTGTTCTGTGGCCTGGGCAACTTCACCCTGCCGCTGGCGCGCACCGTGCGCGAAGTGGTGGGCGTGGAAGGCGAAGCCGGGCTGGTGGCGCGGGCCAGGGAAAACGCCGCGCGCAACGGCCTGGACAACGCGCAGTTCTTCGCCGCCGACCTGACCCAGGACCAGCGCCAGACCCCGTGGATGCGCCAGGGCTTCGACAAGCTGCTGCTGGACCCGCCACGCTCGGGCGCGATCGAAGTCCTGCAGCAGTTGCCGCTCAAGCAGTTCAAGCGCATCGTCTACGTCAGCTGCCACCCCGGCTCGCTGGCGCGCGACGCCGGCTATCTGGTCAACGAGCAGGGCTTCACCCTGGTGTCGGCCGGTGCGATGGACATGTTCCCGCACACCGCGCACGTGGAAAGCATCGCCGTCTTCGAGAAGCGTTGAGATGGGCATCGAGATCGAGCGCAAGTTCCTGGTCACCGGCGATGACTGGCGCGCCGCCGCGCACGCGGTCATTCCGATGGCACAGGGCTACATCAACGACACCGCCTCGATCGACAGCGGCGCCCAGAAGGCCTCGGTGCGTGTGCGCATCCAGGGCGATGAGGCATTTCTCAACATGAAATCGCGCGAGATCGGGCACACCCGCCAGGAATTCGATTACCCGATCCCGGTGGAGGACGCCCGCGCGCTGCTGGCGCTGTGCGTGGGCGGCCTGATCGACAAGCGCCGGCACCTGGTCCACCACGCCGGGCTGTTGTGGGAAGTGGACGAGTTCCTGGGCGACAACGCCGGGCTGGTGGTGGCCGAGGTCGAACTGGACCAGGCCGACCAGGCCATCGACCTGCCGTCCTGGGTCGGGGAGGAAGTGACCGACCAGGTCCGGTATTACAACCTCGCCCTGGCCGCGAACCCCTACCGCCGCTGGCCCTGAATACGCCCGCCGCGCCCGTGGCCTCGGGGACACGCCTTCTGCGACAATGCGGCAGTGCGCCATCACGGCGCCCCGCTTTGGAGATCGACCCATGCTCGTGATCGGCGTTGCCGGGACCGAACTTACCGCCCAGGAACGCGATTGGCTGCAGCACGACGCCGTGTCCGGCGTCATCCTGTTCAAGCGCAATTTCGCTTCGCGCCAGCAGATCGCCGAGCTGTCGGCCGCGATCCGCGCCGCCGCGCCGCGGCCGCTGCTGATCTGCGTGGACCAGGAAGGCGGCCGTGTGCAGCGCTTCCGCGAAGGGTTCAGCGCGCTGCCGCCGCTGCAGGGCTTCGACTCCCTGTACGCACAGGATCCCGAGGCAGCCCTGGCCCTTGCCGAACAGCACGCCTGGCTGATGGCCAGCGAAGTGCGCGCCAGCGGCGTGGACCTCAGCTTCGCCCCGGTGGTGGACCTGGGCCGTGGCAACCGCGCCATCGGCGACCGTGCCTTCAGTGCCGACCCGGAGGTCGTGGCCGCCTTCACCCGCGCCTACGTGCGCGGCATGCACAGCGTCGGCATGGCCGCCACCCTCAAGCATTTCCCCGGCCACGGCAGCGTGCTGGAAGACACCCACGTGGCCGCCGCCAGCGATCCGCGTGACCTCGACGCGCTGCGGGCGCTGGACCTGGTGCCGTTCGTCGCCGGCATCGATGCCGGCGCCGACGCGGTGATGATGGCCCATGTGGTCTACCCGCAGGTCGCACCGGAACCGGCCGGTTACTCGTCGCGCTGGATCCAGCAGATCCTGCGCGGGGAAATGGGCTTCCGTGGCGTGGTGTTCTCCGACGACATCGGCATGGCCGCCTCGTTCTCCGCCGGGGGCGTGCAGGCGCGCGTGCATGCGCACCTGGATGCCGGCTGCGACGTGGTGCTGGTCTGCCACCCGGAACTGGTCGACGAGGCGCTGCGCGCGGTCGACGGCCGCCCCCTCAATACTGCTGCGCTGCTCGGCCTGATCGGCCGGGGCGCGCTTGGCTGGGACGGCCTGCTGGCCGATGCCCGCCATGGCACCTCCCAATCCCGTTTGCTCGACACCCTTGGAAGAAACGTCTGATGCCCAACCTCACCATTTCCCAGGCCCTGGCCCAGGCCGACCTGCTGGTCGACCGCCCCACCATCGATGCGGCCATCGCGGCCATCGCCGATGCCATCGCGGCGGATTACAAGGGCGAGGTCCCGCTGTTCCTGTCGATCATGCACGGCGCGCTGCCGTTCGCCGGCCAGCTGGCGCTGGAGCTGGGCGCGCGCGGCCAGGACCTGCAGTTCGATTACCTGCACGCCACCCGCTACCGCGGTGAAACCACCGGCGGCGAGCTGGTCTGGAAGCACAAGCCGGCCACCTCGCTGTTCGGCCGCCGCGTGCTGCTGGTCGACGATATCCTGGACGAAGGCTTCACCCTGCAGGGCGTGCGCACCTGGTGCCTGGAGCAGGGCGCCACCGATGTGCGCATCGCCGCGATGACGGTGAAGAAGCACGACCGCGCGCTGCCCGACGTCAAGGCCGACTACGCCGGTGTCGAACTGCCGGACCGTTACGTGTTCGGCTTCGGCATGGACGTCAACGAAGCGCTGCGCGGCGTGCCGGCCATCTACGCGATGAAGGAATAAGCAGCGCCCATGGACCCTATTGCCCTGGCCGTCATCGGCGGCACCGGTGTGTACAAGCTGGCCCAGCTCGATGACGTGAACAGCCACGTGGTCGAAACCCGTTACGGCACGCCGTCCGGCCCGATCCGGGTCGGTACGCTGCTCGGCCAGCGCGTGGCGTTCCTGGCCCGGCATGGCGAAGGCCATTCACTGCCGCCGCACAAGATCAATTACCGCGCGAATCTTGCTGCATTGCAGCAGATCGGTGCCACCCGCGTGCTCGCGCTCAACACCGTCGGCGGCATCACCGAGCAGTTCGGTCCGCGCGTGCTGGCCTGCCCGGACCAGCTGATCGATTACACCTGGGGCCGCATCTCCACGCTCAGCGAGGAGCCGGGCACCGAGGTGCTGCATGTGGACTTCGGCCACCCGTACACGCCGATGCTGCGCAGCAAGGTGCTGGCGGCGGCCAAGGTCACCGGGGTGCGCCTGCAGGACGGCGGCTGCTACGGCGCCACGCAGGGGCCGCGGCTGGAGACCAATGCGGAAATCGCGCGCATGCGCCGTGATGGCTGCGACCTGGTCGGCATGACCGGCATGCCCGAAGCCGGCCTCGCCCGCGAGCTGGGCCTGGACTACGCCTGCCTGGCGATCGTGGCCAACTGGGCGGCCGGCTGTGGCGATGGCGACGAGATCACGATGGCCGAAGTACTGGCCAATGTTGACGCGGCTTCGGCCGGATTGCCGGAACTGATTGGCGAATTGGCACGCGGATGATTGTCATTGCATGACAAGCTTTGCATACTCCGCCAGTGCGCTGGTTGAGCGTACACCACCCATTCATTGAAGAAGGTCTCGCATTACCATGCCGAACGGTACCGTCAAGTGGTTCAACGACGCCAAGGGATTTGGCTTTATCTCGCCGGATGACGGCAGCGCTGATGTCTTCGCGCACTTCTCCGCGATCAACTCCAAGGGCTTCCGCAGCCTGCAGGAAGGCCAGAAGGTCACTTATGAAGTGAGCCAGGGTCCGAAGGGCGCCCAGGCCTCGAACATCGCGCCGGCGGAGTAACTCCACCGCAGCGCAAGGAAAACCCCGCTTCGGCGGGGTTTTTTTTGATGCCGGACAGGACGTCAGATGAAAAAACGTACGATTGCCATCGTTGGCTACGGAACGGCGGGCCAGGCGCTCTCGATTCTTCTTTCACGCGACCATCACGACGTGCACGTGTTCGAGCGTGCGCCCAAGCCGGGTCCGGTAGGCGCGGGGTTCCTGCTGCAGCCGAGCGGTCTGGACGTGCTGTGGCAGATGGACCTGCTGCCACAGGTGCTGCAGCATGGCGCGCCGGTGCGCCGGCTGTACGGTGAAACGCCGTGCGGGCGCGCGGTGATGGACATGCGCTATTCGGCGCTGCATGCGCACCTGCACGGCATCGGCATGCAGCGCGGCGCGCTGTTCTCGCTGTTGGCGCAGGCCTGGGAGCACCCGGGCAACCTGCAGGCCGACACCGCCATCGTCGATGTGGATACCGAAAATGGCCGGGTGCGCGACGCACGCGGGCACTGGCACGGCCCGTACGACCTGGTGATTGCCGCCGATGGGTCGGGATCGTCGCTGCGCACGCTGGTGCAGGGCACGCGGCTTGACCGCGAATACCCGTGGGGTGCGCTGTGGTGCCTGTTGCCGCGCGGCGACTGGCCGCACCACGACGAGCTGCGGCAGCGCTACGTGGCGGCGCGCAAGATGATCGGGCTGTTGCCGGTCGGCACCCGCCCCGATGATGCGCAGCCGCGCCTGAGCTTCTTCTGGAGCCTGCCGCGCGCGCAGTTCGAGCAGTGGGAACGGGATGGCATGCAGCGCTGGCTGGAGGAGATCGCCGCGCTGTGGCCGCAGGCCCACCTGCGGCTGCAGGACGTGCGTGACGGCGCGCAGCTGGCGCGTGCCGGCTACCGCGATGCGGTGATGACGCGCTGGCACCGCGACCGGCTGGTGCTGGCCGGGGATTCGGCGCATGCGATGAGCCCGCAGCTGGGGCAGGGCGTGAACATGGCGCTGATGGACGCGATGGCGCTGCGCGATGCGCTGCGCGCGCACGATGCGGCCGATGCCGCGCTGCAGGCCTACCAGGCGCAGCGCAGTGCACACGTGGGCATCTACCAGTTCTGGAGCCGGTGGCTGACCCCGGTGTTCCAGTCCGAGCGCGACCTGCTCGCGCACGCACGCGATGTGCTGTTCCAGCCGATGGGTCGGTTGCCGGGTGGTCGCGGCCACATGCTGCGCGTGCTCAGCGGCACCCAGCGCGGCTGGTGGGGCACGCTGGGATTGTCGCCGGGTTTCGTCGAGGCGATGAGCACATGAATGGCGGCCGTTGACGGCAGGGTCACTTGCCTTGTGGCACAAGAATACTGTTGTGTTGTTGCCCCCAAGGAGAAAGACATGCTGTTTCCGGCCGACGTTCTCGATTCTGAAATCCGCAAACTGCGCGGGTTGCTGCAGATGCTCCACGAGGATCAGCCGGATGTGATGGAAGATGTGTTCGACTTCCATGTCACCAGTCTGATCACCCATGCCGCCCCCGAACACCACGCCCGCATCCGCGCCGCAGCGCGTTCCATGCTGGCCGAGGTGCAGCGCTGTCCCGTGCGGCGCAATCCCGATGCCCCGCAGATCCTGTTGATGGAAGCGCTGCCTTCGGCAGCTTGAGCCGCCGCACCCGCGCCTGCCGGCGTCAACGTGCCGGCAGCGCGATCGCGTCGTCGTCGACGCACGCGACCAGCTGCTCGCCGGCGGCCACGACCGGTGCGATGCCGGCGGTAAAGCGCGAGTAAGCCGGCAGCACGGTCAAGCGCTCGCGCAGCCAGAAGGCCGGCCAGCGGCGTTGCATGCCTGGCAGGCGGGCGAGTGGATGCAGGTGGCCACACAGCACATGCAGGCTCGGATGCGGTTGTGGATCATGGCGCAGCAGGAACGGCCCCTCCTGGACACGTTCGCCAAGCAGGGTGATGCCCAGGTCGGCCTTGGGCAGCACGCGGTCATGGTTGCCGGCCACTGCGCCGATCTCCAGCCGCGGATGCTGCTCCCGCCAAGCCTGCCATTGCCGGTACCATGCGGCCCGATGCGCGGGGCCATGCAGTACGTCGCCCAGGATCCATACCGTGCGGACGGGGCGGTCGGCCATCAGTGTCGACAGCCGCGACAGATCGTCACCGGTGCCGCCGCTGGGCAACCCGATGCCCGCGCGCCGGAACAGATCGGCCTTGCCAAGGTGGAGGTCGGCAATCAGCAGCGCTTCGCGCGCCGGCCAGTACAGTGCGCGCGCGCCAAGCAGGCGTACCTGCTCGCCCGCGATATCGGTCACGACCTCAGTCGGCATGGCGTTTCTCCAGTTGGCCTACGGCGCGCAGCACGCGCGTCTTCCAGTCTTCATTGCTGAGCTGCCCGCGCAGGCGCTCGGCCCACAGCGGGAAGGACAAGGGCGCCAGCGTTGCCGGGTGCTGCACGCACAACGTGCGGCCCTGGCAGCGCCGCAGCGTTTCGGCCAGGCAGGTCAGGTCGAGCTGCTCATGCAGTACCTCACGTTCGGCCAGGCCGAGCAGGATGTGCCCGGGGTCATGCTGGCGCAGCACGTCATACAGCAGGCCGGCCGACGCCTGCAGCTGGCGCAGGCTGCGTGGCGTGCGGCCTGGCAACGCGGGGATCAACAGCCCGGACACACGCGCGATATCGCGGAACTGGCGGCGTGCCAGTTCGCCCAGGTTGAGGCTGTCGCGCAGGTCCTCGAACAGACCGTCCGGCTGCAGCAGCGCCGCTACCTGCGCCGGGTCCACCTCCACCGCGCGCGCCGGTGCCAGCACGAAGCCGTAATCGTTGGCGGCGTAGCCGAAGGTATTGGCCTGCAGGCGCGTCCAGCGCATCGCTATCAGCGCCGCCAGCCCCTCGTTGACCTGGCGCCCGGCGAAGGGATAGACGAACACGAACTGTCCTTCGCGGCGGCGCACGCTTTCCACCAGCAGCAGTGACGGGCCGGGCAGGGCGGATACGCGTGCCTGCAGGCGCAGCAGCGGTGCAAGCCAGTGCATTTCAGGGCTGTCCGGCGCGGACGCGAGCACGCTTTCCATTTCGTGGCCCAGCGCCTCGGACAGCGGCAGGCGGCCCCCCTGCCAGCGCGGCACCACGCCATCGCCGCCACGCGCCATCTTTACGTAAGCAGTGAGGTTCTCCAGCCGTACCAGCTCCAGCAGCCGGCCGGCGAACTGGAAGCGGTCGCCGGGGCGCAGGCGACCGACGAACTGTTCTTCCACGCTGCCGAGTCGGCCGCCGCGCAGGAACTGCACCATGACGCTGCCATCGCTGGTGATGGTGCCGATCGACAGCCGGTGGCGCAGTGCCACGCGGCGGTCGTTCACGCGGTAGATCCCGTCGTCGTCGCGCACCACCTTGTGGAAGTCCGGGTACTGCGCAAGCGCCTGGCCGCCCTGCACGATGAAGTCCAGGACGCCCTGCCACTGCGCCAGCTCCAGCGATGCGAACGCGTGCGTGCGCCGGACCTGGGCCAGCAGCTCGTCGGCGCGGAAACCGCCGCCGAGCGCGCAGCTCACGCAGTGCTGGGCCAGCACATCCAGCGACAGCCGCAGCGGGCGCCGCGCTTCGATCACGCCAGCGGCCAGTGCACGCCGCGCGGCGGCGTATTCCACCAGCTCCAGCGCGTGCGACGGCACGCAGACGATGTGGCCCGACTCCCCCGGGCGATGCCGCGCGCGCCCGGCGCGCTGCACCAGCCGCGCGATGCCTTTCGGGCTGCCGATCTGCAGGACCTGGTCGACGGCCGGGAAATCCACCCCCAGGTCGAGGCTGGAGGTGGCCACCACGCAGCGCAGTGCACCGTCGCGCAGGCCCTGCTCGACGATGCGGCGCTGCACCGGGTCCAGCGAGCCGTGGTGCAGGCCCAGCGTGGCCGGGTCTTCGGGCCACACCGCCGCCAGTGCCTGGTGCCACAGTTCGGCCTGCGCGCGGGTGTTGGTGAACAGCAGGCTGGTGCCGACCGCGAACAGCTTCTGCTGCACCCGCTGCAGCTGCGACAGGCCGAGGTGGCCCGCCCATGGAAAGCGCTCGCCGTGCGCGGGCAACAGCGTTTCCACCTTCACCGGGCGTGGCCGCGCCCCCGACACCAGCGGCGCGTCGGGCACATCGGGCAGCAATACCTCGCGCGCTTCGTCCAGGTTGCCGAGCGTGGCCGACAGGCCCCACACCTGCAGCGCCGGCAGCGCATCGCGCAGGCGACGCAGATTCAACTGCAGCAGCACGCCGCGCTTGTTGCCCAGCAGCTCATGCCACTCATCCACCACCACGCAGCGCAGCCGGCGCATGCGCTCCTGCGTATCGGGGTAGCTCAGCAGCAGCGCCAGCGATTCGGGCGTGGTCACCAGTACATCCACCCGGCCTTCGCGGGCGAGGCGTTTGTCGCGCGCGCTGGCATCGCCGGTGCGCAGCCCCACCTGCCAGTCCAGCCCAAGCGCCGCCAGCGGTTCACGCAGCGCGCGTGCGGTATCGCTGGCCAGCGCGCGCAGCGGGGTGATCCACAGCACCTGCAGCGCCGGCACGGTCTTGCCGGCGCGCGTACCCGGTGCGCGCGGCAGCGGATCGACCAGCGCCTGCAGCAGCGGCCCGCCGAACATCGCCAGCGTCTTGCCGCTGCCGGTAGGCGTGTGCAGCAGGCCGGATTCGCCGGCCAGATAGTGCCGCCACATCGTCTTCTGGAACGCCAGCGGCGACCAGCCACGGCTGGCGAACCACGCGGCCAGCCGCGCCATCGCGTCGCGTCGGGTCACCGTGCCAGTGCCTGCAGCTGGGCCAGCGTGTCGGCTTCGCCGGCCGGCTTGTCATGCCGCCAGCGCAGGATGCGCGGGAAGCGCACTGCAATGCCCGACTTGTGCCGGCTGCTGCGGTTGACCGCTTCAAAGCCGAGTTCGAACACCTGCTCGCCACGGACGCTGCGCACCGGCCCGAACCGTTCGATGGTGTTGGCCCGGATCCAGCGGTCCAGGGCCAGGATTTCCTTGTCGTCCAGCCCCGAATACGCCTTGGCCACCGGCACCAGCCGCTCGCCGTCCCACACCCCGAAGGTGTAGTCGGTGTACAGCGTGCTGCGCCGGCCATGCCCGGCCTGCGCGTAGATCATCACCGCATCGATGGTCAGCGGCTCTATCTTCCACTTCCACCAGTCGCCACGGCGGCGCCCGCCCTGGTAGACCGACGTGCTGCGCTTGAGCATCAGCCCTTCCACGCCGCGTTCGCGGGCCAGTGCCCGCTGAGCGGCGGCGTCCTGCCAGTCCGTGGCATCGAGCGTGGGCGACAGCACCATGCGCGGATCGCCGAGCGTGGCAAGCAATCCGGCGAGCAGGGTGCGCCGTTCGGCCAGCGGCTGCTGGCGCAGATCGTTACCGTCCAGTTCGAGCAGGTCGTAGGCAAGCACGCGCACCGGCGTATCGCGCAATGTCTTCGGGCCGGGTCTGCGCCGTTGGATCCGGGTCTGCAGGGCGGTGAAAGGCAGCGGCTGTGCATCGTCATCGCGCCAGGCGAGAAGCTCGCCATCGATCACGGTGCCATCCGGCAACGCCATCGCGGCCGCTTCGATTTCCGGAAAGCGCCCATCCAGCCGCTCTTCGCCGCGCGACCACAGGGCGACTTCGCCTTTGCGACGCAGCACCTGCAGGCGGATCCCATCCCACTTCCATTCCAGCGTCCACTCGCCGATCGGGCCCAGGCTGTCGACCTCTGCTTCCAATGGCGAGGCCAGGAAGAACGGATACGGCTGCTGGCGGTCTTCCGGCCGTTCTTCAGCACTGAGGAGGTTGGCGAGCAGCCCCGGCGAGGGCACCCACTCGCCCAGCATGCGCTGCGCGATGCGGGCGATGTCGATCCCCGACAGTTCCGCCAGCGCCTGCTGGACCAGCCGCTGGGAGACGCCTACGCGCAACGCCCCGGTCAGCAGCTTGTTGAATACCAGCCGTTCGGCGGCAGGTAGCTGCCTCCAGCCTGCCTCCACCGCAGCACGACGTACCGGTTCCGGCTGGTTGGCCACCGCCAGCAGGTGGCCTTCAATCCAGTCGGCAAGGGGGCGGTCCTGCGCGCCTTCCGCAGGATCATCCAGCAGCAGGGTCAGGGTTTCGGCCAGGTCGCCGACCTGGTCGTAGCTGTCGGCCACCAGCCACGCGGGCAGGCCCGATGCCTCGGCGATCCACGCGCGCAGCTCGCCGCTGGCCGCGATCTTCCGGCGTGCGCCACCGACCTTGCCGCCGCTGAGCAGGTACAGCGCCCACGCTGCGTCATGCGGGCGCGCATCGCGGAAGTAGGCCACCAGCGCTGCGCGTTTGTCCGACGTGGCGGTGCTGCGGTCCAGGCGCTGGTACAGCGCGGCAAACGCCTTCATTCCTCGCTCCCGAAATCGGTGCGGAAGGCTTCGGCGGCAACACCACGTTCGCGCAGGAACGGAATCAGCGCATCGGTGTTGCCGTGGGTGGCGATCACCCGGCGCGCGCCGGTCTGTTCAATGGTCTGCAGCAACGCCGGCCAGTCGGCATGGTCGGACACCACGAAGCCACGGTCGTAATTGCGGCGGCGCCGGTTGCCGCGCAGCCGCATCCAACCGGAGGCGAAGCCCAGTTGGTGCCTGCCGAAGCGGCGCAGCCAGGTGGTGCCCGCGGCAGAAGGCGGCGCCAGGATCAACTTGCCGGCCGCGTCGGGTTCGCGGCCCTGTTCGGCCACCGTGTGGGTTTCCAACATGGCGATGCCGGCCTCGCGATACACCGCCACCCCATTGGCGATGGCGCCGTGCAGCCAGGCCGGTCGGTCATCCAGCGGCAGCAGTTCGGCCAGCACCCGCTGCGCTTTGCCCAGCGCGTAACACAGCAGGATCGCCGCTTCGCCGCGCTGTTCGCATTCGCGCCGCCACGCCACGATCTCGGCGGCGACCTCGCGCGTGTCCTGCCAGCGGTAGATCGGCAATGCGAACGTCGCCTCGGTGATGAACACGTCGCAGGGCACCACCTCGAACGGTGCGCAGGTCGGGTCCGGTTGGCGCTTGTAGTCGCCCGACGCCACCCACACCTGCCGGCCGTCATCGATGCGCACCTGCGCCGACCCCAGTACATGCCCGGCCGAATGCAGCGACACCTGCACGCCGCCCAACGTGAAGCGTTCACCGTAGTCATGTGCTTCCAGGGCCACATCACCCAGTCGCCAGCGCAGGATCGGCACGCTGCCGGTACTGCAGTAGTAGCGGCCCATGCCGCTGCGCGCATGGTCGCCGTGGCCGTGGGTGATGACCGCGCGCGGCACCGGTCGCCACGGGTCGATATGGAAATCGCCTGCTGGGCAGTACAGGCCCTCGGGGCGCAGTACTACCAGGTCGCTGTTTGCCGCGTGCGTCGTCATGCCTGCACTGTGCCGACGGGTTCGTGCACGAGGTGAGAATCCGCCTGAACAGCAGCCCGCATGCGGATGCGGCAGAATCATCGGGTCCGCCAGGAGGCCCGCACGATGACGTCCGTATTGCCTGTATTCGAGACCCATGAAGTGGCCAACCAGCCGCCCCCGTTCGGCGGCCGCAACCTGTGGGCCGACGACGTGGCATTGAGCGAGGCAGTGCGTCGCGAGGGTGGTGCCGCGTTCATCGATACGCTGCAGGCCTACGGCGCCATTGCGGGCGACACCCTCTACCGGCTCGGTTTCGACGCCAACCGCGACCGCCCGCGGCTGCGCACGCACGACCCGCAGGGGCACCGCATCGACACCGTGGAGTTCCATCCGGCCTACCACCAGCTGATGGAGCTGGCCAAGCGCCACGGGGTGGCGGGACTGTCGTGGCACGAGGGCGGCCCCGGCGCGCACGTGGCCCGCGCCGCACTGAGTTTCCTGCACCACCAGGCCGATGCCGGTACCAGTTGCCCGCTGACCATGACCCACGCCGCGGTGGCGGTGCTGCGCCAGGATCCGTTGCTGGCCGAGTGGGCCGAAAAAGCCGCCGCACCGGTCTACGATCCGCGCGACGTGCCGATGGCCGACAAGGCCGGCATCACGCTGGGCATGGGCATGACCGAGAAGCAGGGCGGCTCTGACGTGCGCAGCAACACCACCCGCGCCGAACTTCGCGACGATGGCAGCTACGCGCTGGTGGGGCACAAGTGGTTCTTCTCCGCACCGATGTCCGATGCATTCCTGGTGCTGGCGCAGGCGGCGGGAGGACTGACCTGCTTCCTGATGCCACGCCGGCTGGCCGATGGCAACCGCAACGCGTTCCGCCTGATGCGGCTGAAGGAAAAGCTGGGCGACTGGTCCAATGCCTCCAGCGAGATCGAGCTGTGCGGCGCCTGGGCGCGGCGGGTCGGTGCCGAAGGGCGGGGCGTGGCAACCATCATCGGCATGGTGATGATGACCCGGCTGGACTGCATGCTGGGCGCGGCGGCGGAAATGCGCATGGCCCTGGCGCAGGCGCTGCACCACACCCGTCACCGCAGCAGCTTCGGACGCCGCCTGTGCGACCACCCGCTGATGGCCAACGTGCTGGCCGACCTGGCCATCGAATCCGAAGCGGCCACCACCTTCGCCATGCGCGTGGCACGCGCGGTGGACCAGGCGCCGCAGGATGCGCAGGAGGCCGCGTTCGCACGCGTTGCAACGGCGGTGGGCAAGTACTGGGTGTGCAAGCGCGCGGCGGTGTTCGTCAACGAAGCGCAGGAATGCCTGGGCGGCGCGGGCTACGTGGAGGAATCGATCCTGCCGCGGCTGTACCGGCAGGCACCGCTGAATTCCATCTGGGAAGGCAGCGGCAACATCCAGTGCCTGGACGTGCTGCGTGCGTTGGCGCGCGAGCCGCAGGTGCTGCCGGTGCTGGATGCGGAGCTGGACGCGGTGGCCGGGCGCGATGCGGACTACGACCGCGCGTTGGCGTCGTTGCGGGAGCTGTTGGCCGCTACGCCATCGGAAGCGCAGGCGCGGGTGGTGACCGAACGGCTGGCGCTGCTGCTGCAGGCCGCCGTGCTGCTGCGTGCGGGCAGCCCGATGGCCCCTGCGTTCGTGCGCTCGCGGTTGGGCGGGGCGCATGGAGCGGCATTCGGGACGCTGCCCGACGAGGTGGATGTCGGCGCGGTGATGGCGCGGGCGCTGCCTTGATCGATTGCCAGGCAGGGCCTGGCGCTACCGCTGGAGGTCACGCCGGCCGGTGGCCGGCGTGACATGTGGCATCAATGCTTGGCGGCGTCTGCGTTCTGCTTGGCGTCTTCGGCCACGTCACGCGCCTTGTCGGCCACCTTCTCGGCGGCATCGGCGGTCGCCTCGCTGGCATGTGCCGCCGCATCGCGCGCGGCAACCTTGGCATCGGCAGCGGCCGCTGCACTGGCGTCGGCGGCACGGTCCAAGGCCGGCTGTACATCGGCCGCGGCGCGTTCGGAGGCGGCAGCCGCTTCATCGGCGGCATTGCGGGTGGATGCCGCAGCCTTGTCCACGGCGACACGGGCCGCTTCGCCGGTGCTGTCGGCCGCCTGCGCGGCATCGGCACGCGCCTGTTCGGCTTCCGGGCCCTTGCAGGCCACCAGGGCCAGCAGCAGGGAGGCGGCCATCAGCGGGGTGGTGATCGAACGAATCTTCATGGCGTTCTCCGTCAGGTTTCAGGGACGCTGATCCTATTCACCCTGCCGTGAAGCCAAAGAAAAAGCCGCTGGCGAACCAGCGGCTTCTTCAGACTTGCTTGAAGAAAGAAGTGATTACTTCTTGGCTTCTTCAGCAGCGTCCTTGGCCTGCTCGGCGGTGGCTTCACCGGCCTTGGCAGCGTCGGCAGCAGCGTCGGCAGCAGCGTCGGTGGCAGCAGCGCCAGCCTGGGCAGCGGCATCAGCCGAAGCGTCAGCAGCGGTGGTGGCGGTGTCGGCGGCAGCCTGGGCAGCGTCGGCGGTCTGGGCGCCAGCAGCAGCGGCCTGGTCGGCAGCGACCTGGGCGTCGGCAGCAGCTTCGTTGGCCGAAGCGGCGGCGTCAGCAGCCTGCTCCTGCTTCGAGCAGGCGGTCAGAGCCAGGCCCAGGGCCATTGCGATCAGCAGCTTGTTGATGCTCATTTGTGTGAATCCTCGTCGTTAGATTAGGCAACGCGCTATTGCGCGCCCGGCAACATGATGACAAGCCACGTTGGGCTGTCAAGCGATCCCGCATTCAGTTTTGCGAAACGGGTGTTAAAACCAATCAAATCAATTCGATGGCGATGGCGGTTGCTTCCCCGCCACCAATGCACAGTGTAGCAATTCCGCGCTTTGCATCACGCTTGCGCAAGGCATTGACCAACGTCACCACCAGCCGGGCACCCGAGGCACCAATCGGGTGGCCCAGTGCGCAGGCGCCGCCGTTGACGTTGACCTTCGCCGGGTCGATGCCCAGTTCGCGGATGGGCGCCATGGCCACCACGGCGAACGCCTCGTTGATCTCGAACAGGTCCACCTGGTCCAGGCTCCAGCCGGCCTTTTCAAGCACTTTGTGGATGGCGCCGATCGGCGCGGTGGTGAACCACTCCGGCTCCTGCGAGTGGGTGGCGTGGGCCACGATCCGGGCCAGCGGCTGCACGCCGCGGGCGGCCGCATCGTCTTCGGACAGCAGTACGACGGCGGCAGCGCCGTCGGAAATGCTCGACGAGCTGGCGGCGGTCACCGTGCCGTCTTTCTTGAACGCCGGGCGCAGGGTCGGGATCTTGGCGATATCCGAACGGCCGGGCTGCTCGTCCTGGCTGTACTCCACATCGCCCTTGCGACCCGCGACCTTCACGGCCACGATTTCATCATCGAACGCACCGGCAGCCTGCGCGGCCTGCGCGCGGCGCACCGATTCGATCGCATACGCGTCCTGTTCCTCGCGGCTGAACTGGAACTTGTCCACCGCGCATTCGGCGAATTCGCCCATGGCCTTGCCGTCGTACGCATTGACCAGGCCGTCGTGGGCCATGTGGTCGACCGCCTGGAAGTTGCCGAAGCGGTTGCCGGTGCGCGAATTGGGCAGCAGGTGCGGCGCGTTGGACATCGATTCCATGCCGCCGGCGACCACGATGCTGGCCGAGCCGGCCTTGATCAGGTCGTGGCCCAGCATGATGGCCTTCATGCCCGACCCGCAGACCTTGTTCAGGGTGGTTGCGCCGGTGGCGTAGGGGATGCCGGCGGCCACGGCGGCCTGGCGGGCCGGGGCCTGGCCCAGGTTGGCCGGCAGCACGCAGCCCATGATCACTTCGGAGACATCCGCCGCCGGCACGCCGGACTGTTCCAGGGCGGCGGCGATGGCAGTGGCGCCCAGGGTGGGGGTGGGCACGCCGTTGAACTGGCCGAGGAAGGAACCGATGGCGGTCCGCTTGGCAGCGGCGATGACAATGTTGGGCATGGCAATCTCGTTATTGCGTGAGCGATTTACGAAAAGGGAACGCAGGGCATGGTATAGCGGCGCGTTTCCCGGCAGACTGCGTGGGGGTGGCCCAGTATAGAGGGTCAGCATTTACCACCGGTGTCGGCCGGACAGGCGGGACGCCACGCGTGGTTTCAATTACGTTTTGGGGAGCAGGGATGAATCAGGTAGTTTTCAGCAGGAACGTGCTGGCCGGCGCGCTGGCCGTGGCCTTGAGCGCGTGCGGTGGCGGCAGCGGCAACAGCAAGGGGGACCTGCCGGTAGCGCCGGTCGTGCCGCCGGTCACGCCACCGGTCGTGGTGGTGCCGCCGGTGACTCCGCCGCCGGTCAAGCCGACCCAGCCGGCCATCGACGCGCACCTTGCCATCATCAACGGCAAGGACCAGGACTGGAGTGGCGAGGGGATCCGGATCGGCGTGGTCGATTCCGGAGTAAACCGGGCCCATCCGACCCTGGCGGGCCGGGTGGTGGCCAGCCACAGCTATGTCGATCCGACCAAGAACAACCTGGCGGTGGACGATGTGGTCGGCCATGGTACGACCGTGGCATCGCTGGCCGCTGGCGCCGCATTCGGCGACTGGCCTGGCGGGGTGGCCACCAGGGCGCAGATCGTGTCGGCGCGCATCATCGCCGACAAGGCGCCGGTCGACGACGGCACCGGCAACGGCAACCAGGTGGATGGTGCGCTGGGGCTGGCCAGCGTGCACCAGGATCTGATCGCCGACGGCGTGAAGATCATGAACAACTCCTGGGGCGGGCTGTACTGGACCAACCCGGCAGCGACCGCTGCAATTGCGGCCGAGTACCGCCCCTTCATCACCACCAACAACGGCCTGGTGGTGTTTGCCACCGGCAACGAAAGCAAGGCGGACCCGTCCAACATGGCCGCGCTGCCGAGCCAGGCCGGTCCCAACGGTACCCGCCCGGCCGCGGACCTGGAGCGTGGCTGGCTGGCAGTCACCGCGGTCAATTCCAACCAGCCCGACACCCTGGCGTCCTACGCCAACGCCTGTGGCGTGGCGGCCAATTACTGCCTGGCCGCGCCGGGCGAAGCGGTGTTTGTCGACCCCGCAAGCACCACGGGCAGTACCCCCAGCTACCTCTGGGGCGGCGGTACCTCCTACGCGGCACCGCTGGTCTCGGGTACGGCGGCGCTGGTCTGGCAGAGGTACCCGTACTTCAGCAATGACCAGGTGCGGCAGACCCTGCTCGGCACCGCCACCGACCTCGGCGCGGCCGGCGTGGACAGCGTGTTCGGGTACGGCCTGCTCAACGTGGGCAAGGCGGTCAACGGCCCTGGTCGGTTCGACTGGGGCACCATGGTGGTCGACCTGCCGGGTTCGTCCAACTTCAGCACCTGGAGCAACAACATCGGCGGTGCCGGCGGACTGGACAAGTCCGGCGCGGGAACGCTGATCCTCGGTGGCAAGAACACTTACACCGGCGGCACCATCGTCCGCTCGGGCGCGCTCTCGCTGGCCGACGGCGCGTCGCTGGGTTCCGACGTCCAGGTCCTGCAGGCCGGCGGCCTGCAGTTCCGCGCCGGTACCACCGGGGTTACCGGCAACGTGGTCAACCGCGGCACGCTGTACCTGTTCGAGGCCGGCGTTACCGCCGTGATCCAGGGCAACTACACCCACGAGGCCACCGGCGTGTTCTCGACCGCGCTGGGTGCGCAGGCGTTGAAGGTGACCGGCACCGCCCAGCTCAACGGCGGCACCGTACGGATCGACCGCGCGGTGGAAGGCTATGTCCCGCAGACGGGTGTCCGGCAGGAGCTGATTACCGCCGCCCAGGGCCTGACCGGCACGTTCGATCGCTACACCGCGCTCGGCAACGTCGTGCTGCTGGATGCGACGTTCACCTATGACCACTACTCGGCCGGGTTGAACATCAACCGCGTGAGCGTCTCCGGCGCTGCCGCGTCGGCCGGATTGGGTGCCATTTCGGCCGCCTCGGCCCTGCGCGTGGAACAGGCGTTCGACCTGCTCGATACCGGCACCGGTCCGGGCACGCCGGGCTTTGCCGATGCGGCCGGCGAGCTGCAGCGGGTGCAGGGCGCGGCCGGCCTGGAGGCCAGCCTGGAAAGCCTGTCGGGCAAGGCGCACAGCCTGGCCAACGGCATGACCTTCGACAACCTCGACATGAATCGCCGCGCATTGTCGACGCGCTTCGATGCCGTGTCCGCCGCACCGCGCCTGCGCGGCGCCTGGCAGAGCGCGTTGGGCGAAGCCGGGCAGGGCAGCTTCGCCGGCAGCGGCTTCCAGACCCAGGGCTGGATGATGGGCCAGGACATGGCGCTGGGCAGCAACGGCGTCATGGGCTTTGCCTTTGGCGAAACCCGCAGCAACAGCAGCCGCGAGTGGGGCGGCGACAGCGGTCGTGACCGCCAGTCGCAGGCCCAGCTGTACGCCGGCTGGAACAGCGGGGCGGCTTACACCCTGGCGCAGCTGGGTGCCGGCCAGTTCACCCGCGAGATCGACCGGCAGCTGTTGCTGGGTGCAGGGCAGTACGGGGTCAATGCCCGTTACGGCGGCAATTTCAGCACCGCCAGCGTGGAGTCGGGCTACCGCTTCGGCGGCGCCGGGGCATCGTTGACGCCTTACCTCGGTGCGGACTACGCGCGCCTGGACAGCGACAGCTTCAGCGAAGACGGCGGCTTCGGTTTTGGCCTGCGTGCGGACAGCCGCGCGTCAAGCCGCAGCCAGGCGCTGGCCGGCCTGCGCGCGGAAACGCGTCTGCGTGGCTGGTCGCTGCGCGGTTATGCCGAATGGCAGCAGACGCTGTCCAGCGATGGCCTGGCGTTCGATGCCAGCTTCGTGGGCGTGGATGCCTGGGCGCCGGTGGCGGGGCTGCAGCCGGCACGCTCCGGCGGTCTGTTCGGCCTGTCGGTGCAGTCCTGGCTGACCCGCAACTCGCAGCTCTCGTTCGGCTACGACCAGCGCTTCGGTCCGCGTGGCGACCTGAGCCAGGTGGCGCTGCGGTACTCCGCCGCGTTCTGATCCAGGCGCGACAGGCAACAAAAAAGGGCGCGAGTTGATCGCGCCCTTTTTTTTCATCTGCCCGTTGGGATCACCCGCCGCGCAGCGTGCCCAGTCGCGGGCGCGCACGACCCAACGGCATCTTCAGCTTGCCGATCGACTGGATGCGGGTTTCGGCGATGCGGTCGGCGGCGCGCTGCGGCGCAATGCCTTCCTGCTGGGACAGCGCGAAGATGCGGCCCAGGTTGTGGTAGATGCTGCGGATCAGGCGCATCGCGCGTTCGCGGTTGTAGCCGTCGATTTCCAGCGACACATTCATCACCCCGCCCGCATTCACCGCATAGTCCGGGGCGTACAGGATGCCGCGGGCATGCAGCTCATCGCCGATCTCGGGCGTGGAGAGCTGGTTGTTGGCGGTGCCGCAGACGATTCTGCACTTCAGGCGCGGCAGGGTCTGCGCATTGATCGCCCCTTCCAGCGCGCACGGCGCGAACACATCGGCGTTGACGTCGTAGATGTCATCGGGCTTGACCGCCTCGGCGCCGTACTCGGTCACCGCGCGCTCCACCAGCGCAGGGTCCAGATCGGTGACGAACAGCTTGGCGCCGCGATCCCGCAGCAGCTTCACCAGTTCCATGCCGATATGGCCCAGGCCCTGCACCGCGATGCTGACCTTGCCCACTTCCTCGTGGCCGAGCTTGTGCTGCATGGCCGCCATCAGCGCCTGCAGCGCGCCGTAGGCGGTGAACGGGGCCGGGTCGCCAGAGCCGCCGTGGACCTGGTGCACGCCGGTGACGTACTCGCTTTCCAGGTAGATGTTTTCCATGTCGTTGACGTCGGTACCGACGTCCTCGGCGGTGATGTAGCGCCCGCCCAGCGAATCCACGTAGCGGCCGAACGCGCGGAACAGCACCTCGGTCTTGTCCTTGCGCGGGTCGCCGATGATCACCGCCTTGCCACCCCCGACATTCAAGCCCGCCAGCGCGTTCTTGTAGGTCATGGTGCGGCTGAGCCGCAGCGCGTCGGCCAGCGCGTCGTCCGTGCTGGCGTAGGGGCGCATGCGCACACCGCCCAGCGCCGGACCCAGCGTGGTGTTGTGGATGGCGATGATGGCCCTCAGACCGGCATCGCGGCTGTGGCAGAACACCACCTGTTCATGGCCGGACGTTTCGAGGGTTTCAAATAACATGGCGACTCCGATGCTGCGAACGACGGCAAACGCCGGCGAACGCACCAGCAAAAGGTGGGTGTAAAACAAAAAAAGCGACGTCGTCGGTTGGTCGGGACGGGTCGCGCGGCGCCATTCTAGTGCATTCCGCCGGACGGTGTTGTCAGGGCCGGGTGACCATCGCCCGCTAAAGTTGCCCCGTTCCGGGCCGATGCCGTGGCAACGGTGCGCAGTACCGGCAAGCCAGGACGGAACACGTGGGTGCAGTGGCGACAATTCGGGTGCGGTGCCGCACCGACAGGGGCGCGGCCCGATGATGGCGATCCTGGCGGGGGCCGGCGTGCTGCTGGTGGCACTTCTGGGGTGGGGCTGGTATCGCCGCCCGGCGGAGGCGGGACCGGCGCCGGGTAGTACCGGCGGCCGGGCCCGTACGCAGCCGCAGCCGCCGACCCCGACTCAGCCCTGCACTGGCGATGCGGACGAGGTGCTGCAGGCCGGACTGCACGCACTGGCGTTGCAGCCGGGCGGCGGCAGCGCGCCGGCCACCGTCGCGCAGGACGCGGCCCTGCTGGCGGCGGTGGCGGCAGCGCTGGAGGCGCAGGACTGGTCGGCCCGGCACCTGCCGCGCCGGCCGCAGCTGCTGCCGCAGCTGATCCAGACCGTGAACGACAGCGACGCCTCGGCGCGCAGCATGGCCTCGATCATCGGCCAGGATGCGGTGCTGACCGGCAACCTGCTGCGCATCGCCAACAGCCCGGTCTACCGGCTGCAGGCCAAGCCGGTGGACAGCCTGCAGCGTGCGGTCACGCTGGTGGGTACCGAGGGCATCCGTCAGATCATCAGCGCGGTGCTGGTGCAACCGGTGATGCAACTGCACAGCGATGCCTTTCCGCAGTTCGGAACCGTGGTCTGGGAGCACGCGCTGCTGGCCTCGCGGGCCGCAGCCGATCACGCCCGCCTGGTGACCCATGAAGACGGTTTCGCCGCGCAGTGGATGGGGCTGACCCAGGGACTTGGCGCGGCCCTGGTGATGCGACACCTGCTGGACGTTGCCCGTGAACAGGCTGTGCTGCCGTCACCGCAGCTGGCCGGCACCCTGCTGGATGCCTGGACCCTGCCGGTAGCCAGCCGCATCGCGGCGGCCTGGGAACTGCCGCCCTCGGTGCACCAGGCGCTGCTGCGCGACGCCGATGCGACAGGCGGTGGGCTGGCGGCCAGCCTGCACTTCGCGCGTGCCGGGGCATCGGCCAGCCTGCTGTGCCGGCATGGCCGGATCAGCCAGGCCCAGGCGCTGGCGCTGCTGGAGCAGCTGCATGACACCCCGGCGCATGCATTGCAGTGGATCTGGCGCCGCCTGCACGGTCGCGCGGTGGAAACGCTGGACGCGGACGAGTCGGCCGATGCGTAGCGCCACGCCCTGCGTGGCTGCTCCTAAAGTTGGGACTCCAAGGGCAACCAGCTGATGACGCGGGCGCTGGCGCGCTGCCAGAACGAGGTGTCCGGCTCTCGATCCAGCAATTGTGGCGGCTGTTCGGCCCGATCCAGCCAACGCACCTGGTCATCGGCACCCAGCGTCACCCAATAGCTCTGCTTCGGATCGGCCAGGCGCAGGTACTCGGCGCGCAACTGCGCGGCCAGTTCCCGATCATCAAACAGCACCCCCATCTCCGTGTTGAGGTAGGCAGAACGCGGGTCCAGGTTGAACGAGCCGACGAAGCCACGCTGGTCATCGATCATGAAGGCCTTGGTATGCAGGCTGGCGCCGCTGCTGCCGAACAGGCCGCCGCTGCCGCCACCCGCGCCGCGCGATCGCAGTTCGTACAGGTGCACCCCATCGCGCAGCAGCGGTGCGCGGTAATGCATGTAGCCGCTGTGCACGGCCGCCACGTCATTGGCGGCCAGTGAGTTGGTGACCACGCCCACGTAGGCGCCGCGCTGCACCATCGCGGCCATCCCGCGCGTGCCTTCCCCGCCCGGCACGAAGTAGGGCGAGATCAACAGCGCTTTGTGGCGGGTGGCCTCAAGTTCGCGCACCAGCCGGGTGACCAGCCAGTTGGCGGGGTCGTCGCGGCGGTGCTTCATCGCCGGATCGGACACGATTTCCACGCCCGGCGACCAGTGCAGGTCTACCGCATCGGTGTAGAACGAACGCGCTGCCGGCGAACGCTCGACGCGCTCAAGATAGGGTCTGGCGGCCGCCAGCTTGGCCTCATGTGCCGATTCAAGCATCAGCAGGCGCAGCTGGGCCGGGGTGTGGAAGGCGAGGGCGGCCACGGGGACCGCCGCGTCGCTGTTCCAGTACGCATCGAAGATCGTATTGGCCTGCTGCACCGCCTTGCCGGCCACGATCAGGTCCAGGTCGCGGAAGTTCACATCGCTGCGCGCGCTGAAGTATTCCTCGCCGATGTTGCGTCCGCCGACGATGGCGACCCGGCCATCGGCGATCCACTGTTTGTTGTGCATGCGGTGGTTGACGCTGAAGAAGCGCTGCACCATCTCCACCAGCCGCCACAGTCCATCTCGGTTGCGGAAGGGGTTGTAGAGGCGGATCTCGATGTTGGGGTGCTCATCGAGCGCCATCATCAACGCATCCTTGTCCTGCGCGTTCATGTCATCCAGCAGCAGGCGCACGCGCACGCCACGTTCGGCGGCCTGGTACAACTCCTGCGCCATCAGGTGGCCGATCAGGTCGTCCTTCCAGATGTAGTACTGCAGGTCCAGGCTGCGCGCGGCATGGCGGGTGATCACCGCGCGCGCGGCGTACGCGTCCAGCCCTTCGGACAGGAACGCCACGCCGGACTGGTCCGGGTGCTCGGCCTGCAGGCGCACCACCTCGCGATCAATCGCGCTCTGTGCCGGCTGCAGCGGCAGCACGCTGCTGCGCGGTCCCATCGCCTTGGGCGTGAGGTGATCGCCCAGCAGCAGCCCGCTGAGCACCAGCAGGGTCAGGATCGCCAGCAGGATGCCCGCGCCGCGCAGCACGCGGCGCCACAGTGGCTTCTGCGGGTTGCGTGCGCGGCTCAGAAGCGTTCGTCCGGCGCCAGGTAGCGCCACTGGCCCGGGGCCAGCTTGCCCATCGCCACCCGGCCAATGCGCAGGCGGCGCACGCTGATGACCTCCAGCCCGACCTGCCGGCACATGTCGCGCAGCTGGCCGGGGGCCACCGGCTTGATCGCAAAGCGCAGACGGGTTTCGTTCTGCCAGCTGACCTTGCACGGCGGCAACGGCCAGTTGCGGAAGCTCAGGCCGTGCGCAAGCCGCTTCATGCCGTAGGGCACCAGCTCGCCGCTGACCTCGACCAGGTATTCCTGCTCCAGCGTCGCGCCGCGGTCCTTCAGATGCGACACCACGCGGCCGTCCTGGCTGACCACCACCAGGCCGCTGTCCTCATCGGCCAGCGGCATCACCAGCTGCAGCGCGTGGAAGTGCCGCTGCAGCAGGGCCACGCCGGTGGCGTCCAGTTCGCTGCGGGTCTCCGGCGTGACCAGCGCGCACAATTCATCAGCGCGCATGCCGGCCGGTTTGTGCAGCAGCATGCTGACCGTCTCGGCGCGGGTCGCCTCGGCGTTCTCGCGCAGCACCACCACCTCATCGGTGACCATCGCCTGCGGTTGTTCGACCACCACACCGTTGACCGTCACCCAGCCCCCCTCGATGAAGCGCTGGGCGTCGCCCCGCGAGCAGCCGATCAGGCGGGTCAGGTGTTTGTCGAGTCGGATCGGATCGGTCATCAGGCAGGCAGCACAAAGCGGGACGCGGGCGGGGAGTGTACTGGCTCGGGGCCGGGGCTGCGCGTGACAGGGCTGCGGCCCCGCGCCGCTGCTGGCATGATCCGATGATGAACTGGCGCGCGTCCTCTGCCGTGAAAGTCGGCCTTTCCATTGCCGTGGCTACCGGCCTGTATGGCATTTCCTTTGGTGCGCTGGCGGTGGCGGCCGGGCTGAGCCCGTGGCAGGCGCAGGCGCTGAGCCTGTTGATGTTCACCGGCGGCTCGCAGTTTGCGTTCATCGGCGTGATCGCGGGCGGCGGTGCCGGTTCCGCCGCGTTCACCGCCGCCACGCTGCTCGGCGTGCGCAACGCGGTATACGGCATGCAGATGAACCGGATGCTCGGGCTGCGCGGCTGGCGGCGCGGGGTGGGTGCGCAGATCACCATCGACGAATCGGCCGCCACCGCGTCCAGCCAGACCGTGGCGCTGGAGCAGCGGCGCGGGTTCTGGACCGCCGGCGTCGGCGTGTTCCTGCTCTGGAACCTGTTCACCGCCGTCGGCGCCATCGCCGGCGACGCGCTGGGTGATCCGCGCCGGTGGGGCCTGGACGGTGCCGCAGTGGCGGCGTTCCTGGCGTTGCTGTGGCCCCGGCTGCGCCAGCGTGATGCGGTGGCCATCGCCATCGTGGCCGCGCTGGTTACGGTGCTGGCGTTGCCGTGGGTGCCACCGGGCATTCCGATCCTGCTGGCGGCAACAGTGGCGGCAGCGTGGGGCGCGTTCGTACCCGGTCCACGCGATGAAGGGCTGGAGCCGGACGTTGAGCCGCGTTCGTCCGGGGAGCACGTATGAGCCTGTGGGCATGGTTGCTGCTGGGCTGCGTGGCGGCCTATGCGATCAAGCTGGCCGGGTGGCTGGTGCCGGCGCGCTGGCTGGAGTCACCGCGCATGACCCGGGTGGCCGGCACGCTCACGATCGGCCTGCTGGCGTCGCTGACCGCCATGAATGCGGTGGCTGCCGGTGCGTCGGTGGCGCTGGATGCCCGCCTGGCCGCGCTGGCCGTGGCGGCCGTGGCGTCGCTGCTGCGCCTGCCGTTCCTGGCGGTGGTGGTGCTGGGTGCGGCGGCCGCCGCCGCGCTGCGCTGGGCCGGTATCGGCTGAGCGTCAGCCGCTGGCGCGCTCCAGGTGGGTCAGGTACAGGCGCAGGTCGAACTCCAGCTGGTGGTAGTCCGCTTCCATGTGGGTGCACAGCTGGTAGAACGCCTTGTTGTGGTCCGATTCCTTCAGGTGCGCCAGTTCGTGCACCACGATCATCTTCAGGAACGGGGCAGGTGCCTCGCGGAACACGCTGGCGATGCGGATCTCGCGGCTGGCCTTGAGCCGGCTGCCCTGCACCCGCGAGACGGTGGTATGGGTGCCCAGTGCATGCTTGAGCACCTGCAGGCGGCTGTCGTAGATCACCTTGGACAACGGCACCGACTGGCGCAGGTAGCGCTCCTTCAGGGCCTGGGTGTAGTCATACAGCTGACGGTCGTTGCGCACCGTGTGCAGCTCGGCATAGCGGCGCTCCAGCCAGGGGCCCAGCCGATCGGCCGCGATCAGCTCGCGCACCTGCTGCTGCAGGGCGTCGGGGTAGCCGGCAAGGTACTTCAGGGCGGTCATGCCGCTATGATGACGGCTGGAATCCCGCACCAACAGATGCAAAGGCAATGGCGAAGGCAAATCCCCTGCAGGAACAGCTGCTCAAGGCCGGGCTGGTCAAGAAATCCCAGGTGTCCCAGGCCGCACGCGAGCAGGTGAAGGCCCGCCACGGCAAGGCCCCGGTGGCGCCCACCGACAGCCAGCGCGAGGCCGAGCGCCTGCGGGCGGAAAAAGCCGAGCGCGACCGCGCGCTGGAAGCCGAGCGCAAGGAAAAGAACCGCCTGCAGGAGCTGCAGGCCCAGGTGCGCCAGATCATCGAAAGCAACCGGGTCAAGCGCGAAGGCGAAAGCGAATACCGCTTCAACGACGGCACCCTGATCCGCACGATGCTGGTCAACGAGGTGCTGCGCCGCCAGCTGGCCGCGGGCAGCCTGGTGATCGTGCGGCTGGGTGAGGGCTTCGAGCTGGTGCCGCGTGCGGCCGCCGACAAGATCCGCGAACGCGATCCGGCCGTGATCGTGCTCGACAACGGCAAGGATCGCGCCGCGTCCGCCGAGCCCAGCACCGGCAATGCCGAGGACGATGCCTACTACGCGCAGTTCCAGGTGCCCGACGACCTGATCTGGTGATGCCGGGCTGAACGGTTCACTGGAAGCGGGGCATGTTCAGCCGGCCGTAAACCGACGTCGCCCGGCCGGATCTATGCTGGCGCTCCGGCAACGGTATGGGAGATGCGGCATGGCCACAGGGTGGGCAGGCGACGGCGCCGTCCAGGACCAGATCGACGCGACCGTGGATGACGCGATCCAGCGCGCCCGCGCGCAGCTGCGTCACGGTCCCGGGCTGACCCATTGCGAGGAATGCGAAGCGCCCATCCCCGAAGCGCGGCGCCGAGCCGTGCCCGGCGTGCGCCTGTGCGTGCGCTGCCAGGAGGCCGAGGATGCCGCGCAGCAGGATGCAGGCATGTACAACCGGCGGGGCAGCAAGGACAGCCAGCTGCGCTGACGCCGGATCAACCGTCGCCCTGGATGCCGCCCGGCGCCTGCGACGGATCACGCCAGCGGCGCACCGTGCGCTGGAAGAACATGTTGTTGGGAATCTGCAGCACCGTGCCTTCGTGGCCGCCGCTGTTTTCCTGCAGGGTGGTGTAGATCAGGTTGACGTCGATGACGCGGCCCTTCAGTCCGGGCTTCTCGCCGTTCTCCAGCACCTCGATGTAGTCGTGCAGCCGGAACGGGCGGGTGGTGAAGATCAGCAGGGTGCAGAAGATGTTGGAGAGCACGCTCCACGCGGCAAAGAAGGCCACCGCGCCCACTGCGGCAAAGCCGGTGAACGCGGTCCACAGCACGCTGGCCTGCACGCCGATGATCTGCAGCACCACCAGCAGCACGGTGAAATACACCACGAACGTGAACACCCGGCGCGCGCCCATCACCATCTCCGGTGGCAGCGTGTAGTGCTCGCCCACGCGGCGCAGCAGCCGGCGCGCGATCAGCCGCAGCAGCCACGCCACCAGCAGGGTCAGCAGGATCTTCAGGGCAGGCGCCCCGTACTGCAGCCACTCATGGGTCCAGGTGGGCAGGTGGTCTTTCATGGAAACCGGGGTTCGACGTGGGTGCGTCAGTTTACCCCGCGCGGTAGCGCCGGGCCCTGCGCGGCTGCGAGAGCACACCGACCAGCCTTGAAACGCAGAGCGGTGCATGGTCCTGGTACTGCACGCACAGGTCCGGTTGCGGCGGCAGTGCCACCCGCAGCGTCACCGGGCTTCCCGGCAGGGTGCACGCGCTGGCCAGCGACAGCAGAAGGGCAAGGCAACTGGGGGACATGGGCAACTCCTGGGACCACGCCCGGCGTGGTGACAGGAGATTGGATGCCGCGGGTGCCGGAAAGGTTTAAACCTTTTCGATCGACCCCGCATCCAAGGGATATGCTCGATACGACCATGCCCGCCCTCCGCGCTGCCAACGACGCCGATTCCACCGACGAGTGCGCGTGGGTGCGGGCGGCGGTGGCCGGCGACACCGCCGCCTACGAGCGCATCTACCATCGGCACGCGCCGCGCCTGTATGCGGTGTTGTGGCGGCTGTGCGGCGGTCATGCCGCGCGTGCCGAGGATGCGCTCCAGGAAGCGTTCCTGCAGGCCTGGCGCGCACTGCCGGGGTTCCGCTTCGACAGCAGCCTGGGTACCTGGCTGCACCGGCTGGGGGTAAATGCGGCGCTGATGGAGCTTCGCGCCAATGCCGCCCGCGACGCGGGCGACAGCGGCGAAGAAGGCTGGGACCTGCTGGCGGCAGTGCCGGCAGTGGATCGCTGCGCGGGGACCAGCCTGGACCTGGAGCGCGCGCTGGAGACCCTGCCGCCGCGCGCCCGGGCGGTGCTGGTACTGCACGATATCGAAGGATGGAAACACCAGGAGATTGCCGACCAGCTGCAGATGGCGGTGGGCAGTTCCAAGGCACAGTTGCACCGCGCGCGCGGCCTGTTGCGCGCGCGTCTGGGAGAACCGGCATGAACGACAACCACGACCTCGATTCCGATCTGCAGTCGCGCCTGCGCGCGCTGCCCGCCGAACGACTGCCGCCGGCGGATGCCTGGCAGCGCATCGCTGCGCAGCTTCCGCCGCGCGTGGCTGCGCTGCCAGCCGCTGCGCCGGCACCGCGTGCGCGCCGTTGGTCGCTGCGCGTCGGCCTGGGCCTGGCCGCCGCGCTGGCGGTGCTGATGGTGGCACCCACCTCCACGCCGCCCACGCCGCGCCCGTCGCCCCTGCAACGGCAGGCCGACGTGATCGCCGCCGAGTACCAGCAGGCGATGGCCACGCTGCCAGCGGCCCCGATCGGCGCGGACTGGCAGCCGGCGCTGCACGAACTGGATACCAGTGCCGTGTACATCCGCGCGGCCATCGCCGAAAACCCGCGCTCGGGTTACCTGCTTACCCAGCTGCAGCGCACCTACGCGCTGCGCCTTGAACTTACCCAGCAGGCCGTCAACGCCGCTGGCCTGCCATCCTGAAGGAGAGTCCCATGCGAAACACCCTGCGTTTCACCGCAGCCTTGGCCGTGCTGCTGCCCCTGGCCGCGCAGGCCGCCACCCGCGTCGATGAGCGCCATCCGCTGGCCGCGGGCGGGCGCGTGGAAGTGAGCAACATCGCCGGCAAGGTCACCGTGCGGGGCTGGGATCGCAATGAAGTGGCGTTGACCGGCAGCATGGCCGATGGCCTGCGCCTGCAGCAGGACAAGAGCACCAACCGGGTGCGCTGGGAAGTGATCTACCCGCGCAACGGCAACAATGGCGGCGCCACGCTGGAGCTGCGGGTGCCGCGCTCGGTGGAAGTGCAGCTGGGCACGGTAAGTGCCGACATCGACGTGGCCGAGGTCGACCTGCGCCGCCTGCAGGCCAATGCGGTAAGTGGCGATGTCTCGGCCGCCGGGCGCACGGCCGAAGCCAGCCTGAGTACCGTCAGCGGCGATATCCGCGCGCAGGTACAGAGCCAGCGCATGGCCCTGCGTGCGGTCAGCGGTTCGATCCAGGCCGGCGGCGGCATGGGCGGTGAGGTCTCGGCGGAAACGGTATCGGGCAGCATCCGCCTGGACACGGCGCAGGTGCAGCGCCTGGCCGCCGAAGCGGTCTCCGGCAACCTCACCGTGGCAGCGTCCGGCCTGGCGCCGGGTGGCAAGGTGACGTTGCAGACGGTGAGCGGGTCGATCGCCCTGCGCCTGCCGGCCAAGGTCTCGGCGCAGCTGGCCGTGAAGACCTTCAGTGGCGACATCCAGTCCGATGCCGGCCAGGTGGAACGGCCGCGTTATGGCCCGGGTCGCAGCCTGGACACGCGCCTGGGCGGCGGTGACGGCGATATTTCGATCAATGCCCATTCGGGCAACGTGCGGGTCTCGCTGGGCGGCCGCTGAGTGCGGCCCCCGCACCGGCCGGGGGCCGGTGCGGACGGCAGCGGCGTCAGCCGGCCTTTTTCAGCGCCAGGGTGTTGCCCAGTACTTCGATCTTGCCGCCGCTCTTGCGGAACGCAGCCAGATCGGCAGCGATGCTGGCGCTGCTCAGTGCGGTGTTGGAACCCTGCTTGCGGTCAACGCGAACGGTGTTGCCTGCCTTGGGGGAGGTCTTTGGCGAACGGGCCATGGATGCTCCTGTCATGGGTGTAGCGTGGAAAAAATCGTCGACGCATCGTGCTGTTGTCGACGGTAGTCCTGCCGCACGAGGCGGCAGTCATCGCCGCCCATCGCAAACTGGCGGCAGATCGCGGGACGCTGCGAATAAATGGTGCAGCGCAGGTGATAGGGGTCGATCGCGGCACACCAACCTTCGTCGTTGCGCGCCATCACGGTGCGGCCCGCTTCGTCGGTATCCAGCAGGTAGCCGGGTACCGCGTCGTCAGGCATGACGGTGACCGACAGCCGGCAACAGACTGCGTCGCAGCGGCGGCAGTCGATGGGGTCGGCCTTGGCGATTTCGCCCAATCGAATCTCTCTTGGCGGCTCAGGGGGTGCTGCATGCTGGGAACGAGCCGGATCACAGCGATAGACGATCCCAGCGCCGCGGACGGATCCGGACGGCGGCGGTATCGGCGAGGATGGTGGCCTCTTCGAGGCTGGGTACGACATGCGCATTGCGCATCGAAGCCGAAAGATGATAGCGCTTTCGGCGTAACGTTTTGTTAATACGAGGGTTTCACGGCCGGAAACCCTTGTCCCACGGGGCTTCGCGGCCGAAGGTTCAAGCTGCGGCGGCCCACGCCAGGCCGTGCACCACGCCGAACGAGGGGTTGCCGCGCACCAGCGTCGAGCCGGGGAAGGCTGCGGCCACCGCCGCCTGCAGATAGCCCGCGCGTGACATGCCGCCGGTCAGGAAGATCGCCGCCGGGTCGTGCCCGATATCGGCGCGGACCTGTTCCAGCAACCCGGTCAGTTCGCCCAGGTAGCTGCCGGCCGCCGCTTCCAGCCGGGACGGGTCGACATCCACCCCCAGGCCGCGTTCGATGAAGTCCAGCGCACTGGTGTGCTCTGGCGCGCTGCTCAGGGCGATCTTGCAGCGCTCCACCTCGCGGTACAGGCGTGCGGTGTTGCCGGTGTCCTGCAGCGCCTGCAGGCGCGTGCCCCACGGCGCCTCGGCTTCGCGGTAGTTGTGCTGGCGGAAATCGCGCTGGCGGGTCATGTCCTGCACCATCGCGGCCTCCACGTAGTGGTGCGCCGGCACGCGGCTGTGGCCGCGGCCGAACAGCGGCATGTAGGCGCCGAGGCTCAAGGCCAGGTCGATATCGGTACCGCCGCGCGCGATACCCCACGCGCGATGGATCTTCGGGGCCTGTACGCCGCCCACCCGCGCATGCGCCACATCGGTGGTGCCGCCGCCGATGTCGACCACCACCGCGTCATGTTCCTGCGCGCTTTCGGCGTGGTAATGCATTGCCGCGGCAGCCGGCTCCTCAAGGAAATCGACGCTGTCGAAACCCGCGGCGATCGCGGCGGTGTGCAGGATGTCCAGCGCCTGGTCGTTGCCGGCCGCGCCGATCGAGCTGCGGAACTGCACCGGGCGGCCCAGCGTGGCGGTGCGCACCGGCGCGTCGAGCTGGCGCGATGCGGTCAGCCGGATGTGCTCCAGGATGTGCGTGGCGATGCCGGTGATGGTCTGGCGCGCGCGCGGGTGCAGGTTGTAGCCCAGCATCGATTTCGGGCTCTGCACCAGGTTGCCTTCGTTCTCCTCGAAGTAGGCTTCCAGCGCCTCGTCCCCGTACACCGCGTTCTGCAGCAGCTTGGTCGAGGTCAGCGGCGCGCGCATCTGCTCTTCCATCCACTGTCGGCGCACCACGCGCAGGGCCTCGCGGCGCAGCGCATCCGGCGCGCGTTCCTGGCCGGCGGCGCGGGCGTCGCGCGCGGCCGCGTCGATCAACCGGGCCAGTTCGTGCTCCAGCGCCGGGGTCAGTTCGAAGTCGTTCGGATCGCGCATCACCTCGGGGAAGTACACCGTGGTGCGGAACTGTTCGGCCTCGCCAAACCGGATCGGCACGACCCGGCCGTCCACCACGGCGGCGGCGGCGGAGTTGCTGGTGCCAAAGTCGATGCCGATTTTCATGCGGGGCCGGGCCGGAGGTCAGGGGGCGCGCACTGTGCGGCAAGCGGGCCGCCGGTGCAAGGCCTGCCCGGGCCAGGCGGTTACAATGGGGGTTGTTCCGAACCTGAAGGCTTCATCATGTCCGCCGCACCCGCCTGCCCGCAATGCACCCTGGAAAACACCTATGCCGATGGCGCGCTGTGGATCTGCGCCGACTGCGGCCATGAGTGGGCGGCCGGCGATGAAGGCGGCCAGGGCCTGGTCGTGCGTGACAGCAACGGCAACACGCTGGCCAGCGGCGACACCGTCACCGTGATCAAGGACCTGAAGGTCAAGGGCTCGTCGATCCCGCTCAAGCAGGGCACCGTGATCCGCAACATCCGCCTGGTCGAAGACGATGCCGAGCACATCGAAGGCAACTCGGACAAGATCAAGGGCCTGGTCCTGAAGACCTGTTTTTTGAAAAAGGCGTAGGTAACGACCGTTGGTCGTTACGCATCAGCGGCGGCACGCCGCCATTCAATTGCTGGCCGTGCGTTCCCGCCATTTCTGCAGGCTGTCCAGCTTGGCCTGGTAGGTCGCCCGCAGCACGTCGGCATCTTCGCCGGCCAGGTCGCGGGCGCGCAGCATTGCAAGCGAGGCGCGACGGGTGTTGCCGGCCAGGAAGTAGGCGCGTGCCAGCCCGAAATGGAACTGGTGCGCACTGCTGTACAGGCGCACCGCCTGCTGGTAGTACGCGATGGCCTGCGCATAGTCGTGGCGCTGTTCGGCTTCGTTGCCGAACCGGAACTGCGCGAAGGGATCGCTTTTCTGCACCTGTTCCAGCCGCTTGGCCAGCACGTCAGCGCGGCGCGCATCGCCCAGCCTGCGATACAACGCGCTGGCATTGGTCAGCGCCGCCGCATGCCGCGGTTGCAGCTGCAGGGCCTGCTCGTAATCCTTCCGGGCCTGGTCCAGGCGGCCTTCGCGGGTATCAAGCACGCCCAGGTTGTTCCAGCCGGCAGGGAAGGCCGGTGCCATCGCCAGCGCGGCGTCCAGGTACGCGCGCGCCTGCGCGGTGTCTCCCTCGGCCATGTGTTCGGCGCCGCGGTTGTTGTAGAAGTGCGCCAGGGCGCGCTGCTCGGTGATCGGGCGCGGCCCGTAGCGGTCATACAGCACGTTGCGGTCCAGGTCGACCACGGCGGTGCGACCGTTGAGGTTGAGCCCCACGTTGACGTGGCCCACGTTGTAGATCACGCCCTGGTCCTGGTGCCAGGTGACCACCTGCGCCACCTCCTGTACCCGGGCATCGATGCCCGCCGCGCGCGCCAGGGTGACGAACATCAGGGTGAAGGACAGGCAGTTGGCGCGGTGCGTCTTCCACGTTTCGGCCAGGGTGTGGGTGGCATACGGGTCGTACTCCAGGTGCATCGCGTCTTCGTCGAAGATCAGGTGCACCAAGCGCACCAGCCGTTGTTCGCGCGAACTGACCGGGGCGATCACCCGTTCCTGCAGCAACGCGCGAAGATCCGGCGGAATGGCCAGGATCTGCTGGGGAGAGGGAATGGGGTCGACGGCCGGGGCCTGCGCGGCAGCGGTATCCGCAGGCGCGGCCAGCACCGGCGTCGGTGCGGCGGCCAACAGGGCCAACAGGGCAAGGGATTTCCAGCCGTTCATCGCGGTCACCTCGCGGGCATGACGAAGCCTTCGTTGCTGCAGTCTAGGCCGACGCCTGGCAGCCGGCGCACCGCTTGTCGGCCTGTTTCACCAGCCAGCGCCCTTGCCATCCGCCGCGGGACCGGCCAATGATGCCGTCATGACCTTCTCCCCGCTTTCAATGCCGGCGGCCATGCAGGCCGACCTGGAAGCCGCCTACGCCACGCCCCCGCGGGCCTATCACGGCTACCCCCACGTGCGCGCGGTGCTGCTGCACTGCCAGGCGGTGGCCGACGGCCCTGGCTGGGTGCACCCGCGCGAAGTGCAGCTCGCCGCGCTGTACCACGATGCGATCTACGAGGCCGGGCGAAACGACAACGAAGCCCGCTCGGCCGCGCTGGCACGTGCGCAGGTGGAGCGCTGGCTGCCGGGCGCCGGCGTGGATGTGGCCCGGATCGAACAACTGATCCTGCTGACCGCGCGCCATGGCACCCTGGGCACCGCCGACGTTGACCCCGAAGCGGCCTTGTTCCTGGATTGCGACATGGCCATCCTGGGCGCGCCGCCCGACGTGTTCGATGCCTACGACCGTGGCATCGCGGAGGAATACGCCGGGCATGTGCCCGGCTTCCTGTTCCGGCTCAACCGGCGGCGGTTCCTCAAGCACCTGCTGCGTAGCCCGCGCATCTTCCTCAGCGAGTTCTTCCACCAGCGCCTGGATGCGCCGGCGCGGGCCAACCTGCGGCGGCGACTCGGGTACTGACAGCGGTCGATTACACTGCACCGGTTGAAATCCGTCGCTCACGCCATGCCCGTTCCTCTCCCATCCGCCACGCCCGATCCAGATCCGCGCCCGCAACCGCCGGAAGAACCCGGCCCCAACGAGTGCTGCGGCAGCGGCTGCCCGCTGTGCGTGCTGGACCTGTACAGCGATGAGCTGCAGCGCTATCGCGCCGCCCTCGCGGCCTGGCGGCTGCGCCATCCCGATGCCGCGCCCTGAGCACTGCCTGCGATGAAGCTTCCTGCCCACGCCCATGTGGCCGGCCTGGCGCTGCTGGCGCTGGCCGGGTTCGTGCTGACCGCCTTGTGGACCCAATGGGCACGCCACGACCTTGACTGGGTGCAGGCCACGCTGAGCCTGTACCTGCATGGCCCGTGGGGCCTTGCGCTGCGGACCGCCTACTGCGTACTGGCCGTCGCGATCATGCTGCTGGCCTGGTCGCTGCACGCCGCCAGCCGCTCGCCGCGGCGCAGCGCGGCGGCGCCGCTGCTGTTCTGCGTGGCCGGACTGGGGCTGATGGGCGTGGCCATCGGCGACAGCTGGCTGCCCGGGCATGCGCCGCTGCTGGCCCCTCTGGTCCATGGCCTGGCGGCCAACACCGCGTTCCTGTGCGTAAGCGTGGCGATGCTGCTGCAGAGCTGGTACCTGCGTGCCGACCCGCAGTGGGCGCGCTGGGCCAGCGCCGCGTGGTGGTGGGCCTGGCTGTGTTTCGCGCTGCTGTGGCTGCACGTGCTGTGGCGGACCCCGCCGCGCGGGGCCGGGCAGAAGCTGGTGATCGCCGCGGTGGTGCTGTGGTTGTTCGTGGCCGCGCTGCAGCTGTGGCGGCAGGCGCAACGTGAAGAGGCTGCACGAAAATAAAAAGGCGTATCGTGGGGCGACTTTTCCGGGATGCGTGACGATGCGGCGAGCCAGTGTGGGCAGGGGACTGGGAGTGGTGCTGGGCCTGGTGTCGATGATGGGGGCCGCAGCGGCCCCGGCGGCGCCGCAGCAGGTCAGCCACGGGCGCTTCAACGACGTCCCGATCCACGCGCCGGAAGGCCACCCGCAACGCGTGGTGGTCTGGTTCGATGGTGGCAGCGAACCCCAGCGCACGCGCGAGCGCATCGAAGCCCTGCGCGCGCAGGGCGCGCTGGTGGCCCAGGTCGATGTGGCCCGGCTGCGCACCGGTCTGGCCCAGGAAGGGGGCGGCAACTGCAGCTTTGGCGCAGGCGACGTGGAGAATTTCTCGCGCTGGTTCCAGGCGTACCTGCACGTGCCCGGTTACCACCTGCCGCTGATCGGCGGCGATGGCAGCGGCGCCGAGCTGGCCTATGCAGTGGCGGCGCAGGCCGATACGCAGGTCTTCGCCGGCTTGATCACCACCGGGTTCTGCCCCGACCAGGCGCGCGAGCGCGCGGTGTGCGGCGCCGGTGTCAGCCATGGCCGCCTGCAGCCGGCGGAGCTGGCGTTTCCCTGGTTGAACGCCGCCGGTGACCGCAAGTGCACGGCAGGTGACGCCACAGCGTTCGTGCACAAGGTGGCAATGGGGCGGCAGTTCCAACGCACCGCGCGTGGCGATGACCTGCCGGGCCTGTTGGCGGCCGCCCAGGTCATCGGTGCGCAGAAGGGTGTCAGCCTGGCGCCGCCGCCGGATGGCCTCAACGGCTTGCCGGTGGTGGAAGTGCCCGCGCAGAAAGGCGGCGACACCCTGGCCATCTTCGTTTCCGGCGACGGCGGCTGGGCGGGGCTCGACAAGGATGTGGCCGCCGCGCTCAGCGAAAACGGCATTTCGGTGGTCGGCCTGGATTCGCTGCGCTATTTCTGGACGGCGCGCACGCCGGAAGGGTTCGCCCGCGACCTGGAACGCATCGCACGCCATTACGGCAGCCAGTGGCAGCGCAAGCGGCTGCTGCTGGTGGGCTTCTCGCAGGGCGCTGATGTCCTGCCAGCGGCCATCAACCAGCTCGACCCGTCCACGCGCGGGTCGATCGCATTGATCGGCCTGATGTCGGTAGGGCGCAAGGCGGACTACGAATTCCACGTCAGCAACTGGCTGGGCGGCGGCGCGGATGGCCTGCCCATTGCCCCGGAGATCGCCCGGTTGCCGGCAGACCGGACGGTGTGCCTGTACGGCGAGGACGATGGCGATGCACTGTGCCCGGAGCTGCCAAAGGGGGGCGCCACGGTGATTGCGCTGCCGGGCGACCACCATTTCAAGGGCGACTACGACCGCTTGGCGAAGACGCTGCTTGAGCACCTGCCGGCGCGTTGATGGAATCATGGAAGCCGCGTCATCTCCGTTGCGTACACCATCCACGCGGATCTTCCTGCGTGGGGTGTTGAGTGTTTCCAGTTTCATCCGTTGCGCCGACGCGCCAGTCTCCGCCTGTCAAGGTGTCCGATGAGCGGCCTTCGGTGGGACGCCTTCAGGCGCCCGCGATGATCTCCAATGCGCCCATCGAGCGGCGCTTGTACGCGCTGATGGCCGATGACCGCTCCGCGCCCCGGGCGGGGGATGGGTCTCCCGCGCAGAAGATGGCCGACGCCCTGTCGCTCTGGCGCGCGGGCGACCGTAATGCCTCCACCCGCGAGCAGTTCTGCGCAGGCTTGAAGGAAACGCTGGAGCGGTTGGTCAGGGACAATGACGTCGACCTGCGCAAGGCGATCCTGCAGCATCGCTTTCCCAAGGTGAAGGACTATCGCCTGCTGGTCGCTTCCCCGAAATGCGAGGCCGCGCTGCAGGCCGCGAAGAAGTTGAGGGACCTCGCGCATCCTGCGCGCATCGAGCGCGAACCGGATCCAGCCAGGAAGTCGCACCTGCAAGCGCTCGCCGCCGCCGTGGACGATGCCCGGGCAGGCAGGGGCGAGTGGGCCAGCGTGACGGCAGGCGCCTGCGCGCTGGGCGAAAAAATCGCGGCCGACTTCGCGCCGCATGCGGACGTGCTGGCCGAAAAGCAGCAACTGGAACGGGACGCCAGCGTGATCGAATATCTGGCGCAGCGGGCACCGCATCAGTCCCGAAGCGGTGGCGGCGCGCGCGGGCGGGACGTGGAAGATCGGGTCGGCACCGCACTGACACAGCTCTGCAACGCAATGAACGAGGCGACCGCTTCCAGTGATGATCCGGGCTATCGCATCGTCCGTGGTGCCAACGTCCCGCCTGCGCTGCGCCCGGCGGAGAGCAGGCACGTCAAGGGAGAGCTCGATTTCCTGCTCATGCACGGCAACGACGTGGTGCTGGTGGGTGAAACCAAGGCCGGTGGCGCGACCGCGATCGGCGCGGATTGCCTGAAGCTCCGCAACGCGGTGGTGGAAATGGCCGCCCGCGCGCAGCAGGACAGGGCGTACGCGTTCACCCTCGGCAGCGACAAGCGTTCGGCGGCGGCCGGCGAAAAGGGCAAGCCGCAGGTGCTGCAGGTCAGCGGTGAGTCGCTCCAGCGGCTGGCGGCAGCGCCAGGGGATGCGCCGGACGTGCAGCCCACCTGGCCTGCCAGCGCGCGGTACTTCCTGCCCGACGCGGTTGCCGGCATCCCGCTATCGCAGCGTGCAGTGGCCTACCTCACCTGGCGCCCTGCGAGCCTGGATTACGCGCAGGCCTTGTTCGACGGCGCGCAACCGGCCGTCGAGGGGCTCGAGTCCGTGTGGCGCGAGCTGGGCGAAGACCCCAAGCTCGCGTGGATATGGGAGGAGCGTGCCTTGGCCGAGCAGGCGCTGAACGCCGTGCACGGCAGCGAGAGCATTGCCGGCTTCACTGCGGCGTTCGCACAGATGAAGCCCGGGTCCTGACTGCCGCGTTACGTCTTCCGCGGCGCCAGTGAGATCAACCGTGTCGCATCCAGCAGCGCCGCTGGCAGGTGCATGCCGCCCGGCGCCGCCAGATAACGTGCGCGCCACTGCGGCGCGAACTTGGATTTGAAGCGGCGCAGCCCGCTGAAGCCGTAGAAGCGCTCGCCGTGCCGTGCGACCACGTTGGCAAAGCGGTTCCAGCGGCCGGCCAGGCGGTGCTGGGCCAGGCCCGACAGCGGCGCCATGCCCAGCGAGAAACGGTGGAAGCCCTGCGCGCGCCCCCACAGGAACAGCTCGATGAACAGGAAATCCATCGTGCCTTTCGGTGCATCGTCGACGTGCCGCATCAGGTCCACCGACAGCTCGTGCCCGGCCGGTGCCTGCCACAGGTTGGCGAAGGCGACGATGCGGCCCTCGGCCTCGACCACGGCCACCGGGAAGCGCACCAGGTAGTCCAGATCGAAACTGCCCAGCGAAAACCCTTTCTCGTCGCCGGCCTTGTCGTCCAGCCACTGCTGCGATACCTCGGCCAGTGCGGGAATCAACGCGGCAACCTCGTCGGGCGGTGCAACGCGGAAGCTGAGGCCGCTGCGCTTGCCCCGGTTCCAGGCCTGGCGCAGGTCGGCGCGTTCGCGTCCCTCCAGCCCGAAGTCCTGCAGCGGCACCATCGCTTCCTCGCCCAGTTTCACCAGGGTCAGCCCCAGGTCGAGGTAGGTCTGCCAGTACGCTTCGCCCACCTGGTAGAACACCGGGCGCAGGCCGAGGCGATCCGCCTCCTCGCGGAAGCGCCAGATCAAGGCGCGTGCGACGTCCGGGGGCCCGACCGGATCGCCCATCGCGATCAGCGAACCGCCGTAGCGCTGCATCATCACGAAGCCGCGTCCGGCATCGTCGCGCAGTACGGCCTTGTCGGCGGTGAGCACCAGGCAGGCCTGGGTGTCCTGCGCCGCCTGCAGGATCGGCGCCAGCGCGTCGAGCGTGGCCGGGTCGGCTGCCGGCAGGGGCGTGCGGGTGCTGTGCAGCAGCCGCGCCAGGCCGAAGATGGCCAACGCGATTGCCACCACCAGCAGTGCGCGCAACGCACGCGGTGCGTTGCCCTGCGCGGCGAATTGCCACCACAGCTCGTTCTGGTATTCGACATGGCTGTAGACGAAGAACAGCAGCCAGATCACCGCCACCAGCACCAGACCCAGGTTGCGGATCCACGGCCACGACCACGCTTCGTCGAGCAGCGCGCCCTGCCGGTAGAACTCGCGACGCGACGCCCACAGCGCCATCGCCACCAGCACCGAGGCCAGCGCGATCAGCACCTGCCCGCCGCGCAGCCAGATCGGCAGCGGCGCGATCACGCAGATCGCCAATGCCAGCATCCAGGCCGCATGGCTGCGCCGCTGCAGGCCCTGGCCGATCAGCAGCAGCACCACGCCGGCCAGGCTGCCGAGCAGGTGCGAGGTTTCCAGGATCGGCAGCGAAGCGTGCAGCAGGTGCCGGCGCGGGGTGGGCAGGGTGCCGTCGATCACCAGCGCTGCGCCCACGCTGAACACCGCCAGCGCGATGATCTGCGGCAGCCAGGGCCGAAGCGCGGTCCAGCCCGCGCGGGTGGCGCCGGCACCCACGCGCAGTGGGCGGCGAAGCGCCGGCGCCACGGCCAGCACGGTGGCCAGCAGCAACGGCAGCACGTAGTAGGTGACCCGGTAGATCAGGGCCGCTGCAAGCACCGCCGCAGGCGCCACCTGCGGCAGCAGTTTGAGCAGGCTCCACTCGAACACGCCCAACCCGGCCGGCACGCTGGAAATCAGTCCGGCCAGCACGGCCACCAGATACAGGCCGACAAACCCGGGCAGCCCGGTCGGGGTATCCATCGGCAGCAGCACGTAGAACGCCGCGCTGGCCAGCACCAGCTCCACCACGCTGAGCGCGGTCACGCCCAGCATCGTGCGGCGATCGGGCAGCCACAGCGCGTGGCCGCGGATCTGAAAGCTGCGGCCCTCGCGCCCGACCAGCAGCACCGTGCCCACGTAGGCGAGCAGGCCTGCCGCGCCGAGCACGCGTACGGCCTGCGCCGACACGGGCAGTGCGAGTGCGGCGGCGCCCGGTTCCAGCAGGAAGGCCAGCGCCAACAGCAGCCAGGCGCCGAACACGAAGCCCAGCGTGCTCATCAGTACTACCTGGCCGATCTCGGCCAGGCTCAGCCCGGCGCCGCCATAGCCGCGCAGGCGCACCGCACCGCCGGTGAGCGCCGCAAAACCCAGCGTCTGCCCCAGGGTGTGGGCAAGGAAGGCGGTAATGCCCACCCGCGCTGGATGCAGGCGCTTGCCGCTGCGACGCAGGCCGATCGCATCGAACCCGATCAGGCAGGCGTAGCTGGCCAGGCCCAGGATGACCGTCAGTGCGATCTGGCCCGCGCCCAGCTGGTGGAAGGCCTCACGGATGGCGCGATAGCCGTGGTCGTCGAATTCGTTGGCCAGGCCACGCAGGGCCAGCGCCAGGATGCCCAGGCTGAAGACGACGGTCGCCGCGCGGCGCCAGCCGACGCGGGACGAGGGGGCAGGTGCAGGATCGGTCATCGGTACAGCGTGCTCCGGGGCAGGCGATGAAGAGGTCAAAGCACGCCAGCGTGCCTCGCCGGCGCATCGTGCGCTTCCGCCGGGGACTTGCCAAGCCGGGTGGCTGTGCGCGCTGTGGCCGCTTGGATCGGCCGCAACGACAGCGTGACCCCGCTTCGGCGACAATGCCTGCACCATCACAGAGGAGCCATCGCCATGTTGGAACGTTTCGACGTCGGTCCGCGCATGTCCGAGATGACCGTGCACAACAAGGTTGCCTATCTGTCCGGGCAGATCCCCGAAGACACCAGCCAGGACATCACTGGCCAGACCCGCCAGGTGCTGGCCGAGATCGACAAGCTGCTGGCGCTGGTGGCCAGCGACAAGCAGCACGTGCTGCGCGCGGAGGTCTACCTGGCCGACATCGGCGATTTTGCCGGCATGAACGCGGCGTGGGACGAATGGGTAGTGGCGGGCATGACCCCGGCGCGTGCGACGGTGGAAGCCAAGCTGGCCGACCCGAGCTGGAAAGTGGAGATCGTGATTACGGCCGCGTTGCCGTAAGCACCAGTTCAATGCAGTCCACCGGACACGGTGGAATGCACATTTCGCAACCGGTACACAGATCGGCGATGACGGCGTGCATGTACTTGGCGCCGCCCACGATCGCATCCACCGGGCACGCCTGGATGCACTTGGTGCAGCCGATGCAGTCGGCCTCGATCACCCGCGCGACCTGCGCGGGCTTGTGCTCGCCGCGGCTGCGGTCGAACGGCAGCGCCGGCACTTCCAGCACGCGTGCCAGCGCGCGCGCGCCTTCATCACCTCCGGGCGGGCAGTGGTCCACGCCTGCCTCACCGCGCGCCATCGCCTCGGCGTACGGGCGGCAGCCGTCGTAGCCGCACTGACCGCATTGGGTCTGCGGCAGCAGGCGGTCAAGGCGTTCGACCAGGGGCAGGGAAGGCGATGTCATGCGTGGCGTCGGCTGCGCGGGAGCTTCATTTCAGGGGTTTGCCGCGGTACCAGCGTTCCTGCGCCAATGCGAGCATCGGCCGGTCTTCGCGGCTGTCGCCGTACGCATGGATACGCACGTAACGCGACAGGTCATAGCGCGCCCGGATGCGGTCGGCCTTGTGCGGCGCGCAGTCGCCCTCGGCATAGCGCCCGGTCAAGCGGCCGTCCTGGCTTTCCAGCCGGTTGCAGATCAGGTCCAGCCCCAGCGCCTCGCACCACGGGCGCAGGTACAGGTCCAGCGAACCGGACACGATCACCACCGTATGCCGCTGCTGCAGGTGCCAGCGGATCTGCTCCAGCATCTGCGGGCGCACCACCTCGGGCAGCACCTCGCGGGAGAACCCGGCCGCCAGGGTGGCGATATCGTCGGCGTGGCGGTCGCGCAGGGTCAACCGGGTTACGCGCGCACGGATGCGCTCGGCGGAAATCAACTTCAACCGATAGGCCAACAGCCACGGACCCACCTTCCACCACGCCTGGGCCAACTGCTCGGGCGTGGCCACCCGGCGCAGGAAACGCGCGTACGTATCGCAGTCGGTGACGGTGTGATCGAAGTCGACAAGGGCCAATTCCATCTACGCCCTCCCGGCAGGCATCAGCGAACCGGCATGCCCGGCAGCGCGCTGCTGTCGGCATCGAGCAGCGCCAGCGCGCCACCGTCGAAGCCGGCCGACAGGATCATGCCTTCGCTCACGCCGAAGCGCATCTTGCGCGGGGCCAGGTTGGCGATGAACACCACGCTGCGGCCGACCAGCGCTTCGGGTTCGCCATAGCTGGCACGGATACCGGAGAAGATCTGGCGCTTGCCCAGCTCACCGGCATCCAGCTCGAAGCGCAGCAGCTTGTCCGAGCCTTCGACGAACCCGCAGGCCAGCACCTTGCCGATGCGCAGGTCCAGCTTGGCGAAATCGTCGATACCGATATACGCCGGGCCTTCCGCCGCCGCAGCGGGAGCGGCGGCAGGCGCGGCCGCAGGCGCCGCCGGCTTGGCGGGCTTGGCCGGGGCCGCAGGTGCGGGGGCGGCGAGGGTGTCTTTGGAAGCGTCGGTCATGGCGTCAATCATTTTCGGGTCGATACGGGTGAACAGCGGGCTGTACACGGCGATGGTGTGGGCCAGCAGCGGCGAGGCGATGTCGGTCCAGCGCTGCACCGGGGCGGCCAGGAATGTTTCGGCCTGCGCGGCAGTAGCCGGCAGCACCGGCTTGAGCGCGGTGACCAGCACGCGGAACAGGTTCAGGCCCTGGGTGCACACCGACTGCAGCTGCGCGTCGGCGCCCTCCTGCTTGGCGATCACCCACGGCTTCTGTTCGTCGATGTAACGGTTGGCCTCGTCGGCCAGTGCCATGGTCAGGCGCAGCGCGGCAGCCGGATCATTGCGTTCATAGGCTTCGCGGACCGGTGCCAGCGCGGCCACGAAGCGGTCGTACTGCGCAGCATCGGGCAGCGCGTCGGCCAGGCGGCCGTCGAAGCGCTTGCTGATGAAACCGGCGCAGCGGCTGGCCAGGTTGACGAACTTGCCGACCAGGTCGGCATTGACCCGCGCGATGAAGTCGCCCAGGTTCAGGTCGAGATCGTCGACGCCGCCGGAGGACTTGGCCGCGAAGTAATAACGCAGTGCTTCCGGCTCCAGCCCGGCATCCAGGAAGGTGCGGGCCATGACGAACGTACCGCGCGACTTGGACATCTTCGCGCCATCCACGGTGAGGTAGCCGTTGACGTGCAGGCGGGTCGGCGCGCGGTGGCCGGTGCCGTGCAGTACCGCCGGCCAGAACAGGCCGTGGAAGTTGACGATGTCCTTGCCGATGAAGTGGTGCAGTTCGGTGCTGGTGCCGGCGCGCAGGTGCGCGTCGAAATCCTCGCCGTTCTTCGCGCACAGCGCCTGGAAGCTGGACAGGTAGCCGATCGGCGCATCCAGCCAGACGTAGAAATATTTGCCCGGGTGGCCCGGGATCTGGAAGCCGAAATAGGGCGCATCGCGGGAAATGTCCCAGGCGCGCAGGCCGCCTTCGGCATTGAGCCACTCACCCAGCTTGGCCTTCACACCCGGCAGGGCAACATCGCCTGCCAGCCATTCGCGCAGGAAGCTCTCGAACCGACCGACCTCGAAGAAGAAGTGCTCCGAATCGCGGATTTCCGGCGTGGCGCCGGAAATGACCGAGCGCGGGTCCTTCAGGTCGGTAGGGGCGTAGGTGGCGCCGCATACTTCGCAGTTGTCGCCGTACTGGTCAGGCGTGCCGCAGTTGGGGCAGATGCCCTTGATGTAGCGGTCGGGCAGGAACATGCCCTTGGCCGGGTCGTAGAACTGGGCCACGGAACGGCGCGTGATGTGGCCCTCCGCCTCGAGCTTGAGGTAGAACGCCTCGGTCAGGGCCTTGTTGCCGGCCGAGTTGGTCGAGTCGTAGTGATCGAACGCGACCCCGAACGCGGCAAAGTCACGTTCGTGGCTGGCCTGGATGTTGGCGATGAACGCTTCCGGGGTCACCCCGGCCTTTTCGGCCGCCAGCATGATCGGGGTGCCGTGGGTGTCGTCGGCGCATACGAACCAGGTCTTGCCGCCGCTCATTCGCCGCGCGCGCACCCAGATATCAGCCTGGATGTAGCCGACCAGATGGCCCAGGTGCAGCGGGCCGTTGGCGTAGGGCAGTGCGGTGGTGACAAGAGCGGTGCGGGTCATGATCTGCGCGGGTGCGGGGGGAACGCGGGATTATCGCATGCTCCCCGGAAAGACGAAGGGCCGGCGCGGTCATCCCACGCCAGCCCCATGTCGTTGATCTGCCAGCGCTTTACGCGGCGGGATTTACTCGCGTACCCAGGTCTGGGCGCGGCAGATGAACGACACGCAGCCGGACATGTCCAGCTTCTTGCCACCCGGCTGCAGCTCCAGCTTGGACTTGTAGGTCTTGCCGTTGGCCGGATCCAGCACCGTACCGCCGGACCACTTGTTGGTGGTGCCCTTGTCCTGCGTCAGGTTCCACAGAATGGTCATGCCCTTTACCGGCTTGCCCTTGTTGGCGCCGCTGCAATCTTCACAGACCGGGTTCGGGCCCTTGTCCGAGTGCAGCACTTCCACCACCTTCCCGCTCAACGTGCCATTGGTGGCCTGGGTGATCTCCACGATGGACTTCACCTTGCCGGTCTTGTCATCGATGGTCTTCCAGCGGCCTACCGCGCCGTCGGCCGCCGAGGCCGACATCGCGGCCATCACCAGCGGCAGTGCCAGCAGCAGGGTCTTGAAGGTCTTGCGCATGTTCCCCTCCCAGGGATGTACGTGAATGCCGGCGCGGGGGCCGGGACAGCTGGACTGTATACCCATTCGCTCTGGTACGGAACGCATCCCGGCGGTCAGCCACAACGCATTCAGGTGGTTTCGTACAGCTCCAGCGGCAGCCCGTCGGGGTCAGCGAAGAAGGTGAAGCGCTGGCCGGTGTACTCGTCGACCCGGATCGGCTCGCACGCCACGCCGGCGGCGGCCAGCCGCTCGATCATCGGTTCCAGTGCCGCCACCCGGAAGGCCAGGTGGCGCAGGCCCTGTGCCTCCGGACGACTGGGCCGCGGCGGCGGCGCCGGGAAGGAAAACAGCTCGAGCTGGCCACCGTCAGGCAGGGCCAGGTCCAGCTTCCACGAATCGCGCGCGGCGCGGTGGTGCTCGGCCTTCACGGCAAGGCCCAGCACGCGGACGTAGAAGTCGCGCGAGCGGTCGTAATCGGCACAGATCAGAGCGACATGGTGGATGCCGAGCAGCGGTGTCATGGGATCGATTCCTGGTGGCGCATCGGCACAACCGTCTGAGTGGGGTCGCTACAAATACCGCAACTCGCGCCGCCTTTCTAACTTCTTGTAGAGCCTTGCCCCCCGGCCGTCTCCAACATGCAGCCCTCATCGAGAAGGGCCGCAGACCGCGTGCCGCCTCGGCAAATGCCTGAACGGGAGTGGTCGGATGCACGTCATCGTCAATGCAGGGCAGGACCCCATCGACCTCACCGTCGCTGGGCAGGTCATTCAGCTTGCGCCCGGTGACCGCCTGCTGTTGGCCGGCGTGCCGCTGCCGCGCAACAGCGCGCTGAACGCCGTCGCGCTGGCCGGCAGTGGCATGGCACGGGCGCTGGCCCACTTCGACCATGCCAGCAACGTGTTGCGCCCGGCCGGTGAGCCGCAGCCAGTGTGCTGGGTGGCGCAGGCCGCGCTGGAAGACCCTGATGTGGCGGCCGCCTGGCTGATTGACCAGCTCGCCCGCGGTGCCGGCCAGCCCGACGACGGCCAGGCCGCCCAGCTGCTGCGCCACCTGGCGCGCAGCGAAAGCTACGGCCTGATGCGCTTCCTGCTGGACGAAGGCGGTGAAAACTCCGTGGCCGCCCTGGCCCAGCGCTATGGCCTGTCCTCGGCGCAGTTCCACCGGCGCTGCCGGCAGGTACTGGGCCGCCCGCTCAAGCGCGAGCTGCGCATCCAGCGCGCCGCGCGCGCGCTGCTGGCCTATCCCGGCCGCGCGCGCTCGTTCACCTACCTCGCCGCCGATCACGGCTATGCGTCGCTGTCGCACTTCTGCACCGACGTGAAATCGCTGATCGGTTGTTCGCCCCTTTCCGTCTACCGGGCCGTCTCGACGCCCAACGAGTGATCCATGCGTTCCCTGACGTTGTACTTGTTGTTGCTGACCGTTCCTTCCTTCGCCTTCGCACAGACCCCGCTGGAAGGCACCGCGATCCAGGATCGCGCCGACCTGCCGCATGCCTCCGGCTTCGTTTCCCGCGCCGACAGCGCCAGCCACCTGCTCAATGCCATCGGCGCGCGTGCACGCCAGGCCGTGGTGATCAGCCCCAAGGCACTGAAGAAAAAGGTGAGCGGCAGCTTCGATCTGGCCCGCCCGCTTGACGTGCTGGCCAAGGTCTCCGCCGAACTGGGCCTGGTCTGGTACAGCGACGGCCAGTCCATCTACGTGTACGACGCCGACGAGCAGAAAAACGCCGTGGGTCGCCTGCGGCACACCTCCATCGCCACGTTGTCGGACTTTCTGCGCAAGGCGCGGTTGTCCGATACCCGCTACCCGGTGCGCGGCGGCGGCGCCGATGGCACCTTCTACGTGGCCGGCCCGCCGGTGTACGTGGACATCGTGATGAACGCGGCGCGCTATCTGGACGACCTGTATGAAGGCGCCGACGCCAGCCCGCACCACGTGGAAGTGATCAAGCTGGAGCACAGTTTCGTCAATGGTCGCCGATATGGCCTGCGCAGCGCGGAAATCGCGCTGCCGGGCGTGGCCGAGGTGCTAGCCGGCGTGCTGAAACTGGGCGATTTCGGTGCAGTGGTCAAGCAGCCGGCGGCCCCGCTTGACCCGGCCGCCATCGCCGAAGAGATCCTGCCCGCCACCGCGCCATTGGCGCAGCCGGGCCAGGTGTCCCCGTCGGTGCCGACCGGCCCCGCGCCGGCCGTGGTGATGGCGTATGCGGAAACCAACAGCCTGATCGTGCGCGGCACGCTGGCCCAGATCGAACAGGTCAAGCGACTGGTTGGCGAACTGGACGTTCCCCGCAAGCAGATCGAACTGTCGTTGTGGATCATCGACATCAAGAAGACCGAGCTCGACCGCCTGGGCGTGAACTGGAGTGGTGGCATCAACATCGGCAACCGCCTGTCCATCGGCATCAACCAGGGCAAGTCGGTCAGCACGCTGGATGGCACGCGGTTCCTGGCCTCGGTACAGGCACTGGCCAGCAAGGGGGATGCACACATCATCTCGCGCCCGGTGCTGCTGACCCAGGAGAACATCCCGGCCTATTTCGACAGCAACCAGACCTTCTATGCACAGCTGGTCGGCGACCGCGCCGTGTCGCTGGAGCAGGTGACCTACGGCACCCTGATCAGCGTGTTGCCGCGAATTTCCAGCAGTCATGACGTGGAAATGCAGCTGAAGATCGAGGATGGCGCCGCCGACGCCACCCGCACGGTGGATGCGTTGCCGCTGGTCAACCGCACGGTCATCGACACCGTTGCACGGGTGCCGCAGCAGCTCAGCCTGCTGGTTGGCGGTTACACCCGTTCCTCGGCTGACGACGGCTACAGCGGCATTCCCGGCCTGCGTCGCATCCCGGGCGTGGGCCGGCTGTTCGGACAGGACAGCCGCTCGGCCGAAAGCCACGTGCGGGTGTTCCTGATCCAGCCGCGCCTGCTCACCGGCAGTGACCCGGTCGACCCGTACCGCATGCCCGAGGTATATGGCCCCGGCGTGGGCGACTCGGTGCACGATTCGCTGCGTGCGGTGCATCCGCAGTTCAACTCCGCGGAGGCCGCGCATGGCACTGCCGGCCATTAACCGCCCGATGACCACGCCGTTGCCGGTCACCTCGCGCCAGGCGACGGTGCAGGGCGATCGCGATGACGCGGCGAAGGACCTGCTGGCCGGAGCGGGCAAGCCGTCCCGCCCCGGGACCCTGGCCACCGCCATGTCGATGCAGGATGACCTGGCTGCGCTGGTCGCCTCGTTGCAGCGCCGTCGGGATGGCCAGCGCAGCGTCGGCTCCGGCGAGTCACAGGCGTGGATCGACCATGTGCTGGACGATGAGGTGCACGCCAAGGTCGCGGACCTGCGCGCACTGCTGGACGGCACGCGCAGCCCAGTGCAGTTGCTGGCGCTGCTCCGGCAGTTGTTCCCCGATCCCAGCGACATGCTGGCGGTGCTGCGCTCGCTGATCGCCGATGACGAACTGGAGGAATTGCGTGAGCTGTTGCAGCAGTCGCTGGAGCAGCTGCTCGCCGACGAGGCCGCGCAGGGCAGTGGCGCGGCTACGCGCGGTGGCCTGAACGTGGCGATCAAGGCGCGGCTGGCCGCGCGCGGCAGCCAGTTCTCGGCCCGCGCGCTGCGCCAGAGCTACCGCGACTTCATCGGCAACCACCAGGACTGCGTGGGCGAATACGCCGGCTGGATCGCGCTGTACGGATTCGAGCGGCGCGCGCAGGTGGTCGACTTCATGGAGCAGGCGCTCGGCGCGGACATGTACTCGCTCGACCCCAGTGCCTCGCATCTGGAGTTCGGCCGGCTGCTGCGCCAGGTGCGCAACCTGGCCGTGCTGCGCTCGACCGACCACCTGCTGGTCCAGGAAGCCACCCGCGACCGGCTGCTCGCACGGCTGTCCACCACCGCCGAAGCGGTGGTCGGCGGGTTGCTGGATGTGGTGCGCGGCCTGCAGGACTGGGCCGGGCTGTTTGCCGGCCCCTTGGCTGATGCGCGAGTGGCGCTGTCGGCGCCCGAACGTGCGCGCCTGGTGCAGGCGCTGCGGCGCGCGCTGGGCGGTCTGCCTGATGCGGTATGGAGCGATGACCTCGCGCGTGAACGCGCGGCGCAGTCCCTTGAGAGGGTGGTGGTGGAAAGCATGAAACGCGAACGCTGGAGCGCCGGCCACGCCGGTGGGGTGGCCGTATGAACACGGTGACCCACAACCCCGCAGGCGGCTGGGGCCAGCGTGCGCGCGGCATCCTGCGTCCGGAGCTGGCCCTGGTGGTGCTGATGGCCGTGATCGTGGCCATGCTGATCATCCCGCTGCCGACGATCCTGGTCGACCTGCTGATCGGCCTGAACATGGCCGTGGCCATCGTGATTTTCCTGAGTTCGTTCTACGTCGAGCGTATCCTCAACTTCTCCACGTTCCCCTCGGTACTGCTGTTCACCACGCTGATGCGGCTGGCACTGTCGGTCAGCACCAGCCGGCTGATCCTGCTCGACGCCGATGCCGGCCACATCATCAGTGCCTTCGGCGATTTCGTGGTGGGCGACAACCTGGTGGTGGGTGCGGTGATCTTCGCCATCATCACCCTGGTCCAGTTCATCGTGATCACCAAGGGTTCCGAGCGTATCGGTGAAGTGGTGGCGCGCTTCTCGCTCGACGGCATGCCCGGCAAGCAGATGAGCATCGACGCGGACCTGCGCGCCGAGGCCATCACCTCGGAAGAAGCACAGCGCCGCCGTCGCGACGTGGAACGCGAAAGCCAGCTGTACGGCTCCTACGACGGTGCCATGAAGTTCGTGAAGGGCGATGCCATCGCCGGCATCGTGATCGTGTTCGTCAACCTGTTCGGTGGTATAGCCGTGGGCATGCTGCAGCATGGCATGGCGTTCTCGCAGGCGCTCAACACCTTCACCCTGCTGACCATCGGCGATGGCCTGGTCGCACAGATTCCCGCACTGCTGATCTGCATCAGCGCCGGTTTCATCGTCACAAGGGTGAGCGGCGAGAGCAACAACCTGGGTGCCAACATCCTGGGCGAACTGTTCAACAGCAACGTGGTACTCGGCACCGGCGCGGTGCTGGTGCTGCTGCTGGGCCTGCTGCCCGGCTTCCCGCTGCCGGTGTTCGCCGGCCTGGCCGTGGGCCTGGCGGCCATGCTGGTGTGGCGCCTGCGCCGCGCCAAGACCGCCGATGCCGGTGGCACCCCGGGGACGGGGCAGGGCGGCGCTGCGCCGCCGGCGGCCAAGGGCGACACCGCCAACGCCCGCCTCACCAGCGAAACCCTGCCGCTGATCCTGCTGATGCCGCCGTCGCTGCATGAGGCGGGCGTTGCCGGCCAATGGGAAGAGCAGCTGCGTCACGACGCCTTCGTCAACACCGGCATGCAGCTCGCACCGCTGGTCCTGCGCAGCCACACCCCGGCCAAGGACCACGAGGTCAAGGTGCTGATCAACGAGATTCCGGCAGCGTCCTCGCACGTGGTCAGCGGGCACGTGCGGGTCTGGGGCCGGCAGGACGAACTGGAAGCACTCGACATGGGCCTGGTGGTACCGCACGACGGCGGCACCGCGCGCTGGGTGCTGGCCGACGCGCACGAAGACGTGCGCGCACTTGGGTGCGATGTCTCCAGCGACTACGAGGAACTGCGCCGGCTGGTGCACGGCGCGGTACAGCGCAACATCGGTGAGCTGTTCGGCATCCAGGAAGCCAAGCATGTCCTGGACGCGTTGGAGAAGCGCTTCCCCGAACTGGTCAAGGAAACCTACCGGCACATGCCGATCCAGCGCGTGGCCGAAGTGTTGCAGCGCCTGCTCCGCGAGGACGTTTCCATCCGCAACATGAAGGTGGTGCTGGAAACCCTGGCCCAGTGGGGCCAGCGCGAAAAGGACGTGATCCTGCTGGTGGAGCACGTGCGTGGCGCACTGGCCCGCTACATCTCCGCGCGCTTCGCCCGCGATGGGCGCATTCCCGCGATCCTGGTGTCCAGCCCGGTTGAAGACCAGATCCGCGCCGGCATCCGCCAGAGCCAGGGTGCGGCCTACCTCAACCTGGAGCCGGCCGAAGCCGGTGAGCTGATGGATCGCTTCGCCCTGCATGTCGGCGAAGTCGCCGCGCACCGCCCCGACGTGGTGCTGATGGTCGCGCCGGACATCCGTCGCTTCGTCAAGCGCTTCATTGAAACCCGCCTCCCCTCGACCGCGGTGCTCTCGTTCGCCGAGATCTCCGACACGGTCACCCTTGATGTGATGAGAAGCTTATGACCTCCCTGCTGGATACCCTCAACTCCGCCCTCAAGGAACTGGGCTGCGACCCATCGCGGTTCCAGTTCGACACCCACTCCTCGGTGGTGATGGGCTTCGCCGACGTGGGCGAGCTTCTGCTCGATCCGGTGGACGACATGGTGTACCTGTGGGGCCGCCTGGATACCTCGCCGGCCGAGCGCTTCAGCAACCGTGCCGATGAGCTGCTCACCGCGCTGTCCGCACCGGCCGCACACTTCGCCAATGGTTGCCTGGCGCTTCGCCAGCTTGAAGACGGTTGCCTGGTCGGCGGCGCGCTGCAGCCGGATTGTCGCCACGAATCGAGCCTGCTTGCCGCTGCCATCGAAGGGTTCCACGCGCGCGTGATCGAACTCCAGGCCCTGCTGCGGTGACAGCGGCCACGCCCTGCTGGCGCCCTTGTGCCACGCCGGTCGCGATGCGGGCCGGCGAGCTGCGGGTGCCCCTGCCGGATGTCGCGGTGGGCGAGCACTGCCACGTGCGCCATTCGGCGGGCGACGACCGTGTGCTCACCCATGGCGTGGTCACCCGGGTCGACCATGGCGTGGCCACGCTGGCGCTGATTGGTGCCCCGGTGCGGCTGGCAGCCGACGTGGTGGTGGCCGCCACCGGTCGCCCGCTGCAGGTGGCACTGGGCACGCATCTGCTCGGGTGCGTGCTGGACGGGTTCGGTGAAGTGGTGGAGCGGCTGCGCGATGGCGAAGACGTGACCGTAGCCGGTGTATCGGCACCAGTGCAGGCTGCGCCGCTGGACTATCGCCAGCGCCGTGCCATCCAGACCCCGTTCGCCACCGGCATCCGTGCCCTGGACGCTTTGCTCACCGTAGGCGAAGGACAGCGCATGGGGGTTTTTGCTGCAGCCGGGTGCGGCAAAACCACCCTGGTGGAGATGCTGCTGGCCAACGCCGACTGCGATGTGCGCGTGGTGGCGCTGGTGGGCGAGCGGGGCCGTGAAGTGGCCTCCTTCGTCGATGCCATCCGCCACGGTCCGGCGGCCACGCGCACCATCATCGTGCAGGCCACCTCCGATACCTCGCCGGCCACCCGCGTCAACGCGGCGATGGTGGCCACCCGGATTGCCGAATACTTCTGCGACCAGGGCAGCCGGGTGCTGCTGGTCATGGACTCGGCCACTCGCTACGCGCGCGCGCTGCGTGACGTCGCATTGTCGGCCGGCGAACCGCCGGCACGGCGTGGCTTCCCCGCGTCGGTGTTCGAAGCACTGCCACGCCTGGTGGAGCGCCCGGGCAACGCACAGTCCGGCAGCATCACCGCGTTCTACACCGTGCTGCTGGAAGACGACGCCGACCCCGACCCGGTCGGCGAGGAAGTCAAATCGTTGCTGGACGGCCACGTGTACCTCAGCCCGCGCCTGGCCCAGCGCGGCCACTTCCCGGCCATCGACGTGCTGCGCAGCGCCAGCCGGCTGTACCCGCAGCTGGCCAGCGAGCGCCAGGCCGCCGCGGCCACCCGCGTGCGCGCGGTGATGGGCCGTCTGGATGACCTGCAGCTGCTGCGCGACATCGGCGAGTACCGCCCCGGTGCGCAGCCCGAGCAGGACGATGCCGTGGCCCGCGAACCGCGCCTGCTGGCATTCCTGCGCCAGCCGCTGCACGAACCGGTCACCTTTGATGCGGCGGTGGAGGCACTTGATGCGCTCGCCCGCTGACCCCGCGCGGCTGGCCACGCTGCTGGAGCATCGCGCCCACCGCCTGCGTCGCGACGCCAGCGCGCAGGCAGAGCAGGCTGCGCAACGCGACCGCGAAGCGCAGACCCTGCGCAGCGCGGCAGACAAGCGCCTGCAGGCCGCGCAGCTTGGCGAGGAACACGGGCTCGACCGCCAGCGCCTGTTCGAGCGCCTGCGCGGCGTCGCCATTGCCCGGGCGCATGTCCTGGAATGCGAACTGCGCGCCGGCCACCTGCAGGAGCAGGCCGGCGACGCCCGCGAGCAGGAACAGCAACTGCGCCATGCCGCCGCCGGCAACCACTCGCGCGCGCGCCGGCTGCAGGCCGTCGGCGCGCATATCGACCAGAAGCACCGGCAGGCGCGCCTGCGCCGCCAGGAGCGCCAGATCCAAGAGGAATACACATGTCGTTGAAGATCCAAGAACCGCAGGCTGCCGTCATGGCGGCCAGCCCCGTCGACGCGGTCTCCCTGAGCGAGCGCGTGCAGGCAAGGCAACCCCAGCCGACCGCGCAGCAGGCGGCCGAGCGGACTCCTGAACCCACTGCCGAACCCACCGCTGAAGAAGCGCCGGAACAGTCGCCTTTCCCCGGCGACGTCGCGATGTGGGCGCCGGACGAGTCGGACAGAGACGTTGAGCAGGAGTGGGCGCGTGATTCCGCACCCTTGCCGCAGCGTGAGGTCCACATCCTGGCGACGGTGCAACGCGAGGGCGGCAGGGACGGGCAGGACATCGCCCACCGCGATCGGCGCGGAATGGCCGCACACGCGCAGGCGGCGGCTGCAGCGCCCGTGCTGCCGGCCATCACCTCACGGCCACTGCCGACGGTGGCCAGTCCTGCGGCACCGCGCGTGCCCGGCAATGAACCCGCGGCGCTGCTGCCAGCAGCGGTGGAGGGCAGCGTCCTGCCCGGCGCCAAGGCGCCGGCCGCCACGGCGCCCAGCAACGCCACCGCCAACCTGCACGCCGCCTCCCTGAACGCTGGCGCGGTGCCCGATACCGCAGAAAAGCCCGGCCCGGCTGCCGCTTTGGCACAGGTTGCCACCGCCACCACGGCATCAGCACTGCCTTCGCAGGTGCAGCCGGGGCAGGGCGAGCGGACCGCGCGTGATGCATCGCGTGGCGCGCCGGTGAGTGCCGGCATGATGCGCACAGCGCCTGCAAGGGATGTCCCGGTCGCTGCGGCAGCTCCCGAACGGTCAGCGCCGGAACTGCTGCCAGCCGCCGGCCGCCCCGCCCCGACGGACCTCGCGCAGGCCGCAGTTGCCGCAGGTGCCACCGTGATGCCGCAACCGCACACCGGCGAAGCCGCGCCCGACGCCCAGGCAATGGCCGACGCGCGTCGTGCCGAAGCCAACCTCACCCGCCAGCATGTCCGCGCGGTGCGCCAGGCCGAAGCCCTGCAGACGGCCATGGCCCAGCGCGCCGACACCGCCAGCCACTTCAACGTGTCCTTCAAGAGCTGGGGCGCGGGTGCGGGTCACTCGGTCAGTGGACGCGTGGACGGTAACCGCCTGGTCCTGCAGCCGTCCTCGGCACGGGTCGGGCAGGCACTGTCTTCCGCGCTGGCGCCGCCGGGCGCTGACCTACAGATCGCCGTGGAAAGCAGCGACAGCGCCACCGACGAACGGCGCCGCCGCGGCGGCCAGGGCCACGCATGAGCGCGCGGCCCTGGCCCTTCTCAACACTGACACCGGCCCAGGCCACCCAGGCGGCCAACCTCGCGGCGTGTGCACGCATGGGCATTACGCCTGACCAGCAACCGTTGCCGACGCGCGGCGCCATGCTGCGTTTCGACGTGAGCGGGCGCGGCGGCGTGCTGCGTCTGGCGGTTGCCGCGGACCAGTGGTGCCCGGCGATGCTGCCCGCGATGGGCGGACTGGCCTGGTCGGAGCTGGTGGACCGCAACGCACTGGCGTGCTGGCTGCCCGGGCGACCGCTGCTGGACATCGCCGCTGAGCCCTTCCATGGCGCGCAGGTAATCCTGCAGGACGTGGTGCCCATCAACGCGCTTGCGATGGGACAGGGCGTGCAGCCCTGCCTGCCCACCGCTCAGGGGCCTGCCTGGATCGAACACGCCGGGTGCGCCGCTGCGGCGCCCTTGGCCGCACCGCTCCGAGCGCTGCGCGTTCGCACCGACCTGGGTATCGCCCGTCTGTGCCTGCCGCTGCATCGTCTGCGCGGCCTGGCCCCGGGTGCGGTGCTGCTGCTCGACCAACTGCTGCCGGTCGCCCGCACGGGTGGCCGCCGCCTGTACTCCTTCGACTTCACCCTAGAGACCATCTCCGTGAACACACCCTTCGATTTCCTCGACGACGACGACGGCAGCGCCGAGATCGCGCCATCCGCCCCGGCACCCACGGCCGCCACCGCGCCGGGTATCGACATCAAGCGCCTGCCGGTAAACGTGGATGTGGTGCTGTGCCAGCTGCAGCACGCCATCGGCGAACTGGACGGGCTGCAGCCCGGCACCGTGTTCCACCTGCCCGCCGACGCCTGGAAGCAGCTGCAGCTGCGGGTCAACGGCCAGCTGATCGCCCGCGGTGAGCTGGTGCAGGTGGGTGACCAGCTCGGCGTACAGCTGGCGCAGGCGCCCGTGCTGCCATGAATTTCGTCAACAACGACATCTCGCTGATCGCGGTCATGTCGATGGCTGCGCTGCTGCCGTTCCTGATCGCAGCCGGCACCTGCTACCTGAAGTTCTCCGTGGTGTTCGTGCTGCTGCGCAACGGCCTGGGCCTGCAGCAGGTGCCCTCCAACATGGTGCTCAACGCGCTGGCCCTGATGCTGGCGTTCTACGTGATGCAGCCGATCGTGCAGAACATGTACGATGCCTACCTGGCGCTGGACGCCCCGCTCAATTCGGTGGCGGCGGTGGTCACCTTCCTCGACAGCAGCCTGGACGGCTACAAGGTCTACCTGGCCACCTACTCGGACCCCGAGCTGGTGAAGTTCTTCGAGCGCGCCCGCCATGCCGAAACCGGCATGCCGGTACCGGACCTGGAACCGCATGAGCGCTCGCTGTTCGCGCTGATGCCCAGCTATGCCCTGAGCGAGCTGAAGGATGCGTTCCGCATCGGCTTCTACCTGTACCTGCCGTTCGTGGTGATCGACCTGGTGGTGTCCAGCGTGCTGCTGTCGCTGGGCATGATGATGATGAGCCCGGTGACCATCTCCGCGCCGATCAAGCTGATCCTGTTCGTGGCGATGGATGGCTGGAGCCTGCTGTCGCAGGGTCTGGTGCGCCAGTACCTCGACGTGCCGATGTAGCCATGGACGCGATCATGTTCATGGGCAACAAAAGCCTGCTGCTCATCCTCCTGCTGTCGGCCGCGCCGGTGGCCGTGGCCACCATCGTCGGCCTGGCCATCGGCCTGTTCCAGACCGTGACCCAGCTGCAGGAGCAGACCCTTCCCTACGGCGCCAAGCTGCTGGCGGTGATCGCCTGCCTGCTGGTGCTGATGACCTGGATGTCGGCGCGCATGCTGGATTTCGCCCGGCTGGCGCTGCACACCGCGCTGAACGGGTAGGGCAGTGCAGCTGTCCGCGCTCGACACCGAACTGGTCGCGCTGGCCCGCGACCACGGGCTGCCGGCCCTGCTGGGCATGGCCCGCATCGGCGCCTGCCTGGTCTGGATTCCGTATCTGTCGCCGGGCGTCATGCCGGCGAAGATGACCCGGACCGTGGTGGCGATGATGATCCTGATCGGCCTGTGGCCGTCCACCGCCGGCGCCACGGTGCCGCCCGACATCCTCTCCATGGCCGGCGTGGTGCTGCGCGAAGTATTGATCGGCACCGCCATCGGGCTGGTGGTGGCGCTGCCGTTCCACATCTTCCACGGCATGGGCGCCATCATCGACAACCAGCGCGGCGCCGGCATCGGCGCCATGCTCGACCCGGTCAGCGGCATGGAGGCGACCGAAACCTCCAACCTGCTGCAGCTGATGAGCGTGGTGGTGTTCCTGGCCACCGACGGCATGATCGTGCTGCTGGAAGTCATCCAGGACAGCTACGTGCTGATTCCCATGGGCGGCGTGCTCGCGCTGGACCTGGCGCGCGTGCAGGACTTTGCCGGCACGCTGCTGGCCGGGGCGGTGCGCATGGCGCTGCCGGTGCTGCTGCTGCTGTTCCTGGTCGAAGTGCTGCTCGGCGTGCTGTCGCGCTTTGCGCAGCAGATGAATCCGTTCTCCATCTCGCTGGCGGTGAAGTCGTACATCGCCTTCATTGCGCTGCTGTTCTATCTCATGCCCACCGTGGCCCAGCAGGTGCCGTTGATCCGCGACAGTACCGACGCCCTCCAACTGCTGCTGGCGGTGCCGAAGTGAAGACCGAAAAGCCCACCCCGCACCGCCTGCTCAAGGAATCGAAGAAGGGCAAGAGCTACGTCAGCCGCGACCTGGCCGGGTTGACGGTGCTGGTGGCCGGGCTGGTGGCCATGACCACGATGATCTCCAGCCGGGCACTGCACGGCTTCTATCGGGGCATGGCCGAGCGGGGCTTCAGCCTGTCCCCGGCCGAGGCCGCGTGGCAGGCCACGGTTGCCTTCCTGTGGATTGCGGTGCCGGTGGGTGCTGCCGCCATCGTCGCCGCCGTGCTGATCTCGCTGGTGCAGAGCCGTGGCGTGATCGCCGCCGAAGCGGTCCGGATCGACCTGGCCCGGGTCAACCCGATCTCCGGGTTCAAGAACCTGTTCTCGCTCAAGACCATCAAGGGGCTGGTAACGGCGGTGCTGTACCTGCTGGCAGGCATCATCTTCGCGGTGCTGGCCTGGAAGCTGTTCGCACCGTCCCTGTTCGCCCAGGTGCAGATGCCGGACAAAGCCGCCGGCGCCCTCTGGTACAGCGTGGGCTGGCGCAGTACGGCGCTCCTGCTGGCGGTGCTGTCGCCGATCGCGCTCGCCGCGGCGTTCGTCGAATACCGGCTGTACATCCGCGAGATGCGCATGGAAAAGCACGAGGTCAAGCAGGAGCACAAGGATCACAACGGCAACCCCGAAATCAAGCAGCGCCGCCGCCAGATCGGCGAAGAGCTCTCGGCCCAGGTGCAGTCCGATATCGCCGGCTCGTCGATGATCCTGGCCAATCCGACCCATATTGCGGTGGGCATCTTCGTGCATCCCGATTACCCGGGCCTGCAGTTCGTGTCGCTGCGTGAACGCGGCAACCGCGCACGCAAGGTCATCGCCTTTGCCGAGCGCCTGGGCATCCCGGTCGTGCGCGACATTCCGGTCGCGCGCGCGGTCTACTTCAAGGCGCGCCGCTACCAGTTCGTGCCGGCCGAGCTGGTCACGCCCATCGCCCGGATCCTGATGTGGCTGAAGGACATCGAGCGCAACCATGCCGAAGCGCCATCAGATTCCGATCCTTCCGCTGATTCTGCGCCGGATGCGACATCCGGCCTTGACGACACGTCCCCGCGTCCGCCCGCCGGATGAGTGAAACCCGAAAGCCTCCCCTTCGCAGCCCCGCCACACTGTGCTTGTCCTGCAGCGCCGTTGGCACCAACCCGGTAACCCACCATGACTTTTGCCCCCGACGCCCCCGCTGGATCCGACACCGAGCAGGCCCAGCTCGACGAGCTGGCCCAGCTGTTGTTTGAAGGCGCCCAGACCGGCGCTGCCATCAAGGATCTGAAAGGGGTCAGCGATGACCTGCTGGAAAGCGTGTACGCGTACGCGCACCGCTTTTACACCGACGGCCGTCTGGACGAGGCCGAAACGTTCTTCCGCTTCCTGTACCTGTACGACTTCTACAACGGCGATTACGCACTGGGCCTGGCCGCAGTGCTGCAGATGAAGAAGGAATACGCCAAGGCCATCGACATGTACGCGCTGGCCTACGCGCTGCTCAAGGGCGACGAACGGCCGATGCTGCATGTCGGCCAGTGCCACCTGGCCATGGGCAAGCTCGCCATGGCCAAGGGCTGCTTCGAAACCGTGCAGCTGCGCTCCACCGATCCGGCCCTGCTTGCGCGGGCCAAGGTCTACCTGCAGGCGCTGGCCAGCAATGGCGACGCCCCTCCCGATACCACCGAGGAAACCGATTCCGCATGACCACCATTGCTTCCGCCGGCGCCACGCCGCTGGCTTTCACTCTCCCGCCCGAGGCACGCGCCGAGGGCGCCGCCAAGGCTGCTGCGGGCTTTGGCTCGGTGCCACTGCAACGCATCCAGGAGATCGACAGCCAGGTCCAGAAACTGCTGGCCGACGCCGCAGGCGAGCGCCACGGTACCTCCACCGAAGCGGAAGCACCCCACGCCAATGCACCGGCATTGCGCAAGGCCGACATGCCGCGCATCGTCCGTGCAGCGATGCAGCAGGCCAGCGCCAGCAGCGCCCCGCAGACGCCCATGACCCCGGAAGCGGCCATGACCCTGCTGGCGATGCAGCTGAGTGAGCTGATCACCGAAGAGAACGGGCGCAGCCTTGCCTCGCAGCTGGAGCTGGTGAAGCAGCGCCTGGCCCAGCGCGCCGCATCGGCGGCGGAGCTGTCCGAAGCCATTCGTCTGGCGCAGGCGCTGGTCGATTCGGCAATGGGCGAGGTCGGCACTGCCGAAGGCGAGCTGGCCGCAGCCCTGGAAGCCCTGAAGCAGGCCGAGGCCGAAGTGGCCCGTCTGGAACAGGCGCTGGCCGATGCCCCGCCGGAAGAGCAGGACGCCATCCGCGCCCAGCTGGAAGCCGCCAAGAGCAAGGCCGCCGAACAGCAGGCCCGGGTGGGCGACGCGACCAAGGCGCTGGCAGAGGCGGTAGCCGTGCTCGACCAGGCCTTGGGCGATCTGGAAGCCTTCAAGAGCGCGGCCGACAGCCTCGACCCGAACGGCAGCGTCAGTGCGCGTGGCGATGAGAAGGCCCGCACCAACGCGGCGATGCTCAGCGAGCTGCTGGCCGTGCTTCAGGAAATCATTGGCAAGGCCAACGACAAGAAGCTGGAAGAGGATACCCGCCTGGTGCAGGAGGTCTTGAAGCTGCGTGAAGCCGAGAACCTGCGTCGCTCGCAGGAGTACCAGGACGAGCTGGCCAAGGCCGAGGCCGCGCAGAAGAAGATGGGCTGCATCGGCAAGATCGTCGGCTGGGTAGTCACCGTGGTTGCCGTAGTTGCCGCCCCGTTCACCGGCGGTGCCAGCATGGTGCTGGCGGGTGTGGGCCTGGCCCTGGCCATCGGCGAAGAGCTGGGTCTGGACGTGATGGGCAAGATCATGGAGCCCATCATGAAGCTGGTGATGGAGCTGGTGAAGCAGGTGGGCAACATCATCGGCGACGTACTCACTTCGCTGGGCGTGTCGTCCGCGTTCGTGGACAAGATCAAGGACGTGCTGGGTGTCATTGCCGTGGCCGCGATGATCATCGCCGCAGTGGTCCTGACCAAGCGCCTGGCCGGCACCGTTGCCGTGCAGCAGCTGGCCAAGGCCGTGACCCGCGCTGTTTCGGAGGCGATCAGCAAGGCCCTGCCGCAGATGATCAAGGCCGCCGCGCGCTCGGTGAGCCACACCGTGGATGACGTGGCCAAAGCAATCAGCAAGACGGCGGCCAAGGTCACCGGTAGCAATGCCGACAATATGGCTTCGCGCGCCGGCTACGCCATCAAGGCCTCGCATACGCTGCAGTTCGCCAACCAGACCAGCCAGAGTGTAGGCAACATCGTCATCGCCGACATGTACATCGACGCGGCCAAGCTGTTGGCCCAGCTCGAGGTGGGATTGGTAGCCAGTGAGATCTTCCGCGAACTGATCCAGAAGATTCTCGACTACTTCATCCAGGCAAAAGACCTGGTCCAGCAACTGTTCCAGCAGATGAGCAACATCCAGGCGAACGAGCACGCCACGGCCAGATTCATCACCGCCCGCGTCGCGACCGCATCGGCCTGACCTATCGCCATCCAACATTGACCAAATTCCAGGACTTCAAATGACACTCGATGTAGCACCCCCGACCTACCCATCCCACGCGTCCGCATTCAATGCGGTGACCGCCCTTGGCAATGACGGCGTCCGCCGTGTCGCAGCGGGGGTCGCGGCGACCCTCCTGGCGATGGACCCTGTCATCGTGCGCACGCTGAGCGAAGCGGCGGCAAACAAGCAGCAGTCCGGGGCACAGGGCGGCGAAGGCCGCAACGGCGCTGCACCCGTGCTTGAGCTGCCTGCGGCCAGGCTGACGCTGGACGAGGCGAGCGCACTGCTGGCAGGCATCATCAACCGACTGCCGCTGATGCTGCTTGCTTCAGTCGGCGCGCAGGATCCGGCCAAAACGGAAGAGGGCGCTACCGTCCGTGCTACGGAAGGCGTGGCCGCCCAGGCCCCAGCGAACATGCTGACGCATCGCCCGGAAGCGCCAACCAGCGTTTCCAGCACCGACGGCGTCGGCGCTGCCCCTGCACCGGCGTCGCTTGGCCCAGGGTTCAGCTTCACGCAAAGTAGTTTCGTGAACTCGCTGATCTTGCTGCGCGAAATTCTGCTGCAGTTGGAGGCCAGCGAGCTGAAGAACAGCGCCAACATGACCGTCATACGGTTGGATACCGCAAGGTTTGCTGCTGCGAAACAAGAGCAGGCGGCTGTCGAAGCCTTCGCTTCTTCCATTGCCAGCAGCGCGCTCGGGCTGGCGGTCGGTGCGGCGGCCATGCAGAGAACGTACAAGTCTACCTCGGCTCAGACCGACACCATCAAGCGCAATCAAGCCGAGGCCAACAAGACCAACGCAACCACGGAGGGAATGCGGGGGGGCGCGAAAACGCACGCCACGCCCAGCGCCGAGATCCGGCCCGCCCGGAACTTGAATGACAACCCGGTTCCGGCCGCGAAGGGCCATGACCACCCGGCCGCGGACCTGCAGGACGATCTGAGCGTCAATGTGGCGCCGATCAACCTCACTGCCAAGAAGGCGGGACTGGAGGGTGTCGCGCCAAGAAATCAGGACGCACACGCCGCTGACATGGCCAAGGCACAGAACATCTATGCCCAGGCCAACCTGACAAACATGATGGTTTCGCCCCTCATGGCAGGTGTCCAGGCTGGCGGCAACATCCAATCACAATCCACCCTGGCCGTAGGTGATCTGGCGAAGCAGGAAGCCGACATTCACGGCAACTCGAGCAAGGCGCACCAGGAACAGGTGGCCAACAATCGTGCGTTGCGCGAGGCGACGGCACAGCTGTTCATCAGCCTGCTCGCACTGCAGCAGAGCACCAACGACCACATCGCTCAACGCGCCTGAGAAGCATACCCATGCCCCTTCCGATCAGTATTCCCTCGTTCGCCACCGCGACGCACCCATCCAACGCTACCCAGAGCGACGTCCCCGTCCCGGCAGCGGAGGCCCCGGTTCTTGATCCTGAAACCCGTTCGCGCCTGCAGCAGCTCGGACGACTGGTGCACTCGGCCTGGCGCGCATCCAGCGCGCAGGTGGCGCTTAGTGAGCAACTCAAGAAAGAGGGCGTGGGCACCTTGGGTCCGCCTCACACGGAGGTCCTTGAGGACCCGGCAAAGCTGGAAGAGCTGAACAAAAAGAAGCAGAAGGAGCGGGAACTGGTGTCCAGCCTGCGCAAGGCGCTGGACGATTCGACACGTATCCAGGCAGACCTTCTGGCTGCCTTCTCCTTCCTGCTGCCACAGATCACAGCTGGGATCATGCCGGACGATGGGTCAGATATCGGATTGCCGGGCTTCCAGTCGCCCATGCAGAACCCTGCAGACATGGATACCAGTGGCCTGGTGTGGAACTCGCATGCTGATTTCTTTGCACAGATCAGCGCCTTGCTTGAGGTGCTGAAGACCGAGTGGTTGAGCAAGTACCAGGAGACCCTTTCGAAATTCCTCGAATTCTACAAAGAGTTCTCGGACATCATGGAAGGTCTCAAGCCGGTGGCAAACGGCGACAAAGGCGACGTGAAAATCAACTTCACCGAAGTGTTCAAGGAGCTCAAAGACTTGGCGGAGCGTTATGGATTGGATGCGAACGCATTCGCGTCCTTCAGCTCAAAGGAGGCGGCCGAGGCTTTCCGGGATTCATTGAACCTGCCCGGTTTGGTGATCGACGGGCCGGGTGAGGGCGGGCTTTACCACGTCAAGATGGACCTGACTGCAGTAACCGACCTTATGTATCACATGAAGAATCCAAACCATGACTACCCGGAGCCGGGTGGCGTGATCATGGACAGCGCTCAGTACAACGCCTGGGTGTCCCAGAAAGACAGCAACATGGAGCAGATCAAGCACGTCAGCAAGGTGCTGGGTGAGAAGCTCAATGAGATGACACAGAAGTTCGACAATATCGTGAAGATCCTGAGCTCTTCGATCGACAAAATGTCGGAGGCGAACAAAGCCTACGTTGGAAACACTTGATCCGCAACGTGTTTCTGGATGGCTGGGTGGCGGAGTTCCATGGATGGTCCATCACTCGATCAGTGCGCGATTCCAGCGCATACAAACTGCGCACAAACCCAAGGCGCAACGTAAAGATCGAATTCACCGCTATTCGATTGAAGCTGAATCTGCTGACCGGGAACTGCGGGGTCGGACACGCTCGCAGTGGGCGACCGCCGCATCTGAGGATTCTTTATCCAGGACTCCCAGCTTGCCGTGGCCAATCAAAAGGCCAGATGAGTGCTGGGCGAAAGAACCTACGTTACCGCCGAACATTTCGACAATATTGTAGAGCCTCTCAGCTCGTTCATCAGCAAGATGTCCGACGCAAACACGAGTTTAATGCGCAGCACCTGATCTGCGCATCCACTGGAGAAATATCATGCCGTTCAAAGTCTCTCAGTCATCTGCACCCATTGCTCCGCCGCGGGTCAAGCGTGCATTGAACCTTGATGAGGTCATGGGGCGTCTGCGTCTGAATGACATCAGGAACGACGCGCAGAATACGGTGCCTTGTCAGCTCGCTTATACGCCTCATGCACATGAGCGAACTGCGAATAGTCACGCGATCAGCAGGGCTTACGATGTGATGCAGCAGAATCGCGATGCTGTGGCCAAGGCGAAGGGTAAGCGCGATGGCAATGCATTGGATAAAGCGATCTGGCACCTCAGTCCGCGCAGCTCTGACAGACTTGGCGACAAGATTCTGTGCTATCTGACGGTACTGGGCGCAGTGCGTGGTGGCATCGCATTCCAGCTGGATGAGAAGCCGGGAGACGAAGTCCTTTCTGCGCATTTGCGGAAGCTTGATGAGGCAATTGTCAGAGTGGGCGTCAAGATTGGTCGCTGCAAGGGCGTTCCGGACGGCGCATTTCACGGTGACAAAGAAACCAAGCGGCTTTTCGACGAGATAGAAAGTGCGAAGCAGGTCATTGTTGATTGCTTCCATGAGGTCGGCGGTCAGGAGGTGATGGGCGGCATTGCGGCTGCCATTCTGCCGCCGGCAATGAGGGATAGCATTGCCGATCACCTTCCAGATCAGGCTTCGAAGTTTGCGCAGCCAGACGGCGCGCCTGAGGTCAAGGAGGTGCTTGAGCGACGTTCATACCTGGCGCTGCAGGATCTGCTGCGGACGCACGTTGAGAACAGCATGGCGGAAGGCTTGGCACACGCTGTCCTCCATCTGCTGAAGATCCCGGAGTATGTGGTGAACAGCGAGCCGGGCCGGAAGGGTGATCAGCGCGAATCGCTGGATCACGGCAAGCCGCCGGACGATATGCCGCAGTGGCTGCGCAACAAGGCTGACGGCGGTTCGGTGCATTACGCGCCGGTTGAGGTAAAGAACGAGTTCAGCGATCTCATCAAAGTTCTCGACAAGCCGCCATTTCAATTGAGCGATCTGCGAAACTTACTGAACGATGCCCGAGAAGATGCATTCGAGCGCGGACGATTGACTGAGGTCGTCAAGAATCAGGATCAGTACATCGATAGGTTGGAGCGACGGCTGCTGGAGACGCAGCAGCGTCTCGAGAAGTTCGCCAATGGAGCGGGTGGGGCGCGGGTGTCCCGGGGTACCCAGGCGCGGCCCGATGTCCTCGATCAAGGGACGTCCGCACCTGAGCTTCCTCTCCAGAATGATCAATCAGGCATCAAGCAACCGGCGGGCCTTGCGCCAGACGAGCCGGCGCCTCCGGCCCCGCCTCGTGGCGTGAACGCCGGCAACGGCAACGGTGTGGTGCGCGCGGATCAGGACACCCAGACTGAGCAGCGCAATCAGTTGGACAAGCGCAACCAGTTCGATCAAAGCACCGGGAGCGCTCGGAACTCGCAGAACGGCGAGGGCGCCCGTTATCTCCGCAGGAATGTGGATAGCCAGGGTAACCAGAAGGACACCCGCACGCTGGGTAGCCAGGGTAACCAGAACGAACAGGCCGATCGCCAGATCCGCAACGCATCGGGTAACCAGTTGTCGCCAGACGGCCGGTTGGACGACATTGCCCATCCCGCCGCTCAGCAGCAGCGTGGCCACCAGCTTCAGGGCCGGGACGAGACCGATCATTCCAACAGCCGACTGCAGCGGCAGCAGCGTCTGGGAAGTACCCAGCAGCGCCTGGAGGGCCAGCATGACGAGCGAAATCGCCGGCTGCAGGATCGCAATGATGGCAGCCGCTTGGGCAACGCCCATGCGCCGTTCGTAGCCGACGGCCCGTATCAGGAGTACAAGCACTACCTGAACTCGCTGAAGATCGATGTGGGGCCGCTGGAACCTGACCCGTTCGCGCCGACCAGTGAACGCACGTACCAGGCGGACCGACCGTGGGACCCGGTGAATGGTTTCAGTTCAATGCGGCAGATCATGCCCAGCGATGTGAAGGAGTACGTCAAGGAGCGCGGCGAAAACGCCGGCACGCCGTTCGTCCCGTTCATGAAAGGAAAGGTGCGCCCAGTCCCTGTGCAGGAGGATACCGAGCTGCAGAAGGCGTTTGATGCCTTCTTCAAAAAGAGCCGTCTGATCTCGACTGATCCGCGAAATGCGGCAGCTCCCTCGGTGCAGCAGAGCCAGGGGGAGGGCGCGGTCCCGAATGCTCGCTCGCCGGGCGTAGAAGCGGTCAAGCCGCCTGCCCCGCGTATGTTCATGTCGCGACGAGAAGAAGAGCTGCTCGTGCCCGCCTTCGTACGCGGTGGGGTCGCGGAAGGTCGTCGGGCCGCTGACGTTCGGTCGCCGCTGGCTCCGGCAGGAACCGGTCGGGCGCTCCACGCTCCGCTGTTGCCGAATGGCCCGCTGGCCGAAACGTCGCGCCCGGCACGGGCGTCCGGCATTCCTGCGCTGGCCCGGTCGGTCACCCTGCCGTCCGACAACTTCCGCAACAGTTTGCTTCGCGGCCGTTCGGATTCGGTGTTCAGTAATGCCAGCAGCACCCTCAACCCTCTGACGCTTGAGGCCATCAGGGGCTCCAGGATTCCCGGGGCCACCCTCTCGCGCCAGGACTCTTTCGACGGTGCGTTGGAAGCGGAGCGGGATGATGAATCCATCATTGTCGCGGCCGACACAAAGTGGCACGTTTCCGATGGCGTTGATTCCGGTAATGGGTCGCCGACCGGGTTCGGCTCGCTTGACAGCGCAGATTGGGATCCGCAGACCCTCGATCGGGTTGCTGATCGTATCGCAGTAGACGACAAGTCCACGTTCCTCGAGAATCTGGAGGCAGTCAGGCGTGACCTTGACCAGATGAACCTGCAGAAGCTGCAGAAGATCGCATCATGAGTGCCGGGTTGAGCCTGCAGGACCTCCGCAAACTGACGGCCGCCCATCTGGGGCGGCCGCTCGAAGAGATCGGCTCGCAGCAGCGGCTGGTGGAGGACCTGGACATTGATTCGCTGGAGATGCATGCGCTGCTGATCCAGATCGAGGAGGCCGGAGCCCCATTGCCGGATGCCGAAGCCATGCGTGAGGTTGTCACGCTGGCCGACCTGTATCAGGCGATCGCTGGCCCGGATGCACTGGCGTGATGCGCTGGAAGGTTGGGGTGGTGGTGGCATTGGCCGCCACCGCCCTGCCGGCCAGTGGAAGCCAGGTATTCGCCACGCTGGACCGCAATGGCCAGCTACAGGTATCCGATGCCCCCCTCGTGGGGGCAAAGGCGTTTGATCCGCACCGGACCTACGTACCAGCGCCCGTTCCACGCGCGCCAACCCAGGCGCCGCGTGCAAAGGCCGCATCGCGCTGGAGCCCGCTCATTGACCAGGTGGCCGCCGAGCACGGCATGGACGCACGGCTGCTGCATGCCATCGTGACGGTGGAGTCCGCATACGACCCCCAGGCACGATCCCACGCAGGAGCGCTAGGCCTGATGCAGGTCATTCCTGCCACGGGAAAACGCTTCGGCGCCAATGACCTGTTCGATCCTCTGCAGAACCTGCGCGCAGGTACCGCTTACCTTGCCTGGCTGAAGCGGCGCTTCGGCGGTGACCTGACCCTTATGCTTGCTGCATACAACGCAGGCGAGGGCGCGGTGCAACGGCATGGAAACCGCGTGCCCCCCTTCAATGAAACCCGGCAGTACGTGCGCAAGGTAACCGCGTTGTATCACGGCGGGTTGAACTGAGCCCATCGGATACTGCTGCGCGATGATGGATACCTCGCATTGCGATTGCAGTGTGCGATAGGCGGCACTGCAAGAAAGTGCAGTGCGTGGACATTGAAAATTGTTTCATGGAGGGGGTTCGGGGGAGCTGTCAGTCTGCGCGTCGTCGCCGCAATGCCTTGTGCACCGGCACTTCCGATCCCGCATTCCCCGGACTCCAATGCTCCCCGCGCACAAGTTGAAACTGCTTTCCGGCCAGCTCGATGGCGTGGAATTCACCCTCTCTCCCGGTGACACCGTGTTCCACGTTGGCCCGGCCCGCACCCTGCAGCAGGGCCAGCTGGGCGCCACCCTCGCCAATGCGGACAACGTCTTCTACATCCCCGGCGATCTGGCGCCGGCCTCGTTCCGCTTCCACCTGGGCGACGACAGCATCACGCTGGAAGTGCGCGCTGAAGGGCTCGACGTCTGGAGCCCGCAGGACCTGCCACTGAATTCGGTGGTGCACGTGGCAGGTCTTGCGCTTGCCGTGCGTGCCGACACCGATACCTGGTCGGCGGCCGTGTTGGACCACCGCCTGCCGGTGCTGGTCGACGAAGGCACGCCCTACACCCCGGTAATGCGCCCCACGCGCGGTGCCGGCGCCCGCCGCTGGATTGCCGTCGCCGCACTGGTGATGGTGGTGGGCGCCGGCGGCTGGTGGCTCTACGACCGCCAGCGGCCTGCCACGCAGGTCCGCACGCTGGAAGCGGTACTGGCGAAATCCCCCTACAACTACACCGTTGTGCATGACGCCGACGGGCGCCTGTATGCCTTCAGCGACAGTGCCGAGGCCGTGGCCTGGGGCCAGCGTGCCAGCCAACGTGCCGGGCGCCTGCAGGACCAGTACCGCGAGCGGCACATGGAGGCCGCGCGCATCGGTGCCGTGCTCGACAGTGCCAGCGTGCCGTACGCGGTAATCCGCCTGCGCACCCCGCAGCGCCCGGAAGTGGTGATCACCGCACTTGGCTTGAACGATGCCGAGCGCCAGCGCCAGGTGCAGGCCCTGCTCGTACCGCAGATGCCGTATGCGGCCAGCATCGATGTGCGCTTGGTAGGCGATGGCCAGCTGGTGGCCATCGCACGTGACGAGCTGCGCGCGCGTGGCATTACCACCCGCACCGGCAACCATGCCGGCCGGGCCAGCATTTCCAACGATGTGTTCCTCGATGACGCATCGCTGCACGCCATGGCGCAGTACCGCGACGACTTCGTGCAGCAGTGGGGCGAGCGCCGCGTGCGCATCAGCATCCGTTTATGGGACGACCTGCTCAAGGGGCGTTCTTACCAGTATTCCCAGGACCAATTGCTCTCGGTGGGCGAAGGTCGCTGGGATTTCTCTACGGCAGGTAGCCGTTGACCTTTCTTCCGGAGTAACTGTAATGACTACACCAACCGTTGGTACCAAGCCCGTTCCGGGCGACGATTTTGATGGCGATGTCCAGGGCCCGCAGTGGGGCTGGCTGGGAGATCACAGTGATCGGTTCGACAAGGGCGTGGAGAAGCTGAAGAAAGCGCTTGATATAGCCTTCGCGAAGATCGCGGGTGACGAGAACGGTGAAGGGGGAGATCCGACCAACCCGGCCTATCTCGCGGATTACCAGACGGCCCTGTCCGGTTACACCACCTACCGCACCCTGCAGTCGAATTCGGCCAAGAGCCTGTCGGACATGCAGAAGCAGAACGCCCGCAACCTGGGTTGATGACCTCCTGTGCCGGCAGCGGTGCTGCCGGTACCAGGACCCTATGCGGATGTTCCGCAGGAGATGCACCCGTGCAAGTGACACAGATCGCTACCGAGATCGGCGTGGTGGGCGGCGCTGCAGGCGCCGCCGTACCGCTTTCGGATCGCATGAGCCAGGCGTTGGCCAACGGCTACGTCAGCGCCGGCAATGATCTGGCCTCGATCCAGGCCGCCAGCAACAATCCCGCCACGGCGTCGAGCCCGGCCGCGCTGTTCGAGCTGCAGCTAAACGCGGCCGATTACAGCAAACGCATGATCGTGACCGCGGGCTTGGCCAACCATATGAACAAGATGGCGGAGACGCTGCTCAAGTCATGAACATGCCGCCTTTTGCGGTGGCCGTGCGCCGCCTGAGCCGGTGGCGCGTGGTGCTGCCCCTGCTTGCGCTGGTGGTGCTGGTTGGCTGCGCGCGCAAGCCACTGCTGGAAAACCTGGACGAGCGCCAGGCCAATGAAGTGATTGCCGTGCTGCTCCGTCATAACATCGATGCCGAAAAGCTCAACCTGGGCAAGGGCGGCTATCAGGTCCAGGTGGGTCCGCGCGATCTGCCCGAATCCATTGAGCTGATGCAACGCAATGACCTGCCATCGGCGCCGCGCAGCCAGGTGTCGGCGGCGTTCCCGGCCGATTCTCTTGTCAGTACGCCGCTCGGTGAGCGTGCGCGGCTGATTTCGGCGGTGGAACAGCGGCTGGAAGAGTCATTGCAGCTGATCGATGGCGTGCAGTCCAGTCGCGTGCACCTGAACTACGATGCCAACCTGGGCACCGAAGGTCGACGTGCTGAACGTCGGCGCATGCACGTGGCCGCCGTAGTGGCACATGAGCCCGGTGTCGATGCGGAAGTGCTGTTGCAGACCGTGAAGCGGTTCCTGCGCAACACCTTTGATGGCGTGGAGTACGACAACGTCTCGGTGATCCTTACCGAGGTCGAGGGGCCGCGGACGCTCGCCGTGACGGCCGGCAACGAACGCAGCCTGCCGCTGGCCTGGGTGCTGCTCTGCGGAGGCCTGGCCCTGCTGTTGCTGCTGGGCGGGTGGGTGCTGGTGCGTCTGGTGCCGGCGGTAGGCAACCGCCTGCGCACGGCATGGCAGCGGGTCAGCGCACGTGGCACCGGCACTGGCACTGGCGCAACCGGCTGGAGGCGCTGGCGTGGCGCATGATGCCATGCACATCGCTTATGCCCCGGCTGCGTACTACCGGCCGTGGCGGGCGGTGTATGCCGGCGCCTCCCTGGATCAGCAGCGCTGGCTCAACACCACGCTGATCCGCCAGCGTCGCCTGCCCATGCCGGCAACGCTGGCGGCTCCCGCGGATGTGCTGACGCGGCGGTTGATGGGCCTGTGGCCCAAGCTGCCGGAGGTGGCCTCGCTCATGGCGGCCGCGCGGCTGCGTGACTGGCTGGCGTCGCAGCGTGGCTGTACGGCATTGCCGGCCACGGTGCAGGCGTTCATGCGGGCCGATCATGCGAGGCAACCGGGGGGCTGCGTGCAGGCGCCCGTACCGGCGGATCTCTCCAGGGTGCTGCTGGTCTGGGGCGGCGTCGAGCTGCAGCCGTTGGCACCGCTGCTGCCCGCCTGGCTCTCCGCGCGGCTCTCCCTTCCATTTGCGCCGATGGCGGGCGACACCTTACGCCCGCTGCCGCGCGAACGTATCGATCTGGACCTTTTCTGGACGGCGGTGACCTATGTTGAAAAGCTTTCCTGAGCACGTGCTGGCGCATGCGCAGGGCGGGGTGATCGCGCCCAGCGCGCTGGGCCAGGCCGCACGGGCCGACCAGCTCGAATCCGCCGCGCGGCGCCGCGCCTCGGCTGTGTTGGGGGCGTTGCCCGAGCAGGTGGACGCCGCCATCGCACAGGCGCGCGTTGATGGATTCGGCCAGGGCTACGCCGACGCCATTGCCGAAGCGGTGCCATTGCTGGCGGCCGCGCTGGGCGACGTACAGGCCACGCGTCAAGCGGTACTCGGCCAGGTGCGTGAGGTGATCTCGGCAAGTCTTGCCACCGAAGGCGTGGACGCGGCCTTGGTGGTACGTCGCTGCGAGCAGTTGCTGGGTACGGCCGAGGCGGGTCTGGTGTTGTACGTGCCTGGGCAGATGCCTGCACTGGGCGAAACCGTGTTGGCGCAGCTGGCGACGAAGGCCGACGCTCCGCCTGTGCAGGTAGTAGCGTCCCGGTCGGCGTTGCCGATGCTCAAAGCCGGTCCGTTGTTGTTTGAACTGGACCCGGTAGGCGCCATCGCCGCCGCCGTGGAAGCCAGCGTGGATGCCAATGCACTGGAAGCGGCCGCGCGCCAGCGTGCCGGTGCCTATGTGAGCGGGATCGACGCCCGCCTCAAGCGGTTGCCCTTACCCCTGACCCCGATTGGAGTAGATTGATGATGCTTGAAAAACTGGGGGCGATGGCGCCCCTCAACACCGCTACGGTGGAGGGCCAGAAGCAGACGCTGATGCAGCGCATGCAGGCCGCGGTGGACGATCCGTCCATCAACCCACCCGAGCCTGGCATCAACCCGCCGGAGCCCGGTCACGACGTCAAGCCGATCGCGCCGGACATGGCGGAGGTGACCCGGGAAATGGCCGCGAAGTTCTTCCGCGACGAGTTCATGCGGCTGATGATCTTCGGCGATGAGGACATGCTCGGCGCCAAGCCCGACGACGTGTGATCTGCAGTGCGGGCCGCAAGTGCGGCCCGCACTCCGTTTCAACGCGACGGCGGTGCCTCGCTGGTGGCCGGCGCGGCCAGCCAGCGCTCTATCTTCGCCTCCAGGATATCCAGCGGCATCGAGCCATCGCGCAGCACCTCGGCATGGAACCGGCGCGGATTGAACGCCGCACCCTGCGATGCCTTGGCCTTGTCGCGCAGCTCCATCATCTTCAACTCGCCCAGACCATTGGCCAGGGTCTGGCCGGGCAGGGCCATGAAGCGCTCCACCTCGGCGGTGGCATCTTCCACCGGCATGTCGGCGGTCTTGACCAGATAGTCCACCGCCTGCTTCTTGCTCCATCCCTGCGCGTGCACGCCGGTATCGGCCACCATGCGCGCACTACGGGTCAACGCACCCTGCAGGTAGGCGATCTTTGCGTAGGGATCCTGGTAGACCCCCAGTTCGTCACCCAGCGATTCGGCATACATGCCCCAGCCCTCGACGAATGCAACATCGCCGCCGAGGCGACGGAAGCGCGGCAGCTTGTCCAGTTCCTGTTGCAGCCCCAGCTGCACGTGGTGGCCGGGAATGCCTTCGTGCAGGAACTGCGCCGGCGCCGACCAGGTGCGGCGGCTGGGCAGGGCATTGGTGTTCACGTAGAGCACGGCCGGGCGCATGCCGTCGGGCAGCGACGGCTGGTAACTTACGGCGGCGGCGCTGGCAGCGCGGTCGGCTTCCACCGGGCGGATTTCCAGCGGTGCCTTGGGCAGCGTATCCAGCAACGAAGGCAGGCGCGCGCCCACCTGCTGCTGCAGGTGCTTGTAGCGCATCAACAGCGCATCGGGCGTGGCGTACTGGAAGTTCTTGTCGGTGCGCATGCTGCGCAGCAGCTTCTGCTGCGAGCCACGGATGCGGTTTTCCTTCATCACCGCCGCAATCTGCTCCTGCAGGCTGGCCACGCGCTGCTCGCCCAGCGCGTGGATCTGCTGCGGGGTGAGCGTGCTGGCGGTGCTCTGCACGATGTTCTGGGTGTACCACGCCATGCCATTGGGCAGCGCGGACAGCCCATCGGTTTTCCGGGTGGCCGGCAGGTATTCGGTGGCGATGAAGCCACGCAGGGCGCGGTAGGCCGGCATCAGCCGGAACTCGATCATGCGCTTGTAGTCGGCGGTGATGCGCGCCTTGTCTGCTTCAGGGAAATCGTCGGGCATGTTGCGCACCGGCGCCCAGAAGATGCTCTCTTCGGCGGTGGGCTTGATCACCGCATCCAGCTGCGGCAGCACCTTTTCCATCAGGTCGCGCGGCTGCACCACGCCGGCACGCATGCCCTCGCGCATGTTGGCGATGGCCTGGTCGAACAGCGGCGGAATGCCCAGCGAGCGCTTGGACCAGGTGTCGTAGTCCTGCACGGTGTTGAACGGCTGCGCGCCCGAGCCGGAACCCAGGATCGCCATGATGCTGCCGAGGTTGTAGTACTGGCTCACCGGCAGCATCCAGCCCGGGTACTTCTCGGCCGCCAGCGACATGCGCGCATCGCGCACGAAGATCTGGTAGCTCAGCAGGTCCTGGCCGGTGAGGCCGTCCGGGCCGATCTTCTCGACCTTGCCCAGCCATTGTTCGGTGAAGTCATGCGACTGCTGGCGGTAGGCGGCCGAGAGGATGTTCGGCAGTTGGTCGTTGTGGCGGGCATCGCCCTGGAAGGTGGCCTGCAGCGGGTTGAGCCGCATCGAGGCGTCCCAGTACTCGTCGTAGATGCGCTCGAGCTGGGCGGCCTTGGTCTGCTGGCGCACCAGCGGTTGCCGCGCGGGCGCGGCGGCGGGGCGGGCGCGGGGTTTGGCCTTGGGCTTGGCCTGGCGCGTCTGTGCGGCGGCGGGCCGGTTGGCCTTCTTCTTGGCGGCTTCGGCCGGGGCAGCGGCAGTGAAGACCAGCAGTGAGGCAATCACGAGCGCCAGGGCACGGGCGGGGTGGGGCATCGAATGCTTCCGTAAATCCTATACAGACCCGGGAGCTTGCCTGATTCAGCCGGACACAACCACCTCAGCGCCCCGCCCATACAGCGTAGAGACACGCCATGCGTGTTCCACGCAGCGCGGGCCGATGCCCAAAAACCCCTATTCAGCGCTCCCCAGCCCGCGTAAACGGCACGGTTTCAGGCGCCACAGCCCCACCGGAGATGATGAAGCTCATCGCCTGGTCCACCGTCCAGTCGGTCGGGGTCAACAGCTCCACCGGCACGATTTCCAGATACCCGGAAGTCGGGTTGGGGGTGGTCGGCACATACACGGCCGCCAGCTCGCGGCCGGTGCCCTGTTCACGGATCACCCGCGTCACCAGGCCCACCGCCTTCATGTCGCGGTGCGGGAAGTCGATCAGCACCACGCGCTGGGTGGTACCCGGCTCGGTCTGCAGCATGTCCAGCAGTTTCTTGGCGCTTTCATAGATGATGCTGGCCAGTGGAATGCGCTTGATCACCGCACCGAACCAGCGCAGCAGGCGCTGGCCGATCACGCGCCGGCTGAGCACGCCCACGCTCAGGATGACCAGCAGCGTGGCGAGCAGCCCAAACACGTTCTGCATCCACTCGACCTTGACCCAGCCCAGGTAATGCGGGAACGAGGCGGCGATCTGCGCCGACAGCGGCACCACCACCGGGCTGCTGATGCCCGACAGCAGCACGAATACGAATTTGATCACCACCCAGGTCAACCATATCGGCAGCAGCGTGAGCAGGCCGGTCAGGAACAGGCGCTGCAGGGAAGGGCGCGGAACGAGATGGGGGGCTTCGGTTGACATCGGCGCATTGTAGCGGGGCGCGGGCCCGGTTTACGCGGCCAGCCACCACAGAATGCGTCCTGTCTGGAAATGCTGTGTTGACCGCAGTGAAATGGACTGGATCACGATTGCCGCTCGACCGGCTGCACGTCAAACGCGCGCCTGTGGCTTCAACCGGATGTACACCTGCTTGCGCACCCGCGCCACGACTTCACCCTGCGCATCGACAATGTCATTGCTGAACCAGTGCAGATACTTCTCACCACTGGCGGTAGCTGCCCGCAATTGATCCAGCAGCGCCTCATCCAGCCGGAACTCGGCGGTTACCGTCCCACGGCCAGGCTTGAGGAACTCGATCTCACCCGCCCGATCCCACACGTAGTAATCGCGCCCTAGGTTCTGCATGACGGTCAGCATCCAGAACGGATCGGTCATCGCAAACAGGCTGCCACCAAAGTGCGTGCCCACATAGTTCTTGTTCCACGGCCGCATCCGCAGCTCCACCCGGACAAACCGGTAGTCGGGCGTGACCTGCGAAACATGGATGCCGGCAAACAGAAACGGCGGCCACAGATTGAGTCCATGGCGGAACAGGCTGGCCTTCATAGCGGGGTAAAGGGGGCAGGGGAGGTGTCGAGAGCTTACCATCCGCAACCGTATGGTGTGCAATCCGCAGCGCGGAAGAGCTACGCAGGGCGGGGCCCTATGCGTTTTGGCCCATGCCCGATTCGCCGGTGGCGTAGCCGTCGCGACCTGCGGCCTTGGCGCGGTACAGCGCTGCGTCGGCGCCTTCGAAGTAGTGGCGCGGCTCGCTGCTGGCATCGGGGGTGTGGGTGTACAGCCCCACGCTGAGGGTGATCTGCGCGTGCGGCTGCGGTCCGGGCGACAGGTGCATGCCGCGTACCGCGGCGATCAGGTCTTCGACCACCTGCACGGCGCCTTCCGACGTCGTATCGGGCAACACCAGCGCGAACTCGTCGCCACCAAAGCGCGCGGCCATGTCGCGTGGGCGCCGCGCATGCGCGCGGATCTCGTTGGCGATCCGGCGCAGCACCGCATCGCCGGCATGATGCCCATGCAGGTCGTTGTGCTGCTTGAAGTGGTCCACATCGATCAGCACCAGGGTCAGCGGGCGACCACTGCGGCGGCCGGCATCATGTTCCTGTTGCAGGGTCTGTTCGAAACGCACGCGGTTGCCCAGCCCTGTCAGGCCATCGCTGTTGGCCTGCCGGCGCCACGCGCCGATCCGCCATAGTACCCACGCGCAGATCACCGCCAGCATGCAGGTCAGCGCTGCAGCGGGCGCGAACCACAGGTCGCCGGCGCGCAGCAGCACGAAGCTGGACAGCAGCGCCAGCGGCAGGGCCAGCAGGGCACTGGCGACGGCACGCGGCAGGGTCAGGCCCAGCGCGCACAGCGCCACCAGCAGCCCGCTCAAGGCTGCCTGCCACGAGGGCGCCAGTACGCCGATCACATCGCCGGAAAGCAGCATCGACGCCACGTTGGCCTGGTATTCGGTGCCGCTCATCCAGCGCTCGCGGGTGGTCGGGGTGAGCAGGCGCGGGGCGATGCCGCTGGCGGTCATGCCCACCAGCACCAAGCGGTCGTGCAGTACTTCCGGCGCGACATCGCCGTTCAACACATCCGCGTACGACACCTGCGGGAAGCGATCCGGCGGGCCGGCGAAGCGCACGCGCACGTAGTGGTTGCGGTGCCATTGGTAGGGCGCGTCATGCCTTGGGCGGGTATCGATCAGCCCGGGCAGCGGTCCGCGCGTGTTGGCCAACGCCAGGCCCAGCGCAGGCCAGTGCGGTGAGCCGATGCCGGCGGTGAGGTACAGCCCGCGGGTAACGCCATCGGCCTCCACTTCCACATCGCTGTGGCCCAGCATCGAGGCGTTGGCGGCGATCAACGGAATCGGCAGCAGTTCCTCGGCCATGCGCGGCCCGCTCGACGGCGCGGCCAGCACCGGCAGTACCACATGCCCATTGCGGCGGATCGCCGCCGCCAGTTCGGCATCCTGCGCGCTGTCCTGGCGGTCCGGTTCGGACAGCAGCAGGTCCAGCACCACGCGCTGGCTGCCGGCTGCGGTCAGGCGGTCCAGCAGCCGCGCATGGGTCGAACGCGGCCACGGCCACTGCCCGAGCTGCTGCAGGCTGCTGTCGTCGATGGCCACCACCAGCAGGCGCGGATCGGGCATGTATTCCCAGGACCCGACGTAGGTGTCGTAGATCGCTTCATCCTGCTTCCAGAACCACTGCCCGTGGCTGGCCACCGCCGCCAGCACGCCCACCAGCACCGCGAGCACGATGCGCCGGGGCCAGGAGAGCGTGAGCGGCCTCACAGCAGCAGGAGCAGCAACAGGGCGCCGCCGGCGGCCCCCTGGCAGGCGCGGCAGGGCAGTTCCACCTGCTGCGCCGACGAGAACGGGCCGGCATGGCCATCGTCATCGATGACCTGCACGCGCACGTGGAGGGTGCCGCGCCACGGTCGCTTCAGGGTGACCTCCGGTTGATCCACCTGCTGGTCCAGCAGCGGCTGGGCGAAGTCGCCACTCCGGTCGAGCTGCACGCGGTAGCGCTGGCCGGGTTCGCCTGCCTGCCAGCGCAGGGTGAGCTGGCCCCTGGCTGCCTGCGGTGGCTGCAGGCCGGGGTCCACCGGCGCGTCACTGATGCCCAGCGCCACCGGCTGGCCGAAGCGGCCGCGGTGTCCGTTGCCGTCGCGCGAGGCCACGCGCCAGAAATAGTCGCCGGGGGGCAGGTCTTCGGCAGCACGCACGCGGGTGCCGCGTCCTTCCTGGTCCAATACCGGCTGCAGGAACTGCGGCTCGGTGGCAACCTGCAGCACGGTGCTGGCGGCGCCTTCCACCTGGCTCCACTCGAAGCGCGGGCGCGGGCTGGCCATCGTTTCGCCATTGACCGGGCGCACCGTGAGCGGCGGCGCCGGCTGGTCGCGCACTTCGAAATCGGCCTGCGCGTCCAGGCCTTCCACGCCATCGGCACTGACCGCACGCACCAGCAGCCGCAGCAGGCCGGGCGGCAGGTCGGGCACGGTCATGGTGGTGTCGGCGGTGTCCCTGGCGAACACGAGGATCTCCGGCTGATCGGCGCGCACTACTTCTACCCGGTACTGGGTGGCCTGCGCTACTGTTTCCCACGCAATTTGGGCCGGTAGTGGGTCCACGCGCAGTCCAGTGCGGGCCAGAACAGGGGCGGGCAGCAGCGCCTCGGGCATGTCGGGACGGGCGTCCAGCGCCCGGTTGCGGGTGGCTTGGCCGCGGGCAACCCGTCGCTCGCCGCGCTGGTTGCCGACCTGCACGCGGCCTTCCAGTACCTCGGTGGCGGCCACGCCGCCCTGACCGCCGGCACTGACCCGGAACTGCGTGCCGCGCACGCTGCTGGTCGCGGTCGGGGCATCGATGATGTAGCGCGAGGCCGGGCCCTTGGCGGGGGTGACCCGGTTGCTGCTGCGGCCCTGCTCCAGGCGCAGGCGGGTGTCGACCATGCCGGTGTGGCCGTAACGGCTGAGCTGGTCCAGGCGCAGGTGCGAGTGCTCGCGCAGCTGCAGGCGCGAGTCGTCGGCGAAGGCGAGGGTCACGCTGGCATCTGCCCCGGTGATCAGGTGCGTGCCGATGCCCAGCCGTTCGCCCTCCACCACAGGGCGCAATGCACCACTGTCGCCCAGCCGGGCGTGCACCCCGCCGCGCACGGCCAGTACCCGGGCGGGCGCAGGCTGCACGCGCAGCCACGCGATGGGAAACCGGAGCGGGGTGCCGGGGGGCAGCCGGTAAGGGTCAGCGACGCGGTTGTGCGCCTGCAGGCGTGCCCAGGGCACATCCGGCTTGAGGTAACGCCCGCCCAGGTCCCACAGGGTGTCGCCGGGGCGGACCCGGTAGGTCCAGTCCTGGGCCAGCACGGGGCAGGCGGACAGCAGCAGCGCCAGCAGCGTCAGCAGGCGGATCGAACGGGCGCGCAGGCGCGGGAAGCGGGTCGAACTCACGGTCATCTGTGCCCCTGGAGGCGGGGCCGAGCCGTAGGGCCCCCATGGCCAGACCGCATCCCCCCGAATGGATCGCGGTCCAAAACTAGACCGCGATCACATTATTGACCGCTGCCGGTGCAGGGATTCTGAACGGCGGACGCGCTCAGAACAGCAGCGCGGCCATCGAACGGCGGTAGCGACCGACCAGCGCGGCGTCGTCGATGACCTTGAAGGCATCGATCAGCAGTCTGCGCGGCAGGTTGTCACTGTAGCTGCCGTCTTTCCGCAACATGGCCAGGAACTGCTCCAGCGCGGCTTCGTCTTCACCGCCCAGCAGCAGCTGCACGCCGCGCAGGTGGCGGGCCTGCAGGTCGCCGCCATCGGCCGCGATGCGCGCGTCCAGCTGCTCCGGTGCCGGGGCGTCCTGCAGGGCCTTGGCGAAATCCAGGCGGGCGCGGGCGCGTACGGCGCGGTCGTCGGTGGACAGGTTGGCCGGCAGGGCATCGATCAATGCGCTGGCTTCGGTGGTGGCGCCGGTCTGCAGCAGGGCCAGGGCCAGGTCGAGCTTGAGCTCCTCCTTGTCCGGCTCGGCGGCGATGCCGGCGCGCAGCACGTCCACGCGGGCCTGCGGGTCCAGGGGTGCGGGCTCATCAGCCGCAGCTTCCGGAGCTTCGGCGGGGCTGATGCCGTGCTGGGTGAGGAACTCGCGCAGCTGGCCTTCGGGGATCGCACCGGGGAAGCCATCCACCAGCTGGCCGCCCTTGACCAGGAACACGGTGGGCACCGAGCGGATCTGGAAGGCCGCCGCGATCTGCTGCTCCTTGTCCACGTCGACCTTGGCCAGCTCGAACGCGCCGTTGTACTCGCCGGCCAGCTTTTCCAGCATCGGGCCCAGGGTCTTGCAGGGCTCGCACCAGGTGGCCCAGAAATCGACCAGTACCGGGGTCTGCAGCGACTTCTGCAGCACCTGTGCTTCGAAGGTTTCGGTGGTGGCGTCAAAGACGTGGGGCAGTTCGCTCATGGTCGGAAGATCAACGATAAAGATGTACGCAGTGTATGGTGCCGGCGATATCGAGAAGCAACCCCAATCGGTCGGCGTTGCCCTATAGGCGATGGCGCCACGCTGGCGGAGAATGGCCGCATGAAGACACTGCAACGTTTCGATCCACTGCTGGGCGCCCTGGCTGCGGTGCTGTTCCTGGCCTCGGTGCTGGGCTTTGGCGCGCTACTGCCGGGCTACCTGCCACTGGGGCACCCGGTGGCGCTGCTGGGTGCGACCGGGGTGCCGCACGCGGTGGCCTTCGACCTGCTTGGCTTCGTGTTGCCCGGGCTGCTGGCCGCGGTGGTGGCCGTGCGCCTGCTGGCGCGGGTGCCGGTCACCGCGCCGTGGACGATGCGGGTGGGCGGGCAGATGCTGGTGTTGTCCGGGCTGGCCTTCGCCGCGATGGGCGTGCTGCAGTTGGATCCCACCGACATCCAGAGCCCGGCCAGCCAGTTCCACGCCAGCGCGTGGATGGTCTGGGTGCTTGCGTTCGTGCCGGGCGCACTGATGGCCGGCTTCGGGGCGCGGCGCCTGCCGGGCTGGGGGCGGCTGGCGGCACTGCACGTGTCTGCGGGGCTGGCCGTACTGGTGGGTGCCTTCGTGCTGCAGGCGGTCATTCCGGCGCCGGTGGCGCAGCGCGTCGCCTTCGTTGCGTGGGCGGTGTGGCTGGCGGCGGCGCTGCCAGTGGCCAGCAAGGTCCGCCACGACTGAACTGGCGGATTCGGCCGCAATCCACGCGGGTGCGCGCGCGGGATGACCGTTGTAGATAATCCGGAAATGGGTAATTCCTTGATTTATCAACGGGATGCCATTCCAGTCCCGTATCCGTAGCGTCGATGATTGGAGCCCTTTGCCGCACTGCGGTACGCTGTGCCGCTTTGCCGCCGCAACTGTGTTTTCCATGACCAGCGTCGAACCCAACGTATACGATCCGCAGCAGGTTGAATCCGCCGCCCAGAAGTTCTGGGACGCCACGCGCGCCTTCGAGGTGAACGAGGCCTCGGACAAGCCGAAGTACTACTGCCTTTCGATGCTGCCGTACCCGTCGGGCGCGCTGCACATGGGCCATGTGCGCAACTACACCATTGGCGATGTGATCAGCCGCTACAAGCGGATGACCGGGCACAACGTGCTGCAGCCGATGGGGTGGGATGCCTTCGGCCTGCCGGCCGAGAACGCGGCGATCAAGAACAAGACCGCGCCGGCCAAGTGGACCTACGCCAACATCGAACACATGCGTGGGCAGTTCAAGTCGATGGGCTACGCGATCGACTGGTCGCGCGAGTTCGCCACCTGCACGCCCGAATACTACGTGCACGAACAGCGCATGTTCACCCGGCTGATGCGCAAGGGCCTGGCCTACCGCCGCAACGCGGTGGTGAACTGGGATCCGGTCGACCAGACCGTACTGGCCAACGAGCAGGTCATCGACGGCCGTGGCTGGCGCTCCGGCGCGCTGGTGGAGAAGCGCGAGATTCCGCAGTGGTTCCTGCGCATCACCGATTACGCCCAGGAACTGCTGGACGGCCTGGATGAACTGCCGGGCTGGCCGGAATCGGTCAAGACCATGCAGCGCAACTGGATCGGCCGCTCCGAAGGGCTGGAGATCCAGTTCGACGTGCGCGATGCCGACGGCAGCGCGCTGGATTCGGTGCGCGTGTTCACCACCCGCCCGGACACGGTGATGGGCGTGACCTTCGTGTCGATCGCAGGCGAGCATCCGCTGGCCCTGCATGCGGCGAAGTCGAACCCGGCGCTGGCCGCGCTGCTGGCCGAGATGAAGCAGGGCGGCGTGTCCGAGGCTGAACTGGAAACCCAGGAAAAGCGCGGCATGGACACCGGCCTGCGCGCGGTGCACCCGGTCACCGGCGCCCAGGTGCCGGTGTGGGTGGCCAACTTCGTGCTGATGGGCTACGGCACCGGTGCGGTGATGGCCGTTCCCGGGCACGACCAGCGCGACTTCGAATTCGCCAACAAGTACGACCTGCCGATCCGCCAGGTCATCGCGCTGAAGTCGCCGCGCAAGGACGAAACCGCCTACGACCCGCGCAACTGGCAGGACTGGTACGGCGACAAGACCCGCGAGACCGAGCTGGTCAATTCCGACGAATTCGATGGCCTGGATTTCCAGGGCGCCTTCGAGGCGCTGGCTGAACGCTTCGAGCGCAAGGCCCAGGGCCAGCGCCGGGTGAACTACCGCCTGCGCGACTGGGGCGTGAGCCGCCAGCGTTACTGGGGTTGCCCGATTCCGGTGATCTACTGCCCCAAGTGCGGCGCGTTGCCGGTGCCGGAAGAGCAGCTGCCGGTGGTACTGCCGGAAGACGTCAACTTCGTCGGCACCGGTTCGCCGATCAAGGCTGATCCGGAATGGCGCAAGACCACCTGCCCCGATTGCGGTGGCGCGGCCGAGCGCGAGACCGATACCTTCGATACCTTCATGGAGTCGAGCTGGTACTACGCCCGCTACACCTCCCCGGGTGCCCGTGACGCGGTGGACAAGCGCGGCAACTACTGGCTGCCGGTGGACCAGTACATCGGCGGCATCGAACACGCGATCCTGCACCTGATGTACTTCCGTTTCTTCCACAAGCTGCTGCGCGATGCGCGCATGGTGGACAGCAACGAACCGGCACAGAACCTGCTGTGCCAAGGCATGGTCATCGCCGATACGTACTTCCGCCAGAACCCGGACGGGTCCAAGGACTGGATCAACCCGGCCGACGTGGACGTGCGGCGCGACGAGCGTGGCCGCGTCACCGGCGCGGTGCTGATCGCCGATGGCCAGCCGGTGGAGATCGGCGGCACCGAGAAGATGTCCAAGTCCAAGAACAATGGCGTGGACCCGCAGGCCATGGTGAGCCGCTACGGCGCCGACACCGTGCGCCTGTTCTCGATGTTCGCCGCACCGCCGGAACAGTCGCTGGAGTGGAACGAAGCGGGCGTGGACGGCATGGCGCGCTTCCTGCGCCGGCTGTGGACGCAGGTGCAGAAGCACGCGGACGAGGGGGTTGCCCCGGCGCTGGACCTGGCGGCGCTGACCGCCGAACAGAAGGCGCTGCGCCGCAAGACCCACGAAACCATCGGCAAGGTCGGCGACGACTACGGCCGCCGCCACAGCTTCAACACCGCCATCGCCGCGGTGATGGAGCTGATGAACGCGCTGGCCAGGTTCGATGACAGCTCCGACCAGGGCCGTGCGGTCCGCCAGGAAGCGCTGCAGGCCACCGTGCTGCTGCTCAACCCGATCACCCCGCATGCCAGCCATGCGTTGTGGCAGCTGCTGGGCCATGGCGAAACGCTGCTGGAAGACCAGCCGTTCCCGCAGGCCGATGCCGGCGCGCTGGTGCGTGATGCGGTGACCCTGGCCGTGCAGGTCAATGGCAAGCTGCGTGGCACCATCGAGGTGGCCGCCGATGCCGCGCGCGACCAGATCGAGGCACTGGGCCTGGCCGAGCCGAATGCGGCGAAGTTCCTGGACGGGCTGACCGTGCGCAAGATCATCATCGTGCCGGGCAAGATCGTGAACATCGTGGCGGGGTAAGCCCCGCTCTACGTGCTTCGTTCACGCAGGGTCGGGCATCGTATCGGCATCCAATTTTCTGTTGCCGGCTTCGCCCGGCTCCTCCAGACTGTGAACATGACCCGATTCCTGCTTGCCCTTGTTCTTACCGCTACCCTCGCCGGCTGTGGCTTCCACCTGCGCAACAAGCTGATGCTGCCGGCCGATACGGCGGCGGTGAAGGTGGTCTCCACGGCGCCCTACAGCGAACTGGCCAAGCTGCTCCGGCGTGGCCTGCAGGCATCGGGCGCGACGCTTGCCGACGCCGACAGCAAGGAACCGGCCGCGCAGCTGCAGGTGTTGTCCGAGCGTTGGGGCGACCTGCCCATCGCGATCGATGCCCAGGGCCGCGCACAGGAGTTCAGCCTCCGCTACGCGGTGATCTTCGTGTTCCGTCGCGAAGACGGCAGCGACCTGGTCCCGCAGCAGGTCATCGAGCTGTCGCGCGACTACGTCTCGCCGCCGACCGATTCCACCGGTACCACCACCGAACGCGAGATCCTGGCCGACGAACTGCGCCGTGAGATGTCGGCGTCGATCATGCGCCGCATCGACAGCGTGGTACGTGCCGAGCTGGAGCGCGGGCGGCTCAACCCGCCGGCCAAGCCGACCGCCGATCCGGCAGCGGCGCCTGCCGGCGTGCCGTCGACCGCGCCGTCGACCACGCCTCCGGCCGCAGTGCCGGCCGTCAAGCCGCCGCAGGGCGGCTGACCGGCCCGCCCGGCGGACCGGCCGCACGATGGAACTGCGCCCCGAACAGCTTGCCAGCCAGCCGGCCAGCCAGGCCCTGGCGCCGGTATACCTGATAGCCGGGCCGGAAACGCTGCGCGTGCTTGAAGCGGCCGATGCGGTGCGTGCGCGGGCCCGCGCCGACGGCATCAGCGAACGCGAAGTGTTCGATGCCGACGGCCGCGATTTCGACTGGAACCAGCTCGACGCCACCTTCAATGCCCCCAGCCTGTTCAGTGCGCGCCGGCTGGTGGAGCTGCGCCTGCCGACCGGCAAGCCGGGCAAGGAGGGTGGGGAAGTCATCAGCCAGTTCTGCGCGAACCCGGCGCCGGACGTGATCCTGCTGATCACCTGCAACGAATGGAGCAAGGCGCACCAGGGCAAGTGGGCCGAGGCGGTGAACCGCGTCGGCGTGCTGTCGGTGGCCTGGGCGATCAAGCCGCACGAGCTGCCCGACTGGATCGAACGTCGCCTGCGCCAGCAGGGCCTGCGCGCGGACCCGGCCGCCGTGCAGCGGCTGGCCGAGCGGGTGGAAGGCAACCTGCTGGCGGCAGCACAGGAAATCGACAAGCTGGCGCTGCTGGCCAGTGGCCAGACCCTGGATGTGGACACCATGGAGTCGCTGGTGGCCGACGCCGCCCGCTACGACGTGTTCCGCCTGCTGGAAGCCACGTTCTCCGGGCAGCCGGCGGCGGTGCTGCGCATGCTGGCCGGGCTGCGCGGCGAAGGCGAGGCGGTGGCCGCGCTGATGCCGATGGTGATCCGCGAGATGCTGTCCACCGCCGCGCTGGCCAGGGTGCAGGCGCGCGGTGGCAACCTGGCGGCCGAAATGAAGAGCCGCGGCATCTGGGAATCGCGCCAGGCGCCGTTCAAACGCGCGCTGCAGCGGCACCCGGAAGCCAAACGCTGGGAGCGCTTCGTCGCTGAGGCCGGGCTGGTGGACCGCATGGCCAAGGGGCGCGCCGACGGCGATGCCTGGCTGGGCCTGGAGCGGCTGCTGGTGGCCGTGGCCGAAGCGCGCGCGGTACGCCTGCTCGCGCGCGCCTGAGCCCCGTGGGCCTGCGCATCCATTACGGTGGAACCTTCGACCCCGTGCACCTGGGGCACCTGGCCATCGCGCGGGCGGCGCGCGACCAGTTGCAGGTCGCGGTGTGCCTGCTGCCGGCGGCCGATCCGCCGCACCGGCAGGCCCCCGGTGCGAATGCCGCCCAGCGGGCGGAGATGCTGGCGCTGGCGATCGGCGACGAGCCGGGACTGCTGCTGGACCGGCGCGAGCTGGAACGCGCCCAGCGCCAGCCGGCGACCCCTTCCTACACCGTCGACACGCTGCGCGAGCTGCGTGCCGAGTTGGGCCCGCGCCAGCCCATCGCCTGGCTGGTAGGCGCCGACAGCCTGCTGGGCCTGCCCAGCTGGCACCAGTGGGAGGACCTGTTCGAGCTGGCGCACTTCATCGTGGCCGACCGCCCGGGAAGCTCGCTGGAGCAGGCCCTGCCGGCCCCGCTGCAGCAGGCGCTGGAGGGGCGTTGGGCAGACACCGACAAGGCGCTGTTCAGCGCCCCCGCAGGGCGCGTGTTGCGCCTGCACGCCCCGCTGCGCAACGAATCCGCCACGGCCGTGCGGGAGCGGATCGCCGCCGACGGGGACTGGCGCGGGCTCCTGCCACCGCCGGTCGCCGATTACATCGCCCGCCATGGCCTGTACGGGGTCCCTACGCCGTGAACACGTTCAGCTCCTCCGCCCCGTATAATCGGCCCCACATTTATCGAGTCTCCCTGCTTTGAGCGACCAAGCCCAGCCCCAGACCATCAAGGTCACCATGCCGAACCCGGCACCGTCCACCCAGCAGCTGCTGGAGTGCGTGCGCCAGGCCACCGAAGAACTGAAGGCCAGGGACGTGGTCGAGATCGACGTGATCGGCAAGTCCAGCGTCACCGATTTCATGGTGATCGCCTCGGGCACCTCCAGCCGCCACGTCAAGTCGATTGCCGACGAAGTGGTCAAGTTCGCCAAGAACCTCGGCATGATGCCGCTGGGCGTGGAAGGCGAGCGCGAAGCCGAGTGGGTGCTGGTTGACCTGGGCGACGTGCTGGTGCATGTGATGCTGCCGCGCGTGCGCGAGTTCTACGCGCTGGAGCGCCTGTGGACGGTGGGCGACCAGCCGCCGAGCCTGCTCGACGAGGGCGACGAAGAAGACGACTACGCTGCGCGCTGAGCGTTGCGCACGTGGTGACGACAACGGCGCCGGGTGGCGCCGTTGTCATTTGAAGGAGCATGACGATGAAAGCCAGGCTGATCGCCACCGGTGAACGCGCGCCCAGCTGGGTGGCGCAGGGTTTTGCCGAGTACCAGAAGCGGCTCTCGCACTGGTTGCCGTTCGAGCTGGTGGAAATCGAGCCGGGCCTGCGTGGCAAGGGACGCGATGCGCGTCGCGCCACCGAGGACGAAGGCAGGCGGGTGATCGCCGCGCTGCCCAAGAACGCGTATGTGGTGGCGCTGGATGTACCGGGGAAGCAACTCAGCTCCGAGCAGCTGGCGCAGCGCCTGGAGCACTGGCGCGGGCAGGGCAGGGACCTGGCGTTCCTGATTGGCGGCCCGGAAGGGCATTCGCCGGAGGTATCGGCGCTGGCCGACGAGAAGTGGTCGATCGGCCCGCTCACCCTGCCGCACATGCTGGTGCGGCTGGTGGTGGCCGAACAGCTGTATCGCGCAGCGGCGATGCTGGCCAACCATCCGTATCACCGCGCGTGAAGAAATTCTGCGCAGACGGGTTACAAGCTGCGAAAAACTGGTTACAATTTGCACCCCGCCCGAATAGCTCAGCCGGTTAGAGCACTTGACTGTTAATCAGGGGGTCGTTGGTTCGAGTCCAACTTCGGGCGCCAAGTTTTAACAGCCTCGCAGCGATGCGAGGCTTTTTTTTGCCTGTGACCCATGAACGAAGAAGCCCGGGCAATGCCCGGGCTTTTCGTTTCACACCAGCATGGATCAGTTGAAGGTGTACTTCGCACCCACCGTGAAGTAACGGCCGATCGCGCCACTGAAGTGCAGCGGGTTGTAGTTCACCCCGCCGTAGGTGGTCGGGTCGAGCGGGGCAGTGCGGTCGAACACGTTCTGCACCGAGGCGTTCAGTTCGAACGCGTCGGTGATGTTGTAGCGACCGGACAGGTCGAACGTGGTGAACGAGGAGATCTTCTCCACCGGCGTGCCATCGGCATAGAACGCGAGGTAATCGCCACCGCGGCGGTCCTTGTTCTCCAGGCTGCTGATGTAGTTGACCACGCCGCTCACGCTCCACGCATCCTGCTTCCAGGTGGTGCCGAAGTTGATGCGGTCTTCGGGCGTGCCGATGCAGTTGGTCACGTCGCAGTTGCCGTGCGTGCCCACGTAATCGACCGTGTTGTCACCTTCAGTACGTTCGAACTTCAGCACGTGGCTCCACTGCAGGTCCATCTCCAGCTGGCCCGGGCCGACGTCGAAGGTCTGGCGGATATCGGTATCGATACCGCGCACCCGCGACGAGTTGGCGTTCACGTAGGCGGTATTCACCGCCAGGATGGTGCCGGTGCCGGGAATGCCGTTGATCAGGTCGGTGTCGCGCAGCACGCTGCCCGCTGCGATCGCGTCGGCGGTGCTGCCCTGCGCGATCTCATTGGTGCGCTTGATTTCCCATGCATCCACCGTCAATGACGTGGTCGAGGTCGGCTGCAGCACGATGCCGAACGAGTAGCTCTTGGACTCTTCCGGTTTCAGGTCCGGGTTCGGGCTGGTGATGATGGCCACCGGGCGCGCGCCGCAGTTGGTGGTCACATCCGCCGGCGGGCTGGCCGCGCAACGCACGGGATCACGTGCCGTGGAGAACGCCGCCAGGCCGCCATCGCCGTTCTCGGCAGGATTCGGCGCGCGGAAGCCTTCCGCGTAGGTGGCACGCAGTGCCACCCAGTCCACCGGAGTCCACTTCACGCCAAACTTCGGGGTGGCCTTGCCTTCGCCGCTTTCATATTTGTCGTAACGCACGGCACCCGACAACTCCAGCTGCTCCAGCACCGGCGCGGACAGTTCCACGTAGCCGGCGTACACGTTCTGGGTGCCGTCATAGGCCGAGTAGCCCAGGCCGATGATGTCGCCCACGTCGGTATAGGTCTGCGGGGTCAGGCTGTTGCTGGTCTTGCGCCATTCGGTACCGATCGCCAGGCCGAGCGGGCCGCCCTTGAGGTCCATCAGGCTGCGCGAGACGGTGAAGTCGAACATGTCCAGGCTGGATTTGGCGTTGGCCTGGATCTGCGGCGAAATGTAGTCGTACAGCGCCTGCGAGTTCTGCCCGGCGTTGTCGCCGATGCGCCAGGTCCCACCCGCGCAGGCCGGGTCGCCCAGCGCGCATTGCACGGCGCTGTAGCGAAGGAAGCCGTCACGCTTGTTGACCAGGTTGGTGCTCGAATGCAGGTAGGCCGTGTCGTAGCCCCACTCGCCCCAGTTGCCCTTGGTGCCAACCAGGAAGCGGGTGAACTCATTGGTGTTGGTGGTCACGCGCGGGCCGACGTCCCAGGCCGAATAGCGCAGGCGCGAGGCCTGGCCCGGGATCGGGTTGTCGGGATGGGTCGGCCCCAGCACGACCGCACCCGGGCCGCTGCTGGCGTTGACCGGGCCGCCGGGATAGCCCCAGCTGCCGGACACGCCGGACGGGGTGTTGCTGAAGACCGTTTCCTTCTTGGAGTACCCGATCTCGGTGTAGATCTCGCCGCCTTCGCCGTATGCGAAGCTGGCGCGGCCGAATACGTTGACGTATTCCTCCTTCGGGCTCAGGTCGCGGAACTGCTGGGCTGCATCGTACAGACAGCCGTCTTCGGCGATCGAGGCATCGGTCTGGCCCGGGATGTTGGTCACGGACTGGCAGCCCGGCAGCGGTACCAGGAAGGCCGGGTTGTCGGCATCCACGTTGCGGTCGTCGAACACCGAACCGTTCGGGCCGGCGCCGCCGCTGGTGGCGCCATTAAGGAATGCGCCACTGAGGAACTGCGCGTCGGAGGCGGCGATGCCCCAGCGGCGCAGGTCACCGGTGCCGATCCACTTGCGGTCCTTGCGGTCGCTGATCTTGATCGCATCGGTCTTGCCGACGTCCAGGCTGAAGAAGGCGTTCCAGCCGTCTTCGACGAGGTCACCGGTACCGGCGGTCAAGGTCGCCTTTTTGGCGTCGCCGTCGCTGTCGCCGGACAGGCCGTACGAACCGCGCAGGATCACGCCTTCGAAATCGCTGCGCAGGATGATGTTGACCACGCCGGCGATGGCGTCGGAGCCGTAGATCGCCGACGCGCCATCCTTGAGCACTTCCACGCGCTCCACCGCGTCCAGCGGGATGGTGCTGAGGTCAGTGAAGACCTTCTGGCCGTCATCGGCCAGGCCGTAGGTGGCCATGCGGCGACCGTTCAACAGCACCAGCGTGGAGCCGGCACCCAGGCCGCGCAGCGAGATGCCCGCGCCGCCGCCGGCAAAGCCGTTGCCGAAGGTCTTGGGAATGGAGCCGGCGCCGTCGGAGGTGAGCGTCTGCAGGTACTCGGCCACGGTGGTCTTGCCGCTGCGGTCGATGTCCTGGCGCGTCACTACCTGCACGGGCGAGGGGGTTTCAGTGTTGGTGCGGGGAATATTCGACCCGGTGACCGTGATGCGGTCCAGGTTGGTGGCCTGGTCCTGGGCCAGGGCCGAGGAGGAGGCGAAGGCGCCGGCCAGCAGCAGCACGCCGCCAGCAAGGGCCGAAGAAATGGAGTGGGCAAGCGGATTGCGACGGTTGCCGCTGTAGCGTTGTTGGATCGGGTGTTTCACAGCTTCTCTCCTGACTGGACAACCTGGGGTCTGGGCTGGGGCGCCGTCAACGGATTGACGCGTCGGCGCCAATCTAGGTTTCCAACAGGTGACGTAAACGTGAAAAATTGCTTAATTCGCGCAATTGGTGACGGCGGTCAAAGAAGTGCGGGGCCCCGGGTTCGGGACCCCGCATCCCTGACGTTACTGGGGCAGCGAGAAGCTCACCGGGACCAGGCCCACGGCCGGCACGGCCTGCCCGTTGACCTGGGCCGGCACGAAGCGCCAGTTGCGCAACACCTGCTGCCGCGCAGCATGGTCCAGCGCCCGCGAACCACTGCTGCGTTCGATGGAGACGGAGGTCGGCTTGCCGTCGGCGTCGACCTGCACCCGCAGGGTAACCGTCCCCTGCTCCCCGGCCCGGATGGCGGCGATCGGGTAGCTCGGCGGCGGTGCGGTGCGGTACTGCAGCTGCGCGCCGTCACCGGAAGCCGCCGGCGCCGGCTCGACCGGCGCCAGGGTCGGCGTCTGTACGTCGCTGGCCGGCAGAGGCGGCACGGCCAGTACGTCGTCCGCGCTGGCGGTGGGCAGCGGCAGCGGGGCCACGCGCGGGGTCGTGGTCGGCGCACGCACCGGCACCGGTTCCTGTGGGGGGATCGGCAGCGGCGGCTCCGGTTGCGGCACCGGTGGGGTGATCAGGTTCACCACCGTCCGCTCGCGGGGCAGCGGGGCAGCCACGTAGGCGGCGGGAATCAGCAGCAGCATCAGGGCGAGCAGGTGCAGGGCCAGCGCGGTGCTCCAGCCAAGCACGCGCGGGACGTCGATTTGCAGCGGGACCACCGGGGGATGCGTACGGACCATGCGCCACTCTCCTTGCCAGATGTGCGTGCGGGAACATCAACGTGCAGGGGCCGGGGCCCCGCAATGACAGCAATACCCGAGGCCGGCACGGGCCGGAAGTCAGGGGGCGCCAGGATGTTTGGCTGACAGTCAGGAATGCGCCGGCCAACGGCCGGCGCTACCGCCAGGCGCGGCTTACCGGCCCAGGTCGAACACCACGTCCAGGTTGACCGACACCGTCGATTCGCCCGGCGAAACCGGGGTGGAAACATCGGCGGCCATCGGCGCGGCCGCGGCGCGCATCATCACCGGCCGGAAGTTGCCGCCGCCGCTTTCGGAGATGCTGACGATGCGGCGCACGCGCAGGCCCAGCGACTTGGCGTACGTCTCGGCGCGGGCCTGGGCCTTCTTCAGCGCGGCCAGGCGGGCTTCGTCATAGACCGGTTCGGGCTGGTCGATCTCGAACTGCGGGCCGTTGATCTGGTTGGCGCCCTGTGCGGCCAGCGCGTCGAGTACCTTGCCCAGCTTGGCGATGTCGCGCACCTTCAGGCTGACAGTATTGCTGGCCTGGTAGCCGGTGATCTTCGGCGCTTCATTTTCGGCGTAGCGGTACTGCGGGCTGAGGTTGACCCCGCTGGTCTGCACGTCGCGCTCGGCGATGCCGGCGGCCTTGATCGCGGCCAGCACCTTGACCATCTGTTCGGCGTTCTGGCGCATGGCCGTGTTGCCATCGGTGGCCTGGGTGACCACGCCGGCCGACAGCGTGGCCACGTCGGGCACGCGGCGGGCTTCGGCGTTGGCCGAGATGTTGAGCAGGGTGCTGTCGGCGGGGACGGCGATGGCGGGTGGGGTCTGGGCGTGGGCGGTCATCGAGGTTCCCAGGGCAAGGGACAGGGCAAGCAGCAGCGGGGACAGGGTCGGGCGGCGCATATGCATCTCCATGTGAAGGCGTTGAGGTTGGTGTCGGAGCGATGAACGTCTGGTGAGGTTTATCGGGGTTGATGACGATTCGGAGGCGTTGCTCGCGATTCAGACAGGGCCCGCAGGTTATGCTTCCGCGATGCTTTATCTCGCCTCTCGTTCGCCCCGACGAACCCAACTGCTGGCGCGCCTGGACCGACCGTTCCGCGCGCTGGACCTGGATGTGCCCGAAGTACGGGCCGCCGGGGAAACCGCCCAGGACTACGTGCAGCGCGTGGCCATCGACAAGGCCCGTGCCGGCTTGGCGCAGGTGGCCCACGACCCCGACGCGCTGGTGCTCGGCGCGGACACCGAAGTGGTGCTGGACGGCGAGGTGTTCGGCAAGCCGGTCGATGCCGCCGATGCCGCCGCCATGCTGCGCCGCTTGGCCGGCCGCACCCACCAGGTGATGACCGCGGCGGCGCTGGTCGCCGCCGGCGCCGAGCAGGCGGTGATGGTCGTGTCGGAGGTGAGTTTCATCGCGCTGGACGAGGCGGCCATTGCCGCCTACGTGGCCAGCGGCGAGCCGATGGGCAAGGCCGGGGCCTACGCCATCCAGGGCGGGGCCGAGCGTTACATCCGCCACCTGGCGGGAAGCTATTCGGGTGTCATGGGCTTGCCCCTGCAACAGACCGAGCAGTTGCTGCAGGCATTTGAATCGAAGGGAGTCGCCGGTGTCTGAAGAAATCCTGGTCAACGTCACCCCACGCGAGACCCGCGTGGCCGTCATCGAAAACGGCATGCTGCAGGAGCTGCACATCGAACGTGGCTGGCGCCGCGGGGTGGTGGGCAACATCTACAAGGGCAAGGTGCAGCGGGTGATGCCCGGCATGCAGGCGGCCTTCGTCGAGGTCGGGCTGGAGCGCGCCGCGTTCCTGCACGCCAACGACGTGGTACGGCCGGCCCCGGTGGCCAGCCCCGATACCGAGGGCACCACGCTGCCGCCGCCGTCGTCGGTGCCGATCGTGGAGCTGCTGCGCGACGGCCAGGACATCGTGGTGCAGGTGGTCAAGGACCCGATCGGCACCAAGGGCGCGCGCCTGACCACCCAGATCAGCATTCCCTCGCGTTACATGGTGCTGCTGCCGCAGTCCAAAGTGGTCGGGGTATCGGCGCGGATCGAGGACGAGGCCGAGCGTGCCCGGCTCAAGACGCTGGTCACCGAGCTGTCGGCCCAGCACGGCGGTTACGGCTACATCGTGCGCACCAACGCCGAAGGCCAGCCGGCCGAGGCGATTGCCGAAGACATCGCCTACCTGTCACGGGTCTGGAACGTGGTCGAGCGCCGTGGCCGCGAGGCGGCCCCGTGCAGCGTGATCTATGAAGACCTGAGCCTGCCGCTGCGTTCGGTGCGCGACCTGATCCGGAAGGACGTGGACAAGGTGAAGGTGGACTCCAAGGAGACCTTCACCCAGCTGCAGGCCTTCGTGGCCAAGTACATGCCGGTGCTGGCCGAGAAGCTGGAGCTGTACAGCGGCGACCGCCCGATCTTCGACATGTTCGGGGTGGAGGATGAGATCGGCCGCGCGCTGGACAAGCAGGTGCCGCTCAAATCCGGCGGCTACCTGGTGATCGACCAGACCGAGGCGATGACCACCATCGACGTCAACACCGGCTCGTTCCTGGGCCAGCGCAACCTGGAGGAAACGGTGTTCCGCACCAACCTCGAGGCCGCGCAGTCGGTGGCGCGCCAGCTGCGCCTGCGCAACCTCGGCGGGATCATCATCATCGACTTCATCGACATGGATGACGCCGAGCACCGCCGCCAGGTGCTGCGCACGCTGGAGAAGGCGCTGGCGCGCGACCATGCCAAGACCACGGTGTATGAGTTCTCGCCGCTGGGGCTGGTGGAAATGACCCGCAAGCGCACCGTGGAAAGCCTGGAGCGCCAGCTGTCCGAGCCGTGCCCGGAATGCAGCGGGCGCGGGTCGATCAAGACCGCGGAAACGGTCACCTACGAAATCTTCCGTGAGATCACCCGGGCCGTGCGCCAGTTCGATGCCGCGCGCCTGCTGGTGATCGCCTCGTCCAAGGTCGTGGCGCGGATCACCGATGAGGAATCCTCGGCGGTGGCCGAACTGGAGGAATTCCTCGGCAAGTCGATCCGCTTCCAGGCCGACGAGCAGTACCTGCAGGAGCAGTTCGATGTCGTGCTGCTGTGACCTGAGCCGGCCCGCGCAGTGGTGCGCCGGCGCCTGCGGGACCCGATGAGCGCGCCGCTGCGCCTGCGACTGCGAAGGATTCGCCGCCATGCTGTCTATGCCATGGCGATCGTACTGGTCTGTGTGGCGGTGCTGGTGGGCAGCCTCAGCCAGGTGCTGCCGCTGGCCGAACGGCACCCGGACAAGGTGGCCGGGTGGTTGAGTGCGCGTGCCGGCCAGCCGGTGCGTTTCGACCAGCTGCAGACGCGCTGGACCCGGCGCGGCCCGGTGCTGGCGTTGAAGGGCCTGCGCATCGGTGAAGGCGAGGGACTGCGCATCGGCGAGGCTGAAGTGCAGGTCTCGATGTATTCGGGGCTGCTGCCCGGCCGTTCGCTGACCGAGCTGCGCCTGCGCGGCCTGGCGCTGGTGCTGCAGCGTGCGCCCGATGGCCGCTGGTCGGTGCAGGGGCTGCCGCAACCCAAGGCCGGCGGCGATCCGCTGGATACCCTGCGCCGGCTGGGCGAACTGCAGGTCATCGGCGGCCGGCTGCGGGTGGATGCGCCGTCGTTGAACGTACAGACCGAACTGCCGCGCATCGACCTGCGGCTGCGGGTGAACGGGCAGCGGCTGGCGGTGGGTGCGTGCGCGTGGGCCGATCTCAAGGGCGCTCCGCTGACGGCCGTGGTGGATTTCGACCGTGCCCACGGCAACGGGCAGGCCTGGCTGGCCGCCGACCCGGCCGACTTCCGTGCGTGGTCGTCGCTGCTGCAGTTCGGCGGCGTGGCCCTGCAGCAGGGTACCGGCACGTTGAATGCCTGGGTGGACCTGCGCGACCGCCGTCCGGTGATGATCACCACCGATGCCGACCTGGCTGGCGTACAGCTGCGTGGTGCGCGCCTGGCCGATGGCGGGCGTCCGCAACTGAAGCTCGATACCTTGCAGCTTCGCGCGCGCTGGCGTTGGGTGCAGGGCGGCTGGCGTGCCGATGCACCGCGCCTGCGGATCGGCCTGGAAGGACGTACCGAAACGCTGGATGGGCTGTTGGTGGCCGGCGGCCAGCACATGGCGCTGGCCGGCGACAACATCGATGCCACCGCGCTGCTGCGCGGGCTGGCGTTGACCGATCGGATCGATGCCGGGCTGCGCCGTTGGCTGCACGACGCGGCGCCGAAGGTGCGCATGAGCCGCGTGCGGTTCGCCGGCGAGCGCGACGGGCCGCTGGGTTTTGAAGGCGAGCTGGAAGAGATCCAGTTCGCCGCCGCCGGGCACGCACCCGGCCTGGGTGGGGTGGGCGGCCATTTCGAGGGCGATGCCAACGGCTTCCGGCTCGACCTTCAGCCGACCCGGGTGATGCATTTCGACTGGCCCACCGGGTTCGGCGTCCGCCATGACGTGCGCCTGGCCGGCAGCATGGTGGGTTGGCGCGATGAAGGCGGCGGCTGGCGCATCGGCACCCCGGCGCTGCGCGTGCAGGGCACCGATTACGCCGCCGACGTGCGCGGCACGATGTGGTTCCAGGGCAATGGCACGCGCCCGTGGATGCAGCTGGCGGCCAAGCTCGACGACGTGCCGATGACCGCGGCCAAGCGCTTCTGGATCCACTCCAAGATGAGCAAAGCGGCCACCGACTGGCTGGATGCGGCGCTGGTGGGGGGCCATATCCGCGGGGGTATCGGCCTGGTGACCGGCGACCTGGAAGACTGGCCGTTCAAGGACCACAACGGTCGCTTCGAGGCGACCGGCCGCATCGACAACGGCAACATCCGCTTCCAGCGTGACTGGCCGACGATGGACAAGGTCGAAGGCGATATCGCCTTCATCGGCCCGGGCTTCGAGCTGCACGGCCGTGGCGACCTGGCCGGCGTGGCGGTGGACCACTTCGATGCGGGCATCGCCGATTTCGGCGCCTCCCAGCTGTACGTCAAGGCGGCCAGCCGCAGCGACGCCGGCGCGCTGCTGGCGATGCTCAAGCAGAGCCCGCTGCACAAGACCTATGCCGATTCGCTGGACAACCTGGCGGCCAAGGGCCCGGCGGCGGTGACCTTCGACCTGCTGCAGCCGCTGCACCACGCCGAGGGCGGCGGGCACCTGCAGGGCACGGTGGATCTGGACGGCGCCACGCTGTCGGACAAACGCTTCGACCTGACCTTCGAGGCGATGCGCGGCCAGGCCAGGTACAGTCAGGACGGATTCGGAGCCGAGGCACTGGCCGTGCGCCACCTGGGCCAGGACGGCCAGCTCAGCCTGCGCGCCGGCGGTTATGCGCGTGACCCGCAGCATGCGTTCGAAGCCGAGCTGGCCGCCCGGATGGATGCCGGCCAGCTGCTGGACCGTGCGCCCGAGCTGGGCTGGCTCAAGCCTTACATCGAGGGGACGTCGCGCTGGACGATCGGGGTGACGCTGCCCAAGCTGGCGCCGGGCGGCAAGACCGCGCCGCCGACCCTGCTCACCCTGCACTCGGACCTGGTCGGCACCCGGCTGGACCTGCCGGCACCGCTGGACAAGCCAGCCGGGGTGCCCCTGGCCACCGCCGTGAAGGCGCAGCTGCCGATGGGCGCCGGGCGCGTCGACGTTGCCTTCGGCGAACGCCTGGCCCTGGCCGCGCGCACCCACGACAACAAGACCGGCGTGCAGGTCACGCTGGGCAGCGGCACCGTTGACCGCGACCCGCCCGCCAGCGGGCTGGTGGTCAACGGCCGCAGCGGCTCGCTGGATGCCCTGGACTGGATCGCGCTGGCGCGTTCGCCGGGCGGGACGCCCGGTGCGGACCCGATGCCGCTGCGCCAGGTGGACGTGCAGGTCGGGCAGCTGCTGCTGGCCGGCGGCGTGTTCGCGCAGACGCGCCTGCAGCTGCGTCCGACTCCCACCGGCGTGGACGTGCGCTTGGACGGCCCGTCGCTGTCGGGCGACCTGAGCGTGCCCAATGCCGATGGCGCGGCCATCGTCGGCAAGCTGGACCGGGTCCACTGGCAGTCGCTGCCCACCCCCGTGAAAGCCCCGCCCGATGGCGCGCCGATCATCCTGCCGGCCGACGCCAGCTTGCCGGCGCGGGTGCAAGCCAGCGCCAACGACACCAACCCGGCAAAGATTCCGCCGCTGTCGCTGGACATCAACGACCTGCAGTTCGGCAAGGCGCGGCTGGGCCAGGCGGTGCTGCGCACGCGTCCGTTCGGCAACGGGCTGAGCGTGGACCAGCTGCAGTTCCGCGCGCCCAAGCAGGTGATCGACATCCAGGGCCGCTGGCTGGGCATGGGTGAGGCGGCGCGTACCCAGTTCCAGGTCAAGGTCGACAGTGAGGACCTGGGCGGGCTGATGCAGAACCTGGACTACGGCGGCCAGCTGCGCGGCGGGCAGGGCCAGATCAGCCTGGATGCCGGCTGGCAGGGCGGTCCATCGGACTTCCAGCTGGGCGCATTGCAGGGCCAGATGCAGGTGCACGCACGCAACGGCCAGCTGCTGGAGCTCGAGCCGGGCGCCGGCCGCGTGCTGGGCCTGCTCAGCGTGACCCAGCTGCCGCGCCGGTTGATGTTCGATTTCCGCGATTTCTTCTCCAAGGGTTTCGCCTTCAACCAGGTGGAGGGCACGCTGGCGTTCGCCGACGGCATGGCCACCACCGACAAGGTGCTGATCGAAGGCCCGGCCGCCAACATCAGCATCCGCGGCCGCACCGACCTGCGCCGCCAGCAGTTCGACCAGACCATCGACGTCAATCCGCGCGCCGGCAACCTGCTCACCGTGGTCGGTGCCGTCGCCGGCGGTCCGGTCGGCGCGGCGGTGGGCGCGGCCGCCAATGCGGTGCTGTCCAAGCCGCTGGGCGAGATCGGTGCCAAGACCTACCGGGTGACCGGCCCCTGGGCCGAACCCAAGGTCGAAGTGATCGACCGCGACGACGCGCCGCCACGTTGATCCCGGCCGTTACCCCCACAATGTCCCGCGCACGGCTTGCGATATCGGCCCGCGCCCACAGATCAAGGCCATGACCGACAACGCACTCACCCTTGCCCAAGACCGCCTGCTGCTGCCCGCCGGGCTGGATGCCGGTGGCCTGGAACGCACCTTTGGCACCCTGTTGGGTCCCGGTATCGATTTTGGCGACCTGTACTTCCAGCACGCCCGCCGCGAAAGCTGGAGCGTGGAAGATGGCATCGTGAAAGACGGCGCCCATTCCATCGAACAGGGCGTGGGCGTGCGCGCCATTGCCGGCGAGAAGACCGGGTTTGCCTATTCCGACGACATCCATGGCGATGCGCTGCTGGGCGCGGCGCGCTCGGCGCGCGCGATTTCCCGCGAGGGCGGGGCGCAGCCGGCGCGGTCGCTGGTGCGCGGCAATGCACGCGCGCTGTACCCCGCACTGGACCCGATCGATGGCATGGGCAATGAAGCGAAGGTGGAGGTGCTCAAGCGCCTGGACCGTTTCCTGCGTGCCGCCGACCCGCGCGTGCAGCAGGTGATGGTGAGCCTGTCCGGTGGCGTGGATACCATCCTGATCGCGCGTAGCGACGGCGTGCTGGCCGGCGACATCCGCCCGCTGGTGCGGCTGAACGTGCAGGTGATCGTGGAGCAGCACGGCCGCCGTGAATCGGGCTATTCCGGCGGTGGCGGGCGCTACAGCTACGAGGAGCTGTTCGCTGACGGGCGCCCGGAAGCCTTCGCCCGCGAAGCGCTGCGCCAGGCGCTGGTCAACCTGGACGCCATTCCGGCCCCGGCCGGGGTGATGACCGTGGTGCTCGGCCCGGGCTGGCCCGGCGTGCTGCTGCACGAGGCGGTCGGCCATGGCCTGGAAGGTGATTTCAACCGCAAGGGCACCAGCGTGTACGCCGGCCGTATTGGCGAGCGCGTGGCCGCGCCGGGCGTGACCATCGTTGACGACGGCACCCTGGACGGTCGCCGCGGGTCGCTCAACATTGATGACGAAGGCCACCCGACCCAATGCACCACGCTGATCGAGGACGGCATCCTGGTCGGCTACATGCAGGATTCGCTCAATGCACGCCTGATGGGCGTGGCGCCGACCGGCAACGGCCGCCGCGAATCGTTCGCGCACATGACCATGCCGCGCATGACCAACACCTACATGCGTGCCGGCCAGCATGACCCGGAAGAAATGATCCGTTCGGTCAAGCGTGGCCTGTATGCGGTGAACTTCGGTGGCGGCCAGGTCGACATCACCAGCGGCAAGTACGTGTTCTCGGCCACCGAGGCCTACCTGATCGAAGATGGCAAGGTCACCGCGCCGGTGAAGGGCGCGACCCTGATCGGCAATGGTCCGGAAACCATGCAGAAGGTGCGCATGATCGGCAACGACCTGGCCCTGGACGAAGGCGTGGGCGTGTGCGGCAAGGATGGCCAGAGCGTGCCGGTGGGCGTGGGCCAGCCGTCGCTGCTGATTGATGGCATCACCGTGGGCGGCACCCAGGCCTGATCGCCGGATGCGCCCGTCCTGCCAGCCCGGCTCAGTCTTCGGCGCTGTCGGCGTCGCCGATGTCGTCGTCGTCGGTGTCGGCCGCCGTCGCTTCCAGGCCCAGCGCGGCCGGCAGCAGCAGGGTGCGCAGCACCTGGTAGATTTCACGGAAGGCACGCGGCGGCTTGTTCTTGGCGCGCTCGGCCTGGGCATTGCGCACCAGCGTGCGCAGCTGCTGGCGGTCTGCCTGCGGGTACTCGGCCAGCAGCGCGCTCAGCGCGGTGTCGCCGTCCTTGAGCAGGCGCTCGCGCCAATCCTCGGCGCGGTGCAGCGCGGCCACTTCGCGGCGCGAGGTATCGCTGTTGGCGTCCAGCGCATCGCGGATCGCGTCCAGGGTGGCATCGTCCTCGCGGCGCATGTGCTTGGCCAGGAACGCCAGCTGGCGCTTGTGGGCGATATGGGCGGTGATCCGCTTGGCCTCGGCGATGTGCGGCAGCAGGTCTTCCGGCACCGGCACGCGGGCCAGCTGGGCCGGGGTCAGCGACACCAGCTTCTCGCCCAGGGCCAGCACGTCCAGCGCGTCGCGCCGGTTCTGGCTGCGGCTGATATCAAGGAATTCACCGGTTTCTTCGTCGCGTCCGCGCATCGTCTTCTTTCCACATCCAGAACTGTGCCCGGCGTTGCGCCAGGCACTCACCCGTACAGGATAAAGCATTGAACGTGATCTCCCCTGAAGCCCATGCCGCCGACGACAGCCTGCCGCGGCTGGAACAGCTGGCCGACATCTCCCAGCAGCTGCTGGCCCGGGCCCGGGCGCTGGGTGCCACCCAGGCCGAAGTCAGCTGCAGCGAGGAACGCGGGCTGGATGTGAACGTGCGCCTGGGCGAGGTCGAGACGGTGGAATCCACCCGCGATCGTGGAATCGCGGTCACGGTCTACTTCGGCCAGCGCAAGGGCAGCGCCAGCACCGCCGACCTGCAGCCGGCCAGCCTGGAATCGACGGTGGCCCAGGCCTGCGCGATCGCCCGGCATACCGAGGACGACGAGGCCGCCGGCCTGGCCGACCCGGAACTGATGGCGCGCGAGTTCCCGGACCTGGACAGCTGGCACCCGTGGGCGCTGCAGGCCGACCAGGCGGTGGACCTGGCGCTGGCCTGCGAAGCGGCCGGGCGCGAGGCCGACCCGCGGATCAGCAACTCCGACGGCGCGTCGGCGTCCACCGCCACCAGCCTGTCGGTCTATGCGAACTCGCACGGGTTCATCGGCCGTGACCGCAGCAGCCATCATTCGGTGGGCTGTGCGCTGATCGCAGGGCAGGGTGACGGCATGCAGCGCGACGGCTGGTACAGCAGCGCGCTGGCCCGCGAAGACCTGGAAGATGCGGCGTCGATCGGTCGCCGCGCCGCCGAGCGCACCCTGGCCCGGCTCAACCCGCGTTCGATGGCCACCGCGCAGATGCCGGTGCTGTATTCGCCGGAAGTGGCGCGCTCGCTGATCGGCCACCTGCTGGGTGCGGTGTCCGGCGGGGCGCTGTACCGCCGTGCCAGCTTCCTGCTCGACAGCGTGGGCACGCACCTGTTCCCGGACTGGTTCGCGATCGAGGAGCGGCCGCTGCTGCGCCGTGGCCTGCGTTCGACCGCGTTCGATGGCGATGGCGTGGCCACCCGCGATTCGTCGCTGATCGAAGGCGGGGTGCTGCAGCGCTATGTGCTGGGCAGCTATTCGGCGCGCAAGCTGGGCCTGGTGACCACGGGCAACGCCGGCGGTGTGCATAACCTGCGGGTGCATTCCAACGCGGGCGACCTGGCCTCGCTGGCACGCCAGATGGGCAACGGCCTGCTGGTGACCGAGCTGATGGGGCAGGGGGTCAACGGTGTCACCGGCGACTACTCGCGCGGTGCCGGTGGCTTCCGGGTGGAAAATGGCGAAATCCAGTACCCGGTCGACGGCATCACCATCGCGGGCAACCTCAAGGAGATGTTCGCGGCGATCGAGGCGGTCGGCAGCGACATCGACCGCCGTTCGCACGTACACGTCGGCTCGATCCTGGTCGGGCGGATGACCGTTGCCGGTAACGATTGACGGCATCGATTGACGTATCCTGTGCCCGCTGCCTCGGCAGGCGGGGAGCCTGCCACGCACCACCCATACACTGGACAAGGAGTTTCACGTGAGCGAATTCGACAACATCACCGCCCCGCCGCCGCCGCCGACCAGCGCCGGCCCGGTTCCCAGCGACCAGCGCACCATGGCGCTTGCCGCGCACCTGCTGGGCATCTTCACCTGGTTCATCGGCCCGTTGATCATCTGGCTGATCAGCAAGGACGACGCCAGCAAGGGGTTCGTCACCGACCAGGCCAAGGAAGCGCTGAACTTCCAGATCACCATCGCCCTGGCGATGATCATCTGCTTCATCCTGATGATCGTGATCATCGGCGGCCTGCTGGCGCCGCTGGTGGGCATCCTCAACCTCGTGTTCTGCATCATTGCGGCGGTGAAGGCGAACAACGGCGAGGCTTACCGTTATCCGTTCACCCTGCGCCTGATCAAATAATTCCTGTTTTCCGGGAATGCAGAAACGCCCGGCATTGCCGGGCGTTTTTTGTTTGGAGCAAGAGCGAAAGCAAAAGCCGTCGCCTGCCCCCGACAGTGGATCGGTTGTTCAGGCAAAAGCGGTTCAATTGCATTTGATCGCCTGTGCGCACCAACCAACCGTCAGAGGGCCGGCGGGGGTGGGTTTGCGGGGGCTTTGCGAAACATGGATGTTTCGCAAGAGCCTACACGGACGTATTCACGGCGCCCCCCGCAAACCCACACCCGCCGGCCCTGCGCAGATACGTTCGCAGACCAGGGCTCTTGCCTGCAGCAGACGAACACCGACCGAAGGCCGGTTCCTTAGTGATTGCGCTCTACCGCCAACCGCCCAAGCGCACGCAACGCATCAGCGCGTTCGTCATACCCGGCAAGGCTGTCGTGCATGCGCTCGCTCAGCGCCGCAAGTTCGGCTTTGGCACCGTCCATTCCCAACAACGCCGGGAACGTGGACTTGGCCTGCGCCTGGTCCTTGCCCGCCGTCTTGCCGAGCTGTTCTGAACTGGCTTCCACGTCCAGGATGTCATCGCGCACCTGGAAGGCCAGGCCGAGGGCGTTGGCAAAATCATCCAGCTGCAGCAGGTCCGCGTGCGGCGCATCGCCGCACAGCGCGCCCATGCGGACCGCCGCGCGGATCAGCGCGCCGGTCTTCAATGCATGCATGTGCTGCAGATCGGCCAGCGGCTGCGCGTGGCCCGTTGCATCGATATCCAGCGCCTGTCCGCCGCACATGCCGGCCGCACCCGAGGCGTGGGTCAGTGCCTGCAGGCAGTGCACCCGCAGCAGCGCCGGCAACGCCGCATCGGCCAGCAGCCCAAACGCGCGCGTCTGCAGCGCATCGCCGGCCAGGATCGCCGTGGCTTCGTCGAAGGCGATGTGCGTGGTCGGGCGGCCGCGACGCAGGGCGTCGTCGTCCATCGCCGGCAGATCGTCGTGCACCAGCGAATAGGCGTGGATCAGCTCCACCGCCATCGCCGGTGCGTCCAGCGCGTGTTCGTCGGCACCGAAGACCTGCCCGCTGGCGTACACCAGCAGCGGGCGCATGCGTTTGCCGCCACCGAGCACTGCATAGCGCATCGCCTGGTGCAGGCGCTTGGGCGCCTGTTCCGGCGGGGGGAGGCTGGCGTCGAGCTGGCTTTCAATGCGGTCGCGCCAACGCGCGAACGTGGACTCAACCGTCATGGCTGGGCGGGTCGAACGGCTCGGCGGTTTCCGGGCGGGCCGGGTCGCTGAGCAGCCGCACGCGCAGTTCGGCCTGCTCCAGCGCCTGCTGGCACTGGCGGTACAGGCCCACGCCACGCTCGTAGGCGCTCAGTGACTGCTCCAGGCTCATGTCGCCGGTTTCAATCTTCTCCACCAGCTGCTCCAGTTCTTCCAGCGAATGCTCGAAGTGGGCGACCGGGGAGGCGTCAGTGGGGGATTTCTTGGCCATGCGGCAAGTGTGAAGCGCCAGCCCCAAGGGGTCAATTCACGCCGCGCCCGGCGTCCAGCGCAGTCGGGCGTGCTGTTCATCCAGCCACTGCTGCAACGGTGCCGCGATCACCTGGTCGCCGGCCGCAACCAGCACCTGGTCTGCATACAGCAGCGGCACCTGGCGGCGCTGCCACGGAGGCAAGCCGCTCTGTTGCAGAAGATCTTTCAGCGCGTGCGAATGACTGCGCCCGCGCAGCTGGATGCGCTCGCCTCCCCGGCGTGCGCTGACCTGCACCGGTTCACCCAACCGCTGGGCGCCGATCAGTGCCAGTTCGCCACCATCGGGGAGTGCCAGCGGGCTGGCGCCATCCCAGTGCACGCTCCAGTCCAGCGGCAGTGCCAAGGCCATCGGCAGCAGGTACAGGTGGCCGCGCCAGCGGCGAATGCGCACGCCCTGCCAGGCGAACTGCGCATCGGCATCCTGGGCAGCGGGCAGCAGTTCGCGTTCGATGGCCTGGACGCCCGCGGCCGGCAACGGCGGTTGTCCCGCGCTGCGCACCCACTGCCGCAGCAGCCGCGCGCGGCGCTCGCGCGGCTGCCGTTGCAGCTTGGCGCAGTCGAGCACGCCGGGCGACACCGTGCAGCGCCGCAACGCGTCGTGGTCGGAGGCATCGAGCAGGCGCTGCGCCTGCGCGCTCAACTCGGCGCTGCGTGCGAACGCCGCATCGGCCTGCGGCCAGCGTTGCTGCAGCAGCGGCAGCACGTGCAGGCGGAGGAAGTTGCGGTCGGCCACGTCGCTGGCGTTGCTGGGGTCTTCGATCCACTCCAGCCCGTGCGTCGCGGCATGCGCCCGCAGGTCGCTGCGCGGGATCTGCAGCAGCGGGCGCCAGATCGATCCGGCGCCGAACGGCGCATGTGCCCGGATCGCCGCCAGGCCATCCACCCCGGAGCCGCGCAGGGCCCGCAGCAGGAACGTTTCGGCCTGGTCATCGCGGTGGTGCGCAAGTGCGAGGTGTTCGCCTTCGCGCAGGACGCGGGCGAACGCTTCGCGGCGCACATGGCGTGCCGCGGCTTCCAGGCCCGCACCGCTGTCGCGCGGCACCGCCACGCGGATCACCTGCAGCGGAATCGACCAAGCCGCGCAGATCGCCTCGCAGTGCGCCGCCCAACGATCTGCATCGGCCTGCAGGCCGTGGTGCACGTGCACCGCATGCAGGCCGGCGCCGCGCTGCGCGGGTGACTGGGCCAGCCAGTGCAGCAGCACCGTCGAATCCAGTCCGCCACTGAAACCCACCAATACGGGTGCGGGCAGGTCGGGGGCAGGGGGCAGCGCAGTAGGCATCGAATGGGACATGTCAGGCAGAGGGCCAGTATCGGCCTTGGCAGCACGCGCCGCCATCACGCAGGCTCATCGGCCGGTGGGATCGGCCACGCGGCGACCCTGGCGATCAATGTGGAACCACTCGCCGCCTTCCATCGGGGTGTGGCCATCGCCATCGGGCGTGCCGCGCCGGCAGCCGTTGCATACCTGGGCAATGCCATCGGAAAACGGCCAGCCGAAATCGTAGGTGCCCGGTACCGCCTGCGCCAGCGCGGCATCGAAGTAGGCGATGCGCTCGCCCACCCGGCCGCGCAGCAGGCCTTCCTCGACGTAATCCGGGCCGTTGTCCCAGGTGATCACCGCTTGGGTGCGCCCTTGGCGGCTGACGTAGTGGAAGCTGTCCCCGGCGTACACCGCAGCCAGTCCCAGGTTGTCGTAATCGAGCCGGGCACGTGCCGCCGCGTCGAGCGACAGCCGGCCCTGCTCCAGGTGGCAGCCTGCCAGCGGCTGCAACCCGTCTTCCTCGGTCAGCCGCTGGCAGGCCGGCGGCGCGGCGAGGTTCACCGCCGGGGCCAGCAATGCCAGCAGCACGCCGGCCCGGCGCATCAGTTGCCCGCGTCCTTGCGCTCGAACGCGGTCGGCGTCGGCAGTTCCACCGGCACGCCCTTGGCGTCGCAGGTGCCGGCCTCGCACAGGCGCTGGCGCAGGCGCGGGGTGGCCTGCACGATCATGTGGTAGATCGCGTTCTGTTCCATGGTGCCGCGCACCGCCTTGCTGCCCGGGCCACGGGCCCAGATGCCGACATCTTCGCCGCCGTGGCTTTCGCTCTTCATCGGCACCAGCGCTTCCTGCATGTAATCAGGGTGCTCGGTATCCACGTGGGTCAGGTCCGGGCGGCCCTTGGCCGGGTCGAAGCTGCTCGGGTTGTGCGGGTAGGCCTTGGGGCCTGCCGGCTGCTGGTTGGTGGCGCCGGTGAAGCCGGGGCCATTGGCGTAGCTGAGGGTGGTGTAGGGCAGGCCGAGGCCGTCGCGGGCCAGGTCGAGCGCGCCGGCGCCGTCTTCGCCGCCCTTGTCCTTGACCTTGCCGAGGATCGGGTTGCCACGCGCCGGGTAGCCCACGAAGTTGAGCGTGTGCGAGTGGTCGGCGGTGACGATGATCAGCGTGTCCTGGTCAGAGGTGGCCTCCGCCGCCGCACGCACCGCGTCGGACAGCGCCACCGTATCGCTGAGCGCACGGTAGGCGTTGCCGCTGTGGTTGGCGTGGTCGATGCGCGCGCCTTCCACCATCAGCACGTAGCCTTCCTGGTGGCGCGACAGGTTGGCGATGGCCGCCTTGGTCAGTTCGGCCAGGCTGGGCTCGCCGGACGGGTCGTCCTTGCGTTCGATCTCATAGCGCATGTGGTCCGGCTCGAACAGGCCCAGGATCGCCGGGGCGTTGGCGGCGGCCTGCAGCTGCTGCGCGTTCCAGACATAGGCGCCCTGCGGGTGCGCCTGCTTCCATTCGCCGACGAGGCTGCGCCCGTCCAGGCGCAGGCCCACCTTGTCGTCGTACTCCGGGTCGGTCTCTTCCACGTTGGTGAACTGGGCGCGACCGCCGCCCAGTGCCACCAGCGGACCTCGCCCGTAACGCGAGGTGTCCAGCAGCTGCTGGGCGATGTCCTTGCAGCCGGCCGCCTTGGCCGCCTCCGGCAGGTCCGCGTCGCTTTCCCAGTTGCGCTCGGGCGAATGGGCGTAGGTCGCGGCCGGGGTGGCGTGGGTGAGGCGCGCGGTGGTCACCACGCCGGTGGCCATGCCGGCGCTGTCGGCCAGCTGCAGCCAGGTCAGCAGGCCCTTGCCCAGGCTGTCGGCGCAGTCGCTGCGGCTGCCGGCGCTGACCCCGATGGCGCCCATGTGGGTCTTCACGCCGGTGGTGATGGCGGTCATGGTGCCGGCCGAATCCGGGGTCTGCGAATCGGTGTTGTAGGTCTTGCTGAACGCGGTGGCCGGGAAGCGCTCCCAGGAGAGCAGGTTCTCTTCGCCCGGGTTGCCGTTGCGCTGGCCCTCGAAGATGCGTGCGGCAGCCACGGTGGTCAGGCTCATGCCATCGCCCAGGAACAGGATCACGTTCTTCGCGCGGCCGTCCATGGCGCCACTGCCGGCGGCACGGGCGGCACCGCTGCGGTACCACCACTGCGGGGTTTCACCGGCCGGGTGGGCCACTGCCGGTACATCGACCTGAACGGCGCCGGCGTTGGCGCGGGAAGCGGGGGCGGAGGCGGCGCAGGCGCCAAGCAGCAGGGTGGTGGCGAGGGCCGCCACAAGAGGCGTGAAACGGGACATGGACGCGCGTATCTCAATGGTGAAACGGGCGTTCATTATGCAGAACGCCGCAAGGCACGCCGATGACACGCTGATTTGTTTCTGTGCGCCTCGTCCGCAGGGGCGCGTTGGGCTAAGGTGAGGGGCTGTCACCCTCTCCCTGGAATGCTCATGACGCTGGTGTCTGCCTGGCTGCGGATCCCGTTCTGGCAGCGCGTACTTGGCGGCTTCGTGCTCGGCGCGCTGGCCGGCTGGCTGCTTGGCCCCGCCGCCGAAACCTGGTTCGGCCCGCTGGGCGACCTATACGTCACGCTGATCAAGATGATCGCGGTGCCGCTGGTGTTCTTCGCGGTGATCAACGCCATTTCCTCCCTGCACGGGCAGAAATCGGTGGCGGCGCTGGGCGGGCGCACCTTCCTGTGGTTCATCATCACCGCCGCGCTGGCAGTGGGCATCGGCCTGGCCGTGGGCACCCTGATGCAGCCGGGTACCGGCAACCTCAGCCTGAGCATGGACCACGGCTACACGCCGCGCGAAGTGCCCAGCGTGGTCAAGGTGGTCATGGACGTGGTGCCATCCAACGTGTTCTACGCGCTCACCGGCATCGGCACCAAGGTCAACGCGGCCGGCGAGACGGTGCTGGCGGCGGGGCGCGGTTCGATCCTGCCGGTGATCTTCTTCGCCGGCCTGCTCGGCTTTGCCATGGTCAAGCTGGGCGACAAGGTCGCCGAGGCGCGCAAGCTGACCGGGCAGATGAGCGACATCATGATCCAGGTCACCCGCTTCGTGCTGGAGATGACCCCGCTGGGCACCTTCGGCCTGATCGCCGGGCTGGTGGGCAGCTACGGCTTCGAAAAGCTGTTGCCGCTGGGCAGCTTCGTGCTGGCGCTGTACGTGGCCTGCGCGCTGCATATCGTGCTGGTGTATGGCAGCCTGCTGCTGGTGCACGGCCTGAACCCGCTCAAGTTCTTCCGCGGTGCCGCGCCGGGCATGCAGGTGGCGTTCGTCAGCTCGTCCAGCTTCGCGGCGATGCCGGCGGCCATGCGTTCGATCACCCACAACCTTGGCGTGAACAAGGACTATGCGTCCTTCGCGGTGCCACTGGGCGCCAGCATCAAGATGGACGGTTGCGGCGCGATCTACCCGGCGCTGTGCGCGGTGTTCATCGCGCAGTACACCGGCGTGCCGCTCACCCCCGAGCAGTATGTGGTGGTGCTGATCGCTTCGGTGCTGGGTAGCTTCGGTACTGCCGGCGTGCCCGGCACGGCGGTGGTGATGGCCACGGTGGTGCTGAGCGCAGCCAACCTGCCGCTGGAGACCATCGGCTACCTGTACGCGATCGACCGGATCCTGGACATGATGCGCACCATGACCAATGTCACCGGCCAGATGCTGGTGCCGGTGCTGGTGGCCAAGGAAACCGGGCTGCTCGACCGCGAGGTCTACGACAACCCGTCCACCAACCTGGGCGTGGACGAGGGCGAAGAGCGCACTTCTTAGCACCATCGGTAAGGTCGTCATGCAGCGGGTCGGCGATTGCCGGCCCGTCTGCGTTTGATGACTGCGCACTGTGACATCTGTATCCGGCGGTGTAACAACGCTGATACACCCACATGTGAAGTGAGCGTTATCCGTCTTCCTGACGCCTGCACGTTCGTGTTCAGGACGCGTGAACGCCACGCGGGTGTAACACCTGCGTTGCAGTGACAGCGGTCGCTGCCGGCAACATGCCCGCAAACAGGGCCTTTCGGACTTGGCACGATTGCTGCTCCATCCCTCCGCATGTATCGGGAGGTCGCAATGGACAGCGTTCGCGTACGGAGCAAGGCAACGGCGGTGACGTGGCTGCTGCTGGTGATGGTGCTGGCACCGGCAGCGGTGCAGGCCTCAGGCGCACGGCAGGGCGTGAAACAGCAACCGGGTGAAATCGTGCTGCTGCGGGATGTATCCGCGCGGCCGGCGTATCGGCCCGCTCCCCCGGGCGTGGCCTTGATCGCCGATCCCTCGCCCAAGCGCGAAGTCGCTGGCGCATTGGGCACCTCGACCGGCATGGACGAACTGAGCGACGACGATTACGCCTCGCTGGGCTCCAACACCGGCCTCTCTGCGGGGCACCCGCAGACCACCGTGGAGCGCGTCACCACCAGCACCATCAACAGCACCCTGGGCAAGGCCACCAGCAGCGGTGTGCTGTCGGGCAGCTCGCTCGGCCGCAGCATCGGCGGGCCGATGGGCGCGGTGGGCAACGCCACCCGCGGTATCGGTGACCAGGTGCGCGGTGCGCTGGCGCAGTTCCCGCTCGGCCAGCCGGCCGGTGCGCCCGCAGGTGGGCCCGGCAAATGAAGCGCGCAACCGTGCTGCTCTCGCTGGGTCTGTCGTTGGTGCTGCCGCTGCCGCTGTACGCGCAGCAGGCAGACGACTACGCCGGCATGCTGGGCTACCTCAACAACACCCGCCTGGACGGCCGCGCGCTGAGCGGCGCCGACGGCGCCATGGTGGTCAACATGGCCGCCGGCGACCTCAACCTGCAGGCCAACCTGCTGGGTATCGCCAGCGGCGAAAACGCACAGGTCAACATCGATGCACGCCAACGCCTCGCCGGCAACCGCGTGCGCGCCGATGGCGCGCTGGATGCCAGCGCCAGCATCGGCGGCCAGGCACTGAACGGCGCCAGCGGCGTCGCCATGATCAACCAGGCCAGCGGTATCGGCAACGCGACGCTCAACGTCGTCACGGCCACGCTGGCGCAACAGGGCATACGCGAGACGAACGACGAGGCCTTGGCCGCGTCGGGGGCACTCGCGTCAGCAGGGGGGCAGGGCACCGCACGTCGCGGTGGTTCCGCCGGAACCCGCAGTGTCGCCGTGGAGGACACCGCACTGCAGGGATTCGACGGCGTTCTGCAACTCAATCAAATCGCGGGTACCGGCAACACCACCGCCAACCAGTTGGGCATCTCGGTGCAGTCCACCCCGTGAGCAGTTCCATCCACCCGATTGACCGTGAAGAGAGAGGGCACCATGAACACCATGAACAAGACCGTACTTGCGCTGGCCATCGCAGTTGCGGCTACCGCATCTGCCTCCGCACAGGACAACCAGAACGCCAGCGCGTTCATCAACCACATCCACAACGTGTGGGAAACCCGCACCAACACCAACACGAACACCAACACCAACCTCAATACCGACGTTGATACCAACATCAACACCGATATCGATACCGATGTCGACACCGACATCACCACCAGCATCGATACCGATATCGATACCAATATCGATACCAATATCCGCAATGACTGGGATTCGCGCACCCGCGTACGCAACAACAGCACCACCAACACAAGCTCCGACACCAGCACCAAGACCACGACCAAGAGCTACAGCGACACCAGCGACGTGAACCACACGCGCAATGTCTCGGTCAACGAAAACGTGCAGAAGAACAGCAACATCCAGGCCGACGAGCGCAAGGAAAAGAACAACCACGGCGTGGACGTGAACCTGGAATCGGACCTGCAGGTGGGTGCGGACGTGCAGTTCCGCGGCCGTCCGACCGTCTCGGGTGACCTCGAAGTGGACTCGGCCGCGATTGCCATCATCGACAACCGCCAGTCGATCACCGACAACGAAGGCGACAACCAGCTGCTCGAGAACAATTCCTCGATCAGCGAAAACGTGGCGCAGGACGCGTCGGGCAACCTCGGCTTCAACACCGCCGCTGGTGACAACAATGCCCAGGACAACGCCGCCTCGCTGTCCGCCGCCGATGCTTCGTTCACCTTCGGCATGTCCGATGCGCAGGTGTACGTGAACCAGTACGGCGCCGGCAACACCACCACCAACGAAGGCGTGGTCAACAACTCCAGCCTCAGCGGCAACGCCTTCCGCGGCGCCACCGGCAACATCGGCGTGAACAGCGCCGCCGGCAACAACAACGAGCAGAAGAACGCCCTGGCTGCGTCGGTGTCCACCGCCCGCATGGCCACCGCGAGCATCAGCTCGAACCAGGTGTCCACCGGCAACAGCGTGTCCAACGAGGGCTACGTGAAGGCCATGCGTGACACCACCCAGGTCACCCTGCGTGGCAACGTCCGGGGCGGTACTGCAGCCATCGGCGTGGGTGGTTACGCCGGTCGCGGCAATGCCTACCAGAAGGAAAACTTCTACCCGGATACCTGGAGCGGCTCGTCGCATACCGGCGGCAACCAGACCGGGCACATCGACCTGGATGCTGACGCCCAGGGCGCCACCGACAACCCGTACAACGAAGGTGCGGGCGGTCTCGCCTTCGACACCGACGAGCGCGGCGTTCTGGCGTACGGTGAAGTGGGCTATGCCGATCTGCAGGCCAGCCTGAGCGGTACCGTGGCCACCACCCGCTGGGTCGTGGAACGTGCCGAAAACAACGCCTCGCTGTCGGGTGACTCGTTCCGCAGCGCCAGCGGCAACATCGGCGTGAACGTCGCAGCCGGCACCGGCAACCTGCAGGCCAACAGCCTGGCCCTGGCCGTGGCCCAGCCGTCCACTGGCGGCAACCCGGGCGGCGGTGGCGGCGAGTAACGCTGTCCGTTTTCGCAGGCAACACGCGTTGAGCGCAACAAACCCGGCCATCCGCCAATGGCCGGGTTCCCCGGGAGCCCCTGTTCCATCCTCCCCCTTTGGGGCAGGGGCTCCTTCCTTCTTCCGGAGCCATGCCGATGTGGTCGACCCGAGCCCTGTGCTGCGCGTTGTCGCTGTTGATCCTGCCGGTGGGCGCCTCGCGCGCCGGTGATGTGTCCTTCAGCGGCGTGCTGCCCAATGGCGCGGTGTACTCCCAGCGCGTGGAAAGCATGCAGGAGCGGCGCTTCCGCAACGTGGTGCGCCAACACACCGATTACAGCTGCGGCGCGGCCGCTTTGGCCACGATCCTGCGTTATGCCTACCACCTGGACGCGGACGAAGGCACGGTGATCGAAGGAATGATGGGGGTCTCGGACCCTGAACTGGTCCACCAGCGTGGCTTCTCGCTGCTGGACATCAAGCGTTACGTGGAATCGATGGGCATGCGTGGGCGCGGCTACCGCGTCAACGAAGAGCGCCTGCGCTCGCTGCGCGTGCCCGGGTTGGTGTTGATGGATGTACGTGGATTCCGCCACTTCGTGGTCCTCAAGCAGGTCCGCGGTGACGTGGTGGACGTAGCGGATCCGATCCTGGGCAACCGCAGCATCCCCGTCAACGAATTTCTCGAATCATGGCCGTCGCGCGCCGTGTTCGTCGTGATCGGTACCGATTTCGACCGCAACACCGTGTTGCTGCAGCCCGGCGAACAGCCCAGTGCGCGTTCGCTGTATGCACGGCAGGGCCCGATCACCGACGCGGAACTGGTGGATTTCGGTTTCACCCATGCCGATCTGTTCTAGGAGGCACCATGAACATCGCAAACTGGACGCACAGTGCATTGCTCGTCGCGCTGCTCGGGGTCGCCCCGGTACACGCCGCCGATGCACCCAAGGCGCAGGAGCAGGGACGCCCCGGCAAGGGATTGAGCGAGATCCCCGACCCGGAACTGAAACTGATGCGCGGCCGCTACACCGTCAACGGCAATGCCGTGGCCTGGTTCGGCGTGACCATGATTTCGCAATGGCAGGCCGGCAGCCAGTCCGCGCAGAGCGCACTGACCCTGGGCATGGATTTCAGCCATGGCGGCAACACGCCCAAGGTGAGCTTCACGCCCAGCGTGACGGTCACCGCCGCCGACGCGCCGCTGCCGGAGACCCCGGGGCGCAGCGTGGATTCGAGCGGCCTGCAGAACGTGGCCGGGCTTACCCAGAGCATCCAGGTGGCCGGTGACAACAACGTGGCCAGCAACGCCACCCAGTTGAACGTGCGCGAAGGCACCGCACCCACCACCACCGAACAGAGCGCCCCGCAGGCCAGCGCGCAGCAGGGCGGCGTGAGCGCCGTGGCCCAGCAGGACGGCAACAGCGCCAGCGTGCAGCTGCAGATCCAGGGCGTGGGGCAGGTGCAGCAATGGATCCGCAACGGCAGCGTCGGCCAGAGCATCGCCGTGGCCAGCGATGGGCAATCGGCCAGCAACCGCATGCAGATCGACCTGGTGCGGCAGACCCTGGCCAACAGCGCGTCGCTGAACCAGAACGTGGCCCAGGCGATGAACCTGGTACGCGGCGTAGGCATGGGGCCCGGCCAGTAACACCGGCCGGGTGGGGGGAACGACACCAGAACGCAGGGCAAGGAAATGCACACCTCGATATGCACGACACCGCTGGCGCTGGCGGCGCTGGCACTGACCGCGTCAGCTGCGGCAAACGCCCAGGACGCACCGGCCACCCCGGCAGACGAAGCAGACGTAAAAGCACTCATCCAGCAGCTGGAGACGCTCAAAGCCAACTACGCCCAGGAAGTGCGCCGGCTGCGCGAACTGGACATGCAGGTACAGGCCATGCAGGCCCGCCTGAGCGGCAAGACCGCACCGCTGGCCGGCGCCGCGCCGCCCGAACCGCTGCCCTCGAGTACCCCCGCCGCACCGCCGACCGGCGATGGCTACGCCAGCACCGCCGCCGAAGCGCAGCAGGCCAAAGAAGCCTCGCGCCGCAGCGTCGACGACGTCAAACAACAGACCTCGACCCTGTTCACCCGCCGCTTCACGCTGGAAAACAGCCTCAGCTACGCACGCTACGACCGCAAGCAGCTGACCCTCAACGGCTTCCTCGCCCTCGACGCGATCTTCCTCGGCAACATCGCCATCGAGAACGTCGAGTCCGACACCCTCACCTACAACCTCGCCGCACGCTGGGGCCTCACCCCGCGCCTGGCCCTGAACCTGGACGTGCCCTACCTGGCCCGCAAGACCGTCTTCCAGAAGGGCGGCGCCGGTGGCTCGGCGGCCGCCATCGCCCAGGAAGAAACCACCGGCAACGGCATCGGCGACATCAGCCTCAGTGCCAACTACAAACTGTTCTCCGAAAAAGGCCGCTGGCCCGAAACCGTGTTGACCGTCGGCGCCACCGCCCCCACCGGCCGCGAACCCTACGGCCTGAGCTGGAAAGTGCTCGAGCGCGACGACGACGACTTCATCCGCTTCGCCGTGCCCGAACAGCAACCCACCGGCAACGGCGTCTGGCAGGCCAACGTCGGCCTCTCGGCGGTCAAGACCGCCGACCCGGCCATCCTGTTCGCCAACATCGGCTACATCCACTCGTTCGAAAACAGCTTCGACGACCTCGACGCCAACCCCGATACCGTCAACCCCGGTGACGTCAAACTCGGCGGCTCGTACTACTTCGGTGCCGGCGTGGCGTTCGCCTTCAACGAACGCACCAGCCTGAGCATCTCCTTCAGCGACAAGCTCAGCGCCCGCGCCTCCACCCGTTTCAAGGGCGGGCAGTGGGTGAAAATCGTCGGCAGCGATGCCAATGCGGCCACGCTCAACCTGGGCATCACCTACGCACTCAACCAGAACACCACGATCGTGAGTCTGCTGGGCATTGGCCTGACGCCGGATTCGCCGGACTTCACGTTGGCATTCAAGGTGCCGTACATCCTGTAGCGCGCGTATCGACCAACGGTCGATACCTACCGCGGCCGGCAACGCGGAGGGCCGGCCAATGGCCGGCGTCAGCGAAGTCCCAGCTTTTCCCATGGCCACCGACCCGATGTCGAAGGGTCGGCGGGGGTGGGTTTGCGGGGGTGTGAGCCGCATGGATGCGGCGACCAAGCCCCCATGGATGGGTTTACGGCGTCCCCCGCAAACCCGCACCCGCCGGCCCAAAGCCCGTACGTTCGCAAACCAAGGCTTTTCGCTCTCAGCGCAACTCAGGCAGAGCGAGTTGATGCTTGCGGCAGAGGCGATACACGGTAACGCGGGAAACCTGCATGGTGCGGGCACACGCAGTGATATTGAACGCGTTATCGCGCAGGGCCTGCAACAAGGCATCGCGCTCGGCCGCCTGGCGCGCATCGTGCAGCAGCCGCTGCGGCATCTCCACCTGCGGTGGCAGCAGCTCCAGATCGGCCACGTTGATCAGCTCGGCCTCGCTCACGATCGCCGCCCGCTGCACCCGGTTCAACAGCTCGCGCACATTGCCCGGCCAGTTGAACCGCAGCAGCGCCTGCGCCGCCTCCGTCGTGAACCCGCGCGCGCGCGTCACGTGCCGGCGGCGGAAACTGGCCAGGAAATGCTCCGCCAGCAGCAGGATGTCGCTGCCACGGTCACGCAGCGCCGGCATCGGCAAGCGCAGCACATTGAGCCGGTAGAACAGATCGCGGCGGAACTGCCCGCGCTCCACTGCCTGCTCCAGATCGATGTGCGTTGCCGCCACCACCCGTACATCCACCGCCAGCGGATGATTGCTGCCCACCCGCTCGATCGTGCCTTCCTGCAGCACCCGCAACAGGTTCGTCTGCGCATCCAGCGGCAGGTCGCCGATCTCGTCAAGGAACACCGTGCCCCCGCTGGCCGTCTCGAACAGGCCCAGCCGACGCGTCGCCGCACCGGTGAACGCCCCGCGCTCATGCCCGAACAGTTCCGACTGCACCAGCGCCGCCGGAATCGCCCCGCAGTTCACCGCCAGGAATGGCCGCGCATGCCGCGGTGACAGCGCGTGCAGTGCCTGCGCCGCCAGCTCCTTGCCCGTGCCCGTTTCGCCCGTGACCAGCACCGGCAGTTCCACCGGCGCGAACTTGCGCAACGCCGCCCGTGCCACCTGCAGCACCGCACTGTTCCCGACCAGCGCCTGCGCACCGGCTGGCGAACGTGTCTCGTCGCCGTCCGCCAGGTGCTGCAGCCGCTGCACCAGGCTGGAGAGATCCAGCGGCGCCGTGAACGTCTCCACACACCCCGCCAGCAGCGACTGCAGCGGCGGCGGCGTGGGGTAGGGCCCGGGCGGCAGGATCGCCAGCACGCGCATGTGCCGGTGCTGCTCCAGCAGCGCCTGCAGGTGCTCCACGTTGCCGGGGGCCGCCCCGCGCAGGTCCAGCAGCCCGACCACCAGGTCGCTGCCGCGCATGCCGATGGCCACGCATGCATCGCTGGCCACCCCGCGCACCTGCCACCCTTCCGCTGCCAATGCGGCGCGCTCGGCCGCGTGTGGTTGCCCAAACCAGATCACACACCGGGCCGGAAATTCAGGGACTGCCGCCATGCGTCACCTTTACTGGAAAGATCCCGGGCGGTGTCTACTGGTCGGCGTGACCCCGGCGAGCCGCCCCACGCCGGAGTCAACAACCCCTGCCGAAGCCGGCCTGGGCTGGTCGCACGCACTTGGAATTGCTCGAACGACAGTAGGGACAACGCCGGTTGCCCCCGTTACCGGCCACCGGCGCCCATAACGAAAAAGGCCGCTGCACGGGGCAGCGGCCTTCAAATGGTGGGGTGGGCCGGCCGGCTCAGAGCTCGACGCGGCGGGCCTGCATGAACTTGCCGCTCCAGTAACCCGAGACCAGGCTGTCCACGCGGACGTCCTTGCCGGTGCTGGGGGCGTGCAGGAAGCGGCCCTCGCCCACGTAGATGCCCACGTGGTCGACCCGGCCCCTGCGGCCGAAGAACACCAGGTCACCGGCCGCCAGCGCGTTGCGGTCGTTGATCAGCTCGGCTTCGCCGTCATGGGCCATTTCACGCGAAACGCGCGGCAGGTCGATGCCGAGCGCGGTCTTGAACACGTAGCCGACCAGGCCACTGCAGTCGAAACCGCTGTCCGGCGAGGTGCCGCCCCAACGGTACGGAGTGCCCAGCAGCGTCATCGCACGGCGCAGCAGCGACTGCACCTTGCCATTGTCGGCGGCCCCGCCGACCACGACGCCATTGGCGCCGGAGCTGGCATCGTAGTTGGCCAGCAGGCGGCTCAGGTCGCCGGCGAACATCGCCGAGCGGTCCATGAGCGGAATGGTGTCGTTGGCCGCCAGATGCGGAAGCAGGGCGGCGAGGGTGGCACTGGCAGCGGCATCGGCCTTGCTGCGGGCCGGCGCTTCAGCCTTGGGCTTGGCGGCGGCGGGGATCTCGGTGGCGGCTACGGTGGCAACCGGAGCAGCATCGACGGCGGTCGTCGGTGCCGTCTGCGCCCAGGCCGGAAGGCTGGCCAGGCAGAGGGCGAAAGCGAGAAGAGCGGGGCGGGCAGGGCGCCGGAAAGTGGCGGTCTGGCCTTGGCACGTCAGGTCGGCTGTCGTCACGCGGCGGTCACTGAATAAAAACGATGGGTGATGATGCCGTGTAAGACGCGTGATTTGGTACAAATTTCGTTAAAGTTTCGTTTATATGAACGTGATGGAGGTCACATTTTTAGACCTTTGCCCTGTTCATTTCAGTGAAGGACGCGTTTCGCCCCTGTGTAGTGCTGCTTCCAGTAGGTGCCGCCGAGCGAATCCAGCCGGACCGTTCCGCCGGTGCTCGGGGCATGCACGAAGCGCCCTTCGCCCACGTAGATGCCGACGTGGAAGACGTTGCCGCGGTCGCCAAAGAACACCAGATCGCCTGGTGCCAACCGCTGCGGATCGATCTTCGGTCCCTGCACCGCCGCCAGGTCGCGCGAAGTCCGGGGCAGCTTCAGATCCAGCATTTCCCGGTACACGTAGGCCACCAGCCCGCTGCAGTCAAAGCCCGACTCGGGGGTGTTGCCGCCGTAGCGGTAGGGCGTGCCGACCAGCCCGATGGCGCGCATCAGCACCGCATTGGCCGCCTGCGGGTCGCTGGGTACCACCGTCGGCCAGACCTGGGTGGAGGCGGTCGGCGCACTCGGGCGGGTGGCCTTGCCACCGCCGCAGGCGGCCAGCAGGGCCAGGGCAAGCACGGCGGCAACCCGGGCAACAGAGCGGTTCAAGCGCGGAACTGGCGTCATGTGCGTGATGTCCGGATAATGCGCGGCCTCAGAAGGCCGTCATGATGGCGGCGTACTTGGCGGGCGACAACCCGTCCCACCCGTCTGCCCTGGCAGCCTCAGCACAAGAGTTCCGCATGAAGATCGAAAAAGACCGCGTCGTCCGCTTCCATTACACCGTCGCCGAGCAGGGCCAGGAGCCGATCGAGAGCTCCAGGGACCGTGACCCGCTGGCGATCCTGATCGGCCACGGCAACATCATCCCGGGCCTGGAAGCGGCCATGCTCGACAAGGAAGCCGGCGCCTCCTTCGAGGTCGATGTGAAGGCCGCCGACGCCTATGGCGAACGCAAGGAAGGCCTGAGCCAGCGCGTGCCGAAGAAGCACTTCGGTGAAACCCGCCTGGTGAAGGGTCAGCAGGTCGTGCTGCAGACCAACTTCGGCCCGCGCGCCGTGACCGTTGAAAAGGTCGGCATGAGCGTGGTCGACGTGGACCTCAACCACCCGATGGCCGGCAAGGACCTGCACTTCTCGGTCGAAATCGTCGACGTGCGTGAAGCTGCTGCCGAAGAACTCGAGCACGGCCACGTGCACGGCGACGGCGGCCACCAGCACTGAGTGCAGGCCACCGCCTGAGGCAACGGCCCGCTTCGGCGGGCCGTTGCGTATCTGCAGCCCCGAAATGCCGGGCGGCCTGCGTGCTGCGGCGGCATACTGTCCGCCCTGCCAAGCGAGTCGCCCGTGAAGCCTGTTTCCCCCACGCTGCAGCCGGTGGCTGCCGGCGACCGCATCGAAGTCATCGACATCCTGCGCGGGGTCGCGCTGCTGGGCATCCTGTTGATGAACATGGAAGCGCTGAGCGGTCCGCTGGACCTGGCCTTCACCGGCATCGACCCGCACTGGCAGGGGCTGGACTACTGGGTTGATGCCGCCGTCTACGTGCTGGTGCAGGGCAAGTTCTTCACCCTGTTCTCGCTGCTGTTCGGCGCCGGCTTTGCGATCATGGCGCAGCGTGCCGAAGCGGCGCGCCGCGACTTCACGACCTTCTACCTGCGCCGCAGCGGCGGGCTGCTGCTGATCGGCCTGTGCCATGCGTTGCTGGTGTGGTCCGGCGACATCCTGGTGATCTACGCGCTGGTGTCGTTGCCGCTGCTGGCCACGCGTGAAGCGCCGCAACGCTGGTTGCCGGCGATGGGCGTGGCCACCTACCTGTGTGCGGCGGCGATGATGCTGCTGCTGGGCGCGATGCTGGGCCTGGTCGGACAGGTCGAAGGCGATGGCGGCGCCCTCGGCTCGGCCATGGCGCAGGGCCAGCAGACCGTCGAACTGCAGCGCCAGGCGTATGGCCATGGCAGCTTCGGCCAGGCGGTTGCGCAGCGGGCCAGCGATGTGGGCACGGCCCTGTCCGGGGCGCTGATCATCGGCCCGGAAGTGCTGGGCATGTTCCTGCTCGGCAGCTGGTTCGCACGCAGTGGCGCGCTGGCCGACCCGGCGCGGTTCGAGCGCCTCTACCGCTGGTTGCGGCGCGGCGCGCTGCCGGTTGGACTGCTGTTGATGCTCATCAGCGCGAGCTGGGTGCCGTACCTGGCGCCCGGCACGTTCACCCCCACCACCGGCGCAGCGTATGCGCTGTCGTCGGTGGCCAGCCTGTTGATGTGCCTGGGCTACCTGGCCTGGATCGTGTGCTGGCGGGAGCGCCTGCGCGTGCTGGCGCCGATGGGGCGGATGGCGCTGACCCAATACATCCTGCAGTCACTGGTCTGCACCTGGCTGTTCTACGGCTACGGGCTGGGCGCGTTTGAAACGATGCCGCGTGCCTGGCAGGTTCCGTTCGCGGTGGCGCTGTTCGCATTGCAGGTGCTGCTCAGCCATGCGTGGCTGCGCCATTTCCGGTTCGGGCCGCTGGAGTGGATCTGGCGCGCGATGACCTACGGGCGTTGGCCAGCGTTGCGCCGATGAAACGATTCGGGCCGCGTCGTCACGTTTGAATCGCGACGTGGCGTGGCATGCTGGCGCCCATGACAACGCATTACGACTACGATCTGATCGTGCTGGGCGGTGGCTCCGGTGGCCTGGCCGCCGCCTTCCGCGCAGCGCAGCACGGCAAGCGGGTGGCGATGCTGGAACCGGGCGAACTGGGCGGTACCTGCGTCAACGTCGGCTGCGTGCCGAAGAAGGCGATGTGGCTGGCGGCCGACCTTTCCGGGCGGATCGGCCTGGCTGCGTCGATGGGCTTCGATGTACCGGCGCGACCGGCGCTGGACTGGAAGGAACTGGTGGTGCATCGCCAGGCCTACATCGCCAACATCCATGCCAGTTACCTCAAGCGCCTGAACGACAGCAACGTGGTGCGCGTGCCGCGCAAGGGCAGGCTGCTGGATGCGCACACGGTGGAATGCAGCGATGGCATCCGCATCAGTGGGGAACACGTGCTGCTCGCCACCGGTGCCCACCCGCAACGCCCGGACATTCCCGGCGCCGAACTGGGGTCGGTGTCGGACGACTTCTTCAACCTCTGCGGCGCCCCCGGCCGCGTGGCGATCGTCGGTGGCGGTTACATCGCCGTGGAACTGGCCGGCCTGCTGCAGGCACTGGGCAGCCGCGTGACGTTGCTGGTGCGCGGCGAACGCCTGCTGGAGCGCTTCGACGCCGAGCTGACCGCACAGTTGGCCGAGAACCTGCGCCATCAGGGCGTGCAGCTGCACTTCAATTACCGGCTGCGCGAACTGCGGCGCGAGGGCGATGATCTCATTGCCTACGGCCACGACGGCCCGGCCGAACCGCGCTTCGACCAGGTGTTCTTCGCGACCGGTCGACGTGGCAACAGTGCCGGGTTGGGACTGGAGGCACTGGGCATCGTGGTCGGTGACAAGGGCGAGGTCGAGGTTGACGACTGGCAGACCACGGCGGTGCCCAGCGTTCACGCCGTGGGCGATATCGCGGGCAAGGTGGGCCTGACCCCGGTGGCCATCGCCGCCGCCCGCAAGCTGATGGACCGCCTGTTCGGCGGACAGCCGCAGGCGAAGATGGATTACCAGAACATCGCAAGCGTGGTGTTCTCGCACCCGGCACTGGGCGCGGTGGGCTTGAGCGAAGAAGAGGCGCGCGCCCGCCACGATGACGTGCGCATCTACCGCACCAATTTCCGACCGATGCTGCAGGCGCTGGCCGACGGCACCCAGCGCAGCCTGTTCAAACTGGTTTGCGTGGGCGAAGAGGAGCGGGTGGTAGGCGTACACCTGCTCGGCGAATCGGCCGACGAGATCCTGCAGGGTTTCGCGGTCGCGGTGAAAATGGGCGTCACCAAGGCCCAGCTCGACGACACCGTCGCCATCCATCCGACATCGTCGGAAGAGGTGGTGTTGATGCGCTGAGGCGTATCAACACCCCCTGGGTAGCTGCCGACCGTTGGTCGGTAGACAGCCGCTGATGCGACAATGCGTGGGATGTCGCACGCGCTTCCCACCTCCTCCCCACGCCTTGCCACCTCCGGCATCCTGCTCGCCGCCGTCGGCGCGGTAGCCGCCTCCGGCAAGGCCGTGATCGTCAAACTGGCCTATCGCCACGGCGTGGACGCTACCACGCTGCTGGCATTGCGCATGCTGATGGCGTTCCCGTTGTTCGCATTGCTCGCAGTGTGGTCGGCCCGCCGCGCCACCGCCTTGTCCTGGGCCGACCGGGGCCGGGTGGTGTGGCTGGGCTTCACCGGCTACTACCTTTCCAGCCTGCTCGACTTCCAGGGACTGCAGTACATCAGCGTGACCCTTGAACGGCTGATCCTGTACCTCAATCCCACCCTGGTGCTGCTGATCAGCCTGGTGCTGCTGAAAAAGAAGCCCGGACGCTGGCAGGTGGCCGCGCTGGTACTCAGCTATCTCGGCGTGCTGCTGGCCTTCGGCCACGACCTGCAGCTGGAAGGCGGGCGCATCGTGCTGGGCAGTGCGCTGGTGTTCGCCAGCGCGCTCAGCTACGCGCTGTACCTGTTCGGCAGCGGCCAGGTGGTGGCGCGGATCGGCGCGATCCGGCTCACCGCCTATGCCAGCTGCGTGGCCTGCGTGTTGTGCGTGCTGCACTTCGCGGTCCTGCACCCGCTGCCGGTGCTGTTCCAGCAGCCGGTGCCGGTGTACTGGCTGTCGCTGGTCAACGCGACGGTCTGCACGGTGCTGCCGGTGCTGGCGATCATGCTGGCGGTGAAGCGGATCGGCTCGTCGCTGGCCGCGCAGGTGGGTATGCTCGGGCCGGTATCCACCATCGTGATGAGTCTATGGCTGCTCGACGAACCCATGGGCCCCTGGCAGATCCTGGGGACGGCGCTGGTGCTGGTCGGCGTGCTGCTGGTCAGCCGCGTGCGCGCGTGAAGAAACCCGCGTCGCCGGCCGACGACGCGGTGGACGCTGCCGCGCAGGCGCGCGAGCGCATCCTGGCGGTGATCCGGGCCATTCCGCGCGGGCAGGTGATGGGCTACGGCCAGGTGGCTGCCAAGGCGGGACTGCCGGGCCGGGCACGGTTGACCGCGCGGGTGCTGGGCATGAACGACGATCCGGACCTGCCCTGGCATCGGGTGCTGCGCTCGGACGGGCGGATCGCGATGCCGGAAGGCTCGCGCGGCTGGCGCGAGCAGAACCAGCGGCTGCGCGCCGAAGGGGTGGTGATGGAGCGCGGGCGGGTCAAGCACATGCCGCGTGGCAGCGGCGATGACCTGGACGCGGCGGTGTGGGGACCGGGCTAGCCCGTTATGATGGGCGCGGTTCCAAAGGATGCCCCCATGTTCCCGCGACTGCCCACCGTCACCAAGGCACTGTTGATCGCCAACATCGTGCTGTTCCTGCTGCAGCAGCCGTTCCTGCTCGGCAACGGCACGTTCGAGCCGTTCATGCTGCAACCGCTGCGCGGTGGCTTCGACCCGTTCTCGCCGGGTGGCAATTTCCAGCCGTGGCAGCTGCTGACCTATGGGTTCCTGCATGGCAGCTTCGGGCACCTGTTCTTCAACATGCTGGCGCTCTTCATGTTCGGTGCGCCGCTGGAGCAGACCTGGGGCGAGAAGCGCTTCCTGACCTACTACCTGGTGTGCGTGGCCGGTGCCGGCCTGTGCCAGCTGGCCGTGGGCGCGATGATCGCCGACCCGGCCACCGTGCTGGGCGCATCCGGCGGCGTATTCGGCCTGTTGCTGGCCTACGGCATGCTGTTCCCCAACCAGCGCGTGATGCTGCTGTTCCCGCCCATTCCGATGAAGGCGCGCACCTTCGTCATCGTGTTCGGCGTGATGGAACTGGTGCTCGGCGCCACCGGTTGGCAACCGGGCGTGGCCCACTTCGCCCACCTGGGCGGCATGTTGTTCGGCTGGCTGCTGATCCGCTACTGGCGGGGGCAGCCGCCATTCAACCGGCGCCCGCCGGGTGGCCCGAAGCGGCCCAACCACCTGCGCAGCGTGAAGTAACTGCGCGACGTTCGCGCCGCCGCCAGCCTGTATCGGCAGGTGTTGGGCAGTGCCTACGATGCGCTGCCTGCGCAGGTGCAGGCGCTGCACGACACTTCGGGGGAGCATCGCTGGAGCGGTACGGCGCAGGTGAGTCGTGGCACCGGGTTGGTGTCACGCCTGGTGGCGGCGGTGATCGGTTTTCCGAAAGCGGGCGCCGATGTACCGGTCACCGTGACCTTCATGCCGGAGCAGGGCATCGAGCGCTGGACGCGTGACTTTGGCGGTCGCCGGTTCACCTCGTGGCAACGGCGCGGGGCAGGGCGCAACGATGCGCTGCTGGTGGAGCGCTTCGGGGTGATCGAGGTCGCGTTGGCGCTGGTGGTGGAAGGCGAACGGTTGCTGCTGGTGCCGCGGCGGTGGTCCTGCCTGGGCGTGCCGCTGCCGAAGGCGCTGCTGCCCAGGGGCACCACGTTCGAAACCGAAGTGGACGGCCGGTTCGTGTTCAATGTGGAGATCGCCGCACCCGGGGTGGGGTTGATCGTGAATTACCGGGGCTGGCTGCAGCCCGACGCGTAGGGCCACGCCCTGCGTGGCTTTGCGGTGCGTGGCGAAGTGCAGCCACGCAGGGCGCGGCTCTACGTGCATGAAAAAGGGCGCCCCTGGGGGCGCCCTCATTCAATCCATCAACGTTTCGCTCAGCGCCAGATCTTGATCTGGTCGCTGTCCACGCGCTGCATCGGCTGTCCCGGCTTGCAGCTGAAGGTGGCACCGAAGGCGGGAAGGTTGGACAGCGGCACGTTGGTGCGCCACTTGCCCGGGGCCAGCGTGTCCGCGGTCAGCCGCTGCGCGGCTTCGCCCGGCGAGAGCTGCTGCGGCCACAGGCTGGCCCAGGCGCGGAAGAAGCCCTGCTGCGCGGCCGGCTTGGCGGCAGGTTCGGCCGACTGGTAGGCCGCCCATGCCAGTTCCACGCCGGCCAGATCGGCCAGGTTCTCTTCGCGGGTCAGTTCGCCATTGACCTTGGCCCCCTTCACGCCGGGGAAGTCCAGGCTGCTGTACTGCGCAGCCACGCGGTTGCCCAGCAGGTTCCAGGCGGTCTTGTCGGCCGGGGTCCACCAGCTGCGCAGTTCGCCCTTGGAATCGACCAGGGCACCCTTGGCATCGATCGCACGGTTCAGTTCGTGGGCAACCAGCGCGCCGAAGCTGCCGTACTTGTCGGCGTTGTCGGCCTTGGCATTGAACACCGGACCCTGCAGCACGGCGGCGGTGACGATCAGGCGGTTCTGCGCGATGTCATAGGCCAGTGCCGGCTGCTGCGGCAACACATCCCAGCGGCGGTCGGCGTTGCCTTTGCCGATGCGCTTCATTTCTTCGCGATGGCGCCAGGTGGAGGCGATCAGCATGTTGCCGCCGAAGCTGCCACGGCCCATCGGCTGCACGCTGTAATCGAGGTCGCGCAGCGGCGTGCCGATCTCGATCTTCAGCGCGGCCAGCTTGGCCTGTGCTTCGGTTTTGGCTTCCGGGCTCAGCCAGCCGCTGGCCTTGACCGCCTCGATCTGGGTTTCGCGGATCTTGTCGACGATCACGGCGGCCTGGCGGCGATCGTCGGCCGACAGGTAACGTGCGGCATATTCACGGCCGACCATCGGGCCGGCGGCCACGTTCATCGCATCCAGCACCTGCTCCCAGCGGGCCGGGGCGATGGTTTCGCCACGGATCACGCGGCCACGGAATTCAAACTCCGCGTCGCGGTAGGCCTTCGACAGGTAGGGGGCCATGGCATCGCCCACGCGCCAGCGCAGATAGGCCTTCCACTGGTCCGGCTTGATCCGGGTGACCATGCCGTCGAGCGCCTTGAACAGCTCCGGGTCGGACAGCGAGACCAGGTCGTCGTTGACGCCCTGCGCCTTCAGGAACGCATCCAGCTGCAGGTTGCGGAAGCGGCTGTTGAGTTCCTTGGTGGAAATCGGCGCGTAGTTGTTGAACGGATTGTTGATGCCGGCCAGCGACTGCGCATTGCGCGCCAGCTCGGTTTCCAGCGCGATCACCGCCTGCGATTCGGCCTCCAGCTTGTCGGCCGGGGTGCCGGTCAGGGCCAGGATCTGCTTCACGTACGCACGGTAACGGCCCATCAGCGCCACGGTATCGGCGTCGGTGCGGGTGTAGAAGGCCGGGTCGGGCAGGCCCATGCCGCCCTGCATGAAGTAGCCGATGTGGCGATCCAGCGCCTTCAGGTCCACGTCCGGGGCGAAGTTGAAGGCCACCGGGATGCCGACCTGGTGCAGCGCGGCAATCGAGGCCGGCACATCCTTGGCCTTCTTGATGGCGTTGATGCGGGTCAGCAGCGGCGCGATCGGGGCCGAGCCGTCGGCTTCCACGGCCGCTTCATCCAGGCCGCTGGCCCAGAAGTCGCCCAGCAGCTTCTGCACGTTGCCCTGCGGTGCCTTCATCGCGCCATCCAGCAGCTCGCGCTGCTGCACGCGGGTACGCTCGGCGAGCTGGCCGATGGCGGTGGTGGCACCGGTCTGCGGCACCGGGTTGGCCTTCAGCCAGCCGGCATTGGTGGCGTCATGGAAGTCGCTGCACTGCGCGCTCACGGCGGGCGCACGGCTGGCGGCCTTCTTCTTCGGGGCGGCGGAGGCGTCGGTGACGACCAGGGTGGCCAGGCCCAGGCCGAGGGCGATGGCAAGCGGACGAAGGTTGGGCATGCGAAGCGAATCCAGGAGGATTGAAGACCGCGGAACTATAGCAAGCCCGCATGAAAACGCGGCATTCACCGACGCCGACGGTAGCCCCGGCCGTTGGCCGGCAACCGGGCAAACAAAAAGGCCCGGGAAAATCCCGGGCCTTTCTGCATCACGCCACCGCGTGAACGATTACCAGATCACCACCTGCTTGTCGCCGGCGCGCACCATCGGCGTACCCGGCTTGCACTCGAACGCGGCCGCGAAGGTCGGCAGGTTCGACGGCGCGCCCATGGCACGGAACGCAGCCGGGGCGTGCGGATCGGTGGCCAGGCGGACCTTGGCGTTTTCCGGGGTGTACTTGGTGCGCCACACGGTGGCCCAGTTGAAGAAGAAGCGCTGGTCGCGGCTGAAGCCGTCCACCTTCGGGTCTTCCTTGCCGGCGCTGGCCTTCTGCAGGGCGTCGTAGGCGGTGGCCAGGCCGCCCAGGTCGGCGATGTTCTCGCCCAGGGTCAGCTTGCCGTTGACCGCCTGGTCGCCGACCTTGTAGCCGTCGAACTGGTTCACCAGCTTGCCGGTCAGCCCGCTGAAGTTCTTGGTGTCCGCATCGGTCCACCAGTTCTCGAAGTTGCCGGTCGGCCCGAAGCGGCTGCCCTGGTCGTCGTAGCCGTGGGTCATTTCGTGGCCGATCACCGCACCGATGCCGCCGTAGTTCAGCGCGTCGTCGGCCTTCGGGTCGAAGAACGGCGGCTGCAGGATGGCGGCCGGGAAAACGATCTCGTTCTGCAGCGGGTTGTAGTAGGCGTTGACCGTCTGCGGGGTCATGCCCCACTCGGTCTTGTCCACCGGCTTGCCGATCTTGCCCAGCGCGAACTTGTAGTTGAATTCGTTGGCCGCGCGCACGTTGCCGAAGTAGCTGTCACGGCCGGTGCTCAGGCCGCTCCAGTCGCGCCACTTGTCCGGGTAGCCGATCTTCGGGGTGAAGGTTTCCCACTTGGCGATCGCCTTGGCCTTGGTCTCATCGCTCATCCAGGTCAGGCCCTGGATGCGCTCCTTGAGCGCGGCGGCCAGGTTCTTGACCAGCTCTTCCATCTTGGCCTTCGACTCGGGCGAGAAGGCGACCTTGACGTACAGCTGGCCGAAGGCTTCACCGGCATCGTTTTCGATGGTGCCCAGCACGCGCTTCCAGCGCGGCTTCATTTCCTTCTGCCCGTTGAGGGTCTTGCCGTAGAACTCGTAGTTCTCCTGGGCGAAGGCGTCAGCCAGGAACGGCGACGCCGAATCCACGGTGTGGAAGCGCAGGTACGAACGCCACACCGACGGGTCGGTGTCGCCCAGCGCCTTGCTGACTTCCTGGTGGAAGCTGGGGATGGCCAGCGAGAACTTCTCCGGCGCGGCAATGCCCTGCGCTTCGAAGAACCGGCTCCAGCTGAAGTTCGGGGTCAGCTTGTCGGCGTCGGCCACGGTGACCGGGTTGTAGTACAGCGAGACATCGCGCGAGAGCTGCTCGCTGGACTTGGAGGCCTTGGCCAGGCGGGTTTCGAACTTGACCACGTCCGCGGCCTGCTTGGCGGCGTCGGCAGCGGCAACGCCGGACAGTTCCAGCACCTTGGCCACGTGCGCCTGGTAGGCCTTGAGCTTGTCGGCGTTCTTGGCGTCGGTGTAGTACGTCGTGTCCGGCAGACCCAGGCCGCCCTGGCTGGCGTAGGCCATGTTCATGCTGGAGTTCTTGAAGTCCGCTTCCGGACCGAACCCGAACAGCACGTTTTCGCCCTTGGCGGCGGTGGTGCGCAGGTAGTTGGCGATGGCGTCCTTGTCCTGCAGGCCGTCGATGGCCGCCAGGTCAGCCTTGATCGGCTCGATGCCCTGCGCGTTGATCTTGGCTTCGTCCATGCCGGTGGCCCAGAAGTCGCCGACGATCTTTTCGATGCCGGTCGGGTTCTTCACCGCTGCGACCTGTTCGGCCAACTGGTGCTGCACGGCGACCGAGCGCTCGTCCAGGATGGTGAAGGCGCCCCAGCTGGTGCGGTCGCCCGGGATTTCATTGGCGGCCAGCCACTTGCTGTTCACGTAATCGCCGAACGCGGTGCAGGCGTCCAGGCTCTTGTCCAGGTCGGACGGGTGGAAGGCGTTGTAGGCCGGCAGCTTGGCTTCGTCGAGCTTGAACTCGGTGGCGGCCGGGGCGGCGGCGGTCGGGGTGGCGGTGGAGGCCGCGCTGTCCGTAGCCGGGGTTTCGTTCTTGCCGCAGCCGACCAGCGCGGCCGAAACGGCCAGGGTCAGCAGGACAATCTTGGGAGTACGAGAGATCACTAGTATGGCCTCCGGGCCGAAGAATCTTTCAGGAAGGCCCCCTGATGGGGGCCGTGGGCCAGACGATACGCCGCTGGCCCGGCCTGCAAGGGTGTCGAAGGTCATGTATACAGCCAGCATGGACACTTCAACGACGCGTGCTTGGGATGCAGTCATCATCGGCGGCGGGCACAACGGCCTGGTCTGCGCGGCCTACCTGGCCCGGGCCGGGCAGCGGGTGCTGGTGCTGGAACGGCGGTCGGTGGTAGGCGGGGCGGCGGTCACCGAGGAGTTCCATCCCGGTTTCCGCAATTCGGTGGCTTCCTATACGGTGTCGCTGCTGCAGCCGCGCATCATCCAGGCGTTGGCGCTGGCCGAGCACGGGCTGCGGGTGGTGCCGCGGCGGATCAACAACTTCCTGCCGCTGGACGGGGATTACCTGTTGGCCGGTGCCGGGCTGACCCGTTCGCAGGTGGCGCGCTTTTCCGCACGTGATGCGGAGCGCCTGCTGGCCTTCGAGCAGCGCCTGGAGGCATTCGCCGATGTGCTGCGCGATCTTGCGCTGCAGGCGCCGCCCAACGTGGGGGAAGGCCATTGGCTGACCCAGCTGCCGGCGCTGTGGCAGGCCGGCCAGCTCGGCAGGCGGCTGCATGGGCTGGCGCCGGCGTTGCGCCAGGAACTGCTGGACCTGTTCACCATCTCGGCCTCGGAATACCTGGACCGCTGGTTCGAAAGCGAGCCGATCAAGGCGCTGTTCGGGTTCGACGGCATCGTGGGCAACTACGCCAGCCCGGAGGCGCCCGGCTCGGCCTACGTGCTGCTGCACCACGCCTTTGGCGAGAGCAACGGAGTGAAGGGCGCCTGGGGCCACGCCATCGGCGGCATGGGCGCCATCACCCAGGCGATGGCGCGCTCGGCCATCGCCGCCGGGGCGAACATCCGTACCGACAGCGGCGTGCGCAGGGTCGTCGTCGAGCAGGGGCGCGCGGTAGGGGTGGAAACGCTGCAGGGCGATGTCATCCGCGCCCGCAGGGTGGTGGCCAACGTCAATCCCAAGCTGTTGTACGAACAGCTGCTGGCGCCTGGGGAGGTGCCACTGGCCACGCGCGAGCGCATGGCCAACTGGCGCTGCGGTTCAGGCACGTTCCGCATGAACGTCGCGCTGTCCGGCCTGCCCTCGTTCTCCGTGCTGCCCGGGGCAGGGGACCACCTCACGGCGGGCATCATCATGGCGCCCACGCTGGCTTACATGGACCGCGCCTACCGCGATGCGCGCCAGCACGGCTGGTCACGTGAACCGATCGTGGAAATGCTGATCCCGAGTACGCTGGACGATTCGCTGGCGCCGCCCGGCCAGCACGTGGCCAGCCTGTTCTGCCAGCACGTGGCCCCGGTGCTTTCCGGCGGGCGCAGCTGGGATGACCACCGCGACGAAGTGGCCGACCTGATGATCGCAACGGTCGAGAAGCACGCGCCGGGATTCGGCGCACTGGTGCTGGGCCGGCAGGCGCTCAGTCCGCTGGACCTGGAGCGTACCTTCGGGCTGATCGGCGGCGACATCTTCCATGGCGCGCTCAGCCTCAACCAGCTGTTCAGCGCCCGGCCGATGCTGGGACAGGCCGACTACCGCGGTGCCCTGCCGGGCCTGTACCTGTGCGGTTCGGGGACGCATCCGGGTGGCGGCGTCACCGGCGCGCCGGGACACAACGCGGCACAGGCCATTCTTCGCGAATAAAAAGAGGCCACCCGAAGGTGGCCGATAATCATCGGGAGCACCCGACCGTGGGTCGGGTGCCCCTCAGCGGCGATTACAACCCGCCGCCACCACACCCCTTGCCCAGGTAATCATCGATCAGCCGCAGCTGGTCGGCCATGATCGCGCGCGTCCAGGCCGGGCCATGCGCGTAATCGGCGATTTCGTGGTACTCCACCGGCTGGCCGGAACTCTTCGCCTTGGCCACGAACCATTCGGACTGTTCGATCGGCACGGTGCGGTCGCGGTCGCCGTGGTAGACCATCAGCGGGATCTTCATCTCGCCGGCCTTGTCCAGCGGGTTCAGACCGTCCACCGTCTTGGCCTGGGCCTGGCGGAAGAACGGGTTGGTGTAGAACCGCGACCAGATCTTCTTGATGTCCGACACGCCGGCACCGGCAATGGCGCACTTGTACAGCCCGTTGGGCCGCACCGATGCGGCGAATGCCGAATAGCCGCCGTAGGAGAAGCCGAACATGGCGATGTGGCCGGGCTGGGCGATCTTCTGGTCGATCATCCACTTGGCGCCATCATCCTTGTCGTCCTGCATCTTCTGGCCCCACTCGGCATCGCCGGCCATCCACAGCTTGCGGCTCCAGTCGGCCGAACCGCGGAACTGCGGGCGCAGCACCGCCATGCAGCGCGATGCCATCAGCGGCACCCACATGGAACCGTCGAAGTCCATGCCATCGCGCGCCCACGGACCGCCGTGCGGGTGCACAACGGCCTTCCACGGACCGGCACCGCACAGTTCGGTGTTCGGGGTGGTCACGAAGGCGGGAATGTCCAGCCCGTCGCGCGCCTTGTAATAGACCAGCTTGGTCGTGCCCAGCGCGGCCGGGTCGATCTGCGGGTAGGACTTGGCCAGCTCGGTCAGCTGCCCGTTGTTGAACAGGTAGTAGGTGGGCGGGTCGGACGGGCCGGACACCACCACCAGGAACGTCTTGAGGTTGGCACTGTAGTCCAGCAGGCGGATCGACCTGCCGCCATCGAGCTGGGTGGTGGCGCGCTGGCCGGTGCTGGGATCGACCAGGGTGACCTCGCTTGCCTGGATGCCCAGGGCCTGGCGCAGGCCCTGTTCCAGCGCCTTGAAGGTCGGATCGGTCCACTGGATCTCGTTCTCGCGCGGGCCGCTGTAGCCGACGCCGAGCAGTGCGCCGAACGGCACGCCGTCCACGTTCTTGTAGCGGTTCAGCACCACGGTGCCGGCATTGAAGAACTTGTGCTCGAACAGCACTTCCTTCTGCTTGCGCGCGGCGATGTCGTATTCGTAGATGACCGTCTTGTCGCGGCCCACGTTGCTCTGGATGAACGCGATGTTCGGGTCATCGGCAAAGCCGACCACCTGGTTGATGTCGCGATCCTTCACGTGCGAACGGAAGTGTTCTTCCCAGGAACCGGTAGCGGGGTTGCGGAATTCAGTGGCGATATACGCACCGGTGCCATCCACGTCCTGGCGCAGGCGCGCGCGCAGTTCGCTGTTGAGATCGGTGACATAGCCGGCCACGCGCTCTTCGGTTTTCTGGATGCGCTGGGAAGTGAAGCTGCGCAGGTTGACCTTGTACACGTCACCGGAATTGCTGCCCGAACCGTTCACCACCAGGATGTGGTCCGGGTCGTTGGGCAGGGTATCGAGCACGGTGGAGTTGGACAGGGCCTGCTCCAGTTCTTCGTTGCGGCTGGTGGCGCGGGCCGGGCTGATCGGCTCCTTCCACTGCTTGCCTTCGATGTCGGTGATGAAGAACTTGCTGATGAAGGTCTTGTTGACCCGGTCGGTACGCAGGTCGTAAGGCTGCCACAGGGTGACCGCCAGCAGGCCGTTCTTGATGAAGCTCACGCTCTGGAACTTCATGCGGCCGGCACCGATGACGGTGGGCGCCTTGTCCAGGGCGTTGGTTTCCCAGACCACGATGACGCGCTCTTCGCCGTTGGCGCGCAGGCCGGCGATGTGCTTGCCATCGGGCGAGAGCGACAGGCTGGAAATGGCCGGGAAGGCGGCCATCTGCTCGATGGTCGGTGCCACCGGCTTGGCGTGCAGGAGCGAGGAAGCACTGGCCAGGGCGGCCAGCAGAAGAATCCGTTTCATTGATGACCTCTGTTCGTGGAGCGGGCCGACCACCGGTTTACCAGGGCCGGAAACGAGACCGCCGCCCCGAAGGGCGGCGGCTCGCGAAGCGGGATCAGAACGAGTAGGTGACGTTTGCGAAGTACTGGCGGCCCCAGTAGTCGAAGCCGCTGTACAGCAACGCATTGCCGACGGTGCTGTACACACCCTGGGAAATGGTCGGCGGTTCCTTGTCCGCCAGGTTGCGCACGCCGACCGTGGCCGACCACTTGTCCGCTTCGTACTGCACCGAGAACGACTGCAGGAAGTAGTTCGGGGTGTAGATCTTGTACGGCGAGGTGTCCGGCTCGAACAGACCCGGGTTGCGCTCCTCGTAGTACGCGTAGCTGTCCATCTTGTCGATCCAGTCCAGGCCGTAGCGGACCTGCCATTCCTTCCACTTGTAGGCCATGTCGAAGGTGGCGGTGTTCGCCGGGGTCCCCAGCATGCCCGCGTAGTTCACCAGCGGATCGTCCTGGAAGATCTTGCTGGACTGTTCGATGTAGTGGGTGAACTGGGTGGTGGTGCGGAACTCGCCCGGCCCGATGTCACGGACATAACGCAGGGTCAGGTCCACGCCGCGCACCTTGTCGGTGGAGACGTTGATGAAGCCGTTGGTGACCGTCAGTGCGTTGTTCACCGGGTTGCGGTCGACCAGGCGGCACAGGCCGTTGCCGGCAAGGAAGTCGGCGGTGGCGCTGCCGTAGCATGCGTTCAGGATGCCGGCGCCGCCTGCGGCCTGCACGCCGTTCTCGACCTTGATGTCGAAGTAGTCGGCGGCGAAGGACAGGTCACCGAAACCGCTGCCGAACTCCGGCTGGATCACCACGCCGAGGGTCTTGGCGGTGGAGGTTTCCGCCTTCAGGCCGGTTTCCGCGCCACCCTGGGTGATCACGGTCACGCCCTGGGTTGCGATGTAGTCGGCCGGCAGGCCTTCTGCGGCGCAGTTCTGGTAACGGATCGACGACGGATCGCGGTCGCTGTACTCGTTGCAGGGATCGGAGGTGCTGCCCAGGAAGCCGGTGGTGCCGCCCAGGAACTGTTCGTACAGCGCCGGGGCGCGGTAGGACGTGCCGTAGGACGCGCGGAACGACAGCCACTTCACCGGGGTCCACAGGCCGCCGATCTTGTAGGTCTCATCCGAACCGTACGACTCGTAGTCGGTGTAGCGGCCGGACAGGTTGAGGGTCAGCTCTTCGGCAGCGGTGACGCCCGACAGCAGCGGGAATTCCAGTTCGCCGTAGACTTCCGTGACCGAGTCGCTGCCGCGGGTCGGCGCCGCCGAGGTCAGGTTGAACAGGTCGCCGTCGATGGAGTACTGCGACGGGCTGTCGTCGATCTTGGCTTTGCGGTATTCGGCACCGAACGCGCCGCGGACCGTGCCGTGCGGCATGTCGAACAGCGGGCCGTTGACGTTGAAGTTGACCGTGTCTTCCTTGTACATGGTGTTGCCGGTGACCGGCACGAACACCCAGTTCTTCCAGTCCGCCGGCAGGTTGCCACCGATGGTGTTGGTGTTCAGCGCCGGTGCGGCGATACAGCCGTTCGACGGGTCGACGCAGGAATAGCCGCCGGCACCGTTGGAGACCACGTTCAGGCTCTGCGCCAGGCGGCTGGTCAGGAAGCTCTGGAAGGTGTAGTCGGCGTCATTGTCCGAGTGCATGACATTGAAGTCGTACTTCCAGTCCGCCGTCAGGTTGCCCCGCAGGCCGGCGTTGAAGCGGTAGTAATCGACGTTCTGCTTGTTCTGGTCGTTGCCGAAGCCGATGAATGCACGCACGCCCATGTTGGCGCCGTTGGTCAGGTTGGTCGCCGGGCCGGCCACGCTGTCGCGCAGGTTGGCCGGGATCAGCGGGCTGCCCACTGCATAGTCCAGCGACAGCTGGCGGTAACCGGTCTGGGTCGACTTGCGCTTGTTGCCCAGGAACTCGTAGTACAGCTCGGCGTCGCCCAGCACGCCGGTGTCGAAGCCGCCCTGCAGGAACAGGGTGTGGGTCTTGGCCGGCGAGATCAGCGACTGGTTCAGCATCGCGTCGTCGAAGGTATCGCGGGTATAGGTGTCCACGCCTTCATAGCCGACCAGGCCGGTGGTGACGGCCGCGTTCGGACGCCAGCGGTTGAAGCGCGTACCGGCACCACCCGGGGCGGCAACGCCGGTGCGGGTGTTGGTGCCGATCGTGTTGATGGTCACGCCACCCGCATCGAGGGTGTAGCACTTGGACTTGCCGGTCAGCGGGTCGATGAAGTCGCCGCTGCCCCAGTAGTCGCCCACGTCGATGTCGCGGTACTTGTCGGTGGCGCAACGGGTCCAGTCGCGGTCACGCAGGCTCAGGTCGTTACGGGTGTAGTACTCGTACGAACCGGAGAAGTGCGAGCGCTCGCCGGTGGTTCCGAACATGATCGAGTAACGGCGCTGGTCACCGCCGCCACCGTCGGTGGCGTTGTGCTGCCCTTCAAAGGAGACGCCGTCGACCTTGGTCTTGGTGACGATGTTGATAACGCCGGCCACGGCGTCGGAGCCGTAGATCGACGAGGCGCCGTCCTTCAGGATTTCGATGCGGTCCACGATCGCGTTCGGCAGCACGTTCAGATCGGCCGAGCCGACCGCGCCACGCGAACCGGCCGGCGCCACGCGGCGGCCATTGAGCAGGATCAGGGTGCGGGTCGGGCCAAGGCCGCGCAGGCCGAGGGTGTTGGCACCGGGGCCGCCGTCGGTGACGTAGCCGCCGTACGCATTGTTGATCTGCGAGCTGCCGGTGGTCACCGCGGTGCTCTGGAGCACGTCGGTGGTGGAGTTGAAGCCGGCAAGCACCGACTCCTGGCGGGTGACGACCTGGACCGGCGACACCGAGTTGAACGTATCGCGGCCAATGCGCGAACCGGTCACGGTCACGGTGTCGAAGTTCGTGGTGGCCTTGGCCTTCTCGGCGGCGACCTCTTCGGCCGTCTTGGTCGAAGTGGTGTCCTGCGCGAATGCCGGTGCGGCCGCGAACACCATCGCGGTGGCCAGGGCGAAGCTCAGCGGATTCCGGCTGAGCGACTTGCGATTCATCATGTGTGGATCCCCTTGGAACGATCGATTGCGTCAAACACCGGTGACATGGACCAGCAGGCGTCTCCGTGTGCCCTCGGATCAGGTCTTGGCAATGGCTGCCCCCCTGTTCACCAGCTTCACGAGCTGATGATTCGAGGTTAACACGGCCTTAACGCGACCTGTCAACTGTTCATCAAGAGGTCATAGAGACAAGATAGGCAAAGCGGTGCTTTCGTTCTCATCTGTGTTGCAAGATATTGAAAAATAATAAGTTAATAATGGTTTGTGATGAAACCATTGCCTCCGTACCGTGATGGATGCACGGTTCATTTTTTGGCGGCACCGCACCACGGAATCCGTTCCTGACGTGCCAATGTCGTGAAAATCGTTTCCGGGACAGCGCAAGGACAGGGCAGGACAGCGGCCTGGCAGCGCAGGGACGCCCTGTATAGTGGCGGGCTGTCCCGTTCGGCTTTTCCGGAGTTCCCGCAGTGAGTGCCAGCCCGTCTCGACGTCCCCATGCCAGCCAGGTGCAGAAGGGCCTGACCCTTCATCCGCGCGTCCGCAACGTGATCGCGGTCGGGTCAGGCAAGGGCGGGGTGGGCAAATCCACCACGGCGGTGAACCTGGCCGTGGCGCTGGCCCGCCTTGGCGCGCGGGTCGGGCTGCTGGATGCCGACATCTACGGCCCCAGCGTGCCGATGATGCTGGGCCTGAGCGGCCGCCCGGAAAGCCCGGACAACAAGTCGATCGAGCCGCTGCGCGCGTTCGGCGTGGAGACCATGTCGATCGGCTACCTGATCGAGGACGAGACGCCGATGATCTGGCGCGGTCCGATGGCGACCTCGGCCATGACCCAGTTCTTCAACGACACCCTCTGGGATGACCTGGACTACCTGCTGATCGACCTGCCGCCGGGTACCGGCGACATCCAGCTGACCCTGACCCAGAAGATTCCGCTGGCCGGCGCGGTCATCGTCACTACCCCGCAGGACATCGCCACGCTGGATGCAAAGAAGGCGCTGAAGATGTTCGAAAAGGTCGAGGTGCCGGTGCTGGGCATCGTCGAGAACATGGCCGTGCACACCTGCAGCAACTGCGGCCACATCGAACACCTGTTCGGCGATGGCGGTGGCGAACGCATGGCTGCGCAGTACGGCGTGCCCCTGCTGGGCTCGCTGCCGCTGGATATCGGCATCCGCGAGCAGGGCGATGCCGGCACCCCGATCACCGCCGCCGCGCCGGAGTCGCCGGCCGCGCAGGCTTACCTGCGCGCCGCCGAGCGGCTGGTAGAGGAAGTGGCCAAGCGACCGCGCGCCAGCATTCCGATCCTGTCCTCGCTGCTCTGATCGCCTAGAATCGCCCATTCCCGCACCCAGGATTCCCCATGAGCATCAAGAGTGACCGTTGGATCCGCCGCATGTCCGAACAGCACGGCATGATCGAGCCGTTCGAAGCCGGCCAGGTCAAGCAGGCCAACGGCCAGCGCATCGTCAGCTACGGCACTTCCAGCTATGGCTACGACGTGCGCTGCTCGCGCGAGTTCAAGGTGTTCACCAACATCAACTCCACCATCGTCGACCCCAAGCACTTCGACCCGGGCAGCTTCGTGGACATCGTGGGCGACGAGTGCATCATCCCGCCCAACAGCTTCGCGCTGGCGCGCACCGTGGAGTACTTCCGCATTCCGCGCGACACCCTGGTGGTGTGCCTGGGCAAGAGCACCTACGCGCGCTGCGGGATCATCGTCAACGTGACCCCGCTGGAGCCGGAGTGGGAAGGCCACGTGACCCTGGAATTCAGCAACACCACGCCGCTGCCGGCGCGCATCTACGCCAACGAAGGCGTGGCCCAGATGTTGTTCTTCCAGGCCGACAGCGACGACATCTGCGAGACCTCTTACAAGGATCGCGGCGGCAAGTACCAGGGCCAGACCGGCGTGACCCTGCCGCGCACCTGACCGGCAGGGCAAATAAAAAAGCGCGGATCTCTCCGCGCTTTTTTTTTTGGTTATTTCCCGCGTCCGAACAACAACCCGATCCCCACTGCCACCAGGATCACCGGCCACCAGGTAAGGATCAGGCGACCCAGGTTCATGTTGGTCCAGCCCAGGTTGCTGGCCAGCAGGAACAGGCCGACGAGGATCAGGACGATGGCGGCGACAAGGTTGGAGCGCATCAGGGGCAGGGTCCGCTTAGGGCTGGGGCGAATATCCTAGCCGTTCCTTCCACATCGCGACACGCTCCTGCAGCACGGCCGCGTCGAACGGATGGGCCTGGCCATGCCCCCACACCGGCGCCGGCCACGCCGGATCGCCCACATGTCGGCCGACCACGTGGAAGTGCAGCTGCGGCACGATGTTGCCCAGCGTGGCGAAGTTGATCTTTTCCACCCCGTCGGTGCCCTTCAGCGCCCGGCAGCATCGGTTCAATTCCGTACGCAGCTGGTCCTGCTGGTTGCCGTCGAGCTCCAGCCATTCGGTGATGCCGGTCACGCGCGGCACCAGCACCAGCCACGGGAACCGTTCGTCGTTCATCAGCCGCACTTGCGACAACGGGCCTTGGTCCACCAGCACACTGTTGGCGGCCAGGCGTGAATCCAGTTCAAAATCGCTCATCCAAGATGCTCCGAGAAGAAGTCCAGGGTGCGTGTCAGCGCCAGCTCGGCGCTGTCCGGATCATACGCATGTCCGACGCTGCGGTTAAAGGCGTGGTCGGCCGGATAGACGAAGGTGGCCATCTTGGGCAGCTTCTCGCGGTGGGCCTGGATGGCCTCGGGCGGAATGCTCTTGTCCTGCGCGCCGAAGTGGAACATGACCGGGGCCTTGGGCGTCTCATCCAGGAACTGCACGTTGCGCGCGCCGTAGTAGCTGACCGACGGCAGGCCCAGTCGCATGGCCGAGAGCAGCGCGATGCTGCCGCCCCAGCAGTAGCCCACGGTGCCGACCTTGCCGGCCGGCGCCAGCCGCGAGGCGGCCGCGCGGACCACTTCCAGCGCCTTCTCCACGCCCAGCGCATTGACGTGTTCCAACCCCTGCTTCACCCCGTCCGGGTCATAGGGCAGGGCATCCGGGTCGGAATCCGCCCCGTCGACCAGGTCGAAGAAGGAGGGGGCAAGCACCGCGTAGCCCTTCGCAGCGAAGCCCTCGGCCACCTCGCGGATGTGCGCGTTGGTGCCGAAGATCTCCTGGATGACCACCAGGCCCCCGCGGGGCTTGCCCTCCGGCGTGGCCTGCCAGGCCCGGACCGGACCGTGATGCGTATCAAGCGTGACCCACTCACCCATTGCCAGACTCCTGTTGGTTCAGGCGTTCATTATCGGCGTGCTGCAGGTTAGCGGGGTGTCGCGGGCATGCACGGATTGGCGGTTGGCGTTGCCCGGGCAGCCGGTGCATTCAGGGCTCGAGCCACAACGCCGGTATACTTGCCGCCGTTTCCGGCCCCAGGTCCCCGCGCCATTCCGGCGTGGGCCCAGGCCCCCAGAGTCCCGCGATCCATGTCCCAGCTGAACCCCAAAGTCGGCTTCGTCAGCCTTGGCTGCCCGAAGGCCCTCGTCGATTCCGAGCGCATCCTCACCCAGCTGCGGGCCGAGGGCTACGACATCGTTCCTTCCTACGATTCGGCCGACGTGGTGGTGGTCAACACCTGCGGCTTCATCGATTCGGCGGTGACCGAGTCGCTGGATGCGATCGGCGAGGCGATGAACGCCAACGGCAAGGTGATCGTCACAGGCTGCCTGGGCAAGCGCCCGGAAGAGATCCGCAAGGCCTACCCGGACGTGCTGGCGGTCTCCGGCCCGCAGGACTACACCAGCGTGATGGAGGCGGTGCACGCCGCGCTGCCGCCCAAGCATGACCCGTTCGTGGACCTGGTCCCGGACTACGGCATCAAGCTGACCCCGCGCCACTACGCCTACCTGAAGATTTCCGAGGGCTGCAACCACCATTGCAGCTTCTGCATCATTCCCTCGATGCGCGGCAAGCTGGTCTCGCGCCCAGTCGATGAGGTGCTGCGTGAAGCCGAGCGGCTGGTGCGTGGCGGCGTGAAGGAACTGCTGGTGGTGTCGCAGGACACCTCGGCCTACGGCGTGGACGTCAAGTACGCCGAGCGCATGTGGCGCGACAAGGCCTACCAGACCCGCATGAAGTCGCTGTGCGAAGGCTTGTCCGAGCTCGATGCGTGGACCCGCATGCACTACGTGTACCCGTACCCGCACGTGGATGACGTGGTCCCGCTGATGGCCGAAAACCGGATCCTGCCGTACCTGGACATCCCGTTCCAGCACGCCAGCCCGCGCATCCTCAAGCTGATGAAGCGCCCGGGTGCGGTCGACAAGACCCTGGAACGCGTGCAGCGCTGGCGCCAGCTGTGCCCGGACATCACCGTGCGCTCGACCTTCATCGTCGGCTTCCCCGGCGAGACCGAAGCCGAGTTTGAAGAACTGCTGTCATTCCTGGATGAGGCACAGCTGGATCGCGTGGGCGCGTTCGCGTATTCGCCGGTCACCGGCGCCACCGCCAACGACCTGCCCGGCGCGGTGCCCGAAGAAGTGAAGCAGGAGCGCCTGGCGCGCTTCATGGCCCGCCAGGCCGACATTTCCGCTGCGCGCCTGGAAGCCAAGATCGGCACGGTGCAGCAGTGCCTGGTCGATGCGATCGAAGACGGCATCGCGGTGGCCCGTTCCAAGGCCGATGCGCCGGAGATCGACGGCCTGGTGCATATCCAGAACGCCGATGAAGCCAGGCTGCGCGTGGGCCAGTTCGTGGACGTGGAAATCACCGAGAGCGACGACCACGACCTCTACGGCGACGCGTTGATCGACGAGAGTGCGGCAAAGAAACTGCTCGACCTCAAGGTGCTGTGACCGACGCGGCCGCCCCCGGGGCGGTCGGCCGCCGGCGTTTCATCGCGCCGGCGCGCGCCGACGTGGATCGGGCTAGCTTCGCCCATCCGCTGTTCGCCGCGTTCGCGGATTACCAGGGCCTGCTGGTGGCCGCCGACTGGCCAACCATTTCCGCGTTGAACCGGCAGCTCGCTTTATCGGGAAAGCAGCTGGTGGAGCAGGACGACGAACTGCTGGCCGACGGCCTCCACTACGAGCAGCGCATTGCCCGCGGGCAGATCGCCACGCGCCCGTGCAACTGGCATGACCTGTTCAATGCACTGGTGTGGGCGCGCTACCCGGCAGTGAAGATCGCGCTCAATGCGCGCCAATGCCAGGACATCGGGCGCCACCCGCCCGGCCAGCGCACCCGCGCGCAGGCCGCGCTGACCCAGTTCGACGAAACCGGCGTGATCGTGCGGGTGCGCGATGCGTCGTTGCTGCACGCCTGGGATCACCACGACTGGCAGGCGCTGTTCGTCGACGGCGCGGCGCAGTGGCGTAGCGGCGACATCGCCGTGTCTGCCGTGTTCGGCCATGCGTTGATGGAACAGGCGCTGCTGCCTTCGCGATTGCTGGTGGGAAAATGTGTGGTGGTGCAGGGCGATGATGATGCGCTGGTGGTGCAGCAGGTAGCGCAGGCGATCGCGCGTGCCGACGTGCTCAATGACCCGCTGGAGCTGCGTCCGCTCCCGTTGATGGGGATCCCCGGTTGGCATGCCGATCAGGACCACGCGTTCTATCAGCGGATCGAGTATTTCCGGCCAGCCCGAGCGGGCAGGGTGTACCCCTTAACCGTCCGGTAGCGCACTGGAAGCAACCTCAAACGCGCTCTTCGCCGACGTTCATGCCACCATCGAACGCGGCATGTTCCACGGCAGTCGATCGGGATGCGACCCTACCAGCCGTGCATGCACTGGTAGGGTTGGTTCCCAAACAACCGCCCGTAACGGTTCAACGCCCGGTAACGCATTGCAACCAACGTCGTAACCGCCTTCGTATCATCCAGCCGGATACTCCACCGCCAGGATCGCAAACCCGGTCCGCCCGCTCGGCAGTTCCACCTCGAACTCATCATCCACGCGCTTCTTCAACAACGCACGCGCCAACGGCGAATCGATGCTGATCCACCCGGCACCTGCATCGGTCTCGTCCGGGCCCACGATGCGGTACCGGCTGACATCGCCGCTGTCCACGTTCTCCAGCTCCACCCACGCGCCAAAAAACACCGCCTGCGGGTCGGTCGGCACGGTATCCACCACCCGCAGCGACTCCAGCCGTTTGGTCAGGTAACGCACGCGCCGGTCAATCTCGCCCAGCTGCTTCTTGCGGTAGGTGTACTCGGCATTCTCTGAGCGGTCGCCCTCCGCCGCGGCCGCGGCCAATGCTTTGACCACCTCCGGCCGGCGCACGCGCCACAGCTCGTCCAGCTCGCTCTTCAACCGCTGGTGGCCCTGTGCGGTGATCAGGGCCGTGCTCTTTTCCGCAGGGGGACGCCAACGCGACATCGGTCAGCGCTTGCCCCCGAAAATGCCGCCCAGGATGCCGCGCACGATCTGGTTGCCCAGCTTGGTGCCCATGGTGCGGGTAGTCTGCTTGGCCATCGTTTCGATCATGCCCTGGCGGCGCTTTGTGCCGAAGATCGCATCCTTGATCGACTGCCCGAAGCCGCCTTCCTGCTGCTCATCCTGCTCACGGGTACGCGCCTTGGGCGCGTCGGGCTGTTCCACCACCTTGGCCGCGCGCTGGGCCAGCAGCTCCGCTGCCGATTCGCGGTTCACTGCGGTGTCGTAGCGGCTGCCGACCGGGCTGCCGGCGCGTACCTGCGCACGCTCGGCCTCGGTGATCGCGCCCATCCGGCAGCGCGGCGGGGCGATCCGGGTCTGCTGCACGGGGGAGGGGATGCCTTTGTCCTGCAGCGTGGACACCAGCGCCTCGCCGGTACCCAGCTGGGAAAGGGCCGCCACCACGTCCAGCTTCGGGTTCGGCACGAAGGTTTCGGCGGCGATCTTCACCGCCTTCTGGTCGCGCGGGGTGAACGCACGCAGCGCGTGCTGCACGCGGTTGCCCAGCTGGCCCAGGATGTTGGCCGGCACGTCGTCGGGGAACTGCGAGCAGAAATACACGCCCACGCCCTTGGAGCGGATCAGCCGCACCACCTGCTCGATGCGCTGCACCAGCGCGGCGGGCGCGTCGTCGAACAGCAGGTGCGCCTCGTCGAAGATGAAGACCAGCTTGGGCTTGTCCAGGTCGCCCACCTCCGGCAGCGTCTCGAACAGCTCCGACAGCAGCCACAGCAGGAAGGTCGAGTACAGGCGCGGCTTGAGCACCAGCTGGTCGGCGGCCAGGATGCCGATCACGCCGCGGCCGTCGTGATTGACCCGCATCAGGTCGGCCAGCTCCAGCGCCGGCTCGCCAAAGAAGGATTCACCGCCGTCCTGCGACAGCCGCAGCAGCGAACGCTGGATCGCCGCCACCGTCTGCGCGCTGACCAGGCCATATTCGGTGGAGATGTCCTTGCGCTCGTCGGCCACCAGGCCGAGCAGGGCGCGCAGGTCGTCCAGGTCGAGCAGCAACAGGCCACGGTCGTCGGCCAGTTTGAACACGATGTCCAGCACCCCCGACTGGGTGTCGTTGAGCTCCAGGATGCGCGCCAGCAGGGTCGGGCCCATTTCGCTCACCGTAGTGCGCACCGGGTGGCCCAGCTTGCCGTACAGGTCCCAGAAGATCGTCGGGCTGCCGGCCGGCGCGTAGTCGGCCACGCCGATGTCCTTCGCGCGCTGCAGCAGCGCCTCGGTGCCGGTGCCGGGCACGGCCAGGCCGGAGACATCGCCCTTCACGTCGGCCAGGAACACCGGCACGCCGATGCGCGAAAAGCCTTCGGCCAGGGTCATCAGGGTCACGGTCTTGCCCGTACCCGTCGCCCCGGCCACCAGGCCATGGCGGTTGCCCAGTTTCGGTTGCAGGGTGACGGGGACATCGTCGGTAATGCCTTTGCCGAGGAGGATCGGATCCATGGTCAACTCGCTCTGTGGACGGGCTATGTGAATGGGCAGGATTCTAAACGTCGGCGGGTATCGGCCACCTGACCGGGTTGCCCCGATGCGAGTGGCACGGCTACTCTGCCCTGTCTTTTGCCCACAGTGCCAAAAATGCCCGTTCCTGTCCTGCTTGCCCGTGGTTGGCCGTTGTTGGCGCTCGCTTCCCTGCTGTCGTTCGTCCCCGAGGCCCATGCCCAGCGGGTCTCCGCCCGTGACAAGGTCAAGGTCGAGGCCCTGGAGCAGCGCATGGCCGCGGCCGAAAAGCGCTATGCCGATGCGCTGGTGCTGGTCAACAACGCCGACCCCAAGGGCAAGAACGAAGGCGATGCCGCGCTGGAGGACATGGAAGATGTCATCAGCGCCTGCATTGCGCAGAAGGGCTGCCAGGTCAGCAACCTGCTGGTGACCTACAAGCGCCTGCTGAAGAACAATGCAGACGCGCGCGATGGTGACGACAGCGATGCGATCCCGGTCGATGGCGGCCTGCTGGAGGCTGACCCGGACCATGTGGGCCCGCTGACCGCCGATGTGCCCGAAGCGGCGCGTGCGGCCGCGCTGCTCAACGACAAGCGCCATGCCTTCGACAGCATGGTCGAATACAACCCGGCCGTGCAGGCCGGCATCCGCCGCTGGCTGACCGACATGCGCCCGGCGTTGATGAACTCCTACGAGAATTACCAGAGCCTGCGCGCGGTGATGTGGCCGGAGTGGGAAAAGCGCGGCCTGCCCGAGGCGCTGCTATTCGGGATCATGGCCAAAGAGTCCAACGGTCGCGTGCACGCCTCCTCCCGCGCCGGCGCCGCCGGGCTGATGCAGTTCATGCCGGCCACCGGCCGCCGCTTCGGGCTGGGTCCGGACGGCACCGGCTTCGACACCCGCTTCGACGCGCGCAGCGCCGCCGAAGCCAGTGCCAATTACCTCAACGAGCGCATGCGCGAGCTCAACAACAACGTGGAGCTGTCGCTGGCCGGCTACAACGGTGGCGAAGGCCGTGCCGGGCGGGTGTATCGCCAGAACGTGGGGCAGAGCTTCTGGGTGGACAGCGTCTACAACCAGTTCCCGGCCGAAACCAAGGACTACGTGCCGATGGTGATCGCCGCCGCGTGGATCTACCTGCACCCGCAGCAGTACGGCGTGGACTTCCCCAAGGTCAGTGCGCAGCCGGCCACCATCCGCCTGGCCAAGTCCACCACCATCTATGAGCTGACCATCTGCCTGGGCAGCACTGGCACCCGCGACGGCTACATGCGCGCGCTGCGCAACCTCAACCCGCGCTATGAAGCCGACGGCTGGATCCCGGCCGGCACGCTGATCAACGCCACCACCCGCATTGCCGGGCTGTACAACCGCTACTGCGTCAGCGGTCCGCGCGCGGACCTGGCGCGCACGCTGATCACCGCCGATCTCAATGCGGCCATCGTCCGTCCGACCGTGGCCAGCTACACCGGCAACGTGGCGGTGGGCAGCGTGGTGCCGGTGGCCGGCCTGCAGGCCAGCACCCCGGTGGCCACCGCCCCGGCTGCGCCGGTGGCAGTACCGGCGCCCAAGCCGAAGGCCAAGCCGGTGCGCAGCCACAAGGTGGGCAAGGGTGAGACCCTGGGCCGGATCGCCGACAAGTTCGATTGCGATGTGCGTGAGCTGGCCAAGGCCAATGGGCTCAAGGCGCCCGCGTATGCGTTGCGCCAAGGCCAGTCGATCAAGCTGCAGGGCTGCGGTAAATAACTTCCGGGGAACACTGATGGATATCACCGCAATCAACGAGATGTTCGCCAACATCCGTGAAAACACCGACTGGGACCTCAACGGAAACCTGGTGTGGGGTTACTTCTTCGTCAACACCACGCCGGAGCCGCTGCACGGGCTGGCCAGGGTGCTGGAAGGGGAGGGCTACACCGTGGTCGAGGTGTTCGAGCCGGAGCTGGAAGAAGGCGAAGCGGAGTACCACGTGCTGCACGTGGAGCGGGTGGAAACCCACAGCGAAGCGTCGCTGGACAAGCGCAACCACGAGCTGCAGGCGCTGGCCGAAGCCAACGGGGTCGAGGATTACGACGGGATGGATGTGGGGCCCGTCGAGTTCGCGCACGATCCGGGTAATGCTTGAAAAAAAACGCCCCGTGGAAACGGGGCGTTTTTCATTGCGCCTGGGGTGTAGAGCCGCGCCCTGCGCGGCTGCCCTCAACGAAGGGTAGCCAATGCCTGGCCCAGCTGCACGGCATGTTCTGCATCGAGGTGCGGGGCGAAATCGGCCACGCCCGGCGGCAGCAGCACGATCACCGTCGAGCCGTAATTGAAGCGCGCCATCTCGGCAAACCGTTCCAGGGTGATGCCCTTGCCGCGGTAATCCTTGCGGGTGATGGAATCGCCATAGGCGGGAATCTCTTCGCCACCCCAGACCGTCTCCACGCCCGACACCAGCAGCGCGCCCACCATCACCTGCACCATCGGGCCGAAGTCGGTATCGAAATGGCAGACCAGCCGCTCGTTGCGGGCGAACAGCCCCGGGACCTTGTTGACCGCCGCCGGGCCCACGCTGAACAGGCGGCCGGGCACGTGCACGGTTTCGCGCAGGGTGCCGGTCCACGGCATGTGCACGCGGTGGTAGTCCTTCGGCGACAGGTAGACGGTGGCGAAGAGGCCATGGTGGAACACCTCGGCGTCGGCTGCATCGCCCAGCAGCTCGGCGGCGGTGAACGACTGGCCCTTGGCCTGGAAGATGCGGCCGTCCTCAATGGCGCCCAGCTGGCTGATCCGGCCGTCGGCCGGCATCACCAGGGTGCGGGCGCCGGCGTCGGGCACGCGGGCGCCGGGCTCCAGGGCGCGGGTGAAGAACTGGTTGAAGGTCGGATAGCTGCGCGGGTCGGGATTGGCCGCCTCGGCCAGGTTCACCCCGAACTTTTCGGTCACCGTGTCGATCAGCCAGCGCGAAATCCGCGGGTTGCTGGAATACGCCAGGCGCCGCGCCATCGACGACAGCAGGCGGTGGGGCAGGACGTAGCTCAGCGTGGTGGTCAGGCTCATGGGGCGGATTTCTCGGTCAACAGGTTCAGGTCGCGGGCAATGGCCTGCGGGTTGAAAGGGGGGCGGATCAGGCCGGCCAGCCTGCCGTCCGGATCCAGCACGGCCAGACTGGCCGAATGTTCCAGGGTGTAGTCCTGCGGATTCTCTTCAAAACCCTTGCCCGGCACCTTCTGGAACACGAAGCCCAGCGCAGTGGCAAAGCGCTCCAGCGAAGGCACGTCGGCGGTGGCCGCCAGGGTGTCCTTGTGGAAGGCATGCACGTATTCGCCCAGGCGTGCCGGGGTGTCGCGCTCGGGGTCCACCGAGACGAACACCAGGCGCGGCCGCAGGCTCTCGGGCAGGGTTTCCCACTGTTTCTGGGCCTGGGCCAGGTCGGCCAGGGTGGTCGGGCAGATGTCGGGGCAGGACAGGAAGCCCAGGAACACCAGGGTCCAGTGGCCCTTGAGCTCGCCGGGAATCAGCCGGGTACCGTCGGACTGGCCCAGGTTGAAGTCCGGCAACGGACGCGGCTGCGGGTAGAAGGTGATCGACTCGGTGGCCGGGCGGTTGCCGGCCGGTTTGGGCGCGAACACCTTCTGGGCGACGACCAGGCCGAGCCCGGCGGCCAGCGCGATGAGCAGGATGATGCCGACATTGCGATTGAACATGAAAGGCCCGTACCCGAAGGGGCCTCCATGATAGGGGATGGGGGGCGGCGGTTTCCGTTTCCGCTGCAACGGATGCCGTGCTGCGCCGCAGCGCCTATAATCTGGGGCCACTTTGTCTGTTGCCCTGCCATGACCGCCGAAACGGCCGCCGAACTCCATACGATCATCGACCTGATCCGCTACGGCACCAGCCGTTTCAACGCCGCCGGGCTGACCTTCGGGCACAGCTACGACAACGCCCTGGACGAAGCCACCCAGCTGGTCCTGCACGCGCTGCACCTGCCGCACGACCTGGGCCCGGCCTATGGCGCCGCCCGCGTGCTCGCATCGGAGAAAGCCGAGGTGCTGGCGCTGTTCGAGCGCCGCATCAGCGAGCGCCTGCCGGCCGCCTACCTGACCGGTGAAGCCTGGTTCGCCGGCCTGAGCTTCAAGAGCGACCGCCGTGCCCTGGTGCCGCGCTCGCCGATCGCCGAGCTGATCGAAACCGGCTTCGAGCCGTGGCTGGCCGGCCGCGACGTACACCGCGCGCTGGACCTGTGCACCGGTTCGGGCTGCATCGCCATCGCCATGGGTCACTACTACCCGAACTGGGAAGTGGACGGCGTGGACCTCAGCGATGAAGCCCTGTCGCTGGCTGAAGAGAACAAGGAACGCCTGCAGGCGCACAACGTCACCCTGCTCAGGTCGGACCTGTTCAACGGCCTCACCGGCCGCCACTACGACCTGATCGTGACCAACCCGCCGTACGTCACCAACGACGAAACCGACGCGCTGCCGAAGGAGTACTCGTACGAGCCCGAAATTGGCCTGCGTGCCGGCGACGACGGCCTGGACCTGGTGCTGAAGATCCTGCGCGACGCGCCGCTGCACCTGAGCGAAGACGGCCTGCTGATCTGCGAAGTGGGCGAATCCGAACAGCACCTGGTCAAGCTGCTGCCGGAAGTCGATTTCGCGTGGGTTGAATTCAAGGTCGGCCAGATGGGCATCTTCGCGGTCGAGTGCCGCGAGCTGATCGCCCACAGCGCCCGCATCACCGAACTGGCAGCGCAGCGGCCGTGAGTTCCAATACCTTCGGCAAGCTGCTTTCGGTCACCACCTTCGGCGAATCGCACGGTCCGGCGATCGGCTGTGTGATCGACGGCTGCCCGCCGGGGCTGGAGATCAGTGCCGACGAATTCGCCCACGACCTGCAGCGCCGCGCCACCGGCAAGAGCCGGCACACCTCGGCGCGGCGCGAGGCCGATGAGGTCGAAATCCTCTCGGGCGTGTACGAGGGCCGCACCACCGGTACGCCCATTGCGCTGCTGATCCGCAACACCGACCAGCGCAGCAAGGATTACAGCAACATCGCCCAGCAGTTCCGCCCGGGCCATGCCGACTACAGCTACTGGCAGAAGTACGGCATCCGCGACCCGCGCGGTGGCGGCCGCTCGTCCGCGCGCGAAACCACCATGCGCGTGGCCGCCGGCGTGATTGCGAAGAAGTGGCTGCTGCAGCGCTTCGGGGTAACCGTGCGCGGTTACCTGTCGCAGCTGGGCGAGATCACCCCGACCGGCCATGACTGGTCGGCGGTGGAAGACAACCCGTTCTTCTGGCCGGTGGCCGAACAGGTCCCCGCGCTGGAAAGCTACATGGACGCGCTGCGCAAGTCCGGCGATTCGGTCGGCGCGCGGGTCAACGTGGTGGCCGATGGCGTGCCGCCGGGCTGGGGCGAGCCGATCTACGGCAAGCTCGATGGCGAACTCGCCTCGGCGCTGATGAGCATCAACGCGGTCAAGGGCGTGGAGATCGGCGATGGTTTTGCCAGCGCCGCCCAGAAGGGCACCGAACACCGTGACCTGATCACCCCCGAAGGCTTCGCCAGCAACCGTGCCGGCGGCATCCTCGGCGGCATTTCCACCGGCCAGCAGGTCACCGCCTCGATCGTGCTCAAGCCCACCTCCAGCCTGCGCCTGCCCGGCGCCACGGTGGATGCCAGCGGTGCGGCCGTCGATGTGATCACCACCGGCCGCCATGATCCGTGCGTCGGCATCCGCGCCACGCCCATCGCCGAGGCGATGATGGCGCTGGTGCTGATGGACCAGGCGCTGCGCCACCGCGCCCAGTGCGGTGACGTGGGCGAGATCACGCCACGCATTCCCGGCGCCATCGATGGCTGAGACGCGCCCCCGGGTCTGGGTCAGCCAACCGCTGTTCGATGACGTCATCGAACAGCTCGGGCAGCATGTCGAGCTCGCGATGACCCACGAGGTCACCCGCTACACGCCCGCGATGCTGGCCGAACAGCTGGCCCGGGTCGATGGCGCGCTGATCACCCTCAACGAACGCATCGGCCCGGCCGAGATCGCCAACGCGCCGCAGCTGCGCGCGATCGCCAACGTCGGCGTGGGGTACAACAACCTGGATGTAGGCGCGCTCAGCGCGGCCGGCATCCTGGCCAGCAACACCCCGGATGTGCTGACCGAAACCACCGCCGACCTCGGGTTCGCGCTGCTGATGGCCACCGCGCGGCGCATCACCGAATCCGAACGCTGGCTGCGCGACGGCCAGTGGGGCCAGTGGTCGTTCCAGACCATGCTGGGTGCCGACATCCATGGCAGCACGCTGGGCATTCTGGGCATGGGCCGGATCGGGCAGGGCATTGCCCGCCGTGGCGCGCTCGGCTTCGGCATGCGCGTGCTGTACCACAACCGCTCGCGCCTGCCCGAGGCCACCGAAGCCGAGGTAGGCGCGCAGTATGTCGAGCTGGACACGCTGCTGGCGCAGGCCGACCACCTGGTGCTGGTGCTGCCGTACAGCCCGTCCTCGCACCACATCATCGACGCCGCCGCACTGGCGAAGATGAAGCCCAGCGCCACCCTGGTGAACATCGCCCGTGGCGGCATCGTCGACGAGCTGGCCCTGGCCGATGCGCTGGCCCACGGCCGGCTGGCCGCCGCCGGGCTGGACGTGTTCGAAGGCGAGCCCACCGTGCGCCCGGAATTGCTGGCCTTGCACAACATCGTGCTTACCCCGCACATCGGCAGCGCCAGCCAGGCCACGCGCCGGGCGATGGTGCAGCTGGCCGTGGACAACCTGCTGGCCGCGCTCGGCCTCGGCGCGAACGCCGGCAACCCGCCCAGCGCGATCAACGCCGACGCCGTGGCCGCCGTGAAAACCGGCGCCGCCACCGTGGGCGGCAAAAAAACCGACGACGCCAAACGATAGGGAACCGCGCGGCCATCACGTGAGGTTCCCCGAGCCCAATCCGCAACGCGTGTCCCCTTCTTCACCACGGTAGGTACCGACCGTTGGTCGGTACATCATCAAAGAGAATTCCATGAGCAATCAAGACCGTCGCTTCCACGTCGCAGTCGTCGGTGCCACCGGCGCCGTCGGCGAAACCATGCTGGCCATCCTGGCCGAACGCAACTTCCCGATCGCCACCCTGAGCCTGCTCGCTTCCTCGCGTTCGGCCGGTGGCGACATCGAATTCGACGGGAAGAAGATCAAGGTCCAGGACCTGGCCACGTTCGACCCGAACGGCGTGGATATCGCGCTGTTCTCCGCAGGTGGCAGCGTCTCCAAGGAGTTCGGCCCGAAGTTCGCCGCCGCCGGTGCGGTGGTCATCGACAACTCCTCGGCCTTCCGTTACGACGATGACGTGCCGCTGGTGGTGTCCGAAGTGAACCCCGAGGCGCTGAAGAACCGCCCGCGCGGCATCATCGCCAACCCGAACTGCTCGACCATGCAGATGCTGGTCGCGCTGGCTCCGCTGCACCGCCAGTACGGTATCCAGCGCATCAACGTGGCCACCTACCAGTCGGTCTCCGGCGGTGGTCGCTCGGCGCTGGAAGAACTGGGCAAGCAGACCGGCCAGCTGCTCAGCTTCCAGGAGATCGACCCGCAGCGCTTCCCGGTGCAGATCGCCTTCAACCTGATCCCGCACATCGACGACTTCCAGGACAACGGCTTCACCAAGGAAGAAATGAAGCTGGTCTGGGAAACCCGCAAGATCCTCGGCGATGACAGCATCCTGGTGAACCCCACCGCCGTGCGCGTACCGGTGTTCTACGGCCACTCCGAAGCAGTCACCATCGAAACCCGCGACAAGGTGACGCCGGATGCGGCGCGCGAGCTGCTGTCGCGTTCGCCCGGCGTGGAAGTGGTGGACAAGCACGAAGCCGGCGGGTACCCGACCCCGGTCACCCACGCATCGGGCACCGATGCGGTGTATGTCGGCCGCATCCGTGAAGACCTGTCGCACCCGCGCGGCCTGAACCTGTGGATCGTGTCGGACAACATCCGCAAGGGAGCCGCGCTCAATGCGGTGCAGCTGGCCGAGCTGGTGGCAGCCGAAGGCTGAGATGGAGGTGCCACGCAGGGCGTGGTACCTGCCACGTCCTTCGTGGCTGTATTGGTCGGGAATCGCTATATTGCCCGCATGAAGAACCGGGTTCCGGGCGCATCGCGCCCGCTCAAGTATGTCTCGACCCTGCTGCTGGCCCTGGCCAGCAGCTCCGCCATGGCCCTCGGGCTGGGCGACATCCGGGTGCTGTCCAAGCCCGGGCAACCCCTGCTGGCGGAGATCCCGGTCATTTCGGCCGATCCGGCCGAACTCGAGAACCTGCGCGTTGCGCTGGCCTCGCCGGTGACCTTCGCGCGTGTCGGGCTGGACCGCCCGACCGGGCTGGTGAGCGAGCTGCAGTTCGAACTGACCCGCGATGCCAACGGCCGTGCCGTGGTGCGGGTGAGCTCGCAGGCGCCGGTGACCACGCCGTCGCTCAACTTCCTGATTGAAGCCGACTGGGGGCAGGGCCGCCTGGTCCGCGAGTATTCGGCGCTGGTCGATGCGCCGGACAGTGCGTTGGCCGTGGCCGAACCGGAGATCGTCGCGCCGGCCGGTGCGATGTCCAACGCCATCGTGCGCGAGCCCGAACCTGCACCGGTGCAGGCGCCGGTAGCGCAGGCCGAGCCCACGCCGTCGCGTACCGCGCCTGTTCCCGCGCGGCCCGCCGCCCCATCGCGCTCCGCTCCGTCCGCGACGCCAGCGGCCACCGCTGCGGATGGCAGCATCACCGTGCAGCGTGGCCAGACCCTCTCGCAGATTGCCGGCAGCGTGGCCCGCGAGCAGGGCATCAGCCGCGACCAGGCGATGATCGCCCTGTTGCGTGCCAATCCCGACGCCTTCATCCGTGGCAACGTGAACCTGCTCAAGCAGGGCGCCGTGCTGCGCAGCGCCGGGACCGACGCTCCGGTCGATGCCGCCCAGGCCGCCGCCATGGTGCGCGAGCACGCGGCGCAATGGCGCCAGTCGCGTTCGGCCATTCCGCAGCCGGTCGCCAGTGGCGTCGCCGCCGCGCCGGCCGCCACGGCGGCGCCTGCGTCGGCGGCTCCCGCCGCCGCCGCAGGTGGACGCCTGGAGATCGCCCCCGCGGTCGCCGCTACCGACAACAACGCAGGTACAACCACCGGCACCGCTGCCGGCAGCGAGGGTGACATGCTGGGCAACGAACAACTGCGGCAGGCCAAGGAAGACGTGGCTACCCGCGATGCCGAGATCCAGGAGCTGCGCAACCGCGTGGCCGAACTGGAGAAGCTCAAGCAGCAGCAGGCCTCGCTGATTGCCATGAAAGACACGGACCTGGCCGCCGCGCAGCAGCGCTTGGGCGAAGCCCCGGCCACGCGCGAGGCAGGCAGTGGCGGCTGGGCCTGGCTGGGGTTGGCGGTGCTGCTGCTGATCGTGGCCGGTTGGGCCGTGGCCCGTCGGCGCAAGCCGTCGCCGCTGCCGCCCCTGCGCCGCGAGGGACTGGATGCAGCCAGCCTGGCCGCTGCCGTTCCCGCCGCCGATTACGTGGACGAACTGGCGGCCCAGCAGGACGTGGCCGCTGATGCGCCCGACCTGCGCGATGCGCCGGATTACGTGCTGGCCGAGCCGGATGTGCTCGACGCGGGGCGACGCGAGCCGGTGTTCACCCTGGAGCCGCAGCCGGGCCGCCCGGTGCAGGACGTCGAGGAGACGGTTGCCCCCCCGGTGGTGCCGGCCGCACCGGTTGCCGCCGAAGACGTCGTTCCGCCGCATGCGCTCGAAGCGGCGGCGCAGCCGTCCTATCGAGGCGTGTTTGAATTCCCCGAGGACGCTGCTATGGCGGCCGAAGCAACCGTGCCGGTCCAGCACGACCCGGCCCCGCTCGGTGCACCCGGTCGCGACCGCCTTGAGCTGGCCATCGCCTACCTCGACCTGGGCGATGCGGAAACCGCCCGCATCCTGCTGATGGAGGTTGCCCAGGCGGGCGACCCGCACAGCCAGCAGCAGGCGCACGAGCTGCTGTCGCGGCTCGGATGAGCCGCGTCGGCCGCCCTCCCGCATTTGAAGTGAAGTCCTGAACATGCGCTACGCATTGGGCGTGGAATACGACGGCAGCGAGTTCAAGGGCTGGCAGCAGCTCGGTGAGAGCGGCTGCCCCAGCGTGCAGGCCAGCCTGCAGGACGCCCTTTCATCGGTGGCCGCTGCGCCGATCCAGGTGGTCTGTGCCGGGCGCACCGATGCCGGCGTGCACGGCGAATGCCAGGTGGTGCACTTCGAGACCGATGTGGCGCGTGACCCGCGCGGCTGGACCCTGGGCACCACCACCCGGCTGCCACGCTCGATCGCGGTGCGCTGGTGCGTGCCGGTGGCCGACGACTTCCACGCCCGCTTCTCTGCCCGCGCCCGGCGGTACCGCTACCGGCTGCTCAACCGGCAGATCCGCCCGGCACTGCACCGGCAGACCCTCAGCTGGGAGCGCCGGCCGCTCGATGCCGCGCTGATGCACCAGGCCGGGCAGGCCCTGCTCGGCGAGAACGACTTCAGTGCCTTCCGCAGCGCCCAGTGCGAGGCGCTGCACGCCCGCCGCGAGCTGCAGGCGATCAGCGTGACCCGCCAGGGCGAGATCGTGGAGGTCTGCGTTCAGGCCAATGCATTCCTTCATCACATGGTGCGCAATATCGTCGGTTCATTGATCCTGATTGGCTGTGGGGAAAAGCCGGTGTCGTGGATGGCCGAGCTGCTGGCCGGCCAGGACCGCACCGTGGCCGGCCCGACCGCACCGCCGCAGGGCCTTGTATTCGTTGGCCCGTTGTACCCCGACAACTGGCACCTGCCCGCCGAGGTCACCCTATGAGTCGCTCCTTCTACCGCACCCGCATCAAGTTCTGCGGCATGACCCGCGCCGGCGACGTGCGACTGGCCGGCGAACTGGGCGTGGATGCGGTGGGTTTCATCTTCGCCCGGGAAAGCAAGCGCCGCGTGGCCCCGGCCGAAGCCCGCGCCATGCGCCAGGCGATCGCGCCGATGGTCGACGTGGTCGCGCTGTTCCGCGACAACACCAAGGAAGAAGTGCGTGAAGTGCTGCGCACCGTGCGGCCGACCCTGCTGCAGTTCCACGGCGACGAAGACGAATCGTTCTGCCGCAGCTTCAACATGCCGTACCTGAAGGCGGTGGCCATGGGCGGCCGTGAAGAGGTCAATGCCCGCCAACTGCAGCTGCGCTACCCCAGCGCGGCTGGCTTCCTGTTCGACAGCCACGCCCCGGGCGGCGGTGGCGGCACCGGCGTGGCCTTCGACTGGACCCGCCTGCCGACCGGCCTGCATCGCCCGTTCCTGCTGGCCGGCGGCATCACCCCGGACAACGTGTTCGACGCCATCGTGGCCACCCTGCCGTGGGGCGTGGACGTCTCCAGCGGTATTGAAAGCGAGCCGGGCATCAAGGACGGCTACAAGATGCGCAAGTTCGTCGAAGAAGTCCGCCGCGCGGACTGTCACGAAGCGGATTAGCGCTCAGGCGCCAATCCGCAGTAGCTCCCGACCGTTGGTCGGGAGACCTTCTGCGTCGGAAACGCCTATGTGCGTCTCCGCCGATTTCACGTAGCATCGACAGGACAGGACGCGGCCAGCCCGGCGCGTAGTCGCGGGAGGCCGGAGTGTCTCCTGCAGGACGCCGCGGGGGCGGCACCGATGCAGGGAAGTAGTGGAATGGCGGAATTTCTCACTGTCGCGCTTACGTTTCCCACGCTGCCTTACAGCATCGTGCTGGCGTTCGCCATGGTCTATTGGCTGTTGGCCGCCTGTGGGGTGGTGGACGACGGTATCGGCGGCGACGGCGTGGACCTTGAGCTGGGCGATGACGGCCTGCACGGGCTTTCCGGCATGTTCGCCCGGCTTGGCCTCGGCGGCGCCCCGGTCATGCTGGTGATCGCGCTGCTGGCCTTCTTCGGCTGGACCGCCACCTATTTCGTCCACCTTTTCCTGCTGCAGCCGCTGCCGGCGCCGATGCGCTGGCTGGCCGGCAGCGCCACTGCGGTGTTGGCGCTGGTGCCGGCGGTACCGGTCACTGCCTGGCTGCTGCGCCCGATCCGTCGCCTGCTCCTGCGGCTGCGCCCGGTGCCGCAGCGGTCGCTGCTCGGCCGGGTCGGGGTGGTCGCCTCGCCGCAGGTCACCGGCGAGGCCGGCCATGCCACCGTCGACGACGGCGGTGCCGGACTCATCCTGCAGGTGCGCGTGCGCGACGGCGTGCCGCTGCCGCGCGGCGAACGCATCGTCCTGCTCGACTACCTGCCCGAGACCAACCACTACCTGGTGGCCCGTGAACACGGGCACCCCGCGCTTTCGTTCCAAGACAGCCTGATTCCGGGCGATAAGGAGATCCACCGATGAGTTTTGCGACCATGGCCCCCTTCCTGATCGGGGTGGGCGCCCTGCTGGTGCTGATGCTTGGCCTGGCCGGCCTGTTCAAGGCGTTCTACCGCAAGGTGGACCAGGGCGTGGCCCTGATCGTCAACGACATGAGCGCCCAGCCCAAGGTGCATTTCACCGGCGCCCTGATCATTCCCGTGCTGTACCGCGCCGAGCTGATGCGGATCAGCCTGATCACCCTGCAGATCGACCGCCGTGGCAAGGAAGGCCTGATCTGCCGCGACAACATGCGCGCCGACATCGCGGTGGCGTTCTACCTGCGGGTCAATGAAACCCAGGCCGATGTGCTGCGCGTGGCCAAGGCCATTGGCGCCGACCGCGCCTCGGACAAGCATGCGGTCGATGAACTGTTCAATGCCAAGTTCTCCGAAGCGCTGAAGACGGTGGGCAAGAAGTTCGAGTTCACCGAACTGTTCGAGAAGCGCCAGGAGTTCCGCGACGAGATCATCGCGGTGATCGGCAACGACCTCAACGGCTATGCGCTGGAAGACGTCGCCATCGATTACCTGGAGCAGACCCCCAAGCTGCTGCTGGACCAGAACAACATCCTGGATGCGCAGGGCATCCGCAAGATCACCGAGCTCACCGCCGCGCAGAACGTGGTGACCAACGAGCTGGAACAGAACGAAAAGCTCGCCATCACCAAGAAGAACGTGGAAGCGCGTGAAGCGCTGCTGGCGCTGGAGCGCCAGCAGGCCGAAGCCGAAGCCCGCCAGAAGCGCGAGATTGAAACCATCCAGGCCCGCGAGCAGGCGGAAACCGCGAAGGTGCAGGAAGAGCAGCGCCAGTTGTCCGAGCAGGCCCGCATCGAAGCGCAGGAGGTCATCGAAATCCGCGAGCAGAACCGCATGCGCGAGGTCGAGGTGGCCGAACAGAACCGCCAGCGCGCCGTCGCCATCGAAGCCGAACGGGTCGAACGTGCGCGCCAGCTGGAACAGGTCACCACCCAGCGCGAAGTGCAGCTGCAGGGTGTGGAGCGGGACAAGGTGGTCGAGTCCGGCAAGATGGACGTGGCCAACATCACCCGTGAGCGCATCGCCATCGACAAGACCGTGGCGCAGGAAGAAGAGCGCATCAAGGAAGTGCGTGAAGTCTCCGAGGCCGATCGCCAGAAGCAGGTGCTGATCCTGGAGGCCGAAGCCAAGGCGCAGGAACTGATGGTGCGCCAGGTCAAGGAAGCCCAGGCGGCCGAGACCTCGGCCAAGCACCGCGCGGTGGAGATCACCACGCTGGCCCAGGCCGAACACGAAGCCGCAGGCAAGCAGGCCGAAGCCAAGCGCCTGCTGGCCGACGGTACCCGCGCCGAACAGGCCGCACCGGGCCTGGCCGAAGCGCAGGTGCGTGAAGCGTCCGCGCTGGCTATCGAAAAGGTAGGTATCGCCGAGGCCCGCGTGATCGAGGCCAAGGCCGAAGCGAGCCTCAAGCAGGGCACCAACGACGCCCGCGTGCTGGCCGAGACCCTGCAGGCGCAGGCCCAGGGCGAGGAGCAGATGGGGCGTGCCCGTGCCAGCGCCACCGAATCGGTGGGCGGCGCCGAAGCAGGCGTGGTGCAGAAGAAGCTGCTGGCCGAGGCCGAAGGCCTGGTGCGCAAGTTCGAGGCCATCGCGTCGCTGAGCGACACCGCGCGCGGCCACGAAGAGTTCCGCATGATGCTCGACAACAGCCTCAAGCAGGCCTTGGCCTCGATCGAAGCGGGCAAGGAAGTCTCGCGCGAGAACGCCGGCGTCATCGCCAGTGCGCTGCGCAATGCCGACATCGACCTGGTGGGGGGCGACGGTGGCATGTTCGAGAACCTGATCAAGGCGGTGTCGCTGGGCAAGTCGATCGAAGGGCTGGCAGGCAAGAGCCCGATCGTGCAGGACCTCATGCAGCGCTACCTGGGGGTCGCGCCGCGCGAGGACAGCCCGCGCAAGATCGAAGACCAGCACCTGGCCGAGGTCGAAACCGTGTCGGCCACCGTGGTCGACGCCCGCTGAGCCCCCGATGGCGCGCCGCGCGCGCGCCGTCGACGCCCTCTCACTGGCCGGCCCGTCCGGCCGGTTGTCCGTGAGCCGGAAGGAAGCCGATGTCTGATACCGCCCAACGTCCCGAGCCGTCGCCGCCGGAAGCCACCACCACCGTCGACCAGGCCGTTGCCCAAGGGGGTGCCTATGAAGTGCTGCGCCGCCGGTTGGGTGACCAGGGCGGCCGCCTGCGCGGCCTGGCCGATGCGCTCAACCAGCAGCGCCTGGCCGAATTCGGCGACAGCCGCCTGGAGGTCACCGGCCGCTTCCGCATCCGCAGCGAGAACAACTGCGTGGGCCGCGACATCGTGCAGGTCGGCCCCGACCTGCTGCTGTTCGGTTACAACGTTTTCCTGGGGCTGAAGACCCAGACCCGCGTGGAAGACGTGTTCGGGCTGTACCGGCTGGTACAGGCCGGCGAGGGCTACGACGTGGTACCGGTGGAAGCCAAGGGCAGCTTCCTGGCGCAGGCCGCCTTCGTGCACGACTTCGGCGAACTGTATGCGTACTACAAGCACGCGCGCCTGCTGCAGCTGATAAAGGTCGGCGACAAGCTGCTGGCGTCCTTCCAGATCGGCGAGCGCAGCACCGATGTGCGCGTGTTCCGCTGGGCGGTCGCCCGCGATGGCGCGCTGACCTATCTGGACGCCCGCGGCGAACGCGATATCGCGTTGCCGCCACCGTTTGATTTCGAATGGACCCGGGCCACCCGCGACATGGCGGTCAGTGGCCGCCATTCGCACCTGAACATCCTCGATACCCTGTTCGTCGAGACCACCGGTGGCGACCTCACCATCAAGGTGGAGAACAACACCGAAAGCGGGCAGGGCATCTACAGCGAACCGGTCGACGACAGCACCCAGTCACTGGATGACGCGCAGTTCGATTTCGTCCGGGTCGGTTCGCTGGTGCTGCTGAAGGTATTGCCGTACCGCGAAACCACCTGGCGCGGGCTGATCTACAACACACTCACCGGCACGATCACGCGCAACGATGCGATCGTGCAGGCCTGCGTGCAGCTGCCCGAAGACCACGGCATCATCTTCCCTGGCGGATACTACCTGCAGAGCGGCGAGCACAAGGCGTTCGACGCGGCCATGCAGGGCATGCAGTTCAAGCGCGCCATCCGCTCGCCGAACGGCGAAGATGTGCTGTACATCTTCTATGAGCGTGAAGGCGGGCGCTCGGCGCTGTTCGTGTACAACACCATCCAGCGCGTGCTGCAGACGCCGGTGTTCGGCCACGGCTACGCCTTCCTGCACGATGGGCGGATGGTGCTGTTCCATGCCGAAGGCACCGAGCCCACCCGCATCCACCCGATGCAGGTGTGGCAGACCCCCTTCAGCAGCGACGAGTTCGCCGCGAGTCGGCCACCCGGCAACACCTTCATGGGCCGGATCGGCAATGCCGAACTGGTGCGCGGCATTTCCAACCTGTTCGACCTGGCCCGCACCATCGAAGGCCAGGATGTGTCGGTGCAGCGCTACCAGCGCCTGGTGCAGGACACCCGGCGGCTGTTCGACGCCCACCACTGGCTGGACGACGCGCAGTGCGACGGGGCCGCCGGCCTGCTGCGCGAGATCAGTGCCACCGGTGAGTCGGTGCTGGACGAGTACGAAAAGGTACAGTCGATCCGGCAGCAGTCGGCGCAGGCCATGGCCCAGGCGCAGGCCGGCCAGAAGGCCCTGCTGGCCCGCCTGCAGCCGGAGAACTGGACCGAAGTGCAGGCCTTCGTGGAGGCGCTGAACGCGATCTCCACCCAGCGTGGCCACCTGTTGACCATCCGCGATTACCGTTACATCGACACCGATGTGATCGATGCGATGACCGCCGCCCTGCAGGAGGCCCACGATCGTATCGGTACGGCCACCGGCCAGTTCCTGGGCGGCGAGCAGGCACTGGCGCCGCTGGGCGCGCGCCTGCAGGTGCTGGACGAAGCGGCCCAGCAGGCCGAGAGCGCCCGCGTGCTGGACGAGCAGCTGGCTGGCATGCGTGCGATGGCGGCCGACCTGGACATGCTCTCGACGCTGATGGCCGGGTTGAAGGTGGATGACGCCAGCGCACGCACCCGCGTGGTGGAATCCATCTCCGCGGTGTACGCGCGGCTCAACCAGAGCCGGGTGCGCGCCGAACAGCGTCGGCGCACGCTGGGGTCGGCCGAGGCGGTGGCGCAGTTCGCCGCGCAGTTCGCGCTGTTCTCCCAGGCCATCACCAGCGCGCTGGCCATGGCCACCGACCCGGAGCGGGCCGACGAGCAGATGTCGCGCCTGCTGGTGCAGCTGGAAGAACTGGAAAGCCAGTTCGGCGAGCACGAGCAGTTCCTGGGCGACATCCTGGCCAAGCGCGAAGAACTGATCGAAGCCTTCGAAACGCACAAGCAGGCGCTGCAGGACGAGCGCCAGCGCAAAGCGCGTTCGGTGCTGGACGCCGCCACCCGCATCCTCGATGGCCTCGCCAAGCGCACCGAGCGCTTTGCCAGTGCCGACGAGCTCAACGCCTTCTTCGCCGGCGACGCGCTGGTGCTCAAGCTGCGCGAGTTGGCCGGGCGCCTGCGCGAGCTGCGCGACAGCGTCAAGGCCGACGATGTCGAAGCGCGCCTGAAGGGCGTGCGCGACCAGGCCGTGCGCGCGCTGCGCGACCGTACCGAGTTGTTCGAGGAGGGGGGCAACGTGGTCCGGCTGGGGCCGCGCCACCGCTTCAGCGTCAACACCCAGGCGCTGGACCTGACCCTGCTGCCGCGCGGGGATGAGTTGGCCATCCACCTGACCGGCACCGACTTCCTGGAAACGCTGCACGACCCGGAGCTGGCCGGCCTGAAGGCATACTGGCAGCTCGGGCTGGAGTCCGAATCGGCGCAGTTGTATCGGGGCGAGTACCTGGCCGGGAGCCTGCTGCAGGCGGCGATGGAAGGCCGCGACGGCCTTGAGTTGGCCACCCTGCAACGCAGTGCCGCCGAGCCCGACGCGCTGGAACGGATCGTGCGCGACTTCGCCGCCCCGCGTTACCGCGAAGGGTACGAGCGCGGCATCCATGACCACGACGCCAGCCTGATCCTGGACGCACTGCTGCCGCTGCAGCAGGCTGCAGGAACCCTGCGGTACGCGCCACGCGCCCGCGCGTTGGCAATGCTGTTCTGGTCCGCGCAGCAACGCCGCGACGATGTCATGCAGTGGCCTGCACGACAGGCCGGTGCCGATGCGATCGTGCGCCTGTTCGGGTCACGCGAAGGCCAGCTGGCGCTGCTGGCCGAGATCGACGCTGCGCTGTCCGGCTTCGTCGAAGAGCGCAAGCTGCCGTTCGACCCGGTCCAGGTGCAGGCCGCGGCGGCGTATCTCGCCGCGGAACTGGGCGCCGGCGAGCCGGTGTTCAGTACCAGCCGTCATGCGCAGGCGCTGCTGGATGCACTGGGCCAGCAGCTGCAGGCCGCCGGCCAGCGCGAGGCCTTCGACCGTGCCCTGCAGCGCGAACAGGATGGGCTGGCGGCGCGCTGGGCACTGGCCGGGCAGTGGCTGCGCGCGTTGTGCCAGCTGCCTGCGTTCACCGACCACCTCGCCTATGCCGATGAAGCGGCGGCGCTGCTGCTGGTTGCGCGCACGTTGCGTACCCGGCCCAGCGACGTGGCGCTGCTGGTACAGGTTGACGGCCTGCTGGGTGAGCACGCGCGCGTGCAGAAGGGGCGCCTGCTGCTGTCGCTGGATGACTTCCTGGCCCGCCTGCGCGACCACCTGCAGGTGTTCGTGCCGGCGTTCCATGCCTACCAGGGCGTGCGCCAGCGCATCATCGGCCGCGAGCGCGATGCCCTGCGCCTGTCTGAATTCAAGGCACGGCCGCTGTCGTCGTTCGTGCGCAACAAGCTGATCAACGATGTGTACCTGGGCGTGATCGGCGACAACCTCGCCAAGCAGATGGGCACAGTCGGCGAGAACAAGCGCAGCGACCTGATGGGTCTGCTGATGATGATCTCGCCGCCCGGCTACGGTAAAACCACCCTGATGGAGTACGTGGCGCACCGGCTGGGCCTGGTCTTCATGAAGATCAATGGCCCCGCGCTGGGGCATGAAGTGCGTTCGCTGGATCCGGCCCAGGCGCCGGACGCCACGTCGCGGCAGGAACTGGAAAAGCTCAACCTGGCGCTGGAGATGGGCAACAACACCATGTTGTATGTCGACGACATCCAGCACACCCATCCGGAGTTCCTGCAGAAGTTCATTTCCCTGTGCGACGGCACCCGCCGCATCGAAGGCGTGTGGCGCGGGCGCACCCGCACCTACGACATGCGCGGCAAGAAGTTCTGCGTGGTGATGGCCGGCAACCCGTACACAGAGTCCGGCGAAGTGTTCAAGATCCCGGACATGCTGGCCAACCGCGCCGACATCTACAACCTGGGCGATGTGCTGGGCGGCATGGAAGATGCTTTCACCCTGAGCTACATCGAGAACAGCCTGACCTCCAACCCGGTGCTGGCCCCGTTGGCCACCCGCGACATGGCCGATCTGTACCTGCTTGCCGAGCGTGCTGCAGGCAAGGAGGTCTCGACCAACGCGCTCAGCCATGCCTACAGCGGTGCGGAGATCAACGAGATCGTCGCCACCCTGCAGCGCATGCTGCGCGTGCGCGACGTGGTGTACCGGGTCAACCAGCAGTACATCGCCAGTGCCGCGCAGGACGACCGCTACCGTACCGAACCGCCGTTCCGCCTGCAGGGCAGCTACCGCAACATGAACAAGCTGGCCGAGAAAATCTCGCCGGTGATGAACGACGCCGAGCTGCAGCAGCTGGTCTCCGACCACTACCTGGGCGAGGCCCAGCTGCTTACCACCGGTGCGGAAGAGAACCTGCTCAAGCTGGCTGAGCTGCGCGGGATGCAGGGCGACGAAGAACAGCAGCGCTGGGCCCAGATCAAGCGCGATTTTCTGCGCAACAAGGCCATGGGCGCCGGCGACGCCGACGTCGGCGGCCGGGTGGTGGCACAGCTGGCCGATATCGCCAGTGCGCTGCAGCCCAGCGCTGCCCCGGCAGCGGTGGTGGAGGAAGAACCCGCACCGTGGCCTGCGCTGCTGGCCGCGCTGGACCGGCTGGCCCAGGCCCACGCCGCCAGCGTGGCCCCTGCGGCCGCGCCCGCCGAGGCGCCCCTTGCCGAACCCCTGTCGAAAGGGCTGCAGCAGGGCCTTGCGCCATTGCTGCAGCTGCTGGGCCAGTCCAATGCGCAGCAGGTCCGCACCGGAGAGACGCTGGCGTTGTTGGCCAGCTGGGTGCGCCAGCAGGCCGAGCGCGAGCCGGCACCCGCCGCACGTCCGCGCGTACGCCGCGCCAGCACGCCCGAAGAGCGCGCGCTGGATGAGGCGCTGATGCGCCATTTCTACGGCGAATCGGCACGGCCACCGCGTGACGCGGCCGCTGCGGACGACGCGCACGCATGAGTGCAGACTGGCCCCTTCCGACAGCACCGCCTCCCGATGCCGCCGATCTGGCGCATTGGGGAGAAGCGGTGGTGGCCGCAGTGGGACAGCGGGATGCAGCGACCCCGGCAGCCGCACGGGCAGCACACCCATTGCTTGACCTGTTGGGGCAACTGGCACTGGTGCTGCAAGCGACCGCGCCCGGTGGCGTGCGCCGGCAGACCGGCTGGTGGGGTCGTTTGCTTGGCCGCGACGTTGAAGGCGAGCTGGACGCGCGCGACTGGCAGTCGCGCCTTGGCGTCTTGTTGGCCCAGACTGACGTGGCGGCGCAGGCGCTGCGGGAACAGAGCAGCAGATATCCCGCCGCGCAGGCCACCGCGCTCGATGCGGCACGGGCCATCCAGCGGTGGGCGGATGCCGGTGCCGCACAGCTGTCCACGCTGCCGGCACAGCTGCAACCGGTACTGGCCCAGCGCGTGGACCACCTGCGCCGGCTGGCCGCCGTGCAGCAGCTCGAAGCTGGGCAGTGGCAGCTCTTGTTCGAACAGGACAGTGCCCTGCTGGCGCGCAGCCAGCGCATCACCGAAACGTTGTTGCCGGCCTGGCGGCAGGCGGTACTGGCGCGCCGCGCCGGTGACCAGCAGCAGCGCAACCAGCAGGCCGCGCAGCTGCAGGCACAGATCACCGCCGAGCTGGCCTCGGCGCAGGCTAGACTCGACTGACCCCCAGACCCGATTGACCCCCTTCAAGGAGATCACGCCATGACCCAGGATCCGCAGGACAACACCGCGCTTGCCGTGGCACCGGCCGCCGTCGACGACGCCACCCTGCAGGCCCTCGGGTTGGTAGCGGACGACCTGCCGCGCATCGCGGAAATCGGCCGCAGCCTGGAGGACATCCGTCCGGGCAACCTGCAGGTGTTCGGGCGCGAAGCGGCGGCCAAGACCGCGGCGTTCTCCAGCCAGCTGCTTGACCAGGTGCGCAACCGCGACCTGGACGCCAGTGGTGACAAGCTGGGCGAAGTGGTGCGCATTGCGCGCACGCTCAACCTGGATGGCCTCACCCAGCGTTCGAAGGTGCCGGTGATCGGGGGTCTGATCGACAAGCTGCGCGCCTCCAAGGGCGAGCTGGTGCAGAAGTTCAGCGACACCAACCGCCAGATCGAGCAGCTGCTCGGCGATGTCGGCGGCCAGCAGGCACTGATGGGCCAGCGTGTGGGCGAGTTCGACCGCATGCACGAGATCGTGCGCGAGGAACGTCACGCACTGGGCCTGCACATCGCCGCCGGCAAGCAGCGGCTGGCCGGCCTGCGCAGTGAACAGCTGGCCGGTGCCGGCAGTGAAGATCCGCAGGTGCGCATCCGCCAGGGAGAGCTGGACAACGCGATCCGGCTGCTCGACAAGCGGGTGGGCGACCTGGTCGTGATGCAGCATGCGGCCGATCAGTCGCTGCCGATGATCCGCCTGATCCAGGCCAATGCGATCCAGCTGATCGAGAAATTCAACACCGTCCGCGACATCACCATTCCGTCGTGGAAGCGCCAGTTCGCGATCCAGCTGTCGTTGAGCGAGCAGAAGCGTGCGGCGGAACTGTCCAACACGATCGATGACGCCACCAACGAGCTGATGCGACGCAACGCAGACCTGATGCGGCAGACCTCGGTGGACACTGCCAAGGCCAACCAGCGTGCGGTGATCGACGTGGCGACCCTGCGCCACACCCACGAGCAGCTCATCGCCACCGTGGAAGAAGTCCGCACCATCCACCGCGAAGGCATGCAGCAACGCCAGCAGGCCGAGGTGGAACTGGCCAAGCTGCGCGATGACGTTCAGCAGCGCCTGGCGGCCCCCACTGCTGTTTAAGTGGGGGAACGACCCTACCGCAGCTGTTTGGCCAACCACCCGGCCAAGGATTCCACCCGCGGATCCTGGCCACCCTCCGGGGTGGCCAGCACCCAGAAGCCACCGGTTGCGGCAAAACCCCACGGCGCCAGCAGGCGCCCGGCTGCCAGCTCATCGGCCACCAGTGGCTCGGGCGCGATCGCCACGCCGAGTCCTGCCACCGCCGCCTCCAGCAGGTAGTACAGGTGCTCGAACCCGGTGCCCAGCTGCAGCTGCGCCGGGTCCAGATCATGCGACAACGCCCAGTCCGGCCACGCCTGCGGGCGCGAGGTGGTGTGCAGCAGCGGTTCGCGCAGCAGCGCCTGCGGTGGCTGCTGGCGCAGGCGCACCGCAGCCGGATGCTGCGGGCTGACCACCACGCCGACGCGTTCCGGGGCCAGTTCGCGCACCTGCCAGCCACGTGGCCACGGCGGCTGCGCCAGCAGCAGCACCGCATCCAGCGCCTGCTGCTGTTCGGTAAAGCTGCCGTCCTGCGCCGACCAGTGCAGCGGCACCTGCGGCAGGTCGGCCTGCAGCGCGGGCAGGCGTGGAATCATCCACCGCGCCAGGATGCTGCCGCTGCAGCCCAGTACCAGCGCCTCCGGCCGCTGCCGGCGCTGCAGGGTGTCCACCGCCTCGCGGATCTGGGTGAACGCCCCGGCGCAGGCAACCTGCAGCGCCTGGCCGGCGGCGGTCAGGCGCAGGCCGCGGCCGGCGCGTTCGAACAGCGCCAGCCCCAGGTGCTCCTCGAGCAGCCGCAGCTGGCGGCTGATCGCCCCGTGGGTCACATGCAGCGCTTCTGCGGCGCGTGCCACGCCGCCCAGCCGGGCGGTGGCCTCGAAGCTGCGCAGCGCGTTGAGGGGCGGCAGTGGCGTCTGGCTCATGTGAGTTTTCCTGACGTGTTTGTGCAGATAATATCGATATTCCGGTCACCACATGTGCGCTAAATTGTCAGCCTGTCTCCAACGGCTGTCGCGTCATGTCCGTATCGCCCGTCCCCCCCATCACCGATTTCCACGCCTACCCCGACGCCAACGGCCATTTCGGCCGCTATGGCGGCAGTTTCGTTGCTGAAACGCTGATCGGGCCACTGCAGGAGCTGGCGGCGGCCTATGACGAAGCGCGCCGTGACCCCGCCTTCATCGCCGCCTACGACAAGGATCTCACCCATTACGTGGGCCGGCCCAGCCCGATCTACCACGCCGAGCGGCTGAGCCGGCAGGTCGGCGGGGCGCAGATCCTGCTCAAGCGCGAAGACCTGAACCACACCGGCGCGCACAAGATCAACAACACCATCGGCCAGGCCCTGCTGGCCGCGCGGATGGGCAAGAAGCGCATCATCGCCGAGACAGGTGCCGGGCAGCACGGCGTGGCCAGCGCCACCGTGGCCGCACGGCTGGGCCTGGAATGCGTGGTGTACATGGGTGCCACCGACATCGAGCGGCAGAAGATCAACGTCTACCGCATGAAGCTGCTGGGCGCGACGGTGGTGCCGGTCACGTCGGGCTCGGCCACGCTCAAGGATGCGCTCAACGAAGCCATGCGCGACTGGGTCACCAACGTGCGCGATACCTTTTACATCATCGGCACCGTCGCCGGCCCAGACCCGTACCCGCGCATGGTGCGCGACTTCAACGCCATCGTCGGCCGCGAAGCACGCGCACAGATGCTCACCGATTACGGCCGCCTGCCCGATGCGATCACTGCCTGCGTCGGCGGCGGCAGCAATGCCATCGGCCTGTTCCATGCCTTCCTCAACGATCGCGACGTGCGCATCGTCGGCGCCGAAGCGGCCGGCGACGGCATCGAGACCGGGCGCCACGCGGCCTCCATCGCGGCAGGCCGCCCAGGCGTGCTGCATGGCAACCGCACCTATGTGATCTGCGACGACGACGGCCAGATCATTGAAACCCACTCGGTCTCGGCCGGGCTGGATTACCCCGGCGTGGGCCCGGAACACGCGTTCCTGGCCGACGCCGGTCGCGCCGAATACGTGGGCATCACCGACGATGAAGCGCTGGCCGCGTTCCACCAGCTGGCGCACAGCGAAGGCATACTGGCCGCGCTGGAATCCAGCCATGCCGTGGCCCAGGCGATCAAGATCGCGCGCGAGCTGCCCAGCGACAAGCTGGTGCTGTGCAACCTGTCCGGCCGTGGTGACAAGGACGTGCACACCATTGCCGCGCGCGAGGGCCTGGTTCTGTGAATCCAGTGCTGCGCCAGGGAAGTGCGCTGCTGATCGTGGTCGGTCTGGCCGGTTGCAAGCCGCCCGAGCCGCCGGTGCTGGCCCCCGCGGCGACGCCGGCGGCCATTGCGCCGGCCCGGCTGCCGGCGAGCAATGATGATGTGGCAGATCGCCCGTTCGAGGATGCACCACAGGACGCACCGCCTGCGGACCAAACCGATGCGCCGGCCGTGGTTTCGGTCGCGCTGGATCATGCCGGCGACGTGCTGGTCGGCCAGCGTTTCAGCGAAGTCGAAGCGGACGGCGCATGGCATTCGGCCGGCCTGAGCGAAGGCGATGGTGCGCGCGCCTGTGAGTACTACGAGCGAGGCAGCCTGCCCGAAGGGGTGTCGATGATGGTCGATGATGGCCACGTGCAGCGCTTCGACCTCGACACCATCGACGGTTCCTATGAGGCGATTGTCCAGCCGGGGCCGTTCGGCCTGCGCCTGGGCATGTCGCTGGACGACGCGCTCAAACGCCTGCCCCCCGGCAGCACCCGCACACCGCATGCCTACGACCCGGACGTGGGTGAGTACCTGACCTGGCAGGACCCCGGTTCGGATCTGGCGATCCGGCTGGAGATCTTCGGCGGGGTGATATCGAAGCTGTACTGGGGCGCCAGTGGCGCCGTTGAATTGAAAGAAGGATGTGCCTGAAATGCCTGTTGCCCGTATCGACGCCTGTTTCGCCCGCCTGCGTGCCAGTCGCCGCAAGGCGCTGATTCCGTTCATCACCGCCGGCGATCCGGGCCTGGATGCGACCGTGCCGGTGATGCATGCGCTGGCCGCTGCCGGTGCGGACGTGATCGAACTCGGGGTGCCGTTCTCCGACCCGATGGCCGATGGCCCGACCATCCAGCGCAGCTCCGAACGCGCGCTGGCGCGCGGCGCTGGCCTGCGTTACGTGCTGGACACGGTGCAGGCGTTCCGGCGTGACGACACCACCACCCCGGTGGTGCTGATGGGGTATCTGAACCCGGTGGAGATCCACGGCACGGCGCGCTTTGCCGAGGCGGCAATCGCGGCGGGCGTGGATGGTGTGCTGCTGGTGGACCTGCCGCCCGAAGAGGCGGCCGAAACCCTGGAGATCTTCACCGCTGCCGGCCTGGCGCTGATCCTGCTGGCATCGCCGACCACGGCCGACGCCCGGTTGGATCTGCTTTCGTCGATGGCCAGGGGTTACCTCTATTACGTAAGTTTTGCCGGTGTCACCGGTGCGTCGGAACGGCTCGACAGCAGCGCTGCCGGTACCCGCCTGCGTGACCTGCGCAGCCGCTCGACCGTGCCGGTGGTGGCAGGGTTCGGCATCAAGGATGCAGAGAGCGCCGCCGCCATGGCCGTAGAGGCCGATGGCGTGGTGGTCGGCAGCGCGCTGGTGGCGGCCCTGGCCGAGACGGCCGATGCCGCCGGCGCTGCCCAGGTGGCGCGTACCTTCCTGCAGCCGCTGCGCGCCGCGCTGGACGCCTGAGAAGGCCGCAACGTACGGCCCAGCATGGTTTTCACGCCGGGATAACCCCTCCGGCAGGGGGTCCCGGCCGTGGAACGGGTGAGCTAGACTGTCCGCCTTTGCGGCCCTCGGGCCGCCCTGAACGGAAGTGTCATCCCGCATGAGTTGGCTCAGCAAGTTGATGCCGTCGGGCATCCGCACCGACAACGTCCCCAGCAAGAAGCGCAGCGTCCCCGAGGGCCTGTGGGAGAAGTGCAGCAGCTGCGGCAGCGCGCTTTACGGTCCTGAGCTGGAAGAGAACCTGGAAGTCTGCCCCAAGTGTGGCCACCACATGGCCATCCGCGCGCGGGCGCGCCTGGCGTCGTTGTTCGACGCTGACAGCACTACTGAAATCGCCGCGCGCCTGGGGCCGACCGACCTGCTCAAGTTCAAGGACCAGAAAAAGTACAGCGAGCGCATCAAGGCGTCGCAGAAGAACACCGGCGAGTACGATGCGCTGATCGCCATGCAGGGTCTGCTCAAGGGGCGGCCGCTGGTGGCCTCGGCCTTCGATTTCGCCTTCATGGGCGGCTCGATGGGCTCGGTGGTCGGCGAGCGCTTTTCGCTGGCCGCGGAAAAGGCGCTGGAGATCGGCGCGCCGTACGTGTGCTTCTCCGCCAGTGGCGGTGCGCGCATGCAGGAAGGCCTGTTCTCGCTGATGCAGATGGCCAAGACCTCGGCGGCGCTCGGTCGCCTGCGCGCGGCGGGGCTGCCGTACATTTCGGTGCTGACCCATCCCACCACCGGTGGCGTGTCGGCGTCGTTCGCGATGCTGGGCGACATCAACATCGCCGAGCCGCAGGCGCTGATCGGCTTCGCCGGTCCGCGCGTGATCGAGCAGACGGTGCGCGAGAAGCTGCCGGAAGGTTTCCAGCGCTCGGAGTTCCTGCTTGAGCACGGCGCCATCGACCAGATCTGCGACCGCCGCGAGATGCGTGACCGCCTGTCCGACCTGCTGGCCATGCTGGGCCGCCAGCCCGCCCCGGACGCTGCTGCCTGATGGGCGCGCGCAGGTATTTCGGCACCGACGGCATCCGCGGTCGGGTCGGGCAGGGCGTCATCTCGGCGGACTTCGTGCTGCGCCTGGGCAATGCGCTGGGCCGCGTGCTGACCGAGCGTAACGGTCACCGGCCGGTGGTGGTGATCGGCAAGGACACGCGCATTTCGGGCTACATGTTCGAAGCGGCGCTGGAAGCCGGGCTGGTTGCGGCCGGGGCCGACGTTCAGCTGCTCGGACCGATGCCAACCCCGGCGGTCGCGTTCCTGACCCGTACGCTGGGCGCAGACGCCGGCATCGTGATCAGTGCTTCGCACAACCCGCATTACGACAACGGCATCAAGTTCTTCTCCGCCGATGGCGAGAAGCTCGACGATGCAACGGAGCTGGCGCTGGAAGCAGCGCTGGATACCGAGTTCACCACGGCCGATTCGGATCGGCTGGGCAAGGCGGCGCGCGGTCGTGATGCGGTGGGCCGCTATATCGAGTTCTGCAAGGCCAGCGTGCCGCGCGGGTTTGACCTGCGCGGGTTGAAGATCGTGCTGGACTGCGCGCACGGCGCCACGTACCACATCGCGCCGCTGCTGTTCCGGGAGCTGGGTGCGGAGGTGGTGGCCATCGGTGCCGAGCCGAACGGGGTCAACATCAACGATGGCGTCGGTTCGATGCACATCGACAACCTGGCGGCCAAGGTGCGTGAGGTGGGGGCAGACCTGGGCATCGCGTTCGATGGTGACGGTGACCGCGTATTGATGGCCGATGACCAGGGCAACCCGGTCGACGGTGATGACCTGCTGTATGTGCTGGCCCCGTCGTGGCAGCGCAGCGGGCGCCTGCGCGGTCCGGTGGTGGGCACGCTGATGACGAACTTCGGGCTGGAGCAGGCGCTGGAGCGCCTGGGCCTGCCGTTCCAGCGCAGCAACGTGGGCGACCGCTACGTGCACCAGGCGCTGGTGGAAGGTGGCGGGGTGCTCGGTGGTGAAGCGTCGGGGCACCTGTTGTGCCTGGATCGCGCCACCACGGGCGATGCGATCGTCAGTGCGCTGCAGGTGCTGGAAGTGCTGCGTCGCGAAGGCAAGAGCCTGCGCGAATCGCTGGTCGGGCTGACCCGGGTACCGCAGAAGACGGTCAACGTGCGCCTGGCGGGTGTCTCTGCAAAGGTGATCGTGCAGTCCGAAGGCGTGCAGTCGGCACTGGCCGCTGCGCAACTGGCGGTCAAGGGCCGCGGCCGCGCGTTCCTGCGCCCCTCCGGCACCGAGCCGGTGGTGCGCGTCACGGTTGAAGCAGATACCGCCGAGCTGATGCAGGCCACACTGGACAGCCTGTCCGGCGCGGTGAAAGCAGCAGCCGAAGCGTAATGAAAAACCCGGCTTCGGCCGGGTTTTTTTGCGTTACGGCCCCGGCACCATCTTCTTCTGCTTCGCCTTGAACCGGTTGAACACCGGCGCGATCAATGGGTGGTAACTCCAGGCGATGCGCTTGCGCAGCCAGCTGGCGGGGCGGTCGCGGATGGCGAAACGGTAGATGTGTTCCGGATCGCCGCCGACCACGTTGCGTCCGAACGGGTGGGTGGTGTGCAGGTAGCGGAAGCCCTGCGCGCGTGCGATGGGCAGGTAGTCCTCGTCGAAATCGCCGTAGGGCCAGCACAGCGTGTCGGACACTTCGCCGAGCTGTTCCTGCAGCACGCCGCGCGCCATTTCCAGGTCGCGGGTGATGCCTTCGCGCTTCTGTTCGCGGCTGATGTCCTGCTTCATCCAGCGCGTGTGGGTGTGGGTGTGGCAATGCACTTCGAAGGTGCCGGCGTCGATCATGGCGCGCGCTTCGCTCCAGCGCATCATCACGTCGTCGTGGCGGTTCTCGCGCAGAACTGCCGCCTCACAGCCGCGGTGGTCGGGCGTGGCGGGCAGTGCCGCACCGGGCTGGCCGGCGTGCGGCCGTACCGGGCCTTCGCCCATCCAGCCGGTGACCACGAACACCACGGCGTGCATGCCGTACTTCTGCAGGATGGGGTGGGCGTACACCCAGTTGTCCAGGTAACCGTCATCGAAGGTGATCACGATGGACTTCCGTGGGACGGGCTTGCCGGCCAGGAAGCCGGCGTACTGCTCGAGCGTGAGCGAGGTCCAGCCGTTGCCGGCCAGCCAGGCGATCTGGCTTTCAAAATTCTCCGGCGACACCGTGATCATGCCCGGCGAGGGCGACACGTGGTGGTGCATCAGCACCGGCACGGTTCTAGCGTTGGCCATGGCCCAGTTCCTTCAACCACTGGTGGTAATAGTGTTCGGTGGCTTCAGTGTGCCCGGTCGGGGTGAAGCGGTGCGCGCTGCGCATCCAGTCCCACCCGGCCTGGCCCATCTGCCGGCGTCGCTCCGGCTGCTCGACCAGGGTCTGCAGCGCGCGGGTGAGCGCGGCCCGGTCGCCGAGCGGGGCGAGCAGGGCATTGCTGCCTTCCACCAGCATCTCCGGCACGCCGCCGACGCGGGTGGCCACGATCGGCACGCCGACGTAGGCGGCCTCGAGGAACACCGTGCCGGCCGCCTCCTTGTGGGTGGCCAGGGCAAAGATGTCGAAGCCGGTCATCAACCGGCAGGCGCCGTGGCGGTAGCCGAGCAGGTGGACCTGCGCGGCGATGCCGAGCGCTTCGCGCAGCGCCTTGAGTTGATCCAGCACGGGCTGGCCGTCGCCCACGATCACCAGCTGCAGGTTCGGCTGCTGGCGGCACAGCGGGGCCATGGCGCGCAGCAGGTCGGCATGGCCCTTGGCTTCGCGCAGCACCGCGACGCAGCCGACGACGATCTGGTCATCGGTGAAGCCGAGTTCGCGGCGAACCTCGGCACGGGTTTCCTGCAGGCACTGCCAGGCATCATCACTGTGCGCCTGCGACCACTGCGGCGGCACGGCGATGGGCGGAACGATGCCGATGTGGCCGTCGGCCACGCCGCGGTGGACCAGCAGCTGCTTCACGAAGCTGCTCACGGTCAGCACCCGGTGCGGCAGGCCGGTGTAGGTGAGCAGGGAGTTGACCGGGCTCATCAGGTGCCGTGAGCGCACCACCAGCGGCGCGCCGGCCAGGCGCGCACCGGCGGCGGCAATGAGTGCGTCGCGGCGGCTGGTGGTGTTGACCACGTCATAGGTGTGCCGGCGCACCAGCCGTTTCACCGACCAGATGCCGCGCAGCAACCGCAGCAGCCCACCCATCTTCAGCGCATGCACGGTGAAGCCCGCTTCGCGCGCCACTTCGCCCAGGCGTGCACCGGGCTGGCACAGCAGCGACACGTCGTGGCCGCGCTCGCGCATGGCCAGCATGTGCCGGTAGATGTAGATCTCCTGGCCGCCAAATCCCTTGGCGGCTTCCGTGTGCAGGATTTTAAGGGGCTTGTTCATCATGAACGTTCCAGGGGTCTAGACAATCAACGTCATTGCTTGCGGAAGTGGGTCAACGCGTTCCAGGCAGTGCGCACTGCCGCCGGGTCCGGCGGCTGGTCGTGCAGGGGCAGGTAGTGGGCGTCCAGGGTGGTGGCGTTGCCGAACTTGTCGAATACGTAGGTGCGGTCGCCTTCACGGATGCCGCGCTGCGACCAGCTTTCCACCAGCAGGGGCCGCGCAGGGCGGGTGGCGTCGAACAGGTCCTGGCCGGTGCTGAAATCGGCCAGCGCGTTCTCGCAGCCCAGCCCGTGACGCATCAGGGTCGGCACCCAGTCTTCGTGGCTGCTGGCAGCGTCGTGCCGTGCCGGGTCACGCCCGGGCCAGTGCAGCACGAACGGCACCTGCATCTGGTAGTCAGAGAAGTTGCCGTTGTGGCCCCAGTAGTTCAGGCCCAGGTCGTTGAATTCTTCGGCGTGGTCGCCGGTGACCAGCACGATGGTGTTGTCGGCCTGGCCACTCTCGCGAAGGGTCGCCAGCAGCTGGCCGATCAAGGCATCGGTGTAATGCACGGCGGTGCGATAGCGGTTGCGCTCGGGCGTGGCGTCGTGCTCGTCGTCGAAGGCAAGGAAGTTCACTTCCGTGGCCATCGGCGTGGCCAGCGCAGGGTAGGCCTCCGGCAGGTGGTACGGCGCGTGGGTGCTGTCCAGGAACACCATGCCGAACCAGTGGCCGCCGCCGGGCTGGCGGATGTCCGTACCGAGCGCATCGACGATGTGCTGGTCACGCGCGGCGACCGCCAACGACGACGGCGCGGTATGCAGCTGGTCGCGTACCTGGGCGAACACGGTGCGGTCGAATTCGGGGCTGTACAGCGGTGCACTGCCGTACAGGTGCAGGTCGTAGCCCTGTTGCTGCAGCACCTGGAACAGGATCGAGCCGCGCTGTTCGCTGAGCATGCTGGACCAGTAGCCGCCGGGCAGGCCGTAGAGCAGGCCGAACAGGCCATAACGGGTGGCATTGCCGCTGCTGTAGTGGCGGTCGAACACCTCCGCTTGCTGCGCCAGCGCCCAGGTGTTGGGCATGGTGGTGGCATCCAGCGCGTCATGCCGCAGCGATTCGAGCACCACCACCAGCACATTGGGTCGGGTGTGGCTCTGGCAGCGCAGCGGCTGCAGCGGGTACTGCAACTGGCTGTGGCGCGGATCGGGCAGGTTGGCCTGCGGCAGGCTGCGTACGCCAAGGCGGTGCATGTGGCGCTTGGCGGTGATCGGCTGCGCCCACGGCAGGTAGGCCCACTGGCCGGTCACGGCACGCTCGCCCAGGGCGTCGTAATAGGCCGTGGCGATCTGGCCGGTAGCCATCAGCGCCAGTCCGGCAGCCCAGGCCAACAGCACCGGGCGGCGCCGGGCGCGGTCGGGCACCAGTTTCCAGCAGGCCCAGGCCAGCAGGACTTCGGCGGTGGCCACGGCCGCCAGCACGCCCAGCGACTGCAGCCAGCTCTGCCAGGACAGGGCCACCTGGTCCTGCAGCGCGCCCCCGAACACCATGTTCATCACCATGGCATTGAGGTGGAAGCGGTACAGCGCGAAGACCTTTGCATCCACCAGCAGCAGGCACAGCCACAGGCCCTGCAGCAGCACGGCGCTGACCACCAGCGGCCGCGGCGAGCGCGGCCACAGCCCCACGGCCAGTGGCAGCAGCGACACCAGGCTGCCGAAGGCAAGGAAATGACCCGGAAGGGCGAGGGCCAGATAGCCCAGCCCCAATGCGCCACCTGGGTTGTCCTGCAGGGGCGTGTTGCCCAAGGCGATGGCAATGGCCACGCAGGCGTTGATGGCGGTGAACAGGCTCAGCCAACCCAGTCGCGTCCAGCGCGTGGGTGCGGGCAAAGGGGAGGCGGGGCGCGATACGTCCATGCAGGGTCGGTCAGATAGGGTGAATCGGAAGACGTGGCGGCGGCGTCCTGTGCCGCCCGGCCGCGTCGACGCGGTGGGCGGGCGCATTGTATCGGTTTGTATCAACCTATCGGCGGCGTCGATTGTCCGATCTGGCACAATGTTCAGCCGGGCCACAGGCGTGGCCCCGCATACCCACCACGAACAAGCCAGGAATCGCTGTGAGCCAGATCCCCACCCTCGACATCACCCGTTTCGACAGTGACCGCGATGCCTTCGTCGCCGAGCTGGGGGCGGCCTACCGTGAATGGGGTTTCGCGGGCATCCGCAACCACGGCATCCCGCAGGCGGACATCGACGCGGCCTACGACGTATTCAAAGCCTTCTTCGCGCTGCCGGAAGCCACCAAGCTGCAGTACCACCTGCCGGGCACCGGCGGTGCGCGTGGCTACACGCCATTCGGGGTGGAAACGGCGAAGGGCTCCAAGCACTTCGACCTGAAGGAGTTCTGGCATATCGGCCGTGAGATTCCGGACGACTCGAAGTACCGTGACGTGATGGCCCCCAACCTGTGGCCGACCGAGGTCCCGGGCTTCAAGGAGAAGGGCTACGGCCTGTACCAGGAACTGGACAAGCTGGGCTCGCGCGTGCTGTCGGCCCTGGCGCTGCACATCGGCCTGCCGATCGACTTCTTCGCGGACAAGACCAACAACGGCAATTCGATCCTGCGCCCGATCCACTACCCGCCGATCACCGCCGACGACATCCCGAACGTGCGCGCGGGCGCGCATGGCGACATCAACTTCATCACCCTGCTGGTGGGCGCCAGCGCGGCCGGCCTGGAAGTGCAGTCGCACGAGGGCAAGTGGGTGCCGTTCACCTCGGACGCGGACACCATCGTGGTCAACATCGGCGACATGCTGCAGCGCCTGACCAACCACGTGTACCCGTCCACGATCCACCGCGTGGTCAACCCCCCGGGCGAACAGGCGCGCCAGCCGCGTTACTCGGTGCCGTTCTTCCTGCACCCCAACCCGGACTTCCTGATCGACGTGCTGCCGACCTGCATCACCCCGGAAAACCCGAGCCGTTACCCGGAGCCGATCACCGCGCATGGCTTCCTCGAAGAGCGGCTGCGTGAGATCAAGCTGAAATAAGAACAAGGCCACCGAAGGGTGGCCTTGTTCATTTCAGCGTAGCCCCGGCCGTTGGCCGGACGCTCTTGGATCCGGGTCCATCAATCCGTGATGGATGATTGCGGTTGGGTATAAACCCCGGACGCCGAGGGGCAGGGGTGGGTCACCGGTTCCGGACGCGTTGCCGCGCTGCGCGCGGTGTCCGGCCAACGGCCGGGGCTACGACCTGGTGCGGGCGTATCGGGATCGGGATCAATCAACCATGGGCCCATCGCGGATCCGGTGGGCTGGTCCGACCTGTATCCAATATCCATTTGAAATGTAAGCGTTTTCGGGAAACGCGCATTCGTTACATCCGGTATCATTGCCGGCTGATACCCCAAAGGAGCCCCCCATGCGCCGCAAGATCGTCGCCGGTAACTGGAAGCTGCACGGCAGCCGTCAATTCGCGACCGAGCTGGTCAGCGATATCGTCGCCAGCCTGCCGAAGGGTGGGGTAGAGGTCGTCATCCTGCCGCCGCTTCCGTACCTGGGCGAGCTGGTCGAGGCCTTCGAGGGCCGTGCCGTCGCTTTTGGCTCGCAGGATGTCAGCTCCAACGAAAAGGGCGCCTACACCGGCGAAGTCTGCGCCGCCATGCTGGCCGACGTCGGTGCCCGCTATGGGCTCGTCGGCCATTCCGAGCGCCGCCAGTACCACAATGAGAGCAGCGAGCTGGTGGCCCGCAAGTTCGCCGCCGCCGTGCATGCCGGCCTGGTGCCGGTGCTGTGCGTGGGCGAAACCCTGGAGCAGCGTGAGGCTGGCCAGACCGAAGACGTCATCGCCAGCCAGCTGGCGCCCGTGCTGGAGCTGGTTGGCCCGGCCGGGTTCCAGCATGCCGTGGTGGCCTATGAGCCCGTCTGGGCCATTGGCACTGGCCGCACCGCCACCAAGGAGCAGGCCCAGCAGGTCCACGCGTTCATCCGTGGCGAAGTGGCCAAGCTCGATGCTAGAATTGCCGATTCGTTGCCCATCCTGTACGGCGGCAGCGTGAAGCCCGACAACGCAGCGGAACTGTTCGCGCAGCCCGATGTCGATGGTGGGCTGGTGGGCGGCGCCTCGCTGGTGGCCGCGGATTTCCTGGCCATCGCCCATGCGGCGGCCGCTATTTGACATGCCCGAGGGCGGATTCGAAATGCTGATGTTGATCCTCAATGTGGTCTACGTGCTGGTCGCGGTGTCCATGATCGCGCTCATCCTGATGCAGCGTGGTTCCGGCGCGGCCGCAGGCTCGGGTTTCGGTGCCGGTGCCTCGGGTACGGTGTTCGGCGCGCGCGGCGCGTCCAACTTCCTGTCCAAGTCGACCAAGTGGCTGGCCGTGGTGTTCTTCGGCATCAGCCTGTTCATGGCCTGGTACGCCAGCCATGGCGCGCGCCCGGCGGTCCAGCAGGACCTCGGCGTGATGTCTGCCCCGGTTGCGCCTGCCGCGCCGGCGGTTCCCGCTGGCGAGATGCCGGCCGTGCCGAAGGCCCCGGAAGCCGCTGTCCAGCAGCCGGTTCCGCAGGCTACTGTGCCGGCTCAGGCGGAAACGCCGAAATCGGGTGAAGAAAAGCCTTCGGAAGGCTCCCAGACTCCCTGAAGACGGTTACAATATGCGGCGCGTTGGGGGATTCGATTGGAACTCCCGGCGCGATACGTAAGCCCAGGTGGCGGAATTGGTAGACGCACTACCTTGAGGTGGTAGCGACTTAGGTCGTAGGGGTTCGAGTCCCCTCTTGGGCACCATTTTGTTTGTAAGCGGATACGTCTGGCGCGCAAAGCGCCAGTAGCGTTTTCCGTCCACTCCCCCATGCCAAGACGCCTGCAGGCGTGGCGGCAGAGGCAAGAGAGAATCGCTGTGCTGGCCGAATATTTGCCGTCTCTGCTGTTTCTGATTGTTGCCACCGGTATCGGCGTTGCGCTGATGCTGGTCGGCCGGTTCCTCGGTCCCCGGCGTCCCGATCTGAAAAAGCTCTCGCCGTACGAATGCGGCTTCGAGGCTTTCGAGGACGCGCGCATGAAGTTCGATGTGCGCTACTACCTGATCGCCATCCAGTTCATCGTATTTGACTTGGAAATCATCTTCATCGTGCCGTGGACCCAGGTCTTCATGGAGCTGGGCGCACGTTCGCTGGTCACGATGGGCCTGTTCGTGGGCATGCTTTTCCTCGGTTTCATTTACGTCTGGAAGAAGGGAGCGCTGGAATGGGAGTAATTCAGACTCTCGATGGCCTGATGAACAACCCGGTCCCGGAAGGGCGGGTCGATGACATCCTGCGCCCCGAAGGCGACAACCCGCTGCTCGAGAAGGGCTATGTGACCACCAGCGTCGACGCGCTCTTGAACTGGGCACGTACCGGCTCGATGTGGCCCATGACCTTCGGTCTGGCCTGCTGCGCGGTTGAAATGATGCATGCCGGTGCCGCGCGCCTGGACCTTGACCGCTACGGCGTGGTGTTCCGCCCGTCGCCGCGCCAGTCCGACGTGATGATCGTGGCCGGTACCTTGGTCAACAAGATGGCCCCGGCCCTGCGCAAGGTCTACGACCAGATGCCGGACCCGAAGTGGGTCATCTCCATGGGCAGCTGCGCCAACGGTGGCGGCTACTACCACTACTCGTATGCAGTGGTGCGTGGTTGCGACCGCGTGGTGCCGGTGGACGTGTACGTCCCCGGTTGTCCGCCTACCGCCGAAGCGCTGGTGTACGGGATCCTGCAGCTGCAGAAGAAGATCTGGCGTACGCAGACCATCGCCCGCTGACATTCCTCCTGACAAGAGCACGCCAAGCCCCCATGGCAGAGCAAGCATCCTTCATCGACCGACTTTCCGCACGTTTCGCTGGTGCGCAGGTCTTCGTGGTCGAACCCCGCGGCGAAGTGACGCTGGAAGTGCCCGCCGCTGACTGGCATGCCACCGCTCTGGCGCTGCGCGACGAATTCGGTTTCGAGCAGGCCGTTGACCTGTGCGGCCTGGACTACCTCGGCTATGGCAGCGACGAGTGGGACACCTCCGATGTCTCCTCGCAGGGCTTCAGCCGTGGCGTCGAGGGCAAGTCCGTCGGCCGTTTCGCCTGGGGCGAGTTCCCCACCCGCGAAACCAGCGATGGCGCCCAGCCGCAGCCGGTGCCGCTGCAGCGCTACGCCGTGGTCGCCCAGCTGCGTTCCTACCAGCACAACCTCACCATGCGCATCCGCTGCTTTGCGCCGAACGAGGAACTGCCGGTGGTCGCCTCGCTGACCAGCGTGTGGCCGGGCCTGAACTGGTTCGAGCGCGAAGCGTTCGACCTGTTCGGCGTGATCTTCGAAGGCCACCCGGACCTGCGCCGCATCCTGACCGACTACGGCTTCGTGGGGCATCCGTTCCGCAAGGACTTCCCGCTGATCGGCAACGTCGAAGTCCGCTACGACGAAGAAAAGAAGCGCGTTGTCTATGAGCCGGTCACCTCGGTCGAGCCGCGTGTCGGCGTGCCGCGCGTGATCCGTGACGACGCCCGTTTCCAGACCGCTGCCGGCGAAAGCGCGCAGACGGAGGCAAGCAAGTGAGCCAGATCCACCAAGCCCACCAGGCGTTTGCGAGCAACCCGGCCGAACTGCGCCAGGAAATCCGCAACTACACCATGAACTTCGGTCCCCAGCATCCGGCCGCGCACGGTGTGCTGCGCCTGATCCTGGAAATGGACGGCGAAACCATCATGCGCGCCGACCCGCACGTCGGCCTGCTGCACCGTGGTACCGAAAAGCTGGCCGAATCCAAGCCGTTCAACCAGTCCATCGGTTACATGGACCGCCTGGATTACGTGTCCATGATGTGCAACGAGCACGCCTACGTGCGCGCCATCGAAACCCTGATGGGGATCGAAGCGCCCGAGCGTGCCCAGTACATCCGCACCATGTTCGATGAAATCACCCGCATCCTGAACCACCTGATGTGGCTGGGTTCCAACGCGCTCGACCTGGGCGCGATGGCGGTGATGCTGTACGCCTTCCGCGAACGCGAAGAGCTGATGGACTGCTACGAAGCGGTCAGCGGCGCGCGCATGCACGCGGCGTACTACCGTCCGGGCGGCGTCTACCGCGACCTGCCGGACCAGATGCCCAAGTACAAGGAATCGCGCTGGCACAAGGGCAAGGCCCTGAAGAACCTCAACGCCTCGCGCGAAGGTTCGCTGCTGGACTTCCTGGAAAACTTCACGGTCGAGTTCCCCGGCCGCGTCGACGAATACGAAACCCTGCTCACCGACAACCGTATCTGGAAGCAGCGTACGGTCGGCATCGGCGTGGTCAGCCCGGAACTGGCGCATGCCTGGGGCATGACCGGCGTGATGCTGCGCGGCTCGGGCATTGCCTGGGACCTGCGCAAGAAGCAGCCGTACGCCAAGTACGATGCCGTCGATTTCGACATCCCGCTGGGCAAGGAAGGCGACTGCTACGACCGCTACCTGGTCCGCGTGGCCGAGATGCGCGAATCCAACCGCATCATCAAGCAGTGCGTGCAGTGGCTGCGTGCCAACCCCGGCCCGGTCATGGTCAAGAACTTCAAGGTCGCCCCGCCCAGCCGCGAGGACATGAAGGACGACATGGAAGCGCTGATCCATCACTTCAAGCTGTTCAGTGAAGGCTACTGCGTCCCGGCCGGCGAAACCTACGCCGCGGTCGAAGCGCCCAAGGGCGAATTCGGCTGCTACCTGATGTCCGATGGCGCCAACAAGCCGTTCCGCGTGCACCTGCGCGCGCCGGGCTTCGCCCATCTGTCCTCGATCGACTCGGTCGTGCGCGGGCACATGCTCGCCGACGTGGTGGCCATGATCGGCACCTACGACCTGGTGTTCGGCGAGGTGGACCGGTAATGGCCACCGCATGCACGATGCCTGACACCCGCCGGCTGCTGCCGGCGCTGCAGGTTCTGGTTTTTAACGATTTGGTATTCGCTGAGGTCGGCCGATGAAGGCGACGGGTAATTTCGAGGCGGCGCGTGACGTCGACCCGATGGTGGTGTTGAGCGACAAGACGCGCGCGCACATCGATCACTGGCTGTCCAAGTTCCCGCCGGACCGCAAGCGTTCGGCGGTGCTGCAGGGCCTGCACGCCGCCCAGGAACAGAACGCCGGTTGGTTGACCGACGAGCTGATCGCCGGCGTGGCCAAGTACCTGGACCTGCCGCCGGTGTGGGCCTACGAAGTGGCCAGTTTCTACTCGATGTTCGAGCTGGAAAAGGTCGGCCGCCACAACGTCGCCTTCTGCACCAACATCAGCTGCTGGTTGAACGGCGCCGAAGACCTGGTCGCGCATGCCGAGAAGAAGCTCGGCTGCAGGACCGGCCAGTCCACCGCCGATGGCCGCATCTACCTCAAGCGTGAAGAAGAATGCCTGGCCGGTTGCGCCGGTGCGCCGATGATGGTCATCAACGGCCATTACCACGAGCGCCTGACCGTCGAGAAAGTCGACGAGCTGCTGGACGGGTTGGAGTAAGACATGGCACATCATCACGCACCCCAGGGTCCGGTCGGTCCCGCACCGCTGCCGCACCAGGTGGTCTACACCACCTTGCACTACGACACCCCGTGGTCGTACGAGAACTACCTCAAGACCGGTGGTTACGCCGCCCTGCGCAAGATCCTCGAAGAGAAGATCTCGCCGGAGCAGGTCATCGAGATGGTCAAGCAGTCGAACCTGCGCGGCCGCGGTGGCGCCGGCTTCCCGACCGGCCTGAAGTGGTCCTTCATGCCCAAGGGCACCATGCAGAAGTACATCCTGTGCAACTCGGACGAATCCGAGCCGGGTACCTGCAAGGACCGCGACATCCTGCGCTACAACCCGCATTCGGTGGTGGAAGGCATGGCGATCGCCTGCTACGCCACCGGTAGCACCGTGGGCTACAACTACCTGCGTGGTGAATTCCACCACGAGCCGTTCGAGAACTTCGAACAGGCGCTGGCCGACGCGTATGCGAATGGCTGGTTGGGCAAGGACATCCTCGGCAGCGGCGTGGACATCGACATCTATGGCGCGCTGGGCGCCGGCGCCTACATCTGCGGCGAAGAAACCGCGCTGATGGAGTCGCTGGAAGGCAAGAAGGGCCAGCCGCGCTACAAGCCGCCGTTCCCGGCCAACTTCGGCCTGTACGGCAAGCCGTCGACGATCAACAACACCGAGACCTATGCCTCGGTGCCGGCGATCATCCGCAACGGCCCGGAGTGGTTCCAGGGCCTGAGCCTGACCAAGAACGGCGGCCCGAAGATCTTCTCGGTCTCCGGTTGCGTGCAAAAGGGCGGCAACTTCGAAGTGCCGCTGGGCACCACCTTCGACGAGCTGCTGGAAATGGCCGGCGGCCTCAAGCCGGGCCGCACCCTCAAGGGCGCGGTGCCGGGCGGCGTCTCGATGCCGGTGCTGAAGGCCGAAGAGCTCAAGGGCCTGCAGATGGACTACGACACCCTGCGTGCCCTGGGCACCGGCCTGGGGTCGGGTGCCATCGTGGTGCTCGACGACAGCGTCTGCTGCGTCAAGTTCGCCTGCCGCATCAGCCAGTTCTTCCACAAGGAATCCTGTGGCCAGTGCACCCCGTGCCGTGAAGGCACCGGCTGGATGCACCGCGTGCTCGAGCGCATCGTCGCCGGCAAGGCCACCATGGAAGACCTGCACCAGTTGAAGGCAGTGGCCGGCCAGATCGAAGGCCACACCATCTGCGCGTTCGGTGAAGCGGCGGCATGGCCCATCCAGGGCTTCCTGCGCCAGTTCTGGGACGAATTCGAGTACTACATCGTCAACGGTCATTCGATGGTTGACGGCAAGAAGGTGGAGGCAGCCGCCGCATGAGCGCGCAACCCAACAATCCTGGTGGCACCCCGGCGATCGTGCCGGAAGGGCATGTGACCGTCGAGATCGACGGCCAGTCCCTGGTCGTGCCCAAGGGCTCGATGATCATCCAGGCCGCCGACAAGGCGGGCATTTCGATCCCGCGCTTCTGCTACCACGAGAAGCTGCCGATCGCGGCCAACTGCCGCATGTGCCTGGTCGACGTTGAAAAGTCGCCCAAGCCTGCGCCGGCCTGCGCCACCCCGGTGATGGATGGCATGAAGGTCGCCACCCGCAGCGAGAAGGCCTTGAAGTTCCAGCGTTCGGTGATGGAGTTCCTGCTCATCAACCACCCGCTGGACTGCCCGATCTGCGACCAGGGCGGCGAGTGCGAGCTGCAGGACGTCTCGCTCGGCTACGGCCGTTCGGTGAGCCGCTTCAACGAGCGCAAGCGCGTGGTGCCCGACGAGGACATCGGTCCGCTGGTCGCCACCGAAATGACCCGCTGCATCCAGTGCACCCGCTGCGTCCGCTTCACCGCCGACGTTGCCGGTACCTATGAACTGGGTGGCATGTACCGCGGTGAAAACCTGCAGATCGGCACCTACGACGGCAAGCCGCTGACCACCGAGCTGTCCGGCAACGTCGTCGACGTCTGCCCGGTCGGCGCGCTGACCAACAAGGTGTTCCAGTTCCGCGCCCGTCCGTGGGAACTGACCGCGCGCGAGTCGCTGGGTTACCACGACGCGATGGGCTCGAACCTGTTCCTGCACGTTCGCCGCGGCGAAGTGCTGCGTTCGGTGCCGCGCGACAATGAACTGGTCAACGAATGCTGGCTGTCCGACCGCGACCGGTATTCGCACCAGGGCCTGTACAGCGCCGATCGCGCCGTCAAGCCGCTGCGCAAGGTCAACGGCGAATGGCAGGAAGTGAGCTGGGCTGAAGGCCTGGCCGCTGCCCGCGAGATCCTGTCGGCCAACAAGGGCGACGACCTCGGCGTGCTGGTGCACCCGTCGGCCTCGAACGAGGAGGGCGCCCTGCTGGCCCGTCTCGCCAGCGGCCTGGGCACCGGCAACATCGACCACCGCATCAACAACCGCGACTTCTCCGACGCCGCCACTGCCGAGATCTTCGGCCTGTCGCTGGCCGAGATCGAAGGCGCCGACAGCATCGTCGTGCTCGGCAGCAATATCCGCCACGAGCTGCCGCTGCTGCACGCCCGCCTGCGCAAGGCGCAGACCACGCGCAACGCGAAGATCCACGCGATCAACCCGGTCGATTTCGATTTCGCCTTCAAGCTGGCCGGCAAGCAGATCGTGGCCCCGTCGAAGTTCGTCGAGGCCCTGGGCAACGCCGACCTGCGCCAGGCCGTGACTGGCACCGCCGTGCTGATCGTCGGTGGCATCGCCGAAAACCACCCGCAGGCCGCCGCGATCCGCGCTGCCGCGCGTGATTTCGCCGCCGCCACCGGGGCCAAGCTGTGCCGCATCCCGCAGGGCGCCAACGCCGTGGGCCTGTCCCGCGCCGGCGTGCTGCCGGCCGGCAAGGACGTCAACGCGATGCTGGCCCAGCCGCGCAAGGCCTATGCCCTGTACGGCATCGAGCCGGGCCTGGACTTCGCCGATACCGCCGCCGCCCGCAAGGCGCTGGCCGGTGCCCAGGTGGTGGCGTTCAGCCAGTTCGCCTGCGCCTCGACCCGCGATGTGGCCGATGTGATCCTGCCCATTGGCGCGCTGCCGGAAATCGACGCCACCCTGACCAACCTCGATGGTCGCGAGCAGTCGGCCCGTGCCGGCGGCAAGCTGCCGGGCGAGGCCCGTGAAGGCTGGCGCGTGCTGCGCGCACTGGGCGGCGAACTGGCCCTGGCCGGTTTCGAGTTCACCGACCTGGCCGGCCTGCGTGCCAGCTTGGCTCCGGTCAGCGTCACCGTGTCCACCTCGGCGGCAACGCCGGTGACCGGCGACGGCCTGGAAGTGGCGTCCACCGCTGCGATCTACCGCACCGATGCGGTGGTCCGCCGCGCCCAGGCGCTGCAGTCGCACCCGCTCAACGCCGCGCCGCGCATCGTGCTCAATGCCGATGACGCCGCCCGCCTGCAGCTGGTCGAAGGGCAGATGGCCAAGGTCGGCACCGATGCCGGTCGCGCCACGCTGCCGGTGGTGGTCGACGCCCGCGTCGCCGCGGGCTCGGTCTGGATTGAATCGGGCCACGGTGCAACCGCACCGCTGGGTGCCGCACGCGTAACGGTGGTGGCTGCATGAACGAATTGCTGTTGAACGCGGTCGACCCGCTCCACCAATGGCTCCTGGGCCTGGGTGAGATCGGCGCGCTGCTGTGGATCGTGCTGAAGATCCTGGTGATCGCCATGCCGGTGATCATCGCGGTGGCGTTCTTCGTGGTCTGGGAACGCAAGCTGATCGGCTGGATGCACGTCCGCCACGGCCCGATGTACGTGGGCATGGGCATCTTCCAGGCCTTCGCCGACGTCTTCAAGCTGCTGTTCAAGGAGATCATCCAGCCGGCGAGCTCGCACAAGGCGATGTTCGTGCTGGCGCCGCTGATCACCCTGGCACCGGCCTTCGCGGCCTGGTCGGTGGTGCCGTTCGATGCGCAGGTGGTGCTGTCCAACGCCAACGCCGGCCTGCTGTACCTGTTGGCGATGACCTCGCTGGGCGTGTACGGCATCATCCTGGCCGGCTGGGCGTCCAACTCCAAGTACGCCTTCCTGGGTGCCATGCGCGCCTCGGCGCAGATGATCAGCTACGAAATCGCCATGGGCTTTGCCCTGGTCGGCGTGATGATCGCTGCCGGCAGCCTGAACCTGAGTGGCATCGTGATGGCGCAGGCCGGCAACTCCGGCTTCTTCGACTGGTTCCTGATTCCGCTGTTCCCGCTGTTCATCGTGTACTGGGTGTCCGGCGTTGCCGAAACCAACCGCGCGCCGTTCGACGTGGTGGAAGGTGAATCGGAAATCGTCGCCGGCCACATGGTCGAGTACTCCGGCGGTGCGTTCGCGCTGTTCTTCCTGGCCGAATACGCCAACATGATCCTGATCAGCTTCCTGATCTCGATCTTCTTCCTCGGCGGTTGGCTGAGCCCGTTCCAGGGCTGGATCACGGCGGACATCTCGCCGTGGATCGACTGGATCTGGAAGGGCGGTGCCCCGTGGCTGCTGTTGAAGGTGTTCTTCTTCGCCAGTGCCTACATCTGGTTCCGTGCCAGCTTCCCGCGTTTCCGTTATGACCAGATCATGCGTCTGGGCTGGAAGGTCTTCATCCCGCTCACCATCGCGTGGATTGCGGTAACGGCTGTGATGGTGTTCTACGGCGTGATCCAGAAGGGCGTCTAAGTGATGAATCGAATTACCCATTACTTCAAAAGCCTGCTCCTGCTCGAGCTGCTCGGCGGTCTTTGGCTGACCCTGAAGTACACGTTCAAGCCCAAGTACACGCTGATGTACCCGATGGAGAAGTTCCCGCAGTCGCCGCGTTTCCGTGGCCTGCATGCGCTGCGCCGCTACCCCAACGGGGAAGAGCGCTGCATCGCCTGCAAGCTGTGCGAAGCGGTGTGCCCGGCGCTGGCCATCACCATCGATTCGGCCAAGCGCGAAGACGGCACCCGCCGTACCACCCGCTACGACATCGATCTGTTCAAGTGCATCTTCTGCGGCTTCTGTGAAGAAAGCTGCCCGGTGGACTCGATCGTCGAGACCCATATTCTCGAGTACCACTTCGAGAACCGTGGCGAAAACATCGTTACCAAGCCGCAGCTGCTGGCCATCGGTGATCGGCTTGAAGCCGAAATCGCCGAGCGTCGTGCCGCCGATGCCGCTTTCCGCTGAGGTTGAATGATGGATTGGGTAAATATCTTCTTCTGGGTCTTCTCCATCGTGGCGGGCATTTCCGCTGCGGCGGTGATCAGCGTGCGCAATCCGGTCTACGCCGTGCTGTGCCTGATCCTGACCTTCTTCTCCGTGGCCTGCATCTGGATCCTGGTCGGGGCTGAATTCCTCGGCGTGGCGCTGGTGCTGGTCTACGTCGGCGCGGTGATGGTGCTGTTCCTGTTCGTGGTGATGATGCTCGACATCGACGCCTCCAACCTGCGCGAAGGCTGGGTCCGTTACCTGCCGCTCGGGCTGGTGGTCGCGGTCACCATGCTGGTGCAGATGCTGATCCTGATCGGCGTGAAGGGCAGGGCGGTCAACCCGCTGCCGGCCGACAACGCCGCTGCGCTGGCCGCCGACAGCTCCAACATCACCTGGCTGGCACGCAGCCTGTTCACCGAATACCTGCTGCCGTTCGAGTTCGCCGCCGTCATCCTGACCGTGGCCGTGGTCGCCGCCGTGATGCTGACCCTGCGTCGCCGCACCGGCCTGAAGACCCAGAACCCGACCGAGCAGACCATGGTCAAGGGCCGCGACCGCCTGCGCGTGGTCAAGATGGCGTCGGAAACCCCGGTGGTCCACACCAACACCAAGCCGTCCAGCAACGAGGAGGCTGCCCCGTGATCACCCTCGGTCATATCCTGGCACTCGGCGCGCTGCTGTTCTGCATCAGCCTTGCCGGCATCTTCCTCAACCGCAAGAACATCATCGTGCTGTTGATGTCCATCGAACTGATGCTGCTGTCGGTGAACATCAACTTCGTCGGGTTCTCGCGCGAAATGGGTGACACGGCCGGGCAGCTGTTCGTGTTCTTCATCCTCACCGTGGCCGCGGCCGAGGCCGCGATCGGCCTCGCGATCCTGGTAACCCTGTTCCGTACCCGCCGCACCATCAATGTCGGCGAAGTCGATTCGCTGAAGGGCTGATCCGTAGATGGAAATTACTCTCTCCAAGAGTCTGTTGATCGCAGTGGTGCTTGCACCGCTGGTCGGCAGCATCATCGCTGGCCTGTTCGGTCGTCAGGTAGGGCGCATCGGCGCGCAGACCGTCACCATCCTGGGTGTCGCGGTCAGCTGCGTGCTGTCCAGCTACGTGTTCTACCAGCTGCTGTGGGGCGGCGCGCAGCCGTTCAACCAGAACGTCTACACCTTCTTCGAGGTCGGCCAGTATTCGGCGCATGTCGGTTTCATGATCGACAAGCTGACCGCGATGATGATGGTCGTGGTCACCTTCGTGTCCTTCCTGGTCCACGTGTACACCATCGGGTACATGCAGGATGACCCGGGCTACCAGCGCTTCTTCAGCTACATCTCGCTGTTCACCTTCTCGATGCTCACCCTGGTGATGAGCAACAACTTCCTGCAGTTGTTCTTCGGCTGGGAAGCGGTCGGCCTGGTGTCGTACCTGCTGATCGGCTTCTGGTTCAAGCGCCCGACCGCGATCTTCGCCAACATGAAGGCGTTCCTGGTCAACCGCGTGGGTGATTTCGGCTTCATCCTGGGTATTGCCGGCGTGCTGTGGGTGTTCGGTTCGCTGGACTACGCCACTGTGTTCGCCAATGCCTCGGACATGCTGGTCAACAGCCAGTACTCGCACATCCAGGTGTGGTCCGGTGCGATCAGCCTGTTTGGCAGCTCCATCCAGATCACCGAGGCACCGGTCATCTGGGCGACCGCCACCATCATCTGCATCTGCCTGTTCATCGGCGCCATGGGCAAGTCGGCCCAGGTTCCGCTGCACGTGTGGCTGCCCGACTCGATGGAAGGCCCGACTCCGATCTCGGCGCTGATCCACGCCGCGACGATGGTCACCGCGGGCATCTTCATGGTCACCCGCATGTCGCCGCTGTTCGAGCTGTCGCAGACCGCGCTGAACTTCGTGCTGTTCATCGGTGCCACCACCGCGTTCTTCACCGGCCTGATCGGCATCGTGCAGAACGACATCAAGCGCGTCGTCGCGTACTCCACGCTGTCCCAGCTGGGTTACATGACCGTGGCGCTGGGCGTGTCGGCCTACTCGGCGGCCGTGTTCCACCTGATGACCCACGCCTTCTTCAAGGCGCTGCTGTTCCTCGGCGCGGGCTCGGTGATCATCGCCATGCACCACGAGCAGGACATGCGCAAGATGGGCGGCCTGCGCAAGTACATGCCGATCACCTTCATCACCATGTGGATCGGCACCCTGGCCCTGGTCGGTACGCCGTTCTTCTCCGGCTTCTACTCCAAGGACACCATCATCGAGGCCGCGCAGCACCACGCGCACGTGTCGTCGAGCTGGGTGGCGACCTATGGCTACTGGGCCGTGCTGGGTGGCGTGATCGTCACCAGCTTCTACAGCTTCCGCCTGCTGTTCCTGACCTTCCATGGCAAGGAACGCTTCCGCGATGCGCATGATGATCATGGCCATGCCCATGACGATCACCATGCCGCTGATGCGCATGCAGATGCCCATCATGCCGACGCCCACCACGGTGACGCGCACCATGACGACCACGGCCATGGCCACGGTCCGCATGAGCCGCACGAAACCCCGTGGGTGGTGACGCTGCCGCTGATCCTGCTGGCGATTCCGTCCATCTTCATCGGTTTCTTCAGCATCGGTCCGATGCTGTACGGCACCGACTGGGCCGGTCACCATGCCGAGCACGGCATCCCGGGCCAGGTGCATTCGTTCTTCACCGGCGTGGTCGATTTCTACGACCCGGCACGCAACACCATTGGTGCCCTGGCGGAAGAGTTCCATGGTCCGGTGGCATTCGCCCTGCACGGCATGATGGCCCCGGCCTTCTTCCTGACCGTGGCAGGCTTCCTGCTGGCGGCCCTGTTCTACCTGTGGAAGCCGGAACTGGCCACGAAGTCGCGCAAGACCTTTGCGCCGCTGGTGTCGGTGCTGGAGAACAAGTACGGGTTCGACAAGCTCTGGATCGGCGGTTTCGCCGGTGGCGGCATCAAGCTGGGCAAGGTTTCGCGCGCGATCGACACGAACATCGTCGATGGTGTGGTGGTCAACGGTTCGGCACGCCTGATCGATCTGGCGGCCAACCTGCTGCGTCGCACCCAATCCGGTTTCCTCTATCACTACGCCTTCGCGATGATCATCGGCCTGATTGCCCTCCTGGGCGTCCTGATGCATTACCTGCGTTGATGACCTGTACGGAATAAGAAGACGTGTCGAACTGGCCTCTACTCAGTGTTCTCATCTGGCTGCCGATCCTCGGCGGTGCCTTGATCCTTGCCATCCGTGATGCGCAGACCGCCCGTTGGGCGTCGCTGGGCGTGGCGGTGCTGACCTTCGTGATCAGCCTGTCGCTGCTCAGCGGCTACGACGTGGCCAACGACGCACTGCAGTTCGTCGAGACCCGCGCCTGGATCCCGGCCTACGACATCGGCTACAACCTGGGCGTGGATGGCATCGCCATCGCGCTGATCCTGCTGACCACCCTGGTCTCGGTGCTGGCGCTGATCGGTGCCTGGAGCGCCATCGACAAGCGGGTCAACCAGTACGTGGCCGCCTTCCTGATCCTCGAAGGCGTCACCGTGGGCATCTTCGCTGCAACCGACGCGATGCTGTTCTACGTGTTCTTCGAAGCGATGCTGATCCCGATGTTCCTCATCATCGGTGTCTGGGGCGGCCCGCGCCGCATCTACGCCGCGCTGAAGTTCTTCCTGTACACCTTCCTCGGCTCGGTGCTGATGCTGGTGGCGCTGATCTACCTGTACCTGAAGGGCGGCAGCTTCCAGCTGGCCGACCTGAACCAGCTGCAGCTGTCGGCCCAGGAGCAGACCTGGATCTTCTTCGCCTTCCTGATCGCCTTCGCGGTCAAGGTGCCGATGTTCCCGGTCCACACCTGGCTGCCGGACGCCCACGTGGAAGCGCCGACCGCCGGTTCGGTGATCCTGGCCGCCATCGCCCTGAAGATCGGTGGCTACGGCTTCCTGCGCTTCAACCTGCCGATCGTGCCGGATGCTTCGCAGGAATGGGCATGGCTGGTGATCGCGCTGTCGCTGATCGCGGTGATCTACGTCGGCCTTGTCGCCCTGGTCCAGGACGACATGAAGAAGCTGATCGCCTATTCGTCGATCGCGCACATGGGCTTTGTCACCCTGGGCACCTTCATCGCCCTGTGGCTGGTGCGTGATGCCGGCAATGCCGATGCAGCCCGCCTGGGCCTGCAGGGTGCGATGGTGCAGATGGTCTCGCACGGCTTCGTGTCCGGCGCGATGTTCTCCTGCGTGGGCGTGCTGTACGACCGCATGCACAGCCGCCGCATCGCCGATTACGGCGGCGTGGTCAACGTGATGCCGTGGTTCGCCACCTTCGCGATGCTGTTCTTCATGGCCAATGCCGGCCTGCCGGGCACCAGCGGTTTCGTGGGCGAGTTCATGATCATCATGGCCAGCTTCCAGCGTAATCCGTGGCTGGCCCTGGCCGCCGCAACCACGCTGGTCATCACCGCTGCCTACACGCTGTGGCTGTACAAGCGCGTGTTCTTCGGTGAAGTGGCCAATGCGCATGTGGCCGAACTGAAGGACATCAACGGCCGTGAGTGGCTGGTGTTGGGTGTGTTCGCCGTGGGTACGCTGGCGCTGGGTCTGTATCCCAAGCCGCTGACCGACCTGATGGAACCCTCGATCGCGAAGCTGGCGATGCAGATCGCATCCAGCAAGTTGCTGTAATTCCAGGATTTGATGATGACCACCTCGCCGCTGTTGCCACTGACCGCCGCTGACCTGCCGCCGCTCGCTCCGGAGCTGGTGCTGATCGGCAGCGCGTTCACCCTGTTGATCCTCGATCTGTTCATCAGCAAGCAGAACAAGATCTGGACCCACCTGTTCTCGGTCGCTGCACTGGCGGTCGTGCTGTTCATGCTCGCCACCGGCGTGGGCGGGCAGGGCGAGGTCTTCCACGGCATGTTCGTCCGCGATACCGCAGCCGACGTCATGAAGGCCGTGATCGTGCTCTGCAGCGGCCTGACCCTGGTCTATGGCTGGAGCTACCTGCGCGAACGCGATCTGTTCCAGGGCGAAATCCCGGTACTGATCCTGTTCGCCACCTCCGGCATGATGATCCTGGTCTCGGCCGGCAGCCTGCTGATGGTGTACCTGGGCCTGGAACTGCTGGCGCTGTGCTCCTATGCGCTGGTCGCCAGCAACCGTGACAACGGCCTGGCCACCGAAGCGGCGATGAAGTACATCGTGCTGGGTTCGCTGGCCTCTGGCCTGCTGTTGTACGGCATGTCTCTGGTGTACGGCGCCACCGGCTCGCTGCACCTGGATGCCATCAACGCTGCCATCCCGAACTCCGACGAGAAAATGCTGCTGCTGACCGGCGCGGTGTTCATGATCGCCGGCGTGGCCTTCAAGCTGGGTGCGGCGCCGTTCCACATGTGGCTGCCCGACGTGTACCAGGGTGCCCCGGCACCGGTCGCGCTGTTCATCAGCTCGGCCCCGAAGCTGGCCGCGTTCGGCATGGCCTACCGCCTGCTGGAAGTGGGCGTGGGCCCGCTGTCGGACGAATGGAAGTACCTGATTGGTGGCCTGGCCGCGCTGTCGCTGGTGGTCGGCAACCTGATGGCGATCGCGCAGAGCAACCTCAAGCGCATGCTGGCGTACTCGACCGTGTCGCACATCGGCTTCCTGCTGCTCGGCATCGCCGGTGGCGGCGAGCGGGGCTACGCCGCCGCGCTGTTCTACGCGCTGAGCTACGCGATCATGTCCACTGCCGGTTTCGGCGCGATCATCGCGCTGTCGCGCAACGGCTTCGAAGCCGAGAAGATCGATGACCTGAAGGGCCTGAACGCCCGCAACCCGTGGATGGCGGGCCTGGTCCTGTGCATCATGGCGTCCATGGCCGGCATTCCGCCGTTCCTGGGCTTCTGGACCAAGCTGGCGGTGCTGGGCGCGGCCATCAACGGCGGCATGCTGTGGCTGGCCATCCTGGGCGTCATCTGTGCGGTGATCGGTTGCTTCTACTACCTGCGCGTCATCAAGGTCATGTACTTCGATGAGCCGGTGGGCGAGCCGCTGCCGGCCAACAACGACCGCGTGCTGGGCGTGGTGCTGGGCGTGAATGCCCTGGCGCTGCTGGCGCTCGGCCTGGCCTGGAACCCGATCATGGTGTGGTGCCAGCAGGCTTTTGCGCATCTCGCCTGAAAAACGATACAAAGCTGCGCAATTAGTGTAATATTCGTTTCCTGAGTTGTTGATGCAGCGGTTTCGCCAGAACATCGTTGCGGTACGGATCAACTCAACCACTTCTGCTGCGGGGTGGAGCAGTCTGGCAGCTCGTCGGGCTCATAACCCGAAGGTCGCAGGTTCAAATCCTGCCCCCGCTACCAAATAGCCCCGGTGCATGCCGGCGGCAGTGGACGAAAAAGCGATCCCGGCAACGGGGTCGCTTTTTTGTTGGGTGGTGCAGGGCAGGGGCGGCGGGGCAGAGCCCCGCTCTACACGCCCTTTTAATTGCGGTGGGCGTATTTCGTGGGCTTGTCGGGGGACACACGCATAAGTCGGCTCACAGGCCAGGGGTGACCGTGTCCTCATCGTCTTCCATGCTTGGCTATAACGGGGTTTTGCATGAGGCCCCCGGGTCCTGGCAGATCCTCGGCAGCGGGTACCGCGTCTACAACCCGGTGCTGATGCGCTTCCACAGTCCCGACGACATGAGCCCATTCGGAAAGGGTGGCCTCAACGCCTACGGCTATTGCCAGCTCGATCCGATCAACCAGGTGGACCCCAGTGGCCATTGGTCGCTCAACGTGTTCGCCGCCAATCTTTTGGGCTTCAGGTTGAGGACACCGCTGGTTGCCCTGGTAGTCGCCGCAACAGCGGGGGCGCTTTCCGCTGTCGGCCTTGCAGCGGCGTCAAAGAACGATACCCAGCGGGCACTGACGATTGCCGCAGCGGTCATGTTCGCCGGAATGAGCCTCAAGCTGGGTCATCACGCCTGGGTCAAGCGCAAGCCTGCTGCGGCGACCCCGGTCGGCGCGCCGGCGGCCACACCCGTGCCCACACCACTCACGGCGTCGGCGCCCCCCATCACACCGCCGACCCCGACGGCACCGGCCGTGCCCAGCCCGCACTCGACACCTCTGCGGTTGGGTTCGCCTACCCCGTCCCGCCGTTCGTCGTCGTCGCCGTATTCGCCGCCGAAGGGTGCGACCCATCGTGCTCAGCCGCAGGTTCGGGGGGCGAACCGTGCGGACCTGCCGGTACCCCGGCCCTCCTTCTCGCCGACGGGTTTACGTCAACCGCGCACCCTGCCCGCCGCTTCCCCCAGGGTGCGCTCGGCGAGCATCAGGTCAGGGGCGGCGAGGTGGGAAGAAGCGACCACGCCACATTGGGTATGACCGCATCGCGTGCCCCTTCCTGTGCCGGCGGCGGCCAGCAGGGCCTCGCAGCCAAGCGGGAGGAGCGGACCGGTCCGGGCTACAACGGCCTGCTGCACGAGCCGGGCCGGTGCTGGCAGTTCCTGGGCAATGGCTACCGGATCTACAACCCGCGGTTGGGGCGCTTCCATAGCCCCGACGACAGCAGCCCCTTCGGCCGTGGTGGCATCAACGCCTATGCCTATTGCGCTGGCGATCCGATCAACCATGCCGATCCCACTGGCCACTTCCTGATGCCGATCGCGACGATACTCGGAGGTGGCGCGGTGGCGTTGTTCGGCGCGGCCGGTGCAGTCGCCATCACCGGCGACAGCAAAAGTGCAAAGTTCCTGGCCCTGCTGGGAGGCGCATTTGCTGTCGCGGCGCTGGCGGCGCTCGGGGCTCGCGCCCTGGTCCGCAGGCAATCGAGCTCGCGCCTGGGAGAGGTGCGCATCCACCGCGGAAAGAACAAGGACTGGCTCGACGTCCATGGAAGTTCCAACGGGTCCCTGGTCGGCAACACGCCCATGGACGGGACCGAAATGACCGCGTATCTCAGGTCGAAGGGGCTGGGCGACAAACCGCTGATCTATCTGTCGTGCAACTCGGGAACCGGGCCGGCGCCGCAGGCGCAGGTGGTGGCCGATGGCCTGGGGCAGCCGGTCATCGGCTTCGTGGGCCCGGTCGCAGGCAATGCGTTCACCCACAGGCCCATGGGCGTGTACCACGCCAGGGTGTTCCATCCCCAGACCGGACTTGCACGGGTCAACACGGCCATCCGCAATACCGCGCTGAACCGGAGAACCCGGGCGGGCGTGATGCAGCGCATGTCGGGCTTGCGGTGAGGCATGCGGCAATGTCGCTGGGCTTTCACGGTGAACTGCATGGCGCCGGTACGCAGTGGCAGATCCTGGGTAACGGGTATCGCGTGTACAGTCCCGTTTTGAGGCGGTTCCATCGCCCGGACAGTCTGAGTCCGTTTGCAGAAGGGGGCCTCAATGCCTATGCCGCGTTCGGCGGCGATCCCATCAACCTGGCCGACCCCAGCGGTCATTTCGCACAGCTCGTGGTCGGCGCAGCCTTGTTGGCGGGCGCTGGGGCTCTGGTGGGCTCGGCCGCGGCCGGGGCGAAGGGGAAGGGCACCACGGCGGGTATCCTGGCCGCCGTTGCGCTGGGCGTGGGCGTGGCGGCAGGAGGAATGCACATGCTGCGGGCGTCCTCGCGCGTGACCGCAGTCGGCGTGCCCCCAGCCACGCCACCGGTGCCAACCGTGCAGCCCGGCCGGACCGTGCGCATCGGCGAGTTGCGCTTTGCCTCGGGAGCGCGCGGCGATGAACTGGTCGCCCATGGGCTTCCCTTCGCCACCGGCTCCACGGGTGCGGTGAGCGGGCACGCGCTGGGCCGGCAGGTGAGCACGGCGGTGGGCCCAGGCTATCGCTTCAAACCGATCAACATGCTGTCCTGCTACTCCGCCGTCGGCGGACGCTATGCGTCGCAGGCGCAGCGGTTGGCCAACAAACTCAACGTTCCGGTCAGGGGATACGGGGGGCGCACCCATGGAATGCAGGCACGGAACTCCAATGCGGGTCCCGACGACCACATATCCACCGTGTTCCGTCCGCAGACCGGCGTCGCCAGGACGGTCACCTCGGTGCTCAACACCGCGCTGCACCCGGTCGGTCGGGGCATGCGTGTGGTTGCCCGTGCGGCGCAGGCAGTGCGGTCTCGCTGAGGCTTCGATGGGCCGGGGAGAGGTCATCACCACGTTTTAATTCTGCCGGACCAATGATCGGCGCGTCGGGGGACACAATCCTGGTGCGGACCGCGCGCCGAAGGGGGTTCCATGCCGTCACTTGCCAGCACCGCGCCACGCTCGAGCCGCCACGAGGACACCCGCGGCTGGCTGGGTTACAACGGCCAGCTGCACGAGCCGGGCGCAGCCTGGCAGTTCCTGGGCAATGGTTATCGCATCTACAACCCGGTGCTGATGCGCTTTCACAGCCCTGACAGCCTGAGCCCTTTTGGAAAGGGCGGCATCAATCCTTACTCCTACGTGATCGGTGATCCGGTCAACAACGCGGATCCCAGTGGTCACATGCTGCTTCCCATTGCAGGGTTGCTGGCGGCGGGAACGATAGCGATGGTGGGAACGGCGATAGTCGCTGGCCTGAAGGGGCAGAAGCCAAGTGCGATGCTTCTCGGCGTGCTTGCCGGGGCTCTCGCCATCGGCACCGCAGGAACGCTGGGCATGCATGCCATGCGCAGTGCACGCTTGGCGCGCGCCTCACGCGTGCAGGTCCCTTACAAGACGCTTGGCCCGGGTGAAGTGATGGTCTGGAGAGGCCCCAAGTTCGATACCGTGCGCATCCATGGTGATCCGGCTACGTCGGAGTGGGGAGGCAGAATCCTTAACGGTGTGGAGCTGGCGCACACGGTGAAAGCCGCAGGGACTGGACGTTTGCGACAGAAGGACATTCACTTGCAGTCCTGCTACGGCGCCGTTGGGGGAAAGGCCTCTCAAGGGCAGGTGCTGGCCGATACGCTGGGCGTCGAAGTGACTGCCCATCTGGGCAGGGTCAACAGCAAGCCTGGAAGCAGGATGTTGACCACAGCGAGCGACACAGTGCTGTTCAAGCCTCAGACGGGCGCCGCCAAGAGGGCCTCAGCCATCCGGAACCGGCGAATGAACCAAGAAGTCGCGGATTGGTACCGGCAGTACAATCAGTGACATTGGCTGAACTGCGCCATCCCGTCGTGTTCGTGTCGACCAGTTGCATTGCGGATAACTATTCATTACAATTCCGTTTCTGCTGCGGGGTGGAGCAGTCTGGCAGCTCGTCGGGCTCATAACCCGAAGGTCGCAGGTTCAAATCCTGCCCCCGCTACCACAGAAAATCTGCAGTGCAGATGCAGTAGACGAAAAGGCGATCCTGGCAACGGGGTCGCTTTTTTCGTTGGGACGGGCAGAGGCATCAACGAAGCTGAATGCAGGGGCGGATCCGGCCATCTGGCGCCCGCGCCCGTTGCACCAGCGCGGTGCAACCGCTATCATCCACGGCTTAGCGGACTACCTGACTGGACCCATTCCCTGGAATGCGGACCGTCCCGCGACCGGCTTCCGGGCCGTGCGACTTCCCCTCAGGTAGTCGTGACCCCCCGGAAGGCTGGGCTCGCAGCTTCACGCACCGCGCGTGATCTGCAACCGGAATCCAGCATGACCGGAGTCGTACCGGACAAGGGGCCCAGCGGGCCCTTTGTTGTTTCCGGGCCCCAGGCCGTGCGCCGGGGCAGCACCTCTTTCAACGAACCAAGGCAGACTGTGAGCGACAAGGCAACCGAAATCGCGAATCTGCTCGCCCCCACCGTTCAGTCGCTGGGTCTCGAGCTGCTGGGTGTGGAGTACCTGACCGCCCCGGGCGGCGCAACGCTGCGCCTCTATATCGACGTGCCGCTGGCAGAACAGCCCGAGCGTGTCGTCAACATCGACGACTGCGAACGCGTGAGCCGCGAAGTGTCGGCCCAGCTGGACGTGGAAGACCCGATCACCGCCAACTACACGCTGGAAGTGTCCTCGCCCGGCGTGGATCGTCCGCTGTTCACCTTCGACCATTTCGAACGTGCGGTGGGCGAGTCGGCCAAGGTCACCCTGAAGCTGCCGCAGGACGGCCGTCGTCGCCTGCAGGGCGAAATCCTCGGCGTCGATGCCGAGCAGAAGACCGTCACCTTCAAGGTCGACAATTCCCCGTTTACCGCCGACGTCGAGAATATCGAGAAGGCACGCATCATGCCGGACTGGGCCGCCCTCGGCCTGGCTCCGACCAAACCGACTGGCCCGGCACCCAAGCAGGGTGGCAAGGCGAACAAGAAACCATCCAACGAGCCGGCGGCCAAGAAGCCGCGCGCGGAGTGAGCCAACAATGAGCAAGGAACTTTTGCTGGTAGTGGACGCGGTCGCCAATGAAAAAGGCGTTCCGCGTGAAGTGATCTTCGACGCGATCGAAGCAGCACTGGCGTCGGCCGCGAAGAAGCGCTATCCCGATGAGGAAGTGCTGGCGCGCGTGTCGATCGACCACAAGGACGGCACCTACGAAACCTTCCGCCGCTGGGAAGTGGTGGCAGATGACGTGGTGATGGAATCGCCCGACCGCCAGGTTCGTCTGATGGATGCCATCGACGAAGCCGAAGGCGTGGAAGTGGGCGATTACATCGAAGAGCAGATCGAAAACCCGGACTTCGGCCGCATCGCGGCGCAGGCTGCCAAGCAGGTGATCGTCCAGCGCGTGCGCGAAGCCGAACGCCAGCAGGTGGTCGATGCGTGGAAGGACCGCGTGGGCGAGCTGGTCACCGGCGTGGTCAAGCGCGCCGAGCGCGGCAACATCTACGTGGACCTGGGCGGCAACGCCGAGGCCTTCATCCCGAAGGACAAGGGCATTCCGCGCGACGTGCTGCGCGCTGGCGACCGCGTGCGTGGTTACCTGGCCGAAGTGCGTTCGGAACCGCGTGGCCCGCAGCTGTTCATCAGCCGCGCCGCCCCGGAATTCATGATCGAGCTGTTCAAGCTCGAAGTGCCGGAAGTGGGTCAGGGCCTGGTCGAGATCAAGGCCTGTGCACGCGATCCGGGCGACCGCGCCAAGATCGCCGTGCTCGCCCACGATGCGCGCACCGATCCGATCGGCGCCTGTATCGGCATGCGCGGTTCGCGTGTGCAGGCCGTATCAAACGAGCTCAATGGCGAGCGCGTGGATATCGTGCTGTGGAACGACAACCCCGCCAACTTCGTCATCAATGCGATGGCGCCGGCGGAAGTGCAGTCCATCATCGTCGATGAAGACAAGCACTCCATGGACCTGGCCGTCGCTGAAGAGCGCCTGGCCCAGGCGATCGGCAAGGGCGGCCAGAACGTGCGCCTGGCCAGCCGCCTGACCGGTTGGCAGCTCAATGTGATGACCCAGGACCAGGTGACCGCCAAGTCCGAGGCAGAGCAGGGCGTTGCCCGCCAGCTGTTCATGGACAAGCTGGAAGTGGATGAAGAAATCGCCGCCATCCTGGTGACCGAAGGCTTCAACACCGTGGAAGAAATCGCCTACGTCCCGGTCGGCGAACTGCTGGCCGTGGAAGGCTTCGACGAAGACATCGTCGAAGAGCTGCGTGCCCGTGCCCGCGATGCGCTGCTCAACGAAGCGCTTGCGGTGGAAGAGGGTCTGGAAGATGGTTCGCCGTCCGAAGACCTGCTCGCCCTGGAAGGCATGGACGAGGCAACCGCCTACGCCCTGGCCGGCCACGGTGTGCGTACGAGTGAGGACCTGTCGGACCTGGCCGCCGATGAGATCCTCGAGTTCGGTATCGAGGACATGGACCAGGAGCGCGCCGCCGCCCTGATCCTTGCCGCCCGAGCCGAGGAGATCGCCCGCCTGGAGCGCGGCGAATGAGCCAGCGATGAACAGTGCCCTGACCCGATCAGGGCTTAGACTCCGCGCTGCCTTCGCCCGTTTCGGAGGAGCGCCAACCAGATCATAGGATCCGAATGTCGCAGCAAACCACCATCCGCAAGCTTGCCGAACTGGTCAATACGCCGGTCGAAAAACTGCTTGAACAGCTTGCCGAAGCCGGCATGAAGTTCAGCGGTCCCGACCAGGTCGTGACCAGCACCGAGAAGGTGAAGCTCCTGGGCTTCCTTCGTCGTTCGCATGGCAAGACCGAGCAGCCCGCCGAAAGTGCCGACGAAGCTGCAAAGAAGATCACCCTCAACCGTCGCAAGTTGCAGGAAGTGACCGTCAGCGCCGGCCGCAGCAAGACCACCGTCAATGTTGAAGTGCGCCAGAAGCGTACCTACACCAAGGACGCCAGTGGCAAGGCGATGACGCCGGATGAGGAGCGCGCCGACATCCTGCGCAAGCTGGAGGAATCCCGCCAGCGCAATCTGGACGAGCAGCGTGCACTGGCCGAGAAGGACCGTGCGCGCGATGAGGAAATCGCACGCAAGCGCCAGGAAGAGATCGACGCCAAGGAACGCGCCGAAGCCGAGCGCAAGGCTGCCGAAGCCGCTGCGGAAGCGGCGAAGAACGCCCCGCCGGCACCGGTAGCGGCGCCGCGCCCGGCCGCCAGCGAAGCGCCGGCCCGTGCCGCGCGTCCGTCTGCGCCGGCACCGGCACGTCCGGCCGCACGTGCGGACGACCGCAACTCGAACAACAACAACCGCCCGGGCGCCAAGCGCGACGACGATGGTGGCAACCGCTTTGCCGGTCAGCTGCACCTGTCGGCCGCCGATCGCGCGCGCCGTGGCAACAACAGCAACTCGCGTGGCCGCCCGACCGGTCGCACCCAGCACGGCGGCCGCCGTGACAGCAACCAGTCGCGCAGTGGCGGTGGTGCCCATGGTTTCGAACGTCCGGTCGCACCGATCGTGCGTGACGTCACCATTGGCGACACCATCACCGTGGCCGACCTGGCCCAGAAGCTGGCCGTGAAGGGCGGCGATGTGGTCAAGGCGCTGTTCAAGATGGGCGTGATGGCCACCATCACGCAGACCATCGACCACGACACCGCCGCGCTGGTGACCGAAGAACTCGGCCACAACGTGATCCGTGCCAACACCAACGACGCCGAAGACGCGCTGCTGGCGTTGAACGAAGGCGAGCAGGGCGAAGCCGTTGCGCGTCCGCCGGTGGTCACCATCATGGGCCACGTCGACCACGGCAAGACCTCGCTGCTGGATTACATCCGCCGCACCAAGGTGGCCACCGGCGAAGCCGGCGGCATCACCCAGCACATCGGTGCGTACCACGTTGAAACGCCCAAGGGCGTCATCAGCTTCCTGGATACCCCGGGCCACGCCGCGTTTACCTCGATGCGTGCCCGCGGTGCCAAGCTGACCGACATCGTGGTGCTGGTGGTGGCTGCTGACGACGGCGTCATGCCGCAGACCAAGGAAGCGATCCAGCACGCCCGCTCGGCGGGTGTGCCGCTGATCGTGGCGATCAACAAGATGGACAAGTCCGGCGCGGACCCGATGCGGGTCAAGAACGAACTGCTCACCGAGCAGGTCGTGGCCGAAGACTTCGGTGGCGACACCCAGATGGTGGAGATCTCGGCCAAGGCTGGCATGGGCATCGACGAACTGCTGGACGCCATCTCGATCCAGGCCGAACTGCTGGAACTGAAGGCCGTGGCCGATGGCCGCGCCAGCGGCGTGGTCATCGAGTCCTCGCTGGACAAGGGCCGTGGCCCGATCGCCACCGTGCTGGTGCAGCAGGGTTCGCTGAAGAAGGGCGACTACCTGGTCTGCGGCATCCAGTACGGCCGCGTGCGCGCACTGTTCGATGAGACCGGCAAGCAGCCCGACCAGGCTGGCCCGTCCATCCCGGTGCAGGTGCTGGGTCTGTCCGGCGTGCCGGATGCGGGCGATGACTTCGTGGTGGTCGAGGACGAGCGCCTGGCCAAGGACGTCGCGCAGCAGCGCGAAACCAAGCGCCGTGAATCGCGCCTGGTGCAGTCGGCCGGCAGCCGCATGGAAGACATCATGGCAACCCTGGGCAAGGGCGATGGCCAGCAGGTGCTGAACCTGGTGATCAAGGCCGACGTGCAGGGTTCGGTGCAGGCGCTGAGCCAGGCACTGGTCGCGCTGTCCAACGACGACATCCGCATCAACGTGATCCACTCCGGCGTGGGTGGCATCACCGAATCCGACGCCAACTCGGCCGTGGCTTCCAAGGCCACTGTCATCGGCTTCAACGTGCGTGCGGATGCTTCGGCCCGTCGCATCATTGAATCCAACGGCGTGGACCTGCGTTACTTCTCGATCATCTATGACGTGATCGATCAGGTGAAGCAGGTGGCATCCGGCCTGCTCGGCGTGGAAATCCGCGAAGAGATCATCGGTATCGCCCAGGTCCGCGACGTGTTCCGCAGCTCCAAGTTCGGTGCCGTGGCCGGCTGTATGGTCATCGAAGGTACGGTCAAGCGCAGCAAGCCGATCCGCGTCCTGCGCGACAGCGTGGTGGTGTTCGAAGGCGAGCTGGAATCGCTGCGTCGCTTCAAGGAGAACGTCGACGAAGTCCGCAACGGTACCGAATGCGGTATCGGCGTGAAGGCTTACAACGATGTGAAGCCGGGCGACCAGATCGAGTGCTTCGAGCGTATCGAAGTGCCGCGCACCCTGTAATGTAAAAGAGGGCCCGACCAGACGGTCGGGCCCTACCAATTCGAATACTGAAGAGTTCCCTGTGCCGAAAACCTTCCATCGAACCGACCGTGTTTCCGCCCAGATCCGCCGTGAGCTGGGTACGCTCGTGCATAACCTCGTGCGTGTACACGGCTTGCCCTCGGTGAGCGTTTCCGACGTCGAAGTCACCCGTGACATGGCCCATGCCAAGATCTTCGTCACCGCCCTGATGCCGGAACGTTCGGCCGAAGCGATGAAGGGGCTCAAGGAGCTGGCCTGGGAGCTGCGCATGGACCTGGCCAAGGCCATGAAGCTGCGCCACGTGCCGGAGCTGCACTTCCACTACGACGATTCGGTCGACCGTGGCGAGCACATCGACAACCTCCTGCGCGACCTGCCCGACACGCTCGCGGCCGAAAAGAGCCGCAACGCCAAAGACGGCGACGACGGCGAAGACAAACCCGAATAAACCAACAGCCCGCAAGGGCTGTTGTCCTGTATGGCCCGCCCTGCGTGCCTGCACGACCAATCCCGGCGAAACACCATGACCCGAATCACCTTCCGTCGCCTGGACGGCATCCTCCTGCTCGACAAGCCCACCGGCATGAGCTCCAACGCCGCGCTGCAGGTGGCCCGCCGCCTGTTCCGCGCCGAGAAGGGCGGCCACACCGGCAGCCTGGACCCGCTGGCCACCGGCCTGTTGCCGCTGTGCTTCGGTGAAGCCACCAAGATCGCCGGCCTGCTGCTGGGCGCGGCCAAGGCCTATGACGCCGACATCGTGCTGGGCCAGACCACCGATACCGACGATGCCGACGGCAGCGTGCTGCTGGAGCGCGCGGTACCGTCGATCAGCCGCGACCAGCTTGAAGTGGCCCTGGCCCCCCTGAAGGGCCGGATACGTCAGCGCGCCCCGATTTTCTCGGCGCTCAAGCAGGGGGGTGAACCGCTGTACCTGAAGGCCCGCCGGGGCGAGACCATCGACGCGCCCGAACGCGATGTGGAGGTCCATGGCATCGAGGTCCTGGACCAGGAGCCGACCCGGCTGTCGCTGCGCGTGACCTGCGGTTCAGGCACCTACATCCGCAGCCTGGCCCGCGACCTGGGCGAAGCGCTGGGCTGTGGTGCGCACATTGCCGGCCTGCGCCGGCTCTGGGTGGACCCGTTCCGCGACGCCCCCATGGTCAGCCTGGACACCCTGCGCGCCTTGGCGGAGCAGGGCGACGAGGCTGCCATGGAAGCACTGCTGCTGCCGTTGGCGGCCGGCTTGGCCGACTATCCTCGGGTCGATCTGGATGCTGAACAGGCGCCGCGCTTCTGCGTGGGCCAGCGCCTGCGCGATCCGGCCTGGCCGCCCGGTACCGTGGCCGTGTATGGCCCGGAGGACCGGATCCAGGGGCTTGGCGAGGTCGACCCGACCGGCCGGCTGTCCCCCCAGCGCCGCTTCAACCTCTGACCCGGACCCACCCGGCGCTTGTCCCGGGAGGCCGCGACCGTTACAATTTCGCGGCCTTTTCAGGCTTTCCCGCGTCTGCGGGTTCATCCTTTCGTTAACGGCGAGTCGCGCGGTACGCCAAATGGGGCGTTTCTGCGGGCCACGCATCCAAGAGAAAACAGATATGTCGATCGACACCCAGAAGGTCATTGAAGACAACAAGCGCAGCTCGGCCGATACCGGCTCCCCGGAAGTCCAGGTTGCCCTGCTCACCGCCCGCATCGAACTGCTGACCGGCCACTTCAAGACCCACAAGAAGGATCACCACAGCCGTCGCGGTCTGCTGCAGATGGTCAACCGTCGCCGCAGCCTGCTGGACTACCTGAAGAAGAAAGACGCCGTTCGTTACAAGGCCCTGATCGAAAAGCTCGGCCTGCGTCGCTAAGCAAGAATCCCGACCGCGGCGCAGGAATGCGCCGCGGTTTTGTTTTGGTAGTACCGCATCAAACGCCAGGACCGGACTTCCGGTCACCCGTCGGCGGCAAGGGTCGCCCGCGGTCCATTCGAAGACAGCATTTCCCCAAGGACATCCCCCGTGGCAAAAATCACCAAAACCTTCCAGTACGGCAAGCACACCGTCACGCTTGAAACCGGCGAAATCGCCCGTCAGGCCGGTGGCGCCGTCATCGTCAAGTTCGACGACACCGTGCTGCTGGTCTCCGCCGTGGCTGCCAAGAGCGCGCGTGAGGGCCAGGACTTCTTCCCGCTGACCTGTGATTACCAGGAGAAGTTCTACGCCGGTGGCCGTATCCCGGGTGGCTTCTTCAAGCGCGAAGGCCGTGCGACCGAAAAGGAAACGCTGATCTCGCGCCTGATCGATCGTCCGATCCGTCCGCTGTTCCCGGAAGACTACAAGAACGAAGTGCAGATCATCGCCACGGTCATGTCGCTGAACCCGGACATCGACGGCGACATCGCCGCGCTGATCGGCGCCTCGGCTGCGCTGTCGCTGGCCGGTACCCCGTTCAAGGGTCCGATCGCCGCTGCCAAGGTGGGTTACAAGAACGGTGAGTACATCCTCAACCCGACCGTGACCGAACTGAAGGATTCGGAGCTGGAACTGGTTGTGGCCGGTACCGCCAACGCCGTGCTGATGGTCGAATCCGAAGCCGCGCTGCTTTCCGAAGACGTGATGCTGGGCGCCGTGACCTTCGGTCACCGCGAAATGCAGAAGGTCATCAACGCCATCAACGAGCTGACCGTGGAAGCCGGCACCAAGCCGTCGACCTGGGTCGCCCCGGCCAAGAACGACGTGCTGATCAGCGCCCTGCAGGAAGCCATCGGCCCGCGCCTGGGCGAAGCCTTCCAGGTGCGCGACAAGCTGCAGCGCCGTGACGCCATCTCGGCGATCAAGAAGGACGTGGTCGAGTCGCTGGCAGGCCGCGTGGCCGCTGAAGGCTGGAACCCGGCCGAGCTGTCGAAGGAATTCGGCGAGCTGGAATACAGCACCATGCGCAACTCGGTGCTCGACACGAAGGTCCGCATCGACGGTCGCGCGCTGGACACCGTCCGCCCGATCGCCGTCAAGACCGGCATCCTGCCGCGCGTGCACGGCTCCTCGCTGTTCACCCGTGGTGAGACCCAGGCCATCGTGACCATCACGCTGGGTACCGCCCGCGACGGCCAGGTGATCGACGCCGTGTCCGGTGAGTACAAGGACAACTTCCTGTTCCATTACAACTTCCCCCCGTACTCGGTGGGTGAGACCGGCCGCATGATGGGCCCGAAGCGTCGCGAAATCGGCCACGGCCGCCTCGCCAAGCGCGGCGTGCTGGCAGTGATGCCGTCGCTGGAAGCCTTCCCGTACACCATCCGCGTCGTCTCGGAAATCACCGAGTCGAACGGTTCCTCGTCGATGGCCTCGGTCTGCGGTTCCTCGCTGGCCCTGATGGACGCCGGCGTGCCGGTGAAGTCGCCGGTTGCCGGTATCGCCATGGGCCTGGTCAAGGAAGGCGAGCGCTTCGTCGTCCTGTCCGACATCCTGGGTGACGAAGATCACCTGGGCGACATGGACTTCAAGGTCGCCGGTACCGCTGAGGGCATCTCCGCCCTGCAGATGGACATCAAGATCGAAGGCATCACCGAAGAAATCATGAAGCAGGCACTGCAGCAGGCCAAGGCCGGCCGTCTGCACATCCTGGGTGAAATGGCCCATGGCCTGACCGCTCCGCGCCAGGAGCTGTCGGACTACGCGCCGCGCCTGCTGACCATCAAGATCCACCCGGACAAGATCCGCGAAGTGATCGGCAAGGGTGGTTCCACCATCCAGGCCATCACCAAGGAAACCGGCACCCAGATCGACATCCAGGACGACGGCACCATCGTCATCGCCTCGGTCAATGCCATCGCTGCGCAGGCTGCCAAGGCCCGCATCGAGCAGATCACCTCGGACGTCGAGCCGGGCCGCATCTACGAAGGCAAGGTCGCCAAGATCATGGACTTCGGTGCGTTCGTCACCATCCTGCCGGGCAAGGACGGCCTGGTCCACGTCTCGCAGATCTCCAGCGAGCGCGTCGAGAAGGTCGGCGACAAGCTGAAGGAAGGCGACGTGGTCAAGGTCAAGGTGCTGGAAGTCGACAAGCAGGGCCGCATCCGCCTGTCGATGAAGGCCGTCGAGGAAGGCGAAGGCGCCTCGGCCGAGTAATCGACCGCAACACCAAGGTAGGTGACGACCGTTGGTCGTCACCCCCTGAAAAAAAACGGGCCTTCGGGCCCGTTTTTTTTGCCTGTCGCAAGTCAATACGTTTCCCATTAGCGGCGCCAGAAGATGTCCGCCGGACAGATTCGCAGGAAATCCAACCAAGACCGTGCGCGCCTTGATAACGTTGGCCCATCGTGATCCACGGAGTCGCCATGTCCCCTCTGTCTACTTCCCTGCTGGGCGCCGCCATCGCGCTCGCGCTGCCCATCGTGAGCCTTGCCGCACCGGCCTCGAACGCGGTGATCGGCGCCTACTACCCGGGCGGTTCGGCCGAGCGCTATCCGGTGGCCTCCATTCCGGCCGATACGCTGACCCATCTGTTCTATGCGTTCGCGCGCATCGACGACGGCAAGTGCGTGGTGGACGACGGCGCGGCCGCGCACTTCAAGGCGCTGGCCGCGCTCAAGCGCGAACACCCGCAGCTGCACACCATGATCTCCATCGGCGGCTGGAACGCCGGCGGCTTCTCCGATGCCGCGCTTACGGCACAGAGCCGCGATCGTTTCGTGCGCTCGTGCGTGGCGATGTTCTTCGAGCAGCATCGCGGCAGCTTCGACGGCGTGGATATCGATTGGGAATTCCCGGTCTTCGGTGGCCCACTCGAGATCACTGATCGCCCGCAGGATCGCCGCAACATGACGCTGCTGGTGCAGGAATTCCGCCGCCAGCTTGATGCGCTGGATGGCGGCAAGGGTCCACATCGGCTGCTGACAGCCGCACTGCCGGCCGGCCGCGTGCAGACCGACGGTCCTTACGACCCGGCGCTCAGTTACGATTTGAAGGAACTGGGCCAGGCGCTCGATTTCATCAACCTGATGAGCTACGACATGGGCACCGGCTTCTCCAAGGTGTCCACCTTCAACGCGCCGCTGCACGAAGTGCCGCAGGACCCGCTTGCACCGGAACAGCGCCGCTGGAACAGCGTGGAAGGCGCGGTGGAGTACTACCGCCAGCATGGCGTGCCCAACGACAAGCTGGTGCTGGGCGTGCCGTTCTACGGGCGCGGCTTCAAGGTGACCACCGAATCTGCCGATGGCCTGTACCAGCCCTACAGCGCCCCGTTCGATGCCGGCGACTGGCGACGCATCAGGCAGGAATTCCTCGACAAGCCCGGCTGGCAGCGGCACTGGCACCCGGTGGCGCAGACGCCGTGGCTGTACAACGCCGCCGACAAGGTGTTCATCAGCTACGAAGACCCGACCTCGATTCGCCTGCGCGCGGACTACGCCAGGGACCAGAAGCTGCGCGGCGTGTTCACCTGGGAACTGACCGCCGATGACGACCAGGCCAGCCTGCTGAAGGCCATGGCTGCACCGTTCAAGTGAAGCCGGCTACACGCTGAAAGCATGCCGATGGGGGATAGCAGGTAGGGTCGGTTCCCAAACGACTGCCGATAGCGGAGATTGCTCGATTGACGCATGACCTTCAAACGGAGTCGCGCGTTTCCGGATTTCTCCGTTCGTTGGTCATTCGTCGCCCTGCCGATCATCCCTATCGGCGGTCGTTCGGGAACCGACCCTACCGCTGGATTGCTCCCCGGTGATCGGGTGTAACGTCCGGGCCGAGCCTGCACTATGCTTGCCGGCATGACGAGCGTTCAGCTGCTGGACCTGCACATCGACCGCGCCTCGCAGCTGGTGCGGCGCGGTGGTGGGGTGCTGCCGGTCAGCGGCCTCAGCTGGCGCCTGCTGGACTGCCTGCTGGAGCACGGCACCGATGTGGTCGACTTCGACACGCTGGCACGGGAGGTCTGGGCGCCGGCGGTGGTGGGTGAAGATGCGATCAGCCAGCGGGTGAAGCTGCTGCGGCAGGCATTGGGCGATGACAGCCGCCAGCCGCGCTATGTGCGCTCGGTACGCGGCCGGGGCTACCAGTTATGCGCGCCGCCCCAGGCGTGCGCACCGGTGGCGCCACCAGCGGCGTCAGAGCCTTCTGCGGCGACTCACGGGACTCCCTCAACTCCCTCAACTCCCTCAACTGCCATAAATGCCGTAACTGCGGCAGCAGCGGCAGCAGCGGCACCATCGGAGGGGCCGCAACGGAGGCTACATGCGCGGTGGGCGTGGCTGGCGGCGGGCGTGGCTGCTGCCGGCGGCATCATCGCCGTCATCGTCCAGCGGCCGGACAACGCGGCGCACTCACCCGCAGACCCGGTGCTGCAACGCGCCGCGTATTACGCCGGCATCGGCCAGGCCAGCAACAATGACCGTGCGATCACCCTGTACCGCCAGGCGTTGCAGATCGACCCGGATTCCAGCGCCGCACGGCGTGGCCTGGCGCGAGCATTGGCCGCCGATGCCTGCCTGTTCAACGGCAGGCCGGGGAACGCGCAGGAGGCACTGCAGCTGGCCGGGCAGGTGTTGCAGGCGGCCCCTGACGACGCAGCCGCACATGCGCTGCGCGGGTACGCGCATGATTGCCTTGGCGCGATGCCGCAGGCGATTGCCGATTACGAGCAGGCGCTGCTGCGCGATCCCGACGATGAGCGCACCCGCGCCTCGCTGGCCTACCTGCAGCAGGAGCAGGGCCACCTGGCGCAGGCGCTCAAGGCCAACCTCAGCCTGCGCGCGCCGGAGCGGATCCGCTTCCGCGACGTGCAGGTCGCCCGCGAGCTGGAACTGCTTGGCTTCACCGACGCCGCCGCACGCCGCCATGCGCGCAACTTCCAGCTGTACCCGGACAATGTCTTCAGCAACATTGCATGGCCGCGTGCGCTGATGAACATGGGCGAGCAGGACAAGGCGCGCCAAGCGCTGGATCAGGCGCTCGCGCGCGGCACCCCGCATCCACAGCTGCTGCGCCTGCACGGCGAACTGCTGTTGATGGGTGGCGACCGGCAAGGTGCGGCAGAGGCCTTCGAGCAGGCACGCCTGCTGCGCCCGCTGCAGTCGCTTGGAAAGACCCTGGGCGGCCTGCAGCAGGGGAGTGGCACGCCGTCCCCGGAATGGATTGCCGCGCGCCTGCGCGAGGTGACCGCGCAGGCTGACGACGGCTGGTCGGACGCGGCCGTGGAACGGGCCCTGCTGCACCAGGCGCAGGGTGATGCAGGCGCGGCCATCGCCGACCTGCACCGCGCGGTGGATGCAGGCTTCCGCGACGCCGCGTGGCTGCGCGTCACCCCGCTGTTCGCCCCGCTGCGGCAGGCGCCCGGATGGGAGCGCCTGCTGGCCCGGATCGAGGTGGACGTGGCCGCGCAGCGTGCGCAGGTACTGGCAGCGTCCTGGCGCCCCGATGACCTGAAGGGCCTCAGCGCAACGCCGGCAGCAGGAACCCGGTAAGCACGCGGCGCGACTGGGGATGGGCGTAGCTGCGGTTGTAGGCCTTGCTGGTCACCACCGCGACCAGCTTCTTCTCCGGCATCACGAACACATAGTTGCCGCCGTTGCCCGACATCGCCCATACCGTCGTTTCCTTCCCGTCCACCGGCAGCTTCAGGCCCCACCACTGGTAGCCGTAGTCGCTGCCGTCGTCGGTCTGCGCCTGCGGGCGGATCATTGCCGCGATGTAGTCGGCAGGCACCAGCTGTCTGCCCTGCCAGCGTCCCCCGGCCAGCACCAGCTCGCCCAGCCGGGCCAGATCACGGGTGCGGTAGCGGGTGCCGCCGCCGCCCATGCCGATGCCTTCGGGGGAACGGTTCCAGTGACTGCGGGTAATGCCCAGCGGGCGTTCGAGCGCCTGCGCGGCGTAGTCGGCCAGCGGCAGCTTCGTGGCCCGTTCCAGCACCGCGCCCAGTACGAACGAATCGGCGGTGCAGTAGGCATGCGCGCGGCCGTGCGGGCTGTCCTCGGGCCGGCTCATCCAGGGCGCGAAACCCTTGACCGGCAGCGCCAGCGCGAAGTCCAGCCAGCGCTCGGTGACGTACATGCGCTCTTCGTTGCCGGCGGAAAATTGATTCTGGTCATCGCATTCCCACAGGCTGCTCATGGTGAGCAGGTCTTCCAGCGTGGTGCCGCGCAGGCGGGGGTCGACCGGGTGCTGCGCGGTGAACTCCGGGAAGTAGTCGTAGACACGCGCCTGCACGCCCGGCAGGTGCCCGTCGCCGATGGCTGCCCCCACCAGCAGCGAGGTCACGCTTTTGCTGGCCGAGCGTACGTCGTTGAGCGTTTCGGCATCGGCGCCGTTGAAATAATGTTCGTAGGCCACCGTGCCATCGACCAGCAACAACACGCTGGTGACCTGTTTGATCTCGTCGCTGGCAACGGCCGCCTCCAGCGCGGCGAGCGGGGCAGGGTCGAGGCGCGGCGAGGCGGCCTGAGCCGCGATGGGCAGGCAAGCGGTGATGGACAGGACCAGTGCGGCGAAACGACGGGCGGGGTGGGGCATGGTGGCGCTCCTCGGAAGTGAGGTGCCACTACGCCAGCACCGCGTCTGAAGTGCTGGAAGAACGCCTGAAGAATTCTGAAAGCGGCACCCGGCCTGCATCTGGCGATGCAAAGCGGGCCACGCGCTTTGTCCGTTACGCCCGCGTGTGCGCCCACACGCTGTTGGGGTCGCCGTTTACCGCCCGGCGCTGCGTTGCGCGCGCCATGGCGGCAAAGCCCAGCGCCATCGCCAGCGCCACGCCGTCCACCCAGAACAGCGGCCAGTAGCCGCGCGCGGCGCTGGTCCACAGCCACAACCCGCTCATCGCACCGTGCACCACCGGGATCAGCGCGGTCACCGCCGCCGCAGCCCACAGCAGCTCCACCGCCGCCCTGGACGGCGCGCGCAGCGCCGCCCACAGGGCGCAGCCGCCCCAGACCAGGAAGCAGGTCCAGCGCATGCCCGCATCCGCATGCGCCGGGGCCAGGTGCTCCAGCAGCTGCACGCTCACGAACGCCGCCGACACCGCCACGCACAGCCCGATGCACACGCCTGCCGTGGCCCGCGCCATGTTCACCTGCGCGCGTCCCTGGGTGGCCTGGCGGCGCTTGCGGCGCGACTCGATCCACAGCAGGTTGCCCGAATAGAACAGGAACGCCCCGCCCAGGCCGAGCACGAAGTACAGCCACGGCACCAGCCCGTTGCCGAATTCGCCGAAGTGCAGCGCATAGGCCGCCGCCAACGTGGCGTGGTTGGCATCGCGATGCCCCGGCAGCTGGGTGTGCAGCACATCGCCGGTATTGGCATCCATCGCCACCGCGCCCAGCGGGCCCAGCGACACGCCGCCATCGCCGGTGATTTCGATCACGGCGTTGCGGTCACCGGCATTGGCCAGCTTCAGGTAGGCCGGTTCGAACACCGCCTGGCCCTTGTCATTGGCCACCGCGATCGCCCGCGCATGCAGCATCGCCAGGCTGCCGGCACGCACCGGTTCGTTGGCGGGCGCGCGGATCGGCGCGGTATCGGTTGCCCCCGGCAGCGCAGCCAGCAGCTTGCCGTCGTAGATCAGCGGGTTCAGCGCGGCCATCTGCAGGAACATCAGGCACAGCAGCGCACCGGTGACCGCGAACAGCAGGTGGAAGGGCAGGCTGAGCACGCCGATCACGTTGTGCGCGTCCTGCCACATCTGCTTGAAGTTGCGGCCCGGACGCAGCGCGAACAGGTCGCCCACCAGCTTGGGCAGGTGGATCACCAGCCCGGATAGCAGCGCCAACCCGTACAGCAGGCTGACCACGCCCATCAGGTAGATGCCGGCCACCGGCAGGCCCAGCGTGTAGTGCAGTTCGTTGACCAGCTCGGCCAGGCCGGCCTGTGGCGGGGTGGGGCTGCCATCCACGTGGTCGGCCCAGGCAAACAGCCAGGTGCCCTTGGCATCCTGCCAGTACGCGATGGACTGTGGCGTTTCCGCGCCGGGGAAGGTCATGCCCACGTGCTTTCGCGCCTCGGGGTGTTTGGCCAGCACGCCATCAAGCAGCCGCTGTGCATCGTCCAGGGTCTGCGCTGGCTGGTCCATGCCCTGCGGCGACTGCCACAGCGGCAGATCGTGGTGGAACACCGTGATGGCGCCGGCATAGAACGCCACGAACAGCGCAAAGCCGGCCACCAGGCCAACCCAGGTGTGCACGGTGGTGAAGGTGCGCAGGGTGAGCGAACTGAATTTCATCGAATAGGCCTCACTGCACCCAATGGAAGTGGCGCAGCAGCCACAGCAGGCCGAACCCGAACGCGGCGCTGGCACTCAGCCACCCCCACGCGCGCGGGCCGGTGCGGAATGCGAAGGCCCACAGCGCGGCCAGCATCCACAATGGAATGAAGGCGATCATGCCGGGCACGATCACCGACTGCCACGGACCCGGCGGCAGCCAGGTGATCAACCCGGTGACGGCCGCAGCCACGAAGAAGCCCGCCAGCAGGCCGGCCAGTGCACGTGCCCACATCAGCGCCGCGCCTCCGCATCCGGCCGCGTCCAGGCAGCAACATAGGGCAACACCATCGCCGTGAGCATCCAGCCGCCCAGGGTGACGCAGAAGCCGGTGGCAAAGCCGAGCTGGCCCATCCACAGCCACAGCGAGGTGGCCGCCGCCACCAGCCCGAGCTGGCGGCCCAGCCGCCCGGCGCGGCGCAGGCGCGGCCAGCGGCAGTGCGGGGAGGCGGCATAGAAGGCCAGCGCCGAAAAGGCCGAAGCGGCGCCGGCCAGCGCGCAATACAGCAGGGCCAGGGCATCGGCGCTCAGCATGGGCGCGCCGCGCGGGGCAGGGGCGTGCGGGCCGAAGGGGCGGCGCAGGGCATGGAAATCCTTGGAAACGAAGACGGGCCGGGCGGTGCGGCAACCTGCGCATGGTAATCATTGCCGTTTTCAATCGCCACAGCGGCCTGTTCAGTAGTGCTGGCCACCGGGCGAATGCCGTCGGGATTGGGCTTCCCCGGCCGTTTGGTTTAAGATCGAGGCATCCACCTCGAGGCAACAAGGTGACCCGCGCCCAGCGCCGGTCCAGCGTGCGACATGAGCACTACCACCGCCCAGCGCTGAACGTCATGACGGCCCCTTGCCCAGGCGCCTTCATGGCGCTTTTCTTTTATCCGGCCGCGCGCCCCGGACACCCTCGACCCCGTTTCCCTGGCCTGCGCCGCAGGCCCACCAGCACAAAGCCCCAGCCATGATTGCGATCACGCTTCCCGACGGCAGCCGCCGTGAGTTCGAAAACCCCGTCAGTGTCATGGACGTCGCCCAGTCGATCGGCGCCGGCCTGGCCAAGGCCACCATCGCCGGTTCGGTGGACGGCAGGCTGGTCGATGCCAGTGACGTCATCGACCACGACGCGAGCCTGCGCATCATCACCGCCAAGGACGAGGAAGGCGTGGAGATCATCCGCCACTCGGCCGCGCACCTGGTTGGCCATGCGGTCAAGCAGCTGTACCCGGACGCCAAGATGGTGATCGGCCCGGTGATCGCCGAAGGCTTCTATTACGACATCCACTCCGAGCGCCCGTTCACCCCGGACGACATGGCCGCCATCGAAAAGCGCATGGGCGAGCTGATCGCCCAGGACTACGACGTGGTCAAGAAGATGACCCCGCGCGCGGAAGTGATCGAAATCTTCAAGGCCCGTGGCGAGGACTACAAGCTGCGCCTGATCGAAGACATGTCGCCGGACATCCAGGCCATGGGCATGTACTACCACCAGGAATACGTGGACATGTGCCGCGGCCCGCACGTGCCCAACACGCGCTTCCTGAAGGCCTTCAAGCTGACCCGCATTTCCGGCGCCTACTGGCGTGGCGATGCGCAGAACGAGCAGCTGCAGCGCATCTACGGCACCGCCTGGGCCGACAAGAAGCAGCTTGAGGCCTACATCAAGCGCATCGAAGAAGCCGAAATGCGCGACCACCGCCGCATCGGCAAGCAGCAGGACCTGTTCCACCTGCAGGAAGAGGCCCCGGGCCTGGTGTTCTGGCACCCCAAGGGCTGGGCCCTGTGGCAGGTGGTGGAACAGTACATGCGCAAGGTCTACCAGAAGAGCGGCTACGGCGAAGTGCGCTGCCCGCAGATCCTGGACGTGAGCCTGTGGAAGAAGTCCGGCCATTGGGACAACTACCAGGACAACATGTTCTTCACCGAATCGGAGAAGCGCACCTACGCCGTCAAGCCGATGAACTGCCCGGGCCACGTGCAGGTGTTCAACCAGGGCCTGCACAGCTACCGCGACCTGCCGATCCGCTACGGTGAGTTCGGCTCGTGCCACCGCAACGAGCCCTCCGGCGCGCTGCACGGCATCCTGCGCGTGCGTGGTTTCACCCAGGACGACGGCCACGTGTTCTGCACCGAATCGCAGATCGAAGCGGAAGTGACCGCGTTCCACCAGCAGGCCCTGGCGGTGTACCAGCACTTCGGCTTCGAGGAGATCCAGATCAAGATCGCCCTGCGCCCCGAATCGCGCCTGGGCGACGATGCCACCTGGGACAAGGCCGAGGCCGCGCTGCGCTCGGCGCTGTCCAGCTGTGGCGTGGAATGGCAGGAGCTGCCGGGCGAGGGCGCCTTCTACGGCCCGAAGATCGAATACCACCTCAAGGACGCCATCGGCCGGACCTGGCAGCTGGGCACCATGCAGGTCGATTTCATGATGCCCGGCCGCCTCGGCGCCGAGTACGTGGACGAAAACAGCCAGAAGAAGCACCCGGTCATGCTGCACCGGGCCATCGTGGGCTCGATGGAGCGTTTCATCGGCATCCTGATCGAGCACCACGCCGGCCAGTTCCCGGCCTGGCTGGCCCCGACCCAGGCGGTGGTGGCCAATATCACCGACGCCCAGGCTGAATACGTGCAGGAAGTAACGAAAACCCTTGCAGATCAAGGCTTCCGGGTAACGTCGGATTTGCGCAATGAGAAGATCGGTTATAAGATTCGCGAGCATACGCTGCAGCGGGTCCCGTACCTGCTGGTGGTGGGCGACCGTGAGAAGGAAAATGGCGCCGTAGCCGTGCGTACGCGCTCGGGCGAGGATCTGGGCAGCATGTCCGTCCAGGCGTTCGTCGAGCGGTTGCAGGCAGAACAGTCTGTGTAAGAAAGTCCCGGCCCTGCGGATGATCCGCGAGGGCCGGTTTGATTCCTCTGGGAGATTGCAATATCAGTACCCCTGACAACAAACAGAACCGCAAGAATCAGGAAATCCGGGTGCCGCGCGTACGCGTGATCGGCAGTGACGGTGAAATGATTGGCGTGTTGACGCGTGACGAAGCGCTGTCGATGGCCGAAGACGAAGGTCTGGACCTGGTCGAGATTCAGCCGCAGGCTGATCCGCCGGTGTGCAAGATCATGGACTTCGGCAAGTTCAAGTTCGAAGCGCAGAAGAAGGCCAACGAGGCCAAGAAGAAGACCAAGCAGGTCGAGATCAAGGAAGTGAAGTTCCGCCCGGTCACCGATGAAGGCGACTACCAGATCAAGCTGCGCAAGATGCGCGGTTTCCTGGAAGAGGGTGACAAGATCAAGGTGAACATCCGCTTCCGTGGTCGTGAAATGAGCCATCAGGAACTGGGTCGCGAAATGGCCAACCGGATCGAAGCCGATCTGGGCGAGGACATCGTGATCGAGTCCCGCCCGCGCCTGGAAGGCCGGCAGATGGTCATGATGATCGCGCCGAAGAAGAAGTAACCGCGCTCTGGCGCGACGCGCGCCACGTCGAACGTGGCCGCGCGGAACCCCCGGTTCGTTGGTTCCTGGGCAGGCGACGGCGGGGTGGCGACGGCGGTACGACGGCGGTACGCCGGGGTACGACGGGGGTACGACGGGGGTAGAGCCGACTGTTAGTCGGCTGCTCTTGGCGGCGTGGCGGGAAAGCAGCCGACTAACAGTCGGCTCTACCCAGCCGGCGAGACCGAGCCGGCGAGACCGAGCCGGCGAGACCGAGCCGGCAACACCCAGTCGGGCGACACCCAGCCGGCGACACCCAGTCGCTGTGACGGCAATACCGTCCGTTTCGTTCAGGTTCCGGGCCCAAAACCCGGTAAACCCCGCCTGATCAACAGCTTGCACCCGTTCCCCAACCCATGCATAATGGGCGACCCCGTTTTTTCGCGGGGCTGCTGTTTTGAACGGTTTCACGCTTTTCAACGGCAACAGGACCGGCCTGGTTCCCAGCGGGGATCCCGGGCTTACAAGCAGGCAAGGGCACGGACGGAAAGTGTGGCAATGCCACCGCCCTGGTCAGTGACAAAACATCATCAAGGACATTGCAATGCCCAAGATCAAGACCAACCGGGCGGCGGCCAAGCGTTTCCGCAAGACCGCCTCCGGTAAGTTCAAGGCTGGCCACGCCAACCGTAGCCACATCCTCACGAAGAAGTCGACCAAGCGGAAGCGCAATCTGCGTCAGACGAACCATGTTCGTGCAGAAGACGCAGGCCGTTTGAACCGTATGCTTCCCTACCTCTGAGGACTGACCCATGGCACGAGTAAAGCGTGGCGTACAGGCGCGTCGCCGCCACAAGAAAATTCTGACCCTGGCCAAGGGCTACTACAACGCCCGCCGCAAGGTGTTCCGCGTTGCCAAGCAGGCCGTCATCAAGGCCCAGCAGTACGCCTACATCGGTCGTAAGCAGAAGAAGCGTAATTTCCGTTCGCTGTGGATCACCCGCATCAACGCGGCTGCCCGCATCAATGGTCTGAGCTACAGCCGTTTCATGAACGGCCTGCTCAAGGCAGGTATCACCCTGGACCGCAAGGTCCTGGCCGATATCGCCGTGCACGACGCAGCTGGTTTTGCAGCACTGGCCGAAAAGGCCAAGGGCGCGCTGGCGGCATAAGTCCTCTCCCCGCCGTTGCCGTGCAAACGCAACGGCTGCGGGTAAGGCAATGCATGGGGAAGGGCGCAAGTCCTTCCCCATTCTTTTTTGTGGCGGCGGCAGCCCAATCGGGTGCCGTCCCGACAGCGGTGGCGACGGGGGTCGGCCCGGCGCGCATCGCGAAGGCATACCGACGCGAGGTCCAGGCTATCCATGAGTGACATCCAATCCCTGACCACCCAGGCGCTGGCCGACGTGGCCGCCGCCCAGAGCCCCGATGCGCTGGAAGCCCTGCGCGTGGCGCTGCTCGGCAAGAGCGGCAGCATCACCGCACAGCTCAAGCAGCTGGGTGCACTGCCGGCCGATGAGCGCAAGGCCGCCGGCGAAGCCATCAACCAGGCCCGTGACGCGCTGACCCGCGCGCTGGGCGAACGCAAGGCCGTGCTGGAGAACGCCGCGCTCGACGCGCGCCTGGCCGCCGAAGCGATCGACATCACCCTGCCGGGGCGCCGCGCCGAACGCGGTGGCCTGCATCCGGTGACCCGTACCCTGGAGCGCATCACCGAAATCTTCGGCCGCCTCGGCTACGAGCTCTCCGAAGGCCCGGAAATCGAAGACGACTGGCACAACTTCGAAGCCCTGAACTTCCCGCCGCACCACCCGGCGCGTGCCATGCACGACACCTTCTACTTCGGCGATGGCCGCCTGCTGCGCACGCATACCTCCGGTGTGCAGGTGCGCTACATGGGCGACCACGCACCGCCGCTGCGCATGATCGCGGCCGGCAAGGTGTACCGCAGCGACAGCGACCAGACCCATTCGCCGATGTTCCACCAGGTGGAAGGCCTGCTGGTGGACGAGCATTCGACCTTCGCCGACCTCAAGGGCACCCTGTCCGAGTTCGTGCGTGCGTTCTTCGAACGCGATTTCGAGATGCGTTTCCGCCCCAGCTACTTCCCGTTCGTCGAACCCGGCGCGGAAGTGGATATCGCCTGGCAGCAGCCTGACGGCAGCACCCGCTGGCTGGAAGTGCTCGGCTGCGGCATGGTCCACCCCAACGTGCTGCGCAACGTGGGCATCGACCCGGAGCGCTACACCGGCTTCGCCTTCGGCCTGGGCGTGGAGCGCTTTGCCATGCTGCGTTACGGCGTGAACGACCTGCGCGCGTTCTTCGAGAACGACGTGCGGTTCCTCAAGCAATTCGCGTAACGCCGAACGACATTCATCACGGCCCAGGCGCATGCGCCGGGCCCACCAGGGTCACACCATGAAATTCTCTGAAAACTGGCTGCGCAGCCACGTTCCCACCACCGCCTCGCGCGACGAGCTGAGCGCGGTGCTGACCGCCATCGGCCTGGAAGTTGAAGAGGTCGCCGACCTCGGCGCCAGCCTGGACCACGTGGTGGTGGCGCGCATCGTCACCGCCGAGCGCCACCCCGAAGCCGACCGCCTGCAGATCTGCCAGGTCGATGCCGGGCAGGGCGAACACCTGCAGATCGTGTGCGGCGCGCCCAACGCGCGCCCGGGCCTGGTTGCGCCGCTGGCGATGATCGGCGCGAAGATCGGCGACTTCAACATCAAGGCGGCCAAGCTGCGCGGCGTGGATTCCAACGGCATGCTGTGCTCGGCCAAGGAACTGGGCCTGGACAGCGACGCCTCGGGCCTGTTCGAGCTGCCCGATGACGCCCCGGTGGGCCAGTCGCTGGTGGAGTACCTGGGGCTGCCCGACGCCAGCATCGAGATCAAGCTCACCCCCAACCGCGCCGACTGCTTCAGCGTGCGCGGCATCGCCTTCGACGTGGCCGCCGCGTGCGCCAGTGAAGTGGTGCCGTTCAATCCCGCGCCGATCGCCGCCGTGGGCACCCGCGAACTGACCATCGCCCTCGACGCCGGCGCCGAAGCGCCGCGTTACCTGGGCCGTGTGATCGAAGGCGTGAACCCGCGCGCCGCCACCCCGCTGTGGATGGCCGAGCGCCTGCGCCGCAGCGGCGTGCGCCCGGTGTCGCTGCTGGTCGACATCACCCAGTACGTGATGCTGGAACTGGGTCAGCCGATGCACGCTTACGACCTGGGCACCCTGCAGGGCAGCATCGCCGTGCGCCGTTCGCGCGCCGGCGAAACCCTCAAGCTGCTGGATGGCCGCGACGCCGCGCTGGATGACGGCTTCCTGGTCATCACCGACGCCGACCGCCCGGTGGGCCTGGCCGGCATCATGGGCGGCCATGACACCCGCGTCACCGACGACACCACCGCCGTGTTCCTGGAGGCCGCGCACTTCGCGCCGGCCGCCATCATGGGCCGTGGCCGCAAGCTGGGCCTGCACACCGACGCCGGCCACCGCTTCGAGCGTGGCGTGGACCCGGCGCTGCCGCGCACCGCCATTGAATACGCCACCCGCCTGGTGCTGGACCTGGCCGGCGGCACCCCGGCGCCGGTGACCGAAGCCGTGCGCGAAAGCGACCTGCCGTCCACCGCGACCATCGGCCTGCGCCGCGCGCGCATCGCCCGCGTGCTGGGTATCCAGATTGCCGATGCCGACGTGGAGCGCATCCTGCGCGCGCTGGGCATGGACGTGGCCGCCGCCGCCGATGGCTGGCAGGTTACCGCGCCCAGCCGCCGCTTCGACATCGCCATCGAAGAAGACCTCATTGAAGAGCTGGCCCGCATCCACGGCTACGAGCGCATTCCCACCACCCTGCCGGGCGGTGCCGCGCGGATCGCCATGCCCAGCGAAACCCGCCTGGACGACCTGAGCACGCGCCGCCAGCTGGTGGCCCGCGACCTGCAGGAAACCATCAACTACGCCTTCGTCGACGCCGGCCTGCTGGCCCAGTGGCAGCTGCAGGACAACGTGGTGGCCCTGGCCAACCCGCTGTCGGCCGAGCTGGCGGTGATGCGCCCGGCGCTGCTGCCGGGCCTGGTCGCTACCCTGGGCCGCAATGCCGCGCGCCAGCAGGGCACGGTGCGCCTGTTCGAACTGGGCCGCGTGTTCCACCCGCAGGCCGGGCAGGGCGCCGCCCCGCTGGAAACCCAGCGCGTGGCCGTGGCCGTGTGTGGCGATGCCACCCCGCAGCAATGGGGCCTGGCCACCCGCAAGGTCGATTTCCATGACCTCAAGGGCGACCTGGAATCGCTGGCCGCCGCTTCCGGCGCCGCACTCAGCTTCGTGCCCTCCACCCGCCCGTACGGCCACCCGGCGCGTTCGGCCGAGGTGCTGCGCGATGGCGCCAGCATCGGCTGGATCGGCCAGATCCACCCGCGCCTGGCCAAGGCCATGGACATCGACGTGGACGTGTTCGGCCTGGAGCTGGACCTGGCCCCGCTGGCCGCCCGCAGCCTGCCGCGCGCCACCGAGCTGTCCCGTTTCCCCTCCGTGCGCCGCGACCTGGCCTTCCTGGTGCCCGAAGCGGCCGCCTGGACCGACCTGGAAGCCACCCTGCGCCGGGCCGTGGGCCCGCTGCTGCGCCAGGTGACCCTGTTCGACCGCTACGTCGGCCAAGGGGTCGAGCCGGGCTTCAAGAGTCTCGCTATGGGCTTGATTTTGCAGGACAAGTCGCGCACTCTGACGGACCGCGACGTGGATGCGGTGGTCACCGAGGCGGTGGCCGCAATGGAGCGTGAACACCACGCCCGGATCCGCGGTTGAGCGGGCAGCATGGGGGGTAGCAGGCAATGGCATTGACCAAGGCTGAGATGGCCGAAAAGCTGTTCGACGAAGTGGGTCTGAACAAGCGCGAAGCCAAGGAATTTGTCGACGCGTTCTTCGATGTACTGCGTGAAGCGTTGGAACAGGGACGTCAGGTGAAGCTTTCCGGCTTCGGCAACTTCGACCTGCGGCGCAAGAACCAGCGCCCGGGCCGCAACCCGAAGACCGGCGAGGAAATTCCGATTTCCGCCCGTACGGTGGTCACCTTCCGTCCGGGCCAGAAGCTCAAGGAAAGGGTAGAGGCATATGCTGGATCCGGGCAGTAACCGCGAACTTCCGCCGATACCGGCCAAGCGCTACTTCACCATTGGTGAAGTCAGCGAGCTGTGCGATGTAAAGCCGCACGTGCTGCGCTACTGGGAAACCGAATTTCCCAGCCTGGAACCGGCCAAGCGCCGTGGCAACCGCCGCTACTACCAGCGCCACGACGTGCTGATGGTGCGCCAGATCCGCGGCCTGCTCTACGAACAGGGCTACACCATCGGCGGTGCCCGCCTGCGCCTGGAAGGTGCCGGCGCGCGCGACGAATCGGCGCTGAGCAACCAGATCATCAAGCAGACGCGGATGGAGCTGGAAGAAGTGCTCCAGCTGCTGCGCCGCTGAACCATTTTTCGATCAAACCGGTTATACTCGTCGGCCCGCTGAGAGGCGGGGACAACACCAGCAACATCGGGGCGTAGCGCAGCCTGGTAGCGCATCTGCCTGGGGGGCAGAGGGTCGTCGGTTCAAATCCGGCCGTCCCGACCATTGTTGGTGACACGATCAAGGGTTCGCACTTCTGGTGCGGACCCTTTTTTGTTTTGGCGGTGTTGCATTGTGCGGGAGAACACCAAGTTGACGATTGAACGTTCGCGGCCCCAGGAGGGCGAACGCGTCATCGAGATCTGCCGCAGTGCCGTCGACGCGACGCATGGTTACCTGGCTCCTGAGGACCGCCTCGCCACCGACGAGATGTTCGTTGACGGCGATATCGAGCGGGCTGGCAATCTATAGTTGGATTTAGATGCGCTTTCAGCTCTGGTCAACGTTCAGAAGCTGTTAGAAAATCAATTTCTATTACATTTCTTGGGCGATGGAATTCCATGAAGAATGACCCTCTTACGATCATTCCGAAGGAGTGCCCCGATGACGCTATCAGGCACGCACCCGTTGGCCGAAAGAAGCAGGGAAGTATGGCCGTGCGGGCAGAGGATATCGCCGAAGCACTGGCCAAAGCGCCTAGCCGCGGGTTCAGCATGAAAAGTGCGCTCGACGCTTTTAGCGACATCCGGCCCAGTCGGAACTGAACTCCACAGAGTGACCCTACGGAACGGGTTTCTCGCGCCAGATCGCAAGCGCTTTTGGCGCCCACGCGTCCCGACGACGCTGGCCAGGATTGCTCATCGCAACTTAATGCACGTGTTAATGAACATTAGCGTTGGGTCACACATTCGATGCGCCTGCGTTGCGCGCCACCCTGATTGGAGGTAGAGTTCCCGACGTTGGTGATGGGCAAAGAGCCGGCGGTGATTGCTTGGTCGATGTTTAAGGCTACATCCGCAGAGGGCCCGGCTACTAAACGACAAGTAGCATTGCAATGATTGCCCAGCTTGGCTGGGATGCTCCGACCCCCCTCCGTGGTGACACGAGAGGCCTGCTAAGGAGATAGCTGCGTCATTGCCGTCCAACACGAAACAAGGCCCCTCACGGGGCCTTTTTCGTTCGTTGCGGACTGACGCGCCCGATTTGAATTCCTTTGCCATCGCGGCAGTAGCCTCCTGACACAACGGAGTAGTGGCTCTCCTGTCGGCTGATGTGTTCAAGGATCACATTGCCTACCCTGAATCTCACTGTCTCCAAGCGCGGTTCCATCTGGTAGAACACCGTGACTGGTCCCGCCAGGCACTCCGCAACGTGCTTTCGCACCGCAAGGAGTGCGACATCGTGGTCCCCGATGTGGTGAAAGTGCGCTTTCCACAGGTGTTCAAATCCGAAACCACGATTAGGGCCACGGTGCGCGCCGTACTTCAGGTAGACGGGACCAGCCGGGAAACGCGGCCCTCGGTGAACCAACATTTCTGGAAGAATCCCGAACACTTCCGAACCGTTGGTAGGGTGTTGGAGTCTTACTTCCTTGTGCCATACGGGATGCTTCACCACAGCTCCATGATTGCCGCACTCGCAACCCGACAATGCGTTCCGGGTGCTTCCTGATCGGATGACCGGAGCCTAGCTAAGCTAGCTAGGCCTGGTCGTGACCGCATAGGCAATTGGACAGATCAGTACGCTGACGCTAGAAGAAGCGACGATGATTGTCGTTTCTCATGCGTACGATGGAGTCATCCATGCTCTGGCGTGCCGGACATCGCGTTGAATGCGCTAGTGGGTGCTCGGCGAGTCGTTCTCTTTCATCGGTAAAGGAGCGAGTGGTTCTTCGTCGATGTCCACGATGGCGATCAGCGCGAGGAGGTTCTTTATGGGCATGTCCTCAACCGTGCCAGGGCAGCGTTCGAGCACATCGATCAGCTCCAGCAGTTCGATGATTCGCAGATCGTAGATACGAAACAGCTTGCGTATGACGCGAAACAAGTCGTGTCGAGAGGGGTCGTGCTGGCCGATCATGCGTTTGACGAAGTTGCCCGCAGCAGGCGAGCTTCCGCAGCGGGTCTCAGCGAGGGCCTGCATGATCTCGCCGATAGTCAGCGAATCGAGCGGTCGCGTGATGGCGGCCAGGCGCTTCTCGAGGTCGACCCATGCCGAACTGGTCCATTCCAGCGAGTCGGAGATATCACCGAAGTAGTGAGCGAGGTGGACGGTGACGCGGGTCGGGGCTGCGAGGGAGTCATTGGACATTGCGGAATTCCTCAGTAGAAGTGAGATCCACCGCCCTGCGGAATGCCGATGGGCGCTGGTGCGCCTTTGGCTTCGGAACGCCAATTCCGGCCGCCGGATGTGCGGCGACGGACGGATGCTGCGTGTGATCAAGCAGGCCGTCAATGGCTGGGGCGACGAACTGTGCGGTAGAAATCCTTTCCTTGATCAAACTGTGTCTCGGGACGCGCTTGGTTTGTGCGCCGGGTGCATTCTGTGTGGGCGCGCTGCACTGGCTGCGTCGCGCCAGCTACCATCCAGATGTCAGTTTCAAACCGATTTTCATGGAGGACACCCCAATGGCAGTGCGACGACTAAGGGCCACAGATCTGGAGCAGGCCAGTGCGGTGTGCATGGCGTCCTTCATGGAGGCGGTGGCGCCGTCGCTGTCGCCGCTGGGGATTGAGACCTTTACCGGCATCGTGTCGATGAACGGGTTCGCCGACCGCATGTCCGATGACAACGACATGTTTGTCTTCGAGACCGCCGGGCGGGTTGTCGGGGTGGCCGAGCTGATGGGCGGCCAGCACGTGGCGACGCTGTTCGTGGCGCCGGGGTGGCAGGGGCAGGGGGTTGGGCGGGCGCTGATGGCGGCGCTGCTGGAGTGCGCGCGGGGCGAGGTCGTTACGGTGCGGGCCTCGTTGAGCTCGGTGCCGGCTTATGAGCGGTTTGGGTTCCGGATTGCCGGGGAGGTGGGGGAGTATCTGGGGCTGGTTTATCAGCCGATGGAATGTGTGCTTGCTGAGGGGCTAGCGGACTAACAGTCCGCTCTACCAGTCCGCTCTACCGGGCGCGTCTGCCGCCTTCGCTCACAAAACGCTAACGTGATCCCACTTTCACGCGGCCGCCCCTATGCTTCCCCTAAATGAACAGGGCTTTCTCCCGTGCTGCAGGAACAGGAAGACAACAGCGCAAAGTGGCGGATCTACGAAGCCCTTCTGCAGGCAACCCCGGATCTGTCCTACGTCTTTGACCTGGAGCACCGGTTCATCTACGCCAACAAGGCGCTGCTGAACATGTGGGGCATGACCTGGGATGAGGCGATGGGCAAGACCTGCCTGGAGATCGGCTACGAGCCCTGGCATGCGGCGATGCACGATGCGGAAATCGATCGGGTGATTGCCACCAAGCAGCCCATCCGCGGTGATGTGCCGTTTCCGCACGCCACCGAGGGCGTGCGCATCTATGACTACATCTTTACCCCGGTGATTGGTCCCGATGGCGAAGTGGAGGCCATTGCCGGCAGCACCCGCGATGTGACCGAGCGCAAGCGCCACGAGCAGCACCTGCAGCTGCTCATCAACGAGCTCAACCACCGGGTGAAGAACTCGCTGGCCATGGTGCAGTCCATTACCCGCCAGACCTTCCGCAACGCACAGAACATCATCGACGCTGGCGAGAAGATCGAAGAGCGCTTGCTGGCCTTGGCCGGAGCGCACGATGTGCTGACCCGGGAAAACTGGCACAGCGCCGATATCCAGGATCTGGTCCAGGCCACGGCCGACCTGCACGGCGAAGGTGGGCAGCGCTTCGATATCCAGGGCGAACCCGTTCGGCTCGATCCCCGCCGTGCCCTGGCGCTGGCCATGGCGCTGCATGAGCTGGGCACCAACGCGGTCAAGCACGGTGCGCTGTCCGGGCCCGATGGCCGTGTGCGGGTGGAGTGGGGGCAGCGTCAGGTCGATGGGGAGGACGTGATCGAACTGGAGTGGCAGGAGCGCGATGGCCCCCCGGTGCAGCCGCCGGCGCAGCGCGGGTTCGGCTCGCGGTTGCTCGAGCGCGGCCTCAAGCATGATCTGGGCGGCGATGTGGAGCTCACGTTCGAGCCGGAAGGCCTGCGTTATCGGGTATCGATACCGCACGGCGATGACGCGGTCCAGGTGCACCTGTGAGCCCGCGCGTCCTGGTAGTCGAAGACGAATCGCTCATCGCGATGCTTGTCGAGGACGGGCTGGAGACGCTGGGCTACGAAGTGGTGGGCCCGGTGGGCACCGTCGATGCGGCGCTGCGGATCGTGGAGCAGACGCCCTTTGACCTGGCGCTGCTGGACATCAATCTGGGCGGGAAGCAGTCGTTCCCGATCGCCGAGGCGCTGGAAGCGCGGGGCATTCCGTACGTGTTCCTGACCGGCTATGACAGACACAGCCTTCCGCTGCCATTTCAGCATCGCTTCGGGTTGCAGAAGCCGTTCCGGATGAACGCGCTGCGGGATGCGTTGGAAGAGTTGCGCGGAATCAAGCGCGGCGCCAAAGCGCCTCCCCATCGCCCTACACTGGGCCAGTGATACCGGCGCGCGGCGAAATCAGCCGACGGCGCGGATTACTTCTTCAATCAACACTACGTAGCAGGCCACGAAGTAGACCTTGAGCAGGGCGGGATGCTGCTTGGTGACGAATGCGCGCATGGCATTGGATGACGTAGTGGGACGTCAGCATTGTGACCAGCCGGTGAAATTGAGGCAACGGTCACACATTCAGTGCGGTGATGAGAGCCTGCGTGAGCGAGCTTAAAAATCAATAACTTGCGCGGGGCTGGTCCGAAAAGCCCTCTACCGTTCGTCGGAAAATTCCTACAAGTGCAGCTGAATACGTAGCGGACGTCTTCACCTGGGAGGTAGCGATTTCACGCCGTTCACGCGCCCCATTCACTGTTGCGGCACGCGCCAATCGCTAGCGTGGAGTCCTGTCAGTCAACCCGCATTTCGGGCAAAGGAACAACATGATCAAGTGGGCCATCATCTTCGCCATCATCGGCCTCATCGCCGGCGCACTCGGCTTTGCCGGCATCGGCGGCGCCGCCATTGGCGTGGCCAAGTTCCTGTTCTGGGCCGGCATCATCATCGCCGTCATCCTGTTCCTGCTGGGCATGACGGTCGCCAAGAAGGTGACCTGACCCCCAGGGTCGTAACGTGTAACACCGCCGAAGAAGCCTGCGCAGCGATGCGCAGGCTTTTTTGGTTCACTCGAAATAGAACGAAACGCCCAGCCCCGCCTGTACATCGGGGCTGTTGCTGTCCAGACCGAGGTCGAAGGACGCGTCCAGCTGCAAGCGTCGGGCCGCCATCCACGTCACGCCTGCACCGGCCACCGAGGTCGAGGATTCGCCATGGGTGTATGTGAAACCGGCCTCGATGTAGGTGCTCACGGTGTCGCTTACGGCCAGGCTGAGGCTGGGCGACCAGCTGAATTCGTCCTCGCCCGCGCCGCGCGTGGCATTGGCATACAGCGCGCCGCTCCAGTGGTCGTTGAAGGTGTATTCGTAGCTGGCGCCGAGGTTGTACTGGGTGCCGCCTTCGCTGAAGTCGCGTGAGCCGGTATCGAAGCTGGTGCTGGCCAGCAGTGCGACAGCATGGGTGTCCGAATCGAGGGGAAGGGCGAATTTCAGTGCCAGGCCGCTGTCGCCTGCGCCACGCGTGGTGGTGGAGGGCGCATTGTGTGGCGCTTCGCGCAGGCGGTTCCAGGGGCTGCCGAACGCCTGCAGTTCCAGGTTGGCGCCCAGCCCCACGCGCAGCAGCAGGTCGGTGCCGTATTGCGTGGTGCGCGTGCCGTCGTCATCGCGGTCGCGTTCGTAGCTGGGTAACCCCAGTTCCAGTGCGGCGCCGCCGCGCGGCAGCACCGAGGCGGAGAAACCCAACCCCGGGCGGTCGAACGCCGGTGTTTCCGCATCGTCCTGCTGCGCCCACGCGGGCGCGGCCAGCGCCAGCAACATCACCGCCATCACACCACGCATCGCCACACCTGCTGTCGGGAAACAGCTGCAGCCTAGCGAGGCGCCGGCAACGCGCCGTGAGGATGTCGCGGCGGTCAGTCGGTAGCGCGGCCGTCATCCTGGCCTGCGTCTTTCTCACGGCGAGCATCGTCATCGCTGTCATCCAGGCCTTGCCGCATGTGGCGCTGGCCGGGCAGGTCCGCCGACAGGACGCGTGAGGGTTCGGCGACCAATGGGCTGCGGCCCTGCACATGCACGCGCGGCAGGGGCGTGCGCGGATCGGGCAGCACCCAGAAACCATTGCTCAGTTCCGGCCGGCGTGCCACCTCGTGGTCCAACGGCGGGGCGGGCTCTTCCTCTTCCGGATCAAACCACGGCAGGTCCTGTCGCCTGCCGCCTTCTTCATGCTCATGGTCGTGCGCGCTGTCGTGGTCGTCCGCGGACGGGGGCGTCATCGCATCCAACGCGTCGGCGGCGTCCTGCCAGCCCGGCGCATCGGCGCAGACCGCCTCGGCGAGCGGGGTGGGCGATTCAATGCGCGGTGGGAACGGCGGTGGGGTATCGGAAGGAACTCGCATGGGCAGTGCGTCCGCTGCGCTGGAAGGGAAACCGGACAGTGATCCCGCCCACGCCGGTTTTCAACGCAACAAGTCGCAAACTGCCCAACCGTGCGGACTACGCCGGGCGGGTCAGCGCCAGCAGGCCTTCCAGCAACCTGGCGGCACGCGGCTGCCCGTCATCGTCGATCGGGCACGCCATGGACTGCAGCCAGAAGCCGTGCGCGGCGCGGCGCGCGGCGGTGAGGCGGTGGTCGTCGCCTTCGCCGGGGTGGCGCAGCAACTGCGCCTGGATCCACCGCTTCAGGGCCTGCGCGATTTCCGGATCCGGCCGTCCGCGCGGTACACCGGCACCCGGTTCGGGCGGCAGCAGGCACGCACGGAAAATGGCGGTGACATAGGCGCGGGAAAAGCGTCCATGGCGATCCGGATCCTGTTCGATCAGCGCCTGTACGGCCTGGTCGAACGAGACCAGCGCGGCAACCAGCGCCGGTGCATCTGCAGGGTCTTCAGTGCTCAGCATCGGGAAAGGTCGGCTCATGTGGGTGCCTGCGGTAGTTGCGGCGGCGTGGTGCCCGCCTGCGCGAGCACCCCATGCAGCAGTTCAATCACCCGTTCGCCCTGGCCGTTGCAGGCCAGTTCGAAGGTGGTGTGGCCGCCCAGGGCGGCCAGTGGGGCATGCAGGATCCATTGCAGTACCTGGTTGCGGTCCGGCTCGATCTGCAGTGCTACGTTGGCGACACGGCGTACGATGCCTTCGCGCATGGTCAGAATCCGTAAGTGAGCGCCAGCAGCGCGGTATCCATGTGGTCGCCCCGGGTCATCGGGCTGTCCTTCACCGCGCTGGAAAGCAGGGTGCGGCGCAGCGATGCGGTGGCGGTCCAGTGCGCGCCCAGCGGCATCAGCGCGGTGACATCCATGTACGGCGCCACGCCGCTGCCGGCCCTGTAACGGGCCAGGCCGCTGCGCTGCGCTTCCTCGGCACTGATGCCGAAGTAGTAATCGTTGAGCGCGCTGCTGGCATAGTTCACGCCCACGCCGGGAATCAGCACGACCTTGCCGGTTGGAATCGGGTAGGCGTACTTGGCATCGGCCGCCACGCCGCCGCCGTGGCCGCTCACTTCGGCCAGCACGTTGCCCTGCAGCACGCCCCACGGTGCGGTATGGCGCACGGCGGCACCGGCCATCGCCGAGAGGTTGCGGTTGTCGAGCTGGCGCAGCTGCAGGTCGTCGGTGTCCTTGCGCTTGAAGCGCATCACGTGCGGCTGGGCCAGCAGCGAGACTTCGGTTTTCTCGTTGTCGAACAGCGTGTAGCCGATGCTGCCGCCGCGGAAATGGAACTTCCTGCCTTCGTAATTGATGACCGGTACGGGCAGCACGTCGGTGTCATAGCCGGCGTAGGGAGATTTCTGCGCGACCACGGCCAATCCCAGGCTGCTGCGGGGTCTTTCGCCGGGGGCGGCCTGGGCCAGCACACTGCCGCTGGCCAGCAGGCCCAGCAGGGCGATGCCTGTCGTTGCTGCCTTCCGTGAACCGATCTGCATGGGTACTGCTCCTGGGGGGACGATCAAACCCCCATGATGTCCCCCGGACATTGTGGGAACGTTGCGCCGGCCAGCGCGGTACCATCGGCGCCCATCACCCCTGTTGCCCGTATTGCCATGCGCATCCTGCTGCTCGAAGACGACCCCGAACTGGCAGGCGCCATCCAGGCCAGCCTGGGCCGGCATGGCGTGGTGGTGGACCTGGTGGTGTCGATGGCGCAGGCCGCCGAAGCGCTGAAATCGGGCGTGCACCAGGTGCTGCTGCTGGACCGGCAGCTGCCCGATGGCGATGGCGCCAATTTCGTGCGGGTGGCACGCAGCCACATTCCCAACCTGCCGGTGATCATGCTCACCGCGCGCGATTCGGTGGCCGACCGTGTGGTCGGGCTGGATGTGGGCGCCGACGATTACCTGACCAAACCGTTCGCGGTGGAAGAGCTGCTGGCGCGGATCCGCGCGATTTCGCGGCGGCCGGCGCAGATCACCCTGCCGGTGCTGGCGCTGGGGCGGCTGCAGTTTGATTTCGTGGCACGCCAGGCCAGCGTGGCCGGTGCGCTGCTGGCACTGCCGCGCCGCCAGCTGCTGGTGCTGGAAGCCTTGGCGCTGCGCCAAGGCCGCACGGTGGCGCGCGCGGCGCTGCAGGAAGCGGTGTATGGCTTCGATGATGAGATCCAGTCCAACGCGCTCGATGCACACGTTTCCAAGCTGCGCCGCGCGCTGGCCGATGCCGATGCGCAGGTGGAAATCCACGTGATGCGCGGCATTGGCTACCTGCTCAAGGAAACGGCATGAAATTCCTCAAACCCGGCTCGCTGTCCTTCAGCCTGGCCTGGAAGATCTGCCTGATCCAGATGACCATGGTGGCGGTGGGCCTGACCGGCATGGTGTTGATGTACGGCGACCGCGGCGCGGCGTATATCGACTGGAAAACCAGCCAATCGGTGGCCGAGGCGATCCATGTGGAAGGCGATGCGCTGCGCGTGGATTGGGATGCGGTCAACGAGGCGGTACCTGACCGCCCGGCCACCTTCTGGTTTGCCGCCGCCGATGAGCAGGGCCGGACGTTGGAGCAGGGCACCGTACCGGCCGCGTTCCGCCCACTCGTGCAGCAGCTGCAGCATGTGGAGCCCACCGATGTGCGCACGCGCACGCACGGGGTGGAGCTGGCGATGCGGGTGTGGGTGACCGAGCCCGATGGCGGCCGCATCCACGTGATGCTGGGCGGCATTCCGCATCGCGGCCTGTGGCGGCAGATGCTGGTGGTGATCGGCTACCTGGGCGGCTGGATCACCCTGCCGCTGATCGTGATCACGCTGGTGGTGGCGCCCTGGGCAATTCATCGCTCGCTGCGCGGGGTGAACCGGGTGGCGGCGCAGGCCGCGGCGATCCAGATCACCGAACGCGGGCGCGGCCTGGATACCCATGCCGTACCGCGCGAGATCGTGCCGCTGGTGGATGCATTCAATGCAGCCGTGCGGCGCATTGGCGAGAGCTACGATGCGCAGGATCGCTTCCTGGTGGGCGCGGCGCATGAGCTGCGCATGCCCATTGCGATCCTGGCCACGCGCATTGCCGACCTGCCGCCGGGGCAGGTGCGTTCGCGCCTGCAGCGCGACCTGGGCCGGCTGAGCAACATCGCCGAACAGCTGCTGGACCTGCAGCGGCTGGATCACCACCGCAGCCAGCACCAGCGCATCGACCTGGCCGCGTTGACCGGGGAGGTGGCCGCCGATGTGGCGCCACTTCTGATCGATGCCGGCTACGAATTCGCGGTGGAGGCACCGGAGGCGCCGGTGTGGGTGCTGGGCGATCCCGATGCGCTGCACCGGGTGATCAGCGGGCTGCTGCAGAACGCCATCGCCCACGGCGGCGGCCGTGGCCTGGTGGTGGTGGAGCTGCAGGCGGGCGGGGTGCTGTCGGTGAGTGACGAGGGCGATGGCGTGCCCGAGCAGGCCCGGCAATCGATCTTCGAACCGTTCCACCGGCTGCGCCCCAGTGGCAGCGGCAGCGGGCTGGGGCTGTACCTGGCGCGCGAGATCATGCTGCGCCACGGCGGCAGCATCGTGGCCGAAGAGGCGGCCAGCGGCGGTGCACGGTTTGTGATGACCTTGCCGGTGGTATAGGGAAAGTGCGGTGCCGGGTATAGGGCGGATACCAATATCAGACTAATCCGATAGTCCGGTATCGGCTTCAGCCGTATGGTGCGGGTCAGGGATAACCCCCCCGGAGTGCACCATGAACATTACCGTGAAGCACGCTGACCACCGCTGGTGCGTTCTTGACCCCAGCCGCAATGAAGCCGCCGCCTTCGCCGAAGGCGCGGTGGCCTTCGATTTCGCCGACAACCTGGCCCGTGAGCAACACGCGGAAACCGGGCGCAGCGTTGGCGTGCGGGTGGAAGTGGAAGACGCGTTTGTCGATGTGGTCCGCTACGGCTGAGCCCGCCGGAACCGGTCAGCTGCGCGTTGGCTAGTTGAATCGCCCCTGAAATGAGCGACCTTCGGCCTATAGGCGAAGGGCCTCGCTTGCCTGATCCTGTGCCTATTCACAAAACGGATCGAGGCAGGCATGAGGAACAACGCGATGGCGAATGGAACGCACAAGTGGGTGTGGGCGCTGCTGCCGGCGCTGCTGGCTGCCGGCGCTGCTGCCCAAGCGCAGCAGTACGACCGTTACCGTGACGATGGCTACAACGATGGCCCGGTGCGCTGCGAATCGATCAAGGGCCGCACCCAGCAGTGCCCGATTGATGGCCGCGCGCGGCTGGTGCGCCAGCTGTCGGGAACCCAGTGTATCGAGGGCGACAACTGGGGCCAGGCACGCAACGGCGTGTGGGTCACCCGGGGTTGCCGCGCGGAGTTCGTGGCCGAAGGCCGGCGGCCTTCGCATGGCAATGGCAACGGCTGGGGCAACAACGGCGGTGGCTGGGGCAATGGTGGGCGAGGGCAGGTGATCAGCTGCGATTCCAACGACAACCGCATGCGCCGTTGCAACGTCAGCATCCGCCGCGAGGCCCGGCTGATCCGCCAGACCTCACGCAGTGCCTGCGTGGAAGGCCGCACCTGGGGCTGGAACCGCGATGGCGTCTGGGTCAACGGCGGTTGCCGCGCGGAATTCGAAATCCGGTAAGGGCGTAACCCCCCCGCGCGGCATTTGGGGTCAGGCGCTCAGCGCCTGGCTGCCCAGATTCGGCCAACGCTTCAACACCGCGGCACGGATACCTGCGGCATCAATTCCCGCTTCGGCCAGCAGGTCTTCGCGGCTGGCATGGTGCTGGAAGCTGTCCGGCAGGCCCAGGTGCAGGAACGGGCGCAGCACGTCTTCTGCATTGAGCAGCTCGGCCACGCCGGACCCGGCGCCACCGGCCACCACGTTGTCTTCGATGGTCACGAAGCCCTGATGGGTCTTGGCCAGCTCCAGCAGCAGCGCACGGTCCAGCGGCTTGATGAAACGCATGTTGACCACGCTCAGGCCCAGCTCGCGGCCCACCGCTTCGGCGGCCGGCACAGTGCTGCCAAACGCCAGCAGCGCGATGCGGCTGCCCTGCACGCGCAGGTCGGCCTTGCCGATCTCCAGCGTGGACAGGTCGTTGCCGGCGTCCACGCCGGTGCCGCTGCCACGCGGGTAGCGCACGGCGGCCGGGCCGTCGTACTGCAGGCCGGTGCTGAGCATCTGCCGGCATTCGGCCTCGTCGGCCGGGGCCATGACCACCATGTGCGGCACGCAGCGCAGGAAGCTCAGGTCCAGGTTGCCCGCATGGGTGGCCCCGTCCGGGCCGACCACGCCGGCGCGGTCGATGGCGAACAGCACATCCAGCTTCTGTACGGCCACGTCATGCACCAGCTGGTCGTAGGCGCGCTGCAGGAACGTGGAGTAGATCGCCACCACCGGCTTGGCGCCCTGGGTGGCCATGCCGGCGGCCAGCGTGACCGCGTGCTGCTCGGCAATGGCCACGTCGTGGTAGCGCTCCGGGTATTCCTTGCTGAAACGCACCAGGCCAGAGCCTTCGCGCATGGCCGGGGTGATGCCCAGCAGGCGCGGTTCGGCGGCGGCGGCATCGCACAGCCAGTCGCTGAACACATCGGTGTAGGTGGGCTTCTTGGCGCCGCCCTTGGCGATCAGGCCCTTGTCCGGGTCGAACGGGCCCACCGCGTGGTAACCGATCTGGTCACCCTCGGCGCGCTCGTAGCCTTTGCCCTTGGTGGTCATCACGTGCAGCAGCTTCAGGCCCTTCAGGCCCTTGAGCGTCTTCAGCGTGGCCACCAGCGCAGGCACGTCGTGGCCATCGATGGGGCCGGTGTAATGGAAGCCCATTTCCTCGAAGAAGGTGGACGGCACGAACATGCCTTTCCAGTGTTCTTCCCAGCGCTTGACGAAGCGCGCCGACGGAGATTTCTTCTTGTCGCCCAGGATCCGCTTGCCGCCTTCGCGCAGCGCATTGAGCGTGCGGCTGCCGGTGGCCCGGCCGAGCATCTTGGTCAGCCCGCCCACGGCTTCGGAGATCGACATGTTGTTGTCGTTGAGGATCACCAGCAGGTTCGGTTCCTGCTCCATGCCACCGGCATGGTTGAGTGCCTCATAGGCCATGCCGGCGGTCATCGCGCCATCGCCGATCACCGCCACCACCTTGCGGTCGTCGCCCTCGAGCTGGCGCGCGATGGCCATGCCCAGCGCGGCCGAGATGGAGGTGGAGGAATGGCCGACCCCGAAGGTGTCGTACTCGCTTTCCTCGCGCTTGGGGAACGGCGCCACGCCATCCTTCTGCTTGACGGTGTGGATCTCGTCGCGGCGGCCGGTCAGGATCTTGTGCGGGTAGGTCTGGTGTCCCACGTCCCACACCAGCTGGTCGACCGGGGTCTGGTACAGGTAGTGCAGGGCCACCGTGAGTTCGATCACGCCCAGGCCGGCGCCGAAATGGCCGCCACTCTTGCCTACCGATTCGATCAGGTAGGCACGCAGTTCATCCGCGATGGCGGGCAGTTCGGATTCTTCGAACCTGCGCAGGTCATCCGGGTTCTGGATGCGCGACAGGCGGGGATAGCGTGCGGAATCGATCATTTTTATCGCGCTTCTTCTCAAGCGCCTATTTTCGCCCCCAAACCGGGGTGGGGCAAGCAAACCGCTCCGCCGGTGAGCAAAGGGTGAGGGTTTCCTGCGACAACGTGTCGCAGGTTCAGGCGGCGAGCTTGGAACGTTTGGGCAGCTGCGCCTTCAGGAACGCCATCTGGTCGGCCAGGATGTTGCGGTTGGAGAGGATCATGTGTTCGATCCAGCTGGGCCGGTAAGGCACGGCCAGCAAGGGCATGCCGGCCTGCTGCGGGGTGCGGTCGCTCTTGCGCGAGTTGCAGTGGAAGCAGGCGCTGACCACGTTTTCCCACACGTCCAGGCCGCCCTTGGACAGCGGCATGACGTGGTCGCGGGTCAGCTGGGGGCGGTGGAACTGTTGGCCGCAGTACAGGCACAGATGCGCATCGCGCGCGAACAGCGCCTGGTTGGACAGGTTCGGGGTGGGATCGATGGCACGGGAACGGGCGTGGCCGCGCGCGGCGATGATCGGGTGCAGGTCAACCCCGCTCTGCAGGCCGGTCAAGCGGTTGATACCACCGTGGATGTGCAGGCAGGGATCGCCCAGGGTCCAGGCAACGGCATCGCGCGAGTAGAGGCAGGCGGCGTCCTGCCAGTTGATCCAGTCCAGTACGCGCCCATGGGCGTCCAGGGACAATAACCGGACGCTGCCGGGCCGATGCAGGGAAACGATCGGCGATACCTCGGCGACCGGGGCGGACGAGGCTCCGGTATCGATCAGACCTAAGCTCGTAGTGTCTGTCTCCATCGGGAAAACAGCTTATACCGGATTGGTTACGATTTGTGTATAGGCGCGGGCGCCTACACCCAAACCGTAACCAATCCGTGACCCGGGGCATACCTCCTATACCCCGCGCCTGTCGGCGCACCCCCTTTAACAAAAGGGGGCTCCTGGTCTGTGGGAGGCAGCGCCGGCCGCGCGTGATGCGGTAGGTATCGACCGTTGGTCGGTACGGCTCTTAGTCGCCGAAACGGGCGTCTTCCATGGCCATGAGCGATTCCGCGCCGGCCTGGATTGCTGCCGCATGGCTGAGCGTGCGCGGCAGCATGCGGGCGAAGTAGAAGCGGGCGGTTTCGCGCTTGGCCTGCTTGAAGGCCTCGCTCTGCGCGGACGCATCAGCGGCGGCCACGCTGCGGGCCCACCAGTACGCCAGCACCACGTAGCCGGAATAGAACAGGTAATCGAAGCTGGCCGCGCCCAGTTCGTCCGGGTTGGTGGCCGCGCGCTGCAGCGTCGCCATGGTCAACTGGCCCCATTCCTGGGCCTTGGCGCGCAGCGGGGCGATGAATTCGGCCAGCGCTTCGTTGCCTTCGTTGGCCTTGGCGAAGGCCTCGATCTCGGCCAGCATCAGCTTCAGCCCGGCGCCCTGGCTGGCGGCGGTCTTGCGGCCGATCAGGTCCAGCGCCTGGATGCCGGTGGTGCCTTCATACAGCGTGGTGATGCGTGCATCGCGGGCCAGCTGCTCCATGCCGTGCTCGTGGATGTAGCCGTGGCCACCGAAGCACTGCAGGGCGTTGTAGGTGTTCTCGATGCCCCATTCGGTCTGGCACGCCTTGGAGATCGGGGTGAGGAAGCTCACCAGGGTCTCGGCGCGCTCGCGTTCGCCGGCATCGTCGGCGTGGTGGGCCACGTCGATCAGGGTCGCCGCGTGCAGCGCGAGCAGGCGGCTGCCTTCGACCAGCGACTTGATCGAGAGCAGCATGCGGCGCACGTCCGGGTGGACCAGGATCGGGTCGGCCGGCTTGTCCGGGTTCTTCGGGCCGCTCAGCGAACGCGACTGCAGGCGTTCACGCGCGTACTTCAGTGCGTTCTGGTAGGCGCGCTCGGACAGGCCGATGCCCTGCAGGCCTACGCCCAGGCGCGCGGTGTTCATCATGGTAAACATCGCCTGCAGGCCCTTGTGCGGCTGGCCGACCAGATAGCCTTCGGCGCCGTCGAAGTTCATCACACAGGTGACCGAGCCCTTGATGCCCATCTTGTGTTCGATCGAGCCGCAGCGCAGCGCGTTGCGCTCGCCGACGTTGCCGTCACGGTCGACCTTGAACTTCGGGGTGACGAACAGCGAAATGCCCTTCGCACCGGCCGGCGCGTCGGGCAGCTTGGCCAGCACCAGGTGCACGATGTTGTCGGTCAGGTCGTGCTCGCCGGCGGTGATGAAGATCTTGGTGCCGGTGATGGCATAGCTGCCATCGGCATTGGGTTCGGCCTTGGTCTTGAGCAGGCCCAGGTCGGTGCCGCAATGCGGTTCGGTCAGGCACATGGTGCCGGTCCAGCGGCCTTCGATCAGCGGCTTGAGGAACGCATCCTGCTGCCAGGCTTCGCCGTGCTGCTTGAGCGCTTCAATGGCGCCGTGCGAGAGCAGCGGGAAGTTGCCCCACGCCAGGTTGGCGGCGTTGATCATTTCGTTGAGCGGCACGCCCAGCGTGTGCGGCAGGCCCTGGCCGCCCAGTTCGGGGGCTGCGGTGAGGCCGGTCCAGCCACCATCGACGAACTGCGCGTAGGCCTGCTTGAAGCCGGGCGGGGTGGTTACTTCGCCGCTGGCCTGGTCGAGCACGCAGCCGATTTCGTCGCCCACGCTGTTGAGCGGCGCCAGCACGCTGGTGCTGAAGCGGCCGGCTTCTTCCAGCACCGCATCGACCACGTCGGTGGTGGCATCGGCGAAACCCAGGCGGGCAAACAGCGGCTCCACCTTCAACACGTCATGCAGGGCGAAGCGGATATCGGAAAGCGGGGCGGTGTAGCTGCTCATCGTCAGGTCTCGATCAGATGCGGGATTCAGGTGGAAGCGGTGGTGGGGTCAGCGCAGCACGCCGGGCAGGCCGGGGGCCTGGTTGAGGGTGCTGCGGCTGTCGATCTCGAAGCTGCGCTGCTTCTTTTCCTGCGGGGTGGCGGCCACGGTGCCCTTGAGCGAATAGCCCAGGGTGCGGTTGCCGGCCAGGGCGTCGGCCACCACGATGCGCGCGGCCGAGGAGGGCTGCAGTTCCACGTTGATGACATCGGCCGAGACGCCGCCGATGGAGATGGCCGGGCGTGCGCTCACCTTGCCGGCATCCTGGTCGCCCACCTGCATCTGCAGCTCCACGCTGTCGAAGGTCATGGGCATGGAGCTGAAGTTCTGCAGGCGCAGGGCCAGGGTCCAGTTGCCGTTGGCGCCCACGGTCAGCTGCTGCACGCTGGCAGCCGGCGGCGAGACGCGCTTGACGTTGGTGTTGCAGGCGGTCAGCGCAACGGCGGTGCCGGCCAGCAGGGCAACGGTAAGGACGGTACGGAGGCGGTGGAACATGGGCGCAAATCCTCGTGCAGGTGCCGCGTAGGTAAGAGCATACTACGGCGTATGGTGGTTGTGCGGGTATGGCGGGGCCGGTAGGTATCGACCGTTGGTCGATACGCATCCTAAGACAAGCGAAGGTGCATTCAGGTTTCAGGCGCGCCGGCGATCAATCCACCGGGGCCATCACCTTCAGGGGCGCAAGGTCATACCCCATCGCCTCGGCCCGGGCCTTGAGGCTGGCGAACAGTGCCTTGTCCATCGTAGGCGAGCGCGACAGGATCCACAGATACTTGCGGTCCGGGTCGCCCACCACCGCCCACTGGTAATCCGGGTCCAGCGCGATCACCCAGTAGTCGGCCCATACCAGCGGCACCCAGGCCAGCCAGTCCGGCACGAAGCGCACCTGCAGCTGGCCCGGTTCGCCTTCCACCGGCCGCGCCACGCCCTCGGCTGCGATGCGCTCGCCATCGCCGGTGCGGCAGGCGTTGTGCACGCTGATGCGGCCATCGGCGCGCAGCGCGTAGGTAGCGGTGATGTCGCCCACGCATTTCTTCTGGAACGACACGGGCAGGTGCGCGATTTCATGCCACTGGCCCGCGTAGCGGCCCATGTCCAACGCAGGCACTGAACGCACCGGTTCCACCGCGTGGGTGGTGACGGCGGTGAACAACAGTGCAGCAGCAAACAGGGCAGGGCGAAGGCGCATGGGTGTCTCCCGGCAGGAGGCCCGAGCTTAGGGGGGAGGACGTTGGCGGGTGTAAAGGTTTTGTCAGCCGGTGCTGATCAGGGTGCGAAACGAACGTGGCGCGGGTCGCTTACCTGCAGCTGGGTCTGGAAGTAGTACTTGCCGGAAGGCTTGCCGTCGTGGGTGAACGTGATGGTGGTGCGGCGGGCCGTGCCCTGTACCAGCAGGCGACGGTTGACCAGGTATTCCAGCGGCATGCCCAGCTGCTTCTGCAGTGCTTCGCGTTGCGCGGCATCCAGCGACACGTTCAGTGAGAGCTGATGGCGGTAGTCGCGTTCGCTGTTGAGGTAGATGCGGTCTTCGGTGACGTCGGTGTTCTTGACGGTGAGCACGAAGGTGCCACTGATGCCGCGCTGCGGATCTTCGTTGGCGGCGAACACGGCTTCGGCGGGAGTGATCCAGCCTGGCGTCACCGTCGGCATCGGCGCGTTGGGGGCGGTCATCGCCGTCTGGTGCGCACAACCAACGCTGAGCAGCAGGAACGGCAGAAGCAAAGCAACACGCATGGGACATCCTTGTTCAATGACGGTGTCCGCATTGTGCATGTGCCTGCCTGCAATGCCACTACAGCAATGCAAAAAAAAAGACCTGCATTTCTGCAGGTCTTTTGGATTTGTGGTGGCCGAGGACGGAATCGAACCGCCGACACGGGGATTTTCAATCCCCTGCTCTACCAACTGAGCTACTCGGCCACTTCATCGCTGCGTTGCCGCTGGCGAGGACGCGAATAATACGGAGGTCTACGGGGTTCGGCAAGCGTTTCGACAAAAAAATTTCACATTCGTTGCTGCGGCCTTGGTATGGCGCGTTAAATGCTTGATCGCAGGTGTGCGCCGCGCATGAATTGGTGTTCATCAGCGCGCGTCATCGGGCATGACGGCCAGCAGGACGATGCCCAATCCCATGAAGACGGCTGCGAGCAGCAGCGAGGCCTGGTAGGAACCACTGCTGCGCGCCAAGGTGCCGGCCAGCGCCGGCGCCAGGATCTGCGCTACCCCATAGCTGAGGGTGAGGTTGGCCATCGCCTTGGCCGGGTTGTGTGGATAGTGGCGGCCGACCACGGTGAGGGTGAGGCTGACGATGCCGGCGAAGGTCAGGCCGAACAGCAGCGCGCTGCCGAATCCGGCGGCCAGGCCGCTGTTCAGCAGCGGCAGTACGAACGAGGCGGCCTGCAGGGCGAAGGCCAGCATCAGTGCGCGGATCAGGCCGATGCGCGCGGCGATGCGGTCCCAGGCGAACGTGGATGGCAACGCCGCCAGTCCCACCAGCACCCACACCGCGCTGCCGTGGCCACGGAAGGCGGGGGTCTGTTCGAGGATGGCCACGATGAAGGTGGCGCTGACCACGAAGCCGACGCCGGCGCAGAAATAGGCCGCCACCAGCAGTTGGCGCCAGCGCCGGCTGGGCGGGGGCGGCGCTTGTGCGGCCTGTGCGGCGGAGGTCGGGGTGGGTGCCGGCATCCAGCACCAGGCGGGAAACAGGAAGAGCAGGCCAAGCAGGCCCAGCCAGCGCCATTGCGCACTGGAGTCGGCGTGCCCGGCGAGCAGGCCGGTGGCCAGCCCGGAGACCACGATGCCCAGGCCCAGCCCCGCGAAGTGCAGGCCCAGGCGCGGGCGTTGCCGGTTGGCCAGCAGCCAGTTCAGCACCAGCCCGGAGGCCAGCAGCAGGCCGGCGGTGCTGGACATACCCGCCACGAAGCGCAGCAGGCTCCACAGCCAGGGCTGCGTAGTGGTCCCCATCAGCGTTGTGGCGGCAACCGCCAGCACCAGCCCAATCCGGTAGAATCGGAATTTCTGCTGCATGTCGCCCACGCGCGCCGCCAGCAGGGTGCCGAGCAGGTAGCCCAGGTAGTTGAAGGTGGCCAGCCAGCCGCCCTGCGCCGCGCTGAGGCCGGCATCCACCCGCATCAAGGGCAGCAGCGGGGTGTAGGCGAAGCGGGCCAGCCCGACGGTGAGCACCAGCGCGCAGATGCCGGCGGCGATGACCTGCCAGGGCTTCCGTGCAGTGGAGGGAGCGAGGGAAGTGGACATGCGTGGAACCGGGAAGGGACGCGTCCATGGTCGATCAGGTGCGTAGCGGCTGTCTTTCGATAGAATGTCGGATCATGTCGATCAGCCGCCACGAAGGCTTGTCCGCCGCCGGCCCCTGGAAGGAAGTCCCGGTGCCGCCGCTGCGCGCGTTACCTTGGCCGGTGATGGCGCGCAGCCAGGAGTTGGCCGCCGGCGAGCGTTTCCCGCCGCATGCGCATGACTGGAACCAGGTGGTGTTCGCCACCCACGGCGTGCTGCAGGTGACCGCGCGCAATGCGCGGCATGTGATCACCCCGCAGCAGGCGCTGTGGGTGCCCACCGGCATGGTCCATCACACCGGTGCTTTGAGTGCGGCTGCGTTCCGCAACCTGTACGTGGCCGATGATCCGGCGCTGGGCATGCCCGACCGGTGCGCGGTGCTGGATGTGTCGCCGCTGCTGCGCGAGTTGATCGTGGAGCTGGGGCAGGTGCGGCCGGAAGACGATGCGGGTTACTACGCGCATCTGAGCGCGCTGGTCACCACGCAGCTGCGCCGCCAGCGCCAGCATGTGCGCCACCTGCCGTGGCCGCAGGATGCGCGGCTGCAGCGCTGGTGCCAGGCACTGCACGACCAGCCCGGTGATGCGCGCGGCGTGGACGAGTGGGCACGGCTGTTGGGCGCGTCGCCGCGCACGCTGGCGCGGCATTTCGAGCGCGAGACCGGCATGAGCCTGCGCACGTGGCGCACGCGGCTGCGCCTGCTGCGCGCGATCGAGTGGCTGGCGCAGGGGCGTTCGCCGACGGCGATCGCGCATGAGCTGGGCTATGCCTCGGCATCCGCGTTCAACTACATGTTCCGCGTCGAGACGGGCATGAGCCCGTTGCAATGGCGAAGGGCACGACAACCGGGCTGAGCGCAGCGGTCGGTCCCCGGCAGGTGCCGGCGCGCCCGGGGTGGGGGAGGGGAGACCCCGGCGCGCCGGCGGAACGGATCACGCGCGTTCGGTCAATACGTCAACCAGGCTGTCCACATCGCGGGCGCCGTCGTAGCGCACCCCATTGATGAAAAGGCACGGGGTGCCGTTGACGCCGCTGCGCACGCCGCCCATGAAGTCGCGTTCGATGCGGTCATCGAACGCGCCGTTGTCGGCGGCCTGCAGCAACGCGGGGTCCACTCCAAGCTGCTTGGCGTAGGCCTGCAGGTCGCGCGCGCTCAATGCATCCTGGCGCTGGTAGAGCAGGTCATGCGCTTCCCAGAACAACCCCGCGTCAGCGGCCGCTTCGGCAAAACGCGCAGCCGGCAGCGCGTTCGGGTGGATTTCGGAAATGGGGAAGTTGCGGAACACAAAGCGCATCCGGTCGCCCAGTGCCTGCTGCACCGCTTTGAGCATGGGATACGCCTCGCCGCAGTACGGGCATTGGTAGTCGCCGTACTCGACCAGGGTGATGGGCGCATCGGCCGGACCCTGGCTGTGGTCCTGCGCGCTGACGGGAATCGACAGACCTTTCATGACGCTGCTCCTTCGGTGGAGGGAAGTTGCGACAGCGCTTCCAGGATGCCGTCGGCGCCGGGATTGATGCCCAAAGGGGAGATGTAGCTCCAGCGCACGATGCCCTCGGCATCGATCACGAACAGCGCGCGTTCGCAGACGCCGTCCTGTTCGCGGTACACGCCGTAGCGGCGGGCTACCTCGCCTTTTGGCTCGAAATCGGCCAGCAAGGGGAAGTGCAGGTGGCGTTGCTCGGCGAACGCGGCGTGGCACCACACCCCATCCACGGAGATGCCCACCAGCTGCGCGCCGCTGCGGTGGAACTCGGGCAGCAGCTGGTTGTACAGCGCCAGCTGGTCGCCGCAGACCGGGCTCCAGTCGGCGGGGTAGAACGCCAGGATCACCGGGTGGCCGCGCAGCTCGTCCAGGCTGACGCGCTGGTCCGGGGTGGCGGGCAACTGGAACGCGGGCGCGGGCGCGCCAATGGGCAACGAAACGCGGGGTGCAGCGGACATGACAGCCTCCTGCTGGAACGAAACAGCACGTGGATCAGCGGATGGGGCGGGTGCTTTCGAACAGGAACCAGCTGCGGCGCTCGGCCTCGTCGATCCAGTTCTCGATCAGGCTGGTGGTAGCCACGTCGTTGTGGGTGGTGCACACCCCATGGGTGGCCCGCAGGAAGCGGGTGAGCTGGCGGTTGTCGTCGGCCAGCTCGGCCAGCATGTCTTCGGGGGTCACGTAGTCCGCGTCGTTGTCGAGCAGGCGCTGGATGCGGTGGATCTGCCCGATCGAGCGCAGCGTGGTGCCGCCGACCTTGCGCGCCCGTTCGGCAATGGCATCGGTGGTGGCGAAGATCTGCTCGCCCTGTTCATCCAGCATCAGGTGGTAGTCGCGGAAGTGCGGGCCGGACAGGTGCCAGTGGAAGTTCTTGGTCTTCAGGTACAGCGCGAACACATCGGCCAGCAGTACGGTCAGGGCACCGGCGATGTCCTTGCCGGCCTGCAGGCTGAGGTCGGACGGCGTGCGCAGCGGGGCGGTCTGGCGGGATGGGGCGACAACATCGTGCATGGCGGCTCTCCGGTAGCGGGGGAAGGCGGCCCGGGCCGCAGGTGCTGCGGGGGAGCCGATGGATCCAGACTAGGCAGCGGGGGCCGGCGGGAACATTGCGCCATCGTTTCCCCGGCTCATACCTTGGTTTGGGCCACCTGCCAGCGCATCCCTCTTTGGGGGGATCTGCCGCCCCCGGGTGCGGGGGATACTGGGCTCACCCCGGCGCAGGTGACTGCGCCCCGCCAGGAGGCCAGACCGTGGTGCCCAGCTCGACTCCCACGCGCCCGCGCGCCGCCGCGGCGTCCACGTTGCGCGGCCGCACCGTGTTCCGCGCCGCTGCCGCGCTGCTCACGCTGGGGATCTTCCTGGTCGATGTGCTCACCACGCTGGAAGGTGCAGTAGCGGTGCTGTACGTGGTGGCGGTGCTGCTGGTGGCGCGCACCGGGCGCCGCGCCGACATCGTCATCACTGCCGTGGCCGGCATCGGGTTGACCCTCATCGCCTACCTGGATTCGCACGGGGTGAACCATGTGGGCGCGCAGACCTTCCGCGCGCTGGTCAGCCTCGCGGCGATCGTCATCACCGCGCTGCTGGCACTGCAGTACCAGGGCGCGATGCAGCGCCTGCGCGGGCAGGCAACGCTGCTGGATCTGTCGCACGACATGATCTTCGTGCGTGACCGCAGCGGGGTGATCACGTTCTGGAACCGCACGGCCGCGCAGGTGTACGGTTGGTCGGCCGAGGAATCCATCGGCCGCGTGGCCGATGTCCTGCTGTCCACACGCTACCCGCGGGCGCGCGAAGAGGTGGAGGCCACCCTGCTGCAACTGGGCAGCTGGGAAGGCACGCTGGAGCAGCGCACCCGCGACGGCGCCTGGCGCGTGCTGGAAAGCCGCTGGGTGATCCAGCGCGATGGCCTGGGGCGCGCAACCGGCGTGATGGAAACCCACACCGACGTCACTGAGCGCCGCCGGGCCGAGGATGCCGCGCTGCGCGCGCAGGCCGAACTGGCGCACGCCACGCGCGTGGCCACGCTCGGTGAGCTGACGGCTTCACTGGCGCACGAGGTCAACCAGCCGCTGATGGCGGTGGTGACCAACGGCGAGGCCGGGCTGCGCTGGCTGCACCGCGACCCGCCGGACCTGCACGAAGTGGAGGCCGCCATCACCCGCACGGTGAGAGAAGCGCGTCGTGCCAGTGAGATAGTCAAACACGTCCGCGCGTTCCTGGCCAAACGCAGCACGCCGCGCGAACCGCTCGATGCCTCCCTGCTGATCGAAGACGCGGTGCGGCTGGTGCAGCACGAACTCAACCGTGAGGCAGTGCAGCTGCACGTGGCAGTGACCGCCGACCTTCCCGCCGTGCACGGTGATGCGGTGCAGCTTCAGCAGGTGCTGGTGAACCTGCTGATCAACGCCAGCCAGGCCATGGCCGGGCAGGCCAACGCGCGGCAGCTGGTGGTGGAGGCGCAGCCCGGCGCGCCCGGCGAAGTGGCCATCAGCATTGCCGACAGCGGCCCGGGCATCGACAGCGCGCACCTGGACACCCTGTTCCAGCCGTTCTTCACCACCAAGCCGGACGGCATGGGCATGGGCCTGGCGATCTGCCGGTCCACCGCCGAAGCCCATGGCGGGCGGCTGTCGGTGGAGAGCGCGCCCGGCCATGGCGCCACCTTCCGGCTGGTGCTGGCCACCCATCCCACAGGAGCACGCGCCTGATGAGCCTACCCACACCGCCGCTGGTCGTGGTGGTCGATGACGATGCCGCCGTGCGCGACGCGCTGGACAGCCTGCTGCGCTCGGTGGGGCTGCAGACCCGCGTGCTGGGCGCGCCTTCGGAGCTGCTGCAGGCGGTGCTGCCGGACGTGCCTGGCTGCATCGTGCTGGACGTGCGCCTGCCGGGCATCAGCGGGTTGGATCTGCAGGGCCAGTTGGCCGCGCAGGGCATCCACCTGCCCATCGTGTTCATGACCGGGCACGGCGACATTCCCATGACCGTGCGCGCGATGAAGGCCGGCGCGGTGGATTTCCTGGCCAAGCCGTTCCGCGACCAGGACATGCTGGATGCGGTCAGCGCCGCGATCGAGCGCGACACCCGCCGCCGCCAGGACATGGCCGCGCGCGGTTCGCTGGAAACGCGCTACGCCACCCTGACCCCGCGCGAGCGCGAGGTAATGGCGCACGTAGTGGCCGGGTTGATGAACAAACAGGTGGCCGGCGTGCTGCACCTGAGCGAGATCACCGTGAAGATCCATCGCGGCAACGTGATGCGCAAGATGGGCGTGCGCTCGCTGGCCGACCTGGTACGGCACGCAGAGGCGCTGGGCGTGGGCACCGGCACCGCCTGAACCAGCCAGCACAAACCTGTGTATGGTTCCGGCGCGCGGCCGGATCGGGCATAAAGGCCCCATGAAGCCGAGTTACCGCATTGCGATCGTCGATGACGACGACGGGGTCCGCCAGTCGTTGTCCAGCCTGGTGCGCTCGCTGGGCCACGAAGCGCGCACCTATGCCTCGGCGGCGGCGTTCCTGGCCGACGAGGGCGACGCACCCGACTGCCTGCTCACCGATATGCAGATGCCGCAGATGAGTGGCGACCAGCTGCAGGCCGAACTGCTGGCGCGCGGGTGCGCGTTTCCAATGATCTTCATGACCGCGTTTCCCACCGATGCGCTGCGCGCGCGGGTGATGGAGCGGGGCGGTCGCGCGTTCCTGGTCAAGCCGGTGGACGGCGAGGCGATGCTGCGCTGTGTCGAGGAGGCGATCACCTCGTGACCACTGCATCACGCGACCACCGCTACGGTGCAGCCATGCCCAAGGGGGCAGGCCACCACGAGCACGCACATGAACACTGAAAAGCAGCCCGGCAAGCAGCAGGGCGTTGATGAAGCCAAGCAGGACCGGAAGCAGGAAGATGCGGCCAAGGCCCGCCCGGGCCAGACCGATGAGAGCGTCCGTCAGTCCGAAAGCCGGCGCCCGCCGATCAAGGACAATCCGGACGCATGACACAATCGGCGTTCCGCTCCTGCAAAGGTGTCTACGCCGATGAAATGTTGGGTTGCCGGATTGTTCTGGCTTGCTGTAACAGGGTTCAGCGTCCCGGCGCAGGCGGCTGAGCCGCCGGGCCCCGCGCCCCACGACCGCGCCGAGGCAGTGAAGGTCATTGCCGACCTGCGCAAGGTCGTGGCTGACAACGGCATCGAGCGGCTCCAGAAGGTCCGCATCGGCGGCATCGACCAGTGGGTCTCCATCCGCGGCAACGACCGCCGCAACCCGGTGCTGCTGATGCTGCACGGCGGGCCCGGTTGGGTGGCCATGCCTACCAGCTGGTATTTCCAGCGTGGTTGGGAGGAGTACTTCACGGTCGTGCAGTGGGACCAGCGCGGTGCAGGCAAGACCTACGCGGCCAATGACCCTGCGGTGGTCGCTCCGACCATGACCCGCGAACGGATGATCGCCGACAGCGAGGAAATGGTGGCCTGGCTGCGCAGGGAGTTCGGCAAGGAGCGGATCTTCGTGCTGGGTCAATCGTGGGGAAGCTACCTGGGTCTGGAGCTGGCCCAGCGCCGGCCCGAGTGGCTGCATGCCTACATCGGCATCGGGCAGATCTCCAATGCACCGGAAAGCGAGCGCCGTGGTTTTGCGTGGACCCTCCAGCAGGCGCGGGAGGACGGCAACGCCGAAGCGGTGGCCGAGCTGGAAGCATTGGCGCCCTACGCACAGGGAAACCAACCCGTGCCGCTTGAGAAGCTGTTCAAGCAGCGGAAGTGGCTCAACCACTACGGCGGCATGGTGCACAACCGCAGGGGCGGCGATGCCGAGGCGGCCGCGATCAGGCTTTCGCCGGAGTACACCGACCATGACGTGGCGGAGGTGTGGAAGGGCAACGACTTTTCGATGCAGCACCTGCTCAGCGAGGTGCTGACCCTGGATATGACCACGGTTCGGGAACTGAAGGTTCCGGTGTTCCTGTTCGAAGGCCGGCACGACCACAACGTCTCGTCCGAGCTCGCGGCGGAGTGGCTCCAGGGCGTAAAGGCGCCGGCCAAGCAGCTGGTCTGGTTCGAGCAGTCCGCGCACGAAGTAATGATCGAAGAACCGGGCAAGACCCTGCTCACCCTCGTACAGCAGGTACGCCCCATCGCAGAGCGCGCGGGTGACGGCCCCGCTGAGGTGCCTTGATGGTAGAGCCACGCCCTGCGTGGCTGCGCGGAGACCCACAAACGAAAAAGCCACCCGATGGGTGGCTTTTTCGTTTGGCAGCCATCCAGAGGACGGCGGCAGGAATGTGGTGGAGCCAAGGAGGATCGAACTCCTGACCTCGTCATTGCGAACGACGCGCTCTCCCAGCTGAGCTATGGCCCCGGTGTACTGCAACACGGCTTGGGAACCGCGATGCGATCAAGTGTAGCGCTGCGCACCCCGGGCTGCCAAGGCCCAGCACTGCATCTGCGAACCTGCATTACTCAACCCAGTGCAGCCGGCCGCGATCTGCGCAACCCCGGCGCCTTGTTCAAGGAAGGCGGTTTCCGGCCTAAGGCCCGGCAGGGGAGTGCCGTTGGCGGCAGCACCCCACTGAACTTGAGGAAATTGACCCCTTATCTGAACGAATGTCCGGCTTTGTGAAGATGCGCTCGGGAGACATCGCTTTGAAATCAATCGCTTAGGCAAAACGAAAGCTCCAATGTTTCTGTCTTTTTTTACGTAAAGAGGACCACTTCGGTGCCGATAAGAACTGTGACGTATCTCTCAATCCAACCCCCACCTTCGAGTACCGACGATGACGACCCGTGCCGCCACCGTTTTCTCTACCTCCATCGGCGCGCGCCTGGCGCTGCTGATGGGCCTGATCACCACCGTCGCCTTCGTGGCGCTGGCGGTGCTGATCTACCGCCAGGCCGCAACCAGCTACCAGCAGCGTGTTGAAGCTGGCCTGCAGTCATCCACCGAGTTGATGCGCGACTCGGTGGAACTGTACGACCGCAGCCTGAGCGACAGCACCCAGCGCATGGCCGGGATCTTCCGCGGCATGCTGCCCGCCGGCGATGTCAGCGTTGACGCGGCCAAGACCGTGACCGTGGGCGAACGGCAGACCCCGACCCTGCAGTTCGGCACCGAGGTGCTCAACCTGCAGGAGGCCACGGTGGACCGCTTTGCCGAAGCCACAGGCGGCGGCGTGGCCACGGTGTTCGTGCGCGATGGCGACGATTTCGTGCGCGTGTCCACCTCTGTGCGCAACGCCGAAGGCGCACGGGCCATGGGCACGGTGCTTGACCACGCCAGCCCGGCCTATGCCAAGGTCATCGCAGGTGAGGGGTACACCGGTCCGGTGCGGCTGTTCGGGGTGGATTACATGACCCACTACATGCCGATCAAGGATGCCGCCGGTGAGGTTGCCGCGATCGCCTTCGTAGGCCAGAACTACACCGAAGGCCTGGCGGCGCTGAAGGCGCGCCTGCGCGAATCCAAGCTGGGCAAGGAAGGGCACTTCCTGGCAGTCAACACCAAGGCCGGCGATCAGTTCGGTACGGTGATGGCGTCGTTCGCCGGCGAAGGCGAGCTCCTGTCCTCGCTGGTGGACCCGGCCGACCAGGCCACGCTGGAGGCACTGCTGGCCGGCAAGGCCAGCCAGGCAACGCTGCACCTGCGTACCGCCAAGGACGCCGCGCCGCAGACCTATTTCGTCAGCGCCCAGGCCTACGGCCCGTGGCAGTGGACGGTACTCGGCCTGGAACCGACCTCGGTGCTGCAGGCCGTGCTGCACAAGTTGATGCTGCAGATCGGCGTGGTGTCCGGCCTGGGCCTGCTCGCGGTGATCGTGGCGCTCATCGTCGTGGTACGTCGTGTCATCAGCGCCCCCCTGGCGCAGGCCGGGCAGGTCGCGCGCGACGTCGCGGCGGGCCGCCTGGACCAGCGCATCGTGGTGCACAGCCAGGATGAGGTGGGCCGCCTGATGGGCGCGCTGCAACAGATGCAGGCCAAGCTGCGCGAGATCATCCAGGCGCAGAACGAAATGAGCCAGCGGCATGCCGAAGGGGCGATCAGCCACCGCATCGACGCCAGCCGCTTCGAGGGCGAGTTCGGCACCATGGTGACCGGGACCAATGAACTGGTTGCCGCGCATATCGGGGTCAAGATGCGCATGGTGGACCTGGTGCGCCGCTACGCCGATGGCGACCTGTCCCAGTCGATGGAGCAGCTGCCGGGCGAAAAGGCGCGCATCACCGAGGCGGTGAACGGCGTGCGCGACCGCCTGCAGGCGATCAATGGCGAGATCAAGCACCTGGTGGCGGCCGCCGCCGCCGGCGACTTCAGCGTGCGTGGCAATGCCGAGGCCTACCAGTACGACTTCCGCGTGATGGTCGAAGGGCTCAATACCCTGATGGTCACGGCCGACCGCAACCTCAGCGCGCTGTCCGGGCTGCTGCGTGCGCTGGCCGAAGGCGACCTGCGCGGCCGTATCGAGGGTCAGTTCCAGGGCGTGTTCGCGACCATGCGCGACGATGCCAATGCGACCGTGGCACAGCTGACCCGCATCGTTGGTGGGATCCAGCAGGCGGCCGTGTCGGTCGCCACGGCGTCGGCGGAGATCGCCGCCGGCAACGACGACCTGTCCAAGCGCACCGAGCAGCAGGCCGCGAGCCTGGAAGAATCGGCCGCGTCGCTGGAAGAGCTGACCGCTGCCGTGAAGCAGAACGCCGACCACGCACGTCGCGCCGACCGCCTCGCGGCGGAGGCGGCCGAGGTGGCGGTGCAGGGCGGCAACGCGGTGGCGCAGGTGGTGGAGACCATGGGCGGCATCGAAGCGTCGTCGCGCCGCATCGCCGACATCACCACCGTCATTGATGGCATCGCGTTCCAGACCAACATCCTGGCGCTCAACGCCGCGGTGGAAGCGGCGCGCGCGGGCGAGGAAGGCCGAGGGTTTGCTGTGGTGGCCTCGGAAGTGCGCGCGCTGGCGCAGCGCTCGGCCAGTGCGGCCAAGGAGATCAAGGCGCTGATCGACGCGTCGGCGACCCAGGTGGCCGACGGCAGCGCATTGGCCAGCGAGGCGGGGCAGACCCTGCAGCGCGTGGTGGCATCGGTTGGGGAGCTGGGCGGGCTGATCGAAGAGATCGCCAACGCCAGCCAGGAACAGGCGGCAGGGATCGAGCAGGTCAACCAGAGCATCGTGCAGATGGATGGTGTGACCCAGCAGAACGCTGCCCTCGTCGAGGAGGCTTCGGCCGCTGCGCGTGCATTGAACGCGCAGTCGTCCGAGCTGCAGCAATCGGTCGGGCAGTTCCGCCTGGCCGACGCGCAGCCCGCGCGCAGGGAGCGCGTTGCGGCCTGATCGGGTGCGGTGGCGTCTGCGATGGGGAGTCGCAGACGCCACCGCCGGATCAAATGGAACAGGTATGGCCGGGTCTGCAACGGATCCGGCATAATCCGCCGCACGAACTCCGGCGGCTCAGCCAGCACACCAGGGTAGGGAACGGAAGGCCGTCCCCCGCAGCGCCCTGAAACTCCTTTGCAACACGAACGCAATACCTTGCCGCATCGCCGCGCAAACGGCGGTGCCGTGGGTGTTCATCCGCGCGCCGCGTGCGCCACCTTCATCCGTAACACCTGAGACCCCTGAATGTCCGCCCATCGCACCACCACCGCTTCGGCCGCAACCGCTTCCTTCCGCACCGCCCGGCAGCCGCGCCCCCACGCGCTGGCGCTGGCCTGCATTTCGCTGCTCGGGCTGAGCGGCGCCGCCGTGGCGCAGGACGCCAGCCCGACCTCGCTGGATGCCATCACCGTCACCGCCGACCACCGCGAGCGCAACCTGCAGGAAGTGCCGGTCTCGGTCGGCGTGGTCCAGGGCGAGCGCCTGCGCGACTACACCGCCGGCGGCGATGACACCCTGCTGGCCCTGAGTGGCCGGGTGCCGAGCTTCTACGCCGAGACCACCACCGGCCGCATCTTCCCGCGCTTCTACATCCGCGGCCTGGGCAACATCGACTTCTACCTGGGTGCGTCGCAGCCGGTGTCGATCATCCAGGATGACGTGGTGCTGGAGCACGTGGTGCTGAAGTCCAACCCGGTGTATGACGTGGACCAGATCGAAGTGCTGCGTGGCCCGCAGGGCACGTTGTTCGGCCGCAACACCACCGCCGGCATCGTCAAGTTCGACAGCATCAAGCCCAGCCAGGATTACAGCGGCCGCGTGCAGGCCAGCTACGGCAGCTACGGCAGCGTGTCGGTGGACGGCGGCTTCGGCGGCCCGATCAACGACATCGCCTCGTTCCGCGTGTCGGCGCTGTACCAGCACCGCGACGACTACGTAGACAACACCTACACCGGCCCCAGCGCCGATGGCACGGTGTCCCCGAAGAAGAACGCCATGGGCGGCTTCGACGACCGCAACGTGCGTGCCCAGCTGCTGCTGCAGCCCAGCGATGCGTTCTCGGTGCTGGCCTCGGCGCACGCCCGTGACTACGAAGGCACCTCGACCCTGTTCCTGCGCAACGCGATCACCAAGGGTTCCAACACCACCGATGCGCCGCGCGACCAGGTGGCCTACGACGAAGCCGACAACAACCCGCAGGCGTACAAGACCTACGGCGGCTCGGTCAAGGCCGTGTACGACTTCGGCAACATTTCGCTGACCTCGATCACCGCCTACGAGACCACCTCCGGCTACAGCCGCGGTGACACCGACGGTGGCGCGGCGGCCAACTTCCCGGTCAACGGCGTGCCCAACGGGTATGGCCAGTCGATGGGGCAGATCCGCGACCTGGACCAGTGGACCCAGGAAGTGCGCCTGGCCAATGCCGATGACAACCGCCTGAAGTGGCAGGTGGGCGCGTTCTACTTCGATGGCCGCGACACCACCGATTTCTACCAGCGCGCCTGGTTCCTGCAGGGCGCTGCGCGTAACCCGAACAACTGGGTGCGCCTGCGCAACACCAATACCTCGTGGGCCGGCTTCGGCCAGGTCAGCTATGACGTGACCGACAAGTTCACCCTGACCGCCGGCCTGCGCCAGACCCGCGACGAGAAGCGTACCCGGCTGCTGAAGACCGCTGATACGGCCGCCGGCGTGGTCACCTACCGTGGCCGTACCGACGTGGAAATGGCCGACACCACCCCGAGCTGGGACGTGAGCGCGATGTACGCGTTCAACCCGCAGGTGAGCGTGTACGCCAAGGTGGCGCGTGGCTTCCGCGGCCCGACCATCCAAGGCCGTTCGGCGGTGTTCAACGCGGACTTCACCACCGCCGATTCGGAAACCATCCTGTCCTGGGAAGCGGGCGTGAAGAGCAGCCTGTGGGACAACCGCCTGCGCATGAACGCCACCGCGTTCACCTACGTGGTCAACGACATCCAGCTCAACGGCAACGATTCCAACGGCAACGGCGTGCTGTTCAATGCCGACAAGGCCAAGGCCTACGGCCTGGAAGCGGACATGGAGCTGCGCCCGATCCCGAACCTGAGCCTGAGCGCCGGCGTGAGCCTGCTGCACAGCGAAATCCAGGATGACCGCGTGTATGCGCAGGTCTGCGCGCTGAACGGCGCGGTGGTGTGCACCGTGAATGACCCGACCATCAAGGTGGGCGCCAACACGTTCGCCCAGATCAACGGCAACCCGCTGCCGAACGCGCCGAAGTACAACCTGAACTTCGCTGCGCGCTACGACTTCCCGGTCAACGACAGCGACGTGTTCTTCGTGTCCACCGACTGGAACAAGCAGGGCCATACCAGCTTCGTGCTGTATGACTCGGCCGAGTTCAACTCCAAGGGCAGCTTCGAAGGTGGCCTGAAGCTGGGTTACTCGGGCAACTACGGGGCATGGGAAGCGGCGCTGTTCGCGCGCAATATCACCAACGAGAAGAACCTCAAGGGCGTGATCGAGAACTACATGGCGGCGGTGTACAACGAACCGCGCGTTGTAGGCGTTTCGTTGAACCTCAACTGGTAAGCGGTTGAAACAAAGGCCCCGCGCAAGCGGGGCCTTTTCGTTGCGGTCCTGCGTGGCTGCGCGGTATCAACCTGCGGCGGGCAACAAGGGCGCCAGCACCGGTTCCAGCACCGCCTGCCGCCATCCCACCAGGGCCTGCGGCCACGTGCGGCTTTCCAGATAACTTTCCAGGTGCTTGCGCGAAGCCAGCACGCCATCGGGCAGGCCGAGCTCGGCGGTACGTGCGCTTACCGCGTCCTGCAGCCGCTTCAACGCCTGCTTGTTCGCATCGTTGGCCGGCAGCGCCAGCGGCGCCTCGGCCTCATCGTGCAGCGGCGTTTCCAGCGCTTCCCAGACCTGCGCGGCCAGCTTGCGCGGGGCTTTGGGGAAGCCTTCCATCAGCTTGCCCAGTGCGCCGGCATCGGCCGGCGGCGTGCGTGCCAGCAGCGCGGCCAGTTCGTTGTCCAGGATCCAGCTGCGCGGCTTGTCGCTTGCCCGTGCCTGCACGTCACGCCAGCGCAGCAGGCGCAACAGACGGCGCTGTGCGGGCGCATCCATGAACTGCGCCGAGCGCATCGCCACGTGCGGCCAGCGCTCTTCGTCCTGCTCGACACTGGCCAGCAGGCGCTCGGCATCGTCCTGCAGCCACTGGCGGCGGTCCAGCTCGCCCAGCTTCGCATCCACCACATCGTGGATCGCGAACAGGTACTCCACGTCGTCGGCGGCGTACTCCAGCTGCGAATCCGTCAGCGGGCGGCGCATCCAGTCCGAGCGGGTCTCGCCCTTGGCCAGGGTCACCCCGGTGATGGCGGTGACCAGCTTCTGGTAGCCCATCCCGCCGCCGATGCCGGCCAGCGACGCGCCGATCTGGGTGTCGAACAACGGCCGCGGCAGCACGCCGCAGGCCACCTTGAAGGTGACCAGGTCTTCGCTGGCGCTGTGCATCACCTTCAGGATCGACGTATCGGCCAGCCACGGCGCCAGCGCCTCGGTCATGCCCGGAATCAACGGGTCGATGATCAGGATTTCATCGCCGACCGCCATCTGCACCAGCGCCAGCTGCGGCCAGTAGGTGCGTTCACGGATGAATTCGGTGTCCAGCCCGATGCGGGTGGGGCGCTGGCGGTAGCGCTCGTCCAGTTCCGCCGGGGTTTTGATCCAATAGGCCACGTAGGGATTCCATCTACTGCAGGTTTGCTCAGGTGAGGGAGAATAGCCTAACGTCGAGGCCGTCCCGCCGAAGGAACCCGAATTGCGTACTCCAGGCCCTGTCCCGCTGTTGCTGGCCGCGCTGCTGCTGGCCACGACCGCCTGCTCGCCCGACGCGCCACCACCACGCCCGGCGGCGGCGCGCGCGCCCGAGCCGGCCAAACGGGTCGAGCCTTTGCCCGGGCAGGTGACCATCGGCGGTGAGGATGAAGCGGAGACCGAACAGCGCTGGCAGCCGCCGGCGGTGGTCATTGCCGACGACGGCGTGGCACAGGCGCGTCGCGACGCGGCCAAGGCCTTCGACGAGGGGCGGTTGTACGCCACCGCCGCCGATGCCATTCCGATCTGGCTGGCGTTGCGCCAGCGCGACGCCAACGACCGCCAGGCCCAGGCCGGACTCACCCGTGCCCGCCAGCAGCTGCTGAAGGACGCCGCCGGGCTGTTGCAGCGGCCGCTTCGGCAGCGCGAGGCACTGGCCGAGGCTGGCGAGATTGCCTTGGTACTGCTGGCCTTGGCCCCGGATGACCCCAAGGTGCGCCAGCTGCAGTCGCGCGTGGAGCTGGCCCAGCGGGTGGTGGCGTACAACCGCGCCGGCGAGGAGGACCTGCGCGCCGACCGCATTGGTGAAGACGGCGACGGTGCCATTCCCAACTTCCGCGAGGCGCTGGCGCTGCAGGCGGACGAGCCGCGGGCCCGGCAGGGCCTGGCCGCCGCCGAAAGCGCGCTGATCCGCCGCGCCGAAGCCGCTGCCCGCCGCGCCGATTTCGCTGCCGCCGGCACCTGGCTGGCCGAAGCGGCCAAGGTGCGCGATTCGGCACCCACCATTGCCGATGCGTTCGAACGGATCGAGGCGATCCGCGCCGCCACGCTGGTGCGCCTGCGCGACGACGGCCTGCGCGACCTGACCAGCCCGCAGGGGCTCAAGGCAGCGCGGCAGAAGCTGGAAGACGCGCTGCGCATCGCGATGCCCGGCGACCCGGTGGTGGGCCAGCTGCGCGAACGCATCGAACTGGCCACCCACTACGGCAGTTTCCGCCCGCGCCAGGTGTTCAGCGATGCGCTGCGCGATGGCGGGCGTGGGCCGCAGATGATCGTGGTGCCGCATGGCGGCTTCCAGATGGGCGCCGGCGACGCGGAACCGGGCGCCAGCGATGCGGAAAAGCCCTCGCACTACGTGCGCTTCGACCGCGGCTTCGCCATGGCGATCACCGAAGTGACCGTGGCCGATTACCGCCGCTACGTGCAGGCCAGCAACGCCCGGCCGCGCGCCACCCGGCGTGGGCATTCGATCATCTACGACGAGCGCAGTGGCAACTTCACCCGCAGCAGCGGGGTGGACTGGCGCTCGGGCTACGACGGCACCCCGGCCATCGCCAATTCGCCGGTGATGCACGTGAGCGTGCGTGATGCCGAGCACTACGCGATGTGGCTGTCCGAACAGACCGGGCGTTCCTACCGGCTGCCCAGCGAGGCCGAATTCGAGTACGCGCTGCGTGCCGGCACCAGTGGCCGCTACCCGTGGGGCAACGAGGGCACGCCGCCGCCGCTGTCGGGCAACTTCACCGGCGGCGAAGACGTATCGCCCTCCGGCCGGCGCTGGTTCAACGCCTTCGTCGGCTATGGCGATGGCTGGTGGGGCCCGGCCCCGGTGGGCACCTTCGAACCCAATGCCTGGGGCCTGCACGACATGGCCGGCAACCTCAGCGAATGGGTGGCCGACTGCTGGCACGCCAGCTACCGCCGGGCCCCGGCCGATGGCGTGGCCTGGTTCAACCCGGGCTGCCGGCAGCGGGTGATCCGCGGCGGCAACTGGGCCAATGCCCCCGAACAGACCCGCGCGGCCTGGCGGCAATCACAGGATTCGGACACGACCAGCGCCAGGATCGGGTTCCGCCTGGTTCGAGGTATCTGATACGTCGCCTTGGCGCTAGGATTGCCCCCAATGCCGGCAGGGCGTGCCGGCCCCATCAGGAACCAGGACGATGAGCAGCAATCCCTATGGCGGTCAGCAGCAACGAGCACGCCGCCCCGGGCTGTTCGGCAACATCCGCTGGTGGGTGCTGCTGGCGTTCGCCGGCTATGCCGCCTTCTACTGGTTCTCCAACCGCAGCGTGGACCCGTACACCGGCGAAAACGTGCTGATCGACAGTTCGCTCGATGCCGACCAGGAAAAGGCGCTTGGTCTGCAGGCCTACCAGCAGATCCTGGCCGAGGAGCGCCCGCTGGATCCCAACGCGCAGATATCGCGCGACGTGCGCGCGATCGCCGAACGGCTGATCCGCAAGGTGGACGTGGTGGAAACCGCGCTGGCCGAAGAGCACGGCCTGAAGCCGGCGCACTTCTCGCGCGACTTCGAATGGGAAGTCAACGTGATCCAGTCCGACCAGGCCAATGCGTTCTGCCTGCCGGGCGGCAAGATGGCGGTCTACACCGGGCTGGTGCCGGTGGCACAGACCCAGGATGCGATGGCAGTGGTGATGGGCCATGAAATCGCCCACGCACTGCTCCGCCATGGCGCCCAGCGCATGGCCCAGCAGAAGCTCACCCAGATCGGCCAGATGGCCGGTGCCGCCAGCGGCATGGATCCGCAGCAGCAACAGATGGTGATGTCGGCGATGGGCTACGGCTACCTGCTGCCGTACGCGCGCAGCCACGAAACCCAGGCCGATGAAGTGGGCCTGATGCTGGCGGCGGCGGCGTGCTTCGACCCGCGCGAAGCGGTGCCGCTGTGGGAGCGCATGGGCCAGGCCAGCGGCGGCCAGGCGCCGCCGGAATTCTCGTCCACGCATCCCAACCCGGGCACCCGCATCCAGAACCTGCAGGCGCTGATGCCCAAGGCCATGGAATACCGCCAACGCTACTGCGAATCTGCAGGCGCCCCGGCGACGCAATAACGGGGGCGAAACGCGTGTGCGACCTTGCTCGGACACGCATGGCGCGTCCCTACGGGGCTGACCCGAGGGTGTCTTTGACCACCACGTCAATTACTCCATCCTGCACCCGGGCCTTCAACGTATCGCCGGGCGAAACATCCAACGGCGACCGCACCAGGCGCCCATCCTGCTCACGGGTCAGGATGGCGTAGCCGCGCGCGACCGTGGCCAACGGGCTCACCGCTTCCATCGAACGCGCCAACGCGCGCAGGCGCAATGTATCGCGCTGCAGCTGCCGCGCCATCGCCGCCTCCGCGCGTGGCTGCACCCGCAGCAGGCGCTGTTTCAGTGCATCCAGCTGGCGCTGCGGGTGGCCATTGCGCAGCACCACCGCTGCATGCCGCAGCCGCGCCAGGCGGCGCTCATGCTGCTGCCGCCACGCGCCGGCCAGGCGCCGGGCCAGATCCTGCTGCCTACGCTGCAGCAGCTGCAACCGGTTCTGCGGGCTCTGTGCGTTCAGCCGCAGCAGGGCGCGGTCGGCACGCTGCATGGCCTGGCCCAACCCATGCCGCTGCAGCTGCACCAGCCGCGCGGCGAACCGGCGCAGGCGCAGTTGCAGGTCGCGCTGGTCGGGCACCAGCAGTTCGGCGGCCACCGACGGCGTGGGCGCGCGCAGGTCGGCGGCAAAATCGGCCAGGCTGAAGTCGGTTTCGTGGCCCACCGCCGACACCACCGGGGTATGGCTCGCCGCGATGGCACGCGCCAGTTGTTCGTCGTTGAAGGCCCACAGGTCTTCCATCGAGCCGCCGCCGCGGGTGAGCAGGATCACGTCGTAACGGCCGCTGGCGTCGGCGCTGCGCAGCAGCGCGGTGATCTGCGCAGCGGCACTGTCCCCCTGCACCAGGCTGGGCAGCAGGTCCACTTCCAGCAGCGGGAAGCGGCGCTCCAGCACGCTGAGCACATCGCGCACGGCTGCGCCGGTGGGCGAGGTGATCACCGCCAGCCGGCGCACATGGGCGGGCAGGGCACGCTTGCGTTCGGCGGCGAACAGGCCTTCAGCTTCCAGCCGCGCCTTGAGCTGTTCGTAGGCGCGACGCAGTGCGCCTTCGCCGGCTTCTTCCATGTGGTCGAGCACCATCTGGTACTCGCCGCGCGCCTCGTACAGGGTCAGCCGACCACGCGCGAGCACGCGCATGCCTTCGCGCGGCACGAATTTCAGCCACTGGCTCTTGGGCTTGAACAACGCCGCGCGGATCTGCGCGCGCGCGTCCTTCAACGTGAAGTACATATGGCCCGAGGCCGGGCGGGTTACGCTGCCCAGCTCGGCTTCCACCCACACCATCGGGAACGTGCCTTCCAGCAGGTCGCGGGCCAGGATGTTGAGCTGGCTGGGCGTGAGGATCTGCGCGCTACGGTCCATGGACGGTCAAACGTTTCGAACGGGTGCCCATGGTCGCATGCCGGGGCGAGCTGCGTGTGTGCGGCGCTCAGCCGCCGTTGTCGAGCCGGGCGTGCTGCTGCAGTGCCCACTGCACGTGTTCGCGTACCAGCGCGGAGTCATGGCCGGCGCGCGCGTGCAGCGCGGCCAGCGTGTCCGGGTGGCCTGGCGCATTGCCCAGTGCCACCGCGATGTTGCGCAGCCAGCGCTCATGCCCGCTGCGGCGGATCGGGCTGCCTTCGGTGCGGCGCAGGAATTCGTCTTCCTCCCACGCGAACAGTTCGGCCAGCGTGGCGGTATCGAGCGCGTTGCGGGCGCGGAAATCCGGCTCGTCAGTGCGCCGCGCGAACTTGTTCCAGGGGCACACCAGCTGGCAGTCGTCACAGCCGTAGATGCGGTTGCCCATCAGCGGGCGCATGTCTTCGGGAATGGCGCCATCGTGTTCGATGGTGAGATAGGAAATGCAGCGCCGCGCATCCAGCCGTTGCGGGCCGATGATGGCCTGGGTGGGGCAGACATCGATGCAGCGGGTGCAGGTGCCGCAGTGCGCGCTGGCCGGCGCATCCACCGGCAACGGCAGGTCGATGTAGATCTCGCCCAGGAAGAACCACGAACCGCCCTGGCGGTCGATCAGGCAGGTGTGCTTGCCGATCCAGCCCAGCCCGGCGTTGCGTGCCAGCGCACGCTCCAGCACCGGGGCCGAATCGACGAACACCCGGTACCCGAACGTGCCGATCTCCGCGGCCAGCGCATCGGCGAATTTCTGCAGGCGGTTGCGCATGAGCTTGTGGTAATCGCGGCCCAACGCATACCGCGCCACGTAGGCGCGGTTGCCGTCATGCAGCGTGTTCCAGGCCTCGGTGTCGTCCTTGTGGCCGTAATCCATGCCTACTGAAATCACCCGCACGGTGCCGGGCAGCAGTTCGGCCGGGCGCGCGCGGAGCGTGCCGTGGCGTGCCATCCAGTCCATGGTGCCGTACAGGCCCTGGCCCAGCCAGTCGGCCAGGTGCGCTTCGTCGTCGGCCAGGTCGATGCCGGACACGCCGCAGCGCTGGAAGCCATGCTGCCGCGCAAGCGCGCGCACCCGTTCGGCGGCACGGGCCAGGTCGAGCGGGGCGGGCAGGGGAACAGCGGACATGCAGCAAGTATAGAATCCCGGCATGCACGAACTCGATGAACTGTTCGATGTCGCCGCCGCGCGCCGTCTCGATGCCCAGGCCAGCGCGCTGCTGGGCGATGGCGGCGCCGGGCTGATGGAGCAGGCCGGCACGGCCGCCTGGCAGTGCCTGCTGGAGCGCTGGCCGCAGGCGCAGCGGCTGTGCGTGGTGGCCGGTGCGGGCAACAACGGCGGCGACGGCTACGTGCTGGCGCGGCTGGCCCGCCAGGCCGGGCGCCAGGTGCAGGTGCTGCGGCTGGCCGACGCCGGCGCGCGGACGGAACTGGCTGAACGGGCGCGCGCGGCGTATCTGGCGGTGGGCGGGCAGGAAACCGTCTTCGCAGGGGAATTGCCTGCCGCTGACATCGTGGTCGATGCACTGTTCGGCATCGGCCTGAACCGCGCGCCGAATGGCGATGCGGCGCGCCTGATCGCGGCGATCATCCACAGCGGGCTGCCCGTGCTTTCGCTGGATGTGCCCAGTGGCGTGGACGCGCGTACCGGCGCGGTGCCCGGTGTTGCGGTGCGCGCCACGATCACCCTGCAGTTCATCGTCCGGCATCAGGGCCTGTACACCGCAGACGCGCTGGAATACATCGGTGGCCGCCGGCTGGCACCGCTGTCGCTGCCCGGCGGTTCGCAGCGGGGCATCGCGCCGGCAGCGTGTCTGTGGTTGCCTTCCCGGCTGCCCACGCAGCTGGCGCCGCGCCGTGCCAACACGCACAAAGGCGAATCCGGCCATGTGCTGTGCGTGGGCGGCAACGCCGGCAGTGGGGGCGCGGTGATGCTGGCCGCAGAATCGGCGCTGCGCGCTGGCGCCGGGCTGGTCAGCGTGGCCACCCAGGCGCAGCACATCGCGCCGCTGCTGGCGCGCCTGCCCGAAGCCATGGCCCACCCGGTGCAGGAGGCGCAGGACCTGCAGGCGCTGCTGCCGCGCGCGAAAGTGATCGCGATCGGCCCCGGGCTGGGCCAGGACGACTGGGCCCACGAGCTGTGGCGGCAGGTGCTGGCCAGCGGCAAGCCGCTGGTGATCGATGCCGATGCGTTGAACCTGCTGGCGGCCACGCCGCAGACGCTGCACGACGCGATTCTCACCCCGCACCCGGGCGAGGCGGCGCGGCTGCTGGGTACCGACACCGCCCAGGTACAGGCCGACCGTTTCGCCGCCGCTGCGGCACTGGCCGCGCGTTTCAATGCCGTGGTGGTGCTCAAAGGCGCCGGCACGATCGTGGCCGCACCGCATCAACGCCCCCGGGTGATCGCCGCCGGCAACCCGGGCATGGCGGTGGGTGGCATGGGCGACCTGCTCACCGGCATCATTGCCGCACTGCGCGCGCAGGGGCTGGACGCGTTCGACGCGGCCAGCAGCGGTGCGCTGCTGCACAGCCTGGCCGGCGATGACGCGGCCAGCGAAGGCCAGCGTGGCCTGCTCCCCACCGACCTGCTGGTGCCGCTGCGCCGGCGGGTGAACCCGGAACCGTGACGCCCATGATTGAGTTCTTCCTGGCACAACCGCAGGACACCGACCTGCTCGGCCAATGGCTGGCGGCCACCCGACCCCCGCATGCGGTGGTTGAGTTGAGAGGTGACCTGGGTGCCGGCAAGTCCACCCTGGCCCGGGCGCTGCTGCGCGCGCTGGGCGTGCAGGGCAACGTCCGCAGCCCCACCTACACGCTGGTCGAGCGCTATCCGCTGAGCGACGGTCATGAAGCGTGGCACTTGGACCTGTACCGGATCGGGCAGGCGGAAGAACTGGATTTCCTCGGCCTGGACGAGGGCAGTGCCTCGCTGTGGCTGGTGGAATGGCCCGAGCGCGGGGCCGGCGCGCTGCCGCCCACCGACCTGATCGTGGCGCTGGAGATCGAGGGGCAGGGCCGTCGCGCGCGGCTGGGCGCGGCCAGTGCGGCAGGACATGAATGGCTGGAACGGCTCCCGCAAGGGGGCGACTTGCAGGCCCTTTCTGTCGGCTGACAGTAGGAAACACCCCCAGGTTACGGATTATTAAGGGAAAAGGTGTTGCTTTTCATTCAGCGCAGTGATTGAATCCGTACCCATGCCAATGGGGAAGCCACTCACTGCCATCTGCGCCGCCGTCGGACTCTGTCTGGCGAGCGCGATGTCGTGGGCGGGCGAAGTCCGCCAGGTGGCCCTGGAGACCGGTTCGACCGGCACCCGCGCCGAGATCGCGCTGTCCGGCAGCGGCGGCTACAAGACCCTGACCCTGGCCGGCCCGAACCGGTTGGTGGTCGATTTCCCCGATTCCAGCGCGGTGCGCAACCTCAAGCTGCCTGCGCCCAAGGGCGTGGTCACGGCGGTACGCACCGGGCAGCCGGTGCCCGGCACGTTCCGGGTGGTGTTCGACCTGGCCGAATCGGTGGCGCCGTTCAAGCCGCAGCTGGTCAAGCAGGGCGAGGATTCGCGGCTGGTGATCGAGTGGCCGGGCGATGCGCCGGCCAGCGTGGTCCGCGCGCCCGCTACCCCGGCACCGGTCACTGCAGCGAACAGCACCCCGCCAGGCAGCACGCCTGCGCCTGCACCGATGGCGGCGCAGGCCAACACCGCGCCGGTGCCTGCAACCACCCAGACCCTGCCGCCGACCCCTGCCGAAGCGGCGCAGGCGCGCAATGACGCCGCCCGCGCCACGGCGCTGTTGACCGCGTCGGTGCGGCAACAGGCCAGCGTCAGCGCCGCCACGCCGGTGCCGACCCCGGCCGCGCCGACCGCGACCACGGTCAACGTGGCGGCGGCCGGCACCGTCAACGCTGCCAGCAATTCCGCGTCGCCTGCTGCCATCCTGGCCGGCCAGCCGACGGCGGCCAACGTGCCGGTGCCGACCACCGTGGTGCCGGCGCAGCCGCCGCGCCCGGTGATGCCCAGCGATGCGTCGCGGGTCAAGATGCAGTCGGGCATGCGCCCGCTGGTGGTGGCGATCGATCCCGGCCACGGCGGCCAGGACCCGGGCGCCGTGGGGCCGACCGGCAAGCGCGAAAAAGACATCACGCTGGCGGTGGCGCGTGAGCTGGCACGCCAGGTCAATGCGACGCCGGGCCTGAAGGCGTTCCTGACCCGCGATACCGACGTGTTCATTCCGCTGCCGATGCGCGCGCAGAAGGCACGTTCGGCCAAGGCTGACATCTTCATCTCGATCCACGCCGATGCTGCGGAAAACCGTGCGGCGACGGGTTCGTCGGTGTACGTGCTGTCGACCAAGGGTGCGTCGTCGCAGCGTGCGCGCTGGCTGGCGGACAAGGAAAACGCGGCCGACCTGGTTGGTGGCGTGCGCCTGCAGCAGACCGAGGGCACGCTGGCCAATGTGCTGCTGGACCTGGCCCAGAGCGGTTACATGAAGGCCTCCGAAGACGCGGCCGGGCATGTGCTGGGCGGGCTGAAGCGGATCGGCAAGAACCACAAGCCGGCGATTGAACGGGCCAACTTCGCGGTGCTGCGCACCTCGGACATGCCGGCGATGCTGGTGGAAACGGCCTTCATCTCCAACCCGGACGAGGAGCGCCGGCTGATGGACCCGGCCTACCAGCGCCAGATCGCTGGTGCGGTGTTGGATGGCGTGCATACGTTCTTCAGCCGCCAGCCGCCACCAGGCACGCTCTACGCAGCCCGCGCCCAGGCCGAGATAGACGCCGCCAGTACGGTCGCCGGCGGTAGCAAATAAAAACCCGCTTCGGCGGGTTTTTTTGTGGCGTCTGCCCGGCCCCAACGTACCCACTGGGGCCCATGGTTGATTGATCCGGGTATCCGGACGTTACGTAACGGTTCGTAGCCCCGGCCGTTGGCCGGACACCGCGCGCAGCGCGGCCCAAGCGTCCGGAGCTCGACCTGGTCTCGCTGGCGGCCATGCATCCGGGTGTAAACCCGAAACGAAACCGCGTATCAGGCGTCATGAACGCCTGACGGGCGTCTTCGGAACGCGTAAACGCCGGGGGGAAGGCCGCAACCGATGAATCGTCGGCTCCGGACGCTTGGGCCGCGCTGCGCGCGGTGTCCGGCCAACGGCCGGGGCTACGAATTTTTACGGGCCCATGGGGATCGGGATCAATCGACCATGGGCCCATTGGCCAATCGATATCGGAATCCATCCCCACGATCCGGATATCATTCCCGCATGACCATCCGCCAGCTTCCCGAAATCCTCATCAACCAGATCGCCGCGGGCGAAGTCGTTGAACGCCCGGCGTCGGTGGTCAAGGAACTGGTGGAAAACGCGCTCGATGCCGGTGCCACCCGCGTGGATATCGACCTGGAAGAGGGTGGGGTGCGGTTGATCCGCATCCGCGATGACGGCGGTGGCATCGCGCCGGAAGAACTTCCGCTGGCGGTGTCGCGGCATGCCACCAGCAAGATCGCCAGTCTGGATGACCTGGAAGCGGTGGCCACGCTGGGCTTCCGTGGCGAGGCGCTGCCGTCGATCGCGTCGGTGAGCCGCTTTACCCTGGCCTCGCGCCGGCGCAGTGACGAGCATGGCTCGGCGCTGCAGATCGAAGGCGGTAAGCTGGGCGAAGTCACCCCGCGCGCGCATGCACCGGGCACCACGGTGGAGGTGCGCGAGCTGTTTTACAACGTACCGGCTCGCCGCAAATTCCTGCGCGCCGAGCGGACGGAACTGGGCCATATCGAAGAATGGCTGCGTTCGCTGGCGCTGGCGCGGCCGGACGTGGAGCTGCGCGTGTCGCACAACGGCAAGCCGTCGCGGCGCTACAAGCCGGGTGATCTGTATTCCGATGCGCGGCTGGGCGAAACGCTGGGCGAAGACTTCGCCACCCAGGCCATGCGCGTGGACCACAGCGGTGCCGGGCTGCGCCTGCATGGCTGGATCGCGCAGCCGCATTATTCTCGCGCCAGCACCGACCAGCAGTACCTGTACGTCAACGGTCGTTCGGTGCGCGACCGCAGCGTGGCTCATGCGGTGAAGATGGCCTACGGCGATGTGCTGTTCCATGGCCGCCAGCCCGCGTACGTGCTGTTCCTGGAGCTGGACCCGACCCGGGTGGACGTCAATGTGCACCCGGCCAAGCATGAAGTGCGTTTCCGCGATTCGAGGTTGATCCATGACTTCGTCTACCGCACGTTGAAGGAAGCGCTGGCCGAAACCCGTGCGGGCATGACCGCGACGGGGGCGGGCAGCGAGGGCGTCGCCGAGGCTGCCGCGCCTGCCTACGCCAGTGCGGCGGCCGGCACGGGTTACGCGTTGGCGGGCGGTGGCGGTGGTGGCATGGGCAACACGGCCTGGCGCCCGCAGCAGTCGCCGCTGGGCCTGCGCGTGGCCGATGCCCCGTCGGCCTATGCAGCGCTGTACGCGCGCCCGGCCGGCAGCGATGCCGCGCTGCAGCCGATGCCCAGCGAGCAGGGCCTGCCGGTCACCGCGGCCGACAGTGGCGTGCCGCCGCTGGGCTATGCGGTGGCGCAGCTGCACGGCATCTACATCCTTGCAGAGAACGCCGAAGGCCTGATCGTGGTGGACATGCATGCCGCCCACGAGCGGATCGGCTATGAGCGGCTGAAGACCGCGCACGATGCCACTGGCCTGCATGCGCAGCCGCTGCTGGTGCCGATCACCCTGGCAGTGGGCGAGCGCGATGCCGATACCGCCGAGCGCGAAGCCGATACGCTGACCGCGCTGGGGTTCGAGATCACCCGGTCCGGTCCCGGTTCGCTGCATGTGCGCAGCATTCCCGCGCTGCTGGCCAACGCCGAGCCGGAAGGGCTGCTGCGCGATGTGCTCACCGACCTGCGCGAGCACGGCCAGAGCCGGCGCATCGCCAGTGCGCGCGACGAACTGTTGTCGACCATGGCCTGCCACGGTGCGGTGCGCGCCAACCGGCGGCTGACCCTGCCGGAAATGAACGCGCTGCTGCGCGACATGGAAATTACCGAGCGGTCCGGCCAATGCAACCACGGCCGGCCCACCTGGGCCCGTTTTTCACTGGCGGAAATCGACCGCTGGTTCCTGCGCGGACGTTGAAGGGGAGCACGATGCGTACTTGGGGATGGGGACTTGGCGCGGCAGTGCTGGCGCTGGGCCTGGCAGGGTGTGGCGATAAAGAAGCCGCGCCGGCGCCGGCGGCGGTGGATCCGGCATTCGCCGCCGAACAGCAGCAATGGCGACAGCAGCGCTACACCGAGCTGCACGCGCCCGATGGCTGGACCAGCCTGGTCGGCCTGCACTGGCTGGAGCACAAGGCGCACTACATCGGCAGCGGCCCCGGCAGCGGCATCCGCCTGGCCGTGGGCCCGGCCAAGCTGGGCATGGTGGCGCACCGTGGCGACATACTCACCTTCACCCCCGAGCGCGGCACGGCACTGACCGTGGACGGCAAGCCGCTCACCGGGCCGATCCGTTTCCAGAGCGACCGCGATCCGGCGCCTACGCTTATCGGCTTCGATGATGGCAAGGGCCAGCTCAGCCTGATCCACCGTGGTGAGCGCTACGCGCTGCGGGTCAAGCATGCCGACGCCTATTCGCGCACCGGCTTCACTGGCCTCAACTACTGGCCGGGTGGTCCGGACTGGCGCATCAGCGCGCGGTTTGTTCCGCACCCGGCCGGCAAGACCCTGCCGATCGTGGATATCACCGGCCTTACCACGGAGATGCCGAATTCGGGTGCGCTGGAATTCGAGCGCGATGGAAAGACCTGGCGGCTGGAAGCGCTGAGTGAGCCGGGGCGCGAGCTGTTCGTGATCTTTGGCGACCGCACCAGCGGCCATGGCAGTTACCCGGCTGGCCGCTACCTGGACCTGCCCGCACCGGATGCGAGCGGCAAGGTGGTGATTGATTTCAACCACGCCTACAACCCGCCGTGTGCGTTCACGCCGTTCGCCACGTGCCCACTGACCCCGCCGGAAAACCGCCTGGACCTGAAGGTCGAAGCCGGTGAGCAGGCCTACCACACACCCCAGGGAGGGGTTTGATCATGACGATGCTGAAGCGACTGGCGGCCCCGCTGCTGCTGGCTACCAGCCTGCTGCTGGGCAGCGCAGCCACGATGGCCGCCGCGCCCGCGGCAAAATCCACCGCGCCGGTGCCGCTGCTGTGGAAGGTGACCGGCCCGGGCGACAGCCGGGTGTACCTGCTGGGCTCGTTCCACCTGCTGCGTGCCGACGATTACCCGCTGGCGGCCGACGTGGACCAGGCCTTCGCGGCGTCCAAGCGCGTGGTGTTCGAACTCTCGCCGCAGGACATGCAGTCGCCGGACCTGACCCGCAAGATGCTGCAGGCGGCCATGCGCACCGATGGCAGCGAACTCAGGCGTGACCTGGACGACGCCACCTGGACCAAGCTGCAGGCCTACGCGCGCGACAACAACCTGCCGCTGGCACAGTTGCAGGGCATGAAGCCCTGGTTCGTCGGGCTGACCATCACGCTGTCGCAGTTCGCCAAGATGGGCCTGGACCCGGCGCTGGGGCTGGACCGACATTTCATGACGCGCGCCGCCGATGCGGGCAAGCCGACCAGCGGCCTGGAAGACATCGATACGCAGGTGGCGGTGCTCTCGGGCATGTCCGCGCAGGAGCAGCAGCAGATGGTGGCCGAGGCGCTGGACCAGGCCAGCGAGGCCGATGCGATGGGTCGCAAGCTGCACGATGCCTGGCGCCGTGGCGACGACAAGCTGCTGTGGACCTCGATGGCCGCGGAAATGCGCGGCGAGTACCCGCAGCTGTACAAGCGCATCAATACCGACCGCAACAATGCGTGGGTACCCAAGCTGGAGCAGCAGCTCAAGGCCGGGCAGGGCGGCACGCTGGTGGTGGTGGGCTCGCTGCACCTGCTGGGCGATGATGGCGTCGTCGAAAAGCTGCGCGCCAAGGGCTACCAGGTGGAGCGGATCTGCACCGGCTGCGCCAAACCCAAGCGCTGATTTCCAGGGTGCGCAAATGAAAAAGGCGCGGCCGTGAGGCTGCGCCTTTTTTCATGCGGCCCGGCGCTGCCGGGCGAAGCAGTCAACGGCGGGTCTTGCCGGCCGTGGGGGCTTCGGGCTTGCCGGTGCCCGTACCGGTGCCGGTCTGGGTACCCGGCGGACGCGGGCCGAAGCCGCCGCCCATGTTGCGCTGGAAGTCCTGCCAAAGCTCCAGGTTGCGTTCGGTGAGCTGGTTCATCATCGCCCACGGGGTCTGGCCGAGCAGGTTGCCCATCTGCTGACGGAACTGCTGCTGCTGGTCCAGGAAGACCTGCATGCTGCGCTCCAGGTAGTTGCCCATGAAGCCCTGCAGCGAATCGCCATAGAACCGGATCAGCTGGCTGAGCAGCTGGGTGGAGAGCATGGGCTCACCGTCCTGTTCCTGGTCGGCGATGATCTGCAGCAACACTGAACGGGTCAGGTCGTCGCCGCTCTTGGCGTCGCGGACTTCGAAGTCCTCGCCGTCCAGGATGAGCTGGCGCACGTCCTCGATGGTGATGTAACTGGAAATCTCGGTGTCGTAGAGACGGCGGTTGGGATACTTCTTGATGATGCGGTTCGCAGCCATGAAGCAATCACTCGTCAGCGTAGGCGCGAAGCATGGCGCAGCGCAGCACCGGTTGCAACCGCCTTTGGTCACTTGTACCGATTGTTCATGCTGCGCAGCAAAGACTGCAACATAAATGAGGTTGCGCAACCGGTGCTGCGCTGGGCCCTGCTTCGCTGCCCACGTTTTGCTGCGCAAAACGTGGGCCCCCGCGGCATTCCTCCTATTCCCCGCGCCTTCGGCGCGCCCCCTTTAACAAAAGGGGGCTCCTCTTGCCGTGGGCGGGCGGGTGAAGTGCAGCATCTTTTTGGCGCTATGCCGGTGGCGCCGGCCGTGGGGCGGCATTGGGAACCTGTGGTGGCGTAACGGTGTAACCGTTACCAGCCCATGTGGTGGCCGCCGTTGATGTCGAGGTTGGAGCCGGTGATCCAGGCGGCTTCTTCGGCGACCAGGAAGGCCACCGCGTAGGCGATTTCCTCGGGCTTGCCGAGGCGGCCGGTGGGGATGTCGGCGATGATCTTGGCGCGCACTTCGTCGGGCACGGCCATCACCATGTCGGTGGCGACGTAGCCGGGCGAGATGGTGTTGACGGTGATGCCGAAGCCGGCATTCTCGCGCGCCAGCGAGATGGTGAAGCCGTGCATGCCGGCCTTGGCGGCGGCATAGTTGGCCTGCCCGTACTGGCCCTTCAGGCCATTGATCGAGCTGATCTGGATCACCCGGCCCCAGCCGCGGCGGCGCATGCCTTCAATGACCGGGCGGGTGACGTTGAACACCGAATTGAGGTTGGTGTTGATCACGTCGTGCCACTGGTCGGCGCGCATGCGGTGGAAGGTGGTGTCGCGGGTGATGCCGGCGTTGTTGACCAGGATCTCGACCGGGCCCAGTGCGGCTTCCACCGCGTGCACCATCTGTTCGGCGGTATCCGGATCGGAGACGTCGCCGGGGAAGATCGCGACGTCGCAGCCGCGCGCCAGCATCTTTTCGCGCCAGGCCAAGGCCTTGGCCTCGTCACGGTAGTTGGTGGCAACCCGATGGCCCTGGTCGGCCAGACGTTGGCAGATGGCGGAACCGATACCGCCGGTACCACCGGTGACCAGTGCGACGCGAGATGTCATGAGCAGCTACTCCGGGGCCAGCAGGGGGGGACAGCGATTCTGCAACATCGCGGCGGAAAATGGGCGGCTCAGCGGGCGTCGGCGTCAAGACGGATGTCACCCGGTGGCAATCGCGCCGGGTCGAAGCCGGCAATGGCCCGTTCGAGGAGCTCGGCAACGCAGCGGCAGCCCAGCAGGCATGCGGGATCCTGGCCAAGCTGCGCCCAGGCCTGCTGCAGGGCGGGCAGAGGATGATGGGCATCGACCGGGCGCGCGGCGGCGGATTTGGACAGTTTGAGCCCGTCCGGCTCCAGCAGCAGCGGCAGGTGCAGGTAGCGCGGGGTGGGCAGCCCCAGCGCCTGCTGCAGCAGGATCTGGCGCGGCGTGGAATCGAGAAGGTCAGCGCCGCGTACCACGTCGGTGATGGCCTGGTCGCCGTCGTCGACCACCACTGCCAGCTGGTAGGCCCAGTAGCCGTCCGCCCGGCGCAGCACGAAATCGCCGACCTCGGCATGCACGTCCTGGCGGATCCGGCCGCGCAGGCCGTCGTCGAACGCGACCACGCTGCCCGGCGGCACGCGCAGGCGGATGGCCGGTCGGGCGCGTTCAGTACGTGCCACGCAGTAATGATGAATACCCTGCTGGTCGGCCAGTTCGGTTCGGCTGCAGTGGCAGGCAAAGGCCTTGTCCTCGGCCAGCAGGCAGTCCAGTGCGGCCTGGTAGAGGGCGTCGCGCTGGCTCTGGTGGACGATGGCGTCATCGCTGCCCAGGCCGAAGGCGGTCAGGGCCGCCAGTTGCTGGTCGATGGCGCCAGGCACGGTGCGGGGCGGATCGACGTCTTCGACCCGGACCAGCCACTGGCCACGGGCGTGCCGGGCCAGCAACCAGCTGCCGAAGGCGGCGAGCAGCGAACCGGCGTGGAGGGGGCCGGTGGGCGAGGGGGCGAAGCGCCCGCGGTAGGCAGTCATGGACATGAACTATGAATCGTCGGTCAGGTTGCGACTTGAATTCAACATGAAGTCCCCGCAGATTTGCAGCAACACCCACCTTAAAGCACCCTTTTCCCATGTTCAGTCGTATTGCCCTGTTCCTCGCGACCAACTTCGCCGTGTTGATCCTGGCAGGCTTCGTAATGCGCCTGGCCGGTATCGATCCGGCAAGCATGAGCGGCCTGCTGGTAGTTGCGGCCATCTTCGGCTTCGGCGGGTCGCTGATCTCGCTGCTGCTGTCCAAGTGGATGGCCAAGCGTTCCACCGGCGCGGTAGTGATCACCGAGCCGCGCAACCAGACCGAGCGCTGGCTGCTGGCCACGGTGGAGCGCCAGGCGCGCGAAGCCGGTATCGGCATGCCGGAAGTGGCAGTCTATGACGGCCCGGAAATCAACGCGTTCGCGACCGGTGCCAACCGCAACAACGCGCTCGTGGCGGTCTCCACGGGCCTGCTGCAGAACATGAGCGAGGACGAGGCCGAGGCGGTACTGGGCCACGAAATCGCGCACGTGGCCAACGGTGACATGATCACCATGGCGCTGCTACAGGGCGTGCTCAACACGTTCGTGATCGTGCTCGCACGCGTGGTCGGCGGCATCATCGACAGTGCGCTGTCGGGCAACCGCGAAGGCGGCGGCCGCGGCTTTGCCTACTTCATCATCGTGTTCGTGCTGGAAATGGTGTTCGGCCTGTTCGCGACCATGATCGCCATGTGGTTCTCGCGCCATCGCGAGTTCCGCGCCGACGCCGGCGGTGCGCACCTGGCCGGCCGCCAGAAGATGATCGCCGCACTGGAGCGCCTGAAGCTCAATCACGGCCAGAGCACCCTGCCGACCCAGATCGCCGCGTTCGGCATCGCCGGCGCCACCGCCAAGAAGCTGTTCCTGAGCCACCCACCGCTGGAAGAGCGCATTGCCGCGCTGAAGGCCGCGAGCAACACCGTGGCCTGATGCGGTCCTGGAAGTTTGCTGCGAACGCCCGGCCTTTGGTCGGGCGTTTTCTTTTGCGGCATTGGTAGGTACCGACCGTTGGTCGGTGCCCAATGCAAAAAGCCTTCGCCTGCTGGGCTTCCCGTGCTGGGGGCACTAGCGTTTTCATTCTCTGCGCACGGGGGAGCGGGGTGGAGGGGGTAGCGGGGCACGCGTGAACCCATCCATGGGGCTTATCGCAGCATCCATGCTGCTCAAAGCCCCGCTACCCCCTCCACCCCGCTCCCCCAGACGGTTGTGCATCGGCGGACAGGAAGTCAAAGGCAGGTGGCACAGGATCGATCGAGCCACAGCTCCCCGAACGAATCGGGTTCGCGCGCGTTCCGCTTTTGATCTTGTATCCGGTCGTCGCAGAGAACTGAGGGGGCGAGGGCGGGGATGCCCTGGCCGGACTTTGAGCAGCATGGATGCTGCGATAAGCCCCATGGATGGGTTCACGCGTGTCCGGCCAGGGCATCCCCGTCCTCGCCCCGCGCGGGAACAACTGAACAGCCAACGCTCTACGCGCGGAGGCCCAAAAAAAACGGCGCCCGAAGGCGCCGTCGCGTGAATCTCACATCAATCCGATCAGAACTTGGCGTCGAACTCAGCAGCGTAGCCGGTGTTGACCAGCACCTTCTGCAGGATGTCGGTGTTCTTCACGTTGCCGGCCACGATCTGCTGGGTTTCCGGGCCACGGCTGTCCATGCGGCCCGGGGTGGAGCCCTTGAAGTCACAGACGCGGCCGCCGGCCTCGCGGACCAGCAGTACGCCGGCGGCGATGTCCCAGGCTTTCACGCCCGCTTCGAAGTAGGCGTCGGCGCGGCCGCAGGCCACGTAGGCCAGGTCCAGCGCGGCCGAACCGGTGCGGCGCACGTCTTCGGCGTGGACCAGCAGCGCGTCCACCGCCTTCAGCTGGGCGCTGGTGCGGTTGCGCTCGCGCGGGGCGAAACCGGTGTGGATCATCGCGCCTGCCAGGTCCTTGCGGTCGGCCACGCGGATGCGGCGGTCGTTCAGGACCGCACCGGCGCCACGGCTGGCGGTGAACAGTTCATTGCGGAGCGGATCGAAGATCACCGCGTCGATCGGCTCGCCGTTTTCGACCAGGGCAATGGAGACGCAGTAGTGCGGGAAGCCGCGGAGGTAGTTGCTGGTGCCGTCGAGCGGATCGATGACCCACATGTAGCGGTTGACGGCCTGCACGCCGCCTTCCTCGCCCATGATCCCGTACTCGGGATAGGCGCGCTTGAGTTCCTTGACGATCACCTTCTCCGCATCCGCATCGACTTCACTGGCATAGTCCATGCGCCCCTTCTGCACGACGTTCAACGCCTCCAGCTTGTTGATGTTGCGCAACAGGACGTTGCCGGCGAGGCGGGCGGCCTTGACCATGACGGTGACGGCGGGTTTCTGCATGGCGAAAAGCTCCCGGAAAGGCAGAGTAGGGGGTACTGGCGGGGGAAAAGAGCGGTCCCGGCGCAGAGGCCGGCCGCACAGTTTACCATTTGTGACTGTCCTGCTCGCGTTTGGCCTGTTCATGTCCACTGAATCCGCTCCCTCCCGCATCCGTTTCGTCCTCGTGGGCACCCAGCACCCCGGCAACATGGGCGCCGCCGCGCGTGCCATGAAGACCATGGGACTGGGCCGGCTGGTGCTGGTCGCCCCCGAAAAGCCGCTGGATGAGGAAGCCTTCCGCCGCTCGGCCGGCGCCGAGGACGTGCTGGGCGACGCCCCGGTCGTGGCCACCCTGGCCGAAGCCGTGGCCGACTGCCGGCTGGTGCTCGGCTGCACCGCCCGCGCCCGCCGCGTCCAGCTGGAAGAACTGCTGCCCGGCGTGGCCGCCCAGCGCGCCTTGGCCAAGGCGGCTGAGGTTGATGGCGAGGTCGCCTTCGTGTTCGGTCGCGAGCGTACCGGCCTGACCAATGAAGAGCTGCAGCTGTGCCACTTGGCCGTGCACATTCCTTCCAACCCGGAGTTCAGCTCGCTGAACCTCGCCGCCGCCGTGCAGGTGCTGGCCTACGAGCTGCGCATGGCCTGCCTGGGTGGGGTGGAAGCGGCCGCGCCGGCCGATCCTGAACATCGTGAACAGCCGGCCAGCCACGCCCAGGTCGAAGGCCTGTTCGGCCAGCTCGGCCAGACCCTGGACGAGATCGACTTCCACAAGGGCCGCGCCCCGGATTCGGCCATGCGCAAACTGCGCCGGCTGTTCCTGCGCACCGAACTGAGCGAACAGGAAGTGCGGCTGCTGCGCGGCATTCTGGCCGACGCCCAGCGGATGGCACGCCTGGCGAACGCTAAACCCGATTGACCCGACGCACGTCTCACTTTTTCGGGTAGGCTGTCTCGATTCCTTGGGGGGAGCGGATGGGATTGCCGGTACTGCGATGGCTGCTGCAGGGAGGGGTGCTGTGTCTGGCCATCGTCATGACGGCTGGCACCGCAGCGGCCCCCCCTGATGACACCCATTCAGGCCACGCCGAACCGGGCCATGTCCTGGTGCTGGGTCGGATCAGCGACAACCCCAAGTCACACTATGCGCAACTGCAACCCCTGCTCGACTATGTTGTTCCACGCATGCGCGATGTCGGCATCACCGAAGGCCGCATCCTGATGGCGCCCGATGCGCAGCAGATGGCCAGCTACCTGCGCCGTGGCCGGGTCGACTGGGTCACCGAAACCTCTGGTACCGCCGTCAACCTGGGCCTGCGCAGTGGCGCCCAGCCGCTGCTGCTGACCGAACGCAGCGGCGTGCGCGATTACCAGACCGTGTTCTTCGTGCGCCGCGACAGCCCGATCACCTCGCTGGCCGACCTCAAGGGCCACACCCTGGCCCTGCAGAACGTGGCCTCCACCAGCGCCTACCTGGTGCCGGTGATGACCCTGTTGCAGAACGGCCTCACCCCGGAGATCCTGTTGTCCGCGCGCGACGCGGCCGCGCCCGATACGGTGGGCTATGTGTTCGCGCGGTCGGAGGCCAACATCGCCACCTTCGTGCACAAGGGCATGGTCGATGCCGGCGCGGTCAGCAGTGTGGACTGGGCCGATCCGCACCGGATTCCGGCCGCGTTCCGCCGCGACTTCCGTGCCATCCATCGCACCGAGCCGTACCCGCGTGCGGTGGAAGTGGTGCGGGCGGGGCTGGACCCGAAAGTGCGTGACAGGTTGCAGCAGGTACTGCTGGATGCCGCCTCGGATCCGCAGGCGCAGGATGCGCTCGAGAAGTTTTTTGGTACGTCCGGGTTCCATCGGGTCGATGCGCAGATGCAGCACCGTTTGGATGAATTGAAACAGGGTCTTACACGCGTGCGGATGGAAGTGGAATGAGGCCGTTGGGTTCCGGAATGCAGTCCCGTTTCGTGTTGGCGATGGGCGGGGCGATGGTGGTGGTGGTGGCGATCGTGGCCGTGGTGCTGGGGCGCCAGGCGGCGATGCAGGAGGAGGTCAAGCACCTCAGCGGCAGCGTCATCCACGAACTATTCGACCGCAGCGTGCGCAGCCGGGGCGAGGCCCTGGCGCGCGAGCTGTCCGACGCGCTGGCCAACCCGCTGTACTACAACGACCTGGCCCAGGTAGGTGCGCTGGTGCGCAATACCTCGCGGCAGCAGGTGGTGCGCTACGTGCTGGTGTTCGACGAGGACGGCAAGCTGATCCACGACGGTTCGACCGAAGTGATCGATTTCGGCCGCCCCATGGAAGATCCGCTGGCCGCCGGGGCAGTGGGCGCGCGCAAGCTGGTGGTGCAGCAATCGCCCAAGGTGCTCGACAACGCGATGCCGATCATGATCGGCAACCAGCGCATCGGCGGGGTCCGCGTCGGCATGGCGCTGGATGACGTGCAGGCCATGGAGCAGCGGGCCAACCTGACCCTGGGCGAGCGCCTGCAGCAGGTGGGCAAGCGCCACCTGGGCTGGCTGCTGCTGATGCTGGGCCTGCTGCTGGCCATCGGCGCGGGGGTCATCGTGTATGTGCAGCGCACCCTGGTCGGCCCGATCCGCGGGTTGGCCGCCGCCGCGCGCCAGATCGAGGCGGGTGACTACCGGCCGCAGCTGAGCAACAGCAACCGCCAGGACGAAGTGGGCGAGCTGGTGCGTGCGTTCGGCCGGATGAGCGAGGCCATTGCGCGGCACGACCGCGAAGTGCGCCACATGGCCTATACCGATGCCCTGACCGGGCTGACCAACCGGCTGGCGTTCCGCGAGGCGCTGGACCACCGGCTGATGGCCGCGCGCGCGTCCAACCACCGCTTGGGCCTGTTGTTCGCCGACATGGATGACTTCAAGCGCGTCAACGACACCCTCGGCCACGAGGCCGGCGATGAAGCGCTGCTGCAGTTCGCGCAGCGCATCAGTGCGGCCGTGGCCCAGGCCGGCGGCGATGAAGCGCTGCTGGCCCGCTTTGGCGGCGACGAGTTCGTGATCCTGATCGGCGATGGCGACGTGGCCGCGAGCGCGCGCCAGCTGGCTGAACTGCTGGTCCGCGAACTGAGCAAGCCGCTGGTGGTGCAGGGCCGCGAGTTGTTCCTCGGTACCTCCATCGGCGTGACCCTGTTCCCCGACGATGCCGCCGATGCGACCACCCTGCTCAAGAATGGCGACATCGCCATGTACCAGGCCAAGGTCGCGGGCAAGAACTGCTACCGCTATTACAGCCGGGCCATGGACCATGCGGTGGAACGCCGCGTGCACATGGAGCAGGAACTGCGCGGCGCCTGGGAGCGCGGCGAGCTGCGCCTGGTCTACCAGCCCATCTTCCGTACCCGCGACCGCCGCATGGTCGGGGTGGAAGTGCTGCTGCGCTGGCAGCACCCCACTTTGGGCACCATTCCGCCCTCGGTGTTCATCGAAGTGGCCGAACAGAGCGGCCTGATTGAAGTGATCGGCCCGAAGGTGCTGCGCGCGGCCTGCATGGAAGCGGTGCAGTGGCCGCATTCGTCCGATGGCGAAGGCATGTTCGTCTCGGTCAACGTATCCCCGCGCCAGCTGCGCGGCGGCGAGCTGCCCCAGCTGGTGGCCGACTGCCTGCGTGACACCGGCCTGCCGGCCTCGCGCCTGCATCTGGAGCTGACCGAAACGGCGGTGATCGGCGATGAGATGCTGGCCGCGGCGCTGCTGGACAAGCTGCACCGCACCGGCGTGAAGGTCTGGCTGGACGATTTCGGCACCGGCTTCTCGGGGCTGAGCCACCTGCGCCAGGTGCCGGTGGACGGGGTCAAGATCGACAAGAGCTTCGTCGCCGACATGCAGCGCGACCCGGACGACCTGGCCCTGACCACGGCGATCATCGCCATGGCCCACGCGCTGGGCATCACCGTGGTAGCCGAGGGCATCGAACAGGAAGTGCAGTTCGACCTGCTGAGCCAGCGCGGTTGCGACCTGGCGCAGGGCTACTGGCTGAGCGTGCCGATCACGGCCACCGATGTCGTGGAAATGATCGAATCGGGCAGATAAAAAGGCGCCGGAAATGTTCCGGGCCCCTGGTTGATTGATCCCGATCCCAATGGGCCCGTAACAATTCGTAGCCCCGGCCGTTGGCCGGCTGCTTTTCGTTCGGGCGTCATGAACGCCCGACGCGCGGCTTCGGAACGCCCACACGCCGGGGTGTTGGCCGCAACCGTTGCGAGACCGCCTCCGGACGCTTGGGCCGCGCTGCGCGCGGTGTCCGGCCAACGGCCGGGGCTACGAATTGTTACGTAACGTGCAGAGGTCCGGATACGTCAGGCGTCACACCGGCCGTTTGCTCGAATCGCCGGAAATTTCCCGTACCAGCTTCGGCACCAGGTACCCGGACAACCGCGCCGTCAGCTGCGCGTGCAGCGATTTGGCCGTTGCATCGTCCACCTCGAAATGCGCCACGCCCTGTACCCGGTCCACCTGGTACAGGTAATACGGCAGCACGCCTGCAGCAAAACTGCGCTCGCTCAGGTCCTGCAGCGCCTGCAGCGAATCGTTCACCCCGCGCAGCAGCACTGCCTGGTTGAGCAGGGTGGCGCCGGCGCCGCGCAGGCGCGCCATGGCCGCATCCACCGATGCATCGAATTCATTGGCGTGGTTGGCGTGGATCACGAACGCCACCGGCCAGGGCAGGGCGGCGATCCACTGCACCAGCTCCTCGTCCACCCGCTCGGGCAGCACCACCGGCAGGCGGCTGTGGATGCGCAGGCGGCGCAGGTGCGGAATCTGCTTCAGCGCCTGGGTCAACTCCAACAGCTTGTGGGTGGCCAGCGACAACGGGTCGCCGCCGGACAGGATCACCTCGTCAATGCCCGGGTCCTGCGCAATGGCGTCCACCGCCTCGCGCCAGCCCTCACGGGCCGCGTTCTCGGTGCCGTAGTCGAAATGCCGGCGGAAGCAGTAACGGCAGTTGATCGCGCAGCTGCCGGTGGTCACCAGCAGGGCACGGCCCTGGTACTTCTGGATCACCCCGGTGGCCTTGCGGGCCAGCCCATCGCCGACCGCATCCAGGGTGAAGCCCGGCGCGTGCTGCAGCTCGTCGGTCACCGGCAGTACCTGACGCAGCAGCGGGTCGTGGCGGTCGCCCTGGCGCATGCGGGCGATGAAGCCCTGCGGCACCCGCAGCGCGAACTGCCCGGCCGCCTCGGCCGATACCGGCAGCGCGTCCGGGTCCAGCCCCAGCTGTTCCAGCAGGGTCCGCGGGTCGCGGACCGCCTCGCGCCACAGCTGCTGCCAGCGGACGGGGGTGGGCAGGGGCGTGGCGGAGAGCTGCATGGAATGGGGGCCTGCGGTTATCATAGGGAAAGCCTTTCCATTCTATCCGGCTCGCCGCGCCTGCGCGGCGTTTGCCCATTCAGGAGTTTCAGCATGGCCACTGTTGGCATGAACGACGTCAAGAACGGGATGAAGATCCTGGTCAACAATGAACCGGCGGTCATCACCGAGACCGAGTACGTCAAGCCGGGCAAGGGCCAGGCCTTCACCCGCATCAAATATCGCTTCATCCGCTCCGGTCGTGTGGTCGAAATGACCATGAAGGCCACCGATGATGTGGAAAAGGCCGACGTTGTCGACACCAACATGGATTACATGTACAGCGACGGCGAGTACTGGCATTTCATGGACCCGGAAACCTTCGAGCAGGTTCAGGCCGACAAGGCCGGCATCGGTGATGCGAAGAACTGGCTGAAGGGCGAAGAGTCCTGCATCGTGACCCTGTTCAATGGCTCGCCGATCTTCGTGCAGCCGCCGAACTTCGTTGAACTGAAGATCGTCGAAACCGATCCGGGCGTCCGTGGCGACACCTCGGGTGGTGGCGGCAAGCCGGCCACCCTGGAAACCGGCGCCGTGGTCCGCGTGCCGCTGTTCGTCAACCAGGATGAAATCATCAAGGTCGACACCCGCTCGGGCGAGTACTCCGCACGCGCCGGCAAGTAATTCGACGAAGTCGAATTACGGTAGAGCCGACGTAGAGCCGACTGTTAGTCGGCTGCTTCAGGCGGGGTCTGAACGCGCGTCGCGAACGGCAGCCGACTGACAGTCGGCTCTACCCCACCCGCACATCGCGGTGATCCCGCAGCGTCGGATCGCCGCCCCCCAAAGCGAGACCGCATGACCGACACCACCCGCATTCCCGAACCCTGTGACCTGTTGATCGAAGCCGGTTACGTGGTCCCGATCGAACCGCATGCGGTGGTGCTGGAAGACCATGCCGTGGCCGTGCGCGGCAGCGAAATCGTGGCGATCCTGCCGCGCGCCGACGCGCGTGCGCGCTTCAGCGCCCGCCAGGTGGTCTCGCGCCCCGATGCAGCGCTGATGCCCGGCCTGGTCAACGCCCACACGCACAACCCGATGACGCTGCTGCGCGGCGTGGCCGACGACCTGCCGCTGATGGTGTGGCTGCAGCAGCACATCTGGCCGGTGGAAGCGGCGGTGATCGGCCCGGAATTCGTCGCCGATGGCACCACCCTGGCCATCGCTGAAATGCTGCGCGGTGGCACCACCTGCGCCAACGAAAACTACTTCTTCGCCGACGTCCAGGCGGCGGTCTACAAGCAGCACGGCTTCCGTGCGCTGGTCGGCGCGGTGATCATCGATTTCCCCACCGCCTGGGCCAAGACCGACGACGAGTACTTCGCCAAGGCCGGCGAGCTGCACGACCAGTGGCGCAACGACCCGCTGATCGGCACGTCGTTCGCCCCGCACGCGCCGTACACCGTCAACGACGCCAACTTCGAACGCGTGCGCATGCTGTCCGACCAGCTGGACATGCAGGTGCACCTGCACACGCATGAAACCGCCCAGGAAATCAGCGATTCGCTCAAGCTGCACGGCCAGCGCCCGCTGGCGCGGCTGGACCGCCTGGGGCTGGTCAACGACCGCCTGATCGCGGTGCACATGACCCAGCTGACCGAAGCGGAAATCCACCTCTGCGCCGAACGCGGCGTGAGCGTGGTGCATTGCCCCGAATCCAACCTCAAGCTGGCCTCCGGGTTCTGCCCGGCCTGCGCCCTGCAGCGCGCCGGGGTCAACCTGGCGATCGGCACCGATGGCTGCGCCAGCAACAACGACCTGGATATGTTCAGCGAAAACCGCACCGCGGCGATCCTGGCCAAGGCCGTGGCCAATGATGCCACCGCGCTGGACGCGGCCACCACGCTGCGTGCGGCCACCCTGGGCGGCGCACGCGCGCTGGGCTTCGGCGACCGCATCGGCTCGATCGAAGTGGGCAAGCAGGCCGACCTGGTCTGCGTGGACCTGTCGGCGCTGGAAACCCAGCCGCTGCACCACGTGCTTTCGCAGCTGGTGTATGCCGCCGGCCGCCACCAGGTCAGCGATGTCTGGATTGCCGGGCAGCCCAAGCTGGTCCAGCGCGAGCTGGTCGGCATGGACACCGCTGCCATCGTCGCCAACGCCCGCCAGTGGCGCGAGCGCATTCGTCACGCTCGTCATTGATATGCACGCGCCTGAGGCGCGAAAAGGACAGCCATGAACGCCCCCCACGCTTCCACCAATTTCGACCAGGCCGAGCTGGACAAGTTCGCCGCGCTCGCCAACCGCTGGTGGGACGCTGACGGTCCGCAGAAGCCGTTGCACGCGCTGAACCCGGTGCGCCTGAAGTACGTTGCAGACCGGGTCACGCTGCGCGGTGCGCGCGTGCTCGACATCGGCTGCGGCGGCGGCCTGCTCAGCGAAGCGCTGGCCCAGGCCGGCGCCGACGTGACCGCCATCGACCTGGCCCCGGAGCTGGTCAAGGTCGCCCGCCTGCACGGGCTGGAGTCGGGCGTCACGGTGGACTACCGCGTGCAGGCCGCCGAAGACCTCGCCGCCGAACAGCCGGGCAGCTTCGACGTGGTCACCTGCATGGAAATGCTGGAACACGTGCCGGACCCCGGCGCGATCATCGCCGCCTGCCACCGCCTGCTCAAGCCGGGCGGCCAGCTGTTCCTGTCGACCGTCAACCGCACCCCGGCTGCGTTCGCCGTGGCCATCGTCGGGGCCGAGTACATTGCGCGCCTGCTGCCCAAGGGCACGCACCATTACCAGGATTTCATCAAGCCCGCCGAGCTGGGCAAGTGGCTGCGCGAAGCCGATTTCAATCTGCGCGATGTCAGCGGCATGGCCTACGAGCCGTGGCGCAACCGCGCGCGGTTGAGCTCGCGCACCGACATCAACTACCTGGCCCACGCGGTCAAGCCCGACGCTGACGGCCGTGGCTGAGTCCGGTTTTCCGCGGGCGGTGCTGTTCGACCTGGACGGCACGCTGCTCGACAGTGCGCCGGACATGCTGGCCACCGCCAACGCGATGCTGGCCGAACGCGAACGCGCCCCGATCACGCTGGAGGCGTTGCGCCCGGTGGTATCCAAGGGGTCGCGCGCGATGGTGGCCGTGGCGTTTCCCGAACTGGGGCAGGAGGCGCGTGATGCGCTGGTGCCCGAATTCCTGGATCGCTATGAAGGGCTGATCGGCCAGCACGCGGTGCTGTTCGATGGCGTGGCCGGCATGCTCGACGCGCTGGAGGCCGCGGGCTGTGGCTGGGGCATCGTCACCAACAAGCCCGAATACCTGGCGCGGCTGATCCTGCCGCAGCTGGGCTGGGAAACCCGCTGCGCGGTGCTGATCGGCGGCGACAGCCTGGCCCAGCGCAAGCCGCACCCGCTGCCGCTGCTGGCCGCCGCCGAGCGGATGGGCATCGATCCGGGCACCTGCATTTACGTGGGCGATGACGAGCGCGACATCGTCGCCGCCAACGCCGCCGGCATGGCCTCGGTCGCCGCCCTGTGGGGCTACCGCCTGGACGCCGACGACCCGCTGGCCTGGGGCGCGGAGGTCATGGTCGAACAGCCGGAAGCGCTGCAGCACGCCGACGCCTGGCCAGACGCCCGCCGGTAGCGCCGGCCGTTGGCCGGCCCACGGGTCGCCGCGCATCACCCTGACGCCGGTCAAACCGCGCGTCAAACAACACTGGTAGGTATCGACCGTTGGTCGATACGCGCTCCCCAAGGAATCCCCTGATGACCACCTCCACCGCCCTCGACAGCTTCCTCGACAAATGGCGGACCCGCTGGCCGGAATGGCAGGTGGCCGAACCGTTCATCGCCGAATCCCAGCGCACCTTGGTGGTGGCGTGGTTCGCGCTGCTGCAGGAATTCGACGACATCCTCAACATCGCCGGCGACCCGATGCCGGCGGACGCCAAGCTGGCGTGGTGGGGCGAGGAGCTGCGCAGCTGGGCCGCGCAGCGTTCGCGCCATCCGCTGGGCCGCGTGCTGGAGCCCGTGCGCGCACCGTGGGGTGAACTGGCGGCGGCCTTGCCGGACCTGATCGAAGCACGCGCCGTTCCCGTGGACCCGCCGCAGGCGCAGCGCGCCCTGCAGGCCTACGGCGCCGCCGTGGCCGCAGTGGAAGCGGTGATGTTCGCTACCCCGGCGCGCGGCGACGTGGCCACCCCGGTGGTGCTGCAGACCCTGGCCCAGCGCCTGCACGAAGCGGGTGTGGCTGCAGTGCCGCGTTCGCTGCTGGCGCAGGCCGATGGCGATGCCACGCAGCGCTGGGCGCAGCAGCTGGTGCGGCAGTGGCCGGCCCGCGTGGCGGGCCCGCGCCCGCGCCGCCTGTATGCCTCACTCGCGCGAGCGCGCCAGCAGGCGTGGTCACAAGGTCGCGAGCTCAAGGCCACCCCGGTGCGCACCCTGCTGCGCACCTGGTGGGCCGCGCGCGGGTGACGTGCCGTCGGCGGGCGGCGCGGGGCGTGACGCGCCGTCTCGCATCATCAGGTCACCGGCCATCAGCCGGTCACTCCCGCGTTTCAGGTTACTTCCCGCGTTCCAGCACCAGCAGCGGGTCGATCCGCGTGTCGAACCAGTTCATGCCCCAATGCAGGTGCGGGCCGGTCGCACGGCCGGTCGCGCCGACGGCGGCAATCACCTGACCCTGCTCGACGCGGTCGCCGACCTTTACGTCGATCCGCGACAGGTGCAGGAAGTTCGAGCTGATCCCGAACCCGTGATCCAGCAGCAATGTGCCGCCGGTGAGGTACAGATCCGGTCCGGCAAACGTCACCACGCCGGCGGCCGGCGCCTTCACCGGGGTGCCGGTCGGCACCGCGATATCCATTCCCGAATGCCCGGAACCGGGCTGCCCGTTGTACACCCGCGCATTGCCGAAGCGGCCGCTGATGCGGCCCTGCACCGGCCAGATGAAGGCCTGGGCGAAATCGGCGCGGTTGTCATCGCGCGCCCGCGCCGCAGTCACCTGCGCCTGCTCGCGCTTGATCCGCTCGGCAATCGCCGGCGGCGGGTTCACGGTCTTGGGCGGCACGCCGTTGACGCGCTCCACCGGCCAGTCACGCGGGGTCACCGCGATGCTCACCGTTTCGCTGCCGCCATCGGGGCGCTGCACCTGGACCTGAAGCGGGCCCTTCTCATCGCGCCCGATCCCGAACACCACGCTGCCGTAACCGCTCACCCGCAGCGTGCGGCCGGCGTACTGCACCGCGCTGCCGGCCGGCACCTTGCCGATCACCATCGCACCCTGCGACGCGCTGGCCGGGAACACCACGCGCGCGTCGGCCTGGGCCTGCGCGGGCGAGGGCAGCAGGCCGATCACGGCCACCGGGGCCAGGGCCAGCAGGCCCAGGCCCAACACGGTTGCCCGCATCAGCGGTCGTAGCTCATGCGCTGGCCATTCGGCGCGCCCACCAGCTGGGTGCCATCCCAGGCCAGCTGGCCGTTGACCCAGGTCGAGGCCACGCGCGAACGGAAGGTCATGCCCTCAAACGGCGACCACGCGCACTTGGAGAGCACGTCTTCGCGCTTCACGGTGAACGGCACGTCTTCCACCAGCACCAGGTCGGCCCAGTAGCCTTCGCGCAGGTAGCCGCGCTGGCTCACATCGAACAGCTGTGCCGGCGCGTGGGCGAACTTCTGCACCACCTGGGTGATCTCCAGCTTGCCTTCGTGCACCAGCTCCAGCGCAGCCACCAGCGCGTACTGCACGAGCGGCAGGCCGGACGGCGCCTGCGCGTACGGCTTCTGCTTCTCTTCCCAGGTGTGCGGGGCGTGGTCGGTGGCCAGCACGTCGATCACGTTGTCGGCCACGGCCTGCGTCAGCGCCTCGCGGTCGCTCACTTCCTTGATCGCCGGGTTGCACTTGATCAGGTTGCCCAACCGCGCGTAATCGGTGCGGTCAAAGCGCAGGAAGTGGATGCAGGTTTCGGCGGTGATCTGCTTGCGGCTGCCATCGGCGCGGATCAGCGGGCCCTTCTCGAACAGCTTCAGCTCATCGGCGGTGGAAATGTGCAGCACGTGCAGGCGGGTGCCGTGCTTCTTCGCCAGCGCCACCGCCAGCTCCGACGACTTCAGGCAGGCCTCGCGCGAGCGGATGTCCGGGTGCTGTTCCGCGCTGAGCGCATCGCCGTACTTTTCGGCGTATTCCTTCGCCTTGGCGTCGATCATCGGGGTGTCTTCGCAGTGCGTGATGATCGGCGTGGGGGCGTACTTGAAGATCGCGTCCAGCGTTTCCGGGTTGTCCACCAGCATGTTGCCGGTGGAGGCGCCCATGAACACCTTGATGCCGGGGGAGGTCTTGGGATCCACCAGTTTGATGTCGGCCAGGTTGTCGTTGCTGGCGCCCATGTAGAAACCATAGTTGGCGCGCGCGCGACCGGCGGCACTGTCGTACTTGGCCTGCAGCGCCGCCGCGTTCAGCGTCGGCGGATTGGTGTTGGGCATGTCCATGAAGCTGGTCAGGCCACCGGCCACCGCGGCCGCCGATTCGGTGGCGATGTCGCCCTTGTGGGTCAGGCCGGGTTCGCGGAAGTGCACCTGGTCGTCGATCATCCCGGGCAGCAGCCAGCGGCCGGCGGCATCGACCACCGTATCGCCGTCCTGCGGCTGCAGGCCGGTGCCGATCTGCGCGATGCGGCCGTTGTCGATGCGCAGGTCGCCGTCGAAGATGCGGCCTTCGTTGACCATGCGGGCGTTGACGATGAGCGTGGAGGGCATTTCAGTGTTTTCCTGTGCAGCGGCAATCGGCGTGGCCGGTGCGCGGCGGCACCTCGTCCACGCCACCGGGATGGAAGGGGTGGCAGCGCCCCAGCCGGCGCGCGGCCAGCCAGCTGCCACGCGCAGGACCATGCGTGGCGATGGCTTGCATGGCGTATTCAGAACAGCTCGGCATGAACCGGCAGCGCGGCCCAAGCAGGGGGCTGATGAAGCGCTTGTAGAAGCGCAACAGGGCAATGAGCAGGTGGGAGATCACCCCCCAATCTTAGAGCAGTTGGCATGAAGGCCGCATTTGTCGCAGGATGGGGTGTTGGACCCGTCCGCGCTGGTGCGCGGCGGGGCCGCCCCGGCGCCATCGCCGGGTCAGGTTCCGAACTGCGCAGGTCGTTCCGCCCCGGCGGGGGAACGGCCACACACCGTTGTGTTCTCCAACTGAACGGAGTGGGCGGAGTGGTTGCTGCTGCTGGTCGGGTAGGCTATAAAGGCCCGCTTTCCCGGGCCCCGGGGAAACCAAGGAAGAGCGTTTCGTGGCTGCTAAAAAAACTGCAAAGAAGGCCGTCCAGGCCGCCAAGAAAACCGCCAAGCCTGTTGCTAAGAAGTTGGCGGCCAAGACCGTTGCCAAAAAGCCGGCCGCAAAGCCGGCGGGCAAGCCTGCATCCAAACAACCGGCGGCCAGGACGGCACCCGTGAAGAAAGCGGCGGCCAAGAAAGCCGCCGCCAAGAAGGTGGTCGCCAAGGCGCCGGTGAAAGCGCCGGTAAAAAAGGCGGCAACCAAGCCGGTGGCCAAGAAGGCCGTGGCCAAGAAGCCCGTCGCCAAAGCTGCACAGCAGCCGAAGGCTGCCCAGGCACCGGTGAAGAGAGCCGCGCCCGCCAGCAAGCCCGTGGGCAAGAAATCCGTAACGCCGGCGGCCAAGACCGCGCCGGCGAAAAAAGCGGTTGCCAAGCCTGCACCGGCCAAGCCGGCAAAGGCCGCCAAGCCGGCAACCAAGCCGGCAGCAACCAAGCCGGCTGCCAAGCCGGTTGCAGCACCCGTAGTGAAGTCCGCACCGAAGCCGGCACCGCCGGCACCGGCCAAGTCTGTCCCGGCCAAGGCCGCGGCCAAGCCTGCTCCAGCTCCGGCGCCCGTGCCGAAGCCGGTGGCGGCAGCCCCCGCGCCAAAAGCCCCGCAAAACAAGAATCCCGTGCCCGTTTCGAAATCGCCTGCAAAAACTCCCGTGAAATCCGAATCCGCCCCCAAGCCCGTGTCGCGTCCGGTTGGCAAGGTCGCCGTTGCCGTGGCAGCGCGTTCGTCCGCCCCGGCCCCGCGCACCAAGGTCAAGGTGGTCGAGTACAAGACTGACGAAGCCACCGGTCGTCCGATCCTGCCCGACGGCTACAAGCCGAGCGCGGAAGAGGAGTACATGAGCCCGCTGCAGCTGGAGTATTTCCGCCAGCGCCTGCAGCACTGGCGCAATGAACTGGTCGAGGAATCCAAGCAGACCATCGCCAACCTGCAGGAAGAAGTGCGTGACATCGGCGACGAAGCCGAGCGCGCCACCCGCGAGACCGAGAACTCGCTGGAACTGCGTACCCGCGACCGCTACCGCAAGCTGATCGGCAAGATCAACAGCACGCTGAAGCGCCTGGAAGACGGTGACTACGGCTTCTGCGTGGACACCGGCGAAGAAATCGGCCTGGACCGCCTCGAAGCGCGCCTGACCGCCGAACGCACCATCGACGCCCAGGAGCGTTGGGAGCACCTGCAGAAGCAGCAGGGCGACTGATTCCAAGTCATGGATCCAATCAAAAAACCCGGCCAAGGCCGGGTTTTTTGTTGCCGTTTGCAGCTACTGCAGATGGCGCAGATTCAACCGGCGCAGGGTCGGGTTCTTCCAGGCGGTGATCCCGGCAACGCTCAATACCGCGAACCCACCCAGCACCACTGCCGGGACCAGGCCCAGCAGCTTGGCCATCGTGCCCGCGTAGAACGCGCCCAGCTCGTTGGACGAGCTGATGAAAATGCCGTTGATCGATGACACCCGCCCGCGCATTTCTTCCGGCGTGGCCAGCTGCAGGATGGTCGAACGGATCACCACCGAAACGCCGTCGAAGGCCCCGTAGAACAGCAGGATCACTGCCGACAGCCAGAAACTGTGCGACAGCCCGAAGCCGATCACGCACAACCCGAACCCGGCCACCGCGAACAGCAGCACCCGCCCCGCATGGCGCTGCAGCGGCCGGCGCGCCAGCCACAGTCCCACGCACACCGAGCCCAACGCTGGCGCCGCGCGCAGGATGCCCAGGCCCTCCGGACCGTGGTGCAGGATCTCGTGCAGGAACGCCGGCAGCATCGCCACCACGCCGCCCAGCAGCACCGAAAACATGTCCAGCGCCATCGCGCCCACCATGATCCGGTTGCCCAGCACGAAGCGGCCGCCCTCGGCGATGCTCTTGAAGATCGGCGCCGCCGGCCCGGTGTGCACCGGCTCGGATACCCGCAGCATGGCCAGGCAGCCCAGCGCGCCCAGCGCCGCCGCCACCGCCACCCCGTAGGACAGGCTCTTGCCGCCCCAGGCCACCAGCCCGCCGCCCAGTGCCGGGCCCACCACCATGCCCGCCTGGAACACCACCGACCCCAGCCCCGCGCCACGCGCGAACTGGTGGCGTTCCAGCACACGCGCGAACAGCGCGTTGTAGATCGGCGACAGGAACGCCCGCACCATGCCCGTCATCGCCACGGCCGCGTAGATCGGCCACACCCCGTGGAACGGCAGCCAGCCCTCCGCCACTGCCGTCAGCACCACCGCCGTCAGCACCAGCCCGCTGCACGCCACCATGCCCAGCCGGCGGCGCGGCAGGTGGTCCACCAGGTAGCCAGCGAACGGCGCCACGCAGAAGAACGGCAGCACCTCGGCCAGCCCGACCAGTCCCAGCGAGAACGGGTTGCGGGTGACTTCGTAGATGTGCCAGCCCACCGTGACCGCCACGATCTGGTAGGACAGCATCGCCAGGATGCGGTACGCCAGCAGCAGCGAAAAACCCGGCCGCGTGAGCAGGCCCAGCGCGCTCTCGGCGGCTTCGGAAGGGGCAGGCGAACTCACGGCGCGGACTGCGCCTGCGCGGTCTCACGGATGAAGGCCAGCATCGCCGCCACCCCGTTGCTGCGGGTCGGCGACAGGTGCCGCGACAGCCCGATGTCCTGGATGTAGGTCGGCTCGGTGGCCAGGATCTCGGCCGCCGAACGCCCCGAATACACCCGCAGCGCCAGGTAGATCAGGCCCGAGACGATCGCCGAATCACTGATCGCATGGAAGCGCAGCGTATCGGCGTTGCCCTCCGGCACGATCCACACCATCGACTGGCAACCCAGCAGGCGGTGTTCCTCGGTTTTCCATGCGTCCGGGAACACCGGCAGCTTGCGGCCCAGGTCGATCAGGTACTGGTAACGCTCGGACCAGTCGCCGAAGAACGCGAATTCCTCGGCAATGGCGGCCTGCGCGTCGGCAGCGGTGGGTTCAATCGGGAACGGGGAATCGATCACAGCCATCTCTACAGTTGTTACGGAACGTCGGGCCAACCCGACGGTAGCGCCCGACCGTTGGTCGGGCGGCCTCTCAACGCCTGCGTGACCAGCGCACGCCCTGCGCGGTGTCTTCCAGCACGATGCCCGCTGCGGCCAGCTGGTCACGGATCGCATCGGAACGGGCGAAATCGCGGGCCTGCTTGGCCGCCGCGCGCTCGTCGATCAGCGCCTGGATGCGCGCGTCATCATCGGCGTCGCCGCCGCTGGTGCCGAACCACGCAGCCGGGTCCTGCTGCAGCAGCCCCAGGGCCTGCCCGGCGCCCAGCAGGGCCGATTTCCAGCCGGCCTTGTCGGCCGGTTCGGCGCGGCGCGCTTCCGCGCCCAGCCGGGCCAGCTCGGCCAGCGCCTGCGGAGTGTTCAGGTCATCGTCCAGCGCCGCCTCGATCTCGGCCGGGATGGCCGGGGTCGCGGCCACGTCGGCCAGGTCGCGCAGGGTGCCGTACAGGCGGTCCAGGGTACGCACCGACTGCTCGATCAGCGCATCGGACCAGTCCAGCGGCTGCCGGTAATGGGCCGACAGCAGGGCCAGCCGCAGCGCCTCCGGGGCGTGCTGGCGGACCAGGTCGTGGACCCGCTCGATGTTGCCGATCGACTTGCTCATCTTGGCACCGCCGAAATTGAGCATGCCGTTGTGCAGCCAGAACCGGGCGAAGGTCTGCCCGCCGTGGGCGCACTCGCTCTGCGCGATCTCGTTTTCGTGGTGCGGGAACTGCAGGTCCACGCCACCGGCATGGATGTCGATGGTCGGGCCCAGGTGCGCGGCGGCCATGGCCGAGCATTCGATATGCCAGCCCGGACGGCCCCGGCCCCAGGGCGATTCCCAGCCCGGCAGGTCGTCGCTGGAGGGCTTCCACAGCACGAAGTCGCCCGGGTCGCGCTTGTACGGGGCCACGTCCACCCGCGCCCCGGCCAGCATCTCGTCCGGGTCGCGGCGCGAGAGCTTGCCGTAGTCGGCGTAGGAGGGCACCGAGAACAGCACGTGGCCCTCGGCCGCGTAGGCGTGGCCGGCCGCGATCAGCTGCTCGATCATGGTGATGATGTGCGGGATGTGCGCGGTGGCTTCCGGTTCGATGTCCGGCGGCACCACGCCCAGCGCGGCCATGTCTTCACGGTAGGCGGCGGCGAAGCGGTCGGTGATGGCCGAAATCGGCACGCCCTGCTCGCGCGCGGCCGTGTTGATCTTGTCGTCCACGTCGGTGATGTTGCGGGCGTAGCGCAGCCCGCCGAAGCGGCGCCGCAGCAGGTCGGCCAGCACCCCGAACACCACCGGGCCCCGGGCGTTGCCGATATGGACGTAGTTGTAGACCGTGGGGCCGCACACATACAGGGTCGGACAGGTCGGATCGAGCGGGGTGAACGGTTCGAGCTGGCGTGTCAGGTTGTTGTGCAGGCGCAGGGTCATGGGGGCGTAGGGCCGGGCGGAGTAGGGGCAAGCCTTCGATTTTAGATCACAACGGCCCCCAGCGCCGGCCCCGGGGCGCCGCCCGTTGCCCCCTGATTTCGTAAACGACACGGTTCGGTATGGGCAGAAGCGTCGCGGAAGGGTAATGTTCAGCCCCTTGTGCCACGCACTGCCTACACTATCCGCCTTGTCCTCTTTCCTGTTGCCAATGAAATCCGCTTCGTTGCTGACGCTGACCTGCCTGCTGGGGAGCGCCGCTTTCATGGCGTGCGCCCAGGATGCCGAGGTCCGTAACCGGGTGGTGATCGTGGAGAACGTGAAGTTCGACTACGCGCAGGTGCTCAACGTGGAGCCGGTGTTCCAGACCCTGCGCGCCACCCGCACCGAGGAACATTGCGAACCGGTATCCACCCGGACCCTGGCCCCGGTCAACGTCACCGGCGAAGAGCCGCAGGAAGAGAAGGGCCGGTTCGGCCGTTTCATGGATTCGGTACGCTCCATCTTCAAGCGTGAAGACGGCAGCACCGAAGACATGGCCCCCGTCGTGGAAGCCCCGGCCGCCAACAACGGCCCGCTGCTGACCCGCGATTGCCGCATCATCCCGGTTGGCCGCGAGTTCCGCCGGCCCATCGCCTATGACGTGGATTACGTCTACAAGGGCACCAAGTACCGCTCTCGCCTGCCCGAAGACCCCGGCAACCGGCTCAAGATCCGCGTCTCCATCACCCCGTGGGTGGGAGCGGAGCAGGGCAGCGCGGCAAATCCCTGAACCGTCGGTTCAGGCCTTGCGCCGTGCCCGATCACATGCAAAGATGGGCGGCCATGAAACTCACCGACTTCCAGCACGACACCAGCGCCGCCCGTATGGCTACGGGCATGACGTCGCGTGCCCGCCGACCGGAACCCCACATTTTCGCTGGGTAACCGGAGCTTCGTGCTGTCTGTTCGGAAAACCCAGCCCCCGCGCTGGGTTTTTTCGTTTCTACGATCTGAAAAGTTGCATTTGTACCCTTTCTTCCATTGAAACCCGCCTCAAAGGATCGATCGATGTCCCTGAAGCACTTCCTGAACACCCAGGATTGGAGCCGTACCGAGCTGGATGCCCTGCTGACCCAGGCCGCGTTGTTCAAGCGCAACAAGCTGGGCGACGAGCTCAAGGGCAAATCGATTGCCCTGGTGTTCTTCAACCCGTCCATGCGCACCCGCACCAGCTTCGAACTGGGCGCCTTCCAGCTGGGTGGGCACGCGATCGTGCTGCAGCCGGGCAAGGATGCATGGCCGATCGAGTTCAACCTCGGCACGGTGATGGACGGCGACACCGAAGAGCACATCGCCGAAGTGGCCAAGGTGCTGGGTCGCTACGTCGACCTGATCGGCGTGCGCGCGTTCCCGAAGTTCATCGACTGGGCGCAGGACCGTGAGGACATCGTGCTCAAGGCGTTCGCAAAGTACTCGCCGGTGCCGGTGATCAACATGGAAACCATCACCCACCCGTGCCAGGAACTGGCCCACGTGATGGCGCTGCAGGAACACTTCGGCACCCAGGACCTGCGCGGCAAGAAGTATGTGCTGACCTGGACGTACCACCCCAAGCCGCTCAACACCGCCGTGGCCAACTCGGCACTGACCATCGCCACCCGCATGGGCATGGACGTGACCCTGCTGTGCCCGACCGCCGATTACATCCTCGATGACCGCTACATGGGCTGGGCCGAGCAGAACGTGGCCGAGAACGGCGGTTCGCTGAAGATCAGCCACGACATCGCCAGCGCCTACAGTGGCGCCGACGTGGTGTACGCCAAGAGCTGGGGCGCGCTGCCGTTCTTCGGCAACTGGGAACCGGAAAAGCCCATCCGCGACCAGTACAAGCACTTCATCGTCGACGAAGCCAAGATGGCCCTGACCAACAACGGCGTGTTCAGCCATTGCCTGCCGCTGCGCCGCAACGTCAAGGCCACCGACGGCGTGATGGATTCGGCGCAGTGCATCGCCATCAACGAAGCGGAAAACCGCCTGCACGTGCAGAAGGCCATCATGTCGGCGCTGGCCGGCCGGTAATCGCGCGTTTCACCCCATTTTTCCTATAAACCCCCACTTCGGACCCGACCCCCATGAGCAAGAAAGACATCGTCCTGGCCTTCTCCGGCGGACTCGACACCAGCTTCTGCGTGCCCTACCTGCAGGAGCGCGGCTACAACGTGCACACCGTGTTCGCCGACACCGGCGGCGTGGATGACGAAGAGCGTGATTTCATCGAAAAGCGTGCCGCCGAACTGGGCGTCACCAGCCACGTCACCGTCGACGGTGGCCCGGCCATCTGGAAGGGGTTCGTCAAGCCGTTCGTGTGGGCCGGCGAAGGCTACCAGGGCCAGTACCCGCTGCTGGTGTCGGACCGCTACCTGATCGTCGATGCCGCGCTCAAGCGCGCCGCCGAACTGGGCACCAACATCATCGCCCACGGCTGCACCGGCATGGGCAACGACCAGGTCCGCTTCGACCTGGCCGTGAAGGCACTGGGCGATTACCAGATCGTCGCGCCGATCCGTGAAATCCAGAAGGAACACACCCAGACCCGCGCCTACGAGCAGAAGTACCTGGAAGAACGCGGCTTCGGCGTGCGCGCCAAGCAGCAGGCCTACACCATCAACGAAAACCTGCTCGGCCTGACCATGTCCGGCGGCGAGATCGACCGTTGGGAAGCCCCGGGCGAAGGTGCCCGCGGCTGGTGCGCACCGCGCAGCGAATGGCCGGTAGAAGCGCTGAACGTCACCCTGAAGTTCGTCGAAGGCGAAGCGGTTGAACTCAATGGCAAGGCGCTGCCGGGCGAGCAGATCCTGGCCCAGCTCAACAAGCTGTTCGCGCCGTATGGCGTGGGCCGTGGCGTGTACACCGGCGACACCGTGATCGGCCTGAAGGGCCGCATCGTGTTCGAAGCCCCGGGGCTGGTCTCGCTGCTGGCCGCGCACCGCGCGCTGGAAGATGCGGTGCTGACCAAGCAGCAGAACCGCTTCAAGCCGGACGTGGCGCGCAAGTGGGTGGAGCTGGTGTACGAAGGCTTCTACCACGACCCGCTCAAGACCGACATCGAAGCGTTCCTGAAGTCCTCGCAGGCCAAGGTCAACGGCGAAGTGGTGCTGGAAACCCGTGGCGGCCGCGTCGATGCGGTGGCGGTGAAGTCGCCGCACCTGCTCAACACCAAGGGCGCCACCTACGCGCAGTCGGCCGACTGGGGCGTGGAGGAGGCCGAAGGCTTCATCAAGCTGTTCGGCATGAGCAGCACCCTGTACGCGCAAGTAAACCGCTGAGGCCCGGGCATGTTGGAACAGACGCTCCATCACCTGCAGGCGCTGGTGTCTTTTGACACCCGCAACCCGCCGCGTGCGATCACCACCGGTGGCATCTTCGATTACCTGCGCGCGAACCTGCCCGGGTTCAACGTGGAGGTGATCGACCATGGCGACGGCGCGGTCAGCCTGTATGCGGTGCGCGGTACGCCGCGCTATCTGTTCAACGTGCACCTGGACACCGTGCCCGATTCCCCGCATTGGAGCGCCGACCCGCACGTGATGCGGCGCGCCGAGGACCGGGTGATCGGGCTCGGCGTGTGCGACATCAAGGGCGCGGCCGCCGCACTGGTGGCCGCGGCCAATGCCAGCGATGGCGATGCCGCGTTCCTGTTCTCCAGCGATGAAGAAGCCAACGATCCGCGCTGCATCGCCGCGTTCCTGGCCCGTGGCATTCCGTATGAAGCGGTGCTGGTGGCCGAACCGACTATGAGCGAAGCGGTGCTGGCGCACCGGGGCATCAGCTCGGTGCTGATGCATTTCGCGGGCCGCGCCGGGCATGCCTCGGGCAAGCAGGATGCAGCCGCCAGCGCGTTGCACCAGGCCATGCGCTGGGGAAACCGCGCGCTGGACCATGTGGATTCGCTGGCCCATGCCCGTTTCGGCGGGCTGACCGGGCTGCGCTTCAACATCGGGCGCGTGGAAGGCGGCATCAAGGCCAACATGATCGCGCCGGCCGCCGAATTGCGCTTCGGCTTCCGCCCGCTGCCGTCGATGGACATCGACGCGCTGCTGGCCACCTTCGCCGGTTTTGCCGAACCGGAAGCGGCGCTGTTCACCGAAACCTTCCGCGGCCCCAGCCTGCCGGCCGGCGACATCGCCGAAGCGGAGAACCGCCGCCTGGCCGCGCGTGACGTGGCCGATGCGCTGGACCTGCCGATCGGCAACGCCGTGGACTTCTGGACCGAAGCCTCGCTGTTCTCGGCCGGTGGCTACACCACCCTGGTGTACGGCCCGGGCGACATCGCCCAGGCCCACACCGCCGACGAGTTCGTAACGCTGGAGCAGCTGCAGCGTTACACCGACGCCGTGCACCGCATCATCAGCGCCGGCGCCTGACCGAATGACGCCGTCGTGGCCCACCACTGACGGATCTCCCACCGCGGCCACGGCCGCCCGTGACGATACTGAAATGCCTTCTTCCCTCCAGCCCCACCGCCAGACCCGCCAGACCATCGTGCGCCTGCTTTCCAGCATGGCCAGCGCGAAGGAGATCAGCCAGTACCTCAAGCGCTTTTCGCAGGTGGATGCCAAGCGCTTCGCCGTGGTCAAGGTCGGCGGCGCCGTGCTGCGCGATGACCTCGACGCGCTGACCTCTTCGCTGTCGTTCCTGCAGGAAGTCGGGCTCACCCCGATCGTGCTGCACGGTGCCGGCCCGCAGCTGGACGCGGAACTGTCGGCGGCCGGCATCGTCAAGCAGACCGTCAACGGCCTGCGCGTGACCTCGCCAGAAGGCCTGGCCATCGTGCGCCGCGTGTTCCAGGCGTCGAACCTGCAGCTGGTGGAAGCACTGCAGCAGAACGGTGCACGTGCCACCTCGATCACCGGTGGCGTGTTCGAAGCCGAATACCTGGACCAGGACACCTACGGCCTGGTCGGCGAAGTGAAGAAGGTCAACCTGGCCCCGATCGAAGCCAGCCTGCGCGCCGGTTCCATTCCGGTGATCACCAGCCTGGGCGAAACCCGCTGCGGCCAGATCCTCAACGTCAACGCCGATTTCGCCGCCAACGAACTGGTGCAGGAACTGCAGCCGTACAAGATCATCTTCCTCACCGGCACCGGCGGCCTGCTCGATGAAGAGGGCAGGGTGATCGACTCGATCAACCTGTCCACCGAGTACGACCAGCTGATGCAGCAGCCGTGGATCCACGGCGGCATGCGGGTCAAGATCGAACAGATCAAGGACCTGCTGGACCGGCTGCCGCTGGAGTCGTCGGTGTCGATCACCCGGCCGGCCGACCTGGCCAAGGAACTGTTCACCCACAAGGGCTCGGGCACGCTGGTGCGCAAGGGCGAGAAGGTGCTGCGCGCCACCGCCTGGAGCGAACTGGACCTGCCGCGCCTGAAGGGCCTGATCGAATCCAGCTTCGGCCGCACCCTGGTGCCCGATTATTTCGACAAGACCCGCCTGCTGCGCGCCTATGTCAGCGAGAACTACCGTGCTGCGGTGATCCTCACCGACGAAGCCGAAGGCGTGTACCTGGACAAGTTCGCCGTGCTCGATGACGCGCAGGGCGAAGGCCTGGGCCGTGCGGTATGGAACGTGATGCTGGAGGAAACCCCGCAGCTGTTCTGGCGCTCGCGCCACGGCAACCCGATCAATCATTTCTACTACGCCGAATCCGATGGCTGCTACAAGCAGGACCACTGGAAGGTGTTCTGGTTCGGTGCCGACGGCTTCGACCGCATCCGCACCTACGTGGACCATTGCGCCAAGCGCACCCCGAGCCTGGAGGGCTGACCCCGATGAATCATGCCGACTGGACCAAGGTCCCCACGCTGGACGGCCGGCATGCACGGCTGGAACCGCTGCAGATGGCGCATATCGACGGCCTGCGCGGTGCGCTGGGCGACGGTTCGCTTTCCGCGCTGTGGTACGCGCACGTGCCCAGCGCCAAGACCATGACCGCCTACGTGCAGGCCGCCTTGCAGGACCAGACCGCCGGCAAGGTGCTGCCGTTCGCCGTGCTCGATGCTGACGGCAACGTGGTGGGCAGCACCCGCTACTACGCGCTGGAAGAAGAGGTGCCGCGCCTGAGCATCGGCTACACCTGGTACGGCCCGCATGCGCAGCGCACCGGGGTGAACACCGAAGCCAAGCTGATGCTGCTCACCCATGCCTTCGAGCGGTTGAAGTGCATCAGCGTGGCCTTTGAAACCAGCTCGCACAACGCCGCCTCGCGCGCGGCCATCGCCCGCCTGGGGGCCACCCAGGAAGGCGTGCTGCGCAACCACAAGCGCCACCCCGATGGCAGCCCGCGCGACACGGTTGTCTTCTCCATCATCGATTCGGAATGGCAGGACGTGAAGCGCACCCTGCAGGACCGCCTGGACGCACACGCATGAGTACTTCCAACAGAACGTTCACCATCGGCATCGTCGGCGCCCGCGGCCATACCGGCGCCGAGCTGGTCAAGCTGATCGCCGCGCACCCGCAGCTGGCCCTGGGCTTCGTGTCCTCGCGCGAGCTGGCCGGGCAGCGCGTGGCCGATACCTATCCCGAGGTTGCCGGCGAGCTGGCGTTCGAAAACCTCGATGCCGACGCCGTGGCCGCCAAAGGCGTGGACGCGGTGATCCTGGCGCTGCCCAACAACCTGTCGGCCCCGTTCGTGGCCGCGCTGGATGCCGCGCGCCCGGAGACGGTGATCGTGGATCTCTCCGCCGACCACCGCTTCGAAGGCAGCTGGTATTACGGCCTGCCCGAACTGACCCGGGGCGATTACACCGGCCAGACGCACATCAGCAACCCGGGCTGCTACGCCACCGCCATGCAGCTGGCGATCAGCCCGCTGCTGGACCAGCTGGCCGGGCCGCCGCAGTGCTTCGGCGTGTCCGGTTACTCCGGCGCCGGCACCAGCCCGTCGGACAAGAACAACCCCGAACTGCTGCGCGACAACCTGATGCCGTACGCGCTCACCAACCACGTGCACGAGCGCGAAGTCACCGCGCACCTGCGCGTGCCGGTGGAGTTCATGCCGCACGTGGCCCCGCATTTCCGTGGCATCACCATGACCGTGAACCTGTGGCTGCAGCAGCCGATGACCCGCGATCAGGTCGTGGAGACCTATCGCCGCTTCTACGCGGATGAACCGCTGATCGAGATCCTCGACGAAGCGCCGTGGGTGAGCCGCATCGCCGGCCGCCATGGCGTGCAGATCGGCGGCTTCGACGTGGCCCCGGGCGGCAAGCGCGTGGTGGTCGTAGCGACCCTGGACAACCTGCTCAAGGGCGCGGCCACCCAGGCCATGCAGAACCTCAACCTGGCCCTGGGCCTGGATGAGCTGACCTCGATCCCGCATTGATTGGAGCAAGACATGGCAGACCTTCTCTGGCAGAAGCCCGGCGTAGCGGTGGATGCGAAAATCCAGACCTTCCTCGCCGGCGATGACGTCATCCTCGACCGCGAGTTCTTCCTGTACGACGTGCAGGCCAGCAAGGCGCACGCGCAGGGCCTGGAAAACATCGGCATCCTCACCGCCACCGAGCGCAGCGACCTGCAGCGCGAGCTGGACGTCCTGGCCGACGATTTCCGAAGCGGCGCGTTCGTGCTCGATGAGCGCTTCGAGGATTGCCATTCGGCGATCGAAGCGCGCCTGACCGAACGCCTGGGCGATGCCGGCCGCAAGATCCACACCGGGCGCAGCCGCAACGACCAGATCCTGGTCGCCACCCGGCTGTGGCTGAAGGACAAGCTGCTGCAGGTGTCCGCGCTGAGCCGCGAAGTGGCCAAGGTCGCCCTGGACCGCGCCGAAGCCGAGAAAGACCTGCCGGTGCCGGGCTACACCCACATCCAGCGCGCCGTGGTGTCCTCGGCGGGCATGTGGTGGGCCGGCTGGGCCGAAGCCTTCATCGACAACGCGGTGCGCGCGCACGACACGTTCGCGCTGGTCGATGCCAATCCGCTGGGCACGGCGGCTGGTTACGGCGTGAACCTGCCGCTGGACCGCGCCCACACCACCCAGGCGCTGGGCTTTGCGCGCATGCAGATCTCGCCGATCTACGCGCAGCTGTCGCGCGGCAAGTTCGAGCTGGCCGCACTGGAAGCGCTCGGCGGTGCCACCCTGGACCTGCGCCGCCTGGCGTGGGACCTGTCGCTGTTCACCAGCGGTGAGTACGGCTTCGTCGCGCTGCCGGCGCAGTACACCACCGGCAGCTCGATCATGCCCAACAAGCGCAACCCGGACGTGATCGAACTGATGCGCGCCACCCACGCCAGCGTGGCTGCGGCGCGTACCGAGATCGAGCAGCTGCTGTCGCTGCCGTCCGGTTACCACCGCGACCTGCAGGGCAGCAAGGGCGCCATCTTCCACGGCTTCGGTCGTGGCCTGGCCGCGCTGGAACTGCTGCCGGCGCTGCTGGCCAACCTGGAATGGCGCGAAGACAAGCTGCGCGTTGCCATCGATTCGGGCATGTACGCCACCGACGTGGCCGTGGAAGCGGCCGTGGCCGGCGTCCCGTTCCGCGAGGCCTACAAGGCGGCCGCGGTGGCATCCGACACTGCCGGGCAGGGGCGTACCCCCGAAGGCAGCCTGGCCGCTCGCGTCTCGCCCGGCGCGGCCGCGGACCTGCGGTTGGACGAGCTGCGCGCCCGCTGGGCGGCACTGGCGTAACGCAGAACGGCGGCCACTGGCCGCCGTTGCTGTATTGGCATGAATCCACGGAGTTCCGCATGAAGATCTGCTACCTCGTACTGGTTACCCGCACGCCCGAGTTCCGCGATGAAGCGGGTGCCGAACACGCACGTTTTCTCGATGAGGTGCGCGCCCGCGACCAGCTGCTCATTACTGGTGGCTTCACCGACAAGACCGGCGGCGCGTACGTGCTGCACAACGTGGCCGACCGCGCCGCCGCGCAGGCCATCGTCGATGCCGATCCCCTGATGACGCTCGGCAGCGCCACCGCCACCGTCCACGAATGGTCCACCCGCTGAGGCAGCCCCCGCGATGACCCCCACGCCCGTGCAGTCCCCGTTCCCCGAACAGCTGCTTCCCGGCTGGAAGCGCGCCGTGCTCAAGGTCGGCAGCAGCCTGTTGGCTGCCGATGGGGGTGGCCTGTCGCCCCGGCATGCACTGGGCCTGGCGCAGTTCGTCTCGGCGCACGTGCTGGCAGGGCGCGAAGTAGTGATCGTGTCCTCCGGCGCGGTGGCTGCGGGCCGGGCGATCGTGCCGCGCGCAATCGAGGCCGGCGCAGCGATGGCCGCGCGCCAGGCACTGGCCGCGCTCGGCCAGGCGCAGCTGATCGGGCTGTGGCAGCGCTTCTTCGAGCGCCCGGTGGCGCAGGTGCTGCTCACCCACGACGACCTGCGCAACCGCCGCCGCTACCTCAATGCCCGCGCCACGCTCAACGAGCTGCTGCGGCTGGGTGCGCTGCCGGTAGTGAACGAGAACGACACCGTGTCGGTGGACGAGCTCAAGCTGGGCGACAACGACAATCTGGCCGCCACCGTGGCCGCGTTGATCGACGCCGACATCCTGTTCATCGCCACCGACATCGACGGCCTGTACAGCGCCGACCCGCGCCGCGATCCGCAGGCGCGGCCGATCCATGATGTGCCGGAGCTGACCCTGGAGGTGCTGGCCATGGCCGGCGGTGCGGGCAGCGGGGCGGGCACCGGTGGCATGCACACCAAGCTGGAAGCGGCGGCCAAGGCCGGGCGGGTGGGCATCGACACCTGCCTGTTCAACGGTCGCGATGGCGATGTGGTGCGCGCGCTGGCGCAGGGCCGGTTGTTCGGCACCCGCATCCATGCCGGGCAGACCCGTGAGGCCGCGCGCAAGTATTGGCTGCGGCATGCGCCGCTGGAGGCCGGTGCGATCATCGTGGATCAAGGTGCCGCTGCGGCATTGCGCGACAAGGGCGCCTCGTTGCTGCCGGGCGGGGTGACCGCTGCCGAAGGCGATTTCCGCCGCGGCGACATGGTGCAGGTGCGGCTGCGTACCGACAGCGGTGAGGTGACGTTGGCGCGTGGGGTCAGCCAGTATTCGGCCAGCGACATCCGCCGCGTGGCCGGGCGGCATTCGCGCGACATTGAAAGCGTGTTGGGCTACAACTACGGTGGCAATGTGGTCCACCGGGATGATCTCGTACTGATCTAAACGGGCGTCGGCCCCAAAGATTTTTTGAAACGCGCCAAAACCCTTCGTGATGAGAGATCCCATGGACATCCGTGATCAAGCCCTCCAATGCCGCGACGCCGCCCAGGTACTGGCGCAGCTTTCGTCCGAGGCCAAGGCGGCGCTGCTGGATGCCATGGCCGACGCGCTGGACAGCGACGCGGCCACCATCCTCGCCGCCAACGCGCTGGACCTCGCCGCCGCCGAAGCCAAAGGCACCGGCAGCGCGATGCTCGACCGCCTCGCCCTCAATCCGGCGCGCCTGTCCGGCATCAGCGCTGCACTCCGCGAAGTGGCCGCGCTGCCCGATCCGGTCGGCAGCATCACCCGTGACGACGTCCGCCCCAACGGCATCCGCGTGCAGAAGGTGCGCGTGCCGCTCGGCGTGATCGCGATGATCTACGAAGCGCGCCCGAACGTCACCGCCGACGCCGCAGCGCTGTGCATCAAGGCCGGCAACGGCGTGATCCTGCGCGGCGGCTCCGAAGCCATCCATTCCAACACCGCCATCGCCGCCTCGCTCAAGCGCGCCCTGCGCGCGGCCGGCGTGCCCGATGCGGCGCTGACCCTGGTGGAAGACCTGCGTCGCGACACCATGCTCACCCTGCTGCAGCTCAACGACCTGATCGACCTGGCCATCCCGCGCGGCGGGGAAGGGCTGATCCGCTTCGTTGCCGAACATGCGCGCGTGCCGGTGATCAAGCACTACAAGGGCGTGTGCCACCTGTACGTGGACCGTGCCGCCGACCCGGCCAAGGCGCTGGCGCTGCTGGTGGATGGCAAATGCAGCCGCCCTTCGGCCTGCAATTCACTCGAAACCCTGCTGGTCCACGCCGAGGTCGCTGCGACGTTCCTGCCGCAGGCTGAAGCCGCATTGCGCGAACGCGGGGTGGAGGTGCGCGCGGACGCGCGTGCCCGACAGTGGCTGTCGCAGGCCACGCCGGCCACGGAGGGCGATTTCGCGGCCGAATACCTCGACCTGATCATCGCCGTGCGCGTCGTTGATGACCTCGAACAGGCGTTGTCCCACATCCAGCAGTACAGCTCCGACCACACCGAAGTCATCGCTACCGAAGACCCGGCCGCCGCCCAGCGTTTCATCAGCGCGCTGCGCGCCGCCGTGGTGATGGTCAACGCCTCGTCCCGCTTCTCCGATGGCGGCGAACTCGGCCTGGGCGCGGAGATCGGCATCTCCACCACGCGCCTGCACGCCTACGGCCCGATGGGCTTGGAAGCGCTCACCGTGGAACGCTTCGTGGTCCAGGGCAGCGGCCAGACCCGCGCGCCGTGACCGGCGCGCGGGTGCGTCAGGTAACAATGGTGGGTCGTTACAACGCCTTGTAGGCAATCCGCCGGTTCGCCGCGCGCCCTGCCTCGGTGGTGTTGTCGCCCACCGGGCGGTTGGCGCCAAACCCGCGTGCCAGCAACCGGTCCGCAGGTACGCCACGGGCAGCCAAGGCTGCTGCTACGGCCTTCGCACGCTGCTCGCTGAGCGTCTGGTTGGTCTCGGCGTTGCCCACGTTGTCGGTGTGTCCCTCCACTTCAACGCGCGCCCCTGGCGGCGCCGCCTGGATTGCTTTTGCTGCACCGTCCAGGATCGACGCACTGCTGCGGGTAATCACCGCCGACCCGGTTTCGAAGGTGATCGTGGTCTGGTTCAACGCCTGGGTCAGGTCGTCACTGCTGAAGCCTGGCGGCAGCGCACCCAGTGCCGCAGCGCCTTTGTCGAACAGGCCCTCCACCTCCAGGTTGCCCAGCTCCTTCTGGAACAGCTGGCTGACCGCCGTGCGTTCGGCCTCGGGCAGCTTGGACGTATCCAGTTTGAGCGAGTCACCATTCAACGCGAACTGCAGCCCGTTCTGTTTCAGGCTGGGGATCAGGTCGGCCAACCGGCCCAGCCAGCTGGCCTGCTTGACGCTGGTATCCACCTGGATGTTGGAGCTGACATTGGTCTGTCCATAGGCGCCCGCAAAGGCACCCAGCAGCTTCGCCTTGTCGGCCACCGATCCCAATGTGCCGTTCAACGTCACCTTGCCGTCGGTGTTCTGGAACGACAGGGTGGGGTGGGTGGACACGGCCGCGACGTTGGCGGCCGGCGCGGTAACCGCTGGCGCCTTGGCCACGTGGCCCGATTGCCAGCCGCACCACGCAAGCGCGAGCAATGCCAGCAAGGGCAGCAGCCAACGCCAGAGGCGGAAGGGGGTCCGCTTCTTCCCCTTCGTGCCCAGCAGACCCGTGAATGCAGCGGGAAGCGCGGTCGGCATCACCCCGCCGGCGGTCACCGCCCGGACGATCGGCGGCAGTGCGGTTGCCAGCAGCGCGGGGGCCACGGCGGGCGTTACCCCGGCCTTGCTGGCGATGTCCTCGATGCTCTGCCCGCCCAGCGCGCTGCGGATCTGCCCGGCATCGACAGCGCGCATGTTGGGTTGGCCTGAGAACCAGGACTTGAAGACATCGCCAAGCCCGGCGGCAGAGAATCTGTCGGCCAGGCCGGCGAGTCCGCCGGGCTGTTTGAAGATGTACTCGATGACGACGCCGATGAATTTCTGGGCGTTCGGTCCAAGGCCGGTGGCCCGGGCCACTTCAGTGACCAAAGTCTCGATAGACGACATGATGTATCCCCTCACAATGAAGTGCGGGATGTCTCCGAGGCGGAGCGTACGCCTGGGCTGGGTCAGGGATGTGAAGGGTTCTACACATCCGGGGCAGCCACGCAGGGCGTGGCGCTACCCGTCATCTCATCTGGATGTTCTGGTTGGTCAGGCCGATCGGCCTGGCGTGGTCATCCATGTGCAGGGTCACCGCCTTGCCGTTGGCCAGCTGCGCGGCCAACGCCGGGCTGGCGCCCAGGTTGTGCGCGATCTCTTCCAGCGACACATCCGCGCGCGCATTGCGCCGGTCCTTGCCGGCGAAACGCATGCGGTTGTATTCCGCCCAGGCGATCAGCAGCACCGAACAGCACACCAGCATCACCGGCAGCGCGATGACGATGAACGGGTCCACGCTCTGCTTGTACTCGTACAGCTGCAGCCACGCCAGCTGCCCACCGAGCAGCCAGGAAAGGGCGGTGATCAGCGGCGCCCAGAGGTAGAAATAGAAGCCCCAGAACGCGATGGTGACAAACCCCCACGCGGTGCGCTGCAGCCGCGGCTGCTGGCGCGTCTTGCGGATCAGGCGGGAGTCGTAGCGGCGGGTCGGCTTGGAAGCGTTCATCGTATACCCCGGTCAGGACTGACCCAGATCGCGCGCTTGCCACGACGCTTCAACAGCGTCTTGGGCAGTGCCACCAGGGTCGTGAACAGACTGATGAGCCAGTACGCCATCGGGTACCAGATCACCCAGAAGTAATTACGTCCAATATGCGTTTCGTAACGGCGGTCGATGATCAGGCTGCTCGCGAACTGCAGCAGGCACACCAGCGCCAGGATCACGCCGTGCCATTGCGGCAGCAGCGTGGCGATGTACAGGTCCTGCGGCAGCGGGATGAACTTGCCCAGCGCCCACAGCACGATGATCGCCAGCATCGTGTACGCCCACAGCACGCTGAACATGTACTCCAGCAGCACCCCCCACATGCGCCGCTTGCGCCAGTCGAACAGCGAACGGCCATGCCGCAGCAGCACTTCCACGCCGCCCTGGGCCCAGCGCAGGCGCTGCCGCCACAGCCCCTTGAGCGTTTCCGGCATCAGGATGAAGCACAGCGCGTTCGGCTCGTAGCGGATGTCCCAGTGGTCGATCTGCAGCCGCCAGCTGATGTCGATGTCCTCGGTGATCATGTCATCGGCCCAGTAGCCGATGCGGTGCAGCGCGGTGCGGCGGAACCCGGCGATCACCCCGGAAATGGTGAAGATGCGCCCGTAAACGCGCTGCGCGCGCTTGATCATGCCGATGATCGAGGAGAACTCGGCCACCTGCAGCCGCCCCAGCAGGGTGGAACGGTTGCGGATGCGCGGGTTGCCGGTGACGGCGCCGACGCGCGGGCCCGAGGTCAGGTGCCAGACCATCCAGTGGGTGGCGTGCTCTTCCAGCATCGCATCGCCATCAATGCACACCAGGTATTCCGAACGCGCCGCCAGCGCGCCCATGCGCAGTGCATTGGCCTTGCCCAGGTTGCGGTCCAGGTGCACCACGCGCAGGCGCGGGTGTTCGGCGGCCATCGCATCCAGCCGGGCCCCGGTATCGTCGCGGCTGCCGTCGTTGATGGCGATCACCTCGAAATCCGGGTACTTCTGCGCCAGGGCCGCGCCCAGCGTATCGGCCAGGTTGTCGGCCTCGTTATGGCACGGGATCAGGATCGACGCGAACGGGTAGCTGTCCATCGGCGGCGGATCGTCGCGCAGCCGCGCCTTCCGCTCGCGGCGGAAGAAGTAATACAACCCCCCGGACATCCAGAAGAACGCCATCACCATCGGGTAGAAGAAGGCGAACTGGAACAGCAGATAGAGGAGCGGATGCATGGCGGCCTCACTTTTCCTCGTACGGGAAGGTGCGTGCCGACATGGCCGCGCGCGCATCGTAGGTGGACGGCTTCCCGGCAATGAAGTCGTCCGGGTACCAGGCGAAATGACGCACGCCCTGCGCCTGCAGGCGCCGGATCTGGGCGCGCAGCACCGTGCCGGAAATCGGCTTCTGCGTGCGCCAGTCCACCGTCTGCAGCTCGAACATCGTCTGTGACAGCTGCGGGTCGTGCTCACGCACGGCCTGCACCAGCCGGTCCAGCCATTTCTGCGGGTCGCGGCTGCCTTCCATCCACGGCATCGCCATCAGCGCGGTGTGGTCGTAGGCCTTGTTGAACAGGTCCAGGCGCTGCGCGAACCAGCTCGCGCTCTGCGGCTGCAGCACCGGCTGCGCGTACAGGTTGCGCACCGTGGCCAGCTTCGGCCGCCAGCGCTGCGCGGCGTTGCGCAGTTCCAGGGTGAAATCGATCAACGCCTGGGTGCGCGCGCCATCGTCGCCTTCCTGCGGCAGGTTGGCCAGTTCGGTATCGCGCAGGTAGGCATCGTCGTGGAACAGCAGCCCCTCGAAGTACGAGTTGATGGCCAGGTCTTCGTAGATGTCGTCGATGATGTGACGCACCTTGGGATTGGTGAAGTCCAACCGGAAGATGCCGTCGCTTTCGGGACTCTCGATCGCAAGCGCCTTGCGGATCGCCGGGTCCTTGAGTTCATAGCCCAGCACCGGCAGCCACGCGTATACCTTCACCCCGGCGCGGGTCTTGAGCTGCCAGGCCACGCGGTTGAACAGGTCCGCGCGCATCGGCAGGTGCCGGTTGGGGAAGTACAGCGCATCGGCCGAGCCGTTGCCGTCCGGGTCGGCGAAGGCCTGCAGGAACACGTGGGTCGGGCCGATCTTCTTGACCCGTTCGAGCAGCGCGTCCAGATTCTTCGCCTGCTGGGCCGGGTTGCTGTCGTACACCGCGTCCAGGTCGATCTGCAGGGCGCGCATGCCGTCGCGTTCGACGTCGCGGCGCAGCTCATAGGCCAGCTGGGTCACCGGCGGGTTGCCGGTCACCAGCAGGCGGGCCAGGCCGTGCAGGTCGCGCGTGACCGGCGTGCTGCGGCCTTCCAGGTCGAAGGACACCGGCATGCCCAGTTCTTCGGCGATGCGGTTGCTCATCGCGTTGTAGGCCGCATACGGCCACACGATCGCCTTCGGACTCACGCCTACGTTGTCCTGGATGCGCTTCACGCTCAGGCCCAGGTCGGCACGCAGCCGTGCCTGGTACTCGGCTTCGGTTTCGTAGCGCTGCGTGGCCGGGTTGTAGGTGCGGGTGATCACCGCCGGGGTCGAATTGCCCTGCGGGTTGGACTGCACGCCGTGGTGCAGGTTGTCGGTGTGGCTGGCCAGTTCAACCAGGCCGCTGCGCTGCATCTCGCGCAGCTGTTCCCAGGTGAGGAAGTCGTCGCGGGTAAACGGGCGGTAGCCGTAATCGATCTGGCGACCGGCGGGCATGTCCACGTAATCGGTGATCACCGCCACCAGCGCCGGATAGTTGTAGGCGCGCAGCAGCGGGAACACCTTGCTGTACACGCTGCGCAGGCCGTCATCGAAGGTCAGCAGCACCGGCTTCGGGGGCAGCGGCGCGCCGCCCTGCGAGGCGGTGATCAGCTGCGACAGCGACACCGGGTGGTAGCCGTGCGCCGACAGCCAGTCCAGGTGCGCGGCGAAGTTCTGCGTGCTCACCGAGTACGCGTCCGGGTCGCCCTTGGTGGCCACGTCGTCGCGGATGTCGTGGTAGCTGAGTACCAGCAGCCCGTTGTCGGCCGAATCCAGCACCGGCGGGGCGGCGTGCGCACTGCCGCACACGGCCAGCACGGCCAGCAGCAGCCAGGAGGTAAAGCGCTTCAAGTCCATGTGTCGCATCTCATTGTCCCCAGCGCAGGCCGGCATCAAGGCCGATGTGTCGTTCACGGTTGCCGTCGTAGACCGGCCGCGACCAGCTGATCCCGTATTCGAAGATCCGGCCATCGGCCAGCTGCCACTCGTGGCGATACTCGGCCGACGGCACCAGCGCACTGCCAAAACCCTGCTGCCAGTAGTTGCCCAGCGACACCGTCAGGCGGTGGCGGAAATGCCGCTCGTAGTGGCGCCACAACTGCTGGTCCACGCGCAGGCCGATTTCCGCCGAACGGTCTTCGGACGGGTTGAAGTAGGGCACGTCGTCGCGGCTGCCGCGGCTGGCGTACAGGCTGCCCAGGCCATCCAGCAACAGGGTGGGGCGGGTGAGCAGGCGCTGTTCGATGCTGGTGCTGAGCGTGTCGCGGCGGTTGCCGTCGTCGTAGCGGAACTGGCTGGCGCCTGCGCTCCAGTGGGTGAGCTCGTTGCGGCGGTAATCCACCGCCAGTGCCACGCTGTCGGCGGTGATGCCTGAAATGCGCGCCTGCAGCGAGGCATCGGCGGCGTTGCGCGCGGCGGTCACCCCGGCGTGCCAGCGGTCGTTGAACTGCCAGCCGAAGCCGCCGCTCAGGCCGGTTTCGCCGATGTCATCGTTGGCGCGGTTGACGAACACTTCGGCATCGGCCTGGCCGAACCGGTAACGCGTGCCCAGCCCCACCCACAGCGGGCGGATGGTCTGGTCCTGGAAATCCACGCTGCGGCGGTCGGCGAAGGTCACCACGCGCCAGCGGTCGTCGATCACCGGCGACTGCAGTTCCACGCCGTAACGCGCATCGTCGTTGCCCAGCGGCGAGGTGCCACCGCCGCCTTCGCTGCGGCCGCCTTCGGCGTACGCATGCAGCTGCCAGCCGCGGTGGGCCTTCCAGCTGCGGTCCATGCGCTGCACCGAGGACTGGTTCGGGTAGCGTTCCAGCAGTGAATCGTGGATCGGCCGCGCCAGGTCATCGCGCTGCAACTGCACGTAGGCGTCGTACTGGCCCAGGCGCGCCGAGACATCGCGCGGGTCCAGCGTATTGGCCATGCTGTAGCGCTCCAACGCCCGCCGCGGCCAGCCGCGCATCATGTAGACGTTGCCCAGCGACGACTGGGTGCCGCCGTTGGCCGGGGCCAGTTCCACCATCTTTTCCAGATCGTGCTGGGCCGTGGGCAGGTCACCGCTGTAGGCGCGGATCATCGACAGGTTGAGATCGGCCTCATAGCGCGGCCAGTTGGCGTAGGGCGCGCGTGCACCCTTGGCCCAGCGCCATGCCGGCTCCTGCGCCTGCCACTGGGTGAGCACGTTGATCGCGGTATCGGCGCGCTCGCTTTCCAGGTGCGCGTAGGCCAGTTCCGAATGCACTTCGGAGCGGCCCGGATCGGCCTTGAGCGCCGCTTCCAGGACCGGGATGGCTTCGTCGGGATGCTGGCTGGCCATCAGCGAATCGCCTACGGCCGCCATCAGGTAGTTCGGCACCTCATGGCCTTCGGCGAGCAGGGCGCGGTATTCGTCGCGCAGCTGCTCGTGGCGGCCCAGCCGGTTGAGCAGGATCAGCCGGTCGTAGCGGATGCGCAGCGGTGCGGTCTGCACGGTGAGGCCGTCGCGCTGCAGGTAGCGCTCCATCTGCGCGAGCGCGTCTTCGGCTTCGTCCAGGCGCGTGTCTTCGCTGGCGCCGTAGGCCAGGCTCCAGCCGACCCGCTTGGCCAGGTAATTGGCTTCGAAGCGCTGCTTCTGCGCCTCGTCGAACAGGTCGGGGCGCGCCTGGTACAGCTGCCACGCACGGTGCGCATTGCCGATGTCGGACAGGGTGAGCACCTGCAGGCGATACAGCAGGTCATCGTTGGGCGCATCCGCCCGGGCGCGCTCGATCGCGCCCAGCGCGTCAAGCCAGCGCGCCTGGTCACGGTAGGTGCTGATTTCCGCCAGGTGATCTTCCCGCGAGGTGGCCGCCGAAGCAGGCAGAGCGGTCAGACAGAGTGTGGCGCATACCAAACCGACGCAGAGCGCCAGCGGCCGATGCTTGTACATGGAACCCCCGGGAGCATCCCTTCAGAGAATCTACTTGTGCGTGGAAATGTGACGCACATCACATGCCAATCGTGCACGACTTCGTCAATGTAGACAAATTGTTAAGGCGCAACACGACCTCCGCAGCTGTGAAAACAGGCGTGATGGGGACTGCAAGTTGTTGAAAAACAAGACCATCCGGCCGCCGCCACGGCGCTGTTCCCGGGGTCTGGACACCCTGAAACCGTTCATCGGCCCCGGGGCCATGAGACCCCGGGGTTGCTGCCATGCCTGCTGACCCGCAACGCAGGTCAGTTTCCGACACGCTACGTCACTAGGTGCGCACAATCCGTGATGCATTCACCGAAACAGGGCGCCACGCCCCGCGTGTCCGCGCCGACGTCACCACACGTCTTCCAGCTTCTGCGGCTTGCACGCCACCCACGACGCGGACAGCAACACCACCGCGCACACCAGCAGGAACCCGAACGGCAGGTACCATGCGCCGCTGATGGCATGCAGCCAGCCGAACAGGAACGGGCCCAGGCAGCTGAAGGCATAGCCCACGCCCTGCATGAAGCCCGACAGCGCCGCCGAACCGGCCGGGGTGCGGGTGCGCAGGTTGATCAGGGTCAGCGCCAGCGGGAAGGTCGAGGGGCCGATGCCCAGCAGCACCGCCCACAGCCACGGCGCCTTCATCGGCGCGAACAGCAGCCCGGCGAACGCGATCAGGAACGCGCTGAACCCGACAATCACCAGCGGGAAGGGATTGCGCAGCCGCACCGCCAGCGCCGGCATGGTCAGCGACGGCACCAGGCCCAGGGCGGCAAAGATGGCCACCATGATTCCGCCGAACGCCGGTGTTGCCCCGGCTTCCACCACGATGCGCGGCAGCCAGGTGAACATCGAATAGGTCATCAGCGAGGTCATGCCGAACATCAGCGCCATGCCCCACGCCAGCGGCGTGCGCCAGACCCTGCCGTGCGGCTGCGCGGCCGGGTCGGCGGCGGTATCCAGCGGATCCGGGTGCGGGCGGCGGCGGGCCAGCGCGATCCAGGGCAGGGCAGCGGCCACCGCGAAGATGGACCAGATGCCCAGCGACACCCGCCAGCCGGCCTGTTCGGCCAGTGGTACCGCCATCAGCGCCGGCACCATCGTGCCCAGCTGCAGCACCGTTATATAAAGCGTGCTCACCGTGCCCACGCGGTTGGCGAAGTAGCGCTTCACCAGCGGCGGTACCACCACGTTGCCGATGCCCATGCCGGCCAGCGCCACCACCGAGCCGAACAGCAGGCTGCCCACGCCGCCGGCCATCGAGCGCAGCAGCAGGCCCACCGCCGCCAGCACCATCGCCAATAGGGCGGTGCGTTCCAGCCCGATGCGGCGGGCCACCATCGGCGTGGTCACCCCGAACAGGGCGAACGAGGCCGTGGGCAACATGCCCAGCACGCCAGTCATGGTGGTGCCGAACCCGAAGGTCTGGCCCAGCTGGTCCAGCAGCGGCGTGATCGAGGTCACCGCCGTGCGCAGGTTCAGCGCGGCCAGCAGGATGGCGGAAAACGCCAGCACGCGTCCGCGCAGCAGGGACGTGGAATGGGGGTCGGCAGAGGTCATGGCAGGAATCTCTTGCAGGTGGCGCGGCACGTGGGGGTGCAGCGGAGTGCGGGCGCTCGGCGCAGGCCGTGAAGGACAAACGCTGCCGCATTGTACGCGCGGTAGCGCCACGCACTGCGTGGCTGCCTGCGGACGACAGATACAAAAAAGCCCGGAGGACATGATGTCTTCCAGGCTTCAATGTGACCACTTGTATGGTCGGGGAGACAGGATTCGAACCTGCGACCTCTACGTCCCGAACGTAGCGCTCTACCAGACTGAGCTACACCCCGTAAGGAGCCGCCTATTGTATCGATCCCGCCCTTCGGCGGCAAGGGGGACCGTTTATTCACCTTCGGATGCCGTGTTGCCACGACCTTGACAAAAAAGCCTGGAAATCAGGTTTCCAGGCTTCAATGCGACCACCGGAGTGGTCGGGGAGACAGGATTCGAACCTGCGACCTCTACGTCCCGAACGTAGCGCTCTACCAGACTGAGCTACACCCCGAAGGAGCCGACAAGGATACGGTGTGAAGGGATTATCGGCAACCTTTTTTTACCGCGAAGAGCAGCCGACTGACAGTCGGCTCTACCGGGCGTCGCGGTCGGTGGCGCCGACCTCGCGTGCTTCGAACCACATGCCGTTGAGGATGGCGGCGGCCGAGGCCAAGCCGGTGCCGAGGATCCAGGCGAAATACCACATGGCAAAACCTCCAATGTCACGTTCGGTAGGTGCCGACCGTGGGTCGGCACGATGGGCAATATCAATACGCGTTCGGGTTGTCGGCCATGTCTTCGGCCGTGGTCTTGCCCTTCATCACCCGGTAGACCCAGCTGGTGTAGGCAATGATGATCGGCAGGAAGATCACGGTGGCCACCAGCATGATGAACAGCGTGAGCTGGCTGGACGAGGCATCCCACACCGTCAGGCTGCCGCTGGGCTGGCTGGACGAAGGCAGCAGGAACGGGAAGATCGCAAAGCCCACGGTGAGGATGATGCCGGCAATCGACGCGCCCGAAGCCAGGAATGCGGCCATGCCGCGGCGGGCCCGCAGCAGCACCGCGCTGGCCAGCGCACCGGCCAGGCCCAGCAGCGGGAACGCCAGGGTCAGCGGCATGCTGCTGTAGTTGCGCAGCCAGCCACCGGCCGCCGTGCCCACCGCAGCGGTCTTCAACAGCGGGTTGGTCGGGCCGTCGGTGACCACCTGCGACGTGATCTCGTAGCCCGGCAGGCCGAAGGCCACCCAGGCACCGCCCGCAGCGAACAGCACGAAGCTGAGCAGCGCGGCAATACTGCCGTAACGCGCCGAACGCTCGGCCACCGGGCCGTCGGTCTTCAGCACCAGCATGGCCGCACCGTGCGACACCATCATCGCCACGCCGACCAGCCCGGCCAGCAGCGCGAACGGGGTGAGCAGGCCGAAGAACGAACCGGTGTAGAAGATGCGCATGCTGTCATCGAAGTGGTACGGCACGCCCAGCAGCACGTTGCCCACCGCCACGCTGGCAATCAGCGCCGGCAGCAGCCCACCCACGAACAGCACCCAGTCCCACGTGTCGCGCCAGCGCTTGCTCGGCATCTTGCTGCGGTACTTGAAGCCCACCGGGCGCAGGATCAGCCCGAACAGCATGGCGAAGATCGCAAGATAGAAGCCGGAGAAGCTCACCGCATACAGCGGCGGCCACGCGGCGAAGATCGCACCGCCACCGAGCACCAGCCATACCTGGTTGCCTTCCCAAACCGGGCCCACGGTGTTGATTACCGTGCGCCGCTCTTCATCCGTTTTGGCCACGAACGGGAGCAGGGTGCCCACGCCCAGGTCGAAGCCGTCCATCACCGCCCAGCCCACCAGCAGGATGCCCAGTAGCAGCCACCAGATCACGCGCAGCGTGGTGTAATCAAGTCCAAGAATGTCCATCTGGAATCTCCTGCCTTATGCCTGGCCGGGGGCCGGCGTGGCGGCATGGTGGGGAAGCGGCGTGCGTGAAGGCTGCAGCGACGGAAGAATGTCGGCCGGCCCGGTGCGGATCGTCTTGAGCATCAGCTTCACCTCGATGATCAGCAGCACCGTATAGGTCAGCGTGAACACCGCCAGCGTGGTCAGGATTTCATGCAGGGCCAGACCGGACGCGGCGTAGAAGGTCGGCAGCACGCCGTCCACCGCCCACGGCTGGCGGCCGTATTCGGCCACGAACCAGCCACATTCGATCGCAATCCACGGCGCCGGAATCGACCACACCGCCAACCGCAGGAACCAGCGCTTCTCATGGAAGGTGTTGCGGCAGGAGAAGTAGAAGGCCACCGCGAAGAACGCGATCAGGTAGAAGCCCAGCCCGGCCATGATGCGGAAGGTCCAGAACAGCGGTGCAACGCGCGGCACGGTGTCCATCGCCGCCTTGGAGATTTCCTCCGGCGTGGCGTTGAGGATGTCATCGCGGTAACGCTTGAGCAGCAGGCCATGGCCCAGGTCCTGCCAGTGGCGGTCGAACATCTCGCGCGCCTCGACATCGTTCTTGTCCTTGCGCACGCGTTCCAGCGCGCCGTACGCCAGCTGCCCGCCCTTGATGCGGTGCTCGGCGCGTTCCACCAGTTCCAGGATGCCCGGAATGGGCTGGTTGAACGAACGCGTGGCGATCAGGCCCATCAGGTACGGAATCTTGATGGCGAAATCGTTCTGCTGGGTCGTCTGGTTGGGAATGCCGAAGGCGGTGAAATCGGCCGGGGCACGCTCGGTTTCCCACATCGCCTCGATCGCGGCCAGCTTCATCTTCTGGTGTTCGCTGGCGGCATAGCCGCTTTCGTCACCCAGCACCACCACCGACAGCGACGACAGCAGGCCGAACGCCGCGGCCACCGCGAACGAACGGCGCGCCATGTCCTTGTGCTTGTCGCGCAGCAGGTAGAACGCGCTGATGCCCATCACGAAGATCGCGCCAGTCACGTAGCCTGCGCTGACCGTATGCACGAACTTGGCCTGGGCCACCGGGTTGAACAGCACCGCGGCGAAATCCACCACTTCCATGCGCATCGTGTCCGGGTTGAACACCGCGCCGGTGGGGTTCTGCATCCAGCCGTTGGCGATCAGGATCCACACCGCCGACAGGTTGGTGCCCAGCGCCATGAACCAGGTCACCGCCAGGTGCTTGACCGGGCTCAGCCGCTTCCAGCCGAAGAAGAACAGGCCCACCAGCGTGGCTTCCAGGAAGAACGCCATCAGCCCTTCAATGGCCAGCGGCGCACCGAAGATATCGCCCACGTAGTGGCTGTAGTACGACCAGTTCATGCCGAACTGGAACTCCATCACCAGGCCGGTGGCCACGCCGATGGCGAAGTTGATGCCGAACAGCGTGCCCCAGAACAGGGTCATCTGGCGCCAGACCTGCTTGCGGGTCATGACGTACACGCTTTCCATGATGGCCACCAGGAACGAGAGGCCAAGCGTGAGGGGAACAAAGAGGAAGTGGTACATCGCGGTCAAAGCGAACTGCAGCCGCGACAGTTCTACGACTGTCGAATCGATCATGGCCTGGCTACCTCGTGGGGTTTTGCCGTTTCAGGTGGCGGGAAGGGGGGTCTACGGAGTGAATTCTGTGACCAGCAACTTCTATTAGCCTTGATTCAGATCAATGTACGAACGGGCAGGGAGGGGGATCGTAGGCCTCCGACCTGCGACCGCGCGCCGCACCGGGAGGGTAGGCCGGCGCCCCTTACAATGGTCGGTACCTCCCTGTGGCCGCCAGTGATCCGCTTTGAGCATACCCCCCGACGCGTCCGCCATCGAGACCACCGCCCTGCGCCGGCAGCGCCTGCACTGGCTGAATGGGCTGGCCGCCAGCGCCCGCAGCCGCCAGCACCTGGCCGCGCTATGCATATGTATGTCCGGCGCACTGCTGATCGGGCAGGCCGCGGCCATCGCCTGGCTGATCCAGGCGGTGCTGGTCGAGCACCGTCCCGTGGCCGCCGCCATCCCGGTGCTGCTGGGCCTGCTGGCGGTACTGGCGGTGCGGGCGCTGCTGGGCAGCGCCACCCAGGCCGCCGCTGGCGATGTGGCCGATGCCGCCCGGCTGACCCTGCGCGAGCGGGTGTACGGCCGGCTGTTGGGGCTGGGTCCGCTGTGGCTGCGCCAGCAGCGTACCGGCGAGCTCGGCGAACTGATGCTGGCCCATGCCGACGCCGTGGAGAGCTACTACGCCGGCTACCAGCCGGTGCGGATCGAAGTGGTGGTGGTGCCGCTGCTGATCCTGCTGGCCGTGGCCTGGGTGGACTGGGTGGTAGCGCTGATCCTGCTGTTCACCGCGCCGCTGGTGCCGTTCTTCATGATGCTGGTGGGCTGGGGCGCGGAAGCCGCCGGCCGGGCCCAGCTTGGTGAGCTGGCGCGCATGAGCGGCCACTTCGCCGACCGCATCAAGGGCCTGGGCCTGCTGCGCCTGTACGGCCGTGGCGAGGCCGAGCTGGAAGGCGTGGCCGCCGCCGCCGAAGGCGTGCGCGAGCGCACCCTCAAAGTGCTGCGCATCGCGTTCCTGTCCTCCACCGTGCTGGAGTTCTTCGCCTCGGTCAGCGTGGCCATGGTCGCGCTGTACCTGGGCCTGAGCTATCTCGGCCTGATGTCGCTGCATGCCGCCGTGCCCACCCTGGGCGCGGGCATGTTCTGCCTGCTGCTGGCGCCGGAGTTCTACGCACCGCTGCGGCGGCTGGCTGCGCATTACCACGACCGCGCCAATGCACTGGCCGCCGCTGCGGAAGTGGAGCGCCTGCTGGGCGAGCTGCCGGCTGCTGCGGCCGCCGAAGACGCGGCGCCAGCCGCACGCGCGCCGGAGCTGCTGGAACAGCATGCACCGCCAGTGGTGGTGCGCAACCTGGTGCTGCGCCCGGTGGGCGCCTCGCACGATGTGGTGCAGCAGCTGTCCTTCCAGATCGAGGCGGGCCAGCGCCTGGCCCTGGTAGGTCCCAGTGGCAGCGGCAAGAGCACATTGCTGGAAGCGCTGGCCGGCTGGTTGCCGCCCCGCGAGGGCAGCATTGTGCTGCGCCCAGGGCTGGAGGTCGGTTACGCCGGGCAGCGCCCGTACCTGTTCCACGGCAGCATCGCCGACAACCTGCGCCTGGCCGACCCCGGCGTGAGCGACGCACGCCTGCACGCAGTAGCCGAAGCGGCGCAGGTGATGCGCTTCGCGGCGCACCTGCCCGATGGCCTGGATACCGTGATCGGCGAACGCGGCTTCGGGCTGTCCGGTGGCGAAGCACGGCGGATCGGCCTGGCGCGGCTGCTGCTGCGCGACCCGCAGCTGTTGCTGCTGGATGAACCCACCGCCTTCCTCGATCCGGACACCGAAGCCGCGCTGCTGCAGACCCTGGCCGCGTTCGCCCGCGACCGCGCCGTGGTCATCGCCACCCACAGCGACACCGCCATGCGCTGGGCCGACACGCGGCTGGTGCTCACCGGCAGTGGCCGCGCGCAGGCCACGGAGGAGCCGGCATGAGCCAGCACCGCGACGATTCGCTGAAGCAGGTGTTCACCCGCCATCGCGGCCGCCTGCTGCTCACCGTGCTGCTGCTGTGGACCACGATGCTGGCCGGCACCGCATTGCTCGGGCTGTCCGGTGGCTTCCTGACCGCAGCCGCGCTGGCCGGTGCGGCCGGGCTGGGCAGCGGTTTCAATTTCTTCTCGCCCTCGGCCGGCATCCGCGGCCTGACCATGGCGCGTATCGTCTCGCGCTATTTCGAAAAACTGGTCGGTCACGACGTCACCCTGCGCATCGCCCGCGACCTGCGCGTGTGGTTCTTCCGCCGCGCGCTGCCGCTGGCACCGGCGCGGCTGGCCGGCATCCGCACCGGCGAGTTGCTGGCGCGGCTGATGTCGGACATCGGCGAAGTGGACGGCCTGCTGGTGCGCGCCATTGGCCCACTGCTGGCGCTGGGCGGCGTCTCACTGGTGGCGGTGCTTTCCGCCGGCCTGATCTACCCGCCGGCCGCATTGTTGCTGGCTGTGCTGGCGCTGGCCATCGGCGTGGGCGTGCCGTGGCTCACCGTGCGCGGCGCCGGCGGGCAGGAGCGCGACCGCGCGCTGCACCGTGCACAGCTGCGCACGCAGGCGTTCGAAGGACTGGAAGGCGCGGCCGACCTCACCGCGCTTCATGCGCGCGAAGACTGGAACCTGCGCGTGCTGGTCGCTGCCAAGCAGCTGCGCTCACGCGACCGCCGGCGCCGCTGGCGGCTGGTGGGCGGCAATGCGCTGCACGGCCTGTGCGCATCGGTGGGCCTGGTCGGCATGCTGTGGGTGGCGCTGCGCGGATTCGAGCGCGGCGCGATCGATGCGGCGCTGGCGGCTGCGCTGGTGTTCCTCACCGTGGCCCTGATCGAACTGTGGGCCGGCATCGGCCTGGCCTGGCAGTCGTGGCTGTCCGGGCGCGTAGCAGCGGCACGTCTGGAAAGCATCGTGGACCAGCCGCCGGGGGTGCAGGATGCAGCGGCACCGGTAGCACTGTCGTCGCAGGCGTCCACGCTGCAGCTGGAACAGGTGGCGTTCCGTTGGCCGGGGCAGGCGAGGGCGCTGCTGGAGGGCGTGCAGCTCAACGTGGCGCCGGGTGACCGCATCGCCATTCGCGGTGATAGCGGCAGCGGAAAGACCACGCTGTCCGCGCTGCTGCTGCGCCTGTGGGACCCCGACGAAGGTCGCGTGCTGTACGGCGGGCAGGACATCCGCAACGTCGCGCAGGACGCGTGGCACAAACAGATCGCGTGGTTGCCCCAGAGCGCGCCGGTATTTGCCGGCAGCATCGCCGACAACCTGCGGCTGGGCGACGCGCAGGCTACTGATGAACGGTTGTGGCAAGTACTTGCCGACGTGCGGCTGCAGACCTGGGCGGCGCAGATCGGTGGGCTCGGCGCCTGGGTGGGCGAGAACGGCGCCACGATGTCGGCCGGGCAGGCGCGCCGCTTGGCACTGGCGCGCGCCTTGCTGCGCGGCTCACCCATTCTGCTGCTGGATGAGCCCACCGAAGGCCTGGATGTGGATACTGCGCATGCCCTGCTGCATGACATGGTGGCTGCGTTGGGCGGGCGCAGCCTGGTGATGATCACGCATGACGAACTGCCCGAGGGCATCGTGCATCGCAGTTATCGGTTGCATGACGGCAGATTGCGGTAGGGGCGCATCCCAATCGGCCGCCGCGGTGGTGATCACGTCATTGGGGCACACACCTGTGTTGGAGCGAAGCCGCAGAAGCCTTCTCCTCACCGTGCATACCATTTACGACATCATCTTAGGCTGCGCCTAACAGATCGCCGGAATCAACAGAAACAAACGAATTCCTTTACTGCGCAGGATTCGGCATGGTGACCTCTGGAGCGTCAGAACTCCTTGGTTGCCAGCTGTAAGTAAGATGTACCGCGTCGGGAGGGTGGCGCAATACAACACCCTTTAGGAAAAACGCCGCGCCGGAGTAACCAACGGTTCTGAACCTCCCGACTCCCTCTCCATCCGGCGAGGGAGACTTCCATCGGAGGTCACACATGAGCAACTTCTGGCCCAATACACCCGCTGGCGAACCGCCCAAGCGGAAGTTCTACCGTCATCAACCTACCCGCGTGCGCGTAGACGCTCTGCATTACCCCGGCAGCAAAGAAGAGCTGGGCGAAATCCCCATCCCCTGCGTCAAGCTCCGTGGCTTGTGGATGGAGGCCGCCGGCTTCGAGGTAGGCGCACGCCTGAAGCTCGAAGTCCAACCCGGCAGGATTGTGCTTGCATTGGATCAGCCGGTTGGTACACCTGCAGTCACGAAAGTTAGAAAGATGGGACGGTTACAGCTAGCTCGTCTAGAGCGGGAGAAGCGCTGTTCGCCGTAGGGACGGCGATATGGCATTGTCCAGGAGATCGCAGGAAGGCCTGTGGAATAGAACGGGCATTCAAGGCTGCTCCTGAGGCTCCAGGATTTCGACATGATCAATCGGGTGCATTTCGCTTAGCTGGCGGCCAACTTTCGACCCCAAGCATCAAATTGTTCCCGAAGCAGTCCGGACACGTCGGCGATACTCTTTGCGGGCGTGTTTTGCTCGAACCCTAAATCACCGAACTGCATCAGACGATGGGCGGCGATCGCCAAGTACGCGTTTCTAACCGCCCTCTGATCAGGATGGGTTGAGATAAGCGCATCCAATACTGCGTCCTGCGCGATCTCGGCTGCCAGTCGCTCCATCAGGTTCTGCTCCAGAACTTCCAGCCTTGACTCTATGTCCATGCATATCTCCAAGCGCGTAGTAGTGGGTCCTTCCGCCAATCCTACCTTTAGTTTGGCTCCCCATAGAGGCGGCCGATCCTCCAGTCTCCCCGACTGATGGTCGCAATCAATTATCGAACGGGGAAACGCTCAAACGGTAAAAGGTGGATCGACGGCTGGCGCCACCTCCCCCCCGGTTGCCGGGAGCGATGAATCGCGCGAATTCATCTGCTTACTGTGTTCGTCGGTAGTTGTACTTAGTGCCGTTACGTATTAAGGCCGTGGCTTAATTGTGGTTGGCTCTGTCAGGCTCTCCTTAGCGAGTTGAGGCTTCCGGGAGCACGATATGCGTATTTGGAAGACGGGGTCAGTAGTCGCAGTGATCCTTCAATACGCGATAGGAGTGTCTGCGCAGGCGCAGGAAGCGGCGCTGCCTACCGAGGCGGCCACGACGGCTGCGCCCTCCACCCACATCTTCAAAGACCCGCACGACGGCCATTTCGACATGTCGCGCTGGTTGCTCGACCGAAAGGGCTTCCTGCCGGTGCCGGTGATCATCAGCGACCCGGCCGTGGGCTACGGCGGCGGCGTGGCCCTGGCGTTCTTCCACCGGCCGGAGGGCGCAGCGCTGGAACGTACCGCCGCCGATGGGCGCAAGCAGATGATTCCGCCAAATATCTACGGCGTAGCCGGAATGAAGACCGAGAATGGCAGCACGGCCTACGGTGCCGGCGCCATGCTGCACTTCAAGGACGACCGCTGGCGCTACACCGGTGGGGTGGCCAAGTCCTCGTTCAACCTGGACTTCTACACGCCGGGCAACCTGTTGCCGGAAGTGGGGATCGGCTACAGCTCTGACGGCTACATGGCGTTCCAGAAGATTGCCCGGCGCCTGGGCGACCTGTCGCTGTTCCTGGGCCTGCAATGGGTCTACATGGACCTGGACATCGGCTTCGACGTCGATTCGGACCGGCAGTACTTCAAGCCGCACGAGCTGAACCGGAAAACCTCCGGCCTTGGGCTGTCGCTGCAGTACGACCAGCGCGACAATTCGTTCACCCCCAACAGCGGTTGGCTGGGCATGCTGGAGGGCAACTTCTACGACAACGCCATCGGCAGCGACAACGACTTCCAGAGCTACCGCGCGCATGCGTTCGGCTACCTTCCGCTGGCCGACAAGCGCCTGGTCCTGGGCGGGCGCGTGGATGTGCGCTGGGTGGGCGGCGACGTGCCGTTCTACCGGCTGCCCTACATCGATCTGCGCGGCATCGGCTCGGCCCGTTACCAGGACAAGCGCGCCGCCACGGTCGAAACCGAACTGCGCTGGAACCTCACCCCGCGCTGGGCGGCCATCGGCTTCGTCGGGGCGGGACGCACCTGGGGCGAGCACGGCAGCTTCTCCGGTGCTACCAGCCAGGTGGCTAAGGGCGTAGGCGGCCGTTACCTGATCGCGCGCCAACTAGGCCTCTACGTCGGCCTGGACTACGCCTTCGGCCCCGAGGACGACACTGTGTACGTACAGGTAGGCAGCGCGTGGCGTTGACGCCGTACGGACCAACGGTCCGTACCTACCGGCGGCGCCACGCCATGCATCCACGCCACGTACCAACCGTTGGTCGGCACACGACCCCGCTAGTACACGGCATCCGCAGCCGACGGACCGACGGGACAGAATTACTTAGCCGACATAAGTAGAAACACGGTGGTCGCCCCCCAGCCCCGCAGGGATCATCCAAGGACCCGCCAAAGCGCTCCCGGAGAACCCGATGGCCACCGCCAGCAAGAAGAAAAAGCCCAACATCCTGGTCATCTGGGGCGATGACATCGGCATCTCCAACCTGAGCTGCTACTCGCACGGGTTGATGGGCTACCAGACCCCCAACATCGACCGCATCGCCCGCGAAGGCATCATGTTCACCGACTCCTACGGTGAACAATCCTGCACGGCCGGGCGCTCCTCGTTCATCACCGGCCAGAGCGTGCTGCGCACCGGCCTGTCGAAGGTGGGCATTCCCGGCGCGCCGATCGGCATGAACGAGAAGATCGTCACCATCGCCGCGTTGCTGAAGAACGAGGGCTACACCACCGGGCAATTCGGCAAGAACCACCTGGGTGACCTGAACCACATGCTGCCGACCAACCACGGCTTCGATGAGTTCTACGGCAACCTGTACCACCTCAATGCTGAAGAAGAGCCGGAGATGTACGACTACTTCCCGGAGGACGAGTTCGGTGACTTCATCGCCACGGTGAAGCCGCGCGGGGTGATCCACAGTTTCGCCACCGACAAGGACGACACTACCGAGCAGCCGCGCTGGGGCAAGGTGGGCAAGCAGAAGATCGAAGACACCGGCCCGCTCAACCGCGAACGCATGGTCACCTGCGACGACGACTTTGCCGAACGCGCAAAGGGATTCATCAAGCAGGCCACGGACGACGACACGCCGTTCTTCGCCTGGGTGAATTTCACCCACATGCACCTGATCACCCACACCAAGCCCGAAAGCCTGGGCCAGGCCGGGCGCTGGCAGTCGCCGTACCACGACACCATGATCGACCACGACAAGAACGTGGGTTCGCTGTTGGATTACCTGGACGAACTGGGTATCGCCGACGACACCTTGGTGGTGTACTCCACCGACAACGGCCCGCACCGCAATTCGTGGCCGGACGGCGGCATGACCCCGTTCCGCAGTGAGAAGGACACCAACTGGGAAGGCGCGTTCCGCATCCCGCTGGTGGCGCGCTTCCCGGGGAAAATCAAGCCGGGAACCATCTCCACCGAGATCGTGCAGCACCACGACTGGCTGCCCACCTTCCTGGAGGTGGCAGGAAACAAGACCGTGGTGGACGACCTCAAGAAGGGCGTCAAGGCCATCGGGCGCACCTACAAGAACCACATCGACGGCGTGAGCCTGTGGCCCTACCTGACAGGCAAGGCCGAGCATTCGCCGCGCAAACTGTTCGTCTACATCTCAGACGACGGCGACACGCTGGGCATCCGCTACGACAACTGGAAGGTGACCTTCATCGAGCAGCGCTGCAAAGGGACCATGGCGGTCTGGGGCGAACCGTTCACCCCCATGCGCATCCCCAAGATCTACAACCTGCGCACCGATCCGTACGAGTTCGCCGATGTCACCTCGAACACCTACTGGGACTGGTACATCAACCACGTCTACATCGTATACGGCGCCATCGCGCTGCTGACCAAATTCAACGCGACCTTCGATGAGTTCCCCAAGATCCAGAAGCCCAACACCTTCACCGCCGACCAGGCAATCGAAAAACTGAACGACGCCGTCGCCGGAAAGTAACCAGCCCGCCGTCGCAAGCCCTCCCGGTAGCGCCGACCGTTGGTCGGCCCCGACCATGTCACCCGGCGATGGACAACCCACCGCCGGCAATCCACGCCATCGCCACGATATTGACCACCACGGCCACCCAGAAGGTGGTCTGGAAAGAAGCCTTGCGGTTCTTGTGGCGCAGGACAGCCTGCGCCAGCAATGCTCCAGGCCACCCTCCGAGCAGTGCCATCGCCTGCAGTGTGCTCTCGGGCGTGCGCCGCCGATCATGCTGGGCGGCGCTCTTGTCGTGCCAGTAAAACAGGAAGGTGAGGGCGCTCAGGCCCAGATACGCCACCACAATCCACGGTGGGCAGTAGCCCGCAAAGCTGGCAGCGGCCACGCCCGACAGGAACAGCAGTGCGATGGTGCGCCGGGGCAGCCTGTCGGGCCCGCCGTTGCCCTTGGTCGTGGTGCCGGCCCTGAGCCCATCACGCTGAAGCGCGAAACGTACATTGACCGCGTTGAGCCGGCCCTGCCCATCGCGCTGCACGTCGTAGGTGATCACATCATTCAGGGCAGGGCGCCGGTCGCGCGCGGCAAAGGCGCGGATATGCACGAAGCAGCGGTCGCCCCCACCATTGGGCTGCACGAAGCCGAAGCCGCGCGCGTCGTTCCATTCGCTGAGCCTGCCCTGTTGCCGCATGGCTCAAAGCGTATCCAGGAACGTACGCACCGCCGGCCCGAACCGCTCAAAATCCACCAAAAACGCATCATGCCCCTGCGGCGAGTCCAGTCCGATGAACTGCGCATCGGCACCGCCGGCGCGCAGGCCGTCGGCGATCTGCTGCTGTTGCTGCACCGGGAACAGGATGTCGGTGTTGGCGCCGATGGCCAAGGCCTTGTCCACTTTGATGCTGGCCAGGCCGGCCATGACATCGCCGTCGGCGTATTCGGCCAGGTCGAACCAGTCCATCGAACGGCTCAGGTAGAGATAGCAGTTCGGGTCGAAGAAGCGCACGAAGCGGCGCGCGTGGCCTTCGAGGTAGCTCTCGACCTGGAACTCCAGGCCAAACGGATCGTCATCGGCCTGGTCCGAATCCAGCCGCACGCGGCCGAAGCGACCATCCCACTCGAGCGCGGAGCGGTAGGTGATCACGCCCAGCTTGCGCGCCATGCGCATGCCCGATTCCGGATAGTGCTGGTCGGTGTACTGGCCGCCGTTCCACTGCGGGTCGAGGCGGATCGCTTCGCGCTGCAGCGAGCGGATGGCTATGGAGAACGGCAACGCCTGTGCGCTGCCGGAAATATTGATGTGGCTGCGCGCGATGCCCGGGTGCAGCAGCAGAACCGCAAGCGCGGTCATGCCGCCCATGGAGTTGCCTACCACACATGCCAGCCGGGAAATGCCCAGCGCCTTCACCACGTCCACGGCGGCGCGGGCGCCATCTTCGATGGACAGTTCCGGGAAGTTAAGCCGGTACAGCTCGCCGGTGGCGGGGTTGATGGTGGCCGGGCCCGTTGAGCCCTTGCAGCTGCCAAGCGAGTTCACGCACACCACAAACCAGCGGTCGGTATCGATCGCCTTGCCCGGGCCAAGCATGCCTTCCCACCAGCCGGCCGCAAGGTTGCCGTCGTTGGCGGCGGCATGCGCGTCGGGCGACAGGCCGGTGACGATCAGCACGGCATTGCTGGCATCGGCGTTGAGCGTGCCCCAGGTCTCGTAGGCCACATGCGCGCCGATCAGCTGCCCACCGCGTTTGAACGCGAAGGGCGAGGGCAGGGCGTGGTAACGGGTGCCGGGCGGGATGAATTCGGTCATGGGGCCATTCTAACCGGGCAGGTCAACGGCGCCGTGTCACGGCTGGGACGCTTCGTACCGGCGTGGATCTACAGGACCAATCGGATCGTGCCCTTGTGCGGCAACGTCACCCGCACCGCCTCCGAATCCACATCGCCTTCCTGCCGGCTTGCGGTGCCCGAGGCCGAGAGGCGCGCGAACACCTCCACGTCCTTCAGCGAGGACAGCTTCGCCGTCGGCATCGGGCTGTCCGCGTCGTCCAGGCGGATCTTCAATGGCAGGGCCGTGGCCGGATGCTTCTCCACCGCCACCGGCATCGGCGGCCCACCGGGTACTCGTGCGATCACGAATACCTGGGTGCCGGCGGGCAAGGCCTTGCCCGCAGACGTCGGACTCAGCGTCACTTCGATATCCAGCCCCACCGATGGCGCAGCGGCGTCAGCCGGCGCCGGCATGCCAGCCTTCTCCCGCGCAATCGCAATCTGCTCACGCAGCGCTGCGGCCGCCGCCGGTTGCAGGCGGGGCAGCAGTGCCTCCCACGTAGCGGCCGCTTCCGCATCCTGCCCGCGCTGGCGCTGGGCAATGCCGATCAGCCAGCCCGCGCGCTCGCTGGCGGGGTCCACTTGTTGTGCATGCCTCAACCACTGCAGTGCGGTGTCGTCGAACTGCTTGCCCGCATCGCCCTGCGCACGCGCCTGCGCCGCTTCCACCAGCAGTGGCGCTTCATCGGGGGCGAGCGCAACAGCGCGGGCAAACGCCTGATTCGCTTTTTCGGTATTGCCCAGCGCCAACTCGGAACGACCGAGCAATGCCCAGCCATCGGCGCGCTGCGGTTCCCGTTCCAGTGCCTGCTCCAGCTCGCGCACCCCCTGCTGCAGCGTGGCCGGGCCCTCCTCAGCGACGACATCCACAGCCTTCGGCGTGCCCACCAGCAGGTACAGCGCCACGCCCGCCACGCCGATGGCGATCACCGCCGCCACGAACGGCGCGCGCTTCCCGCTGCTACGCAGCGGCCACAGCACCACCATCGCCACCACGGCCGCACACAGCCCGGCAATTACCTGCATCCATTCGCTCACCAGCGCTCCTCGCTTTCGCCCATGGGCTGCACCTGGCGGCTGCGCCGGCGTACCACCCACGCCAGCACCCCGGCACCGCCGAGCACCAGGACCAGCGGGCCGAACCAGAGCAGGCTGTTGCGCGTGTCCATGGTGGGGCGGTACAGCACGAACTCGCCGTAGCGCTCCACCAGGAACTGCTTGATCTGCGCATCGCTGTTGCCCTGCTGCATCAGCGTGAGCACTTCGCGACGCAGGTCATGGGCGATCTGTGCGTTGGAATCGGCCAGCGACTGGTTCTGGCACTGCACGCAGCGCAGTTCGGCGGCCAGCGCATGGAAACGCGCCTCTTCTTCCGCGCTGCGGTACTGCAGCGGGGTCGGGTCGGATACGGCCTGTGCCTGCACCGCCAGCGGCAGCAGCAGCGCGGCGGCCAACCCCACGGCGTGCAGCACGCCGCGCAGCTTACGGCGAGGCGGGTAGGGCACGTTGCGGTTGTGCATTGGCACGCTCCAGCTTTTCCAGCTCGGGCAGCAGTTTCGTATCGATCACGCGCTGGGTGAGCGCGCCGCTGTACTTCCAGCGCACCACGCCGCTGGCGTCGACCAGGAAGGTTTCCGGCGCGGCGGTTACGCCCCAGTCGATGGCGGTTCGGCCTTCGATGTCGCTCAGCACCAGCACGAACGGGTTGCCCAGCTGTTCCAGCCAACGCAGCGCATCGGCCGGTTCGTCCTTCCAGTTGTATCCGATCACGCGCACGCGCTTGGTTTCGGCAAACCGGGTCAGGATCGGGTGTTCCTCGCGGCAGGCCGCGCACCAGCTGCCCCACACGTTCAGCACATACGGCGCGCCGCGCAGTTCGCTGCTGTGCACGGTGATGGACGGGTCGTGCAGGACCGGCAGCGCGAACGCAGGCGCGGGCTTGCCGATCAGCGCCGAGGGCAGGATGTCGCGGTCGGGCGCGCCGGACTTCATCACCCCGTACACCATCAGCCCGAGCAGCCCGAAGAAGAACAGCACCCCGATGACGATGGCGACCGGAGGCAGCGGGCGGGAGGCGGGGCGGGGATCGGACACGGTACTACTCCTGGAAACGACGGAAGCGGCGGTCGGCAGCGGTGACGAAGCCGCCCAGCGCCATCAGCAATGCGCCCAGCCAGACCCAGCGAACGAAGGGTTTGATGTGCACGCGCACGGCCCATGCATTGTTGCCCAGCGGCTCGCCCAGCGCCACGTACACATCGCCGCGCACGCGCGCATGGATGCCGGCTTCGGTCATCATCTGCCCGCCGCTGGCGTAGGCGCGCTTTTCCGGGTGCAGCAGGGCCAGTTCACGCCCGCCCTGCAGCACGCGCACATGGCCGCGGTCGGACACGTAGTTGGGGCCCTGCTGGTGGTCCACGCCTTCAAAGCGCAGGGTGTATCCGCTCACCTCCAGATCGTGCCCGGGGCTGAGCGCCACTTCGCGCTGCACGTTCAGCGCTTCCACCAGCAACGCGCCGACCAGGAACACCGCAACGCCGGTATGGGCCAGCAGCATGCCGACCATTTCCGCGTTGAAGCGGCCGTTGCCACGCAGGCGGGTCCAGATGAAACGTGCGGTGCCGAAGGCCACCCACGCCGCCGCGGCCACGCCGGCGGCGGCCTTGAGCTTGCCCTGCGGGGCCATGAACCAGGCGAGCACGCCCAGCAGCAGGGCCAACCCTGCCCACGGCGCCAGCAGCGCCAGCCGCTTCGAGGCCTGGTCGCGCTGCCAGTTCACCAGCGGCCCGAACGGCAGCAGCGCCACCAGCGGCGCCATCAGCACGATGAACAGCGTGCCGAAGTAAGGCGGGCCCACCGAGACCTTGCCCAGCCCCAGCGCATCGGCCAGCAACGGATACAGGGTGCCCAGCAGCACCATGGCGCAGGCGCCGGCCAGCAGCAGGTTGTTGGCCAGCAGCAGGGTTTCGCGCGAGGTGGGCATGAAGCCACGGCGCGGATCATCGCTGCCCAGTGCGCCGGCGCGCAGCGCATACAGCAGCAGCGCCGCACCGATCACCAGCGCCAGGAAGACCAGGATGAAGGCGCCACGCGAGGGATCGGCGGCGAAGGAGTGCACGCTGGTGAGCACGCCCGAGCGCACCAGGAACGCGCCCAGCAGGGACAGTGCGAAGGCGGCGATGGCCAGCAGCAGCGTCCAGCTGGCGAAACTGCCACGTTTTTCAGTCACGGCCTGCGAATGGATCAGCGCGGCGCCGGCCAGCCACGGCATGAAGCTGGCATTTTCCACCGGGTCCCAGAACCACCAGCCACCCCAGCCCAGTTCGTAGTATGCCCACCAGCTGCCGAGCGCGATGCCCAGGGTAAGAAAGCCCCAGGCCACGTTGGTCCACGGCCGGGTCCAACGCAGCCAGCGTGCATCCACGTGGCCATCCAGCAGCGCGGCAATGGCAAACGCGAACGGCACCGCAAAGCCCACATAGCCGATGTACAGCATCGGCGGGTGGATGATCAGCCCCGGGTCCTGCAGCAGCGGGTTGAGGTCGCGGCCTTCCAGCGGTGCCGGCAGCAGCCGCGCGAACGGATTGGAGGTGAAGAACAGGAACGCGATGAAGCCCAGGCTGATGATGCCCATCACGCCCAGCACGCGGGCGCGCACGGTGTCTGGCAGGCGCTTGGACCACAGCGCCACCGCGCCGCCCCACAGCGCCAGCACCAGCACCCACATCAACAGTGAGCCTTCGTGCGCGCCCCATACGGCCGAATAGCGATACGCCAGCGGAAGCAGGGTATTGGAGTTTTCGGCCACGTAGCGCACCGAGAAATCCTGCTGCACGAAGGCGACGGTCAGCAGCGCGAATGCGCCGGCCACCAGCACCAGCTGCGCGAAGGCGGCCGGCACGGCCACGGCCATCCACGCACCGCGCCCGCGCTGCGCGCCCCACAGCGGCAGCACCGCCTGCAGCAGGGCGGCCAGCAGCGCACAGACCAGCAGCACCTGCCCCAGCTCAGGCAGCACTCAGCGTGTCTCCACGGCCGGCACCGGCACGTCGTGCTTGGTGTGGGCCGCGCCCATCTTGTCGGCTACTTCCTTGGGAATGTAGTTCTCGTCGTGCTTGGCCAGCACCTCATCGGCCACGAACACGCCGTTCTTCAGAGTGCCCAGCGCGACCACGGCCGAATCTTCGCGGAACATGTCCGGCAGAATCCGCGAGGTGGTCACCGGCAGCGTGGCATCGCCATCGGTCACCACGAAGTGGGCCTCCAGCGAGCCTTCGGCGCGCTGGAACGAGCCTTTGACCACCATGCCGCCGAGGCGGAAATTGGATTGGGTGCCCTGTTCGCCACGCAGCACTTCCGAAGGCGTGTACAGATAGGCGATGTTGCGCTGGAGCGCGAACGCCACCAGCGTGGTGGCAAGACCGGATGCAAGCAGGAGCAGCAGCACCCAGACCAGGCGACGGCGCTGTACGGGCGTCATCGGGTCAGCTCCGTGGCCAGCGGCGTGCCCGGCGTGCGCTGGTCGCGCGCGGCCTGGCGCTGCTGGCGCTGAAGGGCCTGGCGACGCGCGCTGCGCAGGCGCAGCCAGGAACCCAGCGCGTCGGCCGCCAGCACCAGCACGAACACCGCGTACGCGGCGGCAATGAACCCGACATGCGTCATCGTTGCAGCTCCCCGGCAGGCTCGGTGCCCAGGCGTTGCGCCACCCAGGCCTTGCCGGCTTCGCGGCTGAGGTTGTCGGCACGCGCCTTGGCCAGCAGCGAGCCGACAAACCACAACTTGGTTGCCACCACCATCCACCACAGCGGCGCGATCAGCTCCGGGCGCACGGCGTTGTCGCCAAACACGTTCACCGATTGGCGCTGGTGCAGGCCACCCCACCAGTCCACCGAGTAACGGATGATCGGCAGCAGGCCCACGCCGACGATGGCCAGCAGGCCGGCCGCGCGTGCGGCGCTGCGGCGATCTTCAATGGCGTGGTACAGGCCGATCACGCCCAGGTACAGGAACAGCAGGATCAGTTCGCTGGTCATGCGCGGGTCCCAATCCCACCACGTCCCCCAGGTGCCTTTGCCCCAGATGCTGCCGGTGAGCAGGGTGATGAGGGTGAAGCCGGCGCCCATCGGCGCGCAGGCCATGGCCAGGATTTCGCAGATCTTGATCCGCCAGACCAGCGCGATGGCCGAATACAGCGCCATCAAGGCGAACACGAACAGGCTCATCCACGCGCTGGGCACGTGGATGTAGATGATGCGGAAGGCGTCGCCCTGGGTCTGCTCGGCCGGCACCACGAAGATACCCTGCCAGATGCCGATCAGCAGCACCGGCAGCGCGGCGATGGTGAACACACGCGACCAGCGCGACGCGAAGCGGTCGAAGGTGGGGGGCGAACCGAGTTGGTGGAACCAGCGGACAAGGCTATTCATGCAGCGATGGCTATCCAGCTAGAAAGCAACAAACACGTAGTGACACGCCATGCGTGTCATGACGAACGAAGCAGCGCAATCCACTTGCACATCAACTCAATGAAATCCTGATGGCGGCCGCAGTCGCCAGCGGCGCCAACACCAGCGCCACCACCAACCCGGCACCCAGCAGCAGCAACGCCCCCACCGGATCCTGCCCGCGCGCGGCGGCCGCCACACTGCCTGCACCAAACACCAGCACCGGCACGAACAGCGGCAACGCCAGCAACGCCACGAGAATACCAGAGCGACGGATGCTCACTGTCAGCGCTGCCACCACCCCGCCGATCAGGCTGAGCAGCGGCGTGCCGAGCAGCAACGATGCCAGCAATATCGGCAGTTGGTCATGTGGCAGATGCAGCATTTCGGCCAGCAGCGGGCTCACCACGATCATCGGCAGGGCGGTGGTGGCCCAGTGCACCAGCACCCGCACCAGCACCAGCCAGGCCAGCGGCACCGGCGCCAGCAGCCACTGTTCGAGCGAGCCATCCTCGGCATCGCTGCGGAACAGGCTGTCGAGCGAAAGCTGCCCGGCCAGCAGCACGGCCAGCCACAGCACAGCAGCGGCCACCTGCGCCATCAGCGGCGGGTCGCGGCCCAGCGCCAGCGCGAACAGCACCACCACCAGCAGCGCGAACAGCAGCGGCTGCAGCGCATCGCCGCGGCGGCGCCACAGCAGGCGCAGGTCGCGCCCGGCCAGGGCGCGTGCGGTCTGCCACAGGCCCGGCTGGGTACCCGGCGCGATCATGCCGCACCCCCGGCTAACGTCACCAGCCGCGTACGCACCGGTGGCGCTGCATAGGCCCCGTGGGTGGTGATCAAGGCCGCCCCGCCACTGCGCAGGTGCGCGGAAATCATCCGGTTGACCAGGTTGATGCCCTCCAGGTCCAGGTTGGCGTACGGCTCATCCAGCAGCCACAGCGGGGCGGGCGACAGCCAGATCCGCGCCAGCGCCAGCCGTCGCTTCTGACCAGCCGACAACTGCCGCACCAACGTGTCCTCGAACCCGGCCAGGCCCACGATGGCAAGCGCGTTGCCCGGCATCTGCCGGGCGCGCCGGCCGTGCAGGCCGCACAGGAAATTCAGGTTTTCCAGGGTGTCCAGGTCCGGCTTGAGCGCGGTCAGGTGGCTCAGGTAGGCCACGAACTGCGCCCGTTCCCGATGCCCGGCCGGGCGCCCGTCGATCTGGATCGTGCCGCTCCCGGCGCGCAGCAGCCCGGCCAGCACCCGCAGCAAGGTGGTCTTGCCAGCGCCGTTGTCGCCCTGCACCAGCAGCGCCTCACCGGCATCCACCTGCAGGTCCAGCGGCCCGAACACCGGTTCATCGTTGCGACTGAAGGCCAGGCCATGCGCGGCCAGCAACGGAGGGGTATTCGAAGAATTCAGCATCGGCGCAGTGTACCGGCGGATCGATCCCGAACCCAATGGGCCCGTAACCGTGACCGGTGGTTGGTTGATCCCGATCCCAGTGGGCCCGTAACGGTTCGTAGCCCCGGCCGTTGGCCGGGAAACCGCGCGCAGCGCGGTGCAATCGTCCGAAGGCGCCACCATGCGGTTCCGACAATCCCTCCGGCGCTTAGACGATCCGAAGCCGCCCATCCGGCCTTCATGACCCCGAACGAAGAGCAGCCGGCCAACGGCCGGCGCTACCGATCCTTTACACTGACCTGTCCCTGCTCAAGCGCCTGCCGATGAACCCCCAGACCAAGCTGCCCAAGGTGGGCACCACCATTTTCACCGTGATGTCCCAGCTGGCTGCCGAGCACGGCGCGGTCAACCTGGGGCAGGGGTTCCCGGATTTTTCCGCCCCGCAGCGCCTGATCGATGAAACCGTCAAGGCCATGCACGGCGGCCTGAACCAGTACCCGCCGATGACCGGCGTAGCCCCGCTGCGCCAGGCCATCGCCAAGAAGTCGCTGGACCTGTATGGCGCCCAGATCGACCCCGATACCGAAATCACCGTCACCAGCGGCGCCACCGAGGCGATCTTCAACGCCATCCACGCCGTGGTCCGCCCCGGCGAGGAAGTGATCGTGCTGGACCCGGCGTACGACTGCTACGAGCCGGCCATCGACCTGGCCGGCGCCCGCGCGGTGCACGTGCCGCTGGACCCGCAGACCTTCGCGGTCGACTGGGACCGTGTGCGTGCCGCCATCACCCCGCGCACCCGCCTGCTGATGGTGAACACCCCGCACAACCCGTCCGGCGCCATGCTCACCGCCGATGACATGCAGGCCCTGGCCGATGTGCTGCGTGGCACCGGCATCTACCTGATTTCCGACGAGGTCTACGAACACATCATCTACGACGGCCGCCGCCACGAATCGGCGCTGCGCTACCCGGAACTGCGCGAACGCGCCTTCGTCATTTCCAGCTTCGGCAAGACCTACCACTGCACCGGCTGGAAGATCGGCTATGCGGTGGCGCCGCCGGCGATGAGCGCCGAATTCCGCAAGGTGCACCAGTACAACACCTTCACCAGCTTCGGTCCGGCCCAGTACGGTTTCGCCGCGATGATCCGCGACGAGCCGGAACACCACCTGGAACTGGGCGCGTTCTACCAGGCCAAGCGCGATGCGTTCCGCGAGCAGCTGCTCACCACGCGCCTGAAGCCGCTGCCGGTGCCGGGCGGGTACTTCCAGCTGGTGGACTATTCGGCCATCAGCGACCTGCCGGACCATGAGTTCGTGAAGTGGCTGACCATCGAAAAGGGCGTGGCCGCCATTCCGCTGTCGCCGTTCTACGAAACGGCGCCGGAGGGCCAGCGCCTGGTGCGGCTGTGCTTTGCCAAGAACGACGCCACGCTCAGCGCGGCGATCGAACGGCTGCAGGTGCTGTGATGGGTACCGCCAACCGCCCCGATCTGCGCATCAGCCTGGTCCAGGGCGACACGCGCTGGCACGACCCGGAAGGCAACCGCGAGTACTACGGCGCGCTGCTGGCGCCGCTGGCCGGGCAGACCGATCTGGTGATCCTGCCGGAAACGTTCACCAGCGGTTTTTCCAATGACGCGATCTTCCGTGCCGAAAGCATGGACGGCCCCACCGTGGCCTGGATCCGCGAGCAGGCGGCGCGGCTGGGCGCGGCAGTGACCGGCAGCGTGCAGCTGCGGGTGGGCGAGGGCGTGTACAACCGGCTGCTGTGGGCCACGCCGGACGGTGGGCTGGAGTACTACGACAAGCGCCATCTGTTCCGCTACGGCAACGAGCACCTGCGCTATGCCGCCGGTAATGAACGGCTGAGCGTGGAATGGAAGGGCTGGCGGATCAATCCGCAGGTCTGCTACGACCTGCGTTTCCCGGTGTTCTGCCGCAACCGCTACAACGTGGAGCGTGCCGACGACCTGGATTTCGACCTGCAGATCTTCGTGGCCAACTGGCCGTCGGCGCGTGCGTATCCCTGGCGCACCCTGCTGCGCGCGCGTGCGATTGAAAACCTGTGCTACGTCGCCGCAGTCAACCGCGTGGGCGTTGACGGCAACGACCTGCATTACGCCGGCGACAGCGCGGTGATCGATTTCCTCGGGCAGCCGCAGGTGGAGATCCGCGAGCGCGAGCAGGTGGTCACCACCACGATTTCCGCGGCAGCGCTCGCCGCGCACCGCGCCCGCTTCCCGGCGATGCTGGACGCAGACACCTTTACCCTGGGCTGACCCGCACATCGATCGACATTGCGGCGGCCGTTGGCGGGCGGTAGGTGAATGGCGATTGCATGCCGTGGAAGTGCCTCATGCCGGCGCGACGCCGGCACTGCTAGATTCGGCTTCGTTCCCACTCCGTACGAGCGCACCGCTATGAAGAAGCTTTCCCTGGCCCTGTTCGCCTTCGCCAGCATGGCTGCGGTTCCGGCCGCGCAGGCCGCCGGCAACATCGACTGCGAGCTGCATTACTCCCTGGCCGGTTGGTCGGTGATCTACAAGACCGCCTCGGGCACTGGCACGATCACCTGCGACAACGGCGCGCGCATTCCGGTCAAGATCAGCGTCAAGGGCGGCGGGCTGACCGTAGGCAAGTCCAAGATCACCGACGGCAAGGGCAGGTTCTCAGGTGCCTATTCGGTCAACGACCTGATCGGCTCCTACGCCGCCGTCGAAGCCCACGCCGGCGCGGACAAATCCAGCAGCGCGCAGGTCGTCACCAAGGGCGACGTATCGCTCGCCCTGGCAGGCACCGGCAAGGGCTGGGACCTCGGCGTAGCCGGCAGCCGCTTCACCATCGAACGCCGCTGACCCATCCGAAGCGAGCCCGACGCATCCAGGTCCACAACTGCGACCTCAAAAAAAACCCGGTCAATGACCGGGTTTTTTCATGCATCAGCCGCCGCGGGGGCCGCCGCCACGGTGGCCACCGCCACCGGGACCGCGGCTGCCACCCGGGCGTGCGCCGCCGGGACGACCGCCGGGACCACCCGGGCCGCGTGCACCGGGACCACCCGGGCCACGGTTGCCACCCGGGCCGCCGGGACCCCGTGCGCCGGGACCACCCGGGCCACGGTTGCCACCGGGACCGCCGGGGCCGCGGTTGCCGCCGGGACGGCCGGCCGGGCGGGGCGTGCCGTACGGGCTGGCGCCCGGATTGGCGTGGTCGGACGGGAAGCTCGGGGCATTGCCCGGGTGACCGTACGGATGGCGCTGGGCGCCCTGGCCGCTGCGGTTGCCCGCGCCGGCACCGGCACCGGCCGGACGGCCCTGGCCGCCGTAGCCGCCACGGTTTTCACCGCGACCTTCGCCACCAAAGCCGCCGCTGCTGCGCTCACCGTAGGCGCCACGGCCCTGGCCGCCTGCGCCGCCCGGACTCTTCGGCTTGCCGTACGGACGGCCCTGGCCACCGGCGCCTGCGCCGGCACCCGGACCACGTGCGCCCGGGCCACGGGCTGCGCCCGGACCGGCGTTGCGGTGGTTGCTCGGGCCGGTGCTCACGCCATCGGGCACGTACCAGCTGCGGAACGCGGCCGGGTTGCCTTCGGGCAGGGCGCGGTTGCCCTTGTCCGGGCGCTGCTTGAACGGGCGCTGCGACTGCTTGGCCGCCGCTTCGCCGGTGACCGTCAGGCCACCCTTGAAGCCGCCGCCCTTGCCGCCGCGACCACGGCCGCGGTCTTCGCGCACATTGTCGAAACGGCGCAGTTCGCGGCCTTCGTCGGCCTGGTTGTGGCCATTGACGTAGGCATTGCCACGACCGCCTTCGCGCGACACGCGCACGGTGGTCTTGGCGGCGCGGCGCTGGCCGATCACCGGCTGCAGGGTCAGCGCCGAGGGCGCGCCTTCTTCCAGCTTCAGTTCGGCGCGCAGCGCTTCAACCTGCTTGGCCGGCAGTTCCACCGACTGGCCACGCAGCAGTTCGCGCGGCAGCGAGACCTTGCCGTAGCGGGTGCGCTTGAGGCGGCTCACCTGGCAGCCCTGCGACTCCCACAGGCGGCGCACTTCGCGGTTGCGGCCTTCCTTGACGACCACGCGGAACCAGTCGTGCGAATCGGTGCCGCCGATGCGTTCGATCTCGTCGAACTTGGCCGGGCCGTCTTCCAGCGCCACGCCACGGGAGAGGCGGTCGACGATGCTGTCGGGCACCTTCTCTTCGCCTTCCGGGGCACGCACGCGCACGACGTATTCGCGCTCGACCTCGTAGGAAGGGTGCATCATCGCGTTGGCGAGTTCGCCATCGGTGGTGGCCAGCAGCAGGCCGGTGGTGTTGATGTCCAGGCGGCCGATCGCGATCCAGCGCGCGCCCTTCAGGGCGGGCAGCGCTTCGAACACCGTCGGGCGGCCTTCGGGATCTTCGCGGGTGGTTACTTCGCCTTCGGGCTTGTTGTAGGCCAGCACGCGCGAGGTTTCGGTCAGCGCGGTGGCGACAAAGCCACGGCCGTCCAGTTCAACCTTGTCGCCGCTCTTGATCGACTGGCCGGTCTGGGCGACTTCGCCGTTGACCTTGACCAGACCATCGGCGATGCGCTGTTCCAGCGCGCGGCGCGAGCCGAGGCCGGCCTGGGCCAGCACCTTGTGCAGGCGCTCTTCAAGCTTGGGCTGTTCGGTTTCGTTTTCGCGCTTGAGCGAAAGCTTGTTCAACGACAGCTTGCGGGGGGTGTCACTCATTTACTTGGCTCCGGCCGGCGACGGTTTCGTCGGCCTCTGGTTCGGGATCGGCTTCGTCAACAGCCACGGTCGTCTTCGCGACGGCGTTGTTTTCGGTTTCGTTCTGGTGCGCCGCGCGGGGTCCCGGCACGGTATCGGGCTCGCCATCGCTGGCGGTTGTATCCGCGTCGTCGTCGGGGAGCGACGGCGACGCATGGGATGGGATATCGCTATTGTCTGACTCAGCGTCCTGTTCCGCCAGTCGCGCGGCCATCAGGGCGGCGCGGGCGGCGGAACGGGCAGTGGCCGGGTCCTGTTCGGGTTCCGGTTCCGGTTCGGATTCCGGCTCGGATTCCGGTTCCGGGATGGTTTCCGGTTGCGGTTCGGCGTCCGGATCCGCCACGCCTGCGGCGATCCGGCCGGCCAGCTGGCCGTCGTTGTCCAGCGGCAGCTGCGGTTCCAGTTCGCCCAGGTCGCGCAGCTCGGACAGCGGCGGCAGCTCGTCCAGGCGCTTGAGCCCGAAGTAATCCAGGAAGCCCTTGGTGGTGCCGAACAGCGCGGGCTTGCCGGGCACGTCGCGGTGGCCGATCACGCGGATCCATTCGCGTTCTTCCAGGGCCTGAATGATGTTGCTGCTGACCGCCACGCCACGGACCTGTTCGATCTCGCCGCGGGTGATCGGCTGGCGGTAGGCAATCAGCGCCAGCGTTTCCAGGGTGGCACGGGTGTAGCGGGTCTTGCGCTCGGTCCACAGCCGGGTAATGAAGCCGTGGACTTCGTTGGTGACCTGAAAGCGGAAGCCGGAGGCGACCTCGACCAGCTCCACGCCGCGGTCGGCGCAGCCTTCGCGCAGCAGTTCCAGTGCGCGTTCGATGCTGCCCGGCGGCGCCGGCTCTTCCTCCGGGAACAGGCCCTGCAGCTGGGCCAGGGTCAGCGGCTGGCTGGAAGCCAGCAGCGCCCCTTCGACAATACGGTTGATCAGCGGTTGATCCATGCGTGGGTCGGGTGCTCAGTCAGGGTCGTTGGCGGCGTCGTTGTCGTCGAACTCGCTGTTGAACTGCAGCGGTTCGTTGGTGTTGCCGGCGGCCAGGGACTTGACGTAGATCGGCGCCAGCGGAGCTTCCTGGACGATGTCCAGCAGCTGTTCCTTGGCCAGTTCGAGCAGGGCCAGGAAGGTGACCAGCACCCCCAGCTTGCCTTCTTCGGCGGTGAACAGCGTTTCAAACCGGTAGAACCTGCCGTCTTCCAGACGGCCCAGCACATCGCCCATGCGCTGGCGGACACTCAGGGCCTCGCGCTTGATTGCGTGGCCGGTGAACAGCTCGGCGCGCTTGAGCACGTCGTGCAGCGCCATCAGCATTTCCTTCAGGTCCACCGGCGGCGGCAGCTTGATCGCCGCGCGGTCGGGCACGAAGGCATGGGCCAGGCTGGTGTCGCGGTCCTGGCGGGGCAGGGCGTCGATGTCCTCGGCAGCCTGCTTGAAACGTTCGTACTCCTGCAGCCGGCGCACCAGCTCCGCACGCGGGTCGGCTTCCTCGCCTTCCACGCTGGGCGGCCGCGGCAGCAGCATCCGCGACTTCACTTCGGCCAGGATCGCCGCCATCACCAGGTATTCGGCCGCCAGTTCGAAGCGCAGCTCCTGCATGACGTTGATGTATTCGACGTACTGGCGGGTGATCTCGGCCACCGGAATATCCAGGATATCCAGGTTCTGCCGGCGGATCAGGTACAGCAGCAGGTCCAACGGACCTTCGAAGGCATCCAGGATGACTTCCAGCGCATCCGGCGGGATGTACAGGTCCTGCGGAATCTGCAGGACCGGTTGCCCATGCACCACGGCCAGCGGCATTTCCTGCTGCTGAGGGGCGGTCGGCCGGATTTGCGGGTTCGCGTCGAGCGCGAGTTCAGAGGTCATCAAGATTGACGTCGGTATTGCAACGGACCAGTTTGCTGCGCCTGGCGCAACCGGAACACCCGGGCGGCAGGATCGCTAGCCATGACATTTCAAACAGCAGCAGGACGCGCTGCTCAAATGCAGCGACAGAACTACGGGAGGTCGTCTACGTGTGCTGGTGTGGGGCAGTGGGGCCCTGTAGCCACAGGGTTGCTGCGTCCAGCCACGTGCAATGTGGTCAAGAGTACGGCTTCACAACGGCAGTGTCCAGCGAGGCGGGCTAGAATCGCGGCGTTTGTTTAGCTGAACCCCAGGAGTTGCCCGTGTGGTATGTGATTGAAGGCTATGACGGCACCGATGTGCTGGCCGCCCGCCTGTCGGCCCGGCCGGCCCATCTGGCCCGTCTGCAGGCCCTGTGCGACGAGGGGCGGCTGCTGCTGGCCGGCCCGTGCCCGGCCATCGACAGTGAAGACCCGGGCCCGGCCGGCTTCAGCGGCAGCGTGGTGATCGCCGCGTTCGATTCGCTCACCGAAGCCCAGGACTGGGCGGCGGCCGATCCCTATGTGGAGGCCGGGGTGTATGTGCGCACCGAGGTCCGCCCGTTCCGCAAGGTGTTGCCATGAGCCGGGTGGAGATGATCCGGGCGGCCCTGCAGGCCGCCTTCGATCCGGAGCTGCTGGAGGTGGAGGACGACAGCCACCGCCACGCCGGTCATGAGGGCGCGCGCGATGGGCGCGGGCACTTCAATGTCCACGTGGTCAGCGCGGCCTTCGAAGGCAAGCTGCCGCTTGCGCGCCATCGCGCGGTCTACAACGCCTTGGGCGCCCTGATGGAGACCGATATCCACGCGTTGTCCATTCGTGCCGAAGCGCCGTCAAAAAAGGGCTGAAACCCTTGTCCTGCCTTGTCCCGGTGAGTCCCGGGGCGACCTCTCCAAGACACCCCGAGGTTACCGCCGTGCGACATTTGCCTAACGTAGTGTTTACATCCGGGATTGAAAACGCTTACATTCCGCGCCAAGCCCAGATCTCTAAGCCGTGGAGGGCGGCGAAGTGAACAAGGCAGCTATCACAATCAAAGATGTAGCCCGCGAAGCCCGCGTCTCTGTGGCGACGGTATCGCGTGCGCTCAATGGCCATGAAAACGTCGCCGAACCGGTGCGCAAGCTGGTGCTGGAGGTGGCGGCGCGCCTGCGCTATACCCCGCACGCGGCGGCCCGCAGCCTGAGCAGCCGGCGCACCAACACCATTGGCGTGGTGCTGCCGGACCTGTATGGCGAATTCTTCTCCGAGCTGATGCGCGGCATCGACAACGTGGCCCGCGCGCGCCGCCAGCACCTGCTGGTGTCCAGCTACCACGGCGACCAGGAGCAGCAGGGCGCGGCCCTGCGGGCCATGCGCGGCCGGGTTGACGGGCTGCTGGTGCTTTCCCCGTATGCGGAGAGCCCCGGCTTCCTGACCGACAACCTGCCCCAGGCGCTGCCTACGGTGCTGATCAACACGTACCTGCCCGAGCAGGATCACCCGGTGCTGAGCATCGATGACCATGCCGGTGCGATGGCGATGACCGCGCACCTGCTCGAGGCCGGCCACCGCCGCATCGCGTTCATCGGCGGCCCCGAGCTGAACTTCGATGCGCGCGAACGACTGCGGGGGTTCCGCGATGCGCTGGCCGCCTTCGGCAGTGCCGCCGAGGGCATCGAGCTGCCCGGCGACTTCGATGAAGCCTCCGGCCACCGCGCCGGGCAGGAGCTGCTGGCCGCCGGTGCATTGCCCGATGCGGTATTCGCAGCCAACGACATGATGGCGCTCGGTTGCCTGTACGCGTTCGCGCAGGCCGGCGTGCGCGTGCCGGCCGACGTGGCATTGGCAGGTTTCGATGACATCCCGCTGGCGCGTTTCGTTCACCCTTCGTTGACGACGATGCAGGTGAGTATCGCCGAGCTTGGCGATAAGGCGGCGACGCGTCTGTTGCAGTTGATGGATGGCAACAACACGGAAACGGCCGGTGACAAGCAGACACTTGTACCGCGCCTGATCGTGCGTGATTCAAGCGTTCCGCCGAAAGGCGGAACGCGGTAGGTCACGACCGTTGGTCGTGGCTCGTTGGGCCGCTGAACGCTGTATCGGTATTTCACGCAATCCAAAAAAAAAGACAGGCGGCCGCAACGACGGCTTCCACCACCCGGAGATTTACATGACGTATTCCAATCACCGCACCCGCATGCCGGCCCGCCGCCTGCTGTCGAGCGCACTGGTCAGCTGCCTGTTGCTGGGCGCCGCACCTTCCCTGATGGCCCAGTCGGCCACCTCTTCGCTGCGTGGCCAGGTCGCCCAGGCCGAGGCGGGTACCGAAGTCACCGCCACCAACGTGGCCAGCGGCAGCGTGCGCCGCGCCACCACCCGTGCCGATGGCACCTATTCGCTGATGGGCCTGGACCCGGGCACCTATGACGTGGTGGCCAACGGCCAGACCCAGAAGGTGACGGTGACCGTGGCCTCGACCGCGACGCTGAACTTCAGCGGCGCCCCGGCCAATGGCAGCACCGCCAACGCGACCAACCTCGACACCGTCAACGTGGTCGCCCCGACCCTGCTGCAGGAAGTGCGTACGTCCGAAGTGGGCAAGACGGTCAGCCTGCAGCAAATCCAGACCACCCCGCAGGTGTCGCGCAACTTCCTGGAATTCGCCGACGCGGTGCCGGGCATGATCTTCACCCGTGATGCGAAGGGCAACACCTCGCTGCGCGGCGGTGCCACCAATGCCGACGGCACCAACGTCTACATCGATGGCGTGGGCCAGAAGAGCTACGTCAAGGGCGGCGGCGTGGCCGGCCAGTCCGGCAGCGCCGGCAACCCGTTCCCGCAGCTGGCCATCGGCGAATACAAGGTCATCAGCGGCAACTACAAGGCCGAATACGGCCAGGTCTCCAGCGCGGCAGTGACCGCCGCGACCAAGTCCGGTACCAATGAATTCAAGGGTGAGGCGTTCTACCGCTACACCGACGAAGACATGCGCGCCAAGACCCCGGCCGAGCGCCAGGAAGGCAAGACCAAGGAAGTCTCGGCCGAGAAGGAATACGGCTTCGCCCTGGGCGGCCCGATCGTGCAGGACAAGGCGCACTTCTTCGTGACCTACGAAGCCAAGCGCTTCGACCTGCCGGTGACCATCGCCCCGGAAGGCTCGGTGACCAACCGCGTCGGCCTGCTGCCGGCCGATGCCGCCGCCCAGCTGGGCCCGGCCAGCCAGCCGTTCCAGCAGGACCTGATCTTCGCCAAGATCGACGTCGAGCCGACCGACAACGACCGCATCGAGCTGACCTTCCAGGACCGCGACGAAACCCAACAGCAGTTCAGTGGGCAGACCGCGCCGTCGCACGGTAAGGAAACCGAGAACACCGACCGTCGCTACGCGCTGCGCTGGAACCACAGCGGTGAGCGGTTCTACAACGAACTGATGCTCACCCACGAAGATTCGTTCAACAACCCGGTGCCGCTGACCATCGGCAACGGCTACGTGTACACCGCACCGGATGGCACCGACGACCGCACCCTGGTGCAGATCGGCGGCGCCTCGGCGCTGGATTCGCAGGTGAAGGGCCAGAAGGGCTGGTCGATCGAAGACAACCTGACCCTGGACGGCATCGAATGGGCGGGCGACCACACCATCAAGATGGGCGCCAAGTACAAGGAAATCGACCTGTACGCGTCCGACGCGCAGGAGATCAACCCGCAGTTCACCTACACCCTGGGCGATCCGGACTTCCCGTCGGACATCCCGTACAAGGCGCAGTTCGTCAAGCCGGTCACCGGTGTGTCGGGCGTGACCGGTGAAGTGCGCTCGAAGGTGAAGCAGATCGGCCTGTTCATCCAGGACGACTGGCAGGTCAACGACCACCTGCAGTTGAACCTCGGCCTGCGTTGGGATTACGAAAAGAACCCGACCTACCTGGACTTCGTGACCCCGCCGGAAGTGGTGGCGGCACTCAACAGCCAGGATCCGCGTGCAGCCGCCGGCCAGACCTATGCGCAGTCGATGGCGCTGGGCGGGCTGAACATCAACGATTACATCAGCAACGGCCACAACCGCAAGGCATTCAAGAATGCCTGGCAGCCGCGCCTGGGCTTCTCGTATGACCTCAACGCCGACGAGCAGCACGTGATCCACGGTGGTGCCGGCCGTTCCTACGACCGCGACCTGTTCGACTACCTGCAGCTGGAAACCACCAAGCTGGCGCTGCCGCAGCCGACCATCTACTTCCGCAACCCGGCCACCGGCGCCTGCCTCAACGGCCAGGCCGCGTGCTACGACTGGGATCCGAACCTGCTCAACGGCATCCAGAACCTGCAGGCCCTGGTGGGTTCCACCAGCAATGCCGGGCTGGAAGTGGACATGCTCAACAACAACCTGAAGGCGCCGTACGCCGACCAGTTCAGCCTGGGCATGTCCAACCAGGTGGGCGACTGGCTGACCGACGCCACCGTTGCCCGTACGCTGACCTACGACGGCTTCGCCTTCACCCTGGGCAACCGTTATCCGACCGGCCAGTTCTTCGATGACCCGCGCCTGTGCGGCGGCACCGAGCCGGGCCTGAGCCAGGCCTGGAGCTGCAACATCCCGGGCTTCGGCAGCCTGATCATCGGCCAGCAGGGCATCAAGACCCGTGCCACCCAGGTGCTGCTGTCGGCACAGAAGCCGTTCACCAAGGAAAGCGGCTGGGGCACCTCGATCGCCTACACCTGGACCACCGCGCGCCACAACCGCGACATCAACGAGCATTACGCCTTTGACCGCGGCCTGATCACCGATTACCCGACCATCCGTTCCAACGGTGCACCGCGCCATCGCATCGTGCTGACCGGTTCGTATGCCGGCTTCTGGGACATCACCTTCGGTGGCAAGATCACCCTGGCGACCCCGACCGCGGTGAACGACTGGTACCCGGTGGCACAGTCCAGCGGCTTCGACCTGCCGACCCCCGGCGCCGCGGTGCCGGACGGCAACGGTCGCTTCCTGGTCGGTGGCAAGATCTGGGGCTACCGTTCGGTCGACCTGCAGGCCACGAAGACGTTCAAGATGCCGGGCGACACCGAGCTGTACGCGCGTATCGACATCATCAACGTGTTCAACTTCGACAACTTCTCCAACTACAACTACACCAAGTCCAACGGCAAGCTGCTGGCCAGCTACAACGAGACCGGCGATATCGTCGGTACGCCGCGCCAGGTGAAGGCAGAAGTGGGCTTCCGCTTCTGAGGTAAATGAAGGCCGGTTCCCCTGCCGCAGGGACACGCGATGCGTGTCCTCGCGGTTCGGGGGAACCGGTTTTTAAAGGTTGTAAGCTGTAAACGATTTCACTCCAAGGCCCGCTATGCTGGCCTGGATTTCCAGATTCCGGAGGGTTGGCACGATGAAGGTACCCCGCGTATTGGCACTGGCAGTACTGGCGGCAGCCGTGGTCGGCTGCAAGCCGCAGGCGCAGGAAACGCCAGCCAAACCCAAGCCGCCGGTCATCCTCGTAGAGGCCGACGTTCCCCCGCGCCCGATGAAACCAGAACTGCCCCCGCTGTTCGACGATATCGAACGCCGCACGTTCCAGTTCTTCTGGGACACCACCAATGAAATCAACGGGCTCAGCCCGGACCGCTATCCGTCGCGCCCGTTCGCCAGCATCGCTTCGGTGGGCTACGCGCTGACCGCATACCCGATCGGCGTGGAAAACGGCTGGGTCAGCCGTACCCAGGCGGTGGACCGCACGCTGACCACGCTGAAGTTCTTCCGCGACATGCCGATGGGCCCGCAGCGCACCGGCAAGGGCGGCTACAAGGGTTTCTACTACCACTTCCTGGACATGCAGCAGGGCCACCGCTATGACAGCTGGGTGGAACTGTCGAGCGTGGACACCGCATTGCTGATGATGGGCGTGCTGTTCGCCCAGTCGTACTACACCGGCGACGATTCGCGCGAAAAAGAAATCCGCGCCATCGCCGATACGCTGTACAAGCGCGTGGATTGGCCGTGGCTGCAGCAGCGCGCCCCGCTGATCTCGATGGGCTGGTTCCCCGAAAGTGGCTTCATCGACCACGACTGGATGGGCTACAACGAGGCGATGATGGTCTACATCCTCGCGCTGGGTTCGCCCACCCACCCGGTGAGCCCGGATGCGTGGACGGTGTGGACGCGCACCTACGACAACGACTGGGGCGTGTTCCAGGGCCAGGAATACCTGTCCTTCGGCCCGCTGTTCGGCCACCAGTACACCCATGTCTGGATCGACTTCCGCGACATCCAGGACGCGTACATGCGCGAACGCGGCAGCACCTACTTCCTCAACAGCCGCTCGGCTGCCCTGGCCCAGCGCGAGTACGCCATCGCCAACCCGGCGCAGTGGAAGGAGTACGGCGAAAATGTGTGGGGTCTGACCGCCAGCGACGGCCCGCAGAACACCACGCAGGAATTCCGCGGCGAGCAGCGCCAGTTCCGCCACTATTCCTCGCGCGGCGCCGGCCTGCGCGAGAACTTCGACGACGGCACCATCGCCCCGACGGCGGCGATCTCCTCGGTGGTGTTCGCGCCGGAAGAAGTGATCCCGGCCACGCTGGAAATGCACAAGCGCTACGGCGATTACCTGTATTCCAGCTACGGCTTCCTGGATTCGTTCAACCCCAGCTTCAACTTCGACATTCCGCTCAAGACCGGGCGCATCGTGCCGGACCGTGGCTGGGTGGCCAGTGATTACATCGGCATCGACCAGGGCCCGATCCTGACCATGATCGCCAACTACCGCAACGATTTCGTGTGGGACACGATGAAGAACAACCCGCACATCCGTCGCGGCCTGGAGCGCGCCGGTTTCACCGGCGGCTGGCTCACCCCGGAGGGCGAAGACCAGCCGATGGCGCTGGAGAAAGACGAGAAGGCCGCCTCGGCCCGCTCGATGGGCATCGCCGAATCCCGCGCGGCCGCCGCGCAGGAACAGAAGAACAATTCCAATTCGAACCGCAACCAGCCCCAGGGGAAGTAAGCAGTGCCATTGTCGTCGCGCCCCAAGCTGTGGGTGAGTGTTCTGCTGCTGGTTGCCGGCAGCCTGTTGTTGAGTGCCTGCCGGAAGGAACCGGAAGGGGTGACCGTGCGTTTCTGGGCCATGGGCCGCGAAGCGGAAGTGGTCAGCGAACTGATCCGCGAATTCGAAGCCGACAATCCCGGCATCCACGTCGATGTGCAGAACATCCCGTGGACGGCCGCGCATGAGAAGCTGCTCACCGCCTTCGCCGCCGACGGCCTGCCGGACGTGTGCCAGCTGGGCAACACCTGGATTCCCGAGTTCGCCGAACTCAACACGCTGACCCCGTTGGCGCCGTTCGTGGCCCAATCCAAGGTGGTCGACCCGGCCGATTACTTCCAGGGCATCTGGGATACCAACGTCATCAACGGCGAGCTGGTCGGGGTGCCGTGGTACGTCGATACGCGCCTGCTGTACTACCGCAAGGACCTGCTGGCCAAGGCCGGCTTCGACCACCCGCCGCGCACCTGGGACGAGTGGAACACCATGATGGCGGCGATCAAGAAGATGCAGGGTCCGGACCGCTACGCGGTGCTGATGCCGATCAACGAGTTCGAGCAGCAGCTGTCCTTCGCGCTGCAGCAGCCCGACCCGCTCCTGCGCGACCACGACACCCGCGGCAACTTCCGCAGCCCCGGCTTCCGCCGCACGCTGGCGTTCTACGAGAACATGTTCGCCCAGGGCTGGGCCCCGCGCATGTCCGAAACCCAGATCTCCAACGTGTGGGATGAGTTCTTCAAGGGCTTCAACGTGTTCTACCTGTCCGGCCCCTGGAACATCCGCGAGTTCAAGAAGCTGCAGCCGAAAGAACTGGAGGGCAAGTGGGGCACCGCCGCACTGCCGGGCCCGGACGGCCCCGGCGCCGGCATCGCCGGCGGCACCAGCCTGGTGATCTTCCGCGGCTCGCAGCAGAAGGAAGCGTCGTGGAAGCTGATTGAGTTCCTGTCGCGCCCGGACATCCAGCAGCGCTTCCATTCCATCATCGGTGACCTGCCGCCACGGCGCAGCACCTGGGAACACCCCTCGCTGGCCAACGACCCGCTGGCGCAGCCGTTCCGCGACCAGCTCGAGCGGGTGCGGCCGACCCCGAAGGTGCTGGAGTGGGAACGTATCGTGCAGGAAATGCGCATCGTCACCGAACAGGTGGTACGCGGTGGGCTGGATCAGGATGTAGCCGTGAATCGATTGGATGACCGCGTGGACAAGGTACTGGCCAAGCGCCGCTGGATGCATGAGCAGCGTACCCAGGCCGAACAGGGCGCCGCGCCGGAGGTGCTGCCATGAAGCAGCGCTCGCTTGCCGGCTGGATCTTCGCCGGCCCCTCGCTGCTGGTGATCGGGGTGTTCTTCGGCCTGCCGGTGTTCTCGGCGCTGGCGCTGAGCATCACCGACTTCGACCTGTACGCGCTCGCCGATGGCGGCAACCTGCGCTTCGTGGGCCTGGGCAACTACATCGACCTGCTGCAGACCCCGATGTTCTGGAAGTCGCTGTGGAATACCACGTACTTCGTGGTGGTCGGCGTGCCGATGTCCATCGGCGTGTCGCTCGGCGCGGCGATGCTGCTCAACGCCCCGGCCGCGCGCTTCAAGGCGCTGTTCCGCACCGCGCTGTTCGCCCCGGTGGTAACCACGCTGGTGGCGGTGGCGGTGATCTGGCGCTACCTGTTCCATACCAGCTACGGGCTGGTGAACTACGGCCTTGGCCATCTGGGGATCAGCCCGATCGACTGGCTGGGCGATCCGAACTGGGCGATGCCGACCATCATGCTGTTCGCGGTGTGGAAGAACTTCGGCTACAACATGGTGATCTTCCTGGCCGGCCTGCAGGCGATCCCGCATGACCTGTACGAGGCCGCGCGCATCGATGGCGCCTCGCGCTGGAAGCAGTTCCTGCACATCACCCTGCCGATGCTCGGCCCGGTGTTGCTGGTGGTGGGCGTGATCACCGTGTCCGGCTACTTCCAGCTGTTCGCCGAACCCTACGTGATGACCCGCGGCGACCCGCTGCAGAGCACCGTAAGCGTGCTGTACTTCATGTTCGAGGAAGGCTTCAAGTGGTGGAACCTGGGCCGCGCGTCGGCCGTGGCGTTCCTGCTGTTCCTGATCATCCTGGCGGTAACCAGCCTGATGCTGCGTTTCGGCCGCAAGAGGCAGTTGGTATGAGTCGTGAGATTGGCCAGTCGCGCTGGCATGCGTGGTGGGTGAACGGCGGGTTGCTGGTGCTGGCCGCGGTCAGCCTGGCGCCGCTGCTGTGGATGCTGTCGGTGTCGTTCATGCCGACCGGCGAAGCGGCGCATTTCCCGCCGCCGCTGCTGCCCTCGTCGGTGACCACCAACAACTACCACGAGCTGTTCGCCCGCACCGGCATGGCCAACAACTTCGTCAACAGCCTGTTCGTCTCGCTGGCGATCACGCTGGGCTCGCTGCTGCTCAACACCATGGCCGGCTATGCGTTCGCCAAGCTGCGCTTCGTCGGCCGCGAGCGGATCTTCCAGGTGCTGCTGGCCGCGCTGGTGATCCCGGCGCAGGTGGCCATGCTGCCGCTGTTCCTGCTGATGAAACAGCTGGGCCTGGTCAACAGCTTCGGCGGGGTGATCGTGCCGGCGCTGGCCAGCGTGTTCGGCATCTTCCTGGTGCGCCAGTACGCGCGGTCGATTCCCGATGAGCTGCTGGAAGCGGCGCGTATCGACGGGGCAGGGGAGCTGCGCATCTTCTTCCAGATCGTGCTGCCGATGCTCAAGCCGGTGCTGGTGACCCTGTCGATCTTCACCTTCATGGGCGCCTGGAACGATTTCATGTGGCCGCTGATCGTGTTGACCGACCAGGAGCACTACACTTTGCCGGTTGCCCTGGCCACGTTGTCGCGCGAACACATCATGGACGTTGAAATGATGATGGCCGGCGCGGTGGTCACGGTGGTTCCGGTGCTGGCACTGTTCCTGGTGCTGCAGCGCTACTACATCCAAGGTCTGCTGCTGGGGAGTGTGAAAGGGTGAAGCGTGCCGTCGTCGCGGGGGTTCTGGGTCTGGGTCTGGTGTGGTCGATGGCGGCACCTGCCGCGCCCCCGGCAGTGCCGGCGGCGCCCAAGGTCCTGGACAGCTTCGACGACATGTCGCCCTGGAAGCTGGTGGTGTCCGACCAGGTCAGCGGCTCGCTGCGCAGCGTGGCCGGCGCCAACGGCGGCCGCGCGCTGTGCGTGGACTACGACTTCCACGAGGTCTCCGGCTACGTGGCGATCCGCCGCGAGCTGCCCATCACCTGGCCGGACAACTACCAGGTCGGCTTCCAGCTGCGCGGGGATTCGCCCGGCAATGACCTGCAGTTCAAGCTGATCGATGCCAGCGGCGACAACGTGTGGTGGGTCAACCGCCCCGGTTACGCCTTCCCCAAGACCTGGACGCCGGTGCAGTACCGCCAGCGCCAGATCGAGAAGGCCTGGGGCCCGGACCCGGACAAGACCCTGCGTAAAAGCGCGGCAGTGGAGTTCACGATCTACAGCAAGGTCGGCGGGCGCGGCACGGTCTGCTTCGACCGGCTCACCCTGCAGGCGCTGCCGCCGGCCGATACCTCGGCGCTGACGCCGTCGGTGATCGCCGATACCGCCACCGCGCTGCAGAGCCGTATTGCCGATGGCAAGCCGGACACGGTGTGGATCAGCGGCGGCGTGCCCGACCAGACCATCAGCCTGGACCTGCACAACGTGCGCGAGTTCGGCGGTGCGGTGATCCAGTGGGTGCCCGGCCTGGAAGCTACCCGCTACGTGGTGCGTGCCTCGGCCGATGGCCGGGACTGGCGCACCCTGCGCGAGATCACTGCCGGCGGTGGCGGCGAGCGCGACTGGCTGGCACTGCCCGATACCGAGGCGCGCTACCTGCGCTTCGACCTGCAGCACGGCAGCAGCTGGCGGTACGGCATCCGCGATATCGCGATCAAACCGCTGGATTTCGCTGCCACGCCGAACGAATTCGTTGAATCGGTCGGCGCCGACCTGACCCGTGGCTTCGTGCCGCGCGGCTTCAGCGGTGAACAGCCGTACTGGACCCTGCTCGGGCTGGACGGCGGCCGCGAACAGGCGCTGATCGGCGAAGACGGTGCACTGGAAGTGGCCAAGGCCAGCTTCAGCGTGGAGCCGTTCGTGGTGGTCGACAAGAAGGTACTGAGCTGGGCCGATGTGGAGGCAAAGCAGTCGCTGCAGGACGATTACCTGCCCATTGCCAGCGTCGACTGGGCCCACCCCAAGGCCGCCTTGAAGGTGACCGGCTTCGTGCAGGGCAGCCCGGACAAGGCGCAGCTGGTAGGCCGCTACACGCTGCACAACCCGGACAAGGTGGCGCACGACTACACCCTGGCCCTGGCCGTGCGGCCGTGGCAGGTGAATCCGCCGCGGCAATTCCTCAATACCGTGGGCGGTGTGAGCCGGATCGACACGCTGGAGTTCGAGCCGGGCCAGGTCGAGGTCAATGGCAAGCCGCGCGTGTACCCGGTGCAGGCGCCGGACGCGGCCTTCGCCAGCCCGTTCGACGGCAAGCTGGAGGTCACCCACTTGGCCAGTGGCAATCTGCCCGCCGCCACGGAAGTGCGCGATGGCACCGGGCTGGCCTCGGGCGCGCTGCTGTACCGCTGGCGGCTGGAGCCGGGGCAGAGCAGGGAGGTGGCCATCGTGCTGCCGCAGACCGGCGCGTGGACCACCCCGAAGGACTTCGACGCCAACAAGGCCCAGCAGCAGGTGGCCTCGATGTGGCGCACCAAGCTGGACCAGGTGGCGCTGCAGGTGCCAGCGGCGGGCAAGCCGCTGGCCGATACGCTGCGCACCGCACTGGCGCACATGCTGATCTCCCGGATCGGGCCAAGCCTGCAGCCGGGCACGCGCTCGTACTCGCGCAGCTGGATCCGCGATGGCGCGATGATTTCCGAAGGTCTGCTGCGCATGGGCCGCAGCGATGCGGTGCGCGAGTACGTGAACTGGTACGCGCCGTACCAGTTCGACAACGGCAAGGTGCCGTGCTGCGTCGACCCGCGCGGCGCCGACCCGGTGCCGGAAAACGACAGCCACGGCGAACTGATCTTCAACATCGCCGAGTACTGGCGCTACACCGGCGACAGCACCTTCCTGGAACTGATGTGGCCGCACGTGCAGGGCGCCTACCAGTACATGGAACAGCTGCGCCTGAGCGAACGCACCGAGGAAAACCGCGCGCGCAACCCGGCCTTCTTCGGGATGATGCCGGTGTCGATCAGCCACGAAGGCTATTCGGCCAAGCCCATGCATTCGTACTGGGACAACTTCTGGGCGCTGCGCGGTTACAAGGATGCGGCGATCATCGCCTCCACCCTGGGCAAGATGGAGGCGATGCAGATCGCCGGATCGCGCGACCAGTTCCGTGACGACCTGCAGGCCTCGCTGCTGGCGGCCACGGCCCTGCACAAGATCGATTTCCTGCCCGGTTCGGCCGAGCTCGGCGATTTCGACGCGACCTCCACCACCATCGCGCTGGCCCCGGGCGGCGAACAGGGCCGCCTGCCGCAGCCGTACCTGGACAACACCTTCGAGCGCTACTGGAAGCAGTTCGAGGAACGCCGCGACGGCAAGCGCGAATGGAAGGACTACACCCCGTACGAGTGGCGCAACGTGGCCGCGTTCGTGCGCCTGGGCTGGCGCGACCGCGCCTGGCAGGCCACCGAGTTCTTCTTCAAGGACCGCGCGCCGCAGGCCTGGAACCAGTGGGCCGAAGTGGTCTCGCACACGCCACGCAAGCCGTTCTTCGTCGGCGACCTGCCGCATGCGTGGGTGGCGTCGGACTTCGTGCGCTCGGCGCTGGACATGTTCGCCTACAACCGCGACGTGGACGACAGCCTGGTGCTGGCCGCCGGCGTGCCCAGCCGCTGGCTGGATGGCGCCGGGGTCGGGGTGAAGGGGCTGCGCACGCCGAATGGACAGCTGAGCTACACACTGGCCCGCAGCGACCGGCAGCTCACGCTGCAGATCGCGTCCGGGCTGCTGGTGCCGCAGGGCGGGGTGATCCTGCCGTGGCCCTTCAGTGGCGAACCGGGGGATACCACCATCAACGGCGAGCCGGCGCAGTGGCTCAACGGCGAGCTGCGCATCACCCAGGTGCCGGCCAAGGTGGAAGTGCAGATCCCGGCCTCGGTGCGGCGCGCCGAACGCAAGGCGCCGTGACCGCGGTGGTCGCGCGCCCCGGCATGCTCGGCGTGCTGCTGGCCCTTGCGCTGGCGGCGTTGCCGGCGCGCGCGGCAACGCCGGTGGAGCAGGGCATGAGCCTGGTGACCTTCAACCTGCACCACGACCGGGAAGACTGGCCGCAGCGGCGCAAGGTGATCCTGCGCGAGCTACAGGCGCTGCAGCCCGATGCGATCGCGCTGCAGGAGGTGATCCAGAAGCCGCATGTGCGAAACCAGGCCGCCTGGCTGGCGCGCAGGCTCGGCTATGACTATCAGTTCGTCTCCACCGATCCGCCGGGCCGATTGAAGCGCTACGGCAATGCGCTGCTGACCCGGCGCCCGGTGCTGGCGCGCGGTGAACGGCTGCTGGCGCCGCTGACCGACTACCGCACCGTGGCGCACCTGCGTATCGATGTGGATGGGCAGCCAGTGAATGTCTATGCCACCCATCTCAACGAACGTTCGGATGAGCGCGGCAGCCGCATCCGTGCCGAGCAGGTGGCCGACCTGTTGACGTTCATCGCGACGACATCGGGCGATGCGCCGGTGGTGATCGCGGGGGATTTCAATGCGCTGGTGGATGCGGGCGATCTGAGCGCGCTGCGCCAGCGCTATGGCGACAGCTATGGCAGCGTGCACGTGAACAACGAACTGGCACAGATCAGTACGTTGAACCGGCATTACTACGATGCGCCCTCGCGCATCGACCACATCTTTTTCCAGCAGGACAAGCTGATGGCCCGCGAAGCGCGGCTGCTGTTCGACCAGCCCTACGCCGAAGGGCGCTGGGCGTCGGACCATTACGGGGTGTGGACCCGCCTGCAGTTCGCACCCTGATGCAGGCAGCCACGCAGGGCGTGGCGCTACGTGATCCGGATCCAGAAAAAGACAGCGGCCCGAAGGCCGCTGTCTTTTTTTACCTTGCCGCTGGAACCGGATCAGGCCTTGTCGGTCTTTTCCGGGTCCTGCTTGTCGGCATCGTCGGCCTTGGCGACATCGGTCGGGATGTCTTCGCGGGCTTCGGCGTGCGCGGCCTGGGCGGCGGCGTCGGTCGGTGCGGCGTCGCTGGCGGCGCTGCCGAACAGCTGGCCGTTCTGCACCGCCGGTGCAACTGCGGCCGATTCCGCGCGTGCCACCGGTGCCGGGGCAGCCGGCGCGGCCGGAACGGCGTCCACTGCGTCCAGCATGCTGGTCTGCACCGGACGACCGACTTCGGTCGGGCCCTTGTGCTCTACAACCGGCGCGCTGGTGCTGGCTTCGGCGGCCTTCGGGGTCTCGACGGCGACGGGTGCGGTCGGGGCCGGGGTCACCGGGGCCGGCGTCACGACGGGCGTTTCAATCGGCTTCGGCGCTTCGGTCACGACCGGGGCTTCGACTGCCTTCGGCGCTTCGGTCACGACTGGAGCTTCAACAGCCTTCGGCGCTTCAGCGGCGACCGGCGCTTCTACCGCTTTCGGCGCTTCGGTCACGACCGGGGCTTCAACAGTCTTCGGCGCTTCGGTCACGACCGGGGCGACCGGGGCTTCAACCGCCTTCGGTGCTTCCGCCACCACCGGCTTCTCAGCCTCCGGCGCCTTGGCGACCGGTGCCGAGGCCGGCATCGGCGATTCCACGAACGGCACGCGGTCGGTGTAGGACGGGGTGCGCTCTGCCACCGGCTCGGCCTTCGGGGCCGGGGCGGCCTCGCTGTGACCGGCGGTCACCACCGGGCTGCTGACCACGGCCAGCGGCGCGGCGGCGGCCACGGCAGCCACCGGGGCCGGGCGCGGGGCCTGCACCGGCGCGGCCGGAGCAGCGGGAGCAGCGCCGTCGTCATCGAAGTCGAACTCCGGGTTCGATCCGGTGCTGCGGGCGGCGGGGCGGGCGGCCTGGGCGGTGGTGTCACCGTCCTGGTCGCCGTCCTGCTCGTCGCCGTCGGCGTCGTCATCCAGGCCGCCGTCATCGTTCAGGCCATCGCTGCCTGCAGCCTGCTCGCCATTGCCACGACGACGGCGGCGGCCACCGCGACGGCCACGACGACGGCGCGAGGCGCCCTCGCCACTGGCATCATCGCCGGTGCCCGGCGCTTCGCCGTGCTCGTTGGCTTCGCCATCCACCGCAACGGCGGTCACCTGGTTTTCATCGGCCGGTGCGTTGTTCGACACCGGGGCCGCGGTCGGCGCCGTGGTCGCCGGGGTGGCGGCATCGGCCACGGTCACCGCGGCTGCAACCAGCGCCGCATCGGCAGCGGTCACGCCGGTCTGCATCGGCTTGGCGGCATCGGCCTGCGGCTGGCGCGCGGGCTTGTCGCCCTCGTTCTGCTGGCGCGGCGGCTTCTGCTTCTGGTTCTGGTTCAGCTTCGGCTGCTGCTGCTCATTGCGCGGGGCCTTGGGCTGCTGCTGCTCGTTGCGCGGCTTGCCCTGCTGGGCCTGGCCGGCGGCCGGTGCGGACGCCTGTGCGGCCACGTCCTGGCGGCGGTCATCGCGGCGCTCGCCCTTGCCGGCGCGTTCGCCACGGTCGTCGCGACGGTCCTTGCCACGGGCCTGGCCCTGCTGGCCCTGACCCTGGCCACGTTCGCCACGCTCATCGCGGCGGCCGTTGCGGTCCTTGCCGTTGCGGTCCTTGTTACGGCCGTTGCGGTTGCCGTCCTGGGCCGGGCGCGCGTTGGTCTGCGGGGCGGCGGCCGGCGCCGGTTCGCCACCAAAGATGCGCTTGAGCCAGCCAACCACGCCGGTGGCGGCCGGTGCAGCGACCGGGGCCGGGGCGACCGGGGCCGGGGCAGCAGCCACCGGCTCGGCAACCTCGCGGACCGGCGCCGGGGAGCTGTGCTTGACGTTGGTGACCGCCGGGGCAACCGGGATGTTCAGCTGCGCCTTGGTCAGGGCATGCACCGGCAGCTTGCGCGGGGTGCCACGCTGGTAGCTCGGCTTGCCGCTTTCTTCGCCCAGCTCGTTTTCACGCAGGCGGGTCACTTCGTAATGCGGCGTGTGCAGCTGCTCGTCGGCCACGATCACGATCGGCGCGTCATGGCGCTGTTCGATCTCGCGCAGGGCGCTGCGCTTTTCGTTGAGCAGGTAGTTGGCGATCTCCACCGGGGCCTGGACCAGCACCTGCCCGGTGTTTTCCTTCATCGCATGCTCTTCGGCGACGCGGATGATCGACAGCGACAGCGATTCCACCGAGCGCATGCGGCCATGGCCGTCGCAACGCGGGCAGACGATCTGGCTGGATTCGCCCAGGCTCGGGCGCAGGCGCTGGCGGCTCATTTCCATCAGGCCGAAGCGCGAAATGCGGCCCAGCTGCACGCGCGCACGGTCGTACTTGAGCGCGTTCTGCAGGCGGTTCTCGACTTCCCGCTGGTGCTTGTTGGAGGACATGTCGATGAAGTCGATCACCACCAGGCCGCCCAGGTCGCGCAGGCGCAGCTGGCGGGCCACTTCCTCGGCCGCTTCCAGGTTGGTCTGGAACGCGGTGTCCTCGATGTCACTGCCCTTGGTGGCGCGCGAGGAGTTCACGTCGATGGCGGTCAGCGCTTCGGTCTGGTCGACCACGATCGAGCCGCCCGAGGGCAGGCGCACGTTGCGTTCATAGGCGCCTTCGATCTGCGATTCGATCTGGAAGCGGTTGAACAGCGGAATGTCGTCGGTGTAGTGCTTGAGCTTGCGCAGGGTCTGCGGCATCACCTGCTGCATGAATTCGCGGGCGGTGTCGTACAGCTCCTGGGTGTCGACCAGGATCTCGCCCACGTCGGCGCGCAGGTAGTCGCGCAGGGCGCGCACGATCAGGCGCGATTCCTGGTAGATCAGGAACGGGGCCGGCTTGGTCAGCGCCGCTTCGGCGATCGACTTCCAGACCTGCAGCAGGTAGTCCAGGTCCCACTGCAGCTCTTCGGCATCGCGGCCGACGCCGGCGGTGCGGATGATCACGCCCATGTCGTCGGGGATGTTCAGCTTGTCCAGCGCTTCCTTCAGCGCGGCGCGGTCTTCGCCCTCGATGCGACGCGACACGCCACCGGCGGTGGGCGAGTTCGGCATCAGCACCATGTAGCGGCCGGCCAGGGAGATGAACGTGGTCAGGGCGGCGCCCTTGTTGCCACGCTCTTCCTTGTCGACCTGGACCACCACTTCCTGGCCTTCACGCAGCAGTTCGCGGATGCCGGCCTTGTTGTGGTCGACCCCGGCCTGGAAGTAATCGCGGGAGATTTCCTTCAGCGGCAGGAAGCCGTGGCGTTCGCCACCGTATTCCACGAAGGCCGCTTCCAGCGACGGCTCAAGGCGCGTGATGCGGCCTTTGTAGATGTTCGACTTCTTCTGTTCCTTGGACGGCTGTTCGATGTCGATGTCGTACAGCGTCTGGCCATCCACGATGGCTACCCGCAGCTCTTCAGCCTGCGTGGCGTTGATCAGCATTCGCTTCATATTGCGTTCCTCGCGCGCTGCTACCGCGCGGAACGCCATGGGGTTTCGCTTCTGGTCACGCTTGCACGCCCATCGCGCATGCGCGGGGAGGGCGGCTTGGGTTTCCAGCGCTACAACACCACGGCAGGCCGCGGGAGCGCTTCATTTTGTTTTGGTTTGGGTGTTGCGGGCCGGAGGCAGCTTTCAGCCAGGCTGGAGCGCCACAGGGACATTTTTTCAGCGCAGACGCGTGTCAGGCATCCGGCGATGGCCGGGACTGCCGGTGAGCCGCTAACATGGCCGCCCCGGGGGCGGTGGCTGCGCACTGTGCCGGAATCGAGGGAAGTCGGGCTTCTGGCCCAGAGCAACTTCCAACGAAATCAATCCCTTATCTCGCCCGCCGAGTGTAACAGAATAAAAGGCCAATGACTGATACCGTGCCGTCCCCCAAACCCGCTGAAGGCAAGACCAGCGTCCGTCTCCTGACTGTCCCGGCCGACCGTGCCGGGCAACGCCTGGACAACTTCCTGCTCGGCCAGCTGAAGGGTGCGCCACGCAGTCTGGTCTACAAACTCGTGCGCAGCGGCCAGGTCCGTGTGAACGGCGGCCGCGCCAAGGCCGAACGCAAGCTGGCGGAGGGCGACGAAGTGCGCGTGCCACCGGTCCGTCTCACCGAAGAGGGAGACAAGGCCGGCCCGCCGGCAGCGTTCATGAAGCGGCTGGAAGACGCCATCGTCTACGAAGACGAGCGCCTGCTGGCCCTGAACAAGCCCTCCGGCGTGGCCAGCCACGGCGGCAGCGGGATCAGTTTCGGCGCCATCGAGACCCTGCGCGCCCTTCGCCCCGGCAAGACCCTGGAGCTGGTGCACCGGCTGGACCGGGACACCTCGGGCCTGCTGATCGTGGCCAAGAAGCGCTCGGCGCTGAGCGAGCTGCAGGCACTGCTGCGGGAAGACCACGGCGCCGGCATCCGCAAGCGCTACCTGACCCTGCTGGTGGGGCGCATGCCCGACGGCACCATGACAGTGGACGCCCCGCTGCACGTGGGCCTGCGCCAGGGCGGCGAGCGCCACGTCCAGGTCAACGCGATCGGCAAGGAGTCCATCAGCCACTTCAGCGTGCTGGAGCGCAAGGGCGGCCATTCTTTCTGTGAAGTCCGGATCGAAACCGGCCGTACCCACCAGATCCGCGTGCACGCCCAGCACCTGGGTCACCCGGTGGCCGGTGACGACAAATACGGCGATCCGGACGTCAACAAGCGGCTTCGTGACCAGATCGGCCTGAAACGCCTGTTCCTGCACGCCGCCTCGCTGGAGTTCTCGCTGGACGCCGGCAAGACCCCCTACCTGCTCAACGCGCCATTGGCCGAGGAGCTGACCGAGGCGTTGAACCGGTTGGGGTGACGCGCGACGACCAACGGTCGCCGCCTACCCGCTGCGACCGTTGGTCGGTACACCGGACGCCATCGCCGCGATAGGTACCGACCGTTGGTCGGTACATCGGACGTCACCGCCGCGGTAGGTACCGACCGTTGGTCGGTACATCGGACGTCATCGCCGCGGTAGGTACCGACCGTTGGTCGGTACGCTCTACCATTTGAACAGCACCAGGCTGATCGCCAGGCTGGCCATGCCGGCCACCAGGCCGTACACCGTTTCATGGCCCTTGGCGTATCGCTTGGCCGCTGGTAGCAGCTCATCCAAGGCCAGGAATACCATCACCCCGGAAATCAGCCCGAATACCCAGCCGAACGTGGCGTGGTTGAGCACCCCGGACAGCAGCACGTAACCGATCGCCGCCCCGATCGGCTCGGCCAGGCCCGACAGCAGGCTGGCGCCGAATGCATAGAACTTGTTCTGGGTGGCGAAATACACCGGCACCGCGATCGCGATGCCCTCGGGGATGTTGTGGATCGCAATGGCGAACGCCAGCGGCATCCCCACCGAGGGGCTTTCCAGCGTCGCGAAGAACGTGGCCAGGCCTTCCGGGAAGTTGTGCGCGGTGATCGCCACCGCCGTCAGCAGGCCCACCCGCTTGATGTAGGCCTTGTTGTTCTCCCGGAACATCGGGTCCTGCTTGTCCAGGCTTTCGTGCGGGTTCGGAATCAGGTGATCGATCAGCACGATCAGCAGTACCCCGCACAGGAACGCCGCCGTGGCGTAGGCATAGCCCACGCGCGCGTCATACGCCAGGGTGAACGAATCGATCGCTTTGGTCAGGATCTCGGTCAGCGACACGAACACCATCGCGCCGCCGGCGAAGGCCAGGCCGAAGGCCAGCAGGCGGGGATTGGGGCGGCGCGAGAACAACACCATCAGGCTGCCCAGGCCGGTGGCCAGCCCGGCAGCCAGGGTCACCAGCAAAGCGACCCATACGTTTTCACTCGAGATTTCCGGCATGCGCCACAGCGTCCTTTGATCAGCCGCCGCGACGCAGGCGCTCTTCCACCGCGAAGCACTCATCGGGTTTGGGCTGCGGCGGGTTGAAGCTCACCGGCACCTGGATGGTGGTGGGCACCGGCTGGCCGGCGCGGGTGGCCGCCTTGAACTGCCAGCCTTCCACCGCCTTCTGCGCCTGCTCATCAAGCTGCGCGTTGCCGCTGCCGCTCACCAGCTGCACCTGGCCGGGCTTGCCGTCGGTACCCACCACCACCTTCAGCGTGGTGGTGCCGCCAATGGCCTGGCAGGCCAGTTCGATCGGGTACACCGGCGGCGGCGTCTTCACCGCAGCCACCTCGGTAGGCGCCGCCACCGGTGCCGCCGGCTCCGACGACCCGCCACACCCGGCAAGGGTCAGCACCGCTGCGGTCACCGCCACGCGTATCTGGATGTTCATCAAAATCACTCCGTCAGGCCCGAAGCCTTGGCTGCACAGATGAAGTCGTTCTCGCTCAACCCGCCCACGTCGTGGGTGGAAAAGCGCACCACGGCGCGGTCGTAATGCACCCCCAGGTCCGGGTGGTGGTCCTCGGCATGGGCCACCCAGGCCAGGGCGTTCACGAACGCCATGGTCTTGTAGTAGTCGGCGAACCGGAAGGTCCGGGTCAAGGCATGGCCCTGTTCGGCCAGCTCCCAGCCGGGAACCTGCGGCAGCAGCTCGGCTATGCGGGCTTCGCCCAGCTTGTGGTCGCTGCCCTTGCGCGGTACGCAACGGGCCTGCGCCAGCGGAATCAGGTCGGCCATGAAATCCTCCACCTCGTGTATGCCTGAACAATGCGCCGGACAGTGTATAAACCGAATGAGCGCATAACATGTAAGCCGCTAGAATAGCCGCATGATCCAGATCTCCGACACTGCCCAGACCTATTTCCGCAAGCTCATCGAGCGCGAAGCCGTGCCCGGCATGGGCGTGCGCCTCAGCGCCGTGGATGCCGGCACCCCGCGTGCCGATGCCCGGCTGGAGTTCGCCGAACCGGCCGACCTGCTCGGCGACGAGTGGGCGGTGGACTGCGACGGCTTCACCCTCTACGTGGCGTCCGACAGCGTGGGCTGGATGGACGGCGCCGACATCGACATCGTCACCAATGCCACCGGCGGCCAGCAGCTCACCATCAAGGCTCCGAAGATCAAGGGCGAAGCCCCGGCCGATTCGGCCTCGCTGGTCGAACGCGTGCGCTGGGTTGTCGAAAACGAAGTCAACCCGCAGCTGGCCTCGCACGGCGGCAAGGTCGCGGTGCAGGAAGTATCTGCCGATGGCGTGGTGCTGCTGCGCTTCGGCGGTGGCTGCCAGGGCTGCGGCATGGCCGACGTGACCCTCAAGCAGGGCATCGAGAAAACCCTGATGGGCCGCGTGCCCGGCATCACCGCCGTACGTGACGCGACCGACCACGACAGCGGTCACGCGCCGTATATTCCGCGCGGCACGGCTGCCTGACCGGCCTGCGTGACACTGCGCCGGGCTGACGACATCCTCGACTGGCTGCTTTCCCGCCAGCCGGACAAACGCATCGTTGAAAAAACCACGGGCCTGCCCTACGGGTGGGGCCTGTGGCTGCGCGCGCTGACGCCGCTGCCGCGCCCGTTCCGCTCCACCGAAGTGATTGCCGAGCTGATCCAGCGGCCGTTGCCGGGCTCCCCCGGCCGGCTGCCGGCGCTGGGCTTCGTGCAGTCACTGCGACGGCTGCTCTGGCAGACCTGGGACCCGGCCCCGCGCGACCAGCGCTGGATGCGCTGGACCTCGGCGGTCATCAGCGTGCTGCTGCACGTCATGTTCGCGCTGCTGCTGTTGTGGGTGGCGCTGATCCGCCCGCCGGTGCAGCCCGAGCAGGGCGGTGATGGCGGCCGCATCCAGGTGGAATTCCTGGGCAGCGGAACACCCCAGGAAAGTGGTGGCGGCGAGCCGGCGGCTGCAGGCAGCGCGGCAGCCGCCGCTGCTGCGAGCGCCCAGGCTGCGGCCGCCGCCTCGCAGCCCCGACCGGCGAGCCCGACCGCAGCCACCGCGCCGCAGCCGCCGGCATCGGCGCCGGCGCCGACCGCCAGTACCGAACCCGCGCCGACACCGCCAGCCCCTGCGCCCACCGCTGTCGAACAGCCGGTCCAGGCCACCGATGTGGCCGAAGCCACCACCGATTTCGTGGTGCCGCCCACCAGCGTGCCGCGCACCGAAGTGCGGGTGATTCCGCGCGACGCTCCCGAGCCGCAGGTGCGCGAACGCACCGTGGAGGTGGCGGAGGCACCGACACCGCCTTCGATCACCCCGTCCGTACGCCCGGTGGAAACGCAGGTGCGCCCGCGCGACGTGGTGGTACGCGAACGCGAGGTCACCGTGGTCACCGCGCCCACCGCACCGGTGCCCGTGCCGGGCCCGCGGGTTGAGGTCACTGTGCCGCAGCGTGATCTGCAGGTGCGCGAACGTGAAGTGACCCCGGCGCCGTCGGTGTCGGTCACGGTCGCGCCGGTGCCGCAGCGCGAGATCACCGTGCCCGGGCGCAGCCCGGAAGTGGCGGTGCGTGAGCGTGCGGTGCCGAATGCCGCGCCGCGCCCGGCACCGGCCGCAGCGACCCCATCGCCGGCAGCGTCCGCACCTTCGCCCACGTCAGGCGCGAGGACGGCCAGCCAGGCCAGCCCGAGCCGCAGCTCCGCCTCCAGTGCCGCGCCGGCCCGTGCGCCGGCCGCGCGCCCGTCGCCCACGCCGGGCAACTGGGCCACGCCCGCACGGGGCGATGACTGGGGCGCGGCCGACCGTAACCGGGCCGGCGAGCGCAGTGGCGCGCAGGCCAACCAGGGCGCCGGGCGTACCGGCGAGGGTCTGTTCAACGCCGACGGCAGCGTGCGCGTGCCGGGGCAGGCGGGAAGCGGCGACAGCGAGCGCGGCGCTCCCGGTGGCGAGAACGATGGCTGGAGCCGCGAACGCATCGCCCAGTCCGGGACGTGGCTCAAGCGCCCGCCGTACGACTACACGCCGACCTCGTTCGACAAGTACTGGGCGCCGAACGAATCGCTGCTGGCCGAATGGGTGCGCAAGGGCATCAAGGCCGTGGAGATTCCGATTCCGGGCACCAGCTCAAAGATTTCCTGCGTGGTCTCGATCCTGCAGTTCGGCGGCGGCTGCGGCCTGTCCGACCCGAACATGCAGGACCAGCCGGCGGTGGCCCGCCCGCCGCCGGACATTCCGTTCAAGAAGGAATTACAGGACGACAACGGAAGCCGTTGACCGCAAGGGCCACGTGGGATCATGCCGTCCGTGGGACACGCATGGCGTGTCGCTACGCGGGATTACCCCTCCGAATCGTCGCTTCCTGCGTCTTCCAGCGCGACGAATGCCCAGAACGGCACGTCCTGTTCGAGCCACGTCTTGCTGGCGTCCTCCAGCACATCCAGAAACGTGTCGAAGTCCTTTTCCGCGTTTTCCCGCAACTCGTCCGCATCACTGAAGAACAACGCGTAGCCGTTGGCCTTCATCCACCCGAGGTCGCGCAGGCAATCCAGCAGCGCGTCCCAGTTGCCACCAAATGTCTGTGGGAAATCCAGCTGCGCGGCAACGCGTGCGATCAGGGTGCGTTTGTCGCGGCAGCCGCCCAGGTCGATCGTGGCCACGCGCAGGCGGGCATCGCGCATCGCGGCCGACAGCGCGCCGATGTCGGCGTTGGTGACCGAATACACGCCCGCATTGTTGATGTCGTCCAGACCCAGTTCGAATCCATCGTGGTTCATTGCCAGCTCCCGGCAGGTGGGACCTCGAAACTGCGGAAGGTTTCGTAATGGTCGTCGGTGTAGAACCAACCGGTCGGCGGAGTGCCGCCGGTCACGATGCGGCGTGCGCCGCGGTTGCCGGCACCCGGCGTGTCCACGGTGTACTCGCGGTAATAGCCGCGCGGGCGATCCGGCAGGCGCTGTTCGCGGTTGCTGAAAACGCCGCCGTCCTGGCGGTGCGGGTAGGGACCGCCGCGCTGGATCAGGAGGATGGTCTGGCGCGCTTCTGCAGGCAGGAAGGCAGGCAGAGCATCGTGAGTGAGGTGCGCGGCGGCGCCGGGATTGGCCGGGGCGTTGTCGATCGGCGCAGCATCGGCGCCTGGCTGGGTCAGCGACGGCGCGAACTGCGGCGCGGGCGCGCGCTGGGCTTCCTTGATGGCGAACAGACCGCCCACCAGCAGGACAATGGCAACGAGCAGCAGTAGAGGTTTGCGCATGTGAACATCGAGTGTGCGGGGGACGGGGTTAATGTAGCGTAGCCAAACGAAGTTTCCTTTACGTGGGGGTTGGTAAGCTGGGCGGCCATCCCCATCATCGACTTCGCAACGCCCGGTCTTCGCCGGGCGAGTGAGCTACCAGGAGAACCACATGGCCTACACCCTCCCCAAGCTGTCCTACGCCTACGACGCGCTTGAGCCGCACATTGATGCGGCCACGATGGAAATCCACCACACCAAGCACCACCAGACCTACATCAACAACGTCAACGCGGCACTGGAAGGCACCGAATACGCCGACCTGCCGGTTGAGGAGCTGGTCAAGAAGCTCAAGTCGCTGCCGGAAAACCTGCAGGGCCCGGTGCGCAACAACGGTGGCGGGCACGCCAACCACACCCTGTTCTGGACCGTGATGGCGCCCGACGCCGGCGGTACCCCGACTGGCGACGTCGGCCAGGCCATCGACGCCCAACTGGGCGGTTTCGAGAAGTTCAAGGAAGCCTTCACCAAGGCGGCGCTGACCCGTTTCGGCAGCGGCTGGGCGTGGCTGAGCGTGACCCCGGACAAGAAGCTGGTGGTGGAAAGCACCGGCAACCAGGACAGCCCGTTGATGGAAGGCAACACGCCGATTCTCGGCCTGGACGTGTGGGAACACGCGTACTACCTGAAGTACCAGAACCGTCGCCCGGAATACATCGGCGCGTTCTTCAACGTGGTCGACTGGAAGGAAGTCGAGCGTCGTTACCAGGAAGCCATCGCCTGATTCCAGCGTTGAACTGGATACCGGAAAGGCCAGGCAGAAATGCCTGGCCTTTTCGTTTACCGGGCCTGGGCGTCGCCCTGCAGCCTCAGGGTGGCAATGATGCCCAGGCGCAGGGCGCCGATATCGGTGCCGTCCAGTGCGGGCAGTTTCAGCGGTTGCAGGCCTTGCCCGGCGAAGTGGCTTACCTGGAACAGTACATCCAGCCCATGGCCGCCCGCGATCCCGGCTGCCGACGGCGGGTCGACGCGCTCGCCGGGATTCTTGCGCGCCGGCTGGAAGCCGGGCGAGCTGCGCACCAGTTCATCGGTGTCAGCCGAGAAGTCGCCTGCAATCAACGATGGCAGGCCGTCCGAGGTGGCGCCGATCCAGGTCATCAGGTCGCTGGTCTGGTGCTTCCGCACCAGTGCTTCGTCCGGGTCCGGCCGCAGCCGTGCGACATAGATGTTGACCTGCTCGTCCTGCAGGTTGACCCGCAGCATGCCCGCCGCACTGAACCGGCCCGGCGGATGGAGCAGGGTGACCCCGTCTTCGGCAACCGGCAGCCGGCTGAGCATGGCACTGCCGTGGCGCAGCGGCTGGCTGGGCGGGTCGGCGGTGACGAAGTCGCAGCTGTAGCGCAGGCGGGTGGCCAGCCAGCAGGCGGGGTTGCCGCCCTTGGTCTGCAGCACCCGCTGCACGGCGATCACGTCCGGCTGCAGGCCTTCCAGCACCTGCAGCAGCTGGTCGCGGCGCTGCTCCCATTGGGTCTCGTCGGCCGCCGGCAGTTCCAGTGTGGCGATCCTGAGCAGGCGTGGCGGCGCCTCGCTCTGCCGGGCGGCGGCCGGGAGCGCGGGAGTGGTCAACAACAGGAGCAGGAACCAGCCGTGCCAGCGTCCTGCGACAACCGTGGGGAGGAGGCGCATAACGATAAGTTTACGCTTGGTCCGTCGACGTGCCGTGACTTCCGTCAACGGATTTCAGATGCCTGCCATTGCGCGGCGGCGTTGTCACGTTCGGCCGCAACGTGCGCCGCCGTGGCCCTTCCGGTAACCTTGCGCCCTTTGAACCCGCAGGACAGCCCCATAGAATGAGCACGACCGCAGCCGCCAGCGCTGGCAAGGGAAGCATGCCGCGCCAGATTCCGTACATCATCGGCAATGAGGCCTGCGAGCGGTTCAGCTTCTATGGGATGCGCAACATCCTGGTGCAGTTCCTGATCACCTCGCTGCTGCTGCAGGAGATCACGGCCGATGGCCGGGCCGGCGAGGCCAAGGACATCATGCACAGCTTCATGATCGGCGTGTACTTCTTCCCGCTGCTGGGCGGCTGGCTGGCCGACAAGTTCTTCGGCAAGTACCACACCATCCTCTGGTTCAGCCTGATCTACTGCGCGGGACATGCCTGCCTGGCGCTGTTCGAGAACAGCCGCGAGGGCTTCTTCCTAGGCCTGGGCCTGATCGCGCTGGGCGCCGGCGGCATCAAGCCGCTGGTGGCCTCGTTCATGGGCGACCAGTTCGACCAGAGCAACAAGCACTTGGCCAAGATCGTCTTCGACGCGTTCTACTGGATCATCAACTTCGGCTCGCTGTTCGCCTCGCTGCTGATCCCGCTGGCACTGAAGAACCTGGGCCCGCAGTGGGCGTTCGGCATCCCCGGCATCCTGATGTTCGTGGCCACCTTCGTGTTCTGGCTGGGCCGCAAGCGCTATGTGCTGGTGCCGCTGCCGCCCAAGGACCCGCATTCGTTCGGCAACGTGGTGCGCACCGCGCTGACCGCGCAGGTGCCGGGCAAGGGCCGTCCGGGTCTTACCCTGGCCATCCTGGGCGCGGTGATGGCGGTGGCCTCCATGGGTCTGGTCGGCAGCCTGGGCATCGTGATCTGCCTCTGCATCGCGCTGGTGCTGGTGCTGGCCGGCGTGGGCGGCGGCACCTGGATCCAGCTCGACCGCGCCCGCGCGGTGCACCCGGCCGAGGCCGTGGAGGGTGTGCGTTCGGTGCTGCGCGTGCTGGTGATCTTCGCGCTGACCACGCCGTTCTTCTCGCTGTTCGACCAGAAGGCGTCCACCTGGGTGCTGCAGGGCCAGCAGATGGCCATGCCGTCCTGGTTCACCGCCTCGCAGATGCAGGCGCTGAACCCGCTGCTGGTGATGATCCTGATTCCGTTCAACAACCTGGTGCTGTATCCGGCGCTGCGCCGGTTCGGCTTCGAACCCACCGCGCTGCGCCGCATGACCGCCGGCATCGCCTTCAGCGGCCTGGCCTGGATCGTGGTCGGCGGCATCCAGGTGATGATGGATGGCGGCAACGTCATGTCCATCTTCTGGCAGATGCTGCCGTATGCGCTGCTTACCTTCGGTGAGGTGCTGGTCTCGGCCACCGGCCTGGAGTTCGCCTACAGCCAGGCGCCGCAGGCGATGAAGGGCGTGGTGATGAGCTTCTGGAACCTCACCACCACCATCGGCAACCTGTGGGTGCTGCTATCCAACGCGGCGGTGCGCAACGACACGGTGACCCACCAGATCGCCAGTACCGGACTCAGCGAGGCCGCGTTCCTGATGTTCTTCTTCGCCGGCTTCGCGTTCGTGGCAGCGTTGGCCTTCGGTTGGTATGCCAAGCGCTATCGTATGGTCGACAACTACCGCGCTGCCTGAGTACCGCCATGACCCCCGTGAACCTGCTGCTGATCGCCATCACCGTTCTGGTCTCCTGGATGGCGTTCAAGAACCGCGCGCTGGCCGACCGCCTTATCCTGTGGCCGCCGGCGGTGGACCGCAAGCGCCAGTACGATCGCCTGGTCACCTACGGGTTCATCCATGCGGACCTGGCGCACCTGGCGTTCAACATGATCACGCTGTTCTTCTTCGGCGGCCAGATCGAGTCGGTGATGGTCAACCTCACCGGCAGCTACCTCACGTACCCGGCGTTCTACCTGGGTGCGCTGGTGGTGTCGATCCTGCCCAGCTACCTGAAGAACCAGAAAAACCCGAACTACATGAGCCTGGGCGCGTCGGGCGCGGTGTCGGCGGTGCTGTTCGCCTTCATCCTGATCAGCCCGTGGAGCATCATCTTCGTGTTCTTCATCCCGGCGCCGGCGATCATCTATGCCGCGTTCTACGTCGGCTACAGCATCTGGATGGACCGCAAGGGCGGTGACCGCATCAACCACAGCGCGCACCTGGCCGGTGCCGCGTTCGGCGTGATCTTCATGCTGGCGATGCGCCCGGCGATCTTCGACCACTTCCTGCGCGAGTTGAGCAACCCGCGCTTCAGCCTGGGCGGCTGAAGGGGAAGGGCGGTCACGACCAACGGTCGTGACCTACCGCCGGGCATTGGGTAGGTCACGACCGTTGGTCGTGACCCTCGGCAACCTCACGCAGCGAAACGCTGGTCGGTACCGTAGGTGCTGAGCAGGCGGGTATAGACCTCGTGGTCGATCAGGTCGAACTCCGACCCCTGGGTCTGGCCATTCAGGGCCAGCTGGAACAGGCCTTCCAGCAGCGAGCTGTCGGCGTCGCCGGGCTGGGTGAAGTCGGGTGCATGGTCCATGTGACACTCCTTGGGACACGGATGGGGCAGACAGGTGTCGCAAAACGCGTGCCAGCTTTTGCGGCCTGTCCGAAACCGATATCGGCTTGAATCGGGCGGACTTTAGGACCTTATGTGACCAAATGCGTCGCCTGTTGCCCCTGTTCAGGCTTCACGCGATCATGGCGCTACGCTGCGCACTATCGCGACAGTCGCCGCAGGAGACACCGCCCATGGCTTCGGTCACCCCGCCCGGATTGGCGTACGAGGTGGAGCACGATCTGGCCCGCCACCGGTTCCAGGCCCGGATCCAGGGGTATCTGGCGCTGCTGGATTACCAGATCAAGCGGAAGCGGATGGTCATTACCCATACCGAGGTTCCCGAGGCCATTGCCGGCCGGGGCATCGCCGGGGAGCTGACCAAGGTCGCGCTGCGCTACGCGCGCGACAACAAGTACAAGGTGGTGCCGGCGTGTGCCTACGCCGAGCAGTTCTTCCAACGGCACACCGAGTACGACGACCTGCTGGCGGAATAGACACAGGCCTTTTTCACGGACGAAGGATCATCATGCTGGGTTTCAACAAGGGGATTGCAATGAACATCGCAGGAAACCGCCGCGCGCTGCGTACCGGCGCGCTGGCGTTGGCCGTGGGTCTGGTGCTGCTGGCAGGCTGCAAGCGCGAGACGGATACCGCCGTCGCACCGGCAACCGACGCCACCACCGCACAGCCGGACACCACCGCGCCGCAGGCCGCCGTCGAGGCGCCGCTGGAGCTGCGTGACGTCATTGAAAACACCCCGCAGGCGGTGGTGGGCATCAGCTACCCGCAGGACGTGAACCGCTTCCCCGGACTGGCCAAGGCGCTGTCGGACTACGCCACGGCGGCGCGCGCTGAACTGCAGCAGGCCGTGGACGGCCTGGGCAACGACAAGCCGACCATGCCCTACGAGCTGTCGCTGAGTTTCGAAAAGGTGCTGGAGACCCCGCAGCTGGTGGTGATCAGCGCCGACGGCAGCCGTTATACCGGCGGTGCCCATGGCGAACCGCTGGTGGCGCGTTTTGTGTGGCTGCCGGAAACGCAGTCGATGCTCACCGCCGACAAGCTGATTGCCGACACCAAGGGTTGGGGCGTGGTCAGCGACTACATCGCCGACCAGCTCAAGGAGCGCGTGGCGACCCGGCTGAGCAGCGAGGACATGGACCCGGGCCAGCTGCAGGAATCGCTGCGCAGCGCCAGCCGCATGATTGCCGACGGCACCGGGGCCAGCGCGGAGAATTTCAGCCAGTTCCAGCCGATGACCGACCCCAATGGGCTGATTACCGCGGTGCGGTTCGTGTTCCCGCCGTACCAGGTGGGCCCGTACTCGGATGGCACCCAGACCGTGGACGTGCCCTCCGCCGTGCTGGCACCGCACGTGGCCCCGGCCTACGCCGGGCTGTTCGCCAAGGGCTAGAAGGGGGCCGACCGTGGACGTGGGGCTGCAACGACGGGTCACCGAGTTGCTGCACGAGGCGGACGTCACCGTTGACGGTGAGCGTCCGCACGACATCCAGGTGCACGCCCCGCACTTCTACGCGCGCGTGATCGCGCACGGGTCGCTCGGCCTGGGCGAAAGCTATATGGACGGGCAATGGGACGCGGAATCGCTGGACGGGTTCCTGCTGCACCTGATGCAGGCGCACCTGGACGAACGCGTGCACGGCTGGCGCGAACTGGGTGACGCGCTCAGGGCGCGGCTGTTCAACCTGCAGTCCGGCGGCGGCAACCTCGAGGTGGGCCGTCGCCATTATGATCTGGGCAACGATCTTTACGGCGCGATGCTGGGCAAGCGGCTGGTCTACAGTTGTGGGTACTGGGCGGACGCGGACGATCTGGACACCGCGCAGGAAGCCAAGCTCGACCTGATCTGCCGAAAGCTACGGCTGCGCCCCGGCCAACGCGTGCTCGACATCGGCTGCGGCTGGGGCGAGGCCCTGAAGTTCGCTGCCGAACGCTACGGCGTCTCCGGCGTGGGCATCACCATCTCGCAGGAGCAGGCCGAGTACGCACGTGAGCTGTGCGCCGGGCTGCCGATCGAGATCCGTCTGCAGGACTACCACGATGTCGACGAAACCTTTGACGCGATCCTGTCGGTAGGCATGTTCGAGCACGTGGGCGACAAGAACTACCGCAGCTATTTCGAGATGGCGCGGCGTTGTCTGGCAGCGGACGGGTTGTTCCTGCTGCACAGCATCGGCAGCAATCTCTCGCGCCACCGCACCGACCCGTGGATCGCGCGCTACATCTTCCCCAACTCGATGCTGCCGTCAGCGGCGCAGATCACTGCTGCCTATGAAGGCCTGTTCGTGCTGGAGGACTGGCACAGTTTCGGCGCCGACTATGACCGCACGCTGCAGGCCTGGCGCAGCAACGTGGAGGTGGCCTGGTCACGGCTGGACCCGCAACGCTACGACGAACGCTTCAAGCGCATGTGGCGGTTCTACCTGGCCGGCTCGATGGCCAGCTTCCGCTGCCGGCACGCCCAGCTGTGGCAGCTGGTGCTGTCGCCGAACGGCGTTCCGGGCGGGTACATCGCACCTCGGTGATGGGCGTGATGAGTAACGCCCAACAAAAAACCGCCCGGCATTCGCCGGGCGGTTTTATTTTTCTGCCTTACTTCTTTTCTGCGGTCAGCCCGCGCTTCTCGAGCAGCGGCTCGATCTGCGGTTCGTGGCCGGCGAAGTTCTGGAACAGCTGCATCGCATCCACGCTGCCGCCCTTGGAGAGCAGGGTGGCGCGGAAGTGGTCGCCGTTCTTGCGGCTCAGGCCGCCGTTTTCGCGGAACCACTTCTGGGTGTTGGCGTCGAGCACTTCCGACCAGATGTAGGCGTAGTAGCCGGCCGAGTAGCCGCCCATGATGTGGCTGAAGTACGGGGTCTTGTAGCGCGGCGGTACCGGCGCGTAGTAGATGCCGTCCTTCTCCAGCGCCGCGCGCTCGAAGGCCATCACGTCCTTGGCGGCCGGCACCTGGTCCGGGCCGATCTGGTGCCAGCGCTGGTCCAGCATGGCCGCACCCAGGTACTCGGTGGTGGCAAAGCCCTGGTTGAACTTGGCCGCGGCGATCACCTTGTCCAGCAGCGCCTGCGGCATCGCGGTGCCGTTCTGGTAGTGCTTGGCGTAGTTCTTCAGGATGAGCGGGTTGTCCGACCACATCTCGTTGACCTGCGAGGGGAACTCGACGAAGTCACGCGGCACCGAGGTGCCCGAGAAGTAGGGGTACTTCACGTTCGAGAACATGCCGTGCAGGGCGTGGCCGAATTCGTGGAAGGTGGTGGTCACTTCATCCCAGGTCAGCAGGGTCGGCTGGCCGGCCGGCGGCTTGGGAATGTTGAGGTGGTTGGCCACCACCGGCTTGAAGCCGGTCAGCTTGGACTGCGAGACATAGGAGTTCATCCACGCACCGCCACGCTTGGACGCGCGTGCGTACGGGTCGAAGATGAAGATCGCCAGCTGGCTGCCATCGGCGTCGAACACGTCGTAGACGGTCACGTCGTCGTGGTAGACCGGCAGGTCGGTGCGCTGCTTGAAGGTCAGGCCGTATTCCTGGTTGGCGGCGAAGAACACGCCGTTTTCCAGCACGTTCTTCAGCTCGAAGTACGGCTTGAGCTGGGATTCGTCGAAGTTGTACTTGGCCTGGCGCACCTTCTCGCTGTAGTAGGCCCAGTCCCATGCCTCGAGCTGGAAGCTCTTCTTGCCGGCGGCCTTCTGTTCCTTGTCGATCATCGCCTGCAGGTCGGCCGCTTCGCGCTTGGCATTGGCGACCGCAGCCGGGGCGAGCTGGCCGAGCATGGCGTTGACCGCTTCGGGGGTCTTGGCGGTCTGGTTGGTCAGGTTGTAGGCAGCGAAGTTCTCAAAGCCCATCAGCTTGGCCTTGTCGGCGCGCAGCTGCATGATGCGCGCGACCAACGCGGTGTTGTCGAACTCGCCACCGCGGCTGCCACGGGTGACCGAGGCATCGTAGATCTTCTTGCGCAGGTCGCGGTTGGCCAGGTTGGTCAGCGGCGGCTGGCCGGTGGTGTTGAGCAGGGCGATGACGTACTTGCCGTCCAGCTTGCGGGCCTTGGCCGCTTCGGAGGCGGCAGCGATCTGTTCGGCCGACAGGCCGTCCAGCTGCTTGACGTCGTCGACGATCACGGCCGAGGCGTTCACTTCGTTCTGCACGTTCTGGCTGAACTTGGTGCCCAGGTTGGCCAGCTCGGCGTTCATTTCCTTGAGCTTGGTCTTGTCGGCGTCATTGAGCTTGGCGCCGGCGCGCACGTAGCTCTCGTAGTACTTCTCGACCAGGCGCACGCCTTCGGCGTCCAGGCCGAGCTGGTTGCGGGTGTCATACAGGGCCTGGATGCGGGCGAACAGCTTGCCGTTCAGCGCGATCGCATCGCTGTGCGCGGCGAACTTTGCCGAGTAGTCGGCCTGCAGCTTCTTGCGCGCATCGTTGGTATCGGCGCCGACCAGGCTGAAGAACACGGTGGTCGCACGGTCGAGGGTGTCACCGCTCTTTTCCAGGGCGATGAGGGTGTTGTCGAAGGTCGGCTTGGCCTTGTTGTTGGCGATGGCCTCCACTTCCTTCAGCTGCTGGGCCATGCCGGCATCGAAGGCGGGGGCGAAGTCGCTGTCCTTGATCTTGTCGAACTGCGGGTAGTGCAGCGGCAGGGTGCTGTCGGCGAAGAACGGGTTGGCCTGCTGGGCAGCGCTGGCCGCAGGCGCGGCGGCAACGGCGGAATAGGCGGGCAGGGCAAGGCCGAGGGTCACGGCGACGGCAAGGGCAAGGCGGGTGGTCAAGGGGTAATCTCCGGTCAGACAAGTGCCCGAGGTTAACCCGGGGTGAGGGGTGGGGGCTTGTGTCGAAAGGCATGTGCGGTGGTCGTATCGATACAATGGCCACACCCCTCCCTGGAGCACGACCATGACCACCGCCTTCGATTTCTCGTTCGTGGACCTGGACGGCCAGCAGCAGGACCTTGGCCAGTACCGTGGCAAGGCGCTGCTGCTGGTGAACGTGGCCAGCAAATGCGGCTTCACGCCCCAGTACAAGGGCCTGGAGGAGGTGTGGCGGGCGTATCGCGACCAGGGCCTGGTGGTGATCGGCTTCCCGTGCGATCAGTTCGGCCACCAGGAACCCGGCAACGCGGACGAGATCCGCAGTTTCTGCTCGCTGACCTACGGGGTGGACTTCCCGCTGTCGGAGAAGATCGAGGTCAACGGGGATGGCGCGCACCCGCTGTGGAAATGGCTCAAGGCCGAGAAGTCCGGGTTGCTGGGCATCGGCGCGATCAAATGGAACTTCAGCAAGTTCCTGGTCGGCCGTGATGGCAAGGTGCTCGAACGCTACGCCCCCACGGACAAACCGGAAAACCTGCGCGGCGATATCGAAGCCGCGCTGGAGTAGTCATTTACTTTTCGACGAACGCGCGCTCGAACACGTAGTGGCCGGGCGTACCGATCCGCGGCGAAGTCTGGAAGCCACGGGCGTCCAGCACGCTGCGCAGGTCGGCCAGCATCTGCGGGCTGCCGCAGATCATGGCGCGGTCGTTTTCCGGGCTCAGTTCGGGCAGGCCCAGGGTGCGCTGCATCTCGCCGCTTTCCAGCAGCGAGGTCAGCCGGCCCTGGTTCGGGAACGGTTCGCGGGTCACCGCCGGGTAGTAGAGCAGCTTGTCGCCGATCATCTCGCCCAGGAACTCATGCTCGCGCAGTTCCTTCTCGAACAGCTCGCGGTAGGCCAGGTCCTTTTCGTAGCGCACGCCGTGGGTCAGGATCACCTTGTCGAAGCGCTCGTAGGTTTCCGGGTCCTTGATCACCGACAGCCACGGCGCCAGGCCGGTGCCGGTGCCCAGCAGGTACAGGTGCTTGCCCGGGTGCAGGTCGCTGATCAGCAGGGTGCCGGTGGGCTTCTTGCCAACCAGCACCTTGTCGCCAGGCTTGATGTGCTGCAGGCGCGAGGTCAGCGGGCCGTCCTGGACCTTGATGCTGAAGAATTCCAGGTTCTCTTCCCAGTTCGCGCTGGCAATCGAATACGCACGCAGCAGCGGACGCGCCTCGGTTTCCAGCCCGATCATCACGAACTGGCCGTTCTCGAAGCGGAAACCGCTGTCGCGGGTCGTGGTGAAGCTGAAGTAGGCGTCGGTCCAGTGACGGACCTCAAGCACCGTTTCGGCGCCGAAAGCGGAAGACATGGGGAGGGGGTCTGATCTGTGTTGTCCTGCCCAGTTTATCTCAAATGAGATAAATTCTCATTGAACCCCGTTCAGCGATATCCCGCAGCCTGCAGCTCGAACAGCTCGGCGTAGCGGCCTCCCTGCGCCATCAGCTGGGCGTGGGTGCCGCTGGCCTCGATCCGCCCACCGGCCAGCACCAGGATCCGGTCGGCCATGCGCACCGAAGAGAACCGGTGCGAGATCAGCACCGCGGTGCGGTTGTCGGACAGCTCCTTGAAGCGCTGGAATACCTCGAACTCGGCGCGCGCATCCAGCGCGGCAGTGGGTTCGTCCAGGATCATCACCTGCGCATCGCGCATGTAGGCGCGGGCGATGGCGATCTTCTGCCATTGGCCGCCGGACAGGTCCACGCCCTGCTTGAAACGGCGCCCGATCAGCTGCTCGTAGCCCTGCGGCAGCCCGGCGATCACATCTTCGGCCATGCCCCGGCGCGCGGCGTCGCGGATGCGCGCATCGTCGGTCATCGCTTCGACCAGGCCCACCCCGATGTTCTCGCCGGCACTGAGGTTGTAGCGCACGAAATCCTGGAAAATCACCCCCATGTTGGCGCGCAGGTCGTCCAGGTCGTAGTCGCGCAGGTCGCGGCCGTCGAGCAGGATGCGGCCTTCGTCCGGGTCGTACAGCCGCGCCAGCAGCTTTACCAGTGTGGTCTTGCCGGCGCCGTTCTCGCCGACCAGGGCCAGCACTTCGCCCGCGCGCAGCTCGAAATCCAGATGGCGCACCGCCCAGCTTTCCGCGTCGGGATACTGGAAGCCCACGTTCTCGAACACGAAGCCCTGGGTGATCGGCTGCGGCACCGGCACCGCGTCGGGGCGCGAATGGATTTCCGGCTGGATCTGGAAGAACGAAAACAGATCGTCCAGGTACAGCGCCTGGCTGGCCACCTGGGAGAAGCCGATCAGCAGGCCTTCCAGCAGCTGGCGCAGGCGCAGGAAGCTGCCGGCCAGGAAGGTCAGGTCGCCGATGGAGAAGTCGCCGCGCACCGTGCGCCAGGCGATGTAGGCATAGGCCGTGTAGTAGCCGAGCGTGCCCAGGGCGGCCAGCAGGGTGCCCCAGAACGCGCGTTTGCGCGCCAGCGCGCGGTTGGCGCGGAAGAACTTGTCGGCCAGGAACCGGTAGCGGTCGATCAGGAAGCGGTGGAGGTTGAAGATCTTCACCTCCTTGGCGGTTTCCACGCTGGCACCGATCTGGCGCAGGTAGTCCAGCTGGCGGCGCTCGGGAGTCCACTGGAAGTTGAGGCTGTAGCCGGCCGCGTTGAAGTGCGATTCGCCGATGAACGCCGGTACCAGTGCCACGCCCAGCAGCAGGATCAACCACGGCGCGTAGACCAGCAGGCCCACCGCCAGGCTGGCCACGGTGATGGCGTCCTGGACCTGGCCGAACAGCTGGCTCATCAGGTTCATCCGGCCCATGGTCTGGCGCCGGGCGCGGTCCAGCTTGTCCTGCAGGTCCGGGTCCTCGAAGTCCTCCAGGTCCAGCTCCGCCGCGTGTTCCATCAGGCGCACGCTGGTGACGTTGGTGAACAGCTCCGAGAGCAGGGTGTCGGCGTAGCTGACGATGCGGCCGAGCAGGTCCGAGGCGATGGCCAGGCCGAATTCCAGCGCCAGCAGGCCCAGCAGGGGATTGAGCAGGCCGCTGTACAGCGCTTCATCGAACGGCGGGAAGCCGGCCTCGTGCCGGCTCAGCAGCAGCGCCGCATCGATGATGAGCTTGCCCACGTACAGCATCGCCACCGGCAGCAGCGCACGGATGACGCGCAGCCCCAGGCTGGCGCTGGCCAGTGCCGGGCTGGTCTGCCAGACCTGGCGCAGGAACGGGGGCAGGTTGCGCATCGCCTGGAAGCGTTCGCGCAGGCTGGGATTCTTCGGGCCGGAAGCGCCGGCGGCGGGGGAGGCAGGCATGGCCCCATTGTGCCTGCCATCGCTGTGAAGCCCGGTTGTTTTACCAAGGGGCGTCATCCTGTAAGTCCGGCCGGGATTGCCTGCTGTGACAGGGCCCGGCGCAGTTGTCGGGAGTGATTCCCACCACCGCCGGGCCGGGGCGCTAAAATGGTGGGCTTACCCCCGCCAGCCCCGAGCAAGCGAGCATTACGTGACATCGATCAAGCAGGAAGACCTCATCCAGTCCATCGCCGACGCGCTGCAGTACATCTCGTACTACCACCCGGTCGACTACATCAAGAGCCTCACCGCCGCCTACGAGCGCGAGGAGTCGCCGGCCGCGAAGGAAGCGATGGCCCAGATCCTGATCAATTCCCGCATGTGCGCCGAAGGCCATCGGCCGATCTGCCAGGACACCGGCATCGTCACCGTGTTCCTGGAAGTGGGCATGAACGTGCGCTGGGACGACGCCACCATGAGCCTGGAAGACATGGCCAATGAAGGCGTGCGTCGCGCGTACAACCACCCGGACAACAAGCTGCGCGCCTCGGTGCTGGCCGATCCGGCCGGCAAGCGCGTCAATACCAAGGACAACACCCCGGGCGTGGTCAACATGAAGATCGTGCCGGGCGACACCGTGGACGTGATCGTGGCGGCCAAGGGCGGCGGTTCGGAAGCCAAGAGCAAGTTCGCCATGCTCAACCCGTCCGATTCGATCGTCGACTGGGTGCTCAAGACCGTGCCGACCATGGGCGCCGGCTGGTGCCCGCCGGGCATGCTCGGCATCGGCATCGGTGGCACTGCGGAAAAGGCGATGCTGCTGGCCAAGGAATCGCTGATGGAGCCGATCGACATCAACGAACTCAAGGCCCGTGGCGCCTCCAACCGCGCCGAAGAACTGCGCCTGGAGCTGTACGACAAGGTTAACGCGCTGGGCATCGGCGCACAGGGCCTGGGCGGCCTGACCACGGTGCTGGACATCAAGGTCAAGGACTTCCCGACCCACGCGGCCAACCTGCCGGTGGCGATGATCCCCAACTGCGCGGCCACACGCCACGCCCACTTCACCCTGGACGGCAGCGGCCCGGTGATGCTGGACCCGCCGTCGCTGGAAGACTGGCCGCAGATCACCTACGACGCCTCCAAGGGCACCCGCGTCGACCTGGATACCATCACCCCGGAAGACGTGGCCAGCTGGAAGCCGGGCCAGACCCTGCTGCTCAACGGCAAGCTGCTCACCGGCCGCGATGCCGCGCACAAGCGCATGGTGGACATGCTCAACAAGGGCGAGCCGCTGCCGGTCGACCTCAAGGGCCGCTTCATCTATTACGTGGGTCCGGTCGATCCGGTCCGCGAGGAAGTGGTGGGCCCGGCCGGCCCGACCACCGCCACCCGCATGGACAAGTTCACCCGCCAGGTGCTGGAACAGACCGGCCTGCTGGGCATGGTCGGCAAGGCCGAGCGCGGCCCGGCCGCGATCGAGGCGATCCGTGACAACAAGTCGGCTTACCTGATGGCGGTGGGCGGCTCTGCCTACCTGGTGTCCAAGGCGATCAAGGCGGCCAAGGTGGTCGGCTTTGCCGACCTGGGCATGGAAGCGATCTACGAATTCACCGTGCAGGACATGCCGGTGACCGTGGCGGTGGATTCCACGGGTGAATCGGTGCACATCACCGGCCCGCGCGAATGGCAGGCGAAGATCGGCAGGATCCCGGTGGTCGTGGCCTGATGCTTCTTGAACAACGGCGCTTCTGGGCGCCGTTGTTCGTTCTACCGACGCGCGCATAATCAGGGCCTTCCCAACTGCAGGTCCCCGCGCATGGCCACCACGTTGTACGGATCCTCCAGCACCGCCTCGCTGGTGGTGCATTGGCTGCTGATCGAACTGGGCATCGAGCACAAACTGGTGCTGCTCGATTTCGATACCCGCGAGCAGAAATCGGCCGATTACCTGGCCCTCAACCCGGCCGGTCGCGTGCCCACGCTGGTGATCGGCAGCCAGGTCCTGACCGAAGCGGCGGCGATCGCCCTGCACCTGGCCGATCTGCACCCGCAGGCGGGGCTGCTGCCGGCGCCGGGCACGCCCGAGCGTGCACAGGCCTATCGTTGGATGTTCTGGTGCGCCAACACCCTGCAGCCGGCGTACCGCGCGTGGTTCTACGCCGATGAAGTGGCCGGTGCGAACAACGTGGACGCGGTGCGCGAGGGCGCGCGCCAGCAGCTGGAAGCGGGGTGGGCACGGTTCGCCGAGCACCTGCAGCAGGCGGGGCCGTACGTGCTGGGCGAACGCATCAGCGTGGTCGATTTCATGCTGGTGATGCTGATGCGCTGGTCACGCAACATGCCGCGGCCCAGCGATACCTGGCCGGAACTGAAGGCCTACGCAGAGCGCATCAAAGCGCGCCCGGCGTTCGCCGAAGCCTACCGCCGCGAAGGCATCACCGACTGGCGGTGATACCGCGTAGCGCCGCGCCCTGCGTGGCTGCGGCGCAGCGTCAGTACCACTCCAGCAACGACACACCCAGGCCGATGTAGGTCGCCTTGTGGTTGTAATCGATCATGCTTTCGCCGTACCCATCGAAGATCTGCACATGTCCGCGCAGCAGGTTGCTGATCGGGAAGCCGTAATCCAGCTGCAGCGCCCCGTGCGAACGGTCGCCACCGCGCAGTGAATGCCGCGCCATCAGCGAAACTTCGTGGCCGTTGCGGTTCCAGGTCAGGGTCGCGTCGCCGCGGCCCATGTAATCCTCGATGTCCGGGTTGTTGTCGTCTTCGCGGTCTTCCGGCAGGCGGTACCACGGGCGCAGCACCAGCGCCCAGTTCTCGCGGTCCAGGCCGATGTTGGCGATCACCCGGTTCCAGCTGCGCGACAGCGGGTCGGCGCGGCCGTTGGACATGTGGGTGAGGCTGAGCCCGCTCATCCGCCCGCGCCAGCCGCCGATGGAATAGCCGTTGCGGAAGACCATCATGATCTCCGGCTCGTAATTGGTTTCGCGGAACGGGCGCGAGTTGTCGGCGTTGTAGGCCTGCCAGCGCGAGCTCTGGGTATACCCCGCCCAGATGTCGCCGTTGTCGCCGAACACGTTCTCCCAGACCTTGGTCTTGAAGCTCAGCTGGAACTTCAGCTCGTTGCTGTCCAGCTGCTGTGGCGTGGTCACCGTGTTGTCCGGGTTGGGCGAGTGCGGCATCTGGTTCTTGTCGCTGGTCCAGAACGCGGGCAGCAGGTACACCGGCTTGTAGGCGCGCAGCTGGAACGCCCCCAGTTTGGAGTCCTGCGCCAGTTCCCAGCGGCTGTCCAGCAGCGAACCCTTGCCGGCATTGGCCAGCGCGGAATCATGGCCATCGTTCTTGAACACCTCGCCCAGCCGCTGCTTGACCCGTTCGGTGGGCGGGGCATCGGGCGTACGCGCCGCCTGGCGCTCTTCGCGACGCTCCTGCTTGGCGGCGGTGGCAGCGGCATCGGCCGCCTGGGTGGTTTCCACCGTGGGCCGGAACAGCTTGTCGTAGCAGGCCAGGCGGGCCACATCGGTGCCCACCAGCGCGCAGGCTTCAGGCGATGCCGGCGTCGGCGCGGCTTCCTGGGCGGCCAGCGGCAGGCTGGCGCTGGCCAGCGCCAAGGCAGAGAACAGGGCCGAACGTGGGCGGTGGGTCATGGAGGCGGGCCGATGAATGGAGGGGAGCGCGGACAGTGTGGCGGCTGCCCGACGTTCCCGCCAGCGCAACGCGACGCACTGACGGGATCAGCGCGTTTATGCCGGTGTCCCCCGTGCGCGCAACGTGAAGCTGGCCGGGCTCAGAAGAACCAGGCGAACGCGAAGATGCCCAGCATCGCGATCACCAGCGCCAGCTTGAGCGCGAACCCCAGCAGGATGCCCAGCCAGGTAGCCAACCCCACCTTGGTGGACCGGCCCAGTTCGCGCGTATGCCAGTACTCGCCGAGCAATGCGCCGGCCAGTGGTCCGGCGAACAGGCCGATCGGCATGAAGAACACGCCGACGATGCTGCCGATGAACGTACCCCACAGCGCCTTGCGGCTGGCCCCGACCCGCTTGGCGCCCACTACCGTGGCCAACACGTCCACGGCGAAGGAGGTCAGCGTCAGCAGGCCTAGCACTGTCAGCGGTACCCAGCCCACATGCACGAAGCCGTCGCCCCAGGCCGCCACCAGCAGACCGGCGAAGACCAGCGGGATCCCGGGCAGGGCGGGCAGGATGATGCCGGCGATACCGACAAGGACCAGCACCACGGCGATCAGATAAAAGATGAATGAAGGGTCCATGCTGTCCAGTATGGTCGTCTATTTGGGGTTGACATACGTGAAATAAGCCAGTTGCTTTTTCATTTTGCCCGGGTTAAGTTGCAGACGCTGAGCTTGGCAAGGTCACCGTGGATCGTGGCCTGATGATGGTAGATCTTCCGATCCGCTCCATCGATGCACCTCGCTTCCCCCTTGCTTGTCAGCCGCCCACAAGGCGTAACCAACTACAAGACAGTCAGGGAGTAAGGAAGATGGCAGAGAAGGGCACCGTCAAGTGGTTCAATGACGCGAAGGGTTTCGGTTTCATCAGCCGTGAAAGCGGTGAGGACGTGTTCGTACACTTCCGTGCAATCGAATCCCAGGGCTTCAAGAGCCTCAAGGAAGGCCAAGCGGTCGAGTTTGAAGTGACCCAGGGCCAGAAGGGCCTGCAGGCCGACAAGGTGCGCCCGCTCTAAGCGCGCACCGCTCCGGTCTGATCGGAACATGGAAAGGGCCCGCGCAAGCGGGCCCTTTGCTTTCACGCTGCAGCGGTGCAGTGGGTCAGCGCAGCACCACGCGACCGTTGACCACGCGGACGTAGGTGTTCTCGCGGATCCCGCCGAGGTCACGCTGGTTCACCACTACGGTGCGGCCGTCGTCCATGCGCACGGTGATGTCGAAGGTATCGCTGGTCACGTTCTTCTGGATCTGGTTGCCGGCAAGCGCACCGCCCACCGCGCCCGCGGCGGCGGCGATGTTCTGGTTGCCCTTGCTGCCGCCGGTGTGGTCGGAGATTTCATGGCCGGCCACGGCGCCGACCAGGCCGCCCAGGATCGCGCCGGTGGCGCTGGGGGCGGTGCGGCCGGAGGCCACCTGGTTGATGCGGGTCACGATGCCGCAATCGGCGCAGCGGTTGGTGTTGTAGTTGCCGCTGTTGTTATAGCCGTTGTTGTAGCCGTTGTTGTTGTAGCCGCCGCCGTAGCCAGGCGAGGTGGTGGCACAGCCGGCCAGCGCGACGGTAGCGACGGCGGCGGCAGCAATGAGTTGGATCTTCATGGTGGTTCTCCTGGCCAGAAGGGGTGGTCGTGAATGCGTCTGGGGCGCATGGCGGAGATCCTGTCCTGTCCCGCGTGAACAGGGTGCCAATCCGGTCACCGCTTCGTGGCTGCCAGATGAATCAGCGGAAATCCTGGTGGCAGGCCTTGCAGTCGGTCTGGATCTTTTCGACCAGCTGGCCCATGGCCACGCAGTCGGTCGGCGGCGCCGCCAGCGCGGTGTTGAGCGTGGCGCGCAGGCCGCTGGCGTGCTGCTGGAACTGCGCACTGTCCTTCAGGTCGGGGAACGCAAGGTCCAGATCGTTGGACAGCGAGCGCAGCGTCTGCAGGCGCGGCACGCTGTCGGCCAGGCTGCAGCGGTTCTGCGCCTGCGCATCGCGCAACAGCGCCACCTGGCGCTCCATCACGTGCATCAGGCTGCCGGGGAACGGGTCCTGGCGGGCCTGGATCGCGCGGGACACCATCACCGTGGCGACCAGGCCGATCACCAGCCCCAGGCCTGCGACAAACAGATAGCGGTAAGCGGCGGACGGGCGGCGGGTGGGGACGGGGGCATTCATGCGGGTGGCTTCCTTGTGGGTGGCTCGCTGCATCCTACCGCTGGCCGCATCACGAACGTACGTGGCGGGCGCCGGGCCGTCTAAAATGGGCGGCATGAACGACGTATTGCGCGAACGCTTTGCCGGCATCGACCGGTTGTATGGGGTGGGCACCGTGGACCAGCTGTCGCAGCGGCGGGTGGCGGTGGTCGGCATGGGCGGGGTGGGCTCGTGGGTGGTGGAAGCGCTGGCGCGCACGGCGGTGGGGCACCTGACCCTGATCGACGCCGACGACATCTGCGTGTCCAACACCAACCGCCAGCTGCCAGCACTGGCCGGGCAGTACGGGCGCAACAAGGCCGAGGCAATGGCCGAGCGCTGCGTGGCGATCAACCCGGACATCAGCGTTGATGCGGTTGTCTCGTTCCTGACCGTGTCGAACATGGTCGAGCTGCTCGACCGCGACTTCGACCTGGTCATCGACGCCTGCGACAGCTTCCGGGTCAAGGTGGAAACCATTGCCTGGTGCCGCCGCCGCAAGCTGCCCATCCTCACCGTGGGCGCGGCCGGTGGCCGTACCGACCCGACCCTGGTGCGCATCCGTGACGTCTCGCGCACCGAGCACGACGCCATGCTGGCCCTGATCCGCAAGAAGCTGCGCAGCGATTTCAACTTCCCGAAGAACGCCTCGCGCTACTTCGGCGTGCCGGCGGTGTATTCGCTGGAAAACGTGAAGTACCCGCAGGCCGATGGCAGCGTGTGCGGGGTACGCCCGCAGCTGGGTGCCGATGCCGCGTTGAAGCTCGACTGCGGCGCCGGGCTGGGCGCGGCCACGCATATCACTGGTGCGTTCGCGTTCGCGGCGGTGGGCAAGGCGTTGGAGATGCTGCTGAAGAAGAAGTCGTAGAGCAACTCCCCGCGTGGCTGCTTTTCGCCGGACACCGCGCGGCCACGCAGGGCGTGGCTCTACGGGATGGCGAACAGCCGGCGTGCGTTGGCGGAGGTCTGGTCGGCAATTGCCTCCACCGTTTCTCCGCGCAACTTCGCCACGGTTTCTGCAATCACCGTCAATCGTGCCGGCTCATTGCGCTCGCCGCGGATGCCGGCGTCCGGCTGGTCGGGCGCATCGGTTTCCAGCAGCAGCTGCTCCAGTGGCAGCTGTGCCACCAGTCGCTGCAGGCGCTGGGCACGGTCATAGGTCAGCGGACCGCCCAGGCCGACCAGGAAACCGAGTTTGTGCAGCTGCGCGGCCTGTTCCGGGCTGCCAGGGAAGCTGTGGATCACGCCACGTAATCCGCCGACCTGTTTGATTGCCGCGATCACCGCATCCACCGCGCGCCGGGCATGCACGATCACCGGCAGGTCGAACTCGCGCGCGATCCGCAACTGCCCGTCGAAGTAAAACTGCTGCCGGTCGGCATCCAGGCCTTCCACGAAGAAATCCAGTCCGCATTCGCCCACCGCACACGGCTGCTCGCGGGCGATCCACTCGCGCAGCTGGTCCAGGTGCTCCGGGCGATGCTGATCCAGGAACATGGGGTGCAGCCCATATGCCGGATACAGCCCGTCGGCCAGCTGGCAGGTCTCACGCAGCTTGGGCCAGCTGGCGGCGGTCACGGCGGGCACCACCTGTGTTCGAACACCTGCCGCCCGCGCACGGGCGATCACCTCGGCGCGGTCGTGGTCGAATTCGTCCGCGTCCAGGTGGCAGTGGCTGTCGATCAGGCTCACGCGTCGCGCCGGTCCAGGCGCGGCGGCAGGGTGTCGCTGCGGCGCTTCCAGTTGGCCAGCAGCAGCGTGCCCAGTCCGAACAGGATTTCATCCACGAACGGAATCGGGTCTGGAATGAACAGCGTTACCGCGAACAGCGCCGCGGTGATCTTGAACAGCGTGGGGTAACGCAGTCCGCGCGCCCATTTCATGACGGGTAGCAGCAGGGGACCGGGCATCGCACTCTCCTCGACAAGTGGTGTAAACGCTATCACGAGCCCTGCGACGACAGAACCTGAATGGGGAGGCGGGTCGTAAGCGTCATGTGGAGATACCGTTCAGGGTTCGCATGCTGGAATCCGCATCAAGAACGTTGCGGATCGCCCGCAGGGAGTCGGATATGAAAAGCACAACTACTACTGTCCTGGTCGCTGCAGGCGCCCTGCTGGTCGGGGGCATCGCCACCGCCGCCTTCATGAAAAGCGGTAGCTCCACCGACCCGGTTACCGCCGCGCAGACCCGCCCGAGCCTGGACACCACGCCGCTGGCCGACGATGGTGCGCGCACCGACGAACTCGCCGTGGACAAGGCCGGCCGGCTGGAATACGCCGACGTGGTGAAGGTCGATCCGCTGACCCAGAAGGAAAAGGCCTACGCCACCGTGATCGGCACCGAGCCGGTGCGTGAGACCTCCACCACCCAGACCCCGCACGAGGTCTGCAACGATGTGGTGGTGCAGGAACGCCTGCCCGAGCGCGACGGCAATGTCGGCGGCACCGTGGCTGGCGCCGTCATCGGCGGCCTGCTGGGCAACCAGGTGGGCGGCGGCAATGGCCGCAAGGCCGCCACCGCCGCCGGCGCCGTTGCTGGCGGCGTGATCGGCAACCAGGTGGACAAGCGCCATGTCGGTGGCCGCGTGGTCAACCGCACCGAGCGCCAGTGCCACACCGAAACGGCCACCTCCGAATCGACCAAGGTCACCGGCTACAACGTGACCTACCGCAATGAAGACGGCACCACCGGCACCATGCGCATGGCCAGCAAGCCGGGCAACCGCATCGCCATGGGCACCACCAGCAACGTCACCGGCTACAACGTGACCTACCGCTACGACGGCGTTGAAAAGACCGTCAAGATGGCCAACAAGCCCAGCAGCGACCGTCTGCCGGTCGTGGACGGCCAGCTGGTCACCCAGACCGCCGCGCTGGATACCGCCCGTCAGTAATCGGTGCGCTGTGCAGCAGGTACGAAGAGGCCGGCATCTTGCCGGCCTCTTTCGTTCTGCGAAGATGGCACCCGGCTTACCAACGGGGTACCCCATGAGCATTTTCGATCTGCGCCTGGAAACCGACCGGCTGATCCTGCGCCCGCCACGCGCGGAGGACTTCGACGCCTTCCTGCAGTTCTGCACCGATCCGCAGGTGATGCAGCACCTCGGCGGCGTGCAGGCGCCGTCCCAGGCCTGGCGCAGTTTCAGCTGCCTGGTGGGCAGTTGGCACCTGTATGGCTTCTCGATGTTCTCGGTGATCGAGAAGAGCAGCGGCGACTGGGTGGGGCGCATGGGGCCGTGGCAACCGCTGGACTGGCCTGGGACCGAAGTCGGCTGGAGCATCCGCCACGCCAGCTGGGGAAGGGGCTACGCACCGGAGGCGGCGGTGGCGGCCATCGACTGGGCGTTCGACACGCTCGGCTGGGACGAGGTGATCCACACCATCGATGCGGCCAACGAGAACTCCAAGGTCGTCGCGCGCAAGCTCGGCAGCACGCTGCTGCGCATGGGCGAGCTGCCGCCGCCGCACGATGGCAAGCCGATCGAGATCTGGGGACAGTCGCGCCACCAGTGGCGTGTCTAACGGGGACGGAGGAGGTTAAGTCCACTTAACCACCTCCGTCCCCTTTTTGGGCGATGCTCGGTGCGGTCGTCCGTTCGGCTCAGCTGGAGGGTGTGCATGGTTGCCGTGGTTCCCGATCCGATTCCCGCGCGCATGAAGGGCCTGAACCGGGCCGAGGTCTGCGACGCCAACTTCATTGAGTTCGTGCAGCGCTGGGACGGACAGGCAGCACCCCGGCCCGGCGGCGACGCGCCGATCCTGCCGGGCAGCACGCTGGATGCGCAGGGCTTCGATGCGCTGTTCGAGTCGCAGCTGGTCAGCCGCCACCTGGACCTGATGGCGCGCGTGCTGCGCGTGCAGAACAAAGTCTTCTACACCATCGGTTCGTCTGGCCACGAGGGCAATGCGCTGGTGGCGCGGCTGGCCCGGCACACCGATCCGGCGTTCCTGCACTACCGCTCCGGCGCGTTCATGGCCGAGCGCTTCCGCCAGCTGCCGGGCATGGACCCGGTGATGGACGCGGCGCTGTCCTTCGCTGCCAGCCGCGACGATCCGGCCAGCGGCGGGCGCCACAAGGTCTGGGGCAGCAAACCGCTGTGGGTGCTGCCGCAGACCTCCACCATTGCCTCGCACCTGCCCAAGGCGCTGGGCACCGCGCTGGCCATTGAAACCGCGCGCCGCATCGGCCATGGCCTGCCGATTCCCGACGACAGCGTAGTGATCTGTTCCTTCGGCGATGCCTCGGCCAACCATGCCACCGCGCAGACCGCGTTCAACACCGCCGCCTGGGCCGCTTACCAGCGCCTGCCGGCACCGGTGCTGTTCGTGTGCGAGGACAATGGCATCGGCATTTCGGTGAAAACGCCGGATGGGTGGATTGCCGACAGCTTCAGTCACCGGCCCGGCCTGGACTACTTCTTCGCCGATGGCCTGGACCTGGCCAGCGGCCACGCGCAGGTGCAACGCGCGCTGGAGCATTGCCGCCGCACCCGTCGCCCGACGTTCCTGCACCTGCGCACCACGCGGTTGATGGGCCACGCGGGGACGGATTTCGAGATCGAGTGGCGGCCGCTGCCGGAGCTGTGCGCGGCAGAGGCGGCCGATCCACTGCTGCGCTCGGCGCAGATCGCGTTGGAGTCCGGTTGGATGACGCCCGCCCAGGTGCTGGCGCGTTATGAGGCGATGCGCGCGCGCTGCTTCGCTGCCGCCGACGCGGCCGACCAGCGGCCCAAGCTGGGCGAGCTGGCCGAGATCATGGCGCCGCTGGCGCCGTACACCCCCGCGGCCGTGCATGCCGAAGCCCGCCGCGTGCCCGCGGCCGAGGCGCGCGAGGCGGTGTTCGGCAGCGCAGCGCAGTTGCCGGAACGGCAGCCACCGCGGCACCTGGCGATCCAGATCAACCAGGCCCTGCACGACCTGCTGTGCAAGTACCCCTCGTCACTGCTGTTCGGCGAGGACGTCGCACAGAAGGGCGGGGTGTACACGGTCAGCAAGGGGCTGCTGAAAGCCTTCGGCCCGCGCCGGGTGTTCAACACGCTGCTGGATGAAACCATGATCCTGGGCATGGCCCAGGGCCTGGCCAATCTTGGCATGCTGCCGATCCCGGAAATCCAGTACCTGGCCTACCTGCACAACGCAGCCGACCAGCTGCGCGGCGAGGCCTGTTCGCTGCAGTTCTTTTCCAACGACCAGTACCGCAACCCGATGCTGGTGCGTATTGCCGGGCTGGGCTACCAGAAAGGCTTCGGCGGCCACTTCCACAACGACAACTCGATCGCCGCGCTGCGCGACATCCCCGGGCTGGTGGTGGGCTGCCCCTCGCGCGGCGATGACGCGGCGATGATGCTGCGCACGCTGGCGGCGCTGGCCCATGTGGATGGGCGGGTGGCGGTGTTCCTGGAGCCCATTGCGCTGTACATGACCAAGGACCTGCACGCACCCGGCGATGGCCAGTGGCTGTTCCCATACCCCGCGCCGGACCAGGCGCTGGTGCTGGGCGAGGGGCGGGTATACGCAGCCGAGGCCAACGACCTGGTGATCTTCACCTACGGTAACGGGGTGCCGATGAGCCTGCGCGCGGCGCGCACCATTGAAGCCGAACTGGGCTGGCAGGTGCGGGTGGTCGACCTGCGCTGGCTGGTGCCGCTCAACGCCGGCTTCATTGCCGGGCAGGCTGCCGATGCCCAGCGGGTGCTGGTGGTGGACGAGGGCCGGCACAGCGCGGGGGTGGGCGAGGGCGTGATCACCGCGCTGGTCGAGGCCGGCTTCGGCCACCTGCCGCTGCGGCGGGTGTGCGGGGCCGATACCTACACACCGCTCGCGGGGGCAGCAATGTGCGTGCTTCCAAGCGACAATGCGGTAACAAGCGCCGCGCGGGTGTTGGCGCAGGACCATTGACGCATGTGTGGACTGGCAGGAATGTTGCTGGCCGCCCCGGTACGGGAGCAGGCCGCGTTGGAACAGCAGGCGCGCCGCATGGGCGATGCGCTGGTGCACCGTGGTCCCGATGACAGCGGGGTATGGGCCGACGCGGCCAGTGGCATCGCGCTGGCGCACCGCCGGCTGAGCATCCTGGACCTGTCGCCGCTGGGCCACCAGCCGATGGCGTCCGACGATGGCCGCTATGTGCTGGCCTACAACGGCGAGGTCTACAACTTCGCCGCGCTGCGGCTGGAGCTGGAGGCGCGCGGCCACGCCTTCCGTGGGCATTCCGACACCGAAGTGCTGCTGGCCGCGTTCGTGGCCTGGGGCCTGGACGAGACCCTGCAGCGTGCCAACGGCATGTTCGCCATCGCCCTGTGGGACCGCGCCGAGCAGTGCCTGTGGCTGGCCCGCGACCGGGTCGGCAAGAAGCCGTTGTACTACGGCTGGGCCGGCGACACGCTGGTGTTCGGCTCGGAACTGAAGGCGCTGTGGCAGCACCCCGCGTTCGACAACGATATCGACCGCGACGCGCTGACCCTGCTGATGCGGTTGGACTACATTCCGGCCCCGCACTGCATCCACGAACGCTGCTTCAAGCTGATGCCGGGCCGGGTGCTGCGGCTGGATGCCGCCGCGGTGGCCGCGGGTGCAGCCGCGCACCGCCCCGACCAGCAGCAGCTGCCGTTCTGGAATGCGCGGGAGCGCATGCAGCAGGCGCTGGCCTCGCCGTTCGTGGGCAGCGACGAGGAGGCCGAGAACCAGCTCGATGCCCTGCTGCGCGATGCGGTCGGGCTGCGCATGGTGGCCGACGTGCCGGTGGGCGTGTTCCTCTCTGGCGGTACCGATTCGTCGGTGGTGGCGGCACTGATGCAGTCGCAGTCGTCCACGCCGATCCACAGTTTCAGCATCGGGTTCCAGGGCTCGGACCACGATGAGGCGCCGCTGGCCAAGGCCCTGGCCACCCATCTGGGCACCGACCACACCGAGCTGTATGTCAGCGGCGCCGATGCGCTGGCGGTGGTGCCGGCGCTGCCGGCGATGTTCGACGAGCCGTTCGCCGATGCCTCGCAGGTGCCGACCGCGCTGGTGGCACGGCTGGCGCGCAGCGCGGTGACCGTGGCGCTGTCCGGCGACGGCGGCGATGAGCTGTTCTTCGGCTACAGCCGCTACCAGCGCGCGCTGCGCAACTGGACGCTGCTGGGCCGGGTGCCGGCGCCGCTGCGGCGCTGGATGGCCGCCCATTCGCAGACCCAGGGCGAAGCCTCGCGCACCGGCGGCCTGGCTGCGCTGCTGGCCGAAACCGGGGCGCGCGGCATCGGCGATGTGTACCGCAACCGCATTTCGCGTTGGCGCGACCCGGTGTCCGCAGTGATCGGCGCGCGCGGCGCGGGCAGCTTCTATGACCTGGCCGACCCGCTGCACGGCGCCGGCTCGCCGGCCGACGCGATGATGCTGGCCGATTTCAGTACGTATCTGCCCGACGACCTGCTGTGCAAGGTGGACCGCACCAGCATGGCGGTCAGCCTCGAGGCGCGGGCGCCGCTGCTGGACTGGCGCGTGGCCGAGTTCGCCTGGTCGCTGCCGCTGTCGATGAAGCAGCGCGATGGGGTGAGCAAGTACATGCTGAAGCGGGTGCTGGGCCGTTACGTGCCGCAGGACATGGTGCACCGGCCCAAGCGCGGCTTTGGGGCGCCGGTCAGCGCATGGTTGAAGGGCGACCTGCGCGGCTGGGCCGACGAACTGCTGGATCCGGCGCGGTTGGCGTCGGAAGGGGTGTTCCATGTGGATGCCATTGTTCCCCTGTGGAAGCAATTCCAGCAGGGCGAGCGCAAATGGCATACCCATCTGTGGAACGTGCTGATGTTCCAGGCCTGGCAGGCGCATTGGAAAGAGGCGAGGGCGGCGGTTCCGCGCGCGTGACCGGCACCGCGCCGGACACCCATGGCGTGTCCCACGGACGCCTTCACCGCGCGCAACACCGGTCACCCCTACGCTGGCCGTTCCCCCCGAACGGAGCTCCTCCATGGCAACCCCCACCATCGCCGTGCTGGTCGGCAGCCTGCGCACCGGCTCGCACAACCAGGCCCTGGCCCATGCGCTGGAGAAGCTGGCCGCCGGCAAGGCCAGTTTCGAGTACGTGCAGATCGGCGACCTGCCGCTCTACAACCAGGACTTCGACAAGGATTACCCGGCCGAAGGCCTTCGCCTGAAGGAGCAGATCAAGAAGGCCGATGCGGTGCTGTTCGTCACCCCCGAATACAACCGTTCGGTGCCCGGGGTGCTCAAGAACGCCATCGACATCGGCTCGCGGCCGTACGGCCACAGCGCCTTCGCCGGCAAGCCGGCGGCCGTCATCGGTGCCTCCATCGGCGCCATCGGCACCGCACTGGCCCAGCAGCACCTGCGCAACATCCTGGCCTACCTGGACATGCCGGTGCTGGGCCAGCCCGAGGCGTTCATTCATTTCAAGGAAGGCCTGATCGATGGGCAGGGAACCATCAGCAACGAGGGCACCCGCGACTTCCTGCAGGGCTTCGTGGACAAGTTCCTGGCCTGGATCGCCACCCACGGCGGTCAGCATTGAACCCGGTGGTTCTGCGATAATGAGAGGCAAGGCGCACGACCAACGGTCGTGCGCTACCCGACAGGGTCGGCATCCGGCCGGTCACGCGGACCTGCAACCGGTAGGGCACGACCGTTGGTCGTGCCGTCTGCGCCCGGTACGCACGGCTATCCACCGCTTATCCACAGGGTTGTGCATGGCTGTGGCGGCCGCTCCGTGCCTACCATGTCCCTCGCTCCACTCTGCAGGAAGAACACCCCCTCATGTCCGCCCGCTCCGGCTTCCGTTCCGACCGCAAAGACCGCGGTGACCGCTTTGATCGCGACGAGATGCGCATCGACGCGCTGCGCGTGCCTCCGCATTCGATCGAGGCAGAACAGGCGGTGCTGGGCGGCTTGATGCTGGCCCCGGAAAGCTACGACCGGATCAACGACCAGCTGACCGAAACCGACTTCTACCGGCGCGACCACCAGACCATCTACCGGGCGATCCGCGAGCTGTCCGAGCGCGACCGCCCGTTCGATGCGGTGACCCTGGGCGAGTGGTTCGAATCGCAGGGCAAGATGGAACTGGTCGGCGATGGCGCCTACCTGATCGAACTGGCCAGCACCACGCCGTCGGCGGCCAACATCTCGGCCTATGCCGAGATCGTGCGCGACAAGGCGGTGCTGCGGCAGCTGATCCAGGTCGGCACCGACATCGTCAACGATGGTTTCCAGCCGGAAGGCCGCGAGAGCAGCGAACTGCTGTCGGCGGCGGAAAAATCCGTGTTCGCCATCGCAGAGCAGGGCGCGCGTGGCCGCACCGATTTCGTGGCGATGCCCGGCGCGCTGAAGGACGCTTTCGAAGAGCTGCGCAACCGCTTCGAGAACGGCGGCAACATCACCGGCCTGCCCACCGGCTACGCCGACTTCGACGCGATGACCGCCGGCCTGCAGCCGACCGACCTGATCATCCTGGCCGCGCGACCGGCCATGGGCAAGACTACCTTCGCGCTGAACATCGCCGAGTACGCCGCCATCAAGTCCAAGAAAGGCGTGGCGGTGTTCTCGATGGAAATGTCGGCGTCGCAGCTGGCCATGCGCCTGATTTCCTCCAACGGCCGCATCAACGCCCAGCGCCTGCGTACCGGTCAGCTGGAAGACGAGGACTGGAGCCGGGTCACCGGCGCGATCCGCATGCTGAAGGAAACCAAGATCTTCATCGACGACACGCCGGGCGTGTCGCCGGAGATCCTGCGCTCCAAGTGCCGCCGCCTCAAGCGCGAGCATGACCTGGGGTTGATCGTGATCGACTACCTGCAGCTGATGAGCGTGCCGGGCAACAGCGAAAACCGCGCCACCGAAATCTCGGAAATCTCGCGTTCGCTCAAGGGCCTGGCCAAGGAACTGAACGTGCCGGTGATCGCGCTGTCCCAGCTCAACCGCTCGCTGGAAACCCGAACCGACAAACGCCCGGTGATGGCCGACCTTCGCGAATCCGGCGCAATCGAGCAGGACGCGGACATGATCGTGTTCATCTACCGCGACGATTACTACAACAAGGAAAATTCCCCGGACAAGGGGCTGGCCGAGATCATCATCGGCAAGCACCGAGGCGGCCCGACCGGCTCGTGCAAGCTCAAGTTCTTCGGCGAATACACCCGCTTCGACAACCTGTCGCACGACTCGGTGGGGTCGTTCGAATAAGGTTTCGTCGGCGGATCCGGGGTTTCGTCGCAAACCGGTTGAACCCGGGCGGGCAGGGCGGCAACGTGGTCCTGCCGCGGCAAGGTGCCGCCCTGGAGACCGTCATGAAGACCCTGTTCGCGCTCGGCGTATGGTGCCTGCTGTTCGTCCTGTGCTGGCCACTGGCGATCCTGGCCCTGCTGGCCTGGCCGTTCGTGTGGCTGCTGAGCCTGCCGTTCCGGCTGGTCGGCATCACCTTCTCCGCACTGTTCGCGTTCCTGGGTGCACTGCTCATGCTGCCCGCACGCCTGCTGGGTGGCGGCCGCATGGCGACAGCACGGTAGAGCCGACTGTCAGTCGGCTATCGCGCGCAGCGCGATGTTCCGGGATCGCGCCTACGGCAGCCGACTGACAGTCGGCTCTACGCGGGGCAATGCGTCGATTGGACGGCGTACGCCCACAAAAAACCCCGCCGAGGCGGGGTTTTTCGTTGCGTCACCACGGGGCCGGTCAGTTGGCCTTGTGGATCGCGCGCTTGCTCACGGCCATGGCGGCGTCGTGGACGACTTCCGACAGGGACGGGTGGGCGTGGCAGATGCGGGCCAGGTCGTCGGCCGAACCACTGAACTCCATGGTCAGCACGCCTTCGTGGACCAGCTCGGACACGTTCGCGCCGACCAGGTGCATGCCCAGGATGCGGTCGGTCTCGGCGTGGGCCAGGACCTTGACGAAGCCAGCCGGCTCGATCATCGCCACGGCGCGGCCGTTGGCGGCGAACGGGAAGCTGCCGGCCTTGTACGGAATGCCTTCGGCCTTCAGCTGCTCTTCGGTCTTGCCTACCCAGGCCAGTTCCGGCTCGGTGTAGATGACCCACGGAATGGTGTCCATGTTGACGTGGCCCGGCAGGCCCGCGATCAGCTCGGCCACCGCGATGCCTTCCTCGAAGCCCTTGTGCGCCAGCATCGGGCCGCGCACGCAGTCGCCGACCGCCCACACGCCATCAACGCCGGTGTGGCAATGGTCGTCCACTTCGATCTGGCCACGCTCGTTGACCTTCACGCCGGTACCTTCGGCCAGCAGGCCCTTGGTCGCGGCGCGGCGGCCGACGGCCACCAGCAGCTTGTCCACCACCAGGCTCTTTTCGCCTTCGGCGTCGGTGTAGGTCAGGGCGACTTCCTTCTTCTTGCCCTTGCCGGTCACTTCCGCCTTGGAGACCTTGGCACCCAGGCGGATGTCCAGGCCCTGCTTCTTGAATTCCTTGGCGGCAACCTTGCCCACTTCGGCATCGGCCGCGGCCAGGAAGGTCGGCAGCGCTTCCAGGATGGTCACTTCGGCGCCGAGGCGCTTCCACACGCTGCCCAGTTCCAGGCCGATCACACCGGCGCCGATCACGGCCAGGCGTGCCGGGACTTCGGTGAAGTCCAGGCCGCCGACGTTGTCGACGATGGACTCGCCGTCGAACTTGGCGAACGGCAGTTCGATCGAATCCGAACCGGCGGCGATGATCACGTTGGTGCCCTTGAGCTCGACGACTTCGCCGTCGTGCTGGGTGACCTTGACCACGTTGCCCGGCTGCAGTTCACCGAAACCGTAGTAGGCGGTGACCTTGTTGGCCTTGAACAGCATGGCGATGCCGCCGGTGAACTGCTTGACGATCTTGTCCTTGCGGCCAACCATCGCCTCGACGTCCATCTTGGCGTCCTTGAAGCTGATGCCGTGGTCGCCAAAGATGTGGCCCATGTTCCAGAACTGGCGCGAGGAGTCCAGCAGCGCCTTGGACGGGATGCAGCCCACGCGCAGGCAGGTACCGCCCAGCGCCGGCTTGCCATCCTTGCCCAGTGCAGCGTCGATGCAGGCGGTCTTCAGACCCAGCTGCGCGGCGCGGATGGCGGCGTGGTAGCCGGCCGGACCGGCACCGATGACGACAACGTCGAATTGTTCAGCCATTGAAAATTCCTTGATGCTTTACCAGAACCCCTCCGCGCAGGCGCGGAGGGGCGGGAGGTCTTACAGGCCGAACAGCATGCGGCCCGGGTTTTCCAGCTGGTTCTTGATGTCCACCAGGAACTGCACCGAATCCTTGCCGTCGATGATGCGGTGGTCGTAGGACATCGCCAGGTACATCATCGGCGCGATCACGACCTGGCCGTTCTGGGCGATCGGACGCTCCTTGATGGCGTGCATGCCCAGGATGGCGCTCTGCGGCGGGTTGATGATCGGTGTGGACAGCAGCGAACCGAAGGTGCCGCCGTTGGTCACGGTGAAGGTGCCGCCCTGCAGTTCTTCCAGGCTCAGCTTGCCGTCACGGGCCTTCTTGGCGTAGTCGGCAATGGTCTTTTCGATGTCGGCGAACGACATGCGCTCGACGTTGCGCAGCACCGGCGTGACCAGACCCTTCTCGGTCGAGACCGCGATGGAGATGTCCGAGTAGCCGTGGTAGATGATGTCGTCGCCGTCGATCGAGGCGTTGACCAGCGGGAAGCGCTGCAGCGCGTTGGCAGCGGCCTTCACGAAGAAGCTCATGAAGCCCAGCTTGATGCCGTGCGCCTTGACGAACTCGTCCTGCAGGTCCTTGCGCGCGGCCGAGACCTTGGACAGGTCGACTTCGTTGAAGGTGGTCAGCATGGCGGTGGAGTTCTTGGACTCCATCAGGCGTTCGGCGATGCGCTTGCGGATGCGGGTCATCGGCACGCGTTCTTCCGGACGTGCGCCACCGGCCTTGCCGGCGCCACCGTTGCGGGCGAAGTTGACGATGTCTTCCTTGGTCACTGCGCCACGACGGCCGGTGCCGTCCACATCGGCCGGGTTCACACCTTCGGTGATGGCGCTGAAGCGCGCGCCCGGGGGCAGGGCATCGGCAGCGGACTTCGACGCCGGGGCCGGCGCGGCAGCAGCGGCCGGAGCAGCGGCAGCGGCCGGCGCAGCAGCGGCCGGCTTGGCTTCAGCAGCCGCCGGAGCCGGAGCAGCGGCCACGGCACCTTCCTCGATGATCGCCACGACCTGGCTGGAGGTCACGGTGGCACCCACTTCGAACTTGATTTCCTTCAGCACGCCATCAACCGGCGACGGCACTTCCAGCACGACCTTGTCGGTTTCCAGGTCGAGCAGGTTTTCGTCACGCTTGACGGCGTCGCCGACCTTCTTGTGCCAGGTGGCGATGGTGCCGTCGGCGACGGATTCGGGCAGTACCGGGGCTTTGACTTCGGTGGCCATGCGGGGGCTTCCTGGTTTGTCTTTTCTGGAATGAGGGGAAAGTTATTCAGCGACCGCGTCGTTGAACGGGTTGACCAAGGCATCGGCGACCAGCTTCTGCTGTTCGATGATGTGGTCGGCCATGTGACCGGCAGCCGGGGAGGCCGAACGGGCGCGACCGGCGTAGTGCAGGCTCTGGCCATCGGCCAGGCAGAACTGCAGGTGGTGGCGGATCTGGTACCACGCGCCCTGGTTCTGCGGTTCTTCCTGCGTCCACACCACGTCGGTGGCCTTGCCGTACTTCTTCAGTTCGGCCGCCAGCAGCGCGCGCGGGAACGGGTACAGCTGTTCCACGCGGATGATGGCAACGTCGTCCTGGCCACGCTTGGTCTGGTCTTCCAGCAGGTCGTAGTAGACCTTGCCCGAACACAGCACCACGCGCTTGACCTTCTTGGCTTCTGCGTTGGCATCGCTGATCAGGTGCTGGAACTCGCCGTTGGCCAGCTCGTCCAGGGTCGACACGGCCAGCTTGTGGCGCAGCAGCGACTTGGGCGACATCACCACCAGCGGCTTGCGGGTGGTCAGGTGCATCTGGCGGCGCAGCATGTGGAACGCCTGCGCCGGGGTCGACGGCACCACCACCAGCATGTTCTCCAGCGCGCACAGCTGCAGGAAGCGCTCCAGGCGCGCCGAGCTGTGTTCCGGGCCTTGCCCTTCATAACCGTGCGGCAGCAGCAGGGTCAGGCCGGTGATACGGCCCCACTTGGCTTCGCCGGCAGCGATGAACTGGTCGATCACCACCTGGGCGCCGTTGGCGAAATCGCCGAACTGGCCTTCCCAGATGCACAGGGTGTTGGGATCGGTGGTCGAGAACCCGTACTCGTAGGCCATCACCGCTTCTTCGCTGAGCAGCGAATCGATGATGCTGGCCTTCTCCGGCGAATCCACCAGCTGCCGCAGCGGCAGGTAGTAGTTGTCGGTCTTCTGGTCGTGCAGGATCGCGTGGCGGTGGGTGAACGTACCGCGGCCCACGTCCTGGCCGACCAGGCGCAGTGCATGGCCTTCGTCGAGCAGGGTGGCGTAGGCCAGGTTCTCGGCAAAGCCCCAGTCGCCCGGGATCTCGCCGGCGGCCATCTTGCGGCGGTCGTCGTACACCTTGGCCACGCGCGAGTGCAGTTCCACTTCGGCCGGCACGGTGTTGATCAGGTCGGCCAGCTGCTTCAGCTTCGCCGGGTCCACCTTGGTGGAGACCGGGTCGGACAGCTTGCCTTCCAGCAGCTTGGGCCAATCCACGAACAGCGCGCTGCTCGGCGGGGTCTTTTCGACCTTGGCCAGCTCGGTGGTGACTTCACCGGCGTCCAGCTTCTCGCGGTAGGCATCGACCATCGCCTTGCCGGCACCGGCGGCGATCACGCCGGCCTGTTCCAGCTGCGCGGCGTACAGCTCGCGGGTGGTCTGGTGCTTGCGGATCACCTGGTACATCAGCGGCTGGGTGATCGCCGGTTCGTCGGCCTCGTTGTGGCCCCAACGGCGGTAGCACATCAGGTCGATGACCACGTCCTTGGCGAACTTCTGGCGGAACTCGAAGGCCAGCCTGGCGGCGAACACCACCGCTTCCGGATCGTCACCGTTCACGTGCAGCACCGGGGCGGCGATCATCTTGGCCACGTCGGTGGCGTAACGGGTCGAACGGGTGTCTTCCGGGTTCGACGTGGTGAAGCCAACCTGGTTGTTCACCACGATGTGCACGGTGCCACCGACGGCGAAGCCGCGGGCCTGCGACATCTGGAACAGTTCCATCACCACGCCCTGGCCGGAGAAGGCCGCGTCGCCGTGGATCAGGATCGGCATGACCTGCTTGCGGGCGGTGTCCTTGCGGCGCTCCTGGCGCGAACGCACGGAACCGGCCACGACCGGGTCGGCGATTTCCAGGTGCGACGGGTTGAACGCCAGCGCCAGGTGGACCGGGCCACCGTCGGTGGCCACGTCGGCCGAGAAGCCCATGTGGTACTTCACGTCGCCGGCCGAGGCGTGCTCGTCGTGCTCGAACTTGCCTTCGAATTCGTCGAACAGCTTGCGCGGGTTCTTGCCCAGGGTGTTGACCAGCACGTTGAGGCGGCCACGGTGGGCCATGCCGATCACCACGTCCTTGACGCCATCCTTGCCGGCGTCACGGATGATGGTGTCCATCATCGGGATCAGCGAATCGCCGCCTTCCAGCGAGAAGCGCTTCTGGCCGACGTATTTGGTGTGCAGGTAGCGTTCCAGGCCTTCGGCAGCGGTCAGGCGCTCCAGCGTGCGGCGCTGGGTGTCAGCGTCCAGGCTGTAGTTGCCACCGGCCAGTTCCAGGCGCTGGTAGATCCACTGGCGCTGCTCGACCTCGGAGATGTGCATGAATTCCGCACCGATCGAGCCGGTGTAGGTCTTCTTCAGGCGCTCCAGCAGGTCGCGCAGCTTCATGCGCGGCTGGCCACCGACACCGCCGGTGCTGAACTCGGCGTTGAGGTCACCCTCGGACAGGCTGTGGAATGGCAGGCCAAGGTCCGGCGAGTTGACGGCCTGGGCCAGGCCCAGCGGGTCCAGGCGGGCGTCCAGGTGGCCGCGCGACCGGTACGCCGTGATCAGGCGACCGACATTGCGCTCGCGTTCGTCGCTGGCACCGGAGTTGCCGCCGCCCTTGACGGCGTTTTTGGCGGCGTCGGCGATATGGGCGATGACGGCCGAATGCGGAATGTCACCGGCTTCGCGGCCCTTGAAGCCGTCGAAGTAGGTCTTCCATTTGGGATCGACACTGTCCGGAGAAACGAGGTACTGCTCGTACAGATCCTCGATATAGGAGGCGTTGCCGCCGGCGAGCTGCGAAGACTGCGCAAACTGCTTCAGTAGATTGTCCACGATGGAGGGTCGGATTCGCTTGTGGGGTAAGGCTTCGATGATCCGGCAGGGAAAATGAATAGCCCTGCACGGGCGGTATCTAACGGTCCAAATTGTACCCCCATCGAGACAGGAAGGGGCACCGGAACGGCCTGTGGCGGGGCCGTGGTGTCATTCCCAGACAGGTTCAGGACCCGGAACGGGACTAGAAGCCGAGCGCGCGCAGCTCGCTGCAATCGCGCGAACGTTCCCATACGCGCTGCAAACCGTCCTGCAACGGCCGCGAACGTGCGGGCATGGCGAGCCCGGCTTCACCGTCGTAACGGAGCCCACTCAGACGAAAGTAGTAGTCGCCGGCATCGTTGAGCAGGCAGGCCGAGGCGAGGGCGCGGTCGATCGGGTCGGTCACCTGGCGCACCCGGAACACGGTGGGCAGGCGCTGGACCAGGCCCAGCAGGGGCGAGCCGGCCTGGGCAATGGCGGCCGCGTCATGGACGATCAGCCGGACCTGCTTGTCGTGGCGGGCGGTGGCGAAGCGGCGCAGGGCCTCCAGCACCGGCGGTGCATCGAGCAGGCCGGGGTCGAGCACGCGGCTGTGCAGCCACAGCTGGCGGCGGGCGCGCTCGACCACGGCGGTGGTGATGGCCACCGCCTCGTCGGCGTTGTCGATGGCGACCGCGCCGCCCGGCAGGCGGCGCAGGTGCGGGTCGGCGCTGCCGGGCCCGCTCATGTCAGGAGCCGGCGCCGCCGTCGGGGGTGCCGACGGCCTGGTCGTCGTCGCTGTCGTCAGTGTCGTCGAAATCGACGATTACTTCGACGCCATCGTCGTGGATGGTCACTTCGTGCACGTTGGCTTCGACGTCTTCATCCTCGAGGACCTCGACGGTTTCGGTGGCGTCGATGATTTCGTATTCGCCCACCGCGTCCTCTTCGTACTCGTCTTCGTCGTCGAACGCGTCGCCGTCGAGCAGCTGGTAGTAGCCACCGGCCACCAGCGCGTGCAGGGCGTCGCGGCCCTTGGCCGAGAGCTTCTGGTACAGGGCACCGCCGATCTGTTCGGCGGCGGCCAGGGCCTGGGCATCCTTCACCGGCAGGGCGAATTCAAGGCCACTGCAGTAGAGGCTGGCACCCCGCTTGGCCCGGCGCCAGGCCAGGCGGGCCCACGGGTGGCGGCCGAGCTCGATGCCTTCGGCCAGGGCGGCTTCGATGTGTTCGCGCGGGAGCGGTTCGCCGGAGGCGACCACGTCACCGGCGGCGCGGTAGGTGGTGATGAAGCGGCCGAACCAGTCGCCGAGGCGGTCGGGGTCGTTCATGCGGATGGCGTTGAGGGCCTGGACCACGCGGCCCATGGCCACGGTGTCGATCTCGTTGGGGTCTTCGGGCACCTTCAGGTCCGGGTCCTGGTAACGGATGGCCTCGTCGGCATCCATGATCAGGGTGTCCAGGTAGTCGCTGATGAGCTCGGCGGAGGCGGGCGCGCGCATGCCGAAGGAGAAGGTCAGGCAGGGGTCTTCGGCCACGCCGTTATGGGGGACGTTGGGCGGCAGGTACAGCATGTCGCCGGGCTCGAGCACCCAGTCGTGGGTGGGCTTGAAGCGGCGCAGCAGCTTGAGTTCGACGTCGTTGCGGAACTCCAGCGGGGGGCGCTTGCCCTTGCTGGATTCGCTGGCGTCGATCTGCCAGCGGCGGTGGCCATGGGCCTGCAGCAGGAACACGTCGTACTGGTCGACGTGGGCGCCGACCGAGCCGCCGGTGGCGGCGAAGCTGACCATCACATCGTCCATGCGCCAGCGCGGCAGGAAGTCGAAGTGGCTGATCAGGGCGCGGACATCGGGGTCCCATTTGTCTACGTCCTGGACCAGCAGGGTCCAGTCGTGGTCGGGCATGCCGGGGAATTCTTCTTCCTGGAACGGGCCGGTGCGCACGGACCAGCCGTCGGTGGCGCGGTCGTGGCTGATCAGGCGGGCGAGGGCGGTCTCCTCGCAGGCCAGGCCCGCCAGGTCTTCGGGCTGGAGCGGGGTTTCAAAATCGGGGAAGGCGCCGCGGATCAGCAGCGGGCGCTTCTGCCAGTAGTCGCGCAGGAACGTCGCGGCGGGCATGCCCAGCGGCAGGCCGGGGCGGGCCTGGACTTCGATGACGGGGGTTTTGGTCTTGCGGACGGCCATGGGGGAATCCTTGAAGCGTGTAGACGGAATGCGATTGGCGCAGCAGACGAAGCGCGCGCTCGTCCCGCCATTGTCCGCTGGTTGAACGGGATCTGCACCTGCGCCGCACTGTCGCGCATGTCCCCGGTAGCGCCGACCGTTGGTCGGCCCACGCGGCGCCAAACGAAAACGGGGCACCGGATATTCCGGCGCCCCGTCCGGGGTCAGTGCCTGATCAACGCGATCAGATCGCCTTGGCCAGATCGGCGGCCAGGCCGATATACCCACCCGGGGTCAGCTCGCGCAGGCCCTGCTTGGCGTCTTCCGGCAGGTCCAGCGACTCGACGAACGCCTTCATCGATTCGGCGGTGATGCCCTGGCCACGGGTCAGGGCCTTGAGCTGTTCGTAGGGGTTGGGCAGGCCGTGGCGACGCATCACCGTCTGCACGGCTTCGGCCAGCACTTCCCACGCGGCATCCAGGTCGGCGTTAAGGCGTTCGGGGTTCACGGTCAACTTGCCCAGGCCCTTGGCCAGCGAGTCCAGGGCGACCTGGCTGTGGCCGAAGGCGGTGCCCACCGCGCGCAGCACGGTGGAATCGGTGAGGTCGCGCTGCCAGCGGCTGATCGGCAGTTTGGCGCTGAAATGTTCGAACAGGGCGTTGGCGATGCCGAAGTTGCCTTCGGCGTTTTCGAAGTCGATCGGGTTGACCTTGTGCGGCATGGTCGACGAGCCGACTTCGCCTTCCTTGAGCTTCTGCTTGAAGTAGCCCAGCGAGATGTAGCCCCAGATGTCGCGGGCCAGGTCGATCAGGATGATGTTGGCGCGGCGGGCGGCGTCGCCGATCTCGGCGATGTTGTCGTGCGGCTCGATCTGGGTGGTGTAGGGGTTGAACACCAGGCCCAGGCTTTCGACGAAGCGCTTGGCGAAGGCCGGCCAGTCCACGTCCGGGTAGGCGATGGCGTGGGCGTTGTAGTTGCCCACCGCGCCATTGATCTTGCCGGTCAGCTCGACCGCGGCGATCTGGCGGCGCTGGCGCTCCAGGCGGGCGACCACGTTGGCCACTTCCTTGCCCAGGGTGGTGGGCGAGGCGGTCTGGCCGTGGGTGCGCGACAGCATCGGCTGTTCGGCCTGGGCATGGGCCAGGGCGCGCAGGCGGGCGGCGATGTCGTCCAGCGACGGCAGCAGCACGGTGCGGCGGGCTTCTTCCAGCATCAGGCCGTAGCTGAGGTTGTTGATGTCTTCGCTGGTGCAGGCGAAATGCACGAACTCCAGGGCCGGGGCCAGCTCGGCGTCGTCCTTGAGCTGTTCCTTGATGAAGTACTCCACGGCCTTGACGTCGTGGTTGGTGGTGCGCTCGATTTCCTTCACCCGTGCGGCGTGGGCCGGGGCGAACCCGTCGGCCAGGGCGCGCAGGCGCGCGGCGGCGGCGGCGGGGAACGGTGCCAGCTCGGCGATGCCCGGTTCGTTGGCCAGGGCCAGCAGCCACTCCACTTCGACCTTCACGCGGGCCTTGATCAGGCCGTATTCGGAGAAGATCGGGCGCAGGGCGTCGACCTTGCCGGCATAGCGGCCATCAAGCGGGGACAGGGCGAGCAGGGCGAATTCGGACATGGCGGGCGCAGGCAATGACGGCGGGGGCCGTCATTCTACGCTGCCCCGGGGTCCTCGTCGGCCTCTTCGGGCGCCAGCCGTACGGTGACGGCCTGGATCCGGTGGCCGGCCATGCGCTTGACGGTGAACAGCTGGCCGTCGATGCGCACTTCCTCGCCTTCTTCGGGCAGGCGCTGCAGCTGGTGCACGATCAGCCCGCCGACCGAATTGAGGTGCTCGGGCGCGGCCAGCTCGCGGCCCAGCAGGCGTTCCAGGCGGAAGATGGAGGTGGAGCCGGCTACCAGCAGGGTGCCGTCGGCGCCGCGGGTGGGGGCATCCTTGACCACGTGCGGGTGCTCGTCCTCGATATCGCCGACCACCACTTCCAGCAGGTCTTCCAGGGTGAAGTAGCCCAGGATGCGGCCGTGTTCCTCCACGCACAGGGCCATGTGCGTGGTACCGGTGCGGAAGCGTTCGAGCACGGCGGTGACCGGGGTTTCCAGCGCGATCAGGTTGGCCGGGCGCAGCAGGGCGCGCAGGTCGTCGGTGGGCTGGCCGCGGGCGATCTCCACCAGCAGGTCCTTCATGTGCAGGATGCCCAGCACTTCCTCGCCATCGCTGTCGAACCACGGGTAGCGGCTGTAGCGGCTTTCGGCGAACTCGGCCATCACCCCGGCCAGGTCCATGCCCTGGCGGAACACGCGCATGTGTTCGCGCGGGCGCATCAGGTCGCCGGCCACCAGTTCGGGCAGCTCCAGCGCGTGGCTCATCAGGGTCAGGTCCTGGTCCGGTGCGCCGGCGCCGGGCTGCTGGCGGGCGACGATGAGCTTGAGCTCTTCGCGGGAGTAGCGGTGCGAGGTGTGCTCGACATCGCCCCAGCCGGCCAGCCGCAGCAGCGCGTTGGCGCTGTGGTTGAGCAGCCAGATGGCCGGGAACATGGCCCAGTAGAACAGGTACAGCGGCGCGGCGGTCCACAGCGACATGGCTTCGGGACGGCGGATGGCCATGGACTTCGGCGCCAGTTCGCCCAGCACGATGTGCAGGAACGAGATCAGGCTGAAGGCGATGATGAAGGCGGTCAGGCGTGCGCCTTCCGGGCCCATGCCGAGGGCATCGAACAGCGGCTGCAGCAGGTGCGCGAACGCGGGCTCACCGACCCAGCCCAGGCCCAGCGAGGACAGGGTGATGCCGAGCTGGCAGGCCGAGAGGTAGGCATCCAGGTGCGAATGCACGTTGAGCAGCAGGCGGCCGCGCCAGCCGTGCCTGGCGGCCAGGCCGACGGCCTGGGTGTGGCGCAGTTTGACCAGGGCGAACTCGGCGGCCACGAAGAAGCCGTTGAGCACTACCAGGAACAGGGCCAGCAACAGGAGCAGAAGGTTGCCGACGATCATGGCCGGCCCCGGCGCAGCGCGCAGCAGGTGACGGCGGTGAAGATATCGGTAGGCCACAACCGTTGGTCGTGGCGCGAAGTACAGTGGGGGTCGTCGCCCATGGAGAGTGGTGATGCCTGAATGAACACGAATTCCGAGTCTAGCCGATGCCAGCTGCCGTTGGGATTCATTCCCGCTTGGGAGTATCGTGACCGCAGCCGCCAGCCAGGGAATGAAGGCCCGTTGCCAGCCGCCGTTCCCTTTCCCAACTGAAAGAATCGCGGAGTGATGCAATGAGCAAGGGTTTCAGGACCGAGCACGACAGCATGGGCGAACTGCAGGTGCCTGCAGATGCGCTGTGGGGCGCGCAGACACAGCGCGCGGTGGACAACTTCCCGGTCTCGGGCCAACGCATGCCGCGCGGTTTCATCCGCGCGCTGGGCTTGGTGAAGGGCGCCGCAGCGGCGGTCAACGCCGAGCTGGGCCACCTGCCGAAGAACATCGGCAAGGCCATTGAAAGCGCGGCCGACGAAGTGGCCGAGGGCCGCCACGATGCGCACTTCCCGATCGACATCTACCAGACCGGGTCGGGCACGTCGTCGAACATGAATGCCAACGAGGTCATCGCCACGCTGGCCAACCGCGCGGGCAAGGCGGGCAAGACCACGGTGCATCCGAACGACCACGTCAACCAGGGCCAGAGCTCGAACGATGTGATCCCGACGGCGTTGCGGGTATCGGCGCTGCTGGGCGTACAGGAGCAGCTGCTGCCGGCGCTGGCGCACCTGCGCAAGACCATCGACAAGCGGGGCCGCGCGCTGCGCAAGGTGGTCAAGACCGGTCGCACCCACCTGATGGATGCAATGCCGCTGACCTTTGAACAGGAATTCGGTGCCTGGTCGGCGCAGTTGTCGTCGGCGCAGGAGCGCCTGGAAGACAGCCTCAAGCGGCTGCGCCGGCTGCCGCTGGGTGGCACGGCGATCGGCACGGGCATCAATGCGGACCCGCGCTTCGGCGAGCGGGTGGCCAAGCGCCTGAAGCAGCAGACCGGGGTGCGCTTTGACAGCGCGGAAAATAAATTCGAGGGCCTGGCCGCGCAGGACGATGCGGTGGAGCTGTCGGGCCAGCTCAATGCGCTGGCGGTGGCATTGATCAAAATTGCCAACGACCTGCGCTGGATGAATGCCGGTCCGCTGGCGGGCCTGGGCGAGATCGAGCTGCCGGCGCTGCAGCCGGGCAGTTCGATCATGCCGGGCAAGGTCAATCCGGTGATTCCGGAGGCGACGGTGATGGTGTGCGCGCAGGTGATCGGGCACCACGCGGCGATCACGGTGGCGGGGCAGACGGGCAACTTCCAGTTGAACGTGACGCTGCCGCTGATCGCGGCGAACCTGCTGGATGGCATCGGCCTGCTCTCCAACATCTCGCGGCTGCTGGCCGACACGGCCATCGCCGGGCTGAAAGTGCGCGAAGACCGCGTACGCGAGGCGCTCGGCCGCAACCCGATCCTGGTGACGGCGCTGAACCCGATCATCGGGTACGAAAAAGCAGCCGCCATCGCCAAGCGTGCCTACAAGGAGCAGCGGCCGGTCTTGGACGTGGCCAAGGAAGACAGTGGTCTGTCCGAAGCCGAACTGCGCCGGTTGCTGGATCCGGCGGCGCTGACGGCTGGCGGCATTCATGCCGGTGGTGGTGGCGGCGGTGGTTAAGCGCTAACAGCCAACAGCAAACAGCCAACAGCAGCGTTTCCATCTCTGAGAGCGGGGCGGCCGTCGGGCAGCCCCCTACGGGACACGCCGTAAACCGCCCTCCGGGCCCCGGCCCAGCCGCCAGCGGCTGTGCGTTCAGTCGCACGCGAGGCAGTGCCTCGCAAGCAGTGCGCCTTCACCCATGGGGGCTTGGCAAAAACATCCATGTTTTTGACAGTCCCTACGGGGGCTGCCCGCCGGCCGCCCCAGACGGTGGGTCGTGTGCGGATGCAAAAAGCAGCCACGCAGGGCGTGGCCCTACGCGGTCGCGATGGCGGCTGGCGGGGTAGGGTCGGTTCCCAAACGACCGCACGGAACGCCACCACGTTCGATGACGCATGAAAACAATCGGCGTTGCCCTTGCCCTTGATCTCCGTTGCCCACCAGCCAACAGTCTGAGGGTCGGCGGGTGCGGGGGTACGGGGGCTTTGCGAAACATGGATGTTTCGCAAGAGCCCCCATGGACGGGTTCACGGCGCCCCCCGTACCCCCGCACCCGCCGGCCCTGCGCGCAGAATCCCGCAGGCCAGAGCTTTTGCATTTGACGTGGACGTTGGCGCTTACCGCCGATCCGCCATCAAATTGTCGAACGTCTCGGTGTAATCCTTGAACTGCGGGACACGCGTAACCAGGTCCGGCGGAATCGGCTGCATGCCCGGCGGCACCTGGATCTTCACCGCGCGCTTGTCCGGGTCGTACGGGGCATCGGTGAGGGTGTTCTGGCGGAGCACCTGCAGCTGGCCGAACATCTGCTGCAGCAGCGCGTGCTGGCTGTCGTCGAGCGGAATTTCGATCTCGTCGATCTTCATGTGGCCGTTGGGCAGCACGATGATGTTCGGCGCCGGCGCGCGGCGCACGGTGACCATGCCGTCGCTGACGGTGATCTTCGGCTTGCCGCGCTCGGCGCGGTGGTTGCGGTATTCCTGGTCGCAGCCGGTGGCGGCAAGGCAGAACAGGGCCAACAGCAGGAGGTACAGCTTCTTCATGGCCGGCAGTGCATAAAAAAGGGGAGGGCTAGTGTAGCCCTCCCCCCGTGCAGCGGGCCTGCCTGCGACCGGATGTCGCAGCTGCCGACGGCTCAGTTATGGCAGTCGTCGACGTCGCTCTGGTCCATGGTGGCGTAAGGCTTGAACGCCGGCAGCGCCGCCGCCAGCGCCTGCTGCTTGGCCATCATCGTCGGCAGCAGCTCGCACAGCTGCTTGGCGCTGGCTTCGATCTTGGCCGCTTCCGCATTCACCCGCTCCTCGATGCCCTGCGTGTCGCCGGAGAACACCCCGCGCAGCGCTTCGCCAGCGGCCTTCACGCCCAGGCTGGCACCGGCCACGCCGATGTCCATGCCTGCGCCCGCCAGCTTTTCCACCTGCTTGCGGTAGTCCAGCAGCAGCGCCCGCTGCTGGGCATCGATGGTGACCGCCTTGCCGTTGATCAGCAGGTCGCCCTGCGGGGTGATCTCGGCCTTGTCGTTCTGGTCGTTGGAAATCTTGATGTTGCCCTGGGCGATTTCCACCCGCGCCTTGTCCGTGGCGTCCTTGACCTTCTTGCCGATCGAATCGGCATCCACCACCGGCTTGCCGGTGGCCGGGTCGGTCTTGTTTGAATCCGTGTTGCTGCAGGCCGCCAACGGCAGGCACAGCAGCAGGGTGGGCAGCAGCAGTCGCATGTTCATGGTGGGGTCCCCTTATTTGCCGCGCGGCAGCTGCAGCTTGCCGCGCACGTCGCTGTGGTTGATGTCGCCGCTGCCACTGTTGGCCACCGTCAGGTCGCCGGCTACATCGCGGACCGTCACGTCGCCCGAGCCGTGCCGCTCGACCTTGACGCTGCCGCCCACCGCGCGGGCTTCGAAATCGCCCGAGCCGATGTTGCCCAGGCTGACGTTGCCCTTGACCTGGCGCAGGTCCACGTCGCCCGAACCGACCGTCTTGATATCGACGCTGCCGGCGACCCCGTCCAGGGTGAGGTCGCCCGAGCCGATCGTGCCGACCGTGGCGTTGCCGCGCAGGTTGCGGGCGGTGAAATCGCCCGAGCCGATCGACAGCAGGTTCAGTGCACCGGCGCCGTCGAGCTCCACATCGCCCGAGCCGATCGCCGCCGTCACCAGGCCCTTGATGTCGCGCAGCTTGATGTCGCCCGAGCCGACATCGGCGCTGAGCGAATGCGCCCCGGTCACGCTGGCATCGCCCGAGCCGACCTTCATCTGCACCAGCACATTGGCCGGGATCGTGCCGCGCAGGTCCAGGTAGGCGTAGTTGCTGCCGCCGGTGTTCCAGTTCAGGCCCTGGTTTTCGCGCTGCAGCTGCACCACCAGCTTGTCGCCAACCTTCTTCTGGGTCACGGTCAGCTGGCTCAACCAGTCCGCATTGGAGGCGCAGGCGCGGCCACTGAGCTGGGCTGCGCCCGGGCCGGCCTGCAGCACCAGGTCGTGCTGGTTCACCTCGAATACCACGGCTTTCGCGTCGGCGACGTCGAGCTTGAGGTCACGCGGGGCGTTGAACCGGCACTGCGGTTCATCGGCCAGTGCGGTCAGCGGCAGCAACAGCAGGGAAGCGATGGCGAGCTTGCGGATCATGGGCGGGTCCTCGAAGGGGGCGGGATCAGATTTCGCCGGCGCGGCGGCGCAGGCGGATGGCGACGATGATGAACACGACACCGAAGGCGGCGCCGATCCACAGCTCGGGCAGTGCCAGCGCGGCCAGCTGGCTGGCCGGGGACAGGGCGGCCGCCACGTTGTCGCTGTCGCGCATCACCGACTGCAGCTGGTCGGTGCGGTAGAACAGGTCGCTGCCCGGCAGCGTGCCCAGCAGCAGGCGGCCGACGATGTGCTGCCAGAACCAGCCGCTGGTCATGTTGAACAGATTCATGACGTGGGTGGTGCTGACGATGATGCCGGCAAACAGCGGCAGCATGACGGCCCACAGGAACGGCTTGGACTTGGCCCACGCCGACCACATCAGCAGCCAGCCCACGGTCGGCAGGGCCCACAGCAGGTACACCGGCAGCCAGGACAGGTGGCTGGCCACGAACGCCAGCGGGCTGGCCGGGCCCCAGATCAGCGTGAGCGGGTTGCCGCCATGGGCCAGCACCACCACCGAGAGGATCGCCATGAAGCCGAACATGGTCAGCACCGAGGCGATCACCGCGATCACCGGGGCCACCAGCAGCGCGCTCAGCGCCTTGGACAGCACGGTCTGCGTGTCCGACAGCGGCAGCGACTTCCAGAACAGGATGCTGCGGTCGCGGCGGTCGTCGTACAGGGCACCCAGGCAGTAGAAGAACACCACGAAGGCCAGCACCACGAACGGCCACAGCGAGCTCAGTACCAGGGTGGCGTCCAGGGTGTTGCCCAGGTCGGCCATGGCCTTGGCATCCATGTGGGCGGTCAGCAGCTTCAGGTCCAGGCCGTTGACGTTGATGTTGGTGTTGTCGATGTGCAGGTCACCGCTCTCGGCCGCGCGGCGCAGGCCCCACAGGCCGAGCAGGATGCCGATCAGGCTCATCACCAGCGAAATGCCGCCGGCGATCAGCGGTGCCCACAGGAAACCGCCGCGGTTTTCCCAGTACTCGCGCTTGAGCAGCCACTTGAAGGTGCTGGCCTTGCTGATGGGGTGGAAGTGGACGGTGTTCATGCGTAGGTTCCCTTCATGATGGCCACGAACAGATCCGCCAGCCCCGGGCTGCGGATTTCGCCAAGCGGCGTGAGCTGGGCGCGCGGCACCCCGTCGAACAGCAGTACGGTCTTGCCGAACGGCAGGCTGCGCTCGTCGATCGGCTTCAGCGCACGCGCCGATTCCAGCGTTTCGGCCGACACCAGCACTTCGGTGTAGCGCTCGCCGACGTCTTCCATGTCGGTGGTGAGCACGATGCGGCCGTCGCGGATGAACATCACGTCGGTGAGGATGTGTTCGATCTCTTCCACCTGGTGGGTGGTCACGATGATCGTCTTCTGCTCGTCGAAATAGTCTTCCAGCAGGCGCTGGTAGAACTCCTTGCGGTACAGGATGTCCAGGCCCAGGGTGGGCTCGTCGAGTACCAGCACCTTGGCGTCGATGGCCATCACCAGTGCCAGGTGCAGCTGCACGATCATGCCCTTGGACAGTTCACGTACGCGCTGGCGCGGCTGCAGCTTGGTGGAGGCCAGGAAGCGCTCGCAGCGGGCACGATCGAAGCGCGGGTGGACCCCGGCGACGAAATCGATCGCCTCGCGCACCTTCATCCAGCGCGGCAGCACCGCCACGTCGGCGATGAAGCACACATCATTCATCAGCGCGTTGCGCTGCACGGTCGGGTCCAGGCCCAGCACGCTCAGCTCGCCCTCGACCTGGGTCAGGCCCAGCAGCGCCTTGAGCAGGGTGGTCTTGCCCGCGCCGTTGGGGCCGATCAGGCCGGTGATCCGGCCCGGGGCGATGGTGAAGCTGGTGTTGTCCAGCGCGAGCGTGGATTTGTAGGCCTTGCGCAGGCCACGAGCGGAAATGACGACATCACTAGCAACGGCATTCATGAGGATTTCCCCTGGGGCAGCAATTCGTCGAGGCGCAGGCCCAGGCGCTGGATGCGCTCCAGGACCAGCGGCCATTCTTCATTGAGGAACCGGTCGCGCTCGCTGCTGCGCAGCTGCGTGGCCGCTTCTTCGGTCATGAACATGCCCAGGCCGCGGCGCTTCTCGACCAGGCCTTCATCGGCCAGTTCCTGGTAGGCGCGCGAAACGGTGATGGGATTGAGCTGGTACTCGGCGGCCACCTGTCGAACCGAAGGCAGCGCGTCGCCGGGCTTGATGATGCTGTCGAGCATCATGGCAATCACGCGTTCTTTCAGCTGACGGTAGATCGGAGCACCATCGCTCCATTGGATATCGCTCATGGTCAGCTCCGTGGGTTCAGCGACTGTGCGAATGAGAAGTAAGGCATGGACAGGGAGCTGTGCAGCCGGCGGGGAGGCGTGGGGGCGCCGTCGGCGTTCCCTGCCTGGATGACGCCTGCGTCCTGCGGGCTTTCAAACGCACCGGTGGCGGTCTCGCTGCCACGGTCACCGGCGGGGATGCTGAACCAGCCCAGCAACAGCAGCGCGGACGCGGCTGTCAGGGCTTTGGCGGAGTGGTGGCGCATGCGGTTCATGGGCTTCCCCTGCATCAGGTGACTGGTGTTGTATGCAACTATAACACCGGCACAGCCAAGTGCAATACCCGACACCCCCCAACTGATGGCAGGGGCATGACGATGGCGGCGCGATCGCGTTAACGCATTGATTATCAAGCGATTGGGGGTGCCGCGGTGCGCCGGGATCAGTCTGCGGGTATTCAGCCGCGTGACGGCCATGTGCGTCAACCGCGCACTGAAACCCCCGGTGATATAGTCCGCCTTCCCCTGCAGGACAGGGTTTTCCAGCCTCTTTACCGGAGTTTCCAATGCCCCAGTCCCACCGCGCGACTTCCCCGTTCCACGCCACCCGGGCGCGCGCCCGCCGCTGGGGCAGTGGGCTGCTGCTGGTCGGGATGCTGGGCGCCGGGTCCGCCCAGGCCGCGGATCTGCTTGACCTCAACTACCGGCCGCTGGCCGGCAAGACCGAGGTGAACCTGGAGAAGCAGTACGGCGGCAAGGTGCTGCTGGTGGTCAATACCGCCAGCAAGTGCGGTTTCACCCCGCAGTACGAGGCGCTGGAAGGGCTGCAGACCCGATACGCCGCGCGCGGCTTCTCGGTGCTGGGCTTCCCGTCCAATGATTTCAAGGGCCAGGAGCCGGGCAGCGAGAAGGAGATCCAGGAGTTCTGCACGCTTACCTATGGCGTGAAGTTCCCGATGTTCCAGAAAGTGCAGGTCACCGGCACCGACGCCACGCCGCTGTACCAGCGCCTGACCGCTGCCACCGGCATTGCGCCCGGCTGGAACTTCCACAAGTACCTGCTGTCGCGCGATGGTCGGGTGGTGGCGCAGTTCTCCAGCAAGGTCAAGCCGGACGACAAGGAACTAGTGGCGGCAATCGAACGTGAGCTGTCCGTTGCGCCTGCAAAGCGCTGACATCCTCGACATCTCGCACGTGCGTGCGACAATGATCGCTTTCGCGCCGACGTCGGCGTCCAGTCACTTCCAGGAAAGCAGCAAATGAAGATGGGAATGCGCGGCGCTGCGGCGTCGGTTCTGATTCTGGCGATGGGTGCCACCGGTACCGTGATGTCGCAACAACCGGCCGCAGGCGCGGCCGCCAAGGAGACTTCTGCTTTGACCTCCCAGCGTGAAAAAGTCGGCTACGCCATTGGTATGGACGTGGCCAAGTCCTTCGAGCCGATCGCCGACCAGATCGACATCGTTGCCCTGCGCCGCGCGGTGACCAACGCCTTCGAAGGCAAGCAGCCGCTCATCACCCAGGAACAGGCGCAGAAGACCGACCAGGCGCTGCGCATGGCGATGGCCGTCAAGGCCGGCCAGCCGGTTCCGGGCATGGCCCCGGGCACCGAGCCGCCGAAGGTGGACCGTGAGCAGGTCGGCCTGATGCTGGGCAGCTATGCCGTGGGCCCGTCGCTGGCGCCGTTGAAGGACCAGGTCGACCTGGACGCGCTGTTCGACGCCGTGCAGACCGCGTTCGCCAAGGGCACCCCGAAGATGACCGCCGAACAGGCCCAGGCCACGATGGAAGGCTTCATGGCCGCCCAGCAGGCGGAAATGCAGGCAAAGGCCGCCGCCCAGGGCGAGACCAACCGCCGCGCCGGCAATGACTTCATGGCCAAGAACAAGACCGTGCCGGGCGTGGTCACCACCGCGTCGGGCCTGCAGTACCAGGTGATCCGTCCCGGTTCGGGCGAGCGCCCGCTCCCCACCAGCAAGGTCAAGGTGCATTACGAAGGCAAGCTGCTCGACGGCACCGTCTTCGACAGCAGCATCCAGCGTGGCCAGCCGATCGAGTTCGGCTTGGACCAGGTGGTCAAGGGCTGGTCGGAAGGCGTGCAGCTGATGCCGGTCGGCGCCAAGTACCGCTTCTGGATCCCGGGCGAGCTGGCCTATGGCGAGCAGGGCACCCCGGGCGGTCCGATCGGTCCGAACGCGACGCTGACCTTCGACGTCGAACTGCTGGGCATTGCTCCGTAAAACGGAACTGGAGTCAACACGGACATGCGCGTCTCAATCTTCGGTACCGGCTACGTCGGTCTGGTCACGGGTACCTGCCTGGCCGATGTCGGCCACCAGGTGGTCTGCGTCGATATCGACCAGGCCAAGGTGGATGGCCTCAACCGCGGCGTCATCCCGATCTATGAGCCGGGCCTGGAGCCGATGGTCAAGGCCAACCATGCCGCGTTGCGGCTGGCCTTCACCACCGACGCCGAGGCGGCGATCGCGCATGGCCAGGTGATCTTCATTGCCGTGGGCACGCCACCGGACGAGGACGGCAGCGCCGACCTGCAGTACGTGCTGGCCGTGGCCCGCACCATCGGCCGGCACATGCGTGTGCCGACCGTGGTGGTGAACAAGTCGACCGTGCCGGTAGGCACGGCCGACAAGGTCCGTGCCGCCATCGCCCAGGCGCTGGCCGAGCGCGGCGAGGAGATCGCCTTCGACGTGGTCTCCAACCCCGAATTCCTCAAGGAAGGCGACGCCGTGGCCGACTGCATGCGGCCGGACCGTATCGTGATCGGCGCGGCCAATGCCGAGTCGGTGGCGCTGATGCGCCGCCTGTATGCACCGTTCAACCGCAACCACGACCGCGTGGTGGAGATGGACGTGCGCTCGGCCGAGCTGACCAAGTACGCCGCCAACGCCATGCTGGCGACCAAGATTTCGTTCATGAACGAAATCGCCAATATCGCTGAGAAAGTCGGTGCCGATGTCGAACAGGTCCGCCAGGGCATCGGCTCGGACCCGCGCATCGGCTGGCACTTCATCTACCCGGGCGCCGGTTACGGCGGCTCGTGTTTCCCCAAGGACGTGCAGGCGCTGGCCCGCACCGCGCAGCAGTACGGGCATGAGCCCAAGCTGCTCAATGCGGTGGAAGCGGTCAACGATGCGCAGAAGGGGCACCTGTTCCAGCTGATCCAGCGCCACTATGATCGTGGCGAGGATGAGGGCGTGCGCGGCCGCACCTTCGCGGTGTGGGGCCTGGCCTTCAAGCCGAACACCGATGACATGCGCGAAGCCTCCAGCCGCCGCCTGCTGGCACAGCTGTGGGAGGGCGGTGCCACCGTCCGCGCGTACGACCCGGAAGCCACCGATGAGGCCCGCCGCATCTTCGGCGAGCGCGACGACCTGGTGTTCTGCGACAGCGCCAATGACGCACTGGACGGCGCCGATGCGCTGGTGGTGGTCACGGAATGGAAGCAGTTCCGCAGCCCGGATTTCGCCCACCTGCGTGAAACGCTGAAAGACGCCGTCGTGTTCGACGGTCGCAACCTGTACGACCCGCAGGAGATCGAAGCCGCGGGCCTGGCCTATTACGGCATTGGCCGGGGACGTTCGCTGCATGCATGATTCCACTCCCACCGCGCGTGAGCAGGCGCTGGAAGCGCGCCTGGTCGAACTTGAAATGCGGGTGTCCTTCCAGGAACAGGCCTTGGCCGAGCTGAGCGAAGCCCTGGCCGATGCCCGCATCGAGGGCAGCCGCAACGCGGACCTGACCCGCCTGCTGCTGGAGGACCTGGGCAAGGTCCGCAACGCGCTGTATTCCGATTCGGGCGAAGAACCGCCGCCCCCGCACTACTGATCGACCCAACGTCATGAGCGATACCCTCCGCGACCAGCTGCTGGGCCTTGGCTTCAAAGCCGCGCCCAAGCCCGAACGCAAGCCCGACGCCCGCCGCGATGGCCGGCCCTCCAACGCGCCGCAGGGTGCCCGACCGCAGGCCAAGGCCGGTGAGGGCGCCCGTGGGCCGCGCGATGGCCAGCGCCCGCCGCGCGAGGGCGATGCCCGTCGTGGTCCCCAAGGCAAGGGCCGTCCCGGCGGCAACGCACGTCCCGGCCAGGGCCAGAACCCCGGCCAAGGCAAGCCGCGCTCGCGCGAGGACATCGACCTGGCCAAGGCCTACGCGATCCGCGCGCAGAAGGAAAAAGACGACCGGATCGAAGCCGAGCGGCTGAAGCAGGAAGAGGCGCGCGTGCGCCGCGAAGCCAAGGTCAAGCTCGACGAGCTGCTCAAGGACAAGGCGCTCAACGATGAAGCGGCCGACATCGCGCGGCACTTCCCGTATGGCGGCAAGATCAAGCGCATCTACGTAACCGCCGAGCAGCTGCGCCAGCTCAACGCCGGCGAACTGGGCGTGCTGCAGAGCACCGGCCGCTACCTGCTGGTGACCGCAGCGGTGCTGGACGAAGCCGAAGCGATCTTCGCCCCGGCCGTGGCACTGCGCGTGGATCCCAACGCCCCGGCCGAAGATGACCCGTACGCCGATCCGGCCTACCAGGTGCCTGACGACCTGGTCTGGTAAAACGGGTACGGACCCTATCGCCGGTCTGTCGTGTTCCCTCGCCGCAACAGCGGCAGGCTGATCGCGAAGAAGCACAGCAGTGCACCGGCGAACGCAAACCCCGCGCCGGCCAGGAATGCGGTGCGGCCCTGGTCGATGTTCCACAGCTGGCCGGCGATCAACGCGCCGAGCACGCCGCCGACGCCTGACGAGAAGCCATACAGCAGCCCCTGGCCGTGCCCGTTGAGCCGGCCCGGGAAGTAGGTCGCCAGCATCTGCATGGCCGCCGCGAAGAACGCTGCAAAGCCCAGCGCATGCGCGGTCTGCGCCACCAGAATCACCCCCAGGTTGTCCGGGAACAATGCGGTGACGGTCCAGCGCAGGGTGGAGCTGACCAGGGCGATCAGCAGCATCCAGCTGGCGTCATAGCGGCGGAAGAAGCGGCCGATGGTGAAGAACACGCCGACCTCGAACACCACGCCGATCGTCCACAGCAGCCCCAGCGTGGAGGTCGCATAGCCGTGGTGATCCATGTAGACCGAAAAGAACGTGTAGTACGGCCCGAACGACAGCTGTTCCATGAACGCGGCCAGGAAGAACGCCAGCACCTGCGGTTTGCGCACGATCTGCCAGAAGCCGCTGGCATCGCCATCCGCGCGATGGAAATCGCGCGCGTAGTAGTTGGCAAACGCCGAGCCCACCAGCAACGCGAACAGCGGCAGCATCAGCCACGGCAGCAGGCGCGCGTTGCCGGCACCGCCGCTGCCTTCGATCAACCAGCCAAAGCCCATCACCACCGCGATGAAGCCCAGCGAGCCCCACACCCGGATCAGCCCGTAGCGGTGGCTGTCGTTGCCCAGGTGGGTGAGGGTGATGGATTCAAACTGGGGCATCACGGCGTTGTAGAAGAAGCAGAACACCACCATGGCCGGGTACATCCACGGCAGGGGCAGCGGCAGCAGGAACGCGCAGAAGGTGAGCAGGGTCAGCACGCTGCCCACGCGCAGCCAGCGGATCGGGTGCGGCGAGGCGGCGGCAATCGATGTCCACGTCGTGGGTGCCACGATGCGGGTGGCATACCAGATTCCCATCATCACGCTGATCGCGGTCACGCTCATCCCGCGCGCGGTCAGGAACAGCGACCAGTACGGGGTGAATGCGCCGAGCGCCGCGTAGTAGAACAGGTAGTAGCTGGAGAGACGGGCGACCGGAACCGCGTTCATTCCGGATCGTAATCCAGGTTGGAGGCCAGCCAGCGTTCGACCTGCGCGCGCTCCACGCCCTTGCGTTTGGCGTAATCGCCGACCTGCTCGCGGGTGACCCGGCCGACCACGAAATACTGGCTCTGCGGGTGGCTGAAGTAATAGCCGGACACCGCCGCGGTGGGCAGCATCGCAAAGCTCTCGGTCAGCTGCATGTCCGCGTTGTTTTCCGCATCGAGCAGGCGGAACAGGGTGGCTTTTTCGCTGTGCTCGGGGCAGGCGGGGTAGCCTGGCGCCGGGCGGATGCCGCTGTACTGCTCGGCAATCAACGCGTCGTTGTCCAGTGCCTCGTCCGGCTGGTAGCCCCAGTAATCGGTGCGCACATGCTGGTGCAGGCGCTCGGCCAGGGCTTCGGCCAGGCGGTCGGCCAACGCCTTGAGCAGGATCGCGTTGTAGTCGTCATGGTCGGCCTCGAAGCGGGCCACGTGCGGGTCGATGCCGATCCCGGCGGTGACCGCGAAGGCGCCGATCCAGTCCTGGCGGCCGCTGTCGGCCGGCGCGATGAAATCGGCCAGGCAGAAGTCCGGGCGCTCCACCGGCTTGTCCACCTGCTGGCGCAGGAAGTGCAGCACGGCCGGGCCCTCCTCGGTGGTCAGGTGCACATCGTCGCCCACGCTGTTGGCCGGCCACAGCCCGAACACCGCCTTGGCGGTCAGCCAACGCTCGTCGACGATGCGCTTGAGCATCGCGCGCGCATCGCGGTACAGCTCGCTGGCCTGGGTGCCCACGATCTCGTCGGTGAGGATGGCCGGGTACTTGCCGGCCAGTTCCCAGGCCTGGAAGAACGGGGTCCAGTCGATCACCCCGACCAGGTCGGCCAGCGGGTAGTCATCCAGCACGTGCAGGCCCGGCTTGCGCGGGGCCGGCGGCTGGTACTGCGCCCAGTTGCCGTCGAAACGCTGCGCGCGGGCCTTGGCCAGGGTCACCAGGCGTTTGGCATCGCCGCGGTTGCGGTGGCGCTGGCGGATGTCGGCGTAGTCGGCCTCGTTGGCGGCCACGAAGGCCTCGCGCAGTTCGCTGGAGATCAGCGACTGGGCCACGCCCACCGCCCGCGAGGCATCCTTCACCCACACCGTGGGCGCCTTGTAATGCGGGTCGATCTTGAGCGCGGTGTGTGCGCGCGAGGTGGTGGCGCCGCCGATCATCAAGGGCAGGGTGAAGCCCTGCCGTTCCATCTCGCGGGCCACGTGGCTCATTTCTTCCAGCGACGGGGTGATCAACCCGGACAGGCCGATGATGTCGGCGTTCTCGGCGCGGGCCGCGTCCAGGATCTTCTGCGCCGGCACCATCACGCCGAGGTCGATCACCTCGAAGTTGTTGCACGCCAGGACCACGCCGACGATGTTCTTGCCGATGTCGTGCACGTCGCCCTTCACCGTGGCCATGATGATCTTGCCGTTGCTCTTGGCGGTATCGCCGCTGCGTGCCTTCTCGGCTTCGATGAAGGGCAGCAGGTAGGCCACCGCCTTCTTCATCACGCGCGCGGACTTGACCACCTGCGGCAGGAACATCTTGCCGGCGCCGAACAGGTCGCCGACCACGTTCATGCCGTCCATCAACGGGCCTTCGATCACGTCCAGCGGGCGGCTGGAACGGATCCGTGCCTCCTCGGTATCGGCTTCGACCCAGGCATCCAGGCCGTGCACCAGCGCATGCGCCAGGCGCGCGTCGATCGGCTTTTCGCGCCAGGCCAGGTCTTCGCCCTTGATCTCGCCCTTCCTGCCCTTGTAGCGCTCGGCGATCTCGAGCAGGCGCTCGGTGCCATCCGGACGGCGGTTGAGGATCACGTCCTCCACGCGCTCGCGCAGTTCGGCATCCAGGTCGTCGTAGATCGGCATTGCGCCGGCGTTGACGATGCCCATGTCCATGCCCGCCGCGATGGCGTGGTACAGGAACACCGCGTGGATGGCCTGGCGCACCGTTTCGTTGCCACGGAACGAGAACGACACGTTGGACACGCCACCGGACACATGGCAGTGCGGCAGTGTGCGCTTGATGATGCGGGTGGCTTCGATGAAGTCCACCGCGTAGTTGTCGTGCTCTTCGATGCCGGTGGCCACGGCGAAGATGTTCGGGTCGAAGATGATGTCCTGGGGCGGGAAGCCGACCTGGTCGACCAGGATCCGGTAGGCACGGGTGCAGATTTCCACCTTGCGCGCGCAGGTGTCGGCCTGGCCCTGCTCGTCGAAGGCCATCACCACCGCGGCCGCACCGTAGCGCAGCACCTTGCGCGCGTGCTCGATGAACTGCGCTTCGCCTTCCTTGAGCGAGATCGAATTGACCACGCTCTTGCCCTGCAGGCACTTCAGCCCGGCTTCGATCACGCTCCACTTGGACGAATCGACCATCACCGGGATGCGCGCGATATCCGGCTCGGACATGATCAGGTTGAGATAGCGGGTCATCGCTTTCTCGGAATCGATCAGGCCCTCGTCCATGTTGACATCCAGGATCTGCGCGCCGCTGGCGACCTGCTGGCGGGCCACTTCCACCGCTTCTTCGTAGCGTTCTTCCTTGACCAGCTTGCGGAACTGCGCGCTGCCGGTGACGTTGGTGCGCTCGCCGATGTTGACGAACAACAGGTCCGGGGTGATGACCAGCGGTTCCAGCCCGGACAGCCGGGTGTTGCGGGTAGGGGCGTTCATGCCGCCTGCTCCTGCGCGCCGGGCAGTGCGCGCGGCCGCAGGCCGGCCACGGCCTGGGCGATGGCACGGATGTGGTCGGGGGTGGAGCCGCAGCAGCCACCCACCAGGTTGAGCAGGCCGTCCTCGGCGAAACCGCGCAGGGTGGCGGCCATTTCGTCCGGGGTCTCGTCGTACTCACCGAAGGCGTTGGGCAGCCCGGCGTTGGGATGGGCGCTGACGTAACAGTCGGCCACCTGGCCCAGGGTTTCCACGTGCGGTCGCATCGCGTCGGCGCCGAGCGCGCAGTTCAGGCCGATCGACAGAGGGCGAGCGTGGGCGAGCGACGCATGGAAGGCATCGGCGGTCTGGCCCGAGAGGGTGCGCCCGGAGGCATCGGTGATGGTGCCGGAGATCATGATCGGCAGGCGCGCGCCGCGCGCATCGAAGGCTTCTTCGATGGCGAACAGCGCGGCCTTGGCATTGAGCGTGTCGAAGATGGTTTCCACCATCAGGGTGTCGGCGCCGCCGTCGATCAGGCCGTCGATGGCCTCGCGGTAGGTCTCGCGCAGCGCATCGAAGCTGGTGTTGCGGAAACCGGGATCGTTCACGTCGGGGCTGATCGAGGCGGTACGGCTGGTCGGCCCCAGCACCCCGATGACGAAACGCGGTTTATCCGGGCTGTTGGCTTCGGCCGCATCGCAGCAGGCGCGCGCGACGGCAGCGCCGGCCTTGTTCAACTCGTACACCAGGTGTTCCAGGTGGTAGTCGGCCTGGCTCACCGAGGTGGCATTGAAGGTGTTGGTTTCGATCAGGTCAGCACCGGCTTCCAGGTAGGCGGTGTGGATGCCGGCAATGACCTCGGGGCGGGTCAGCAGCAGCAGGTCGTTGTTGCCCTTGAGGTCGTGGCCTTCCGGCGTGCCGTGGTCGCAGCCGGCGCCGTGCTGGTGGTCGAAGCCACCGGCGAAGCGTTCCCCGCGGTAATCGCCTTCCTCCAGCCCGTGCCGCTGGATCATGGTGCCCATCGCACCGTCGATGATCAGGATGCGCTGGGCCAGCGCGTCTTCGAGGGCGCGGACACGATCGGGGTGCAGCCAGGGCAGGGACATCGCGGGGAAACCTCAGGGCTTGCTGGCAATCAGCGAAATGACTTCAAAATGCGGCGGACGCTTTTCGCGGGTCACCGTTTCCAGGCTGGAGACCACCAGGCCGGCCTTCTCGGCGAATTTGCGCAGTTCCTTGTCCGAGAAACCCAGGTTGACGTGGCCATAGGCCTCGACGGCGGCCTTGTGCTCGTGGCGGGCCAGGCTGCAGAGCAGCAGGCGGCCACCAGAGCGCAGCACGCGCGCGCCTTCGGCCACGGCCTGGGCCGGCTTGGCGGCGTAGGTCAGTGCATGCATCAGCACCACCAGGTCGAAGCTGCGGTCCTTGAAGGGCAGGGCATGCATGTCGCCCTCGCGCACTTCCACGTTGGCCAGGCGGCGCAGGCGTTCGCTGGCGGCGGCCACGACGCGGGCGCTGGTGTCGATGCAGACGTAGCGCTTGGCATGCGGGGCCACCAGTTCCGCCAGCACGCCATCGCCGGAGGCGATATCGAGCACGTCCCCGGTTTCCAGCAGCGGCAGCGCGGTGCGCGCCAGCGCTTCCCAGGTGCGGCCGGGCGAGTAATGGCGTTCCATGTCGCCGGCCACGCTGTCGGCCCAGTTCTGGTCGGCGGCGCGGCTGGCCAGCACGCTGGCCACGCGTTCAGCATCCTGGCGCAGCAGCGGGTCGTCGCTGCCGGTGCTCAGGGCGTGCCACAATGCGCGTTGGGCCGGGTCCAGCGCGGCATCGTCGAAGCGGTAGTACGCCGACACGCCTGCGCGCCGGTCGCGCACCAGGCCGGCTTCCTTGAGGCGGGCCAGGTGGGTCGACACCCGCGGCTGGGCCAGGGTGGTGATGGCCGACAGCTCGGCCACGGTGAGTTCTTCCTGCTCCAGCAGCGCCAGCAGGCGCACGCGGGTGGCGTCGGCGAACACCTTCAGCCGGACCGACCAGTCCTCGAGATCCATAAATATCTACCTATCGCGATATAGAGATATTTTCGTCCTTTGGCGCGTTCGCGGTCAAGTCAGCCCGGATTGGGTGGCCCCCGGTACAATCGCCGCACCTGGACGCGCCCGGCGCGGCCATATCGACATGTTCCTGGGAGGGTTTCGTGGATTTCAGTTTCACCGAAGAGCAGCTGATGCTGCAGGACGTTGCGCGCCGCATCGCGCAGGAAAAGATCGCGCCGAGCGCCGAGCACCATGACCGTACCGGCGAGTTCCCGCTGGACAACATCCGCCTGCTGGGCGAAAACGGCCTGATGGGCATCGAAGTGCCGGCCGAGTACGGCGGCGCGGGCATGGACCCGATTGCCTACGTGCTGGCGATGGTGGAGGTTGCCGCGGGCGACGCCGCACATTCGACCATCATGTCGGTCAACAACTCGCTGTTCTGCAACGGCATCCTGACCCATGGCAGCGAGGCGCAGAAGCAGAAGTACGTGCGCGCCATCGCCGAGGGCGAGGCCATCGGCGCGTTCGCGCTGACCGAGCCGCAGTCGGGTTCGGACGCCACGGCCATGCGTTGCCGCGCGGTCAGGCAGGCCGACGGCACCTATGTGATCAACGGCAAGAAGAGCTGGATCACGTCCGGTCCGGTGGCCAAGTACATCGTGCTGTTTGCCATGACCGACCCGGAGCAGGGTGCGCGTGGCATCACTGCGTTCATGATCGACACCGACAAGGCCGGCTTCCACCGCGGCAAGACCGAGCCGAAGCTCGGCATCCGCGCCTCGGCCACCTGCGAGATCGAGTTCCAGGATTACGTGGCGGCGGCTGAAGACGTGGTGGGCAAGGAAGGCGAGGGCTTCAAGATCGCGATGGGCGTGCTGGACGCCGGCCGCATCGGCATCGCGTCACAGGCGATCGGCATCGCACGTGCGGCCTATGAGGCCACGATCGAATACGTGAAGGACCGCAAGGCCTTCGGCGCGGCGATCGGTACGTTCCAGATGACCCAGGCCAAGATCGCCGACATGAAGTGCAAGCTGGATGCAGCGCTGCTGCTGACCCTGCGCGCGGCATGGGTGAAGGGCCAGGGCAAGCGTTTCAGCAACGAAGCGGCCATCGCCAAGCTGACCGCTTCGGAAGCGGCGATGTGGATCACCCACCAGGCCGTGCAGATCCACGGCGGCATGGGTTACTCCAAGGAAATGCCGCTGGAGCGTTACTTCCGTGATGCCAAGATCACCGAGATCTACGAAGGCACCTCGGAAATCCAGCGCCTGGTCATCGCCCGCAACGAAACCGGCCTGCGCTGAGGCGGCTTCTCGCTGTACAGACCAAAGCATCGGGGTCCTATTGGGGCCCCGATTGCTTTTGGGGTGTCTGATTGCATGGTGTACCTGGGTACCGGGCTGCGCCCGGTAGCTTCATGCATCTGGGCGAACAGCCGTTGGGCACCGGTTTGCCGGAGTTGGCGAGCCGGTGCGGGTTTGCGGGGGGCGCCGTGAATCCGTCCCTGGAGGCTCTTGCGAAACATCCATGTTTCGCAAAGCCCCCGCAAACCCGCCCCGGCTCGCCTATGACAGTGGGCAGGAGGCCACGGAAAAAGCACAGGGCGCCGAGACCCCACGGTAGGGTTGGTTCCCAAACAACCGCCGTGAAGATTTCCACGTTCGATAACGCATTGAACTGATCGAAGCAGGTGCCGGCATCGCCGGCACACCGGCTTTTCCCGTGGCAACGACCCGCCTAGCCAGAGATCGTCTCAGCCACAGGCTGTTCGCACAAATGCATCAGCAGCCGGGCAGCGCCCGGCAACACAGCAAGCGTGCAACCGCAAAAAAAAGGCCCCGGATCGCTCCGGGGCCTTTCGCGTTTCATTCAAACAAAGATCAACGATCCGGACGATGCGCTGCGGTGGCTTCGCCCTGGCGTTCCAGGAACTCCTTGGACGGTTCGTCCAGCTTGTCGCCCAGCATGCGGCGGACCACCACGAAGAACACCGGGATCATCAGCAGGCCCAGGAAGGTGGCGAACACCATGCCGCCGATCACGCCGGTACCGATAGCGTGACGCGCGTTGGCGCCGGCACCGGTGGAGATCGCCATCGGGATCACGCCCATGATGAACGCAAACGAGGTCATCAGGATCGGCCGGAAGCGCAGGCGCGAGGCTTCGATGGTCGCCTCGCGCAGGCTCTTGCCTGCTGCGCGCTGCTCCACCGCGAACTCCACGATCAGGATCGCGTTCTTCGCCGCCAGGCCGATCACCGTGATCAGGCCGATCTTGAAGTACAGGTCGTTGGGCAGGCCGCGGGCGAGCGAGAACGACAGCGCGCCCAGCACGCCCAGCGGCACCACCAGCAGCACCGCCACCGGGATCGACCAGCTTTCATACAGCGCCGCAAGGCACAGGAACACCACCACGATCGACAGCACCAGCAGCAGCGTGGCCGCGTTGCCCGCCAGGATTTCCTGGTAGGACATGCCCGACCAGTCGTAGCCGAAGCCCGCCGGCAGGTCATCCTGCACGATCCGCTCCATTGCCTGCATCGCTTCGCCCGAGCTCTTGCCCGGTGCCTGCGAACCGACGATGTTGATCGCCGAATAGCCGTTGTAGCGGCTCAGCGATGGCGGTGCCGACACCCATTCGGACTTCACCACCGTGCTCAGCGGAATCATCGCCGGCGTACCGTCGGCGTTGGTCTGCAGCGAGCTGGGCGTGTAGAAGCTGTTCAACGACTCGGCACCGGTGCGGAACGGACCATCGGCCTGCATGGTCACGCGCTTGATGCGGCCCTGGTAGAAGAAGTCGTTCACGTATACCGGCGCCAGCATCAGCTGGATGGTGCTGTACACGTCCGACACCGACAGGCCCATCGTCTGCGCCTGCACGCGGTCCACGTGCAGCTGCAGCTGCGGCGCGTTTTCCAGCCCGTTCGGGCGCACGCCGGTGAGCAGTTCCTTCTCCTCGGCCGCCTTGCCCAGCAGGATGTTGCGCGCCTGCGTCAGCTGTTCGAAGCCGGCACCGCCGCGGTCCTGCAGCCACATGTCGAAGCCGCCGAACTGGCCCAGGCCCTGCACCGTGGGCAGGTTGACCACGAAGATCTGCGCCTCCTTGATGCCGTAGAACGCGCCGTTCATGTTCTGGATGAACTCGGGCACCGTGATGTCACGGTCCGCCCACGGCTTGAGCCGGATGAAGCCCATGCCCACGTTTTCGCCCGAGCCGACGAAGCTGAAACCGGCCACCTGCAGCATGCCTTCGAAGCCATCCTGCTTTTCCAGGATGCCGCGCATCTGCGCGAAGGTCGCATTGGTCTGCGCCTTGGTCGAGCCCGGCGGCAGCTGCACGATCGCCAGCGCATAGCCCTGGTCTTCTTCCGGCAGGAAGCTGCCCGGCATGCGGGTGAACAGGAAGCCGCATAGCACGGTGAGCACCACGAACAGGATCATCCAGCGCGGCGCATGCTTCACCGCCGAGGTGATGTGGCCCACGTAGGTGCCACTGATCTTGTCGTAGTACTTGTTGAAGGTGCGGTAGACCACGTTCGGTTCGCCGTGCGTGGCCTTCAGGAAGGTCGCGCACAGCGCCGGGGTGAAGCCCAGCGCCAGGAACGCCGAGAACGCCATCGCGATGGCGATGGTCAGCGCGAACTGCTTGTAGATCTCACCGGCGGCACCGCCCTGCAGCGCCGAGGGAATGAATACCGCCGCCAGCACCACGGTGATGGCCACCACCGCGCCGGTGATCTGGGTCATGGCCTTCTGGGTGGCGGCCTTCGGCGGCAGCTTCTCCTCGGTCATGATGCGTTCGACGTTCTCGATGACCACGATGGCGTCATCGACCACGATGCCGATCGCCAGCACCATCGCAAACAGGGTCAGCTGGTTGATGGTGAAGCCGATGATGCTCATGCCCAGGAAGGTGCCCAGCAGGGCGACCGGGATGACCAGCGTGGGGATCAGGGTGGCGCGGAAGTTCTGCAGGAAGATCAGCATCACCAGGAAGACCAGCACGATCGCTTCGATCAGGGTCTTGACCACTTCCTCGATCGAGATCTTCACGAACGTGGTGCTGTCGTACGGCGAGAACCAGGTGACCCCGGTCGGGAAGGTGGATTCCAGTTCATCCATCTTCGCGGTGACCGCGTTGGCCACGTTCAGGGCGTTGGCGCCCGGCAGCAGCTGGATCGCGAAGGCGCCGGTCGGCTTGCCGTTGTACTGGGTATCGAAGCCGTAGTTGTTGGCACCGAAGGCGATGCGCGCCACGTCCTTGAGCAGCACGCGCGAACCGTCCGCGTTGGCCCGCAGGATGATGTTCTCGAACTGGTCAGGCGAGCTGAAGCGGCCCTCCGCCGATACCGTGGCGGTGAAATAGTGGCCTGCCGGCGACGGATCGGCGCCCAGCGAACCGGCCGCGAACTGCACGTTCTGGGCCTTGATCGCCGCCAGCACCTGGGTGGCCGAGAGGTTGTAGCCCTGCATGCGTTCCGGGTTCAGCCAGATGTTCATGGCGTATTCGGAACCGAACTGCTGGGTGCTGCCCACGCCGGGAATGCGCGAGATCTGGTCGAGCACGCGCGAACCCACGATGTCGTTGAGCGCATCGCGGGTGATCGCTTCGCTGTCCGACTGCAGCGCCACCACCATCAGGAAGCCGGCGTTGGCCTTGGCCACCACCACGCCCTGCTGGGTTACTTCGGTGGGCAGGCGCGGCGTGGCCAGCGACACCTTGTTCTGCACCTGCACCTGGGCGATGTCCGCGTCGGTACCGGTTTCGAAGGTCAGGGTGATGGTCGCGCGGCCGTTGGAGGCCGACGAGGAGCTGAAGTACAGCAGGTGATCGATACCGGTCAGCTGCTGCTCGATCACCTGGGTGACCGACTTCTCGGTGGTGTCGGCGCTGGCGCCGGGGTAGGTGGCGCTCACCGTCACCTGGGGCGGTGCGATGCTCGGGTAGGACTCCACGCCCAGACCCAGGATCGAGATCACGCCCGCAAGCGAGATCAGGATCGCGACCACCCAGGCGAATACCGGGTGTTCAATGAAAAATTTAGGCATGACGGAAGGTCCCGTTATTGCTTGGTCGGTTCGGCAGCCGGAGCGCCATCGGAGGGCTTGGCGGCCGGATCAGCGGCGGCATCGGCCGGCGCGGTGCCCGCGGCAGCGGGGGCGCCCGCAGCCGGTGCGGCACCCGCTGCCGGTGCAGCACCCGCAGGCGCTGCGCCAGGTCCGTTGGCGGCGGTCGGGGTCCAAGGCTTGGCCGAGGCCGGCGAGCCTTCCTTGACCTTCTGCACGCCAGCCACGATCACCTGGTCGCCCGGTTCGATGCCGCTGGTGACCAGCCAGTTGCTGCCCTGCTGGCCTTCGGTGACCACGTTCTTGCGCACCACCTTGCCGTCCTTGCCGACCACCATCACGAAGCCGCCGGTGGTGTCGCGCTGCAGGGCCTGCAGCGGGACGAGGAACGCATTTTTGCGCTCACCCAGTACGGCCTGGAAGCTGACGAAGGCGCCCGGCAGCAGGATCTGCTGCGGGTTGGGCAGTACCGCGCGCAGGGTCACCGCGCCGGTGGACGGGTCGACCACGGCCGAGGAGTAATCCAGCGTGCCCGGCTGATCGTACATCGTGCCGTCGGACAGCTTCACCTGCACGGTCGACTTGCCATCGCCGCTCAGCGACACCGCGCCGGCGGCCTGCGCACGGCGCAGCTGGGTCAGCTCGTCGGAGCTCATCGAGAAGTTGACGAACAGCGGGTCCAGCTGGTCCACGGTGGTCAGCAGGGTAATGTCGCTCTGGCCGACCAGCGCGCCTTCGGTGACCTGCTGCTTGCCGGCGCGGCCGGCGATGGGCGAGGTGACCTGGGCGTAGCCGAGGTTGATCTTCGCATTGGCCAGCGAGGCCTGCGCCTGCTGCACGGCGGCGGCGGCGGTGCGCTCGGTGGCTTCGGCGGCGTCCAGGTCGGACTTGGAGACGAACTGCTTGGGGGCCAGCGAGCGGGCGCGCGCGGCGGCGGCCTTGGCATTGGCATAGGTGGCCTGGGCCGACGCGAGCTCAGCCTGCGATGCATTCAATGCGGCCTGCAGCGGCGCCGGGTCGATCAGGAACAGCACCTGCCCCTGTTTGACGTCCTGGCCTTCCTGGTAGACGCGCTTGAGCAGCACGCCCGGCACGCGGGCGCGCACGTCGGCGCTGCGGTACGGCGACAGGCGGCCCACCAGCTCACGCTGCAGCGGCAGCGTATCGGCCTTGGCTTCGATCACGCCCACTTCCGGCGGCGGGGGCGTCTGTTGTTCCGGCTTCTTGCAGGCGGTCAACGCAACGGCGACAGCGCACGTCAGGGCGAGGGTGCGGAGTGGGGCGATCATCAGGAGAAACTCCGGTGTTGGTTTGAATGCGGTAAGCGGATCGCCTCGGGCGCAGCGAACGCGCGCAGGAAACTGTCCACGGAAAATTCGGCCCACCGGCGCCGCTGTGACGCGTCGGCACGATGGGGGGTGTGAAAGCGCTGCTTCTCGAAATCCTGTCCCGCGATCATGCTCAATAGCAGTTCAGCCATGAAGTGCGGGTCGTCATGGCGCAGAAGCCCCTCGTGGATGCGATGTTGGATCCATTCAGCAAGGTGAAACGTCAATGCTTCCGCCCCATCCCGATACAAGGAACGTGCCTCATCGGGAAAACGGGCCGCCTCTCCGGCGATCAGCCGGCGGGTCTGGACCACGTGCGGCTCGTTGAAGTGGTCCAGGTAGTCGAAGGCGAACTGCAGCAGGCAGCCGCGCAGGTCATCGCCTTCCAGTGCCCGAAGCCCGGCCGTGGCCCGGCACAGGTGCCGCTGCAGCACCCGGCGCAGCAGTTCCTGCTTGCTGCCGTAGCGGCTGTAGAGGGTCTGCTTGGAACATCCGGCCTGCTGGGCCACCGACTCCATGCTCAGCTGCATGCCCTGGGTGGCCATCAGATCGCGCACGGCATCGAACACGCGATGATCGCGCGCGTCCAGCAAGGCGGCGGCAGGGGAAGGGGAGTTCACGCGGTGGACTATACCGTCCAGTTCAGAATTGGAGAAGCGTTGTGTTGGGCACTGGCATGCGATGTAAACGCCACCCAACTGAAAAACCTTATTCCGTCCTGCAGCAAGGCCTTTTCATGCGGTAGGGCTACAATTTCATCTTTCCAACTGGGCAACACGCACCGCTCTGCCATGAAACCGCAAAAAACAGCAGCCAAGACCGTGAAAAAAACGACCAAACCAGCCGATACGCAGACTGTTTCACCAGTGGGCTTCTCGCTGGAACCGGTGTACACGGCCTTGCGCAAGCGTTACCCGGCGGCCGGGCAGGCCGAGGCAGTGGCGTTCGCCGCAGACTTCTACAAGCGCATGGAAGCGGATGAGTTCCCGCACCACACCGCTGAAGAATGGGCCGCACTGGCCGGCGACACCCTCGAATTCGCCCGCGTGCGCAAGGCCGGCAAGGCCAACGTGCGCGTGTTCAACCCGACCCTGAAGGCAAACGGCTGGGAATCTGCCCACACCGTGCTGCAGATCGTCAACGACGACATGCCGTTCCTGGTCGACACCGTGACCATGACCCTGGCCGAACATGGCGTGGGCGTGCACGTGCTGGGCCACCCGGTGATCCGTTTCACCCGCGACAAGGCCGGCAAGCTGTCGACCGTGGGCGAAGGCACCGCCGAATCGGTGATGCTGCTGGAAATCGACCGCCAGCCGGCCGACGCCATGGCCGATGTCGAACAGGCCATCGTCAAGGCGCTGGATGAAGTGCGCGCCATCGTCGGCGACTGGGAGGCGATGCGCAGCAAGGCGCTGGCCCTGGCCGACGACCTCGGCACGCGCCAGCTGCCGGTCGACGACGCCTCGCGCGCCGAAGCCCAGGCGTTCCTGCGCTGGGCCGCCGAAAACCACTTCACCTTCTTCGGCTATCGCGAATACCGCGTGGAGAAGCAGGGCAAGGAAGACGTGCTGGCGCCGTTGAACGACACCGGCCTGGGCCTGATGCGCGGCAAGGACAAGTCCGCTGCACGCCCGGTCAAGACCCTGGCCGCACAGGGCCTCAACGCCACCACCGGGTTGAAGGACGCGCTGATCCTGACCAAGACCAATGCGCGTTCGCGCGTGCACCGCGCCGGCTACATGGATTACATCGGCGTGCTGGAATTCGACGCCAAGGGCAGGATCATCGGCGAGCAGCGCTTCCTGGGCCTGTTCACTTCCAGCGCCTACAACCGCCGCCCGTGGGAAATTCCGCTGGTGCGCCAGCGCCACGAATACGTGATGAGCAAGTCGGGCCTGGCCCCGGCCAGCCACAGCGGCAAGGCACTGCGCCACATCCTGGAAACCCTGCCGCGCGAAGAGCTGTTCCAGTCCAGCGAGGAAGAGCTGTACCGCACCGCCATCGGCGTGCTGGGCCTGCAGGAGCGCGTGCGCAGCCGCCTGTTCCTGCGCCGTGACAAGTACAGCCGTTTCATCTCCGCGCTGGTGTACCTGCCGCGCGAGCGTTTCAACACCGACGTGCGCCTGCGCATCGAAGCGATGCTCAAGGACGCGCTGCAGGGCGAATACGTGGACAGCTCGGTGGTGCTGGGCGAATCGCCGCTGGCCCAGGTGCACCTGATCGTACGCCCGAAGGCTGGCCAGACCCTGGAAGTGGATACCAGCGCACTGGAGCAGAAGCTGGCCCAGGTGCTGCGCAACTGGCAGGACGACCTGCGCGAAGCGCTGGTGGCCCGCCACGGTGAAAGCGAAGGGCTGCGCATTGCCGCCCGGATCGGCAAGGCACTGCCGGCCGGTTACATCGAAGACTCCAGCACCGAGATCGCGGCCAACGACGTCAGCCAGCTCGACGCGCTGACCGGCCCGGACGACCTGCGCCTGAGCCTGCAGGCCGTGCACCGCGAAGAAGGCGATGGCCTGCGCCTGAAGCTGTACCGCCAGCTGGATGACATTCCGCTGTCGGACGCGCTGCCGATGATGGAAAACATGGGCCTGCGCGTGATCGCCGAGCGCCCGTACCGCCTGAGCGTGGACAACGCGCCGGTGTACGTGCAGGACTTCGAAGTGGAATCGCTGGCCGGCGCGATCGACGCTGCTGCCGCCGATGCCGCCTTCGGTGAAACCTTTGCCCGCGTCTGGCACGGCGATGCCGAGAACGACGGCTTCAACCGCCTGGTGCTGGCCGCTGGCCTGCATTGGCGCCAGGTTGCGATGCTGCGCGGTTACTGCAAGTACCTGCTGCAGACCGGCGTGCCGTTCTCGCAGGCCTACGTCGAAGCCACCTTCACCCGTTACCCGCTGCTGGCCCGCCTGCTGGTGGAGCTGTTCGAAGCCCGCTTCGACCCGGCCACCGGGCATGAGGACAAGGTCGCCATCGCCGATGGCCAGGCCGACCTGCGCGCGCACCTGACCGTGCTGGCCGGTGGCGACGAAGGCACCCTGAAGGTCATCAAGACCGTGGTCGATGCCCGCAAGGGCGACCGCAAGGCGCAGATGGACGCCGCGCGCGACGCGCTGGTCAAGCTGATGGACCGCGTGTCCAGCCTCGACGAAGACCGCATCCTGCGCAGCTTCATGGGCGTGATCGACGCCACCCTGCGTACCAGCTACTACCAGACCGATGCACAGGGCCGCCCGGGCCACGTGATCAGCTTCAAGTTCGATTCGGCGCTGGTGCCGGACCTGCCCAAGCCGCGCCCGTACCGCGAAATCTTCGTGTACGGCCCGCGCGTGGAAGGTACCCACCTGCGCTTCGGCGCGGTTGCCCGTGGCGGCCTGCGCTGGTCGGACCGTCGCGAAGACTTCCGCACCGAAGTGCTGGGCCTGGTCAAGGCGCAGATGGTCAAGAACACGGTGATCGTGCCTGTCGGTGCCAAGGGCGGCTTCTTCGCCAAGACCCCGCCGGCCAGCGGTGACCGCGACGCGGTGTTCGCCAACGGCGTGGCCTGCTACAAGCTCTTCATCCAGGGCCTGCTGGACATCACCGACAACATCGTCAACAACAAGATCGTGCCGCCGGTGGACGTGGTCCGCCACGACATGGACGACCCGTACCTGGTGGTGGCCGCCGACAAGGGCACCGCGACCTTCTCCGACATCGCCAACGGCCTGGCCATCGACCACGGCTTCTGGATGGGCGATGCGTTCGCTTCCGGTGGTTCGGTCGGTTACGACCACAAGGGCATGGGCATCACTGCACGCGGTGCGTGGGAGTCGGTCAAGCGCCACTTCCGTGCGCTGGGCCGCGACAGCCAGACCCAGGACTTCACCACCGTGGGTGTCGGCGACATGTCCGGCGACGTGTTCGGCAACGGCATGCTGCTGTCGCGCCACATCCGCCTGCTGGCCGCGTTCGACCACCGCCACATTTTCCTGGATCCGAACCCGGACGCGGCGACCTCGTTCGTCGAGCGGGAGCGCATGTTCACCGTGCCGCGTTCCAGCTGGGCCGACTACGATGCGAAGCTGATCAGCAAGGGCGGCGGTATTTACCCGCGCACGCTGAAGTCGATCGAGATCACCCCGCAGGTGCGTGAGGCGCTGGGCCTGGACGACAACGTCAAGGCGCTGTCGCCCAACGACCTGATGAGCGCCATCCTCAAGGCGCCGGTGGACCTGCTGTGGAACGGCGGCATCGGCACCTACGTCAAGGCCGCCACCGAGCAGCACAGCGACGTCGGCGACCGCGCCAACAACGCGCTGCGCGTCAACGGTGGTGAGCTGCGCTGCAAGGTGGTGGGCGAGGGCGGCAACCTGGGCATGACCCAGCTGGGCCGCATCGAAGCTGCCCAGGCTGGCGTGCTGCTCAACACCGACTTCATCGACAACTCGGCCGGCGTGGATACCTCCGACCACGAAGTCAACATCAAGATCCTGCTCAACGATGTGGTGCGGGCCAAGAAGCTGACCGTGGACGCACGCAACAAGCTGCTGGCGTCGATGACCGACGAAGTGGCCGACCTGGTGCTCAACGACAACTACCGCCAGAACCAGGCCCTGAGCCTGATGGAGCGGATGGCGGTCAAGCGCCTGGGTTCCAAGCAGCACTTCATCCGCACGCTGGAAAAGCAGGGCCTGCTGGATCGCCAGATCGAGTTCCTGCCGACCGATGCCGAGCTCTCCGCACGCAAGGCGCGTGGCCAGGGCCTGACCCGTCCGGAGCTGTCGGTGCTGCTGTCGTATTCCAAGCTGGTGGCGTTCCAGCAGCTGCTGGAATCGGACATCCCGGAAGACCCGTACCTGTCCAAGGAACTGCTGCGTTACTTCCCGACGCCGCTGCAGAAGAAGTATGCCGATGCGATGGAGCGTCACCGCCTGAAGCGCGAGATCATCGCCACGGCCGTGACCAACCAGACCATCAACCGCATGGGCGCCACGTTCCTGATGCGCATGCAGGAAGACACCGGCCGCACCATCGCCGAGGTCGCCAAGGCCTACACCATCAGCCGCGAAACGCTGGATGCACGTGCCCTGTGGGCGCAGATCGATGCGCTCGACGGTACCCTGCCGGAGTCGGTGCAGATCGATGCGCTGGAAGTGATCTGGAAGCTGCAGCGTTCGTTCGTGCGCTGGCTGCTGTTCCGCCCCGGCGCGATGCCGGGCATCACCGAGGCGGTGAACCGCTACCAGGCCGCGTTCAACGACATCCGCGAAGCCTCCGGCGTGCTGCCCGATTCGCAGCGCCCGGCCTACGAGGCCAGCGTGCAGGAGTGGAAGGAAAAGGGCCTGCCGCCGGCACTGGCGCAGCAGCTGTCCGAGCTGCAGTTCCTGGAACCGGCGTTCGACATCATCGAACTGGCGCGTACCCGCAAGCTCAAGCCGGTGGACGTGTCCAAGGTCCACTTCCGCCTGGGCGACGCGCTGCAGCTGCCGTGGCTGTTCGAGCAGATCGACGCGCTGGAGGTCAATGGCCGCTGGCACGCCGTGGCCCGTGGCGTGCTGCGCGACGAGCTGGCCGCCCATCACCGCAACCTGGCCGCCCAGGTGCTGTCGATGAAGGGGGGCAGTGCCGAAGCCAAGGTTGCGGCCTGGATCGGCCGTGACGACAGCAGCCTGCGCTTCACCCTGTCGATGCTGCAGGAGCTGGCCGAGCAGAAGACGCTCGACTACCCGACGGTCTCGGTGGCGGTACAGCGCCTGGGCCAGCTGGCGGCCCACGGCGCGTAACCTGCGCTGACGCGTGAAAGCAGAAGGCCCCGCCATTGGCGGGGCCTTTTTGTTGAATCACGACCAACGGTCGTGATCTACCGGTAGGTATCGACCGTTGGTCGATGCGGTCGCAGGCCGCGTTCGTGCGGTTCACGCCCGCGTACGCACGAACGGCGCTCGCCCGGGTATGCTCTCGGCCATGCCCCACCGGGAATCTTCATGAGCGACACCCCCCGCATCGCGTTCCTTGCCAGCAACACCGAGGCGGCCCAGTCGGCCCGCGCGGCCGCGGTGGCACGCTATGGCGACCACGCGCCGGACGCCGCCGAGGTGCTGTGTCCCCTGGGCGGCGACGGTTTCATGCTGCAGACCCTGCACCGGCATGGGCATCTTGGCCTGCCGGTGTTCGGCATGAAGCTGGGTACCGTGGGCTTCCTGATGAACCAGTACAGGGCCGAGGACGACATCCAGGCGCGCATCGCCCGTGCCGAGCCGGCCAACCTGCGCCCGCTGGAAATGCTGGCGCTGACCGAATCGGGCACCACCACCGGCTCGCTGGCCTATAACGACGTGTCGCTGCTGCGCCAGACCCGCCAGGCCGCGCACATCGGGGTCGACCTCAACGGCCAGGAGCGGGTGGCCGAGCTGATCGGCGATGGGGTGCTGGTGGCGACCCCGGCCGGCAGCACCGCCTACAATTACTCCGCACACGGCCCGATCCTGCCGCTGGGCTCGCACACCATCGCGCTGACCCCGCTGGCGCCGTACCGGCCGCGGCGCTGGCGTGGCGCGATCCTGAAGGCCGATACCGAAGTGCGCTTCCGCGTACTGGACCCGTACAAGCGCCCGGTCAGCGTGACCGCCGATTCGCACGAGACCCGCGACGTGGTCGAAGTGACCATCCGCGAATCGCGCGAGCGCCGGGTGACCCTGCTGTTCGATCCGGAACACAACCTGGAAGACCGGATCCTCAGCGAACAGTTCATGTTTTGAAGGATTTTTGACCGCCATGGGCGACAACACCCCCCGTTTGCTGACCGTTGCCGTGACCTCGCGCGCGCTGTTCGACCTGGAAGAGGGACACGCGCTGTTCGAGGCCGAAGGCGTGGACGCCTATGCCGAGTACCAGCGCAAGCATGAGGACGACGTGCTGCGCCCCGGCGTGGCGTTTCCGGTGGTGCGCAAGCTGCTGGCGCTCAACCAGGGCCAGTCGCCGGAATCGCCGCGGGTGGAGGTCATCCTGCTGTCGCGCAATTCCGCCGATACCGGTCTTCGCATCTTCAATTCCATCCAGCATTACGACCTGGGCATCATCCGCGCCACCTTCACCGCCGGCGAGCCGACCTGGCCGTACGTGAAGCCGTTCGGGACCGATCTGTTCCTGTCGGCCAACCCGGAATCGGTGCGGCGTGCGCTGCGGCATGGCATCGCCGCGGCCACGATCCTGCCCAAGCCGCACGGCGAGACCCTGGCGGCGGCCGAACCGGTCGACATGAGCCAGCCGCTGGGCCAGCTGCGCATTGCCTTCGATGGTGACGCGGTGATCTTCGGCGATGAAAGCGAGCGCATCTCGCGCGAGCAGGGCGTGGAAGCGTTTGGCCGGCACGAGCGCGAAAACGCCCGCGAGCCGCTCAGCGGCGGTCCGTTCCGCAACTTCCTGTCGGCGCTGCACACCCTGCAGGCGGTGTTCCCGTCGGGCGAGGATGCGCCGATCCGGACCGCGCTGGTCACCGCGCGCTCGGCCCCGGCCCATGAGCGGGTGATCCGCACGTTGCGCGAATGGGGCGTGCGCCTGGACGAAGCGCTGTTCCTGGGCGGCCGCCACAAGGGCCCGTTCCTGGAAGCGTTCGGCGCGGACATCTTCTTCGACGATTCTCAGCACAACATCGACAGCGCCCGCCAGCACCTCAGCGTGGCCGCCGGCCATGTACCGCACGGCGTAGCCAACGATTGACGGCGGTCACGACCAACGGTTGTGACCTACCGGTCGGGCGGATACATGGGTAGGTCACGACCGTTGGTCGTGACACCGACTAATCGAGCGGCAGCTCGATATTGACCAATTTCCAACGCAACCCCTGCCGCTGCAGCACAAACACCACCGGCGCGCCCTGCGCCGTATGGGTGGTGGCGGTGAATCGTGACGTGGACTCGAACCGATGCGTGGCGCCCTCCAGCGGCCGCGCCGCACGCGGCGCCGCGTACGCATCATTGCCCTCCAGGTCATTGCTGGCCCGCTTCCACAGCGTATGGCCTTCCATCAACGCCCCGATCCCGGTCGGCGTCACCATCGCATCCACCGCCGTGCCGCTCAGCTTCTGCCCGGCGGTCAGCAGCAGCGCGCCGACCAGGTTGGACTGCACGTCCGGCCCGGCCCGGCGCACCACGTAATCATCCAGCTGCGCGCGCAGGTTGGCGCGCAGCATCGGGAAGTCCACGTAGCGGTCCAGCTGGGAGGTATCGCGCTGCTCGATCGCCCCGGCCAGCCCGCGCAGGGTCAGATAGGGCCCGCTGACCAGCCAGCCTGCCAGCAGCACCACGACCAGCCCCAGCAGCAGAAGCAGCTTTTTCATCCCGCCACCTTGCCGCAGCCCACGTCAACGCGGGGTAGAGTGCTCAAAACTCCAGATCCAACGCAGCGCACAGATAATCGACAAACGGCCCCAACGCCACCAGATCCTTCGCCAGCGTCTGCCGCAGCTTCGGCCCGGTCATGGTCGCATCATCAAGCGAGCGCCAGAACACCCAGTTGCGATGCTTCAGGTCGTCGATGAACTCGAAATCCGGCTCGAACCCGCGCGGTGCCCGCACCAGCTTCTCGCTTTCCTCGAAATCGAACCTCTTTCGCAGCGCCGGCGCATGCGCCGCCGCCTTCCACGCGCCGGGGTTGTCCACGATGAAATGGCGCACCTTGCGCTGGGTGGCCGGCTCGGGATGCCACAGGCCAGCGCCAACGAAGCACCCGCCCGGTTGCAGGTGGATGTAGAAGGACGGCGCCGGTACCTGCTTGCGCCGCTCATGGAACAGCCGCGCGCCCTGCCAGGTCTTGTACGGCGACTTGTCGTTGGAGAAGCGCGCATCACGGTAGATGCGGAACAGCGAGCCGCCCACGCCGCGCGGGTCGGCGCGGAAGTGCCCGCTCACCGCCGCCAGGTCCGGCTGCAGGTCGCTGATCAGCTGCAGGAACGGCTGGCGCACGTGCTCTTCGTACTTCGGCTTGTGCGCGTTGAACCAGGTCTTGTCGTTGTTGCGCGCCAGCCCGCGCAGGAAGGTGAAGCTGGCGGGAGTGAAATAGGTGCTCACAGGCTCTGCTCCAGATCGGTGCCCCAGTCGCGCAGGTGCTGCAACAGGGCAAGTTTGGCCGGGTCGGCGGCATGCTCCAGCGCCAGCGTGTCCAGCTGCGCGCGGAAGTCGGGCAGGGTCTGCTCGCCCAGCCCGGCATCGCCGAGCAGGCGCTGCCGCCGGTAGTCGTTCCAGCGCCCGCGTTCGCCGGCATCCAGCGTCTGCGGGTGGTTGCGCGCGCGGTAGCGGAACAGCAGCTCCGGCATGCGCGGGTCTTTCAGCCGCTCGGCGAAACCGGCCAGCTCGGCCGGCGGGCTGGTGCGCAGGCGGGACATCAGCGCCTTGTCGCCGTCGGCCAGGAAGCCGTCGTACAGCGATGCATCCACATCGCTGACCGTGGCCACGCGCTCGCCGCCGTACACCTGCCGTACCTTCTCGACCAGCGCCGGGCCAGCCTCGCGCACGCGCGCGGCATTGGCCTCCACCGTGGCGACGTCGATGCCCAGCCGGGCATGGTCGGACGGGCGCAGGTGGTTCCAGGCCACCAGCGCGGGCACCTTGTTCAAGTGCACTTCCTTGAGCGGTACGCGCTGTTCGCCCTCGGCCAGGTCGGCGGCGCGCGTGTACAGGCGCGCGGCCAGCGTTTCGGCCGGCAGGGCCAGCAACCCATCGATGTCGCCTTCCAGGTCCAGCGCGATGACCCGGTTGTTGATGTACGGGTGGCGCGCGATCGGCATCACCGGCGCGGCGCACATGCGCTGGGCCGGGTAGCGCATGGAGATGTGCAGCACCGGCTGCATCGCGTCCACGTCAAGCAGGCTGCCGACGAAGCGCTTGTCGCGCAGCTTCAGGGCGTAATCCCACAGCCGGGGTTGGGCCTGCTTGAAAAGACGCGCCATGCCGATGGTGGCGTGCACGTCGGACAGTGCCTCGTGCGCGTCGCCCTGGCGCACGTCGTTGGCCAGCGCCAGGTGCTCAAGCTTGAACGAGGTCGCGCCATCCTCGCGCTGCGGCCAGGCGATGCCGTCCGGCCGCAGCGCGTGCACCAGCCGCAGCATGTCCAGCAGGTCCCAGCGCGAGTTGCCGTTGCGCCACTCGCGTTCGTAGGGATCGAAGAAATTGCGGAACAGGCCGTGGCGCACGAACTCGTCGTCGAAGCGCAGCGTGTTGTAGCCCAGCGTGCAGGTGCCCGGACGCGCCATCAGGTCGTTGATGCGCGAAAACGCCTCGGCTTCGCTGACCCCTTCGGCCAGCGCATGCTGCGGGGTGATGCCGGTGATCAGCGTGGCAATCGGCGAGGGCAGCAGGTCGTCGGCCGGCTTCACGTAGAAGCTCACTGGCGCGTCGATCATGTTCAGGTCGGCGTCGGTGCGGATCGCGGCGAACTGCGCCACGCGGGTGCGGCGCGGGTCCTGGCCGAAGGTTTCCAGGTCGTAGAACAGGAAGCTGTCGGCCATCAGTGCGCGCCCTCCAGCACCGTCAGCTGTTCGTGGACCACGCGTTCCAGCGCGGCCCAGTCGATGTGCTCCAGGCTGTCGTGGCCGGCGGTGGCCGTTTCCAGGATGCGCCGCTGCAGCTCGGTGCGTTCCAGCGCCACCGCGTACGGCGTGTGCAGGAAGGTCACCATGGTGTAGTGCGGCACGAAGCGGGTGGGCCAGCGCGCCTGCAACTGCTGCTCCAGCTCGCGCTGCAGCAGGAAGGCCGGGTCGGCCACGCGGTCGCGCATTTCCAGGTAGTTTTCCAGCGCCATCTGCTGGATCGCTTCGGCGTTGGGCTTGCGCTCGGCCTCGAAGGCGGCGAAGGCCTGGGCCAGCGAATCCTGCTCCAGCAGGTTGCGGGCCAGCGCCACGCAGTCCTCGAACGCGCAGTTCATGCCTTGGCCGTGGAACGGCACCATGGCGTGGGCAGCATCGCCGAGCAGCACCGCACGGCCCTGCAGGTGCCACTGGCGCAGGTGCAGGGTGCCGAGCAGGCCGGGCGGGTGTTCTTCCCAATCGCGGCGCAGGTTTGGAATCAGCGCCAGCGCATCGGGAAAATCGCGCGCGAACAACGCCTCGGCTTCGGCGCCGCTGTTGGTGGTGGCGAAGCTGGGGTTGCCTTCGTTGGGCAGGAACAGGGTGACGGTGAAGGTGCCTTCGTCATTGGGCAGCGCGATGCACATGTAGTTGCCGCGCGGCCAGATGTGCAGGGCATTGGCCTCGATCCGGAAGCCGCCGTCGTCGGTGGGCGGGATTTCCAGCTCCTTGTAGGAGTGGTCGAGGAACTCGATGCGCTCGTCCAGCGGGTGCTTGCGGTTCATGGCCGCGCGCAGCGCCGAGCCGGCGCCGTCGGCGCCGATCAGCGTATCGAAGCGGATGTCGTGCGGATGGTCGGTGCGGTCATCGATGAAGCGCGCATAGCCGGCATCGAAATCCACGGTGTGCAGGCGGCGGTGGAAGTGCACCTGCGCCCCCGCATCTTCGGCCAGCTGCAGCAGGGTGGTGTTGAGGTCCTTGCGGTGGATGGACCAGATCACTTCACTGTCGTCGCGGCCATAGCGCTGCAGCTGCGGCGCGCCCTGGCGCGGGTGCACCATGCGGCCGCGCATCATCACCGCCTTGGCCATCACCGCGTCTTCGACCCCGGCCTGGCGCAGCGCGTTGCGGCCGCGTTCGGCCAGGGCCAGGTTGATCGAGCGGCCGGACTCGTAATCGGCGATGCGCGGATCGCCGCGGCGTTCGTACAGGGTGATCCGCCAGCCCTGGCGGGACAGCAGGATGGCCAGCAGGGAGCCGGCCAGGCCTGCGCCGATGATGCTCAGGGAGCGATGGGGGGTAGCGATCAAGGCGGTTCCGCGCAGGGGTGGGGGAGGGCGGCTTACAGGCCGGCCCAGGATTCCACTTCCTCGACGAAGTGGTGCAGGTCAAGGTAGCGGTTGTACAACGGGGTGGGCGAGATGCGGATCACATCGGGTTCGCGCCAGTCGCCCAGCACGCCCACGGTCTGCAGGTATTCGAACAGGTTGCGGCCGCGCTCGCGGCCGGCCACCACGCGCAGCGACAGCTGGCAGCCACGGCGTTCCGGCTCGCTGGGGGTAAGCACTTCAAGCACGCCGGGCAGGCGCGCGCGGACCAGCGCATCAAGCAGGCCGGTGAGCTGGAGCGACTTGTCGCGAAGGGCCTGGATACCGCCGGCCTTGTCGATCAGGTCAAGCGCGGCCCGCAGCGGGGCCAGGCCCAGCACCGGCGGGTTGCTCAGCTGCCAGCCTTCGGCGCCCACCGCCGGCACGAACTGCGGAGCCATCTTGAAGCGGGTGGCTTCCTCATGCCCCCACCAGCCGGCGAAGCGCGGCAGGCTGGTGTCGCGGTGGTGGCGTTCGTGCACGAAGCAGCCGGCCACGGCACCGGGGCCGCTGTTGAGGTACTTGTAATGGCACCACACGGCGAAGTCCGGCGCGATGTCGTGCAGCTGCAGCGGCACGTTGCCGACCGAGTGGGCCAGGTCGAAGCCGACCCGGGCGCCCTGCAGGCGGGCCATGCGGGTGATCGCATCCAGGTCGAATACCTGGCCGCTGCGGTACTGGACCCCGGGCCACAGCACCAGCGCCAGGCGCGGGCCGTGTTCGGTGATGGCGCGTTCGATGGCCTGCAGCGAGATCGTGCCGTTGGGCTCATCCGGCTGGACTTCGACCAGATCGGTGGCCGGGTCGAAGCCGTGGAAGCGGAGCTGCGATTCCACCGCGTGGCGGTCGGTCGGGAAGGCGCCGGCTTCCATCAGGATCACCGGGCGCTCGGCGCTGGGCCGGTAGAAGCTGACCATCATCAGGTGCAGGTTCACGCTCAGCGTGTTCATGGCGACCACTTCGCTGGGCAGGGCGCCCACTACCTTGGCCAGCTGCCGATTGACCAGGCGGTGGTAGCCCAGCCACTGGGTCTCGCCGGTGAAATGGCCTTCCACGGCGAGCGCGCCCCATTTGTCCATGACCTCCTGCACCGCCGCCTTGGCCCCGCGCGGCTGCAGGCCCAGCGAATTACCGACGAAATAGGTCTGGTCGCGGTGGTTGTGCTGGGGGAAGACGAATTCAGCGCGCAGCGCACGCAGCGGGTCGGCGGCGTCCAGGGCGGTGGCATGGGTGCGGCTGAGGAGCTCGGACATTGGACGATAGATGTTGTCTGTGAAAACACAGTTTATCTATCTGTTCGGCCTATGGGATGAATCCGACATAGGAGCCGAAAACGGCGTGGCATGACGCCAGATAGCCGGTTTCGGTCCAAATCAGGTCGCCGGCAACGGATCCACATGCCCGCACGCGTCGCACGTGCGCAGGTCCAGGGACGCCTGGTATTCGGCAAACACCTTCGGGAGGTCGGTCTCGATGTTCTCGAGGGTGAAAAACACCTCGTACAGCTTGTGGTTGCAGCGCTCGCAGAACCACATCACGCCGTCGCGTTCGTGCGCCAGCCGCTTGCGCTCCACCACCAGGCCGACGCCGCCGGGCGGGCGGCGTGGCGAATGCGGCACCTTGCCCGGCAGCAGGAAGATCTCGCCGGCGCGGATCGGGATGTCGCGCACCGCGCCGTCTTCCTGCACCTTCAGCAGCATCTCGCCTTCCAGCTGGTAGAACCACTCCGGGCCTTCGTCGTAATGGAAGTCGGTGCGGCTGTTCGGCCCGCCCACCACCATGATGATGAAGTCGCCGTTCTCGATCATCTTGTTGCCCACCGGCGGCTTGAGCAGGTGGCGGTTCTCTTCGATCCAGCCCAGCAGGTTGATCGGGGGCGCAAGCATGGCGATGGGTTCCTGCAGGAAGGGTCAGTCGCGCCGGCCGTGGCGCGGAACGTAGGAGAGGGCCTTTTCGTAGGCCGGCTGCAGTTCCTCGGGACTGCCCACGTCGATGCCCATCTCGCGCACCCGGCCGTCCTTCAGGCTGTAGACCCAGCCGTGCACCATCAGCTTCTGGCCACGCGCCCAGGCGTCCTGCACGATGGTCGAGCGGCAGGCATTGACCACCTGCTCGATCACGTTCAGTTCGCACAGCCGGGCGTGCTTCAGTTCCGGCTCTTCGATCGCATCCATGATGGCGGCATGCTTCTGTGCCACATCGCCCACATGGCGCAGCCAGTTGTCGGCCAAGCCCACGCGGGTGTTGTTGAGGCTGGCATGCACGCCGCCGCAGCCGTAATGGCCCACGATCAGGATGTGCTTCACCTTCAGCTGGTCCACCGCGTACTGGATCACGCTCAGGCAGTTCAGGTCGGTGTGCACCACCACGTTGGCCACGTTGCGGTGCACGAATACCTCGCCCGGGGCCATGCCGATGATCTGGTTGGCCGGCACGCGCGAATCGGAACAGCCGATCCACAGGTATTCCGGGTGCTGCTGCTTGGCCAGCTGGTGGAAGAACTCGGGGTCTTCCTTCTCGATCCGGTCGGCCCAGTCGCGGTTGTTCTGCAGCAGCTTGTGGATGTCTTTCATCAGTGCGGTACCTCAAGTTTCCAGCGCATCCACTGCGCCAGCTCATGCGAAGGAGGGGAATCGAGGGCCGACAGCGCGTCGATCACGCCGTGCTGGTTGGCCTGGGGATGGTTCTGGCTCAGTTTGAGCTTGATCTGCACCTGCTGGGCGCGGAAACGGAAGCCGATGATGCCAGCCAGCATGCGCCGCTGGCGCGGTTCGATCGGCAGCAGGTCCCAGTCGCCGCCGACCTGCGCCTCGTACTTGGCGCTGAGCCGGTCCAGCATGTTGATCAGGGCGTCCGGATCGGTCACCGGTTCCAGCGTGCCGCGCAGTTCAGCGGCCGCGTAGTTCCAGGTCGGTACGCGGGCCTGGGCCTCCTTGTCCGGGTACCAGCCCGGCGACACGTAGCCGTGCGGGCCGTGCACCAGTACCAGCGCGGGACCGGCGTGGCCGGCCTGCGGGTTGGGCCGGGCCCAGTGGCCTTCGATCAGGATGTCATCGCCGTCGCGCCGGTACACCACCGGCAACAGGGTTACCTGCGGCAGGCCGTCGCTGCCGGTGGTGACCACGGTGACGAACGCATCGCGTTCCAGCAGGCGGTCCAGCCAGGCCAGGTCGGTCTCAACGAAGTCGGCCGGGATGAACATGGTCGGCTCAGGCGCGCGCGCCGAGGCTGACCACCATGTGGCCGCGCAGCGCGTCGTCGCTGTCGGCCTGGGGCGGGCTCACTTCGTGCAGGCTGAAGCCGCGGATCAGCGCGTCTTCCTCGTCCAGGCCATCAAACGCCACGAACTCGGCGTCGAACAGCTGCGAACGGGCAGTGTCCTCGCTGTCGTAGCTGAGGGTATTGCCGTCGCTGTCGAGCACTTCGGCGGTGCCGCCCGGGCGGACCCGCAGGCGCGCCCAGATCAGGGTGTTGCCCAGGCTGGCGAGGAACCACTGGTCGTGGTGGGCGGTGATGTCAGTCATGTCAGTACCATCGAAAGCAGCCAGAGCAGGGCGGCCATGCCCAGTCCGGCCAGCAGGGTGAGCAGCGACAGCCAGGCCGGCGTGGCCAGCCCCGAGAGCGAACGGTCGGGGGTGTCGCGGTAATCGCGGCCGAGCAGCCAGCGCAGCGCGTCCGGGCGCAGGAAGGCACCACTGCCGAAGCGGTCGGCCAGGGCAGGGTGGCGGTCGCGGATATGCACCAGCGTCAGCGGCCAGAAGATCACGAAGGCACTGAACCCGGCGATCGCCACGCCGACGAAGCACAGCGCGAAGAACAGGGTCATGGGCGTGCCTCCGTGGGAAGAATCAGAACTCGGCGCTGCCCGGTGCGCGCGGGTAGGGGATCGCATCGCGGATGTTGCCCAGCCCGCACACGTATACCACCAGGCGCTCGAAGCCCAGGCCGAAACCGGCGTGCGGCACCGAGCCGTAGCGGCGGAAATCGCGGTACCAGCCGTAGTGGGCCGGGTCCAGGCCGAACTGCGCCATGCGCGCGTCGAGCACGTCCAGGCGCTCTTCGCGCTGGCTGCCGCCGATGATCTCGCCGATGCCCGGGGCCAGCACGTCCATCGCGGCCACGGTCTTGCCGTCGTCGTTCAGGCGCATGTAGAAGGCCTTGATGTGCTCGGGGTAGTTGGTCACCACCACCGGGCGGCCGATGTGTTCCTCGGTCAGCCAGCGCTCGTGCTCGGTCTGCAGGTCCAGGCCCCATTCGACCGGGAAGTCGAACTTCCTGCCGGAGTTCTGCAGGAGCTTCACCGCTTCGCTGTAGTCGATCTGCTCGAACGGCGCATTGATGAAGTCTTCCAGCTTCTTGACCGCGTTCTTGTCCACGCGCTCGGCGAGGAAGGCCAGGTCGTCGCCGCGCTCGTCGAGGACCGCGCGGAACAGGTATTTCAGGAACTGCTCGGCCAGGCGCGCGTCTTCGGCCAGGTCGGCGAAGGCGATTTCCGGCTCGATCATCCAGAACTCCGCCAGGTGGCGGGTGGTGTTGGAGTTCTCGGCGCGGAAGGTCGGCCCGAAGGTGTACACCTTGCTCAGCGCCAGGCAGTAGGCCTCGACATTGAGCTGGCCGGACACGGTCAGGAAGGTTTCCTTGCCGAAGAAGTCGCGGCTGAAATCGACCTCGCCCTGCGCGGTGCGCGGCAGGTTCACCATGTCCAGCGTGGAGACGCGGAACATCTGCCCGGCGCCTTCGGCGTCGGAGGTAGTGATGATCGGGGTGCTGATCCAGTTGAACCCGTTCTGGTGGAAGAACCGGTGCACGGCCTGGGCCAGGCAGTTGCGGATGCGGGTGACTGCGCCGAACAGATTGGTGCGCGGGCGCAGGTGGGCCACTTCGCGCAGGAACTCGGCGCTCATCGGCTTGGGCTGGATCGGGTAGGTCAGCGGGTCTTCGACCAGGCCGACGATCTCGATGTCGCTGGCCTGGATCTCGAACGACTGGCCCTTGCCCTGGGATTTGACCAGGGTGCCGCGGGCGATGACCGAGCAGCCCGGGGTCAGCGCCTTCACCGCGTCGAAGTTGCCCAGGGTGTCATTGGCCACCACCTGGATGGGGGCGAAGCAGGAGCCATCGGTGACATTGACGAAGGCAAGCGCCGCAGACCCGCGCACCGTACGCACCCAGCCCCGTACTGTTGCCTCGCCGCCTTCCGGGATCTTCCCGGCAAGCGCATGTTCAACGCTGACCACCGTCATGACTTGAATCCTCTGTTGATCGACTCGATCTCTGAACGAGGAGTTTAACGGTTGCAGCGTTCTGCTTGCGAGGCATTTCTGACTGGGCCGTGGACCTATAATGTGTCCCATCTGCTGGAGTCGTCCGTCATGGCTGTCACCCTTACCCCCGTTGCCTTCAACCGCGTCCAGAAGTTCGTTGCCCAGAGCGAGGGTGCCCTGGGGCTGCGTTTCGGCGTTACCCGTACTGGTTGCTCGGGCTGGGGCCACATCACCGACCTGGCGCGCGATGAGCGCCCCGGCGACACCGTGTTCGAGCAGGAGGGGGTGCGGATCTACGTGGACGCCGACAGCCTGGCCCTGGTCGATGGCACCGAAATCGACTTCGGCAAGCAGGGGCTGAGCGAAACCTTCACGTTCAGGAACCCGAATGCTACCGCCGAGTGCGGCTGCGGCGAGAGCTTCACCACCGAGGCCGACAAGGCCTGAATCCGGCCCTGATGCCCCCGCGGCGCCCCCTGGCTTGCCCGGAACCGCTTCTGCTGCGATAATGCGCGGCTTCCTGCCTGATTCCTGGCAGGACCCTTGCTCCACCGCGTTCACCAGCGGGGGGCTGTCCGGCCCGAAAGGGCCACATCCGAAAGGTAAATACACATGAGTCGTCATTACGAAGTCGTGTTCATGGTCCACCCGGACCAGAGCGAGCAGGTCCCGGCCATGATCGAGCGCTACAAGGCGCTGGTCGAAGCGGGCAACGGCACCATCCACCGTCTGGAAGACTGGGGCCGTCGTCAGCTGGCCTACCCGATCCAGAACCTGGTGAAGGCCCACTACGTCATGCTCAACATCGAAGTTGACCAGGCCGTGCTGAACGAACTGACCGAAAGCTTCCGCTTCAACGACGCCGTGCTGCGCAACCTGGTCATCGTGCGCCCGGGCGCCGACACCGAGCAGTCGCTGATCATGAAGAGCAAGGACGAGAAGGGCGACAAGCCCGAGCGTGGTGAGCGTCGTCGTCGTGATGACGAAGAAGGCGAAACCACCCCCGCCGCTGACAACGATGCCGGCGACGACGCCGCTTCGGCCGCTTAAGGAGCACTGACATGTCCAAGTTCTTCCGTCGCCGCAAGTTCTGCAAGTTCACGGCCGAAGGTGTCAAGGAGATCGATTACAAGGATCTCAACACCCTGCGCCAGTACCTCACCGAGAACGGCAAGATCGTGCCGAGCCGCGTGACCGGTACCAAGTCGAAGTACCAGCGCCAGCTGGCAACGGCCGTCAAGCGCGCCCGTTTCCTGGCCCTGATTCCGTACACCGACAACCACGACGTCTGATGAAGGCCGGCGACCCCGGTCGCCGCTTTCGTAGTCCCCACCGCCCGCGCCGTTTGGCAGCGGGCGGTGCCGGGTCTACCGTTCGGATATTCGGACAGCCAAACGCTGCGGGGCCCGCCTCGCTAACGAATACATATATTGGAGCTGCACCATGAAGCTGATTCTCATCCAGAAGGTCACCAACCTCGGCGGCCTGGGCGACCAGGTTGAAGTGAAGCCGGGCTACGGCCGCAACTTCCTCGTCCCGACCGGCAAGGCCGTTCCGGCCACCGCCGCCAACGTGGCCGAGTTCGAGGCCAAGCGCGCCGAGTACCAGGCCAAGGCCGACTCGATCCTGGCCGACGCCGAAGCCCGCAAGGCTGCGCTGGAAGGCAAGAGCGTCACCGTTGCCGCCAATGCATCGACCGAAGGCAAGCTGTTCGGTTCGGTTGGCCCGCGTGACATTGCCGAAGCCTTCACCAAGGCCGGCCTGCCGCTGGAAAAGAGCGAAGTCATCCTGGGCGAAGGCGCCTTCCGCAACGTGGGCGAATACGAGGTGGTCATCCACCTGCACGCCGACGTCGAAACCACCGTCAAGGTGGTGGTGGAAGCCGAAGCCTGATCCCTGCCGCAAGGCTGGAATCGCTGAAACGGGCGCCCGCGAGGGTGCCCGTTTTTGTTTCCGGGCGACTAAACCCGGTAGCGCCGACCGTTGGTCGGCCTCGGAAACTGCCCGTTCTCCCCTAACCGCCCGCAAAACACCCGCGCCGTTATACTCGGCCCATCGCGACTGTCCTAAAGCCAACCACGCCATGCGTCTGTCCACGATCAAGTTGTCCGGCTTCAAGTCCTTCGTAGACCCGACCACCCTGCATCTGCCCACCAACATGACCGGCGTGGTCGGGCCCAATGGTTGTGGCAAGTCCAACATCATCGATGCGGTGCGCTGGGTCATGGGCGAGAGCTCGGCCAGCCGCCTGCGTGGCGATTCGCTCACCGACGTGATCTTCTCCGGCTCGTCCGCGCGCAAGCCCGTGTCGCAGGCGACTGTCGAACTGATCTTCGACAATACCGACCACACCATCAGCGGCGAGTACGCCTCGTTCAACGAAATCTCGGTCAAGCGCACCGTCAGCCGCGACGGCAGCAGCAACTATTACCTCAACGGCACCAAGTGCCGCCGCCGCGACATCACCGACCTGTTCCTCGGCACCGGCCTGGGCCCGCGCAGTTACTCCATCATCGAACAGGGCATGATCAGCCAGATCATCGAAGCCCGGCCCGAAGACCTGCGCGTTTACCTGGAAGAAGCCGCCGGCATCTCCAAGTACAAGGAGCGCCGCAAGGAAACCGAGACCCGCATCCGCCACACCCGCGAGAACCTCGACCGCCTGGGCGACCTGCGCGAGGAAATCGGCAAGCAGCTCGAACACCTCAAGCGCCAGGCCCGCCAGGCCGAGCAGTACCAGGGCCTGCAGGAAGAGCGGCGGGTCAAGGATGCCGAGTGGAAGGCACTCGAGTTCCGCAACCTCGATACCCGCCTCAGCGGCCTGCGTGAAGCGCTGTCCCAGGAAGAAACCCGCCTGCAGCAGTTCATCGCCGAACAGCGCGACGCGGAAGCCCGCATCGAAACCAGCCGCGTGCGCCGTGAAGAAGCCGCCGATGCCCTGAGCACCGCCCAGGCCGAGGTCTACCAGGTGGGCAGCACCCTGGCCCGGCTGGAACAGCAGATCCAGCACCAGCGCGAAATGTCCCAGCGCCTGCACAAGGCCCGCGACGAAACCCAGCAGGCGCTGGCCGAACTGGGCCAGCACATCAGCGGCGACGAAGCCCGGCTGATGGTTCTGCGCGAAGCGGTGGAGCTGGCCGAGCCGCAGCTCGAACAGCTGCAGGAAGAAAACGAGATCAAGCAGGAAGCCCTGCGCGACGCCGAGGCCAGACTGGCCGACTGGCAGGCGCGCTGGGAAGCACATACCCGCACGACCTCCGAAGCCTCGCGCGCCGGTGAAGTCGAGCGCACCCGCGTCGACTACCTTGACCGCCAGGTGCTCGAAGCCGATCGTCGCCGCGAAGCCCTCACTGGCGAGCGCACCGGGCTGGACCTGGACGCGCTGGCCGAAGTGTTCGAAGCGCTGCAGCTGCAGCACGAAACCCAGAAAGCCTCGCTGGACGGGCTCACCGAGCAGGTGGAAGCCCGCAAGGAAGCCGTGGCCGGCCTGCAGGAGCGCCAGCGCACCGGGCAGACCGAGCTCGCCGAGATCCGCAAGCAGGCCCAGGCCGCGCGTGGCCGGCTGTCCTCGCTGGAAACCCTGCAGCAGGCTGCGCTCGGGCAAGAGCAGGGCGCCGCGGTGGCGTGGCTCAAGCAGCACGGGCTGGATTCGGGCGCGCGCGTCGGCGAACGCCTCACGGTGGAGAGCGGCTGGGAAAACGCCGTGGAAAGCGCGCTGGGCCAGCTGATCGAAGGCGTGCTGGTCGATGCACCGGAGCAGCTGGTGGGCGCACTGGCCGAGCTGGGTGACGGGCGCATCGCGCTTGTCTCCGCCGACCAGAGCCCGCTGCAGGTCGCCACGACCTCGCTGGCGGCCAAGGTGGAGGGCCCCACCGCGATCCGCCGCCTGCTGGCCCGCCTGCATGCCGCCGAGGACCTGGAACAGGCGCGTGCGCTGCAGGCCTCGCTGGGCGAGGGCGATTCGGTGATCACCCGGGGCGGCGAACGCCTGGGCGAAGGCTGGGTGCGCGTGTCGCGCTCGGGCGCGGCCAAGCAGGGCGCGCTGCTGCGCGAACGCGAGATCGTCAGCCTGCGCGAACAGATCGATACCCTGCAGGAACGCGAAGCCGAGCTGGAGAACCGGCTGGCCGGGTTCCGTGACCAGCTGCTGGCCGGCGAACAGCAGCGCGAAGACGCCCAGCGCCAGCTCTACGTTGCCCACCGCAGCGTGTCCGAACTGGGTGGCCAGCTGCAGAGCCAGCAGGGCAAGGTCGAAGCCGCCCGCAACCGCATCGACCGCATCGAAGGCGAGCTTTCGCAGCTGCTGGAGACGTTGGACGCCAGCCGCGAACAGGTGCGCGAAGCCCGTGCGCGCCTGGATGAAGCGGTCAACAGCATGGGCGACCTGGAATCGGTCCGCCATGCGCTGGAAAGCGAGCGCCGCCAGCTCGGCGAAGCCCGCGACCGCGCCCGCGAAGCCGCGCGCAGCGTGCGCGAGAGTGCGCATTCGCTGGCCCTGACCCTCGAATCGCAGCGCACCCAGGTGGCCTCGCTGAGCCAGGCGCTGGAGCGCATGAGCACCCAGCGTGGCCAGCTTGACTCGCGCCTGGGCGAACTGCATTCCCAGCTCGACGACGGCGATTCGCCGGTGCTGACCCTGGAAGCCGAACACCAGAACGCCCTCGGCGAGCGCGTGCGCGCCGACCGCGTGCTGGGCGAAGCGCGCACGCTGCTGGAAGGCATCGACGCCGAACTGCGCACCTTCGAACAGACCCGCCACCAGCGCGACGAACAGGCCCTGGCCCAGCGCGAGCGCATTTCACAGCGCAAGCTCGACCAGCAGGCGCTGGTGCTCAGCGCGGAACAGCTCACCGCCTCGGTCGAGAAGGCCGGGTTCGTGCTGCAGGATGTGATCAACACCCTGCCCGAAGATGCCCGCATCAGCGACTGGGAACAGACCGTGCACCAGATCGATGGCCGCATGCGCCGGCTCGAGCCGGTCAACCTGGCCGCCATCCAGGAGTACGGCGAGGCCTCGCAGCGTTCGGAGTACCTGGATGCGCAGAACACCGACCTGACCACCGCGCTGGAAACCCTGGAAGACGCCATCCGCAAGATCGACCGCGAGACCCGCGGCCGCTTCAAGGACACCTTCGACCGCGTCAACGCCGGGGTCCAGCAGCTGTATCCGCGCCTGTTTGGTGGCGGCCACGCGTACCTGGAACTGACCGGTGAAGACCTTCTCGACACGGGTGTGACCATCATGGCGCGCCCGCCTGGCAAGCGGGTGTCCAGCATCTCGCTGCTGTCCGGCGGCGAGAAGGCGATGACCGCGGTGGCGCTGGTGTTTGCGATCTTCCAGCTCAACCCCGCGCCGTTCTGCCTGCTGGACGAAGTGGACGCGCCATTGGATGAAGCCAACGTGGGCCGCCTGGCCAACATGGTCAAGGAAATGAGCGAGAAGGTGCAGTTCCTCTTCGTGAGCCACAACAAGGCCACGATGGAGGCAGCGCACCAGCTCTCGGGCGTGACCATGCGCGAGCCGGGCGTCAGCCGCCTGGTCAGCGTAGACCTGGAAGAGGCGGCACGATTGGCGGGCGCGGCCTGACGTGCCATGCTTACCTGAACGTATTTAGCCGGAGACCCCTCGAATGTCCGACATGGCAATGCTCCGCATCGGCATCCTGGCCGCCGGCCTGCTGCTGATTGCTGCGATCTTCCTGTTTGGCCGGCCGCGTAAAAAATCGCAGGGCCGCCGGGTGGAAGGTGCCGACGGTGCTGCAGGCCAGCGCCGTGAACCGCTGCTGGGCGACCAGGAAGCGGGTGCCACGGGCGCCGGCTTCACTGATGAGAACGGCGTGACCCAGGCCGAACTGGGCCTGCCCGAGGTGGATGCCAGCCCCGCCAGCGACCTGGGCAAGCGCGCCAGCCAGGATTTCGACAAGATCGTATCCTTGTTCGTGGCCGCCCGCGCCGGCGAGATGCTGCGTGGCGAAGACATCGTGGTGGCCGCCGAAAAGACCGGCCTGGTGTTCGGTCACATGAACGTGTTCCACCGGCTGGTGGAAGGCCACCCCGAGCGCGGCCCGATCTTCTCCATGGCCAGCATCATGAAGCCGGGCAGTTTCGACATGGCCACCATCCGCGAGATGGAAACCCCGGCCATTGCCTTCTTCCTGACCCTGCCGGCGCCGATGACCGCACTGGATGCCTGGGAAAAGATGCTGCCGACGGTGGAGCGCATGGCCGAGCTGCTCGATGCGGTCGTGCTTGACGACAGCAAGGCCAGCCTCGGCCGCCAGCGCATCGCGCACATCCGTGACGAGCTGCGTGCCTACGACCGGCAGCACCAGGCGCCGCCACTCACCAAAGCCCCGCGCTGGTAACCGTCACCCTTTCAATCCAACTACCGGTGCGAATGCGTCGCGGAACGCGGCCATCTCCGCTTCGGTGCCCACGCTCACGCGGACGACCTGCGGCCAGATCGGCCAGCTGCGGCCGATCACCACGCCACGTTCGGCCATCGCCCTGGTGAATGCCGCGCCATCGCGCTGCACATCGACCATGAAGCAGTTGGCCTCTGTCGGCAGGCAGCGGAAACCTCGCTTCTGCAGCCATTCCACGGTGGCCTGCCGCACCCGCGTGTTCTGCTCGCGACGCTGTTCCACCAGCCCAGGCTCACGCAGGCTCGCCAGCCCCGCCGCCAACGCCGTCACCGGCAGCGGGTTGTCGCCCAGGCTGGCAAGTTCGCGCAGCCGGTCTGGATGCGCGGCGGCCACGCCCAGGCGCAACCCGGCCATGCCGTACAGCTTGGAGAACGTGCGCAGCACGATCACGTCATCGCGCTGCATCACCTGCGCGATCACCGAGCGCTGCGCGCTGAACTGCAGGTAGGCCTCGTCCACCAGCAGGCGCGTCTGCACCGGCTTGTTCGCCAGCAACCAGGCAATGTCGTCGGCGGGCGTGATCGAGCCGGTGGGATTGTTGGGATTGCACAGGTACAGCAACCCGGCGTTGACCTGCCTGGCCGCATCCACCATCGCCCGCACATCGTGGGCGCCATCGGCCCGCAGCGGCACCTTCACCACCGTGGCACCGCGCGCGGCCGCCAGGTCCCCCAGGCTTTCGAAGGTCGGGTCGGCCACTACCAGCCCGGCGCTGGGCGAGGTCCAGACCACGGCGGCGCGGTTCAACGGTTCGCTGGAGCCGGGAAACAGCCGCACGCGCTCCGCAGCCACGCCTTCCTGCTGCGCGAACGCATCGCGCAGCTCGCCCGCCAGGGCGAACAGGTAACGCCCGCTGTCGGCCACGATCGCGCGCGCGGCAGCCTGCGCGGCGGGCGACGGACCGTACGGACTTTCATTGAAGTTGAGCAGCACCGGGCCGGTACCTGCGGCGCGGGCGGGCAGGGCGGCGCTGGAAACCGCAGGACCCATGCCGATACCGGACAGGGCCAGGCCGGTACCGGCCAGCTGCAGGAAGGAACGGCGGGACGTGACGGTCGATGACATGGCGGGAACACCCAAGGCGGGACAATTCCGGCACGCTAGCGCCACGCGGCGGGGCCGGCAAGCCACTTCGGCAGTATTGCGTCGGAATCCGACGCGCACCGCGTGGGTGGTCGTTGTTCACGGCAGCGCCTAGAATTCACAGCCCTACCAGGATGCCTGTCGCATGAGTCCCAGCCCCGCCCAACGTGCCGAGATCCTGCGCCGCCAGATCGACGAGGCCGGCAAGGCTTACTACGACCGCGATGAGCAGCTGATTCCCGACGCCGAGTACGACCGCCTGGTGCGCGAACTCGAAGCGCTGGAACAGGCCCACCCGGAGCTGGTGAATGCCGATTCGCCCACGCAGCGGGTCGGTGGCAAGGCGGCCTCGCGCTTTGCCGAGGTGCGCCATGCCGTGCCGATGCTGTCGCTGGGCAACGCCTTCAGCGATGAGGAAGTGCAGGATTTCGTGCGCCGCATCAGTGAGCGCCTGCGCCGCGACACCGTGCGCTTCTCGGCCGAACCCAAGCTCGATGGCCTGGCCATCAGCCTGCGCTACGAAGACGGCCGCTTCGTGCAGGGCGCTACCCGCGGCGACGGCACCACGGGCGAGGACGTCAGCGCCAACCTGCGCCAGATCAAGGTGATCCCGCACACGCTGCAGGGCAGTGGCTGGCCGCAGGTGCTGGAAGTGCGCGGCGAGGTGTACATGGCCCGCGCCGATTTCGAGGCCTACAACGCCGATGCGCGCCTGCACGAAGGCAAGGTGCTGGCCAACCCGCGCAACGCCGCCGCCGGTTCGCTGCGCCAGCTCGATCCGAAGATGAGCGCGCGGCGCAAGCTGAGCTTCTATGCCTACGGCATCGGCGAAGTGCGGGGCGGTGAACTGCCGCCGACCCATTCGGCCACGCTGGCCCAGCTCAAGGAGTGGGGTTTCCCGGTCAGCGAACTGTGCCAGGTGGTGGAGGGCGGCGAGGGCCTGCTGGCCTATTACCGTGACATCGGCGAACGCCGCGACGGCCTGGCCTTCGATATCGACGGCGTGGTCTACAAGCTTGACGACCGTGCCGGGCAGGAACAGATGGGCTTTGTGTCGCGCGCTCCGCGCTGGGCCATCGCGCACAAGTTCCCGGCGCAGGAGCAGACCACCACGGTGGAAGCAATCGAAATCCAGATCGGCCGTACCGGCGCGGCCACCCCGGTGGCGCGCCTGCACCCGGTTGCCGTGGCCGGGGTGATCGTGTCCAACGCCACCCTGCACAACGCCGACCAGATCGAGCGGCTGGACGTGCGCGTGGGCGATACGGTGATCGTACGCCGCGCCGGCGATGTCATTCCCGAAGTGGTCAGCGTCATTGCCGACCGCCGCCCGGCGGGCACCTCGCCGTGGCGCATGCCGACCGAGTGCCCGGTATGTGGCTCGGAGATCTTGCGCGAGGAGGGCGCTGCTGCCTGGCGCTGCTCGGGCGAGCTGAGCTGCCCGGCGCAGCGCAAGGAAGCCATCGCGCACTTCGCCTCGCGCCGCGCGATGGATATCGACGGGCTGGGTGGCAAGTACATTGAAACCCTGGTCGATGCCGGCATCGTGCGGGGCGTGGCCGACCTCTACCGGATCACCCGCGACCAGCTGCTGCAGTTGAAGCTGGTGCTGGACGCCGAATCGCCGCAGGCACTGGCCAACCAGATTGGCCTGCACCTGCCGCCCGAAGGCAGTGGCCAGTACCTGCGCGACGTGTTGGCACTGGATGCCAGCGACGACAGCTGGCGCGCCCGTGCCCTTGCCCTGGAAGCGACCTTCAGCTGGAACACGAAGAAGATCGCCACCAAGTGGGCCGACAACCTGGTCGCCGCGATCGACGCCAGCCGCACCACCACGCTGGAACGGCTGCTGTTCGCGCTCGGCATCGAACACGTGGGCGAAAGCACGGCCAAGGCGCTGGCCACCTGGTTCGGTGACCTGGAACTCATCCGCCACCTGCCGTGGCCGCTGTTCAAGCGCGTGCCGGACATCGGCGGTGAAGTGGCGCGCTCGCTCGGCCACTTCTTCGAGCAGCCGGGCAACCAGGAGGCCATCGACGCGTTGCTGCAGGTCGGGCAGGTGCGCATCAGCGACGCCCATCCGCCCAGCGCCAAGCTGCGCGACGGGCTGGACTTCGCGCAGCTGCTGGTCGAGGCCGAAATCCCCGGGATCACCCGCCTTCGCGCGGAGAAACTGGCCGCCATGCTGCCCGATGCCGCGAGCGTGCTGGATGCCGAACCGGTGCAGCTGGTCGCCGCCGGCCTGCCCAATGAAGTGGCGCTGGGCGTGGCCGACTGGCTCGACCGCGATGGGCATGGGCCGATGCTGCTCAAGGCCGATGAATACCGGCGCACCCTGCTGGAGCGCGCCCCTGAGGCCGCCAGCCAAAGCGAAGGTCCGCTTGAGGGCCAGACCGTGGTGTTGACTGGCACGCTCGCCCAGATGACCCGCGACGAAGCCAAGGAGCGCTTGGAAGCGCTGGGCGCCAAAGTCGCCGGAAGCGTCTCGAAAAAGACCTCGTTCGTCGTCGCCGGCACCGAGGCAGGCTCCAAACTCACCAGGGCCACCGAACTGGGCATCGATGTCTGGGACGAAGACCACCTGGTCGCGTTCCTGGCGGCCAACTGAAAACGGATTGAATCCTCCATGCAGACTTCCCCCCTCGACTTCCGCCTCGCCACCGTCGCCGATACCGAACTGGTGGTCGGCTTGATGCGCGAGTTCTACGCCGAAGACCAGCTGGACTTCGACGAAGCGCGCGTGCGCCGCGCCCTGGCCGCACTGCTGGAAGACCCGCGCAACGGTGAAGTGCTGCTGTGGCTGTCCGAAACCGGTGAGGTCGTTGGCCACGCCGCGCTGGCAATGGGCTTCAGCCTGGAGCAGGGCGGTCATTTCGCGCTGCTCGACGAGCTGTACCTCAGCCATGCCGCACGCGGCCGTGGCCGCGGCAAGCAGGCGCTGGCCATCCTGGAACAGCGCGCCAACGCGCGCGGGGTGGAGCGCATGCGGCTGGAGGTGAACCACCACAACGAGCTGGCGCGCCGGTTGTACCTGGCCACCGGCTATGTCGATGACACCCGCAGCCTGCTCACCCTGCAGCTGGCCAGCCGCCTGCGGGACGCGCGCGCGTGATCGCCACGCTGCGCCAGCGTGCGGCGTTGAACGCGCTGATCCGCGCCTTCTTTGCCGAACGCGACGTGCTTGAAGTGGAAACGCCGATCCTCTCGGCGGCCGGCAACACCGAACCCAACATCGACAGTTTCCACACGCGTTTCAGTGGCCACGTCGATGCGGGCAGCGCCCAGCGTTGGCTGCGCACCTCGCCGGAGTACCCGCTCAAGCGGCTGCTCGCCGCGGGCGTGGGCGACTGCTACGAGCTGGGCCGGGTATTCCGCAACGGCGAAGCGGGGGGACGCCACAATCCCGAGTTCACCATGCTCGAGTGGTACCGGGTGGGCTGGGATCATCACCGCCTGATCGACGAAACCGTGGCACTGGTGCGCGCGGCACTGGCGCTGGTCGGACGCGACGCGACACTGCAGGTGCTCGACTATCGCAGTCTGTACCAGGCGCACGTGGGGCTGGATCCGTTCGAGGTCAGCCTTGAGCAGCTGCAGGCACCGCTGGCCGAGGTTCGCATCGATGCTGACGGGCTGACCCGCGACGACTGGCTGGACCTGCTGATGACCCACTGCATCCAGCCGCATTTCGGTGATGACCAGATGACGGTGGTGCATGACTGGCCGGCCAGCCAGGCCGCATTGGCGCGGGTGCGGCCGGGCACGCCGCCGCTGGCCGAACGTTTCGAGCTGTACCTGGGCGCGGTCGAGCTGGCCAACGGCTACCACGAGCTCAACGATGCCGACGAACAACGCGCCCGCTTCGTGCGCGACCACGCGGTGCGGCAGGCACGCGGCAGCGTGCTGCCGCCGCTGGACGAGCGACTGCTTGACGCACTGCCCGGGCTGCCGGATTGCGCAGGCGTGGCGGTAGGCGTGGACCGCCTGTTGATGGCGATGAACCGTACCGGCCGGATTGCCGATGTGCTGGCATTCGATTTCGCCCACGCCTGAACGTAGTGAAGTCTCCATGAAAGTGTCTTGCGCGGGTTGCGTGATGATGCTCTGATCACACCCGATGTCGGATGGTGGCGACGTAATCGTTCAGTGGCGGCGTGTATGGAGTTGATGAAACGGGTGGAAGCTGTTGCACCAACGCCGTCCGCCCTGATGTGGCGCCTGCCGGCGTTGGGGCTGGTGCTGTTCGCCTCCTGCCTGCCGCTGTCCGCGTGGGCCGAAACCGGCTATGCCGGGCAGGTGGTGCGCTGCCAGTCGCGCGACATGGAATGGGTACATTGCGACATGCCGGTCGCCAACGGCGTCGACCTCGTCCGCCAACTGTCCGACAACAGCTGCGTGCGCGGCTCGGAATGGGGCACCGATCGCACCGGGGTGTGGGTCACGCTCGGCTGCCGGGCCGAATTCCGCAGCCGTGGCGCTCCCGGTGCCAGCAGCGGTGGCGAACGCAAGGTGCGCCGGGTGTTGCGCTGCGAATCCAATGGCCGCCCGCAGAGCTGCCCGGTGATCCTGCAGGGCGCGCCGGTGCGGCTGCTGCGCCAGTTGTCGGCGATGCCGTGTCGGGAAGGGCACAGCTGGGGCGTCAAGCGCAACGAGGTGTGGGTCACCCGGGGTTGCCAGGGCGACTTCGAGGTGGGCGCGGCCGACGGCAGTGGTTTCCTCGATGTGCCGCGCCCGCTGGTCTGCGAATCCAAGTCGCGCCAGCGCCGGTTCTGCGGGGCCGGTATCAGCAAGAGCGCCACGCTGGTCAAGCAGCTGTCCGGCAGCCCCTGCGAGGAAGGCCGCGACTGGGGCTGGGATGCCCGCGGGGTATGGGTGGACAACGGCTGCCGCGCCGAATTCCATGTGAATTGAGCGCCCGTTACAATGACGGGATGAACGCATCCCCCGACATCGATTACGCCCGCTACGACCACATCCGTCCGATCCTGTGGACCGGTGATTCCCTGCAGCTGCTCGACCAGCGCAAGCTGCCGTTCGTGGTGGAGCATGTGGAATGCCGTGACAGCGACGCGGTGGCCGAGGCGATCCATGCGCTGACCGTGCGCGGCGCGCCGGCCATCGGCATCGCCGCGGCCTGGGGCGTGGTGCTGGCCGCACAGCAGGTGCAGGCCGATGATGGTGCGCAGGCGCTGGCCAAGTTGGAACCGGCGCTGCAACGCCTGAACGCGTCACGCCCGACCGCCGTCAACCTGGCCTGGGCGCTGGCACGCATGCGCCGCGCCGTGGCGCCCGCCGGTGCCGACTGGGCGCAGGTGCTGGCCCGCGAAGCGCAGGCCATCGCCGACGAAGACCTGGCCGCCAACCGCCACATGGGCGCGCTGGGCGCCGGCCTGATCGATGCCGGCAGCGGCGTGCTGACCCACTGCAACACCGGCTCGCTGGCCACGGCCGGCTTCGGTACCGCACTGGGCGTGATTCGCGCGGGCATGGCCCAGCACCGCATCGGCCGGGTGTTCGCCGGCGAGACCCGGCCGTGGCTGCAGGGCGCGCGCCTGACCGTGTGGGAGCTGCAGCAGGACGGCATCGACGCCACCCTGATCGCCGATTCGGCCGCTTCGCACCTGATGAAGACCGGGGCGGTGCAGTGGGTGATCGTCGGCGCCGACCGGATCTGTGCCAACGGCGACACCGCCAACAAGATCGGCACCTACCAGCTGGCCATCGCCGCCCGCCACCACGGGGTGAAGTTCATGGTGGTGGCGCCGTCGTCCACGGTGGACATGGACACCGCCGACGGTGCGCAGATCGAGATCGAGCAGCGCGACCCGGGCGAGCTGTACGGCGTGGGCGGTACCCGCACCGTGGCCGAAGGCATTGCCGCCTGGAACCCGGTATTCGACGTCACCCCGGGCGAGCTGATCGACGCCATCGTGACCGAGAAGGGCGTGATCCTGAATCCCACCGTGGCCAACATGCAGGCTGCGTTCGGTTGACCGTGGGCCGGCCAACCGCCGGCGGTTGCGGTAGCGCCGACCGTTGGTCGGCCCAAGCGGTGCCGATCGGCCCTCACATCGGCGGTCTTGCGCAATTGTCCCGAAGCCGCACCTAAGTCCCTGATTCCTGCAGGTAAAAACACCGTAAACGGCGGCGGAAAGGGTCCCGTTGTGGTAGACTCCGTCAGTTAATCGAGATTCCGACGCCGCCGCCCCGCAAGGGCCGGCGCGACGGACTGGACCGCTACCAGACAACGGAACCCGAATGGCAGAAAACGCCAAGGAAATCATCCAGGTCAACCTGGAAGACGAGATGCGCAAGAGCTACCTCGATTACGCCATGAGCGTGATCGTGGGGCGCGCCCTCCCGGATGCGCGCGATGGCCTCAAGCCGGTGCATCGCCGCGTGCTGTACGCGATGAACGAGCTGAACGCGCACAGCAACAAGCCTTACTACAAGTCGGCGCGTATCGTCGGTGACGTCATCGGCAAGTACCACCCGCATGGCGACCAGTCGGTGTACGACACCCTGGTGCGCATGGCGCAGCCGTTCTCGCTGCGCTACATGCTGGTGGACGGCCAGGGTAACTTCGGTTCGGTCGACGGCGACTCCGCCGCGGCGATGCGTTACACCGAAGCGCGCATGTCGCGGCTCACCCATGAGCTGATGGCCGACATCGACAAGGAAACCGTCGATTTCCAGCCCAACTACGACGAAAAGGAACTGGAGCCGACGGTCATGCCGACCCGGTTCCCGAACCTGCTGGTCAACGGTTCGGCCGGTATCGCAGTGGGCATGGCGACCAACATCCCGCCGCACAACCTGACCGAGGCGATCAACGCGTGCATCGCGCTGATCGAGAACCCCGAGATCGACGTTGACGGCCTGATGGAGTACATCCCGGGCCCGGACTTCCCCACCGCCGGCATCATCAACGGTACCGCCGGCATCGTCGCCGGTTACCGCACCGGTCGTGGCCGGGTGCGCATCCGCGCCAAGGCCGATATCGAAGTGGCCGACAACGGCCGCGAATCGATCATCGTCACCGAGATCCCGTACCAGGTGAACAAGGCCCGGTTGATCGAAAAGATCGCCGAGCTGGTCAAGGAAAAGAAGCTCGAAGGCATCAGCGAGCTGCGCGATGAGTCCGACAAGGACGGCATGCGCATCTACATCGAAATCAAGCGCGGCGAGTCGGCGGAAGTTGTGTTGAACAACCTCTACCAGCAGACCCAGATGGAATCGGTGTTCGGCATCAACATGGTGGCGCTGGTCGATGGCCGCCCGCAGTTGATGAACCTCAAGCAGATGCTCGAGGCCTTCGTGCGCCACCGCCGCGAAGTGGTCACCCGCCGCACCGTGTTCGAGCTGCGCAAGGCGCGCGCCCGTGCCCACGTGCTGGAAGGCCTGACCGTTGCGCTGGCCAACATCGACGAGATGATCGAACTGATCAAGACCTCGCCCAATCCCAACGAAGCCCGCGAGCGCATGCTCGCGCGCCTGTGGGAACCGGGCCTGGTCGGTTCGATGCTGGGTGCGGCCGGTGCGGAAACCTCGCGTCCGGAAGACCTGCCCAAGGGCGTGGGCCTGATCGAGGGTGGCTACCAGCTGACCGAGATCCAGGCCACCCAGATCCTGGAAATGCGCCTGCACCGCCTGACCGGGCTGGAGCAGGACCGCCTGACCGAAGAGTACAAGCTGCTGCTGGAAACCATCGCCGGGTTGATCCATATCCTGGAAGATCCGGACCGCCTGCTGCAGGTCATCCGCGAAGAGCTGGTCAACGTGCGCACCGAGTTCGGCGACGAACGCCGCACCGAGATCCGCCACAGCGAAGAAGACCTGGACATCCTGGACCTGATCGCGCCGGAAGACGTGGTGGTCACCGTGTCGCACGCCGGTTACGTCAAGCGCCAGCCGGTCAGTGCCTACCGTGCCCAGCGTCGCGGCGGCCGTGGTCGCAGCGCGGCGTCGACCAAGGAAGAGGATTTCATCGAGCAGCTGTGGCTGGTCAACACCCATGACACCCTGCTGACCTTCACCAGCTCGGGCAAGGTGTTCTGGCTGCCGGTACACCAGCTGCCCGAAGCCGGTTCGAATGCGCGTGGGCGCCCGATCATCAACTGGATTCCGCTGGAATCCGGTGAGCGGGTGCAGGCCGTGCTGCCGGTACGCGAGTACGCCGAAGGCCAGTTCGTGTTCTTCGCCACCCGCAACGGCACCGTCAAGAAGACCCCGCTCAGCGAGTTCGCGTTCCGCCTGGCGCGCGGCAAGATCGCGATCAACCTCGACGAGGGTGACGCGCTGGTCGGCGTCGGCCTGACCGATGGCGACCGCGACATCCTGCTGTTCGCCTCCAACGGCAAGACCGTGCGCTTCGGCGAGGACCGGGTCCGCTCGATGGGCCGTACCGCCACCGGCGTGCGCGGCATCAAGATGGCCAAGGGCGAGGAAGTGGTCAGCCTGATCGTGGCCGAACGTGCCGGCGGCAGCGAGGACGAGAGCGAAGACGACGTGCAGGTGGAAGAGACCACGGTCGAGAACGGCGATGCCGTGATCGAAGGTGGCGACGACGACAGCATGCTGTACATCCTGACCGCCACCGAGAACGGCTACGGCAAGCGCACCCCGCTGCCGGATTACCCGCGCAAGGGCCGCGGCACCCAGGGCGTGATCGGCATCCAGACCACCGAGCGCAACGGCAAGCTGGTCAGCGCGGTGCTGATGGGCTCGCGCGACGAAGTCCTGCTGATCTCCGACGGTGGCACCCTGGTGCGTACCCGCGGCTCGGAAATCTCGCGCGTGGGCCGCAACACCCAGGGCGTGACCCTGATCCGCCTGTCCAAGGACGAGAAGCTGCAGGCGGTGGAGCGGATGGATGCGTCCATCGACGATGTCGAGGACGACGTGGAGACTGCCGCAACGCCGGTCGACACCGCCCCGGCACCGGTCGCAGGCGACGAAAACCCGCAGGGTTGATCCACCCGCAACGCACTACGAAGAACGCCGGCCAACGCCGGCGTTCTTCGTTTCCGGAACCTGGAGCCCGCCGGCGCGCTCAATGCCCGGTAGCGCCGGCCGTTGGCCGGCCCAGGCGGCCCATCCGAAAGCCCGAAGAAAATCCCACCCCATTCACACCCGAACAGGCATAAGCTTCAAAAAAACCGGCCAGCAGGGGAGGCCGGCAGCATCCAGGGTTCCGCCGTACCGGGGAGAACACCGATGTCCGCTGTGCCGACCTCAGAGCCGCCCGTGGTGCTGCCGCCGCGCCACCCCCTGATCACCGTGCTCGCGCTGGTCCTGCTGCTCCTCGGACTTGTACTGGGCGGCCTGGGCGCTTGGCTCGCGCAACTGGGCGGGTCCTGGTACTACGTCCTGGCCGGGGCAGGACTGCTTGCCGCAGGCGTGCTGCTGTGGGGTAATCGCCGCGCCGGCGCATGGGCCTACCTCCTGGTGTTCGTCGGTACGCTGCTGTGGACATGGTGGGAATCGGGCAGTGACTACTGGCGTTGGGTGCCGCGCCTGGGCGTGATCACCGCGCTGGGCTTCCTGCTCGCGCTGCTGCTGCCGACCCTGCGCACGCCGGTGCCGCGTCGCATCTCCCGCACCCTGGCCGGGGTGTTGGGCTTGGTGTTCGCGGTGGCATTCACCCTGGCCTTCGTCCCGCACGGCGCGGTGGCCGGTGCGCAGGCATTCCCGGTCGATGCCGCCGGTACCGGACTCGCCCCGACCCGCGAGGCCAGCCCGCAACCGGCCGACCAGCCCGCCCCGGGCGACTGGACCGCCTGGGGCCGCAGCAACGCCGGCACGCGCTATTCACCGCTGCAGCAGATCACCCCGGCCAACGTTGGCGACCTTGAGCTGGCCTGGCAGTTCCGCACCGGCGACCTGCCGAAGAAGCGCTGGGGCGCCGAGACCACCCCGCTCAAGGTGGGTGACAGCCTGTACCTGTGCACCGCGCGCAATCAGCTCATTGCGCTGGACGCGGCCACCGGCAAGGGGCGCTGGCGCTTCAATCCCAAGGTGAAAGACGCATCCATTCCCTACACGGCCGCATGTCGCGGGGTGGCCTACTACGAAGTGCCCGGCGTGCCGCAGGTGGATCCGGTGCTGGCCGACGTCGCCGCCGACCTGGCGCTGCCCGAACCCCCACCCAGCATGGGCAACCGGCCGCTCGCCGCGGGCAACCGCGCGCTGTGCGCGGCGCGCATCATCGAAGGCACGCTGGATGGGCGCCTGATCGCCGTCGACGCCGCCACCGGCCGTCCGTGCCCGGGCTTCGGCAACAATGGCCAGGTCGACATCACCCTGGGCATGGGCGAGGTGCCACCGGGCTATGTCTCCATTACCTCGCCGCCGGCGATCGTGCGCGGGGTGATCGTCACCGGCCACCAAGTGCTGGACGGACAGCGCCGCGATGCCCCGTCCGGGGTCATCCAGGCCTACGACGCACAGACCGGCAAGCTGCGTTGGGCGTGGGACATGGATGCACCCGACCGCAGTGGGCTGCCACCGCAGGGCCAGACGTATACGCGCGGCACCCCCAACATGTGGACCACTGCGACCGGCGATGAGCAGCTGGGACTGGTGTACCTGCCGATGGGCAATTCGGCGGGCGATTACTGGAGCGGTTCGCGCACTGAAAACCAGAACCGCTATGCGACCTCGCTGGTGGCGCTGGACGTGGCCACCGGCAAACCGGTGTGGAACTTCCAGGCCGTGCGCAAGGATGTCTGGGATTACGACCTCGGCTCACAGGCCACGCTGATCGATTACCCGACCGCCGCCGGCAAGGTGCCGGCGATCCTGCTGCCGACCAAACAGGGCGACCTGTACGTGCTGGACCGCCGCACCGGCGCGCTGCTGACGCCGGCGGAAGAGCGCGCGGTGCCCGGCGGCGGAGTTGAGCCCGAACAACGCGCGCCGACCCAGCGTTTTTCGCTGTACCACACGCTGCGCAAGCCCGACCTGACCGAGCGCGACATGTGGGGCATCACGCCCATTGACCAGCTGGTCTGCCGCATCCAGTTCCGCAAGGCCAGTTACCAGGGCTTCTACACGCCGCCCACTGCAGACCGCCATTCCATCGAATACCCGGGTTACAACGGCGGTTCGGACTGGGGCAGCGTCGCGGTGGATCCGCGCCACGGCGTGATCGTGGCCAACTACAACGACATGCCCAACTACAACCGGCTGGTGCCGCGCGCCGAAGCGGACCGCAAGGGCTGGGTGCCACGCGAGCAGGTGCGTGCCGACCGCGGCGGCGCCGAAGGGGCAGGGGACCCGCAGACCGGCACCCCGTATGCCATCGACGTCAACGCCGGCTGGCGCCTGCCGTTCACCAAGCTGCTGTGCAAGCAGCCGCCGTATGGGGGCATCCGTGCCATCGACCTGCGCACGGGCCAGCTGCTCTGGGACCGCCCGTTCGGCAGCGCGCGCGGCAACGGCCCGTTCGGCATCCGCTCCGGCCTGCCGATCGAGATCGGTACCCCGAACAACGGCGGCTCGGCGCTCACCGCCAGCGGCCTGATCTTCATCGCCGCCGCCACCGACGACCTGCTACGCGCCATCGACCTGAAGACCGGCAAGGAACTGTGGCACGCCAAGCTCCCTGCCGGTGGCCAGGCCAACCCCATGGTCTACGAATACGACGGCCGCCAGTACGTGGTGATCATGGCCGGCGGCCACCATTTCATGGAAACCCCGGCCGGCGATTACGTGATGGCATACGCGTTGCCGAAGGGAAGCAAAAACGGCCAGAGCCAGCGGTAGAGCCGACTGTTAGTCGGCCGCCCCACCGGGGCTAGGGTAGAGCCGACTGTCAGTCGGCTGCTCCACCGTGAAAAACCGGGAACAACCCCGATGCCACTGCCAACAAGCGCAAGGCATTCTGAGCGCATGAGCAGCCCAAAACTCCACTATGGCCGCTGGTCCCACATCGGCAACGTCTACGCGCTCACCATGGTCTGCCAGCATCGGCAACGCAGCTTCGACGACGAGCGCTGTGTTCAGATCGTGAGCCGAACCCTTCGCGCGATGGACGAAGAAGGCTTCACCGCCTCACTGGCATGGGTCATCATGCCTGACCACGTCCACTGGCTGGCGCAATTGCGGACCCACGCGCTGGGCTATTGCGTGCAGCGCTTCAAGGCGCGCAGCAGCTACCTGATGAATCGATGTCGGAAGCGTAGCGGCGCCGTCTGGCAGCCGGGCTACTACGACCATGCGATCCGGAGCGACGAGTCACTGCGCGAACAGGCGATGTACATTCTTGCCAATCCAGTACGTGCGAAGCTTGCGGAACGGATAGGCGACTATCCACACGCATGGTGCAGATGGGAGCTGTAGAGGGAAGGAGCAAAGCCGACGGTAGAACCGACGGTAGAGCCGACGGTAGAGCCGACTGTTAGTCGGCTGCTCTTCGCGAAACAAAAAAAACACCCGACCAGAAAATCAACCTCCAAAAGCAAAAGCAGCCGACTAACAGTCGGCTCTACCGCAAAGGCAAAAGCAGCCGACTAACAGTCGGCTCTACCGCAAAGGCAAAAGCAGCGGACCAACAGTCGCCCCCAACCCACGATGGATCCGGCGCCGCACGCGACCATCACACCACCCGCACCATCCTGCGCATCAGATGCTCCACCACGCCCTGCGGATCCGCTGTCCGCCCCACATGCGTGCTCGACATCTGCACCACCGAACTGCGCTTGGCGGTCAGGAAATGGAACCGCGCGCGCGCCGGCAGCTGCGCGATCGGGCCTGCGGTGGCATCCCCCCGGCAGATCGCCACGATCGCATCCAGCCAGGGCTGCAGCGCCTCCAGGTCCAGCGACGGCGCGAACGCCTGCATCCGCACCGGGTCAATCTCAATCGCCGCCTGAAGATGCTTCGCCCCCGGGCAGGATACGATCACCCCGACGTTGATGAACTCTTCGCGTTCCACCCGCGGTACCACGCGGATGACCGCATAGTCATACGTGTGCAGCGTGGGCACGGACGGCCTCCTGTACAAAAGCGGCGCGAGCCTGCAGCCGGCACTTCAGATAATCGACGTACGCCTGGCGGTAGGCCGCCGGGCTGTCGAAAGCGGGTTCGTCCACCAGCCAGCTGTCCGGCACCAGCGCGACGATGCGTTCAATCTCCGCATCCGGCAGCCGCGCCGCCAGCTCACCATCCACCTCGGCGATGTTCGTGGCGAACGAAAGCAGCACATGGTCGCGGATCAGCAGGAACGGCTTCACGCACGCATCGCCCGCCGTGGCCCAATCGTGGTGGAAGTACATCGCCGCACCGTGGTCGATCAGGTACAGCTTGCGGTGCCACACCATCAGGTTCGGGTTGCGTGCGGTGCGGTCGACATTGCTGGTGAAGGCGTCGAACCACACGATCCGCGAGGCGAGGTCGGCATCCACCGGCATCGCCGCCACGTCGTAGTTGATCGCGCCGGGCAGGTAATCGCTGCCCAGGTTGAGACCTTCGCTGGCGCGGATCAGGTCCTGGATTTCCGGATCCGGCTCGGTGCGCGCGAACTCGCGGTCAAGCTCGACGAACACGATTTCCGGAATCGGCAGGCCCAGCGTGCGCGCCATCTCGCCGGCGATCAGCTCGGCAATCAGTGCCTTGGGACCCTGGCCGGCGCCCCGGAACTTCAGCACGACCATGCCGTCGTCGTCGGTCTCGACCACGGCCGGCAGGGAGCCGCCCTCGCGGAGCGGTGTGATGTAACGGAGCGCGTGGACGGTACGCAAGGGACATCCATTGACGGAGTGAGCAGCGCCATCTTACCGTGGCGCCGCCCCCTCCCGCATGCAAGGACGACACCTGATGTACACCGACGAACTGCGCATCCCTGATGGCGTCCTGAGCGATCCAGAGGCCTTCGAGATCATGCGCCTGTGGGCCGCCCACGAAGAGCTCCACGTGACCCTCAATTCCGATCTCAGTGGCGGCGCCGCCGATTTCGGCGAGTTGCTCTCGGACCTGTTCGAGCATGCCGCGCGGATGTTCGCCGAGCGCGATGGGCAATCCGTCGAGCACTGCCGCGAGGTGATGCTGCGCGACTTCATGGAGCGCATCGGCGCACCCAAGGACAGCATCGAAGGCGCAATCATCGACCGCGGCGAGCGCACGCCAGCGCATTGATCCTGGGACCCGGCACACGGCAGCCCCCAAGGGCGACGCCCCCGTAGCCCGGGCCGTGCCCAGCCCCGCAACCCAGCCAGGAGCGCCGTCATGCACGACAACCAAGGCCTGGCGCGCACCAATTCCTGCCGTCGCCACCTCCCGCATCTTGTTCAGTTCGCACAGCAACCGGAACTTCGCCATCGAGCTGCCGCCCCGGTTGCTCGGCCGAATGGCAGCGTTGGGCATTTCGCTTGTACACGACGTCTACCAGGGCGCCTGATTGACGGCAACCGAAGTGCAAGGCCGGCAATGCATCCAGTGCTTTCGGCCCATTCCGGCGCGATGACCCGGTGCTAGATTCACGGGCATGCCGGCGACATGTGCGCCGCCGGGACCCACACCTTCAAGGGGATCTGGATGCTCATCCGTCGTACCTGCCTTGCCACCGCCATTGCCGTGGCCGCGCTCAGCCTTGCCGCACCGGCATTCGCCGATTACGCCAAACCGCCGGAGCAGCTGCTCAAGGTGCTCAAGGCGCCGCCACCGCCGCAGCCCAGCCTGGACCCGAGCGGGCAGCGGCTGCTGCTGACCACCCTGCAGACCTATCCGTCGATCGAGCGCGTTGCCCAGCCGTATCTCAAGCTGGCGGGCGTGCGGCTGGAACCGAAGAACCGCAGCCGCCACGATACCCAGGGCGGCTACGGCATTCCGGCCTGCGTCGCGGACTTCTCGCTGGTGGATGTCGGCACGGCCCGCACCACCAAGGTCGCGTTGCCGCAGGGCTGTGCCGGCGTGGCGCAGTGGTCGGCCGATGGCAGCCACTTCGCGTTCCAGAACGCAGTAGACACCTCGGTGCAGCTTTGGGTAGGTGATGCACAGACCGGCCAGGTCAAGCAGATCCCGGGCGTGCAGCTCAATCCCATTTTCGGTTACACCGTGCAGTGGCTGGGCGGTGGCCAGCAGCTGCTGGTCAAGACCGTGCCGGCCAATCAGGGCCCGGCCCCGAGCAGTGGCAACGGCCCCGGTGGCCCGGACGTGCAGGAATCGCTGGGCAGCAGCGGCGAGAGCAGCACCTACGAAGCCCGCGACACCCTGACCAGCGCGCATGACGAAGCCTTGTTCGCCTACTACGGTGCCTCGCAGCTGGCCGTGGTGGACGCCAGCGCAGGCAGCGTGCGCGCCATCGGCGCGCCGGCGCTGTACAACGAGGTCAATGCCGCCCCCAATGGCGTGCATGTGCTCACCGAAACGCTCAAGGCGCCGTTCTCGCACGCGGTGACCTACCAGCGTTTCGCCAATGACGTTGCGGTGCTCGACCTGGGCACGGGCCGCAACACACCCATCGCCAGCCTGCCGCTGGCCGACCGCGTGCCGGTGCACGGCGTGCCCGAAGGCCCGCGCGATTTCGACTGGCGCTCCACCGATCCGGCCACGCTGGTCTATGCCGAAGCGCTGGACAAGGGCGACTGGAAAGTGACCGTGCCGCACCGCGACCGCGTGCTGGCGCTGAAGGCACCGTTCTCCGCCAAACCGCAGGAAATCGCGCGGACCGCGCAGCGCTTCGAAGGCATTGCCTGGAGCGCGGACCCGGCGGTGTCGTTCCTGTTCGAAAACGATGAGAACCGTCATTGGCGGCAGACCCGCATCGTCGATGTCGACCAGCCCAGGCAGGAAGGCCGGCTGCTCTGGGACCTGTCCAGCGACGAGCTCTACGCCGACCCGGGCAACCTGGTGTTCAAGCGCCTGCCCAACGGCGCGCCGGTGGTGCGCCAGGACGGCAGCTTCGTGTTCCTGCGCGGGCAGGGCAGTTCGCCGCAGGGCGACCGTCCGTTCCTGGACCGGTTGGACCTGGGCACGCTCAAGACCGAGCGTCTGTTCCGCAGTGGCGCCGACGCCTATGAGCAGGTGTTGGGGCTGACCGCCACCCCGGGCCGCTACCTGACCTGGCACCAGTCGGTGATGGACCCGCCGAATGCGTTCGTGCGCCAGCAGGGCGAACGCGCTGCCAGCGCTAAAGACGGCGAGGCGCAGTACACCTCCACCGCCACCGCGCTGACCACGCTCAGCGACCCGACCCCGGAAGTGCGCCAGATCAAGAAGCGCCTGGTCACCTACAAGCGCGCCGACGGGGTGGACCTGTCGTTCACCCTGTACACCCCGCCGGGCTACCAGGAAGGCCAGCGCGTGCCGGCCATCCTGTACGCGTACCCGGCCGACTTCGCCAATGCGGCGCAGGCCGGGCAGGTCTCCGGTTCGCAGCAGACCTTCACCCGTCTGGCGCCGTACCGGCTGATGCTGCTGGCCGGCTACGCAATCATCGACAACGCCGCGTTCCCGATCGTCGGTGATCCGAAGAATGCCTACGACACCTACCTGGAGCAGCTCGAAGCCGATGCCAAGGCCGCGGTCGACAAGGCAGTGGACCTGGGCGTGGTGGACCGCAACCGGATCGGCGTCACCGGGCACAGCCATGGTGGGCTGATGACCGCCAACCTGATCGCGCACACCAACCTGTTCAAAGCAGGCGTGGCCACCAGCGGTTCGTACAACAAGACCTTCACCCCGTTCGGTTTCCAGAACGAACGGCGTTCGGTGTGGCAGGCGCAGGATGTGTACCTGAAGGCCTCGCCGTTCTTCTATGCCGACAAGATCAAGCTGCCGCTGCTGCTGGTCCACGGCGAGGACGACGCCAATCCGGGCACCGAACCGTTCCAGTCGCGCAAGCTGTACCAGGCGATCCGCGGCAACGGCGGCATCACCCGGCTGGTGATGCTGCCCAATGAACCGCACTGGTACACGGCGCTGGAATCCAACGAGCAGCTGGTGTCGGAAATGCTCAACTGGTTCGACACCTACGTCAAAAACGCCAAGTAGCGCCACGCCCTGCGTGGCTGCACGTCGATCTGGACGGGCGCCGGTGGCACAGGCAGAGTGCGGGCATCGGCCAGAATATGACGCCAGGAGCTGACATGCAGGATGACCCCCGTCCGTCGCACAGGAAGGTGCGCCTCCTCCGTCAGTGGGCAGTCCTTGCTGTGCTCCTGCTGCCGCTGGCAGCCGGGGCGCAGCAGGCAGCGACGGATGCGCACGCCGGCACGCACCCCGACCGCCCGCGCACCTGCCTGGTGCTCGGCGGTGGCGGCGCGCGTGGCGCGGCGCATATCGGCGTGCTCAAGGTGCTGGAGCGCGAGCGGGTGCCGGTGGACTGCATCGTCGGCACCTCGATGGGCGCGGTGGTGGGCGGGCTGTATGCCTCCGGATACTCGGCCGATGAAATCGAAACCGTGCTCGACCGCATCGACTGGGCCGACGTACTGCGCGACAAACCACCGCGCAACGAACGCAGCATGCGCCGCAAGGAAGACGACCTGCGCCTGCTCGGCGGGGTCGAGGTCGGCCTGAGCAACGGCAAGATCGCGTTCCCGCGCGGCCTGATCCAGGGCCAGAAACTGGAAATGCTGTTGCGCCGGCTGCTGCTGCCGACCTGGCAGGTGCGCGATTTCGACCAGCTGCCCATCCCGTTCCGGGCGGTGGCCACCGATATCGTCACCGGCGACAAGGTGGTGTTCGGCCAGGGCGACATGGCGCTGGCGATCCGCGCCAGCATGTCGGTCCCCGGCGTGTTCGCACCGGTGCGTTACCAGGACCACCTGCTGGTCGATGGCGGCGTGGTCGACAACCTGCCGATCGACGAAGCGCGCCGGCTCGGCGCGCAGCGCCTGATCGTGGTGCGGGTGGGCACGCCGTTGATGAGCGAAGAACGCCTGGATTCGCCGTTGGCGATCAGCCACCAGATGGCCGGCGTGCTGATGAAGCGGGTGGTCGATGCGCAGCTGGCCACGCTGGGTACGCAGGATCTGCTGATCACGCCGCCGCTGGGCGACATGGGCAGCCAGGACTTCAACCACTCGCCGGCGGCGGTAGCCGTGGGCGAGCAGGCCGCACAAGCCGAAGTGGCGGGCATCCAGCGCTACCAGGTCGATCCGGCGCAGTACGCGATCTTCCAGCAGCAGCACCGGCCGCCGGCCTATGAAACGCCGATCGTCGCGTTCATCGACGTGCTGCGCGAGGACACCCAGACCCCGCGCTTCATCGAACAGCGCCTGCAGCCGCAGCTGGGCCAGCCGCTGCAACCGGAACGGATCGAACGCCAGGTTGCACTGACCTACGGCGAAGGCCGCTACGAGCAGGTGCAATGGCGGCTGGACCAACGCGATGACCAGTTCGGCCTGGTCATCGCCCCGCAGGACAAACGCTGGGGCCCGGATTTCCTGCATTTCGCGTTGCGCCTGTCCGATGACTTCGATGGCAGCAGCAATTACCAGCTGATCAGCGAGTTCACCCGCACCGGCCTGACCGACCAGGGCGCCGAACTGAAACTGCGCATCGGGCTGGGCGAGGTGGAAGAAGCCTTCGCCGAGTACTACCACCCGTTTGGCAGCAGCGGCCGACACGCGCTCTCGACCTATGCACGCTACCGCGCCACCGACCTGGACCTGGCGCTGCTGCAGCGCGGTTCGCTGGCGCAGTACCGCTACAGCCAATGGCTGGGTGGCCTGCGCTGGGCCTGGTCGCCGCATCCGGACTGGGAACTGGCCAGCTTCCTCGAGCGTGGGCAGGAGCGCACACGGCTGGATGTGGGCAATCCCAGCGAGCTGGGCAACTACCGCGCCGACATGGGCAGCATCGGCTGGCAGCTGCGCCACGATTCCATCGACAGTTCGGCCTTCCCCAGCCGCGGCCAGCGCCTGTCGCTGACCCGCCAGCACTACCTGGGCGCGCTGGGCACGGATGATCCCGCCGCCGTCACTCGCCTGCAGTGGGATGGCGCTTGGGCGCGGGGCGAAAGTCGCTGGCTCGGTGGACTGCGCATTTCATCCGCCCACGGTGGCGACGACCTGCTGGCCACCTACGGTTTCCTGGGCGGGCTGGGCAACCTGTCGGGGTACCCGGAAGAGGCGATTTTCGCCCCGCAGACCGCGCTGGCGCGCATGGTGTACTACCGCCGCGTGGCCCATGCCGACTCCTTGCTGACCATCCCGCTGTACATCGGCGGCAGCCTGGAATGGGGCGGGTTCTGGCGCACGCGCGATGAAGTGAACATCGACGGCATGCAGAGTGCCGGCAGCGTGTTCGTCGGGGCCGATACGTTCCTTGGGCCGGTGTTCCTCGGCTATGGCCGCGCCCAGGGCGGGCACGATTCGTTCTATCTCACCTTCGGCTCGTTGCTGCGTACCCTCGACGGGTTCTGACGCCCCGCGACAGGGGGTGCCTTTGGTCAGATTGCGGGCGGGGTTTAGATCGATACAATCGATCCAGCCACGCAGGCCGTGGCGCTACGTTGATGGCCCGTCCTTTCCGCTCTGGGAGTTCGTCGTGCACCGTTCGATGCTGGTTGCCGTTTCGCTTGTCCTGAACGCCGCGCCCTGCGCCCTGCAGGCCGCCGACCTCGCCGCCGAGGTCAATCCCTTCATCGGCACCACCAACGCCGGCAATGTGTATCCGGGTCCGTCGGTGCCGTTCGGCATGGTGGCCTTCAGTCCGGAGATGACCCCGCTGCCGGGCAAGCGCTTCGCGATCGCGGCACCGGGCGGGTACGAGTGGCGCGGCAATGGCGTGCGCGGCTTCAGCCTGACCCATGTGTCCGGTACCGGCTGCACCGGGGCGAGCGGCGATATCCCGATCATGCCGGTCACCACCAAGGTGGAACTGTCGCCGTCGTCGGCCGAGGCCGGGCTGCGCTATGCCAGCGTGCTGGACCACAAGCGCGAGTCGGCCAGTCCCGGTGCGTACCGGCTCACGCTCGACAACGGCGTGGTGGTGGACCTGGGCGCCACTGCGCGCACGGCGGTGGGGCAGTTCCAGTTCCCGGCCGAGAAACCGGCCAACCTGCTGTTCCGCACCTCCGACAGTGAAGTGGGCAGCACCGATTCGAGCATCGTGATCGATCCGGCCACGCGCACCGTGCGCGGCACGGTCACCGCCGGCAACTTCTGCGGTTACCTGGCCGAGGATCGCCGCGAAAGTTATTACACCCTGCATTTCGTGGCCGAGTTCGACCAGCCCTTCGAGGTCGGCGGCACCTGGCGCGACGAGACCGTGCAGGCCGGCGCGCGCGAAGGCGGTGGCGGCACCAGCTACGGCACCCAGGGCCACCCGCCGGTAGGCAAGGGTGCAGGCGGCTGGATCCAGTTCGACCCCAAGCGCAGCCCGAAGGTGACCGCGCGCATCGGTATTTCCTACGTGGACGAGGCCGGTGCACGCGCCAACCTGCGCCGTGAAAGCCCGGTGGGCACCACCGTGGAAGCGACCCAGGCCGCGACCCGCGCCGAATGGAACAAGACGCTGGGCCAGGTGCGTGTGGCCGGCGGAACACCCGACGAACGCACCGTGTTCTACACCGCGCTGTACCACACGCTGCTCGCGCCCAACCTGTTCAGTGACGGTGATGGCCGCTACCGCGGCATGGACGGCAAGGTGCATGCGCTGTCGAAAGGCCAGCGTGCGCAGTACGCCAACTACTCGGGCTGGGACGTGTACCGCTCGCAGCTGCAGCTGGTCACGCTGCTGCAGCCGCAGGTCGGCTCGGACATCGCGCAGTCACTGCTCAACCAGGCCGACCAGAATGGCGGCGTGTGGGACCGCTGGACGCACCTGACCGGTGCCACCGGTGTGATGAACGGCGATCCGTCGCCGCCGTCGGTCGCTGCGATCCACGCGTTCGGTGGCCGCAACTTCGATCTGAAACGCGCCTACGCGTCGCTCAAGCAGGCGGCCACGGTGCCGACCGAACGCGACCTCAGCCGGCGCGGCTGCCCGGTGCTGTGCGTCGGCCAGCGCCCGGGCCTGGACCAGTGGATGGCGCTGAAGTACATGCCGGTAGGTGCGCCGGGCTGGGGCACCGCCTCGGACACGCTGGAAATGGCGGCCGCTGATTTCGGCCTTGCCGAACTTGCCAACGCCGCAGGCGACAAACAGGGGGCGGCGCTGTTCCGCGAACGCTCCGGCTGGTGGCGCAACCTGTACAACCCCAAGGCGACGGCGCAGGCCGGCTACATCCAGCCGCGCAACGCCGATGGCAGCTGGCCGGCGTTCGACCCTGCCTCGGATGAGGAGTTCGTCGAAGGCAGCGGCGCGCAGTATCTGTGGATGGTGCCGTTCGACCCGGCCGGGCTGATCGCCACGCTTGGCGGCCGCGAAGCAGCCATCCAGCGCCTGGATGCGTTCTTCCGCAAGGAAGATGGCGCGTGGGCGGTGACCAAGTCCGGCCCGTTGCATGCCGAGCTGGACAACGAGCCCTCGGTGGCGGCACCGTGGCTGTACAACTTCGTCGGCCAGCCGTGGAAAACACAGGAAACCGTGCGCCAAGCCATGCGACAGATCTGGACCAATGCGCCCGAAGGCATGCCCGGCAACGATGACCTGGGCCAGATGTCGTCTTGGTACGTGTGGTCGGCGCTGGGCCTGTACCCGCTGTACCCGGGCCGTGCAGACCTGGTGATCGGCAGCCCGCTGTTCCGCGAAGCGGTCATCCAGCGCCCCGGCGCCACGTTGACCATCACGGCCAATGGCGCGGCGATGGACGCACCGTACGTGCAGTCGCTGCGCGTGGACGGCAAGCCAAGCGAGGCCAGCTGGCTGCCGGCCAGCGTCGTGCAGAAGGGCGGCACGCTGGAGTTCGAACTGGGCAAGGCGAAGAACACGCAGTGGGGCACCGCCACGCTGCCACCGTCGTATGGGCCGAACTGACATGCTGCACCACATTTCGCTCGGCGTTCGCGACCTGGTTGTTGCAGGTAGGTTCTACGACGCGGTGTTGAATGTGTTGGGCTACCGCCGTGTGTTCGAGGACGACACGGCGATCGGTTACGGATTGATCGACGACCAGGATCTTCTTTGCTTGAAGCTTCGCGACGATGCCAGCGCACCGGGGGCCGGCTTCCACCTGGCCTTCGCGGCATTGTCGCGTGAGGCGGTCGATGCCTTCCATCTCGCCGCCCTCCAGGCCGGCGGTCGAGATAATGGTACGGCGGGCTTGCGGCCGGATTACGGCGATGGCTACTACGCAGCATTCGTCATTGACCCGGATGGTCACCGGATCGAGGCAGTGGTCAATGCCGTGGAAGGGGCCAGCCAGGGGTGAACCTAGCCCATCCGCTCCTGCAGCGCAGTGCCGGCATCCTGCCGTGGGTGGGGTTGGCCGCCAGTGTGGCCATGGCGTTCGTGGTGACCCTGTTCGGGGCACTGCTGCTGCCGCAGTTCGTGGAGATGTTCGGCAGCGCCGGCCAGGCGCTGCCGTGGATCAGCCGCGTCTACAGCCAAGGTTATCTGCTGGCCTGGCTGGCGCCGGCGCTGGTGGGGGCGTGCTGGTACTTCGGCCCGCCCATCGCCGGCCGCATCCTGGCCGGGCTGCTGGGCCTTGGCGCAGGCCTGCTGGGCTCGGTGGGCCTGCTGTTTGCGATGTACCTGCCTTACTTCATGCTCGGTTCGCTGGTCTGAGTTCAACGGCGGCATCGAGACTGGGCCTGCACCAGGTGGTGCAGCCGCTCCGTCACCGCGGGGCGACCTGACCTGGGTCAAGCCCAGCCGATCAGTGCGCCACTGGCAGCCCCAGCAGCTCGGACAGTCCCATCCAGCCGATCTCGACACCAATGCACAGGATCACGAACGCCAACAGGCGCAGCATGACCTGCATGCCCGTAGGCCCCAGCAAGGATTGCAGCCGCCCGGCGTAGCGCATGCACAGGTAGATCAGCACGCTCAACGCCAGCAGCGCGCAGCCTGCCGCGACGACATGCACCGATTCCGGCCCGTCTTTGGGCGAGGTGGTGCCCACGGCCGTCGCAACCGCGATCGCACCGGGACCCACGGTCAGCGGCAGGGTGAACGGATAGAAGGTCTGCGACTCCAGTGTGGCATCCAGGTCGTGGCGGGCCTCCGCTTCGGCGGCGCCGGCCACCGAGCTGCGTTCCGCCTGCGCCGGTGCCTGCAGCAGGCGCCAGCCGGTGGCGGCAATCACCAGCCCGCCGGCCAGGCGCAACACCGGGATGGAGATGCCGAAGAAGGACAACACCCACGCCCCGACGCTGACCGACACAGCGAGCATCACCAGGCTGTTGAACGCCACCGCGCGAGCGACCCGGCCGCGCTGGGCGGGCGTGGCATCGGGCAGCAGGCCCAGCACCATCAGTGCCGCTCCCGGCGGATTGATAACCGGCAGCAGGCTGGTGAAGATAACCAGGAAGGTGTGGCTGAATTCATTCCACATGGGGGAAGGGCGCGCGACTATCCGGCCGCTCAGGGCCGCCAGAACCCAGCCCGCAGTTCGGTCAGGGTCAGGTTATTGTCGTGGTTGGCGTCCAGCGACTGGAAACGCATGTCGGTCACGCGGCTGACTTCGTCTTCGGTCAGCTCGCCGTTGTCGTTGAGGTCGGCCACGCGGATGCGGTCAGCCGCGCTGAGCTGGCCGTCGCGGTCCGGGCCGAGCACGGACTGGATGTCCTCGACCGACACCCGGTAGTTGTGGTCGACATCGAGCAGGCGGAACAGGGCCGCGCCATCGTATTCGTCCTCGCTGACCTGGCCGTCGCCGTTCTTGTCCAAAGCGATGAAACGCTGTTCGGCGGTGTCGCTTGGCGTCTGCGCCTGGCAGGTGGCGGCTGCGCCCAAGCCGAGCAGCAGGGCACAGGCAAGCAGGGGAATGGACTGGTTCACGGGAACTCCGCAGGGCGGCCAGGGAGGTTCCAGTGTCTGCCGCACCGACGCGTGCGGCTACGGCAATAGATGCGCCGGGCGCCAGTATTTCTACTGGCACCCGGGTACCCTCATTCGAATCGCCAACGCACGCCCGCGTAAACACCGCGACCATCGCCGGGGGTCGAGCGCGCCACGTCGCGGCCGGCGTCGTCATAGCCGGGAGTCACCGTCGCGGCGTAATGGCGGTCGCCGATGTTGCGCAGCTCGGCCCAGGCCTGCCAGCGGCCGTTCAAGGCATCGAAGCCCACCCGCGTGCCGAAGATGAGGTGGCTGTCGGCGCGGAAGCTGTTGGCGTAATCCACGAACATCGCCGAGGCGTACTCGGTGTTGACCGCGGCGTAGAACCCGGTCGGATGATCGAAGCGCAGTTCGCCCTGGTAGTAGTGGCGCGGCAGGCCCGGCAGGCGGTTGCTGCCAAAGCGGGCATCGTGGCGATAGCGGAAGTCGCTGAAGGTATACGCCTGGCGCAGCGAGATGCGACCGTCGGCGCCCTGCCACAGGGTGCTGTCCAGCCCGGCCTCGATGCCACGGTGCACGGTCGGGCTGGCGTTGTTCTCGGCCACGAACAGGTTCGGCACGGGAACGACCTCCACGCTCAGCAGTTCATGCAGCACGCGCGCGTAGTAGCCGGTCAGTTCCCAGCGGCCGAGTGCGCTGTCGCCGCGCGCGCCCAGCTCCAGCGTGGTGGCGGTCTGGTTGTCCAGCGCCACCGGTGCGCGCTGACGTCCGCTGGACGCGCCGTTGCCGGGCGCGAAATACAGGTTCGAGCCCCAGATCATCGACCACGGGTGCGCCGGTTCCACCGAGCGGCTCAGGTTGCCGAACCACTGTGTGGCGGGCGTCTGCTGCCAGGTGAAGCCCAGTCGCGGCGCGTAGTCCCAGTCGCTGCCCGACAGCCGTTCCGGCGTGCTCGGCCAGGTGACCTGCACATCATGGCGGGTGTTGATCAGCGCAAGGCCGGTCTGCAGGCGCAGCGTGTCGCTCAGCGCCAGGTCGTTGCCCACATGCAGCGTGCTGTTGGTGCCGTGGTGGGAGAAGTCGCGGGTGTGGGTGCCGGCGGGGTAGCCGTTGCTGGGGTAGCGCAGGGTTTCGCGCACGTCCGCATCCAGGTCGTGGGTGACACGCAGGCCGAGCGTGGTCACGCTGTCGCGCCCGAACAGCAGGTGCTGCCGCCGGTAATCCAGCGTGGCGTTGAGGTTGGTGTAATCCAGCTGCTGCCTGTACAGGCTCTCGTTGAGATCCATCGGGTAGTGGTGGTAGACCAGCCCGGCCTGCAGCGAGGAATCGTCATCGATCTGCAGCGTGGTCATGTTGCCCAGCCACGTGCTGCCTGGCTGCGGGCGCTGCGCATCAATGGCCAGGTTGGCCGGGTTGGCCGCGCGGGGATCGTTGCGGATCTGCGCGCGGGTGAGGCGCCCTGGCGTCTGGTGGTTGGTTTCGCGGTAGCGCACGAAGAAGCGCGTTTCCAGCTGCGGGGTGATCTGCCAGCCCACGTTCGCCATCGCACCTTTGCCGTCGCCGGCGGCGTGCTGCTGGTAACCGCCGTATTCGGTATCGGTGTAGGCCAGGTAGTAGTCCACGTCGCCCGCCACGCCGCCGTAGCCCACGCTGCGCTTCTGGTAGCCACGGCTGCCCGCTTCGTACTGCAGTTCCACGCCGGTGGCATCACGGCCGCTGCGGCTGACGTAGTTGATCGCCCCCCCCAACGCCAGCGCGCCGGTTTCAAACCCGTTGGCCCCGCGCAGCACCTCGGCACGGCTGAGCCACAACGGTTCCAGCAGCTCGTAGGGGGTGCCACCCGGGCCGGTAAGGGGCAGGCCATCCAGCGAGACCGAGATGCCGGAGGCATGCGCGCCGGGGCCGCGGTTGATGCCCGAGCCCCGAATGGAGACCTTGGCGCCTTCGTTGCCGGGCGACTGTGCGCTGATGCCGGGCTGGTAAGCCAGCACATCGGCGGTGCCGGCCAGGCGGCCATCGGTGCGGGCCAGGTCGATCACATTGCCGGCACCGGGCACGCGCTTGAGCGCGGCACGGGCCTGTTCGGTGGTGTCGGCGGCGGTGACGTTGACCGATTCCAGCGTCGTCGGCTTGTCGGCCGGGGCGGCGGAGGCGGTGGCAATCAGTACGCCCGAAAGGGCCAGGGTCAGCGTGGACAGGGTGGGGCGGTGCAACGACAGGAGAGGGGGCATGCGTCTGGAATCGGTACGAAATGGGCAGCGGCGGCCAGGCACGACACCTGTAAACCGTCGCGAGGTCGCGAAAGTTAACAGGTTGCGCCGCCGCCGTCACCCACCGAAGGAACGGGGGGGTAGGGTCGGTTCCCAAACGACTGCACGCACGGCAGGCGATCCCTTTAACGCATGGACGCCTGCAGCCACGCTGCTTCGGGAGAGGCGATCCCGATCATTGCAATGCCGCCACGGGGCGCGGTGTGGCTATCGGCAGTCGATCGGGATGCGACCCTACCAAGGTGCGGAGCGTGCGGCCTGGGTGAGAAACAAGTTTCCCGGGCTCCCGGCACGGCCATGCTGACCTCAAGCTGGGCGGCATGCGTTCAAAGAATCCCAGGCAGATCCAACCCCTTCTCCCTCGCGCATTCAATCGCGATCTCATAGCCCGCATCGGCATGCCGCATCACGCCGGTGGCCGGGTCGTTCCAGAGCACGCGCGCGATGCGCTTGGCGGCGGCTTCGGTGCCGTCGCAGACGATCACCATGCCGGCGTGCTGCGAGAAGCCCATGCCCACGCCGCCGCCATGGTGCAGTGACACCCAGGTCGCGCCGCTGGCGGTGTTGAGCAGGGCGTTGAGCAGCGGCCAGTCCGAGACTGCATCCGAGCCGTCGGCCATCGCTTCGGTTTCGCGGTTCGGCGAGGCCACGCTGCCGCTGTCCAAGTGGTCGCGGCCGATCACCACCGGTGCCTTCAGCTCGCCGTTGGCGACCATTTCGTTGAACGCCAGCCCGAGGCGATCACGATCCCCCAGGCCGACCCAGCAGATGCGCGCGGGCAGGCCCTGGAACTTGATCTTCTCGGCGGCCATGTCCAGCCAGCGGTGCAGGTGCGGGTTGTCCGGAATCAGTTCCTTCACCTTCGCATCCGTTTTAGCGATGTCCTCCGGGTCGCCGCTCAGTGCGGCCCAGCGGAAAGGGCCGATGCCGCGGCAGAACAGCGGGCGGATGTAGGCGGGCACGAAGCCGGGGAAATCGAAGGCGTTTTCCACGCCTTCTTCCAGCGCCATCTGGCGCAGGTTGTTGCCGTAATCCACGGTCGGCACGCCCAGCGCATGGAAGGCGAGCATGGCCTGGATGTGGTTGGCCATCGATGCGCGCGCGGCTTTCTCGACCACCTTCGGCGCGCTCACGCGCTGCTCGTCCCATTGCTCCACCGTCCACTCCTGCGGCAGGTAGCCGTTGACCGGGTCATGCGCGGAGGTCTGGTCGGTCAGCAGGTCCGGTTTGACCCCGCGCACCAGCAGTTCGTCCAGCACGTCGGCGACATTGCCGAGCAGGCCCACCGACAGCGGCTTCCGGGCCGTGCAGGATTCCTCGATCAGGCGCAGCGCTTCGTCCAGGCTGTCGGTCCAGGTATCCAGGTAGCCGGTGCGAAGGCGCATCTCGATGCTGCTCTTGCGGCACTCCACGGCCAGGCACGAGGCGCCGGCCATCACCGCAGCCAGCGGCTGCGCGCCACCCATGCCGCCCAGGCCGCCGGTGAACAGCCACTTGCCGGCCAGGTTGCCGTTGTAGTGCTGGCGGCCCATTTCCACGAAGGTTTCGTAGGTGCCCTGCACGATGCCCTGCGCACCTATGTAGATCCAGCTGCCGGCGGTCATCTGGCCGTACATGGCCAGGCCCTTCTTATCCAGCTCGTTGAAGTGGTCCCAGTTGGCCCAGCGCGGCACCAGGTTGGAATTGGCGATCAACACGCGCGGTGCATCGGCATGGGTGCGGAACACGCCCACCGGCTTGCCCGACTGCACCAGCAGGGTCTGGTCGTCTTCCAGGCGGGTGAGGGTCTCGATGATGGCGTCGTAGCTTTCCCAGTCGCGCGCGGCGCGGCCGATGCCGCCGTACACCACCAGTTCCTGCGGGCGCTCGGCCACGTCCGGGTGCAGGTTGTTCATCAGCATGCGCAGCGGCGCTTCGGTGAGCCAGCTCTTGGCGGTGAGCGTGCTGCCGGTGGGGGCGATGATGGTGCGGGTGGAATCGTGACGGCTCATGCAGCACTCCGGGAGTTCGCGAATTCAAGGCAGGCGGTAAGCACCTGCTGCAGCGTGTGGCGCAGCGGCGCAGCGTGGTCGGGGTCGATCGGGGTGGGCCAGCTGTGCACGTCCACCTGTTCGGGTTCGGGTTCGTGCATGTAGCCGCGGCAGGCCAGCTCCATCTGCAGGCTGTGCACGCCGCCGGTGATGTCGCTGTAGTGGCGGGTGATCCAGCCGCCCTTGAAGCGGCCGTTGCGCACATGCGACAGGCCGCTGATCCGGCACAGGTTCTCCACCACATCGCTGAGCGCGTTGTCGCAGGAGGTATCCGGCGCGCCGGAGGGACCGGCAGTGCCCAGGTTGAACTGCGGCAGCTCCCCATCGAACAGGTGGGGGATGTGCGAGCGGATCGAATGCGCGTCGTATACCACCACGGTACCGTGGCGCTGGCGCAGGCGCGCGATCTGCGCGGCCAGCGCCGCGTGATAGGGCGCAAAATACGTATCGCGGCGCTGGGCGATCGCGTCGGCATCCGGCTCCCGGCCCGGGCGGTACAGCGGCTGGCTGTCGAAGGTGGTCAGCGGGCACAGCCCGGTGGTGTTCTGCCCGGGATACAGCGAGACGCCGCTGGGGTCGCGGTTGAGGTCGATCACCGAACGCGAGATCGCCGAACGCACCGTGGTGGCGCCCATGCGCTGCGCGAACTCATATAGCTCATGCACCCACCAGTCGGCATCGCGGCGGGCCAGCCACGGCGACACGAAATCGCCGGCAAGCGCATCGGGCAGTTCGGTGCCGGTGTGCGGGAAGCTGACGATCAGCGGCGCATCGCCTTCATGCACCTGCAGCCAGTCCGGATGCGCGGTCATGCCAGCGGCTCCACCTGCGGCAGGATGTCGGCCAGCCCTTCGGCCAGCGCGCCGCTGCGCACCAGCGCGGTGGCGGCCAGCATGTCCGGGTGGAAGTAGCGGTCATCCTGCAGGGTCGGCACCTGCGCACGCAGGCGCTGGCGCACTGCTTCCAGCGCATCGCTGGAGCGCAGGCCACCGTGGAAGTCGCACCCCTGCGCGGCGGCCAGCAGTTCGATGCCTACCACGTTGGCCGCGTTCTCGGCCATCTGCAGCAGGCGGCGTGCGCCATGCGCTGCCATCGAGACGTGGTCTTCCTGGTTGGCCGAGGTGGGAATGGAATCCACGCTGGCCGGGTAGGCGCGCTGCTTGTTTTCCGAGACCAGCGCGGCGGCGGTCACCTGCGGAATCATGAAACCGGAATTCAGGCCCGGCTTCGGGGTGAGGAACGCGGGCAGGCCCGACAGCGCCGGGTCGACCAGCATCGCAGTGCGGCGTTCACTGATCGAACCGATCTCGCACACCGCCATCGCCAGCATGTCGGCGGCGAACGCCACCGGTTCGGCGTGGAAATTGCCGCCGGACAGCGCTTCGTTGGTATCGGTGAACACCAGCGGGTTGTCGGACACGCCATTGGCCTCGATCGACAGCGTGGTGGCGGCCTGGCGCATCACATCAAACGCCGCGCCCATCACCTGCGGCTGGCAGCGAAGGCAGTACGGGTCCTGCACGCGCACGTCGTTGTCGCGATGCGATTCACGGATCGCCGAGCCCTGCATCAACCTGCGCAGTGCCGCAGCGGTGGCGATCTGGCCACGCTGGCCGCGGATCTGGTGGATGCGCGGATCGAACGGGGTGTCCGAGCCCTTGGCCGCTTCCACCGACAGCGCACCGGTGACCAGCGCGGCCTGGAACACGGTGGTGATCTCGAACAGCCCGGCCAGCGCATAGGCGGTGGAGTACTGGGTGCCGTTGAGCAGGGCCAGGCCTTCCTTGGCGCCCAGGACCAGCGGCGCCAGGCCGAAGCGCGCCAACGCATCGGCGGCCGGCAGGCGCTCGCCGCCGACGAAGGCCTCGCCTACGCCGATCATTACGCTTGCCAGGTGCGACAATGGCGCCAAGTCGCCCGAGGCGCCCACCGAGCCCTGGCACGGAATCACCGGCACCAGGTCGTGCTGCAGGAAGGCTTCCAGCAAGGCGAGCGTTTCCGGGCGGATGCCCGAGGCGCCCTGGGCCAGGCTGGTCAGCTTCAGCGCCATCATCAGGCGCACCACCGGCGCGGGCATCGGCTCACCGACGCCGGCGGCGTGCGACAGCACGATATTGCGCTGCAGGGTTTCCAGGTCGTCGCGTTCGATGCGCACGCTGGCCAGCTTGCCGAAGCCGGTGTTGATGCCGTACACCGGCTCGCCCTTGGCCACGATGTCGGCCACGGTCTGCGCGCTGCGGCGCACCGCCTCGGCCGACGCGGGGTCCAGGCGCACGCGGGCACCGTCGAAGATCGCGCGCCAGTGCGCCAGCGTCACCGCGCCGGGCTGCAGGGTCAGGGTCGTACTCATGGAATCTCCAGGCATCTCAATGTTCAGACGGATACGCCGCGCATCACGCGCGCGTGCAGGGGGTTGAAGCCGATGCGGTAGACAAGGTCGGCAGGCGCCTCGATGTCCCACACGGCCAGGTTGCAATCCAGCCCAATCGCCAGGCGGCCGACCCGCGCCTGCCGGCCCAGCGCACGCGCCGCTTCACGGGTGAAGCCGGCAATGCACTCGTCCACGGTCATGCGGAACAGTGTCGCGGCCATGTTCATGGCCAGCAGCGGGCTGGTCAGCGGCGAGGTGCCGGGGTTGCTGTCGGTGGCCAGTGCCAGCGGTACGCCGGCCGCGCGCAGCGCGTCGATCGGGGGCAGGGTGGTGTCGCGGGTGAAATAGAAGGCGCCCGGCAGCAGCACCGCCACGGTGCCGGCGGCACGCATCGCGGCAATGCCGTCTGCATCGAGGTGTTCGATGTGGTCGGCCGACAGCGCGCCATGCCGCGCAGCCAACGCAGCGCCGTGCTGGTTGCTGAGCTGTTCGGCGTGGATCTTCACCGCCAGTCCATGCGCCTGCGCGGCCACGAACACCTGCTCGGCCTGCGCGGTGCTGAAGGCGATGTTTTCGCAGAACACATCGACCGCTTCGGCCAGGTCCTGCGCGGCCACCGCCGGAATCATCACGTTGCACACCTCATCGATGTACTCCTGCGCCTGCCGCCCCGGCGGCACCGCGTGTGCACCGAGGAAGGTGGGCACCACCTCGACCGCGCGCTGCCGCGCCAGCTCGCGGGCCACGCGCAACTGCTTGGTTTCATCGTCAAGCGAGAGGCCGTAGCCGGATTTGATTTCCACCGTGGTGAGGCCTTCGGCCAGCATCGCGTCCAGCCGTGGCAGGCTGGCCGCCAGCAGCTCCGCGTCGCTGGCGGCACGGGTGGCGCGCACGGTGGAGACGATGCCGCCGCCGGCGCGGGCGATGTCGGCATAGCTCACGCCCTGCAGGCGCTGTTCGAACTCATTGGCGCGGTTGCCGGCGTACACCAGGTGGGTGTGGCAGTCGACCAGCCCCGGGCTGATCCAGCGCCCGCCGCAGTCCACGCGGCGGTTCGGCTGCAGGTGCGCTTCGGAACCGGCCGCGCCGACGTGCACGATGCGGCCGTCGTGGGCAGCGATCACCCCGTCGCGGATCACGCCCAGGCCGGGGCCGTCGACGGTGATCAGGTGGGCGTTGGTCCAGAGGGTGTCACAGTGCATGGCAGCAACCACGGCGGCTTATATGTCTATACAATATAGGCGCCACTTCCGGGATGTCCAGTGATGCCAGCCAACCCCGCTTCCGTCCTCGCTTTCCACGCCGACCATGCCCTGCTGCCGCAGGGGTGGGCGCGCGATGTGCGCATCGTCTGCGCCGGCGGCACCCTGCAGTCGGTCACTCAGGGCGTGCCCGCGCAACCCGGCGACACCGCGCTGGCGATCGCGCTGCCCGGGCTGGGCAACCTGCACAGCCACGCCTTCCAGCGCGGCATGGCCGGGCTGACTGAAATCGGCGGGCGCAGCGGCGACAGCTTCTGGAGCTGGCGCGAACTGATGTACCGGTTCCTGGCCCACCTGCAGCCCGATGCGGTGCAGGCCATTGCCGAACAGGCCTACGTGGAGATGCTCGAATCCGGCTTCACCCGCGTGGGCGAGTTCCACTACCTGCACCATGCCCCGGACGGCACGCCATACACCGACCGCGCCGAGATGGCCGCGCGCATCGCCGCGGCAGCGCAGGGCAGTGGCATCGGCCTGACCCTGCTGCCGGTGTTCTACGCGCACGCCGATTTCGGTGGCGCAGCGCCGAACCCGGCCCAGCGCCGGCTGCTGCATGACGTGGACGGGTTCGCCGCGCTGCTCGACGGCTGCCGCCATGCGCTGCGCGGACAGGACGATGCGGTGCTGGGCATCGCGCCGCACAGCCTGCGCGCGGTGACCGGCGAAGAGCTGGCGGCGCTGCTGCCGCTCAACCGCGGCCCGGTGCACATCCATATCGCCGAACAGACCCGCGAGGTCGATGCCTGCGTGGCCTGGAGCGGGCTGCGCCCGGTGCGCTGGCTGTACGAACATGCCGCCGTCGATGAACGCTGGTGCCTGGTGCATGCCACCCACGTCGATGCTGACGAAGTGCAGCGCATGCTGGCCAGCCGTGCCGTGGTCGGGCTGTGCCCGATCACCGAGGCCAACCTGGGCGATGGGCTGTTCCCGATGCAGGCCTTCGCGCGTGGCGGCGGCCGGTTCGGGGTGGGCTCGGATTCCAACGTGCTGATCGATGCGGCCGAAGAGCTGCGCCTGCTCGAATACGGGCAGCGCCTGCAGCTGCGGGGGCGCAACGTGCTCGCGCCGCAGGAAGGCGTTTCCAGCGGGCGCTGGCTGTTTGAGCAGTCGCTGCAGGGCGCAGCGCAGGCCTTGGGCGTCACCACTGGCCTGCAGCCCGGTGCACCGGCCGACGTGGTGGAACTGGACCCGCAGCACCCGGCGCTGATCGCGCGCGACGGCGATGCCTGGCTTGACAGCTGGGTGTTCGCCGCCCGTAATGGCGCCGTCCGATCGGTCTGGCGCGGGGGGCGCGAGCTGGTACGGCAAGGCCGCCACCTGCAGCGCGACGCCGTAGCGGCGCGCTTTGCCCACGCCCTTCGCGGCGTGCTTGCCGCGCACTGAACGTGGCCGCCACCCCCCACCAGGATTCCCGCGTGACCGGCAAGAAAGCCGAAACCCTCAACCAGCGCATCCGTGCCGACCTCGAGAGCCGCATCCTGAGCGGGGAGTGGGCGCCGGGGTTCCGCATTCCGTACGAGCACGAGTTGATGGAGCAGTACGGCTGCTCGCGGATGACCGTCAACAAGGTGCTCACCGCGCTGGCCGAGAGCGGCATGATCGAGCGCCGGCGTCGCGCCGGCTCGTTCGTGGCGCGCCAGCCGCCGCACCTGGAACAGGTGGCGCTGGAGATTCCCGACATCGCCATGGCGGTCGGTGCGCGCGGCCATGTGTACGGCTACCAGCTGCTGGACCGCGCCTACCGTGCGCCGAACACGCAGGTGGATGAAGAAATGGCGTTGTCCGCTGGCGAGAAACTGCTGGCCATCCGCTGCCTGCACCGTGCCGACGGCAGGCCGTTCGCGCTCGAACACCGGCTGATCAGCCCGGTCGGGGTGCCCGAAGTGCTGGACGTGGATTTCAACACGACCGCGCCGGGCAGCTGGCTGCTGCAGAACGTGTCGTGGACCCGCGCACAGCACCGGATCAGTGCGTGGGGCGCCGATGCCGCAGCAGCGGCCCTGCTGGAAGTGCCGCTGGGCACCGCGTGCCTGGTGATCGACCGCCTCACCTGGCGCGGCGACCAGCCCATCACCTGCGTGCGGCAGATGTTCCTGGGCGACGCCTGGGACCTGGTGGCCCGGTTCGCGCCCGGCGCGCGCTGATCCTTACGACGTGGCGCACTGGCGCCAGCGCACCGGCTCGTCGGTGTTGATGCGGGGATTGAGCTGGATGCGCACCGTGCGCAGTGCCGGATAACGCTTCACCTGGGTGCAGATACGTGGCCAGACCTCGTCGATCTCGGCCGAGCGGTTGACTGCCAGCGTCTGCCGGGTCTGCCAGAACGCGCTGAGCACGCCCTCCTGCTTGGCCAGCAGCGTTGCCAGTTCGCGCTGGTACACCGCCAGCGTGGCCGCATCCGGGTCGGCCACGGTGCCCAGGATCTGGTTCGGCGCGGCGGCCGTCTGGGCCGGGTTGGCCGGCGCAGTAGGTGCAGGGGCGACTGGAGCGGGCGGGGTGGGCGCCGGCGGGGTCGTTGCCTGCACGGGGGCCGACGCCGGCGCGGGCGCCTGGGCTGCCTGGTCCAGGCGGGATGTCAGGTATCCCATGCCGACCAGCAGGCCCAGCGTCAGCGAGCCCAGCCCGGCGATCGAGATGCGCCGCACCGCTTCGCGGCGTGCCGCGTGCTTGACCCGGGTTTCCACGTCACCAGGCAGGTAAGGCTGCAGCATCGGCCACAGCAGCGCTCCATCCAGCACTTCCACGTTCTGCTTGTCGGCGGTGGAACGGCCATCGCGCTCGACCATGCCTTCGGTGATGAGGATGCCGCCGCGGGCACCGGCCAGGCGCGCCGCGGCGCCCAGCTCGTTCACCGCCGCCCGGCCGATCCGGTAGGCGCGGCCATGCTTGCACGACACCAGGTAGCGCTGGTGCTGGACGTCCTGCATCAGGAAGTCGCTGCTGGGCTCACGGCTGTCGTCGGCCTCGCCGGTCACGTCCTGCAGGCCGCGCTGTTCGTGCAGGGCGCGCCGGACGATTTCCGAGAAGTCCCGCCAGTGCATGCCGGCCAAGGCGTTGAGCCCCAGCCGGGTCTCCTTGCGGCGGCGTTTCACCAGCCAGAAGTAGGCAGCGGCGAGGGACCATACAACGAGGGCCAGCAGGAGAGCCAGAATCCAGGAGAACATGGGACCTAGAGATGAACACGGAGGTGCAGACGACAGTTTATATGCGCCCGCCCCTGTCTGCGGGATGTCGTTTTGAGATCGCGCACACAGAAAACCCGCCAATCCTTAGCCGTGAGGGGAGGGAACAAACGGCGCAGAAGCAATTGGCGGGTCGATTTTGATTGTCAACAAAGTGGTGCTGCTTTGCAACAATCGCCGTACGGAACAGTGTGGTCCGCGCTCAGGGGTCCGAACCGGGCGACTGGTGGGTGCCGGGCCGTGGGTCTGCGTTGGGGGAGGCGTTGCGGGCCTCGGCGCGGTTGAGCCGGGCGGTCAGGGCATCGATCCGCACATTGAGCGCCGCCACGTCTTCTGCCGTGGGGATATGCAGGCGCTTGAGCACGCCCTGGACCCGGTCGTCGAAGGCCTTCTCGACCTTGTCCCAGGTGCCGGCGGCCTTTTCGCGCGCCTCGCCCAGGTGTTCCTCGACGTTGTCGCGCCAGCGCGGGGTGTCGCCGGCCTGCTCGCGGTTGCGCGCGTCCACCGACTCGCCTTCCCTGACCAGGTCGTCGAAAACGCGGCTGCCTTCGGCCTGGGCGCGTGCGAACACGCCGAGCCCGGCCAGCCAGATCTGTTGCGCCGAACCGGTCAGCCTGCGCGAGAAGCGCTCGGCCTGGTCCTGCAGCGAGGGCTTTTCGCCGGTGCGGTCATCGTAGTCGTCGTGAGTATTCATGGGGCGATCCTGTGAGTGGCCACCCGTTGATCCTACCCAGCGCTTCGATTGCGTGGCGTGATGGCGTGCCCGCCGCCACGCCAGCGGTTCAGGCCAGCTTTTCCTGCAGGACGCGCTGGATTTCGCCTTCGACCATGCCCTTCATCATCGACACCGGGAAGCCCAGGTCGGCGACCACGCGCACCTGGTGAGCCAGCAGCTCGATCTGGCCATTCACGCCGGAGCCGTTGAACGTGAGCGCATCGCCGTCCCACTGGGTCTTGAGGGAAAACTTGTCGGTGAGCTTGGCCGCCATCGCCTCGATCGCGTCGCGGGCCGCTTCGGTGGACAGCGTGTGGTCGTGGCGGATATCGATGCGGGACATGCGGACTCCTGACGGGCGATAGCGGGAAACGGGCGTGCATTGTGCGCATCCGCAGACAGAACTCCAAGCAGTGCGTCACACTTCTCTATCTTCCCTGACATCCAACCTGCTAGGCTGCGCCGCGTGCAGAACCTGCTTGTTCACTTCACTCATCGCCAACACCCCGACCAGCCGTTGCGGCCGGGGGTACAGCGCATCGTGCGCCATGCCTCGGGCAGCGTCCGCCTGGGCGGCGACGCGGCCGGCACGCTGCTGCTGGCCCAGTTCTGCCTGGATGACCGCGGCCTGTGGCTGCAGGTAGCCGCCGGCATGCGCGGCATCCACGTCAATGGTCGCCCGGTGCGGCGCATGGCGCTGCTGCGGCCCGGCGACGCGGTCTACGCCGACGGCGTGGAAATGCTGATCCAGGGCGAATGCGAGGCCCTCAACCACGCCCCGTCGCGCAGCGATGAGAGTGGGGAGGACCAGCGCCTGCTGCGCGGGGTGGGTGGCCAGCACCACGGGCGCAGCTTCACCCTCGACCGCCCGCGGGTGATCGGGCGCGGCGCCGAATCCGACATCGTGATCGACGATCCCGCGTTCGCCGAACAGCACGCGCGCCTGGAACGCCACGGCGACCGCCTGCTGTTGCGGGATCTGGGGGCGGGCGAATCGACCCGGGTCAACGGCGTCAGCGTCAGGCACTGCTGGCTGCAGCCCGGTGACCAGCTGGTCTTCGATGCGCAGCACCGGTTCGTGCTGGAAGTGCCGCACGACGGCCGCAAGCGGGTGGTCAGCGATGAGGAGGACGAGCTGCTCGACCTGCCATCGCCGGTGGAAGCCCAGGCCAAGCCGAAGCGGGTAAACCGCTGGCCGTGGCTGCTCGGCAGCGCGCTGCTGCTGGCCGGCCTGATCAGCCTGCTGCTGTGGTTCGGCGCGCGCTGAACCGATAGATTCGGATGCAACCAATTTCGCCTTGTCCTGCAAGGCCTAAAGGCTGGTGCGCTGCGGCATACTAGGGGTCTTGCCCCATAGGTGTGACATGACGCGCGCGTTCAATTTCAGTGCCGGCCCTGCAACCCTGCCGGAATCGGTCCTGCGCCAGGCGCAGGAAGAGATGTTGGAATGGAACGGCGCTGGCGCCTCCATTGTCGAAATGAGCCACCGCGGCCCGGAGTTCATGGCCGTTGCCGCCCAGGCCGAAGCCGATCTGCGCCGCCTGCTCGGCGTGACGGACGATTACGCAGTGATGTTCCTGGCCGGCGGGGCGACCACCCAGCAGGCCCTGCTCGCGCTGAACTTCGCCGCCCCCGGGCAGACCGTGGATTACGTGCTCACCGGGCATTGGGGCAAGACCGCGATCAAGCAGGTCAGCCCCTATGTGCGGATCAATGTAGCCGCCAGCAGCGAAGCCGGTGGCTTCCATGACATCCCGCCGCGCAGCCAGTGGCAGTTGTCCGACGATGCCGCCTACGTGCACATCACCGCCAACGAAACCATCCATGGCGTCGAGTTCCGTGACACCCCGGACGTCGGCAGCGCGCCGCTGTTCGCCGATTTCAGCTCCTCCATCGCCAGCGAACCGCTGGATGTCTCGCGCTACGGCCTGATCTACGCCGGTGCACAGAAGAACCTGGGCCCGGTCGGCGTGTCGGTGGTGATCGTGCGCCGCGACCTGCTCGAGCGCAGTGGCCAGCCGCGCGCGGACATCTTCGATTACCGCTCGCACGTCGCCCGCGATTCCATGCTCAACACGCCGCCCACCTGGAACTGGTACCTGGCCGGGCTGGTGTTCCAGTGGATGCTCGCCGAGGGCGGGGTGGAAGAATTCGCGCGCCGCAACGCGGTCAAGTCGACGCTGATCTACGGGGCCATCGATGCCTCCGGCGGCTTCTACCGCAATGAGGTGGTGCCTGCCGCGCGTTCCCGCATGAACATTCCGTTCTTTCTGCCTGACGAAACCCTCACCGCGCGCTTCGTGAGCGAATCCAAGGCTGCCGGGCTGCTGGCGCTGAAGGGCCACAAGGCCGTCGGCGGCATCCGCGCCTCGCTGTACAACGCACTGCCGGTGGAAGGCGCACAGGCGCTGGCCGCCTTCATGCGCGATTTCCAGCAACGCAACGGCTGACGTTCCCGAATCTGTAACTGGATACCCTGATGGCCACCAAACCCGCCAAGCCCAAGGCACCCGCCGCCAAGCCCGCCAAAGCCAAGGCCGACGCCGTACCTGCTGTCGCCGCCCCGGTGCTGTCGGACGTGCGCGCCAAGATCGACCACATCGACCGCAGCATCCAGGCGCTGATCGCCGAGCGCGCCCAGTTCGCCCACCAGGTCGGCAAGGCCAAGGGCAAGCTTGCTGCTGCCGTGGATTATTACCGCCCCGAACGCGAAGCCCAGGTGCTGCGCATGGTGGTGGACCGCAACGAAGGCCCGCTCAGCGATGAAGTGCTGGTGCATGTGTTCCGCGAAATCATGTCGGCCTGCCTGGCCCAGCAGGAGCCGTTGAAGATCGGTTACCTCGGCCCGGAAGGCACCTTCAGCCAACAGGCCGTGCTCAAGCACTTCGGCCGTTCGGCGCTGGGCCTGCCGTTGGCCAGCATTGAAGAAGTGTTCCAGGAAGTGGAAGCGGGCAACGCCGATTTCGGTGTGGTGCCGGTGGAAAACTCGGGGCAGGGCACCATCCAGATCACCCTGGACATGTTCCTCACCTCCAACCTGAAGATCTGCGGCGAAGTCGAACTGCGCGTGCAGCAGTACCTGATGTCGCGCAGTGGCCGGCTGGAAGATGTGGAACGCGTGTACGGCCACCCGCAGTCGTTCATGCAGACCTCCTCGTGGCTGCGCGCCAACCTGCCCAAGGCCGAAAAGGTGCCGGTGTCGAGCAACGCCGAAGGCGCGCGCCGCGCCCGCAATGCCGATGACGCCGCCGCCATTGGTGGCGAAAGTGCAGGGCACGTGTATGGCCTGAAGAAGGTCGTGACCAAGCCGATCCAGAACGACGCCGACAACACCACCCGCTTCCTGGTGGTGGGCCGCCAGTTCTTCCCGACCTCCGGCCACGACCGCACCTCGGTGCTGGTGTTCATCCACGACAAGCCCGGTGCGCTGTTCGACGTGCTCAGCCCGTTCGCGCGGCACGGCATCAGCATGAACCGCATCGAGTCGCGTCCGTCGCACAACGCCAAGTGGGAATACGGCTTCTTCATCGACCTGGCCGGCCACATCGACGACGAGGCCATGCAGGCCGCATTGGCCGAACTGAAGGCGCACTCGGCGCAGATCAAGGTGCTGGGCTCCTACCCGGTGGCCGTGCCCTGATACCTCGGCGCCGCCGCACTGCGCGCGGCGCCGCTTACCGTCATTCCGCATCATCGCTGCCTTCGAGGGCGGCTTTCTACAGGATTCACCGATGACCGCTTCCGCTTCCTGGACCGCCCGCAAGGGCCAGCCCCTGCAGGGCAGCCTGACCATTCCCGGCGACAAGTCGGTCTCGCATCGTGCGGTGATGTTCGCTGCACTGGCCGATGGCGTTTCGCACATCGACGGTTTCCTGGAAGGCGAGGACACCCGCGCCACCGCCGCGATCTTCTCGCAGATGGGCGTGCGCATTGAAACCCCGTCGCCGTCGCAGCGCATCGTCCACGGCGTGGGCGTGGATGGTCTGCAGGCACCGGCCGGCCCGCTGGACTGCGGCAACGCTGGCACCGGCATGCGCCTGCTGGCCGGCCTGCTCTCCGCGCAGCCGTTCGATTCCGTGATGGTGGGCGATGAATCGCTGTCGCGCCGTCCCATGCGCCGGGTGACCGGCCCGCTGGCGCAGATGGGCGCGAAGATCGACACCGAGGCCGACGGCACCCCGCCGCTGCGCGTGCATGGCGTCCAGCCGCTGCACGGCATCGACTTTGCCTCGCCGGTGGCCAGCGCGCAGGTCAAATCGGCCGTGCTGCTCGCCGGCCTGTATGCGCAGGGCGAGACCGCCGTGACCGAACCGCACCCGACCCGCGACTACAGCGAACGCATGCTGCGCGCCTTCGGCGTGGAGATCGACTTCTCGCCCGGCAAGGCTCGCCTGCGTGGCGGCCAGCGCCTGCGGGCCACCGACATCGCCGTGCCGGCCGACTTCTCCTCGGCGGCGTTCTTCCTGGTGGCGGCCAGCATCATTCCCGGTTCGGCACTTACCCTGCGCCAGGTCGGCCTCAACCCGCGCCGCACCGGCCTGCTCGCCGCGCTGCGACTGATGGGCGCGGATATCCGCGAAGAGAACCATGCAGAGCAGGGCGGGGAAGCCGTAGCAGACCTGGTGGTGCGCCATGCACCTCTGCACGGCGTCGAGATCCCCGAAGCGCTGGTGCCGGACATGATCGACGAATTCCCGGCCCTGTTCGTTGCCGCCGCCGCTGCACAGGGCAACACCATCGTGCGTGGCGCGGCCGAACTGCGGGTCAAGGAATCCGATCGCCTCGCCGCGATGGCCACCGGCCTGCGCAGCCTGGGCGTGCAGGTCGATGAAACCGAAGACGGCGCGACGATCCACGGCGGCACGGAACTGGGCAGCGGCACCATCGAAAGCCACGGCGACCACCGCATCGCCATGGCCTTCGCCATCGCCGGCCAGATCAGCAGCGGCGAAGTGCGCATCAACGACATCGCCAACGTCGCCACCTCGTTCCCCAACTTCGACGGCATCGCCCGCACCGCGGGCTTCAACCTCGGGTAAGGCACCGTCGGCCGCGTCCAATCCGTTGGCGCGTGCAACCGGTGGCTTAGGGAAACGCCATGCGTGTCCGCTTTACGCGCAAAAAAAAAGGAGCCGACCAGATGGTCGGCTCCTGCTCCCCCGCCGTTTTACAGATGAGGGTTACCGCTGCTCAGTGCGGAAATCCACCGGCACGCGTACCACGCTGGCCACGGCGCGGCCGTTGTGCATCGCCGGTTCAAACTTCCAGTCACGCACGGTGCTCAGCACCGCACGGTCCAAGTCACGGTCACGACCGCCACTGCGCTGCACGATATTGGCGTCGGTCACCTGGCCGCGCGGGTCCACGTTGAGGCTGGCAATCACGCTGCCTTCCACGCCACTACGCAGCGCGGTCCGCGGATACACCGGCTTGGCGTTGCTGCTCAGCGGGCGCGCATCGCGATCGCGAACGACGGGAGCAGCACGACGCTGCGTGGTGGCAGGCGTAGCTTCACGGTTGGCCGGGACCGGTGTCACCGCCACCGGCGTCTCGGTAGCAGGCAGCATGCGTTCCCCGACCGGCGCGCTGGCACCTTCATCGGGATTGGCATAGCGCAGCCACACTAGCGCGGCGGCAAACATCGCGACGATCAGCGCGATCCACAGCAGCGGGGAGGTACGACGGCGGCCCGGCTCGTCAATGATGTCGCGCTGCTGCTGCGGCGACGTAGGCATCTCGTGTGCATGGGTAACACTCATGGCGGACTCCTGGTGTCGAGTTGACGACGCCAGTCTTGCCTGAGCCAGGTTGCGGGTGTGTCACCGATGCGTCAACGCCACGCGTGCATTCCCGTTGAGGTTCAGCATCATGAGCCGGATCTTTACGTGGAGCTCGCGCGGTCTTCAAGCGTGTGCCCACTACCAGTGGGCACCTACCAGTGGGCACCTACCAATGGGCACCTACCCGTGGGCATCTACCCGCGCACTTTCACTGTGCCTTGAAATCGAATGGGACTTCGATGCTGCCCGGCACCGCAATGCCGTTGCTCTGCGCCGGCTGGAAACGCCAACGGCGCACAGCATCGCTGGCAGCGCGATCCAGGTCACGCGAGCCGCTGCGCTGGATGATGGCCACGTTCATCGGGTAGCCGGTCGCGTCGACATCCACGCGCACCACCACGCTGCCTTCCACGCCGTTGCGCAGGGCGGCAGGCGGGTAGGTCGGCGGCGGCGACTGGTCGGCAATCGGTTGCGGGCGGTCGCCGGCGGCCATCGCCACGGGGGCGGTTTCCGGCGCGGCAGCGGCCGGGGCGGCCGGTGCCGGCGGCGGAGCGGTTTCGACCAGCTGCGGCTTCTCGTCTTCCACCGGAAGCGGCTTGGCATCGGGCATGTCGCTGGACCCCGCCGCGGCGGGCAGGGGTTCGGGCAAGGGCTCGACCTGGGCTACTTCCTGCGGGGTCTGCGCGGGGCCGGCCTTGTAGAAGTCGTTGTTGCGGTTGCCCAGCCACACGGCCAGGAACAGCAGCACGCCGAGGCCAAAAGCGATCCCGGCGATCATGAGGCTGCGGCGGGGCAGCTGGAAGGTGATGTTCTTGCCAGACGAGGAACGGGAAGCGGACATGAGCCATACCATGGTGAACCCCCCGATTCTGCCACGCCGGGAATGAACCGGGCGGCAGAAAAGCCGATTACAGGCGATAATCCCCCTCCAGACCCGTACTTACCGCCCAAACGCCATGCTCGATCCAGCCCTGCTCCGCCAACAACCCGCCGAACTTGCCGAACGCCTGCGCGCCTCGCGAGGTTTCGAGCTGGACGTCTCCGGGCTGGAGTCGCTGGAAGCCGACCGCAAGCGCATCCAGATCCGTACCCAGGAGCTGCAGAGCCTGCGCAACAGCCGTTCCAAGGCCATCGGCCAGGCCAAGGCCAAGGGCGAGGACGTCTCGGCGATCATGGCCGAAGTGGCCGCCTTCGCCGACGAGCTCAAAGCCTCGGAAGTCACCCTGGACGAGCTGCGCGAGAAGATTGAAGCCATCGCGATGGGCATCCCCAACGTACCGGCAGACGATGTCCCGTACGGCAAGGACGAATCGGAGAATGTCGAGCAGAAGCGCTGGGGCACCCCGCGCAGCTTCGATTTCCCGGTGCTCGACCATGTCGAGCTGGGCGCGCGCAACCAGGGCCTGGACGGTGAAGCCGGCGCCAAGCTGTCCGGTTCGCGCTTCACCGTGCTGCGCGGCCCGGTCGCGCGCCTGCACCGCGCCTTGGCCCAGTTCATGCTCGACCTGCACACCGGCGAGCACGGGTATGAGGAAACCAACGTCCCGGTGCTGGTCAACCCGGAATCGCTGCGTGGCACCAGCCAGCTTCCCAAGTTCGAAGACGACCTGTTCAAGACCGCCGTGGGCGAGTCGACCCGGTACCTGATTCCGACCTCGGAAGTGTCGCTGACCAACATCGTGCGCGACGAAATCGTCGATGCCGAGCGCCTGCCGCTGAGCATGACCGCCCATTCGCTGTGCTTCCGCGCCGAAGCCGGCAGCGGCGGCCGCGACGTGCGCGGCATGATCCGCCAGCACCAGTTCGAGAAGGTCGAGCTGGTCACCGTGTGCGCCCCGGCCGAGAGCGAAGCCGAGCACCAGCGCATGACCCGCTGTGCCGAAGTGGTGCTGGAAAAGCTGGGCCTGCCTTACCGCAAGGTGCTGCTGTGCACCGGCGACATGGGCTTCTCCGCGATCAAGACTTACGACCTGGAAGTGTGGCTGCCCTCGCAGGACACCTACCGCGAGATTTCCTCGTGCTCCAACTGCGGCGACTTCCAGGCCCGCCGCATGCAGGCGCGCTGGCGCAACCCGGAAACCGGCAAGCCGGAACTGGTGCACACCCTCAACGGCTCGGGCGTGGCCGTGGGCCGCGCAATGATCGCGGTGATGGAGAACTACCAGAACGCCGACGGCAGCATCACCGTACCGGATGCGCTCAAGCCCTACATGGGCGGCCTGGAAAAGATCACGTAACCAAAGAACCCGCCGAACGGCGGGTTTCTTTTTGCGGCTGCTATCAAATAGAAACGGCCCCGCAAAAGCGGGGCCGCAGGGTGGGCCGGATGGGGGAGGGGGAATCCGGCCCGGGCAGGGCGTCCGACGAGGACTCAACGCCTGCCCTGGAACACTCAGGCCTCGGCCAGTTCTTCGAACTCGGCGGCCGGCAGGCTGGCCAGCGCTGCGGCAATGGCTTCTTCGCGGTGGGTCGGCGAATACGCAATGCCTTCGGCACGCACGAATTCGACATTGGTGATGCCCATGAAGGCGAACACCTGGCGCAGGAACGGCTCCTGGAAGTCAGCCGGCGAATCGGTATAGATGCCGCCACGCGAGCTGGCGATGATCACGCGCTTGCCACCGGCCAGGCCGACCGGGCCATTCTCGGTGTACTTGAAGGTGCGCCCGGCCACCGCGACGCGGTCGATCCACGCCTTCAGCGTCGAAGGAATGCTGAAGTTGTACATCGGCGCGCCAATGACAATCACGTCTGCGGCAAGGAACTGCTGCATCACCGCTTCGGCATCGGTGGCTTCGGCCGCATCCACCTGGGCCAGCGAACCACTACTCAAATGGGGAATGGGATTACGATCGAGATCGCGGTAGGTTACATCGAGGTTCTCAACGGTCTCATTGAACCGTGCGACCACGGCCGCGGACAGCTGGCGGGAAACCGAGTTGTCACCCAGCACGCTGGCATCAATGTGAAGAAGCTTCATGGCAATCACCTGTATCCGGGGAAGGGCGGTCAAGGCGCCGCCGACGGAAAGCAGGTTAGGTTGTTGCGTCGCTGGGATAAAGGTGGTTGAATACCACGTATTGTTCTATATCTGGAACTTCGGTATGCACGACCTCAACGACCTGTACTACTTTGCCATGGTGGTGGACCACGGTGGCTTCGCCGCGGCCGAACGCGCCCTGGGCATCCCCAAATCCCGTCTGAGCCGCCGCATCAGCCAGCTGGAAACCGACCTGGGCGTGCGCCTGCTGCAGCGCTCCACGCGCCGCTTCGCGGTGACCGACGTCGGCACCAGCGTGCATCGCCACGCGCAGACCATGCTGGCCGAAGCTCAGGCCGCACGCGAAGTGGTGGACCGGCTCAGTGCCGAGCCACGTGGCCTGGTGCGCGCCAGCGTGCCGGTCTCATTGGCGCAGATGCAGCTGCCCAAGCTGCTGCCGAAGTTCCTGGCCCAGTACCCGAAAGTGCGCCTGCAGCTGAACATCAGCAACCGCCGCGTGGACATCATCAACGAAGGCTATGACGTGGCCCTGCGCGTGCGCTCACGCCTGGACGATGACGGCAGCCTGGTGATGCGCAGCTTCGGCCAGGTGCAGGAACTGCTGGTGGCCAGCCCGAAATACCTGGATCGCGCCGGCCGCCCGAAGGACCCGGACGAACTGGCCAACCACGTCACCCTGAGCATCAGCGAAGACGAAGCCAGACAGCGCTGGGAGCTGCACGGCCCGGAGGGCGCGGTGCGCCGCGTCGACCTGCAGCCGCGCGTGGCGGGGTTCGACTTCCCGCTGCTGCAGAGCATGGTCAAGGACGGCTTCGGCATCACCATGCTGCCCGAGACCGTCTGCGCCGACGCCGTGCGCAGCGGCGAACTGGAAGTGGTGCTGCCGGAATGGTCGCTGCCGCAGGGCATCTGCCACGCCGTATTCGCCTCCCGTCGCGGCCTGCTGCCGGCGGTACGGGTTTTCATCGACTTCCTGGCCGAGCACCTGCCGCCGCAGCTGGAAGCGTCGCGCCTGGACTGCGGTGGGGCGTGCGAGCGGGCCAAGGAGAAGATCCGCGCCAGCGCCCTGGGCGCCCTGGCGGTAGACGCCGGCTGACGCTGCCGGGGTCGGCCTTGGGTAAACCCGGCCGACCATGCGAGAATACGCGCCCGGCCCCGGCCGGCGCGCGACATCCGGAGAGATGGCCGAGCGGTTTAAGGCACCGGTCTTGAAAACCGGCGAAGGGTCATTCCTTCCGTGGGTTCGAATCCCACTCTCTCCGCCACTAGATCCTGAAAAAGTGATCTGGATTGAAATCTTAGTTTGAGTCGATTGGAAGGCAGGAAGCATGCAGAGGAATCACTCGCATGCGCATCGCTCGTCGTCTGAGCCGGCCCGCCATCGGCCGCTGGTCCTTCGTCCAGCGAGTCCCCGTCGAACTTCGCGTCGTGCTCGACTGCCGGCTTATCAAGCGTACCTCCGGACCAAGTATCTGGCCCAAGCCACGTGCGTGCGGTCGTCCTTTCATCGGCTGTGCTCGACTCTTCGCACAGTTGAAGGATCAACGCGTGGTCAAGCCCAGCAAGACGGATGGTGACGTGGTCCTCGCTCGACTGACGAACGCCGGGAAGTTACAGGAGCTCACGTTGAACTGGAGCGGCTCCCCAGACGCCACGGTCAACTTGCAGCGGCAGATCGAGAGCCCGGGCGCTGTGGAATCCATCCACGCTCAAAATGTGCTCGCAGTCTCGCCATATCGAAGTCTTGAGCTTGTCGCGCATGTGGAAGCCAAGCTTTCCACTCAAGGCAGTCTGACAGTGGCCTGTTTGGATCCGCCTCAATTGCGAATGAGTCGTGATAGCATTTGTCGGCCGCAAGCTTCCACCGCGGTCATGGACGACTCCAGCCCAAGCAAGACGGAAAAAGATGAATAGACGCACTTACATCGAACTTGTTCTTGAGTTGTTTGCGTTTATCGCCTTGTGTCTGGCGATGATGGCAAGCGGCAAAGCAGTGGTGATCTTCTCGCTGATCACTATCGCTTTAGTCATCTGGATTCCATTCCAAGCCAATGCGGGCAACCGTTTGACCCGGGCGCTAAGCATCGCGCTCCCCATTGCTGCTATAGCAAGGACTGTCGTTCACTTCCTACCAAACCCTTCGCTTTAGGAGCTGAACTACATGAATGTGCTTGGATGTTGCGCGGCGGCGGCCTCGGCGATCTGTGCCTCAAGCCTCATGCAGGCGGCGACGCAGCGCCCCCACCGCTGCCGCGATAGCCATCGCGGGCACCGCCAGCACCGCTGCGTATACCAGTCCGGCCAGCAACATCGGGCCAATGCCCGACGCCATGGCCGCCACTGGCACCTGCAGCGCCATGAACAGCAGGCCCCACAGCCACGCATGCCGGGGAAAGCACGCGCCTAGAGCCGCGGCGATCCCCAGTGCGATGGGATAGACGACGGTCCAGAACGCGGGCGCGTCCCAAGGCTCGCCCCCCGGAGTCCGCCAGGCCACCAGAACCCAGAACACGACGCCTACCTTCAGCGTGACAGCACTTGCTGCAAGAAAAATGCCCGATATCCGCATAGTTATTCTCCCGCACGAACATTCAGCATGCCCCTGTCGCGTTGACGGTGTATGACCAGCACCGGCAGGCGTTTTGCGTATCTGGCGGAGAGCGCCGGATGTCGAAGCAGAAAACCGCAAAAAGAAAACGCCCCAGGAAGGGGCGTCTTTCATGAGGTTGACGCAATGCCACGCCATGCGTGGCACCGGCATCAATGGCGCGCGTTATCGCGGGCCTTGCCCACGTCGCTCTGCACCTTGCCGACTTCCTTCTGGACCTTGCCTTCCAGTTCCTGCGACTTGTCGCCGGTCACCTTGCCAGCTACTTCCTTCACGGTGCCCTTGACCTGGTTCTTCGCGCCTTCAGTACGATTCTTGTCCATGTTCAATTACCTCGTGGTTGAACCCGTTGTGGGTGACTCGATCCTGCTTGGAACCCGGTAGCGAAGCAGTGAATCCGGGCCTCACGCGGCGCGAACGCTAGGCAACTGTTCATTTGACGCTGCGTGCCGCGACCACGTGAGCGGTACTTCACGCGGCAACCGTATGCTGCCGAAATCCCTCTCGACAGGTACCACCCGCGCATGAGCCGTACAGCGCAAGACCATTTCGACGTCATCATCATCGGCGGCAGCTACGCCGGCATGTCGGCCGCCCTGCAGCTGGTGCGGGCCCGGCGCAGCGTGCTGGTGATCGACAGTGGCCTGCCGCGCAACCGCAATTCCCTCGAAGCGCACGGCTTCATCGGCCGGGAAGGCATGCATCCGGCGGAAATCGCCGCGCAGGCGCGCAACGAACTGCTTACCTATCCCACCGTGACCTGGGTGGAGGGCAAGGCCGCGAGCGCCCGCGTCGTGGAGGAAGGCGTTTCGTTCGAGGTGGACTGCGACGACGGCCGCACGTTTGCCGCCGACCGGCTGGTGCTGGCATATGGCGTAACCGATACATTACCGCCCGTCGATGGCCTTGCCGAGCGCTGGGGACGCAGCGTCTACCATTGCCCCTACTGCCACGGCTATGAGTTGTATGAAGGCAACATCGGCGTGCTCGGCTGCGCCAAGGATGGTGGCGTCGGGCAGGCGCTGCTGCTGTGCGACTGGGGAAAGATCACGCTGTTCTGCCCGGACCCGGGCAGCATCGATCCGGAAAAGCGCGAGCGGCTCGATGCATGCGGCGTGGTGATCGAATCCACCCGCGTCCAACGTGTCGAAGAGACGGCCACCGTGGTGCTGGCCGACGACCGCCGTGTGGTGCTCGATGCGCTGTTCCTGCTGCCGACGTCGACATTGTCCTGCGACCTGGCCGAGCAGCTTGGCTGCGAGCTGATGGATGCCGGCTGCATCACGGCCGATTCGGCCAAGCAGACCACGGTGCCGGGCGTGTTTGCCTGTGGCGATGCGGGGCGGATGGCCGGCAGCATCGCGTTGGCGGTGGGCGAGGGCGCATTGGTCGGGGTTGCGGTGCACCGGTCGCTGTTGGGATTGCTTGATTGATTGATGCGTCAGCCACGCAGGGCGTGGCTCTACCGTCGCCCAGTCGCAGTCGCAGTCGCAGTCGCCGCCGCCGTCTGTCGCGGTTTGTACTGGCAGCGCGGGTAGCCCGAGCATGAGGCGAACTCGCCATAGGGCCCGGTGCGCTGCACGATCACCCCGCCATCGCACGCCGGGCAGGCCTGCTCCCGGATCGGCTCGCCGCTGGCGGCCGTGATCTCCACGGCGCCATCGTGGACCAGCTCGTCGAGGAACGGCGAGCGTTTCCCCTGCACGGTAAACATGACCACCGCGCGACGCGCACGGGTCAATGCGACATAGAACAGGCGGCGCTCCTCGCTGAGCGGATACGCATCGGCATGCGGCATTGCAAGCGCGAGCACCGGATCATCGGCGCGGGCACTGGGGAAGCTGCGGTCGAGCATGGCCGGCAGGATCACGATATCGGCCTCGGCGCCCTTCGCGCGATGCGCGGTGAGGAAGCTCAGCTGCAGGTGTGCGCCGAAGCGCGCCGCCCAGTGCGAGGGAAGGAACGCGCGCTCGGCGTTGTACCGTCCTACGATGAACACCGACAACCGGCCATCGCGGCCGGGCGCCATGGCCCCGCTCTGAAGCTGCTGCTGCAGTCGCTGCAGGTACTGGTAGATCGCATCCTGCAGGCGGTCGCGCGCGGCCACCTGGAAGGCCTGCAGGACCGGGCCCTGTACCGGTGCCAGCGAGCGCACCTGCTTGGCGATCTGCCCGGGGTTCCTTGAGACGAAGCGGCTCGAGGCGTCGCACAACGCCTGCGGGCAGCGGAAGGTGCGGGTGAGGTGCAGGATCTGCGACGGCCCGAAGGTCGCTTCGAAGTGGGTCATGCAGCTCACATCCGCGCCGGCGAAGCGGTTGATCGACTGCCAGTCGTCGCCGACCGCGAACAGGTGCCGCCCCGGCGCCTCCACCAGCGCCCGGCACAGCCGCGCACGGGCACGCGAGGCATCCTGGAACTCATCGGCCATCACCAGCAGATACGGCGATGCGTAGCGGCCCTGTTCAAGGTGTTCGGCGGCCTGGTTGAGCATGTCCTCGAAGTCGATGGCATTCTCGGCTGCCAGCGCATCGTCCCACGCGTGCAGGATCGGGGTGGCCAGTTCGAGGAACAGGCGGTAGCGGTGCTTGAAGCGGTCCTCGGGCAGCTGGCGCAGGCGCTCGGCCAGGTCGGCCACGGCAAGGCCGTTGCTCTTGGCGTGGCTGATGAAGGTACGCAGCAGGCCAATGAGGTCGCTGTCCGGCATCGGCTTTGCACCCTCCGCAGGCAGCTCCCGGTCCGGGTTGGGGTCAAGCCCGATGTGGTGCCCGCTCAGCGCCGTTTCGAGTGCCTCGAACAGCGCGCCGCTGCGCAGCTGTCCGCTGCTGGTCTGCAGCTGTAGCGCATCGCGGCCGCGCGGATGCGGATCGGCGCCGTCACCCGTGCGATGCGTGTGGTACAGCGTGGTGCCCGGATAGAAGAAGTCCGCGCGCCCCGGTTGCCAGGTATCGGTGGTGGTATCCAGCACCGGGTGCGGTTCGTAGGTGTATTCAACGCCGTTGTAGAACAGCCAGTCGGCAATCACGCATTCTTCGATGTTGCCCACGCGTTCGCCACGAAGCGTGCGCACATAGCGGTGACCCTCGGCGTCCCAGCCGTCGGCCGGCGCGGCCTGGCCCTGCGGCGGCAGGTCGCGCGCGAACACCAGCCGGAACATGTCCCACTGGGTGCGGAAGTGCAGCGACCGGTCCTTGAGGCGGTCGATGATGTCGGCCAGCTGTTCGAAGCCCTGGGCGGCGTCCACCGCCCACGCAGGCACCTCCGGCATGCGCCCGGTGACCTTGCCGATGATCTGCCGACCGAGCGCGTGGAAGGTACAGGCGGTGACGTCGCCGACAGGCAGGCCCAGCCGTTCGAAGGCGGCGCTGGTGCGCTGCTGCAGTTCGCCGGCTGCTTCGCGGTTGAAGGCCAGCATCACGATCTGGTCCGGTGCCATCAGGCCGCGCTCGACGGCGTAGGCCGCCTTGGCCACCATCGTCGAGGTCTTGCCAGAGCCGGCGGCGGCCACCACCAGCATCCGGCTGTCGAAGCACAATACCGCGCGTGCCTGCTCGTCGCTGAGGGGCAGCCGCTCCACGCGGCCCAGCAGCGCCGCCGCATCGGTCCGTTCGCGTTGCAGGTGCGCTTCATTGCGTGACGCCCACACCGCCGTCCAGTCGCCCGACCAGCGCAGCAGGTCGTCCTCGATCATCGCAGCGGTCCCATCAAGCTGCGGGCGCAGCGCAGGATCGTCGAACACCGCCCACAGCGCATCGTCGTCCAGCGCCAGCACCGGGCGCGCGTACAGCAGTGCATGCTGGTGTTCCTGGGTCAGCCAGCGGTCCGCGGCATCGGCACCCGCCATCACCGCGTCGACCTGTTGCAGCCACTCACGGATCTGCGCCAAGGCTGCATTGGCCTCGCCCACCGCGTGGTCCTGTCGATGGATCTGCGCACTGGCGCTCCACAGCGCTTCCAGTTCATGCGCCTGCGCGTTGGGGAGCCCGCCCAGGCGAAGCTCACCCTCGTCGGTCGACATGCACAGCGTGGTCCATACCGCACCGCGCTGCAGGTGCCACGCCTGGGTTGCGCTGACCGGCAGGGAATACACCTGCGCGTCGACGGTGAGCTCGAAACGGTCATCGAGCCGGCGCAGCCGCCAGTCCGGCGAACGCGAGAGGCGTCGGCCCCACGGGGAAGGGGACCAGTCGTGGATCATCGGTACATCCAGGAAAGCGGGCCACGTACCGGAACGGGCCGGCACCGGGGAAAGGTGGGCCGCCATGATAGGAAAATCCCAACCAAAAAGCCCCGCCGGAGCGGGGCTTCTTCAGCGCGGCGCCACGTTCGCGGATCAGCGCTCGCAGGCCACCACGGCACCGGTGCGCGACTGGCGCTGCACCAGTACTGCCACGACCCACAACAGCAGGCCGCCCAGCGCGGTGGCCGCACCGACATAGCCGGTCACGGCGGGGCTGAAGCCGGCGCCGATGGCCATGCCACCGAACCACGGGCCCAGTGCATTGGCGGTATTGAACGCGGCATGGTTGGACGCCGCGGCCAGGGTCTGCGCTTCGCCGGCCACGTCCATCAACCGGGTCTGCAGCACGGCGGCGAGGGCGCCCATCGTGCCCACCGCGATGATCATCGGGAAGATCGTCCAGACCGAGTTGGCGGCCAGCGGATAGGCCAGCAGCACCACGATCGACCACAGCAGCACGATCGCGGCCGCCCGGAACTGGAAGCGGTCCACCAGCCAGCCACCGGCGACATTGCCGATGATCGCGCCGATGCCGAAGATGCCCACCGCCACCGGCATCCACGATTCGGCCAGGCCGGTCACCTGCACCAGCGTCGGCGCCAGGTAGGTAAACACGCAGAACATGCCGGCAAAGCCCACCGAGCCGATCGCCAGCGCCAGCCACACCTGTGGCCGGTTGAACGCGCGCAGCTCGCGCATCGGCGAGGTCCGCACTTCATCCGGGTCCGGCAGCAGGAAGCGGGCAATCATCAGCACCGTGGCAATCGCCAGCACGCTCACCAGCGCGAACGCGGTGCGCCAGCTCAACTGCTGGCCCAACCAGGTGGTGAGCGGATTGCCGACCAGGATCGCCACCGACAGGCCAAGCAGCACCTTCGATACGGCGGCGCCACGCTGCGCCGGCGGACTGATCGCGGCGGCCACCAGCATGGCCACGCCGAAGTAGGCGCCGTGCGGCAGGCCCGCGATGAAGCGGGCGATCAACATCGTCAGGTAATCCGGGGCCAGCGCGCTGGCCAGGTTGCCCACGGCATAGAAGCCCATCAGTCCCAGCAGCAACGTGCGGCGTGCATACCCCGCGCCGGCGAAGGCCAGCACCGGTGCACCCACCACCACGCCGATGGCATAGGCACTGATCAGGTGACCGACTTGGGTCTCGCTGATGGACAGCCCGCGGCTGATCTCCAGCATCAGGCCCATGCTGGCGAATTCGCTGGTGCCGATGGCGAAGCCGCCGAGCGACAGCGCCAGGATGATCAGCGTGCGCTGACGCGCGGTGAGGCGCGCGGCCAGGGGGAGGGGAGTGGGGCTCATGGGCAGCAGGCGGAGAATGAAGCGGTCCATTGTACTGCTGCGGCGCAACATATGGCCGGAATCAAGGTATCCGGTGCTGGAATGCTGTGGCGTGGCCGCTGGAACCGGGGATCGGTTTCGCCGTTTCTTCACGCGACCTTCACGTCGGCGAGGTGCGCACGCTTCACGCTTGACCATCCCATTCCGCGTGTGGTTGCCGATGCTGCTGACGCCGAACTTCCATCTAGAAGAGTTCACCCGAACCGCGACAGGGCTGCCCAACGTGCCCAACCGTGCAGAGCGCGCCGCACTACAGGCTTTGGCTTCAAACGTGCTGCAGCCGTTGCGCGATTCAATTGGTAAACCGGTGTACATCACGTCCGGCTTCCGCTCGGCCGCAGTCAATCGCGCCGTAGGCGGGGTGGCTGGCAGCCAGCACCGCAGCGGCCAAGCCGCAGACATCCAGGTGGAGGGGATGAGCTCCATGGCGCTGGCGCGACGCATCGTCGAACTGCAACTTCCGTTCGACCAGCTCATCGAAGAGTTCGGTGAGTGGGTGCATGTGTCCCACGCACCGCAACCTCGGCGACAACAACTGACCGCGGTGAGACGTGCAGGACGTACACGCTATCTTCACGGCTTGCGATGAGTGTTGAACGCGATCTCGTTACATTGTCCCGCCACGCGCAACATTGTTGCGAGTACACCTGTATTCACAGCTGTATTGTAAGTAATTTCTGATTGGCATCGCCGTAAACGTGCATTAGCATGCGCGCATTGGCATCGACCCGAGGGAGCGTGCGTGATGGTGCAATTCCCTCACGCACTGCGGGTAGATGGCAGGTTTCAGCTGGTGGCTTTGACATATTCGCCGGTCTACAGTCCGGCCGATGTGTTCGGCTTCGCCGTCCTCACTTCCGACGGCGCGCGGCTGACCGATGTGGTGTCGCTTGATGAGGCGCACCTGCACTGGTCGCTGTTGCGCGAGGAAGCGAAGACGGCCCTTGGGGAAGTTGAAGCAACCGGAACACGCGCGGCGCCACGCAGGCGTCGGCGTCAGTCGTAGCGCCTTCGGGCGCGTCATGGAGGATTGGGTTTGTCCACGCAGAAGATCGTTGTCACCGCTGTTGTCATCCTCTTGACCGCACTTGTTGGCTACTGCCTTGCCGGCTACCTCACGCTGCTGTTCCTCGGCCTCGATACCGGGCTGTTCAAGTGGAATACCTACTACCAGTACGTCCAGGCGATGGACCAGCCGGCGGTTGCGCCGTACCTGACCAAGATCAAAGCGGCGGGCGTGGTGGGTTTCAGCCTGCCGATCGTGGCCTGCCTGGTTGCGCTGTTCTTCGTGCTGAAGCCGAAGAAGAAATCCCTGCACGGTGATGCCCGCTTCGCGGACGCCGCCGACCTGGCCAGGCACGGTCTGTTCAAGAAGACCGGCAACGGCATCGTGGTGGGCAGCTTCGGCGGCAAGCTGGTGCGCCTGAGTGGCCAGCAGTTCGTGATCCTCGCCGCGCCGACCCGTTCGGGCAAGGGCGTGGGCGTGGTCATTCCCAACCTGCTCGAGTACGGCGAGTCGGTGGTGGTGCTGGACATCAAACAGGAAAACTTCGACCTCACCAGCGGCTGGCGTGCCAGCCAGGGCCATGAGGTGTTCCTGTTCAATCCGTTTGCCGAAGACCGCCGCACCCATCGCTGGAACCCGCTCAGCTACGTGTCCGACGACCAGGCCTTCCGTGTCTCGGAACTGATGAGCATCGCCGCGATGCTGTACCCGGATGGTTCGGACGAGCAGAAGTTCTGGATCAGCCAGGCGCGCAATGCGTTCATGGCCTTCACCCTGTACCTGTTCGAGAACTGGGACGACGAGCGTCGCCAGGGCTTCCCCGGCGGGCAGGGCACGCCGACGCTGGGCGCGGTGTTCCGCCTGTCCACCGGCGATGGCAGCGACCTGAAGAAGTACCTCAAGGCCCTGTCCGAACAGAAGTTCCTGAGCGGCAATGCGCGTTCGGCATTCGCCAACCTGCTGTCGCAGGCCGATGAAACCTTCGCGTCGATCATGGGCACGTTCAAGGAGCCCTTGAACGCCTGGATCAACCCGGTGCTGGACAAGGCCACCAGTGCCAACGACTTCCTGCTGACCGACCTGCGCAGGAAGAAGATGACCATCTACATCGGCATCCAGCCCAACAAGCTGGCTGAAAGCCGACTGATCATCAACCTGTTCTTCAGCCAGATCATCAACCTCAACACCAAGGAACTGCCCAAGTCCAACCCGGACCTGAAGTACCAGTGCCTGCTGTTGATGGACGAATTCACCGCGATCGGCAAGGTGGACATCATCGCCTCGGCGGTATCCTACATGGCCGGTTACAACGTGCGCCTGCTGCCCATCATCCAGAGCATGGCCCAGCTCGACGCCACCTACGGCAGGGACGTCTCGCGCACCATCATCACCAACCACGCCCTGCAGATCCTCTACGCGCCGCGTGAGCAGCAGGATGCCAACGACTATTCGGAAATGCTCGGCTACACCACCGTGCGCAGGAAGAATGTCACGCACGCCCGTGAAAAGACCCACAGCTTTACCGAAGAGCGGCGCGCGCTGATGCTGCCGCAGGAGCTGAAGGCGATGGGCAATGACCATGAGGTGTTCCTCTACGAGGGCATTCCGCATCCGGTCAAGTGCGACAAGATCAAGTATTACCAGGACCGCTACTTCACATCGCGTCTGTTGCCGAAGACGTCGGTGCCGACGTTGGATCTGTAATCGTCATATGTGAAGGCATGTGACGTGCGTCAAAGAAACGCGGGATGAACGTTAAAAAATTGTCGCTTTTGACGTTGATTTGACGCGAATGTGTGGCATCGTATTTGTGATGGACGTTCTGTACGTCATGAATTTGTTGTTGAGACCAGTGCTGGAAGACATGCACTGAAGCAGTCAAGAGGAACATGGATGGCTTTTCTCGGGTTGGGTGTGCAGGCGCAGGGGCCGGACAGGCGTTCGGGGCGTTTACACACCAGACGGGGCGGGGGCCCGGTTGCACCGGTGAAAGGTGTTGCTCGCATCCAACGTTGCGTTGTCGGGCCTGACCGCAGGCCATGACACGCCGACGTGTTGCCGTTTTTTCCCGGTTAAAAGCCGCTATTCCGTACGTCATAGGGAAGTTCGTATGAAGCAAGCGTTTCTGTCAAAGGGATCCATCAGCGTTGCCACCGCCGTTGCCGTGCTGCTGCTCGCCGGTTGTGCGACTCCCGACGCGCCGGATTTTGGCGGTCGCTGGAAGCCGGTGAACCGCTTCGCCAGCACCACCATGGAAATTCCGCTGTACACCAGCTACGTGTACCAGGCCTCGCCCATGGATGGCACCTTGAAGACCATGCTTGAACGCTGGGCCAAGGATTCGGGGATGACGCTGGATTACCGCATCAGCTCCGATTACACGCTGTATGGCGCGGTTTCCACGATCGGCACCACCAACCCGCAGCAGGCGATGATCGATCTCACTGCCGCCTATGCAGGGCAGGGCGTGTCGGTGTCCATCGTAGGCAACCAGATCGTCGTGCAGTCCGCCTCCGCCGCATCGCCGACCGCTGCCGCCGGCAGTGTCGACGCGTCCAGCGGAAGCTGAGTTCCGCGGCCCATTGATGTTCCAGCAGTACGGATGACCCCATGTTCCGAAAGAAGGAAACAGGCAACACCCCCAAGGTCGACCAGGCGGTCGCCAAGGCGGTGAGCTACGAGTTGACCGTTGCCGACATGGCGCGCCGCAGCGAGCGCCGCGCCTGGTGGGTGGCGACCGGTTCACTGGTGATGTCGCTGGCGTTGGCCGGCGGCTATTACTACATGCTGCCGCTGAAGGAGAAGGTGCCGTTCCTGGTGATGGCCGACGCCTACACCGGCAACGCAACCGTGGCCCGGTTGGCGGGTAATTTCGGTGACGGATCGATCACCGCCAACGAAGCCATCAACCGCAGCAACGTGGCCCAGTACGTGCTGGCGCGCGAGTCGTTCGACTCGGCGGTGATGGGCCTGCGCGATTGGGACCTGGTGTTCACGATGTCGTCCGAGCCGGTGGCCGCCACCCAGCGCCAGCGCTATGCGAACAACAATCCGCAGAACCCGGTGTTCGTGTACGGCACCAACAAGGCGATCCGGGTCAAGATCCTGAGCATCACGCCGCTGGCCGCCGAAGGCAACGGCAGCTTCCGCGGTGCCTCGGTGCGCATCCAGCGCAGCCTGCTCGACAAGACCACCGGGGTTTCCCAGTTCCTGGACAACAAGCTGGTCACGATGCGTTTTGATTACCGCACCGACCTGGCGTTGAGCGAACAGGACCGGATCCTCAATCCGCTGGCGTTCCAGGTGACCGAATACCGCGTCGACAACGACTACGCCCGTGGCGTGCCGGTGCCCGACGACGCCGATATGGCCAGGCAGGCCAACCAGGCGGCTGCGGCGCAGGCGGCGCAGGCGGCAGCGGCTGCCGCCGCGGCAGCGCCGGTGTACGACCCGAACAACCCGGCAACCGCCACCATGATCGACCCGGCCACCGGCCAGCCGGTTGCGGTGCCGGCCCAGGCCGTCCCCGGCCAGATGGTGGTGCCGGGGCAGCAGGTGCCGGGCCAGATGACGGTGCCGGGCCAGGTCCCCGCGCAGCCGATGCAGCAGCAATACCCCGGGCAGGCAGTGCCGGGCCAGGCGATACCAGGACAAGTCGCGCCGCGGCAACCGGCCAACGTGCCGGCACAGAACATTTCCACCGGAACTGCTGAGGGAGCAAGCAACCGATGAGTAGTAGCAAACTTTGGTGGGCCGCATTGGCCTTGGTGCCGATGATGTCCCTGGTCTCCGCGCCTGCGAAGGCCCAGGTGGTCGACCACTACGAATACGAACAGGACCGCATCTATCCGGTGCGCACCGGCCTGGGTCTCACCACCCAGATCGAACTGAGCCCGAACGAGAAGATCCTGGATTACAGCACCGGCTTCAGCAGTGGCTGGGAGCTGACCCGTCGCGAAAACGTGTTCTACCTCAAGCCGAAGAACGTCGACGTGGACACCAACATGATGGTGCGCACCGAGACCCATTCCTACATCTTCGAACTGAAGGTGGTGGCCACCGATTGGCGCCAGCTGGAACAGGCGCGCCGTGCCGGCGTGCAGTACAAGATCGCCTTCAGCTATCCCAGCGATACCGAGTTCGGTACCGCCCAGCAGGCGGTGGATGAAGAGGTCAAGCCGCTGCTCAGCTCGGAACTGGCCAAGGATCGCCAGTACAACTTCGACTATTCGTACTCCACCCGCCGCGCCAAGAAGATGGGCTGGCTGATCCCGGTCAATGCCTACGACGATGGCCGTTTCACCTACCTGAAACTGCCGGCGTCGCCGGAGTACAAGACGGGCATTTTCCCGGCGGTGTTCGGCCGTGAGAGCGAGTACGGTGAGGATTTCGTGGTCAACACGACGGTGGAGGGCAATTCGCTCATCGTGCATGGCACCTATCCCTACCTGGTCATCCGTCACGGTGACAACGTCGTTGGTCTGCGAAGGAACGTGAAGAAATGAGCCAGCACAACACTCCCGGCAACGAGCCGAACCACGGCCGCGACGACGGCGACGCGCCGAGCAACCCGTACTACGGCCAGAACGTGGCCGACAACAATCCCAACCTCGATGCCGCCGCGCCGCAGCTGCGCTCGGCCGAGGAACAGCGCCTGAACCGCAAGGCGCTGGCGTTCCTGGGCGGCATCCTGGTGCTGATCATCGCCATGGGCTTCCTGCTGCTGCGCAAGAGCAGCGACGACCAGGATGCTCCGGCCAAGGTCAACGAACAGGCCCGCGTGTCCACGCCGGAACTGCCGACCGCGCAGCCGGTGCTGCCGCAGGCCCCGGTGGCCGATGCGCAGCCCATTGAAATGCTGCCGCCGCTGCCGCCGCCGGAACAGGACAACCCGTACCGCACGCCGCCGGCCATTCCCAGTGAAATGGGCATGTCCAACGAACCGCGTCAGCCGTCGCTGCTGGACCGCCGCATGGCGTCGGGCAACGGCGTGGGTGGCAGCAATGGGGCGACTGGGGCCGAAGGGCAGGGTGGCCTCGGTGGCCGTCCCGATGACGAGTACACCCGCGCGATGATGGCGCAGCTGCCGGGTGCGCAGCAGCCGGCACCGACCAAGGTCCGCCGCGGTCCCGACGTCGAAGACGTCTCCAGCGCTGCCTTCATCCGCAGCCCGGATGCACTGCTGGTGCGCGGCACCTACCTGCGTTGCGTGCTGGAAACCCGCATCATCACCGACGTCTCCGGCTTCACTTCGTGCCTGCTGACCGAACCGGTGTACTCGATCAACGGCCGCAGCCTGCTGCTGCCGAAGGGTTCGAAGATCTACGGTGCGTATGGCGGCGGCCCGAAGGGCAAGCGCGTCGAAGTGATCTGGGACCGCATCACCACGCCGAACGGTATCGATGTGGCCATGTCCAGTCCGGGTATCGACCAGCTCGGTGGCGCGGGCCACCCGGGCGACTACAGCGCGCACTGGGGCAGCCGTATCGCCTCGGCGCTGATGATCAGCCTGATCGCGGACGCCTTCAAATACGCCGCGGCCGAACACGGCCCGGAGACCACCACCATCAGCAGCAACGGTTTTGCCGTGCAGTCGCCCTATGAGAGCGCCACCGCGCGCAGCATGGAGCGGCTGGCCAACGAAGCGATGAGCGAGCGTCGCCCGCCCACCGTCACCATCAACCAAGGCACCGTGATGAGTGTCTACGTGGCCAAGGACGTCGATTTCAGCGACGTGCTGCCGCGACGCCGCTGATCGCCTGGACAGAACATGGACGCCGAAGTGGCCCCTGTAGCCGACGTTTCCAGTGAGTTTCTCAGGTACCAGTACGAGGTCCTGGGCATTCACCAGTACATGACTTCGCCCGATGTGACGGAAATCTGCATCAACCGTCCGGGCGAGGTGTACCTGGAAACGCGTGACGGATGGCAGCGTGTGGAAGTTCCCACGCTGACCTTCGAGCGTGCGCGCCAGTTCTGTACCGCCGTGGTCAATGAAAGCAACACCGGCCAGCGCATCACCGACGTCGATCCGGTGGTGTCGCTGACCTTCCCGACCGGCCAGCGCGCTCAGTTCGTCATCCCGCCGGCGTGCGACGCCGGCAAGGTGTCGATCACCATCCGCCTGCCGTCCAAGCACACCAAGACCCTGGAGCAGTACCAGAGCGACGGCTTCTTCAACCAGATCCTGGAGCAGGGCCACGCGCTCAGCGACCAGGACCAGGAACTGCTGGCGCTGCGTCAGAACCGCGATTACGCCGAGTTCTTCCGCAAGGCCGTGCAGTACCGCAAGAACATCGTGGTATCCGGTGCCACCGGCAGCGGCAAGACCACGTTCATGAAGTCGCTGGTCAACCACATCCCGGCCAACGAACGCCTGGTCACCATCGAAGATGCGCGCGAGCTGTTCATCAGCCAGCCCAACGTGGTGCACCTGCTGTATTCCAAGGGCGGGCAGAGCGCCAGCAACGTCACCGCCAAGAGCTGCATGGAAGCGTGCCTGCGCATGAAGCCGGACCGCATCATCCTGGCCGAGCTTCGCGGCGATGAAGCGTTCTACTTCATCCGCAACTGCGCCTCCGGCCATCCCGGCTCGATCACCAGCTGCCACGCCGGCAGCCCAGAACAGACCTGGGACCAGCTGGGCCTGATGGTGAAGGCTTCGGCCGAAGGCTCCGGCCTGGAGTTCTCGGTGATCAAGCGCCTGCTGAAAATGACCATCGACGTGGTCGTGCACATCAAGGCGCATGCCGGCAGCCGCTACATCACCGGCATCGATTTCAGCCCAGAACGTGCGTTGGCCGCAGGGAGTGACGCCTGATGCTGCCCGGTCTTGAAGCCATGGTGTGTCCGGAAATGGCCGTGTCCATGGACGTGATGCAGCACGTGATCAACGTCGAATCCTCGCGCAACCCGTACGCCATCGGCGTGGTCGGCGGCGCGCTGGTCCGCCAGCCCAAGCAGCTGGACGAGGCCCTGGCCACCGTGCGGATGCTGGAAGAGAAGGGCTACAACTTCTCGGTGGGCCTGGCACAGGTCAACCGCTACAACCTGGCCAAGTACGGGCTGGACTCCTACGAGAAGGCGTTCCAGCAGTGCCCGAACCTGCAGGCCGCCTCGCGCATCCTGGCCGAGTGCTATGGCCGCTCGGGCAAGGACTGGGGCAAGTCCTTCAGCTGCTACTACTCGGGCAACTTCACTACCGGCTTCCGCCACGGTTACGTGCAGAAGGTGTTCGCGTCCATTTCGCGTCAGCGCGGCAACATGGTCGCCGCCAACGGGGCCGCGCCGATCGACGTGGTCAGCCGTGCACAGCGCCGCGTGGTCGACGTGGCCCACCACCCGCAGTTCAGCGGCCAGCCGCAGGGCGTGGCCGAAGCGCGCGTGCAGGCCATGCAGGCGCTCTCGCCCACGTATGCACAGGCCGTCGTGCCGGTGGACCCGGCGCGTGCCTACGAGGTCTACCCCTCCACCGGCGCGATGGTGCGCGGTGGCCTGGTCCGCACCGCCGACGCCGCGCTGTCACGCGTGGTGATGGGGGCCATGGACCAGGTGGTGCCGCAGCCGCAGGCCGCCCAGATGCCCGCACCGCAGCCCATCGCCCAGCAACCAGTCGCACCGCAGCCCATGCCGGCACAGAACGACGCCGGCCCGGTCGTGGTGCGCGCCTGGAGTGAACGCAATGCCCCGGTGGCATTACCCGCGCAGGCCGCGCCTGCGCAGGCCATGCCGGTACAGAACATCCCCGCTGGGGATGAAGCCTTCGTGTTCTGAAGGACCGATCCAGTCGTGTTAGACCATCAACAAGGAAAACCCACCATGAAGCGTAACAACCTCGATATCGCCCAGGCCCAGCGCACGCTGAAGACCGTGCTGATGGCCGCTGCCTTCGCCGCTGCCGTGTTCGTGCCGGACGTGTTCGCCCAGTCCACCAACTTCGGCGGCACCGACACCAAGGTGTGCGGCTTCTTCTCCAACATCAACGGCCTGCTGAACATCGCCTCGATCGCCGTGGTGACCATCGCCGTCATCTTCGCCGGCTACCAGATCGCCTTCGCCCACAAGCGCATCGGTGACGTGGCCCCGATCCTGATCGGTGGCCTGCTGATCGGCGCCGCTGGCCAGATCGCCAAGATGCTGCTCGGTGACGGCGGTTCCAGCTCCTGCGCCGGCAGCGCCACCGGCGCCATCATGAACGCCGTCCAGTACTACAGTGCATAAGAACGTCCTGTTCCGCGGCTGCACGCGGCCAGCGATGTTTCTGGGCGTTCCGTACGTCCCGTTCTTCCTGGTCGCAGGCGGCTTGCTGTTGCTGAGCATGTACATCGACATGCGGCTGTTGATCACCATCCCGATTGCCATCTTCATCCTGCGTCACATGGCAAAGCGCGATGAAATGATCTTCCGCCTGATCGGGTTGCGCCTGCAGTTCAAGTTCCGCGCGCGCAACCTGCAGCAGCACGACGGAATGTGGGTGTTCACGCCCAACCATTACCGCGACAAGCCGCCGCCGTCGGACTGACCACGGCACGCTACAGGCCGGGCAGGCGATCACATCGCCTGCCCGGTGCAGGCCCCGCACCATCCCCGCAGCACCCTTTGGAAGCGCCCATGTTCAGTCCCGATACCTCGATCAGCGAATTCATTCCCCTGTCGTCCCATGTGGCGCCGACGGTCGTCAAGACCACGGGTGGAGACTTCCTGCTGACCTGGCACCTGGAAGGCCTGCCCTTCGTGGGGCGCGAGGATTGGGAGCTCGAACACCGCCACAACACCTTCAATCGACTGCTGCAGACCCTTCGCGCACCGGATTTCGTCAATGTCGCCTTCTGGGTGCACGACATCCGCCGTCGCCGCCAGCTCAAGGGCAGCAGCAAGTTCGGCCAGCGCTTCAACCAGGACGTGTCCGACCAGTACATGGGCATGCTGTCCTCGCAGCGCATCATGCAGAACGAGCTGTACCTGACCATGATCTACCGCCCGGTCGTGTCCGGTAAGCGCTTCATGGACAAATCCTCCAGCATCACCCAGCTGCAGGCCGAGCAGGACCAGTCCGTGGCCAAGCTGCTGGAAATGGCCGGCAACGTGGAAGCGGTGATCCGCGACTACTCGCCGTACCGCATGGGCATGTACGAAGCCAAGAACGGCATGGTGTTCTCTGAGACCCTGGAGTTCTTTGGCTACCTGCTCAACCGGGTCGACGAACCGGTGCCGGTGCTGTCCGCGCCGGTCAAGGACTACCTGCCGATCAGCCGCCACATGTTCTCGGCAAAGACCGGCGATTTCGTGATCAGCACGCCCAACGGCGTCAATCACTTCGGCGCCATCCTCAATATCAAGGAATACGCCGAGGGCACCTATCCGGGCGTGCTCAACGGCCTGAAGTACCTCGACTTCGAATACGTCATCACCCATTCGTTCAGCCCGATGGGCCGCCAGGACGCGCTCAAGGTGCTCGACCGCACCAAGGGCATGATGATCTCCTCCGGCGACAAGGCGGTCAGCCAGATCGTCGAGCTCGACCAGGCGATGGACCAGCTCTCCTCCGGTAACTTCGTGCTGGGTGAGTACCACTTCATCATGGCCGTCTACGCCGACAGCCAGGAAAAGCTCTCGCAGAACATCGCCACCACCCGCGCCGAGCTGTCCAACGCCGGGTTCGTGTCGACCAAGGAAGACCTGGCCGTCACCGCCTCGTTCTATTCGCAGTTCCCGGCCAACTGGCGCTACCGCACTCGCCTGGCCAACATCAGCTCGCTGAACTTCCTGGGCCTGTCGCCGCTGCACAACTTCGCCACCGGCAAGCAGCATAACAACCCGTGGGGCGACTGCGTGACCACGCTTCAGACCACCAACGGCCAGCCGTACTACTTCAACTTCCACGCCACCCACCCGTCGGAGAACTCGCTGGGTGAGAAGGCCATCGCCAATACCATGGTGATCGGCAAGTCTGGTACGGGTAAGACCGCGCTGATCAACTTCCTGCTCAGCCAGGTGCAGAAGTACGACCCGTCGCCGACCATCTTCTTCTTCGACAAGGACCGCGGCGCGGAGATCTTCGTGCGCGCCTGCGGCGGCAACTACCTGGCGCTGGAAAATGGACAGGCCACCGGCTTCAACCCGTTCCAGTGCGAGAACAATGAAGCCAACGTGCAGTTCCTGGCCGACCTGATCAAGGTGCTGGCCAACAAGCACGAGTACAGCGCCCGCGAGGAAGAGGACATCTTCCGCGGTGTCGAGAACATGCTCGATACCCCCATGCACCTGCGCAGCATGACCAACTTCCAGAAGAGCCTGCCCAACATGGGCGATGATGGCCTGTATGCGCGCCTGCGCAAGTGGACCTCGGGCAACTCGCTGGGCTGGGTATTCGACAACCCGGTCGACACCGTCGACCTGAGCCGCGCCAACATCATCGGCTTCGACTACACCGACATCATCGACAACCCCGAAGTGCGCGTGCCGGTCATCAACTACCTGCTGCACCGCCTGGAATCGCTGATCGATGGTCGCCCGCTGATCTACGTGATGGACGAATTCTGGAAGATCCTGGACGGCGAGGGCGGCCTGAAGGAGTTCGCCAAGAACAAGCAGAAGACCATCCGTAAGCAGAACGGCATGGGCATCTTCGCCACCCAGAGCCCGGAAGATGCGCTCAAGAGCGACATCGCCGCGGCGCTGATCGAGCAGACCGCCACGCTGATCCTGCTGCCCAACCCCAATGCCAGCCGCTCGGATTACATCGACGGCCTGAAGCTGACCGAGTCCGAGTTCAAGGTGGTCACCGCCCTGGACGAGCGCTCGCGCTGCTTCCTGGTCAAGCAGGGCCACGCTGCCAGCGTGTGCCAGCTCAACCTGCGTGGCATGGATGACATCCTGTCGGTGATTTCGGCCTCCACCGACAATATCGACGTGATGCACCGCGTCCTGCTCGACGCCGCCCAGCGCGAGAAGGTATCGCAGGCCGACCTCACCCCGGACCAGTGGCTCAGTGAGTTCTACAGGAAGCGCAAGGGCTCTGGAAAGCCCGCCGGGACACGACAGGACGCCGTTGCCTGACGGTCCCCCGGCCGATCAGGGACAGGCTTTCGCCGCATTCGATGGAGATAATTATGGACATTGCCATGAACAAGAACACGACCCGCCGCCGTCACTTCAGCTTCCGCCTGGCCGCCTTGTCGCTGGTGACCGTGTTGATGTGCAACGCGCCCGCACCGGCGTACACGATGCCGGTGGTTGAAGTTGGCCCGAGCGTGTACCAGCAGATCATGAACCAGATCAACACCTACAAGGCCGAGATCACCGCGTACGCCTCCAAGGCGCAGGACGCGGCCGAGTATGTCGAACAGCGCACCCGCTGGATCCGCACGCTGGAGCAGTATGCGCAGGCGTTGGTCCAGGTGCAGGCGGTACTCAACAACTTTGGCATGCCGCAGGGTATCGCGCTCACGCCAGTGGCGGACAACTATCTGGTTGCGCAAAGCTGTGGCGGTACTACCGACCTGAGCGTGACCGGCCTGTTCAAGACCTTCGTCTTCAACCCGAAGGCTGATTTCAAGCAGCAGCAGACACAAATCTGCGTGAACATCCGCATGATGCAGAACCGGAAGTACAACGAGGCGGTCAAGTTCATGACCGAATCTGTGCCGCTCATGCAGTCGTCGCTCACCCGGATTTTCAACATGCGTATTTTCAGCAACAGCCAAGGCAACGTGCAGGGCACGGACAGTGAAGCCCTTCGCATGGCCAACGACCTGGCGGTTCAGGCGCAGATTTGGCAATCGCGGATGCACTCGTACGACGCCTACATCGAGGTGATGGAAGCCAACCAGAAGGTGGTTGCCGAGAACGCCCTCAAAGGCGATACAACCAACCAGATCATCGGGACACTGGTGAAGACCGCCGCCCTCAAGGGCGCGCTCAGCGTCAAGTAACTCGCCCAAGAAGGTTCAGCGGGTCTGCAAAGTAATGCCGGACCCAAAGCAGTAGCAGCATCACCAAGGGATTGTGGAAATGTCGATCAGGTCGATTGCCAACGTTTTTGATTTCTCGGGCGGATTGCAGGATCTGCTGGGCTACGCAGTGCGTGTCCAGTCGATTGGCGACTTCGTTTTCTTCAAGCTGATCCTGGATTACCTGCGCGCGCGCATCAACGATTTCGGTATCGACATGATGGGCCGCATGATGGCCTGGGTCGGTGGTATCGCCTTGATCCTGATGACTCTGTGGGTGCTGATCCAGGGCTACCGCATCGTCACCGGCCAGAGCCGCGATTCAATGATGGTGTTGGTCACCAACATGGCGCGCGCGGCACTGATCATCAGCGTAGCCACCTCAATGGCGATGTTCGGCAGCAGCGTCAGCGACTTCCTGACCAAGGACGTAGGCGGCCTGATCACCCGCGTTGTAACCGGCGAGGGCGGCACCGCTGAAGACCAGATCGACAAGAGCCTGGCATGGATGCAGGTGGCGTTGTCCAGCATCGATGCGATCAAGGTGCTGGACGATGGCGGATTGCGCGAGGAGAAGACGCGCGCCATGTGGTTCATCGGCATTGGCACGGGCGGCCCGGCCGTGACGGCTGGCGCCATGCTGCTGCTTTACCAGGTTGCAATCGCGCTGTTCATCGGGTTCGGGCCGCTCTTCATTCTGTGTCTACTGTTCGACCAGACCAAGCAGTTCTTCCAGAAGTGGTTGTTCTATGGCATAGGCACCATGTTCTCCATGGCGGTGCTGTCGGCCATGGTCTCCATCGCGTTGGACATGGTCATTCGTGTTTCGGCGGCATTCTGGACATCGTCGCTGATCAACAGCTTCTTCCTCGATGATGCGATGAGCGACGGCATGACCAGCCAGGCCATGCAGCAAGGTGGCATGGGCCTCATCCTCACGACACTGATTCTGACTGCGCCCCCAATGGCCGCGATGTTCTTCCAGGGTACGTTGGGTAGCTTCATGGCATATTCCCAGATAGGTGGCTCGGCAGCCGCCGGTCCCCAGGGCCAGCCGCCGGGTTCGTATACTCCAGCGCAGACAAAGAACTCTGATGCCGGTGGTGAGGGCACTCCCCAAGTGCACTCCGGCCGGACTGTTTCCCAAGTCTCGCAGGACTCCGCATCCGGTAACGTTTCCACCGGCAGGATGGGTAATGCCGATACCCGCTAGGTTGCCAGAGTGCATTCTGAACATGGATCAGGAGTAGCCTGTGATTCGAGTAATGATCGTCGCAATGAGTCTTTTGTTCCTTCCGTTCACTGCCTTGGCGGAAGGACGCTGTCCTCCCGGGCAATATCCGATCGGCGGTCAAGGGGCGGGTGGCTGCGCTCCTATTCCTTCCTCGGGTGGCGCGGATTCGCGAGGGCCCGTTCCTACGGGCAAGTGGGAAACACGTTGGGGCGCGATTTCGGAAGATCCGACTACGCTGGCTACTGGAGCATCTGTTTCCATGAAGTCCAAGAGGCAGGCAATTGCAGCCGCAACTGCTGAGTGCCAGCGATTGGGTGGGAAAGCCTGTAAGACGCGATTGACCTACTACAATCAGTGCGCCGCAATTGCGGATGCAACTGCGGAGAGCTTGAAGGGTGGTACGGGAACTTCTATTGCTGCGCACGCAGAGACGGAGGATCAAGCCAAGAGCCTAGCTCTCGCCCAGTGCAGTAGCGCCCAGAATGGTCAGAAATGCAGCATCGTCTACGCTGCCTGCAGCATGTCCGAGTTCAAGTCATTCCGGTGAGGAGTAAGGGGGCGGAGCAAGTGGTCCGAGTCCATGGTCGCGCGGTAGTTTTCTTGTTGTTGGCGTCCGTGTTATCCGCAGGGATCGCTACGCAAGCACTTGCCGAAGGCCGCTGCCCCTCCGGCCAGTACCCGATCGGAGGACAAGGCGTTCAAGGTTGCGCCCCTATTCCGGGCGGCGGAACGGTCGCGAATGGTGTTTCTCCTCGACCAACCGGGAAGTGGGAAACGCGCTGGGGTGCGATTGCTGAAGACAAGTCTCCCAGTCCGGGTGCACCTCTCGCTACAGGGGCGGCAGTTTCCCAAAAGTCAAAGCGCGCTGCGTCGTCACTTGCGATGGATGAGTGTAGAAAACAAGGCGGGAACAAGTGTGAAGTTCGTCTCGCCTATTACAACCAATGCGCTGCAATAGCGGATCCTGGCACTTCGTCTGGCGTCATAGCTGGTGGCACTTCCATTGCAGCGCATGCGGAAACGCTTGAGCAGGCAAAGGGTCTGGCAGTTCGTGACTGTAAGCAAGCGAATGGCGGTGGCGACTGCACCGTCTCTTATTCTGCTTGTAGCATGTCCGAGTTCAAATCTTTCTGAACGGGTTATGCGCTTGAACGGAATCAGGAGCGGCCTGTGGTTGGAGTACTGATTGTCCTTGTAGGTCTGGTATTGCTTCCTGTGACCGCGTTCGCGGAGGTACGCTGCCCTCCAGGGCAGTACCCGGTGGGCGGCCAAGGTGCTGGCGGTTGCGCTCCGATTCCTGGGTCGGGCGGAGGGAGCTCAGAGAGCAGTTCTCCTTTTTCCCACCGGGAAGTGGGAAGATCGTTGGGGCGCGATTGCGGAAGAGTCGTCTCCTCGCGCCCCAGGCGTTCCGTTGGCTACGGGTGTTTCTGAATCCCGAAAGTCCAAGCGAGAGGCGAACGCAGTTGCATTGGAAGAGTGTAAGAAAGTCGGTGGAAAGAAGTGCACGGTCACCATGACCTATTTCAATCAGTGCGTCGCGCTGGCGGACCCCACAATGGACCAACTGATAGCTCGGGGTGGCAAGTCCATTGGCTATAGAGCCAAGACCGCTGAGGATGCCAAGGCTCTAGCCCTCAAAGAGTGTGAAGGTCTCGACGGTGGTCAACAGTGCAGAATCATCTACTCGGCATGCAGCTTGTCTGAGTTCAAGTCATTCTGATAATGAGGAGTGGTGGTGGTAATAGCTATTGCGGCAGTCCGAAGCGGGTTTACGGGCGCTCTGTTTACAGCACTCCTGCTAGTGACAGGGGTCGTGCCACCCGTAGGCGCCGAAGGAAGGTGTCCGCCTGGCCAGTATCCCATCGGCGATAGCCGCGCCCCTGGGTGTGCGCCGATCCCTTCTGGTGGGAGCGCGGACACCTCTCCTCGTCCTACTGGACGCTGGCACAAGACTTGGGGAGCGTTCGCGATCTCCCCGGGAGGATCGGCAGGCGCATCCGTTGGTAAGCGCAGCAAGTCGGAAGCATCTGCTGCAGCGGAAGCTGCATGCGCGAATGGCGGCGGCCGTGGATGCAAGGTGGTTTTCAGCTTCAAGAATCAGTGCGGTGCAGCGGTGGTCCCGACGTCGGGCGAAGGTGGCACGAGCTTTGGCCGTGCCGCAACCTCCGACAGAGCAAATGAGATCGCCATGCAGTCTTGCAGCGCGGGCGGCGGCGTTGGCTGCAAGAGTATCTACGCCGCCTGCAGTGAGCCTGAGTTTGAGGCGTTCTAGCCCGATACTGAAGGTCTCGTGCATCGCTCCGGGTTGCATGCTGCATGCCTCTCAATGGGCTTATTGGAAATGCCGACACACGTTGATCATGCAGTTGGAGCTTTTGAACATGAATAAGGGAAATCCGTGATTCGGGTTCTAATCGTTCTGTTGATCTTCGCTAGCGTTCCCCTTGTGGCTTCCGCCGAGGGGCGCTGTCCTACCGGGCAGTATCCGATTGGCGGACAAGGGGTAGGGGGCTGTGCACCAACCGGTGCCATTTCCGGCGGGAGTGGCGATCCGGTCCCGACAGGACGATGGCACAAGACCTGGGGAGCGGTGGCCTTTTCCAAGTCGGATGATGCTGGCGCAGTGGTCGGAAAGATGTCAAAGGCAACCTGACTGCTTGTGACGGAATTCGCGTAATTGAAAGGCGCGGAGCGCGAACATGGTGGTATGCCGCAACGTCGAATCGTTGCGGTGCAGGCATGACCCTTACAGTTCATTTATTAGTTCAAGGACGACATGATGCGTAAGAATTCGGTTATCTCCCGTAGCTTGGAAATTGGCTGTTCGGCATCGCTTCTGCTGCTGTTGCCGCTTACCACATTCACTGTGCAAGCTCAGGCGACGCCAGAGGTTGCGACTCCCGCATCGACGGTTAACGAGGCAGCAGCTGTCGCCAGTTCGTCAAATGCGCCCGCAACGACCGCATCGATGAGCGAAAAGGAAGCGACGACTGTCTCTGGGCCTGCCCTCGTCAATCTGCCTGCGACTGTGACCCCGGGTATTGAGCCGCGGCCGGTTGAACCGGTGAGTCGAGAGCCTTCCGCCACAATTGAAAAGGTTGATGATGTGGCACCGACCGCCGGCGTCGAAGGCGGAATCGAGGCGCCGGCGGCGGCGCCTGCAGCGACAGTCGATCCCACGGCCACCATTTCGGTACCTGTGTCGCCTGCGGCGGCGCAACGTCCTGTGATCACTTCTGCTTCCGTGGACGCGGCGGCAGCTGCAGCTGCATCGGTGGAAACACCGTCAACGCCCAGTCCGCCAGCCGAACTAGAAGCTTCTTCCGAACCGGCGCCCGTCGCTCCGCGCCCGCTGCCTATCCCCACACTCGCCAATGACAATAACCAGATCGAGCGTCAGCTCGGTGCGCGTTGTCCGAACGACCTGGCAGCACGTCTGGCCACCCAGGCAGACCTCCTGATCGGTGCCTGCCAAGGCACGCTGCCGCCGCACCTTTCAGCGTTGCTGGTGTCCATTCCGGAGCAGCAACTGCTGCTGCCGCGCGCGTGGCGCGAGCGCCAGGCTGGGCAGAAGGGTTGGTACAAGGCCGTCCCGGGCTACGGGCTGCGCCCGGACTTCCTGGCGGTGCAGGGCGATGTCTGGGTGCGTTCGTTAGAAGGCGCTGACCCGTCCACCACGGTGTACCTGGTGTCCGGCCCGTTCGCGTGTGCCGACAACCGCGGCCCCGACGCCGAGCCGGTCAAGACGGTGCGTCTGCCGGCCGGCAGCTGCCGCGAGGGGCTGGTGCAGCAGCGCGTCTACCGCGTGAGTGCTGGCGGGGCCCCGGTGGACATCACCCAGCAGGCGCTGCCGGCAGAGCCGCTGCTGTCGGATGCTGACCGGAAGCGTTACGGCGCCGACGGCGCACGCGTGCAGCTGGATGCGGGCAAACTGCAGTTTGGACCGGCGGTGCGCTGGTATGTGGACGTTGGCACCACTGAGAAACCCGAGCCGCGCAGCTACGGCGAATGGGGCCGGTTGCACCTGGGCTTCGCGGTCTGGAATGGCGAGCGCTTCGAGCCGCGCGATACTGTGCCGCGCGCGGTGTGGCCGTGCGATCCGGTGGCACCGGGCGACGCCAGCTGCGGTGCCTACGCCGATGCCGGGCGCGACCCTTTCATCGTGGTTGGCGCCTCGGCCCAGGGTGTGACCGCGACACCTTGAGTCCATGGCTTTGACCCCGTAGCAAAAAAGCGCCCCTCGGGGCGCTTTCTTTTTGTGTGCACAGCAGCGACTGCGTAAGCTCAGCTCTGGTCCACCAACGCGAACCGTGGCCGCAGCACACCGTCCAACTCGACCTGCGCGGTGAACATCTCATACGGCCGCACCCACAGTCCCAGGTCCTCGTCGAGCGGGCGATACAGCACCATTGGCAGCAAGGTCTCGCTGTGGCGCACCACGTCGATCACCTGATAGTTGCCGCCCTTGAAATGGCGGTAGTGGCCCGGGGCAAGGAAGGGCAGGGGCGCAAGGTCGGACATGGGGGAAATGCAGGCGTTGGAAAGGTCGCATTATGGCAGCGACGGGGTGGATGCCGGAGGTCAGGCGGTCATGCTGCGCGTGGCAGCCTGGCTCTCGGTCAGCTGGCGGTTCTGCTTCTCCAGCTGTTGGCTGGCGGCGGTAGCCTCCATCTGGCGGCTGCTCTGCTCCAGCGGCGTGTTCATGGCAACCACCGTGTCGACGCTGACGCGCAGGTGGGCTGGATCATCTACCTTGCCCTGTACGGCAAACGTGCGGGCGGCATCGCCGCTCATCAGCACGGCATCGATACGCGTACCACCGGCGGCATGCATTTCCGTGGCCAGGCTGCCGGCGAGCTGGTCGCTGGCGTGATCGGGTACGCGTCCTACGCGCGCATCCTGGGAATGGACGCCACGCCGGGCATCCTGGAACAGCGCGTACCCCGGATGGCCAGCCTCATCCATGCGTGAACTGCTCTGGTCGTTGCGGTGTTGTTCCGTATCGCGGCGACCGGGTTCGCCCGGTTCTAGCGGCCCGCGCATCTTGTCGTAGGCATCCATCACGCCGCCCGGGACACCTCGGGAGATGACGGTTGCTCCCGTGCGCAGTCCCTCGATGTCACTGCGGTACTCGCCGATCATCCGCGCATTGTCGTCGGCCAGCATGCGCGCTCGGCCGGTGGCCAACACCGATTGGTCGCCAAGGAACTGACCCATCTTGTGGGAGTCCAGCGATGCGGTCGCCGCGACGAGCGGGTAGTCGGGTATCAGCAGGTTGAGGGCGCTGTTGCTGTATTGCGCCTTGGACAGGGTGTCGATCTCCTGCTGCCGGGCATACACCCGCACCTCGCCAAAGTGCGGCGAGGCCGCGCTGACGGCATCGGCGGCCATGACGTGGTTGATCACGCTGTGGCCACCTTCCGGGATGCGGTACCCGCTCAGGCTGACCGCACCGTAGGCGTTGAAGGTCTCACCCTTGAGCCCATGGTGGTGAGCGGTGATCTGGGCAAGCGAGCCGCCAAGGGAGTGGCCGGTGACAGTCACCAGGATGTCTCGCCCGGCGTTGTCGCTCAGTCGCCTGGCTTCGTCAACAGCGCGCTGGGTAAGGGTGATCGCCTGGACCGCTTGAGGGTTGCTCCGTGCAAGCACCATGGGTGCGTCGGTGAGTACGCCATCCTTGATCAACTCCGCCGTCCCGCGATGGGCAACGACGATTTCCTTCGAATCCACCCGCTGGTAAATCGTTCCCTGATATCCAGTTCGCGGATCATTTACGTGCTCGCGAATCTTGTACTGATTGCCATTGAGATAGACTTTCTCTTCCTGTCCAGCATCCCGCCGTCCGACCTTTCTGTCGGCGTAGGCATCATCAGCAAGGGCGGCGTAGTCCTGGCTGGTGATGGTCACCGAGCTGCCTCAACCGCCGTGATCGATATCGAGAAGAGCGAGTCGCGTAGTCCTTCCCGATACTCCGATGGGTCTTCTTCACCGCTGGATGCGTAGTCGTCAATGGCAGGAACATCCGACGAGCCTTCGACCTGGCCTGCGCGGGGGTAGTCACGGAGCGGGTAAAAGCGCGTATACGCCTTCCCGCCCACCAGATCCGGTGCATCCACGAACGTCAGGAACCGCGTCTCCTCCTGCGCGCCAGTGGCCTTCAGCAATGCCCCGGCGCCAGTGAACTCCCAGCGGCAGATCCCACGCCCGTAGTAATCCTGGTCCTTCATGCGGTCCAGATACACAGTGCCTTGGTATTCCTCGTCGGAGATGCGGGTCAGCTCCAGTGGTTCCTGGCTGGTGATGCGCGATGCTGTGCCCGTGGCCGTTTCGATGTTGCCGCACTGGTCTTCATTGATGACGTCGTACTGGGCCGTCCCGCGGACATGCTGGAACGCGCCGGGTGCGCCATGGAGGCGCAGCGTGATCTGGTATGCCTTGACCGGTGCTGGGTTGAGGGTGGCAAGCCCACGCCCACCGGCAGCGACATCGGCTTCGGCGTTGGACAGGTCATGGCTCATGGCAGGCTCCGAACGGTTACAGGCCGTCATCAATACGGCGGTCAGGCAGAACAGGGTCAGTCGCTTCAAGGTGGCACTCCAGCCGGGCGTTCGCGTACAGGGCCGCGCAGCGAATCATCGGGGCGAACGAGACAGATCGCCGGTACCACGATGCTAGCAGGACAGGCCGATCTGCCTGTGTGTACTGGTCACGGTTCCAACCGAAGACTAGTCGTTCTCGATATCGCTCGGCGGCCCGGCGCGACAGGCCAGTACCAACTGCGTGACGGCATCGGCGCTCATCGGCCGGGCCAGGTAATACCCCTGCGCCTCGTTGCAGTCCCACAGCCGCAGCAGCGACAGCTCGGACTCATGCTCCACACCCTCGGCCACGGTGCGGTAGCCCAGCTGCTGGGCGAGCCGGATGATGGCCTCCACCTTCAGCCGCGCGGTGCGCGAGCGCGCCAGGCCGGTGACGAGGCTCTGGTCGACCTTGATGTGGCTGATCGGGACTTCGCTCAGGTACCCGAAGTTGCTGTAACCACTGCCGAAGTCGTCGATGGCGATGCGCACGCCGGCAGCGGCCATCGCGCGCAGCTGGGGCAGGGCGGCGGGGTGGCTGTGCAGCCACTGGCCCTCGGTGATCTCTACTTCAATCTGTGAGGGGACCAGCCCGTTCGCCTGCAGGCGCTCGGCCATGCCGGTCCACAGGTTGGCGTTATCGAAATCGCGGGGGGACAGGTTGATCGACAGCGTGAATCCCGGCAGCAGCTGCTGCCAGCGCGCCGCCTGCGCGAACGCGTGCTCGATCACCCATTGGCTGAGCGCCGGCATCAGCGCCGTGCACTCCAGCACCGGAATGAACTCACCCGGGGTGATGGGTCCCAGCATCGGGTGGGTCCAGCGCAGCAACGCTTCGGCCGACACCGGCTGGCCATCGCGAAGGTCATAGCGCGGCTGGTAGACCAGGCTGAACTGGTCCTGGGCCAGCCCGCGCGCGGCATCGGAGGCGAGCCGGTAGCGGCGGCGCAGGTGCGCATCGCGGTCGGCCGAGTACCAGCACAGGCACGCGTCGGTCTGGAGTGCGTGGTTCAAGGCCACCATGCATTTGCGCACCAGGTCGCCGGCTTCATCCGGATCGGCACGGAAATCGCACAGCCCGGCGTGGAACTGCGGCGACATTGGAATGCTGCCGACCATCAACGGCCGCCGCATGCGCTCGCGCAGCCGCTGCATCAACGCCTCGACCTGCGCGTGGTCGTGATTGCGCACCACAAAGGCGAACCGGGTGGAGGCCACGTGGTAGACCTGCACGTCGTCGGTCAGCACTTCCTGCACGCGCAGCGACGCCTGCCGGAGCAGGGATTCCACCGGTTTGAGGCCCAACGCCTGGCCGGCGTCATTGGCGCTCTGCAGGTCGAACACATCCAGCAGCACGCCGGTGAACTGGTTGCCGCCGTCCTGGCGGCCGAGCACGCTCAGGTCGGCCTGGAACTGCTGGCGGTTGGGCAGCCCGCTGATCGGCTCGCGCCGGCCCAGCGACATCTTCAGTTCCATCTGGTTGACCACGATCCGCGCCAGGGTCTGCAGCTGGCGCTGCTCATCGGCGGTCAGCACGCGCGGGGTGCGGTCCATCAGGCACAGCGTGCCCAGCGCGATGCCGTTGCGGGTGACCAAAGGCGCGCCGGCATAGAAACGCATCTGCTCGGGGCCGGCCACGATCGGGTTGTCGTGGAAGCGGGGGTCCTGGCGCAGGTCTTCGATCTGCAGGATGCCGCTGGACTGCAGCGCACACGAGCAGATCGAGTGGTGGCGGTCGGTGCGTTCCAGTGCCAGACCGACCCGCGAGATGAAGCGCTGCGAGTCGGCGTCGACGATGGAGATCAGCGCGATGGCGGTGCCGAAGGTAAACGCCGCCAGTTCGGTGACCGGGTCCAGCGAGCGCCCCAAGGCGGGATCCATCACGTTGAGCGCTTCGATCAGCGCAATGCGTTCCAGATCCTGGCTGCGGTCGAGCATTCCGTGCGTCCTGTCAAACGGAGTACGCAGGTACTATCCCGCCGCGTTTGCAGTGCCGATGTGAAGTGCGCCGTTCAGGTATGAAGCATTCACCTCGGCGCGCATCAGGTCGCCGGCGACGATTCCTTCAACAGCGTCATCAATTGCTTGAGCCGGTAGGGTTTCGGCAGGAATTCAACATTATCCGGAAGCGGCGGCAGCTGGGACCGTGCATAGCCGGACGACAGAATCATCCGGGCGTTCGGCAGGGCATTGGCGACATGCGCGCTCAGTTCCAGGCCGCTCATGCCTTCGGGCATGTTGACGTCGCTGAACACGACGTCGAAGCCGCCGTTCAGGTCAATCAATTTAACGGCCGTCGGGCCGTCGGTTGCCGTATGCACCTCGATGCCGAAATCGCGCAGTGCCTGTCCGATCAGCTCGCGCAGGTCTTCCTGGTCTTCGACCATCAAGACACGAAGGGGCTCAGACATGCGCGACTTCCTCTAGGGCAGGTAACAACAAACGGACAGTGGTGCCGCGTCCGGGGGCGGTCTGTACATCGACGAAACCGTCGCACTGGGACACGAAACCAAATACCTGGCTCAGGCCCAGACCGCTGCCCTTGCCGACTTCCTTGGTGGTGAAGAACGGTTCGCTGGCACGCTCGGCCACATCCGGGGGCATGCCATTGCCGTGGTCCGTCACCGCGATGGCCACATAGCGGCGCTGCGTGGGGTTGGCCAGGTCCGGGGCCAGGCGGTGTTCGGCCGTGGCACTGATGGTGATGGTCCCGCCCTGCGGCATGGCCTCGCAGCTGTTGAGCAGCAGGTTCAATACAGCGGTATGCAACTGTACGCCATCGGTGGTGATTCGAGGTAGGTCGAAAGGCACTTCCAGACGCAGCCGGATGTTGTCCGGGCAGGCCCGCTGCAGCACCGGAAGTTCCTGTTCGAACAGCCGCGCTACCTGCAAAGGCTCGCGTACCAGGGTCTGGTCGGCCGAGAACGCCAGCAGCTGGCGGGTCAGCAGCGAGCCCCGGTCGGCGGCGGCCTGGGCCATTTCGGTCAGTTCGCGGGTGCGCGCATCGGCGCCGGGGCGCAGCGAGATCAGGTCCAGCGCGTTGCCGATGGTGGTCAGCAGATTGTTGAATTCGTGCGCCAGCCCACGCGTGAGCCGGCCCACGCCCTCGAACTGCTGCAACTGCTCGCGGGCACGCTGGGCGTCCTGCAGCAGGCGCTGGGCGTGGTAGCGCTCGGTGACGTCTTGGGTGACCTTGACGAAGCCGAGCAGGGCGCCGTCCTGGCGCACGGCTTCGATCACCTCGCTGGCGCGGAAGCATTCGCCGCTGCGGCGCACCCGCCAGCCTTCGCCAGCGTAGCGGCCATGCTGCTCGGCTTGGCCGAGGGTGTGTTCGGCGGTGCCGGAGGCGCGCTCGTCGGGGGCGTAGAACAGCCGCACGTGCTGCCCCATCACTTCCTCGGTGGAATAACCCTTGACCCGCTCGCAGCCCCGGTTCCAGCTGCGGATGCAGCCTTGAGCGTCAAGCAGGTAAATCGCGTGATCGGATACGTGATCGATCAACAGCTGTAACTGCAGACGATCATCAGCAAGCGGCGCGATATCGGTGACTGCCTGGACCACGGCGGCGGTTTTACTCCCCTTTAAGGGGCTGAACCGTAGAAGTCGCGATGTGAAGATAGTGTCAACATCGGTTCTGAACACGTCGCCATTTGGCGTATAACGCCCGAATTCACAGTTCGGTTAACATCGAACCCCTTTTCACCCTGGAACCGTGTGCATGAATGCAGCGCCAACCGCTCGCGATCGCTGGATCTGGCTGGCATCGGCCGGCCTGATGGCCTTCACCATCGGCCTGGAGCTGGTGGTGCCGCTGGGCTATGCGGTGTGGCTGACGTACTTCATCGCGGTGGGCGTCACCCTGTTCCAGCGCCGGCTGGAGGTGCCGCTGCTGGTCGCGGCCGGCTCGTGCATCCTGCTGGTCGTCGGGTACCACCTGGCCCCGGCGAGCACCAATTCCGCATTTTCATTCGTCAACCGCACCATTGGCGGGATCTGCTTCCTGTTGATGGCGTTGACGGTGATCAAGGCCATCCAGGCCCGGCGTACGGCCGCCGATGCGCTGTGGCTGCAGGAAGGCGAGAACGCGGTGACGGTGAGCCTGCGCGGGGATCCGGAACCGCGCACGCTGGCCGACGAAGCCATGCGCACGCTGTGCGCGCAGCTGAACGCGGATGTGGGTGCGGTCTATCGCCTGCAGGGCGAACGCCTGGTGCTGGTTGGCGGCGCGGCGCTGCCGCCGCACCTGCCCGAGTCCCTCATGGCGTCTGCCGGGCAGTGGGGCGAAGTCCTGCGACAGGGCCAGCCCCGTCGGCTGGAAGAAAGCGAAAGCCTGCTTGAGATTGAAACCGCGCTGGGCCGCACCCCCGTGCACCAGCGCCTGCTGGGACCGATCACCGCTGATGGCGCGGTGATCGGGTTGATCGAGCTGGGGCGCGCGGGCGTGTCCCCGGCGCGTTCACTGGAACTGGAACTTCTGTTGCAGTGCGCCGAGCCGATCGGCATGGCGCTGCGCACCGCACTGCTGCGCGCGCAGCTGGTGGAGCTGCTGGAAGAAATTCAGCGCCAGAGCGAAGAGCTGCAGACCCAGCAGGAAGAGCTGCGGGTGGCCAACGAAGAACTGGAAGAACAGAGCCGCAGCCTGCTGCACTCGCAGGCCAACCTGGAACAGCAGCAGGCCGAGCTGGAACAGACCAACGTGCAGCTGGAAGAGCGCACCCATGAACTGGAATCGCGCCAGCAGGCACTGCTGATCGCGCAGGGCCAGCTGGTGCAGAACAGCCGCGAACTGGAGGCCAGTTCGCGCTACAAGTCCGAGTTCCTGGCCAACATGTCGCACGAGCTGCGCACCCCGCTCAACAGCGCACTGATCCTGGCCAAACTGCTGGCCGACAACAAGGACGGCACGCTGACCGCCGAACAGGTCAAGTACGCGCAGGCCATCCACTCGTCCAACAACGACCTGCTGGCGCTGATCAATGACATCCTGGACCTGTCGCGCATCGAAGCCGGGCATGTCGAACTGGCCGAAGAAAACCTGGCGGTGTCCAGCGTGCTGCAGCGCCTGAAGGAGACCTTCGAGCCGCTGGCCGCGCAGAAGGGCCTGGCGCTGGACATCCGCGCCGACACCGATGCGCCCAGCCAGCTGGTGGCCGATGGCCAGCGCCTGCAGCAGATCCTGAAGAACCTGCTGGCCAACGCGGTCAAGTTCACCGAACACGGCAGTGTCTCGCTGGTGGTGCGCGGCAACGGGGCAGGGCGCATCCAGTTCGCGGTGACCGATACCGGTATCGGCATTCCGCAGGCGCAGACCGACGTGATCTTCGAGGCCTTCCGCCAAGCCGATGGCAGCACCCGGCGCCGTTACGGCGGCACGGGCCTGGGCCTGTCGATCTCACGCGACCTGGCCGCGCGCATGGGCGGCAGCATTACCGTGTCCAGCGAGCCCGGTCGCGGCAGCTGCTTCACCCTGGACCTGCCGCTGGCGGCGGGTACTGCGACGGCAGCGCCGATGGCGGCGCCTGACGTGCGCCCGGCGCCGGCCGCCAAGCCGGTCGCACCGGCGCCGCTGTTCGGCAGCGCGCATGACGCGTCCGCCGCTGCCCCGTCGCCGCGCGTGATGGATGACCGTGGCCGCCGCAGCCGTGCTGGGCGCATGATCCTGGTGGTCGAGGACGACGTGACCTTCGCCGAGGCGCTGGTGGGCATGGCCCATGAGCTGGACTTCGACTGCGTGGTCGCGCAGACCGCCGAAGAAGCCCTCGCGCTGGCCGCCGAGCTGCGCCCCAACGGCGTGCTGCTCGATATCGGCCTGCCCGATGTGTCCGGCCTGAGCGTGCTGGAGCGGCTCAAGCGCGACCCGGCCACCCGGCATATCCCGGTGCACGTGGTCTCCGGGCTGGAACGCTCGCAGGTGGCGATGGAGCTGGGCGCGATCGGGTATGTGATCAAGCCGGCCACGCGCGAACGCCTGGTCGAAGCGATCCAGCAGCTGGAAGCCACCAGCGAGCGCGACGTGCGCCGCCTGCTGATCGTCGAGGATGACAGCGCGCTGCGCTCCAACCTGCAGCTGCTGCTGGGCCGCGACCAGCTGGAAATCACCGCGGTGGGCAGCCTCGCCGAAGCAAAGGCCGAACTGGGTACCTCCACCTTCGACTGCATGGTCACCGACCTGGCGCTGCCCGACGGCACCGGCTACGACCTGCTCGAATACATGGCCGGCAACGAGGCGGTCGCCTTCCCGCCGGTCATCGTCTACACCGGGCGTGCTCTGACCCGCGACGAAGAGCAGCGCCTGCGCCGCTATTCCAAGAGCATCATCATCAAGGGCGCGCGCTCGCCCGAGCGCCTGCTCGATGAAGTGACCCTGTTCCTGCACAGCGTGGAAGCCTCGCTGCCCAGCGACCAGCAGCGCCTGCTGCGCGAAGCGCGCCGCCGCGATGCGGTGCTGGACGGGCGCACCGTGCTGCTGGCCGAGGACGACGTGCGCAACATCTTTGCCCTGTCCAGCGTGCTGGAGCCGCTGGGGGTGAAGCTGGAAATCGCCCGCAACGGTCGCGAAGCCCTGGACAAACTGGGCCCTGACATCGACCTGGTGCTGATGGACATCATGATGCCGGAGATGGACGGGCTGACCGCAATGCGCGAAATCCGCCGCGACAACCGCTGGCGCGACCTGCCGATCATCGCGCTGACCGCCAAGGCCATGCCCGATGATCGCGAGCATTGCCTGCAGGCCGGTGCCAACGATTACATCGCCAAGCCCATCGACGTGGACAAGCTGGTCTCGCTGTGCCGCGTCTGGTGTTCGCGCCGATGAACGACGCCGAGCTGTTCGACCTGGAGTTGCGGGTGCTGTTGGAGGCCGTTTACCAGCGCTACCACTACGACTTCCGCGACTACGCGCTGGCGTCGCTGCGCCGGCGCATGCGCCACGCCATGGCCCGCTTCGAGTGCGACAACATGGGCGCGCTGCAGCACCGGCTGCTGCATGAGCCGGAGACCTTTGCGCTGGCCATGCAGTACTTCACCGTGCAGGTCTCGGAAATGTTCCGTGACCCGGCCTACTTCCGCATGCTGCGCGAGCACGCCATCCCGGTGCTGCGCACCTATCCGTCGATCAAGCTGTGGATCGCCGGCTGCAGCACCGGCGAAGAAGTGTGGTCGCTGGCGATCCTGCTGCAGGAAGAAGGCCTGCTGGACCGCGCCATCATCTACGCCACCGACATCAACCCCGATGCGCTGGAAGCCGCCGAAACCGGCGCGTTCGCGCTGGACCGGATGGCCCAGTTCAGCCGCAACTACCTGGAAGCGGGCGGCACCGGTTCGTTGTCGGATTACTACAGCAGCGGGTACGGCAGCGTGGTGTTCGACCGCCGGCTCAAGCGCAACATCGTGTTCGCCGACCACAGCCTGGCCACCGACACCGTGTTTTCCGAAGTACACCTGGTGTCGTGCCGCAACGTGCTGATCTACTTCCAGCGCGCCCTGCAGGACCGCGCCATTGGCCTGTTCCATGAGGCGCTGGTGCACCGTGGCTTCCTCGGCCTGGGCAGCAAGGAATCGCTGCAGTTCGGCGAGCATGCCGATGAATTCGAAGCCTGCGCGCGCGAACAGCGCCTGTACCGGAAGCTGGCCTGATGGACGCCACGGTCGAGCAGCCCGAGTTCGAGGTCATCGTGGTCGGCGCCTCCGCCGGCGGCGTGAGCGCGCTGCAGCAGCTGCTGGCCGCGCTGCCCGCGGACCTGCCGATGCCGGTGCTGGTGGTGCTGCACCTGCCGCGTGACCGCCCCAGCCGGATCGCCGACCTGCTCGGCCTGCGTTGCCCGTTGGCGGTGCGCGAAGCCGAGGACAAGCAGCCGCTGGCGCCCGGTACGGTGACCTTCGCGCCGCCGGACTACCATATGCTGGTCGAAAGCCGCAGCACCCTGGCGCTGTCGGTGGACGCGCCGGTGCTGTTCTCGCGGCCGGCGATCGACCCGCTGTTCGAAAGCGCCGCCGAGGTGTTCGGCAGTGGCGTGCTCGCCATCCTGCTGACCGGGGCCAGCAACGACGGCAGCGCCGGCGTTGCCGCGGTCCGCAGCGCCGGTGGGCAGGCCTGGATCCAAAGCCCCGATGATGCCTATTCCCCGATCATGCCGGCGGCTGCGCTGGCACATGCCGGCGCCGATGCGGTGCTGACGCTCACCTCCCTATGCTCGCGCATGAAAGGCCTTGCCCGATGAACCTTATCGAGTCCACCACGACGCCGGCCACCGAGCGCGTGAACCTGCTCATCGTCGATGACGTCCCGCAGAACCTGGTCGCCATGGAGGCGCTGCTGCGCCGCGACGGCCTGGATATCCTGTGCGCGGCCTCGGGTGCCGAAGCGCTGGAACTGCTGCTGGAACACGAAGTGGCGCTGGCGCTGCTGGACGTTCACATGCCGGAGATCGATGGTTTTTCGCTGGCCGAGCTGATGCGCGGTTCGCAGCGCAGCCGTGATGTGCCGATCATCTTCCTGACCGCCTCTCCGAACGACCCGGTGCGCGCCTTCAAGGGCTACGAAAGCGGCGCGGTGGATTTCCTGCACAAGCCGATCGAGCCGCAGGTGATCATGAGCAAGGTCAATGTGTTCATCGAGCTCTACCAGCAGAAGCAGCTGCTCAAGGCGCGCAACCAGGCCCTGGAGCACGCGCTCAAGCTCAATGAAACCATGATGGCGGTGCTCACCCACGACCTGCGTACGCCGTTGTCGGCGATCCTGCTGTGCGCCGACAAACTGTCGCTGGACCTGCCCGACGACCCGTCCGCACAGCAGACCCTGGTGCACCTGGAAAACAGCGCGGTGCGCATGGCGCGGATGGTCGAGCAGCTGCTGGATTTCTCGCGGATCCGCAGCGGTGGCCTGCGCCTGCAGACCGAGGAATGCGACCTGGCCGAGGTGGCCGCCGTGGTGGTCAACGAGGTCGGCCGCGCCCACCCGAAGGCGAAGATCGAGCTGCAGGTGGAAGGGGATACCCGCCTGCAGGGCGATCCGGACCGCCTGGCGCAGCTGCTCTCCAACCTGATCGGCAACGCGGTGCTGCATGGCGGCGATGCGCCGGTGCAGGTGCTGGTGCGTGGCCTTCCCGGCGATTCGCTGCGGCTGCAGGTGCGCAATGCCGGCCAGATTCCCGAAGCGCTGCTGCCGCGCCTGTTCGAGCCGTTCAAGGCCAGCTTCCACGACAGCCGCGGGCTCGGGCTGGGGCTGTTCATTGCCCACGAGTTCGCCCGGGCGCATGGTGGGTTGCTGTCGGCGCGGAACCTGGAAGGGGCGGTGCTGTTCGAGACCGGGTTGCTGCGTCGGGCGGGTTGAGCCTGGCCGGCCTCCCATGACGGGCAGCGCCCGTCACTACGGTAAACTGGGGGCATGTCGCCTTCTCGAGCAAAGACGTCCACCCCGCTGATCGATGCCCAGGTGCACGTGGAGGGGTTCGTGCAGGTGCGCGAGGCGCGCCGGTCCGAGCTGGTCGAAGACTACGTGGAGCTGATCGCGGACCTGATCGCCGATGGCCGCGAGGCACGGCAGGTGGACATCGCCACCCGTCTGGGCGTTGCCCAGCCCACGGTGGCCAAGGCGCTCAAGCGCCTGGTCAAGGAAGGCTGGGCGATCCAGCGGCCGTACCGGGGCGTGTTCCTGACCCCGGCCGGCGAACAGCTTGCGGTGGAAATGCGCGCCCGCCACCAGACCGTGGAGCGTTTCCTGCTGGCGCTGGGCGTGGATGCCGATTCGGCCCGACGCGATGCCGAAGGGATCGAACACCATGTCAGCGAGGCCACCCTGGCGGCCTTTGACGCATTCCTGCGCAAGGCCGACGGCCGTGGTTGAGCGCCTGCCGCCGCCTCCGCCGCTGGGCGTGCCGGTGCACGACCAGGACGAATACTGGATGCAGCACGCATTGGGCCTGGCTGCACGCGCCGAGCGCGAGTTCAACGAGATCCCGGTCGGTGCGGTGCTGGTGGGGGCCGACGGCACGCTGCTGGGTGAAGGCTGGAACCTCAACATCGCCGACCACGACCCCAGCGCCCACGCCGAGATCGTGGCGATGCGCCAAGCGGGCAGGGCACTGGCGAACCATCGCCTGCTGGGCAGCACCCTTTACGTGACGCTGGAGCCGTGCGCGATGTGCGCGATGGCAGTGGTGCATGCGCGGGTGGCGCGGCTGGTGTATGCGGCCACCGATCCCAAGACCGGGGCCTGCGGCAGCGTGTTCGACCTGCTCGGCGATGCGCGCCACAACCACCGCGTGGAACTGCACGCCGGGGTGCTCGCCAAGGAAGCCAGTACGCGGCTCACCAATTATTTCCGGGCCAAACGCGGCAAACCGCCGCTGCTGCTGGAATGATTTCACGGCAGGGCCACACCGCGAAGGCGGTATCATGTCGCATTACACTCTGCACAAGGGCATGACATGGCGGACAACGGCGCCGAAGGCGAACGACTGATCTGGATCGACCTGGAAATGACCGGTCTGGATACCGACAACGATTCGATCATCGAGATCGCCACCGTCGTCACCGATGCGCAGTTGAACGTACTGGCCGAGGGCCCGGAGTTCGCCATCCACCACCCGGTGGAGCGCCTGGAAGCCATGGACGAATGGAACCGCAACCAGCACCGCCGTTCCGGCCTGTGGCAGCGCGTGGTCGACAGCCAGGTGACCCTGGCGCAGGCCGAAGCGCAGACGGTGAATTTCCTGGCGCAGTGGATCAAGGCTGGCGCCTCGCCGATGTGCGGCAACTCGATCTGCCAGGACCGCCGTTTCCTGCACCGTGAAATGCCGCGCCTGGAGAAGTACTTCCACTACCGCAACCTGGACGTGTCCACGGTGAAGGAGCTGGCCCGGCGCTGGGCACCGACGGTGGCCGCCGGCGTGGGCAAGACCTCCAGCCATACGGCGCTGAGCGACGTGCATGATTCGATCGCCGAACTGCGCCATTACCGGCAGTTCATGGGAGCGCTGTCCGGCCTGCCGGTCGCCTGACCTCCTGAACGTTTCACGTCCCCGTGGTCCGGCCAACGGCCGGGGCTGCCGTCGTGCTTCATTCAATCTGCGGGCGGTATGATCCGGGCATGAGCCATATCGTCCGTATCGTACCGCCGCCGCTGGAAGCGCAGATCCTGCCGACCTCGCAGGACTGGGCCGACCTGCAACGGGCGGTGGGCCTGCTGGAATCGCCCACGCTCACTGCCAAGATGGCCAACCTGATCGGTTCGCCGCTGGAGTTCGCGGTGAAGAAGCTGCCGCAGTCGGTGTCGCGGCGCATCCACGGGGCGGTCGAGGCGGCGCTGTTCAAGTCGGCGCAGGCCGCGTTGTGGAGCATGGACAATACCCCCGGCAAGGCCGCATCCACGCGCTGGCACAAGCTGGCGGCGGCGACCACTGGTGCACTGGGCGGCGCGTTCGGCTTCACCGCGCTGTTCCTCGAGCTGCCGGTGTCGACCACGATCATGATGCGCTCGGTCGCCGACGTCGCGCGCAGCGAGGGGTTCGACCTGAGCGAGATGGGCACCCGCCACGCCTGCCTGGAAGTGTTCGCGCTGGGCGGCAACTCCGGCCAGGACGACGCCAGCGAGACCGGCTACTACATCACCCGTGGCTTCACCGCTGAAGTGATGCGCCACCTGTCGGCCGAACTGGCCGGCGCGGCGGTCGGCGGCGGTGGCGTGATGATCGGCCTGACCCCGAAGGAAGCCGGCAAGTGGCTGGCCAAGATCGTCGAAAAGGTCGCCGCCCGCTTTGGCGTGGTGGTTACCGAGAAGTTCGCCGCCCAGGCGGTGCCGATCATCGGCGCCGTGGCCGGTGCCACGCTGAACACCATGTTCACCGACTACTACCAGGACATGGCCCGCGGCCACTTCATCGTGCGCCGGCTGGAAAAGCAGTACGGCTACGAAACCGTGCGCGCCGCCTACAACCAGCTCGCAGGCGAAACCCCGTAGCGACACGCCATGCGTGTCCCAGGCGGTCCTGGCGTCCGATCGTTGCATCCACGGCACAACTGTTTTGCCGGAACAGGCCTGTTGCCACCGCCACGCCATCCCCATCCTTGCCACAGTCTCCAGCAAGGAACCCCCATGCTCTTCACCCCCTACCGCCTCGGCCCGCTGACCCTGCCCAACCGCATCGTCATGCCGCCGATGACCCGCTCCCGCGCGGCCAGCGGCAACGTCGCCACCCCGCTGATGGCCCAGTACTACGCCCAGCGCGCCTCGGCCGGCCTGATCGTCAGCGAGGGGACCCAGATCAGCCCGCAGGGGCAGGGCTACGCCTGGACCCCCGGCATCCACGATGACGCCCAGGTCGCCGGCTGGCGCGGCGTGACCGATGCCGTGCACGCCGCCGGCGGCCGCATCTTCGCCCAGCTCTGGCACGTGGGCCGCGTCTCGCACGTGGACCTGCAGCCGAACGGCGTCGCGCCGGTTTCGTCCTCGGCCCTGCAGGCCGAAGGCGTCAAGGTCTTTGTCGACGTCGCCGGCACCGGCCCACAGGGCGGGGTAGGCGAGATGGTCCAGCACTCCATGCCGCGCGCCCTGGACACCAGCGAAATCCCGCAGATCGTGCGCGACTACGCGCTGGCCGCCCGCCGCGCCATCGACGCCGGCTTCGACGGCGTTGAACTGCATGGCGCCAACGGGTACCTGATCAACCAGTTCATCGATTCGCAGGCCAACCAGCGCACCGACGGCTACGGTGGTTCGCTGCAGAACCGCCTGCGTTTCCTGCGCGAAGTGGCCGAAGCGGTCGCCGCCGAAGTAGGCGCTGACCGGCTCGGCGTGCGCCTGGCCCCGCTGACCACCCTGCAGGGCGCCGTGGACGACACCCCGCAGGCCACCTACCTGGCCGCCGCGCACATCCTGGACAGCATCGGCGTGGCCTACCTGCACATCGCCGAAGCGGACTGGGAGGACGCCCCGGTGATGCCGGTGGCATTCAAGGAAGCGCTGCGGATGATCTATCGCGGCACCCTGATCTATGCCGGCAAGTACACCGTCGAGCGCGCCGAGGAAGCGCTGGCCAAGGGCTGGGCCGACCTGATCGGCTTCGGCCGACCGTTCATCGCCAACCCCGACCTGCCGCTGCGCCTGCAGCACGGCCTGGAGTTGAACGCGCCGGACAAGGCGACCTTCTTCGGCGGCGCCGAAGCCGGTTTCACCGATTACCCCAGCGCCGAAACAATCGAAGCGTAGTGACACGCCACGCGTGTCAACGCGGAGCCTGACCACAAAAAACCCCGCCGAAGCGGGGTTTTTCGTTATCAGCCCTTGGCCTTGAGCTTGGCCAACCGCAGCCAGGTATCGACCACGGTGTCCGGGTTCAGCGACACCGACTCGATGCCTTCCTGCATCAGCCATTCGGCCAGGTCCGGATGATCGGACGGGCCCTGGCCGCAGATGCCCACGTACTTGCCCTTGGCGCGTGCCGACTTGATCGCCATCGACAGCAGCTTCTTTACCGCCGGGTTACGTTCGTCGAACAGGTGCGCCACGATCGACGAATCGCGGTCCAGGCCCAGCGTCAGCTGGGTCAGATCGTTCGAACCGATCGAGAAGCCGTCGAAGATCTCAAGGAACTCATCGGCGAGCAGCGCGTTGGACGGCACCTCGCACATCATGATGATCTTCAGGCCGTTCTCGCCCTGCTTCAGGCCGTTCTGTTCCAGCACCTCGACGACCTTGCGGCCTTCTTCCAGCGTGCGCACGAACGGAATCATGACCCACAGGTTGTCCAGGCCCATCTCGTTGCGCACGCGCAGCACGGCCTTGCACTCCAGCGCGAAGGCGGCCGAGAAGCTCGGGTCGACATAGCGGCTGGCGCCGCGGAAGCCGATCATCGGGTTCTCTTCGTGCGGCTCGTAGCCACTGCCGCCGATCAGGTTGGCGTACTCGTTGGACTTGAAGTCCGACAGGCGCACGATCACCGGGTTCGGCGCCACCGACGCGGTCAGCGTGGCGATGCCTTCGGCCAGGCGGTTGACGTAGAAGCTGACCGGATCGGCGTAACCAGCGATCTTCTCGTCGATCTTCTTCTTCGTGGCCGCATCCTGGCGGTCGTATTCCAGCAGCGCGTTGGGATGGATGCCGATGTGGCTGGCAATGATCATCTCCAGGCGGGCCAGGCCGATGCCGGCGTTCGGCAACTGGCCGAAGTCGAAGGCACGTTCCGGGTTGGCCACGTTCATCATGATCTTCAGCGGCGCCGGCGGCATGTTGCCCAGGTCCGTGGTGGTGCGCTCGAAGTCCAGCTTGCCTTCGTAGATGAAGCCGGTGTCGCCCTCGGCGCAGCTGACGGTCACTTCCTGGCCGTCCTGCAGCACCTGGGTGGCGTTGCCCGAGCCGACCACGGCCGGAACGCCCAGCTCACGCGCGATGATCGCCGCGTGGCAGGTACGGCCACCGCGGTTGGTGACGATCGCCGAAGCGCGCTTCATCACCGGCTCCCAATCGGGGTCGGTCATGTCGGCGATCAGCACGTCGCCCGGCTGCACGCGCGCCATGTCTTCCAGCGACTTGACCACGCGGGCCACGCCGGCACCGATCTTGGCGCCCACCGCGCGGCCTTCGGCCAGCACCTTGCCGTCCTTCTGGTTCAGCGCGAAACGCTCGATCTGGGTGGCATGGCCACGCGACTTCACCGTTTCCGGGCGCGCCTGCACGATGAACAGCTTGCCGCTCACGCCGTCCTTGGCCCACTCGATATCCATCGGGCGGCCGTAATGCTTTTCGATGATCAGCGCCTGCTTGGACAGTTCCTGCACGTCCTCGTCGCTGATCGAGAAGGTATTGCGGATCTCCACCGGGGTGTCTTCGATACGCACGCGCTCACCGGGCACGTCCGAATACACCATGCGGATCGCCTTGCTGCCCAGCGAGCGGCGCAGGATGGCCGGCTTGCCCGCATTGAGCGTGGGCTTGTAGACGTAGAACTCGTCGGGGTTGACCGCACCCTGCACGACCATTTCACCCAGGCCGAAGCTGGAGGTCACGAAGACCACGTCGCGGAAGCCCGATTCGGTGTCCAGGGTGAACAGCACGCCGGACGAACCCACGCCCGAGCGCACCATCAGCTGCACGCCGGAAGAGAGGAACACGTCTTCGTGCTTGAAGCCGTGGTGCACGCGGTAGGCGATGGCACGGTCGTTGTACAGCGAGGCGAACACTTCCTTGACCTTGTGCACGACATCGTCGGCACCGGTGACGTTGAGGAAGGTTTCCTGCTGGCCGGCGAAGGAAGCATCGGGGAGGTCTTCGGCGGTAGCCGAAGAGCGCACCGCCACGGCCACGTCGCCGCCGCCGTTTTCGTCGCACAGCTGCCTGTAGGCGCTGCGGATGTCCTGGTCCAGCTGCGGCTGCAGCGGTGCGTCGATCACCCAGCCACGGATTTCCTTGCCGGCAGCGGTGAGCGCGGCGACATCTTCCACGTCCAGCGTGGCCAGCTTGTCGAAAATGCGCTTGGACAGATCGTTGTGCGCGATGAAGTCCTTGAAGGCTTCAGCGGTGGTTGCGTAACCGCCGGGGACGGATACCCCCAGACCGGCAAGATTGCCGATCATTTCGCCCAGCGACGAATTCTTGCCGCCTACGCGGGCCAGGTCGGCCAGGCGCAGTTCGTGCAACCACAGGATATTCTCGTTCAAGCGCGATGCTCCGTTTGGCCATCGCCCGAGGCGGGCTTGGATGGCCACGTCCGTAGGAAGAAGCCGATATGATGCCGGGCATACCGCCGTCGGCACAAGCTTGTATCGTCGGTCTTTTTAAGCTTCAGAGGGGGTAAAAGGCGCATGTCGACGATCCGTCCGGTGTTTTACGTATCCGATGGAACCGGTATCACCGCTGAAACCATTGGGCATAGCCTCCTGACCCAGTTCTCCGGGTTCAGCTTCATCACCGATCGAATGTCGTTCATCGACGATCCGGAAAAGGCCCGCGAAGCCTGTGAACGGATCCGCGCGGCGGGGGAGCGCTACCAGGTCCGGCCGATCGTGGTCAGTTCCTGCGTGGACAGCGGGCTGAGCATGATCCTGGCCGAGAGCGGGGGGCTGATGCTCGACGTGTTCGCCCCCTTCATCGAGCCGCTGGAGCGCGAACTGGCCGTGAACCGCCATTCCCGGGTGGGCCAGGCGCACGGCATGGTGGACTTCGAGACCTACCACCGCCGCATCAACGCGATGAACTTTGCGCTGACCCACGACGACGGCATCGCCATCAACTACGACGATGCCGACGTGATCCTGGTGGCGGTGTCGCGGGCCGGCAAGACCCCGACCTGCATCTACCTGGCCCTGCATTATGGGGTGCGCGCGGCCAACTACCCGCTGACCGACGAGGACCTGGAGCAGGACCGCCTGCCGGCCCGCCTGCGGCCCTACCGCAAGAAGCTGTTCGGGCTGACCATCGACCCGGACCGGCTGCAGCAGATCCGCCAGGAGCGGCGCCCAAACTCGCGCTACGCCAACCTGGAGACCTGCCGGCGCGAGGTCGCCGCGGCCGAGACCATGTTCCGGATGGAGCGTATTCCCACCCTGAGCACCACCCATACCTCGATCGAGGAGATCTCGAGCAAGGTATTGACCACGCTGGGGCTGCAGCGCGAGTTGTATTAACGGAAGGCGTCACGACCAACGGTCGTGACCTACCGGCGCAGCGGGCGCGTCCCCACGTTTGATTCTTCAACGTGTAGGATCGAGACATGGCCCAGGCATCACCCCGCATCGAACGCATTCCCCGGCTCAGCCGCCTGAGCTGGCTGATGGGCCTGTATGCCGAGAATTACCGCCACCTGGTGCGGCTGTTCGAGCCGGCAGGGCTGGAACCGGGCAGCTACGTGTCCTCGGTGGGGGATGGCCTGGATGTGCGGCTTGATGTCATCGAATGCCACCCCTATACGGTCGAACTGCGCCTGACCTATGACTTCGCCGACCCGGTGACCGGCCAGCCCGACCCGTCGGCCTATGTGCGCCTGTACCGCGATGCGCGCCAGGCCGAGACCACCCATTGCTACGTGGGCCGGCGCTGGCAGGACGTGGTGGGCATGTACCCGCCGCCGGCCGAGCTGATCAGCCACCGCATGCGCATGAACACCTTCCTGGGCAAGTGGCTGGAATACCTGGCCGAGCGCGGCCATGGCGTGGCCACCCTGCGCCGCGACCACGACGCGCTGCCGGCCCCGGCCGACACCCGCCGCGCCCAGGTGGCCGGCTGAGCGACCGGCCCGGCACGGATCGCGCATAATCGGCGATTGTGTCCTGCGAGCCGTTGCCTCCATGCCCTATACCCCGATCGTGGCCACGCTGGGCTACGTGCTGTCGCCCGATGGCCGCCAGGCCCTGATGATCCACCGCAACGCACGGCCGGGTGACCAGCACCTGGGCAAGTACAACGGACTGGGCGGCAAGGTCGAGCGCGACGAAGACGTGGCCGCCGGCATGCGCCGGGAGATCCTCGAGGAGGCCGGGATCGAGTGCGGCACCATGCGGATGCGCGGCACGATCAGCTGGCCGGGGTTCGGCAAGCACGGCGAAGACTGGTTCGGCTTTGTGTTCGTCATCGACGACTTCACCGGCACGCCCCTGACCTCGAACCCGGAGGGCACCCTGGAGTGGGTGGACGTGGACAAGCTGGAGACCCTGCCGTTGTGGGAAGGTGACCGCCAGTTCCTGCCGCTGGTGTTCGACGAGGACCCGCGCCCGTTCCATGGGGTGATGCCGTACCGCGACGGCACGATGCAGTCCTGGTCGTACACCCGGCTGTGACGATAGGCGCGGCTTATCCACAGGGGGTGTGGATGACCGGTGCGTAAGTTTGTGGATAACGCGCGGCGGCGACCAGCCCCCATGGCTGTCAAGATGGGTGGCTAAAAATTCGCCGCTGGTCAGCATCGCGTGAGCACGGTGCGAAGGTCGGCAACCGTGAAGGCTGTCGCGGTTCGGCCCGGTCGCGGTACTCTTTCGGCATTGCCGCCCACCGAGCTTCCATGAAACGTCACTTCACGATGCTGCGCGAGTTCCACCTGGCCGACTGGTTCACCCTGGCCAACGCGTTCTGCGGTACCGGTGCGGTGTTTGCGGCCATGCGCTACCTGCAGGACGGCGAGCGCAGCTACCTGCTGTTCGGCATGGCGCTGATCCCGCTGGCCTTCATCTTCGATGCGCTGGACGGGCGGATCGCGCGCTGGCGCAAGTCCAGCTCGACCCTGGGCCGCGAGCTGGACTCGCTCTCGGACGTGATCTCCTTCGGCGTGGCCCCGGCCGCGCTGGCCTATGCCTGTGGCATGCAGGGCGGCTGGGACTGGCTGGTCCTGAGCTACTTCGTCTGTTGCGGGGTGAGCCGCCTGGCCCGCTACAACGTGACCGCCGAAGCGTTGGCCGGCGATGGCGACAAGGTGCCGTACTTCGAGGGCACGCCCATTCCGACCAGCCTGGCGCTGGTGGTGGTGCTGGCCGTTGCCGCCAGCATGGGCGCGATCGGCCATGACCTGTGGCTCGGCCGCTGGCAGCTGGGGCCGTGGCAGCTGCACCCGCTGGTGCTGCTGTTCGCGCTGTCAGGGTCGCTGATGATCAGCAAGACCCTGCGCATTCCCAAGCCATGAATACCGCCGGCGGCGGCCACGACGCAGGCGACTTCGAGGCGCTGGCCCGGCAGTACTTCAGCGCCTGGGGCGATGCGCTGCGGCACGCCGCGGCCCCCCCGGGGGGCGACACCACCGGCGCCGCGCCGGGCACCTGGCAGCAGACCATCGAGGGCTGGGCGCAGCTGATGTCCAACCCGGGCAACCGCCAGTCCGAGGACGCCGTGCACCGGTTCCGCGAGCAGGCCGGCGGCTGGTACGGCACCATGCAGCAGGTGGCCGCGCGTTTCGCCGGCCAGGACAGCAGCAGTGCCGATATCGCCCAGGCGTGGCGCGAGGCGGTGGAGGGGCAGGGCGACGGCCTGCTCAAGTGGATGCTGCAGGGCGCACGCGGGCATACCCAGGCCGGTGGGCCGGATCTGCTGGCGCTGCTGGAACGGCTGCAGCAGGACCTCGGGCCGTGGCTGCAGAGCCCCGCGTTCGGGCCCGGTCGCGAACACCAGGCGCGCTGGCAGGCGCTGCTGCGCGCCCAGCAGGAGTACCAAGGCCACGCCCGTGACTACGTGGACCAGATCAAGCAGGCGCTGGACGATGCGTTCACCCTGTTCGAGCAGCGCCTTGCCGAGCATGAGCAGCCGGGCAACCAGCTGACCAGTGCGCGCGCGATGTTCGACCTGTGGATCGAGGCGGCCGAAGAAGCCTACGGAAAAGTCGCGATGTCCGAACCGTTCCAGCAGGTCTACGCCGCGCTGGGCAACGCACAGATGCGCCTGCGCGGCGCAGCGCAGCAGGAAGTGGAGCGGATCAGCGAGGCGTTCGGCCTGCCGACCCGCACCGAGATGGATGCCGCGCACCGGCGCATCACCGAACTGGAGCGGCTGGTACGGCGCATGGCGGCGGCAACCAGGCGCTCGCCGTCGCCCGCTGCCGGCACGCCGGAAAAGAAGCCTGCGAAAAAGCCCGCGAAGAAGGCCGCGCCCAAGCCGCGTGCGCGCAAGGCGGCCCCATGAAGGGACCGCTGGGTTTCAATGCCGAAGACCTGCTGCAGGAAACGCTGTCCATGCAGCGCAAGCTGATGGATGGCCTGAAGCTGCTGCCGTCGGTGGAGGACGTGGATTACGGCGCCACCGCGCGCGAGGAAGTCTGGCGCGACGGCAAGGTCACGCTGTACCGCTTCGTCGGTGAGCAGGCGCCGGTGCAGCGCACCCCGCTGCTGATCGTGTACGCGCTGGTCAACCGCCCCTACATGGTCGACCTGCAGGCCGACCGGTCGCTGGTCCAGCGCCTGCTGGCGCTGGGGCACGACGTGTACGTGCTGGACTGGGGCTACCCGGACCGCTCCGAGCGCTACCAGACTCTGGAAGACTATCTGCTGCGCTATGTCGAGGGCGCCGTCGACCACCTGGTCGCCGCCAACGACGGCGCACCGGTCAACATGCTGGGCGTCTGCCAGGGCGGCGTGTTCGCGCTGTGCTACGCCGCGCTGCGCCAGCCCAAACTGGCCAACCTGATCACCATGGTGACCCCGGTGGATTTCCAGACCCCGGACAACATGCTCTCGCACTGGGCGCGGCAGGTGGACGTGGACCTGCTGGTGGACACGCTGGGCAACATCCCGGCCGACCTGATGAACGCCAGTTACCTGATGCTCAAGCCGTTCCGGCTCAACATCCAGAAGTACGTGGGGTTGCTGGACATCCTCGATGACAAGGCCGCACTGCAGGACTTCCTGCGCATGGAGAAGTGGATCTTCGATTCGCCCGACCTGGCCGGTGAGGCCTTCCGTGACTTCATCAAGCAGTTCTACCAGGGCAACGGCCTGATGCGTGACGGGGTGACGATCGGCGAGGAGCATGTCGACCTGCGCCAGGTCACCCTGCCGGTGCTGAACATCTACGCCGAGCAGGATCACCTGGTGCCGCCGGATGCCTCGCGCGCGATGGGCGCGCGGATCGGCAGCACCGACTACACCGAAAGCAGCTTCCGCGGCGGCCATATCGGCATCTACGTCTCCGGCCGCGCCCAGCGCGAAGTGCCGGGCACCATTTCGGCCTGGCTGGCGGAGCGCAGCTGATGGATATCCGATGCAGCGCGCTGCTGGCGATGCTGATGGCCGCCACCGCCGGCAGCGCGTCGGCAGCGCCCAGTGAGGCGGCCCGCCGCGAGATCGGCGCCCTGATCGGTGCGCTGGACGGCTCGTCCTGCCGCTTCCAGCGCAACGGCAGCTGGCACGATGCCGCCGAGGCGCGTGCGCACCTGCAGCGCAAGTACGATTACCTGCTGAAAAAAGACAAAGTGGATACCGCCGAGCAGTTCATCGAGCGGGCCGCCAGCCAGAGCAGCATCAGCGGCAAGGCGTATCGGATTGCCTGCCCGGGCCAGCCCGAGCAGACCGCGGCGGCGTGGTTCGGCGCGCGCCTGCAGGCGCTGCGCCAGCCGCACTGAACCGGGGCGGCCCGCCGCTCCATTCAAAACGCATCGGCTACACACCCGCTGCGCTACCGTTCCCCCATTACCGTTGGAGGACCTCGCCATGAACACCACCGCCCCCCGCACGCTGTCGCGTTCGCTCAACGACCGCATGATTGCCGGGGTGATGGGCGGCATCGCCCACCGTTTCGGCTGGAGCCCGACCCTGCTGCGCGTCCTGTTCGTGCTGGTGTCGCTGGCGTCGGCGGCGTTCCCGGGCATCCTGGTGTACCTGGTGCTGTGGCTGCTGATCCCCAACGAGGCCGATTGAGCCTGCCGCCACCGGCGCTGCGCGCGCTGCAGGGGCTGGGTGCGGTCTGGACCGCGCCCAACACCCTGATCGGCGTGCTGGGCGGACTGGCCGGCATGCTGGCCGGCGCGCGCCCCTACTGGAGCCGGCGCGACTGTGCGCTGGTGTTCCGTGAGTACCCGTGGGGGCCGGGCGGGGCGATCACCCTGGGCAACGTGATCCTGCACACCGGCGCCAGCCTGGAGATCCCCTGCCGCACTTATGCGCACCAGGCCGGACACTGCACCGAGCCCGTGATCGGCCTGCATGACCACGAACGCGCGCATGTCTACCAGTACCTGGTGCTGGGGCCGTTCTACCTGCCGGTTTACCTGCTGTGCGGTGGGGTGAGCGCGCGCAATCCGTTCGAGCGGGCGGCGGATCTGTACGCGCTGCACGGTCACGGTTGGTGGCCGTTAAAAAAACGGTAAGCAATGCGCCGGTAACGCGACGTCATCTGCATGCAAACAAACGTCATTAGCCTCCTGACACACCAGTCAGGTTGGGCGCGCTAAGCTGTGCCGGCAGTACCTGCATGACGTTTCTGGAGGAACACATCACATGGCAATCGTTCTTTATGTCGGTGGTAGCAAGGATGGCGACAAGGGCCTGGTGCCCCACGGCTTCACCAAATCACGTGCCGATACCGACATCGGCCCTGAGATCTACACCGAGCGCTTCATGGAACTGCAGGGTCTGGGCAGGGTCCGGGTGATGGCCCTGGAGTCGTTGCAGGATGAGGCGGTCAGGGTCCGCGCAGCCCAGCATTACCGGTAGATGCCGACCGCGGGTCGGCATGGGCATTTTTCGGGAATGTCAACGGGTTTCCCCCGCCGCCCGGCGTTGCCACAATCGGTGTTTTCCGCATAGTGGCTTCGGCCGGACGCAATGCCAGACCTCAAGCTCGCCCAGCAGATCGCCCAGACCATCGCCGATGAAATCGGTGCCCAGCCTGCCCAGGCGCACGCCGCCATCGCCCTGCTCGACGAAGGTGCCAGCGTTCCGTTCATCGCCCGCTACCGCAAGGAAGTCACCGGCGGCCTGGACGACACCCAGCTGCGCAACCTGGAAAGCCGGCTGACCTACCTGCGCGAGCTGGAAGAGCGCCGCGCGGCGGTGCTGGCCAGCATCGACGAACAGGGCAAGCTCAGCGACGAACTGCGCAACGACATCCTCGGCGCGGACACCAAGTCGCGCCTGGAGGATCTGTACCTGCCGTACAAGCCCAAGCGCCGCACCCGCGCGCAGATCGCCCGCGAAGCCGGGCTGGAACCGCTCGCCGACGGCCTGCTGGCCGACCCGGGCCTGGATCCGCAGGTGTTCGCGGCCGGCTTCGTCGACGCCGACAAGGGCGTGGCCGACACCAAGGCCGCGCTGGAAGGCGCGCGCGCGATCCTGATGGAGCGCTGGGGCGAAGACGCCGCGCTGGTCGGTGAGCTGCGCGCCTGGCTGGGCGAGCACGGCGTGATCCGTGCGCGCGTGGCCGAAGGCAAGGAAGAGCAGGGCGCCAAATATCGCGATTACTTCGAGCACGCCGAAGCGCTGGCAAAGATTCCCTCGCACCGCCTGCTGGCGCTGTTCCGCGCGCGCCGCGAGGACATCCTGTTCCTGGAACTGGATCCGGGCAGCGACGCCGAGGCCGGGCACGTGTACGCAGAAGGCCGCGTGGCATTCAAGGCCGGCATCCGCGACGCCGGCCGCCCGGGCGACCGCTGGCTGCTCGACGCCTGCCGCCTGACCTGGCGTGCCAAGCTGCACATGCACCTGCTGCTGGACCTGTTCAACCAGGCCCGCGAAAAGGCCGAGGCCGAGGCCATCGCCGTGTTCGGTGACAACCTCAAGGACCTGCTGCTGGCGGCGCCGGCCGGGCCCAAGACCGTGCTCGGGCTGGACCCGGGCATCCGCACCGGCTGCAAGATCGCCGTGGTCGATGCCACCGGCAAGCTGGTGGCCACCGACACCATCTACCCGCACGAACCCCGCCGCCAGTGGGAGCAGTCGCTGCAGACCATCAAACAGCTGTGCATGAAGCACAACGTGGAACTGATCGCGATCGGCAACGGCACCGCCAGCCGCGAAACCGACAAGCTCGCCGGTGAAGTGATCCAGGCGCTGGGCGAAGCCAAGCTGCAGAAGATCGTGGTCAGCGAAGCCGGCGCCTCGGTGTATTCGGCGTCGGAGTTCGCGGCGAAGGAATTCCCCGACCTGGACGTGTCGATCCGTGGCGCGGTCTCCATTGCCCGCCGCCTGCAGGATCCACTGGCCGAGCTGGTCAAGATCGAACCCAAGGCGATCGGCGTGGGCCAGTACCAGCACGACGTTGACCAGTACCGGCTGGCGCGCGCGCTGGATGCGCGCGTGGAAGACTGCGTCAACGCGGTCGGCGTGCACGTCAACACCGCTTCTGCCGCATTGCTGTCGCGGGTTTCAGGCCTGTCCTCGACCGTGGCCGAGAATATCGTGCGCCACCGCGACGAAAACGGTCCGTTCAAGCGCCGCAAGGACCTGCTCAAAGTGCCGCGCCTGGGCGACAAGACCTTTGAACAGTGTGCCGGCTTCCTGCGCATTGCCGACGGCGACCAGCCGCTGGATGCGTCCTCGGTGCACCCGGAAGCGTACCCGGTGGTGGAGCGGATCGTGGCCGCCACCGCGCGCCCGATCAAGGCGCTGATCGGTGATGGCAGCTTCCTGCGCGGCCTGAAGGCCGAACAGTTCACCGACGACACCTTCGGCGTGCCGACCGTGCGCGACATCCTCAAGGAACTGGAGAAGCCCGGCCGCGACCCGCGCCCGGAGTTCAAGGCCGCGCGTTTCGCCGAGGGGGTGGAAGAGATCAAGGACCTCAAGCCGGGCATGGTGCTGGAAGGCGTGGTCAGCAACGTGGCGGCGTTCGGCGCGTTCGTGGACATCGGCGTACACCAGGACGGCCTGATCCACATTTCGGCCTTGTCCGACACCTATGTCAAAGACCCGCGCGACGTGGTCAAGGCCGGTGACATCGTCAAGGTGAAGGTGCTGGAGGTCGACGTGGCGCGCAAGCGCATCGCGCTGACCCGGCGCTTGGACGATACCCCGGCCCCGGCCAAGGCGCCCGGCGAGCGCGATGCGCGCCCGGCCGGCGGCGGTCGGCGTGACGGAGGTAGCGGTGGCGGCGCCCGCCAGGGTGGCCGTGGCCCGGCGCCCGGCCCGCGCCCGGGCAGCAGTGCGCCGCCGGCCAACAACGCCCTGGCCGACGCCTTCGCCCGGGCCAAGCGGGGCGGTTGAGGCCGCCCTCGTCACGGGGTTGACGATGGCTTGATCCCGTTTCCCGTTGAATGCCGGTACGCTGTACCGGCGGCGGGAGGCCAGATGACAGACCAGCAGGCGGGGCAGTGGGGTCCGAGCCAGAGCGACACTGCCAGCCCTGGCGGCGTCCGGGTGCCCGCATGAAACGAAACGGCGCCCCGCCGGACGGTGACGAAGCGGCCGCGTTGGCCCGCGCGCTGCAGGACACCACCGAGCAGCGCCGACGGCTGGAAATGATCATCGACGGCACCGCGATGGGTACCTGGGAGTGGAACTGCCAGACCGGTGCCATGCGGGTCAACGAACGCTGGGCGCAGATCGTCGGCTACACCCGCGAGGAACTGTCGCCGATCACATCGCAGACCTTCTCCCGGCTGGTCCATCCCGATGACCTGGCGCAATCCAATGCGCTGCTGCGTGAGCACCTGGACGGACGGTCGCCGCACTACGACAGCCTGTGCCGCATGCGCCACAAGCAGGGACACTGGATCTGGGTACAGGACCGCGGGCGGGTCTACGAATGGGACGCCGAGGGCCGGCCACTGCGCATGGCCGGTGCGCACGCCGATGTCAGCGACCTGCAGAATGCACGCGAAGACGCGGCGGACACCCGCCAGCGCCTGCAGGCGGTGGTCGATGCGTCCGACGAGGTAGCGGTGATCGCCACCGACATCCATGGCGTGGTCAACCTGTTCAATACCGGTGCGCAGAAGCTGCTGGGCTACACGCCGGAAGAAGTGATCGGCCAGGTCAATCCGGGCCTGTTCCATGAGATCCATGAAATGCAGGATTACCTTCGGCCCCTGGCCGATGCCGAGGGGCGTCTGCCGACGGTGTTCGAAGCGCTCACCGCACACGCCGCGCAGGGCACCTGGTCGCACCAGTGGACCTTCGTGCGCAAGGACGGCGAGCACCGGCAGGTGCGGCTGTCGATCAGTCCGCTGGATTCGGGCAGCGGCCAGCGCATGGGCTACGTCGGCATGGCGGTGGACATCACCCCGCTGCTGGAAGTGCGCGAGCAGGCCTACCTGGCGGCGGAAAAATTCGCGGGTGCGTTCTCATCGGCCGCGCTCGGCATGGCACTGGTGTCGCTGGAAGGGCGCTGGCTGGACGTCAACGACGCGCTGTGCGGCATTCTCGGCTACACGCGCGCCGAGCTGCTGGAGATTGATTTCCAGACCCTGACCCATCCCGACGACCTGCATGCCGACCTGGCCCTGGTGGGCGACCTGCTGGCCGGGCGCCGCGACCACTACCACATGGAGAAGCGGTACCTGGGCAAGGGCGGCAACGTGGTCTGGGGCCGGCTGTCGGTATCGCTGGTGCGTGCGCCGCACGGCGAGCCGCTGCATTTCGTCTCGCAGATCCAGGACGTCACCGTGCAGCGCTTCAGCGGCCAGCAGCTGCGCGAATCGGAGCACCGCACCCGGGTGACCCTCGATGCGGTCGCCGACATGGTGCTCACCCTGGACCTGGCGGGGCATATCCAATACGCCAATGCCGCCGCGACCCGGGCGCTGGCCGGGGAGGGCGCCGCCCCGGTGACCGGCAGCCAGATCCAGGATGTGATGGAGCTGACCACCGAATACGCCCCACGCTCGCCGCTGGACCTGGCCGTGCTGCTGGATGCGGAAAGCAATGCGGTGGACCTGCATTCGGACCTGCTGCTGTCGGTGGGCGCCCAGTTGCTTCCAGTGGACCTGACCCGAGCCTGGCTGCAGGGCGAGGACGGGCAGGTGAGTGGCACAGTGTGGGTGATCCGTGATGTGACCCAGCAGCGCGCCCGCCAGCGCGAGGCCCGCCACCTGGCCGAAGTCGACCCGCTGACCGAGCTGAGCAACCGGCGCGGCTTCGAAGCGCACCTGCAGGAGGCCATCACCCGGGTGGCCCGCACTGGGCAATCGGCCTCGCTGATGTTCATCGACCTGGACAATTTCAAGCCGATCAATGACAGCCACGGCCACCTGGCGGGAGACGCCATGCTGTGGGCGGTCGCCACCGTGCTCCGGCATGGCGTGCGCGATTCGGACATCGTGGCACGGCTGGGCGGCGATGAATTCGCGGTGATCCTGGCCGGCTGCTCGCTCCGGCGCGCGCGGCGCATCGCCAGTGACCTGCTGGAATCGGTGCGTACGCTCAGCGTGCCATGGGGCGCGGGACGCCTGGTGGTCGGCACCAGCATCGGCATCGCCGCGATCGGTGGCCACATGAGCGTGGATGCGGCGGTCGCCGCAGCGGACGCCCAGTGCTACCGGGCCAAGGCGCTGGGCAAGAACAACGTGCAGGTCGAAGCGCCCGTGCATGGTGGCCCCGACCCCCTGGACGTAGGTGACGCCGAACTCGATGGCGAGAGCAGCGAAGGCGGCCCAGGCTGAACCTGCTCAGGGTTGACGTCCCAGTACCGTGCCCGATACCTCAAGCTTGATGGCCGAGGGTCGATACCTTCCTCGCAATCGGCCCCACCCCGCAGACGTCTTCGCAGGTCCCGAAGCCAACGTGATTCCGCGCCGCACAGCACCCGCGTCGCATCCCCATCAGCTGATCGGACATCGAGGATATGGAAATGTTCAGCTCAAGCATGCAGTTGCCCCTGTCGGCAGCGGACACGGCTTCCGCCCCCGCATCGCGCTGGCGCCCGTTCGCCGCGCTGTTCAGCGCTCGCCGCGCGCTGCGCGACGACGCCCGGCAGGCCGCACGGCACCAGGCCGAGCTGGAAGCGCAGGTCGCCGCGCTGCACCGGGTCCAGGCGGTGATCGAGTTCGCGCTCGACGGCACCATCCTGACCGCCAATGCCAACTTCCTGCAGGCGCTCGGCTACTCGCTGGACGAGGTGCGCGGGAAGCACCATGCCATGTTCGTCGACCCGGCCCAGGTCGCCACGCCGGCGTATCGCGAGTTCTGGGCGCGGCTCGGCCGCGGCGAGTACGACGCCGGCCAGTACCGCCGTTTCGGCAAGGGCGGGCGCGAGATCTGGATCCAGGCCTCGTACAACCCGGTGCTGGACCCGAACGGGCGCCCGTACAAGGTCGTCAAGTTCGCCACCGACATCACCGCCCAGATGATGCAGGCGGCCGATTTCGCCGGCCAGCTCGCGGCCATCAACAAGTCGCAGGCGGTGATCGAGTTCAGCCTCGATGGCCGCATCCTGGGCGCCAACGAGAATTTCCTGGCCACCACCGGCTATACGCTGGAGGAAGTGCGCGGCCAGCACCATGCCATGTTCGTCGCCGCCGACTACCGCGGCAGCGACGAGTACCGCGCGTTCTGGGAGAAGATGGGGCGGGGCGAGTACGACGCCGGCCAGTACCGGCGCGTCGGCAAGGGCGGACGTGACATCTGGATCCAGGCGTCCTACAACCCCGTCCTGGACGTGGACGGCCGCCCGCTCAAGGTGGTCAAGTACGCCACCGACATCACCGCCCAGGTCCGCGACAGCCAGGCCCTGCAGCAGGCGGTGGCGCAGACCCGCGAGGTGGTGGCGGCCGCGCAGGGGGGCGACCTTACCGGGCACATCGCCGTCGATGACAAAACCGGCCCCATCGCCGAACTGTGCTGCGGCATCAACGCGCTGGTCGAAGCGATGGCCGGCATCATCGGGCAGATCAAGTTTGCCGCCGACACCATTGCTCTGGGCGCCAGCGAAATCGCGGTCGGCAACGCCGACCTGTCCCAGCGCACCGAGCAGCAGGCCGCGTCGCTGGAGGAAACCGCGGTATCCATGAAGGACCTGGCCGATACCGTGCGGCGCACCGCCGACAATGCCCGCCAGGCCAGCGAACTGGCCAGTGGCGCGGTGGGCGTGGCGGCGCAGGGCGGGCAGGTGGTGCACGAGGTGGTGTCGACCATGGCGCTGATCAACGAGTCCTCGCGCCGCATCGTCGACATCATCGGCGTGATCGACGGCATTGCCTTCCAGACCAACATCCTGGCGTTGAACGCGGCGGTGGAAGCGGCCCGCGCGGGCGAACACGGGCGGGGATTCGCGGTCGTCGCGGCGGAAATCCGCTCGCTGTCGCAGCGTTCGGCCGGCGCGGCCAAGGAGATCAAGCAGCTGATCACCGACTCGGTGGACAGGGTCGGTACCGGCACCAGCCAGGTAGAGAGCGCCGGGCGCACCATGGACGAGATCGTGGTCAACGTGCGGCGGGTGAGCGACCTGATGACCGAGATCAGCACGGCCACCCGCCAGCAGAGCGAGGGGATCACCCAGATGAACCGGGCGGTCGACCAGATCGACGAGGGCACCCAGCAGAACGCCGCGCTGGTCGAAGAGGCCTCCGCCGCGGCGCGCAGCATGGAAGAGCAGGCCAGCCAGCTGCTGCAGACCGTGGCGGCGTTCCGGGTGGATGCGGCGGTGGCCACGGCGCTGCGCCAGAGCGCACAGCCGGTACTGCGGCTGGTCTGAAACGCGGCGCCCTGCCAACGGCCGGATCCTTTGGGGTCCGGCCGTTTTTCGTGGTGGCTGCCAGCGTCGTGGAACCGCGCCGAGGCACCCCGGATGGCGGGTGCCGGGATTATGTCGGGAAGAAACTGCACAGTTTACGGGCGGGGCGTTTTTCCAGGCCCGGCAACGGGGTGCTGGACAGTCCCCACCGTCCAGGCACCCCATCGCGAGGCGGGCTCATTCTTACTGGCGCAGTTTCAGGATCGCTACGTAAAGTTCGCCAAATCAGACGAAATAAACCATGACCAATAGCCGTGCACCTGCCTGTTCACGTGCCGTAGAGTAGGCGCGGTTCCGCAGTGCGGCGCGTGCGAAGATCGATTGATCGATCTACTCCCTGTTATCTAAATCGATCCAGAAAATAATGCCCTCCCTGATTTTCCCGGACTTCGAGGCATATTCAAATTCAGTCAAGGGAATTGACAGCCATATACGGGTTACCGGGCGGGGTGATGGCGCGTGGGTGTTGAATCTGCTCGATCTCGGCGAGGTCATACTGCTGCACGGCATGGACGGCGCCCCCGTGGTGTACCGCGGCGCACCGCTCGCTTCGCGTTTTGCGGCCTACCTGGCGCTGCCGGGAAGCCAGACCGAGGTGGACGGCCAGCACGTGGGCGAGGCCGAGGTCTCCTGGCTGGCGCCACGGATCGAGGTGCATGGCTTCACCCGGGTGCCTGCGCGCTTCTTGTGCATCGACGTGGCCGAGCAGCTGCTGCTGGACCAGGCCGCGCATATCGATGGACTGGAGGTGAGCCGGCTGTACCGCACCGGCAACATCACCTCGACCCCCACCATGGTCGCCGATATCGGCGGGATGGTGCGGCGCGCGCTGGACATCCACGACCGCGACCCGGAGGCATTCGCGCCGGCGGGCGCGCGACGCGCCTTCGCTGCCCAGCTCAGCGCGCTGCTGCTGCAGTGCCACCTGCAGGCCGCCGGCGAACCCGCCGTCGCCCGGCGCGGTCGCCCACCGCTGCCGCGCCGGGAGATCGTCCGCCGCGGCATCGAGCACATCCAGCGCAGCCTGCGCGGCGAAGCGGCGTTTTCGGACATCCCGTTCGCGGTAGGGGCCTCGCAACGTTCGCTCAACCGGGCGTTCGACGACCTGTTCGGGATGGCGCCGCACCAGTTCTATCTCGTCGAGCGCCTGCATGCGATCCGCAGCGCGCTGCGCTCGGCCGCGCCAGGCGATACGGTCACGGGCATCTGCTCACGGTTCGGGGTCTGGGACCTGGGGCGGATGGCGGCGCTGTATGCCCGCATGTTCGGCCTGCAGCCGGCACAGGAGCTGTCCCGGGCCGTCGGCGGCAAACCGTCGGCGACCGGGGCCACGTCCACGCGCAGGCGCTGAGCCGATATCGCCCTAAAGTTTTCCCGGCGGGTGCCGCTGACGGATATGCAGTCGATCTGTTTTGCCCACGGAAGGGACGCCAGCACCACGGCGGTCTTCGTGAGTCCCCAAGCGTTCTTGCGTACTACCCCGGGCATGTCGCCCGGCGTAGCCCATTGAGCTTGTTGGAACCGAGGAAACATCGATGTCCATCGCAGCCCTGCAGTCGCCGGCGTCCCCCCGCACCGGTGCCTCCACAGCCACGTCTTTCCTGCGCTCGCTGGGCGCGCTCGCCTTCTCGCCGCGGGCCACGCGGCAGGCCAGCACCGCCCTGGCCCAGCGCCATGCCGAACTTGAAGCGCAGGTCGCTGCGCTGCACCGGGTACAGGCGGTGATCGAGTTCGACCTGGAGGGCACCATCCTCCAGGCCAATGACAACTTCCTGCAGACCCTTGGCTACACGCTGGAGGAGATCCGCGGGCGCCACCATTCCATGTTCGTCGACCCGGAGCACGTGCGCAGCAGCGCCTACCGCGAGTTCTGGGCGCGGCTCGGTCGCGGCGAGTTCGATGCCGGCCAGTACCGGCGGGTGGGCAAGGGCGGCCGCGAGATATGGATCCAGGCGTCCTACAACCCGGTGTTCGACAGCAGCGGCCGGCCGGTCAAGGTGGTCAAGTTCGCCACCGACATCACCGCCCAGCAGATGCAGGCGGCCGACTTCGCCGGCCAGCTGGCCGCGATCAATACCTCGCAGGCGGTGATCGAGTTCAGCCTGGACGGCTGCATCCTGTCGGCCAACGACAACTTCCTGGCCACCACGGGCTACGCGCTGGAGGAAGTGCGCGGCCAGCACCATTCGATGTTCGCCGAACCCGAGTACGCCCGCAGCGCCGAATACCGGCAGTTCTGGCAGAAGCTTGGCCGGGGCGAGTACGACGCCGGCCAGTACCGCCGGCTGGGCAAGGGCGGGCGCGAGATATGGATCCAGGCGTCCTACAACCCGATTTTCGACATGAACGGCCGTCCGTTCAAGGTGGTCAAGTACGCCACCGACATCAGCGCGCAGGTGCGTGATGCGCAGGCGCTGGCGGCTGCTGTCGCGCAGACCCGCGAAGTGGTTGCCGCCGCACAGGCCGGCGACCTGGGCAGGCGCATCGATGCCGGCGACAAGACCGGCGCCATCGCCGAGCTGTGCGAGGGCATCAATGCCATGGTCGAGACCATGGGCAGCGTCATCGGCCAGATCCGTGTTGCCGCCGACGCGGTGGCGCTGGGCGCCAGCGAGATCGCCACCGGCAATGCCGACCTGTCCCAGCGCACCGAACAGCAGGCCGCGTCGCTGGAGGAAACCGCAGTGTCGCTGCAGGGCCTGACAGGCACCGTACGGCAGAGCGCCGAGGACGCCCGTCAGGCCAGCCAGCTGGCCGGCGGCGCGGTGGACGTGGCCGCACAAGGGGGCAGGGTGGTCAGCGAGGTGGTCACCACCATGAGCCTGATCAACGCCTCGTCGCGCCGCATCGTCGACATCATCAGCGTGATCGACGGCATCGCGTTCCAGACCAACATCCTGGCGCTCAACGCAGCCGTGGAAGCGGCGCGTGCCGGCGAGCACGGGCGCGGCTTTGCCGTCGTGGCCGGCGAGATCCGCTCGCTGTCGCAGCGGTCGGCCAGCGCGGCCAAGGAGATCAAGCAGCTGATCGACGACTCGGTGGACCGGGTCGGCACGGGCACCGCCCAGGTCGAGAGCGCCGGCCGCACCATGCAGGAGATCGTGGACAGCGTGACGCGGGTCGATGCCCTGATCGCACGCATCAGCACCGGAGCGCAGCAGCAGAGCGAAAGCATCGGCCAGATCAACCAGGCGGTGGAGCACATCGACCAGAGCACGCAGCAGAACGCGGCGCTGGTGGAAGAGGCATCGGCGGCCGCGCGCAGCATGGAAGAGCAGGCCACCCAGCTGCTGCAGACGGTGTCCGCATTCCGTGTCGACGGTGCGGTGGCCCAGGTGCTGCGCCAGGCGGCGCAGGGGAACACCCCGGGTGGACCGGCCGCGCTGCGGCTGGTGTAACGACGAACCAAAAGCAGAAGGCCAGATCTTTCGATCTGGCCTTCTGGATTCCATGGTGCCGAAGGTGGGACTCGAACCCACACGCTTTTAAGGGCGGCGGATTTTGAGTCCGCTGCGTCTACCGATTCCGCCACTTCGGCTGGCTGGCCGCGTAGTGTATACAAACCCGGCCGGATTGGGGAGGTCTGAATCGTTCAGTCGAACCCGGACCTTCATTTTTCCGCGACGTTATACTCATTGCGCTGAACGATACAGGGAGCAGCGATGAGCGCGTTGCAGGGTCTGCGGGTACTGGTGGTGGAAAACGACGCGATGAGCGCGTCGTTGCTCGAGATGCAGCTGATGCACGCGGGCGCGGTGATGGTCGGGCCGGCGTCGTCGGTGGCCGAGGCACTGCGCCTGATCGAAGAGGCCGCGCCGCAGATCGTTCTGCTGGATTACCGCCTGGCCAATCACGAGACCAGCGACCCGGTCGCCGATGCACTGACCGCGCTTGGCATTCCCTTCGTGGTGGCCACCGGCATGGCGCATTTCCAGCTGCCCGAAGCGTTCCGCGCGGGCAGGGTGCTGACCAAGCCCTATCTGGCCGTTGAGTTGAACCAGGCGCTGACCGCTGCGCTGCAGGATCACGCCGCCTCGGCGTAATCCAGCTCGACCGGCTCGCGGTCGTCCAGGATGCGGTACAACGCGGCCAGGTCCTGCGGATCTGGATTCAGCCACGCATCCAGGTTTTCGCGTCGGATCGGTACGATGCAGCGGTCATGCCCGGCTGCGGCCACGTCGCGCGGGGGTTCGTCGGTGATGGCGGCGAACGAGAGCAGGCGGCCCTCGGGGCCTTCCCATTCCGACCACAGGCAGGCGATCAACAGGTCGCGCGGTGGCTGCGGGCGGAATTCGAGCACCACGTTCCGTGGATTCTCGCCCGGTGCCAGGCTGCGCTGTTCCAGCGCATGACGGGGCACGTGTTCGTAGAACGATTGCACGACGACAACGCCGTGGTGGTGGCCGAACGCGTTCTTCCAGTACGCCTCGAGGCTGTCGCGGCGGGCGTTGTAGGTGCCCGGGTAGAGCGCGTCGTTGCGCGCGGGCTTGTCGGGCAGGCGGCACTGGTAGCGCATCGGCTTGATCACGCGCTGGCCATGTTCGGACACGATCACCGGGGCGTATACGCCGGGAAAGATGCGGCTGTCGCGCGGCAGCAGGCCGGTGCGGTGCAGGTCGGCCAGGCGTGCCTGGGCGCGGTCAACGCGGTTGCCGGCAATGCGGATGTCATTGCGGGCCTTCTGGGTGGGGCGGTGCGCCAGGCTTTCTTCGGCCTGCTTCCGGCGTGCGGACTGGAGGCGGATTTCCTCGTCCAGCGCCTGCATTTCTTCGGCATGCCATTGCTGGATCTTCGCCACGATATCCTGGCCCTGCGCGGTGCGCGCACCGGCAAAGCCGTCGTCCATGGCCTTGGGGGTCTTGGGGCGTTGCTTGCCGGCGTCATGGGCGTAGAGCTGGGCGAACTCGTCCAGCGAAATGGCGGCGCCGAACTCACGAACCAGCTTGGTGTAGTCGGCGCGGATCTGGGCGGAATAGCACATGGGCCTGGACCGGAGGGGTATCAACTGTGGGTTGATACGCTACCAAACAAAAAGCCCCGGCATGGCCGGGGCTTTCTGCGTTGTATTGGCGTCCCCACGGGGATTCGAACCCCGGTCGCCACCGTGAAAGGGTGATGTCCTAGGCCTCTAGACGATGGGGACGCACGAAAACCTGAATTTTAATGCTGCATCCATCCGATCGGCCTAATGACCGGATGTTGGTGGAGCCAGGCGGGATCGAACCGCCGACCTCCTGCATGCCATGCAGGCGCTCTCCCAGCTGAGCTATGGCCCCACGTTGATGCTGCGAGCCGCCTATAATATCGGTGTTTTCCGAAAAGGGAAACACTTTTTTCGACGGATACAAAAAACCCCGGCATTGCCGGGGTTTTTTGCGTTTGATTGGCGTCCCCACGGGGATTCGAACCCCGGTCGCCACCGTGAAAGGGTGATGTCCTAGGCCTCTAGACGATGGGGACGCACGAAACTTTGACTTTTGCTTCTGTCGGACGGCCTATGTCCGGAGAAGTGGTGGAGCCAGGCGGGATCGAACCGCCGACCTCCTGCATGCCATGCAGGCGCTCTCCCAGCTGAGCTATGGCCCCACGTTGTTGCTACCAGCCCGACATTCTAGCGTTGATTTGCCTGAATGGCCAGCCTTTGTTAAACCCCACCATCCGACCAACGGTCGGATGCTACCGGCAGGTAACGACCGATGGTCGTTACACCGGTTGATGAGTGGCGTCCCCACGGGGATTCGAACCCCGGTCGCCACCGTGAAAGGGTGATGTCCTAGGCCTCTAGACGATGGGGACGCATGAACTCATCAATGTTTCCAACACCTCCGAACGGCCTAAGGTCCGGAGTGGTGGAGCCAGGCGGGATCGAACCGCCGACCTCCTGCATGCCATGCAGGCGCTCTCCCAGCTGAGCTATGGCCCCACGATGCTGGAGGCGGAATTCTACGCGTGTGAAGACGATTCGCCAAGTGTTTTTGTAAACAAAAAGCCCCGACCGAAGTCAGGGCTTTTTGTTTTGTAACTGGCGTCCCCACGGGGATTCGAACCCCGGTCGCCACCGTGAAAGGGTGATGTCCTAGGCCTCTAGACGATGGGGACGCACGAAAAACTCGAATTGTGTTCACTACCTTCCGAACGGCCTAAGGTCCGGAGTGGTGGAGCCAGGCGGGATCGAACCGCCGACCTCCTGCATGCCATGCAGGCGCTCTCCCAGCTGAGCTATGGCCCCACGTCGTGAGGAGCGAGATCATAGCGATGCTGTTTTCGATTGGCAAGAAAAAACTGTCATGACGTTGGCAATCGTTGATGGCGAAGACGCAACGCATTGCTGATCACCGACACCGAACTGAGGCTCATCGCCACCGCCGCCAGCATCGGCGACATCGTGATGCCCAGTGGATACAGCACACCGGCCGCCACCGGAATGCCCAGGCCGTTGTAGAGGAACGCGAAGCCCAGGTTCTGCCGCATGTTGCGCACACTTGCGGACGACAGCTGGCGTGCGCGCAGGATCCCGCGCAGGTCGCCCTTGACCAGCGTGACCTGTGCGCTGGACATCGCCACGTCCGTGCCGTTGCCCATCGCGATGCCGACATTCGCGCTTGCCAATGCAGGCGCATCGTTGATGCCATCGCCGGCCATGGCCACCGTGCGGCCCTGTGCCTGCAGCGTGCGGATCAGTTCGGCCTTGTCCGCCGGGCGCATTTCACCGTGCACCTCGTCCAGGCCCAGCTCGCGCGCTACGGCTTCAGCCGTGGCGGTGCCGTCGCCGGTCGCCATCACGATGCGCAGGCCATCGCGGTGCAGCTGTGCGATGGCTTCGGCGGTGGACGCCTTGATGGGGTCGGCTACTGCAATCAGCCCGGCCAGGGTGCCGTCGACGGCCAGGAACATCACGCTGGCCGCCGCCTCGCGCAATTGCTTGGCATCGGCGTGCAGGAGCTGCAGGGAGATGTGGTGGTCGGCCATCAGCGCGGCGTTGCCGAGCAGCAGTGTCCTGCCTTCAACCGTGCCACGCACGCCAAGGCCGGTGAGCGAGTCGAAGTCCTCCACCGATGCGAGTGGGCGGCCTCGACGGCGCGCTTCGGCGACGATCGCTGCGGCCAGCGGGTGTTCGCTGCCCTGGTCCAGGCTGGCCGCCCAGTGCAGCACGTCGTCTGCCGCGAATCCGGGCACCGGCTTTACGTCGCGGAAGGCGGGCCGGCCTTCGGTGAGCGTGCCGGTCTTGTCCACCACCAGCGTATCCACGCTGCGCAGCGCTTCGATGGCCTCGGCGTCGCGGAACAGCACACCCTGCTGCGCGGCGCGTCCGGTGGCGACCATGATGGTCATCGGCGTGGCCAGGCCAAGGGCGCAGGGGCAGGCAATGATCAGCACCGCCACCGCGCTGAGCACCGCATGCGTCCACGACGGGTCCGGTCCGAACAGGCCCCAGCCGAAGAAGGTCAGCATCGCCACGCCCAGTACCGCCAGCACGAACCAGTAGGCGACCTTGTCGGCCATCCGCTGCATCGGTGCGCGCGAACGCTGCGCCTGCGCCACCAGCTGCACGATCTGCGCCAGCATGCTGTCGTCGCCCAGCCGCTCGGCACGGATCACCAGGCTGCCGGTCCCGTTGAGGGTGGCGCCGATGACCGTATCGCCCACGGTCTTGGCCACCGGTACCGGTTCGCCGGTCAGCATCGATTCGTCCACCGTGGAACGACCCTCCAGCACGCTGCCATCCACCGGTACTTTCTCGCCCGGCCGCACCCGCAGGCGGTCGCCGGGCTGCAGTGCCGTGATGTCCACGTCTTCCTCGTGGCCGTCCTCGCGCAGCACCCGCGCGGTTTTCGGCGCCAGCCCCAGCAAGGCCTTGATCGCCGCCGACGTCTGGGCGCGGGCGCGCAGCTCCATCAGCTGGCCGAGCAGGGTGAGCGAGATGATGACCGCCGCCGCTTCGAAGTACACGCCCACGTGGCCGTGCTGCTGGAACGATGATGGGAACAGCCCTGGCGCAATCGTTGCCACCACGCTGTAGCCATACGCGGCCAGCACACCGGTGCCGATCAGGGTCCACATGTTCGGGCTGCGGTTGCGGATCGACTGCGCCCAGCGCTGCACGAACGGCCAGCCTGCCCACAGCACCACCGGCGTGGCCAGCACCAGCTCGATCCACACCCGCACGCCCGGCGGCACGCCGTGCAGCAGCGGGGTCATGGCCAGCATTGCCAGCGTCATGGTGGCGATGCTCAGCGGCAAGCTCCACCAGAAGCGCCGGCGGAAGTCGGTGAGCTCCGGATTTTCGCCCTCGTCCAGGCTGGGCATCATCGGTTCCAGCGCCATGCCGCAGATGGGGCAGGTGCCGGGCCCTTCCTGCACGATCTCTGGATCCATCGGGCAGGTGTAGAGCGTGCCGGCTGGTGCCGGTTCGGCGATGTGCGAGGCAGGGTCGAGATAGCGCTGCGGCGCGGCGACGAATTTGCGCCGGCAGCCGTCGCTGCAGAAGTGGTAGTCGCTGCCGGCATGCCGGGCGTGGTGCGCGGTGGTGTCCGGGTTCACGTCCATGCCGCAGACCAGGTCCTTGACCGTGTTGCCTGCCGGGGCGCCACCGCCGTGCGCGGCGCAGCAGCTGCCTTTGGGCGCGGTCATCGGTGGGGCTCCGTGAGTGCACCCAGGATCGGGCATTGTTCCAGGCCGCCATGGCCGGGGCAGGCATCGACCAGTTGCTCCAGTGCGGCATGCATGCGCTGCAGTTCGGCGACGCGCTGTTCGATGTCCTGCAGCTTCAGCACTGCCGCTTCGCGAACCTGGGCCATGTCCTGGCCGCGCTGGTCGCTCAGGGCAAGCAGTTCGCCGATTTCCTCCAGGGTAAAGCCGAGCGCCTTGGCGCGACGGATGAAGCGCAGGCGGGTCAGGTCGGTGTCGTTGAAGACCCGGTAGCCACCGGCACTGCGCTGGGCCGTGGGCAGCAGATGCTGGCGCTCGTAATAGCGCACGGTATCGATGGGCACGCCGGCCTGGCGTGCGAGTTGTCCAATGTTCACGGCGACCTCTCTGGAGAGCAGGCGCCCAGTGTGAACCCTGGAGTCTGGTCAAGAGTCAAGGGTTTGCTGCGGTGGCCTCGACTGTCGTTACCGGGCCGGATTTACAACTAGTTTCATAGCTGCCGTGGGGGGCGCTCCGTACGCTCCATTGGAATCGCCGTCAGGCCTTGATCCAGCAGGGTTTGGCGGTCTCAGCAGCCGTTCCAGGAGCGCCGCCATGGAAGCACTTCCCCCCTCTTCATCGCCCACCCACAAGCCCACGTCCCCGACCCTGATGGAAGTCGCGGTGCTCGAATACCCGGGCAGCCTGCGTGCTGCCGCACCGGTGCTGTCCGAACTTGCCCAGCGCTGCAACCGCACCGCTGCGGCGGGTAAACGCACGGGCGCGCGCATGCTGGTGACCCGCTGGACGCTGTCCACGCGTGGGCATGGCATGCAGCGGGTGGCCGGCGCCGAACTGTTCGGCGATACCCCGCCGGCCGTGATCGTGGTGCCGGGTAACGAGCCCAGCTGGCCGCTGATGCAGGCCGACGAACGCATGCTGACCTGGCTGCGCGACTGCCATGATGCGGGCAGCCTGCTGGCGGGCTGCGAAGAGGGTGGGCTGCTGCTGGCCTCGGCCGGGGTCATGACCGGGCGCTCGGTCAGCGTCCCCGACCTGTCGCGCTGCCCGTCGCTGGCGGCGGTGGTGCCGGGCTGGCATCCGAGCGAGCGCGCGCTGGTGGACGACGGCGACCTGCTGACCGCTTCCGGCCCGGATGCATGGAAATATCTCAGCCTGCGGCTGCTGGCCCGGATCTACGGGCAGAGCGTGATGAGCGCGGCCATCCAGCAGTTGCAGCTGGTCATTCCGCGCGGCGTGCAGGAAGACCTGGAGCGCTTCAGTCCGAATTTTGCCCATGGCGACCGCGGCATCCTGAAGGCGCAGCGCTGGCTGCACGGCATCGCGGCGCGTGGCGTCACCCTGCAGGACATCTGCGACGCGGCAGGGCTGGAGCCGCGCACGCTGCATCGGCGCTTCCTGAAGGCCACCGGCCTGCGTCCGATTGCCTACTGCCAGCGGCTGCGCATCGCAAAGGCGCAGCTGCTGCTGCAGGCGGGCGGTGCGGTCGATGAGGTGTCGTGGGCGGTGGGGTACTCCGACCAGAGCGCCTTCCGCCGGCTGTTCCTGCGCATCGTCGGAGTGACGCCGGCGCGTTACCGGCGGCAGATTTTCGCGCAACGGCGCGAGCGTCCCCGCAGCCCGCTTGCGCAGCTGCAGGGCGAACCGTTGCGCCCGGCGGCCTGAGCCGCTGCGCCAGTGGCTGCAGGGTCAGGCAGATGCGTCTACCCTGTGGGCCATTCGCCGTTCGCGTGCATTCCAGGAGTTGCCATGTTGTTGAAGACCTCGCCCGTGCTGGGCTCCGTGCTGAGCGCTGCATTGCTGCTGGCAGTCGCCGGCTGCAGCCAGGCCCAGCAAAGCCCCGCCACCGCGAAGGCGACGGCCCAAGCGGCATCCGCGAAGAGCGCCAACCGGCCGGCCGTGCTGCAGGGCATCGAGAAGCAGGGCTTCGAGGTCATCGGTGAATTCGACGCACCCGGCGGCCTGCGGGGCTTCGCTGGCGTGGTCGGCGGACAGCAGCCCGCTGCGGCTTACGTAACGGCGGACGGCAAGAATGTGATGGTCGGCACGCTCTTCAATGAGAAGGGTGAGGATGTCGGCGCGGCGCCGCTGGAAAAGCTGGTGGCCAAGCCGATGTCGGACCGGATCTGGAAGCGGCTGGATGGCAGTGCGTGGGTGCGCGATGGGCGCGCCGATGCCCCGCGGGTGGTGTACACCTTCAGCGACGCCAACTGCCCCTACTGCCATCGCTTCTGGGAAGCAGCGCGGCCGTGGGTGGACAGCGGCAAGGTGCAGCTGCGCCACGTCATGGTCGGCGTGATCCGCGAGGACAGCCCGGCAAAGGCGGCCGCGATCCTGGGCGCGCCCAATCCAAGCGCGGTGTTCCTGCAGAACGAACATGACTTCAGCAAGGGTGGCATCAAGCCGGCCGCGACGATCACGCCGGCGCTTGCCAACAAGCTCGACGCCAACCAGGTGCTGATGGTGGAACTGGGCTTCCAGGGCACGCCCGGCATCCTGTTCCGTGATGCGCAGGGCATGGTGCAACGCGTGTCCGGCATGCCGCAGGGCGAGGACATGGAAAAGGTGATGGGCCCGCGTTGATCTGAATCAAGGTCGACCCGCATGCGCGCAGCCACACTGCGCGCATGGCGTTTGACAACGTAAAACTTCACGAAAAACTCACTCCTGACTTGTTACTCAGGGCGCTGGCGTGCGCAGCTTCTGCGCGTCACCCGGGATGAGGAGGGAATCCCACGCGGGTGCACTGCCGATGGCAGTACGGCGATTGCAGCATGTCGCCGGAATTACTGCGGTCGTCGTTCTCCTGCGGAGCAGTACCGGGTTGCCGTTGTCGGCCGTGCGCGTGAGCGCAGCTGACACCGGCAGTATCGTCTGCAGTTCAGGGAGGACGTGATGCGTTGCGCTGCCGTGCTGCTGTTCTCTGCCTTGGCGCTTTCCGCGATGCCGGTGCATGCGCAGGATTCCGCCGACGCCCTGCGCCAGGACATCCGCACCCTGCGACAAACGCTGGAGGCGATGGAAAAGCGCCTGGATGCGCTGGAAACCGCCGAAGGCCGTGCGCCTGCGCAGCGTCCCGAGGTGACTGCGGTTGCGCCCACGGCGATCACGCCGTCCGCCGCGCTTCCCCATGCAGCCACCACCCAGGTGCCCGGCACCGGCCAGGCCATCCTGCCGCCGCGTGATTCAGTGGCCGATCCGTCATCGGCCGCCTCGCGTCCGGACAGTGCGGCCGGCCCGACCGATCCGGAACTGAAAGGGTTCCTGGCCATCCCCAATACCGACACGCTGATCCGCATCGGTGGCTATGCCAAGCTCGATGCGATCGTGGATATCCGTGCGGCCGGGGACGAGGATCAATTCGTGACCTCCACCATTCCGGTGGGCAGCGCGCACCGCGATGTCTCCAACTTCAACCTGCATGCCAAGCAGACCCGTTTCAGCTTCGAAGCACGACGCCCGACCAGCCGCGGCAACCTGCGCTTCTACCTGGAGAACGACTTCTTCGGCAGCAGCGACGGCTACCAGTTCCGGCTGCGGCATGCCTACGGCCAGCTCGGCAACACCTACGCCGGCTATGGCTACGCCACCTTCATGGATGCCGACAGCCTGCCCGACACGCTGGACTTCGCCGGTCCCGGCGGCGCCGGCTACCTGCTGGTGGCCGGCATTCACCACAGCTTCGCGATGGGCAAGGGCAACACGTTGACGGTGGCGGCCGAAGATCCCGATGCACAGCTGGCGGGGACCACCGATGCAACGGTAGCCGCCAACCGGGTGCCGGATGTGACCGTTACCGCGCGCCTGGAGCGTGACTGGGGCCACCTGCAGCTGGGTGGCGTGGCGCGCAGCCTTGGCTACGACGGCGACCAGCGCGACGACCGAAGGTTCGGTGGCGGCGTCCAGCTCAGCGGTTCGGCGTCGGTCGGCGAACAGGACCTGCTGCTGTTCGGCGCGCTGGGCGGCAAAGGCCTGAGCCGCTATACCGCCGACCTCACCGGTTCGGACCTGGATGCGGTGATCGGCCAGGACGGGCGCCTGCATGCGCTGTCACTGCAGGGCGGCTTCGTGGGCTACACGCACTACTGGTCGCCGCTGTGGCGCTCGAACCTGATCTACGGCCAGCTCACGATGGCGCGCAACGCCGCGCTCGCGGCCGATGCGTTCCGCCAGAGCCGGTACGGGGTGTTCAACCTGATCTGGAGCCCGGCGCCGTCGTGGACGATGGGCATGGAAGTGCTGTACGGGCAACTGGAACAGCAGGACGGGCAACGCGCCGACACGGTGCGGGTGCAGGGCAGCCTGCAATACAACTTCATCAAGTAGCGGAGAGACCGTCATGGCGCAAGCGAAGAAAATCGGAGTTGTCGGCGCCACCTTCCTGGTGGCCGGCAACATGATGGGCTCGGGCGTGTTCCTGCTGCCGTCCAGCCTGGCCAAGATCGGCACCGCCTCGATCTGGGGCTGGCTGGTCACCACCGCCGGCGCACTGCTGCTGGCCTTCGTGTTCGCCAAACTGGGCAAGCTGGCGCCCATGGCGGGCGGCCCCTATGCCTACGCACGCGACTGGTTCGGGCCGTACATGGGGTTCCAGACCAACACCATCTACTGGTTCGCCAACTGGATCGGCAACGTCGCCATCCCGATCGCGGCGGTGGGCTACTTCAGCTACTTCTTCCCGATCCTGTCCCAGCCGATACCGCGCTGCATCGCCGTGCTCGCGCTGGTGTGGGCGCTGAGTTTCGCCAATGTGATCGGCCCGGCCTTCGTCAGCCGCCTGCAGACGGTGACCACCAGCTTCGCGCTGGTACCGATCCTGGGCATTGCCATCTTCGGCTGGTTCTTCTTCGACCCGGCCATCTTCAAAGGCGCCTACAACGTCTCGGGCGAATCCAACTTCGGCGCGATCTCCAGCGCGGCGGCGCTGACGCTGTGGGCCTTCATCGGGGTCGAGTCGGCCTCGGTCACCGCCGGCGTGGTCGAAAACCCGGAGAAGAACGTGGCGCGGGCCACCCTGGCCGGGGTGTTCCTGGCTGCGGTGGCGTATATCGCCAGCTCGTCGGTGATCATGGGCATGGTGCCCAATGGCGAGCTGCAGGTCTCCGATGCACCGTTCGCGCTGGCGGCGGCCAATGCGGTGGGCGGCTGGGGCGGCGCGCTGGTGAGCCTGTGCGCCTTTGTCGGCGCCGCCGGCTCGCTCGGCGGCTGGATCCTGCTGACCGCGCAGAGCGCCAAGGCGGCCTCTGACGATGGCCTGTTCCCCAGCATCTTCAGCAAGACCAACAAGGATGACGTGCCGGTCAAGGGCGTAGTGATCGTGGCGGTGCTGATGACCCTGGCCGTCCTGCTCACGTCCACGTCGGAAACCGCCTCGGCGCAGTTCGACGTGATTACGTCGGCGGCGGTGGTATTGACCCTGCTGCCCTACATCTATTCCTGCGTGGCCTGCTACTTCGTGGTCGAACGCTCGCACACCCTGGTGCATACCGGCGCGTTCTGGTTCCTGACCAGCATCACCGTGGTGTACTGCCTGTGGGCGATCTTCGGCTCCTCCGGCAGCATCGTGCAGTACGCCTTCCTGTTCGTGCTGTTCATCACGGTGTTCTACCCCTTCTTCAGCGAGGAGCGCCGCCGCCAGCGCGGCCAGCTGCCGCCGCTGGACAGTCCCGTCAGCACGAAGATTCCGTGACCTTCCCCCAGGAGAAATGCTGTGTATTTCAAGTCTCTGGATTACCCGATCATCGTCATCGACGACGACTACGAGTCCCCGCGCATCGGCGGCATCCTGATCCGCGCGCTGGTCGAGGAACTGCGTGGCAACGACCAGCGCGTGCTGTGCGGGCTGACCCTGGCCGATGCCCAGGCCGGTGCGCGTACCTATGTGGCGGCCTCGGCGGTACTGATCTCGATTGACGGCACCGAAGACAAGCCCGGTGAGTTCCAGCGCCTGCTGGGGTTCCTGCGCGAACAGAGCGCACGCCGCGGCGGGTTGCCCGTGTTCCTGTACGGCGAGCGCCGCACCATCGAAAAGGTGCCGAGCAAGCTGCTCAAGTACGTGCACGGCTACATCTTCCTGTTCGAGGACACCAAGAGCTTCATCTCGCGCCAGGTGATGCGCGCGGCCGAAGACTACATGCAGCAGTTGCTGCCGCCGTTCTTCAAGGCGCTGATCCACCACACCGCCGAATCCAACTACTCCTGGCACACCCCCGGCCACGCCGGCGGTGTGGCTTTCACCAAGTCACCGGTGGGGCGCGCGTTCCATCAGTTCTACGGTGAGAACACGCTGCGCAGCGATCTTTCGATTTCGGTGCCGGAGCTGGGCTCGCTGCTCGACCACAGCGGGCCGATCAAGGAGGCGGAAAACGAGGCTGCGCGCAACTTCGGCGCCGACCACACCTTCTTCGTCACCAATGGCACCTCCACCGCCAACAAGATCGTCTGGCATGGCACGGTGGGGCGGGGCGATGTGGTGTTCGTCGACCGCAACTGCCACAAGTCGCTGCTGCATTCGCTGATCATGACCGGCGGCGTGCCGGTGTACTTCACCCCCAGCCGCAATGCGCACGGCATCATCGGGCCGATCAGCCTGGACCAGTTCACCCCCGAGGCACTGCAGCAGGCCATCGCTGCCAACCCGCTGGCCAGCAAGGCGTTCCGCGCCGGCTCCAAACCACGGATTGCGGTGGTCACCAATTCCACCTATGACGGGCTGTGCTACAACGCCGAGAAGATCGCCGACGAGATCGGCAGCGCGGTGGATTTCCTGCATTTCGACGAGGCCTGGTACGCCTATGCGGCCTTCCATCCGTTCTATGAAAACCACTACGGCATGGCCAAGGGCAAGCCGCGTGGCCAGGACGCGATCATCTTCACCACCCATTCCACCCACAAGCTGCTGGCCGCGTTCTCGCAGGCCTCGATGATCCACGTGCGCAACGCGGCGACCCGCGAGCTGGATGCCGAACGCTTCAACGAAGCATTCATGATGCATACCACCACCAGCCCGCATTACGGGGTGATTGCCGCCTGCGACGTGGCGTCCAAGATGATGGAGGGCGCGGCCGGTGAATCGCTGGTGCAGGAAATGCACGACGAGGCGATTGCCTTCCGTCGGGCCATGCTGCACGTGCGCGAGGACCTGGGTCGCGATGACTGGTGGTTCAGCGTCTGGCAGCCGGACAAGCTGGAGCGCTCGCTGGGCAAGGGCGATGCACCAACGCCGATGGTGGCCAAGCGCGAGGAATGGTACCTGCAGCCCGATGCGCATTGGCACGGGTTCGATGGCCTGGTCGAAGACTACGTGCTGATCGACCCGATCAAGGTCACCCTGCTGACCCCGGGCCTGTCCATCGACGGTGACCTGGGCGAGCTGGGCATTCCCGCCGCCGTGCTGAGCAGGTTCCTGTGGACGCGCGGCATCACGGTGGAGAAGACCAACCTGTACTCGGTGCTGTTCCTGTTCTCGATGGGCATCACCAAGGGCAAGTGGAGCACGCTGGTGACCGAGCTGATGGCCTTCAAGGAACTGTTCGACAACAACGCGCCGCTGACCCGCGCGCTGCCCGACCTGGCGGCAGACTATCCGCAGACTTACGGTGGCTGGGGGTTGCGCGACCTGTGCGAGGCCCTGCATGCCTTCAACCGCGAGTTTGCGGTGGCCCAGGTGATGCGTGCGATGTACGTGGACCTGCCCGAGCCGGTGATGACGCCGGCCGAGGCCTACGACCACCTGGTGCGTGGCCAGATCGAGCGCGTTGATATTGAAGCGATCAGTGGTCGTGTCGCCGGGACCATGCTGGTGCCTTACCCGCCGGGCATTCCGACCATCATGCCGGGCGAGCGCTTCGGCGCGCAGGATGAGCCGATCATCCAGTCGCTTCGCATTGCCCGCGAGCAGAATGTGCGCTTCCCGGGCTTCGAGTCGGACGTGCACGGGCTTATCATCGACCGTGACGGCGACGTGCCGAGCTACAAGGTGGAGGTGCTGAAGACCTGAGCGGCGGCCAGGATCTTCGGCAGGCGATGGATACAGCACGCGAGCAGCGGATCCTGAAATTCTCGATTGGCGTGACGGTGGCGGTCAGCGCCACCGGCTTCATCGGCGGCCTGCTGGTGGGATCGCAGGCGATCCTGTTCGACGGGGTATACAGCTTGGTGGATGTTGCCCTCACGCTGGTGGCGCTGGCCGTGCTGCGCCTGCTGGGGCGCGAGGGCAGCCCGCGGTTCCAGTACGGCTATTGGCACCTGGAGCCGATGGTGGAAGCGCTGGGCGGGGCGATCCTGGCGTTGGCCTGCATCTATGCGTTGGCCAATTCGATCATCGGGCTCACCACCGGCGGGCACGTGATCCGCGCCGGGCCGGCGTTGATGTGGGCGACCCTGTTGTGCGTGAGCAACCTGGGCATGGCCGCGTTCGTGCGCGTGCATGCGGCGCGATTGCATTCGCCGCTGCTGTGGCTGGACGTACGCGCCTGGCTGCTCAGCGGCATGATGAGCCTGGCGGTGGTGCTGGCCTTTGCGCTGGCGCTGCTGCTGGAAGACGGCGACCATGCGCATTGGATTCCATTCCTGGATCCGCTGGTGCTGGCGATCATCAGCCTGGCGGTGCTGCCGGTGCCGCTGCGCGGTGCGTGGAAAGCGATGCGCGAGGTGCTGCAGGTGGCGCCCGATACGCTGGACGCGCGCGTACAGGCGGTGATGACGCAGTTCGTGGCCGAGCACGGCTATCTCGGTTTCACCAGCCACGTGGCCAAGATGGGGCGGATGCGCTTCGTGGAGATCCACATCCTCACCCACCCGGACACGGTGATTGGCACCATCGGCAGCGTCGATGCGCTGCGCGATGACATCGCCGAACGGCTGGACGCCCGCGGCAGCGAGTTCTGGCTGACCATCGATTTCACCGCCGATCCTGCCTGGACCTGATATATACGTATCGTATATGATGCGTATATTCCGTAGCCGAGGCATCCCATGGGCATCGTCAACATCGACGACGAACTTCACGACAACCTGCGCCGCGCCAGCGGCGTGTCCGGCCGCTCGATCAACGCCCAGGCCGGCTTCTGGATCAGGGTCGGCATGCTCTGCGAAATGAACCCGGGCATGAGCTACCAGGAGATCGTCAACCGTGAACTGCGCGCGGCCGGGGTCGATCCCGGTGCCCTGCGGGTGGCGGTCGCGTGATCAAGACGGTTGAAGAACAGGCGCTGATGCGGGCGTCGGGGCGGTTGTTGGCCTCGGTGTTCGAGGCACTGGACCGCTTGCCGCTGGAAGGCATGAGCACCCTGCAGGTGAACGACTGGGTGGAGCGCTTCATCGTCGATGAACTGCATGCGCGGCCGGCCAGCAAGGGCCAGTACGGGTTTGCCTATGTGCTCAACAGCTCGGTGGACAACGTGGTGTGCCATGGCGTGCCCTCGGCAGACGAGATCCTGCGCGGCGGCAGCATCGTCAACCTGGACATCACGCTGGAGAAGGATGGTTTCATCGCCGATTCCAGCAAGACCTACCTGATCGGCGAGGTCGATTTCCCGGCGAAGCGGCTGGTGCGGGTGACCCGCGAGGCCATGTGGAAAGGCATCTCGGTGGTGCGCCCGGGGGCGACGCTGGGCGATATCGGCTTCGCCATCCAGCAGCACGCCAAGGCGCACGGCTACAGCGTGGTGCGCGAGTTCTGCGGGCACGGCATCGGGCGCGAGATGCACGAAGACCCGCAGGTGCTGCACTACGGCAAGCGCGGTACCGGCGTGGAGCTGGAGCCGGGCATGACGTTCACCATCGAGCCGATGATCAACCAGGGCCGTGCGGCGATCGACATGAGCGAGGACGGCTGGACCGTGACTACCCGTGACGGGAAGTTGTCCGCGCAGGCCGAGCATACGGTGCTGGTGACGGAAACCGGGGTGGAGGTGCTGACCCTGCGCGAAGGCGAGCGCAACCCGACGGCGTAGCGCCACGCGCGGCTCTACGGTGTGTCCCGGGTGGAGACGAGCTTGAGGAACGCCTCGTTCTGGTAGCGGCTCATGCGCAGCTGCTGGCCGGTGTCCAGGGTGACCACGTGGTGGCCGTTGAACCACGGGTGGATCGCCTTGACCCGCCGGATGTTGACGATGGCCGAGCGGTGCACGCGGGCGAAGTGGCGCGGGTCCAGCCGGGCGGCGAGGGCGGCCATGGTGCCGCGGTGTTCATGCATGCGGCCGACCAGGTGGATCTCGGCGATGTTGCGTGCGGCCTTGATCCAGACGATCTCGTCCACGTCCACCAGCACCACGTGTTCGTCGACCCGTACCGGTATGCGCTGCAGATAGGCCTCACGCTGGCGTAGCGCGTCCAGTGCCTGCAGGATCTGCGTGGCCGTCTGCGCGCTGGTGCCGGCGGCAGTTGAAAGGCGTTGCCGGGCGCGCTGCAGGGTAGCGGCAAAGCGTTCGCGGCTGAACGGCTTGACCAGGTAATCCACCGCATTGGCCTCGAAGGCCTTCACCGCGTACTGCTCGTAGGCGGTGACGAACACGGTGGCCGGCATGCGCCCGGCGCCGATGGTGGCCACCACGTCCAGGCCGGTGATCGCCGGCATCTGGATGTCCAGGAACACCAGGTCGGGCGAGTGCTCGCGGATGGCGTTCACTGCGGAGACGCCGTCGCCGCATTCGCCCAGCAGTTCGATCTCCGGGTCCTCGGCCAGCAGGCGCACGATCGCGCGGCGTGCGAGCGGCTCGTCGTCCACCACCAGCACCGAGAGGGTCATGCCGGTGCCACTCCCGCCGTGAACTCCGGCGCTTCGTCTTCCATTTCCAGGGTACGGAAGGGCAGGCGCACGCGGCAGGTCACGCCCTCGGGCCAGATCATGTCCAGCCGCACGTCGGCGGCATCGCCGTACAGCTCCTTCAGGCGCAGCCGGGTATTGGACATGCCGATGCCATGGCCTGCGGGCGCGCCGGGCGTGGCGTCAAGCGTGCTGTTGCGGTTGCGCACTTCAATGCACAGCACCTCGCCGTCGCGGCGCGTTTCGATCTCGATCACGTCACTGCCCACGCGCTGCCCGATACCGTGGCGCACCGCATTCTCCACCAACGGCTGCAGCAACAGGCTGGGCACGGCGCAGTCGAGGGTATCCGGGGCGATATAGGTGCGGGTGGTCAGCCGGTCCTTGAAGCGCACGCGCTGGATGCCCAGGTACAGCTCGATCAGGTCCAGTTCCTGGCGCAGGGGAATCTCCTGGCCGTCGTAGTCTTCCAGGAAGGCGCGCAGCAGTTCGCTCAGGCGCAGCAGCATGTCTTCGGCCGAGACCGTGTCTTCGTCCAGCAGGGTGATGATGGCGTGCAGCGTGTTGAACAGGAAATGCGGCTGCAGCTGGGATTTCAGCGCAAGCAGCCGCGATTGCGCCAGTTCGGTGGCCAGCCGGCTGGCTTCCATTTCGCGTCGCGCTTTCTCGGCCTGGAAGTGCAATGCCTGCTGCAGCGCGAACAGCGCCCAGTAGGTGAGCAGCCCGATGGCGAAATGCTGCGCCAGGAAGTACCCGAGCTGTTCGAAGAAGCCGCTGGGTTCGAACAGCGTGGAGGCCGCTGCGCCGATGAGCATCGCGCTGACGGTCACCGCCAGGCTGGCCACGACCTGCCTGCCGAGGCCAAGCAGGCGGCGCTGGGGATCCAGCGGATAGCGCTCGGCCAGGCGGAACACCAGCGGTGCCAGTGCCGCCCAGGTGTACCACTGGATCATCGCCCAGCGCAGGTGCACCAGGAACGGCCAGCTGTTGCCGTGCAGTCCATCGCTGAGCGAATGCTGCACGGCAAACACCAGCACCACGGCCGTCCACAGCAGCAGGTAGCGGGCGAGGCTGATCGACGTACTGCCAAGGCGAACCATCATGGCCGGTATCCAGGACGCCCGGCGCGGCGGGGCAGGGCCATCTTAGGCGTGCGGGCGGGCCCGGAGAAGCGCCATGAGGGCCCATTACGATTGGTCCTGCCGGGACGACGATTGGTCCCGGATCGGTGGCGTGCGCGGGGCGGCCAGCGGCCTGATGGCGGCGAACCCAACCGCCGGAGATGCCGCGATGTTCCCGATCCGTCTTGCCGTCCTGACCAGCCTGCTTTTCGCCACGGCCACGCATGCCGCCGCCCCGCGTTACCTGACACTGCTCAACCGCGCCCACGACAGCATCACCACGCTGGAGGTGGCCACCGCCGGCAGCGATGCGTTCGAGCAGCGGCCGATCGACACCATCGACGGTGGCGGGGGCAGCACCACGGTGCGCCTGGGCGATGCCGGCTGCCGCTTCGACCTGCGCCTGCAGTTCCGTAACGGGCGCACGGCGATCTACCGCGACGTCAACGTATGCAAGGGCGAAACGCTGGTGATCGCGCCGCTGTAACTACCCGGAGACCACATCCTCGCCGCACAACCTCGGCCAGCGCTGCGCCAGTCGCCGGGAAATCCACCATGCGGAAATGGGCAGCGAGAGGGCCAATGGAAGCAGTGCGGCTGTGACCACACTGTCCAGCGCCGTGAGCGTCGGTCCCAACGGCAGTCCTGCCTCCATGAACTGGGGCGTCAGGTAGAGGCCTGCGACTTTGACCGGGAAGATGACGACCACGCTCACCGTCGCAATCACCCCGTAAGCCAGCGCTGCAGACACGACCACGAAGGTGGCGGGACGGGGCAGGCGATCACGGCGCAGCAGCACCTTGAGCACCGGCCACCAGAGGGGCGATGACATCCAGACCCGCCACAGGCCCTCCTCGAAGAACAGCCAGAGGAGCAGGGTGAACCACTGGTCGGGAATCTGCATCAGCGCACCTTCCGGCCGGAGAGTGCGCCACGGGTGCAAAGCCCGCGCCAGTGGTCCGACAACTGGCGAGTGATGAACCACGTCATGAGGAGGTGCAGCGGCAGCAGTGCGGGAGGCAGCCAGGAGTCCAGCCGCATGGCAAGCCATGTTCCGGGCGCAATCGCCGACAGCAACCCGGGATGCGCCGCCCCATCCAGCAAGCGTGACATGCCAACCACAGACGTCACGCCCATGGCGGCCAGTGCCGTACTCCCATATGCAAGCATCCCAGCGATGAGAATGAAGGACCACGGGTGCACGAGCCGGTCGGCCCGCAGGAACGCCCGCCGTGCTGACCACCACAGTGGTGCGGTGGACCACAGCAGATACAGCAGCGCGATTGCTGCGAACATCATCGAAAGCCGCGAACCGAACAACTGGAGGAACTGCGTCAATGCCCGTCCTCGCCCGGCGCAGGGGCGCGGGCTTGTGGTTTCGATGCTAGGGCAGAGCCGAGCCCTTTGTCATCACCGGCACGTGGTCGCCCATGAGAGCCGCTACCCAGTCGACGAACACGCGCAGCTTGGCGCTGACGTGGCGGTTGGGACGGAAGGCGATGTGCAGCGGCATCGGGTCGACCTGCCAGTCGGTGAGCACGCGTAGCAGTTCGCCGCGCCCGGCGTGTGCGGCGGCAACGTAATCGGGCAGCCAGAGCACGCCGAGCCCGGCGACCCCGGCCGCCAGATAGGCGTTGCCGTCGTCGACCGCCAGCTGATGCCGGCCGTGCACGGTCAGTGTTTCTTCGCCACGCCGCAGCGCGTAGGGCATGGCCCCTGCACGCCGCGAGCCCCGGTAACCGATGATGCGATGCGGTTCGGCTTCCAGTGCCTTGGGGTGGTCGGGCATGCCAACCGTGGCCAGGTACTGCGGCGCGGCGTACAACCCGGCCTGCAGGTCGCCGATGTGCCGCGCGACCAGCGAGGGATCGGAGAGCACGCCGCCGCGGATCACGCAGTCCACGTTCTCATCGATCAGGTCGACATTGCGGTCGCTGACGCCCAGGTCGAGCTGGATGTCCGGGTACCGCGCGTGGAAACCGGGAAGCGCAGGGACCAGCAGGAACCGCGCCAGCGGCGCGGGCACATCCACCCGCAGCCGGCCGCGCGGGCTGGCGGCGAAGCTGGAGAGGCTGGTTTCCGCGTCGTCCAGGTTGGCGAGCAGCCGCGAGACGTGCTCGTAGTACGCCGCGCCATCGTCGGTGACATTGACCTGGCGGGTGGTGCGGTTGAGCAGGCGCACGCGCAGCCGGGCTTCCAGCTGCTGCACCAGCTGGGTCACCGTGGTGCGGCTCATGTGCAGGGTCTGCGCGGCCCGGGTGAAGCTGCCGGTCTCCACGACCCGGGCAAAGGCCTGCATGGCATCGAAACGGTCCATCTGCACTCCTGCGGTCAATTGTTTGGATTCTACAAACAGTGATGGACAAGGTTGGTCGTTTATCGACCGGGTCGGGGCGCCTACCGTGGAGATATCCCATCACCCGGGGCAAAAACCCCTCTGGAGTCTGCAATGGCAAGTCGTGACGTCGTGTTCCCCTCTGGCCGGCAGGATCTATATGCCCGCTACCGCTATTCGCCGGCGGTGCGGTCCAACGGCTTCCTGTTTGTCTCCGGCCAGGTCGGCAGCCGCGAGGACGGTTCGCCCGAACCGGGCCTGGAAGCGCAGGTGCACAAGCTCTTCGAGAACCTCAACGCGGTGCTGGCGGCCGCCGGCTGCACGTTCGACGATGTGGTCGACGTGACCGTTTTCATGATCGACCCGGACCGGATCCTGGAGCGGGTGTGGGCGATCGTGCCCGAGTACTGGGGCCAGGCGCCGCACCCGACCCTGACCGCGGTCGGGGTCACCTGGCTCAGCGGGTTCGACGTGGAGTTCAAGGTGGTGGCCAAGTTGCCAGAGGCCCGCGCCTGAGGGTTCGTTTAACGGAATTGACACAAACATGAACAGGAGGCAGAGTGGCGCCGCCCAGATGGGCAAACCACCTTTTGGAAGGACCTGAATGAAGAAGTTCGTCACCCTGGCCGCCGCCATCGCGCTGGCCACCCTGTCGACCGATGCCATGGCCGGCCACGCATTCGTGCGCGCCGAGCTGGGCAGCAGCGATACCGAAGTGCGTTACGACGGTTTCCGTGGCAGCGAGTCGGACACCTCCGCCTCGGTCGGCGGCGGCTACTGGTTCACCCCGAACATCGGCGTCGAAGGCCATGTCGGTTCGCTGTACAACAAGGACCTGGGCTACGACCAGGAGCTGGACCTGGTCTCGATCGGTGCTGGCCTGGTGGTCAAGAAGAACTTCGGCGCCGACGATACCGGCTTCTTCATCGGCGCACGCGCCGGCATCGCGCGGCTGACCGCGCAGGTGCGCGAAGACACCTTCGACGTGGTGGATGACGAAAGCTCGACCAAGCCGTACTACGGCGTCAATGTCGGTTACGACTTCAACCGCCGCTGGGGGCTGAGCCTGAACTACGACCGCCGCCAAGGCGATTTCAGCGGCGTGGACGTGGACGTGGATACGATCAGCCTGGGTGGCGAGTTCCGCTTCTGATCCCACCGCTTGCGGTGACAGGACAACGGCAGGCCGGTGCAACGGCCTGCCGTTTTCTTTTGCGCGGGCAAGGGCATAGGATCAGCACGGACCCAGGGAGACTGCGATGGCAAAGGTGACCGGAATCGGTGGGGTGTTCTTCAAGAGCCGTGGCGACCGCGCGGCGCTGGCCGAGTGGTACCGGCAGCACCTGGGCATGACGCTGGAGGAGTTTGGCGGCGCGGTGCTGCGCTGGCCCGACGACAAGGCCAATGACGGCGGGTTGACCGTGTGGGCGCTGGCCGAGCCTGACAGCCAGTGGTTCAGTCCCAGCGATGCGCCTTTCATGATCAATTACCGGGTGGATGACCTGGAGGGGCTGCTGGCGAACCTGCGCGAGGCTGGCGTGACCATCGTCAGCGGGCCGGAGACGCATGAGAACGGTTCGTTCGCCTGGATACTGGATCCGGAGGGGAACAAGCTGGAGTTGTGGCAGCCGATGGCGTGGGACCCGGAGCGGCGTGCCGGTTGAGCGGCATCGGGGGCGCTTCTTCACACGACTCCGTCGCCCGGTTGTCGATAGTGGCCGCGTCACTCCGCTTCGTCGCAGAACTCCATGCCCCTGATTCCCGAGCGCGTCCGGCGCTGGCCCTGGCCATGGCGCGTGGCGTTGCTTACCTTGCTGGCGCTGTATGCGCTGTACCTTGTTGCCGGCAACGTGTTCCTCAACACGCCGCTGTTCGATGCGGTCACCAACCGCAAACCTGAAAAATTCAGGCTGCAGACCGGGCCGGCGCTGACGCTGCTGCCCGGGCACGCGGTTGTCTGGAACGTGCGCATCCGCGGCCAGGCCAACCATACCGTCTACATCTTCCGTGCCGACCGTGCGAGCGCGTGGATCTCGCTGGTGCACCTGTTCAAGCGCGAGGTCCGCATTCCAGGCATCAACGCCACCGGCGTGGAAGCGGACATCCAACGGGTGGAAAAGGCGATCCCGCCACCGCCGCGTGGTGATCGCGGCTGGAACATCCGGCTGGATGCGATCCACAGCGACAGCATCCGCAGCGGCCGCTTCGGCAAGCTGCTGATTGCCGGGCAGGGCCATGGCACGGTGGGCTTCCAGAAGCAGGTCAAGGGCGGGCCGTCGGAACTGTTCGATTCCACTGCTGGCTTCGAGCAGGCCACGATCACCTACGACGGGGTCAAGCTGCTCGACGAGGCGCACCTGGCCGCGCGCTTCCATTACCCGCGCCACTACCGCGATGAGGCCCCGGGCCTGCGCAAGTTCGGCATCACCTTCGCGCAGCTGCAGGTGGACGGGCGCAGCCAGGCGATCAAGATCGACACGGCCGGGGCACACGTCAAGGTCGGCAGCGTACCGGCCGAGGCACGGCTCACGGCCGATGTGGTGATGGACCGCGGCCTGCTGCAACCCGGCAGCCGGGTGGTGTGGCGGGTGCCGGTGCATGCCGGCGTCCATGCACCCGATCGCGGCCTGTTGTCGCTGCAGCTGGACGTGGCCCAGGACATGCGCGTGCAGGCACGCCTGCCGCGCGACCTGGAAACCGGCAGCGAACTGCACGCGGACCTGCGCGTCACCGGCCGGAAGATTCCGTTCGAGGCGCCGGCCGAACTGTTGCCGCGCCTGTCCGGGCAGGTACGTGGCGCGTGGCGGTTCGAGTCGTTGAACTGGATTGCCGATCTGTTCGTGCGCAAGCCGTGGTTCAAGCTGGAGGGTGGCGGGCTGCTGCAGGGTGACCTGCGCATTGCCGATGGCCAGTTGGCGCCTGGCAGCACCCTGGAGGTGCCGCAGGTGGCCGCCATTGCCGAGGTGGCGGGCGTGCGCATGCAGGGCGATGCACATGCGCTGGGACGCATCGCCAACGGTGCGCCGCCGCAGGCGGAATTGAAGGTCGATATTCCCACGTTCCGCGCGGCGCCGTCCGATGCGCCCAAGGCGGTGTTGTTCGATGGCAAGGCGCTGGCGTTGACCCTGCGCGGCGATGCACGCCTGCAGCAGCTGCGCGACGGCATGCGCGCGCAGCTGCGCTTCAACGACGCGCGGGTGCCCGACCTGAGCGCCTACAACCGCTACGTGGGCAACGACAATGTGCGTCTGCTCGGGGGGACCGCACTGCTGAGCGGCGACGTGACGCTGGATGCTGCCGGCCGGGTCGGGCAGGGGCGCGCGGACCTGCGCGGCACCGGTGCGCGCATGCAGGCCGCCGGCCTGTCGCTGCGTGGCGATGCGCAGGTCAAGGCAAGGCTGCAGCGTGCCGACTTCGACGCTGGCCAGTTCGACCTGGGCGGCACCACGCTCAGCCTGCGCAACGTGCAGGTGGACGGCGATGCCGCGAAGGGCGGCTGGTGGGGCGAGGTCGACCTGCGCAGCGGGCACATCCAGTCAGAGGCACCGTTCCAGGTGGACGCACGTGCCGACCTGCGACTGCGCGATGCCGGTCCGCTGCTGGGCATCTACGCCGAGCGCAGCCAGTACCCGCGCTGGGTGCTGGGCCTGCTCGATTCGGGTGAAGTGCAGGCCAGCGGCCAGCTGCGCTGGCGCCGCGAGCACCTGGCGGTGGACGACCTGCAGGCCGAAAACGCGCGGCTGTCGCTGCGCGCCCGGCTGGACATGGAGCAGGCGCAGCGCCGTGGCGACCTGTACCTGCGCTGGGGCCTGCTCGGGGCCGGCATCGAACTGGACGGCGGCAAGCGCACCTGGCACCTGTCCGGGGCGCGCGACTGGTACGACAGCCGCCCCCGGGTGCTGCCCGAGGCCAAGCCGGCTCCGTAAGGCCGGAGGTCTCAACGCCGCGCGGCACCAACCTCGCAGGCAGCCCGAGCCGGTAGCGCTACGGGCTGCGTGGCTGTCCCGGCCACCGCCCGCGCCGTGTCAGCGGCGGAGACCTTTTCCGGCTCCGCCAGCGCCCGCGCCAACCCCGCATCGGCGATATGCCCGTGCAGGAACAACAATCCGCTGTAGATGTTCATGTGCGTCCTCCACTTGAGTGGCACTCACGATAGGGGCAGGATGGACGGCGCAAAAGCGATCCTTTCGCAAGTCTTTCTTGAACTGGATTCAAGTCGCCATGTCCCGTATTCCGCTCCAGCCGCTGCAGAATTTCGTTACCGCCGCACGCCTGGGCAACCTGACCCGCGCGGCCGATTCGCTGAACCTGACCGTCAGCGCGCTCAGCCACCAGATGCGGCAGCTGGAGGAGCGCCTGGGGTATGCGTTGCTGCAGCGCCAGGCACGCGGGGTGCGGGTGACGCCCGAAGGGCAGCGGTTGCTGGAACAGGTGGGCCCACACCTGGATGCGATCGCGCAGGCGCTGCAGCCGTTTGGCGCGCGCCACGACCGCGTGCTGTCGGTCAGTGCGTTGCCATCGATGGCCTCCAACTGGCTGGTGCCACGGCTGGGCTCGTTCGTGGCCTGCCACCCGGAGATTGAATTCAACCTGGAATCCAGCGAGCGGCTCACCGATTTCGAGCGGCAGCTGCAGTGTGATGCCGCGTTGCGGGTGGGTGCCGGGCAGTGGAGCGGCCTGCATGTGGAGCCGCTGTTCGATGAGTGGCTGATGCCGATGGCCAGCCCGTCACTGGTCGAGCGCATGGGCGGGCTGGGCGCGCTGCCGCTCTCGCAGTGGCCGCTGCTGGGGGACCCGGATGGCGAGTGGCAGCGCTGGTTCGCCTCGGTCGGCGAGGTTGCGCCGTCGCGCTATGTGGCCATGCTCAATGACTCCGAATCGCACCATCGTGCCGCGCTGGATGGCTTCGGGGTCGCGCTGGGGCGGGTGACGCGGGCGCGGTTGCTGCTGGATTCGGGCCAGTTGATTGCCTTGTCACCGCACCGGTTGAAGACGCGCTGGTCGCATTGGCTGGTATATCCGCCACGTTCGTCCACGCACCGGGGGTTCCTGGCATTTCGTGAGTGGCTGCACGCACAGGCCGCGGAGCATGCGCGGCACATGCAGGCGTTGGTGGGGTGACGATCAACCCGCAGGGGTTGGCCAATAGTGGCTGTCGGGGGTGCTGCGCGCGCCGAAAATCGCCTGGCCTACGCGTACCACCGAGGCGCCTTCCTCGATGGCGATCTCGAAATCGCCGGACATGCCCATCGACAGTTCGTCCAGGCTGACGCCCACCGGCAGGGTCGGACGCAGGCGCTCACGCAGGTCGCGCAGGCGCACGAAACACGGGCGCACCTGTTCGGGATCGGCCGAGAACAGCGCCAGGGTCATCAAGCCGCGCACGCGCAGCTGGGGGAAGGCGGGCAGCTGCTGTACGAAGTCGGCCACCTCGATCGGGTCCAATCCGTATTTGCTGGCTTCGCCGGAGGTGTTGACCTGCACGAACACATCCAGCGTGCGGCCTTCCTGCGCCAGCCGCTGGTCCAGCGCCTGGGCCACGCGCAGGCTGTCCAGCGCCTGGAATTCGCTGGCGAAGCGGGCCACATCCCGCGCCTTGTTGGTCTGCAGGTGGCCGACCAGCGACCAGCGGATGCCCAGGTCGGCCATGGCTTCGGCCTTGCCCTTGGCTTCCTGCACCTTGTTTTCGCCCAGCGTATCGCAGCCGGCCTGCACCGCCAGTCGCAGCCGCGCTTCGTCCACGGTCTTGCTCACCGGCAGCAGCCGCACCGTGGCCGGATCGCGTCCGGCGCGCTCGCAGGCAGCGGCAATGCGTGCGTGCACCGCGTCCAGGTTGCGGCGGAAATCTTCGACGGTGGCAGCCTGCGGCCAGGTGGGGGCGACGATGGACATGACGTGTTCCGGAACAGGCACGGCCCGCATTTTCGCACGGCGGCAATCAGGGTGCTGTAGGGGTACCCGGACGGATGTAATGCGACTGCCCGTTGTCGTTGAGGAAGATCAGCTCCGGCTTGCCCTGCCAGGAGGTGAGCATGGCGCCGGTGCTGTTCTGGTGCTTGATCACCAGGGTGGCGCCACGATCCGGGTTCGCGGTGATCTTGAACACTTCGGTGGTGCCCTTGGCATCATCCAGCGTGAGCGAGGCCTCATCGCCGACATCGGCAGTGCCATAACTGCCCCGTTCGGACCCGTCGGCACCAAGCAGCACCACGCCCGACAGCGGCGAGGCGCGCGGGCCCTGCGACACGCCCCTGCTGAGCGGATCGGGCAGCGGCGCGCCCAGGATCACCCGCGCCTGGCCGCTGCCGTCCTGGATCACCAGCCCGCGGGCGGTGATCACCCGCTCGGCGGACTGGCTGCGGTGCAGCTGCACGGCGGTGTACCCCGAGACCAGCAGGGCAAGGCTGGACACTGCCAGTGTGGTGAGGGTGAGTACGCGCGACATGGCAGGTTCCGGATCCTTGGATGGCAGCGACGATAGCCGAAGCCGTCATGGCCGCACCAGTCGGAAAAGTCTGTATCTATCGTCAGCGTGAAACCGGTCACAGCAATCAATGGAAGTCGCGGCTGTGGGTACGCACCCCATCGATCAGCGCATCGAGGTTGTGCATGCGCTGCACGATCAGGTGCTGCACGCCATCCACCCGCTCCAGCCGGCCATCGATCTGCATCAGCTGCGCCTCCACCAGCACCCGGTGCTGGCGGTCGGCGGTCCTGCGCCAGACCACTGCGTTGACCATGCCGCTTTCGTCTTCCAGGGTGAGGAAGGTCACCCCGCTGGCGGTCTGCGGGCGCTGGCGCATGCGTACCAGGCCGGCGAAACGCACGCTGCGCCCGTGCGGCAGCTGCGCCAGTTCATCGGATCGCTGGCAACGCCGTGCGCGCAGCTCCTCGCGCAGGAACGACACCATGTGCTGGCCCAGGGTGGTGCCGGTGCTGTTGTAATCGGCCTGCATGTCCTCGAACGCACTCGGCGCCGGCAAGGCCACGGCCGCGTCGGCGGTGGCGCGGACGTTCTCGAACAGCGGCAATGGCTTTTCCACCCCCGAGACATCCCAGCGCGCGCGGTGGCGGTGCCCGCTCAGCCCCTTCAGCGCGCCGGCGTCGGCCAGCAGCCCCTGGTGGCGGCGGTCCAGCCGGGCCCGCTGGCTGAGGTCGGCCACGCTGTCGAAGGCATGGCGCGTACGTGCCTGCATCACTTCCTCGGCCACCGCTTCGCTGAAGCCATCGATCATGCGCAGGCCGAGCCGGATGCCGGGCAGGGCATCGGCCTGCGTGGCCGGCACCAGCGTGCAGTTCCAGTCGCTGTGGCGCACGTCCACCGGCAGCACCGGCACGCCATGCCGGCGCGCATCCTGCAGGATCTGGTCGGGGGTGTAGAAACCCAGCGGCTGGCTGTTGACCAGGCTGGCGGCAAACGCGGCGGGGTGGTGGCATTTGAGCCAGCAGCTGACGTAGGTGATCAGCGCGAAGCTGGCCGCGTGGCTTTCCGGGAAGCCATAGCTGCCGAAGCCCTTGATCTGCTCGAACAGGCGCTCGCCGTAGTCGCGGCTGTAGTTGTTCTTTGCCATGCCGGCCAGCAGCTTGTCGCGGTGCGGTTCCAGCCCGCCGTGGCGCTTCCAGGCGGCCATCGAACGGCGCAGCGCATCGGCCTCGCCCGGGGTGAAGCCGGCGGCGGCCACTGCCAGCTGCATCACCTGTTCCTGGAACAGCGGCACGCCCAGGGTGCGCTTGAACACTTTCTCCAGTGCCGGCGGGTAGTCGACTTCTTCGATCCCTTCTTCCTTGAGCCGCTTGCGGCGGTTGAGGTAGGGATGGACCATGTCGCCCTGGATCGGCCCGGGCCGCACGATCGCCACTTCGATCACCAGGTCGTAGAAGCAGCGCGGCTGCATGCGCGGCAGCATCGCCATCTGCGCGCGCGATTCGATCTGGAACACGCCCAGCGTATCGGCGCGGCAGATCATGTCGTAGGTGGCGGTGTCGCCGGCCGGGATGTCGGCCATCCCCATCGCCGGGGCGCCATGCGCGTGCAGCATGGCCAGGCATTTGCGCACGGCGGTGAGCATGCCCAGCGCCAGGCAGTCGACCTTCATCAGCCCGGTGGCATCCAGGTCGTCCTTGTCCCACTGGATCACGGTGCGGTCGGCCATGGCCGCGTTCTCCACCGGCACCAGGGTGGACAGGGGGTGCTCGGAAATCACGAAGCCGCCCGGGTGCTGGGACAGGTGGCGTGGGAAGTCCACCAGTTCGGCGGTGAGCGCCACCACCCGCTGCATCAACGGCGTGTCCGGGTCGAAGCCGCGTTCGCGCAGGGCCTCGGGCAGTGGCTCGTGGCTGCTCCAGCGGTCCAGGCAGGCGGCCAGTTCGTTGACCTGGTCCGGCGGCAGGCCGAGCACGCGGGCCACGTCGCGCACCGCGCTGCGGCCACGGTAGCTGATCGCCACGGCGGTGAGCGCGGCACGTTCGCGACCGTAGCGGTTGAACACATACTGCAGCACTTCCTCGCGCCGTTCGTGTTCGAAATCGATGTCGATGTCCGGCGGTTCGTCGCGTTCTTCGGAAATGAAGCGCTCGAACAGCAGTTCCATGTGGCTGGGGTCGATCTCGGTCACGCCCAGCACGAAGCACACCGACGAATTGGCCGCCGAGCCACGGCCCTGGCACAGGATCTGCTGGCTGCGGGCGAAGCGCACGATGTCGTGCACGGTGAGGAAGTACGACTCGTACTGCTTGAGGTGGATCAGCCGCAGCTCGTGTTCGATCTGCCCGCGCTGCGCCTCGCTGGCGCCGCCGGGCCAGCGCCAGCGCATGCCCTCTTCGACCAGGGTGCGCAGCCAGCTGGCCGGGTCGTGGCCGTCGGGCACCAGCTCGCGCGGGTAGGTGTACTGCAGCTGCGCCAGGTCGAACCGACAACGCTCGGCCACGCGCAGGGTTTCCTCCAGCAGCTCGGGCGGGTACAGCGCGGCCAGCGCCTGGCGGGTGCGCAGGTGGCGTTCGCCATTGGGGAACAGGTGCCAGCCGGCATCGGCGATGGTGCAGTGCTGGCGGATCGCGGTGAGGGTGTCCTGCAGCGCACGGCGGCGGCGCACGTGCATGTGCACATCGCCGCTGGCCAGCAGCGGCAGGTCGTGGGCGTAGCCGAATTCCAGCAGCGCTTCCAGCCGCGCCACGTCGTCGGCGTCGCGGTGCAGTTCCACCGCCAGCCACACGCGGTGCGCGAAGCGCGCATGCAGCCAGGCCGCATCTTCGGCACTGGGCGAACGCGCCGGCCACAGGCACAGCAGGCTGTCGGGCAGGGCATCGAAGTCCTCGCGCAGGCAGCGGTATTCGCCCTTTGGCGCACGCCGGCGGCAGGTGGTGATCAGCTGGCACAGCCCGGCATAGGCGGCCTGGTCGGTGCACAGCAGCACCACCTTGGGCCCGTCCTCGATCTGGAATTCCGCGCCGGTGATCAGCGCCAGCGCGTGCTTCTTCGCCGCCTGCCAGGCGCGCACGATGCCGGCCAGCGAACATTCGTCGGTGATCGCCAGGGCCTGGTAGCCCTGTTCCTTCGCACGCGCGAACAGCTCCTCGGCAATGGAGGCGCCGCGCTGGAAACTGAAGGCCGACAGGCAATGCAGTTCGGCGTAACCGGGCAGGGCGGTGCTCATGCGAACCAGCCGTGCAGCATGAAGGGCCCATGCCGCGCACCGGCCGCGGTGTAGGCCCAGGCGCGCTGGCCCAGCACGGTTTCCACCACGTAGTAATCGCGGCGCACATCGCCTTCGTCCCACCAGCCTGATTCAATCCGCTCCGGCCCGGAGAGGATGCGCAGGTCCGGGTCGTACAGTGGCTGCGGTGTGGCCAGCAGCCAGCCCGGGCGCAGCGGCAGGGTGGGTGGCGGGCCCTTGATGGCCTGTGCGGCGGTGCCGCTGGCGCGTTCGGGGCGGTGTTCGGCGCGCAGCCCAACGCCCTGCACGGCATCGTCGCCCAGCCGCGCGCGCAGGCGTTCGCGCAGCTGTTCCCACGGCATGGCCTGCTGCGGGCGCGGGTCGAACAGGTCGCGCGCGGCCGGCACGAACGGCGGCAGGTGTTCGGCCTGCAGGCGCAGTCCACGGCTGCCGGCAGGCAGGCGCAGGTGGTCGACGCGGTTGCGCGCCAGTTCGAACAGCATCGCCGCATCGCGTTCGGGGGCGAGCAACCCTACGGTGAGCCGGGTATCGGGGTGGCGCTCGTGTTCGAACCACAGGTCGAACTGCTGCGCGCCGCCATCGCGCGAACACAGGAAGGCGGCCAGGTCGGCGGTGAGGCGGCGCAACGGGAACAGCAGGGCCTGGGTGGATTCGATTTCATACTCGAACTCGATCCGCGCATCGAACCGGTCCGGCGGCCGGAAGTACTGCAGCGGCGCACTGCCGATACCGCGCAGCGCATCCAGGTGGGCCAGAACCTGGGCCGGGAAACGCCGGACCAGGCTTTCGCGGGGCAGCGCGAAGGCCGCGCCCAGCGTGCGCAGGCCGGAGCGCGCCAGTACCGTGACGGCCTCGGCCGGCAGGCCGCTGCGGTCGATCGGGATCTGCGCCAGTGCAGGTTCCAGCGCGGTCGCATCCACGCCCAAGCGGGCATGCACGCCGGTGAGCACCCAGGCGGCGTGCGGGTTGGGTGCCGCTACCAGCCGATGGCGGAAGCCGAGTTCCTTCAAGCCCTCGCGCAGGCGCTGTTCGATTGCCGGCCAGTCACCGAACAGGGCACGGCTGGCGCCGATTTCCAGCGCCAGCGCATGCGGGAAGGCCAGGCTCACCTGCGAGCTGATGCCGTACAGCCAGCTGGCCAGCAGCTGGCGGGTGTCCTGTTCGGCGCGCGGGTCGTAGTCCACCGTGAGCATGTCGCGGCTCAGCACCTGCGCGGCCGACAGCAGCATGCCGCGGCGCAGGCCAAGCTGGCGCGCCGCCGGGCTGACCGCATGCAGCACCCGCCGCTGGGCCGGGCCGGTGACCAGCACCAGCGGCGCGCGCGGATCGGGCTGCTGGCGCAGGGCCGCGTCCAGCGCCAATTGAGGCAGCAACAGGCAGGCCCACTGCATGGCGGCGCCTCAATGGGCCAGGGCCAGCGGCAACGGCTGCGCCGGTGCCATGCCGCCGCGGCATTTGAGCACCCGCACCTGGCCGGCATCGAGCTGCAGGCGCAACGGGGCGGGGGAGGGGTTGCGGGCCAGCCGGCTGTCGCGGAACGCAAAGCCCAGGCACTGGCCGGTTTCGGCGGCCACCTGCAGCCGGCGCAGGGCGCGGTCGTCGGCATGCCCGGGCCAGCACAGCACCGCCGCACACGCGGCCGAGCGCAGGCATTGTTCGGCCGCCCACAGCGCTTCGCGCGGGCTGGCATGCACTACCTGCAGCTGGCCCAGGGTCAGCCCGGCGCCGGCCCAGGCTGGCGCATGCGGCAGGTGCGGCGGGGCGACCAGCACTACGGTCTGCTGCAGCTGGCTGAGCCGGGCCAGGGTCGGCCAGACCAGCGCCAGTTCCCCTTGGCCGGGCGCGGCCAGCAGCACTTCCGACAGGGCCGAGGGCGGCCAGCCGCCGCCGGGCAGCCGGCTGTCCAGTGCCGGGTGCCCGGTCGGGTGGGCAGCGGCTTCCCGCGCCGTCCCGCGCGGCTGCCCGCGCCAGACCTGGCGGCTTTCCAGCAGCTGTTCCAAGGCCACCACCGCGCCCATCAGCGCACCTCCCTGGCGGGCTGGAACAAGGAGAAATGGGCGGGAAACCTGAACATGGAGGCGAGGATAGGCAGGGCAGGTGTCAAGGGTTGAGACCGACATGCTACGTGTTATTAGCAAAATTGCTAATGAATTTACCCGCCCTGTCGGTGACCCCGTAACAATTCGTAGCCCCGGCCGTTGGCCGGACACCGCGCGCAGCGCGGCCCAAGCGTCCGAAGCCCAATTCACATCAGCCCACCGCACATTTCCCGACGTTTACCCCCGCCGAAGCCGCCCGTCAGACGTCCAAGACCCCCGCAAAAAAATCCCCAACGCCAACAGCGACACCCCAGCCCCCACCCAGCACACCGCCCCCCACCCATGCGCCGCATACACCGCGCTTCCCAGCAACGCGCCCAAGCCACTCCCGGCTGCATAAAACAGCATGTACCCCGCAATCACCTGTGCCTGGGCCTGCGTCGGTGCCGCCGCCAGGATCAGGCTCTGGTTGGTCACATGCAGGGCCTGCACGGCCAGATCGAGCAGCAATACGCCCAGCACCAGCCAGCCCAGCGAGGCGTGCAGTGCCGACAGCGGCCACCAGCCCAGCAGCAACAGGAGCAGGGCCCCCCGCGTCACCCGGTCGGCATGCCCCCGGTCGCTCCAGTGCCCGCTGCGTGCGGCGGCCAGTGCGCCGAGCAGGCCCACCAGTGCGAACGCACCGATCGCGGTGTGCCCAAGCCGGAACGGCGGCGCGCTCAACGGCAGCGCCATGCTGCTCCAGAACAGCCCGAACCCGGTGAACATCAACAACCCCAGCAGCCCCCGCCGGCGCAGCACCGGTTGCTGGCGCAGCAGGGCCAGCAGTGACAACCGCGGCGAGGCGCGTGGCAGCGCAAGACGCGGCAGATACCGCCACAGCAGCACCCCGGTCAGTCCCATCACGCCCGCCGAGAGCAGGTACACCGTGCGCCAGCCGCCCAGGTCGGCGACCACGCCCGCCACCAGCCGCGCCAGCAGCAGCCCGATCACCACCCCGGCCTGCGCCGCACCGACCACGCGGCCCCGCTCATGCGCCGGCGCGGCGGCGGCCGCGTAGGCAATCAGCCCCTGGGTCATCGCCGTGCCCAGCAGGCCGACCGCGAACATGGCCAGCAGCAGGCCCATGGCCGTACCGGCGGCAGCAACCCAGAGCAGCGCCAGCATCAGCGCAGCGGTCTGCAGCGCCATCAGCCGCCGTCGCTCGACCCGGTCGCCCAGCGGCACCAGCCACAGCAGGGCGGCCACCGACCCGACCTGCGTCGCGGCGATCACCGCGCCGATCCAGGACACGCCGATGTGCAGGTCGGCCGACAGGGCATCCAGCAGCGGCTGGGCGTAGTAGACGTTGGCCACGCTGAGCCCGCCGGCGCAGGCGAACAGCAGAAGCAGGGAAGGGGCGATGCGCGGGAGTGGGGTGGTGGCGGACATAACTGGTCTCAAAATAGAACCAGTTGAGTCTGTGTCATTTGGTTCTAAAATGAAACCACTCGAGGAGGCTCGCCATGCACCACGATCTCAACCGCACCTGCCCGGTTGCCCGCGCGCTGGACCGGATCGGCGACCGCTGGTCGCTGCTGATCGTGCGTGACGCCTTCGACGGCGTGCGCCGCTTCAGCGATTTCCAGCGCGGCCTGGGCATGTCGCGCAGCATGCTCAGCCAGCGCCTGCAGGCCTTGCAGGACGCCGGTGTGCTGACCCAGCAGGCCGCCGCCGATGGCAGCCGATACCACGACTACGTGCTCACCGCCCAAGGCCAGGCGCTGTTCCCGCTGGTGGTGGCGCTGCGCCAATGGGGCGAGGGCCATCTGTTCGATCCGTCTGAACCGCGTTCGCACCTGCAGGTGATCAGCACCGGGCAGGCCGTGGCACCGCTGCTGCCGCGCGACGCCGAGGGCAGGGCGCTGACGGCTGCGGAGACCGAAGTAATCAAGCCGGATCAGGTTCCCCTGAGCGGCGACTTGACCCGGGGCTGAAAGCTGGCGGCCGCCTCGAGGATTTCTCCAAGAAGGTCGGGGTGGCGATCCAAGAGGCGGAACAGGTTGAACACCGCTGCCACCGGCTGTGCCTTGCCCGTTTCATACCGGGAAAACGCATTGGGGCCGCCGCCGGCGATGGCCGCTGCCTCATGCTGACTCAAGCGCAGCTTACGACGTACGCGGCGCAGCTCCGCGCCCGCGTCCAATCGGGCTTGGTGCACCAGTTCATCGGCGGCCGCGAGATATCGTGCATGGCTGGTGTCATCCAGAAACGTCTCTTCGCAACGCTCGCAGCGCTCACCAACAAGTTGGGGCACTTCGATCGTTCGATTGCCGCTGGCCAGTGGCAGCGATCCGGCAAAAGCGACCAGTGAACCCACCGCGCCGCATGCAGGGCATTGACCTGGGGCGAGGGTGGGGTAGTCGTGTGCGGTCGTCATGGTCATAGCTTCTTGAATGAAACAACGAGCTTGGGAGTGGGGGCGATTGCGTTGCTGGAAGCAGCAGGTGGAAACCAGAGCATGAATTTGATGTACGCCAACCCGTTTTCAGTAGGGCCGTGATAGACGTCCTGCCAAAGGGTGTGAGCTGCGTCGTTCTCGGCTGTCATGGACTTGAAGAAGTGATCTGGGGCCAAGCCCAGGATTGCCTTGATTGCCTGCTGCGGGGCCAGCTGCATCGCGGCCATGCCCGCCACTGCCTTGAATCCGAAAACCTGGGTTCCCAAGCGCCGCACCACCTGCTTGACCTGTATCAGTGGGTACTCCGGCGCCCGCTTTTCCCAGACGCCGTCGGAGCGGACGGTGACACCGCGTGGCGTGGCACCAGCCCGGGTGTGAGGGGGCGATGTACGCATCGCTTCCTTCCATGGTCAGGACGAATATACACCTTAGAGGTTGAATCACAATCACTGCAACGCAAACGTTTCTATCCAATTCGGTTGTTCGATAGGCCACATCGCTCGTAACTCAAACCTGAACGCGCTGTTGACACGAATGAACAGGGTGAACGACTCTTGAGCGGATGGGTGCTGGTGACGGCACCCGACGGATGCGGTGGCTGTGGCGACAGGCGGAGGGGCCTGATCGTGGCTGGCGTGCCCGTGTAGTTCGATCCCGAGCGCACTTGCGTGCCGGGATCCTGCCATGACGGCGCTGCACCCTTCTGCGGCAAGACTCCCTGGATTTATTGCGTCAGCAAAGGTGTTTCGCCCGCTTATGAAAACGATTACAAAGCCCTTGGCCCTGACGGCCGCCATCGCCCTGTCGCTGTCTGCCTCTGCCTTTGCCGCACCGACGGTGGGTGGCGACGCCTTCACCGTGCTCCGCCTGGACCAGGCACCGACGTACCTGGATGCCAAGCTGGTGGCCGAACAGCTGCAGGCGCTGGACGTGGATGCGCTGACCATCGGCAACGTGATCCGTCCGGCCGACAGCATGGAAAGCGCGCAGGCACCGGACCCGCTGGCAGCATTGGCCGACGACCTGGGCTACACCTATCGCTTCGTCAGTGCCGACCCGGCTGCGGCCGAACAGCGCGGCAGCATCGTGCTCTCACGCCTGCCAGTGGAAGCCGAATCGGGCGTGGAAGCGCCGGGCCTGAACTACCTGCGTCTCAACGACGGCCGCCACGTGGTGGCGCTGTACACGCGCGCTGCCGAAGCCGATGGCGCGGCGGTCAAGACGATGGTGGACAGCTCGCGCCTGGGTGCGCCGGCGGTGCTGCTGGGTACCGATGCGGACATCGCCACCGCCGCGGGTTTCGCCGCCATCGGCAAGGGTGCCGGGTACAGTGCCGGCTTCGATGCCGCCACGACCAAGCCGGTCAAGCTGCGCCTGGATGCCGATGCAAGCATCGCCGGCCAGCTGCTGACGCTGGGCTACAACGCCCCCGTGGGCGGCGACACGCCCTGGATGGACACCGGCCTGGGCGCGGATGCGCGCGCCAGGCTGCTGGTGGCGCGGATGACCGTGGACGAGAAGTTCCAGATGCTGCACAGCTACTTCGGGCTGGGCAAGGATGGCGGGCCGCTGCCGGAAGGCGCGGTCGGTTCGGCCGGGTTCGTGCCGGGCGTGCCGCGCCTGGGTATTCCGTCCCAGCAGTCGGCCGATGCCGGCGTGGGCGTGACCAACCCCGGCGGGATCCGCAAGGGCGACCATGCCACAGCGATGCCCTCGGGCCCGTCCACCGCCTCGAGTTGGAACCCGCAGATCGCCTTCACCGGCGGTGCCACCATGGGCCGCGAAGCGTGGCAGCAGCGCTTCAACATCCTGCTGGCCGGCAGCGTCAACCTGCAGCGCGACCCGCGCAATGGCCGCAATTTCGAATACGCCGGCGAAGACCCGGTGCTGGCCGGTCGCCTGGTGGGTGAGTCGATCCGCGGTGTGCAGAGCCAGCACGTGATCTCGACGATGAAGCATTTCGCGCTCAACGACATGGAAACCTCGCGCAACTTCCACAGCGCCGAAATCGGCGAACAGGCAATGCGCGAATCGGACCTGCTGGCCTTCGAAATCGCCCTGGAAGAAGGCAAGCCCGGTTCGGTGATGTGTTCCTACAACCGCATCAACGGCACCTACGGCTGCGAGCACGATTACCTGATGAACCAGGTGCTCAAGCAGGAATGGAAGTTCCCGGGTTTCGTGATGTCCGACTGGGGCGGTGTGCACAGCGGTTCGAAGGCGGCGCTGGCTGGCCTGGACCAGCAGTCGGCGGGCGAGGTGTTCGACAAGGCGGTGTATTTCGATGCGCCGCTGCGGCTGGCCGTGGCCGGTGGCACGGTGCCGCAGGCGCGTTTGGACGACATGGTGGCGCGGATCCTGCGCACGATGTTCGCGCACGGCAATTTCGACCTGCCGCCGCAGCATGTGCCGATCGACGATGAAGCGGGCTTTGCGGCCGCGCAGCGCACGGTGGAAGAGGGCAGCGTACTGCTGCGCAACGCCGGCGACGTGCTGCCGCTGGGCAAGGAGGTGAAGCGCATCGTGATCATCGGCGGGCATGCCGACAAGGGCGTGATCGGGGGCGGTGGTTCGTCGATGGTGGGCTGGACCGCGCGTGGCACCAATGCGGTGCCGGGCGTGCTGCCGACCACCTGGCCGGGCCCGGTGATCTTCCACCCGTCCTCGCCGCTGGAGGCGCTGCGCGCCGAGCGCCCGGATGCGACCATCGAGTACGTGGACGGCCGTGACGTGGCGGCTGCCGCGCGCGCTGCCGCCGCAGCCGACGTGGCGATCGTGTTCGCGACGCAGTGGTCGGCCGAGTCGGTGGATCTGCCGCACATGAAGCTGCCGGACAACCAGGACACGCTGATTGCCGGGGTGGCCAAGGCCAACCCGAAGACGGTGGTGGTGCTGGAAACCAACGGTCCGGTCGAGCTGCCGTGGCTGCAGCAGGTGCCGGCGATCCTGCAGGCGTGGTATCCGGGCATCCGCGGCGGTGAGGCCATTGCGGCGCTGCTGACCGGCAAGGTGAATCCCTCGGGCCGGCTGCCGGTGACGTGGCCGGTGGACGCATCGCAGCTGCCTCGCCCGCACGTGAACGGGCTGGGCTTCAATCCGAAGCAGAAGCCGGACGACACCATCGATTACAACATCGAAGGCGCCAACGTCGGCTACAAGTGGTTCGCGGCCAAGGGTCTCACGCCGCAGTTCGCGTTCGGCCACGGGCTCTCGTACACGCAGTTCCAGTACGACAACCTGACCTACACGGCGATGGGCCAGCGCCTGGTGGCGACGGTGGACGTACGCAACACCGGCAAGGTGGCCGGTGCGGACGTGGCGCAGCTGTACCTTAAGATGCCCGAAGGCAGCACCACGCCGATCCGCCTGATCGGGTTCCAGAAGGTCACGCTGCAGCCGGGCGAATCGCGCCGGATCCGCATCGAGGCCGAACCGAAGGCGATGGCCAGTTTCGATACGCGCGACAAGCAGTGGAAGATTGCGGAAGGCCGTTACGAGCTGCAGCTTTCGCGTTCGGCCAATGAGCCGCTGCAGACCTCGCCGATGGTGTTGAGTGGTGGTGTGGTGAAGTAAGGCCGGGCGTGGTGCGTGGGCGTTTGGAGCGCTCACGCATTGTGGCGAACAGCCTTGGTCTGGGGGCGTGCCTGGCTTGGCTGGCGGGTGTGGGTTTGCGGGACACGCTGCAAGTACATCCATGTAAGCTCGTTCGCGCCATCCATGGCGCTCTACGGTCCCGCAAACCCACCCCCGCCAGCCTTTGACAGTTGGTCGATGACCCACGGAAATCAAAGGCAACAGCAACAGCAACAGCAACAGCGTTTTTCCACCGCTTTTTCCGTGGCCACCGACTCACTTTCAAAGGGTCGGCGGGCATGGGGGTACGGGGGCTTTGCGAAACATGGATGTTTCGCAAGAGCCCCCATGGATGGGTTTACGGCGCCCCCCGTACCCCCATGCCCGCCGGCCCAAGCCAGGGACGCCCGCAGACCAAGGCTTTGGCTTTTAAGGCTCTGGCTCTCAAGGCTTTGCTGTAAAAGGCCGTTCGCGGCCAACCATCGGCACATATCGGCTGGGGAAGAACGGCGCTAGGCTGCGGAGGTTGGTCGCCATCACCTTCCCGGAGAGAGCCATGCGTGTTCGTGTCGTGCCTGTCGTGCTGTTGAGCCTGATGATTGCCGCCAGCGTGTCGGCGCAGACCGCGCCGATGACGCCGGATATTCCGGCCAAGGGATTCGTCACCCCTACTGCGGGGTATGACTACGACAAGCGCGAAGTGATGATTCCGATGCGCGACGGGACCAAGCTGTATACGGTCATCGTCGTGCCCAAGGGCGCGCGCAATGCACCGATGCTGTTGACCCGTACGCCCTACGACGCCGCCAACCGCGCCAAGCGCATCGATTCGCCGCACATGCGCGACATCCTCCCGCAGGGCGACGAAGTGTTCGTCGATGCCGGCTATATCCGCGTGTTCCAGGATATCCGCGGCAAGTACGGTTCTGAAGGCGATTACGTGATGACCCGGCCGCTGCGTGGCCCGCTCAATGCCACCAAGGTCGACCATGCCACCGACGCCTGGGACACCATCGACTGGCTGGTCAAGCACGTGCCCGAAAGCAACGGCAAGGTCGGCATGCTGGGCTCCTCGTATGAAGGCTTCACCGTGGTGATGGCGCTGACCAACCCGCACCCCGCGCTGAAGGTCGCCGCGCCGCAGAGCCCGATGATCGATGGCTGGATGGGCGATGACTGGCTGAACTACGGCGCCTTCCGCCAGGTCAACTTCGGCTACTTCACCGGCCAGCTGGCCAAGCGCGGCAAAGGCCCGTCCATTCCCAGCACCGGCTACGACGATTACACCACCTTCCTGCGTGCCGGCTCGGCCGGTGACTATGCCAAGGCCAATGGCCTGGAACAGCTGGCGTGGTGGCACAAGCTGGTGGAACACCCGGCCTACGATGCCTTCTGGCAGGAACAGGCGCTGGATGCGCGCATGGCCAAAACCGAATTGAAAGTCCCCACCATGTGGCTGCAGGGCCTGTGGGACCAGGAAGACATGTGGGGCGCGGTGCACAGCTATGCCGCGATGGAGCCGCGTGACACCGGCAATACGCTCAACTATCTGGTCATGGGCCCTTGGCGGCACAGCCAGGTCAACTATGACGGCAGCAGCCTGGGCGCGCTGAAGTTTGACGGCGATACCGCGCTGCAGTTCCGCCGTGACGTGCTCAAGCCATTCTTCGACCAGTACCTGGTCGATGGCGCGGCCAAGGCCGATACGCCCCCGGTGCTGATCTACAACACCGGCGAAAACCACTGGGACAAGCTGCAGCAGTGGCCGCGTACCGCTGCCCAGACCAGACCGCTGTACCTGCGCGCCGGCGGCAAGCTCTCGTTCGAGGCGCCGCAGGCGGGGGAGGCCACGTACGAAGCCTACGTATCCGACCCGGCCAAGCCGGTCCCGTTCGCGCCGCGACCGGTGCGCTTTGCCGACCGCGATATGTGGACCAGCTGGCTGGTCAAGGACCAGCGCTTCGTCGATGGCCGCACCGACGTGCTGACCTTCGTCAGCGAGCCGCTCACCGAACCGCTGCGGATCGGCGGCGCGCCGCAGGTGAACCTGCAGGCGGCCACCAGCGGCAGCGACAGTGACTGGGTGGTGAAGCTGATCGACGTGTATCCGGACCAGGTGCCGTCGACGCCGGAGATGGGCGGCTATGAGCTGGGCGTGTCGATGGCGATCTTCCGGGGCCGCTACCGCGAAAGCTTCAGCGAACCCAAGGCGATCGCCTCCAACCAGGTGCTCGATTACAGGTTCGGCCTGCCCACCGCCAACCACGTGTTCCAGCCGGGCCACCGGGTGATGGTGCAGGTGCAGTCCAGCCTGTTCCCGCTGTACGACCGCAACCCGCAGACCTTCGTGCCCAACATCTACCTGGCCAAGCCCGGCGATTACCAGAAGGCGACCCAGCAGGTGTGGCATGCACCGGGCAACGCGTCGTTCATTGCGTTGCCGGTGTACTGATGCCGGGGGCGATTAGCCGGATACGCTCGGGTAATCGGTGTAGCCCTTGGCGCCACCGCCATACAGCGTGTCCGGATCGAGGTCGGACAATGCCACGCCCAGGCGCAGGCGTTCGACCAGGTCCGGGTTGGCGATGAAGGCGCGCCCGAACGCGATCATGTCCGCATAGCCGGACGCGATGGCCTGCTCGGCACTGTCCTTGTCGTAGCCGTTGTTGGCAATCCACGGGCCCTTGAACTTCGCGCGCAGCGCCGCGTAATCGAACGCGATGTTGTCGCGCGGGCCACCGGTGGCGCCTTCGATCACATGCACGAAGGCCAGGCCGCCAATGGCATCCAGGCGCTCGACCGCACGTTCGAACAACGGCTGCGGCTGCGAATCCCGCGCATCGTTGGCCGGGGTCACCGGCGACAGGCGCACGCCGGTACGCTCTGCGCCGATTTCCGAAGCGATCGCGCGCACCACTTCGTCGAGCAGGCGGGTGCGGTTTTCGATGCTGCCGCCGTATTCGTCGGTGCGCAGGTTGCTGCCATCACGCAGGAATTGATCGATCAGGTAGCCGTTGGCGGCATGCACTTCCACGCCGTCGAAACCGGCGGTGATCGCATTTCGCGCGGCCTGGCGGAAGTCCTGGATCAGCGCGGGAATCTCGTCCAGGCGCAGCGCGCGCGGCTCGGAGACATCCTCGAAGCCCTTTGCGGTGAAGGTCTTGCCGTTGGCGCGCAGCGCGCTGGGTGCCACCGGCACTTCGCCGTCCGGAAGCAGGCTGGTGTGCGAGATGCGGCCCACGTGCCAGAGCTGCAGCACGATGCGGCCGCCGCGCGCGTGCACCGCATCGGTCACCTTGCGCCACGCATCGATCTGCGCCTGGCTGTAGATGCCGGGCGTGTCCAGGTAGCCCTGGCCGAGCGGGCTGATCTGGGTGGCTTCGGCGATGATCAGGCCGGCGCTGGCGCGCTGCTCGTAGTACTGGATGGCCAGCGGGTTGGGCACGCGGCCTTCGATGGCGCGGTTGCGCGTCAACGGTGCCATCGCGATGCGGTTGCCGACCTCGATCGCGCCGAGCCGGGTGGGGGTGAACAACGTACCGTCTGGGGACTGTGTCATGTGCGATGCCTTGGGGAAGGGAAGTCGTGCAGGGGATACGACACCCAGCATAGGCCCGGGTGCGTTGCAGCGATGGGAAGCATTGTTGCGGGGCGCTGCGTGCACGTTGTGTAACGCATCCGGGGCGTAGGGTAGTGAGGTACCCAAGCAGAGGCAGTGCAATGATCGATTACCAACTCAAGGGCAAGGTTGCCATCGTCACCGGTGGCGTTTCCGGTATCGGCCTGGCCGTGGCCGAGCTGCTGGCCGATTCCGGCGCGGCGGTGGCGGTGTGGGACCTGAAGGACGACGCGGTGCAGAAGACCGCCGAGGCCATCCGTGGTCGTGGCGTCAATGCCATCGGCATCGCCTTGGACGTCACCGATGAAGCGGCGGTGGAAGCGGCCGTACAGCGCACGGTGCAGGAACTGGGCGGGCTGGATATCGCGGTCAACAACGCAGGCATCGGTGGCCCGTCGGCGACCAGCGGCGAGTACCCGGTGGACGGCTGGAAGCGCGTCATCGATGTGAACCTCAACAGCGTGTTCCTGTGCCAGCGCGCGCAGATCCAGGCGCTGCGCAAGGGCGGCAAGGGCGGCAGCATCATCAACATGGCCTCGATCCTGGGCCAGGTCGGGTTCGCCAATTCGGCCGCCTACGTGGCCGCCAAGCACGGCGTGGTGGGGCTGACCCAGACCGCTGCCTGGGAACACGCGGGCGACAACATCCGGGTCAACGCGGTGGGCCCGGGCTTCATTGCCACGCCGCTGCTCGACAAGATGGATCCGGCCGTACGCAAGGCGCTGGAAGCCAAGCACGCGCTGAACCGGCTGGGGAAGGCGGAAGAAGTGGCAGCGCTGGTGGCCTGGCTGGCCAGTGCCGACGCGTCGTTCGCTACCGGTACGTATTACGCCATCGATGGCGGTTACCTGGCCCAGTAAACACCGTGGGGCAGGGGCGGGCCTGCCCGCTCCTGCACGCCATGCTCACGCCGGATTTCACGGCACTCCCACGACGCTCACGCAAGGCTGGAACCCTTGCCGAGGAGAGCTGGATGGGACTGGAACAGGATCTGTCGATTCTGCTGCGCATTGCCGCAGCAATGTTGTTTGGTGGCGTGCTCGGCCTGGAGCGGGAGTTGGGCAAGCATGCGGCCGGGCTGCGCACGCACATGCTGATTGCCGGCGCGGCCGCGCTGATCGTCGGCCTGGGCGACAGCATCGCCGAGCATTTCCAGCAGGAGCGCTACCGCGACCTGCTGCAGGTGGATCCGGTACGCCTGATCGAGGCGGTAGTGGCGTGCGTTGGCTTCGTGGCGGCGGGCACCATCCTGCGTGGCAATCGCGATGATGAGGTCAGCGGATTGACCACGGCCAGTTCGCTGATCATGGCCGCGGCCATCGGCATCGCGGTGGGGATCGGGGAATATGTGATTGCGATCGGGGTCAGCGTGATGTGCGTGATCGTGCTGACGGTGTTCCGTCGATTGGCAAAAAAGCTGGAGTCACCATGAGCAGCGAACGTCCGTTCGAGATCAAACGCCTTGATCACCTGGTGCTGCGGGTACAGGATCTGCAGCGCGCGGTGGCCTTCTATCGCGACGTATTGGGCTGCACGGTAGCGCGCGAGCGCCCGACGCTGGGCATGGTGCACCTGCATGCGGGATCCTCGATGATCGACCTGGTGAGCGTGGAGGGTGCATTGGGCAGCCGTGGTGGTCCGGCGGCCGGCGCGCAGGGACGCAACCTCGAGCACCTGTGCCTGCGCATCGAGCCGTTCGACGAGGCGGCACTGCGCGAGCACCTGACGGTGCACGGGGTGGCGGTGGATGGACAGGTCAGCAGCAACCTGGGTGCGGAAGGCGATGGGCTGTCGCTTTACCTGCGCGACCCCGATGGCAACGGGGTGGAGCTCAAGGGACCGGCCAGTCCGTGCTGCGGTTAGGCAGCCAATCCGCTGTGGGGGCGTAGATCTTTGGTCTAATGGGCGGATCGTGAACGCTTCGCCATGGTTGGACCATGATCATTTCCGCTTCCACCGATTACCGCGCCGCCGCGCAACGCCGGCTGCCGCCGTTCCTGTTCCATTACATCGACGGCGGCGCCTACGCCGAGCACACGCTGCGCCGCAATGTCGAGGACCTTGCCGGGATCGCGCTGCGCCAGCGGATCCTGCGCAACGTGGCCGACCTCAAACTGGATGCGGAGCTGCTGGGCGAGCGCATGGCGATGCCGGTGGCGCTGGGGCCGGTGGGTCTGACGGGGATGTTTGCGCGACGGGGCGAGGTGCAGGCGGCGAGGGCGGCGGCGAGCCGCGGCATTCCGTTCACGCTGTCGACGGTGTCGGTGTGCGCGATCGAGGAGGTGGCGCCGGCCATCGGTCGCCCGATGTGGTTCCAGCTGTATGTGCTGAAGGACCGCGGTTTCATGCGCAATGCGCTGGAACGGGCCAAGGCGGCAGGGGTCACCACGCTGGTATTCACGGTGGACATGCCCACGCCCGGCGCGCGCTACCGCGATGCGCATTCGGGGATGAGCGGCCCCAACGCGCCGTTGCGGCGCATGCTGCAGGCCGTGACCCACCCGCGCTGGGCGTGGGACGTTGGGTTGCGTGGGCGCCCGCATGACCTGGGCAACATCTCCACCTATCGCGGCAATCCCACCGGGCTGGGCGATTACATCGGCTGGTTGGGCAGCAATTTCGATCCTTCCATTTCGTGGAAGGACCTGGAATGGATCCGCGAGTTCTGGACCGGGCCGATGGTGATCAAGGGCATCCTGGATCCCGAAGACGCGCGCGATGCGGTGCGTTTCGGCGCCGATGGCATCGTGGTATCCAACCATGGCGGCCGGCAGCTGGACGGGGTCCTGTCGACGGCGCGCGCGCTTCCGGCCATCGCCAGTGCGGTCAAGGGCGAGGTGGAGATCCTGGTCGATTCAGGCATCCGCAGCGGGCTGGACGTAGTACGCATGCTGGCGCTGGGTGCTGACGGCGTCCTGCTTGGTCGCGCGTTCGTCTATGCGCTGGCGGCTTACGGCGAGGCCGGCGTGGCCAACCTGCTGGATCTGATCGCGAAGGAAATGCGCGTGGCGATGACGCTGACCGGTGCGCGGAGCATTCGCGAGATCAGTGAGGATTCGCTGGTGGGTTTGTCGCGCTGAAAGCGGTAAAGCGGTAAAGCGGTAAAGCGGTAAAGCCTTGGTCTGCGAGTGTGCCTGGCTTGGGTCGGCGGGCATGGGGGTACGGGGGGCGCCGTAAACCCTTCCATGGGGGCTCTTGCGAAACATCCATGTTTCGCAAAGCCCCCGTACCCCCATGCCCGCCGACCCTTCGACAGTGAGTCGGTGGCCACGGAAAAAGCGGTGGGCAGACGCTGTTGCTGCTGCCTTTGATTTCCCTAGGCAACCAGCCAACTGTCAATGGCTGGCGGGGGTGGGTTTGCGGGACCGTAGAGCGCCATGGATGGCGCGAACGAGCCTACATGGGTGAAGGCGCACTGCTTGCGAGGCACTGCCTCGCGTGCGACTGAACGCACAGCCGCTGGCGGCTGGGCCGGGCCGCGGAGCGGGACTTGCGGCGTGTCCCGCAAACCCACACCCGCCGGCCAAGCCGCGGACGTTCGCAGGCCAGGGCTTTTGCTTTTGCTTTTTGCTCTTGCTCTGCGCCGTACGCGCTTAAACCAACATCACTCGCAGCGGATTGCAGTGATGATGTTGTCCTTGTCGAGGTAGACGCGCAGGCGGTCGGAGCGGTGGTCGCGGGTGGCGACGGTGGAGCCGGGGCCGATGGGGATGATCAGGCCGGCGCCGCTCTGCTTGAAGACAGTGCGCATGGTGGCTTCGTCGGCATTCTTGCCGATGGCCCAGGTCAGGCCTTCGGCATGGCATTCGCCGCTGCCGGTGATTTCCGGCCCGGGCGCGGTGGCGCAGGCGGACAGGGACAGGGTGGCCAGGGCCAGCAGCGGAAGCACGTTGCGCGAACGGGTCGTCATGGGTCGCTCCTGCGGTTGCCAGCCCCGACCATACCACCGCCGTGGTGGCCCCGGGGTGGGCGCCGCTACACTGGTGGCCGGAGTCGACGAAGGAGCCGGTGGTGCTGCACGTGTTCATGCTGGGGGGGCGTCATGCCCGCGCGCGGATCGAAGTCCATGACGTGGCGTTCGCCAACGTTGAACGCATCGAAGATGCGTATCCGCAGCTGCGCCGGGACTGGTTTGGCGAGGCCAAGGGGCTGCATGTCGATGGCTGGCTGGCCGTCGATGGGGTCGAGGACTATCGGGTAGCGTTTGGCGACGCCGCCCCGGCGGCGGACGAGCCCCGGCTGTTCTTCGTCAATCTGGGTGGCTATGTGCCCGGCGCACTGGGCGAGGCGCATGATTACCTACTGCTGGTCGCGCCCGATCTGGCGGCGGCCCGGCGCAAGGCCAAGGCGCTGCAGGATGCGCGGTGGGACAAGCCGCATACCGATGCGTTGCTGGAGGTGGATGACTGCATCGCCATCGACCAGGTGGGTGGTCGCCATGTACAGCTGGTGCGCGCTGCGCATGCGGGCATCGAACAGGTCAGCGATTACATCGTGATCGGCTGAGCGCGCAGCGTCGACCACAGCGCCTCCAGGTGCTGCACGAACGCTGCCGGCGCGGTCGCCAGGTTCGCGCTGCCGTGGTGTTCGCCGCCGAAGGGCTCCTCCCCGGGTAGCGACACCCGCGTTTCACCTTCGATTCCGTAGCCGGTGCCGCCGTCTATCAGGCTGATGTGCAGCTGGTGCGGGTCGATGCCGCCCCCACAGAACGTGTGGCTGGCCAACGTGATCTCTGCCTGGCCATCGCCATCCAGGTCGGTCACGCCCACGTGCTCCAGGAACCAGCCCGCTTCCAGGTCCAGTCCGGCGCAGGGCTGGCGGATCTGACGCTGCCATTGCTTGCTCCAGGCCCCGCGCGGGTCCGACCGGACATGCAGTTGCGCGGTCAGCACCGCGACGTCGAGCACATCGCCGCTGTCGGCATCTTCATGGGTTTCGTCACTTCGCTCCAGCACCAGCAGGCCTTCCCCGTGGCGGTCGCGGAAATGCACACGCCGAAGCACGTTGTCGCCCCCCGGTAGCGGCGCGGCAGTGGCCACCGGTTCGGGAAGGAGGGTCAGTTCGTGCACCGCCGCAGCCGGCCCCTGCTCGGCACAGCCAGCCAGTGCCAGGCAGGCGGCCCCTATCAGCGCAGGGTTGAGCAGGCGGAACAGGTGGGGCGGGCAGGCGGGATCGTGCATGGGGGGGCGTCGCGTAGCTGCCGTGATCATTACCCATCCCCTGCCGGCATGACCACGCACCGCGTCGCGACCGGCTCGTTTCGAGGGCCCGGATTGACCCCTCGGGCCCGTGTTGCTGCAGTGCAGCGAATTCACCGGGCGGTAGCCGGCTGCAAAACAGCCACGCTATAGTGCTCGATCAATGCGGTGCCCGCTTTCGTGCCCGGGCTGTATGGCGCGTCGTACCTGACCAAATTCATGACTGCTGAAACGACTACTCCGCCGGCCGCTCCGGCCCAGGCTTCCGGTCCGCTGTTCTACCGCCAGCCGCTGCCGCTGCAATCGGACAAGCACGCCAACTGGCGCCTGCGTCCGGGTTCGCTGGCGTTTGCCGCCGAGACCAACGCCATTCCGGCGGTGATCGGCGAATTCGGCATGGCCGCCCAGCATTTCCCCATCCTGTTCACCGGCCAGGATGCCTCGCCGATCGTGGCCGTGGGCCTGGCCCGCCGCAACCTGTTCGTGACCGACGGCAAGTGGGCCGACGACACCTACGCCCCGGCCTACCTGCGCCGCTACCCGTTCGTGTTCGTGCAGGCCGAGGACGATAATTTCCTGCTGGCGCTGGATGCCGATTCGGAACAGGTCAACCAGGGCGTCAGCGACGAAGGCGAGCCGCTGTTCGTTGATGGCAAGGCGACCGAACTGGTCGACAACGCCATGAAGTTCTGCGCCGATTTCACCCGCGAGTACGAACAGACCCGCCAGTTCAGCGCCGCGCTGAAGGAACAGGACCTGCTGGTCGAGCGCAGCATCGACGTGACCCTGCCCAGCGGTGAGAAGATGTCGGTGAACGGCTTCCACGTGGTGGACGTCGAGAAGTTCGCCAAGCTGCCCGACGCCATCGTCCTCGCCTGGCATCGCAACGGCTGGCTGGCCTCGATCCACCACCACCTGAGCTCGCTGGCGCGCTTCAATGCGCTGGTGCAGCGCCAGAGCGCGCAGGTCGCTGCCGCGGCCTGATCACGCAATGGCGTGTGAGGACAGAAAACGGCGGCCGCAGGGCCGCCGTTTCTGTCTGTCCCGGCATCAGGAACGGCTGCCCCGTGCCTGGCGCAACTGCCGTCGGAACGCCTCAAGCTTGCTGGAGCGGGGTTGGAGGTCGATCCCGACCCAGCGGTCCTGCTCGCGGCCATCGGCATCGATCTGCAGTTCGTGATGGAACAGGTCGCGGGTCCCGATGGCGCTGTCGCTGATGCCGGTCACCTCGCTGATCGACGCCACCACGCGGCGACCGCTGCCCAGCCGCTGGACATGCACCACGAAATCAACCGCACTGGCGATCTGCCGACGCACGTTGTCTTCGCTGCCCTGGAAGCCCGCGAGTCCTGCCAGGATTTCCAGGCGTTGCAGGCAGTCGCGCGCGGAGCTGGCGCGCACAGTGGCCATGGAACCATCGTGCCCGGTCGCCATCGCCTGCAGCATCTCGATGACCTCGGCGCCGCGCAGTTCACCCACCAGGATCCGGTCGGGGCGCATGCCCAGGCTGCTGAGCATCAGCTCGCGGATGCCGACCGCGCCCTGGCCGTCCGTGCCCGCTGCGCGGCTTTCCAGACGCACGACATACGGGTGCTTGAGCGTCAGTTCGGCAACCTCCTCGACGGTGGCGATGCGCTCGTCGGCCGGAATGTATCCGGCCATGGCGTTGAGTAGCGCGGTTTTCCCCGAATCCGCGGTGCCGCAGACGAGGATGTTGCAGCGGCCCAGCACCATGGCGTTCAACAGCGCAAGCACGGCGGGATCGAACGTGCCCATGCGCAGCAGCTCGTCACAGGTGAACGGGGTCCTGCGGAACTTGCGGATGGAGACCACCGGGCCATCCAGCGCCAGCGGCGGGATGATCGCGTTGAGATGGCCACCAGCGGGCAGGCGTACGTCCGCGATCGGGCAGTCTTCGTCCAGCCGGCGCCCCAGCGGGGCCAGGATGCGGCGCAGGATCCGCAGCAGGTGGTCATCATCGGTGAAACGCTGGTGGATCGGCACCAGCTGTCCGGCCTGGGAGACTTGGATATCCCGGTAGCCGTTGATGAGGATGGCATCGATGGCGGGGTCGCGCAGCAGGTCATCCAGGGGGCCGAAGCCGGTCAGTTCCTTGACCAGCGCGGCTGCCACGATTTCCATTTCGGCGGCGTTGACCGGGATGCGCCATTGCTGCACGAACCGGTCGGTCTGGGTGGTTACGTAGCGGGCTACCGTGACCGGCGACCAGGCGTCGATGTCGACCTGGCCATCCTCGATGCTGTTGAGCAGGTGCTCATGGGCGGCGGCCAGCACCCGCAGGAAGTCGTCGGACTGCGCGAACGGCACCCGTGGTTCCGCTGCCGGATCCGCGGGCAGGGAATCCGCACGCGCAGCGGCCGGGCCGAGCGGGGCTACTTTCTTTTCCATTGACGGCTGTCCAGGAAGCGCATGAGGGTTTCCAGCGGGGTGTGCGGCCGCGCAGGCGGCGCGGCAGGGCACAGGCGCGCCAGCAAGGGCGCGAGCGCGCGCAGGTAGGGCGCGCGGGGGGCATCGTGCAACAGCAGGTGCCCATGGTTGGCGCTGGTGCGCAGGCGTTCGCAGCAGGGCAGGGCAGCCAGCAGCGGCAGGCCGAACCGGTCAGCGATCTGGGCCGGGCCCAGTCCGCCACCTTGGTGGTGGCGGTTGATGACCAACTGCAGGCGCGCGTCGCGGCTGCCGATGGCGTCCAGGTGCTTCAACACCTGGTCGAGTGAGACCAGGGTGCCGATCGCCGGGTCGGCGACGAGCCAGATCTCGTCGGCACCGTTGAGGAGGGAGCGGGGAACCTGGCGGACCGGAACACCACCCAGGTCGCACAGCACCGTGCGGAAGACGCCGCGCAGGCGCTGCATCAGTACGGCTGGATCGGCAAGGGTACCGCCATCTCCGCTTGCCGGCTGTCCCAGCAGGTGAAGTCCGCCTTCGTGCCGGGTCACCACCGTGCGGACCAGGTTGGCGTCGATGCGGTTGGCATGGCGCAGCGCATCGTCGTAGTGGAACTGGCTGTCCACGTTGAGATACAGCGCGGCATCGCCGCCCGGTTGGCCGAGGTCGACCAGCAGGGTGTCGGTGGCGTCGTCCTCTCCGGCGCGGGGCGCGGCGAGCTGTTGCGCCATCACCCCCAGATGGGTGGCCAGCGTGCTGGTGCCGACCCCGGCGCGTACGCCCAGCAGCAGGATAAGCCGGGCCTTCGCGGCGCCCGGCGCAGGCAGGTCGGGAACATCGGCAGGCAGGGCGGCGGCGCGGCGCAGCACGGCGTCGATCTCGGCGGTGCTCGCTTCCAGGTCGAGAATGTCGCGCAGGCCCGCCCGTACGGCCGCGACAATGCCATCTTCCTCCTTCGACGATGTCGACCCCACCGCGACCAGCGGCAGGTCCGGATGACTGCGCTGGAGCCGCCTGGCCAGTTCGCTGGAGGCCTGGGCGGCCCCGCGCAGATAATCCAGCAGCACCACGCAGGGGCCGCTGCGACGATGAACGTCGAGGGCACCCGGAGGCGCGGCACTGTCCTGCCAGTGCACGCGCATGCCGACCGGGAGCCGGGCTTCGAGCAGGGCGGCCAGGTGGCTGGCCGGGGCGTAGAGGACGAGGGTCATCGGTGGCGGCCTGGGGTGCAGCAGCTGGAGGGTAGCGGCCATGGGAGGCGTCCTTGCGCGCGGGCACGTCAGTCGATGTTCCGCCACCGCTGGCCCCGGCGGATGCACAAAATCGGCAGGATGCCTACATGCCGCCCTGTGATGGACCGATGGAAACAAAGTGAACGTAGGATATTGACGCCGTGTAAACACCTTCACGCAGAAACTCGCGAAAACGTACCGATATTCTGTCCGGTAGAACCCGCGATGCATTCTGAAGGGGGAATGCACAGCAAACCAGGAAGGGGCCTGCACGGTGGATGGCGACCATCGTGGAGTCCACGCCAAACGGGGAAACCACTGTCATGGCCGATGGTGAAGTGCAGGAAGTCCACGGTACCGCGTTACGCCAGCATGACCTGGCGTCGCTGGGCGGTGTGCTCCGGGTCTGCGAAGTGGAAATGGTGCTGCTGGACGACAACGGGCCGCGCGCATCGATCCAGTCGCAGGTACATGATGAATCGCTGTTCTGCACGGTCACCTGCGGTTTCCAGTTTCGCGGACGCTTCACGTTGCCGCCGGAATGGTGCCTGCTCGGTTTCATCCACGAGACCGACGAGTCGCGAAGCTGGTGCCACGGCGTGAGCCTGGGCGCGGGTACGGCATTGACGGTGTTTCCCGAAGGCGCCAGTGAATTCGCGCTCAGTGCCGGCAGCCGTTTCAGCTTCCTGCTTACGCCCATGCAGCGGGTGCAGCGCAAACTCACCGAACTCAGCCTGCGTTCGAACCTGCCTTTCGGGCAGGCGCTGTCGCTGTTCGATGCCGGCGCCAGCGGTTGCGGCCTTGCCGGGCGCTACGCGCAGCTTCCCGCGTGGCTTGGCGGCGCGGGTCCGGCCCTGCCTGCTGACGCCGCGACCCTGCTGCTGCACGAACACGTGCAGGCCCTGCTCGCGGCCCAAGGCCAGAGCCGGGCGGCCAACTCCCGTGCGCGCCGCGCGCACTATCTGATCTCACAGCGCGCCGAATCCTTCATGCGGCAGAATCTGCGGCGCAACATCTACATGCACGAGATCTGCGCCGCAGCGGGCGTGAGCGAGCGTGCCCTGCGCTATGCCTTCGAGGACCTGTTCGGCACCTCGCCCAACCGGTACCTGTCGATGCTGCGGCTGTGCGCCGCATGCCGCGGCCTGTCGATGGCCGACGCCACCCGCAAGTCGGTCAAGGCGGTGGCGCTCAGCTGTGGCCTGTGGGATCTGTCGCGGTTCGCCGACAACTATCGGCGCGTATTCGGTGAGCTGCCCCGGGACACCCTGATGCGTGCGCCCGCCTCGGCGGGCATCCCGGCCTGAAGGCACGTTTCCGGCAGCGTGCCGGAATTGCACATCCACATGCCGCATTCCTCCCTCGTCTTGCCGGAACGCACGTTCGTGCTGCCGGATCGAGGCGTCTGCGCATCCATCCCGGCGTTCTAATGACCACGAAGCGCCAACGCGTGGACAGGGCCCTGGAGGTCCAGGAGCACGCGACCGGCACGCTTTGTCCTGGCTCGCTGTCAACCGCGGGATGTCTCCCCCGTCATCGCTCAGGGGGCAGCGAGCCAGGCCATTTTTCGCTTGCGATCCGTCTCAGCCGGCAGCCCGCTCGCTGGTGATCACCGCACCTTCGCGCATCACCAGGGTCACCGGCGTCCGCTCCACGACGTCCAGCAACCGTTGCCACTGCGCGTCATCAAGCGCACCGCTGGCATGCAGCACCCGGTGGACCAGCAGCCGGTTGTCGGCGTCGCGGGAGGAAGACAGTTCGGCGCGGAACTCGCCGAGGTCCCAGCCCTTCTTCTCCGCATACATGCGCAGGGTGATGGCCGTGCAGGCCGACAGCGCCGCCAGGTACAGCTCGAACGGCGCCATGCCCGCGCCCTGTCCGCCCAGCGTGGCCGGCTCATCGGCCACCACGTGGTGCGCACCGGCCTGGATCTGGTGACGGTAGTTGGGGCCGTCGGAAACAATCCTGACCTGTGCCATGGCGCACGCTCTGCAACGGGAATGTGGGGCGCCGAGCATGCCATGCCGGCTGGCTGCGCGCAGCCTGCCATCGGCGGGACGGTTTGTTGCCTTCGCGGGTGGTTACTCCACGCCGGGTATCTTCACCTTCAATGCGGTCGCCTCGGCCTCGCAGTCCTGGGCCACCACGCCGCTGCCGCGCAGGCTGTCGATCTCGGCACGGGCTGCCCTCATGTCCGCGTTGAAGGTTTCATTGGCGTGCAGCACCGCGACGGCGCCAGCGCCGACCGCACGCCCCTGCAGCACATCGCTTTGCCAGTGCGCGTTGCAGATCAGCCGGTTCTCGCCGAACGCGCGACCGCGGGCGAGCACGGCATCGGCCTGGGCCGGGCTCAGCTCGCTCAGCAGCAGTGCCCAGGTCCAGCCGATCGAGGTATGCCCGGAGGGATAGGAGCCGTCGGTGCGCAGCGAAGCTTCATCGGCCGGGAAGCAGGTTTTCTCTTTGTAGAACACGAACGGCCGTGTGCGCTTGTAGTGGTCCTTGGCCGCGTACGTGGCCAGGCCCGCATCGACGAGGCTGCGTTGCAGCAGCAGGTAGAGGCGGGGCGTATCCTGCTGGCTGATCGGCACCCCCAGCGCGCAGGAAAACGTGCTGGCCACCTGCGGGAAGCGCAGGTCGGCATCGCGACTGGCCAGTGCGTAGCGCGGACTGGATTTCAACTTCTGCGATGCCCGGCTGGTCGCCTGGTCGCGGGCAAACCCGGGCGAGCCCTTGGCGGGAGGCGGCGGCAGCAACAGCAGGCTGTCGGGCAGCGCACGTCCCAGGTAGCCGGCGGGCACGCCCGGGCGCAGCTCCGGAACCGGCGCAGGCTGTGGCGGCAGCGCGGTGGGGATCAGTGCCGGTGCCGGGCTGGTCAGTGGACCGGTGGCGCAGCCGGCCAACAGCACGACGGACAGCCAGGACGCCTTGCGAAGAGCGGGCATGGGAATCTCCATCCGTAGGGTTCTACTGGCCGGCCGCGCCACGCGGCGCGGCATCGCGCAGGGGAAAGCGCACTTCGATCCGCGCACCGCCGAGCGGGCTGGTGCCCACGTGCAGGGTGCCGGCCAGCAGGCGTGCGCGTTCTTCCATGCTGATCAGGCCCAGCCCGGGCGTGCGCCGCAGGTGGCTGGCCAGGATGCCCACGCCATCGTCATCCACCCGCAGCACCACGTTCTGCCCACGCACGCACACCAGCACGTCGGCCACGCTGGCGCGCGCGTGCTTGTCCACGTTGTTGACCGCTTCCTGGACGATCCGGAACAGGCTCAGCTCCTGATCGTCGTTCAGGCGTGGCGCGTCCTCGATGCTGCAGCGCAGTCGCAGCCGTCCCCGTGCGTTGCGCTTGATGCAGAACGCATCCAACGCACTGGCCAGCCCGGTGAAGCGCAGGATGCTGGGGTGCAGTTCGTGCGAAATGGCGCGGATGTCGTTGGACACCGACAACAGCTGGTCCTGCAGTTCCACCACGCTGGGGCGCTCGGCAGGCGGGATGTGGTTGCGCAGGGTGCTGAGCCGGATCGAGATCGCGGCCAGCGACTGGTTGACGTCGTCATGCAGGTCGCGCGCGATCCGGGTGCGTTCCTCTTCCTGCACCACCAGCATCCGCCCGGTGACTTCGCCCAGGCGCGCGTACGCACGCTGCAGTTTTATCCGGTTGGACAGCTTCTGCTCGGAAAGTGCGCCCAGGAACAGCAGTGCGAACCCCGTGCACAGGGTCCAGGCCTGGCCGGTGAGCAGGTTGCGCTCGGGCGTCCAGAAGCCGAACGGTCCCATCGCTTCCAGGCCCAGCTGCATCCCCAGCACCGCCACGACCACCATGGTCAAGGATGCCCCCGCGATGCCAAACACGATCAGTGCCCAGACCAGCAACGGAATCGGCGCCAGGGTGAGCAGCGGGGTGACCACCCCGTCCTGCCAATCCACCGTCCACAGCACCACCAGCAGGCCCAGCAGCAGCAGGGCCAGGCCCAGCGTCTGCCAATGCCAGCCGTGGCGGCGCTCGGGCGCTTCAAGAATGCGGGCCACGTTGACCAGGGCCGGCACTATCAGCAGGTAACTGACGCTGCTGGTGAGGGCCAACTCGCGCATCGTGGCGGGCGCCAGCGCGGGACCGCGTCCACCGAGCGCCAGCGCGTACCACCACGCCCCGCACAGGGGCAGCAGCACACAGGCCAGCAGCAGGAACAGCGTCAGGTCGCGGTAGTCCTCCAGCGCAGCGCGTTCGCCGCGCCAGCGCAGCAGCAGCCACGCCACCATTACCACCATGGCGAACTCGCCCAGGCTGGCCAGCAGGCGCGGCAGTGCCGACAGCGGCACAAGCAGCAACGACAGCACAGTGCCGGCGCAGGCGGCGAGGATGCACCCGCGCCATTGGCTGCGCGGTGTGAACAGCAACCAGCCCAGCAGTACCGGGCCGGGTATCCACAGCACATGCAGCTGCGGGTTGGGGGCAAGCGTGGGCAGCCACTGGCCGAGCATGCAGCCGAGCAGGAGCGGGAGTACGTTTGTTATGAGAATGCGCACATCGAGTGGAGACGAGGTGAAGCGCTCACTCCGACGCAAGGACAAGCGGTTGCGGGCGGTGTCGGGCGGAGTCGCGCCGACCTGGTTCACCTGGCTGCTGGCCTGCACTCTGCACCTCGGGGAGATGCGCGGGATCGCCACACTGGCAATCCATGCGCCATAACGTGGTACGACTTTCGGGGTGAGCAACGGACTGCGACCGGTCGTGGCTGGGGGGTCCGGCGGCACGACTTGTCGCCATGTCGTAACGGCCCCACAATCGCGCCGATGAGAACAGGTTGACTCGACGCGCGCTATCCACATTCCGACGAATCCGGGAGCTGGCGATGGACGAACCGATGTCCCCCTACAGCCGTTTTGTCGTTGACGGCTTTGATGCGGACGCCCTGCTGGGGGTGGTGCGCGATACCCGCTTCGAACAGCGGCTGCTGGCTGCCGGCCACTTCCGCGCCTGCGTGCAACGCCTGGTCTTTCCCGAGTTCAGTCTGGACAGTGGCGCCTACACGCTGCCGATCTTTGCCAGTGGAAGCTTCAGCCAGGGCATGATCGCGTTGGCCTTGGCCGTCACGTGCGCGCAACCGATGTGGGCCAACGGCCGCTGGATCGCAGCGGGCCAGATCATGGTGTTTGCCGAGGACAGCGAGTTGAACGTGCGCCCCAGTCCTGGGGGCTGGCAATGGGCAGTGATGCTCATTCCGCGCGCCGTGCTGCAACGCGAAGCGGTGCACCGGGTCGGGCGCGAATTGAGGCTGCCCAAGGTGGGCTGGTACAGCCGCGCGGCGGCCCCCAGGGACGCCCGCAACCTGCGCGAAGGGGTGTTCACGGTGCTTCAGGACGCCGCCGGTTGGCAGGGGATTGTCCGGCCCGAGCAGCTGGAGATGCAGGCATCCACCCTGCTCGGGGTGTTCATCGATGCCGTGGCGGCATCCGATGGTGGTCCCGAACGGCGGGGGTTGGGCAGCTGCAACGAACGCCGCCGCGACGCCATCGTGCGCCAGGCCGAGGCCTATCTGAAATTGCAGCTGGAGAATCCCTATGACAGCCGGGCGCTGTCCCGGCACCTGGGCGTGGGCGAACGCCAGCTGGAGCGTCTGTTTCGTGATGCTTACGGACATGGCCCGTGCCATTGGCACCAGCTGGCGCGGTTGAACCTGGCCCGCAGTGCCCTGCGGCATGCCCGGGGCTCGGTTGGGGTGACCGAGGTGGCGACGCGTTTCGGCTTTGCGCATCTGGGGCGGTTCTCGGTGATGTACCGCGACGTGTTCGGCGAAAGCCCCCGGGACACCCTGCGTGGCTGAACCGTTTTGAACGTCCGTCACAGTGTGAAACAACGTCACGGCGCCATCACGTCGGCACCATCAAGGTCGAATCGTTGTGCGGGGCTGGCGCTACCGCTGGCCCGCAGAGCACTTCAATCAGGGGACGATTGATGCCACGGGAGACGACAACATGCAGGTTTCGTATTCGCCGGCGGAGTGCCGGTATCGCAGGGTAGTGCTGGCCGACGACCACCGCGTGGTGGCGCAGGGCATCGAGCATCTGCTGGAAGGCCGGTTCGATTCGATCGAGCTGGTGTCCTCGGGCGAGGAGCTTGTCGAGGCCGTGCGTCGGGATCCTCCCGACGTGGTGGTAGCCGACATCAGCATGCCCGGCCTCACCGGCATCCAGGCGCTGCGGCGGATGCGCGAGGAGGGCTACGAGATGCCGGTGGTGTTCCTCACCATGCATGACGAGTCGAGCGTGGCCGCCGAGGCGATCCGCGCCGGCGCCCGCGGCTATGTGCTCAAGAGTGCGGCAGGCGAGGAACTGGTGCGGGCCTTGGCGGGGGTGATGGGCGGGCACACGTATGTGACCCCGACCCTGGCGGTGGATGCCATCACCAATGCGGGCCGGCAGCAGTACGTGCTGACCGACAAGCAGCTGCGCATCCTGGAGTACGTCGCGCGCGGGCTGCGTTCCAAGCAGATCGCCTACGAACTTGGGGTGTCGGTGCGTACGATTGAATCGCACAAGTACGCGATCATGCAGGAGCTCGGCGTGCACGGCACGCTGGAACTGGTGCGCAAGGCCGAACACGAAGGCCTGATCCGGCACTGAGCACCGTCTGCATACGGGACGCGGGCAAGTAGATTTACTTGCCCGCGTCCGGTTGTTTTTCCCTTGTCCGGGGGACAGGCACGGCACACCATCAGGGAACGCGTCGACCTGGCGGGAACCATGAATGCTGCCCGTGTGCTGCTTGCCGAAGACGGCTCCGCCATGGGCCGGCAACTGCGTGGCCTGCTTGCCGAACAGTTCGAGGTGATCGGCCTGGTGCAGGACGGCGCCTCGCTGGTCAAGGCGGCGCAGTCGATGCTGCCCGACGTGGTGGTGACCGACATCGCCATGCCCGAGCTCAACGGCCTGGAAGCGGCGCGCCGTCTGCGCGTGCAGCGGCCCGTGCTGGGCGTGGTGTTCATCACCGTCCACTCCGAACCGCAGATGGTGGACCAGGCCATGGCGCTGGGACCCTGCAGTTACGTGCTGAAGTCCGACGCGGGCGATGACCTGGCCATGGCCGTGCAGGCCGCATTGCGCGGCGAACGCTTCCTCTCGCACTCGCTGTAGGCAGATCCGTCGTTCAGATCAGCATGCCTGCCAGCTTGGCGACCAGGTCGTCGACCGACATCGCCACCAGCGCCAGGGGCAGCAGTGGCGCCACCGCGGGCAGGACCATGCCCAGCAGGGTCCAGCGGGTGAACGGTACCACTGACATCGATGCGGTGCCCTGGTAAACCGCGCTGAAATCAGCGAACGCCGAGGCATCGTTGTGGTCGAGCAGCGACTCGCTGCCGGCCGTGTCCTCACTGGCCGCTCTCCAGCGCTGGTCGAACGCGGCCGCCGCGCGGCTGCCTAGGGCGCTGAAACGGCACAGCGCATGCCGTCGCGCGCGGATCAGGATCGGGCTGAGCAGTACCAGTGGGGCCAGCAACAGCAGGGTCACGCCAATCACGTACCCCGCCAGCAAGTGGCGCAGCGAGTACAGCGAGGCGTCGAGATAGGTCATGTGGTTGAGGCAGGCCCCGGACAGGACCAGTGCGCCAGCCGCGCCCAGCATGCTGAAACGCTCGTGGGCCACGCCCAGAAACGCCAGGCCACCGGTCCGGTCGGGATGCTCGGCGTGCAGCGTCAGACCCACCGATGGCAGCCGGGCCAGCAGCATGGCCCAGAGCAGGAACCGCCACAGCCACAGCAGCATGACCAGCCGGAACAGGGGCATGCCGACCCATGCATACCAGTGCCCCGCAGGCGTGGTCGCGCCGCCTTCGGTTCGCCAGTCGGGAACGCCGCTGAGCAGGCTGACCACGCCACCCTGGACGAACAGCGGCAGGAAGGCCAGCACGATGCAGGCCAGGTCCGGCCATCGACTGTCACGCAGACGTCGGATTCGGGCCAGCAGCGCCTGCAGCCGCGGCTGCCGACGTGGGTGGACCAGGCTGGCCTGGCTCAGTTGGCGCAGGGCACTGTGCAGCAGCGCATCGGCACGCGGCGCGGCGAGTACCAGCAGCGGCAACGCCAGCAGCAGGCGGGCGAGGGTGGCGTAGTCGCCGAGCAACGCCATGGCGTGTGGCCGCGGCAGCAGCATTCCCTGCGCGCTGGCCAAGCCGACCAGGGGAAGCAGTGTCACCGCCACCAGCAGGGTGGCAAGCCACCACGACAGGCGCCGGCTGCCACGCAGTGCGCCGCTGGCGTGCAGCAGGCGGTGCACCAGTCCACCGCGCATCAGTGAGTAGCTGTCCTGGCTCATGCCGGATGAGCATACCCTCGAGGCATACCGTTGCCGGCGCAGTAAAAATACTGAAGCCGGTGCAGTACCTATCCCGATGTGCGCTTACGCTGTCACCGCCAAGCTGGAATCCTCTGCAATGGAACCCGGCGATGCTCCTGGCCATCGATTTCCTGACGCGCTTCTGGACAGACATGATGGGTCGTGCGGACGGTCCGATGACGTTCCGGTTCTTCCTGCAGCCGACCATGGCGCTGATCACCGCGCTGATCGACGGCATCCGCGCCGCGCGGGCCGGCAAGCCGCCCTATGCATGGCTCATCGCCCACAGCAGCGGTAGTGAACGCCTGGCCACGTGGCGCGAAGGCGTCACCGCAACGACGCGGATCCTATTGCTGGGGGTGGTCATGGATGTGATCTACCAGGTCCGCGTATACGGCGGCTTCCGCTACCCGCTGGAAGCGTTCGTGCTGGCGGTCCTGCTGGGCTTCATTCCGTACCTCATCCTGCGTGGCCCCTTCACCCGCCTGGCCGGCTATTGGCTGCGGCGCCACCCCCACCACGGCAAGAGTTCCCGGCCATGACCGAGAAAGATCCGGCGAAGGCACTGTCCGACCGTGCCATCACCATCGAGCAGGCACGGCAGACGCTGGGCGGCACCGACCAGGCATCGCTGGAGCTGTCCTCGCGGCGCACCGGCATGTCGTTCCAGCGCACGCGCATGAGCGCCGACCGCACGCTGATGTCGATCATCCGCACCGCGCTGTCGCTGATCGGATTCGGCTTCACCATCTACCAGTTCTTCGGCCACATGCTGGAGACGCCCGGCGTGACCCTGCGGCCGCACGCCCCACGCAACTTCGGCGTGGCCCTGGTCGCACTGGGCATGGTGATGCTGACCCTGGGCATCGTCTACCACCTGCGCTACATGAAGGAGCTGCGCCGCGAGCGTGCCCTGATGATGGGTGAAGGCCTGATCCACGGCGAAAGCCACTACCCGATATCGCTGACCCTGATCACCGCAGGCCTGCTCTGGCTGCTTGGCCTGCTGGCGATCGTCAGCATGACGTTCAATGTTGCGCCTTTCGGCTGAGGGGGAAGAGATGAGTGTCGTGGCCGATACCATGATCGATATCGAGGGCGGGGTCTTCCTGATGGGCTCCAACGACCATTACCCGGAAGAGCGCCCCGCGCACAAGGTGCGGGTGGGGCCGTTCCGGATCGACCGCTATCCGGTCACCAACCGCGAGTTCTCGCGCTTCGTCAGCGCCACCGGTCATGTCACCGCGGCCGAGCGGCCGGCCGATCCGCGCGATTACCCGGGTGCGGATCCGGCGCTGCTGGTGCCCTCGTCGGTGGTGTTCGTGCAGCCCTCCCATCCGGTGGACATGTCCAATACCCACAACTGGTGGCACTACGTTGCAGGCGCCAACTGGCGCCATCCGCGCGGACCCTTTACCCAACTGGACGGCCTGGATGACCACCCGGTGGTCCATGTGACCTTCGCCGATGCGCAGGCGTACGCGAAATGGATCGGCAAGGACCTGCCCACGGAGGCGGAGTGGGAGTACGCCGCACGTGGCGGCCAGGAGCCCAGCGAGTTCGCCTGGGGCGACAGCCTCACCGTGCGGGGGCGCCACCAGGCCAATACCTGGCAGGGCGAGTTCCCGTGGATGAACGTGGAAGAAGACGGGCACCGCTGGACCTCGCCGGTGGGCAGCTATCCGTCGAACGGTTACGGGCTTTACGACATGATCGGCAACGTGTGGGAGTGGACCAGCGACTGGTACCAGCAGCACGACCAGCTGCAGAGCAGGGCCTGCTGCGCGATCGACAACCCGCGCGGCGGCGAGCGCCAGCGCAGCCACGATCCCAACGATGGCAGCGCGATTCCACGGCGGGTGATGAAGGGTGGCTCGCACCTGTGCGCGCCCAACTATTGCCGCCGCTACCGTCCGGCCGCACGGATGGCCCAGCCGATCGATACCTCCACCTGCCACGTCGGCTTCCGCTGCGTGGAACGTTGACCCACGAGGTGATTGCCATGCCAGCCCCTTCCGCCTCCCTCTATCGCCGCAGCTGCCTGGCCACTGCCGTGCTGCTTGGCACGCTCGCACTGGTCGCCGCGTTGCCCGCGCACGCGGTCGAAGGCGGGTTGGGACGTTCGATCACCGGCATGCAGATCACCTCCTACGTCGGCGTGATTCCGCCGGAGCCTGGCATGCAGTGGTCGCTGAGTTATGTGCAGTACGACGGCAAGATCGGCGCCAGCCGACCGGCGCCGATCGCGGGGCAGGTCTCGCTGGGGCTGGAGGGGGATGTCAGCCTGTGGGCCGCCAGCGGCGTGTACGTGTGGCCGACCAGGACCGGCCGGTGGAACTTCGCCAGCATGCTGACCGTGCCCTACATCGATGCCGATGTCACCGCCAGCCTGCAGGGCCCGCTGGGCAACCAGGTGCGTGTGCAGGACAGCGCTTCGAACCTGTTCGACGTGTACTTCGCGCCGGTGATCGCTGGTTTCCACATCAACGAAGTGCAGCACCTGTCGTTCGGTCTGTATGTCTACGCGCCCACCGCCAAGTACACGCCGGGCAAGCTGGCCAACCCCGGCCTGAACGTCTGGACCGTGTCGCCTGCCGCCGGCTACACCCATCTGTTCCAGAAAGGCACGCTGGAATTCAGCGTGCTTGGTGGCATGGACTGGTACAGCCGCAACGATGACACCGACTACAAGAACGGCCTGGTCCTGCGCACCGACACGCTGCTGGTCAAGCGCACCGCCAGTGGCTGGGGGTTCGGCGCGGCCGCCGGCTGGCTGCAGCAGGTGCAGGACGATGAAAGCGACCTGGCCGACCGCCTCGACGGCTTCAAAGGTCGTTCGTTCGGTGTGGGGCCGGTGCTGACCTACGGCAAGAAATGGTCCGGCGGTGAGCATGTGGATGTTTCGTTCCGCTATCTGAGTGAGTTCAGCGTGCGCAACCGCTTCGAGGGTGATCCCTGGAGCGTGTCGATCAGCGCGGGTTTCTGAGCCGCGCGTTTCCGTTTCCTTCTCCGGAGGCATGCAATGGCGACCCCTGCAATCTGTATTGCCCGCACTGCCTGCCTGCTGATCGCTGGGCTGGCGGGCGGCGCGCTGCCGCTCGCGGCGGCACCGGCGCGCACGCCGCCGGCCACCGCGGACGCCGGCGAGCGCGATCCTGAAGCGCTGGCGGCGCTGGATCGGATGGGTGCGGCGTTGCGTGGACTCAGACAGTTCTCGCTGACCTCCGATGCAAGCACCGAGGTGGTGCTGGAAGACGGCCAGAAGATCGAGCTGGACGGTGTGGTGACCTACAAGGTCAAGGCGCCCGACCAGCTGTTCCTGGAACTGCGCAGTGGCCGCCAGTTGCGGCAGCTGTTCTACGATGGCAAGGCCTTGACGGTGTACTCGCCGCGATTGAAGTACTACGCGCAGGTGGACGGGGTAGGGGCCACGCTGGGTGAACTGGTCGACCAGGCCGCCATGCGCCATGGCATCGAAATGCCACTGGCCGATATGTTCCTTTGGGGTACCGACAAGGCGCCCACGTCCGCGATCCGCAACGCATTGCACATTGGCGGCGGTACCGTGGACGGTGAGCCGGTGGAGCAGTACGCGTTCAAGCAGGATGCCGTGGACTGGCAGGTGTGGATATCCAAGGCGACCTCGCTGCCGAAGAAGCTGATCATCAACTCCCTGGATGACCCGGCCCAGCCGCAGTATCGGGCCCGCCTGCACTGGGATGCCGCCACGGCGGTACCGGCTACCGCGTTCCACTTCACCCCGCCGGCCGACGCCGCGCGGATAAAGCTGGTGCCGGTCGATGTTGCCGTGGCTACCCCCGATGCCGGCCAGGAGAACTGACATGCGCACCCTGCTCAAGACCCGCATCCCTGTGTTGACCTGCGCGGGAAGCCTGCTGGTCCTGCTTGCGGTGGGCATCGCGCCGGTCAACGCGCAGCACGGCCACCGCGGCGGCGGCGGCGCGGCCCGCGCAAGCGCGCACGCCAACATCAATCGGCCGGTACGCCCGCAGGGCGGTGGCGCCCACCGCGACGTCAACCACAACGCAAACCGCAACGTGGACCGCGACGTCAACCGGAATGTGAACCGGAACGTGAATCGGGATGTCCATGTGGACGTGGACTACCACGACGACCACTGGAACCGCTATGACGACCACCCGTTCGCGACGGCGGCGGCGGTTACGGCGGGCGTGGCGGTGACCTCGGCGGTGATCGGCTCGATCGTGAATTCGGTGCCGCCCAGCTGCGTGACCACCGTCATCAATGGCATGGCCTACCAGCAGTGCGGGAGTACCTGGTATGAGCCGCGGTACAGCGGTACCACGGTGCAGTATGTGGTGATCAATCCGCCCAGGTAAGTGTGATGCGTCATCGGTGTGCGTCTGCGTTGAAGGGGGTGGGTTGAAGGAGAATCCACATGCACGGTTCGCTGCACGCTCACGGGCCTCGGAGGCCAGAATGGTGACGCTTACGCCACACCCGGAATCGACAACACGGGACCAGGTCAAGCTGCGGGCGGTACTGAACGCGCTGCCACTGGCTTTGCTTCTGGTCGACCGGCATTGCGTGGTGCGTTATGCCAACGACCGTGCGGCGACGGTATTCGGCTACGCGCCGGGTGAGATCGAGGGCCGGCCGCTGGTTGCGCTGGTGCCGGATGCCACCGGTGCCATCTGGTCCTGCAGCCATCGCGCCGACCCCGTCGCCGCGCGTTGCATGGACCGTGACGAGCATGGCCTGCGTCGTGATGGCCAGGCGTTTCCGGTGGAACTGCTGTTCAATGCGGTGGAACTTGATTGCGGATGGCAGGGCGTGCTCGCGGTTGCCGACCTGACCGCGCAGCGGCATGCCGAGCAGGAGCTTGCGGTGGAGCGCGAAAGCATGGCCCACATGTCGCGGGTTACCCTGATCGGCGAGATTTCGGGCTCGCTGGCGCATGAGCTCAACCAGCCGCTGGCGGCGATCCTGAGCAATGCCCAAGCCGGCCTGCGGATCCTGCGCCGCGACCCGGGCGCGATCGGCGAGATCCGCGAGATCCTGCAGGACATCGTCGAAAACGACCAGCGCGCCGGCGAGGTGATCAGCCGCCTGCGCGGACTGCTGCGGCGCGAGACCCGGACGCTCGGCGCGCTGATGGTCAACGACCTGGTGCATGATGCGCTCCGTGTGATCCGCAACGACCTGATCAACCGCGGTGTCGAGTACCGGCTGGACCTGTCGGTACCGTTCAGCCGGGTCCAGGGTGATGGGGTGCAGCTGCAGCAGGTCCTGCTCAACCTGATCATCAATGCCTGCGATGCCATGGTCGACAGCCCACGCCGGGTGCTGACCGTGCGCACGGACGGCTCGGTGCCAGGGACCATCCGGATCGAGGTGCGCGACACCGGCCCCGGCATCGCGGCGGAGCGCATGGACACCATCTTCGCCCCGTTCCACAGCAGCAAGCCCAACGGCATGGGCATGGGCCTGGCGATCTGCCGCACGCTGCTTCGGGCCCACGGTGGCGAGATCAATGCCCGCAACCTGCCCGAGGGCGGCGCCTGTTTCTACATCGACCTTCCTTTGATGGAGTAGTGCCATGAGCCCTGTCGTGCACATTGTCGACGATGACCCGCGCGTGCTTGCCGCGCTGGGACGCTGCCTCCGCGCCGATGGGCTGGAGGTGACCCTGAGCGGCTCCCCGGACGAATTCCTGGCCCAGTACGATGCCGACGCCGCAGGGTGCGTGGTGCTGGACCTGCACATGCCCGGGATGGACGGGCTGGCGTTGCAGCAGCTGTTCGGAGAGCGCGGCCAGGCGCCGGTGATGATCTTCGTCAGCGGCGATGCGGACGTTTCCAGCTGCGCCCAGGCAATGCGTGCCGGCGCGGTGGATTTCCTGACCAAGCCGGTGGATGCAGCGGTGCTGCTGGAGGCGGTGATGCGCGGCATCGACGCCGATGCCTGCGCACGGATCAGGCGCAGTGGCGAGCAGGGCGCGGTGCAGCGCTACCAGTGCCTGACCCCGCGCGAGCGCCAGGTGCTGCCACATGTGATTTCCGGGCGGTTGAACAAGCAGATCGCCGCCGACCTGGGGATTTCGTTGAAGACCACCAAGGTGCACCGCAGCCGCATCATGGTGAAGTTCGGCGTGCGTTCAGTGGCCGCGCTGGTCCGCCTCGCCGAACTGGCCCACGTCGATCCTGGCGGCGGATGAAAGGTACTGCGCCCTGGTGCCCTCAGGCCATCGCCAGCACCATCACCGTGCCCCAGGTGGTCAGCAGCACATGGGCGATGGCGACCGCACCGGAGTAACCGATCACCGCGATCGAACTGTCCGAGCGTTCCTGCAGCGCGGCCAGCGCCGCGGTGAACGTCTGCGCGCCTGAGATTGCACCCAGCAGCAGCACCCCGGGAATTTTCAGTACCTTGTGGCCGAACCACAGACCGGCCAGCAACGGCGTCATGGTGACCCCTATGCCGCCCAGGAACAGGCCGAGCCCGTGTTGTTCCACCGCTTCGACGAAATGCGGGCCGGCACCCAGCCCGACCATCGCAACGAACGCGGCAAGGCCGTAGGACTGCATCAGCTTGACCGCGCTCTCCGGGACCCGCCCGAACAGCGGGCGGCGCACCCGCAGATGCCCGACCACGATGCCGCCCAGCAGCGCGCCGACGCTGCTGCCGATGCTGACCGACAGCGTGCCCAGCGGCACCACGGCAACGATGCCGGACACCGCGCCGAGGAAGATCGCCATGCCCACGACCACGAAATCGGTGGCGGTGGTCGGGTGCAGGATCCGACCGACTTCGGCGGCAGCACGCACCACTGCAGGCTCCGGTCCGATCAGTTCCAGCACGTCCCCGCGTTCGAGCACTGTCTGGGTGCCGATCGGCATCGATTGGCCGTTGCGGCGGATCCCGCGCAGGAACACCGCGCGCACCGCATCGTCTCGGGCGATCTGTTCCAGCCGCTGCCCGGCCCAGGTACGCCGGCTGACCAGCACCTGGTGGGACGCCATTGGAATGTCCAGCAGTTCCGGGTCGTCCACTTCCTCGGCACGCTCGCCCAGCACTTCCACCAGCGCCTTGCGTGGACCGCCGATGACGATGTGGTCGCCGGCATGCAGGCGCGTGGCCGGGCCCGGCTCGACCAGTGACTGGCCGTGACGCACCCGGTAGACGAACAGGCGCAGGCCCGGCAGCAGGCATTCGGCCTGGTCCACGCGCAAACCGGCGATGCGCATGCCCGGCGCGATGCGATAGGCGCGGGTATCGAAGGGCTGCCAGGCCGATGCGATGCCGGCCGCCGAGCGTTCGATGCCGAACCGGTGCTCCAGTGCCAGCGCATCGTCGACCAGGTTCAGGCGCAGCAGGCGCGGCCCGATCACGTTGCAGGTGAGGATCACCCCCAGTGCCCCGGCCACGTAGCACAAGGCATCGGCAACGCCGACATGGGCGATGTAGCGGGCCTTGAGCGCGTCATCGATGGGCAGGCGCTGGATGGCCTCGCTGGCCGTGCCCATCGCCGGCGATTCGGTCAGGGCGCCGGACATCATGCCGGCCGCCAGGCCCGGATCGAGCTTCAGCGCGTGGGCGACGACCAGGGCGGCCAGCAGCCCTACCACGGGCATGAATACCGCCAGCACCGCATAGCGCCAGCCATCGCCCTTCATCGCGGACAGGAAGCGCGGACCGACCTCGTAGCCGATGCCGAACAGGAACAGCAGGAACACCAGCGATTTGGCGGTGGCCGCCACCGGGACATGGAATGCCCAGCCGATCAGCATGCCCACCAGCAACGAACCGGTGACACCGCCGAGGTTGAACCCATGGACCTTGATGCCGCCCAGCCAGTGGCCCAGCGCCAGGGCCAGGTACACGGCAAGTTCCGGATAGCGGTCCAGCAGCGATGCGAAGCCGTCCATGTGCGCCCCTCCGGATGGGTGGATCAGAGTCCCGGCGGATCGTAGTAGACCAGCAGCCGGAGGTCGTCCAGGTCGCTGGTCTGCGGACCCTTCTGGCTGACGTGCGCGTAACGCACCCGCATCATCAGGCCTTTCAGCGGCCCGTCGGCCGCCGTCCATTGGGCGTTGAGGTTGTACTCGTCCTTGGCGTAGTCGGTGAGCGCGTCCGGATCGGAGCCATCCACGTACAGCGCATAGAAGCTCAGCCCCTTGACCGATTGGACGTTGTACGCCGCACGCAGCAGCCAGGCGCCTTCGCCATTGCGGTTGAAATCCTCGACCTGCACGCTGGTGTAGCCGGGATAGCCGCTCCACGGGTTCTGCATGTTGGTGCCGCCACTGGCACGGGTGTAGCCGGTGGTGAACAGCGCTCCCTTGTAACCCAGTTCCAGCTTGCCACCCCATTGGCGGGCGGAGAATTCATCGCCGCGCAGCAGGTTGTCGCCCGCACTGTCCTGGTCGGAGTACTGCAGCGCCAGGTTGAGTTTGGCGGTGTCGCCCAGCGGAAAGGCGTACTTCGCCTCGGTGTAGAAAATGCTGATGATGTCGTTGCTGTGGTAGTAGATCGCACCGGCGCTTAGCCGGTCGCGGGTGTAATTCGCGCCAAGCGTATACACGCCGCGGTCGACCCAGGAAGGCGCGCCGGCGTCCCTGGCCATGGACACGAAAGTGTCGGCGTTGCGCTCCTTGATCTTGTCGAAGTAGCCGGCACCGAATTTCCATTGCGGTGCGCCGCCGTCGCCGCCATACACCCCCTGCACGGTCAGGGCCTGGAAGGTGTTCGGGGTCATGCGCGCGTCATTGCGGTTGACGTAGGGGGTATCGATGCCGAAGCGGCCGAGCTTGAGCCGGGTGTCATCGTTGATCAGGAACTCGCCATAGGCTTCGCCCAGCACGGTATAGCCTTCCTGGCCGGGTTTGAGCAGCAGGGTGCCGTCCTTGTCATCCGGTCCGTACAGGCGCTGGGAGGTGTAGCCGGTGGCGCCGAAGGCGAAGCGTTCGCGGAAGTAGCCGGTCTTGAACCCGGCCGAGCCGCCCAGTGCCCACGCCGTGCTCTGGCTGTCGTCGTACTTGTCGCGGTCCAGGTAGAAGGTGCGCGCCTGCACGTCGAAGGCGGTGTCCTTCCACGCCTGGCGGCGCGTTTCGCGGATCCAGGCAGCGCGGTCGCGCGGGACGAACGCTTCGTCGAGGGGGGTCTGGCCCTGTTCGGTGGAACTGGGGGACGCGTCGGCCGTGGCCGGGTCGTCGGGCGCAGCGGACTGCGCCCGGGCCAGGGCGGGCAGCAGCGCCGCTGCGGCCAGCATGCATGCGAGTGGCTTCATGTCCGTCTCCTAGTGCGAGAGCAACATCGCGAAGTAGCCAAACACGGTGTACAGCACACCGGACACGGCATAGCCGACCGGGAAGCCCACCCAGGGCACGGTACTGTCGATCTCCTTGGCGGCCTCGCGCGCGGGACCCGAGTGCGACCGTGAGCCGGCCACGCCGCCCATCAGCACGGCGGGATTGATCTTGAAGAAGTGGTACCCCACCGCCCAGGTGATGAAGGGCGGCACCGTGCTGGCGACGAAGCCCGCCAGGAAGATCTTGAGCGCGATGGCGCCGGTCAGCTGTTCCAGCAGCGTCGCGCCGGCATTGATGCCGACGATGGCGATGAAGGTCACCAGGCCCAGGTCCTCCAGGATGTTGCGGGCGGCGTTGGGCGTGCTGCCGAAGAAGCGCAGCCGCGACACCAGCGACGACACCAGGATGCCCGAGAGCAGCAGGCCGCCCGCGTTGCCAAGGCCGACCGAGAAGTCGCCGATCGGCACGTTGATCTTGCCGATCAGCAGGCCCAGCACCATGCCCCCGGACAGCGTCAGCAGGTCGGTGGTAGTGCTGGGACGGGCGATCTTGCCGAGCATGCCGGCCGCACGGTCCACCGCACTCTTCAGACCGGTGACGAACAGCACGTCCAGGCGCTTGAGTTCGGTTTCGGCGCCGGCCGGGATGGGTTCACCCGAACGTTCCAGCCGGGTGACCTGCAGCTGCCCCGCGAAATCCTCGCCGGCCAGGCTCCTCAGCGGCTTGCCGACGAAGTCCTTGTCGGTGACCAGGATCTCGGCCTGGTCCAGCGGAATGTTCAACGCCTTGGGGTCGTCCACCTCCGCACCGAGCAGGCCGATGTTGTCGGTGAGGTCCTGCAGCCGTCCACCCAGCGCGACCACGTCGCCCTGCTGCAGCACCAGGCCGGGATCCGCGCCCAGCGTTTCCTCGCCGCGGCGCACGTTGACGATGCGGTACTGCGGATACCTGCTGCGGAACTGGCCGATGCTCTGCCCGGCGCTGGTGGCGTTGTCCAGCCGGTAGGCACGCAGGCCACCGCCGCGGTAGCCTGACAGCGCGGCATCATCGACGTTGCGCACGCCGTGTTCCAGCTCGTACTCGCGTGCGGCCTTGCGTGCATCCACGCCCCACCAGCGCGGCAGGTACTTGCAGACCAGGATGATGCCGACCGTGCCCCAGATGTAGGTGACGCCGTAGCCCAGCGCGATCATTCCCGAAACCTGCTCGGCGGTCGTCCCGGGCGGCAGCTGGTAGGCGCCTTGTTCGACCGCCATTTCGGCGGTCCCGATCGCGGCCGACATGGTCTGCGACCCGGCCAGCACGCCACCGGCCGCGCCGGCCGGCAGCCCGAGCAGCCCGGACATCAGCACCACCAGCAGCAGGCCCAGCACGGCGCATATCACCGCCAGGATGGTGAACTTGATGCCGTCCTTCTTGAGGCTGTTGAAGAACGCCGGCCCCACCCGCAGGCCCACGCCGTACATGAACAGATAGTAGAAGAGCGACTTGGCGAAGTTGTCCAGCTGCAGCTTCACGCCGTAGGTGGACGCCCAGGTGGCCAGCGCCGCGCCGACCACCACCGCTGCGGCGACCATGCCCAGGCCGTAGCCCTTGACCGAAAACTTGCCCGCCAGCACCGCCATGCCGACGGTGAAGAACAGCAGGATGTAGGGGTTGTCAGCGAGAAACTGGAAGAAACCTTGCATGACGTGTGCTCCTGTCCGGGGGACGGCGGTTCACTGCAGGGAACCGGCACGCAGGCCGGCCAGCGCATCGGGTTTGATCAGTTTGATTCCCTGCGCGGCGTGGTAGCCGTGGATCTCCTTGACATCCAGCTTGCGCATGAAGGCAATGGTGTCGGCGGTGATCACCTGGCCGGGCACCATGATCGGGAAGCCGGGCGGGTAGGGGATGACGAAGTTGGCAGAGACCATCTGCGGTCCTTCGGCCAGCCGCCGGTCGACGTCGTCGCTGTGCAGCCGCACGAATTCGCAGTTGGCTTCCTCGTAGGCCATGAAGAAGGCCGGGCGCATGTGGCCTTCGTTGCTGGCCCCGTCCGGCGCTTCGCGGAAGGCATCGTGGAACTGGCTGAAGTTGGGCAGGTCGGGCACGTCGGTCATCAACGCGCGGACCCGGTCGGCGAAGACCTGGCGACCGTTGGCGCCTTCCTGTGCCAGCCGCGCTTCGATTTCGCGCGAGAGGTCGGCAAGGGCCTTGATCAACAGCGCCGCGTCGCTGTGGGTGTTGTTGATGTTGGTCTGGACCAGGATGCTGTTGCGCGAGGTCTTGTTGATCTGGATGTCGAAGCGCTCGGCCAGCAGGCCCTTGAACTGGGTGCCGTCGAAGCCGGCGGCGCCGCAGATCACGGTCAGCCGGGTCGGGTCCAGCGCGAACTCATCGTCGTCCCACGCCTGCAGCGTCTCCACCCAGCTGGCATTGGGCGGCCCGTAGTCGCGCAGGCCGGAGGCGCGGAACTCGGCCGGGATCATGTCTTCGGGCGTGGCGACGTGGAAGTACTTCGAGATCAACGGGTGGCCGTTGATGGTGCGTCGCAGGCGCAGCGCCAGGTCGGTCATCTTCAGCGTCAGGCCGTAGCCTTCCAGTTCCATCTGCCGCCGTGCCAGGTCAAGCGAGGCGATCAGCTGCAGGTTGGGCGAGGTCGAGGTATGGGCGAAGAACGCTTCTTCGAACGGGCCTTCCACCTCGTGGAAATCCTCGTCCCAGACCAGCATCATCGACCCCTGCCGGAAGGCAGACATCGACTTGTGGGTGGAGTTGGTCTGGTATACCCGGATGCGCACCTTATCCGGATCGGGCAGCAGATGTTCATCCAGCTGGGCCGGGTCGCCGGGCTCGACCTTGCCGCGCTGCGCCTTCCAGGCTTCGTACTCGGTGCGGTACGCCTTGCTGCGATAGCGTTCGGTCAACGCGGCCGCGGCGCCCAGACCGGTCCGCCGACGGTGCAGCGGGCTGAAGCGGGCGAAGCCGAACCAGGCTTCGTCCCACAGGAAGATCAGGTCCGGCTTGATCGCCAGGCACTCCTCCATCACCCGTTGCGGGTTGTACATGTGGCCGTCGAAGGTGCAGTTGGTCATGTCGATGACCTTGACCCGGTCCAGCTTGCCGCCGGCCTGGCAGTCCAGCAGCGCCTGTTTGATGGTGCGCAGCGGGACCGCGCCGTACATCGAATACTGGGTCAACGGGAACGCTTCCACGTAGTAGGGCTGCGCGCCGCTGAGCACGAAGCCGTAGTGGTGCGATTTGTGGCAGTTGCGGTCGACGATGACGATGTCGCCGGGCTTGCACACCGCCTGCACCACGATCTTGTTCGAGGTGGAAGTGCCGTTGGTGCCGAAGTAGGCGCGCTTGGCGCCAAAGGCCCTGGCCGCGGCGGTCTGCGCGCGTTTGATGGTGCCGGTGGGTTCCAGCAGGCTGTCCAGGCCACCGGTGGTGGCCGAGGATTCGGCGAACAGGATGTTGGTGCCGTAGAAGTGGCCCATGTCGCGGATCCAGTTGGAGCCGAAGATGGACTTGCCGCGTGCGATCGGCAGCGCGTGGAAAGTGCCGATCGGGCGCAGCGCGTATTTCTTGAGGTTGTCGAAGTACGGCGTTTCGTAACGGTCGGCGATGCCATCCAGCAATGCCAGGTGCACTTCCATGGGTTCTTCGACGTGGTGGAAGACGCGGCGCAGCGGCGCGGCTTCGTCGCTGCCGGCCAGACGCTCCGGGGAGCGGTCGGTGAGCAGGTAGAGGTCAAGCTCCGGTCGGAAGTGCTTCAGGGCGCGGGCCAGCGAGGTGGACAATGCGCCGGCCGTCGACGGCTCGTCGTCGCTGCCGAGGTTGCGGGCGAGGAACTGCTTCAGGTCCGGGATGTCGAGCAGCGAGGTGAAACGGAATCCGTCGACGATGACCACCGCCTGCACGTCCGCATTGACCATTGCCGCCAGCGCGGCATCCTCGAAACTGCCGGCGTGGGTGACCGCGTAGTGGAACTGATCGTCGACGCGGCGCATGGCGCGCATTTCGTCGCGGGCACGTTGCCACAGCGCCGGTTCGTTGGGGGTCACGATCAACACTTCGAAGTAGGGCTTGTCCGGCGCGCCCAGCAGCTCGGGCGGCAGCGCATCGAGCAGGGTGCGGTCGCCGTCGTCGTCGGCGTTCCAGGCCTGTTCGTCGCGGCGGAAATCGCCGGACAGGATCGCGGCCGAAAGCTTGCGTGCCAGCCGCGCGAACTGTGCGGCGTCGTTGTCGGCCAGTGCCGCGGCCAGCGCGCCCAGCAGGCGTTCGCCGGGGTAGGCCCAGCACTGTTCGAGCGGGCGCAGGTCGGCCAATGCTTCGACGCAGGCGCCACGCCGTTCGGCGCTGTCGGTGCCTGCAGCCGCCCACGCACGCGCATACGCGTTCAGTTGGCGCCAGTGGTCGGCGCGCATCGAGGCGGCAGCCAGCACCGTGGACAGTTGCGGCAGGGCAGCAGGGTCGGCATTCATGGCAGGGCTCCGGCGGGGAACGAAAGGAATCCGCCACGCGCTCGAGCAGGCGCGGCGGCCACTACGCAGCGCAGGCTAGACCCCTGCCGCAGGGCCGGGAATTGGCCCTTGGTGCCATGCCCGGCGTATGGCCCCAAGGGCCAATTGCCGGCCGGGTGGCCCACGCCTAGCGTGGTTCATCGTCCTCGTTCCTGGAGCTGCCCCATGTCCACCCGCACCGTGTCCCGCGCCGCCGCCCGCCTGCTGCTGGTGCTGGTCGGCCTCACCTCCCTGGCCGCGCTGGCCGCCGATCCGGCCAAAACCAGGCTCAAAGGCGTGATCACGGCCGTGCAGGGCGACACCATTACCGTGGTGGACCAGGCCCGAACCGCACACATCGTGCAGGTGTCGGCCGACACGGTGTACAAGAAGACCAAAGGGCTGACCAACGTCATCCATGAAAAGACCGATGCCAGCGTCCTGGCGGCGGGGCTTCCGGTCACGGTCGAAGGCAGCGCCGCGGGCGATGCGCTGGCCGCGCGCGAAATCAGCTTCCGCTCCGAGGACCTGCGCACCACCCGGCAGATCCAGGCGGGCATGGCGCCGACCACGGAGGAGGTCGGTGCGATGAACAAGCGCATGGACGAGTTCGGTACGTACGAGCAGCTGGATGCGGCGGAAGTGACGTTCGACTCGGGCAGCGCAAAGCTTTCGGCCAAGGCACGTGGCGACCTGGATGCATTCGCCGCCAAGGCAAAGCAGACCCACAACTACGCCGTGGTGCTGCAGGGGTTCACCGATTCCACCGGCAACGCCGCCGCCAACCAGCGCCTGAGCACCCAGCGTGCCGCAGCGGTGGCCAACTACCTGCAGCAGAATGCCGGCCTGGCACCGGGCAGGGTCCGCGCCGGCGACGGCATGGGCGTGGCACCGGATGCGGGCAGCGGCAGCAACGGCGCAGCGCGCAAGGTGGTGGCCAAGCTGGTCGTCGACAAAGGTGTACAAGCGGGCGTCAAACCCTGAACCCTGGCCGCAGGCGCACGGCGCATTGAAGTGGAGGTCGCATGCACACCTACCTGACATGGGCACGGCTACCCACGCTGGTGCTGGCACTGGCCTGCACGGCGGTGGCGGTGCGCCCTGCCGTCGCTGCTGCACCCGTGCCCGCCAAAGCAGCGGCGAGCCAAGGCACCTTCACGCGCGAACAGCTGGACCAGATGCTGGCGCCGGTGGCGCTGTATCCGGACGCGCTGCTGGCGCAGGTGCTGATGGCCTCCAGCTATCCTGGCGATGTCACCGATGCGGTGGCGTGGTCAAAGGCACATCCTGATGCCAAGGGCGAAGAAGCAGTGCGCCAGGTGGCCAACCAGGCGTGGGATCCCAGCGTGCAATCACTGGTTGCGTTCCCGCAACTGCTGGCGGTGCTGGGGCAGGACCCGGCCTGGGTACAGAAGATGGGCGACGCATTCCTGGCCCAGCCCGACGCCGTGATGGATTCGGTGCAGCGCCTGCGCCGGCAGGCCCAGACCGCGGGCCACCTGGACAGCAATGAACAGCAGAAGGTCAGCACCCAGCCCGCGGCGTCCTCCGCGCCACAGACCATCGTGATCGAATCGGCCGACCCGCAGGTGGTGTACGTACCCAGTTACAACCCCAGCGTGGTGTACGGCAGCTGGGCCTACCCGGCCTACCCGCCGTACTACTACCCGCCGCCGCCGTATTACTACCCCGGCGGTGCGCTGCTCAGTTTCGGCATCGGCGTGGCCGTGGGCGGTGCGCTGTGGGGCGACCTGGACTGGGGGCACGGCGATATCGATATCGACGTGGACCGCTACAACGAGTTCAACAGCAACCGCCAGATCAACCGCGACGACAGCAGGTGGAAGCACAACGCGGCCAACCGTGACGGCGTGCCCTATCGTGACGGGGCTACCCGCGAACGCTTCGACGGAGCGCGCGACAGTGCGGCGCAGCGGCAGGACTATCGAGGTCGTGATGATGCACGGGCGGCCGAGCGCGACCGCGCACGCCAGTCGATGGAACGCCGTGGATTCGATACGCCCGCCACCACCAACCGTGAGGCGCGCGACCGCGCCGGTGCGTCGCAGCGTGAGCTGGGCCAGCGCCCTGCAGGTGCGCAGGGGCGCAACCCGTCCGGCAGCAATCAGTTCCGCAACCAGGGGGGCGCCGGCCACGGTCGCCCGCCGGGCAGCCATCCGGAGAATGCGTTCAATGGTGCGCGCAATCCCGGCCAGTCGCTGGGCGATGCCGATCGCGGGCATCGCAGCGTGCAGAGTTCGCAGCGTCCCGCCGGCGCACGCCCGCAGGGGCGGCCGATGAATCGGCCGGCCGCCCCACGCGGTGGTGGTGGCGGCGGTCGTCGTCGTTGATCGGAGATCTGCCATGACCCTTCGTCTTTCCCTTTTGAGCGTAGCCTGCCTGCTGCTGGTCGCGCCCGCCCAGGCGCAACAGGCCTATCCCAGCGCCGCTGCCGCGGCCGATGCCCTGGTGGCAGCGCTGCAAGTGCGCGACACGCAGCCCGGGCAGGTCTCGGTGGTACTGGGCGACGACTGGGAGGAATACGTGCCTCGCGACGATATCGAGCGCAAGGACGTGGATACCTTCATCAGCCAGTACCAGCGCAGGCACGCGATAAAGCCGGTCGACGCCAGCCATGCGCTGGTCAGCGTGGGCGCCGAAGGCTGGACGTTGCCGGTGCCTCTGGTGAAACAGGGCGGCGGCTGGGCCTTCGACCTGGCTGCGGCCGCACCGGAACTGCGTGCACGCCGGATCGGGCGCAACGAGCGCGAAGCGGTGCAGGCAGTGCTGGCCTACCATGACGCCCAGCGCGAATACGCACGCCGTGACCGCAACGACGACACGCTGCCCGAGTACGCCGCCCGGCTGCGCAGCAGCCCCGGTACGCATGACGGCCTGTACTGGCCCGCCGACGCGGGCGGCGAGAGCCCGCTGGGGCCGTTGTTCGGCGGCGAGACGCCGGACGATGAGTGGCATGGCTACCACTACCGGATCCTGCAGGGGCAGGGCCCTTCCGCACCGCGAGGGGCGTACCCCTACTCGGTGGCCGGCGCCATGACCCGCGGCTTCGCACTGGTGGCCTGGCCGGCGCGCTACGGCGACAGCGGCGTGATGAGCTTCACCATCAGCCATGCCGGCCAGGTCTATGAAAAGGACCTGGGGCCGGACACCGACCGCGAGGCCCGCGCCATGACCCTGTTCGATCCGGACAGCAGTTGGACGCAGGTCGAGACCGCCGACTAGGTTTCGTCGCTGGCCGGCGCCGGCCGTCCTTCCCAGTGCGCCTTCGGCACCACCTTGGCCTGTTCCGGGTCGCCTTCGTAGTTGGGCGACATGATCTGCACCCCTGCCGCATTGAACGCGTCCTGGATATGCGCATGCAGCGCGCTGCGCACCTGCCAGCGGCGTTCGACCTCGACCACGCGCACGCGCAGCACGTAGCGCACCGCGACGTCGCCCAGTTCAGACTGCGCCACGTGCGGTGGTGGATCGGCCAGTACCCCGTCGGTGGCCGCGGCGGCCTGCAGCAGCAGCCGGTGCACCTGCCGCCAGGGCGCGTCGTAGCCGATGGTGAGCGCGCTTTCCAGCCACAGGCCAGGCCCCTGCGGATCGCGCGAGTAGTTGCGCAGCTCGCCGGCCAGCACCACGTTGTTGGGGATGCTGACCTCCACCCCCAGCGGGGTGCGCAGGCGGGTGGTGAACAAGCCGATCTGTATCGCCACGCCTTCGGTGTCGCCCACGCGCACGACATCGCCGACCATCAGGGTGCGTGAGTAGAGCAGGGTGAAGCCGCTGGCGGCCTGGCCGACGATGCTCGACGCACCCAACGACACCATCAGGCCGACGAACACGCTCAGCCCCTTGAACGCGTCGGTCTCGGCACCGGGCAGGTAGGGGTAGGCCATCGCCAGCGCGAACAGCCAGATGACCACCGTGATGATCCGCCGGGTCGGTTCGGCCAAGGGCTGGTCGATGCCCACGAACTGGAACCGGCCGCTTGCCACCCCGTCGAATACGATGCGTACCGCCTGCACCACCAGCCGTGCGGCCAGGAAGATCAGCGCCGCCGTGAACAGGTCGGGCAGTGCCTCCAACACGCCACGGCCAAAGCGGGCGACGCGTTCGCCGATCCAGCCGCCCATCGCCGCCGACCAGGGCTGGGTGTAGGGGAAGCGACCGAACACGAAGCGCAGCCATTCCTCCAGCACCACCAGCACCACCAGCCAACCCACGAGCCGCCCCAGGCTGCGCGCGCTGGTCACCAGCCCCAGCAGCAGCTGCCGCGCCGAAACGCTGCGCAGCTGCTGCACACGCTGCTGGACCCAGCCATCCACCCGTCGGCGCATGCGCCGGCTGCACCAGCGCAGCCCCCACAACACGCCGATGGCAATGGCGGTGGCCAGCAGCGCCCACGCGGCGCCGGCCAGCAGCCGCTGCGGCAGGCGGGCCTGTTCGGCCGCCGCCAGCGCCACCCGCATGCGGGCCACGGTACGGTCGCGCAGTTCGGGCAGGGTTTCATTGCCCAGTGCGTTGCAGTCGGCCGGGGTCAGCACGGTGACCAGCTGCCCGCCGGCCAGGATGACCACGCCCTGCGGCACCGGCTGGGCCTGCAGGGTGGCCTGGCCGGGCAGGTCGACGATGCGTGCCAGGTTGGCTTCGGTGGCGCGTGCGCGCATCTCCGGCGTGTTGCCGTACAGCGGTGCGCGGAAGGTCACCAGGTCACGGTTGAACCAACGCGCCGTGGCCGGCGCGGGCGCGCCGCCCGCGATGAGCGCCCAGGCCAGCAGCCAGGCGCCGCAGGCACAACGCACCACCAGCCGAAGCGCGGGCATGGCGATCAGAACCGGTAGATCACACCCACCCGCACGCCGCTGTCGACGAAGCGCAGGTTGCCATCCAGGCGCGAGGCATCCACGTCCGCTTCGATGCGCCGCACCGTGTAGTCGAGCGAGAAACCCCAGTTGTCCCACGGGAAGTACTCCACGCCGCCCCGGCCGAAGGTGACGTCGGCATCGACGTCATTGAGGCTGGCGCTGAAATAACCCGCGTCGGCGCTCAGGCGCCAGTGCTCGCCAGGTGCCCAGCGCCAGCTGCCGCCGATCGTGGGCGCCGGCAGGTCTGCATTGACGTTGTTGCCCGCGCGGGCATTGACGGGGTCACCGTTGACATCGGCGGTGGCGCTCAGGTCCAGGTCCATCTGGTACCAGATCAGGCCCACGCGGGGACCCAGGGCCCAGCGCCCGTCGCCCCACGCCCACCAGGTGTAGTAGCCCTCGTAGGCATCCAGGTCGAACTTGGCGCGGATCCGGGTGTGGGTCGCGTAGTGCTGGCCGTTGAAGTCGATGTCGCGGTCGGTGTTGCGCTCGGCATCGGCGCTGTCGCGGTACCAGGAGAGGCCGAACTCATGCTTTTCCCACGGGCGCCAGCTCAGCGCGATCACGCCGATGGCGTTGTTGTTGTCCAGGCCCAGGTCGCGGCGGAGGTCGATGCGGGTGCCTTGGCCGGTCTGGCCGTCGGCCCGCACTTTGGTATCGAAATCGGTGATGTAGCCGCCGGCGCGGACACTGAAAGTATCCAGCGGTTCAACCGCCCAGCACGGGGCGCTGGCGAGCAGCAGAAGGAACGAGGGCAGCAGGTGCGGGCGTTTCATGACAGGCTCCCGGGGGCGCGATGGGTCAGGGGGATCGATCGGTGCTGCGCAGGCCGACCAGGCGCGCGACCAGCAGCGCCAGGTAGAGCTGGCCGGCAATCGCTTCGAGCGTGGCCAGCCCCCGCGCGACCTGGCTGACCGGGGTGATGTCGCCGTAGCCGAGTGTGGCCAGGGTGACGAAACTGAAATACATCGCGGTGCCGATGCCCAGGCCATGCGCCGTGCCCTGGCCGCCCACCGCCATGGCGCTGGGTGAAATGGCCGACAGCGCGGCGAAGACCACACCGCCACATACGCCCAGCAGCAGGTAGGCGCTCAACGCGGCGGCCAGGTGCTCGGTGCGCACGCGCTGGCTGGACAACGAAAAGCGCACCGCGTGCCAGGCCGCGATGGTGGCCAGCACGCCCCACAGCACCGCGCCGGCCATGGCCACCGCGCCACCAGCGTCGCTGGCCAACCAGCGCAGCAGCTGGGCGACCAGCACCAGCACCAGCAGCACGTGGCGCTGCAGGCGCTGCCCGATCGGAAACAGCGCCGCCAGCAGGCTTGCGCACAGCAGCAGTTCCATCAGCCGGTGGCCGAACGACACCGCCTCCAGCAACGGGCCCAGGGTGACTGTCACCAGCAGCGCACCGAACAGGAAGGCGTAGCGGTGGCGGTGGATCAGCAGGGCGGGCGAGGAGCGCATGCGCGGTCATGATCCCGTGTCCGGCACGAACCAGAACAGCGTGGCCAGGATCACGTACAGCCCGAGCAGCTGGACCCCGCGCAACCAGTCGGCACGGCCGTCGCTGGCGACCTGACCGGTGATGATCACCGCCACCAGTACGCTCAGCACCAGGCCGGGGCCGAACTCCAGGCTCATCGGCTGCGGACCGATCACGTAGCTGAGCAGCACCAGCAGCGGCGCGACCAGCAGCGCCAGCTGCACGCCCGAGCCCAGCGCGATGGACAGGCTCAGGCTCATCTGGTTGCGGCGGGCGGCCACCAGCGCGGTGGCCTGTTCGGCTGCGCCGCCGATCACGGCCAGTACGAACACGCCGGTGAATGCATCGGAGAAGCCCAGCTGCTGGCTGGCCGGTTCGACCACGCCGACCAGGATCTCGCTCATCCAGATGATGCCGATGCTGGTGCCGCCCAACAGCAGCAGGGCGCGGGCGTTGGACAGGCCGGCATCGTGGCCGTGGCCGGCGGCGGGGCCGCTGCCCTCGCTTGCCGCGCTGCGCAGGGTGAACACCACGGTGGCCAGGTACACCAGCAGCAGCAATACCGACAGCACCAGGCTGATCGACTGCAGCGCGGCATCGGCCTCGGGCACCACCGCGCGGTAGGACGCCGGCAGGATCAGGGTGATCACCGCCAGGGTCAGCATGGTGGCCTGCATGCGGGCGTTGGCGGCGTCGTAGCGCTGCTGGCCGTGGCGCAACCCGCCCAGCACCATCGACAGGCCGAGCACGAACAGGATGTTGCCGATGATGGTGCCCGCGATGGACGCCTTGACCATGCCGTGCAGCCCGGCGCGCAGCGCCGCCAGCGCAATGATGAATTCGGCGGCGTTGCCGAAGGTGGCATTGAGCAGGCCGCCGATGCTGGGCCCGAGCCGCGTGGCCAGCGCGCCGGTGGCGCGCGACATCAGCGCCGCCAGCGGCACGATCGCCAGCGCGGTGGCGCCGAACACCAGCAGGGCGTTGCCCGGCAGCAGGTAGTGCAGCGCGATCGCCAGCGGTACCAGCAGCAGCATCCAGTACATGCACTTACTCCGGGGAGGGGGAGGGCGGGCTGGCAGGCGCCGCGGCGTCTGCCGTGGCGTAGTCGCCGCCCAGGGCCAGGTACAGATCCACGCGCCGGCTCAGCCGTTCGCGGCGCACGCCCAGCAGCGCCGAACGTGCGGCCAGCGCCTGCATTTCCTGGGTGGCCACCGCGCGGTGGTCGGCCCGGCCGATCCGTTCGGAATCGCGCACCTGCCGCACCACCTGTTCGTTGTTGGCCAGCACCTGCCCGAGCAGCTGTTCGCGCTCGGCCAGCACGCGTTCGGCGGTCAGTGCGTCTTCCACCTCGCCCAGCGCCAGCAACGCACGCCGCGCGTAGTCGGCCACCGCCTGCTTCTGTTCGGCCGAACGCAGCTGCACCTGGCCGCTGAGCGCACCGCCCGTATAGAGCGGCATGATGCCGGTGGCCGAAACGCTGGAGGTGGTCTGTTCCAGGTCGTCCCGGGTGCGCACGGCCGCGTTGCTGAGCCGTCCGTAGCCGGCCGACAGCGACAGCGTGGGCAGCATCGCCGCGCGCGCCTCGCCAACCCGGTCGAAGGCGGCCGCCACCCGACGTTCGGCGGCATGCAGGTCCGGGCGCCGGTTGAGCACATCGATGGGCATGCCGGCCGGCACTTCGCCGGGCAGCGCGGTGAGCGCGGCCGGCGCGGCCAGCGTCGCGCCAGGGTAGCGCCCCAGCAGTATCTCCAGCGCGCGGCTGGCGCTGTGGGTGGCCAGGTCGGCCTGCTGGCGGGCATCCAGGTAGCTGGCGGCGCTGGCGCGCGCGGCCAGGGTTTCATTGGAACTGCCTGCACCCACCCGTTCGCGCTGTTCGGCCAGGCCGACCAGCTGCTCACCGCTGCCGGCCATCTGCCCGGCGATGTCGTACTGCAGGCGTGCTTCGGTCACCGTGAACCATGCACGTGCGACGCTGGCGGCCAGCGATTGCTGGGCATACCGGTAGTCGGCGTTCTGCGCATCACTGGCGGCCATGGCGGCATTGCGTGCGTACCGCAGGCGCCCCCACAGATCGATCTCCCAGCTCAGGCGCAGCATCAACCCGCTCAGCAGCGGCACCAGGTCGGCGATCGGCTTGGAGCCGCCGCGGCCGATCAAGCCAATGGCGGGGCGCAGCTGGGCCTGGGCGATGTCGACCTGGGCATTGGCCTGTTCGACCCGCGCCGCGGCAATCAGCAGGTCCGGATTACGGGCCAGCGCTTCGTGCACCAGGGCGGTCAACTGCGGGTCGGCAAACGCGTCGAGCCAGCCGCGGTCGACCTGGGCCTGGCTGGCCTGCGCCGACCAGTTCGGTGGAATGGCCACCGTGCCCAGCGCGTCCGCGCGGATGTGCTCGCTGCCCGGCTCCGGCGCGGTGGCACAACCGGCCAGCGCCAGGGCCAGCGCCAGCAGCAGCGGGCGGGGCAGGGCACCACAGCGGCGGCGCGGTGCGGTCATGTCAGTGCAGCTTCAGGACCAGCCAATCCAGCTTGCTGCCCACGCGCAGGATCACCCGGCGCACGATGTGGATCAGCTTGCCGTGCTCGGTGTAGATCGCGCCCTGGCCTTGTGCTCCCATGGCGATGAACACATCGCGGTCGCGCCCGTCCGGGCGCAGCCGTACCGCGATGCGCCCCGGCGGCAGCGGACTGGTGCCGGTCTGCGGAATCATGCCGCTGATCGGCAGCTGGCCCGTGCCGGATGCCCACACCACCGAATCCACCCGGCACTTGATGATGCGGTTGGGATAGACCTTCAGCGCGATTTCCGCTTCGTTGCCCGGCGCCACGTTGCCCAGTTCGTTCTGCGAGAACATCGCCAGGATCCACTGCTCGCGCTCGACGAAGGTCATCACCGGGGTCAACGGCAGGCTGGCGGCGTAGGAGCCTTCGCGCAGCTGCAGGTTGATCACGCTGCCATCGGCCGGGGCGCGTACGACGGTCTGCTCCAGCTGCCAGCGTGCTTCCACGATCTGCGCCTGCAGCTGGACCATGCCGGCCTGGGCCTGCGCCACTTCGGACAGTTCGCCGTCGCGGGTCTGTGCGGACAGCTTCTGCTGCACCTGCGCCATCTGCGCGGTGGTGGATACCAGGTCCGAGCGCAGGCTGGCCGCTTCGGTCTGTGCCTGCTCATGGTCGAAGCGGCTGCCGGCACCGCTGCTGGCCAGCTCACCTGTCTGGCGTTGGCGGCGTTCGGCCAGCTGCAGGCGCACGGCCAACGCCTCGCGGGTGGCGCGCGCGCCGCGCAGCTGTTCGCCCAGTTCACGCTGGTAGGCATCGGCACTGTCCACTTTGGCCGACAGTTCAGGCAGCTTCGCTTCCAGCGCCGCCAGCTGCTGCTGGTAGGGCACCGGGTCGATGCGGAACAGCACCTCGCCCTTGCGCACCGGGCGGTTGGCTTCCACCGGCACCTCGATCACCCGCCCGGTGACGCGCGGCACCACCTGCACCACGTAGTTGATCGCACGCACGTCCGAGGAGGAGGGCGCCACTACGTTCAGGACCAGGATCAGCGCGGTCATCGCAAAGATCGGCAATGAGACCACGACCACCTGCGACACGAAGTTCCACGGCAGCCACTTGAACTTGAAGAAGATCAGCCAGACGAAGAACGAATAGATGAGCAGCAGGATGACTTCCATGGTTCAGCCCTCCGGCCGCGTAGACGGGCCCGGGCGCAGGCGCTCCATCTCCGCCAGGCGCCGTTCGAGTGCATCTACCCGCTGCTGCCACGCAGACGCGTCCACGGGGGTGGGCAGGTCCGGTTCGACCGGCTCCACCCGGGCATCGTGCAGGGGCGCCAGTGCGGCGTCGCCGTGTCCGTGGTCGATCTGGTCGGTGCCATAGGCCAGCTTGTGCAGCACCGGGCGGGTATAGGCCCACAGCCACGCCAACGGCCACAACAGGCCACCGAACAGCAGTGACAGCAGGCACAGGGTCTTGATGGCATCCAGCTGCGGGTGGTGGCGCTTGTGGGCGATCTTCTCGGGCAGGATGTGCACCATCCAGAACACTGCGATCAGGACCACCGGCACCACCACCAGGGCCAGCCAGGCGATCACGTTGGCCGCCGTATCCAGCGCCTCGCCACTGAGGAAGGAGGCGTGCGCATCGGGGGCTGCGCCGAGCAGCAGGGCGGGCAGCAGCCACGTGGCGGCGGAAGCAACGACGGAACAGCGGGGACGGTTCATGGGGACTCCGGCCGACTGCGCGGGGGGGAGGGAGGGTTTCGCGCGCAGCGTTCGATCGCCGCCTGCGTGGCGTTGATCAGCGCGTCGCCATCCACGGGTTTGCACAGGTACGCGTCGGCGCCCCCGGCCAGCGCCTGGTGGCGGCTGGCGGCACTGTCGTCGGCGCTCACCACCACCACCGGGATCGCCAGCTGCTGGGCGCGCAGCGCGGCCTGCACCTCGAATCCGCTGGGGCCGGGCATGCGCAGGTCCAGCACCACGCAGTCCGGCAGGCTGCTGGCCGCATGGCGCAGGAACTCCGACCCCGATTCGTAGGCCAGCACGTCGTACCCGGCCGAGCGAAGCAACCGGCGCAGCGCAAGCCGCACGTCGTCTTCGTCGTCGACCACCGCTACCACTGGCGCTCGCTTGGTCATTGGCGGTCAAGATCGCCTGTGCCAGACCCGGCCAGCAATTGGCCCTTGGCCCCATGCCGGCGCGGCAACCGGTAGTTTTGCTGGCTGGGCTGCGTAGTTATGCGGATGACCACTAGCTGGCCGCAGGCTAGGCTGGAAGCCAATTCACTGCCCGGAGTGTCGTGTGATGAAAGCCTTTGCGATCGCGGTCCTCGCCACCTCGCTGGTGGCCTGTGCCACCACGCCAACCGTTCACACCGACTTCGATCCGGGGGCGAACTTCGCCTCGTTCAAGACCTACAGCTGGGCGATGAAGCCGCAGGGCGGCTCCCCGCTGATCACCCAGCGCATCGTGGACGGCATTGACTCGCGGCTGGCGGCCCGTGGCTGGCGGCAGACCCCCAGCGACGGCGACGTCGCGCTGGCCGCGCATATCGTGACCAGCCAGCGGCAGACCCTGGACACCTTCTACACCGGCAGCAACATGGGCGGTTGGGGCTGGCGCGGCGGTGGCTGGGGCGGTGGCATGGGCATGGGCAGCGCGACCACCACGGTGCGCACCTATGACGTGGGCACGCTGGTGGTGGACATGTTCGACGCGCGCAGCAAGCAGGCGGTCTGGCGCGGCACGGCCAGCGCCACGGTGCCGATCTCACCGGAGCGGGCCAACGCGGCCGTGGAAGCGGGCCTGGACAAGCTGTTCGCCGGTTTCCCGCCGGGCAGTGCACCGGCCCGCTGAACCGCTGCCGGTAAACCACGTTTCACCGCGCGGCGCCGCACCGAGGTCCATCCCTCCCACCGGCCCGGCGCCGCGCACTTTCATCGAGGTGGCCCTTGGCGATTCCCGCGCCTGCGCGCATGCCCCTGCTGCTGGCCTGCCTGCTGGCACCGGGTGCCGCCCTGGCCGCCGAGCCGGTGGCGACCCTGGACGGCACGCAGTGTGGTCACCGCGACAGCGGGGACCCGCGGCCGCGCATCGGCGTGGCGCTGGGCGGTGGCGGTGCACGCGGTATCGCCCATGTGCGCATCCTGCGCCAGCTCGAGGCGCTGCATATTCCGGTGGACTGCATTGCCGGCACCAGCGCCGGCGCGCTGGTCGGTGCGCTGTATGCCTCCGGCAAGACGCCTGCGCAGATCGAGCAGGTGGTGCTGGATACGCAGTGGATGGCGATGTTCAGTGACACCCTGCCGCGCCGCGAGCGTTCGCTGCAGCGCAAGGCCGACGACTACGAACAGCTGGCACCGATCGGGATCGGGCTGGGCGGGCAGGGCAAACGGGTGCAGATCTCCGGCGGCATGTCGCAGGGCGAGCGGCTGATCGCGTTGTTCGAGACTGCCACCGGCGGCAGCCGGGTCACCGGTGATTTCGACGACCTGTCCGTTCCGTTCCGGGCGATCGCCACCGACCTCAACACCGGCGAAGCGGTGATCCTGGGCCACGGCAGCCTGCCAATGGCGATGCGCGCCAGCATGTCGTTGCCCGGCATCTTCCGGCCCATCACCATCGATGGGCGCGTGCTGCTTGATGGCGGTGTGTCCAACCAGGTTCCCATCGACGTGGTGCGGGCGATGGGCGCCGACCGGGTCATCGCGGTGGACGTGGGCACGCCGCTGAGCGCGCTCGACCGCGACGCCAGCCTGGTGGACGTGATCGGGCAGCTCAGTGGATTTTTGACCACGCGCAATGCCCAGCGCCAACTGGATACGCTGGGCCCGCAGGATCTGCTGATTGCACCCCAGCTTACCGGCAAGGTGGCCACCGGCGATTTCGACAAGGCGCCCGAAGCGCTGGCGATCGGTCAAGAGGCCGCTGACCAGGCGGCCCCGGCGCTGCGTGCCTTCTCGCAACCGGCGCCGGTGTACCAGCGCTGGTACGCCACCCGCGAAACGCGCGCCGCGCCGTCGGCTCCGGCGCCCATCGCCTACATCGAGGTCCGCAACCACACCGGCTATGCCGATGAGCTGCTGTTGTCCTACCTGCCGGTGGAACTCGGCAAGCCGCTGGACAGCAAGGCCATGCAGGAAGGCGTGCTGCGTGCGTACGGCATGGATACCCTGGCCAGCATCAGCTACGAGCAGGACCGCCGCGACGACGGCCAGGTCGGGGTGGTGATCACCGCGTATGAGAAGCCCAACGGCCCGATCTACCTGGAGGCCGGCTGGACCCTGAGCAACGACCTGGATGGCAACCACGAAAGCAACCTGCGCGCCGGCCTGCTGTTCGCGCCGCTGTCGCCGTATGGCGCCGAGGCGAGGGTGACCCTGCAGGTGGGCAGCGAACCGGCGATACGCGGGAGTTACTACCATCCCTTCGACGTGGGCAACCGCTACGCGTTCGAAGCCCTGGGCGGTTACGAAACGCGCAGCTTCAACGTGTTCGACGACGCGGGCAACAAGACCTCGCGCTACCGGGTCAGCCGCACCGGTGCGGGCGTGGACCTGGTGCGCAATGTGTCCAACGTGCTGTCGGTACGCGCCGGCATCGAGCGGTACACCGGCAGTGCACGCATGGACATCGGCTCGCCCCGGGTGCCACGCACCGATTTCGACGACGGTGGGCTGACCGCCCGCGTCACCTACGACAACATCGACAGCCTGTACTTTCCGCGCGACGGCTTCCTGGTCAACCTGGGCACCTACCAGTCGCGCGAGGCCCTCGGTGCCGATACCCGCTTCGGCCAGATCGACCTGGATGCGGTGGGCGCGTTTCCCTTCGGACGCAGCGCGGTGCAGCTGGGCCTGCGTTACCACGTGACCTCCTCGGGCACCGCACCGGTACAGAGCATCTACCGGTTGGGCGGGCGCTGGCGGCTGGCCGGGTTCCAGCACAACCAGCTGACCGGCCAGGACTATGCGCTGGGATTTGCCGGCTACACCTATGAACTGGGCAAGGTGCTGGGCCGGTCCGCGCAGGTCGGTGGCACGGTGGAGTATGGCAATGCCTGGCAGCGCCGTTCGGACATGTCGATCAGCGATGGCATCTGGAACGGCAGCCTGTTCCTGGGCTTCGATTCGTGGATCGGGCCGCTGATCTTCGGCCTGGGCATGCGCGAAGGCGGCGATCGGGTGGTGTTCATCGAGTTGGGGCAGTCGCTTTGATGGGGTGCGGTGTTACAGCACCTGGGAAAGAATGACCGCAAGGGCCCCGATCCAGCACACCAGGACGAACCATGCCAGCACGGCGTTGGCGCTGATGCCGCGCTTGCGCACCGCCAGGCTGACCACGAGCGCGGCCACCAGCGGCACGATGAACAGGCAGAGGAACCAGAACCAGGGATGGGCTTGCATGTCGGCACCTGCAGGAAGTGGCGCGGGGGGCTATTCCGGGAACACCAGCGTCACGATGAAGCGGGCGCTCCAGCGGTTTGCATACTGCGGCCGGTCCACGTTGTAGAAGCCGCCGGCGCCGACGCTGATCGGGGTTCTGCCCAGGTGCAGCACCTTGGACACGGTGGCACCCAGCGGCACCGTCCACGCATTGCCGCTGTCGGCCTTCCAGTTATAGCTGGTCTCCGAGGTCATGCTGACCGACCAGCCGGCGGGCAGGTTGCGGGTCACGAACGGCTGCACGCTGGTGCTGTTCACATCGTCGCGGTCGCTGTCGCCGGCAATCGACCAGACATGGTTGGCCAGCGCGCCGACCGTCCAGTTGCGCGTCTTGTGCACCAGGATGAACGCCGGGCCGAGCGAATACCTGCCACTGCCCAGGCTGTCGTGGGAGGCGGTGTCGAGCAATGCGGCGGCACCAAAGCCGAACTCCGTGCCACGCGCTTCAGACGCGGTCTTCGGAATGTAGTAACCCTGCACGAACAGGTCGCCGGTGCCGCTGCGGTCCTGCGGATACTGGTTCCACTGGATCGGCAGGATCGGCCTCAGGATGAACTTGCCGTGCTCGCCGACAAAGGGGATCACCGGCTGGATCTTGAGCTGCTGGTTGTGGAAGTCGCCGCCCGGGCCGACCGAGCCGAGGTAGTTGTACTGGAACGGCACGGAGATGAGCGCCGCACCGGGATCAGCCAGCTTGCGCGCGATGTCATCGGTGGACGAGGCCGCGGGCGCGTTCTGCGCGCCCGCACCCGCGCATGCCAGCACGCCACCGATCACGGTGACGGCCATGGCGAGACGGCAGTTCATCGCGGCGCGTCCACGACGATGTACTGCACCGTGGTGCCCACGTAGCGCGGCTGGTACCAGCCGTTGCTGCACTGCTGGTAGCCGATGCCGTCCACGACCACGGTGCTGCAGTCGACCGGCAGCGAGTACACCACCGAGCCGATTGCCGCGGCGGTCAGCGCGACCCCGGCGGTCACGGCGGCGGCATCCCAGAACGGGTGGTCCCAGTACGGCGGGGGCGGCGGCGGAGGAGGCGGATAAGGGCCGGGCCCGGGGTGTGGACCGGGTCCAGGATGGGGGCCGGGACCAGGCCCAGGTCCAGGCCCAGGGCCGGGATGTGGTCCAGGGCCCGGGCCAGGACCGGGGCCAGGACCGGGGCCAGGACCGGGGCCAGGACCGGGGCCAGGACCGGGGCCAGGGTGGGGTCCCGGTCCCGGCGCTGGACCCGGTCCCGGCGCTGGACCCGGATGCGGGCCGGGCCCGGGATGCGGCGCGAAACCGCCGTGGCCGCCGCCGGCAAACCCGCCACCGAACCCGCCGTGGCTGGCGATGGACGGATGCGCGAAGCCGCGCAGCCCGGGGCGGCCCTGTGCGTCGGCGCTGGCCAGCAGGCCGGCAGTGGTGGTGCAGACCAGCGCGGCAAGCAGCGCGGTGCGCAGCGAAGTCGTGGCAGCCATGTCAGAGCCCTCCCTTGTCGTCGGCATCGCCGGCCTGTGCCACCGGGACGAACGCGATCCGTGTGGCGCCGTCGGGGCGGAACACCAGCTCGTTGGCGGACACGGCACGGCGGGTGTCCCACTTCAGCGTGGCCTGGTACTCGGGTAGCGCGGGATCGGCGTGGCTGGTGATCAGCAGTTGCCGCGGCAGGTGGGTGGCATCGGAAATCCAGACCTGCCAGTCCACCCCGGGTTGGCGGAACGCGTAATGGCGGGTCGCTTCGCCGTCCACGCGTTCACTGCCCACGAACAGCGCCGACTCGATCACGTCGGTCGGAAAGCCCGGCGTTCCCCACAGGAACAGGTCCGCCAGCGGAAACTCCACGCCCAGCCGCGTTGCCGAATCGCTGAGCAGCGCCTGGCTGCTGCGGTCCAGGTTCTCCACCGTGGCGTAGTACTTCTGGCGTGGCGAATGAATGATCAGCGTGTGACCGTCGTAGAACAGCTGGCGATGCTGGTGGTCGCTGCGGATTTCGACGAAGAAACGGTCCGGGCCGAGCACCTTGTAGTCCACCGTGCCGGCCAGCGCGAGCTTCTGCCCGTCATCGAGCACGTAGTCGGTACGGGTGGTGGCGGCCAGCGTGAAATGAGGCAGGGCGCGCAACGCCTTGCCCATGCGGGTCAGTGCGGCCACCGCCTCGGGGTCGACGGTGGCTGCGGATGCGGCCGCGCGCGGTGCAGGTGGCGCGCCGCTGGCCGACTGCCAGGGCAGCGGCGCGGCGATCAACAGCGCAAGCAGCGGGCACGCAAGGGAATGACGCATGGTGCTCTCCTGTAGGGCGGAACCAGCCACGTGGCCATGCCCTCACTCTGCGCACCCGTACCGGGGCGGACAAGCGGAGTTACACCGAGGCGGCCTAGGTATTTCTACGCAGCCGCGCCCCGCTCATGGAGCGCGCCGGGGATCGCCACCGCCGCTGGCCACCCATGCATCCACCGCCTGCTCCACCACGGTCATCGGCAGCGCGCCGTTGCCCAGCACCAGGTCGTGGAAGGCGCGGATGTCGAACCGATCGCCGAGCTGCTTCTGCGCCTTGGCGCGCAGCGCCAGCAGGCGCAGCTGGCCCATCTTGTAGGACGAGGCCTGGCCGGGCTGCACCAGGTAGCGGTTGACTTCGATGCGCACGTCCGAGGCCTTCATGCCGGTCTTCTGCTGCATGTAGGCGATGGCCTGTTCGGGGGTCCAGCGCTTGCGGTGCAGGCCGGTGTCCACTACCAGGCGCACCGAGCGGAACATCTCGGCCTGCAGCCGGCCGATGTCGCCGGCCGGGTCGTCGCGGTAGACGCCGGCTTCTGCCATCAGCTGCTCGGCATACAGTGCCCAGCCTTCAGAAAACGCACTGGGATTGAGGCTGCGGCGCAGCAGTGGCAGGTCGGTCAGGGTCTGCCCGATCGAGATCTGGAAGTGGTGGCCCGGCGACCCCTCGTGGTAGGTCAGGGTGGGCGTGCTCCAGCGGGTGTTGGAGGCCATGTCACCCAGGTTGATGAAGAAGGTGCCCGGGCGCGAGCCGTCCATCGCCGGCGGGTAGTAGTAGCCGCCGGGCGAGGTGGCCTGCATGTGCGCCGGCACCGGCTGCACCAGCAGCTTCTGCGGCGGCAGGTGGCCGAAGTAGGTGGGCAGCAGCGGGTCGAGGTCACGCAGGCGCTGTTCGATGTCGCCGATCAGTTCCCTGCGGCCGGCATCGCTGTCGGCGTAGCGGTAACGCGGATCGTCGCCCAGGGCCCGGATGCGCTCGGCCACGGTGCCATCGCGCAGGCCGATCTCGCGCAGGCGCGCGTCCATGCTCTTTTCCAGGCGCGCCACCTCGTCCAGGCCGATCTGGTGGATGGCATCGGCGCCCAGGTCGGTGCTGGTGTACCAGCGCAGGGCCGCGTCATAGAACGCATCGCCGTGCGGCAGCGCCCACATGCCCTTGTTGCCGGGGTGGGTGGCCTGCAGTGCCTGCACGCGGTCGAGCAGGCGCTGGTAGCCGGGGTTGACCGAATCGCGAACGGCCACGGTCGCCTGTTCGAGCAGCGCGGCGCGCTCGGCGACCGGGATCGCCGGCAGTTTGTCCAGCTTGCGCTGCAGCGAAGCCACCCACAGGCTGTCCTCCGGCGCCGGTTTGAGCAGCGTGCGGAACTGGCTGGCCGCGCCGGCCAGGGCCAGTTCCGGCGGCACCACGCCCTGCGCGGCCTGCATGTCCACGTTTGCGCGCACCTGGTCCAGCTTGCTGCCCATGGCGTCCAGGCGGGCGATGTAGTGGCGCGCAGTGGCCACATCGGTGACGGCGTGCTGGTTGTCGAAGAACTGCGGCAGGTTCACCGGCAGGCTGAACAACTGGTCCACCGCATAGGTGCTGCCCCCCACCGGCAGCCATGCCGCGGCCCACGGCACCGCCATCAGGTCGATCTGTGCCTGGTAGAACCAGCGCGCCAGGCCGTCGCTGAGCTGTTGCTGCGGGTCCAGCGGTGCACCCTTCCAGGCCTTGATCGCGGCCAGGTTGTCAGCCAGGAAGCGCCGGTTGACCTCACGCTGGGCCAGCGACACGTCGGTGAGCCGGTCGGAGGTATCGGCCGCGCCGTCGCCGCTGATCCCAAGCAGGGTTTTCAGTTCGGGATCGGCATTGATCGCGGCCATGGTCTGCGCATCGAGCAGTGCATTGAAGCTCTGCGCGTGCGGCACGCCTGCAGTAGCGGGTGCCGCCTGTGCAGCGGCGGTGACCGGCAACAGCGCGGTGGCGATGGAGAGGCAGAGCAGGGCGGGGACGGCGAGCGTAAACGACGGCACGGGGCGGACTCCTGCAGCGGGCGGGTGCCCCGCAGCCTAAGCCAGTGCGGGCGCCGCGTCAGCTGCGCCGTTCGAAGCCATCGGCGCTCCAGTCCTCGCTGCCCACGCCGTGATGGATCACGAACAGGCCGTCCGGGTCATAGCGCCGCTTGGTCGCCAGCAGGCGAGGGTAATGCGGGCCCCAGAACGACTGCTGCCAGTCGCGCTGGAAGAAGTCGCACTCGGACACATAGGTCGGTGCGCGCGGCAGCACCGCGCGCAGGGCGGCGTAGGAACGCCCGACCCGCGCTGCCCCTTCGCGGGCTTTGGCCTCATCCACCGTTCCGCCACTGCCCGCGTACACCGGGCCACCGGCATTCCCGATCAGCGCCAGCGCGAACGCATCCAGCACCGCCGGATGGGTCGCGGTGTCGCGGCTGGCGGCAAGGGCGTCGGCCGGGGCGCCAAACAGCCCCTTGTTGCAGTGCAGTTCGACCGGCATGTGCGCGGCCGCCGTGCAGATCGCCGCTGCCGCCGCATCGCGCTGCGCATCGCCAAGCAGCGCCGAGGGCATCCACGCCGACGCATAGCCATGCAGGTACCAGCCCACCTGGCCCTGGTCGCCCTTCCAGAGCATGTGGGTGGCCGGCGCGCCCGCGCGGGTGTCGTCGGCGATCAGCGTCGGGGCATGCTTGCGGAAGAAGTCCGCGTCCCACATGTGCTGGGCGGGCAACGCCAACGCCTGCAGGGGATCGATCACGGTGTATTGCGGGCGCGCGGCCACCCACGCTTCAAACGGGGCCCACACCGCGGCGGCCTGTTCCTGGCTCAGCCCCTGGAACACCATCGACGCCCCGAAGGTGCGATGGCTGTCGAAGCGCAGCTGTTCGCCCCACTGCGGCGTGCACAAGGCATCGCGGCAGAAGCGCAGTACTTCGGCGGCCAGCGCCTGGAAGCTTTCGTCGCTGTCGGCACGTACCTTCATCGACACCCCGCCAAACGTGGCGGGCAGTACATGGGTGCGCAGGGTGATCCGGGTCACCACGCCAAAGCTGCCGGCGCAGCCGCCCTTCAGCGCCCAGAACAGCTCGGGATCCTGGGTCGCGTTGACCACCCGCACGCGGCCGTCGGCAGTGACCACTTCGGCTTCCAGCAGGTTGGCCGCTGCGGTGCCGAAGCCCTTGGAGAAGCTGCCGAAGCCGCCGCCGGTGACCAGACCGGTCACGCCCACCGAGGTGCAGCCGCCGCCCTGGACGTAGCGGCCGCCGCGCGTGGTGACCGCATCGTAGGCATCGATCCACATCGCCCCGGCACCGAGGCTGACCGCCGGCTGCGCGGCCGTGCCGGCGGGTGCGCCCTGCGCCACGAAGGCATCGTGCAGTTCCACCGCGTTCATGGCGCGGGTCCAGACCAGCAGCGAATCCGGCGCGCAGGAGGTGCCGTGGTAGCTGTGCCCACCGCCCTTGACCACCAGCCGCAGCCGGTGCCGGCGCGCGAAGTCGACCGCCGCTGCCACATCGGCGCTGTTGGCGGCGGCCACCACCCGCGCGCTGGGCCGCGACAGCCAGGCCCCGTGGTAGCCACTGGTCTGGGTCAACCCAGGCTGGTCGCCGATGAAGAACGGGTTCTGGATCTGCGCCAGTGCCTCGGCGCGGGTGCCTGCATCGCCGAGGAAGGGCGACACCGGGATCGACAGCCGTCCACCGACGGCGTTGGAGAGCTGGTCCCATTCGCTGCCAGATGGCCACCCGGCGGTACCGGGACGGACACGGGCGAGTGCGTTCCGTGACCCGGTTGAATTGCCGGCGGCCGCTTTTTGAACCAGCGGGAGCAAGGGCAGGGCAAGCCCGGCTTTCAGGCAGTCACGACGTTTCATGGCAGTCACAGGCAGAGGGCGATGAACCCAGCATGTGCCCGTCAACCCTTGCTGTCATTGGCGTGGGGCCGAATGACGGTCACCCGGGACGAATGGCGGCCGCGGGGTGACGTGGGTGTTGGCCGCTTCGCGTTCACGCGGCCTGGATCGACCAGCACGCGGCGGTGAACACCACCCGGTCACCCTGCACGAATGGTGCGAACGCGTCGACCACGGTCGACAGCACCCGCTGCCGGAGGTCCGGATCCAGCCCTTCGGTGCGCAGTGCCTGTCCGACCGGTCCCAGCAACGACACGTAGGTCGGCAAGGCGTCGCGGGCGATGCTGCATTCCACGTCGAGCGGGGCGATGTCGATGTGATCCCAACCACTGTCATCCAGGATCTTCCGCACGACGCCTGCATCGGCGAACGCAAACTGTCCCGGCCCACCTTCGGCCCGCGCCGGCAGGGTCAGCAGCGACGCTGCCGCGCGCTCGGCGGTGGTCATGAACGGATTATCGGCCGGACTGCGCCAGGCAATGGCATGCAGGCGGCCACCACGCCGAAGCGCCTGCCGCAGGTTGCCGAACGCGCGCACCGGATCATCGAAGAACATCACCCCGAACCGCGACACGATGCGGTCCAGGCTGGCGGGGGCAAAGGGATGCTGCTGGGCATCGCCCACGGCGAAATCGATGGCCTTGCCCGCCGCCAGCGCCCGCTCGCGCGCCACGGCGATCATCGGCGCGGAAATATCCACCCCGCTGCAGCGGCCCTGCGGAGCCAGCCGATCGGCAATGGCCAGGCAGAGCGCCCCGGTGCCGCAGCCGACGTCCAGCACGCGCGCATCTGGCTCGGCGGCAATGGGATCGGCAAGAACCGGCTCGAAGCCGGCGAACATGCCGTCGAGCAGCGACTGCGCCTGTACCCAGGCATCGCCGGCCGGGCCGTTCCAGAGGTCGTGCTGCGAAGGCGGGGATGCGGCGTGGGGCATGTTGGGGATTCCGGGAGGATTCCGCGCACTGTGCCACCTCAACCGTGATTGAGGTCAAGAGCCAGGCAGGGCCTGCGCATCACTCCGGATCACCCCATCAACGTCTCGGTCAACAGCTTCACGTTGAGCACCACGATCACCGCGGCAATCACCCAGGCCAGCGTCAAGAGCCAGCGCGGGGCCACCAGCTTGCCCATCCGTGCCTTGTCACCGACGAACATCACCAGCGGAATCACCGCGAATGGCAGTTGCATCGACAACACCACCTGGCTCAGCACCAGCAGCCGCGCCGTTCCCTGTTCGCCATAGATCGCGGTGACGATCACCACCGGCACGATGGCGATGCCACGGGTCAGCAGGCGGCGCGCCCAGGGCGCGATGCGCAGGCGCAGGAACCCCTCCATCACGATCTGCCCGGCCAAGGTGGCGGTCACCGTGGAGTTGATGCCCGAGGCGAGCAGCGCGACCGCGAACAAGATCGATGCCAGCCCGACTCCCAGCATCGGCGCCAGCAGCTCATACGCCTGTTCGATCTCCTGCACATCGGTGCGCCCGTTGGCATGGAACACCGCCGCGGCCAGGATCAGGATCGAGGCGTTGATGAACAATGCCAGCATCAACGCGATGGTGCTGTCGGTCACCGCCCAGCGCAGCGCGCTGCGCCGGCCGCTGTCGGTGCGCGGGTAGGCACGGGTCTGCACGATGGACGAGTGCAGGTACAGGTTGTGCGGCATCACCGTGGCCCCGATGATGCCGATGGCCAGGTACAGCGCATGCGGGTTGGTGACCACCTCCGCGCGCGGGATGAAACCGCCCAACACCGCCTGCAGCGGCGGCGCGGCCAACGCGATCTGCACCGCGAAGCAGGCGAAGATCACCAGCAGCAGGGCAATCACGAACGCTTCCAGCGCACGGAAGCCGCGATGCATCAGCCACAGCACCAGCACCACGTCCACGGCGGTGATGATCGCGCCCATCATCAGCGGCAGCCCGAACAGCAGTTTGAGCGCGATGGCGGTGCCGATCACTTCGGCCAGGTCGCAGGCGATGATCGCGATCTCGCACAGCACCCACAGGCACAAATTCACCGGTCTGGAGAAATGGTCGCGGCAGGCCTGCGCCAGATCGCGCCCGGTGGCGATGCCCAGCCGTGCCGACAGCCCCTGCAGCACGATGGCCATCAGGTTGGAGAGCAGGATCACCGACAGCAGCAGGTAGCCGAACTGCGCGCCACCGGCGATATCGGTGGCCCAGTTGCCTGGGTCCATGTACCCCACCGACACCATGTAGCCGGGGCCCAGGAAGGCCAGCAGCCGGAACCACCAGTGGCCGCCCCTGGGTACGGCCACGCTGGCGTGCATCTCGCCCAGGCTGGGGCGATCGCCGGTGGCCTGCGGCCATGCGCTGGTGGTCGGGGAGGTGGGGTCCGCGCTCATGCGGGCGAATATAGCAGAGGCTATGTTATCAAGGTGAGGGCATCGGCCACGAACGCATGCCATGGGTGTGCGGCAGGCTGGCCTTCATGGCATCGATGAAGGCGCGCAGCCGCGAGGGCATCTGGCGCGCGGCCGGGTAGACCAGATGCACCGGCAACGGCGGCGCCTCCCAGCCGGGCACCAGTTGCACCAGCCGGCCGTCGCGCAGGTCATCGCCCACCAGCCACGCCGACACCACCGCCGCGCCCAGTCCGGACACCGCCGCGCGGCGCGCCACGAACAGGTTGTCGGTGAGCAGGCGCGGCTGGATGTCCACCCGCAGCGCCGGACCGTCATCGGCCGGCAGCAGGGTGAAACGGTCGCGATAGAAGGTGGTCAGGGCGATCCACGGCAGGCCGGGCAGCAGGGTCGGGTCGCGTGGGTCGGCCGCTTCCAGCAGCGAGGGCGCGGCGATGACGATGCGCGGCACTTCGGCCAGCGGAACCGCCACCAGTTGCGGTTCCTCCACGCGTCCCACCCGGATGGCGCAGTCGATCCCGTCGGCAATGAAGTCCACCGGCTGGTCTTCCAGCATCCACTCCAGCGTGACCTGGGGATGGCGTGCCATGAACTGCAGCATCGGTTCCAGCAACTGGGCCTGGCCAAACGCATGCGGCACCACTACCCGCAGGCGACCGCGTGGCACGTCCACGTCACCACGCAGGTCGGCCTGGATCGCGTCCCAGTCGTCCACCAGGGCCCGCGCGTGCGCATAGCAGCGTTCGCCGTCTTCGGTCAGCGTCATCTGGTGGGTGGAACGCTTGATCAGGTGCAGGCCGAACAGCCGTTCCAGGGTCTGCAGGCGGCGGCTGACGGTGGGCTGGGTGGTGCCCAGCTGCACGGCGGCGGCGGACAGGCTGCCGCTTTCGACGATTCGGACAAAGGTGGCCAGCAGGTCGATACGGTCCGCACCCGGTGCCGCACGGTCCGCACCCGGTGCCGCGGAAGGAGTGCTCATACAACCTTCGTATGATGGATATGTACTGAAGCCTACTACACGCCTTCTTTTCCAAGGAGGATGCTGGCGCCACTTTCTTCAGACGTGGAGTGGCTCATGTCCAGCGTGCATATTCCGGCGGTCGCCGTCCCCCGGCCTGCGGTGCCGTCGCGGCTGATCGTCGCGATGGCGGCCGGGGCCGGGTTTTCGGTGGCCTCTATCTACTACAGCCAGCCGATGCTGGGCGTCATCGCCAGCGGGCTGGGCAGCGATGCGCAGTCGACGGGCATGGTCCCGACCCTGACCCAGCTGGGTTACGCGTTGGGCATCCTGCTGCTGGCGCCGCTGGGCGACCGCGTCGACCGCCGGCAGCTGATCCTGCTCAAGTCACTGGTGCTGGCCGCCGCGCTGGCCGGCGCCGCGCTGTCGGGCAGCCTGCCGACGCTGCTGCTGGCGAGCCTGCTGATCGGGTTGACGGCCACCGTGGCCCAAGACGTGGTGCCCTCGGCGGCGATGCTGGCGCCGGAAGCCGAACGTGGCGCGGTGGTGGGCAAGGTGATGACCGGCCTGCTGCTCGGCATCCTGCTGTCGCGCGTGGCCAGCGGGCTGGTCGCCGAGGCCCTGGGCTGGCGGGCGATGTTCGGCATCGCGGCCGGCTCGGTGGCGGTGATGGCGCTGGTACTGGCGCGCGAGCTGCCGCACCTGGCACCGACCACGTCGTTGCGGTATCCGGCACTGCTGCGTTCTCTGGCCCACCTGTGGCGCGGACAACCGCAGCTGCGCCGTGCGGTGTTCGCGCAGGGGCTGCTGGCGGTGGGCTTCAGTGCATTCTGGTCGACGTTGGCGGTCATGCTGCACGACCGCTACCAGCTGGGCAGCGCGGTGGCCGGTGCCTTCGGCATTGCCGGTGCAGCCGGTGCGCTGGCGGCGCCGCTGGCCGGGCGCTGGGCCGACCGGCTGGGCAGCCACGCGGTGGCGCGCATCGCCATCGGCATTGCGCTGCTGGGCTTTGCGATGCTGCTGCTGGATGCGTGGTTGCCGCGGGTGGCCATCGTGCCGTTGCTGGCCATCAGTGCGGTGGTGTTCGACTTTGGCTTCCAGGCCGCGTTGGTCTCGCACCAGACGCTGGTCTATGGGCTGGCGCCGGAAGCGCGCAGCCGGCTCAATGCGCTGTTGTTCACCGGGGTATTCCTGGGCATGGCGGCCGGTGGTGCGCTGGGCGCGGTGGTGCTTGCGCACTTCGGGTGGCCGGGCGTGGCGACGCTGGCAACCGTGTCGGCAGGCGCCGCCCTGCTGGTCCGCATGCGCTGAGGCCGCAGTTGCCGGCCCTAGCGGTCGTGGGTGGCGTCGTCCAGGCTGATGATGCCGCGCTTGAGGGCCAGGGTGACCGCGTGGGTGCGGTCGCGGGCCCCGAGCTTTTCCATGATGTTCTTCATGTGTGCCTTCACCGTCTGTTCGGAGATGCGCATCTGTTCGCCGATGCCCTTGTTCGAGCGACCGCTGGCGACATGGCCCAGCACTTCGGTTTCGCGGGGGGACAGGCTGTCCTCCACCACGTGCGCGGCGATGCTGGCGGCCAGGGTGGCCGGAATGCCGGCGCGGCGGCCGCTGTGCACGGTGCGGATGGTGTCCACCAGTTCGTGGCGCAGCATGTCCTTGAGCAGGTAGCCGCTGGCCCCCGCCTGCAGCGCGCGAACCGCCCGCACATCGCCGCGGTAGGTGGTGAGCACGATGATGCGCGCGCGGGGGTCATGGTGGCGGATGCGGGTGATCGCTTCCACGCCATCCACGCCCGGCAGCTGCAGGTCCATCAGCACCACGTCCGGGTGCAGGGCCAGGTACTGGGCCACGGCCTCCTCGCCATCGGCGGCTTCCCCGAGCAGGCGCATGTCCGGCTGCATGTCCAGCAGGGCAGCCAGGCCATCGCGCAGCAGGGGATGGTCGTCGACCACCAGGATGCCGATCGACGGGGAGGAAGGGGTCATGCGGAATCTCCAGGGTGCGCCGCCAGCGCCAGGAAAGGATTGTCGCAGGCGCGGGGCCGGCCACGCCCCCTCTTTCGGGTGAGCGCCTCCCCCAAAAGAGTAGCTGCGTTCACCACCCAAGGGGGGTAGGGCAACCGGGCCGCGGCCGCCACCATGGTCTTACCCGCCCACCAAGGATTTCCCATGACCACCGCCACCGCCGTTCCCGGCGCCTCGCTGCTGTCGCCTGCCGACCATGCCCTGGTGCTGATCGACTTCCAGTCGCAGATGGCGTTCGCCACGCGCACCATCGATGTCGCCGCGCTGCGCAACAACGTCGCGCTGATCGCCAAGGGTGCCGCCGGCTTCAAGGTGCCGGTGGTGCTGACCACCGTGGCCGAGAAGTCGTTCTCCGGCCCGATGTTCCCGGAGATCGCGCCGATCTTCCCCGGCCAGAAGGTGTTCGACCGCACCTCGATGAACTGCTGGGAAGACCAGGCGGTGATCGATGAGATCAACCGCATCGGCAAGCAGCGCGTGGTCATCGCCGGTCTGTGGACCAGCGTCTGCATCGTCGGGCCGGCGCTGTCGGCGATCGACCAGGGCTTCGAGGTGTATGTGATCACCGATGCCTGCGGCGATGTGAGCGACGAAGCGCACGAGCGTGCGGTCACCCGCATGGTCCAGGCCGGCGCGGTGCCGCTTACCTCGGTGCAGTACCTGCTTGAGCTGCAACGCGACTGGGGCCGCAGCGCCACCTACGACCTCACCACCGGCATCGCCCGCGAACACGCCGGCGGTTATGGCCTGGGCATCCAGTACGCCAAGAGCATGTTCGGTGCACAGGAAGGCGGCCACTGAGCATGGGCGGCGCCACCGGCCTGGATGTGGGGCTGCTGGTGCTGCGGCTGGCGGCAGGCGGTTTCCTGCTGCCGCACGCGCTGGGCAAGCTGTTCGGCTGGTTCGGGGGTCCCGGGCTGGCCGGTTTTGCCGAGGAACTGCGCGGGTACCACCTGCCAGCGCCCGCGCCGGTGCCACTGCTGCTGGCCGCGGTGCAGGTGCTTTCCGGCCTGGCCGTGCTGCTGGGCTGGCAGGCGCGCGTGGCGGCTGCGGTTGCCGCGCTGTTCCTGGCCATGACCGCCGTGCTGGCCCTGCCCAAGGGCTGGTTCTGGATGCGTGGCGGGATCGAGTATCCCTTGTTCTGGACACTGGCCCTGTCGGCCATTGCCCTGGCTGGCCCCGGCGCCCTTGCGCTGCATTCGACGTGAGCGGAGTGTCCCCATGTCCCCTGATCCGCACCTTCCTGCACGCCGCGACCTGCTGCTCGGCGCTGGCGCCGCGATGGCGCTGGGCCTGGCCGGCCGCGCCTTCGCCACGCACCCGGAGAAACCCATGACCACGCTGCTCATCCGCAATGCCCGCATCACCACGCTGGACCCGCGCGTGCCGCAGGCCGACGCACTGGCGGTGGTGGACGGGCGCATCGCCGCGATCGGCACCGAAGCCGAGGTGCGCGCCGGGCTGGCCGAGACAACCGTGATCGACGCGGGCGGCCGCCGCCTGGTGCCCGGGCTCAACGACAGCCACACGCACCTGATCCGCGGTGGCCTCAACTACAACCTGGAACTGCGCTGGGACGGGCTGCGCTCGCTGGCCGACGCCATGGCCATGCTCAAGGCGCAGGTCGACATCACGCCGGCTCCGCAGTGGGTGCGGGTGGTGGGCGGATTCACCGCCGAGCAGTTCGTGGAGAAACGCCTGCCGACGCTGGCCGAGCTCAACGCCATCGCGCCGGATACGCCGGTGTTCCTGCTGCACCTGTACGACCGCGCGCTGCTCAACCGCGCCGCGCTGCGCGCCTGCGGCTACGACAAGACCACGCCGGACCCGCCGGGCGGGCAGATCGTGCGCGACAGCCTGGGCAATCCCACCGGGCTGCTGCTGGCCAAGCCCAACGCACTGATCCTCTACGCGACCCTGGCCAAGGGGCCGCGCCTGCCGATCGAGTACCAGGCCAACTCGACGCGGCATTTCATGCGCGAGCTGAACCGGCTGGGGATCACCTCGGTGATCGACGCCGGCGGTGGCTTCCAGAATTACCCCGAGGACTACCAGGTCATCGAGCAGCTGCACCGCGACGGTGAACTGACGGTGCGCATCGCCTACAACCTGTTCACCCAGAACAAGGGCAAGGAAGCGCAGGACTTCCAGCACTGGAGCGAGATCCTGGCCCCGCGCCAAGGCGACGACCTGCTGCGCCACAACGGTGCGGGCGAGATGCTGGTGTTCTCCGCGGCCGACTTCGAACTGTTCAACGAGCCGAGACCCGAACTGCCGCCGGGCATGGAACCGGAACTGGAGGAAGTGGTCAAGCTGCTGGTGGAAAAGCGCTGGCCGTTCCGCATCCATGCCACCTATGACGAGAGCATCGACCGCATCCTGGATGTGTACGAGCAGGTCAACCGCGAGATCCCGTTCGATGGCCTGCACTGGTTCATCGACCATGCCGAAACCATCACCCCGCGCAACATCGACCGCATCCGCGCGCTCGGCGGTGGCCTGGCGATCCAGCACCGCATGGCCTACCAGGGCGAGGCGTTCGTGCAGCGCTATGGCGCCGACGCCGCACGTCACACGCCTCCGGTACGGCGCATGCTGCAGGCCGGCGTTCCGGTCGGTGCCGGTACCGACGCCACCCGCGTGGCCAGCTACAACCCGTGGGTGGCGCTGTCCTGGCTGGTCACCGGTCGCACCGTCGGCGGACTGGCGCTGTATGGCGAAGAGAACCTGCTCGAGCGCGAAGAGGCGCTGCGGCTGTGGACCCAGGGCAGTGCCTGGTTCTCCGGCGACGAGGGCCGCAAGGGCACGCTGGCGGTCGGCCAGCTGGCCGACTTCTGCGTGCTCTCGTCGGACTTCTTCGCGGTGGACGATGCCGGCATCGCCGATATCACCAGCGTGCTGACCGTGGTCGGCGGGCGGGTGGTGCACGGCGATGGCGACTTTGCTCCGCTTGCGCCGACCCTTCCTCCGGCGATGCCGGACTGGTCGCCGGTGAACCGCTTTGGCGGGTACCACGTGGGCGGTGCCGCCACCGGCCTGGTCGCGCATGCCCACGGCGGCGCCTGCCGCACCCACGGCCACGGCCATGCAGCAGCGCACCCGGTGCCGACCGACGCCCCCACTGCGTTCTGGGGCGCGCTGGGATGTTCGTGCTTCGCGTTCTGAGCCTGGCGTTGGCGTCGGCACTGCCGTCGCTGGCATCTGCCTGCACGCCGGGCGATACCGGTCGCTGCATCGCGCTGGACGGCAGCGGTGAGGTGCAGGTGGATGCCTCGCTGCGCCTGCGTGGCATGTATTACGACCCGACCCGGTTCGGCATACAGGGTAGAGAGGACGGATACGGCCTGCTGCGCGCGCTGGGGTCGGTGGCGGCGCACCGCGGTCGCTGGGATGGGCTGGTGCAGCTTGGCGTGCACGCAGAGCAGGGGCGCGCCGGCGGGCCCGGCGGCACCGACCAGGGCGCGCTCGACCTGCAGCAGGGCTTCGTGCGCTGGCAGGGCGACCGTGCAACGTGGCAACTCGGCCGGCAGGAGGCCGCTTATGGCAGCTCGCGCCTGCTTTCGGTGCGCGATGGGCCCAACATCCGGCTGGCGTTCGATGGCGTGCGCGGGCGGTGGCAACAGGGTGCGCTGAAACTCGACGTGATGGCGCTGCGCCCGGTCGACAACCGCAGCGGCGCCTTCGATGACCGCGGCGACCGTGGCCAGTACCTGCTCGGCAGCTACGCCACCTGGCAGCCTGGGCGGCCGGGCACCGGCATCGACCTGTACGTGCTCGACTACGGTCGCGATGGCGCACGCTTCGCCAGCGCGGTCGGCGACGAACGCCGTACCTCGCTCGGCACGCGCGCCTTCGTGCTGCAGCCACGCTGGGACGCCAACATCGAGCTGGTCGCGCAGCGCGGCACCCTGTCGCGTGCCCAGGGCAACCTGGCGATCCGCGCCTGGACGCTGGCCACCGACAGCGGGCTGCGCTGGCCCACGCGGCGCTGGCAGCCGCGGCTGGGCGTCAAGCTGGACATCGCCAGCGGCGACCAGGACCCCGGCGATGGCCGCTTGAACACCTTCAATGCGATGTACCCCAAGTCGGCGTACTTCAGCGAAGCCAGCCTGCTGGCGCCGGCCAACCTGATGGACGTGCAGCCGACGCTGACCTTGACCCTGCGCCCCGGCCTGACCACCGATATCGGCTGGCAGCTGGCGTGGAAGCATCGCCGCAGCGACGCGGTCTACACCACGCCGGCGCCGCTGGCCGCAGTGCCGGGCACGGCCGGCACGCCGCGTCGCATCGGCCAGCAGTACAAGTGGGAAACCAGCTGGGAGGCCAGTGACCACTGGACCTGGAAAGGCCAGCTGGCCTGGTTCGAGGCCGGTCCCGGCCTGCGCGCGGCCGGTGGCCGCGACACCCTGTTTGCATCGGTAGTAGGAGCATGGCAATGGTAAGTACACATGACAGCGCCGCCCCCGGCGCGTGGTCGCCGCTGAAGATCCGGCTGTTCCGCGCGATGTGGCTGGCCATCCTGGGCAGCAACGTCGGCACCTGGGTCAATGACGTTGCCGCCGCCTGGGTAATGGCCGAGCGCACCGGATCGCCGTTGATGGTGGCGCTGGTGCAGTCGGCCACCACGGTGCCGGTGGTGCTGCTGGCGCTGGTCGCCGGCACGCTGGCCGACATCGTCGACCGCCGGCGCTACCTGCTGTTCACCCAGGGCTGGATGCTGCTGGTGGCCGCCACGCTGGCCACCCTGACGGCACTGGGCATGCTCACGCCCCCGCTGCTGGTCCTGCTGACCTTCGCGATGGGCTGTGGCGCGGCCATGGCGATGCCGGCACAGGCCGCCATCGTGTCCGAGCTGGTGCCGCGGCCGATGCTGGCATCCGCGGTGGCGTTGAATTCGATCGGCATCAACATCGCGCGCTCGCTCGGCCCGGCCATCGGCGGCCTGATCGTGGCGCAGCTGGGCGCGGGCTGGGCGTTCGGCCTGAACGCGCTGAGTTTCGCGGCCATGCTGTGGGTGCTGTTCAACTGGAGACCCGATGCGCTTGCCTCCGCCTTGCCGCCGGAAGGCTTCGGTGCCGGGCTGCGCGCCGGCGTGCGCTACGCGTTGCGCGCCGGCCGCCTGCAGGCGGTATTGATCAAGTCGGCCGGATTCTTCTTCTTCGCCAGCGCGGTGACCGCGCTGCTGCCGCTGGTGGTACGCAGCGAACTGCACGGCGGGGCAGGCACGTACGGGCTGCTGCTGGGCTGCATCGGCATCGGTGCGGTCAGCGGCGCACTGGTGCTGCCGAGCCTGCGCGCACGGCTGGACCGTGACCTGCTGGTGCTGCTGGCCACGCTGGCCTGCGCGCTGAGCCTGTTCGGCCTGGCCTGGCTGCGGCACATGGCGCTGTTGCCGCTGGCGATGCTGGTGAACGGGTTTGCCTGGATCACGGTGCTGTCCTCGCTGCAGATCGCCGCGCAGACCGCGGTGCCGGCGTGGGTGCGGGCGCGCGCGCTGTCTCTGTACATCATGGTGTTCTCGCTGGGCATGGCTGCCGGTGGGCTGAGCTGGGGCAGCATCGCCCAGCGCACCTCGATTCCGCTGGCGCTGACCCTCGCGGCGGTGGGCGCGGTGATCGGCGGGTTGCTGGTGTGGCGGGTGCGCATTGCCGGCAGCGAGGAACTGGACCTGCGCCCGGCCGGGCATTGGCCCGCGCCCGAGCTGGCGGTGCCGGTCACCCACGACCGCGGCCCGGTGCTGGTGACGGTGGAGTACCACATCGATGACGCCGACCGCGCCGCGTTCCATGCCTTGCTGGGTGAGCTCGGCCGTACCCGCCGCCGCGATGGCGCCGTGATCTGGGGCGTGGCCGAGGACGTGGCCACGCCGGGTATCCACCTGGAATATTTCGTGACCCCGTCCTGGATCGAGCACCTGCGCCAGCATGAGCGGGTCACCGCTGAAGACCGGACCCTGCAGGAGAACGTCAGGGCGCTGCACCGCAACGAGCATGCGCCGATCGTGCGTCATTTCGCAGGCGGCACCGGCGCCTTGAAGGCGTTGCAGCACGGTCACGAGCATCCGGCGCTGGGTTGATGGCATCTTCTTAACCGCAATGCGCGTATGGTCGGTGCTCTTTGAGCTGGAGTGGATGCATGCGCTGGATCGTGTTGTTGGCCGCCTTGGCCATGCCGTTGGTGGCGTGGTTGTCCCAGACCGGTCAGTTCGGCCCGACCAACGGTGCGATCTCCGACCGCTATCCCACGTTGCTGGTCGCGGCCGGCTATGCGTTTTCGATCTGGGGCCTGATCTTTCTGTGGGACGTGGCCTTCGGGCTGTGGCAGCTGCGCCAGCGCCGGCCCGATGACAACGCCGGCGCGCGCGGCTGGGCCGCCGCCGGGTTCGCGCTGACGGCGGCGTGGATGCCGGTGTTCTCCAACCAGGCGTTCCTGCCGGCGCTGGCCATCATCTGGCTGGCGCTGGTGTGCCTGCTGGTTGCTGCGGTACGCGCGGCGCCGGCCACCGCCAGTGCCGGGCAGCGCGCTTTCGCGGCATATCCGCTGGCGCTGCACGCGGGCTGGCTGACCATGGCCGCCTTCCTCAACACCGCCCAGGTGATCGTGGCCTACCAGTGGCTGCCGACCGGCGACATGCTGTCGTGGAGCGTGGTGCTGCTGGCGCTGGCCACGCTGCTCGCGTGGGTGATGAATTACCGCCTGCGTGGGCACTTCGCCTACCCGGCGGCGGTGATCTGGGCGCTGGTGGGCGTGTACATCAAGCAATCCGGCTGGCGCCTGCCGGGTGCCGATACCGTTGCGGTGCTGGCGCTGGCCGTGGCCGCGCTGCTGGTGCTGCAGACCCTGCTGCTGCGCACCCGGGCCTGGCGCGCACCGCGCGTGGGCGTGGTCGCCGCACACCGCCATCGTCGTTGATACAGGAGATTCGCATGCGCGCTGCATTGCATGAACAGTTTGGTGACCCGACCGTCGTCCTGCATGGCGGTGAGGCCGCCACGCCTGAACCCGGTGCGGGCGAGGTGCGCATCCGCACCGTGCTGGCGCCGATCCACAACCATGACCTGTGGACCGTGCGCGGCCAGTACGGCTACAAGCCCGAGCTGCCTGCCATCGGCGGCAGCGAAGGCACCGGCGTGATCGACGCGCTGGGCGAGGGCGTGACCGGCCTGCAGGTCGGGCAGCGGGTCAGTGCGGCGTCGGTGCATGGCACCTGGGCCGAGCAGTTCATTGCGCCGGCGCGGATGGTGATCCCGATGCCGGACAGCATCAACGATGAAACGGCCGCGCAGCTGATCGCCATGCCGCTCAGCGCGTTGATGCTGCTGGAATTCCTGCAGGTGGGAGCCGGCCAGTGGATCGTGCAGAACGCGGCCAATGGTGCGGTCGGCAAGGCATTGGCGATGCTGGCCAAGGCGCGTGGCGTGCACTGCGTGAACCTGGTGCGGCGCGATGCGGGCGTGGCCGAAATGGCGGCGCTGGGCATCGACAACACGATTTCCACCGCGCAGGCGGACTGGCTGGCGCAGGTGCAGGCGCGGGTAGGCGAGGGTGCGGCGGCGGCGGTCGATTCGGTCGGCGGGCGTGCCAGCGGCGAGTTGCTCGGGCTGCTGGGCGAGGGCGGCACGCTGGTGTCGTTCGGCTCGATGACCGGCGAGCCGATGCAGCTGGGCTCGGGCGATGTGATCTTCAAGCAGGCCGTGGTGAAGGGCTTCTGGGGCAGCAAGGTGAGCCAGAACATGGCCCCGGAGAAGAAACGGGCGCTGGTGGGCGAGCTGCTGAAGCTGGCCGCCACGGGCGGGTTGAGCCTGCCTGTAGACGCCGTGTTCGGGCTGGATCAGGTAGCCGAAGCGGCGAAAGCCAGCCTCGAACCGGGCCGCAACGGCAAGGTGCTGCTGCGCCCGTAACGGCGTGGCATCACACCCGCAGCGCGTCGATCACCACGCGCATCGCGCTGGAGGACTGCCGGCGGCTGGGGTAGTAGGCGTGGAAGCCGTCGAACACATCGCACCAGTCCTGCATCACCCGTTGCAGGCGCCCGGCCGCGATGTCCTCCAGCACCATGTCTTCCAGCAGGTAGGCCAACCCGGCGCCGGCCAGTGCGGCGCGGTGCATGGCGATGCTGCTGTTGAAGGTCCACTGGCCCTGTACGCGCACGTTGACGTTCTGCTCGTCCTTGCGCAGGTCCCACACCATCAAGCCGCCATGGGTGGGCAGGCGCAGGCCGATGCAGTCATGCGCGGCCAGGTCGCCCGGCCGTTGCGGTGCGGCGTGGGCGCGGAAGTACGCCGGACTGCCGACGATCGCCATCCGCTGCGGGCCGGTGACCGGCACGGCGATCATGCCCTGTGCGACCCGTTCACCGAGCCGGATGCCGATGTCGTAGCGCTGTTCGACGATATCGGCCAGCCCGTAGTCGATGGTCAGTTCCACCTTCAAATCAGGGTAGCGGGGTAGTACGTGGGCCAGGCGGGGCCACACCACCGTGTTGGCCACGTGTTCGGACGCGGTGATGCGGATGGTGCCGGCCGGGTGGTCGCGGTATTCCGCCACCGCCGCGATTTCTGCTTCGATTTCCTCCAGCCGCGGTGCCACGCTCAGGTAAAGACGCTCGCCGGCCTCGGTCATCGACACGTTGCGGGTGGTGCGGGTCAACAGCCGCACCCCGAGCCGTTCCTCCAGTGCGCGCACGGTATGGCTGAGCGCGGACTGCGAAACACCCAGCTGCGCCGCAGCGCGGGTGAAGCTGCGCTCGCGCGCCACGGTCACGAAGACCTGCAGATCGTTGAAGTTTTCGCGGGCCATGAGGGCAGCGGAGGCGCATGACGGTCATGCCGGCCCATGATGGCCGGGAGCCACGGCGATTGGTAGGGGCGTGGGGGGCAGGCTAAAATCGCAGTTCTTCCGTGACAACCGCGAGCCCCGCCATGAATGACACCCGCTTCTATCCCATCGGTACCCCCGGCCAGCCCTGGGGCGCTGCAGAGAAGGCGGAGTGGCGGGCGCGGCAGTTGCCGGTGCGGCGCTATGCCGACGACGTGCTGCCGGTGCTGGACCAGCTGCGCGCCCAGTTCGAGGTGGTCCAGTACGGCACCCTGGAGTACGCACCGGACCGCTACCCGCTGTTTGCCGTGCGCAGCCGCGACTGGAACCCGGCGCTGCCGTCGGTGCTGGTCACCGGTGGCGTGCACGGCTACGAAACCAGCGGCGTGGAGGGCGCGCTGCAGTTCCTGGCCACGCGTGCGGCCGACTACGCCGGGCGTGCCAATGTGCTGGTGGCGCCGTGCGTGAGCCCGTGGGGCTATGAGCGCTTCCAGCGCTGGAATGCCGATGCGATCGACCCGAACCGCTCGTTCGTGGCCGACAGCCCGGCGCAGGAATCGGCGGCGCTGATGGCGCTGGTGGCACCCCTGCGTGACGGCATGGTGCTGCACATCGACCTGCACGAAACCACCGACAGCGACGAAAGCGAGTTCCGCCCGGCGCTGGCCGCGCGCGATGGCAAGCCGTTCGCCCCGGGCCTGATTCCCGATGGTTTCTACCTGGTGGACGACACCGAAAACCCGCAGCCGGCGTTCCAGCAGGCGGTCAATGCGGCGGTGGAGCAGGTGACCCACATCGCCCCGGCCGACGACAAGAACGAAATCATCGGTTCGCCGGTGGTGGCGCCGGGCGTGATCGAATATCCGCTGAAGAAGCTGGGGCTGTGCGCCAGCATCACCGGCGCGCGCTTCACCACCACCACCGAGGTGTATCCGGACAGCCCGCGTGCGACTCCGCAGCAGTGCAACGATGCACAGGTGGCGGCAGTTTGCGCGGCAATCGATTACGCGCTTGCCCATTGATTGAGCGTTGCAGGCACGCAGGGCGTGGTCCTACGCCTTCACCCAGCGTGCGGTGATGCCGACCAGCAGCAGGGCAGCGGCCACCAGGCAGAAGGCCGTTACCAGGCTGCTGGCCTGGGCGACGAAACCGATCAGGGCAGGGCCGGCCAGCACGCCTGCGTAGCCCAGCGTGGTGATGGCGGGGATGGCCAGGCTTTCGGGCATGGTCTTCTGGTTGCCGGCCATGGAGAACAGCGCCGGCACGATGTTGGCGCAGCCCAGGCCGATCAGTGCGTAGCCGAGCAGGGCCGGCAGCAGGGCGCTGGCAAAGGTGGCGATGCCGAAACCTGCCGCGGCCACGATGCTGCCCAGCAGGATCGCGCGCAGGCGGCCGAGTTTCGCCACGATGCCGTCGCCGACCAGGCGGGTCAGCGTCATGGCGATGGCGAAGGTCATGAAGCCCAGGCCGGCGCGGTCCGGCGGTACCTGCTGCACTTCATGCAGGAACACCGCGCTCCAGTCGAGCATGGCGCCTTCGGCAAGGAAGGCGACGAAACAGAGCACGCCGATCGCCAGCACCACGCCATGCGGGATCGCAAACACCGGCGCGCCGCTCGGCGCGCGGTCACGCCGCCAGTACGGCACTGAAACCGCCAGCAGCACCACCATCGCCATCGAGGCCAGCACGCACACCCACAGCGGTGGCAGCCGCAGCGCGAGCAGCGCGGTCATCGCCGCGGCCCCCACCGCACCGCCGATGCTGTAGAAGGCGTGGAAGCCGGACATCATCGGCCGCCCGCTGTCGCGCTCCACCATCACCGCCTGGATGTTCATGGTGCAGTCGCAGGCGCCCACACCGGCGCCGAACACGAACAGGGCCAGGCCCAGCGTCCACGGCGAGGGCGCGATGGCCAGCAGCGGCAGGCTGGCCATCACCATCAGCAGGGTGGCGATCATCACCGCGCGGCAGCCATGGCGGGCGGCCAGGATGCCGGCCAATGGCATCGCCAGCAGCGAACCGGCGCCCAGGCACAACAGCACCAGGCCCAGCGATCCTTCATCCAGTCCGGTACGGCTCTTGGCGAATGGCACCAGGGGCGCCCAGGCGGCGGTGGCGAAGCCGGGCAGGAAAAACGCCGCACGGGTGGCGTGCTGTTCGGCGCGCTGGCGGGGGGCAGTCAGAACGTCGGGCGAGGCCTGCATGGTGCTGGAAACGATTACACGAGGGCGCCCAGCTTACCTGCAAGTTCTGCGGTTCACGACGTCCGCTGCAGCTCGGGCGTGAGCAGGGCCGCCAACCAGTCCATGAATGCTGAAACCCGGCGCGGCAGGTGCCGTCGCTGGGCGTACAGCAGAGTCACCGGCATCGGCTCGGCGACGCAGTCCGGCAGCACTTCCACCAAGGTTCCGGCCGCCAGTGCCGCGCGGGCACCCAGCCTCGGGACCTGGATGATGCCCAGCCCGGCCAGTGCCGCCGCGCTGTAGGCCTCGCCGCTGTTGACGGTGATGGCGCCGCCCATCGGCAGGCTGCGGTAGTCCTGGCCGTCATGGTACTCGAAGCCTGGCGAACGCTGGCCGAGCGTGCCCACGTAATGCACCAGCGCATGCGCCGCCAGGTCCGTCACCGCGCGCGGGACGCCGCGTTCGGTGAGATAGGCCGGGCTGGCGCAGTTGACGATGTGCATCACCCCCAGCGGGCGCGCCACCAGCGTGTTGTCGTCCAAAGGGCCGACCCGGACCACGCAGTCGAAGCCTTCGCGGACCAGGTCGACGCGGCGGTCGGTACCGCTCAGCTCGATCTCCAGTCCCGGGTGCCGGGCCAGGAAGTCCGGCAGGTGGGGAATCACCAGCTGCCGGGCCAGCCCGCTGGACATGTCCACCCGCAGCCGGCCCTTGAGCTGGGTGTCACGGCGGAACATGCCCTGCAGATCCTCCATGTCGTCCAGCAGGTCGCGGGCGCGCTGCTGGAACTGCGCGCCGTCGGCGGTCAGCCGCACCCGGCGGGTGGTCCGGTGCAGCAGCTGCACGCCCACTTCCGCTTCCAGCCGCTGCACGGCCAGCGACACGCTGGCCTTGGGCAGGCCCAGCTGCTCGGCAGCGGCGGTGAACGAGCCCAGTTCGGCAACACGCAGGAAGCTGCGCAGGTGGTCGAGGCGGTCCATGGATTGTTCGCTCTGGCTGGACAGTCAAATCAGGATCGCGCGGTTTATGTGATGGCGCAATGCCAATAGTCTGGCGTCACACCTCACCCAGGAGCACCCCATGTCCCACTCCACCCCACGCGTTGTCCTGATCACCGGCGGCAGCCGCGGCCTCGGCCGCAATGCCGCCCTGGCGCTGGCGGCCGACGGTGCCGACATCCTGCTGACCTACCGCAGCCAGGCGGATGCGGCCAACGCCGTGGTCGCCCAGGTCCAGGCGCTGGGCCGGCGTGCCGCCGCGCTGCCGCTGGACATGGCGGACAGCGCCGACTTTGCCGGCTTCGCCGCGGCCGTGCAGGCGCAACTGCAGGCCTGGGGCGCGGCCGGCCTGCAGGGGCTGTTCAACAATGCCGGCGAAGGCCTGTATGCCGGTTTCGCCGACACCACTCCGGCCCAGTTCGACGAGCTGGTCGCCGTGCACCTGAAAGGGCCGTACTTCCTGACCCAGGCGCTGCTGCCGCTGATCGCCGATGGCGGCCGCATTCTCAACGTGTCCAGTGGCCTGGCCCGCTTCTCGCTGCCGGGCAGTTCGGCCTACGCGATGATGAAGGGCGGCATCGAGGTCTTCAGCCGGTACCTGGCCAGGGAACTGGGCGCGCGCGGCATCAGTGCCAACACGCTGGCACCGGGCGCGATCGAAACCGACTTCGGCGGCGGGCATGTGCGTGACAACGCCGACATCAATGCGATGGTGGCCGGCAACACCGCGCTGGGTCGCGCAGGGCAGCCGGACGATATCGGGCCGGTCGTCGCCGCGCTGCTGTCGCCGCGTACGGGCTGGATCAACGCGCAGCGCGTGGAAGCGTCGGGCGGCATGTTCGTCTGAGTGCGAAAGCGTCGCATTCGCGCAAGACGGTATGATGGGCGGCCTTGTCGCCCCTGCAGAGACTGTCTTGCGCGCTTCCGTACCGTTGCACCCGATGGGCCGTGTGTTTGCCGTTGTCGCCTTGTTCGAGGCGTTTACCTGGGCCGGGCTGCTGGTCGGCATGTACCTGAAGTACCACGCCGCCGAGCCGACCACCGCCGGCGTGGCGCTGTTCGGGCCGGTGCATGGCGTGGCCTTCATGGTCTACGTGGTGGTCACCGTGCTGGCGGCGGTGAAGCTGCGCTGGCCGTGGTGGGCCGCCGGCCTGGCGCTGCTGGCAGCGGTGCCGCCGCTGGTGACGCTGCCCCTGGAAGGGTGGTTCAAGCGGCGTGGCCTGTTGTCCACGCAGCTCACCACCGATAGCTGAGTCCCAGCTGCGCGCTGCGCTGGAAATAGCCCTGGCCCTGCTGCAGCGACAACCCGCCCCACGCGCCAAACCCGTTGGCGAACACCAGCGAGGCGCCGGCACTGAATTCGCCGCGGTTGCTCGGAATGCGCGCATCCACCCGCTCATCATCCATGCGTACGCGCGCGTCCGCGCCGGTGCGGATCCAGTGTGTGGCGATGTACGGCTGCACGCTGGCCGCCAGGCCGTCCCACCGGGTCACGCCGGAAAGGCGGACACCCACGCGGCCGAAGGTGCCGTTGGCGTCCTCGGTGGTGACCAGGGTGCCGTTCTGTTCAAGATGGCGCACATCGTTCCAGCGCGTGTAGCCCACCTGCAGCTGCGGCTCGATGAACACGCCGCCGTGTTCGCCGCGGCCGAGGCGGAACGCGTGGCCGGCTTCCAGCGCGCCCTGCCAGGCGCGGGTGTCGTAGCGTTCGGTGGCCAGCGCGGCGCCTTCCACCCGGTTGGAGAAGCGCGCGTGCTGCAGCGAGCCGTCCAGGTAGAAACCGGTGTACGGGTCGCCATCGCCGGCGGCGCGCCAGGTGGCATACACGCCCAATGCGGCCCCGCGCACCTTGCCGCGCGCGTAGTACCCGGTCAGCGTGCTGGTCGAGGTGCTGGAGGCGTTGCCGCTGGACAGTATCACCCCGAACGCGCTGCCCTGGGCATTGCGCAGCAGGTCGGTACCCACGCTCAGCGCCTGGCTGCTGCCATGCACATCAAGCTGGGAACTGTCGGCATCGAAGCGCGAGCGCGCGCCGTCCACGCGCACCCAGGCACGCCCACTGTTCTGGCCCGCGTGGCGCTCGTGGTAGCCGAGTCGGAACATGCCTTCCGCAGCCTGCAGGTTGGCCAGGTACGCGCCCGGTTCCGGCCGCAGCACCGGCACCGGCTCGGGGTCCACGCATTCGGGGAGGGTGGGATCGATCGCGCACGGGTCCGGTTCGGGATCCACGCAGCCCGGCGCCGTCGGATCGATCAGGCAGGGATCGGGTTCGGGATCGACACAGCCGGGCTGGGTCGGGTCGGCATCGCACGGGTCGGGCAGTTCCGAGCGCAGGTACCAGTTGCCGTCGGCAGCGCTCTTGAACAGGAAGTACTCGTACTGTCCACCCACCGCGCGCCCGGCAAGGTCGAAGGTGCCATTGGAAGCGCCGCCGATCTCGATCAGGCTGATGCCCTGGCTGGTCTGCGCCCCGGCGCCGCCCACGTTGTTGACCCGTACGTTGGTCTGGCCGCTGGTATCACCCTCGATCAGCAGCCGGTCGGATGACGCGTCGTCGCCGGCCAGCACCGTGTTGAACAGCAGCGTGCCGCCGTCGCCGACGTAATTGCCGGCGACCTCAAGCGTGTTGAAGCTGCTGCCATCGCCTAGTTGGAGCAGCGAACCACTCCCCATGGAAAGGTCCTGCACCGTGCTGTCGCCGGTCAGTCGCCATTGCGCGTCGGTCAGTGCCACCGTGTTGCCGTTGACGATCGCGCCGGTCAGCGATGCGCCTTCGCCCAGCGCGATGTTGACCTCGGCGCTGCTGGTCCCGCGGGTCTGCCCGATGATGTCGCCGACCAGCGCGGAGGCGACCACCTCCAGGTTGGCCGTAGCGCCTGACCCCACCTGCAGGATCACGCCGTTGCCGGCCTCGACGGTGGAGCCGTTGGCGATGCGGAGGTCGGCATTGCCGGACTGCGGCATCACAATCGCCGGGCCGGTGGTCGAGACAAGGCGCGACTGGTCCACCACCACGGTGCTGGTGCCGGCCGCGCTGCCGGTGATCGACAGGGCACTGTTGCTGCCCTCCAGGGTGCTGCCCTGCGACACGACCAGCGTGGCATTGTTGAGCGCCACGCCCACGCCGTTGTTGGCGCCGCTGCCGCTGCCCGCCGTGCCACGCACCTGGCTGCCTGCCAGGGTGAGGCTGGCGCCGCGCGTGACGGTGGCGCCGGTGGTGCCGGTGACTTCGGAGCCCGACAGCGTTGCGGCAGGCCCGGCCGTGCCGGTGCCGACCATCGACAGCGCGGTGCCGCTGGACGTGATCGTCGAGGCGTCCATGACCAGCTCGCCGCCGGTCATGGCCACCCCGGCCAGCGAGCCCGACAGCGTGCTGTTGCTGACGCGGGCGGTGCCGCCGGCCATCTCCAGCCCGTAGCCGAGCGCGCCGCTGGCGCTGCCATCCGAGCTGGCCTGTACGTTGTCCAGCACCAGCAGAGCACCATCGTCCACCTGCAGCGCTTCGCCGCCGGCGGTAACGGTCGTGTTGGTCAACGTGAGTTCGCTGCCGTCGCCGGTGGCGCTGAAGCCGCGCCCGGCGGAAGTGACGGTGACCGCGTTGATGCCCATGGTGCTGCCGGACGAGACCCCGCCAGCGTCGGCGAAGGGAGAGGTGAAGGTCATCGTGCCGCCGTTGATGTCGGCGCTGCCGCCGTTGGCAACGCGGATCCCGAACAGCCCGCTGATGTCCACGTCGGTGCCGATCACGCTCGCGTTGTCGACCTGGGTAGGGCCTGCCAGGCCACCGGCGGCGATGGTGAGTTCGGCGCCGTCGGACACGGTCCAGTCCTCACGAAGGTCGCCGGGCTGGATGGTGTGCGTGCTGCCGGGGCCGGTGAGCGTGCCTGCTGCTGCAGCAAGGGGCAGGGTCGCGAGCGTCACGGCGATGGCCGTAACGAGCATGCGGCGCGGGCCGCATGGGGTAATGGCTGTCATGACTGGACTCCGAAACGGAACTGGGTGGACCGCACGACCCCCGTAGCACCACAACGTCGTACCAGGATCAGCGAGGGACCGAATCCTCCGGTCCAAAGGCCGCTGTATCCATGCAACATCTTGTATGCGTCATCTATCACTACCGCCTGTTCAGCATGAGCACGTCTATGTGGGGCTCGCGTGAAGGCGGAGGTGCTATTTCCAGGGCAGCCCGCGCAGCTGCAGGGCGCGCTGGTGCATCAGCTCGGCGTGCAGGCGCACGTAGTCCTCATCGGTGAACGCCTGTGCCATCGGTGAGCGTGCGGCCTCTGCGGCCACCCGCGCGCGTGCTTCGTCGAGATCATCGCTGCGCAGGGCGAGGTCGGCCATCACGATCACCTTGCCGGGTTGCACTTCCACGTAGCCACCGGACACGTACACGTGCAGCGGCGGTTCGGCCGTGAGCGGATACACCGACACCATGCCTTCGCGCAGCGTGCCCAGCAGCGGTGCGTGCCGGGCCATCACCCCGAAGCGGCCGTTGCTGCCGGGCATGCTCACCTCGCGCACCTCGCCGTTCCACAGTTCACCGGCCAGGCTGAGGATCTGCAGCGAGAAGCCCTGTGCGTCGGCAAGCAGCGCGGGCAGGGGAGGTGACGCCATGGGGGAATGTCCGTGGAACGTTGCCAGCAGCTTAGTCGGGCCGGCGGAAGACGGCGTTGATCCGCATCATGAACACCGGAACCATTGATCGCGCAAACCTAAATGCGAGCTGTTATCATTTGAAGCGATAGCCACGCCGGTCCTTGAATCGACGAAGCCGAATCAATCGAACGCCCGCCTTCGCGCGGTGCGTGTCCATTCCTGATCGGTCGTGGTGATGCATGCGTTCAATTCCCGTGGTTTCCGGCTTGCCGGCTCTGGTCTTCGCCGCGTGGGTCGGCACCATGGCGATGATGGCGTTCGTGGCGGTGATCGGCCCGGTGGTGCGCCTGCTGGGGCTGTCCGAATGGCATGCGGGGTTGTCGGTCACCGCGGCCGGCGTGCTGTGGATGCTGTCGGCCCGACGGTGGGGCGCACTGAGCGACCGCATCGGGCGCCGCCGTGTACTGCTGATCGCACTGGCCGCGTATGCGGTGATCTATATCGTGATGGCCGTGTTCGTGGACACCGCGTTGCAGGCACCGCCGGCGGTGTGGCTGTCGGTGCTGGCGCTGGTGGGCACGCGCGCACTGGTCGGTTTGTTCTATGCGGCCGTGCCGCCCACTGCCGCGGCGCTGGTGGCCGATGAAGCCGCTCCCGGGCAGCGTGCCGGCGCGATGGCCAAACTGGGCAGCGCCAATGCATTGGGCATGGTGATCGGGCCCGCCGCAGCGGGCTGGGTCGCGTTCCACGATCTTGCGCTCACGTTGTACGTAGCCGCCCTGCTGCCGGTGCTCGCGCTGCTGGTGATCGCCTGGCGGTTGCCGCCGGCGCCACCACCGGCGGCGCCCGCCAACGGCCCGCGTGCGGCACTGGCGTGGCACGACCGGCGCCTGCGCCTGCCGGTGCTGGCGGTGTTCGCGGCGATGATCTCGGTGACCATTGCCCAGGTAACAGTGGGGTTCTTCGCCATCGACCGCCTGCAGCTGGCGCCGGCGGCCGGCGCGCGCATGGCCGGCCTGGCGCTCACGGCGGTCGGGGTCGGGCTGATCGTGGCCCAGGTACTCGTGATGACCTTCAAGACCATGCCGCCACGCCGTTGGATCGCGCTGGGTGCAGTGATCTCCGGTATCGGGTTTTCGTCGGTGGCGTTGGTGCAGGCGCCCTGGCAACTGCTGGCCACCTATGCGGTGGCGGCGTTCGGCATGGGGTTTGTGTTTCCCTCGTTCCAGGCGTTGGCCGCCGATTCGGTGCAGGCGCACGAGCAGGGCGCGGCTGCCGGTGCCGTGGCTTCCGTGCAGGGACTGGGCATGGTGATCGGGCCGATGCTGGGTACGCTGCTGTATCGCGCGGCCCCCAGTGCGCCGTACCTGCTGGTGGGTGTGGTGCTGTTGGGGCTGGCGGCTGCGGCTACCCTGGATGGGAGGCGGGCGGCATGAACGACGCAGTGCGCGCGGACAGCGACACCATCGCGCAGGAAGGCGATCCCGGTGCCGGCCAAGCAGCGGAGCACTTCCTGCTGCGCCTGCCTGGGCGCACGCTGGATGCACGTGGCTGCCACGCCACGCTTCCGTCCGGCGGCACCGCGACGCTGGATGCCCGCGCGCGGGCCTTCTTCGCGCGCGAATCCCGCGCACCGGCGCTGCTGCTGGGCGTGCTGCCGTTTGATCCTGAGGGTGACGATGCGTTGTACCAGCCCGCGTCACTCGCGCAGGGTGCGTTGGAAGCAACGGCGCCGGCGCTTCCATTCAGCGGCGACATCCATGCCGAGCCAAGTGCTGCGCAGTACGCGGAGGCGGTTCGGCATGCACTCGCTGGCCTGTGCGATGGCGAGCTGAAGAAAGTGGTGCTGGCCCGCACGCTGCGTGTGCACAGCCGCGCGGCGATCGATCCGCGTGCGTTGGTGGGGCGGCTGGGCCAAGACCCGGACGCGGTCACTTACCTGTGCCCGCTGCCGGTGGCCGCCGGCGATGCGCCAGCATGGCTGGTCGGTGCCAGCCCGGAGCTGCTGGTGTCGCGCCGTGGACTGCAGGTGTTTTCGCATCCGTTGGCCGGCTCAGCCCGGCGTCGCCCGGATCCAGGCGAGGACGCCCAGGCGGCCCGCGAGCTGTTGGGCTCGGCCAAGGACCATGACGAACACCGCTATGTGGTCGACGCCATCGTGGCGGCGCTGCGTCCGTATTGCGAGTGGATCGACGCTGCAGCGCGGCCGACCCTGCACGCCACCACCACCCTGTGGCACCTGGGCACGCGCATCGAAGCACGCCTGCGCGATCCGTTCACCTCGGTGGCCACGCTGCTGGCTGCACTGCATCCCACGCCGGCGGTGTGCGGCACGCCTGCCGCACTGGCGTTGGATACCATTCGCCGCCTTGAGCCGGTGCAGCGCGGCTTCTATGCAGGCGCGGTGGGTTGGATGGACGCGCACGGCGACGGTGACTGGTACGTGGCGATCCGCTGCGCACGCGTGCAGGGCCACCAGGCCCGCATCCATGCCGGCGCCGGCATCGTCGCCGGTTCGGAACCGGCATCGGAAGTTGCCGAGACCGGCGTGAAGTTCGGGGCACTGTTGGCTGCGCTTGGCGCGGACGCCGCCCCACGGATTGAAGGATGGACACTCTGATGAATGCAGTCGTTTCTCCGGTGCGTGTGCCACTGCGCCAGGCCTGGCCGCCGGCGCTGGTCGCCCGCTACCGCGCCGCCGGCTATTGGCGTGGCGAAACGTTCCCCGGTTTCCTGCGTGAGCGCGCCGGACAGTTCGCCGACGACGTGGCCGTGGTCGGCGGCGGGTCCCGCCTGACTTACGCACAGCTGTGGCAGGAGGCAGGGCGCATCGGTGCTGGCCTGCTGGCCGCTGGCTTGGCGCCGGGTGACCGGGTGGTGGTGCAGCTGGGCAACACGGTCGAATTCGTCAGCGTGGTCTGCGGGCTGTTCCGCGCCGGGTTGATCCCGGTATATGCACTGCCGGCGCATCGCCTGACCGAGATTGCTCACGTGGTGCGCACGGCCGAAGCCAGCGCCTACATTGCTGCGTCGGCATACGAGGGTTTCGACTACCGCAACCTCGCGCGCGAACTGCAGGCGTCCATCTCCAGTGTGCGCCACGTGCTGATTGTCGGCGATGCAGCGGAATTCCTTTCCTTCGCCGAGCTCGCCGGACCCGCTGACGCGCTGCCGGCAGACCCCGACCCGCAGTCGGTGGCGTTCCTGCAGCTCTCCGGTGGCAGCACCGGCCTGCCCAAGCTGATTCCGCGCACCCACGACGACTACCTGTACTCGTTCCGCGCCAGCAACGCGATCTGCGGCATCGGCCGCGACAGCGTGTACCTGGTGGCGCTGCCGGCCGCGCACAATTTCCCGATGAGTTCGCCGGGCTTCTTCGGCGCACTTTATGCCGGGGCACGGGTGGTGCTCAGCCCCGGCGCAGGCCCGGACACCGCGTTCCCGCTGATCGCGCGCGAGCAGGTGACCTGCGTGGGCCTGGTGCCGCCGTTGGCGCTGCTGTGGGCACAGGCAGCAGCCAGCACCCCGCATGACCTGTCCAGCCTGCAGGTGCTGCAGGTCGGCGGGGCCAAGCTGGTGCCGGAAGCCGCGCGCCGGGTCATCGACGGGCTGGGCTGCCAGCTGCAGCAGGTGTTCGGCATGGCTGAAGGCCTGGTCAACTACACCCGCCTGCACGATGCGCCGGAGTGCGTGCTGAACACCCAGGGCCGCCCGATCTCGCCCGACGATGAAGTGCTTGTGGTGGACGACCACGGCCACCCGGTCGCGCCGGGCGAGGTGGGCCACCTGCTGACGCGGGGCCCGTACACGATCCGCGGTTACCACAACGACCCCGGCGCGAACGCGCGGTCGTTCACCGAAGATGGCTTCTATCGCACCGGCGACATGGTCCAGCAGCTGCCGGGCGGCTACCTGGTGGTGCAGGGTCGCGCCGGCGACCACATCAACCGTGCCGGCGAAAAGATCTCGGCCGAGGAGATCGAAGACCACCTGCTCGCGCACGCCAGCGTCTTCGACGCGGCGGTGGTGTCCATGCCCGATCCGTACCTGGGCGAGCGCAGCTGTGCCTTCGTCATCACGCGCGGCGAGCGCCCGACCGCAGCCAGCCTGAAGGCGTGGGTGCGCAGCCGCGGTCTTGCGGCTTTCAAGGTGCCGGACCAGGTGGTGTTCGTGGACGCCTTCGGCACCACGGCGGTGGGCAAGGTCAGCCGCCGCGAACTGCGTGCGCAGCTGCGTGCGCGCCATATCGAACAGACAGGAGAACCGCGCTGATGGCGCTGCCCACCATTCCATCCTACGCGCTGCCCACGGCAGCCGAACTGCCGGCGCCGCGCGGACCGTGGCAGCCTGAACCGGCGCGCATCGCGCTGCTGGTGCATGACATGCAGCGCTACTTCCTGGCCGCGTTCGGCGCCGATGCCGCGCCGCTGGCCCCGGCAACCGCCAACATCGTCCGGCTGGTCGCGCACTGCCGGGCGCAGGGCATACCGGTGTTCTACACCGCCCAGCGCGGCAACCAGGACCGGCGTGACCGCGGCCTGCAGGCAGACCTGTGGGGGCCGGGCATGCAGGCAACCCGCGAACACGAGGCGATCATCGCTGCACTGGCACCCGCCGAAGGCGACCACGTACTGGTCAAGCACCGCTACAGCGCCTTCCAGCGCAGCAACCTGGAGACGATGATGCGCGCACGCGGCCGCGACCAGCTGCTGGTGACCGGGGTGTACGCGCATATCGGCTGCACCGCCACCGTGGCCGAAGCGTTCCAGCGCGATATCGAAGCGTTCATCGCGGCGGATGCGGTGGCCGATTTCTCGCGTGCCGACCATGACCAGGCGCTGCACTGGATCGCCCGCACCTGCGGCGTGCCGATGACCACCGACCAGCTGCTGGAGCGCCTGGCATGAATGACACCCTCACCGCACCCCTGACCCTGGAACGGATGCGCGCCGATGTGGCCGGCATGCTCGGCGAAGCGCCCGACGCCGTCGGCGATGACGACCACCTGATGGACCTGGGCCTGGATTCGATGCGGGTGCTCGGGCTGGTGCTGGCCTGGAGCAATACCGGCATCGCCCTGGAGTTCGGCCACCTGGCCGAGCACACCACGCTGGCCGGCTGGTGGCAGGTGGTGCAGCAGCTGCAGGCCAGGGCCAGCGCCGGGGCATGAGCGCGCAGATGGCCAGCGCCGAGGGCGCAGGGCGGCAACGGTATCCGCTGAGTGAGGCGCAGACCGGGCTGTGGTACGCGCAGCGCCTGTCGCCTGCGCCCGCAACATTCAATACCGCACACGTCGTGTGGTTTGAAGGCGCGCTGGATGTCGACCGTTTCCGTGCGGCTGCCGATGCAGCCGCCGCTGAAGCCGAGGCACTGTGCCTGCGCGTGGCCGAAAACGAAGCGGGCGTGCCGCAGCAGTGGCTGGACCCGGAACACATTCCGCGTGTGCAGGTGGTGGATCTTTCTGTCCAGACCGATCCGCTGCACGCCGCGCGCGAGGTGATGCAGGCCGACCGCCTGCAGCCGGTCGATCCCGGCCGCGACCGCATGGCCCAGCAGCGCCTGTTCGTGCTCGGTCCGCGGCGTTTCGCGTGGTATCTGCGGGTGCATCACCTGGCCACCGATGGCTATGGCATGGCGCAGTTCAGCGCCCGGGTGTGTTCGCTGTACGCCGGCGAAGCCAGCGATGGCCTGCAGCCACTGCGGCCGGTGCTGGACGAAGATGCGCAGTACCGCACCGGTGAGCGCCGGGTGGCCGATTCGGGCTACTGGCGGGCCTACATGCAGGACGCGGCACCCGCAGAGGGACTGGGTGGTGGCATGGCAGCGGCAACAGCCGATGCGCTGCGCGTGACCGAAACCATCAACGTGCCGCTGCGCGAACAGCTGTTGGCCGCTGCGCAGGCCATGGGCCAGCCCTGGCCGGACCTGCTCACCGCGTTGACTGCCGAGTACTGCCGACGGATGACGGCCAGCGATGGGGTGACCGTCGGTGTGCCTTACATGGGGCGGCTGGGCAGCGCCTCGGCACGGGTCCCGGCGATGGTGATGAACGTGCTGCCGCTGCGCGTAGCCGCGACCGCAGATGAAACCGTTGAGGCCAGGGTGCGCGATACCGCACGGGCACTGGTGCGGGGCCGCCGGCATGGCCGCTACCGGGGCGAGCAGATCCGGCGCGACCTGGGCTGGAGCGGCCAGCAGCATCGGCTGCACGGCGCCCTGGTGAACGTGCAGCCGTTCTACCGGCCGCTGCCGTGGCCGGGGGTCACGGCGCAGCTGGACGTGCTGTGCACCGGACCCGTGGACGACATCACCTTCGGTTTCCGCGGGGATGCACTGACGTCGCTGGCATTGGAGATCGAGGCCAATCCGCAGCAGTACACGCGGTCGGGGATCACCGCGCATGCCCGACGGCTGCTGCATTTCGTGTCGTCCGCGCTCGAGGTGCAGGCACGCGGTGGCCTGCTGGCAGACATTGCGCTGTGCACGCCTGACGAAGCGCAGCACTGGCTGTACACCGTCAATGCCACGCAGCATGCAGTTGCCGATGTGTCACTTGCCGCGCTGCTGAACCTGCAGCTGGCCGAGTCGCCAGACGCAACCGCGCTGGTGTACGACGGCGAGGCATTGAGCTACGCGGCGCTGGAACAGCGCAGCCGTGCGTTGGCGCTGCAGCTCCAGGCAATGGGCGTTACCCGCGAGTCGCGCGTTGTGGTGGCCCTGCCGCGTTCGTTGTCGCTGCTGATCGCGCTGGTGGCGGTGGTGCGCGCCGGGGGCGCGTACCTGCCGGTGGACCTGGATCATCCGGATGCGCGGCTACGGAAGATCCTGGCGTCGGCGCAGCCGCAGTGCGTGTTGGCGGAGGCAGGCGACGCCCATCGTTTCGTGGGCGCGCCCGTCCTGTCGCCGTCGCAGTGGGCGACCTGCAGCGACGCGGCGCTCCCCGATACCGTGCAACCGGGTGACGCGGCCTACGTGATCTACACCTCCGGCTCCACCGGCGAGCCGAAGGGCGTCGTGGTGGAACACCGCGCCATCGTCAACCGCCTGGAATGGATGCGCAGCCAGTACCGGATCGGGCCGGAGGCGCGCATCCTGCAGAAGACGCCGGCCACCTTCGATGTCTCGGTGTGGGAGTTCTTCCTGCCGCTGATCAGCGGTGCCACGCTGGTGATCGCATCGCCCGGCCTGCACCGCGACCCGCAGGCGCTGACCCGCCTGATCGCGGCCGAACGCATCACCACGCTGCATTTCGTGCCGTCCATGCTGGATGCCTGGCTGGCCGTGCCCGATCTTCGGGGCCTGCCGCTGCAGCAGGTGTTCACCAGTGGCGAGGCGCTCGACGCCGGGTTGCGCGACCGTTTCCATGCGCGCGTGGATGCGGAGCTGCACAATCTCTACGGCCCCACCGAGGCGGCGGTGGATGTCAGTTACTGGCCTGCTTCCCGCGAGGACCGTTCCGACCCGGTGCCGATCGGCTACCCGGTCTGGAACACCCGGCTCTACGTGCTGGACGCACACCTCAGGGCGCTGCCGGCAGGTGTGCCAGGCGACCTGTATCTCGGCGGTGTGCAGCTCGCGCGTGGCTACCTCGGGCGCGAGGACCTGACCGCCGAGCGCTTCCTCGACGATCCGCACGTTCCCGGAGGGCGCCTGTACCGCAGCGGCGACCGGGCACGCTGGCGTGATGACGGGGCGCTGGAGTACCTGGGCCGCGGTGACCACCAGGTCAAGCTGCGCGGCCTGCGCATCGAGCTGGGCGAGATTGAATCCGCGTTGCGCGGGCTGCCCGGCGTGACCCGCGCCGAGGTGCTGCTGCGCGACCAGGACCCGGGCATGCCGGCACGCCTGGTGGCGTACGTGTCCGGCGACGTACTGGACGCAGGAAGCCTGCGCCGTGCGCTCGGCACGCAGTTGCCCGAATACATGGTGCCGGCGGCCATCGTGGTGGTACAGGCGTGGCCGGTAACGGCCAACGGCAAGCTCGACCGCGCCGCGCTGCCACTGCCGGATACCCGCGCGGCCGGCCGCAGCGCGCAGACGCCCACGGAACAGGCACTGGCCGCGCTGTTCCAGCAGGTGCTCGGGCTGGCGGCGCCTGCTGCAGCGGACGCGGACTTCTTTTCGCTGGGCGGCGATTCGCTGTCGGCAGTACACCTGCTGCTGGCGATCCAGCAGCGTTGGCAGCAGGACCCGGGATTGGGTGCGGTATTCGCCACGCCGACGGTGGCGGGCTTGGCTGCACGCCTGGAGGCGCCGCTGCAGGACGCCGACCACGGCCTGGCGCCAGTGATCACACTCGCGCGCGGTGAGCCGGGCAGGGTGCCGCTGTTCGTGATCCATCCCGCAGGCGGCATCGCCTGGAACTACCGCGAGCTGGGCCGTGCGCTGCACCCGGCGCGCGACGTGCACGGCCTGCAATCGCCGGTACTCGACCCCGCGCAGCCGCTGCCGGCGGGGATCGATGCGCTGGCCGCCGACTACGCCGCACGCATCCTCGCGCTGCAGCCGCAGGGCCCGGTGCACCTGTTGGGCTGGTCGGTGGGCGGCATCATCGCCCAGGCCATCGCGGTGCACCTGCAGGCGATGCAGCGTGAGGTAGGCGCGCTGGTCCTGCTGGATGCCTACCCCAGCGAATGCTGGCGCGCGGAGCCCGAGCCGGATCCGGTGGCGGCGCTGCGTGCGCTGTTGGCCATTGCCGGCTACGACCCGGAGCGCCACCCCGAGCTGGACAGCCGCGAGCGCATCGTGGCGTTCCTGCGCCGCGGCCAGAGCGCGCTGGGCAACCTGCCCGGGCACGTGCTGGACGGCGTGGTGCGCGCGGTGACCGGCACCAACCGGTTGATCCGCGAGCACCATCATCGCCACTTCGGCGGCACCCTGGTGCATGTGCGCGCCGGCAATGACCACGCGCAGCGGCCGCACCTGCAGTCTGCCCTGTGGCAGGCGCACGCCTCGGGGGTGGAAGCATTGCCGCTGCCGTTCCTGCATGCCGAGCTGACCGGCCGTGATGCCGTGGCGCAGCTGGCGCCGTGGCTGTCGGCGCGGCTGCAGCACTGGGACGGCCTTGAACGAAAGGACAGGACATGAAGCTGACAGGATTCGAGAACACGATCGCACTGGTCACCGGTGCCGGCGGTGGTATTGGCGCTGCGCTGGTCCAGCAGCTGCTGGACAGCGGCTGCAGGGTGGTCGCCACCGACCTGGCCGCACCGGCGCTGCCGCCCCATCCGCGACTGCACCCACGGTCACTGGACGTGACCGATTCAACGGCGGTTGACGCACTGGTCGGAGCGGTTGAAGCCACCCTTGGCCCGATCGGCTTCGGCATCAGCGTTGCCGGCGTGCTGCAGGTCGGCGAGGTCACCGGCATCGATGACGCCCAATGGCACCACGTGTTCGCGGTCAATGCCGATGGGGTCTTCCATCTGAGCCGTGCGCTGTCGCGGGTGATGGTGCCGCGCGGGCAGGGTGCCATCGTGACGGTGAGTTCGAACGCCGCCGGCGTGCCGCGCCATGGCATGGCCGCGTATGCGGCGTCGAAGGCGGCGGCGACCATGTTCACCCGCTGCCTGGGCCTGGAACTGGCGCCGCATGGCATCCGCTGCAACATCGTGGCGCCCGGGTCGACGCTGACCCCGATGCAGACCGGCATGTGGGCCGATGACCACGGCGCGCAGCGGGTCATCGATGGCAGTCCGGCAACCTACAAGGCCGGCATTCCGTTACGCAAACTGGCTACCCCGGATGACATCGCGCAGGCGGTGATGTTCCTGCTGTCCGACCAGGCCGGCCACATCGCCATGAGCGACCTGTACGTGGACGGCGGCGCGACCCTGCGCGGCTAGCGTGCGGTGCGGCTGCGGCGCGGCTTGGCCGGGGCGCGGCCGGGCACGCTGTCGCGGCTGGGCAGGGTGCCGCGCTGCTGCATCTGCTCCAGCCAGGCCAGGTTGTCGATGTAAGCGAGGAAATGCTGCAGGTACGCGGGCGACACCTCGCCCATCCAGCCGATGGCACGGTGCACCAGCACGCTGGAGTTCAACGGACCGCCATCGCTCGGGGTCTGCGCCAATGTCTGCCGCACCTGGCCGGCGGTACGCAGCGCGGCCCACGCACTGCGGAAGTCGGCCAGCGCCGGCAGTACAGGGTAGTCGGGGTTGTGCGTGGCGCGCGGCTGGCCCAGCGCGGCCAGCGTATCCGCCGTTTCTGCGCGCTTCGCGGGCGCGGTTGCAACGGGCGCGGCAGCCACGCGTTCGGCGTAGGCAGCCAGCAGCGTCTCCAGGCGGGCGTCCAGCACGCCGCGCAGCGAACCGCTGGCCCGCTGCGCGCGGCGCTGCAGCGCTTCCAGGAAGGCGAACTGCACCGGATCGTGGCGATCCAGGTGCTGCCCGCGCCAGTGCGCGAGCCGGTCGCTGACGGTGGTACGGTTACCGTCCATCGCCCGCCACGGTCGGCTTCGGGCGTGGGATCGGCGCCATTTCGACACGGCGATTGCGTGCGCGGCCTTCTTCGTCGGCGTTGGAACCCACCGGCTGTTCGGCACCGAACGCGGCGGCGAACACCGAACCGGCCGGCACGCCTTCGGCGATCAGGGTGCGGGTCACGGTCAACGCGCGCTCGGCCGACAGTTCCCAGTTGTCGGCGAACTGGCGGTTGCTGTCGCGTACCGGACGGTCATCGGTAAAACCGCTGACCATCAGGATCTCTTCGCGCGATGAAAGATACCCGGCCAGCGGCGCGGCCAGGCTGCGCAGCAGCTCGCGGCCTTCCGGCTGCAGCTGGTCGGAATTGAGCGCGAACAGCACGCTGCCGCGGATGCCGATGCGGCCATCCACCAGCGTTACCCGCCCGGCGGCCAGCGGGCCGGCCAGGGCCTGTTCCAGGGTCTGGCGCCGCTTGGCTTCAGCCTGGCGCTGCGCTACTTCCTCATCGAGGCGATGCGACAGCTCCAGCTGCAGCGCCACCACGCCGACCAGGATCAGCACGAACGCGCCCAGCAGCACCGACATCAGGTCGCCGAAGGCGGCCCAGATCGGCGCGCCGGTTTCGCCTTCCAGTTCGATCTCGTCGCTCATGCGGTGGCGGCCCCGGCGCTGCGGCGGCGGCCGGCCAGCTGCTGCAGTTCCTCGATGATCTGCTGCTGGGAGAGCACGCTCAGGTCAATCACTTCACGCGCCTGGGTCACGTAATAGGCCAGCTGCTCATCGCTGCGGGTCATCGAGGCATCCAGCGCGCCGGCCACCTGCTGCAGCTGTTCACCCAGCCCGGTGCTGGCGGTGCCGAAGCTCTGCATCGCAGTGCCGAACGCGTCGGCCAGGCTGGCCACTTCCACCGCGCTGCCGCTCAGTTGCGCGGCCACGCCATCCAGCTTGCCGGTCTCGGCAGCAATGTGGTTGGTGAACTGCGTGCCCACGCGCTCCAGCAGATCGGCCGAGGTGCTGACCAGCGCGTCCACGGCGGTGCGCTGTTCGGTGGACGCGTGGTTGACTGCATCCAGCAGTGTTTCCAGCGTGGCCAGCAGGCGGGTCCGTTCGTCGAGCATGGCGGTGTCGCGGACCATGCTGTCGGACAGCTTCTGGCGCAGTTCGGCGACCACTTCGGCGGCCGCCTTCGGGGCTTCCGAGGCGAGCGTGACCAGCCGCGAGATCTCGCTGATGGTCTCGGCCGCATGCGCCTGCGCCTGCGTGCCGATCTCGTGTGCGGTACGCGACAGGGTTTCGCAGACTGCCTGCTGGCTGGCTGCAACCTGCGCACCGTTGTCGGCCCATTGCTGGCCCAGCTGTTCCGACAACTGTGTGAAGGCATCGCTCCAGGTGGCCAGGCGGTGCGCGTCGCGGGCTTCCAGACGATCCTGCAGGCCGCTGTGCGAGGCCTGCAGGCCATCTACCAGCGAACGCGCATGGCCATCGAAGCTGGCCGTGGCCGCGACCAGTGCCTGCTGGTTGCGTTCGGCCAGTTCGGCGTTCACCGACTGCTGGCCCTGCAGCGCATCGCGCCACGCCTGCGCGTGGGTGCCGGCGCTGCTGTCCATGCGCTCGGCGAGGGTGTCGACCCAGGCAGTCAAACGCGTACCAACCGAATCGAGCAGGCGGGCGCCGTGCTCGCTTTGCAGCTGGCTGAAACCTTCAAGCGTGCTGCGCAGATCGCGGGTAAGGGCGGCATGGCGCTGCGCCTGTTCGGTCTGTGCCCCGGTCCAGGCATCCACGCTGGCGTCGAGACGGGCGGCCAGGGTTTCCAGCAGCTGCACGGCGCGTTGATCGTGCTGTTCGCTGAGCGTGGCCAGGGTAGAACGCAGTTCTGCCGACAGGGTGTCGTGCGCCTGCTTCTGACTGTTGAGCGCAGCGTTCCAGGTCTCGCTGGTGGCGGCGCGGCTGGCTTCGAAGCCACTGGCCAGGCCGTCAAGCTGCGCGCGCACGGCATCGCTTACCGTGGCCTGCAGGGCAGTGGTCTGCTGGCTGATGCCGGCCATGGTCTCGGCCATGATCGGCTGCAGCGCCTCGCCGACCGCGCGCGCACTCTGCGCGACGCTGGCCTGCAATGCCTCCTGCACCGAAGCGGCGAGGCGCTCATGGGCGGCCTCGGCGCGGGCATGGAAGGCGTCCTGGTTGGCCGACAGGCGTTCACCCGCCGCGCCGCTCTGCGCTTCGATCGCGGCACTCATCGCTTCCAGGCGGTCCACCAGCGCCGGCATCAGGCCTGCCTGCGCCTGCAGCAGGCGGAAGGCTTCGGCACGCTGCCACGCCTGCGAGTGCAGGTGCAGGGTGGTGGCGATGCGGGTATCCAGTTGCTGCACGCCCAGCAGGCGTTCGCGCCGGCACAGCGCCGACAGCAGGCCCAGCATGGCCGAGGTGGCCACGCCGGCAATCGAGGTGCCGAACGCCACGGCCAGGCCTTCCACCGGCGCGCCCAGCGAACCGCGGATGGACTGCAGGTCGGTGGCGCTGCCCAGTGCCAGCCCGGTGCCGCGCAGGGTGGCCATCATGCCCAGCAGGGTGCCGAGCATGCCCAGCAGCACCAGCAGGCCGACCAGATACGGGGTCAGCACCGGCGCCGGCAGCGCCACGCGCTCGCCCTCCACGCGCAGGCGCACCGCGTTGCGCAGGCCTGCCGGTACCTTCTCCAGCCACTCGCCCAGGTTGGCCGGCGCCGTCGCCGCCTCCGCCACCGCGACGCTGAGCCCTGCGGTAGCCGCCCGGTAGCGGTGCAGTTCCACTGCACCGGCCACATAGCAGGCGGCAATCACCAGCGCCACGGCCAGGCCGACCGGGTTGCTGCCCACGTAACCGGCACCGATCCAGCACACCGCCAGCAGGCCGGCAAGGAAAACAACGAGGTAGAGAGGAGTTCTGAACATGACAGCCCGGTTAGTGGGGGCGAAGCGCTGCAAGCAGGCCTTCGATGGGGTGAAAACGGACATCCAGCTCGGCCAGCAGCACGGCCTGCATGTCGTTCCTGAACAAGTGCAGCCAGCCGCTGTCGGGATCGACCTCAGCGGTGCCGGCGTCGTCGCGCAGGCGCTCGAAATGGGCGCCGAGCAGGGCCGGCACGCTGGCCAGCAGTTGCTGCTCGCGCGGGCTCAGCGCCTGCTCCATGGCGGCGTCCACCTCGGCCAACCGGGGCAGCTCGCCGGGCCCGGCACTGAGCCGGTCCCGCAGCAGGCCGCGCAGGCGCCCGGTGGCGGTGAGCATGGCGCGCTGCACGGTGAGACAGCGCTGGCGGTAGGCGGTGGCGTCGGTCGCGGCCGGTTTGCCTGCCGCCGGCGGGGCGGTGATGTTTTCAACCAGGGTGGCGCGTACCCGCGCGCATTCCGCGTCAAGCGCCTCGACAGAACCCGGTGCGGCGTCGGCCACCGCCGGCAGCCGCCCGTCGAGCGCGCGCGACAGGGCCACGGCCCGGGTCCAGTCGATCCACTGGCTGAGCCGGTCGGACAGGTCGGGCCCGGTACGCGGGGCATTGCGGTCGGCCAGCGCCGCCAGCAACCGGATGAAGGGCGGGCCGGGGACAGGCGTGCGGTGCTGCTTCTTCGCCATGGTTCCGGTCAAAAACCGCGAATTTTACACTGTAATGACCGACCGACTCCCTGAATGCCCTTGCACACACGGTGAACACGCGCCTATGCACCGCGCTTACATCCGTTTCCCTACGGTGGGGGCGGGCCAACACATCGCCCGTTTTTCCATCCAAGGAGTTCACCATGTCCACCCTGCAGATCCCCAAAGGTACCCTCGTCATCGTCGCTGATGGCGGCTCGGCCCGCGTGTTCACCAATGTGGGCGACGGCCGCACCCTGCAGCTGAAGCAGGAGGAGGAACTGGAGGTCAAGGACATCAGCGCCGAAGGCGTCTCCGGCCAGGGGCCATCCGGCTCGGTGCCCAAGGACATGAGCATTTCCCAGCTCAATGAAGCCACCTTCGCCAAACAGCTGGCGCAGCAGTTGAACGATCACGCGCTCAAGCACCGCTATGAGCATCTGATCCTGATCGCCGACCCGACTACGCTGGGCCACATCCGGCCGCAGCTGCACAAGGAAGTACAGAGCCGGATGCTGAAGGAGATCGCCAAGGACTACACCAATTCCACGCTGGACGACATCCAGCGCGCCCTGGCGGCCTGAGTCATGGCCTACGCACGCAGGTTCACCGATCTGCTGGAGCCTGCCCGCGCCGAGGTGGAGGCTGGCACGGGCTGGCAGCTGCTGGAATTCGGCACGGACTGGTGCGGGCATTGCGCGGCTGCGCAGCCGGTGGTCAAGGACTTTGTTGAAAAACACGACCTTGACCACCGCAAGGTCGAAGACGGCAAGGGGCGCCCCTTGGGGCGCGCCTTCACGGTCAAGCTCTGGCCCACGCTGGTACTGCTGCGCGACGGGCAGGAGGTGGCACGGGTGGTGCGCCCCACCGCCGAGGGAGATCTGGATGCCCTCGACCGCGCCCTCGGGTAGATGAATATCCCTTTATTCCCAATTTACCCAAAAGGGGTATAGTGGCCACATCCCTCCGCTGGATGTCCGTCATGAGCCTGCCCCTGGATGTTCCCGGCCTTGAAAAGGCCACTGCGTCATCGGTGAAGACCCGGGGCTGGCCGAGCCTGATGCGTACCGTGCGCGAAAAGCAGGCCCTGGTGATCACCAACCACAACCACCCCGAAGCGGTGATCGTGGACATCAAGGCCTACCAGGAGCTGCTGGCCCGCGCGGCCGGCAACCCGGATGACGCGCGCCAGGGGGAGCTGGATCGCCTGCGTGCGGAGTTCGATACCACCCTGGCCAGCCTCAATACCGACGGTGGGCTGGTCAAGGTGATGGGCCAGCCGATCCGTCGCGGGCGCAGGACCGCCCTTGGCCCGTCGCTCTGATCGGTGGCGCGGATCCTAGTACTGGCCGGCGTCAATGGCGCCGGTAAAAGTTCGCTGCTGGGCACATGGCTGCGCGACGCCGGGCTGACCTGGTTCAACCCGGACAGCTTCACCCGGCGGCTGGTGGAGCAGGGCTGGCCGCTGGACGAGGCGAACGCGGCCGCGTGGAGCGAAGGCGCGCGCCGGCTGCGCCAGGCGATGGCCGATGGCACCGATTTCGCGTTTGAAACCACGCTCGGCGGCAACACCATTCCGCGCCTGCTGCGCGAAGCCTGCCAGACTCACGACGTGGCGATCTGGTTCTGCGGCCTGCACAGCGTGGCGCTGCACATCGAACGCGTGGCCGATCGGGTCAGCCAGGGCGGACACGATATTCCGCACGACAAGATCCGCGCACGTTTCGATTCCGCGCGCGAAAACCTGATCGAACTGCTGCCGCATCTTGCCGAGCTGCATGTGTACGACAACAGCGCGCCCGCCGATGCAAAGGGCAGGGCGGCACCGCTGCCGCTGCTGCAGCTGGATCGCGAGGGGTTGCATTTTCCGGTCACGGTGATCGATCTGCTGCAGACGCCCGATTGGGCCAAGCCGATCGTGATGCGCGCGATGGAACTGCAAAGCGGGGCCTGATGCAGAGCGGTAGGGTCGCATCCCAATCGACCGCCGTGGAATTGCCAACATTCGATTACGGCATGACCGTCGGCGACATCACGCTTCTGCCTCGGCACAGTCCATGCGTTACCGAACGCGGAAGCGCTGAGGGCAGTCGTTCGGGAACCGACTCTACCAATGGACGTCAACGATTGCCCCAGCTTTACCAATGGCTGAAAAAACGCCTTGAAACAAGGTGTTTGGACAGCATGTGAAGAATCGATAAAGGCCACATGCACACACTGTGGTAACATGTGCGCTTGATCATTGCCTCGGGCCATTGCCCGTCTCTCGGTCATCCTTCCTGCAGCGCCGTGGTGTACCACGCGGCCGTCCGGGAACGCCTGTTGTTACCCCTCTTCGCGCCTCGTGCTGCGTTCCTCCAGAGGCGGTGCTTACCTGTGCCTTGCGCGGGACCTCGGGTGCGTTGATGACCCTGCTTCCAGGAGAAAGCAGATGCAGGAACTGCATGCCGCACATGCCCATTTCGGGTGGTTCAAGCGCCGCCGCCAGATGAAGGTCGACGAAGTCACCGTGGTCGATCGCCCCATGCTCAAGAAAGCCGTGGGTGCCGCCGCGCTCGGCAATGCGATGGAATGGTTCGATTTCGGTGTGTATGGCTATCTTGCGGTCACGCTCGGCCAGGTGTTCTTCCCCGCCAGCAGCCCGACCGCGCAGCTGATCGCCACCTTCGCCACCTTCACCGTGGCATTCCTGGTCCGCCCGCTGGGCGGGCTGGTGTTCGGCCCGCTAGGTGACAGATACGGCCGCCAGAAAGTGCTGGCCTTCACCATGATCCTGATGGCGCTGGGCACCTTCAGCATCGGCCTGATTCCGTCCTACGACAGCATCGGCATGTGGGCCCCGGCGTTGCTGCTGCTTGCGCGCCTGGTGCAGGGTTTCTCCACCGGCGGCGAATACGGCGGCGCGGCCACGTTCATCGCCGAATATTCCACCGACCGCAACCGCGGCCTGATGGGCAGCTGGCTCGAGTTCGGCACGCTGGGTGGCTACATCGCCGGTGCGGCCACGGTGACCGTACTGCACATGGCCTTGAGCAGCACGCAGATGCTGGACTGGGGCTGGCGCCTGCCGTTCCTGATCGCCGGCCCGCTGGGCCTGCTCGGCCTGTACATGCGCATGAAGCTGGAGGAGACCCCGGCCTTCCGCGCCTATGCCGAAGAGGCCGACAAACGCGACCTCGAACGCCCGGGGCTGGGCGCACTGCTGCGCGTGCATTGGCCGCAGCTGCTCAAGTGCGTGGGCCTGGTGCTGGTGTTCAACGTTACCGACTACATGCTGCTCACCTACATGCCCAGCTACCTGAGCGTGACCATGGGTTATGCCGAGAGCAAGGGCCTGCTGCTGATCATCATCGTGATGCTGGTGATGATGCCGCTCAACGTGGTGGGTGGGATGTTCAGTGACCGCCTGGGCCGCCGGCCGATGATCATCGGCGCGTGCATCGCGCTGTTCGCGCTGGCCATTCCGTGCCTGCTGCTGGTCGGCAGCGGCCACGACGGGCTGATCTTCCTCGGCCTGATGCTGCTCGGGTTGGCGCTGGTGTGTTTCACCAGTTCCATGCCGTCCACCCTGCCGGCGCTGTTCTACACCCCGGTGCGCTACAGCGCGCTGTCGATCGCGTTCAACGTCTCGGTGTCGCTGTTCGGTGGCACCACGCCGCTGATCACCGCCTGGCTGGTGGAGCGCACCGGCGACCCGCTGGTGCCGGCGTACTACCTGATGAGCGCGGCGGTGATCGGCCTGGTCACCATGCTGTTCGTCAACGAAACCGCCAACCTGCCACTGCGCGGCTCGCCGCCGGCAGTAGCCAGCGAAGCCGAAGCCCACGCCCTGCTGCGCAGCGACGAGCCGGTGACGGTGGATGCCACCCAGCCGCGCCTTCTGACCGACGGGCGCCGGTATGACGAACGCGTCGCCACGCGCCCGGGCGTTACCGCGTCGTAAAGGGGCACCCCGCCGCGCCCCCCCCCGCGCCGCAACATGCGGCGCGGGGACAACCAATGCTAGGATCGGTTCACCTTGAATCGATCTAAATCCATATGAGCAAAGCGGGGAAGTCGGGGTTGGTGGCATTGGCCATGGGCGCCATGCTGGTGGCAGGCACCGCAGCAGCGGCGCCGCAGAGCGCAGGCGAACGCGCCTACGCCGCCGTGGATCCATTCATTGGTACCGGGGGCGAAGGGCATACCTATCCCGGCGCGACGGTTCCCTTCGGCATGGTCCAGCTCAGCCCGGACACCCGCATCCAGCCGCGCGAAAAGGCCTACGACTGGGCCGCCGGCTACCGCCACGACGACAGCAGCATTGTCGGCTTCTCGCACACCCATTTCTCCGGCAGCGGCCATTCCGACCTGGGCGATGTGCTGGTGATGCCGTTCACCGGTGACCCCGGCCTGGAGCGCGGCGATCCGGAAAAGCCGCGCAGCGGCTATGCCTCGCGCTTTGACCACAAGAATGAAAAAGCGGAGCCCGGCTACTACGCCGTGACGCTGCAGGACTACAAGGTCCGCGCCGAGCTCACCGCCAGCGCCCGCACCGGCGTGCATCGCTACACCTACCCGAAGGGCGAGGAGGCCAAGCTGCTGCTCGACCTGCGCACCAGCCTGTACGACTACCCCGGCAAGATCCTGTGGTCGCGCCTGCGCCTGCGCGAAGACGGCACCGTGACCGGCTTCCGCGAGACCCGTGGCTGGGCGCCGGGCCGCCAGTTGTATTTCGCGATGCGCTTCTCGCGCCCGCTCACCGGGCACGCGCTGCACAACACCGAGACCGACATCGCCTACAAGGGCTTCCCGCCGCCGGGGCAGAACCACCCGGAGCAGCGCCCGCAGATCGAAGGCCGCCAGTTGGTCGGCACGTTCGACTTCGGCAAGCTCGATGCCCCGCTGGTGGTCAGCGTGGCGATCTCCTCGGTGAGCGAAGCCGGCGCCATCGCCAACCTCGACGCCGAAGCGAAAGACCAGAACTTCGACCGCATCCGCGCCGACGCCCGCACGCAATGGCAGCAGGCGCTGTCGGTACTGGACATCGAGGCCCCCGCGCATGACAAACGCAGCGCCTACACCGCGCTGTACCACAGCCTGCTCGGCCCGACCCTGTTCATGGACGTGGACGGCCAGTACCGGGGCTCGGATAACGCCGTGCACCGCGCCGAGGGCTACACGAATTATTCGACCTTCTCGCTGTGGGATACCTACCGCGCCCTGCACCCGCTGCTGACCCTGGTGCAGCCGGAGCAGCGCACCAGCGACATGGTCAATTCGCTGCTCGCCCACCAGCACAACAGCGCCTACGGCATGCTGCCGGTGTGGGCGTTCCACGGCCAGGAAACCTGGTGCATGATCGGCTACCACGCGGTGCCGGTGATCGCCGATGCCTACGTAAAGGGCATCCGCGGCTTCGACGCCGACAAGGCGCTGCAGGCGATGGTGGCCACCGCCAACTACGGCCCGTACGATGGCATCGCGCAGTACCGCGAGCTGGGCTGGGTGCCGATCGACGAAGAGGGCGAGGCGGCCAGCAAGACGCTGGAGTACGCCTTCGACGACTGGACCATCGCACGCATGGCCACGGCCATGGGCAAGACGGATGTGGCTGCCGAGTTCGACAAGCGCGCCGGCAACTGGCGCCACGCCTTCGACCCCGAAACCGGCTTCATGCGCGCACGCAAGCGTGACGGCAGCTTCCGCACCCCGTTCGATCCCAGCGCCAGCGGCTACGGCACCGACTACACCGAAGGCAATGCCTGGCAGTATTCCTGGTACGTGCCGCAGGACGTGGCCGGCCTGGCCGAAGTGCACGGCGGCGCCGACAAGCTGCTGGCGCGTTTGGATGCGGTGTTCGATGCCAAGGTCGATCCGTCCATCTTCGAGCACATGGAAGACATCACCGGCCTGATCGGCTGGTACGCGCACGGCAACGAGCCCAGCCATCACGTGGCCTACCTGTATTCGTACGCAGGCCAGCCGTGGCGCGCGCAGGCGCGCTTGAAGCAGATCATGGACACCCAGTACGCCGATCGTCCCGATGGCCTGGCCGGCAACGACGACCTGGGCCAGATGTCGGCCTGGTATGTGTTCACCGCGCTGGGCTTCTACCCGGTGGCACCGGGCAGCGCCGAGTACATCATCGGCCGCCCGTTCCTTCCCAAGGCGGTGCTGAACCTGCCCAACGGCAAGACCTTCCGCATCACCACCGATGGCATGGGCAAGGGCCACGAATACGTGGGTTCGGTGACGCTCAACGGCAAGCCGTTGAACCGCACGTTCCTGCGCCATGCGGAAATCCTGGCCGGCGGCGAACTGCACTTCACCCTGCAGGCAACGCCGAACAAGGCATGGCCGGGGCAGGGCGCGGAACAGCCGTACTCGATGTCGCGCTGACGCCGCTCAGCTGTCCTCGTCCCAGCCATCGCCGTCCCCGTCCACCGGGGGCGGCGATGTCGTTTCCGCGTCCGGGTCGACCGGTTCCAGCAGCGTGTAGTCGTCGCGCTTGAGGTCGCGGAAGGCGCGTCCGACCGGATACGCCTCCAGTGCCGGCGAGCGTACCCGCAGCGAGGCAGGGGTGTTGGCGGCACCGGAAAGCCATGCCAGTGCCAGCTCGGCGGGCAGGAACACCGGCCCATCCGGCGTCAGTGGTTCCGGAATGGCGCGGTTGGGGGCGGTGAGCACGCTGAAGGAGTCCATCGCGTGGCCGTCGCCGTCCTCCCAGTGCTCCCAGATGCCGGCGGCCAACAGGGCCAGGCCATCGCGCCGCTGCACGAACAACGGCCACGGCGGTCGGCGTTGGCGGTCCAGCTTGTAGTAACCGGTCATCGGAATCACGCACGGGCGTTCGGCCCAGGCCTTGGCGAAGATGCGGCTGCCCGGCGCCCGGTCCAGGCGGGCGGTGACCGTGGTGTAGGGCGTATCCGGCGTCTTCGACCAGCGCGGCACCAAGCCCCAGACCATGTCGGTCACGACCAGCTCGCCATCGGCATTTCGGGCCAGCACCGATGCCGTGGAACCTTTGCCGATGTTGTAGCGGTCAGGCGCTGCGGCCACAGCAGTGGCGAGCTCGCGCGGCAGTCCGTCGGGGACCGATTCCGGCTCGGCAATGGCTTGGGCGAAACGACGCATGGATGCAGCGTAGGGCGCGTGCCGTGAGCGTGTGGTTGAGTGGCGGCGCGGGCGGGGCTAGAGTTGCGGGGTGGTTGTTTCGCGGTATCTGCCCATGCCTCATCGGAAAAAAGACATCCCGCCCGTTAACGCCGCGGGCCAGCGCCTGCCGCTGGGCCCCGAGTCCGCCGTGCTGTGCCGGGCGCGCGATTACGCCGCCGGCACGGTTATTCCGCTGCACCACCATCCGGACCGCCACCAGCTCGTCTACGCCGCCTCCGGCGTGCTGGTGGTCCAGGCCGGCGCCGGCCGCTGGGTGGTGCCCAGCACGCGCGCGATCTGGATGCCAGCCGGGATCGGCCACAAGGTGAGCTGCATCGGCGCGGTGCGCATGCGCAGCCTGTACATCCTGCCGCAGGCCATCGCCGATGCGCCGCCCAGCGCAGCGACCGTGTCGATCACGCCCTTGCTGGCCGAACTGATCGGTGCGGCGGCCATCGTGGAGCAACCCTACGTTGCGGACTCACGCGACGGCCATCTCATGCAGCTGATCCTGGATGAACTGCAGGCGCTCCCGGTGCTGCCACTGCATGTTCCGGAACCGGTCGACCCGCGCCTGCAGCAGATCGCGCAGCATTGGGATGCCGCGCCAGACGACGCTTCCACGCTGCAGGACTGGGCCGTTCGCCTCGGCGTGGACGCCAAGACGATCCAGCGCCTGTGTGCGCGCGAACTGCACATGACCTTCGGTCAATGGCGCCAGCAGATCCGGCTCGTCCGCGCCCTCGAACGCCTCGCCCATGGCGAAAAGGTCATCGACGTAGCGCTGTCGCAAGGCTACGCCAGCCCCAGCGCGTTCACCGCCATGTTCAAGAAGCGCTTCGGCCAGCTGCCCAGCCAGTTCTTCCAATAACGCGAAACGTCTGACGCGAAAACGGTACTGCCCACAGTGGTCCCGACGATACTGCCGACGGTCCTGTTGACGCTACTGCCCACGCTATTGCCGACGGTACTGCCGACGCTATTGCCGACGGTACTGCCGACGGTAGTGCCGACTGTTAGTCGGCAACCCCTGTCAGCGCCCGTTGGTCTTCGGCAGAAACGCAGTAGCCAACCCCAACAACGGCAGGAACGAGGTGAAGTGGTACACCCACACGATCCCGTGAATGTCAGCCAGCTTACCCAGCCCAGCCGCGCCGATCCCACCGATACCGAACATCAGCCCGAACATGAGCCCGGACACCATCCCGACACGCCCCGGCACCGCTTCCTGCGCATACACCACCAGCGCGGCAAACGCAGATGACATCACCAGCCCGACGGCCACGGCCAACACCGCGGTGCCCATCAGGTTGGCATAGGGCAGGGCAAGCGCGAACGGCGCCACGCCCAGGAACGAAATCCAGATCACTGCCTTGCGCCCGATCCGGTCACCCACCGGGCCACCGATGAAGGTGCCCAGCGCGATCGACGCCAGGAACACGAACAGGTACATCTGGCTCTGCTGCACGCTCAGGTGGAAACGTTCGATCAGGTAGAAAGTGAAGTAGTTGGTGATGGAGGCGATGTACACGAACTTGGCGAACATCAGCACCGCGATCACCGCGATGGCCTGCACTACCTTGCCGAGGCTCAGGCCGATGCCATGCGAGCGCGCCAGGCTGTTCATCTTTGCCTGGCCGTGGCGCACGGTCCAACCGGTCAGCCGGAACAGCACGAAGATGGCCACGGCGGCGATCAGCAGGAACCAGCCGATGGCGCGCTGGCCGTGCGGAATCACCACGGCAGCGGCCAGCAGCGGGCCGATGGCCGAGCCGGTATTGCCGCCGACCTGGAAGGTGGACTGCGCGGTGCCGAAACGCCCGCCCGAGGCCATGCGCGCCACCCGTGAAGCTTCCGGGTGGAACGTGGCCGAGCCCACGCCCACCACGGCGGCGGCCAGCAGCAGCATTTCGTAACTGCTGGCCATCGCCATCATGCCGATGCCGACGAACGTGGCGATCATGCCGGAGGGCAGCAGGTAGGGCAGCGGGCGCTTGTCCGTGTACATGCCCACCCACGGCTGCAGCAGCGAGGCGGTGAACTGGTAGACGAGCGCGATGGTGCCGATCTGGCCGAAGGTCAGCGCGAACTGGCTCTTGAACATCGGGTACACGGCCGGCAGCACGGCCTGGATCATGTCGTTGAGCAGGTGCGCGAACGCGGCGGCACCCACGATGCGTATCGCAAAGCCCTGGTGGGCGGGATCGGAAGCGGCAGGCAGTACCGGCGAAGCAGGGACGGCGGGCGGAGCGGACGGCGGGGTTTCTGTGCTCATGGGACCATTGGAACTACAGCTGCGGTCCCGGCCGGCCACGCCGCCAGGGTGTGGCGCGTGATCCAGCCTGGACCTGGTGGGGGACAAGCGGAGCAAGAGGGTAAGCCGGACGCACGCTGCCGTCTCGCGCGATAGGGACCACTATCGTCGCGTTAGGGACATCACGCATGATGGCGGCATGAGAATCCGCTACGCCGCGTTGTTGCTTGCCATCCTGACGACCCATGCCGAAGCGGGACCGCTGCTGGAGCCCGGCATTTACCAGCTTTCGCCCGAGGCGCCCCAGGCAGAAACGGCAGCACCGCCGGCCGCAGGCGAGATCCATCAAGACATGTTTGCCACCGCGATTCCCGACGCGGCGAAGGTGCGCTACGCCTTCGTGTCGCGCGATCCGGGTGAGGCGTTGAACAAGCTGGTATTCGTGACCGATGCGGCGTACCGCCACGACATCAACAGCGCCAACCGGCTGTGCCCGGCCTATGCCTTTCCCGATTGGAACGAACGTTCCGAGGCGCAGCCGTTCTGCCGCACCAACATTGGCAGCGCGGACAGCGAGGCGGCGCTGGCCTGGACCGAACGTGGTTTCACCCTGCGCTGGGCCGACCAGAAAACGCTGATCCGTACCGAGCAGGTTCCCGCCAGGCGCAAGCCCACCCCGGATGAGATCGGCGCCTGCGCGGTGGGCGGCGTGTGTGCGCCCGACGCTTACGGCAGGTCTGTGCACCACTACCAGGTCAGCCACTATCGCGACGGGTTCGCCCTGCAGACGCCACGACCCTACATCGACGTGTTCGCGGCGACCATGGACACCCCGGTCTACCGAAGCGCCGGGGACGGTACGGCATCCGGCACGCTTGCCGCGGGGCGCTATGCCGGTGTGCTCAGCAGGGGCGCTGAGTGGATCGCCATTGAAGAAGTGGCGGCAGACGGCGCGGCGACGCCCGGCTGGATCCGTCGGGATGATCTTGCCGCCGGCGATATGCGGATTCCCCAGCAGGCAACCACCGACCACCTGCGTTTCGTGCTGGTCGTTGCGCCCGCCGACGACGATCAAGCGGTGCTGCAGGCCATCGACATCCTGGACGCCACGACCGGCCAGCGCCGGCAGATCCTGCGCGACATCGATGCCGAGCCGCTGAGCGCCGGCCCGGACGTGGTGCAGCTGGTGGACGCCAACTTCGACGGCTGGCCCGACCTGAGCGTACCCGGATACGCCGGGGGTGCAGGCCCGAATGCCACGCGGAACCTGTACCTGTTCGACCCGGTGGCCCAGGCCTTCGTGTTCGAGCCAACGCTGTCGAGCCTGCCGCAGCTGGACATCGACCCCGCCACGCGCACCCTCACGTCCGCCTCGCGTGGCGGCTGCTGCTCGCACGCCACCGAAACCTACCGTTACGTGGACGGGCAGCTGCAGCAGGTGGCCAGCTGGGAGGAATCGCTGTCGCCCGATGGCGAACACCTGCAGACGACGGAGGGAACGCTGCGCAATGGAACGATGAAGTACCGCACCCGCACGCGGAAGCTGCCCGCCGACTGGCGCTGAGCACATCAACCGCCCGTCACGCAGGCGGTGGCAGGATACCGGTTGCATTCCCCTCAGGAGACAGCCGTGTCCACAACCGCCGTCGTGACCCGCCACTGGGTCATCCATCCGTTCCATGCCGCCGTGCTCGGCGGCGTGCTGCCGCTGTTCCTCGGCGCGCTGCTGGCCGATTACGCGTACTGGAACACCTACGAAATCCAGTGGAGCAACTTCGCCTCCTGGCTGCTGGTCGGGGCGATGGTCATGACCACGTTGGCGCTGTTGTGCGGTCTGGTGGGCCTGGTGCGCGGCAGCCGTAACGGCTTCTACGTCATCGTGCTGGCGGTCACCTGGATCGTGGGCTTCATCAACTCGCTGCACCACGCACGCGATGCCTGGGCGATCATGCCGGCCGCGCTGCTGTGGTCGGTGATCGTCACGGTGCTGGCGTTGATCGCCACCTGGCTGGGCTTCGCCAGCGTCCGTGTGCGCGTGGGAGGTGTCCTGTGAACCGCGCCCCGAAGGTAGTCGCACTTTCCGTACTCGCCGTGGCCTTGGCCGCCTGCAGTGGCAAGGCCCCGGAGCTGCAGCAGCTGGGTGCCAACCCGGAACTGCCCAAGCCCCATCGCGGCGTGATGCCGGACATGACCATTGCCCAGCCGACCGCGTGGGGCGATACCGTTCCCACCGTGCCGGCCGGTTTCAAGGTCTCGGCGATCGCCACCGACCTGGCCATTCCGCGCCAGACCCTGGTGCTGCCCAATGGCGACATCCTGGTAGCCGAAGGTCGGGGCGGCAGCGCGCCCAACCTCAAGCCGAAGGATGTGATTGCCGGCAAGATCAAGGCCAAGGGCAATACGCAGGTGAAGAGCGGCAACCGCCTGACCCTGCTGCGGGATGCCGATGGCGACGGCGTGTATGAATTGAAGACGGTGTTTGCCGACAAGCTCAATGCCCCGTACGGGCTGGCACTGGTGGGCAACGCCCTGTACGTGGCCAACCAGGATGCGCTGGTGCGCTTCGACTATGCCGAAGGCCAGACCAAGGCCAGCGGTGCGCCGACCAAGGTGACCGACCTGCCGTCGGCCATCAACCACCATTGGACCAAGTCGCTGGCCGCCAGCGCCGATGGCAGCCACCTGTACGTGGGCATCGGCTCCAACAGCAACATCACCGAACGCGGCATGGCGGCGGAGATCGATCGCGCCCAGGTCTGGGAGATCGATGCGCAGACCGGTGCGCACCGCACCTACGCAAGCGGCATCCGCAATCCCACTGCACTGGCCGTACAGCCCGGCACCGGCACGTTGTGGGCGGTGGTCAACGAGCGTGACGAAATCGGGCCGAACCTGGTGCCGGATTACCTCACCTCGGTGCGCGACGGCGGCTTCTATGGCTGGCCCTACAGCTACTGGGGCAAGCACGTGGACCGCCGGGTGATGCCGCAGAACCCGGAGAAGGTGGCGTCCGCGCTGACCCCGGACTTCGCGCTGGGCTCGCACGTGGCCGCGCTGGGCGTGGCGTTCGCCAACCCGGCGGTGGGCGGCAATTTCACCGACGGCGTCTTCGTCGGCCAGCACGGCAGCTGGAACCGCAATCCACCGGTCGGCTACAAGGTGGTGTTCGTGCCGTTCCGTGATGGCAAGCCCGCCGGCGACGCCATAGATTTCGCCACTGGCTTCCGCGGTGAAGACGGCAAGACCCGCGGCCGCCCGGTGGGCGTCAGCGTCGATCCGCGCGGTGCGGTGATCGTGGCCGATGACCTGGCCAACACCATCTGGCGGATCACGCCAACCGCAGCTCCCGCCACGCCAGCCGCACCCCCTTCGGCAACTCCGGCGACGCCGCCGGCAACCCCATCGGCGCCTTCGGCCCCGGCGCCGTAGAGCCACGCCCTACGTGGCTGCTTTGCGCCTGCGGCCCAACGCCGCAGGCGCAGACGTTCACTCCACCCAACGCACGGCCTTCAAGGCAGCCGCAAGCTTGTCGCGCGCTTCCTCAGTGCTGAACGGCGGTGTACGGGGCGGGTCGTACACCTCCGGCCGGGTACCAGCCACGACCAGATCAATCGCATAGCACCGCCCATGCTGCACGGCGCGGTAGCTGTCGGCCGATACGTAGTGACTCATCGCTGCGTCGCCCACCGGGAAGTGGGTGAAGCTCACGCCGTCAATGTCGACCGTGTCGGCTGGCCCCGTAGCTTCTGCGGGAGGCGTCAGGCAGTCGGCGACGGCACCGGCGTCGTCGCTGCGTCCGACGCGAAGCTCGGCCGCCGTCACCTCGTTGGATCCGTCCAGCACCATGGCAGCCAGTGGCGAACCGGTGCTGCCCGAGGCATCGAACAGCTTCCAGCCATCCAGCGACAGGTAGCTGCGGGTGAAATCCCTGCGCAGCTCCATGCCAGGAACTGCAGCCAGCGCGATGCCGGGCGGCGTTTCACTGAAGGCATGGGCGGGCGGTGACGACGTTGCACGCGCCTCGTGGGTGACTGCCGCCTTCGCTGCCCCCGGATCACCGCCGGTAGGTTGTGGCGGTCCCTCCGCGTCGGGCGAAGGCGTACAGGCGGTAGACGCCAGCACGGCGGCCAGCAGCAGCGGGCGAGAGGACAGGATGGGCATCGGAAGCGGCACCAGGGGAGGGAAACCCAAGCATGCGCCCGCCCAGGTTGCGCGGAGTGAAGCAGCCAGAAGCCTGGGTGCGATGGCCCCGTGAGCGGACTCTTGACGCGCACGCAGCGCAATGCCGGGAATACTGGGACTCCCTCCTGCTGGAGCACGCCATGGCCCGTCGCAGGCGCCTCCGGATTGCCACCTTCAACGTCAACGGAATCAAGACGCGGCTTCCGCACCTGTTGGCGTGGCTGGAGAAAGAGAAACCGGACATCGTGGCGCTGCAGGAGCTCAAAGCCAGCCAGGATGCGTTTCCTGAAACCGAGATCCGTGACGCAGGCTACGGCTGCCTGTGGCAGGGGCAGCGTGCCTGGAACGGCGTGGCGTTGCTGGCGCGTGGGCAGGACCCGATCGAAAGCCGGCGCGGGCTCCCGGGCGATCGCACCGACGACCAGAGCCGCTACCTGGAGGCGGCGGCGCACGGCGTGCTGGTGGGAGGGCTGTACCTGCCCAACGGCAATCCGCAGCCCGGGCCCAAGTTCGATTACAAGCTGAAGTGGATGCAGCGGCTGCACAAGCACGCGCTGGGACTGGTCGGCCTGCCGCATCCGGTCGCGCTGATCGGCGATTTCAACGTGGTCCCGACCGACGCGGACATCTACGATCCCAAGTCGTGGCGGCGGGATGCGCTGTTGCAGCCGGAGGCGCGCGAGGCCTACGCCGAGCTGCTGGCACAGGGCTGGACCGACAGTCTCCGCCACGTCTACGGCGAGCAGACGATCTACACATTCTGGGATTATTTCCGCCAGCACTATGAGCGAGACCGCGGGCTTCGCATCGACCACCTGTTGCTCAACCCGGTTCTTGCCGAGGGACTGAAGGCCGCCGGTGTGGACCGCTGGGTTCGTGGTCTGGAGAAAGCGAGTGACCACGCGCCGACCTGGATCGAGGCGCTCGCTCCGCAATGATTGCAACGAAGGCGTGACAGTACGCTGCAGAGAATGAAGGATTCAGGCGGGCGGCTGCGGACGCGAAGGTCATGATGCGAACGCATCTGCTCATGCCGTTCAAGCATCGACAACCTGCGACAAGCGCTGCAGTGCAGGCACCTTGCGCCTGCGAAGCGTGGCGGGGTCACGATGTTGTCGCATCAAGTTCACGCGGTGTTTATTCCGCACACAGGTAGATTCCAACCAAGGTTCGCGCGCGACGTTTCCGGCGCCGCAGAAACCCCCGCCCTTGGCGCAATGCCGAGGGCACCCCCACCGCGGTACCACCTTCGAGATTCCCCCCATGTCGCATCTGCGTCAGATCGCTGTTCCCGTGGCTTTGCCCGTTCCCGCTGGCGACGAAGGCGGCACCCGCGTTCGCCGCACGCCCCGGCTTCGCGCCGTCGAGACCACCCCGCCGCCGCTCGGTCGTGTCGATCCTGCTCGGCGCGTCCTGTTCGTCACCTCCGAGATGGCGGACTACGTCAAGGCCGGCGGGCTGGGCGACGTTGCCGCGGCGCTGCCGCGTGCGCTGCGCACCCGGTCCGATGTGCGGGTGCTGATTCCGGGCTACGACGAAGTCATCGCCGGTGCGCCGGACCTGCGGTTGGTGGGCCGCGTGCCGGCACGGGCGGGGATTCCCGCCTGCGACATCGGTGAGACGCTTGCGGGTGGCGTGCCGGTGCTGGTGCTGGTGTGCCCCGGGCTGTTCCAGAGGGGTGGCAGTCCATACGTGGATGGCAGCGGGCAGGACTGGAGCGACAACGCAGTGCGCTTTGCCGCGCTCTCGCGCGCCGCGGCGGTGATCGCCTGCGGCAATGCCGGCATGGAATGGCAGCCGGAACTGCTGCACCTGAATGATTGGCCGTGTGCAATGGCCGCCGCCTATCTGCGCTGGTACGGCTCGGACGTACCCGCGCTGCTGACCGTCCACAACTTGGCCTACCAAGGGTTGTTCCCGCTTGAAGACGCCGCCGTGCTGGGCGTTTCGCCCGAGCAGGCTGAGAGCATTACCTTCCATGGCCGGCTGTCGTTCCTGCAGGCGGGCATCGTGCATGCCGACCATGTGAACACGGTCAGCGTGAGCTACGCGCGCCAGATCACCGGCCCCGAACAGGGTTGCGGGCTGGACGCGCTGCTGTCCGATCACGCGGCGAGTGGTCGCTTGAGCGGCATCGTCAACGGCATCGACAGCAGCTGGGACCCGCGCACCGACCTGCACCTGAGCGAACACTTCGACCTGCACCGCTGGGAAGGCCGGGTCGCCAACAAGCGGCGCGTGCAGCGTGCGCTGGGGCTGCCGCACAGCGACGGGCCGCTGTTCGCGGTAGTCTCGCGCCTGGTCCACCAGAAGGGCCTGGACCTGAGCTGTGCGGTGGCGCACCAGATCGCCGCCGCCGGGGGCCAGCTGGCCATCATCGGCGGCGGAGAACCGCGCATCGAAGCGGAAGTGGCCGCGCTGTCGCGGCGGTTCCCCTCCTGCGTGGGCGTGTACCCCGGGTTCGACGAAGGCCTGGCCCGCAAGATGTTCGCCGGGGCCGATTTCCTGCTCATGCCCTCCCGCTTCGAGCCGTGCGGGCTGAGCCAGATGTATGCGCAGCGGTTCGGCTGCCTGCCGATCGCGCACGCCACCGGCGGCTTGATCGACACGGTGGAGGACGGTGTGACCGGCCTGCTGTTCAACTCGGCCGACGCCGACTCGCTGCGCCGCTGCGTGCAGCGTGCGTTCCGCACCTACCGCATCCCCGGGCTGCTGTCGGCCATGCGCCGCGCGGCCATGTTGCGGCCGAGCAGCTGGGACCTCGCCGGTACGGAGTACCTGAGGCTGTATGAGCGCGTGCTGGATGCGCGCGTGCCGGAGTTGCAGGCATGAGCGAGCACGCCTTCGTTGCGCGCGACGCCAGCTTCGCATCCGATCCGACCGAATCACCCGGCACCACGGACGACACCGCGCTCACCCCGGCGCAGCTCGACGCACTGCGCAGCGGCGACCCGGACGCCGCCCGTCGGCTGCTGGGCGCGGTGGCCACCGAAAACGGCGGGGTGCGCTTCGCCGTGTGGGCCCCCAATGCCAGCCGGGTGGCCGTGGTAGGCGATTTCAACGGCTGGGACGCGGAGCGGCACCCGCTGCGCCAGCATCCCGAGGCGGGGGTCTGGGAAGGGTTCGTGCCGCGCGTGGCGGCCGGTGCCCGTTACAAGTTCGCGGTCACCGCGGGTGACGGAAGCTCGGTGGCGTTCAAGGCCGACCCCATGGCGCGTGCCTGCGAACTGCCGCCCGACACGGCCTCGCGCGTTGCCGGTCCTGCGACGCACGCCTGGCAGGATGGCGCGTGGATGGCCACCCGCGGCGTGGCCGAGGGCCAGGCCATTTCAGTCTATGAAGTGCACGCGGGTTCCTGGCGCCGCGATGCGGACGGCCAGCCGCTCGGCTGGTCGGCATTGGGCGATGCGCTGATTCCGTACGTGAAGGCCCTGGGTTTCACCCACATCGAGCTGCTGCCGGTCAGCGAGCATCCCTTCGGCGGGTCCTGGGGCTACCAGCCGCTGGGCCTGTTCGCGCCGACCGCGCGTCACGGCGGGCCGGAAGAATTCGCGGCATTCGTCGACCGCTGCCACGTCGCGGGGTTGGGCGTGATCGTCGATTGGGTGGGGGCGCACTTCCCGAGCGACGCACACGGCATGCAGCGCTTCGACGGCACCGCGCTGTACGAGCACGAAGACCCGCGGCTGGGCCTGCATCCGGACTGGAACACGCTGATCTACAACTACGGGCGCACCGAAGTGGCCGCGTTCCTGATCGGCAGCGCGTTGGAGTGGATCGAACGCTTCCACATCGACGGGCTGCGCGTGGATGCGGTGGCCTCGATGCTGTACCGCGACTACAGCCGCGCCGAAGGCGAATGGCTGCCGAACGTCAACGGCGGTCGCGAAAACCTGGAGGCGGTCGCCTTCCTGCGCCAGTTCAATGAGGCGATCCGGACGCGCTTCCCGGAGGTGCTGGTCATGGCCGAGGAATCCACCGCGTGGCCGGGCGTCACTGCACCGGCCAGCGCGAACGGCCTGGGGTTCACCCACAAATGGAACATGGGCTGGATGCACGACACTCTCGCGTATCTGCGCCGTGATCCGATCCACCGTGGCCACCACCACGGCGAAATGACGTTCAGCGCCATCTACGCCTTCAGCGAGCGCTTCATCCTGCCGCTGTCCCACGACGAAGTGGTGCACGGCAAAGGATCGCTGCTGGCGAAGATGCCTGGCGATCGTGCCCAGCAGTTCGCCAACCTGCGGGCCTGTTATGGGTTCATGTGGGCGCACCCGGGCAGCAAACTGCTGTTCATGGGCGGCGAGTTCGCCCAGCCGGCGGAATGGAACCACGACGCTGCCCTGGACTGGGACAGCGCGGCGCAGCACGAACATGCCGGCACCGCCCGGCTGGTCGGCGACCTCAACCGCTTGCTGCAGCAGGAACCGAGCCTGCGCCTGGCCAACGATGACGATGCCGGATTCGAGTGGAGCGTCAGCGATGACCACCAGAACAGCGTGCTTGCGTTCGTGCGCCATCCGCCGCGCGGCGATGGCCGGGCCACGCTGGTGGTCTGCAACTTCACCCCGGTGGCGCGGCATGGCTACCTGCTGGGGGTGCCGTCCGCCGGTGACTGGGTGGAGATCCTCAACACCGACAGCGCGTTCTATGGCGGCAGCAACCTGGGCAATGCCGGTCGCGTGACCACTATTGACCAGTCCATGCACGGCCACGCGCAGTCGCTGCCGTTGACCCTGCCGCCGCTGTCGGTGCTTTACCTGCAGGCCAGGGAATGAGTGCAGCGCAGGTGCGGTGGGGAGCCTGGCAGGATACGGGGGGCGGTTGGCGTTTCGCGCTGTGGGCACCGGCGGCCACGTCGGTGGATCTGCTGCTGGAAGACCAGGTGCTGCCCATGCAGGGCAGCGACGACGGCTGGTTCGCGCTGACGGCGCCGGGTGCGCCCGGCATGCGCTACCGCTACCGCATCGATGGCGGCGACGCAGTGCCTGACCCGGCGTCGCGTCAGCAGCCTGACGGCCTGTTCGGACCCAGCGCGCTGGTGGCCGACGACTTCGACTGGCAGCATCCCGACCGGTCCGGCCGGCCGTGGCACGAGGCGGTGATCTACGAGGTGCACGTGGGCGCCGCCGGCGGGTCGTTCAACGCCGTGCGCGAACAGCTGCCGCAACTGGCCGCCCTCGGGTTCACCGCGATCGAGTTGATGCCGGTGGCCACTTTTCCGGGCGACCGCAACTGGGGCTATGACGGCGTGCTGCAGTACGCGCCTTCGCCGGCCTACGGCACGCCTGACGAGCTCAAGGCGCTGGTCGATGCTGCCCATGGCCTGGGGATGATGGTGCTGCTGGACGTGGTGTACAACCATTTCGGGCCCGACGGCAATCCGCTGCCGGCCCTGGCGCCGGGTTTCTTCCGCAGCGACCTGTGCACCCCGTGGGGCAACGCGGTCGATTTCCGTCGCCCCGAGGTGCAGTGCTACTTCATCGACAACGCGGTGATGTGGATGCGCGATTACCGGTTCGATGGCGTGCGCCTCGACGCGGTGCACGCCATCCATCCGCTGGCGTTCCTGAACCTGCTGCGTGACCGGGTGCGTGCGGCGCTGCCCGGCCGCGAGGTGCTGCTGGTGCTGGAGAACGAGAACAACCAGTCGGCGTTGCTGGCCAGCGGGTTCACCGCGCAGTGGAATGACGATTTCCATAACGCGTTGCACGTGCTGCTGACCGGTGAGCACGAAGGCTACTACGGCGACTACGCCGACGATCCGTCCGGCCGCCTGCGCCGGGTGCTGGCCGAGGGCTTTGCCTGGCAGGGCGAGACCACGCGCCGTGGGCGTGCGCGGGGCGAACCCAGCGCGGGCATTCCGCCGCAGCAGTTCGTGGTGTTCTGCCAGAACCACGACCAGACCGGCAACCGTGCGCAGGGCGAGCGCCTGCTGCAGCTGGTGGGGCCGCGCCGGACCGCGTTGGCGATGGCATTGACCGCGTTGACGCCGATGATTCCGATGTTCTTCATGGGCGAGCCCTGGGGCGCGCGCTCACCGTTCCTGTATTTCACCGACCACCGCACGCCGCTGGACGAGCAGGTGCGCGAGGGCCGCCGCGCCGAGTTCGCGCATTTCAGCAGTTTCAAGGATGAGCACCGACGTGCGCTGATTCCGGATCCGAATGCGCCGACCACGCTGGCCATGTCCCGTGCCCCGTGGCCGGCGGAAGACGATCCCGACGCCGCGGCCTGGCTGACCTGGTTCCGGAATCTGCTTGAGGTACGCGCGGCCTGGCTGGGTCCCGCCGCCAGCGCGCAGTCGCTGGGTGCTGATGTGCTGGCGCCGGGCGTGCTGCGCGCTGGCTGGCAGCTGCCCGGAGCGCAGTGGTGGATCGCGTTCAATGCCAGCGACGCCACCGTGCCGGTGACGCTGCCGGCCGGCCGCGAAGTATTCCGGCTCGGCCCACCGCCCGATGAGGAGGGACTGGCGCCCGACAGCCTGTACGCCGTGGTGGTGGCTGCACCATGAGCACGCAACCGGGATTGGGCGCATTGGCGGAGGCGGTCGGCCTCGCCGTTGACTGGGTGGATATCGCCGGCCGTCCGCAACGCGTGGATGACGCGGTACTTGGCGCGATCCTCGACGCCCTGGACATTCCCAACGCCACGCCCGCGCAGCGTCGCGAGGCGCTGTCCGCGTTGGGGTCGCACCGCCAGGCCCCGCTGCTGCGCACTGCCGTTGTCGGGACGCCGGTGGATGCCGGCGCCGCTGATGCGCCCTGCGTGTGGGAGCGCGAGGACGGCAGCCGGGAGGACGGCCACACCAACGCGGCGGGGCAGGCGATGGCGCCGGCACGTCCGGGCTACTGGACCCTGGCCTGTGGTGCACACACGCAGCGTGTTGCGGTGGCGCCGCTCCGGTGTTTCGGGGTCCACGATGCGGTGAGCCGTGCGCATCCGTGGGGCCTGGTCCTGCAACCGTATGCGGCCCGTGGCCCACACGATGGCGGCACCGGCGATACCGCTGCCTGCGCGGCGTGGGCGCGGCAGGCGGGCGCGGCCGGCGCGGATGCGCTGGCACTGGGGCCGGTGCACGCCGGCGGCGGCATGGACGCAGACTACAGTCCCTATTTCCCGGGCGACCGGCGCTTCCTGGAGGCGGTGTACGCCGCACCGGTGGAGCAGTTCGGTGATGCGGCGCTGCAGGTGCTGGAGCGCGACCCCGCGTTGCGCGAGCAGCTCGCCGCACTGCGCGCCGCACCCCTGATCGATTGGCCGGCGGCGGCGATGGCCAAATGGGCATGGCTGGCCGCGGTGCGCGGCGCGATCTCCGATGACGCGGAAGCGGCCAGCGACCTGCAGCGTTTCGTCAGCGACGGTGGCCCGGCGCTGGCGCGGCATGTGGCGTTCATGCATCCGCGCCTGGGCCTGTCGTCGTCGCTGTACCTGTTCGGACAATGGATGGTGAGCCGCGGCTGGCAGCGTGCACAGGCGCAGGCGCACGCGAGCGGCATGGGGCTGGGCCTGATCGCCGACCTCGCGGTGGGCTTCGATCCCGCCGGCGCTGAAGCCGACGCCGCCGGCAGCGCACTGCTGCGCGGGCTGGTGCTCGGCGCGCCGCCCGACAGATTCTGCGCCGCAGGTCAGGTCTGGGGCGTAACCAGCTATTCGCCGCACGGGCTGGCCGAACAGGGCTTCGCACCGTTCATCGCGCTGCTGCGTGCGGTAATGCGCGACCGTGGCGGGATCCGGATCGACCACATCCTCGGCTGGCAGCGGTTGTGGGTGGTGCCCGATGGCGCCGGGGCAGGACAGGGCGCCTACCTGAGGTATCCGCTGCAGGACCTGCTCAACATCGCCGCGATCGAGTCGTGGCGCAGCCGCTGCATCGTGATCGGCGAGGATCTCGGGGTGGTGCCTCCGGGCATCCGCCAGACACTGGCCGCACGCGGCGTGCTGGGCATGGATGTGCTGCCGTTCGCCCGCGATGAGAACGGCGGGTTCCTGTCGCCCGGGGCATGGCGCGCGGATGCCGTGGCGATGACCGGCACCCACGACCTGCCGACCCTGGTTGGCTGGCGACGGGGGCTGGATCTTGGCTGGCGGCACCGGCTCGGCGAGCTGGACGAGGAGGGACTGCGGCAACAGGCCGCCGAGCGCAGCGCCGATATCGCGCGCCTCGATGAAGCCATGAAAGGGCGTGCCCTGGATGAGATATCCGGCCGCCGCGCAGCACTGGAATACGTCGGCGCCAGTCCATCGGCGCTGGCGCTGCTGCCGGTGGAAGACGCGCTGGGCATGGCCGGGCAGGTCAACCTGCCGGGGACGGTAGGGGTCCACCCGAACTGGCGCCAGCGACTGCCCACCGAAGGGGTCGAGCACACCTTGGAGGACGCCATGCAACGTTTCGCTACCGCCCGCGCGCAGGTGGGCCCATGAGCCGGGTGCGCGCCACCGCGCGTCTGCAGCTGCATGCGGGATTCACCCTGGACGATGCCGCGCGCCAGCTGGATTACTACGCCGCGCTGGGGATCAGCCACCTGTACCTGTCGCCGATCTGGCGCGCCGTGCCGGGGTCGACCCATGGCTACGACGTGGTGGACCCGACCGAAGTGAACCCCGAGCTGGGAGGCGAACGTGCCCTGCGCGCGCTTGCCGACCGGGCGCGGGCGAGTGGCATGGGGCTGGTGCTGGACATCGTGCCCAACCACATGGCCGCGCACGCGGACAACCGATGGTGGTGGGACGTGCTTCAACACGGCCGCGGCAGCCCCTATGCCCACTGGTTCGACATCAACTGGAGCGCGCCGCTGGCAGGCGGCGCGCTGCAGCTGCCGATCCTCGATCGACCGCTGGACGCGGCCATCGAGGATGGCGTGCTGCGCGTGGAGCACGAGGCTGGCGTTGCGGTGCTGCGTCACCACGAGGCGCGGTTGCCGCTGGCGCCCGGCCCGGTGCCCGATGCCGCCCCTGCCGGGCTGCGCGGCGTGATCGAGGCCCAGGCCTACCGCCCGATCTGGTGGCGGCTGGGCGACGACCGCTTGAATTACCGTCGCTTCTTCACCATTTCCAGCCTGGTCGGCCTGCAGGTGCACCACGACGCGGTGTTCGACACCGTGCACCGTCTGCCGCTGGCGTTCCTGGCCGAAGGGTTGGTGGACGGCCTGCGCGTGGACCACGTGGACGGCATCGCCGACCCACGGGCTTACCTGCAGCGACTGCGCACCGCGATGGACAGCGCCTGCGCCACGCACGGCGTTGCGCCCCTGCTGTGGGTGGAAAAGATCCTGGCGCCGGACGAGGAACTGCCGGCGTCGTGGGCCTGCGACGGGACCACCGGCTACGATTTCATGGACCAGGTCTCGGCCTGGCTGCACGACGCGTCGGGCGAGGCACCGCTGGCCCGGCAGTGGCAGCAGGCCACGGGGCGCACCACGTCGTTCAGCGAGGAAGAACGGCGGGCGCGCGACGAATTGCTGGCGCGTGGCCTGCGCAGCGAGTTCGACACACTGCTGCGGCACCTGCTGCGCATGGAGCGCGCCGCGTTGCCGGCCAGCGCCCGGTTCGGGCGTGCGCTGCTGTCGCGTGCGTTGACCGCGCTGCTGGTGCGGTTCCCGGTTTATCGGACGTATGCCACGCCAACCTGTTTCGACGAACACGACCAGCGTCGCTGGGACGCGGTGCTGGACAGCGTGGAGCGCGAGGAACCGGCGGATACAGCGCTGGCGGCGGGCTGGATCGCCGCCTGCTTCCGCCACGACGGTGGCGATGGGCGCGCACGTGCCACGCTGCGGCGGCGCTTCCAGCAGCTCAGCGCGCCGCTCAACGCCAAGGCGGTGGAGGACCGCGCGTTCTACCGCTACGGCGTGTTGCTCTCGCGCAACGAGGTGGGCAGCCGTCCCGACCATTTCGCCCTGTCCACGCGCGCCCTGCATACGCGCACGCTGATGCGCGCCCACCACCACCCGCAGGCCATGTTGGCCACGGCCACCCATGACCACAAGCGCGGTGAAGACAGTCGTGCGCGGCTGGCGGTGCTGTCCGAGCAGCCGCAGTGGTGGGGCAGGCTGGTGCGCACCCTGGATCGTCGCGCCGCACGCGTCGGATTGGCGCTGCCACCGCCGCCGGTGCGCCACATGCTGTGGCAGACCCTGCTCGGCGCGTGGCCGATGCTGGGCCTGCACGATCCGCGCAGCTTCGCGGAAAGGGTCGTGCAGTGGCAGCTGAAGGCGCTGCGTGAGGCTGATCTGTTTTCCTCCTGGACCGACCCGGACACCGCCTTCGAGACCCGCACGCAGGCCTTCATCGAACAGCTGCTGCTGCACCCGGCCACGGCCTCGCTGCGCGGCGTCCTGCAGCAGGCGGCCGGGCATGTCGGCGCCGCCGGCGCCCGCAACGGGCTGGCCCAGCTGGCGCTGCGGCTGACCCTGCCGGGCGTGCCCGACCTGTACCAGGGCACCGAGGGCTGGGACCTGTCGCTGGTGGATCCGGACAATCGCCGCGACGTGGACTACGCGCAGCGCCGCGCCTGGCTGGACGATGCGCGCCGCTGGCCGCAGCTGCTGGCGCAGTGGCAGGACGGCGCGGTCAAGGCGCGCCTGCTGCGGCACGTGCTGGCCCTGCGACGCGAACAACCGGCGCTGTTTGCCGAAGGCACCTACCAACCCCTGCATGCGGACCGCGAGGTGGCAATGCTGGCCTTCCAGCGCGAACACGCCGGCCAGCGGCTGCTGGTGGCGGTGGCGCACCACACCGCGGCGCAGCCTGCCCGGCAGGGCGCCGCGCTGTCCGCTTCGCATTGGGGCGGGGCAACCATGACGGTCCCGCCCGGGCATTACCGCAACCTCCTGACCGGCGCCGCGCTGGTCAGTGATGGCACTCCCCTGCGCCTGCGGCAGCTGTTCGACGGCAGCCCGGTCGCGATTCATTCAACCTGCTGAGATACGACGATGGACGAGCAACAGAAAGCCGAACGCACCCGGGAACTGGCCCGGCAGATCTGGGAGGCGGAAGGCCGCCCGGAAGGACAGTCGGCACGTCATTGGCAGATGGCCGAGCGGCTGGTCGCCGCCGAGATCGAAGCGCTCCTGCACGACCAGGAGGTACCGCGATGACGACCGGCAACGGCGCAGGGCATACCCGGGTCAGGGCAGGGCGACCGTACCCGCTGGGCGCCACCTGGGATGGGCTGGGCGTCAACTTCTCGCTGTACAGCCGGCACGCCACGCAGGTGGAGCTGTGCCTGTTCAATGAACGCGGGCGCGAGGTGGATCGGATCCGCCTGCCCGAGTACACCGACGAGATCTGGCACGGCTACCTGCCGGACGCGCGGCCCGGCCAGCGCTATGGCTACCGCGTGCACGGCCCGTACGCGCCGGAGGCCGGCCACCGTTTCAACCCGAACAAGCTGGTGATGGACCCCTACGCGAAACAGCTGGTCGGGCAGATCAAATGGGCGCCGCACCTGTTCGGCTACACCCTGGGCCACAAGGACAAGGACCTGAGCTTCGACCGGCGCGACAGCGCGGCCTACGTGCCGCGCTGCGTGGTGGTCGACCCGGCGTTCACCTGGGGCGCCGACCGCAGCCCGGCCACGCCGTGGGACCGGACGGTCATCTATGAGGCGCACCTGCGCGGGTTGTCGATGCAGCACCCGGCCGTGCCCGAGGCCATGCGCGGCACCTTCTCGGCGCTGCGTTCCGACGCGCTGTCCGACCACCTGCGCCAGCTGGGCGTGACCGCGCTGGAGCTGCTGCCGGTGCATGCGCACGTGGACGACCAGTACCTGGTCGAGCGCGGACTGAAGAACTACTGGGGCTACAACACGCTCGGCTTCTTCGCACCGGACCCGTCCTTCCTTTCCACCAGCACCATCGCCGAGTTCAAGCAGATGGTAGCCAGCCTGCACGACGCCGGACTGGAGCTGATCCTCGACGTGGTCTACAACCACACCGCCGAGGGCAACGAACTGGGTCCGACGCTGTCGTTCAAGGGCATCGACAACGCCAGCTACTACCGCCTGGCCGACGATCGCCGTTACTACATCAACGACACCGGCACCGGCAACACGTTCGACCTGACCAATGCGGGCGCACTGCGCATGGTGATGGACTCGCTGCGCTACTGGGTGCAGGACATGCACGTGGACGGCTTCCGCTTCGACCTGGCCACCATCCTCGGGCGCGAACGCGCCGGCTTCGATCCGTCCGGCAGCTTCCTCGACGCGGTGCGCCAGGACCCGGTGCTGAGCCAGGTCAAGCTGATCGCCGAACCCTGGGATATCGGGCCCGGCGGGTACCAGCTTGGCAATTTCGCACCGGGCTGGGCCGAGTGGAACGACCGCTTCCGCGACAACCTGCGCGCGTTCTGGAAGGGCGACGAAGGCCAGCTCTCCGAGTTCGCCACGCGCCTGATGGGCTCGGCGGACCTGTTCGACCACAACGGGCGCCGGCCGTCGGCGTCGGTCAATTTCGTGACCGCGCACGACGGCTTCACCCTGCACGACCTGGTGAGCTACAACGACAAGCACAACCTGGAAAATGGCGAGGAAGGCCGCGACGGGACCGACCACAACATTTCCTGGAACCACGGCGCGGAGGGGGCAACCGACGACCCCGGCATCCTGGCGCTGCGTCGCCGGCAGATGCGCAACCTGCTGGCCAGCCTGCTGCTCGCGCAGGGCACGCCGATGCTGCTGGCCGGGGACGAGTTCGGCCGCACCCAGAACGGCAACAACAACGCGTACTGCCAGGACAACCCGATCAACTGGATCGACTGGGAGCGCGCGGCGAGCGAAGAAGGCCAGCAGCAGTCGCTGTTCGTACGCCGCCTGCTGGCGTTGCGGCGACGCTACCCGCAGCTGCGTCGCAGCCGCTTCCTCGACGCCCGCGACGGCCACGGCACCGACGCCGCGCACTGGATCCGGCCGGACGGCCAGCCGATGCAGGAAGGCGACTGGCACGCACCGCAGCAGCGGGCCTTGATGCTGCAGCTGCCGGCGATGCCCGCCGATGGCGACGGCAACGGCAACGGCAACGGGGTGGAGGGCATCCAGCTGTTGCTGCTGGTCAATGCCGCCGCCGAGCCGCAGGCCTTCGTGCCGCCGCCGCTGGACAACACGCCCTGGCGGCTGTTGATCACCTCCGTCGACGACGCGCCGGTGCAGGCGGACGAGCAGGGGCACTGGCACCTGCCGGACCGCGCCATCGCGTTGCTGGCCAGCCGGGGCAGCAGTACGCACTGACCGCGTTGCCTCCCGCGTTCAGGGCTCGTCGGCGGGGAACATCCCGGGCGGGCGCGACAGCCACACCGGGCCTTCGCGGGCCCGGTCGTAGCCGACCTGGTAGAGCACGGTCATGCGCGCCGGATCAAAGCTGGCGGCGTCGGCCAGCGCAAGCCGCGAATCGATGGTGACCCAGGCAAAACGCGCACCGTCGCGCCGGGCGTAGGCGTACTCGCGGAACAGGTCGCCGATCATCCCGGCGCGGCCGGCGACGTCGATGGAACGGAAGGCAATGCCGCGCAGCGAACGCTCCGCCGGGTCCGACGCCGCGGCCAGCTGGCCGTTGTGGATCATGAACGTGTCGTAGGTGGCGGGTGCGCGCGACAGCCGGTTGTAGAGGCGCTGCGGATCGATGATGCCCGCGTGCAGGAAGATGTTGGCGGCAACGAAGCCGTCCACATGCATTTCGTCGTAGCGCTTGCCCAGCACGTCGACCTCGATCAGCACCGGCGGAAAGGCGATCGGGATCGAGGCTGATGCCAGCATCACCCGTCGGAACAGCGCAAGCGCCTCGGGCGATCCGCGCGTGGCGATCAGGCCCATGTTCCAGACCACGAACTGGCGCGAATCCAGGTCTGCCGTCCCCATGTAGAGACGACGCCCGGCGCGATGTTCGGCGGCGATCCTGGCCAACAACGGCGCGTCGATGGCGCGGGCGATCAGAGCCTCCAGCGGCGCGGTGTTCGCCAGTGCATCGCGGCGAAGCAGCGCCATCAGCGGGTTGCCGGCCGCGAACACGTCGGCATCGGAGGTGGTGGTGTAGAAGCGTCGCAGCGCCTGGTCGTAGTCCGGGCCGAGAAACGCATAGGGCGCCATCAAGGCGCCGGTGGATACGCCGGTGACGATCTTGAAGGTGGGGCGGGTGCCGGTGGCGGTCCAACCGTTGAGAAAGCCCGCGCCGAAGGCACCATTGGCGCCCCCGCCGGACAGTGCCAGATGTGGGTAGTGGATGCGCCCGTCGGCGGCCACCGGAAACTGATCCGCGCGCTCATCGCGGATGGACTGCTCGAAGTCGAGCTCCATGTCGCGGTTCGGGCGGCCGGCCCAGGCACGCACGTCCGGCATGCCGGGCACCACGGCCCAGGCGATCTGGTCGGCGGGCACCGGGGTGCGGGGCAGGGTGGCGCAGCCGCCGAGCAGCAGCCACACCGCCAGGACAGCGGCCAGAAGCGGGAGGCGGCGGAAGGCTTGGATCGCATCCATGCGCCCAGCGTGGCATCGACCCGGACCCGGTTCCACAGTAATTCCCGCAGCGTCTCTACAGCTCCCAGGTGGGTGGGGTGCCGAATCCTTCCAGCAGGAACGCCGTCACCTCGCGCACCTTGCGCGACCGCAGCTTGTTCTCAGGTGACAGCAGCTGGATGTAGGAGGTCTCGGTCGCGACCGAGCCTTCCCACGCCCCGAGCAGCGGCACCAGCTGCTGCTTCGCAAAGCTTTCGCGGTGGTACAGCCAGCTGGGGAAGAGCACTACGCCGTGGCCTTCCAGGGCCGCGGCAAGCAGCACTTCGGCGTTGTTGCTGCAGAGCGGACCGCTTACGTTGATGCCTTCGAACGGCTGTGAAGGTGACTCGCGGAAGTACCAGCGTTGCCTGCCGAACTGTCCCTTGTAGAGCAGGCAGCGGTGGTCGAGCAGGTCGGCCGGTGTTTCGGGCGTGCCGTGCTCGGCCAGATAGGCGGGGCTGGCTGCGACGATCTGCTGCTGCGCGGCGAGGGTCCGGCCGATCAACCCGGAATCGACCCGCGGCCCTATCCGGACCGTGATATCCACGCCTTCCTGCACCGGGTCGATGTACGCATCGGTGAGCTGCAGCTCGACCTCCAGCGCCGGATGCGCCGCTTGCAACTGGTTGACCAGCGGCGCCACGTGCAGTCGACCGAATGCCTCCGGGGCATTGATCCGCAGGCGACCATGCAGCGCGCCGTCGTCGCGGCCCAGGTCGTCCACGGCCGCATCCAGCAGTTCAACCGCTTCGCGGGCCTGCTGGTAAAAGCGTTCGCCTTCCTCGGTCAGCCGCACCGCACGGGTGCTCCGGTAGAACAGCTGCCGGCCCAGGTCCTTTTCAAGCGTGGCGATGAAACGCGACACCGACGATGCCGGTACCTGGAAATGCCGGGCGGTCGCGAGAAAGCTGCGCGTGGTGGCCACCATCAGGAAGTAGCGCAGGGCCTTGAGCTGCATGGGAATGCTCCGCTAATGCTGTTTCAGCAATTGTGATTTGCCGTGTGGCGGGATTGTAGCTGTATCGGCATCTACCTACGATGGCCGCCTGCCCGCACTGGCGGGCCCCTCCCCAGGAACACCGCAATGACGTCCTTGTTCACCCCGTTCGATCTCGCCGGCACACCGCTCCGCAACCGCGTGGTGATGGCCCCGCTGACCCGCGCCCGCGCGCCCAACGACATCGCCGACGAGCGCATCGCGCTCTATTACGCCCAGCGCGCCACCGCCGGCCTGATCGTCAGCGAAGGCACCCCTATCTCGCAGGAAGGGCAGGGTTACCTGTTCAACCCGGGCATTTTCCGCCCGGAACAGATCGAGGGCTGGCGCCTGGTCACCAACTCGGTGCATGCCGTGGGCGGCCGCATCGTGGCCCAGCTCTGGCACGTGGGCCGGGTTTCGCACCCGACCATCCAGGCCGATGGCCGCCTGCCGGTGAGCGCCAGCTCCAAGCAGCCGGTGGGCGCGCAGGCGTTCGGCCTTGACGACGCAGGCAACCCCGCGCTGATCGCGCCGCCGGCACCGCGACAGCTGGCCACCGACGAGATCGCACGCATCGTGGGTGAGTTCGCGCAGGCGGCGGCCAATGCCATCGACGCCGGTTTCGACGGCGTGGAGATCCACGGCGCGAACGGTTACCTGTTCGAGCAGTTCATGAACCCGCTGGTCAACGACCGCACCGATCAGTACGCGGCAGACACCATGGAAAACCGCCTGCGCTTCACCCTGGAGGTGATCGACGCGGTGGTGGCCCGCATCGGTGCGGCGCGCACCGGCATCCGCCTGTCGCCCTACGGGCAGCTGTTCGACATGCCGCTGCACGACGGCATCGACGAAACCTACGGCGTGCTGAGCAAGGCCATCGGCGAGCGTGGGCTGGCCTTCGTCCACCTGATGGACCAGTCCGGGTTCAAGGTGGGCGATGTGGTCGTCGACCCCGGCGCCGAAGGTGGCTTCCAGGGCCTGCTGCGCACCATCAAGGGCAACCTGCCCAACACCGCGCTGATCCTTGCCGGTGGGCTGGACCGTGCACGCGCCGAGCAGTTGATCGACGCCGGCCTGATCGACCTCGCGGCCTTCGGCACGCCGTTCATCGCCAACCCGGACCTGGTGGCACGCCTGCAGAACGGCTGGCCGCTCAACCCCCCGGACCGCACCACGTTCTACGGCGGTGGCGCGAAGGGCTACACCGATTACCCGGCGTACGTTGCGGCCTGATCGGCGAACGCATCGGTGGCGCGCACCAGCGCGTCTATCGTGGCCGGCTCGGTCGCGCTGTGGCCGGAGAGCACCATCTCCAGCCTGGCTTCCGGCCATGCCTGGGACAGGTCCCAGGCACTGCGCGGTGGGCAGATGATGTCGTAGCGCCCCTGCACGATCACCCCGGGCAGGTGGCGGATGCGGTCGATGTCGCGCAGCAGCTGGCCGTGTTCGAGAAAGGCGTTGTGGCGGAAGTAGTGCGCCTCGATCCGCGCCTTGGCCAGGGTCTCCAGCGGGTCGGCGTCGGACACGGCATCCACCTCGTGCACCAGCGTGGCGGCGAAGTCCTCCCAGCCCAGCCAGGCCTGCGCGGCCGCGATGCGGGTGGCGCTGTCGTCGCTGTCCATGCGTTGCCAATAGGCTTCAATCATGTTGCCGTGCGCTTCCTCCGGCAGATGGGCGGCATAGCGCGCCCAGCGCTCGGGAAACACCCAGCGCGCACCGCCATCGGCTTCATTGAACCAGCGGTTCTCCTCGGCACGGCCCAGGTAGACGCCGCGTACGATCACGCCGGTGGCACGGTCGGGGTGCGCCTGCGCATACGCCAGTGCCAGCGTGGAACCCCACGAGCCACCGAACACCAGCCAGCGTTCGATGCCCAGCCGGGCACGCACGGTTTCGATATCGGCCACCAGGTGCGCGGTGGTGTTGTCGCGCAGTTCGCCGAACGGGGTGGAGCGGCCGCTGCCGCGCTGGTCGATCAGCACGATCCGGTAACGCGCCGGATCGAAGAAGCGCCGGTGCGTCGGCGATACGCCTGCACCGGGGCCGCCATGCAGGAACACCACCGGTATGCCGCCTGGGGTTCCGCATTCCTCCACATACAGCGTATGCAGGTCATCGACCGGGAGGTGGTGCTCGCGGAACGGGGTGGTCGGCGGATAGAGCGTGCGCATGGCGAAAAACCTTGGGACGGGTGCCCGCCAAGGATAGCCCAGGCGTCAGTCAGTCAGTCGCGGTCCACGTCGACATCGACATCCCGTACGGTGTCGCGCAGCAGTTCGACGGTAAAGCGGGGTGAGCCGCGCTGCGCCGTGATGACGACATCCTCACCATCCACTACGACGGCCGCATAGCGTTGGCCGAGCCGGTTCGCCAGTGCATCGCGGGCGGCACGCGCGATCTCGCGGTCTGACTCGCCCTTGCGGATCGGAACATCGACGTGCATCGGCGACTCTTCCTGCACCCACAGGCGAAAGCTGATGATGCCGTCTGAATCGGCTGCGTCGTGGAACTCCAGCCGCCAGCGGTCGGCCGGCTCCGGTCGCGGTGCCTGGTTGGCGTTCGGCATGAGGAGCGGAGCAAACTGCGCATACGCAGGCGCATCCGGGGCAGGCAGCGCGCACAGGATGACCAACACCACCGCCAGGGTGTTTCTGATCGCCTGCGGATTCATGCTGGACGCTCCGCTGTTGGCCGAGGGGCCAACCCAGTGTGAGCCTTGCATGAAAAACCGTCGGCCGCATCGGAAAATCTGCGTGGCCGTGATCGGTATTTCTACGCAGCGGAAGGTAAGGTGGGCAGCCATGACGCCTTCGCCCGCTGCCGCCCTGACGTTGTTCGAACCCGCCACCAGCGCCTGGTTCGCCTCGGCGTTTCCCGCACCCACCCCGGTACAGACGGCGGCGTGGCGCGCCATCGGTGCGGGCGAGCACACGCTGGTGATCGCGCCGACCGGATCTGGCAAGACCCTGGCGGCGTTCCTGCACGCCATCGACCAGCTATACCGCGCACGGCAGCAGGAGGCCGCGCGCGCCGGCGCGTCGAAGGCCGCGCAGCGCCGCACCCGTGTGCTCTACCTGTCGCCGATCAAAGCGCTTGGCGCCGATGTACAGCGCAACCTGCAAGTGCCGTTGCAGGGCGTGGACGCCGAACGGGAACGGCGGGGCGATCCCGCGGTGGCGCTGACGGTCGGCATCCGCACCGGCGACACTCCCGTGGCTGAACGTGCGCGACTGCTGCGGAGGCCACCGGACATCCTGATCACCACGCCCGAATCGCTCTTCCTGATGCTGACCTCGAAGGCGCGAGAGAACCTGCGCGAGGTCGATACCGTGATCGTGGATGAAATCCATGCGGTGGCGGGCAGCAAACGCGGCACCCATCTGGCGCTCAGCCTGGAACGGCTGGACGCATTGCTGCAGGTGCCCGCGCAACGCATCGGCCTGTCGGCCACGGTGCGCCCGGTGGAGCAGGTCGCTGCCTTCCTGGGCGGCGACCGGCCGGTCACGGTGGTCGACCCGGCCAGCCCGCGCAAGCTGGACGTCAGCATCGTGGTGCCGGTGGAGGACATGGCCGACCTGCCACCGCACGCAGGGCCAGGCGCGGAACGCGAGCCGACCGGACGGGTGGGTTCGATCTGGCCGCACGTGGAAGCAAGCATCCTCGACCAGGTGCTGGCGCGGCGCTCCACCATCGTGTTCGCCAACTCGCGCGGTGTAGCTGAGAAGCTGACCGCGCGGCTCAACGAACTGCATGCCGAACGCACCGCACGCGCGGCCGGCCAACCGCCTGTCGCGCCCGTACCCGAGCAGTACGGTTCGTTCACCGGCAGCACGGTGTCGCGGGTGGTGGCCAGTCCCGAGCTGATCGCGCGCTCCCACCACGGCTCGGTCTCCAAGGAACAGCGGCGCGACATCGAGCAGTCGCTCAAGGACGGTTCGCTGCGCTGCGTGGTGGCGACCTCCAGCCTGGAGCTGGGCATCGACATGGGGCTGGTGGACCTGGTCATCCAGGTCGCGGCGCCGCCGTCGGTGGCCAGTGCGCTGCAGCGGATCGGCCGGGCCAGCCACCAGGTCGGCGGTACCTCCACCGGGCTGGTCTACCCGCGCACGCGACGTGACCTGATCGACGCCACCGTGGCGATCGAGCGGATGCTGGAAGGGCGCATCGAAGCGGTGGATCCGCCGCGCAACCCGCTGGACGTGCTGGCCCAGCAGACCGTGGCGGCGGCCTCGATGGAGCCGCTGGATGTCGACGCCTGGTATGCGCGCGTGCGTCGCGCGGCGCCGTACCGCAGCCTGCCGCGCAGTGCGTTCGATGCCACCCTGGACATGCTGGCCGGGCGCTACCCGTCCGACGACTTCGCCGGCTTCCGCCCGCGCCTGGTGTGGAACCGGCAGAGCGGTGAACTGAGCGCACGGCCGGGGGCCAAACAGCTGGCGGTGACCAGCGCCGGGACCATTCCCGACCGTGGCATGTACAGCGTGATGCTGCCCGAAGGCGAAGAACGTGCCGGCTCGCGCCGGGTCGGCGAGCTGGACGAGGAAATGGTCCACGAATCACGGGTCAATGACGTGATCACGCTGGGCGCCACTTCCTGGCGGATCGAGCGGATCACCCATGACCAGGTCGTGGTCACGCCCGCGCCCGGGCGCTCGGCACGGCTGCCGTTCTGGCGGGGCGAAGGCGTGGGCCGCCCGGCGGAACTGGGCGAGGCGGTGGGCGCGTTCCTGGCCGCGCTGGATGCCGAAGCGGGCAACGACACGCTTGCGCCGGGGTTGCTCACGCGGTTGCAGGGTGCGGGTCTGCAGCCCAATGCGATCGCGAACATCATTGGCCTGCTGGATGAGCAGCGCGCGGCAACCGGCGTGCTGCCGACCGACCACCGGCTGGTGGTGGAACGCTGCCGTGACGAATCCGGCGATTGGCGGGTGATGCTGCATTCGCCCTACGGACGGCGCATCCACGATCCCTGGGCGCTGGCACTGGCAGGGCGCATCCAGGAGCGCTGGGGCGTGGACCCGGCGGTGGTGGCCAGCGATGACGGCATCATCGTGCGGATTCCCGATTCGTCCGGGCGGCTGCCCGGCGCCGAGCTGTTCCTGTTCGAGCCCGAACGGCTGCGCCGTGAGGTGACGCTGGCCGTAGGCAGTTCAGCGCTGTTTGCCGCACGGTTCCGCGAGTGCGCGGCGCGGGCCCTGTTGCTGCCGCGAAGCAAGCCGGGAAAGCGCTCACCGCTGTGGCAGCAGCGTCTGCGTGCCGCCGAGCTGCTCGCCATCGCGCAGCGCTATCCGGAATTCCCGATCCTCATCGAGGCGGCGCGCGAATGCCTGCAGGATGTCTACGACCTGGATGCGCTGGACACGCTGATGCAGCGGCTGGCCGACGGCCGCATCGAGATCGCCGAGGTCACCACCGAGGTGCCGTCTCCGTTTGCCGCCAACCTGCTGTTCGGCTACGTGGCCGAGTTCATGTATGGCACCGATGTGCCGCTGGCCGAGCGCCGCGCGTCGGTGCTGTCGCTGGATGTCGGGCTGCTGGGTGACCTGCTCGGCCAGGTGGATCTGGGTGAACTGCTTGATCCGGCCGTTGTGGAACAGGTGGGGCTGGAGCTGCAGCGGTTGGCACCGGGGCGGCAGGCGAACGGCAGGGAAGGGCTTGCCGACCTGCTGCGCGAGCTGGGCCCGTTGGGCGCAACGGACATCGCAGCGCGCCTCATCGATGCAGACAGCGTCGGCACGCATCTGCGTTCGCTCCAGGGCGAGCAGCGCATCGTTTCCGTCCAGGTGGCCGGGCGGCCGGTCTGGGCCGCCGTGGAGGACGCCGCCCGCTTGCGGGATGCGCTCGCCGTTGAACTGCCAGGCAGCGTACCCGCCGTGTTCCTGCAGCCTTCCAGCGATCCGTTGGGCGAGCTGCTCGGACGCTACGCGCGCACCCATGCGGCATTCACCACGGGCGATGCAGCCCGACACTGGGGGCTGGGCGTGGCCGTGGTGGATGCGGCGCTGGAGCATCTGGCCGGACAGGGCAAGGTGCTCAGTGGTCATTTCGGCGCGGGGAACGCGCGCGACGACGGCGACGATGCTGCAACGGTTCCGTTGGCGCGCCGCGAATGGGTGGGCGAAGCGGTGTTCCAGCGCCTGCGCTTGCGCTCCCTGCAGGCCGCGCGTGAAGCGACCCACCCGGCCAGCCGGGAAGCGTATGCGGCGCTGCTGCTGGAGCGGCATGGGCTGGTGGCCGACGCGACGGTGGCATCGCGCTCCAGCGCGGTACCCGCGCACGGCGCACTGGAAGGTGGCGATGGCGTCCTGCGCGTGATCGAGCTGCTGGCCGGCGTTCCGATGCCGGTGTCGGCGTGGGAGCACCAGATCCTGTCGGCACGGGTAGCCGACTACACACCGACGATGCTGGACGAACTGCTGGCGACCGGCACGGTGGCGTGGGTGGGGCATGGCCGCCTGGGCGAGGATGACGGCCTGGTGTCGCTTCACGTGCAGGACGGCATGGGCGAAACGCTGCCTGTCGTGCAGGCGATCGAACCTTCGCCCTTGCAGACCGCGCTGTTGACGGTAATGGCGGATGGCGGTGCGTTCTTTGCACGACAACTGGCCACCGCGGTGCAGGCGCGCCTGGCTGCTGCCGGCGTGGACGATGTCGTGGTCGATGCCGAGACCCTGCACACCGCGCTGTGGGAACTGGCTTGGTCCGGCTTGGTGACCACCGATCTGTGGACGCCGCTGCGGCACCTATCGGCCTCGCGACCCGCGCGCCCGCGGGCGACGACCTCTGCGCGACAGAACCGCTACGCGCGGGGCAGGGCGATGATGGATCCGCTCGGCGCTGCGGGCGGCCTGCAGCCGATGGCGACCACGTTGGCCACGCCTACCCTCGCGGGTCGATGGTCGCTGCTGCAGCGGCCGTTGGTCAGCGATACGGTGCGTGCGGTCGCGCTGGCGAACGGGCTGCTGGAGCGCCACGGTATCGTGACGCGCGGCGCGGCCATTGCCGAAGGCATCGCCGGGGGTTTCCCCGCGCTGGTGCAGGTCTATCGCGGCATGGAGGATGCCGGCCGGGTGCTGCGCGGGCGGTTCGTGGACGGGATGGGCGGCGCACAGTTCGCCGAACGTGGCATGGTCGATGCCCTGCGTGAGGTAGCCGAGGCGCAGCAGCCCGGGCGGGTCGGGTTCAGCGTGGGACTGTCCGCGGCGGACCCTGCCAATCCGTTCGGTCCGGTGCTGCCATGGCCGGCGCACCGCGTGTCACAGCGGCCGGTACGACGGCCCGGTGCACTGGTGGTGATCGGCGGCGGTCGCCTGCGCATGTACCTGGCCCAGGGCGGGCGGCAACTGCTGACGTGGTTCGAGCCGGGCGCGCCTGGCGAAGACGCGGCGCTGACCGCGGCCGCCCAGGCGCTGGTCATCGCATTGCGACGCGGGCGGCGGATGACGTTCACCCTGGAATTGATCGACGATGCGCCCATCCAGCGCGATGCGGTGACCGAGGCACTGCGTGCGGCGGGTTTCTCCAGCGCGCCACGCGGGCTCGACTGGCAACCCTGAAGCCACGGCGTCAGTCGTCGATCAGGCCGAGTTCGTGCGCGGCGCGCAGATCGTCCGGGGTATCGATATCCAGCGCGAGGGCAGGGGCGTGCAGCACGCCGACCGTTCCGGGTTCCAGCGCGCGCAGCCGTGCGCGGAAGCCGCTGTCACCCTGGCCGTCGGCGAGATCGGCGAACCATGCGCCGGGCACCACCGCCGGCACGCCGAGCGTGCCCAGCAGCAGGGTGGCCGCGCAGCCTGAGGTTGACTGGCTGGCACTGTCCAGCAACGCCTGCAGATGCGCAGCCTCCAGCGCGGGCTGGTCGCAGGCGACCACAAGCACCCGTGCGGAGGCGTGCACCATCGGCGCAGCGACCACCAGGCTGCTGCCCATGCCGCGCTGCGTCTGGGGATTGAGCGCCTGCACGCACTCGAGGTCGGCCACCGCATCGGTGAGTGGTCCAGACGCCTCGGGCAGCACCACTACCAGCACCGAAGGTACGGTGCCGGCGGCCAACCGGACCATGCGGTGCAGCAGGGTCTCGCCCTCGCGGCGCAGGAGCTGTTTAGGGCGGCCCAGCCGCGTGCTTGCGCCTGCGGCGAGCACCACGGCGGCATGGGCGTTGATCACGGCACTTCCGGCACGCCGTGCCGCCATGCCTGCAGCTGGGCGGCAATGCTCAGTGCAATGGCCTCCGGCCCCCGCCCACCCAGCCCCAGCCCGATCGGCGAACGCAGGCGAGGGGACAGCGATGCCCGTGCTTGCGGGGACAGCAGTTTGAACAGGTCGTCGCGCCTTCGCCCCGGCCCCAGCAATCCGATGAAGGGAATCGAGGTAGCCGCCAGCGCGTCCAACGCTTCCCGGTCCAGCTCGAAATTGTGGTGCATCACCAGCACCGCATCCGGAAGCGGCCCGTTGGTCCACCGCGTGCTGCAATCGGTATACGAACCCGCGGTAGCACCCGACCGTTGGTCGGGTGGCACGACAGCAGCAAGCCGCCCCTGCCACCGCGGGCGCGGCTCACGCACCTCAACCCGCCATCCCAGGCCCACCAGCAGGGGCAGCAACGGCGCGGCCTCGGGGCCCGCGCCCAACACCACCACGCTCGGCGCACGCCGCCATTGCAGCTGCCACTCCCGGCGAGGCGCTTCCCAGTCGACCGGCGGACTGGCGAGGCCATGGGAAAGGCCCATGTCGCCACAACGCCATTGCAGCGTTCCGTCACCGTGCAGCCTGAGCTCCAGCGTCCCCTCTCCCCGCAGCCACGGATCAAGCACGCTGTGGATGCCGGCAAGCGACGCCAGCGGAATCAACACCACCCGTTGCCGCCCGCGGCAGCCCACCGCGTTGCCGGCAAACAACGCGTCATCGTCGCGGGTATCGATCTCCATCCATGCCAAGCTGTTCTCGTCCACGGCCTGCATCGCGCGGCGTTCAATCTCCGGCTCCAGGCAGCCACCACTGAGCCAGCCGACGTGGCCGTGATCGGAAAACAGCACCACCGTGCCGGCGCGCGTATAGGTGGAACCTTCGGTTTCCAGCACCACCGCCAGCGCCGCGCGGCGACCCTCGCGCAGCGCATCGAGGGTCGCCTCGAACACGAGGCCGGGGTTACCGTCCTCGGCATCCAGGGGCGTACTGGCCAGGCCGGCACTCATCCCAGCGCGGGCAGCCCGGCCAGCAGTTTGTCCAGCGTGATCGGATATTCGCGCACGCGGGTGCCGGTGGCGTTGTAGATCGCATTGGCCACCGCCGCACTGACACCGCACAGGCCGAGCTCGCCCACGCCCTTGGCCTTCATCGGTGACGACACCGGGTCGGTCTCGTCCAGGAACACCACCTCCTGGTGGGGAATGTCGGCATGCACGGGCACTTCGTAGCCGGCCAGGTCGTGGTTGACGAAGAAGCCCAGCCGCGTGTCCACCGCCAGCTCTTCCGACAAGGCCGCGCCCACGCCCATGGTCATGGCGCCAATCACCTGGCTGCGCGCGGTTTTGGGGTTGAGGATGCGCCCGGCGGCGCACACCGCCAGCATGCGCCGGATCCGGCTTTCGCCGGTGGCGACATCCACGCCCACTTCCACGAAGTGCGCGGCGAAGGTGGACTGCTGGAACTTCTCTTCCAGTTCGGCGAACTCGATGGTGTCTTCCACCACCAGCTCGCCGTCGGCTGCGGCCTTGCCCAGCGCGAAGCGCTTGCCGCCGGCGCTGACCTGGCCGTCGGCAAAGGTCGCGGTGGCAGGGTCCAGTCCCAGTTTCGTCGCCACCGCCTCGCGCAGCTTGGTGCAGGCGGCGAACACGCCGGCAGTGGAACTGTTGGCGCCCCATTGGCCGCCGGAACCCGCCGAGGCCGGGAAGCTGGAATCGCCCAGCTTCACCGTCACCTTCTCAAGGGGCACGCCCAGCATCTCTGCGGCGGTCTGACCCAGGATGGTGTAGCTGCCGGTGCCGATGTCGGTCATGTCGGTTTCCACCGTGACCTGGCCCGTGGCATCCAGGCGCACGCGCGCACCCGACTTCATCACCAGGTTGTTGCGGAAGCCGGCGGCCACGCCCATGCCCACCAGCCAGCGGCCATCGCGCTGCTGGCCCGGGCGCGCATTGCGCTTGTCCCATCCAAAGCGTTGCGCACCGTCGCGCAGGCACTGCACCAGCTGGCGCTTGGAGAAGGGTCGTTCCTGATTGGCCGGGTCCACCTGGGTGTCATTGCGGATGCGGAACTCGACGGGATCCAGGCCGAGCTTCTCGGCCATTTCATCCATCGCGATTTCCAGCGCCATCAACCCCGGAGTCTCGCCCGGCGCGCGCATGGCGTTGCCTTCCGGCAGGTCCAGGTGCGCAAGGCGCAGCCCGGCCAGCCGGTTGGCGCCCGCATACATCAGCTTGGTCTGCTGGATCGCTTCTTCGGGGGAGCCGCCGGGCAGGTTGCCCGACCACGATTCGTGACCGATCGCGGTAAGCGTCCCCTGCGCGGTGGCGCCCAGCCGGATGCGCTGCAGCGTGGCGGGACGATGGGTGGTGTTGTTGGCGATCTGTGGGCGCGACAGCGCGACCTTGACCGGGCGCTTCGCTGCGCGCGCACCCAATGCCGCCAGCAGCACGTCCGAACGGACGAACAGTTTGCCGCCAAAGCCGCCGCCGATGTACGGCGAAACCAGGCGCACGTTCTCCTTCGGCAGTCCCAGGGTCTTGGCCAGGTCGGTCTTGCCCCAGTCGATCATCTGGTTGGAGGTCCACACCGTGAGCTTGTCGCCTTCCCACGCGGCAAGGGTGGCGTGCGGCTCCATCATCGCGTGCGACTGGTCGGGGGTGTGGTAGAGCGCGTCCAAGGTGACCGGTGCCTCGCCGAAGGCCTTCTCGAAATCGCCCACGCGGGCGTCCGGGTCGGTCTTCTGGAAGTTGGTTCCGGCCTTCTTCGCCGCGGCCAGGTCGTAAGCGCCTTTCTGCGTGGTGTAGCGAACCTTGACGAGGCCGGCCGCGGCACGCGCCTGTTCAAAGGTCTCGGCCACCACCAGCGCCAGCGCCTGGTGGTAATGCGAGATCTCCGGCCCGCCCAGCAGCGCGGCGGTATTGCGTTGCGACCTCTGCAATGGCCCGGCGTTGTCGGCGGTGACGATGGCCAGCACCCCCGGGGAGCGGCGTGCGGCATCCAGTTCCATGCTGCTGACCCGGCCCTTGGCGATGCCGGCGGTGACCACGTAGCCGTATGCCGGCGCGGCCACCGCGTCGTGGCGTTCGTACGCATACGGGGCATGGCCGGTGGTCTTGAGCGGACCGTCGATACGATTCAACGGCTGACCGACCACCTTGAGCTGGTCGATCGGATTCTTTCCTGCAGGCGTGTCGAATTTCATGGCTTATCCCTTCGCCTCCAGCAGCACGGCGGCGAGCGTGCGTTCGGCCAGCTGCACCTTGAAGGCGTTCTGTGACGAGGGCGTCGCGCCTTTCAGCAGCGAGGCCATGACGGCAGCCGCACCCTGCGGCAGCAGCGCGTCGGCTTCCGGCGTGCGCCAGGGCTTGTATGCCACACCGCCCAGGGCGACCCGACCACTGCCGTCGCGCTGGACCACCGCGGCCACCGACACCAGCGCAAAGGCGTACGAGGCGCGGTCGCGCACCTTGCGGTAGATGTGCGTCCCGCCAAGCGGAGCAGGCAGCACCGCAGCAGCGATCAATTCGCCCTTGTCGAGCACGGTTTCCACCTGCGGCGTGGTGCCGGGCGCGCGGTACAGGTCATTGAGCGGGATGCGCCGGCTGGAGCCGTCCGGGCGGATGGTTTCCACCACCGCGTCCAGCGCCATCATCGCCACCGCCATGTCGCTGGGGTGGGTGGCGATGCAGGCCGGGCTGGCGCCGACCACGGCCAGCTGCCGGCTGATGCCGCCGATGGCGCCGCAGCCACTGCCCGGCAGGCGCTTGTTGCACGGCTGCGCGGTGTCGTAGAAATACGGGCAGCGGGTGCGCTGCAGCAGGTTACCGGCGGTGGTGGCCTTGTTGCGCAGCTGGCCGGAGGCCCCGGCGACCAGCGCGCGGGTGAGCAGGGCGTAGTCGCGACGGATGCGCGGGTCGGCCGCCAGGTCGGTATTGCGTACCAGTGCACCAACGCGCAGGCCGCCTTCGGCAGTGGCTTCGATGGTGTCCAGCGACAACCCGTTGACGTCGATCAGGTGCGCCGGCGTTTCGATCTCCAGCTTCATCAGGTCCAGCAGGTTGGTGCCGCCGGCAATGAAGCGCGCGCCCTGGGTGCGGGCCGCGGCAGCAGCCGCTTCGGCCGGGGTAGTGGCACGCTCGTAAGTGAAGGCCCTCATGCGCGCGTTCCTCCGACGTCTTCGATCGCTTCGACGATGTTGGAATAGGCGCCGCAGCGGCAGATGTTGCCGCTCATGCGTTCGCGTATCTCATCGGCGCTGAGCGTGGCGCGGGCGCCGAGGTCATCGGTGACGTGGCTGGGAATGTTGTCGCGCACTTCCTGCAGCACCGCCACCGCCGAGCAGATCTGCCCGGGGGTGCAATAGCCGCACTGGTAGCCATCGTGTTTGACGAACGCTGCCTGCATCGGGTGCAGTTTGTCCGGGGCGCCCAGCCCTTCGATGGTGGTGATCTTCGCGCCCGGGTGCATCACCGCCAGGGTCAGGCAGGCATTGATGCGGCGGCCATCCACCAGCACGGTGCAGGCACCGCATTGGCCGTGGTCGCAGCCTTTCTTGGTGCCGGTCAGGTGCAGGTGCTCGCGCAGTGCATCGAGCAGTGTGACGCGGGTGTCCAGCTGCAGCGTGCGCGGCTTGCCGTTGACCTCGAAGGCCACCTCGGCGGTCACCGGTGCGCGTGCGCCGGCGGTGTTTCCCTGGGCTTCTGCGACCACGGTGGGGATCACCATGCTGGTGGCCGAGCCGGCGCCGAGTTTCAGCACGTCGCGGCGGGAAAGGGAAAGCTGGGGGGGCGTGCTCATGGGGTGGCTCCTCGTTGGCTGCTGCAGCCTGGCTCACGGGATCGGTATGACAATGATGGTTCAGGGGTGGTCGGCATGCGGTGAAGCGCCATGTGAATGGGGGTTGCCGCCGTGCGAGCAGACCACCCACTCGCTGTCGCCCTCCACGTACAGCTCTTTCTTCCAGACCGGCAGCCGGTGCTTGATCGCATCGATGATGTAGCGGCACGCACCGAAGGCGGCGTCGCGGTGGGGCGACGAAACGCCGACCCACACCGCCAGCTCGCCTACCGCCAGGCGTCCGCTGCGGTGGACCCCGATCGCATCGATATCGCCGAAGCGCTCGCGGGCTTCGGCCAGGATGGCCTCGCCCTCGCTCTGCGCCAAGGCGGCGTACACCTCGTATTCCAGGCCTTCCACATTGCGGCCGTCGTTGCGGTTGCGCACCCAGCCTTCGAACGCACAGAACGCGCCGTGCGCGGGATTCTGCAGGGCCGAACGCAGCGCCGGCACATCCAGCCCAACCGCGCTTACCGAGAACCCGCTCATCCGCCGTTGACCGGTGGGATGAACACCACGGTGTCGCCGTCCTGCAGCGGGTGGTCCCAGCCGCAGAAGCGCTCGTTCACGGCCACCCTGAGCGTGGACGCCGGCAGGGTAAAGCCGTGCCGGGCCTGCAACTGCGCGTAGAGGGTGCCCAGCGAGTCGGCGTCGGTGTCCACGCGTTCGGCGCCCCTGTTGGCCTGTTCGCGCAGTTGCGCGAAATAATTGAGTTCGACCTGGGGCATCAGCTGGGTTCCAGTTGTTGGCGTGCCTGCAGCAGCTCGCCGGGGGTGTTGACGTTGTCCAGGGCACTGCCAGGCGAGGGCAGCGCGTGGATCTGCAACTGCAGCAGCGCTTTGCGCGGGCAGTAGTTCCCCGCGTCGAAGCGCTGTCGCAGCAGCGGCGCGGAAGACGGTTCCCAGATCGCACAGAGCGGCTCGGGCAGGTCGTCGTGGCGGCTGACGAACGCCGTGGCGTCCTTCGCGGGTTCCCGCGCCGCCACCAGCGCGCGCAGCGTGCGCGCATCCAGCAGGGGCAGGTCGCAGGCGATCACCAGCCATGCATGACCGGGGAACGCCTGCTGCGCGGAGAGGATGCCAGCGACGGGACCCACGCTGTCGACACTGTCCACCAAGGTTGGCAGGCTGCCCCTCAGCGTTTCGCCGCGCTGGTCCGGGCGAAGCGAGACGAAGGCCTGCACCACCTCTACATGCCTGAGCAGGGCCCAGGCACGCAGCAGCTGTGGCTGTCCGGCATAGTCGAGCAGTGCCTTGTCGGCCTGCATGCGGCGGCTGGCACCGCCGGTCAGCAGCAGGGCAGACAGCGGTGCGCTCATGACGGGTACGCCAGGTCGGACTTGCCGCCGCGTTTGGCCACCAGCCGCACCTGCTCGATCACGATGGCATGCGACAGTGCCTTGCACATGTCATACAGCGTGAGCGCGGCAATGCTGGCCCCGGTCAGGGCCTCCATCTCGACACCGGTGGTGCCGTGGCAGGCCACCGTGCAGTCGATCACCGCGCTGTCGCCCTCCATGTCGATGGTGATATCGCAGCGCTGCAGGGCAAGCGGGTGGCACAGCGGAATCAACTGCGAGGTGACCTTGGCGCCCATGACGCCGGCAATATGGGCGACGGTCAGCACCGCACCCTTGGGCAGCACGAAGCCGGCCTCGCGCAGCTGGGTGGCGACCTCGGGCGGGAAGCGCACCCGGGCCTGGGCGTGTGCCACGCGGTCGGTGGCGGTCTTGCCGCCCACATCGACCATGCGCGGCCGTGCATCGGCGTCCAGGTGCGAGAGCAGGGCAGGGTTGGGTTCCATCATCCACCTATGTAGTGCATTTCGATGCGGCGTCCGGGCGTTGACGCCGGGCGGCCGCGAAGTTCGCTGTAACGGTCATTGCGGGCCGACCACACCCCCGCCAGCACCGCGCGCAGGGCGGCGTCGTCCGCGCTGGCGCGCAGCAGGCCGCGCAGGTCGGTACCACGGGTGGCGAACAGGCAGGTGTAGAGCTGGCCTTCGGAGGAAAGGCGCGCCCGCGTGCAGTCGCCACAGAAGGGCGTGGAGATGGACGAGATCAGGCCGATTTCACCGCCCCCATCAACGAAACGGTAGCGGGTGGCGACTTCGCCCGGATGGCGGGGTGGCAACGCCATCAGCGGCCAGCGGGCGTGGATGCGCGCGTGCAGTTCCTGCGAGCTGACCACGCTGTCCACTGACCAGGCGGTGCGGTTGCCCACGTCCATGAACTCGATGAAGCGCAGCACCACGCTGCTGCCGCGGAAGCGTTCGACCAGCGCCAGCGCGCCGGCGTCGTTGAGCCCGCGCTGCAGCACGGCGTTGATCTTGACCCCGTCACGGAAGCCAGCGGCGCAGGCCGCGTCGATCCCCCGCAGCACGGCGTCCACGTCGCCACGCCCGCCGCTGAGCTGGCGGAACAGCCCGGGATCCAGCGTGTCCAGGCTGACCGTGACCCGGTCCAGGCCCGCATCCGCCAAGGCCTGCGATTGCCGATCGAGCAGCACGCCGTTGGTGGTCAGGGCGATATCGTCGATGCCGTCGATGCGACGTAGGCGCCGGATCAGGTCGGGCAACTGCGGGCGAAGCAGCGGTTCGCCGCCGGTCAGGCGCAGCTTGCTCACCCCCAGCGAGGCGGCCTGGCGGCACACGCGCTCGATCTCATCAAAGCTCAGCCGCGCCGCCGGCGGCAGGAAGGCATAGTCCTCGCCATAGGTCGCCGCCGGCATGCAATAAGTGCAGCGGAAATTGCAGCGGTCCATGACCGAGATGCGCAGGTCGCGCAGGGGGCGGTTGCGGCGATCCAGGAGGGGTGCGTGGACGCTCATCTCACCACCGGTGCAGCCGCAATGGCTGGCCTGCTTGACCCGCGCTGCCGGCAACCAGCTCCAGCACGCCGGCGGTGCCGGCCAACGCCGTGAAGTCACCGGAGTTGCGCGAGGCCACGGGCTCGGCCACCGCATTGCCGGCGCCATCGTCGCGCAGATGGACCGGAATGAACTGGGCCAGGGCAAAGGCGGGCAGGGTGGTGGCGAGGGACACCTGCTCCGGTGCAGCGGGCGCAGCGCCCATGCCCGCCAGCAGCGCCGGGCGCACGTAGCGGATCAGGCAGACCAGCGACGAAACCGGATTGCCGGGCAGCGCGAAGACCCGCTGTCCTTGCGGCCCCACGCCGAACCACATGGGCTTGCCCGGCCGTTGTGCGATGCCGTGGAAGTGGCAACGCACGCCCAGCGCCTCCAGCGTGTTGGGCAGGTAGTCGCGCTGTCCCATGGAAACGCCGCCGGACAGCACCAGCGTGGCGTGCGACGCCAGCAGCCGGCCCAGCGCCTCGGCAAGCAGGGCCGGATCGTCTGCGAGGTGGTGCAGGGAGGCGCGGCCGAGGCCGGCCGCCTGCAGCGCGGCCATCAAAGCCAGATCGTTGGAACGACGGATGCGTCCGGGCGGCAGCGCTGCGTCCACGTCCACCAGTTCATCGCCGGTAGCGACGATGGCCACCTTCGGCAACCGCGCCACGGTGACCCGGGCCACGCCGTTGGCCGCCAGCAGTGCCATCTGTGGGGGCCCTATGTGGATGCCCGGCGCCAGCACCGGCGTGCCGGCAGCGCAATCGCTGCCACGGCGGTGGATGAACTGGCCGGCGACCGGCACGGCGGTGGCGCGCAGCGCATAGCCGCCAGCGGTGCGCTCCAGCTGTTCGATCGGCACGATGCAGTCGCACCCCTCGGGCAGGACGGCGCCGGTGGAAACCTCGATGCAGCTGCCGGCGTCTTCCAGCACCTGGCCGTGCATGCCGGCCATCTGCGCTCCGGCAACCCGGAGCACGGCGGGCATCACCGGCTGCCAGCGCGTGGCCACGCCATCCATCATGACCCGGTCGAACGGCGGCTGCGCGCCTTCAGCTACCACCGGCTGTGCCAGCACGCGGCCGACCGCATCCGGCAGGGCGATCTGTTCCGTGACAACGTCGGGGGTGCTGGAACGAAGCACGGCATCGGCTTCCTCTACGCTGATCAACGGCCTCATCAGTGCGTGCGGGTGGCTTGGGATGGCCCAGTCTGGCGATTCCGGCGTGATCGCCATTTCACGTCAGCGCATCACCTTGTCCGGGGTGATCGGGGTGCTGCGGATGCGCTTGCCGGTGGCGTGGAAAATGGCATTGCTGATCGCGGCCGATACCCCCACCAGGCCGATTTCGCCCACGCCCTTTGCGCCCAGGCTGCTGACCACGCGGTCATCCTCCTCGGCGAACAGCACCTCTACCTCGTGGATGTCGGCGTTGACCGACACGTGGTACTGGGCGAAATCGCGGTTCATGAAGCGGCCGAACCGATGGTCGGCCTCGGTGTGCTCGTGCAGGGCCGCGCCGATGCCCCAGACCACGCCGCCGATGATCTGGCTGCGTGCCGTGGTCGGGTTGAGGATGCGCCCGGCGGCAATCGCACTGACCACCCGCATCACCCGCACGGTGCCAAGGTCTTCGTCGACCCGCACTTCCACGAACACCGCGCTGTGGGTGGCGCGGGTGAACTTACGTTGCTCCAGCAGGTTGGGCAGCAGCAGGTAGCTGGCCTCGATGCTGGCGCGCTCAGCGCGGGCCAGCAGTGTGGTCAGCGGAACCGCGCTGGTTGGGTCGTCGCGCAGCGCCAGACTGCCATCGCGGAACACCACATCCTCCAGACGGGCGCGTGCGAACGCGGTTACCGGGGCCAACCGCGCCAGTGCCAGCAACCGACGGCGCAGTTTGGTGCAGGCGCCTTCCACCGCCGAGCCGACCGTGCTCACGTGTGACGAGCCCCCTTCGATGGGCGCCACCGGCAGCGTCGAATCGCCGAGCTGGAAACTCACCTGCTCCAGCGGAAGTCCCAGCGCCTCGGCGGCGATCATGCTCATCACGGTGTAGGTACCGGTGCCGATGTCGCTGGCGGCGCTGCTTACGACCAGCCGTCCGTCGGCATGCAGCACGGCGCGCGCGCGGGCGAACATCTGCATGGCATCCCATTGGCCGGTGGCCATGCCCCAGCCGACCCACTCATTGCCTTCGCGGCGCGAACGCGGCTGCTGCGGGCGGTCGGCCCAGCCGAAGCGGGCTGCACCCTGCTCATAGCATTCACGCAGCGCCTTGCTCGAATAGGGCTTGCCGTCGGCCGGGTTGATCTCGGCATAGTTCTTCAGGCGCAGTGCCAGCGGGTCCATGCCGAGGCCTGCAGCAAGCTCGTCCATCGCCACTTCCAGCGCATGCACGCCGTGTGCGGCACCGGGTGCGCGCATGTCGATCGGGGTGTACTGGTCCAGGTCCACCACTTTGTAGCCCAGGTGCACGTTGTCGCAGGTGTACAACTGGCCGCTCCAGTTCACCACCACTTCCACGTAATCCTCGATGCGCGAGGTTTCGCCCACGGCTTCGTGCCAGATCGAGTGCAGGGTGCCGTCGGCGTCCGCGCCCAGCTTCACCCGTTGCACGGTCTCGGCGCGGTGGCCGAAGGTGAACATCTGCTGGCGGGTCAGCACCACCCGCACCGATCTCTCCAGCGCCAGCGAGCCCATCACGGCCAGCGGCAGCTGATACTGCGGGCGCAGCCCGGCCCCGAAGGCGCCACCCACATACGGGTTGCGCACCGTCACTTTCCGCTTGGGCAGGCCGAACACATGCGATACGTACCACCGGCTGTTCTGCGACCCCTGGGTCTTGTCGTAGATGGTCAAGTGCCCGTCTTCGCCGCGGATCACCGTGCTGGCGAAAAGCTCCATCGGATTGTGGTGTTCCACACCGTGGTAGAAATCGGCGGTGACCTGGAAGGGCGCCTGCGTGAATGCGTCGTCGGGCTGGCCCTTGTCCTTGGGCGGGGCCGAAAAGCCTGCCTTCAGCTTCTTCGGTGGGCGTGCCCGGGCCATGGCGGCCACCAGGTTGGTGTCATGCTCGTCGACCTCGTAGTGCACTTCGACGCGTTCGGCAGCCTCGCGGGCGGCTTCAAAGGTCTCGGCCAGTACCAGCGCGACCGGCTGACCGCTGTACAGCACGGTGGCGTCGTACAGCGGGCGGAACGGGCTGCCAGCGGGCGCGGTCATGTCCTTGTAGAACAGACCTGCGCTGCGCATCCGCGGGCGGTTGTCGTGGGTGAGAATGCGCAGCACGCCGGGGACCGCCTCGGCGGCATCCAGGCTGAAGCCCAGAATGCGCCCCTTCGCGATGGTGCTGTTGACCGCCACGCCGTAGACCAGGTCGGGTGCAGGCCACTCGGCGGCATAGCGCGCCTGGCCGGTGACCTTCGCACGCCCGTCGATGCGCGGCGTACCGGTGCCGGTCGGCACGTGTCCGGTGCCTGCGGGGGCCACCGGCGGATGGAGCGGGTTGGGAAGATTCATGCCGGCGTCTCCGGTTGGGGGCGCGAGCTGCCCTGGTTGTCGACGGTGCCGCGTGCGGCGGTTTCGAGCGCTCGGATCACCGTGCGCCGTGCCAGCGGGATCTTGAAGGCGTTCTGGCCCTGCGACACCGCGCCCTGCACAAGTGCCTCGGCGGCGGCAGCGAAGGGTTCGGGTCCAGGGCGTGCGCCTTCCAGTGCCGCTTCGGCGGCAGCCACCCGCCACGGCTTGTGCGCCACGCTGCCCAGTGCCAGGCGCGCCGCGCGGATGGTGCCATCCGGCGCGATATCCAGTGCGGCCGCGACCGAGACCAGCGCGAATGCGTAGGACAGGCGCTCGCGAACCTTCAGATACGCGCTGTGGGCGGCAAAGCGCGTAGCCGGTGGCAGCTCGATGCGGAGGATCAGTTCATCGGCGGCGAGCGAGGTGTCGACGTCGGGCGTGTCCCCCGGCAGGCGATGGAAATCGGCGAACGGAATCTCGCGCTCACCGCGCACGCTTGCGACGTGCACCACGGCATCCAGGGCGGCCAGCGCCACGCACATGTCAGACGGATGGGTGGCGATGCAGTGCTCGCTCGCGCCCAGGATGGCGTGGTGGCGGGTCAACCCGCCGATGGCGGAGCACCCGCTGCCCGGCTCACGCTTGTTGCAGGGCGTGGCCCGGTCATAGAAGTACGTGCAGCGTGTGCGCTGCAGCAGGTTACCGCCGTTGCTGGCCATGTTGCGGATCTGCGGCGATGCCGCTGCAAGCATGGCGGCGGACAGCAACGGGTAGTCGCGCTCCACCAGCGGGTGCCAGGCGGTGTCGGCGTTACGCGCCGTCGCGCCCAAACGCAGGCCGCCGTCCTCGCGCGCCTCGATCCGGTCCAGCGGCAGCCGGTTCACGTCGACGAGTGCGCCCGGGGTGACCAGCTGCAGCTTCATCAGATCCAGCAGGTTGGTGCCGCCTGCGATGGGCCGGGTATCGTTGCTTCCGAGGGAGCCGGCCAGCGCCTGCAGGGCGTAGGCGATCGAATCGGGTCGCTGGTAGGTGGCGGGAATCATGCGGGCACCGTGCCCGGAACCCATTCAGAGGCCGGGGTTTTGGCCGCCATTGGTTGTTCGCTTTCCAGGACGGACATCACCGCGTCGGTGATCTGCGGGTAGGCGCCGCAGCGGCAGACGTTGCCGCTCATCAGCTCGCGCACCTGGTCGCGGTTGCACGCCTTGCCCTCGTTGATCAAGCCCTGCGCGGAGCAGATCTGCCCCGGCGTGCAGTACCCGCATTGCAGCGCGTCGCAGGCGATGAAGGCCTGCTGCAGCGGATGCAGGTCGTCGCCGTCGGCAAGACCTTCGATGGTCTGAACCTGTGCGCCATCCTGCATCACCGCCAGGGTCAGGCAGCTGTTGATTCGTCGCCCATCCACCAGCACGGTGCACGCGCCACACTGCCCGTGGTCACAGCCCTTCTTGGTGCCGGTCAGCTGAAGGCGTTCACGCAGCAGGTCAAGCAGGCTTACCGAGGATTCGACCTGAAGCGTATGCGGCACCCCATTGATGGTCAGGCTGAGCGGATACAGCACGCGCGGTCGGGGGGCAGGGCGTGGGGGAGTGGCGGCAAGCAGGGGGGCGACAGACTCGCTCATGGCAGTTCCGGCTGGGGCGATGGGTTCCACCGTGCGCCATGCCGCGTCCAACGGGGGTGGAGGCGCAGTGCAGTACACGCGAAGATGCAATTGACGGCCCTCACGTAGATTTACTGAGCCATCCACTGGGCTGAACGATCGGCATTGGGCTGACAAGCGTTCTCAAGAGCACGTGCGTGCAGCAGGATCGAGCCGGATGGACACCATGGTGCGGGTCCTGTCGGGATTGAATCGAAGGTCGATCTGGTGGCGCTCGCACAGGCGATGGACAATCGACAGCCCAAGGCCGTAACCGCTGCTTGCCGCGCCTTTGCTGAAGGGCTGCAGGGCGTCCGCATCGATGCCGGCACCCGGGTTGGTGATCTGCAACCAGCCCGCTTCCACCGCAATGCTTACCTCTCCCTTCAGCGTGTGCGCGAAGGCATTGCCGATCAGGTTGGACAGGATGACACGAAGTGCGGTGGGCGGCAGGCAGGCCTTTGCATCGCCCGCCACGTCCAGCGCCAGGTGCACCGGGCGATCGCCAAGAAGGCCGGTCTGGTCCACGATCACCCGCTCGATCAGTGGCAGCAGGGTGATCGATTCCGCGGGTTCCTGCAGATGCTGTTCGCGGGCCAGCATCAGCAGCGCGCTGATGGTGTGTTCCAGTTGCAGCACCGATTGGTTCATGTGGCCGAGCTGCAGGTGAAGCGCGGGGTCCAGATCGGCACGGGCCTGCATGCGCTCGCACGCACTGCGGATGACAGCCAGCGGCGTGCGCAGTTCATGACTGGCATCCCGCGTGAACTCGCGTTCGCGGTCCACGAAGGCCTCTATGCGTACCAGCAGCCCCTGCAGCGTGCGGGCCAGTGCGCCGACTTCATCGTCGGGAAGGCTCTCGGCGAACCCCGTCGGCAGATGCGTGGGACTGGCGCCGGCGACCACGTCGGAAAGCCGTGACAGCGGCGCGGTCATCCGTCGCGCCAGCCATGCGCCCAGCAGCAGGGCGATCCCAAGCACGCCAAGGCTCGACCAGCCCAACCATTTCAGGATGCCACCCCGCATCGGCCGCACCACCAACTGCTGGCTGACCTCGGCCACCAGCCAGGCATCCGTTGGCTCCAGCCGCCGCAGATGGTAGTGGCGACCCTGGTCGCCGGCGAACTCCCGGCGCCAGGGTTCCTCAACCAACCGCGCGCCGAGCCCGTCGGGCAGGCTTGCAGCAGTCTCATGCACCTCCATGCCCGGCAATGCCGGTCGCGCCCATCCACCCCGGCTGGCGTGATGATGCAGCTGCACCTTGGCTTCCTGCTCCAGAAGCCCATTGAACATCTCGTCCTCGACCAGATAGACGAACAGCACCACGTAGAAGCCGTACAGCACCGCCACCAGCAGCGCGAAGCCGGAGAAGGCCAGCATCAGTCGGCGGCGGAGGCGACGACGCGGACGCGGTGCGGCGCTCACGTGTCCGCCTCCAGGCGGAAGCCCACGCCATGCACGGTCTTGAGCAGGGGCACCGGGAACGGTTTGTCGAGCACCTGCCGCAGGGTGTACAGGTGCGTGCGCAGCGGATCGGACTCGGGCGGGCTGGCACCCCACAACCGCTCGACCAGCTCGCTTCGGGTCAGCGTCCGTGGCCATGCTTCGGCCAGGAGCAGCAGGAGCTGCAGGGCGGTGTGGTGGAGCACCAGTGTCTGGCCGTGTCGCTGCACCAGGTTGCTGCGCCGGTCAATGCTGAGGCTGCCAACCGTCAGCAGGTGCGGGGTGCCTGCGCGGTGGCGCTGCGACAGGGCCACACACCGCGCCACCAGTTCGGCACCGGCAAACGGCTTGACCAGGTAGTCATCGGCACCACTTCGGAACCCGGCCAGCTTGTCCTCCAACGCATCACGCGCGGTCAGCATCAACACCGGCACGTGCCGGTCGCTGCGCGCGCGCAGCTGCTCGCACACGCGCATGCCATCCAGGCCGGGAAGGCCCAGGTCCAGCACCAGCACATCGGGCGGCTCGGCCAGTGCCTCCTGCAGTCCGGAAAGGCCATCGGCGGCGAAGCGGCTGTCGATGCCCTGGCCGGCGAACAGCAGCTCGAGGTTGGCGCGCAGCACCGGGTTGTCCTCGATCACCAGTACGCGCAGGGCAGGGCAGGTTGTCATGTCAGCTGTCGATCCGTTTCAGCAGGTCACCAGCCTGTTGCATGCCGGGCGAGGCGTCCAGCACCTCCAGCACCAGTGTCCGTGCCCGGCTGCGGTCGCCCAACCGCAGGTGCGCCTCGGCGACGCCCAGTTTCAGCTGCGGCTCGGCCATGTAAGGCATGGCCAGCTCCATGGTCTGCAATGCAGGGCGCAGTGCCGCGAGGTCCACATCCGCCGCCTTCGCCTGGTAGAAGCCCAGCATGCCGATCAGCTCGACGTGGTAGGACGCAGGATCCTGCTTCAGCGTGCGGGCCGCACCGGCCGCATCACCGCCGCGCAGGCGCTCGACCAGCGCCATGGAACGCTCGTCGCGCCCGGGCGTACGTGCCACCGGGGTCCGCCCCAGCCCGCGTACGATCGCCTCGGCCACGCCGACGGTGGAGTAGGGGTTCTGGCCCGTGACCAGGCGCCCATCGACGACCACGTGCGGCATCATCAGCGGCGCTTCGCTCCACTCACCGCCGCGTTGGCGAAGCGCGTCCTCCAGCAGCCATGGGAATTCCTTCGCCCATTTCTTGCCGAACAGAGCTTCCTCCTCGTTGGTGAAGCCGGTCAGCTGCCGGCCTGCGACCAACGGGCTGCCGTCCGCAAGCCGCACCTCGGCCAGTGCGGCAGGCCCGTGGCACACCGCCGCGATCACCGCGCCGTTGGCCCATGCGGCACCGATCAACTGCTGCAGTGGCTGCGAGCGGGGCAGGTCGAACATGGCCCCTTTGCCGCCCACCACATAGACCGCGCGGTAATCGCTGGCACGCAGCCCGGCGATGGGCCGGGTGGCGGCAAGCTGCGCCATGGCAGCGCCATCGGCCAGCAGCTGTGCGTTGAACGGTTCGTCGGGATTGTATTTGTCGGGCTCGACCGGGCCACCCTGGGGGCTGGCCACCTCGACCGCCAGCCCGTTGGCCTTGAAGATCAGCCAGGCCTGCGAGACCTCGTCGAATTCATACCCGGGCCGGGTCTTGCCGGCATCGCGGCCCTCGCCACTGAGGACGATCAGGACCTTGTCGGCCGCCAGTGCGGCGGGCGGGAACAGCAGGGCAGCGCCCAGCAGCAGGGCAGGAAGGAAGCGGTGCATGGCAACTCCAGATCGGATGGTGATCTGGAGCATGCACCGCGCCCTTCAAGCAGACTTCAAGTCACGGTTGTCGCGTCAGTTGGCGCTGTCGCCATGGCGCACGGCAAAGATGATCTCCTTGCGGTGCATCTCCGCCAGCTCCGAGCGGGCCACCACGATCTCGTCGTCCATATCCCACACGACCTCCTTGAGGTCGCCACGCAGCTCGCGCTTGGCCGACATTTCGTCATCCCAGGCGCTGCTGTCGGTGACCACGGTGACGGTGTCCGGCTCGACCTTGATGACCTTGAGCAGGCCGTAGGCCTTCTCGCCCGGCTGCTGGAACTCGGCAAACTCCGAAAGCACCGCCGCATACAGGTCACCGACCTTCGGGTCGTTCGTCTCCGCGGCCTTGTCGCCGCCACGGGCGCAGGCGGTGAGAAGGCTCAGCGAGGTGAGCAGCAGGGCAAGGAAGGCAAGCTTCTTCATGGCTATCCATAATCTGAAGGGTAGAAAGTGGCGGCATTCTACCTCACCCGCTGTTGCGCACGACCCGCTTGCGGTACTCCCGCACGTTGTCGCCACGGATCCGCGTTTCCTGCGTGCCCGTGATGGTATCCACCTGCCGGTCCGAGCCGGTCACCGGCTTGGCCTCCACCGTGGTCTCACGCTCGAACGCATGCGACTTGTCGGTGTTGCGGTAGTACCGGTACAGGCCCCAGTACAAGGCGGTTGCGCTGGCGGGACCCGCCAACAGCAACCAGAGACCACTGTCATCGCTCATGAGGCAGCTACCAGGAACCAGAGGGTGATGGCTTCAACGATGGTGCCGGTGGTGAGCGCGGCCAGCAGCAGCTTCCACTGCTGCACCGGCACGCTGCCCATGGTTTCACCGGTACGCCCGTTGACCGCGATGTAATGCAGCATCCCGCCGTTGCGGCCGGGCTGGTGGTACGAATACAGCCACACCGGCAGGTACATGGAGACCCAGCGCGAGCCGTGAAGGTCCACGCGCTCCTGCTCCCAGCGCACGCCACGGTCGTAGCGGCGCACCGAACCTTCCACCTGCGCGCGGGCGATGGAGAGCAGCTGGTCTTCCAGCCGCGGCTTCATCTTCTCCACGTCCAGGTTGCGCTTCTCGGACGAGAAGCCCAGCAGGTACGACGCGTTCCACTTCAGCGCATTCTTGGTGTCGAACGGCAGGATCGCATTGATGATGTTGTTGGTGTTGGCCTTGGTATCCAGGTTGCCGCGCTCGGCCGACGATTCCAGCGGCAGGTCATCCACGGTGAAGTCCACCGCACGGTCCACCTGGTACACATCGGCGTCGTAGTAGGTCTTCTTCTTGTCACCTTCGCCTCGGGTGTACTGGCGGGTCTTGATCTCACCCTTGCCGGACACGCTGGCGCTGACGTTGCTGTCCACGATCATGTAGGGCATGTACACGCCCACCACGTTCTCGGGCGTGAACTGGTCCTTGAAGGCCTTCAGCGCGAACAGCCGGCGCTTGTCCACGAACTGGCGGATACGCGCCACTGCATCGTCTTTCGTGATGCGGAACGGCAGCACTGCATCCGGCACCGCACCGTTGGCGACCTGCTCATTGACCCCGAACACATGGCGGCACCAGTGGCAGCGCGCGGTCATGGTGGTTTCGGTGTTGATGGTCACTTCGGCGCCGCAGCCGGTGCACTTGAAGCTCATCAGGCTGGCGGTGCCGGCCTCGATGTCGCGCGCGCCCGACGCGATGATGGTGCCGCGCAGCTGGTCCAGGCCTTCGCCCAGCCCGAACTCCTGCTCGACCAGCGCCCCATGCCATTCGTTCCGACAGAACTGGCAGACCAGCACATCGGTGCCCAGCTTCAGGCGCACATCGGTGGAGCCGCACTTGGGACAGCGGTTCAGGCCATCCTTGAGCTCTTCGGCACGGGTATCGAGCGCGACCGGATCGGGCGCCTCGATCTCGGCGCGGATCGGGTCGGGCAGGGTGGCCGGGTCAAGCGGGAAGCTGCCCGGCAGCGGCGGCACGTCGCGCGGCGAGCCGGGGCCGGTCACGGCGTCCGGCAACGGCGGCGGGCCCCCGGGTAGCGGGGGCGGGGTTCGGGGGTCGGACATGGTTATCGTGTGTCCGCCTTACAGACCCAGTGCCTTGGCCTTGAGCGCGTTGTAGTCGTCCTGGGTGATCAGGCCGAGGTCCAGCATCTCCTTGGCCTTCTGCAGCTTGGCCACCGGGTCATCGGCCGCAGGGGCCGCCGGGGCGACCGGCTGCTGCATCGCGCCAGCGCCGAACATGCCGGTCGCCATGCCCACACCGACCAGGCCCGCCGCGCCGCCATTCTCACCGGCCGACTGGATGCCCTGGGCCACGCTGGCCTGCAGGTTGGAATTGCCACGCCCACCCGACAGCGCATCGGCGCGCTGCACCGTCTTGAGCAGTTCGCGGGTATTGGCGTCGTATTCAATGGACACAATGGCGGTCTTGACGATGGCCAGGCCACGGTCGGACTTCCACTGGTAACCCTGCTCAACCGCCGCCGACAGGCTCTGGGCAAAGCCCAGCGAATCCTGCTGCAGCTTGGTGATGCGGTTGCCCTTGCCGGGATCGTTCGTGTACAGGCTGAATGCCGGCGCGAGCGAGCCAACTACTTCATTGAACAGCTGGCTGGCCGCCGCGTTGTCCAGGTCGGTGAAGTCGAACACCTTGCCCGGCTGCAGGTAGCTGGCCGGCACGAAGTTCTTCACGAACAGGATCGGGTCGACGATCTTCAGCGTGTACGAGCCACGGGTGACCGCGCCGACCTGCGTATTGAGGAAGCCGTCGTCCCAGTAGATTTCCGACTGGGTGCCGAAGCGGTTGTCGGGCAGTTCCTTCAGCGAGACGAAGAACGCCGCCTGCTGGCCGCCCGGCTGGCCGCCGAACTTGAAGCGCTCCCAGCTCTGCTTGATGAGCGGGGTGACGATGCCGTCGCCGGCGAAGATCGACTGCGAGTTGAGGTCATCCGACCGCCACTCATAGCCACCCGGTTCGGCGACGAAGCCGGTGATGGCTCCGTCCTGGAACAGCAGCAGGCCGTAGCCTTCCGGCACGACGATCTTGGAGCCGTTGGAGATGATGTTGGACGAGCCGCTGGTGTTGGACCCGCGCCCGGCGTTGGTGCCCTGGGGCACGGCGGCGAACAGCGCCGCGGTGGCCGGCAGGCCCGCCGGCACGGTGTAGAAGTCCTTCCACTGGTCGGCCAGCACGCCGCCTACTGCACCTTTCACTGCCTGAATGAGACCCATGGCCCGCTCCCTGAGATCCAAGGACGGGCGGGGTGCCCGTCACGATGGAGGAACTATAGCAGCGGGGCACGGCCGGGGGATGGGCGTTTCCGGCAGGCGCGGCCTCAGGGGCTAAACCTTTTAGCGCAACGCTGGATGTCCCCATAAGGGGACGGCTCGGAGCTCGGTGAAACCATCGATGGTGGAGGCAGTTCAGACGAATCAATACGGCCCCATATCAAAGGAGGCTGCAGCAAAGAGTCGATCTGAATTCGGTCGAATTAGAGGCGGCCTCGTCGCAGAGTGGGAGCGCAACACCGGCCAGGTATGGCTAATCTATTCGCAGCCAGTAATCAGCAAATCCGGGGAAGTCAGCAGAAGAGTTGGTCAGCACTATGAAGCCCATCACGTCATAGAGCTTGGTTATGGAGGGCCGAATGAATGGTGGAATACTCACCCGGCGAGGTACCCTGATCAACATCAGGCGGCCATCCACAGGTCAGGGTCGCTTGGCAGAGATCTATTCGTAAGGCGAGGCGAGAATGACTGATTACGGGCGATTGAACGATATTCAAGGCATAGACGCTTTGTTGAAGAGGCTTGTCTCCGTTTCGAGCGAGAAGGCAGTATCGTTGCGGGAACAGCATCCCGGGTTGCCAGAAGACTATGTTGAGTTCCTTTTGCGTATCGGTGCCCGGGTTGTTGAAGTTGACACGGAAGACCCGACAGCAGTCGACGTGGCACCTGATTTCGCGACATTCATCGCGCAGAAGTTTAGTGAGATTGCGTCTTGGCAGTAAATTCAGGTGTCGGTCGGGTGTCGAACAGGCGGCGGTAACGCGCTTCGCTCTGCGCCAGTGCATCCACGGCGGAGCGTTGTTCCGTGACGTCCTGGATGGCGCCGATCAAGCGTGCGCCGGTCGCGTCCTCAACGCGCTTTCCTAAGATATGCAACCAGCTGCGTTCGCCAGCAGCGGTGATGGCGCGAAGCGTCAGGTCGATGGCCGAGCCATCGGTGACGCCTTCCTCTAAATGAACAGTAGGCGCAAGTCATATTGGTGAGGTGACAATGGCCGGATCTATCGTGTTTGGAGAAGGTAATTCAGTAGGGCTGAGTACGTTTCAGTTCAATCGTATAGCCGATATCATTCGGGATGCATTTTTGCCGGGGGAGGAGGATCTTCGTGCGGAAGTCTTCAGTCCTTTTGACGAAGGCGCGATGAACTTTATTTCTGCAGTGCTACTGCCCGCTGATCAATACTTGATCTTCTGTAGTGTAATTGAGCGAACTTATTCCGCGAGCAAGGAAAGTGGGCACGCATTGATTGGCGAGTTGTTTTGGGTAAGAATATTCAGCGCGATGGTGCGCGATCCGAGATATCCGAAGTAGCGGCCTTGGATGGGGTTTTATTTGGCGATGGAAGCCCACTCTCTGGGCGCGTGATGGACAGGATGGAGAATCAATAAGATGACTGACGTGGTCGTTCCTGCGTTCCAGACGTTTGAATCCGCGCTCGCTGAATTTATGAAGGATGGCTCTGTTTCTACGGTTCGTTGCGAGCGATGCGATGCGTTAATTGAGATCACTGCGCCGAATCAGTCCGCAATGTTCATGAGATGCAGTTGCGGTGCCTACAACGATACCTTGCGCGGACTTTGAGGTGATCCGGAAGTTAGCTAGGGGTTGCTGCCGACGCAATCCATGAACCGGGGGAATGGCCGTCAGCCGCTGCCCCGAAGGTCAGGTGCGCGGCGCTGGCGGGACTAAAGATGGCGTTGTCGCAGTGCTGAATGGCTTACGGCAAATCGCACTTCATCTTACCGTCGACATAGTACGGCTTGGGCACGTTCGGGTTCTCGCTGGTCTTCTCGAAGACCACCTCAAAGGAGGTTGCATCCGGCGTGCCCTTGCGCTCCGTGCAGGCGTCCTGCAGCTTCTTCTTGACCGCGGCGATGCCCGCGTCGCGGTTGGCGCCGTCGGCGCTGTTGGTCAGGTTGGCGACCTCCGCGAAAGCGAGGGGACTCATGCCCAGCAGGCATCCGGCAAGAACGGCAGGGTGCAGCTTCTTCATTGCGACTCCTTTGCAGTGTTCGATTGCTTCCCTCGATCAAGCCGAGCGGAACGATTGATGCGCCGGGCCTTGTTCCTGTAGCGCGCTGCTAGGATAAGCAAGGCAGGTTAAGGCTTCGTGGTCGGTACTGGACGAAGGAGTGATGCAGGATGCTTATCAAGGTGATGGCGTGGTTGCTGGTGCTGGCGGCGGCATTCTTCGCGATGGTTGGAGCCGCGCCGTTCGGTGGCGGCGTGTTCTTCCCGATCGTTTCACTGCCAGCCGCTGCGTTCATGGCGTGGCGGTGTCAGGTCGTGGCGCCGTTGCTGGTGGTTTGCTGGGCCGTTATCGGTTTCTGGATTTCGGTATTTCCGATGGAGCAGATATTTGATGGGTGGGGGATCGTGGGCTGGCTTGGGACCTGGACTGCGGTATTGTTCGTTGGGGTTGTTTGGGGTCGGCCGGCGGATCACGACCAACGGTCGTGAGCTACCGGGCGATGTGCGCGGAAGCGGGGCGGCGCCATCATAAAAATTCAGGAATCGTGCGCCCATCAAGGCAGGGGTACTGGTATGGAGAAGGGCGTGGAGTTCTTCGTTGACACCATTACGTCGGGTCGCAATGGTGAGAGAAATTTCGTCGGCTACGTCAACGCGGGCGGATCCGTTTCGCTTGGGGACATGTTCCGCGTTGCCTACTTCATACCGCGGACAGTGGAGGACGTACGTATGGGCCGTCCGCTCTCAGCGCCCATCAATGTGAGGTCCGTCTCCCTGGAAGTAGCAAGCATTGAGGTGATGAGGCGTAGTCTCCAGCAGCTTAATCACGGTATTACGGCGATAGTGAGGCTTGTTGGTGAAGGCGGCGACCTCATCGTCGAGGGTGATCGCTTAGGCACTGGTGAGCCGTGACGAAGATTAGTTTCAGTAAGCTCACTGCTGGTCGGCGGTAGGTTTTCGGCCTCGATTCACTCCGGTCGTTCGCGGCGGCGGCGCTCATAGAGCTTCATGTCGGCGCGGTTGATGGTGTCGGCGACGGTTTCGGAGGGGCGGCTGATGGCGCAGCCGCCTGAGAAACGGACCGGTGCGAGGTGAGCGCGCGCCTGGTAGGTTTCTTCCAGTACCTGCAGCCGCTCCATCCTGGCGCCGGGTACGAACACCAGGAACTCATCGCCGCCCAGCCGTACCACCACCTCGTTTTCTTCCAGCGGGCTGGAAAGGAACGCCACGAACTCAACCAGTACCGAGTCGCCGTGCGCATGCCCCTGGGTGTCGTTGATTTCCTTGAAGTGGTCCAGGTCGAACACCAGGCAGCCCCACGCTTCCAGTTGCTGCTGTGCGAGTTCGGCCAGGTAACGCCGGTTGAACGAGCGGGTCAGCGGATCGCGGATCGCCATCTCCAGCAGCTGGCGCTCCTGCAGGTGCTGGGTGGTGATGTCCTGCGCGTGGCCCAGCACGTACGGCGGGTCAGCTTCGGTGTCGAGTACGTTGTGATACGCCCAGTAGCGTCGTGAACCATCCTCGGCCACCAGCTCCATCAGGCCGGAGTCGCTCTGGTTCTCCGCGACGCGCTGCAGGTAGTACTGGAGCTGATCCTGGCGTTCCAGCGGAATGATCTCTGCCAATGAACGCCCCAGCAGCTCGGCTTCGGGGCGGCCCAGTGACAGCGAGGCTGCAGGATTCACGGACGTGATCTCCCCGGACAGCGTGTGGGTGCAGATCAGGCCCAGGCTGTGCTGGAACAGGCGGCGGTAACGCGCTTCGCTCTGCGCCAGTGCATCCACGGCGGAGCGTTGTTCCGTGACGTCCTGGATGGCACCGATCAAGCGTGCGCCGGCCGCGTCCTCAACGCGCTGGCCGACGATATGCAACCAGCTGCGTTCCCCAGCAGCGGTGATGGCGCGAAGCGTCAGGTCGATGGGCAAGCCATCGGCGGCACATGCGGCGATCGCCGCCTCCAGCTGCTCTTGGCCCGGTTGCGGGTAGAAAGACAGAGCGGCACCCACATTCGGATCGAAGTCCTCGGGTACGCCATGGATCAAATGGGTCTCACGGGTCCAGGACAGCGTATTGGTGTCCAGAGCCAGCTCCCAGCCGCCCACCTTGGCCAGTGTATTGGTCTGCTCCAGGAAGGCTTGGCTTCTCAGCAACTCCTGGTGCAGGCGTGCACGTTCGGTCATGGGTTCCTCCGCAGCATCTGCCGCCATCGTAGGCACCGGGCCGGAAGCGGTTGGTGAAGCTGCTGCAGAACTGCACGGGTGTAATGTTATAGTGTCACAATACGCGCCCGGGCCGGCATCAGGCCTCCCCTCAAGATTTGTGACGCTCTCCTCTAAATGAAACGCCTTGCCTTGGTGACGGCCGTCGCCGCCGTCGTTTTTGCCCCCGAATCCCGCGCCCAGTCGTCCGATTCCGCACTCACCCTCGGCAAGGTCGATGTGCACCAGCACACCGAGGGCCAGCTCACCGCCCACCAGGTGCTGACCTCTGTAGACGTGCTTGGCGCCGACCAGATCGAGGACAAGAACGTCTCGCACAGCTGGGAACTGCTCGGCCAGATGCCCGGCATCCAGCTCACCGAAACCCGCCAGGGCGCCGAATCGGGCAAGGTCAGCTTCCGCGCCTTCAATGGCGAGGGCTATCTCAATGCGATCAAGACGCTGATCGACGGCGTACCCAGCAACGTCAACAGCGGCAACCAGCGCTTCATCGACATGCTGTTCCCTTTGGAAATCAGTTTCATCGAAGTGGTGCGTGGCACCAACGACCCGCGTTATGGCCTGCACAACATTGGCGGCAACGTGAACTTCGGCACGCGCCAGGGCGGCAACTACACAGATGGCCGGTTCGGCTACGGCAGCTACAACACCCGCGATGCGCAGTTGGCCATTGGCCGTGAGAGCAACGGGTTTGCGCAGAACTACTTCATCGGCACCCAGGCCTCGGACGGGTACCGTGACCATGACAGCTCACGCAAGTACGCCATCGGGGGGAAGTGGTTCTACGGAAACCTCGAAGACGGCATGCGCATTGGCCTCACCGCACGTGCCTACCACCACGAAGCCGATGAACCGGGCTTCATGACGGCTGAAGAACTGCGGACCGACCGCCGTGGCTCGCAGCTGCGCAACGCCAACGATGGCGACGACCGCGACATGCGCCAGATCGGCGTGCACATGGACCTCAAGCTGGCCGACACCCTGTTTCTGGGCAGCAAGCTGTACTACAACCGCTACGAAGATGATCGCCGGGTGACCTTCAGCGACCTGCCCACCGGCAATGCGCCGCGCCAGCGCCGTGTGTGGGACGAAAAGCAGACGGGCATGCTCACCACGCTGACCTGGCAGCCCGGCGCCACGCTTACGCTGGAAGGCGGGGTAAATGTCGAGCACCAGGACAATGGCTACATCCGCGAGCGTTTCAGCTACGGCGAGCCCACCGACTTCAGCGCCACCCCCGCACGCGTGCAGAACAACGACCGGCACACCTTCGACAACTACGGCGCGTATGTGCAGGCGATCTACCAGCCCATCGAGGCGCTGAAGATCGTGCCGGCCTACCGGGTGGACCGTTTTGATGGTGACACCCGCCTGCCGGGCGGCATCACCGGCCCCCTGCAGCGCTACGGCACCATCGAGCAGCCCAAGTTGAGCGTGGTTTATGCCTTCACCGACAGCACCAATGTCTACGCCAACTGGGGCCGGACCTTCCAGGTGCTGACCGGCTCAACCGCGCCGGCTTACCTCACGCCGGGGCAGGGCGCCATGAACCCGTCCACCAACACCGGCATGGAGCTGGGCATGAAGTTCAGCCCGTTCGCCGGCAGCCAGGCGCGCGTTGCGGTATGGCAGCAGGATGCGGCGAACGAAGTCTCCAACATGCCCGCCACCGGCACCACCGTGACCCTGGGCAAGACCCGCCGCCGTGGCGTGGATGCGCAGATCAGCGCGCAGGTAGGCGAGAAGTGGACGGTATGGGCGTCCCACGCGTATCAGGAGGCCAAGATCGAGCGCGATGGTCGCGATGCCAGCGTGTCGCTGGAGGGTCGCGAAGTGGCCGCCACCCCGCGTTACATCAGCAACATCGGCCTGGATTACCAGGCTACCGAAGCACTGCAGTTTGGGCTGCAGGGCAGGGCGCAGGGCGATTACTACCTGGAAGAGCGTAACGTGTCCGGCAAGTACGGCGGTTTCGCCGTGCTCGACCTGAGCGCCCGCTATGACATCAACCCACGCTGGAGCGTGGATGTGCAGATGAGGAACGCCACCGACCGGAAGTACGACTATGCGTGGTACGACAGCTTCTTCTGGGAGCAACCGCAGCCGATGTTCTCACCGGCTGCGGGGCGTTCGCTCCATATCGCCTTCAACATGAAGCTCTGATGGATCAGAACCGCGCCGAGGCACCGACGAAGAAGGTGCGCGCACCGCCGTCGTAGTTGTTGCCTTCGTCGATGGTGGAGACGTCGCCGGCGTTCAGCACGCCTGCGCGGAGGGTCAGGTTCTCGTTGACGTTGAACCCGGTCACCAGGTCCCACGTGGTGTACGCCTTGGCGAAGGTCGAGCTCGTGCTGGAGACCAGCTGTTCGCCGATGTGCTGCGCGCTCAGGTTCAACGACCACGCCTCGGTCACCTGCCAGTCCAGCGAGGTGTTGGCGGTGATCTTCGGCACCACCAGCAGGTTCGCGCCGGTGGTGCGGTTCTTCGATTCCAGCATGCGGGTGGCGTTGGTGGTCCAGCTCAGGCGCTCGTGCAGGGGCACGGTGACGCTGGCTTCCACGCCGCGGGTGCGCGCCTTCTGGATGTTCTGCGCCACCGTCCACCAGAAACCGTTGACGAAGCTGGAGTCGTAGCCGGCAATCTCACGCAGCGGCACCTGTTCGATCTTGTCGTCGAAATCGGTGAGGAAGTAAGTGGCCGAAGCCGACCAGCCGCCACGGTCGAAGCCGACGCCCAGCTCGTAGTTCGTGCTGGTTTCCGGTTCCAGGTTCGGGTTGCCGGCCATGTAGCAGCCGGTGGTGCCGTCTGCGCTGACCGAGCGGTTGGTCCAGCCTTCCACGGTGAGGCTGCGGCAGCCGTTGCCGCCGGACTGGGTGGCCGCGCCGGCGCTGCCCTGCTTCAGGTTCGGCGCACGGAAGCCCTGTGATACGCCACCGCGCACGGTCCAGTCATCGGACGGGTGCCACACGCCGTAGATGCGCGGGCTCAGGTTGTCGTCGTAGTTCTCGGTGTTGTCCCAGCGCAGGCCCAGGGTGAGCGTGAAGCGCTCATGCAGGGTGATGTGGTCTTCGGCGAACAGCGCCCACGAATCGGCCTCGTTGGTCGGGCTGATCCGGCCGCTGCCGCTCCAGGTCACGGGCACGGTGCCGATGGTGTCGGTGTTCTGCAGTTCTTCGCGCTTCCACTGGCCACCCACGTTCAAGCGGTGCTCGAAGCCCAGGTGGAAGCCGGTGGCGAAGGCGGTATCGAACACGGTTTCCTTGGCGTGGTTGCCCACCTGGCTGCCCTTGTCCTCGTAATCGTTCTGGGTCAGGGTGGATTTCGAGGTGCTGGCATCGCCATAGCGGCCGTCATGGGTTACCACGTAACCGGTGTGCACCAGCTTGGACAGGCCCCATGCGCCGACATCGCCACCCCCACTGTTGCGCTGCACGCCATGGACGGCTTCGAAGCCCATGGTGTGGTCGCCGTTGATCGCCCAGTTGAGCAGCGCGTTGGCGTTCTCCGCCTTGGTGCCCGGGGTCTGGCCACGAGCACGATCGGATTCGCGATCGGTCACGTTGGCGCCGATGCGCAGGCCCAGGCTTTCCGTGAGCGGGCCACTGAACAGCGCGCCCATCTGGGTGGTGTTGCCGCGCGTGGACGAATCGGGCTTGCTGTAGTTGAAGGTGACCGAGCCACCCCATTCCGGGGCGATCTTGCGGGTGATGATGTTGATCACCCCGCCCATGGCGTCGGAGCCGTACAGCGACGACATCGGGCCACGCACCACTTCGATGCGTTCGATCATGTCCGGTGACAGCCAGTTCAGATCCTGCGGGCCCAGGTCATCGCGATAGTTCACGCCGGAGGAATTGCCCTGGCGGCGGCCGTCGATGAGGATCAGCGTGTACTGCTCGGGCAGGCCACGCAGGCGGATCTTCGATTGCGCACCAGACAGCGCGTAGCCACCGGTCACGCCCGGCACCGTGCTGAGCAGTTGGCCGATGCTGGTCACCGGCTTGCGCTCGATTTCCTGGCGGGTGATCACGCTGATGCTGGCCGGGGCGTCCTTGATCCACTGCTGGGCACCGGTGGCGGTGACCACCACGGTGTCCATGTTCTTGGCATCGCCCGCGGCATCACCGGCCGCATGGGCCTGGGCGGAGAGGGCGATCGTGATCGCGGCGGCCAGAACGGCGGCGGCGTGGGCGGAACGGGGGGAGGAAACGTGCATCGAGCAAACTCCTGAGTAAGAGGGTCCGCTGGCGATGGCTGGGACGTCCGTGTGCGTTGTTCAAACAACTTTAACAATCGTATCACGAATCATTCGCATCAGATACATTGCGACATGAAGGCGCCAGCATCCTGCCGGCGCCTTTGCGCGCCTCACCAATCGGTGGGCGCGTAGTCCTTCAGGAACTGGCCCCACACGTGCTCACCCGTGTTGAAGCCGTGGATGATCGGGTCGACGATGCGCGCGGCGCCATCAACAATGTCCAGCGGCGGGTGGAAGCGTTCTTCCTCCACCTTGCGCGCGGCGATCTCTGCCGGATCCTCGTCGGTGACCCAGCCGGTATCCACGGAATTCATGTGGATGCCGTCGTTCTGGTAATCGGCTGCCGAGGTGCGCGTCATCATGTTCAACGCGGCCTTGGCCATGTTGGTGTGCGGGTGGCGGGTGGTCTTGAAGTTGCGGTAGAACTGCCCCTCCATCGCCGACACGTTGACGATGTGCTTGTCGCGCTCGGGCGAACGCAGCATCAGCGGCTTCAGGCGCGCGTTGATGATGAAGGGGGCGATGGCGTTGACCAGCTGCGTTTCCAGCAGTTCCACCGACGGCACTTCGGCCATCAGCAGGCGCCACGAATTGCGCCCGCGCAGGTCCACCTGCTGCAGGTCCTGGTCCAGCCGGCCTTCGGGGAACAGGTGCTGCTGGCCCAGCAGTTCGTCGGCCAGCAACGGCACCTGCGAGAGTTCGGCGGCGCGGGTCAGGCCATCGGCCCCCACCAGCGCCTGCTCCTGCAGCGACGGCACGTTGGCATCCGAACCCAGGCCCAGCATCTCGGGGCTGCGCAGCCCTTCGTACTGGCCCACCAGCTTGCGGATCGTTTCCGGCAGGTCGTGCAGGGCGGCGGTTTCGCCGGCCATCATGTGCGCGTAGAACTGCGGCGGGCGGCGCACGGTCTGGCAGGCGTTGTTGATGATGAAGTCCAGCCGCGTGCGCGTGGCCAGCAGCTCATTGCAGAACGCTTCCACGCTGGGCGTGTGGCGCAGGTCCAGGCCGTACACCTGCAGGCGGTGGCCCCATTCGGCGAAGTCGGGCTCTTCGGCATAACGTGCCGCCGAATCGCGCGGGAAGCGCGTGGTGACGATCAGTTCGGCGCCGGCGCGCAGCAGCTTCAGGCCCGCCTGGTAGCCGATCTTGACCCGGCCGCCGGTGAGCAGCGCCACGCGGCCGCGCAGGTCGGCGGTTTCGGTTCGCTTGATGAAATTCAGCTCGGCGCAGGCCGGGCACATCTGGTCGTAAAAATGATGCAGCTGGGTGAACTTCTGCTTGCACACGTAGCAGTGGCGCAGTTCCGGCGAATGCACCGGCTCGGGTGTGGCGTCGGCGTTCTCACCGTTGTGCGCGTCATGCAGGCCGGCTTTGTGCGGCGGGAAGTAGTTCGGCGTGCTGAACACCGGCTTGCGGCGCAGGGTGCGGATGCCGGTCTGTTCCAGCAGCGCCTCGGCCTTGCGCACCTTTTCCTGGTGGCGAACCTTGGCCTGTTGCTTGAGCATCGCCCGGCGTGCCTTGGGTTCGGGGTGGTAGACCTTGGCCACGACCTGGTGGAAACGCACGCGGTCGTCTTCCGGCAGCGTGTCCAGCACGGCACGGTCGGCCTCGATCGCCTCCAGCAGGTCCAGCGCGGCGCGCAGGCGGTCGGTCAGGGGCAGCTCGTCCTGGGGCAGGGCGTCGGCGGGAGAAGAAGCGATGGCGTTCACGTTGGATCCGGTAGTAACGGCAGGTGCAGCGGGCCGCCATTCTCCCTGATCCGGCGCTTTCATGCTGGCGGACGCTGAACGCGATGCGTCGGGGGCGACCGCCCCCGACGGATCAGAGCACGTCCTGCCCGGTCCATTCCTTGGACAGCGTCCACAGTTTCTCTGCCGCAGCATCGTCGGCAGCCCAGCCGGCCACACCCTTGCGCCCCAACGCCCCGGTGTTGACCGGCGCCACGTCGGAATCCTCGCAGTACACACCGCCATGGCCCGCCAGCAGGGGGCTGGTGGCGCACCACAAGCCGGTTGCCGCCCCCTGTTCGATCGTTTTCACGCCTTGGTCCGGATCCACCTTGGGGTTGCCCCGCGCATCCAGTGCATCGAACGCGGCAATCTCCTCCGCGCTGAGGTGGCGGGCCAGGTCGGTCAGAATCTGGCCCGGATGCAGCGAAAATGCGCGTACGCCGTGCGCGCGGCCGCGTGCGTCCAGAGCGCGCGCGAACAGTGCATTCGCGGTCTTGCTTTGACCGTAAGCGACCCATTTGTCGTAGGGACGCTGGCCGAAATCGATATCGTCGAAGGCCACGGCTGCAATCTGGTGGCCCCGCGAAGATACCGACACCACCCGGGCACCTCCTGCTGCCTTCAGGAGCGGCCAGAGCCCACACACGAGGCGGAAGTGACCGAGGTGATTGGTCGCGAACTGGGATTCGTGCCCGTCGGCATCCCGCGATAACGGGGTGGCCATGATCCCGGCGCTGTTGATCAGCAGGTGCACTGGCGCGCCGCGGCGAACGAGCGCATGGCCGAAGGCGGCCACTGCGTCTGCCGAGAACAGGTCCATCGGCAGCACCTCGACCGCTGGCAGGTCGGCCAGCGCTGCACGGGCACGATCTACGTCCCGCGCGGGTACGATCACCTCGGCGCCGGCTTGTACGAGATGGCGCACCGTCACCAGCCCAAGGCCCGAGTAACCGCCGGTGACGATGGCGCGCTTTCCGCTGAGGTCGATGCCAACCATCACGTCGGTGGCAGTGCTGGCGGGGCCAAAAGGCGAGCCAAGGGGTTTCTGGGGGGTAGTCATGCAGGTAGGCCTGGATCGGAGGACGCGACCTATTCTCCCGCAGCCACGTGGACGAACCAGTCTGCTGCGTCTATATTTCTGTCGTGATCATCCAGGACGTGCCCGCCGACCCGCTGTCCGACGTGCTTGCCCTTTCCGGGTTGAGCGCGGCGTGTTCGGTGCGCCTGGTGGCGGGGGGCGACTGGGCGCTGCGCTTCCGCCCGATCGCGTTGAAGTTCAACGTCGTCCAGCGCGGCAGCTGCTGGTTGCTGGCTGACGGCATGCCGGCGGTGGCACTGCAGGCCGGCGACTGTTTCGTGGTCAAAGGCGCACCGTTCGTGCTGGCCAGCGATCCCGGCGTACCGGCGGTGGACGCCGCCCAGGTGTTTGCCGATTCGCCACATGCCGCGCAGCACGGCAGCGGCGACGATGTCGCCCTGCTGGGCGGCAGCGTCACTCTGGAAGGTCCGGCGGCCAGCGAGCTGCTGGAACTGCTGCCCGGTGCCATCCTCATTCGTGCACAGCCGCACGAGGTGTCACCCCTGGCCTGGCTGCTCGATGCGCTGGATCGGGAATGGCGGGCGGGGCAGGCCGGTGCGCGTGTGGTCTGCAACGACCTGCTCCGGCTGATGTTCGTGCATGCCTTGCGGCAGCACATTGACACGTCCGATGTTGGCGCCCTGGGCTGGCTTGCCGGCCTGAGGGACCCGCCCATTGCCGCTGCCCTGCGCAGCATCCACGCTGCGCCCGGTCACGCTTGGACACTGCCGGCGCTGGCAGCGATTGCAGGCATGTCGCGCTCGGCATTCGCGCTGCGTTTCAGGCAGTCGGTCGGGCAGGCCCCGGTAACCTACGCTGCGCGATGGCGGATGCGCGTGGCGGCGCTGCGATTGAAGAACACGGCAAGCAGCGTTTCGGGGATTGCTGCGTCGCTCGGCTTCCTCTCCGATGCCGCGTTCGGTGCCGCGTTCCGCCGCGTGTATGGCGTATCGCCCGGGCAGTACCGGCGCAGCTGAGCCTGGCGCGGGGTGATACCGCGCCAGGCCCAGTTTCATTCCGCGTCTTCGCCGCCCCGGGCGGCGGTTGGGTCGTGCGCGTCCTTGGCCGCCTTGGCCTCGTCCTGCAGGTGCTGGCGGACCTTTTTGGCCTGGTCAGCGGTCACCGCGCCAGCCTTGTTGCCGAAGTCCTGGCGGATGAAGGTCGCCAGCTGCGCGATCTCGGTGTCCGACAGGCGCTCGGCGAACCCGGGCATGCCCAGGTTGGACGGACGCACGGCGGTGGACGGCAGTTCGCTGCCGGCCAGCAGCAGGCGGATCACCGAGGTCGGATCATCGGCCAGCACGGTCGGGTTGCCGGCGATGGCCGGGAACACGTTGGTGTAGCCCTTGGCATCGGTGCGGTGGCAGGCGGCGCAGTTGTCGACGAACAGCTCGGCACCGCGGCTGTCGTTGATGCCGGTCTGCAGCTTGCGCGCGGTGGCATCGCTGGCGGTGTACGCAGAAGGATCATGCGCACTGGCCGGCAGCTGCTTGAGGTACACGGCGATCGCCTTCAGATCCTCGTCGGTGAGCTTCTGCGTGCTGTGCCGGACCACGTCGGCCATCGGCGTGCCCACCACCGCGCTGTGCGCGTTGCGGGCGGTGCGCAGGGTGTCCACGATGTCCTGCTCCGACCAGCGCCCCAGCCCGTCGGCCGCGTTGCCGCGCAGGTTCACCGCGTTCCAGCCGTCAATCACCTGGCCGCCGGAGAGATAGGCCGTGCCCGATTCGTCCAGTGCCTTTTCCTGCAGCGCGAAGCCACGCGGGGTGTGGCAGCTGCCGCAGTGGCCCAGGCCCTGTACCAGGTAGGCACCGCGTGCCAGCTGCGGGTCGCTGTAGTGGCCCGGATCAAATGCCACCGCTTCCGCGTCGGGGGCGAAGGTCTTGCGCCAGATCGCCAGCGGCCAGCGCATCGACAGCGGCCAGGTGATGTCCACGCCCCGGTTTTCCTGATGTACCGGCGCGATATCGCCGTGCAGGAAGTAGGCGTGCAATGCCCGTACATCGTCATCGGTGATGCGCGCGTAGGACGGGTACGGCATGGCCGGGTACAGCGTGCGGCCGTCGGGGGCGATGCCGTGCCGCACCGCGCGGTCGAAGTCGTCCAGCGAGTACGCGCCGATTCCGGTTTCCTTGTCCGGGGTGATGTTGGTGCTGTAGATGTTGCCCAGCGGCGAGGCCACCGGCAGCCCGCCGGCAAACGGCTTGCCGCCCGGTTTGGTGTGGCAGGCGGTGCAGTCACCGGCCGCTGCCAGGTAGCGCCCGCGCTCGATCAGCGCCGCATCGGCGGTCGGCCCGTCTGCCAGTACCCGGGTTTTGGTGGGAATGTAGGCATAGGCCAGCGCGGCCAGCAGCACGACCAGGCCGATCACCACGATCCAGAGAAGAAGCTTTTTCATGCGCGCCTCCTCAAGCCTGGACCAGGGGGCCCGGATCGGGCAGGTACTTCTCGCGGATGGCCTTGGCCGCCCAGTACGCCAGCCCGCCCACCAGTCCGGTGGGGTTGTAGCCGTTGTTCTGCGGGAAGGCGTTGGCGCCGATCACGAACACATTCGGCACGTCCCAGCTCTGCAGGTAGCGGTTCAACGCCGAGGTCTTCGGGTCTGCGCCCATGATCGCGCCGCCGCAGGTGTGCGTGCTCTGGTACTTGGTGATGTTGTAGTGCTCGCCGTTCTTCTTGGCATCACCACTCATCGACAGCGGATTGAGCGTGCGGCTCATCTGCATGGCCTGGTCCACGAAGAACTGCGATGCCTTGATCTCGTTGGGGTGCCAATCGAAGGTCATGCGCAGCAGCGGGCGACCGAAGGAGTCTTTGTAATTCGGGTCCAGGCTCAGGTAGTGCTGCCGGTAGGACATGCACGCACCCTGCACCTCGTAATAGAAGTTGTGGCGGAAGTTGTCGGCCGCCGCCTTCTTCCATGCCGCGCCCCAGTTCGGGGTGCCGGAGGGCACGTTGATGCCGCGCACCGGGCCGGCGCCGGGCTGGCGCGCCCAGACCAGGCCGCCGCCGACGAAGCCGGCCTTTGCGTTGTCCAGCTGGTTGCCGTTGAGGTCGTCCATGGTGGTGCCCGCGCCCCCGATGCCGATGAAGCCGTTGGCCTGCACGTCCTTGTCGAAGAACAGCACCACCCGGTTGAGGTTCTGGTAGGAGTAGTTGCGCCCCACGGTGCCGGTGTTGGTCTGCGGGTCGTAGGCTTCACCGATGCCGGAGACCAGCATCAGGTGCACGTTGTAGAGCTGGAAGGCGCACAGCAGCACCATATCGGCCGGCTGGTCCACTTCACGGCCCTGCGCATCCAGGTAGGTCACGCCGGTGGCCTTGGCCTTGGTGCTGTCCAGGTTCACCCGCAGCACCTGCGAATGCGTGCGCAGCTCGAACTTCGGGCGCTGGCGCAGCACCGGCAGGATGCAGGCGTTCGGGCTGGCCTTGGAGTAGTTGAGGCAGCCGTAGTCGCTGCAGAAACCACACGCATTGCACGGGCCCAGCTGGCAGCCGTACGGGTTCACATACGGGCCGGAGGCATTGGAGGCCGGAATCGGGTAAGGGTGCCAGCCCATTTCCTTGGCCGCCTTGTAGAACTGCTCGCCGCCCAGGTAGTTCGGGTTCGGGCCGAGCGGATACTCGCCCGAGCGTGAGCCTTCGAACGGATTGCCGCCTTGCTGCACCACGCCGTTGATCACGCCGGCCTTGCCGGAGGTGCCGCACACCAGCTCGAACATGTTCAGATGCGGCTCCAGTTCGGCGTAGGTGACCGGGAAATCCTGGATGGTCATGTCCGCCGGGATGAAGTTCTTGCCGTAGCGCTCTTCCACGTTGGTGCGCAGGATCAGGTCTTCCGGCAGCGGCCGGAAGTGCGCGCCGGACCAGTGGCTGCCCGCGCCGCCCACGCCGGTGCCCGGCTTGAACGAGCCCATCTGCCGGTAGGGCACGGCGGTATCGGCCAAGGTGTGCCGCACCGTCACCGTTTCCTGGTTCAGGCTCTGCAGGTACTTGCGGTGCACCGAGCCTTCGAGCTCGTCCACCACCTTCGGGTAGGCGAAATCAGGCTGGGTATCGCGGTCGCCACCGCGTTCCAGCGCCACCACGTGCAGGCCGGCATCGGTGAGTTCCTTGGCCAGGATCGCTCCGGTCCAGCCCATGCCGACGATGACCGCATCCACTTTCGGTTTCGTGATTGCCATGCCTCAGCCCCTCCGCCCGGACAGATCCACCGGCGGCAGGGGATACGCCTTGTCGCGCACGCCGATCCAGTCTATGTAGTCCGCGCGCATGCCTGGGTAACCGATCATCTTCCAGGCGGCCATATCTTTGTTGGCGCCGTACTTGGGATCGGCGAAGTAGCCGTTCTTCACTTCGCCCAGCAGGTTGGAGAAGAACAGCTTGCTGGAGATCGCCTCCAACTCCAGCTTGCCGCCCTCGGCCGCCTTGAGCAGGGTTTCCTGCTGTTCGTGGCTCAGCTGGGCGAAGGTCTTGCCATCGAACTGGTTGCGGCAGTGCGCATCGAAGGCATCGATGCCGACCTTCAGGATGTCACGCAGGGCCAGCTTGCCCTGGTAGCCGAACTCGCTGGGTGCTTCCAGGAAGGGACCCTGCATGTACCAGATGGCGCCGGCCGCGTAGGGGGTCTGCATGTGGCGGTCGAGGAACTCGGGTACGCCCGATTCCACCGCGCCGGGGCCGGTTTCATCGGAGGGGATCAAGCGGTCGCAGGCGGCGGTGATGAACGCCCACTCGGCCGCGTTGAAGAATTCGGGGGTGTAGTCCTTGGCGGCCGGGGTAGCCGGGGTGCCGCTCCCGGTGCCGTTCCCGGTGGGGGTGCCGGGGGCGCAGCCGGGCAGGGCGGCGGCGACGGGGAGCAGGGTAAGGCCCTGGAAGAAGCGGCGACGGGTCAGCGTCGGCCGGTTCTGGTCGGCATCATCTTTCATTGTGTGGCTACCTGGCGGGTGGCTGGGGCTGAGCATGGCGCGGGTCCTGTCGCGGCAGCGTGCTCGCCGAATGCGGCCGGCCTTTCCACGGCAGGCATGAATGCGACCATTGTGTGGATGTGCGACTGTTTCCGTAATGGCAATATGGGAAAGGAACTCTTGCCAAACTGGAAACATCGGCGTGATCGACGACCTCAACGAGCTGCGGACCTTCGACCGCATCGTGCATGGCGGCAGCCTGTCCGCCGCCGCGCGCGACCTGGGCATCTCGCTCGCCGTGGTCAGCAAGCGGCTCACCGCGCTGGAGCGGCGCGTGCAGGTGCGGCTGTTGAACCGCAGCACGCGACGCGCCTCGCTCACCGACGAGGGCAGCCTGTTCCACCTGCACTGCCGCCGCGTGCTGGATGCGGTGGAAGCGGCCGAGGCGGCGCTGGAGCAGCGCCAGGACGTGGTGGCCGGCGTGCTCAAGCTCACCGCGCCCAATGGATTCGGACGCCGTCATGTGGTGCCGGCGGTGCGCAGCTTCCAGCAGGCGCATCCCGGGGTGCGCGTGCACCTGTCGCTGCGCGATGAGCTGGTGGACCTGGTCGGTGAAGGCGTGGAGCTGGCGCTGCGCTATGGCGCGCTGGACGATTCCCGCCTGGTGGCGCGCGAGCTGGCGCCGAACCGACGCATCCTCTGCGCCTCCCCGGAATACCTGCGCCGGCGCGGCACGCCACTGAGCATCGACGACCTGCACGGCCACGATCTGATCGCCTCGGGCAGCCCGCCGGTATCGCAATGGGTGTTTGCGCAGCCGGGCGGCACCATCGCTTTTCCACTGGACGCCAGGACGCTCTGCGACGATGGCGAGGCGGCGCAGATCCTGGCCGTGCAGGGCGCCGGCATCGCCCGCAAGTCGATCTGGGACGTGGCCGATGACCTCGACGCCGGGCGCCTGAAAGAAGTGCTGCCCAACTGCGCGCTTGCGACCTCGCCGTTGAGTGCCGTGTACGCGCCCGGGAAGCAGGTCGCACCCCGGGTCCGTGCATTCCTTGGCCACATGGTGCAGCAGCTGCAGCAGTCGGCCGGCTGGCGGCATGCCAACCGGACGATGCCCGCCATTGCACTGACCGGGAGTTAATCGGCCTTGCGCTCAACCGGCGTCAATGCCGGTTTCTGCCAGCTTCGGTCCAGCACGGCCTGGCCAGGGCTGTAGTTGCGCAGGATCACGTAGAACGGTCCGGCCGGCGCCGGCAGCCAGTTGGATTCCTTGTCCTTGCCGGGCGACGCCTGCTGGATGTACAGGGTCACGCCGCCATCGGCATCCCGCTTGAGCGTGGGCAGCATGGCCGAGTTGATCAGGTAGCGGTCCAGCGGGTTGTCCACCAGCAGCTTGCTCTTGCCGTCGTACAGGGTGACCGACCAGAACGCGTTGGTCGGCGGCAGCTGGTCCTTGGCGAAGCGCAGCACGTAGTCGTGCTGGCTGCCGTCGGCGGGCCTGCCCTGCGCATCCACGAAGTAACTCTGGTAGTCGGCCTCTGAAGCGGAGTTGCCGTAGATGCCCAGCTTGGCGCCGGCAAAACGGTACAGGTAGTTGTCCTTCAGCGCCGCGCGGGTGCCGAACATATCCGCACTCGAGACCTTCCCAGTGTTTATTTCAGTGGCGATGAACTGTTCCAGTGCCTGGTTGGCATCTGCGATGCCTGCGGTGATGGCCTCGCGGTCGGCCGGCGGCAGCGAGGCTGCATCGAAGGGCTTGCCTGCTTCAATGCCGATGCCCGCGAACCGTTGGCGAAGCGCGGCTTCGCTGTCCACGGTGGGCGCGAACTGCAGCAGGAAGTTGAGGTAGGAGAAGAAGCCCAGGCCATTGGCCTGTTCCGGGTCATACGGCGGGAAGGTGATCGGCGGGGCCGGCGGCGGTGCCGGCGTGCCCAGGAACGCGCTAAGCGGCTGCACCTTGTACTGCGCCTGCAGGCGCTTGACGTTGTCCAGGTCCGACGACGAAAACAACTGGGTGCGGAACAGGCCATAGGCCAGCTGGGTTTCGGCGCGGAACACCTCGCGCACGCCCTTGGGTGTTTCGCCCTTCCAGTCCGGCCCGGCGACCAGGAACACGCTGGCCTTGCCGTCGGTCGCGGCGCGGTTGATGTAGGCGAAGTTGTAGGTATACAGGTCGATCAGCTGCACGGAGAAGTAGCGCTTGGCATCGATCGCCGGCACGCTGATGACCAGCGGTTCGGCGCGCAGGTCCATCCACAGGAACGAATAAGGCGTGTCCGAGTTGGGCGTGATGATCGAGGTGTCCTTCGGGGTGGCCACCTGGGCGACGTTGCCGATCTGGTTGAAGCCGGCGTGGAAGTTCGCACCCTTGGCATCCACGGCCTGCTGGTACATGGATTTGTAGCCTTCCACGATCGGGTAGCCCCATATGTAGGCATCCTTGGCGGTGGCGCGCAGCTCGCTGATGCGGGTGGCATCAGCCGCGGCCGGGGCGGCGGGCTGCGCTGCCGAGGCAGGATCGGGCGCTGGGGCGGCGCTTTCCGGTTCACGCTTGCCGCAGGCGACCAGCGCGAACACGCTGATCAACAGGGCGGCCAGCCGGAGGCCGGCAATGAACGGTGAGCGAGCCTGGTTACGGGGCATGGCCATATTGTTCGCCTCCTGCGGCAAGGGATGCGGAGAGCATGACGGCGCGCTCATCCGCACTCCACCGAAATAGGTGCAGGCCGGCTGGGTAAAACTACTTAGCCCGGATCAGACCCGGGCAAGGCTGGCAATGGCGAGAATGACGGTCGCGGTGGTGACCACGGTGAAGTACAGCCATCCCAGCGCGACGAACTTGAGCGTGGTCACCAGCCGGGATTGTGCGTACACCCGCCGTTGCATCAGCCAGAGATAAAGCGGCATCCACAGCAGCAGCGCCGTGATCAGCAGGCCGATGACAACCCCCGCGCCAGGCACGGCGGCAAGCTGCCCACCCAGCATCGACAGCAGCAGGATGCCCAGCAGCGCCACGCACAGGAACGCGTGGCTGTACAACGCCACCACCAGGTGCTCCAGGTACAGCCTTCCACTGCCCAGGTAGAACACCTTCAGCAGCACGGCAAACAACGGCACCAGCACGAACAGCGCCGAAGGCACCGAGCCGAAGAACGCGTTGACCAGCAGCTGCGGCCGTTCGCTGATGCGCGGCAGGTTCTTGCGGATGATCTCGGCCTGGCCGGTCAGCCAGCGGTTGGCGAACCCGGGCAGTAAACTGATCTCGACCGGGTCTGACTTCTGTGTCGCCATGTCCTGCACGGTGAACGGTTTGGCGGCGGCGGGTTTGCGCGCAGACGCAACCGGTGGATGCTCTTTCAGTTCGCGCTCGCGCTTGGCAGCCTGCCTGTCCACCTTGGCAATGGCACTGTCGATCGGCGCGCGAAGGGACGCGGGCATTGCCTCACGCGATTGCTGCAACGGTGCCAGCAGCGCTCGGCGGACCTGCTGGACCTCGTCGTTGGTGGTGGCATCACGGAACGCGCCCGGCACTTCCGGCGGGCGGGGTGTCTGGCCTACCAGTGAACCTGCATCCACGTGAACGGCCAGCCGCGCCACGAAGAAGGTCAGCACGCTGAGGATCACGAACAGGCGGATCGGCGGGATGTAGCGGGTGCGGTGTCCGGCCAGGTAGGCGGCCGCCAGCCGGCCGGGGAGCAGCAACTGGTGCAGGGTGCGGAAGATGCGCCCGTCCAGGTGCCAGAACGATTCGAACACCTCTTCCACCGCGTGCCCGAAACTGCGCACCGGGCTGTGGGCGGACTGGCCGCATTCATGGCAGAAATCGCCCTGCAGCGGGGTGCTGCAGTTCTCGCAGGCGGCGGGGTGGGCAAGGGCGGAGTGCATCAGTGCGCGGAGCCGGGCAGGAAAGGCGCCTACGATAGTGGGGGCGGGGTACCGGTGCCAGTGCCGGCCTGCATCGATGGCCCACGTGGAGGGCCGGGCCGGGGAGTCCGGTTCACGGTCACGTTGCTCTACCGGAAGTAGAGTCGGCTCACCCCCTTACGGAACGCCGACCATGCCACTGACCGACAAGCAACTCGCCATTCTTCGGGCCATCGAGGCGACCGATCCTGTGTCAGCCGACGATGCCACCTGGGCCGTCGCCGAAGGTCTGGCGGTGCAGGCCGAAGACAGCGATATCGACCTGACCCCTGCTGGCAAGAGCGCATTGGGAGAGGTGTAGTACCAGCAAGCCTTTCGCGTGCACTGCATGCCGGCTGCACGCGCGCTCCACACCGCGCTGCCTACAGTGGCTGGCATTCCCCCGACGGCGCCCATAGCGTGAACCTGCAGACCTCCATGCCCCTTCCGCTTCCGCGCCGCCCGCTGCCGGACAGCTGCCAGTTCGAACTGCTGGATGTGAACGCGCTGCAGGACCCGTGCAGCGGGCGCATCGTGCACCTGTACTCGATGGTGGCGCGCTGCCTGTCGTGCGAGGTGGTGTTCAAGGCGCAGGAAGGCGAGGGCTTCGTCAGCACCTCGGCCGCACGCGTGCTGCGCTGCCCGTCCGGTTGCGGCCAGCAGTCGCTCAGGGGCGCCGCGCTTCGCCAGTGGGGCGCGCAGGCAACGAGCGGCTTTGGATCGACACCGCTTCCACAATCTGTTCGGGCGTAAACGCGCAATGTCCTTCGCCGGTGGGCGGTAGCGTCCTCGGCTGGGGCGTCGCACCAGCCTTGACGGCAAGTGCCGGGTAGATCGGCTCGAAGCGGGGCGTCACGGAAGGGTCGTTGAGGTTGTACTGCAGCAGTAGCGGCCGGCGCAGCGCGCCGGTCAGGCGCAGGTCGCGGTCAAGCTTCGCCTTTGCCTCGGGATCTGCGGCAATGCGCCGGACGCCGGCGTTGAACGCCTTGTCATCGCCAAAGCCGGCATACACCGTGTCCTTGTTGCTGACCGGAATGCCGCCGCTGATCTTGACCAGCTGCTGGAACACCAGGGCATGCAGGCTGAGGGTGCCAGCCAGCTCATCCACCTTCAGCTCCAGGCGTTTTGCCAGTACTGCGGCTGCCTCCGGCCGGGACTGCACGGCAGCGGTGATGGCATCGACCATCTCCCCCTGCGGCAACGTCGCAGCGGCAGGCGAGCTCAACCCACCCTCGGGCAAACCTTTGGCGCCTGGGAAGAAGTACTCGAACGCCACCAGCGAGGTGAGCACTTCGGCGGCCAGCACATCGCCGGGCAGGTTGGCGCCGCACATCGAGATGCCACCGCTGTAGTGCTCCGGCATCCGCTCCAACGTTCCGATCGCCACCGCGCCGCCCATCGAGAAGCCCAGGATCCAGCTGCGTTTCGTGTCTGGATGGCGGGCCACGAACTGCGCGCGCAGCCGCTCAAGGTCATCCATGGCCCCGCGCACGGCCCAGCCCTGGTCGGCGTAACCGCTCTGCGCCACCGCGTAGCCGGCCTTGACCAGCGCCTCACTCCACGCGTTGCCCGGCCAGGGGTCCGGGCGCGGCGTTCCGACCGGCTCGAAGCCATGGGCGTACATCACCAGTTCGCCGTTCCAGTGGGCCGGCACGTCGATGCGCCAGGGGGCGCCCTGCAGCGTGCCCGTTTCGCTGTAGGTTTCCGGCGTTACCGGGGCCTTGGCCCAGCTCGGCGGAAGCAGCAGGGCGGTGCACAGCCCCAGGCACAGCGAGACGGTCGCAGCAGTACGCATCCAGATCATCCTCGGTCAGGTGCCGGCGCAAGATCGACCAGCAGCGTGGGAATCAATTCGGAAACCGTGGGGTGGATCGGCACCGCCCAGCGCAACTCATCCAGCGGCCGGTCGGCACTGATGATGTCGAGGATGCCGTGGATGGCCTCATCGCCGCCAGTGCCGAGGATCGCCGCGCCCAGGATCCGCCGGGTTTCGGCATCGGCCACCACCTTCATGAAGCCCTTGGACTCCCCTTTTTCCACCGCACGACCGACGCGGGTCATGGGCCGCTTGGAGAACAGCAGGGGGCGGCCGGACTTCATCGCCTCGGCCTCGGACATGCCCGCCCGGCCCAGCGGCGGGTCGATGTACAGCGCGTAGCCGGGCACCCGGCTGCTGACCCGGCGGTCCTCGCCATCCAGCAGGTTGGCGGCGACGATCTCGAAGTCGTTGTAGGCGGTATGGGTGAACGCCCCACGGCCGTTGCAGTCACCCAGCGCCCAGACACCGGGGGCTGAGGTCTGCAGGTGGTCATCCACCGTAATGTACCCACGTTCGTCCCGCTCAATGCCGGCGGTGTCCAGGCCCAGGTCGTCCGTATTGGGGCGGCGCCCGATCGCCATCAGGACGTGGCTGCCGACCACGCGCGCGTCCTTGCCGCCGGCCTGGAAGGAAACGGCGATGTCATCGTCCATGCGCTCGAACGCGATCCTGTCCGCGCCGGTATGCACCTCGATGCCCTCATCCTCCAGGATGCCGCGTACCGCCTCCGATACATCGGCGTCCTCACGCGCGATCAAGCGCTCACCCCGCTCGATGATCGTCACCTGCGCGCCGAAGCGCCGGTACATCTGTGCGAACTCCAGCCCGATGTAGCTGCCGCCCACCACCACCAGATGGGCGGGCAGGGCATCCAGCGCCACGATGCTGCTGTTGGTCAGGTAGGGTACGTTCTGCAGGCCGGGCATTTCCGGCACCGCTGCACGCCCGCCCACGTTGATGAAGATCCGCGGCGCGGTGAGACGCTCGCCGTTGACCACTATGGCGCCGGGCCCATCGAAGCGGGCGTGGCCACGGATCAGCTCCACGTTGGCCATCCCGGCAAGCCAGTCTTCATTGCCCTTGCGCGAATCCATGATCACTTTGCGGGCACGGGCCTCGACCACGGTCATATCCACGCTGACCGGGCCGGCGCTGAAGCCGTACTCAGCACCACGCCGCGCCATCTGTGCGGCATAGGCGCTGGCCACCAGCGTCTTGGTCGGCTTGCAGCCAGTGTTGACGCAGGTGCCGCCCACCAGGTGACGCTCGATGATGGCCACGCGCATACCGGCCGCGTCCAGCCGCCCGGCCAGTGATGGCCCCGCCTGGCCGGTGCCGATGATGATGGCATCGAAGGCGCGGGCGGCAGCAGCGGGACCCTGCGCGGAAGAGGGGTTCGACATGGGAAGACCCTTGTTGTGTGTACCAATGGCCATTCAATACACTCGTTGGCGTGAGCGCCACGCAGATCATCCGCCAGTACACCGAAGCAGAGGCCAAGGAACTGGCCCGGGACTGGCTTGCCGTCTTCGGACGCGACCGCCAGGGGATCAACACCAAGGCTTTCATGTGGCATGTCTTCAGTTCGGGGAGCTATCCCAGCCTCGCTGATGCAGAGGCCGAGGCGGAGTACAAGCAACAGACCGGGGTGGCGTTCGTCGTGCTGTCCAACGATCGCAATGCCGCCTTCCTGACCGGCGATCTTCCGGTGAAGCCAGCCTGGTCGGACTGTTACGTGTTCCCCCCCAATCTTGCCTGGACCATGGCATTCACCCACGAAGCGGGTTGGCTGGGTCCGTACTTTGCCCGCCACCACGATTTCGTGAGGCTGGAAGCGGACAACCAGGCCATGCTGCGCAAGGCGCAGGAACGCACGGCGGCGCGCGCGAAGGGATGGTGCGAATAGGTGCACGCTGTATGATTTTCGTTCGATCACCATGGAGAGGTAGCGTTGAACAAACTGGTTACAGGCGTGCTGCTTGCACTGATTCTCACCGGGTGTGCCAAGACGCCTGAGGCCCCGGACTCCAAGTCGCTCGCCGAAGCGCCGTTGGCGGCCCCGACGATACCGGCCAAGGCCTCTGCCCTGGGCGGCCAGCGTGGCGAAGGCGCGCCCTATGAAGTGGTGGGAAGCGAAGTCTGGAATGTTCCCGACCCGGTTTCCGGGCGGACGTACCAGGTGTTCGTTGCGCTGCCGGCGTCCTATGCCGACAGCCCGGCGCGCAGATACCCGGTCCTCTATGTCACCGATGCCGACTACGCGTTTCCGCTGGCGCGGCAGATCGGCCGGCGACTGAACGTGGAAGGCCCCAAGCTGGAAGAGTTCATCCTGGTGGGCCTGTCCTATTCGGTGGGCGACGAAGGCATGCCCAGCCGCCGCCGCGACTATACCCCGACACCCAACGGCCCGAGCAGCGCACCGGCCGACGCGGTGCATGGGGGCGCCGCGCCTTACATCACCTACCTGCGGGAGCAGGCACTGCCGTTCGTCGCCGGCCGCTACCGCACCGACGAAAGCCGGCGCCTGTTGCTGGGCCATTCCTACGGCGCGTTGCTGGGCAGCCAGATCCTGTTTACCGACCCGGGCATGTTTGCGGGCTACATCATGGGCAGCCCATCGTTCTGGTACGACCGCAATGTCATGTCGCGGTTCGAGAAGGACTACGCAGGCAGCCACAACGATCTGAAGGCATCGGTGTACATGTATGTCGGCGAGCGAGAAGCGCCGGCCTTCGGCAACGACGCGGACATGGTGGCCGATGCGAAGAACATGCAGGCCGCGTTGCGCGCGCACAACTACCCGTCACTGCGCCTGAAGCTGGACGTGCTCAACGACGAGGACCACCTGAGCGTGGCCCCGCGCGGCCTGACGCACGGGCTGAAGTACCTGCTTGGAAAGCAACCGGGCGGCTGACGGGATCACGGCCTGTGGAGGGTCAAGTCTGATCGTCCACAGGCGCCACAGGCGCGCTGGCTTTCACCGATTCAATCCCGCCATCGCGTGCGGTCGTGGTGGAGTAGCGCTCGCTGGTGCCGATCACCTCGCCATTTCCTGCCTTGAGGTTGAACATCGGCTCGCCATTGCTGGCGTTCTTGCGCTCGTAGCGGCTGTCGGCCGGCGAATTCTTCCGCACCGATTCAATGCCGTTCTGCGCGCTCTGCTTGGTGGTGTAGCGTTCGCTGTGCAGGATGGGCTCACCATTGCCTGCCTTGAGCACGAAAAGGAACTGGGGGCCGGAGCGGGTCAACAGAAACTTGGCAGCCATGGGACCTCCACCTGTCTCGCCAGGAATGGCGCAGGCAATGTGTTGCATGCGCTGGCGGGTGTCTATCCTGAAACCGACGTCCGCGCTTGGCCGCTCACTCGCGGCGAAGCTTGATGTCCACGTCGCGTGCCGTGTTCGAGATCAGCTCCAGCCCGAAGTCGCCGGTGCCATGCCGGGCCTTCACGAGCACATCCTCGCCATCGTCGGTCTCCACATGGAAGCCTTTGCCCAGCGCGACGCCCAGCGCATCACGCGCCGACTTGGCGATGTGGTTTTCCGATTGGCCATCCAGCACCGCCACGTCCACCTGCAGCGGTGGTGCATCTTTTGGCCAGACCCGGAAGCGGATCGTGCCATCGGACTTGGCCCGCTCGTCAAACACGATCCGCCACTTGTTCGAGGCGCGTGGGCGTTCCGTTTCGGCCGCCGCTACCGTGGTCGGCGCGCCAGCCGGTGCCTGTGCGAACGCGAGGCAGGGGATGGCCAGCGTCAAGATGCCCGCCGCGCGCAGCAGGGCGAGGCGTAGGGAGGAGGATTTCATTGTCATGCTCCAGAAGGATGGCGAGAGCCCCGCGGCCGACAGACCGGATTTTCCGATCAACCGATTGCTATTGCATGCGTGTCAATGCGTAGCGAGACCCAGTAAAACTACGGCTGGCTGACCGCCCCCCGGCAGCTTGCGCCAGAACAACCCCCGGCCATGGACCGCACCGTCCTGCCATCTGAGGCTGTCATTCAGACGGCCGTACACGGCCCCGGGCGTATAGTCGATCCACACTACGTTTCCCCATGGCACCGAGCTCTCCGGAGTTCATCACCGCAAGGATCGACGCAATGCCCAAGGGCTCAGACCTGCTGGTCGCCGCACTCGAAAACGAAGGCGTGGACCGCATCTTCGGCGTTCCGGGCGAGGAAAACCTCGACTTCCTGGAATCCCTTCGCAACTCCAGCATCGAGCTGGTCCTCACCCGGCACGAACAGGCGGCCGCCTTCATGGCCGCCACCCACGGCCGCCTCACCGGCAGGCCGGGCGTCTGCCTGGCCACCCTCGGCCCCGGCGCGCTGAACTTCTCCACGGGCGCGGCCTACGCCCACCTGGGTGCCTGGCCGATGATCCTGATCACCGGCCAGAAGGCGGTCATGAGCGCCAAACAGGCCCGGTTCCAGATCGTGGACATCGTGGCCTCGATGAAGCCGCTCACGAAAATGACCCGGCAAATCGTCAGCGCAGCGGCCATCCCGGCCACCGTGCGGGATGCTTTCCGCGTGGCCATGGAAGAGCGGCCGGGCCCGGTCCATCTGGAGCTGCCAGAGGACATCGCCGGCGAGGAAGTGGACGACGTTCCAGTCATTCCGGTCCACCCGCTGGAGCGCCCCATCGCCCACGCCGCTGCGCTCGACCGCGCAGCAGAAGCGATCCTGGCCGCCAAGCGGCCGCTGGTGATGATCGGCGCGGCCTGCAGCCGGCCGTGGCTGACCGAATCGCTCTCCAGGTTCGTGGCGCGCACCCGGCTGCCGTTCTTCAACACCCAGATGGGCAAGGGCGCGGTGACCGGCGGCTCCAATCTGTATATGGGCACCGCTGCGCTTTCCGAAGGCGACTACGTGCACGAGGCAGTGGCGCGCGCCGACCTGATCATCGCCATCGGCCACGACACCGTTGAGAAGCCGCCGTTCCTGATGAAAGGCAAGGGTGGGCCCAAGGTCATTCATGTCGGCTTCCAGTCCGCCACGGTCGAACAGGTCTACCACCCGGATATCGAGGTGATCGGAGACATCGGCGCAACCGTGGATGGCCTCGCCGAGCGGCTGGAAGGCAAGGTGTCCGAAGACCAGGGCATGGTCGACCTGCGCCAGAAGATCCTGTCGCGCCTCAACGACCGTGCCGATGAGGACCGCTTCCCGGTCACCCCGCAGCGGTTGGTGCACGACGTGCGTGAAGCCATGCCGGAAGACGGCATCGTCTGTCTCGACAACGGCATGTACAAGATCTGGTTCGCCCGCAATTACCGCACCCACGTGGCCAACACGCTGCTGCTGGATAACGCCCTGGCTACCATGGGCGCGGGCCTGCCGTCGGCAATGATGGCCTCGATGCTGTACCCCAACCGGCGCGTGCTGGCCGTGTGCGGTGATGGCGGCTTCATGATGAACTCGCAGGAGATGGAAACCGCCGTGCGGCTGGGCCTGAACCTGGTGGTGATCATCCTCAATGACAGCGCCTACGGCATGATCCGCTGGAAGCAGGCGGTGGATGGCTTCGAAGATTTCGGCATGCGCTTTGGCAACCCGGATTTCGTGCGCTACGCCGAAGCCTACGGCGCCAAGGGCAGTCGGGTGGCCTCGGTGGAAGCGCTGGTGCCCACGATCGAAGCCGCCTTTGCCGGCGGTGGCGTGCACCTGCTGGACGTGCCGATCGACTACTCCGAAAACACCCGCGTACTGGTTGACGAGCTGCGCAACCGCACCCCCGATGTGGGCTGTGCGTAAGCGCCACCGTTGACCACTGAATACAAGGAACCCCACATGTTGACCGTAGTACAAGCCTTCGACCGCGCCCCCATCCAGGACGTTCCGTTCGATGACGCCGCCGCACTGGAGCGCAAGCTCGCCAATGCCGAACGCGTGTTCAAGGACCGCGACGGCTGGCTCAAGCCGCACCAGCGCATTGCCATCCTGCGCAGGCTGGCGGCGCTGATGGAAGCCAAGCGTGACCACCTGGCCATGCAGATCGCGCGCGAAGGCGGCAAGCCGCTGCCCGATGCCATTGTGGAAACCAACCGCGCCATCGATGGCGTGCACAACGCCGCCGATGAACTGCGCAACTTCGCCGGCCGCGAAATCCCGATGGGCCTGTCGGCAGCGGCGGAGAGCCGCTGGGCGTTCACGACCAAAGAGCCGCTCGGCATCGTCGCCGCCATCTCGGCGTTCAACCACCCGCTGAACCTCATCGTCCATCAGGTTGCCCCCGCCATCGCGGTGGGGTGCCCGGTCATCATCAAGCCAGCTTCGACCACGCCGCTGTCGTGCCTGGAGTTCGTGGCGATGGTCCACGAGGCCGGCCTGCCGGAGCCGTGGTGCCAGAGCTTCATTCCGGAAGGCAACGAACTGGCCGAAGCACTGGCCACCGACAAGCGCGTGGCCTTCCTCAGCTTCATCGGCTCGGCGCGGGTGGGCTGGTCGCTGCACGCCAAGCTGGCCCATGGTGCGCGTTCGGCGCTGGAACATGGCGGCGTGGCACCGGCCATCGTGGACCGCAGCGCGGACCTGGCAAAGATCATCGAGCCCATCGTCAAGGGCGGTTACTACCACGCCGGCCAGGTGTGCGTGTCCACCCAGCGCATCTTCGTGCACAACGACATTGCCGAGGACTTCACCGAAGCCCTGATCGCAGGTGTGGAGAAGCTGCGCACCGGCGACCCCACCCTGAAGGACACCGAGGTAGGCCCGCTGATCCAGCCGCGCGAAGCCGACCGGGTGGCCGAATGGATCGACGAGGCAGTGAAGGGTGGGGCCACGCTCGCCACCGGTGGCAAGCGCCTTTCCGAAACCACGTTGCAGCCCACCGTGCTGCTCAATCCCGCCGATGACGCCCGAGTCACCACGCAGGAGATCTTCGGGCCGGTGGTGGCGGTGTATCGCTACGGCGAGCTGGACGAGGCCATCGCACGCGCCAACTCGCTGCCCACCGCGTTCCAGGCCAGCATCTTCGCCCAGGATATCGACGTGGCCATGCGCGCGGCCAACCGCCTGGATGCCTCGGCCGTGATGATCAACGACCCCACCGCATTCCGCACCGACTGGATGCCATTTGCCGGCCGCCGGGAATCGGGCTATGGCACCGGCGGCATTCCGTACACCATGCGGGACATGTCGCAGGAGAAGATGATCCTGATGCGCAGGAGCTGAGCCCGCGCCCGGAAACGGTATGTTTTCTGGGCAGGGCACAGTAGTTGTACGGGGGCGCAGGGGTAGGGCAGCTGATGCAATAGCACTGCATCCGCCGCCCGCCCTGTTCTGGAGAGTCACATGCGCTTCCTGGCACTTTCGTCTTCCGTCACGCTCATCGTTGCAGCGCTCGCCACCAGCGGGTGCCAAAGCACTCCGCCGCCTGCTGAACCTTCAGCGCCTGCGCCCCGGGCGTTGCCGGGCCCCATGACAGCGGCTTCTGCCGGGGTGACGTTGCAGGGGCAGATCACCGCCATCGATACCCGCACCCGCGCGGTGACGGTCACCGGTGCCGACGGAGGCAGCCTGGACTTCATCGCCGGCGCCGACGTGCGCAACTTCAACCAGCTGAAGGTGGGCGACAAGGTCACCCTGGATTACCAGGCCGCCGTCGCCCTGGACCTGCAGCCGGCAGGCAGCGCGCCGGTCGGCGTGACCAGATCGCAGGCCGGTACCGTGCCGATCCGCGGCGCCACGCCGGGTGGGGCGCGTTCGAACACCATCGAGATCGTCACCGAGGTGGCGGCCGTGGACCCTGTGGCCAACACCATTGCGCTGCGAGGGCCGCGCGGCAACACCCAGATCATTGCGGTGGAGCGCGAGGACCTGCGGGCCAAGCTGCCCAGCGTAAAGCGCGGCGACCTGCTCAAGATTTCCTATACCGAAGCGGTCGCGCTGGGCATCCGCCGCGACAGCCCCTGACACAACGGCGGGGGAGGCCCGGGGCAGGTGGGTGTACGCCTGCCCCGGTGGGGCACTTGACGGGCCAGTGGGTAGCCTTGAAGATCGGCGTATTCAGCCTGCATCCAAGGATTGACCATGTCTGGTTTCATCGGTGCCCTGTTGGAAGGCATTGTCGATTTCGTGACCGACATCTGGGTGCTTCGCCGGCAGCGCGCCGCGAATGGCCGGGCGGCGAACTCGTGGAGTGAGGATGCGGCGGATACGGCTGTGTTCAATGCCTGGGTGATCGGCCTGTCGATCCTGGCCTTGGCTGCCGGCAGCATCATGGTCTTCGTGCTCAAGCTGCCGCTGTGGATGAGCTTTGGGCCGGTCGTCGCGGTTGGCGTCTACGTGGGCTACCGTTGGATTGCGCTGACGCGCGCTTGATCGCGCACCGTGCGCCGAATGCGTCACGCGTTCGGAGTCTCCGCGACGCACGTCTATGAATCGGCAAACGCCTCTCATGTGATGTGGTGCCGACGAAAACGAGCCGCACGGCACGGAATTGCGCGAAAGCGGCCCATTCCACGCCACGCTATAGATGGCGCAGATCAAACACGGCTGATCGAAAGATCAAAACAACTTCCGCTATGCTCACGCCCGCGACATGGTTGTGGCTCGGAGCGTAAGAACTCCCGTGAAACGATGCAATCAAGACGTGCTATGTCGGGAGGGTGACGAAATAAAACACCTTCGCGGAAATACGTTGCGCCGGTTCACGCGGTTCTTAACCTCCCGACTCCCTCGCCATCCCGGCGGGGGACACTCCCCAACGGAGGTTCCACCATGTCCAGCCATTCCACCGACGCATCCTCCAGTGCAGCCGCCAGTCAAAAGCTCTGGTGGCGCAAGCCCAAGAGCGTCATGACCAACGCGCTCCATCACGACGGCCTTGTTACGTTTCCCGGCTGTCCACCCATTCCTTGCCTGAAGCTGCGCGGCCTATGGATTCACGCTCTCGGCATCGAACCGGGTACCCGGTTGTATGTTGAGACAAAGCCGGGCGTCATCATCCTCTCGGTTGAACAGGCTGGCGTAACCGACATGCCTTCAGTGGCGTATCGAAAGGCTGTGCGCACTCCAGTCCATCTTGATAAGCAATGAACACTACCAGCATCGTTCATAGCTGAGACTAGCCGCACATTACAGTGATCTCGCGATCCGAATTGCTACAGGCGAACGTACAATTCTCGGAACGAAGAACCTCGGCTCACACGCCGAAGCAGGACGAACAATGACAAAGACATCAGCTAGTCCGAACGCAAGATCGCCAGTTGCGAGTGCAACTGCCCGCAAAGCAAAGCACGCTGCACGCGAAGCGACTGCAACGCCTTCTACGTCAGGTGCCAAAGCGCGCGTGGAAGCGCCGGCATCAAGGCGAAAGACCTCGGCGCCGAAATCCTCACTTGAACTGGCCGGGCCAGTGCGAGGGCACACCAGCACGTTCCCACTAAGAAAATTCCGCGTCTATGGATGCAGCCTGACCAAAGCCCAGCGTATCAGCGCTGTCTTCTCGGTCATGAAAAAGAAATAGTCGGAATTATGATTACGTCAGGGATTGACGCGAACTGCGCGAACCACGTCTTCATCAACTGCCCGTTCACCGATGACTTCCGGCCCCTGTTCCAATGCGCGATCTTTACGGTGCTTTTATGTGGGTTCTTGCCTCGATCGGCGCTGGAGGCTGGGGATGGCTCTGAAGTTCGAATGGATAAGATCACCCGCCTGATCAGAGAGTCGCAATACAGTATTCATGATCTATCCGCAGTCCAGCTGGATGCCTTCAACGAGCTGCCGCGCTTCAACATGCCCTTTGAGCTGGGAATGGTCATAGGCTCGAAGCGCTTCGGCGGGAAGCGGTTTGCAGGTCGCTCGGCGTTGATCATGGAACATACGCGGTACGCTTCACAAAAGTGCCTGTCCGATATAGCTGGCAGGATCTGTCGGCCCACAATGGCGCGCCGCGTCGCATCTCACGCATCATCCGGACATGGTTGGCCCAGGAATCAAGACGGAACGACATCCCCGGTGACCAGAGGGTGTTCGGTGCGTATGAAAAGTTCGCGACGGAGCTGCCGTCCATCTGCGCGTCCCGAGGCTTGGAGTACGAAGGACTGAGCTATCCCGACTTCCTGGGCCTGGCGCAAGTGTGGATCAATGCGCATTGATGGGTTCCGGATCAGGTCCTCGCCGCCTCGTAGCCTATTCGCAGTTCCTGCGCTTCGGCGGCCAGGTTGTCCAAGGCCGACAGACTTGCCTCATCGCGCGCCTGCTTATACGTCATCAGGTCGTCGAAGCGGATACGGCGGCGCTTGCCTGTCTTGTGGAAGGCAAGCTTGCCGGTCTCCAGCAACATGACCAGATAGGGGCGCGATACATTGAGAACATCAGCCGCTTCCTGGGTAGTCAGCTCCGCATGTACGGGGACGATTTTCACAGCATTGCCATCCGCCAGCTCTGACAGGATCTCGCTGAGCGGTTGCAAGGCCGCGATCGGTAGTCGGATCCGGTGTAGCCGATCATCGGAATCGACCAGCTGAACCAGCTTGATCTCAAGACCTGTGGCTAGGTAAGCGGCCAGCGCACGATGAGCGATCGTCGCCGCTTCGATATCTTGGGTCCGGGGAAGAGTTACCTGTGGGGTCATGGCGCTTCTCCGTGGCACGCGTAGCGCAAGGGCGCGGCTTAGTAGCGATAGTATTCGACATAGGCAGTATTCGAAATGTTCGAAACTCCCATCCCGATGTCGGAGCTGGCCCACCTATCTCTCCAGCGCGATCGACCTGGTCAGAAAAACGGCCCAGATCGGGAGAATGAGCAGCGTCCAACAAGCAAGCTCCCGGAACCTGAGGCGGCCGGACGCAGCGATCAGGAGCGCGAATACTGGACCCAGCACGCCGAGCTCGATCAACAGGTTCCGCCAGAGATAGAAGTTGTCGAACGCCAGCGATCCTGCACTTGGAAGAACGCCGGCCGGGATGCTGACTCCACCAGCGAGAGGCCAGAACAGCGGAACAGGATGAGCACCCACCAATAGGTCCAGTAGCGGGTGGGACATCCCGGCGGCCAGCAACCACCTGAGCTTGAGGTTCGCGGTGACAGATCGCGACAGGGTGAGTTTGACGAAAAGCGCGGCACCTACCGCCAAGAGCAGGCTGTGACTGAACCGGGGATCTGCCGCGTAGTCGAAAAACCAGACAGCGAAGTAGTCCAGATCTGGCCCCACAGCCAAGGCAACGAAAGGAACCGCGGCGCAGCGCAATAAACCGCGTTGCCGAGCGTTGCAGCACAGGTACATTGTGAGTCCTGCCGAAGCATGGGCCACGATGGAAGACATCGATTCAGTTGTTGGTGATCAGCAGCGAGCTTGACCCTCCCGCATGGGCGGCTGATGGTGCCTGTGTGTGGCGAAGGTGAAGCCTGAGCCGAGCGGGGCAGGGGATCAGGAGCGCCTGTTGGCGGGGCCAGTTGTGGGACACCGGCAGCTGAACTAGGCTCGCAGCAGATGAGCTTTGCGGCTCGGCTTAAATCCGGGGTTGGTCAGGGATGAGGATGTTTCGCCGTCAGTTGTTCTATGTCCAGGTGCACCAAGACCACTTCACTGCCCGCGCCGTCGGTGGAGACAGAGCTATTCATCGCCAGTGCTACGCCCTTGGCAATCGAGCGGGTCCGACCAAGGAATTCTCCGCCATCCGGGTTGACCTCAAAGCAATCTTCTCGGAGCTCAAGACCGGCTTCTCATTCGTCAGGCCGTGGGCGCTTCTCCACTTTGATCCGGTCGAGTACCCGATCACGAAGGAAGGGCTCGCTGCGTTCCAAACTGCCGCCATGCGCAGTGGGGTTAGCTTCTGCTGGCTGTCCACGTGGGCGCAGCCTCATGAAGACAAGGAATTGTTGGATATGTTGAAGTAGGATCCGGCCCAACGGGCGTTGAACCGGAGGATAGGTCCGGGAATGCGTTCAAGCTGATGCAGCTACGCGGAACTGGGTCAGCCAGATCTGTTGCAGTTAGGGACAGGGATGACAAACGGTGATGTCGCCTGAGTAACGGCTTGAGATTGTCGCTTGGAGCGGGCGATCTGCGCTCGCTTGTTGGCCGGTCGCGCCTGCTCTAAGATCGGGCATCGGCCGGGGGGGGATCCTGCCGCAGCGTGTTTCCTTGGTAGTTCATGAGAGTCGAAGCCGCGTCGCGGCTCGTCCTGTTTCAGTAACTTGACCGCGCAGGGGAAGTCAATGGAATTGATCGGTTTCGCTATCGTCCTTTTCGTATGCCTGGGTATTGGCAAGGTCATCAACATGATGGCGCGCCGATTGGTGTTCAACGGCGCAGGCCTCTACCTTGCACTGTTTGCAGCCTTCGCAATCTGGAACATCTACCTGTCGTGGAATTCCACCCTCGATTCATTCCAGATGGGATACGCCCTCGGTCGCAACATCACGCCACCGCTCATCATCGCCTTGGTTGCTACTTACTTCTTTTTCAAGTTCAGGACAGACAAGGCGCATCAACTTCGCGTCCAGAAGCTGCGCCAGAGCAGGGCAGAGCTGAGTGTGAACCCGGACAACTGAGTCAGGCAGTCGTTGACGCCAAGCATCCAAGGGCAAGGAAAAACATTGGCAAACCACACATACCGCTTGCTCCCCGGCGCCGCTCTCGGCTTGGCTGTCATCGCGGCCGCCGCGCACCTTGGTTGGGAATACACTCACGACGGCATCCGCAGCCACCATTTACTTAACCGAGCTGACCTGCCGACGATTTCCAATGCATGGGGCCTGCTGGTGCTGCCTGTGCTGGGCTGGCTCGCTGGCAGCGTCGTCGCGCGCAGGGCGTCGGCGGCACCCTCGGCGGCACGCAAGGCGCTGGTAGGCTTTCTTGGCGCGCTGGCTGCAGGTTCCGCGCTGTCGGTGGCCTTCGTCGCCGGCAGCGAGTCGGCCGCGGGAGCGGTGTTCCTGGGCGTGCTGCTCTCTGGACTGGTGTTTCCCACTTATCGGGCCGAGTACCTGTTCGGCTTCGTGCTGGGTATGACCTTCGTCTTCGGTTCCATTCTGCCCGCGCTGTTCGGGCTGCTGGCAGTTGCCATCTCCGCCGCTGCACACCTGCTGATGTGGCCAGCGGGAATGTGGGTTTTGCGCCGCGCCCGCAGTCAATGAAGTGAACGGCATTGCGGAGCGGCCAGTCAGGCCGCTCCGTGGTGACGCGCTAGCGGCTCAGGCCGCCTGCGCGGCCTTGGCGTTGCCCCCGGACTTGGCGATCATCGTCAGCTTCTCGTCGGTTGCCTTTTCTTCTGCAAGGGTTTCCAGCAGCAGCGGGAGCGCGTCCTTGTAGCCGAGCTGCTTGGCGAGCGCGGCGATCGTGCCGTAGGACGCGATCTCGTAGTGCTCAACCTTCTGGGCGCCGCCGATCAGGGCGGCATCGCGCACGGGGCCTTCCTCGATGCTGTCGATGGCCTCCTTGCCTTCCTCCACCAGCCCTTCCATGGCAGCACACTTGATGCGCTTGAGCCGGATGCCGAGCAGTTCCACCACCTTGTCGATGCGCTCGATCTGGCCCTGGGTTTCCTCCAGGTGGGTTTCGAACGCGGCCGTGAGGTCCGGGTTGGTCGCCGCACGGGCCAGGCGCGGCAATGCCTTGGTGAGCTGCTTTTCGGCGCTGTAGATGTCCGACAGCTCGTGGATGAACAGGTCTTCTGCGGTTTTGATCGCCATTAGGGTGCTCCGGGTGGGTGCTGAGTGAAGCACCGAACCTATGCCCCTTCCCGTGAGCTCCGCGCGCAGGGCTGTGAAGTGTTCTACACAGCCATCCGCGCGTCACTGTTCGGGCGGCGGGCTGTCGCCCCGTTCATGCCACGGCGGAAGCTCCAGCGCGTGGCCCTTGAGCATGGCTTTGATGCGCGCGCACATCTCGCTCCTTTCCGTGTCCGCACATTGGTCGAGAATCTCCGCTGCAAGCTGTTCAAACTGCGGCCAGAACTGCGCCGGATGGCGCGTGTGCGCCAACCATTGCGCCAGCATCTCATCCAGCGCATCCAGCCGTTCCTGAATCTCGGGGCGCATGCTCATCCGGGCGGCGCCTCCAGATCAAGCGCCACACGGTAGTGGTGACCATCGTCGCGGAGCTGGACGGTCAGGTCCGGCTGCAGCACGTCATCCACATGCAGGGTGGGCTGCCCCCGCGCAGTGCGGGTCACCACGAATTCGTAGCGGCTGCGGCCGAACCGGTAGCTCAGTTCGAACGACGGCCAGTGATCGGGCAGGCACGGCGCAAGCGACAGCCGGTCGCCCTGGCGGCGGATGCCGAGCAGGGATTCGACCAGCAGGCGATACATCCAACCGGCCGAACCGGTGTACCAGGTCCATCCGCCTCGGCCCACGTGCGGCGATACCGCGTACACATCGGCGGCCAACACATAGGGTTCAACGCGGTAGGTCTGGACCGCCTCCGGATCCAGTGCGTGGTTCAGGGGGTTGATCATGCCAGCCAACTCCCAGGCGCGCGCCGCATCGCCCTGGTGTGCAAAGGCCATCGCTGCCCACACGGCTGCGTGGGTGTACTGGCCGCCGTTCTCGCGCACGCCGGGTACGTAACCCCGAATGTATCCCGGGTCTTCCGACGTCTTGTCGAAGGGCGGATCCAACAGCTGGATCAGCTGGGCGTCCTTTCGCACCAGGTGCGTATACAGCGAATCCAGCGCCTGCTGGGCACGCTCCGGCGCGGCGACGCCGGAGAGCACCGACCAGCTCTGGGAGATCGAATCGATACGGCATTCCTCGCTCTGTTTCGATCCCAACGGCGTGCCGTTGTCGAACCAGGCGCGGCGATACCATTCCCCGTCCCAGGCATGCTGTTCGAGGTTCTTGCGCAGGGTGTCGGCCTGCTCCTGGCACCAGTGCGCACGGTGTTCATCGCCACGCGCATTGGCCAGCGCGATGAAGCGGCGCAGCGTGTCATGCAGGAAGAAGCCCAGCCACACGCTCTCGCCGCGCTGCTGGTCGCCGACGCGGTTCATGCCGTCGTTCCAGTCGCCGCTGCCCATCAAGGGAATACCGCGTTCGCCGAGCAACCGGCAACCGCGCTCCAGCGCGAGCACGCAGTGCGCATACATCGTCCCACGCAGTGCCGAAGGGGTCGGCATGTCGTAGTAGCTTTCCTCTTCCAGCGTGACTGCGCGGCCTTCGATGAAGCCGACCATTTCGTCCAGCACGGTGGCGTCGCCGGTGACCTCCAGGTAGCGGCATGCGCCCTGGGGTAGCCAGAGATAGTCGTCCGAGCACCGGGTGCGCACGCCACGCCCCTGCGGCGGGTGCCACCAGTGCATCACATCGCCTTCGGCGAACTGGTGGGCAGCGCAGAGCAATAGGTGTTCGCGGGCCAGATCCGGCCGGGCGTGGATGAGTGCGAGCACATCCTGCAGCTGGTCACGGAAACCAAACGCGCCGCCGGACTGGTAGTAGCCACTGCGCGCCAGGTAGCGGCTGCCAAGCGTCTGGTAGACCAGCCAGCCATTGGCCAGCGCGTCCAGCGCGGGGTCCGGGGTGCGCACCTGCACGCTGGCCAGCACGTGGCGCCAGTGGATGCGTACGGCGTCCAGCGCATCGTTGGCCTCGTGGGCGCCCTGGCGGCCACGCACCAGCGCAAGAGTTTCGTCGCGGTCGCGGCCGGCGCCCAGTCGGAACGTGGTTTCACTGCGCTCACCCGGCGCCAGTTCCAGCGGCACCTGCAGCGCCGCGCAGGGGTCCAGGCCGGCGCCGGAACGCCCACCCAGGCGCTCGCGGCGCAGCGCCGCCGGTGCATGCAGGCCACCGTTGCGGCCGATGAACTCCAGGCGGTCGCAGGTCCAGCCGCAGCCCTCGGCATCGGTGTCGAAGAAGGCCATGCGGCCGCCGAAATCGGTGCTGTAGGTGTTGCGCGCCAGCAGCGCGCCGGTCTGCGGGTCGCGTTCGGTGACCACGTGCATGCGCGACTTCGCGCGCAGGTCACCCATCACCCATTCCACATAGCCGATGGCCGACAGCCGCCTCGGCCTGCCCGACAGGTTGTGCAGACGCAGCACCGAGTACTTCAGCGGCGCGGCGACGTCGACGAACACCCACAGCTCGCTGACGATGCCGTCCTCGAAGTGTTCGTACACCGTGTAGCCGAATCCGTGACGCGTACGGTACGCCCCGGTACCCCGGCGCGGCAGCGGCATCGGCGACCAGACGCGGCCGGTATCCTCGTCGCGCACGTAGAAGGCTTCGCCGCCGGTGTCGGACACCGGGTCATTGAGCCAAGGCGTCAAACGGAATTCGTGCGCGTTCTCGAACCAGGTGTAGCCCGGCGCGCTCTCGCTGACCACCGTGCCCAGGCGGGCATTGGCGATCACATTGGCCCATGGTGCCGGGGTCGGCGCGCCTTCGCGCAGCACCACCACGTATTCGCGGCCGTCCTCGCTGAAGCTGCCGGTGCCGTTGTCGAACTGGCCGGCGCCACGGTAGGGAAGGAACGGCCACGGGTCGTCCATGTCTTCGTCGTGCGCCGGGGGCGGGGGCAGGCCCGGCTCCGGGCCCGGCTCGGCGATGATGGGCAACCCTGTCGTCTGCTCCATCGAGAGTTCAAGTTCCTCCTGCACCGCCTGCGGCACCAACGCCGGAATCCGTTTCGCGGGAGTGGCTTGGCGCCCCACCTGCGCCACCAGCGTGCCATCCTCATCACTGATCACCGCACGCGCTACGGCCTGCAACAGGATGCGGTCCTCGTGGGTCATGTTCTGCACTGGCCGCACGAAAATGCCGCCGGGGCGGTCGAGCAGGCCCGTCTCCGAACTGGCGGCCACCATGCCCAGGATCTGGTCCTGCAGCTCCTGCCGGTAGCCGGCCTTGCTGTCGTTCCAGATCACCAGGTCGGTGTTGAGGCCCTTCTGGCGCCAATAGGCATGCGCCTGCACCAGCTGCCGGACCAGCTCCACGTTCTCTGCATCGGTGACCTTGAGCAGCACGATGGGCAGGTCGCCCGAGATGGCATGGCCCCACAGCCCGGATTGTCCGCGCTGGTTCTGCTGGAGCACGCTTGCGCCCGCGCGCAGCAGTGGATTGGCATACAGCACGTGGCTGGCCAAGCGCTCATAGAGCTGCGCCTCGGCCTGGGTGGCATTGATCTGCCGGCGTACCACCTGGCTGTGCGTCCACGCCAGGTCGAATACGCGGTCGGCCAGGCGGCGGTCACGGTATTTGTCCAGCAAGGCCTCGCAACCGGGGCGGTCGGCACCGATGCCATAAACCATGTCCAGCTGCACGGTCTGCTCGGGCTCCAGCACCACGCGCACACGGATGGCCACGATCGGGTCGAGCACCGAGCCGTCCGAACCGGAGAGGTCGGTGTCGGTGGTCAATGCCTGCGGCGTGCGCGGCGTGTTGCCGCGCCCGAGGAAGCGCGCCCGGTCGGTTTCGTAGGAGATCGACGCCACGTCGGCGTCATGCACGGCGACCAGATGGAACATCCACGGTGGCACTTCGTCGTGCGAGCGCGGCCGCCGGGTGCACAGCACGGCCTGCTTGGCGGCCACGATCTCGCTCTGCACGAACAGGTTGCTGAAGGCCGGGTGCGCATCGTCAGATGCCGCCGGTGCCAGCACCACTTCGGCATAGGTGGTGATTTCCACGGTGCGCGTGCGACGGCTGCGGTTGGTCAGGCGCAGGCGCCGGAGTTCGATGTCGTCCTCGGCGGAGATGGCCACCTGCAGGTGGCTCTCGCAGCCATGCAGCGCGCCACGGAATTCGGCCTTGGCGTCGGTGAAGATGGCCTCGTAGTTGTCCATCGGCACGCAGGTGGGCTGGTAGGCGGCCGACCAGAACTGACCGCTGTCCACGTCGCGCAGATAGCAGAAGGTACCCCAGGCATCGGTGGTGCCGTCCTCGCGCCAGCGCGTGAGCGACAGGTCGCCGTGGCGGCTGTAACCGCCGCCGGCGTGGGTGAGCATGCCGTGGTAGCGGCCGTTGGAGAGCAGCTGCACCTCCGGGCGCGGGCCCCCGGGCTTGCGCAGCACGCGCAGCGACGTTTCGTCCTGGCCCGTAGCGGCGTGCTCACCCAGCGATTCGACTTCATGCGGATGGAACACGCCGACGCGCGGAATGCGCTCCTGCAGCAACAGCAGCGTGGCCTGGAACTCGACATCGGCCACGAAGCGGCGCTGCATCGGCTGGTCGCGCAACAGGTAATCCAGCGACAGCAGGCCCATGCCCTGGTGGTGGGCCATGAACGACCGCAGCAGCACGTGGTCGTGCCCCGGCGGCACCCGGGCGGGGGTGTAGTCGATCGCTTCGTACATGCCGAAGCGCCCGGCGAAGCCCAATCCTTCCAGCGCCTGCAGGTTCTGGCAGGCCGCTTCCGGCGCCACCATCAGCGCCATCATGCTGGCGTAGGGCGCGATGACCCGATCCTGGCCCAGGCCGCGCTTGAGCCCCAACCCCGGCACGCCGAACGCGCGGTACTGGTAGTTCAGGCGCGCATCGACGGCGTTGTAGCCGGACTCGGACACGCCCCATGGCAGGTTCAGGCTGCGGCCGTAGACGATCTGCGCTTCCACCGCATGCCGCGCGGTCTGGTCGAGCAGGGTGTCCGGGTAGCTGGGCATTACCAGCTGCGGCATGAGGTACTCGAACATCGAGCCACTCCACGACAGCAGCGTCGGCGTGCCGTTGACCTCGGTAAGCAGGCGGCCAAGGGCGAACCAGCTCTCCTGCGTCAGCTCCCCCTGGGCGATGGCCACGAAGGCGCACAGCCGCGCTTCGGAAGCCAGCAGGTCGTAGAAACTGTTGTCCAGGCGATGGTCGTCTACGTTGTAGCCAATGGAGAGCAGGTTGCGGGAGCGGTAGAACAGGAACCCGTATTCCATCAGCGAGAACTGCCCGGCGCGGTGGGCCAGATCCTGCAGCTGCTCGATGCGTGCGCGTGCGTCCGCACCGGCCTTACCGGGCAGGGCGGCCAGCTGGCGCAGGCTGGGTACGGGCGCATCGGCATCCGCGCTGGCATCGACCGGGATATCAGCGAGCGCCGCACAGGCGGCATGGCATTCGGCAGCGAACAGTGCCGGCCAGTGCAGGTCACCGTCCTGCGGCGACACCGGTGCCGGCCACTGCGCCAGCACGGTGTCGGCCAAACCGGCCAGCTCCTGCAGGCGGGCGAGCGCTTCGGCAGCACCGCGCGGCAGGTCGGCCCGTGTTGCCACCAGGCGCTGGCGCAGATGATTGAGCGCTTCGGCCAGCGGTGCGTCACCGGGGCGAAGGCGCTGCCGCTCCTCGTCCAGCACGCCGAGCGTATCGGCCAGGCCATCGAACGTGTGCGGCGCCAGTACCGGCGCGTCCACCAGCGCGAGCAGCCCCTGGCGCAGGGTAAGCAGGTGCCCGGCCAGGTTGCCGCTGTCCACGGTGGAGACGTAACGTGGCGGCAGCGGCGCCAAGGTTTCGGTGTCGTACCAGTTCAGGAAGTGGCCGCGATGACGCGGCAGCTGGTCCAGCGTGCCAAACGTGAGCGCCGTGCGTTCAGCGACCGCGCCCTGCTGCAGGTAACCGAAGTCCCACGCCGACAGGTTGGCCAGCAGGGACAGGCCGATGTTGGTCGGCGAGGTGCGGCGCGCCACCACCAGCGCCGGATGCTCCTGGATGTTGTCCGGCGGCAGCCAGTGATCCTGTTCGCGCACCCAGGCCTGGAAGAACGACCAGGTGCGCCGTGCCAGCCGGCCAAGGAACGCCCGCTGCGTGCCGGACAATTCGGCGACGATCTCGGCCGGAGGCCGGCCCAGCCACGCCATCAACGCGGGCGCGAAGGTCCACGCCAGCAGGAACGGCAGGGCGAGCGGCAGCGCCTGCGGACGCAGGACGGCCACTACCGCCACCAGCGCAAGCGCCAGCAGCGATCCCGGGGCCATCACCCGCCATTCCGCGCCACGGTCGCCGCCCAGGCGGCGCTCGACTTCGCTGGAGGGATTCCACTGCAGCAGGTGGCGACGCGTGATGGCCATGCGCCACAGCGTGCGCAGCACCGCGCCGCCGGCCAGCAGGGCTTCGTAGGGCAGGCAGGCAATCTGCGTGGCAGCCCGCAGCAACGACTGCAGCGTGCCGCGCCCAACCTTGATGTAATGCGCTTCGAGCGGTGTGTCGTCCGGCACGCTCAGGGCATCGCGCAGCATGCCGATCAGGGGCGGCGCGAACCACAGGGCCAGTACCCACGCGGTCCATGCGGCCGGGTTCCCGGCGTACAGCCAACCCGCCACCAGCAGGACCAGGGCGGCGGGGGGCACCAGGCTCCGGCGCAGGTTGTCCAGCAACTTGCCGCGCGACAGCAGGCTGAGCCGGTTGCGTTCCCAGCCTGATCCCGGGCGCGGGGTCCACGGCATCAGCCAGGGCAACAGCTGCCAGTCGCCGCGGATCCAGCGCGCACGGCGCTTGGCGTCGGCGGCATAGCGTTCGGGGTAGTCCTCGTACAGGCGCACGTCGCTGACCAGGCCTGCACGGGCATAGCAGCCTTCCAGCAGGTCGTGGCTGAGGATGCGGTTCTCAGGCAGGCGGCCCTCCAGCGCATGCTCGAAGGCGTCCACGTCATAGATGCCCTTGCCCACGAACGAGCCTTCGTCGAACAGGTCCTGGTAGACGTCCGAGACCATGCGCGTATACGGATCGATGCCGGGTTCGCTGCCGAACATCCGCGCAAACCGCGAGGTGCGGCGCCGGCCCAGGCTGGTGCCCACGCTGGGCTGCAGGATGCCGTAACCCTCCACCACGCGTTGCAGCGTTGGATCGAAGCGCGGCCGGTTGAGCGGGTGGGCCAGGGTGGCGACGAACGCACGCGCCGCATCGCGCGGCAGCTGCGTATCCGAATCCAGGGTGATGACATAACGGACGCCGCGCAGGACCTCCGCGTCACCGACGATGCACATGAACGCGCTTCCATCGCCATGGCGGAGCAGGGCATTGAGTGCGGCCAGCTTGCCGCGCTTGCGCTCGTGCCCCATCCACACCCCTTCACTGGGGTTCCATTGCCGGGGCCGATGCAGCAGGTAGAAGCGATCGCCACGTTCGGACGCGTAACGCTGGTTCAACCCCTCGATGCGCAGCACCGCGTGCGCAAGCAGGGCGTCGTCGGTCGGTAACTGCGCTTCTGCGGCGTCGAGGAAGTCGGTCAGCAGCACGAAGCGCAGCTGGGGATCGCGGTTGGCGAGGAAGCGGACCTCCAGCGCTTCGACCAGGACGTCGATGCCGTCGGTGCTGGACAGCATGGACGGTACCGCGACCACGGTGGCGCAGGCCGCAGGAATGCCCTCGCTGAATTCCAGCTTGGGCAACGGCTTGGGAGCAACCAGCACGGTCGCGGTCCAGTTCACCAGCACGATACCCAGCTCGCTGAACACCAGCAGCCCGAGCAGGGCAGCCAGCCAGGTGGGAACCTCGCCACTGCCGGTGGCCAGCAGGCCCCACGTGGCCAGCACCGCCAGCAGGGTGATCGGCAGCAGGTACAGCGCAAGTGGCACGCGGTGCGCCAGTCGCCGCGCCTTGCGGTGGCGTGGCGCTGCGTCGGCCACCGCGTCAACGGTGGCATGCAGGCCTTCGCCGACCAGCCAGTAGCCCACATGCGTGCGTGGCCCGTCGGGCGGGGTAGCGGCCCGTGCCAGGTCCAGCGCGATGGTCGCAACGCGTTCTTCGGCGATGCGGCTGCCCCGGGCGATCTTCTCCACCACGTGGCGGTAGGCGTCGCGGGTACCGAAGTCCATCTGCGGATACACGGCCATCGGGTCTTCGCGCAGCCGCTGCTCGACCACGCTCATGTCTTCGACAAAGGTGCGCCAATCCATGGTGGACAGAAAACGCAGGCTGCCGATGCTGTTGCTGATGGACACCTGGTCGGAGGCCTGCTGCTGCCCCTCGGCGGCCACCAGCTCCTCGATGCGCTGCCCGGAGGCCGCTGCCCACTGTTCCAGCCAGGCGATGGGCATGGCCCACGCGCCGCCGCGGCCCTGCAACGAACGGGTCAGCTCGGCGATGAACGCGCCGGTCAACGGCGGCTCGGAGCGCGCCATGTCGGCCACCACCAGCACCACGTCGGTGGGGGTGTCGGAGGCCGCGCGATTGAGGTCATCCGCCCATTGCGAGGCAAGGCGCCGGTCTTCCCCGTCGCGCATCACCCGCGCGGCCATGCGCCGCAGGTTCTCCAGCAGGGCCAGGCGCAGCATGATCGGAACCGCCCACAATTCGCCCAGGCTCAGCGGCGCGAGCGACTGGTAGGAAGCGATGAAGCGGCCCAGCGTATCGCCGTCTATCCGGCCATCACCGTGTGCGATCGCCTGCATCGACAGTTCATACACCCGCGGCAACCCGGCCGAGGGGCCGGTGGCGAGCGACGGCAACTGCCGGCTGTAGCCGCGCGGCAGGTGGCGCCGCGCAGTCTGGATCTGTTCTTCGACCAGATAGTAGTTGTCGAGCAGCCATTCGCCGGCCGGGGTGACCGGGCGCTGTTCGCGCACCACGCTGCTGAGCAGGGTGTTGGCATCCTGCAGGACACGTTCGTTGGCCTGCAGGCGTTCCAGCAGGCGCTCGGGGCTGGGCCGCATCCGCACGCGGTGCTGGCGCGCAAGCGCGCGGCCGTAGACCTCCATCTGTTCAACGCTGTAGAGCGCGGCCCGCAGCGGGCCCTCGGTGGCTTCAATGGCGGGGGCCGAGGCCTGGCGCTCACGCCAGCGCCAACGAACAAGCCGCCGCAGGCGAAGCCAACGGCCAAAAAGACGGCGAAGGTGGGGCATAGGATACCGGGGAGGGGGAGGCAGGTTGCGCCTTGCATCGTTGCATTTGGGGGGACGTGCACGCTGTGAAGGTCATATATACCTCCCATGCATTAGTCATATGCCACTCCTGCGCTTTTTCCATCAATCCCCTGCACGTAGATTCTCCTGACCCCTTTGTCACGGAGTGGAACATGCAGACACGCACGATCCCCCGCAGTGCGGTGGCGGGCCTGAGGACTGCATTTACCTGTGTTGCGGCCGTGCTCTTTGCCGCGACCGCCATGGCCAGCGAGCCACTGCAGATCCAATCACAGGGCAGCGTGATCGCCGGCGGCACGGTACAGCAGCAGCCGGGCACGTTCGATCCGCTGGCGCCGACCAAGCCGGATGGCCAGAGTTACCACGGCGATCATGTCTACGCCTTCTACCAGGTGCCGGTGAAGGCGCGGCCGTTGCCCATCGTGATGTGGCACGGCGCGGGCCAGTCGTCCAAAAGCTGGGAAACCACGGCCGACGGTCGCGAGGGCTTCCAGAACCTGTTCCTGCGTCGCCGCTTCACCACCTATCTGATCGATCAGCCGCGGCGCGGAAAAGCTGGCCGAAGCATGGTCGAGTCCACGCTGAAGCCGGTGGCGGACGAGCAGATGTGGTTCAACCAGTTCCGCATTGGCCTGTGGCCCGAGTACTTCCGTGACAGCCAGTTCCCGAAGGGCGAGGCCGCGCTTGAGCAGTTCTTCCGCTCGGTCACGCCCAACACTGGCCCCTATGACATCGGGGTAGTCTCCGATGGGGTGGTCGCTCTGCTGGAAAAGACCGGGCCGGCGATCCTGTTCACCCATTCGCAGGCTGGCGGCCCGGGCTGGATGACGGCAATCAAGAGCCCGGACGTGCGCGCCATCGTTGCCTTCGAGCCCGGCAGCAGCTTCGTCTTCGCCAAGGACGATGCACCGGCGCCGATTCCCAGTGCGTTCGATACCGTCGCACCCGTGGTGGTGTCGCCCGAGGAGTTCAAGGCGCTGACGCGCATCCCCATCCTGGTGCTGTACGGCGACAACATTCCCGAAAAGCCGATGCGCATGCCCGCGCAGGACAGCTGGCGGGCGCGCCTGGAAATGGCACGCGCCTGGCGCGACGCCGTCAACCGTCAGGGGGGCAATGTCACCCTGATCCACCTGCCGGAGATCGGCATCCGTGGCAACAGCCATTTCCCGTTCTCGGACCTCAACAACGTGCAGATCGCCGACCTGGTGAGCGATTTCCTGCAGAAGCAACATCTGGACGGTACGACCAAGGAGCACCACGAATGAAGCACCTGATGCGCGCCTCGCTGCTGGCAGCATCCCTCGGCCTGGCAGCAGGCACCGCCTCCGCTGCGGACTACCGGCTCAATCCGTTCAAACTAGCCTACGAAGGTGCGATCACGCAGAACGTGCCCGGCGAGGTCAATGTCCACCCGGCGACCTATCCGCTGAATGGAATCGAGATCGCGGCCAATTTCTACACGCCGCCCAACTTCGATGCCGCGCGGAAATACCCCACCATCGTGATCGCCCACCCCAACGGTGGGGTGAAAGAGCAGGTGGCTGGCCTGTACGCACAGCGTCTGGCCGAGCAGGGCTACATCACCATCACTGCCGATGCCGCCTATCAGGGGGCAAGTGGCGGCCAGCCCCGGAGCGTAGACAAACCTGCGCACCGCATCGAAGACATCCACGGCATGGCCGATTTCATCAGCCGATTCCCTTGGGTGGACACCAGACGCCTGGGCCTGCTGGGCATCTGTGGCGGCGGTGGCTACTCGCTGGCGGCCGCCCAGACCGACAAGCGTTTCAAGGCGGTGGCAACGGTCAGCATGTTCAATTCCGGTCGCGTGCGCCGCAACGGCTATGTCGATTCGCAGCTGTACACCCTCCAGCAACGCCTGCAACAGGCCTCCGACGCGCGCGCACAGGAGGCCGCTGGCGGCGAAGTGCTTTACTCCGGTGACGCCAACCTGACCGACGAACAGATCGCCAAGCTCCCCTTCGACCTGTACCGGCAAGGCTACGAGTACTACTGGAAGACCCACGCGCACCCCAATTCCACGTTCCGCTATACCACCAGCAGCCTGCTCGACCTGATGCGCTGGGACGCGACCAACCAGATAGAACTGATCAACCAGCCGCTGCTGATGATCGCCGGCAGCAAGGCTGACAGCCTGTACATGACCCAGGACGCCTTCGCCAAGGCAACCGGCACCACCGACAAAGAGCTGGTGCTGCTCGATGGTGCCACCCATATCGAAACCTACTGGGTACCGCGCTACGTGGATGCCGCAGTGGCCAAGCTCAACACCTTCTACGCCCGGACCCTGACCCAATGACCGATCAACGCACTTCCACTGGCCGCAATGCGGTGCTTGGCCTGGCACTGAGCGTGGCCGCTCCGTTCGCTGGTGCGGCCGAATCGGCGACGCAGCAGATTGCCCGTGCCGGCACGCAGGCTTCGTTCGCAGGCCCAGCGGAAAACTTCATCGGCAAGGTCCGCGTGGACCCGCTGTTTGCCGCCGACGCAGAGGTTCAAGCGTCGTCAGCCTACGTAAGCTTCGAGCCAGGCGCGCATTCGGCCTGGCATACCCATCCGGCCGGGCAGCGCCTGGTGGTGACGTCGGGCGTTGGGCTCACGCAGGAATGGGGCAAACCGGCACAACGGATCCACCCTGGTGATGTGGTGGTGTGCCCGGCCGGCGTGAAGCACTGGCACGGTGCGGCGCCGCACAGCGCGATGACCCATCTCGCGGTCACAGGCGTGGCCGAGGGCAAGACGGTCACGTGGATGGAACAGGTAAGTGACGCGCAATACAGCGAGGCGGCTGCGATCTTCGATGTGGCGGTTGCGGGTGCTTTGTCGGCCCGGCAGCAGGCGATTCCGCTGATCGCCGCTGCTGCGGCTACCAGCAACCTCCCGCAGCTCAATGCAGCCCTCAACCGCGGGCTGGATGCAGGGCTCAGCATCAGCGAAGCCAAGGAAATCCTGGTGCAGATGTATGCCTACACCGGCTTTCCGAAAAGCCTCAATGCCCTCGGCGAGTTGATGGCGGTGATGGAAGCGCGCAAAGGGCAGGGTATTGCCGATGCGCCCGGCCAGCCACCCAGCGGCGAGATTCCGGTGGGGGCGGCGCTGCGTGCCGTGGGCACAGCCAACCAGACCCGCATTTCCGGCGCGCCGGTAACGGGCCCGGTGATGGAGTTCGCCCCGGTCATCAACCAGTTCCTGCAATCGCACCTGTTTGGCGACATCTTCGAGCGCGACAACCTGGACTGGCAAGGCCGCGAACTGGCCACGGTGGGCGCGTTGGCAGCCATGCCTGGCGTGGAAGCGCAGTTGCGCTCGCATATGGCCGCCAGCCAGCGTGTAGGGTTGAGCCGCGAACAGCTGGAACACGTAGTCCAACTACTGGCCCATAGTGGCGACCCGGCCGCATCTGCGCGCGCAGCGAAGGCGCTGGAACAAGTCTCGACACCTTCGCCCTGAGCAACTGCCCTCAGCCCGGGTAGCGCAGGGCGTCACGCAACAGCGTGAACGCTGGCGAAGACTGCCGGCGGCTGGGGTAGTACAGGTGGTAGCCCGGGAACGACGGGCACCAGTCCTGCAGTACGTGCACCAGCGTGCCGGCCTGCACGTGCGGGCGCACCAGGTCTTCGGGCATGTAGGCCAGGCCCAGCCCTTCCAGCGCTGCGCCCAGGCGCAGGGCGACGTTGTTGAACACCAGCTGGCCTTCCACCCGGACCTTGAGCTCCTGGCCCTTTTTCTCGAACTCCCAGGCGTAGATGCCGCCGTGGGTGGGCAGGCGGATGGTGATGCAGTTGTGCTGGGTGAGATCGTGCGGCGACTTTGGCTTCGGGTTGCGCTGGAAGTAGGCCGGCGAGCCCACCACCGCCATCCGAAGGTCCGGCCCGACGCGCACGGCGATCATGTCTTTGGCCAACTGTTCGCCCATGCGGATGCCGGCATCGAAGCCTTCGGCCACGATGTCGGTCAGGCCGTAGTCCACGATCACTTCGATATTGAGGTCCGGATGCTGGGGCAGCAGTTTGCCCAGCACCGGTTGCATGACGGTAAGCGCAGCATGCTCGCCGGCGGTGATGCGCAGGCGCCCTGCAGGCTTGTCACGGAAGGCATTGAGTTGGGCCAGCTCGGCATCGATCTCCTCGAAGCGCGGGGCGATCACCTGCAGCAGTTGTTCGCCCGCTTCGGTGGGGGAAACGCTTCGCGTCGTGCGGGCGAGCAGGCGCACGCCCAGCCGCTCCTCCAGCTGGCGCATGGACCGGCTGAGCGCCGGCTGGGACATGCCCAGCTGGGCAGCGGCCCGGGTAAAGCTGCGCTCACGTGCCACCAGGGCGAACATGGCCAGCTGGTCGTAATTCTCGATGGTCATTGATGCACCCCGGATATAAGCGATATCCGATTATGCCCCTGCAAGTATGTGTTTTGGGGGCGTAGATTGACCCCATGACCACTCCATTCCCAAACCCTGGCCGCCGCGCGGTGGTGGCTGCACTGGCGTCGCTGCCTCTGGGCTGCACTGCGGCGGACCCCGAACAGCAGGCAGCATCGGCGTCCTCGACCCGGACGCTGGTGGCGTACTTCTCGCGCTCGGGAAACACGCGTGTGATTGCCGGGTTGATCCATCGCAGCCTGCCGAGCGACCTGTTCGAGATCCAGCCGGCAAAAGAATACCCGGCCGACTATCGGGAAACGGTAGCGAAGGCCAGACAGGAAAGGGACGACGGCGCCGAGCCTGCATTGCGCGCGTCCATCGACGACATGAGCCGCTACGACACCGTGTACCTGGGATTCCCGATCTGGGGTGAAACCGCACCTCCGGTGATCCGCTCCTTCCTGTCACGGCACGACATGAGCGGCAAGACCATCGTGCCCTTCATTACCCATGGCGGTTATGGCGTAGGCAGCAGCCTTCGCGTGCTCGACCGCCATGCACCCAATGCTCGCATCCTGGAGGCCTTCACGATGGAGGCCGATCAGGAGCGCAGGACCATGGAGACGGTCAACGCCTGGTTGGCTACTCCCCCCACTGTTCGATGAGGACGCCACGATGAAAACCCGCATTCTTGGACAAGGCCTTGAAGTTTCCGCCCTCGGCCTGGGCTGCATGGGCATGAGTTCGGGCTACGGCCCGGCGGCAGACAGGCAGGAGATGATCGCGCTGATCCGCACGGCGGTGGAGCGGGGCGTTACCCACTTCGATACGGCGGAGGCCTATGGCCCGTTCGCCAATGAAGAGCTGGTGGGCGAGGCACTGGCGCCGGTGCGCGACCAGGTGGTGATCGCCACCAAGTTCGGTTTCGATATCGACCCGGTAACCGGTGCGCGTGGACCGGGCACCAACAGCCAGCCGGCGCATATCAAGGCGGCCGTTGAGGCGAGCCTGAAGCGGTTGCGTACCGAGCGCATCGACCTGCTGTACCAGCACCGGGTAGACCCGGCGGTGCCGATTGAGGACGTGGCCGGTGCAGTGAAGGAACTGATTGCGGAAGGGAAGGTAGGGCACTTCGGGCTGTCCGAAGCAGGGCTGCAGACCATCCGCCGGGCCCATGCGGTGCAGCCGCTTACCGCCGTGCAGAGTGAGTACTCGCTGCTCTGGCGCGAGCCGGAAAACGAGCTGCTGCCCCTGCTGGAAGAACTGGACATCGGCTTCGTGCCCTTCAGCCCATTGGGCGCCGGGTTCCTCACCGGCAAGATCGATGAGAACATCCAGTTCGACGCCAGCGATTTCCGTAACGTGGTGCCGCGCTTCTCTGCAGAAGCCCGCAAGGCCAACATGGCATTGGTGGATGTGGTCAAGGCACTGGCCGTCGAGAAGGGTGCCACGCCTGCGCAGGTTGCCTTGGCTTGGCTGCTGGCACAGAAGCCGTGGATCTCACCCATTCCCGGCACGACAAAGCTGCACCGCCTTGATGAGAATCTGGGCGCGTTGGACCTGATTCTGGAGCCGGGCGACCTGCAACGGATCGATGGCGAACTGGCCCATATACGCATCAGCGGCGAGCGCTTGCCCGAAGCTGCGTTGAAGATGACGGGTAGGTAGGCGGGTGCCTCTCTGGCATGATGCCGGAAGGCAGGATCAGAGAGTGGGCTGGCAGAATGCAGGCTTCTTCTCGAGTCCTGAAGGGGAAGGCTGTCCCGCTTGTTGCCGGAACCGGGCAACCCTATGATCACTGCGTAGTCTGGGCCCGGATCTGGAAGTTCCACACATTGGAGGTGAATGATGAAGGCAGTAGCCGGTTTCCTCTCGCTTTTCTGCGTGTCAATTTCCGCATCAGCAGCAACCCCGGTATCGGTGCAGTTCACGGGCGTAGTGCAGCAGGACGCCTTGCCGCCTGTTGCATTGGATCTGCAACTGCCATCCCAGCAGGCAGCAACCGTTCAACTCTCCAGCGGCTTCAACCTGGAGCTGACTACCCCCGGCAACTCCGCCAGTCCAGATGGGGCCCGCATCAGGCTGCTGTCGTCCAAGGGAGAGGTCATACACACGGCTCGCGTACCGGATGCTGGCCTCGCCAGCGTTTCCTTCGCTTACCAGGTCTGCGCGGGTAGTGTCACCTACATGTCCCCGGCGCCAGCCGTTGTGCCTGCCTGCAGGGCGTCAGCCCGGCTCACTCGCTGACTGACGCAGGGCGGGCGGGTCCTCTTTCAGCGACAACGGCCGCGCCATGTCCCTCATCCAGCCCCAGAGGATGTAAAAAATGGGGCTGGTGGTGAGAACCCCGATCGACAGCAGCACAACGCCGTAGTTGAACAGCCGCTGCGGGTCGCACTCCAGCGGTCCGCTATTGCCCTTGCCCATCCGGACACAGCCGTGTTCCGGATAGGCAACGGGGTAGGCACCCCAGACGAACAGGCCGGCCAACAGGGCGAACAGCAACATCACGCCCAGCTCTGCATCCTTGTTTCCCAGCCGCTCCCACCGCTGCGCCAGCCGCAGGTTCAACATGGGGCACCGGAGAGCTGCTGCTCCTGCCGCAGCCAGTGGCAGAATGCTTCCACCTCGGGGCGCTGTTGGGAGACGTCACGGCGTATCAGCCAGAACGCGTACGCATTCTCCAGGCGCACGCCAAGCGGCTTCATCAACCGGCCTTGACGAAGGTCTTCGTCCACGAGGGGAGCGAGGCCCAACGCAACACCGTGGCCTGAAACTGCAGCTTCCTGCGCAAGATAGATGCTGGCGAAGACCGGGCCCGACGCGGCGTTCACGTTTGTGGCGCCTGCCGCCGCCAACCAATCCGACCACGCAGGAACCCCAGCGCGGCCTGTCGCACCCTCATCGTGCAGCAGTGTGTAGTGGCGCAGATCGTCAGGGTGCTCCAATCCGTGCGGGTTGGCGCCCAGCAGTGTGGGCGAGCATACGGGGAATGCAGGCGCCTGCATCAGTACTTCGGCACGGACGCCAGCGTAGTTGCCCGCTCCATAGCGGATGCCCACATCGAATCCCCCGCGCAGAAAGTCCGCGTGCTCGTCGCTGGTGTCGATCCGCACCCGTACGTCCGGGAATGCGTGCTGGAAACGGTGCAGCCGGGGCACCAGCCACTTTGCCGCGAACGATTCCATGGTGGTCACCCTCAGCTCGGACGGCGCTCGCTTGCGGGCACGATCCAACGCCACGTCCAGCTGCCCCAACAGGTCGCCCACGGTGGCCGCCAGGGCCGCGCCCTCCGGCGTCAGCATCACGGAGCGATGGTTGCGCTGGAACAGGCTTACGCCAAGGTGTTCCTCGAGATGCTTTACCTGGTGGCTCACGGCCGCCGGGGTGACGAACAACTCACTGGCCGCGCCGTTGAAGCTCAGGTGGCGCGCCGCCGCTTCAAACGTGCGCAAGGCGTTGAGCGGGGCAGAGGGTCGGGTTTTCACAGGCGCCTGGCAGAGCAGAGTCGTCCGCATCGTATCGCATTAGATTTTCTAACGCGACGCGCAAAACAACTCGTTTGTCGCGCCCCGGCGGGTTGGCCACGATGCCCATCCTGCCAACGGGGTGTCCGTAATGCGAATCCAGGAACTGGCTACAGATGTCGTGATGTTCGTCGGTGACGAGGTGGAATCGGTCGCCACCGCATTCATGGATGGCGAGCGGGCGCTGCTGGTCGACTCACTGGGCAGCGAGGCCGATGCCGCCCGTGAGCAAGAAGCATGAATGACCTCAACCACCGTCGGCGCTTCCTTGTGGGATGCGCGGGCGCGGCAGCGGCGACGCTGCTTCCGTTCGGGGCGCTGGCAGCATCAGCAGTGCCCAGAACCCTGCGCGCCCAGCGACTGGCATGGGCAGGAGTGCGGCTGCAGTTGCCCGACAGCACGCTGTTGATAGATCCGCTGATCAGCCCGGAGGCGTGGGGCAGGGCACTACCCGACCGGCTGGTGCCAGTGGCCGATGCGGTTGGCGAAACCCACGTACTGCTCACCCACACCCATTCGGACCACTTCGATGGCACCGCAGTAGCGACCGCGCTCAAGAACGGCGGGGTGTTGGCGTATCCGGCAGGCTTGCAGCCCTCAACGTGGCCGCAGGGCGCGCGTGCCCGCCCCAGTGCGCTGTGGGAGCCGCAGCTGCTGGGCGACTTCACCGCCACGCCGGTGCCTGCATCGGATGGTTACGGGGATACGCAGGTCTCATGGGTTGTCTCGGCCGGCGGGCGGCGCATCTTCCACGGCGGCGATACCCAGTGGCATGGCAACTGGTGGCGCATCGGCCGCCAGTTTGGCCCGTTCGATGCAGCGTTTCTCCCGATCAATGGCGCGCGCTTCGGCTGGCGCGAGCCGGCGAGTGGCCAGCCGGGCGTGCTCGCGCCCGAGCAGGCGGTGGCCGCTGCGGTTATCCTCGGCGCTCGAGTGCTGGTGCCGATTCACTACGGTGTCAGCGGAATGGACAAGTATGTCGAAGTGGATGATCCGCTTGGCAGGGTTCGCCAGGCCGCACGCGAGCGGGATGTCCCTTTGCAGATCATGGAGCCGGGCACGTGGTTGCCGTGGCCGGAAGGGAGCCTATGAAAGCGCTGAACTGCATCATCATTGCCTTCGCCGTATCGTCCCCGGCCCTGCATGCACATGCGGCGGAGCGTGCCAGCCCCAAGCGCCCCTCCGTCGAGCAGCTACAGAAGGTCATCGTCAGCAGGTCGCCGCAGACCCGTGTGGAAGCAGCGGACAGCGACCGCATCACCGCACGCCGCATCGACATCGTTGACGAACAGGGCGTGATCCGCATGACCCTTTCGGGCCAGACGCCCGCGCCGATCATCGACGGCATCCAGTACAAGCGCGCCTTCAATGTGGCGGGCATGGTGCTGTACGACGACAAGGGCAGTGAGCGCGGCGGCTTCGGTACCGCGGACGTGGATGGCGGCATGGCCGTCCTCGCCTTGGACCACCCCGCCATGGATGCCATCGGCTGGCGCGTCTCACCGGATGGCGAGGTGCGCTTTTCGATCAACCAGGCACCGCCGTTGATTCGCGAACCCCGCCTGGACAACCGCCTGATTCCGGGGGTGCAGACACCCACACGGATCCAGATGGTGGTGGGTGCCGACGGCACGCCGGCCATCGCGCTCAACGACAAGCAGGACCGGGCCAGGCTGCGCTTGACCGTCACCCCGGAAGGCTACGGCGCCATCGAGTTCCTGGATGCGCAGGGCAAAGTAATCCATACGCTGGCACCAGAAGCAGCACAACAGTAACGCCAACCACTTTCATGGAGTCCGCATGGATACTGAAATCCGGCAGCACGAGGAAGCCCTGCGCGTTGCGATGCTCACCAGCGACGTGGAGGCCCTGGAATCCCTGATCGCAGACGACCTGATCTTTGTGGGGCCGTCAGGCGATGTTTTTCACAAGCAGGATGATCTTTCGCTGCACCGTTCCGGACGCCAGAAGCTCACCTTGGCAGAGTGGCGATCTGTAGAGATCTCCGCGCAAGGGCAGGCCGCTGTAACCTCGGTAACAGCCGAACTGGCAGGCACATTCGACGGCGCTGCGTTCGCAGGGCACTTCAGGTACTGCCGCTTCTGGGTGAAAACGGCGAGCGGCTGGCAGGTGCTGGGAGGTTCGGTTATCGCGTTACCATCGGCCTGAACCCACTGCTGGACGCGCCTCATGATGAAATCTGGCCTGCTGCTGATTGCGCTGATGATGTCTGCCGGGCAGGCCCTGGCGACGCCGTCATGGGGAGCGCCCAGTTCCAGCCCGGCCAACACCTCGCCGGCCGAACTCAGGCCGGGCGAGTGGGTATGGGGCGGGGATTCCAAAGCGATGGGCCCGATGGCGGTGGTGGTCAGCATCACCGAGCAGCGCGCCTACGTGTACCGCAACGGCCTGCTGGAAGCCGTGTCCACGGTGAGCACCGGCAAGCCCGGTCACGAAACGCCCACGGGTGTGTTCACCATCCTGCAGAAGGACAAGGACCACCATTCCAGCAAGTACAACGACGCCGCGATGCCGTACCAGGAGCGCCTGACCTGGGATGGCATTGCCCTGCATGCCGGCGGATTGCCGGGGTACCCGGAATCCCATGGCTGCGTGCACCTGCCCACCGAGTTCGCCCGGCGGCTGTTCGGGGCGACCAACATGGGCATGGTGGTGGTGATCGCCAAGGAGGGCGTGTCCGATCCGACGCTGGTGCACCCCCGCGTGGCCAGCCCGATCGACCCGGGCACCGGCAAGGAAGTGCTGTCCGTACCGCTGGGCACGCAGGAGGCGTTCCGTTGGCAGCCTGACGTTGCACCCACCGGCGTTGTGTCGCTGCTGCTCAGCACCAGCGACCGCCGCCTGTTCGCATACCGTGACGGCAAGGAAATCGGTCGTTCGCGCGTGGATTTCCGCGATGGCGCAGCGCCTGAAGGAACGCGCGCGTACATGGTTGCCAGCAGCAACGCGCCGGCAACCGAACCCTCATGGGTAGAGGTTGGCATCCCGGGCGAGGAAGCGGCCCGTGGCACCGTGGTAAGCCAGGCCGACGAGCAGCGCGTGCTGCTGCCCGAGGGGTTCCGTGCCGCGCTGCGGCCGCTGATGAGCCCGGGGGTGGTACTGCTGGTAACCGACCAGCATGTGCTGCCCGACACCACGGGGCCGGCATTGCAGGTGCTGAATGCCGAGCAGCCGGCGCTTTAATGGCACCGGCGTCGCTCGGTAGAAATACCGAGCCGGCCTGCGTGTAACTCCTCTTGCCGGCAAAGATCCTGACGGCGACAGTGGGACTGTTCCCCTGCGCCTGAGGCTGAGCTGGATCCCATGTACATCCGTCAAATACACTCCGCTGCCACATTGCTCGGCATGGCCCTGGCCTGCTGCCTGTCCCTCACCGCGTGCGGCGGCGGAAAATCGCCCGAAAAGGAGACAGGTGCAACGGTTACGCCATCCCCGGCGCAACCGTCAACCACGCCCTCTGCGACCCCTTCGGCCGATGAGGCAAGAGAGATTGCCCGTGACGCCTACGTGTATGGGGTACCCATGGTGGATACCTACAAAACGGTGTACGCGTTCAATGTCGACAAGGGCAATCCCCAGTACAAGGGTCCGTTCAACTCCATTCTGAACATCGCCCGTGTGTTCACGCCCGAAGACACCGCGTTCGTAACGCCGAACTCGGACACGCCTTATTCGTTTGCCATGCTGGACCTGCGGGCGGAACCGGTGGTCATTACCGTGCCCAAGATGGAAAAGGACAGATACTTCGTCTTCCAGCTGATGGATCTGTACACCTTCAACTTCGACTACATCGGGAGCCGTGCAACCGGCAACGATGGCGGAAGCTTCCTTATTGCCGGGCCCGGCTGGAAGGGCGAAGCACCGGCGGGTATCACCAAAGTGATCCGGTCCGAGACCGACCTGGTCAGCGTGGTCGGGCGCACGCAGCTGTTCAATCCCGGCGATCTCGACAACGTAAAGAAGATACAGGCCGGCTACAGGGTTCAGCCGCTGTCGGCATTTACCGGGGGCGCTGCGCCACCGGCTGCCCCGGAAATCCAATGGATCAAGCCGACGCCCCCGGCGGAGGACCGCACCTCCCTCGAATTCTTCAACCAGCTGGCATTTCTCCTGCAGTTTGCACAACCGGCGCACCCAAGTGAGACCGCACTGCGCGAGCGCTTCGCCATGCTGGGCATCAAACCCGGACAGCCGTTCGACGCTGGCAGCCTGTCGCCGGAGATGCAGGCAGCACTCAAAGAGGGGATGGCCGAGGGGCAGAAGCAGATCGACGCCAAGCGCGCATCATTGGGTGGTAAGACCGATACACTGTTTGGCAACCGGGATTTCCTCAAGAACGATTACGTCGCGCGCGCCACCGGAACCCAGGTGGGTATTGGCGCCAACTCGCGTGAAGAAGCGATGTACCCCATTCTGGACAAGGATGCCAGCGGCCAGCCGCTCGATGGCAGCAAAGGCCGATACACGCTGCACTTCGCGAAGGGGGAGCTGCCGCCAGTCGATGCATTCTGGTCTGTCACCATGTACGGACTCCCCCAGCAGTTGCTGGTCAAGAATCCGATCAATCGCTATCTGATCAATTCACCGATGTTGCCGGAGCTCAAGAAGGATGCCGATGGCGGGTTGACGATCTACATCCAGAACGAGTCCCCTGGCAAGGACAAACAGGCCAACTGGCTGCCGGCGCCCGAGGGCCCGTTCGTGATGTTCATGCGCTACTACCGCCCCAAGCCTGAGTTGCTCGAAAACCGTTGGCAAACCCCGCCGGTGGAGAAGACAGGGGACGCCACCCCATAGTCCGTGAGGGGGCGCATGCAGCGGGGGAAGCCGCAGGCGGACAGGCTGGTACGGCAGGCACCCCCAAATGGGGGAGGCATTACGAGCCCTGATTCTGGATGCGGCAACGGGCGGTCGGGTGGACGATCACGGCATGGCAGCAGAGCAGCGGACGCTGTCGCCCCCTCGCAATGACACTATGAGGTGCCCCATGCGGTATCGACTATTTGGCCGGACCGGCCTTCGCGTCTCCACGCTTGCGCTGGGCACGGGCAACTTCGGAAAAGGCTGGGGTTATGGCTCGGATCGCGATGAAGCGCAGCAGATCTACTCCCGGTACCGGGAGGCAGGGGGCAACTTCATCGATACGGCAGACCAGTACCAGTTCGGCCAATCGGAAGAAATGCTGGGCGGGTTCATTGGCGGCGACCGCGACGATCTGATCCTGACGACCAAGTTCTCGCTGGGCGCCAGCCCCACTGCTGGCCTGCAGCGCACTGGAAACAGCCGGAAGGCGATGATCCAGAGCGTGGAAGCAAGCCTCAAACGGCTGGGGACCGATCGGATCGACCTGCTGTGGGTGCACATGCCGGACGGCGTCACGCCGATCGATGAAATTGCCCGCGGGCTGGATGACCTCGTCCGCTCTGGAAAGATCCTGTATTCAGGTCTTTCGGATTTTCCAGCCTGGCGGATTGCCACCGCGGCAACCCTGGCGGAGCTGCAGGGCTGGGCGCCGGTGTCGGCCGTGCAGCTCGAATACAGCCTGGTGGAACGCACGGCCGAACGTGAGCTGTTGCCCATGGCCGCCGCCTTCCAGCTTGGCGTGGTGAGCTGGTCGCCGCTGGGTGGTGGGCTGCTGACCGGGAAGTACCGCAAGGGCGAAACCGGTCGCGCAGAAGGGCTGGGCGCGGTCATTCACAGTGAAAGCGACGAGCGTAAGACGCGCGTGGTGGACGAGGTGCTTGCGCTCGCTGAAACCACCGGGCTGCCTCCCGGCCAGATCGCGTTGGCCTGGGTGCTGGCCAAGGGCACGCTGCCCATCATCGGCCCGCGGACGCCCGCGCAATTGGAGGACAACCTGGGCGCTGCACAGGTGCAGCTGACGCCCGAGCAGGTCCGTGGGCTGGATGACGCAAGCGCGTTCCCGCTGGGTTTCCCGCACGATGTCGTTGCAGGAAGTGCGGGATCCCTCGCCGGCGGAATGCTGGAAAGGGTTGACTTTCCGGGCTGGATGGTCAAATAGCGGCTTTGCAGAACAGAGTCCGAACGCCGGTTCAGGTCTTCACAATCCATGTACGTATCGCAGCGTCATGATTGGTCCGGCAGAGGGGGCTCTATTTACCTGAAGACCCAAGAAGGAGTACTGGAAATGATGATGACCAAGAAGAATGTGGTGTTGGGCGTGGCGCTCGTTGCCACCTTGGGCCTTGGCGGTTGCGCCACCTATAAGGACGAGTTTGCCACCATCAACTCGCGCCTCGACTCGCTGGACACGAAGGTGCAGGGCGCAGCCCAGAGCGCCGAATCGGCCAATCAGTCGGCCCAGCAGGCCAACCAGCGCCTAGATCAGATCGAAAGCCGCGTCCAGCGCCTTGAGTCGGTCCCGGCCAAGCGTCAGCCGCGCGGCTGATCGTTTGTTGCACACGCTGTAACGAACGACTGGAACATGGAGACCGGTGGCCTTTGCGGGCCGCCGGTTTCCTTGCTTGACCCGTAATTGCTTCAAGGAATCCCCACGTCCATGCACATCTGTCCCGCTATCCGCGCCACGTGCAGCGTACTGGCATTGTCCCTGGCGTTCGCCGGGCCCGCCGTCGCCAGCACCCAGCAAGCCGCGCAGGAACCCACCCAGGAATCCGCCGAGCAACCGGTCGTGTCGAACGATCAGCTGCCGCCGGACCAACCCGTGTCCGACACGGTCATTCAACTCGCCGGCTGGATCAAGGCGAGCCGGGACACGGAAGGTTATCCGTTCGCGGTGATGGACAAGGCCGCAGCCCAGATCCTGGTATTCGATGGCAAGGGCAAACTTCTTGGTGCCGCGCCGGGCCTGTTCGGCTCAGCGGTCGGCGACCATTCGGCCCCGGGCGTGGCCGGTCTGGCGCTGAAGGAAATTCCGGGCCGTGACCGTACCACGCCAGCAGGCCGCTTCATTGGTGGTTACGGCCCGTCGCTCGATGCCGGGCGCGTGCTGTGGGTGGACTACGATACGGCGGTGTCGATCCATCCGACCGCGACCGGTGTTCCGGCCGAAAAACGCGCCGAACGCCTCGCTACGCCAACGCCGGACGACAACCGTGTCACCCACGGCTGCATCAACGTCAATCCCGATTTTTACGCGCGGGTGATCCAGCCCACGTTCGAAAAGGGCGGCGTGTTCTATATCCTGCCGGACAAGCAGTCGCTTGCGGAAACCTTCCCGGATTTCGTGCAAAGCCGCGGAAACGAGCAGCGCACCGCACCTGAGTAACCGGCGCCGTGTAACCCCTGTGGAGCGGGTCCGATGAGAAGCTTGCTGGCCATTCTCGTGGTTGCATGCCTTGCCACCACGGCCCAGGCGCAGGTAGCCGCCAGGAGCGCCGCCCAGCCGGCGGCGCCGCCGCACACCTCCGATGGCATGGCGTGCGACAGCCCGAACCAGTCCCAGGCGGGTCTGAATCAATGTGCAAGTAACAGCGCACAAACTGCCGACGCCGAGCTCAACCGCGTCTATGCGAAGGTATTGACTGCCAACGCCCAGGACAAGGCGTTCATTGAGAAATTCAAGGCGGCGCAGCGCGCCTGGGTCGTGTTCCGTGATGCACAGATAGCGGCGCGCTACCCGAACCCGGCGGAATACGGGAGTGTCCTGCCGATGTGTCAGAGCGGGGAGTACGAGCAACTGACGCGCGACCGCATCAAACAGCTCAACGCCTGGATCGTCGGCACCGAGGAGGGCGACGTCTGTGCGGGCTCGTATCCGATGGCCAAACCGTAGACGCGCCGCAGCCCTATGCCCCCGGCAACGGGTTGGATACAGAATCCCGTGTCACCAGCGGAAGCTGCATTAAGTGGTTCACGGTGGCGCGCACCGAAGAAGGCCCGCGACGGATCTCCCGCAGCAGGATGTCGATGGTGGTGTCGGCCAGGTCCTCCGCCGGATGATGGACGGCAGTAAATTCGCTTGACGCAAACCGGTTTGCACTACAAACTTCTCCAAGACGACCCCTTGGAGCACGTGATGCCGCAGCCGTCCGTCAGTGATCCCTACAGCCGTATCCAGGCCGTAACCCGCGAGTACTCGAGGTACTCACGAAGTGCGGGCGGCCTGTCGGCCATCGCCGGCGGCATTGCGTGCCTGGCGTCCTTCCTCGCCGGCGCCCTGTTGCCGGCCACGATCGAACTGCGTGCGACACTCATCGCCGTACCGGTGCTGTGGCTCCTAGCCAAGCAATGGCTGGCGCATCGCTACTACCAGCGCTTCGGTCAGGTCGAGGAACAGATCACCGCGACGGAGCGCAACTTCCAACGCCTTTTCATCGCCTTTACCGCCCTGATCAGCGCCCTGATCGTCGGCTTCGTGCTGACCCGCATGGCACCGATGGGCAGACTGCCGTGGGACCTGCGCGCGATCGGGTACCTGATGGTGGTGGCGCTTTTGCCGCTGATTGTCTGGCGCTGGTTGCGCACGCCGCTGGAGTTCATCGTGGGCGTATTCCTGCTTTGCCAGGCCGCGGTGGCATTCACCGGCCAGACCTATGCGTTCGGCCCTATCACCGTGGTGTTTCCGCTGGCCGCCATTGCCTTGGTGGTGGTCGGGTGGCGCGACCACCGGCGGTTCATACGCCTGCAGACGGAAATGCGCGCGTTCGTGGTTGCGCGGAAGCCGGTGCCATGACCCAGCTTCCCGACCCCCGCAGCCTGTTGCAGCTTGATCGGCTGATCCACGAGCCAGCGCGCCTGTTGATCCTGTCGATCCTGGCCGGCGCCGAATCAGCTGAATTTGCGTTCGTCGAACATCTCAGCGGCCTGAGCAAGGGCAACCTTTCCAGCCATCTGAGCAAGCTCGAAGCCGCAGGGTTGGTCGCCATCGAAAAATCGTTCCGGGGCAAGCGCCCGTTGACCACCCTGCAGCTGACGCCTGCAGGACGCCAAGGGCTGGCCCAGTACCGCAAGCAGCTTGCGGCAGTCGTCGCAGGCATTCCCGATCCACACAGCACGGATTCCTGATATGACACTGTTCGCGAAATTGACGGCGACGCTGGTTCTATCGCTGGTGGCATCCAGCGGCCTTGCCGCCAGCCAGGACACGCGCGAGGAAGGCGCGAGCATGACCTCGCAGTTCTATCAGGGGAATGTCGATGCACTGTGGGAGCGGATGACTCCGCAGATGCAGGCCACATTGCAGTCGAAACAGAGCCTGACGGCGCTCAGGGGACAAGTGCTCGCTGCGGGTGGAGAGGAAACCGACGTTGTCAGCGAAACGGTCAGCACCGATGGCGGGTATGACATCTACGTGCGCCAGGCTCGATTCGCTAAGAGTCCGGCCATCATCCAGATCACCTGGGCATTCGACGCCCAGCGCAAGATAGCAGGCTTCAACATCCGCCCACACCAGGCCAGTCCATCGCCGCCCGCGGCAAGCGAGCGCCTTGGCTACAAGAACCGCACGCCGCTGCAACTGCCATTCTCCGACGAGTTCTACGTGTTCTGGGGCGGGCGCAGCGTCGAACAGAACTACCATGCCGCGCATGCAGGCCAGCGTTTCGCCATGGACCTGCTGGTCCTGCAGGATGGCAGTTCGCATCGCGGGGAAGGCAGCCGCAACGAGGATTACTTCTGCTTCGGCAAGCCCATCCTGGCTCCGGCAGACGGCAGGGTGGTGGAGGTGATCGACGGCGTGGCCGACAACGTGCCGGGTGAGATGAATCCCAGCCAGCCCACCGGCAACCGCGTCGTCATCGATCATGGCAACGCCGAATATTCGGTCCTGGCCCACCTGCGCCAGGGCAGTATGCGGGTAACCAAAGGGCAGGTTGTGCGCACCGGCACGCAGCTGGCAGACTGCGGCAACAGTGGAAATTCTTCCGAAGCCCACCTGCATTATCAGTTGCAGGCAGGACCCGAGTTCGGCAAGGCCACCGCATTGCCCGCACAGTTCTCCAACTACCTGGCCGATGACAAGCCGGTCGCACTGGGTGAGCCAGTGAAAGGCCAACGTATCCGCCAGGCCACCCCCGCGCCGTAGTGCGTGAGGCTAGGAGTGCTGCACCGGCCCTGATACGGAATCGCGCGTTATCAGCTGATACGCAAGCACCTGATTGACGGTAGCGCGCGCCGAAGCAGGCGCGCGCCGGATCTCCCGCAGCAGGATGTCGATGGCGGTGTCGGCCATGTCCGCCACGGGCTGGTGGATCGTGGTCAGTTCCGGCCACACCATCGTCGACGCTGACGTATCGTCGAAGCCCACCACCGAAAGATCCCGCGGCACGTCCATCCCGCGCCGATGTGCCACTGAAACCACCGCAGACGCCATGTCATCGTTGCTGGCGAAGATCGCACTCGGCGGGCGGGGCAGGGCCAGAAGATGCTCGGCCGCCTCCAGTCCGGATCGATACGTAAAGAGCCCGGGGTGCACCAGCGCCTCGTCGTACCCGATACCAGCCTCTGCCAATGCATCCCGATATCCCTGCCAGCGTTGCGCGCTGGCGGTCTGGTTCGGATCACCGGTGATGTAGCCGATGCGTGTGTGCCCGTGGCCGATCAGATGCGCGACCATCTGCTGGCTTGCATGGCGGTCATCAATGCGCACGCAGGAAACCCGGTCGCTGAACTGGCTGGATGCGATGGAGACGACCGGGACCCCCGCATTGACGAAAATGTCGACGATTGGCTTGGATTCGCACAGGGGCGGCGGAAGAATCACCCCGGCCACGCTGTCGCACAGCTGCCGAGCCGCCTCCCGCCGTGCGGTGGCGCTCAACCCATCCCAGGTGGAGATCGCCAACTGCGCCGCAGACCGGGTAGACCCGCGCAGCGCGCCGACCAGCAGCTCACGCAGGTAGCTGGAGCTGGGGTTGGTGTAGATCAGCGCGATGCAGGTGTGCTGCGCCGCCGCCAGGGCGCTTGCCGCCAGGTTGGGCCGGTAGTCCAGTGCAAGCACGCTGCGCATGACCCGTTCGCGGTTTTCCTCGCGCACGCTGGAATGGCCATTGATTACGCGCGAAACCGTCATGGCCGACACGCCCGCGTGCGCGGCGACTTCGTCAATGGTGATTGCACTGCCTTTGCGACGCACCACTTTCTGGCTGTTTTTCAAGGAAGCGTTTCCTTTGCTGCGCTGCATGATGACAACCGTGTGACCGGGTGATTAGTCTGCGCCCTGACGCGATGGTAGCGCTACCACTAAGCCAAGGTAAGGCTCAGCGGGGACCCCCCATATACCAAACGCGTGTTCTGGCAAGCCTGAAAGCGAGTTTGAGTCGCAGTGCAGCGAAAACGCACTGCGATGTTCGGTGTGGAAGACGGGCATCGCCCGTGCGTGCCCCTTGGAGGGGCGGTACATCCATTCGATCGTATGTCAGAGGGGAGAGTCATGAGCGCTTGTGCTTTCCGTCGTACCCCAGACCTGAGGGCTCACGCATGAGCCGGAAGCTGGCGAAACTTACATCCCGGGCCATGTTCACCTTCGTGGGCGGCGTCCTGGTCATCAATCCCGCATTCGCACAGGACGCCGCGTCGCCGGCGCCTGCCGCGCAGCAGCAGTCGCAGTCCCAGTCCACCCCGACCCAGCTCGACACCGTGCAGGTAACGGGTATCCGCAACAGCCTCAGCCAGGCAATGGACATCAAGCGCGACTCGGCCGGCGTAGTGGACGCGATCAGTGCCGAGGACATCGGCAAGTTCCCCGATACCAACCTCGCCGAATCCCTGCAGCGCATCACCGGCATCTCGATCGAGCGCCGTGATGGTGAAGGCGCACAGGTCACCGCGCGTGGCTTTGGCCCGCAGTTCAACATGGTGACCCTCAACGGCCGCCAGATGCCCGGTGCCGACGCGTTCGGCGCGGCGGGGCAGGTCGCCATCGGCGGTGTGGACGGCGGTACCCGCGCGTTCAACTTCGCGCAGCTGGCGGCCGAAGCAGTCAATGGCATCGAGGTCTTCAAGACCAGCCAGGCCAACGTGCCCAGCGGTGGTATCGGCGCCACCATCAACATCCTCACCGGGCGGCCGTTCGACCATGAGGGCACGGTGGCCAGCGCCGGGGCGAAGATCGTCTCCGACCAGAGCCAGCCGTTCGACAACGACATCACCCCTGAGCTTTCCGGCATCTTCAGCTACACCAACCCGGACAAGACCTGGGGCGTGGGTGTCAGCGCGAGCTACCAGAAGCGCAAGGGTGGCTCGGTGCAGGCCACCAACAACTACTGGAACATCCAGCCGTGGACCGGGACCATGCCCGGCAACCCGACGGTGACCAACGCACCGGCAATCGGCGCGCTGTACGGGCGCCCGAACGACCTGCGCTATGCCTTCGCCGATTTCGAGCGCGAGCGCATCAATGGCCAGGCGGTGCTGCAGTTCGCCCCGACCGATGCGGTGACCCTGACCCTGGACTACACCTATTCGACCAACGAGATCGAAGAGAATCGTGGCGAGCAGGGCATGTGGCTGCAGAACAGCAACTACACCGATGTGGTGTTCGACACCAGCGGTGCGGTGGCCACGCCGATCTATATCCGCGAAATCGCCGGCACCAAGGACTTCGGGCTTGAACAGCAGCGCAGCATGCAGAAGTACAAGCTGGGTTCGCTGGGCTTCAATGCCACCTGGAACATCACCGACCGCTTCAAGCTGAGCTTCGACGGCCACGATTCGAAGAACGAAAGCCGGCCGAATGATCCGCTCACCGGCGGCGGCTCGATCTTCTCCAGTATCGCCGGCACCAACAACTGCACCACCGGTCCGCAGTGCGGTGGCACCTACGTGCAGGAAATGGTGTGGAACAACGGCCTGCCGGTGGGCACGCAGGTCTGGTATCCGACCGCTGCCGATGCCATCGCCAAGACCAATGGCGTGGTCAACGGTGGGTTCGTGCCGGGCGAGATCGGCTCGCAGGTGCTGCGCATCAATTCGCAGACCCAGATCAGCGAGATCAAGCAGGGCCGCGTCGACGGTGAGTGGGCATTCGACGCGGGCCGCTTCCAGTTCGGCGTGGACACCAGCAAGCAGACCACCCACCGCATCCAGGCCGCGGAGAACTACAACACCCTGGGCGACTGGGGCGTGGCCAATGTCAACGGCGATGTGGCCAACGGCCTGATGGACCTGCTGCAGCCGGTGAACATCGTCGGCATGTTCGACGATTTCAACATCAACAGCTTCAGCGCCTGGCGCGGCGACGCCGGCCGGCTGGCGCAGTGGGCGGGGCAGTACTACGGCGCCAACCTGGGCGTGAGCCCACAGAATGCTGCCGACAACCGGGTGGAAGAGAAGACGAACTCGGCGTACATGCAGATCGAGCTGGACGGTGACCTTGGCGGCCACCGTACCAATACCCGCCTGGGCGTCCGCTACGAAACCACCGACGTGGTGTCCACCTCGATCATCGCCATTCCCGAAGGGATCCAGTGGCAGGCGAACAATGACTTCCGCGTGCTGTTGTCCGACGAGCAGCAGCCCTTCACCGAGAAGACCAGCTACAGCTACATCCTGCCGAACCTGGACTTCAGCATCGACCTGCTGGATGACCTGAAGGGCCGCATCTCGTTCGGCAAGAGCATCGCCCGTGCGCCGATCGGCAATCTGTACGCCGGCCCGACCGCGCAGCAGCCGTTCGGCTCGGTGCTGATCGACCCGTCCTCGCGGGCCAGCGGCACCGCCCAGAACCCGGCCCTGAAGCCCCTGGAATCGGACAACCTGGACCTGGCGCTGGAGTGGTACTTCGCCGATGCCAGCTATGTGTCGGTGACGTACTGGAACAAGCAGGTCGCCAACTTCATCGGCAACACCATCGTGCAGGAAAACCTGTACGGCCTGCGCGACCCCACCTCCGGACCGGACGCGCAGGCGGCGCTTGGCTTCCTGACCAGTGGGGCCTGTATCGCCCAAGTTGGCCCGGCCAACGCGGCGGCCTGCTCGGCCAATGACACCTCGCTGTTCACGGCATTGGCGCTGCTGCGCAACAACCCGGCCGGGCTGGGTGCCTACGACGGCACCGGCGCACAGGTGCTGGCCACCGAGGCGGCGTATGACCTGTATGGCACCGCGGCCGACCCGCTGTACCAGTTCAACGTCAACCGCCCCATCAACCAGAACGAGTCCAAGCTGCATGGCTGGGAGCTGGGCGGGCAGTACTTCTTCGGCGACACCGGCTTCGGCGTGCTGGCCAACTACACCATCGTCAATGGCGACGTGGGCTACAACGACGCGGGCGACCCGAACGTCGACCAGTTCTCGCTTACTGGTCTCAGCGACACCGCCAATGCCATGCTGATGTACGAAAAGTACGGCTGGTCGGTGCGCCTGGCCTGGAACTGGCGCGACCAGTACCTGATCCTGGCCAACCAGGGTTCCAGCCGAAACCCGTACTATGTGGAAGAGTACGACCAGTGGGATCTCAGCGTGGGTTACACGCTGAATGACAACTGGTCGTTCAGCCTCGAAGCCATCAACCTGACCGGTGAGGACGTGCGTTGGCGTTCGCGCACCTCGCAGATGATGGTGAAGCTGGCTGACCAGGATCCGCGTTACATGCTTGGCGTTCGTTACAGGTTCTGAACAGGCCACGGGTGCCGCTGTTCCGGCAGCGGCACCCGTGCAGGCTCCTGCAGGGATTGGACTACACATGCCGCGTTACGAAATGCTCAACAACATCGCCCACCGGGAGCTGCGTGTCGCGACCGGTTTCGGGCCCGAATTTGGCGACGCGGTAGGCATGGTGCCGGCCTACCCGAGCGAGTACGCCGAACTGCAGCGGGAATACCCGATTTTCCTGCGCAAAGACGCTGCCACCGGGGAGTGGCAGTCGGTGGTTCTGCTGGGCTTTGAACAGCACGAAAATCTATACCTGGACGACGGCCGTTGGAATGCGTCCTACCTTCCGGGGGCTGCAGCCAAGGGGCCGTTCCTGATCGGGTTCCAGGAAAACCGCATCGACGGAGCGCTCACCCGGGAACCAGTGCTGCACGTGGACCTGGACCACCCGCGCGTGAGCAGCAGCGCCGGCGAGCCGGTGTTCCTGCCACAGGGTGGCAACAGCCCCTATCTGGACCACATTGCCAACGTACTGCGCGGCATCCACGACGGCCATGCCTTTGGCGCCGAGATGTTTGCGATGCTCGATACGAAAGGCCTGATTCAACCGATCACGCTCGACGTGCAGATTGACCCGCAGAACCGGGTGGGCGTAAACGGCCTGCACGCGATCGACCGCGACCGCCTGGCCCAGCTGGACGGCGCCGCGCTGGCCGAACTCAACCGCGCCGGTTACCTGGAAGGCGCGTACCTGATGCTGGCGTCACTGCACAACATGCGGCGGCTGATCGCTGAAAAGCAGCGTCGCCTGCGCGCGCAGGATGCCGCCGCCGCGACGGGCAGGAACTGACCGATGCAGGATTGCGTTGCCATGCGCACCCTGGAAGGCCTGCAGCCCGACGCGCTGCCGCTGGCGGCGCTGGTGGCCGCCGGCGAGCCGGTGGTGCTGCGGGGCATCGCGCGCGACTGGGCACTGGTGCAGGCCGGGTTGCGTTCCCCCCAGGAGGCGTTGGCCTACCTGCGTGGTTTCGATGCCGGGCTGCCGGTGCAGTACTCCTTTGGCGGCCCCGAGATCGAAGGGCGCCCGTTCTACAACGACGATTTCACCCAGTTGAATTTCGAGGTCCGGCGTGGGCTGCTGACGCAGGTGCTGGACGAGATCGCCGACACCTTCGATGCCCCGAAGCCGCCCACCTATTACGTGGCCTCGCTGCTGATCGAGCGTGCGCTGCCCGGGTTCGCGGAGGCCAATGATGCCGGCCTGGCCGGGCAGGGCATCGATGCCTCGGCCAGCATCTGGATCGGCAACCGCGTTACCGCGTCCTGCCATTACGACACGCCGGACAACCTGGCCTGCTGTGCCGTGGGCCGGCGCCGGTTCACCCTGTTTCCGCCGGAGCAGATCGACAACCTCTATCCGGGCCCGCTGGAACCCACCCCGGGCGGGCAGGTGGTCAGCGTGGTCGAGTTCGACCGCCCGGATTTCGACCGCCATCCCCGGTTCCGTGACGCGCTGGCCAGCGCGCAGACCGCGGAGCTGGAGCCGGGCGATGCCATTTTCATTCCCAGCATGTGGTGGCACCACGTGCGCAGCCTGGAACCGTTCAACGTGCTGGTGAACTACTGGTGGCGCAGCGTGCCCAGCTTCCTGTCCTCGCCGCTGCCGGCACTGCAGCATGCGATGTGGGCGCTGCGCGATCTGCCGGAGCGCGAAAAGAAGGCCTGGGCAAAGATCTTCGAGTACTACGTGTTCGGTCCCGGTGAGCGCGCAGGGCAGCACCTGCCCGACGCCGCCCGGGGAGAGCTTGCACCGTTCGACGAGATGCAGGCGCGCCGCACCCGCGCGCAGCTGCTCGGTCGACTCAACCGCTGATAGGGGCATCGCTTTGAACGCTGCGAACACAACAGAAGGGCGCATCCGCAAGGTGGTCATCGCCGGCGGCGGTACCGCAGGTTGGCTGGCCGGCTGCGCACTGTCGCACCAGTTCCGCGAGCAGCTGGACATCACCCTGGTGGAGTCCGAGCAGATCGGCACCGTGGGCGTGGGCGAATCCACCGTGCCGCCGATCCGCACCTTCCACCGCTACCTGCAGATCGATGAGCAGGAGTTCCTGAAGGCGGTGGCCGGCACCTTCAAGCTCTCGATCTCGTTCGAGAACTGGCGCCGCCCGGGCGAGCGCTTCATCCACCCGTTCGGCACCATCGGGCAGAGCACCTGGGCCACCCCGTTCCATCATTTCTGGCTGGACAGCCTGCGCCGCGGCATGCCCTCGGACCTGGGCGACTTCTGCCTGGAAAGCGTGGCTTCGCGCGGTGACCGGTTCTCGCTGCAGACCCAGCCCCAGGTCAACTACGCCTATCACTTCGACGCCGGGCTGTACGCGAAATTCCTGCGCCGCCGGGCCGAAGCGCAGGGCCTGCGCCGTGTGGAAGGCAAGATCCGCGAAGTGCGGCAGCACGCCCACGACGGCTCCGTTGCGGCGCTGGTACTGGAAGACGGGCAGGTGATCGAAGGTGACCTGTTCATCGATTGCACCGGCTTCCGCGGCCTGCTGACCGAGCAGACCCTGCACAGCGGCTACGAAGACTGGAACCAGTGGTTGCCCAGTGACCGCGCCGTGGCCGTGCAGACCGAATCGGTCAAGCCGCCGGTGCCGTATACCCGCGCCATCGCGCACGAGGCCGGCTGGCGCTGGCACATCGCGCTGCAGCACCGGGTAGGGTGCGGGCTGGTGTTCTCCAGCCGCCATATGTCCGATGACGAGGCGCAGGCCAAGCTGCTGCGTGACATCGAAGGCCAGCCGCTGCGTGATCCGTGGCTGGTGCCGTTCCGCAGTGGGCGCCGCTTGAAAGCCTGGAACAAGAATGTGGTGGCGCTGGGCCTGGCCAGCGGCTTCATCGAACCGTTGGAATCGACCAGCATCCACCTCACCATCAGCGCCGTGGTGCGGCTGATCCAGCTGTTCCCGTTCGATGGCATCACCCCGACGCTCACCGCGTTGTACAACGATGTCAGCCGCCAGGAAATGGAGCACGTGCGTGACTTCATCATCCTGCATTACCACGCCACCCAGCGCGACGAGCCGATGTGGAAGGCGTGCCGCGAGATGGAGTTGCCCGAATCGTTGGCGGTGCGGCTGCGCGCCTGGCGCGAACGCGCACACGCCTGGCAGGACCCCGGCGAACTGTTCCGCGTGGACTCCTGGACCAGCGTGCTGATGGGGCAGGGCATCCTGCCGGGGCCTCCGCACCCGCTGGCGCGCGCGCTCAGCGATGCCGACCTGCGCACGCTGCTGACGCGGATCCAGCAGCCGATACAGCAGGCCGTGGCAGCCATGCCCTCGCAGGCAGACTTCATTGAACGCTACTGCAGGGCGCCGGCAGAAGTCTGGCCGCGGAGCCTGGCCACCGCCTAGCGGGCCCACGCTTTGCCGCATGAAATTGGTAGCGCTACCTTTCAAGAACACACGGGGTACATGGGATGGATCTGGTTGCGGGAATCGATGCAGGTACGCAGAGCTTGAAGGTGCTGGTCTACGACCCCGCCAAGCGCAGCGTGGTGGCCAGCGCCAGCGCGGCGCTTGAACTGGACAGCGCCGCCGATGGCAGCCGCGAACAGCGCCCGGCCGATTGGATGGCCGCATTGCACAGCTGCTTCGCTGCAATCACGCCGGCGGTGCGCTCGCGCATTGCTGCGCTGGCGGTGTCCGGCCAGCAGCACGGCTTCGTGCCGCTTGATGCCGCAGGGGAAGTGCTGGCACCGGCCAAGCTGTGGTGCGATACCAGCACCACAGCCGAGTGCACGCAGATCATGGACGCGGCCGGTGGAACAGCGCAGACCATTGCGCTGGCCGGCAACCCGATCCTGACCGGCTACACCGCCTCGAAGCTGCCTTGGACCAAAACGCACCGTCCCGATGCGTACGCGCGCCTGGCCACCATCCTGCTGCCGCACGACTACCTCAACTTCGTGTTGACCGGCGAGCGGTTCTGCGAATACGGCGATGCCTCGGGCACCGGCTGGCTGGACGTGCGCACCCGCACCTGGTCGCCCGAGCTGCTGCGCGCGACCGATCCGGAACGCGATCTGGCCGATTGCCTGCCGCCCATCGCGCGACCGGAAGCGTTGTTCGATATCGCACCGGCAGCCGCGAAATCGTTCGGCCTGCCTGCCACCGTGAAGGTGGCCGTCGGCGGTGGCGACAACATGATGGCAGCCATCGGTACCGGCTGCGTCGTGCCCGGTCGCCTGGCGATGAGCCTGGGCACCTCGGGCACGCTGTTTGCCTACTCCGACACCCCCGTGGTCGACCCCGAAGGGGCCTGGGCCGCGTTCTGCTCGTCCACCGGCGGCTGGTTGCCGTTGATCTGCACCATGAACTGCACCGTGGTGACCGAGCAGGTCGCAGATGCTTTCGATTTCAGCACCCGCTTCGGCGATGGCCACCTGCGGACCACGCCACCCGGTGCCGATGGCCTGGTGATGCTGCCGTTCCTCAATGGCGAGCGCACGCCCGACCTTCCCCACGGCAAAGGCGTGCTCGCGGGCCTGGACACCACCAACATGACCCCGGCCCACCTGTACCGCGCGGCGATGGAAGGGGCGACCTACAGCCTGAAATACGGCTACGACGCCTTCGTCCGCGCCGGCATGCAGTTCGACCGCATCGTGCTCACCGGCGGCGGCAGCAACAGCGCCGCCTGGCGGCAGCTGGTGGCCGATGTGTTCGGCCTGCCGGTGGACGTGCCGACCCAGTCCGAAGGCGCGGCGTTCGGTGCGGCCCTGCAGGCGCTGTGGGCGCTGGGCCACGCATGCGGCGATGAGGCCAGCATTGCCGATATCGCCGAGCGCCATGTGGCGCTCGACCCGCAGTTGTCGGCGCGCCCGGAGCCGGCGCGCGCACCTGCCTATGCCGCCGCCTATGCGCGCTTCCTGCGCTATCTGGACGCCGTCACGCCGCTGCAGCGCGGCTGATTCCTCTACGCGACACCTCGCACAACGAAAGGAACTGCACCATGAGCACCCAACCCTACATTGGCGCCAAGGAATACTTCCCCGGGATCGGCCGTATCCCCTTCGAAGGCCGCGGTTCGGACAACCCGCTTGCGTTCAAGGTCTATGACGCCAACAAGGTGATCGGCGGCAAGACCATGCAGGAGCACCTGCGCTTCGCGGTCTGTTACTGGCACACCTTCTGCAACGCCGGGCACGACCCGTTCGGCCCGGGCACCCGCCATTTCCCCTGGGAAGCAGGCTCGCCGCTGGCCAGCGCCGAAGCGAAGGTGGATGCCGCGTTCGAATTCTTCACCAAGCTGGGCGTGCCGTACTGGTGCTTCCACGATATCGACCTGTCGCCGGATGCCGACGATGTGGGCGAGTACGAAAAGAACCTCAAGCACATGGTCGGCCTGGCCAAGGCGCGCCAGGACGCCACCGGGGTCAAGCTGCTGTGGGGTACCGCCAACCTGTTCTCGCACCCGCGGTACATGAATGGTGCATCGACCAATCCGGATTTCGCCGTGGTGGCGCGCGCCGCCGTGCAGGTGAAGGCCGCGCTGGAAGCCACCGTTGAACTGGGTGGCGAACATTACGTGTTCTGGGGCGGCCGCGAAGGCTACGCTTCGCTGGTGAACACCCAGATGAAGCGCGAGGTGGACCACTTTGCGCGCTTCCTCACCATGGCGCGTGACTACGGCCGCAGCATCGGCCTGAAGGGCAACTTCCTGATCGAGCCCAAGCCGATGGAGCCGATGAAGCACCAGTATGACTTCGACAGCGCCACCGTGGCCGGCTTCCTCAAGGAACACGGCCTGGAGAAGGACTTCAAGCTCAACATCGAAGCCAACCACGCCACGCTGTCCGGCCACACCTTCGAACACGACCTGCAGGTCGCCTCCGACCACGGCCTGCTGGGCAGCATCGACGCCAACCGCGGCAACGCCCAGAACGGCTGGGATACCGATCAGTTCCCGAGCGACCTGTACGACACCGTGGGCGCGATGCTGGTGGTGCTGCGCCAGGGCGGCCTGGAAGGCGGCCTCAACTTCGACGCCAAGGTGCGCCGTGAATCCACCGATCTGGACGATCTGTTCATTGCCCATATCGGCGGCATGGACGCGTTCGCGCGCGGGCTGGAAGTAGCCCATGGGCTGTTGAACGACTCGCCGTGGGAACAGTGGCGCAAGGAGCGTTACGCCAGCTTCGACAGCGGCGCCGGCAAGGACTTCGAGCGCGGCGCGCTCAGCCTCACCGAGCTGGCGGCCTTGGGCGCGAAGGGTGGCGAGCCGAAGCAGATCAGCGGCAAGCAGGAACGTTACGAAAACCTGATCAACCAGTACCTGCTGCGTTGAGCCCACCGGCAAGGATGAGCACCATGACCCACTACCACGCCACCCGCCGCACCGGCTTCCTGCTGGCCGCGCTGCTGCTTTCACTTGCGGCCTGCAAGGGCGACGACAAGGCGGCAGCGCCCGTGCAGGCCGAGGCAAAGACCGATGCCAACCCCTGGCCCCAGGTAACCTGGCCGTTGCCCGACGATCCCGCGATGGAAAAGCGGATCACCGAGCTGATGGCCGGCATGACGGTCGAGGAAAAAGTCGGCCAGCTGGTGCAGGGCGACATCGCCAGCATCACGCCGGATGACGTGCGCAGGTATCGATTGGGCTCCATCCTTGCCGGCGGCAACTCCGATCCGGGCGGCCGCTACGACGCCAAGCCCGCCGAATGGCTGGCGCTGGCCGATGCATTCTACGAAGCCTCGATGGACACCGCGCAGGGCGGCAAGGCGATTCCGGTGCTGTTCGGCATCGACGCGGTGCACGGCCAGAGCAACATCGTCGGCGCCACCCTGTTCCCGCACAACATCGGGCTCGGCGCGGCACGCAACCCGGATCTGGTGCGGCGGATCGGCGAGATCACCGCGCTGGAAACCCGCGCCACCGGCATGGAGTGGGCGTTCGCACCCACCGTCGCGGTCCCGCAGGACGACCGCTGGGGGCGTACCTACGAAGGCTATTCCGAATCGCCTGAAGTCGTGGCCAGCTACGCCGGCGCCGTGGTCGAGGGCCTCCAGGGCAAAGTGGGCTCGCCCAACTTCCTGGATGGCCGCCACGTGATCGCCTCGGTCAAGCACTTCCTCGGCGACGGCGGCACCACCGATGGCAAGGACCAGGGCGATACCCGGATCAGCGAAGCCGAGCTGGTGCGCATCCACGCCGCCGGCTACCCGACCGCGATCGCGGCGGGCGCGCAGACCGTCATGGCATCGTTCAACAGCGTCAACGGCGAGAAGATGCATGGCCACAAGGCCTACCTCACCGACGCGCTGAAGGGCCGCATGAACTTCGGCGGCTTCGTGGTGGGCGACTGGAACGGCCACGGCCAGGTCAAGGGCTGCACCACCACCGATTGCCCGGCCACCATCAATGCGGGGCTGGACATGGCCATGGCCTCGGACAGCTGGAAGGGCTTCTACGAGACCACGCTGGCGGCGGCGAAGGCCGGCACCATCACCCAGGAACGCCTGGATGATGCGGTGCGCCGGATCCTGCGGGTGAAGATGCGGCTGGGCCTGTTCGAAGCAGGCAAGCCGTCATCGCGCGCGGTCGGCGGCCAGTTCGCGCTGATCGGCGCACCGGAGCATCGTGCGGTGGCACGCCAGGCCGTGCGCGAATCGCTGGTGCTGCTGAAGAACCAGGGCGGCGTGCTGCCGCTGGCGCCCAAGCAGCGCATCCTGGTAGCCGGTGATGGAGCCAACGATGTCGGCAAGCAGGCCGGCGGCTGGACGCTGAACTGGCAGGGCACCGGTACCACCCGCAAGGACTTCCCGAACGCGGACAGCATCTTCGAAGGCATCGCCCAGCAGGCCAAGGCCGCAGGCGGCGAAGCGCTGTTGGCGGTGGATGGCAAGTACACCGCCAAGCCGGACGTGGCCGTGGTGGTGTTCGGCGAAAACCCCTATGCCGAGTTCCAGGGCGACCTGGCGACACTGGCCTACAAGCCGGGCGACGACGCGGATCTTGAGCTGATCCGGAAGCTGAAGGCCGATGGCATTCCGGTGGTGGCGGTGTTCCTGAGCGGACGCCCGCTGTGGGTGAACCGCGAGATCAATGCGTCCGATGCCTTCGTGGCGGCGTGGCTGCCCGGTTCGGAAGGCGGCGGCATTGCCGATGTACTGCTGCGCAAGCCCGATGGCAGCGTCCAGCACGACTTCAAGGGCAAGCTCAGTTTCAGCTGGCCGCGCACCGCGATCCAGTACGCCAACAACGTGGGACAGAAGGACTACGACCCGCAGTTCGCCTTCGGCTTCGGCCTGACCTACGCCGACAAGGGCGACCTGGCCCCGCTGCCGGAAGTCTCCGGCGTGACCGGCAACGAAGGGGCGGCCGGTGTGTTCTTCGCACGCGGGGACGCCGGCTCCGGCATGGCGCTGCGCCTGGAAGGCAGCACGGGGCAGGGCGTCACCGTCACCAAGGTGCCGGAATCACTCGATGGCGACCTGCTCAAGGTTACCGGCGTGGACCACCTGGTGCAGGAAGATGGCCGCCGCCTGGCATGGTCGGGCAAGGGTGAGGCAACCGTTGCCGTGCAGTCGCACGTTCCGCTGGACCTGCAGCGCGAGAGCAATGGCGACCTGATGCTGATCACCACGCTGCGGGTGGATGCTGCGCCCAAGGGCGATGCCTGGCTGTCGGTCGGTTGCGGCGCCGGGTGCACCGCCCGCGTTCCGCTCGCACCTGCGCTGGCCAAGCTGCCGGTGGGCGAATGGAAGCGCGTGGGTGTGCCGTTGAAGTGCCTTGCAGGCGCAGGGGCGGACGTGGGCAAGCTGGATCGGCCCTGGTCGATCGGCACTGCCGGCGCAATGACGCTCTCGGTGTCACGCGTCGCGCTGGGCGCCCTGAACGAAGCGGACGCCACCGTCGCATGCCCAGGCGCGTAACCATGCGCCCGGTGCCATCACCGCTTGGGCGGGTGCGCGACCGAATCGCGCATCACCAGGCGGTGCGGCAGCACGTGGTCGGTCAGCACGCGGCTGTCATCGGTGCGCTGGCGGATGGTGCGCAGCAGGATGTCGATGGCCGCGTCGGCCATCGCGGCGATGGGCTGGTGCAGCGTGGTGAGTTCGGGCCACACCGTGGTGGCGGCGGAGGTGTCATCGAAACCCACCACCGACAGGTCACGCGGCACGTCGAGGCCCTGCCGGTGCGCCACGGAAATGGCGGCAGCCGCCATGTCGTCGTTGCTGGCGAAGATCGCGGTGGGCGGCTGGGGCTGGGACAACAGCCTTTCGGCGGCATCCAGCCCCGAGCGGTAGGTGTAGTCCCCCTCTTGGACCAGGCTGGGCTCGACCTCCAGCCCGGCCTCGTGCAGGGCGGTGGCGAAGCCGTCGTAGCGCCGCGCGCTCGCGCTCAGGTCGTTGCGGCCGCGGATGAAACCGATACGGGTGTGGCCGTGCTGGATCAGGTGTTCGGCCATCTCCTTGCCGGCGTGGAAGTCATCGATGCGCACGCAGGAAACATCGTCACGCAGGTGCCCCGACGCAATCGCAACCACCGGAATGCCCGCCTGGACCAGCTCGGTCACGGCCACCGGCGATTCGCACAGCGGGGGCGGCAGGATCACGCCGTCCACGCGGCCGGCCAGGGCGCGCGCGGCCCTGCGCTCGGCAACGGGGTCCAGGTTGTCCCAGTAGTGGATGACCAGCTGGATGGCGGCGTTGGACGCGCCCCGCAGCAGGCCCACCAGCAGTTCACGCAGGTAGGCGCCGCTGGGGTTGGTGTAGATCAGCGCAATGCGCGTGTGTTGCGCCGCAGCCAGCGTACTGGCGGCCAGGTTGGGCGTGTAGCCCAGGGCCTGCACCGCGCGCATCACGCGCTCGCGGGTGTCATCGCGCACCTTGCCCTGGTTGATCGCCCGCGACACCGTCATCGGCGACACCCCGGCCAGCGCCGCCACCTCGTCGATCGTCACGCCACTGGTTTTGCGGCGGACCGATTTCTTCGGTTTGTCCAATGCGCACTCCCGTTCTTCTTTGTGACGCTGTGGCGTACAAAGCACCGGCTGAGCTTACAAGGTTTGCCGGCCGCACTGGCACACCGCACGCGTGTCGAGCGGTGTCATCGGATGCTGCTTGCTGCGGTGGCATTGATGGCCTGCAGCGCGGGCGCGCGCGCGGAGGATGGCTACAACCTCTGGTTGCGCTACGCCCCGCTGGAACCTGTGCTTGCTGCAGACTACGCCACACAGCTGGGCGAGGTTGTCGCCCCCGATCAGACACCCACCCTGCGTGCCGCACGCGATGAGCTGGTCCGCGGCCTCACCGGTCTGTTGGGCACCGCACCCCGGATTCAAAACGAAAGTTCCGCCGGTCACGTACTTGCGCTTGGTACGCCCCAGTCGTCGGCGTTGATCGCGCCGTTCCGCGAAGAGCTCGAATCGCTGGGGGAAGAGGGCTACCTGCTGAAGCGCACGCGGCGTGATGGGCGCGACATGCTGCTGGTGGCATCGCGCAGTGATATCGGCGTGCTGTACGGCACGTTCCATCTGCTCAGGTTGCTCCAGACGGGCACGGCTCTGGATGAACTTGCGGTGCACGAGGCGCCCAGGGTGCGGCTCCGGGTGCTTGACCACTGGGACAACCTCGACGGGTATGTCGAACGCGGCTATGCCGGCCGCTCGCTGTGGGAGTGGCAGACGCTGCCGGAGTGGCGCGACCCGCGCTACACCGATTACGCACGGGCCAATGCCTCGCTGGGCATCAACGGCACTGTGCTGAACAACGTCAACGCCAACGCACAGAGCCTCGCGCCGCAGTACCTGGACAAGGCGGCCGCACTGGCCGATGTGTTCCGGCCCTATGGCATCCGCGTGTACCTGAGCGCGCGCTTCAGCGCCCCCATCGAACTGGGCGGGCTCAAGACCGCCGATCCGCTTGACCCTGCGGTGCAGCGTTGGTGGCGCGACAAGGCCGACGAGATCTACCAGCGCATTCCCGATTTCGGCGGCTTCCTGGTCAAGGCCAACTCCGAAGGACAGCCCGGCCCACAGGACTACGGCCGCAGCCATGCCGACGGCGCCAACCTGCTTGCCGATGCATTGGCACCGCACGGCGGCGTGGTGATGTGGCGTGGCTTCGTCTATGCGCACGACGTACCCGCCGACCGTGCCACCCAGGCCTACACCGAGTTCGCGGGGCTAGACGGTGCGTTCCGCCCGAACGTGGTGCTGCAGGTGAAGAACGGCCCCATCGACTTCCAACCGCGCGAACCCTTCCATCCACTGTTCGGTGCCATGCCGCGCACGCCGCTGATGATGGAGTTCCAGATCACCAAGGAGTACCTGGGCTTCGCCACGCACCTGGTGTACCTGGGGCCGTTGTTCGAAGAAGTGCTGCAGGCCGACACCCGCGCAGGCGGCAAGCGCTTTACCGTGGCGCAGTCACTGAGCGGCATCGCCGGCGTTGCCAACATCGGTACCGATCGCACCTGGAGTGGCTCGCACTTCGATCAGGCCAACTGGTATGCGTTCGGTCGGCTTGCCTGGAATCCCGATCAATCGTCCCGTGACATCGCGGCGGACTGGGCGGCGATGACCTTCTCGCCAGAGCCGGCAGTGGTGCAGCCGATCGTCGGCATGATGATGGCCTCACGCGAAGCCGCGGTGAACTACATGACCCCGCTGGGCCTGCACCACCTGATGGCGCGCGGGCACCATTACGGCCCCGGACCCTGGGTGGACGGCGGCCCGCGTGCGGACTGGACCTCGGTCTATTACCACCGTGCCGACCGCAACGGCATCGGCTTCGACCGCACCGCGACGGGCAGCAACGCCGTGGCCCAGTACGCCCCGGAAGTGGCCGCAACCTATGCGGACCTGACCCAGGTTCCAGAGGCGCTGCTGCTGTGGTTCCACCATGTGCCATGGGATCACCGCATGGCCTCCGGGCGACCGCTGTGGGACGAGCTGGTGGGTCGCTATTCGTTGGGCGTACGCCAGGTCCAAGCCATGCAGGACACCTGGGCGAACCTGCGTGGAAGGGTGGATGCAGACCGGCACGAACAGGTCGCCGCCTTCCTCCAGATCCAGCTGCGCGAAGCGCAATGGTGGCGCGATGCCAGCGTTGCCTACTTCCAGTCCATCAGCGGCAGGCCACTGCCGGCAGGCGAAGCCACACCGCCGCACCCGCTGGCGTATTACCAAGCGCTGCAGTTTCCATCGGCACCAGGAGATGGGCGATGAACGGTAAACCGAGGATGGGATGGATGTTGGGCAGCCTTCTGGCGTGCTTCGCCGCACCGGTCATGGCGCAGGAATCCGTGACGCCACTGTTGAACCCGCTATTCCAGGACCATGCCGTCCTGCAGCGCGACCAGCCGATTACCGTGTGGGGCCATGCCGCGCCGGATACCACCGTATCGGTGAAGTTTGCACGCCAGACCGCCACGGCACAGGCAGATGCAGAGGGTCGCTGGCACATCACATTGAAGCCCATCGCCTCCGGAGGCCCCTACGAAATGAGCGTATGGGCAGGGCAGGACGTACAGACCGTGAGCGACGTGCAGATGGGCGACGTCTGGCTATGCTCCGGCCAATCGAACATGGAGCTGCCGGTGCGGCGCGCGCTCAACGCCGACAGTGAAATCGCCTCGGCAGCGCAGCCGGACATCCGCTTGTTCACCGTGCCCAAGGCCCCGGCCGTGACGCCTCGGGAGGGCTTCTCCGGCCCCGTGTCATGGCAACCTGCATCACCGGAAAGCGTGCGCGACTTTTCCGCCGCCTGCTACTTCTTCGCGCGTGAACTGCGGAAGACCGTCAACGTGCCGATGGGACTGATCCAGTCGGCGTGGGGCGGTTCGCGGGTAGAGGCCTGGACCAGCGCCGATGCGCTGCGCGCGCAGGGTGGCATGGAGGACGCCCTGGATGTATTCGCGTTGTATGCCAGCGACCCCGTGGCGGCAAACGCAGCCTGGGGCAAGCACTGGCAGCAGTGGTGGGAGCAGCGCGAGGGCGCCACACCCGGCGATGCCCCCTGGCAGCCCGACGCCGACCGCACCGGGTGGCGCCAGGCCCCGGCCCAGCTCGGCGCATGGGAGCGCTGGGGCATCCCGGCGCTGTCCGCGTACAACGGCATGGTCTGGTACCGCACCCAGGTGAAGCTGAGCGCCGCACAGGCCGGGCAGGGCGCACGCCTTGAGCTGGCGCCTGCCGACGAAACCGACGTGACCTGGGTCAATGGCGTGGCGGTGGGCAGCCAGAACGCACCGGGGGAACCGCGATCCTATCCGCTGCCGCCCGGCCTGCTGAAAGCCGGCACCAACAGCGTGGTGGTCAACGTGCTGGACACCTGGGGCGACGGCGGGCTGGCCGGCCCCACAGAGGCCCACGCCCTGCAGCTGGACGATGGCACCCGGATCGTTCTGGATGCTCCCTGGTGGTACCGCGCAGCGCCCGGCGACCCGTCACCGCCACTGGCCCCATGGCATGCCGCCAGCGGCCTTTCGACGCTGTACAACGGCATGATCGCGCCCCTGGGCAGCTATGGCCTGCGCGGCATGCTCTGGTACCAGGGCGAATCCAACACCGGCGATGGCGCTGCTTACGCGGACAGGCTGCGCACGTTGCGCGATGACTGGCGCCGGCAGTTCGGCGCGGAAATGCCGCTGCTCGTGGTACAGCTGGCCGGCTATGGGCAACCGCCCGTGGCCCCGGTGGAAAGCGGCTGGGCGCAGGTGCGCGAGGCGCAGCGGCGCGTTGCCGCAGAGGACCCGCATTCCGGGCTGGCACTCGCCATCGACATCGGCGATGCCTACGACATCCATCCGCCGAACAAACAGGAACTGGGCCGGCGCCTGGCCCGCGTGGCGCGTCATGTGGTCCATGGCGAACGGGCGCTGGCAGCCTCCGGCCCGACGGCAAGCAAGGCTTCCCGCACACGGGTTGAGGTGCGCATCAGTTTCGACGATGTCACCGGAACGCTGGTCGCAACCGGTGCGAACGGCCCCATCGGCTTCGAACTGTGCGATGCCGAAGCCAAGCACTGCACCTACGCCGACGCCACGCTGGACGGCAACGCGGTAGTGCTCAACAGCCTACAGGCAGCAGCCGCCGCCAGCGTCCGCTACTGCTGGGCAGACGGCCCGGTCTGCACGCTGCGCGACAGCAGCGGTGCGCCCGCCGGTCCGTTCGAGCTCTCCCTCACCCCTTCAGGGACGCCCTGATGCGCCTGCTGCTTGCCACGGTGCTGCTGCTGTCCGCCGCGTTTCGGGTGCAGGCGGCCACACCCGCAGCCCCGGTTTACTTCGACTGGTTCGAGTACGCCGGCAATGACGCCGCGTTCGAACCGCCGCTGCCCGCCGGGCATTACCGCAATCCGATCCTGGCCGGTTTCCACGCGGACCCGAGCATCACCCGCGCCAACGGGAAGTTCTACCTGGTCAATTCCAGCTTCACCTACTTCCCGGGCATCCCGGTATTCGAGAGCGTGGACCTGGTGCACTGGAAGCAGATCGGCAACGTGATCGACCGCCCAACGCAGCTGGACTTCGATGGCCTCAGCGTGTCACGCGGCATCTTCGCGCCAGCCATCTCGTTCCACGACGGCGTGTTCTACGTGGTCACCACGGCGGTGGACAGCGGCGGCAATTTCATCGCCACCGCCCGCGATCCGGCCGGCCCCTGGTCCGACCCGCACTGGCTGCCGGGCATCGAGGGCATCGACCCATCGCTGTTCTTCGACGAGGACGGCAAGGTCTACCTGCTCAACAACGACGTGCCGCCCGGGCCGCCGCGCTACGAAGGCCACCGCGCCATCTGGATGCAGCAGATCGACCTGGCGTCGTTCAAACCGGTAGGCCCACGCAAGGTGCTCATCGACGGCGGCGTGGAACCGGCCAAAAACCCGATCTGGATCGAGGGGCCGCATATCTACAAGCGCGATGGCTGGTACTACCTCTCCGACGCCGAAGGTGGCACCGGCCCGCAGCATTCGCAGGTGGTGCTGCGCAGCCGCGAGGTGTGGGGGCCCTACGTGCCGTATGCAGGCAACCCGATCCTCACCCAGCGCGACCTGCCGCAGGACCGGCCACTGCCGATCACCAACGCCGGCCACGCCGACCTGGTGGAAGGCCCGGACGGCTCCTGGTGGGCGGTATTCCTGGCCAGCCGCAACTACGACACACGCCACTACAACACCGGGCGCGAAACCTACCTGCTGCCGGTGGAATGGCGCGCCGGCTGGCCGGTGATCCTGCCAGCGGGCCAGCCCATTCCGTACATCGTCAAAGCGCCATCGTGGATGCAGGGCGCAGCGAAGCAGGCTCCCTTCACCGGCAACTTCGTAGAGCGCAACGAGTTCGACACCCCCTCGCTCGGCAACGATTGGCTGCGCGTGCGGGTACCCAAACAAGCCTGGGTGAACCTGCGCGAGCGCCCCGGTTCTCTCGCGTTGCACCCGCTGCCGGAAGACCTCGACACGCTACGTAACCCCGCGTTCCTGGGCCGCCGCCAGCAGCACCTGCGCTTCGAGGCCAGCACCGAAATGACGCGACCCGCTGCAGGCGTGGCCGCTGGATTGGCCGCCTTCCAGAGCGAAGCCTACTGGCACTTCCTCGGCGTCCGCAGCGTTGGCGAAGATCGCGTGGTGATCTTCCTTGAATCGCGTGACGGCGGCGGCGCAACAAAAACACTCGCATCGCGCGAGGTCGCAGCGGCAGCTCCGCTGCGCCTGCAGATAAAAGGGGACGGAGGACGTTATGCCTTCGCCTTCGACACACGCGATGGGCAAGGCTGGCAGACCCTCGCCGATGACGTGGACGGAACGGTATTGAGTACGGATCGTGCAGGCGGCTTCGTCGGCGCCCTGCTGGGACCATTCGCGCGCGACGAGCGCGCCCTGAGGAGCAAATGATGACGCGCAGGCCCCTGTTCCGCACGCTGGCGCTCTGCGCCGCCATCAGCCTGGCCACCGTCGGCCACGCCGCCGCGCCGCAGCCGTGGCTCGACACCTCGGCCAGCTTCGAGACCCGCGCCGCCGCGCTGGTCGCGCAGATGACCCTGGAAGAAAAGACGGCACAGATGCAGAACGCCGCGCCCGCCATCGAGCGGTTGGGTGTACCGGCGTACGACTGGTGGAACGAAGGCCTGCACGGCGTGGCCCGGGCAGGGCAGGCCACCGTGTTCCCACAGGCCATCGGCCTGGCCGCCACCTTCGACGTACCGCTCATGGGGCAGGTGGCCACCACCATCAGCGATGAAGCGCGCGCCAAGCACCACCAATTCATTCGCGAGGGCTCGCATGGCCGCTACCAGGGGCTGACCTTCTGGTCGCCCAACATCAACATCTTCCGCGACCCGCGCTGGGGCCGGGGCCAGGAAACCTACGGCGAAGACCCGTACCTCACCGCGCGCATGGGCGTTGCCTTCGTGCACGGCCTGCAGGGCGATGACCCGGTGTACCGCAAGCTGGATGCCACCGCCAAGCACCTGGCCGTGCACAGCGGCCCCGAGGCCGACCGCCACCACTTCGACGCCCGGCCCAGCAAGCGCGACCTGTACGACACCTACCTGCCAGCATTCGAGGCGCTGGTGAAGGAAGGTCAGGTGGATGCCGTGATGGGCGCCTACAACCGGGTCTACGGCGAATCGGCCAGCGCCAGCCACTTCCTGCTGCGCGACGTGCTGCGCCGCGACTGGGGCTTCAAGGGCTACGTGGCCTCGGACTGCTGGGCCATCGTCGATATCTGGAAGCATCACAAAATCGTGCCGACCCGCGAAGCCGCCGCCGCGCTTGCGGTGAAGAACGGCACCGAGCTCGAGTGCGGCCAGGAATACGCCACGCTGCCCGCAGCAGTGAAGCAGGGCCTGATCAGCGAAGCCGAGATCGACGAAGCAGTCACCCAGCTGTTCACCGCGCGGATGCGGCTGGGCATGTTCGATCCACCGGAACGCGTGAAGTGGGCACAGATCCCGGCATCGGTGAACCAGGCTCCCGCACACGACGCGCTGGCCCTGAAAGCGGCACAGGAATCGCTGGTGCTGTTGAAGAACGATGGCGTGCTGCCGCTGTCACGCAATCTCAAGCGTATCGCCGTGGTGGGCCCCACCGCCGATGACACCATGGCGCTGCTGGGCAACTACTTCGGTACCCCGGCCGCACCGGTAACGATCCTGCAGGGCATCCGCGATGCCGCGAAGGGTGTCGAGGTGCGCTACGCACGCGGCGTGGATCTGGTGGAAGGGCGCGATGATCCCAGCGCGACGCCCTTGATCGAAGCCACTTACCTGCGTCCTTCCGTGGATTCCCCCGAGCGCGGCCTGCGTGGTGAGTATTTCCGCACCGCCGATCTTTCCGGCACACCGGCCCTGGTGCGCACCGATGCCCAGATCGGCTTCCGCTGGGACCGCGGCTCGCCGACCGACAACCTGCTGGCCCGCGGCGAAGCCGCACCGGGGCAGGGCATCCCCAACGACGGCTTCAGCATCCGCTGGAGCGGGCAGCTGCTGCCGCCCGTATCAGGGCGCTACCGCATCGAGGCCGCCGCCGACGACGGCTACCGGCTGTACGTGGACGGCAAGCGCGTCCTGGACCATTGGACCCCCAGCGACCGCCTGCATGGCGATGGCGTGGACCTGGACCTGGAGGCCGGGCGCGCGTACGAAGTGAAGCTGGAATACTTCGATGCCGAGCGCGACGCCGGCGTGCGGCTGGGCTGGCGCATGCCCGGCGCGAAGCCACCGTTTGAGGAGGCCCTGGAAGCCGCGCGCAATGCCGATGTGGTGGTGTTCGTCGGCGGCCTGACCGGCGACGTCGAAGGCGAGGAAATGAAGGTCAACTACCCGGGCTTCGCCGGCGGCGACCGCACCGACCTGCGCCTGCCCGCCCCGCAGCGTGCCCTGCTGGAAGCGCTGCACGCCACCGGCAAGCCGGTGGTGATGGTCCTCACCGGCGGCTCGGCCATGGCGGTGGAATGGGCGCAGGCGAACCTGTCGGCGATCCTGATGAGCTGGTACCCCGGGCAACGCGGCGGCACCGCCGTGGGGCAGGCGCTGTTCGGCGATACCAACCCCGGCGGGCGGCTGCCGGTCACGTTCTACAGAGCAGACCAGGCGATGCCGGCCTTTGACGACTACACCATGGAAGGCCGTACCTACCGCTACTTCCGGGGGACGCCGCTGTACCCGTTCGGGCACGGCCTGTCTTACACAAGCTTCGACTACGGAAAACTGCGCCTGGATGCGCCCCGCATTCCCGCAGACGGGCAACTCAAGGTGCAGGTGGACGTGGCCAACACCGGCAAGCGCGCAGGCGATGAAGTGGTGCAGCTGTACGTGCGGCGGGTGGATGCGAAGCCGGGTGATGCGCAGCAGGCGCTGCGCGGCTTCCAGCGCGTGCAGCTGGCCCCGGGCGAGCGGCGTACCGTGGCGTTCGATCTGGATGCAACGCAGGCCCTGCGCCAGTACGACGAAGCGCGGGCGGCCTATGTCGTGCCGCCGGGCGCGTACGAGGTCAGGGTAGGCAGCTCCAGCGCCGACGCCCGCGTGCAGGCCCGCTTCACCGTGGAGGCTGCCCGTGACTGAGCACGTCCTGTCGGTACGGGAAAAGCTGGGCTACAGCCTGGGCGACCTCGCGGCGAACCTGATCTTCCAGACGCTGATCACCTACCTCGCGTTCTTCTATACCGATGTGTACCGGCTGCCCCCAGCCACGGCGGCGACGATCATCTTCGTGATCGGCCTGCTGGGCGCCTTCGTCTTCACCCCGCTGATCGGCATCGCCGCCGACCGCACCGCAACACGCTGGGGCAAGTTCCGACCGTGGATCCTGTGGACGGCGGTACCGTTCGGCGTGCTCTCGCTGCTGGCCTTCAGTACCCCGCAGCTGGGGGCGCAGGGCAAGATCATCTACGCCCTGGGCACCTACGGCCTGCTGATGCTGGTCTACGCAGCCAACAACCTGCCGTATTCCGCGCTCAGCGGTGTGCTCACCGGCAGCATGGCCCAGCGCAACAGCCTCTCGGCCTACCGCTTCGTGGCGGTGATGATCGCCCAGTTCATCATCCAGGTGCTGCTGTTACCGCTGGTGCTGATCCTCGGTGATGGCGACCGCGTGCTGGGCTTCGAGCGGGTCATGACCGTGTTCGCCGTGGTGGGCACCGTGTTCTTCCTGATCACCTTCGCCACCACGCGCGAGCGCATCGTGCCGGCGAAGGAGCAGACCGGCGGCGTGCTGCAGGACCTGGCCGACCTGCTGCGCAACCGCCCGTGGCAGGTGATGCTGGCCCTGACGATCCTGGTCTTCATCAACCTCGCGTTGAAGGGCGGCACCTACATCTACTACTTCCAGTACTACACGAGCGAGCCCGCTCTCGCAGGCTTTCTCGACAACACCGGCTTCAACCGCTTCATCGGCGGATTGAACGCCACGCTCAATGGCATGGGGCTGTCCGGCTTCGCGTGGCCGGAGGATCCGGCAACCTCGGCGTTCAGCCTGTTCAACGCCTGCGGCATCATCTGCATGATCCTGGGCATCGGGGTATCGCGCCGGCTGGCCGATCGTTTCGGCAAGCGCGATGTATTCGGCGGCGCGTTGCTGGTCTCCACCGTGTTCCTGCTGGTGTTCTACTTCTTCCCGCCCACCGCCGTGGCCGTGGCGTTCGTGTCCTTCATGCTGCACGGCTTCTTCTACGGCATCACCATTCCATTGCTGTGGGCGATGATCGCCGACGTCGCCGACTACTCCGAATGGAAGAACAACCGTCGCGCCACCGCGATCATCTTCTCCGCGATGCTGTGCGGCCTGAAGATCGGCCTCAGTATTGGTGGCGCACTGGTCGCCGGCATCCTGGCGTACTACGGCTACCAGGCCGGCGCAGATCAGCAGCCGGAGGGCGTGGTCAACGGCATCCGCCTGACGGTGAGCGTCTATTGCTCGATTCCGTTCCTGATCGCCGTGGCGATGCTGTTCCTCTACAAGATCGACAAGCGCATGGAAACCCGCATCGAGCAGGACCTGCAGCAGCGCCGCGAAGGCAACAACCTTGTGCACCTGGCGGCACATGCCATCTCCCAGCCGCTGGTGACCCACATCTACACGGCCGACCCGTCGGCCCATGTGTTCGAGGGGCGGCTGTACATCTATCCCTCGCACGACATCGACGCCGGCGCGCCTTTCGACGATGACGGCGGGCACTTCGGCATGGAGGACTACCACGTGCTGAGGATGGACAGCCCTACCGGCGAGGCCACCGACTGCGGCATGGCCCTGCATGTGCGCGACGTGCCCTGGGCCGCAAAGCAGATGTGGGCACCCGACGCGGCCCACCGTGACGGCCGCTATTACCTGTACTTCCCGGCCAAGGACGGGGAGGGGAGGTTCCGCATCGGCGTCGCCGTGGCCGATCGCCCGGAGGGTCCGTTCACCGCCGAACCGGAGCCGATGGCCGGCACGTACTCGATCGACCCGGCCGTATACGAGGACGACGACGGAGCGCACTACCTCTACTTCGGCGGCATCTGGGGCGGCCAGCTGCAGAAGTACCGCGACAACCGCTACGACGCCGCGCACGAAGAGCCCACCGGCGATGCGCCAGCGCTGGGCCCGCGCGTCGGCCGACTGGACGCAGGCATGACCCAGCTGGCCGAGCCCACGGGGGAAGTCATCATCCTTGATGAGCACGGCCAGCCACTGCGCGCAGACGACCATGAGCGGCGGTTCTTCGAGGGTCCGTGGCTGCACAAGTACCAGGGCAGGTATTACCTGTCGTACTCAACCGGCAACACCCATCTACTCTGCTACGCCATCGGGGATAGTCCGTACGGCCCGTTCACTTATGCCGGCGTGATCCTCAAGCCGGTGGTGGGCTGGACCACGCATCACTCCATCTGCGAGGTCGACGGCCAGTGGTACCTGTTCTATCACGACTCCCTGTTGTCGGGCGGGGTCACCCACCTGCGTTCGGTGAAGTGCACCCCGCTGCACATGGAAGCGGACGGCAGCATCCGGACCATTGATCCCTATGGCAACTGAAAGCCCGTTGCCCATCGACGACGCGCAGGCGCCACTGCCCGCTGGCCACCTGCACTGGTTGCGGGCGGGCGAGCTGGAGGTGGCACTTGCCCCTGAGGCCGGCGGACGTATCGCCCGCATCCGCCATGAAGGCGTCGAGTGGCTGGTGGACGAACGGGAGAGTGGGGCCGCCACCATCGCCTGGGGCTGCTACCCGATGGTGCCGTGGGCCGGCCGGATCCGGCACGGGCGCTTCAACTTCGATGGCAGGGCGTATGCATTGCCAACGAACTTCGGCGGACACGCCATCCACGGGGTAGGTTTCTCGTTGCCCTGGCAGATCGACAGCATCGCGGCGGACAGCGCCACGCTGTCGCTGGAACTTCCCGAGGACGACTACTGGCCCTTCGGCGGCACCGCAACGCAGGTCATCCAGCTAACGCCAAACAGCTTGGAACTACGCCTGGCAGTGCAGGCCGGCACCCAACCGATGCCGGCCGTAATCGGCTGGCACCCGTGGTTCCGCAAGCCGGATGCGTTGCTGTTCGCGCCCGACGCCATGTACCCACGTGACGAGGAGGGCATCGCCAGGTTGCCACTGGCAAGCGCATCCCCCGGCCCATGGGACGACTGCTTCATCAACCAGAAGGACATAACACTGGTGTACAGCGGCCAGCGCCTGATGCTGCGAGCCGACACCGACCACTGGGTGGTCTATGACGCCGCGCCGCACGCCACCTGCGTAGAACCCCAAACCGGCCCACCCGACGGCTTCACCCTCGCACCCAACCGCCTCAACCCGGGCGAACAACTAGAGCTGACCTTCAATCTCGCCTGGAACCCGAAACGGTAGGGTCGGTTCCCAAACGACCGCCTATAGCGGTGATCGGCACGGTAACGCATGACCCAACATCGAAAACGCGCCGCCTGCGTTCGAGGTCATGCCCTAGAGGAGTAATCACCACCCCGGCGGTTGATTGGGATGCAACCCTACCGGCAGCCGGCATCCAAGATCCCGGCGGACAGGTGCCTCAGCCAGTCACCTGCGGATCATCGCTCGGCGTGGCGCGGCGCCAGGCGGCCACGTACCGGATGTACTTGCCGATGAAAATGCCAGTGAAACCACCCGACAGCAGCAGATAGGCAGCGCGGAAACCAACATCTCCCGCAAGCGTCGGCGACATCGCCAGCGCGGATTCAAACCCGTACTTCACCGCGAATGTCACCAGCAGCAGCGGCAGCAGGCTGTAATCCGCGCTGCGCCACAGCTTCCCGGTTGCCCGGTTCGCGGTCAGCACTGCACGGCGAAGCATCATCCAGCCGATACCCATCCCCGCGCCGATGCCGACCAGCCACAGCGCCCACGCCTGCCAGGACGTGCCATAACGCGCACTGATCGACCACAGGCCCCACGCGGTGAAAAGGGCAGGCACCACCGCCAGCCTCCCCAGCGTGACCTCGCCCGGCTTCATCGCGGCGACGCCGCGCGTGATCAGGAAGATCAGAAGCGCCCAAACCCAGAGCGGAGTGTGCGAAGCGAATTGCTGCAGCATGTTCATGGAGGGTCCTTGGCTTGAGGTGGGTGCCGGCCGTGCAGCGCCGTGCGGGAATGGGGTAATTCTCGCTTTGGCCCGAAACGGAACAAGTGACAGCTGTCAGCCATCGGGGAGTACAGGTTGGCGGGTACCATAGGGCCATGACGAAGCACGACACGGACGCCGCGGAACCATTCGACGCCACTGGCATCGGCCCCTTCAGACGTATCCAGAGCATCGCCCAGCCGGCGCTCCTGGCACTCGCTCTGGGCATCGCGCCGGCATGGGCGGAGGCGCCCCAGACATTCGTCCTGCAGGCAAGCGGGTTCGAAAGCGGCTTGGTCGCCAACGATCAGGGCCGGCTGATCCAGGAGTGGCCGGGGCGGCCGCAGCAGATCGCCCCAGATCGCTGGCTCGTCGTGGATTTCGAGAGAAGCAGCAGCGTGTGGTTCGACGACGCTGGCCGGGTCGCCTTGAAGGGCCCGTATGTTGAGCTCCGGTCCGATGCGGCATTCGATCGTCACCCGGACGATCCGGACCCAACCCCACTGTTCAGCACATGGTCCAGGGCAGGGACCGCCCTGTTGCGCGCCGATGGAAGCACCTTCGTCGACTGGCAGCCCGGCAGCGGCGAGTGGGCCATCACGGCGCACCCGCAACGCTATAGCTGGCGCTCGCGGGAAACGGGGGAGCGCATCTTCGATGCACGTGGGCAGCTGCGCATGCAGCTGGCCAAGGGGGAACTCCGGGCTGCCGGTCCGTTCCCGGAACGCACTCAATACCTTGTCTGCGACCTCGATCCGGGCACTCCCTGCGCGCTGCGCGACGAGGCAGGAAAGACGCTGTGGACCGAGCACATCGACAACCTGATTCCGCTCAACAACGGCGGCTGGCTGGGACTGCAGGGCAGGGCATGGCGCCGGCTGGATGCGGGCGGCCAACTGACCGGAGATCGCGCGCTCATCTACGTGGTGGGCTACTCATCGGCGCGGTCGCGTAGCCCCGCCTCTGAAGACGTGGGCACTTGGCCGCGCTGGGCAACCGAATACCATGTCATCCGCGAAGACGCAGAAGGATTTTTCGCGGATGAAGCCGACGCCGTGGGCGGTCTCATGTACCCGGATGGGCGCTTTCTCGCGATCGCAGGCGCGACTTCCGGCGAGGAAGTCTGCCCCGGCATATGGCGCGCGCGCATGGGCGACGCCGGCGACAAGTTGGTTGATGCGAATGGCCAGATTCTGGGGCCATTCAACGCCTACGCGTGGAAGGAGGTTGAGGGGCGTCCCGAGCTTCGCCAGGCGATAGCGGAAGACGGGCAGGAAACCTTGGTGGACTGCAGGGGAAAGCAACTGGTCCAGACACCGCCGCTTAGCCAACTAAGCGCAGAGGCCACAGGCTTTTTCGGCACGCTGGACGGCGAATCCCAGCCCCGGCTGTGGCTCGACGCCGCGCTTGGCCAGCACCTGCTGCCCAACGGCACCTGGATCGACCAGGTCAGTGCTGATGGCGCATTGCTCCTCGTACGCATCGACGCGGAGGGGTCCCGCATGTATCACGTAAAGCAAGGCCGCTTCGTGGGCGACACCATCGAATCTGCACATGCGCTACTACCGGGCGGCGTCGTGTTCCTGCGCGATGGCTACTACGGCTTCATCGATGCTGATGGGGTCGAGCGGCTGCCGGCACGCTACACCGCGATCACCCCTTGGGGCGAAGATCGCTTGTGGACGTCGCGCTACCTCGACAATGACGCGCCGGGCAGGATCGCGACCCTGCATCGCATGGACGGCTCGGTCGTCGCCAGCTGGCTCAATGCCTCAATGAACGACAGCCCGATCCTCCGAAGCCTACCCAATCAAGGATCGCTGACCGAACTGATCGGCCCAACCTTTGAAAGGCCGGACGGGGAGTACCTCGGCCAGCAATGGGTAGACCGCAACGGCCGTACCCTGTTCCTGTCACTCCACTGCCAACGCGGCTCAAGGGAAACCGAAGGCAGTGTGATCGAACCGCTCACCGGGCAAGCGCGACGCCAGGGTACCGATTGCCCGATCACGGATGAAATCCGAGCCGAAATGGCGGCTACCCCCGCCGACTGACACCGACGCAACGGGGCGGCAACAGCCTTTCGGCGATATCGAGCAGCGCCCGTAGCCGACCCATGTGCCGTAGATCCTGGTGATAGCCCACCCAAACGTCCCTGCTTGGCGGATCCCCTAGCAGATCAATGCGATGCAGCCCCTCAATGCCCTCCGCCAACGGTCGCGGCAGCACCGCAACACCATGGCCGCGAAGGCACATCTGCGCCTGAACGCTGCGACTGGTGCTGGTGAAGGCACGTTTTGACTGCGGGAATCGATCCAGCAACCAAGTGACATCCGGGAAGTGGGACTGGGCTGAGTTCATCAGAATCAGCCGCACCGATTGCCGGTCGTCGTTCACCGCGCGCACGGTCTCCACTGATCCATAGAGACCGTAAGACATGGTCATCAGTCGACGCTGGACGATGTCCGGCTCACTGAACGGAACGATGCGGAAAGCAACATCAGCCTCGCGGCGGGACAGGTCAAGCAGCCGATAGCTCGCGATGACCTCAGGCACGACGGCAGGGTGAAGCCGCCCCAACTCAACCAAAACTGGGGCCAGGACATAGGCGGCGAACCAGTCCGCCGAGGATATCCGCAGGATGCCTTCGAGCCGTTCGTGGTTGCCCGCCAGGCGCCGCTCCATGGAAAGCGCGGATTCCTCCATGGATTCAGCCAGGGACAGCACCGCGTCCCCGGCGTCCGTGAGCACCAAGCCGTCTTTCGTTCGACGAAAGAGTGGCTGTTCGGCCTCATCCTCGAGCGCCTTGATCCGCCGGCCCACCGTCGGGTGGCTCACGCCAAGGCTGCGGGCAGCCTCGCCGAGTGACTTTCCGCGCACGACCGCGAGAAATATCCGGATGTCACTCCATTCCACGCCAGGTACGCCCGTTCAAATATGTACGCGAAATATGCAGCAATGCCAGTCCACAAACAATCCTGTGGCAGCGACCATGCCCGCCTTGTAATCAACCTGGGCCACACCTGATGAAAAAGCTGAACAACAAGGTCGCAATCGTTACCGGCGCATCCAAGGGTATTGGGGCAGGCATAGCTCGTCGCCTGGCCAGCGACGGGGCGAAGGTGGTCGTCAACTACACCTCAAGCGAACGCGAGGCAGAAGCGCTGGTCGCCGACATCGAGGCCGCTGGTGGAACCGCAGTATCGGTGCGCGCCGACGTTCGCGACAAATCAGAGGTGGATGCACTCATCCAGTCCACCATCGAACGTTTTGGCAGGCTGGACATCGTGGTCAACAATGCTGGCATCTATCAGTTCGCAAGGATCGAAGACACCACCGATGAGCTGTACAGCCAGCAATTCGACCTGAATGTACTTGGCCCTCTCCTCGTCGCTGGCGCCGCCGTGCCTCATCTGGGGCAGGGCGGGAGCATCGTCAATATCAGCTCTTTCGTTACCCGGGTCCTGCCGGCCGAGAGCGCGATCTACAGCGGCACCAAAGGAGCCATCGACGCCATCACCGGTGTTCTGTCGCGCGAGCTGGGGCCGCGAGGAATCCGTGTCAATTCCGTGAACCCAGGCCTGATCGAAACCGACGGTACCCACGCCAATGGCGTGATGGGCTCGGCGTTCCAAACGTGGAACGAGCAGCAGACGCCGCTTGGTCGGATCGGCCAGGTTGAAGAAATCGCGGCGATCGTTTCGTTCCTCGCATCCGGAGATGCTGGCTGGGTGACGGGCGAGCGCATCATCGCCTCGGGTGGCATGCGCTGATCTTCGGGTGCGACGATGAAGTCATTGACCATCCATACCGACGCGCACGCTACAGACCCGCGCCGCTGGCCGGCCCTTGCCGTGCTTCTGACCGGCACGCTGCTACCGCCGCTCGACTTCTTCATTGTCAATGTGACCTTGCCATCGATCCGTGCAGACCTGCACGCATCGGCCGATGTCGCACAGCTGGTAGTGTCTGTGTATGCGATGGCGTACGCCGTCACGCTAATCCTCGGTGGCCGACTGGGTGACATCTACGGACGTCGACGCACGTTTATCGCGGGCATGCTCGGGTTTGGGCTGGCGTCCACCATCTGTGGCCTTGCCGACTCGGCCGCCTTGCTGGTCATTGGCCGGCTGTTGCAGGGCATCTCCGCCGCTGTGATGGCACCGCAGTCCTTGGCGTCCATCCATGCACTGTTCCCTGCGAGTGAGAAAGGCCGTGCGCTCAGTCTGTATGCCGCCACGTTCGGGTTGGCAGCTGTGGGCGGCCAGTTGCTGGGAGGCCTGCTGGTGTCGACAGACCTCTGGCACACAGGGTGGCGCAGCGTGTTCCTGATCAATCTCCCCGTCATCTTGCTGGCCGTACCGGCCGCACTGGTCCTGGTGCGGGAAACCAAGGGTGCGTCAGGGGAGGGAGTGGATTACCCCGGTGCACTGCTGCTGGCATTGGGCGTGCTGGCGCTGGTGGTTCCACTGATTGAAGGCCGCGAGCATGGATGGCCCTGGTGGAGCCTGGCCCTGCTGATGCTGAGCCCCGCGCTGCTCGGCGCCTTCTGGCGTTACGAAAAGCACCGGGAACGAACAGGCGTTTCCGCTCTTGTGCCCCCCTCGGTCATAACCGCAGCCCCCGGCTTCCGCATTGGCCTGCTGGCAGCGGTGATGTTCTACGCGCTGGCAGCGTTCTTCCTCACCTTCGCGGTCTACCAGCAAGCAGGGCTAGGCCAGAACGCGCTGGCTGCGGGACTCGCAATTCTTCCACTCGGAATAGGACAGTTGTTGGGGCCAACGTGCGGCCTCAGGCTCTCGCGATGGCTGGGTTCAAGCGTAGCTGCATTTGGCATGGGCCTGGAGGTCGTGGGCCTGGTCCTGGCCGCTGGGTTGGCAGTGAGGGGCAAGCCGTTCCTGTTCCATCTCCCCCTGTTCCTCATCGGCATCGGACAGGGCATTGCACTTCCTGCGCTGGTGCGACTGAACGTAGATCGGGTGGACGCCCGCTGGGCGGGCCTGGCAGCGGGCAGCGTCAGCGCTGCGATGCAACTTGGCGCCGCGCTCGCAATCGCGTTGGTGGGCGGGGTCTTCTTCTCGCTCGCACCTGACGGCGCAGGTACAGACGAGGTCACATCAGGCTTTGCGGTCGCCTGCCTGATGATAGGAATGGCGATGGGGACGGCGGCGATTCTCTGCAGCAGGCTTGCCGCTACCGCTCCGGCCCCGGGCATGACGCAGGAGGGTGGGATCGGTTCCCAAACGACCGCCGATAACAATAATCGGCATGGCAACGCATGACCCAAAATCGAAACGCGCTGCCTGCGTTCCAGATAATGCCCTAATGGGTAATCACCACCCCGGCGGTTGATTGGGATGCAACCCTACCGAAGTGCGGTCTGGACCGTTTGCAGCGGCAGATGCACACCCGCCCAATAATGTGCACAATCCCCCCGGGACCGGGCATGACGCCAGGTAAGCTCCGTGCCACGTCCGGGGGGACGGCACGGAGCAGGACAACAGGGGGATATACATAATGGATTCGCTCTATCCGGCGGGGCCTTCGGCCGTGCCCGCGCAGCTCACCGCACCCAGCTCCGCCTACCGTCGCCATGCATGGCTCGCCGTAGCCGGCCTGCTCGGTTTCGCCACCGCCTACTTCGCCCTGATGGGCTGGTTCGGCTGGACCGCCTACCGCGTATTCCGCACCCTGCTGGCAGGGGAGGGCGGCAATACGCTGCTCAACATCATCGTCGGCACCTTCGCGCTGTTCCTTGCCGTGTTCATGGCCAAGGGGCTGGTGTTCCTTAAGCGCGGGCAGGCCTCCAGGGAGCTGGAGCTCAAGCAGGCCGAGCAGCCCGAGCTGTTCGCCTTCCTGCACCGCCTGGCTGACGAAGCCGGCGCGCCGCGCCCCAAGCGGGTCTACCTGTCGGCGCGCGTCAATGCCAGCGTCTTCTATGACCTGTCGCTGTTCAACCTGCTGTTTCCCTCGCGCAAGAACCTGGACATCGGCCTGCCGCTGGTCAACGCACTGAACCTGGGCGAGTTCAAGGCCGTACTGGCCCACGAATTCGGCCACTTCGCGCAGCGCACCATGGCCGTCGGCCGTTGGGTGTACGTGGCCCACCAGATCGCCAGCCAGCTGGTCGCCCGCCGCGATGCGCTCGATGCCCTGCTGGCCACCGTGTCGCGCCTGGACCTGCGCATTGCCTGGGTGGGCTGGCTGCTGTCGCTCATCGTCTGGGCCATCCGTTCGCTGGTGGATACCGCCTTCAGCGTGGTCGCCCTGTCCGAGCGCGCCCTGTCGCGTGAGATGGAATACCAGGCCGACCTGGTGGCCGCCTCGCTCGCCGGCAGCGATGCCCTGGTGCACGCCTTGCACCGCCTCGGCGCCGCCGACGATGCCTGGGACAGGTCACTCGGCTTTGCCTCCCGCGAATTCGAAGCCGGCCATGCCGTGGCCGACCTGTTCGCGGTACAGACGCGCATGCTCGCCAACCTGCGCCGCGTGTCGCCCGACCCGCTGTATGCCGATCCGCCGCAGCTTCCCGAACGCGAGCGCGAACAGCACCGCGTGTTCCGCCGCGACATGGTGCGCGTGCCGCAGATGTGGTCCACGCACCCGGCCAACGCCGATCGCGAGAACAACCTCAAGCGGCGCTATGTGGAAGCCGCGATCGACGAGCGCCCGGCCATGCTGCTGTTCCGTGACGCGGACGGACTACGGCACAAGCTCACCCGCGACATGCTGCGCGAAACCCCGCCGGCCTTCGCCGACGTCGATACCTCGCTGACCCGGCTCGACGCCGAATTCGCCATCCGTGCCATGCACCAGCGCTACCAGGGCACCTACCTGCGGCGCTCGTTCGTGCGCGGCGTGGCCACCCCGGCAGAGCTGTTCCTGCACACCCTGGCGCCGCTGAGCGACGCCCAGATCCGCGAGCGAATCACCGGCCTGTATGCGCCCGCGCATGGCAAGGCCCTGCAGCAGCTGCAGCTGCTGGAAGATGAGCGCGCCACGCTGGACGCCGCCCGCGCCGGCCACCTGCGCGCCACCCGCAACCGCGTGCATTGGCGTGACCAGGTGCTGGACACCCGCCGCCTCGGCCCGGTCATCGCAACGCTGGATGACGAGATCGCGCCGCTGCGTCAAGCCGTGTTCCAGCACGACCAGCAATGCCGCAGCCTGCACCGGCTGGCCGCGCGTCGCAGCGGGGCAGGGTGGGAGAACCTGCTGGAAGGGCAGGTGACCCTGCTGCACTACTGCGAGCACGTCGAAGCCGACCTGCGCGACGCCTACGGGCTGTTCCTCAACACCCTGCATGTGGTGACGGCCGACAAGCGCGTCTCCGACAAGGAACTGCGCCGCCTGCTGGGCACCGCCGAGAAGGTACGGCAGGCGCTTGGCGTCATCTACGACTACGCCCACAACTGCGTGATCGATGAAACCGTGGTCGAACACGGCGGCAAGCCGCTGAAAGACACGCTGGGCGAGCTGGGCCTGCCCATGCCGGTACAGGCGAACATCGACAACTGGATCAAGCATTCCAGCGGTTGGGTCAACCACACCTGCGCCGCGCTGTCGCAGCTGCGCGCCGCAACGCTGGAAGCCCTGCTGGCCAATGAAGATGCCGTGGCAGCGCGCCTGGGCGCGGACGAAGTGGCACCGCCCGCGCCGACGCCTTCCAAGGTTCCCACGCCCTATCCGGTGCTGCTGCCCGGCCAGGAGCGCAAGCTGCAGACCAAACTGGGCTGGTGGGATCGCTTCCAGACCGCCGACGGCTGGGCTGCCAGCACCGCGCGTGCATCGGCAGCGGCCGCAATCGTCGTGGGCGTGCTGGCATTCGGCATGCACACCGGCGCCGCCACCGTCTCGCTGTACAACGGCCTGGCCACCCCGGTGCGGGTCACCATCGACGGCAACACCGTCGAACTGGCACCGCTGCAGAGCGCCAGCATGGACGTCGCCCCGGGCGCTGCCCATCAGGTGACCACCGAAAGCGCGGGCGGGGAGCTCATCGAGTCTTTCGAAACCGAGCGCATGACAGGCCGTTCGCACTTCACCTACAACGTCGCCGGCGCCACGCCCATGGTGCAGTGGTCGGCTGTCTACGGCGGTGCCAAGCCCGATGAAGACCGTAACCTGGGCGCGGAGCGCTGGTCGGCCACGGCCGCCGACTACGTGCTGGAGGAGCCGCCGAGCTCCATCCAGACCAAGAGCAACGACGGCGGCAAGCGCTCGGTGGTATCGGCCGTGGGTGAGCTGGCACCGCATCGACAGCTGGGGCTGGTGACCGATGAAGCCCAGCGCCAGGCCATGATCCTCGCGCACGCCCGCTGGGACGCGCCGGAATCGCGCCATCTGACGACATGGCTGGCCATGGCCTCGCAGAACCCGGCCACCCTGCAGGGCATCATTGCAGAACGGCTGACGCGCCATCCTGAAGATGTCGCGGCGCTGCGCGTCGAGCAGCAGCTCGACAAGGGCCAAGGGCAGAACGCTGCCTGCGAGCGCCAGCAGAAGATGGCAGCAGGCAAGCCCGCATCGCCGGCGCTGGCCTATCTCTCCATCCGTTGCATGCCCGAAGGCCAAGCGCAGGATGAGGCCTTCCTCGCCGGCCAACAGCGCTGGCCCCAGGATCCTTGGTTCGCGCTGGCCTCTGGTTACGTGCTTGCCTCACGCGGCGACTGGAGCGCAGCCAACGAGGTGTGGTCCAAGGCGGCAATGGGGCCGCAGACCGCAGAGTTCACCGCACCGGAGCTGGCGCGCGTCAAGCGCATGCTGGGCGCCAGCGACCAGGAGCTGCAGCCGCTGGCCGCCGAGTCAGCGCACCTGACCAGCCTGCTGGCCCTGGACAGCACCGAAGTGATGGGTTCGCAGTATGAGGCCTACATCCACCTCCACCGGGGTGAGTACCAGGGGGCAGTGGCCATGGCGGAGTTGGACGCTGAATTGTTCCCGCAAGTACTTCGCCTGGCAGGCGCCTCCGATGGCGCACCGGAGGACCTGATCAAGAAGGCCCTGGACCTGCCGGCGGAGGAGGGCATATCACCGGATTCCGCCTGGAGCATGTGGGCACTGGCGCTGCGGCAGGGCAGGAACGAAGCCGTGTGGCGGGAAAAGGTACTGGCCACCGACGCCGAAGAAGCCGCGCGCGTGGTGGCGTTCGTAGATGCCGTGCGCGCCAATGCGTCCGTGCAGCAGGCCGAGGCCGTGCTGGGTAACGTCAGGCCGGCCAATCGCGGCTACGCCTACACCGTCGCAGCGGTAGTGCGCGGGCAGTCGTGCCCACAGGCGTGGCGCGATGGCGCCAAGAAGCTGCTGTTCGGCACAGAACGCCCTCATTTGATGTAATGCGCAAGGCACGGCGGGAACATGTCCCGCCGTGCGAGCCTGGTAGGGTCGGTTCCCAAACGACCGCCCTCAAACGATCAACGCCCGGTAACGCATGACCCTGGAACAGGGAACTGGACGCCTGCGAATCCTTCACCGCCGCAGCGAGGTGCCATGTGGCCCACTGCCAAATGCGGTGAATCCCAGGTGATGCGCGCCGCGTAGGACTTCACTGCGTGGGAACCGTGACGGTGCAACGCTCTTCCGTCCCCTTCTTCCCCCACGAAGTGCAGGTTCTCCATGACCAACAAGCAGCTCACGACGATCAATCCATTGACCGAAGAGGTGATTGCCACCTATTCGTACATGTCAGACGACGAAGCGGCAGCCGTAGTCGAATCCAGCCACAAAGCCTTCCTGGAATGGCGCCTGCGCTCTTTGGACGAGCGCGCGAAGGTGGTCGCCGCCATCGCCAAGGCGCTTCGCGAGCGCAAGGAAGAGTTCGCCCAGCTGATGACCCGCGAGGTCGGCAAGCTTATCGAAGACAGCCGCACGGAGGTGGAACTGTGTGCGGCCATCTGTGAGTACACCGCCAAGCAGGGGCCTGCCGCATTGGCCGACGAGGAGCGCGATGTCGAGGGCGCCACCGGCATCGTCACCCATTCGCCGATCGGCGTGGTGTACGGCATCCAGCCATGGAACTTCCCGGCCTACCAGGCGATCCGCTACTCCATCGCCAGCCTGATGGCAGGCAACGGCGTTCTGCTCAAGCATGCGGAGAGCTGCACCGGCAGCGGACTGCTGCTTCTTGACATCTACGAAAGTGCCGGACTGCCCAAGGGGTTGTTCGGCGTGCTGTTGATCACCCATGACCAGTCCAACGACATCGTGGAAAACGATCTGGTGCGGGCCGTGACGTTGACCGGCAGCGAGACCGCCGGTCGTACCGTGGCTGCGAAGGCCGGCGCGGCGCTCAAGAAGACGGTGCTGGAGCTGGGCTCCAACGACGCCTATCTGGTGCTTGACGATGCCGACCTCGATCTGGCTGTCGAGACCTGCGTCAAGGGCCGCCTTTTCAACAACAGGCAGACCTGCGTCAATGCCAAACGCTTCATCGTGACGCAGAAAAACTACGACGCCTTCGTCACTGCCTACGCCAGCAAGTTCGAAGCCATCAAGATGGGCGACCCGAACAACGCCGATACCCAGCTGGGCCCACTGGTCTCCGAGGCGCAGCGTGACAAACTGCACGAGCAGGTGACAAAGAGTGTCTCGCAGGGCGCCCGCCTGTTGGTGGGCGGTGAAGTCCCCGACCGTACCGGCTGGTTCTATCCCGCGACCGTGCTGGCCGATGTGTCACCGGGACAGGTGGCGTATGAAGACGAGCTGTTTGGCCCTGCGGCCGCCATCATCCGCGCCAAAGACGATGAAGATGCGCTGCGCATCGCCAACGACAGCCGCTACGGCCTGGGCGGCGGCATCTTCAGCCGCGACGTCAAGCGCGCCCGTGAGCTGGCCACGAAGTATTTCGATACCGGAATGGTCTTCATCAACACCTTCGACGTTGCCTCTCCGTCGCTGCCCTTCGGCGGGGTGAAGGCGTCGGGCTACGGCCGCGAGCACGGCCCGGAAGGCCTCAAGGAGTTCGTGAACGTGAAGTCCATCAAGATCCCTTCAGCGGCCTGACGCGCGGCATTGGCTCCAGGTGGGCGGGGGCGCATCGCACCCCGCCCACGCCATCACCAAGGGCGATCCGCTCAGCGCCGAACGGCACCTTGGCCATACGCACCAAAGCGTATCTGGACACTGCGATCTACCACATTGACCACGCCGATCTCGTTGGGGCCGAACTCGACGACCGCCGGCCAGGAGTGGCGGAAGCCGAGCGGCCACGCGGGCGGCTTGACGGTGGTCCACGTGTTGCCGCCGTCCTCGCTTGCGCTCACCTCGTTGAAGCAGGACGTCACGAACATCGTGCCGCTGCGGGTGGTCATCACGTGGGGCCCGCAGCGCTGGTCCGCCATCGGCGTGCCCAGTCCCTCGGGCCAGGTGCGTCCATCCGACGAGGTCTTGTAAGAGACAGGACACTGCGGATCGTCGCCGCAGGTTTCCAGCACCATCAGGAAGCCCCCATCCGGGCGCCGCGCCATCACCGGCATGCCTGGACGCAGTTTTCCTCCGCCGGGTTGGCTGGCGATGGTCATCGCCGGGCTCCAGGTCCGGCCCCCGTCGCTGGACAGCTGCTGCGATACCACCTGGTTGAAGGAAGGGGTGTCGTCGGCGCGGGTTTCATCGGCGTACACCACCGACAAGGTGCCATCATCCAGGCGCGTGAACACCGGCTCCCACACACCGCGGTCCTTGCGTCCGGCCGGATTCTCGTTACGCGTTATGGTGCTCAGGAAGCGCCAGTTCGCGCCCTGGTCGTCACTGGCATACACGTTCAGCCGGTAGGACACCCCATCGATGAGCGAGCGCATCGCCAGCAACACGCGGCCATCGGGCAGGACGAACAGCTCGCCGTTGTCGAGTTTGCGCTTGGGCTCTGCCACGCGCGACAACGGCGCCCAGGTCCTGGCGTTGTCGCTGCTCACCGACAGCTGCAGCGTGGTGGTGTCGCCGCCGGGATAGCGCGTGGTCACCGCCAGCCAGCGGCCGTCTGGCAGGCGTGCCAGCCGGCCCCAGCCCGCCTTGGCCGCATCCACGGTGGCGGTGCCCGTCCAGGCGACGTCGGTGGCCAAGGCGGGAGCCGCAGCGGCAAACAGGAGCGCCAGCGCGGCCGCGCGGAGGGAAAAGGTCGGCTGCATGGTCATCACCAGTAGGTTGCGTACAGAGCGACCAGGATCGCCAGCACGGCCAGCGAAGCCGCGTTGAACGACGGCGCGGTGGCATACACCACATCATCGGTACGGATGCGGTCACGGTCTCCGGTGGCGCGGGTGGCCAGCGAAATGCCCACTGCCAGTGCCAACGTCGCCAGGAAGACCACCCCCATCCGGTCCATGAACGGCAACGACGGCCACAGCAGCTTGAAGGCCAGCGAGAGCACGAACGAGCCCACCGCTGCGGCCAGTGCACCGGCTTCATTGGAGCGCTTCCAGAACAGGCCCAGCAGGAAGATCACCACGATGCCCGGAGTGAAGAAGCCGGTGAACTCCTGGATGTACTGGAAGCCCTGGTCGAACCCACCCAGCAGCGGGCGAGCGGTCAGCACTGCCACGATGATGGCCACCGACGCCGCGATCCGGCCCACGCGCACCAGCCGTGCCTGCGATGCATCGGGCGCGCGCTTGGCGTAGAAATCCAGGGTGAAGATGGTCGCCACCGAATTGATCTTGGAGGCCAGCGACGCCACGATCGCCGCCACCAGCGCTGCGAACACCAGCCCCAGGATGCCGCTGGGCAGCAGTGCCAGCATGGTCGGGTAGGCCGCATCCGGCCGCTCCAGGCCGGGGACCAGCATCACCGCGGCAATGCCGGGCAGCACCACGATAGCCGGGATCAGCAGCTTCAGGAACGCGGCAAACACCACGCCCTTCTGCGCCTCGCGCAGGTTTTTCGCGGCCAGCGCCCGCTGGATGATGTACTGGTTGAAGCCCCAGTAGCTGAGGTTGGCGATCCACATGCCGCCCAGCAGCACCGACAGGCCCGGCAGGTCCTTGTAGAACGGGTTGTCCTTGCTGAGGATCATCTCGAACCGCTCCGGATGCTGCTGCCAGAGCTGCATGAAGCCATCGCTGACGCTGCCGTCGCCGATTTTGCTCAGGGTGATCACGGTGACCAGCAGGCCACCCAGCACCAGCAGGCATACCTGCACGATATCCGTCAGCGCCACCGCCTTCAGCCCGCCGTACAACTGGTAGGCCAGCGCGAAGGCGCCCAGCAGCACCAGCGCCACATCCTGGTTCAGCCCGGCCACGCCGGCAATGGCGATCGAACCCAGCCACAGGATCGAGGTGAGGTTGACGAACACGTACAGGCCCAGCCAGAACACCGCCATGACCGTGCGGATCCGGTTGCCGTACCGTTCCTGCAGGAACTGCGGCATGGTGGTGATGCCGTTGCGCAGGAAGATGGGCAGGAACCACTTGCCCACGATCAGCAGCGTGATCGCCGCCATCCACTCGTACGACGCGATGGCCAGGCCGATGGCATAGCCCGAGCCGGACATGCCGATGATCTGTTCGGCCGAAATGTTGGCCGCGATCAGCGACGCGCCGATGGCCCACCACGGCAGGCTGCGGCTGGCCAGGAAATAGTCCTGCGCCGATTTCTGCTGGCCGGCTTTCTCGCGCGACACCCACTGCGCAAGGATGAAGATGCCCGCCAGGTAGGCCAGCACGATGCTGATATCAAGGGTGGAAAGGCTCATGGAATCTCCGCGGAAGTCCCACGCGGTGCGCGGGGCGGCAAGCTGTTGGGGTCGCCGGCGAACCGGGCTTCGGGTAGGCCGGCGAACCCGGCGTCATCGAGGGAAAGCAGGTGGCCTGCAAGCGGGTCCTGTGCACGTGCCGCGGCATCCATGCCGTCATGCGCGCTGGTGATGAACAGCGTGCGGTAGGCGGGGCCGCCGAAGGCAGGGCGGGTGGGCTGGCTGACCCGCGTGGCAATGGCGCGGTCCTCGGTGCCGTCCGGCCGGTAACGCACTACGCGGGCATCGCCCCAGCGGGCGTTCCAGAGGCCGCCGTCCGCGTCGACCGCGCTGCCGTCGGGCTCGCCGGGTTCGGCCTGCAGGTCAACAAACAATTGGGCCGGCCCGAGCGTATCGCCGTAGTCGCAGCGCAGGATCTGCTTCTGCAGCGAGTCACAGAAGTACATCGTGTCGCCGGATGGGCTGAAGGCGATGCTGTTGGAAATGGCGACGGTGGGTAACGGCAGGATTTCCAGCGTCAGGTCTGCGTTGAGGCGCAGGAAGGGGGCGATTGCCTGTTTCGGGCCTTCAGTCGGTTCATGCAGCAGGCCAAATACAAATCGCCCTTGGCGGTCGCACGCGCCATCGTTTGCTCGCAATTCCGGTAGCGCCGGCCGTTGGCCGGCTCCGCGGGGTGCCGGAGACCCTGAGGGCCGGCCAACGGCCGGCGCTACCGTGCCTGCGAGGTCGCGGAATTCGTTGCGTCCGGGATGGAAGAACGCCAGCCGGGAAGCCAGCGCCAACAACAGCCAGCCATCGGCCTCGCACAGCGCCATCGCGGCCAACCGCTCCGGCATCGGCCAGCGCGCAATCGCCCCATCCTGCGGGCGATAGCGCCACAGCTGCGATTGCTGGATGTCGGTCCAGTACACCGCCTGCTCGCGGTCGCACCACAGCACACCTTCGCCCAGTGTGTTGCCCGCCGGAACCGCCACGCGCACCGGGCCGGTCACACCCAGCCCCCGTCCACGATGAAGTCCTGGCCGGTGCACATGCGGCTGTCATCGGCGGCAAGGAACAGCGCCGCGCGTGCCAGGTCGTCCGCACGCAGGTAGCCCGGCAGGCACTGCGACCGCCGCAGCTGCGCCTCGCCCTCGGCATCCAGCCACAGCCGCTGCTGCTTCTCGGTGATCACCCAGCCGGGCACCAGCGCATTGATGCGGATCCGGTCATGGCCCAGTTCGCGGGCCAGCCCGTTGACCAGCCCATGCACCGCGGATTTGGCCATGGCATACAACGGGTAGCCGCTGTTCTTGATCATCCAGCCGGTGGAGCCCAGGCAGATGATCGAACCGCCGCCCAACGCGCGCATGTCCGGCGCCACAGCCTGGATCGCGAAGTACTGGTGGCGAAGGTTCACCGCCACGCTGCGTTCGAAATCCGCCACGCCGGTATCGGCCAAGGCATGGCGCGCATCGTTGGCCGCGTTGTTGACCAGCACCGAGAACGGTCCGACCCGTTCACGTGCTTCAACGATGGTCGCCCGGAAGGCGGCGATGTCGGTGATGTCGCAGCGCAGATAGCGCGGCAACGGTTCAACGTCGTGCAGGCTGTCCAGCAATGCCTGCGCGCCACCGTCGTCGATGTCCAGGAACACCACCTTCGCACCTTGCCGGGCGAAGTGTTCAACGAAGGCAGCACCGATACCGGTAGCGCCACCGGTGATCAGCACCGCGCGACCTTCCAGACTGGGGTAACGGGTCATCGGCATCACCACTCGGCCACGCTGCCATCGGCATGGCGCCAGATGGGGTTGCGCCAGCGGTGGCCTTCGGCGGCGCGTTCGTCCACGTAGGCCTGGTTGATCTCGATGCCCAGCCCGGGGCCATCCGGAATCCTGACGAAGCCTTCCTTGTAGTCGAACGGCGAGCGGTCCACCAGGTAATCCAGAAGGTCGTTGCTGGCGTTGTAGTGGATGCCCAGGCTCTGTTCCTGGATGAAGGCGTTGTAGCAGACCGCATCCAGCTGCAGGTTGGCGGCCAAGGCAATCGGGCCCAGAGGGCAGTGCAGGGCGATGGCCACGTCGTAGGCCTCGGCCATCGCCGCGATCTTGCGGGTTTCGGTGATGCCACCGGAGTGCGAAGGATCGGGCTGCAGGATGTCCACACCGCCTGTCTGCAGGACCCGCTTGAAATCGAACCGGGAATACAGGCGTTCACCCAGGGCGATCGGGGCGGGGGAGAGGGCCGCCAGTTCCGGAATCGCTTCAAGGTGTTCGGACAACACCGGTTCTTCAATGAACATCAACCCGAACGGGGTCAATTCACGCATCAACACCTTCGCCATCGGCTTGTGCACGCGGCCGTGGAAGTCCACGGCCAGGCCGATATCCGGACCCACCGCATCGCGCACCGCCTGTACGTTTTCCAGCACCCGCGTGACCTTGTCGTGGGTGTCCACGATCTGCATTTCTTCGGTGCCATTCATCTTCACCGCGGTAAACCCGCGTGCCACCGCTTCGCTGGCCGCGCGTGCGGTATCGGCCGGACGGTCGCCGCCGATCCACGAATACACGCGGATGCGGTCACGCACCGGGCCGCCCAGCAGCGCGTGCACTGGCACGCCCAGCGCCTTGCCGTGGATGTCCCACAGCGCCTGGTCGATGCCGGCCAGCGCGCTCATCAGGATCGGGCCGCCCCGGTAAAAACCGCCGCGATAGAGCACGTTCCAGTGGTCTTCGATATGCCGCGGATCCTTGCCGATCAGGTAATCGGAAAGCTCTTCCACCGCGGCGGCCACGGTATGCGCGCGGCCCTCCACGATGGGTTCGCCCCAGCCGACGATGCCGGCGTCGGTCTCGATGCGGACAAACAGCCAGCGCGGGGGCACCAGGTAGGTGGTGATGGCAGTGATCTTCATGCGTGGGGGTCCGTGTTGGTGCTGTTCCAGGCGTCGATGAACGCGCGCGCACGGCGCGCCACTTCGGCTGGTGGGGTCTTGGGTGCGTACAGGGCCGAGCCGATGCCGAACCCGGCCGCGCCCGCGTTGCGGTAGGCCGCCATGCGTTCGGGGGTGATGCCGCCCACGGGCAGCAGCGCGGTGCCGGCCGGCAGCACGCTGGACCAGGCTTTCAGGACCGGGGGCGGCAGCTGTTCGGCGGGGAACAGCTTCAGTGCATCGGCGCCGGCACGCAGCGCGGCGAATGCCTCGGTGGGCGTGGCCACGCCGGGCGTGCAGCGCAGGCCCTTGGCGTGCGCGGCGGCGATGACCTCCACATCCGCGTGCGGCATCACGATGATGCGGCCGCCCGCATTGGCCACCTCATCCACCTGGGCGGTGGTGAGCACGGTGCCCGCGCCGATCAGGCAGCGGTCGCCGAGTTGTTTCGCCAGCAGCGCGATGCTCTCCAGCGGCTGTGGCGAGTTCAGCGGTACTTCCAGGATATGGAATCCGGCATCGGCCAGTGCGGCACCGATGGCGGGGGCCTCCTGCGGGGTGAGCCCGCGCAGGATGGCAACCAAGGGGAGGGGTTGCATCCAGGCGGTGCTCATGCGGAATCCTTCAGCGAGGAGGTTTGCGTGGGGTGCGGATTCCCTTCAGGTTGGCCCGGGAATCGGCAATCATGTCCAGCATGGCCGCGCGCGCCGCGTCCGGCTGCTTCAGCCGGATCGCGTCGTACACGTCGAAGTGGCGCGGCAGCGAATACTTGAAGTCCTTGGCGGTCTGCGCCGAGAGCAGGAAGAACGTGCCCAGCGCGGCGTCGATCACCGAGAACAACGAGCCCAGCAGCTCGTTGTTGGTGGCCTCCAGCACACTTTCGTGGAAGCTCAGATCCGCCTTGGCCCACGCGTCCTGGTCGGTCGCATCGGCCATCGCCTGGTACGCGGCCTTGATCTTCGCCAGCTGCGCGGGCGAACGCCGCTGCGCGGCCGAGGCGGCCGCCGCAGGTTCGATCACTTCGCGCATTTCCACCAGCTTGTCCACGAAGTCCTGGGTGGGCATCAGCGCGCAGCGCCAGGCCAGGATGTCGCTGTCCAGCTGCTTCCAGAACCGCGGTTCGCGCACCCGCGAACCGGTTTTCTGCTTGGTTTCGATCAGCCCCTTGGAGCCGAGCACCTTCAGCCCCTCGCGAAGCGCCGAGCGGCTTACCGACAAGGTCTGCGCCAACAGCTCTTCCTTGGGCAGGTACTCGCCCGGCTTGATCGTGCCGCTGATGATGCGCTGGCCGATCTCCTGGGTGACTTGGTCGTGGAGGTTGCGTACCTCGATCCGTTTCACAGGCGCCCCTTTGGCTTGGTGCTCCGCAGACTGCGGTCACTCCTATTATCCGACAAAAGGGTGGCATAAAGGGCACGTGCATCGACATGGGGGAGGTCATCATCAGAGCTTGAACCGGAAGCCCATGCCCACGGTCTTGTCCTGGTAGCGGATGTCACGCGGGCGGGTATCGCCGCTGCCCCAGAACTGGTGCAGGTTGTTGCCCAGCAGGTTGGTGGCCGAGAACACCACCGTGGCACGCGGGGTCACGTCGTAGCTGATCGAGAAGTCCAGCGAGCTGGCCGGCTCCACCTGGTCTTCGGTACCGGCCACGGTGGGCTGGGTGAAGAAGTCGATGTAGCGGCTGCGGTAGCCATAGGCCAGGCGCGCGGACAGGCCGAAGTTCTCGTAGAACAGCACGGCGTTGTAGTTGTTCTTCGACACGTTCTGCAGCGGGCGGGAAATGACCGGGCCGCCGATGAACTCCGGCGATTTCGTGTCGCCGTCGATGTAGGTGTAGTTCAACTGCGCGCCCAGGCCGCCCCACGCACCCGGCAGGAAATCGAAGGTCTGCTGGTAGGCCAGCTCCACGCCCTGCAGGTGGCCGCTGCCGGCGCTCTGCGGCGAGGACAGCTCGTAGTCTTCGCCGGCGATGACCACGTTGGTGATGTAGTTCTGGATGTAGCCGTCGATATCGCGGTAGAACACACCGGCGCTGGCGTAGCCCACCGGGGAGAAGTACCACTCCAGCGACAGGTCGTAGTTGGTCGACTCGATCGGGCTCAGGTCCGGGTTGCCGCTGCTGGCCACGCCGGCACGATTCACCGTGCCAGGGTTGAGCGAGATCGACGGGTTCAACGCGCCGAAGTCCGGGTAGCTCAACGTCTTGGCCGCCAGCAGGCGCAGCTGCCACTCGTCGTTGAAGTGCAGGTTCATGCTCGCATTGGGCAGGGTGTTGGTGTCCTGCGTGTTGCGGGTGATGGCGCTGTACACCCCGGTGCTGGCATCGAAGGAGAAGGCATTGAGCTCACGCTTGATCTTCTCCGCGCGCACGCCCACCAGGCCATCCACGCGCAGGCCGAATACATCGAAATCGTACTTGGCCTGCAGGTAGCCGGCCGACTTGCGTTCTTCGATGTCGAAGAAGCGGCCGGGGTTTTCCGCCGCCAACCCATCGGGCAGGCCGTAGAAGTTGCGCAGCGCGTCGGCGTTGCCGATCAGGTAGTCGTAGCAGGGAGTCAGGAAGGACTGGCTGAGCGCCGAATTGCCGCGCTTGCTGCAGAAGAAGCTGCTGGCCGGGAACAGCCCCACCACCTGATTGTCCGGGTTCGGGTTGGCGGTGATGTTGCCGGTGCCCGCGCCGCCCGGCGGCGGGGTGCTGATTTCCACGCTGCCCTTGGCGCTGGCGGTACGGTCGGCATAGCGCAGCCCGAACTGCAGGAAGGCGATGGGACCGTCGAGGAAATCGAACTTGCCATCGCCGCGCCAGCTGTTTTCTTCACCGCGCGATTCTCCCCAGGTCTGGAACAGGCCATTGAGATAGAAGCGCGACGGATCCATGGCAGGGTTCCCGGCCAGGTACCAGTTCTGGTGCTTGCCTGCCGTGCCATCCCACACGGTGGTGATCGGCCCGTTCATGAAGGTATCGATGATGAAGTTCTCATCCCGATAGTAGCCGGAGGTGCGGGTCACCTCGGTGGAGAGGTGCAGCTGGTCGCCGTTCCACTTGAAGCCCAGCGCGTTCTGGATGTCCTGGCCGCGCTGCTTGTGCGCCTGGGTGCTGCTGGCGGCATAGGTATCGCCGGTCCAGGAGCCGCTGGTGGCATCGCAGATGGTCTGCCCGGCCAGCGGGCCCTCCAGCTGGTTGGCGTAGCAGTTGTTGCCCACCTGCAGCCCCGTGGGCGGGACCACCCCGACCGGGAAGCTGAAGAGGAAGGCCTGGTCGTAGTCGTCGCGTACGTAATCGTACAGCCCTTCGACGTAGACCTCGGTGTTCTCGGTGGGCTTCCACTGCAGCGCGTAGTTGAACGAACTGCGCTTGCGGTCGCCGTGGTTGTAGTTGGTGCCCCAGCCGTTCGGCGCGGCGATCAGGTTGCCGTCGTCGGTGCGCATCGGCGTGCCGTCCGGGCTCTCGAGCACCTTCGGGAAATCGCCCCACACGGCATCGTAGGCGTAGCGCTTGCCGATGTAGCCGAAGTTGACCATCGCGCCGATCTCACCGGCATCGGTATCCCAGCGGTTGCTCAGCAGCAGGCTGGCGTTGGGGTCGATGTCGCCGGTGTACTTGCTGTGCGTGCCGGTCACGGTGCCGGCAATCTCGGCGCCGTCGAAGTCCAGCGGGCGGCGCAGCTGGATGTCCACCAGGCCGGCGATGCCGCCCAGCGGCAGGCTGGCCTCGCTGCTCTTGTACACGTTCAGGCTCTTGATCGCGGTGGCCGGCAGGTTCTGGAAGGCATAGCCGCGGCCGGAGCTGCTGAAGATCTCGCGGCCGTTGAGCGTGCTGATCACATTGGGCAGGCCGCGGATCACCACCCCGGTGGTTTCACCCTGGTTGCCCTGGGCGATCTGCACACCGGTCACGCGCTGCAGCGCATCGGCCACGCTGTTGTCGGGCAGCTTGCCGATGTCTTCGGCCACCACCGAATCCACCACCATCGCCGCTTCCTGCTTGATCGTCTGTGCGGTCTGCAGGCTCTGGCGCAGTGCGGTCACGGTGACCGTATCGAGATCGACGGCGGTCGGTTGCGCCGCCGGGTCGGGGGTGGCCGCACCGGCATCCTGCGCCTGCGCCAGGGCGGGCAGGGCAAGGGCGGACAGGATGGCCAGGGAAAGCAGGGTGCGGGAAGAACGACGGTTCATGGCGGTATCTCCGGATTCCGGAAAGCGAGCGCGGTGGGTGGCCCGCCATCAAGCGATGGCGGGCGGATGGGTGTCAGAACGCGGGAACAGCGGTGCGCGGGGTCTTGGCAAGGCGGCGGAACAGCTCGGCTTCGCGTGGCCGGTACGGGGTGCCATCGGCCTTGACCAGGTCGTGGAACCACACGGTCGGCGGCTCCATCGTGTAGGGGCGCTGCCAGCTGTCCCACGGGAAGCGGGTCTGGATGGCACCGTCAACGAAGCCCCAGTTGATCATGCCGATGTTCTCGCGACGGGCGATGGGCAGGATGGTGTCCACGTTGGAGCCTGCGCCGCGCGCCAGCCACTCGGTGCAGATCAGCGGGCGGCCATACTTCTTCAGCTGTGCCACCCGCGAAACGAATGCTTCGGGCTGCTCGTAGTTGTGGAAGGTGATCACGTCCGAGCGTTCCAGCTGGGTGCGCTGGATCGCGGTGAGCGAGGCCGCGCCGGGCGACCAGTCGTCGCCGATCCACACACCGCTGGTGAGCGGCTGGGTCGGCTTCTTCGCACGCGCCCAATCAAAGATCTGCGGCAGCAGTTCGGCGATGCGTTCCTGCTCGCCCTTCAGCTGCTTGTCCATGTAGTTGCCGCCACCGGGGTTGTCCGGCTCGTTCCACAGGTCCCAGGCCAGCACGCGCTTGTCGTTGGCGAAAGCGCCCACCACGCCTTCCACGTAGTCACGGAAGTGCTTGTCGTTGGCCGGGTCCACCAGCATGTGGCGGCTCGGGCTCTGCACCCAGCCGGAGTTGTGCACGCCCGGAATGGGGCGGTGCTGCGGGCCCAGCTTCGGATCCGGGTCCCAGCAACTGTCGAACAGCACCAGCATCGGGCGGATGCCGTTCTTTTCCGCAATGCTCAGGAACGTGTCCACGCGCTTCAGGAAGCCCTGCGGGTCCTGCTGCCACAGCAGGTCGTGCAGGTACACGCGCATGGTGTTCATGCCGAACTGTTCGTGCGCCCAGCGCAGCTCACGGTCGATCGCTTCCGGGTCGAAGGTCTCGGCCTGGAACATCTCCAGCTGGTTGATCGCGTTGGAGGTGGTGTAGTTCGCGCCCACCAGCCACTGCTGCTTCGCATACCAGGCATCGGCCTGGGCCGGCGTCCAGCGCGCAGCATCATCGGCATGCGCCATCGGCGCCACGGCGAGCAGGGTCGCCAGCAAGGGGGAAAGCCACTTTCGCATGGGATGCAACTCCTTCAGTCATGAGCTGCCCGTCCTGGCGTGAACCGGGAGGCGGGCGGTACGTGGTGGTAGCGGTGCCGGTGCGGTGACCGGCAGGTGCGCGTGGCGCGGGATCAGCGGCGGGGTGGGGCGCCGCGGTCCGTGGAGAAGTCGTAGACGATCCGGTTCAAGTAGGTCTCACCCGGGGCCAGCCGCGCCGAGCCGAACGCCGGCTGGTTGGGCGTGTCCGGGAACAGCTGCGGTTCCAGCGCGATGGCATCGCCCTGGCGGTACACGCGGCCACTCTTGCCTACCGTGCTGCCATCCAGGAAGTTGCCCGAATAGAACTGCAGGCCCGGTTGGGTGGACAACAGCGTCATCACCCGGCCCGAGCGCGGGTCGTGCACGCGTGCCACTTCGCGCAGCTCGCGCACCGGCGCCTTGCTGATCACCCAGTTGTGGTCGTAGCCCTGGCCGTGCAGCAGCTGCGGCTCATCGCCACGGCGCAGGTCGCGGCCGATCGGCTTGGCCTTGCGGAAATCGAACACCGTGCCTTCCACTGGCTGCAGTACACCGGTGGGAATCAGGGTCGCGTCCACGGGCGTATACGCGCTGGCCGGAATGGTCAGCTCATGCTCCATCGCCGAGCCGGAGCCCTCACCGGACAGGTTCCAGTACGCGTGGTTGCTCAGGTTGACGATGGTCGGGGCGTCGGTGGTGGCGCGGTAGTCGATCTCCAGCCGGCCATTGCCCTTCAGCGCATAGGTGGCGGTCACGGTCAGCGTGCCCGGGAACCCCATGTCGCCATCGGGGCTCACGTGTTGCAGCGTGGCGTGGTCGGCGGTGGCCTCCACGATTTTCCAGACCACCTTGTCGAAGCCGCGGGTGCCACCGTGCAGGCTGTTGGCGCCGTTGTTGACCGGCACCTGGTAGGTTTTGCCGTCCAGCGTGAAGCGGCCCTTGGCGATACGGTTGGCGAAGCGCCCCACGATGGTGCCGAAGTACTGCGGCTTGTCCAGCGTGGCCTGCAGGTCCTTGTCGCCCAGCAGCACGTCGGCGAACGTGCCGTCGCGGTCGGGCACTTCCAGCGAGTGCAGTGCGGCGCCGAGTGTCAGCACCCGCGCCTGCATGCCGCTGCCGTCGCGCAGCAGGATCGATTCCACCTGCGTGCCGTCGGCGGTCCTGCCCACCACGGTGCGCTCCTGGGCGCCTGCGGCCCCCACCACGGACAGCGCCAATGCGCCGATCAATCCCGCCGTCTTCCCCTTGCCAGCACGCATTGCTCAAGACCCCTCTCGATGTCGTGGAGCGTACAAAAACATATAATCAGACAATAGGCACGTTGCGACGCAGCAAGCCCGTCGGGAGAGGGGCTCAGCGCGACGGACCGGCGATGGCGTGGATGGCGGAAAAGCCTTGAATTACCGCGTCTGCGGACGCCACCACGTGTGCATCAAAGCCCCGCTCGGCCAGCGCAGCCTGGTAGAGGCGGGTGACCGGACCAGAGCCCACCAGCGGCACCGACGCATCCCCCAGGGCAGGAAACAGCGCCACGGCATCGGCAATCTCGGCACCCGCGAGCAGGCCGCGCAGGTAGGAACTGGTCTGGTCGCGGCGCAGTGCGCCACGGATCATGCGCGCACGCACCCCGAACAGCAGGGCCCCCAGCCCAAGCGTTCCCTCCGCTGCGGCACGCACCCCCTCGGCGAACGCATGACCCGGCTCGCCCGGCCCCTCCAGCACCGAAGCGAGCAGGCCTCCGCTGGCCAGGCGGTCGAACAGTTCGCCCGACATGGAGGTCATGAAACTTTCAACGCGTCCCTGGCGCAGCTGGATCCACTTGGTGTGGGTGCCGGGCAGGGCGACGATGGCATCGGGCTCCACGTTTCCGGCCGCCAGCAGGCCCAGCAGTTCGGTTTCCTCGCCACGCATCACATCCGGCGCGCCGTCGACCGCGCGCACGCAGGCCATGCCCGGCACGATGTGCAGCGCAAGCTCGCCAATGCGCGTGGGCACCAGATGCTGGGCCACCGTTTCCGCGCCTGCAGGGCAGTCCACATAGCCGGCATCCACCCACCCCACGTTGGAACCGATCATGCCGGCGGCATATGCGTGGCCAGCCTCGGGCCAGCGCGCCCGGATCTCATTTGCCGCCGCCACCATGCCCTCGCGCTGCAGCGTCGCCACGCCCGCAGGCGTTTCGTGCGAATCGAGCATCCGCCCATCCGCGCCGATCAGATACGCGCGCAGATTCGAACTGCCCCAGTTGATGCCAATGATGCTGTCGGTGTCGTGCGGGTGCATGGCGGTTCCTTGGGCGGACGAGGTGGCGGTTGCCTATTGTCCGATTATATGTTTTGGTTGCGCGGCACTGGCAAGCCCGCCAGCGCGGCATTCCACGGGAGGGGAACATGGTGAACGGCACACTGCGTGCGCTGGTGGTGGCAGCGCTCCTGCAGGCATCGGCAGGCGCGTCCGCGCTTGATCCGGCCCACGACAATCCGCTGCTGGACTCCGGCCCCGATCCCTGGATCACCCAGGAAGGGCATGTGTTCTACTACATGGGCACGCACGGCGATCGCCTCGCGATCCGCGCCACCAGCGATCTGTCGAAACTGGCCGAGGCAAAGGAAGTCACCGTGTGGCGTCCGCCGGCAACGGGGCCCAATGCCAGATCGATCTGGGCGCCGGAACTGCATCGCATCGACGGCAAGTGGTACATCTACTACACCGCTGCGGCCAGCGGCGCCGCCGAAGGGCAGGAGGACGCACATCGCGGTGTGTTCGTGCTGGAAAACAGCAGCGCTGATCCCACCCAGGGCACGTGGCACGACCGTGGACGACTGGCCACCGCGCATCCCGGCATCGACGGCACCACCTTCACCAGCCAGGGCAAGCGCTACTTCGTGTACTCGCCGTACGTCGGCCCGGACAGCGTGCTGGCCATCGTGGAAATGTCCAACCCCTGGACACTGGTCGGCAACGAAACGATCATCGCGCGCCCAGACCAGGCATGGGAACGGCAGGGTGGCCGCCAGATCCTGGAAGGCCCGGAATTCCTGCAGGGCCCCAAGGGCGACCTGTTCCTGACGTACTCCGGCAGCGCCTGCTGGTCAGACGGTTACGCCATTGGCCTGCTGCGTGCCCCAGCAGGCGCCAACCCGCTGGATGCCAACGCCTGGTCAAAAGCCAAGCAAGCCATCCTGGCCAAGAACCCGGCAGGCAACGTATACGCGCCCGGCCACAACGGCTTCTTCCACATGGCCGATGGCACACCGTGGATCATCTACCACGCCAACCCGGGCCCCGACATGGGCTGCACGGCAAAACGCTCGCCGCGGGTGCAGCCCGTCCACTGGGACGCCCAGGGCAGGCCGGTGCTGGATCCACCAATAGGACGTGGCGCAGGCGTCACCCCGTAGAGCCACGCCATGCGTGGCTGCGATGCCGCCAGGCACCGGCCGTCAAACCGACGGCCGGCCCAATAAGAAGGGCTGGAGGCCAACCGTAACGCCTCCGCCCGCGCCCAGTCACTTGGGCATCAACACGCCATCAATCACGTGCACCACGCCGTTGGACTGCCCGACATCAGCGGTAGTCACAGCCGCCTTGCCGCCCTTGGCATCCACGACCCACACCTTGCCGTCGGCAAGCTTCACCGTAAGCTTCTCGCCTTCAACGGTAGTCAGCATGCTGGATTCACCACCTTTCTTGGCCGCTGCCGTGAGCTGCGCCGCGGTGTGAGTGCCGGGAACCACGTGATACGTCAGGATCTGGGTCAACTTCGCCTTGTTTTCCGGCTTCAGCAGCGTATCAACCGTGCCTTTAGGCAGCTTCGCGAAGGCATCGTTGGTAGGCGCGAAGACCGTGAACGGCCCCGTGCCGGACAAGGTATCAACCAGCCCAGCCGCCTTGACGGCCGCGACCAGCGTGGTGAGATTCTTTGCAGCCGACGCATTCTCGACAATGGTCTTGGCGGGGTACATGGCCGCGCCACCCACCGTCGGGTTGTTGGCAGCCGATACGCTGGCAGTTGCGAAAACTGCTGCGATGCACGAAGCGATAGCGAGACGCCGAATGGAGTTGTACATGGGTAGGTCCTCTGATCTTGGCGCACAACGTTGTGCCTCTATACCTACGCAGCGAAGCGGCGTTCGGATGCAGTCTCTTGCCTTTGCAGAACGCCTCGAAAGCAAACACGTTCAGCCAGGCACTCACGGCGCTTTCACCGCGTTCTAGAATGGGCGCAAGCCTCCATTTTCAGCGAGTTCCGGAATGCCGTGGATTGACCTGCGCAGCGACACCGTCACCCAACCCACCCCCGCGATGCGCCAGGCCATGGCCACCGCCGAAGTAGGGGATGACGTCTATCAGGACGACCCCACCGTCATCCAGCTCGAGCGCCTCGCCGCCGACATGCTGGGCAAGGAAGACGCGCTGTTCGTGCCAACGGGGGTATTCGGCAACCAGCTGGCCGTATTCACCCATTGCCGCCGCGGCGATGAAGTGATCGCCGGCGATGACTCGCACCTGGTCTGGCACGAAAACGGCGCAGCGGCGGTGATCAGCGGCGTGCAGCTGCGCACGATTGCCAGCAGGCAGGGCCTGCTGGAGCCCAGCGAGATCGCGTCACGTATTCGAGTGGGGGAGGACATCCACATTCCCCGCACCGGGCTGATCTGCCTGGAGAACGCGCACGGCAACGGCCGCGTCATCCCGCTGGCCATGATGGAAGCCACAGCAGCCATAGCCCGGAAGCACGGCGTTCCCATCCACCTGGACGGTGCACGCGTGTTCAATGCCGCCACCTACCTGGGGTGCGACGTCAAAACCATCACCCAGCATGTGGACACGGTGATGTGCTGCCTCTCCAAGGGCCTGGCCGCCCCCGTCGGCTCGATCCTCGCGGGGCCGGCGGCTTTCATCAAGCGTGCCCGCTATAACCGCAAGCTACTGGGAGGAGGGTGGAGGCAAGCGGGGGTCATTGCCGCCCCCGGCATCCTCGCGCTCACCGAGATGACGCAGCGGCTGGATGTGGATCACGACAATGCAACGTACCTGGCGCAGCAGTTGGCCGAAGTGCCGGGCATCGAGGTCGACATGGAAGACGTCCATATCAACATGGTGTGGTTCGCGCTGCCGGATGGGGTAGATGTGCCTCGCCTGATGCAGGCCTTTGAAGCTGCAGGCATAAGAGCCAACGGTGCCTACGGCGGCAAGATGCGACTGGTGACCCATTGGCAGATCGATCGGGAAGCCATTGATAGAACCGTGTCAGTGATCCGGAGCGTGGTAGCTGGGTGATCCAGCAGCTCGCAGGTACGAACTGGCACGGACCCGGTAGGGTCGGTCGCAAGACGACCGCCCTGAAACCTGCAACACCCGGTAACGCATGACCTGAAAACGAAGACGTACAAGAAGCTCACGAACCTCCACCACCACGCTTGATCGAATGCTAACGTCCGCTATCGACTCAGATCGTACCCAAGGTCACGCGAGGCACAGATGCTCAATAGGCTTGCCAGAGCCAAACGCGCAAAGACGCAGCTCCGGTGGGCCACCTGGGTAGCACTGGCCCTTGCAGTTGCACTGTTGATGCTTTTTCTGGAGTTCGATAGGCCGCTAGGCGACCCTGAGCATATAGATGCAGTGGTGCTTGGCTGCTACAAGCCCACTGGGCGATACGCCAGCAGAACGCACGTGAAATGTTGGGTCAAGTTTGGTGCGAAGAAACTTGATCTGTGGTCCCGTGAGACGCGACCAGCGTCCTCTCACGCTACTGTTCTTCAGTTCCGGCGTCGCTACTCTGGTCTTGCGTTCTACCAGTTAGCTGATTCCGCGCAACATTAACATCCAGCTCTTCTGGCGAGCTCGAACGTCCGCTTCTGGCCGAAAGCGGACTGAGCGAGCCCAGTGGAGGGTGCTACTGTTTGCCTCCAATAGGAAGATCTCGCAGAGAGTAATCGGTATGGGAATGTTTCATTACAAGGCAGTCCTACGAGAGCAGTCACCCGACGGGGTGTTCATGTACTCCTTCTACCCCGATTTTCTGATGGCTAGCGATGTATCAGGAACGTTCACCCTTAACCAAGACGCTTGGGAGCCAAACATCACCCACGCCGCCGGAGCAGAGCAGAAAGGCCTGGTCTCGACAGACCTGCGTTGCGTTGTTGCACTGACGGCCAAGATAAAGGCCGAGTTCAGTGCAACCGGTAGAATGCCCCGCGAGATTCTGCGCATCTCATAATAATGTCCACTTCTGGCCGAGAGCGGACATGACTACCTATGCGGCTGGTCCGGTGCTAGCGTTCGCTTTCTACCCAAGGCGTACATTCATTCGGACCATGCGTCGGTGGGGGCGGATATCCACGCCAGGCATTCTCGCGCTCACCGAAGTGACGCAGCGGCTGGATGTGGATCACGACAATGCAACGTACCTGGCGCAGCAGTTGGTCGAAGTGCCGGGCATCGAGGTCGACATGGAAGACGTCCACATCAACATGGTGTGGTTCGCGCTGCCGGATGGGGTGGATATGCCTCGACTGATGCAGGCCTTTGAAGCAGCAGGCATACGCGCCAATGGTGCGTACGGCGGCAAGATGCGATTGGTGACACATTGGCAGATCGATCGAGAAGGGATCAACAGGACCGTCGCGGTGATCCGGAGTGTGATAATCGGGTAATCCGAGAGGCGCTCGGTCGAGCATCTGGGTAAGCTCAATACGACCCTAAGGATTCCATCGATACGCCTGATTGAGGTTTGATAAGGGATCCGTAAGGAGCGTTAGTTCCCATGAAGCATCTCAGCGATTTCATCGGTAAGCGATGGCGCGAAACCCCGACCATGGACACTTTTCCGATGGAATTGGGTCGCCGGATTCGCCTCCAGCGTATTGCCTTCCGGTGGCGGCAGTCGGATTTGGCCCTGCGTGCCGGCCTCCCGGTGCAAGCGATCAAGGCGCTCGAAAAAGGAGAGGCTATGTCATCCTTGGACCTGCTGCGCATCCTCCTTGCCATGAACCAGGGCTCCGACTTCCTGAGAATGCTGGAGGCGCCGAACTTCCCCAGTCTGAAAGCCCACGAACGCTACCTTCGACTTACCAGCGGCAGGGACCCGAGGGTTCTGGGTCGTGGCGTGCGCATAGATCCTCGATGAGGATTCTGAACCAGCAAGGCGCCCGATCCGAATGGGAACGACCCTGATGCAGTTGCCCGTCGCGGAAGGGTGCCTGGCTGGCTATAGTTGATCTCTGAAGGATCAGGAGTGGGGCATGGATCGCAAAGGCAAAGAGCTTTCAATTGCAGACGTGGCTGGCTGGGGCTCGGCACTCGCTACGTTCGGGCTCATCCAAGGCGCCCTGTACCTGCAGGCGTACTGGGGTCGGTTCGGCCTGGACCCATTTCAGTTCGTAGCAGTGAGCGAACTCGCCTTGGCCGGTCTGGCTGGAATCGGCTTCGTGCTCGGACTCATGCTTTTTGCCTCACTGCTGGGAGGCTGGTTGGAAGGCACGCTGTCCAGCATCAAACCGGAACGCGAGGTGCTGCGCTTTGTTGCGCCCTTGACGCTACTGATCGCTGTGGGTGCATTGCTCTGGTGGGCGAACGCGTGGGTACTCCTCGGAGGCGCATTGCTCACCCTTGTCTGCGTTGTTGCGGTCACGCTGTCGCCCGTCGTGCCCCCTTCCGTGAAAGACTCCCCTTGGCTGATCTACGTTGTGCTGATGCTGGTATACGTTTCCATTGCATCCAACCATATGGGTGCGGAGCGAGCGCAGAAGATCATGCGGGGCGAAGGAAGATACGTCTCGATTGTACGGATCGATTCCGAGACGCTTAGTGGCCTCAATCTGGTTGGGCGGCTGGGCGACACCTACGCTCTGTGGGACCAAAGCCACAAGACAACCATTCTTTTGCCAGCGGAGGACGTCAAGAAACTTGAGATACTGCAGAAGATATCTGCCGTGGCGACGAAATCTGCCGCTAGCTCCACGGTCGGCGCGCCACCCAGCCCCGGAAACTGAGCGCAGCGTAGAACAGCTCCACCTCCGCGAACCCGGCTGCCTCCATCAGCGCCACCTCATCCTCTTCGGAGATGGCCGGGAGCTTGTCCGCCATGACCGCAACCGACGCTTCGTCGCGCTCGTCCAGAACACCGTCTATCGACGCGAACGCGGCTGAGCGGCGCAACCAGCGCATGCGGGCTTCAGGCGCATAGCTGTGGTGCGCTACCACGAGCACGCCACCAGGCCGAAGGCGCTGGAACAACCCATGCAGGGTTTGCAGCCGCGTATCCGGGTCGAGGAAGTGAAGCGTCAGGAGGCAAGTGGCTCCATCAAACTCGCGGATAGGCGCATCCTCGATGAGGCCCTCCACCAGCAAAGCGCGCGAGGCGTTCGCACCCAGGGTCTCCCGTGCAAGTTCCAGCATCGGAAGTGAGGGGTCTACCCCGACAAATCGCCAGCCGGGCTGCGCCTGAGCAAAGGCATTCAGCTCCAACCCGCCGCCGGCACCCAGCACCAGCACCTCGCCCGTGGGCGGAACGGATTCCGCCAGCAGGATGTGGGCCATGCGGTGGAGTGCAGCCATGCCAGGCACCTTGGCCTGGGCGGTCTGCTGATAGCTGCTGACTGCGGAGGGGTCCTTGAACGTCGACATGGATACTCAGCCCGTGGGGTCTCTTGATATGTAACAGCGATTGTTACATACAACGAACACGCAGCGCGGCCGGGTAGGGTCGGTCGCCAGACGACCGCCCGGAACCCATCAACACCCGTTAACGCATGACCCCAAACAAAGCCCGAGCTCAACCGAGAGGTGTCACGTACCGGTGCTCTGGCATTTCTGCGCGGGCAGGGATGCCAGCCCGCTACCGCATCTCGATCACCACCTTGCCCTTCGTCCGACCGCTCTCGACATAAGCCAAGGCGCTTTCGGTCTGCTGGAAGGGGAACACCCTGTCGATGACCGGGCGAAGCGCACCGGATTCGACCAGCGCGGTGATCTCGCCCAACTGGTCCCCGTCGGCGCGCATGAACAGGAACGTGTAGTCCACCCCCCTCTGCCTGGCCTTGCTGCGGATCCGATGGCTGAGCAGACGCATGACCTGTTTCACCGGCCAGGCGAGACCGCGCGCAGTGGCGAACGCAGGGGTGGGTGGCCCCGAAATGGAAATGAGGTGTCCACCCGGCCTGAGGATCTGCAGTGAGCGGAACAGCTCATCCTTGCCCAGGCTGTTGAGCACCACATCGTAGTCGCGCAGCTCCGTCGCGAAATCCTGCTGCCGGTAATCGATGACGACATCCGCGCCAAGATCCTTCACCCATGCCACGTTGGCGGTACTGGTCGTCGTGGCGACAAAGGCGCCAAGGTGCTTGGCCAGCTGGATCGCTACCGTCCCGACACCGCCGGAGCCGGCCTGGATGAAGACCTTCTGCCCCGGTTTCACCCGCGCGGTTTCGACCAATGCCTGCCACGCGGTCAACGCGACCAGTGGCAGCGAGGCGGCCTCCATCATGTCCAGGTTGCCGGGTTTGCGCGCTAATGACGCTGCCTTGACCGCGACGAACTCGGCGAAGGTGCCGATGCGGTCATCCTCCACGCGGGCATACACCTCGTCGCCCGGCTTGAACTCGTGCACCCCGGCGCCGACACGCTCGACCGTGCCGGCGAGATCATTACCAAGAATCAACGGCAGGCGATAGGGCAGGATCACCTTGAACTCACCTGTCCGGATCCGGGTGTCCAGTGCATTGACGCTGGCCGCGTGCACGCGGACGAGCACATCATCATCGCGTAGCGCCGGCGTTGGCGCATCGTCGATGTGACCCGTTTCCTTCTTGCCATAACGGTCGATCAGGAAGGCTTTCATGGCGGTGTATGTCCGGCTGTGTGATGCCCTTGGAGTGCAGGCCAGGGCAGGGTGTAGAGGGGTCCTTCGTTACCGTCGTTGATAAACGCCGTCATTCAGCGCTGCGGTAGCGGTCCGCCGCCTGCGCCTGCCGGATATTGGAGAGCACGCCGAGACGCGAGGCCTCCAGCGCATCCCAACTTTCGGCCACATGCAGCGGTGGAATGGTGACGGCCTCGCGGCGATCAAAACCGACCAGCGCTGCATCCACCAGCTCGCCCACATCCATCACTTCCGGCAACGTGGTGATGTCGATGCCGGCACGCTCCCATATCTCGGTGCGAGTGGCCGCAGGCAGCACGGCCTGCACGTAAACGCCCTTGGGCGAGAGTTCCAGTGTGAGGCCCTGCGACAGGAACAGCACGAAGGCCTTGGTTGCGCCGTAGACGCTCATGCCGAACTCCGGCGCCAGTCCAACCACCGAGCCGATGTTGATGATCGCACCTTCGCCGGCAGCGGCCAGCCGTGGCGCGACGGCCGCGGCCAGGCGGGTAAGCGCGATGGTGTTCAGCGTGACAAGTCGTTCGATGCCGTCCGACGTCTGCTCGGTGAAACCACCCGACTGGGCCATGCCTGCATTGTTGACCAGGATGCCGATGCGGGCATCATCGCGCAGACGCGCTTCAACAGCGTCCAGGTCGGTGCGCTGGGTCAGATCGGCCGCAAGTACCTCGACAGCAACACCGCTCTCGCGTCGCAGGCGCTCGGCCAGGGTGTCCAGCCGCGCCTTGTCTCGCGCGACCAGGAGCAGATCGTGACCTCGGCGGGCGAAGCGTTCGGCGTAAACGGCACCGATGCCGCTGGAGGCGCCGGTTATGAGGACGGTAGGAAGCACGTTCATGGAATGTCTCGCGGGCGTTGTTTCGGATGGGGTGAGCGGGGCGGGGAAGGGCGGACCGGCATGCGGTAGTGCTTAATGATGATGACCATCATCCGAGGTGTCAATGGTTTGATGATGGGCATCATCTTTGCGTGGTAGACTGCGCTCCGATCGCACCAGGGCGAAAAGAGACATCGAGTCATGAAAGTCACCAAGGCACAGGCGCAGGCCAACCGAGCGCAGATCGTCGAAACCGCATCAACGCTCTTCAGGGAAAGGGGCTACGACGGCGTTGGCGTGGCAGACCTGATGGCCGCCGCCGGGTTCACCCACGGTGGCTTTTACAAGCACTTCGGGTCCAAGGCCGACCTGATGGCCGAGGCTGCGAGCTGCGGCCTGGCGAAATCTACAGATGCCGCAGCCGAGATGGACGTGCTGGGTTTCATGAGCTACTACCTGTCCCGGGAGCATCGGGACGCGCCAGGCCAAGGCTGCACGCTTGCAGCCCTGTGCACCGACGCTTCGCGCCAGCCGGAAACCGTGAAGGCGGCCTTTGCGGCCGGGATCGAGGCGCAGCTGGCCGCATCACCTTCGCCGCAAGGCCAGGCGGACGACACCCCCTCCGAACAGGCGCGTGCGCGGCGCATCGCCCTGATGGCCCAAGCCGTCGGCGCGATGGTGCTGTCCCGGTCCTGCCCGGACGAGTCACCTTTGGCGGACGAAATCCTGAATGTCTGCCGGGAGGACGTGCTGGCGCGACTGTCAGGCCTGCGCCAAGGGAGTTCAGCCGCGCAGGCTGAGCAACGTTGATCACAGATCAGGCAACCTCAACGGCCGTTCTGCGTGGGCCCCCTGGAAACGATCCATCGTGGCTGGAGCGTCAGGTCGACGCGTCAGAAAGGAACGTTGAAGCCAACGGTCAACCAATGATTGTTCTGGCCCCGGTCCGCCCCGACGAGCACGTCCACTGAGGCTGCTTGGCCCACCGATCGACGCAGTCCAAGTTGAATTGTCGTGGGCCCGCGCTGATCGTCGTAAATTTCCGCCAACAGATCCCACTCTGGGTGCAGCGCCACCTCCAGCCCCGTGCCGGCGGTCAATCCGCCTGACTGTCCAGTCTGCTCTGCCCAGCCGACGTTGACATGAAGAAGTACGCTTCGATGCGTATTCAGTGCAACGCTCGCTGGTACGTTGATCGACCAGTCTGTCCAGCGGTTGGCTGCACCGCTCCATGTCGCACCAGCCGATACCGCCAGCCCCCACGGGTGTGTTTCCAAATCACGAAGAACTTTTTTGACGCCCGGCGCCCACAGTTGGGTGGTTTCGGCTTCTGCGTTGACGCTGTAGCCGAGGGAGAGTTCAGTGTCGGCAATAGTGCAGGCCGGAACCGCGGTGTACTCCTGGCCGTGGTGAAAGCCACGCACCCATGCCTCCAACTGGCAATGGCCAGGCGCAGTGACAGCGGCGTCATCAACAAACAAGCTGGCACCGGCGCGTGCCTGAAAGGCACACAGCGGCGAAAGAGCAGCGGAAAACAGCACCACCGAAATGGCGCGCTGATACATCAAGGGCATTGGCAATCTCCAAAAGCGCGGAAACGCCAAAGACCTCCCTTTCGGGTCTCATGCAATTTTCGTTGGGATGGTGCGAGGCTGCTACGCGAGTTTCACTTCGTGCAGGAAGGGCCCCGTCCTGAGCGGACGGGACCGACCTTGGGGTCAGCGTTCCGTCGGCTCAGGAGCCGCGACGAGATCGACTATGACTTTCCAAGGGGTGGCCTCTGGGGTGGGGGAACAAAAGTGGGGCGCACTATAGGTCGCTTGACGGGTCGGATCAAGCGCCCATGAACACGGATTCGTTGCATACCACCCCAAGCAGATCTGCCGTGCAACTACCGCAGCGCGGAATCGAAGAGCTTTTTTGCATTCTGAATCGCCGCTTCATGCGTAGCGGCCTTGTCAGCTCCCACCTCGCACAGCTTGCGCACCCGCTCACGGCCCAGCGCCGTGCAATCGGCCAGGAAGTCGTAGTGGCCCACCGAAGGCAACGCCTGCAGGCGCACCTTCCCATTCGCTTCCGCAATGACCTTGCTGTTGGTGGCGGGCGAGGCGATGCCATCGGCCTCACCCACAACCACCGACACCGGCATCTCCAAGCGCCCCAGCTCACCCGGCTCGAACGCCTGGACAATCGCCGGCGCCATCAGGAAAACCGCGCGAACGTTAGGAATGCGGCGATCCTGGGCTGACTTGACGACCCACGGTGCCAGTTCCGGCGTAGCGACCGCCGCCATCCGCCGCTCGAAGGTCATTTCCGGATTCTCGGCTTGCGGCACGCAGACCCCATCCTTCGGCGACGCCTTGCAGAAGGCGACCAACCTGCCCATGTCCGGACGCGCACCCGCAGCCACCAGCGCCGTGAACCCACCAGCCGAATACCCCACCAGCCCCAACCGGTCCGCATCCACATGCGGAGCCAGCGCAGGATCGGCCAGTACCGCCGCCAGCGCGGCGGCGAGGTCGTCGGTCCGGTTCCACATCAGAATGCTGCCCGCATCCGTCATCGGGTCCACACCGTTGTTCCCGGGATGGTCCACCGCCACCACCACATACCCTGCGCGCGCCAGGGCAGTACCGAACCAGCCCATCATGCGGGCACTTCCGCCGTTGCCATGCGACACCAGCAGCAGTGGCCAGCGGCCCGGCGCAGCCGGGGCATCCACGGCAGAAGCTCCCTCCTCGAACAGCGGCGCGCCCGGCGGCCCTATCGTGAGTGGCTGCTCCTTCGCACCTGGCTGGGCCGGGTACCACACCGTATAGCGCACGCGGTCGCTGTGCCCGGCATCGCGCACCGCTGCGCTGGCCGTGTGCGCCACGCCATGGATCTCCCCAACAGCAGGGGAGGGCTGGGCCGACCATGCCACTGGCGCGAACAGACAAGACAACAGGACGAAGGCGTGTGGCAGTACTCGCACGGAAGAATCTCCTTGGGTCAACTCGGGTTGGACAGCGGTAGCCACATCTCAACGCCACCGTGTCCGGTGCGGTCGTCGAAGCGGGCGTCATAGCGTTCGAAATCAGGTGCGTCTGCCAAGATCAGGCCGGAGCGGGGCAGGTGGTCGTTCAACAGCCAGAACCAGGTGGAGCGGATCGTAGAGATGTGCCCCGCATGCCACGCCACCAGATAGTCCCCGGCCGGGATGGAAACGGCATGCCAGGCCGAGGGCACGGCGGCGCTCGCACCGATCTCCATGCCGGCGATGTAGTCGAAGGCACCCTCGCCATCGCGGTTGCAACAGACCCCGAAGGCGATGTCCTTGCCCAGCTCCCGAGTCAGCGCCAGCTGCTGCCATTGCGAGGGAATGGACGCCACGGTGGCGGCGGTATGACGGGCGCGGATCCCTGCCACACGCAGCGGGCCCAGCCGCCGGCGTACCGGCTCCACCTCGCAGGGCAGGGGCGGGGCGTCGAGCTTGATGGCCTCAACCAGCGCCAGTCCGTGCAGGCCTTCCCGCCGCACCTGCTCCGGTGCCTGCTTGAACTGCTCCGTAAAAGCATGGGTGAAGGCCGCATGCGAGGCATAGCCTGCAGCCAGGGCGACATCCAGAATGGGGACGTTGCCTGCGGCCAGGGTGCGAGCCGCCTCGGTCAGGCGGCGCGCACGAAGGTAGCGCGCCATCGAGGTGCCGGTACTGACCTGGAACAGGCGTGAGAGGTGGAACGGCGAGAGCTCAACCGCCTCGGCGATCTGGGCCAGCGACGGATTCTCGGCGAAGTGGCTCTCGATGTACCACAACGCCTTACGTGCCGCTCCCATGACGCCTGCTCCGTGCCAGTGACTGGATGGCAGCGTAGCGCAGGGCGGGGGAGGGCGTTTGCGGGATCTTGCTGTGGGTGCGCGGTGTGGGTTGGGAGCGACAGTGGCGTGGGCTGTTCGGGGAAGATTTTTGCTAGCGCCAGTACTACCGGAAGTGCGACCTGGTGCCTTGGTAAATGCGTGACTGCGCACGGAATCGCACGAAATGATTTGCCCGCCACATGCCGTTTCGCGGTTCCATTGATGCCCTGAACCGCGACCCGACGACGTCGAGTTCCAGTACCCTCACGTCTGTCGCATGGTGTGCCTTGGGTGTCAGAACCCGAAACAAACATCGCTCGTTGAACGTCCTGTGTCGGGAGGGTGGCGGAATACAACACCCTCGTGGAAACACGCCGCACCGTTTTGTTTGTTTCACGGTTCTGAACCTCCCGACTCCCTCGCCATCCCGGCGAGGGAGAACACAGAGGAGAACCATCATGCACGACGACTGGACGAACTTGACCCCCGAGCAACGCGCCCTTCTCAGGGGTTTCTGGCGCGCGCCGAAGAGCGTAATGATCAATGCGCTTCATCACGACGGACTCGAAACCTATCCCGGCTGCCCAACCATTCCTTGCCTGAAGGCGAGGGGGCTGTGGATGCGCGGGCTGGGCATTGAGCCTGGGACGCGGATGTACCTGGGCATTGGGCGTGAGCTGTTTGTCCTCGCGAAAGACCCGTCGCCTGAAGCGCTGTCCAAGGCGATGGTGCGGTTTGAGAAGACGGGTGGCAGCTGGAAGCTGGGGCCGGTTGGATAGGTGAGCGTCGAGGCGGGGCGGCGGCAGCGTCGCCCCGGACCCGCAAGGGCGCAAGCAAGCGGGATGTCGCTTTGCAGATAATGGAGCAGGGCACGTGGCTGCAGTGGCCCGAACCCGGCCCATAGGGGACGTTGCATTAATCAACTATAGAAACTCGCTGCTTGCGTTCAAGGTCATGCCCCAAAGGGATGATCACCAGCCCGGCGGTTGATCGGGATACAACCCCACCGCTGGCCGACCCCGGCACAGATGGCTATAGTCGACCGCGGGGATCCGCCCAATCGACGCATGGAAGCCCGATGAACCTGTTATCCCGTCCGCCGAATCGCCCTTATCGCAACCTGTTCGTCGCGGCATTGGTTGGTGTCCCCGCCGGATATCTCATGGGGTCACTTCCAATCGTCCTGATCGACCTGTTCGAGTACGCCTCACTTTCGCGGACATTGGCGCTCATCGCCAGTGCTTTGAAATTCTCATTACTCGGTTACATAGTCATGGTGCCGCTGCTCCTGGTGTATGGACTTCCTGCACTCTGGCTGGCGCTGAAAGTCCGCCTCGCCGGGCCGGCGACAGCGTTCGCAATCTCCATGCTACCTGGGCTGTACATATGGTTCAGCGACTGGCCCGACTCGAGTATCTACATGATACCGTTGGCCGTATCTGCAACCACGGGCCTGGCATTTGTAGCATTGGCCTATCGGGGCGCTGAAGACGTAAAGATGCCTGACCGGGCGCCAGGCTTTCGCGACCACGGCGAATCCAAGGCAACCAAGAGCAATGCAGAGCGTCCCCGTTAGCAGGATGAGCGCCATGAAGGAGTATCTGATCTTCGCGGCAGTGTGTCTGCTGGCCGGCTGCACCACGATGCCGCCGCTCACCGACGGCGTCACGGTTTCGCTTCGCTCCTACGATAGCGCTACAGGTGACTACGTCTTGGAGCTGCGCACGCGGTACGGCGCAATCGATCTTCCGAAAGGCGCTGCTGCTCGCGTATCAGGGTCGGTGCGCAATCTGTGGACTGACTTTCGAGGATGCCCTTCAGGCGGCCCACCTGATCGAATGGAACTCCTGCAGCGCCGCGCAGAGGATGGCTACTCACAACGGTCTGTCGCTTTGCGCAACCCACCATCGCCTGTTCGATTGCGGTTACATTACCGTCGCGCCAGATTTCACCGTGTATTACGTCGATCCGAAGGGTAGGGATGGGGCGTACTCCAGCGCGGACAGCCAGGTCTCCACGGCGCTCCATGACAAAAGCGCCTTCATGCCCAACGACCGTCGCCACTGGCCTTCGCAAGAGTGCCTCCGCTGGCACTACACGACACACGAGTGGAAGTTCAACGCCATGTAGCTGCATTGCCAGGCAATTTGGATGCCAGTTGCGTGCATTGAGCCCGCAGGTTGCCGGCTATTCTGCCGGTCGACTCATGTTTTCCACATCAGAGCTCGATAGGTCGCCATCGACGGCACCGCCTGTGAGGCGACGTGGACATCTGCGTGGCCCGGGACTTCTCCACGGGCCAGCGCAAGCGAATCGGGCCGGACCGGGGAGGCGTCCAAGGAAATGCTTTGCCGCCCCCGGCGCCACCAACAGCTCCGTTACAACTGCTTGTCCAGGCTGATCTGCACGCCGTGGTCGCGGTCCTCGCCGCTGCCTACCAGGCCACGGTAGTCAACCCGCAGGCCCCAGTTGCGCCGGAAGTCGAACATCAAGCCGGCGCCGAACATCCAGCGGTTGCGGTCGAAGCCGTCCAGCGAGGTGCGGTAGAACGGTACGCCTACCAGATCGGCGTATTGCATGGTCGCCACACCGCTGCCCTTGAAGTCGTGCTGATACTCCACCCGCAGCTGCGGCGTCCACGCTCCCCACACCGCCGTGTTACGGAATTCCATGCGGAACCCGGCGTTGCCGGTGCTGGTATCCACATCCTGGTCACCGTAGCGCAGTGCGAAGAGCTCGCTTCCGCTCTCCGCATACGGGTCCAGGGTGCCCTGCGATGCATCCAGCCGTGCGTACGGCGTCAGCATCCAGTTGCCGCGCATCACGTCGGCACCCAGCGACAGCGATCCGAACCACTGGCTGCCGTCGCGCAGGGCATGCACGAAGCTGCCGTCGCTGGTGACATAGCGCCGCAGGTCGTAGTCCAGCAGCTGGTGGCCCACCAAGGCATCCACGAACAGATGCTCACCGGGGGTGTAGCTGGCATACAGCGCCAACGTGTAGGCCTGGCCATCGCTGCGGCTGCCGTTCTCGCCCACGTCGGTGCGGTCGCGGCCATACCCCAATGCCACGCCCAGTGCGAGGTCGGGCCCGACCTGCAGGTCGCTGCCCAGCGTCACGCCGTCCGTGTTGAAGTCACCGCCCGCGCTGCCACGCCCATTGCTGCGTCCGCTACGCACGCTGCCGCCCACCCACAGCCCGAGCGGGGCCTGGGACTCGTTTGCAGTGGTGGCCGGCGCATCCAGGCCGGGTTCGCGGTCGAACGGCTGGCGCCGCTGTGCATCGCACCCGGTGCCGGGCAGGGTGCCCACCGCCGGCTCGCACCGCTGCGCGCCGTAGCCCAGGCTCACGTTGTTGCTGAAGCCGTTGTTGCCGCCGGCCCCGTGCAGGCGCTGCATGCGTTGCTGGATGTTCTCGATCTGCGAGGTGGCAAACCGGCGCGCGGTATCGGCCTGGGCCGACAGCAGTCCACGCACTTCCGGGTCACGGGTCGGATCAGGACGCTGGGTGACCTGCAACGTGTAATCCCGCGTGCCGGTGAAGCCCAGTGCATCCGTGGACGTGATGGTGAAGGCGAACCCACCGGAAGCGGTCGGGGTGCCCGTAAGCGCCCCGGAACTGCCCAGCGACAGACCGCCCGGCAGCGCGCCGCCCGTTACAGCATAACGGTACGGTGCGGTGCCACCCATGGTGGACAGCTGCTGCTGGTAGCCATTGGCGAACAGGCCAGCCGGCAGCGTTTCCGGCGTAAGCGTGAGCACCGGTGCGGCCACGGTCAGCGTGTAGGCCTGGGTGAGGGTGCCCGCGGTGCCGGTGGTGCTGTCCGTAGCGGTGACGCTGAAGCTGTAGGTGCCGGCTGCGGTCGGCGTGCCCGCCAGCCGGCCGCTCGCCGCATCCAGTACCAGGCCCGCAGGCAGGCTGCCAGCGCTGCTGGCAAAGGTGTACGGTGCCACGCCATTACCGGCACTGAAGTCCACCTGGTACGCGCTGCCTGCCGTGGTGGCGGGCAAGGCACCGGCGACCGGGGTCAGGCTCAGGGCGGGGCGTGCAACCTCCAGCGTGTAGTTCTGCACCACGCTGCCCGCGGTGCCACCGGTACTGTCGGTGGCGGTGATCGTCAGCGCAAAGCTGCCGGCCTGGGTCGGCGTGCCGGACAGCACGCCGGTGCCGCCATCGAAGACCACGCCGCTGGGCAGTGCACCGCTCAACGCATAGCTGTACGGGGCTACGCCGCCGGCGGTGGTGACCACCTGCTGGTAAGCCGTGCCCGCAGTGGCGGGTGCGAGGGTCGGCGGGGTTACCACCAGCGTGGGGCTGGCCACGGCGAGGGTGAACGTCTGGCCGCTGGTGAAGGGCCCGGCGCCGGTGCTGCTGTCGGTGGCCGTCACCTCCAGCATGAAGCTGCCGGCCTGGGTCGGCGAACCGCTGATGGTGACACTGTCTGCCGTGCTGCTGACGATGGCAACGCCGGCGGGCAGGTGGGTCACCTGGTAGCCGGTGTACGGGGCCGTGCCACCGGCCCAGCTGAAGGTCTGGCTGTAGGTCGATCCCGCTACCGCCGAGAGCGTGCCCGCAGTGCTTACAGTGATGCTGGGCATGCCCACGGTGATGCTGACCGTCGCCGGTGCGGAGGCGCCGCTGCCGTTTCGGGCGATGTAGGTGAAGCTGTCGCTGCCTGCAAAGCCAGCGGTCGGCTGATAGCTGATCGTCGTCGCACCGGTCACCGTTGCGGTGCCGTGAGAAGGCGCGCTACCCACCTCGACGGAGGTGGCGGCGCCGCCGGACAGCGCAAGCGTTACCGGAGCAGCGGGCGCCCCGTAACCGAACGTGGCGCTGACATTGCCCGCCACCGGCAGGCTGTCGGCCACGGTGATCGAACGGGTTGAGCCGACGCTGTACGGGCCGGAACCGCCCGAGCTGTCGGTGGCAGTGACGGTGAAGGTGAACGTTCCCAACGCGGCCGGGGTGCCGGTGATGGCGCCGGCACCGTTCATGCTCAATCCCTGGGGCAGGGCACCGGCGGTCACCGCATAGGTATACGGCGCGGTACCGCCACTGGCCGGGTCTATCGTGGCGGTATACGCCTCCGATCGCGTTGCATTCGGCAATGGTCCGGCCGGCAGTTGGAGGGCGGGCACCCCTGACGACATCGTGTACGCCTGGCTGCCCGTGTACGGGCCAGGGGCGGCACTGGTATCGGTGGCGGTGATGGTGAAAGCGTACGAGCCACCGGCCGTGGGCGTGCCGATCAGCGCGCCCGTCGCACTAAGGAGAAGGCCAGGCGGCAGCGCACCGGCTGTCACTGCAAAGGTGTAGCTGCCACTGCCCCCCGTGGCAGTGACGGCCTGGCTGTATGCCACGCCGACGACAGGTGACGGCAGCGTCGCGGGTGCTACGGTCACCGGCTGGTCATCGTTGACGATGGTGACCGTACCGGAGGCCTTGCCGATGATGGCATTGCTGGCACCGGACAAGGTGACGGCGAAGGTCTCGTTCGGTTCCGGGGTGGCGTCTCCATTGACCTGGACCACGATGTCGCGGGAGAGGACGCCCGGCGCGAACGACAGGGTACCGCTGCTGCTCACATAGTCCGTGGGCGAAACCGCGGTGGTGTCCGAAGTCACGTAATTGACGGTGACTGCCTGGCCGCTGGCCGCTGACAGCACCACCGTGAGCGTGGCCGCCGACGTCCCGGAATTGCCCTCGGTCAAGGAAATATCGTTGATGGACAACGTCGGCACGGCATCGTCATTGACGATGGTGCCCAGCGCCTGGCCGTCGGAGACGGTGGCACCGCTGACGTTGCTCACGTTGACGAAGAAGGTTTCGTTGGGCTCGTTCAACGTATCGCCGAGCACCAGCACAGTGAAGGTCGCGCTGCTGCTGCCTGCAGGAATGACCTGCCCACTCAGCGAGGCGGCAGTGTAGTCACTGCCGGCGGTGGCGGTGCCATCGGCGGTGGCAATGTCGAACGCGACTCCACCCGGGCCTGCCGGCCCGCTGAGCGAAACCGTGAAGGTCATGGTGGTGGTGCCGCTGTTGCCCTCGTTGACGCTGACGTCATTGATGAACAGCGCGGGTGCGTCGTCGTCGATGATCGTGCCTGTCGCCGAGGTCGGCGCAGCGAGGGTGTAGCCGGAACCGGCGCTCAGGGTGAGCTGGACCGTTTCATTGGCTTCAGCGGTGGCGTCCGCCACAGGCGTGATGGTGATGGAGCCGGTGGTGGCGCCGGCGGCGACCGTCAGCGGCGCAGTTGGCGCTGCATAGTCGGTTCCGGCGGTGGCAGTCCCCGACAGACCGAAGCTGATCGAGAGCGGCGTCAACGCAGGCTGGTCCAGCGTGACGGTATAGACCAGCGAGGTGCCGCTGTCCTCGTTCACCGTGGCAGGCGCTACCGAAATGGACGCCGCAGGCACGTCGTCATTGAGGATCGTGCCGGTGGCGCTGGCGGGCGCGCCCACGGTGTAGCCGCTGCCGCCGGCCAGCGTGAGGATGACGGTTTCGTTCGCCTCAACCACGTTGTCTGCAGTGGGATTGATGACCACGGTGGCGGTGGTAGCACCGGCGGGAATGGTCACCGTTGCGACCGCGCCGGTGTAATCGGTGGCGCTGTCCGCCGTGCCACTGGTGGTGAGGTTGACGACGGTGGCCGAAGACAGATTCAGGCTGCGGGTTACCGTGTAGACGAGATTCGTCCCGCCATCTTCAGAGACGCTGGCCGGCGCTACCGCAATGGACACGCTGGGCGGAGGACTGACAGTGAGGGTGAAATTCTCAACCTCGAAATACGTACCCGGACCGGTGCTGCTGTCGGTAACGCGGATGGTGACCGGGTAGTTGCCCGGGGCCGAGGACGCGTTGCCACTGATCACCCCGTTGCCGGCCAGCACCAGGCCGATCGGCAGGGCGCCCGTTTCCAGCTGGTAGGTAAGCGGTGCAACGCCGCCCGTAGCAGAAAGCGCCTGGTTGAAGGGCACGCCCTGGATCGCGGTGGCCGAGGCCGGCACCATGGTAATGCTGGGATTCTGTACCGTGCCGCTGTAGCTCTTGTCGACCGATGCAGACGTGCCGTCGGTGGCGCGCACGCTGAAGGAATACGCGCCGCGCTGCGTCGGCGTGCCGCTGAGGGTGTCGCCGGCAAGCGAGACGCCGAGGGGCAGGGTGCCGCCCACAAGGCTGTAGGTGTAGGGATCCGTGCCGCCGCTGGCGCTCAGGGTCTGCGTGAATGCCGCACCGGCGCGCAGCGTGGGAAGCGTAGCCGGCGCGACCACGATGGCGGAATTGGCAGGGGTGACGGTGATGTTGACCCGCACTGCGCCGCCATTACCTTGCGCTTCGCCGTCGGTAAACTCGAAGGCGTCGGAGGTGGTGTTGCTGCCGTCATGGCCGTAGTCGACGAACCAGCGGCTGCCGTCGACGCGAAGGTTCGCCGTGCCGTTCTGGGGGAACGCAGGGCCATCGACCTGGCCATAGCCGAAGTTCTCCGCCCCCTGCGAGCAGTCTGTGATCTCTATCGTGACGGTGCCGCCGTTGGCTACGGTGGCGAACTTTTCCGCGCACACCGGTGAGGTGTGCGCCGCCCGCGCGGCACCGGGCCAGCACAGTGCGGCGAAGGAAAGAAACATTGAGATCGCGAACAAACGCGCGAAGCGCGCGCGGTCATTAAGGTACGCCATGACCTTTCCCCCTTGGAAAGATTTCACCTGGATGCAGAACAACATCGAGGTGCGCGTCCCTTGCTGGCTGCCCCGAGAGCGTTTCTCGCTCCCGTCGTTCCTTGACGTTGCCAGCGGCAGGCATCCACGCCTCCCCCCTGGGCGCAATTGGAACAGAGTCCGTGGGCCGAAGGAAGTGCCCGCCCGATGGGGCTTGTGAACATCCTGAATGGCGTTCAGAGTAAGTGCGCGTCACTCCGGCGCCGCCGCTCAGCATCCAAGGGGGATCAGATGAGCGAATTTTTCGTCGGTCAGATCATGATGACCGGTTTCAACTTCGCGCCCAGGTATTGGGCGCAATGCAATGGGCAGATCCTGCCGATCCAGCAGAACCAGGCGCTCTTTGCGTTGCTCGGCACCCGTTACGGCGGTAATGGAAGCCAGACTTTCGGTCTGCCGGACCTGCGCGGGCGCACGCCGGTTGGCTATGGCCCCTCCGCAGACCCGAACTGGCAGCCGCAACCGATGCAGATGGCGCAGATTGCCGGTAGCGAAACGGTGGCGCTGCTCACCAGCCAGCTGCCGCCGCATGGCCACCAGGTCAGCGGCGTGGCCACCGCTGGCGACAATCGCAATCCGAGCAGCCGCACCTTTGCCGGGACCAATGGCGGGGTGAAGTTCTATGCAGCGCAGGGCGGTGCGGAAGTTATGCAGGCACCCACTTCGGTGGCTCCCGCAGGCGCCAATTCGCCGCATCCGAACATGCAGCCGTACACCGCGCTGAACTTCTGCGTTGCCCTCAGCGGCATCTACCCGTCCCGCAGCTGAGCCCCCGGCCCCACACAAGGAGTACAACCACATGAGTGTTCCCTACGTCGGCGAGATTCGCATGTTCGGGTTTGCGCGGGTGCCCACGGGATGGTTTGCCTGCGACGGTTCGCTGCTTTCCATTGCCGAAAACGATGTCCTGTACACCCTGCTGGGCACCACTTACGGCGGCGACGGGGTGACCACCTTCGGTATCCCCGACCTGCGTGGCGCCGTGCCCCTTCACCAGGGCCAGGGCCCCGGCCTGACGTTGCGGCCGCTTGGCCAGCGCAGCGGCAGCGAGACGGTCACGCTGACCCTCCCGCAGATGCCCGGCCACACGCACTGGCTGGTCGCCAGCAGCGTCGCCGCCTCCCTGGACACCCCCGGTGCAACGGCACTGCCGGGCGTAGTGAGCGGTGAAACCTTCTACGTCAGCGACGTGGCTAACGCCACCGCCGTGCAGATGGAACCCACTGCCGTGTCGAACGCCGGCGGCAACCAGCCGCATGAAAACTGCATGCCCACGTTGACCGTGCAGTACTGCATTGCGTCCGCCGGCATCTTCCCTACGCAGTCCTGACCCACGCCCCCGAACAGAGAGACGACCATGACCACACCCTTTGTCGGTGAGATCCAGATGTTCGGCTTCGATTACAACCCCTACGGCTGGGCGTTCTGCAATGGCGCCACGCTGCCCGTGACGCAGAACAGTGTTCTGTACTCGTTGCTGGGCATCACTTACGGCGGCAACGGCAGCAGCACGTTCCAGCTTCCCAACCTGGTGACGCGTGCGGCCTGTGCCCAAGGCGCCGGGCCGGGCCTGACCCCGCGCAGGGCCGGCGATACCTTCGGGGTCACCGCGGTTACCCTGACCGAACAGCAGATGCCCTCGCATCAACACGTGCTCACCGCCTTCCAGCAGAGTGACCCTGCCAAGCGCAGCAGTGCGCCGGTAGCAGGAGGCGGTCTCTCGCAGCCGGGTTCCAATGCGGTGAAGCCGTTCAGCACCAATCCGCCGACCACGCCGATGTCGCCGACCATGCTCAAGCCCACATCGGGCGCCGCCCAGCCGCATGCCAACCAGCAGCCCTACCTGGCGGTAAACTTCTGCATCGCACTGACCGGCGACTATCCCGTCTTCCCATGATGGGCTTGCCGCCTTTGGCATCGTTTCCGCCGGCGCGCTCGACCGCGCTGGCGGCCACGTCGGACTTGCGCTGGCGCTGTCGTCCGCTGGGTGATCACGACCTGGCGTGGTTGCCGGCGCTGTACGCCAGCACGCGTGAGCAGGAACTGCAGGCGGTGCCATGGCCCGCCGATGCCAAACAGCAGTTTCTCGCGCAGCAGTTCATCGCGCAGCACCAGCACTACCTGGCTCATTATCCCAGCGCGCATTACCTGGCCGTCGAGTTTGACGGCGAGGCGGTGGGACGCGTTTACCTGGATGAGACCGGCGCGGACGACCGCCTGGTCGACATCAGCCTGTTCCCAGCGTGGCGGGGGCAGGGCATCGGTGCCGCGCTGATCGAGCGCCAGCAACAGTCATCGGCCGCACGCGGGCGCGGGCTCGCGCTGCATGTGATGGTGCACAACATCGGAGCCCAACGCCTGTATGCGCGGCTGGGCTTCGTAGCAAACGGCGCCTCGGAAGATGGGGTTTACCTGCCGCTGCGCTGGCAACCTAGTTGAAGACGGCTTGGTAGAGGAAACCGGCGCGCTCCTGCGCGATGGGGACTAGGAAGATGCCGACTTCACCCACGCGGCCGTGGCGCAGGGGGTAGATCTTCTGCGGGAATACAATCGGTGCGGTATTGCGGAACAGCAGCGAGAACGGTGCACGCATTGCACCCGGATGGGAGGCGGGTAGGGGACGGGCCTCTACCAGCACGAATTCCATTGCCATGCCGTCGTACTCGGCAGCGAATGTCTCATTCACGCAGCCGGCGAAGTGTTCCAGCGTCAACAGTTCCATGTCCGTCCCCCGTCGGGCAGGCCGCAGAAAGGCGGCAGCGGGTATCGTCGCCACAATGGGTTGCTTGCGCAAGGTGCGTGCGACCGGTTCCTGATCAATCTGCATTGGCACTTGTCTCCGTCGCCAGCGCCGGGGGTCTGCGCGGTACAGGCGGATCTCAGCGACCTGAAAACCAGCTGCCAGCAACGCGGCGGGCCTATCGTCGCCGTTTTCCTCACGGGCCTCCGGGCGGGCAGGATTGGTCAGGTGCCAGGCCGCCGGCAGGGGGGCCTCTTCTACGGTTACCTGTTCACTGACAAGCCGGACATAAAGAGTGGCTATACTCCCTTCACTGATGATCCAGGATGGATTAGCCCTATGCGTTTTCCTGCAGCAGCCAGTTCGCTTGTCGTTCTACTGTCCATGGCGTCTACCGTCCCGGTCTCTGCGGCGCAGCCAGATATTTTTGGCATCAAACTAGGGGCGCCATTGGCGCTGCCCCTTTGCCAGATATCCGTGCCTGCTCCAGCTGCCCCCAAGAGCAACAAAGGGATGGGGGCCAGGACGTTCAACAAGCTGATGACCCCGCCGCCGGAGCCGCCGAAGGCAACCCCGCCGGAAACAGGGTTGTGCGTGGCGCCCGGCACCACAAACATGGCTGTGGGCAATACCGAGTTCGCGGCAGGCGAGTACGGTTACCTGGTCTTCGCCACGGATGAGTTCCCGGCGTGGGTTGCGCCCATCGGCATGGCGATCGGCGCGGGCGCGGATGACGCTTTTTCTCTGGAAGGTGCGGGCGGGCTGGTTCTACTGCGCAACGGGCGTGTGATCGCCCTGCGCTTCAATACCACCGGGTTCGAGGCGCAGCCGCGTGTGATGGAGTTGCTCAAGCGCAAGTTCGGTTCACCCAGTGCAGAAAAAGCGGTGACCTGGAACAACGCTCTGGGCGGCAATCGCGAATCGATTTCCGCGCAATGGCGCAAGCCTGATTTCTTTGCGGATTATTCTTCGGTCGTGCAATCGCAGCCCATGCGAGCACAAGGGCTGTCGGGTGGAATCGGGTTCCTAAGCATCGGCAATGATATTGGACAGCAAGTGCTGCAGCCTGCTGCCAGCAAAGAAGCGGAGTTCTAGGTCGCGCAATCCCGAGTCCTGACCGTGAACCCTGCGGTCCGCGATGGCCAGATGAGGGATCTCTGACAATGCAAGGAGGCTTCAGGATGAAGATTGCAAGGGCAACCGCCGCGATAGTCCAAGCCTTGCGCGTGATCCTGCTATGCACGCTGGTGCTGACAATGGTCGGCTGCAGCCGCATGAGTGAGTCGTGGAAAGAGGAAGTGCGGCTGTCCGACGGCCGGCTGATCGTGGTGAAGCGCACGGCGAAGGGCACTATCACTCGGGATATCGCGATGCGTGCAACCGGCTGGAAACCAAAGGAGATCACGCTGCGGATCGCGCAAGTGGAAGGTGCTGCCAAGCCACCCGTGTGGCGATCTCCTCTGGTTCCGGTCGTCATGGACTACGACCCGGCTTCATCGACGTGGTCGGTCGTAGCCACTTACATGTGGTGCAGCACTTGGTACGACATGGGCCGCCCAACCTCGCCATACGTGCAGTACATCTCCGTTGGCGGGGAAGCGTGGCGCGTCGTGCCCCTGCAACAGGGTTGGGCAGGCAGGCGCGCGAATCTGTTGACCGACATTCGCCCGGCAGGCGAACCGCGCATCGTCCGGGAGGCGGACAAGGAAATGCGTTGGCACACGGAACCGGACCGGTACAAGTCGGTTTTAACGACCTGGAAAACCAAATGCTAGTGCGTCATCCCACCTGGCAACAGCCAATGACACCGGTAGGGAGAACTGGGCCAACCTGACGAGATGGGGGAAGAGCATGATAATTACGTAGAAGCTACGAGCATGGCACGCAAGCGAGACCTCTGCTTGTTTAGCATTTCGATCTGCTTGTCCAGAATCGCCAGCCTCTTGCGCTGTGTCTCGCTGGTATCTGGGCACGCCAGGGCACCTTCGATCAACAGCATGCATTCCGGGAAGCTACGGATTTCCTCCAAACTGAAGCCTGCCGCAATAAGGCGCTGTATTTGCTTCACTTGGTTGACCGACACCGGTTGAAACGCGCGGTAGCCATTTCCCGATCGGGAAGATGCCAACATTCCATGCTGATCGTAGTGTCGGATCGAACGCACGCTGACGCCGCTAGCTTCGGCTAGCTCACCAATCTTCATCAGGTCATTGCTGGGTTGCTTGGACATCGCGAAATCCTGGAAACGTCTACTTGACTCTAACACTAGTGTCACCGTTTAGCCTCTGAGTTCCGCTCAATGAGGTTCGTTATCCATGGTCCTTTCCCCAGTCTCATCCATTCGATACACCTGGCTCTATTACATCGCTCTGTTGCTGGCACCACTGCTTGCGCACGGCGCAAACCGGGCTTACACAGTTGAGTCACCGGACGGAGTCAAAATCGCTGTTCAAGAGGCGGGGAATCCTCAGGGGCAGCCCATCATCTTTGTGCACGGGCTGCTGGGTAGTCACCTCAGTTGGGACAAACAGGTTAATAGTCCTGAGTTGCAGCGCTTTCGGTTGATCACCTTTGATATGCGTGGACACGGCCTGTCCGACAAGCCAGTGGAGCCGGACGCTTACCGTGAGGGCCGTCGCTGGGCGGATGACCTCGCGGCCGTAATCAGGGACTCCGGAGAAGACGAGCCTGTGCTGGTAGGGTGGTCGCTCGGGGCTGCGGTCATCACCAACTATCTGGCTGCGTTTGGGGACGGACAGATTGCGGGCGCGGTGTATGTAGGCGGGGTCATCGAACTCAAGCCGGAACAACTCGTCGCTCAACCCACCGTTTACAGCGGCATGGCGTCATCGGACCTGCGACTGCATCTTGAAGGCGAGAAGGAATTCGTCGCGCTGTGTTTCAGTACAGCGCCTGACGACGCAACGTTCCAGCGCACGATCGCCGCTGCGGCCATGGCATCAAGCGAGATGCAGAGCGCCGTCCACGGCATGTCGATCGATGCCGCCAAAGGACTTGGTTCTATGCATAAGCCGCTACTGCTCATCTACGGTGAGCAGGATGCGCTTGTTCAGCCAAGCGCTTCCGCAGCGCGGGCGAAGGAACTTTATCCCAAGACCGCTGTTGAACTGTATGCAAGGTCAGGCCATTCGCCCTTCTTCGAGGAGCCCACACGCTTCAACCGAGATCTCTCTGCATTCGTTGATGCAGCGAGCGCGCACTAAGCAAGGTTGCTACCGACCCGAATGCGTTCAGGCCCAACACGCAAATGGGAGCCGCAGGCTTCCGCAAGTTCAATGCTTGCCTTGGTCGTATCGTTCGCATGCGGCTTCAAGCTCACTGCCGTTCTTCAAGGCCCAGCTACACAGCGCTTCAAAGGGCTGCTTCAGGGAGTGACCAAGAGGGGTGATCGCATACTCGACGCCAATTGGTGCGGTCGGCAGCACGGTCCGCGTTACCAGACCATGTCGCTCGAGGCGCTTAAGCGCGTCTGCAAGAGACTTGTGCGTGATTCCGTCCAATCGGCGCTTGATCTCGTTGAAGCGGGACGGTTTTGGGCAGATCACGGTAAGAATCATGATCGTCCATTTGTCCGCGATCTTCTCCAGCATCGGTCGAACCTGCGCCATGTCAGAGAGGACTTTCTCAGAGCTCTCCGCCGAACAGGTATCACCGGGTATATCTAGGCTAGTCATGGTGCGTTCTTGATACTTGATATCCAGCGTATATCTTAGCAGCACTCTTGGTTTTTACAGGTGCTCACGAATGAAGAAGATGGAAGGAAAAGTTGCCCTGGTCGTTGGCGGTGCAAGGGGCATTGGCTTGGCTGTGGCTGCTCGGATCGCTGCGGAGGGCGCAACGGTGTTCATCACCGGGCGTGACCGCAAACAGGTGGAGGAGGGCGTCGCAGCGATAGGTCCAGGTGGACGTGGCATTGTCGCCGATGCCAGCGTCCGTGAAGACATCGATCGGGTAATGAGAGAGGTCGGCAGCCAGTTCTGTCGCCTCGACGCCCTCGTACTGAATGCAGCCCTGAGTGAGCCGGCATCACTTGCCGAAGTGACCGAAGAACACTTTGACCGACACTTCTCGGTGAACGTGCGCGCCCAGATCTTTGGCCTTCAGAAAGCCCTTGGCTTGCTTCAAGAGGGCGCAGCGGTGGTGCTGATGGGGTCGGTAGCAAGCTCACTCGGCATCGCCAACTACGGAACCTACGCCGCAACGAAGGCTGCCCTTCGCTCGTATGCACGCACATGGGCGGCAGAACTGGCCCCCCGCGGCATCCGCATCAACGTGGTGGCCCCAGGGCCTACAGATACCGAGATGATGGAGCGAGTCCCTGATGAGATGCGTAGATCAATCGTCGCCCCGATTCTTCTCGGTCGAATGGCCAAGCCCGCCGAAGTCGCCTCTGCGACGTTGTTCCTTCTCAGCGACGAGTCGAGCTTCATAACGGGCGTGGAGTTGTGCGTGGATGGAGGCATGGGCCAAGTATAAGCACCAACAAGCGGGGCGTCGGCAGCGACGCCCCGGCTGCCGTAATGGCGTTCCGTGTGAAACGCTAAGATGAGGGACGATCGACGGACGAACCAGGGTTCATGGCAGCAAAGCGCACTTTCCTGGCACTGGCGGCAACATCCTTGGCCTTGGCTGCGTGGCTGACATGGAAGCCCACCTCATTCCCCGCTCATACCGCCCAAGCGGAGACATCGGCCCACGAGCCCGCACCGCCAATTACAGCCGGTTCCTCGCAAAGGCCTGACTCCACCAAGACCAGCCCCCAGCGCGCCTGGTTCCTGGCCCTGAAGCAGCGCGCTGACGCGGGCGACCCAGCCTCTCAGCGTCTGCTGGCACAGGCGTACGACAGATGCATGTACATCAATCCAAACGTCGAACAGTACAAGGAGCGGATCCAGCGCAGCATCCGGAGCGCGGAGACCGAAGAAAAGGCGACCGTGTTGCGGTACCTGCTGCAGCACGCGCTGCAGGAGTGCGCTGCCGTCGAGGACGGGGCACCGATCGAATGGGAAGACATGCGCCTACTGTATGCGCAGGCGGCACAAGGCGGCGATCTGCCTGCACGGGTGACGGAGACCGTCTTCAATCCACAGCCAGCACTGAGTAAGGTGCAAGCGGCTGCCCTGCTGGAAGAGGTGCTGGCGTCCAACGATCCTGCGGCGATGTTCGCCTTGGGTGATGCCATGGGTGAGTTCTTCGGCATGCAAGTTGCCGAGCCCTACACGGCTCTAGCGGACGGCGAGCTCGCGGGGCGCGCCTGGCAGGTCGCGGCATGCCGGATGGGCCTTGAATGCGGACCAGAGAGCCCGCCTGCCAGCAGGCTGTGTCTGCTGCAGGGCTGGTGTTATGAGGGCACTTTTGAGCAGGCCACACGTAGACGGTTGGGAACCGATGCCGAACGCGAAGCGTTGGACCGCCAGGTCGAGGCGATCCTGCGCGCGATGCCACCCGCCGCAACGTAGAGCCGGGCTCTCCCCTTCGAAGCTTGGGGGTGAGGCCATCCCGAGCTTGTCGCGAGGATCAGGCCTCCCATAGGGGATATACTCCCCCTCAACCATGATCCAGGATGGATTTGCCCTATGCGTCTCACTGCAGCAGCCAGTTCGCTTGTCGTTCTACTGTCCATGGCCTCTACCGTCCCGGTCTCTGCGGCGGAACCTGACATTTTCGGAATCAAATTAGGGGCGCCATTGGCGCTGCCCCTTTGCCAGATATCCGTGCCTGCTCCAGCTGCCCCCAAGAGCAACAAAGGGGTGGGGGCCAGGGCGTTCAACAAGCTGATGACCCCGCCGCCGGAACCGCCGAAGGCAACCCCGCCGGCAACAGGGTTGTGCGTCGCGCCCGGCACCACAAACATGGCTGTGGGCAATAGCGAGTTCGCGGCAGGCGAGTACGGTTACCTGGTCTTCGCCACGGAGGAGTTCCCGGCGTGGGTTGCGCCCATCGGCATGGCGATCGGCGCGGGCGCGGATGACGTTTTTTCTCTGGAAGGTGCGGGCGGCCTGGTTCTACTGCGCAACGGGCGAGTTATCGCCCTGCGCTTCAACACCACCGGGTTCGAGGCGCAGCCGCGCGTGATGGAGCTGCTCAAGCGCAAGTTCGGTTCACCCAGTTCGCAAAAAGCGGTGACCTGGAACAACGATCTGGGCGGAAGCCGCGAATCGATTTCCGCGCAATGGCGCAAGCCTGATTTCTTTGCGGATTATTCTTCGGTCGTGCAATCGCAGCCCATGCGAGCACAAGGGCTGTCGGGTGGGATCGGGTTCCTCAGCATCGGTAATGATCTGGGGCGGCAGGTGCTGCAGCCTGCTGCCAGCAAGGAAGCGGAGTTCTAGGTCGCGCAGTCCCGAGTCCTGGCCGTGAACCCTGCGGTCCGCAATGGCCAGATGACGTATCTCTGACGATGTAGGGAGGCTTCAGCATGAAGATTGCAGGGGCGACCACCGCCTTGGTCCACACTTTGCGCCTGATCCTGCTGTGCACGCTACTGCTGACGATGGGCGGCTGCAGCCGCATGAGTGAGTCGTGGAAAGAGGAAGTGAGGCTGTCCGACGGCCGGCTGATCGTGGTGAAGCGCACTGCGAAGGGCACCATCACGCGGGATATCGCGATGCGTGCAACGGGCTGGAAGCCAAAGGAGACGACACTGCGGATCGCGCAGGTGGATGGCGCTGCCAAGCCTCCTGTGTGGCGATCGTTCCTGATCCCGGTCGTCATGGACTACGACCCGGCTTCATCGACATGGTCGGTCGTAGCCACTTACATGTGGTGCAGCACCTGGTACGACATGGGCCGCCCCACCTCGCCATACGTGCAGTACATCTCGGTTGGCGGGGAAGCGTGGCGAGTCGTGCCCCTGCAACCGGGCTGGGTTGGCAGGCGCGCGAATCTGCTGACCCACATTCGACCGACAGGCGAATCGGGCCTGGTCCGGGAGCAGTACAAAGAAATGCATTGGCGCACGAGTTCCGACCAGTATAAGTCGATCTCGACGTCCTGGAAGACCAGCTGCTAGCGCGACATCTCGAGAGTTCAAGCAGCGAGGTGTTAGTGGCGTTGCCGGTGTACTTACGGGCCCCGATCCAAATCACAGGGAATGTTTTTATGTTTTCTACTTTGAGCGCGAGGCTGTGCGTTCTCGCTGCATTGCTGATTTGCGCTGCAGTGTGTAAGGCAAATCAGTTAAGGGAGACCGAGCTAGCTCAGAGGGTTGCCGATGCCGATCTGGTTGTGGTTGGCACTGTAGAGGAATTACTGGAATGTGGAGCCCGCCAGGGCGGCGAGTGCTCACCCCATTCGGCAACCGCAGTTGTCATGGTTTCAGACGTCCTGAAGGGCGTTCCACCCTCAGAGCTTCTGTTTCGCTGCAATGAGCCAATGGTGGAGTCGAGTCCTGGTGCCTGTCATCCAGGAAGGAAATATCTTTTGTTCCTAAGGGCAGATGGGAATGGTGTATTCCATTCCGTTAACGGTCCGTATGGCGCAATTGACGTTGGAAAGGGCTGGCTCAACGGCGCTGAGCCGGAACCCGAATGTACCTAGGTATCAGACTAAGGCGTTGATCCTGGCGGCAGTCCCGTCGCCGGAGTCGCTCTCCAAAGCTATGGTCAGATTTGAGAAGACTGGCGGTAGTTGGAGACTGGGCCCGCTGGGTAAGTCAGGTGACTGGCGGGCGGCGACAAGGTCGCCCCGGGTGCCATCGTAGAGTCCCGACACGTTATGATCGGCCAAAGGCTCAGCCGTCAGCATGAGGCGGGGCGGCTCTCCAACAAGAATCGGGGTGACTGCAATGGATATGCAGGTGCGGGGTGGCGTTGACGAGGGAATGCCCACCCAGACAAATGAGCTGACGTATTCCTGGCTCTATCAGCAGGTTCAAATGTGGGCCAATCAAAGCATCTACCCCAAGCCCTCTCGGGTAGAGAAGTGGTCGTTCCGTCTAGGCTTGTTGGCTGCGGGCGTCGGGTTGCTGGCTGCGGCCGCGACTCCCTCAGTCCTTCCTCCGGTACAGGCTGCCGTAATCACGTCGATTTGCCTGCTCATCGAAATTGGAGGATTCCTCGTCGGCGGACTACTCACTGCCAAGCGAGAGTGGCGGCAGTACGCCAAACCTCGACTGTCTCACGCTGAGGAGATGGACGGCGAGTTCGACTACTGGCGTACCTTGATCGAGTCGCTCCGGGAGTTCCCCCGCAACCAGCGAGAAGAGCGACTGCGCTTTGTGACCACCCTTCGCCAGGGCATGACAGAACGGATGGGCCTGATGTACGGAGGCTTGCAGAAGCTGGGGCCGTTCCCGGTTCTGATTGCCCTGTACCTCCAGTTTCGCAATTGGGAGTGGGGTGACTGGGCGGGAGCGTTCGACGTGAACCTGGTGGGTGGGTTGCTGATCTTTGCGATGGTATTGATGTATGCGGTTGGCTGGGTATTGATGGCAGTCCGCACCCGATTGGATACCTACGTTAGCTTGCTGGAGGCGTCGCTGCAGCCCGAATAAGTCTCAATCTGACAATCAACCATGTCTATGCACGGTAGGCTGAAGGTCCGTCTACGAACGTAGCGAACCTAGTTGCGCCTGCCCCGGGCGTGACTCGTCGCTCGGGCTGTCGCCTGCAGTGGGCGCACAGAGGTTCGCGCCACAGCCTTCCTACCCAGTATCATCCACGTCGCTACGCGCGAAGCGACTATTAAACACCCATGATAATGTCGTGGCGCGACTTATAACTAAGCAATCCAGCATGATGGATCAAAGTTTGCGTTCAGCCCAAACACGGGGGGCACTTGAGTACCCTGCACATCGATAATCATTACGTTCCGCAACTCTACTTGAAACAGTGGGCATCCAGCGGGAAAGTTCTAACCCACAGCCTCCTTGTTCAGCATGAAAGGGTTCAACCGTGGAAGAGACACTCAACGAAGGGAATTGCATACAGGCAACATCTGTACACCAGTATAGTTAACGGGCAGGAAAGCGATGCTCTTGAACGGTGGCTCGACAGCGAGTTTGAGGCACCCGCGGAAGCTGCGATTCGCTTGGTTGTCACTGGCGGGCGCTTGGATTCTGACCACTGGAAGAGATTGGTGAGATTTGCCTTAGCGCAAGATGTGCGCACCCCCGCGAGACTTCGCCAATTTTTGCATAGGCAGGGTCAAGAGCTGCCAGTTTTGCTCCATGATGTTGCGGCAAGAGCAGTGACAAGGCTAGAAAACGGCAACCTGCCAAAGATGACTCGCGAGGCAGAGACTGGCCATGGCATTCCTATAAGGATGGATATTGAGGATGCGGGTGACGGAGAGCATCCGCGTCTTAAGATCGAAACGATTGTTGGTCGTTCGATGTGGCATTGGGCAATTCGACATCTCCTCACTCATACTGCGGAGAAGATATCAATGAAAGGTTGGGCAATACTGAGGCCCGCACTAGGCGAGATGTGGCCGACTTCAGACAATCCGCTCATCAGGCTGAACTTTTTCGGCAACGGAAGGTATAACTTCGAGGGTGGCTGGCAGACCCCGAAGGGTGATGTTCTGCTTCCGCTTTCACCGCAGCATCTACTTCATCGTTGCCACGGAATGCGGCCGCCACCGCGAGGAAGCCGTCTCGACACTGAGACGACGAGGGCAATTCAGCGCATCATCGTCGAGCATGCAGACAGGTTTGTGTTTTCGGAATCCCAGTTCGATATCGAGTCAATTCGAGAGAGGTGCGTCGATCCCAATGCGATCCGCGCTGAGCGACAAATGTGGGCTCGCTGGCATAAGGAGCAGACCGAAGCGGAGCGTGGCTATTCCAAGGGTTAGGGATAATGCCAAGCATTGTCTGCTTGTTTACCGCGGCCGATTCCTCTCCACGGCTTGAACGCCCCCAAGCTCCTCTACAGGGGCTTGGCCTGTGCTTGGCAGATAGTTGCCACCGCACGAACTCCGACAAAGGCATGGGCAGACGGACCGGCAGCCCAATCAGGATTAGCCCCGCGGACTAGGGCAAGACCTCAGCCGGCGGTCGTTACCGCGCCACCTCGCGAAGCATTGCTTCTTGGGCCCCTGTCGTGGGGGCGATCACAAACCTCAGCATGGGTCAGTAGGCGGGTCCGGGTCCCGTTGGGCAGCTGCCTAACGAGACATGGGACGGCGGGCAGTGCGCCGGCAAGTTCGATCTGTCGAGCCTTTGATGGTGTGCGGTCAGAGGACGGTTTAAAAAAGAACCCTGGATCGCTCGCGGAGCGGGAGCCACGGCTCATTGCTGCGAACCACATGCAAGCTTCTTAGGAGGACACGATGCTACAACGCGACGCATATCGAAAGCTGCTGCCACTTTCGTCAACGTCCCATCTGACGCTCCAGCTCGACATTTTAGCCACGGGCGCTTCGCATTGGATGAATCTCAGCATTGATCAGCGCCCGCACCCGCCCTGTAGCCGATGCTTGCGTAGGACGTCGGACAAGGGAAACTCATCGGGTGTAGGGGAGGGCAGCTTTCAAGCAAAATGGCAGGAAGAAATGTGATTTCCACCATGGAAGCGATGACTAACGAGCCCACCGGCACGTGCACTGGACAGTAAGCCGACACAACGCCTTCAGCTGCTCTGACGCGAGCAGGTTGCCACCATCCAGGATCCAGCGTGCTCTCATTAATTGCTTGACCATTATCCCAGCGCCTTTGGCGTTCTTAAATATGTGGCGCAAATCTAAGAAGCCAAGATGTCAGCCAAACGGGCAGTTTCGTTCAGATCGGGGCGCCGAGGCTCGTCAGTTGGGCGGCCACTTCTCCGCCGCTCCTCCTCGACATTGCAAAGCAGCCTTTTAGCTGCCTCCGAGAGTCGGCTCCTCGAAGCGGCGATTGAGAAAATTAGCCCACGAAGCCGATTCGACGCAACGGGCGACACTCGATAAGCGTGGGCATCAAGTTGCTGCTTTCGGAAAAACAGTCGTTGGAACTCCAAGACGCCCTCCGCCTCAAGCGCAGTGTTCTCGTCACCTAGCACGCGTGTTGCGAATTCGAAGGACGCCTGGTCACTGGCGTGCGTTTGCTCCAGCAACAAGCAGCCCAATCGTACGCCGCCTCTACTCCCGTTGCGTGCACAGGCTTCGAGAATGACTGCCGCTGCTTCCGGGCGATTGTCGACTGTCGCATGAATAGTTTTGGCGACATCGTCTAGGTACCACAGTTGTGACTGAGTTCCGAGAAACGTGCCGTCTGCAACCATCTCAGCAAACTGCTCCAAGTTCTGCAAAGAGAGCATCGACACCATGCTGCGCGTAGTGCGTTCACGATGATGCGCATCACCATTTGACAGCATGAGTATCTGGCGAAGCAATAGGAAACCCTCAGGGCCGCCAACCGCGGCCAGGCGATCTTCAACGTCGTAACTTCCGGCCGTAGCCATCCAGCGTTCTAGATAGTGTGATGCCGGGTTCGGGAGCAACTCAAGGGGGAGGCGAAGGACTGTGTGGCTGAGCGATCTAAACTCGTATGCGCGCGACTGGTCCAGCCATCTGTGTTTAGCCATCTCATCCCACAGAATACACAGCCTTAAGACTAGCTCAGGCTTGTTGATGCACAAACTCTGGTTCAGTAGCGAGTTGGTCGCGTCCACCATAGTTCTATCGCCAATTACGGGGCTCGCGATGGCAGCTAGGACCGGAGATGCACCTACGGGACTTGGTATTCGGGCCAACGCCAACACTAATGCGGCAATCCGGGACAAAAAGCGCTGCCGCTCGCCATCCTGGATTGACATATCCTCGAACGAGCGAAGTGCAACGTTCAGCAAGCCAACAAGCTCTGAAGCGATCTCATCCGTCTCGGACTGCAGGTCAGACGACGGCTGCAGCATTGGTCGGCCGGTCTCTCTGCGGAGTCTGGTCATGCGAAGGGTGCTTAGCGGGCCAAATGGCGACGCAGGAAGCATTGAGCGCCATGGCTTCTGGAGTATCGTTGCCATCGCTTCGAACACAAATTGCTCGGCTTGCGGATGATTAGCTAGATGCCTGAGGGTGGGAAGGGCATTGCGCCCCCACCTAGCCAGCACGCGAGACAGAAGTATGCCATTTGATGGGTTGATGGGGCGCTTCCGCGCTCCACCTGCTTCGACCCACTGAGTAATTGCAATTCGATAGGACAGCCACTGATCCAACTCCCATTGGCAAGCTTGCTCAATTAGATACCCATAATGGTCCGGACTGACGTGGCTGGCGATCTCAGCCAGCGCGCATATCGACCCGCTTGGCTGGGAACTCCCCGTAAGTGCACCTATCAGTGAATCGGTCTGTTCAATAGTGGGCAACCACGGCATGCGCATGTGACCGCCGCTATCGTCATCTATTCGACCTAGAACCAATCCCGCAATCTCTCGCCGAGTGTCTAGGTCATACTCTCCCGCCACTTGGCAGACGGAAATGATCAACCGATCGCCATGCATCTGGGTCAGGAGTGAGCGAAGCGCAAAGTAGCGGTCATTGTTCCCATGATTCCCCCGATGGCGAAGGATCTCGAGATGTAAGGCTAAGTACTCTCGTAGCGCTGTGCTCACCTGCTCGAGATTGGCGCACTCTGCAAAGAGCCCTTGGGCATAGTTTGCGCCAGAATCATCCGGAGAATCCCGCAATGTGCGATCAAACAGGCTAGCGCGTGCGTCCTCGTCAAGTCCACGGACTCGCTGGACCACCCAGTCAGGCGGGTGACGGCTGGAAAACGCCATTTCTATTGCCAGTGAGTCCACGATTTCTGGATCACTTTCGGTGAGCATCGCCAGGACAGACTCTCTGGCGTATGAGTCGTCTTCTCGCAAAAGTGCCACCAGATGCTCAACCGGGGGGCGGGGAAGAATCGTTTGAAATCGTAGTGCAATGCGGTGGCGCTGCTCTTCCGGCATTGTCTCATGCAGCCTCCGCAGTTCCGCGTGCACATCTTCATCTGCGTCGACCAGTTCTTCCTCCAGGGCTAGAAGCAGGTCGGGACTCAGCTTGACCGAGTCTGGCGCTCGCAGCCACGCATCAAGCGCGGCGTCCGAAGCCGGATACTCCCAGCGGATCGCTAAGATCGCCGCTACGCGCAACTCGTCTTGAGCTGAGTTAAAGGCGCGGTCCACCAGGTAGTTCCAGTTTGCAGGGTTTCTCGCTACTTCGTGGATGAACTCCACATGGCGCTCTACGGCCCATCCTTGGAGTCTAACTGGGGCGTCGGGTCCGAGTTGCCGGATGGTGATGGGCTGAGAGCTGAGGCGATGAATATTCAGCCGACGCTGTTGGCCTTCCTGCTCGAGGCAATGCCAAATCCGATCCGAGAAGGCGGGAAGAGCACTATCGACCATGCAGGCCAGGCCGTACTCTCTAACGGCAGTAACGGGCGAGTCAGCAAGTGTGTTCGCAAGCGAAGCCAGTTCGTCGAACGCCGTCGGGTTATCTTGCCTTTCAAATCCGGATGCAGCGGAGAGGATGCTGGCAAATTGTAAATCTACGGCGACAGCAGCTCCCATCAATTTCGATCTTGCCGGAGAGGGCGGAGAATCGCCCGAGAGTTTGTCGGCAACAAGCAGCAGCGTCTCTTCCCAAGCGGTTAGATTGATAGGATTGAGGATATCGCTACCGAATCTTTCATCGGACTGGCAGTCAAGTAGAAAGAGGTATCTACTCGCCGCAAAGTATTCTTGGAAGCGCTGGTGGGCGAATCGAACTAAACCGAATTCTTCGAAAATGAGGTGATGATCGCATAGTTCCTGAAGTAGCCGCGCTGGCTCAAAAGCGCCGGCGATCTGGCGCCTCGACTGCAGCTCCTCGGCTTCGCGCGCCAGCACTGATCTCGCATCCGACATCAATATGCGCGTGCCGCCTTCGGAGTTCAACTGCCACGCAAGGGCTTCGAGGTACGAGCGATGAAAGCCGTACAATGGAGATGCCGACAAAGCTGCGCTTCTCACCCCATCGCTTTCGTATGCTTGCACGATCGCGTGATAGACCGTGAAACTGTTGGTGGCCCCTCGGTCCCGTTCACTAAGGTTGGCAACACCCCGAAGTATTAAGGGGTTGCGGGCGGCGTACCTGAGACGATGCTGCACCGACAGGTGCGCGATGAGCATAGTTGCTTGTTCAGCTGGCAGACTTGCTCGGACGAACTCTTGCTGTCTCCGCCAGTCAAGTCCAGTAACGCCTACCAAGACTGGGGCCCCGAGATCGGGGCGCTGGCTAGTATTTCTTGTCGTCAAAACAATGTTGATGCTGGGTGTCGCAACCAGGAATGCTCGCATCCTCTGGGATACGGGTTCCAGTGCATCGACCGAAATCTCGTTCCAGCCATCGATGAAGAGCGTCAACTTGCCTTCCTTGGCGTACCGAGCAAGTCTTGCGGAGGTAATTTCGGAGGCCGCATAGTCGGTAAGCGACGCGATGAACTCCAGCGGTCCTGAGCCGGTGCTCGCCCACGCTGGTGCATCCAGGAAGAGGGGAAGCTGGCGACGTGGCCGTTCATCGAGCAGGGACTTAGCCAATCGCAGCGCAGCCGTGGTCTTGCCGATCCCGCCCTCGCCGGACAGGACGACGTTGCGGCCAGAGGCAATCAATTCGATGACCCGATTCTCACTCAGTGGCTTTCTGGTGCGATCTGCGTCTTGAGGTGGATCCGTTGCACCATCCGATTGGGTTTCAATTTCTATGAGACTGATCGGCACCACTGTGTCGTTGAAAAGTTGCATCGATAACGCATGTTCTACGCCCCTACTGGCGGCTGCGACGCATCGCTCCCACAAGCGCTCATCCGAAACCTTATTAGGCTCGATGTCGACCTTGAGGACTGGGCCCGTGTAGATCGGCGCCAGGTTATTGCCTCCAATCGCAACACCACCACTGGACGCAGTCACCTTGTCAGCAGGTATCCGTAGACCACGACGAAGCCACGAGAACATGTGCGAGAGCATCAAGATGCCTGTGGGAGTAACCAAGCCAATGTGGAAATTCCGAGACCGGCAATGCCGATGATGAAGCCGGCAACCTGCCAGAGATTCCGCGGCGGCTTCGCGTCCGCACCTCGGGTAGTGATGTTCCCATTGTTGTTCCCGCCAATGGCAACCCCTCCATGAGATGCTGAAATGTGACGCGAATCCTTTGGAGGCCGCACTCTCGCAACAACGAGAAGAATTGTCGCAGCAACAAGGCATCCGATGCCAATCCGGAGCAGGACAGCTTCCTCAAACATGCGTATACCCCTGATAGGTTCAGTTCAGCCACTTCATTAACTTACCAAATACCGGCTTCAGTGTTTCTGGCGATGCGCTGGGTAGGTACGATTTAGCTCCCAGCCGTGACTCACACCCCCTAATCTTCGAGGAGGCGGGCTGCGGGGTTACCAGTTACTTCACCTGCATAAAAGTAGCCGATTCCGCTCGCAACTGCACGGTGTTCCGTCATCTGCATGATCGCTGGCAGAGTAATTCCTTGGCGACTGGCCTCGGCCACGAATCCCGCCCGTAGACTGTGCCCGCCAAAATTCCCCTCCAGCCCAGCCCAGCCAAGCGCGCCCGTCCCTGGACGACCTCACGGACGGCAACTGGGGATAGGGCAGGACATACCTGCTGTTCCATAGCCGTAAGAAGATGGCCCCCTTGCGGCCCGATCCAGAACTGGCTTTTCCGGCGTCGACGTGGCGGTAAGGCCAGCCTGCTGAGTCTTGCTGTGCGAAAGCCGACTCGACGCGCCGGCCGCCTCCATTGGCAAACCCAAAGCAGAGCAGGGCACGGCCCCGGACGTAGGTGCTAGCACATGCCTGTGTCAGTCAAAAAATGAGAAGCCTTTGCAGAAGTCGAGTCGCTCCTCGCCAACGGAAAGCGACCTCGTCATTTGAATGTCCACGCAGCCTTAGGAGGCTAAGGCAGCGGGCCAGCGCTGATAGGAGTACAGAAGATGGCCCGTGAGCAAGAGCCGAGCCACGACCGCAAAGATTGCCGCGCAAACCCAACAAAGCACCAGGCAGTACATTTCGCATAATGTATATTATGTAAGAAGCAAGCTGTGTTCATAGGGAACGCGCATTGCAGCCAAACGCTCCAAGCAATCCCCATGCTAGCCCCACGCCATGACTACTTCTCCTCTCCCGCAGGCGTGCGATCTAAGGGGCGTTTCCATGGCCAGAACCCCTCGACTTCCAGGACCACCGACCAGCTGAGGAAGGTCCGGATGATGACAAGCAGGCCCAGGGAAAGAATTGCGCGGAGGGTGCTGTCCAGCGCAACCGTACGGATGATGTCCGCCGCCACCAGTATTTCCAGACCCAGCAACAGCGCCCGTCCGAGCCTGCGACGGAACCGTTCGTAGCTTTCCACGCGGTCCTTGTGCTGCACGGCCAAAGCGATCACGTAAACCGCTGTCGACACCACGATGGTCACGACGATCAACGCGATTGCCAGCAATTCTATCGCCAGAGCCGACCATTCGACCCAATGGATCGCAGCCTCTTCGCTCAGCATGAAAATGCTCCGAAAGGTCAGTGTTCCCATCGCAACTGGACGCCCTCAGCGAGCGCCGAATCGGCAAGCGTTTGCAATCCAGTCGCAACTTGCGAGTGTCTAGCCTGAGGAGGTTCGGACAGGGCAACCAGCGTTTAAATACCTAGCCCAGGCCAGTAAAATTACGTGGCCTGTCATTGGGGTGGCATGGGTGACATTGTGGTGAAATCTCCAGCTACCGGCGGTCAATCTATGCCTTTGTACGCGTTCAGCAGGCGGTCGATCCCGGCTCGCGTGATGCGTCACGCAAATGGGCGGGAACTGCAGGTCAGGGGCTGACCTCGTCGCGTTGCCGCTCGATCTGGAGCAGCACGTCGGCCTTGCCCTCTTCCGCCGGCATCCGCCGGACCAGGTTCCGCAGCATCTGCAGGTCCTGAAGCCAGCCCAGCCCGTCACTGGTCTTGTGCAGTGCCTTCGCCTTCCTGTTGCTGGCAACATGGCCCTTGGCATCTCCGCCCAACGCACCGAGCGCCTGCCCGGCATCGAGTTGCATGCGCAGTCGTCGCACACGTCTTCGCCAACGGTGGATGGCTTCGGCGTCACCGTCCGAAGCCGCGCGGGAGGCCGCCCGCTTCACCCGTCGCTCGCTGCGTGCGAGCGCGGCCCGAACGTGCCGCCGTCGCAGGCGCTCCCATGGCTGGGCCTCAAGCCGCTGCAGAACGCGCTCGATCGTCCTTCGCCTGCGTGCAAATTGCGGGTCGATGGCCGCAGCCTGCTGCAGAATGCCCGCGCGCCTCACCTCAAGCGTGCCCACTACTGCCGCCCAGGCGGGACCGGGGTGCAAGGCCTGATGCCGTTTGGCCGCCTCGACCACCACATGCGCATCCCGAAGCGCTGAAAGGCTTTTGCCGAGCCGTCGGAGCGAGCGATCCTCCCGCTCGAGCTCGAAGTCATCCTCATCCAGCAGGGCAAGCACCGCCCGCATGCGCCGGATGGCTTTGCGTGCCGCATGGATGCCCTCGTTCTGGTCGTCCGGGGCAGCCAACGCTGCCACGACACGGGCGCCGTCCTGCGCCAGGAGCTCCCGCGCTACCGCACCAGGTGCATCTGCCAGCATGGGTGACTCCGCGCCATGACGTCGCCAGAGTGTATCGAATCCGCTCAGCCCGGCCCGGCATGTCGGGCTGCTCAGGATCCAGCCTGGGCATCCAGGACACGTTCGACAAACGCCACCGCATTGCGCAGCACCTCGTCGAAGTCGGCCGCTTCGGCCACATCGGGCTGGATCCAGCGCTGGTCCCGCAACGCGACCACGAACACGAAGGCGGGCTTGCCCTGCGGCTGCCACGCGGTCACATGGAAATCCTGTCCACGATACGACGCATCCAAGGTGGCGCTGGCGACAGTAGCCTGCCCGGCCTGCCGCGACGCGTCGCCCCATACGTCGCCTGCCTGGGCTGCCTGCTCCTGATCCCGCACCTCCGCGCCGAAGCGCACCAGCCGGGCGGCTGGCAGGCGGCTGTACCTGCCGGAAGACACATCGGAGATGCCGCACAGCGCGGTCGGGCGCGGGCCGCGCACCTGCACCAGGCCAGCGGAGGAACGATTGGAAGTCAGTCTGGACATCGGGCCTGCCCCACTAGCGATCACCTGGCCTGAGTCTGGCGGCGGGCCCGCTCCGGCGCATCAGTAAAGCCGCGGGACCTTCGTGCGTACTCTTACTTAGCTCACCATCGATAGCGTGCGCCAATCCGCAGAATGGTCTCCGCGTAGTGCTGGCCGCCCTGTTGGTAGCCCACGTTCGCCCATGCGCTCCAGTCGCGCCCCAGCCATGCGTTCACGCCGAACTTCAGCTCGTAGCGGTCTCCCGGGTATAGGTCGCCCAGCTGCACGCCATTGAACGCCAGCCGGTCCGGAACACGGTCGTGCCACCAGTTCAAGGTCAGGTAGGGCTGGAACCGGTGCTCGCCGGACAACCACGTGCGGTGCGTGCGAACGCCAAGCCGGGAGACCCATCCGGCGCCATCGGTGCCGGAGACGCGGGTGCCATTGACCTCGACGGTGTCGTCTTCATCGTAATCAAGGCGCACTAGTTGCAGTTGCGGCTCAAGGAACCAGTCGCTGCCCTGCCCAACCTGCAGCGCATATCCCGCTTCGGCAGACAGCGTCCAGGTGCGCGCATCGTAACGGACCTCGGGCAGGCCGTCGCCCTGCACGGTGTTGCGATAACGACCATGGGTCACCCAACCATCGAGGTACGGCCCGGTTTCCCCGGGTCCATTCGCATACCAGGTGCCGTAGGCCCCCAGGCTCCATCCCTCGGTCTTGCCGCGTGAGCGCGCGGGATTGCCGGCGGCGGTCGCGTCGTTGTCTGCAGTGCCACGACCCAGCATCGCGCCGAGGTGGAACGTGCCCTGCCCGCTGCCGGTCTGCCAGCGTCCTGCGTCAGTGCCCACCTGCACCAGCGTGGCGTCCGTATCGATATCGAAGGCGCCGTCGCGGCTGCGGCTGCGGCCATCTCTGCCCACTATGCGCAGCCATGCCGAGGCATGGGTCGTTTCACTCTCGTCATCACCGCGATCAGGCCATCCGTTTTCACCCAGGCGGTCGTGGAGGCTGTGTACGAACATGGCGACGGCCTGCCGCTGGTTCGCCAGGTAGGTTCCCACTTCGGGGCGATACAAGGGCTCGATTTCCTGCGAGGGCGCGTCCGGGACAACCGGCGGAGGCGCCGGCGGAGGTGGCGGCAACGGCGGCTCGGGCGGCTCGGGCGGCTCGGGCGGCACGGGCGGGTCCGGTGGCACCGGAGGCGTCGGCGGAACGGGAGGATTCGGCGGCGGCTGGGGCGGCGGGTCGGTAGGCAAGCGCTGGGAGGTAAGGAACCATGCCTGCGGGCGCGACGCATCACGGCTTCCTCGAACAAGCTGGTATTCGTATGGCCCTTCCACCACACGCTGCAGCAGCGCGAACGCATCCACGCTGGTGCCTGCACCATTCTGGGTGTCGACCAGCAGAATGCCGTCGCCGCCGGTCAGTGCACCCTCGCCGCCGCTGCGAAGCACGCGCAACCCGGTCTGGCCGCTGGCGGTGCCGCCCGCGATCACCAGGTGATCCGACGGTGAACCGTCGCCCGCCAACCAGGTGTTGAGCGTGACCGCCCCGCCCTCGCCCACATACCCGGTCACCGTGAGGGTCTTATAGCTCGCAAGGCTGGCGGCAGAACCAACGGGCATGCCAAACACGATGTCAGCTGTCCGGTTGGTCAGCCGGGATACAACCGAGGAACCGGTCATTGCCCAGCGTGTCCCGGCCTGCAACTGCATCTCCGAATAGCTCCCGGACTCGGTCAGCGCAGCCCCGTCCAGCGATGCGCCGGTGGCGGTCAGCCCGAGACTGCCGCTGCGCGCGCCGACAGCGGCCACGCTGAAGAGGGTGCCGCTGCCACTTCCCACCTCCACGCCCTCTGCCAGCGTCAGATCCAACCGCGAACCGGCCACCTGGATGGCGGGCGCCTGCGCACTCACCAGACGGCCGCCGGACAACGAGGCAACGTTGGAACGGGTGGCGCTGGTCGTGCTGGAGTAGAGCCCTGCAGCGTCCGCGCCCTGCGTACGGATCACGCTGTCAACGGCAGTGATGCTGCCGCCGGAAACAACCGCCAGGCCGTGCGCCATGGCATTGAGGGTCGTCACCGACGCGCCCTGCAACGTCACCGTCGGGGTTCCATCAACGAACGGGCTGCCAGCCGACACGGCACCGTAGGCGGCATTGCCGGACGTGATGATCGTTCCGTTGACGAAGCGCAGGTTGCCCATGGTCGCCGGTGCAAGAACGGAGTGCGAAGCGAATACACCGTAGACACCATCGGCGGGAACCTGGACGCTGACCTGGTCAGCCACCAGTACGCCGCCCAGCGCGAACAGCCCCGCGCCTTGGCGCAGGAATGTCGTGCCAAACGTCGCGCCGCTGGGCTCGATGGTCCTGACAATGCCGCCATGCGAGTCGCTGATGGTGAAAGCAGCGTTGCTGATCGCCACACGCGACTGCGTGTCCGCAACCACCCCCATGCCGGCCCCCTGTACCGTCAGGCCGCTGGCTGTGATGTCCGCTCCGCGTGTGGCGGTGATGCCGGTGCCGGCAATCCCGGTGAAGGTGATCGATGTGCCATCCAGGGTGCCCGCGGGCACGAGGGTGTTGTCCGCGACGATGCCGGCGGTGCCGGCGTTCACCGTGGCCGGGTTACCCAGCGTGAGCTGCGTGGTTGCATCGGCGTACACCCGTCCGCCGTTGGACAGATACAGGCCCGTGACATCGTGGCCGCTGTTGGCAATGCGCGTTCCGTTGCGCGCGTCGATCACGCTGCCTGCATCCACCGCCATCAGTGCGGCACCACCCGGGGCGCTGTCCGGACCGGTGAGTGCGATGCTGCTGCCGTCGACCAGCACCACGCGGCTCAGACTGTCGGCACGGACCCCGTAAGCGCTGCGGGAGAAATTGGAGGTGAGCGTGAGTCCCAGCGTGATGTCGCTGTTCTGCACGGCCCGCACGCCATAACCGGACACGTTGTTGCCGGTGGTGGCGTTATTCATTTCCAGGCGGATGCCGCTCCCGAGTGACTCGGCGAACCGGCTGTTGCTGACGCTGATGCCCAGCACCCCCAACCCGCTCGCATTGAGCTGGATGAGGGTCTGCGGGCCCATCAACACCTGGCCGCCGTTGATCATGTCGATCGCATGGCGGGTGGAGGACGTGGAGGTGATGATCGTCGCGCCCGGACGCAGATCGATCCGCGTGCCGGGGTTCGTTGCCGACACTGCTGCATTCGTATTGGTGGCGCGCAGCTCGGTGCCGGGTGGGATCTCGCAGGTACCGGAGGAAAGGGCGACGCGGGCGGAAACCACCACGCAAGGGTCGGCGCGGACGGGCGGCGCCACCCCGAGGGATGCACCCAGTGCGATCGCACAGCTGGCGCCGTACGCAGCCCTGCTTGGCATGACGGTCCTCTGCCGCCGCGCAACCCGGCGCGGCTACCTTGACCCCCATGGTCCTCCTGCGCCTGGCCGGCGAACATCCCATTGCCGCCCGGCACGCTCAGTAAATCTACTGGTCCGTTCTTCCACGCGCTTCTCATGCGCCTGGTACAACCCTGTGCGGAGTCTGCGGCGAGTGTGCCTTCACCTTCTAGCGGCGTGGGCGGAACGTCGCTTGAAACGATTCCTGCAAGGCATGGCAGCCGTTGGATCTTCTGGGGAATGCGCTAGAGCTTCTTGATCGATTCCACGTAAATCACATTTTCCGAGCAACCGAACCCCTCGATTTTCCGATCCCGGATTTCAAACCACATCATTTCATCGAGCCGGGGCCGGAATTCAAGCGAGCCCGCTATCGCTACCCGTTTCGTATCCCAGCGCAGGCTGTCCTTCAATACGTTCTTCGGCAGTGCAAGGTCGTAGCATTTGCCGTCATCCAGCGTGACCCAGCCCAGGCCGTGGCCACCGGAAAGGATCTCCAGCACACCGCTCACTTCGATAGACGCCCCGCCGGGCGCGTCGACCGGTTTGGCGGACGAGCTCTGACAACCTGCGGCTATACCAGCGACCGCTACCGCAATGAGCAGCTTTGGGACGAACATGTAACCCCCTTCGCGGCGGACCTTCCAGCTGCCTGACACGCTACCCTATTTCGGTGCGCTCGACGCCGAACACGCCGGCCCGGGTGAATACATGGCCGGTCTCACCGGACTTGGCCGGCGAACATCCCATTGCCGCCCGGCACGCTCAGTAAATCTACTGGCCCGTTCTTCCACGCGCTTTTCATGCGCCCGGTACAACCCTGTGTGCAGTCCGGCTCACGCCGCGAGGAATGCCCCATGCTGCCCGCCCTGCTCCGACGTATCGCCGTTCAGCTGTTCGACAATGGCGTGCTGCGGCTGATCTTCGAGAACACGCGCAACATGGCGGTGTCCTCGCTGATCACTGCCGCCGGGCTGGAAGTTGTCCGCGCGGGTCCGGGCGACCTCGACCTGGTCAACCCCACCTTGGCCGGCTACGTGGTGGTCACCATCGGGGTCAGCCTGCTGCTGCTGAACCTGGGCGACGGGCTGTGGCGGCTGAGCCGCATGAAGTCGCACCTGCTCCTGCAGATCCTGCTGTGCGGCGCCTACGCCTTCATCTTCTGGCGCGTGGTGTACCTGGTGCTGTACTTCAAGGCGGGCGGTGGGATGAGCATGAACACCGGCGGCTGACCCGCTCAGCGCGCATCCTTGTAGATCTTGCCGTCCTTCATGATCACGTCGAAGTTGGCGTCTGGATCGGTGATCACGTTGATGTCGGCCAGCGGATCACCGTCGACCAGCAGCAGGTCCGCCAGCGCCCCCTCCTCCACCACGCCAACACGCCCGGCATAAGGGCTGCGCTTGCCCGACAGCGCCAGCAGCTCGGCGTTGGTGCCGGTGGCCATCACCAGTGCCTCGGCCGGCGTGTACCAGCGGGTCAGGCTGGCCAGGATGCGGTTCTGCTGGGAGGCCAACGCACTGGAAAACAGCACGTCGGTGCCGAAGGCGGTCTTGAGCTTGTACTTGATGGCGAAGCGGTAGGTCTGGTCGGTGCCGGCGAATACTTCCTGCGCCTTCTCCCACTGCTCTGAGCCCTTCGGGAAGGCGTTGGCCAGCTCGGGCGGGAACGGCTGCGTGCTGAGCCAGGTGCCGGTATCGCGGATGCGGCGGGCAGTGGCGTCGTCCATCAGGCTGCCGTGCTCGATGCACTTCACCCCGGCTCGGATGGCGCGCTGGATCGCTTCCGGGGTGTAGGCATGCACCGTCACGTAGCTGCCCCAGTCGGTGGCTGCTTCCACCGCCGCGCGGACTTCCGGTTCGGTGAAGGTCACCACGTCCAGCGGGCTGTGCGGGGAAGAGACGCCGCCGCCGGCGGTGAGCTTGATCTGGCTGGCGCCCCGCATCAGCTGCTCACGCACCCGTACCCGCAGCTCGTCGGGTGTATCGGCAATGGCGCTGTCACCGAGTACGTCATGCCGCGAGCCGGGCTGGCCCACGGTGCGCGGCAGGTCGGAGGCCTCACGGAAATCGCCGTGCCCGCTGGTCACGGTAATCATCGCGCCGGAGGGCCAGATGCGCGGCCCGTCGGCATGGCCGGCATCGATGGCCGCCTTCAGGCCCCACACCGCCCCGCCAACGTCACGCACGGTCGTGAAGCCACGCAGCAGCGTCTTGCGGGACTCTGCCCCGGCCACGATGTTGATGTAGCCCGTATCGGCCGTCATCAACGTCTGGATCGGGATGCCGGCGAACATGCTGTGCCAGTGCATGTCGATCAGCCCGGGCATGAGGGTGCGGCCGCGCCCGTCAATCCGGCGCGCGCCGGGCGCGTCGATCGCACCGGCCGAGATGCGCGCGATGGTGTTGCCCTGCACCAGCACGTTGCTGGGTGCGGAAAGGCGGCCGTGGGTGCCGTCGAAGATGCGCACGTTGGTGAACAGCGTTGCAGCAGGTGCCGCGCCGGTCGCCGGCGGCGGGGAAGCATCGCCCTCCGGTGCCTGCTGCAATGCCGAGTGCGCGCCTGCCGACGCGGCCAGGCCGATCGAAACCAAGGCACCCAGAATCCGGACAGTCAGTCGTTGCGACATGGCACTGCGCCCCCGTGGCGGTTGTTGCGCTGGTATAGGAGCGGACACGTTAGGGCCATGTGTTTGCGGAAATTACTGGTGCGGGTTTCACTGCTGCATAACCCTGCCGGGCGGGTAATTGGACGATCTCCCAGGAGTGGCCTGTCATGACCGTGTTCTCCCGACTTGGCAAGGACCCCGGCTCCATCGGCGTGGCAATGAGGTCCAGCTGGCAGCGCCTGTTGATCGTGGGCGTGCTGTTGCTGATGCTGGGCGCGTTCGGCATTTTCGCCTCCTCCTTCATGGTCCGCACCATGACGGTGCTGGTGGCCGGCCTGCTGGTGATTGCCGGGGCATTGCAGCTGACCGAGGCGTTCCTGCTGCACGGCCTGCCCAGTTTTGCGATGACCATCCTGCTGGGTGCGGCGCAGATCATCGGCGGCATCGCCATCTACACGCACCCCGAGTGGGCCGCGTACGCCGTGGCGACCACGGTGGCCGCGGTACTGGTAGTGCAGGCCATCGCGCAGATCAGCCTGGCATTCCGGTTCGCACCGGGCGGCAAGCGCTGGATCTCCCTGGTGTCGGGGTTGGTAGCGCTGGTGGCCGCGGTGGTGTGCGTGAGCGGCGTGGCCTGGGCCGGGCGCGCCTCCGCGTCCTGGGGCGTGGGGTTGGCGCTGCTGGCCATGGGCGTGGCGTACATCGCCATCGCCCTCCTGTTCCGGCAGGACCGCGATCCTGCGGCCTCCCCTGCGCGGCGCTAGAACGCGCCTTCCAGGTAGGTGTAGATGTAGTTGGAGCCGCCATCGACCGTGCCCAGCATCTGCGCCGAACCGAAGATGCCGGAACGGTGCGATACCCCGAAACCGAAATATAGTTCGTGCCAGCGCTCGTTGCCGAAGATGTCGCCCAGGCTCACATCGATGCTGGGATCCAGATAGTTGAGCACCTTGGACGTGTTGCGCTCGCGCCGCGCCTGCGACTGCACTTCCGCATACGGCACGCGCTCGGCGTAGGACACGCCGAAGCCGAAGCCAAGCCGGGTCTTTACCCGGTGCGACCACGGGAACCCGTAATAGAAGCCCTTCATGTAGGCATCGATCTGCCAAGAGTCCGGCTGGTGCCCCTTCTCGTCGTGGCGCAGCACGCCCACGTAGCCGACCAGGTCAAGCGGCCAGCCGTTGAGGCCAGACACGAACGGGCGGCCCACGTGTATGCCCCAGATGTCGGTGGGATCGTCATCGTTGAGGCTGACGCAGCTGAAGGTCATGATCTTGACCAGGTGGCAGCCGTCGTCCGAGTCGCGCCCGTAGAACACCTTCACGTAGGTGGGGGTGCCCTCCTTGTCCCAGCGCACCTGGCCGTTGCCGAAGTCGTAGGCGGCGCCGAGCATGGCACCCCACTGCATGTCGCTGTCCACCAGCGGGCTGTTGCGGATGGTGCTGGAATAGCGCTTGGCGAACACGCCGCCGACCAGGCTCCAGTTCTGCAGGATGCGGTAGCGGCCGTACAGGCCGGCGGTGATGTCCAACCCGCTGCCGGCCGAATACTCGGTGCGCTCCGGAGTCACTTCATAGGACTCCACGCCGAAGTAGTAGTCGTTGAGCTTGGCGCTGCGCCAGCCCAGGGTGAGCACCGGCTGCAGCGCCCAGCGGTCGCCGCGCAGGGTATAGCCGTACCCGGCGCGCACTTCGGTGCCGTTGGAGTTGTTGGAAATGTCCTGGCGGACCGTGAAATCCAGCGCGTGGTTGTCGTGCTTGAAGTAATAGCGCGCGCCGATGTCGGCCTCGCTGTTGCGGGTTTCCATGCCCTCGAGGATGTCGGGGGTTTCGTCTTCCGGGTAGCCTTCCAGCCGCCGTTCGACGAACAGTTCCAGGCCCTGGTCCTCGCGCGGGGTGAAGCGCACGCCGGCCGCGTTGGAGCGCAGGAAGAAGCGCTCGCCCTCGTACAGGTACAGCGGCATGATATCGACCCGATCGTCGGCGCCCTTGTACGGTGACGATTCGATCCTGCCGAGGAAGCCCAGCCCGGCGCTGCCGGGCTCTTCCAGGATGGTGCCGAGCATGGCGTCCTGCGCGGCCACCGGGCCGACGGCCGCCAGTGCACTCACCAGCAGCACTCTTCGTAGTCTGCGCGTAGCCATGACGTCTCCTATTTCACGAAGTCGTACTTGAGCGCGGTCTGCAGGCGGAACACATCGCCGCTGGCGCCACTCTGCTCCTGCAGCTTGCCGTACAGCAACTCCGCGCCCCAGCTCCAGCTTGGCGCCGGCTGCCAGATGATGTTGGCGGCGGCGTAGTCGCTGCGGCGGAACACGGTCGGGTCGAGCAGCTGGTCACGTTCCAGGTACAGCCGGCTGTAGGTCAGGGTGGTGCGCCAGCGCTGCGACCAGTGGTGCGTGTAGCCCAGCCATCCGCCGTACTGCTGCAGCACCTGCAGGTCACCCTCGGGGTCGACCACACCGTCAAGGTTCAACCCGCCAAGATCGCCAATGAAGGCCGAGATGCCCTGCCCGCCCAGCGCACCGAACACCATGTAGTCGCCATTGTCGCCCCAGCCCCAGGTACCACTGAGGGCCAGCCCGCCGGCGGTGGCGCTGTCGCTGCCCTCATTGCTGTCCTGCGCCGAATCGTAGGCCAGGTACCGCAGCAGGCCCGACGCCTGCAGGCTGCCCCAGTCCGCTTCATGCCGGGCGGCCAGCACCAGGTTCGGCGCGGCCGTGCGCGAGCGTTGGGTGGCGCCGTAGAACTGCAGTTCGGGGGCACGATGCTCGGCCGCGAGGATGAACTGGTTGCCGTTGCCCAGCGGGAAGTACTGGCGGATGCTGGCCACGCGCGCCGACGGCGAGGCGCCAGGGCCGGCGAAATCCAGCGTGTCCGGGCCCGAATCCAGGTCCATGAAGGCCGACCAGCCAAAGCCGACGTAGGTATTGCCGAGCTGCCCCCACGCATGCCGCAGGCGGTAGCCGTAGCTGCCGCCGGAGCCGAAGAAGTCGTTCTGGATCAGGAAGCGCAGTTGCCCTGCGCCGGTATCGCGGCGGCCCTCGAGGGTGAGCCGCGTCTGGCGGGCGTGCATGTTGAAGCGGGTGCTGTCGCGGCCGCCATCCACCGGAATGTCGGAGGTGATGAACTGGTCGCTGTCGCCGGCATCGCCGCTGTCGAACATCGCATCCAGCTTGGCGTAGCCACCCAGCCGCAGCCACGTGCCGGTGCCGGGGATGAGGAAGAAGCCCTCCAGTTCATCGCCCGGGGGCACTTCGTTGTCCACGCGGGCCGACGCCTGTTCGTCCTCGTCGAAGGTGTCGCGCGCCGGCAGCGGCGACGGCGGCACGTTCAACGCCGCGGGCGACGCCGCGACCAGCGGTGCGGCGGGCACCGATACCGCGCCCGGCGCAGCCGTGGCGGGCGCCGCCGGCGACGCATTGGCGTGACCGGATTCGAGTGCCTGGATGCGCGCGGTAAGCATGTCAACGGTCTGGCGCAGCCGCTGGATCTCCGCGTCCTGGGAAGCGTCGCGGGTCTGGGCGACGACGGCGCCCGGCAGCAGCACGGCGGCCAGGCAGAGCGTTCGGGTGGGAATGCGCATGGAAAACGGCCCTCGCTGGGAAGTCGGGAACACGAAAGGGAATCAGTCGACGGGGATCTCCCGTTGGCCCTGGCCGCCGCCCAGTGCGGCGTACAGGTTCACCGCGTCCTGCAGCGCGGCTGCGCGCAGTTGCAGCAGGTTCTGTTCGGCGGCGAAGTGGTTGCGCTCGGCATCCAGTACTTCCAGGTACGGGGTCAGGCCGACGTCGTAGCGGTCGTGCGCGGTGACCACCAGCGCCTGCTGCACCTCCACCGCGCGGATCTGCGCCTGGATCTGCCGGTCGTTCTGTTCGGCGGCCACCAGCCCGCTGGCCACTTCGCGGAAGGCGTTCTGCACGGTGGACTGGTAGGCCGTCTCCCGCTCGTCGCGGGCGGCATTGGCCCCGTCCACGCGCGCACGGCGGGCACCCCAGTCGAGCAGCGGCAACACCGCGCCGGCCCCGAACGACCACACCCGGTTGCTGTCCGACACCAGCCCGGACAGCTCGTTGGAGGCGTAGCCGCCCGCGCCGGTCAGCGCGATGATCGGGAAGTACAGCGCCCGCGCCACGCCGATGTTGGCGTTCGCGGCACGCAGCTGGTGCTCGGCCAGGCGCACGTCGGGGCGCGCTACCAGCAGCGCCGAAGGCAACCCGGGGTCGAGCCGGGTGAGCTGCGCGTCGGGATCCAGCGGCAGCCCGGGCGGCAGTGCCGGCGGCAGCGGCGCCCCCACCAGGAACTGCAGCAGCTGCAGCGCCTGGCCCTGGGTGCGCCGCAGCTGCGCCAGCTGCAGTTCGGTCTGGGTCACCAGCGCATAGGACTGGTTGAAATCGATGGAGGACGTGAGCCCGGCGTCCATGCGCAGCTGGGCCAGTTCCAGGGTTTCGTTACGGCTGGCCAGCGACCGCTCCGCCAGCACGATGCCTTCGTCGCTGGCGCGTACGGCGTAGTAGCTGGCCGCGACGTTGGCGACCAGCGACAGTTCCGCCGTGTTCCGGGCTTCCTCGGTGGCCAGGTACTGGCGGCGCGCCACTTCGTTGAGGTTGGCTACGCGGCCCCAGAAATCCAGCTCGAACGACGGGATGCCCACCTGCAGCCCATAGCTGTCCACGGTGACCCGGGGCGCGCCGTCGGCGGCGCTGAGCGGTGTGCGCAGGCGCTGGCCGGACGCGCTGGCATCCAGCCCGGGCAGGCGCTGGCTGCGCTGGATGCGGAACTGGGCGCGCGCCTGTTCGATCCGCGCGGCCGCGCCGGCGAGATCGCGGTTGTACACCAGCGCCTTGCCGATCAGGTCGCGCAGTACCGGGTCGTGGAAGAAGCTCTGCCACGGAATGCCCGGTGCCAAAGCCCCTTCGGCAGCAGACGACGGAAACCGGTCCGGAACCAGTGCATCGGGCCGCACGTAAGTGGGCGCAAGGTTGCAGCCGCACAGCTGGCAGACCGCCAGCACCGCGCCCAGCCGCCAGAACATGCCGCTACGCATCGGTGTCCTCTTTCGGTACGGGCGCGGCGGGATCGACCGTGCGCGGACGCGCACGCCGGCGCAGCAGGAAGTAGAACAGCGGGGTGAAGAAGATCCCGAACAGCGTGGCGCTGAGCATGCTGCCCAGCACGCCGGTGCCCACCGCCTGGCGGCTGGCCGCGCCGGCGCCGGTGGCGATCACCAGCGGCACCATGCCCACGATGAAGGTCAGGCTGGTCATCAGGATCGGCCGCAGGCGCTGCTGCGCGGCCTGCAGGATCGCATCGCGCACCGGCACGCCGCGCGCTTCCTCGTCGAGCCCGAACTGCACGATCAGGATCGCGTTCTTGGCGGCCAGGCCGATGATGGTGACCAGGCCCACCGTGAAGTACACGTCGGCCGACATGCCGCGTGCGGCGGTGAACACCACCGCGCCGAGGATGCCCAGCGGCACCACCAGCAGCACGATCACCGGAGTCACCCAGCTTTCGTACAGCGCGGCCAGCAGCAGGAACGCCACGATGAAGGCCAGGCCGAGCAGCATGCCCACCTGCCCCGACGCTTCGCGCTCCTCCCGCGCGGTGCCGGTCCACTCGTGACGCATGCCCGGGGGCAGCACCTCGTCGGCGATACGCTCCATCTCCACCAGCGCCGCGCCACTGGAGACGCCGGGCGCGCCCTGCCCCGACACCGTGGCCGACAGGAAGCCGTTGTAGCGCTCCACCTGCTGCTCGCCAACCGTCCAGCGCGTGGTCGCGAAGGCGGAGAACGGCACCGACTGGCCATTGCTGCCGATCACCCGCAGGTCGGACACATCTTCGGCGCGCATGCGCTGTTCGGCATCGCCCTGGATGAAGACCCGCAGCACGTTGCCCTGGCGCACGAAGTCGTTGACGTAGGCCGAGCCGAACATGATGCCCAGCGCCTGGTTGACCTGCGACAACTGCACGCCCAGCGCACGCGCCTGGGTGCGGTCGATATCCACGAACAGCTGCGGGGCGCGCGGCATGCCTTCCGGGCGTACGCCCGCAAGGCGGTCGTTGGCGGCGGCGCGGGCGGCAATGCCCATGGCGGCCTCGCTCAAGCCGGCACCGCCTACGCCGCTGCGGTCTTCAATCTTCATGCTGAAGCCGGAGGCGTTGCCCAGCGACTGGATCGCCGGCGGGTTAAGCGCGAACACCTGCGCCTGCGGGATGCGGGTGAACGCCGCGCTCATGCGCGCGGCCAGCGACATGGCGCTGCGCTCGCTGCCGCTGCGTTCGGCCCAGGGGTGCAGGTCCACGAAAGACATGCCCACCGCCTGGCCCTGGCCGAAGAAGCTGAAGCCGATCACCGTGGCCACGTTGCGCACTTCCGGCTGCTGCCGCAGGATCGCCTCGGCCTGCTCGGCCGCGGCGCGGGTGCGCTCCATGGTCGCGCCGGGAGCGGCATTGTACGCCACGAAAATGTAACCCTGGTCTTCCGTGGGCAGGAAGCCGCCCGGCAGGCGCGCATACAGCAGGCCGGTGATCAGCGTGACCACCACGAACACGCCGATCCACAGCCACGGGCGCACCAGCATGCTGCCCACCCAGCCGGCGTAGCTGCGGCTGCTCTTGTCCAGCCCGGTGTTGATGGCGCTGAACAACCGCCGGCCGGGTCCGCCCTTCCCCACCTGTTCCTTGGCCGGGCGCAGCATTGCGCCGCAGATGGCCGGGGCCAGGGTCAGGGACAGAATCGTGGAGACCACCAGCGATACGCTGAGCGTGACCGCGAACTGCCGGTAGATGCCGCCGGCCGAACCGGGGAAGAAGCCCATCGGGATGAACACCGCCAGCAGCACCAGCGTAGTGGCGATGATCGCGCCGGACAGCTGCCCCATGGCCTTGGCCGTGGCTTCGCGGGGTGGCAGATCCTCCTCGCGCATGATCCGCTCGACGCTTTCCACGATCACGATGGCGTCATCGTTGAGGATGCCGATTGCCACCACCATCGCAAACAGCGACAGCAGGTTGATTGAGACCCCGAACGCCAGCAGGCCAAGGCACGCCCCCAGCAGCGAGACCGGCACCACGATGGTGGGCAGGAACACCGCGCGCCAGCTCTGCAGGAACAGCAGCACCACGATGGAGACCAGCACCAGCGACTGCAGCATGGTCACCGCCACGCCGTTGACCGATTCGGTGATGAAGGGCGTGGTGTCGAACGGGGTGGTCCACTGCATGCCGTCCGGGAAGCTGGTTTCCAGGTCCTGCATGCGCTGGCGCACGGCGGTGGCGGTGGACAGCGCGTTGGCGCCGGTGGCCAGCGAAACCGCCAGGCCGGCGGTTTCCTGCCCGTTCAAGCGCAGGTTGAAGGCGTAGTTGTCGTTGCCCAGTTCCACCCGCGCTACATCGCCCAGCCGCACGGTGGCAGCGCCCGGGGTGGCGCGGATGATCACCTGGCGGAACTGTTCGGGGGTGCTGAAGCGCCCGCGCATGACGATCTGCGCGGTGGTTTCGGTGGACGGCGTGGTCGGCTGCAGGCCGAGGCCGCCGCCGGCCGTCTGCGCGTTCTGCTCACGCACCGCAGCCATCACCTCACCGGGCGAGATGCCGTAGCTGACCAGCTTCTCGCGGTCCAGCCAGATCCGCATCGCGTAACTGGAGCCGAACAGGGTGACATCGCCCACCCCGTGCACGCGGCGCAGTTCGTCGGCGATGTTGCTGTTGGCGTAGTCGCCCAGCTCCAGTGCCGAGTAGCGGCCCTTGTCGGACTGCAGCGAGATCAGCATCAGGAAGCCGTTGCTGGCCTGGGTGACGCGCACGCCCATCTGCCGCACTTCATCGGGCAGCCGCGGCTCGACCCGGGCCAGGCGGTCCTGCACCTGCGACCGGGCGATATCCAGGTCGGTACCGCTGCGGAAGGTCACCCGGATCTGTGCCGTGCCATTGGCACGGCTGGTGGAGGTCATGAACAGGAAATCGTCCACGCCGCTGAGTTCGTTCTCGATGACCGAGGTCACGGTGCGGTCCAGCGTCTGCGCGTCGGCACCGACGAAGGTGGCCGAGATGCTCAGCGAGGGTGGCGCCACGTCGGGGTACTGCTCCACCGGCAGGCTGACCAGGGCGATGCCACCGAACAGGATGGCGAACAGCGCGATCACCCACGCCAGCACCGGGCGGTAGACGAAATAACCACTCATGGGGCTTTGGCCTTCGCCTTGGGGTCTGCGTCGGGCTGGATCGCCACGGGCTGGCCGGGCTGGATCTTGTGCCAGCCGTCGACAATCACCTTGTCGCCGGGGGTAAGGCCCGACTGCACCACCCAGCGTCCGCCGGCCTGCCCGGCCAGCGTCACCGCGCGACGCACCGCGACGTTCTCGTCATTGACCAGCATCACCGTGGCTTCGTCCTCGCCCACCTGGATGGCGCGCTCGGGCAGGCTGGTGCCGTTGCGGATGCTGCCGATGGCCAGGATGCCACGCACGAACTGGCCCGGCAGCAGCCGGCCATCGGGGTTGGCGAAGCGTGCGCGCAGCGTGCGACTGCCGGTGGCCGGGTCGATGGCGGTTTCGCTGAAATCCACCACGCCGGTTTCGGGCAGGCGCACGCCGCCATCCAGCAGGATGGTCACCTGCACGCGATGGTCGTCGCCGACGTCGATGCGGCCATCGGCCACCCCGCGCTCGAGTTCGTTCATGGCGATGTTGGACGGATTGAAGATCACGAACGCCGGGTCGACCTGGTCGATCCGGGTCAGCAGCGTGGCTGCGGCCGCACTCACCAGCGCGCCTTCGCTGACCTGGGCCCGACCGGTGCGCCCTTTGATCGGCGCGCGTACCGTGGCGTGGTCCAGCTGCAGCGTGGCGCGGTCCACCGCCGCCTGCGCTTCCATCAACGCGGCATCGGCCTGGCGGAACGAGGCCTGTGCCGATTCGTACTCCTGCACGCTGACCGCCTTGCGCTGCACCAGCGTGGAAAGCCGGGAGCGCAACGCGGACGTCTGCGCCTTGGCCGCACGCGCCGATGCCAACGAGGCATGCGCCTGCTGCAGCCGTGCCTGCAGATCACGCGGATCAATCTGGAACAACGGTGCGTTGGCCTCTACTTCGGTGCCATCCACATACAGCTGGCGCTCGACGATGCCATCGGCACGCGCCCGCACTTCCGCCGAACGGCTGGCCTCCACCCGGCCCGGCAGTTCCACCAGGTTGGGCACGACCTGCGCCTTGACCACTTCCACGGCCACCAGCGTGGGCGGGCGCTGCGCGCCGTCGGGCCCACCACCGCGCCCGCACCCTGCCACCAGCGCCACCGCCGCCAACAGCCATGCACGCGCCATCCACCCAGGGGATTGCATCCTTCCGGCCTCCGCGGTTCGCACGGCGCCGGCACCTGGCCGGCGGCCGTGACGGGAAATGTCGGCGCAGCGGCTAGAAGGCCACCGCGTCGCGGATCAACGGACAGGTCATGCAATGGCCGCCACCGCGGCCACGCCCCAGCTCGGCCCCGACGATGCTGATCACTTCGATGCCCTGCTTGCGCAGGTCGGTGTTGGTCTGGGTACTGCGGTCATAGGCCACCACCACGCCCGGCGCCATCGCCACCAGGTTGTTGCCGCTGTCCCATTGCGAGCGCTCGGCCGCATAGCGGTCGCCGCCGGACTCGACGATGCGCAGCTGCTTGAAGCCCAGCGCTTCGGCCACCACGTCGTTGAAGTGCTTCTTCTCGAACACGATCTCGAAGCCCGGCGCCTTGTCGCTGGGATGCAGCGAGACGGTGTGGATCTGGTCGACGATACCCGGGAACACGGTCACCACGTCGCGGTCGGCGAAGGTGAACACCGTATCCAGGTGCATGGCCGAGCGCAGTTTGGGCATCACCGCCACGATCACCCGCTTGGCCGCGCCGTTCTTGAACAGCGACTGGGCCAGCTGGGTGATGGCGGTGCGCGAGGTGCGCTCGCTCATGCCGATCAGCACGATGCCGTTGCCCGGAATCAGCACATCGCCGCCTTCCAGCGTGGCATTGCCGTGGTCCACGGTGGGGTCACCGAACCAGATCGGGAACTTGGCCTTGGTGAAATCCGGATGGAACTTGTAGATCGCGGTGGTCAGGATGGTTTCTTCATGCCGCGCCGGCCAGTACAGCGGATTGAGGGTCACGCCCTGGTAGATCCAGCAGGTGGTGTCGCGGGTGTACAGCGTGTTGGGCAGCGGCGGCAGCAGGTAGCCGACGATGTCCGGCTGGGCGCGCGCGGCCTGCAGCGTGGGGCCGGCGAAGTCGTCCGGCAGGTCGAACACGCTCAGGCCGCCGATCAGGGTTTCGGCCAGCTGCCGCGCCGACAGCGATTGCAGGTAGGCGCGCACTTCAGTCATGAATTCCACGCCCACTTCGTTGGCGTTGATCTGGTGGTCCAGGATCCAGTTGCGGGCCTCGTCAAGCTCCAGCGTCTCGGTCAGCAGATCGTGCATCTCCACCACGTCCACGCCACGGGCGCGCATCTTGGACATGAAATCGAAATGATCGCGCTTGGCGTTGTCTACCCAGATCACGTCATCGAACAGCAGGTCGTCCTTGTTGCGGGGCGTCAGCCGGCTGTGCGCCATGCCGGGGGCACAGACCATCACCTTCTTGAGGACGCCAACTTCGGAATGAACGCCATAGACAGTTGCACTGGACATTGCGGGCCTCTCCATTTCGCGAAAACAAACAGGGAAAGCGAAGCCTCCGCCCTTCATCGCGGCGGCCACGGGATGTGCTCTCGTTGCGTGCAGAACTAGTCCCGAAAAGGTAAAACCCACGTGAGCGTCGGAATCTGGATAGTGATCAAAAAGGCCTGTAAATGCTGAATGTGTTGCACTGGTTGGCGCGGCGATTTCTTTCACATCGCCGTTACTGGTCGCGTAGTTAATCGCTGCTCCATGGAGCACATTCCAAGGCCAGGACGGCTGGCCACTTCGCAGTCCCGCGCATTCATTTGATGGAGACACACGATGAAACTTTCCCAGGCAGGCGCCGCGACGGCGCTGTTGGCATCGGCCTTGTTCATGACCGCCTGCGCCACCCACACCACGCCCAGCACGTTCAACCGCTCCGAGGTCGGGCGTGCCCAGGACGTGCAGATGGGCACGGTCCAGTCCATCCGGGCGGTGCAGATCCAGAATGACTCACGTGGCGTGGCCACCATCGTCGGCGCCGGCATCGGCGGCGTGGCGGGCAGCTCCATCGGTGGTGGCAGCCGTGCCAACACCATTGGTGCCATTGCAGGTGCGGCAGCCGGCGGGGCCGCAGGCAACGCGCTTGCCCGCAGTGCACGCAACGGCGTGGAGATCACCGTGCAGCTGGAGAACGGCCGAACCGTCGCCGTGGTCCAGGATGGCAACCCCAACGACTACCGCGTGGGCGACCGCGTGCGGGTCTCCAGCGACGGCGCCACTACCCGCGTCACCCGCTGACACGAAGGAACCGTCATGCGCCACCTGCTGATGACACTGCTCGCCGTGGCCGCCCTCAGCGGGTGTGCCACTACGCCCACGATGACCACCCAGGAACGCTTCAATCTCTATGTGCAACATGCCGGGCCGCCAGTAGCGTCCTTCCAGCTGGCCCGCTTCGTCCGCCAGACGCAGTGGACGCCGCTGGGTGACCGGGCGCTCGCGGTGTGGACCAGCCCCAGCCGCGGGCACCTGCTGGAGCTGCGGGGCCGCTGTACCGGGCTGTCCATCGCCCACACGGTGCAGATCACCAATTCGTTTGGCACCGTCAACGCCCGCTGGGACAGCGTGATCCCGCGGACCGCGAGCGTGGCGATGCCGCAGTCCTGCCGCATCATCCGGATCCGCCCGCTGGATGGCACCGCGATCCGCGATGCGCGCCGCGAGATGCGCAACACGATCTACGGTGACCGCCCGGCCGACCTTGTGGAGGACACCGGTCCGGACGTGTCTGATCGGTTCGACGACTGAGGACGGAGTGCCATGCCGATGGAGCGCCTGCGCGGCCTGTTCCGCCGCAATGTATCGCGCAGTCTGTTCGATGCGCGATGGATCATGGCGCCGTTCTATTTCGGGCTGGTGGTGGCGCTGTTGCTGCTGCTGTTCGTGTTCCTGCGCCAGCTGGCCAATTACGTGCTGAACATCGCCAATATTGGTCCAAATGACGCGGTGTTGCTGGCGCTGTCGCTGATCGACATGTCGCTGGTGGCCAACCTGCTGCTGATCGTCACCCTGGCCGGTTATGAGAACTTCGTGACCCGGATCGATTCCGGCCAGGAACGCCGGCCGGCATGGATGGGCACGGTCGACTTCGGCGCAATGAAGACCAAGCTGATGGGGTCGATCATCGCGATCTCGGCCATCGCCCTGCTGCGGATCTTCATGAAGCTGGAGGAAGGCCTGGTGGTCGAGCCGGAGGTATTGCGCTGGATGTCGGTCATCCACGGCATGCTGCTGCTGTCGGCGCTCATCCTCGCGATCATCGAACGCCTGTCCCAACAGACCCGCATGCCGCACCCGCCCCGCGAGCCCTGAGCGCTGCTCAGCCGCCGGCGGCGCTGCGACGCTGTTCGATCTGCTGGCGACGGCGCGGGTCCAGCAGGAACTGCAGCCTACGGATGTCGCCCGCGCTCCAGCCCTGCGTCCCCAGTACCGCCTGCCACCCGGCAATGTAGTGCGAGGGCGCGAAGACGTGCCCGTAGCCCATCGGCGTACGGTCGGCCAGCAGCATGTCCAGCGCCAGCTGCAGCATGCTCACCAGCGGGTACCACCGCACCGCCGGTGACACGTCCGGTGCGCGTGGTTCGGCCATCCAGTCCGGCTGCCGCCACGCGTCATACGGGGTGAAGAAGGTAATCGGGTCGCTGGCGTACTGCAGGTACACCACCCGCATCCGCCCCCAGGGCGCGTCCGCCGGTACCGGGCTGCCGCCCTGGTTCATGAAGCGCACCGAGCGGCTGTCACGGAACACCGGCAGCCATTCGGGCGAGCCGGCGTTGCGCTGGTTGGTGGTCTGCCGCCAGGTGCGGGTGGCGAAGGGCGGGCCACTCCACAACGCGCCATCGATCGGCGTATCGATCATGTCGAACAGGTTCACCGAACGCTCGGAATTCATCGCGCCCAGGCTCAATCCATGCACGAACAACCGCGGCCGGGTTTCGGCCGGCAAGGTACGCCAGTACGCATAGACCTCGGCGAACAGCAGCCGCGACGTTTCCTCGCCGTACTCCGGCTCGACCATCAGTGACAGCGGGCTGGAAAGATAGGAGTACTGCACCGCCACGCTGGCCACGTTTCCATGCAGCAGGTACTCCAGGCTGTCCGCCGCCGCCGGGTCGACCCAGCCGGTGCCGGTGGGGGTGATCACCACCAGGTTGGCGCGCTCGAAACCGCCCTGGCGCTGCAGCTCGCGCAGCGCCAGCCGCGCACGGGCGCGGGCATCGGCGGCCGCAGGCAACCCGGCATAGACCCGGATCGGCTGCAGCGCGGGTGTTCCGGTGAACGCGGCAATGTCCGCCGCATCCGGGCCGGCAGTCACGTAATCGCGCCCTGCCCGGCCCATCTGTTCCCAGGCCACCAGCGAGCCCGGCCCACCCGTCGCACCCGGGCGTGTCGGCGCGATGGCATCGGGCGGAATCAACGCGTCGGCCTTGCGGAACGAAGCGTCGGCCGCATGCAGCGCACCGCGCAGCAGCACGCCATTGGCAATGTTGAAGAACAGCACCGCCGCCACCACGATGCCCAGCAGGCGCGCCACCGGTGCCGGCATCACCCGCCGCGACAACGCCCCCACCCGGCGCGCCACCCAGGCGAACGCGCGGCCCAGCACCAGCAGCACACCGAACACGGCCAGCGCGATCACCAGCAGCCGCAGCGAGAAACTTTCGTCCATCGGCGGCAGGCCCATCACCGCGCGCACCGAATCCTGCCAGGGGCGCACCCACCATACGGTGAGCGTGCAGGCCAGCAGGCTCACCCATGGCAGCCAGTGCAGGACCTGCTGCAACCGTCCACGGCCCAGCTCGGGCAGCATCAGGCGCCGCCACAGGGCCGCCAGCGCCACGCCGATGAGATAGCCCAAGCCGAAGCAGATACCCGACAACAGGCCCTGCGCCACGTAACCGCGCGGCACCAGGCTGGGGGTGAGCGAGGCAATGAACAACAGCGCGCCCAGCACCTGCCCGGTACGGCACAGCGGGCCGCGATACGGCGCGCTCAGGCGCGCCAGCACGTTGCGGGACGGCCTGGCCGGTGGCCCGGTCACAGGCGCAGCCAGCCGCTGGCCAGGCCGACGATCGCCGCAAGCGCCATCGCGCACAGCAGCAACAGCACCCCCATTTCCAGCGGCCGGAAGGCAATGCCGCGGTGGCGCTGCCAGGCCCAGAACAGCAGCGACCCGGGCACGTACAACAGGCTGGACAGAAGCAGGTAGCGGCTGCCGCCGGCCAGCAGCATCGACGCGGCGTAGACCGTGGCGATGCCGGCAATCCAACGCATCCGTGCGTGGGCAGGCGCATCCACGCCGCCCTCGCCGCCCAACGACAGCTTCAGCTGGTAAGCGGCAACCAGCAGGTACGGCACCAGTGTCATCGCGCTGGTCATCTTCAGCGCCAGGGTAAACGCGTAGTCGGCGAACCAGCTGACCAGCAGGAAGGTCTGGATCACGCCGTTGGTGAGCCACAGCGCGGCGTCCGGGACCCCCGCACGATTCTCGCGGGCAAGCGCGCGCGGCATCGCATCGTTGAGCGCGGCCGAGTGCAGCACTTCGGCCGCCAGCAGCGACCAGGACAGATAATTGCCAAGCACCGAGATCAACAACCCGATGCTGATGAACAACGCGCCCCAGCGCCCGGCGATGGCTTCCATCACCCCGGCCATGGACGGGGTACGCAGTGCCGCCAGGTCGGGGCGCAGCAGGATGCCATAGGACAGGATGGTAACCATCACCAGCAGGCAGAGCACGCCCAGGAAACCGGCCACGGTGGCAATGCCCACATCCTCGCGGCGGCGCGCATGGCGTGAGTACACGCTGGCGCCTTCGATGCCCACGAATACGAACACGGTCAGCAGCAGCGTGCCGCGGGTCTGCTGCCACAGCGTGCCGGCGCCCGGCGGCTCGCCCCCCCACAGGTTCAGCGCGAACACGTCCGCACGGAAGCCCAGCACCAGGAACACGATGAACACCGCCAGCGGCACCAGCTTGGCCACCGTGGCAATGGTGTTGATCAGCGCCGCTTCCTTGATGCCGCGCAGGATCAGGAAGTGGAAGCCCCACAGCAGCAGCGAGGCGGACAGGATCGCCACCACCGTGGTGCCGTCGCCGAACACCGGGAAGAACTGGCCCAGGGTGGCCTTGATCAGGATCAGGCAGGCCACGTCGGCCAGGCAGCAGCCCAGCCAGTAGCCCACCGCTGAAAGCAGGCCGGCGTAGTCGCCGAAGCCTGCTTTTGCATACGCATAGATGCCGGTGTCCAGCTCCGGCTTCAGCCGCGACAGCGACTGGAACACGAAGGCCAGCATCAGCATGCCGGTGCCGGCGATCGCCCAGGCCAGCAGCGCGCCGTTCACCCCGGTGTTGGCGGCGAACGCAGCGGGCAATGCGAAGATGCCCGAACCGATCATCGAGCCAACCACCAACGCGGTCAGCTCCAGCAGCGACAGCTTGCGGCTACCCACGGCGGGGCTCATCGCGGCGTGGTCCTTAGATTTGGATGTAGCCCGTTGCGATCCAGTACACGCCGACGATGGCAGCGATCACCGCCACGGCCAGGATGATGAAATCCGATGCCTTGGTGAAGATCTTTTCGCCCTGCTCGCGCCGCGCCCAGAAGTACAGCAGGCTGCCCGGTGCATACAGTACCGCCGAGAGCACGATGAACTTGATGCCGCCGGCGTACAGCAGGAACGCGGTGTAGATCGTGGCCAGGATCGCCAGGGTCAGGTCACGCCCGCGTTCGTTGGGGCGCTCGTTGTAGGTCTCTCCGCGCCGGGTGATCTTCAACCCGTAAGCGGCCACCAGCAGGAACGGAATCAGCGACATCGCGCTGGTGAGGTTGAGCATCAGCGAGAACGCATCGCGCGACCAGTAGGTGGTGATCACGATCAGCTGGATGATGATGTTGGTCGCCCACAGTGCCGCCGACGGCACCCCGTTGGCGTTCTCACGGGCGAAGATGGCCGGCATGTCCTTGGTGCGCGCCGCCGCCGACAGCACTTCGGCGCAGATCAGCGACCACGCCAGGTAGGCGCCCAGCACCGATACCATCAGCCCGACGCTGACGAACACCGCGCCCCAATGGCCCACCACCGCTTCCAGCACGGTGGCCATCGAGGGCTGGCGCATGCCGGCGATGTCGGCCCGCTCCAGCACCGCGAACGGCAGCAGCGTCACCAGCACCATCAACGTGGTGACCACCAGGAAACCGGTGATGGTGGCCGCACCCACGTCCTTGCGCTCCTTGGCGTAGCGCGAGTACACGCTGGCGCCTTCGATGCCGAGGAACACGAACACCGTGACCAGCATGGTCGCGCGCACCTGTTCGAAGATGCCGCCTTCCAGCCCGCCGCCGTAGAAATTGAACTGGAACACGTCCATCTTCATGGCAAAGGCCATGATCACCAGGAACACCACGATCGGGATGACCTTGGCGATGGTGACGATCTTGTTGATCGCCGCGGCCTGCTGCACACCGCGCAGGATCATGAAGTGGAACAACCAGATGCCGGCCGAGGCCACCAGGATCGCAACGACGGTATTGCCATCCCCGAAGATCGGGAAGAACGCGCCCAGGGTGGATTTGATCAGCACCCAATACGACACGTTGCCGATGCAGCTGCCGATCCAGTAGCCGAACGCTGAAAGGAACCCGGGGTAGTCGCCGAAGCCCTCCTTCGCATAGGCGAACACACCGGCGTCCAGATCCGGCTTGCGCTCGGCCAGCAGCTGGAACACGCGGGCCAGGGTGTACATGCCCAGGCCGGCGATCAGCCACGCCACCACCGCACCCAGTGGGCCGGTGGCACCGGCGAAGGTTCGCGGGAGGGAGAAAATACCTGCGCCGATCATGCCGCCGACCACCATGGCGGTAAGTTGCGTGCGCGTCATCTTCACGACGTTCGAGGACATGGCAGGCGTCCACTGGCAGGCTGGAGCATTCAGGATGGAGAGCAAATCGTCAATTCGACGTGAGTGCTTTGCGACTATCCGGAAACCGTCATCGGAGCGTGTTTTCAGCGGTATTCAGCGTTGTTTTGCCTGTCCGTCAACGAGCTCCACCACCTGCTGGCCGAACATCGCCACGTCCACCGGATCATGGCTGATCAGCAGCAGCGGAATCCCGGTGGCCTCCAGAACGCCCTGCAGTTCCTGGCGCAGGTGATCGCGCAACGCGTGGTCCAGTGCGGCAAACGGCTCGTCCAGCAGCAGCGCCTGCGGTCGTGTCACCAGCGCCCGTGCCAACGCCGTGCGCTGGCGCTGCCCGCCCGACAGCTGGGCCGGCACCATCTGCGCCAGGTGCTCGATGCGCAGTGCCGCCATCCAGCGTTCCACCTCGGGGTCGGCCTCGCGGCGCCGGGGATTGAACCAGCCGCGACGCAGGCCGAACGCGATGTTCTGGCGCACGGTCAGGTGCGGGAACAGGGCGTAGTCCTGGAACACGTAACCCAACCGGCGCTGCTGGGGTGGCAGGTGAATGCCCTGCGCGGCGTCGAACAGCGTCGCACCGCCCAGCCGAACATGGCCATCGTGCGGTCGCAGCAGGCCGGCGATGGCCTTCAGGGTCAGGCTCTTGCCCGCGCCGGAGGGGCCGAACAACACCACCTGCCGCTGGCTGCACTGCAGCTGCACGTCCAGCGTGAACCGCTGGCCGGGTGCCTCCATCGTGCGGCGGATATCCACTTCAAGCCACATCGCGCATCTCCCGGCGGCGCCCGCCGACCAGCCGCGCCGCCGCCAGCAGGATGAGGATGCACACCACCGAGGTGAGGATCACCAGCCCGTTGGCGGTGTCGTCATGCCCGGCCTGCACGGCTTCGTAGATCGCGATGGACAGGGTCTGGGTGCGCCCGGGAATGCTGCCGGCCACCATCAAGGTGGCACCGAACTCACCCATCGACCGCGCGAATGCCAGCAGCAGCCCCGCCAGGATGCCGCGCCAGGCCAGCGGCAGGCTGACCCGCAGGAACAGTGCGAACTCGGAGACACCGAGCGTGCGCGCAGCCTGCTCCAGCTGCCCGTCCACGTCCTCGAACGCCGCGCGTGCCGGCTTGAACACCAGCGGCAGCGAGGCAACGGCAGCGGCGATGACCGCCGCCTGCCAGGTAAACACCAGGTTGATGCCGAAGCTGGACTGCAACCATGCGCCAAGTGGCCCGTTGCGCCCGATCACCACCAGCAGGTAATACCCCAGCACGGTCGGGGGCAGCACCATCGGCAGGGTCAGCAGCGTGTCCAGCAGCTCACGCCCGGGGAAACGGCGCCGCGCCAGCAGCGCGCCCAGCGCCACGCCAAGTAGCAGGTTGATCGCCGTGGCCCAGCCGGCCACCTTCAGCGACAACCAGAGCGCGGACCAGTCCAGCGCCATCGATCAGGGCGCGCCGAAACCGTGGCGGCGCAGGATCGCCTGGCCCTGCGGTGAGACCACGAAGGCCACGAAACGGCGCGCTTCCGCCGCGCGGGCGCTGTCCTTGATCACCGACACCGGGTAGCTGATCGGGGTCTTCAGCGGCACGTCGAAGGCACGCACCACGCGGCCGGGCATGGCCTGGTAATCGCTGGCGTAGACAAAGCCGGCATCCACCTCGCCGCGCGCCACGTAATCCAGGGACTGGCGCACGTTCTGGGTCGTGATGGTCTTGCCTGCGATCGCCTCCCACAACCCCGCGTCCCGCAGCGCGGCGCGTGCATAGCGGCCCACCGGCACGCTGTCCGGATTGCCGATCGCCACCCGCTGCACGCCCTTCCCTGCCAGCGCGGCCAAGGATGTGGGTGCATCCCTGCGGCCTGGCGGCACCACCACCACCAGCTGGTTGGTGGCGAAGATCTGGCGCGAATCGGTTTCCAGAAGTCCGCCCTTCGCCGCCTGGGCCATCGTTTCGGTATCGGCAGTGGCCAGTACATCCACCGGCGCGCCGCGCGAAACCTGCTGCAGCAGCACGCCCGACGCGGCGAAGTTCAGATCGACCTTCGTTCCTGCATGCGCCGCCTCGTACGCGCTGGCAATGTCACGGAAGCTTTCGGTCAGGCTGGACGCGGCCGACACGGTGAGTTCGGCGGCGGTGGCCGGCAACGCGGCCACCATCAGCAACAGGCAAAGCAATCGTTTCATCGGTCAGGTCCCGGAGGGTTGCCCCGATGATAGCCACGGCGGGATGCCCGCCGCGCGAAGACCGTTACCCTGCCTGCAGGGCGAAGTCCAACCCGGCGCGCACGGCAGCCACCTGTGCGGCGTTGCACTCCGCCGGCGTGGTCCGCGGGCTGTCCGGGTACACCTCGGTGGTGGTGGCGAAGCGGGCACTGGTGAACCCCGCGCAGGCGCCGATCGAGCGCGATTCGCCCCAGACCACGCCCGGCGACTGCAGCGGCAGCCCGACCAGGTTGCCCTGCGCGTCGGCGGGGGCGATGTGGGTAATGGGGGCCACGGCGGCGATCAGGGCACGCTGGAACGCCGGCTCCGGATTTTCGCTGTTGCCGATCACATAGAAGCCGTCGGGAATGGTTTCCGGGTGCCACGGCTTGCCATCGCGCGAGGCCAGCGCCGGGTCGAACTCATGCGCGTCGCTGTCGGTGGTTTCGTGCAGGTCCAGGTGCACCAGCAGGTCGTCGTTGCGGGCGGCGAGCCACTGCATCAGCGAGGCCGATTCAACGATGCGGCCACCGTCACGGAAGCTGCGGTTGGGATCGATCGCATCGCGGTTCCAGCGCTGGATGCGTTCGTAGCCCCAGGGGCACACGCAGGGGGCGACGATCAGGTTGATGCGGCCGGCGTACTCCTGCGCGTGGTCGCGCAGGAACTGCAGTGCACCGTGCACGCCGCTGGTTTCGTAACCGTGCACACCGCCGGTGACCAGTGCGGTGGGTAGCGCCGCGTCCCAATTGCGGGTCATGGCCAGCAGCAGCGGGTAGGTGTCGGTGATGGATTCAAGCTGGCCGTACTGGACGATTTCCAGTGCATCGGGCAGCGCATTCAAGGGGGCGACCACGTCGTCGGCGTAGTGGCGTTGCACGACCTGGCGCGCGCGCCATGCCGCGCGCTCGGTATCGCCCCAGGGTTGGCCGGGGGTACCGACGGGGTAGAAATGGGGGGTGGTCATGGGAAGCTCCTGAAGCAGATGCCCCCATTGTAAAGGGTTGCCGGTAGAGCCACGCCCTGCGTGGCTGAGCGGGGGCCGGAGAATTCCGGCCCCCTTTTCCTTCCAGCGTTCAAGCAGCCTGCACCTCTTCGTAGCCGTTGAAGCGCATGTCGCTGGATGCGCGGCCCTGGGTCAGCGAACGCAGCGAGGTGGTGTAGCCGGACAACTGCGCCAGCGGCGCGTAGCCCACCACTTCCGCACGGCCACCCTGGTCCTCGATGGAGGCGATGCGACCACTGCGGCGGTTGAGGTCGCCCACCACATCACCGACATTCACCGACGGCACGTGGATGGCCACTTCCATCACCGGCTCCAGCAGGCGTGTTCCGGCCTGCAGCAGCGCGGCCTTCACCGCTTCGGCACCGGCCCGATGGAACGCCATGTCGGACGAATCCTTGGCATGGGTCTGCCCATCGACCAGCGCCACCTCGATGCCCACCACCGGATGGCCACGCGGACCTTCCGACAGCGCGCTCCGCACGCCCTTCTCCACCGCCGCTACGAAGCCGCGCGGGATCACGCCGCCTACGGTGCGGTCGACGAAATGCACCTCGCCGTCCTCGCGTGGGCTGACATCCAGCACCACCCGGGCGTACTGGCCCTGGCCGCCGGTCTGCTTGACCACCTTGCCTTCGATGCCACGTACCGCGTGCTTCAGCGTTTCCTGGTAGGCCACCCGCGGCGCACCGGTGCGGACGTTGACATTCCACTCGGTGCGCAGCCGTTCCACCATCACCTCCAGGTGCAGCTCGCCCATGCCCCAGACCAGGGTTTCGCCGCTGTCCGCTTCGGTTTCGACGCGGAACGACGGGTCTTCCTGGGCGAGGCTGGACAAGCCCTGCGCGATGCGGATCAGGTCGGCCGACTTTTCCGCAGTCAACCGCCACGCCAGCACCGCATGCTGCGCCTGGATGGTGTCCAGCAACAGCGGGCGCGAAGGTGCACTGAGCGTTTCACCGCTCACCGCATCCTTCCAGCCCAGGACCGCCACGATGTCACCGGCCACGGCCTGCTTGATGTCGTGGGTCTGGTCGGCCTGCACCCGCACCAGCCGGCTGACCCGGCGTCCCTGCGCGTGCTGCGAACTGGCCAACGCATCGCCCACCTTCAGCGTGCCCGAATACACCCGTACGAAGCTCAACGCCCCATGGTGCTGGTGCGTGATCTTGAACAGCAGCGCCGCCAGCGGCCCATTCGGATCCGGCGGCAGGCTGACCTCGCCCGCCTCCTCCGTGGCCACCACGGCCGGCCGGTCTTCCGGCGCGGGCAGGTAGTCCACGATGGCATCGAGCAGGGTTTCAATGCCCTTGCTCTTGAACGCCGCACCCGCCAGCACCGGCACGCCGGCACCGGCCAGCGTGGCCCGGCGCAGCGCAGCGCGCAGCGCGGCGGGTTCCACCGCACTTCCGTCCAGCCAGGCTTCGGCCAGCAGTTCGTCGTGGTCGGCCACCGCTTCCACCAGTTCCGCACGCCGCGGCTCCCACTCGCTGTGCTCAGCGGTGGTCCACGCGGTGCGGGTCGGGGTGCCGGCGTCGTCCCACTGCACGGTGCTGCGGTCGACCAGGTCAACCCAACCGTGGAAGGCGTTCTCCGCGCCCAACGGCCAGCCAAGCGCCCACGGCCGCGCCTGCAGCTTGTCCTCCAGCTGCGCCAGCACGCGCTCGAACGAGGCGCCGATGCGGTCCATCTTGTTGACGAACGCGATCAGCGGCACGCCATGGCGACGGGCCTGGTGCCACACGGTTTCCGATTGCGGTTGCACGCCATCCACGGCGGAGAACACCGCCACCGCGCCGTCGAGCACACGCAGCGAACGTTCGACTTCGATGGCGAAGTCGATATGCCCGGGTGTGTCGATCAGGGTCAGGTGGTGGGTCGGTTCGCCGCGCGGCGCCCAATGCGCCTGCACGGCGGCCGCGCCGATGGTGATGCCGCGCTCGCGCTCGATCGCCGAGAAGTCGGTGGTGGCGGCGCCATCGTGGACTTCACCGACGCGATGGATCTCGCCGGTTTTCCACAGCAGGCGTTCGGTGAGCGTGGTCTTGCCGGCGTCGATGTGGGCAATGATGCCGAGGTTGCGCCGGAGGTTCTGGGTCTGGGTGTTCATAAAAGGGGTCTCGCTGCTGCCAACATCAGGGAGCCGCACGCCGCCGTTGGCTAACGGGCGTGCGGCCAGGTTTGGGGCTCGGCGATCTGGTGCATGGCACGTTCTCCTTGATGCATAAAAAAGCGCCCAATGGGCGCTCTGTCTGGGGTCCTGCGGTGATCGAATCCGATCAGCCGCCAGAGGAGCCGCGAGGCAGACGCGCCCGTCCCGCGAAAGCGCGGGTGCGAGTAAAAAACGTCAGGAGCGGCATCGAGTTCATGGCGGTGGTTGAGAGGATCTGCGGCGAATTCTAGACCTCTGGGTAAGGGTTGCAAGCGGTTTTTGTCGTCACAGGTAGAACACTGACGGCCAAGTCGAGCGGATTATCACGCGTCCGGGACTTAACTCCTTCCGTCCCCGTTTTTACATGCGAATAGGTCGCAATTGCATTGCGGGTAAAAGTCCTTAAAATGGCGAGTCAACGTCGCTCTGCGACGACCCTGACGCTGGCAGTACATGACCCCCTCCCCCGCTTCGTTCCGCCGGTTGCGCCCCAACCTGCTTGCCCTCGCCTGCTGCATCGCCAGCGCCGCCGCACCTGCCGCCTTTGCGCAGAACGCCACCGATCTGGATGCGGTCCAGGTCAACGCCTACCGCGCGGCCAACAGCACCAGCGGTGCCACCAGGACCAGCACCAGCATTGCCGAAACGCCACAGTCCGTCGCCGTGATCGAACGCGCCGAACTCGATGCGCGCGGCGTGCAGTCGCTCAACGACGCCATGCGCTATGTAGCGGGCGTGAGCCTGGAAAGCAGCGGTATCGACAACCGCGTGGACGACTTCCGCATCCGTGGGTTCGATGCCGGCAGCTGGGCCAACAACGTAACCCTGGATGGCATGCGCGCGCCGCAGGGCAGCCAGTGGAACCGCAGCATGTTCGACAGCTGGAACCTGGATCGCGTGGAAGTGCTCAAGGGCCCGTCCGCCGTGATGTACGGCCAGGTCGCACCCGGCGGCATGGTCAACCAGGTCAGCAAGACCCCCACCCCGGACCAGCAGCGGCTGCTGCGCCTGGGCGTGGATGCCAACGGCCAGTACAGCGCGGCCTTCGACGTCGGCACCGGCAGCGACGACAACACGCACCTGCTGCGTCTGGTCGGCCTGTACCGGGATGGCGACACCCAGATCAAGCACACGGCGCAGGAGCACTGGTTCCTCGCGCCCAGCTACACCTGGCAGATCGCCGAACGCACCCGCCTCACCCTGCTCGGCATGTATCAGAAGGACGACGGCGGCTCCACCTACCAGTTCCTGCCAATGGCCGGCACGCTCAACGCCACGCCCCATGGCCACATGAAGAACAGCACCTTCATCGGCCAGCCCGACTGGAATACCTTCGACCGCACGCTGTGGACGGCCGGCTGGATGTTCGAACACCAGTTCAACGACCACCTTACCCTGACCCAGAACGCACGCCGCACCCATGTGGATTCGCTGTACCGCGGCGTGGTCACCTTCGGCGCGCTGAATGCCGATGGCCGCACCCAGAACCGGCGCGGCGTACAGGGCACCGGCGATTCCGACGGCGACACCTTCGATACCCGCCTGCAGGCCCGCTTCAGCACGGGCGCGGTGGACCACACCGTACTGCTCGGCTGGGATTGGCAACGGGCAGACTGGGAAGGCGTGCGCAGCGCGATGACCAACCCGCGCGCGATCGACATCTTCGATCCCGTCTACTACCCGTACCAGCCCACCGTCACCACCGAAACACCCACCGCCGGCATCAACCGGCAGAGCGGCGTGTACCTGCAGGACCAGCTGGCCGCAGGCCACTGGCGCCTGACCTTGGGCGGTCGGTATGACTGGACCAAGGACGACACGCTGAGCGCCACGCGCAACATCGCCACCGGCATCTCGCAACCGGGTGCGCACAACGTGATCAAGAACGAAGCGTTCACCGGTCGTGCCGGCGTGCTGTATGTGTTCGACAGCGGTCTGACCCCGTATGTCAGCTATGCCGAATCGTTCCAGCCCTCCAACAAGTCGCCATTGGACAGCTTCACCCAGACCGCGTTCGACCCGGTGACCGGCTCGCAATGGGAAGCCGGTCTGAAGTACCAGCCGGCCAGCGTCGATGGGCTGGTCACCCTGGCCGTGTACGACCTGCGCCAGCAGGACATGATCGTCGATGACCCCGTGGCCAGCCACCGCAACTGCGGCGCCACCGGCACGGCGGTCTGCTCGATCCAGGGCGACGAAGGCCGCGTGCGCGGCATCGAACTGGAAGGGCGCATCACGCCGATCGAGGGCCTTAGCCTGATCGGTGCGGCCTCGCGGATGGACTCGGAAATGCTGACGTCAGCGGCCTACAAGGGCAAGCAACTGGCCATGGTGCCCGACTACAGCGCTTCATTCTGGGCCGACTACACCTTCCAGACCGGTGCGCTGCGTGGCGTGAGCCTGGCTGCTGGCGCGCGCTACAACGGCGTGAGCTACGGCGACAGCGCCAACCTGTACCGCATTCCGTCCTACACCCTGTTCGACGCTGCGCTGCGCTATGACCTGGGCCAGCATGGCAACACGCACGTGCAGCTCGCGCTCAACGCCAGCAACCTGGCGGACAAGCGGTATGTGTCTACCTGCACCGGCGTATCGTCCTGCTATTACGGCAGCGGGCGTACGGTGATGGCTACGGCGACGTTTGGCTGGTAGCCCCAGCCACGCAGGGCGTGGCGCTACGCGAGGGGGTCGGCGACTACCACCAGCGGCACATCGCGTTGCGGGTGCCGCAGCACCAGCACCGGCTGCTGGTACACCCGCTCGATGTGCTCGCGCGTCAGCACCTGGTCCGGTGTTCCATCAGCCGCCACCCTGCCCTGCTCCAGCAGCACGATCCGGTCGGCATATCCCGCCGCCAGGTTCAGGTCGTGCAGCACGACGATCACGCATGCGCCGCTGTCGGCCAGCTGCCGCACCGCACGCAGCGTCCGCTCCTGGTGCCGGAGGTCCAGCGCCGCGGTCGGCTCATCGAGCAGCAGCAACGGCGTGTCCTGGGTGAGCACCCGCGCGAACGTTGCCCGCGCGGCCTCACCGCCGGACAACGTCTGCACCTCGCGCCGCCGCAACCCCAGCATCTCGGCCTGGCCCAGCGACTGTTCCACCCGCGCCGCATCGCGCAACGCATCGGCCGGGTGCGGCAACCGCCCCATCGCCACCACCTCGTCCACCGTGAACGCAAAGCGCACTGCATGGTCCTGTGGCATCACCGCCCGCTCGCGTGCCAGCGCCATCGCCTTCCAGTGCGCGATCGGTTTGTCGTGCAGGATCACCTGCCCGGCATCGGCCTCGACGTCGCCACTGGCCACCGCCAGCAACGTCGACTTGCCCGCCCCGTTCGGCCCGACCAGCGCCGTCACCGTACCCGGCACGAATCCCAGGTGGATGTCGTGCAGGATGGACCGCTCACCGAAACGAACGCCCACGCCATCCAGTTGCAGGAACGGCGCGCTCATACCGTGCCGCTCCGGCGCTGGTGCAGCACCAGCCACAGGAAGAACGGTGCACCCAATGCGGCCGAGAACAAACCCAGCGGAATCTCCGCGGGCGGGTCCAGCGTACGTGCGGCGGTATCGGCGACCACGATCAACACCGCACCGGTCACTGCCGACACCGGCAGCAACCAGCGGTGCCCGGGGCCCACCAGCATGCGCACCACGTGCGGCACCACCAGCCCCACGAAGCCGATGGAACCGGCGAATGCCACGGCCGCACCCACCAGCAGCGCGCTGAACGCAATCAGCTTCAGCCGTGTGCGCTTCACGTCCAGACCCAGGTGCTGCGCCTGGCGCTCCCCCAGCGCCAGCATGTCCAGCGGCGTGGACAGCCGCAGCAGCGCGAATGTCCCCAGCATGAACACCGGCAGCGCCGCCGCCAGGTCAGCCCAGTCGGCCTGCGCCAGCGAGCCCATCTGCCAGAACACCAGCGACTGCAGCTCGCTTTCGCTGGCGATGTAGGTCAGGAACCCGATCGCCGCCGAACAGAACGCCGCCATCGCAATGCCTACCAGCAACAAGGTCGCCGTGCCCGTGTTACGCCCGGGCCGCGCCAGCGCATAGGTGAGGCTGATCGCCGCCGCACCCCCGGCAAAGGCCGCCAGCGGCAGCGTCCAGCCGCCCACGCTGCCCGCGCCCAGCACGATGGCCGCCACCGCGCCCAGGGCCGCGCCCTGGGTCACCCCCACGATGCCCGGATCGGCCAGTGGATTGCCGAACAGCCCCTGCAGGCTGGCCCCGGCCATCGCCAGTGATGCGCCCACCAGCGCGCCCAGCAGCGCACGCGGAATGCGCAGGTTCCAGACCACCGCCATGTCGCGCTGGCTGACCTGCGAGGGGTCGAGCATGCCCAGCTTGACCGCCACCGCCTGCACCACCTCCAGCGGTGGCAGGCGCAACGGCCCGACCGCGAACGAAGCCAGGATCGCACCGAGCAGGGCGAGCGCCATCATCGCCAGCACCCATCCGCCTGCACGTCTGCGCGTAGCGCGTTCCATCACAGCGTCCTGCTCACGGCGACGGCAGTGCCGCCAGCGCCTTGGCCAAGGCCACCGCACCGCTGCCGGAGCCCACGCTGGCCGCCTTCAACTGCACGTCCGGCATCACCCACACGCGGTTGGCCGCGCCGGCCGGGGTCTGTTTCAACGTCGGGTAGGCCTTCCACAGGCCCGCCTCACCCCCGAACAGCTGCAGATCGTTTTCGGTCACCAGGATGACCTCGGGCGCTGCGGCCACCACGCCTTCATTGCTCAGCGCGGAATAGTTGGCCACGCCCGCTTCGGTGCCGATGTTCACGCCACCGGCCAACCCGATCAGCTTGCCCGAGGCACTGTCGGCGCCCGCCACGGTCGGCGCGCCGCCAGCCCCGGTCGCGGAAAGATGGATCACCCGCGGGTGCACCTTGCTGCTCGACGCGATCGCGGCGGCTTCCTCCAGTTGCGCCTGTACCTGCGCTGCCAGCGCGTTGCCGGCCTCGGCCACGCCCAGCGCGGCCGCTACCTTGCGCACCTTTTCCGGTGCCGGCTGCAGGTCATCGATCACCACGGCCGCCTCACCCGCACCGCGCAGTTTCTTCGCCAGCTCGGTATGCCGGCGCAGGCTGTTGCCCAGGAACAGCGTCCCTTCCAGGCTCAGCACGCCTTCCACGCCGGTGGTGCGGTTGAACAGGAACTGCTTGGGGGCCTTGCGCCCTGCTTCGGTGGCCGAACGCAGCGGCGCGGCATACACCTGGCCGCCCAGGCCCAGCGCTTCGATCACCGCGATGACATCGTCACCGCCAGCCACGATGCGCGAGGCGTCTTTCACCGTGACCTGTTCGCCGTCGTCGGAGGTCACCGTCACCGGAAGCACCGGGATCAGGTTGGTGCTGGAGGGCACATTGGCGCCGGCCAGATGCAGCCAGCCCTGCGGCAGCGCGGCAGGCGATGATGCGTTTGCGGCGTCGGCCGCCTTCGGCGCGGCTTCGGCAGGCGCTGCCGTTTCCGCGGGCTTGCCACCGCAGGCAGTCAGTGCGGCTGCCAATGCCAGCACCGGCAGATGCCGGCGCGCGGTCAGGGAACTGGACATGTCATTACTCCGTCAGGTGCGCGCAGGACCGCAGCCCCGCGCGCGGAATGCATCAGCGGCGGGCCGGGGTGATGCGGGTGATGCGGTCGCCCTTCGGGTCTTCCGCGCCGCGCGACTTGTTGACCGCGAACACGTTGCCCTTGCCGTCTTCGCGGACGTGGTTCGGGAACGTGCCGCCGTCCAGGTTGCCGACCACCTTGCCGTCGCCATCCACCACGGTCACCGTGCCGGCACCGCGGTTGGTGACGTAGGCCAGGCCGGACACCGGTTCGAACGCCACGTTCAGCGCACCCGCGCCCACCGGCACATCGTGCAGGACCTTGCCGCTGGCCACGTCGACGATGAGCAGGTTGTCGGTGCCCTGCGAGGCCACGAACAGGCGGTTGCGCTTCGCATCGAAGGCTACGCCGGAGGCGCTGATCGAATTGCCCAGGTCGATCACCTTGTCCACTTTGCCGCTGGCCACGTCGATCATTGCCGCTTCCGGTGTCCCGATGCTCACCGTGAACAGCTTGCCGCTGGCTTCATCCAGCACCAGGCTCATTGGCACGAACTTCTCGTCGTCCACGCCGGATGCCAGCGTGATCGGCTCCAGCGCCTTGAAGGTCTTGGCATCGAACACCGACAGATGGTCTTCGCCAGCCGCCGACGCGAACACCTTGCCACGCTTGGCATCCACCACTACGTCACGCGCATGCGGCACCGCGCCCACCGGGAACTGGTGCACCAGCGACAGATCGGACTGGCGGTACACCGCCACCGTGTCCTGGCGGGTGTTGCTGACCCACACGTTGCCGTTGGGATCGTCCACGCCCACGCCATACACCGCAAACACGCTGCCGCCCTTGGCATCGGGCACCTGCGCCGGGGTGATCGCCCTGAGCACCTTCAGCGTCTTCGGGTCCACCTTGAGCAGCTGCGACTGGGTCACCGGCGGGCGGCCCACCGCCGAGGTCACGAACAGCGCGTTGCTGCCCGCGCTGTAGGCGCTCTGGTACAGCCCCTGCACCAGCTTGCCCGAACGCTGCTGGAACGCCTGCTGGCCGCTCAGCGGCAGGTTCGGCGACACCCGCAGGGCCACCACGGTCGCAGCAGCCGGCTGGCTGGCGCGCACCACCACCGGGTGCTGGCCGGGCACGGCGTCGGCCGGGATCTGCACGCTGGCCTTGAAGTTGCCCTGCTCGTCCACCACCACCGGCGTGGCGTTGAGCACGGTCTCGCCGCGCAGCAGCGTCACCTGCTGGCCGGGTACGAACGCGCGCCCGGTCACTTCAGCGGTGCTGCCGGGAATCACGTTCTCGTTGCGGGCGCTGACCTTGCCACGGAAGCCGTTGGCAGGCGCATCGAACACCGGCTGTGCGGACACCGCGCCGGTGGCCAGCGACAAGGCCAGGGCCAACGCGGCAACGCGCGGGAGGGAAACCAATCGGGACATAGCAGACTCCTTCTGTAGGGGCGCGCCAGCGGCGCGTGTCACAAGGGTTGCCTTGGCAGGGCCGGATCGGCGCAGCCTGGGTAAGGAAAAAATCAATCGGCGCTCTTGTCGGCCACGCCGTACAGCGCCGCCAGCGTGGCTTTCAGCGAAGCCGGCAGCATCGGGCCGTGGCCGAGGCCAGGAAATTCGCGGTAGGTCACCTGCAGCCCGGGCACCTCGGCCAGACGCCCGCTCAGCCCATGCGCGGCATCGGGGGTGGCCCCGGCGATGCGGCGCAGGTGCGCCACCACGCGCGGGTTGTTCATGTCACGCACGCCGCGGTTGCCGCTGCGCTCGTCACCGCCGAGCATCAGCCACACCTTCGCCGGCGTTGGGTGGGCGATGAAGTCCTGCTCCATCGCGCCCTGCGGCGCGCCCTGGCTCCACCACAAGGAGGGGCTGGCGCTCACGTACTGCTGGAATGCGGTCGGCTGGGTGTACAGCGTGCTGAGCACGAACAGCCCGCCCAACGAGTGGCCCCAGAGCGATTGCTGCTGCGTGTCCACCCGGGCGCGGCGCTCCACCTCGGGCTTGATCCGCTGCTGGATGACATCCAGGAACGCCTTGGCGCCGCCGCCGCTGGACTGGGACGTGCCGTTCTCATCATCGGCCGTATCCACCCACGCGGTGTAGTCGAGCGTGCGGGCGGGTGAATCGATGCGCAGGTCGTTGTCGTAGCCGATGAACACGAGCACCGGGGCGGCATGTGCGGCCAGGTCGCTCAGCATCGCCTGGTCGAACACCATGGCCGCTGCGTTGCCATCCAGCATGTACAGCACCGGCGCAGGCGCGTCCGCCTTGCGCACAGGCACGCCGACGTTGACGCGCCAGCGCCGTGCAGGCTCACCACTTTCAATCACGAAACGCTCGAACCGATAGCTCTGCGGCGGTTGGTCCAGTACGGTCTCGCCGACCTTCTGCAACGGGTTGCGTTGCTGGGCGGCAGCCGGCGCCATCGCGACCACGCCCAGTACTGCGGCAACGCCAGCGTTGCGCAACCACGGAGAGAAAACAGGAATCAGACGGGAAAACACGGTGGGCAAGACCCAGGGCAAGACGATCTCCCCAGTGTACCCGAAATGCGAATGGGTATCACTTGCTTCGTGAACACCCTTTAGCGGTAGGTCACGACCGTTGGTCGTGACCCAACAAACGGAAAGTCCGGCCAAAAGGCCGGACTCCAGTTATTCCGTTTGAGCAGCAGCTTATTCTTCTTCTTCCTGCTGGCCGCCCTGCTGGTTGCGCTCGCCCTTCTGGTTCTGGTCCTGCTGTTGCTGCTGGCCCTGGCGCTGCTGGTCTTTCTGGTTCTGCTGGTTCTGCTGGCCCTGCTGCGGATTCTGCTGGCCCTGCTGCGGATTCTGTTGGTTGCCCATCATGCTTCTCCGGTAGACGGCGTCGAAAGCGATGCCGGTAAGCCAACACTAGGGACCGCCGCGTTACCGCCGCGTGCGTTGAAGATGCTGCACGTCAACGGAAAACGCATGTACGTAAACAGTTCAGAACCGAACCTGCGGGCCGTCACGCGGTTGTCGCACACCCCACGCGTCAAGGATCCGCATCGAAGATCACCGTCACGTCACCGCGATACCGGCTGCCGGGGTGGTCCAGCATCGTTCCGACCGCCTCTCCGTTGACGGAAAAATGCAGTCTGGATGGGCGGCGGATGATGAAACTCTCGGCGGTCATCACAGGCGGCGTCATCGTGCTGGTCAACGCAACGCCAACCGCCTCTGCCCCCGACGATGCATCGCGGAAACCTGGCAGGGTCAGCTGGATGTCGAGAGGCGCGTCTGGGGCATCCACGGTTTCGTTGCGGATCGCACAGCGACCATCCGAATGCGCGTGCTGGCACTGCAGCGAGACACTGAACTGCCCAGAGCTGCTGATGCTGAAGGGAATCTCGCGCTCCAGCGCCTTCGGCACGATCCCATGGTCCGTCCACTGTGTCCACCCGCCGCGAGGCGCAAGCACGGCGCGATCGCTCCCTGCCGGAACCTCCAGCTGGAACGCATGCTGGACCTCCAGCTGGAAGTGCACGTTGACGATGTTGTCATCCAGCTCCACGCCGTTGCCCAGGTCGAAGTCGGCACCCTCGCCCGTACCGCCCACGCGGAACGAGGTCATTCCGGTGTAAACCCCGCTGCGCATGGCCAGCGGCGCAGGCGTGGTCAATTGGTAGGTGAAGTCGAACTCGGCGATGGCGTAGTTGTTCGTATGCAGCCAGTGCAGCGCGCAGGCCAACACGCCATTGCCCCGATCCTGGCGCAGCCACAGGCGCATGACGCTCCGGTTGTTTGCATTGGTGTTGCTCAACGCCCGGTTGCAGTTGATGGCGCCGCCCGTGGAGGCAGGCTCGGTGGGCCCATCCCCATCCTGGTCGACCAGGCGCAGCGCAGCGCCAATGATCTTCACGCCCAGATCGAACGTATGCGCGCCATCGTCGGAGGTGACCGTTACGGTACGCGGCCCCGGCATGCCGATGTAGAAGCTGTCACGCCCATAATCGTTCGTGCGCACGCCCTGCTTGGTGCCCCGCACCTTGGTGTCGATGCTCCACCATTCGTTGTTGATGCATGCCTGCAGGTGCACGCTGTTGCACACCCCCGACCACGGCGTCGTGTTGACGAACTCCCGCTTGTCGGGGTCATTGATATCCGGCTTGAACTCCGCGGTGATGTAGATGTCGGCGGCATGGGCGCCAGCAGCAGCGGCAGCCAACGCAATGGCTGCCGCCGCGCGACGCACGCCACGCAGCAAGGTGGAGGGGGAACGTTCAAACATCACGGCATTGCTCCTGCAGCGGGTGCAGCCGACGACGACTGCGCATGACCAGGGGACGTCGATGGGCACGTGAGGATGCCGGCCATCCACGTGTCGCCCTGCGGGCGGGTGGTCGTGCCGTCCAACGCAAAGCTGCAGCCGGTCACCCTGGGGTGGCGGACTTCCAGGCGTGGCGCCCTGGCACTCATCTCCAGCGCGAAGAAACCATCGGCCTCCGCTACGCTGCGCCCGGCATGGTTGATGACGTGGGCGCCGGCCAGCGGCTGCCCGGCGGCATCCTTGAGATGGCCCATCACGGTGAAGGTGCTGAGCACGTCCACCTTGCCGTAGGCCACGCCTCCCTTGTTGAGGTGATAGTCCAGCGTGGCCGGCTGGATGCTCGCAGCCGGCGCGGCGCGCCCATGGAAGTCGACCTGCAGAGCGCCGGTGCGATACGCAGTGACCGGCAGGAAGTTGCGGCCAGGGTGAAGCGCGTAGGAGCCACCGCGGCTGTCGTATGCGCGCAGCTCCACATCGGGCAGGTCGGAGCTCACGTCCACGATCATGCCGGTATCGACACTGCCGACCTGCCCCGCACCGGCAATGGCAAGCTTGCCGCCGCCCATGGCCATGGTGCTCTCCAGGTTCAGGCCGCCACTGACGGTGCCGCCCAGCGACGAGCGCTGCGCATGCGCATCGCCGCGCAATGCAGGATGCTCGAACTGCGCGTTGCTGCTGAGGCCCAGCCCATCGCTGTCCAGGGTGGCCTGGCCGGCGACACTGCGCAGCAGACCGTCTTCATAGGTCTGCTGTACCCCCGCGCTGGCGTACAGGCTGCGCCCGCCATCGGTGGCGGTACGGCTGCCAAGGCTGCCGCTGTAGCGACGCCCCTCCTGGCCCATCGCGATGTTCAGGGTGAAGTCGACACCACGGTTGCGGCGCGTGCCGCTGCTGGCACTTGCCGGGCGGTCGAACACCGCAGCGCGCCAGGTCGCGTCGCTGCCGAACAGGGTCTGGCGACGACTGAAGGACAGGTCGAGCCCAACGCCGTTGCTGGTGCCAGTGTGATGCGACATGCGCGCGGCAACGTAGCTGCCGTCACCGAGGCGATGGTTCATGCTCAGCGCACTGGTCTGCAGCCAGCCCGAGCGGGTCTGCGGCAGCCCGGCACCGGGCCGCAACGGCGGGTACGCATCGTCACCGGGGCGGCGACGCTCCTGCCAGCTGCGGTTGTGCGAGGCGATCACGGTGCCTTTGCCATGGCGCCACATGCCCTGCAGATCGACGCCATTGCCGTGGTCGCCGCTGTAGGCGTTGGTATGGACATTGGCGCGGTCGTTGACCTGCCAGTCCAGCGATCCAGCAACGGCGTTCCCGCCATCCAGGTGCTGGGCAGACAGGCCGAGGATCGCACGTGGATGGGCCAGGTAATTGACGATGCCGCCTGCGGCAAAGGCGCCGGCATCGGGGTCCTCCAGGGTGTCCAGCAGGCTGTGCTGGACACCGGCGAACGCGCTGTAGCGCCAGCGGCGGCTCGGGTCGCGCCAGTTGCCCGGCTTGTGGATCACCGTGGTTTCACGCGAGCTTTCACGTCCATCCTCGATGACCCGCAGTTCGACCTCGTAGATGCCGCCCGGCAGGCGACGGGTATCCAACTCCTGCAGGCCCGGCTGCAATGGCTGGGTCTGGATCAGGCTGCCGTCGCGGAACACCTCCACGGTGCCCTCGCGGTTGGCGGTCACGTACACCGGATACAGGCTCGGTGCGCGCGAATCAATGGCCAGGCTGTCCGATGAGCCGGCCATCATGCCCACGGTGGTGTGGCTGAACGAGCCGGGCGCACGCGGCTGGCGGGCGACGCCCTGGAAGTTGGGCAGGAAGTAACCCACGCGCAGGAAGTTGTCGCGGAATTCGCGTTGCGCGTAGAGGCTCTGTACCGATTGGCGCAGCTGCCCGGCTTCATCGCTGCTGCGGTCGACCTGATAGTTGCCGACCAGCGTCCAGTGTCCCAGGCTGCCCTGTGCGTCGAGCGCGTAGCGGCCGGCCGTAGCCACGCCCTGCCCTGCATAGCCGTTGAGCTGGTGGCGCAGGATCAGGCCGCGACTGCCGTGTTCAGGCAGCGCGAGGTGGCGCTGCTGCGTGGCGGCGCGCCCACCGTTCTCGGTGGCGATGGAAAGCAGCGAGCTCTCCAGGCTGTAGTGAAGCCGCACCAGGCTGTCATTGCAGGCCTGTTCGCAGGCGCCCAACGGACGCGGTGCAGCCAACACCTTCAACCAGCGCTCGCGTTCGGCGGCCGGTTCGGTGCTGTCGTGGCTGTCGGTAAACTCCAACAGCGACAAGGCATTGTCACGGGTCAGCACGGCACGGGCATCGCCCAGGTACTGACCATCGCGTTCGACCCGTACCACCAGGGGTACGTCGAAGAAATGGTCACGGAAGTCATCGGGCAGCCCCCCCGCCTGGTCAAGCAGGGTGAGGCTTTCCAGTGCCGCAGGCGCAGCCTGCACTGCTGCAACGCTGCAATGGAGCATGACGGCGGTGGCGAGGGGAAGCAGACGCGGTGACATGGTCATTCCTGTGCATGAAGAAGGGGCGCGAGCGCGCCCCTCCTGTGGCAGCCGGAGCTGCCGGGGTGAAACATGCGCAGCTGCGCGATTACGGGGTGCCGCTCTCGAACATCATGAAAACGTTGCCCTGGTAGGTGCCCTGCACGTAGCTCTCGCCGGTGGGCGCAGCGGCGGTGATGGCAACCGCAGCGCGCTTGCTCGCAGCGGCTTCGGTCGGGGTGGCCACTTCAACCGCGTTGGCGGCACCGACCTTCAGGTCCTGGCCGGCGACGGCCACGGTCAGGTCGATGGCGTTGCCGGCGCTGGTCAGCATGGCTTCGGTGGTCAGGTAGGCGTTGATGGCGCCCAGGCCGCTCTTCATGTCGACCTGCTGCAGGATCGGATCCAGGCGCTGCGTCGCGATGTTCCAGCGCATGTTCTGGGTCTGGCCAGCCCAGTCGCCGACCGGCGAGATCTGCAGGCCGGTGGCGGACGGGACCGTGGCTTCAACCGTCACCTGGATGGGGAACTGCTCGGTGGCGGCCATGGCGGCAGCCGGGGTCAGGATCAGGGCAGCCGCAGCGGCCAGGACGGTGGTCTTGAGGTTCATTTTTCCTGCATCTCCAACGGAAAGGTGTCGCCTGGAGTCCGGCGACGGGACGGCGGTTCCGGGCGGAACCTAGCGGGTGAGCAGGACGTCCTTGCGGCTGTCCCCCTCAACGATCTGGAAGCGGTGCAGATGCCCGGCACTGCGAGCGAAGCGTTCGGTGCGCCCGGGCAGCAGGTGCACCTTGCGCGACGGGGAGCACTTGGCCGCCTTGTCCTGCGCACTGCACTGGCGGATGTCGTCGAGCACCACCGTGGTATTGCCGGCATTGCGCAGCTGCACGTGGCTGTCGTGCGTTTCGGTCTGCACGTCGTAGCGGGCCTGGTCGGGATGCACGATCACGAACACGCCATAGCCGGTCAGCACGTTGACGCCGGCCGAGAGCTCGTTGCGGTAGTCATCACGCTGCGCATCGGTCAGCGCGAATTCGTCTTCGGACTGCGGCAGCACCGGAACGAAGCGCACGCGGTAGTAGCGTTCGGTGCTGCGATCCCCCTGCACCAGCAGACGCGTGGCCTGCTGGCCCTGCGCCGGCACGATCAACCGCGACGGGCTGGCAATCAGCCCGGCAGCGGCAGCGCTGCCGGAGGTATCAACCGGGATCTCCTGATGGGTGCCGTCCGCGGCGTAGCGCACTTCGCTGATCTGCACACGGACGAACGCCGTGGCATCGCCGGTATTGCGCACGCGCTTCAGCAGCGCCCCCTTGCCCGGCTCGGCATATTCGTACATCGCCCCCACATGGATGCTGGGTGCGGCCGCCTGGGCCGGATGAGGTGATGCCGTCATCGCCATGGCCATTGCCATTGCTACCGCCAGCGCGGTCATCAGACGCTTCATCGAAGGGACTCCTGTTGTTGATGGGTCGATCACGAAAGCCGGTTGTCATAACCGTCTCGAATCGAGGGCGAAGCATAGGCAGCCGCCTCCTGTCGCCCTATGCAACTCGTTGCAAGACACCCTGAAATAAATTGCAACCGCGATTGGATTGACCAACAGATGCGTGCGAATGCATCGCCGCGTTGAATGGGAGCAGCTTAAAGTTCTGCTACGCCGCGCCACATTCAATATTCCTCAATGCGCTACTGCAATTTGTTGTAGCGGCGCCCAAACGAAAACGCCCCGCTGATGAGCGGGGCGTTTGTTGCTTCTCTTGACTTTGCTGCGAGCAGATCGTTACTGGGCAGCGTCCTGCCACTTGGCGACCTTGGCGCGTGTCTGCGCCAGCAACGCATCCAGCGCCTTGCGGTCATACACGTGGCCACGCAACACCACGGTGTTGATCGCGCGCGTGGCCTGGATATCCTGCAGCGGGTTGGCATCCAGCAGCACCAGGTCGGCGGCCTTACCTTCGGCGATGCCGCCGTAGCGGTCCAGCGTACCGAACCACGACGGACCCGCACGGGTTGCCGACGACAGCGCCTGCGCGGGAGTCAGGCCTTCCTTGACGAACAGGGCCAGCTCGTCATGCAGGCCGATACCGGGATAGTTGAAGGAATTGAGGAACCCCGCATCGGTACCGGCCATGACGGTCACGCCGGCCTGCTGCAGCATCGGCAGCACTTCCGCCACCTGGTGGTACTGCTGGTGGCGCTCGGCGATCTGCTCTGGACCCGCTTTGGCAGCACGTTCCACCCGCCACTGGTAAGTCGCCTGCAGCTTCGGGCCAATGTAGGCCAGGTAGGGATCGTTGGCGTGGTCATCCTGGTCCAGGAAGTCGAGGATGCGGCCGCCGTTGAGCGTGGGCGTGACATACACGCCCTTCGCCGCAAAGCCACGGTAGGCGGCCATGGCGGTCTCACGATCAAAGCCGGCATCAAGCCGCCGATTGGCCTCGGCACGATCAATGCGCTTGGCGGCGAAATCGGCGGCAATGGCGGCCTCGTCCTTGACCCCGGCCTTGTAGGCGTAGTCCAGGTGCTCGATCGAGCTGATGCCTGCGTCCACTGCCTGCTGCACGGTCAGCGCCATCGGGATGTGCCCGGACGCACGCAGGCCATTGGCGCGGGCGCCACGCACTGCAGCCAGGAACAGGGGCGGGGTCAGGGTGCTGTCGGTGATCTTGACGAAGTCGACCCGGTCGCGCTTGAGCTGGGCCAGCGCGGCATCGAGGTCGGCCTGGCTGCCGACCTCCAGCGTTCCTTTCCAGACCGGCTTGATGCCTTCGATCTTGGCGCCCGAACTGAACAGCTGCGGGCCTTCCAGGCTGCCGTCGGCAATCTGGCCACGCCACTGCAGCACCTGCGTGGGCAGGTCGCCAGAACAATCGCGGATGGTGGTGATGCCATGGGCGATGTACAGCGGCAGCAGCGCCTTGTTCTCTTCGACCAGCTCCGGTCCGCCGCCGAAATGCACATGCATGTCCCACAGGCCGGGGATCAGGAAGCGGCCCTTGCCATCGATGCGCTGCGGCGCTTTCCAGGCCTTGGCAATGCTGCGGTCGTCACCCACGGCGACGATGTCATTGCCGCGTACCACCACCGCCTGGTCGGCATGGGTGGTGGCCTGCTCGACATCCACCACGGTGGCATGCCGGATGATCAGGTCGGCCTGTTCGGCGGCGAGGACGCAGGGCGCCAGTGCAAGCAGCACCGGGAAGGCAGACAGCACAATGGGTTTCATGGCAACGTGGCAAAAAGGAGTACCTCCGCACCATACGGCGCGAAGGCATCCATTCACCAGTTAAATTTTGTCATGACGCGCATTACGGAATCGAATGCGCTCAGACCTCGCCCTGCATGGCCGGACGCGCCTGCACCTGCGCCAACCAGGCCGCCACGGCGGGATACGTGTCCACGCCGGCACCGACGTAGGTGCCATAGCCGACCACCTGCGCCACCACCAGGTCCACCAGCGAGTAATCGCCGCCCAGCATCCAGGGCTGTGAACCCAGCCGATCTTCCAGCAATCCCAGCAGCTCGGCGGCGCCCTGCCCTGCGGCGGCGGCCTGCGTACTGTCGCGCAACGGGCCTTCGCGGGTGGCCAGCATCAGCCGGTTGATCATCGCCGCGTAGGTCACATAGGCCCAGGCGCACCACGACAACGCCTGCAGCCGCTCCGGGGTGTCGGCCGCCGGCCACAGCCCGCGCGCCACGCCGAAGCGGTCACCCAGCCACAGATGGATGGCCAGGCCTTCGAAGATCGGCGTGCCATCCACCACCAGGCACGGCACCTTGCCGTTGGGGTTGATCGCCAGGTACTCCGGGGTGCGCTGCTCGCCGTTCCGGATGTCGATCCGCACCCGGTCATGGGCGACCCCCAGTTCGGCGAGCGCGCAGGCGACGGGGGTGGCACTGGACATGGGATGCCAATAGAAGACGACGGACATGTGGAACTCCTTGTGGGTTGTCGGTGTGGAAAGGTGCGCCGCCAGGGGGCCTTGCACCGTGGCCACAGGCTAGCCACCATTGCGGACAGATCCTGTCCTCGACAGGCGCGATGCTGCCGCCCATGCTGACCACCTCCGCTCGACTGCTGCGCCTGCTCTCGCTGCTGCAATCCCGGCCGCATTGGCCGGGCAACACACTGGCCGCGGATATCGGCGTGCATCCGCGCACGCTGCGCCGCGACATCGACCGCCTGCGCGAACTGGGCTACCCGATCCAGGCCAGCAGTGGCGTGGCCGGCGGCTATGCGTTCCGCGCCGGGCGCGCATTGCCGCCGCTGCTGCTCGACGATGAAGAAGCATTGGCCGCTGCGCTGGCCCTGCGCACTGCAGTGACCGGCACCATCAGCGGCATCGAGCAGACCGCGATTACCGCACTGGTCAAACTGGAACAGGTAATGCCGGCCCGGCTGCGACGCCGGCTGGATGCATTACGTACCGCGATCCTGCCGATCGACCAGGCCGGGCCCATGGTCGATGCCGGGCTGCTGGCCACCTTGGCCGGCGCCTGCCGCGACCAGCTGCAGCTTCGCTTCGACTATGCCGACCGCCAGGGACAGCCCAGCCAGCGGCTGGTGGAACCGCAGGGCGTGGTGCATGCCGAACGGCGCTGGTACCTGGTGGCTTGGGACACGCTGCGCGTGGACTGGCGCACCTTCCGCATCGACCGCATGACCAGTGCGGCAGAGGTGGGCGCGCACTTCCGCCCGCGCCCGTCGCCCGCCAATGGCGACCTGCGCGCGTTCGTGAGCCAGTCGCTGTCGCTGGGACCCTACGGGGACGAAGCGCGGGTGATCCTGCACGCCCCCATCGACATCGTGCGCGAACGCATACCGGCCTCGGCGGGCATGCTCGAAGCGGTGGATGCACAGCGCTGCCTGCTGCGGTGTGGCGCGCACCCGCAGGGCGCGGTGGTGTACTGGCTGCTCGCGCTGGAGCTCGAATTCGAGGTGCTGGGCCCGCCTGCGCTGCACGCGATGATGCAGGCCGCTGGCGCTCGCGTGGCGCGCAGCCTTGCACGCAGCGGGGCCGCCGCTGGCTAGGCACCCGCGTGCATGCTAGAACAGGCACCATTCGCTTTTTGGATACCGCCATGCCGCCCAGTGCACAATCGAATCGCACCCTGTTCGAACTGGACCTGCTGCGGGCGATGGTGATGGTGGCCGACTGCGGCAGCTTCACCACCGCCGCCACGCGCCTGCATTCCACCCAGTCCACCATCAGCCAGAAGATCCGGCGGCTGGAGCAGTTGGCCGGGCACCCGCTGCTGGTGCGCGGCAACCGCGATGTGCACCCCACCGATGCCGGGCAGACGCTGCTCGGCATCGCGCGCCAGATGCTGGCCCTGAACGACCAGATGGGCGAAGCACTGGCCGGCGCCACGGTGGCGGTGACCGTCCGGCTGGGCGTGCCCGAAGACTTTGTCAGCCCCCGCACCACCGCCCTGCTGGGCCGCTTCACCCGCCGCCACCGGCAGGTGAAGCTGGAAGTCACCAGCGGCCTCAGCCGCGACCTCGCCAACGCCTACGACCACGGCGAGCTGGACCTGGTGCTGGTCAAACAGCGCCGCAACAGCCGCCAGGGCGTGGCCTGCTGGCATGAGCCGATGCGCTGGGTGGACAGTGCACGCAGCCCCTGCATCGGCATGGACCCGATTCCGCTGGTGACGTTTCCGCCGCGCGGGCTGTATCGCGATGAGTTGATCGCTGCCGTGGAAAGCATGGGCCGGCGCTGGCGGATCGGCTTCACCAGCTCCAGCCTCAGTGGCATCCAGGGCGCGGTGGCCGACGGCATGGGCATCAGCCTGCTGCCAGCGCGTGCCATGACCCGCGAACACCGCGCGCTCACCGCGCGCCAAGGCCTGCCGCCCATGGACGGCTTCGAAATCGCGATGCTGCACCGTGACAACGCCGATCCGCTGGTGCTGGATCTGGCGTCGCAGTTCGCGCGACTGCTCGATCGCGAAAAACGGTGACGCGGATGCGCGCAGAGAGTGACGCACCTCTCGTACCGAGCATAGGAATAGTCCTAATCTGACATCAGACTATCTCCGCTGCGCGTTGAAGCGGTAAGAATGGCGCAAACCCCACGATTGCGTGCCTCCTTTGTCTCGACGCCATCCAGGCCCCGCATATGGACCGCTGCTGCCGTCCGTACTCAACATCGCCCTGCTGGATGACCACGATGTGGTCCGGCATGGCAGTTATGTACACCTGTCCACCGACCCGCGGTTCCATGTGGTCGGCAACCACGCCCACACCAGCTCCCTGATCAGCACCTTGCAACACCACCTGGTGGACGTGGCGGTGGTGGACTACACGCTGGGCGAAGGCGACCTGCAGGGCATGGAGCTGCTGCGCATGCTGCGACGCCGGTTCCCGCGCGTGCGGGTGTTGATGTTCTCGGCCAACGTGCATCACGTGATGATCTCCAACACCATGGCCGCCGGCGCTGCGGGCGTGGTCTCCAAGGGCGAGTCACTGGAAGCGCTGGCGCGCGCGGTCACCCGCGTGGCGGCCGGGCACACCCATGTGCCGGTCAACTACCGCGACGAACACGCCGAACACCGGTTGTCGCAGAGCGAGCGCGAAGTGCTGCAGCTGTGCCTGAGCGGCATGACCGTGACCGACATTGCCCTGCAGCGCAACCGCAGCATCAAGACCATCAGCACCCAGAAGCACGCGGCGTTCCGCAAACTCGGCCTGCGCACCGACCGCGACCTGTTCACCCTCCGCCACCAGCTGGCGGTGTGGTGAGCGGCAACTGGACCTGGGCCGGCGCCTTGACCGGGGTGCTGGTCGGCCTGCTGCTGCCTGTCACCCCGGGCAGCAGTGCCGAACCGCGGCTGGTCCGGGTGGCTGCCGACCCCTCCCAGCATGGGCTGCTGGCCAATGACAACCGCGCGGCGCGCGACACCAACCTGATCACCGGCTATGCGCAGCTGGTCGCCGAACAGGCCGGACTGGAATTCCGCGAGCAGCCGGTGGAATCGGCCACCGCCGCGCTGCAGGCAATCTGCGACGGGCGCGCCGATCTGATGCTGCTGCTGGGGCCGCTGGACAACGCGCCGTGCACGGCGTTGGCCGCATCACCGGCGTATTACCGCGGCCAGACCCTGATGGCCAGCCGCCACGCCCAGGCGCACCCGCCGGAATTCGCACACCTGCGCCGGGTGGCAGTGGTGCGCGGCACCCGCCTGGCCGAATGGCTGGGTGCCTACCACCCCCACCTGCAGGTGGTGGACCTGCCCAGCCTGCGTGAAGCGCTGTCCGCCGTGGAAGCCGGCGTGGTGGACGCGGCACTGGACTTGGATGTGGCAATGCGGCCCGTAGTGCGCCGCGATTTCGGCAACAGTCTGCTCCTGCATGGCGGGCCTTCCACCTTGCCAGGCAGTCTGCACCTGGTGGTGCGCCACCGCGATCGCGCCCTGCTCGATCAGATCCATCAGGCGATGCGCTCGATCAGCCCGCAGGAACACGCGATGCTGATGCAGCGCTGGACCAAAGCCACGTACCTGAGCGGGCCGTCGCTGCAGGTGATGTCGCAGCACTTTCGCTGGGAACTGCTGGCCGGCGCGCTGATCCTGCTGGCCCTGCTCACCGCCGGCGTGTGGATGCGCGTGGCACAGCAGTCGGCGCGGCGCAGCGAGCGCCAGCAGGCGCGCTTCATCGCCGTGATGAGCCACGAAGTACGCAACGCCGCGCAGGCACTGGTCACCTCGGTGGATCTGCTGCACCAGTCGGGCCTGGACCAGGGCCAGCGGCAGCTGGTGAATGCCGCACGCAATGCGGGGGCCGGCCTGCGTCATCTGCTCGGCCACGCGCTGGACTATTCACGCCTGGCCACCGGCGAGTACCACCCCACCCCCGGCTGGCAGGACGTGCGCCAGCTGGCGCGTGACTGCCTGGCGGTGGCCCGCCCTGCGGCCGAGGCCAAAGGCCTGGCCATCACCCTGCTGCAGGACACCGACCCGCTGCCCCGGATGTGGCTGGACGGTGACGCGCTGCGCCAGGTGCTCAGCAACCTGCTGGGCAACGCGGTGAAGTTCACCGACCTGGGGCACGTGGACGTGACCCTGTCGCTGCACCTGGACCAGGACAGCGCACACCTGGGGCTGTCGGTTCGCGATACCGGCATCGGCATCCCGGCCGCGCTGCACGACACCGTGTTCAAGCCTTTCGCGCAGGCGCACGACAGTCATTCGCGGCAGATGGGCGGTGCCGGGCTCGGCCTCTCCATCTGCCAGGATCTGGTGCGGGGCATGGGAGGCACGGTGCAGCTGCGCAGCGCTCCCGGCGAGGGCAGCTGCTTCGAGGTGCGCTTGCCGGTGGTGATCGAAGCCACCGGCCCCTGCGCGGGGGAGCAGCCGCTGGCCGGGCGCACCCTGTTGCTGGTTGAAGACCACGCATTGAATCGCACGGTGGTGTGTCGGCAGTTGGAGACGCTGGGCGCCTCGGTGAGCAGCTGCGCCGACGGCGCCAGCGCACTGCACTGCCAGACCGCCGAACCCTGCGGCATCGTGCTGCTCGATTGCGTACTCGACGACATGAGCGGTTACGAGCTGGCCGTCCAACTGCGACAACTGGAGCGCCGCCACGGGCGTACGCCGGCCGTACTGGTGGCGGTGTCTGCCAATGATTCGGCCGCGCACGTGGAACGCTGCCTCGCCTGCGGCATGGACGCGGTGCTGTGCAAGCCGCTGGATATCGGCCAGCTGCTCCGGGCATTGCATGTGGAGACGCAGGGGAACGCACCGCAGCTGGCAAGCGCGACCTGTGGCGCAACCGACCCCATCTGGACCGAGATCCTGCAATCGGTGCAGGAAGAGCAGATGGCGCTGCATGACGCCCTGCGCGACCGGGCCGCAACCTCGCTGCGGCACCACGCGCATCGGCTGGCCGGCGTGCTGCAGATGCTGGGGCAACCGGATCTGGCCGCGATTGCCGGCGACCTGCACGAACTGGACCTGGACGAGCCCGGCGACTGGCTGGATGCCGGGCGGCTGCTGGGTTACCTGCGCCCGGCCCTCGCCGGCCTGGCAGGCGGGACGATCATTTCAGCTGCAGGGGATAGCGCTGCCACAGCACGTGCACCAGGAATCCAGTGAGCTCGGCATCCTTTGCGCTGATCGCCGCACGGATCTTGTCCAGCAGCACCATATCGCTGCAGGTGCGCACATCGGCGTGGTCGGCCTGCCCGGCACGACGGGCCCGGTAGCGGGCCGCACGCTGGGCATCGGTCATGGCGTAGCCGAACGTGGGCGGACGGCCGCGCTTGCGCGGCAGCATCAGCTCCAGGGTGCCGGGGTCTTCTTCATCACGCATGACGGACGGGGAACGCAAACGGGGCGCGAACAATATCGTGAGATGTAACGGAAATCCAGCAGAAATACGCGGAATCGATCACCGCGCGAGCGAGGACTCCGCCAACCGCGCGCCCAACCACACCAGCGCAAATCCCGCCACCAGACTGATGCCCAGATACGTCGGCATCACCCACCCGCGTCCGTTGCGGACCAGCAGCACCGCCTCGAGCATCATCGACGAGAACGTGGTCAGCCCGCCGATGATGCCGACGATGGCGAACGCGCGCCAATACAACGCCGCACTGCCGCGGGTCTGCAGCCAGACCACCACGTAGCCGACCGCAAAGGCGCCCACCAGGTTCACCGTCAGCGTGCCCCACGGAAAACCGTTGCCGAACTGACGCAGCATGGCGTCGCCGATGATGAAGCGCAGTGCCGCGCCCAGCGCGCCGCCGGCCATTACCAGCCCCAGCTGCTGCCACCACGTCCCGAAGCCACCCATCAGTCGTTCCCTTTGCGCGCCCGCGCCTGCTCGCGCTCGGCACGCAGGCGGTCGAGCTTTTCCTTCAGCTTGATTTCCAGTCCGCGCGCCACCGGCTGGTAATACACCCGCTCGCCCATCGCATCCGGGAAGCCGGTCTGGTCAAGCGCGATGCCACCTTCGGCGTCATGGTCGTACTGGTAGGTCTTGCCGTAGCCCAGCTCCTTCATCAGCCTGGTCGGCGCGTTGCGCAGGTGCAGCGGCACCTCCTGGGTGCCGGTCTCGCGCACTTCCTGCTTGGCCAGGTTGAAGGCGGCGTAGCCGGCGTTGGATTTGGCGGTGCTGGCCAGGTACAGCACCAGCTGGGCGAAGGCCAGCTCGCCCTCGGGGCTGCCCAGCCGTTCGTAGATGTCCCAGGCTTCCAACGCCATCGACTGCGCGCGTGGATCGGCCAGGCCGATGTCCTCTATCGCCATGCGGGTCAGGCGCCGGGCCAGGTAGGAGGGATCGCAGCCGCCATCGAGCATGCGTGTCAGCCAGTACAGCGCCGCATCCGGATTGGAGCTGCGCACCGACTTGTGCAGGGCCGAGATCTGGTCGTAGAACTGCTCGCCACCCTTGTCGAAGCGGCGGGTGCGGTCGGCCAGCACCTGCACCAGCATCTCCGGACTGATCCGCCCACCTTCACCGCCCGCCAGTTCGGCGGCGATCTCCAACAGGGTCAGACCGCGCCGCACATCACCGTCGGCGGCGGTCGCGACCTCCAGCAGGGCTTCCGGGGTGACCTGCAGCGCCTCGGCACCGAGCCCGCGCTCCTTGTCCTGCAGCGCCCGCTCCAGCGCCTCGACGATGTCGGCTGGCGACACCGCTTCCAGCACGTGCACGCGGCAGCGCGACAGCAACGCCGAATTGAGCTCGAACGAAGGGTTTTCCGTGGTGGCACCGACGAACACGATGGTGCCGCGCTCGATATGCGGCAGGAATGCATCCTGCTGGGCCTTGTTGAAGCGGTGCACTTCGTCCACGAACAGCACCGTGCGGCGGCCCTCGGCGAAGCGCTGGGCCGCCTCGGCCAGTACCACCCGGACCTCGGGAAGGCCCGAAAGCACGGCGGAGATGGCGCGGAATTCGGCGTCGGCGTAGTGGGCCAGCAGCAGGGACAACGTGGTCTTGCCGCAGCCTGGCGGGCCCCACAGGATCATCGAGTGCACATGCCCGGACTCGACCGCCCGGCGCAGCGCGCTACCCGGGGCGAGCAGGCGTTTCTGCCCCACCATCTCATCTAGGGTCTGCGGGCGCATGCGCTCGGCAAGCGGGCGCATGCTGTCCCGATCCACCGTCAGCAGATCGGGTTCATTGAATGTCGTTCGGTTTCTGGCCACGCCACTATTGTATGACCGAATGACGCAGCGCCGGGCCCTGCCCGGCTGCGTCAGTTGCCGATGACGTCCGTGCCCTTAGGCGGCGTGAACGTGAAGGTGGTTTTCGGGAACGCCGGATTCCGCTTCCAGTCCTTGAACGAGATCACCGTGCGCTGGTTCACCGCATCGGTCACTTCCATGCGGGCCAGGCCCTGCGCGTTGAAGCCCAGCGCGGCGTACTGGAACGACGTTTCGGTTTCACGCTTCGGGGTCAGCGACAGCCACTGCAGGCCGTCGCGCGGCGCGGCCTCTTCACTGACGTCGTACTGCTTTTCCAGCAGTGCCGGGGTGATCAGCGCGATAAGCGGGCTGTTCTGTTCCTCGGCGCCCTGCACACGCTTGGTCGCCTGCTGCAGGTCCGGCTCGTACACCCACACATTCCTGCCGTCGGCAATGATCAGCTGCTCATGCGGCACCTTGTACTCCCAGCGGAACTGGTTCGGCACCGACAACGCCACGCTGCCACTGGTGGTTTCCTTCACCTTGCCCTTGCTGTCGAACACCTTCTGCTCGAACTTGCCGTCCAGACCCTTCAGGCCCTTGGTGAACGTGGTCAGCTCATCGCGGGCGCCGGCCCAAGCAGACACCGACCCGACACTGGCGCAGACCAGCGTGGCGGCGACAAGACAGCGGCGGAAAGTGCTCTGCATACGGGTATCCAATGAATGTTGTAAGGATGGCCGGCAGTGTGCCGAGGTCATCCTGAATGGGGGGTCAGGGGACGGATTGCACCGTGCGCAGGTCGCCGTAGACCACCTGCCCGCGGAAGCCGCGCCGCACCTGCTGGTACAGCTCGCGGAACGCAGCATAGTCGCCCGGCTGGCACAGCGCATCCGCGCCGCGCACCGCCTTCTGGTGCAGGCGGTGGCGGGCGACGATGGCCTGCCCTTCGCGGCTCCACTCAAGCGCGTACTCCCCGGCCACATTACGGAACTGCTGGTTGCGCGGCATCGCCACGATCGGCACCCCGGCCGGGAACTCGAGCCGGTAGGTTTCCTGGCGCAGGGTGTCGTTGCAGTAGAACGGAGTGGCGTTGTCCGGCGCCGACGTGGTGGTGTAGATGTCACGGAACGACTCGCCACCGGGCGGGTCCGGCAGCACCATGCCACCGACCACGCCGAAATCGACGTAATCCCGGGCGTGGAAGTCGTAGCGGTAGTTGAACGGCCGGGTCAGGTCCTGCGGGTCGCCCAGCAGGGTCAGCGTGCCGCTGCCGTCGAAGCCGGACGAGGCCATGATCGATTCCTCCACCCGCGCCCGGTTCTGCGCGTTGAGGCGGGCGAACGAGCCGCGCATGCCGATCTCGCCCACTTCGCGGGTCTGGGGCACGGTCTGGCCCTGCAGGTTGCCGTCCGGGTCGAAGCGGAAGGTGACCTCGAAACCGCTGCCGTTGCGCGCGGCATCGTTGGCCGGGGTGCGTGCCACCTTGGCCTGGCGCGTGTGCAGCACCGGCGCACCGAGGTCGCCGTCGGGCAACTGGCCAAAGCGCGCATAGGCGCTGGTGGAATCCAGGTACAGGTCGAACTCGGGGATGTAGGTGATGGCGTGGTTGAAGCGGCCCAGCAGGGGAATGTCCGGCAGGGTCGGGCCGCCGCCAGCACCAATCAGCACCGGGGTGCTGTCGATGCCGCGCGCAGCCAGCAACGCTTCCAGGATCACCACATGGTCCTTGCAGTCGCCGTAGTGGTTGTCGAGGATGCTCTGCGCCGGGTTCGGCTCCAGCCCGCCGTTGCCCAGGTAGACCGCCACGTAGCGGATGTTCTGCGACACCCAGCGGTACAGCGCGGCGGCCTGTTCACGGCGGTCCACGATGCCGCGGGTGACCTCGTCGGCCAGCGCCTGGATCCCCGGGGTCACCCGTGCCGCCTCGCCACCCTTGAGCTGGTAGGCCTGCGCCACCTGCGCCCAGTCGCGGTAGGTGCTGGCCATGATGGTCGGGCTGAATTCCCACGGCGCTGCAGTCCATATCTGCACCGGCATCGGGTCCGGGCGGCGGTAGCGCCAGGCCCAGGTCGCCTGCCCGTTACGGATCACGGGTTTCTGGTTGCCCTGTACGCCCCGCTGCTGCACGTACATCGGCAGGGAGGCCGGCGCGCTCAGGGTGACCTGCGCATCGTCGTACTGCGAGAACCCGCTGAAGGTTTCCCACAGGCTGAAGTAGCCCGGGAAGTACGGCTGGGTCTGGGTGCGGCGGGTCTGGTAGACCACCCGGGTACCCGGCGCCAGGTTGGGGAACACCACCACCCGCACCTTGCGGTCGGCGTACATGGCCGCCGCGGCGCTGGAATAGCTTTCCTGGGTGTAGATGCGGTCGGCCGGCACGTCGCGGCGCTGGCCATCGGCGGTCAGCGTGTAGGCCGACAGCACCTCCAGCGTTTCCATCTTCTCGCTGTAGCTCAGCCGCACCTGGCTGAACTGTTCCACCGCCGCCTTGGTCTTGAGCAGGATGTCGTAGGACTCGGTCTGCACGTTGCCGGCGTCAGGGCGCACCACGTAATCGGCGCGGTAGCTGACGAAGCTGAAGTTGTTGCTGGCCTGGGTGTCGCTGGGCGCGGCCGGCGGGGCCGGTGCCGGCGCCATTGCCGGCGCCGGAACCCGGGCCGGGGCGACCGCCTGGGCCGACACCAGCAGGGGCGCCAACGCCAGCGCGCACGCGGTCATCCATGTCATGCGGATCATTGCGGTTCCGGCGTTACTTCGGCGGGGGCGGCGCAAGCACGCTGCGGTCGCCGTTGTGTTCGGGTGGGCTGACCACGCCGGCCATCTCCATGGCTTCGATCAGGCGCGCGGCGCGGTTGTAGCCGATCTTCAGCCGGCGCTGCACACCGGAAATCGAGGCGCGGCGGGTTTCGGTCACGATCCGCACTGCTTCGTCGTACAGCGGATCCGATTCATCCCCTGCCGCCCCGCTGGACTCGGGCAGGCCACCGGCACCCACCACCACGCCATCGCCCATCATCTGCACTTCGTCCAGCACGCCGCTGATGTAGTCGGCCGGGCCGCTGGCCTTGAGGTGTTCGACCACGCGGTGCACTTCCTCGTCGGAAACGAACGCACCGTGCACACGATCAGGCAATGCGGTGCCGGGCGGCAGGTACAGCATGTCGCCGTGGCCCAGCAGCGTTTCGGCGCCGGACTGGTCCAGGATGGTGCGCGAATCGATCTTGGAGCTGACCTGGAAGCCGATGCGGGTCGGGATGTTGGCCTTGATCAGGCCAGTGATCACATCCACCGACGGACGCTGGGTGGCCAGGATCAGGTGGATGCCGGCCGCACGCGCCTTCTGTGCCAGGCGTGCGATCAGCTCTTCGACCTTCTTGCCGACAATCATCATCATGTCGGCGAATTCGTCGATGAAGATGACGATGAACGGCAGCGTTTCCAGTGGGCGCGGGGCTTCGCCCAGCTCCGGGTTCGGCTTGAACAGCGGGTCCATCAACGGCTGCCCGGCGTCTTCGGCGTCCTTGACCTTCTTGTTGAAGCCGGCCAGGTTGCGCACGCCCACCGCGCTCATCAGCTTGTAGCGCCGCTCCATTTCGGCCACGCACCAGCGCAGGCCGTTGGCGGCTTCCTTCATGTCGGTGACCACCGGCGCCAGCAGGTGCGGAATGCCCTGGTAGACACTCAGTTCGAGCATCTTGGGGTCTATCATCAGCATCCGCAGGTCTTTGGGCGAGGCCTTGTACAGCAGGCTCAGCACCATGGCGTTGACCGCCACCGACTTGCCCGAGCCGGTGGTACCGGCCACCAGCAGGTGGGGCATGCGCGCCAGGTCGGCCACGGTCGGGCGGCCGGCGATGTCCTTGCCCAAGGCCAGGGTGAGCGGGCTGGCCGACTTGTCGTACTCCTTGGAGCGCAATAGTTCGGACAGGTAGATCATTTCGCGGGTGACGTTGGGGATCTCAAGACCCACCACCGACTTGCCCGGAATCACATCCACCACGCGCACCGACTTGACCGACAGGCCGCGGGCGATGTCCTTGTCCAGCGAGCTGATCTGGCTGACCTTGATGCCCGGTGCCGGCTCGATCTCGAAGCGGGTGATCACCGGGCCGGGGTATGCGCCGACCACCTGCGCGTCGATGCGGAAGTCCTTGAGCTTGAACTCGATCTGGCGCGACAGCGTTTCCAGCGTCTCCTCGTCGTAACCCTTGGGCTGCGGCTTGGGATCATCCAGCAGTGCCAGCGGCGGCAGGTCCGAGCCATCGCCATTGACGCCGCGGAACATCGGAATCTGGGTTTCGCGCTTGGCGCGGTCGCTCTTTTCCAGCACCGGTTCCGGACGCGGTTCGATTTTGACCGGCTCGCGCTTGGCGCGCACCTCGGCGTCCACCTTGCGCACTTCCTGGCGTTCTTCGCGCATGGCGCGGGTCTGCTGCCACTTGGTGGCCTGTTCCTTCTTCTTGCTGAGCAGCGGCGGCAGCGCAAGCACCGCGCGGCCGATCTTCTCCATCACCACGAACCACGAAATGCCGGTGGCCAGGGTGATCGAGGCCAGCAGCAGCACCAGCACGAACAGGTTCGCGCCCAGCGCGCCGAACCCGGCACTGAGCGAATTGCCGACCAGCCGGCCGAGGATGCCGCCGGCATGGCCTACATCGCCACTGAACAGCCGCAGGTGCAGGAAGCCGGTGCCGGCAATCAGGAAGCCGACCAGACCGACCAGCCGCAGCGCCGGGTCCAGGTCGTGCTCGCCCTTGCTCTCACGCTTGAGCCCGAACATGGCGAACCACGCCAGCGCGCCCAGCACGATCGGCAGCAGGAACGCCATGTAACCGAACAGCTGCAGCAGCACATCGGCCACCCAGGCGCCGACCCGGCCGCCCATGTTGTGGATGGGCGCCACCACGCTGCCGGTGTGCGACCAGCCCGGGTCGCTTGCCGAATAGGTGAACAGACTGGCGACCAGATACAGCAACGCCGGGGCGATCGCGATCAGGCCGAGGTCGCGCCACAGGCGCTGCCGACGGGGATTTTCGACCGGCGCCGCAGCCGCAGCACGGCGCGACGCCGCTTTGCCGTCGGGAGACTTGGATCGTTCCGGGACCTGTTTCGCCACCTTAGACCAGACCTTGGGAATGCACTGTTAGTGCTTGATAATAAACGACTGACGGCACGCCAACCACCACCGGCTGGGTTGCGCCGTTCCACCGCTCGCCTTGAATCGGGCGACCCCTGCCGCCACTCTATGACCTGTCTTGGACGCCGGGCAATCTTTCGCCAGCGCCCCGCCCCATCATCTCTTTGCGAGTCTACATGAGCAATTCCAAGCCTTCCCGCCACCAGAAGCTCGTCATCCTCGGTTCCGGCCCGGCCGGCTGGACGGCAGCGGTCTACGCCGCCCGCGCCAACCTGAACCCGGTGGTGATCACCGGCCTGCAGCAGGGCGGCCAGCTCATGACCACCACCGAAGTGGACAACTGGCCGGGCGACGCCCACGGCCTGATGGGCCCGGACCTGATGGCGCGCATGCAGGCCCACGCCGAGCGCTTCGAGACCGAAGTGATCTTCGACCACATCCACACCGCCGATGTGACCCAGCGCCCGTTCAAGCTGATCGGCGACAGCGCCGAGTACACCTGCGACGCGCTGATCATCGCCACCGGCGCCACCGCCAAGTACCTGGGCATTCCCACCGAAGAGGCCTTCAAGGGCCGCGGCGTGTCGGCCTGCGCCACCTGCGACGGCTTCTTCTACCGTGACCAGGACGTGGTCGTGGTCGGCGGCGGCAACACCGCCGTGGAAGAGGCGCTGTACCTGTCCAACATCGCCCGCAAGGTCTACCTGGTCCACCGCCGCGACACCCTGAAGGCGGAAAAGATCATGCAGGACAAGCTGTTCGCCAAGGTCGCCTCGGGCAAGATCGAAACCGTGTGGCACCACCAGGTGGACGAAGTGCTGGGTAACGAAGCCGGCGTCACCGGCGTGCGCGTGAAGTCCACCCTGGACGGCAGCACCCGCGACATCGACGCCCACGGCTTCTTCGTGGCCATCGGTCACCACCCCAACACCAGCCTGTTCGAAGGCCAGCTGACCATGAACAACGGTTACCTGGACATCCGCTCCGGCCTGGGCGGCAACGCCACCCAGACCTCGGTGGAAGGCGTGTTCGCAGCCGGCGACGTGGCCGACCAGCACTACCGCCAGGCCATCACCTCGGCCGGCTTCGGCTGCATGGCCGCGCTGGACGCGGAGCGTTACCTGGATGCCAAGGGCGAGCTGAGCTGATCAGCGGCACCTGAAACACCCCAGGAAGGCCGGCGCCCAGCGCCGGCCTTCTTCGTTTCAGCTGCCGCCCTCGCATGTCATCCAGTGCTCGACGGGGCCGGAAGTGACGCCATCGGCATCGCGCATGACCGTGCTCCAGTTGACCATGCCATAGCCGCTCCCTTCGCAGGTCATCCTCGCCTTGATGGGCGACGCGGAGGCATCCGTGACCGTCTTCACTTCCGCCCTGCAGGCGCCCGGCTCGGTGCAGTACACCGGCGTGAAGCTGAGTGTCACCGGGAACTGCGGATTGCCTTCGAAATGAACGTCGGTCTCCGCCGCACCGCTGGCTGGGACGGTAACGCGATCGATCTTCCTCAAGGCTAAAGGCGTGCAGTCCTTGCCCTCGCGAAACAGCCGGAAGCCCTTCTCCACACCTTTCATTGACGCCGCCCGAAACACGGGATCCTGTAGCGCCGCCGAGTCTTCTGGGTTCGAGTGGTAGGCGATCTCCACAAGTACCGCTGGCATTGTGGCAATCCTGTTTTCGCCGTGTCGGCCCGCGTTGGCTCGCTCTCGAATGGGAAAGTCCTCGTAGCCCGGCTGTGATCGGATCTGCTCGCGCATCCCGCATAGCACGCTCTCGGCAAGAGGGCGATCGTTCGGCTTATCGCCGTGATAGAAGACTTCCAGGCCCCGAGTCGTCGCCATTGGATGACCATTGGTGTGAAGACTGATCATTGCCCCTACCCCAAGGTGATTCGCGTAGAGAGGGCGTGTGCGGATGTCCTCATTGACCTCTCGATCATTCGTGGTCTCGTTCGGCAGCGAGTTCCAGATGTCCGTGCGCGCGGGCATCACAGCCTTTACGTGGTACCTCGAAGACATCTGCTCCCACGGACGCTCCGACTCCTCGTGCAGGTCCTGCGCCCTGCTCCGAGCACGATAGACGCTCAAGCCACTTCGCTCCACAAGAAGCGACTGCAACACATCTCCGTACGCCGGCGTGATCATGTCCTCCCTGAAACCGAACGCATCCGGGCGTTGAAACTCCCAGCTCCTGGATGGAAACACCCGAACGAGTCCGTGACTGGCGGAAACCAACGCTGTGGCGTTCCGTGGATTCATACGGGCCTGCGGAGGCACTGCAAGATCGTCGGGGAAGTAGTCCTTGAGCGGCTTCCCCTGAAACCGGAAGTCCACATCAACGATGGGAAGCCCAGCCTTCTCTGCGTAAACACGAAGCGTCACGGCAAGTTCGTGCAGGAACGTCTCTGCGTACCCTTCGCCGGCTCCCGGAAGAAAGCCCTTGCCAAAGTCTGCCAGTACCGTCTTCTTGTTCATGTCGATGGTGACTTTTACATCAACCGTGCGCAGTACATCTCTGCTCTGCAGGTAGTTCGAAACGCCCTTGGAGGCTTCCTTCTCCAGCAGGTGGATCAGCTCGGCATCGACGTACCACGTAGTCTGCGCAGCCTCATCTTTCGATTCGATTGGATGGCCATTGCCGCCAGGCACGGGCGCAGCCTGTGAATCAACGACTCCAGCAGCAAGCAGAATCCCGCACCCCACCGCGAACAACTGTAGGCCCTTACTTACCATTTCCGTTTCTCCTTGAAGGTAGTTGACGCATCTCCGGATGCGCCAGCGAAATCTCCTCCCTTCATGGCCACACGAACGCGCGCCAACGCACGCTTCCCGGCGTTTACTGAACGACTTTCTTATCGGTTACCGCAAGCCGATCAACGCCGCCTAAAACACCCCGTTTGCCATCGACCTGCCCTATCCTTCAGCCATGCCCGATATACGATTCCTCCATCGCCTCACTGAGCTGCCCGCCGCCGACTGGGATGCGCTGCAGGACGGCCGCAACCCGTTCATCAGCTACGCGTTCCTGCAGGGACTGGAGGAACACGGCTGCCTGCGTGCGGAATGGGGTTGGCGGCCGCGCCACTTCACCCTGTGGGAGAGCGGCCAGCTGATCGGGGCGGTGCCGGGTTACCTGAAGGACAACTCGCATGGCGAGTTCGTGTTCGATCACGCTTGGGCCAACGCCTATGCCCGCCACGGGCTGGCGTACTTCCCGAAGTGGCTGGGCGCAGTACCGTATTCGCCGGTGAGCGGGCCGCGCCTGCTGGCGAAGGATGCGGAAACCGCTCGCACGCTGGTGGAGACCCTGCGCGCCGAGGTCGCCCGCATGGGCTGGTCGTCGGCGCACGTGAACTTCCACCTGGCCGAAGACGACCCCGCGTTCGGCCCCGACTGGCTGCTGCGCGAGGACATCCAGTTCCAGTGGCACAACCCGGGCAACTGGACCGACTTCAGCAGCTTCCTGGCCGCGATGGACCACAAGCACCGCAAGAACATCCGCCAGGAGCGCGCCAAGCTGGCCCGCACCGGGGTGAGCTACCGGATCGTGCACGGCGATGAAGCCACCGACGCCGACCTGCAGGCCATGCACGACTTCTACCTGCAGACCTTCAGTGAGTACGGCAATTCGCCGGCCCTGACCCTGCCTTTCCTGCAGCACCTGGCCACGGCGATGCCGCGCCAGCTGGTGATCTTCCTGGCCATGCTGGAGGGCCAGCCGATCGCCGGCGCGCTGTGCCTGCGCGGTGGCGACACCCTGTACGGGCGCTACTGGGGCGGCGCCACCCTGCCCGGCCTGCACTTTGAAACCTGCTACTACCAGGGTATCGAGTACTGCCTGCGCGAAGGGCTCACCCGTTTCGAGCCCGGCGCGCAGGGTGAGCACAAGCTGGCGCGCGGCTTCCTGCCACACCCGGTGCGCAGCCGGCACTGGCTGGCCGAGCCCGCGTTCGCCGCCGCCCTTGCAGGCTGGTGCGCGCAGGAGCGCGAGGAAGTGCAGCGCTATGCGCAGCTGCTGGCCGAGCACACCCCATTCAAGGCCATCGAGTCCCCATGACCCGGCACCTGCCCTGGCGACTGGACGACCGGCCCGACGCCCCCTTCCCGCCCGCCGAAACCGCGCTGCGCGATCCCGATGGCCTGCTGGCACTCGGCGGCGACCTCTCACCGGTGCGCCTGCTCAATGCCTACGCCGGCGGCATCTTTCCGTGGTTCTCGCAGGGCCAGCCGCTGCTGTGGTGGTCGCCGGACCCGCGCATGGTGTTCCGCACCGATGGCGTCCACCTGTCCTCGCGCTTCCGCCGCAGCCTGCGCGCCAGCAGCTGGGTGCTGCGTGCCGATACCCGCTTCCGCGAGGTGATCGAGGCCTGCGCGGCCAGCCCGCGCCCGGGGCAGGACGGGACCTGGATTACCCGGGACATGATCGAGGCCTATGTGGCGCTGCATGCCCTCGGCTTCGCCCATTCGATCGAGGTGCTGGAGGGCGACCGGCTGGTGGGCGGGATCTACGGGGTGGCCATCGGCCGGATGTTCTTCGGCGAAAGCATGTTCAGCGCGGCCAGCGGCGGCTCCAAGGTGGCGCTGGCCGGCTTGGCCCACCGGCTGTCGTCGTGGGGGTGGCCATTGATCGATGCACAGGTGGAAAACGACCACCTGCTGCGGATGGGGGCCGAGCATTGGCCGCGGGAGCGGTTTCTGGGGGTGGTAAGGGAGCAGGTGGCGGCCGAACAGGCGCCTGGAGGCTGGACGGAACGGTTTGGGGCGTTTTCCGCCGCATCGTTGGCCTGAGGCGGACGGTTAACGCAATCTTTGCATCCCGGGGGAGATGCGCGTAAAATGCCCGCTCTTAAGGCCAGCTCGGCCGTTTATAGAACTGCACAGGACTACATGTCGAAAGACGACTCCATCGAGTTCGAAGGCACCGTCAGCGAGACGCTGCCGAACACCACTTTCCGCGTTCGACTGGAAAATGGGCATGAAATCATCGCCCACATCTCCGGCCGCATGCGCAAGAACTACATCCGCATCCTGACGGGCGACCGTGTCAAGGTTGAAATGACGCCCTACGACCTGACCAAGGGTCGCATCACCTACCGCATGAAGTAAGCGGCAGGGCGGCTTCTCCGGAAGACGCGATCAAAGGCCGGCCCTGCGCTGGCCTTTTTGCGTGGGCGCCATTCAGCTGTGCCCACCGTGCCGGCAGTCACCCTGCCCCACGGCACCCTGACATCAGTCAGCCTGCCTTGATGCAGATTCGCCACCGGCCGAACGCAGGCACTGTGGTCTACGGTCCACTCCGGATCGTGACCCACTGGCCCCCGCCATGAAGACCCTGATCGCGCTTTGCCTGTTGGTTGTTTCCAGCGCAGCCGCTACGGCATCGGCGCAGACTGCGCCAGCTGCCGCCACCCCGGCGGCCTCCGATTGCATCACCCTGTCCAGCGACCAGCAGCTGGTCCGCAAGGGCGCCGATCGCAGCATCCTGCTGCGCAACGGCACCGATCACTACATCGTCCATTTCCAGAACAGCTGCAGCCAGGCCAGCTTCTCGCGAAAGCTGGAGTTTGCCACCCCCAGCAACGAGGGCCAGCTGTGCGGGGCACGCGCCAGCAAGCTGCGCACCGACACTGGCAGCTGCGATGTCGCCCGGCTTGAGCCGATCAGCGCAGAGGCGTTCGCATCCCGCGCCAAGCGCTGAGCGGGACCCAACAAAAACGCCCCATCCGGGGCGTTTTTGCGTTCAAGGAGCCACGGCCAACGGTCGTGGCCTGCCGGTCATTCGACCGTTGCCGGCAGCAGCCGCTCCGGCTCGGCCTGCGCTTCGACGAACAGCTCGTCGTCGCGCACGTCGATGCTGACCCGGCCGCCATTGACCAGCTTGCCGAACAGCAGCTCGTCGGCCAGCGGACGCTTGACCTTGTCCTGGATCACCCGCGCCATCGGGCGGGCACCCATCAGCGGGTCGAAGCCGTGGCGGGCCAGCCAGTCGCGCGCGGTCGGGGTGGCCGACAGGCTGACGTGCTTTTCCTGCAGCAGCATTTCCAGCTCGATCAGGAACTTGTCCACCACGCGCAGGATGTGCTCGAAGCCCAGCGGCTGGAACTGCACCACCGCATCGAGGCGGTTGCGGAATTCCGGCGTGAAGCTCTTGCGGATGATCTCCATCGCATCGGTGGCGTGGTCCTGCCGGGTGAAGCCGATCGACCGCCGCGAGGCCTGCGCCGCGCCGGCGTTGGTGGTCATCACCAGCACCACGTTCTTGAAGTTGGCTTCGCGCCCGTTGGTGTCGGTGAGCACGCCACGGTCCATGACCTGCAGCAGGATGTTGAAGATGTCCGGGTGGGCCTTTTCCACCTCGTCCAGCAACAGCACGCAGTGCGGGGTCTTGACGATCTTTTCGGTGAGCAGGCCACCCTGGTCGAAGCCGACGTAGCCCGGGGGCGCACCGATCAGGCGGCTGATCGAATGCGGTTCCATGTACTCGCTCATGTCAAAGCGCACCAACTCGATGCCCAGCTGCAGCGCCAGCTGCTTGGTCACCTCGGTCTTGCCCACGCCGGTGGGGCCGGCGAACAGGAAGTTGCCGATCGGCTTTTCCGGATTGGCCAGGCCCGAACGGGCCAGCTTGATCGCCGAGGACAGGGTCTCGATGGCCGGGTCCTGGCCGAAGATCACCATCTTCAGGTTGCGCTCCAGGTGCTGCAGCACGTCCTTGTCGGTGGCACTGACCTGCTTGGCCGGAATGCGCGCCATCTTGGCGACGATCGTTTCGATTTCCTCGATGTCGATCAGTTCCTTGCGCTCGCCCTCGGGCAGCAGGCGCTGGCGGGCACCGGCTTCATCGATCACGTCGATGGCCTTGTCCGGCAGCAGGCGGTCGCCGATGTGCTTCACCGACAGGTCCACCGCCGCCTGCAGCGCGTCATCGGCATAGGTCACGCCGTGGTGCGCCTCGTACTTGGGCTTGAGGCCCTGCAGGATCTCGTAGGTTTCGCCGACGGTCGGCTCGACGATGTCGATCTTCTGGAAGCGCCGGGCCAGCGCCCGGTCCTTCTCGAAGATGCCGCGGTATTCCTGGAAGGTAGTGGAGCCGATGCAGCGCAGCTCACCGGAGGCCAGGGCCGGCTTGATCAGGTTGGAGGCGTCCATGGTGCCGCCCGACGCCGACCCGGCACCGATGATGGTGTGGATCTCGTCGATGAACAGCACCGCGTTGGGCATCTTCTTCAGCGCGGTCAGCACGCCCTTCAGGCGCTTCTCGAAATCGCCGCGGTACTTGGTGCCGGCCACCAGCGCGCCCAGGTCGAGCGAGTAGATGACCGCATCGGCCAGCACGTCGGGCACCGTACCTTCCACGATGCGCTTGGCCAGGCCTTCGGCAATGGCGGTCTTGCCCACGCCGGCCTCGCCCACGTAGAGCGGGTTGTTCTTGCGGCGGCGGCACAGCACCTGGATGGTGCGCTCGATTTCGTCGCGGCGGCCGACCAGCGGGTCGATCCGGCCGTTGCGCGCCGCTTCGTTGAGGTTGCTGGCGAACTCGGCCAGGGCATCGCCCTTGCCTTCGCCATCGCCACCCTCGGCGCGCCCTTCAGCGTCCGACGACGGCGGCACTTCGCCCTCCTCGCCCAGCTTGGCGATGCCATGGGAGAGGTAATTGACGATATCCAGCCGGGTCACGTCCTGCTGGTTGAGGTAATAGACCGCATGGGAGTCCTTTTCGCCGAAGATCGCCACCAGCACGTTGGCGCCGGTGACCTCCTTCTTGCCCGAGGACTGCACGTGGTACACGGCCCGCTGCAGCACGCGCTGGAAGCCCAGGGTGGGCTGGGTGTCGCGGCCGTCATCTTCGGCCAGGCGCGAGACGGAGGCCTCGATGGCCTGCTCCAGCTCCTGGCGCAGGCGGTCGGCGTCGGCCCCGCATGCCTTGAGCACGGCTTGGGCGGACGGGTTGTCGAGCAGTGCCAGCAGCAGGTGTTCCACCGTCATGAACTCATGGCGGGCCTCACGGGCGCGCTTGTAGCACTGACCGATGGTGTGTTCGAGGTCTTTACTGAACATGTTCTACTCCGGCGGCAGTTGAGAACAATATGCGGCCTACCTGCACAATTTCCATCACCCTACTGGATCGGTGCGTTCAGATGGCGTTATCACTTGCGCGATCATGCCCCAGACACCGCCAGCATTGGCTGCCCACCCGTGATGGCGACGTCATTTCGCCGTGGCAAGTACCCCGCCTGCCCGACGGCTCCCGGCGTTGCTTCAGACAGGGACGGGCAAGCGGACAGTAAACGGCCACACCCGGGCAATGCGCGGGCCGGCATTTGATTGATCCAGATCCTGATGGGCCCGTACAAATTCGTAGCCCCGGCCGTTGGCCGGACACCGCGCGCAGCGCGGCCCAAGTGTCCGAAGCCGGTTACCTGCCGGGTGGAACACACCATCCGGCGTTTCAACCCACCGAAGCCGCCCCTCAGGCGCCGGTATTGCCGCTCTACCCGGCTTTTTCCATCGTGCACAGCAGCGGATGCTGGTTCATGCGCGAGAACTCATTGACCTGGGCGACCTTCGACTCGGCGACCTCGCGGGTGAACACACCGCACACGCCACGGCCACGGGTGTGCACGTTGAGCATCACCTGGGTGGCTTTTTCCAGATCCATCGAGAAGAAGTGCTGCAGCACGGTCACCACGAAGTCCATCGGGGTGTAGTCGTCGTTCAGCAGCATCACCTGGTAGAACGGCGGCGGCGCGACCTCCGGGCGGGCTGGTTCCAGCGCTACGCCGTGGTCGTGGTGGGGTTCTTGGGAAGGCTCGCGGGGCATCCGGACATTATAGACGCCGCACCGGCCGGATTGGACGTTGGCCCCCTGCCCCCGTCACAATCCACTCATGGATACATACTTTCACAGGGATTTCATGAAAAGGATCGCCACCGCGCTGCTGCTGACCGCCACCGTGTTCGGGGCCCAGGCCGCAACGCCCGACAAGGCCGTCGGCCGCGTACTGGACACGCTGAAGTACCCCTATGAGGTCGACGAGGACGGCGACTACAAGCTGGTGTTCGACGTCGAAGGCGACCGCACCCAGCTGGTGTTCGTGCGCTCGGCCGTGGAAGAGTACGGCAAGCACCGCATCCGCGAAATCTGGTCGCCGGGCTACAACGCGCCGGGCAAGCAGTTCTCCGCCGCGGTGGCCAACCGCCTGCTGGAAGACTCCCAGGACGCCAAGCTGGGCGGCTGGGTGAAGCAGGAGCAGCTGGCCATGTTCGTGGTGAAGGTGGATGCCAACGCCAGCGCGGACGCCCTGAGCGAGGCCATCGAGGCGGCGATGAACACCGCCGATGCGATGGAACTTGAACTGACTGGAACGGACGAATACTGACGTGAACGAAGTGCAGGACCTGCGCTGGGCGCCGCACGTGACCGTGGCCACCGTGGTGGTGCGGGACGGGCGCCTGTTGCTGGTGGAAGAAGCCATCGACGGCCGCGCGGTGCTCAACCAGCCGGCCGGGCACCTGGAGCCGGGCGAAAGCCTGGCCGCCGCCGCCGTGCGCGAGACCCTGGAAGAATCGGGCTGGACGGTGCGGCTGACCGCCTTCATCGGCACCTACCAGTGGACCGCGCCCGACGGCACGCCGTTCCTGCGCTTCGCCTACGCGGCCGAGCCGATCTCGCATGACCCGGCCCGACCGCTGGACACCGGCATCCTGCGCGCGCTGTGGCTGGACCCGGCCGAGCTGCAGGCCGAGCCCTCGCGGCTGCGCAGTCCGCTGGTCTGGGAGGTCGTTGCCGACTTCCTGGCCGGCCAGCGCCACCCGCTGTCGATCGTGAAGGAGGTTGCATGAGCACCCCGCGCATCATGGTCGGCGTTTCCGGCGGCGTGGATTCGTCCGTGGCCGCCTGGCGGCTGGTCCAGCAGGGCGAGCCGGTGGCCGGGCTGTTCATGCAGAACTGGGCCGACGACGGCAGCGGCGATTGCCGCGCCGAAGACGACCGCCGCGATGCGGTCGCCGTGTGCGGCCTGCTCGACATTCCGTTCCACTTCCGCGACTTCTCCAGCGAATACTGGCAGGGCGTGTTCGAACACTTCCTGGCCGAATACGCGGCCGGGCGCACCCCCAACCCGGACGTGCTGTGCAACCGCGAAGTGAAGTTCAAGCACTTCCTGGACGCGGCCCGCGAGCTGGGCGCCGAACGCATCGCCACCGGCCACTACGCCCGCGTGGCCCAGGTGGGCGGGCGCTGGGCACTGCTGCGCGGTGCCGACCGCAGCAAGGACCAGAGCTACTTCCTGCACCAGCTGGGCCAGGCCCAGCTGGCCGCCACCCTGTTCCCGATCGGCGACCTGCAGAAGAGCGACCTGCGCCGCATTGCCCGCGATGCGCGCCTGCCGACCCACGCCAAGAAGGACTCCACCGGCATCTGTTTCATCGGCGAGCGGGACTTCCGCGAGTTCCTGGGCCGTTACCTGCCGGCGCGTACCGGTGAAATCCAGGACCCGGACGGCAACCGCATCGCCGAGCACCCCGGGGTGTTCTATTTCACCCTGGGCCAGCGCGAAGGCCTGAACATCGGCGGCGTGCGGGGCCGCCCGGCGGCCCCGTGGTACGTGGTGGGCAAGGACGTGGCCAGCAACGTGCTGTACGTGGACCAGGACCGCGAAAGCCCCTGGCTGCAGTCGACCCGCCTGCATTCGGAAACTGCCCACTGGATCGCCGGCGCACCGCCTGCGCGCGTATTCGAGTGCACCGCGCAGACCCGCTACCGCCAGCCGGACGAGCCCTGCACGGTGCGGGTGCGCGACGATGGCAGCGTGGACGTGCGTTTCGCGCGGCCGCAGCGTGCCGTCACCCCCGGGCAATCCCTGGTGTTGTATGACGACGAGGTCTGCCTGGGTGGCGCGGTGATCGCCGCCACCGATGCGCCGCTGGAGCAGCGCCTGCGCACCGCCCCTTCCCCCTTCGAGGTATCTGCTGCATGAGTTTTTCCATCGACGACCGCGTCCTTGCCCTGGCTGGCATCGCCCAGGCGCTGCAGCAGGTGCGCCGCATCGCCGAAACCGGCCATTCCGAGGCCAGCGTGGTCCGCACCGCCATCGACAGCGTGTTCCGGATCGACGCTGACAGCCCGCAGGCCATCTATGGCAGCGCCGCCAACCTGGCCCCGGGCCTGCGCCTGCTGCACAACTATTTCCGCAACCAGGGCCAGGACGAGATCCTGCCGCGGTTGGCATTGGCCGTGCTGCAGCTGGAGCGCCGCTTCGTGCGCGAGAACGCCGTGGTCGAGCAGGTCAGCCAGGGCATCGCCCGTGCCCAGCGCCAGGCCGCCGAGCTGAACGACAGTGCCCACCCGGACGTGCTGTCCAGCCTGGGCGGACTGTATGCCGACACCATCAGCCATCTCAAACCGCGGGTGATGGTCCAGGGCAACCCGCACTACCTGGGCCAGGCCGGGGTGGTGGCCGAGATCCGCGCACTGCTGCTGGCGGCGGTGCGTTCGGCGGTGCTGTGGCGCCAGACCGGCGGCCAGTACTGGGATTTCCTGATCTCGCGCAAGGCGATGATCGAAGCGGTGGACCGTCAGCTTCGATAAAAAATGGTGCACGGCGGCTAAAGCAAACGGGGGTACGGCCGATACATCATCCGTGCACCTCCCCGAGAACGTCCATGTACTCACGCCTCTTCACTAGTCTGGCCGCCCCCCTGGTCCTGACCCTGCTGCTTCCCTTCGCCATCGGCTTTGAATGGCCGGCCGCCCTGCGCTGGGCGATCCTGACCACGATGACGCTCAGCTGGCTGGGGTTCGCGTGGTGGACCGCCCGCGCCCAGACCCAGCGCTCGCCCGAGCATGCCCGCATGATGCGGGAACAGGACCAGCTGCTGACCGAGCTGCGCTCGTTCGTCGGCAACGAAATCGACGGTTCCCGTGGCGAAATCGAACGCGCCCGTGACCTGATCCGCCAGGCCGTGGCCGGCCTGGGTGGCAGCTTCGATGCCATGAACCGCAAGTCCCGCCAGCAGAGCCAGGCACTGGCCCGGATCGTCGACCGCGCCGGTGAAGACGGCGGCGCCGGCGTCGACGTGGCCCGTTTCGCCCAGCACGCCAGCCACCGCATGGAACAGCTGGTGGAAGCGCTGGAACAGGTCAGCGGCCAGAGCAGCAACACCGTGCAGCACATCGACCAGATGGCGCAGCACCTGGATGGCATCTTCGCGCTGCTGGAAGACGTCAAGTCGATCGCCGACCAGACCAACCTGCTGGCGCTGAACGCTGCCATCGAAGCAGCCCGTGCCGGTGAAGCCGGTCGCGGCTTCGCGGTGGTGGCCGACGAAGTGCGCAACCTCTCCGAGCGCTCCACCACCTTCAACGAGCAGATCCGCAAGCTGGCGCACAGCTCCAAGGACGCCATCGCCAAGGTCCGCGAGACGGTCTCCAACATGGCCTCGCGGGACATGGACCGCTCCCGCGAAGCGCGTCACGAAGCGGCGGCCATGCTCGACAACGTGGCGCAGATCAACGCGTCGCTGGGCGAAGGCATGCGCGAGATCTCCGAGTGCGGCCGTGCCATCGACAGCAGCGTGGCCGAAGCCGTGCGCGCCCTGCAGTTCGAGGACATCGCCACCCAGGCCCTGGGCGGCGTGCACACCCACCTGGACCGCCTGACCTCGATCAACCGTGAAGCGGTCGGCCTGCAGGAGCTGCTGCACCGTAACGGCGGCGTGTTCGATGCCGAAGTGGCCACCGCGCTGCAGCGCACCGGCAACCGCCTGCGCGAAATGCGCAGCGAATGGGAACGCCCGCCGCACAAGCCGGTGAGCCAGCAGAGCATGGCAGCCGGTGCGGTTGAACTGTTCTGACCCGCCATCCGTGCCGGCAACGGCATTCCACGAGGGCCCCGGCATTGCCGGGGCTTTCGTGCGTGTAGCGCCCTGACCCATCTGTCGAAGACTGCCGCATGTTGTTGAACGCCGCCCCCTCCCAATTGATTCCTGCCGGTAACGGCACGTCACCCGACGCTTCGGGCGACGTCATCCCCCCTGCTCCGCCGCCCGCGGCATCGAAGAGCGGGCGTGCGCTGTTGGCGGCGCTGGAACAGCAGGCGCAACGGGAGCTGGCGGGAATGTTGGCGACGGCACCGGCGGCAGCGCCGCTGGATCCCGCATTGGCGGGATTGGCGTGGGACCTGGGATTGAGCGGAGACAGGGTTGGTTGATACGGGTCCCGATGGGCCCGTGACAATCCGTGGATCGGAATCAACCCACCACAGGCTCGTCAACGGTCATGGACACGACGGTATCGGGATCATCAACGGGCACCGGACACCGGTAGCGCCGGCCGTTGGCCGGCCCACGCACCGTCAGGGGGCGACCGGAATCCGCAACGCGTCACCAGCCGGGGCGGGAATCGCCTGCATCTGTCCGCCACCGTGCTTCAGCCACTGGGCCAGGTCACGCGGGGTCAGCGGACGCGAATACAGGTAGCCCTGGATCTCATCGCAGCCCTGGCGGCGCAGCATCGCTTCTTCCTGCTCGGTTTCCACGCCTTCGGCCACCACTTTCATGCCCAGGGCGTGGCCCAGGTGCACGATGGCCTGGGTGACCTCGGCGGTACCGGCATCGTGGAGCATGCCCTGCACGAAGCTGCGGTCGATCTTCAGGCGGCCCACCGGGAAACGGTTGAGGTAGTGCAGGTTGGAGAAGCCGGTACCGAAATCGTCTACCGCCAAGGGCACGCCGTGCCGCTCCAGCACATCGAAGCAATGCCGCAGCACGTCGGTGTCACGGATCAGCGCCGATTCGGTCAGCTCCAGCTCCAGCCGCTGCGGTGCCCAGCCATGGGCGTGGCAGATGTCGATCACCCGCTCGGCAAAACCACGGTCGCGCAGCTGCACGGCCGACACGTTCACCGCGATCCGGTCGAAGGCCAGCCCGGCCCGGTCCCACGCCGCCGCCTGGCGGCAGGCCTCGGCCAGCACCCAGTCGCCGATGCGCACGATCTCGCCGCACTTCTCGGCAATGGGAATGAACTCGGCCGGACTGCAGTAGCCAATCCCCGGGCGGTGCCAGCGCAGCAGCGCCTCGATGGCCGGCGGCTGGTCCTGCGCGGCATGCAGCAGCGGCTGGTAGGCCAGGCTGAACTCTTCGCGCTCGATGGCGCCCAGCAGCGCGTGCTCGATCTCCAGCTTGCGCTGGATCCGCAGCAGCGCGTCCTGGCTGTAGTACTGGTAGGTATTGCGGCCGGCTTCCTTGGCGGCATACATGGCCGCATCGGCCGCGCGCAGCAGGGAATCGAAATCGGTGCGTCCTTCGTCGAGCATCGCAATGCCTACGCTGGCGCCCACCTTCAAGGTGGTGTCACCGCGCTGAAGCGGCTCGGCCAGCGATGCGATCAGCTTGCGCGCCACGTGCCCGGCATCTTCCGGGTCGGCCAGGTCGCGCAGCACCACGATGAACTCATCGCCGCTGAAGCGCCCGAACAGGTCGGCGTTGCGCAGGTTCTGGTGCAGCCGCGCCGCCGCTGCCTTGAGCAGCGCATCGCCGGTGGCGTGGCCGAAGGTGTCGTTGATGGTCTTGAAACCATCCAGGTCGATGAACAGCATCGCCAACGGCGCGCCGCGATCGCGCGCTTCCTCGATGGCGTCGGCGGTCTGCTCGCGCAGCAGCATGCGGTTGGGCAGGCCGGTGAGCAGGTCATAATGGGCCAGCAGCTCGATCCGCTCGTTGGCTTCGCGTTCGCGGGTGATGTCACGGAACAGCACCACGAAGCGGGTTGGCAGGCCGTCGCGATGGTCCAGCTCGACCAGCACCTGCACCCAGACGCGCAGCCCGGACTGGCGGTAGAAACACAGGTCCAGCTGTTCGGGCAGGCCGCCGGCGGCAATGCGCGCCAGTGCGGCCTCGAAGGCATCGCGCGAATCCTGCGTGTACAGCGCCAGCGCCTGGTCCAGGGTGATCGGTTCCTTGCGCAGCCCGTGGATGCGGTAGCACTCCTCGGTCCACTGCATGTGGCGGGTGGCCACGTCGATCTCGCAACCGCCGATCCTGCCCAGCGCCGAGACCCGGTTCAGCAGCTCGGTCCGCCAGCGGATGAGCGCATCGGTCTGGTGCTGTTCGGTGATGTTCTGGACCTGGCCAAGCAGGCGCTGGATGCGCCCGTCCGGGCCCAGCAGCGGCTGCATCCACAATCGCAGGTGCAGCGCGCTGTCGTTCCCGCGCGGCAGCTCCAGCGCGAGCGTGCTGGGCTTGCCATCGCGCAGCATGCGCCGCCAGGCCTGCCGCAGCAGGCCGCGCGAACGCGGTTCCAGCAGGCGCAGCCAGTGCCGGCGGCTGTTCAACGGGGCATCGCCCACGCCGAGCAGCGCCCGGAACTCCGGCGACCACCAGAACTGGCGGCTGTCCGGGTCCCACGACCAGCTGCCCATGCTGGCGATGCGCTGCGCCTCGCGCAGGTGCACCTGCTGCTCCAGCAGCAGGGCTTCCATCTGTTTCTGTGCCTGGATGTCGGTGTGGGTGCCGACCATGCGCAGCGGCTGTCCGTCGACGGTTCGGGCCACCACGCGGCCGCGATCGAGCACCCAGCGCCACTCGCCTTCGGGATGGCGCAGGCGGTACTGGGCGGTGTACACCTCGCCTTCGCCGCGCAGGTGCGCGTCCAGCGCCGCGCGCACCGCGGCCTGGTCATCGGGATGCACAGGCGCCAGCAGCGCCTGCCCGGCCTCTGCCGCCGCGTGTTCGTCCACGCCGGCCGGCACGTCATGCCAGCGCTGCGAACGGGTCACGGCGTCGCTGGGCAGGTCCCAGTCCCACAAGCCGTGCCCGGCGTGGTCCAGCGCCACTTCCCAGCGGCTGCCCGCGTAGGCGGCGACCGGTTCGGGCACGCTCAGGGTGAAGGCCAGCAGGTTGCCATCGGCGTCGTGCACGGCGCGCATCCAGCCATCGAAGCGTCCACGGGGCCCACCCGGCAGCTGGCAGGGCACCAGGCCGCCATCGGCGGCCAGCAGCCGCAGGTCTTCCAGCAGCTCGCCGTAGGCCGCCACGGTAGCCGGCAACCCATGTTCGCGCGCGGCCGGATTGGCGGCGAGCGGGCGCCCGGTCCGGTCCAGGATGACCAGGGCCGAGGCCAGGGGGTGCTGCAGCAGACTCGCGATGATGCCTTGGTCCACGCGGTATGACTCCGATAACGCACCCGACAGCCGGGAACGCAATCGTTAGCGGCTGTTCTGGTCGATAGTTGAGCCTCGCGTGCGCCCGGGGCGTCCCAGCCACTACTATGGACCGCCCACCCAACCCCTTCCCGTCGCGCCCCATGCCTGTCGTCCCGCCCGGCCCGCCCGCACCGCACCGTCGTGACCACCCGCTCGCCCAGGCCCTGCGCCGCGATCGCTGGCGGGTGGTGCTCGGCTATCTGGTGCTGGCCCTGGTCTGGATCCTGTGCAGCGACGCCGCCGTGCAGGTGCTCACCGCCGACCTGGCCACGGCCGCGCGCTGGCAGACCGCCAAAGGGGCGTTCTTCGTCATCCTCAGCGGCGCGCTGATCTACCTGCTGCTGCGCCCGCTGGCCCACCACGTGCTGCAGACCCACGCGAAGCTGGAGCACTCCGAGCAGCGCCACCGGCAGCTGTTCGAGGGCAATCCCGGGCCGATCCTGGTGTACGACCTGGACACGCTGGAGATCCTGGACGTCAACCCGGCCGCGTGCAGCCTGTTCGGCTGGACGCGCGAGGAGTTCACTGCCCTGCCGATGACCGCGCTGTGGCCACCGGGTGACGAAGCAGTCCTGGCCGCCAAGCTTGAGCAGATCCGGGCCCAGCCGGACCAGCTGTGCGTGCTTACCGCCGACCTGCTGTTGAAGGACGGCAGCCCGCGGCGGATCGAAATGCGCAGCAACTACCTCGATTACGCCGGCCGCCCGGCGCGGCTGCTGATCGCCATCGACCGGACCCGCGAAGACCAGGCGCTGCGCCGCCGCGACCAGGCCCTGGCCCGTGTCGAGGAAGCCCATGAAATGGCCCGGATCGGCGCGTGGGAAGTCGACCCCGCCACGGGTATGGGCCAGTACTCCAACCAGGTCTACCACCTGCTGGGCCGGCGTCCACCGGAAGCGCGGCGCTGGCACCGCTTCGACGAGCTGCTGGTGCCGGCCGATCCGTCCACCGCCGCACTGAGCGAACAGCTGCTGCAGGACATGCGGGGTGAGCAGGTGCAGATCGACGTACTGCTGCCGCTGCTGGCCATGGACGGTCGCGCCTTGATGGTCCACCTACGCGCCGAGAGCGGCACCGACGACGCCGGGCGCCCGCGCGTGCTGGGCACCCTGCAGGATGTCACCGAGCGCGAACACTCGCGGCGCCTGCTGCGCGAGCGTGAGGAGCAGTTCCGCGAACTGGTCCGGGTGCTGCCCGACGGCGTGGTGATCCTCTCCGACGAACACGTGCTGTATGCCAATGCCTGCGCCGCGGCCCAGTTCGGCTACGGGCAACACACGCTGCTGGGCGAGCCGCTGTCGGCGCTGGTGGCTGCCACCGACCTGTCCCGGGTCCGCGCGCAGCTGTTCGCCACCATTCCCCTGCCCAGCAGCGGCAGTGAAGTCATCGGCATGCGCCGGCTGGACGGCGAAGGCTTCCAGGCCGGCCTGGCGGTGGGCGAGGTGCGTTACGGCGGGCGCAACTGCAAGCTGCTGATCGTGCGCGACCTGAGCGAGCCGGAGCGTATCCGCGAGGCGCTTGAAACCAGCAACCGCGAGCTGCAGGCCATGGCCGGGCGCCTGTTCTCGCTGCAGGAAGACGAGCGCCGCGCGATCTCGCGCGACCTCCACGACGATATCGGCCAGGCCATCACCGCCATGAAGCTGTCGGCATATGCGGCGCAGGATGAAGCCGATCCGCAACGGCGCGGCGAAGACCTGGAGCAGATCATCCAGCTGGCCGACACCACGGTGGGCAAGCTGCGCGACATCTCCACCCTGCTGCGCCCGCCGCAGCTGGACGCACTGGGCCTGGAGGCGGCGTTGCGCTGGCAGGCCGGGGTGCTGTTCCGTTCCTCGCCGATCGAACTGCTGGCCGACATCGCGGCGCTGCCGCGACGGCCGCAGGGTGAGATCGAGCAGGCCTGTTTCCGCATCGCCCAGGAAAGCCTGACCAATGTGCTGCGCCATGCGCGCGCCAGCCAGGTGCACCTGACGCTGCAGGACGTGCAGGACCATGGCCTGCACCTGCAGGTGCGCGATGACGGCGAAGGTTTCGACCCCGACGGCCCGCGCGGACTGGGCCTGATCGTCATGCGCGAACGCGCGCAGAGCGCCGGCGGCACCCTCAAGATCGAGTCGGCGCATGGCGCCGGCACCCTGGTCGACCTGTTCCTGCCTTACCGCAGCGATGGCGTGGCCACCCCCGATACCGTGGGATATTGAGTGATGTGGAACCCTTCCCTGCCCCTGGTCAGCATCGAGGACGCGCCGCCCCGGCTGGGCGCCGGCAACCCCGCGCTGCAGGCGATGGTGGCCGAGGCCGCCTCCGGTGGCACGCCATTGATGCTGATGCACGTGGATATCGACCACTTCGCGTCGGTCAACGAGAACATGAGCGCCGAGGTCGGCGATCAGGCGCTGGTGCTGGTGGCCCAGCGCCTGCAGCACCACCTGCGCGGGCGCGGCAAGCTGTGGCGGCATGGCAGCGATGAATTCCTGATCGCGGTACCGCGCACCGCCGACCTGCCACTGCCGGACGACCTGGCCGAAGAGATCCGGCAGCAGCTGGAGCTGCCGCTCTCGGTGCTGCCGTATACGCTGTTCATGACCGGCAAGCTCGGCGTCAGCCTGTGTCCGGAGCATGCGACAGAGACCTCGCGCCTGCTCGACCATGCCGAGGACGCGCTGTACCAGGCCGCCCGCGAGGGCGGCAATGCCGTGCGCATCCACGCGGTCAATACCCCGTCCAGCGCGCACAGCGAGAGCATCATCGCGCGCCAGATCGTGGACGCCATTCCCAATGGCGAGCTGAAGCTGCGCTACCAGCCGCTGGTGAGCGCCCGCGATGGCCATGTGGTCGGGATGGAGGCGCTGCTGCGCTGGCAGTCACCGACGCTGGGCATGCTGGTGCCGGAGCGTTTCATGCGCACCGCCGAGCGGCTGGGCATCATCGTGCAGATCGGCACGTGGGTGCTGGAGGGCGCACTGAAGCAGGCCAGGCTCTGGCGGGACCTGGGCTTCGATGACTTCACCATCGCGGTGAACGTGTCGACGCTGCAGCTGCTGCGTCCGAACTTCTTCGGTGAGGTGATGGCGCTGATGCAGACCGCCGGGGTGCCGGCGCAGATGCTCACGCTGGAAATCAACGAAAGTGCGCTGACCAACAACGTCAACTTCGTGCACGAAACGCTGGTGAACCTGCGCAATGAAGGTATCAGCCTTAGCCTGGACAACTTCGGCACCGGCGATTCCAGCCTGAGCGCGCTGGTGCGCTATCCGGTGGACAAGCTGAAGATCGACCGCAGCTTCATCAAGAGCGCGCCGGCCGGAAACCGCGAGGCCGCCATTGCGCGCGCGATCATCGCCATGGGCCACCAGCTGGGCATGACGGTGATCGCCAACGGGGTGGAGTCGCAGGCACAGCTGGGCTTCCTGCGCCGCAATGACTGCGACGTGTTCCAGGGGTACCTGTTCGGCGAGCCGATGTCGGCCGACGCGGCGGGCATGACCCTGCGCCGGCGCTACCTGCGCCCGGAAGCGTTCGCCGAAACCCGCCCGGACCGCACGCTGCTGCTGCTGGACGACGAGGAGAACGTGCTGCGTTCGCTGGTGCGCCTGTTCCGCCGCGATGGCTATCGGATCCTGGCGGCGGGCAACGTGCGCGATGCGTTCGACCTGCTGGCGATCAACGACGTGCAGGTGATCCTGTCGGACCAGCGCATGAGCGACATGAGCGGAACGGAGTTCCTGGGCCGGGTGAAGATGCTGTACCCGGACACGATCCGGCTGGTCCTTTCGGGCTACACCGACCTCAACACGGTGACCGACGCGATCAACCGCGGCGCGATCTACCGCTTCCTGACCAAGCCCTGGAACGACGACGAGCTGCGCAAACACATCCACCAGGCGTTCCGTACGCACGAAGAGCAACGGCGCGCCAATACCGCCCAACCTGTTGCGATACCCGCGCCGGAAGGCGAGTAACAGCAGCGTTTCGATTCATCCGTGCTGGGGAGGGCGACGGGCAGCCCACTCCGGGACACGCCGTAAACCCATCCTTGGGGGCTTGGCAAAAACATCCATGTTTTTGACAGTCCCTCCGTGGGCTACCCGCCGCCCTCCCCCGATGGTTGGTCGCGGGCGGAAACGAACGGCGGATACCTCGGCGTTTGCGATGCCGCGGTAGGGTCGGTTCCCAAACGACTGCCGTGAACCCACCAACGCGCGGTAACGCATGAAAATGATCGGGACTACGCTTTAACGCGGTTGCTTGATCGGCAACACCAACCGGAACCGTGACCCGACGCCCGGGGTGCTGTCCAGGTCGATGCGGCCGTGGTGCTTGTTGATGATGCTGTAGGAAATCGACAGCCCGAGCCCGGTGCCGCTGCCCACCGGCTTGGTGGTGAAGAACGGATCGAAGATGCGCTGGCGCAGGTCCGGCGAAATGCCGCCACCGGTGTCTTCGAATTCCACCCAGACGTAGTCGCCGTCCACGCCGGTGCGCACGGTGATGGTGCCGCGCTCGGCGATGGCGTGGCCCGCATTGAGCAGCAGGTTCATGTAGACCTGGTTGAGCTCGGACGGCAGGCATTCCACCAGCGGCAGCTGGCCGAACTCGCGGTGCAGCGTCACCTTGTACTTGAGCTCGTTCCAGATGATGTTGATCGTGGACTCAAGACCCGAGTGCAGGTCGACCAGCTTCCACGATTCGTCGCGGCCCGAGTACGAGAAGTCCTTCAGGTCACGCACGATCCGGGTGACCCGCTCGATGCCTTCGCGTGATTCGGCCATCAGCTGCGGCAGGTCGCGGCTGATGAAATCGATGTCGAAGCGGTTGCGGATATCGTCGATCTCGGGAATCAGCGCCTTTGGGTCCGGCGCGCGCAGTGCCCGCTCGTAGGCTTCGATCACGGTGAACAGGCTGCGCAGGTATTCCTGCAGGCTGCCCAGGTTGGAGTGGACGTAGCCGATGGGATTGTTGATCTCGTGCGCGACGCCGGCGGCGAGCTGGCCGATGGAGGCCATCTTTTCCGACTGCAGCAGTTTTTCCTGGGTGCCGTTGAGGCGCAGGTAGGCCTGGCGCAGCTCGGCGTGGCGCTGCTGCAGCTCGCGCTCGTAGTCTTCCTGGCCTTCGATGCGACGGAACAGCGCCAGGTAATGAAGCCGGCCGGCGTCTTCCTGCTGGTAGACATGCGCGATGACCATGCGTTCGCCCACGGGCAGGCTGCCGTTCCAGTGGCCGTGCAGGCGCGCATGCTCCAGCGCATCGGGCGGCAGCAGCTGGCGCAGCCATTGCGCGGGATCCACGCCGGCATCGATCTCGGCCTGGCCGAGCATGCCGCGCACGGCGGCGTTGGCCACGGCCACGCTGCCGTCATCACGGAACAGGAGCACGCCTTCGTTGATGCGCTCGAACAGCGCAAGCAGAACCGGCTGCGGCGGCAGCGGTGCGGTGACAAAAGTGGTGGACGCGGTCACGGTCACATCGGGGCAGTCGAAACAGGTGCCCACTATATCCGTGTTGGCGCCTAGGCGACGGCCAGCGGCCTGCGCGTATGCAGGGTGTTGGCCTGGCCTTTGGCGTCGTACGCCGAGGAGGCTTCGCTGCGGCCCAGCTGGCGCAGTGCCCAGTTGACCTCGCGGCGGCGGCGCGCCAGCAGCACGCCGTTGGCGCGGTTGCGCTCGGCCAGCTCCTGCAGGCGTTCGTTCTGCCCCACCGGCAACACCTGCTCCAGCGCACGCAGCGCATCGAGCTTGGCGCTGGTGGCGCGGATCAGGGACTGGACGTCATGCTCCACCAAGGCCTGGCGTTCGACGTCCAAGGCATCGCTGAGGCGCTGCAATGGCTCGCTCATGGCCAGCTTCATTTCTGCAGCTGCTGGTCCAGCTCAAGCATGCGCGAGGCGATCGCGTCCGGATTGATCTTGTAGGTGCCGTTCTGCAGCGACTCGCGCACGGCCTGCACGCGGCCGGCATCGATCGCCGGGGCAGTGCTCAGTTCGCGCTGCAGCGCCTGCAGGCTGGTGGCCTCGCCGGTCAGCTTCAGGCTGTCGGCCGCTTCCACCGGCCGCGCCGGGGCATCGGTGCTCACGCTGGGCTTGTTACCCGGCGCAATGCTGCGCAGATGGGCGGTCGCCTGCAGGTTGCCGTCGATTTTCTGGCTCATGGGTTGTCCTGGGAGTTACGGTTCACAAGGGATAACGGCACGGGGGCCGGCATCTTTAGGAGATTTTGCGTACTGGAGTGGTCAGCGCGTCACAAAAACGTCGCCGCTGGCCGCCACCGTGCCCTGGACCACCTTGCGTGACGACAGATTTTCCACGGATACGCGTTCATTTTCACCTGCATCGGCCAGTGCCTTCCCCGCCACCCGGACCTCGACCCCGCCAAAACGGGAGACCAGGGCGACGCTGTCGCCGCGGCGGATGAGACGCTGGGCGACCAGGTCGTTGGCCGACAGCAGGCTGCCGGCACTCAGCGTACGCCGCGCCACCCGCCCCACCGCCACGGCCGGGTCGGCCAGGGCGGCACCGGCAATGCGGGCCACGTCTCGCTGTGCCGTGGTGATATCGGCCACCCCCAGCGTTTCTCCAGCGGCAATGCCCCGATTGAGGATCAGCACGGTCTGGTTGCGGCGCACCTTCACCGGTACGAACAGGCGCCAGCCGCCCGCGTCGGGGCAGCTGACCTCCACGGTGCTGGTGCCGGTGGGCTGGGCGCGCAGGTCCTGGCCGCAGGCCGGCAGGCGCAGCGCCGAATCCAGGGTGGTGTCGCCTTCGCTGCCCGCCGGCAACGTGGACAGCGCGGCGGCGCGGATGCTGTCCACCGGCTGCCAGCCGCCAGCGGCCTGGGCGTGCGGGGACGCACCGGCCAACGCGATCAGCGCGACAACTATAGGAAGGATACGCATGGCGGCTCCGGGGCATGGCACATGCGCAGCACCCTGCAAGGACCGTGCCGTTCACGCACGGCGCGCGGCGCTCAAGTGATTGCCAATGCCGCCGATACATCCCCCATGTCACATGACCTGCTCAACCGCATCGACCAGCGCACGCGCCTGGCGGGCCACAACCGCCTGGCCCTGCTGCTGTTCCGCCTTGGCGGACGTCAGCTTTTTGGCGTCAACGTGTTCAAGGTCCAGGAAGTCCTGCGCCGGCCGGACCTGTTCCAGGTACCCGGGCTGCCCAGCCAGTTCGCCGGCGTGGCCGACGTGCGCGGCCGCTCGGTACCGGTGCTGGACCTGGGCCTGGCGATCGGCCACCCCGAGCGCGAGCCGGACGCCGACAAGTCGCCGGGCTACCTGGTGGTGACCGAATTCAACCGCTCGATCCAGGGCTTCCTGGTCAGCGGCGTGGAGCGCATCGTCAACATCGCGGTCGAAGACATCCACCCGCCGCCGGAGCTGGGCGCCGAATCGAGTTACCTGACCGCCGTCACCCGCTTCCAGGGTGAGCTGATCCAGGTGATCGACGTGGAAAGCGTGCTGGCCGACATCGCCCAGGTGCGGGGCGAAGCCGTGCTGGACCCCTCGATGGCGCTGCCGGCAGACGCTCCGCAGCTGCAGGTGCTGGTCGTGGACGACTCGCGCGTGGCCCGCCAGCAGATCCGCAGCGTGCTGGACCAGCTGGGCGTGGGCGCCACCCTGCTCTCGGACGGCAAGCAGGCGCTGGACCACCTGCTGCAGATCCACGCCGCCGGCGAAAACCCGGCCGAGCGTTACGCCATGGTCATTTCGGACATCGAAATGCCGGCCATGGACGGCTACACCCTGACGACGGAAATCCGTCGCCATCCGGGCCTGGCCGGCCTGTACGTGCTGCTGCACACCTCCCTCTCGGGCGTATTCAACAACGCCATGGTCGAGCGGGTCGGCGCCAACGCCTTCGTGGCCAAGTATTCCCCGCACGAACTGGCCGATTTCGTGCTGGATCGCCTCCGGAAGGTCGCCCTGGCGGCCTGACCGGCCGTTGACCTTGGTTGATTGATCCGGACCCATTGGGATCCCGGTCAATCAACCAAGGCCTTCGGTTCGGCGCGGTTGCCCGTTCTGGCACGGCCCTTGCAGCCTCCCCCACATCGTCCCGTGGGAGAGCGCCATGCCCAACCTGATTTCCGACTATCTGGGTGTCCATGCCCAGGCCATGCCGTTGCGCGAGCAGCGGATGAAGCTGATTGCCAGCAACCTGAGCAATGCCGATACCCCCGGGTACAAGGCCCAGGACCTGGACTTCGATGCCGCCCTGCGCAATGCCCAGGGCGCCGACAGCAACGGGCTCATGCGGACCACCAATGAGCAGCACTTCAGCATCGGCGGTGGGCTCAACCCGTTCCAGATCACCAAGGAAGGCGTGCAGCCGAGCATCGACGGCAACACCGTCGATCCCGATGCCGAACGCGCCGCCTATGGCCGCGCCGCGCTGGAATACCGCGCCTCGCTGAGCTTCGTCGAATCCAAGGTGCGCTCCATGCTCACCGCGATCACGGGGCAATAAGCCATGAGCAACCTGCCGATTTTCGATATCGCCGGTTCAGCGCTGCAGGCCCAGTCCGTGCGCATGAGCACGCTGGCCTCCAACCTGTCCAACGCCGACACCGTCGCCGGCTCGGCCGATGCCGTGTACAAGCCGCTCGAGCCGATCTTCCAGTCCGTCACCAGCCGCACCGACCCGAACATCACCACCGTCCAGGTCAAGGAAATCAGCCAGAGCAACGCCGCGCCGATCAAGCGCTACGAGCCCGGCCACCCGCTGGCCGATGGCGATGGCTACATCTACCAGCCCGATGTCGACCCCGTCGCCCAGATGGTCAACCTGATCTCGACCTCGCGCAATTACCAGGCCGGCGTGGAGATGCTCACCACCGCCAAGGAACTGGCGCTGGCCACCCTGACCATGGGTCGCTGACCCTTCTTATTGCAGGACATACCGTCATGAGCAGCACCAGCGGCGTCGGCAACACCGACATCTACAGCGCCTTGGGCCTGAACGCACCCAACAGCAGCACCACCAAGAAGAAGGACACCTTGGACCAGGCCGACTTCCTGCGCCTGATGACCGAGCAGCTGCAGCACCAGGATCCGCTCAAGCCCATGGACAACACCCAGATGGTGGCGCAGATGGCGCAGCTGTCGCAGGTGCAGGGCATCAATGACCTCAACAGCACCGTCCAGGGCTTCCAGGAATCGATGGCCGGCGACCAGGTGCTGCGCGGCGCGGCGCTGGTCGGCCATGACGTGCTGGTGCCCTCCACCAAGTGGCAGCTGGAAACCGAAGGCGATACCAGCGGCATGGTCGCTGCGCCCGGCGCCGGCTACGTCACCGTGGACATCACCGACGCCAACGGCGTGAAGGTGACCCAGCTCAGCGTGGAAGCCAAGGAAGCCGGCGAAGTGACCTTCAACTGGGATGGCAAGGATGCCAACGGCAACCGCATGGCCGCCGGCAGCTACACCATCGCCGCCACCCACACCGACAGCGCCGGTACCCAGACCAAGATCAACACCTACGTCGAAGCACCGGTGGAAAGCGTCACCGTCGGCTCGGACGGCCTCTACCTCAACCTCAAGGGCCTGGGCACGGCCCCGATCGACTACGTGCTGCGCGTCAGCTGAGTCCCTTCGTCACGCATCCAAGGAGAATCCCATGGGCTTCAACATCTCGCTGTCCGGCATCAATGCCGCCAATGCCGACCTAAACGTCACCGCGAACAACATCGCCAACGTCAACACCACCGGCTTCAAGGAATCGCGCGCCGAGTTCGCCGACCTGTTCTCGGCCACCAGCTATGGCCTGTCCAAGAATGCAGTAGGTTCGGGCGTGCGCCTGACCAACGTGGCCCAGCAGTTCTCGCAGGGCAACAACGAGCAGACCGGACGCAGCCTGGACATGGCGATCTCCGGCGAAGGCTTCTTCACCATGAGCATGAACGGCGCCCGCGTGTATTCGCGCGCCGGCAACTTCCAGACCGACCAGGCCGGCTACGTGACCAACCCGCAGGGTGCGCGCCTGCAGGTGTTCGCGCCCAACGCCGACGGTACCAGCTTCGACAGCGGCCGCCTGACCGACCTGCAGCTGCTCACCACCGACAGCCCGCCCAAGCAGACCGGCAAGGTCAACGTGGCGTTCACCCTGCCGGCCAACGCCAAGCAGCCGACCCTGGCCACGTTCGACCCGACCGATTCCAACAGCTACAACCAGTCCACCGGCGGCATCACCGTGTACGACTCGCTGGGCGTGAGCCACACCCAGACCTCGTACTTCGTCAAGACGGCCACCGCCAACGAATGGCAGGTCTACAACTACGTCGATGGCCAGGCCGTGGGCACCCCGACCACGTTGACCTTCAACGATGCCGGCGCGCTGACCAACCCGGCCAACGGCCAGATCGTGATGGACCCGTTCACCCCGACCACCGGCGCCGGCACCCTGGCGATGACCCTGGATGTCACCGGGTCGACCCAGTACGGCGAGAAGTTCGCGCTGCGCAACACCCAGCAGGACGGCTACGCCGCCGGCAAGCTCAACGAAATCACCGTGTCCGAAGAGGGCGTGGTGTATGCCCGCTACACCAACGGCGACGACAAGCCGCTGGGCCAGGTCGCGCTCACCACCTTCAACAACTCGCAGGGCCTGGAAGCCAAGGGCAACAACCTGTGGGTGGAAACCTTCAGCTCCGGCACCCCGCGTACCGGCGCGCCCGACAGCTCCAACCTGGGCAAGGTGCAGGCCGGTTCGCTGGAAGCCTCCACGGTCGACCTGACCGAGCAGCTGGTGAACATGATCACCGCCCAGCGCAACTTCCAGGCCAACTCGCAGATGGTCTCCACGATGGACCAGATCACCCAGACCATCATCAACATCCGTTGATGAGCCACTGATCGCAGCAGCACGGGAATACAACGATGGACAAGGCACTCTACGTCGCGATGACCGGTGCACGTGCGTCCCTGCAGGCGCAGGGGACGCTGTCGCACAACCTGGCCAACACCGATACGCCTGGATTCAAGGAAGCCCTCGCCAATACCGAGGCCTTCCCGATCAAGGGTGCCGGCTACGCCTCGCGCGTGGATGCCCTGCACGTGGACGCCGGCTTCAACCGGCGCCAGGGCGCACAGCACATCACCGGCAACGCGCTGGACCTGTCGCTGGACGCAGGCAACTGGCTGGCCGTGCAGGCGCCGACCGGGGGCGGTGAGGCCTATACCCGCGGTGCATCGCTGTCGATCACGCCCAATGGCCAGCTGGTGACCGCCGGCGGCCATCCGGTGCTGGACGAGAACGGCGCGCCGATCGCGATTCCGCCGCACCAGGCGATGGACATCGGCAACGACGGCACCATCTCGATCATCCCGCAGGGCGAAGGCCCGCAGACCATGGCGGTGATCGGCCGCCTGCGCGTGGTCGCCGCCGAGGATGCGCGGCTGGAGCGCGGGCTGGACGGGTTGATGCGCAACACCGACCCGCAGCAGCCGTTCGTGCAGGCCCAGGGCAAGTCGCTGGACAGTGGCCAGCTCGAAGGCAGCAACGTGGATGCCGCCGGCGCGCTGGTGCAGATGATCCAGCTGCAGCGGCAATACGAAATGCAGGTGAAGGTGATCAAGCACGGCGATGAAAACGCCCGCAGCGCCAACTCCCTGCTGCGCCTGGGCAGCTGACCGGCCGCCCCGACGTAATTCCGGCGCGGTTGTGGCACGCGCCATGCATCAGCCAGGACAACGGCCACCCCGCGTGGCCACCCGCATCAACACAGGAACAAGGCCATGAACCAGGCATTGTGGATCGCCAAGACCGGACTGGATGCGCAGCAGACGCGCATGTCGGTGGTTTCCAACAACCTCGCCAACACCAACACCACCGGCTTCAAGCAGGACCGTGCCAGCTTCGAAGACCTGCTGTACCAGCAGGTGCGCCAGCCCGGCGGTTCCTCTTCGGCCCAGACGCAGCTGCCCACCGGCCTGCAGCTGGGTACCGGCGTGCGCGTGGTGGCCACCTCCAAGAACTTCGAACAGGGCAGCCAGCAGCAGACCGGCCGGGCGCTGGACGTGATGGTGAACGGTCGCGGCTTCTTCGAAGTGCAGATGCCCGATGGTTCGTCGGCGTATACCCGCGACGGCTCGTTCCAGCGTAACCAGCAGGGCGAACTGGTCACCAACAGCGGCTACCCGGTGCAGCCGGGCATCCAGATTCCCGAGGGCGCGCAGTCGCTCACCATCGGCACCGACGGCACCATCAGCGTGAAGATGGCCGACGACGCCGCCTCGGTCGAAATCGGCGCGCTGACCCTCACCGACTTCGTCAATCCGGCCGGCCTGCAGGCACGCGGTGAAAACCTGTTCCTGGAAACCACCGCCTCGGGCCCCGCACAGAACGGCAACCCCGGCCTGAACGGCCTGGGCAGCGTGGTGCAGGGTGCGCTGGAAGGCAGCAACGTCAACGTGGTCGAAGAGCTGGTGTCGATGATCGAAACCCAGCGCGCCTACGAAATGAACGCCAAGGCGATCTCCACCACCGACTCCATGCTCGGCTACCTCAACAACAACGTCTGATCGGTTGAACCGGGAACCTGCCATGTCGCCTCTGCGCCCTACCCTTCGCCTGCTGCTCGCCAGCGCCGTGACCGCCCTGCTCGGCGGCTGCGTCATCGCGGGCGATGTGCGCCCGTATCCGGCAATGGCGCCGGTCGTGCCCGTGGTCGCGCCCAGCGCGCCGGCCACCGCCGGGGCGATCTACGCCTCGGGCCCCGGCCTGCAGCTGTATTCGGACCGCCGCGCACGTGATGTCGGCGACCTGCTCACCATCACCCTGACCGAAAGCACCACCGCGCAGACCACCGCCAACACCAGCACCGACAAGGAATCCAACCTCGCGCTGGGCACGCCCACGCTGTTCGGTGCGCCGGTGACGCTGGGCGGCAAGGACATCCTGGGCGCCAGCGCGACCGGCTCGCGCGACTTCACCGGCAAGGGCACCAGCGCGCAGAGCAACCGCCTGCAGGGCAGCGTGACGGTTACCGTGATGCAGCGCCTGCCCAACGGCAACCTGGTCGTGCAGGGTGCCAAGAACCTGCGGCTGAACCAGGGCGACGAGCTGGTGCAGGTACAGGGCATCGTGCGCGCGGCGGACATCTTCCCGGACAACACCATTCCCTCCAGCCGCGTGGCCGATGCACGCATCGTGTACGGCGGTCGTGGCCCGGTCGCCCAGTCCAATGCGATGGGCTGGCTGAGTCGTTTCTTCAACTCGGCGCTGGTGCCGTTCTGAGATGCATATGAAATTTTCCCGGTTCCCACACATCGCCGTTGCGTTGCTGGCGTTCTTGTTGGTCGCAGCGCCTGCCTCGGCTGAGCGGATCAAGGACCTGGCGCAGGTGGGCGGCGTGCGCGGCAATGCGCTGGTGGGCTACGGCCTGGTGGTCGGCCTGGATGGCAGCGGTGACCGCACCAGCCAGGCCCCCTTCACCGTGCAGAGCCTGAAGAACCTGCTGGGCGAGCTGGGCGTGAACGTGCCGGCCAACGTCAATCCGCAGCTGAAGAACGTAGCTGCCGTGGCCATCCACGCCGAGCTGCCGCCGTTCGCCAAACCGGGCCAGCCGATCGATATCACCGTGTCCTCGATCGGCAACGCGGTGTCGCTGCGTGGCGGTTCCCTGCTGATGGCGCCGCTGCGCGGTGCCGATGGCCAGGTCTACGCCATCGCCCAGGGCAACCTGGTGGTGGGCGGCTTCGGCGCACAGGGCAAGGATGGCTCGCGGGTATCGGTCAACGTGCCCAGCGTCGGCCGCATTCCGAACGGTGCCACGGTCGAACGTGCCCTGCCCGACGTGTTCAGCGCTGGCGGCGAGATCACGCTCAACCTGCACAAGAACGACTTCACCACGGTGTCGCGCATGGTCGCCGCGCTGAACAACGCCTTCGGCGATGGCGCCGCGCGCGCCGTGGACGGCGTCACCGTGGCGGTGCAGTCGCCCCAGGACCCGGGCGCGCGCATCGGCCTGCTGGCCCGCATTGAAAACCTGGAACTCACCCCCGGTACCGCGCCGGCCAAGGTGGTGGTCAACTCGCGTACCGGCACCGTGGTCATCGGCGCGCAGGTGCGGGTCGGCGCGGCGGCCATCTCGCACGGTTCGCTGACCGTGACGATCAACGAAAACACCAACGTCAGCCAGCCCAATGCCTTCGCCGGTGGCCAGACCGTGGCCACGCCGCAGTCCACCATCACCGCCACCAACGATGGCAGCCGCATGTTCAAGTTCAACGGCGGCAGCACCCTGGATGAGATCGTGCACGCGGTCAATGCGGTGGGCGCCGCCCCGGGCGACCTGATCGCGATCCTGGAGGCGCTCAAGCAGGCCGGCGCGCTGAGTGCCGAACTCGAGGTGATCTGATGCGCATCCAACCGTCACTGGAGCTCAATCCGGCCCAGGCCAACAGCCCGGCCAAGGTCGACAAGGTCGCGCGCCAGCTGGAAGGCCAGTTCGCGCACATGCTGGTCAAGAGCATGCGCGATGCCAGTTTCGGCGATTCGCTGCTGCCCGGCGAGAACCAGATGTTCCGCGACATGTACGACCAGAAGATCGCCGAAGCGATGACCAAGGGCCGCGGCCTGGGGCTGTCGGCGATGATCTCGCGCCAGCTCGGCGGTGGCGGGACCGAGGCCACCAAGCCCACCGACACCAGCCTGAATCCCGCCGCGGCGCTGCGCGCCTACCGGCTCAACGCGCCGGCTGCCGCGCCGATGGCCTTGCCCGCTTCCGGTGCAGCGCCTTCCGCACCAAGCGAAGTCGACCTGCTGCAGCAGCTTGGCGGGCAGGCACCGTCGGCGGTGCTGCAGCCGATGGAGCGTGCGCTGGACCTGATTGCCGGACGTGAAAGCAGCCAGATGCATGAAGCAATCGGCCGCAGCGATCCGTACGGCGCCGCGCCCGCCACCGATACGTCCGGCGAAAACTGGGCAATGGCCGACGACCGTTGGCGCGACGTCGGCACCACCGCCGCCACCACCGGCCCCAGCGCCGTGGATACGCTGGCCGGCAGCACTGCCGCCGCCCAGCTTGGCGCACATACCCCCGAAGGCTTCGTGGCCAGCATCTGGGGCCACGCGCAGCAGGCCGCGCGCGAACTGGGCGTGGACGCCAAGGCGCTGGTCGCCCAGGCCGCGCTGGAAACCGGCTGGGGCCGCAAGCTGGTGCAGCGCAATGGCGGCGGCAGCTCGCACAACCTGTTCGGCATCAAGGCCAGCGGCTGGAGTGGCGAGCGGGCCACCAGCGGCACCCATGAGTACGTCGATGGCGTGCGCCGCAATGAAACCGCCAGCTTCCGGGCCTACAGCTCGGTCGGCGACAGCTTTGCCGACTACGTGAAACTGCTCAAGAACAGCCCGCGCTACCAGAACGCGCTGCAGGCCGGCGGCGATGTCCGTGGCTTCGCCCAGGGCCTGCAGAAGGCCGGCTACGCCACCGACCCCAGCTACGCGGCCAAGATCGCCGCGATCGCCGGCGGCCCGACCATCGAGCGCGCCATCGCCGCCGTGGGCGATGCCAGCCAGCGCCTGGGCCGCACCTTTGCCAGCACCGCCAGCCCCGCCGGGCTGGGGGCAATCCGTCGTTGAGGTAACCCATGTCCGTACTTTCCACCGGCACCAGCGCCCTGCTCGCCTTCCAGCGCGCACTGGCCACCACCAGCCATAACGTCGCCAACATCAACACGCCCGGCTACAGCCGGCAGAAGGTGGACTTCGCCACCGCCAGCCCGCAGAACCTGGGCTATGGCGATATCGGCAACGGCACCCGCATCACCGACGTGCGCCGCGTGGCCGACCAGCTGGCGATCTCGCGGCTGCTCGACAGCAGCGGCGAACTGGCGCGGCTGAAGCAGCTGTCCACCCTGGCCGACCGCGTGGATTCACTGTTCTCCGATACCGCCACCAATGTGTCCGGCGTGTGGTCGAATTTCTTCGACACGGTCAGCGGCCTGTCCTCCAATGCCTCGGGCACCGCCGACCGCCAGAACGTGCTGGACAACGCCGGCACCCTGGCCAGCCGCTTCAAGCAGCTCAATGAAAGCCTCAATTCGCTCAATGGCGAGGTCAACAACGGCCTGATTGCCGGTGCCTCCGAAGTGAACCGGCTGGCAGCGGAAATCGCCCAGCTCAACGGCGCCATCGGCAGCAATGCCAATACCGCCGCACCGGACCTGCTCGACCGCCGCGACCAGCTGGTGGCCAACCTGATCGGCTACACCGGCGGCACCGCGGTGATCCAGGACGGCGGCTTCATGAACGTCTATACCGCTGGCGGCCAGGCCGTGGTGGTGGGCACCACCGCCAGCAAGGTCACCACCGTCACCGACCCCTACCAGCCTGAGCGCCTGCAGCTGGCGATGGAAACCCAGGGCCAGAAGATCACCCTGGATCCGAAGAGCCTGGGCGGCCAGATCGGCGGCCTGCTCGAATTCCGCGATTCAGTGCTCACCCCCACCCAGGCCGAGCTGGGCAAGCTCGCCGTGGGCCTGGCCAGCAGCTTCAACGACACCCACCACCAGGGCGTTGACCTGTACGGCAACATGGGCGGCGACTTCTTCAACTACGGCAGCCCGCGCGTCACCGGCAACACCGGCAATACCGGCACCGCCAGCTTCAGCGCCAGCTTCGGCGACCTGTCCAAGCTGGACGGCCAGAACATCGTGCTGAAGTTCGATGGCGGTGCGTGGCAGGCCACGCGCGCCGACACCGGTGCGGCCGTGCCGATGACCGGCACCGGCACCGCAGCCGACCCGCTGGTGCTCAACGGCGTGGAAATGGTGATGTCCGGCACTCCGGCACAGAACGACCGCTTCCTGCTGCAGCCCACCGCCGGCGTGGCCGGCACCCTGTCGGTGGCGATCACCGATACCTCGCGCATTGCTGCGGCTGCGCCGATCAAGGCCGCCGCAGGCCTGAGCAACACCGGCACCGGCAAGGTCAGCGGCGTGGCGGTGAGCGACTACACCAACGCCAACCTGCGCAATCCGGCCGCGATCGTGTTCACCAGCGCCACCGATTACACCATCGATGGCACCGGGCCGTTTACCTATACCGCTGGACAGACCATCAGCGCCAATGGCTGGAGCTTCGTGCTCGATGGCGCGCCGAAGGTCGGCGACAGCTTCAACATCAGCCCCACCCCGGCCGGCTCCAGCGACAACAGCAACGCGCTGCTGCTGGCCAAGGTGGAGGACGCCAAGACCTTCAACGCCGGCACGGTCACCCTCAACGGTGCCCTGGGTGGCCTGACCACGCTGGTGGGCTCGGCCGCACGCGCGGCCGACTACTCGCTGCAGGCCCAGCAGGTCATCACCGACCAGGCACAGGCCTCGCGCGATTCGGTGTCCGGGGTCAACCTGGACGAAGAAGCCGCCGACATGCTCCGGCTGCAGCAGGCCTACCAGGCCGCCTCACAGCTGATTTCCACTGCCGACACCATGTTCCAGACCATCCTGGGAGCCGTTTCGCGATGAACAACCGAATCTCCACCGGGATGATGTTCAACCAGTCCATCTCGATGATGATGGCCAAGCAGAGCAAGATGAACCACCTGGAGCAGCAGCTGGCCACCGGCAAGAAGCTGGTCAGCGCCAAGGACGACCCGGTCGCCGCCGGTACCGCGGTCGGCCTGGACCGCGCCGTGGCCGAGCTGGACCGCTTCGCCCGCAACGGCGACGTGGTGGAAAACCGTCTGGGCCTGCAGGAAAACGCATTGGCACAGGCCGGCGAAATGATGGCCCATATCACCGAGCTGACCATCCAGGCCAACAACCCGGCATTGTCGGCGGCCGACCTGAAGTCGATCGCCTCGGAACTGAAGAGCGTGCGCGACGGCCTGCTGTCGCTGGCCAATTCCACCGACGGCACCGGCCGCTACCTGTTCGGCGGCACCGACGACGCCGATGCGCCGTTCAAGCTCAGCAATGGCGTGGTCACCTACAACGGCGACCAGACCCAGCGCCAGGTGGAAGTAGCCCCGGACACCTTCGTCAAGGACGCCCTGCCCGGCAGCGAGATCTTCCTGCGCATCCGCACCGGCGATGGCACCCTGGACGGCAGCGCGGCCGGCACCAACACCGGCACCGGCGTGCTCACCACCTTTGGCCGCGACCCGGCTTCCGGCAACTGGGATGGGGCCAGCTACACCCTGCGCTTCACCGGCCCGGACGCCTATGAAGTGGTGGATGCGACCAATACCGTGGTCAAGACCGGCGCCTTCAAGGCCGGCGAAGACATCACGTTCGAAGGCGTTTCCATGCGGATCGAAGGCGAACCCAAGGCCGGCGACAGCTTCGGCATCGGCGCCGCCGACGCCCGCGACATCTTCTCCACCCTGGACGGCATGATCAACGCGCTGGACAACGCCGCCGACGACCCGACCGCCGTGGCCCGCCAGCAGAACATCCTGCAGGCCGGCATCCGTGACGTGGCCCGTGCCTCGGAGAAGTTCATCGACGCCCGCGCCGCCGGCGGTGCGCAGCTCAAGGCCATCGACGATGCCGGCGCACTGCGCGACGCCAACGGCGTGACCCTGAAGACCACCCTGTCGGCCATGCGCGACCTCGACTACGCCGAAGCCATCGGCCAGTACCAGCTGGAACAGATTTCACTGCAGGCCGCGCAGACCATTTTCACCCAGATGCAGCAGATGTCGCTGTTCAACGCGATCCGCTGACATAGCGCGCACGCCGGGCGCAAAACGCCCCGCGCTGCAGGCTGTTGCGCGCGTTCCGGCCCCTGCCGGACGCGCGCAACCACCGACCATCACCCCACCCGGGTGATGTTTTCTGCGTATTTTTTCTCAAGGCTTCGCGCCAACCGCCGTTATCTCTCCTGCAACAGCTGCATCCGGCACGGGTGCGGACTCTGCGTCAACTCCGGGTGCACGCCGCGGCCGGAACTTGCCCACAGGAAAGAGACAAATGGCACAAGTAATCAATACCAACGTGATGTCGCTGAATGCTCAGCGCAATCTGTCGACCAGCGGTTCCAGCCTGGCTACCACGATCCAGCGCCTGTCCTCGGGCCTGCGCATCAACAGCGCCAAGGACGACGCGGCCGGCCTGGCCATCTCCGAACGCTTCAGCACCCAGATCCGCGGCCTGGACGTGGCCGTGCGCAATGCCAACGACGGCATTTCGCTGGCCCAGACCGCCGAAGGCGCGATGGTGGAAATCGGCAACAACCTGCAGCGTATCCGCGAACTGTCGGTGCAGTCGGCCAACGCCACCAACTCCGACAGCGACCGTGAAGCGCTGAACGCCGAAGTCAACCAGCTGGTCTCGGAAATCGACCGCGTCTCCCGCCAGACCAACTTCAACGGCACCAAGCTGCTGGACGGTTCGTTCTCCGGCGCACTGTTCCAGATCGGCGCCGATTCGGGCCAGACCATCGGCATCAACAGCATCGTCAACTCCAGCACCTCGGAGCTGGGCAACGGCCTGTACGCTGCCAAGCAGACCTCGACCGCAGCGGCCCTGACCGGCACCGCGACGGCCGCGGGCACTGTCAGCGACATGGAAATCAATGGCGTTGCCATTGCTGCCGTGGACGTTGCCGTGGGCGACAAGGCCGCCGACGTCAGCAAGAAGGTGGTCAACGCCATCAACGACAAGATGGACCAGACCGGCGTTTACGCCTCGCTGGACAAGGACGGCAAGCTGGAACTGACCTCGCTGAAGTCGGGCAAGGATTTCGAGTTCACCACCGCCACCACCGATGCCACCGGCCTGACCGTCGCCATGGCCGGCATTGGCGCCACCGCCGATGCGGACGCCCGTGACACCGTCAGCGGCGTGGACATCTCCTCGGTCGCCGGTGCCCAGAAGGCCCTGTCGATCGTGGACGACGCCCTGAAGGCGGTGAACTCCTCGCGTGCCGACATGGGTGCGATCCAGAACCGCTTCACCTCCACCATCGCCAACCTCAACACCACCTCGGAAAACCTGTCGGCCTCGCGCAGCCGTATCCGCGACACCGACTACGCCAAGGAAACCGCCGAACTGACCCGCACGCAGATCCTGCAGCAGGCCGGCACCGCGATGCTGGCCCAGGCCAACCAGTCGCCGTCGAGCGTCATGAGCCTGCTGAACGGCTGATCCAGCACAAGCACGCGTCACAGAAAACCCCGCTCCGGCGGGGTTTTTTGTTGACAAACGCACTTTTGACCCGCTGAGCCCTAAAGGTTCCGGCCCCGGTGTCGTTAATGATTTCAACCAGGGCACATCGCCCACTGCCTCCCCCGGGGCACCCCAAAAACCAGCAGTACCTTCGTATCCAGGAGCACGGAAATGGCACAAGTCATCAACACCAATGTGATGTCGCTGAACGCACAGCGCAATCTGTCGACCAGCGGTTCCAGCCTGGCTACCACCATCCAGCGCCTGTCCTCGGGCCTGCGCATCAACAGCGCCAAGGACGACGCCGCCGGCCTGGCGATTTCCGAGCGCTTCAGCACCCAGATCCGCGGCCTGGATGTTGCGGTTCGCAACGCCAACGACGGCATCTCGCTGGCCCAGACCGCCGAAGGCGCGATGGTCGAAATCGGCAACAACCTGCAGCGTATCCGCGAACTGTCGGTGCAGTCGGCCAACGCCACCAACTCCGACAGCGACCGTGAAGCGCTGAACGCCGAAGTGAAGCAGCTGACCTCAGAAATCGACCGCGTTTCCCGCCAGACCAACTTCAACGGCACCAAGCTGCTGGACGGTTCCTTCTCCGGCGCGCTGTTCCAGGTCGGTGCGGATTCGGGCCAGACCATCGGCATCAACAGCATCGTCAACGCCAGCGCCAGCGCACTGGGCGGCGCCAAGTTCGACAAAAACACCTTCACCGTCGCCGCCCCGGGCACCAATGCCGCCGCGACCATCAAGGGCATGGAAATCAAGGGTGCCGACGGCAAGTCGTACAAGCTGGACGACATCGAAGTGAAGGCCGGCGTCGACGCCGCCGCCACCCAGAAGGCCACCGCCTCCGCCATCGCCGCCGCGATCAACGCCAAGATGGACCAGACCGGCGTCTATGCTTCGGTCGATGCCGCCACCGCCGGCAAGCTGGACCTGACCTCGGTGCAGAACAACGTCGCCGACGACGGCACCTTCAATGCCATCGCCGTGACCATGGGCACCTGGACCGGCGCCACCGCACCCACCGCGCCGACCCCGACCGCCGACGCCACCGGCCTGACCGCGCAGTTCGCCAGCAACCTGAACATCTCCACCTTCACCGGTGCGCAGCAGGCCCTGTCGATCGTCGACAAGGCGCTGACCGCAGTCAACTCCTCGCGTGCCGACATGGGTGCGATCCAGAACCGCTTCACCTCCACCATCGCCAACCTCGGCACCACCTCGGAAAACCTGTCGGCCTCGCGCAGCCGTATCCGCGACACCGACTACGCCAAGGAAACCGCCGAGCTGACCCGCACGCAGATCCTGCAGCAGGCCGGCACTGCGATGCTGGCCCAGGCCAACCAGTCGCCCTCGAGCGTGATGAGCCTGCTGCAGGGCTGATGCCTGCGGAGGGTGCGTAACGGAAAACCCCGCGAAAGCGGGGTTTTTTGTTGACAAACGCGAAATTCGGTCGTCCTAGCCCTAAAGGTTCCCTGCGGGTTGTCGTTAATGATTTCAACCCGGGCACATTGCCCACCGCCTCCCCCGCGAGGCGCCCACTGAATCCGCATCACCGCACCCAGGAGCACGGAAATGGCACAAGTCATCAACACCAATGTGATGTCGCTGAACGCACAGCGCAATCTGTCGACCAGCGGTTCCAGCCTGGCCACCACCATCCAGCGCCTGTCCTCGGGCCTGCGCATCAACAGCGCCAAGGACGACGCCGCCGGCCTGGCGATTTCCGAGCGCTTCAGCACCCAGATCCGCGGCCTGGACGTTGCCGTGCGCAACGCCAACGACGGCATCTCGCTGGCCCAGACCGCCGAAGGCGCGATGGTCGAAATCGGCAACAACCTGCAGCGCATCCGCGAACTGTCGGTGCAGTCGTCCAATGCGACCAACTCCGACAGCGACCGTGAAGCACTGAACGCCGAAGTGAAGCAGCTGACCTCGGAAATCGACCGCGTCTCCCGCCAGACCAACTTCAACGGCACCAAGCTGCTGGACGGTTCGTTCTCCGGCGCGCTGTTCCAGGTCGGCGCCGATTCGGGCCAGACCATCGGCATCAACAGCATCGTCAACGCCAGCGCCAGCGCGCTGGGCGGCGCCAAGTTCGACACCAGCACCCTGGACATCGGCGTGCCCGCCACCAACGGTGACGTGACCATCAAGGGCATGACCATCAAGGGCGCCGACGGCACCGCCTACACGCTGTCGGACATCTCGGTGAAGGCCGGCGTCGACGCTGCCGCCACCCAGAAGGCCGCCACCGCCGCCGTTGCCGCCGCCATCAACGAGAAGATGGACCAGGCCGGCGTGTACGCATCGGTCAATGCCACTGCCGGCAAGATCGACCTGACCTCGGTCAAGAACAGCGTCTCCGACACCGGCACGTTCAACGCCATCACCGTCACCGCGGGCACCTGGACCGGCATCACCGCGCCGACCCCGGCCACCCCGACCACTGCCGCCGCCGGCGCTGCCCTGGCCACCAAGTTCGCCAGCGACCTGGACATCTCCTCGGTGGCCGGTGCGCAGCAGGCCCTGTCGATCGTCGACAAGGCGCTGACCTCGGTCAACTCCTCGCGCGCTGACATGGGTGCCATCCAGAACCGTTTCACCTCCACCATCGCCAACCTCAACACCACCTCGGAAAACCTGTCGGCCTCGCGCAGCCGTATCCGCGACACCGACTACGCCAAGGAAACCGCCGAGCTGACCCGCACGCAGATCCTGCAGCAGGCCGGCACCGCGATGCTGGCCCAGGCCAACCAGTCGCCGTCGAGCGTGATGAGCCTGCTGCAGGGTTGATGCCTGCGGAGGATGTGTAACGAAAAGCCCCGCGAAAGCGGGGCTTTTTGTTTGCGTCGGCGTTCATGAAACGTGACGGATTCAGCGTTTTTTTCACCCCATTGATTAAAGCTTCTTGACATTGGGTCGTTATTGATTTCAGCCACGGCAGATCGACATCGCTTGGCGCTCCCACACGGGAGAAACACCTCTATCACCCGGCGACATCATCGCCACCAGGAGCAAGAAAATGGCACAAGTCATCAACACCAACGTGATGTCGCTCAACGCCCAGCGCAACCTGTCGACCAGCGGCTCCAGCCTGGCCACGACGATCCAGCGCCTGTCCTCGGGCCTGCGCATCAACAGCGCCAAGGACGACGCCGCAGGCCTCGCGATTTCCGAGCGTTTCAGCACCCAGATCCGCGGCCTGGACGTTGCGGTGCGCAACGCCAACGACGGCATCTCGCTGGCCCAGACGGCCGAAGGCGCGATGGTCGAAATCGGCAACAACCTGCAGCGCATCCGCGAACTGTCGGTGCAGTCGGCCAACGCCACCAACTCCGACAGCGACCGTGAAGCCCTGAACGCCGAAGTGAAGCAGCTGACCTCGGAAATCGACCGCGTTTCCCGCCAGACCAACTTCAACGGCACCAAGCTGCTGGACGGTTCCTTCTCCGGCGCGCTGTTCCAGGTCGGTGCGGATTCCGGCCAGACCATCGGCATCAACAGCATCGTCAACGCCAGCGCCAACGCGCTGGGCGGCGCCAAGTTCGACAGCAACAGCTTCACCGTCGGTGCAGTCGCTGCGGCTGCCAACGCCGACGTCAAGATCACCGGCATGGCCATCACCGGCGCCGACGGCAAGTCGTACACCCTGTCCGACATCAACGTGAAGGCCGGCGTCGACTCGGCCGCCACCCAGAAGGCCACCGTTGCCGCGGTGACCGCCGCGATCAACGAAAAGATGGACCAGACCGGCGTGTATGCCTCGGTCGACGGCGCCGCCGGCAAGGTCAACCTGACCTCCGTGCAGAACAGCGTGGGCTCGGACGGCACCTTCAACGCGATCGGCCTGACCGCTGGCACCTACACCGGTGGCGCCACCGCCCCGGCCGCGTACACCGCCACCACCGCCGCTGCCGGCGCCGCCCTGGCCAACAAGTTCGCCAGCGACCTGGACATCTCCTCGGTGGCCGGTGCGCAGCAGGCCCTCTCGATCGTCGACAAGGCACTGACCGCGGTGAACTCCTCGCGCGCCGACATGGGTGCGATCCAGAACCGCTTCACTTCGACCATCGCCAACCTCAACACCACCTCGGAAAACCTGTCGGCCTCGCGCAGCCGTATCCGCGACACCGACTACGCCAAGGAAACCGCCGAACTGACCCGCACGCAGATCCTGCAGCAGGCCGGCACCGCGATGCTGGCCCAGGCCAACCAGTCGCCCTCCAGCGTCATGAGCCTGCTCAACGGCTAACCGATATTGCAGTTGCGTGACGAAAAACCCCGCTTCGGCGGGGTTTTTTCATGGTTTTGGCATGGCGCTTGCACCTGCCTTGGCATCAGCGCGCCCACCGCCAGGTGGACGGGCCTTAAGCCTCCCCGTTCCGGGCCGATACCACCTGCAGGAAGCGCAGGCGGTTGCGTGCCCACATTTCAAGACAGGACTGCAGACATGGCGATTGGCACCATTGGTACCGGCCTCGATATTCCCACCCTGGTGGCCCAGCTGGTCGCCAAGGAGCGCGAACCGCAGGAAAACCAGATCAATTCCGCCGGTACCGCCGCCAGTGCCAAATTGTCGGCGCTGGCCACCCTGACCAGTGGCATGACCAACCTGCAGACCACCCTGGCCAGCCTGATCAAGAACGCCGACAAGCCGTCCTTCAAAGCCAGCACCATCACCGACTCCAACTTCTCGGCCAGCATCGACACCAGCGAAGGCGCCGCCTCCGCCTCTGCCGGCACCCACCAGGTGGAAGTCAAATCCCTGGCCCAGGGCCAGAAGCTCAGCTCCGGCGCCTTCGCCAAGGACACCGTCATCGGCGACGGCACCCTGACCATCGCCTATGGCGACAAGACCCTCGACGTCACCATCAACGCCGACAGCAAGCTCAGCGACATCGCCGCGGCCATCAACAAGGCCGCCGGCGGCAAGGTGGTCAGCGCCAGCGTCATCACCGCCGACGATGGCCAGCATCTGATGCTCAGTGCCGTCGATACCGGCCTGTCGGGTGCCGTCAAGATCACCGCCAGCGGTGGCAACGGCGGCCTGGCGGCCCTGACCTACGACGGCACCGCCGGCTCCCCGATGACCCAGACCGTCGAGCCGAAGGATGCCGTGGTCGTCGTCGACGGGTTCACCCGTACCTCCAGCTCCAACACGATCAGCGACATCGTGCCAGGGGTGAACCTGACCCTCACCAAGGCCGGCACTGAAGCGGGCAAGACCCAGACCCTGACGATTACCCGCGACAACACCGCGGTCAAGACCGACATGGCGGCCTTCGTGGCCGCCTACAACGCGATGAACAGCGCGCTGAAGTCCACCAGCGCCTACAACGCCACCAGCAAGACCGCCGCCGCACTCACTGGCGACGCCATGGTGCGCGGTCTGCAGCAGCAGCTGCGCAGCCAGTTCAGCAGCAACATCAACGGCCTCAAGGACATGGGCGTCACCATGGCGGCCGACGGCAGCCTGACCCTGGACAGCGGCAAGATGGAGACTGCCATCGGCAAGGACCCTGATGCCGTGTCCCGCCTGTTCGGCAAGGACGGCGCCATCGGCAAGCCCATGGACACGCTCATCAAGAGCAACCTGGACAAGGAAACCGGCACCCTCACCCAGCGCACCAATTCGCTGAACAAGCAGATCAAGGACCTGGAAAGCCGCCTGGACGCGCTCGACGCGCGCATGGAAAAGGTTTCCGACCGCTACACCAAGCAGTTCACCGCCATGGAAACCCTGGTTACCCAGATGCAGACCACCAGCGACAGCCTGACCCAGGCACTGGCCAAGAAGACCAGCAGCTGACCCGCCGCGCGGCAACGCTCAAGTTTCCGCACCGCACCGCCGATATTCATGGCAGCACCCACCACCTGATGTCTGGCGTGGGTCCCAGAGGAGAAGTTCCAATGTACGGTTCCAGCCGTCAGTACGCAGAGCAGTACCGCAAGGTCGGCGTTTCCAGCGCCGTCAACGATGCCGACCCGCACAAACTGGTCGCCATGCTGCTGACCGGTGCCTGCGAGCGCATCCGCCTGGCCGAGGCCTGCCTGGAGCGCAACGACCAGGCCCGCAAGGGCAAGGCCATCGGCGAGGCCTGCGCCATCGTCGGCCACCTCAATGGCTCGCTCGACCACGAAGCCGGTGGCGACATCGCCGGCAACCTGTCGGCCCTGTACGACTACGTCATGCAGCGCCTGACCGATGCCAACCTGCACAACGACGGCGCTGCCCTGCAGGAAGCGCTGCAGCTGCTGACCGAGATCGATTCTGCGTGGAATGCGATCCCGCACGACCAGCGCCAGCCCGCTGCGGCAGGCGCCTGATGCACGCCTCACTTGCCCCCGACGTCCTTCACCTCCTGCATGACGCGCTGGACAAACTGTCGCGCGCGGTTGAAGGTGAAGACCACGACCTGACCCAGCGCCTGATGGACGCCTACGACCAGCAGGTACGTGCGTACCTGGACGAACACGAGGCCCGCATCGACGCCGGCTCGCTGCGTGGGCTGATCGCCCGCCAGCAGCAGGTCAGCATCCGCATGGCGGCCCGCCGCGACGAAGCGGGCAGCCACCTCACCGCCGACCGACGCGCCGTTCGCGCGTCTCTCGCCTACCTCCGGGCAGAATCCCTGACATGAGCGAACTTCGCCCCAGCGACATCCATCATCCGGCCGAAAGCGAGCTGTTCGATGAAACGCTGAGCTGCGATGTCGCCCTCCCCGCCGAATTCCGCCTGGGCAGCAGCGTGATCCGCCCCGGCAGCGCCGAAACCCTGCTGCGCAGCGTTGCCCTGGTGGAGGATTCCCGGGGCGATGACGGTCATGACGACCGTGGCGAATCCAGTGCCCAGCTGCAGCGCCTGGAAGCCAAGCTGGACCTGACCATGGTGCTGCTCGGCCGGCTGGTGCGGCAGAGCGCCCAGGACCTGGACCTGCGCCCGCTGCGCTGGTCGCGCCGGGGCATCCGCCTGGAACTGGGCGCCCGCACCGGTGCCGCGGCCGGGAGCCTGGGGGTGATCCGCCTGCAGCCCTGCGACTGGCTGCCCGACCACATCGACCTGCCCGTCACCGTGCTGGCCGAAGCGGCCACCGGTGCCGGCTCCTGTTTCCTCTGGCTGCGCTTCGCGCCCATGAGCGACGGGCTGGAAATGGCGCTGGAGCGGCACCTGTTCCGGCTGCACCGGCGGCAGGTGGCGGATTCCCGGCGGCGCGGTCTTTAATAAACAGCCGCGCTAGGATAATGTGAAGAACTTCTTTTCTTCACATCACCTCTGCCCGTGCGCGTTCTCATCGTCGACGATCACACCCTGGTCCGCGCCGGCCTAAGCCGCCTGCTCCAGGGCTTTGCCGACGTCGAGGTCGCCGCAGAGGCCAGCAATGCAAAGGAGGCGCTTGAAATGGCCCTGCTGCATTCCCCCGATGTGATCCTGATGGACCTGTCCCTGCCCGGTCGTACCGGGCTGGAAGCCCTGAGCGACATACTGGTCCGCGCGCCGGGCACCCGCGTGGTGATGATGACCATGCACGACGACGCCGTGCACGTGCGCGATGCACTGGACCGCGGTGCGGTGGGCTTCGTGGTCAAGGACGCCGCCCCCCAGGAGCTCGACCTGGCCCTGCGCGCCGCCCATGCCGGCCAGGTGTTCCTGAGCCCGCAGATCTCGGCCAAGATGCTGGCGCCCATGCTGGGCAGGGAAAAGCCGGTCGGCATTGCCGCACTCTCGCCGCGCCAGCGCGAGATCCTGCGCCAGATCGGCAAGGGTGAAAGCAACAAGGAAATCGCCGCCGACCTGGGCATCAGCGTCAAGACGGTGGAAACCCACCGCGCGCGCATGATGGAATCGCTGGGCTGCCGCCGCGCCAACGATCTGCTGTTGCTGGCCGCGCGTCACCAGCACGAACTGGAATAACCGGCGTCGATTCCCCGACATCTGCCTGCCACAGCGGCCACGAGCGCCGGGTTTTTGATCGGGACGCCGCCGAAGACACCGCGGAAACAGCGATCCCCGCCGCGCCCAGCGTCAAATAACCAGACATACCGTCAGGAATCTCCCCACACGCTGTCGGGAACCTGACGACCCCGCTAGGGAACCCCCTGATTTCGCCCCCACGGGATCACAAGCAAGATGTGTTCCATAACGCACCGGGGGCTCGGGGCGACGGGGATACACCACATGAAGCCGATGATGTCGACCCAGATGGGTCAGCAGCTGCACCTCACGCCGCAATTGCTGCAGTCGATCCGACTGCTGCAGCTGGACGGCATGCAGCTGGAGCTGGAAATCCGCCGCGCACTGGACACCAACCCGCTGCTGGAGCTGGAAGAAGCGCCCGCGCCCGACACCGCCGAGACCGGCGAAGCCGGCACCACCGTGGAAGTGGCCGCCTTCGACGAACTGCCCGAGCCTGCGATGTGGGACGTGGCCGGGGCCAGCTGGCACGACGGCGACGACGACCGCCTGCAGCGCATTGCCGCCGACGAATCCAGCGACCCGCAGCTGCGCGCCCTGCAGCGCCTGTCGCTGGAACTGGATGCACGCGAACTGGCCGTGGCCCGCTTCTGGCTGGAGCACTGCGACGATGCGGGCTACCTGGACGCGCCGCTGGAGCAGCTGACCCTGTTGGCCAGCGCCCATTGCGATGTGGACGCCGCCGGTGTGGAAGCGGTGCGCCAGCAGATCCTGCACGGGGACCCGGCCGGCCTGGCCGCCCGCGACCTGCACGAATGCCTCTCGGTCCAGCTGCGCGCCCTGCACGGCCGCGTGCCGGCCCGCCACCTGGCCCTGCGGGTGCTGGACCACGGCCTGGACGCCCTGGCCGCGCACGACTACCCCGCCCTGGCCCGCCAGCTGGATGCGGAAGTCGCCGACATCCACGAAGCGGTGCGCCTGATCCTCTCGCTGCAGCCGCGCCCGGGCGACAGCCTGCTGCCGGATACCTCCGGCGCGGTCATCCCGGACGTGGTGGCCTGGCACGCCGATGGCCAGTGGCGCGTGGCGCTCAACCCGGCCACCAGCCGCCGCCTGAGCATCAACGCCAGCTATGAAAGCGCCCTGGCCGATGCCGGCGACAGTGCTCAGCCGTTGCGCGACATGCTGCAGGAAGCCCGCTGGCTGACCCGTGGCCTGTCCATGCGCTATGACACCCTGTTGCGTACCACCCGCGTGATCATCGAACGCCAGGCCGGCTTCCTCACCCGCGGCGAAGAGGCCATGGCCCCGCTGACCCTGAAGGAAGTGGCCGATGCCATCGGCATGCACGAGTCCACCGTCTCGCGCATCACCACCGGCAAGTACCTGCAGACCCCGCGCGGCACCCTGGAGCTGAAGCACTTCTTTGCCGTGCGTCTGGAAGGCGCCAGCGTCTCCGGCCAGGCCGTGAAGGCCATGGTCCGGCGCCTGATTGATGCCGAACCGGCCGGTCGCCCGCTGGCTGATGAGGCCATTGCGGGACTTCTGTCACGCCAGGGCGTGAACATTGCCCGCCGAACCGTTGCAAAATACCGCGAACAACTGGACATCGCCCCGGCCCGGGAACGCCGCCGGCACAATGCCCGCACCCCGCTACTGGCCCGGGTGGGCTGAAGGAAGTACACGACATGAACAAGCTCACCGTCCTGCTGGTCGATGACCACGAGGGCTTCATCAACGCAGCCATGCGCCACTTCCGCAAGGTCGACTGGCTGGATGTGGTCGGCAGCGCCGGCAATGGCCTGGAAGCCATCGAGCGTTCGGAGTCGCTGCGCCCGCAGGTGGTGCTGATGGACCTGGCCATGCCGGAAATGGGCGGGCTGCAGGCCACCCGCCTGATCAAGACCCAGGACGATGCGCCTTACATCGTCATCGCCAGCCACTTCGACGACGTCGAACACCGCGAGCACGCCCTGCGTGCCGGTGCCGACAACTTCGTCAGCAAGCTGTCCTACATCCAGGAGGTCATGCCGATCCTGGAGGGCTTGAAGGAGCCGACGCCATGAGCGAGTCGCGCATCCTGGTGCTGGACAACGATGCCGTGCGCGCCGAGCGCACCGTTGGCCTGCTGGAATTCATGGACTTCAACCCGCGCTGGATTGCCGACGCGGCCGATTTCGATACCACCCGCCACCGTGCCACCGACTGGATGGCCGTGATCATCGGCGGCCTGGAGCCGGGCGCGCGCAGTGAAGCGCTGTTCGCGTGGGCCGGCCAGGGCGCCCTGCCGCCGCCGGTGATGCTGATCGACGGCGATGCTGCCGCGTTCGCCCAGCGCCACGGCCTGCATGAGGCCAATGTATGGCCGCTGGAAGCCCCGCTGCGCCATGCGCAGATGGAAGCCCTGCTGCGCCGTGCCAGCCTGAAGCGACTCGATGCCGAACACCAGGCCGGCGCCAGCCAGGACCAGGGTCCCACCGGCGACGGTGCGGCGGTGAGTGCGCTGCGCCAGATGATCGAGCAGGTGGCCGCCTTCGACACAACCGTGCTGGTGCTGGGCGAATCGGGTACCGGCAAGGAGGTGGTGTCGCGTTCGATCCACCAGCGCTCGCCGCGCCGCGATGGCCCGTTCGTGGCGATCAACTGCGGCGCGATTCCGGCCGACCTGCTGGAAAGCGAACTGTTCGGTCACGAAAAGGGTGCATTCACCGGCGCACTCAGCGCACGCAAGGGCCGTTTCGAAATGGCCGAAGGCGGCACCCTGCTGCTGGACGAAATCGGCGACATGAGCCTGCCGATGCAGGTGAAGCTGCTGCGCGTGCTGCAGGAACGCAGCTTCGAGCGCGTGGGCGGTAACCAGACCATCCGCTGCAACGTACGGGTGATCGCCGCAACCCACCGTGACCTGGAATCGCGCATTGCCGATGGCAAGTTCCGCGAGGATCTGTTCTACCGGCTCAATGTGTTCCCGATCGAAGTGCCGGCGCTGCGCGACCGTAGCGAAGACCTGCCCGCACTGGTCACCACCATTGCCGGCCAGCTGGCCCGCACCGGCCGCGGCGAAGTGCGTTTCAGCCCGGAAGCGCTGCAGGCCCTGGCCGCCTACGAATGGCCGGGCAACGTGCGCGAGCTGACCAACCTGGTGGAGCGCCTGGCCGTGCTGCATCCGGGCGGCAACGTGCGCGTGCAGGACCTGCCGGCACGGTATCGCGGTGATTTCGCGGTGGCAGCGCCGGTTGCAGTAGCGCCGCCGGCACCGGCCGGTGACGACCGCCTGGACCTGCGCAGCTTCTCCTTCCACGCCCCGGCGACGGGTGCGGCGGCAGCGAACGGCGCCGCCCCGGCCGACAAGTCCCCGGCCCTGCCCGACGCCGGCCTGGACCTGCGCAACCACATGGCCAACATCGAGCTGACCCTGATCAACGAGGCGCTGGAGCGCACGCAGGGCGTGGTCGCCCACGCTGCCCAGCTGCTCGGCCTGCGGCGTACCACGCTGGTGGAGAAGTTGCGCAAGTATGGAATCGAGCGGGACCAGGCTGAGTTGGCGGGTTGATGTTTTCAGGATGCGCATAGTCGGAAAGGCCCGGTTTACACCGGGCCTTTCTGCGTTTTAGCCGATGGGATCGATTGGTCCGGACGGCGTCTCTTACTTCGTTCCGGCGTCAGGATGTCTGACGGGCGGCTTCGGATTGCCTAAACGTCGGTGGCATCGTCGCAACCGATTGCACACCGGCTCCGGATGCTTGCGCCGCGCTGCGCGCGGTCGCCGACTAACAGTCGGCGCTACGAATTGTTACGGGCGCCGGTGGGATCCGGATTGCGAATTGTTACGGGCGCCGGTGGGATCCGGATACGGCAGTTCCTGCGATGGCCCTTCACCTCACCATGACGGCACCGGGCATAGCGTCGCCAGCAGCCGTACGCGGGGGAGACGCGTACGGGGAATCGGGGGATTCATGCAGATCGCCTGACCGGCATTGCCCCGGCGGGCGCGCTGCCACCCGAGGATATCCGCCATGGATCGTTCCTGGTATCGCATTGCATTGCGTGGTGTTTCGCGCGCGACCTCCGCCCGTTCCCTCCTCATCACCGCCGCTGCGTTGGGCGTGTTCCTGTCCGCAAGTGGTCCTGCACTGGCCCAGTCGGTCTGCAACCAGACCGGCGGTACTGCGCCCACTGCTACAGGCGGGAGCGCTTTCGCCTGCGGCGACGGCGCCACTGCCAGCGGCGGCCTCGGCACGGCCTTCGGCACGGACAGCAGTGCCGGCGGCGGCAACGCCGTTGCAGTGGGTGGTCTTTCCAACGCCTCTGGCGAATTCACCACCGCGCTGGGCCGAAGTGCGACCGCCAGCGACGACGCCGCTACCGCCGTGGGGTTCAACAGCGCCGCTACAGGGAACAATTCGGTCGCACTGGGCGCCAATTCGGTAGCCGACCAGGCAGACACTGTATCGCTGGGTGCCGCAGGAGCGGAGCGGCGGGTCACCAACATGGCACCTGGCACGAACGCCACCGACGGCGTCAATGTCAGCCAGCTCAACGACACCGCCGCGACCACGCTCGCTTCGGCCAACCAGTACACCGACGAACAGGCCGATGCCACCCTGACCGAGGCCAACACGTATACCGACCAGGTGGCCGGCGATACGTTGACGGCGGCCAACGATTACACCAACCAGCAGGTCAACCAGATCGGCGGAATGGCCAGCGGGGCAGCAGCGGCGCTGGAACAGTTCCGGGCAGAGGCCAATGACCGCTTCGCGGGCATCGACTCCCGCTTGAACGCCATGGATGACAGCCTGCGCACGATGGACAAGCGCATCAGTCGACAGGCGGCCATGACCGCCGCATTCGTACAGAGCTCCGGCATGCCCGACGTCGGTAAGAACTACCTCGGTGCCGGGGTGGGCTGGTCCGAGGGCGAGAACGCCTTTGCCGCTACGTTCCGCCGCCGGTTCACCAAGCACTTCACGGCGTCCGTCGGCGCCGCCAGTAGCGGGAGTGAGAGTTCGGTCGGCATCGGCGGCGGTATAACCTGGTAGCCGCCCCGCCTGACGCGCCCAGACGCCCGGCCAGCCCGGGCGTCTTTGTCTCCGGCAGCGCCGGCCGTTGGCCGGCCCACGCCATGTCCGGCGATGCGCAGCGCAACAACGTCCAGCCACCGTCACGGGTCAGGCGTCGGTTTCCCGACGCCGGGGTTCCGACGTCCCCTTTGCGACCTGCTGACGCACCGGCTTTCCGCCACGCCCGGCATGTAACCGGTTGCGCCGCGGGTCCCTGCAGCCCGCCATCACGACATCGCTGAACCACTCAGCCGTTTCGGCACGGGGCTTGCAACGTCATCACTCGAAACCCCCAAACAGCCGGAACGTTCCAGATGTCACACTCCGTCACCTCGATTCTTTCCCAGATCCGCACCTACCAGACCCAGGTCGGGCAGTCTGTTGAGACCCCCCAGACCAACGCCCTGCAAGGGCTGCAGGGGCTGGCGGCACCGCAGGACGTGCAGGGCCCGAGCTTCACCGAAACCCTGCGTGGCGCGATCGCCGGCGTCAACGAGGCGCAGCAGAAATCCGGCGCCCTCGCCCGCGCCTTCGAACTGGGTGAACCCGGCGCCGACCTGGCCAAGGTGATGGTCGCCTCGCAGCAGTCCCAGATCGCCTTCCGCGCCACCGTGGAAGTCCGCAACCGTCTCGTCCAGGCTTACCAGGACGTGATGAACATGCCGCTGTAAGGATAGAAACGCATGGCCCTGTCGCTCACCAAGGAATCCCTGAACGCCGAAAAGGCGGGCCAGTGGTTCGACCGGCTGCAAAGCCTGCAGATCACCCGTCGGCTTGGCCTGATGGCGATGATCGCCGTGGCCGTTGCGGCAGGCCTGTTCGTGTTCTTCTGGTCGCAGAAGCCGGGGATGGTGCCGCTGTACACCGGCCTGGACCAGAAGGCCACCGCCGAAGCCACCGACCTGCTGCGTGCGGCGCAGATTCCGTTCGAACTGGATGCCGCCACCGGCGGCATCACCGTGCCGGAAAAGAACCTGCACGATGCGCGCCTGAAGCTGGCCGGCTCCGGCCTGACCGACAGCGGCCGGCTCGGCTTCGAGCTGATGGAGCGCGACCCCGGCTTCGGCGTCAGCCAGTTCATGGAAAATGCCCGCTACCAGCACTCGCTGGAAACCGAGCTGTCGCGCACCATCAACACCCTGCGTCCGGTGCGCGATTCGCGCGTGCACCTGGCCATTCCCAAGCCCAGCGCCTTCACCCGCCAGCGCGACGTTGCCAGCGCCTCGGTGGTGCTGGAACTGCGCGGTGGCCAGCAGCTGGAACGCGGCCAGATCGATGCCATCGTGCACATGGTGGCTGCCAGCATTCCCGACCTGGCCGCCGAGCGCGTCACCGTGGTCGACCAGAGCGGGCGCATGCTCAGCGTGTCCGACCCCAACAGCGAAGCGGCGGTCAACGCCGCCCAGTTCGACCAGGTACGCCGCCAGGAAACCTCGTTCAACCAGCGCATCCGCGAGCTGCTCGAGCCGATGACCGGCCCGGGCCGGGTCAACCCCGAGGTCAGCGTGGACATGGACTTCTCGGTCACCGAAGAAGCCCGCGAGATCTACAACGGCGAGCCGCAGAAGCTGCGCAGCGAACAGACCAGCGAAAACAGCACGACCACCCCCGGCCCGCAGGGCGTACCGGGCGCGGCCAGCAACACGCCGCCGGGTCCGGCTGCGGCACCGGCCACCGCTGCCACGCCTACCGAAACCGCGCGCAACGCCACACGCAACTACGAACTGGACCGCACCCTGCAGCACAGCCGCCAGCCGGCCGGCCGCATCAAGCGCGTTTCCGTAGCCGTACTGCTGGACAACGTGCCGCGCCCGGGCGCCAACGGCAAGACCACCGAGCAGCCGCTGTCGGCCGCTGAACTCACCCGCGTCGAAGCGCTGGTCAAGCAGGCAGTGGGCTTCAACGCCGAGCGTGGCGACACCGTGTCGGTGATGAACGCTCCGTTCGTGCGTGAAGTCACCCCGGTCGAAGGGCCGAAGTGGTGGGAACTGCCGCAGGTGCAGGACGGCCTGCGCCTGCTGCTCGGTGCCATCGTGGTGCTGGCGCTGGTGTTCGGCGTACTGCGCCCGGCGCTGCGCTCGATCACCGGCACCCCGAAGAAGCCCGGCCGGGACGACAGCCTCGAACCGCACAGCGCCGACGTGCAGCTGGTGGACGATGGCGAAGGCCTGCCCCAGCTCGGCTCGGACCGGGTACACCTTTCTGGCCAAGAGCCGCTGGCATTGCCGGTGGACTCCTACGAGGAACGACTGCGCATGGCGCGTGAAGCTGTAAAGACCGATTCCAAGCGCGTGGCCCAGGTGGTCAAGGGCTGGGTGGCCAATGATTGATCCCGCCGCCCCCCCTGCTCCCCTGAGTGGCGTGCAGCGCGCCGCCGTGCTGCTGCTGTCCCTGGGTGAAGTGGAAGCGGCCGACGTGCTGCGCCACATGGAACCGAAGGAAGTGCAGAAGATCGGCATCGCCATGGCGACCATGAGCGACATCACCCGCGAGCAGGTCGAGCGGGTCATGGACCAGTTCAGCACCGAACTGGGCTCCAAGACCTCGCTCGGCGTCGGCTCGGACGACTACATCCGCAACATGCTGGTGCAGGCTCTGGGCAGCGAGAAGGCCGGCAACCTCATCGACCGCATCCTGCTCGGCCGCAACACCACCGGCCTGGACGCGCTGAAGTGGATGGACCCGCGTGCAGTGGCCGACCTGGTGCGCAACGAGCACCCGCAGATCATCGCCATCGTGATGGCCCACCTGGAAACCGACCAGGCCGCCGATGCGCTCAAGCTGCTGCCCGAGCGCACCCGCGTGGACGTGCTGCTGCGCATCGCCACCCTGGACGGCATTCCGCCCAACGCGTTGAACGAACTGAACGAGATCATGGAGCGCCAGTTCGCCGGCAACCAGAACCTGAAGTCGTCCAACATCGGCGGCGTGCAGTGCGCGGCCAACATCCTCAACTTCATGGACAGTGGCCAGGACCAGGCCATCCTCGGCGAGATCTCGCGCATCGATGCGCCGCTCAGCGCGCGCATCCAGGAAAAGATGTTCGTGTTCGACGACCTGATCGACCTGGAAGACCGCGAACTGCAGCTGGTGCTGCGCGAAGTCAGTGGCGAGCGCCTGGGCCTTGCCCTGCGCGGCGCCGATATCAAGGTGCGCGACAAGATCACCCGCAACATGTCCCAGCGTGCCGCCGAAATCCTGCTTGAAGACATGGAAGCACGGGGTCCGGTGCGCCTGTCGGACGTGGAAACCGCGCAGCGCGAGATCCTGGCCATCGTCAAGCGCATGGCCGATGAAGGCACCGTCACCCTCGGCGGCAACGCGGAGGCGATGCTGTGAACCACGCCGTGCGCTGGCTTGCCCCTGACCTGCTGGCGGCCCCTGCGGCCCCGCAGGACGACCATTACGACCTCGACGAACCGGTTGCCGAACACGAGCCCGAACCGCTGCTGCAGCTGCCGACCCTGGAAGAAATCCAGGCGATCCAGGACGCTGCGGAGAAAGACGGTTTCGAACAGGGCCACGCCGACGGCCAGGCCCAGGGCCAGGCCGAAGTGCGCCGCCTGGTCGCGCAGATCGAAGGCATCCTGGACAACTTCGGCCGTCCACTGGCACGTCTCGAAAACGAAGTAGTGGCCGCGCTCGGCGAACTGGCCGTGCGCATCGCCGGCACCCTGGTCGGCCGCGCCTACGAGGCCGACCCCGCCTTGCTCGCGCAGCTGGTTGGCGAAGCGGTCGACGCGGTGGGCGGTGCAAATCGCGACGTCGAAGTGCGCCTGCACCCCGACGACATCGCCGCACTCGCCCCGCTGCTGCAGCTCTCGCCCACCCAGCGCCTCACCGCCGACCTCACCCTGAGCCGTGGCGACCTGCGCGTGCACGCCGAAGCCGTGCGCATCGACGGCACCCTCGAGGCGCGTCTGCGCGGCGCGCTGGATGCGGTGCTGCGCAAATCCGGAGCCAGCGCATGACCCCCGAGTCCCTGCCCCCGCCCGCCGCGGACTGGTCCGCCGCGCGCAACCTGCGCCTGGCCGCGCGCCTGGACGGCATCAAGCCCGACGGCGCACATGGTCGCGGCCTGATCCGCGAAGGCGTGCTGCGCCGCGCGGTCGGCCTGACCCTGGAAGCGGTCGGCTGCGAATCGCCGATGGGCGCCAGCTGCAAGGTCGAAGTGGCCGATGGCGGCTGGGTCGATGCCGAAGTGGTCGGCTTCGCCGGCGAACGCACCTACCTGATGCCCAGCGCCGAGCTGCACGGGCTGCTGCCCAATGCCCGCGTGGTGCCCTCGCTGGGCCGTGGCGGCGTGGAAGTCGGCGAAGGCCTGCTCGGCCGCGTCATCGACAGCGACGGCGTGCCCCTGGACGGCAAGGGCCCGATCCGCGCCGAAGGCACCGTCGGCATGGCCGGCGTCTCGATCAACCCGCTCGCCCGCGAACCGATCACCCAGCCGCTCGATGTCGGCGTGCGCGCCATCAACGCCCTGCTGCCGATCGGCCGTGGCCAGCGCGTGGGCCTGTTCGCCGGTTCCGGCGTCGGCAAGTCCACCCTGCTGGGCATGATGACCCGCTACACCGCCGCCGATGTGATCGTGGTCGGCCTGATCGGCGAACGTGGCCGCGAAGTGCGCGACTTCGTCGAAAGCACCCTCGGCGAAGAAGGCCTGCGCCGCGCCGTGGTGGTGGCCAGCCCCGCCGATCGCCCTCCGTTGGCCCGCCTGCACGGCGCCTACCGCGCCACCGCCATTGCCGAATGGTTCCGCGACCAGGGCCTGAACGTGCTGCTGCTGATGGACTCGCTGACCCGCTTCGCTCAGGCCCAGCGCGAAATCGGCCTGTCCGTCGGCGAACCGCCGACCACCCGCGGCTACCCGCCCTCGGTGTTCGCCAAACTGCCCGCGCTGGTCGAACGCGCCGGCAACGGCGCCAAGGGCCGCGGCTCCATCACCGCGTTCTACACCGTGCTGACCGAAGGCGACGACCCCCAGGACCCCATCGCCGACGCCGCCCGCGCCATCCTCGACGGCCACATCCTGCTCTCCCGCCGCGTGGCCGACAGCGGCCTGTACCCGGCCATCGACGTCGAATCGTCGGTCAGCCGCGTCGTCACTGAAATCGCCGACGAACCCTGGCGCCTGCGCATCCGCAAGCTCAAGCGCCTGGTCTCGGCCTACTCCAGCAACCGCGACCTGATCGCCATCGGCGCCTACCAGCGCGGCAACGACCCGGCCACCGACGAAGCACTGGAACGCTGGTCGGACATCGTCGATTTCCTCGGCCAGGACGTCGGCAAAGCCGCCGACCTGCCGCACAGCCAGGCCGCGCTCAAGCGCCTGGTGGAACCTGAGGGCTAACCCATGCAATCCAAGCGCATCGATCCCCTGCTCAAGCGGGCCCAGGACCACGAAGACGAAGTCGCCCGCGACCTCGCCGAACGCCAGCGCGTGCTCGACACCCACCTCTCACGCCTGGAAGAGCTGCGGCGCTATGCCGAGGAGTACGCGAACGCACAGATGGCCGCCACCAGCCCGGCCCAGCTGCTCAACCGCCGCGCCTTCCTCGACCGCCTCGACACCGCCGTCGCCCAGCAGCGCCAGACCGTCGACAGCAACCGCGAAAAGGTCGAAGCCGAACGCGCCCGCCTGATCCTGGCCAGCCGCGACAAAGCCGTGCTCGAACAGCTCGCCGCCAGCTACCGCGCCCAGGAAAAAGTCCTGGTCGACCGTCGCGACCAGCGCGAAATGGACGACCTCGGCGCCCGCCGCAGCCGCCTGGCCCGCGCCGAAGACACCGACAGCGGAGACACCCCGTGATGCCCCCCAGCCTGCTCGGCAGCAGCGCCGGCCCCACCGCCAGCAGCAGCGCCACCCCCACCAGCCCCAGCGCGCGCAGCACCGCCAGCGGCGGCAGCGACCGTCGGGACTTTGACGCCCTGCTGAAAGCCGACGGCGGCCCTAAAGACGCGCCCGCCAAGGCCAGCAAAGACAAACCCACGACCGCCGACGCCGGCGGCAGCAGCACGGGCGACGCCCCCGGCCGCCCCGGCGCGGACGCGCCAGCCGAGGCCACCGACCCAGCCACCGCCCCCACGACTGCCGCCAGCGACACGCCGACCGCCAGCGACGCCACCGACGACGCCGACACCGCTCCATGGCCGCCGCTCGGCCTCGCCGGCCTGGCCTTGGCCGGCGTCGAAGCCGTCACCGTCATGGCCGCCCCGGCCGCCAATGCCGACACCGCCCTGGCCAAGGCCGACCCGGCACTCCCCACCGCGCCCACCACCCCCACCAACGCACTGCCCGCAGCCGCCCTGCCCGGCGTCACCCCCGCCGCCACTGCCGGCAGCGCCGCGCCCATCGCCCTGCCGGCCGACGCCCAGGTCACGGAAGACGTCGCCCTGCCCGATTCACTGAAAGACGCCATCGCCAACGCCGGCAGCGACACCGACGCCCCCACCACCCCGCTCCTGCACGCCCTGCACGCCGCCGCCGAACTCAAGGCCGCCGCCACCGCCAGCACCCCGTTCCAGGGCGACCCCACCGCCACCCCGCACATCGGCGGCGACGACTTCGACGACGCCATGAGCGCCCGCATCGGCTGGCTGGCCGACCAGAAAATCGGCCACGCCACCATCAAAGTCACCCCGCACGACCTCGGCCAGATCGAAGTCCGCCTCCAGATGGACGGCGACAAGGTCCACGCCAGCTTCAGCAGCGCCCACGCCGACGTCCGCCACGCCCTCGAATCCAGCATCCCGCGCCTGCGTGAAATGCTGAACGACCAGGGATTCCAGCTGGGCAATGCCGACGTTGGCCACCAGCAGACCGCGCAGGACGGCAAGGCAAACGGCGGCCGGGCAGCCCACGGAACCACCGACGGCGACCCGGCATTGGTCGAAACGACAATTTCCCCATCGCAATTGATGCGCCAGCGCGGATTGTTGGACGCATACGCGTAAAGCCGGCCCGACCGACGGTCGGGCCCTACCGCTCTTGCCTACCGTCAATGACACAGTGTCATAGGTGGGTCGGGGCCGGTTTGCGGGGGTGTGAGCGGCATGGATGCCGCGACCAAGCCCCCAGGGATGGGTTCACGGCGTCCCCCGCAAACCGGCACCGACCCGCCAAGCCCTCAGACAGCGCCCAGCCGACGCCGTTGCCGTTGCCTTTGCCGTTGCCGTTGCCGTTGAAACGTCAAATTCTCGACAACAAAAGACCGGCGCATTACGGCACACCCTTTGCATGTAGCCAGGAAGCAATCCTATGGAGCTTCCCCTCGTGGCCGCAGCCGCTGACAAAACCAAGAAATCCACCGACAAGGACAAGGCCGCCAAGCCGCGCAGCCCCCTCCTCGTCACCGCCCTGATCGCCGTCGTCGCCGCTGGCGCCGCCGGTGGCGGCGTGTGGTACTTCACCCAGTCCCACGACGAGAAGACCCCCGCCAAAGCCGCCACCGCCAAATCGGCCGTGCCCGCCCCCGCCCAGTACTTCGGCCTCGAACCCCCGTTCGTCGTCAACCTCAGCAGCAGCTTCGACGGCCCCCGCTACCTCCAGGTCGAAGTCCAGCTCATGACCCGCGACCCGGCCGCCCTTGAAGCCATCAAGCTTCACGCCCCCGCCATCCGCGCCAAACTGCTCATGCTGTTCTCCCAGGTCGAACCGGCCCAGATCGCCGACCGCGCCGGCAAAGAACGCCTGCAGGCCGACTCCCTGGCCGAAGTGCAGAAACTGCTCAAAGCCGAAACCGGCAGCAAGGGCGTCGACGAACTGCTGTTCACCAGCTTCGTCACCCAGTAAGGGCATCCCATGAATGACCTGCTTTCCCAGGACGAAATCGATGCCCTGCTGCATGGCGTCGATTCCGGCGCCGTCGAAACCGAAGTCGACGCCATCGCCCCCGGCGAAGCGCGCAACTACGATTTTGCCAGCCAGGACCGCATCATCCGGGGGCGCATGCCGACCCTGGAAATGGTCAACGAGCGCTTCGCCCGCCTCTGGCGCATCGGCCTGTTCAACCTGATCCGCCGCTCCGCCGAACTGTCCGTGCGCGGCATCGAACTGATCAAGTTCAACGACTACATGCACTCCCTGTATGTACCGACCAACCTCAACCTGATCCGCTTCAAGCCCCTGCGCGGCACCGGCCTGATCGTCTTCGAGCCTACCCTCGTGTTCGCCATCGTCGACAACTTCTTCGGCGGCGACGGGCGCTACCCCACCCGCATCGAAGGCCGCGAGTTCACCGCCACCGAAATGCGCGTCATCCACCTCCTGCTCAAGCAGACCTTCGCCGACCTGCGCGAAGCCTGGGCCCCGGTGATGGATGTCGAACTCGAATACATCAACTCTGAAATCAACCCCCACTTCGCCAACATCGTCACCCCCCGCGAATACGTCGTGGTCTGCCGCCTGCATGTCGAACTCGACGGCGGTGGCGGCGACATCCACGTCACGTTGCCGTACTCGATGCTCGAACCGATCCGCGAACTGCTCGACGCCGGCATCCAGAGCGACCGCAACGACCGCGACGAAAGCTGGGGCACCATGCTGCGCGAACAGCTCAACATCGCCGAAGTCACCCTCTCCAGCGTGCTCGCCACCAAACGCATGAGCCTGCGTGACCTCACCCAGCTCAAGATCGGCGACATCCTGCCCATCGACCTGCCTCCCCACGTGCCGCTGTGCGTGGAGAACATTCCCGTGTTCACCGGCCAGTTCGGCGTCGCCAACGGCATGAACGCCGTGAAGATCACCGCTACCCATCCCCCGGGCACCCGCCCGCGCGCTCCCGTTATCCAGGAAGACCCGCAATGAACGACGACATCGAAACCAACGAACCGGCACCGGCGCAGTTCACCACCCTGCAGTCCGACGAGACCAGCGGCGGCCCGGATCTGAACCTCGACGTGATCCTCGACGTACCGGTCACCCTGTCGCTGGAAGTCGGCCGCGCCCGCCTGCCCATCCGCAACCTGCTGCAGCTCAACCAGGGCTCGGTGGTGGAACTGGAACGCGGCGCCGGCGAATCGCTCGACGTGTTCGTCAACGGCACCCTCATCGCCCACGGCGAAGTCGTGGTCATCAACGACCGCTTCGGCGTGCGCCTGACCGACGTGGTCAGCCCCAGCGAACGGATCCGGAGACTGCGTTGATTTCCCTGGCACTCATTGCCGCCGGTGCACCGGCGGCCAAGGTCGGCCAGCACGCCGCCGCGGCACCCAGCATGTTCGGCGCCGTGCTTGCACTGCTGGCCGTGCTGGCGCTGATCGTCGGCCTGGGCTGGGTGCTCAAGCGCATGCCCGGCAGCGGCTTCAAGCCCGCCGATGGCCTGCGCGTGGTGGCCAGCCTCAACGTGGGTGCCAAGGAACGCGTCGTCGTCGTCGATATCAATGGCGAACAGCTGCTGCTCGGCGTCACCGCCGGCGGCATCAACACCCTGCACCGCCTGCCCGAACCGCTGCCCATCCCGGAACCGGCGCGCCTGCCGGATTTCAAGAACCTGCCGAATTTCGCCCAGCTGCTGCAACAGCGGCTGCGCAAGGAAAAATGATCATGCGTGGCCCCCGTGCATCCTGGACCCGTTACCTGCCGTTGCTGCTGACCCTGCTGCTGTGCGCGTTGCCCGCGCTGGCCATGGCCGCGCCCGGCGCGCCCGCCGTGCCCAACCTGCCCGACGTGAATGTCGGCAAGATCGGCGGTGCCCCGGTCAGCCTGCCGCTGCAGACCCTGCTGCTGATGACCGCGATCACCCTGATCCCGTCGATGCTGCTGGTGCTCACCGCCTTCACCCGCATCATCATCGTGCTGGGCCTGCTGCGCCAGGCCCTGGGCACCGGCCAGACCCCGTCCAACCAGGTGCTGCTCGGCCTGGCCCTGTTCCTGACCGCCATGGTGATGCTGCCGGTGTGGCAGAAAGCCTGGGGCAGCGGCATGGCCCCCTACCTCAACGGCGAGATCGACTTCCAGACCGCCTGGACCCTCACCACCCAGCCGCTGCGCGCCTTCATGCTGGCCCAGATCCGCGAAACCGACCTGATGACCTTCGCCGGCATGGCCGGGCACGGCACCTACGCCAGCCCCGATGCCATTCCGTTCCCGGTGCTGGTCGCCTCGTTCGTCACCAGCGAACTGAAAACCGCCTTTGAAATCGGCTTCCTGATCTTCATCCCGTTCGTGATCATCGACCTGGTCGTGGCCAGCGTGCTGATGTCGATGGGCATGATGATGCTCTCGCCGATGCTGGTCTCGGCGCCCTTCAAGATCCTGCTGTTCGTGCTGGTCGACGGCTGGGTGCTGGTGGTCGGCACCCTTGCCGCCAGCTTCAACGCCGTCTGAGGTCGCCATGACACCCGAACTTGCCCTGACCGAACTGCGCGGCGGCCTGATCACCGTGCTGTGGGTGGCCGGCCCGCTGCTGTTGACCGTACTGATCGTCGGCGTGGTGGTCGGCGTGGTGCAGGCCGCCACCCAGCTCAACGAACCCACCATCGCCTTCGTGGCCAAGGCCGCCGCGCTCACCGCGGTGCTGTTCGCGCTGGGCAGCCTGCTGATCGGCCACCTGGTCGAGTACACCACGCTGCTGTTCCAGCGCATACCGCACCTGATCGGATAGCCCCCCGATGGATTCGGCAACCCAGATGGCCGCCGACGGGCTCAACGCCTTCGGCATGATCGGCACCGTGCTGTGGACCATGCTGCGCATCGGCGCCATGATCATGGCCATGCCGCTGGTCGGCAGCCGCGCGGTGCCGGCACGGGTGCGCGTGATGCTGTCCGGCGCATTGGCCATCGCGCTGTCGCCGATGCTGCCGCCCGTCCCGGCCTGGACCGGTTTTGACGCGGCCACCGTACTCAGCATCGCGCGCGAACTGGCCATCGGCATCTCCATCGGCTTCCTGCTGCGGCTGGTGTTCGAAGCCGGTGCCATGGCCGGCGAACTGGTCTCCCAGGGCACCGGCCTGGCCTTCGCGCAGATGAGCGATCCGATGCGCGGCGGCACCTCGGGCGTGATCGGTCAGTGGTTCTATCTCCTGTTCGGCCTGCTGTTCTTTGCCGCCAACGGGCATCTTGCGCTGATCTCACTGGTGATGGACAGCTACAAGGCGGTGCCGATCGGCGCATCGCTGCCCGACCTCGATGCGTTCATCAGCACCGCGCCCACGTTCCTGCTGCAGGTGCTGCGCGGTGCGTTGACGCTGTCGCTGCCGATCACGGTCGCCATGCTGGCGGTGAACCTGGCCTTCGGCGTACTGGCGCGTGCCGCACCCGCGCTCAACCCGATCCAGCTGGGCCTGCCGGTCGCCCTGTTGCTGGGCCTGTTCCTGCTGACCGTGCTTGCCGGTGAAATGGGTCCCCCGGTGCAGCGCCTGTTCGATGCCGCGTTCCAGACCGCCGACGGCCTCACCCGCTAGCGCCGACCCCTGCGCGTACGCGCCCGTATGCAAAACGAGTGACGATCGCGTGATGGCCGCATGAAATTTGGCCGGATTTGCGCTTGCTTTTGCCCCCTCCTGTGTCGTTAACATGCGCCTACGGCAGGGGGAACGTGCCTGAGCAGTCCGCGCAGAAGCGTGGTCCAGTCTTTTTTTAGATTGCAGCTGTGTACGCCAGGGAGAGTCATGATGCTCGTCGGCAGCTACACCCCATGGTTGGTCGTGGTTTCGCTGCTGGTTGCCATCATGGCGTCCTTCACCGCGCTGGACATGGCCAACCGGGTCACCACCGCGCCTTCGCCAAGGATCAGCGTGCTGTGGCTGCTGGGCGGTGGCTGCGCCATGGGCCTGGGAATCTGGTCCATGCACTTCATCGGCATGCTGGCCTTCAAGCTGCCCATTCCATTGGGGTACGACCTTCAACTGACCGCAGTATCGTTGCTGGCGGCGGTAGCCTCTTCAATCTTCGCGCTCTGGCTGGTCTCGCGCGCCACGCTGCCGCATTCGCGCCTGGCGCTGGGTGCATTGCTGATGGGCAGCGGCATCGCCAGCATGCACTACCTGGGCATGGCGGCCATGCTCATGCGCCCGGGCATCGAATACCACCCGGGCTGGTTCACCCTCTCTCTCCTCATTGCAGTGGCGGCATCGTGGGTCGCGCTGTACGTCGCCTTCCGCCTGCGCCACAACGACACCCAGCTGCAGCATCGCCTGGCGCCGGCGGTGGTGCTGGGCGCGGCGATCGTCGGCATGCACTACACCGGCATGGCCGCGGCACGGTTCCCCGCCGACAGTGTGTGCGGCGCCGCCGCCGGCACCGGCCTGCAGACCCAGTGGCTGGGGGCGCTGGTGATGGTGCTCACCATCGGCATCCTGGCCGTGGTGCTGCTGGTGTCCTGGCTGGACCAGCGCCAGCAGGCGCAGCTGCTGCGGTTGCGCAACCTGCACCTGCGCACGTCGCTGGACGATGCGCATGCCGAGCTCAGCCAGGCCGCCCTGCACGATCCGCTGACCCACCTGCCCAATCGCCTGCTGCTGCAGCAGCGCATTGAACAGGCCCTGGTGGATGCCGAACAGCGTGGCGGGCGTTTCGCGGTGATGTTCATGGACCTGGATGGCTTCAAACAGGTCAACGACGCCTACGGTCACCAGACCGGCGACGCCCTGCTGGTCGCGGTGGCCACGCGCACCCGCCAGCTGCTGCGTGCCGCCGACGTGATGGCCCGCCTGGGCGGCGACGAGTTCGTGCTGGTGGTCGGCATCGACAACGACGAGGACGTGTCCAGCCTGGCCGGCCGCATCATCCAGGCCGTGGGCACCGGCAACCTGGTACCCGGGCATGAGCTGCAGGTCACCGCCAGCATCGGCATTGCCATCTGCCCCGACCACGCCACCACCGAACGCCAGTTGATGGGGTATGCCGACGCGGCGATGTACCAGGCCAAGGAGGCCGGACGCAACGCGTTCGTGGTGTTCGCCGAGTGGATGAGCGACAGCGCCGAACAGCAGTTCCGGCTGCTGGCCGACCTGCGCCGCGCGATCCAGGCCAACCAGCTGTTCCTGCACTACCAGCCCAAGGTGCGGGTCAGCACCCACCAGGTCTGTGGCGCCGAGGCCCTGGTCCGCTGGAACCACCCAGAGCACGGCCTGATTCCACCGGATCGTTTCATCCGCCTGGCCGAACGCAGCGGGGTCATCCACGAGATCGGGCGCTGGGTGCTCAACGAAGCCTGCCGCCAGCTGCGCCGCTGGCATGACGCCGGCCATGACAGCTGGTCGGTATCGGTGAACCTGTCGCCGATCCAGTTCGGCTCCCCGAACCTGCTCGGCGAGATCAGCGACGCGCTGAAACTGCACCGGGTGGAACCGCGCCGGCTGGTCCTGGAGATCACCGAAAGCGCGGTGATGCGCGACACCGAGACCAGCCTGCGCCTGCTGCAGGCCCTGGCGCGGCTGGGCGTGGGCATTTCCATCGATGATTTCGGCACCGGCTATTCCAGCCTGCTGTATCTCAAACGCCTGCCGGCCACCGAGATCAAGATCGACCACGCCTTCGTGCGCGACCTGGAAAACAGCTCCGAAGACGTGGTGATCGTCTCGGCCATCGTGGCGCTGGGGCATGCGCTGGACATGGACATCGTGGCCGAAGGCGTGGAAACCGCCGGCCAGCGTTCCTACCTGGAGCGGCTGGGCTGCGACTTCCTGCAGGGCTACCTGCTCGGCCGCCCGGTCGACGCCGAGCGCTTCCTGCAGCTCCACGACCTGCCACGCCCACGGATGGTGGTGTCACAGGACCACAAAGCCTCGCAGGGCGGGCATTTCCTGGATTAACCGCACACGCGCAGCACCACCGCTCCTGCAACGATCAATCCGGCGGCGACCCATCGTCGTCGGGTGACCCGTTCGCGTAACACCAACGCAGAGATCAGCACGCCAAACAGGATCGAGGTCTCGCGTAGCGCCGAGACCATCGCCACAGGCGCCTGCGTCATCACCCAGAGCACCTCGCCGTACGATGTCAGCGTACCTACGCCGCCGACGAGGCCATAGCCCCAGTTCGATCGTGCATAGGCGAAAAGCTGCGGCGCGCGGACAGAATACCGAAGCAGATCAGCCCGATGCCGGCCCATGCCAATCCCGGCAGGCGCTCGCCGAGAACGGCCCCGCCCACCAGCGCCACCAAGATCGGCGCGCAACCCCGCATCAACGGGTAGGCCGCGCTCATGTCGGCCACCCGGTAGGTACGCGCCACCAGCAGGTAATACCCCGCCTGCAGCACGGTCGACGCCGCCAGCCACGGCCAGCTGCGCGGATCCGGTGCGGTCACGAAAGGCAGGCAGAGCGCCGCGATCAACGCCGCCGAGCCGGTCACCAGGATCGTGGTGAACAGCGTATCGCTGCCGCGTTTGACGATGGCGTTCCAGCTGGCATGCAGCAGCCCGGCGAAGAGCACGGCGCAGAACAGGAAAGGCGACATCGATTACCGCAGCAGTCAGTTGAACCTGGATGATGCCATTGATGATGCCGGTGGCGCCGGGCTGTTGGGCTGTTGCTGGTAGGGTCGCATCCCGATCGACTGCACGTGGATTGCCCGCGTTCGATGGCGGCATGACCTCCGCCGGGGAACGCTTCTACGCTTCCCGTCATGCGTTACCGGACGTTGGCCCCGTATCGGCGGTCGTTTGGGAACCGACCCTACTCTCCCGTCGCCGTCACCATCACGATCCCGATCCCGATCCCGATCCCGATCCCGGTCCCGGTCCCGGTCCCGGTCCCGAGCCCGAGCACTGTCTCTGTCACGTGCTCTGCTCCCGGCACGTCGTCCGCAATGGAACACTTCTTGCACCACCCCGGGGAATCCCCGCGGTGCCCTGCTCCCGATGTCCGACGAAGAACAAGCCGGCGAAAAAACCGAACAACCTACCGAAAAACGCCTGCGCGATGCCCGTGAACAGGGCAATATCCCGCGTTCGCGCGAGCTGGCCACCGCCGCCGTGTTCGGCGCCTCGGTGCTGGCGCTGATGGCGTTTTCCGGGGGCATGGCCAGCAGCGCCAAGGACTGGATGAAGTTGGCCCTGACCCCGGAACCGGGCCTGCGCTTCGAGCCGCTGGGGTTGTTCAACCATTTCGGGCACCTGTTCCTGCAGCTGATGCTGGCCCTGTGGCCGCTGCTGCTGGTCTGCCTGCTGGCCAGCTTCCTGGCCCCGGTAGCCATGGGCGGGCTGCGCTGGTCGAACAAATCGCTGATGCCGCAGTTCAGCCGGCTCAGCCCGATGGCCGGCATGAAGCGCCTGTATGGCGCCGAAGCCATCGGCGAATTCACCAAATCCCTGCTGCGCATCGTGTTCGTCGGCACCGCCGCCGGGCTGGTGGTCTGGCATGGCATCCGCGGGCTGCGCGACCTGGTCCACCAGCCGCTGGAGGCGGCCATGGTCCACGGGCTGGGCTTCACCCTGAAACTGATGCTGGCCACCGGCGGGGCCATGATGCTGCTGGCCGCCATCGACGCCCCGTACCAGCGCTGGAACTGGATGCGCAAGCTGAAGATGACCCGCGAAGAGCTTCGCCGGGAAATGAAGGAAAGCGAGGGCAGCCCGGAAGTGAAGGGCCGCATCCGCCAGCTGCAGCAGCAGATGTCCAACCGCCGGATGATGGAAGCGGTGCCCACCGCCGACGTGGTGGTGGTCAACCCCACCCACTACGCGGTGGCCCTCAAATACGACGGCGGCAGGATGGGGGCCCCCACCGTGGTGGCCCTGGGCGTGGACGAAACCGCCCTGCGCATCCGCCAGGTGGCCGACGGCAACAAGGTCGCCATCGTCTCGGCCCCGCCTTTGGCACGCGCCTTGTATCGGGAAGGTCAACTTGGAAAGGAAATTCCCGTGAGACTGTATTCGGCCGTTGCCCAGGTGCTGTCCTACGTCTACCAGCTGCGTACCTGGCGGGGTGGACCGATGCCGGCCGCGCCCAGCATCGACGTGGATGAGTTCGGCAAGGGTGGCCGCCCATGAGCGCCCAGCCCGCCGGCATGAATACCCGCCGCGCCCTGGACATGATCCGCCAGGGCCTGGGCGCCCCGCTGATCGTGCTGGCCCTGCTGGCCATGGTGGTGGTGCCGCTGGCCGCCCCGGTGCTCGATGCGCTGTTCACCTTCAACATCGCCATCTCGCTGATGGTGCTGCTGGCGGTGGTGTACGTGAAGCGCCCGCTGGATTTCACCATCTTCCCGATCGTGCTGCTGATCACCACCATGCTGCGGCTGGCGCTGAACGTGGCCTCCACCCGCGTGATCCTGCTCAACGGCCAGAATGGCCACGAAGCGGCCGGCAAGGTGATCGCCGCGTTCGGCGAATTCGTCATCGGCGGCAACTACGCCGTGGGCATCGTGGTCTTCGCGATCCTGACCATCATCAATTTCGTGGTGATCACCAAGGGTGCCGGCCGCGTGTCCGAAGTGACCGCGCGCTTCATTCTGGACGCCATGCCCGGCAAGCAGATGGCGATCGACGCCGACCTCAACGCCGGTTTGCTGACGCGTGAAGAAGCCAAGCTGCGCCGTGAAGAAGTCCGCGAGGAAGCCGACTTCTACGGCGCCATGGACGGTGCCAGCAAGTTCATCCGCGGCGATGCCATCGCCGGCATCCTCATTCTTTTCATCAACATGATCGGCGGCCTGGCGGTCGGCGTGCTCCAGCACGGCATGCCGTTCGGCGAAGCCGCAGCCACCTACACCCTGCTGTCGATCGGTGACGGCCTGGTGGCGCAGCTGCCGGCGCTGCTGGTGTCCTCGGCCGTGGCCATGCTGGTCACCCGCGCCTCGCGCTCGCAGGACATGGCCCAGGCCATGATGGGCCAGGTGTTCGGACAGCACCGCGCACTGACCATCGCCGCAGCGATCCTGGGCCTGGTCGGCCTGGTCCCGGGCATGCCCAACGTCGCCTTCTTGACGCTGGCTGCCATCCTCGGCTTCATCGCCTGGAAGCTCTGGCAGAAGAGCCAGGCGGCCGAGCGCGCCGCCGCCGCGCCTGCGGCGGGCCCGACCAATGCGCTGGGCCTGCCCGGCGCCAGCAGCCCCTCGCCCACCGCCGAACTGACCTGGGACGAACTGCGCCCGGTCGATCCGCTGGGCCTGGAAGTGGGCTACCGGCTGATCCCGCTGGTGGACAAGAACCAGGGCGGCGAACTGATGGCGCGCATCAAGGGCGTGCGCCGCAAGCTCACCCACGACATCGGCTTCCTGATTCCCTCGGTGCACATCCGTGACAACCTGGAACTGGGCGCCAGCGCCTACCGGCTGCTGATCCACGGCGTCCCGGTGGCCACCGCCGAAATCCACCCCGACCGCGAACTGGCCCTGGACCCGGGCAGCGCGCTCGGCGCGCTGGAAGGCATTGCCGGCAAGGACCCCGCGTTCGGCCTGGATGCCACCTGGATCCAGCCGCACCAGCGCGCCCACGCCGAATCGATGGGCTACACCGTGGTCGACCCGGCCACCGTCGTCGCCACCCACCTCTCGCACCTGATCCGCGAACACGCCCCGGAACTGCTCGGCCACGAAGAGGTGCAGCAGCTGCTGGCCAACCTGGCCAAGAGCGCCCCGAAGCTGGTCGAGGACCTCACCCCGAAGGCATTGCCGCTGTCGGTGGTGGTGCGGGTGCTGCAGAACCTGCTGATCGAACGCATCCCGGTGCGCCAGCTGCGCAAGATCGCCGAATCGCTGGTGGAGAACGCGCCGATGAGCCAGGACCCCGGCGTACTGACGGCCGCCGTGCGCAACGCGCTGGGCCGTTTCATCGTCCAGGAGATCGCCGGCATGTCCGCCGAGCTGCCGGTGTTCACCCTCAACCCGCAACTGGAACGCGTCTTGCAGGAGTCCACTCAGGGCAACGGCGCCGCGCTGGAACCCGGACTCGCTGAGCGACTGCACCAGAGCCTGGCCGAATGTGTCAGCAAGCAGGAAGCGAAGAACGAGCCCGCGGTGGTGTTGGTGCCCGGTCCGGTACGTGCCGCGCTGGCACGGCTGGTACGCCACAGCGTTCCGTCGCTGTCCGTGCTGGCCTACAGCGAGGTCCCCGAGGACAAGCGGCTGAAGCTGGTCGGCACGATCAGCTGAGCCGGAACTCCGACAGCAACGCGTCAGAAAACAGACACCCCCATTTCGCAATCACCGCAGCAGGACAAGAAGGGAAACCCGGACCGTGCAGACCACCGACAACCAGCGCTTCCCTTCCACCCCCCAGCCGCCCCAGTCCCGGTACCACAGCATGAAAATCAAACGCTTCGTCGCTCCCGATATGCGCTCTGCCATGAACCTGGTGCGCAAGGAACACGGTCCGGATGCCGTGATCCTGTCCAATCGCCGGATCGAGGAAGGCGTGGAAATCGTGGCCGCGGCGAACTATGACGAAGGCGCGGTGCAGCGTGCGCTGGAAGCGGCGCGCAAGGACGTGGCGCCGCCGCCGCCGGCCCCGCGCCCGCGCAACGCCGCCGATGCGGTGATCGCCGCGGTGACCCGCCGCAAGGCGCCGGCCGCCGCGCCGGAACCGGTGGCGGCCACCACCTCGGCCGTGGCCGCCCTCGCCCGCGCCGCCGTCGGCGCCACCGGCCGCACCCTGGACAGCGCCAACGAAATCGTGCCGCCGCCGGGCAGCAGCGGCTTTGCCGCCACCCTGGCCCGCGCCAACGTGCAGCCGGCCACCCAGCTGCCGGAACAGATCTTCGCCCCGTTCAATGTTGAGCAGGCTGCCGCCGCCGAACGCACCGTGGTCGCGCCGGTCGCCGACGCCGCACCGGTGGCCGTGGAAGCACCGGTCCGCGCCGCTGCGCCGGCCAACCGCGCCCGCTTCATCATCGACCCGCCGCTGGACGAAGCACCGTTGTTCGAGATGCACGCTCCGGCAGGCCGCACCAGCATCCCGCCGCAGCTGCCGCAGATGCCGGCGCAGCAGATGCAGCGGGCTCCCCTTGAGGCCCCGGCGGCTCCGCTGTGGGAAACCGTGCCGGTGGTCCCGGCCGCGGCCAGCCCGGCCATCCAGATCGACGATTCGGCGGTGTTTGCCGCTCCCGCTTCGGTGGTTGTGGACGCCATCGCCGCGCCGGTCGCCGCCATGACCGTTGCTGCACCGGTCGAGCCGTCGCTGCAGGCCGCCAACGAACCGACGGTGCCGGCCGAGGTCATCACCGCCCCGGTGCCTGCCGTTGCCGCCCCGGTGACCCTGGTCCGCGACGATGAGGAACTGCGCCAGCTGCGCAATGAAGTGGCCGGCATGCGCACCGTCATCGAGCGCGAAATGAACCGCTTCACCGACGAGCGCCTGCGCGGCTCGGCGGTGCGTGCCGCCGCGCTGGACCTGATGGACGAATACGGTTTCGACGCCGGCATCTGCCGCGACGTGGCCCTGCAGATCCCGCTGGACACCGAAGCCCACCGTGGCCGTGGCCTGATGCTGGGGCTGCTGTCCAAGAAGCTGCCGATCGCCCCGGTCGACCCGCTGGAGGCCGGCGGCGTGATCGCCCTGGTCGGTCCCACCGGTGCCGGCAAGACCACCACCATCGCCAAGCTGGCCTCGCGCTTCGCCGAAGCCCACGCCGCCCGCGACGTGGCCCTGGTCACCACAGATACCGCCCGCATCGGCGCCCGCGAGCAGCTGTACGGCTTCGGCCGCCAGCTCGGCATCGCCGTGCATGAAGCCAACAGTGGCAGCGACCTGGCCCAGCTGCTGGAGCGCCTGAAGGACTACAAGCTGGTGCTGATCGACACCGCCGGCCTGGGCCCGCGTGACCGCGCCCTGGCCGCCCAGCTGCAGTGGCTGCGCGCCGCCCCGCAGATCCGCACCCTGCTGGTGCTCCCGGCCAACACCAGCTTCGGCGACATGGACGAGGTGGTCCGCCGCTTCAGCGGCGCCAACCCGCAGGGCGTGGTGCTCAGCAAGCTGGACGAGACCGGCCGCTTCGGTACCGCCCTGTCGGTGGCCGTCGACCACCGCCTGCCGATCACCTGGGTCACCGACGGGCAGGACGTTCCCGAAGACCTGCACCGGGCCAGTGCAGCCAATCTTGTACTTCGCCTTGAAGATTTGCGCCGCGCGGCCGATATGCCCTGCAACCCGGAGTTGAACCATGCCGTCGCGTGAGTATGAAAACCTGACCAGGACCTTCCCGTTGTCGGCCACCCGCAGCCAGCCGCTGGGCCCGGTCCGCACCATCGCCGTCACCGGCGGCAAGGGCGGCGTGGGCAAGACCAACGTGTCGGCCAACCTGGCCGTGGCGCTGGCCGACATGGGCAAGCGCACGCTGCTGCTGGATGCCGACCTGGGCCTGGCCAACATCGATGTGATCCTGGGCCTGCAGCCCAAGCTGACCCTGGCCGACCTGGTCGCCGGGCGCTGCACGCTGGATGAAGTGATCCTGGAAGGCCCGGGTGGCGTGCTGGTGGTGCCGGCCGCGTCCGGCCGCCGCCACATGGCCGAACTGCAGCCGGCCGAACACGTGGGCCTGGTCAACGTGTTCTCCGAACTGGAACGCGATCTGGACTTCATGGTGGTCGACACCGCCGCCGGCATCACCGACGGCGTGCTCACCTTCTGCCAGGCCGCCCAGGACACCGTGGTGGTGGTCTGCGACGAACCGGCCTCGATCACCGACGCCTATGCGCTGATCAAGGTGCTCTCGCGCGAACGGGGCGTGGACCGCATCCAGGTGGTCGCCAACATGGTGCGTGACCCCAACGAGGGCCGCGTGCTCTACGAAAAGCTGAGCCGGGTCTGCGACAAGTTCCTGGCCGATGTATCGCTGAACTACCTGGGCTGCGTGCCGCAGGACGACTGGTTGCGCCTGTCGGTGCAGCGCCAGCAGCCGGTGGTGAAGGCCTACCCGTCCAGCCCGTCGGCGCAGGCGATCGCCGAGATCGCCCGGCGCACCGCGCGCTGGCAGGCCCCGACCGAGCCGCGCGGCGGCGTTGAATTCTTCCTGGAACGCATCCTCAAGCAACGCGGGGTGACCGCATGAAAGGCGCCGCACAATACAAAGAGGTGCAGCGCGCCGCTGCCAACGAGTGCATTGCCCAGCACTCGGACCTGGTCCGGCGCATCGCCCACCATCTGGCCGCACGCCTGCCGGCCAGCGTTGAAGTCGACGACCTGATCCAGGCCGGCATGATGGGCCTGATCGAAGCCTCGCGCAGCTACGACGCCGACCAGGGCGCCTCGTTCGAAACCTACGCCTCGATCCGCATCCGCGGCTCGATGATCGACGAGATCCGCCGCGGCGACTGGGTGCCGCGTTCGGTGCACCGCCGTGCCCGCGACGCCGCCTCCACCATCCGCCGGCTGGAGCAGACCACCGGCCGCGCCGCCAGCGCCACCGAAGTGGCCGCCGCGATGGACATGCCGCTGCCCGACTACCTGCGCCTGATGGAAGACGCCGCGCGTGGCCAGGTGCTGAGCCTGGAATCGCGGATCGAAGACCAGGGCGAGCTGGATACCGTCGCCCAGGGCGGCCCGACCCCGCAGCAGGTGCTGGAGCGCGGCGAGTTCGGCCGCGAGCTGGGCAATGCGATCGGCCTGCTGCCCGAACGCGAACAGCTGGTGCTGTCGCTGTACTACGAGCAGGAACTGAACCTGAAAGAGATCGGCGCGGTGCTCGGCGTCAGCGAGTCGCGCGTCTGCCAGATCCATGGCCAGGCAGTGCTGCGCCTGCGTGGCCGACTGAAGATCTTCGAGGCGGCCGACGCCGGCCTCGAGAACACTTGATACCGAGGAAAGTGCTTTGAACAAGAACATGCGTATCCTGATCGTCGACGACTTCTCGACCATGCGTCGTATCGTCAAGAACCTGCTGGGCGATCTGGGCTTCACCAATACGGCCGAAGCCGAGGACGGGCATGCCGCGCTGGCCCTGCTGCAGAGCCAGTCGTTCGATTTCGTGGTCACCGACTGGAACATGCCGGTCATGACCGGTATCGACCTGCTCAAGGCGATCCGCGCCGACGCCAAGCTCAAGACCCTGCCGGTGCTGATGGTCACCGCCGAAGCCAAGCGCGAGCAGATCATTGAAGCCGCCCAGTCCGGCGTGAACGGCTACATCATCAAGCCGTTCACCGCCCAGACCCTGGAAGAAAAGCTCGGCAAGATCTTCGAGCGCCTGGCGGCCAGCGCGTGATGGAAACCCTTCGCGACAAATCGGCGCTGGTGCAGCGCCTGCAGGATGCCCTGGCCGCGCTGGAAAGCGGCGACGAAGCCGGCTGGCGCCGGGAAATCGACGCCCTGGCCGCGCTGCGCACCCAGCCGATGATGGCCGGGCTGAACCGCCTTGCCCGCGAACTGGGCCAGGCGCTGGGCGAACTGCCCACCCTGCCCAGCGAAGCCGGCGAGCTGGACGATGCCTGCGCGCGCCTGGACCACGTGGTGGCGATGACCGAACAGGCCACCCACCGCACCCTGGACCTGGCCGAGGAATGCCGCGCGCTCACCGAGCAGCTGCGTGCCAACGGGCTGAGCCCGGACCAGGACCAGCAGCTGGACCGCATCCGCCACAACCTCACCGAGATCGCGCTCACCCAGAGCTACCAGGATCTCACCGGGCAGATCATCCGCCGCGTGGTAGGCATCGTGCGCCGCGTGCACGAAGGCTTCGGCGCGCTCGGCCTGCCGCCGCCGGACGACAGCGCGCACAAGCGCGACAACGGCCTGGCCGGTCCGGCCGTGAGCGGCCTGGACCGCCATCAGGTGTCACAGGTCGACGCCGACGACCTGCTTTCCGATTTGGGGCTTTGAAACCATGAGTGCTGTTCCAGACGACATTGCTGCAGACTTCATCCTCGAGGCCCAGGAGATCCTGGATCGCCTCGGCGAACAGCTGGTGTCGCTGGAGCAGTCGCCCCAGGACAGCGACCAGCTCAACGCGGTGTTCCGCGGGTTCCACACGCTCAAGGGCGGTGCCGGCTTCCTGGGCATCCAGGCCATGGTCGAGCTGTGCCACGCCGCCGAAGAAACCCTTGGCATGGCCCGCTCGGGCCAGGCCGTGCTGCAGGCCCACCATTTCGACGCCGGCCAGCAATCGCTGGATTACCTGCAGTCGATGCTGGATTCGGTGGCCGCCGGCACCGAGCCGGGCTATGCCCCGCCGGAACTGATCGCGCAGTTCGACGTCAACGGACCGGCCACGCCGGCACCGGTCGCGACGGCAACCGCCTCCAGCGGCGACCTCATCACCGACGATGAATTCGAAGCCCTGCTGGATACCCTGCACGGCGGCGCGGCTCCCACCGCCGTGGCGAAAAAGAACGACGATGGGCTCATCGGCGAAGACGAATTCGAAGCCCTGCTCGACCAGCTGCATGGCGGCGCCGCTCCCGGCGCGCAGAGCGTGGCCGCAGCGGCACCCGCCCCGGCCGTCGCGCCGCGCCCGGTCGCCGCTCCGGCCCCGGCCAAGCCGGCCGTCAACAAGCCGGTGGCCGAAGCCGAACACACCGTGCGCGTGGATACCAAGCGCCTGGATGCCATCGTCAACCTGATCGGCGAACTGGTGCTGTCGCGCAACCGGCTCAAGACCTTGCGTGCGCGCCTGCACGACGAAGAACTGGACCGCGCCGTGTCCACGCTGGATATCGCCACCGCGCGCCTGCAGTCGGCGGTGATGCGCACCCGCATGCAGCCGGTGGGCAAGGTGTTCTCGCGCTTCCCCAAGGTCGCCCGCGACGTGGCCCGCAACCTGAAGAAGGAAGTGGAGCTGGAACTGATCGGGGCGGAAACCGAACTGGACCGCAACCTGGTCGAAGCCCTGGCCGACCCGCTGGTGCACCTGGTGCGCAACGCGATCGACCACGGCATTGAAATGCCCGAGCTGCGCGAAGCCCAGGGCAAGACCCGCAGCGGCAACGTGCGCCTGTCCGCGCAGCAGGAAGGCGACTACGTCAGCATTGAAGTGCAGGACGACGGCGCCGGCATCGACCCCGAGCGCCTGCGCGCCAAGGCCCGCGAAAAGGGCCTGATCGATCCCGAAGCCGCCGCCCGCCTGACCAGCGAGGAATGCCTGCACCTGGTGTTCCTGCCCGGTTTCTCGACCAAGCAGGAAGTCACCGATATCTCCGGTCGTGGCGTCGGCATGGACGTAGTGCAGTCGCGCATCCGCGAGCTCAGCGGCCAGATCCAGATCCAGTCCGAACTGGGCCGTGGCAGCCGCTTCATGATCCGCGTGCCGCTCACCCTGGCGATCCTGCCGACCCTGCTGGTGCAGGCCGGCGAGGACGTCTACGCACTGCCGCTGGCACGCGTGATGGAAGTGCTGCACGCGCCGAACACCTCGCTGGGCTGGTTCGACGGCCGCGCCGTGCTCGACCGCAGGACCCACACCCTGCCGCTGGTGGACCTGCGCCACTGGCTGGACGTGGACCCGGCGCCCTCGCCGCTGCTCACCATCGTGGTGCTGCAGGCCGGCGAAGCCCGCTTCGGGCTGGTGGTGGACCAGGTGCGTGGCCGCGAGGAAGTGGTGATCAAGCCGCTGCCCAAGGCCCTGCGCGGCCTGCGCGGCTACGCCGGCGCCACCCTGATCGGCGACGGCCGCATGTCCCTGATCCTCGACGTGGACGGCCTGCGCACCCCGCACGATTGACATGCGTGGCTGAACCGCCGATAGCCCCGCAATTCAAGTCCCCCACCCGCAAGCCGATATCGGACAAATGGACAGACTCAGCCTCATTGGACTTTTCCTCGCCCTGGCCTCGCTGGTCGGCGGCAGCATCCTCAAGGGTGCCGGGCTGGCGTCGCTGTGGTCCCCTGCCGCCTTCGTGATCGTCATCGTCGGCACGCTGGCCGCCATCCTGCTGCACACCTCGCCCGCTGTGTTCAAGCACGCCTTCAAGATCGTGCGCTGGGTCGTGCGCCCGCCGGCCAGCGACCGTGCCGAGCTGATCCGCCAGATCGTGGAATGGAGCAACATCGCCCGCCGCCAGGGCCTGCTCGGCCTGGAGGCCCAGGTCGACGCCCAGGACGACCCGTTCCTGCGCAAGGGCCTGCAGCTGCTGGTGGACGGCGTGGAACCGGAAACCATCCGGCACATGATGGAAATCGAACTGGGCAGCCAGGAAAGCCAGGACCTGGCCGCCTCCAAGGTGTTCGAAGGCATGGGCATCTACGCGCCCACGCTGGGCATCATCGGCGCCGTGCTAGGCCTGATCGCGGTGATGAAGAACCTGGCCGACCCGAGCAAGCTCGGCCACGGCATCGCCGCTGCGTTTACCGCCACCATCTACGGCATCGCCTCGGCCAACCTGTTGTTCCTGCCGGTGTCGGCCAAGCTCAAGAGCGTGATCCACCACAACAGCCGCGACCGCGAAATGATCATCGAAGGCCTGATCTCGATTGCCCAGGGCGAGAACCCGCGCAACATCGAGACCAACCTGTCGGGGTTCCTGCACTGACATGGCCCGCCGCAAAGCCCACGAAGAGCATGCCAACCATGAGGCCTGGGCGATTCCCTACGCTGACCTCATGACGCTGCTGCTTGCCTTCTTCGTGGTCATGTACGCAATCTCCTCGCTCAACGAAGGCAAGTACCGGGTCATGGCCGACGCCCTGACCACCGCCTTCGGTGGCGCGCCGCGCACCATCAACCCGGTGCAGGTCGGCAACCAGCAGGTGCAGGGTGGCGGCTGGGACAGCCCCTCGGTGATCAAGGCGGGCAACCGCGTTGGCCCGTCGGCACCGTCGCCCAGCAACGACCCCACCCTGCTCCCGGCGATGGCCTCGCAGATGCGCATGCCGGTGTCTGTGCACAACCAGCAACAGCTGCAGGCCGCAGAGCGCCAGCTCAACAGCATCGCCGACCGCCTCACCGCCACGCTGGCCCCGCTGATCGACCGCGGCATGATCACCGTGCGCCGCACCGAGCTGTGGATCGAAGTGGAGATCAACAGCGACATCCTGTTCACCACCGGCTCGGCCACGCTCGACGTGCACGCACGCGACACCCTGTCTTCGCTGGCCCAGGTGTTGCACGACGCGCCCAACGGCGTGCGCGTGGAAGGTCACACCGATGATGTGCCGATCGCCACCGCATTGTTCCCGTCCAACTGGGAACTGTCGGCCGCGCGTGCGGCCAGCGTGGTGCACCTGTTCGCCGACCAGGGCGTGCAGCCGGCGCGGCTGGCGATGGTCGGCTATGGCCAGTTCCGCCCGCGCGAAGACAACACCAGCGCGCAGGGCCGCAACCGCAACCGCCGGGTGATGGTCATCATCCTGGCCGACACCGCGCAGGGCACGGACCCGCTGGGCCCGCAGCTCACCGCCGAAACCGGCACCGCGCCGGCGCCGGCCACGCCCTCCCCCGTTTCCCCCCTCGCCCCGGTGCAGCTGCCACCGGTGCCGGCCGGCAGCCGCGTTGGCGCCGCCGTTCCCCCTGCAATGAAGGAGTAAGCCGATGCGTATCTGGGCAATCGCCAATCAGAAGGGCGGCGTGGGCAAGACCACCACCACCCTCGCGCTCGGCCGCGGCCTGGCCGCCCTGGGCCACCGCGTGCTGCTGATCGACCTCGATCCGCACTCCTCGCTGACCCGCGCCTTCGGCGTGCCGCTGGATCCGCCGCCGGCCGGCGTGCTCGAGCTGTTCGGCACCCCGCCGGCGGAACTGGGCAGCCTGGCCCATGGCAGCCAGGTGCCTGGCCTGGACTTCATCTGCGCGCAGGCCGCGCTGGCTACGCTCGAACGTCGCAGCGCCAACCAGCCCGGCCTGGGCCTGGCCCTGCAGCACGCGATGACCCGCCACCAGGGCCAGCACGACTACATCCTGCTCGACTGCGCGCCCACGCTGGGCCTGCTGATGATCAACGCGCTAGCCGCGGCAGATCGCCTGATCATTCCGACCCAGGCCGAGCCGCTGGCCCTGCACGGCCTGGATGGCATGGTGCGGACCGGCGAGATGGTCGAGCGTTCGCGCCGCCGCCCGCTGCCGATGTCGATCCTGCCGACCCTGTTCGACCGCCGCACCCGCGCCGGCAACGAAACCGTCAAGCAGATGCAGGACCGCCACGGCCACCGCGTGTGGGAAGACGCCATTCCGGTGGATACGCGCATCTGCAACGCCGCCAGCCTGACCGTGCCGGCGACCTCCGACGACTACCCGGGCCGTGGCCTGGCCGCGTACCGGCGTGCGCTGGAATGGATCCTCGCCGACGACGCGCTGCAGATGGAGCGCGCGGCATGAACAGCACCGGCGTACTCGACGACTATCTCGAGGAACTGCTCGGCGATGCCGTGCCGGTGACCGCCGTGGCGATCGCCGACGCGGAAGATGCCAACGGCGCACCCGCCTTCGATACCCCGACCTCACCGGGCGCACCGGCCGCCATGGCGTTGCTGGACGAACTGATGAACGACCCGGCACTGGGTCCCGTGGTGGAGGCTGCTGCTCCGGCTGCGGCGTTTGATACGCCCACCTCGCCGGGTGCGCCGGCCCATCTTGCCCTGCTGGATGAACTGCTCAACGACCCGGCCCTGGGCCCGGTCGAGGTGGCCGCTACACCGGACGCCTCGCGCCCCAGTTGGGACGATCTGCCAGCGGAAGCGCTCCACGACACTGTGCCAGTGGCCGTGGCGGCGCCCGTGCGCGCAGCGGTCCCGGCCGCTGTCCCGGCACCGGTCGCCCGCACTGCACCGCCGCCGCCCCCACCCGTGGCAGCACCGCGCCCGGTGGCACCCGCTCCCGTTCCCGCCCCCTCCGGCCGCCCCAGCAGCTGGCAGGAGCTGCAGGCCCAGGCCCGCAACCCGGCCTCCAGCCCCCGCGGCGATCGCCGCGCCGCCGAGCGCACCTCGCGCTGGCTGCGCCTGCGCTGCGGCCCCCAGGCCTACGCGCTGGAGCTGCTGAAGGTGCAGGAGGTGGTGCTGCCGGTACCGCTGCTGCCGCTGCGCGGCACCCCGTCGGCGATGCTGGGCATCATGAACCTGCGCGGCCAGGTGGTGCCGGTGATGGACCTGGGCATCCACCTGGGCACCGGTCCCGCCAGCGACGACGCCAACACCCGCATCGTGGTGCTGGAAGAGGACGGCGAGACCATGGGCCTGCGCGTATCGGCCGTGGAAGACGTGGCCAACCTCACCGATTCGCAGATCGAACCGCCCGATACGGCGCGGATCTGCCAGATCTCCAACGACCTGTTCCGCGGCGTGGCCCGGGTCACGGCCCAGCCGATGATCCTGCTGGATGCCACGCAGCTGTTGAATTGATCCAGCGTGGCCGGACCTCCCCTAAAGGTTTCCAGAAATACGCCGTTATAGACCTCGGAACCGTTTGTCCGGAGCAACGATGAGCACTGTGGCCCTGGGTGATGATCTCGGAATCGAGACCAGCACCGAGCTCAAAACACGCCTGGCCCCCTTGGTGGACCAGGGCGGCGACCTGACGCTGGATGCCAGCCAGGTGGGCCGTATCCATACCGCGTCGGTGCAGGTCCTGTGCGCGTTCGTCGAGGCCCGCCGCCAGGCCGGCCACCCGACCGCGTTCGACGGCTGCACGGCCACCTTCCGCGATGCCGCGCGCCTGCTCGGTGTCACCCAGGCCCTGGGCCTGGACGCAACCCATGACAACCTGAAATCTGTGGAGAACGCGGCATGAGCGCACGTATCTTGGTGGTGGACGATTCGGCGTCAATGCGCCAGATGGTTTCCTTCGCCCTCACCTCGGCCGGCTTTTCCGTCGAGGAAGCCGAAGACGGCGCCGTCGCCCTGGGCCGGGCCAAGGGCCAGCGCTTCAACGCGGTGGTGACCGACGTGAACATGCCGAACATGGACGGCATCTCGCTGATCCGCGAGCTGCGCCAGCTGCCGGACTACAAGTTCACTCCGATGCTGATGCTGACCACCGAATCGGCCGCCGACAAGAAATCCGAAGGCAAGGCGGCTGGTGCAACCGGCTGGCTGGTCAAGCCGTTCAACCCGGAACAGCTGGTCGCGACCGTCCAGAAAGTCCTGGGCTGATCCCCACCCGCCTTCCCCTCCCCTTTGGTAACCGGACCCGAACGCCCATGAGCATGGACCTGCAACGCTTCCACGCCACCTTCTTCGAGGAAAGCCGCGAGGGCCTGGACGCGATGGAAGCGGGCCTGCTGGCACTGGAATCGGGCCAGCAGGATCCGGAAATCATCAACTCGGTGTTCCGCGCCGCACACTCCATCAAGGGCGGCGCCGGCACCTTCGGTTTCGACGCCATCGCCGCGCTGACCCACGTGCTGGAAACGCTGCTGGACGAACTGCGCGCCGGCAAGCGCGCGCTGGAAGCGGCGGCGGTGGATGCCATGCTGTCGTCGGTGGACGTGCTGCGCGCCCTGCTGCGCGAAGCCGAACACGGCCAGCCGGCCGATCCGCAGGCGGTGGCCGCCGTCAAGGCACGCCTGGAAGCGGTCCTGTCGGGCCAGTCGCCGAGCGCGGCCGCGCCGGCTGCCGCCAAGGTCGATGACACCCCTGAAGCGTGGCAGATCGGTTTCGTGCCGGCGCCGTCGCTGTTCATGAGCGGCAACGATCCGCTGCGCATCATCCGCGAACTGGAACACCTGGGCTCGCTGCAGGTCGCCGCGCGACTGGAACGCCTGCCCGGCTTCGACCAGCTCGACCCGCTCGAAGCCCATCTGGCATGGGACCTGGGCCTGGTTGGCAAGGTGCCGCGCAGCAAGATCGAAGACACCTTCGCCTGGGTCGTCGACGACTGCGAACTGGACATCCGTCCGGCCGCACCGCCGAGCCTGGCCACCAGCGCCCCCGCCGCCGCGCCAGCTGCCCCCGTGGCCACCCCGGCAGCGCCTGCCGCCGCAGCCGCACCGGCTGCCACCAGCGAAGCGGAAACCTCCATCCGCGTCGCCGTGGAAAAGGTCGATGCGCTGATCAACCTGGTCGGCGAGCTGGTCATCACCCAGGCCATGCTCAAGCAGGTCTCGCACGCCCTGGACCCGGTGCATGCCGAACAGCTGTTCGCCGGCCTGGACCTGCTGGAACGCAACACCCGCGACCTGCAGGAAGCGGTGATCGGCGTGCGCATGCTGCCGGTGGATGCGGTGTTCCGCCGCTTCCCGCGCCTGGTCCGCGACCTCTCCTCGCGCCTGGGCAAGCACGTGCGCCTGCGCACCATCGGCGAAGGCACCGAGCTGGACAAGGGCCTGATCGAAAAGATCGCCGATCCGCTGGTGCACCTGGTGCGCAACTCGATCGACCACGGCCTGGAAATGCCCGACGTCCGCCGCGACGCCGGCAAGGACGAAACCGGCACCATTACCCTGGCCGCATCGCACCAGGGCGGTCACATCGTCATCGAAGTCAGCGATGACGGCCGTGGCCTGAACCGCGACAAGATCCTGGCCAAGGCGCTCGAACGCGGCCTGGCCGTGCCGGACAACCCCACCGATGCGCAGGTCTGGGACCTGATCTTCCAGCCCGGCTTCTCCACCGCCGATGCCGTCACGGATCTGTCTGGTCGTGGCGTGGGCATGGACGTGGTCCGCCGCAACATCCAGGCGCTGGGTGGCGAAGTGCAGCTGGAAAGCAGGGCCGGCAATGGCACCCGCGTGCTGATCCGCCTGCCGCTCACCCTGGCCATCCTCGACGGCATGACCGTGGCGGTGGCGGGCGAAACCGTGATCCTGCCGCTGGCGTACGTGCTCGAAGCGCTGCAGCCGCAGCCGGAAGACGTGCGTTCGATGGCCGGCGAAGGCCGTGTGCTGCGCGTGCGTGGCGAGTACCTGCCGATCCTGTCGCTGAGCGAGTATTACGGCTTCGGCCGCCGCACCACCGATGATTCGCTGGTGGTGGTGGTGGAAGGCGATGGCCAGAAGATCGCGCTGGAAGTGGACGAACTGGTCGGCCAGCAGCAGGTGGTGGTCAAGAACATCGAGAACAACTACCGGCGTATCAGCGGTGTGTCCGGTGCGACCATTCTCGGCGACGGCCGCGTTGCGCTGATCGTGGATATCGGTGGCCTGGTGCGCTCGCTGCGGGTGCCGCAGGCGGCGTAACGCCACAACTGATAGCGCCGACCGTTGGTCGGCTGCAAACGCCCCCGTCCGCCGACGGGGGCGTTTTTGTTTGTCGGTAGCCCCGGCCGTTGGCCGGATGCTCTTCGTTCCGGCGGCATGAACGTTTGATGGAAAACCGTGATGTCGGTCGGACGCGATACGGTCGCGTATCGGTGACCCATTCGCCACCGCATGGCAAACCCATTGGTATTGCTTGCTTTCGCAACCATCGACCGCAACCCGCGCTACTGCGTGGACCGCGAAAAAATGTGACATCGCGCACTCAAGAAACCGCCCCGCGCCGCCGTTATCCGCAATAGCGATGACACATTCATCGCCAGCCTGACGCCCTACCGCTTCGCCGCCTTCGCCCCTTGCCCTTCCGCCCAGCGTTCCCACGGCTGTGCGCCCCTGCCCTGCCCGGAGTTTCCCGCATGAAGTGGTTCCATGATCTGCCCATCAGCCGCAAACTCGCGGTCGGGTTTGCCCTCACCACCCTGATGACGATCGCGCTGGGCGTGTTTGCCCTGGTGCGCCTGAACAGCGTCAACGCCGAACTCGCCGAGATGGCGAGCAACGACATTCCGTCCGTGCAGCACCTGGGCGAAGTCCGGGCGCAGCTGGGCGAATTCCGCACCTTCGAACTGGCCCAGCTGAGCATGCTGGACCAGCCGGACAAGGTCGCCGACTACAACAAGCGCATGGATGCCACCGCCAAGACCGTGCGCGACGAGCTGGGCGCCTACGCCGCCCTGCCGGCCGGCGAAAAGGAGAAGGGCCTCTACAGCAAGGTTGCCGCCGACCTCGAGGCCTACTTCGCCGCCAATGCCGAGATGCGCGCGGCCGTCGCCGCCGCCGATGGCGTACTGGCCCAGCAGATCTCCGATGAAAAGTCGCGCCCGGCGCGCCGCAAGATGTTCGACGACCTCAAGGAGCTTGGCGCCTTCAGCAGCGGCCTGATGCAGGCGAAGATCGCTGAAGCCAACGCCACCCACCGCAGCAGCGTGGTGGCCATCATCACCAGCATCGTGCTGCTGTCGCTGCTCGCCGTGGCAATGGGCGTGGTGATCTCGCGCGCGGTGACCCGGCCGATCCGCCAGGCCATGCAGGCCATCCAGGCGGTCGCCCGCGGCGACCTGTCGGTGAACATCGCCTCCAGCACCACCGCCGATGAAGCCGGCCGCATGCTGGCGGCCACCCGCGACATGACCCTCATGCTGCGCCGCTACTCCAGCGAAACCCAGCAGATGGTCGAAATGCATGCCGGCCCGGACATCAGCCACCGTATCCCGGAAGACTTCCCGGGCGTGTACGGCCAGCTGGCCGTGGGCGTGAACACCGTGATCTTCGAGCACCTGGATTCGATCAAGGACGCCATCAACGTGCTCAACCAGTACGCGGCCGGCGACCTGTCGCAGAACGCGCGCCGCCTGCCGGGCACCCGCGCGATCCTGCACGAATCGATGGACGCGGCGAAGGCCAGCCTGCTGGCGATCAATACGCAGATCCAGACCCTGGCCCAGGCTGCGGCCGCCGGCGACTTCAGCCAGCGCGGCGATGCACTGCGCTTCGACCACGACTTCCGGGTCATGATCGAGCACCTCAACACCATGATGGAAGTCGCCGACGGCAACCTGTCGCAGCTGTCGCACCTGCTGCAGGCCATCGCCAACGGCGATCTCACCGCACGCATGCAGGGCCAGTTCCACGGCGTGTTCGCCAGCATGCGCGACGATGCCAACACCACCGTGGCCCAGCTGACCCAGATCGTCAGCCGCATCCAGCACGCCTCGGGCAGCATCAGCACCGCCGCCGGCGAAATCGCCTCGGGCAACAACGACCTGTCGCGCCGTACCGAACAACAGGCCGCCAACCTGGAAGAAACCGCAGCCTCGATGGAGGAACTGACCTCCACCGTGCGCCAGAACGCCGAACACGCCCGCCAGGCCAACCAGCTCGCCATCGGCGCGCACTCGGTGGCCTCGCAGGGCGGCGAAGTGGTCGGCAAGGTGGTCAGCACCATGCACGAGATCGACGCCTCCTCGCGCCGCATCGCCGACATCATCACCGTCATCGACGGCATCGCGTTCCAGACCAACATCCTGGCCCTGAACGCGGCGGTGGAAGCCGCCCGCGCCGGCGAGCAGGGCCGCGGCTTCGCCGTGGTCGCCTCCGAAGTGCGCACCCTGGCCCAGCGCTCGGCCAGCGCGGCCAAGGAGATCAAGGGCCTGATCGACGAGTCGGTCGGCAAGGTCGCCGAAGGCTCGGCCCTGGTCAACCAGGCCGGTGCCACCATGGGCGAGATCGTGGCCTCGGTGCAGCGCGTGACCGACATCATGGCCGAGATCTCGGCCGCCTCGCAGGAACAGTCGGCCGGCATCGAGCAGGTCAACCAGACCGTGATGCAGATGGACGAAACCACCCAGCAGAACGCGGCGCTGGTTGAAGAAGCCACGGCCGCCGCCCGCTCCATGGAAGAACAGGCCGGCCACCTCACCGATGCGGTGTCGCTGTTCAAGCTCGAGGGCCAGGCGGCCCCGGTCGTCGCCCCCGCACCGGTCGCTCGCCACGCCGCCCCGGCCCGCCCGCGTGCTCCGGCCGCGCCGGTCCGCCGCGCGGCGGTGCGCGAACCCGTACTGGCCAACGAAGGCGACTGGCAGGAGTTCTGATCGTCGCCGCTGCACGCCCCTGACACCACCCCGCCGCGGCGGGGTGGTGTTTTTTTGCCGAACGTACCGCTACACACATTGGCCCTACATTATTGTGAACTGCTGCCGATAAACGGACAGAGACCTGATATCGCACGATATCCGTACCCGCCCAACGCAGCAGAGTCCATGTCCGAAGGCAGCCTTGACCCCCATGACGCATCCCATGCCGCCCATGATGACGGCACGGACGATCGTTACCTGGTCCGCAACCCCCGGCAGATCCGCCAGCTGCTGCAGGCGCTGATCGACCAGCGCTCGCTGATCAACGCGCACCTGGGCGGTCGCGACCAGTCCTTCCCGACCGCGATCCTGGAACTGGACGAAGACGACGACTGGCTGCTGCTCGATGGCAGCCCGTCTGAGCCGGCCAACCGCGCCGCCGAAGACGCCGGCCACCTGCTCTGCTTCGCGCAGCTGGACCGTGTCATGGTCCGCTTCCGGCTGGACCACCTGGAACGCACCGGCGGCCACCGCCACGTCGCCTTCCGCGTGCCCTTCCCCACCGAGCTGGTGCACCTGCAGCGCCGCGAACTCTATCGGCTGGAAACCCCGTTCACCGACTCCCCGCACCTGCTGTTCCCGATCAACGAGGACCGCAGCGAAGCCCTGCACCTGCGCGTGGTCGACATCAGCGGCGGCGGCCTGGCCGTGACCGTGCCCGTGGACTGCAACGTCTTCAGCATCCAGAAGCGTTACGACGCCCGCCTGGACATGCCCGAAAGCGGCCCGCTGCAGATCTCGCTGATCGTCTGCAACCAGCTGGCGGTCAAGCTGCCCAGCGGCGTGGAAATGAAGCGCATCGGCATGCGTTTCGATGGCCTCCCGCGCGGCGGCGACAGCGCCATCCAGCGTTACATCTTCCGCATCGACCGCCAACGCAGCGCCCGCAAGAACGGCGAGAGCTGAAAGCGGCGGCAGGTTCGTCGCGGCTACGGGCCGGCGCCTCATTGAAGGCAAAAGCGGTACCGACCAACGGTCGGTACCTACCGCTTTTTGCTGGCGCACCGACACGGCGTCAAAGGGTTGGCGGGGGTGGGTTGGCGGGACCGTAGAGCGCCATGGATGGCGCGAACGAGCCTACACGGACGTACTTGCGGCGTGTCCCGCCAACCCACCCCCGCCAGCCCAAGCCAGGGAAGCCCACAGACCCGACGCTGTTGCTGTTGCTGTTGCTGCTGTTGCTGTTGGCCTTGTGCCTCTAAAGTCGCGGCATCCCAGGCCGATATCCAGCGTGACGCCCCGGTTTTCCGACCGCCACGCCCGACCCAGGATTCCTTCCATGAACGACAGCAACCCCAACGCCGCCAGCAGCGGTGGCGAGTACCTCAGCTTCACCCTCGGCGCCGAGCACTACGGCGTGGACATCCTCAAGGTGCAGGAAATCCGCGGCTACGACTCCGTCACGCGCGTGCCCGATGCCCCCGATTACATCAAGGGCGTGATCAACCTGCGCGGCACCATCGTTCCCGTCATCGACCTGCGCCTCAAGCTGCGCCTGGACGAAGCACGCTACGACGCCTTCACCGTCATGATCGTCCTCAATGTCGACAACCGCGTGGTCGGCATCGTCGTGGACAGCGTCTCCGACGTGATCCCGCTCAACGCCGACCAGATCCGCCCCACCCCCGAGTTCGGCGCCGCCGTCGATACCCGCTTCATCTCCGGCATCGGCACCCAGGACGATCGCATGCTGATCCTGCTCGACATCGAAACCCTGCTCGACAGCGCCGACATGGGCCAGCCGGCCGTTGTCGAAGACGCCGCCGCCTGATCCGGCCGCTGCGACAGACCGGAACGACTTTCGTTCAACAAAGTCCTTAAGTTGTGTCGCAACTGGCCGATAGCTGGATTCAGGAACCGGACGCGCGGCCCCGCCACGCCCCGGACCACTTATCCATATCCCCCGGAGAATCTCCCGATGAAGTCCCTGCTTGCTCTGCTTTCGGTCGCTGTCCTCGCCTCGTCCGCCTCGTCCGCTTTCGCCCAGTCGGCTGAAATGATCCCGCCGGAGCTGGCCGCGCGCGCCGTTGGCAAGGATGGCATGGTCTGCGGCAAGGTCGAAAAGGCCCGTTACGCCGAAGGTTCCGAAGGCCAGCCGACCTTCCTGTACATGGGCGGCGCCTTCCCGCGCCACACCTTCTCGGCCCGCATCGCCGGCGAGAACCGCGGCAAGTTCAGCTTCCCGCTGGAAACCCTGGAAGGCAAGACCGTCTGCGTGATCGGCAAGATCGCCCGCGACGCTTCGCGCGCTGAAATCGAAGTCAGCTCGCCGGCCGGCCTGAAGCTCGCCAACATCAAGTAATCGCCACACGCCCTGCCACGCCGGCCCAGGCCGGCGTGGCCGCTGCAACCGGGCGCCACGCCCGGACGCGTCTGCCACCGGAGAGTGCACCACCATGCAATGGATCAACAACCTCAAACTGATGCCGAAGTTGATGCTGACTTTCGGTGTAATCCTGCTGGTGATGCTGCTGCAGGGCGTGGTCGCCTATCGCGGCCTGCACTCCCTCAACAACGTGACCACCGAACTGGCCGGCAACCGGATGGAAAGCATCCGCATGGCCGGCGAAATGCGTGGCATGCTCGGTGAATACCGCAACTCGGCCTACCAGGGCCTGATCCGCGCCAGCGACGACGTCAAGGCCGAAGCCAAGACCCGCGCCGCCGACCTGCGCACCAAGATCGATGCTTCGATCAAGAAGTACCCCGCCCTGATCGACAGCCCGCAGCAGAAGAAGCTGTTCGACGCCTTCGCCAAGGACTGGAACGACTCGCTGGCCTCCTACGACTCGGTCACCGAAATGCTCGAGCTGGACCTGCCGGACGATGCCATCGACACCTTCGTCGGCGAAACCCGCGCCAAGCATCTCAAGGCTTCTGCCGCCCTCGAGACCCTGATCGCCGAAGACAACCGCCTTGCCCGCGCCTCGCGCGAAGAGGCCGAAAGCACCTACGCCACCTCCGCCACCCTGACCATCATCGCCCTGCTCGGTGGTGCCGCCATGGGCCTGGTGCTGGTGTACCTGTTTGCCCGCTCGCTGGTCGGCAGCGTCCGTGGCGCCGTCTCGGTCGCCAACGAAGTGGCCGGTGGCAAGCTCGACGGCCATATCGACGTCACCCGCAAGGACGAAGTCGGCGACCTCATGCAGGCCATGCAGCGCATGCAGCGCGACCTGCGCGACCGCACCGAAACCGAACAGGCCGTGGCCCGCGAGAACCTGCGCATCCGTACCGCGCTGGATTACAGCTCCACCGGCGTGTACCTGACCGACAACAACCTCAACATCGTCTACGCCAACCGTGCGCTGGAGCAGACCCTGTCCCAGTACCAGGACGACCTGCGCCGCAACCTGCCGGACTTCGACGCCTCCGTTTCGCTGGTCGGCCGCCCGCTGACCGTGCTCGAACACCGCGGCGAAATGGACGCAAACCTGCTGGCCAACCTCAAGCAGCACGGCGTGGCCCGTCGCGCCATGCAGTTCGGCGATGCCCAGTTCGCCCAGGTCGTGTCCACCATCCGCAACGAAGACGGCGAGAGCGTCGGCCACGTGGTCGAATGGCGTGACCGCACCCCCGAAGCGCTGGTCGAAGCCGAAGTGGCCCGCGTCATCGCCCAGGCGGCCGCCGGCGACCTGTCGGGCCGCATCAGCGCCGAAGGCAAGGATGGCTTCTTCCTGCAGCTGGCCCAGCAGATCAACGGCCTGCTCGACGCCAACGCCTCCAGCATCGAACAGATCTCCGGCCTGCTCACCGCGCTGTCGCAGGGCGATCTGACCGTGCGCATGCACGGCGACTTCGAAGGCGTGTTCGCCACCATGCGCGATGACGCCAACGCCACCGCCGAACAGCTCAGCGGCATCGTCACCCGCATCAAGCAGTCCAGCCAGGCCATCAGCTCGGCCGCCAGCGAAATCGCCACTGGCAACAGCGACCTGTCGCGCCGTACCGAACAGCAGGCCGCCAACCTGGAAGAAACCGCCGCCTCCATGGAGGAGCTGACCTCCACCGTGCGCCAGAACGCCGAGCACGCCCGCCAGGCCAACCAGCTTGCCATCGGCGCGCACACCGTCGCCTCGCAGGGCGGTGAAGTGGTCGGCCAGGTGGTCACCACCATGAGCGCGATCCAGACCTCGTCCAAGAAGATCGCCGAGATCATCTCGGTCATCGACGGCATCGCCTTCCAGACCAACATCCTGGCGCTGAACGCCGCGGTCGAAGCGGCCCGTGCCGGCGAACAGGGCCGCGGCTTCGCCGTGGTCGCCTCCGAAGTGCGCACCCTGGCCCAGCGTTCGGCCGGTGCGGCCAAGGAGATCAAGGGCCTGATCGACGACTCGGTCGGCAAGGTCAACGACGGTTCGGCCCTGGTGCACAAGGCCGGCGCCACCATGGGCGAAATCGTCGCCTCGGTGCAGCGCGTGACCGACATCATGGCCGAGATCTCTGCTGCCTCGCAGGAGCAGTCGGCCGGCATCGAGCAGGTCAACCAGACCGTGGTGCAGATGGACGAAACCACCCAGCAGAATGCCGCGCTGGTGGAAGAAGCCACTGCGGCCGCCCGCTCGATGGAAGAACAGGCCGGCCAGCTCAGCGACGCCGTGTCGATCTTCCGTCTCGACGAGCAGGACGTCGTCGCTGCCGCACCGGTGTTCGCACCGGCACCGCGCGCCGTGACCCGCCCGGCCGCCGCCCCGGCACCGTCGCGCAAGTCGAACAGCCGCGCGGTAGCCGCCGAGCTCGCCGAAGGCGACTGGCAGGAGTTCTAAGCCGCACCGCGCAGCAGCGCAGCGCTGGAAAACGCAGGCCCCGATGCCCCGGCATCGGGGCCTTTCCATGTCTGAAGCTGAATGCGCTCAGCTCACGCACCTCAATAGCTGCGGTTTTCTGCCGATAACAGCATTGCCACGACACGTTCGTCGACGTCGGCCCCCACGCAGTACGCCCCCGTTCGAAAAGACCCCACGCCCATGAATCTTTCCAGCCGCTTCTCCAACCTGTCCGTCCGGGGCAAGTTGAACCTGCTCACCGCCCTGATCGCCGTCGGCGTGATCGCCCTGGCCATCATTGCCGCGCGCATGCAGTACCTCGATCTGGCCGAGACGCGCAAAGAAGGCCTGAAGACCCAGGTCGAACTGACCTACGGCATCTTTGACCACTACAAGCGCCTGGCCGGCACCGGCGAGCTGACCGAAGAAGCGGCCAAGGCGGCCGCGCTGCAGGCACTGAACAGCATGCGCGCCGACGGCGACAGCGCGTACTACAACGTCCTGGCGACCGATTACACCCTGCTCATGCACCCCTTCGCCCCGGCGCGGGTCGGCAAGGTGCAGAAGGACTACACCTCCAAGGATGGCGTGCCGATCTACCTGCAGCAGGTGGACATGGCCAAGACCGGCGGTGGCTTCACCTACTATTCCACCACCAAGCCGGGCGCCGGCGACGACCTGATTGAAAAGGCCACGTACGCCGGCATGTACGCGCCGTGGCAGTGGGTCGTCACCAGCGGCGTCTACATGGACGACGTGCAGACTGATGCGCTGGCATTCACCGGCGTCATGGCCGCTACCGGTGGCGCGCTGGTGCTGATCGTGCTGGCCCTGAGCTGGCTGATCGGCAACCGCATCACCGGTCCGCTGCGCCAGGCCACCGGCGTGGCCGAGAGCATCGCCGGCGGCAAGCTCGACAGCCGCATCGGCCCGCAGGCCCAGGACGAACCGGGGCGCCTACTGGAAAGCATGGGCCGCATGCAGCAGCAGCTGCACGCCGTCATCGGCGCGCAGCGCGAAATGGCCAGCCAGCACGACGCCGGCCAGACCGGCTACCGCATGGACGAAACCGCCTTCCCGGGCGAGTACGGCCGGATGGTGCACGAAACCAACACCCTGGTCGGCGCCCACGTGCAGACCATGCAGGATGTGCTGGCCGTGATGCAGCGTTACGCCGTGGGCGACCTGAGCGCCGACATCGCCCGCTACCCGGGCGAAAAGGCCGCCATCAGCACCACCGTGGACACCGTCAAGCACAACCTGGCCAGCATCAACGCCGAGATCAAGCGCTTGGGCGCTGCCGCGGCCGCGGGTGACTTCAGCCAGCGTGGCGATGCCGCCCGCTTCGACCACGATTTCGGCCAGATGATCGCCAGCCTCAACGCGATGATGCAGGTCAGCGACGACAACCTCGGCAAGCTCTCGCAGCTGCTGTCGGCCATCGCCGAAGGCGACCTCACCGCGCGCATGCAGGGCGAGTTCCAGGGCGTGTTCGCGACCATGCGCGACGATGCCAATGCCACCGTGGCCCAGCTGACCCAGATCGTCGGCCAGATCCAGGAAGCGGCGGGCAACATCAACCTGGCTGCGGGCGAAATCGCCACCGGCAACAGCGACCTCTCGCGCCGTACCGAACAGCAGGCCGCCAACCTGGAAGAAACCGCCGCCTCGATGGAGGAACTGACCTCCACCGTGCGCCAGAACGCCGAACACGCCCGCCAGGCCAACCAGCTGGCGATCGGTGCGCACAGCGTGGCCTCGCAGGGCGGCGACGTGGTCGGCCAGGTGGTCACCACCATGAGCGCGATCGAAGCCAGCTCCAAGCGCATTGCCGAAATCATCTCGGTCATCGACGGCATCGCCTTCCAGACCAACATCCTGGCATTGAACGCCGCCGTGGAAGCGGCCCGTGCCGGCGAACAGGGCCGCGGTTTCGCCGTGGTCGCCTCCGAAGTGCGCACCCTGGCCCAACGCTCGGCCGGTGCAGCCAAGGAGATCAAGGGGTTGATCGACGAATCCGTGTCCAGCGTGGCCGACGGTTCGGCACTGGTGCACAAGGCCGGCAGCACCATGGGCGAGATCGTCGCCTCGGTGCAGCGCGTCACCGACATCATGGCCGAAATCTCGGCCGCCTCGCAGGAGCAGTCGGCCGGCATCGAGCAGGTCAACCAGACCGTGGTGCAGATGGACGAAACCACCCAGCAGAACGCTGCACTGGTGGAAGAAGCCACCGCGGCTGCCCGCGCGATGGAAGAACAGGCCACCCAGCTGGCCGACGCGGTGTCGATCTTCCGCCTCGACAACCAGGTGGCGGCCGCCGTCAGCGCGGTGACCGCCCGCATCGCCGCACCGGCCCCGCTGCGCAGCGTGAAGCCGGCGGCGCCGGCCAAGCCCAGCACGGTGAAGCCGGCCCCGGCCGCGCGCGCACCGCGCACCACCGCCGATGACGGCAACTGGCAAGAGTTCTGAGCGCCGGCGGCGGCCGCGCGGCCGCCGCCTCCCTTCTTCGATCGAGTTCGCCCGTGACCACGCCTACCGCACCTGCTTCCGCTGCCTCCTCGACCGGACGCGAATTCGAGTTCGCCGACCGCGACTTCCGCCGTATCTGCGACCTGATCTACCAGCGCGTCGGCATCTCGCTGGCGCCGGCCAAGCGTGACATGGTGTACGGCCGGCTGTCCCGGCGGCTGCGTGCGCTTGGCCTGCGCAGCTTCCAGGAGTACCTGGACCAGCTGGAAAGCCAGGGCGGGGATGAGTGGCAGGCGTTCACCAACGCGCTGACCACCAACCTGACCGCGTTCTTCCGTGAGCCGCACCACTTCGAGAAGCTCGATACCGAACTGCGCGCGCGGGCTGGCAATGGCACCCTGCAGCTGTGGTCGTGCGCCGCCTCCACCGGCGAAGAGCCCTACTCCATGGCCATCACCGCCTGCGAGGCGTTCGGCACCCTGAAGCCGCCGGTGCGCATCCTGGCGACCGATGTGGACACCCAGGTGCTGGCCACCGCCAGCCGCGGCGTGTACGCCATCGATCGCGTGTCCGGTCTGGATCCGGCCATCAAGAAGCGCTACTTCCAGCGCGGCAGCGGCCCCAATGAAGGCCAGTGCCGCGTGCATCCGGCGCTGCGCGAGCTGATCGACTTCCGCCCACTCAACCTGCTGGCTCCGCGTTACGACGTCGGCGGCCCGTTCGACGCCCTGTTCTGCCGCAACGTCATGATCTATTTCGACAAGCCCACCCAGCGCGGCATCCTGTCGCGGCTGATCCAGCACATGGGCGACGATGGCCTGCTCTACACCGGCCACTCGGAGAACTACCTGCACGCCGCCGACCTGATCCAGCCGTGCGGGCGCACCCTGTACAAGCGCGCGCCCGGAGCCCCGGCATGAACCTGGCCGCCCGTCCTGACGACGTGATGCGTTACTTCGACAGCCGCTTCAAGGTCACCGCCGCCAAGCTGCTGCCGACCCAGTACCTGGTGGTCGACGACGAGACCGCACTGACCACCACGCTGGGTTCCTGCGTGGCCGCGTGCCTGCGCGACCCGGTGTTGAAGATCGGTGGCATGAACCACTTCCTGCTGCCCGAAGGCAATGTCGGCGATGGTGCTCCGGCGCGCTACGGAAGCTATGCCATGGAACTGCTGATCAACGACCTGCTCAAGCGCGGCGCGCACCGCAAGCGCCTGGAAGCCAAGGTGTTCGGCGGCGCCAACGTGCTCAAGGGCTTCACCAGCAACCCGGTGGGCACCCGCAACGCCGAATTCGTGCGCCAGTACCTGCAGGCCGAACATATCCCGGTGCTCGCCGAGGACCTGTGCGGCATTCACCCGCGCAAGGTGTGGTTCTTCGCCGACACCGGCCGTGTGGTGGTGCAGCGCCTGCCGCATGCGCACGAGGCCGAAGTGGCCGCGACCGAATCTGCGGTGCGTGCCCGGCTGTCCAAGGCCCCGGTCACCGGCGGCGTGGAGCTGTTCGAATGATCAACGGTTCACCCTGCAGGGTTTTGATCGTCGACGATTCGGCGGTGGTGCGGCAGATGTTGAGCGAGATCCTCGCCAGCGACCCGGCCATCGAAGTGGTCGGCACGGCGGCCGATCCGTTGCTGGCGCGCGAGAAGATCAAGCGCCTCGCCCCGGACGTGATCACGCTGGACGTGGAAATGCCGCGCATGGACGGACTGGCGTTCCTGGAAAACCTGATGCGCCTGCACCCGCTGCCGGTGGTGATGATCTCCTCGCTGACCGAGCGCGGCGCCGACACCACCCTGCAGGCACTGGCGCTGGGCGCGGTGGATTTCATCTCCAAGCCCAAGTTCGACGTGGCGCGTGGCCTGCAGGGCTATGCGGAAGAGATCATCGGCAAGGTCAAGATGGCGGCGCGGTCGCGCGTGCGCACCCTGGCCCGCCCGATCACGCCGCGCATCACCCTGGACGCCGTGCCGCCCTCACCCGCACGTTCGATCCAGTTCCGTACCACCGACCGCCTGATCGCCATCGGCGCCTCGGCCGGCGGTACCGAAGCGCTGCGCGTGGTGCTCGAAGGCCTGCCGGCCGATGCCCCGGCGGTGGTGCTCACCCAGCACCTGCCCGCCACCTTCAGCACCGCCTTTGCCGAACGCCTGGACCGCCACTCGGCGATGTCCGTACGCGAAGCCAGCGACGGCGAAGCCGTGCTGCCGGGCCATGCTTATCTGCCGCCGGGCGGCAAGCACCTGCGGGTGATCCGTGACGGTGCGCGCTGGCGCTGCCGGGTGGATGACGGCCCGGCGGTGAACCGGCACAAGCCGGCGGTGGACGTGCTGTTCCGTTCGGTGGCAGAAAGCGCCGGTGCCAACGCCATCGGCGCGATCCTCACCGGCATGGGCGACGACGGCGCACGTGGGCTGCTGGAACTGAAAAACGTCGGCGCGCCCACCCTGGTCCAGGACGAAGCCACCAGCGTGGTCTGGGGCATGCCCGGCGCCGCCTTCAAGCTCGGCGCCACCGAGGAGCAGGTACCGCTGGAGCGGATCGCCGAACGCCTGATGGCGCTCGCGCGGGGATAACACCCCGACGCTGCGCGCCGCCGCACGACCAACGGTCGTGCGCTACCTGGCTCGACCTGGCCGCACGACCAACGGTCGTGCGCTACCGGGCCTGACCTGGCCGCACGACCAACGGTCGCTGCCGAACCCGACTTGGTAGGTCACGACCGTTGGTCGTGACGCTCTCAACCGTCACGCCCAATACAACCGCATCGGATTGTCCACCAGCAGCTTCTGCTGCTGGTCGGCGGTGACCGCAATCCGTGGAATGAAATCCACCAGCTTGCCGTCATCGGGCATGTGCGATTTCAGGTTCGGGTGCGGCCAGTCCGTGCCCCACAGCACCCGGTCCGGGAACTGCTCCACCAGGTGCCGTGCGAACGGCACCACATCGTCATACGTGGGCGGCCCGGACTGCGACAGCCGCTCCGGGCAGCTCACCTTGCTCCACACGTTGGAGTGCTCGCGCATCAACCGCACGAAACGCTGGAACTCCGGCCCGTCCACCGGCTGGGTCACGTCCGGCCGGCCCATGTGGTCCACCACCACCGTGGTCGGCAGCGAGGTGAAGAAATCCCAGCGCTCGGCCAGGTCGGCCGCCTCGAAGTACACGACAACATGCCAACCCAGCGGCGCGATCCGTTCAATGATGGCGTGGTAGTACGCATCCGGCTTCGGATCGACCAGCCGCTTCACGAAATTGAAGCGCACCCCGCGCACACCCGCCTCATGCAGCTCGCGCAGTTCCTCATCGGTGACCGTATCGCGCACCGTGGCCACGCCGCGCGCGCGGCCGTCGGCACTGCGCAGCGCATCCACCAGTGCCCGGTTGTCGGCACCGTGGCAGGTCGCCTGCACGATCACGTTGCGCTCGAACCCAAGATGATCGCGCAGCGCGAACAGCTGCGCCTTGCCCGCATCGCACGGCGTGTACTTGCGCTCGGGCGCATACGGGAACTGGTCCCCCGGCCCGAACACATGGCAATGCGCATCCACCGCGCCCGGCGGCGGCACGAACACCGGCCGGCTCGGGTCCGGGCAGAAATCCAGCCAATCGGCATCTTTCACGAAATCCGCCATTACAGCCCCCTCGCCTTCAGCTGCGCATCCAGCCGCGGGTACACCCGACGCGCGTTGCCCGACAGCACCTTGCTGCGATCCGCTGCCGACAGCCCCAGCGCTTCCACATAGCGCAGGGTGTCGTCGAAGTACTGCCCGGTTTCAGGATCGATGCCGCGCACCGCGCCGACCATTTCCGAGCCGAACAGGATGTTGTCGATGTCGATCACCTTGAACAGCAGGTCAATACCCGGCTGATGGTAAACGCAGGTGTCGAAGAACACATTCTTCATCACATGCTCGTTCAGCGGCGGCTTGCCCAGCATGTCGGCCAGGCCGCGGAAGCGACCCCAGTGGTAGGGCACCGCGCCGCCGCCGTGCGGAATGATGAAGCGCAGCTCCGGGAAGTCACGGAACAGGTCGCCCTGCAGGAACTGCATGAACGCGGTGGTGTCGGCATTGAGGTAATGCGCGCCGGTGGCGTGGAAATTGGCATTGCAGCTGCCCGACACATGCACCATGGCCGGTACGTCCAGCTCCACCATCTTCTCGAAGAACGGGTACCAGGCCCGGTCGGTCAGTGGCAGCCCGTTCCAGTGGCCCCCGGAAGGGTCCGGATTGAGGTTGCAGCCGACAAAGCCCAGCTCGTTGACGCAGCGCTCCAGCTCGGCGATCGAGTGGGCGATGGGCACGCCGGGCGACTGCGGCAGCTGGCACACGCCGATGAAGGTCTCCGGGTACAGCGCCACCACCCGCGCGATCAGGTCGTTGCAGCGCCGGGTCCATTCCGCGCTCACCGCCTCGTCGCCGATGTGGTGGGCCATGGTGCTGGCACGCGGCGAGAAGATCGTCATGTCCGCGCCGCGCTCGCGCAGCAGCCGCAGCTGGTTGCCTTCCACGCTCTCGCGCAGTTCGTCGTCGCTGATCACCGGGTACACCGGCGCCGGCAGCGTGGGGTCGTTGAAGTGGACCACCTGCGCCTTGCGGAACGCATCGTGGCTGGCGGGGGCGGTCGTGTAGTGACCGTGGCAATCGATGATCATGTGGGGCCTCGTGGGGGAGGAATCACCAGCCGAACAGCTGGGCGAAGTGGACATCCACGCGCAGCCCGACGATCAGCGCGTCGGGAATGTCGGTGGTGCGGGTCGGCGCGTAGATCGGGTCCGGGTTGATCACGTACTGCAGGTTGGGCATCAGCCGGATGCCCTTGTGCACCGCCCAGCCATAGCTGAGCTCGGCGATGATCTCGTCGGCATTCGGCGCGCCGCTGCCGCCGTTGCGTACGCGGCGGTCGCGCAGGAACGCGATCTGCTCGTCGCTCAAGTGGGTGTTGGACACGAACATCGCCAGGGTGTCCTGGTCGCGTCCGGCGAAGGTGCCGGTCTTGACGAAGCCGGCCGCGGCGAACTGGTCCACCGGCGCTTCATTGCCGGTGTTGACGTAGGCGCGGGCGAACAGCGCCAGGTTGCGCTTGCCCTCCCCGCGCCATACGGTCTGATCGGCCATCGCGTACCAGCCCGCGCGGGCGCCCTCCTGCATCGCCGTCGGCTTGCCGGTCAGCGCGGCGGAGTTGCCGTTGGCATCGAAATAGGAGCTCTTGCCGCCATCGGTGTTGCGGTACATGCCCACTCGGTAGGTGCGCGGCAGCGGGTCGTTGGCGAAGCTGGTCTGGTAGCCGGCCTCATAGGCCGTGATGGTGCCGGTGCCTTCGCCCACCGAGAAGTCCAGGCCGTTCTTGCCGGCCTTGTTCAGCTCATTGTTGTAATCGAACGCGCCGCCCTGCACATACCAGCGATCATTCACGTCGTAGCGCAGGATGCCGGCCCAGGACGAGTTCGGGAACGCGGTGATGCCCAGGTCGGTGATCGCGCCATACGGGGTGAGGCACATGGCGTTGCTCATGAACACACAGTTGAGCGCGGAGTTGTTGAAGTAGCTGTTCACCGGCGCGCGGCCGGCGGTGATGCTCAGCCCGTTGTCGAAGCGGTGGCGCACGGTCAGCCGGGTCAGGCGGCCACCGGCCACCGGCCGCCAGGTCTGCTGCGCGCTGATCGAGTTGCCGATCTTCTCGCGCGCCAGGTTGCGCCCGGCGAACCAGGCCCACTGCGCGTCCACATCGGTGTTGTGCACGCCGAACAGTTCGTCCAGATCGAACTTCGACTGGGCCATGATCCAGTACGAGCCTTCGGTGCCCTGCTCCACCCCGCCCACGGGGTTGGAGGCGACGTTGCCGACGAAATCCAGGGTCAGGTCGACGCCCTTGGGCACGGTGCCCTCGGCGGCGGCCGGTGCGGCCAGCGCAGCGCTCAGCAGCAGCGCCAGCGGGGTGTGACGGAGGATGGACATGAAATCTCCCTCCCCGCTGCCGTGGGCAGCGGGTTCAATGCATTCGGGGGGGGGCGCCGCGGGCAGCCCGCGGCGCGTCGGTCAGGCTTCGCGGACGCCGAGATGGCGCAGGCGGGCGCGGCGGGTTCCGATCTGTTCGGCCATCACCTTCTCGTCCAGCTTGCCTTCCCACTTGGCGATCACCAGCACCGCGATCGCGTTGCCGACCAGGTTCACGAAGGTCAGGCCTTCGGCCAGGATGCGGTGGATGCCCAGGATCAGCGCGATGCTGGCCACCGGAATCGTCCCGGTGGTGCCCAGTGTCGCCGCCAGCACCACGAACGCCGCACCGGCCACGCCGGCGGCGCCCTTGGACGTCAGCAGAAGTACCGCGATCAGCCCCAGCTGGTGCCACACGGTCAACTCGGTGTTGGTCGCCTGGGCCAGGAACAGCGCCACCGTGGTCAGGTACAGACAGGTGCCATCGAGGTTGAACGAGTAGCCGGCCGGAATCACGAAACCCACCACGCCCTCCTCGCAACCCAGCTTCTTCATCTTCTCGATCAGGCGCGGCAGCACCGTTTCGGTGGAAGTGGTGGCCGCCACGATCACGATTTCATCGCGCAGATACGCCAGCAGCCGCCACAGGCTCGCGCCGGTCCACCAGCACACCGCGCCGAGCACGAACACCGTAAATGCCGCGCAGACCACGAAGAACTCGATGATCAGCTCACCCAGCGACAGCAGCGACCCCGCGCCGAACTGGCCCACGGTGAAGGCGATGGCACCGAACGCACCGATCGGAGCGAAATACATGACGTAGCCGATGATCTTGAACAGCACCGACGACGCGCCTTCGATGACCTTCATCACCGGCGCGCCGCGCTCACCGACCGAGGCCAGCGCCACGCCGAACAGCACCGCCACGAACAGCACCTGCAGCACGTGCGCCTCGGTGAACGCGCTCACAAGCGTATTCGGGATGATCGCCATGATGTAGGACACGATCGACTGGTCGTGCGCGGTATGCACATACCCCTGGATGCTGGCCATGTCGATGGTGGCCGGGTCGATGTTCATGCCGGCGCCGGGCTGCCAGAGATCCACCGCGACCAGCCCGACGATCAGCGCCAGGATGGTGATCACCTCGAAATAGATCAGCGATTTCAACGCGAGACGGCCCACGCTGCGCATGTCGCGCATGCCGGCGATGCCGTGCACCACCGTCACGAAGATGATCGGGCCGATCATCATGCGGATCAGCTTGATGAAGGCATCGCCGAACGGCTTCATCGCCGAACCCCAGTCCGGCTGCAGCCAACCCAGCACGACGCCGATGATGGTGCCGGCCAGCACCTGGAACCACAACTGGCCAAAGACGCCGAAGCGGCCCTGCCGCTTCTCAACAACAGTCATAACAACCCTCCCAGGTCATAAGAATAGAGACGTCGCGCGTATTCAGTCGAACAGCACGCCGTCGAACAGCTTTCGGGCGGTGCGCAGGATGGCCGCCGCGGCCACCTGCCCGTCTGCATCGCGTTCCAGCACGCAGCCGGTGCTGCCGCTGGGGTGTTCGATGTCCAGCTGCAGGCGGCTGCCGTCGGGTACCACCGCCAGGGCGCTCGCAGGTGAACCGGGCAGCAGGCAGGCCGTGGCCACGGTGACCGCGCCCAGCACCCCGATGGAGGCGTGGCAGCGGTGAGGTATGAACGAACGCACGCAGATCGCGCCACCGTCGCGCGGGGCAGCCACCAACATCATCTTGGGCACCGACTGCGCGCTGACATCGCCCAGGTTCATCAACGGCCCGGCCTGCAGGCGGATCGCCTCCAGCCGCGCCTTCAACGTGTCATCGGCATCCAGCGTGGCGCGGTCTTCGTACCCGCTCACGCCCACATCGCTGGCGCGCAGCACCACGCAGGGCATGCCGTTGTCGATCAGGGTGAGCTCCACCCCGTCGATCACATCCACCGCGTTGCCGGTCGGCAGCAACGCGCCGCAGCTGGAACCGGCGATGTCGGCGAAGGTCAGCGGAATTGGCGCCGCCGTGCCCGGCACACCGTCGATCCGCGCCGAACCGTCGTAGCGCACCTGGCCGCCGGGGGTCTGTACGTTGGCGATGGCTACCTTGCCGGTGTTCACCATGAAGATGCGCACGTCGGTGCTTTCGCCGGTGGGTTGCACGAGCCCCCGTTCCAGGGCGAACGGCCCGACCCCGGCGAGCAGGTTGCCGCAGTTCTGTGCGTCGCTCACCACGGCCTGGTCCACGAACACCTGCAGGAACAGGTAATCCACGTCCGCACCGGGGTGGCGCGAGGGCGACACCACCGCGACCTTGGAGGTCAGCGGATCGGCGCCGCCCATTCCATCGATCTGGCGTGGGTCCGGCGAGCCGTACGCGCGCAGCAGGAATGCGTCGCGCGCGGCCGCATCGGCCGGCAGGTCGGTGGCCAGGAAGTAGCCGCCCTTGGAGGTGCCACCGCGCATCCACATCGCCGGCACGCCGTTACTCATAGCGCAGGCCCTTGGCCGCAAGGCGTTCGCGCATCGCGTAGATGTCCAGGCCCAGCTCGCCCTTGGCCAGGCGTTCGCGCTTCTCCGCCTCGCGCGCCTCGCGCGCCTGCGATTCGGCGGCGACACGTGCCGCATCGGCACGCGGCACGATACACACGCCGTCATCGTCGGCGATCACCACGTCGCCGGGGTGGACCAGCGCGCCGCCGCACACCACCGGCACGTTGACCGAGCCGAGCGTCTCCTTGACCGTACCCTGCGCGTGGATCGCCCGGCTCCAGACCGGGAAGCCCATTGCGGTCAGGTCGCGCACATCGCGTACGCCGGCATCAATCACCAGCCCACGGCAGCCACGCACCTGCGCCGAGGTGGCCAGCAGGTCGCCGAAGTAGCCGTCGGTACAGTCGCTGGTCGGCGCCACCAAAAGCACATCGCCTTCGCGCAGCTGCTCGATGGCCACATGCATCATCCAGTTGTCGCCGGGGGGCACCGACACGGTGATGGCGCTGCCGGCGATGCGGGCGCCGCTGAAGATCGGGCGCAGCCGCGGGTGCAGCAGGCCACTGCGGCCCTGCGCCTCATGCGCGGTGGCCACGCCTGCCTGGGCCAGGAGCTGGAGTGCGCCGGCAGCGGCGCGTTCGACACGGGTGACGACGCGGGACATCCATCCATCCTTCTATGACGATGATGAAGTCTTGTCCGCCAGCGCCCAGCCCCTCAAGATCGATTTCCGCAACAGCCATTGGGTTTGGTTATAGTTGATCCATGAACCGGCCCTTTGAGTTGAACCTGAAGCATCTGCATGCGCTGGTCGCCGTGCACCACCACGGCGGCATCAGCGCCGCTGCGCCGCACGTGAATCTTTCCCAGCCGGCGTTGACCCAGGCCATTGCCCGTCTGGAAACCCAGCTGGATGCAACCCTGTTCGACCGCCAGCCGGGTGGGATGGCGCCCACCGAAGCGGCAGAGCTGCTGGTGCCCCGCATCGAGCGCGCATTGGGATACATCGCCGATGGCGTGCGGGTGGCAAGGCGTGCACAGCGCCTGCCTGCGTTGCCTGCCGTTGAGCGACGCGTCACGCTCGGCCAATTGCGCGCACTCGTGGCGGTGGATGACGCCGGCAGCTTCACCCTGGCTGCCGCGCGCGCCGGCATCTCACAGCCAGCGATCTACCGCGCCGTGCATGAGCTGGGTACCGCCATCGAAACCCCGCTGACCGAACGCCACGGCAAGACCGTGCAGACCACTCCGGCCGCTACCCGCATGCTGCGGCTGGTGCGGCTGGCGCTGTCCGAACTGGCAGCGGGCCTGGACGAAGTGGCCCTGCTGCGCTCCGAACAGGGCGGCAAGGTAACGCTCGGGGTGATGCCGCTGGCCCGCGCGATCCTGCTGCCGCAAGTGCTGGCGCGCTTTGCCCGCGCCCACCCGGGTGCATCGGTCAATGTGATCGAAGGGCCTTATGCGGAACTGCTGGGCGATCTACGCGCCGGCAGCCTGGACCTGTTGATTGGCGCGATGCGCGACACCCTGCCCGTACGCGATGTCGCGCAGGAGGGCCTGTTCGACGATGACCCGGTAATCGTCGCGCGCAGCGGGCACCCGCTGGCCGGCAGCGACCCGCTCGACTTCGACCGGCTGCTGGCGTTCCCGTGGGTGATCGCCGCCACCGGCGCGCCGGTGCGCGCCCGCTGGGAACGCATGTTCCGCCAGCATGGCCACGAACCGCCGCGGCTGCGCATCGAATGCGGCTCGGTGCTGATCACCCGCGGCCTGCTGCTGGAAGACGACTGGCTCACCCTGATGTCACGCGACCAGTTCGTGATCGAACGCCGCGCCGGCCTGCTCAGCGAAATCGGCAGCGCCGGCGACGACCTGCGCCGCCGCATCGGCCTCACCACGCGCGCCGACTGGCACCCCACCCGCCTGCAGCAGGCGTTCGTGGAAACCTTCCGCGCCGTCTGCGCCGAACGCAGCAACGACGCCGACAACGCGTGGCCCTTCCGTTATCCGCAACGCAGATGACGGCGGGAACCTTCGCCCTGATCATCATGCTGGTAGGGTCGGTTCCCAAACGACCACCGATACCTTCTCCTGGTGCATTGACGCATGGACCTCTAACGAAATCGTCGTCGGCAGATTCGTTCAGGCACAGCTCCATGACCCAATGAATCGGTCGCCGCCAGCAGTCGGTCGCGATGCGACCCTACCATTGCGAGGCGGCAGGATTGGACACAGCAGACCGCAGCACCTGCGCGTTAGGGCGACTCAGATGAAGGGTAAGCGAAAACAAGCGCGAACGCTGTTACAGCTTCGTCCAAAGGAACCTCGAATCTGTACTTCTTCAAGGTTTCCCTTGCTGCAACATCCAGCGACCTGTTTTCGGAGCTTCTGTCAATTCTGACATCTATGGGGCGCCCGCTCCCATCGATCTGGAATCCAATCCTGACACAGGCGTCGGGGTACTTTGAGCCAAGAGGATCCCTTGGCACCTTGAACGGCTGCTGGTAGACAACAAGCGCCTCTGTGTTCTCTACAACCCTGTCCCAGCCCCCCGACCTGCAATCGCTCCCAGATGCCGCGGCAGCCGCCATCATCAAGTAGGCAGTGATGTAGATCATCTTGATTACCTCCGACCAGGGGGTCTGGCACCGGAAGTCCAGAGTAATGGGTTCTCAGTGGCATTCCCAAGTATCGCTTGCGGTAGGGGCGGTTCCCAAACGACCGCCGATAACTGCTCAACGCTCGGTAACGCATGACCTGAAAAGAATTCGGCTTCGGCACATTCGCTCCGTTACAGGTCCACGCCCCAATGAACCGATCCCCACCCCGGCGGTCGATCAGGATGCGACCCTACCGGCGGGTTCCAGTGTCGGTTATGTCGTGGGCTGTCTGGTATGCCGCTTCCTGGAACATCTGTGATCACCGTTGCTGCCTGTCGTCCTTCCCTGTGCTGAGATGCACGTTCAATGCTACGAAAGGAAATGCCATGGAAAGGCGCTTGCCATCAACCTTGAAGCTCCTGTTGTCCACGCTTCTTTGCTGCCTGCCCTGCAGCATCAACGCCAGCGGTAGCCTCTTCTACTTCGAGGCCTCTCAGGGGGCATTCCATTTCTCGCTGGAGATGACCGGCCGGGAGGACGTCGGCTACATCCAGATCAGCTCCAGTGACTTCAGGGGCTACATGCCCCATCGCAAGTACTACGTGGAGTTCAACCGCGCGCAGAAGCGGGCCTACGTGCGACCGCGCAAGCGAGAAGGGCTGCCGTGGTTCGAGGTGGATGTAGTGGACAACAAGGGAATGCTGCTCTACGAGGGCAGGCGCGCTGAGGGTACCGCCAACTGGACGCCCGAGGCGTGGGACAACTGAAACCATCGCTTAGCGTAGGTGATTTCATCGGGGCCACGTTATCGCGGTGCCGGATGCTTGAGCCGCGCGTTGCGCGGTTGCCACGCACGGCATGGCAATACGAATCGCTGGCTGACGGTATGAGACCCGGATACATCACCCACGGGCGACCAAACAAAAACCCCCGGCTCTCACCGGGGGTTTTCCTTCAACACATCAGACGATCAGGCTCAGGCAGCGACCGTCTTGGCCACGTCCTGGTAGTCCTCGATCTGGTCGAAGTTCATGTAGCGGTAAATGTCCTTGCTGCTGGCATCCAGCACGCCGATGTCGGCCATGTACTCTTCCTTGGTCGGGATGCGACCCAGGCGCGAGCAGATCGCGGCCAGCTCGGCCGAACCCAGGTACACGTTCGAGTTGCGGCCCAAGCGGTTCGGGAAGTTGCGGGTAGAGGTCGAGAACACCGTCGCGCCCTCGCGCACCTGTGCCTGGTTGCCCATGCACAGCGAGCAGCCCGGCATTTCCATGCGCGCGCCAGCAGTGCCGAAGGTGCCGTAATGGCCTTCCTTGGTCAGCTCCGAAGCATCCATCTTGGTCGGCGGGGCCACCCACAGCTTGGTCGGAATGTCGCGCTTGCCTTCCAGCAGCTTGGCGGCCGCACGGAAGTGGCCGATGTTGGTCATGCACGAACCGATGAACACTTCATCGATGGCCGCACCGGCCACGTCCGACAGCGTCTTGACGTCGTCCGGATCGTTCGGGCAGGCCACGATCGGCTCGTGGATGTCGGCCAGGTCGATCTCGATGACGGCGGCGTATTCGGCGTCGGCATCCGGCTCCAGCAGCTCCGGGTTGGCCAGCCACGCTTCCATCTTCTCGATGCGGCGCGCCAGCGAACGGGCGTCCTGGTAGCCCTCGGCGATCATCCACTTCAGCAGCGTGATGTTGCTGGTGAGGTATTCGATGATCGGCTCCTTGCTCAGGTGCACCGAGCAGCCTGCAGCCGAACGTTCAGCCGAGGCATCGGACAGTTCGAACGCCTGTTCGACCTTCAGGTCCGGCAGACCTTCAATTTCCAGGATGCGGCCGGAGAAGATGTTCTTCTTGCCCGCCTTGGCGACGGTCAGCAGGCCCGACTTGATCGCGTACAGCGGAATCGCGTTGACCAGGTCACGCAGGGTCACGCCCGGCTGCATCTTGCCCTTGAAGCGCACCAGCACCGATTCGGGCATGTCCAGCGGCATCACGCCGGTGGCAGCAGCGAAGGCGACCAGGCCCGAGCCGGCCGGGAACGAGATGCCCACCGGGAAACGGGTGTGCGAATCGCCACCGGTGCCGACGGTGTCGGGCAGCAGCATGCGGTTGAGCCAGCTGTGGATCACGCCGTCGCCGGGGCGCAGCGAGATGCCGCCACGGGTGGAGATGAACTCCGGCAGCGTGTGGTGGGTCTTGACGTCCACCGGCTTCGGGTACGCGGCAGTGTGGCAGAACGACTGCATCACCAGGTCGGCCGAGAAGCCCAGGCAGGCCAGGTCCTTCAGCTCGTCGCGGGTCATCGGGCCGGTGGTGTCCTGCGAGCCCACCGAGGTCATCTTCGGTTCGCAGTAGGTGCCCGGGCGCATGCCCTGGCCTTCCGGCAGGCCACAGGCGCGGCCGACCATCTTCTGCGCCAGCGAGAAGCCCTTGCCGGTATCCGGCGGGTCCATCGGCAGGCGGAACAGGTCGGTCGGGGCCAGGCCCAGCGCTTCGCGCGCCTTGGCGGTCAGGCCACGGCCGATGATCAGCGGAATGCGGCCACCGGCGCGCACTTCGTCGAACAGCACGTCGGACTTCACCTGGAACTCGGCGATGACCTGGCCATCCTTCAGCGCCTTGCCGTCGTAGGGACGCAGTTCGACGACGTCGCCCATGTTCATCTGCGACACGTCCAGCTCGATCGGCAGCGCGCCGGCGTCTTCCATGGTGTTGTAGAAGATCGGGGCGATCTTCGAGCCCAGGCACACGCCGCCGAAGCGCTTGTTCGGAATGAACGGAATGTCTTCGCCGGTGAACCACAGCACCGAGTTGGTGGCCGACTTGCGGCTCGAACCGGTACCCACCACGTCGCCCACGTAGGCCACCAGGTGGCCCTTGTCCTTCAGCGATTCGATGAACTTGACCGGGCCGCGCTTGCCGTCTTCTTCCGGCTCGATGCCATCGCGCTTGTTCTTCAGCATCGCCAGGGCGTGCAGCGGGATGTCCGGGCGGGTGGTCGCGTCGGGGGCCGGCGACAGGTCGTCGGTGTTGGTTTCGCCGGTCACCTTGAGCACGGTGATGGTCAGGCTCTGCGGCACTTCCGGGCGGCTGGTGAACCACTCGGCATCGGCCCAGCTCTGCAGCACGCCCTGGGCGTTCGCGTTGCCGGCCTTGGCCTTTTCCTGCACGTCGTGGAAGGCATCGAACACCAGCAGGGTGTTCTTCAGCGCGGTGGCGGCGATCGCGCCGACCACGGCGTCGTCCAGCAGCTGCACCAGCGGCGCGACGTTGTAGCCGCCCAGCATGGTGCCCAGCAGTTCGGTGGCGCGCTCGCGCGAGATCAGCGCGTTGGTTTCGCTGCCGAAGGCGATGGCGGCCAGGTACGAGGCCTTGACCTTGGCGGCGTCATCGACGCCGGCCGGCACGCGGTGGGTCAGCAGGTCGAGCAGGAACTCGGCCTCGCCCGCCGGCGGGTTCTTCAGCAGCTCGATGACGTCGGCCGTCTGCTGGGCGCTCAGCGGCAGCGGCGGGATGCCAAGCGCGGCGCGCTCGGCTACGTGGTGGCGGTAGGCTTCCAACATGACAACTCCCGGGAAATTCTTTGAAAAGACTTCGGTTGAATACGGCGGTTGAGTTACGGGCTCAGGCTTGCGGCACGATCAGCTTCAGGCCCTTGAAGTAGTCGCGGTAAAATTTGTCGTTCCAGGTGATCAGGCCGTCGCACTGCAGCAGTGCGTGCGCGCCGACCATGAAATCGTCGATGCCACGCCTGCCGGTACCGCGCTGGCGGTGGCGGCGGTGCATTTCACCGGCACGCAGCGCCGACTTGGCTTCCAGCGCGTTGAAATGGACCCCCATTTCCTCCAGCGCCTCCAGCACCTCGGCACCGCCGCGCAGCGAGGCGCAGATCTCGGCCAGCGTCGCGCCGCACACCACCACCCGCCCACCCACCAGGCTCTGCCGCAGACAGGCCTCGACGGCGTCGGCCTGCGGGCCGTTGCTCAGCAGTTCGACCAGGACCGGGGAATCGACGGCGATCATCACGGCTTATTCCTCGTCGCGCACCGCGCGGACGGCGGCCTCGGCCGAGTCGAAACCGTCCAGGGCGAACTTGCCGCGGGCGCGGGAAATGGCGTCATCCACGCTCTTGCGCAGGATGATCCGGCTGCCTTCCAGCTCCACTTTCAGCTGGGTGCCCTTGGTCAGCCCGAGCGCGTCCCGCACTGCCTTGGGGAGGGTGATCTGGCCTCGCTCTGCGACGGTGGCTTCCATACATACGCCCTGTTCGGTATGTACGAATTATACATACTTTTCACACCATACCGCTACCGGCCCACCGCACGCCCTAGGTGCGTACAGCCTCTTCTCAGATTTCTAACCCGGTGCGGGCGAGCATGCTGCCAGGTCGAGCGATGACGGGGGTCACCGTTGCATGTTCCGGAGTGCCAGACATGACCGTCGATACCACCCACTACGACCACATCGGCATGGCGTTCGAGCCGCCCGCCATCTATGCCCCGCCCCGCTTCCACCGCAGCCAGATCGTCTACCTGCACACCGTGCGTCCCCTGCCTGAAGGTGCCCGGCTGGACTACCTGTTGAATGGCGAATCCGGGCCGGTGGATGGCCTCAGCCTTCTCGTCACTCCCGAGGTGGTCAGCGTGTATTGCGCTGCTCTTTTCAAAGAAATGTATCGGGGTCCGTGGCCGGCGCTGATGGAGGTGCGCTACCTCAAGAACGACCTGCCAGCAGACCTGGTGCGGCTCCCCATACTGGACCCGGAAACCGCAGTGGCGACCAGCATGCGGGTGCACGTAGTGGGGAGTCCGGCTGCGGTGCCGCCGGAAGGATCTGAGACCTACGTGCAGATCACGCCGCGACTGTTTGACTCGGACCTCGTACCGCTGCCTTTCATGTATGGAACTGGTATCAAATTGCTGGATACACCCGAGGGCATCGTATTGGACGACAACATCCTCCGCGTCACCGACCAGGCCGTGCCGGGCGACTACCGCGTACAGGTTTCGACGCGGTGGGGGCTGGAGCAGACGTTGACCATCCAAGTGAACTCGGCCCCTTGACCTGGACTGGGTGAGCAGCCTGGACCCGGGTTCGCCAGAACAGCTGACGCCCGGCCAGGCTGGCCTTCGCAGTGACGTAACAGGGATGCGGCGAGCATCGCTCGGAGGTCGAACGATGACGGGGGTCACCGTTTAACGTTCTGGAGAACGTCACATGACCATCCAAGCCTCGAACCACGACCATATCGGCATGGCGTTCGAACCGCCGGCGCTGTATGTGCCGACAAATCTCTTCGGAAGTGAGCTCGCCTACCTGCACACGGTGCTGCCTGTTCCAGAGGGCGCAGAGTTCGAATTTCTGCTCAATGGCGCAGAGGGACTGTTCCCCGGGCTCAGCCTGATTGTCGTCCCGACCGCTGTGGCTCTGCGCGTCGATCACCGGTTCCTGGAAAATTACGTCGGCCCCTGGCCCGCCGTCGTCGTCGTGCGTTACTTGAAGGAGGGAAGACCGGCCGATCTTGTGCAGGTACAGCTTCGAAATCTGCTGACCGCTGATGTTGCTACCCTGCGCGTCGATGTCCTCAACAGTCCCGCCACCATTCCGCCTGAGGGACAACTTGAGTTCGTGCAGACCAATCCGCGTGTATTCGATGCGGACATGATCCCGTTGCCCTTCGGCTACGGAACGGAAATACGTTTCCTGGACCATGCTCACGGCATTTACCAGTCCGATAATACTTTCGCGATCGATTCAGAGGCGACACCGGGAAGGTATCGGGTACAAGTCACCGGACCGAAGGGCCTCGAACAGATCGTTGAATTCGTTGTACGCGGCGCTGGAGAGAAGTGACGTCGCGGGACACGGGCCTGAAAATGTGACGGAGGCGCCTGACGGCCACGCCCCGGGTGGCTAGAACGTCGGGACCGGCCGAACGGCCGGTCCTGAACACCGCATTGATCAGACAAGGACATCCACGATACGCGCAACCGTTCTTACTACGGTGTCGTCCAGATCAGCCGTGACACGAAAACTACATACGAATGTATAACCTTGTGTTCCGGGCCTGCGGCGCTGGGCCCGCCCGGCATCGGCCATACTGGTGGCCTGCCGGGCTGGGCACGGCGCCCGCCGGCCATCGCAAGCCGGCCTGGAAACGGGCCAGTGCAAGCCATTCGCATGAGGAGTTTTCCCGCATGAGCGATTCGTTCTCCACCCGCAGCCAGCTGGACGTCGGCGGCACCACCTACGACTACTTCAGCCTGCCCAAGCTCGGACAGCAGTTCGACATTTCCCACCTGCCCTATTCGATGAAGATCCTGCTGGAGAACCTGCTCCGGCACGAGGACGGCGGGGTCACCGTCGGCAAGGACCACATCGAAGCAGTGGCGCGCTGGGATCCCAAGGCCGAGCCGGACGTCGAAATCGCCTTCATGCCCGCCCGCGTGGTCCTGCAGGACTTCACTGGCGTGCCGTGCGTGGTCGACCTGGCCGCGATGCGCGATGCGGTGGTCAAGCTGGGCGGCCGCCCGGAGCAGATCAACCCGCAGATCCCCTCCGAACTGGTCATCGACCACTCGGTGCAGGTCGACGTGTTCGGCACCCCCGACGCGCTGGATCTCAACGGCAAGATCGAATTCCAGCGCAACCAGGAGCGCTACGGCTTCCTGCGCTGGGGCCAGAAGGCCTTCGACAACTTCAAGGTGGTGCCGCCCAACACCGGCATCGTCCACCAGGTGAACCTGGAAAACCTCGCCCGCGTCGTGATGACCGCCGACAAGGGCGGCAAGCAGGTGGCTTATCCGGACACCGTCTTCGGCACCGACAGCCACACCACCATGATCAATGGCATCGGCGTGCTGGGCTGGGGCGTGGGCGGCATCGAGGCCGAGGCGGCCATGCTGGGCCAGCCCTCCTCCATGCTGATCCCGCAGGTCGTCGGCTTCAAGCTCACCGGGCGCCTGCCCGAAGGCGCCACCGCCACCGACCTGGTGCTCACCGTCACCCAGATGCTGCGCAAGCACGGCGTGGTGGGCAAGTTCGTCGAGTTCTTCGGCGAAGGCCTGCAGCACCTGCCGCTGGCAGACCGCGCCACCATCGGCAACATGGCGCCGGAGTACGGCGCCACCTGCGGCATCTTCCCGATCGACAACGAATCGCTGAACTACCTGCGCCTGTCCGGCCGCAGCGAGGAACAGATCGCGCTGGTGGAAGCCTACGCCAAGGCCCAGGGCCTGTGGCACGACGCCAACACCGCCCACGCCAGCTACAGCGCCACGCTGGAACTGGACATGGGCGAGGTAAAGCCCTCGCTTGCCGGCCCCAAGCGCCCGCAGGACCGCGTGCTGCTGGAAGACGTCAAGCAGAACTACCGCGACAACCTGGGCGGGCTGACCACCAACCGCGACAAGCGCAACGAAGAGATCTCCACGTTCGTCAACGAAGGCGGCGGCGCGGCGGTCGGCAACGAGCAGCTGGCCAAGGGCTACGCCGATGTCGAGCATGACGGCACCCGGTACCGGCTCAAGGACGGCGCGGTGGTCATCGCCGCCATCACCTCCTGCACCAACACCTCCAACCCGGCGGTGATGATCGGCGCCGGCCTGCTGGCCCGCAACGCGGCCGCCAAGGGGCTGGACCGCAAGCCGTGGGTGAAGACCTCGCTCGGCCCAGGCTCGCGCGTGGTCACCGACTACCTTGAGAAGGCCGGGGTGCTTACCGAGCTCGAAAAGGTCGGCTTCTACGTGGTCGGCTATGGCTGCACCACCTGCATCGGCAATTCCGGCCCGCTGCCCACCGAAGTCAGCGCCGCCATCGCCAGTGGCGACCTGGTGGTCACCTCGGTGCTGTCGGGCAACCGCAACTTCGAGGGCCGCGTGCACCCCGAAGTGAAGATGAACTACCTGGCCAGCCCGCCGCTGGTGGTGGCCTACGCCATTGCCGGCACCACCGACATCGACCTCACCACCGAACCGCTGGGCACCGGCAGCGATGGCCAGCCGGTGTACCTGCGTGACATCTGGCCGAGCAACAAGGAAATCGGCGATGTCATCGCCGCCACCATCGGCCCGGAGATGTTCAAGCAGAACTATGCCGACGTGTTCAAGGGCGACAGCCGCTGGAACACCATCCAGTCGCCCGATGGCGACCTGTATGAGTGGGATGGCAGCTCCACCTACATCAAGAACCCGCCCTACTTCGACGGCATGACCATGCAGGTCGGCCATATCGAGGACGTGCACGGGGCGCGGGTGATGGGCCTGTTCGGCGATTCGATCACCACCGACCACATCTCCCCGGCCGGCAACATCAAGAAAGATTCGCCCGCAGGCCGCTTCCTGCAGGAGCGCGGCGTGCAGCCGGCCGACTTCAACAGCTACGGCAGCCGCCGCGGCAACGACGATGTGATGGTGCGCGGTACCTTCGCCAACATCCGCATCAAGAACCTGATGTTCGGCGGCGAGGAAGGCGGCAACACCCTGTACTTCCCCAAGGCGGGCGGCGAGCCGCAGAAGCTGGCCATCTATGACGCGGCCATGAAGTACAAGGCCGAGGGCGTGCCGCTGGTGGTGTTCGCCGGCAAGGAATACGGCACCGGCTCCTCGCGCGACTGGGCGGCCAAGGGCACCAACCTGCTGGGCGTGAAGGCGGTGATCGCAGAAAGCTTCGAGCGCATCCACCGCTCCAACCTGGTCGGCATGGGCGTGCTGCCGCTGCAGTTCCAGGCCGGCGAGAACGCCCAGAGCCTGGGCCTGGACGGCTCGGAAACGGTCGACATCACCGGCCTGGCCGATGGGGCCAGCAAGACCGCCACCGTGACCGCCACCAAGGCCGACGGCACCGCCAAGACCTTCCAGGCCCACGTGATGCTGCTGACCCCCAAGGAAGTGGAGTACTTCAAGCACGGCGGCCTGCTGCAGTACGTGCTGCGCCAGCTCGCAGCCGCCTGAGACCCCAGCCGGCTCCCCGAGGCGCCGGCCCTTCGCCGGCCCTCCCCGGAACCCCGCGCCACGCGGGGCTTCCGGCGGCCGCCACGCCCGATTTTCACGAATCCTTCGCGTTTTCCATTCGGCCCGGTATGCTGCCGGGGACCGAATCGACGGATACTCTCCGTCAGCATCACACCATCAACGTTTCCTGGAGGGGGAATAATGAGTCTGGAACGTCCCTGGCTGCAGAGCTATCCCAACGGCGTACCCGCCGAAATCGACGTCAACGAGTTCCATTCGGTGTCGGCCGTGTTCGATGCGTCGGTGGCCAAGTTCCGCGACCGTCCCGCCTACTCCAGCTTCGGCAAGGTCCTCACCTACGGTGAAACCGACGCTCTGGTCGAGCAGTTCGCCGCCTACCTGCTGGGCGAGCTGAAGCTCAAGAAGGGCGACCGCGTCGCCCTGATGATGCCCAACTGCCTGCAGTACCCGGTGGCCACCTTCGGCGTGCTTCGCGCCGGCCTGACCGTGGTCAACGTCAACCCGCTGTACACCGCCCGCGAGCTCAAGCACCAGCTGGTCGATTCCGGCGCCGCCGTCCTGGTGGTGGTGGACAACTTCGGCGACACCGTGCAGCAGGTCATCGCCGATACGCCGATCAAGCAGGTCATCACCACCGGCCTGGGCGACATGCTCGGCCTGAAGGGCGTGGTGGTGAACTTCGTGCTGAAGTACATCAAGAAGATGGTGCCCAACTACACCCTGCGCGGCGCGATCCGCTTCAACCAGGCGCTGAAGCTGGGCAGCGGCCACACCCTGCCGAAGGTGGAGCTGGACCACGACGACGTGGCCTTCCTGCAGTACACCGGCGGCACCACCGGCGTCGCCAAGGGCGCCATGCTGACCAACCGCAACCTGGTGGCCAACATGCAGCAGGCCTCGGCGTGGATCTCCGCGTCGGGCATCGAAATGGGCAAGGAGTGGATCATCACCGCCCTGCCGCTGTACCACATCTTCGCGCTGACGGCGAACGGCCTGGTCTTCATGAAGTTCGGTGGCTGCAACCACCTGATCACCAACCCGCGCGACATGAAGGGCTTCGTCAAGGAGCTCAAGGCCACCCGCTTCACCGCCATCACCGGCGTCAACACGCTGTTCAACGGCCTGCTCAATACCCCCGGCTTCGACGAGGTGGATTTCTCCTCGCTGAAGGTCACCCTGGGTGGCGGCATGGCGGTGCAGCGTGCCGTGGCCGAGCGCTGGAAGAAGGTCACCGGCGTGACCCTGGTCGAGGCCTACGGCCTGACCGAGACCTCGCCGGCGGCCTGCATCAACCCGCTGAACCTGGCCGAGTACAACGGCGCAATCGGCCTGCCGATCCCGTCCACCGACGCCTGCGTGAAGGACGACAACGGCGTGACCCTCGCCCCGGGCGACGTCGGCGAGCTGTGCATCCGTGGCCCGCAGGTAATGAAGGGTTACTGGCAGCGCCCGGAAGAAACCGCCAAGGCGATCGACGCCGACGGCTGGCTGCACACCGGCGACATGGCGCGCATGGACGAGCACGGTTTCTTCTACATCGTGGACCGCAAGAAGGACATGATCCTGGTATCCGGCTTCAACGTGTACCCGAACGAAGTCGAAGACGTCATCGCGATGATGCCTGGCGTGCTGGAAGTGGCCGCAGTGGGCGTACCGGATGAAAAGTCCGGCGAGATCGTCAAGGTGGTCATCGTCAAGAAGGACCCGAACCTGACTGCCGAAATGGTCAAGGAACACGCCCGCGCCAACCTGACCGGCTACAAGCACCCGCGCATCGTCGAGTTCCGCAAGGAACTGCCGAAGACCAACGTCGGCAAGATCCTGCGCCGCGAACTGCGCGACGCACCTGCCGCGTAAGCAGAAGCTACCAGCGAGAAATCGAACGCCCGCACGGCATCGCCCTGCGGGCGTTTTCTTTTTCTGAGATTCGTCCAATTCCTATGTCCGCCGATTAACTTGGACCCCACGGGTGCAGCGCGATGTGAATCGCCGGATACCCTTGCGGCATAAGGCTGAACGAGATTCTGGCCGGTATTCCGGTCCTCTGTGGACATTATCAATGGCGTTTGCATTCCGGCCCGGGTTGGCGGTGTAGGATCGCGGCGTGTGGACCCGTCCGGCCTGCCGCCCACCGTCCTCCCTGCAGGCCAACCCCGCCGAGGCAATCACCATGCAATCCATCGAAAAGCTTCCGTATTCCCGCGGCTACGCGACCATCCGCACCGAGTCGACCCCCGACGACGCCGCCCACTGGCTCTTCATGCACGCCGATGCCGCCACCGGCATACGTCCCTGCTGCCGCAAGGACATGCTCGATGAAATGTGGAGCGTCATGAGCCAGATCACGCTGTCGCCCGCCGAGCGCAACAGTGGCCGCCTGCGTCACTTCGTGCTGGCCTCCGATGCCACCGCCTACAACCTGGGCGGCGACCTGGCGCTGTTTGCCCAGCTCATCCGAGAAGGCAACCGCGACCGCCTGCTCGCCTATGCCCAGCGCTGCGTAGAAGGCGTGCACCACCTGCACACCGGCTTCGGTGGCGACGTCCGCTCGATCGCGCTGATACAGGGCGATGCGCTGGGTGGCGGCCTGGAGATGGCACTGGCCTGCCACACCATCATCGCCGAGGAAGGCTGCGGCATGGGCCTGCCCGAGGTACTGTTCGGGCTGTTCCCGGGCATGGGCGCGTACTCGTTCCTGTGCCGTCGCGTGGCCCCGCAGCTGGCCGAGAAGATCATCCTCGAAGGCCGCGTCTACTCGTCCGAAGAGATGTACGCCATGGGCGTGGTCGACGTGCTGGTGCCCAAGGGACAGGGCATCAAGGCTGCCGAAGACCTGATCCGCCAGCAGCAGCGCACCCCGCGCACCTACCTGGCGATGAACGCTGCACGCAACCTGGCCCAGGCGGTGGGCTATGACGAACTGCTGGAAATCACCAAGATCTGGGTGGATTCGGCACTGGCCCTGGAAGACAAGTCGCTGCGCACCATGGATCGGTTGATCAAGGCGCAGACCCGTCGTGCCCAGTCCGATGCCGCGTAACTGCGCCATCGCAAGCAGGGGGTTCCAGTAAAAAAGCCCGGTTGGAGCCGGGCTTTTTTTCAACGCATGTCGATGCCACCGTCGTCCGTGGACGAGGCACCCGGACGCCTCCTCTCTTCCAGCGCCTGCTTGCCTTCCTTCACCGCCGTGCGGATCAGCTTCATCCGCTCGCGCCATTCGCTCTTGAGCTGCCAGTCGGCCATGTGCATCACCTCGCCGGCACGGTAAGCCACCCGCACCAGGCCCAGGTTGCTGGCCACGCCCTTGATGGCGTGCGCCTGCTCGCGCAGGTGTACCCAGTCGCCACGCTCGCCCGCCTCCATCGCCACGCCCACGCACTGCGTGGCGTCGGCCAGGCACTGGCGGATGAACTCCTGCTCGAAGCCCTCGCCCATGCCCAGCGCGGCCAGTTCATCGAGCACGCCGGTATCGAGCACGCCCACGGCCACCGGCGTGGACGGCACCACGGCGGTGCGGGCTTTCAGGCCATCGTTGGCGGCGATCTCGGCCAGGGTGTCCAGCAGCTTCACCGGCACCACCGGCTTGCCGAAGAAGGTGTGCGCGCCGGCCTGGGTGCACTGCTGGATCGACTCGGGGGTGACGTCGGCGCTGAGCACCAGCACCGGCGTGCGCGGGGCGCCACCGGCCTGCAGCACGCGCAGCTCCTTGAGCATGTCCAGCCCGCTCATGCCCGGCATGTGCAGGTCGACGATGGCTACGTCGTAATCGCTTTCGGCCATCGCATCGAGCACCGCTTCGCCGCCGTTGACGCACACCACCTTGTGCCCGGCCTTCTGCAGCAGCCGCTGCAGCACCAGCCGGTTGGCCTGGTGGTCGTCGGCCACCAGCACCTTCATGCTGCGCACGCGAGCGCGGTGGCGCAGGAACGGGTCGGCGAAAGCGATTACATTGTCCTGCGCGCTTTGCAGGCCATTGCCGAGCACGGCCGGGGTGAACTCGCCGGCCACCACCGGTGGCAATGCGAACGGCAGTTCGAACCAGAAGCAGCTGCCCTGCGGCGGGTTCTCGGCATAGCCGATCTGTCCCCCCATGGCTTCCACCAGCCCACGCGAGATCGAGGTACCCAGCCCGCTGCCTTCGTGGCGGCGGCCCAGGCTGACATCGGCCTGCTCGAAGGCCTGGAACAGGCGCGAACGCATTTCCGGGCCCACGCCCATGCCGGTGTCGAGGATGTCGAAGCGCAACCGGACCTGGCCGTGGCCCTCCTCGCCCACCTGCGACACCCGGATCTCGATCCTGCCGTGCTCGGTGAACTTCACCGCATTGCCGGCCAGGTTGAGCAGGATCTGGCGCAGGTGGCCGAGGTCGCCGCGCAGCAGGCGCGGCACGCCTGCGGCGACCTTGACCTGGTAATCCAGGTGCTTCAAACGCGCCTGCGGCATCAGGATCAGGCCGATCGACTGCACCACGTCGTCCAGCGAGAAGTCTTCGGCCACCACCCGCAGCTTGCCCGCTTCGATGGCCGAGATGTCCAGCACCTCTTCCACCAGCGCCAGCAGGCTGCGCGAGGACGCCTGGATGGTATTGACGCACTCGCGCTGCTCTTCATCCAGCGTGGTGGTCGCCAGCACCTCGGTCATGCCTGACAGGCCATTGAGCGGCGTGCGGAACTCGTGGCTCATGTTGGCCAGGAAACGGCTCTTGGCCTCGCTGGCGCGGCGCGCTTCGTCCATCGCATGGGTCAACTGGCGCAGCAGGCTGGCGAAGTACAGCGGCACCGCCGCCAGGCCCAGCCACAGGCCGAAGCCCAGCCGCGCATTGGCCTGCCAGTAACCGGTGGCGAGCACGGTCACCCCGAAACTGACCAGCGCCATGCCCACGGCGGCGTACAGGTACTTGTTGCCGTAGCGCATGCCGTTGCCCACCGTGACCCACATCACCACGATGTAGACCCACGACAGCGGCTCGCCCATCTGCACCATGCCGGCAGCAATGAGCCCGTAATCGGCCAGCATGCCGGCCACCCGGCGCGGGTCCGAACGACCGGGGCGCGCCAGCAGCCACGAAAACAGCAGCACCGACAGGGTCAGCCCGGTCAGCACGATGCCCAGCACCACCTGGTACTGGTGGTGCGGCAGGTCGTTGCGCACCCCCGGCATCAGCACGTAGCCCAGGATCAGCACGATCAGGACGATGCGTACGATCGCCTGGCCATGCTCGCTGTCAGGGCGGTTGCCCAGCTGGTGCCTGAGCAGCGCCAGGCCCGGGAGCGCGCCAAGCCGCTGCTTCAACACCTGGAACAGACCGGCCATGTCACATCCCCGGGCGGGAGGACGCAACGGAATGCTGCGCGCAGATGTCGTCCAGCTGCACGCGGCCGCGCAGCAGTGCGTCCACGCAGCGCGGGTCGAACAGGCGCCCGCGTTGTGCGTACAGATAGGCCAGGGTGGCTTCCATCGTCCATGCTTCCTTGTATGGGCGCGGCGAGATCAGGGCATCGAAGACATCGGCAACGGCCACGATCCGCGCTTCCAGCGGGATGGCTTCACCGACCAGACCGTCGGGATACCCGCTGCCGTCGTAACGTTCGTGGTGGCGCAGCGCGATCAACGCGCCGACCTGGATGAAACGGTTCTGGCTGCCACTGAGCAGTTCGTAACCGATACGCGGGTGCCGGCGCATGATGGCCAGCTCCTCGTCGTTGAGTTTGCCCTGCTTGAGCAGCACGGCATCGGGAATGGCGATCTTGCCCATGTCGTGCAGGGGCGCGGCCATCTCGATCAGTTTGACTTCTTCTTCCGGCAGCCCGAGCTGCTCTGCGATCAGCCCGGCCACGTGCGCCATGCGCTCGAGGTAGGCACTGGTGCCGGCATCACGGAACTCGATCGCGCGGGCCAGTCGCGACAGCGTCTCGCGCTCGCGTTCCTCAACCTCGTGCATGCTGGCCAGCAGCCGCTGTTCCAGCGACAGCGCGCGTTGCTTCACGTTTTCCGACTGCTGCCGCAGCTGCAGCAGGTTGTAGCAGCGCGCGCGCAGCTCGCGCGGGCGGATCGGCTTGACCAGGAAATCGATGACGCCGGCTTCCAGCGCGGCCTGGCGGATCGGCTCATCTCCGACCACGGTGATCAGGATCACCGGAATGTCGCGGTGCTTGGGCAGGCGGCGGAAACGCCGGGCGAATTCCAGCCCGTCCATTTCCGGCATGCGATAGTCGAGCAGCAGCAGGTCCACCCCGTGCGATTCGCACCAGGCAAGCGCCGTCAGCGGGTCGCCGAAATCATGCACGCTCAATTCCGGCGCGATGTCCTCGATGACATGCCGCAGCATCGTGCGCGCGGACGTCTGATCGTCAACGATGACAATATTCAAGGCTGTTTCCGTCGTCTTCCTGGACCACACTGGCACATGCTGCGGTAAGGATACCCCGCCGCTCTGCATACCGGCACCTTGCATGGAACCACCTCCGGTCACGATTCCCCAGTTCATGATCGTGGTCACAGTGTGATGCGCGTGTCACGCATGCCCCGTCCCACCTCATGCTCCATGGCCGGCGCGGATTGCGCCATCTAGGGCCACGGGGAAACCATACGCGTCCGGCCACCGCAGCGGAAGCCCGCCGGGACGGCCCCTGCGGGGCCATCCGGACCTACGTCTCAGTTTTCGGGACGCATGTACGGGAACAGCAGCACGTCGCGGATCGAGCTGCTGCCGGTCAGCAGCATCACCAGGCGGTCGATGCCGATGCCCAGGCCGCCGGTCGGGGCCATACCGTACTCCAGCGCACGGATGTAATCGGCGTCGTAATGCATGGCTTCGTCATCGCCACCTTCCTTGGCCGTCACCTGGGCCTGGAAGCGGGCCGCCTGGTCTTCCGGGTCGTTCAGCTCGGAGAAGCCGTTGGCCAGCTCCTTGCCGTTGATGAAGAGCTCGAAGCGGTCGGTGTAGCCGGGCTGGTCGTCGTTGGCGCGGGCCAGCGGCGAGACCTCGACCGGGTGGTCGGTGATGAAGGTCGGCTGCACCAAGGTGTGCTCGACCGTGGCTTCGAAGATCTCCAGCAGCAACTTGCCCCAGCCGTAGGACGGCTTGACCCGGATCTTCAGGCGCTCGCAATGGCGCAGCAGCGCCTCGCGGTCGGTGCAGTCGGCCAGGCTGATTTCCGGGTTGTGGTGGCGCACCGCCTCGTCCATCCGCCAGCGGCGGAACGCCGGGGCCAGGTCGATGGTGGCGCCGTCCCATTCCACCGTGGTGGTGCCGAGCACCTTGCTGGCCACGTCACGGATCACGCCTTCGGTCAGGTCCATCACTTCGTTGTACGTGGCGTAGGCCTCGTACAGCTCCATCATGGTGAATTCCGGGTTGTGCCGGGTGCTGACGCCTTCGTTGCGGAAGTTGCGGTTGATCTCGTACACGCGCTCCAGGCCGCCCACGACCAGGCGCTTGAGGTACAGCTCCGGCGCCACGCGCAGGTACAGGTCCAGGTCCAGCGCGTTGTGGTGGGTGGTGAACGGCTTGGCCGTGGCGCCGCCGGGGATGTAATGCATCATCGGCGTTTCGACTTCCAGGAAGTCGCGGTTGTCCAGCCACGCGCGCATGGCGCGGATGATCCGCGAGCGCTTGATGAACACCTCGCGCGACTCCGGGGTCACGATCAGGTCCACGTAGCGCTGGCGGTAGCGCTGCTCGACGTCGGCCAGGCCATGCCACTTGTCCGGCAACGGGCGCAGCGACTTGGTCAGCAGGCGGATGCTGGTGGCCTTGACCGACAGTTCACCGGTCTTGGTCCGGGTCAGCCCGCCTTCCACGGCAATGATGTCGCCCACGTCCCAGCCCTTGAAGGCGGTATAGGCATCGCCCAGCGTGCTGCCCTGCAGGAACAGCTGGATGCGGCCGGATTCGTCCTGGATCTGGGCGAAGCTGGCCTTGCCCATCACCCGCTTGGCCATCAGCCGGCCGGCCATCTTCACCGTGCGGTCGGTGGCTTCCAGCGCTTCGGCGGTCCACTGCTCGGCATCGGCGAACTCGCCCTGCAGGGTGCCGGCGAAATCCTCACGGCGGAAATCGTTCGGGTAGGCGATGCCCTGCCCGCGCAGCGCGGTCAGTTTCGCGCGGCGCTCGGCGATGAGGCTGTTCTCGTCGACGGGGGGCTGCGGCGCGGGGATCTGATCGTTCATGGCGTGGGTCTATGTCTGGGGGGATATGGACGGGAAATACGAAACCCGGGGTGCCGGGGTGCCGGGGTGGAGCGGATCGGGCCGCACGTGGCGGCCCGACCGTCAGGCGTCGAGGCGTTTGGAACCGACTTCCAGGCCCGACTTCAGGCTGGCTTCGACGAATTCGTCGAGGTCGCCATCGAGCACCTTCTGCGTGTCCGAACGTTCGATGCCGGTGCGCAGGTCCTTGATGCGGCTCTGGTCCAGCACGTAGTTGCGGATCTGGCTGCCCCAGCCGATGTCCGACTTGGTCGCTTCCACCGCATCGCGCTCGGCGTTGCGCTTCTGGATTTCCAGCTCGTACAGCTTGGCGGCCAGCATCTTCATCGCGTTGTCGCGGTTCTGGTGCTGGCTGCGGCCGGTCTGGCAGGCCACGACCGTATTGGTCGGGATGTGCGTGATGCGCACCGCCGATTCGGTCTTGTTGACGTGCTGGCCACCGGCGCCGGACGAACGGTACACGTCGGTACGCAGGTCGGCCGGGTTGATGTCGATTTCAATGTTGTTGTCGACTTCCGGCGACACGAACACCGAGGTGAAGCTGGTGTGGCGGCGGTTGTCCGAATCGAACGGCGACTTGCGCACCAGGCGGTGCACACCGGTTTCGGTCTTCAGCCAGCCATAGGCGTAGTCGCCTTCCACGCGCAGCGTGGCCGACTTGATGCCGGCAACATCGCCACCGGACACTTCCATCAGTTCGGTCTTCCAACCGCGCGATTCGCACCAGCGCAGGTACATGCGCAGCAGGATTTCGGCCCAGTCCTGGGCTTCGGTACCACCGGCACCGGCCTGGATGTCGACGAACGCCGGGGCGTTGTCCATCTTGCCGGAGAACATGCGCTGGAATTCCAGCTGTTCCACGTGCTTCTGGTACTTGTCCAGGTCGGCGACCACGGCCAGGGCGGTGTCTTCGTCCTGTTCGCTTTCAGCCAGTTCCAGCAGTTCGCCGGATTCGGTCAGGCCATCGAGGATGGTGGCGATGCCGCCCACGGTCTTTTCCAGGCTGGAACGCTCGCGGCCCAGGGTCTGGGCATATTCGGCGTTGTTCCAGATATCGGGGTTTTCCAGTTCCCGGGTTACTTCTTCCAGACGCTCTTTCTTGGCGTCGTAGTCAAAGATACCCCCTGAGCGAGAGCACGCGATCGGTGAGATCGGTGATTCGCTGGCGCACGGGATTGAGCTCGATCATATCGGCGGTAATGAAGGCTTGGGACAAGACCGGAATTGTAGCCCAGAGCGCTTGTTCATGTTGCTGTCGGCGTCGCTGCAGGCTCGGCCGGCGCGGGCCCCTGCCCGAGCGCGGCGCGCAGCACCGGCAGCTGGCGGCGGCTGCACGGCAGCGTGCTGCCATCTTTCAGGTGGGCCCGGGCCTCCCCGCTGTCCAGCGGCTCGATGGAGACCAGGAAGCCCAGGTTGAGCACGTAGCTGCGGTGGATGCGCACGAACCGGGCCGGGTCCAGCTGCGCCTCCAGCGCCGCCATCGTGCTGCGCAGCGGGTACTCATGGCCGCGCACGTGCAGGTTCATATAGTTGCCGGCGGCCTGGGCGTACTCGATGTCGGCGGTGGCCACCAGGAAATCCCGGCCCAGCTTGCGCACCAGGAAACGCTCGGGGCGCTCGACCGGCTCTTCCGGCGGGGCGTCGTCGGGCGCGGCCAGCAGGTGCGCCTCGCCCTGCCGGCGGCGGCCGAACCAGCTGAAGAAGTGCTCCAGCGCCACAAAGCTGAAGAAGGCGCGCACGTCCTTGAGATACTCGTACAGGAGCCGGGTCGGCCAGGCCGAGCCGTCGACGTAGTGCTCGCCCACGCTGGCATAGGCCAGGTGGCGCAGCAGCATCATCCCGGCCACGTGCAGCAGCGACCAGCCCACGCTGGCCAGCAGGTACAGCGGCAGCCGCCGCTTCCAGGTATCGGCATGCAGCGGCCAGCGCTGGCAGCCCCACCACAGCAGCGGCAGGGTCAGCAGGATCATGCCGGCGCTGCTCAACTCCCAGGTCATCGGCTCCCACAGCGCCAGCACTTCGCCCCGGCGCTGGGCATCCATCACCTCGACCACGGCATTGGCCACGCCGCTGCCGAGCAGGATGGCGGCCCATACCAGCAGGCGGCTGGTGGGCCGCCAGCGCGGGGAACTTCGGTGTGGCACGTTCGGGTCCATGCAGCGGGCGCCGGGGAATCAGCGCCCGATTCTACGGGCTGCGGCTCAGCGCACGTCGAACTCGCCCACCAGCACGGTGTCGGCACTGTCCTTCAGGCGCAGGGTCACCTGCTGGTCCTGTTGGCGGCGGCTGCCCCAGTGGGTGCTCAGGCGCAGGGTCAGCGTGGTGGCCCCGGTAACCAGCTGCTCGCGGCTGCCGAAGTAGTTCGCCTCCACCTTGTAGCGGCCGGGCTTGGCCTGGCGCAGCGAGAACTGTTCCGGACCGTAGCCGCCGGTGAAGTCGCGCGACATCTGTCCACCCTGGAAGGTCAGCCGATTGCCGTAGTACGCGCGCTCGCCGTTGGGGTCGGTCACCCACAGGTCCATGTCGCTGTTGTCGCTGTCCCAGCTGAGCACCACGCGCAGGTCCAGCGGCATCGGCCGGCGCAGGCGCGGGTCCACTGCGCGTGCATCCACCCCGGTGCGCGCCACCAGCGTGGTCAGCTCGTCCAGCGCGATCAGCGAGATGCCGTCGAAGCGCTCGTCCCACGGCCGCACCACCACCTCGTTGAACGCGGCCAGCGCCGCCTGCGGCTGGTTGTCGGCTTCCAGCGCCAGGGCCAGGTCCCGGAAGCTCTGCGGCTCTTCTTCGCCCAGCGCCAGCACGTCACGGAACACCGGTACCGCCAGTGCCGGTGCCTTGGCCTGCATCAACCGATAGCCCAGCACGCGCAACACATGGCGGTTCTCCAGCTGCATCTCGGCCAGGTTGGACAGCACCCGCAGCGCCAGGTCGCGCTGGCCGTGGGCGAACAGCATGTCGGCCACGTCCAGATAGAAGGCACTGCTGTCAGCGTGCTGTTCGCGTTCCTGCAGGTACAGCGCGTACACCGCCTCCGGGCGTGCCGCGCGCAACCGGCGTGCGTAGGCCGAGTCCGGTGCCCAGGCGGCGACCGTGATGCGCAGGCCGCCCTGGTTTGCCCGGTCATCGGCATCGCCTTCCACCGCCATATCGGCTGCAGCATCGGCCTGCGTGCGCCGGGCGGCGGTGAGCTCCACGCGATCCAGCGTAGTGGACGCGGCCTCCGCCCGCTCGCGCTGCGCGCTTTCTGCCGCCACCATCATGGCCGGGGCGGGCGGTGCCGGCGCGGCAGCCGGCATCGGCGCCATCAACTGCTTGCTCGACGCCGCCGCCGGAGGTGCGCCTTTCGGCCAGGCCCGGTTCCACCATTGCTCGCGTTCGGCGAACTGCCGGGCCAGCGTGTCCAGGCGCGCGCGGCGGGCGCTGGCCTCGTCATCCAGCTTCACCGCGTGCAGCCGGTCGTAGTCCCGCTGCAACGGTGCAGCCGGCCGGATGCCGTAGCGCAGGTAGTCGTCCAGCGTTTCCAGCACCAGCAGCGAGGTATCGGGGCCCACCAGCCCGAAGCGCTGCGACAGTGCCTGGATTGCGGCACGGTTGCCTGCGGGATCTGCGGCCAGCTCGCGACGGCGCGCGTCTGCCCAGGCATGGGCGACCAGTGCACCTCCAGTATCGCGCGCCTGCCCCAATGGCACCGTCAGCGCCTGCCGGCTACCGCCCGCAGCCGGCACCTGCAACCGCAGCACGCCGTTCGCGTTCTGCATCCGGGCCAGCACGCGCACCCAGCCCTGGCCGGCGCGTTCGGCATCCACGATCAGGTCGTTCAGCCCGTCGCCTTCGGCCTGCACGTTGCCCGGGTTGTCCCGCAGCAGGCGCGCTGCCATCGATTCCACATCCTGGCTGCCGTTCAACACCAGCAGCTGGCCCTGCCCTGCACGCGCCCACGCACGCAGCCGGTCGCTGTCGGTGCGTGCACCGGCGCCACTGAGCGCATACAGGCGCTGGTTCGCACGCAATGCGGGGCGCTCGCGCTTGCCGTAGTTGGCCAGCCCGTCGCTGACCAGCAGGTACTCGTCGATATCGGGCTGCGCGGTCCAGTCGCCCAGCGCACTGGCACCGTCGTAGGGCAGGGCCTCCAGGTACCGGCGCAGCGCGCTCCAGTCGCCCTTGCGGATCGCGAAACGACGGGCCGGCTCGGCGCGATCGCGCAGCACGGTCAGCTGTACCTCGCCATTGCCGATGGCGGCGAAGTAACGCTCAAGCACGGCCAGTTCCGCAGCCGTGTCGCGATGGCGGGCCGAGCCGGACGCATCCCACAGCAACCCAACGCGATGCGGCAAGGTGCGTTGGCGGGTCTGCACCGGCACAGGCACCTGCACCATCACGTAGTGGTCGCCATCGAAGTCACCCCGCACCGCATCCAGCCCGCGCGGCAGCGGCAGGGTCCAGCCCAGCTGATCCGGCAACTGCCTGCCGCTGCCCTGCCACTGGGCGCGCCAGGCGCCGTCGCGCAGGGCCAGGGCCAGCGTCGGCGGTCCGTGCGTCACCGGTACGCCGGTGGCGACCGCGTCCAGCTGCAGCTGTACCGCGTTGGCCTGGCCCACGAACTGCAGTGGCAGCGTCCAGCGCAGGCCCTCCCTGTCCACCGGCAGGGCCTCACGCACGGTCAGCGCGACCCGGCGCGTGCCCAGCGCTGGAATGGGGTAGATGCGCAGGCGGAACTGGTTGCCGGCGGTCTGCTCCAGCAGGCCCGGGTCAACCCGGCGCCGCTCGATTGCCTCGAACACCTGCCGTCCCTGCGCCTTGGGCACGGGCACCGCATCGCGCAGCACGCCGTCGATATCCAGCGCGAACGCGGTCACCTGCTGGCCCTCGGCCAACGGTAATTCCAGCGCCCCCTCCAACACGCGCCGGTTCGGGTTGCGGAACACCAGTTCGATACGGGTCTCGGCCAGACCGGCCGCCACATGGCTGTCGATGCGCGCCTGCTCCAGCTGCACCGGCTGTTCCGCACCGGCCACCTTCAGCAGCGGCTCGACCACGCGCTGCGCTGCCGCCGTCGGCACGCCCGCTCCCCCGCCCACCCACAGCAACAACCCCAAGCCAATACCGCGCAGCACGCTGTCCATGTGACGCTCCTGATCCGATGACGTCTGGTTGAACGCACCAGCACCGGAAACGGGGTTGGACAGCACGCCCCCTGCTGGTCCACGATCCCTCCCCCATGGAATGTTGTCGAAGAAGGATGTCCGCATGCGCCTGTCCCTGATCCCCCTGCTGATTGCCAGCCTGCTCCCGGTCGCACACGCCGCACCGGCCGGCGCGATCACGCCCGGCGTGGCATTCAGCCATGAGGACTGGACCCTGGCCTGCGACAACACCCGCACCTGCCGGGCTGCCGGGTACCAGAACGAGGACGCCGGCGGCGATCCGGTCTCCGTGCTGCTCACCCGGCGTGGCGGGCCGGACCAGCCGATCGGGGCAGAGCTGATGCTGGGCGAGTACGAGGAAAGCGACCTGCCAGCCACTGTCACCCTGCGCATCAACGGCATCGCGCTGGGCACCGTGGCGGACAACACCCGCTTCTCTGCGGCGCAGGTAACGGCACTGCTCAAGGCCCTGATGAAGGACAGCAGCATCGAGCTGATCGGCGACAACGGCCGCCAATGGACCCTCTCCGACCGTGGCGCATCGGCGGTGCTGCTGAAGATGGACGAATTCCAGGGTCGGCTAGGCACGCCGGGCGCGATCCTGCGCAAAGGCAGCCGCGCCGAAGCCAGCGTGCCCGCCTCGCTGCCGGTACCCGTGGTGACCCTGCCCCGGCGCGTGGCCACGCGCCCGGCCGACGAAGCCCTGGCCAACGCCCCGGCGCTTCGTGCCGCGCTGGCCGCCGCGACCTCGCAGGATGACTGCGAATCACTGCATCCCAGCGAGGGCACCTATGCGGATGAAGGCCCACAGACAATCGAGGTCAAGCGCCTGGACAACCGCCGGCTGCTGGTGTCCATGACCTGCTGGCGCGGTGCCTACAACGCGGGCAGCGGCTACTGGGTGGTCAACGACCACGCCCCCTACCAGCCTGCTTACATCACCAACCTGGGCGTGGACGACGACGCGCTGACCATCTCGTCCTCGCACAAGGGCCGCGGCCTGGGCGACTGCTGGTCCAGCGCCAGCTGGGCGTGGAACGGCACCGCATACGTCAAGACGTCAGACAGCACCACCGGCCTGTGCCGCCTGGTCGCCGCAGGCGGCGCCTGGGACCTGCCGACACTGGTAACCGAGGTCAAGGAGGCGCCCTGAGCCGCCCGCAGGGTCAGAACGGGAACACGGTCGAGGTCGCCTGCGCGGCATTGAACAGCCGCTGCAGCAGCAGGTAATCGCCCTCGGCGCTGTCGTTGGTGACAAAGCGATGGGCCTGCTGATCCATTCCGCCTCGATAGAACACCATGAACTGGTTGGCCTCCAAGTTCCGGTTGAAGTCGTGCCGAACCGTCATGCTGAACTCCGGTGTGCCCACCGAGACATCGTCACCCTCCGCATCGAACAGCCACGCCAGTTCGCCAGCCTCCGTCTTGAGGAGGACCTTTTCCAGGAACGTCAATAGACCGGTCGGCAGCATCATTCTTCCACTCCTCTTCGTTCCAGCGTCTCCACGCTTGACTTGATCCTGACCAGATGATCGCTGAGCGTGTGGCGGGCCTCCCGGCTCATCGTCGCGCTTGTCGTGTTATGGATTGCCTTCAGGATGATCATTTCCGCATCGTTCAACAGGGGCGTGAGCGAAGGGTGCTGGGTGAGGTCCTTCGCGTAACGCGCATCCAGCCGCGCCAGGAAGCGGCGCGCCATCTGCAGCGCCCTCAAGGCCGCACTATAGTCTTTTCGCTGAACTTTCGAGCTCACGTCATCTATCAAAGAGATGACTTCGATAGCTAGAACCTTTGCTTGCTGGTGTGCGGCACGCGAAAAGGCCTTCCTTACTGCCTTTCCAGCGGTTCCGGCATGCACGATCTCCCCGATGGCAACAACCAGCGCCACCAATGTCGCGCCTCCGCACCAGTAATTGAAGACGTTGATGCTGTCGGAATTGCCCCACTCCCCCTTCAGATGGACGAGCGATGCGCAGACCAACAGCGTGGCAACCAGGTAGGTCCAGCGAACATGCGACATGTCTTTCGCCACTCCCCAAGCCAACATGGCGGGCAATGGCGTGACACTACGTGTCTCGATCCGGCGCCACAGTAGGCGCAGTCCCAATCACGCGTCGGCGCAGTGCTCGATGATCAGCTGGATCGCACCGCCGCCGCGGTAGTCGTCGCTGACCAGGCGATAGGCGATGTGCACGTTGTTGGCCGGCGCGTTGCCGCGCCAGCCACTGAAGTGGATGGCGTTGATCGGCTCGGCGCGGCCGGGCACGCGCAGGCTGAGCTTGAGATGCTTTTCCTTCAGCACCTGCCAGCGCGCCACCTGGAAGTGGCCATCGAACAGCGGCTCCGGGAAGCCCTGCCCCCACGGGCCGGCCAGGCGCAACGCTTCGGCGTGCTGGAAATCCAGCTCGGCCGGGGCAAGTTCGCCATCGCTCATCAGCAACTGCTGCAACGCAGCCGGATCCATGCTGGCTTCGACCACGGCGACGAAGGCGTGCTGGAACTCCTGCAGCCGTGCGTGCGGAAGGCTCAGGCCGGCCGCCATCGCGTGGCCGCCGAACTTGTCGATCAGTCCAGGGTGGCCCGCGTTGACCAGCGCCAGCGCGTCACGGATGTGGAAACCGGCAATCGACCGCGCCGACCCCCGCAGCGAATCACTGCCGGGTTCGGCGGGCGCAAACGCAATCACGGGCCGGTGCAGGCGATCCTTCATCTTCGATGCCACCAGGCCCACCACGCCCGGGTGCCATTCGGCATCGAACAGGCAGGCCGCAATCGGGCGCTCGCCTTCGGCGGTCAGCACCGCGCGGGAGACCGCCAGTTCGGCGTCATCGGTCATCAACTGCTGCACCGCGCGCCGCTCGGCGTTGATCTGCTCCAGCGTCTGCGCGATCACACGGGCCTGGCTGCGGTCTTCGGTGAGCAGCAGTTCGATGCCCAGCGCCATGTCTTCCAGCCGGCCGGCCGCGTTCAGGCGTGGGCCAAGGGCGAAGCCGATATCCGTGGCACTCAGCCGCGCCGCATCGCGGCCACTGGCCTCGATCAGCGCCTGCAGGCCGACACAGCCGTGGCCGGCCCGCAGCCGGCGCAGACCCGCCGACACCAGCGCCCGGTTGTTCGCATCCAGGGCGACCAGATCGGCCACGGTGCCAACCGCGACCAGGTCCAGCAGGGTCAGCAGGTCGGGTTCGGCACCCGCGGCGAACGCACCCTGGACCCGCAGGTGCCGGCGCAGGGCCATCAACACATAGAAAATCACGCCGACCCCGGCCAGCGCCTTGCTCGGGAACGCATCACCGTTGATGTTGGGATCAACGATGGCATCGGCCGGCGGAAGCTGTTCGCCCGGCAGATGGTGGTCGGTGACCAGCACCTTCCAACCGAGCGCTTTGGCCGCAGAAACGCCGGCATGGCAGGCAATGCCGTGATCGACCGTCACCAGCAGGCCGGGCTGCAGCGGCGCCAGTTCGGCCACCAGTGATGGCGACAGGCCGTAGCCGTGAAGCATGCGGTTGGGTACCGCATGCACGACGTCGCGCGCGCCGAGCATGCGCAGGCCGCGCACGCCGACCGCGCAGGCGGTGGCGCCATCACAATCGAAATCGCCTACGACAAGGATTCGCTCGTCGGCCGCAATCGCCGCGGCCAGCAGGTCCACGGCGGCCTGCATGCTGCCCATCAGTTCCGGCGCGTGCAGCTGGGCCAGCTTCGGCTGCGCCTGCGCCGCATCGGTAACCCCGCGCGCCGCGTACAGGCGCTGCAGCAGCGGCAGCATGTCGCCCGGCCAGTCGCCGGGCACGGCAACAGGACGGCGTTGGATCTGGAGGGAATCAGCAGAGGTCAAGGCGGGCTCGATGAACAGCGCGAACGCCGATGGACACCATGATACCCGGCATCAATCGTGCAGCTGTACCGGCTTCTTCCAGAACCGCCAGCGCTGGCCCTTGTCCAGCTCGAACCGCGCGCCATCCTCGAAATCCAGCACCAGCCGGCGCAGTTCGCCGCGCTGCAATGCCGACAACAGCGGCCGGATCGCATCGTTGCCCAGCTGTTCCAGCGAACGCAGCTGGCGCAGGTCCACCAGCGCATCCACCTGCTGGTCGCCATCGGCCTGCACGCCGGCCGCCTTGGCCAAGGCCTGCAGCAGCGCATCGCGGCTGCGGACCTGCGCGTGGGCGGTACGCACCGCCCCGGGCAGCTCACCGCCACCCCAGAACCACAGCGAATTGACCGCCCGCTTGCCGGCTGCCAGGCGCTGCACGTTCCACGGGTGCTGGTGCAGCACCACCTGGGCTTCAGTCAACAACGCCCGCCAGCGACGCCCGGCGTCGCCTTCGGGCAGGTGCGCGAACAGGTCATCGCCCAGCACGTCATCGGGCGCGGCGAACGCCGGCAGCGTGGTGCCTGGCGGCAAGCGCAGGTACCAGCGCGACGGCGTCGGCGCATCCAGGGTGAATCCATATCCGGCAAACAGCGGCTGCAGCGCCGGCAGCAACGCCGCCACGTCGTCGGCCTCAAGCCGCAACGTGTCGCCGTGGCCCATCATCCGTGCGCCGTGCATGTCCGGCACCACGTTGGCCGGGTCCGCCCGCAGCCACACGCCATCGTGGGCATCGCCCACATCCAGCTGCCGGGTCAGTGCCGCCACCGGCCAATCGGCCGGCTGCAGCTGGAAATGCCGCTGCAGCTGGGCCCGCTCGCCGGCATCCACCCGGCTGCGCTCGGCGCGGCCGAGCGCCTTGGCCACGTCATCAGGCAACGCCGCCGCCGGGAAGCGGCTGCGCGCCGGCAGCAACAGGGTTGCCGTGGCCATGGTCAGGTCAGTCCAGGTACTCGACGCTGACGATTTCGTACTCGCGTTGCCCGGCCGGGGCGTCGATCACGATGCTGTCGCCCTCGTTCTTGCCGATCATGGCACGCGCCACCGGCGAGGAAATCGCGATCAGGCCGAGTTTGATGTCGGCCTCCAGGTCGCCCACGATCTGGTAGCGCTTCTCTTCATCGCTTTCCACATCGGCCAGCTTGACGGTAGCGCCGAACACGACCTTGCTGCCGGCATTGAGCTTGGTGATGTCGATGATCTCGGCATGGGACAGCTCGCCTTCCAGCTGCTTGATGCGGCCTTCGATGAAGCCCTGCTCTTCGCGCGCGGCGTGGTACTCGGCGTTCTCCTTGAGATCGCCGTGCTCACGTGCCTCGGCAATGGCCGCGATGACCTTGGGGCGCTTGACCGACTTCAGCTGGTCAAGCTCTTCGCGCAGACGCTGCGCGCCCTTCAGGGTAATCGGTGCTCTCATGCGTTCAACTCCTTGTGCAGCTCCTGCAGCGACCAGACCGGGCCGGTACCGCGGAATTCCAGTGATTGCACCAGCGCCTTGGCGCCGGCAATGGTGGTCGAATAGGTGACGCGGTGCTGCAGCGCCTCGCGACGGATCGAGAACGAGTCGTTGATCGCCGCACGCCCTTCGGTCGTGTTGACGATATACACGATCTCGCCGTTCTTGATCGAATCGACGATGTGCGGGCGGCCTTCAACGACCTTGTTGACGATCTCGCACTGCATGCCGTGCTCCTGCAGCCACGCCGCGGTGCCGCGGGTGGCGACCAGGCTGTAACCGCGCTCAAGCAGTGCCTGTGCGACCGGCAGCACGCGCTTCTTGTCCGGGTCGCGGACCGACACGAAGGCCTTGCCCAGCGGCGGGGCCTTGATGCCGCCGGCTTCCTGCGCACGTGCGAAGGCGGCGCTGAAGCTGCGGCCCACGCCCATCACCTCACCGGTGGAACGCATTTCCGGCCCGAGGATCGGATCGACGCCCTGGAACTTGGCGAACGGGAAGATCGCTTCCTTGACCGAGTAGTAGTCCGGCACGATTTCCCTGGTCGCGCCCTGCTCGGCCAGGGTCTTGCCGGCCATGCAGCGCGCGGCGATCTTGGCCAGCGGCATGCCGGTGGCCTTGGACACGAACGGCACGGTGCGCGAGGCACGCGGGTTCACTTCCAGCAGGTACACGATGTCCTCGCCGTTGTCGCCGGCCTGGATCGCGAACTGGGTGTTCATCAGGCCGACCACGTTCAGGGCCTTGGCCAGCTCCACCACCTGGCGGCGCAGCTCGGCCTGGGTCTCGGCCGACAGCGAGTACGGCGGCAGCGAGCAGGACGAATCGCCCGAATGCACGCCGGCTTCTTCGATGTGCTCCATCACGCCGCCGATCAGCACGTTGCCGTCCTTGTCGGCAATGATGTCCACGTCCACTTCCACGGCGTTGTCCAGGAAGCGGTCCAGCAGCACCGGCGAATCGTTGGAAACCTTGACCGCATCGCGCACGTAGCGCGCCAGGTCGGACTCACCGTAGACGATTTCCATCGCACGGCCGCCCAGCACGTAGCTCGGGCGCACCACCAGCGGGTAGCCGATCTCGCGGGCCAGCAGCAGGGCTTCCTGGTCGTTGCGGGCGATGCGGTTCGGCGGCTGCTTCAGGCCCAGCTTGTCCACCAGCTGCTGGAAGCGCTCGCGGTCTTCGGCCAGGTCGATGGAATCGGGCGAGGTGCCGATCACCGGCACGCCATTGGCTTCCAGCGCGCGCGCCAGCTTCAGCGGGGTCTGGCCGCCGTACTGCACGATCACGCCCTTGGGCTGTTCCAGCTCGACGATTTCCAGCACGTCTTCCAGCGTCAGCGGCTCGAAGTACAGGCGGTCGGAGGTGTCATAGTCGGTCGAGACGGTTTCCGGGTTGCAGTTGACCATGATGGTTTCGTAACCGTCATCGCGCAGCGCTAGTGCCGCGTGCACGCAGCAGTAGTCGAACTCGATGCCCTGGCCGATGCGGTTCGGACCGCCGCCCAGGATCATGATCTTGTCGCGGTTGCTCGGCGCCGCTTCGCACTCGTCCTCGTAGGTCGAATACAGGTAGGCGGTGCTGGTGGAGAACTCGGCGGCGCAGGAATCCACGCGCTTGTACACCGGGCGCACCTTGAGCGCACGGCGCAGTGCGCGCACGCCCGCTTCATTGGTGCCGGTCAGCTCGGCCAGGCGCGCATCGGAGAAACCGGCGCGCTTGAGCTTGCGCAGGCGGGCGGCATCGAGTGCGTCTAGGCCATCGGCGGCCAGCTGGGTTTCGGCCTGGATGATCTCTTCGATCTGGTCCAGGAACCACGGGTCGATGTGCGACAGCGCGAACACGTCTTCCACGCTGAAGCCGGCGCGGAATGCATCACCCACGAAGAACAGCCGCTCCGGGCCCGGGGCCTTGAGTTCGCGCTTCAGGGTGGTGATGTCGTCTTCGTTGGCCAGGTCCAGGCCGGTCGGGTCGAGGCCGATCTTGCCGGTTTCCAGGCCACGCAGGGCCTTCTGCAGCGATTCCTGGAAGGTGCGGCCCATCGCCATCACCTCGCCCACCGACTTCATCTGGGTGGTCAGGCGGGCATCGGCAGCCGGGAACTTCTCGAAGGCGAAGCGCGGGATCTTGGTGACGACGTAATCGATCGACGGCTCGAACGAGGCCGGGGTCAGGCCGCCGGTGATTTCGTTCTTCAGTTCGTCCAGGGTGTAACCGACCGCCAGCTTGGCGGCGACCTTGGCGATCGGGAAGCCGGTGGCCTTGGAGGCCAGCGCCGACGAACGCGACACGCGCGGGTTCATTTCGATGACAACGACGCGGCCGGTGGTGGGGCTGATGCCGAACTGCACGTTCGAACCGCCGGTATCCACGCCGATCTTGCGCAGCACGGCGATGGAGGCATCGCGCAGGCGCTGGTACTCCTTGTCGGTCAGGGTCTGGGCCGGGGCGACGGTGATCGAGTCACCGGTGTGCACGCCCATCGGGTCCAGGTTTTCGATGGAGCAGACGATGATGCAGTTGTCGGCGGTGTCGCGCACCACCTCCATCTCGAATTCCTTCCAGCCCAGCACCGATTCTTCCACCAGCACTTCGGTGGTCGGCGACAGTTCCAGGCCGCGGGTCACGATATCGACCAGCTCTTCGCGGTTGTAGGCGATGCCGCCACCGCTGCCGCCCAGGGTGAAGCTGGGGCGGATGATGGTCGGGTAGCCGACGCGGGTCTGGATCTCGATGGCTTCTTCCAGCGTGTGGGCCACGGCCGCGCTCGGGCACTCCAGGCCGATCTCGCCCATGGCCACGCGGAACAGCTCGCGGTCTTCGGCCATGCGGATCGCTTCGCGCTTGGCGCCGATCAGTTCGACGTTGTACTTCTCCAGCACGCCGTTGTCGGCCAGGTCCAGCGCGCAGTTCAGCGCGGTCTGGCCACCCATGGTCGGCAGCAGTGCGTCGGGCTTTTCCTTGGCGATGATCTTTTCGACCGTCTGCCAGTTGATCGGCTCGATGTAGACGGCGTCGGCCATCTCCGGGTCGGTCATGATGGTGGCCGGATTGCTGTTGACCAGCACCACGCGGTACCCCTCGTCACGCAGGGCCTTGCAGGCCTGGGCGCCGGAGTAATCGAACTCGCAGGCCTGGCCGATGACGATCGGGCCGGCACCGATGATGAGGATGGTCTTTAGGTCAGTGCGCTTGGGCATTGTCTTCTCTAAGTCAGTACAGCGTGTCAGGGGTCGCAGCGCCGCGCCGAAGGCAGCGGCGTCTCGAATCAGGCCTTGGCCTGCGCCATCAGGGTGATGAAGCGGTCGAACAGCGGGCTGACGTCGTGTGGGCCCGGCGAGGCTTCGGGGTGGCCCTGGAAGGAGAACGCCGGCACGTCGGTGCGGGCGATGCCCTGGTTGGTGCCGTCGAACAGCGAGCGGTGGGTCACGCGCAGGGTGGCCGGCAGCGTGGCTTCATCCACCGCGAAGCCGTGGTTCTGCGAGGTGATCATCACGCGGCCGTCGTCCAGGTCCTGCACCGGGTGGTTGGCACCGTGGTGGCCGTGGCCCATCTTGACCGTCTTGGCGCCGGAGGCCAGCGCCAGCAGCTGGTGGCCCAGGCAGATGCCGAACACCGGCACCTTCCTGTCCAGGAACACCTTGATCGCTTCAATGGCGTAGTCGCACGGTTCCGGGTCGCCCGGGCCGTTGGACAGGAACACGCCATCGGCGTTCATCGCCAGCACTTCGGCAGCCGGGGTCTGGGCCGGTACCACGGTGATGTCGCAGCCACGCTCGGCAAGCATGCGCAGGATGTTGAGCTTGGCACCGAAGTCATAGGCCACCACCTTGTACTGCGGGGCGGCGCTGACGAACGTGTTGGAATCCAGGTCGAGCTGGCCCTCGTTCCAGCTGTAGGCCTTGTCGGTGCTGGTCACCTTGGCCAGGTCCATGCCCTTCAGGCCGGGGAACTTGCGTGCGGCTTCCAGGGCGATGTCGACGTTGATGTCGTCACCGGCCATCAGCGCGCCGTTCTGCGCGCCGCGCTCGCGCAGGATGCGGGTGAGCTTGCGGGTGTCGATGCCGGAAATGGCGACCACGCCACGCTGCAGCAGCCAGTCCTGCAGCGAGACCTGGCTGCGCCAGTTGCTGGGACGGCGCGGCACGTCGCGCACGATCAGGCCCGCCGACCACACTTTGCGGGCTTCGTCGTCCTGGTCGGTAAGGCCGGTATTGCCGATATGCGGGTAGGTCAGCGTGACCATCTGCCGGGCGTAGGAGGGATCAGTCAGCACTTCCTGGTAACCGGTCATGGCGGTGTTGAACACCACCTCACCGACGGACAGGCCGGGCGCGCCTACGGATTCGCCCTCGAATACGGTGCCGTCTTCGAGGACGAGGATTGCGGCTTGGGTCACGGGAATCTCACTTTGGCTACCGAGGGGTCACCGAAGTCACGCCACGCTTCACGGAAAAGCGGTTGCAAAAAAGCGCGGACTGCGGTGCGGGACCGGTCCGGCTGTCGTGATTCGGCGAGCGGGAATTGTAAAGGCAACCCCCCTCCAACGCCAGCGTTTGCTTGCAATGGGCAGCGTACGGGAGCGTCCGGCCACCCTGGGGTTCAGGCGTGGCCGGTGAGCGCGTTCAGGTTGCGCTGGCGGCGAGCAGGTCGCGTACGCGGTAGCTGGCGGGGGCGCGCCCGTTCAGCTGCACGGCGGCGAACAGGGCGCCACGGGCGAAGATGTCGCGGTTGGTGGCGCGGTGGGTCAGTTCGATGCGCTCGCCGAGGCCGGTGAACTGGACGAGGTGTTCGCCGACGATGTCGCCGGCGCGCAGGCTGGCGTAGTGCGGCTGGGCGCCGCCCTTCTGGGCGGCGGCGCCGAGGGTGAGTGCGGTGCCGGAGGGGGCGTCCTGTTTGTGGACGTGGTGGGATTCGACGATGTCGCAGTCCCAGCCGGCCAGGGCGGCGGCGGCACGTTCGACCAGTTCATCGAGCACGGCCACGCCGAGGCTGAAGTTGGAGGCCCACACGAGCGGGATCCGGGTGGCGGCATGGATCAGGGCCTGGCGCTGGGTTTCGCTGATGCCGGTGGTGCCGGAGACGAGGCCTGCGCCGCGCTCGACACACAGGGCCAGCACGGGATCGAAGCCTTCGGGCAGGCTGAAGTCGATGGCGACGTCGAACTGGGGCGCGCCGTGGAGTTCACTGGCGGCGAAATGCGGGACGCCGTCGACCACGCGCTGGGCGGGCGAGCGGCGGGTAACGGCGGCAACAACCTGCAGGTCGTTGCGTTCGGCAGCCAGGCGCAGCAGGGCCTGGCCCATGCGGCCGGAGGCGCCGTGGATGAGCAAACGGATGGGGGGAGTAGTCATGCCCGCAGGCTAGCGAATGGGTTTGGATTGGGCAATCGCCAACATCAACGTCAACATCAAAAGCGTCGGCTCTGCGTTGCCGTCTGGCAGGGCGGGTCCGGGGCAGGCCCGCGGGGGACGCCGTGAACCCATCCTTGGGGGCTTGGTCGCCGCTTGCACATGTGCGCTGTCCTGCGCACACGGCAAGACAGGGGTTGGGCTCCTGCCCAACCCGTCGGGCGCATGCGCCCGACCCATGCGGCTCACACCCCCGCAAACCTGCCCCGGCCCCACCCTCTCCAGGTTGTCGGTGACGGAGAGCAAGAGCTTGGAGCTTTACTCGATCAATGTTGCTTGGGCTGAGTTGGGCCGCAGGTGTCGCAACCACCACATGCGCCGCCACCTCCGGTGGCAGGCGGCGCGATCTTTCGCCCGAGCGCCTGCAGCCAAGTGGCGCGCTGGGGTTTGAACAGCCCGAGCGCTATCGCGCCACGCGCTTTGCGCACGGTGCCGGGGAACTGCTTCTTCAGCACCACCCAGGCGCTGACCAGGACGATCAGCGCGACCACGATGTACTGCAGGAGCAGGCCGGTGCTCATCAGCCGCCGCCCAGGGCCACGGTCACCTGGTAGGTGACCAGCGCGGCGACGTAGGCGGCCGCGAACAGGTAGAAGGTGGCAAAGCCCACCTGCTTCCAGGAGTTGGTTTCGCGCTTGATGGTGGCCAGGGTGGAAATGCACATCGGGGCGTAGATGAACCACACCAGCAGGGACAGGCCGGTAGCCAGCGACCAGCCATTGGCTACCACCGGGGTCAGGGCCTGGATGGCGGCGTCATCGTCGGCGGCGGACAGGGCGTAGATGGTGGCGAGCGAGGACACAGCCACTTCGCGGGCGCCCATACCGGGGATCAGTGCGATGCAGATCTGCCAGTTGAAGCCCAGCGGGGCGAAGAACACGGCCATGGCATGGCCGATCTGGCCGGCGAAGCTGTAGTCGATGGCCGGCATGGTGGCGTTTTCGGGGGCACCCGGGAACGACAGCAGCACCCACAGCAGGATGGTCAGCGAGAGGATGATGCCGCCCACGCGCTTGAGGAAGATCATGCCGCGTTCGTACAGGCCCACGGCCAGGTCGCGCGGGTGCGGAATGCGGTAGGACGGCAGTTCGAGCATCAGCGGGTGCTCGCTCTTGTCGCGGCGCCACTTCTTCATCACCCACGACATCGCCAGTGCGCTGAAGATGCCGGCCGCATACAGGGCAAACAGGATCAGGCCCTGCTGGCTGACGAAGCCCCACAGGGTCTTCTGCGGGATGAACGCGCCGATCAGCAGGGCGTACACCGGCAGGCGTGCCGAGCAGGTCATCAGCGGGGCGACCAGGATGGTGGCGAGGCGGTCGCGCGGGTCCTGGATGCTGCGGGTGGCCATGATGCCGGGCACCGCGCAGGCGAAGCTGGACAGCAGCGGGATGAACGAACGGCCCGACAGGCCGGCCGAGGCCATCATGCGGTCGAGCAGGAACGCGGCACGCGGGAGATAGCCCGACTCTTCCAGGGCCAGGATGAAGGCGAACAGGATCAGGATCTGCGGCAGGAACACCACCACCCCGCCCACGCCGGCGATGATGCCGTCGGTGAGCAGGCTGGTCAGCGGGCCGGGCGGAAGGTTGGCGCCCACCACCTCGCCCAGCCAGCCGAAGCCGGCCTCGATGCCGTCCATCATCGGCGTGGCCCAGGCGAATACCGCCTGGAAGATCAGGAACATCACCACGATCAGGGTCATCAACCCGAACACCGGGTGCAGCAGCCAGCGGTCCAGTGCGTCGTCGATCTTCGCAGTGCGGGTGGGCATGCTGACCGCTGCGGCGAGGATGCCGCGCACCTGGGCGTGGTAGTCCGCTTCGCCGGCGACCGCCGCCACCAGCGGGGCATCCAGGTGCGGCACCATCGCATCCAGGCGTTCGACCAGCGCCTGGGCGCCGTTGCGGCGTACGGCCACGGTTTCCACCACGGGCACGCCCAGGGCCTTCTCCAGCGCCGGCACGTCGATCTTGATGCCACGGCGCTCGGCCGCATCCACCATGTTCAGCGCCACGATCATCGGCTTGCCCAGCTCGCGCAGTTCCAGCGCGAAGCGCAGGTGCAGGCGCAGGTTGGTGGCGTCGATCACGCACAGCAGCACGTCGGGGGCGGCCTCGCCCGGGTAGAAACCCCGGCACAGGTCGCGGGTGATTGCTTCGTCCAGGCTGGCCGGCTGCAGGCTGTAGGCGCCAGGCAGGTCGAGCACGGCGAATTCACGGCCAGATGGCGCGCGCAGGCGGCCTTCCTTGCGCTCCACGGTCACGCCGGTGTAGTTGGCGACCTTCTGGCGGCTGCCGGTGAGCTGGTTGAACAGCGCGGTCTTGCCGCTGTTGGGGTTGCCGACCAGGGCAATGCGCAGGGTGGCGGCGCTCATGCGGCCTCTCCATCTGCAACGGCAGTGATGTCGATGCGCCTGGCTTCGGAAATCCGCAGGGCGAAACGGGTGAACCCGACCTGCACCAGCAGCGGTTCGCCGCCGATGGGACCACGGGCTACCAGACGCACATCTTCACCCTTGACGAAGCCCAGTTCCCTGAGCCGACGGGCGATGGCGTCGTTTGCATGGAGGTCGCGCACCGATTCCACCAGAGCGGAGCCGTGCAGCGGCAGATCGGACAACGTCACAGGTCGCCTTCGGTCGATAAGAATGGTTATCAATTCTAGCATCGCCGCGCCGCGTCATGGCCCGGGCCGCATGGGCCGCTATGATCCATACATGTATGGAGCAGGCGCAGGCCCCCGATGAGTGACGCTTTACGAATTGAACGCAGCGCGGCCGTGCTGACCCTGTGGCTGAACCGCCCTACCCTGCACAATGCCTTCGACGCCGGGCTGATCGCCCAGCTCACCGCCGCGCTGGAAGCGGCCGGCCGCGACGCGCAGGTCCGCGCGGTGGTGCTGGCCGCCACCGGGGCTTCTTTCTCGGCCGGCGCGGACATGCAGTGGATGCGCGGCATGGCCGCCGCCAGCGAGGAGGACAACCGCCAGGATTCGCTGGCGCTGGCCCGGTTGATGCGCACCCTGGATGAGCTGCCCAAGCCGACCATCGCCCGCGTGCACGGGGCGGCGTTCGGCGGCGGGGTCGGCCTGGTGGCCTGCTGTGATATCGCCATTGCCAGCACCACCGCCCGCTTCGGCCTGACCGAAAGCCGGCTGGGCCTGCTGCCGGCGGTGATCTCCCCTTATGTGATCGATGCGATCGGCCCGCGCCAGGCGCGGCGCTGGTTCGCCACCGGCGAGCATTTCGACGCCGACACCGCCCTGCGCATCGGCCTGGTCCACCAGCTGATCGAACCTGAACGGATCGACGAAGCGGTTCAACGCCAGCTGGGCCTGCTCGACAAGGCCGGCCCGATCGCCTCGTCGTCGGCCAAGGAACTGGTGCGCCGGGTCAGCCTTGGGCGCGACCGCGACGCAACCGACCGCGACAATGCCGCGCTGATCGCCCGCCTGCGGGTGTCCGAGGAAGGCCAGGAGGGCCTCGGCGCTTTCCTGGACAAGCGCTCGCCCCATTGGGTTACCCAGGACTGAAGGGCCCCGGGCCCACGCACCCGCGGGCTGGCCGCTTTGCCGCCCATCCCGCGTATCCCCCTTTCATGGCCCACAGGGAAACCTGGGTCGCTCCACTTCGCCAGGAACGTTCGTGACTCCATCCCCCACCCGTCCACTGCAGGCTGTGCGTCTTCCCTCCCATGGGGAGCATCGGCATGGATGATTTCGTACGCATTGTCGAAGTCGGTCCGCGCGACGGACTGCAGAACGAAGCCCAGCCGGTGGCCACCGCCGACAAGATCGAGCTGATCCGCCAGCTCTCGCTGACCGGCCTGCGCACCATCGAAGCCACCAGTTTCGTCAGCCCGCGCTGGGTGCCGCAGCTGGCTGACGCCGCCGAGGTCTATGCCGGCATCGAACGCCGCCCGGGTATCGCTTACCCGGTGCTGGTGCCCAACGAGCAGGGCTACGACCGTGCCCGCGCGGTGGGCGTGGAGGAAGTGGCGGTGTTCACCGCCGCCTCGGAAACGTTCAACCGCACCAACACCAATGCCGGCATCGACGAGTCGCTGGCGCGCTTCGCACCGATCCTCGAGCGCGCCCGCGTCGACGGGGTGAAAGTGCGCGGCTACGTGTCCACCGTGCTCGGCTGCCCTTACCAGGGCGAGGTCGCCGTCAGCGAAGTGGTGCGCGTCGCACGCGCGCTGCACGACCTGGGCTGTTACGAAATTTCGCTGGGCGACACCATCGGCGTGGGCACGCCGCGCAAGGCCCGCGCCATGCTGCGCGCGGTGGCCAGCGAAGTGCCGATGCCGGCCCTGGCCGTGCATTTCCACGATACCTACGGCCAGGCGCTGGCCAACATCGATGCATGCCTGGAGGAAGGCGTGCGCGTGGTCGATTCGGCCGTGTCCGGTGCCGGCGGCTGCCCTTATGCCAAGGGTGCCAGCGGCAACGTGGCCAGCGAAGACGTGGTGTACCTGCTGCATGGCATCGGCATGCGCACCGGCATCGATCTGCCGGCGCTGGCCGCCACCGGCCGCTGGCTGGCCGCACGGCTCGGCCGCGAAACCGGCAGCAAGGCCGGCAGGGCCCTGGCCGCGACATGAGCCGACGCCGCCCGCGCACGGATGCAGCGGTCGGTGATCACCTCACCGGGCACGTCGACGCGCTGGCGGCCCTGGAAGAGGCGCTGGCGCAGCCGCCCGGCGACGACCTGCACGCCCTGCTGCGCGATGTGCAGCAGGCGCTGCAGGAAGCGATGGACGAACGCCAGCTGGCGCTGCGCCGCTACGCGGCCCTGTTTGATGCGGTGCCTGATCCGGTCAGCATCCTCAGCGAATCCGGCGTGGTGCTGGATCTCAACAGGGCCGGCATCCGCGCCTATGGCCGGGCCCGCGAAGACATCATCGGCCAGCCGATCGAACTGCTGAATCCGGACCTTCCCAGCGATCACCTTGATCCGGTCTGGGAAGCGTTGCGCCGGGGCGAAACCTACGTCATCGAAGTCACCAACATGCGCGGCGACGGCAGCCGCTTCCCGGTGGAAGTGCATTCGGCCGGCTTCGAGCACCAGGGCGAGCACTGCATCGTGGCGGTGGCGCGCGACCTGAGCAGCCGCTGGCAGGCCGAATCGCGCTACCGGCTGCTGATGGAATCCATCGACAAGGGGGTGATCCTGTTCGACCGCGACCTGCGCGTGATCTCGGCCAACCCGGCCGCGCACCGCATCCTGGGCACGCAGGGGAATGGCGGCAGCCTGGCCGCCATGCTGAGCCCGGACGACTGGATCAGCGTGGACGAGCACGGCCATCCGCTCACCCGCGACCAGTGGCCGGCAGCAGAAGCACTGCTGCGCGGGCGCATCGTCCGCAGCACCATTGTCGGCCTGTACCACCGCCCACGCGGGCGGATGATCTGGATTTCCACCACCAACGTGCCGGTGTACGGCAATGGACGCGACTGCCCCGATCACGTGTTCGGGCTGTTCAGCGACATCACCGAACTCAAGCGCAACAACACCCTGTTCGACCGCGCCCAGTCGCTGGCCCACATCGGCGGCTGGGAATGGGACCGCGGCCTGCAGCGCCTGTACCTCACCGATGAAGCCGCGCGCATTCTTGGCCAGGAGCTGCCGCTGCAGGACATGGCGCACCTGATGGACTGCCTGCGCCTGGACGACCGCTCGCAGCTGCAGCAGGCGCTGCTGGACGTGATCGACCGCCAGGTACCTTTCGAGCTGGAGCTGCAGGGCCAGCGCAGCGACGGGCATTCGTTCTGGGTGCGCATGATCGGCGAGGCCGAGGCCGGCGACGTCAATGCCGCGCGCATCGCCGGCACCGTGCAGGACATCACCTCGCGCAAGCATGCCGAGGAAACCCTGCGCATCCAGGCCCGGACCGACCCGCTCACCGGCATCATGAACCGCGATGCGGTGCTCACCGACCTGGCCACCCGCATGGGCAGCCCCACCCACTGCAAGGTGGGCGTGCTGTACATCGACCTGGACCGCTTCAAGACCGTCAACGACCTGCTCGGCCACAACGCCGGTGATGAACTGCTGATCGATGCCACCCGGCGCATTTCCACCGCGATCGGCACCGAAGGGCTGGTGGCGCGGTTTGGCGGCGACGAATTCCTGGTGGTGTGCGATACCCGCGACCAGCCCGACCAGCCCGAGCGCCTGGCCGAGGCGATCACCCGCGCCTTCTCCACCCCGTTCCGGTTCGGCAGCGACGAGTTCTCGGTCACCACCAGCATCGGCATCGCCCGCGCGCCACAGGACGGGCTGCGCCCGCAGCAGCTGATCCAGAACGCGGACATCGCCATGTATGACTGCAAGCGGCGCACCCGCAACGGCTGGCAGGTGTTTTCCCCGGAGCTGGCGCAGCGCCAGCACGACCGCCTGCAGATCGAAAGCCGCCTGCACCGCGCGCTGGACGACGACGAGTTCCACCTGGTCTACCAGCCGCAGGTGAACCTGCATACCGGCCAGCTGGTAGCCGCCGAAGCGCTGATCCGCTGGCGCAACTCGCAGTTGGGCGAGCTGCGCCCGGACATCTTCATCGGCCACGCCGAAAGCACCGGCGACATCGTGCGGATCGGGCTGTGGGTGCTCAACGAGGCCTGCCGCCAGGTACGCCAGTGGCAGGACGATGGCCTGGGCATCGTGCGGGTGGCGGTGAACGTGTCCTACCGCCAGTTCGTCGGCGAGGACCTGGCCCGCAACGTGCGCCAGGCGCTGGACCAGTACGGCCTGCCCGGCAGCGCGCTGGAGCTGGAATTCACCGAGCGGGTATTGATCGAGGACGCGCCCGACACCCTGCAGACCTTCGCGCGGCTGCGCGAGATGGGGGTGCTGCTGACCATCGACGATTTCGGCGAAGGCTACAGCGCGCTCAACTACCTGCGCCGGCTGCCCATCCACGGGCTCAAGCTCAGCCAGATGTTCGTCGAGGGCGTGCCCGGCAACCGCTCGGACGTGGCGGTGTGTGAGGCCGTTTGCGGCATCGCCCGCAGCCTGGGACTGGGGCTGGTCGCCGAAGGCATCGAATCGGAGGAGCAGCGCCGCTTCCTGCACGGCATGGGGGTCACCGTCGGCCAGGGCTTCCTGTTCGCCCCGGGACTGTCCCCGGACGAATTCGCCCGCCGCCTGCCGCCGCGCCGCTGAGCGCCCGTCTGCGCTGCACAACGGCGAACGGGCCGGCATCCGCTAGAATCGGCGGCTCTTGAACCTGCGGGATCGTGCAATGCAGCTGTCTTCCGTCCGCGCCGTCGTCACCGGCGGTGTTTCCGGCCTCGGCCTTTCGGTGGCCCAGCACCTGGTCGCCCATGGCGCCAAGGTGGCCCTGTTCGACCTCAATGACGACAAGGGCGCCGCCGCCGTTGCCGACCTGGGCGCTGCCAACGCCCGCTACTTCAGCACCAATGTCAGCGACGAAACCGCCGTGGCCGCGCAGATCGACGCCGCGCACGACTTCCTGGGCGGCCTCAACGCCGTGGTCAGCTGCGCCGGCATCCTCGGCGCGGGCCGCGTGCTCGGCAAGGAAGCGCCGATGCCGCTGGCCACCTTCCAGAACACCGTCATGGTCAACCTGGTCGGCAGCTTCAACGTGGCCAAGGCCGCGGCCAACCGCATGCAGCACAACGCCGCCGGCGACGATGGCGAGCGCGGCGTGATCATCAACACCGCCAGCGTGGCCGCCTACGAAGGCCAGATCGGCCAGGCCGCCTATGCCGCCTCGAAGGGTGGCGTGGTCGGCATGACCCTGCCGATGGCGCGCGAGCTGTCGCGCTTCGGCATCCGCGTGATGACCATCGCCCCGGGCATTTTCTGGACCCCGATGGTCGATGGCATGCCACCGGCCGTGCAGGAATCGCTGGCCGCCTCCATCCCGTTCCCGCCGCGCCTGGGCAAGCCGGAAGATTTCGCCGGCCTGGTCGGCCACATCCTGACCAACACCTACCTCAACGGCGAGACCATCCGCCTCGACGGTGCGGTGCGCCTGGCACCCAAGTAAGCAAGCACCATTACCTCCCACGAACCGACCTTCATTACATGAAAGCCAACGACATCAAGAAAGGCAACGTCGTCGAATACAACAACGGCGTGTACCAGATCCGCGACATCGAGCGCAGCTCGCCGCAGGGTCGCGGCGGCAACGTCCGCTTCCGTTTCATCATGTACAGCGTGCCGGGTGGCAACAAGCTGGACGCCAGCTTCGACGCCGACGACAACCTGCCGGAAGTCGAACTGCTGCGCCGCCAGTCCACCTATTCGTACAAGGACGGCGATGCGTTCGTGTTCATGGACGATGAGGATTACACCCCGTACACCCTCGATGCCGATGTCATCGGCGATGACGCCGGGTACATCACCGATGGCCTGACCGGCATCTACGTGCAGGTCATCGATGACCAGCCGGTGGCCGTGCAGCTGCCGAGCAGCGTGGTACTGGAAGTGGTCGAGACCCCGCCGGAACTGAAGGGCGGCACCGCCACCAAGCGCCCGAAGCCGGCCAAGCTCAATACCGGCATTGAAATCATGGTGCCGGAGTACATCTCCAACGGCGAGCGCGTGCTGGTCAATACCGCGACCGGTGAATTCGCCGGCCGCGCGGACTGAGGTAGCGCGCTGAATCAGGGGCGCTCGGCCAAGGCCGGCGCCCCTGCGAAATCGCCACAGCCGTGGTACTGGCGTGCGCCCACCGTGAGCATCACCGTGGCGCCGAAGGCCTGCCCGCTCATGTCGTCATGGCAGACCGTGCGCTGGAAGCTGACCTTGATGTCGGTGCCATCGGCGGCCTTGCCCGACCAGCCATCCTTGCCTTGGGTCGGCGACACCACTTCAAACTTCTGCTCGCCGTAACCGGTCTCCACGCGCAGCACCGGCTTTTCGCCTGCGCTCACCTGGGCCAGCCAGCCCGGCTCGTTGCCGGTGGCACGGAACCCGGGCGGCGCGGCTGCGCTCGCGGCGGCGGCAGCAATCTCGCCTTCCTTGCCCGATCCGGTGCAGTTGCGGTCCGGCTCGCCCTTCAGGGTCAGCGTGCCTTCGGTGGTGCCCTTGGTCCAGAACACATTGCCCTGCCCGTCACTGAACTTCGCGCCGGAGGCGGCGGTGTCCGATGCCATCACGAAAGTACGCCCGCCGACGACCACCGTGGCCGAATCCTGGCCGCGATAGGTCGCCTGCACCGGCAGATCGCCGCACTGGAAGGCATAGACGCGTTCGTCGGAAGTCGGCGCGGCCGCCGGCGGCGGGGTTTCATTCCCGGCCGCAACGGGATCGGGTGCCGCGCTGTCGGCCTGCTGCGCGGGCTGGCACGCGGCCAGGCCGGTGGCGATGGCCAGGCTGAGAATAAGGGGAGATGCGCGCATGTTCGACTCCTTGCCGATGTTCTGGTTCAACCAAGGATCGTAGCCCTGCGGGTGTGAGCGGAGGTGAAACGCGGCCGCTTTACGCCTGTTCGCGTGCCAGCTGGCGCATACGGCTTCCCAGCCGGGCCAGGGTGTCGTCGATCGTGGCCAGCTCCTGCTGCTGCGCCGCAGGCAATCGCGCGCGCATCTGCGCCTGCAATGCCGTCCATGCCGGCACCCCGCGTGCACTGATCTGTTTTGCAGCCTCGGCCGCGATGACACGCTCCCCTGCCGTCGGCAGGCCATAGCCGTCACCGCCCACCAACCCGGCCGGATTCACCAGCTGCCCTGCATCTTCCAGCAGCGCGAGCAACGCTGCGTGCGCTTCATCGCCGCCCGCATCCGCATCCCCCAGCGCGCGCTTCAGCCCATCGCGCGCGCGCAGCTCTTCCCGGTACCGCGCCGCCTGCTCCAGCAACAACAACGCTGATGTCGCACGCAATCCCCCACGGTCCGCCCATTGCGCACGCTGCGCCGCCGGCAGTTCCAACCACGCGGTCACTTTTGTGGTCGGCAATGCCAGTTCCACCCGCGCGACATCGAACAACTGCTGGTAATGCGCCTGCGCCGAGGGGAAGTAGTAACCCAACCGCATCGCCTCGCGGCGGTCGTCCAGCACCGCGCCATCGGCACGGCCTTGGCGCTCGAGTCGACGCAGCAGACCGCCGGGGCTGAGCCGGTTCAGGCCGGGATCGGCCCAGCGTGGCACGCCTTCCTGCAGCAGCTTGCCGGTTTCCACCGCGCAGTTGTTGCTGACAAAGCGATACCGCCCAGCATAGCTCCAGTGCACCTGGCCTACGCGTTCCAGCAGACCCGCGATGTCGCTTTCATCAAGCGCCAGCGGCACCGACTTCAGCCCGCGCAGCTCCAGCTGGGTGTACTCGTTGATCACCTGGTTGAGCGGCAGCACGAAGAGCCGCGACGGATACGCGCCGGTCAGCCCGCGCCAGCTGGAAATCTGCACATCGCCGACGAACGCGCGGAACGACAGCACCCGGTGATGCGCCAGATCCAGCCGGCACGCCGGGCCACGCGGGCGCCCCGGCGCGCAGATCACCAGGCGCAGCATGCTGTGACCCCAGCGGCTCATCAGCTGGTCGTTGCCCTCGGCCAGCAGGTAGTCCACCGCATATACCCGCTGCGGATCCAGCTCCAGCAACGAGGCTTCGCCGGTGACATCGCCGGCCTGCACCAGCGCCACGCGCGGGTCGCACGCGGCCTGCGGCCCTGGGCCAATGTGATCTGCAAACCACGCCGCCAGCGCCGGGCGGCGACACGCGAAATCGGCATCGAGCAGGTAATGCTCGGCATTCACCGCCAGGTATTCGGCCGGGCTGTGGCGTTCGTACGGGTCGGGACTGCGTTCGGTGAACGCGTTGCCACCGCGTCCCCATCGCCACGGGTGCTGCTGCCAGCCGGCCAGGTCACGCCAGCGGCTGCTGTACGACCATCCGCCCCCAGCGGCGCGGTCCAGCACGTGGGTCAATTCATGGATCAGCGCCGCCTGCACCGCGCGTGGCAGTGGCTGGCCGGGCTGTACCTCGTCCAGCAGGCTGCGCCGCAGGGTGATCGCATTCCTGCGGGTGCGGCCATGCACCGTGTCGGGAAGCTGGTCCGACCAGGAAAGAGTCACCGGGGCGACGAAGCGCGCCTGCCATGACGCAGGCAGCAGCGCAGGTGCCTGCTGCAGCACCTGCTCGGCGTTCGCCCGCTGGCCAGGGTCAAGCCCGTCCGCCTGCAGCTGAAGCTGCAGGGCGGCATGGGCGGCCGGGGCGGCCAGCAACGCCGCCAGGACCGCCGCGCATCGGCGCAGGGCCCTGCGGCGCAGTTGCATCAGCGGGCCAGCAGGGCCTGGGCCAGCTGCATGTCGCTGGCGTCGCGCTGGGCGGCACCGGTTTCGCGCAGGTGCAGCAGCGCCGCTTCCAGGCGGGCGCCACGGATGGCGCCGTCGGTGGCCACGAACGCAGCTGCGTCTTCGCGGGCGTCCACCACCACCTTGTCATCGTCCGAGCTGGACGAACCGGCCGAGGAGGCACCGGACGCCGAACCCGCCGAGGAGCCGGCGAAGCTGGAGGCGAATGCCGAAAGCGGCAGGGCGAGCACGGCAAACAGCAGGATCGATCGCTTCATCTTGGGTTCGTTGAGGACAGGAAGAGGCAAAGCGTATCGGCTGCGTGAAATTCTGTCGCCTGCTACAGGTCGAATACCTTGCCCGGATTCAGCAACCCTTGGGGATCAAACGCACGTTTGACCGCCTTCATCAGCGCGATTTCCGCCTCGCCGCGGGTGCTGTCCAGGTAGCCCTTCTTGACCAGGCCGATGCCATGTTCGGCCGAAATGCTGCCATCGAAGTCCTTCAGCACCTGCGCCAGCAGCTTGGTCACGTGCTCGCACTGCTGCAGGAACTGCGCATCGTCGGTGGCATCGGGCTTGAGCACGTTGATGTGCAGGTTGCCGTCGCCGATATGGCCGAACCAGACCACGTCGAAGTGCGGGTAGGCCTGCCCGATCAGCGCCTGGGTGCGCGCCATGAACGCCGGCATGGCCGAAATCCGCACCGACACATCGTTCTTGTACGGCTTGTAGCGCGCCACCGCCTCGGTGATGCCTTCGCGCAGACGCCACAGCTGGGCGGCCTGCGCGTCGCTCTGGCTGACCACGCCGTCGCTGACCCAGCCCTGCTCCATGCAGGCCTCGAACGCGGCCATCGCCGCAGCCTCCTGCACCTCATCGCCAGCGGCGAACTCGGTCACCACGTAGAACGGATGCACCTCGGCGAACGGCGCCTGCGCGCCATGCGCCAGCACGTGTTCCAGCGCCCGGTCGGTGAAGAATTCGAAGGCCTGCAGCTGCATGCGTTCGCGGAACGCGGCAAACACCTGCATCAGCACCTCGAACGACGGCAGCGCCAGCAGCATCACGTTGCTGGCCGGCGGCGGATCGGTGAGCTTGAGCGTGGCTTCCACGATCACGCCCAGCGTGCCCTCGGAGGCGATCAACAGCTGGCGGAAATCGTAACCGCTGGAATTCTTGATCAGCCCCTTGTTCAGCTCGAGCAGCTCACCGTTGGCGGTGACCACCTTCAGGCCGGCAATCCACTCGCGGGTGTTGCCGTAGCGGATCACCCGGATGCCACCGGCATTGGTGGCGATATTGCCGCCGATCGAGCAGGAGCCGCGTGCGGCGAAGTCGACCGGATAGATCAGGCCGTGTTCGAGCGCTGCGTTGTGGACGGCTTCCAGCGCCATGCCGGCCTGCACGGTCAGCGTGCGGTCCACGGCATCGAAGGCCAGCGGCTTGTTCATCCGCTCCAGGCTGAGCACCAGCTCGCCGTTGGCCGCGACCGCGCCGCCGCTCAGGCCGGTACGGCCACCGGAGGGCACCACCGCCACGCCCTGGGCACTGGCCCAGCGCAGGATGGCCTGCACCTCTTCCACGTTGCCCGGCAGCGCGATGGCCAGCGGCGCCGGCGTCCAGCGCCGGGTCCAATCGCGCCCGTAATGCTCCAGCTCGGCCGGCTCGGTGGTGAGCCGCAGCCCGGGGCAGTCCTGCAACAGCAAATCAAGGCGCGGATCAGTCATATGAACAGAGGGGCCAAGGCAATCCCAAAGGGTAGCGCACGACTGTTAGTCGTGCGACCTCGCCAACAATTGGTCGCATCTGAAACCGTCCACCCTCCCCATGGCGCACCGCACCATCCCCGCCCCGATCTGGCATAGTGGGCAGCTCCCGCCCAACATGCTGCCGCTTGCCCATGTCGCCGAAGAAGACCTCATTCCCCAAGCAGGATATCCGCGTGCTGTTGCTGGAAGGGGTGAGCCAGACGGCCATCGACGTGTTCAGTGCCGCCGGCTATTCGCAGATCGAACTGCACAGCAAGGCGCTGCCCGAAGACGAACTGAAGGCGCGCATCGCCGAAGCCCACATCGTCGGCATCCGCTCGCGCACCCAGCTCAGCGCCGACGTGCTGACCCATGCCAAGCGCCTGATGGCGGTGGGCTGCTTCTGCATCGGCACCAACCAGGTGGACCTGGAAGCGGCCGAGCTGGCCGGCATTCCGGTCTTCAATGCGCCCTACTCCAACACCCGCAGCGTGGCCGAACTGGTGATCGCCGAAGCGATCATGCTGACCCGCGGCATTCCGCAGAAGAACGCCGAATGCCATCGTGGCGGCTGGTCCAAGTCGGCCGCCGGCAGCCATGAAGTGCGCGGCAAGACCCTGGGCATCATCGGCTATGGCCATATCGGCACCCAGGTCGGCGTGATGGCCGAAGCCATGGGCATGCAGGTGATCTTCCACGACATCGAAACCAAGCTGTCGCTGGGCAACGCCCGCGCTGCCATCGATCTGGACGACCTGCTCGCCCGCGCCGATATCGTCACCGTGCACGTGCCCGAAACGCCGGCCACCCAGTGGCTGATCGGCGCGCCGCAGCTGGCCCGCATGCGCCCGGGCGCGCACCTGATCAATGCCGCACGCGGCACCGTGGTCGACATCGATGCGCTGGATGCGGCGCTGCGCTCGGGCCACATCGGTGGCGCGGCGCTGGACGTGTTCCCGGTGGAGCCCAAGGGCAACGGCGATGCTTTCGTGTCGCCGCTGACCGCGCACGACAACGTCATCCTCACCCCGCACGTGGGCGGCAGCACCCTGGAAGCACAGGACAACATCGGCGTGGAAGTGGCGGCCAAGCTGGTGCGTTACAGCGACAACGGCAGCACCCTGTCGGCGGTCAACTTCCCCGAAGTGACCCTGCCCGAGCATGAAGACAGCCTGCGCCTGCTGCACATCCACCAGAACGTGCCGGGCGTGCTGTCGAAGGTCAACGAGATCTTCTCGCGCCACAACGTCAACATCGACGGCCAGTTCCTGCGTACCGACCCGAAGGTCGGCTACGTGGTGATCGACATCACCGCCAGCGAAGCACAGGCCGCGGCCGTGCGCGAAGAGCTGGCCGCGATTTCCGGCACGCTGCGGACGCGCGTTCTGTATTGAGGCGATAGCCGGCCCACGGGTAGGGTCGCATCCCAATCGACTGCCGATAACGGTGATCGGCGCGATGGCGGCATGACCTCTGGGGGAAACGCGCTTCTTCGCCAAATGGTCATGCCCTACCGAACTTGGAAACAGGGCCGGTGGTCGATCGGGATGCGACCCTACCAGGGCGGGGACTTATCGCGCGCGCTTGGGCACGTGATCCTGATAGCGGTACGGCACCGGGATGGGCGTCTCATCCAACGTCAGCGTGATCCGCTTCGCCTCCACCTGCACCATCACCGCCCGCCTACGGGCAGTTCAAAGCGGTCCAGCCACATGCCGCGCAGCACCACGCACGGAATGCGCCCGCCGTCTGGCAGCCGATGACCACCGGGATGCTTGAACGAGCCGATCCGCAGATGTTCCGGCGCGTGCAGGCCGATGCCGGTTTTGGGTTGTTCGTTTGAGGGTAAAGCAGAATTCGTACGACGCATTTGCCACCTCCGAGGAAGTCTCCCTCGCCGGAATGGCGAGGGAGTCGGGAGGCTGAAACCGTGCAAAACGTCGGCATGGTGTATTTCCGCGAGGGTGTTGTATTTCACCACCCTCCCGACGAAGAACTTCCACGTTGCGTCTGTTTCACGGAGATTTCAGGCTCCTGAGCAAACCATGCGCGATATCGAACGCGATGGGAAATTGCTTGTTCCGAAGGATATTGGAGTTTCAGTAGGCTGTGCCTACTGCATGTCGCAATCGGTGCGGTTGCACGCGCATTTCTTCGCCAACGGTCATGCCGCAACCGAACGTTGAAACACCGTCGGCAGTCGATTGGGATGCGACTCTACCGGTGCATTGCGTGCTGGCCGATCACGTTCGGCGACTCATTGGTAGGGTCGCATCCCTATCGACCGCCGATAACGGTGATCGGCGCGACGAAGGCATCACCTCCGAACGAAACGCGTTTTTTACGCCAACGGTCATGCCACAACCGAACGTTGCACCACGGTCGGCGGTCGATCGGGATGCGCCCCTACCGATGCGTGCCGATGGATTTCGTGCGATTACCCAAAGGCGGCGCAAGATGATTCGTGCGATGACGCGAACGGGACGGAACGACGGTTCGTGCGATGACGCATTGGTAGGGTCGCATCCCTATCGACCGCCGATAACGGTGATCAGCGCGACGAAGGCATCACCTCCGAACGAAACGCGTTTTTTCCGCCAACGGTCATGCCACAACCGGACGTTCGAACACGGTCGGCGGTCGATCGGGATGCGACCCTACAGGGTCACCGTGCGAGCCAGCGCTTGGCCATGCGCGGCAGCGAATCATCCCCGTCCGGCGTCTCGATTGCGGCATTGGCCACGTCGGCGACGTCGCGCCAGGCCAGCGCCAGCGACTCCTCGCTGATCGCGAAAACCTCACTCCCCACCGCCCGCACCACGTAGCGGGCGTCGTAGTGCCAGTGGCCGGGCACGTCATGCCGTTCCGGAATCCAGTGCTTGTCGATATCGAACAGCTCGCCGTCCTCCAGCACCAGCCCGGTCAGGCCGGATTCCTCCTCGGCCTCGGTCAGCGCCACCCTGGCCAGGTCGCGCACGCCATCGGCATGCCCGCCCAACTGCAGCCAGCGGTTCAACTTCCGGTGGTGGGTCAGCAGCACCCGCGCCCCATCGGCGCTGACCAGCCAGGCGCTGCCGGTGAAATGGCCGGCCAGCCGGTCACGCAGGAAAGGGTTTTCCGGGTCGTCCAGCAATGTGCTGAATTCGTCAGCCAAGGCGGCGTGTTCGGGGTGCCGGCGGGCGTAATCGGCCAGTTGGCCGCGCAGGGCGGCGTCAAGTGCTACAACGGATTCAGGGTTTGACGACATGGCAACCGGGCAATCGGACGGATTTGGCAGATTATCGCCCGGCATGCTGCATTTGCGCTTGTGCGCAGGCTTCAGCTTTGGCTAAGGTACAGCGGGCCGTTCCTTTGGGGCGGCCGGTCACCACTCAAGGGCGCGGCAACGTATCGCGCACTTGCCTTTCGATTTCGCGGGGCCCGCCCCGCACCAACGTCCACCTGGGAAGCACTGCATGCTGAAGTCTCTGTTGAGGGTCAAACCGGTCGAGCCGGCCGGGCACGTCGATGCCGGCGAACCGATTGAAGGCAGCCTGGACGGCGAAGCCTCGCTGAAAAGGACCCTCACGGCGAAACATCTCATCATGCTGGGTATCGGCGCCGTGATCGGCGCGGGTATCTTCGTGCTGACCGGCCAGGCGGCCGCCAACCACGCCGGCCCGGCGGTGATGCTGTCGTTCGTGATCGCCGGCTTCGCCTGCGCCCTGGCGGGCCTGTGCTACGCCGAGTTCGCGGCGATGATGCCGGTCTCGGGCAGCGCTTACTCCTACTCCTACGCCACCCTGGGCGAAGGCATGGCCTGGTTCATCGGCTGGTGCCTGGTGCTGGAATACCTCTTCGCTTCGGCCTCGGTGGCGGTGGGCTGGTCGGCGTACCTCATCAGCTTCATCACCACCACGCTGCACATGCCGTTCCCGGACGCGCTGAGCGCGGCGCCGATCAGCTGGACCGGGCAGGAGTTCATCTCCTCCGGCAAGCTGTTCAACCTGCCGGCGGTGCTGATCGTGGCGGCGGTGTCGGGCCTGCTGTACGTGGGCGTGACCCAGTCGGCGTTCGTCAACGCGATCATCGTGGCGATCAAGGTCACGGTGATCTGCCTGTTCATCGGTTTTGGCGCGCAGCACATCGACATGGCCAACTGGACCCCGTTCATTCCGGAAAACACCGGCGTGCCAGGCGAGTTCGGCTGGAGCGGCGTGTTCCGTGCGGCCACCATCGTGTTCTTCGCCTACATCGGCTTCGATGCGGTTTCCACCGCGGCCGGTGAAACCAAGGACCCGCAGCGCAACATGCCGATCGGCCTGCTCGGCTCGCTGGCGGTCTGCACCATCGTCTACATCATCGTGTGCGCGGTGCTGACCGGCATGATGCCGTACCACCTGCTGGGCACCGACAAACCGGTGGCGACCGCGCTGGAGCCGTATGCCAGCCTGTCCTGGCTGAAGACCGCCGTGGAGATCGGCGCCATCGCCGGCCTGTCCTCGGTGGTGCTGGTGATGATGATGGGCCAGACCCGCATCGCCTACACGATCTCGCGCGATGGCCTGATTCCGAAGCTGTTCGGCAAGGTCCACCCGCGCTTCCGTACCCCGTACTGGGCCACGATCGTGGTGGGCGTGCTGGCCGCTGCGCTGGCGGGCCTGATGCCACTGAACGTGCTGGGCGAGCTGGTCTCGATGGGCACCCTGCTGGCCTTCGCCACGGTCTGCATCGGCGTGCTGGTGCTGCGCTACACGCGCCCGGAGCTGACCCGGCCGTTCCGGGTGCCGCTGGTGTGGGTGATCTGCCCGGTGGGCGCGCTGTCGTGCCTGTTCCTGTTCTGGCAGGCGTTCGTGGTGCATTGGCACCTGTTCGTGGGCTGGACGGTGCTGGGCCTGGTGATCTATTTCGGCTACGGCATCCGCCACAGCAAGCTCAACAAGGTGTCGTGATCCCATGCTGAAGCAACTGTGGGCCACCAAGCACCCGCACGCCGCCCATGAAGATGCGAACGGGCTGAGCCTGAAGCGCACGCTGGGTCCCTGGGGCCTGACCGCGCTGGGCATCGGCGCGGTGATCGGCGGCGGCATTTTCGTCATCACCGGGCAGGCGGCGGCCAACCATGCGGGCCCGGCGATCATGCTGAGCTTCGTACTGGCGGCGATCTGCTGCGCGTTCTGCGCGATGGCGTATGCGGAATTCGCGTCGATGGTGCCGGTCTCCGGCAGCGCCTATACCTATACCTATGCGACCTTCGGCGAGCTGGCGGCGTGGTTCATCGGCTGGATGCTGGTGCTGGAATACGGGGTGTCGGCGTCGGCGGTGGCGGTCAGCTGGACCGGCTATTTCCTTAGCCTGCTCAGTCATTTCGATATCTACCTGCCATCGGCGCTGGTCAGTGCGCCGCTGGATGGGCAGCTGCGCCCCACAGGGGCGATCGCGAACCTGCCGGCGGCGATCCTGGTGCTGCTGCTGACGTGGTTGTGCTATGTGGGCATCAGCAAGTCGTCGGCGATGAACATGGCGATGGTGGTGCTGAAGACAGGCCTGATCATTCTGGTGATCGTGGTCGGCTGGAAGTACGTGGACCCGGCCAACTGGACGCCGTTCATTCCGGCCAATGAGGGCCCGGGCAAGTTCGGGTTCGAGGGCGTGCTGCGCGGTGCGGCGATGGTGTTCTTTGCCTACATCGGCTTCGAGGCGGTGTCGGTGGCGGCGCAGGAATCGCACCGGCCGCAGCGCGACATGCCGATCGGCATGCTGCTGTCGCTGGTGATCTGCACGATCCTGTACATCGCGATGGCGGCGGTGATGACGGGGCTGGTGCCGTACACGCTGCTGGGCACGGACGAGCCGGTGGTGACGGCGGTGGCGGCGCACCCGACGCTGGGCTGGTTGCGGGTGGTGGTGGAGATCGGTGCGTTGATCGGGCTGTCGTCGGTGGTGCTGGTGATGGTGATCGCGCAGCCGCGCATCTTCATGATCATGGCCAACGACGGTCTGCTGCCGAAGGTGTTCACGACGATCCACCCGAAGTACCGCACGCCGCACATCAATACGGTGATCACGGGCATCGGCATTGCGCTGCTGGCGGCGCTGTTCCCGCTGGACGTGCTGGGCGAGCTGACGTCGATGGGGACGCTGATCGCGTTCGCGGCGGTCTGCGCGGGCGTGCTGATCCTGCGCCGCACGCAGCCGGACCTGCCGCGCCCGTTCCGCATTCCGGCGGCCTGGCTGATCTGCAGCCTGGGCGTGCTGAGCTGCCTGGCCCTGCTGTCGGCGATGACGATGCACAACTGGATGCTGATGGGAATCTGGACGGTCATCGGGTTCGCCATCTACTTCGGTTACAGCTACAAGCACAGCCGCCTGCGCGGCTGAACGTCCGGTGCAACGGCCAGAGCCAGAGCGTCGGCTCTGCCGTTAGCGTCGTTCAGGGCGGGGCGGGTTGGGTTTGCGGGGGACGCCGTAAACCCATCCATGGGGGCTTGGTCGCCGCATCCATGCGGCTCACACCCCCGCAAACCCAACCCGCCCCACCCTTCGACACGCTACGGGTGACGGCGCCAAGGGCCAAAGCGGTAGGTCACGACCGTTGGTCGTGACGTCCTGACCGGCCCGGGAACCTGCTTTTAACGCCAGACGCCGTTAAAATGCCCGCCATGAACGACACCCCTTACGACACGGCTCGTCTGAGCGAACTGGCCCAGGTGCTGATCGACAACATCCGCGAACTGGCCCAGGCCGGGTGGACGCCGGCGACCAGCAGCAATTTCTCGCATCGGCTGGATGACCAGCATGCGGCGATCACGGTGTCCGGCAAGGACAAGGGCCGCCTGATCGAGGACGACATCATGCTGGTGGACTTCGACGGCAAGGCCGTCGGCCGGCCGCTGCGTCCGTCTGCCGAGACGCTGCTGCATACGCAGCTGTATCGCCGGTTCCCGGAGATTGGCTGCGTACTGCATACCCATTCGCCGGTGCAGACCATTGCCTCGCGGCTGTATGCGGCCAATGGGCATATCCGGTTGGAGGGGTATGAGCTGCTGAAGGCCTTCCACGGCAACAGCACCCATGAGACCGCCGTGGACGTGCCGGTGTTCGCCAACACCCAGGACATGGACGAGCTGGCCGCCAAGGTCGAGCAGAAGCTCGACGAAGGCTGCATGTGGGGCTATCTGATCGACGGGCATGGCCTGTACGCCTGGGGCCGGGACATGGCCGAGGCGCGTCGGCACATGGAGGCGTTCGAGTTCCTGCTGCATTGCGAGCTGGAGCTGCGCAAGCTGCGCGGGCCCTGAGCCACATGCTCCAGCGTCATCAGGTCGCGCCCCCATTCAGGGCCGGCCGCTGATACTCTTTGAGGTCCCCCTCGCCGTTCAAGCTGCCGCCATGAGCCGACTGCGCATTTACGATCACGATGAACCCCAATCCCCGCTGCTGGATACCCAGGACGGCGCGCTGATTGCCGCCGAGCTGGAGAAGATCGGGGTGACCTTCGAACGCTGGCAGGCGGCCCATGAGGTTTCGCCGGGCGCGAGCCAGGACGAGGTGTTCGCTGCCTACCGCAGCGACATCGACCGGCTGGTGGCCCAGCACGGCTTCAAGAGCGTTGACGTGGCCTCGATCGCGCCGGACAACCCCAACCGCGCCGAGCTGCGGAAGAAGTTCCTGGACGAGCACTTCCACAAGGAAGATGAGGTCCGTTTCTTCGTGGCCGGCTCGGGGCTGTTCACGCTGCACGTGGACGACAAGGTCTATGAGATCGAGTGCGTGAAGAACGACCTGATCGCGGTGCCGGATGGCACCACGCACTGGTTCGACATGGGCGATGAGCCCAGCTTCGTGGCGATCCGCTTCTTCACCGAGCCGGATGGCTGGGTCGGGCACTTCACCGGCACGGACATCGCCCAGAAATTCCCCCGTTACGTTCCGACCAAGGCGTCCTGATCCATGCCCCACCCTACCGTCATCCTCACGGACATCGAAGGCACCACCAGCAGCATTTCGTTCGTGAAGAACGTGCTGTTTCCGTATGCGCGCAAGGCGTTGCCGGCGTTTGTCGCCGCGCATGGCCAGCAGCCGGAGGTGCGTCGCTGGCTGGATGCGGTGGCGGTGGAGATCGGCGGTGCCTGCCAGGACAGCCTCATCGTGGAAACCCTGCAGGGCTGGATCGACCAGGATCGCAAGCACACGGCGCTGAAGGCGCTGCAGGGCATGATCTGGGAAGATGGCTACCGCAACGGTGACTACAAGGCGCACTTCTATCCGGAAGTGGCGGCGGTGCTGAGCGGTTGGCATGCCGAGGGCAAGCCGCTGTACGTGTACTCCTCCGGTTCGGTGCCGGCGCAGAAGCAGTTCTTTGGCTTCAGTGAGGCCGGCGACCTGACCGGGCTGGTGTCGGGCTGGTTCGATACCGAGATCGGCGGCAAGCGCGAGGCGGAAAGCTACCGCAACATCGTCAAGGCCATCGGCGTACCGGCCGGGCAGATCGTGTTCCTGTCGGACGTGGTCGAAGAGCTGGATGCAGCCCGTGAAGCCGGCCTGCAGACCCGCCTGCTGGACCGCCTGGACGATTACCCGCTGCCTCGCACCGGCGAAGCCACGCACGGCCACGACCGCGTGGAAAATTTCCAGCAGATCACGCTGTAATCCAGGCCACGCGATCAGTATCGGAATATCGCACGAACGATTTCGGTAGGGTCGGTTCCCAAACGACTGCCGATAGCGGTCGTGACTTCTTTAACGCATGACCTCCGGCGAAAACGTCTCTCCGTTTGAGGTCATGCGTCCCAGCGCCGATCATCGTTACGTGCAGTCGTTTGGGAACCGACCCTACCGATCCCCAGCCCCAAATCCATCACGCCGCCCATCCCGCACGATGCCGGATGGTCACTGAACCGCCATCGCGTCGGCTACTGAGCGGATCCGCAGCGCGTTGCGCAGCGTTTCGAGCTCGGCATCGGCCTTCACCTTGATCCGCACCGGCTCGCCCGGCACCAGGTCGATGGCGTTGTCGTCCAGGGTGGCGTCCATTCCGTCGAAATCCACCCACACGCCGCGTGCCAGCTGCGCCGCGCGCAGCTCCAGCACGATGGCATCGCCGTCCTGGGTCCAGCGGCTGTCGATCTGTACCTTCGGCAGCTGCATGTCCTTGGCGGCCGCGAAGTAGACCACCTGGCGCGACAGCACACGCTTGCCCTCCAGCAGTTCCACCACCGCGACGGTTCGCGCGGGAGCCGCCTTGCCCAGCAGCTGCGCATCGGTGAAACGCCCGACCTCCAGCGCCGACAGTGCCGGCACCGTCACTGCATGCTGCTGTTGCGTAACCTGGCGACCATCCACATCCATCACCCGCAACCGCCACTGCGCTTCCAGCGGCTGCTGCAGGTCATTGAGCAGGCTGACGCGGGTGACGCCATCGTCACGCAATGCCGCCACCGCATGGTCCGCAAAGAACCGCTTCGCATGGAAATGCAGCGCCTTCCAGCGCCCGGCGTAATCGATGCTGGACCAGGACGCACCCGGCCACACGTCATTGAGCTGCCAGTACAGCGAACCCATGGTGTAAGGGCGTGAGGCACGGTGGTGCAGCGCGGCCAGCGCGATGCCTTCGGCCTGCATGACCTGGCTCAGGTAGACGAAGTCGGGGAAATCACGCGGCGTGCCGAACTCGCGCTCGACGTACTGCAGCAGGCGCTGGTTGCCCTCGCCTGCCATGAACTTCTGGTGCGCGCGCACGGTGTCGCTGTCCACGCGCAGCTCATCCGCCGGAATGATGCCCTCCAGCGTGCGCAGCACCGGCCACGCCTGCAGGCCGTATTCGGACATGAAACGCGGGGTCTCACGCAGGTAGGCCTGCACCGGCAGCGCCGGATTGCCCCATACCTGCCAATAGTGCTTGTCGCCGCGGGTGGAGTCGTTGGCCACGGTATCGAGGTCGTTGCTCGGCGAGCTGGACCAGTACGGCACGCCCAACCCTTCCTCGGACACCACCTTGCGCAGGTCGTTGCCGAACAGGTCGACGTAGCCCTGCCAGACACGTTCGGCAAACGCCGGATCGGCCGCCTTCAGGTCGCGGCCATGGCCCCAGTCCTTCCACGCGGTCTCTTCTTCGTTGTTGCCACACCACAGCACCACGCTGGGATGCGCGCGCAGCCGGCGCACATTGTCGCGCGCCTCGGCCACCACGTTGGCGCGGAACGCCGGATCGTAACCCGGCTGCATGCCGCCGCCGAACATGAAGTCCTGCCAGACCAGCAGGCCCAGTTCGTCGGCGATGTCGAAGAACACCTGGTCCTCGTAATAACCACCGCCCCAGTTGCGCAGCATGTTCATGTTGGCGTCGCGCGCGGCGGTCAGTTCGCGGCGGATGCGCGCCGGATCGACCCGCGCGGGGAACATGTCGAACGGAATGACGTTGGCGCCCTTGGCGAAGATCGGCACGCCGTTGATGACGAAGGCGAAGCCCTGCCCGCCTTTGGCGTCGTTCTCGCGGCGCAGCTCCACCGTGCGCAGCCCGGTGCGCATGCGGTATTCGGCCTCATCGGCGGTTCCCGCGTCGGCAACCACGCGCACGGTGTAGCGCGCCTGTTCGCCATGGCCTGCCGGCCACCAGCGCCGCGGTCGGTCCAGCGTCACCGGCACCGACAGCACCTGCTGGCCTGCACGCAGCGACGCCGTCTGCTTCACCGTCGCCGCCACCTGCCCATCCGGATCAAGCAGCGACACACTGAGCGGCAGGTTGCGCGGTGCCGCGCTGTCCACCTCCACCGCCACCGTCAGATCCGCGCGGCGCGCATCCAGCGCCAGCGTCTGCACGGCCACGTCGGTGATCCTCTGCGCGTTCCAGCTCTCCAGCTGCACCGGGCGCCAGATCCCAGCAGTCACGTAACGCGGGCCCCAATCCCAGCCGAAGTGGTAACCGGGCTTGCGCACGAAGTTGCCGACCATCGCATCGCGCGGCTCATCGCCATACGGCGAGGGGTAGTTGCCGGCGATCTTGTGCGGCATTGCCTCCACGCCGGGCAGCAGCGTGGTGATCGGCGAACGGAACACGATCCGCAATACGTTGCCGGTGGCCTTCAGTTGACCATCCACCCGTGCCCGCCAGGTGCGGTGACTGTTGTCGGCGCGCAGCAGCGCCCGATCGTTGAGGCTCACTTCCGCAAAGGTATCCAGGCCTTCAAACGCCAGTTCGGCATGCGCGTCGGCCAGGGTGGCGGCGTCCACGTCGAAACGCGCCTGGTACTCCCAGTCGGCCAGCCCGATCCACTGCAGCCCGGCTTCGGGCGCACCGGCATACGGGTCCGGAATGAGCGTGTGGGCCAGCAGATCGGTATGCACCGACCCCGGCACCGACGCGGGCCGCCATTGGCCCGCCTCGGGATGCGCCTTGAGCTGCGCGTTGCCCGGCAGCAGCCGGAACGACCACTGCGCCTGCAGCTGCGCCGCGCCCGCGGGGAGCGCATGAAGCGCAAGCAACAGAACCACTCCAACGCTCCACGCCCAACGCTTCATGCATCGCCTCACTGTAAGGTCAACTCAACGCACCACGTTGAGCACTTCGTAGCACGCGCCCATGGTGTGGTAGTCGGTCTTGCCGGCCGGGCTCTTTTCGTTGCTGTACTTGCGGTTGTCCGCATCCAGGATGCGGTACCAGGCGCCGTACTGGTGGTCGATCATGTGCTGCCAGGCGTACGCCCAGAGCTTGTCGTACCAGTCCCAGTAGACCGCGTCACCGGTACGCGCGGCCAGCAGCGCGGCGGTCGCCAGCGATTCGGCCTGCACCCAGAAGTACTTGTCGTCGTCGCACACGCTGCCGTCCGGTGCGAACCCGTAGTACAGGCCGCCGCGCGCCTGGTCCCAGCTGCGCTCGACGGCAACATCGAACAGGTGGCGCGCGGTTGGCACCAGCCAGTCGGCCTGCACATGGCGGTCGAGGATCAGCAGCAGCTTGGCCCACTCGGTCTGGTGGCCGGGCTGGAAACCCCACGGGCGGAACAGGTGCTTGGGGTTGTCGAGGTTGTAGTTCCAGTCGATCTGCCAGTTGCGGTCGTAGTGCTCCCAGACCAGCCCGTTGCCCTGCGCCGCCTGGCGGCGGGTCATGTGGTCGGCCAGCAGCAGCGCACGGTCGCGGTAGCGCGCTTCACCACTGGCCTCAAACGCAGCCAGCATCGCCTCGCACATGTGCATGTTGGCGTTCTGGCCGCGGTAGTCGCTGAAGTTCCACTCGGCGTCCGCTTCGTCCTTGTAGAGGCCGAATTCGGGTTCCCAGAAGCGCGTTTCCAGCAGCGCCCAGGTTTCATCCATCCACGCACGGGCTTCGCCGATGCCGGCCTTCAGCGCGCAGCTGTAGGCCAGCAGCACGAAGGCCACGCCGTAGCAGTGGTTGGTGGCATCTTCGACCACGCCGTCGCGCAGGGTCCAGGCGTAGCCGCCGGTGACGGGGTTGCGGTGCACCTCACGCAGGTAGCGGATGCCGTGTTCCACCGCCTTCAGGTCGTCCGCCTTGCCGAATTCGCGGTAGGCCATGGCGTGGTTGAACACGAAGCGGGTGCTGCTCACCAGGTGGCGGTGGCTGGCGTCGTAGACCGTGCCATCGTCCAGGTAGTAGTGGAAGAAGCCGCCGTTGGGGTCGATCTCGTGCGGCTGGTAGAACGCCATGCTCTGCGCGATGTGCGCGCGCAGGAATTCCGGCGAACGGAAGTCAGGCTGGGCGGGAATGGCGGTGGTCATGCGGCGGTTTCCTGTTGTTGCTGCAGCAGTGTCTGGACATCGGCCAGGCTGGGCATCGCGGCGAACGCGCCCTTGCGGGTCACGGCCAGCGCGCCGACGGCGGCACCGAAACGGATGGCGTCCTGCAGCCCGGCCGCATCGCGGCAGAAGTCGACGAACGCATCGCCATCGGCACCCCGCTCACCGAGCGCGAACAGCAGCCCGCCCACGAACGCATCGCCTGCGGCGGTGGTGTCCACGGCAGGCACCTGGAAGCCGGTGACCACGCCGCTGCCATGGCGGGTGTGCCACCGCATCGGCGCGGCGCCATCGGTGACCACCACGGCCTGCGCATGGGCCGCCAGCAGGCGCTGGATGACCAGGGCATTGCCGTCGGCGCCCAGCGGCGCGGCCAGGTAGTCAAGTTCCTCGCGCGAGAGCTTGACCAGGTCGGCCAGCACCAGTGCTTCCCACAGCTGCGCCGTGGGGTCGACTTCAGCCGGCCACAGCGCCGGGCGCAGGTTGAGGTCCAGGCTGACCATCGCGCCGGCCGCACGTGCGCGCTGCATGCCGTCGAGCGTGGCCTGGGCGATCGCCGCTTCGGTCAGGCTGTTGGAGCACACGTGGAAGCTGCGCGTGCCGTCGAAACAGGCCGGGCTGAAGTGCTCGGCGCGGAACAGCAGGTCCGCGGCCGGCGGCCGGTAGAAGCTGAAACTACGCTCGCCGTGCGCGTCGAGTGCCACGAACGCCAGCGCGGTCTTGGCCGCGTCGGTGCGCACGATGCAGTCGGTGGCGACCCCGGCACCGGCCAGGCTCTCGGCAAGGAAGTCGCCGAACATGTCCTGGCCGAGCATGCCGGCGAAATGGGTGTCCGCCCCCAGCCGCGCGGCGGCCACGGCCACGTTCGCCGGGGCACCGCCGGCGTACTGCAGAAACGCGCGAGGCGTGTCCGGCGTGGCCGGCGGCTGCGCAAGTAGATCGATCAAAATTTCGCCGAAACAAACAATCTTGGTCATGACGCGCTCAGCCCCCCTGGCTGAAACCGGCGCGCGGGCGCGAGCCCCACACGCCGTAGAAGAGGATGTAGCCGTAGCACAGCAACGGCAGGATGAAAGACAGGTGCAGGCCGATGCGGTCGGCCAGCAGGCCCTGCAGGAACGGGATGATCGCGCCACCGACGATGGCCATGATCAGCAGGCTGGAGGCCTTGTTGGTCAGCGCGCCCAGGCGCTCGATGCTGAGCGCGAAGATGGTCGGGAACATGATCGAGTTGAACAGGCCGATGGCCACCACCGAGTACATCGCCACCTGCCCTTCGCTGGCCATGGTCACTGCCAGCAACACGGCATTGGCGGTGGCAAACAGGGTAAGCAGGAGGCGCGGGGAAAAGCGGGTCATGATCGCCGAACCGGCGAAGCGGCCGATCATCGCCATCGTCCAGTAGGCCGACACGTAGCCGGTGGCCTGCTGTTCGGTCAGGCCGCCGATGTTCGGCATCGACAGGTAATTGACCAGGAAGCTGCCGATCGAGACTTCCGCACCGACGTAGAAGAAGATGCCCAGCACCCCGAAGGTCACATGGCGGTGGCGCAGCGCATCCATCAGGGTGTGCTTGACCGGGTCGGCCTGTTCGGTGGTTTCATTCAACGCCGGCAGGCGGAACAGGTAGACGAACACCGCCAGCAGCGCCAGCGCGATCGCCAGGCCCACGTAAGGGCCCTGCACCGACTGAGCTTCCTGGGTGCGGTAGGCCAGCTGTTCGGCCGCGCCGAGTGCGGCCAGTTCATCGGCACTCTTGACCGTGTTGCCGAGGATCAGCAGGCCGCCGAAGATCGGCGCGATTGCCGTACCCAGCGAGTTCAACGCCTGCGCCAGGGTCAGCCGGCTCGAGGCGGTCTGTTCCGGGCCGAGCAGCGCCACGTACGGATTGGCCGCCACCTGCAGCACGGTGATGCCGGTGGCGAGCACGAACAGCGCACCAAGGAAGGCTTCATACACCCGCAGTTCGGCGGCCGGCCAGAAGCCGAGCGCGCCAACGGCGGCGATGGCCAGGCCAGCCACGATGCCCTTCTTGTAGCCCAGGTGTGCCACCAGCCGGCCGGCCGGCAGCGACATCAGGAAGTACGCGCCAAAGAAGGTGAACTGCACCAGCATCGCCTTGGCGTAGTTCAGTTCGAACACCGCCTTCAGGTGCGGAATCAGGATGTCGTTGAGGCAGGTCAGGAAGCCCCACATGAAGAAGATCGTGGTGGCCACCGCCAACGCCATGCGCGTGTTGACCACGGGTGCGGTGGATGACGATGTGGGCAGGCGATGCGTTGGAGAGATGGGCATGCGTAACGCGCCTCAGTGTGCGGGCAGGTGAAAGGGAACGGGATCAGCCGACGGCGGGGCCGCTGCTGTCACGGATACGGAGCTGCACCGGTGCCACGGTATGGCGCGGTGCGGCGGTGGGATCGTCCAGCCGCTGCAGCAGCAGTTCGGCCGCCTGGCGGCCGCGCTCGCGCGGATTGACGGTAAGCGTGGTCAGCGGCGGCAACGCCACCGCTGCTTCGGAGATGTCATCGAACCCGGTCACCGCGAAATCGCGGCCCGGCTGCACGCCGCGCGACGCCAGGCCCAGCATCAGGCCCAAGGCCACGGTGTCGTTGTAGCAGACCGCCGCGGTGGGCACGTCGCCGGTGAACAGTTCGCCCGAACGCGCTGCGGCTTCCAACCGGTTGGGCGCTGATTCGATCAGCCAGTCCGGCTTCACCGACAACCCCGCTTCTGCCAACGCCTGCGCATAGCCGGTACGGCGCTGGTGGCAGGAGCTGGATTCGGCATGGCCGCCGAAGAAGGCGATGCGGCGATGGCCCTGCTCGATCAGGTGGCGGGTGGCCAGGTAGGCGCCCTGCTGGTTGTCCAGGGTGAGGAAATCCCAGTCGCCGCCCTTGAGCTCGCGGTTGAACAGCAGCACGTTGGCATAGCCCACGGCTTGGCGCACTTCGGTGGCATCGCTGCCTTCGGCCGGCGACAGGATCAGGCCGGCCGGGGTGTGTTCCATCAGCGTGGTCAACACCGCCTGCTGCCGCACCGGCGATTCACAGGTGCTGCCCAGCAGGGTCACGTAGCCCTTCGCGCCAAGCGCCTCGTCTACACCGGACGCGAATTCGGCGAAGAACGGGTTGGACAGGTCGTTGATGACCAGTGCCACGCTGGTCGAGGTCCGCCGGCGCAGGTTGGCTGCGCCCCGGTTGTACACATAACGCTGCCGGCGCAGTTCGGCTTCCACCCGCGCGCGGGTGTCGACATTGACCAGCGGGCTGCCCCGCAGCACCAGCGACACCGTGGCGCGCGACACGCCGATGGCATCGGCGATGTCGGTTACGGTGACCGCACGTGCGGCACCGGCACGGGGCGTGCTGGCGCGGGTTCCCTTGGCAGCGGAAGTGTCCTTTTTCATCGTGGCGTCGGCGTCCTCATGGTCCTGCAAGCCTAAACGATCACATCGGTCAACGGATCGCGGCCTGCAAGCTCATTCCAGCGCGGCCCCCGGGGTGGCGCAGTACGACACCGGCAGGGCGTCGACCTGGGTACCCCAGCCGCCTTCCGGTGCGGTATCGCCCAGGGTGTAGGCGATGGTGCCGCCCTGCTGCAGGCGGTTCCAGTCCACCCACACCGGGGCATGCGCCTGGCCATCAACCTGCACGCCCTGCACGTACTGCAGCTTGCGGCCGTCGGCACCGGGAGCCTGCAGACGCAGCGTGCGGCCCTGGCCGAGGTCGACCTCGACCTTGGCAAAGCGCGGGGTATGCAGCAGGAACTCGCCGCTGCCCGGCACCGCCGGGTACAGGCCCAGCGCGCTGAACAGGTACCAGGCCGACATGGTGCCCAGGTCATCGTTGCCGGTGACGCCATTGGGCGCGTTGGTGAACAGCTGCTGCGCGGCGCGCACCACCGTGGCGGTCTTCCACGGCTGGCCGATCAGCGTGTACATCCACGGTGCATGCAGGTCCGGTTCGTTGTTGGGGTTGTAGCGGTACTGGTTGTAGTAGCTGTACGGGCCCACCACCCACTCCTTGCGGGCGGCCTGCAGCGGCGACTGCAGCAGGGCGTCGTAGGCAAAGAACGCATCCAGGCGCTTGCCGGCGTTCTCGCGGCCGTGCATGGCCTGGACCAGGCCGGGGACGTCCTGCTGGGCCAGCCACTGGTACTGCCACGCCGTGCCTTCATGGAACCCGTGGTGCGAGCGCGGGCTGTAATGCCCGTCGGCCGGCAGGTACCACTTGCCATCGTCCATGCGCGGGCGCGGGAAGCCGCTCATGCCGGTTTCCTCGTCACGCACGCTCGGGTCCCACACTTTCTGCCAGTTGCGGCCGCGCTGGCGCAGCACGCCGGCATCGTCGGCATGGCCCAGGCCATCGGCCATCTGCGCCAACGCGCAGTCGGCCAGGGCGTACTCCAGGGTGGCCGAGCCGCCGTGGTGCGGATCGACATCCATGCCCTTGGACGGGAAGGCGCGGTCGTAGGCGACGTAGCCATTCTCCACATAGCCCGGGTTGCCCGAGCGGCCGGCATGCCGCGAGTTCATCGGCGGCAGTTCGAAGGCATTGCGGCGCAGTGCGGTGTAGGCCTCGCCTTCGCGCCCGGCCAGCGCGCCGAAGCGCCACAGGTCAACCATGAAGGGGGTGACCGGGTCGCCGGTCATGATGTTGGTTTCGAAGTTCGCGTAGCCCCAGCGCGGCAGCCAGCCGCCCTGCTCGTTGATCGCGAGCAGGCTGCGGCCGATATCCCGGGTCACCTGCGGGCGGGTCAGCGCCAGCCACTGGTTCTGCGCACGGTAGGTATCCCACAGCGAGAAATACTCGTAATAGGTCCAGCCCTCGGCGCGGTGGATGTTGTCGTCGTAGCCACGGTAGCGGCCGTCGGCATCGCTGCCGGTCAGCGGCTGCAGCAGCGCGTGGTACAGCGCGGTATAGAGCACGGTGCGGTCGTCGGCATGCTTGCTGTCCACGCGCACGGTCGACAGTTCCTTGCGCCACTGCTGCTGCGAAAGGTTGCGCATGCGCTCGAAGCCAAGCAGGCGGCCATCCTGCATGCCATCGCTGCGCAGGTTGGCGCGTGCGCCTTCGGCATCCACGTGCGAAATCGCGCTGACCGCGGTTACCGCACGGCCCTTGGACAGGTCGAAGCTCAGCCAAGCGCCGCTGGGCTTGAGCTCGCCTTCCATGCCATGGCGGGCGCCGGGCAGGCCACCGCCCTCGCCCCAGGTGCCATGGGCCTTGAACGGGCGGTCGAACTCGATGCGGAACCAGGTGGTGTACTGGTGGCCACCGCAGAAGCTCTTGGTGACCAGCTTGCCTTCGACCACGCGGTCGCCAACCACGTCGATCACGCTGCCGATCACCGAATGGCGCTCGTTGGCCTGGCCCACGTTGACCAGCACGTGGCCGGTACCGGCGTCGGCCGGGAAGGTGTAGCGCTCGGCGGCGGCACGGGTGCGTGCCGTAGCTTCGGCGTCGATGCCGCCGTAGCTGGTCAGGCGCACCTTGTAGTAGCCGGCCTGGCCGACTTCGCCTTCGTGGGTGTAACCGGAGGCGTAGGCCTTGTGGTCGAAGCTCTTGGCGGTGTCGGTATCGAAATCACCGCCCGGGCCGATGGTGCCGGTCACCGGCAGCACCGAGACCTGGCCGCCCTGCTCCCAGCAGCCGGCGCCGGACAGGAAGGAATGGCCGAACCCGCGGATCTTGGGATCGTCATAGCGCCAGCCGGCATAGTGTTCGCCGATCGGGCTCACCTGGATCAGGCCGAACGGGGCCGAGGCGCCCGGGAACGTATTGCCGTCATCCTTGCTGCCGATGAAGGTGTTGACCTCCCGCTCGAGCGCGGCCGGGGCGGCCTGCAGGATCGGGGTGAAGGCCAGCACGGCCAGGCAGGCCAGGCCCGCCAGCGGGCGGCGCAGGGGCGGAAGGGCAAGGCGGGACGGCAATCGGCGCATGCAGTGGGTCCTATGGTTTGGATCGCTCCAAAGTCACGACGACGTGAATTTAGATCGATTTAAGTAAACCATGGACAAATTGCGGGATGCATTCTGCGGCGCAACATGACAAACCACCCACCAGGGGCCATAGGCACATCTGCCCCCTCCCCGTCCATATTGCGCAGCAGCATGCGTCCCGGGCCCGGCCGTGTTAAAAATTCGCCGCCAACGGTTTAGATCGATCCAACTCCAAACCGTCACAGAACCGGCCACGGCGGGCGTGGAGACCTGTAACCCCACGCCAATTCGGCCTCCGAATTTAGATCGATACAACGTGTCAGCCATACGCTTCAATCCAAGGGAGAGAGTGGAATGAACCAGATGTCCCGCAAACACGGCCGCGACGCGTTGTCGGCCGCCATCACCTTCGCATTGGCCGCCGCCGCCTTCGTGCCGGCCGCCGCGTTCGCCCAGCAGGCCACCACCCCGTCCGAGACCCCCTCGGCAACCACGCTCGACAGCGTGCAGGTGACCGGCTATCGCTACGCGATCGAGAAGAGCCTGCAGCAGAAGCGCGACGCCAACGCCGTGGTCGAAGTGATCACGGCCGAAGACGTGGGCAAGTTCCCCGACAAGAACGTCGCCGATTCGCTGCAGCGCGTGCCGGGCGTGGTGATCACCCGTGACGGCGGCGAAGGCAAGAGCGTCAGCGTGCGCGGCTTGGACCCGGACCTGACCCTGACCCAATTGAACGGCAATTACATCGCCACCTCCGAAACCAATGACGAGGCGAGCCGTTCCTTCAATTACACCCTGCTGCCGTCGAACATGCTGTCCAGCGCCGAGCTGTTCAAGTCGCCTGAAGCGCGCATCGACGAAGGCGGCATCGGCGGCACGGTCATCCTGCACACCCGCCGCCCGCTGGAGATGGAGTCCAACTCCGGCTACGTGACCCTGGAAGGCACCTCCTCGGACAACAGCCGTGACGTCGACCCGCAGGCGTCGGCGCTCTACTCCTGGCACAGCGACGACGAGCGCTTCGGCGTGCTGGTCGGCGTGACCCAGCAGAAGCGCACCAGCCGCACCATGGAAGCCACCACGGAAAACTACCAGTGGTATGGCACCGACACCACCGCGCGCGACGTGTTCGGCAATGACATGAACCAGGGGGGCGTCAACTACTGGTGGGGCAACTCCGGCTTCAACGACCAGAACGGCCGCAACTACACCGACTTCTACATGCCGACGTCGGTGAACTTCGCGGTCAAGGAAGAAGAGCGCCAGCGCAAGGGCGGTCAGTTCACCTTCCAGTTCAAGCCGACCGACAACGTAACGCTGACGGCGAACTACTTCCGCTTCGAGCTGGAGGGTGATTACACCCAGAACATGCTCAAGATTCCGGAATGGAACATGGCCCGCTACAACCAGGACGGCAACTGGGCCGGCGGTCGCCTGCTCAACGGCCTGACCATGGATCCCAGCGGCTCCATCGTCACCGGCGCGCAGTTCGAGAAAATCCCGGGCAAGACCTACTACTGCAGTGAAGACGAAGCTGCCGCCGCCGGCCTGCCGCCGGGTGGCTGGGGTCCGGACGATTGCACCATCCCCACCCCACAGCTGACCGGCGATTACAGCCGCGAAAAGGCGCTGTCGCAGACCGCCGACCTGAGCGTCGACTGGGACATCAGCCCGCTGTGGAAGGCGTCCTTCAGCGGCGGCCGCACCTGGTCCGAAGGTGGCCCCTCGATGAAGTTCCGCATGTCGGCCAAGCCGCGCCGCCGTGTCGATGGCGTGTGGCAGACCGGCAACCAGTACTCGGCATGGGACCTGACCGGCACGCCGTCGGCCACGTTCTCGCCCGACCTGCAGCAGCAGCTGATGAACGGCATTGCTGAAGTGGACACCGGCTCGACCGATTCGTCCTGGATGCAGACCGAGATCAAGCAGAACCACTTCCAGGCCGACTTCACCAAGCTGTTCGAGACCGGCTGGCTGGATTCGTTCCAGTTCGGCGCCAAGTACAGCGATGGCAAGGTCCACCGCAATACCGGCAACACCTACTGGGTCTGCCCGGGCACCGACCCGGCCGACTACGACAACAACCGCTACCAGGCGGGCTGCGACAACACGGCCGGCATCGCGCAGCCGGGCTTCTTCCTGTCCAACCCGATCAGCGGCATCAACGGCGGTTTCAACGCCAACGTGTTCCCGGGCATCAACTACCCGGCGTACATCAACTACCTCAACGACCGCTACGGCGGTTCGCACAACCGCACCGAAGAAGATTTCGTCTACAACGTCAACGAGAAGGTCTACGCCGGCTACTTCCAGGCCAACTTCCGTACCGACCGCCTGCGCGGTAATGTCGGCCTGCGCGTGGTGCGTACCGAGCAGTTCGCACAGTCCAGCGATGCGATCGAACGCTTCAACGACTACTTCCTGGACAACGCGTCCGGTGCACCGATGTCGTGTACCGACCCGGCGGCGGCAGCGTTCCCGACCTACGGTTGCGAAAGCGGCTTCGTCCGCCTGCCTGACAGCCTGGCGCGGCAGAAGTCGTTCGAGCTGATCGGCACCGACAAGACCTACACCGACTTCCTGCCGAGCTTCAACATCGCCTGGGACATCACCGAGAACCTGGTGCTGCGCGGCGCGGCGTCGAAGGTGATCGCGCGCCCGAGCTACACCAGCATTGCCGCACCGGGCGCACTGAGCTACTACAGCGCCGAGTACGTCAATGACCGTCGCGTCGCCGGTGGCGCGCCGCAGGAAGGCTGGCAGGGCCACGGCAGCAACAAGGACCTGGAGCCGTTCGAGGCCACCCAGTTCGACGTGGGCCTGGAGTGGTACTTCAAGCCGGGCGCGGTCGCGGGTATCGGCCTGTTCCGCAAGAACGTGGACAACTTCACCGTGCCGGTGGTGCGTGACGTGCAGATGGTGGTCGGCGGCGAGTCGGTCACGGTGCAGGATTACGAGACCCAGGCCAACGGCCGCGATGGCGTGTCGCAGGGCGTGGAGCTGTACGGTCAGTACACGTTCGACATGGGCTTCGGTGTGCAGGCCAACTACACCTACAACGACACCAACCTGGCCTCGATCGTGCTCGACGGTGAAAGCATCGGTTCGTCGCCGCTGGTCGGCAGCGCTAAGAACCAGGCCAACGTGACGGTGTTCTACGAGAACGAGAAGTTCCTGGCACGTGCCTCGTACAACCGTCGCGGTGAAGTGGTCGGTGGCCTGAACGGCGGCATGACCGAGTACACCGAGCCGTACGCACAGCTCGACCTCAACGTGGCCTACAACTTCACCGACGCGCTGACCTTCACCGCCTCTGTGTTGAATGCCACCAAGGAAGAGCAGCGCATCCACCTCGGCAACGATACCGATGCCCGTCTGATCTCCAGCCTGTACTCGGGCCGCCAGCTGTACTTCGGCGCGACGTACAAGTTCTAAGCGTCAACCCAACCCTGCCTTCGGGCAGGGGAAACGCTCCTCCACGGCAACCGCGCTTTCATAGGCGGTTGTCGTTTTTTTTTGGGCGTCGGCTTCGATTATTTTCATGCGTTACCGGGCGCGGCGGGTTTCACGGCAGTCGTTTGGGAACCGACCCTACCCCGCCGTAGCGGCTTGCACCCTCGTAGAGCCACGCCCTGCGTGGCTGCTTTAGCCAACCGCACACGCAATCCGTCGGGGAGGCAGGCGGGTAGCCCCTGTAGGGACTGTCAAAAACATGGATGTTTTTGCCAAGCCTACAAGGATGTACTTGCGGCGTGTCCCGTAAGGGGCTGCCCGACTGCCTCCCTGCTCGTAGCATTGAAGACGCTGCAGTTGCTGTTGCCTTACGAGACGAAACCGTCCAACGCAGCGCGCAACCCAGCCACGATGTTGGCATCCGTCTGCGTCCAGTCGTTGTCCAGCCCACGCAGGTCGGCATTGCGATAACGCATCCCGGAGACGCGAACCGCCTTTGCAGACGCGTGCAGTTCACGGCATCCGGTAGCCGTGGCAATGTCCGCGACGTTGCCCGGACCAATACCCGCGCCGGCCATCACGCAAAGGCGATCACCTGCCTGGGCGACCAGCCTGGCCAGCATGTCGCTGCCCGCTTCCGCGCTGGCTTGGCCACCGGAACTCAGAATCCGCTGGCAGCCCAGCGCGATCACCTGCTCCAACGCGGTCGGCAGGTCGCGCGCAGCGTCTAATGCCCGGTGGAAGGTGACGCCCAGCGGCCCGGCGGCCGCGACCAGTTCGCGACACAGCGCGGTGTCGATGTTGCCGTCGGCATCCAGTGCGCCGATCACCACGCCGTCGCAGCCCAGCTGCCGGCACTGTGCGATATCGCGCAGCATGATGTCGGTTTCCAGGGCGTCGTAACGGAAGTCGCCTGGGCGCGGGCGGATCAGCACGAACAGTGGAATCCGTAACCGATCCCTCGCCACCGCGATGCTGCCGTGGGACGGCGTGGTGCCGCCCTCGGCCAGGTTGTCGAACAGCTCGATGCGGTCGGCACCGCCCTGCTGCGCCGCCAGGGCCGATGCAACGGAGTTCGAGGCGATCTCGAGGGTGCGCTGCTGCATGCTCAGGTCTGCTCGCTGGTGTATACCGAGGCCGAATCGCGCAGGTCGTCCTGGCGGTCCTTGTCGCATACCGCGTAGACGAAACCGCGATGCAACGCGTACGCGCCGACCTCACCATTGCGGTCCAGGGCCAGGAAACAGACCTGCAGCGTCCTGCTGGCTTCGGGGCGCTTGCGTACCACCCGCGCGATCGCCTCGCGACAGGCTTCTGCCGGAGAGCGGCCCTGGCGCATCAGTTCCACCACCAGGAATGACGCTGCGTTGCGGATCATTTCCTCGCCTACGCCCGACGCGGTTGCCGCGCCCACCTCGTTGTCCACGTACAGGCCGGCACCAATGATCGGGCTGTCGCCCACCCGACCATGCAGCTTCCACGCCATGCCACTGGTGGTGCAGGCCCCGGCCAGCTGGCCCTGCGTATCCATGGCGAGGATGCCGAGCGTGTCGTGGTTGCTGCTGTCGCCCGGCCGCGTGCGCCGTTCGGCGTTGATCTCGGGGGTGTACTGCGCGGTCTTCAACCACTCCCGCCAGGCTTTTTCCGCGGCCGGAGTGAGCAGTTTTTCGCGCTTGAAACCCTGCTGCACCGCGAACTGCTGGGCACCCTCGCCTACCAGCATCACGTGCGGGGTCTGTTCCATCACTTTGCGGGCCACCGATACCGGGTGCAGGATCTCGCTCAGCGCCGCCACCGAACCACAGCGGCCGTCGCCGGCCATGATGCTGGCATCCAGGCTCAGCACCCCGTCGCGGTCCGGGTTGCCGCAGCGCCCCACCGTCGGATTGCACAGTTCGCTTTCCGCCCAGCGCGCTCCGGTTTCCACCGCATCCAACGCACTGCCGCCGGTGGACAACACCTTCCACGCGGCCTGGTTGGCGCCTACGCCGAAATCCCAGGTGGACACCACCCGCGCGCGCCCGCTGGCCTGGGCCTGCACGCGCGGAAACGCCATCACGCCTGCGGCCAATGCACCGGCCTGAAGGAACTGTCTACGATCTGTCACTGGTTGCTCTCCCAACGCCGTGAACCAGCCCGGGAGGGCCGGGAAAATGCTTATGCGGCCGCGCAGCGATGTTCGGCGTGCCATACGGCCGCGCCCACCACGCCCAGCTCGCCATGTTCCACCCGCCACACCGGCACCTGCTCCAGCACCCGGCGCATCACGCCCTTGGCCAGGAAACGGGTGCGGAAATGGCCATCGTCGAGGAAACGGGCCACGTGGCTGGAGATGCCGCCGGCCAGGTACACCGAGCGCGCCCCGAAGGTCACCGCCAGGTCACCGGCCAGGCTGCCCAGCCAACCGCAGAACACCTCCATCGTCTCCACCGCCAGCGCGTCGTCGCCCGCATGCGCGGCGGCGATCAACGCTTCCGGCGTGGTCCACTGCGGTTCCACCCCGCGAATGCCGCACAGGCAGGGATACAGGTTCATCAGGCCGCTGCCGGACAGGATGCGTTCGTTGTCCACGTGGTCCCAGCGCGCCAGCATCTGCTGCAGCACCTGCAGTTCCAGCGCGGTGCCGGCGCCGAGCGCGGCATGCCCGGCTTCGCTGGCCAGCACCGCGCGTGCACCGGCCTCGAAGCGCAGTGCGCCGCCCAGCCCCGTGCCCGGGCCGAGCACCAGGGCGGGCCAGCGGTTGCCGTCGGTCGGCTCGCCGTTCAACGCCGCCAGGGTGTCCGCTGCCACGTGCGGAATCGCATAGGCAACGGCTTCGAAATCGTTGATCAGGTCCAGCGTGGCGAGCCCTGCGTCCCGTCGCGTGTCCGCCACCGAGACCGGCCACGGCAGGTTGGTGTTGACCAGGTGGTCGCCTTCCAGCAACCCGGCAATGGCGACCACGGCGCTGGCCGGCGCCAGGTGCTGCGAGGCCCGGAACGCGGCGAGGATGGCGGCCAGGCTGGGGAACTCGGCGCAGGCAAAACGACGCAGGTTGCGGATGCGCGGCGCCTGGCCGGGCACTACGTCGGCCAGGGCGAGGCGTGCGTAGGTACCGCCGACATCGGCGACGATCAACGTGTCGCCTTGGGAACCCGGGCGCGGGTGGACCGGATGCGCGTCCGGGAACGGTATTGCAACGCTCACGCGCAGGCCTTGGGTGGATTCGATGTCATTGCCGGGATTTTCGGTGATCGTGCTGGCTTTGCAAAGCCGGGGTTTGCCGTACCTGGGCGTATTGCGGTGTGCGTGCTGGACCGTTACGGGTTGGCTACCTGCAGGCGGTAAGTGGTGCTGGCCGTTGCCGTGGGGCCGTCGGCGTGGACGGCGCGGACGTCCACCTTGTGGGCGCCAGCGGCCAGATCCGTCGGCAGCGCGCCGCGCCAGAGGTGCGGCGAGGGCGTGGCTTCGGGCGAGCGGTCGAAACCGCGCAGGCGTTCGGCGGTGTCGTCGGCGACGTTCTCGACCACCAGGCGGGGGTCCGGCTGCTCCACCCGCTTCATGCTCTGCCACGCGCCATCGTCGACGCGATACTCCACGAGCGTGTCGGCCTGGCCCATGAACACGTTGGCGTACACGCCCCAGGCCGGGTAGGCGCCCTTGCGCAGCACCTTGGGCGCGTGCAGGGCGATCTGGTAATCATCCGGCGCGCGCGCCACGTAATAGCGCAGGCCGTACTCGCCACCCGGCTTCACCGAGAGCACTGCGTACCCATTCGGGGTGCCGTCGCTCATGGTGGCATCTGGAATGCCGCTGCTGTCTTTCACGCCTGACCAGAACGCACCGCAGGCCGCGCCCACGTTGTACTCATGCAGCGGCTTGCTGCCCTGCCAGCCTTCGGCCGCACCGTGGTAGTAGTGCTGCTGGGTGTGGCTGTGCCCGCTGAGGACCAGCACGTTCGGGAAATCCTTGAGCAGGGCAAACAGACGCGCGCGGTCGGCGTGGCGGAAGGTCTCGCGGCCCGGCGCGGCATCGAACAGCGGAATGTGCATGCCCAGCACCAGCAGGCGGTCACGCGGCACGCTCTTGAGATAGTTGGCCAGGAAGGTGAACTGGTCCGGGCGCAGGCCGCCGACGTACTTCGGCTTCGCCGTCGGGTAATACACCACGTCATCCAGGAACACGAAGCTGGCGCCGCCCTCCTCCACCGCGTAGGTGTCCGGGCCATAGACCGCGCGCCAGCTGTCCAGCGAATGGCGGTCATCGCCGGCATCCATGTCCAGGTCGTGGTTGCCCGGCACATGGAACCACGGCACCTGCAGCTGTGCGGTGGCCTTGTTGATCTGCGGGTACAGCGACAGATTGTCGTTGACGATGTCGCCCAGCGTGGTGCCCAGCCGCGCCGGATGCTTGCCGATGATCGGTTCGACGATGGCGCGATGGTAATAGCCCACGTCCTGGCGGCTGGCGGTCTGCGAATCGGTGAATACCAGCATCTCGAAGCCGGCGCGTGCGGCGTCGGCGTCCTTGACCGGCTCCAATGCGAAATCCCAGTTGCGCACGTTGCCGCCGGTGGCGGCGATGCCGTCGTACTTCAACCGCGGCGACCCCTGCGGGGCGTAGTGCCGCCAGTAGCTGGGCATGCCGTTGGCCGCGGCGGGGAAGCGGAACTCGTCGGGCTTGATCACGAACACGGTCTGGCCATCGCGCACCGGCAGGCTGTAGCTGCCGTCGGCGGCGCTGCGCACGATCTGCTCACCGTTGGAGACCTGCACCCCCGCCAGCGCCGGGTCGGTCGGACCGCGACCGGGCTTGCCGTCACGCTCCTGGTAGACCTTGCCGGTCACGGTGGCCTCGCTGGCCCAGGCAGGTGCGGACATCAACAGCAGGCAGGCCAGCCAGGCAGCAGTGCGGGTCATCGAGGCGTTCCGTTGGAGGTGGGCGATTGTAAAGCCGCACATCATCCCCTGTGGCCCGTTTCAACGACGTTAAATGACGTGCTTCCCGCTCAACCGGCGTGGCGGGCCACCAGCACCCCCACCGCATCCTGCAGCGACAGCCCACGGGCGCGCAGCAGCACGGTGAGGTGGAACAGCAGGTCGGCCGATTCGCCCAGCAACGCTCCATCGTCCTGCACCACGCCAGCCAGCGCCGTCTCTACGCCCTCTTCGCCCACTTTCTGCGCGATCCGGCGCAGACCCTGCTCGAACAGGGTGGTGGTGTAGCTGTTGGCCGGGCGCTGCTGTTCGCGTTCGCGTACCAGCGCGTCGAGGCGACCGAGGAAATTGCCGGGCGCCTGGGCGAAGCAGCTCTCGCTGCCGGTGTGGCAGGTCGGGCCAGCCGGGCGCGCGCTCACCAGCAGGGTGTCGCGGTCGCAGTCCACGCGCACGGCGACCACCTCCAGCACGTTGCCGGACGATTCGCCCTTGGTCCACAACCGCTGCCTGCTGCGGCTATAGAAGGTCATGCGCCCGGTTTCCAGGGTCAGCGCCAGCGATTCGGCGTTGGCGTAGCCCAGCATCAGCACCGCGAGCGTGTCGGCGTCCTGCACCACCACCGGCAACAGCCCATCGCCCTTGGCCCAGTCCAGCTGTTCCAGCGACTCACGGGAGGGCAATACTTCAATAGACATCACGAACCTCGATCTGCTGCTCGCGCAGGAACTGCTTGAGCGCGGGAATGGCAATGGCGCCACTGTGGAACACGCTGGCGGCCAGCGCACCGTCAACATCGGCCTGGTCGAACACATCGGCGAAGTGCTGCATGTCGCCGGCACCGCCGGAGGCGATCAGCGGCACGCTGCACAGCGCCCGCGCCTGGCGCAGCTGGGCTACGTCGTAGCCGCGGCGCACGCCGTCGCTGTCCATGCAGTTGAGCACGATCTCGCCGGCGCCACGGCGCTGGGCTTCCACCAGCCAGTCCAGGGTCCGCACCGGCACCGCCTGGGTCTTGTCCGGGTCGCCGCTGAAGCGACGCACGCGCCACTCGCCATCGGGCTCGCGTACCGAATCGATGCCGACCACCACGCACTGCACGCCGAAAGCATCGGCCAGCTCTTCGATCAGCGCGGGGCGGCCCAGCGCCGGCGAGTTGATCGAGATCTTGTCCGCGCCGGCATACAGCACGCGGCGGGCGGTCTCCACGTCGCTGATGCCCCCCGCCACGCAGAACGGAATGTCGATCAGCCGCGCGATGCGCTCGATCCAGCCCACGTCCACCGCGCGCCCTTCCGGGCTGGCGCCGATGTCGTAGAACACCAGCTCGTCGGCGCCCTGGTCGCGGTAGCGCAGCGCCAGTTCGGCGATGTCGCCCATGTCCACGTGGTCGCGGAAGCGCACGCCCTTGACCACGCGGCCATCGCGCACGTCCAGGCACGGAATCAGCCGGCGGCTCAACATGCCAGCGCCTCCTGCAGGGTCATGCGGCCTTCCAGCAGCGCCTTGCCCAGGATCGCCCCGCCACAGCCGACCGCCTTGGCGTCGGCCACGTCGGCGGCACTGCGTACCCCGCCCGAGGCCTGCACCGCTACGCCAGGCAGCAGGTTGGAGAGATGACGGTAGAGGTCGATGTTGGGGCCGGACAGCATGCCGTCGCGGGCGATATCGGTGCACAGCAGGTGGCGCATGCCGGCCTGCGCGTAGCGCTGGGCCAGCACGTCCAGGGTCACGTCGGCAGTTTCGGTCCAGCCATGTACCGGCAGCAGCCAGCGGCCGTCGTCGGCCTGGCGCGCGTCCAGGGCGATGGTCAGGCGGTCGGCGCCGAACGCCTGCAGCCAGCCGATCACGGTCTCCGGCTCGCGTACCGACACCGAGCCCACCACCACGCGCGCCGCGCCGGCATCCAGCAGCCGCGCCACATCGTCGCGGCGACGGATGCCGCCACCGGTCTGCACCTTCAGGCCACTTTCGCTGGCAATCGCGCTGAGCAGCGGGGCCAGGGTGTAGCCGCCGGCGCGCGCGGCGTCCAGGTCGACCAGGTGCATCCAGCTCGCACCCGCCGCAGCGAACGCCTTCGCGCGCGGCAGCGGATCGTCGCCGTAGGTGGTCTGCTGGGCGTAGTCGCCCTGCAGCAGGCGCACCACGCGCCCCTCACGGATGTCCAACGCGGGATAGACGGTGAAACTCATGCGGGTTCGTTCTCGAGGAAGTTGCGCAGGATCCGCGCGCCGGTGGCGGCGGAACGCTCGGGGTGGAACTGCGCGCCACTGTGGCGGCCGCGCTGCACCACTGCCGCGAACAGGCCGCCGTGGTCGCAGGCGGCCACGGTGTGTTCGTTCAAGGGGGCGGCATAGCTGTGCACGAAGTAGGCGCTGGCGCGGTCGGCCACGCCGTCCATCAACGCGGCCTGGCGCAGCGGGAGCAGCCGGTTCCAGCCCATGTGCGGGACGCGGATGCCGGTCGCCGGGTGCAGGTGGCGGACCACGCCCGGCAGCAGGCCCAGGCATTCCACGTTGCCCTCTTCGGAGTGTTCGAACAGCAGCTGCATGCCCAGGCAGATGCCCAGCAGTGGCACCTGCAGCTCACGCAGCGGCTGCACCAGGCCCTGCGCATGCAGGCGTGCCATGCCGTGCGGCGCCGCGCCCACGCCGGGCAGGATCACCCGCGATGCGCCGCGCAGGCCCGCCGCATCGCGCACCAGTTGCACGCGTGCCCCCAGTCGCTCCAGTGCGTAGCGCACCGAGCCGAGATTGGCGCCGCCGGCATCGATAAGGGCAACGTCGGTCACAGCGCCCCCTTGGTGCTGGGCAGCGCCGTGCCCTGCCGCGGCAGCGCCTGGCGCAGTGCGCGGGCCAGCGCCTTGAAGCAGGCTTCCACCTTGTGGTGGTCGTTGTCGCCGCGCACGCTCAGGTGCAGGTTCAGGCCCGAGGCATCGCACAGCGAGCGGAAGAAGTGCGGCACCAGCTCGGTCGGCATGTCGCCCACGCGCTCGCGTTTGAACTCGCCTTCGAACACGAAGTATGGGCGGCCGCTGAAGTCCAGCGCGGCGCTGGCCAGGGTTTCGTCCATCGGCAGGGTGAAGCCGTAGCGGCCGATCCCGCGCTTGTCGCCCAGTGCTTCGCGCAGGGCCTGGCCCAGCGCCAGCCCGGTATCTTCGATGGTGTGGTGCTCGTCGATGTGCAGGTCGCCTTCGGCCTGCACGCTCAATGCAAAACCGCCGTGCTTGCCGATCTGCTCCAGCATGTGGTCGAAGAACGGCAGCCCGGTGTGCGTCTGCGGTTCGGCGGTGCGGTCCAGGTCGACCTCGACCCGGATGCGGGTTTCCCTGGTGTTGCGCTGTACGGTGGCGCGGCGTGGCGCATCGGCCAGTTCATGGGCGATGCCGTTCCAGTCCCACTCACCACCAAACTGTGCGGTGCGCAGCTGGAAGCCACGAATGTTCATGTTCTGCGCGAACTGGATATCGGTCGGGCGGTCACCGACCATGGCCGAGCGCGTCCAGTCGATGCTGCGGTCCTGCAGGTACGGCAGCATCATGCCGATGCCGGGCTTGCGCGTGGGCGCGTTGTCGTGCGGCCAGGTGCCATCGATCAACACGTCACGGAACACGATGCCCTGGCTGGCGAAGATCTGCAGCATCAGGTCGTTGGGGCCGTCGAAGGATGCCTGCGGGTAGCCTTCGCTGCCCAGCCCGTCCTGGTTGCTGACGATCACGAACTGGTAGCCGGCATCGCGCAGCTTCAGCATCGCCGGGATCACATCGCGCACGAAGCGGATCTTTTCGTAGGCGTCGATCTGGAAATCGGCGGGCTCTTCGATCAGGGTACCGTCGCGGTCGACGAACAGGATGGGGGTCATGCGGCGGCCCTCCGGGCGCTGAGTACCTGGAGCACGCGGTCGTTCTCCTCCGGGCTGCCAACGGTGATGCGCAGTGCATCGTGCAGTTGCGGCGCGGCGCGCTGGTCGCGCACCACCACGCCAGCGGCGAGCAGCGCGTCGAACGCGGCCTGGGCGTCATTGAAACGCACCAGCAGGTAATTGCCCTGCGAGGGGTACACGCGGACCACGCCGGCAGCCTGCTGCAGGGCCGCCGCCAGGCGGCCACGTTCGGCCTTGATCTGGGCCACGCGCGACGCGGTGACCTCAAGCGCGGCCGGTTCCAGCGCGGCCAGGGCCAGTGCAGTGCATGGCGCGGGCACCGGGTACGGGGCCTGGCAACGGCGCAGCGTCTGGATCAACGCGGGGGCGGCGATCAGGCTGCCGATCCGGGCGGCGGCCAGGGCGTGGGCCTTGGACAGGGTGCGCAGCACCGCGACGTTGTCACGGTGCGCCAGCAGGCTGGTGGCCGATGCCTGCTCCGCATACTCGCCGTAGGCCTCATCCACCACCACCAGTGCCCTGCCCTGCAGCGCCCGGGCAACGCGTTCGATGTCGTCCAGCGAGATCGTGCTGCCGGCCGGGTTCGACGGCGTGCACAGGAACACCAGCTTGGCATTGCCTGCCAGGGCGGCGGCGATGGTGGCGTCGATATCCGCCTCCAACGCATCCCCGGCATCCCGCAGCGGCACTTCCAGCAGCGGTGCATTCTGCAGGCGCGCGCACACCGCATACATGCCGAACACCGGCGGGGTCACCAGCACGGCGTCGCGGCCGGGTTCGCACAGTGCGCGCACCAGCAGGTCGATGGCTTCATCGCTGCCACGGCCGATCAGCAGCTGGTCGGCGGAGCAGCCGTACAGCGCGGCCAGCCGCGCGCGCAGCGCTTCGGGTTGCGGTTCGGGGTAGCGGCGGGCGATGCCCTGCGCGTCGGCAGGATTGGCCCAGGCCGATTCATTGGCGTTGAGCCATACGTCACCCACCAGCGCGCTGCTGCGTGCCGAGGAATACCCGGCGAACGCGCGCAGGTCGCTGCGCACCAGGTCGAGCACGGTACCGTCGCTCATGCGGCCGTCTCCATGCGCAGTGCCACCGCGTTCTCGTGCGCGTCCAGCCCTTCGGCACGCGCCAGCACGCGCGCGCAGTTGCCGATGGCGGCGATGCCCTGTGCGGTGGCGGCCTGCACGCTGATCATGTTCTGGAAGCTGGCCACGCTCACCCCGCTGTAGGCGCGCGCGGCGCCGGCAGTGGGCAGCACGTGGTTGGTGCCGCTGCAGTAATCGCCCAGCGCTTCGGGGGTGTAATCGCCCAGGAACACCGAACCGGCTGCTTCCACCTGCGCCAGCCAGTCGCGCGGTTCGCGCAGCGCCAGGATCAGGTGCTCGGGGGCGTAGCGGTTGCTGATCTGGAAGGCCTGTACCAGCGAATCGACCAGGATCAGGCGCGAGGACTGCAGTGCCTGCGCGGCGATGTCGGCGCGCGAGAGCTGCGCCAGCTGTACCTGCACCTGCGCCTCGACCCTGGCCAGCATGTCGGCATCATCGGTGAGCAGCAGCACCTGCGAATCGGGCCCGTGTTCGGCCTGCGAAAGCAGATCGGCGGCGACGAAGGCGGGGTTGGCGCCGGCATCGGCGATCACCAGGACTTCGGAAGGGCCGGCCGGCATGTCGATCGCCGCCGCGCCATCCTGGGCCACCTGCTGCTTGGCTTCGGTCACGTAGCTGTTGCCCGGGCCATACAGCTTGTCGCAGGCAGGTACGCTGGCCGTTCCGTAGGCCATGGCGGCAATCGCCTGCGCACCGCCCAGTTTGAACACGCGGTGCACGCCGGTCAGGCGCGCGGCCACCAGCACGGCCGGATCGGCGCTGCCATCGCGGCGCGGCGGCGTGCACAGCACCACTTCACGGCAGCCGGCCAGCTGCGCCGGCACGCCGAGCATCAATGCGGTGGACGGCAGCGGCGCGCTGCCCGCCGGCACGTACAGGCCGACGCGGCCAATCGGCCGCACCATGCGTTCGCAGCGCACGCCCGGCGCGGTTTCCACCGCATAACCTTGGCTCATGCCGGCCTTGTGGAACAGGCGGATGCGCTCGGCGGCCTCGGTCATCGCCTGGCGCAATTCGGCCGGCACCGTACGCTCGGCGGCGGCAAACTCCTCATCATTCACTTCAAACGAGGCCGGGGCCACGCCGTCGAAACGCAGGCTGATTTCGCGCAGGGCGGCATCACCATCATCACGCACCGCCGCGATCAGCGCGGCCACCGATTCGCGGGTACGCGCGGCCACGGCCTGCACCGGACGCTGCAGCGCCTGTGCCTGTTCGCTGTCGCTCAACTGGGACCATTGCAGACGATTCATGCCAGCGACCGCTCCACGCTCAACACCATCAACCCCTGGGCGCCTGCGCGCTCCAGCTCTTCCAACCGCTGCCAGGTCAATGCGCCGTGGCACATGGTCTGCAAACGCAGGTGGCCGCCATCATCGGGCAACTGCACCAGCGGGTCGGCATCGGGCAACAGGCGGGCCAGTTCAGACACGCGGTCCAGTTCGGCGCGGAACATCAGCAGCTTGCTGTCCTGCAGCTTCACCACGCCGTCGAGGCGGCGCAGCAGCATGGCCATCAGGCCAGCGCGGGCATCGTCAGGGGTTTTCACCGGGCCGGCCAGCACGGCTTCGCTTTCCAGCAGCGTTTCCACCGGCTTGAGCTGGTTGGCGGCCAGGGTGGCGCCGCTGGAGACCAGGTCGCAGATCAGGTCGGCGGTGCCCAGCCGGGGAGCGATTTCCACGGAACCGGACAGCTCCACCACCTGGGCATCCACGCCGCGCTCGGCCAGCCAGTCGGCCAGGATCGCCGGGTAGCTGGTGGCGATACGCTTGCCGGCCAGCTGCTGCACGCCCTGCCAGTCCCATTCCTCGGGCACGGCCAGCATCAGCCGGCACTGGCCGAAGTTCAGGCCGCGCAGCGCCTGGTAGGCATCGGGCAGGCCGATGCGGCGGCGCGCGGCGCCCTGCTCGTCCAGTTCATTGCGGCCGACGATGCCGAAATCGCAGACGCCATCGGCGATCAGGCCGGGGATGTCGTCATCGCGCACCAGCAGCAGGTCCACCGGCAGCGATTCGCCGTAGCAGAACAGCTTGTCGCGGCTCTGCCGCCAGCTCAGCCCGCAGGCGGTCAGCAGGCTGCGCGCCGGTTCGGCCAGGCGCCCGCTCTTCTGGATGGCAATACGCAGCCGGTCACGTGCCGGGGCGGTCTGGGTTGCACTCATGGGGGAGGTCTCTACTCGGATTCGGGGGCTGCAGGCGTGGCGGTCGCGGCAATGGCGGCGGCATAGCCGCCGTGGCCATGGTCCAGCGAGCGCGCCACGCGCCCGGTGGTGGTCACGCTGACACCGGTCAATTCATGGATTTCGCGATACGGCACGCCCTGCCGCAGCAGCGGCACCACCTTCCAGCGGTCGGACAGCGCCTCCAACTCGGCCGGGGTGCACAGGTCGCGAAGGAACGCAGTGACCTGCCCGGCGCTGGACAGGCCGGCAAAGGCGCCAGCCAAGCTGTCCAGGTCGGCCTGGGGATCTTTCTCACGGGGAACGGGGCGGATTTTCATCGTATCAATGTAATAGCGTGCTATTACATTAGCGCAAATGCGGGCTGGTGCCAAATCGGCTTCAACTTCCCGTTTCCTCCGTTCAGGTTAAGGCCCCCATTCCAGCGGGGATCGAGCTACGCGATCCGTCGCCGGGCGCTGGCCGGCTGGCGATGGATCTGGGCGAACAGCTGGTGGCCTTTGCATGGCCCGAGCTGGGCCGGCGGGTGCGGGTATGCGGGACACGCCGTGAACCCATCCATGGGGGCTCGTAGAAAACATCCATGTTTTCTACGGTCCCGCATACCCGCCCCCGCCGACCCTCGACGGTGTGTTGGTGGCCATGGAACGTCAAAGGCCGGGGTCGATGTTTTTCACGCGTTACCGGGCGTTGAGCTGTTCAGTGCGGTCGTCTGGAAACCGACCCTGCCGCTGCTACCCATGACGTCCGTAGGGGTAGGGTCGGTCGTAAGACGACTGCCAGGAAGCCATCCACATGCGATAACGCATGACCCGGAAACGAAGACGCTTTCGCTGTAAACCTGGCCACCAGCCACCCGTCGAAGGTGGGACGGGGCGGGTTTGCGGGACTGTCAAAAACATGGATGTTTTTGCCAAGCCTCCAAGCACGGATTCACGGCGTGTCCCGCAAACCCGCACCGTCCCGCCAAACCAGGGATAGCGTGCAAACAGGCTGTTCGGCTGGATGCATGGAAGCACCGGGCAACGCCCGGTGCACAGTGAAATCCCGCAATCAGACACCCAGAAACAACAACGGCACCCGAAGGTGCCGTTGTTGTCATCAGGCAGTAGCGAACGTCACGCCATCGCGCGCGTCTGCTCCAGCTCCACCTGCAATGCACTGGCCAGCTCGTCGCGGGCAACCTCGAACTGCTGCTCGCGCAGCAGATCCTTCACCGCCACCACGCCGCGCGCCAGCTCGTCTTCACCGGCCAGCACCACGAAGCGGATGCCTGCCTTGGCCGCGTACTGGAACTGCTTGCCGATCTTCTTCGGCTCCATCTGCACTTCCGCGTTGATCCCGCCCACGCGCAGGCGACGGGCGATATCCAGCGAATCGGCCAGGCCGTTGTCGTCCATCAGCGCCACCAGCGCGTGCACGCTGCTGTCTTCGATGCCTGCGATCAGCCCCGCCTCGCGCAGCTGCCAGAACAGGCGGGTCAGGCCGATGGAAATGCCCACGCCCGGCAGCTTGGACTTGCTGTAGTGGCTGGCCAGGTCCTCGTAACGGCCGCCCGAACAGATCGACCCGATCTGCGGGTGGTCGGTGAGCGTGGTTTCGTACACCGTGCCGGTGTAGTAATCCAGGCCGCGCGCGATCGAGAAGTTCAGGCAGTACGCGGTTTCCGGCACGCCCAGCGCCTTCACCAGCTGCAGCACCTCGCGCAGCTCGGCCACACCCAGCTTCAGCGTCTCGCTGGCAGTGCCATCGGCCACCAGCGCATCCAGCTGCGCCAACGCATCGGCATGGCTGCTTGACCGCACCGCCACGAACGCCAGGATCCGGTCCACCTGTTCGGCCGGGATCGCGAAGCCTTCGCCGGTCAGCGTCTCACGCACGTAATCCGGGCCACGCTTGTCCAGCTTGTCGACCTCGCGCAGCACCGCCATCTGGCGCTCGCCGTCGGCCACGCCCAGGCTTTCGAAGAAACCGCGCATCAGCTTGCGGTTGTTCAGCTGCACCGAGAAATCACCGATGCGCAGCTCCGCGAACACCGCATGGATGACCGCCAGCACTTCGGCGTCATAGCGCGTGCTCAGGCTGTCCTTGCCGATCACGTCGATGTCGCACTGGTAGAACTCGCGGAACCGGCCGCGCTGGGCGCGCTCGCCGCGGTACACCCGCTGCATCTGGTAACGGCGGAACGGGAAGGTCAGGTCGTGTTCGTGCTCGGCCACGTAACGCGCCAGCGGCACGGTCAGGTCGAAGCGCAGCGCCAGCTCCGGCAGGCTCTTGTCACCCGCTTCGGCCGCGTTGGCCAGCGCGCCGGTCGACTGCACGAAATACACCTGGCGCTCGGTCTCGCCACCGGACTTGGTCAGCAGCACATCGGACAGCTCGAACACCGGGGTTTCCACCGGCAGGAACCCGAACCGCTCGTAATTGCGGCGGATGACGTCCAGCATGCGCTGGAACGCGATCTGCTCGCGCGGCAGCAGTTCCATGATGCCGGGCGGCGTACGGGGCTTGATCACTTGCGGGACTCCTGCGGGGGAACTTGGGGGAAGAGCGAGCTGCATATTCTAGCCGCAGCCGGGCCGCGCGGCCTTCATCGGCCGCGTCGAACTTGGCCAACGGCCGCATGACGTATCATAGGCAGGCCCCGCTCCCTGGTTCGACATGACCCGGCCCCACTCCGGAACCGCCGTTGCCGCTGTAGAAGATCCCGCACCGGGCTGCTCGCCGCTGCGTGACTGCCTGCACTGCTCGGTGCGCCACCTGGCCGTGTGTTCGGCGCTGTCTCCCGATGAAGTCCAGGCCCTGGAACGGGTCACGGTGTCGCAGCCGCTGCCGCTGGGGGCCACCCTGGTCCGCGCTGGCGAGGCCCGCCAACATGTCTATACCTTGACCGAAGGCGCGCTGCGGCTGGTCCGTACCCTGGCAGATGGCCGCCGCCAGGTCAGCGGATTCGTGCTGCCCGGGGATTATCTCGGGCTGACCGGCAGCGACCATCACCGCTACGACATCGAAGCCATCGCCGACAGCCGGGTCTGCCGCGTGGGCCTGGCCCCGATGAAGGACCTGCGCGCCCGCTACCCGCACCTGGAGCGCAAGCTGCTGCAGCGCGCCTGTCAGGCGCTGGACGAAGCAGCCGATGCCGCGCTGGCGCTGGGCCGCCTGCAGCCTGCCGAAAAGCTGGCCGATTTCCTGCTGCGGCTGGCCGCGCGTGAAGCGCGGCTGGGCGGGGATGGGTTGCGGGTGATCCTGCCGATGGGGCGCAGCGACATTGCCGACCATCTTGGCCTGACCATGGAAACGGTGAGCCGCACATTCACCAAGCTGCGGCAGCAGGGCTTGATTGCCCTGCCCCACCTGAACACCGTCGAGATTCTGGATGAGGCTGGGTTGCAGGTGCTGTGCGGGGGCTGAGGGGCGGCTTCGGTCACCTTTAAACTCCGGACGGGTGTGCATCAGCCGAAACAGCACGGTTTTTGAGGCTTGCGCCGCGCGTTGCGCGGTGGTCGACCAACGGTCGACCCTACGAATTGTTACGTCCCGGGTTGGGATCTGGATACATCAGGACAGCAGGAATTCGCGCAGCGCCGCGTAATGCGGTGGGCAGGGTTCGGCGTGCGCGGGGCGTTCCAACAGCGCCGACAGTGCTGGCGGCACCTCGATTGGGCGGCCGATCAGCGGTTCGACCACCGATTCGAATTTGGCTGGGTGCGCGGTTGCGGCGACTGCCCAATGGCCCTGCACGCCTTCGGCGCGCAGTTGTTCCAGCAGCTTCACCGCCGTGGCGGTATGCGGGCAGAAGACCTCGCCCGCTGCCGCATGGCGCCGGGCGATCAGTTCGCGGATCGCCGCATCGTCGACCGCCTCGACGCGGAACGCCGCGCGCAGTGCATCGTCGTCTTCATACAGCCAGCGCAGCCGCTCGAAGTTGCTGGGCGCGCCGACGTCCATCGCATTGGCCAGGGTGGCTACGCTGTGCAGCGGCCGGTATCCACCGCCGTGGAAAAAGCGCGGCAGCACGTCGTTGGCATTGGTGGCCAGTGCGATCTGCCCCAGCGGCAGGCCCATCGCGCGGGCAAGTACCGCTGCCATCGCGTTGCCGAGGTTGCCGGTAGGCACCACCAGGTTCAGTACCTCGCCGGTCGCCTCATGGTGGGCCAGCGCCGCGTCGGCGTAGTAGCTCATCTGCGGCAGCCATCGGCCGAGGCTGATGCTGTTGGCCGAGCTCAGGGGAACCTCTGCCTGCAGCTCGCGGTCGCTCAGGGCCTGCTTCACCATCGCTTGGCAGTCGTCGAACGAACCAGCCACGCGCAGGGCGTGGATGTTGTCGCCGAAGCAGCCCAGCTGGTGCGCCTGGCGCGGCGATACCCGGCCATCGGGATACAGCACCACCACGCGGATGCCCGGCTGGCGATGGAACGCGGCCGCGACGGCCGCGCCGGTGTCGCCCGAGGTGGCCACCACAATGGTCAGCGGGCGGGCACGGTCACGCTGGAGCTGGGCCAGGCTGGCCGCAAGAAAACGCGCGCCGAAATCCTTGAACGCGGCGGTCGGCCCATGGAACAGCTCCAGCACGTGGTCGCCCGGGGTAGACAGCGCACGCAGCGGTGCCGGGAAATTGAAGGCCTCCCCGCACAACGTGGCAAGGTGCGGCGCGAGCGCGTCGCCGGCGAAGAACGGCGCAAGCACCGCTTCGGCGTTGCGCGCCAGGCTGCCCTGCGCCTGCCAGCGCTGCGGCTGGGGTCGCTGCTGCGGGACATACAGCCCGCCATCGGGGGCAAGACCGGCGGCGATGGCCGCACTCAGGGTGGCTGCAGGGGCGGCGTGACGGGTCGAAACGAATTGCATGGAAGATCCTGGCAGAAGAGTGGAAAGCGCGCTCACAGCAGGCATGCCCCGGGCGCGTTCAACGGCGATACCCAGCCCTGGCTGTCGAAACCAGCAACGGCAAAAGCGGCCTGCACGGCGTGTTGCGCGGCCTGCGCCGCCGCTTGGCTGTCAAACCACGCGAACACGCTGGGGCCGGCCCCCGAAATGCTGGCGCCCAGTGCACCGGCCGCCAACGCAGCGTCGCGCGCCGCGTCGAAGCCCTCGATGAGGCCGGCGCGACGCGGTTCCACCAGCACGTCGCGCAGGCCGGCGCGCACCAGCTCGGCATCTCCGCGGAAGCAGCCGCTCAACATCAGCGCCAGGTTCGCGCTTTGCGTGACGAATTCGGAAAGGTGGTAGCTGCCCTGCAGTGCCGCGCGCGCACGACGGGTTTCCAGGACGGCGTCTGGATGCACCAGCATGCTGTACCACCCGGCGGGCACCGGGATGCTCACCAGCCGGTCCGCCGTGCTGAGCACCAACCCGCCCAGCAGCATCGGTCCGAGGTTGTCGCCATGCCGGCCGCCACTGGCCACCGCCTCACCGGTCAGCGCGAACGGATACAACGCCTCGCGCGACAGCGGCGTATCCAGCAGCGCATTGGCCGCCACCAGCGCAGCCACGCACGACGCCGCCGAGCCGCCCATGCCCGAGCCCAGCGCGATGCCCTTGTCTATCTCCAGTTCAAAGCCGAACGGCAACGCAAGCGCGTCGATCATCGCCAGCAGCGCCGCCCCTGCCGTGTTGTCGGCCGCCACCAACGGCAGATCCACCGTGGTGCCGCGGATCGCCAGGATCCGCACGCCCGGCGCGTCAGTGCGGCGCACGGTCACGGTGTCGCCTACGCCCGCGATGACATGGCCGAGGATGTCGAACCCCACCGCGACATTCCCCACCGATGCCGGCGAGAACGCGCGCGCCTCCAGCACGTCGTCTGGATTCACAGGCGCGCTCCTTCACCCGCCGCGACCCGCAGCACATCGGCAAACACGCCCGCAGCGGTCACTTCCGGGCCCGCACCGGGGCCCTGCACCACCAGCGGGTTCTCGCAGTAGCGACGCGTGGTGAACTGCACCACATTGTCGGTCAGGCGCAGGTTGGCAAACGCATGGCCAATCGGCAGCTCCACCAGCCCCACCTGCGCTGCATCCGCCGACAGCCGCGCCACGTAACGCAGCACCGCGCCGCGTGCACGCGCCTGTTCCAGCCGTTCGGCGAACACGCTGTCCACCGATGCCAGCCCGCTCATGAAGTCGTCCACGCTGGCCTGGCGCAGGGCTTCGGGCACCAGGCTTTCCACGCTGACCTGTTCCAGGCTCAGTTCACGGCCGGCCTCACGCGCGAGGATGACCAGCTTGCGCGCCACATCCACGCCGGACAGATCGTCGCGCGGGTCCGGTTCGGTGTAGCCCATGCCGCGCGCCTGCGCGACCAGATCGGAGAACGGCACCTGACCGTCGTACTTGTTGAACAGCCAGGCCAGCGTGCCGGAGAAGATGCCATCGACGGCCAGCACTTCATCACCGGTATCAACCAGGTCGCGCAACGTGGTGATCACCGGCAGCCCCGCGCCGACTGTCGCTTCGTAGCGGAACCGCGCGCCGGTGGCAGCGGCCGCCTCGCGGATGGCGTGGTAGCGCTGCAACGGGCCGGCGCCGGCCTGCTTGTTGGGAGTGACCACATGGATGCCGGCCGCCAGCCAGCCGGCATAGCGGTCGGCGACATCGGCACTGCCGCTGCAGTCGACGATCAAGGCGTGCGGCAGGTGCGCCGACAGCAGGTGCTCGGTGAACTGGTCCAGGTCTGTCGCCTGGGCCTGCCCGGCGAGCGCAGCGCGCCAGTCGCCCTGCACGCCCCGCGCATCCAGGTGCATGCGGCTGCGCGATGCCACCGCACGCACGCGAAGGTCCACGTTGGCGCGCGTCAGCAGGGTGGGCTGCGCGACCAGCAACTGGTCAAGCAACGCCGCACCCACGTTGCCAGGGCCAATCACGCCGACCGAGAAGGTCTGCGGCGACAGCCAAAACCCGGCGTGCGCCGCGCGCAGCGCCTTGGTCGCGTGGCGGCTGTCCACCGCCACCGAGATGTTGCGTTCGGAGGACCCCTGCGCGATGGCGAGGATGTTCACCTGCGCACGTCCCAGCGATTCGAACAGGCGCGCGGCCACCCCTGGCTGCCCGGCCATGCCATCGCCCACCGCCGCCAGCACGCTGACATTGTCGGTGAGCTGCACGCGCTGCACCTGGCCCAGGCTGAGTTCGTGCGCGAACGCCTGCAGCAGCGCATCGCGCGCTCGCTGCGCTTCAGCCTGGCGCACCACGCAGCAGATGGAATGTTCCGACGAGCCCTGCGAAATCATCACCACCGACACGTGCGCGTTGCGCAGCGCGGCAAACACGCGCTCGGCCGTGCCGGGCACGCCGATCAGGCCGGTGCCTTCCAGGTTCAGCAGCGCCAGCTCCGGGCTCAGGGTGAGGCCCTTGATCGGGCCGGAACTGGTGCGTTCGGCGGTGATCCGGGTACCGGGATGGTCCGGATGGAAGGTATTGCGGATGATGATCGGCAGGCCGCGCTCGATGGCGGGTGACATGGTCTGCGGGTGCACCACCTTGGCCCCGAAATAGGCGAGTTCGCAAGCCTCATCGTAGCTCAGCGCTTCCAGCTGCACGGCTTCGGGAACCACCCGCGGGTCGGCCGAAAGCACGCCGTCTACATCGGTCCAGATATGCAGCTCATCGGCGTTGAACAGCGCGGCAAAGATCGCACCGGAGTAGTCACTACCGTTGCGCCCCAGGGTGGTCACCCGGTCGCGGCGGTCGCGGGCCACGAACCCGGTGGCCACCACGCGCGCCGCCGGATGCGCGTCACGCCACACCGCCAGGCGCTGTGCGCTCTGCACCCAGTCCACGTCCACGCCGAGTTCGCCACGGTCCACCACCAGCACCTCGCGCGCATCCAGCACCGCGCAGTCCTCGCCGATGCTGCGCAGGTAGTGGCCCAGCAGATGCGCCGAATACACCTCACCCAGGCCCTGTACGCGGTCGAGTACCTCGCTGGGCAGCTCACCGATCACCGCCAGCGCGCCCAGCACCTCGGCCAGGTGGTCGAAGCGCGCATCCAGCCATTCCACCGTGTCGCCTGCATGCTCGCCCAGCAGCGCAACGGCGGCACCGCGATGGCGGGCGCGCAGTGCATGCCAGTCGTCGCGCCACTGCGGCGCGTTGTCGGAAGCGGCACCGGCCAGCGCGATCAGCGCGTCGGTCACGCCCTTCATCGCCGATACCACGGTGACCTGCACCGCTTCGTCTCGGGCCAGCAGCAGCTGGGCCACGTGGCGGTAGCGGTCGGCGTCGGCCACGGAGGTGCCGCCGAACTTGTGCACGACCGTCGAGGTGGCCGCGCGCAGCGGCGCGGAGGAGGCAGGCGATGCAGCGGCATCGGGTGAAGCGGCGACAGAAGACATGCTGACCTCGATTCGAGGCCCCGCGTCATTCAGGCTGAAGGAGATCCCCCGCAACCTGATCTGGTGCGGGGCCGTTGTTTTCGGAAATTACGCGAAGACGACGGGCCGCACCAGGCGAGTGGTGACGGTGGTAATGGTGGTGGTACCGGTGGCCAGGGCAACGCTGCGCATGCCGCCGGTGAGGGCGGTGGAGCGAAGCGTGGCGGTGGCGGCGGCAAGGACCATGGACCAAGAAAACTACGTCGACCGGGTGCTTGTCAAGTGTTGCACCGCAAAAGGTCAAACGCGACGAACAGCAGGCATCGTCGGCCAAAAAGTTGCGAATGTGACCATCCAGGCCGCGCAACGGAATCAGCCGGCGTGTTCGGCCACCGCCCGTGGCGGCCGGTGTGCGTGCGCGCACAACAGCACCCCGGAGACCAGGCAGATGATCGCCAGTGATTCCATCAGGGTCGGCCAGCGCCGCTCCCAGCCGAATCCATACAGCAGCGCGAACAGGGTCTCGAACACGATCATCTGCCCGGTCAGGGTCAGCGGCAGGTTGCGGCTGGCCCGGTTCCAACAGGCGTTGCCGAACACCGAGGCAACCACGGCCACGCCCGCGCTGATGACCCAGAACCACATCCAGTCGACTGGCGCGTGCGCGGGGCCTGGGACGACAAACGCGCTGGGCACCAGCAGCAGCGCCAGCGCACCGGTGGCCACGCCGGTCAACAAGGACCAGTCGTGGCCGGAAATGTCCGGGCGCCGCGCCAGCCAGCGGCTGTTGCCGATGGAGTACAGCGCCCACGAAAACAGCGCACCAACCGCGCACAGCAGGCCCAGCAGGCGCTGGTTGGCCGAGCCCTGCGCATGCTCGGACTGCAGCGCCTCATAGCCCACCAGGCCTACCCCGAACAGGCACAGCGTCAGTGCGGGCGCAAGCTGGCGCAACGGCACTGCGCCCTGCTCGCGCACGCCCGCCACCGTCACCACTACGGGAATCAGCCCAACGATCAGCGACGCCGCCGCCCCGCCCGCCCACTGCACCGCATGGGCCAGCAGCACGAAGTACACCAGGTTGCCGGCCAGGCTGAGCCACAGCAGGCCACGCCATTCGGCCATGCCGATCCGCTCGCGCAGCTCACGCCAGCGGGGCGCCAGCAGCACCACGGCAATCAGTCCATAGACCAGATAGCGCCCGGCCGACAGCTGCACGGCACTGAAATGGCTGAGCACCGCCGGCGCCAGGAACACCACGCCCCACAGCGCCCCGGCAGCCACGCCATTGGCGATACCTACGCCCATCGAACGATTCATCAGCAGCCATGCGCCCGGCAACAAAAAGACTGCGCCAGTGTAGGCGCGACGCGGCGGACGATCTTGACCCAGGCTACTGCGAGTACCGGAAGCGACGGCGGTAATCGGCCGGGGTCATGCCCCACTCCCGGCGCAGTGCGCGGGTCAATGCGCTCTGCTCGGAATAACCGGCGTGCTGGGCGATGTCGGCAATGGACGCATCACTCGCGGCCAGCTGCCCGCGCGCCCAACGCAACCGGCTGGCGCTCAACCAGGCCTGCGGGCTGAGCCCGAACGCCTGGCGGAACACGGCATGCAACCGGCTGCTGCTGACCCCGACCTCACTGGCGATGCGCTCCACCGGCCACGCCTGTCCGGGTGCGCGTTCAATGCGCGCACAGACCGCCTGCAGCCGTGTTGCACTGCCGGCCAGCGAGAACGCCTGCAGCAGTCCGGGCAATTCGCATCGGACCGTGTCGTCGTTGACCCGCTCGTGTGCAGCGCCCGCCACCCGCTGTGCCATCGCGCGCACCTGCACTGGCAAGGCCAGCACGGGCTGGCGATGCAGGCGTTCGAGCGTGTCGTCGTCGAACATCTCCGCCGGGCAGTCCACGATCAGGAAGCGGTCGTCATCACCGGCGCTCTGGGCATGCCCGGCCATGGGCGCCACGAAGGCGCCCTGCAGGGGGTCCAAGCGTGCGCCATGTCCTTCCAGCTCGAACGCCAGTTCACCCCGCACCGGCACCACCCACCGCGCGAACGCGTGATGGTCCACGCTGGACGAGCGGCCATAGCGGCGAAGGTTGAACGCGGGTGAAGACATCGTGAGCGCAGGCGTGACCGAAGATCCAAGTCTGCGCGCGGTTCTCAAAACCTGCAACGCGTCACGGCAAGGGGCCAATACCCCAGTGGTATAACAGGGGCGTAGTCATGGGAAGTACCGTCGCGCCGTACAGGGAGTACCCGATGCCGTTTCTGACCCTGAGCCATGCCCCGCACCTGTTGCCCGTTGTTGCACGCTGGTATTTCGACACCTGGGGCCACCGCGTGCCCGGTTGGACGCTGGAAGACGAACAGCAGCGGCTGGAAGTTTTCCTGCACGACAACGAGCTCCCCATGCTGCTGATGGCAACGGACAACGAGGTGCCCGTTGCTGCCGCGCAGCTCAAATTCCATGAACGCACTGAACGCCCCGAGCGGCTGCACTGGCTGGGTGGCGTTTACGTGTGTCCGTCGCATCGTGGCCATGCGCTCGCCAGCGAGCTGATCGCGGCACTGATGCAGAAAGCGCAGGGCTACGGCGTGCGTGAAGTGTTCCTGCAGACCGAGCACGATGATGGTGGCCTGTATGCGCAGCTGGGCTGGGAGCCACTGGAGCGGCAGACACATCGCACAGGCGTGCCGGTGCGCATCATGCGCCGGGTACTGCCCCTCGCCCGCCAGGCAAGGTAGCCCGCCTCAGCGGAAGCGCACCGGCTGTGGTGCCGGGCGATCGGCAAGCGAGCCCATGGTGAAGGTATAACCGGCCTTTTCCAGCAGCTCGCGCATGCGCAGCTCGGCCCGCTTCGGGTAAGCCAGCGAAGTGGGCGCATGCAGCGCATAGGCGGTCGAGCGGCCGTCCGTATCGCGCGTCACCGAAGACTGGTTCGTCTCGCACGCGTTGGACCACAGGTCCTTGAGAACGCCAGGACCGATGGACTGGTTATTGCCAAGACGAAGCGTGAGCCAACGCATGTGTTCCATGAGCATTCCCGCCGGTAACTGTGATCGAGTATGCACCATATCCGACGGGGCCGTACGCGGGTGTGTGGAGTCGCTTGGCGGCTGATACGCAGACGCCCCGGCTGAACCGGGGCGTCTGCAGACAGGAGGGGCGACCTGGGTCGCCGCGACCCGTTAGTGCTTCATGGCGTGCTTGCGGTTACGCATCACGTCGTGGGTTTCCTGGACCAGCGGCAGCAGGCGACTGACTTCCGCGCGGGCGGCCGGCGGGGTATCGCTGTCGGTCAGGGTGTCCTTGAACGCCTTCAGCAGACGGTCTTCGGATTCCTCCAGCTCGGCAACGTAGCCGTACTGGGTATCGCCCAGCGTGGCGCGGACCTTGCCGTAGAACTGCTGCATGGAGCCCACCACGGTGCCATGCTCGGCCGGCTTGGCGCCGGTGGCGGCAACGGTGCTGCTCAGCGAGGTGACAATCTGCGACTTGACGCCGGCAATCTTGGTAAACAGCGCGGACAGCTCAGCATCTTTTACCTTGTCGGCCGCTTCGGTGTAGAAGTCCTGGCCATCGCGGGCAATCTCGATGATGTCGTTGAGGGTATGCGCGGTCTTGGATTCGGTGCTCACTGATTTCTACTCCTGGAAGAATTTCGTGTTGACCCGTGTCGGGGTGAGTCCACTTTTCCGCAACTGCAATGAAGTCGGCGTGACCTTTGAGCGCTTGGAAAATGCGGCGTTAAGAGTTGTCTGCACCATGGAAAGCTGGCGTCGTCAGGACGTGTTCGCACCGCGACAGCACCATCACGTCGGCGTGCGACCCATCCTCGCCATATCAAAAAACGCCGCATTGAATGCGGCGTCTCAGCAAACAAGCGTGTCATTCCTGGCGGGAAGGAACCGGCGCCTCCAGCGGCGGTTCCGCTGGTGGAGGATCGCCTTCGGGGGGCGCTTCGCTGGGTGGCTCGGTGACCGGCGGCTCGCGAAGAGGCGGCTCTTCCATCGGCGGCTCAGGTGCAGCAGGAGAAGGCTCGGGCGCAGGCACCTGTGAAACGGGTTGCCACGGAAATTCGAGACGGTTGTCCAAGGTCGACATGGGGGTTCCTTCGGTGGCGTCGAAGCAACCCTGACAGGTGGTTCGTCAATGGACGGCGAGGGAAGCGTGCAGGAAGTGTCCGGCAGAAGATGTTGGTGACCCCGGCCCGATTCGAACGGGCGACCTTCCCCTTAGGAGGGGGACGCTCTATCCAGCTGAGCTACGGGGCCATGTGCGGGCCAGGCGAGCGTGCCTGGCCGCAGGCTGCGCGCACATTGCGTGCGTGCAGCGGTGAAGGATACCGGTATTCAGCGACAGGACCAAGGCCGATGGCGCCGCACGGGTACGCCCGGATCAGCGGATTTCCAGCTCCGCGAAGCCCTTGACCAGCTCGTCCACGGCCTTGATCTGGGCCAGGAACGGTTCCAGCGCGCTCAGCGGCAGTGCGCTGGGGCCGTCGCAACGGGCGTGGTCCGGATCGCGGTGCGCTTCCAGGAACAGGCCGGCCAGGCCCAGCGCCATGCCCGAACGGGCCAGTTCGGCCACCTGGCGGCGGCGGCCACCGGAGGCTTCGCTGCCGGCATCGCGGCGCTGCAGGCTGTGGGTGACGTCGAAGATCGCCGGCAGGCCCCCGGTGGATTCAATCATTTCGCGGAAGCCGAGCATGTCCACGACCAGGTTGTCGTAGCCGAACTGCGAACCGCGTTCGCACAGGATGATGTTCTCGTTGCCCGCTTCGCGGATCTTGGACACGATGTGCTTGATCTGCGTGGGGCTGAGGAACTGCGGCTTCTTGATGTTCACGGCACGGCCGGTCTGGGCGATGGCCACCACCAGGTCGGTCTGGCGGGCCAGGAACGCCGGAATCTGCAGCACGTCGACCACTTCGGCCACCGGAGCGGCCTGGGCCACTTCGTGCACGTCGGTGATCACCGGCACGCCGAGCTGACGCTTCACTTCCTCGAAGATGCGCAGCCCTTCGTCCAGGCCCACGCCGCGGAAGGAATGGATCGAAGAGCGGTTGGCCTTGTCGAACGAGGCCTTGAACACGTACGGGATGCCCAGCTTGGCCGTGACCTTGGTGAAGTGTTCGGCCGCGTGCAGGGTCGAATCGAGGTCTTCGAGCACATTCAGGCCGCCAAACAGCACGAACGGGAGACGGTTCCCGACGACCACGCCTTCTGCAACGGTAACGTTCATTCAGATTCCTGGGGGGCGAACAATGGTGTCCATTCTAGCGGCCGCCGCGACCGGGCGGGCGGCGCCGTGTGGCGCTGCGGCAATGCCGGCTGGGCGCTCCTGATAGAATGGCGGGTCTGCACGCCGCACCCCCCACCCTGCCAGCGGCTGCGCCCTTTTCGATCCGCAACAGGAGTTTGCATGTCCTCTGACCTGCTCAAGGCGCTCGGCCTCGACGCGACCAACGCTGGCACCTACCTCGGCAACGGCGAGTGGTCGTCGGCCACCAGCGCGGGCGTGATCACCTCGGTCAACCCGACCACCGGCGAGGCCATCGCCCAGGTGCACGCCACCACCGACGCCGACTACGAAACCATCGTGGCCCGTGCCCAGGAAGCCTTCCAGGTGTGGCGCACCACCCCGGCCCCGCGCCGAGGCGAAGCCGTTCGCCTGTGCGGCGAAGCGCTGCGCGCCAACAAGGATGCGCTGGGTTCGCTGGTTGCGCTGGAAATGGGCAAGAGCAAGCCGGAAGGCGACGGCGAAGTGCAGGAGATGATCGACATCGCCGACTTCGCCGTGGGCCAGAGCCGCATGCTGTACGGCTACACCATGCATTCCGAGCGCCCCGGCCACCGCATGTACGAGCAGTACCAGCCGCTGGGCCTGGTCGGCATCATCAGCGCGTTCAACTTCCCGGTCGCCGTGTGGGCATGGAACTCGTTCCTGGCCGCGATCTGCGGTGATGTGTGCCTGTGGAAGCCGTCCAACAAGACGCCGCTGACCGCCATCGCGTCCATGCGCATCTGCAACGAAGCGCTGCGTGGCGCCGGCTTCCCGGACATCTTCTTCCTGGTCAACGACGCCGGCACCGAACTGTCGCAGAAGCTGGTGGCCGACAAGCGCGTGCCGCTGATCAGCTTCACCGGTTCGACCCAGGTCGGCCGCCAGGTCGCCGAAAAGGTTGCCCACCGCCTGGGCCGCTGCCTGCTGGAACTGGGCGGCAACAACGCCATCATCCTGGACGAGAGCGCGGACCTGAAGCTGGCCATCCCGGGCATCGTGTTCGGCGCGGTCGGCACTGCGGGCCAGCGCTGCACCACCACGCGCCGCCTGATCGTGCATGAATCGATCTACGACAACGTGCTGGCCACGCTGGTCAAGGCGTACAAGCAGGTGGAGGGCAAGATCGGCGATCCGACCGATGCGGCCAACCTGATGGGCCCACTCAACAGCGACAGCGCCGTGCAGCAGTTCCTGGCCTCGATCGAGAAGGCCAAGGCCAGCGGCGGCACCATCGAAACCGGCGGTACCCGCATCGACCGCGCCGGCAACTTCGTGCTGCCGGCCATTGTCACCGGGCTGAAGAACAGCGACGAAGTGGTGCAGCACGAAACCTTCGCGCCGATCCTGTACGTGATGAAGTACAGCACCCTGGACGAAGCCATCGACATGCAGAACGGCGTGCCGCAGGGCCTGTCCTCGTCGATCTTCACCCAGAACCTGAAGGTGGCCGAGCGTTTCCTGTCGGCAGCCGGTTCGGACTGCGGCATCGCCAACGTCAACATCGGCACCTCCGGTGCGGAAATCGGCGGCGCGTTCGGCGGCGAGAAGGACACCGGCGGTGGCCGTGAGTCCGGTTCGGATGCATGGAAGGTCTACATGCGCCGACAGACCAACACCATCAACTACTCCGATTCGCTGCCGCTGGCCCAGGGCATCAAGTTCGACCTGTGATGGTTGAACGCCCCAGCCTGGATTACACCGGCCGCCGCGTACTGGTGGCCGGTGGCAGCAAAGGCATCGGCCGCGCGATGGCGCTGGCCTTCGCCGCTGCCGGTGCCCGTGTCTCGGTCTGCGCCCGCGGCGAACCCGGCCTGGTCGCACTGTGCGATGACGCCGCTGCCCAGGGACTGTCGCTGCACACCGCGGTGGCCGATCTTTCGCGCCTGGCCGATATCGAGCACTGGCTGGCCAGTGCCGCCGATGCCCTCGGCGGTATCGATGTGCTGATCAACAACGCCACCGGCTACGGCATGACCGACGATGAAGCCGGCTGGGAAGCCAGCCTCGGCGTCGACCTGATGTCGGCGGTGCGTGCTTCCCGCCTCGCCCTGCCCTGGCTGAAGCAGTCGGCCGAGGCCTGCATCCTCAACCTGGCCTCGATCGCCGCCCAGCAGCCGCGCCCGGGTGCCGCCCCGTATGGCGCCGCCAAGGCCGCACTGATGCACTACACCACCTCGCAGGCGCTGGCGCTGGCCCCGCACCGGATCCGGGTGAACGCCGTTGCCCCGGGCTCGATCGAGTTCGAGGACGGGCTGTGGGCACGCCGGCGCGAGCAGGACCCCGACCTCTACCACGGCACCCTGGCCAGGATCCCGTTCGGCCGCTTCGGGCAGCCACAGGAAATCGCCGATGCCGCCCTGTTCCTGTGCTCGCCGATGGCGCGCTGGATCACCGGGCATACCTTGAATGTCGATGGCGGCCAGGTCCTGATGGGATAAACCCGTCGCTGGCCCTATGATTCCCTTGTCCCACCTTCCCCCTGGAGCCGCATGAGCCTCCCGCCCCGCCAGACCAGCGCCATGGCCCTGATCAGCCTGATCGCCGGCATCCTCGGCTGGACCGCCCTTCCCTTCCTGGGCAGCGTGGTCGCCATCGTCACCGGGCACATGGCCCGCGCCGAAATCCGCCGCCGCCCGCTGGAACTGGAAGGCGATGGCCTGGCGTTGGCCGGCCTGATCATGGGCTGGGTGGTGGTGATCGGCAGCCTGTTGGCGCTGCTGGCCATCGTGCTGTTCTTCGGCGGACTGGCCTGGTTCGTTTCCCTGCAATCGTGAGGTGCCCATGAGCGGATCGAACGCAACCGGACGTTTCAGCAACCGCGTGGCGGATTACGTCCGCTACCGTCCCGACTACCCACCGGCGCTGCTGGACTGGGTGCATGGCGAGATGGGCGTGCCCACCGAAACGCTGGTCGCCGACATCGGCGCCGGCACCGGCATCTCCACGCGCCTGTTCCTGGCCACCGGGCATCCGGTGATCGCGGTGGAACCCAACGCGCCGATGCGCGAGGCGGCCGAGAAGCTGCTGGCCGCCGAGTACCTGCGCCTGAAGCTGGTGGACGGCACCGCCGAAGCCACCACGCTGGCCGACGACAGCGTCGGCCTGGTCGCGGCGGCGCAGGCCTTCCACTGGTTCGACACCGATGCGGTGCGCACGGAATGGAAGCGCATCCTGCGCCCGCAGGGCCTTGCGCTGGTGTTCTGGAACTCGCGCCTGCTTGACGCCTCGCCGTTCCTGGTCGGCTACGAACAGCTGCTGCTGGAGTTCGGCACCGATTACACCCAGGTGGCCGAGCGCTACCAGGACGACGATGCCATGCGCGCGTGGTTCGGCCCGGGCCTGCGCGGCACCGCCCGGTTCCCGAACGCGCAGTACATGGATGCCGACGGCCTGCGTGGCCGCCTGCTGTCGTCATCCTATGCCCCGCCGCCGGGTCACCCGCGCCACGCCCCCATGCTGGAGGCGCTGCAGCAGCTGTTCGATGCGCACGCGGTCGATGGCAAAATCGCTTTTGAATACCAAACCCGTGCCTTCATCGGCACGCTGGACTGACTGGACGCCATGTACTCGCTTGCCCGACCCTTCCTGTTTTCCCTGGACGCCGAACGCGCCCATGGCCTGGGCCTGAGTGCGCTGGACCTCGCCTACCGTACCGGCACCACGCCGCTGCTGGCACGCCGCCCGGCCCCGTTGCCGACCAACGTGTTCGGGCTGAACTTCCCCAACCCGGTCGGCCTGGGCGCCGGCCTGGACAAGAACGGCGAGCACATCGACGCGCTGTTCGCGCTGGGCTTCGGGTTCGTGGAAATCGGCACCATCACGCCGCGTCCGCAGGAAGGCAATCCCAAGCCGCGCCTGTTCCGGCTGCCCGCCCACCAGGCGATCATCAACCGCATGGGGTTCAACAACCTCGGCGTGGATGCACTGGTGCGCAATGTTGAACGCGCGCAGCGCCGCAGCGGCCTGCTTGGCATCAACATCGGCAAGAACAAGGACACTCCCAACGAGCAGGCGTTCGACGATTACCAGCACTGCCTGCAGAAGGTGTACCCGCTGGCCGATTACATCACCGTCAACATCTCTTCGCCCAACACCGCCGGCCTGCGTGAACTGCAGGAAGAAACCGCGCTGCGCCAGCTGGTTTCGCAGCTGCGCGAAAGCCAGGAAGCGCTGGCGGCCAAGCATGGCAAGCGCGTTCCGATGCTGGTCAAGGTCGCCCCGGACCTGAGCGACCGCGACATCGATGCCGCAGCGCGCGTGCTGGGCGAATTGAAGGTGGACGGAGTGATCGCCACCAACACCACCATTGACCGCAGTTCGGTTGCCGCCGACCGGCATGCCAGCGAAGCCGGCGGCCTGTCCGGCGCGCCGCTGCTGGGCCAGTCCACCCTGGTGCTGCGCCGCCTGCGCGCGCGCCTGCCCGAATCCACCCCATTGATCGGCGTCGGCGGCATCCTGTCCGGCGCCGATGCCGTGGCCAAGATGGCTGCTGGCGCCGCGCTGGTGCAGTGCTACAGCGGCCTGATCTTCCGCGGCCCGGCGCTGGTGCACGACTGCGTGGAGGCGATCCGCCGACGCCGCGAAGCACCGAGCCGTGGCGCGGTGGCCCCCTTATGAGTACTGCAATGCCTGCCTGGTCACTGACCGAAAACGCCTCACTGAAGGCCCTCAACACCTTCCACGTCGACGCGGTGGCCGAACAGCTGCTGGAGCTGCACGACGCGGCTCTGCTGCCCGATGTGCTGGCCCTGCCCCAGGTCGCCGGCCACCCGCTGCTGGTACTGGGCAGCGGCAGCAACGTGCTGATCGCCGACGACGTGCCCGGCACCGTACTGGTATTCGCCAACCGCTCCATCGAAGTGCTGGAACACCGCGCCGACCACACCGTGGTGCGTGCCGGCGCCGGCGTGAACTGGCATGGGCTGGTGATGTGGTCGCTGCAGAACGGCCTGTCCGGGCTGGAGAACCTGGCGCTGATTCCCGGCACGGCCGGTGCGGCCCCGATCCAGAACATCGGCGCGTATGGCGCGCAGGTCGATGAGTTCATCCAGGCGGTGGAAGCCTGGGACCGCCAGAACAACGAATGGGTACGGCTGGACGCCGACGCGTGCGCCTTCAGCTACCGCGACAGCGTCTTCAAGCACGATGCGGACCGCTACCTGATCAGCGCCATCGAACTGCGCTTGCCCCTGTTGCATGACCTGCGCCTGGGCTATGCAGGCATTGCCGAGGAAATGCAGGCGATGGGCGTGGAGCTGCCGGTGGCCGCCGACGTGGCCAATGCGGTGATCGCCATCCGCCGGCGCAAGCTGCCCGACCCGGATGTGCTGGGCAATGCCGGCAGCTTCTTCAAGAACCCGGTACTCCCGCTTGAACAGGTGGAGGTGCTGCTGCAGCACTTCCCCGGCCTGCCGGTGTACCCGGCCGAGCAGGACGACCGGCGCAAGCTCTCGGCCGCCTGGATGATCGAAGCCTGCGGCTGGAAGGGCTTCCGCGAAGGCGATGCCGGGGTGGCGCCCCAGCATGCCCTGGTGCTGGTGAACCACGGCAACGCCACGGGTGCCGAACTGCTCGCGCTGGCGCGGCGCATTTCCGCCTCGGTGCTGGAGAAATTCGGCGTTCCCATCGAACCGGAGCCGCGCCTGATCGGCGCGCAGTGGTGACCGTCCAGCTTGCCCTTCCCGCGCCGACACCGATGCGTGCGGCGCTGCTGATGCTGGGCAGTACCCTGGCCTTCGGGTTGATGGCCGTGGCGATCCGCTATGCCACCCGCTACGTGCCCACCCAGGAAGTGGCGTTCTTTCGCAACGCGTTCGGCCTGCTGGCGCTGCTGCCGTTCCTGTTGCGCCCGGGCAGCTCGCCGTTCCGCACGACACAGTTGCCCCGCTATTTCGTGCGCAGCCTGATCGGGCTGGCCTCGATGCTCTGTGCGTTCTGGGCCATCGGCCACCTGCCGATGTCGCAGGCGATCTCGCTGTCGTACTCCACGCCCCTGTTCGTCACCATCGCGGCCGTGCTGTTCCTTGGCGAGAAGGTACGCGCGCGCCGTTGGGCGGCCGTGGTCTGTGGCTTCATCGGGGTCCTGATCATCGTTCGCCCCGGCGCCGCCACCTTCAGCCCGGGCGTGCTGGTGGCGGTGCTGGCCGCCGTGCTCAGTTCGCTGGTTGCTATCCAGATCAAGCAGCTGACCCGCGTGGACGGGGCCGATACCGTGGTGTTCTACACGTACGTGTTCTGGGTACCGCTGTCGCTGGTGCCTGCCCTGTTCGGCTGGGTCTGGCCCAGCGGCGCTGCGTGGGCCTGGCTGGCCGCTACCGGCGTGCTGGGCACGTTGGGCCAGCTGTTGTGGACCCGCGCGTTGCGGTTGGGCGAAGTCTCGGCGCTGACCCCGATCAGCTTCATGCAGCTGCCGCTGGTCAGCCTGCTGGGCTGGCTGCTGTTCAATGAAACGCTGGACCGCTGGACCGTCATCGGGGCGGGCATCATTCTTGCCGCCAATGCCTACATCGCACACCGCGAGGCGGTACTGGTGCGGCGCGCGGCATCCGAAGCCGCCACGGCCGGCGCCAAGCCGGGCGAGTAAGCACGGTCGACGAACCGCGCTACGCCACGGCAGCCCAACTGCGGGCAGCCGCGTCGATCACGTTGCCCGGCGCGAACTGCTCCTCCATGAAACGCAACGCCTGGCGGCGCTGGCTGGGCGGACGCGAGGCCGCACCCGGCTCCAGCAGCAGGTCGTGGAACTCCTGCAGGTCGTGCAGGATCCGCCAGTGGCGGTAGTACGCCAGCCGGACCGGATCCAGCGCCACCGCGCCATAGCCTTCGCGGAACCGCGGCGGATCATCGCGTCCCCAGCGACCGCCCACGCCTGCGCCGACGAACATCAGGTCGCGCTCGCGCGGCGCCAGCACCATGTCGTCCCAGTCGATCAGGTGCAGCCCACCATCGGCGCGCAGCAACAGGTTGCCGGCGTGCAGGTCGCCATGGCACAACCCCCGTGACCAGCGCTGCCCGGCAAGGCGCTCACGCAGCGTCATGCAGTGCTGCCAGACCTCGGCCACCCGCGCCTGCCGCTGCCGCCAGACCCGCCGGTAGTCCTCCGCCAGGGCATCGGGAATGGGCCAACGCTCATCACCGCGCTGCAGCCACGACCCCACCCGCTCCACCGCCGTGTCATCGTCGAAACCCGGTTGCGCAAGACCGGACGCCAACCGGGCCGGCAACGCGGTGTCGTGCACCTGGCGCAATACCTGGCCCAGCCGGTGCCACTGCGCCTGCGACAGGGCCACTTCGAACCCCGACTCGCCCTCCACATAGGCAAACAGCGTCCACTGCAGGCCCTCGGCGTACGTGGCCGGGGCACCATCAAGCGCGGGCTGCGGGGCCACCACCTCGTCCAGGCCGAGCGCGCAGCGCAAATGCTGCATGACCTCCCACACGGCATCGGCCACGGCATAGCGGCGGCACTTCAACCACCAGCGCGTGCCGTCATCGGAGGTCACCTGGTACACCGTGGCGCCCGCATCGGCACCCGCCGGCCGCTGCACGACATGGCTGACCAGCAGGCCGTAGGCCTGGGCCAGCACGGCGCCGATCTGCGACGAAGACAAATCCTGTGGATGCAGCATCAACTCCGCCGTGGCGCACGAACATCGCACCACTATCCCAGAATCGCGTCGATGCACACAGGGAAATGCGTCACGAAGAGACGTAATTTCTCATTCGTTATCTTGATAAGGGAGTCATACCGCAGCGCCCGCCGCCAGCGCCTGCAGTTCGCGCTGCAGCAGTGCCTGCACTTCTTCACGCTGGAACTGGGTAACGAACACCGGCACCGCAAATACGTAGGGCAGCCCATCGGCGTCACGGCGAACCACATACGCCAGCTGCAACCGTGCCAGGGCGTGGCGGACCTGCTCCGGATCGACCCGCGCACCCGCTGCATCGAATGCAGCCAATAGTTCCACCAGGGTGATGCCGCGCTCGCCGCTGCCGACCAGCTGCGCACCGGCGACCTGGTACACCACGATGCGGTCGATACGGCACGCCAGGGGATCGGGACTCAGCCGCGCCCAGCCGGCCAATGCATCGAACATCGGCTCGCTCACCAGCGCCGCGTGTACCTGCGTTGCATCCAGTACACGCTGGCCACGGTCCAGCTGGCCCAGCAGCTGTTGGCAGGCAATGGCGACCAGGTTGGCGCGGCGACCACACGCCGCCACCAGCCGCTGCGGCAGGTCCGGGCTGGCGAAGTGCACGCCCAGGCGCGCCATCGGTTCGGTCGCCAAGGCCACGCAGGCGTCCTGTTCCAGCCCGCCAATATGGATCACCTCGCCGAAGTTGCGCAGCGGCGAGGCAAAATCCAGGGTGACCGCTTCGTACAGGTCCCAGAACCCGGCCAGCATGAAGTGGCAGCGTCCCTCTTCGCTCAGCGCGCGCAGCGCCGCCAGCTGCGGGTAGCCCTGTGCCGCTTCCGCGCGCAGGAACAGGTCGGTCTCGTCGATCAGCAGCAGCAGGCCGCGCCCCGCTGCCCGCGCGGACAACTCGGCGACCAGCGCATCGATCCCGGTGTCCTCGGCCAGGCCCAGTTCCAGCGCCAGCCGCATTGTCAGCCGATGATCGCGCAGCGACAGGTACACACAGTGCACGCGCGGGTGGCCGACAAAGCGCCGCTCGATGGCCTTCATCAAACTGGTCTTGCCCAGCTGCCGACCGCCCACCAACAGGTAGTTGCCGGGCTCGCGGTTGAGCACGCGCGCCAGCAGCGACTCGCGTCCAAAGAAGGCCGCCGGACGGGTGATGCCGCCGTGGGTCTGGTAGGGCGAGATGCGGGTCACCCGGAGCTGCCGGGCCAGCAGCCCGACCAGCGCGTCGAGCGCGCCCGGCTGCAGCAGCCAGCGGGTCTGGGCGGCCTGGTCAAGGCACACGCACAGGTTGGCGGGATCCTCGGCGTAGGCAGCCAGTTCGGCTTCGACCGCCAGCGATGGGCTCACCACCAGCACCACGTCCTGCCCGTTGGGCATGGCGCGCAACTGCTGCACGATGGCATCGGCCGCCAACGCCGGATCGGGCTGGTACAGCCACAGCCGTTCCAAGGCCAACGGCAGCTTGTCCGGCAGCGTCCATTCGCGCACCAGGCCGGTGAGCGCCCAACCCGTTGCCGGCCCATCGATCGCACCGATGCGCGCGGCCAGCTGCAATGCGCGTGTGGTTGGGGTGGCCTGCAGGTGGCGCAGCGCGTCGCGCCAGCGCACCGTGGCGATCCCGGCACCGGCCAGGACCCGATCTTTGAGCCGCAGCCATCCCAGCTGGCGGTCGATGGCGGGCAATGCCTGCAACGGCTGGACAAGCAGCCGTTGTGGCTCGCGCACGATGTCGGCCACCGCCGGTCGTACCCAGTACCAGAGCATGCCAAGCCCGGCCAGGCCCAGCACCGACAGCCCCAGCACCACCGACAGCCACTGCACGATGCCCCACGGTGCCTGCGCCCGGCAGTTGGCCGGCAACCAGCGCGACGGTGGCGCAGGATCGCCAGGACGGCAACGCCAGTACTGGGTGCGCGGCTCCAGCGTCTGCTCGATCACCGCACCGCGCAGTCCGCTGTTGGCCGGGAAGCGGTCGGTGAAGCGCAGGCGCAGCACGAACGGCTGCGGCAGTTCGGCAACCACCAGCGTTTCTTCCGGATCATGCACGCCCGGCACGTGTACCTGCTGCGGCCAGGTTTCATGCTGCAGCCAGTACGACAACGCCTCTTCGCGCAGGAACATCATGTCGATGTTCGCCCGCTGCATGAGCATCATGCTTTCGCCGTCGCGCTGCATGCGCAGCAGCTGCACCGGGTTGAGCCAAGGCACGAACAGGTAGCTGCCGACGAACCACGTCAGGCCGGCCACCAGCAGCAGCCACCACCAGCGCAGTACCGGCTGCCGGCGCGGTGGCCTGCTCATGCGGTCTGCACCTGCATGCCATCGATCACCTGCCGCACGGCGCGGCGGATCGCCTCGCAGCGCCATTCCAGGCATTGCCCCTGCGGTTGCGGGCGCGCGGTCAGCAGGTTGTTCCAGTACAGATGGCGAAGCAGCGGATCGGCCAGGTAGGGCCGGGCCGGTGCCACCACCGGCTGTGCCAGCCAGCCCTGCACGGCGGCACGCGCCGCGTCATCCCGCAACAGCGGTACCAACGCTTCCCACAGGCGCGGATGGCTGGACAGCGTATCGGTGGCCGCCTCATCGTCGAGAGTGGTGTCAACGAGCAACGTCAACGCCGCCTGCGCCAACAGCGGATGACCGCCGGACAACCGCAGCGCGCGCGACAGCGTGTCATCGCCAATGCCAGGGGCATTGCGCCGCATGTCCTCGATTCCCAGCTCCGGCCAGCTCTCGCTGGCGGCAATGTTGAGCAGCGAAAGATCGCCGCCCTGGTACTTCAGATCGGCCAGCGCGGCCCCGCCACAGATCAGCAGGTGCAGCTTGCCGCTGTACATTTCGCTGAGGCTGCGCAGGATGCCGGCCAGCACGTCGCGCGGCCCGGACTCCCCCTGCTCGAACCGGCTCACCAGGCAGAACAGCGCACCGGGCTGCTGCAGCCGACGCGCCAGCGCCATCTCGAAACTGGCATCCGAGCCAACGCCGTCCAGCCCGCACTGCGCGGCCAGCAAGGCAAAGTAGTCCTGGTCGCCCTCGCCGGAGCGGAACGGCGGCTGCAGGTGCAGCACGCGCTCCTGCCCATAGCGTGTGGCTGCTTCAGCGAGAATCGCCGCGCGCTCCGGGGGCTGCCCCCAATGGGCCTGGGTCAACAGCAGGCTCACCGGATACGGGCGCAGCAACTGCAGCCGGTCGAACAACCGGCTGACGGTGGGCGGCACTGAAACGGCGGGATCGGCGTGCTCTTCCCGTGCCGATACCGGCTCCACCGGGAATTCCGGCTCGAACCCCACCGACTGCAGCAATGCATTGCATTCGGTTTCGGTCAGGCGCAGGTAATTGGCGCAGGCCAGTACCCGGTCGCGGTGCCGGCGGCTGGGCCGCGAGGTGCCGGCCCGCCAGTTGTTGACCGCCTCGCGGCTGATGCCGATTTCGGCGGCCACCCCGCCGGCACTGGCCCGGATCCGCCGCATGTGTCGAGACAGCAGGTCCGCGAACTCAGGGGCAGGCATCGGAAACGACCAGAACGGAAGAGAGTCGCACACCCTACCGTGACCGTATGGACTGTCAACCATGCCTGCGCTCCCCTGCCTGCCGCCGGCTCAGACCGCGGGAAGCGCAGGGCCCTGGCGCACGAACAGCTTGCGCGTCACCAGCAGGTGCACCACGAAGGCCAGGATCGCCAGCATGCCCAGCGCCACGATCACCCGGCCCAGTACCGAACCCAGCCCTTTCTGGCCTTCGAGCCGATCAAGCCGATCGAACTGCGCGGGGTTGCTGCGTGCGTAGGCCACGTCGACCTGCGGCGCTTCGCCCAGGTACGGCGTGGCGTTGTCCTCGGAGGTGGAGAAGTGGCCGGTGTACTCAACGCCATCAACGCTGAAGTCGTAGCGGAAGTGGTACTGGTAGGACACCCGCCCCTTGCGGCGCTTTTCCTCGATGTGGTCCACCTGTACCGGTGCCTGCACGGTCACCGCATCCTTGAGGATGGCTTCGGCCTGGCGGTGTCCGCTCAGGGCCGACCAGGCAAAGAACACTGCAAGGAAGGCATAGCCGATGCTGCACAGCCAGCGCGAAACGCGGGACAGGCGGGCATGCGAGGTGTCTGAAACAGGAATGCTGATCATCTGGTTTTCCCCTTGATGGTTCGACTGCGTCGACAGCCGGGTGGCTGTGACTTCGTGAACCAGTCTGGGGAAAGCGCGGCCATGCATGAACCAGCAGCCCGTCAAGTCGCGGCCTGCACCACTTGACGATTCGTCAAGGCAGGCAGGTGCTCAGTTCGCTCCGGCAGGATTCGACCGGGAAAGCCGCATCCCTTCCCTGGCGACATTCACTTCGAGCGCTGCCCGGGCAACCTCCACAAGGCCCGCGGTCAACGCATAGCCACCGCGTGCCTGCAGCCAGGCCAGGACATCGGCCAGGTGCCAGATCGAGGTGCTGCCGTCGTGTACGGGGAGGGGAAAACTGTCTGGATGGGACAGCATCAGTTTCCGCATGTTCTGCCGCGACACCCCGACCAGGGCAGCGACGTCGGTGAGGCCGACCAGATCGGGCGTCACCTCGATCAGGGTCGCGCCTGGCAGGGCACGCCGCACATCGTCAAGCGCACTGCGCACCGCAGCGTCAGCATTCCCGGCCTCACGCGTGAACTCCAGCGCGATGCGGCCTGGCAATCCGGTGCCGACCAGGGCGTCATCGCACCCCTGCTCCCCGAGCTGTTCAACCAGCGCCTGCAGGTCGCCATGGGCGTCTGGCAACTGGTACTTCAGGGTGAAGATGTACTCCATGATCCTGCTCCTCGGACATTGATCACCTGCGCTTCGCGCAGTTGTTTACGACGCGACGCAATGCTTCTGCGTGGTTGCCTGGATTCTTCGGCGTACTCCAGATGCTGGAAATGCAGAATTCACCACAGCGGCAGTCCTTGTCGTTGAAGGGGCAGTAGATGCGCCCCCATGCATGGCTCCCGCCAACTACTACCCGCCAACCCATCGCCTCGGCGTGCGCGATGGCAGCTCTACTTCCCGCTTTGGATGTTTCGGTCTTGCCATCGGACGGCTCCAGTGTGGCGGTGCGGGCAGCAGTTGTCAACTGACAACCATCACCCTCTTCCGTGAACAGGTGTCCTGATCGTGCTTTGCTGGTCCGACTCCTTCCACCGCCATGTGAAGAATGTGTGGAGTACCGCACCTTTACGCGGGTCCCGATATTGCATCGCGTCGTGTAAACGATTACAGCGCCTGCTAGCTTGGCGCTGCCTCATTGGCGAGGCATATCAGGCAAGGACTTTTTGATGGGTTTGCACATCGCTCGTCGCGCCGCGCTGCTTCCGGTACTCGGCCTGGCCTTCGCTTCGGCCAGCCAGGCCCAGGACCTCCCTGATCGTGGTCAGTGGCGTGCCAGCAGTTCCTCCCAGCAAGTCCCGGCCATGGCGGTCAGCCACCTCATCGACGGCGATCCCAAGACCGTCACCGGCGGAGCGTTCAGCCCGGGCCACTGGTTCCAGGTGGATCTGGGAAAAACCAGCACGCTCAGCGGCGCGCGCCTCACTTGGGACGTCTCCAATCCGGAGGGCTACAGCCTGCAGACCTCACTGGATGGGAGGCAGTGGCAGACCGCTTACACCATGCGCGATTCGCTTGGCGGCATCGAAACCCTCTACTTCGCGCCGCGCCAGGCCCGCTACCTGCGGCTGGCCAGTCCTGAGCGGACCTCGGACTGGGGCGTGTCCATCTTTGAACTCGAGCCGCTCGACCAGCGCGCGACAGCACGCATGCCCGGATTCGAAGCGACCCAGGCAGCGGCCGTGTGGCAAGGCGGCAGCGCCTTGGCCATCCCCGCCGGGAAAGACGGCAGCCACGTATTGGAGATCGCCCTGCCGAGGGCCCTCTCCACCACCGGGTTGGCAGTGGACTGGGCAGGCGCACACGGCGGCGCGCGCCTTCAGGTACAGGATGCACAGGGACGCTGGAGCGAACTCGCGCATGACCCGCAGGCCGGCAGCCGGCAGCAGAGCTGGCTGGCCGGAAGCGCGCCGGTAACAGCACAGGCGCTGCGCCTGCAGGTGCAGGGTGATGCACCGAAGATCGCGCGCCTGCGCCTGCTGGGCCCGGCGGCAGTGATGACCCCGATGAAGCGCTACCAGAACGCGGCCAACGGTGCGCAGCGGGCCCTGTTCCCGGCCTCCCTGCACCTGCAGCAGACCTACTGGACCGCCGTGGGCGTGCACGGTGGCCTGCAGAAATCGATCTTCGACGAGTACGGCAACATCGAGGCTTTCAAAGGCGCACCGTTGGTACAGCCGATCTGGCGCAGTGCCGATGGCACTGCCGCCGGCGCCGCCGACCAGCCAGTGCAGCACGCGCTGCGCGACGGTTGGAAGCCGATGCCCTCGGTGACATGGAAACCGCAACCCGGCCTGGAATTGAAGAGCGAGGCCTTCGCAGTTGAGCTGGGCGGCCAACCGGTCACGCTGGTGCGCCACCGCCTGCGCAACGTAGGCACTGCCCCCATCGCGGGCAGCCTGTCGCTGGTGACCCGCCCGATGCAGATGAACCCACCGTGGCAGAACGGTGGCCTCTCGCCGATCCGTTCGGTGACCATCGACGGCACCACGGTGCGGGTCAACGGGCGTTCCCTGCTGCATTCGCTGACGCCGGTGGATGCGTCAGGCGTGGCGCCATTCGGCCCCGATGGCAGCACCGAGATCACCGCTGCCGTGGCGCAAGGCGAACTGCCCAAGGCGCAACACGCCGATGACCCGGATGGCCTGGCAGCGGCCGCCCTCGCCTACCGCATCGACCTCGCCCCGGGCGCCACCCAGTCGGTCGTGGTCGCGTTCCCGCTGGGTACCGCGGCTGCCAACAGCGACGGCGCGCTTCCGGAGCCGCCGCCGATCGCATTCGGCGTCAACAGCCGCGATCCCGATGCGATTTTCGACAGCCTTGCCACCCGCGTTTCCGGAGATTGGCAGACGCGGCTGGGCCAGGTCGGCCTGCGCCTGCCCGACCCTTCGCTGGTGGATATGCTGCGCGCCCAAGCGGCGTACATGCTGATCAACCAGACCGGCCCGGCGATGCAACCGGGGCCGCGCAACTACAACCGCTCCTTCATCCGCGACGGCATGGCCACCTCGGCAGTGCTGCTGCGCATGGGCGAATCCCAGATCGCGCGCGACTACCTGGACTGGTACACCGAGCATGGCGTGCACGCCAACGGCCTGGTCTCGCCGATCCTCAACAACGACGGCAGCGTCAACACGGGCTTCGGTTCGGACATCGAATACGACAGCCAGGGCCAATACGTTGCGCTGGTGGCCGATGTCGCGCGTCTGGACGGTGGCCCGGAATCGGTGCGCGCCTACCTGCCTAAGGTGAAAGCAGCCCTGCACTTCCTGCAGGAGCTGCGCGAGCGCACGCTGGTACCCGGCTACATGGCCAGCCAGCCCGCGCCGGAACGGTTCGCCGGCATCCTGGCACCGTCGATCAGTCACGAAGGCTACCCCTCGCCGACCCACAGTTACTGGGACGACTACTGGGGCCTGAAGGGCTGGCATGACGGCGCGTGGCTGGCCGAATCGCTGGGTGATCACGAAACCGCCGCGTGGGCGCGCGAACAGTACCGCTTGCTGCACGACGCGCTGGCCGCTTCGATCCGCGCCACCATGGCGTGGAAGGGCATCGACTTCATCCCCTCCTCCGCCGACCTGGGCGATGGCGACCCTACCGGCGTTTCGATCGCGCTGGACCCCACCGGCGCGCAGGACGTGCTGCCCGAGCAGGCCCTGCGCACCACCTTCGCGCGCTACCTGGAAGACGTGCGCAAGCGCAACCAGCCCGATGCGCTGTACGCCTACACCCCGTATGAAATCCGCAATGTGCTCAGCTACGTTCACCTGGACCAGCCCGAGGCCGCCGATGAACTGCTGCAGGGCCTGCTGCGCGACCGCCGCCCGCTGGAATGGCAGGTGCTGGCCGAAGTCGTCCACTCGCGGCTGCGCTTCCCGCGCTACCTGGGCGACATGCCGCACACGTGGATCGGTGCCGAGTACGGGCGCACGTTGTTCGGCATGTTGATGCGCGAAGACGACGATGCGCTGTCGCTGCTGCCGGGTACGCCGCCGTCGTGGCTGGTGGGCGACGGGTTGGCGGTGGACCGGTTGCCAACGGCGTTCGGGACGCTGCAGATGGACGCGGTGCAGCGTGGCAACTCACTCAAGGTGACGTTGGGCAAGGGGCTGCGGAAGGACGCTGCGGTCCGGGTCTGGTGGCCTTCGCGCACGCGGCCCAGCCAGGTGCGGGTGGATGGGCGCGCTGTGCAGGACTTTGATACGAAAGGGGTTCTGATCAGCAAGCCGTTCCGGACGCTGGACGCAGTCTGGTAGAGCCGGGCCCTGCCCGGCTGCACGTCACTCCATGCGCCTGTTGCGCGCATGGATCATCCAGCCCTGTGCGGCGATGCCGATGAGGAACACGAGAAAGCAACCCAGCAGGGTCTGCAGCACTACCGGCGCCATCGGTGCGGCGGCCAGCGGATGCGACACCGGCAGGCGGGTCAGCGATTCATTGACGGCAGGCACCAACCCGAGCAGGAAACTGAAGGACAGCGCGAACGCGGACAGGTACGGTCGCAGTCGCCCAAGGAAGCCGATCCGGTTCACCAGCACCCCGCCGAACGCCACCAGCAGCACCACAATGCCGAAGGCGTGACCGGGGTTGAGACCACCGGTGCTGGAGACGGTAAACGAGGTCGCCACAGCAAGCACCAGGCCGACCAGATAGAGCTTTCCGGCCCCGGTGGCGGGGTCGATTTTCCGATGGCGCACGAAGCCGTACAGACCGGCGAACACGGGGATGAGGCTGATGGCGGTATGCAGTACACCGAGTGCGGAGAGCGGGTGTGTCATGGGAGCGATCCTCGATTAAACCTACTAGTAGGTAGGGTGGACAGTCATGAAAAAGCCCGCACAAGGCGGGCTTACGAAAAACGGTTCAACGCTGTGCAGTCACCCGCGCAACCGACAGCCGCGCCAGGGCTGCGAACGTCTGCGCATCACCAAACCCACGCGCGGCCAGCATCGCCCCGTGCACGGAAGCCATGAATGCCTTGGCCTCGTCCGAGGGTGCGCCCTGCAGCTGGAACTGCCCCTGCGCTACGCCCTTTTGCAAGGTGGCGGTCAGCCAGCCACTGAGATCCTCGAAATGTCCGCGCACTTCTTCGGCAATTTCGGGTGGAATCATCGGCGACTCCGCCGCCAGCATGGCGCAGATGCAGAACGAGGCCGTGCCACCGGCGATGCAGCTGGACCAGTAGTCGACGTAGGCATTGAGTTCTTTCAGCGGATCACCCAACTGCCGGTCCAGCATGGCCAAGCCCTCGCGGGCCTCGGCGCGGTACAGCGCCACCACCGTGCGAACCAGCTCGGCCTTGCTCGGAAAGTGATGATGAATGCTGGCCTTGCTGATGTTCACCCTGGCCGAGATATCGGCATAGCTGAAGCCGTTGTAGCCGCCGGCCTCCAGCAGCGTCCGGGCATGGGCGACGATTTCAGCGGCTTTAGGGGAGAGGTCGTGAACCATTCCTCATCCTACTAGTTGGTAGCCTACCAATCAAGACCGCTTGCACGTGTCCCGTTGGCTGGAGGATAGTGCCGAAAATGAACCGGGGGTAAGGGAATGGATACCGTTACGGAAGCCGCTTCCCGCCCGACCATACTTGCGGTCGACGATTCGCCCGAGAACCTCTGGCTGATCTCCGGCCTGCTGAAGTCGCGTTATCGAATCAGGATGGTCAACTCCGGCGAGGCAGGCCTCGAGGCCGCTGGCACCGAACCGCTTCCCGACCTGATTCTGCTGGACGTCATGATGCCCGGCCTCTCAGGACATGCTGTCTGCAGGGCACTGAAGGCATCACCGGTGACCCGGCACATTCCGATCATCTTCCTCACGGCAATGGCCGAACCCGAAGATGAAAAGAAAGGCCTGGAACTCGGGGCGGCGGACTTCATCACCAAGCCGATCAATCCGCCGGTCCTGATCGCCCGTGTCGCCACGCAACTGCAGGCCAAGGCAGCAGCCGATTTCCTGCGGGACCAGAACGCATTCCTTGAAAACGAGGTGCAGCGACGCACGCGCGAGCTGGCCGCGATCCAGGACGTCACCATCCATGCCCTCGCGTCGCTCGCCGAAACGCGCGACAACGAAACCGGCAATCACATCCGCCGCACCCAGCATTATGTCAGTGCCCTGGCGACTGCGCTCCAGAATCACCCGCGCTTTCGTTCGCAGCTGGATGACGCCACCATCGACAGTCTCTTCAAGTCCGCCCCCCTGCATGACATCGGCAAGGTGGGCATCCCGGACAGCATCCTGCTCAAGCCCGGCCCGTTCGAACCCCACGAGTTCGAGATCATGAAGACCCACACCACGCTGGGGCGCGACGCGATACAGCACGCAGAAGACGCGCTCGGCATGCCGGTGGAGTTCCTGGCGTATGCAAAGGAAATCGCCTACGGGCACCAGGAGAAATGGGACGGCAGCGGGTATCCGCAGGGGCTTGCAGGCGAGGCGATCCCGCTGTCGGCGCGGATCATGGCGGTCGCGGATGTGTATGACGCGCTGCTCAGCCGTCGGGTCTACAAGAAGGCCATGTCCCAGGAAGAAGCGGTCGCGATCATGCGTGAGGGCCGCGGCAGGCATTTCGACCCTGACATCCTGGATGCTTTTCTCGGGCTGCTCCCCGAGCTGGAGCGGATATCCCGTCAGTTCGAGGACACTTCGCGATGAACGCCCTGAGCCGCTACCTGCAGGGTGCGTCACTGGGCCACAAACTGTCGGCGGCCTTCGCCGTCATGCTCTTGCTGGCCGTGGGGCTGGGCATCCTCGGCGTCCACGCGCTGGGCAGGTTCAGCGCTGAAATCCAGCGCATGTACGAAAAAGACCTGCAGGGGGTCTCCAACGCGCGCGCCGTGCAGTTCCACTACGCGACCATGGGTCGCCACCTGCGCCAGGCGCTGCTCACCGCCGATCCGTCGCTGCAGGCCTTGGCGTCACAGCAGATCGAACGTGAGCACGCGCAGCTGCAGCGGGAGCTGGGCCAGCTGCACCAGCGTGTCTTCCGCGACATCAACCGTGCGCACCTGGCGGCGTTCGAGCGGGACTACGCCACCTACCGGCGGAACATGACCGCCGTACTCCAACTGGCGCGCCAAGGCAGGCTCCAGGAAGCGCGTGCTCAAGCATCGAGCCCGCAGTTCGCCGATATGGGGGATGCGGTAGCCAACGCCATGGAAGCGGTCGCCACGACCAAGGAAGAAGGCGCGCGGCTGTCGTTGCAGAAGGTGCAGGCACTGGCCGTTGATACGAAGCGGTGGGTGTGGACGATCCTGCTCCTGGGTGGTGTGTTCAGCACGATCTTCGCCTGGCTGATCACGCGCTCGATCGGCATCCCCGCAGTCGAGCTGAGGAAGGCGGTGGAGCGCATTGCGGGCGGGGACCTCCAGCACGAGGTACCGCATACCGCATATCCCAATGACATGGGCGCCCTCGCCCGCGCCGTTGCCGTCCTTCAGGTGGCCGCGCGTGAGCTGGAAGACCAGCGGTGGGTCAAGGCATCGTCGGCCGCCTTGTCGGCCGAACTGCAGTCTGCGACGAGTACCCAGGAACTTGCCAAGGTTTTCTTTGCGTTCATGGCGCCCCTGCTTGGCGTCGGCCGGGCCGCCCTGTATCTCCATGACGAAGTGCATCACAGGCTGCGCCTGCTCTCGGGCTTCGCCAACGATGGCCATGACGCCCCACCGGGCCAGATCCGGCTGGGCGAGGGCCTGGTCGGCCAGTGCGCGGCAAGCAGAGCGCCGATCCTCCTTGCCGATCCGCCCGCCGACTACCTGCGCATCGGCTCCGCGCTGGGCAGCGCGGCGGCAAGGTCCGTAAGCGTGATCCCACTGATCCGGGGTGCCCGAGTGCTCGGCGTACTCGAAGTCGCCAGCCTCGACCTACCCAGCCCTGCGCGGCAGGCGTTGCTCGACGCCGCCTTGCCTACGCTTGCGGGCAACCTGGAGATCATGCAACGCGCCGAGCATACCCAGCTGCTGCTTGAGGAAACCCGGGCCCAGGCCTCGGAACTCGAAGTCCAGTCCACCGAGTTGGCCGCACAGAAGGATGCGATCCAGGCGACCGAAGCATGGTACCGGGGCATCTTCGATTCCTCCCCCGATGGGTTGCTGGTGGCCGGCGCGGACGGCCGCATCACCATGGTCAACCCCCAACTCGAGCGCATGTTCGGCTATGCCACTGGCGAGCTGCACGGCAAGCTCATCGAAACGCTGGTGCCCGATGCCGTGCGCGCGGCCCATCCCGGACTGCGAGACGGTTTCATGCAGGCCGGCGGCATGCGTTCCATGGCGGTGCGCAACAACGAACTGTCGGGGCGACGCCGGGACGGCAGCACGTTCCCGATCGACGTGGGCCTGTCGCGGCTTCCCGCGTTCGGGGGCGGCGGGGTCTGCGTATGCGCGGCAGTGCGCGATGTCACCCGCCTGCGTGCCACCGAGCAACGGCTGGGCTTCGCCCTCCGCGGCGGCAACCTTGGCCTGTGGGACTGGGACGTGGCCACCGGCACCAGCGAGGTCAACACCATCTGGGCGCAGATGCTGGGCTACAGCCTGGATGAGCTGAGCAGTGCCGGTGGAGCGGCGAAAGCGTGGAACGCGATGCTGCATCCGGATGACAGCGTCGAGGTCCATCGGCAGTTCGACCATTGCATCAACGACCCCGACGCCGACGACTTCGACGCCCATTTCCGCATGCGGGACCGTTCGGGCGCGTGGCGCTGGATCCACTCGTTGGGTCGCGCCACCGAACGTGACCACGGCGGACGCGCCGTACGCCTGGTCGGCATCCACCAGGACGTGACCGAGCGCAGGCAGCTGGAGGATGAAACGCTTCGGGCCAAGGAAGCAGCCGAAGAAGCGACCCGCGCCAAGAGCGAATTCCTGGCCAACATGAGCCACGAGATACGTACGCCGATGAACGCCATCATCGGCATGTCCCACCTTGCGCTGCAGACCGAACTCGCGCCACGGCAGCGAAACTACATCGAAAAGGTGAATCGCTCTGCCGAAGCCCTGCTCGGCATCATCAACGACATCCTGGACTTCTCCAAGATCGAGGCCGGCAAGATGGGGATGGAGCGCCTCGACTTCCGGCTGGAGGACGTACTCGACCACGTAGCCAATCTGGTGTCGATGAAGGCGGAGGACAAAGGGCTCGAACTTCTGTTCAGCTGCGCTGCGGACGTCCCTACCGCGCTGGTCGGCGACGCGCTGCGTCTTGGCCAGGTGCTGCTGAACCTGTGCAGCAACGCGCTCAAGTTCACCGAGCGTGGCGAAGTGATCCTGGGCATTGAAACCGCGGCCCGCACCGAGGACGGTATCGCGCTGCACTTCTGGGTGAAGGACACCGGCATCGGGATGACCCCGGAGCAATGCGCCCGCATGTTCCAGTCCTTCAGCCAGGCCGACGGTTCGACAACGCGCCGGTACGGCGGCACCGGGCTGGGGCTGGCGATCTCGCGCACCCTGGTGGAGCTGATGGGTGGCCGGATCTGGGTGGACAGCATGCCGGACCAAGGCTCCACCTTCCACTTCCATGCGCACTTTGGCCTGCAGGCGGACCCTGCCCCGCGCCGCATGTTCCGGGCGGAGGAACTGCAGGGGCTGCGCGTACTCGTGGTCGACGACAACGCGGCGGCGCGCGAGATCCTGTCGACGATGGCCAGGCAGTTCGGGCTCGAGGTGGATACCGCGCGCAACGGCACGCAGGGGCTGCGCATGGTGCGCCAGGCCTACGCAAGGCAGCTTGCTTACGACCTGGTACTGATGGACTGGAAAATGCCGGCGATGGACGGCGTGGAAGTCGTCCGCAGGCTGCAGTCGCTCAGCGAGGGCGAGGCACCGGCGGTCATCATGGTGACCGCCTTCGGGCGGGACGAAGCGATTGCCGAAGCGGCGACCACCGGGGCGCGCCTGAAGGGTGTGCTGACCAAGCCGGTTACGCCGTCAACCCTGCTTGAGTCGATCGGCCAGGCACTCGGCACGGGCACCGTGGGCGATGACCGCATTGAACTCAAGGCGTCAGCCGGTTCAACGCGGTTCGAGCAGCTGCGGGGTTCGCGTGTGCTGCTGGTCGAGGACAATGAACTGAACCAGGAGGTTGCGCGCGAATTCCTTGGCCAGGCGGGTATCGAGGTCACGTTGGCGGTCAACGGGCAGGAAGCATTGGACATCCTGTCGCGCGAATCCACCTTTGATGGTGTGCTGATGGACTGCCAGATGCCGGTGATGGACGGCTACGAGGCGACCCGTCGCCTGCGCGCCCAGCCGCGGTTCCAGCACCTTCCCATCATCGCCATGACCGCCAATGCGATGGCAGGCGACCGCGAAAAGGTCCTGGCCGCTGGAATGGTCGACCATATCGCCAAGCCCCTGCGCATGGAGGCCATGTTTGCGTGCATGGCAAAGTGGATCGGCACCGACCGCGCCTTCAGTGCGGCGTCCGCGCTACGCGTCAGCGACCCACCCGCTTCCGCGTTCCCCGCCATCACGGGCATTGATGTCGCCCGGAGCCTGGCCGGCGTCGATAACGATGTGAAGTTCTACCGGCGCCTGCTGGGCCTGTTCCGGACCGAGAACATGAGCTTTCTGGGCGATTTCACCCGGGCCCTGCGCGAGGGCGATGCCGAAGCCACGATGCGCCGTGCCCACACGCTTCGAGGGACGGCCGGAACCGTGGGCGCCACTGGCGTGGCGGAAGCGGCGGCCAGGCTGGAAAGGGCATGCCTCGACCGCGCCGACACGGACAGCCTGGAAGCCCTCCTTGCCGAGACGGCGGGGCGGCTGCAGCCGGTACTTGACGCGATTGCGTCGGCAGGCATCGATGAACGCCGGACAGCAGCCGACGCTCCCGTGACTGGCGTGCCAACGGCCGCTCCCCGGCCAGCCGCAGCGCTGCTGCTGACGCGACTGCGCGCGCTGCTGTCGGAGAACGATGCCGACGCCCAGGAGGTATTCGAACGCCTCACGCATCAACTGCACGCAGAAGGCAATCCATTGGCGGCAGCGTTGGCGCCGATGGCCCGCTTGATCGACACCATCCGCTTTGGCGAAGCGCTCGACTGTCTGGATGCAGCGATGCGCGCCGATGGGCCATGACCGGTTTCGGCAGGGCGCAGCGGGGCAGAGCCCCGCGCTACCGGGTGGTTACTCCCACTCGATCGTTGCCGGCGGCTTGCCGGAAATGTCGTAGACCACGCGCGAGACGCCACGCAACTCATTGATGATCCGGTTGCTCACCGTGCCCAGGAAGTCATATGGCAGGTGCGCCCAGTGCGCGGTCATGAAGTCGATGGTTTCCACCGCGCGCAGCGCGATCACCCACTCGTACGCACGGGCGTCGCCCACCACGCCCACCGACTTCACCGGCAGGAACACCGCGAAGGCCTGGCTGGTCTTGTCGTACAGGTCGGCCTTGCGCAGCTCATCGATGAAGATCGCATCGGCCTTGGCCAGCAGCTCGGCGTACTCACGCTTCACTTCGCCCAGGATGCGCACGCCCAGGCCCGGGCCCGGGAACGGATGGCGGTAGACCATGCTGCGCGGCAGGCCGAGTTCGACGCCGAGGCGGCGCACTTCGTCCTTGAACAACTCGCGCAGCGGTTCCACCAGGCCCAGCTTCATGTGCTCGGGCAGGCCGCCGACGTTGTGGTGGCTCTTGATCACGTGGGCCTTGCCGGTCTTGCTGCCGGCCGACTCGATCACGTCGGGGTAGATGGTGCCCTGCGCCAGCCACTTGGCGTTGCTGAGCTTGTTGGACTCTTCGTCGAAGATGTCCACGAACAGGTTGCCGATGATCTTGCGCTTGGCTTCCGGGTCGCTCACGCCTTCCAGCTTGGCGAAGTAGCGGTCGGCGGCGTTGACGCGGATCACCTTGACGCCCATGTGCTCGGCGAACATCGCCATCACCTGGTCGCCTTCCTGCCAGCGCAGCAGGCCGGTGTCGACGAACACGCAGGTCAACTTGTCGCCGATCGCCTTGTGCAGCAGCGCGGCAACCACCGACGAATCGACGCCGCCGGACAGGCCCAGGATCACTTCGTCATCGCCCACCTGCTCGCGCACGCGCGCGATCTGGTCGTCGATGATGTTGGCCGCGGTCCACAGCGTCTGGCAGCCGCATACGTCCACCACGAAGCGGCGCAGCAGCGCCTGGCCCTGCAGGGTGTGGGTCACTTCCGGGTGGAACTGCACGCCATACCAGCGCTTTTCCTCGTTGGCCATCGCGGCCACCGGAATGCGATCGGTGGTGGCGGTGATGGTGAAGCCCGGGGGCGCCACCGAGACGTGGTCGCCGTGGCTCATCCACACATTCAACTTCGGCTCGCCGCCATGGTCGCTCAGGCCGTTGAACAGCGCGTCCGGGTGTACGACGTTGACTTCGGCATGGCCGAACTCGCGCTGGTCGGCCGCTTCGGTAGCGCCGCCGAGCTGTGCGGCCAGGGTCTGCATGCCATAGCAGATGCCGAAGATCGGCAGCCCGCTGTCGAACACTTCCGGCGGCGCGGCCGGCGCGCCCGGCAGCGTGGTCGATTCGGGGCCGCCAGACAGGATGATGCCCTTGGCGCCGAACGCGGCAATGTCCGCCGGGTTGTGGTCCCAGGCCCAGATTTCGCAGTACACGCCGAGCTCGCGGATGCGGCGCGCGATCAGCTGGGTGTACTGCGCGCCGAAATCGAGGATGAGGATCTTGTCGTTATGGATGTTGGTCATGGCGCCCGGCAATGCTGGATGGAAAACGGAGGAACGAAAATCAGGCAACGAATGGCAGATAGAGAAAGAGGAACGGGAATCAGCTTCCTCGTTCCTCTTCGCTCATGCCGCGTCAGGCGCGGTAGTTCGGCGGCTCTTTGGTGATCTGCACGTCATGGACGTGGCTCTCACGTTGGCCGGCGCCGCTGATCTTGACGAACTTCGGCTTGCTGCGCATGTCTTCGATGGTGCCGCAGCCCACGTAGCCCATGGTGGCACGCAGGCCGCCCATCAGCTGATGGATGATGCCGCCGACCGGGCCGCGATACGGCACGCGGCCTTCGATGCCTTCGGGCACCAGCTTGTCGGCACTGGAAGCATCCTGGAAATAGCGGTCCTTGGACCCCTTCTCCATCGCCGCCAGCGAACCCATGCCGCGGTAGCTCTTGTACGAACGGCCCTGGAACAGCTCGGTTTCACCGGGCGATTCCTCGGTACCGGCCAGCAGGCCGCCGATCATGATGGTCGATGCACCGGCGGCCAGCGCCTTGCCGATGTCGCCGGAGTAGCGGATGCCACCGTCGGCGATCAGCGGGATGCGGTCCTGCAGCGCTTCGGCCACCAGGTCGATGGCGGTGATCTGCGGCACGCCGACACCGGCGACCACGCGGGTGGTGCAGATCGAGCCCGGGCCGATGCCGACCTTGACCGCGTCCGCGCCGCTGTCCAGCAGCGCCAGTGCGGCTTCGCCGGTGCAGATGTTGCCACCCACGACCTGCACCTGCGGGAAGTGCTTCTTGACCCAGCTGACGCGGTCCAGCACGCCCTGCGAATGGCCGTGCGCGGTGTCCACCACCAGCACGTCCACGCCGGCAGCGACCAGCGCTTCGACGCGGCGATCGGTATCGCCGCCGACGCCCACCGCGGCACCCACCAGCAGGCGCGTGGCGACGTCCTTGGCGGCGTTGGGGTAATCGGTGTTCTTCTGGATGTCCTTCACGGTGATCAGGCCGCGCAGGGCGAAATCATCGTTGACCACCAGGATCTTTTCGATGCGGTTGCGATGCAGCAGCTGCAGCACTTCCTCGGATGCGGCGCCTTCCTTGACCGTGATCAGGCGATCCTTCTTGGTCATGATGTGGCGGACCGGATCGTCCAGCTCGGTTTCAAAGCGCATGTCGCGGTGGGTCACGATGCCCACCAGCTGGCCGCCATCGACCACCGGCACGCCGGAGATGTTGCGCGCCTGGGTCAGCGCCAGCACGTCGCGGATGGTGGTTTCCGGGCCGACCGTGATCGGGTCGCGGATGACACCCGCTTCGAACTTCTTGACCTTGGCCACTTCGGCGGCCTGCTGGTCCACGCTCAGGTTCTTGTGGATGATGCCCATGCCGCCGAGCTGGGCCATGGCGATGGCCAGGCGTGCTTCGGTGACGGTATCCATGGCAGCCGACAGGATCGGAAGCTTCAGCCGCAGGTCGCGCGTCAGGCGCGTTTCCAGGGTGACATCCTTGGGCAGGATGATGGAATGGGCGGGGACGAGCGAGACGTCGTCGTAAGTCAGTGCTTCAGCCTGGATGCGCAGCATCGGCATACCCGAGATGTGGGGAAGCGCGACATTTTACCCTGATTTCGCCCCGTTGGGCAGGGGGCGGATGCGACGCTGTGTCGCGCCGGCGCAGCGCGTTCATGCAGCGGTTCGGCGGCCGGGCCGCACGACCAACGGTCGTGCGCTACCGGTAGGTGACGACCGTTGGTCGTCACGGCGGTCCTGCGTCAGGACGCTTCCGCGGCCTCGATGGTGTTCTGCATCAGCGTAGCCACGGTCATCGGCCCTACCCCGCCCGGGACCGGGGTGATCCAGCTGGCTCGTGCGGCCGCTGCCTCGAAGCCCACGTCGCCGACCAGGCGGCCGTCGTCCAGGCGGTTGATGCCCACGTCGATGACCACCGCGCCCGGCTTGACCCACTCGCCAGGCACGATGCCGGGGCGGCCTACCGCTACCACCAGGATGTCGGCATTGCGCACCGACTGCTCCAGCACGTCCTTGGGGGTGAACTTGTGGCAGCTGGTGACGGTGCAGCCGGCGATCAGCAGCTCCAGGCCCATCGGCCGGCCCACGTGGTTGCTCACGCCCACGATGGTGGCGTTACGACCACGCACCGGCTGGTCGGTATGGCCCAGCAGCGTGGTGATGCCACGCGGGGTGCACGGGCGCAGGCCGAATTCGCGCAGGGCCAGGTGGCCGACGTTTTCCGGGTGGAAGCCGTCCACGTCCTTGCGCGGGTCGATGCGGTGGATCAGGCGGCTGGCGTCGGGGATGCCCGGCAGCGGCAGCTGGACCAGGATGCCGTGGATCTTCGGGTCGGCATTGAGCTGGTCGATCAGGGTCAGCAGTTCGGCTTCGCCGGTGCCGGCCGGCAGGTCGTAATCGAAAGCTTCGATCCCGACCTTCTCGGCGGCACGGCGCTTGTTGCGCACATACACGGTCGAGGCCGGGTCGCCGCCCACCAGCACCACGGCCAGCCCCGGCCGGCTGCCACCGGCGGCCAGGCGGGCGTCGACGCGCACCTTCAGGCTGTCCAGCAGGTCTTCGGCGATGCGGCGTCCGTCCAGGATGCGGGCGGAATGGCGGGGGGCGGAATCGTTCATCGAATGCGGGGCGTGGGGCGGCGGGGACGGTATTGTCCCCTATTCCTCTTCTTCCGGCACTTCGTCGGCGTTGAGGGTGCGCGCCTTGCGCTTTGGCGCGGTGAACGGGGTCGGCGTGGGCACGCCCGGCAGCGCGCTGCCGAACACCATGTGCGCACCGGCACGCAGGTCGCCACCGGCCATTTCCAGCTCGAAGCGCTCGGCGTCGCGTTCGCGGATCTGCTCGGCGATGTCGCGTGCGTCGTCCTCGTCCGCGCCCAGCTCGACCAGCGCCGCCTGGCCGAACATCAGCGCGGATTCGAAGGTTTCGCGGATCTGGAAGTCCACCCCGGCGTGGATCAGGCGCAGCGAGTGCTCACGGTCGAACGAACGCACCAGCAGCTTGGCCTGCGGGAACTCGTGCGCGACCAGTTCGACGATGCGGTCCGCATCCTGTGCGTTGTTGACGCACACTGCGATCGCACGCGCGGTGGCCGCGCCCGATGCATGCAGCACGTCCAGGCGGGTGCCGTCGCCGTAGTAGATCTTGAAGCCGAAGCGCTCGGCGTTGTGGATCATGTCCACGTCGTTGTCGATGATGGTGACGTCCACGTCGCGGGCCAGCAGCGACTGGCTGGCCACCTGGCCGAAACGACCGAAGCCGATCATCAGCACGCTGCCGGACATGCCCTCGGCGGTATCCACGCCCTCCAGCGAGACTTCACGCGCCGGCATCAGCTTGTCGTGCAGCAGCACGAACAGCGGAGTGAGCGCCATCGACAGCACCACGATGGCGGTCAGGTTGGCGTTGACCTCGATACCGATGACACCGGCAGCAGCGGCCGCCGAGAACAGCACGAAGGCGAATTCGCCGCCCTGCGCCATCACCACGCCGCGATCCAGCGCCTGGCGGTGGTCGCTGCCCAGGATGCGCGCAACAACATAGATGCACACCGCCTTGGCCAGCATCAGGGCCAGCACGCCGGACACGATCAGCGGCCAGTTGTTGGCCACCACGGTGAGATCCAGCGCCATGCCCACGCTGAGGAAGAACAGCCCGAGCAGGATGCCGCGGAACGGTTCGATGTCGGCTTCGATCTGGTGGCGGAAGGTGGATTCGCTGAGCAGCACGCCGGCCAGGAACGCGCCCATCGCCATCGACAGCCCGCCCAGCTGCATCAGCAGCGCCGCGCCCAGCACCACCAGCAATGCGGCGGCGGTCATCACCTCGCGCGCCTTGGCGGCGGCCAGGATGCGGAACAGCGGATTGAGCAGGAAGCGGCCAACCAGTACCAGCCCGATGATCGCGCCGGCGGCGATGGCCACGCTGATCCAGCGCGAGCCGGTGCCGGCGTCGACCTGCACCGGCGCCATGAACGCCACCACGGCCAGCAGCGGCACGATCAGCAGGTCCTCGAACAACAGGATCGAGACGATCTTCTGCCCGGACGGCAGCGCGATATCGCCGCGCTCGGCCAGCAGCTGCATCACCACGGCCGTGGAAGTCAGCACGAAACCGGCCGCACCGATGAAGGCCACCGGCAGCGGGAAGCCGAGCAGCATGCACACGCCGGTGAGTACCGCACCGCAGACCACGATCTGCAGCGTGCCGAGCCCGAAGATTTCCCTGCGCAGGCTCCACAGGTGCGACGGCCGCATTTCCAGTCCGATCACGAACAGGAACATCACCACGCCCAGTTCGGCCGTATGCAGGATCGCCTGCGGATCGGAGAACCAGCCGAAGCCGAACGGACCGATCGCCAACCCGGCGGCGAAGTAGCCCAGCACCGAGCCCAATCCCAGCCTGCGGAACAACGGCACCATCACCACTGCCGCACCCAGCAGGGCGACTACTTTCACCAGTTCACTGGCACCTGCTTCCACCGCCATGCGGTTTGTTCCTTGCAACTCGATCAGCCATCACGATAGGACAAGTTGCCGCAGGGACATAGCACGCAGGTGCGCAAGATCGTGCCGGGAATGGAACGATCGATCAGTAAATCACCATATCATCCTACGGACCTGCACAGAACGCGGCGTAGTCGATGTAGCCCGGGAACGCCTGCCCGGGAGCGCACAGCGGGCAGGCGGGGTCCGGGCCCAAGCGGATCTCGCGGAAACGCATGCCCAGCGCGTCGAAGGTCAGCAGCCGCCCTACCAGCGGCTCACCGATCCCAAGCAGCAGCTTGAGCACTTCCGTGGCCTGCAGCAGGCCGACCATGCCCGGCAGCACGCCCAGCACCCCGGCCTCGGCACAATTGGGCGCGAACTCCGGCGGCGGCGGCTCTGGGAACAGGCAGCGGTAGCACGGCGCCTGCCCGCGATGGCGGCCGGCGTCGAATACCGACACCTGGCCGGTGAAACGCTCCACCGCGCCGTAGACCAGCGGGATCGCATGCTGGATGCAGGCATCGTTGAGCAGGTAGCGCAGCGGGAAGTTGTCCGACCCGTCCAGCACCACGTCCACGCCGTCGAGCAGCGCGTCGATGTTGTCCGAGGTCACCCGCGCCTGCACCGCCTCCACGTCCAGCCGGGGATTGAGCGCCAGCAGCCGCGCGCGGGCCGAATGCACCTTGGGTTCGCCGATGCTGGCGTCGGTATGCAGGATCTGCCGTTGCAGGTTGCTGCGCTCCACCACGTCGTCATCGGCGATGCGCAGGTGCCCTACCCCGGCGGCGGCCAGGTAGAAGGCGGCCGGCGAGCCGAGGCCGCCCGCGCCAAGCAGTAGTACCCGCGCGCCGAGCAGCGCCTGCTGGCCGGCAACGCCGACCTGCGGCAGCAGCAGGTGGCGTGAGTAGCGTTCGTTGAAATCGCGCTCGTCGTCGCTCTGCAGCGGCTGCACGAGTGGCAGCCCCGCAGCACGCCAGGCAGTGGTGCCGCCGTGGACCGACGCGATGTGGGTGTAGCCGAGGTCACGCAGCACCGAAGCAGTGTCCAGCGAGCGTTTGCCGCTCTGGCAGATCAGCAGGATCTCGCGGTCGAGCGCTGGCAGCTGCGTGCTGGCTTCGCTCAGGAGATCGCCCTGCGCGATTCCCCTTGCGCCCTCGGCCATACCGGTGGCGCGCTCGTGCGGTTCACGCACGTCGATCAGCAGCGCGCCGTGGAGGGTGCGTTGGCGGGCGTGCTCGGGGCTGAGTTCGGGTACTGCGGTCATGGCCCATTATGGGCGGGTTGGGTCCGCCTGGGACACGCGTGGCGTGTCGCTACCGAGGGATGGCGTCCCGGCTTGCCGGGACGCCACGGGCTTCAGCGGCCCTTTACGTGCTTGATCAGCCGCTTCTTCTTGGCAATCTGGCGTTCGCTCAGCACGTTCTTCTTGCCTTCGTACGGGTTGGCACCCTCGCGGAAGATGAACTGTACCGGCGTGCCGACCAGCTTGAAGCGCTTGCGGAAGAAGTTTTCCAGGTAGCGCTTGTACGACTCCGGCAGCTCCTTCAGGCGCGTGCCATGCACGATGAAGGTCGGCGGATTGGAACCGCCCGGGTGCACGTAACGCAGCTTGGACACGTGACCACGGATCGCCGGCGGCGGGTTGGTCTCGTAGGCGATTTCCAGCGCCTTGTTGACTTCGCTGGTGCTGAACTCGTGGGTCGCCGAGGCATGCGCCTGGTGGATCGCACGGAACAGCTCGCGCAGGCCCGAGCCGTGCTTGGCCGAGATGCGCACCGTTTCAGCCCACGGCACGAAGCCGAGCTTGCGCGAGACCAGCGCTTCGGCCTGTTCGCGCTGGTAATCGGTCAGGCCATCCCACTTGTTGATCGCCACCACCAACGCGCGGCCGGCATCCAGCACCGCGCCCAGCACGGTAGCGTCCTGGTCGGTCACGCCTTCGCTGGCGTCCAGCATCAGCACCGCCACCTGGCACTGCTCGATGGCCTGCAGGGTCTTGATGACGCTGAACTTTTCCACCACCTCTTCGACCCGGCCGCGGCGACGCAGGCCGGCGGTGTCGATGAGGCGGTATTCGCGGCCGTCACGCTCCAGGTCCACCGCGATCGAGTCGCGGGTGGTGCCGGGCACTTCCGAGGCGATCATCCGTTCTTCGCCGAGAATGCGGTTGACCAGGGTCGACTTGCCCACGTTGGGGCGGCCGACGAAGGCAATGCGCATCCGGTTCGGATCGTTGTCCATCTCCTCGCCGCTGCCCTCTTCGGGCAGGCGCTGGACGACTTCTTCAAGCAGGTCGTCCAAGCCCTGGCGGTGGGCAGCGGACACGGTCAGCATTTCGCTGAACCCGTAGCGGGCGAATTCCGCGCGCACGGTGTCTTCGTTGGTACCGTCGATCTTGTTGATCAACAGCAGGGTCGGCCGCGACAGCTTGCGCAGCCACGACAGGATCTCGTCATCCAGCGCGGAGGTCCCGTCACGGGCATCCACCACGAACAGGATCAGATCGGCTTCGCCGGCGGCAGCACGTGCCTGGTCGGCGGTTGCGCCGGCCAGGCCTTCGTCATCCTCCGAGATACCGCCCGTGTCGACGGCGAGGAACGGATTGTCCTCGTCCAGACGGCAAACACCATAGTTGCGGTCCCGGGTGACGCCGGGCTGGTCATGGACCAGGGCGTCACGGGTACGGGTCAGCGCATTGAAAATGGTGGACTTGCCGACGTTCGGCCGTCCAACCAGGGCGACCAAGGGCAGCATCGCGGTAACTCCTTATTGTGCCAACCGGAATGCGGTCAGCTTTCCATCAACGTTCTGCACCAGCAGAATCCCATCGGCGACCACCGGCTGCGCCAGCAGGGCATCGCCGCCACTCTTGGCGCGCGCGGCCAGTTCACCATTGTCTGTCCGCAACCAGTGCAGATAACCCTTGTAGTCACCCACCACAACGTAATCGCCGTGGATGGCCGGCCCGGTCAGCGAGCGACGGGCCAGGCCGGTCTGCGACCACATGGCACTGCCGCTGGCCTTGTCCAGGCCGAACACGCCGCCCTTGTTGTCCGTCACGAAGACGTTGCCCGAGGTCAGGGCCACGCCACCGGCGCCACCATGGTCACGCGCCCACAGCGGACGGCCGGTCGGGCCTTCGATCGCCATGGTCTGGTTCTTGAAGCTGCTCACGAACAGGGTGTTGCCCTCGAGCACCGGCGCACCGTCCACATCGGACATGCGCTCCAGCTCGGTACGGCCTTCACCGTTGGAGACCGTCTGGTCCCACACGGTACGACCGTCCTGCATGCCCAGCGCGGCCACGCTGCCGTCATCGTTGCCGATGAACAGCACGCCCGGGCCGGCCACCACCGGCGCGTTGCCGCGCACGGTCAGCATGGGCAGCTCACGCGGGTTGAACCACTTCTGGGTACCGTTGCCGGCATCGAAGGCGGTCACCCGGCCATCGTTGCTGCGCACGAACACGATGCCCTGGGCGATCGCCGGCGCGGCGATCACTTCGCCCGGCACCTTGGCGCGCCACTTTTCGCTGCCGTCGTTGGCGTCAAGCGCGATGACCTGGCCATCCAGCGTACCGATCACCACCAGGCCTTCGCCGACGCCCGGGCCACCGGACAGACGCAGCTTGGGCTGCTTCTTGACCTTGGCCGGCTCGTAGGTCCAGACCGTCTTGCCGGTCTGCAGGTCCAGCGCATGCACGCCGCCGGTGATCGCGGCCGCGTACACGCGGCCATCGGCCACGACCGGGCCCTGGCGCACGCCGATGCGCTTCTCGCCCTTGCCCAGGTTGGTGCTCCAGATCCGGTCGACCTTGGCGGTCGGCTCGAACTTGACCAGCTCTGCCGGTTCCAGCGCCTTCTTCGCCTCCGCGTCCTTGCCGGCGAACCAGCCCTTTACGGTGGTGCAGCCGGACAATGCCACCCCCATCAACACCAGGGTGGCTACGCGCTTGATCATGACCATCTGCTTCATTACACCGACTCCGCAGGCTCGGTGACGGTGCCACCGGCATCCATCACTTTGGTTTCCAGCACGCGCCGCTGGGGCGCTGCCACATCCAGCGTCTTGAGCGCCTTCTCATACTGCCCGCGGGCTTCGTCACGCTTGCCCAGCGCCATCAAGGCGTCGCCATGGATTTCCAGGCTCGCACTGTCGGTGGCACTGCCCAGCAGCGCGATGGCGTCATCGTTCTTGCCGGTGGCGATCAGCAGGCGCGCAATGCGCTGGTCGATTGCCGCCTTGTATTCCGGGTCGGCCTTGATGGCACGAAGGGTGGCCAGGGCCTCCTCGTTCTTGCCTGCATCGACCTGCGCCTTGGCCAGCTGCAGCGCTGCCAGGTCGCCGTAGACCTGGACCTTGCCGCCTTCCAGCGTCTTCACGCCCTTGGCCGCTTCGTCCAGTTTCTTGTCCTCCAGCTGCTTGAGCACCACCTGGTACTCGCCGTGGGCGCCCGCCAGGTGGCTGCCCTGCTCTTTCTGCCACCACTGCCAGCCGGCGATGCCGCCGATGGCAATCGCCACGCCGGCGATGATGCTGACACCATTCTTCCGCAGCCAGCTGCGGACGCGTTCACTTTGTTCGTGCTCGTCGAGCAGGTCGTCGATCGCCATGCGTACTCTCGCCCCTGCCCGTCAGGAGGGACTGTTTGAATTGGATTGTCGAAATGAATCGGGAAACGCGGCTCAGTGTGAAACCGGAGCCACGGAGCCGTCAGAGGATACCGTAAAGCGTGCCACGTTGGCTCGCTGGTAGGGCGAAAGGTCGATGATGGTGCCGGCCTGCTGAACCTCCACCGCCGACGCATTGCCGAGCACCATGCGGGCCACCTGGCCCGGGCTGAAGGTGCGGGTTTCGCCTGACTTGATCAGGGCTTTCTCGACGGTGCTGCCGTCGGGCGCGGCGATATCCACCCAGCTGTCGCCCTTGAACTGCAGGCTGAGGGCACCGGCCGGCGCCGGCGCGGCGGCCGTTGGACGGGGCACCGGGGTCAACGAGGCCAGGTAAGGGGCCGACGGCGCCGTCGACGGCGCAGGCGTCACCACCGGCGCCGCCTGGGCAGCCGGCGCGGTGCCCGCCACCGTTACGGCGGCGGGAATCACATCCAGCGAAGCGGTATTGGGGGTGGTCGAGGCACTGTCGAAGTGGCCGCGGGTGGCGAACCACACCGGCACGGCCAGCACCGCGGTGATGCCGACATACAGGGCACGGCGGCCGAGGCTCTCGGCGATACGGCGGGCCCGCGGGGTATGGGTGTGGCTGACCAGCTGCGGCGGCACCACCGGCCCGATGTGGGCCTGGTCCAGCACATCGCCCAGGTCGACCTTGAGCAGGCGCGCATAGCTTTTGAGCTGGCCGCGGACGAACACCGGCGCACCAAGGCGGTCCCACTGCTCGGCTTCCAGTGACTTCACCACCTGCACCGGCATGCGCAACTGCTGCCCCACTGCTTCGAGCGTCAGTCCTGCCGCTTCCCGCGCCTGCCGGAGACGTGCTCCACAGCCGGCCGCAGTGTCAAAAGCGTTCACAGTCTGGTCATCAATCACAATGCTTCAACCCCGGGAATTAGGAGCCGCATCCTGCGGAAATTCGTCGCGAATTCGCTGCAGATAACGACCGGATGCCACTGTGTCGCCAAGCTGCGCCTCGATTTGAGAGGCAAGTTGTAACACGGAACGTGTGGCCGGTGCAGCCGCGAGACGACGTTGCACGAAGGCCCGGGCCTCGAAAAAGCGGCCCTGGGCATGCTCGTTGCGGGCCATGGCCTCCAGCGCATAGGGGTTGGCCGGATCCAGCGCCAGGGCCCGGCGCAGGTCCCGCACGGCGCGCTCGGGCTGGCCGGCGTCAAGCGCACAGCCGCCTGCGTTGGCCAGGGCTGCGGCCGGCGTGCGGTAACCCGGCGCGGCAACGGCCCGGTCGAACAGGGGCAACGCTTCGGTGGCGCGGCCATGACCACATAACCACGCGCCATAGTTGTTGAGCACCTCGCCGCTGTCCGGCGCCAGCTCGGCCGCCTTCTGGAACAGCGGACCGGCAGCGGCATCGTCACCGCGCCGGTTGGCCAGCGCCGCCAGCATGATGTAGGCATCCGGCCGGCCCGCGTCGAGCTTGAGCGCGCTTCGGGCGCGCTTTTCGGAAGCATCCAGCGCTCCGGCGCGGAACGCCTCGGCCGACAATGTCATCTGGTCCTGGTAGCTGACCCGGCGACGGGTGTCAGCGTTGTCGCGCGCCACATACTCGGGCGCTACGCCCAGCGGAGCGGTCATGGGTTTGACGCCTTTGTTGCCACACCCGGCGAGTGCCAGCGCGACGAAAAAAACGGCTGGCAATCGGCGGTCAGGCAGCGGCATCCCGGTTTTTCCCGTCCTGGAGCGTCTTGTTGAACTCGGCCTGGCGGCGGGTACGATCCATCACCTGGCCCTTGAGCTGGCCACAGGCGGCATCGATGTCGTCGCCACGGGTCCGCCGCACCATCGTCAGCACCTGCTGGTCGAGCAGGATCTTCTGGAAGGCGCGGATCTCCGCATCACCGGAGCGCTCATAGCGGGTACCGGGGAACGGATTGAACGGAATCAGGTTGACCTTGCCCGAATGCGAGGCCTGTACGGCATTGTCGAACTGGCGCATCAGCCGCGCCAGCTGGCGGGCGTGCTCGGGCTGGTCGTTGATGCCCTTCATCAGGGTGTATTCGAAGGTGACCGATTCGCGGCGCTTGTTCGCACGCAGGTAGCGCGCGCACGAGGCCATCAGTTCCACGATCGGGTACTTCTTGTTGAGCGGCACCAGGGTCTCGCGCAGCGCATCGTTCGGCGCATGCAGCGACACCGCCAGCGACACATCGCTTTCGGCCGACAGGCGATCGATCTGCGGCACCAGGCCGGAGGTCGACAGGGTCACGCGCTTGTTGGCCAGGCCGTAGCCCAGGTCGTCGCGCATCACGCTCATGGCGCGCACGACGTTGTCAAAATTCATCAACGGCTCGCCCATGCCCATCATCACCACGTTGGTGAGGCGACGCTGCTTGTGCGGGATGTTGCCCAGGTGGCGCGCCGCCACCCACACCTGCCCGATGATCTCGGCGGTGGAGAGGTTGCGGTTGAAGCCCTGGGTGGCGGTGGAGCAGAACGTGCAGTTCAGTGCACAGCCCACCTGCGACGACACGCACAGCGTGCCGCGGTTCTTGTCCGGGATGTAGACCGCTTCGATCGCGTTCTTGCCATCGGTGCCCATGGCCAGCAGCCACTTGTGGGTACCGTCGGCCGACGGCTTGTCGAAGACGATGTTCGGCACGCGGACTTCGGCATGCTGCTGCAGCTTGCTGCGCAGCGCCTTGCCCAGGTCGGTCATCTGGTCGAAATCGGTGACGTAGTGGTGGTGGATCCACTTCATGACCTGGTGGGCACGGTAGCGCGCTTCGCCGAGTGTCTCGGCGAAGAAGCGCTCCAATCCCTCGCGATCGAGGTCGAGCAGGTTCTGCTTGGCCACCGGCGCGCCCTGGGCGAGCACGATGGGGATGGCGTTGGGCTGTACGACCTCGTTCACGGCATTACTCTCAGCGCGAGACCACTTCGGTCGCGGCGAAGAAGTACGCGATTTCAATCGCGGCATTCTCGACCGAGTCCGAGCCGTGGGCGGCATTGGCATCGATGGAATCGGCGAAGTCGGCGCGGATGGTGCCCGGCGCAGCGTCCTTCGGATTGGTGGCGCCCAGCAGGTCGCGGTGGGCCAGCACGGCGTTGTCGCCTTCCAGCGCCTGGATCATCACCGGGCCGGAGATCATGAACTCGACCAGCGCGTTGAAGAACGGGCGCTCCTTGTGCACGGCGTAGAAGCCTTCGGCTTCACGGCGCGACAGCTGCTTGTACTTGGCAGCCACGACCTTCAGGCCAGCCTTTTCGAAGCGGGCGTAGATTTGACCGATGACGTTCTTGGCGACGGCGTCCGGCTTGATGATGGAAAGGGTGCGCTCCAGCGCCATGGGAATTCTCCGTTGGGCGGGCCACTGATCGGCCCGAGAGTAACATGAAAAAAACCCGCGTCGAAACGCGGGCTTAGCCTATATACGTGGCGTGATTCTACAACCTCTCGGTACGTCTTGCCACGCCCTGCGCGGCAACCTCGCGCTGGCGGCGACTGCCCGCCGTTCAGGTTGGGAGGCATGAACGAGGAACAACATCTTGTGCGTCGCAGCATGCCAGTGGCGCTGCCGAGGTCTAATATCAAACAATCGTTTGATTGAACCCCTGCCCCGCCCATGGCCAAACCCGCCCACTTCTCCACCAAGGACCGCATTCTCGGCGCTGCCGAGGAGCTGTTCGCCCTGCACGGGTTCGCCGGGACGTCGCTGCGCCAGGTGACCAGCCAGGCCGATGTGAACATCGCCGCGGTGAATTACCACTTCGGATCGAAGGAAAACCTGGTCAACGAGGTATTCCGCCGGCGCATGGACGAAATGACCGCCGCCCGGCTGTCGCAGCTGGACACCGCCCGGCGCGACCACCCCGGGCAGCTGCGTCCGGTGCTGGCTGCGTTCGTCGAACCGGCCCTGGCCATGGCCCAGGACCGCCAGACCGGGGGCGCGTTCGTGCGTGTCATCGCCCGCGCGTACGCGGAAAAGAACGACAACCTGCGCAAGTTCCTCTCCGACCACTACGGCCACGTCCTGCGCGAGTTCGGAAAGGCGATCGCCGCCAGCGTGCCGGGCCTGAGCAAGGAAGAGCTGTATTGGCGACTGGACTTCCTGGCCGGCGCACTGACTTACGCCATGGCCGATTTCGGGCTGATTAAGCGACCCGCCGGTGTCACCGAAGCGGCGCATCGTGCCCATGCAGCCCAGGAACTCATCCATTTCGCCGAAGCCGGTTTCCGCGCCAGCGCGGCTACCGCCCCTGCGGCGGCGACTCCTGCCACCCCGTAACGCCGGGCCCCATATCACCCCCGTAGAGCCGGGCCCTGCCCGGCTTCCAGACCAACAAAGGCTTATCGACATGTCCAATTCCCTGCTAGTCCGCCGCGCCGCCGTGCTGGGTGCCGGCGTCATGGGTGCCCAGATCGCGGCCCACCTGACCAATGCCGGCGTCGACACCGTGCTGTTCGACCTTCCCGCCAAGGAAGGTCCTGCCGACGGCATCGTGCTCAAGGCCATCGCCAACCTGGGCAAGCTCAGCCCGGCCCCGCTCGCCAGCAAGTCGTACGCCGAAGCGATCACCCCGGCCAACTATGAAACCGGCCTGGAGCAGCTGCGCGACTGCGACCTGATCATCGAAGCCATCGCCGAACGGATGGACTGGAAGCAGGACCTGTACAAGAAGATCGCCCCGTTCGTGGCCGATCATGCCGTGCTGGCGTCCAACACCTCCGGCCTGGGCATCAACAAGCTCGCCGACGTGCTGCCCGAACAGCTGCGCCACCGCTTCTGCGGCGTGCACTTCTTCAACCCGCCGCGCTACATGCACCTGGCCGAGCTGATCCCGGCCACCACCACCGACGCCGCCGTGCTGGAAGGCCTGGAAAGCTTCCTGGTCACCACCCTGGGCAAGGGCGTGGTGTACGCCAAGGACACCCCGAACTTCATCGGCAACCGCATCGGCGTGTTCTCGATCCTGTCCACCATCTTCCACACCCAGCAGTTCGGCCTGGGCTTCGATGAAGTCGATGGCCTGACCGGCCCGCTGGTCGGCCGCCCGAAGTCGGCCACCTACCGCACCTCCGACGTGGTCGGCCTGGACACCATGGCCCACGTCATCAAGACCATGGGCGACACCCTGCCCAACGACCCGTGGCACCAGTACTTCGCCTCGCCGAAGTGGCTGGACGCGCTGATCGCCAAGGGTGCGCTGGGCCAGAAGACCGGCGCCGGCATCTTCCGCAAGGTCGGCAAGGACATCGTGGTGCTGGACCTGGAGAAGCAGGACTACCGCGCTGCCGATCGCACCGCCGCCCCGGAAGTGGTCGAGATCCTGAAGATCAGGAACCCGGCCGAGAAGTTCGCCAAGCTGCGCGAAAGCCAGCACCCGCAGGCGCAGTTCCTGTGGGCGACCTTCCGCGACCTGTTCCATTACAGCGCCTACCACCTGGCCGACATCGCCGAAACCGCGCGCGACGTCGACCTGGCCATCCGCTGGGGCTACGGCTGGTCGCTGGGCCCGTTCGAAACCTGGCAGGCCGCCGGCTGGAAGCAGGTCGCGCAGTGGATCGCCGATGACATCGTGGCCGGCAAGAGCATGAGCAATGCCCCGCTGCCGGACTGGGTGTTCGATGGCCGCGATGGCGTGCACGCCGCCGAAGGCAGCTACAGCCCGACCCGCAACGCCAAGCTGTCGCGTTCGGCGCTGCCGGTGTACCAGCGCCAGCGCTTCCCGGATCCGCTGCTGGGCGAAACCTTCAGCCCGGGCGAAACCGTGTTCGAGAACGACGGCGTGCGCATGTGGCACGACGGCGACGGCATCGCCGTGGTCAGCTTCAAGACCAAGATGAACACCGTGTCCGACCACGTACTCAACGGCCTGCAGGAAGCCATCAAGCGCGCCGAGCAGGGCTTCAAGGGGCTGGTGATCTGGCAGCAGAAGGAACCCTTCTCCGCCGGTGCCGACCTGGCCGGCGCGCTCGGCCTGCTGCAGGCCGGCAAGGTCGACCAGTTCGAAGAAATGGTGCACAACTTCCAGCGCACCAGCCAAGCCATCAAGTACGCGCTGGTGCCGGTGGTGACCGCCGTGCGCGGGCTGGCCCTGGGTGGCGGCTGCGAGTTCCAGATGCACAGCGCCAAGAGCGTGGCCGCACTGGAAAGCTACATCGGCCTGGTCGAGGCCGGCGTCGGCCTGCTGCCGGCCGGTGGTGGCCTGAAGGAACTGGCGGTGCGCGCCTCCCAGGCCGCCGGCCCGGGCGGTGATGTATTCGCCGAACTGAAGAAGACCTTCGAAACCGTGGCCATGGCCAAGGTCTCCAACTCCGCGGTCAACGCCAAGGAACTGGGCCTGATGCGCGCCACCGACAAGGTGGTGTTCAACAGCTTCGAAGCGCTGCACATCGCCAAGGCCGAAGTGCAGGCGCTGGCCGAAGGCGGCTACCGTCCGCCGATGCCGGTCCGCCGCATCCAGGTGGCCGGTGACGTGGGTATCGCCACCTTCAAGATGATGCTGGTGAACATGCTCGAGGGCCGTTTCATCAGCCCGTACGACTACGAAATCGCCGTGCGTATCGCCACCGTGCTGTGTGGTGGCGAAGTGGACCGCGGCACGCTGGTGGATGAAGAGTGGCTGCTGACGCTGGAGCGCAAGCACTTCGTCGAGCTGGCCCAGCAGGAAAAGACCCAGGCCCGCATCGCGCACATGCTGAAGACCGGCAAGCCGCTGCGCAACTGACCCATAAGAGACCACCACAATGACCAAGCAGATCCAGGACGCCTACATCGTCGCCGCCACCCGTACCCCGGTTGGCAAGGCGCCCAAGGGCGTGTTCCGCAATACCCGTCCCGACGACATGCTGGCCCACGTGCTCAAGTCCGTGGTCGCGCAGGCACCGGGCATCGACGTCAACCGCATCGATGACGCCATCATCGGCTGCGCCATGCCCGAAGCCGAGCAGGGCATGAACGTGGCGCGCATCGGCGTGCTGCTGGCCGGCCTGCCGGACACCATCGCCGCGCAGACCGTCAACCGCTTCTGCTCGTCCGGCCTGCAGGCCGTGGCGATGGCAGCCGACCAGATCCGGCTCGGCAACGCCGACCTGATGCTGGCCGGCGGCACCGAATCGATGTCGATGGTGCCGATGATGGGCAACAAGATCGCGATGGCGCCGAGCGTGTTCGACAACGACCACGTGGCCATCGCCTACGGCATGGGCATCACCGCCGAGAAGGTCGCCGAGGAATGGAAGGTTTCCCGCGAAGAGCAGGACGCGTTCGCCCTGGCCTCGCACCAGAAGGCCATCGCCGCAATCCAGAACGGCGACTTCAAGGATGAGATCAGCCCGTACGACGTGCGCACCCGCCAGCCGGACCTGGCCGACGGCCGCCGCATCATCACCCGCGACCGCATCGTCGACACCGACGAAGGCCCGCGCCTGGACTCGTCCGCCGAAGGCCTGGCCAAGCTGCGCCCGGTGTTCCGCAACGGCCAGTTCGGCGGCACGGTGACCGCCGGCAACTCCTCGCAGATGAGCGACGGCGCCGGTGCGGTGCTGCTGGCATCGGAGCAGGCGGTCAAGGACTACGGCCTGAAGCCGCTGGCCCGCTTCGTGAGTTTCTCGGTCGCCGGTGTGCGCCCGGAAGTGATGGGCATCGGCCCGATCGCGGCCATTCCCAAGGCGCTCAAGCAGGCTGGCCTGAGCCAGGACCAGCTGGACTGGATCGAGCTCAATGAAGCGTTCGCCGCGCAGTCGCTGGCGGTGATCCGTGATTGCGGGCTGGACCCGTCCAAGGTCAACCCGCTGGGCGGCGCCATCGCACTGGGTCACCCGCTGGGCGCCACCGGCGCGATCCGGACCGCCACGCTGCTGCATGGCCTGCGCCGTCGCCAGCAGAAGTACGGCATGGTCACCATGTGCATCGGCACCGGCATGGGCGCAGCGGGTATTTTCGAATCGCTGTGACCCGGGATCCAGGTACCGACCAACGGTCGGTACCTGCCGGCCGGAAGAGGTAGCCGCCTCCCGTTGGCAGGCGCGCCCAGAAGCAAAAAGGCGACCCGTCCGGGTCGCCTTTTTCATGCGCGTGCATGGGACGGGGGGCTTACCCCTCGTCTTCTTCCAGCATCTGCGCCAGCTTCTCGCGCGCCGGCTTGCCCAGTTTGTGGCTTTCCAGCGCGAAGCGGATGGTGGCTTCCACCAGCCCGAGGTGGGTGCCGCAGTCGAACCGGGTACCTTCGAACCGGTAGGCGTTGACCTCTTCGGTGTTCAGCAGGTCGGCAATGGCGTCGGTCAGCTGTATCTCACCGCCCGCGCCCTTGCCGGTGGCTTCCAGCAGTTCGAAGATCTTCGGGCTGAGCACGTAGCGGCCAACCACGGCCAGATCGCTCGGCGCGTCTTCCGGCTTGGGCTTTTCCACGATCTGCGCGATGCGCCCCTTGCGGCCGTCGAAGGCCTCGGTCGCCACGATGCCGTAGCTGGCCGTGTTCTCGTGGGGCACGTCCTCAACCGCGATCACGCTGGCGCCCGTGGCCTGGTTGAGATCGGCCATCTGCTTGAGGGCGCCGTCGCCGCGGTTCCAGATCAGGTCATCGGGCAGCAGCACCGCGAAGGGCTCGTCGCCCACCACGGATTTGGCACACAGCACCGCATGGCCCAGGCCCAGCGCTTCGGTCTGGGTCACGAACACCGCGCGCACGCCTTCCGGCAGCACGTTGCGCACCAGTTCCAGCAGCTCGGTCTTGCCCGCGCGCTCGAGCTTCTGCTCCAGTTCGTACGCCTTGTCGAAATAGTCCGCGACCGCGTGCTTGTAGCGATTGGTGACAAAGATCAGGGTGTCGCACCCTGCTTCGATCGCCTCATCGACGGCGTACTGGATCAACGGCCGGTCGATGATCGGCAGCATTTCCTTGGGAACCGTCTTGGTTGCGGGAAGGAACCGGGTGCCCAGCCCCGCCACCGGGAAAACCGCCTTGCGAATGCGCTTGTTCGTCACAGCCTGTTGGCCTCTCGTGCCGGAAAGGGAAGCACCTTAGCCGACTCGACGTGAGATTCGTGTTGCAACGGCGCAAACTCCGGCATGGTCGCGAACAGGATGCTGTTGATGGCATCGGTATCGTAGTTGGCGATGGCCTCGCGCAGCCGCGGCACGTTGCCCAGCACCTGCTCGCGGGCGAAGGTGCGCACGCCGGCCTCGAGGATCTTGGGATGCGCGGTCGGGCGGTAGTCCTCGTCCGAATAGAACAGGGTCTCGTGCAGCTTCTCGCCGGGACGAAGGCCGGTGTAGATGATGGCGATGTCCTTGTACGGCTGCTTGCCGGCCAGGCGGATCATCTGCTCGGCCAGCACCCGGATCGGCACCGGCTCGCCCATGTCGAGCGTATAGATCGCCCCGTGCGAAGCTGATGCCGCTGCCTGCAGGATCAGCTGGCAGGCTTCGGGAATCGTCATGAAGTAGCGGGTTACTTCCGGGTCGGTGACCGTGACCGGGCCGCCCTTGAGGATCTGCTCGCGGAACACCGGCACCACGCTGCCCGCCGAGGCCAGCACGTTGCCGAAGCGCACGGTGACGAAGCGGGTATGGCTGGTCTTCTGGTCCAGGCTCTGGCAGATCATCTCGGCGTAGCGCTTGCTGGCACCCAGCGCATTGACCGGATCGACCGCCTTGTCGGTGGAGATGAACACGAAATGTTCGATCCGCGCTTCCACGCAGGCCCGGGCCACCGTTTCGGTGGACAGGATGTTGTTGCGCACCGCTTCGCGCAGCTGCCGTTCCAGCACGGGCACCTGCTTGTAGGCCGCCGCATGGAACACCGCATCCACCTGCGACAGCGACAAGGCGTGGCGGATCACCGCCGGGTCGCCACAGTCGCCCAGCACCGCCTCCACGACCAGGTCGGGGAAGCTGCGCTTGAGTTCGGCCTCGATGGTGAGCAGCAGCAGCTCGCTCATTTCCAGCAGTACGACCCGCCCTGCCCCGTGGCGCGCGCACTGGCGGCACAGTTCCGAGCCGATCGAACCACCGGCGCCGGTCACCAGCACGGTGCGCCCGCCCAGCCAGCCGCGGATCAGCGACCAGTCCGGCAGGATCGGCTTGCGCCCCAGCAGGTCCTCGATCGCCACTTCCTTCAGCTCACCGGGCAGCGAATGGCCCAGCAGCACGTCGTTGAGCTTGGGCACCATGCGGAACGGCACCCCGGTGCTTTCGCAGATGGCCACCACCCGCTGCATGCCGGCGGCATCCAGCGACGGAATGGCAATCACCAGCAGCCTGGCCGCAGTTTCGCGTACCACCGAGGCGGCATCGTCCAGGGTGCCCAGGATGGGCAGGCCCTGAAGCTTCGCCCCCTGCAGGTGCGGCGCATCGTCGAGCAGGCCCACCGGTTCGAAATCCCCCGACCGGCGCAGGTCGCGGACCAGCGCTTCGGCAGCTTGGCCGGCGCCCAGGATGAGCACCCGGCGCGCGGTCGCATCCGACTGCAGCGCCTGGTAGTCCTTCCATGCCCGGTACAGCAGGCGGGGCGCGCCCAGCAGGGCCGACAGCGCGAAGGGATAGATCACCAGCACCGACATCGGCACGCCATTGAAGCGCTTGTACGCCAGCACCACCACGATGGCCAGCAACCCGATGAAGCTGGATTTGAAGATGTGCAGCAGGTCGGCCACGCTGGCGAATCGCCACAGCCCGCGGTACAGGCCCACGCGCCAGAAGACGATGGCCTGGATCACCAGCACCAGCGAGGTATCGATGTTCCACAGCGGCAACGAGGGCGCATCGGCCAGCATCGAATAGCGGCCGGCATGCAGCAACTGCCAGCACGCCCAGACCATGAACAGGTCGTGGGCCACGATGGCGGCACGGGGAAGCAGACTCGTGAAACGGTCCTGCCAAGGCGTCATAAAACGGGCAATCCTTCTAGTAGCGCATTCCCTTGCGCAGGAGCAGCCAAAGACCGGTCGCGAAGAATATCCACGCTACGGCCACGGCAGCCTCCCACCTCGGCTGCAAATACGTGCAAGCATTAAACACTGTAATACTGAACAGACCAAAAACAAAGTACGTCCCTGTAACCGAAGTGTGCGTTGCACCACTTTTGACGGCACGTTGATACAGATGTTGGGTGTGGGGCTCCATCCATCTTTGCCCCGACAGCATGCGCGAAAGCAGTGTGAAGCCAGCGTCCACGAGGAACGCCGTCAGCGGCACGAGCAGCAGCAGCCAGGAGATGTCGGTTGCTACGCTGGCCAGGCAGACCAAGGCTGCGACGGCATAACCTAATGCCCCGCTGCCCACATCGCCCATGAAGATCCTTGCATTCGGAAAATTGAACGGCAGGAAACCAAGGCAGGCCAGTGCCAGGACAATGCCGGCCAACGCCAGGGGACCCGGCAGGACAAGCGCGAACGCGGCGCCGGCCAGAATGGCCTGGCTGGTCGCGATCCCGTTGATCCCATCCATGAAGTTCCAGATGTTGATCAGGGATGTCGTAAACAGCAGCGCCAGCAGCGCCTGCCAAGGGTTGCCCGTTGCATCCCACACCAGACCTGCCAGCAGGCCGGCAGCCAGCAGATGGACCAGCAACCGGCGCACCGCCGGCAGCGGCCGGTGGTCGTCCCACCAGCCGATCCCAGCCACCAGCACCAGGCCCAGCCCCGACACCAGCAACAGCGTCCGGGCGCCCGGCCAGATGACCGCCGCCGCGGCCAGCGCCAGCAGCAGGGTCACCACGATGGCAATGCCGCCCCCGCGTGGGGTCGCCACGACATGGCTGCGGCGTTCCCCGGGCTGGTCGAACAGCTTGCGCCGCAGCGCGTACCGGCGGGCGCACCAGGTGAGCACCGCCGCCACTGCCAGCACGGCCGGCAGCCCCATCCACCACCCTGCCGGCATGGCTCAGAGCACCGCGTAGTTCAACAGCGGCTTGACCGTACCCCACTCCTTGCAGCTGGGGCATTGCCAGTGGTGGGTGCGCGCACCGAAGCCACAGCGCGTGCAGCGATAGGCCGGATTGCGGACCAGCAGCTGGTCGGTGATGTGCTTGAGGTCATGCAGGGTGGCGGTGGAATCGGCACCTTCGGCCAGGGTCAGGTCGATCAATGCCGACTCGCCGCGTACCGACGGGCGATCCTTCAGCTGCCGGCCCAGGTAGGCGCGCGCCGGGGCCACGCCCTCCTGCTCTTCCATCAGCTGGGTCAGGGCCAGTACCGGGGCGATGCCACGATAGTGCTCGGTCATTTCCGACAGGAACGCGCGCGCGCCGCCCAGATCGCCGACCTTGCGGTAGTTCTGCATCAACGGCTGCAGCACCTCGGGCAGGTATTCGGGATCGTTGCGGGCGGCCCGCTCGAACGCGCGCACCGCGGCTTCGGCATTGCCGGCATCGGTTTCCAGGCGCCCTTCAATGATGCCGGCACGCACCGACATCGCATCGGCCTGGTAGGCACGGGCAATGGCCGCGCGGGCTTCATCGATCTTGCCGGCGCCACGGAAGCGTTCGGCCAGCTCGCACTCGAACTGCCCCACCAGCTTGCCCATCGGCTCGCCGGTGACTTCTTCGTAACGGGTGGCGTTGTCGATCGCCTTTTCCCAGTCACGCTCGGCCTGGTAGATGCCGATCAGGTGCTTGAGCGCCTGCGGGGCGCGCTGGTCGATCTGGGCCAGTTCGGTAAAGACGGTTTCGGCACGGTCGAGCAGGCCGGACTTCATGTAATCCTCGCCCAGCGCCAGCAGGGCCTGGACGCGCTGTGCGTCGCTGAGGTCGGTACGGTTGACCAGCCCCTGGTGCAGGCGGATGGCGCGATCAACCTCGCCCCGGCGGCGGAACAGGTGGCCCAGCGCGACCTGCGTCTCGAAGGTTTCCTTGTCCAGCTCGGCAATGTGCAGGAACAGTTCGATGGCCTTGTCGGGCTGCTCGTTGAGCAGGTAGTTCAAGCCACGGAAGTAGGTGCTGGACAGGTGGCTGACCTGGTTGTCGCCATGGCGCTGGCCACCGCGACGGCCGATCACCCAGCCCGACAGTGCCGCCAGCGGCAGGAACAGGAAAAACCAGAACCACTCGGATACAAATTCCATCGGCGCTCAACGTCCGTCGAAAGGTGAAGAAGAAGACGCCACGGGGGCGGCGGCCGGAGCCGCTTTCTGCGCTTTGCGCAGTCGGGAATACAACGGGATCACCACGCCGACCAGGACCAGCCCGGCACCGATGATCGCACCGGTCAACAGGGCCACGGTAATGGCCAGGCCGGTGCTGGAATGGATGGCAGTGAACCCCAGGTTGAGGGTCATGTCCTGCGAATTGAGGGCACCGATGACGAGCCCGGCCACCAGCACGGCGAGCAGGATCAACAGACGTGCGACTTTCATTGTGGCAGCTCCCATTCCCTTTGAGGTAGAGAGTAGCGGACTAACCGTCCGCTCTACTAGGCCGGATCGCTTTCCAGCGGTACCACGGCGCTTACGCGCTCACGGAGCTCCTTGCCCGGCTTGAAATGCGGGACATGCTTGCCCGGCAGTGCGACCGATTCCCCGGTCTTGGGGTTGCGCCCCAGCCGCGGCGGCCGGTAGTGCAACGAAAAACTGCCGAACCCGCGGATCTCGATGCGATCCCCGCCGGCCAGCGCCCCGCCCATCATTTCCAGCAACGACTTCACCGCCAGATCGACATCGTCCGACTTCAGATGCGCCTGTCGGCGCGCCAGGATTTCGATCAACTCGGATTTGGTCATTGCGGACTCGCGTCGAGGGCCTCAAACCCTGAAACGGCCCGGACAATTGTCCGGGCCGTCCAGGAACTACTGCTACGGGTAAAGGCCGATTACTCGGACTTGTTGCCGTTCAGCTGTGCACGCAGCAGCGCGCCGAGCTGGGTGGTGCCGCTGGAAGCCGAAGAGGACTGGTATTCCTCCAGCACTTCGCGCATTTCCGCGTCGTCCTTGGCCTTGATCGACAGCTGCAGGGTACGACCCTTGCGATCCATGCCCACGAACTTCGCTTCAACCTTGTCGCCGACCTTCAGGAACTGGGTCGCGTCGTCGACGCGCTCGTTGGCAACGTCACGCGCAGCGACATAGCCTTCGATGCCGTCAGCCAGTTCGATGGTAGCGCCCTTGGCGTCCACTTCCTTGACCACGCCTTCGACCTTCGAACCCTTCGGGTTGGCAGCCATGTACTGACCGAACGGATCCTGCTCCAGCTGCTTGACGCCCAGGCTGATGCGCTCGCGCTCCGGATCGACGGCCAGGACGACGGCGTCCAGGTTGTCGCCCTTCTTGAAGTTGCGGACCACGTCTTCGCCGGTGGTGTTCCAGCTGATGTCGGACAGGTGCACCAGGCCGTCGATACCGCCGTCCAGGCCGATGAAGATGCCGAAGTCGGTGATCGACTTGATCTGGCCCGACACCTTGTCGCCCTTCTTGTGGATGGCAGCGAAGGTTTCCCACGGATTGGCGGCAACCTGCTTCATGCCCAGCGAGATGCGGCGACGCTCCTCGTCGACGTCCAGGACCATGACTTCAACTTCGTCACCGACCTGCACAACCTTGGACGGGTTGACGTTCTTGTTGGTCCAATCCATCTCGGACACGTGCACCAGGCCTTCGACGCCCGGCTCGATCTCGACGAACGCGCCGTAATCGGTGACGTTGGAGACCTTGCCGAACACGCGGCTGTTGGCCGGGTAACGACGGGCGATGTTGTCCCACGGATCCTCGCCCAGCTGCTTCAGGCCGAGCGAAACGCGGTTGCGCTCGCGGTCGAACTTCAGCACGCGCACGTCCAGCTCGTCGCCGACGTTCACGACTTCGGACGGATGGCGCACGCGCTTCCAGGCCATGTCGGTGATGTGCAGCAGGCCGTCGATGCCACCCAGGTCCACGAACGCGCCGTAATCGGTCAGGTTCTTGACGACACCCTTCAGGATCGCGCCTTCCTGCAGCTTGTCCATCAGCTGCTCGCGCTCTTCCGAGTGCTCGCTTTCGACGACAGCGCGGCGCGAGACCACGACGTTGTTACGCTTGCGGTCCAGCTTGATGAGCTTGAATTCCAGCTCCTTGCCTTCCAGGTAGGCCGGGTCGCGCACCGGGCGCACATCCACCAGCGAACCGGGCAGGAACGCGCGGACATCCTTGATGTCCACGGTGAAACCACCCTTGACCTTGCCGCTGATGCGGCCGGTGATGGTTTCGTTCTTTTCCAGGGCTTCTTCCAGCTCGTCCCACACCATGGCGCGCTTGGCTTTCTCGCGCGACAGGACGGTTTCACCGAAGCCGTTCTCGATCGAGTCGAGGGCGACCTTGACGACATCGCCTTCGGCGACGTCGATTTCGCCGGCGTCGTTACGGAACTGTTCGATCGGCACGATGCCTTCGGACTTCAGGCCGGCGTTGATCACCACGACGTCGCCGCGGACTTCAACGACAACACCGCTGACGATGGCGCCCGGCTTCAGCTTGGCCAGATTGGCCTGGCTGGCTTCAAACAGTTCGGCAAATGATTCGGTCATTAGATTTACTCTGTTGGACACATGGGCATTGGTCCCCGCGAGGGTTCCGTTTACTGCCCGCCTGTTGGTCGACCCCGGAAACGCAGGTCGTGTGTGAAGTAGGAAAACCGCCACGCATCATTGCGGGACGGAGCTTTTACTGCATTGCATTGGTGCGACTACCGCCGATGGATTGGCGGCCTCCTTGCCACGGATCAGGCACCCGAAACCGGAAGCAGATCCAGTACCTTGGCAACGACTTCGTCGATGCCGATACCACTGGTGTCGATGACGACGGCATCGTCTGCCGGCTTCAGGGGCGCCACTGTGCGCTGTGCATCACGGGCGTCGCGGGCCATGATCTCGCGCAGGAGGTCATCAAAGTTAACAGAAACCCCCTTGTCTTTCAACTGGTTATGCCGGCGCTCGGCGCGCTCCTCGGCACTGGCCGTCAGGAAGACCTTGAATGGGGCGTCGGGGAAGATGACGGTCCCCATGTCCCGCCCGTCGGCCACCAGGCCGGGGAGAACCCTGAATGCGCGTTGACGCTCTTTAAGCGCGGCGCGGACCTCGGGAATGGCGGCAATGGCCGAGGCCAGGGCCCCCGTGGTTTCCAGCCGCAGCTCGTCGGTGGCGTCGGTCTCATTGACGATGACACGCAGGCTGCCATCGTCGGCCTCGACGAAGCGGACATGGGTATCGAAGGTGCAGCGGACCAGCGCCGAGGCGTCGGAGGTGTCGATATCGGCCCAGCTGGCAGCCACGCCCACGGCGCGATAGAGGGCGCCCGAATCCAGGTAATGCCAGCCCAGCCGGCGTGCGACAATGCGGCTGACGGTCCCCTTGCCGGCCCCGGACGGGCCGTCGATGGTGAGCACGGGAGAAGGCTGGTTCATGGGGTTCCCTGTGGATTTGACCCCCCATTCTAGCCCCTGCCCGGCCCCGTCCAAGACATTTTTAGTGCAAGCACTTGAAAGGATGGAAAAAAGCCCGGTAGAATGGCGGGCTTGAACGGGCGTCACCTGCCGATTGTCATCTGCATATCGCGGCCGCGCTCCAACCGAATCCACGTTTACGCCGAGGTATGCAATGAAAGTCCTGTCTTCCCTGAAGTCGGCCAAGTCCCGTCACCGTGACTGCAAGGTCGTCCGTCGTCGCGGCAAGATCTTCGTGATCTGCAAGTCGAACCCGCGTTTCAAGGCTCGCCAGCGCTGAGCCTGGGCCGTCGCGGCCACCGGTCGCGACCTGCCTGAATAAAAAGCCGCCTCCGGGCGGTTTTTTATTGCCAATTTTGTTGTAATCGCCGGGTAGGCCACGACCGTCGGTCGTGGTTCCTTTCTTGACCACTGGGGAGTAGATCGAGATGAAGCGTTACCTGACCACACTGCCGTTGCTTGCCCTGCTGGCCTGCGCCAGCGCCCACGCCGACACCCTGTTGATCGACCGCACCAAGGAACAGGTGGCGCCGGTGGTGCCGGTGCGTGGCGAGACCACCAGCCAGGTCCTGAGCCGCTTCGGTGAGCCCAGCGAGAAGCTGGAGCCGCGCGGCGGCCAGAAGCGCCAGTGGCCGACCATCAACCGCTGGGTCTACCCGATGTTCACCGTCTACTTCGAAAAGCAGAAGGTGATCGACGTGGTGGCCAACAAGGCTGACAGCAACGAAGTCGGCCCGAAGCCGCCGATCCGCTGATCCATCAGAACGCCCGCCGCCCGGCGGGCCATCGCACCGAGACCATGAACGATACGCTCCGCTTTCCGGCCGAATGGGAATCCCAGTCCGCCATCCTGATCGCCTGGCCCCACGCCGACACCGACTGGGCCGACCGCCTGGGTGACGTCGAGGACACCTACATCGCGCTGGTCGCGGCCATCACCCGCTTCCAGCCGGTGGTGATCATCGTGGCCGATGACGACCTGGAGGCGTACGCCGACGCGCGCCTGCGCTCCAACCGGATCGACACCGACCGCGTGCGTTTCGTCACCGCGCCGTACGACGACACCTGGCTGCGCGATTCGGGCCCGATCACGCTGCGCCGCGCCGACGGCGGCTTCCGGCTGCTGGACTTCCGCTTCACCGGCTGGGGCGGCAAGTTCGAGGCCAGCCTGGACGACCAGCTGGTGGGCGTGCTGCACGCCGCCAACCTGTTCGCCGACGCGGAGCTGCAGAGCATTCCGTTCGCGCTGGAAGGCGGCGCCATCGAAACCGACGGCGCGGGTACCCTGCTCACCACCTGGAAGTGCCTGCACGAACGCCACCCGGACCGGGATCGTGCGTCGCTGAGCGCGGACATGGCGAGCTGGCTGGCGCAGGACCGGGTGCTGTGGCTGGACCACGGCTACCTGGAAGGCGACGACACCGACGCGCACATCGACACGCTGGCGCGCTTCGCGTCGGTGGACAGCATTGTCTACCAGGCCTGCGATGACGCCAGCGATTCGCACCATGCCGAGCTGCAGGCGATGGGCAACGAACTGGCCGCGCTGCGCACCGCCGACGGCCAGCCGTACCGACTGTTCCCGCTGCCGTGGGCACGCCCGGTGATCGACGAAGGCCGCCGCCTGGCCGCATCCTACGCCAATTACCTGATCCTCAACGGCGCGGTGCTGATGCCCGCCTACGGCGACGTGGCCGACGACGCGGCACGCGACGTACTGGCCCAGGCCTACCCGGACCACGAGATCGTGCAGGTGCCCTGCCGCTCGCTGATCTGGCAGAACGGCAGCCTGCACTGCATCACCATGCAGTTGCCTTCCGGGTTGCTGGCTGCGTAAAGCTCATCGGCATTCGATGGTTTCCTTGGCGCCGGGCTTTGCCCGGCGCTTTTGGTTTTGGGCGGACAGCCGGTGGGCACAGCATGGCCTGAGCTGGGTCGGCGGGTGCGGGTTTGCGGGACACGCCGTAAACCCATCCATGGGGGCTTGGCAAAAACATCCATGTTTTTGACAGTCCCGCAAACCCGCCCCCGCCGACCCTCGACGGTGTGTTGGTGGCCATGGAAGATCAAATGCCAGATCCCAGCACGAAGACGCAGTCGATGTTGGCTGCGGCCGTTGCTTTCCCCTGGCCTCCGGCCAACTGTCGAAGGCGGGTCGGGGCGGGTTTGCGGGGGTGTGAGCCGCATGGATGCGGCGACCAAGCCCCCATGGATGGGTTCACGGCGTCCCCCGCAAACCCGCACCGTCCCGCCAAGCCTGGGAGCCGCTGCCCCAAGGCTGTTCGCCTGAATCCACCAGCAGCCGGGCAACGCCCGGCGACCCGCAAACCCGGCTACTGAAGGCCTTAACAGCACCGGTTTAACAACCAGCACGCCGCACACACCCATCCGCGATAAACTGCGTTTTTCCCCCTGCAGGACCCGCCCCGGATGAGCTCACGCCACACCCTTTCCGTCGCCCTGATCCAGGAGCGCAACCACGGTGACGCGGCCGCCAACCTGGCCGTGATCGAAACGCGCGTGGCTGAAGCGGCTGCCCAGGGTGCCAAGCTGGTCCTGCTGCAGGAACTGCACAACGGCGCGTACTTCTGCCAGCACGAATCGGTGGATGAGTTCGACCTGGCCGAACCGATCCCCGGGCCGAGCACCGAGCGCCTTGGCGCGCTTGCGAAGAAGCATGGCGTGGTGATCGTCGGCTCGCTGTTCGAACGCCGCGCCGCCGGCCTGTACCACAACACCGCCGTGGTCTTCGAGAAGGACGGCACCCTGCTGGGCAAGTATCGCAAGATGCACATCCCGGACGATCCCGGCTTCTATGAGAAGTTCTACTTCACCCCCGGCGACATCGGCTTCAAGCCGATCGATACCTCGGTGGGTCGCCTTGGCGTGCTCGTCTGCTGGGACCAGTGGTACCCCGAAGCCGCGCGCCTGATGGCGCTGGCCGGTGCCGAACTGCTGCTCTACCCCACCGCCATCGGCTGGGATCCGGATGACCAGAAGGACGAACAGGGCCGCCAGCGCGATGCCTGGGTGCTCAGCCACCGCGGCCATGCCGTGGCCAACGGCGTGCCCGTGCTGAGCTGCAACCGCGTCGGCCATGAGCCGTCGCCGCTCGGCGCCTCGGGCATCCAGTTCTGGGGGAACAGCCACGTGCTGGGCCCGCAGGGTGAGTTCATCGCCGAAGCCGGTGGCGAACCGACCGTTCTGGTCTGCGATGTCGACCTGCAGCGCAGCGAACACGTGCGCCGCATCTGGCCGTTCCTGCGCGACCGCCGCATCGACGCCTATGGCGACCTGCTCAAGCGCTACATCGACTGACCTCCCCACAGGAACCCTGCCCCGTGACCGTGCTGCTGCGCGACGCCACCGATGCCGACATTGCGGCCATCACCGCCATCTATGCGGTGGAAGTAACCGATCTCGTCAACACCTATGAGTACGACGTTCCGGATGCGGCCGAGATGCAGCGGCGCATGCACGACATCGTCGCACGCGGTTTCCCGTACATCGTGGCCGAGGTTGACGGCCACGTGGCCGGCTACGCCTATGCCAACACCTACCGTGGGCGTATCGCCTACCAGTGGACGGTCGAAAACTCCGTCTACGTCGATGCCGCGTTCCAGGGCAAGGGCGTCGGCACCGCGCTGATGCAGGGCCTGATCGACGCCTGCGTCGCGCGTGGCTACCGGCAGATGGTGGCGGTGATCGGCGAACCGACCAACACCGCATCGATCAAGCTGCACGAACGCTTCGGCTTCCACTTGGTCGGCATTTTCCGTGGCCTGGGCCGCAAGCATGGGCGCTGGCTGGATACGGTGCAGATGCAGCGCGCGCTCGGCGACGGTGTCGACAGCGCCCCTTCGAATGAATGATGAAATGACTGAAAACCTGATGGACGACAACGGCGACACCCTGTTCGCCGGCCAGCCCGTGCGCGTGGTCAAGCGCGACGGCGTGCGCTATACCCTGCTGGGCACCGCGCACGTCTCGCAGGCCAGCGTGGAGGTGGTGGAACGGGCCATCAACAGCGGCCGCTTCGATGCGGTCGCGGTGGAGCTGGATCCGCAGCGCCTGCAGGCGCTGACCAATCCCGATGCGTTGGCCAAGCTGGACCTGGTCGAAGTGATCCGCAAGGGCCGCGTGGCGCTGTTCGCCGCCAACCTCGCCCTGGCCGCCTACCAGCGGCGGCTGGCCGAGCAGCTGGGCATCGAGCCCGGTGCCGAGCTCAAGCGCGCGGTCGGCCTGGCCAACACGCACAACCTGCCGGTGCACCTGATCGACCGCGAAGTGGGCCTGACCTTCAAGCGCGCATCGCAGCGGCTGGGCTTCTTCGGCAAGATCAAACTGGTCATGGGCCTGGGCGCCGGCCTGTTCGCCTCCGACGACGTCGGCGAAGACGAGATCGAGAAGCTCAAGCAGGGCGACATGCTGGAAGCCAGCTTCGGCGAGTTCGCCAGCGAAAGCCCGGCACTGTACGAAACCATCATCGGCGAGCGCGACCGCTACATGGCCACCCGCCTGCGCGAAGTACACGATCCGGCGCAGCGCGAAGTGCTGGCCGTGGTCGGTGCCGGCCACCTGGCCGGGCTGGCGAAATACCTGGAATCGGACACCGAAGCGCCCGGCCCGCTGCGTGCGTCGCTGGAAGACGTGCCGAAGAAGCGCAACATTCCGTGGATCACGCTGACCATCCTGGCGGTGGTGATGGCCGGTATTGCCGTGGGGTTCTATCGCGGTGGACTGGGCGTGGGCACCGAGCTGCTGGCGGTGTGGGCGATGTACACCGGCGGCCTGGCCGGGTTGGGCTGCCTGCTGGCCGGCAGCCATCCGCTGAGCATCCTTACCGCGATCGTGGTGGCGCCGTTCAAGCCATTCCGCCTGAGCATCCCGACCGGCGCCTTTGCCGCGCTGGTCGAGGCGCGCCTGCGCAAGCCGGCGTACGAGGATTTCCTCAAGCTGCGCGATGACGCGCAGAGCGTGCGCGGCTGGTACCGCAACCGCGTCACCCGGGTGGTGCTGACCTTCATGCTGACCAACCTCGGCAGCATGCTGGGCTTGTGGCTCACCGGCTTCCAGGTCTGGAACAAAGTCGGCGGCTGACGGCGCCGTACCGACCAACGGTCGGTACCTACCCACGTGGATCGGAACGGTAGGTATCGACCGTTGGTCGATGCGAAAAGGGCCACGCATTGCGTGGCCCTTTTCGTTCATGCCGGTTCGATCACCGCATCGCTGCCCTTGGGCGGCAATCCCCTCGCCCGCCGCACGATGCGGGCCACGTTGATGCTCATGTCGTCGAGCATGGCGTAGATGGTCGGCAGGAACAGCAGGCTGACCACGGTGGAGAACGCCAGGCCGCCGGCAATGGCGCGCGCCATCGGGTAGTACGGCGGGCCATCCCCCAGCAGCTGGGTGTCGGTGAGCGAGATCGGGACCATCGCCAGGATCGCCGTGCCCATCGTCATCATGATCGGGCGCAGGCGCTCGCGCGAGCCTTCCACCAGCGCCTGGGTGCGGGCCAGGCCGCGCCGGCGCAGATTGTTGATGTGCTCGATCATCACGATGCCGTTGTTCACCACCACCCCCATCAGCACCAGGATGCCGATGAAGGACATGATGCCGAACGAGGTACCGGTGAGCCAGAACAACCAGAACACCCCGAAGATCGAGAACAGCACCCCGCTCATGATGGCGGCCGGGAACAGCAGCGATTCGAACACCGCCGCCATCACCACGTAGATCATCACCAGCGCGATGACCAGGTTGAACAGCATCTGCTGCATGGCCTCGTTGTCGTCACCGAAGTCGCCGCCGTCGAAGGTGAAGTTGTAGCCGGCCGGGAAGCTCATCGGCTTGAGCGTTTCCTCCATCGCCTTGCGGCCTTCCGGCGCCGTCACCTTCTCGGCCAGGTTGGCCTTGATGGTCAGCGTGGTCTGGCGGTTGGTACGGCCGACGCGGGTGGCGGACGGCTTGATGCTGACATCGACCAGGCTCAGCAGCGGTACCGAGCGACCGTCGCCGGTGCGCACGGTGAAGCTGGCCAGGTCTTCCGGGCTGCTCTGTTCGGCACCGGCAAAGCGCACCCACACCGGCACTTCGCTGTCACCGCGACGAAACTCGCGCAGCGGTGCACCGCGCAGCGCCAGGCCGACAAAGCTGGCAACCTGCTCGGCATTGAAGCCGAACGCAGCGGCACGCTCGCGGTCCACATGGATGGACAGCTCGCTACCCTTCTCGCCATTGTCGATGCGCACATCGCGCAGTTCCTTGCGCTGGGCCAGCAACGGCACCACGTCTTCGCCGATCTCCTGCAGCATCTGGGTCGAATCACCGACCAGCTGCACTTCCACGCCCTTGCTGCCACCGCCACCGCCGCCATCGCCGCCCTGGTTGCCGATGATGTAATCGGCCCGCGCCGAGCGCGGCAGTCCCTTGCGCAGCGACTCCTGCACGGCGGCCATGTTGCCCGCGTGCTTCTGGTCCAGAGTGACAATCGTGCTGCTGCCCTCCTGTTCGCTGTACCAGGAATACACCTGGGTGATGTGCAGCTTCTCGCGGTTCTGGTCCAGGTACTGCTCCACCCGCATGATCTCGTCGGACATCTGCGCACGGGTGAAGGCCCCCTTCCAGTTGTAGCCGATGAAGACGTCAGTGCCACCTTCGCCACCGAACATGTCGATCTTGGTCAGCTTCATCGGCACCAGGCTGACCAGCACCACCATGATGATGCCGAACACGCTCCAGCCGCGGTGTTCCAGCGTCCATCGCAGCAGCTGGGCATAGCGGCGCTGCAGGCGGGCGATCACGCCGGTCTGCGAGTGCACCAGCTTGGGCGTCTGCATGCGCGCGGACAGCATCGGGATCAGGCTCACCGCCACCAGCCACGAGGCCATCAGCGAGACCGAGATGGTGATCGCGATCTGCGCCATGAAGATGCTGATATTGTTGGTTTCGCCAAACAGGTTGGGCACGAACACGATGCAGTGGCACAGGGTGCCGGCGCTGAGCGCGATGGCCACGTTGCGGGTGCCGATGATCGAGGCCTGCACCGGCTGGTCGGGCATGCGTTCGCGTTCCTGGTAGATGCTTTCCACCACCACCACGGCGTTGTCCACCAGCATGCCGACCGCCAGCAGCAGGCCCATCATGGTCAGGATGTTGAGGGTCACCCCGACGAAGTACATGAAGCCCAGGGTGATCACGAAACAGATCGGGATCGCCAGGGTCACCATCAGCGTCGACGGCCAATGGCGCAGGAAGAAGAACAGCACCGTCACCGACAGCAGCAGGCCGACCGCGCCGGCTTCGGCCAGCTCCAGCAGCGAGGACGTCACCGTCTTGCCCTGGTTGTCGATCACCTTGATGTTCACATCGCGCATCGACGGCTGCCGGCGGATGGCTTCCACCTCGGCCAGCGCGCCTCGCGAGACTTCCACCAGGTTGGCGCTGCGCTCCTTGTAGATGTCCAGGCCCACCGCCGGATTGCCATCCAGGCGACGGCCGTAGTTCATCCGCGCCGCCTTGAGCCGCACGTCGGCAATGTCGCCCAGGCGCAGGCCCTTGGTGTCGATGACCAGGTCGCGCAGTTCCTGCAGGTCGGTGATCTCGCCGACCGGCTGGATCCGGACCCGCTGACCGTTGTCGTCGATCTGCCCGGCCGAGATCGAGAAGTTGAGCGTGCGCAGGCGGTCGCTGAGTTCGTTGATGCTCAGGTTGTGCGCGGTCAGGCGATCGGCATCGATCGCGATTTCCACCTCATTGGGTGGCGCGCCCGAAATCTCCACCCGGGCCACGCCGGGAATGCGCTCGATCCGCCGCTTGAACTCGCGGTCGAGCATGTCGTAGGCACCGGTCAGGTCCGACGCACTGGCCAGGCGCACCTTCAATACCGGCTCATCGCTGCTGGACCACTTGAACACGTTGTAGCGCTGCAGGTCATCGGGCAGGTCGCTGCGGATCGCGTCGATGCGCTCGCGCGCGTCGGAGGCGGCGATGGCGATGTCGCGGTCCCAGTCGGTGAACTCGATGAAGATGCTGGCGCCTTCGGCGGTCGCCTGGGAGCGCATGCGCTTGATCCCGGTCATCGTGGCCAGCGCTTCCTCGGTCGGCCGGATGATGGTGCGCTCCACTTCTTCCGGCGTCGAGCCGCTGTACGGCACCTGCACGAACAGGAACGGTGCGGAGATGTCCGGCAGCGCCTCCAGCGGCAACCGGAACGAGGCGATCAGGCCAACCACCACCAGTGAAACGAAGCACATGATGGTGGTGATCGGGCGGCGGATGGAGAACTCGGCGATGCTCATGCCGGCTCCTGGGCCGCACCACCGGCGGTGCTGGCATCGGGCGTACCGCGGTGGTGATGGCGGCCACGTTCGCGGTAATAGGCATCGCCACGGCGATCAAGCAGGTCGTACACCACCGGGATCACCAGCAGGGTGAGCAGCGTGGACACCAGCAGGCCGCCGATCACGGTGATCGCCATCGGGGCGCGCACCTCGGCACCCTCGCCCATCGCCACCGCCAGCGGCAGGAAGCCGAACAGCGTGCACAGGGTGGTCATGATGATCGGGCGCAGGCGCGAGCGTGCGCCTTCCACGAGCGCTTCATGCTTGGCCACGCCGGCCTCGCGCAGCTGGTTGACCTTGTCGATCAGGATGATCGCGTTCTTGGTCACCAGCCCCACCAGCAGGATCAGGCCGATGAACACCACCACCGAGATCGGCTTGCCGGTGAGCATCAGCGCCAGGATCGCACCGACCAGCGCCAGCGGGATGGTGAACAGGATGACGAACGGGTGCAGCAGCGATTCGAACTGCGAGGCCATCACCAGGTAGACCAGGAAGATCGCCAGGCCGAAGGCGAAGATCAGCGAGCGCGCCGATTCGGCCAGCTCCTCGCCCTGCCCACCGATGTGCATGCTGACGCCGGCACCCAGCGGGTCGTTGGCGACCATGTCCTGTACTTCGCGCACCGCGCCGCCCAGGTCGATGTCGCGCAGGTTTGCCGACACTACCGCCACGCGGGTCTGGTCGGCCCGGTGGATCTCGCTTGGGCCGTTGGTGGCCACCACGTCGGCCACCGCGTCCAACGTCACCGGGCGCGTGCTGCCCGGGTTGACGATCAACCGGCGGATGCTCTCCACGCTGGCGCGGTCGCCTTCCTGGGCGCGCACCAGCACGTCGATCTTGCGGTCACGGAAGCTGTAGCGCGTGGCCACGTCGCCGCGCACCTTCTTGACCACCACGTCGGCGATCTGCCGCGTGGTCAGGCCCAGCGCACCGGCGCGCTCCTGATCGAAGCGGATCTGGATCTCCGGGAAGCCCTCTTCCACGGTCGATTTCACGTCGGCGTAGTGCGGGTTGCTGCGCAACCGCGCGGCCAGCGCCTGCCCGGCACGTTCCAGGGTGGCCATGTCCTGCCCGCGCAGCTCCACTTCCAGCGGCGTGGAGAAGCTGAACAGTGCGGGCCGCGCGAAGTCGACCTGCACGCCCGGGTGGCCCTGCATCGAAGCGCGCAGGCGCTCGGTGATGGCCGCCTCGGTGCGGGCACTGCCGCCGTCGGCCATCACCACGGTGAGCTTGCCGATGTTCTCGCCGCTCTCGGTCGGGCTGGCATCCAGCCGCGTGCCGCTGCCGCTCACTCCGTAGAGCGAGGTGATGCTGTCGTCCTTGGCGTGGGCCAGCTGCAGCTCGCGCACCAGCGCATCGGTCTGCTTCAGCGGCGTGCCGGCCGGCAGCTTTGCGGTCATTTCAAAGCGATCCTGGGCCAGCTGCGGAATCAGGTCCGCGCCCAGCATCGGCACCAGCGCCAGCGTAGCCACGAAGGCCAGCGCCGCCATGCCCAGTACCTTGCCCGGATGGGCCAGTGCATTCGGCAGCAGGCGCAGGTAACCACGCTCGGCACCGGCGTACGGCTTCATGGCCAGGTCGCTGGCCTTGCGCATCACCGGACCGATCACCGCCACCAGCAGGCGCCACACGCGCACGATGGCCCACGCGATGCCGAACACGGTCCAGCGGACCAGCGCGCCGAAACCACGACGGCTGCCGGCGACGGGCTTGAGCCAGCGACGCTGCGGCTGCCATGCGGCATGCGCGGGCTCTTCCGGGAACGCCAGCGGCGGACGGCCCTTGAGCGAGCTCAGCATCGGGATCAGGGTCATCGCCACCAGCAGCGAGATCGCGATGGCGATCGCCACGGTCAGCGCCTGGTCGCGGAACAGCTGGCCGGCGATGCCGTCGACGAACACCAGCGGCAGGAACACCGCGATGGTGGTCAGGGTGGAGGCGACCACGGCCATGCTGACTTCGCGGGTGCCGGTGATGGCCGCCTTCAGGATGCCCAGGCCGCGTTCGCGCGCCTTGGCGATGCTTTCCAGCACCACGATCGAATCGTCCACCACCAGGCCGGTGGCCAGCGCCAACCCGCCCAGCGACATCACGTTCAAGCTCAGCCCAAGCTGGCCCATGAAGAAGAACGTGGTGATGATCGAGACCGGCAGCGACAGGCTGATCACGAACGTGCTCCAGCCATCGCGCAGGAACAGGAAGATGATCAGGATGGCCAGCAGGCCGCCGATCACCGCGTCCTTCTTGACGTCGCTGATGGCGTGCTCGATGAAGCGCGACTGGTCCTCGATGGTGGTCAGTTCGGCATCACCGGGAATCTGCGCCTTGATCTGCTCAAGCTTGGCGCGCAGCGCTTCGGCCGTGGCCACCGTGTTGGCATCGCCTTCCTTGTAGATGGCCAGCTCCACCGCCTCGCGGCCGCCCAGGCGGATGATCGCTTCGCGTTCCTTGAAGCCCTGGCGCACCGTGGCCACGTCCTTCAGCCGCACCGGCACGCCGTTGGCCACCGTGGTGGAGCTGCTGCTGGAAGCACTCTGCGCGGCGGACGCGGCGGCGACCGCAGCATCCGAACCGGTCGAGGCGGCGATGGCGAACATCTGCTGCATCGCCGCGTCGGCGGCACTGCCGTTGCTGCCCTGGGTGGTCACCAGCAGGTTGCGGATGTCTTCCAGGTCGGCGAACTGGTTGACGGTACGCACCAGGAAGCGCTGCGACCCTTCTTCCAGGCGGCCGCCGGAAATGTTGATGTTCTCTTCCTTCAGCCGCTTGATGACGGTATCGATCGGCAGGTTGAGCTGGGCCAGCTTCTGCTGGTCGATGTCGACCTGGATTTCATCTTCCAGGCCGCCGCCCACCTTCACCGCCGCCACGCCGGCCACCGGTTCGAGCTTCTTCTTCAGGTCTTCATCGGCATAGCGGCGCAGCGCGGTGAGCTGGCGCACGGCGTCGGCATCGCTGGCCGGGTCGTCCTTGGCCGCGATCACCAGGCGCATGATCGGCGCGGTGGAGGGATTGAAGCGCAGCAGCACCGGGGCCTTGGCCTCCAGTGGCAGGTTCAGCGCTTCCATCTTGTCGCGCACCTCCAGGCTGGCCTGGTCCATGTTGGTGCCCCAGGCGAACTCCAGCACGACATCGCTCTGCCCGGTGCGCGAGATCGACTTCAGCTTGCGCAGGTTCTTGACCACGCCCACGGCTTCTTCGACCGGTTCGGTGATCAGCGTTTCGATCTCGGTCGGTGCCGCGCCGGTGTATTCGGTGCGCACGGTCAACGTGGGATAGCTCAGGTCCGGCAGCAGGTTGACCTTGAGGTTGCCCAGCGCGATCAGGCCGAACAGCACCAGGGTGATCATGAACATGAAGATGGTGACGCGGCGGCGGGTGGCGAATTCCACCAGGCCGCCACCAGGCGCCGCCGGACCTTCGCCCGGCTGCGGTTCGTTACCGTGGTCGTGCCCGGCCGAACTCATTGACGGGTCTCCGCCTTGGCCGGGGCGGCCTTGCTGGCCACCGCGGTGGCCGGCTTGTCGCCGATCACCTGCACGGCGGTGCCGTCGCGCAGGGCCACCTTGCCGGCCGTCACCACCTTGTCTCCCTCGGCCAGGCCCTCGCGGATCTCCACCCACGGGCCTTCGGCGTAGCCCAGCTTGACCGGCACGCGGGCAACCTTGCCCGCGCGCACGCGGAACACCGCCGGGTCACCGTCGTCGAGCAGCGCCAGGCGCGGCACCACCAGCGCGTCGGCGCGCTGGTCGTAGTCGATGCGGATGCGCCCGAACATGCCCGGCTGCAGGCCGGCGGCATCTTCGCCGAAGCCGCTGACCACGCGGAAGGTGCCGCTGCCGGCGTCGACCACCGGGGAAATACGGTCCACGGTGCCGGGGAAGGACTTACCCGGCAGCGCATCGGCCACCAGGGTTACCGGCTGCCCGGCACGCAGCGTGGCCAGTTCGCGCTCGGGCACGTTGAGCGTGGCTTCCAGCCGCGAGTTGTCGACGATGCGGAAGATCGGCGTATTGATCTGCACGAAGTTGCCGGTCTTGATCGAGCGCGATGCGATCACGCCGGAGATCGGCGCCACCACCGTGGTGTAGGACAGCTCAAGGGTCGCCAGGCGGTACTGCGCGCGCGCGTTTTCCAGGTCGTAGCGCAGCTGGTCGACATCCGCGGCGCTGACCATCTGCTGGCCCACCAGTTTCTGGGCGCGCTGGTAGCTGTTCTCCAACTTGCGCATCTGCGCTTCGCTCTGGGCCACGGCCAGGCGCGCGCGATCGGGGTCCAGCCGCACCAGCGGCTGCCCGGCGCGGACCTGCTGGCCTTCCTCGACCATCACCGCCAGGGCCACGCCCGACGTTTTTGCCACCACCTGCGATTCGGCGCGCGCTTCCAGCGCGGCCGTGCCGGTGTAGCTGGCGGCGACCGCACGGCGGCTGGCCGCCACGGCCTCCACCGGGACGGCGTCGGGGGCTTTTTCGGCCTTGGGATCCTTCTCGGCCGCCGCGGCATCGCCGGCGGGGCCACCGGCGCCGCAACCGCCCAGCAGCAGGGTCGTAGTGATCAGCAGCGCCGCGGCGCAGGTTCCGGTGCGGCCGGGCAGAAGAGAGATTCGCAACATCGTCGTGTCCCTGAAGGATGCGTGAGCAGGTGTGGTAGCAAAGTAATGCACCACGTCACGACAACACCATATCCCAAAGGTCATGGTGACCTGCGACCACTCGTCGGCATTGCCCGGTTTCAGCTAGATGAAAACGCAGGCTATACTCGGGACAGTTCCGTACCCCACGCCGGAACGACCAGAACCCGTATACCGGAAACGACATCATGCGCCCGCAGCCGCTCGCCGCTTGTCTTGCTCTGGCCGTCCTCCTGCCCTTCGGGGTTGCCGTCCAGGCCGCACCTGCTCCTGCCGTACCCGCGCCACCCGCCGCTGCCCCGGCAGCCGCGCCCGCCGCCCCGCCTGCCCTGACCGGCAGCTTCGACAATGGCCGCGTGCTGGCCTACACCTGCCAGGGGTGCCACGGCATCACCGGCTACAAGAACGCGTACCCCAGCTACCGGGTGCCCAAGATCGGTGGGCAGACCCAGCAGTACCTCAGCCAGGCGCTGAGCGAGTACCGCCAGGGCAAACGCCGGCATCCCACGATGCAGGCGCAGTCCATGAGTTTCTCTGAACAGGAGATCGCCGATCTCGCTGTTTACCTGTCCACCGTCAAATAAGCGCGCTCATGACGAAAGCCACGCCCTTCAAGCGTCACGCCATCGCCCTGTCCGTTGCCCTGCTGCTGGCTGCCTGTTCGCAGTCGCAGGTGGAGAACAGCGCAGATTCCGCCGCCGACCCGGGCCACGCCAGTGGCGAGCACGGGTCAGGCTCCTCCGCCGGCCTGCCGGCAGGCCGCATCGCCGCCGGTGAAGCGCGGGCCAAGGTCAAAGGCAAGGCGACCGGGCAGAGCTGCATCGACTGCCACGGCGCCGACGGCAACCAGCCGATCGACCCGACTTACCCGAAACTGGGTGGGCAGTACGGCGATTACCTGGCCCACGCCCTGCAGGCCTACCGCGCCGGGGACCGCCAGCATCCGCTGATGACCGGACAGGCCACCGACCTGAGTGACCAGGACATTGCCGACCTGGCCGCGTACTTCGGTTCGCGGCCGAGCCAGTTGCGGGATCTGCACGGGCTGAAGTAGCGCCACGCCCTGCGTGGCTGCTCTCCGTTCCGGGGTCATGAACGCCGGACGGGCGGTTTCGGTCGGGTTTGAACGCCGGCAGGATATTGGGCGCGTGTCGATCACGCGCCGGGATGGTTTGCCGCGCTGCGCGCGGTCGCCGACTGACAGTCGGCGCTACAAATTGCTGGCGATCGCATGACGATCCGGATACGTCCGGAACGAACGCATGACGATCCGGATACGCCAGCCCCGGTAGAGCCGACTGTTAGTCGGCTGCCTTTACCCGGGGACGCGCGTCAGGAATCCAGCTCTTCCCACCGCTTGTACGCCGCATCCAGCTCAGCCTGCACCGCCCCCAGCTTCTGGGTATGCGCCGCCATGTCCGGCGCGCTGCGCTGGTAGAACGCGGGATCGTTCATCGCGGCGGTCAGGCCTTCGACATCCTTTTCCAGCGTTTCGATCTTCAACGGCAGCTGCTCCAGCTCGCGCTGGTCCTTGAAGCTGAGCTTGCGCCTGGGTGTCGCCGGTGCCGCCGCTGCCGGCGCGGCAGCCGGCCTGGCCGCAGGCACCGACGCCGCGGCCGTTGCCGCTTCCACGCGTGCCGCATGCCGTTGCCAGTCGGTGTAGCCCCCCACGTACTCGCCGACCACGCCATCGCCTTCCATCACCATCGTGGAGGTCACCACGTTGTCGAGGAAGTCGCGGTCATGGCTGACCAGCAGCAGCGTGCCGGTGTAATCACCAAGCAGCTCTTCGAGCAGCTCCAGCGTTTCCACGTCGAGATCGTTGGTCGGTTCGTCCATCACCAGCAGGTTGGACGGCTGCGCGAACAGCTTGGCCAGCAGCAGCCGGTTGCGCTCGCCGCCGGACAGGCGGGTGATCGGCGCGCGCGCACGCTCCGGCGTGAACAGGAAATCCTGCAGGTACGCATGCACGTGCTTGCGCTTGCCGTTGACCTCGAGGAAATCGCGGCCTTCGGCCACGTTCTCGATCGCGGTCCAGTCCTCGCGCAGCACCGAACGGTACTGGTCGAAGTAGGCGATCTGCAGGTTGGTGCCGGCGCGCACTTCGCCGCTGTCCGGCGCCAAGTCGCCCAGCAGCAGCTTGAGCAGCGTGGTCTTGCCGCTGCCGTTGGGACCGATCAGGCCGATCCGGTCGCCGCGCAGGATGGTGGTGCTGAAATCCTTGACCATCACCCGCTCGCCGAACGCGAACGAAATGTCCTTGACGTCGATGACCTTCTTGCCGGAATTCTCCGCCTGCGAGGCTTCCATGCGCACGTTGCCGCCGAGTTCACGGCGCTGCGAACGCTCGCTGCGCATCGCCTTGAGGCGGCGCACGCGGCCTTCGTCGCGGGTGCGGCGGGCCTTGATGCCCTGGCGGATCCAGACCTCTTCCTGCGCCAGCATCTTGTCGAAGCGCGCGTTTTCCTGTGCCTGCGCGTTCAAGCGCTCTTCGCGGCGGCGTTCGTAGTTGGCCCAGTCGCCCGGCCAGCTGGTGACCTGGCCGCGATCGATCTCGACGATGCGGGTGGCCAGCGCACGCAGGAAGCGGCGGTCATGGGTGACGAACACCACGCTGCCGTTCCAGTTCTTGAGGAACATTTCCAGCCAGTCGATGGCTTCGATGTCCAGGTGGTTGGTCGGTTCGTCCAGCAGCAGCAGGTCCGGCGCGGACACCAGCGCGCGGCCGAGCAGCACGCGGCGCTTCATGCCGCCGGACAGGCGCGCGAATTCGGCATCGCCGTCCAGGTCGAGCTTGGTCAGCGTTTCGCTCACGCGCTGGTCCAGGCCCCAGCCGTTGGCGGCATCGATCTTGGCCTGCACCGCCGACAGCGCATCGCCATCGAACTCGTCGGCCACGCTGAGGTGGTGGAATTCGGCCAGCCACTGGCCCAGCTCGCCCAGGCCATCGGCGACCACGTCGAACACGCTGCCGGCCGCGCCGTGCGGCACTTCCTGCTCCAGCCGGGTGATGCGCACCCCCTGCTGCACGCGCACTTCTCCGTCGTCGGGCTTGTGGTCGCCGGACAGCAGCTTGAGCAGGGTGGATTTGCCGGCGCCGTTGCGGCCGATCAGGGCGATGCGTTCGCCCGGCTCGATCGACAGTTCGGCTTTTTCCAGCAACAGCGGGCCGCCGACGCTGAAGTCGACGTTTTGCAGAGTAATCAGAGGCATCCCGCCATTGTACGGGCTGGCGGCCTGCGGCGTCGCTCAGCCGGACGCAAAAGCGGATGCCGGCAGCCCCAGCAGTGCGACCAGTTCCGCCGGCACCCGCTTGCCCGGGTGGCGCACCACCCACAGTTGGCGCGACAGGGGCGGCAGCGGGGTCTGCAGGACCCGCAGGCTGCCCAGCGCGACCAGGTCGTCCACCGCGTGCCGCGACAGGCAGGCCAGGCCCAGCCCCGCCGCCGCCGCCTGCTTGATCGCCTCGGTGCTGCCCAGCTGCATGGCGCGCCCGAAGTGGTGCAGGTGCGGCAGCAGGGCCTGCTCAACCGCCTCGCGGGTGCCCGAGCCGGGCTCGCGCAGCAGCCAGCGCGCCGCGGCCAGTGACGCGACATCCACCGCATCCGGCAACGGCGAGGTGGCCGCCGCCACGATGACCAGGGCATCGCGCTGCCAGGGCAGCACCTCCAGGCCGCTTTCGTGGCACGGTCCTTCAATCACGCCCAGGTCGACCTCCAACCGCTGCACCGCCGCCACCACGTCGGCGCTGTTGCCGATCCGCAGGTCCACCTGGGCCTGCGGATTGGCCGCCAGCAACGAAGCCACCCGGGTCGGCAGCAGGTAATTGCCGATGGTGGTGCTCGCGCCTATCCGCAACTGCAGGGCCAGTGTGCCGGCCGCGTGCGACTGCCTTGCCCCGGCCTGCTGTTCCAGCTCCCTCGCCGCCACCAGCAGCGCGCGCGCCGGGTCCAGCAGCGCTCGCCCGGTGGCATTGAGCACCAGCCGGCGCCCGATCCGGTCAAACAGCGGTGCGGGAAGCTGCCCCTCCAGTTCGTTGAGCGCGGCGCTGGTCGCCGACTGCGACAGCTGGAGCTGGGCGCCTGCCGCTGCGGTGGATCCGGCATCGGCCACGCTCACGAAAACCTGCCATTGGCGCAGCGTCAGACGCATCATGGCGTAACCTTCTTTATAGGTTGATTTGACACAAACAATGCGTTTTACCAATTGATTGGTCAAGGGCACGCTGTAGCCCTGTTTCGACGAGAGCGAACCGTGAGCATTTCAATGGCGAGCGCCCCCACCCCGGGTGCATTCCAACGCTGGCGCCGCCGGGTGCCCGGCATGCTGCTGACCGCCAGCCTTGCGGCGGCGGGCATCGGCCTGTCCTCCGTGCCATGGCTGCAGGCGCACGGCATCAGTGCACTCACCCTGGCCATCGTGCTGGGCATCGCACTGGGCAACACCGTGTACCCGCACCTGGCCGCATCGTCGGCAGACGGTGTGGGCTTCGCCAAGCACTGGCTGCTGCGCGCCGGCATCGTCCTGTACGGCATGCGCCTGACCTTCCAGGACATCGGCCAGGTCGGCGCAGGCGGCGTGCTGATTGACGCACTGGTACTGACCGGCACCTTCGGGCTGGCGTGGTGGGCCGGAACCCGCTGGTTCGGGATAGACCGCGATACCTCGATGCTGATCGGCGCCGGCAGCGCCATCTGCGGAGCGGCCGCGGTGATGGCCGCCGCGCCGGTGGTACGCGGCCGCGCCGAACAGGCCACCGTGGCCGTGTCGACCGTGGTGGTGTTCGGCACGCTGGCGATGTTCCTGTATCCGGCGCTGTACCGGCTGAACCTGGAACACGCCTGGCTGGCGCTGGGCGAACAGGCCTATGGGGTGTTCACCGGCTCGACGGTGCATGAAGTGGCCCAGGTGGTGGCGGCCGGGCGCGCGGTCAGCGAAAGCGCCGCCGATACCGCCGTGATCGCCAAGATGGTGCGCGTGATGATGCTCGCCCCGTTCCTGGTGGCGCTGTCGCTGCTGCTGGCCCGCGGCCATGCGACGCAGCCCGGCACGGCGCGGGCCAGGATCGTGGTGCCCTGGTTTGCGTTCGGTTTCGTGGCGGTGGCGGGCATCAACTCGCTGCACCTGCTGCCGCCCGCCGTGGTCGGCGCGGCCATCGACCTGGATACCGTGCTGCTGGCCATGGCGATGGCCGCGCTGGGCCTGACCACCCACGTGTCCGCCCTGCGCCGGGCGGGGCCGAAGCCACTGCTGCTGGCGCTGCTGCTGTTTGCATGGCTGCTCGGCGGTGGGTTGGGGATCAACCTGGCGGTTCACTGGCTGATCGGCTGAGCGGGTAGAATGTGGCATGAACGAATTCTCCGAACTGCCCCTGTCGGCCTCGCTGGCGGCGGGCATCGACGCGCTGGGCTATACCCAGATGACTCCCGTGCAGGCGCAGGCGCTGCCCGCCATCCTCGCCCGTCGCGACCTGATCGCCCAGGCGCCCACCGGCAGCGGCAAGACCGCCGCCTTCGGACTGGGGCTGCTGCAGGCGCTGGACCCGGCGGTGATCCGCGCGCAGGCGCTGGTGCTGTGCCCCACCCGCGAACTGGCCGACCAGGTCGGCAAGCAGATCCGCAAGCTGGCCACCGGCATTCCCAACCTCAAGCTGGTGGTGCTGACCGGTGGCATGCCGCTGGCGCCCCAGCTGGCGTCGCTGGAAGCACACGACCCGCACGTGGTGGTCGGCACACCCGGCCGCATCCAGGAACTGGGCCGCAAGCGCGCCCTGAAGCTGGGCGGGGTGACCACGCTGGTGCTGGACGAAGCCGACCGCATGCTCGACATGGGCTTTGAAGAACCGATCCGCGAAATCGCAGGGCGCACCAGCAAGGACCGCCAGACGCTGCTGTTCTCGGCCACCTACCCCGACGAGATCCGCGAGATCGCGCGCGTGCTGCTGCGCGATCCGGTGGAAGTGACCGTGGAAGGCGCCGACCACGCCCCGGCGATCCGCCACCTGTTCTGCGAAGTGGACCTGGCCAGCAAGCAGAAGGCGCTGGCCGGCCTGCTGCTGAAGTACACGCCGGAATCGACCGTGGTGTTCTGCAACACCCGCCGCGACGTGGATGACGTGGCCGTATCGCTGCAGCAGTTCGGCTTCTCCGCGTTGCCGCTGCATGGCGAAATGGAACAGCGCGACCGTGACGAAGTGCTGGTGCGCTTCGCCAACCGCAGCTGCAACGTGCTGGTGGCCAGCGACGTGGCCGCGCGCGGGCTGGACGTGCAGGACCTGGCGGCGGTGATCAATTACGAGCTGCCCACCGACATTGAAACCTACGAACACCGCGTGGGCCGCACCGGCCGCGCCGGCGCCACCGGGCTGGCGATCAGCCTGGTGACCCACCGCGAGCGCAACCGCGCCGACGCGCTGGAAGCGGCGCAGGGCAAGCCGTTGGACTGGCAGAAGACCCCGCTGGCCACCGCGCGCCCGGCGGTCCTGCCGCAAGCGGCGATGGAAACGCTGCGCATCGACGGCGGCAAGACCGACAAGCTGCGTCCCGGCGACATCCTGGGTGCATTGACCGGCGATGCCGGGCTGTCGGCCAAGGTGATCGGCAAGATCGACATCTACGCCACCCGTTCCTACGTGGCGATCGCCCGCGAACACGTGGGCAAGGCCATCGCCCGCCTGGAAGCGGGCAAGATCAAGGGCCGGCGTTTCCGCGTGCGGAAGATGTAATCAGTACACCAGGTTCGCGACCAGCGGCACATCGCTGGTCCAGCGTTCGCGGCCGCCGAGGCCAGCCAGTTCGACCAGCACGGCGGCGCCGAGCACCTCCACCTGCAGCTGCCTGGCCAGCGACAGCGCGGCCAGCAGCGTGCCGCCGGTGGCGAGCACGTCGTCCACGACCAGCACGCGCGCGCCCGGCGGCAATGCATCGGCATGCACTTCGATGCTGTCGGTGCGGTATTCCAGCGTGTAGTCCTGCTTCAGCGTGCGACCGGGCAGCTTGCCCGGCTTGCGCACGGGCACGAAGCCCACGCCCAGTACGCGGGCCATCGCCGCGCCGAGGATGAAGCCGCGCGACTCGATGCCCATCACCGCATCCAGCCGTGCCTCGCGCCACGGCGCGACCATCGCGTCGATGGCAGCGGCGAAATCATCGCCATCGGCCAGCAGCGGCATGATGTCCTTGAACAGGATGCCCGGCTTGGGGAAATCAGCGACGTCGCGCAGGCGGCTGGCCCATGCGGGCGTGGCGGGAAGATCGGTCATGGCGGGAGACAACGAATGGGTGGCATAGGGTAACCCGGCCTCATGAACTGCAGGACAGCATCGAGCAGCCGGCCTTGTTGCGCGCCCACTCCGGCCGCTTGGCCGCATAGTGTTCACGCCCGGGCTGGACCTCATACGGACGACGCAGCACTTCCTGCAGCGTGTGCACGCCACTGAGGTCGCCCTCCCCCGCCAGCTCGATGGCTTCCTGCGCCAGCCAGTTGCGCAGCACGTACAGCGGATTGGCTGCGGCCATGCGCTCCCGGCGCTGCACGGGGTCGAGGGCGTCCGCCTGCAGCCTGGCCGCATACCGATGCAACCACTGCTGGAGCGCAGGCAGCACGGCGTCACGTCGTGCCTCGCTGTAGAACGCCTCTTCCAGTACGGCGAGCCGGGGCGCCTGCGGATCGAGGTCGATCAGGCCACGGAACGCGAGCGTCATGTCCATCTCGCCGTCATGCAGGAGCGTCAGCCAGTCGGCCATCAGCGCCAGGTCCGCATCCTGGCACTCGGCGAGGCCGAGCTTGGCGGCAATGTCGTCACGCTCGCAGCGCGCATGCACAGCCTGAAAACGCGCCAGACCTTCGTGCAGCGGGGCCACGTCCTCGAACAGCGGCGCCAGCGCCTGCGCCAGCCGGGTCAGGTTCCAGTACGCCACCTGCGGCTGGGTGCCGAAGCGGTAACGGCGGCCCTGCGCATCGGTGGTGTTGGGGGTCCAGTCGGGATCGTAGTCGTCCACCCAGCCATATGGGCCGTAATCGATGGTGAGGCCGAGGATGGACAGGTTGTCGGTGTTCATCACCCCATGCACGAAGCCGACCCGCATCCAGTGCGCCACCAGCACCGCCGTGCGCTCGCAGACCTGCGCGAACCAGGCGGCATACGGCTGCTGGCCCCCAGTGGCCAGTTCGGGAAAATCGCGCGCGATGCACAGGTTTACCAGCTGCCGCAGCAACGTCACGTCACCGCGCGACGCCGGCAGCTCGAAACTGCCAAAGCGCAGGAACGAGGGCGCCACCCGGCACACCACCGCGCCCGGTTCCGCTTCAGGGTGGCCGTCGTAGAACATGTCGCGCACCACGCTGTCACCCGTGGCCACCAGGCTGAGCGCGCGCGTGGTCGGCACGCCCAGGTGATGCATTGCTTCGCTGCAGAGGAATTCGCGGATCGACGAGCGCAGCACGGCGCGACCATCGGCCCCGCGCGAATAAGGTGTGCGCCCTGCCCCCTTCAGCTGCAGCTCCCAGCGCGCACCCTCCGGCGCCAGCAGCTCGCCCAGTGAAATGGCACGGCCGTCGCCAAGCTGGCCGGCCCAGTGCCCGAACTGGTGCCCGCCATAGTTGGCGGCCCAGGGCTGCATGCCGTCATACAGGGCGTTGCCGCCGAACACGCGGGCAAAATCCGGGCTGTCCAGCAGATCCTGGCCCAGACCCAACTGCTCCGCGAGTTCAGGCGAGTACGCCAGCAGCCTGGGCGCGGCTACCGGCGTGGGCATCACCGCCGACCACGCCGCGCCGCGCACCTCGCGCACGCGGGGGCCGGTTTCGTCGTCGCCGGGCAGGTCGCGGATGAATCGGTTGTCGAAGCGCAGCGGTTCAGTGCTCATCACGACAAGGTGGGGGCGCCGGAACGCCCCCGCAAGCTCAAGCCGCGCCCGCGCCCAGGTCGAGCGGGCCACCGCGCTCCACGGCACGCTGGAACGCGGGGCGCTGTGCGATCCGGGCCAGGTATGCCTGCAGCTTGGGGTAGCGCTCCATGCTGCCGGCGCGCGCGGCCGCGGCCTGGATCGGGAAGCTCATCTGGATGTCGGCGGCGGTGAAGCGCTCACCCGCGAACCAGGGCGAGCTGGCCAGTTCGCGCTCCATCCAGTTCAGGTGCAGCTTCAGCTGCGGGCCTACGAAGCCCTTCATCACCTTGTCGGCGATTCCGCGCGCGATCGGTTTGGCGAAGAACGGCATCGGTGCCTTGCGTACCCGCGCGAACACCAGGCTCATCAGCAATGGCGGCATCGCCGAACCTTCGGCGTAATGCATCCAGTAGCGATAGCGCACGCGCTCGGCGGCCTGCGCCGGCATCGGCTCGGGCGACAGCTGGCGGCCACTGTCGTAGCGGTCAGCGAGGTATTCCAGGATCGCGCCGGATTCGGCCAGGACCAGGGCGTCGTCCTGCAGCACGGGCGATTTGCCCAGCGGATGGATGTCGCGCAGCGCCTGCGGGGCCAGCCAGGTTTTCGGGTCACGCTGGTAGGTAACCAGCTGGTACGGCAGGTTCAGCTCTTCAAGCATCCACAGCACGCGCTGTGAGCGCGAGTGGTCCAGATGGTGCACCTTGATCATCGGCAGGTCCGCAGGGGGCAAACCCCCATGCTACCCGCAATAAAAAACGCCGGAAGCTTTCGCTTCCGGCGTTCTTGGCACCTTGCGGTGGCAGGAGCCTATTAGGCGGCCTGCACCTGGTCAGCCTGCATGCCCTTCTGGCCCTGCACGGCGACGAAGGTCACCTTCTGGCCTTCCTGCAGCGACTTGAAGCCGGTGCCCTGGATGGCACGGAAGTGCACGAACAGGTCCGGGCCGCTTTCCGGGGTGATGAAGCCGAAGCCCTTGGCATCGTTGAACCACTTGACGGTACCGCTCTGACGATCAGACATGTAACTAACTCCTGAAACATAAGTTGAAATAATCGCGACCACCGGATTTCCGGAGCCGAGACTGAGTTGCAGGCGTTGGTAAAGCGGATCGATGAGCGGATCGTGAGATCAACCGCATCAGGCCACGATTCACGGTGACCCTAGCAAACACAGTGTGGGGGACGATACGCGTCTTTTACCGAAAAAGCGATAGCTGGGTTATTCAGCCACCTCCCCCCTCCCGCCTGACAGGACAAGGGATTGGGGAATGCTACACGAATTCGGACACCCTATTCATGTATTTTCCGCCTTAATTGAAGCCAAACGGCAGGCCCAGCGGCCCTAAAGGTTCAGCCCGCTGCTGAACTGTCTGGACTCGCCGTTCAGCGGGTCCTCGAACGCGAGGGCCTTCGCCAGCAGTTGAAGCGCAGGTGCGGCAGCGCCCTGCCCGGCCGGGTTCAGTTCCGGATACAGGTCATCCCCGCAGATCGGCGCCCCCAACGCGGCCATATGCACCCGCAGCTGGTGCTTGCGGCCGGTCTCTGGAAGCAGGTGATAGCGCCAGAACGGGCCCGCCGCGTCGATCACCTCCACCCGGGTCCGCGCATTCGGCTCGCCCGGGGCCTCGGTCATGCGGAAGAACGGCTCGCCCGGCACCAGCCGGCTGTGCCGCTCCAGCGGGAACGCCCGCCCGGGCAGTCCCGGCGCAATGGCCTCATAGGTCTTTACGATGCGCCGCTCCCGGAACAGCCGCTGGTATGCATCGCGCGTCTCAGGGCATGTAGAGAAAAGCACCAGACCGGCCGTCAACCGGTCCAATCGATGCAATGGCACCAGGTCGGAATTGCCGGTCCGGGCCACCAGCCGCGCCAGCAGGGTCTGCTGCACGTACCCGCCGGCCGGGGTCACCGGCAGGAAATGCGGCTTGTCGGCCACCAGCAGGTGCGCGTCGACATGCACGATGGCCTCCTGGTGCGGAATCACCGGCTCGTCCGCCACCTCACGGAAGTAGTGGATCTCCAGCCCCACCTGCCAAGGGTGGTCGGCCGCCAGCGCCCTGCCCTGCGCATCGCGCACCCGGCCGCGGGCGAACCGGTCCTGCCATTGGCCACGGTCGATGCGCGGGAACCGCGCGCACAGCCCATCCAGCAGGCAGCGCCAGTCGCCCGGGGGTAACTGCAGGCGGCTGGCGGCAACGTGGCCGGTAATCGGATCGGACGGGTGCATAGCCCACGCATTATCATGGTGCTCTTTGTTTACGGTACCCCCATGGCCCTCACCGCCACCATCCGCAAGGCCGAACTGCAGATCAGCGACATGGATCGCGGCTACTACGCCACCCATAACCTGACCCTGGCCCAGCACCCGTCGGAAACCGATGAGCGCCTGATGGTGCGCATGCTGACCTTTGCCCTGAACGCCGACGAACGGCTGGAATTCGGCCGCGGACTGAGCGTGGACGACGAGCCGGACCTGTGGCGCCGGGACTACACAGGCGACATCGAGCTGTGGATCGATCTGGGCCAACCGGACGAATCCCGCCTGCGCAAGGCCAGTGGGCGTGCCCGCGCGGTGCAATTGGTGATGTACGGCAGCAGCAACCTCACCGACACCTGGTGGAAGCGCAACAGCGCGGCGTTGAACAAGCTGTCGTCGCTGGAGGTCATGGACCTGCCGGGCGACCTCGTCACCGAGCTTGGCGAGCAGATCGAGCGCACCATGCGCTGGGACGTGATGATCCAGGACGGCGAAGTGCGGCTGATCTCGGACAAGAAGGAACTGACCTTCACCCCGACCTGGCGCAAGCAGAAGCCGCAGGCCTGATCCAGCGCCGATGAGTACGATCCGCTGCGATGTCCTGGTGATCGGTGCCGGCGCTGCCGGGCTGATGTGCGCGCTCACCGCCGGCCGGCGCGGGCGCATGGTGCAGGTGATCGACCATGCCAACAAGGTCGGCAAGAAGATCCTGATGTCCGGCGGTGGCCGCTGCAACTTCACCAACACCGGCACCGCCCCGGCCAACTTCCTGTCGGCCAACCCGCACTTCTGCAAGTCCGCGCTGGCGCGCTACACGCCGTGGGACTTCATCGACATGGTCGCGCGGCACGGCATCGCCTATCACGAGAAGGAGCTGGGCCAGCTGTTCTGCGACATCTCGTCCAAGCAGATCGTGCGCATGCTGGTGGACGAATGCACGGCCGCCGGCGCGCAGATCCGGACCGACTGCGCGGTGGAGAAGGTCGAGCGCGGTGCCGACGGCTTCCACGTGCAGACCGGGCAGGGCCGCTTCCATGCCGCCTCGCTGGTGGTCGCCACCGGCGGCCTGTCCATCCCCAGCCTGGGGGCCACCGGCTTCGGCTATGAACTGGCCCGCCAGTTCGGCCACGAAGTGCTGCCGACCCGCGCCGGGCTGGTGCCACTGACCCTGAGCGGCAAGCACCAGGAGCGCTTCCATGACCTGAGCGGGGTCGCGCTGCCGATCGCGGCGCGCTGCAACGACATGGAGTTCCGCAACTCGATGCTGATCACCCATCGCGGCATCAGCGGCCCGGCGATCCTGCAGATCTCCTCGTTCTGGCAACCGGGCGACGACCTGCGCCTGGACCTGCTTCCGGGACAGGATGCCGAAGACTGGCTGCGCACCATGAAACGCGACCGGGGCGCGGCCGAGCTGCGCACGGTATTGTCCGAGGTGCTGCCACGCCGGTTGGCGCTGCGCCTGTGCGAACACTGGCTGCCGGACCGCCCGGTGCGCCAGATCGACGAGCGCGAACTGCGCCAGGCCGCCGCCCTGCTGCAGGATTTCCCACTGGTGGCCAGCGGCACCGAAGGGTACCGTACCGCGGAGGTCACGCTGGGGGGCGTGGACACCCGCAAGGTGTCGTCCAGCACGTTCGAGTCGCAGCTGGTACCGGGTCTCCATTTCGTCGGCGAAGTACTGGATGTCACCGGCTGGCTGGGGGGATACAACTTCCAGTGGGCCTGGGCCAGTGGCCATGCCGCCGGCCAGGTTGTGTAGCGGCCCTTTCATTCCGTGATCGGCGCCCGCCGCCGGCATGGACGAAGTCACATGCATCGTGTATCAAGTTTGCAGTCCGGGGAGTAGTGAATGCAGAACGCGAATGACATCACCGTCCGCCTGCTGATCGTGGATGACAGCGGGGAGAACGCCGAAACCATCGTCAGCATGCTGCGCAACAGCGGCATTGCCGTGCGCCCGGCGCGCCCGCAGAACGCCGAGGAGCTGGGCCAGATCATCGGCGGCCAGCCGATCGACCTGGTGCTGGCCGCGCCCGCGCAGAGCATCCCGCTGCTGCAGGTGACCCAGCAGATCGCGGCCAGCGGCAAGGACATTCCGATGATCCTGCTGGCCGAGACCATCAACGAAACCGAATGGGTGGAAGCCAGTGCCAACGGCATCCGCGCGGTAGCCCTGCGCAGCCGCCCCGAGCATCTGCTGGCGGTGGTGCGCAACGAGTGGACCGACCTGCACGCGCGCCGTGGCCTGCGCCGCATCGAGGCGCAGATGCGCGAGACCGAGCGCCGCTGCGACGCGCTGATCTCTTCCTCGCGCGACCCGATCGCCTACGTCCATGAAGGCATGCACATCCGCGCCAACGAGGCGTACCTGGAGATGTTCGGGTTCGAATCGTTCGACGACGTGGAAGGCATTTCGCTGCTGGACATGGTCGCCCCGCAGCACGTGGACGGCTTCAAGCAGCTGCTCAAGTCGCTGAGCAAGGGCGAAGCGCCGCCGCCGCAGTACCAGGTGGACGCGCGCAACCAGGACGGGGCGGTGTTCGCGGCCACGATGGAATTCACCCCGGCCACCTATGAAGGCGAAAGCTGCCTGCAGGTGGTGTTCCGCCGCCGCATGGAATTCGACCCGGAGCTGGCCCGCGAGGTCGAGGACCTGCGCCAGCGCGACCAGGTCACCGGCCTGCTCAACCGCCAGACCTTCATGCTGCACGTGGAAAACGCGGTGGCCCAGGCCGGCCGCAGCGAGGGCCGGTTCGGGCTGCTGCTGATCGAACCGGACCACTACGCGCGCCTGCTGCCGGACATCGGGCTGGACTCGGCCGATGCCCTGATCGCAGCGCTGGCGCGGGTGCTGGCCGACACCGTCGGCGACACGGCGCAGCTGGCCCGCTTCGGCGAGCACAGCCTGGCGGTGCTGACCGAAGGTGCGTTCGCCCAGACCGAGGCATTGGCGGACCGGATCCGCGAGGCGTTCGCGGCGCAGGTGTTCAGCATCGGCGAGCGTTCGGCCACGGTCACGGTCAGCATTGGCGGTGTACAGGTCGGCGAGAAAATCGCGAGCATCGGCCAGGTGCTGGCGCGCGCCACCGAATGCCAGCAGGCTGCATCGGAGCTGGGCAACACCAGCCGGATCTTCGATCCGGCGGCAGTGGACCGCGTGGAAGAAGAACGCATCCAGCGCTGGGTGGCCCGGATCAACGAGGCGCTGGCCGGCGACGGCTTCCAGCTGCATTACCAGCCGGTGCTCAACCTGGGCGGCGAACCGCTGGAGCTGTACGAGGCGTACCTGCGCCTGGACAACAACGGCGAGCTGCTCAGCCCGACCGCTTTCCTGGGCATTGCCGAGGAACATGGGCTGCTGGCAGACATCAACCGTTGGGTGGTGGCGCATGCGATCAGCGTGCTGGGCGAGCGCGCGCGCGCGGGCCATGCCACGCACATGATGGTGAAGATCACGCCGGAGTCGTTCAACGACCCGCAGATGGTGGCCACCATCCGCCGCGAGCTGCAGGCGCACGGCGTACCGGGCGAGCGGCTGTGGCTGCATGCGCCGGAAGCGAAGGTGTTCACCCACCTGCGCAACGCGCAGCAGTTCCTGGCCGACGTGGCGCCGCTGGGCTGCCGGATCGGCTTGGAGCAGTTCGGCTCGGGCCTGGATTCGTTCCAGCTGCTGGCACACTTCCAGCCGCAGTTCCTCAAGCTCGACCGCGACTTCACCAGCGATTTCGCCCGCACCCGCGAGAACAGCGAGAAGATCGCCGAAATTACCACCCGCGCGCAGGAAGCCAACATCCGCACCATCGCCGAGTTCGTCGCGGACAACGGCTCGATGAGCCTGTTGTTCAGTGCAGGGGTTGATTACGTGCAGGGTGAGTTCGTGGGGCCGGCTGCGCCAGTGATGAATTTTGAGTTTGGGTGAGGCAGTGCCGTAAATCAAAACCGGCGGCCTGCGGTTTCACTGTGTTGGGCCGGCGGGGGTGGGTTTGCGGGACACGCCGTGAACCCATCCATGGGGGCTTGTAGAAAACCCACCCCCGCCGACCCATCGACGGTTGATCGGTGGCCAGTGGTATAGAGCCGTAGAGCGACGCCCTGCGTCGCTGCTCTTGATCTTGATCTTCCAACCGCATGCGGCCATCTGTCGGGGTCGGTTGGCGGGCAGCCCTCGTAGGGACTGTCAAAAACATGGATGTTTTTGCCAAGCCCCCAAGGATGGGTTTACGGCGTGTCCCGTAGGGGGCTGCCCGCCAGCCGACCCACTCGCAGGAATCAAGACGCTGCTCTAAGCGCCAACCCAAAAACGAAAATGCCGCCCAGACCGGGCGGCATTTCGCTTTTCAGCTTTCAGCAGCCCAGACTCAGGTCAGATCAACCAGGTTCGGAATGACCACATCGGTAGCGACGTCCGCCTCGTAATCCACGCCGTCCACGCCGAACCCGAACAGGCGCAGGAAGTCGGCCTTGTAGCCGGCCAGGTCGCTGATCTCGTACAGGTTCTCGTTGGTGACCTGTGGCCACAGCGCCACCACTTCGGCCTGCACGTCCGGCGCCATTTCCTTGTAGTCCGCACGCAGGCGTCCGGCTTCGTCGACCAGCTCCACCGTGCGGCCATCGGCCAGCAGCTGGTGGCGAAGGCGATCGGCCGCCGCGCCGCTTTCCTTGCCGCCGTAGATGATGTCGTAGAGCGTGTCGAGCTGCTCGATGCAGCCCTCGTGCGTGCCGCGCTCCTTCATCACCTTGAACAGCAGCGACAGGTACAGCGGCATGGTCGGGATCGCCGAGCTGGCCTGGGTCACCACCGCCTTGAGCACCGACACGCGCGCGTCGCCGTTGATCGGCGCCAGCTTGGCGCGGATGCCCTGCACCTTCTGGTCCAGGTCCTTCTTGGCCGCACCGATCGAACCGTTCCAGTAGATCGCCTGGGTGATCTCTTCGCCCACGTAGGTGAAGGCCGTGGTGGTGGCGCCGTCCGCCAGCACGCCGGCATCCAGCAGCGCATCGATCCACATCTGCCAGTCTTCGCCGCCCATCACCGCCACCGTGCCGGCGATCTCTTCCGGCGTGGCCGGCTCGATCGTGGTTTCGGTGATCACTTCCTTGTCCGTATCCAGCCCGCGCAGCGTGATCGGCGCGCCGATCGGCTTGAGCGTGGAACTGATCACTTCGCCGGTCTTCGGGTGCTTGCGGCGCGGCGCCGCCAGGCTGTACACCACCTGGTCGACCTGGCCCAGGTCCTGCTTGATCAGCTCGATCACCTTGGCCTTGACCTCGTCCGAGAACGCGTCGCCGTTCACGCTGCGCGCGTACAGGCCCGCCTGCTCGGCGTACTTCTGGAACGCGGCCGAGTTGTACCAGCCTGCCGTACCCGGCTTGGTTTCGGTGCCCGGGCGTTCGAAGAACACGCCCAGCGTGGCCGCACCGCTGCCGAACGCGGCGGTGATGCGCGCGGCCAGGCCATAACCGGTGGACGCACCCAGCACCAGCACCCGCTTGGGACCGTTCGGCACCTTCGGCTGGGCCTGGATGTAATCGATCTGCTGCTTGACGGCTGCGTCGCAGCCGACCGGATGGGTGGTGACGCAGATGAAGCCGCGCACACGCGGTTTGATGACCATGATGACCTCGATGGGAATGGTGGGCCTCGGGAACGGCCGCACGCAACCCGGGAATCGTAGTGCGCACGGCCAGACAGCACAACCGACGCCCCGGTACGGTGGACATGAAAAAACCGCGCAGCGCGCGGTTTCTTCAGGTGCCACCGGAGTTGCCGGCCTGGGCCGGCAACCGTTACGGCCGGCGTTCCAGGGCTTCGACGTCCTTGGCCTTGGGCAGCAGGTCCTGCTTGCTCACGCGCAGGAAGCCGATGGTCAGCATCGGCACGGCCACCAGGATCGAGGACAGCACCACGATCACCGCACCCACCATGTGGGTTTCGGCCAGGCCTTCCAGCGAGGCGCCGCCGTACATGTACAGGGCGAGTGCCGACAGGAAGAACATCACCGCGGTGATCACCGTACGCGACAGCGTCTGGTTGATCGAGCGGTTCAGCACTTCCAGCGGGTCGGCACGCAGGCTGCGGAAGTTTTCGCGGACACGGTCGAACACCACGATGATGTCGTTGATCGCAAAGCCCATCACCGACAGCAGACCGGCCAGCAGGTTCAGGTCGAACTCGCGGCCCATCAGCGACATGTAGGCCAGCGTCACCAGCAGGTCGAACAACGCCACGATGCTCGCGGTGACCGCGAACTTCCATTCGAAGCGGAAGCCGATGTAGATCAGGAAGCCGGCCAGCATGAAGATCGTCGCGTACAGGCCGTTCAACGCCAGGTCCTTGCCGATCTGCGGGCCCACGAACTCGTTGCGCAGGATCGTGGCCGGGTTCTCGCTGGTGGTGATCGCCTTGAGGACCGCGTCGCCGGTGGCCTTGTCTTCGGCGCTGGCCGCACCGGTACCCGGTGCGTGTTCGCCGTGCGGGGCCAGGCGGATCAGCACGTCGGTGTTGCCACCGAAGCTCTGCACCTGGGTGCCCTCGAAGCCATTGGCTTCCAGGCGCGAGCGGACCTCCTCGACGTCCATCTGGCGATCGAAGCGCGCTTCGATCAGGGTGCCGCCGGTGAAGTCCAGTGCGAAGGTGAAGCCCTTGATGCCGATGATGGCAACCGAGGCCAGGAACAACGCGATCGTGACTGCCATGGCGACATGGCGCCAACGCATGAAGTCGATCTTGGTGTCGTTCGGGAGGATGTGCAGCGGAAACAGTTTCATTGTGCGTGTCGTCCCGTCAGATGGCCACGTTCTGGAGCTTCTTGCGACGGCCGTAGATCAGCGTCGCAAGTGCGCGCGATACGGTGATCGCGGTGAACATCGAGGCGAAGATACCGATGATCATCGTCAAGGCGAAGCCCTTCAGCGGACCGGTGCCGAAGGCGAACAGCGCCACACCGACGATCAGGCCGGTCAGGTTGGCGTCGAGGATGGTGCCGCTGGCGCGTTCATAACCGGTCACGATCGCGGTCTTGCCCGGCATGCCCGCACGCAGTTCCTCGCGGATGCGCTCGTTGATCAGCACGTTGGCGTCGACCGACAGGCCCACCGACAACGCCAGGCCGGCAAAGCCCGGCAGGGTCATGGTGGCACCGAACAGCGACATCACCGCCACCACGATCAGCAGGTTGAACAGCATCGCCACCGAGGTGATCAGGCCGAACATGCGGTAGTAGATGGTGAAGAAGACCAGGGTGAACATGAAGGCGTAGACCACCGCCGTGATGCCGCGCTCCACGTTCTCCGCACCCAGGCTCGGGCCGACCACGCGCTCTTCCACGAAGTCCATCGGCGCGGCAAGCGAGCCGGACTTCAGCAGCTTGGCGAGTTCTTCCGATTCCTTCTTCTCCAGGCCGGTGGTCTGGAAGTTCTTGCCGAACACGCCATTGATGTTGGCCACCGAGATCACTTCCTCGTTGACGCGGAAGCTGCGCACTTCCTTGCCATCAACCATGGTCACGGTCGGCACGCGCTCGGTGTACACCACCGCCATCGGCTTGCCGACATTGGCACTGGTGAAATCGAACATGCGCTGGCCGCCGACGCTGTTGAGCGTCACGCTCACCGCCGGGGTGCCGGTGGTGGCGTCGTTGACCGCCTGCGCGGCCACCATCTGGTCACCGGTGACGATCACGCGCTTGTTCAGCAGGATCGGAACGCCGCTGTCGCGACGCTTGTAGACCTTGGCTTCCGGCGGAATGCGGCCGGTGTCGATGGCGTCCTGCGCATTGCCATCGACCACCGCGCGGTACTCCAGCGTCGCGGTCGCGCCGATCATGCGCTTGGCTTCGGCGGTGTCCTGCACGCCCGGCAGCTGCACGACCACGCGGTCGGCACCCTGGCGCTGGATGATCGGTTCGGCCACGCCCAGCTGGTTGACGCGGTTGCGCAGCGTGTTGATGTTCTGCTCGATCGCACCGTTGGTGATCTGGCTCAGCTCGGCGTCCGGCACGGTCACCGTCAGGCGCTTGCCGGACACGTCATAACCGAGGGTGGGCTGTGCCTTTACCAGCGCCAGCCGTGCACGCTCGGCGGCGGCATCGTCGGTCGACGGGCTCAGCGTGGCGACGATCGAATTGTCCGGGCGGCGCTCCACCGACTGGAACGGAACGCGCGCCTCGCGCAGCGTGCCGCGCACGTCTTCGGCGTAGGCATCCATGCGCTTGTCGATGGCCGCCTTCTGGTCCACCTGCAGCACGAAGTGCACGCCACCCTGCAGGTCCAGGCCCAGCACCATCGGGCGACCGCCCAGGCGCTGCAGCCAGTCCGGCACGGTCGAGGCCAGGTTCAGGGCCACGGTGTAGTTCTCGCCGACGCTGTCGCGCAGCTTGGCGCTGGCCGCCGCCTGCGCCTGCAGGTCCGGCAGGCGCACGATCAGGCTCTCGCCTTCCTTGTCCGCGCCGATGGTGTTGATCCCGGCCTGCTTCAGGTCGGCCAGCACGCGGGTGCGAAGGGCGTCATCGACCTGGCCGCCACGGTTGGCGGTGATCTGGACGGCGGGGTCCTTCTGGTAGATGTTGGGCAGCGCGTACAGCGCGCTGAGCGCCAGTACGATCAGGATGACGACGTACTTCCAGCGTGGAAATTCAAGCATTGCCAGGTTCCTGCGCGGCGCCAGTCCCGGCGCCGCGGTTGTGCTTCGGAAAGGGAGTGGCTTAGTTGGCCGACTTCAGGGTGCCGGTCGGCAGCACGTTGCCCACGGCGCCCTTCTGCACGCGGATGTTCACGTTGTCGGACACTTCGATGGTGACGAAGTTGTCGCCGATGGCCTTGACGGTGCCGGCGATACCGCCGTTGGTCAGCACTTCGTCGCCGATCTTGATCTTTTCCAGCATCGCCTTGTGTTCCTTCTGGCGCTTCATCTGCGGGCGGATCATCAGGAAGTACATGATCGCGATCAGGATGATCGGGAACAGCAGCGTGGTCAGGCCCATGCCCTGCGGCTGGCCACCAGCGGCTTGGGCGTGGGCGGCGGGAATCAGGAAGGCGATCAGGTTCATGGTGTGTCCTTGGGTTGGGAGGCGCCCTACCCCTTATGGGGTCGGGTGTCGCCGCGAAACAGGGGTCAGCCGCGAAGTATGCCACGGCCCCGGGAGTTCGTCCTTGGGCCGTTTGGCAGGGTCCGCGCGCCGGATCGGGGCCGGGCCGGCCGCTTACAGCGGCGGCGTGGCCATGCCCCGGGCCGCATAGAAGGACTCGCGGAAGGCCTCGAAGGTTCCCGCCGCGATGGCCGCGCGCATGTCGGCCATCAGCTTCTCGTAGTAGTACAGGTTGTGGAGGGTGCCCAGCATCGGCGCCAGCATTTCGTTGCAGCGGTCCAGGTGGCGCAGGTACGAGCGGGTGTAGCCACTGGTGCAGGCATGGCAGCCGCAGCCCGGCTCGATGGTGTCCATGTCGCGCTCATAGCGGGCGTTGCGGATGCGCACGGTGCCGAACGAGGTGAAATAGTGGCCGTTGCGCGCGTTGCGGGTCGGCATCACGCAATCGAACATGTCCACCCCGCGGGCGACGCCTTCGACCAGGTCTTCCGGCCGGCCCACGCCCATCAGGTAACGCGGGCGGTCGGCGGGCAGGATCGGGTGCATGTGGTCGAGCATCGCGTTGCGCTCGTGCTCGGGCTCGCCCACGGCCAGGCCACCGATGGCGTAGCCGTCGAAGCCGATCTGCTGCAGGCCTTCGGCCGAGCGGCTGCGCAGGTCGTGGTGGACCCCGCCCTGGACGATGCCGAACAGCGCCGCGTCATTGCCCAGTTCGTCGTGCGCGTTGCGGCTGCGCTGGGCCCAGCGCAGGCTCAGCTCCATCGAGGTGCGCGCCACCGGCTCGGTGGCCGGGTACGGGGTGCACTCGTCGAAGATCATCACGATGTCCGAATCGAGCACCTTCTGGATCTTCATGCTCTCTTCCGGGCCCAGGAACACCCGGGCACCGTCGGTCGGCGAGGCGAAGGTGACGCCCTGTTCGGTGATCTTGCGGCGATGCGCCAGCGAAAACACCTGGAAACCGCCGGAATCGGTCAGGATCGGCCCGTTCCAGCGCGCGAACCCGTGCAGGCCGCCGTGGTCGGCGATCACGTCCAGGCCCGGGCGCAGGTACAGATGGAAGGTGTTGCCGAGGATGATCTCGGCGCCCAGCGCGCGGATCTGCTCCGGCAGGATGCCCTTGACCGTCCCATAGGTACCCACCGGCATGAAGGCCGGGGTTTCCACCGTCCCGCGCGGGAAGGTCAGGCGGCCACGGCGGGCGCGCCCGTCGGTGGTCTGGAGCTGGAACTGGAGTCGGGACATGGAGCGGGCATTCGGGCAAATAATTGCCGATTATCGCCGAAAACCGCCGCCGACGCGCTCAATCCGCCTGCGGGAACAACAACATGGCGTCGCCATAGCTGAAGAAGCGGTACTTTTCCTCGATCGCGGCGCGGTAGGCCTCGAACACCCGCGCCTGCCCGGCGAAGGCGGAAATCATCATCAGCAGCGTGCTTTCGGGCAGGTGGAAGTTGGTGACCATCGCGTCCACGCTGCGGATCCGGTAGCCCGGGGTGATGAAGATCTGGGTTTCGCCGGCATACGGCAGCAGCTCGCCGTCGCGCATGGCGCTTTCCAGTGCGCGCACCACGGTGGTACCCACGCCGATCACCCGGCCACCGGCGGCGCGCGTGCGGCGTACCTGCTGGACAAGTTCGGGCCCCACGTTCAGCCACTCGCGGTGCATCACGTGGTCCTTGAGGTCGTCGGCACGGACCGGCTGGAAGGTACCCGCGCCCACATGCAGGGTCACGTGGCCGAAGCCCACGCCCTGCGCGGCCAGCGCGGCCAGCAGGCCTTCGTCGAAGTGCAGGCCGGCCGTCGGTGCGGCCACCGCGCCCACTTCGCGCGCGAACACGGTCTGGTAGCGCTCGCGGTCGTCCAGCCCCGGCTCGCGCTGGATGTAGGGCGGCAATGGCAGCCTCCCCGCGTGGAGCAGCCACTGTTCCAGCGGCTCGGGCACGTGGAACCGCAGCACGTAGAATTCGCCATCGCGGCCCAGCACCTCGGCCTCGCCGCCGGCATCGAGCGCGATCCGGCTGCCTGGCTTCGGCGATTTGCTGGCGCCTACCTGGGCCCGGGCCTGCTGCCCGCCCAGCAGGCGTTCAATCAGGATTTCCACGCGACCGCCGCTGGCCTTCTGGCCGAACAGGCGGGCCGGGATCACCCGGGTATCGTTGAATACCAGCAGGTCGCCGGCCTGCAGCAGCGACGGCAGGTCGCGCACCTGGCGGTGTTCGAACGCGGCCGGGGCCTGCGGCACCACCATCAGGCGGCTGGCCGAGCGCTCGGCGAGCGGGGCCTGGGCGATCAGTTCAGCGGGAAGGTCGTAATGGAAGTCGGACTTCTTCAAGGGAGCGCACGGCAACGTGTAGACAATGTCGGGCATTGTACGACTGGCCCCCGGTGGCAACGCGAGAAGCGCTGAACGTCGCGCAAAATGCTGCTTTGCAACAGTTTTTTGCGGGGTTATCGCGCGAAAAACCGCGTGATAGCATCGAACCGGAAGTCTGATGCATGAGCCGCATTGCCCCAGGCGCGCGCCCCCGGTCGCGCGTTTTGCATTTGCGCCATGCCGCCAATCGTTTCAGGAGATCTGCAATGAGCTTCATCGAACGCCTCGCCCCCCTCCGCGCCCAGCCCGGCACCCGCCTCACCGCCGGCCTGGATGACGCCACCCTTGAACGCCTGGCTGCCGGCCACCCGCAGCTGGTGGCAGCCGTTGACGCCGCAGCCGCCGAATTCGAGCGCGTCCGCGCCGACCTGGACGAAGTGCTGGCGCTGGATGAGCGTGCCCAGATCGATGCGATGCAGGACGGCTTCGTCAATTTCTACGCCGATGACGCCGTGACCCCGTACGTCGCGCTCGCCGCCCGTGGCGCCTGGGTGGTGACCCTCAAGGGTGCGGTGCTGTACGACGCCGGCGGCTACGGCATGCTCGGCTTCGGGCATACCCCGGAGGCGGTGCTGGAGGCGATGGCCGCCCCGCAGGTCATGGCCAACGTGATGACGCCGAGCCTGTCGCAGCAGCGCTTCATCAAGGCGCTGCGCGCCGAGATCGGGCACCGCCGTGGCGGCTGCCCGTATGCGCGGTTCATGTGCCTGAACTCCGGCTCCGAAGCGGTCGGCCTGGCGGCGCGCATCGCCGACGTCAACGCCAAGCTGCAGACCGACCCGGGTGCGCGCCACGCCGGCGCGAAGATCAAGCGGGTGGTGGTCAAGGGCAGCTTCCACGGCCGTACCGACCGCCCCGGCCTGTACTCCGATTCCAGCCGCAGGACCTACCTGCAGCACCTGGCCAGCTACCGCGGCGAGGACACGGTGATCGCGATCGCGCCGTACGACGAGGAGGCCCTGAAGCGGGTCTTCGCCGAGGCCGAGCAGAACCACTGGTTCATCGAAGCGATCTTCCTGGAACCGGTGATGGGCGAAGGCGACCCGGGCCGTGCGGTGCCGCCGTCGTTCTATGCGCTGGCGCGTGAACTGACCCGCCAGCACGGCAGCCTGCTGCTGCTGGATTCGATCCAGGCCGGCCTGCGCGCGCACGGCGTGCTGTCGATCGTGGATTACCCCGGCTTCGAAGGCCTGGAGGTGCCGGACATGGAGACCTATTCCAAGGCCCTGAACGCCGCGCAGTTCCCGCTGTCGGTACTGGCGGTGACCGAGCATGCCGCGCAGCTGTACCGCAAGGGCATCTATGGCAACACGATGACCAGCAACCCGCGTGCGCTGGACGTGGCCTGCGCGACGCTGTCGTTGCTGACCCCGCAGGTGCGCGACAACATCCGCCAGCGCGGCGAAGAGGCCGTGCGCAAGCTGGAGCAGCTCAAGGCCGAGCTGGGCGGGCTGATCACCAAGGTGCAGGGCACCGGCCTGCTGTTCTCCTGCGAGCTGGCCCCGCAGTTCAAGTGCTACGGCACCCATTCCACCGAGGAATGGCTGCGCAACCATGGCATCAACGTGATCCATGGCGGCGAGAACTCGCTGCGCTTCACCCCGCATTTCGGGATGGACAGCGACGAACTGGACCTGCTCGTACACCTGGTCGGCCGCGCCCTGAAAGAGGGCCCGCGCCGGGAACAATCGCAGGCCGCCTGACGGCCGTGCGAGAATGGGAGGTTTCCAGCGGAAACCTCCCCATGAAGTCCATCTGCGTCTACTGCGGCTCCAACGCCGGCAGCAAGCCCATCTACACCGAACGTGCCATCGCACTGGGCGACCGCATCGCCCGCGATGGCCTGCGCCTGGTCTACGGCGGCGGCAACGTCGGCCTGATGGGCACCGTCGCCAATGCGGTGCTGGCCGGCGGCGGCGAGGTCACCGGGGTGATCCCGCAGCAGCTGGCGGACTGGGAAGTGGCCCACCGCGGCCTGACCGAACTGGAAATCGTCGGCTCCATGCATGAGCGCAAGTCGCGCATGTTCGAGCTGTCCGACGCGTTCGTGGCCCTGCCCGGCGGCTTCGGCACCATGGAAGAAATCTTCGAGATGCTCACCTGGCGCCAGCTCGGCATCGGCAACAAGCCGTGCGCCTTCCTCGACGTGGATGGCTTCTACGCGCCCCTGATCGGCATGATCGACCGCATGGTGGAAGAGCGCTTCCTGCACCCGGACCAGCGCGCGGACCTGTGGTACGGCTCGGACATCGACGCCATGCTGGACTGGATGCGCGCCTATGAGCCGGCGCAGGCCTCCAAGTGGATCGACGAGAAGCGCCGTACCGCGCTGATCAGCCCGTAACGAACGTGTCCATCGGCGCGGGGCGACCCAGCAGGTAGCCCTGGCCGTAGTCACAGCCCAGTTGCAGCAGGGTCTGCCGCTGGGCCATGGTCTCGATGCCCTCGCCCACGGTTTCGATGCCCAGCGTGCGCGCCAGCGACAGCACGCCCTGCACCAGCGCGTAGGTGCTCTGCAGGTCCTGGCCATGCAGGCCGGCGATGAAGCTCTGGTCAATCTTGAGCGTGGAGATCGGGAAGCGGTGCAGGTAGGACAGCGCCGAGAAGCCGGTGCCGAAATCATCCAGTTGCACCAGCACGCCGCGTTCGCGCAGCGTCTGCAGGATCCGCAGGGTGCGCGGACCGTCGTCCAGCAGCGCCACCTCGGTGATCTCCAGCCGCAACCGGTGCGGGTCGGCACCCGCCGCTTCGATCAGGCCGAACAGGCGTGAGCTGAAATCGGCCGAACGGAAATGCCGCGGCGACACGTTCACCGACAGGTAGCCCTCGCCCCCGCGTGCGAGCTGGCCAATCACGTCTTCGTAGAGCAGCCAGTCGACCTGCTCGATCAGCCCGCTTTCCTCGCCCAGGTCCAGGAACGCGCTGGGCAGCAGCAGCCCGCGGCGTTCGTGGCGCCAGCGCAACAGTGCTTCATAGCCCACCACATGGCCATCGGCCAGGCGCACGATCGGCTGGTAATACGGCAGGAAATCGCGGTTGTTGATCGCCCGGCGCAGGTCCGCTTCCAGGTCCAGGCTGCGCAGCGCCTCTTCGCGCATGGCTTCGTCGAACACCGCGCAGCGGTCCTTGCCCTGGGCCTTGGCCCGGTACATCGCCGCGTCGGCGTCGCGCACCATTTCCTCGCCGTTGCGGTAGCGTGGGCTCCACATCGCGATGCCCAGGCTGCCGGAGGGGAACAGCTCGCGGCCCTGCACCCACATCGATTCTTCCAAGGCCATCAGCATCCGCTGCGAGAACTCGCGCGCCGAGGCCAGCCCCTGCTCGCATTCGAGCAGGATCGCGAATTCGTCGCCGCCCAGCCGCGCGACCACGTCATCGCTTCCCACCATCGAGACGATGCGCTTGGCCACTTCCACCAGCATCTGGTCGCCGGCGGCGTGGCCGATGCTGTCGTTGACCAGCTTGAAGCGGTCCAGGTCCAGGAACAGCACGGCAAAGCGCAAGCCGTCGCGCGAACGTGCGCGGGCAATGGCATCTTCCAGCCGGTCCAGCAGGTGCGCACGGTTCGGCAACCCGGTCAGCGCGTCATGCAGCGCCTGGTGGGTGAGCCGCTGTTCGGCGCGCAGGCGCTCGCCGATCTGGCCCAGCAGCTTGCCGTTGACGTCGGCCAGCTCGCGGGTGCGTTCCTCCACGCGTTTCTCCAGCTCGGCATGCGCGTTGCGCAGGCGCTCCTGGTCGCGCTGGCGGGCCAGCCCGTTGCCGATGTTCTGGGCCACGAAGGTGAGCAGGCGCTGGTCGTGGGCGGTGAAGCTGATCTCCGGCGAATAGCTCTGCACCACGATCACGCCGACCACGTCGTCATCGCTCAGCAGCGGCACCCCCAGCCAGCAGTGCGAACGTGCACCGAACTCGTTCACCGTGCCCGACGCGCGCAGTGCATCGATGTGCTCGCGCGAGGCCAGCAGCGGCTGCCGGTTGCGCACGATGTATTCGGTAAGGCCCTTGCTGAAGGGTCGTGGCGCACGCGCCGGGTTGTACTCGTCGACCGAGTAGACGAACTCCAGGCCTTCGCCGGATTCATCGACCAGGGCGATGTAGAAATTGCGCGCATCGAGCAGCGTGCCCACCACCCCATGCACCTGCACGTAGAACTGGGACAGGCTTTCAGCGCTCATCGCCATCTCGGCAATGTTGAACAGGGCCAGCTGCAGCTTCTCGGCGCGGCGGCGTTCGATCACCTCGTCCTGCAGGCTGTGGTTGGCCCGCTGCAGTTCCAGCGTGCGTCGCTCCACCTGGCGCTCCAGCTGCACCTGCGCCTGGCGCCGATCCATCGCGGTGAGGATGTGCTGGGCCACGTAGCCCAGCAGCGTGCGGTCGGCTTCGTTGTAGCGCACGCGGTGTTCGTAGCTCTGCACCACGATCGCACCGCACACGCGACCCTCGCGCAGCATCGGCACGCCCAGCCAGTCCAGGCTCTCCGGCCCGCGGCTGGGGTCGTATTCGTCGCTCATCGCCGCCAGCAGCTCGTTGGACGGCCCGCTCAGCGGCTGCCCATGGCGCAGCAGCGCGAAGGTCAGGCTGCGCGGCATTTCGTGTTCTTCGTAGCTGCGATCGGGATCGGCCACGAAGCTGTCGCGCTGGTCGGCGAAATACAGGAAGCGGATCCGGCGGCGTACATCGTCGTACTCGACGATGTAGCAGTTCTGCGCGTACATCAGGGTATTGAGCACGCGATGGAAGTGCCGCAGCATCTCGGCCATTTCCAGATCGGCACCGGCCAGGTCGGCGATCTCGTACAGCGCCTGCTGCAACCGCTTTGACGTTTCCAGCGAACGGATCTGCTCACGTTGCCGGGCCAGCGCCAGGGCGTCCTGCAGGCCGGTGCGGGCCGCCGCCCACCAGGCGCCATGCGGCGCGGCGCCGTCGGGCAGCGCCACGCGAATGGCGAGCTCGCCGCCCTGGTGCTGCCAGCGGTACAGCGCAGCGGTGTCCGGCGCTGGCGGCGTGCCAAGCAGCGCTTCCAGCAGCGCGTGCTCCGGTTGGGCCGACGGCGGGTGGCTGATGCAGCCCTCGCCCAGCGCGGCGTCGGACCAGCCCAAGGTGAGCTGCGCCCCCTCGGGCAGCAACGCGCACAGCGTCCGCGCAAGCGCGGTGGACACCACCGCGCCACGGTCCGGATGCCCCGAGGTCGTCACTACCTGGCTGGACAACATGTTCATCTCTTCTGGCGCCGGAGAACCGGCACCTCCCCTGTACCCCGAGCATAACGCGCTCCCCGGGGGGCAATGGAAGCCCTTGACCCCATTGCCTGCCCTGGGCCGTTGTTCGCTGTGTCTTCCGGCCGGGTCCACCCTTGTGATTTCCGCTGCAGCCCCCGCTCCGCGCCGCTATGCGCAGGCCCATTCAGCGCTTACTCTGTGCGCCGTGGATGCCGCTGCCCTGCCAACCGATGAATCGCTGATGCTGGCCTGGGCCGGCGGCGACCTGCCTGCGTTCGAGGCCTTGTACGCCCGCCACCGCAACCGCCTGTACAGCTTCCTGCTGCGCCAGCTGCGCGATGCGGCGCTGGCCGACGAAATGTTCCAGGACGTGTGGCAGCGGGTGATCGCGGCGCGTGCCGGCTGGCAGCCCGAAGCGGCCTTCACCACCTGGCTGTTCCGCATTGCCCATAATCGGCTCAATGATCATTGGCGGGCGTCACGCCATCGCCCCACGTCGCCCGGCGATGCCGAGGAGCGTGTGGCGCGGATGAGCGACACCCGCACCCCGGAGAGCCAGCTCTCTGATTTCGAACAGCGGCGCCGGCTGCAGCTGGCCATGGAGCAGCTGCCCGATGACCAGCGAACGGTGCTGCAGCTGCGGCTGGAGCAGGAACTGAGCCTGGAGGAGATCGCGCAGATCACCGGTGTCGGCCGTGAAACGGTCAAATCGCGGCTGCGCTACGCGATGGACAAGCTGCGCGCGGAGTTGAGCCCATGAACCGCCCTGATCCACTGACGCCGGAAGAACGCGAGCTGGCCCGCCTGCTCGGTCGCCCTGCGCCGGCGGCGCCGCCTGCGGCCGTGGACGAGGCGGTGCTGGCCGCCGCCCGCGCGGCGGTGCGCCCCGCCGCCGCTGCGGATGCCCCCGCGGCCGCCGCCGCCCCGATGCGCAGCGCCACCCGCCCGCGCTCGCGCCTGCCTGCGGTGTTCGGCCTGGCGGCATCGTTGGTGTTCGCGGTGGGCATCGCCTGGCAGCTCAAACCCGAGGCGCCGCCGCCCGCAGCCCCGGTACCCGCGGCTGCGCAAGCTGCTGCGGATGCGCCTTCCGGTGACCCGGCAGCTGCCGGTGCAGACGCCGCTGCCGCAGCCACGGCTGAAGCCGCCGCGCCGACGCGTGCCGAGCCGGCACCGCCCGCTGCCGCGGCGAAACCACGGGCCGCGCGCGCCGCGCCAGCGCCGAACGCCGTGCCAGCGCCCTTGCCGCCGCCTCCGCCCGCACCGCCGGTTGCGCTTCGGGCCGAGGCGCCCGCACTGCCGGCTCCCATGGCGGCGCCGATGGCAGCGCCCAGCCCGCCCGATGCCAGCGTGCAGGCCGATCAAGTCTCCGCACTCGACCGCGTGGTGGTGACCAGCAGCCGCGTCGACGAATCACGTGAACGTGCGCAGGCCAAGGGCGCCCCGGGTGTCATGCGGCGCGCTGCACCGACCCCCGCTGCGGCGCCGGGCTACAGCCCGCTGTCGGCCAGCGCGATCACCGTGGCGGTGGATGCCGACGCAGCGTTGCCCCGCCGGCAGTGGATCAAGCGCATCCGCGAGCGCCGCGACGACCGCGACCTGGATACCGCGCGGGCCAGCCTGGAGCGTTACCTGCAGCAGTATCCGGAAGCGCGTATTCCCGAGGATCTGCGCGAGCTGCTCGACCCCCACTAGAATGGCGGGGATGCCCGATACACTCGCCACCGCCGTCAACCACAGCCTGGAAATCAAACACAGCCGTTTCGTCGCGCATGCCGCGCCGATCGGCTCTGCCGAAGACGCACTGGCGTTCCTGCAGCAGGTCGCGGTGCCCGATGCCACGCACAACTGCTGGGCCTACCGGCACGGCAACGAGTACCGTTCCAGCGACGACGGGGAACCGGCCGGCACCGCCGGCCGCCCGATCCTGGCGGCGATCGACGGCCAGGGCTTTGATCGCGTCATGGTGGTGGTGATCCGCTGGTACGGCGGCATCAAGCTGGGCGCGGGCGGGCTGGTGCGGGCCTATGGCGGCACGGCCGCCGAGTGCCTGCGCACCGCGCCAAGGCTACCGCTGGTGGCGCTGGCCGAGTTGACCGTGCAGGCCGCGTTCGAGGATCTGGGCGCGCTGCATGCCGCCCTGGCAGCGCACCTGGCCGAAAAACTGGACGAAACGTTCACCGCCTCGGGCGTGGAACTGCACGTCCGCCTTCCCGCCGATCAGGCCGCCCCGTTGAAAACCCGCCTGCGCGACGCCACCCGTGATCGTATCCGCGTGCATCCGCGCACCGAACCAGGCCTTGTCCATGACTGAACCCTCTTCCGCACCGGAACCGGCGCTGCGCCGCCTTGGCAGCCTGGGCACGCTGTGGCCGTTCGTGCGCCGGCACGGTGGGCTGTTCTCGGCCTGGCTGGTGGCGCTGGCCGTCTCCTCGACCGCCACGCTGAGCCTGCCCCCGGCGGTGAAGCTGATGATCGACCACGGGTTCAGCGGCAACGGGCAGATCAACCGCGCGTTCGCCCTGCTGTTGCTGGTGGCGGTGGTGCTGGGGCTGGCCACGGCCGCGCGCTTCTTCTTCGTTTCGCTGCTGGGCGAGAAGGTGGTGGCCGACCTGCGCAGCCGCCTGTATGCGCACTTGATATCACTGGGCGCCGGCTTCCACGACCGCAGCCGCAGCGGCGAGCTGGTCTCGCGGCTGACCGCCGACAGCGAGCTGCTGCGCAGCGTCATTGGTTCCACCATGTCGGTCGCCCTGCGCAGCAGCGTCACGGTGGTCGGCAGCCTGGTGATGCTGTTCGTGACCAGCCCACGCCTGGCCGCATGGTCGCTGGTCGGCATTCCGCTGGCGGTGCTGCCGATCGTCATCGGGGCGCGGCGCGTGCGCGGCATTTCGCGCGCCAGCCAGGACCGCATCGCCGATGCCAACAGCCTGGCCGCCGAAACGCTGGGCGCGGTGCGCACGGTGCAGGCGCACGCGCGCGAACCGTATGAACGCAACCGTTTCAATGAAGCACTGGCCGAATCGATCCGCGCCGCGCGGCGCCGCATCGGCGCGCAGTCGCTGGTGACGGCCACCGCCATCGTGCTGGTGTTCGGTGCCATCGTGGGTGTGCTGTGGCTGGGTGCGCATGACGTCAACGACGGCCGGATGACGGCCGGCACCCTGGGCCAGTTCGTGCTGTACGCGCTGATCGGCGGTGGCTCGGTCGGTGCGCTGGCCGAAGTGTGGAATGAACTGCAGCGCGCGTCCGGCGGCATGGGGCGCATCGCCGAGCTGCTGCACGAAGACATCGAAATCACCGCACCGACCGACCCGCTGCCGCTGCCCACCCCGCTGCGTGGCGAGATCCGCTTCCAGGACGTGGTCTTCCACTACCCGCAGCGCCCTGACACCGCGGCACTGGCCCATTTCGACCTGCATGTGCGCCCGGGCGAAACCGTGGCGCTGGTCGGGCCCTCCGGCGCCGGCAAGAGCACGGTGCTGTCGATGCTGCTGCGCTTCCATGATCCTGCCGCCGGCAGCGTGCTGGTGGATGGCGTGGACGTGCGTCGGGTTGATCCGGCGCAGCTGCGCGCACAGATGGCGCTGGTGCCGCAGCAGCCCACGCTGTTTGCCAGCAGCGCGCTGGAGAACATCCGCTATGGCCGACTGGAAGCCAGCAACGAGGAGGTGCAGCGTGCCGCGGAAGCTGCCGAAGCCGATGAGTTCCTGCAGGCGCTGCCCGACGGCTACCTGAGCGAGCTGGGCGAGCGCGGTGCGCGCCTGTCCGGTGGCCAGCAGCAACGCATCGCGATCGCGCGTGCGCTGCTCAAGGACGCCCCGATCCTGCTGCTGGACGAGGCGACCAGCGCGCTGGACGCGCAAAGCGAGCGTGCGGTGCAGCAGGCGCTGGAGCGGCTGATGGCCGGGCGCACCACGCTGGTGATCGCGCACCGGCTGGCCACGGTGCTCAAGGCCGACCGCATCGTGGTCATGGACCACGGGCGGATCGTGGCGCAGGGCACCCACGCCGAGCTGCTGGCCGAAGGTGGACTGTACGCTGAACTGGCCAAGCTGCAGTTCATCGATTGATGACGCACCGATAACGCGGCAGGTTGCATGGTGGCAGCGCCCCATGAACCTGCTGCAGGAGGCGTTTGATGTCGTTCCGTCAGTTTCCCGCGACCGATGCCAATGGCGAAGACCATGTGGTCATCGAATTCAAGGACGAGGCCGGCGATACCGCTGCCGACCCTCACGTCCGTTACGAGTTGGCCGATGGCCGTCACCTGGTGCGCGAGGGTCGGGTGTTCCGGACCAGCGGTGGCGAGCTCACCCTGACCACCTGACTGGTCAATTATTCGCCACCCATCTTGACAGCGTTGCCCCACGGGGGCTGCGCACGGTTATCCACATGCTTGTCCGCATTTCATCCACACCTCCTGTGGATGAATGCGACAGGCTGTCAGCGCGGCAGTACCCGCCCGATGCCGCTGGCGTCGATTTCCACCGCCGCCCGCTGCAGCGCATCCAGGTCACTGCCGGCCACGAACCCCATGCGGAAATGCACTTCGCCACCGGGGGTGCGCGAGGAATGGATTGACGCCAGGCTGACCCCATGCCGTTCGAACACATGCAACAGCTCACGCAGTGAGCCGGGTCGATCTTCCGGCAGGTGCACGCTGATCGCGTTGCGCTCGGTCAGGTCGGCCAGCAGGTAGCCCACGCGTTCAAAGGTGTAATTGCCCGCCTCCAGCAGCGCCTTGCCCTGGTGCTCGCGGTTGTCCTGCAGCAGCTGCTCACGGAACGCGGCGCGCGCGGCATCATCGCCCTGCTCCACCTGCCTGCGCAGGGCCTGCAGTTGGCCCAGCAGGCGGTCCAGCATCGGCGCCACATGCGGGTTGCCGAACTGGATGTCTTCGTAGATGGCGGGGTTGAGCGAGAGGATGCGCGCGATGATCGCGGTATCCAGTTCGAACGAGGCCGACCGGTACGGCATCAGCTCCGACAGCGGCCCGAGCAGCGGCGCGTATTCGCGCAGCACCCCTGCCTGGGCCAGGTGGGTGGCATGCACCATGGCCTGCACCAGCGCCATCACCTGGTCGTGGTGTTCGGGCGTGGCGCGCACGCATTCGGCTTCCAGCGCCGCGCACAGCCCGCTTACCCACGGCTGCCACTGCGACAAGCGCGCTTCGCACACCACCATCACCCTGCCCTTCAGCGTGGGTGCCTTGGGCGGTGCGGTCATCGGGTGCAGCCCGACCACCTCGGCCCGTGAGGCCAGCATCGCAGCCACTGGCTCGCTCTTCACCGAGGTTACGTCCAGCCACAGCCGGCCGGCTTCGCGGCCGGCCGAACGCCTCACGTAATCGGCAATCAGGGCAGGCGTGTGCCGGATCGGTGCGGAGAACACCAGCACGTCCGCGCGCTCCAGCAGTGTTTCGGGATCGTCCGACTGCGGATCGGCCGGATCATGCCCGATCACTTCCAGCCCCAGGCGCTGTTCGAGGAACGTGCGCAGCCAGCGCCCATACGCGCCGGCGCTGCCGACGATGCCGACAACCGGGCGCAGGCTCACGCCAGCCGCTCGGCGCGGAAGCGGTGCGGCTGCGCCAGCGCGGCCGGCGCGGCGGCCAGCACGTCGAATTCCTCGTGGTCGTTGGCCAGGGTGGCCTCGAGTGCGGCGTGCACGCCCGAGATCGACCGCGACAGCGCCTGCTCGAAGCGCTCACCGCGCAGCAGGAACGCCACCAGCAGCGACATCAGCACGTCACCGGTGCCGGCCACGTCCACCGGCAGGTGCGGCGAGGACCAGCGCCAGATCGCATCGCGGCTGACCGCCAGCGTGACCAGCTCACCCGGGTCGCCGCCGACGCTGTGCGCCAGCACCCATTCCGGCCCGCGTGCCAGCAGCGCCTGCGCGGCGGCAATCGCATCGGCCTCGGCCAGGCTGGGCAGGCCGGTCAACCGGCCCAGCTCGAACGCGTTGGGCGTGACCAGCCAGGCATGCGGCAGCAGGCGCTCGGCGAAGATGGTTTCCAGGCCCGGCTCCACGTAAGGACCGGTGTGGGTATCGCCGATCACCGGGTCCAGGCAGTAGCGCAGCTGCGGCGACGCCGGCAGCACCGTGTCCAGCCAGTCGGCGAACGCTGCGCCATTGCCGACGCTGCCGAAGTAACCGGACACCAGCATCTTCGCGCGCGCCGGCAGGCCGCGCTCGCTGGCGCCCAACAGCAGGTCGGCGAACCAGTCGGCCGGCAGCACGCGGCCGCGCGTGGTCGGATAGAACGGCGCATTGCTCAGCAGCGTGGTCGGCACTTCGGCCACGCGCACGCCCAGCGCACGCAGCGGCGGCACCGCCGCGCTGTTGCCGGCGTGGCCGTAGACCAGCTGCGACTGGACCGAGATGACGTCGACCGGCGACGGACCGTCCGGGCGCTGGCGGCGCCCATGGACCAGATGGCTTTCGAGGGTATCGTTCATGGCCCATTTTAGAGCGTACCGACCAACGGCCGGTACCTGCCCGCTGAATCGCAGGCACAAAAACGCCGGGACGTGCCCGGCGTTTTCGTTACCGATGGAACCAACCGCTTACGAGGTCATGCGATCCCAGAAGCCCTTCACACCATCGATGAAGGTCGCCGACTTCGGCGAGTGCTTGCGCGCTTCTTCGCCGGTGAAGGTGGTTTCGAACTGTTCCAGCAGCTTGCGCTGCTCGGCGGTCAGGTTGACCGGGGTTTCCACCACCACGCGGCAGTACAGGTCGCCTTCGCTGCGGCTGCGCACCGAACGCACGCCCTTGCCGCGCAGGCGGAACAGCTTGCCGGTCTGGGTTTCGGCCGGGATGCGGATTTCCGCATAGCCGCCCAGGGTGGCCACGCGCACGGTGTCGCCCAGCGCGGCCTGCGAAATGCGGATCGGCACTTCGCAGTGCAGGTCGTCGCCATCGCGCTGGAAGATGGCGTGCTCGCGCACCCGCACTTCCACGTACAGGTCGCCCGGCGGCGTGCCGGCCGGACCGGCCTCGCCCTCGCCCGCCAGGCGGATGCGGTCGCCGGTGTCGACGCCCGCGGGCACCTTGACCGACAACACCTTGTCTTCCTCTACCCGGCCATTGCCGTGGCAGGTCTTGCAGGGGTTCTGGATGATCTGGCCGCGGCCGTTGCAGTTATGGCAGGCCTGCTGCATGGCGAAGATGCCACGCTGGATGCGCACCTGGCCCTGCCCACGGCACACGCTGCAGGTTTCGACCTTGCCATCGTCCGAGCCGCTGCCGTGGCAGTCGTCGCACTCGGCCAGGGTCGGAATCTCGATGCGGCGCTCGATGCCACGCACCGCTTCTTCCAGGTCCAGCTCCATCACGTAGCCGATGTCGGCACCGCGACGCGCCTGGCGCGGACCGCCGCCGGCACCGCCAAAGATGTTGCCGAAGATGTCGCCGAAGATGTCGCCCATGTCCGGGCCACCGGGGCCGCCGCCACCGCCCATGCCGTGCTCGAAGGCCGCGTGGCCGTGTGCATCGTACATGCGACGCTTGTTGGCATCGGACAGGGTTTCGTAGGCTTCCTTGCACTCCTTGAAGGCCGCTTCGGCGGCGCTGTCGCCGGGGTTGCGGTCAGGGTGGTGCTTCATCGCGCAACGGCGATAGGCCTTCTTCAGTTCTTCTTCGGTCGCCGTGCGGGTAACACCCAGCACTTCGTAGTAATCGCGCTTGCTCATGGTGTGAATCAGTATCCGGAAGTCGGGATTCGTCAAAGCGGAAGAGCGGAACCAGGTCCGCTCTTTCGTCGGGCGCCCCGGCACACCGGGGTACGGCGGTCAGGACCCAGTGGAATGACAACGGGACGTTGCCTGCGCAACGTCCCGCGTCGTGTCCGGATCAGGACTTCTTGTCGTCCTTGACTTCGGTGAACTCGGCGTCGACCACATCGTCGTGCGCGCCGCCATTGTTGCCGGCGCCGGCATCGGCACCCGGTGCGGCACCGCCCTGCTCGGCCGCGGCCGATGCAGCGAACAGCGACTGGCCGGCTTCTTCCAGCACCTTCGACTTGGCTTCGATCTGGGCCTTGTCGTCACCCTTCATCGCGGTTTCCAGGTCGGCCAGGGCCGATTCGACCTTGCCGATGACATCGCCACCGACCTTGCTGCCGTGTTCGTTGATCGCGGTACGGGTACCGTGGATCAGCGCGTCGGCCTGGTTGCGGGCCTGGACCAGCTCGTGGAACTTCTTGTCTTCTTCGCGGTTGGCTTCCGCGTCGGCGACCATGCGCGCGATCTCGTCCTCGGACAGACCCGAACCGGCCTTGATCTCGACCTTCTGTTCCTTGTTGGTCTTCTTGTCCTTGGCCGACACGTGCAGGATGCCGTTGGCGTCGATGTCGAAGGACACTTCCACCTGCGGCAGGCCGCGCGGGGCCGGCTCGATGCCGGAGAGGTCGAACTTGGCCAGCGACTTGTTGTAGCGGGCCTGTTCGCGCTCACCCTGCAGCACGTGCACGGTCACCGCCGACTGGTTGTCCTCGGCGGTGGAGAACACCTGCGAGGCCTTGGTCGGGATGGTGGTGTTCTTCTCGATGATCTTGGTGAACACACCGCCCATGGTTTCGATGCCCAGCGACAGCGGGGTCACGTCCAGCAGCAGCACGTCCTTGACGTCGCCGCCAAGCACGCCGCCCTGGATCGCCGCACCCAGTGCCACGGCTTCGTCCGGGTTGACGTCCTTGCGCGGTTCCTTGCCGAAGAACTCGGTCACGGCCTGCTGCACCTTCGGCATGCGGGTCTGGCCGCCGACCAGGATCACTTCGCTGATGTCGCTCGAACGCAGGCCGGCATCGTTCAGGGCGATGCGGCACGGCTCGATCGACTTCTTGATCAGGTCTTCCACCAGCGCTTCCAGCTTGGCGCGGGTCAGCTTGATGTTCAGGTGCTTCGGACCGGAGGCATCGGCGGTGACGTACGGCAGGTTCACTTCGGTCTGCTGGCTGGTCGACAGCTCGATCTTGGCGCGCTCGGCGGCGTCCTTCAGGCGCTGCAGGGCCAGCGGATCCTTGCGCAGGTCGATGCCCTGGTCCTTGTTGAACTCGTCCACCAGGTATTCGATGACGCGGTTGTCGAAGTCTTCGCCGCCCAGGAAGGTGTCGCCGTTGGTGGCCAGCACTTCGAACTGCTTCTCACCGTCGACGTTGGCGATTTCGATGATCGACACGTCGAAGGTGCCGCCGCCCAGGTCGTACACCACGATCTTGCGGTCCTTGCCGTCACCCTTGTCCAGGCCATAGGCCAGCGCAGCAGCGGTCGGCTCGTTGATGATGCGCTTGACTTCCAGGCCCGCGATGCGGCCGGCGTCCTTGGTCGCCTGGCGCTGGCTGTCGTTGAAGTAGGCCGGCACGGTGATGACCGCTTCGGTCACGGTCTCGCCCAGGAAGGCTTCGGCCGTCTTCTTCATCTTTTCCAGCACGCGCGCGGAGATTTCCTGCGGCGCCATCTTCTTGGCATCGCTGGTCTGCACCCAGGCATCGCCGTTGTCGTGGGCAAGGATGCCGTAAGGCACGTGCGCGATGTCCTTCTGGACTTCAGCGTCGGTGAACTTGCGGCCGATCAGGCGCTTGACGGCGTAGAAGGTGTTCTTCGGATTGGTGACGGCCTGGCGCTTGGCCGAGGCGCCGACCAGCACTTCGCCATCCTTGGTGTAGGCGACGATGGACGGCGTGGTGCGGTCGCCTTCCGCGTTTTCGATGACGCGGGCCTTGCCGCCGTCCATGATCGCCACACACGAGTTGGTGGTGCCGAGGTCGATACCAATGATCTTGCCCATGAGGGAGACTCCTGAAAATTTGGGGAACATCCGGCAGCTGCCGGGTTATGAATGGGATGTGTGGGACGCTGCTGACACTTTCAACCCATCCATCGAACGCTGTGTCCGATGGCGGCCAAACACGTTCAGCTCAGTCCCGGGCGACCACGACCAGGGCCGGCCGCAGCAGGCGATCGTTGAGCAGGTAGCCCTTCTGGAACACCTGGACCACGCTGCCCGGCGCCGCGCCGGGGGCGTCGACCTGGCTGATGGCCTGGTGGTGTTCGGGGTTGAAGGTCTGGCCGGTGGGGTCCAGCAGGGTCAGGCCGTTGTCGGCGGCGACCTTGAGCAGCTGCTTGTAGGTCAGCTCCAGGCCTTCGCGCAGCGGGCTGGGTTCGGCGCCGGCGGCATTGAGCCCGGCGTCCAGGCTGTCGAACACCGGCAGCAGCTCGCCCAGCAGCTTTTCGTTGGCGAAGCGGCGCGCCTGTTCAACGTCGCGGGCCACGCGCTTGCGCTGGTTGTCCAGGTCGGCGCGCTCACGCAGCGACTCGGACCGGAGCAGCGCCACTTCGTTGTGCAGGGCGTCGAGCTGCTGCTGCAGGGTATCGCCCGTGGCGGCGTCGCCGGCCGGGGTCTGGGATGCGATATCAGGCTGATCTTGGTTCATTTCCGGATCCTTGGCGGTGACTCTCCGCCTCCACCCACCCCTATGTGGGCGGCCGGACCCGATTCAAGAGCCAGGGCACGCGTTATGTGCGATCCCGGGACAATCCGCCCCCCGCCGGCGCATCCAGGGCCGCGCCGAGCACCTGGGCGGTGGCCTCCACCAGCGGAATCATGCGGTCGTAGGCCATCCGCTTGGGGCCGATCACCCCCAGCACGCCCAGCACCTGGCCGCCGGCCGAGTACGGGGCGGTCACCAGCGAGACGTTCTCCAGCGGCATCACCCCCGTTTCCTCGCCGATGAAGATGCGCACGCCCGGGGCCTGGATGGTGCGCTCAAGCAGCTGCAGGATCTCGCGTTTGCTGGCGAACAGGTCGAACAGCTCGCGCAGGCGGTCCAGGTCGGACAGGTCCTGCACCCCCATCAGCCGGGTCTGCCCGGCCAGTACCATGTCGTCGGCCGGCGGCGCCATTGCCTGTTCGGCCAGCTCCACGCTGTGGGCCAGCAGCTGCTCCATTTCCGTGCGCGCCTGGCGCAGCTCCACCAGCAGGGTGGCGCGGATCTCGGCCAGCGGGCGGCCGGCGCAATGGGCATTGAGGTAGTTGGCCACCTTCTCCAGCTCGGCCGGCTCCCAGCTGCGCTTGGGCTCGATCACCCGGTTCTGCACCTCGTTGTCGGCGAATACGAGGATGGCCAGCACCCGGCGCGCATCCAACGCCACGAAATCAATGTGGCGGAACGCGAACTGTTCGCGCCGCGGCGCGCCGACCACGCCGACGAAATGGCTCATCGCCGAAAGCAGCTCCGAGGCACTGCCGAGCAGCGCCTGGGTGCCCGCCCCGGTGGACAGCTCGCTGCGCAGGCGGCTCAGCTCGCTTTCGCCGGGCGGCTGCATCTTGACCAGGCTGTCGACGAACACCCGGTAGCCGTGCGCGGTGGGCACCCGCCCGGCCGAGACGTGCGCCGAGCTGAGCAGGCCCAGGTCTTCCAGGTCACCCAGGATGTTGCGGATGGTGGCCGGGCTGACGTCCAACCCGGCCAGCCGCGCCAGCGTCTGCGAGCCGACCGGCTCGCCGTCCTGGATGTGGCGCGCGATCAGCGTCCGCAGCAGATGGCGGGCGCGCGGCGCAAGATGGGGCGCGGAAGGGTGCATGGAATCAACCTGTGAGACGCGACGTTGGATAATGGCAGGAACACTGCCTGCCCCACCCATGCTAGCGTTGCGCGGCTCAAGAACCCAATACCATGCTCAGACATCTATCGATCAAGGATTTTGCCGTTGTCCGCGCCACCGAACTGGAATTCGGCGCAGGCATGACCGTGGTTTCCGGCGAGACGGGCGCAGGCAAGTCGCTGATGGTCGACGCGCTGGGCTTCCTGTCCGGGCTGCGCGCCGACAGCGGCGTGGTCCGCCACGGCGCGGCGCGCGCGGAGCTGTCGGCCGAGTTCGCGCCGGGCGAACACGCCCCGGCCCGGCAATGGCTGCGCGACAACGAACTGGATGACGAGGAGCAGTGCCAGTTGCGCCGGATCATCCGTGCCGACGGCGGCTCGCGCGCCTGGATCAACGGCCGCCCGGTGACCCTGTCCCAGCTCACCGAGCTGGCCGGCATGCTGGTGGAAATCCACGGCCAGCACGAACAGCAGGCGCTGCTGGCACGGCCCTCGCAGCTGGCGCTGCTGGACGCCTACGCCCGCAACGAGGCCGAGCGCGTCCAGGTGCGCCAGGCCGCTGGCCGTTGGCAGGCCCTGGTCGACGAAGCCGAGTCGCTGTCGCGACAGGGCGATGTCAGCGACCGCATCGGCTTTCTGGAACACCAGCTGGGCGAACTGCAGCGCGAAGACCTGGAGCCGGCCTCGATCGCCGCCCTGGGCAGCAGCCACCGCCGCCAGGCCCACGCCGGGGCGCTGGTCAGCGCCTGCGACGTGGCCGCCGCCCGGCTCAATGGCGACGATGAGGTGTCGGTGCTGCAGCTGCTGCAGCAGACCCGGCATGACCTGGCCCGCGTGGCCGAACACGACACCCGCCTGGGCGAGGTGGACGCGCTGCTGGACAGCGCGGTCATCCAGCTGCACGAAGCGCTGGCCCTGCTCGACCGGGTCCACGACGACCTCGACGCCGACCCGGAGCAGTTCGAAGACATCGAACGCCGCCTCGGCCGCCTGCACGACCTGGCGCGCAAGCACCGCGTGCCGATGGAAGGCCTGGCCGAACACCGCGATGCGATGGAAGCCGAAGTCGAGCAGCTGCGTGGTGCCGATACCCGCCTGCAGGCGCTGGCCGGCGAGATCGACCGCGCGGCCGCGCAATGGCAGACCGTGGCGGCCACGCTCAGTGCCAGCCGCGCCACCGCGGCCAAGGCGCTGTCGGAGACCACCACCACGCTGATCGGCGAGCTGGGCATGGGCGGGGGCCAGTTCCTGATCGAGATCGAACCGCACGCGGCCGCCAAGCCGGACGCGAACGGCGCCGAGCGCGTTGAATTCCTGGTGGCGGCCAACGCCGGCCAGCCGCCGCGCGCCCTGCGCAAGGTGGCCTCGGGCGGCGAACTCTCACGCATCTCGCTGGCCATTGAAGTGGCCGCACTGGGCCTGGATGCAGTGCCGACCATGGTGTTCGACGAAGTCGATTCCGGCATCGGCGGCGCGGTGGCCGATATCGTCGGCCAGAAGCTGCGCGCGCTCGGCGAGAAACGGCAGGTATTGTGCGTCACCCACCTGCCGCAGGTCGCCTCCAAGGGCCACGCCCATTACCGGGTCAGCAAGGCACCGGTGGAAGGCATGACCCAGAGCGCGGTGGAGAAGCTGGATGCCAAGGCCCGCGAGGAAGAGCTGGCGCGCATGCTTGGCGGCGTGGAAGTCAGCAAGGAAGCCCGCGCGGCCGCGCGGAAACTCCTGCAGGAGACCTGACGGCGTACCCACCAACGGTGGGTATCTGCCGATGGCCTGACCGGGTTACGCCAACGGCTTGGCCAGGTCCACCTGTTCCACCAGGAAATCCAGGAACGCCCGAACCCGCAGGGGCAGGTAACCGCCCTGCCCCACGAACACCGCGTGCACATCTTCCATGTCGCCCGGATTGGCCTGTTCCAGTACCGGCAACAGCCGTCCGGCGGCGACATCGGCCTGCACCTGGAACGCGGCCAGCCGCGCAATGCCCGCGCCGCCCAGCACCAGCCGCCGCAACGCCTCGCCATCGCTGGCACGTGCGTTGCCGCCGGTCGGCACTGTCTGCACCTGCCCCTGTTCGCGCAGCGGCCAGCCGGTCTGCGCACGTGCATGACCGATATCCAGCCGGTTGTGCGCCAACAGCGCCGCCGCATCGCCGGGCAGCCCATGCCTGGCTGCGTATGCCGGCGCCGCCACGATCATCATCCGGGTACTGCCCAGCCGCCGCGCAACCAGGCTGGAGCTCTTCAACGGGCCGGCCCGTACCGCCACATCGGTACGCTGCTCCAGCAGGTCGATCACCTCATCGGTCAGCATGAGGTCCACCCCCACCTGCGGGTGCCGCTCCAGGAAGGCCGGCAGCAGCGGCAGCAGGAAATGGTGGGCGAACGGCACGTTGCTGTTCACCCGCAGCCGCCCGCGTGGTTCGGCATGCGCGCTGGCGCAGCGTTCGGCCTCGTCCAGGTCGGCCAGCACGCGCAGGCCACGCTCATAGAACGCACAGCCTTCCGGGGTCAGCTGCAGCTGGCGGGTGGAGCGCTGCAGCAGGCGCGTGCCCAGCCGTTGCTCCAGCCGCGCTACCAGCTTGCTGACCGCGGAAGGACTCATGTCCAGCGCGCGGGCCGCCGCCGAGAAACTGCCGGCTTCGATCACCCGCACGAAGATCTCCAGCTGGCCGGAGCGATTGATGTCGGGTGTGGGCATGGGATGAATTCAGTTCATAGATGATTGTCCATGGGCAGTCTATTTCACAGATGGTCCGCCGCGCACCATAGCCTCCTCTTCCACGGGATGGCCCGCATGAACCGCTTGATCCGCTTTGCCACCGGCACGCTGCTCACCATTTCAGCCGCGACGTCCGCCGCCGCGTCTGGTGCCCCCGCGCCGCCGCACTGGGTTGCGAGCTGGCAGGCCAGCCCGCAGCCGGTGTGGGGCGCCGACTTCCTGTTTCCGACCGGTATCCCGCAGCTGCTGGACAACCAGACCTTCCGCCAGACCGCGCGGATCAGCCTGGGCGGGCCACGGCTGCGCGTGCGCTTGAGCAATGCCTACGGCACCACGCCCCTGCGGATCGGCGCAGCCAGCGTGGCCGGCAGCGCCGGGGCAGCGCCGGTCGCGCTGTCCTTTGATGGACACCCGGGCACGGACATCCCGCCCGGCCAGGACCGTCTGAGCGACCCGCTTGCCCTGCCCATTGCCGCCCAGCAGGCCGTGCAGGTCGACGTGTATGTTGCTGGTCCCACGCCACTGCAGACCTTCCACTGGGATGGGCGCCAGACCAGTGCGATCGCCCCGGGCGACCAGACCGGCCGCGTTGCGCTGCGCGGAAGCACCCCCACCACCGCGCGGCTGTTCCTGACCGGGATCGAGGTGGAGGCGCCGGCGGCGGCGCGCGCCGTGGTGGTGATCGGCGATTCGATCACCGACGGCGCCACCGCCAGTCTCGACCGCGACCAGCGCTGGACCGACCACCTGGCTGCCCGGCTGGCGCCGCAGGGCATGGCAGTGGTCAACGCCGGCATTTCCGGCGGGCGGCTGCTGCGTGACGGGATGGGCGACTCGGCGCTGGCCCGGTTCCAGCGCGACGTGCTGGGCGTACCTGGCGTGGCCAGCGTGGTGGTGCTGGTCGGCATCAATGACATCAGCTGGCCCGGCACCGCCTTCGCCCGCGAGCAGCCGCGACCGTCGCTGGCTGAACTCCAGGCTGGCTACCGCCAGCTGGTCAAGCGCGCGCATGCCCTCGGCGTGCGGATCATCGGCGCCACCCTGACCCCGTTTGCCGGGGCGCTGCCGGGCACCCCGCTGGACGACTATTACGCCGCGGACAAGGATGCCCTGCGCCAGCAGCTCAATACCTGGCTGCGCGAGGAGGCCCCGTTCGATGCCGTGATCGACCTGGACGCCGCCCTGCGCGATCCGGCCGACCCGGCCCGGATGGCACCCGCGTTCGACTCCGGCGACCACCTGCACCCGGGCGATGCCGGCAACCGGGCGATGGCCGAGGCGGTGGACCTGGCGGTGTTCGGGCAATAAAAAACCCGGGCGCGGCCCGGGTTTTCAGATCGGAAGGCAACGGCGAAGCCGTTACTTCCTTTTCTTGCGCACGTAGAGCACCAGCGAGTGCTCTTCCAGCTCGTAACCGTGGTCGGCGGCGATCTTGCGCTGAAGTTCTTCGATCTCGTGGCTTTCGAACTCGATGATCTTGCCCGAGTCCACGTCCACCATATGGTCGTGGTGGCCGCCCCGGTCCAGTTCGTAAACGGCCTGGCCGCCTTCGAAATTGTGCTTCAGCACCAGGCCGGCGGCCTCGAACTGGGTCAGCACGCGGTAAACCGTCGCCAGGCCGATCTCGTCACCGTGCTCCAGGAGCTGGCGGTAGATGTCTTCGGCCGTCATGTGGTGCTGGTGCTTCTGGGCGTCGCGCTGCTCAAGCAGGGCAAGGATCCGCATACGCGGATGGGTCACCTTCAGGCCAACTTTGCGCAGGTCGTGGGTTTCCATAAGTCTCCGTTCATTGGCGATTTAGCGCCAGCTGCCTCGGATTGGGTCGCGGCGACACGTTCGGAGTGTATCATCGACTGGATTTCCCAAAACGCCATTCCCCGATGCGCAATCTCCTGCTGGTCGCCGCCGTTGCCCTGTCCACCACGGGCTGCGGCATCATCTATAAGCAACCCATCTATCAGGGCAACCTGATCCGGGAGCAGGCCGTCGGTCAGCTGCAGGTGGGCCAGAGCAAGCAGCAGGTCAACGCGCTGCTCGGCACCCCCTCCATTGACGACCCCTTCCACGCCCAGCGCTGGGACTACACCGCCAGCCAGCGGCTCGACCGCCTCGGCCGCACCGAAGTGAAGAACTTCGTGGTGTTCTTCGAAGGCGACCAGGTCACCCGTTGGGAAGGCGACTACTTCCCCAACAACGATGCCCAGCTGGCCCGGGACCAGGTGCGCCAGTTCGGCCGCAACCTGGCCAAGGACAAGAAGAAGCAGCGCAGCCGCTGATCCGGCGCACCGCCCGGCACTTCACTGACCGGGCGGGTGGCGACGCGGCATCAGCGCGCGCGGGCCCGCTTGCGCCGGTTGTCCTTCGGATCGGCCAGCAGGGGCCGCAGCAATTCCACGCGGTCCCCGTCGTTGAGCACCTGGCTGGCCTTGGCCAGCAGCCCATGCACGGCCACGGCCGGGCAGTTCTCGCTGCCCTCGATGGCTGCGGCGGCAATGGCGTCGGCTACGGTGGCGCCTTCAGCCAGCTCCAGCGGGCGCGACTCGGCCCGGTCGGGCCAGGCCAGCACCACTTCCACCCGGATCACGGCTCAGTCCTGCTCGTCGGCGACGCGGACGAAGTCATTGACCATGCGGTCGGCCAGGCCCTGGAAGCCCAGTGCCAGCGCCGGCCCCAACAGGCGTGAGTTGGGTTCGAACTCGAGCGTGAGGGTGACCTTGCAGGCATCTTCGGCCAGCGCATGGAATTCCCAGCGGCCGTGCAGGCGCTTGAACGGGCCATCGCGCAGCTGCATGTCGATGTGGTGCGGGCGCTGCAGGGTGTTTTCGGTCATGAACCAGGTGGAAAACGACCCCAACCCCAGGTCCAGCCGCGCCACCAGCCGGTCCGGACCGGATTCCAGGATCTGCGACGCCGAGCACCACCGGAAGCGGTGCGGGTAGGCCTCGATATCATTGACCAGGTCGAACATGCGGGCAGCCGAATGTTCGACCAGGGCACTACGTTTGATGGTTGGCATGCGAAGGCTTGGCTGGCGAATCGACCGCGGGGGCCCGAATCGGAGACAATAGGTAAATGAGCAAGAACAGCGGCAAGGATAAAGCAAAGAACGCGACGGCCAACAAAACCATCGCGCTCAACAAGCGTGCCCGCCACGAATACACCCTTGAGGACCGTTTCGAGGCCGGCCTGGCCCTGCAGGGCTGGGAGGTGAAATCGATCCGCGCCGGGCGCGGCAACATCATCGACGCCTACGCCTACGTCAAAAGCGGCGAGATCTTCCTGATCGGCGCCCAGATCACCCCGTTGATCCAGGCCTCCACCCACGTGGTGGCCAACGACCGCCGCGAGCGCAAGCTGCTACTCCACCGCAGCGAGATCGACAAGCTGGTCGGCAAGGTCGAACGTGACGGCTACACCATCGTTCCCACGGCGATGTACTGGAGCAAGAACAAGATCAAGCTGGAAGTGGCGCTGGCCAAGGGCAAGCAGACCCACGACAAGCGCGACGCCGAAAAGGACCGCGACTGGGCCCGCGAAAAGCAGCGCACCATGCGCCGCCACAACCGCGACGCCTGAGAGTCACCCCATCCGTAGAGCCGGGCCCTGCCCGGCTGCCCTACCCGCCCCAACTGTCCGGAGCACCGCGTGACCCAGGAAATCCCCCAGGAGACCGCCCCGAGCGCGGACTCCATCGCCACGCTGCAGGCCGACGTCGCCGCCTACGAGACCATCTTCGGCGAACTGGCCCGCGCCATGGACCCGGCCGCCCTGCTCAAGGTGCTGACCTACACCCTGCGCAACGCCAAGCGCGTGGCCTCGGAGGCGCAGAGCTACGACTCGCTCGAGCACCGCCGTCTGGTCGCCCGGATCGAGGCCCTGATGGCCCGGGCTGAACCCGAAGCCCGCAAGCAGGCCATGACCCAGCGCAACGCGCAGAACCACGACCGCAAGGTCCGGGCCAAGCACCAGGCCGACAGCAAGCGCCAGCGCGAAGGCCGGTAGATCCGACAGGGCCGTGACGTTTTCAGGTGACTGTTCAGCTGAATCGGAGTAGGATCAGTCCCATCAAGTAACGTCTGGGTCGCCAGACGCCTTGCAGTTCTTGAAGAAACCGGGGGTGCATTGGTTTCGACGGGGGTTGTGAAGTCACTTGGTGCATGCCGAGGGGGCAGCTTTCCTCGTTAATCCAGCAGCAAACTTCTAGTTGCCAACGACGACAACTACGCTCCGGTCGCTCTCGCAGCCTAAAAGCTGTTTGAGTTACCTTCTGCCGACTTAGGCGGAGCCCCGAACCCACTTGTGTCCATGCTCGTCGGTGTAGGGTCATTATCATGGAATCGGTTGCGATGGCTGCCTGTCAGTCGCGACCTAACCTAAAGCAGGCTGATCCTGGGGTGCGTTTCGCACACCGTACTGCCACAGGACGACACCAAACGGTGAGCTAAGCATGTAGAACTGGGGATGGAGTGCCTTCGGACGGCGGTTCAATTCCGCCCACCTCCACCAACGAAGGGTCTGAGAAGACCCACAGAAGCCGAGAGATCCTTATAAAACGGGGCTCTCGGCTTTCTTTTTGTCCATAGCAGTCCGGGCGTATCCGTTGCAGGCCATGCGATTGTGGGGGTATATCTTGGGGTATCCGCCTCGCTCCCAAACCCGATGCCCCCATGTCCCTAACCGACGTCGCGATCCGTCGCGCCAAGCCGTCCGACAAGCCGCAGAAGCTGGCTGACGGCGGCAGCCACTACCCCTTGATCACCTCGGCAGGCTCGAACAGCTGGCGCTGAGAAGTACCGCGTCGCCGGCAAAGAGAAGCTGCTAAGGCTAGGCCTCTATCCGGACGTCACCTTGGCCATGCTCCGCGATGCCCGCGACGACGCGCGGCGGTCGCTTCGGTCAGGCGTCGACCCGGGCCTGCAGCGGAAGGTAGCCGCCGCCTCCCCTGCCGGCGTACCCATCGATAGCTTCGGGGCGATCACACGGGAATGGCTGCGCGGCCGACAGTGGGTGCCCGACTACGAAAAGAAGGTCGGGGCGTGGTTGGAGAAGGACGTCTTCCCAGCATCGGCCCGAGGCGCGCTGCAGAACTTAAGGCGTCGGACTTCCTGGCATCGCGAGGAAGATGGAAGAGCACGAGGCGTACGAGTCGGCGCATCGGGTAATGCAGAACTGCGGCGAGGTCATGCGTTACGTCGTGGCCACAGACCGCGCCGAGCGGAACCCAGTTACGGACCTTCGCGGCGCACTCGTGCCAGCTCCCGGGCGAAATCATGCGGCTGCGGTAGACCCGGTTCAGCCGGGCGGCCTGCTCCGTGCGCTGCACGATTTCCGCGGCATGGGCGTGGTCAACACCGCACTGAAGCTGATTCCGCGCGTGTTCGTTCGCCCCATTGCGCTGCGCGCGGCCGAATTGGCCGAGGTCGACCTGTACGCTGCGCTGTGTAGCATCCCCTCCTGCAGGATTAAGATGCGTCAGCCGCATGTCGTCCCCCTCGCGAGCCAGGCCGTCGAGATCCTGCGCAACCTAGAGGAGGCGACGCCCACGGACTACGCCGGCAAGTACGTGTTCCCTGAGCTTCGCACGGACACGCGCCCGATGTCTGAAGTGGCCGTGCTGGCCGCGCTGCGCAGCACGGGGTTCGAGAAGGAGACAGTTACCGGCCACGGCTTCAGGGCGACCGCGCGGACTACCCGGACCGGCTCCGGATGGGTAACGTGGTGGCGCTAAAACCCGTCCAGGCGGCCTGACGATACTCCAAGCTGACGGGGCGCAGTTTTAGAAAGGAAGCACGGGTTAGGCTCTCGTTACTCTCCTTAGGACTACGAGCGACGGATTGCACTGGACCATTGCGAAGTCAAACCTTCTGGTTTCACCCTCCAAAAGCAAAATTTCTGATGCTACGGTTCCATTTATAAAATCAACTCTGACCGCGTAATCGTTGGTATTCTTCATGGCCACTGTAGTAATGGGATTTCCGGAATAGCACCTAAGTGCTACTCCATTCATGTCCGAAATTGATTCAGCATCTACCAGATTCATCTATGGCTCCGATAATAGGTGAAACGCGGCCCAAGGGGACTTCCGAATTCCTAGGCCAGCGAGCCTGTGCACGCAGGCTAAGGTGTACGGCCTTGAAATCCGAAATTTCTATTCCTAAATCAATTGGTTGCAACATTTGCCACACGACTTGCGACGTAACTCATTCACAGCGCACTTGCCTCGCAGGCTAAATCTCTTCCCCGCTATCCTCGAAGCTTAACATCTCCTTTTCGCGAGACTGAATCTTCTTTAGAGCCACTGCGAAACCCTGATTTTTGAAGTGCAAACCCACGCGTCGCAAGTAGTCGATATTCGGAACTGGATCAACAAGCCGCAACAGCTCCCTGCCGATTCGCGTTGTTACGTAGCCCTCGAATTGCAACTTAGCCTGCGGGTCTTCGTGCTGGACAACGATGCCGGTATCACCAACAACAAATGCGCGACGATAATCGCCGAGCTTAAGCGTGTCGCCCAGGGTCGCAGTGATGCCACCACCTTCGACGCCGGATATGATACCGATCTGCTGAAGGCCCTGAAGCTCTGCGAAAGATATTCCAGGCACGGAAGGATCGGCAGAGAACGTACTGCAAAAGATCCATCGTCCATGCAGCGCTAATGGCGCAAGTTTCTCGATAAGCTGAGCATCGTGCATATCTAGGGTTCGAAGCGCCTCCATCGTTCTCAGCGAGAAAGAGCCGGGCGCGCCAACTTCTCTGGCGAGTACACGACCCCAAAGGTCTTGCGCCTCCTTACCGGAAAACTCAGACGCGCTCTCTCGCCAGCGATTCAACCAATCGGGATTGGGAGTCTCACTAGGCACCTGCCCACCATTCATTATCAGGTCGTCACCGGCCCTCATAACCGCCTCAGCGACGTTAACCTCCCTTCGCAGCGACTTGATTGCAATGTGCGAATAAACACCGACAACAGCCGGCGGCGCCTGATCCATCGTCCCTGCACTCGCATGGGCAATCCTAAGCAGCGCAGCTTGTTCTGCCGATGATCGGCGAGTGATCTCCGCCTCAACTTCAGCGATAGCTAACCGCTCTTCGCGCTTCAACTCGATTCCGACCATCCCCTCTCTTCGCAACTGCAGAGGGCGGGTGAATGGGGTTATTGCATTTCTCTCAATGATCTCCAGGAGATGAATGATTAGCGCTTCGCCTGGCCACTTCATTTGGGCTCCCTCCAGTAGTACATAGAGAATTGCGTTTGTGGAGACTTTCTCTCAACCCCTCCTGGAGGACTACTATCACGTCAATGTCGCGGAAGAGCAATAGAAACAACGACCAAGGTGATTTCCTGCAATCATCCCCACTCCCACGGAATCTGCCACTTAGCTGACCGCATGGGTCAGTTTGGGGTTACCGCATCAGGAACGGCTTCGTGGCATGCCTTTCCTTGATGCGACGATCTCCCTCGGCGCGGAGGCGCGCTTGGTGGCGGTCGGCCCATACCCCAACCGTCGCTCGTCATTCGATGCTCCTTTGCCCAGAGGTTGCCTGGCGGAAATCCTGCAAGTGGAACGCTGGTAGATCGGAACGGAACATGCGCGCCAAGACGACGGGAATCACCGAAGTGGCGCCGCCGGCGGAGGGTAAGTCGCGCTGCCAGCAGTCCGGGGGCGATTTGGTACCCGTACAGCACTAAAGACGAACCGACTTCGATTCGGGTACCTGTATAGCCAACCAGGAGAACCATCCTAATGTTTCTATTTGAAGACCCCGTCACGGCGGCCCGCCTTTCCCTCTATTTCACCCGCCTTCTGAGCGCACTGATAGACCTTTGGCTCAAGGCTCGATGCTTGCGCTCTAGTCATTCACCGGCCAAGACGCAATGCAGGCCAGCAACAAAACGGCCACGCCGATGAGCCCGATCGCGGTGACCAGGCTCGAGTCGGCCGCATGTAAACCGGCAAAGATCAACAGCACTACGAGCAGCCATGCGGGAAGTCTCAAGGCGTCGCCTCAGCTCGATCTGCGGCGACGACGGCTTGGAGTCTCGGATTTGGTCGTCGGCGTCACGGCCGATCCGAACAAGGTCTGCCGCGACCTCTGCTTGTAGTTGGGCGCCCGCATCACGTTCGACGGCGCCGCCGACGGCCTGGGACAGGACTGCGGTATGGCAAGTTGCGAGGCACCCCAGCCGCAACAGCATCAGCTACGGCCGGGGCCGCAGCGCGGTCTTCTTCATGCTTTGCGCCGATGTCGACCAGCGTCTTGCCCTGGGTGTGCTCGGTGGTGCGGGTCTGGTTCACTCAGGCAGTTGCCTCGAAGCAATGCGCGATGCAGGATTCGTCTACACCACACGAATCATTGAAATGGCCGACGACGTCTACTGCCTCTGGGTGTCCCAGAGTCCCTGCCTGAAGCCCGAAATCTGGGCTGCATGGGCTCAGGCACTTCTGTCCGCGTTAGCCATATGGGCAGGTGCCCGGCTGGCGAATCGCCAGGAACGGCGCAACCTGGCCCGCAAAACGGACTTGTACGTCAACCTCATTTCGATGGCGGAGATCCGCTCTCTTTCCCTCGCGATGTACACACCAGGAGACGTGCGAACCCTCCGCTCCGGGAAATCCGTTATGGACTACCAGATTCGAGACATGCAACAGTTCGCCGCTGCTTTTCGCGCCATCAATCTTGAAGACTTGCCGGACTACCGATTGCTTCCCCCGCTCCGCGACGCTGCCGATACCTGCGAGCACCTCGTCGAGCACCTGGAACGGGTTGATGAGACCAAGTCGATGTCGATTAACGACGAGACCTTGCACATCGGAAAGCAGATCAAGCATGCGCAATGGCGTTTAAACAAATGCTATCTGCAGGCAGCGGAAGTGGCGAATGAGTATCAGCTGCTGAGTTTTACGCAGCTCTGGAACCGGATCAGGCTCCACGCGCTCGCCAAATACAGCCGGCCAATTAAGTAGCCCAACCGTCATGCTGCCCCCTGCGGCTTCTGAATGATCAACTCGACCGCCTCGCGGCTCCCTGCGGCCAGGCCGCCGAACACCTCCCGACGCAACCAGCCAATCGAGCCCCCGTCACCGGTACCGCCGTCCCACAGCTCGTTCCACCGGCCCTCGTCCATGTGGCGAAGTTCAGGGATTCCGCCTCGGTGCGGGTGAGCTTGCCGATGCCCGGCAGGTCGTACTCGACTGCCTCGCAGCCGATGCCGGGCTCTTCCTGCAGCCTCTTCAGCGCATCAGCTGGGACAGGCCGGAGAACAGCTCAACGTTGTCGGCCAGCCACCCGGAGAGCAAGTGGGCGTTCCGGTAGAACATGGGATTGCGTTCCAGCCGCAGGATTGCCAGCAGCAGGCGGCCCGTAACGAACTTGCGCTCGCGTAGCGACCGCTGGTCGACCGCGTGCGCTGGCACCAGGGCACCGATCAGCTGGCCGGTGTCGGGATCCTCCTGCTTCCGCACCTTCAGGTTGACGTCCCGGGTGCGCAGCTTTTTCTTGGACTTCGCCAGCGCGGACGTGCTCATGCCGACGCTCTTGCGTTGGGGAGTAAATCAGCAAGAGTGACGCGCTTCAGCCGCGGTCCGTTGCGCTGGCTTGTCTGCGCTCTTTGGCTGACACGGACCAGATCGCCCACGAAGTGGCGCGCCGCTTCACCCAGCACGATGAGCAGCAGCGCCGCACGCAGCTGCGGGTCGAGTTGGCAAGGCCGTCCGTGCCGGCCAAGCCCCGTTCCGGCCGGTGCACCTGCTGGAGATCCGCAACCAGCTGCACGTCATGGCCGCCACCGTGGTGCCGAACTTCTGCGACATGGCTGCCGGGTTGCAGTGCCAAGTACAGGAGCTGATAGACAGCCACCGCAGCGCAGAACCGGAGCAATACTCGTGAGACTTCCCTACGAGAGCGCCACAAGCGGCAACGATGCGATCAACGACAGCCAGAAGATGCTGCGGGCATCCGGTTGCCAGCGGTTCGCCACCGGCCCAGCACTACGAGACCGGCGAGCTGTTCATCCCGTTCGAGCACCGGGCCCGGCAGGTGCAGCTCAAGGCCAGGGCGCGGGGCTACGTCTCCACTTGGCTGCGGGAGCATCCCTACGGACCGCGCGTGCGTGCAAGCCGCGTCGACCATGAGGCCAAGGCATAGAAGATCGGCCGCGTGGCCGTCTACTCGATCCTGAGTGACTGGGTGAAGGGCTATGTCACCGCGATCGAGATCGGCATGCTGACTATCGAGGCAGCCTTCCTGTCCCACATTCTGCTGCCGAGCGGCCAGACGGTGATCGAATACGCCCAGCAGCAGAAGCTGCTGCCGCAGGAGCTCCAGAATGCTTAACCAGTCCGACGGGTTTGAGCCTACCTCAAGGCCGGCGGCCAAGCACCTTCATCCGAACGATGTCCTCATCCCAGCCGGGAGTGGTCTCCGCCGCCTGCGCCAGATGCAGCAGACTGGCTCCCATTGCCGCAATTTCCCTTGTCACGTCCTTCTCTGGGGCCCCCAAGTAGGCGTTCAGTGCCCGCCTCGCCTTCCACAGGGTCCCATCCACCTCGTCCAGAAGGCCGGACAAGCTGGCGTTTGGTGCGCCGGATCCGGCAGCCCGAAAGCTCACCTTGGCGAAGAGCGAGTGCATGGTCTCGATATCAGCGATGCAGTATCCGATCGCATTGGTCAGGCCCGTAGGCATGACATCGAAATAGGGGATCAGCTCGGAAAAAGGCTTGGAGTCGCAATGCTCAGCGTTAATGCGTGCCACGTTGTAGTCACTGGCGGTGCGGATAATCCGTGCCAACACGCAGCTCCCCCCCAGATGGAGAAGTTGGATCCCGAGCCGGATATTGGCAATGCGGGCGACAGCCTTGGCGTGGCGGCGCCGCGCGAGCATAGGTGCGAGCCCAAGCGCTACTGCCGCCGCAGTGGCGCCTATAGTTCCGAGGGCCGCCCAAGCATCCCACCACACGACACACCCGGCCTCGCCCGGGGGCCAGCAGGTACTAACAGCGCTCCACCAGCTCATAGCCACCACTCCATGTCGACTGATGGTCAGTGTGCCACGAGGAGGGCCTGTGGCTGACCCGGTTGTGTCCACGTTCGGCGAATCGGTTGCCGCACCGCACACGACTTGGCCAGCATGGAAGGCGTGGACTTGGCCAAGGCAATGCCGGCCAACACCCGCCTGTGGAATGCCCGGGGCCTGGCCCTCCCCCACCTCGCCGCCGGCGACATGGACGAGGCGCTTAAGGTCATGACCACTGCCAGGAGCAGCGGCCCGCGCACCCGAAAGCAGAACCCCAATCAGCCGCGTCACGCGGCGAAGGAGACATCACGACCAGCACCACCGACATTACCCAAGCACCCTGCCGGCTCCTGCGCCTGAAGCAGCTCTTGGACCGGACCGGCCTGGCGAAGTCGACCATGTATTCGCGAATCTTGGCGGGAGCCTCCCCAAACAGATCCCCTCGGGTCATCGGTTCGGTGGTTGGAATCGGAGTTCGAAACATGGATCCAGGCGCCGGTCGACGAGCGAGACCACCCCAGCGAGTCCGGGGGGAGTGCTGGAGGTATCGACCAGCCCGGCAACCTTCCGCGCCTTGCCGCATAAGGCCGGACGCCCACCATCCAGTAGAGTCCACCTCCGCCAAGGATGGGCCAGCAAGGGCACGAATAAGCCCGGGATCCTCGCAGAGGGTCCTCGGGCTTTTTGCTTTTTTAATCCAAGGTTCAGCGTCGCATCCTTTAACATACCGTCCGGTCGGTATCTTAAAGCGAGCACACCATGTCTCCCCTGTTCACCGCATACCTGTTCCTTGGCGGCGCCATCGCCTCTGAAGTGACCGCCACCCTGCTGCTGCAGAAGACCGAGCAGTTCACCCGGCTCGCCCCCACCGTCACCATGGCGCTGTTGTACGGACTCTCGTTCTATTTGCTCAGCCACGCCCTGAAGACACTGCCGCTCGGCATTGCCTACGCGATCTGGGGCGGCCTGGGCATCGTGCTGACACTCATCGTCAGCGTCACGGTATTCAAGCAGACCTTGGACTGGCAGGCGGTTACGGGCGTGGCGATGATCGTCGGCGGCGTGGTGATGATCAATGCGTTCTCGAAGGCGGCCGCGCATTGAACACCGAGCTCAAACGACGCAGGCAGCCAGCTCTCGTGCGCGCGGCGCTGCTGGATGCGGTGGTCCACGAAGCGATCGTCGGCGGGTTGGCCGGCGTGACGGTGGTGGGCGTGGCAGCGCGCGCCGGCGTCAGCAAGGGCGCGTTGTTCCATCACTTTCCCAGCCGTCAGGCACTGCTGGAAGCGGCCTATGCCGAATGCCTGCTGCGCTTCGACCGCGAACTGGATGACTGCATCGCGCGCGACGGCGCCGGGGCCGGACGTTTCACGCGCGCCTATGTCACGGCCACCTTCAACGCAATCAACGCGCCCGAGCGCGATTGGGCCAGGTTCTCGTTGACCGCACTGGTCGAGCCGGCCTTTGCCGATCTGTGGCGCACTTGGCTGACCGCCCGCCTGCAGAACGCACCGTCGGAACGCGACGATCCCCGGTTGCGGGCCGCCCGACTGGCGGCCGATGGCTTCTGGCTGCAGATGCTTACCGACCCCGAGGCGCAGAGCGCGCCTGACCGGACCGGTGCCCTGCTGGCCTGCATCCTGGCCTTGGCGTCTCCTGCCACGTAGCGGGAGCACCTGACACGTTCAGGGCAGCGTGAACTTCCGCGCCATGCGGGTCGGCCACAGCGAGGTGAACTGCGCGCCACCCTCCAGCCGGTAGGCGGCCGACACGCTGTGCAGCACGCCCAGCCTTTCCAGCACATCCTTGGCGCGACGGAAGGCCGGGCGCGGGTCGGCCGTGAACATGAAGAGGTTGATCTCCTTCGCGCTGACGTCGTACCCGTCCAGCTTTGCGGCGCTGCCCAGGGCGGTGCCCAGTTCGGCCTCCAGCGTGGCCAGGAACGCTTCGTCGTCCAGCGACTTTCTCCAGAACTTGATGATCAGCTGGTAATCCATGCGGCGGGCCCGGGGTTGGCAATGAGGACTGCCCAGAGTACCCCTGTTCCTGCACCCGGGTATTGCTGTTCGGGAACAGCGAACCTGCCCGGCGACCGGGGCAGTTGAATGCGATGTCCGCCCCGTCTGCCCAGGTTGGCACGTCACTACAACAATTCCGATCCCGACACCGCGGCCCGATGGCGCACGGGTGATGATGGCCTGCCGGGATCCCGCGCCCTGCAACGACTTCGAAGCAGCGCTTGAATGCTTTGGTCAGGTTCGATTGATGTAGTCGATTGCAGCAGCAGAGCCCGTGCGTAGGATCGGCGCCCTTCCGCGCCCCTGCGCCTGCCGCGACGCCCTGCCTGTGCCCACGATGTCTCCCTCCCCCGTCCTCTCCACTCTTTCAGCTGCGGTGGCATGCGTGCCCGCCATCCCGTCGCCGCCAACGCGCATGCCCAGCCCGGGCCAGGTGCACAACCGCACGGTGATGGGATCAGTGATCACGCTGCCGCTGCGTGGAGTACCCCACACGCAGCTGCGCGCGCTCGCCGACCGCCTGGCTGCGGCACCGATCGACACTACGCTGTTGCACGCGCTGATCGAGGGGGGGTTACCGGGCACGCCACTTGGGGATGGCATCGCCGACTGGCTTGCAGGGCGCTGCGTGCTGCCAGTGTGCGCGAAAGAAGAAACACTGGCATGGCGATGCGTGCTGCTGCATGCGCTTCGACTGCCAGCTGCCCACTGGGAGGTTGAATGCATCACCGAACGGCAGCGGCTGACGGCGGCCACCGCCGCTGCAGACCCGTTTCTGCAGCGACTGCGCGATGCGCTATACCGCCCGATGCACGTCACACCCGTACAGTGGCAGGCACTGCTGCACGAACGTCGCCAGCAGGACGGGCAGTCAGACGCGCGCGCGGTGGCGCTGGATCTTCAGAAGGACCGTCTCGGCGGAAAGAATGACCACCTCCGCTGGGCCTGGGCCCTTGCCCAGCTTCAAGCGGTGGCGCCGGAAGCATCGCCGCGAACGCTGCAGCGGGCACTACGGCATGTGCGCCAGCAGCGCGATGCCGGTCTGGTCGAGCCGCGCGCCGGCCTGCCCCAGGTGTTCGACACGCTGGATGCGTCCTCGATCAAGGCGATTTACGCGCGCTTGGCGGCGCTTCATGGGGGTGCAACCGATGAAGGCCACGCATCGTCCGCAGGTGTCACACCCCACGCGCTGGCCCTGGAGCTGCTGGCGGTATCCCATCAATCCAGCCTCGACTGCCAGGCACAGGTAATGCCGCTGGGCCGCTATGACAGCGTCGCCCGCGCGTTGGTCAGCCTGTTGAGCGTGCCGTTGCAGTTGCCGCAGATGCTGGGCACCGGCTTCGGCGTGGCGTACGCCGGTGCGGTGGGCGCGCGCCTGCTGGGTCACACCGCGCGGGCAGCGGATGCGGTTGTCGATGCCGCGCGGACGCTGGACCTCGATGCCGCCTGGATGCTTCCGTTGCAGACCGTTGCCTGTACACCGGCGGCTGGCGCCGCCACGCCTGCATCGAACAGCGATGCGCTGCTCGGTCGGCAGCGCCCCGGCACCGCGCTCGCGCAACCGGGCCAGTGCTGGGAAGAGCGGCGCACCGTGCCGGGCCTGTTGCGCGCGCAGGCGGCGGCGATGGGTGCGCTGCTGGCACGCCAAGCACAACCTGCTGCAACTTCACAGCGGACGCCGATGCCGGCGATGGTACCCACTGCAGAGGCGCGCTCTGTGCATCATCCCGCTGTGCTGCCACTGGCACTGTCCGGTGCACTCACCGACATGGGCGTGCCGGCGCTCGTCCCGACTGGCACGCCGTCGCTGCTCGGCAGCGCAGCCGCCCAAGCCATGGTGCCGATGCAAGGTGCGCTGCCACTGGCGGTACTGGTCCCGCTGATGGACCGCATTCCGCCGCGCGACTGGTGGGAGACGCTGGACTGGCAGGTCCCGCGCACGCCCGCCGGCCTGTATGCCGCAGTGACCGATGCCTTCGCCGTGGCCGGGCTCGACCTGCAGCAGCGCACGCCGACGCCGGCGGCGTTGGCAGCCTTCTTCGATACCGCTCCCGCGCGCGCATGGTATGCCGCGCTGCAGGATTTCGCGCTGCTGCCCGAAGGCGCCAAGCGCACGCTTGCAGGCGGCGACAGTGCTGCCGCCCGCGCCTATGCCTTTACCCGCATGCTGGACGTGCTGACCCACGGCCCGCACGAGGACGCTGATGCTGCCGCGCTGCATCGGCTGGCCCGCATCGGCAGCGCTGCCGTCGGCCATCTGCAGGCGCAGGAGGATGTCCCGCTGGCTGCAGCGCACGCGTATTTCGATGCGCTGGCCTGGCAGACCGATACCGTCGCCGGACGCCTGGCGCTGCCGATGACCGCGCCTAAGCTGGACGCCCACCATCGTCGCATGCGCCAAGCGTACGGCATGCCGGTCCCGCATCCTGGGGACCCGGCACAGACCCGGCGCTGGCTGGTCGAGGCAGAGCCCGCGTTGCTGGATGCCGCCGGCTTCGAGGTGCTGGATGCCGCCGACGCGCTGCTGGCCGACCTGTTGGTCAGCCTGCGCGGCATGGTCGATCCGTTGCGGTTCGGCGAAGGCTGGGAGTGGCGCGGCAGTGCCCCCGCGGTTGCCGACTGGCGTGATCATCTGGAACGCCGCGCGGCGATGGCGGGCACGCACTGGGCGACCGAACTGGGCGCGCTGTTCCATCACATTGCCGCGTCGTTGGCGCGCTACGACGACCTGGAACCGGCGCTGCAGTCGGTCATCGATCCGCGCCGCAGCGATCTGCGCGTGCTGACCCGGGAGCTCATCGCACCGGTGGTGCAGCTGTATGCCGGACTGGACATGCCGATGGATCGTGCCGATCCCTGGTACCCGGTGGCGTACAGCACCTGCGCGGCGTTCTTTGCGTGGGGGGGCGACACCCGTTCGTCGCCGGCACTGGACCTGCTCGAACGCATGGATCTGGGCGGCAACCCAATGCCGCTGCGCCGGCTGCTGCCGCCGATCAGCATCGGCCGGCCGCTGCCTGGTGCGGTGATCCGCCATCTACTGGGTAGCGAGCGCTACCCGGCCACGGCAGCGGAGCAGGAGCGCGCCTTGCTGCGGCTCATGCGCGGCGATGAAAGCCGCGAGCTGATCGCCTCGACGCTGGGCATTGCCAGGGAAGCGGTCACGCCGGAGCTTGCACACGGCTTCTTCCGCACCCTGGCGGCGTTGCCCGGTGGTGAAACGCTGGGCGGCTGGCGAACTGCATTCGAGCGCGGTTCGACCTGGCACCTGTCACCCGCCGAATGGCTGACGCTGCAACCGGCCAGTGCGCTGGCCGCGTTATGGCGCGCCCCGGACGGCTACGACAACCGGCGCGGCCTGGTGAACGTGGTGAACCGCGCCAGCGCCTCGCGCGTGCAGACGCGCCAGGCGCAGGGCGTGCCGGAATTGTGGACGCGGATCATGGAAGGACCCGCTGCGCTCGATGACTGGTGCGGCAGCGACGACGCGCGCCGCACGGTCTGGCGCCATCTGCTGCGCCCGCTGCCGGGCGGCACCGCGCCGTCGCGACTGGACCATGCCGCTCCGCTGACGGCCGCCACCTGTACCGCGCTGCTGTCGGCCTCGGCACAGGCCCAGCTCGCACTGCCTGCGGAACTGGGCGGATGGGGCGAGCGCACGGCTGCCGACGACGGCGCACCGGTATTGTCGTTGGCGATCGCGCTGCGTGCACGTTACCCGGCATTGACCACCGACGAGGCCATCGCCTTCAGTACCGTGCTGCTGCCGCCCGGTGCGCGTGGAGCAAGCGGGCCGGACGCACCCCTGCAGTTCCCGCTGCTGGCGACGCGCCACGATCTTCCCGCACCCGTCGATGCCATCGAGCGGGCGCTGCCGGAGTACGCACTGCGCGAAACGCCAACGCGCGCACCGGCCAAGTCCGGCCTCGACCCGGCCCGCCTGCCCGAACTGGATACCCTGCTCGACCGTTTTGGGCTTTCGCTGCTGCACCCACGCAGTGAGCGCGACAGCGATGCGGCGCCATTGGCGGCCGTGGACGCGTGGGCGCTGATGAGCCGTACCCGCCAGTTCGCCGAGTTCTGCCGGCCGCTGCTGGCCGAGGCCGGCTGGTACGGCGGCAGCGCGGGAGAGACAGCGTCGCCGCGTGGCGCGCAGTCGCTGCTGGCAAGGTTGATGCTGGAACGCTATGTGGGCCTTGACCGGATCGACGCCCTGCGTGATCGATTCGCCTCGCCCAGCGTGGTCGATGCGCGCTTTACCGAGCTCGCCCGCGAGCTGCGCGATGCGGTGCTGCAGACCAACCCCGGCGCATCGCCGGCGGCACTGGAGATCGTGTACTGGATGCTGGCCAGCGAGCTGGAGCAGCCTGCGCTGCTGGTCAGCGGCATTCCGGAGTGGCTGGGCTACGCAGGCTCCCCCCTGAGCGTGTCGCTGCTGCATGCCGCGACGTTCGTGAATGCCATGCAGCCCGGTGCCTGCGGCCGGCTCGACTTCGACACAGTCACCGCCCTGCCCGCGCAGCTGGCGAAGCCCGCGGATGCTGCAGGCGAGCACGATGCACTGCATGTGGCGTGGGCACGCACGCTGGTGCCGGCGGCGGTGGCCTATGCGAGCGCGCATGGCGCCATTCCCTCCGCCACCCGGCTAGATGCGGTAAGCGGGCAGCAGATCAGCGACGCACTCGACTTCCTGCAGGCGCAGCAGGGCCAGCACGCGTTGCATGTGGAGCAGCTGGGAAGCCCCGCACCGCGACGCATGGACGTTGCGGCACAAACGCTGCGCGAAGCCGGCGTGCCGCCAGCGCTGTGGTCGCAGCGCCCGGCGGATATCGGCGAGGACTACCTGGCGCAGCATGGCATCGTGCCGTCGCGCCTGGTGGCATTCGAATCGCATCTCTACGCGTTGGGCAAACCCTCGGCTGCGGGCGGTGATCCGCCCGACGATCCGCAGCAGCGGATCCTGGTCACCAACGATGATTCGCTGCAGGCACTGCTGGTGGCGGATGCCTATCTGTCCACCTCCGGACCCACCACCGCAGACCGCTACGCTGCCGAATTCGATACCTACCAGCGGCGCGTGGAGTCCGGCCTGGCCGGCCTGATCACCACGGCACTGGAAGGCCTGCCGGCGGAGGACCGCCAGCTGCTGCAGGAGGCGACGTGCAGCACGCTGCGGGTCAGCTGCGATGGCCGCCAGGCCGACCAGGGCCTGCTGTTGCGCTGCGATCCGGCCGGTAGCGATGACGCACCGGCGTATTACGAAATCGTGCCGCAGGCCGGCATGGCACGCCGGGCATGGGCGGACCCGGTGCTCGGGCCGCTGATCGATTTTGAAGGACTGATCAGCGGCGCGGTGCGGCGCACCCGCGATGGCAACGACCTCAACCCGCTGCCGGGTCTCTCGCTGGCGTCTTCCGGCGTGGCCATCCGCGGCAGCGATGGGCAGAAGCTGAGCGGAATCGCCAAACTGGCCGCCACGCATCTGTGGCAGCCGGTGCTGGACCGCGTCCGCAGCGAGGAGCTGGCCCACCTGACCGGGCTGGAACAACGGCGGAAGCGCGAGCTGCATGTACTGAACGAGCTGGCCGAATTCGCCGTGCCAGGGTACGGCTGCGCCGAGCAGCTGCAGGCCGGTGACCTGTCATTGGGCACGCTAGCCAAGTGTGCGATGGACGCACCCGTGCTGGAGGTGGGCAGGTTCGTCGCCTGCACCGTGCGCATCGCGGAAGCGGCCGGCGAGCGCACCATCCAGTCGATTGCCGCCGAGGCCGGCAGCGCGCTGGTGACGCTGGGCAAGGACGTCGCGCGCAAGGGCGGCCTGGGCACGATCGAAACAGTTGGCAAGGGCGCGCTGTGGGCAGGCAGCAACGCCTGGAACAGTGCGCTGGCGGGCGCAGGTTGGCTGCGCCGGGCGCTGCGCAGCGGCACCGCGCTGGACGGATCAGCGCTGGCCGTGGAGCGCGCTGCTTCGCAGGGCGCTGCGCCGGCAGGCGCGGTGCAGGCCCTGAAGACCCGAACGCCATCGCTGGCCGAGGCGCGGCTGGCCGACGGCAGCGTGGCGCTGGTGTTCGCGCAGGGCACGTCCTGGCACCGCTTCGACCTGATCACAGGTCACGCCTATGGGCCGCCACTGGAGGAATTCACCTTCGAGCACGAGCTTCCGTCCACGATTCCGGCACGACGCACGGAACAGGGCCTGCAGGTATCGGTGGGCGATACGCCCGTGCAGTTCCTCGCACACGGGGATGACGAGTGGGACGTGCTGCTGCAAAGCCAACGCTACCGCCTCAACGCGGATGGCGACGCACTGGAAGCCCTGCCTGCCAACGCGTGGCCCAACGAGCCCGGTCACTGGCAACCGCTGCCGGCCAGCTGCCGCCCGCGGCGTTCGCTGGAGATGCTGCCGTGTGCGGGGCAGTCGCGACTGCGCTTCGTCCCGGATGCGGCCAGTGACCTGGACATCGCCACCCTTCCACCGGAGCGCATGGACGCCCTTGCCGCTGCCACCCGCGAGTTCACCCTGGACCTGGGCCACGTCTCCCCCGACACCGGTGAAACGCTGCGCCTGATGGTGCACAAGGGCGAGATCTGCACGTGGACCCCGTCGGCGAAGGGTGCACCGCCGACGTTGCCCCCGCTGCCGGCGGCGCTGCGCGATGCGCTCGGCCTGCCCGCCAGCGTGAGCTATCCCGACACGCTGAGAGGCACGCTGGTGGATGCGCCGGACTTCGGCCTGGGTGCGTCGGCGCAGGCGCCAGATCTGACACGCCTGCGGCAGACACTGCCCGTGGTGGACGTCGGCGCACTGGTTCCCGGTATCGCGGATGCGCGCCGCCTGCGTGCGATCCGGGTGGAAACACCGTTCCTGCGCGGGTTGTGCATCGAGCCCGATGATGGGGTGTTCTACCAGGCCGCGCTGCCGGATGCCCTCGAAGCCGGCGCCGAAGTGCAGTTCACCCGCCTGCAGGACGAGCGCGACGCGGCAGCCATCCATGCCTACCTGCGCACGTCAGAAGGCTACCGGATGAACCTGCTGCGCCCGTACCTGGAACAGGACCGGGAGAACATCGCGCGACTGGCGTACAGCTTCATCCGCCCCGGCCTGAGCGAGGACCAGCTGGCGCAGTTTCCCAGCTACGACGCGTACGTCGACTACTTCGCCGCGCACGGGCGCCCGGATGTGCTCAAGCGCTACGCTGACCGTGTGTTGACCGGCGAGCGCGAACAGCTCGGCTTCGTCCAGATCGCGCGTCGCCGCATCCCGGACTGGAAGGCGATGGGCAGCGCCACGGAAGAAGAACGCGGCCAGGTTGCCGACGTCCTCAATGCGCTGCTGCCGGCGACCGGTGGCAAGGGCACCTGGCAGCCGGTGGACGCGGCCGCGCTGGCCCTGCCGGATACCGGCCGGTTGATCCAGGCGCACCTGAAGGGCGCCAACCTGGCGTTCGCCGAGATCATCGACGATGACGGCAAGCGGACCATCGAGTACGCACTCTCCGGTGGGAAGCGGGGCCGCAACGTCCAGTTGCGGCAAGATGCATCGCTCGGTGACGGCACCCGCTTCGTCGATGCCCGCAAGGCGATGCAGGGCGTAGCACCCTTGAAGACGATCACCAGCTTGCCGGTGGTACGCAACCTCGACAATCTCGAAGGGCGCCCGTTCAGCCGCAAGCTGGATTCCGAGGCGCTGATCGCCAGCGCCATGGAGGACCACCTGCGCGCGATCTCGTTCAAGCTATGGACGCTGCAGGACACCTGCCGCTCATGCGGCGGGGTGGTGATGCAACAGCTCCGCAACCGGTTCCCGGACGCCGAACCCTTCTCGGTGCGTTACATGGTGGACTACGGAGCCCCCGCGCGCGTGCCGGAGCCACTGCCCGCCGCTGCGGAGCAGCTGGAGCCCGACGCGGGGCTGGTCACCTATTTCGACCAGTGGCGGCAGGACGCTGGCATGAGATAGCGCCTTGGGCCATGCTGGTACCGGCGGCGCCGCGTCCTGCGGCGTCGCGCCCTGCCCCGCGCCCGAGGCCTGCATGGATTTCCTCAAGCTGCTGCGTTCGCTCGAAGAGTTCCTGTACGAGCTCTGCACCTGGTTCCTGTTCTTCCCGCGCACGCTGTACCGGGTGGTGATGCATCCGCGGCGGATGGCGCAATACGTGAACACCGAACTGACCCAGAAGCTGGAGCGCCAGTTCGACGATGCGATCAGCCCGCCGATGTTCCTGATGCTGGCGGTACTGGTCGCGCACGGGGTGGAGCTGCTGATGCACCAGACCGTGGCCGGCACCAGCGAGCTGTCGCGCACGGTGATGGGCAACGAGGAAAGCCTGCTGCTGTACCGCTCCATCACCTTCGCGATCTGGCCGCTGACCGCCACCGTGCACCTGCTGCGCCGCAAGCGTGTGCCGATGACCCGCGAATCGCTGCGCCGCCCCTTCTTCATGCAGTGCTACCTGACCGCGCCGTTCGCGGTGGCGCTGTCCACCAGCATGGTGTTCGTGCGCCTGCCCGGCGAGCTCTCCACCACGCTCGGGATCGCCACCGGCCTGATCTCGGCCGGCTGGTACCTGGTGGTCCAGGCCGGCTGGCTGAAGGTCGCCCTGCAGCGCTCCTGGCTGAACTCGGTACTGTCGGCGCTGTGGGTGTTCGCGCTGGGGACGGCGATCAACATGACGGTCGGGATCGTGCTGCTGGGCAGCTGAGCCGCGCCGTCGCTGCCGCCAACGTCCGCATAGTCGGACCCGGTCATTCCATGGCACCCTCTGCAAACGATTTCACGGAATGGAGGGATTCCCATGCTGTCTGCTTTTCGTCGTCCGGCCCTGCTGGCCCTGATCGCGCTGGCGCTGCCGCTCGGCTCCGCCCTGGCCAAGGCCCCCGAGCCGCTGCGGGTGATGTCATTCAATGTCCGCACCCCGGTGGACACCGAGCCGAACAAGCGCTGGGAGGACCGTCGCGATGCGATGGTGGCGCTGCTGCGCGAGCAGCATCCGGTGGTGTTCGGTACCCAGGAGCTCAAGACCAACCAGGCCGACTACCTGGTGCAGCACCTGCCCGGCTACCGGTGGTTCGGCGAGCCGCGTGGGCCCGGCGACAATGAAGAGCACATGGGCGTGTTCTACGACAGCGCCGCATTGAAGGTGGTCGAATCGGGCAATTTCTGGCTGTCCGATACTCCGGAGGTGGCCGGCAGCATCACCTGGGGCAACCTGATGCCGCGCATGGTGACCTGGGCGCTGTTCGAACGTGCCGCCGACGGCAAGCGCTTCTACCTGTACAACACCCACCTGCCCTACCGCGATGAAGACGAGCCGCGCCGCGTACTGGGCGCCAAGCTGATCACCCAGCGCCTGGCCGCGCTGCCGAAGGACATTCCGGTGGTGGTCACCGGCGATTTCAACAGCGAACCGGGCGGCACCACGTATGCGGCGTTCACCACTGGGCTGGCCGATGCCCGCAAGCTGGCACGCAAGGTCGAAGGCCCGCGCCTGACCTTTCAGAACTTCAGCGATACGCCCACCGCCGAGATCGACTGGATCCTGGTCCGCGGCTTTGGTGTGAACCGATTCGTCACGCTGGACCAGAAACCGGGCGGCGTGGTGCCGTCGGACCACTACCCGGTCCTGGCAGAACTGGTGTTCCCGGCCGCGTCCACGCCTTGACCGGTAACGCGTGACGCTCAACGGAGCACAGGCGGTTCCCGGAAACCCAACGGCAGTCGATCGGGATGCGAAGCTACCCCCGGCGCAGGCCCTCGAGTGCTTTGCACAGGGCCTGATGCTGTTCGCGGGCCTGGCAGATCCGGGCGCTGATGGCCAGGAATACGCCGACGCCCACTACGCCGATGCCGAGCAGGCTGTCGGGCAAGCGCGCGAAGCCAAGGCTCACGGTGAGGGCGGCGACAACCAGCAACACAATCACGCCTAGGGACAGTCCAGAGGACGCCGATGCCTGTTCTTCCTTTCCCGCACGTGGCGGCTTCCAGCAATTCCGTTGCATTACACATATCCCCGGGCAGGGACTGTTTTTAGCACCGGGTCGCTCCTACCCGGCAGAGGCAAAGCCGTCAGCGCGGGGTTCTCCGGTACGCCTTTGCGGCGAACCATTACAAAGTGTGCAGGGGGCGACTCTTGCCGCCCCCTGCCGTCCATCACCGCATCGTGCCGGCCACCGCCGGCGGGGTTGCATCCTGCTGCTGGCCCCAACCGCCCAGCGCCTTGTACACACCGACCACGCTGACGTTCACCGTCGACTCGGCCGCCGCCAACGCGTCATCCGCCGCCAGCTGGGTGCGCTGTGCATCCAGCAGGGTCAGGAAATCTTCCGACCCTTCACGGTAGCGGATCTGCGCCAGCTGTTCGGCACGCCGCGCGGCCTGCGCCTGCTCGGCGACGATCGCCAGGCGGGCCTGCTGCTTGGCATAGCGGGTCAACGCGTTTTCGGTGTCTTCCAGCGCCAGCAGCACCGCCTTCTCATACTCGGCCGCCGCGCCGTCAGCCTGGGCCTTGCTGGCCCGCAGGCGCGCCTTCACGGTACCGAAATCAAACGCGGCCCAGCTGATCGACGGGGTCACCGACCACGCCTTGTTGTTGCCGTTGACCAGCCCGCTGGCATCGCCGGACAGGAAGCCGACAAACCCGCTCAGGCTGATCCGCGGGAACAGATCGGCGGTGGCCACGCCAACCCGCGCCGTGGCGGCGGCCAGGCGACGCTCGGCCACGCGCACGTCGGCACGCTGGCGCAGCAGGTCGGTGGTATCGCCGAGCGGCAATGCCTTGGCATACGGCGCGGCATCACGCGGTTCCAGCAGCGTGTCCAACGCGTCCGGGCGCTGCCCCAGCAGCACCGCCAGGCGATGCCGCGACTGCACTTCGGCCACTTCCAGCAGCGGAATGTCGGCCTCGATCGCCTTCAACCGCGCCCGGCTGCTCTGCACGTCCAGTTCGCTGCCCGCCCCCAGGTCCCACCGGGCTTCAGTGAGCTTCTGGGTGTCGCGCAGGTTCACCAGCGTGCGCTTGGCTACTTCGATGCGCTTCTGGGTGCCGCGCAGTTCGAAGTAGTTGCGCGCCACTTCGGCGGCCACCGTGACCTGGGCGTCGGCCAGGTTGTCCTGCTCGGCGCCCAGGTCCGCACGCGCCGCTTCGGCGGCACGGCGCTGGCGACCGAACAGATCCAGCTCCCAGCCGGCGTCAAAACCGAGCTGGTAGGTCTCGCTGAAGACACGCTCGCCACCGGCGGTCAGGTCCGGCTGCTTGCGGCGGTCGTAGCTGCCGCCGCTGGTCACGTGCGGCAGCTGGTCCAGGCGCTGCTCGACGAACACCGCACGGGCTTCACGCACGCGCGCCATCGCGATGCGCAGGTCCAGGTTGTCGCCCAGTGCGTCGTGCACCAGCTGCTCCAGAACCGGGTCATCGAACTGCGCCCACCAGCTGGCCACCGGCGAAGTGGTGCTGAACACCGGCGCGGCGGCGCCCTGCAGGACCACCGGCTGCGCCGGTGGTGCCTGGTAGTTGGGGCCGACGCTGACGCAGCCGGCCAGCAGCGCGCTGGCAACGGCGGCGGTCAACACACGGATCACCATGGCAGCACCTCACCCAGGTAGGTGAAGCTGCCGTTGGGGCCGTCGGCGCCGATCAGCGCCATGCCCACGCTGGAGCGCGCGCCATCGGCGATTTCGATTTCGCCTTCGCCCCGGTTCATGTCGGTTTTCACGTAGCCCGGGTGCACGGTGTTGACCTTGGTGGTGCCCTCGCGCAGCTCATAGGCCAGCTGCACGGTCCAGGCATTCACGGCGCTCTTGGACGCGTTGTAGGCCGGCACCGCGAAGCCGTAGATCGGCGAACCCGGCTGGCTGTGCAGGGTCAGCGAGCCGAGGATGCTGGACACGTTGACGATACGCCCGGCCGGCGATGCCTTGATCAACGGCAGGAACGCCTGGGTGACCGCAATCACCGCGAACACATTGGTGTCGAAGGTCTGGCGCCAGGTGTCCAGGGTCTGCGCCGACGGCGCCAGCGCGGGGTCGTCGAGCAGGATGCCGGCGTTGTTGACCAGGATGTCCAGCCGGCCATGGCGGTCGGTGACCTCCTGTACGGCGGCGGCGATGCTGGCGGCATCACCGACGTCCAGCTGGATCGCCTCCACCGGCAGGCCTTCGGCCTGCAGCTTCAGCGCTTCGGCCACGGCGGTGTCGCGCTTGCGGCCGGCCAGCAGCGTGTGCACGCCGGCCTGGGCCAGCTGGCGCACGGTTTCCAGGCCGATGCCACGGGTGGCACCGGTGACCAGGGCGATCTTGGAAGTAGCGGTATTCATGGGTGATTCCTCGTAGGGGTCGGGATCAGTGATGCAGGGTGGATTCGCCATGGGTGACCAGCTTGCCGCCGCCATTGCGGCTGACGAACTTGCGCAGCGCCACGTAGAACACCGGGGTCAGGAACAGGCCGAACAGGGTCACACCGAGCATGCCGGCGAACACGGTGATACCGGTCACCGAGCGCACCTCCGCACCGGCGCCGTGCGACACCACCAGCGGGATGGTGCCGGCGACGAACGCGATGGAGGTCATCACGATCGGACGCAGACGCAGGCGGCACGCTTCCAACGCGGCTTCCACGATCCCCTTGCCGCCCATTTCCAGCTCGCGGGCGAATTCGACGATCAGGATCGCGTTCTTGCACGCCAGGCCCATCAGCACCACCAGCCCCACCTGCACGAACACGTTGTTGTCACCGCCGGTCAACCATACGCCGAACAGGGCCGACAGCAGCGTCATCGGCACGATCAGGATCACCGCCAGCGGCAGCGACCAGCTCTCGTACAGGGCGGCCAGCACCAGGAACGCCAGCAGGATCGCCACCGGGAACACGATGAAGGCGGCCTTGCCCTGGGTGGCCTGCTGGTAGCTCAGGTCGGTCCATTCGGTGGTCATGCCCACCGGCAGCACCTTGGCGGCGATCTCGGTCAGGTTGTTCATCGCTTCGGCCGACGACAGCAGGCGCGGGTCGGCTTCGCCGGCCAGGTCCGCAGCCGGGTAGCCGTTGAAGCGCAGCACCGGGTCGGGGCCGTAGGTTTCCTTGACGGTCACCATCGAACCGATCGGCACCATCTCGCCACGGTCGTTGCGGGTACGCAGCTTGCCGATGTCTTCCACGCTGTTGCGGAACTGGCCGTCGGCCTGGGCGATCACCTGCCAGGTACGACCGAACTCGTTGAAGTCGTTGACGTAGGACGAACCCAGGTAGGTCTGCAGGGTGTCGAACAGCTCGGTGAGCTGCACGCCCTGCGCCTTGGCCTTGACCCGGTCCACTTCGGCATCCAGCTGCGGCACGTTGGCCTGGTAGCTGGTGATCGGGAAGGCCATGCCCGGGGTCTGCGCCACCGCACCCTGCATCTGGCTCACCGCCGTCTGCAACGCACCGTAGCCCAGGTTGCCGCGGTCTTCGATGAACATCTGGTAGCCGTTGCCGTTGCCCAGGCCCAGGATCGGCGGCGGCATCATCGCGAAGGCGAAGCCTTCCTGCAGCCCGGCGATCTTCTGGTTGATCTCGGCGTTGATCTCGGCAGCGGTGCGACCATGGCGCTCGTTGAACGGCTTGAGCGGAATGAACGCCACGCCGGTGTTGGGCGTGTTGGTGAACTGCAGCGCGTTCAGGCCCGGGAACGAAATGGTGTGCGCCACGCCCTCGGTTTCCTGGGCGATCCTGGCCACCTTGCGCAGCATTTCATCGGTACGGGCAATGGACGACCCTTCCGGCAGCTTCACACCTGCGATCAGGTACAGCTTGTCCTGGGTCGGGATGAAGCCCGGCGGCACCACCTTGAAGATGAAACCGGTGGCGACCAGCAGCACCGCATACACCAGGAACACCGCACCACGACGACCCAGGATCTTCGACACGCCGCGCTCGTACTTCTCCGAGCTGGACTTGAAGAAGCGGTTGAACGGACGGAATACCCAACCGAACAGGCGGTCGATGATGCGGGTGGGGCCATCCTTGGGCGCGTCATGCGGCTTGAGCAGGCGCGCGGCCAGGGCCGGCGACAGGGTCAGCGAGTTGATCGCCGAGATCACCGTGGAGATGGCGATGGTGACGGCGAACTGCTTGTAGAACTGGCCGGTCACACCGGACAGGAATGCCATCGGCACGAACACCGCACACAGCACCAGCGCGATCGCGACGATCGGCCCGGACACTTCCTTCATGGCCTGGTGTGCAGCGGCAAGCGGGGTCAGGCCCTCTTCGATGTTGCGTTCGACGTTTTCCACCACCACGATCGCGTCATCGACCACGATGCCGATCGCCAACACCAGCCCGAACAGGCTCAGCGTGTTGATCGAGAAGCCCAGCACGTACAGCGCGGCGAACGTACCCACGATGGACACCGGCACGGCGATCAACGGAATGATCGAGGCGCGCCAGGTCTGCAGGAACAGGATCACCACCAGCACCACCAGCGCGATGGCTTCCAGCAGCGTGGAGACCACCGCCTTGATCGAGTCGCGCACGAAGATGGTGGTGTCGTACACCGCTTCGTACTTGACGTCGTCCGGGAAGGTCTTCTGCATCTCGTCCATCGTGCCGATCACCGCATCGCGGATCTCCAGCGCGTTGGCACCCGGGGCCTGGAAGATACCGATGCCCACCGCGTTCTTGCCATCCAGCTGCGAGCGCAGGGTGTAATCGCCGGCACCCAGTTCCACCCGGGCCACGTCGGACAGCCGCACCACTTCACCATCGGTACCGGCCTTGAGCACGATGTCACCGAACTCCTGCTCGCTGCGCAGGCGGCCCTGGGCATTGATCAGGGTCAGGAACTGGCTGTTGGGCATCGGCTCGGCACCGAGCTGGCCGGCCGAGACCTGCACGTTCTGCTCGCGCATGGCGCGCACCACGTCGCTGGCGGTCAGGCCGCGCGCGGCCACCTTGTCCGGGTCCAGCCAGGCACGCATGGCGTAGTCGCCGCCACCGAAGATCTGCGCGTCGCCCACGCCCTGGATGCGCGCCAGCGCGTCCTTGACGTGCAGACGGGCGTAGTTGCGCAGGTACAGGGTGTCGTACTTGCCCTTCGGCGAGGTCAGGTGCACCACCATCAGGAAGGTGGGCGACTGCTTCTGGGTGGTCACACCCTGCCGCCGCACATCTTCCGGCAGGCGTGCCTGGGCCTGGGCCACGCGGTTCTGCACCTTCACCGCAGCATCGTCCGGGTCGGTGCCCGGGCGGAAGGTGACGGTCATCTGCAGCACGCCGTCCGAACCGGCCACCGACTTGAGGTACATCATGCCCTCAACGCCGTTGATCGCCTCTTCCAGCGGGGTGGCCACGGTTTCGGCGATCACCTTCGGGTTCGCACCCGGGTACACGGTGCGCACCACCACCGAGGGCGGCACCACTTCGGGGTACTCGCCGATCGGCAGCATGGGTATGGAGATCAGGCCGGCGGCGAAGATCACGATCGACAGCACCGCCGCGAAAATCGGCCTGTCGATGAAGAAACGGGAAAAGTCCATTAGGGGATTCCTGGGTTTTCACCAACGCCGGCGTGCAGCACCCCTGCCGCTGTCGAAGACGACAGCGGGAGCGGTGCCCCACGGGGCGTTGAAAGACACGGTAGAGCCGACCGTTGGTCGGCTGCTCTTCAATTCAATGCAACAGGCGCAGCCGCCGCAGCCGGCTGCATCGCAACCGCCTTGGCCTGCACCGGCATCCCCGGCATGAACACCTTCTGCACGCCATCGATGATCACCCGGTCGCCGGCCGCCAGCCCCTGCTGCACGATACGCAGGCCTTCGGCGGTGCGGCCCAGCTGGATGTCGCGGCGCTGCGCCTTGCCTTCCTTGTCGACCACGTACACGTACTTGCGGTCCTGGTCGGTGAGCACGGCCTTGTCGTCGATCAGCATGGCCTGGAACTCGCCGCTGCCGAGCAGCTGCACGCGGGCGAACAGCCCCGGGGTGAAGGCGCGGTCGGCGTTGTCCAGCAGCGCACGCACGCGGATGGTGCCGGTGCTGCGGGTGACCTGGTTGTCCAGGAAGTCGACCTTGCCCGAGTGCGGGAAGCCCTCTTCACCGGACAGGCCCACCTTCACCGGCAGCTCGCTGTCGCGCTCGCTCGGGCGCTCGCCCTTGCGTGCCATCTGCGCGTACCGCAGGAAGGTGCCCTCGTCGGCATCGAAGTACACGAACACGGTGTCCAGCGAGACCAGCGTGGTCAGCACGCTCGCGCTGTCGCCAGCGGTGACCAGGTTGCCGGCGGTGACCATCGCGCGGCCGGCGCGGCCGTTGATGGGGGCGCGCACCTTGGTGAATTCCAGGTTCAGTGCCGCCGCATCCAACGCGGCCTGCGCGGCCTGCACGTTGGCACCGGCCTGGTCGGCGGCGGCGCGGCGCTGCTCCCAGGATTCGGTGGAGATGGCCTGCTGGTCGGACAGCTTCTTGGCGCGCTCGGACTCGCTGCGCGCCAGGGTGGCCTGGGTGCGGGCGCGGGTGAGTTCGGCACGGGCGCGGTCGTACTCGGCCTGGTAGCTGCGCGCGTCGATGGTGAAGAGCACATCGCCCTTCTTCACTTCGTCGCCTTCGACGTAGTTGACCTTGTCGATGTAGCCCGACACGCGCGGGCGCAGTTCGACGCTCTGCACCGCCTCGACGCGGCCGCTGAAGTCGTCCCACTGGCTGACCGGCTTGACCAGCACCGGCGCGGCGCTGACCTGCGGCGGCGGCGGGCCGGCGGTTTCGGCCTGGCTGCCGCTGCAGGCGGTCAGCACCGCGGCGGCCAGGATCGACACGCCGGCCAGGGCCAGCCGCCGGGAGAAGCGATGCGGAGTGGAATTGGAGGAAGTCATGGAATGCATCCGTACGTAGGGGTGGTCAAAGAAAAACAAAATCACGTGGTACTGCCGGGGGCGGTAGCCTGGGACCTGAACCTAGGTAAAGGTCAAGCGACACCGGCGATGTCGCGCCAGGCGGGAGGTCGGTCCAGTTGCAGCAGTCCACGCGGAAGTTCCGCATCGCGGGTGTCGCAGCGCACGATGGCGCGGTTGTCGACGCAGTTGTCGAGCAGGGAAACCACGCGGCGGCCGACCAGCAGCGCACTCGGCCATTCGATGCACGCGTTGGCGGCGTTGGTCGGCGTGCACACCGGGTTGCACACTTCCAGCATCTGCGCGCGCACGCCCAGGGCCTGCGCTTCCTGGTGCAGCACCTGCGCGTACATGCGCGTGGCGGCGCCGGTGATGGAGCTTTCGCCATAGCCGGCCCACGGCTTGAAGCCGGCCGGGCTGCCGACCAGCACATAGCGGCGCGGGTGGCCTTCACTCTGCAGCAGCGGCAGCAGGCGGCGGCCGGCGTGCACGTGCGGCATCACGTCGGCCTGCAGCGCCTGCAGCAGCGCATCGCCGCTGCGGTCGATGACCCGGCCGCGGTTATAGGGGCCGCCCATTGCATCGATGACCGCAGCAAGCGTGCGCGGCCGCTGCGCGATGCGCTCGGCCAGTGCCAGCGCCGAGCCATCGTCTGCGAGCGAGCCCAACAGCGTTTCCAGCCCCGGCTCGTCAGCAAACTGCTCGCGCAGCGCTGCAAGCCGGCCCGGGTCGCGGCCAACCACCAAGACCGGGCTGCCGGCCTCCAGCAGCGCAGCCACGATGCCCTGCCCGACGCTGCCGGTGCCGCCAAGCACCAGCACTTCGGGGGCCAGTGTCCCGTTCATGGGACTTTAACTCCCGTCGCCGGGATAATCCCAATTCGGCCCAGTCGGCCGCCGCTGCGGGCACCCAGGCGCAGGCTGCCGCCGCGCTGCAGGTTGGCGGGCGGGGTGAACTCGCGGAAAGCCTTGCCGGAGAAGGCCGACGGGCGCTTTTCAACGGTCAGGGCCAGGTCCAGCGAGGGCGTGCGGCCGCCGATGACGCGGCCTAGAATGTTCTGCAACAACATGGTTGGCGTCCTCCAATTCGGGAATGGCGCCAGATTAGTCCTCGAACTCCCCCTTGATTAGTCCGAATTAAGGGGAATAATCGTCCCGTACCCGGCACAATCTTTCGGGCACCCTACCCATCCCCCGATATGGACTCCGTCATGGCCCACGATCTCAACGACACGCTGATCTTCGTCAAGGTGGTCGAGCAAGGCAGTTTCATTGCCGCTGCCAACGCGCTCGGCCTGCCCAAGACCACCGTCAGCCGCAAGGTGCAGGAACTGGAAACGCGCCTGGGCGCACGCCTGCTGCACCGGACCACGCGCCGGCTGGGCCTGACCGAGGCCGGCTCGGTGTACCACGAACATTGCCAGCGCATCGCGCGCGAGCTGGAAGAGGCCGAAGGCGCGGTCAACCAACTGCAGTCCGGCCCACGCGGCTGGCTGCGCTTCACCGTGCCCTATTCGATCGGCATCACCTGGATCGCACCGCTGCTGGGGCAGTTCCACGCCCAGTACCCGGAGATCCAGCTGGACATGCACCTGGGCAACGAAAAGCTCGACCTCATCGCGGGCGAAGCAGACCTGGCGCTGCGCGTGGGCGCCCTGCCCGATTCGAACCTGGTGGCGCGCAAGCTGGGCAGCCTGCGCACGCAGGTGTTCGCCAGCCCCGCCTACATCGAACGTTACGGCGAGCCACTGCACCCGGACGAACTGCAGTTCCACCGCATCCTGGCGATGCGCAAGGCCCGCAACCTCAACAACAACCGGTTCTTCTGGCAGCTCGGCGAGAACGGCGGCGACCTGCGAGATTTCCCGGTCAATCCGCTGCTGGTGGCCAACGATCCGTCGGCGCTGAACGGCGCGCTGGTCTGCGGCGAAGGCCTCCTGCTCACCGGCGATGTGATGGCCAAGCCGTTCATCGAATCGGGCATGGTGCGCCGTGTGCTGGCGGGCTGGACCGGCCCGGAAGTGGACTTCAATGCGGTGTTCGCTGGCGGCCGGCTGGTATCGCCGAAGGTGCGCGCGTTCGTCGATTTCCTGGTCGAAAAGCTCAACTTCGATGCCAACTACATGCTGGCCCAGTGCCCGGCGGCGAAGCTGGCCAAGCAGCAGCAGAAGGAAGCCGAAGCGGAGTTGCAGGAGACTGGGAAGCGGATCCTGGAGACGGTGACCGCCTGATCGTCGCGGTGGTGCGGCAGGCCGAGCCGACTTGTAGAGCCGACTGTTAGTCGGCTACGCGCGCAGCGCGTCTTCCTGCATGCGGACGGTGCAGCCGACTAACAGTCGGCTCTACAGAAAATGCCGCCCGCTGGGGCGGCATTTTTGCGTTGCATCGTCATGGCCGATGCAACGCAGCAATAAAAGGCGCTTGCGCCTTTTATTGCTGCAACGGAATCACGCGGATTTCCACGCGGCGGTTCTTCGCGCGACCAGCGTCGGTGCTGTTATCGGCAATCGGGTACGCCTTGCCGGCACCCAGCGTCTCGATGCGCACGCTCTGCACGCCCTGGGCGGTCAGGTACTGCGCCACCGAATCGGCGCGTTCCTTGGACAGCTTGTTGTTGACCGCGTCACTACCAATGCTGTCCGTGTGGCCAACCACTTCGATCATGGTCTGGTTGTATTCGTTCAGCGTGCTCGCCACGCCGTTGAGCGCACCGTAGAACTGCGGCTTCAGCTGCGACTTGCCGAAGTCAAAGGTCACGCCATCGGGCAGGTTGAGCACGATGTTGTCGCCCTGGCGCTGCACGTCGATACCGGTGTTGGCGGTGCGCTCGCGCAGCTCACGCTCCTGCTTGTTCTGATACGCACCCACGCCGGCGCCGGCGAGCGCGCCAATACCCGCACCCACCATCGCGTGCTGGCGACGTTCGGTCGCGCTGTCACCGGTCAGCAGGCCGGCGGCCACGCCGATGGCGGTACCGATCAGCGCGTTGCGGCCGGTGCGGCTCTGCTGCTCGACCGGGTTGCCGTACTGGTCACTCTGCACGTAGGAACCACCGGTGGCGCAGGCCGACAGGGCGGCGGCGGTCATCAGGGCCAGGGCCACGTTGCGGGGTGCGGATCGGATCATGTGTTTTCTCCTGAAGTGCCGGCGGTCGGCGTGCGAACGGCCAGAAGCATAAACACGCCGACGCGATGCCGGCATGATGAACACGCACGGATTCGGCATTTCGTTCAGCTTTGGGGCATCAGCCGGTGTGCCGATACGCGGCCAATGCCGCCTCGCGGCCGGCCGCCAGATCCACCAGTGGCACCGCTGGATAGCCGGGCGCCAGCTCGGCCAACAGCGCGGGCGACTGCCACGGCGCGAACCGTGCCTTCACCGGCAACGGCGCCAGTTCGGGCACCCAGCGGGTGATGTAACGCGCATGCGGATCGAACTTCTGCGACTGCGTGACCGGGTTGAATATCCGGAAATACGGCGCCGCATCCGCACCGGTGCCGGCCACCCACTGCCAGCCCATGGTGTTGTTGGCCAGGTCCGCGTCCACCAGCGTGTCCCAGAACCAGCGCGCGCCGTGCAGCCAGTGCTGGCGCATGTGCTTGCACAGGAAGCTGGCCACGATCATCCGCACGCGGTTGTGCATGTAGCCGGTGGCCCACAGCTCGCGCAGCCCCGCATCGACGATCGGCACGCCGGTCCGGCCCTGCTGCCACGCCTGCAGCTGTGTCGCATTCGGCTTGGCCCAACTGAAGTTCGCGAACCGCGGGTTGAGGTTCTGTTCGGGGGTCTGCGGGAAGTGGTGCAACAGGTGGTAGGAAAACTCACGCCAGCCCAGCTCGCGTATGTAGCCATCGATATCGGCATCGCGGCTGGCGCTGCGCTCTGCTTCCAGCCGCCGCACGATCTGCCACGGCGAGACTTCGCCGAAGTGCAGGTGCGGCGACAGCAGCGACGTGCCTACCCGGTCAGGCAGGTCGCGCTGCTGGCGGTAGCCGTTCAACGCACCGTCGATGAACACCGACAGCGCTTCCTGCGCGCCGGTTTCGCCGGGTTGCCAGTGCTCCCAGAACTGCGTGTCCCAGTCCAGCGTCGGCGCCAGTCCCAAGGTGTTCAGTGCCACGCCTTTTGCAGCGTGCGGCGGCAGGGTCTGCGGCAGCCGGGTGGCCGCCGGAATATTCATGCGGGTCAGCGCGTTGCGCCAGAACGGAGTGAATACCTTGTAGGGCCCGCCCTGCAGCGTGGCGATATCCCACGGCTCGAACATCAGGCTGCCGTTGCAGCTGGTCGCCTCGATGCCCTGCTCGCGCAGTTCGCGCTTGATCCGGGCATCGCGCGGTTGCGTGGCCGGTTCGTACTTGCGGTTCCAGTACACCGCCTCGGCGCGGGTTTCGTCGATCAGCGCCTGCAGCTGCGCCTGGCTGTCCCCCTGGCGCAGCACCAGCGCCGACCCGCGCGCACGCAGGTCCGCATCCAGCGCGGCCAGCGAGCGGTGCAGCCATGCGTTCGACGCACCGCCCGGCGCCCATGCGCCCTCCTCATCCGGCGCATGGATGTAGACCGGCACCGGGGTATGCCCCGCCTCCAGCGCGGCCTGCAATGCCGGGTTGTCCTGAAGACGAAGATCACGGCGGAACCAGACCAGAGCTACCGACACATGCACTGCCTACGCTGAAAGAGAGCCACATGATAGCCATCTGGAGTGAAGGCATTGCACGCGCCCTTCGCGCCACGGCGATGTCCCCTGCACCGCTCGTGCACGGCATACCCGACAAGGTGGGCACATGCCCCAGCCGGTCCCTGCCAAGGCAGCACTTCATGGTCGCCGGCCCCTTCTCTCCACTTTCCGGAACCACGCCCATGACGCCGATCCAGCCTGCTGTCGCTTATTCCGCTGACGTGGAACAGCGCGCGCCTGACGAAGACGCCACCATCGCCGAACTGGTGGAGGTATTCACCCGCATGGCCGGCGTGGTTGCCGAGCATGAAGGCCATGCGCACCGTGCGGTGCATGCCAAGGGGCACGCGCTGCTGCGCGGGCGCTTCCGCGTACTGGATGGGCTCTCGCCCGAACTGACCCAGGGCCTGTTCGCGGCACCCGGTGAGTACGACGCCCTGGTGCGGTTGTCCTCGCCGCCGGCCGAGCAGCTGCCCGATACCGTCTCTACGCCGCGCGCGATGGCCGTCAAGATCATGGATGTGCCCGGTGCGCGCGTGGAGGGAGGCGATGAGCAACACAGTCAGGATTTCCTGATGGTCAACGGCCCGGCCTTCAACACGCCGGGCATCAGCGGCTTCCTGCGTTCGGCCAAGTTGCTGGCCGCCACCACCGAGCGCATGCCGCGGACCAAGCAGGTGCTCTCGGCCACGCTGCGCGGCACCGAGGCGGTGCTGGAGGCAGTGGGTGGCCAGAGCGCATCACTGAAGGCGCTCGGTGGCGAACCGCAGCACCATCCGCTCGGCGAAACGTTCTTCACCCAGGTCCCGTTCCGCTACGGGCCGTACATGGCCAAGTTCTCGTGGGTGCCGGTGTCATCGGCACTGGTCGCGCTGACCGGGCAGAAGCTGCCTTCCGAAGCCGATACGCAGCGTGAGGCGGTGGCCGCGTTCTTCGCCCAGCCCGGCGCCGTGGCTGAGTGGGAGCTGCGCGTGCAGCTCTGCCGCGATCTTGAAAAGATGCCGATCGAAGACGCTTCGGTGGTCTGGCCGGAGGAACTCAGCCCGTTCCAGCCGGTAGGTCGGCTGGTGGTCGGTGAGCAGTCATCCTGGAACACCGACGCCGAGGCCAGCGAAGACCGCCTCGCCTTCGCTCCCTGGCACGCGCTGGCGGCCCATCAACCGCTGGGCAACATCAACCGCGCACGCCGGATCGTGATGGCCGCCTCGCGCGACTTCCGCGCCCGCTTCAACCGTTGTCCCATCCACGAGCCTTCGGCACCCAACGTTTAGTGCCACGCCCTGCGTGGCGGCTTCACACGCGCACGCCAGAGCGCACGAGCCGAAGCTCATCCAACCCCTGCTCGCGCGTGATCGCGTCGCGCAAGTGCAGCTCACGCCGCGCCTTGCGCGTATCCAGCGTCACTTCGACCGCCGAGGCAGCGAACTGCTGCCGGGTCAGCGGACCGCGTACCCGTCCACCACTCACTGCCGCCAGTGCATCGCCCAGCGATGCCAGTGCCCACAGCAGCGCACGCGGGACCGACTTTTCCGGCGCGGCGATCCCCTGCGTTTCCAGCAGCGCGGTGATGAAGGCACGGAACTGGACAGGCTGCTCGTCGGCGATGAAATAGACCTCGCCCGGTCGTGCATGGCGCAGCGCTGCCAAGACAGCCGCGCACAGGGTCGCGATGTGGGTGGTGGAGGTCAGGTAGTTGCCGCCCGAAATCCAGGCAAGCTGTCCGCTCCGCGCCGCGTCGCACAGCTGTGGCAGTGCGGTGGTGTCGTCGCGGCCCCACACGAACCGTGGGCGCAGCACGCTGACCGCAAGGTGTTCGCTGTTGGCCGCCAACGCAACCCGCTCCGCCTCGGCCTTGCTGCGCGAGTAGCCACCGATGGAGCGGCGTGGCAGTGGCGTGCGCTCGTCCACGCCTGGCAACGCGCGCCCGCTGGCCAGCACCGACTCGGTGCTGAGCAGGAGCACGCGGGCGACGCCCGCCTGTCCGGCGGCGTCGATCACCCGGCGCGTGCCATCGACGTTGACACGATGCTGGCGCCCCCCACCGGCCACATGGTCGGTATCGGCGGCCGCATGGACAACGGCGTGGCAGCCCTGCATGCCCGTGGCCAGGTCACCCGAGAGCAGGTCGGCGCGGAATGCCCGTGCGCCGCGCTGTTCGACTGCGCGCGCCGCTGCTTCGCTGCGCGCCAAGGCCACCACGGCGTGGCCCTGGGAGACCAGTGAGGTGATGAGGTTGCGACCGACATAGCCACTGCCGCCGGTAAGGAAAATTCGCTGGAGAGAAGACATGGGGGGTCCTGCAGCCGCTGCCGGGCCGCATTGATGAGTGGGAGAGAAGACAGGTGGGCGTAACGTCGCCCCAAACCGATGGATCAGTCAGGCGGTACCTGCTCCACCAGCCACGCGATGTCCCGCAGCAGCTGTTCCCGCTGTTGCACGGGCCAGCGGTGGTAGTCGAGCGCTTCGAGAAGTTTCAGTCCTTCCAGCGCCAGGTACGCCAGCATCGCGCCACGAGGCTGCTGCGAGGTGGTTTCGACCGCCTCGATCACCTCGCGCTGGTGTTGCTGGAACGGCCCGCGCAGGCTCGAGTCGCCGGCCATGGCCGCCACCAGGCTCAGGGCGACCGGTCGGAAGGCGTCCGGCAGCGGCTGTGCAGCGGCCGCCAGCCGACCCTTGATGACCGGACTGTCATGCGCGGGCACCGCGTCAACCGCGGCCTGGTTCTGGGCACGGTCCCGCTGCAGCGCGCGCACCAGTACGGCCTGCACCAGTGCGGTCTTGCTGCCATGGTCGTACAGCACGCTGGCCTTGCTGATCCCGGCCTCGGCTGCAACGGCCTCCAGGGTAAGCCCGGGAACGCCATGGCGGGCCACCACCCGTTCGGCGGCGTCCAGCAGTTGATTCGGGTCGATGGAGCGCGGTCGGGCCATGCGTTTACCAATTAATATCCGTCCGGATGGATATTAATGGGTCGCCAACCAGGGGTCAACCCACGGAAAGCGCGGACCCCTGCAGGCTTTCCCGCGCGGTGTGGCCGAAGCAGCGCTGGTACTCGCGGCTGAACTGCGACAGGCTCTCGTACCCGACGGCAAGCGCCGCCGAGGTCACGTTGACGGCCTTGGTTTCGAGCAGCCGCCGTGCTTCGAGCAGACGCAGCTGCTTCTGGAACTGCAGTGGCGAGACCCCGGTGACCGCGCGGAAGCGCCGGTAGAACAGTGACACGGACATGTTGCTGGCCGCCGCCAGCGACTCCACCTGCAGCGGCTGACGGAAATGCCGGCGCAGGTGCACCACCGCTTCGGCAATCCGGTGCAGCGTGCCTTCCGGGCGCGCCATTGCCGCAACCTCCGGGCCGGTTGGCCCGGTCAACAGCCAGTAGCTGAGTTCGCGCAACAAAGTGGGCACCAGCACCGCCGCCGCATCGTCGATACGCACCGCTTCAACGATGCGTGCCACGCAGTCCAGCAGCGGCGCTGGCAGGGTATGTACGCTGAGGCCGGAGGCGTCGGCGAGGGCTGACGGCCCCGGGTCCAGCCCGGCCAGCACCTGCTGCAGCACACCCGTGTCCAGCTCGATCGAGACGCCCATGAACGGCTGTGCCCTGCTGGCCGCCAGCACGCGCCCGGTTGCCGGCATCGCGATCCCGGTCACCAGTCCCTGTCCGGCGCGGTAATCGAGGCTGCGTCTTCCGGCCAGAACCTGCTTTGCCCCCTGCACGACCACACCCAACGCAGGCCGGTACAGCGCATGGGAGGGCATCCGGGCACGGCGGGTGGTCGAAACGATCACGCCTGGCAGCGGCGACAGTACACGGTCGCCCTCTCCGGCCGAACGGCTCAGCAGGCTCTCCACTGCGTCATGCAGACGCGTCAGCATGCCACCCCCGCACGGAGGGGTGCAGGATCAGGCAAATGCCTGCGCGTAACCGGCAAGAGCGCGGCGCGGCGCCCCGCGATCATGCCTGCTCGTTCCCCTCGTCTGGTTATCGCATGCACACTGGCTCTCCACTTCTCCCCGCCCGCGTGGCCCTGGTCACCGGCGGCAACAAGGGCATTGGCCGCAGCATCGCGATGCAGTTGGCCACGCGCGGCTGGGACGTGATCTTAACGTACCGCAGCGACCCCGCCGCCGCCCGCAGCGTGGCCGCGGACATCGCACGTCAGGGCCGCGACGTGATGACCCTGGCGCTGGACGTCACCGACAGCGGGAGCTTCCCGGCATGCCTGGACACGATGACCGGTTGGCTGCAGTCCCGAGGCCAGGGCCGGAAGCTCGACGCGCTCATCAACAATGCCGGCGCGCACGCACCGGCACCGTTCGGTGCAATCACCGCCGATGACATCGACCTTCTGCATGCGCTGCATTTCAAGGGTCCGCTGCTGCTGACCCAGGCGCTGTCACCGCTGCTGGCCGACGGGGCGCGCATTGTGAACCTGTCCAGCAGCCTCACTCGCCACACCGCCGCCGGCAGCCTCGTCTACGCCGCCATGAAGGGCGCGCTGGAGGTGATGACCCGCTATCTGGCGCTGGAACTGGGTCCGCGCGGCATCACCGTCAATGCGGTGGCACCCGGCCCCACGCAGACGGATTTCTTCGGCGGCGCGGTGCGCGACAACCCCGACGTGCAGCGTTATGTCAGCGACCACACCGCACTCGGGCGCCCGGGCCACGCCGAGGATATCGGGGCGATGGTGGCCGCGCTGGTCGGGCCCGACAACCACTGGGTGACCGCGCAGCGGATCGAGGTGGGCGGCGGGATCCTGCTGTAGGCCCGGGCGGTGCTGAGGCTCAATCGCCCTTGGCGCGGCGTTGCTGCGCGTCGAAGCGCTGCATTGATTCGCGGATGAGCGCCTTGGCTTCGGCCGCGTTCCCCCAGCCGCTGAGTTCCACTGGATTGCGCCCTTCCGGCAGGTCCTTGTAGACGCGGAAGAACGCTTCGACGCGCTGGCGTTCGATCAGCGGCAGGTCCTGCAGGTCGCGGATGTTGGCGTAGGTCGGGTCGATCTTGTCGGTCGGCACGCCGATCACCTTCTCGTCGTGCTCGCCTTTGTCGACCATCTTCAGGTAGCCGATCGGGCGGAAGCGCACGATCACGCCGGGATGCAGCGGTTCGCGGGTCAACACCAGTGCATCCAGCGGGTCGTTGTCGCCGGCCAGGGTGCGCGGCATGGAGCCGTAGTTGGCCGGGTACGCGACCGGCATCGACTGGAAGCGGTCGACGTGGACCAGGCCGTCTTCCTTGATCTCGTACTTGGTGAAGCTGCCGGCCGGGATTTCCACGGCCAGGTTGGCTTCCTCCGGCGCTTCCTTCGGCTGGGCGGCCAGGAACGGGTGCAGCACCGCGTTGCTGGCGAGACTGGCGCCGGTGAGCAGCAGCAGTGCGGCGGCCAGGGCGATCAGAGCAATCTTGGGTTGCGGGTTCATGGCAGTCCTTATTCCCAGCAGCGGTCGGCGCGACCCTTCAGGGTCTGGGTGCGCGTGCAGTCGCGGGGGGCGATGCGGCCCTCGGTGAGTTCGGTCTTGCGCTTGCTGCCGTCGGCCTCGCGGTTGAGTTCGAAGCCGTCGTACAGGCGGCCGGTGACCGTGCGTGCTTCATAGCGCAGGTGCCGTGGATCGATCGTGAGCACCTGGTACAGCTGGGTGTCCTCACCGACCGGCGCCATCGTCGCGCGGGCTTCGTCGGACAGCCGGTACTGCTTGGGACCGGCCACGGTCACCACGTACTGCGGGGTGGCCGCCTGGCCTTCGCCACGGCGCCCGTAGGTGTGGTCGTGGCCCTGCAGCACCAGGTCCACGTTGTGGCGGCGCACCACCGGCAGCAGCACATCGCGCAGCTCGGCGTTCTCGCGTCCCTCGCGCGGCGAATAGAACGGCTGGTGCAGCAGCACGATGCTCCACGGGTGTGGGTTGTCGGCCAGCACCTTGTCCAGCCACGCCGCCTGCGCCTGGGCCGTGCCCAGGTCCAGCGCCGAGGTGCCGTCCAGCACGGCGATGCGCACGCCCTGGTAGTCGAACCAGTAGGTGCTGGTGGCCGCGGCATCCACGCCGTTGCGCGGCAGGGCGAAGGTCACCGGCCAGTGCCGGCCCAGCACGCGGCGTTCCTGCGGGGTGTCTTCGAATTCCTCGAAGTACTCATGGTTGCCGATCGCCGGTGCCACTGCGGTTTCCTGCGGCAGCCAGCCGGCGGCAGCGAACCACTCGCCCCACTCGCTGTCGTCCACGCCGTCACCGCCACTTACGAGGTCACCGGCAAACAGGGTCAGGCGCACATCCGGTGCGGCCTTGATGCCGGCACGCAGCACGCGCGAGACGTGGCTGACGTTCTTGTTCTGGGTGTCGCCGAAGTACAGCAGGGTCAATGGCTGGTCGGCCCGCCCGGCGGTACGCAGCTGGTTCCAGGCGCTCCAGGTGCCATTGCCCTGCACCCGCCACAGGTACAGCGTATCCGGCGCCAGGCCAGCGACGTCGGCACGGTGATGGTGCGAAGGGCCCAGTTCGGTGTCCAGCGTCGCGGTCACGGCGGTGACGCGCGTTGGCGTGCCGACATCGGGCGAGTCGCCTGCAACGACCCATTCCAGCAGCGGCGTGCTGACGCTGGTATCGGTACGCCACGCCACGGCGAAGCCCCGCGATGCGTCCTGCGTCGGCGATGCCACGATGCGGTCCGGGAAGCCGGTCGCCGCGTAATGCCGGTTGCCGGCCGGCACCTGGGTGTTCGGTTCGGCCTTGCCCTCCGGCCTTGCCCAGCTGGCGGCGCTGCCCAGCAGCAGCACGACCGCGAGCGCGCGGGCGCATGCATGGATACCGCTCACTTTGCACACTCCAGCGGCAGCGACAGCTGTTTGGCCACGCTGGCCCAGTCGAACGCGACCACGCCCTGGTCGTCATGCACGGCATACAGCGCGCCATGCGGGAAGCGCGGCGAGGCGGCCTGGTCCAGCCAGATGCCGTCGGTATTGGCCACCGTGTTGCCCTGGAACGCGCCGACATGCTTCAGCGTGTGGCGGTCGAACAGGTGGAACACGCTGCGATCCTTGCCCTGTTCGGTGGTGATCCACCAGCCGTCCTTGCCGCAGGTGCGCAGCATCACGCCTTCGGCCTGCGCCTTGAACGCATCGCGGCCGAAGGTGGTGCCGCTGAATTTCCCTTGCAGCGAGTACACCTTGATTTCGCTGGCATAGGTTTCGTCTTCTTCGGCGATCAGCAGGCGGTCGTTGGCCGGATCGCCCCAGATCGATTCAACCACGCGCAGGGCGCCCTTCTCGCTGGTGTCGCCGATGCTGCCGACCAGGCTGGCCTGCGCCTTGCCGTCCGCCACCTGCAGTGCGTAACGACGCACGCGCTTGTCCAGTTCGGCCAGCGGCGGCAGCACGTCGTTGCCCTGCGCATCTTCGCCGGCATCGTAGGAATCGGTCACGTACACGTCGTAGCCGCTGGCCTGCTTGTTGACCCACAGTCCATACGGCTTGCGCAGGTCATCGGCCGCGAACGTCCCCAGCGGGGTGAATGACGGCAGCTGCAGCACCTGCACGCGATGGTTGTCGCGCTCCACGATCAGCACCAGGTCGTCGACCACGGCGATGCCGTTGGGGCGGACGAATTGGCCCGGGGCGGTGCCAGTGCTGCCGACATCGCGCAGGTGCGCGCCGGTCTGGCCGTCATAGACCACCAGCTTGTCAGTGGCCTTGGCGGTGGCGATCAGCCACACCTGCCCTTCCGGCGAGGTCCAGCTGGCCGGTGAATCGATGTTGTCGGCCGGGGTCATCGGGGTGAGGAACGCTTCGGCCACGGTGGCCACCGAGCGCCCGGTAGTCGCCGCCGCCGGGTCTGCTGCCGGTGCGTTCGATGCCGCCGGTTCCGGCGTGACGGCCGGTCTGCAGCCGGCCAGCAGCGCCAGCGCGAGCAGGCCCAGTGCGGGACCTGCGCGCATCACAGCGCCACCTTCAGGCCGAGCGCGTAGGTGCGGCCGTATTCTTCGTTCTGCAGGGTGCGCGAACGCACGCCCTGGTAGAGCTCCAGCGGCTTGTCGAGCAGGTTCTGCGCTTCCAGGTACACGCTTACGTTCTCGGTGATCTTGTAGTCCAGGCTGAAATCGAGCTGGGTATTGGGTGCCACGAAGATGTCGTAAGCGCGGCTGTCGCCCAGCGTATCCAGGTACTCGCTGCGGTAGACGGCGGCAAGGCGGGTGCTGAAGCCGGCCTTCTCGTAACCCAGGTGTGCGCTGTACACGTGCTTGGAGGCACGCGGCAGGGTGAAGTCCTCGTCGGCACGGCCATCCAGGCCCGGGTCGAAATCGGTGTCCAACCAGGTGCCGCTGGCACCGACCAGCAGGCCATCCCAGCCGGCGGGCAGGAAGCTGAGCTGCTGCTGCCAGTTGAACTCGGCGCCGTAGACCTTGGCCTTGTCGCCGTTGATCACGCGGGTGACGTCGAAGCCGGGGTATTCGGGATCGCTGTCGCTGACGGTGTTGACGATGTAGCCGTCGATGGATTTATGGAACAGGCCCAGCGAGAGGATGCCGGTGCTGCCGATGTAGCGCTCGAACGAGAGGTCCACGTTGCTGGATTCGTACGGATCCAGTTCCGGGTTGCCCAGCCGCACTTCCTCGTCGCCGCGGTTGTAGCCGATGCGCGGGGCGATGTCGCCGAACGACGGGCGCGACACGGTCTTGTTGGCGGCTGCGCGCAGCACCCAGTCGCTGCCGGCGTCGTAACGCAGGTGCAGGCCGGGCAGCACGTTGGTGTAGCTGCGGTCGGCGGTGAGCGGGGTCACGGTGTAGCTGCGGCCGTTGGCGGCCACGTCCACCTGGTTGCCGGTGGCCTGGAACTGGGTGTTTTCCACCCGCACGCCGCCGATGATGCGCAGGTTGCCGACGTCCCAGGTGCCCATGGCATAGCTGGCGAAGATGTCTTCGCTGGCGGTGTAATCCTCTTCCAGCGAGGTCATCGCGTTGGCGCCGACATCCTGCGGGCGGGCGCTGTACTGGCTGCCGAACCGGGCCCAGTAGCGACGCATCGCATCCGAGCTCATGCCCTGGCCAAGGCTGCCGCCACGGTGGTCGGGCGTGGTGGTGGTCCAGTCGGACAACGCCACGTCCGGACCCACGCGCAGTTCGCGCTCGTCGGTGTCCACGTCGCGATCGCGCCAGCGGCCCAGCAGGCCGAACTTGTAACTGCTGTTGTCGCCGTCGAAGCGGATGTTGACCTGGGCGCTGTGCTCCTTGTCGTCCACGCGCTTGGGCGAGACCACGAAACGGTCGAAGTCGTAGTTGCCGTTGTCCATCCAGCTGGCATCGCTGAGCGTGTAGCGCGGGATGCCGCTGTTCTGGTCGACGGTGGCGGCCAGGTCATCGCCGTTGTACTCGAAGCGCGCTTCCATCTCGTCGTTGACCCGTTCTTCGGTACGGGTGTAACCAACCTTGTAATCCAGCACGGCGTTGGTCAGGCGGTTCTCGCCGCCCAGGCTGGCGGCGAAGGTGTTTTCCTTCTTGGTGCGGTAGCGCATGCGCTTCTGGATCGCATCGGCCGGCAGGTCATCGACCCGGAACTGGTTGTTGCCCAGCGCGGTGACCTCGCCGTCCCCGAAGTTGAAAATGGTGCGCTGGCGGGTTTCGGCGTCGTCGAACTGGCTGTACAGGGTGCGCAGGTAGTACTGGCTGTCTTCGCTGGGGCGCCAGTCGAAATTGAGGTTGGCGCCGATGCGCTTGCGCTCGATCTCATACTTGCGGTGCTGCAGGCTGTTGGCGAACAGCTCGTCTTCGCTGCCGCCGTCGAATTCGCCGTACTCGACTTCGCTGTTGTCGGACTCGAACCTGCGGTTCTGGTAGTTCACGCCCAGCGCCACGCCGAAGGTATCGGCGAACACTTCGCTGTAGTTGAACGCGGCCTTGGGGCTGGTGTGCCCGGACAGCTCCTGGTGGCTGGCTTCGATCTTGCCGCGCAGGCTGCGCCCGTCGCGGTCGAACGCCGAGGCCGACTCGACCAGGATCGCGCCGCCGATGGCATCGCCCGGCATGTCCGGCGTGGGCGACTTGACCACGCGCAGGCGCTCGGTCGAGTCGGAGGGGATCACGTCCAGCGGTGCGGCGCGGCTGGAATCTTCGGGCGTGCCCACGGCGACGCCGTCGATGCTGACGCTGTTGAGGTTGGCATCCAGGCCGCGCACCACCACGAAACGGCCCTCGCCCTGGTCACGGGTGACGCTGACGCCGGGCAGGCGCTGCAGCGATTCGGCCACGTTCTTGTCCGGGTAGACGCCCATGGCATCGGACGATACCGCGTCCTGGATGGCGTCGCTGCTGCGCTTGAGGTCGACCGCGCGGGTCTGCGATTCCAGCTGCGGGCGCACTTCCACCCGGTCCAGCTCGGTGGCTGCGGCAGCGCCGGCGAGCTCCCCGCTCGCGGCGGCCACGGCAGGCGCGGTGGACAGGACCAGCAACGACAGGCTGATGGCCAGCCCCAACGGCGATTTGTTCTGCACGGCTTCCCCAACGGTGTAAAGGTTGGGTCAGCACGGTATGTCCGGGAGGTTGCATGAACGTGACACCGGTGGCGATTGTGACGCTCGGGGGCGGGCTATGGCCGGCCATGGCACCGGTGCGGCAAAATGGCGTTCTCCCCGTTTTGTTGGCATTCCCATGAAAATCGTAGAAGTTCGCCACCCGCTGGTGCAGCACAAGATCGGCCTGATGCGCGATGCGTCCCTGAGCACCAAGGACTTCCGCGAGCTGGCAAACGAGCTGGGCGGCCTGCTGGCCTACGAGGCCACCGCCGACCTGGACACCGAAGCGCACACCCTTTCCGGCTGGGCCGGCCCGGTGACCGTGCAGCGCATCGCGGGCGCGAAAATCACCGTGGTGCCGATCCTGCGCGCCGGGCTGGGCATGCTCAGCGGCGTGCTGTCGCTGATTCCGGCGGCGCGGGTCAGCGTGGTCGGCCTGCAGCGTGATGAGGAAACCCTGCAGCCGGTGCCCTACTTCGAGCGCCTCACCGGCCGCCTGGAAGAGCGCGATGCGCTGATCCTGGACCCGATGCTGGCCACTGGCGGCACCCTGATCGCCACCATCGACATGCTCAAGCGCGCCGGGGCGCGGCGGATCAAGGGCATTTTCCTGGTGGCCGCGCCGGAAGGCATCGCGGCCGTGCAGGCGGCGCACCCCGATGTGGAGATCTTCACTGCCGCGATCGATGCGCGGCTCAACGAGAAGGGCTACATCCTGCCGGGCCTGGGCGATGCCGGTGACCGCATCTTCGGGACCCGCGTGGCCGGTTGATCCGCGCGCCGTCAGGCCAGCGCGCGGGCCTTCAATTCACCCTGTTCGTGGGCGGTACCGAACCGCCCTTTCTCATCGCGGGTGACCTGGGCCAGCGCGCATTCGGGGTCGTGGGTAAAGAACAGGTGCACGTTGCGCGCCAGTTTGTCTTCCAGGAAGCTGCGCTTCTCGTCGATCAGCAGTTCGGCGTTGCGGTCGTAGCCCATGGTGATCGGCACGTGCACCCATGAACGCCCGGGAATCAGGTCGGCACAGAACACCACGCCACCGCGCGGCTCGCCCTGCACTTGTTCGGGGCCGACGATCTCGGCCAGCATCAGGCCCGGGGTGTGCCCATCGCTGAAGCTGAAACGCACGCTTGTGCCCAGCGTGCGCGAATACGGCCCCTGCACGATCTCCAACCGCCCGCTGTCGCGCAGCAGCTGCGGCAGTTCGGGGATGAAGCTGGCGCGGTCGCGCGGGTGCGGATCCAGCGCGCGTTCCCAGTGCTCGGCACCGACCAGGAAGGTCGCGTTGGGGAACAGCAGCTCCGGCGCGCGGCCTTCGCTCCACGGCGCCAGCAGGCCACCGGCGTGGTCGAAATGCAGGTGGCTGAGCACCACCACGTCGATGTCCTCATGCTCGAAGCCAGCTTCGCGCAACGATTCGATCAGCACGTGGCTGGGTTCCTGCACGCCGTAACGATCGCGCAGCTTCGGCTCGAAGAACGCGCCGATACCGGTTTCGAACAGCACGGTCCTGCCGGCCAGCGGGCTGGCCAGCAGGGCGCGGCAGGCCAGTTCGATCCGGTTGAGATCGTCCGGTACCGCCCATTTTTCCCAGACCGCACGCGGCGCATTGCCAAACATCGCGCCGCCATCGAGCTTCTGTGAGTTACCGCGGATGGACCATAGTTTCATCGGTAAATTATCCGGCGGGCTGCGTTAATAATTCGCTATCCGCCGGCATGAAAAACCCCGCCGTGGCGGGGTTTCTGGTTTACCGTGCCGCCGCAGGAGCGACGGCTCCCGAACCGACCGGGTTGCGCGGGTCGCTGCCCACGCTGAGCTGGTTGCTGCGGCGGTTCCACTCCACCGTCTGCAGGTTGCCCCACACATGGCTGGAGCCGCGCCCGCCTTCGGCGCTGTCGCCGGGCAGGTCGATCTTGTGGCCCATCGCCTGCAGCTGCTGGATGGTGCCCGCATCGAACGCACCGGTTTCAGCCTCGATCACGTCCGGCAGCCACTGGTGGTGGAAGCGCGGCAACGCCGCAACCTGCTGGGCGTCGAGGCCATCGTCGTAGCCCAGCACGCCCAGCAGCACCATGGTGATGATGCGGCTGCCGCCCGGGGTGCCGAGCACCACGACCTTGTCGGCCGATTCCATGAAGGTCGGGGTCATCGAGCTGAGCATGCGCTTGCCCGGCTTGGGCGCGTTGGCCGCATACCCCATCACGCCGAACGCGTTGGGCGTGCCCGGCTTGAGCGCGAAGTCGTCCATCTCGTTGTTGAGCAGCACGCCGGTGCCCGACGGAATCAGGCCCGAGCCGTACAGCAGGTTCACGGTCTGGGTGGCGCCCACGCGGTTGCCCTGCTGGTCGATGATCGAGAAGTGGGTGGTCTCGTCGTCTTCCAGCGGGGTCGGGTTGCCCGACAGCAGGTCGCTGGGGGTGGCCTTTTCCGGGTGGATGGTGGCACGCAGGCCCTGGGCGTAGTCGCGGCTGGTCAGTACTTTCTGCGGAATCTGCACGAAGTCCGGATCGCCCAGGAAGAAGGTGCGGTCACGGAACGCGCGGCGCATCGATTCCACCACCAGGTGGGTGCGGTGGGCCGGATCCATCGCCTTCAGGTCCCAGCCTTCCAGGATCTGCAGCATCGAGGCCAGTGCGATGCCACCGGACGACGGCGGCGAGGCGGTGGTGATCTTCCAGTCGCGGTAATTGAACACGATCGGTTCGCGCTGCTTGACCCGGTAGCCGGCCAGCTCGTCGGCCGTCCACTTGCCACCGGCCTGCTTCACCCCGGCCAGCAGGAGCTTGCCGGTCTGGCCCTTGTAGAAGCCATCGAACCCGCCTGCGGCCAGGCGCTCCAGCGTCTGCGCCAGCTCCGGCTGCTTGAACACATCACCTTCGGCGATCGGCTTGCCATTGCGCAGGTACACCTCGCGCGTGCCGGGGTACCGCTCCATCACTTCACGGCGCGAGGCATAGCCCTTGGCCATGCGCGCATACACCGGGAAACCCTCGCGGGCGATGCGGATCGCCGGGGCCAGCGACGCCTGCAGCGGCAGCTTGCCGTGCTTGGCCGACAGCTCCACCAGCGCCGCCGGCAGGCCGGGAATGCCGGCCGACCACGGGCCGTTCACCGACCGGTCGCGGTCCAGCTCGCCCTTCCCGTCCAGGAATGCTTCGGGGGTCGCGGCGGCCGGCGCGGTCTCGCGCGCGTCCAGCATCACGTCCTTGCCGGTCTTCGCGTCGTGCAGCAGGAAGAAGCCACCGCCGCCCAGGCCGGAGCTGATCGGTTCAACCACTGCCAGGGTGGACGACACCGCCACTGCGGCGTCAAACGCGTTGCCGCCCTTGGCCAGGATCTCCATGCCCGCTTCGGTGGCCAGGTGATGCCCACTGGCGATGGCGGCGCCTTCAGGATGCGCGGCCAGCGTGGCCTGCGGCGCAGGCTCGGCGGCCCAAAGGGCCGATGTCCACAGCAGGAGCAGCAGCAACCAGCGACGGGAGGGGGTGTTCATTCGGGCGCAGACTCCACATAGAGTTCGGGATGATCGCGCTGGAGCCCATGCAGCTTGGCCAGCAGCGCTTCCTGGGTTTCGGGAATGTCCGGATCGGGATCGATGCATTCCACCGGGCAGACGACCACGCACTGCGGTTCGTCGAAATGCCCCACGCATTCGGTGCAGCGTGCAGGGTCGATCACGTAGATGGTTTCACCCATCGAGATGGCCTGGTTGGGACAGGCGGGCTCGCATACGTCACAGTTGACGCAGAGCTCATTGATTTTCAGCGACATGGCGTTACTCCACGCCAGTGCCGGCAGAGGAAAACCGGCCTGCGCAGCTGCGCGGGCCGGTCAACGGCGGCGTCCACGAAGGACGCCGCCCGGGCCGCGCACACGTGCGCGGCCGCCATGGCACGGCTTACTTGGCTTCGACGAAGATGTACTCGGCGCCGGTCGGCTGGACGATCGACTGGACGCGGGCGTTGTCGGCCGCCTGGCCGATGAACACCACGCGCACACCCTTCATCGAGTCGGCGGACACGTCCTTGAACACGGCCTGGATCATGTCGGCCATCTTGCCCGAGGCGGACGAACCGAAGGCCAGCATGTTGCCCGGCTGCACGCCACGGGCGACAGCAGCGGTGGCGCTCTCGACCTGGCGGTCGTACTTGGCCTGGAACTCCGGATCCGATTCCGGCGAGAGGTAGTACAGGAACGGGCTGTTGGTGATGTTGCCCATGTTCTGCACGGCGACGGACTGCAGGTACTTCTTCCAGCCCGCATCGTCATCCTTGGCCGGGGCGACGAGCGCCTGCTGGGCATCGGCGACCGGTGCGGCTTCTTCCTTCTTGCAGGCGGTGAACGCCAGCGCGAACGACGCGATCAACATGGCACGCATGGTGTTGTTCATGGAGTCTCCCTCTTGGTGATGCTTGGTATGTGTGGGTCTTGGGGTTTACGTGGGGCCAGACTTCGCTTCGCGGACCTTGCGCAGCGCCTCGAGCACCGAGGCCGGCACGAAGCCGGACACGTCGCCGCCAAGACGGGCGATCTCGCGGACCAGCGAGGACGAAATGAAGCTGTGCTGCTCGGCCGGGGTCAGGAACAACGTCTCGACCTCCGGAATCAGGTGGCGGTTCATGCTGGCCATCTGGAATTCGTATTCAAAATCGGAGACCGCGCGCAGGCCGCGCAGCAGCACCCCGCCCTGCTCGGAGCGCACGAAGTGTGCCAGCAGGGTGTCGAAACCGCGCACTTCCACGTTGCGGTGGTGGGCCAGCGCATCGCGCGCCAGCGACACCCGCAGCTCCAGCGGCAGCGAAGGACCCTTGGACGGGCTCTGCGCCACGCCGACCACCAGCTTCTCGAACAACGGCGCGGCCCGGTTCACCAGGTCGATGTGACCGTTGGTGATCGGATCGAAGGTGCCCGGGTATACGGCGATGCGGCGGTTGGCTGCGGTCATGCGGAAGCTACGCGTTCTGATCTGGTGAAAGTGTAGCAGTGGCGCGCCTGTACAGGGCAAAGCGGACCTCGCGGGTACCGCCCTCCCGGTGCAGCAGCCAGCCCGGCGGCAGGCGCAGGGTCTGCCCGGCCGGCGACTCCAGGTACAGCCAGGCATCGGTCGCCAGGTGCGGCCCCAGCCCCGCCAGCACGGCCTCCCACAGCCCGTCGGCGAACGGCGGGTCGATGAAGGCGATGTCGGCCAGCCCCGACGGCCGCTGGCCCAGCCAGTGCAGCGCATCGCCCTGCACCACCTCGATCTGGCCCTGGGCGCCCAGTCTGGCCACCGATTCGCGCAGCTGGCGGGCCAGCGCGGCATCGCGCTCCACCAGCGTGGCCTGGGCCGCCCCGCGCGACACCGCTTCCAGTCCCAGCGCGCCGCTGCCGGCGAACAGGTCCAGCACCCGGGCCCCGCCCAGGCGCGGCATCAGCCAGTTGAACAGGGTTTCCCGGACCCGGTCGCTGCTGGGCCGCAGGCCCGGCGCCAGCGGCACCGGCAGCTTGGTATTGCGCCATTTGCCGCCAATGATGCGGACCTGGCCTACGGGGTGGGATGCGGGGGAACGTGAATTCATCCGCCAAGAATACCGTGACCCCATTGAAACGCTGCCATCTTGAAATCGGGACAATCCGTCCTTACCCCTTGTGCAGCCGCCGCGCCGGGCGCGGCACCGTCCAAGGAGCACTCCCCGATGACCGAGCAGACCCACAAAGAAACCCTGGGCTTCCAGACCGAAGTGAAGCAGCTGCTGCAGCTGATGATCCACTCGCTGTACTCCAACAAGGAAATCTTCCTTCGCGAGCTCATCTCCAACGCCGCCGATGCCTCGGACAAACTGCGCTTCGAAGCGCTGACCCAGCCGGGCCTGCTCGAAAGCGATGGTGAACTGCGCATCCAGGTCAGCGTCGACCCGCAGGCGCATACCCTGACCATCGACGACAACGGCATCGGCATGAGCCGCGACGAGGCCGTCGCCCACCTGGGCACCATCGCCAAGTCGGGCACCGGCGACTTCCTGCGCCAGCTGTCCGGCGACCAGAAGAAGGACTCGCAGCTGATCGGCCAGTTCGGCGTCGGCTTCTACAGCGCCTTCATCGTGGCCGACCAGGTCGACGTGTACTCGCGCCGCGCCGGCCTGCCGGCCAGCGAAGGCGTGCACTGGTCCTCGCGTGGCGAGGGCGAGTTCGACGTGGAAACCATCGACAAACCGGAACGCGGCACCCGCATCGTGCTGCACCTCAAGGATGACCAGCAGGACTTCGCCGATGCCTGGCGCCTGCGCGGCATCATCAAGAAGTACTCCGACCACATCGGCCTGCCGATCCAGATGGCCAGGGAACACCACGGCGACGACGCCCCGGCCGAAGTCGAGTGGGAGACCGTCAACCGCGCCAGTGCGCTGTGGACCCGCCCGCGCACCGAGATCAGCGACGCCGAGTACCAGGAGTTCTACAAGCACGCCGCGCACGACCACCAGGACCCGCTGGCGTGGAGCCACAACAAGGTCGAAGGAAAGCTCGAGTACACGTCGCTGCTGTACGTCCCCGGCCACGCGCCGTTCGACCTGTACCACCGCGACGCGCCCAAGGGCCTGAAACTGTACGTGCAGCGCGTGTTCGTGATGGACCAGGCCGAGCAGTTCCTGCCGCTGTACCTGCGCTTCATCAAGGGCGTGGTCGATTCCAATGACCTGTCGCTCAACGTGTCGCGCGAAATCCTGCAGTCCGGCCCGGTCATCGATTCGATGAAGTCGGCGCTGACCAAGCGCTCGCTGGACATGCTGGAAAAGCTGGCTGCCGACAAGCCCGAGGTGTATGCCGGGTTCTGGAAGCAGTTCGGCCAGGTGCTGAAGGAAGGCCCCGCCGAAGACTTCAACAACCGCGAGAAGATCGCCGGCCTGCTGCGCTTCGCCTCCACCCATGACGCCAGCGGCGAGCAGAACGTGTCGCTGGCCGATTACATCGGCCGCATGATCGAAGGCCAGGACAAGATCTACTTCCTGACCGGCGACAGCCACACCCAGGTCAAGGACAGCCCGCACCTGGAAGTGTTCCGCAAGAAGGGCATCGAAGTGCTGCTGCTCACCGACCGCATCGACGAGTGGCTGATGGGCTACCTGACCGAGTTCGACGGCAAGTCGTTCGTGGATGTGGCGCGTGGCGACCTCGACCTGGGCGCGCTGGAAACAGCCGAAGACAAGCAGGCGCAGGAAGCGGCCGCCAAGGACAAGCAGGGCCTGGTCGAGCGGATCAAGGGCGCGCTGGGCGATGACGTGGCCGATGTGCGCGTGTCGCACCGCCTGACCGATTCGCCGGCCATCCTCGCCATCGGCGAACAGGACCTGGGCCTGCAGATGCGCCAGATCCTGGAGGCCAGCGGCCAGAAGGTGCCCGACAGCAAGCCGGTGTTCGAGTTCAACCCGGCCCACCCGCTGATCGGCAAGCTGGACCAGGAAGCCGATGCCGCCCGCTTCGGCGACCTGAGCCGGGTGCTGTTCGACCAGGCCGCGCTGGCTGCGGGCGATACGCTGAAGGATCCGGCGGCTTATGTGCGCCGGTTGAACAAGTTGTTGCTGGAATTGTCCGCCTGAGCGGCGTACCGACCAACGGTCGGTACCTACCAGTGATCTGCGGCGTACCGACCAACGGTCGGTACCCGGCCCTTCTTGCGGGGTAGCGCACGACCGTTGGTCGTGCGCAGGCGCCGGAAGCCCCGCGACCCGTCCGCCGCTCCACGCGGGCCTTACGGGCCCGGGTGGTAGCATATCCCCCTGATTTCAGCGCCGAATCCCATGCTCAGTTTCTTCCGTCGCAAAAAGCCCCAGGACGCTCCGCAGGACGCGCCCAAGACCCAGCACTACACCGCTGAGGAACTGGCCGCCGCGTTCCCGTCCGCCGCCACTGAGGCCGAGCCGGTCGTACCGGCTGCCGCGCCCGCCGTCGAGCCCACGCCCATCGCAGCACCGGCAGCACCGGTGGCGACGCCCGGCGTCGACGCAGTCGCTCCCGTGAGCACGCCAGCGGCCCAGGTCGATGCACCCCGCATCGAAGCCGTGCAGGCGGCACCCACCCCGCTCTATCCGCCCGCGCCGGTCGTGGTCGCCACCGATATCGTGCAGGAAGCGGTGCAGCCGCTGGCCGCACCGACCGCCTTCGATGAAGCGGCACCCGCCGCGCCCGGCAAGATCGGTTGGCGAGACCGCCTGCGCAACAGCGTCATCGCGCGCAGCTTCGGCGGCCTGTTCTCGCGCAACCCCAAGCTCGACGACGACCTGCTCGATGAGCTGGAAACCGCCCTGATCACCGCTGATGTCGGCGTGGGTGCCACCACCGCACTGGTGGAAGGCCTGCGCAAGCGCATGAAGGCGCGCGAATTCACCGACGCCAACGCGTTGTTGAGGGCGCTGCGCGCCGACCTGATCGCGATCCTGCAGCCGGTCTCCCGCCCGTTGGTGATCGACCGCAGCGCAAAGCCGTTCGTGATCCTCACCGTCGGCGTCAACGGCGTCGGCAAGACCACCACCATCGGCAAGCTGGCCAAGCGCTTCAAGGAAGATGGCCACAGCCTGATGCTGGCCGCCGGCGATACCTTCCGCGCCGCCGCCGTGGCGCAGCTGCAGGCCTGGGGCGAGCGCAACGGCGTGGCCGTGGTCGCCCAGGGCCAGAACGCCGATGCCGCCTCGGTGGCATTCGATGCGCTGCAGGCCGGCAAGGCACGCGGCACCGGGGTGCTGATCGCCGATACCGCCGGCCGCCTGCATACCCAGGGCGGGCTGATGAACGAGCTGGGCAAGATCCGCCGCGTGCTGGGCAAGATCGATGAAAGCGCGCCGCACGAGGTGCTGATGGTCATTGACGGCACCACCGGCCAGAACGCGCTCTCGCAGCTGCGCCAGTTCCATGCCGCAGTCAATGTGACCGGCCTGGTGGTGACCAAGCTGGATGGCACCGCCAAGGGCGGCGTGGTGTTCGCGCTGGCGCGCGAATTCGGCATTCCGATCCGCTTCGCCGGCATCGGCGAGCGCCCCGAAGACCTGCGCGTGTTTGATCCGGAAGCGTTCGTGGATGCGTTGCTGCCGGAAGCGCTGGGCGGTTGATGTCGCCCGCCATCGCCGACGCGTTCGTCGACCGGCTGCTGCCGTGGTTCGACGGCCATGGCCGGCATGACCTGCCCTGGCAGCATCCGCGCACGCCGTATCGGGTGTGGTTGTCGGAAATCATGCTGCAGCAGACCCAGGTCGCCACGGTCATTCCGTACTTCCTGAAGTTTCTTGCCGTGTTCCCCACCCTGCCCGATCTCGCCGCCGCCAGCAACGACGCGGTGATGGCGCAGTGGGCCGGCTTGGGCTACTACGCCCGCGCGCGCAACCTGCATGCCGCCGCGCAGCGCTGTGTCGCACTGCACGGCGGCGAGCTGCCGCGCGACGTCGATGCCCTGCATGCACTGCCGGGCATCGGCCGCAGCACCGCCGGCGCGATCCTCAGCCAGGCCTGGAACGAGCGCTTCGCGATCCTCGATGGCAACGTCAAGCGCGTGCTCACCCGCTACCACGGCATCGAAGGATTCCCCGGCCTGCCGGCGGTCGAAAAGGTGTTGTGGGCGCTGGCAGAGCTGCACGTGGAGCATGTTCCCGGCGGCCGTTTGGCCGATTACACGCAGGCGCAGATGGACCTGGGCGCCACGGTCTGCACCCGCAGCCGGCCGGCCTGCGTGATCTGCCCGCTGCAGGACGACTGCGTGGCGCGCCGCGAAGGCCGCAGCGACCAGCTGCCCACCCCGAAGCCCAGCAAGGTCCTGCCCGAACGCGAGGCCGTGGCGCTGCTGCTGCGCGATGCACAGGGCCGCGTGCTGCTGCAGAAGCGCCCGGACACCGGCGTCTGGGCGCAGCTGTGGACGCTGCCGCAGGCCGACAGCGGCACCGCGCTGCAGGACTGGTTCGATGCGCATGTGCTGGGCTCGCTGGAAGATGCCGAAGAGCTGCCGGTGCTGCAGCACACCTTCAGCCACTATCGCCTGCACCTGCAGATCCTGTCGCGGCAGGTGGATGGCCTGCGCAATGACATTGCCGGCCTGCGCTGGGTCCCGGCGCAGGAGCTGCCCAGCCTGGGTCTGCCCGCGCCGATCCGAAAACTGCTGGAAAACGGAAGTAGCCGTAAACTACGCGCTGCAACGACTTTGAAGAGGATCGAGTAGCCCATGGCCCGCACCGTTTTCTGCCAGTACGAACAACGCGACACCGATGGGCTGGATTTCGTGCCCTATCCCGGCGAGCTGGGCCAGCGCATCTTCAACGGCATCGGCAAGACCGCCTGGGCCGCGTGGCTCGCGCACCAGACGATGCTGATCAACGAAAACCGGTTGTCGCCGCGCGATCCGAAGCATCGCGCGTTCCTCGAAGACGAGCTGGTGAAGTACCTCTTCAGCGGTGGCGCCGAGAAGCCGGCCGGGTTCGTTCCCGAGGCCTGACAACCGCGGCCGACCTATTCCGCAGGCGGCGTTTGCCCTGCTTCGCGCTCCTGCACCTGCGCCTGGCGCATTTCCTGCTCCGAGGAGCGCAGCGCCTTGACGTCCAGTGGGCGGATCGCGCCGATGAAGCACGGAACGCTCGGGCCGTGGTTGGGATCGCGGACCAGCACCCGGTCGAAGCGCGATGACACCTGCCCGGTCTGGCTGGTCAGCCCGATCGCGGTAGCGTAACTGAGCCCGTAACACGGGCCGCGCAGTTCAATGAGATAGGCCTCGCTGGGGCGGGTCCACACCGCCAGCGCGCTGTCGCCCAGTTCGGTCCAGCCATTGAGCGAGCCGAAGTAGCGCATCGACGGTTGCGGCGGGCCGGCGTGGGCGCGGTACAGCTCCAGGCGTTCGGCGCTGCTCAGGCGGCCGGTGGCACAACCGGCCAGCACCAGGCCCATTGCAACGATGGCGACAAGCGTTTTCATGGCACCTCCGCGTTGGGGAACAAGGCGATCATGCACCCGCTGCCGCCGGCCCGCAGGTTCGGGCGGGCGGCTGTTCAGCTGCCAGCTCAGACCTCGGCGTGGGCCAGGGCGTGCAGCCGGCCTTCGCGCAGTTCCAGCACGCGGTCCAGCTTGCGCGCCAGGCTGCGGTCGTGGGTCACCAGCACCAGGCTGGTGTGGTGGGCGCGGTTGAGGTCCAGCATCAGCTCGAACACGGTCGCGGCGGTCTTGTCGTCCAGGTTGCCGGTCGGCTCGTCGCCCAGCACGCAGGCCGGGCGGTTGACCAGCGCACGGGCCACGGCGGCCCGCTGGCGCTCGCCACCGGACAGCTCGCCCGGCTTGTGCTCCAGGCGGTGGCCCAGGCCCACCGATTCCAGCAGTGCCTTTGCGCGTGATCGGGCATCGGCCACCTCTTCGCCACCCAGCAGCACCGGCATCATCACGTTTTCCAGCGCGGTGAATTCGGGCAGCAGGTGGTGGAACTGGTACACGAAGCCCAGCGCGCGGTTGCGCAGGCGGCCGCGCTGGCTGTCGGACAGCGACGACATCTGGTTGCCGGCCACGAACACTTCGCCGGCGGTCGGCGTGTCCAGCCCGCCCAGCAGGTGCAGCAGCGTGCTCTTGCCGGCGCCGGAGGCACCGATGATGGCGACCGTCTCGCCGGCGGCCACGCTCAGATCCAGGCCGTTGAACACCGGGGTCTGCATGCGGCCTTCGGCGTAGGTCTTGGCCAACCCCTGCGCACGGATCACTTCGTCGCCGCGGTTGATCGGCTCATTCATAGCGCAGGGCCTCCGCCGGCTGGGTGCGGGCAGCGCGCCACGCGGGGTACAGGGTGGCCAGGAAGCTCATGACCAGCGCAATGACCGTGATGATGACGATGTCCGGGGTCTGCATGTCGGTTGGCAGGCCGGTGATGTAGTACACGTCTTCGGGCAGCAGCTTGACGTTGAACAGCGTCTCGATCGCACCGAGGATGCGCTCCAGGTTCAGGGTCAAGGTGATGCCGCCGACCACGCCGAGCACGGTGCCGAAGATGCCGATCAGCGAGCCCTGCACCATGAAGACCTGCATCACCCCGCCCGGGGTCAGGCCCAGGGTGCGCAGGATCGCGATGTCGGCCTGCTTGTCGGTAACCAGCATCACCTGCGAGGAGACCAGGTTGAACGCGCCCATGGCGATGATCAGCGAGAGCAGGATGCCCATCACCACTTTTTCCATGCGCAGCGAGTGGTACAGGTTGGCGTTCTGCTGGGTCCAGTCGCTGACCCGGTAGCCGCCGCGGAGGTTGTGGGCCAGGTCCACGCCCACGTCCAGCGCCTTGTCCATGTCATGCAGCTTCAGGCGCACGCCGGTGACCCCGTCCATGCGCAGCACGCGCTCGAGGTCGGCCATGTTGGCGTAGGCCACGCCGCGGTCGATCTCGTTGTAGCCGGCCTCGAAGATACCGCTCACGGTGAAGCGCTTCAGCCGGGGCATCGCGCCCATCGGGGTGCCCTGCACTTCAGCCAGGGTCACCAGCACGGTGTCGCCGACATCCACGCCCAGCCAGATCGCCAGTTCCTGGCCGACCAGCAGGTTGTAGCTGCCTTCCTTCAGGCTGTCGAAGCTGCCCTTCTTGAGCTTGGTGTTGATCACCGACACCGCCGGCTCCAGCGCCGGGTCGATGCCCTGCACGATCGCACCCTGCACGCGGGCGCCGCTGAGCATGGCCTGGATCTCGATGTACGGCGCGGCACCGGCCACGCGCGGATCCTTGTGGGCCACCTCTACCGCATGCTGCCAGTCCGCCATTGGCGCGCCGTCGGCGGTGATCGTGGTATGTGCGGTCATCTGCAGCAGGCGGTCGCGGATTTCCTTCTGGAAACCGCTCATCACCGCCAGCGTGGTGATCAGCACGGTCACGCCCAGCGCGATGCCGAGGATCGAGGCCATGGAGATGAAGGAGATGAAGCCGTTGCGGCGCTTGGCCCGCAGGTAACGCAGGCCGATGGCTACTGGTATGGGTTTGAACATGCAGGTACGCCGGACAATTCACCCTATGGTGCCATCACGGAGGTGAACGCGGAATGGGACGGGCCCGGATCGCCAGTCGCAGTTCACGTCGGCGCGGCGGCGGCAGGGTGTCGGGCCAGAACAGACAGGCCTGCCGGCGGCCGTGCCGGCGCCAGCTTAGCTGCAGCAGCGGGCCGCGGTCATGCAGGGCGATCCCCTCCACCGGTTCGCCATCGATCTGGGCCGGGCTGTCGCCGGGCGGGATCAGGATCGAGCGCATCGGGCGGCGGCGATAGCGCCAGCCCTGCAACGCGCACCCCGTCGCGGCCAGCACGCCCAGCGGCCAGTGCGCGGCGGCAGGCAATGCGCTGGCCTGGGCGGCCCAGGGCAGCAGCAGGGCAAACAGCAGGTGCGCGGCGGTCTGCCAGCGCGAGGGGCGCCACTCAAGCCGGCAGGGCGCGGATCCGGGCAATGAGGTCGGTGAGCTCGGCATCCGGGCATACCTCGTAACCCATGAACCAGCGCCACAACTTATCGTCTTCGCAGTCGAGAAGCCGCAGGAAAACCTCGCGCTCTTCAGTGGGTGCAGTGGCCCATTGACGGTCGAGATAGCGCTCGAAAAGCTGGTCGAGCTCGCGCATGCCGCGGCGGCAGCGCCAGCGGAGTTTCTTGAGGAGGGTGGCTTCGTCCATTTCGGTGATTCCAGACTGGAGCACGTCATCCGGGTGCGCGGCAGTACACGGGCGCGTGGCGACGCGCTGAAAACAAAGGCGCCCCCTATGTCAAGGGGGCGCGGCTTCGCCGTCATGCCTTGGCAGCCACGCAGGGCGTGGCTCTACGATCAGGCGCGGCGCGCCATCATGAGCTTCTTGATCTCGGCGATCGCCAGCGCCGGGTTCAGGCCCTTCGGGCAGGTCCGGGCGCAGTTCATGATGGTGTGGCAGCGGTACAGCTTGAACGGGTCTTCCAGGTCGTCCAGGCGCGCACCGGTGTCTTCGTCGCGCGAGTCGACGATCCAACGGTAGGCCTGCAGCAGGATCGCCGGGCCCAGGTAACGCTCGCCGTTCCACCAGTAGCTCGGGCAGCTGGTCGAGCAGCACGCGCACAGGATGCACTCGTACAGGCCGTCCAGCTTCTTGCGGTCTTCCGGCGACTGCAGGCGCTCACGGTCCGGCGGCGGCGGGGTCTGGGTGCGGATCCACGGCTTGATCGAGGCGTACTGCGCGTAGAAGTGGGTCAGGTCCGGTACCAGGTCCTTGATCACGCTCATGTGCGGCAGCGGGTAGATCGGCACTTCGGCCTTGCCGCAGTCGGCGATGGCGCGGGTGCAGGCAAGCGTGTTGGTGCCGTCGATGTTCATCGCGCACGAACCGCAGATGCCCTCGCGGCACGAACGGCGGAAGGTCAGGGTCGGGTCGATCTCGTTCTTGATCTTGATCAGCGCGTCCAGGACCATCGGGCCGCAGGCGTCCAGATCGATCTCGTACGTATCGGTCCGCGGGTTGCTGTCGTCGTCGGGACTCCAGCGGTAGATCTTGAAGGTACGGGTGTTCTTCGCACCGCTCTTGGCGGGGAAGTGCTTGCCCTTTCCGATCTTGGAATTCTTTGGGAGGGAAAACTCGGCCATGGCTGTTCTCGTTGGCTCAGGCGGCTCGCGCTGCAATGCAGGCGCGGCTGGCTCGGAAGGTGAGGAAATCGATCCGCATGGCGCTTAGTAGACGCGCGGCTTGGGCGGGACCACGTCCACGTCCTTGCTCAGCGTGTACATGTGCACCGGGCGGTAATCGAAGCTGCACTTGCCGTTGTCGTCGACATTGACCAGCGTGTGCTTCTGCCAGTTGACGTCGTCGCGGTCCGGGAAGTCCTCGTGCGCGTGTGCGCCACGGCTTTCCTTGCGCTGTTCGGCCGAGTTGATCGTCGCCACCGCGTTGAGCAGCAGGTTGTTCAGCTCGTAGGTTTCGATCAGGTCCGAGTTCCACACCAGCGAACGGTCCGACACCTTGACGTCCTGGAAGGAGTCGAAGATCTCCGACATCTTGGCGCAGCCCTCTTCCAGCGTCTTGCTGGTACGGAACACCGCCGCGTCGTTCTGCATGGTGCGCTGCATGCGGTCGCGGATGACCGAGGTCGGGGTGTCGCCGTTGGCGTAACGCAGCTTGTCCAGCAGGCCCAGCGCCTTGTCGCACGCATCCGACGCCAGCGTCTTGTGCGGCTGGCCCGGCTTGATGGTGTCGGCGCAGCGGTTGGCCACCGCACGACCGAACACGACCAGGTCGAGCAGCGAGTTGGAGCCCAGGCGGTTGGCGCCGTGCACCGACACGCAGGCCGCTTCGCCGATGGCGTACAGGCCCGGCACCACGGCATCGGGGTTGTCGCCGACCTTGCGCACCACTTCACCGTGGTAGTTGGTCGGGATGCCACCCATGTTGTAGTGCACGGTCGGGATGACCGGGATCGGCTGCTTGTGCACGTCCACGCCGGCGAAGATCCGCGCGCTTTCGGCAATGCCCGGCAGCTTGTCGTCGATCACGCCCGGGCCGAGGTGGGTCAGGTCGAGCAGGATGTGGTCCTTGTGCTCGCCGACGCCGCGGCCTTCGCGGATTTCGATGGTCATCGAACGCGACACCACGTCGCGCGAGGCCAGGTCCTTGTAATGCGGTGCGTAGCGCTCCATGAAGCGCTCGCCGTTGCTGTTGCGCAGGATGCCGCCTTCGCCGCGCACGCCTTCGGTGATCAGGCAGCCCGCACCGTAGATGCCGGTGGGGTGGAACTGCACGAACTCCATGTCCTGCATCGGCAGGCCGGCACGCATGACCAGGCCGCCGCCGTCGCCGGTGCAGGTGTGGGCCGAGGTGGCGCTGAAGTAGGCACGGCCGTAGCCGCCGGTGGCCAGCACCACGCCGTGGGCGCGGAACAGGTGCAGCGAGCCGTCGGCCATGTCCAGCGCGAGCACGCCGCGGCAGACGCCTTCCTCATCGAAGATCAGGTCGAGCGCGAAGTACTCGATCATGAAGCGCGCGTTGTGCGCCAGCGACTGCTGGTACAGCGTGTGCAGCATGGCGTGGCCGGTACGGTCGGCGGCGGCGCAGGTGCGCTGCGCGGACGGGCCTTCGCCGTACTTGGTGGTCATGCCACCGAACGGGCGCTGGTAGATCTTGCCGTCTTCGGTGCGGCTGAACGGCACACCGTAGTGTTCCAGTTCGATGATGGCCGGAATCGCTTCGCGGCACATGTATTCGATCGCGTCCTGGTCGCCCAGCCAATCCGACCCCTTGATGGTGTCGAAGAAGTGGTAACGCCAGTCGTCTTCACCCATGTTGCCCAGCGCGGCGGAAATACCGCCCTGCGCGGCCACGGTGTGCGAACGGGTCGGGAAGACCTTGGTCAGGCAGACCGTCTGCAGGCCCTTGGCGGCCAGGCCGAACGTGGCACGCAGGCCGGCGCCGCCGGCGCCCACCACGACCATGTCGTATTTGTGTTCCGTAATCTTGTAAGCGGACATCTACTCTGGATTCCTGTCTTGGTGCCTGACTCAGGCAACGCCGAGCGCAATGCGGGCGACCGCAAAAACACTGACGATCGCGCCCAGCACGGCAATGAACTTCACCGTGGTCTGCAGCGCCAGGGCCAGCAACGAATTATGGATGTAGTCTTCCAGCACGACCTGCAGGCCCAGCTGGGCGTGCCAGAACATGGCCACCAGGAAGCCCACCAGCAGCACCGCGTTCCACGGCTTGGACACCGCGTCGGCGGCGGTCACGTAATCGGCGTTGACCAGGCTCAGCACGAAGATGAGGAACCAGATGGTCAGCGGGACCAGCGCGGTGGCGGTCAGGCGCTGCAGCACGAAGTGTTCGGTGCCGGTCTTGGCCGCGCCAAGGCCACGCACGTTCTTCAACGGGGTACGGAACTTGTTCATGCGGTCGCTCCCATGAAGACATAGGCCCAGACCAGCGCGGTGATCACCAGGCTGGCGATGACCGACATCCAGCTGCTGCGCACGAAGGCCGGAATGCTGAAGCCGATCGCGAAGTCCTGCACGATATGGCGGATGCCATTGCACAGGTGGTAGGCGAAGGACCAGGTCCAGGCGAACAGGAACAGCTTTCCGTACCAGCTGCCGGCGTGGCCGGTGAAGCAGTTCCAGGATTCAGGACCCATCATCAGGGCGAGCAGGCCGCCAGCGATGATCAGGGCTCCAACAGACAGAAAGATGCCGGTGGCTCGATGCAGGATCGAGGTGGCCATCTGAATCTGCCAGCGATACACCTGAAGGTGCGGGGAAAGGGGACGTTCTCTGGCGGCCATTCGCTGGGCTCGTTGTCTCGGCTGGGCGGCACAATTGCCGCGTTGGCTCAATGCTGATCAGAAATCGATGCAGCGTCCGTTTTTCTCCCAATCGCCATACCGCACCGGATCCAGTCCGCCGCGGCCACCGATCTCCACAGGCACCACCGGCGTAACGGCGAGCGGCTGCTCCTCCGGTACCAGCGGGGCTTCAGGATCGATATCGGGAGTGGGGGTTGTTTGGCCTATCATGGGTGGTCTCGCAACGCACAAATTTTAGACCCCGTTCACGTGCCTGACAACCTGCCCTTCGATTTCAGTGGTTTTCCGCGCCTTTCCGGTCACGCGCTGCTCAGCCTGCGCGGTGTGGATGCGGCGGCGTTCGCCCATGCCCAGTTCGCCAGCGATGTCACCGCCCTGCCCGTGCGGCACTGGCAGTGGAGCGCCTGGCTGAGCGCCAAGGGCCGCACCCTTGCTGTGTTTCAGCTGTTGAAGCTGGACCAGGAGCACGTGCTGCTGGTGCTGGCCGACGGCGACGCCGATGCGATTGCGTCGCAGTTACAGCGCTTCGTGTTCCGCCGCAAGGTCAAGATAGAGGTGCGCACCGATCTGGCGGTGGCCGGCAGCTTCACCGCGCCGGAAGCGGCGTCTGGCGCGGCAATTGCGCTGGAGGGTGACGCGCTGGAGCTGGACGCGGGCAGCGATGCGTTGCCGCGCACCCTGAAGATCGCACCGGCCCCGGCCGATGCAACCGCCACGGATGCGGCGTTCGAACTGGCCTGGCGCCAGTCCGACCTGCGCTACGGGGTGCCGCGCCTGGATGCCGACCAGCGCGAAACCTGGACCCCGCAGCAGCTGGGGCTGGACCGCCTGAACGGCTACAGCGTCAAGAAGGGCTGCTACCCGGGCCAGGAAATCGTGGCCCGCACTCATTTCCTGGGCAAGGCCAAGCGCGCCCTGCAGCTGCTGCGGGTGGCCGATGGCACCGCCAGTGGCGCGAAGGTCGAGCAGAACGGCGCCGCCGTTGGCACGGTGGCGAGCGCGGCCGGAGACCTGGCACTGGCGGTGCTGCCGCTGGAGATGGCCGAGGGGGCATTGAGCGTTGGCGGCGCGGAGGCCCACGGCGTCCCATTGTTGGACGGCCTCGCCCGTTGACGGGGCGACACGACCAACGGTCGTGTCCTACCGCACGCGACACGACCAACGGTCGTGTCCTACCAACTGTCCATTTCCCGGTAGGTCACGACCGTTGGTCGTGACCGGATCCATCACGCGTCGTGGTTCAACCGCTCGCCGGAATCCGCATCGAAGAAGTGCAGCCCCTGCGGCTGGATCGCCACGCGGATGGTGCCCCCCACCGCCGGCAAGGCCTGCGGTGCCACGCGCATCACCAGCGCTTGGTCGCCATGGGTCATGTTGACGAAGATCTCGTTGCCCACCGGCTCGATGCCGTCGATGGTCGCTTCAAACGCGTTGGCATCGCCCGGCACGGCCGGCTGCAGATGCTCCGGCCGGACCCCGACCGCCAACGTCCGCCCGATCCAGGACGGGTCGATGGTCGCAGCGCCCAGCGGCGCGCGCAGCGTGCCCTCCTGCACTACTACCCCGCCATCCACGCGCTGGAGCGTGCCGCGCAGCACGTTCATCGCCGGGCTGCCGAGGAAGCCGGCCACGAACAGGTTGGCCGGGCGGTCGTACAGCGCCATCGGCGTGTCGATCTGCTGGATCACCCCGTCCTTGAGCACCACGATCCGCTGGCCCAGGGTCATCGCTTCCACCTGGTCGTGGGTCACGTAGATCATCGTGGTGCCCAGCTTGCGGTGCAGCTGCGCGATCTCGGTGCGCACGCTGTGGCGCAGCTTGGCATCCAGGTTCGACAGCGGCTCATCGAGCAGGAACACCGCCGGTTCGCGCACCAGCGCACGCCCCAGCGCCACGCGCTGGCGTTGGCCGCCGGACATCGCCTTGGGCAGCTTGTCGAGCATCTCGGTCAGGCCCAGCGTCTGCGCCGCTTCGTTCACCCGCTTGGCGATGGTCGCCTTGTCGTGGCCGCGCAGCTTCAGGCCGAAGGCCAGGTTCTCGGCCACGGTCATGTGCGGGTACAGCGCATAGCTCTGGAACACCATGGCGATATCACGGTCCTTCGGCGCCACGTCGTTGACCACGCGGTCGCCGATGCTCAGCGTGCCACCGCTGATTTCCTCAAGGCCGGCGACCATGCGCAGCAGGGTCGACTTGCCACACCCCGACGGCCCCACCAGGACCATCAATTCCCCATCGGCCACTTCAAAGGTCGCGCCCTGGACGGCCACCTGGCCGTTGTCGTACACCTTGCGCACGCCCTGCAACTGCACTTTTGCCATATCACCCATTCCAGTCCGCCCGCTGCCGGGCTGTTGATGCGGAACTGCCTTCGGCCCTCCCGATGGCAGGTCGATGGCGTGGTGCCGCATGACGGCGACCACTGCAATCGAATACAGTCTGCTCATTCTGCCATGTAAACGTTTTCACGTGGCAGTATCCAATGGTCGGTCATGACCGCGTCGCCCTCAGGACGTGACATGCCCCATGATGGGCGGGCCCGCACCTGTTCATGTTGCGATTGCAGCAACCGGACACCGCGGCCAGCTTGACCCCCGAGAACATAGACGAGAAGCGATTGACAACGATGTCACCCGGATCTGAAACTCGAGCGATGCACGATACCCTCTTCCTGTTTGGCGCCACCGGCGACCTCGCCCAGCGCTACCTGTTCCCTTCGTTGCTGCGCCTGCTGGGTGACGGCCTGCTGCCGGAAGACTTCAAGGTCCGCGCACTGGCACTGTCCCCGCACGACACCGACGCGTTCCGCCAGATCCTGCGCCCGCGCCTGCAGCAGGCGATGCCGGCGGCCAGCCTGGATGACATCCAGTCGCTGCTGGACCGCATCGACTACCGTTCGGTGGACCTGCGCGATCCGCAGTCGGTGGCCGCCTCGGTCAGCGACCTGGTCGACCGCAAGTGCGTGAGCTACCTGGCCATTCCGCCGGGCCTGTACATCTCCACCTGCGAGGGCCTGGCCCTGGGGGGCGCGCTGGCCGCGCCGGCGCGCCTGATGCTGGAAAAGCCGATCGGCAGCGACAGCGCCAGCGCCGAACAGATCCTGACCACCATCGGCCAGTGGATCGACGAAGACCGCGTCTTCCGCCTGGACCACTACCTGGGCAAGGCGGCGGTGCAGAACCTGATCGCCCTGCGCTTCGGCAACACGCTGCTTGAGGCGGTGTGGAACCGCAACTACATCGAATCGGTGCACATCCTGGTCGCCGAGAGCGAAGGCGTGGATGGCCGCGATGCCTACTACGCGCGTTCGGGCGCGCTGCGCGACATGGTCCAGAGCCACATCCTGCAGCTGTTGTGCCTGGTGGCGATGGAACCACCGGCGTCGCTGGAAGCCGACCGCATCCGCGATGAGAAGGTCAAGGTGCTGCGTGCGCTGCGTCCGCTGGATGCCAAGCATGCCGCGCGCGACAGCGTGCGCGGCCGCTACACCGCCGGCACCATCAACGGCCAGCCCGCGCAGGCCTACCAGCCGCCGGAAGGCAGCGATGTGGAAACCTTCGCCGGGGTCACCGCGCATATCGACAACTGGCGCTGGTCCGGGGTGCCGTTCCACCTGGTCACCGGCAAGCGCCTGGCCGAGCGCACCACCCGCGTGGTGGTCAACCTCAAGCCGGTCACGCATTGGCTGTTCGAACGGCCCGACCGGGCAAACGCCACGCCCAATCGCATCACCTTCCAGCTGCAGCCGCAGGAAAACATCGAGCTGGGCCTGATGAGCAGCCTGGCCGGCCCGGAATGGGGCGCGCTGGAACTGCACCCGCTGGAACTGGAACTGTCCGTGCCGACCGGCCTGCACCGCCGCATCGCCTACGAGCGCCTGTTCCTGGATGCCTTCAACGGCAACCATGCGCTGTTCGTGCGCGACGATGAAGTGCGTGCCGCCTGGGCCTGGATCGACAGCGTCAGCGATGCCTGGAAGGAAGCGCAGCTGCCGCTGCAGCCCTACCCGGCCGGCGAATGGGGCCCGGAACAGGCGTTCGGCTTCCTGCCGGCCGATGTGGATGCCGAGGCCAACCGCAAGGATCGCGCATGACGGTGTCGACCCAACCGGCGCTGGTGGCCGATATCGGGGGCACCAACGCCCGCTTCGCGCTGGCCGACACCCGCCTGGCCGCGCCGCTGCTGAAGGACAGCATCCGCGAATTCGTGGTCGCCGATTTCCCGTCGCTGGGCGATGCCGCACGGCATTACCTTGAGCAGATCGGCGCCGAAGCACGCCGCGGCGTGTTTGCCGTGGCCGGCCGCGTCGATGGTGACGAGGCGCGCATCACCAACCATCCGTGGGTGATCTCGCGTATGCGCACCGCGCACATGCTCGGCTTCGATGGCCTGCACCTGATCAACGACTTCGCCGCGCAGGCGATGGCGATCTCGCTGCTGCAGCCGCAGGACGTGGTCCAGGTCGGCGGCGCGGCGTGGGTACCGGGCCAGCCCGGCCAGCCGCGCAACTACGCGGTGATCGGCCCGGGCACCGGGCTGGGCGTGGGCGGGCTGATCCTGCGCCACGGCCGCTGCTACCCGCTGGAAACCGAAGGTGGCCACGTCAGCTTCCCGCCCGGCACGCCGGAGGAGATCCGCATCCTGGAGATCCTGTCCGAGCAGTTCGGCCGGGTCTCGAATGAACGCCTGATCTGCGGGCCGGGCCTGGTCAACATCCATCGCGCGGTGTGCGAGATGGCCGATGTCGACCCGGGCCAGCTGCAGCCGGTGGACGTCACCGCGCGCGCCCTGCATGGCGACCCGCAGGCGATGCGCACGGTGGACCTGTTCTGCGCGGTGTTCGGCGCCATTGCTGGCGACTTGGTGCTGATCCAGGGCGCGTGGGACGGCGTGTTCCTGACCGGCGGGCTGGTGCCGAAGATGCTCGATTCCCTTCAGCATTCCGGCTTCCGCCAGCGCTTCGAACACAAGGGCCGGTTCTCGTCGATCATGGCCCGGGTGCCGTCGCTGGCGGTGATGCACCCGCACGCGGGCCTGCTGGGCGCGGCCGCCTACGCAGCCGACCTCGAACGCGACCTGCCAGGAGGCGCCGCATGAACGCACTTGAAGATTCCAACCGCTTCACCCTGATCCGGCACACCGACGCCGACGCGTGGATCGAGACGATCGCAGCCGAAATGGCGCAGATCCTCAACCATGACATCGACGCTGCGGGCCGGGCCCGGATGCTGCTCTCCGGCGGCACCACGCCGGCACCGGTGTACCAGGCGCTGGCCGAACTGGACGTGCAGTGGGACCGGGTCGAAGTCAGCCTGGTCGACGAGCGCTGGCTGTCGCCGCAGGACCGCGACAGCAATGCCTGGCTGGTTCGCCAGAGCCTGCTCAACCGCGCCGAGGGCGCACACTTCGATCCGCTGGTGCGGGTGGGCAAGCCGTTGCCGGAATGTGTCTACACCGCCAACCTGCAGGCGCAGCACACCGAGGCACCGTCGCTGGCGGTGTTCGGCATGGGCAATGACGGACATACGGCATCGCTGTTCCCCGGCTCGAAGGACCTGGCCCGTGCGCTGGAAAGCACCCTGCCCTACGCCGCGCTGGATGCCACCGGTTGCCCGGGATCGAACCAGTGGCCGCTGCGCATCACGCTGACGCCGCACGGCATGCGCCAGTGCCGCCAGCGGCTGCTGCTGCTGCGCGGCAAGCAGAAGCTGGAAGTGCTCAAGCAGGCGCTGGAAAGCAACAATGCAGCGCTGTATCCCATTCTCAACGTGATCGATCTCGATGGCCGCCCGACGCTGCGCATCCACTGGTGCGACTGATTCGATGCCGCTGTCACTCCGTTCGCCCTCTCATAGCCGGTAGCCAATGAGCCTGCACCCCAAACTCCATGCCATCACCGAGCGCATCGTCCAGCGCAGTGCCGCGTCGCGCGCTGCGTACCTGGCGGGCATCGACGCCGCGCTGCGCGACGGTCCGTTCCGTTCGCGCCTGAGCTGCGGCAACCTGGCCCACGGCTTTGCGGCCTGTGGCCCGACCGACAAGAGCCGCCTGCGCGGCGGGGTCACGCCGAACCTGGGCATCATCACTGCGTACAACGACATGCTGTCGGCGCACCAGCCGTTCGAGCATTACCCTGAAATCCTGCGCGACACCGCGCGTTCGGTGGGCGCGACGGCGCAGGTCGCCGGCGGCGTGCCGGCGATGTGCGACGGGGTCACGCAGGGTCGTGGCGGCATGGAGCTGTCGCTGTTCTCGCGCGATGTGATCGCGCAGTCCACGGCGATCGGGTTGAGCCATGACATGTTCGACAGCACGGTCTACCTGGGCGTGTGCGACAAGATCGTGCCGGGGCTGTTGATCGGTGCGCTGGCGTTCGGCCACCTGCCGGCGATCTTCCTGCCGGCCGGGCCGATGACGCCGGGCATTCCGAACAAGCAGAAGGCCGAGGTGCGCGAGCGCTACGCGGCGGGCCTGGCCACGCGCGAGGAGCTGCTGGAAGCCGAAGCGGCGTCGTACCACGGGGTGGGCACGTGCACGTTCTACGGCACGGCCAATTCGAACCAGACGCTGCTGGAAGCGATGGGCGTGCAGCTGCCGGGTGCGTCGTTCGTGAATCCGGAAACGCCGCTGCGCGATGCGCTGACGCGGCATGCGGCGGTGCGTGCGCTGGAAATCTGTGCGCTGGGCGACGATTTCCGGCCGCTGGGCCGGTTGATCGATGAGCGCGCGATCGTGAATGCGGTGGTCACGCTGATGGCCACGGGCGGTTCGACCAACCACACGATCCACTGGATCGCGGTGGCGCGGGCGGCGGGCATCGTGCTGACGTGGGACGACATGGACCAGCTGTCGCAGCTGGTGCCGCTGCTGGCGCGTGTGTACCCGAACGGCGAGGCGGACGTGAACCGCTTCGCTGCGGCGGGCGGCACGGCGTTCGTGTTCCGTGAGCTGATGGACGCGGGGCTGATGCACGCGGACCTGGTGACGGTGGCCGAGGGTGGCATGCGCCAGTACACGCAGGATCCGGCGCTGCGCGACGGTGCGCTGACGTGGATCGAGGGCATTGCCGAGAGCGCGGACCGTGAGGTGGTGCGCGGGGTGGCCGAGCCGTTTGAGGCACAGGGCGGGCTGCGGCTGCTGCGCGGCAACCTGGGCCGTTCGCTGATCAAGCTGTCGGCGGTGAAGCCGCAGTACCGGACGATCGAGGCGCCGGCGGTGGTGGTGGATGCGCCGCAGGTGTTGAACAAGCTGCATGCGGCGGGAATGTTGCCGCAGGATTTCGTGGCGGTGGTGCGTTACCAGGGGCCGCGTGCGAACGGGATGCCGGAACTGCATTCGCTGGCGCCGTTGCTGGGGCTGCTGCAGAACCAGGGCCGGCGTGTTGCGCTGGTGACGGATGGTCGCTTGTCGGGCGCGTCGGGCAAGTTCCCGGCGGCAATCCACATGACGCCGGAAGCCTCGCGCGGTGGTCCGCTGGGGCGGGTGCGCGAGGGCGACATCATCCGGATGGACGGTGAGGCGGGCACGCTGGAGGTGCTGGTGGACGCGGCCGAATGGGCAGCGCGCGAGCAGGCGCCGAACACGGCACCGGCGGCGAACGATCTGGGCCGCAACCTGTTCGCGATGAACCGCCGCCTGGTGGGTCCGGCCGACCAGGGCGCGATTTCGATTTCGTGCGGTCCGGCGGCTGACGACGGCGACATGTGGAATTACGATGCCGAATACGAGCTGGGCAACGATGCTGCGGCAGCGTTGGCCCCGCACGAAGCCAAGGACGCCTGAAGCGAAAAGCACAAGCGGCGGTGGTATCGCCTGATGTGAGGCCGCGCTGGGGGCCCGCTACGGGACACGCCGTGAATACGTCCTTGTAGGCTCGTAGAAAACATCCATGTTTTCTACGGTCCCTACGCGGACCCCCACCGCGTCCTCACCACACATTGCGGCGCCTCCCTCAAATGCATGCCCCTGGTAGCGCCGACCGTTGGTCGGCCCACGCGGTCTACGACAACACACCGGCAATCGGCAGGCGTTGAATCCTGCCATCCAATGCTTCGAACAACCGAAAGGCTTCTTTATGACCATCGCCGAACATCAAAAACGCGCTGAATCCCTCCTCCATGCCGCCGGCATCCTGCCGGTCGTTACCGTGCATACCCTCGACCAGGCACGCGCGGTCAGCGCGGCGTTGCTGGAAGGTGGCCTGCCGGCGATCGAGCTGACCCTGCGCACGCCGGTGGCGATGGAGGCGTTGGCGATGCTCAAGCGCGAGCTGCCGGATGTGGTGGTGGGTGCGGGCACGGTGCTCACGGTTGAGCAGATGCAGCAGGCCATTGATGCGGGCGCGGATTTCCTGGTGACGCCGGGCACGCCGGGCTTCATGGCCGATGCGCTGGCGGAGGCGCCGTTGCCGGTGGTTCCGGGTGCGGCGTCGCCGACGGAGCTGCTGGCGCTGTACGCGCGCGGGTTCCGGGTGTGCAAGCTGTTCCCGGCCTCGGCGGTCGGCGGGCTGGCGATGATCAAGGGCCTGGCCGGTCCGATTCCGGACCTGAAGCTGTGCCCGACCGGCGGCATCACGGAAACCACGGCGACCGAGTACCTGGAGCAGAAGAACGTGGTCTGCATCGGCGGTTCGTGGATGGTGCCGGGCCACTGGATCGAGAACGGCGAGTGGGACAAGGTGCGCGACAGCGCGGCGCAGGCGGCGAAGATCGTGGCGCGGGTCCGCTCGCGCTGAACGAAAAAGCCCGGGAACTCCCGGGCTTTTTTTGGAGCGCGAGGCGGACTTACATCGGCCTTGACGGGTCTACCAGGCCGTACTGGCTGGCCATGCGCGCCAGCGCGATGTTGTCGTGGATGCCCATCTTCTCGAACAGGCGCGCCTTGTGGGTGTTGACGGTCTTGGCGCTCAGGCTCAGGCGCTTGGCGATGTCTTCCTGGCGCAGGCCCTGGGTCAGCAGCAACGCCACTTCCAGTTCGCGCGGGGACAGGCTGTCGAACGGCGACTGGCTGCCTTCGACGTTGGACAGGGCCAGGTTCTGGGCGATGCTGCTGCCGAGGTAACGGCGGCCGAGCGCGGCGTCGCGCACGGCGCGCAGCAGTTCCTGGGCGTCGCAGGCCTTGCCGATGTAGCCGGAGGCACCGGCTTCGAGCAGGCGTTTGGGCATCGGGCCGTCTTCCAGCACGGACACGATCACCACGCGGGTGCCGTGGTCGCCACGCACCACGCGTTCGGTGACTTCCATTCCGCTTACCCCGGGCAGGTGCAGGTCGCACAGCACCACGTCAGGGCGCAGCAGGCGGATCGCAGGCAGCGCGTCCTCGCCGGATTCGGCTTCCCCCACCACTTCGATGTCCGTCTCGTTGGACAGGATCATCTTCATGCCGGTTCGCACCAGCGCGTGGTCGTCCACCAGATACACTCGAATCGTCATCCCACCCACCTTCGTCCAAACGCTGCAAACCGGGGCCAGCCTAGCGACGGGGTCGGACGATAACAAGGAAGTATTTTCCCCATCAGCGCATTCTGATGCCCGCGTCACATCCGTGCCGGGCTACCCCTGCCCCATGCCTATCAACCCAGGCCATATCGGTTTATTGGACCTATGACGGTCCGCGGAAACCCCTGCCGCATCCGGCCCGCTCCCAGCGGGCCGGTCAGTGCCGGCGGCGCCAGGGATGGCGGCGGCGGAACATCACCAGGAAACACCCTACCACCCAAACCAGTGCGGCACACCATCCGGCCAGGATGTCGGAAGGGTAATGCACGCCCAGGTAGATGCGTGACAGGCTGACCGAGCCGGCGAACAGCACGCCGAACACCAGCGCCGGCCAGCGCCAGCGGGTATTCCAGGCCAGCAGCACCAGCACGGCGGCGAGGGTCATCGAGCCCATGGCGTGGCCGCTGGGGAAGCTGTAGGTACTTTCCGGGGCGATCGACTCCCACAGGGTCGGCCGGTCGCGTTGGAAGAACTGCTTGCTGCCGATGTTGAGCAGGGCCGAGCCGGCGAAGCTGAGCGCGGCAAAGCTGGCTTCACGCCAGCGCCGGCGCAGCAGCAGCACGGCCACGATCAGGATGTCGGCCGGGATCACGCCCCACTGGTAGCCGATCCGGGAAATGAACACGAACGCGGCATCAAGGCTGGGCCGGGCCACGTCATGCATTTTCCACAACAGCGGGGCGTCGAAGTAGAACGCCTCCAGCTCGTGCACTTCGTCGGCCAGCGCCACGAACCCGGCCAGCGGCAGCAACACGCCGGCAAACAGCAGCACGAAGCGCCAGGCATTGCGCGCCATCCAGTGGCGGACGCCGGCGGCCGGCTCCGGCGCGGCCAGCACCGCGGGCTTATCCGACGCTTCGGACATACTTGCGTTCGACGTACTCGTCGATCAGCGCCACGAATTCCTGGGCGATGTTGTCACCGCGCAGGGTGACCGTCTTTTCGCCGTCGACGAACACGGGTGCGGCCGGGGTTTCACCGGTGCCGGGCAGCGAGATGCCGATGTTGGCGTGGCGCGATTCGCCCGGCCCGTTGACGATGCAGCCCATCACGGCCAGGGTCATGTTTTCCGCGCCGGGATGGCTCACCTTCCATTCGGGCATCTTGCCGCGCACGTGGTTCTGCACGACCTTGGCCAGCTCCTGGAAGAACTCGGAGGTGGTGCGGCCGCAGCCCGGGCACGCAGTGACCAGCGGGGTGAAGGCGCGCTGGCCGGTGGTCTGCAGCAGTTCTTGGGCGACGATCACTTCCTGCGTGCGCGACTGGCCCGGTTCGGGCGTCAGCGAAATGCGGATGGTGTCGCCGATCCCTTCCTGCAGCAGCACGGCCAGCGCCGCCGAGGAAGCGACGATGCCCTTGCTGCCGATGCCGGCTTCGGTCAGGCCCAGGTGCAGGGCGAAGTCCGAACGCTGGGCAAGGTCGCGGTACACGGCGATCAGTTCCTGCACGCCGCTGACCTTGGCCGACAGCACGATGCGGTCGCGCGGCAGGCCCAGTTCCACGGCGGTGTGCGCCGAATCCAGCGCTGAACGGATCAGCGCTTCGCGCAGCACCCGGCCGGCGTCCCACGGCCGGGCGCGCTGGCTGTTTTCGTCCATCAGGCGCGCGGCCAGCGACTGGTCCAGCGAGCCCCAGTTGGCGCCGATGCGGACCGGCTTGTCGTAGCGGATCGCGAACTCGATGAGCTGCGCGAACTGGGTGTCCTTCTTTTTGCCGAAGCCGACGTTGCCCGGGTTGATCCGGTACTTGGCCAGCGCTTCGGCGCAGGCCGGTTCCTGGGTCAGCAGCTGGTGGCCGTTGTAATGGAAGTCGCCGATCAGCGGGACCTCGATCCCCATCATCCGCAGCTTCTCCACGATGCGCGGAATGGCGGCGGCCGACTCGGGATTGTTCACGGTCAGGCGCACCATTTCCGACCCGGCCCGCCACAGCTCGGCCACCTGCTTGACGCTGGAGGCCACGTCGGCGGTGTCGGTGTTGGTCATCGACTGGACCACCACGGGGTGGCCCCCACCCACGACCACGCCGCCGATGCGGACAGGCTGGGTCTGGCGGCGGGCCCACACGGTGGTGTCGGAAGGTTGGGTCGGTTGGCTGACGGCGTCGTGCATTCCCCATTTTAACGCACCCGCGCGCCCCCGATGCGGCCGATTGTCGCAGGCAGTCAACCGCGCAAGCGCATACGATGGCAGCCGATGACCGGTACCGACGCCCCCTTCCTACGCACCCTGTGCAGCCTGCGCTGGCTGGCCGTGGCCGGCCAGGCCGCGACCATCCTGGTGGCCAGCTGGGTCCTGGGGCTGGAGCTGCCGCAGCTGCCGCTGTGGTCCGGGGTGCTGGTGCTGATCCTGTTCAACCTGTACGCGCAGCTGCGCGTGCTGGATGCCGATACCGCGCCGCTGACCGCGTTCTGCCACATCCTGGTGGACGTGGCGGTGCTGACCTGGATGGTGGGCTGGAGCGGCGGGGTCGGCAATCCGTTTGGCTCGCTGTTCCTGATCCTGATCGCGCTGGCCGCGCTGGCCCTGCCGGTGCGCTGGACGCTGGCCGTGGCCGCTGCCTGCCTGATCGGCTATGCGGTCAGCGGCATTTTCGGCAAGCCGCTGCCGCATGGTTACTTCACTGCCATGGACCTGCACCAATGGGGCGTGGTGGCCAACTTCCTGCTGTCGGCGGCGGTGGTGCTGGCCTTCGCCACCCGGCTGGCGATGGCACTGCGCCGGCGCGAACACGAACTGGCCCTGCTGCGCGAACGCTTCGCGCGCAACGAAGGCATCGTGGCGCTGGCCACCCATGCCGCCTCGGTAGCGCATGAACTCAACACCCCGCTGGCGACCATGACCCTGCTGGCCGACGACATCGCCGACCAGACCGACAACCCGGAAGTACGTGACGATGTCGACACGCTGCGCGAGCTGCTGGTGCAGTGCCGCGAACGGGTGCTGGCGCTGGCGCGCCCGGCTGCCGGCCAGGCCCGCGGCAACGCGCCGGTGACCCTGCCGCAGGTGCTGGAGCAGTGGCAGCTGGTGCGCCCCACCATCACCCTCAGGCGCAACGAGGATGCCCCGCTGCAGCAGCCGCTGGACCCGGGCATCGGCCATCTGCTGATGGTACTGCTCAACAACGCCGCCGACGCCGGCGAGCAGGCCGAACGGCCGCAGGTGGACCTGACCCTGCGTATCGAAGGCAGCGACCTGATCGGCGAAGTGCGCGATTACGGGCGCGGCTTCGACGCACGCGATGCGGTGCTGCCCGGCACCCTGTTCAACAGCGGCAAGACCCAGGGCATGGGCGTGGGCCTGGCCCTGTCCCATGCCACCATCGAGCGCCTGGACGGCGAGTTGTGGATGCGGCCGGCGCAGGGCGCCGGCACCCGCGTCGGCTTCCGCCTGCCCCTGGCTGCACCGGAGATTTCGCCATGAATACCCCCACCCTGCCCGCCTCCAGCCACGGCCTGCTGGTCGATGATGACGAACTGTACCTGCGCACGCTGCAGCGCAGCCTGGCCCGCAAGGGCCTGGAAACGGTGACCGCCAGCGACATCGCCTCTGCGTTGGTGCTGGCGCGGCAGCAGCCGCCGGCCTACGCCCTGATCGACCTGAAGCTGGGTTCGGAATCCGGCCTGGCGCTGATCCAGCCGCTGCGGGCACTGCGCGAGGACATGCGCATCCTGCTGGTGACCGGCTACGCCAGCATTGCCACTGCGGTGGAGGCGATCAAGCTGGGCGCCGATGACTACCTGCCCAAGCCGGCCACGGTGCCGATGATCCTGCGTGCGCTGGGCGAGGAAGACGATGGCCCGGCCGACGATGGCGAGATGGAGCCACCGGATGCGATGACGCCGATCAGCCGCCTGCAGTGGGAACACATCCAGCAGGCGATGCATGAAACGGGCGGCAATGTGTCGGCGGCGGCGCGCCTGCTCGGCATGCACCGGCGTTCGCTGCAGCGCAAATTGGCCAAGCGGCCCAGCCCGGAGCGCGATCCGTCGCGCGAAGGGCGGTAGCCCCGGCCGTTGGCCGGACCACGGACTACCTGGGCCGGCCAACGGCCGGCGCAACCAAGGTGATCAACCGCGCAGTTTTTCCAGCAGCTCCAGCGTCACCGGATCGGTGATGCCATGCGCTTCACCCTGCAGCGCCGGCAACAGCTGGCTGGCCAACTGCTTGCCAAGCTCCACGCCGAACTGGTCGAAGGCATTGATGTTCCAGATCAGCGACTGCACGTACACGGCGTGTTCGTACATCGCGATCAGCGCACCCAGCGACTGCGGGGTCAACGCATCCAGCAGGATCAGCGTGCTCGGGCGGCCACCCGGGTACTCGCGGTGCGGATCGTCGCTGCCCTGGCCGTTGGCCAGTGCTTCGGTCTGCGCCAGCAGGTTGGCCATCAGCGCCTGGTGGTTGATTTCATACGGGTCGTCGTTGTGCACGCAGCCGATGAAATCGGCCGGGATCACGCTGGTGCCCTGATGCAGCGCCTGGAAGAAGCTGTGCTGCACGTCGGTGCCCGCCCCGCCCCACCACACCGACACGGTGTCGCTGCCGACCGGGCTGCCGTCGAGCTGCACGCGCTTGCCCAGGCTTTCCATCACCAGCTGCTGCAGGTAGGCCGGCAGCAGCGCCAGGCGCTGGTCGTAGGTCATCACCGCATGCGTGGCATGGCCAAGCAGGTTGCGGTTCCAGATGTCGGTCAGGGCATGCAGGACCGGCAGGTTCTGCGCCAGCGGCGCGTTGAGCGCATGCGCGTCCATTTCGGCCGCACCGGCCAGCAGCTGTTCGAAACGCTCGAAGCCGATCGCCAGCGCGATCGGGAAACCGACCGCCGACCACAGCGAATAGCGCCCGCCCACCCAGTCCCACATCGGCAGCACGCGGCCGGCGGCGATCGAGAACGCCTTGGCGGCACGCTCGGGGTTGGCGCTGACGGCGTACAGGCGCTCGCTGCCGCCCAGCCAGTCATGCAGGATCTGCCCGTTGAGCAGGGTTTCCTGGGTGCCGAAGGTCTTGGAAATCAGGATGCCGGCGGTGGTGGCCGGGTCCAGCGTGGCCAGCGTGCGCTGCATGGCGGCGCCGTCCACGTTGGAAACGAAATGCACGCGGAAGCGCGCGCCGGTGACCGGACGCAGCGCGTCGGCGACCAGGCGCGGACCGAGGTCCGAACCGCCGATGCCGACGCTGACAATGTCGGTGACAGTGGTCTTTTCCAGCGCGGCGATCAGTTCGCCCATCTGCGCACGCACCTGCGCGGCGGTGGCGAAGGCTTCAGCGGCGACCGGGGCGCCACTGACATCGCCACGCAGGGCGGTGTGCAGGGCGGCACGGCCTTCGGTGACGTTGACCGTCTCACCGCGGAACAGGCGCTGGAATCCGCCGGCGACATCGCGCTCGGCGGCCAGCTGCAGCAGCGCATCCAACGCCGCGCGGTCGTACTTCTGCCGCGCGAAGTTGGCATACAACGGACCGACCCGCAGCCCCAGCGATTGTGCGCGACCGGGTTCGGCGGCGATCAGTGCGGGGATGCTCGCGCCACGCAGGCGCTGGGCATGGGAGTGAAGCGGGTCGAATCCGTTGGTCTGTGTCATGCGGCCTGGGTCGGGATGCTGTCGTTGGTGTGGGAGATCTGGTTGTTGCCGTCCACATATACCAACTTCGGCCGGAAGCTGTCAGCTTCTTCTTCACTCATGCTGGCGAAGGCGGCAATGATGATGATGTCGCCGACCTGCACGTGGCGCGCGGCGCCGCCGTTGAGCGAGACCACGCCGCTGCCCGCTTCGGCGCGGATGGCATAGGTCGAGAAGCGCGCACCGTTGGTGACGTCCCAGATGTGCACCTGCTCGAACTCGCGGATGCCGGTGGCCAGCAGCAGGTTGTCATCGATGGCGATGGACCCTTCGTAGTTCAGCTCCGAATGGGTCACGGTGGCGCGGTGGATCTTGGTCTTGAGCAGGGAGAGGTGCATGGCACGGGACGACGTAAAGGAAAGGGAAATTCTAGCACCCGGGGGGGCTGCGGCAGGGCAGGCCCCTGCGCTGCTGTGAGCGGTTCAGGCAGATGAGGGGCTGCGGGGTTGAGCGCCTCAGTGCAGACAGCATGCGACAGGTTGCGGATCGCCGGGCGTTGCCCGGCTGCTGATGGAATCGAGCGAACAGCATGTGGCTGAGGCGATGCCTGGCTTAGGCGGGTCGGGGCGGGTTCGTGGGGGACGCCGTGAACCCATCCATGGGGGCTTGGTCGCGGCATCCATGCCGCTCACACCCCCACAAACCCGCCCCGACCCGCCTTTTGACAGTGTGTCGTTGCCACGGGAAAAGCGGAGGACGGCCGTTGGCCGTCAACTGGCCTCGATTTGGGTCATGCGTAACCGAACGTTGATCCGTTCACGGCGGTTGTTTGGGAACCAACCCTACCGGGGTCGCGGCGCCCGACTGTTGCCGACCAACGGTCTGCATTCCGCGTTTCCCGTGGCCTAAAGCCAACTGTCGGAGGGTCGGCGGGGGTGGGTTTGCGGGACCGTAGAAAACATGGATGTTTTCTACGAGCCTACATGGACGTATTTACGGCGTGTCCCGCAAACCCACCCCCGCCGGCCCAGCTCGGGGCATGCATCAGCGACAGCTGTTGGCCAGAATGCATGAAGCCGGGCAATGCCCGGCGCCAGGTGATCGCATGCGATCCAAGGCAGCCACGCAGGGCGTGGCTCTACCGGATCGGCCGCACGGCGCGGCTTAGAACTCGAGGTTGTCGATCAGGCGGGTGTTGCCGATGCGCGCGGCGATCAGCGCGACACGGTTGCCGTCTTCGCTGTCGGCCGGCTCGGACAGGTCCGGCTTGCGGACCACGGCGTAGTCGACCTGGAAGCCGGCGGCCTGCAGGGCCGCGGCGGCTTCGGCTTCGATCAGGCTGCGGGTCTTGCCGGTGATGAAGCCTTCGCGCATGCCCAGCAGCACCTGGTGGATGGTGGTCGAGACCGGGCGCTGTTCGGCGTTGAGGTACTGGTTGCGCGAGCTCATGGCCAAGCCGTCGGTTTCGCGCACGATCTCGCCGCCCACGATCTGGATCGGGAAGGCCAGGTCTTCCACCATCTGGCGGATCACCGCCAGCTGCTGGTAGTCCTTCTTGCCAAAGGCAGCCACGTCCGGCTGGACCTGGTTGAACAGGCGCGAGACCACGGTGCACACGCCGTCGAAGTGGCCCGGGCGGTGGGCGCCTTCAAGCAGGCTGGAAATGCCCGGCACGTTCACGCTGGCCGCCAGCTCCACGCCGAACGGGTACATCGATTCGACCGTGGGCAGCCACAGCACGTCACAGCCGGCCTGCTCCAGTCCGGTGGTGTCGGCTTCCGGGGTGCGCGGGTAGCGGGTGAAGTCTTCGTTCGGGCCGAACTGGGTCGGGTTGACGAACACGCTGGAGACCACGCGATCAGCGTATTGCTTTGCCAGGGTGACCAGTGAGTAATGGCCGGCGTGCAGGTTGCCCATGGTGGGGACCAGCGCGACGCGCAGGCCCTCGCGCTTCCAGCCGTTGACGACGGCGCGCAGGCGGGACAGTTCGGTGACGGTGTCGATCATGAGGCGTAGGCGTGTTCTGCGTCGGGGAAGGAGCCGTCGCGCACGGCGTCGGCATAGGCACGGACCGCGCCGGCGACCGACCCGCCCTCGGCAAGGAAATCCTTGACGAACTTGGGACGGCGGTGGCCGCTGTCCAGGCCGAGGAAATCGTGCAGCACCAGCACCTGGCCGTCGCACAGCGGGCCGGCGCCGATGCCGATGGTGGGCACCGACACCGCGGCGGTGACCTCTGCAGCCACCGGCGACGGCAGGCATTCGAGCACCATCATGCTGGCGCCGGCCTCGACAACGGCCTTGGCGTCTTCAACCAGCTGGCGGGCCGCATCGCCGCGGCCCTGCACGCGGTACCCGCCCAGGCGCAGCACCGACTGCGGGGTCAGGCCGAGATGCGAGCAGACCGGAATCTCGCGATCCACCAGGTAACGAATGACGTCCAGCTTGAAGCCGGCGCCTTCGATCTTGACCATCTCCGCGCCGGCCTGGAGCAGGCGCAGCGAGGCCTCGAACGCACGCTCAGGGGTGGCGTCGGCGCCGAATGGCAGATCGGCGATCAGCAGCGCGCGGGTCAGCACCCGTGCCACGCAGGCGGTGTGGTAGACCATGTCGTCGGTGGTCACCGGCAGGGTCGAATCGTGCCCCTGCACCACCATGCCCAGCGAATCGCCGATCAGGATCAGGTCGACGCCATTGGCGTCGAACGCACGCGCGAAGCCGGCGTCGTAGGCGGTCAGCATGACCAGCTTCTGGCCGTTGCGCTTGGCCTCGGCCAGTGCGGGGACGGTCCAGGGCTTGCTGTCTGCGTGGGTACTCATGAGCTGATAACCGGTGGCGATAAGCCCCGCATTATCCTCCTATTGGCGCGATCCCGCAGGCCTCGATACGCATCGCAGCGTCCCGCACGCGGCCCTGCCCCGGAATCATCGCCTCCGGGGCGATCTCGGCCAGCGGCAGCAACGCGAACGCGCGCACGTGCAGGTAGGGGTGCGGCACCTTCAGCTGCGGCAGGTCGATCACCGCCTCGCCGTACAGCAGCAGGTCCAGGTCGAGCGTGCGCGGGCCCCAGTGCACGGCCGCATCGCGGACCCGGCCGAAGTCGCGCTCGATGCCCAGCAGGGCCTCGAGCAGCGCGGTCGGTTCCAGCCCCGTCTCGAGCAGCGCGGCGGCATTGACGAACGCCGGCTGGTCTTCATTGCCCCAGGCCGGCGTGCTGTACAGCTGCGAGCGCGCCTGAAGCGTGGTCAGCGGCAGCGCGGCCATGGCTGCGAACGCCGCGCGCAGGGTCTGCGCGGCGTCGCCGAGGTTGGCGCCCAGTCCAATACAGGCCAGGGTCACGGCTTACTCGCCTGCAGCGCCACCGGGACGACGACGACGGCGGCGGCGCTTGCGCGGCGCCCCGTTTTCGTCCAGCTCGCCTTCGGCCTGCGCGGCGTCCAGCGTGGAATCCAGCTCGGGCCCGGATTGCAGCTGGGCTTCGCGCCAGAACTCCACATCGGCCTGGTGCTCGCTGGAGGCCACCTGGCGCAGCGCCAGGAAATCGAACGCGGCACGGAAGCGCGGGTGGGTCAGGGTGCGCACCACGCGCTTGCGCTGGCGCGAGCTGAAACGGCCCTGCAGCAGCCAGATTTCCTGCATCGGCAGCGAGAACCGACGCGGCAGCGCGATGGTGGTCAGCTGGTGCAGGGTGACCCGGTCGGCGGCACGGCGCTGCGCTTCTTCCAGCTGCACGCCCTGCTTCTGCAGGGTCGCCAGCGCGCGGCAGAACGCCGGCCACAGCAGCAGCGCGAACAGGAACGAGGGCGAGACCGGCTCGTCGTTGGCCACGCGCTGGTCGGTGTTGTGCAGGCCTTCGATGACCATGCGGCGCAGCGCGCCACTGCGGTTGCTGCGCAGCGCGGCGGCACTTTCCGGGAACAGCACGTCGAGCAGGCCGTAGCGCTCCAGCCCTTCGAAGCTGGCCACGCCGTGACCGGACAGGAACAGCTTGAGCACTTCTTCGAACAGGCGCGCCGGCGCGGCTTCGCCCAGCAGGCTGGCCAGGCGCGGCAGCGGTTCGGCGCTGGCGTCGTCGATCTGGAAGCCGAGCTTGGCGGCCAGGCGCACCGCGCGCAGCATGCGCACGGGATCTTCCTGGTAGCGCTTTTCCGGATCGCCGATGAGTTTCATCAGGCGCGCCTGCACGTCTTCGAAGCCGCCGGTGTAATCGCGCACCGAGAAATCCTCGATGGCGTAGTACAGGGCATTGCAGGTGAAGTCGCGGCGCACCGCATCGTCTTCGATGCTGCCGTACACGTTGTCGCGCACCAGCATGCCGTTTTCCATCTCGCGGTCGCCGCTGCCATCGTCGATGTTGGCGCGGAAGGTGGCCACTTCGATGATTTCCCGGCCGAACACCACGTGCGCCAGGCGGAAGCGGCGCCCGATCAGGCGGCAGTTGCGGAACAGCGACTTGACCTGCTCCGGCGTGGCATCGGTGGCCACGTCGAAATCCTTGGGGTTGCCGCCGACCAGCAGGTCGCGCACGGCGCCACCCACCAGGTAGGCGCCAAAGCCCGAGTCGCGCAGCCGGTACAGGACGCGCAACGCGTTGGGGCTGATGTCCTTGCGGGAGATGTTGTGCTGGTCGCGGGGGATCACGCGCAGACTGAACGGTGATGTAGCGGAGGAATTGATGTTGGCGCTTCCGGTTGAAGTTTCGGGATTGCCCAATGGCATCGAGGTCCATATACTAGCGCGCTGCGCAGTTCGCGACAAAGCATGCTCCCTTCGTCTAGAGGTTAGGACGTGGCCCTCTCAAGGCTAAAACAGGGGTTCGAGTCCCCTAGGGAGCACCATTTGACGCGCCAGCCGACGAAAAACCCCGCCTAGGCGGGGTTTTTGCGTTGTGGGGCCGGGCCTCAGCCCTCCATCTGCTCCAGCTCCTTGCCCTTGGTCTCGCGCACGTAGCGCAGCACGAAGAAGATCGAGGCCACCGCCGCCACCGTATAGATGCCGTAGGCGCCGGCCAGGCCGATGCCAGCCAGCAGGATCGGGAAGGTCACGGTGATGGCGAAGTTCGAGGTCCACTGGGCCGCGCCGGCCACGGCCAGGCCCGAACCGCGGATCTGGTTGGGGAACATCTCGCCCAGCATCACCCACATGACCGGGCCCCAGGACATGTTGAAGAACACCACGTAGACGTTGGCCGCCACCAGCGCCAGCCGTCCCATGCCGTCGGACAGCTGCAGGTGGCCATCGGCCAGGGTGCCGCTGGCAAATGCCACCACCATCAGCGCCAGCGCCACCGACATGCCGACCGAGCCGACCCACAGCAGCGGCTTGCGGCCGACCCGGTCGATCAGCACCACGGTCAGCAGGCAGGCGCCGATGCTGAGCGCGCCGGACAGAACATTGATCAGCAGTGCGTCGTTTTCGGAGAAGCCGACCGCCTGCCACAGCACCGCGCCGTAGTAGAACACCACGTTGATGCCGACCAGCTGCTGGAACACGGCCAGGCCGATGCCGACCCAGACGATGGTCCGCAGCTTGCCGGTGCCCTTGTCAACCAGGTCCGACAGCCGCGGGCGGTGCTGGTCCTGGGCGAGCGAGCCTTCGATCTCGGCAATCTTGGCCTGGGCCTCGGCCGCGCCGTACAGGCGGGTCATCACGGCCAGCGCATCGGCGCGACGCCCCTTCACCACCAGGTAGCGCGGGCTTTCCGGGATCCCCAGCAGCAGCACCAGAAACAGGGCCGACGGAATGGCCTGCATCCAGAACATCCAGCGCCAGGCTTCCTGGCCCAGCCACAGCGGCTCGGTGGAGGCGCCGGCAGCGCGGGCCAGCAGGAAGTTGCTCAGGAACGCGCAGAACAGCCCGCTGATGATGGCGATCTGCTGCACGGTGGCCAACCGCCCTCGATAGCGCGCCGAAGCCACCTCGGCGATGTACGCCGGCGACATCACGCTGGCGGCGCCCACCGCGAAGCCGCCGATCACGCGCGCGATCACGAACGCAAGCGAGCTGTGCGCCGAACCGGCGCCCAGTGCCGACAGCAGGAACATGACGGCGGCGATGATCAGCACCCCGCGCCGGCCCAGGCGGTCGCCCAGGCGGCCGGCGAAGAAGGCGCCGATCGCGCAGCCCAGCAGCATGGAGGCGACCTCGAAGCCGATCCCGGCCTCGCTGGACTGGAAGGTCTGCTTGAGGCCATCGACGGTACCGTTGATGACGCCGCTGTCGAAGCCGAACAGGAAGCCGCCGATAGTGGCGACGCAGCTGATCAGCACGATGAAGGAGGTGTTCTCGCCGCGGGCGGCGTTGGCTGCAAGTGTGGTGGACATGAAGGGTCCTGGCAGGAGTGGGACAGCAACGGGTCAGCGCAGCGGGGTCTCGTCCGGCAGGTTCTCACACGCCCCTGCCCGCCCACAAAGGGCTGCCGGGGCCTGATCTGCCTGCCTCTGGGCCGCCCGGGTGTCTACCGGTAGGCATCGGCATCTAACCGCACCGACCGGCTTCGGCGCATCGTGCACTGCGACAAAGCCGCAACTGTTCTAGAATTGTCCGGCTTACTGTCGGATCCAGATCCAGCCATGCCCTTTGTCGTCACTGAAAACTGCATCAAGTGCAAACACACCGATTGCGTGGAAGTGTGCCCCGTGGATTGCTTCCACGAAGGTCCGAACTTCCTCGTGATCGACCCGGATGAGTGCATCGACTGCACCCTGTGCGAGCCCGAGTGCCCGGTCAACGCGATCTTCCCAGAAGACGACGTGCCCGCCGGGCAGGAAAAGTTCGTGGAACTCAACGCCGAGCTGGCCAAGGCCTGGCCGGTACTGACCGTGCGCAAGGACCCGCCCGCCGATGCCGGCGAGTGGGACGGCAAGCCGGACAAGCTCCAGTATCTGGAGCGGTGAAGCTGAAAAAGGCGCCTCTGGCGCCTTTTTTTGTTGTTTGGGTGTGGAGCAACAGCAACAGCCAGAGCGGCGTTTCATCGTTACGTGCCGGGGAGGCCGACGGGCAGCCCCGCTCCGGGACACGCCGTAAACCCATCCTTGGGGGCTTGGCAAAAACTTGCGCGTGTACGCAATCCTGCGTACACGGCAAGACCGGGGTTGGGCGTCCTTCCCAACCCGTCCGGCGCATGCGCCCGACCCTTTTTTTTGACAGTCCCTACGGGGGCTGCCCGCCGGCCCCCCCCCCCCCCCCCGTAGATGGTCGCGGGCGGAGACGAAGAGCAGCCACGCATGGCGTGGCTCTACCCAGCGGGTGCGCCTAATGAGCCTGGAGCCGGTTACGTGGCAGGTGCACCGGACGGGCTTGGGGCGGGGTAGCGTCGGTTCCCGAACGACGGCAGGGAACGCTGCCGCACCCGGAGACGCATGAAAATGATCGGGGACCGCTGGTGATTTCCCGTGGCCACCCGTCATCCGTCGAAGGTGGGACGGGGCGGGTTTGCGGGGGTGTCAAAAACATGGATGTTTTTGCCAAGCCCCCATGGATGGGTTCACGGCGTCCCCCGCAAACCCGCACCGTCCCGCCAAACCAGGGAACCGGTGCCCACCGGCTGTTCGCCAAAAAGCAGGAAGGCTGCCGGGCAAAGCCCGGCAGCCTCATGACAGCCTGCAACCGCAATAAGCGCGGAATTACGGCGCCAGCTTCGCCTTCAGCTCAGCCAGCAGCTTGGTCGGGGCTGCGCCAGTAGCCGGCAGGCCGCGCGGGTCCACGGCCGAGATGTAGGCGCCGGCTTCGACGGCCACCACGCGGACCAGGAAATCGCTGCCTTCGAAAGCCACGTCGTAGGAGCCCAGCAGCTGGGCCTTGCTGGCGACCTTCACGCCCTCAACCGACTCCAGCGCCGTGCCGACCTTGCCGAACACCTCGTCCTTGCTGCCCGGGACGGTGAAACCGGCATTGTTGGCGGCCGGCGCCTGGGACGAGGCCGGCTTCCCGGCCTGCGAAGCCAGCACCGGCACCTGCGCGGCCGGGCTGGCGCCCGGGGCGTTCAGATCCGGCGGGATTTCCAGCGGGCGCACTTCCGGCGCCAGTGCGTAGTCGCCCTTGACGCCGCGCTTGCAGCCGGTGACACCTGCCAGGGTGGCGGTGGCCAGAATCGCGAACGACAGCACGCGGATGGCGGAAACGGATTGACGCATGTGAATCTCCTGGGTCAGGCCACTGATGTCAGTGGCTGGAAAGGGCTTCGAGCGCACCGATGTCGGTGGCCAGGTGTTCGGCGGCGGCGTGGTGGGCGGCCGACAACGACAGCAGCGGCAGGCGCAGGCCGTGGCCGATGCCGATCCGGCGCAGCAGGTCTTTCACCGGGATGGGGTTGGGTTCCACCCCGCAGAATTCATGGAACGGCTCCAGCCGGGCGTCCCAGGCCTCGGTGGCCTCGCGTTCGCCGGCCGCGGCCAGGTCGCACATGCGCCGGTAGGCACCCGGCAGCGCGTTCGAGCCGACCGAGATCAGCCCGTCCACCCCCGACAGGATCGAACGGGCGGCCGTGCCGTCATCGCCGCTGAGGATCGCAAAGGTCGGCGACCGCAGCGCCAGTAGGGCCTGGACCCGGCCCACATCGCCCACCGCTTCCTTGATGCCCACGATGTTCGGGTGCGCGGCCAGCTCGGCCACCGTTTCCGGCAGCATGTCGCAGCCGGTGCGGCCCGGAACGTTGTACAGGATCACCGGCAGGCCACCCTGGTCGGCCACCGCCCGGTAGTGGGCGATCAGCCCGGCCTGGGTCGGGCGCACGTACGGCGGGGTCACCACCAGCGCGTGGGTCGCGCCGCTGGCCGCCGCCCGGCGGGTCTGCTCGATCGTTTTGGCGGTTCCAGACAGGCCGGTACCCGCCAGCACCGGAACCCGCCCGGCCACGGTTTTGACCGCACTGCGCAGCAGCTGGTCATATTCGTCATCGGACAGGGTCGCGGCCTCGCCGGTCGACCCGGCCACCACCACCCCGTGAACGCCACCCTCCAGTTGCAGGTGCAGCAGGCGCTGCCAACCGTCGGGATCCAATGCGCCATTGGCCTGGAAAGGCGTGGCCAGCGCGGTGATGAGACCGGAAAGGGACAAGGAAACGATGCTCGGAAGTAAGGGGGACGAACGCCGCTGGAAGCGCGGTCGGACGTACGTTGCATGTTACTTGCGGGTCGAAAGCGCGGGCAAGTATGCTGGACTCCGGCGAACGCGCCGTCGTCGGCGCCGTTCAGACTCATCCCGCATTACCGGAACCACCTTGACCGACACCACGCCGCGGCCTGCGCCGACCGAAAACCATCTCCTGATCAACGCCTACACGACGCATCCGGAGTCCCCCCTGCTGCCCGTCACCCGGCGCATCGCCGACAGCGGCTGCAACCTGGTCGATGCCCGCCTTGCCACCGTGGGCCGCGATGTCTCCGTCACCGCCCTGGCCACCGGCTCCTGGGACTCGGTGGCCAAGCTGGAAGCCATGCTGACCCGGCTCGAGCGCGAGGAAGGCCTGAAGCTGGTGTGGTACCGCACCGGTGCCAAGCAGGCACAGTCCAACCTGCTGCCCTACATCGTGGAAGTGATCGCCGCCGACAAGCCCGGCATCCTGTTCCAGCTGGCCGATTTCTTCGACCGCCAGGGCATCACCATCGAGAACCTGCAGAGCACCCGCTACCGGGCCATGCAGACCGGCGCGGAGATGTTCTCGGCGCAGGTCACCATCGGCGTGCCCGCCAACATGCACATCGCCGCCCTGCGCGACGATTTCCTCGAATTCTGCGACCACCTCAACCTGGACGCGATCATGGATCCGATGAAGTTCTGACGGCTTCGCGCGTTCATCACCAACGCGCGGTGTTTCATGCAGTTGTAAGACGCTTCACTCAGGCTCCGCAGCAAGGACCTCATGAACAACGGCGATACCCTGGACAGCACCACCCTCGCCCTCCCGCTGGCCCTGTCCGGCGGCGACCACACCACCCTCGGCGATCTCGCCGGCCAGTGGCTGGTGCTGTACTTCTACCCCAAGGACAGTACCCCGGGCTGCACCACCGAGGGCATCGACTTCAACGCCCTGCTGCCGGCGTTCAAGCGTGCCGGCGCCCGGGTGTTCGGCGTTTCCCGCGACTCGGTCAAATCCCACGACAACTTCTGCGCCAAGCAGGGCTTTGCCTTCCCGCTGGTCAGCGACGGCGACGAAGCGCTGTGCAGCGCGTTTGATGTGATCAAGCTGAAGAACATGTACGGCAAGCAGGTGCGTGGCATCGAACGCAGCACCTTCCTCATTTCGCCCGACAGTCGTATCGTGCAGTCGTGGCGCAAGGTGAAAGTGGCCGGCCACGCCGAATCCGTCCTTGAAGCCCTGAAGGCCGCGAAAACCCAGTGATCCACCTGTACCCCACAATGGCCATCACCCTGCCCCGCAGGTTGTGATGGCTTGTCCCTGTTCTGCCACCAGGAAATGACGATGACCCGAGGCAAGCGCATCTACGTTCTGGATACCAACGTGCTCATGCACGATCCAACCGCGCTGTTCAAGTTCGAGGAGCATGATGTCTACCTGCCGATGCAGGTGATCGAAGAGCTGGACAACGGCAAGAAGGGCACGTCCGAAGCGAGCCGCAACGCCCGCCAGGTGAGCCGCTTCCTCAACGAGCTGGTGCAGGCCTCGGGCCTGGACAACCTGGCCGACGGCATTCCGCTGCAGCGCCCGAACGGGCTGCAGCTGCGCGGCAAGCAGAGCGTGGGCCTGCTGCGCTTCCAGACCAGCCATTTCGATGCCGGCAAGAGCTTCGGCGCGGTCATCCCGGACAACGCCATCCTCGGCGCGATCCTCGCCTTGAAGGAACAGGTGCCGGAGATTCCGGTGGTGTTCGTCTCCAAGGACATCAACCTGCGGATCAAGGCGGCCATCGCCGGGATAGTGTCGGAAGACTACGAGAATGATCGCGCGCTGGATGATTTCAGCCTGCTCTACACCGGCGCCACCGAGCTGCCGGAAGACTTCTGGAAGAAGCACACCGACGACCTGCGCAGCTGGAGCGACAAGGGCCGCACCAGCTACGAAATCCTGGCCAAGGATGACGAAGACTGGCATCCCAACCAATACGCCTACCTGCCGGGCGACGATGAAGTCGAACTGCGGGTGGCCAAGGTCGATGGCAGCGGTAAGGTGATCCTGTCGCTGGTCAACGATTTCCGCCATGGCAGCCATGCGGTATGGGGCATCAGCGCACGCAACCGCGAGCAGAATTTCGCGCTCAACGCGCTGATGGACCCGGAGATCGACTTCGTCACCCTGCTCGGCACCGCCGGCACCGGCAAGACCCTCCTCGCATTGGCCGCTGGCCTGGCCCAGACCATGGACCAGCAGCGCTACCGCGAAATCATCATGACCCGCGCCACGGTCAGCGTGGGCGAGGACATCGGCTTCCTGCCCGGCACCGAGGAGGAAAAGATGACCCCGTGGATGGGCGCGCTCACCGACAACCTGGAGGTGCTCACCCACACCCAGGAAGGCGGCGCCTGGGGCCGTGCGGCGACCAACGACCTGATCGCCAGCCGGATCAAGATCCGCTCGTTGAACTTCATGCGCGGCCGCACCTTCCTGTCGCGTTACCTGATCCTCGATGAGGCGCAGAACCTCACCCCCAAGCAGATGAAGACGCTGATCACCCGTGCCGGCCCCGGCACCAAGATCGTCTGCCTGGGCAACGTCGAACAGATCGACACGCCGTACCTGACCGAAACCACCTCGGGCCTGACCTACGCGGTGGACCGCTTCAAGAACTGGCCGCACAGCGCGCACATCACGCTGCGCCGTGGCGAGCGTTCGCGCCTGGCCGATTACGCTTCGGAGGTGCTGTGAACCGTTCCCTGTCCCGTGCGTTGCTGCCACTGGCGCTGGCCGCCTTGGCAGCTGCCTGCACGCCTGCCAACACCCGCCCCGGCGCCACCGTGCCGACGGCGGTCAAGACCGGCCAGTCGTGGGTGGTCACCCGCCCGCTGGTGGTTGCCCAGGTCCTGGATACCTGCTCCCGTCCCAGCCCCGGCCAGACGCCGGGGCGGGTGACCGGCTACTGGGCACCCAGCCGCCAGCAGATCGAACAGCTGGAAAGCCGGTTGCCCGCACTGGAAGCGCAGGTGCCCAACGTTACCGATTTCGACCGCCAGTACGTCGGCATCGAAGTGGAAGGACGCAAGCTGATCTACCTCAACGCCTTCCACCTGCCCGACCACGGCGACATGGACCCCGCCCGCGAAGCGATCCGCGTGTGCGATGGTGGCAACCAGTTCTGGGGCGCGCTGTTCGATCCGACCAGTGGCGAGTTCTCCGAGCTGCAGTTCAACGGCGGCTTCGGCGGGTAGAGCCACGCCTGCGTGGCTGCCGCTACGTCCGGGGCGGCATGGCACAATCGCGAAATGAGCCCTTCCACCCCCGTGTCCGTCCTCACCATCGCCGGTTCCGATTCCGGCGGTGGTGCCGGCATCCAGGCCGACCTGAAAGCCTTCGCCGCGCACCGCGTGCACGGGTTGTCGGCGATTGCCGCACTCACCGCGCAGAACACCCGCGGCGTGACCGCCGTGCACGTGCCGCCCCTGGATTTCCTGCAGGCGCAGATCGATGCCTGCTTCGCCGATTTCGACATCCATGCGGTCAAGCTGGGCATGCTGGCCAACGCCGAGGTGATCGGCCTGGTCGCCGACGCGCTGGAAAAGCATCGCCCCACGCACGTGGTACTGGATCCGGTGATGGTGGCCACCAGTGGCGCGCGCCTGCTCGAAGACAGCGCCCTGGACGCGCTGCGCACGCGGCTGCTGCCGCTGGCCACGCTGCTTACCCCGAACACCCCGGAAGCCGAACTGCTGCTCGGCCGTCGCATCGTCAGCGCCGATGACGCGGAGGATGCCGCCATCGCACTGCTCGACCTCGGCGCCGGTGCGGTGCTGCTCAAGGGTGGCCACATGGCCGAGGGCGCGCGCGTGATTGATCGCTACTTCGATGGTGTCACCCGCGAGGAGTTCAGCCACGCCCGGCTGCCGGTGGACGCGCACGGCACCGGCTGCACGCTGGCATCGGCGATCGCCGCGCAGTTGTGCTGCGGGTTGTCGCTGCCCAACGCCTGCGAAGCCGCCATCGACTACGTCGCGCGCGGCCTGCAGGGCGGCTACACGCCCGGCCGCAGCGAAGTGCTGGTGCTGGATCACTTCGGCGCGGCGCGCCCGGCATGACGCGCGCGCTGGCGGTACCGGTCCAGAGCGACGATGGCCATCGCTTCGAACTGATCGGGCGCGTGCCCGCGCAGCCGCGCGCGCAACTGCTGTGGCTGCCGGCGCTGGGCGTGTCGGCGCGCAATTACCAGGCGTTCGCCGATGCACTGGCGGCATGCGGCATCAGCGTGTTCCTGCACGAGTGGCGCGGCAACGGCAGCAGCAGCCTGCGCCCGTCGCGCACGCAGGATTGGGGCTATCGGGAGATCCTCGAGCAGGACCTGCCAGCCAGCCTGGCGGCGGTGCGCCTGCACGGCAACGCGCCGCTGATCATCGGCGGGCACAGCCTGGGCGGGCAGCTGGCCTGCGTGTTCGCCGGGCAGCACCCGGACCTGTTCGCCCGGTTCTGGCTGGTGGCCACCGGCACCCCGTTCTGGCGAACGTTCCCCGCCCCGCGCTGCTGGGCCCTGCCGCTGGTGTACCGGTTCCTGCCGTGGCTGGCGCAGCGCCAGGGCGTCCTGCACGGGCGCCGGCTCGGCTTCGGGGGCACCGAGGCGCGTGGCCTGATTCGCGACTGGGCACGCGTGGGCCTGAACAACCACTACGCCGGCACCGGCATCCACGCGGACCTGGAGGGCGGCATGCGGCGACTGCGCGGCCAGGCCAGCGCGGTGGTGATGGCCGACGACTGGTTCGCTCCGCCGGGCTCGATGCAGGGGCTGCTGGCGAAGCTGCCCCAGGTCGTTTCCACGTTGTCGGTCCTGCCCGCAGGCGCACTGGGAACCCGGGCAGATCACTTCGCGTGGATGAAGTCGCCGGAGGCCGTGGTGAAGGCGCTTTTTCATTCATTTGAATGAAGTCCTTCACAAAAGCGTTGACGGATGCGGCGTCGATCCGCATAATTCCGCTCCTGTTGACGCGCCCGTAGCTCAGTTGGATAGAGTACCTGGCTACGAACCAGGCGGTCGGGAGTTCGAATCTCTCCGGGCGCACCATCAACAGGCTGGCAGTTTTCGCCTCTGCCGGCAGCAACACCACAACGTGATGTAAATGCGCCCGTAGCTCAGTTGGATAGAGTACCTGGCTACGAACCAGGCGGTCGGGAGTTCGAATCTCTCCGGGCGCACCATTACATCGCGGCAACAACCAGACAATGCAAGCGCGCCCGTAGCTCAGTTGGATAGAGTACCTGGCTACGAACCAGGCGGTCGGGAGTTCGAATCTCTCCGGGCGCACCATTGCATCGAAGACGAAAAAAGGCAGCCACGGGCTGCCTTTTTCGTGTGTGCGTTCATGACCGGATCGGGTCGCCGACACGTACCGCGGACATGGCCATCCGGTCCGCTTCGCGCGGGATCTCCGGCGCCGGGCAGCGGCCACCGGCATGCTCATCATGCGCCAGCCAGTCATCGACCACGCCGCCGAGCAGGTCCAGCCGAAGTGGCAGGGTGATGTGGTCTTCGCCACGCATCTCGATGTAATGCACGCGCGGGCTGGCGGCGGCCAGCGCACGCCCCTGGTCCACCCGCACGTGTGCGTCATCCTGGCCGTGCAGCAGCAGCACGCAGGCGCGCGTATCGGCCAGCGCACGGGCCACGTCCACCGTGTCCAGATCCAGGTCCAGACGCTGGCTGGCGGCAGCGATCACCGCGTTGATGTCCTGCCCGCCATAGCGCCAGCGACCGTAGGCGGCCATCGCCTGCGCCTTCCACGCGGTGGGCTGCAGCGACATCAGGTGCGGAATCATGCTGCGGATCGCATCGCCGGCATTGGCGAACGACTCCATCGCCACCACGCCGGTGACCCGGTCGCCCAGCTTGTCGGCGGTGAACAGCGCGGTGGCCGCACCATAGGACACGCCGAACAGGTACAGCGGCCCGACCACTTCCCCACGGCGTTGCAGCGCGTCGATCACATCGATCACGTCATCGGATTCGAACGTGCCGTAGCCCGACGGACCGGCACCGGAATGGCCATGGTTGCGCAGGTCGATGGTCACCACCCGGTAGCCGGATTCGGCCAACTGCAGCGACCACGGCAGCATCGAATCGCCGTTCATCATCCAGCCGTGCAGCAGCACCACCGTGCCACGCGGCGCCTGCGGCTGGAACGGCTGCGGCAGGGCCAGCTGCAGCCCGGTGTTCAGGGGCTCGCCGTTGTCATGCTGCTGCGCCAGGTAGTGATAGCGCAGCCCGTAGCGGCCCGGATCGAAGGCGCGCCAGAACAGCGGCACGCCGGCGCGGCCGGTCACGAACCCATGGCGGTTGGGGACCGCCTCCACCGCTTCGGCGATGCGCACGGTATCGAGCAGCGTGGAAACGCCGCCGGGCGCGACCAGGCGGTCGCTGAGCGAGGTGGAGGCAGCGGATGAGGTGAGCGAAGAGCACGCGGCCAGCCACAGGCCAGCCCCGGCCAGCGCGAGCAGCAGCAGGCGTTTCATGGGCGCAGGAGTTCACATTGAGCCGCGCAGCGTAGCGACGGCGCGCCGGGCGCTCTACCGCAACCAGATGACCAAATCGTGACACCCCAGCCGGGGTTCAGCCATCGCCGGTCACAGCCATGCCGACATCTGCCCCCACCATCCCTCCATCAACCCCGGCTGGCGCATCCGCTCGCGCCACCAGCGCAGCGCCGCCCCCTCCTCGCCGGTGCGCCAGGCCAGCCAGAAGGTCTCGTCCGGCTTGGGCTCCTCCACCTGCCGCACCACCAGCCGCCCCTGCGCCACCGCTGCCTGCACATAGGGTTCGGGCAGGAAGCCGAAGCCCAGCCCCGCGCACTGCAGGCGGAACTTGCTGACCGTATCGGGCACGGTCACCGTCTCCTGCCCCATCAGCAGCCCGACCGTGCGCGGCAGCAGCCGGCGCGCGGAATCGGCCACGGCAATGGCGCAGTGCGCGGCCAGCTGTTCCCGGCCCAGTGGCTCGGGCAGCGCCGCCAGCGGGTGTCCCGGCGCCACCGCGAACACGAACCGCACCACGCCCAGCGGCTCCACCACGTAGCCGCCGCCACTGGGGCCCTCCCCCGCCGCGCCGACCAGAAGATCCGCACGCCGGTCCAGCAGCGCCTCCCAGGTGCCCGACAGTGCTTCGCTGACCAGGCGGATCCGGGTCTGCTCGGCAACCGCCCTGAAGGCCCGCACATCCTCGGCCAGCAGCGCCGGCTGGAACAGCGAATCCACCGCCACGGTCAGCTCGGCCTCCCACCCGGAAGCCACCCGCCGTACCCGCATCTCAAGCTCGCGGGCGGCGCGCAGCAGGTGCCGGCCCTCGTCCAGCAGCGCGACCCCGGCCTCGGTCAAATGCGCGCGCGGGCCGATCCGGTCGAACAGCTGCACCCCCAGGTCCTGCTCCAGCTTGGAGACGGTGTAGGAGATGGTCGAGGGCACCTTGTGCAGCTCCTTGCCGGCAGACGCGAACGAGCCACGGCGGTCGATGGCATCCAGGATCTGCAGGGCGTCGAGGCTGAGCTTGAGCATTCGAATTTTTCGATGATGGCTTGCAAAACTATCCGTTTTTCAAGCGGCAGGCGCAAGCGGATACTGGCGCCAACAGGAAAGGGGCAGACACTACCGCCCCGGACCGCCATCGAAACCATCGAACACCCGAGGAGAACCACCATGCTGCAGATCCGCAAGAGCGCCACCCGTGGCCAGGCCAACCATGGCTGGCTGAACTCCCAGCACACCTTCTCCTTCGCCGGTTACTACGACGCGCGCTACACCAGCTTCGGCCCGCTGCGCGTGATCAACGAAGACAAGGTGATCGGCGGCCAGGGCTTCGGCACCCACAGCCACAGCAACATGGAGATCATCTCCTACGTGCTGGGCGGCGCGCTGGAGCACAAGGACTCGATGGGCACCGGCTCGGTGCTGCGCTACGGCGACGTGCAGCGCATGAGCGCCGGCAGCGGGGTCAGCCACAGCGAGTTCAATCATTCGGCCGACGAGACCGTGCATTTCCTGCAGATCTGGCTGTTCCCGGATACCGAAAACATCGCCCCGAGCTACCAGGAAACGCATTTCGCCCCGGACGCCAAGCGCGGCCAGTTGCGCCTGATCGCCTCCAAGGATGGCCGTGACGGCTCGCTGCTGATCCACCAGGACGCCAACATCTACGCCACGATCCTGGACGGCGACGAGCGCGCCCACCTGGCCCTGGCCCCGCGCCGTGGCGCCTATGTGCAGGTTGCCCGCGGCCAGCTGCAGGTCAACGGCATCACCCTGGACACCGGCGACGCGCTGCAGATCACCGACGAAGCGCAGGTGACCCTGGAAAATGCCAGCGACGCCGAAGTGCTGGTGTTCGACCTGCCGCTGTAACCGCAGCGGCCCTCACCAACGCCCCGAGCTGATCGGGGCGTTGTCATGTCTGGGCTCAGGACCCGGGCACCGGGGCGTCGTCGGCAATCAGCTTCGCCTGCTTCAACTCCGCCCAGAGCGCGGACGGGATCGCCACCGACATGGACGCCACGTTGGCCTGCACCTGTTCGGGCGTGCGTGCACCCGGAATCACCGCAGACACGACCTCTGGCGCATCCGCGAACTGCAGCGCCACGGTGCGCAGGTCGACGCCGTGGCGGTCGCAGATGGCCTGCACGGCCGCACGCTTCTTCGGCGCCCACTCGGGCACCTTGCCGTCGTAGAGGTACCGATCGCGGCCGGCCAGGTAGCCGGCGAGCAGCGGCGCCCCCACCACCACCGACGCACCGTGCCGGGCGATGGCCGGGAAGGTGTCGTGCAACGCCTGATCGTGGTCGAGCAGCGAGTACTGGCAGGCGAGCAGGAAGATGTCCGGATCGGCTTCCTGGATCGCGCGCAGCGCCGGCTCCGGGCGGTTCACGCCAAATCCCCATCCCTTGATCAGGCCTTCCTCGCGCATCCGGGTCAGCGCGGGCATCGCGCCCTTGGCCGCCTCGGCGAAGCGCTGCTCCCACGGCATGCCAAGGTCCTTCTCGTTATCCGGCGACAGGTCGTGGATGAAGACCACATCCAGCTGCGCGACCCCCAGCCGGTTGAGACTGTCTTCCACCGAACGACGAACGCCATCGGCGGAATAGTCATAGCGGTAGTGGAACGGCGACGGGTCTTTCCACATGGTGTCCTGCAGCTCGCCAGCGGTGGCGGTCAGCAGTCGGCCTACCTTGGTCGACAGCGTGTACTCACCCACCGGATGGTTGTGCAGGTGATGCCCCATCCGTCGTTCGCTCAGGCCCAGGCCATACCAGGGCGACGTGTCGAAGTAGCGCACGCCTGCGGCATAGGCTGCGGCCAGGGTCTGTTCGCTTTGCGCGTCGGTGGCCGGGGCAAAGCCGTTGCCGATGGCCACCCCGCCCAGTCCGAGGCGCGTGCGCGGCCGAAAGCGCCCGCCCTTGCCGGCGGCGTGGGTGGCCAGCGGCTGCGCGGCGCTGCGGCCACGTGTTGGCAGCACGCTGCCGGGCGCGGCGGCGCTGGACTGCGCCAGCAACGGTGAACTGGCCAATGCGGCGGTACCGGCAGCGGCGGCGGAAAGGAAGTGGCGACGTGCGTTCACGGCGACTCCGGGTGCGGGGGAGCAACCACCCTCGCAGAATGCCAGTGCACGGCGTGCGGGCAACACGTCAACGCTGCGGCAACAGCGCACAAAGAAAAAGGCCTTCGTACTTGCGTACGAAGGCCTTTTCTACAACTGGCGGAGCGGGAGGGATTCGAACCCTCGATACAGTTTTTGGCCGTATACTCCCTTAGCAGGGGAGCCCCTTCAGCCACTCGGGCACCGCTCCAGTATTCTGGTTCCGCCGCTTCGATGTTTCTTCTCAGCGGGGGCGCGAAGAATAACGTTTTTCACACCCCGAGGTAAAGCCTTAATCGGAAGAATTTTCACTTCCCGATGCATTCGGCTCGTCGCCTCGCTGGATGCGCTGGTAAATCTCTTCGCGGTGCACGGCCACGTCCTTCGGGGCGGTGATGCCAATACGCACCTGATTGCCCTTGACGCCGAGCACGGTGACGCTGACGTCGTTACCGATCATCAGGGTTTCGCCAACACGGCGAGTCAGGATCAACATTTTTGCAAGTCTCCAGGGAACCGGTGGATTTTCCCGACCGGCTCGGCGCCCAGCCAAGGAACGCCACACGACAAAGGGAAAAGATTAGCCATAGTACCGTCAGCCCTCCTGCGCCATCAAGGAGCAGGAGGATTCAGGCGTTCAGATACGAGGGGTGACCCAGTCGACGACGGCGGCCAGTGCAGAAGCAAGGGCGGGCCCGTCCTCGCCACCACCCTGGGCGAGGTCCGGGCGGCCGCCGCCCTTGCCCCCGATCTGACTGGCGATGTGGGACAACAGTTCCCCGGCCTTTACCTTACCCGTTGCACTGCCGTTCACGCCGGCGACCAGGGCCGCCTTGCCGTCCTGGGTGCCGGCCAACACGATCACCGCATCGCCCAGCTGCTGCTTGAGGCGGTCGATCGCTTCACGCAGTGCCTTGGCATCGAAACCTTCCAGACGCGCGGCCAGCACCTTGACGCCTTTGACCTCAACTGCGCCAGCGCCCAGGTCGGCGGTCGCGCCCGCCGCCTGCTTGGCCTTCATGGCCTCCAGTTCGCGTTCCAGCTTCTTCTGGCGCTCGCCAAGCTGGCGGATCTTGTCGACCACTTCGCCCGCATTGCCGCCGAGCAGCGCGGCCGCTTCGGCCAGTTGGGCTTCTTCGTGGGCCACGTAGTCCAGCGCGCCCTGCCCGGTCACCGCTTCGATACGGCGCACGCCCGAAGACACGCCGCCTTCGGAGGTGATCTTGAACAGGCCGATGTCGCCGGTGCGCGTTACGTGCGTGCCACCACACAGTTCAGTGGAGTAATTGCCCATCTTCAGCACGCGCACGTTTTCGCCGTACTTCTCGCCGAACAGTGCCATCGCGCCGAAATCCAGCGCTTCCTGCATGCCCATGTTGTGCACTTCGGCCGCATTGTTGGCGCGTACCTGCTCGTTGACCTTGCGCTCGATCACGGCAAGGTCCGCGGCACTGATCGGCTGGAAGTGCGAGAAGTCGAAGCGCAGGCGGTCCGGTGCCACCAGCGAGCCCTTCTGCTGCACGTGGGTGCCCAGCACTTCACGCAGTGCGGCGTGCAGCAGGTGGGTGGCCGAGTGGTTGAGGATGGTGGCGCCGCGGCGCTGGTCGTCCACAACGCCGCCCAGCACATCGCCCACCTTCAGGCTGCCCTGGGTGACGGTGCCGACGTGGCCGTGGAACTGGCCCGCGAACTTCTGCGTATCGGTGATCTGCAGCTGCACGCCGTTGCCGGCCAGGCTGCCGGTGTCGCCCACCTGGCCACCCGATTCGGCATAGAACGGGGTCTGGTCGGTCAGCACGATGACCTCGTCGCCGGCCTGCACCGCGTCCACCGGGCGCCCGTCCTTGAGCAGGGCCACCACGGTCAGGCCGTCGGCCTGCAGGCGGTCGTAACCCAGGAACGTGGTGGGCTTGAGCGTGGCGACCAGCTCGGCCGACAGCGTCACGCCGCCACCGAACTTGCCGCCCTTGCGGCCGTCCTCACGCTGCTTCTCCATTGCCGCATTGAAACCGTCGATGTCCACGGTCAGGTCGCGCTCGCGCGCGATGTCCTGGGTCAGGTCGAGTGGGAAGCCGTAGGTGTCATAGAGGCGGAAGGCATCCGCGCCCGGAATGACGCCATTGGTCACCTGCGCGGCGACGTCGTCGAAGATCTTCATGCCCGAATCGAGCGTCTGCGCGAAACGCTCTTCCTCGGCCTGCAGCGCACGCACCACGGTATCGGCCTGTGCAGGCAGTTCCGCGTAGGCCTCGCCCATCTGCTCGACCAGGGTGGGCACCAGCTTGCTGAAGAACGGCTGGCGCACGCCCAGCATCCAGCCATGGCGCAGGGCGCGGCGGATGATCCGGCGCAGCACGTAGCCGCGGCCTTCGTTGGACGGCAGCACGCCGTCGACGATCAGGAACGAACAGGCACGGATGTGATCGGCGATCACGCGCAGCGACTTGTTCTCCAGGTCGGCCATGCCGGTCAGTTCGCTGGCCTTGCGGATCAGCGCCTGGAACAGGTCGATCTCGTAGTTGGTATGCACGTGCTGCAGGATCGCGGCCAGGCGTTCCAGGCCCATGCCGGTGTCCACGCACGGCGCCGGCAGCGGCACCAGGGTGCCGTCCGGCTGGCGGTCGAACTGCATGAACACCAGGTTCCAGATTTCGATGTAGCGGTCGCCGTCTTCATCCGGCGAACCCGGCGGGCCACCGGCGATATGGTCGCCATGGTCGTAGAAGATTTCGGTGCACGGGCCGCACGGACCGGTATCGGCCATCTGCCAGAAGTTGTCCGAGGCAAACGGCGCACCCTTGTTGTCGCCGATGCGCACGATGCGTTCTTCCGGAATGCCGACCATGTCGCGCCACAGCGCGTAGGCCTCGTCATCTGTCTGGTAGACGGTGACCAGCAGGCGGTCGGCCGGCAGCTTCCAGACCTGGGTCAGCAGCTCCCAGGCCCAGGCAATGGCGTCCTTCTTGAAGTAGTCGCCGAACGACCAGTTGCCCAGCATCTCGAAGAAGGTGTGGTGGCGCGCGGTGTAGCCGACCTGGTCCAGGTCGTTGTGCTTGCCGCCGGCCCGCAGGCAGCGCTGCACGTCCGCCGCGCGCACGTAGCTGCGCTTCTCGGCGCCAAGGAACACGTCCTTGAACTGCACCATGCCGGAGTTGGTGAACAACAGGGTCGGATCATTGCCCGGCACCAGCGGTGCCGACGGCACGATGGTGTGGCCCTTGCCCTTGAAGAACTCAAGGAAATCGCTGCGGATCTGGGAGGTAGTGAATTTGACGGGTGCGTTCATGGGGGCTGGCTTCATGCGGGCCGGCCGGTCCTTCGCACACAGCCCCAATGGCCGGGTGTCGAGAGCAGGACCGCCGAAACCACAAAGGGTATCAGGCCCGGGCCCCCGGGACACGTCCGGGTGACGGGCGCGCTGCGCGCCCTTCAGTCATCCGGGTCGTAGCGGGTGGCACGGCGGATGGTGTCGCCATCGAACCCGCGGCGGGCCAGCAGATCCGCGGCTTTGCGGCGCTGGGGCAGCTCCTGGGGGCCGGCCTCGCCAAAGCGGCGGCAGACCAGGTCCCGGGCGTTCTCTGTCCAGTCGCCTTCGAAGGTGTCCATGGCGGCGGCGACCTGCTCGCTGTCCAGCCCATGGGTGCCCAGTTCGGCGCGGATGTGGAGGGGGCCATAGCCTGTGTTCGCACGGATGCGGACCAGGTTCTCGGCAAAGCGGGTGTCATCCTGCCAGCCGGCCTCGGTGAGCTTGTCCACGGCGGCAGTAGCGGCGTCGCTTTCGATGCCGCGGGCAGTGAGCTTGCGGGTCAATTCCTTGCGCGAATGCTCACGGCGTACCAGCAGGCCAAGCGCGCGTTGGACCGGGGTCTGTTCACGGACGCGGCGCTTGCGGCCGGGTGCCGGGGCGTCTGGGTCGTGCATGGGCACCTCGATGAAATGCGCCGTCCGTGGCGCTCCCCCCGTCGGGGGAAGGTTGAACCCCCGGGACAGGGCGAGCGTCACTGACGGCGCTGCCCTGCCCCGCAGGAAACTTACTCGGCGTCGTCATCACCGTCGCTGTCACCGCTCTCGCGGGCAGCCTCGGCCGGCTGGAACTTCTCGCGCAGCTCGGCTTCCAGGCGCTGGGCCACCTGCGGGTTGTCGCGCAGGTAACCGCGGGCGTTGTCCTTGCCCTGGCCGATGCGCTCTTCGCCGTAGCTGTACCAGGCACCGGCCTTCTCGACCAGCTTGGCTTCCACGCCCATGTCGATCAGCTCGCCTTCGCGGCTGATGCCTTCGCCATACAGGATTTCGGTGATGACCTGCTTGAACGGGGGCGCCAGCTTGTTCTTGACGACCTTGATCTTGGTCTGGTTGCCGATGATCTCGTCGCCCTTCTTGATCGCGCCGATGCGGCGGATGTCCAGGCGCACCGAGGCGTAGAACTTCAACGCGTTGCCGCCGGTGGTCACTTCCGGGCTCTGGCCCGGCATCATCACGCCGATCTTCATGCGCAGCTGGTTGATGAAGACCACCAGCGTGTTGGAGCGCTTGATGTTGCCGGTCAGCTTGCGCAGCGCCTGGCTCATCAGGCGGGCCTGCAGGCCCGGCAGCTGGTCGCCCATTTCGCCTTCGATTTCGGCCTTCGGGGTCAGCGCGGCGACCGAGTCGACCACCACGATGTCCACCGAGCCGGAACGGACCAGCATGTCGGCGATTTCCAGCGCCTGCTCGCCGGTGTCCGGCTGGGACAGCAGCAGGTCGTCCACGTTCACGCCCAGCTTGGCGGCGTAGATCGGGTCCAGCGCGTGTTCGGCGTCGATGAAGGCAGCGGTGCCGCCCTTCTTCTGGCATTCGGCGATCGCCTGCAGGGTCAGGGTGGTCTTGCCCGAGGACTCCGGACCATAGATCTCCACGACACGGCCCTTCGGCAGGCCGCCGATGCCGAGCGCGATGTCCAGCATCAGCGAACCGGTCGGGATGACCTCGACGGCCTCGATGACACGGTCGCCCATGCGCATGACGGAGCCCTTGCCGAACTGCTTTTCGATCTGGCTCAGGGCGGCGGTCAGGGCACGCTTTTTGTTCTCGTCCATCGGATTGGTCCTTGCAGAGGTCATGTCGTTGGAGGTGTTGTCTTTGGAGGTCTTCTTGGCCACGGGGTCACTTTAAGGTTGGCGTATCGCACAGGCTGAGATTCTGCCCGGCGTTCGGAAAAAAATTATCGGACATCCGTACCAACCTCAGCCAAACCAGAGAATCGCCACAAAAGACCGTGCATGTCGTGCGTTGAAGAGATCAGCGGTTCGGGCGCAGCAGCCCGCAATAGAGGCCTTCAATCGCGAAGTCCTGGTCGGGCAGCACTTCGATCGGCTTGTAATCGGGATTGCGCGGCAGCAGCCGGATCCGGTCCTTGCCCATCTTCAGCAGCTTGACGGTGATCTCGTCATCGATGCGCGCCACCACGATCTGGCCCGAGCGGGCGTCGCGGGTACGGTGCACGCCGATCAGGTCGCCGTCGAAGATGCCTTCGTCGATCATCGAGTCGCCCTGGACCTTGAGCAGGTAGTCCGGCGCGGGCGAGAAGAACACCCGGTCCAGCACCACGAAATCATCCGAGCCGATGTCCGCCCCGATCGGCAGGCCGGCCGCGACCCGCCCCAGCACCGGCAGGCGCAGCACGTGGTCGGGCAGCGCGGGCACTGCCAGCGAGGCCGGCAGGCCGTCCTGCAGCGGCGGCGCCTGCACCAGCCGGATACCGCGCGCCTGGCCGGGAATGCGACGGATCGCCCCGGCCTGCTCCAGCGCTTCCAGGTGGTACTGCGCGGCCCGCACGCCCTTGAAGCCGAACGCACGGGCGATTTCCGTCTGCGACGGCGGCGCGCCGTCGGTCTCGATGCGCTCGGCGATCAACTGCAGGATCGCCTGCTGGGTATCGGTAAGGTCCATGGTTAGTAGTAATACTACTAACACCCGAAAGTTTCAAGGCTCCGGACGAAAAAGCGAAGCAGAACCCACCGTATCCAGATCCCAACGAAGGCCCGTAGCAATTCGTAGTGCCGACTGTCAGTCGGCAACCGCGCGCAGCGCGGCCGTGTGTCCGAAGCCGCACCCGCCCCTCTTCCGGCCATCCGTCCAACGTTTAGCGGTGCCGAAGCCGCCGGTCAGGTGTCATGACGCCGTCCGAAGAGCAGCCGACCAACGGTCGGCTCTACCGCCCCGACCGCCAGATCGACACCAGTATCCACACCCCGCAGAACCCCGCCCCCACGAACCCGGCCACGCCCAGCGCCAGCAGCCAGCGGCTCGACAGCCCACCCACGCTGTGCATCACGATCGACGACCCAATGATCAGCGCAGCGGTGACGATCCCCACCACCAGCCGGTTCGCCGCCCGGTTGACCTGCTCGCCGAAGCCCTGCAGCGCAGTCGTCTCCACCTTCAACTGCAGACGCCCCCGCCGCGCCATCTGCACCAGCTGGCGCACATCGCGCGGCAGGTCACCGGCAAGGTCCAGCAGCCCGGCCACGCTGCGCTTGCCGCGCTTGAGCAGGGCCGACGGCGCGAACCGTTGCCACATCACCCGCTCCAGGAACGGGCGCGCGGCGGTGGCCATGTCGAACTGCGGGTCGAGCTGGCGGCCCATGCCTTCCAGCGTCAGGAACGTCTTGATCATCAGCGCCAGGTCGGCCGGCAGGGTCAGCGCGTACTGGCGCAGCAGCTGGGTGATGTTGCCCAGCATCAGGCCCATGTGCAGGTCCTTCAGCGGCACGCCCCGGTACTGGTCGACGAAGGTACTGATGTCCTGCTGCAGCCGCGATTCATCCACGTCCACGCCACCCGACCAGTCCAGCAGCACGTCGGTGACCGACTCCGGCTCCTGGCTGACCAATCCGTGCAGCAGCTGCGCGACCTGGAAGCGGCGCTGCTCGGAGATCGCCCCGACCATGCCGAAGTCGATCACGCCGATCCGGCCATCCCGCAGGTAAATGATGTTGCCCGGGTGCGGGTCGGCGTGGAAGCAGCCATCTTCGAGCACCATCTTGAGCACGATGCGGCCGCCGGTGCGGGCCAGCCGGACCCGGTCGAGCCCGGCCGCATCCACGCCGGCGAGGTCGCGGCCGGGGATGCCGTCCACGAAGTCCTGCACGTTGAGGCTCTCGCAGGTCCACTGCCAGTGCACCTTGGGAATCAGGATGTCGTTGCGCCCGGCGAAGTTGCGCGCGATGCGCTCGGCATTGCGGCACTCGGCGGCGAAATCCAGCTCGCGCCGCAGCGACACCTGGAACTGCTGGACCACCTCGGCCGGCCGGTAGCGGCGCATGTCCGGCAGGCGCGCTTCGACGATTTCGGCCAGCCGCGCGAGCAGGCGCAGGTCGGCTTCGATCACCTCGCGGATGCCGGGGCGGCGGATCTTCAGCACCACCTCGCTGCCATCGTGCAGCGTGGCCCGGTGCGCCTGGGCCAGCGAGGCCGCCGCCAGTGGGGTTTCATCGAGCCAGGCGAACACCTCGGTAGCCGGCGCGCCCAGGTCGGCTTCCAGCTGCTCGCGGACCTGCGCATACAGCAACGCCGGCACCGCGTTCTGCAATTCGGAGAATTCGGCGATCCAGTCCGGCGGGAACAGGTCCACGCGGGTGGCCAGCACCTGGCCGAGTTTGACGAAGGTAGGGCCGAGTTCTTCCATCGCCCGGCGCACCCGCACCGGGGCGGTCATGCGCAGGATCTGCTGGGTATCGTTCCAGTGCAGCAGGCGGCCGGCACGTTCCAGCACGTCGGCCAGGCCGATGCGGCGCACCAGGTCGCCGAAGCCATAGCGGATCAGGACCGAGGCGATTTCCTGCAGACGCCCCAGATCACGGACGGTTCCCAGCGTTTCCCACATCGGTGCACCCTCGTTCGACAGCAGGGCTCAGGATGTCACAGCGCCGGGAAAATTCCCGTCAGCGCCTGCTGCACGGTCTGCCGGCGGATGGCTTCGCGGTCGCCCTCGAACTGGAACAGCTGCGCGCGGGCATAGCCACCGCGCTGCTTCCAGCCGATCCAGACGCTGCCCACCGGCTTGTCCGGGCTGCCGCCACCGGGGCCGGCGATGCCGGTCACGGCCACGGCCATGCCGGCACCGGAATTGACCAGCGCGCCGGACACCATTTCGAGCACGGTTTCGCGGCTGACCGCGCCGAACTGCTCCAGGGTCTGCGCGCGCACGCCCAGCAGGCGCTGCTTGGCCTCGTAGCTGTACACCACCATGCCGCAGTCGAAGAACGCCGACGAGCCGGCGATGTCGGTCATCGCCTTGGCGATCCAGCCGCCGCTGCAGCTTTCGGCGGTGACCAGCTGCAGCGCAGCCGCTTGCAGCTGCTGGCCGACGTTACGGGCCAGGTCGCCGAGTTCGGCATCGGTGGGGACAGTCACGGACTCACCATTCGGGCAGTTTTTCCGGAAGCAGTGCGCGGATCGGCGCGCCGTCGTCGGCGGCAGCCAGTTTCTCGGCTTCGGCGATCGGGATCTCGACCTGCAGCAGCCAGCCGTCCTCGTCGCTGCGTTCGCCGCGCACCACTTCCAGCTGGTGCAGGCGCGAACGCAGGCGACCGGCGGTCGGCGGCAGGCGCAGGTCGCCACTGACGTGCTGCAGGCCCAGGCGCTTGCCCAGCACCGATTGCAGCAGGTCCAGGCCCAGCCCATCGCGGGCCGAGATCCAGACGCGTTCACGGCGTGCGGTATCGGGAATGCCGTCCTGGGCGTCGTGGCGGACCTCGCTGCCTTCGATGCGGTCGATCTTGTTGAACACCAGCAGCTGCGGCAGTTCGCCCGCACCCACTTCGTTGAGCACTTCGTCGACCTGCGCGATGCGCTCCTCACGGTGCGGATCGGCCGCATCGACCACGTGCAGCAGGAAGTCGGCCTCGCGCGCTTCGCTCAGGGTCGCGCGGAACGCGGCCACCAGTTCGTGCGGCAGGTCGCGGACGAAGCCCACGGTATCGGCCAGCACCACGTTGCCGCCGGGCACCGCGATGCGGCGCACGGTCGGGTCCAGCGTGGCGAACAGCTTGTCGGCGGCGTACGCCTCCGCACCGGTCAGTGCATTGAACAGCGTCGACTTGCCGGCATTGGTATAGCCCACCAGCGCCACGCGCGGCAGTTCGCTGCGCACGCGGGCACGGCGCATCTGGGTACGCTGCACTTCGACCTTTTCCAGCCGCTTCTGCAGCTGTTCCACCCGCTTCTGCAGCAGGCGGCGGTCGGTTTCGAGCTGGGTTTCACCCGGACCGCGCAGGCCGATGGCACCGCCGCGCTGGCGCTCCAGGTGGGTCCAGCCACGGACCAGCCGGGTGGACATGTGGCGCAGCTGCGCCAGCTCCACCTGCAGCTTGCCTTCGTGGCTGTGCGCACGCTGGGCGAAGATGTCCAGGATCAGGCCGGTGCGGTCGATCACCCGGCGCTCCAGAAAGCGCTCCAGGTTGCGCTCCTGCGAGGGCGAGAGCGCATGGTTGACCAGCACCAGGTCGGCGCCGGTGGCCTCGGCGGCCGCCTTGATCTCGTCCAGCTTGCCCGAGCCGATCAGGATCGACGGGTTGGGCCGGTCGATGCGCGCGGTCAAGGTGGCGGCGATGCTGGCCCCGGCAGAGCGGGCCAGATCGGTGAATTCTTCCAGCACATCTTCCTCCAGCCGGCCGGAATGCGGCTGGATCAGGAGCGCGTGTTCGCCTCGCTTGGAACGGTCAAACACGCGCGTCTCCGCAGTTGCTTACTTCATTCAACGTCGTCTTCTTCCTGGGCGCCGTCGGCGCCACCTTCATTGGACTGCACATAGCCACCACCGGGGCCCACCCGGACATTGCGTGCCGGCACCACGGTCGAAATGGCGTGCTTGTACACCATCTGGCTGACCGTATTGCGCAGCAGGACAACGAACTGGTCGAACGATTCGATCGTTCCCTGCAATTTGATGCCATTGACCAGATACACCGACACCGGCACGCGTTCGCGCCGAAGTGCATTCAGAAACGGATCCTGCAGCGATTGCCCCTTGGACATTGCACACTCCTCATTATTGTTTTTATGGTCTTCCGGCAACTGCCACGCCCCCCGCCACCGGAACCCCCGATGGTACACGGGCCAAGGGCAAGGCGCTGTGGCTCAACGGGCAACAAAGGCCGCTACGGCATCTGCCAGGGAATCCCCGTCGATATGGGGATCGAACCAGCGTGCATCAAGCTCGCCGCGCAGCCAGGTCAACTGGCGCTTGGCCAGCTGCCGGGTGGCCTGAATGGACCGGTCACGGAAGTCGCGGGGACTGCCCTGCCCGTCCAGGAACTCCCAGGCCTGGCGATAGCCGACCGCCCGGACCGCCGGCAGGTCCAGCGGCGCGGCCACCGCCGCCATCTCCGGCAGCGCACGCAGTGCCCGCACCTCGTCCAGGAAACCCTGGGCGAGCATGTTGTCGAACCGGGTTTCGATGCGCTGGTGCAGCACGCTACGCTCGCGCGGGGCCAGCACCAGCTTCAGGCAGCGCACCGGCAGCCGATCCACGCCGGGCAGCTTCTGCCATTCGCTGATCGGCGTGCCGGTCAGGCGATACACCTCCAGCGCCCGCTGGATGCGCTGCGGGTCGGTCGCATGGATGCGCGCTGCGGCGGCGGGGTCTATCCCAGCCAGCTCAGCATGCAGGGCGGGCCATCCGCGTTCGGCGGCCTCGGCACCAATTGCCACGCGGGTAGCCGGGTCGGCCGGCGGCATCGGCGACAGCCCCTGCAGCAGCGCGCGGAAGTACAACCCGGTGCCGCCTGCCAGGATCGGCATGCGTCCGCGCGCGACGATGTCGGCCACCACGCGGGCGGCATCAACGGCGAATTCCGCCGCTGAATAGGTCTGCCACGGATCGCGCAGGTCGAGCAGGTGGTGTGGCGCCTGCGCGCGCTCGGCGGCATCGGGCTTGGCCGAGCCGATATCCAGCCCGCGATACACCAGCGCCGAATCCACGCTGACGATCTCTCCGTCCAGTTGCCGCGCCAGTGCGATGGCGGTGGCGGTCTTGCCCGACGCGGTCGGGCCCATCACCGCGATCGCCAGCGGGCGCCGGTCGGCGCCCATCAGCCCTCGTCCGGCCAGCGCGGCATCGCCGGCGCGGCATCCACCCGCGGCATCGGCACCGCGTCGACCGCTGCCCACACTTTCAGCGCGTCCACGGTGGCGGCGACGTCGTGCACGCGCAGGATCGTCGCGCCGCGCTGGGCGGCGATCAGGTGTGCGGCGACCGAACCGGCCACGCGCTCGCGCGGCGCCTCGCGCCCGGTCAGTTCGCCGATGCTGCGCTTGCGCGACAGCCCGGCCAGCATCGGCACGCCCAGTTCCAGGAAGCGCGCCGAGCGCGCCAGCAGGATCATGTTGTGGTCGGTAATCTTGCCGAAGCCGAAACCCAGGTCGATCACCAGGTTCTTCTTCGCAATGCCGGCCATCTCGGCCGAGAACATCCGATCGACCAGGAAGCGGTGCACATCGGCCACGACGTCGTCGTAGTGCGGGGTGTCCTGCATGCTGCCGGGCTCGCCCTGCATGTGCATCAGCACCACCGGCACGCCCAGTTCGGCGGCGGCGGCCAAGGCCCCGTCCTGCCGCAGTGCATGGATGTCGTTGATCATGCCGGCACCGGCGGCCACGGCCGCGCGCATCACCTCCGGCTTGAAGGTGTCAATGCTGATCGGCACCTGCGTCTGGCGCGCAAGCTGTTCGATCACCGGGACCACCCGGCGCAGCTCTTCTTCCAGTGGCACCGGTGCGGCCCCGGGGCGGGTCGATTCACCGCCGATGTCGAGCAGGTCAGCGCCTTCGGCCACCAGCTGCAAGCCGTGCGCGACCGCCGCTTCGGTATTGTCGTGCGCGCCGCCATCCGAGAAAGAATCCGGGGTGACGTTGACGATGCCCATGACGCGCGGGCGGTCCAGCCGCAACACACGGCCGCCGCAGTCCAGCTGGGGAGAAGTATCGAACATGGGCCTTCCACGAAATACGCCAGCGCCTAGTTTACGCCGGCGTACTCCGATAACCCGCGGCCTGCGGGGTTTGGCCGGCTAGAAATCGCCCAGTTTGGCCTCGTCGGTCGGCTTGGCCAGCCATTCGGCAAGGTCGTTGCCGATGGCGGTGACAACCCGTTCCAGCACGTCGCAGGAGCCTTTGAACCCGCCGAATGCGCCGCCGCGGGAAACACGTCGCGCGGTCACGGTGGCCACCTTCTGGCCGTCCTGCGTCAGCACGCCGCGCACGGTTGCCGACTTGAAGTGACCGCTGAAGGCGTTGCCGGCACTCTGTGCCTCCACCAGCTCCAGCTTCAGCGCCCGGCCCGTGGAGACGGCCTCCGCATCGAACGCGATCGTATTGCCGAATTTCGGGGCGTTGCTGCCCAGCGAGGTTGCAAGCTGCGCCCCCATGCGGCATTCGGCCTTGATGTTATCGGCGATGTAAGCGGACTCCGAGAACGGAATCGGATCCTGCACGTGGATGGTGTCCGCCATGGCAGGCGTGGCAAGGCAGAGCAGCACGGCTGTCGCCGCGTACCGTGAGTGACGCATGGTATTCCCCCTGGAATGTTGGCCGCGGCTGCCTCATGCAACCGCGCCCGCGCATCGTGCCGATTGCCACGCAGCGGCGCAAGGGCTCAGCGGCGGCGGCGCTTGCGGTCGAGGTACAAGGTCTTGGCCACGCTCAGGCCGATGCCGATCACGATCCCTACGATGCCTCCGAGCAGGTAGTTTCCACTGAGCAGGCCTGCGGCGGCACCGACGACGGTGGCGATCACCATTTCCGTGGTGTGCGAGACCGGGGGCGGCGGCGTGGACATGGATACTCCGGGACAGGTGTGGGGCAAGCCACATTGTCGCCCGGATCGCCCGCGCCAGAAACGATGAAGGCCGGGTTTCCCCGACCTCCATGCGTTACCTGTTCATCGTCAGAGCTGTTCGGCAGGCCCGGCGATAGGCGGCACCGGACGGGCGTCACCGCCCTTGTCGTTGTTGTTGCTGCCACCGTCCTTGTTGGACTTGCCCCAACCCATCGGCGGCGGCGGATCGCGGCCTTCCATGATGGCGTCGATCTGCGGCGCATCGATGGTCTCGTACTGCAGCAGCAGCTGGGACATCGTGTGCAGCTTGTCGAGGTTGGCGGTGACCAGCTCGGTGGTGCGGGCGTAGGCCTTGTCCAGGATGCTGCGCACCACTTCATCGATGCGGCGCGCGGTATCGTCGGACACGCTCTTGTGCTGGGTCACCGAACGGCCCAGGAACACCTCATCGTCCTCTTCGCCATAGGCGATCGGGCCGAGCTCGTCGGACAGGCCCCACTTGGTGACCATGTTGCGGGCCATCTTGGTGGCGCGTTCGATGTCGTTGGAGGCACCGGTGGTGACCTTGTCGGCGCCGAAGATCAGCTCCTCGGCGACGCGGCCGCCGTACAGCGAGCACAGCTGCGATTCGATCGCCACGCGGTTCATCGAGTACTTGTCGCCTTCCGGCAGGTACATGGTCACGCCCAGCGCGCGACCGCGCGGGATGATGGTGACCTTGTAGACCGGATCGTGCTCGGGCACCAGGCGGCCGACGATGGCGTGGCCGGCTTCGTGGTAGGCGGTAAGCGTCTTTTCTTCCTCGCTCATGGCCATCGAACGACGCTCGGCACCCATCAGGATCTTGTCGCGGGCACGGTCGAAGTGCTCCATGCGCACTTCCTTCTCGTTGCCGCGTGCGGCAAACAGCGCCGCCTCGTTGCACAGGTTGGCCAGGTCGGCGCCGGAGAAGCCCGGGGTACCGCGCGCGATCACCATCGGCTCGACATCGTCGGCCAGCGGCAGCTTGCGCATGTGCACCTTGAGGATCTGCTCACGGCCCTTGACGTCGGCCAGCCCCACCACGACCTGGCGGTCGAAGCGGCCCGGGCGCAGCAGCGCCGGGTCCAGCACGTCGGGCCGGTTGGTGGCGGCAATGACGATGACGCCCTCGCCCCCCTCGAAGCCGTCCATTTCCACCAGCAGCTGGTTCAGGGTCTGCTCGCGCTCGTCATGACCGCCGCCCAGGCCGGCACCGCGGTGGCGGCCGACGGCGTCGATTTCGTCGATGAAGATGATGCACGGGGCCTGCTTCTTGGCCTGCTCGAACATGTCGCGCACGCGGCTGGCGCCGACGCCGACGAACATTTCCACGAAGTCCGAGCCGGAGATCGAGAAGAACGGGACCTTGGCTTCGCCGGCGATGGCACGGGCCAGCAGGGTCTTGCCGGTACCGGGCGGGCCGACCATCAGCACGCCGCGCGGGATCTTGCCGCCCAGCTTGGTGAACTTGGTCGGATCGCGCAGGAAGTCGACCAGTTCGCCGACTTCTTCCTTGGCTTCGTCGCAGCCGGCGACGTCGGCGAAGGTCACCTTGATCTGGTCTTCGCCCTGCAGCTTGGCGCGCGACTTGCCGAAGGACATCGCGCCCTTGGCACCGCCGCCACCACCCTGCATCTGGCGCATGATGAACAACCAGAAGCCGATGATCAGGATCACCGGGAGGAAGTTCATCAGGATCGCGCCCAGCGAGATGCCGCTGGACGGCTCTTCCTGGACGATTTCCACGTTCTTGGCGCGCAGGATGTTGATCAGGTCGCGGTCCATCGGCGCGGTGATCGTGGCCGACTGGCCGCTGCGCGTGGTGTACGAGATCTGGTTGGTGCCGCTGCGCATGTCGCCGCTGAAGGTGACCTTCTGGACGTTGCCGCCATCCACCTGGTCCAGGAACTGCGAATACGTGGCGCCCTGGGCACCGGCGCCGCTGCTCTTTGGCGAGAAGCTCTGGAACACCACCATGAGCACCACGGCGACGACCACCCATAGCAGGAGGTTCTTGGTCAAGTCGTTCATCCTCATTGGCTCCGGTGTTCCTCTAATGCCTGACGCTATTGGTATGGTTGAGCTTACTTGATCTGGGCGCGTTTGCCCTGCCCCAAGGCATACACCTCGGGCGAGCGCTTCCGGGACGCTTCAGGCTTGCGGATCACGACCTTGTCGTACCGGCGGCGCATCTCGCGCACGTAGTCGTCAAAGCCCACGCCCTGGAACAGCTTGATCAGGAACGCGCCACCCGGTTTGAGATGGTTGTCGGCAAAATCCAGCGCCAACTCCGCCAGGTGCATCATCCGCGGCTGGTCTACCGCGTCCATACCACTTTTATTGGGGGCCATATCCGAGAGCACAAGGTCTACCGGCTGGTCCCCGAGCATGGCTTCAAACTGCGATAGGACGGCCTGCTCCCTGAAGTCCCCGTGAAGGAACTCCACCCCGGCCAGCGGCGGCATCTCCAGGATGTCCAGGGCCAGCACCCTTCCGGTGTCGCCGATCTGGCGCCGGACCTGCTGGGACCAGCCCCCCGGGGCGGCGCCCAGGTCGACCACGACCATATGCGGCTTCAGCAGCCGGTCACGCGCGAGCAGCTCCTCCAGCTTGTAAGCCGCGCGCGAGCGCATGCCCTCGGCCTGGGCCTTCTTCACGAAGGGGTCGGCGAAGTGTTCTTTCAACCAGCGTTGGCTGCTCTTGCTGCGGGAAACCATTGGAGATAGGGCCGGACGGGGTGGTCATGATACCCTGATCGCCCCAGTTAACCGCTTGTTCCTGAATGTCTATTGTCCTGACCTCCTCCCAGACCCGCTTCCTCCGCGGCCAAGCCCATGGTCTGAACGCCCTGCTGCAGATCGGCGGCAAGGGGGTCACGCCGGCCTTCCTGGCCGAGCTGAACGAGGTGCTGGAGCGCCACGAACTGATCAAGGTGAAGGTGGCCGCGGAAGACCGCGATGCACGCGACGCCATGATCGCCGAGCTGGTGCAGGCCTCCGACAGTGCGCTGGTGCAGCGTATCGGCCACGTGGCCGTGCTCTACCGCCCCAGCAAGGAACAGCGCCAGATCGTGCTTCCGCGCGGCTGATCGCCATGCAGCTGAACCACGAAATCCCGGATTTCGCCTATGCGTTCCGTATCGTCGGCGCCGACTCGGTGGTGTTCGAAGACCGCGTGAACGCCGGCACCCGGCGGGTGGTGAAGAGCTTCATCGTCACCCCGCAGGCATTGCTGGAAGATTGGCCGGCACCCGCGAGCGTCAAGGAGCTGACCCCGGACCACCTGGCCACGGTGCTGGCCCAGCAGCCGGAACTGGTCATCCTTGGAACGGGGGAAAAGCAGCAATTTCCATCCGCAGCTGTCATGGGGGCCTGTCTGACCCGCAACATCGGCATCGAGGTCATGGACAACGGAGCGGCCGCCAGGACGTTCAACCTGCTCGCAGGTGAAGGCCGCAACGTAGCGGCGGCGATCCTCCTGCCGGGCTGAGATGGGTTGATTCCGTTCAGAAAAGGCTGCCGTTGGCAGCCTTTTTTGGGGGTTCGGCCACGGTAGCCACGCCCTGCGTGGCTGCGCGATCACTTGGGGGGCAGGTACAACAGCGGGTCGACCGGCTTGCCGTTGTAGCGGATCTCGAAGTGCAGCATGTCGCGGGTGGTACCGGTGCGGCCCATCTCGGCGATCTGCTCGCCGGCCTTCACGCTCTGGCCTTCGTTGACCAGCCGCTTGCGGTTGTGGCCGTAGGCCGACAACCACTGATCGTTGTGCTTGATGATGATCAGCTCACCGAAGCCGACCAGCCCGGCACCGGAATAGACCACCACGCCCGACGCGGTGGCGCGTACCGGCTGGCCGCTGCTGCCGGCGATATCCACGCCCTGTTTGGTGACATCGGCGCCGACGAAGCGGCCCACGAGCGCACCATCGGCCGGCCAGCGCCAGTCGATGTTGCTCTTGATGGCCGTGGTCGGCGACGGGGTCGGCGCAGGCGCAGGCGTCGAACCGGTGCCCGGACGCGGCGCAGTCACCACGGTGGTCGGCGCGCGGCCCGGGCTGCTGCCGGGGTACAGGCGGATGACCTGCCCGGGATAGATGGTGTACGGCTCGGCCAGCCCGTTCCAGGCGGCCAGGTCGCGCGGGGTGATGTTGTGGATGCGTGCCAGCGCGTAGAGGGTGTCGCCACGGCGCACCACGGCGGTCTGCCCCGGCTTGGCCACCGAAGTCTGCGGCGTGGTGTGCGTGGTGCGCCCGCCGGACGGCTTGACCACCGTGGCGGTGCCGCAGGCACTCAGGGTGGACACCACCAGCAGCAGGGCGGTCAGCCGTGTGGCCCCGCGCATACGATCAGCACTCATGCGAACTTCGCTCTCCAGACAAGCCAGGCCACCAGACCCACCACCAGTACGGTGGCGATCCAGCCCAGCGGTTCAATCCAACGCCGCAGCGCGGCTTCGGCGCGCGCCCCGCCAATGCGGATGACGGCCGCCAGCACGTACACGCGCTTGCCCCGCCCGATCAACATGCTCAGGAAGTACTGCGGCAGTGGCACCCCGACGATACCCGATGCCCACGTGAAGACCTTCATCGGGATGGGCATGAAGCCGCCCAGCACCAGGAAGGTGAACACCGCCCACGGGGATTCGGCCATCTTGGCCTGCACGATGGCGATGCCGCCTTCGATGCTGGTCAGCATGCCCATCGCCGCGAACAGCGGCTTGACCGCTTCAAACGCGTAGTGGCCCAGCGCATAGCCGACCAGCGCACCGGCCATCGAGCCGGCCAGACTGAGCGTGGCGAACCACCAGCCGCGCTTGGGTTGGGCCACGCACATCGGTGCCAGCATCACTTCGGGCATCACCGGGAAGATGATCGCCTCGATGAAGCTGAGCACCGTCAGGTAGGTCGGGGCGCGCTCGTGCGCGGCCCACTTCATTGCCCGCTCGTACAGCGGACCAAAAATCTTCATGACGCAACGCTCCTTGGAATCAGTCCAGCATGCCAGACAGCAACGGCACGAACGTGACCGGTGCCAGTACCTGCTGTTCAACGCTGCCGTCGTCGCGGCGGGTCAGCTGGATCAGCGACTGCGCCCCTGCCCCACCGACCGGCGCGACCAGGCGTCCACCCACGGCCAGCTGCTCGACCAGCGCATCGACCAGCGCCGGCGCGGCCGCGGTCACCACGATGGCGTCGAACGGCCCGTGTTCGGCCCAGCCGATGCGGCCATCGTCGTGCTTGCTGCGGATGTTCATGCCCAGCGCACGGAAGCGCTTGCGCGCCTGGCGCAGCAGGTCACCGATGCGCTCGACGGTGTAGACCTCCAGCCCCAGCGCACCGAGTACGGCGGCCTGGTAGCCCGAGCCGGTGCCCACTTCGAGCACCTTCTTCGGCGCCGACTGCAGCACCGCTTCGGTCATCCGCGCTACCACCCACGGCTGGGAGATGGTCTGGCCGTGGCCGATCGGCAGTGCGGTGTCTTCGTAGGCGCGCGAGGCCAAGGCCTCGTCGATGAACAGATGCCGCGGCACCACCCGGATCGCATTGAGGGTGGCTTCGTCGGCAATGCCGCTCTCGCGCAGGCGTTCGACCAGGCGGTCGCGCACGCGCTGGGAGGTCATGCCAATCCCGACCGCTTCGGGCTGCAGGCGCAGGCGCTGGCTCATGCCGGCCGGTCCAGCGCGGCGGTCAGCCCGCCTACCCAGCTGGCGACCTTCTCCAGTGCCTGGTAGCGGGTCAGGTCGACCTGGATCGGCGTGATCGAGATGAATCCGTTGCGCACGGCATGGAAGTCCGTGCCCGGGCCGGAATCCTGTTCGCGCCCGGCCGGGCCGATCCAGAACACTTCATTGCCGCGCGGGTCGCGCTGGGCAATGCAGCCTTCGGCACGGTGGCGGTTGCCCAGCCGGGTCACTTCGAAGCCACGCACCTCCGCCCACGGCAGGTCGGGCACGTTGACGTTGAGGATGGTGTCGGCCGGCAGCGGGTCGGCCTTGAGCCGGGTGACGATCTCCACCGCGGCACGCGCGGCGGTTTCAAAATTGCGCGGGTCGTGGTTGTGGGTGACCAGCGACATCGCCACCGCCGGCAGGCCTAGGAAACGCCCTTCCATCGCCGCGGACACGGTCCCGGAGTAGATGACGTCATCGCCCAGGTTGGCTGCGTTGTTGATGCCCGACACCACGATGTCCGGGTCGTATTCGAGCAGGCCGGTCAGCGCCAGGTGCACGCAGTCGGTCGGGGTGCCGGCTACCGAACAGGTGGAGTGGTCGATGCGCTTGACCCGCACCGGCAGGTCCAGGGTCAGCGAATTGCTGGCGCCGGAGCGGTCGCGGTCGGGGGCGACCACCATCACTTCGTGGCCGGCCTCGCGCAGCACGGAGGCGAGCATCCTGATGCCGGGGGCATCGACGCCGTCGTCGTTGCTGACCAGGATCCGCATCTGGGTTTTAACCGCTTGATTGTTCAAGACTTCATTTCCATCACTTTCCAGCGTTGGCGGGGCCGGCCTTCACCCGTTTCGGGATCACCGACCGCGCAAGTGCGTCAGCTATTGTGCCGCAAGCGGGCAGATCGGCCTACCCCGGCGGGAGGTAGGCACGGCCGATTCAGGGCATTAGGCTGTACGCATGTCACATCCTGAAGACGAAGATCCGGCCGCACTGTTCCGCGCCGCCATCGGCGAGGTCACGCCGCTGCGCAAACCGGTGGCTGCGCCACCGGCGACACCTCGACCGAAGCCGCGTGCGCGCATGGCCGAACAGGACGAGGACGCCGCGCGCGGGGAATTCGCCCGGCTGCTTCGCGACAGCAGCCCGCTGGAGGCCGGCGACACCGCCAGCTACCGGCGCGAGAACCTGCCGGCACGGATGTTCCAGCGGCTCAAGCGCGGCCAGTATTCGGTGCAGGACGAGCTGGACCTGCACGGTGCCACGGTGGCCCAGGCGGAGACGCTGCTGCGCCAGTTCCTGCTGGAAGCGCATGCGCACGAGCACGGCTGCGTGCGCATCATCCACGGCAAGGGGCTGCAGTCCGATGGCGGTGCGCCGGTGTTGAAGAACCTGGTGGACCGGCTGCTGCGCCAGCGCAATGACGTGCTGGCGTTTCATTCGGCGCCCGCCGGGCAAGGCGGCACCGGCGCGGTATTGGTGTTGTTGGCGCGACGGTGATCGCCTGCACCACGTAGAAATCAATCGTTCGACGAAGCGCTGCTGGCGTCGTCCACCGGACCCAGCTCGTGCAGCACGGCGGTGGCATAACACCCCGGCGGCAGCGCGAAGGTCAGCTCCAGCACATCTGCTTCCAGCCAGCGGTGCTGCAGGTTGGCCGGGCGCAAACGCAACGCGCGGCGCTCCTGCTTCAGGCGCGCGCCTTCCAGCCCAGTGCGCAGCTGCAGCGACTGCTCGTCGCTGATCGCGCCCAGCTCCAGCGCGGCGGCGGCGCCGCTGCTGCGCAGCTCACCCTCGCCCCACAGCGGACCGCTGGGATGGATGTCGAAGCGGCCCAGGCGATCCGCCAGCAGGTCGGTCCACGGTTCGGGACCGAACACGCTGCGGCTGCCATCGAGCATCCACACTTCACCCTCCAGCGGGCTGTCCCAGTTGCCCTGCGCCACGCGCTCGGCCAGCACCTGGTTGAACAGCGCCGAGCGCGCGGCCGAAAGCAGCAGCGAGCGCTGGTCGGGGCGCACGCGGCGGCCGCCAAACATGGCCAGTGCGGCCGGCACGTTGCCGCCATCGCGGCCGAAGCGCTGCTCGCCGAACCAGTTCGGCAGGCCACGCGCGGCGATCAGCGACAACCGCTTGTCGATCGCCTTCGCCTCGCCCTGCACGCTGCGCAGCACCAGCCGGAACCGGTTGCCGGCCAGCGCGCCGCGCTGCAGCTTGCGGTTGTGCCAGGTCGACTCGACCACCTCCACTTCGTCCGAGGCCAGCAGCGCGATGTCCGGCGCGATGCGCTTGGGCAGGTGCACGCTGAACCGCTGGGTGGTGACCGCATGCCGGTCCTTCATGCCGGCATAGCTGACCGCCATGTCCGGCAGCCCCGCCCACTTTGCTAGCAGCTTGGCCACATGCACGGTGTTGGCACCACGCTTGCGGATCGTCAGCAGCAGGTGCTCGCCTTCCCCGGTGGGCTCGAACGCCGGCAGCTCGTCCACCTGGAAATCTTCCGGGACGGTTCGGATGTCGGCGCGCAGCAGCGGCTCGCCGAAGGCCAGCGGCAAGGGGATCACAGCGCCACCAACAGCACGACGGCCTGGGCAGCGATTCCTTCGCCGCGCCCGGTGAAACCGAGCTTCTCGGAGGTGGTGGCCTTGACGCTCACCGCATCCAGCGCGATGCCAAGCAGTCCGGCAATGCGCTCGCGCATGGCCAAGGCATGCGGGCCGACCTTGGGCCGCTCGCAGATCACGGTGATGTCGGTGTTGCCGACCTGCCAGCCACGTTCGCGCAGCAGGCTGTTGCAGTGGTCAAGGAAGCGGCTGCTGTCGGCATCCTTCCAGCGCATGTCCGACGGCGGGAAGTGCTGGCCGATGTCGCCGAGCGACAGCGCGCCCAGCATGGCATCGCACAGGGCGTGCAGGATCACATCGCCATCGCTGTGCGCCAGCACGCCACAGCTGTGCGCGACGCGCACGCCGCCCAGCATGATGTGGTCGCCCTCGCCGAAGGCGTGGACGTCATAACCCTGCCCGATGCGGACCGGAGGAAACGGGGTGTTCATGGCAAAAAACCTGCGGTGATGGCCGGCGCGGACGGGCTCAGGAGCCGCGGCGTGACAGCTCGAATTCGAATCGGGACAGATCGGCCGGGGTGGTGACCTTGAAGTTGTCCTCGTTGCCCTCGACCAGCAACGGGCGCAGGCCCTGGCGCTCCATCGCCATGGCGTCGTCGGTGACGTCCACGCCGGCGGCGGCCGCGTCCTGCAGCGCGCGGGCCAGCTGGTGGCGGCGGAACAGCTGCGGGGTCAGCGCGCGCCACAGGCGCGCACGCGGCTCGGTGCCATCAATGCCGCCGTCGTCGCCGGCCCGCTTGAGGGTATCGCGCACCGGCGCGGCCAGGATCGCGCCGACCGGATCGGCACGCCCCACTTCCAGCAGGCGACCGAGGTCGGCTGCGGCCAGGTTCGGCCGCGCAGCATCGTGGACCAGCACGAAATCGTCGGCCCGCACGCTGTCAGGCAGCGCCTGCAGGCCGGCCAGCACCGAGGCGGCGCGGGTCGCCCCGCCGGTGCAGGTCAGGATCGGTTTGTCGGCCAACGACTGCCAGCCCGGCCAGTCGACATCGTTCTCGGCGATGACCACCATCACCCCGGCCACGACCGGGTGTGACAGCAGGGCTTCCAGGGTGTGCGCCAACAGCACCCGGTCGCCTGCGACCAGGTACTGCTTGGGCGTGTCGCTGCCGAAGCGGGTACCTCGGCCGGCGGCCGGAACCACGGCCCAGACACTGCCCATCAGGGCACGTCCGGGTGTGGCGCGTTCGGGTCGGCGGCCAGCGCCGGCGCACGCGGCGCCGCCACCGGAGCGTTCTCGACCACGCGGTAGAACTTCTCACCGGGCTTGATCATGCCCAGCTCGCTGCGCGCGCGCTCTTCGATGGCGGCCTCGCCTTCCTTGAGGTCCTTGACCTCGGCCGCCAGCGCATCATTGCGCTGTTGCAGGCCGGCGTTGTCGCGCTTCTGGGATTCGACCTGGGCTTCGAGCGACATCACTTCTCCCGAATTGCCCGGGCCGAACCAGAAGCGGTACTGCAGCCATGCCAGCAGTACCGCGAGCACCAGCAGCAGCCAGCGCCAGTTGCGCATGCGGATCAGCGCTTCAGCGACACGAACGCGTCACGCCCGGCGTAACGCGCGCCGGCACCAAGGGCTTCCTCGATGCGCAGCAGCTGGTTGTACTTGGCCACGCGGTCGCTGCGGCACAGCGAGCCGGTCTTGATCTGGGTGGCGGTGGTGGCCACGGCGATGTCGGCGATGGTGGTGTCTTCGGTTTCGCCCGAACGGTGCGAGACCACGGCCGCGTAGTTGGCGTGGTGCGCCATGGCGATCGCTTCCAGGGTCTCGGTCAGGGTGCCGATCTGGTTGACCTTGATCAGGATCGCGTTGGCGGTGCCGGACTCGATGCCTTCCTTGAAGATCTTCGGGTTGGTCACGAACAGGTCGTCGCCGACCAGCTGCACCTTCTTGCCGATGCGGTCGGTAAGCAGCTTCCAGCCGGCCCAGTCGTTCTCGGCCAGGCCGTCTTCGATGGTGATGATCGGGTACTGGGCGGCCCAGTCGGCCAGGAAGTCGACGAACTGCTCGGAGGTCAGGCGCTTGTTCTCGCCCACCAGGTTGTACTTGCCGTTCTCGTAGAACTCGCTGGAGGCCACGTCCAGGCCCAGCAGCACGTCTTCGCCGGCGGTGTAGCCGGCCTTGCCGATCGCCTCGAGGATGGTGTCGAGCGCTTCGACGTTGCTGCGGAAGTCCGGCGCGAAGCCGCCTTCGTCGCCCACCGCCGTGCTCAGGCCATGGCCCTTGAGCACCGACTTGAGCGAATGGAAGATTTCGGTACCGGCACGCAGCGCTTCGGAGAACGAGGTGAAGCCGACCGGCAGCACCATGAATTCCTGGAAGTCGACGTTGTTGTCGGCATGCGCGCCGCCGTTGATGATGTTCATCATCGGCACCGGCAGGCTCACATCGGTGCTGCCCTTGGACAGGTACTGCCACAGCGCCTGCTTGTTGGCGGCAGCGGCGGCATGGGCATTGGCCATGGACACGGCCAGCAGTGCGTTCGCGCCCAGGCGACCCTTGTTCTCGGTGCCATCCAGGTCGATCAGGCGCCGGTCGAGGCCTTCCTGGTCGGCCGCGTCGAACCCCTTCAGCGCGGAGGCGATGGTGGTGTTGACGTTGTTGACGGCGTTGCGCACGCCCTTGCCCAGGTAACGGGTCTTGTCGCCATCGCGCAGTTCGACCGCTTCCTTGGTGCCGGTGGAGGCACCCGACGGCACGGCGGCACGGCCGAACGAGCCGTCCTCCAGGGTGACTTCGGCTTCCAGCGTGGGGTTGCCACGGCTGTCGAGGATTTCACGGGCGTGGATGCTGCGGATCGTGGTCATAGCGGGCCGGTTACCAGTCAGAAAGGGGGAACGCCAAAAATCAATGCGTTGAAACGTGCCGCGTGATTATCCCCACCTGCCCCCCGCTTGCCAAATCCGCGCGCGGAAAGCGTTAGGGGCTACAGCAGGGAGGGCAGCAGCAGCACCAGCAACAGCAGGCCCAGCAGGCCCAGCGCGGCGCCGCCACCGGCCGGCTGGCGGCGCAGCCGTAACGCCAACACGCCGGCCAGCACGGTGCCCAGCGCGCAGGTTGCGCCCAGCGCCAGGGTCAGGTTGATGGGCGTGGCGACGGCCTGGATGGCATGGCTGCCGTCACCGGGCGAACCCACTGCGGAAAACACCAGCACCATGAGCACGAACGCGCAGCCCCAGCTGGCTGTCGACAGGACCAACGCTGCCCAGCCCCAGGGCCACGCCCGCCAGTGGCGGCGCTGGCGACGGGCCAGCTGCGCCGCCCACGGGTCCTGGCTCAGGCGCTTGCTTCCTGCAGCAGCGCGCCGCCGGCCTTGCGCTCACGCGCGGCACGGATGAAGCCGATGAACAGCGGGTGGCCATCGCGCGGGGTGGACAGGAATTCCGGGTGCGCCTGGCAGGCCAGGAACCACGGATGCTGGTCGCGCGAGAGCTCCACCACTTCCACCAGGGTGTCGTCCATCGATTTGCCGGCAATCACCAGGCCGGCATCTTCCAGCTGGGTGCGGTAGCGGTTGTTGAACTCGTAGCGGTGACGATGGCGCTCGGACACCACGTCCTTGCCGTACAGCTCGCGGGCCAGCGTGCCGGGCTTCAGGCGCTGCTCCTGCAGGCCCAGGCGCATGGTGCCGCCGAGATCGCTCTTGTCATCGCGCTTTTCCACATCGCCGGTGGCGGTACGCCATTCGGTGATCAGGCCGATCACCGGGTTGGGCGACTGGCGGTCGTTTTCGGTGCTGTTGGCACCCTCCAGGCCGACCACGTTGCGGGCGAAATCGACCACGGCGGCCTGCATGCCGTAGCAGATGCCGAAATACGGCAGCTGCTGTTCACGGGCGAACTGCGAGGTGAGCACCTTGCCCTCGAAACCACGGTCGCCGAAGCCGCCCGGCACCAGGATGCCATCGACGTCCTTCAGCGCCGCCATGTCGGTGCCTTCCAGGTCCTGGGCTTCCAGCCACTTCAGGTTGACCCTGGTGCGCTGGCGCAGGCCGCCGTGCTTGAGCGCTTCGCCCACCGACTTGTAGGCGTCCTGGTGGTCGACGTACTTGCCGACCACGGCGATGGTGACTTCATCCACCGGGTGCAGGGTGGCATCCAGCGCGGCTTCCCATTCGTGCAGGTCGGCCGGACCGGCCTTGTCGCCGAGCTTGAGCTGGTTGATGACGATCTCGTCCAGGCCCTGGGCGTGCAGGCCCATCGGAATGCGGTACAGCACGTCGACGTCAGGCACGCTGATCACGGCGCGCTCGGACACGTTGGTGAACTGGGCGATCTTGCGGCGCTCGGACTCGGGCACCGGCTGCTCGGAACGGCACAGCAGCACGTCGGGCTGGATGCCGATCGAGCGCAGTTCCTTGACCGAGTGCTGGGTCGGCTTGGTCTTCAGCTCACCGGCGGCGGCGATGTACGGCACCAGGGTGAGGTGCATGAACAGGGCCTTCTCCGGGCCGCGCTCGGTGCGCACCTGGCGGATGGCTTCCAGGAACGGCAGGGATTCGATGTCGCCCACGGTGCCGCCGATTTCCACCAGCGCCACGTCGAAGCCTTCGGTGGCTTCGTCCATGCAGCGGCGGATCTCGTCGGTGATGTGCGGGATGACCTGCACGGTGGCGCCCAGGTAGTCGCCACGGCGCTCCTTGCGGATCACGTTCTCGTAGATGCGGCCGGTGGTGACCGAGTTCTTGCGGCTCAATCGGGTGCGCACGAAGCGCTCGTAGTGGCCCAGGTCCAGGTCGGTCTCGGCGCCATCGTCGGTGACGTACACCTCGCCGTGCTGGAACGGGCTCATGGTGCCCGGGTCGACGTTGATGTACGGGTCGAGCTTCATCATCGTGACCTTCAGGCCACGGGCTTCGAGGATGGAGGCGAGCGAGGCGGCGGCAATGCCTTTGCCGAGCGAGGAAACCACGCCGCCGGTTACGAAGATCAAGGGAGTCATGGCTGGGGGTGTCCTGTCAGGAAGGGGGAAACGGCGCCGGCGCGCGGGGCGGCGGACGACGTGAAGGGGGAATCGGGGAGAATCCGGGCGGCGGCGGCGGGATGTTCACGCGCCGGGGCCGGGATCAGGGGAGCGATGACGTGGCGGCCGGTCGGCGAGGTCGGGTCGGCCGTGCCGGTCGCCGTTGGGACCGTCACCTCCTGCCTACCCTGCTGGCGGCCGCGCACGACCAGACCAGTCCATTCGCTGATGGATGACACGCACTGCTCCCGGAAAGCCATAGTTTACAGATTGAGGGCGCCCAGCCCAAGGGGCACGAACGAAGACGCCCCGGCAAGCCGGGGCGTCGGGGAAGCCGAAACGCTGGTTCAGCGCTTCTTCTTGGCCTCTTCTTCCTCTTCCTGCTGGGGCGCCTGCTGGCCCTTGGCCTTCATTTCGGCGTTGGCGGCCGCGCGGCGCTTGGCCTTGGCGTCGGCTTCGGACTGCGCCTTGGCCTCGGCCTGCTCGCCCTGCTGCGCGGTGGACTGGCCCTGTCCGGCGTTCTGCGCCATTGCCAGCGGCACGGCCACGACGGCGGCGGCAATGGCAACGATGGTCAGCAACTTCTTCATGGGGGGTCTCCTCGCATATGGCTGGGGATGGGGAGCCGGGGCTCCGGTTTTCCCATCCCCTACAGTCTATCGCGCGCTCTTCGGCCGGCCCCTGAACGTGCGGCGTGCAAAAAAACCGGCCAGACCGCAAACTTCGCCGTCGCTATGCGCTTTATGAAGACAGATGAACACCCGCTATAACGCCGCCGATATTGAAGTCCTGTCCGGCCTGGACCCGGTCAAGCGCCGCCCGGGCATGTATACCGACACCGCGCGCCCGAACCACCTGGCGCAGGAAGTGATCGACAACGCCGTGGACGAAGCGCTGGCCGGGCACGCCCGGACGGTCGAGGTCACCCTGTACAAGGACGGCAGCTGCGAGGTCACCGATGACGGCCGCGGCATGCCGGTGGACATCCACCCGGAGGAGAAGGTGCCCGGCGTGGAGCTGATCCTGACCCGGCTGCATGCGGGCGGTAAGTTCAACAACAAGAACTACACCTTCTCCGGCGGCCTGCACGGCGTGGGCGTGAGCGTGGTCAATGCGCTGTCGACGCTGGTGGAAGTGCATATCCGGCGCGATGGCAGCGAGCACCGCATCACCTTCCGCAATGGCGACCGCGCCACGCCGCTGGAAGTGGTCGGCAGCGTGGGCAAGAAGAACACCGGTACGCGGGTGCGCTTCTGGGCCGACCCGAAGTACTTCGACACGCCCAAGTACAACCTGCGGGCGCTGCGCCACCTGTTGCGCGCCAAGGCGGTACTGTGCCCGGGCCTGACAGTGAAGCTGCGCGACGAGGCCACCGACGAGCAGGACACCTGGTACTACGAAGATGGCCTGAGCGATTACCTGAAGGCTGAGCTGGGCGAGCGCGAAATGCTGCCGGCCGAGCTGTTCGTGGGCCAGCTGAAGAAAGATACCGAGGTGGTGGACTGGGCGGTGGCGTGGCTGCCGGAAGGCGAGCTGGTCCAGGAAAGCTATGTCAACCTGATTCCAACCGCGCAGCACGGCACCCACGCCAACGGGCTGCGCACGGGCCTGACCGAGGCGCTGCGCGAGTTCTGCGATTTCCGCAACCTGCTGCCGCGCGGAGTGAAGCTGGCCCCGGAAGACGTGTGGGACCGGGTCTCGTTCGTGCTGTCGCTGAAGATGACCGACCCGCAGTTCAGCGGGCAGACCAAGGAGCGGCTGTCGTCGCGCCAGGCCGCCGGGTTCGTCGAAGGCGCGGCACATGACGCCTTCAGCCTGCTGCTGAACCAGAACGTGGCGCTGGGCGAGCAGATCGCGCAGCTGGCGATCGAGCGTGCCAGTGCGCGCCTGAAGACCGAAAAGCTGGTGGTGCGCAAGAAGGTCACCCAGGGCCCTGCCCTGCCGGGCAAGCTGGCGGACTGCATCAGCCAGGACCTGTCGCGCACGGAGCTGTTCCTGGTGGAAGGTGATTCGGCCGGTGGCAGTGCCAAGCAGGCGCGTGACAAGGACTTCCAGGCGATCATGCCGCTGCGCGGCAAGATCCTGAACACCTGGGAAGTGTCGTCGGGCAGCGTGCTGGCGTCGGAAGAAGTGCACAACCTGGCCATCGCGATCGGCTGCGACCCGGGCAAGCAGGACATCAGCGGGCTGCGTTACGGCAAGGTGGTGATCCTGGCCGACGCGGACTCGGACGGCCTGCATATCGCGACGTTGCTGACGGCGCTGTTCCTGAAGCACTTCCCGTCGCTGGTGGATGCCGGCCACGTGTTCGTGGCGATGCCGCCGCTTTTCCGCGTGGACGTGGGCAAGCAGGTGTTCTACGCGCTGGACGAGGAAGAAAAGCGTTCGCTGCTGGACAAGATCGAACGCGAGAAGATCAAGGGCCAGGTCAACGTGACCCGCTTCAAGGGCCTGGGCGAGATGAACCCGCACCAGTTGCGCGAGTCGACCATCCACCCCGACACGCGCCGCCTGGTGCAGCTGACGGTGGACGATGGCGAGCAGACCAGCGCGCTGATGGACATGCTGCTGGCCAAGAAGCGCGCGGGCGACCGCAAGCAGTGGCTGGAGAACAAGGGCGATCTGGCTTCCCTGGAAGTTTGATTGCTGATGAAAAATCCCGCTTCGGCGGGATTTTTTTTTGGCTGCCCGCCTGCGTGGCCTGCAAACATCGGGGTTACAGACATTCCCGTAGTGCCGGGCCCTGCCCGGCAGCTTCATGCATCTGGGCGAACAGCCGGCGGCCGTCGCATGGTCTGAGCTGGGCCGGCGGGTGCGGGGGTACGGGGGGCGCCGTGAATCCATCCCTGGAGGCTCTTGCGAAACATCCATGTTTCGCAAAGCCCCCGTACCCCCGCCCCCGCCGACCCTCGACGGTGTGTTGGTGGCCATGGGAGATCAACGGCGGCGCCGATCATTTTCATGCGTTACCGGCCGCGGTGGCGTTCCGTGCCGTCGTTCGGGAACCGACGCTACCGACGTACCTGCCGCGTAGGGACACGCCATGCGTGTCTGCCGTGCCCATCCGCACGCGACCATCTGTCGGGGGCGGACGGCGGGCAGCCCCCGTAGGGACTGTCAAAAACATGGATGTTTTTGCCAAGCCTCCATGGATGGATTCACGGCGTGTCCCGTAGGGGGCTGCCCGACGGCCGCCCCAGCCGGAAAAATGAAAACGCTGCTTTTCGCGACCAACCAGCAGACACAAAAAACCCGGCCGAAGCCGGGTTTTTCGCGTTTCCAAACCAACCCCGATCAGGTCCAGCCGAACAGCTCGAACAGCTTCAGGATCAGGTAGGCGCAGCCGCCGGCCGCCGGGATGGTGAGGATCCAGGCCCAGACGATGCGTTCGATCACGCCGAAGCGCAGCGAACGCGGGTTCTTGGCGTAACCCACGCCCATGATGGCGGTGGAGATGCTGTGGGTGGTCGAAACCGGCATGCCGAAGTGCGCGGCCAGGGTCAGGATCGTGGCCGAGCTGGTTTCAGCGGCGAAGCCGTGGATCGGGTGCAGCTTGACCATCTTGTGGCCCAGCGTCTTGATGATCTTCCAGCCGCCCGAGGCGGTACCGGCGGCCATCACCACCGCGCAGGTCAGCACGATCCACATCGCGATGCCGTCACCGGCGTGCGCGTCCGGGTGCATGAAGGCCAGCCAGGACGGCAGGTCGTTCAGTGCGCCGGTCGCCTCGGCGCCGATCAGGGTCATGGCGATGATGCCCATGGTCTTCTGCGCGTCGTTGTGGCCGTGGGCGAAGCCCATGTAGGCGGCCGACACGATCTGCGCCTTGCCGAAGAACGCGTTGACGATGCGCGGGCGGGCCAGGCGGCCCAGCCAGCCACCGGCCTTGGCCATGCCCGCGATGATCGCCCACAGCAGCAGCATCACCACGATGCCGAGCAGGAAGCCGGCGATCGGCGAGGTGATCATCGGCAGGAACACCTTCCACAGCAGGCCCTTGTTCTGCGCCCACGTGCCGATGCGTTCGGACCAGATCAGCGCGTCCCAGTTGTTGTGGGCGGCGGCCAGGCCGGCGCCGCACAGGCCACCGATCAGCGCGTGCGAGGACGACGACGGCAGGCCCTTCCACCAGGTGATCAGGTTCCAGATGATGCCGCCCAGCAGCGCGCACAGGATCACCTGCGGGGTGACGTCAACCACGCCGGTGTTGAGCAGGCCGGAGGCGATGGTCAGCGCCACGGCGGTGCCGGTCAGGGCGCCGATGAGGTTCATGAAGGCGGCGAGCATCACCGCCCAGCCGGGCGAGAGCACCTTGGTCGCCACCACGGTGGCGATGGAGTTGGCGGTGTCGTGGAAGCCGTTGATGAACTCGAAGACGAGCGCGGCCAGGATCACCACCAGAACGAGGGTCAGCATGCTGTGGCGTCCGTCAGCTGTTCTTCAGCACGATCTGGTAAGCCACCACACCGGCCTCGCGGCAACGGTCGATGGCCTTTTCCAGGATCTCGAAGAACTCCTTGAGCAGGAACATCTGCAGGTTGTCCAGGCGACCGGAGTAGATGTCGCGGTACAGCTCGAGCATCAGGCGGTCGGCTTCGTTCTCCAGTGCACGCAGCTTCTCGTTGAGCGCGGTCATCCGGTCCAGGTTCATGTTGCGCAGGTCGTGGACCATCTCCACCACCACGCTGGCGGCCTGTTCGAGCATCGCCGCGCGCGGCGCGAAATCGATGTGTTCCAGATGCTTGGTGGCCAGCGAGTAGCGGTCGGCGAACTTCTCGACCTGCTTGGGAATCTTGTACAGCGCCGAGCCCAGCGCTTCGATGTCTTCGCGCTCGATCGGGGTCATGAAGCTGTCCACCAGCGCCTGGCTGATCTTGTCCGAGGCGGCGCGTTCGCGCAGGCGGGCCAGCTTGAACGCGTCGAGCGCAGGCTGCCGGTCGGCGTCGCGCAGCATCGAATGCAGCGCCTTGGCGCTGTCGTAGGCCGCCTGGGCAGCCTCGTCCAGCAGGGTATAGAACTGTTTGCCGGAGCCGAAAATGGTCTGCAGAGAGAACATTGAGAAACCTATTCGCCGTCGAGGAAGGACGGCACCGGGCGGAATTATGACGGTTTGATGTCCAATCCGGGTACTCCCGTCGTCTTCACACTGCCACCGGGCCACCTGAACGACCCTGTTTGCACCCCTCCCCCCGGCTTTTGTTAAGATGCGCGGGCACCTTCGGGTGCACTCTATGGACGAAGACCCTTATCCCCCGCCGCGCCCGCCAGGCCTGACCTGGCCCGGTAGCCGCCCGCGCTTGAACACGCCCTCCCTGCCACCAACCGGGGATGACGCCCGTGTTTGAACTGATCCTGCTTGTTTTCGCCCTGATCCTGCTCAACGGGTTCTTCGCCATGTCCGAGATGTCGGTCATGACCTCGCGCAAGAGCCGCCTGAAGCAGATGGCCGGCACCTCCAAGCGCGCCGCCAAGGCGCTGGAGCTGTCCGAGAAGCCCGAAAGCTTCCTCTCCACCGTCCAGATCGGCATCACCGTGATCGGCGTGCTGACCGGCCTGCTTGGCGGCGACGCCATCGGCGAGGCCATTGCCATCTGGATCAAGAGCCTGATGCCCGGCTTCGGCCACGCCGAACTGGTCGGCAAGGGCCTGGCCGTCACCCTGATCACCTTCGTCACGCTGATCTTCGGCGAACTGGTGCCCAAACGCCTGGCGCTGACCCGCTCCGAGGACATCGCCGGGCTGGTCGCCCTGCCGATGAGCTGGCTGGCCAAGCTGGCCTTCCCGTTCGTCTGGCTGCTGTCCAAGACTACCCGGCTGGTCCTGCGCCTGCTGGGCCTGGGCAAGGACGAAGCGGCCAGCGTGACAGAAGAGGAGATCCGCATGCTCGTGGCCGAAAGCCACGAGGCCGGCGTCATCGACGCGCATGAGCGCGACATGATGAACCGGGTGATGCGCCTGGGCGACCGCACTGCCGACAGCCTGATGACCCCGCGCAACCGGATCGCCTGGCTGGATACCCAGGCCGACGCGGAGAAGAACCTGGCCACCATGCGCGAGCACGAGTTCTCGCGCTACCCGGTGTTCCGCGGCAACGACCAGGACATCGTCGGCGTGCTCGAGGTCAAGAGCCTGGTCACCCGCCTGGTGCGCGATGAGCACTCGCTGTTCCAGCAACTGCGCGAGCCGTTGTATGTCTCCGAATCCACCCATGCGATGAAGCTGCTGGAGATCTTCCGCGAGGAGCAGCAGTCGGTGGCGCTGGTGGTGGATGAGTACGGCGAGATCCAGGGGCTGGTGACCATCAGCGACCTGATGGGCGCGGTGGTCGGCCGCATGCAGTCGGTGGAGAACGTCGACGAGGACGCGCTGGTGGTGACCCGCGAGGACGGCTCGCTGCTGGTGGACGGGTCATTGTCGATCGAAGACCTGCGCGAACTGATGGGCAACGCCGAACTGCCCGATGCCGATGACGGCGACTACTACACGCTGGCCGGCATGTGCATCCACTACTTCGGCCGCATTCCGCATGCCGGGGAGTACTTCGACTGGGCCGGCTGGCGCATCGAGATCGTCGACCTGGACGGCGCGCGCGTGGACAAGCTGCTGCTGCGCACGCTGGCCGAAGAGGAGACTGATGAGCTCACCGGCTGATCCGCCCCCGGCGCCTGACCAGGGCCGGCCGGAATACCAGAACGAAGGCATCCGTACGCTGCTGGCGATGTTCGACCACGGCGATCCCGACGAACGCCTGCGCCTGGGGCAGATCCTGCAGGGCCTGCAGCAGAGCGCGTTCGGCGTGTTCCTGTTCATTGCGATCCTGCCGTCGTTCATTCCGGTTCCCGGGCTGGGGGGCGCCGTGAGCGGTCCGCTGGTGGTTCTGATCGGCGTTCAGATGCTGTGCGGCATGCGGCGCCCGTGGCTGCCGGGGTTTATCGCCAACCGCGGGCCGCGACGCGGCACGATGCATAAATTCCTGGGGAAGATCGACGGCGCGTTGCGCCGCCTGGATCGCATGCTCAAGCCGCGTCGCCCGGCCCTTCTCGTGCCCTTGCCGGCGCATGCATTCACCGGCCTGCTGCTGGTGCTGACCGGCGTGCTGCTGTCGCTGCCGATCCCGTTCACCAACTACCTGTTCGGGTTCCAGCTGCTGCTGTTCTCGCTGGCGCTGCTGGAACGCGACGGCACCCTGATGCTGGTCAACTGGATCGGCGCGATTGCCGCGGTGCTGTTCTTCAGCTTCAGCTCCGGCCAGTTGGTGCACTACCTGACCGAGCTGTTCCAGCGCTGGTTCTAACGCAGGTCGACCACGCCGTTGTCGGACAAGGTGCTGGGGTCATCGCTGACGGCGGAGAGCACGAAGCTCAGCGCCTTGCCCAGCAGCGTGCCGGGACCGTCCCAGTACTCGGCCGATTCGGCACGCACGTGGATCAGGCGCAGGTTCGGATCGTCCTTGCCGCCGGGGAAGAACAGCTTCATCGGCGGCGACCACAGTTCCTCCACCTTGGCGCGGTCGTCGACGATGCGCGCGATGCCCGCCACCGAGACGTAGGTGTTCTTCGACTGCGAGGCATAGGCCACGTTGACGCGCGGGTTGAGCGCGATCTCGGCCACCTTGGGGCTGTCGGCGGCGGTGGCGAACCACAGGTCGCCGTCGAATTCGACTTCCTGGGTGCCCAGCGGGCGGCTGTACAGGCGCCCGTCCACGCCGGTGGTGGTGAACATGGCGATGTCCACGTCGCGGATCAGTTCGGCCAGCTGTTCGATGTGCTGCTGGCGATCTTGGTCGGCCATGCGGTGACTCCTGGAATAAGGAGCTCCATCACACCGGAAGGGTGGGAATGGCGACGTGAACCGGATGGTCACGTCGCCTTCGCGTGGCATGACGTGGAGAGCCGCACAGCCGGTACATCATTTACCGGGCGCGTGGCGACGCGTTCAACGTCAGAACCGGTCAGCGAGGTCGCGGCGCGCTTGCATCGCCAACCCGAACGAGCGCTTGCGCGCGCCATGGTCGTAGATGTTGGCGGTCAGCAGCAGTTCGTCGGGCTTGTGGCGCGCGGCGAACGCGGCCATGCCTTCGCTGACCTGGCGCTGGTCGCCGACCACCGCGCAGGCCAGCGCGTTCTGCACGCCGATCTTCTCGTGCGGCTGCCAGAAGGCTTCGATGTCGTCGATCGGCGGTGGAATCAGGCCCGGCAGGCCGCGACGCAGGTTGACGAAGCTCTGCTGCTGGGTGGTGAACAGGCGCTTGGCCTCGGCTTCGGATTCGGCCGCCACCACGTTCAGGCCCAGCACCGCGTACGGCGCGGTAAGGTACTGCGAGGCGCGGAACTCGCGGCGATACACCGCCAGCGCTTCGTCCATCGCATCCGGGGCGAAATGCGAAGCGAAGGCGAACGGCAGGCCCATTGCCGCCGCCAAGCGTGCACTGAACAGGCTGGAGCCCAGCAGCCACACCGGCACCGGGATGCCCGCGCCGGGGACCGCGCGCACGGCCTGCCCGGGCTGCGCCGGCTCGAAATAGTGAAGCAGCTCGCGCACGTCCTGCGGGAACTGGTCGGCGCTGTCGAAGTAGCGTCGCAGGGCGCGTGCGGTGGGCTGGTCGGTGCCCGGCGCGCGGCCCAGGCCGAGATCGATGCGGTCCGGGTACAGCGAGGCGAGCGTGCCGAACTGTTCGGCCACCTGCAGCGGGGAGTGGTTCGGCAGCATGATCCCGCCAGCCCCGACGCGGATGCGCTGGGTGCCGCCGGCCACGTGGCCGATCAGCACCGCAGTGGCGGCGCTGGCGATGCCTGGCATGTTGTGGTGCTCGGCCAGCCAGTAGCGGTGGAAGCCCCAGCCTTCTGCGTGCTGGGCCAGGTCGAGCATGTTGGCAAAGGCCTGGGTGGTATCGCTGCCCTCGCAGACCGGGGCCAGATCAAGAATCGACAGTTGCATGGGGCGTTCCATCAAAGGTTATCCCCTGTTGATGGGGGCGCCGGTCGAAGGACACCATGGCCGCTGGCGGAATGCTGATTCCCGCGCCATATCAATCCGCGGCCTGGTCAACCAGCGGCTTCAATTCCGCGTCGAGGGCCACGCGTTCATCGAACACGAAACAGCGGCCGTCGTAGCCTTCGCCACCCACGGCCTCGAAGTAGCCGAGGATGCCGCCGTCCAGCTGCAGCACGTTGTCCATGCCATCGTTGCGCATCCACAGCGCGGCCTTCTCGCAGCGGATGCCACCGGTGCAGAAGCTGACCACGGTGCTGTCACGCAACGCGTCGCGGTGCGGGGCCAGTGCCTCGGGCAGGTCGGTGAACTTTGTTATCGGCAGCACCAGCGCATCCTGGAAGGTGCCGTACTCGATTTCCTGGGTATTGCGGGTATCGAGCATGACCACCGGCTTGCCGTCATCGTCATGGCCCTGGCGCAGCCAGCGCTGCACCGTGGCCGGGTCCACCGAGGGGGCGCGTGGATAGGCCAGCGGCTGGCCGTCGTCGATGCGGAAGCTGATGATCTCCGGCTTGACCTTGGCCTTGAGCCGGGCGAACGGCTGCATCCGGCTGTAGCTGGTCTTCACCCGCAGCCCCTCGAAGCGCGGATCGGCGCGCAGCGCGGCGTAGAAGCCGTCGATGCCGGCTTCAGGGCCGGCCAGGAACAGGTTGATGCCCTCGCCCGCCACCAGCACGGTGCCACGCAGTGCGGCCGCCTCGGCGCACGCCAGCAGCGTGGAACACAGCGCGTCCGGGTCGGCGATGGGGGTGAAGTGATAGGCGGCGGTATTGGCGATCATCCGCCCATTTTACCCGGGCCCCGCCCCACCCGCCCAACCGGGCATTCAGCCGCGCAGCAGCACGAACGGCAGCAGTACCAGCGCGGCGGCCACCAGCATGCCGGCCAGCACCGCCACCACGAACAGCGGGCGGCGCCGCAGCAGCGTGCCGAAGGTTTCGGCGCTGCCGTCGGCCAGCGCGGCCTGGCGCTCGGCGCGGACCCGCTCGCCGCGCGCCTGCTGGTACTCGGCCATCAGGGCCTTGGCCCGGGGCTGGTCGGCGTCGTCGCGGATCCAGATCCCGCCAAAGGAGATTCCCCACGGGCTGGGTTCGGTGCGGTAATGGGCGATGCCCGCCCGGTCCAGCAGGGTGATCACATCCTGGATTTCATCGTCCGCGACATTGCGCAGGTTGAGCAGCAGTTTCGACATGCGCCCATGATAGCGCCCGGCGATGCGCTACCCTTGCGTCCCATTTTCCATCCGGTGCCGCCCATGCGTGCTCTGCCGAAGTTCCTGCTCGTTCCCGCGCTGCTGTCGCTGCTGGCCGCCTGCACCCCGCCCGGCCCGCCGCCGGGTGGCAGCATCGCCGCCTTCGAGAAGATCGACACCCAGCCCGGCACCGGTGCCGAGGCCACCCCGGGCAGCACCATCGTGGTCCATTACACCGGCTGGGTGTACGACGAGAAAGCCGCCGACAAGCACGGCGAAAAGTTCGACAGCTCGGTCGATCGCGGCGAGCCGTTCAGCTTCGGGCTGGGCCAGGGCCGGGTGATCAGAGGCTGGGACGAAGGCTTTGCCGGCATGAAGGTCGGCGGCAAGCGCACCCTGATGATTCCGGCTGACTACGGCTATGGCGCCTCCGGCGCCGGCCCGATCCCGCCGAACGCCTCGCTGGTGTTCGATGTCGAGCTGCTCGACGTCAAGCCGCGCTGAACCGCATGAGCACTCCTGTCCACCCTGCGCGACGCGTGGCGATCATCGGCGGCGGCCCGGCCGGGCTGATGGCGGCCGAGACCGTGCGCGCCGCCGGCCACGCCGTGGACCTGTACGAGGCCAAGGGCTCGCCCGGGCGCAAGTTCCTGATCGCCGGCAAGGGCGGCTTGAACCTCACCCATTCCGATCCGCAGGACGTGTTCGTGTCCCGCTACCGTGAGCGTGCGACCGAGGTCGGCACGTGGCTGGCCGATTTCGACGGCCCCGCACTGCGCGAATGGGCGGCAGGCTTTGGCGTGGAAACCTATGTTGGCACCTCCGGGCGGGTGTTCCCGGTCGACCGCAAGGCCGCCCCGCTGCTGCGTGGCTGGGTGCGGCGGCTCAAGGAACAGGGCGTGCGCTTCCATGTGCAGCACCGCTGGACCGGCTGGCAGGATGACGGTGCGCTGCGCTTCGAGACGCCGGACGGGGTTGCCATGGTGCAGGCCGATGCAGTGGTGCTGGCGATGGGCGGTGGCAGCTGGCCCGAGCTGGGCTCGGATGGCGCGTGGGTGGCGCCGCTGGCCGCGCGCGGCATCGACATCGCACCGCTGAAACCGGCCAACTGCGGTTTCGACATCGACTGGACGCCCTACTTCCGCGACCGCCAGGCCGGTGCCCCGTTGAAACCAGTGGTCGCGCACTGGATCGGGCTGGATGGCCAGGAACACACGCAGCAGGGTGAGTGCGTGATCACGGCCAATGGCATTGAGGGCAGCCTCATCTACGCGCTTGCCGCGGACCTGCGCGACCGCCTGGCGCGCGATGGCCAGGTGCAGCTGCAGCTGGACCTGTTACCCGGGCAGACCGAAGCGCAGCTGCTGGACAAGCTGCACAAGCCGCGCCAGGGCCGCAGCTTCGGCGAACACCTGCGGCGCCAGCTGGGTCTCAGTGGAGTGAAATCGGCGTTGCTGTTTGAAGTGCTGGGCAAGGAGGCCGGCCAGCTGCCGGCCGAAACCATCGCCGCCGCGCTGAAGCGGTTGACGCTGTCGCCGCTGCGCCCGCGACCGATCGACGAGGTGATCAGCACCGCCGGCGGCGTGCGGCTGGAAGCGCTGGATGACACGTTGATGCTGCGCGACCTGCCCGGCGCGTTCTGCGCCGGGGAGATGCTGGATTGGGAAGCGCCTACCGGCGGGTATCTGTTGACCGCGTGTTTCGCCAGCGGGTTGCGGGCCGGGCGTGGTGTGGTGGAGTACCTCGCGCGATGATGCCGCGTACCGACCAACGGTCGGTACCTACCGGTAGCGCCCGACCGTTGGTCGGGCGGCGCAACAGCAAATCGCGCGTCAGCGCGATTTGCTGTTGCGTAGCGCCTGGATGCGCGCTGGTGGCTGGAACGAGTCGCTGCGTGCATCCGCCCAGAAGTCGTGGAATACCGCGTGGTCGGGCACCCGGCGCAGCAGTTCGCCCGGGGTGAGGTAGCGGTACAGCGAGGCCAGCGAGCGGATCTCCACCGGCGACACGCGGCGCACGATGTGTTCCGGGCCCAGTTCGGCCGGATGCTGCAGGCCGGCCGCGCACAGCAGGTCACGCAGCGCACGCAGCGTATTCTCGTGGTAGTTGTGCACGCGGGTGGCCTTGTCGGCCGGGTCCAGGTGCCGCCAGCGGTTCGGGTTCTGGGTGGCGATGCCGGTCGGGCAGCGGTCGCTGTGGCAGCTCAGCGACTGTATGCAGCCCAGTGCGAACATGAAACCCCGCCCGGCATTGCACCAGTCCGCGCCCAGCGCGATGGTGCGCGCGATCTCGAAGGCACTGCTGACCTTGCCCGCCGCCCCGACCCGGATACGGTCGCGCAGGTCCAGCCCGACCAGCGTGTTGTGGACCAGCAACAGCGCTTCATGCATCGGCACGCCAACATGGTCGATGAACTCGGCCGGCGCCGCGCCGGTGCCGCCTTCGGCACCGTCGACCACGATGAAATCCGGCAGCAGCCCGGTTTCCTGCATTGCCTTGGCGATGCCGAACCATTCCCACGGGTGGCCGATGGCCAGCTTGAAACCGACCGGCTTGCCACCGGACAGCTCGCGCAGGCGCACCACGAACTGCAGCAGTTCCACCGGCGTGTTGAACGCCGAGTGCTTCGACGGCGACACGCAGTCCACGCCCATCGGTACGCCGCGGGTGGCGGAGATCTCGGCGCTGACCTTGGCGGCCGGCAACACCCCGCCGTGGCCGGGCTTGGCGCCCTGCGACAGCTTGATCTCGATCATCTTCACCTGGTCGGTGTTGGCGTTGGCGACGAAACGCTCTTCGCTGAAACCGCCGTGCTCATCGCGGCAGCCGAAATAGCCGGAGCCGATCTCCCAGACCAGGTCGCCGCCCATCTCGCGGTGGTAGGGCGAAATCGAGCCTTCGCCGGTGTCATGGTAGAAACCGCCACGGCGCGCGCCTTCGTTGAGCGCGCGGATCGCATTGGCCGACAGCGAGCCGAAGCTCATGGCCGAGATGTTGAACACGCTGGCCGAATACGGCTTGGCGCAGTTGGGCCCGATCAGCACGCGGAAGTCGTGGTCGGCCACCTCGGTCGGCGCCAGCGAATGGTTGATCCATTCGTAGTCCACCGCGTAGGTGCTGCGCAGCGTGCCGAACGGCACCACGTCCATTTCGTTCTTGGAGCGCTGGTAGATCAGCGCGCGTTGCTGGCGCGAGAACGGCACGTCCTCGAGATCGCTCTGCACGAAGTACTGGCGGATTTCCGGGCCGATCGATTCCAGCCCGTAACGGAAATGCGCCATCACCGGGTAGTTGCGGCGCAGCGTGCTGCGCTTCTGCAGCAGGTCCCAGGTGCCCACGATGACCATCGCCGCGCTGATGCCCACGCCCCAGTACCAGGCGGCCCAGTATTCGGCCAGGTACAGCGAGACCGGGAGCAACAGGATGGCGAGCACGTAGACCAGGTAACGATGCATGGCTTTCCTCGATCAACAACCGGGTTCGAGTCTACAGGCGGTCGTCGACCACGTCCCGTGGCCAGACCGACTTCACGTCGTAGACGATCCCATCCGGCGCGAGCAGCGCGCGGATCCGTGCGGTGTCCATCGCGCGGAAGCGGTCATGCGCCACCGCCAGCACCACCGCGTCGTAGCCCTGCGGATCGGGCTGTTCCACCCACTGCACCCCGCTGCCTTCCAGCGTGGCCGGACCGACCCACGGGTCCTGCACCTGCACCTGCGCGCCGCTGGACTGCAGGGCCTGGGCCAGTTCCAGCGCGCGGCTGTTGCGCAGGTCCGGGCAGTTCTCCTTGAAGGTCACCCCCAGCACCAGCACGCGTGCGCCCTGCGGTGCCTTGCCACGGCTGGCCAGCAGCGCCAGCACGCGCTGCGCCACGTGCGCGCCGACGCGGTTGTTGACCTGCCGCGCGGTGTGGATCAGGTCCGGGTGATAGCCCACGCTTTCGGATTTGTGCAGCAGGTAGTACGGATCCACGCCGATGCAGTGGCCACCGACCAGGCCGGGGCGGAACGGCAGGAAGTTCCATTTGCTGCCGGCGGCATCCAGGACATCCTGGGTATCGATGCCGAGCCGGTCGAAGATCAGTGCCAGCTCGTTGACCAGCGCGATGTTGACGTCACGCTGGATGTTCTCGATCACCTTGGCCGCTTCGGCCACGCGGATCGACGGTGCCGGCCAGGTGCCCGCAGTGATGATGCGCGCGTACAACGCATCGACAAGCGCGGCGATCTCCGGGGTGGACCCGGAGGTGATCTTGCGGATGTCGGGCAGGCGCCGCTGGCGGTCGCCCGGGTTGATCCGTTCCGGACTGTAGCCGCAGTGGAAGTCCTGGTTGAAGCGCAGCCCTGAGCCGGCTTCCAGCAGCGGCACGCAGACCTCTTCGGTGGTGCCGGGGTAGACGGTGGATTCGTAGATCACCAGGTCGCCGGGCTTGAGCACGCTGCCGATCAGGATGCTCGCGTCGCGCAGCGGGCCAAGATCCGGCTGTTCGTGTGCGTCGATCGGGGTGGGCACGGTCACGATGTAAACGGTGCACGCGGCAAGGTCGGCCGGGTCGACGCTGTAGCGCGCCTGCACCGCAGCGGCGAGTTCGTCGGCCGACATTTCCAGGGTGTGGTCGCGGCCCTGCTGCAGTTCGGCCACGCGCGCATGGTCGATGTCGTAGCCGAGCGTGGGCAGCTGCGCGCCGAACGCTACCGTCAACGGCAGGCCGACATAGCCCAGCCCGATCACGCCGATGCGTGCCTGTGCGGCGCGGTCGGCCGCCGTCATCCGGCCAGCCCCGCAGGCGCACGCAGGCGCGGCAGCAGGTACGCGGGGGAATGATCGATCATGCGGGGGCACCACCAGGAAACAGTTGCGACAAGCCTAACGCGGCAGGCGCTGCGCCACAAAGAACAAAGCCGCCGCCCGCGGAGAGTACGGACGACGGCCAACAAGTGGTCCAGCTGCGGTTACTTCCCTTTCAGACAACCCCGGGGCATACCCCGGACCGGTCACAGCTGGTAGGCACATGGTACGAAGCGGACTGTGATCTTTGTGTTACGAGCGACGCCACTCACGAGCCCAGCGTCACGGCTGCGGGTTCGAGTTCGCCGGAGACGCCGGTCCATACCTCGAGCAGACGCGCGAAGCCGACCCGGCGCTGGCCATCCACGGGCGCGGACGCGGCGAACCCCATCCAGTCGGCTTCGATGATCGCGCTCATCACGTCCGGGTCGATGCGGGCAGAGGCCATCGTCCAGCGCGGGAAATGACGCGTGCCGACCTCGCCGCGTGCCAGTTCGCGCATCTGCTGGTGGCTGCGCGCGTTGATCACGCGCTGCTCGACCGGGGCTACGCCATCATCCGGGCCCTCGATGTACTGCAGGAAGCGCCGGCCATCGAACATCAGCACGCTGGTCACACCGGCCACGCGGTTGAAGTTGGAGGCCTCGGCGAGGATGCGGTCGATGCCCGGACCGTCGATGCCGTCGACTGCCTCGCTTACATAGGCGAACGCCTGCAACGCCATATGCACCCCCCGGTGAAGTCCACATGACTATGCCATGAAGATCGCGGGGGTGAAAAGATGGTTTTCCGGCTCAGGGCGACTCGACGTGGTAGCCGGCCTGGCGCAGCCGCTCGAGATAGCCACCCGGTTCCACCAGGGTGTGCACGGGCACGGTCGCAAAGGTGACCGCGTTGCCGGCCAGCGCTGCGCGTGCCGCGCCCATCCACTTCTCCGCCGCGCGTGCATCCAGGTTGGTCATGCCGCGCCGGCGCCCCAGCTCGCTGTCGGCAATCGCGCCGACGCAGGCGTCGTACTGGCTCTTCAAGGCCAACTGCTGGAGCGCGTCGATATCCCCTGCCGCCCAGGCGTTGGCGCGCTCGACCAGCAGCGGCATCTGGTGTTCAACCACGTCCAGCGTCCGCTGCAGGCAGGCCACGTCCTGCAGCGGGCTGGCCCGCACTTCCTTCAGTGCGGCGCGCGGATCGTCCACCTTGACCTCCACCCGGGTCACCACGGGCGTCAGGCCGCGGGCCTTGTACGCCTTTTCAAGCAGCTTGCCCACGCCGGATCGGGGACTGAGCCCGACCTCGTCGAGGGCAGCCACGTACAGCCGCGTGGCGGCCACCAACGGGCGGTCCTTCTCCACCCCATTGCCGCGCCCAAGGTAACGGGCCTTCAACGGCTGCCAGCGCGCATACAGCTCCGGCGGCAGAATCTCCTGCAGCCGCCTGCCCTGCGGGTCGTGCTGCGCCTTCATGGCCGAGGGCAGCAGGGTGAGCCGGCTGAAAAAGCCGACATCGGCATCCAGCGTCCAGCCCGGCGGCCCCAACACGGCATCGGCGCTGGCGATGACCGCCTTGACCTCGTCGGCGCGCCAGTCCAGCCTGGCCGGCAGCGGCGATACCGTGCCCAGGATCCACAGCGTGTGGCCCTGCGCATTGGTGACCCGCCACATGCCCGGCCCGGGCTGCACGCCGGAGACCACTACCGGCGCCAGGTCGACCACCTCGGGCGGTGCCTGCTGCGCCCTGCCTTCGGGCACACCCGCACAGGCCAGCCACACCAGCATCGCGCCTGCTGCTGCCCTCTTCGCCATGCCTGTCCACCTTCGTGTGCGCCTGCCGTGCAGCGTACGGCGCGCAGCGCAGCGGCGTAAACCGTGCCTCAAGTACCGGTGCCGATCAGCCCGGATCCGGTGCCTGCCGATAGGGCTCTTCAAACGGGCGGAAATCGTGCTCGTCCAGTGCCGCCGCGATCCATGCCTGCACGCCCGGCAGCGCCCGCACCTGCTGCATGTAGGCGGCAACGCGCGGCGACACCGGCACGGCGTAGGTGTGCAGGCGCATCACCACCGGCGCGAAGAACGCATCGGCGATGCTGAAGCGATCGAACAGCAGCGGACCCTCGTGGCGTGCCAGCAACCGCTCCCAGAGCGCCTGCAGACGCTGCAGGTCGGCCACCACGTCCGGCTGCTCACGCAGTACCCGCGCCCCCACTTCGGGAAGCAGTGCTTCGATGTTCATCGGGAAGTGCGAGCGCAACGCGCCGAACCCGCTGTGCATGGCGGCGGTCGCGCTGCGGGCCAGCGCACGTTCGCGGGTCGCCTGCGGCCACAGCGCCGATTCCGGAAACCGTTCGGCCAGGTATTCGGCGATGGCCAGCGAATCCCAGACGACCAGCGCGCCATCGACCAGCACCGGCACGGTGCCCGAGGGTGACAACGCCTCGGCGCTGCGCTTGAACTGCGAGTCCGGGTCGAAGCTGTCAAAGCGCAGCACGACCTCGTCGAACGGAATGCCGGCCTGGGTCATCAGCACCCACGGCCGCATCGACCACGAGGAGTAGTTCTTGTTGCCGATATGGAGCTTGAGCATGCTGGCCGCGCCGCTGGAAAGGTGCCTTCATGCTAGCGGCAATCGCTCGCCGCCTGCGCAGTGGGTGGTGCCCGGAGCCGGAATCGAACCGGCATGGAGTTGCCTCCGGCGGATTTTAAGTCCGATGCGTCTACCAATTTCGCCATCCGGGCCACGCCGCGCATAGGGTGCCTGAACCGGTTGGGTTTGGGAATGCAGGCGGCCGCCGCGTTCAGCCCGGTCAGATCGCCCGCGAATAGCGCACCGGCTGTTCGGGCTGGGCCAGGTAACGGTCGAAGCACATCGCGAGCAGGCGCAACAGTGGACGCCCGCGCGCGGTGGCACGTACCACGCCGTCGCGGTATTCGGCCAGGCCATCGGCCTCCAGCGCCGTCAATGCGGTGAGGGCATCGGCGAAGTACTGGTCGAAGTCGACACCATGGCGTGCCCCCAGCGCGCGGCCATCCACTTCGCCCTGGCACATCAGCTGGTTGATCAGCGCGGCGCGCAGCGCATCGTCCGCATCCAGGGTCAGCCCCCGCCACACCGGCAGGCGCCCGGCATCCACCGCCGTTTCCCAGCCCGGCAGGTCGCGCGGGTTCTGGCTGTAGCAGTTGCCGATGCGGCTGATTGCGCTGGCGCCCAGCCCGACGAGGTCGGTCTGCGCGTGGGTGGTGTACCCCATGAAGTTGCGGTGCAGCTGGCCGGCGCGCTGGGCGCGGGAGAGGTTCTCTTCCGGCAGTGCGAAGTGATCCATGCCGATGTACTGGTACCCCGCCAGCGACAGCCGACGCACCGCCAGGCCGAGCAGCGCCAGTTTCTGTTCCGGGCTGGGCAGCGCGGCATCGGGGATCTGCCGCTGCGCCTTGAACAGGTTCGGCAGGTGCGCATAGCCGTAGATCGCCAACCGGTCGGGGCGTTCGCGCAGCACCGTTTCCAGGGTGCGCGCGAAGCCCTCCAGGGTCTGGTGCGGCAGGCCATAGATCAGGTCCACGTTGACCGAGCGCAGGCCATGCTCGCGGCACGCACGCAACACCTCCAGCGTGGCCTCCACGCCCTGCTCGCGGTTGATCGCGCGCTGTACCACCGGGTCGAAATCCTGGATGCCCAGGCTCGCCCGGTTGAAGCCCAACGCGCCCAATCGGGCGATGTCCTCGCGGGTGACGAAGCGCGGATCGAGCTCGATCGAGAAGTCGCGAGCGGCCGAGGTGCTGAACGAAAAGCGCTGGCGCAGGCCCTCGATCAGCTCGCGCATCTGGGTCGCGGCGAGGAAGTTCGGGGTGCCACCGCCGAGGTGCAGCTGCACCACTTCGCGCGAGGCGTCGAACAGCGGTGCGATCAGGTCGGCTTCGCTGAGCACGCGCGCGACATACGCCACGCCCTTGCCATGGTCGCGGGTGATCACCCGGTTGCAGCCACAGTAGAAGCACGGGCTGCTGCAGTACGGCACATGCACGTACAGCGACAGCGGCAGCGCTTCGGCATTGCTGGCCGCGATCGCGGCACGCAGCGCATGCTCGTCGAACCCGTCGTGGAAATGCGGCGCGGTGGGATAGGAGGTGTAGCGCGGGCCAGGCCGGTCGTGACGGCGCAGCAGGTCCGGGTCGAAGTGCCAGGCAAGCCCGGCGGCGGCAGGCGAAAGGGTATCCATGGACCCAGCGTGCGCGCGCGCGCGCGGCCCTGCATTGAGCCAGATCAATCCAGGCGCGGTCTTCCGGCGAGCGGCAGTTCGGGCCAGCGCTGCATCTGGATGCGCCGCCAGAAGGTGTCGGCGATGCGCGTGGCCACGTCGTCGGCCAGCTGCTGCATGGGCGGGTTGCCCAGTTCAGCGGTGGTGCGCCGGAAGAGCAGCAGCCAGCGGTCGAACAGCGCGCGCTCCAGCTCCGGCATGGCCATGTGCTTGGACATCGGGTTGCCGTTGAAGCGGCGGGTACCGCGCAGCATGGCCGACCAGAAATCCACCAGCTGGGCCAGATGCACGTCCCACTCGTGGATGCGCGCCTCGAACACCGGGCCCAGCTGCTCGTCCTGGCGCACGCGGGCGTAGAAGTCGTGCACCAGGCGGGTGACTTCCTGCTCGCTGCACAGCGCCAGGGAGGCGGAAGGCAGCACGGGGGCGACGGACGAGGACATGCGGTCATGATGCTACGCCGCCTTGATCAGGATCAATGTGGCGTGCTGTCGCAGGGCCTACCGTGCAGGCCATGGACACGCTGAACGCCCCGCCTGGCAACCGTCGCCGCCTGCTGATCCAGCAGTGGGGTGCGGTGCTGTGGCCGAGCTTTGTCGCAGCCGGGCTGGCCTGCGCGGTGTTTTTCGCCTTCGTGGACCCGTTGCGCCTGCGCGACATCACCTTTCCGGACCAGTCGCTCAGTCGCGAACTGGGCTACACGCTGGGCTTCTTCATGTTCTGGTCGTTAACCGCTGCCGCCAGCGCGGTCACCGGCTACCTGCTGCGGCCGCGGCCGCGCGATGAAGACGAGCTGCCGCTGGGATGACGCCGGCTGCGCCCCCTGCCCTGCGCTGGCGCGCCCTGGTATGGGCAGCGCTGCTCATGCTGTTCTACGCCCTGCCCTGGCTGCGCTGGAACGGGCGGCAGGCGCTGCTGTTCGACCTGCCGGCGCGTCGCTTCGACCTGTTCGGGCTGACCCTGTGGCCGCAGGATGTCGGCGTGCTGTTCGGGCTGGTCGCGGTGCTGGCCTGCACGCTGGTGCTGCTGACCACGATGGCCGGGCGGGTCTGGTGCGGGCATGCCTGCCCGCAGACGTTGTGGAGCGGCCTGTTCCGCTGGATTGAACGCAGCGCCACGCGACGACTGCGACCGCCGGCCCTGGCCCGCGTGGTCAAACACCTGGCCTGGGCCGCGGTCGCACTATGGACCGGTATCACCTTCGTCGGCCTGTTCAGTCCGATCCAGCCGCTGGTGGCCGGCTTCTGGCCGGCCCGCTGGAGCGGCTGGGAAACGTTCTGGGTGCTGTTCTACGCCACGGCCGCGTGGGCCAACGCCGGCTTCCTGCGCGGACAGGTCTGCATCGACCTGTGCCCATATGCGCGGGTGGCCCCGATGCTGTGCGATGCCGACACCCCGAAGGTCTGCTACGACGCCCGCCGCGCCGAACCGCGCGGCCCCCGCCAGCGTGGACAAGGTTCGGTCCTGCAACGCGGTCGTGGCCTGCTCGATCCGACCAGTGCCAGCGACTACGCTTTCCGTGCGGCGCATCCGGCCTTGGCCGGCCCACCGCCGCGCTTCGCCGACGATCGGCTGGGCGATTGCCTGGACTGCGGTGCCTGCGTCCAGGCATGCCCCATGCAGCTGGACGTGCGCGCCGGGCCGCAGCCGGACTGCATCGCCTGTGGCGCGTGCGTGGATGCCTGCGATGCGCAGATGTGCGCGTGGCGGTTCCCGAGGGGGTTGGTCCAGCTGGCCAGCGAAAACGCGATGCAGGGGAGGCCCCGACAATGGCTTCGTCCACGCGTGCTGGCGGCGCTGCTCAGCCTGGTCGCGCTGTTGGCAATCGGCCTGCACTACCTGTAACCGCCGTCCCCGGGCGGTTGGCTTCAGCGCGTGCGGTTTTCGGGCGGGGGCACCATCTGCGCGCGCCGGACAATGCCGAGCTGTTCAATGATCAGGGCCAGTTCGTTGGTCACCTCGGTGCGGCCGCAGCCCTGCGGCACCAGGCGTTCAAGCACCTGCTGGTAGGTGGTCCAGAACTCCGGCCCACACCCATGCTTGCTGTAGCTGGCCTCCAGCTCGGTGCGGACGCCGTCAGCCAAGTCATTCGCGCCGTATCGCATACGACCTCCCTTGGACCTGCCCTGCATCGAAGACGAGCAATTCCCCCTGCCAGGCTTGCGCCTGTCGCCCCGCCGCTGGGAGGCGGCGGGACTTCACCCACGTTTCACCCCACCCTTTCATGCCCTTCGCGCCAAGTCAACCAATGGTGAACAGGCGATCAAACATGCCCTGAATGGTTCAGGCACGCCCCTGCCCACGCAGGCAGGATGCCGCGCGGTCGTTGACACCGTGATGTCAGCCCGCGAAGACCCGGCGGGTGGTCAGCCCCCCATCCGCCAGATGCCATAGGCGCTGATGGCCATGCCGGCGCCCAGTACCATCCAGGACACGCCGTTGAAGCGCTTGAACACCTTGGCCAGGCCGAACGAGAGCACGATCGCCGCCAGCCCAAACCCCAGCACGACCACGCCGCTGACGTTGCTGGGCGAATCCCAGAACGAACCGGGCGCGCCGACGGCTGCAAACCACAAGGCGATATCCATCGAACATCCTCGACACGAAACGGTACTGCACAGTAGGTGCGCGCTCGTCCGGGCGAGGTGAAGGACAGAAACGAAAAACCCCGCCGAAGCGGGGTTTGTCGAACTACTGGAGGCCTGGGTCGGAATTGAACCGGCGTACGCGGATTTGCAGTCCGCTGCATGACCACTCTGCCACCAGGCCGGTGACCTTATAAAACAAGACCCCGAGAACGGGGCCTGGTCAGGATTTGGAGCGGGAAACGAGACTCGAACTCGCGACCTCAACCTTGGCAAGGTTGCGCTCTACCAACTGAGCTATTCCCGCAAAATCAGGCGCATACGTTACCGGAACCGCGGGTAACACACCAGCCTTTTACACTTCATCGCCGCGTGCCACTGCGGAGAAAAACAAGGCCCCTCGGGGGCCCTGTCGAAATCTGGAGCGGGAAACGAGACTCGAACTCGCGACCTCAACCTTGGCAAGGTTGCGCTCTACCAACTGAGCTATTCCCGCAGTGTTGCTGCGTCCTGCGACCGGCACCTGCGTCGAAGGAGCGCTATTGTGTCGGGATTCCTTCACGTCGTCAACAGGTTTATGCAGCGGTATTCAGCCGTGCACGCGCATGCCGCGACGATGAAAATAGACCTGTTCGGCCACCCGCCGCAGCAGGCGGGACTGCAGCAGCAGATCCAGCGGCCAATCCGCCTGCAGGCGGTCCATGGCCCAGCGCAACACCCGTTTGCGCCGGAACGTGGGCGCGGCGCGGACGGCGACGCTTTCGGCCGCAGGCCCCCTGCCGCGCAGGTGGCGGGCCACCGCATCGCCGACCGTCCAGCCATGCCGCCAGGCCGAATGGATGCCACCGGCCGACAACGGCGAAACGATACCGGCCGCGTCGCCGGTAAGGATCACGCCCGGCGCGGCGATCGGCCCGCGTGCGAGCCCGCAGGGGACCAGCCCGGCGCGGGTCGCGCTGGGGCGGTCCGCTTCGGGCACTCCGATCACGCTGCGGATGTGCGCCAGGAAACCCGCCATATCCGGCTGGCGCGCTTGCGCGGGGTCGTGGCGCAGGGCCAGCCCGATCTGCACGCCGGTTGGGTTCTGTGCCGCCCATCCGATGTAGCCGGGCGCGAAGCGACGGCTGGCGAAGCAATGCAGCGCGCCACCGTCTGGCAGCTGCAGGCCTGAAAATTCCTGCTCGACCCCGAACAGGGTGTCGTGTACCCGACCCAGCCCGGTGCGCTGGGCGACGCGCGAACTGGCGCCGTCAGCGCCCACCAGGTAGCGCGTGCGACCTGCCCCGGCCACCTGCCAGCCCTCGCCGTCGCGCACGGCCTCGGTGAAGGACTGCCGCAGCCGCAGCTCGACACCATGCGCAGGCAGTTCGCCTGCCAGCCAGCGCATCAGGTTCGGCGTGTCGGTGGTCATGAAGTAGTAGCCCGGTGCGGCCAGCTGCACGCTGCGCAGGTTCGGCGCATACAGGCGCACGCGTTCCACGCGCTGCAGCAGTGCCTGCGGAATGCGCTGCAGCCAGGTCTGTTCAACGACCTCTTTGACCAGGATCCTGGTCGTATGCAGGCGCGCGCCCGGATCTTCCTTGCGTTCCAGCACGCACACGCGCAGGCCGAATTCGGCAGCGGCCAATGCGCAGGCGGCGCCGGCGAAACTGGCGCCGACCACGACCAGGTCCCAGTCGTATGCGGCGTTGGGGGTGTTCATTGCGGTGCGATCCTGCGACTACGGGCGCACAGGATCGCGGCGGCAGGCGGGGCGGCCATGAAGTGCCGGTGAAGCGGAAATGAAGCGTGGCCGCCAACGAAAAAAGCGACCCGAAGGTCGCTTTTGTCTTGAATCTGGAGCGGGAAACGAGACTCGAACTCGCGACCTCAACCTTGGCAAGGTTGCGCTCTACCAACTGAGCTATTCCCGCTTGGGAGGCGAAATTCTACATCCAAACGCGGTGCTGTCAACAGCCCTCAGCCCTTCTTTTTCAGGCGTGCGGTTTCACGTGCGGCGCGTTCGTCCTCGCGCAGGCTCGGCCACGCCGCATGCAGGTACTGCAGGCCGGAGAACAGGGTGAGTACCGCAGCGATCGCCAGGGTCCAGTCGCCGACATGGAATACCGGTTCGCCCATCCAGATATCGGACACCGGCGTGTTCGGCGCCACCGAATACAACAGGCACAGCAGCGCGACCATCTGCGCGGTGGTCTTGATCTTGCCGATCAGGGCCACCCGCACCTTCGCACGCTGGCCGATTTCAGCCATCCATTCGCGCAGTGCCGACACCGCGATTTCGCGGCCGACGATGACGGCTGCCCAGAATGCCATCCACGGCGTGGGGTGGCCCTGCACGATCAGGAACAGCGCCACGGCCACCATCAGCTTGTCCGCAACCGGGTCCAGGAAGGCGCCGAACGCCGAGGCCAGGTCGTAGCGGCGGGCGATCCAGCCATCCAGCCAATCGGTCAGCGCGGCGATGCCGAAGATCGCCGCCGAGGCGAAATTGGTCCAGGTGTAGGGAAGGTAGAACACCAGCACCAGCACCGGGATCATCACGATCCGCAGCAACGTCAGCCAGGTGGGGAGGGTCAACTTCATTGCGTCTCTCTACTCGCCGGCCGCAGGGGGCGTGGGCAGTCCATGAAGGTTAGCGTAGATGCGTGCGGCAAGGGCGTCATTGATGCCCTCCACCTTGGCGATTTCCGCCTCGCCGGCCGCCTTCAGGCCGACCAGCCCGCCGAAATGCTTGAGCAGGCTGGCGCGCCGGCGCGGCCCGATGCCGGGAATGTCCTCCAGCTTGCTGGTCATGCGCGCCTTCTGCCGGCGGCCCCGATGGCCGGTGATCGCAAACCGGTGCGCTTCGTCGCGGACCTGCTGGATGAACTGCAGGGCCGGTGATGCGGCGCCGGGGCGCAGCTCGCGGCCATCGGGCATCACCAGCGCTTCGTGCCCGGCGCGGCGCTCCACGCCCTTGGCCACGCCCACCAGCAACACCCCTTCCACGCCGAGGTCGGCCAGTGCGGCCTGCGCCTGGGCCAACTGGCCGGCGCCGCCGTCGATCAGCAGCAGGTCCGGCAGCACGCCCTCCTCTTCCACCGCGCGACGGAAGCGACGGTCGATGGCCTGGCGCATGGCCGCGTAGTCATCGCCGGGTTCGATCCCACTGATGTTGAAACGCCGGTACTGGCTGCGAACCGGGCCGCTGGCATCGAACACCACGCATGAAGCCACGGTGGCTTCGCCCATCGTGTGGCTGATGTCGAAGCACTCCACGCGCTTGACCTGCTCAGCCAGGCCGAGCATCTGCCGCAGGTCCTCGCTGCGCGCATGCTGGGCGCTGCGGCTGGTGAGCTCGCTGACCAGCGTGATCTGCGCGTTGCGGCTGGCCAGCTCGACATAACCGGCCCGTTCGCCGCGCACGTTCCACTTCAGCTGCACTTTGGCCTCGGCCGAAGCGCTGAGCGCCGACTCGATCAGGCTGGCATCCGGAATCTCGCGGTCCAGCAGGATCTCGCGCGGCGGGGAATGTTCGGCGTAGTACTGCGATACGAAAGCGCCGAGCACTTCGTCCGCACTTTCCTCGCCGTTGGTGCGCGGGAAGAACGGTCGCGTGCCCATGTTGCGGCCATCGCGGAACGCCAGCAGCATCACGCAGGCGCTTGCGCCCTGCGTGGCGCAGGCCAGCACGTCGAGGTCGGCGGCGCGGCCATCCACGTACTGGCGGGTCTGCATGCTGCGCAGGGACGTGACCAGGTCGCGCAGGCGCGCGGCCTGCTCGAATTCCAGCGCTTCGCTGGCCGCCTGCATCTGCGTGCCCAGTTCGCGCGCCAGCTGGTCGCTCTTGCCTTCCAGGAACATCGAAGCACGCCGCACCGATTCGGCATAGTCGTCGGCGGCCACCAGGTCCACGCACGGCGCGCTGCAGCGGCCGATCTGGTACTGCAGGCACGGTCGCGAGCGGTTGCGGAACACGCTGTCCTCGCAGCTGCGCAGCTTGAACAGCTTGTGCATGAGGTTGAGCGTTTCGCGCACCGCGGTCACCCCCGGGTACGGACCGAAGTACCGGCCCGGCACCGCGCGCGGCCCGCGGTGCAGCGCGATGCGCGGCCAGTCTTCGCGGGTCAGCAGCACGTGGGGATAGGTCTTGTCGTCGCGCAGCGAGACGTTGTAACGCGGCGACAGCGACTTGATCAGCTGGTTTTCCAGCAGCAGCGCTTCCGCCTCGGAACGCGTCACGGTCACATCCATGCGCGCGACCTGCGACAGCATGGACATGATCCGCGCGGTCTTGGGCGCGCCATTGAAGTAACTGCCCACGCGGTTGCGCAGCGCGCGGGCCTTGCCGACATACAGCAGGGTGTCGTCGGCGGCGTACATGCGGTACACGCCGGGCGCGGTGCTCAGGTGGGCCGCGAATGCCTTTCCATCGAAGGCCGGAGCGGTAGTGAGGGTCATTCGCTGATCGGCACGTCGCTCAGTACGCCGCTGACCGGGTCGAAACGCAGTACGGCATGGGCATCGGTCTCGGCGATCCACACCGCACCGCCGCCCAATGCAAGCCCGGCCGGGCCATGCAGCCGCCGCGGAAGCTCGACGGTACTCAGTTCGCCGCCACCCAGGCGCAGGGTGCGCAGTCGGCCGTTGCCGGCGTCGGCGATCCATAGCACGGGCGCATCCGGGTTCATCGCGATCGCCTGCGGGTACTGCAGCTGGGCAGTGGTGCGCGGGCCATCCTGTTCGCCGAACGACCACATCCCCTGCCCCACCAGCGTCTGCACCAGGTCGCCACGCAGCTGCATCGAACGGATCGACGAACCCAGCGCGTCGCATACGTACAGCACCTGCTGCACCGCCGCCAGCGCGGCCGGCTGCGCGAACGCGGCCAGGTGGCCGCTGCCGTCACGCTCGTCGATCGCGCCGGAGCCGGCGCGCCAGGACAACGTGCGCTGGCCCAGGTGATAGCTCCAGATGCGGTTGTCGCCCGCCATCGCGATATGGATCTGGTTGTCGGCGACCACCAGGCCCTGCGGATGGTTCAGGGGGGTCTGGCGCGGGTCGGCCACCGCGCCTTCGCGCGGCTCGCCCGGACGACCATTGCCGCACAGGGTGTCGACCTGCCCGGTCAGCAGGTGGATCCGGCGCAACGCATGGTTGCCGGTGTCGGCGACGTACAGCCACTCGCGTTCCAGGGCCAGGCCCTGCGGCCGGTTGAACGCGGCCTCGCCCGGGCCGCCATCCATCATGTCGGCGGTGCCCATCCCGAACTGGCGAAGCACCCGCCCGGCATGGCTGCACTCGAGGATGCGATGGTGGCCGCTGTCGGCGATGTACAGCCGCTCGGTGCTCACCGCCAGCGCGGTCGGGAACAGCAACGGCAGGCGCGGCTCGGGATGCAGCTCGCGCTGGCGCGATGCGTCCGCGTCGAGCGGGCTGGACGTGCCCTGGCAGAGTGCATTGAGCGCACGATCCAGCTCCTCGCCGAAGCCGACCAGGCGGTCGACCTCACGCCCCTGTGCATCCAGCAGCACCAGGGTCGGCCAAGCCGCCACGTTGAACCGGCGCCAGCCGTCCCAATCGGCATCCAGCAGCGCCGGCACGGTCACGCCCTGTCGGCGCAGCAGCTTCAGCGCCTGCTCCGGTTCGCGCTCGAAGTCGAAGCGCGGCACCTGCAGGACCAGTACCTGCAGCTTGCCGGGGTTGCGCGACTGCCATTGGCCAAGCTCGGCCAGCCGGTGCGCGCACCACACCGAGGCGGCGTTGACAAAGGCCAGTACCACCGGGCGACCACGCAGTTCGGTCAGGGTGGTCGGGGCGGCGTTGAGCCATGTGGCGAATTCGGGCAGATCCTGGACGGGCTGTACGTTCATGCGCTGATTATGCCGGACTGGGCGTCATGCAACCGTCGTGCCACCGTCAATTTCGCGGCGGGCCAGCCAGCCCTCGGCACGCGCCAGGTCCTCGGGCGTATCAATCCCCGGCGGGAAGGCGGCCGGCGACAGCGCCACACTCAGCCGGTGGCCGGCCTCCAGCACCCGCAGCTGCTCCAGCGATTCCAGCTGTTCCAGCGTGCCCGGCGGCAACGCGGCGAACTCCTGAAGGAAACCCGCCCGGTAGGCATAGATGCCGATGTGGCGCAGCCAGTGGGGGCCGGACAGGCGCTCGCGCGACTGCGCGAAGGCGTCGCGGTGCCAGGGAATGGGAGCGCGGCTGAAGTACAGCGCGTCCAGGTTCTGCTGGCGTACCACCTTGACCACGTTCGGGTCGAACAGGGTCTCGGCATCCTCCACCGGGGTGGCCAGGGTCGCCATGGCGGCACCGCTGTAGACCAGCGCTTCGGCCACCGCGCGGATGCCCTCCGCCGGGGCAAACGGCTCGTCGCCCTGCAGGTTCACCACCACGGTGTCATCGGACCAGCCGGCCTGGCGGGCGCATTCGGCCAGCCGGTCGGTGCCGGAGGCATGGCTGGCGGCGGTCATCGCCACCTGCACGCCGTCCAGGCCCTGCAGGGCATCGGCGATGCGCGCATCGTCGGTGGCCACCCAGACCTCGCGCGCACCGGCCAGCAGCGCGCGTTCGGCCACGCGCAGCACCAGCGGTCTGCCGCCGAGCAGCCGCAGCGGCTTGCCGGGCAGCCGGGAGGCGGCGTAACGCGCCGGAATGGCGACGACGAAATCGACGGGCTGGCTCATGCGGACCTCTCGGCAATACACGGGAACAATGGCCGCCAGTGTGCCGCAAACGCGGTGCTCAGCGCTTGCCGAGTTTGTCCACGCGGTCCAGCAGGTTGACCCAGAACGCGGCGGGAAGATCGGCCGACAACGGCACCGAAAAATGCCATTCGTTGGCGAACGCCTTGCACTTCACCGCGTCCTTTTCAGTCATCAGCACTGGCAGTTCGCTGCCAAAGCGAAGGTCCGCCGCCTGATACGCATGGTGGTCGGCGAAGGCATGCGGGACCACCCCGATGCCGTGCGCACGCAGCATGTCGAAGAAGCGCTGCGGGTGCGCGATCCCGGCCACGGCGTGCACGCGCTGGCCACGGAAGTGCGACAACGCGCGGGCACGGCCGCCGCTGAGCGGCTGCGCGCTGTCGATATGCAGCTGCATCGCCCATTCGCCGAACCCGCAGGAGGCGAGCGCGGACGGATCGGCGCTGGCCTGGCCCAGGTTGACCACGCGGAAGTCGCAGTCGCGCGCGCGTTCGGCGGGTTCGCGCAACGGCCCGGCCGGGATCAACCGGCCGTTGCCGTAGCGGCGTTGTGCGTCCACCACTTCGATTTCGATGTCGCGCGCCAGCCGGTAGTGCTGCAGGCCGTCGTCGCAGACGATGATGTTGCAGCCCGCCTCGACCAGCGCATTGCCAGCGGCCACGCGGTCGGCATCGACCCGGACCGGCACGCCGGTTTTCCACGCGATCAGCACCGGTTCGTCGCCGCCCAACGCGGTCGGCGTGCCTGCCTCGACCCAGCGCGGGACCTTGGCCTCTTCGCGCCCGTAACCGCGACTGGCCACGCCCGGCTTCCAGCCCGCCTCGCGCAGGCGGTCCACCAGCGCGATGGTCAGCGGGGTCTTGCCGGTACCGCCGGCGGTCACGTTGCCGACCACGATCACCGGCACCGGCAGCGCGTGGCGCTTGCGCCAACCGCGCCGGTACAGCCCACGGCGCAGCGCCACCACGGCGCCGTACACCGGCGCCAGCAGCCGTGCGACAAACGGAATCGGACTGCCGTCGTACCAGTACGACGGCGTCTGGGAACCCTTGGACGCCATCAGGGCTGCCTTTCGCGGAACTGCATCTTGTGCAGGTGCTCGTACAGCCCGCCCAGCGCCAGCAGCTCGCGGTGGGTGCCGCGCTCGACGATGCGGCCGTGGTCCATCACCAGCACCTGGTCGGCATGTTCGATGGTGGACAGGCGATGTGCGATCACCAACGTGGTGCGCTCGGGCATCAGGCGCTGCAGGGCGTCCTGCACCAGCCGCTCGGACTCGTTGTCCAGCGCGGCGGTGGCTTCGTCGAGGATCAGCACCGGCGCGTCGCGCAGGATCGCGCGGGCAATCGCCAGGCGCTGGCGCTGGCCGCCGGACAGCAGCGCGCCGTTCTCACCCACCGGGGTCTGCAGCTGCTGCGGCATGCGCTCGATGAACTCCCACGCATTGGCGGCTTCGGCGGCAGCACGGATCTGCTCCTCGCTGGCGTCCATGCCGTAGGCGATGTTGGCGCCCACGGTATCGTCGAACAGCATGACCTTCTGCCCGACCATCGCCACCTGGCGGCGCAGGTCGGCCAGCGGGTAGTCGTCCAGCGGCACGCCATCGAGCAGGATGCGCCCGCCACTGGGCTCATAGAAACGCGGCACCAGCCGGATCAGGCTGGTCTTGCCGCTGCCGGAGCGGCCGACGATGGCGGTCACGGTGCCCGGCTTGGCATCGAAGGTGATGTCGTCCAGCGCGATGCCGGCATCTTCGCGGTAACGCAGCATCACGTGCTGGAAAGACAGCTCGCCACGCACGCGCTGGGCGCGGGTGCTGCCTTCGTCGCGCTCGACCGGCAGGTCGAGGATGCCGAACAGGCGCTCGGCGGCGGCCACGCCGCGCGAGATGGAGGTCTGCACGCTGGTCAGGCGGCGCAGCGACGGGATGATGGCCATCATCGAGGTCATCAGGCCCATGAACTGGCCGGCATTCAAGCGCCCGGCCAGCGCTTCGCGGGTGGACACCCACACGATCACGGCCAGCGCCAGCGCGGCCAGGAACTGCACGGTGCTGGACGCCAGCGCACGGGTGGTTTCGACCTTCATGTTCAGGCCGAGCATGCGGTTGGCCAGCCGCGAGTAACGCGAGATCTCGTGTGCCTGGGTGCCATGCACCTTCACTTCCTGCTGCGCGGCCAGCGACTGTTCGGCAGTCTGCGCCATGCTGCCCATGCCGTCCTGGATGCCGCGGCTGATGCGCCGGTAGCGCTTGCCCACGAACGAGACGATCACGCCGATCAGCGGCACCACCACCAGCATCGCCACGGTCACCTTGACGCTCATCTGCAGCATCACCACCAGCATGGCGATGATGGTCAGGGTGTCGGCGACCAGGGTCTTGAGCGCATCGGCGCTGGCCTGGGTGACCTGCTCGGTGTCGTAGTTCAGGCGGCTGACCATCACCGGCGTGGCTTCGCTGTCGAAGTGCGACGACGGCAGGTGCAGGTACTTGGACAGCACCTGTTCGCGCAGGTCGCGCACCACGCTGCGGCCGGTGCGGGCCAGTGCGTAATCGCTGACCAGCGTGGCCAGGCTGCGCATCATGAACAGCCCGAGGATGGTCAGCGGCAGGATCACCGCCATGCGCGGCTCGGGGTTGACGAAGCCGCGGTTGACCAGCGGTTCCATCAGCTTGGTGAAGTGGTAACCGGCCAGGGCTTCGACCACCATCGCGATGACGGCGGCCACCATGAACACCCAGTAGGCGCGGGTGTAGCCCAGCAGGCGTTTGTAGATCGGCCAGACCGGCGCGTGTTGTTTACTCATGGACGCACCTCCGGCGCGGTAGCGATGGCGATGCGACGGAAACCGAGCTGGCCCAGGGCATCCTGGGCGGTCACTACGGCCTGGTACGGGGTGCGGGCATCGGCGCGCAGCAGCACGGTCTGCTCACGGTCGGTGCCGGCGACGGCGGCAATGGTCTGCTTGACCGATTCCACGTCGGTGCGCAGCACTTCCTGATCGTTGATGAAGTAACGCCCTTCGGCATTGACCAGCACGCTGAGCGAGCGCGGCGGTTCGGTGGTGTCCTGCTGGCTGGCGGTCGGCAGCTGCAGCTGCAGCGTCGAGCGCGCGTCGAAGGTCGTAGTGACCACGAAGAAGATGATCAGCACGAGGATGACGTCGATCAGGGGTACCAGATCGATGTGCACCTCGTCCTGGACCCGGTCGTTGCGGATACGCATCCGTCAGCCCTTGGCCGTGACGGGCGCGGCGCCGGCCGCCGGCGCGGTGCCGGCGCGCGGTGCCGCGTTCATGACGCCGGGGCGGCCGTCCAGTGCATCCAGCAGGGCCGAGGCCTCCATTTCCATCTCGATCACGTAACCGCCGATGCGGCCCTTGAAGTAGCGATGGAACATCAATGCCGGGATGGCCACGATCATGCCGGTAGCGGTGCACACCAGCGCCTTGCCGATGCCGCCGGCCAGCTGGTTCACATCGCCCACGCCGTGGTCGAGGATGCCCAGGAACATCTGGATCATGCCCACCACGGTGCCGAGCAGGCCCAGCAGGGGGCCCGCCGATGCGATGGTGCCCAGCGCGTTCAGGAACCGCTCCATGCGGTGCACCAGATGCCGGCCGGCATCTTCGATGCGCTCGCGGATCTGGTCGCGCGGGCGGTTGCGCGCTTCCAGCGCCACGGCCAGCAACGCGCCCAGCGGCGAGTTGGCCCGCAGCGACTGGATGTGATTCGGATCGAGCTTGCCGCGCGCGGCCCAGTTGCGCACTTCCTGGCCCAGCCCCGGGGGCAGGACCTCGTTACGCCGCAAGGTCCAGAAACGCTCCAGGACGATTGCCAAAGCCAGTACGCCCAACAGCAGCAGCGGCACCATCGGCCAGCCACCGGCCTTGACCAGTTCCCACACGTTTCAACCCTCCGGCCCATTGGCCGCCTGTATGACCGCCGATAGGATAGCAGCCGACCGCGTCCGCTCCGCGGCATCCCACCAACGGCGTTCGAAAAGACGCTGTTCCCGCACCTGCAATCCCTCCTGGCCCAGCCACAGGCGCAGCGCGCCGCTGTCGGCGGTGTTCAGCACTTCGGCAGGGACCGCCTGCCAGCGCTGCACGACGTCCCGGCGCGGGTGCCCGAACCGGTTGCCATGCCCGGCCGAGACGATGGCCAGGCGGGGCGACACCGCCTGCACCCAGTCGGCGCCGGACGAGCTGGCGCTGCCGTGGTGCGCCACCAGCACCGCGTCGGCGCGCAGCGCGGCCGGTACCGTGGCAACCAGCATGGCCTCCTCGCGCTGGCCGATGTCGCCCGTCAACAGCACCACGCCATGCGCGGTCTGGATGCGCAGCACGCAGCTGCTGGCGTTGCCTGCGTAGTCCATGCCCGGCGGCGGATGCAGGACGGTGAAGTCCACCCCGTCCCAGCGCCAGGCGTCGCCGCTGCTGCAGGGCAGCTGGATGGCGGGCACCGCACCCGACGGCGCCTGCAGCGGTGGCTCGCGAAAGGCGCGGCGCACCGCCGGCATGCCACCGGCGTGGTCGCGGTCGCCATGGCTGATCAGCAGCCGGTCCAGCCCAGCCTCGCCCAGCGCGTGGAGGGTCGGCACCACCACCCGTTCGCCGGCGTCGAATCCCCCTTCCGCAGCGGGGCCGGCGTCATACAGCAGGCGGTGGTGGCGGGTGCGCACCCACACAGCCAGGCCCTGCCCCACGTCCATCACCAGCAGCTCGACCTCGCCGGGGCCGGGACGATCGCGGGCCGGCCACAGCAGGGGCAGGCACAGCAGCAGCGCCGGCAGGCGCATCCCGGCGGCGCGCGGCAGCAACAGCCAGAACACCCCGAGAACGGCGACCGGCACCGCCGCGACGCCCGCCTGCGGCGCCCACCACAACGCCCAGGGCTGGCGCGCAAGTGCCCCGAACAGCCACCAGCTCGCGTCGAAGCAGGCGGCCGCCCAGCGCCAGGGCCAGTGCCCCGCCCCGTCGATCAAGGCTTCAAGCCCGGTGCCAAGCAGCGCCAACGGCACCACCACCAGGCTCCACCACGGAATGGCCAGCAGGTTGACCAACGGCCCCGCCCGCGAGGCCTGCCCGAACAGCGCCACGGTGAGCGGCAACAGCGCCAGGGTAGCCACGCCCTGCGCGGCCAGGAAGGTGCGCAGCCAGTGCACCCCGTGCCCCGGCAGGCACCAGACCAGCCACAGCACCCCGGCGAAACTGAGCCAGAATCCCGGGGCCAGTACCGACAGCGGATCCACCAGCAGCACCGCCAGGGCCGCCAGTGCCAACGCCTGGCCAACGGTGGCCGGTCGTCGCGCGCAGCGGGCGGCGGCGACCACCGCGATCATCAGCACCGTGCGCACCGTGGGCAGCGCGAAGCCGGCCACGGCCGCATACAGCGCGGCACCGATGACGGCCGCCAGCGCGGCCGCCAATGGCCGTGGCCAATAGCGTCCCAGCGCAGCAACCGCTCGCCAGGCCAGCCCCGCCAGCCACGCCGCGAACCCGGCCACCAGCCCGACGTGAAACCCGGAGATCGCCACCAGGTGGGTCAGGCCGAGCGCGCGCAGATCATCCCAGTCGCCCTGCCCCAACCCGCGGGTATCGCCCAGCGCCAGCGCCTGGATGAAACGTGCGCCGGCGCCCGGCACGTGTCCGGCGATGGCATCGGCCATGCGCTCGCGCCACGCCGGCAATCCGGTCGGGTCGCCCAAGGCCATCGCCGGGGCGCGCACGTGCCCGGTGCCGCTCAACCGCTGCAGCAGCGCATGCCGCTCGGCGTCGAAGCCACCCGGGTTGCGCAATCCACGCGGTGGGCGCAGCCGCGCGTGGAGCTGCCAGCGTGCGCCGGCGCGAAGCGAGCAGCGCAGCGCCGGTTCGGCTGCAGGCGCGCGCGCAGGCGCTTTCGCCGCAGTGACGTCATACCAGGCCAGCGCAAGCTCGCGGCCACGCAGGTGCGCGGGCATCGTCGCATCGTCATCCACGCGGAACCGGAAGCGGGTGCTGCGTGATCCATGTTGCGGCAGCTCCACCACCCGGCCGCGCAGCACGTGGTCCGCAGGCGCGGCAGCCGCGGGTAATTGCAGGGCCAGGCCGGCATGGGCGTGCAGGGTGACCCAGCCGATCCCGGCCAGCACTGCGCCGCACCACCGTGCACGCGGCATCGCACACCAGACCCCCGCACCGCACAGGAGTGCGCACCACGCAGGCATCCGGGGCAACAACACCGGCGCGAACACGACACCACACACACCGGCCAGCAGTGCGAGCGCACATGCCTTGCCGAACAGGGGCAACGGCGCTGGAAACGAACGGGAAAAGACGTCCGACAGGAACGACATGCAGGCCACCACGCGCTGGAGCCTGCATCCTTGGCCCGCAGCAACCAGGTCGCCATCAGGTGGGTGCGGAACGCGGTGTGGGAAAGCGCCGCTGTAATGGAACCCACAACGTAAAAAAGCCGACCTGATGGCCGGCTTTTCTGTTGTTCCACCGCAGTCGCTGGGACTGGAGTGGTGGGCGGTACAGGGTTCGAACCTGTGACCCCTACCATGTCAAGGTAGTGCTCTACCGCTGAGCTAACCGCCCGTTTGTCTCGCTGCGCCGCTGCAATTGCGTCGGTGCAGGCCGCGTATATTACGGACGTCGGGTGTGAAGAGCAACACTTTTGTGAAGGTATTTCACAACGCGTTGTTCAGCCCAGGCTGGCCTCCTTCAGCTGGCGGATCTGGTCGCGCACGCGCGCGGCGTCTTCGAACTCCAGGTCGCGGGCGTGCTGGTACATCTGCTGCTCCAGCGCCTGCAGCCGCTTGGCGATCTGGGCCGGTTCCAGGGTGCGGTAATCCACCGCCTCCTCGGCCACCCGGCCACCGCGTCCCTTGCCTTTGCCCCGCGCTTCTTTTTCGGCCGCTTCGGAGCGCGCACCTTCCAGCACGTCCACGATCGGGCGCAGCACCGACTTGGGCACGATGCCGTGTGCTTCGTTGTATTCCACCTGCTTGGCACGACGGCGGTCGGTTTCGTCTATCGCCGCCTGCATCGAACGGGTGATCTTGTCCGCGTACAGGATCGCCTTGCCGCGCAGGTTGCGTGCGGCACGGCCGATGGTCTGGATCAGCGAACCGGTCGAGCGCAGGAAGCCCTCCTTGTCCGCGTCGAGGATCGCCACCAGCGATACCTCCGGCATGTCCAGGCCTTCGCGCAGCAGGTTGATGCCGACCAGCACGTCGAACTTGCCAAGGCGCAGGTCGCGGATGATCTCCACGCGTTCCACCGTGTCGATGTCCGAGTGCAGGTAGCGTACGCGGATGCCATGTTCGGTGAGGTACTCGGTGAGGTTCTCGGCCATGCGCTTGGTCAGGGTGGTGACCAGCACGCGGTCGCCGAGCTTGATGCGCTCGTTGACCTCGCTCATCAGGTCGTCAACCTGGGTGCCCACGGGGCGGATCTCCACCACCGGGTCGATCAGGCCGGTCGGGCGCACCACCAGCTCGGTGATTTCATCGGCGGCTTCGCGCAGCTCGTACGGTCCCGGGGTAGCGGACACGTAGATGCTGCGCGGGCAGCGCGCTTCCCACTCTTCGAAGCGCAGCGGGCGGTTGTCCAGCGCCGAGGGCAGCCGGAAGCCGAATTCAACCAGGGTTTCCTTGCGCGAGCGGTCGCCCTTGTACATCGCGCCGATCTGCGGAATGGTGACATGCGATTCGTCGATGACCAGCAGCGCATCGGGCGGCAGGTAGTCGAACAGGGTCGGCGGCGGCTCGCCGGCGGCCTTGCCGGTGAGGTGCCGCGAATAGTTTTCGATGCCGTTGCAGAAGCCGACCTCGGCCATCATTTCCAGGTCGAACTGGGTGCGCTGCGCCAGGCGCTGCGCTTCCACCAGCTTGTTCTGTTCGTACAGCTGCTCCAGCCGCACCTTGAGCTCGGCCTTGATCGTATCCACCGCCGACAGCACCCGCTCGCGCGTGGTGGCGTAATGGGTCTTGGGGTATACGGTGTAGCGCTGCAGGCGGCGCAGGCTTTCACCGGTAAGCGGATCGAACATGCTGATCTGTTCGACTTCGCCATCGAACAGTTCGATGCGCACCGCTTCGCTGTCCGATTCCGCGGGGAATATGTCGATGACCTCGCCGCGCACGCGGAACGTGCCGCGGTGCAGCTCGTACTCATTGCGGGTGTACTGCAGCTGGGTGAGATGGTTGATCAGGTCGCGCTGGTCGATGCGTTCGCCGGTGGACAGGATCAGGCGCAGCGACAGGTAGTCCTCGGGCGCACCCAGGCCATAGATTGCCGACACGGTGGCCACCACGATCGCATCCGGGCGCGACAGCAGGGTCTTGGTCGCCGCCAGCCGCATCTGCTCGATGTGCTCGTTGATCGAACTGTCCTTCTCGATGAAGGTGTCCGATGACGGCACGTAGGCTTCGGGCTGGTAGTAGTCGTAGTAGCTGACGAAGTACTCCACCGCGTTGTGCGGGAAGAACGCCTTGAACTCGCCGTACAGCTGCGCAGCCAGGGTCTTGTTCGGCGCCATCACCAAGGTGGGCTTCTGCACCTGCTGGATGACGTTGGCAATGGTGTAGGTCTTGCCCGAGCCGGTCACGCCCAGCAGGGTCTGCTTGGCGATGCCGGCTTCGAAATTGGCCGTCAGCTTCTCGATCGCGGCCGGCTGGTCGCCCGCCGGGGAGTACGGAGATACAAGTTCGAAGCGATCGCTCATGGTGCCGCCATAGACCGGGCCTTCCATTATAGCGGGGGGTTGGGTGACGGCCGGCTGAGGGGGTGGCCTACCCTGGAGACTGCCTTTGACCGATGGTCGGCCTGCTCCGGGCAGGGCACGTTGACGCCTTGTCTCCGGTATCCCCCATGCACCGCCCTAGCCCCTTCCCCCGGCCACGGCCCCGGGGGTTCACCCTGATGGAACTGATGGTGACCCTGCTCATCCTGGCGGTGCTCTGCGCGCTGGCCCTGCCCTCGCTGAGCGCCAGCGTCAGCCGGATGCGCGCCGACATGCTGCGCATGCAGCTGGTCTCGGTGTTCAACAGCGCGCGCAGCACCGCGATCACCCGCGCCGCGCCGGTGGGCGTCTGCCCTAGCGAGGACGGCATGCACTGCGGGGACGACTGGAGCCGGGGATGGCTGATCCACCTGGACCGTGGATCGGCGTCGGGGACGGCCCCGCCCTCGCCGACGGATGTCCTGCAGTACCGCCCCGGGTACCGGGATGGCTCGGTGGTGGCGCGGTCCAGCCAGAATCGCCCGCGCCTGCGCCTCCAGCCCGACGGGCGCAGTGGCGGCAGCCCGCTCACGGTGGCCATCTGTGCCGGTGGGCAGCTGCACGGCGAGGTGGTCGTGAACAACGTGGGCCGCACCCGTGCCGCACGCAGGCCGGGCACCGTGGACTGCCCGCACTGAGCGGCCGGGTCTACCTCTACACCAGCCACCGAAACGACAAAAGCCGCGATTGCTCGCGGCTTCTGCAGAAACTGGCGCCCGAAGTTGGACTCGAACCAACGACCCCCTGATTAACAGTCAAGTGCTCTAACCGGCTGAGCTATTCGGGCGGGGACGCGAATTCTAGACGTTCACTCGTGGCGTTGCAACCGCCGGCGGCCATTTACCAGCAATCCAGCGCACTGGTGTTGGCCGGGGTCTTCACCCCCGCCTGGTTCACCGAGATGGTGCCGCACGGGTCTTTTGCCTGGTCACCCTGCGGAACTGCCGTAATCGTAAACGCGTTGGCATTGGCCGACGCAAAGGTCACCTGGTACATCGGCTTGCTGCCATCCCGTGGCGAGGCGATGGTGGTGCCGCTGTTCTCCACGAACTTGAAGTTCGTATAGCTGTTGTTGAGCGTGTGCTGGCGCTCGGCGCGCTGTGCGTACTCCACCAGCTCCGCCTTGGCCGCGGCGCGCTTGGACTTGCGCACCTGGGCGGTATAGGAGGGATAGGCGATGGAGGCCAGGACGGCGATCACGGCTACCACGATCATCAGCTCGATGAGCGTGAAGCCCATGACCTTGCGCGGGTTGCGCCCCTTCAGGGAGGAAAGCTTGCTCACTGGATCTGTCTCCACGATTGGCGACCACATGGATAGGGAACGTAAATCGTATCTGGTCCAACCTGGTAACCCTGCACGCAACCAACGGTCGGCGGCGAAGGCGGGCCGGACGGCGGCCCACCCAGATTCGGCGGCGGGACGCGCGGCAGCGCGAACGGATTGCTGTTGAGCACCGGCGCACTGCCCTTGCTGTTGTTGCGCATGCCGGCCGTGCCTTCGGCGAATCCAGTACCCCCCGGCGAGTTCAGCGTGGCACGCCCCAGTGCCCCTTCACCGCTCGACGGATACAGGGCGAAGAACCAGTTGACGCCGGGCGTGGAGCAACCCGAGCCCCCCGGGACGGGTGCATAGGTAGTCATGGCAACGATACCGTTGGACAACGAGGGATTGCCCACGAAGCGCTCGCTGGCAGGATTGGTACCCGTGCCAAGCGGCAGATCGATGAACCACCCCTGCGAAGTGGTCGGATTTCCAGTATTGGCCGTCACCGTCCGGAAGTTGTTGGCATCGGTGGCGACGGTCCTACCGGTCAGGTTGCTGCGTGTCCAAGTGGTGGTTACCTGGCCGTTCACCGCATCGTTGACGCCATAGAGGCTCTGCAGGGTGTTGTCATTGCCATCGCCATCGAACGAGAAGCTGCCGGTGCCGAAATAGAGCATGACACCGCCCTTGGTACCGGCGCCGGCGGTAATGCCGCCCGTGATGGGCTGACGACGCGCAAGTCCATTTTCGGTAAACGCACGCGTTGTGAACAGCGGCACTGTCAACGCCGCATTCGTACGCAGGTCGAACTTCCAGACCGCACCCTTCTGATCGGTACCGTAGACGGTGTCCGAATAGCCATCGCGGGTGCGCCGCTGCTGGTCGGCATCGCCCCAACGGTCGACCACCACGATGCTGGCCAGACCATTGCTGCCGCTGGGCACGCCCGTGCCCGCTTCGACAGCCTCGATCATGGTGGGCACGCCCGTCGCCAGGTCGACGACGAACAATACCGCCTTGCCGCTGGCGCTGTTGAATCCATTGCCAAAGATCGCCTTCCAGGACGGCACGTTGCCGGCGCCCAGCACCGGCACGATCACCGGCTTGCTCAGCACGTGGCCAATGTTCTGGCGCACCGTAGCAGAGAGGTTGGGATTGAGGTCGCTGATCTCCCACAACCTGCTGCCGGCATTGAACGTGCTGCCGGGCGTGACATCGAGGCCAAACACGCTACGACCACCCGCACCGGCGCTGCCGACCAGCGTGGTGTGCCACGCATTGCCATAGAAGGAATCGGCAACCGCGATCTGACCGTCCACGAAGTACTTGTGCTGGAACTTTTGACCCGTCTTGTCAGCTGGGTTGTAAGGGAAGAGCAGATTTCCCATATGTCCCAGTGCGGTACTCGGAATGTAAGCGAACGCCTCCGTCCCGCCACCACTGATAGGATCACCAGCCGCATTCATGCCTCCGTTGAAGGCATGCAGCATGCCGTCGTTGGCGCCGACGTACACCATGTAATTGGCGTCGTTTGCCTTGCGGGTGAGATAGTCAGCGTAGCTCGTGGCGTACGTACCACCGAGGCTGCGGTAGCCGAAGTCGTCGATCGGCGAGCTGATGACCGGCGTGGACGTCACGATGTCGCCCAGGCGCGTGGTACGGTCGCGCATCTTGCCGCCACTGCGCTTCTCATAGGCCGTATCGCCACGCAGGTACGCCACCGCATCCGCGGAGGTCAACGGCCCCACCCTGCCCGTCAGCTCGCCTTCGGTGCAGTTGGACATGTCCGGGTACAGGCCGGCGGGTTTGGTGCAGAGGTCTGCAAGCGAGACATTGCTGCCGGAGAACTCGCGCGTGACGCCGTCCTTGCTGAAGAAGATCCTGCGCGATGCGGCCGACGGGATCTGCTCGGCGGCATCCCAATACGGGGTCTGCACCAGCGCGCGCGTGGTCGGGTCGACCGACAGGCGGCTGGCCTTCAGACGGCTGAACCAATCAGTACCTTCATTCTCGATCTGGTACTCCGGACCCACCGAGATGGAGCCAACACCGATACGCGCGCCGCTGGCACCTGTGCCGCCCGACGGCGAACCGCCAGCGGTGACCGCGCTCAGCACGCGACGCATTGCCTCGGTAATTTCCGCCGGCGTGCGTGCGTTGATGTACTCGCCACGGGTATTGACCGAAGCGTGCCAGATATCGTCAACGGTGCTGCGCTCATCATCCTGACGCGGAGGCCAGTTGCCGTAGATGGACGCGTCCGTATAAGGATTCTGCGCAAGATCCGGATTGAACAGATTGCCGCGAGCACCCAGGGTCACACCATAGAAGTTCAGGTGCAGGTTGGTCTGGCAGTCCAGCGTCTTGTCGGGATTTGCCTTCTTGCATGCCTCGGGCACCGGCACACCGCCGGCCGGCAGATCCGCGCGCAGCGGCGAGTTGCCGGCACTGGTGTTCAGGTAATACTGGGTGACGATGTCGGCCATCGTATCGTCGTTGCTGTCCTGGAACGGCACCCCCATGTTGGCGTCCTTGCCACCTACCGTCGGGCCTCCGTTGTTGCTGAAGCCGTCGGTAAACAGCATCACGGCATTCTTCTGGCAGCTCAGCTTGACCGGGGCATTGTCATCGGTTCGCGTGAACTGCTTGGCCGCCGCGTCCACCGCCCAACGATTGGGCGTGCCGCCAGAAGCGGTCAATGCTCGCATGTCCGAGTAGAGGGATACCCGGTCCGGCGCGTCCTTCATGTCACGGATCGCCAGGCGTTTGGCCGCCGTGTTGTAGGAGCTGTACTGGTTGATGCGGAAGTAGCCCACCCGCAACTTCTTCACGTCGGCCATGGAACGCGTCAGGCCCGCCACCATCGCGCGGTTGCGATTACCGTAATACGTAAACCAGTTGGCGAAATTCTGCAGTGCATCGCTGTTGGCCGTGGTGATCGTGTACTTCCACATCGAACAGCCGTTGCCGCAGGCATTGGCCACCAACACCCGGCTCATGCCGTTGTAGGCGTTGGTGTTTCCGGGCAGCACGGGATACGGGTCACCGGTCCCCGTGTAGCGCATGAAGAACGTCGCCGGCCAGTGTTCCATGTACACGTTGGTGTTGTTGCCCGACCAGACCGTGTCGCGGTCCGTCGTGCGCCAGCGGTTGTCGTAGTAGCGCGTTCCCGACGGCAGGATCATGCCGGTCTGCATGCGGAACGTATCGTTGGCCGACGTGCCTGCAAAGGTGGTCCGAAGGTCGATCGTCTCGTTGCTGAAGTTCGAGCGCGGGTCGTAACGCGCCGCGTCTACTCTCGACTGCGCGTCCGATATGGGCTCACCGGTCAATGGATCGGTGACATTCACCCAGGGGTCGTACTTCACGTTGGGGTTGTAGTAGGTCGGATTGAAATCCGACGAACGCGCGAAACCGAGCGTGTCCAGTGGCGGGACGCCGTAGTAACTGTTGATGCGTGCGCCCGGCATCACATAGAAATAATCGCAGGTGTCGCCCGACGTGTTCAGGTTACCGTTGCCGTCGAAGAAGCTGGCGCGGGAACGGTTCCAGCAACCCTCGCCATCGCGTCCCGGAAACTGCGTCTGGAAGGTCATGGAGCCGGAGTCATCCACCGCCATGACGAACGACGCAGGACTGGATACCTGGAAGTTGAGCGGCTCCTGCGCCAGCAGGCCCTGCCCTTGGGCGGCAATCAGGTTGTAGCCGACGAACGCCAGGCCGATTGCTGCAACCGCCGAACCGGCGGCCGTCCACTTGAATCTGCGCGAAGCCATGGCCGCGTCCTCAGAGCTTGAAAATGGTATCAATGACCGACGACGAGGTCGGGTTTGCCGGGTCGTCGGCGGAATACGCGGTAATCTGGAATGTCGCAGAGGTGCGGTCGTTCGGCTGACCCTGGTCAAGCGCATTGCCGCCGGGGCCGCCGCACTGGTCGATCTGGCGCACATAGATCTTGGGCGCTGCCTGGGACGACTGCTGTTTGGCCCACTCCACCGGGTCGAAGCCGTCCTCGCAGTTCTGGCTGATGGCGGCGGCGCTGGCCAGCAGGCTGCCGGTTGGCAGCGCCGTCCGATCGGTGACGGCTTCCACCGCACGCTCTGCGTTGCGCACCACGCCTTCGGTGTTCTGGAACGAACGATTCGACGCCCGGTAGTTGGCGGCCATTTTTTCCTGCATGCCCGCGACCTGCATGCCGGCCACGCCGATCAGTGCCAGCAACAACAGCATGATCAGGGCCACGTAAAGCACCGCACCGCGCTGCTGGCGCGGGCGTGCACGAAGGAGCAAGGAAGGTGGACGGTTCATGGTCAGTTCCCGAACAGGCGGTTGCGCAGCGCGATGCTCACTTCATAGGCGGTGCGGTAGCGCCCATCCGTTGCACCATCCTGGTTGTAGGTCATGCCCAACACCCCGAGTTTGGCGGCGGCATCCGTCGGCCGTGTCCCGGTACCGGTACCGATGCGCTCCGCGCTTCGCGCGACCAGCCCTACCTGCACCATGCCCACGCGACGCCACTCCGCCGCACCGGCAGCGGTGGTGGCCGTGGTGACCACGGAGGCAACGTTCTGTACCGTCATGTTGCCCACCGGAGGCGTTGCACCGGTGATGACTGGAGTGGTATCCAGTCCATAGATGAGCTGCAGGTTCTCGATTCCCTCGACCAGCTCCTCGTTGATGGCGTAGACGCCCGCGGAGTTGGCGCGCGCGCGGCGCAAGCCAGGACCGTTCGTGCCTTGGCCGATGTAATAAACCATGGACTCGGCGCGGTACACCTGTGTGGGGTCGGGCTGGGGAGCGTAACGACTGAAGTCGACCGTGCTCCCGGTGATTTTCCCGGACGTCGTCGTACCGGCAAAGATATCCACCGACTCGCAGTTGGCGATGCCGAAAAGCGTGGGCGTTGCTACCCCGCCCTGCGTCAGGCGTGCCCAGTTTCCGGCTGTTACCGTCAGGTCCTGACCATTGATGGCCGTGACAGGAACTCCCTCAGGCGCCAGGAAGCGCAGCACCAGGATGTCGCTACCTGCGACTGGCGCGGGATTGAGACCGCTGATAGTCCCAGGCAAGCCAGCCGGGACTGTACCCTGCCCGACCGCCAGTGTGCCGCCCGGACCCGTGCCGGCCGCCTCGTAGCCCTGGATGGCCACGGTGAAATCCAGTGGACTTCCACTGCCGGTAGCGGCGACAAGATTGTTCTTGAAGGCCGAAGTGCCTTTGATGAACTGGGCCTGGTCATTGACGCATCCCGTGTGCCCCGCCATGCGAATGTCGCGCTCGAGGAATTCCAGAGCGAAGCGACCGTTCTCCTGCGCGCGGGCGACGCCCTCGGAAAGGCGTGAAGCCGAATGCGACGCGATGAATATCTGGGTGATGCCCAGCATCAGGATCAGGCCGATCACCAGCGCGATCATCAGCTCGACCAGGGACAGACCAGCCTGGCGGGTATGGAACATGTGCGGCCCTTTCATAGCTGGGTCTGGATGGCGAAGGTGGTGGCGGCGTCCGGTGCGGTTCTGCTCCAACGTTCGTCCGCCCAGCTGATCGAGATGTTGGCGACACCGTTGTTCACAGTGACCGTGGCCGATGCGTTGTCACCCAGCGCCTTGACCACCTGGCATTGCCAGCGCGTGATGTTCTGCGCAAGGGTCACAGTGCCGATGTCGCGTGCGCACACGCCTGCCGCCGTCTTGCTGCCCGAGGCGAAGCTGGCATTGGCGTACCACGCGGACTGGAACCGATTGCTCCGCATCTGCTCGGAGAGGTCATATGCGAGATTGGTAGCCTGGGTGCGATAGTTCGCACTCTGCACGTAGCGCACGCTCATGGTCTGCAGCAGTGCGAAGCCGAGCAGGCCGAAGGCAAGCACCACCACGGCCACCAGCACTTCCAACAGGCTGAAGCCACGCTGGTGGCCGCGCGGACGGTAGGGTTTGCGGATCACTGGCATGCTCCCTTGACGGTGGTGACCTGGCCAGAGGCATTGATGGTCAACGTGCTTTGCAACGGCTGGCCGCCGCAGTTCATCGGGCGCAGCGTCACGATCTGGTTCGCGCCGGCGCGGCGCCGGCCGCGTGCGTCGAAGGCAATCGGCGCTGCCGGCCCGGTCACCGTCAGGGCGCTGTTGAAGGCCGTGTACCGCAGGACCGGTTCGCCGTTGCTGAAGGCGCCATCAGCATTGGAGTCGCTGAAGGCCATCATCCCGGCACCCCACTGACCATTGCAGGTCGTGCCATTGCTGCTGCCGCACACCACCCCGCCCTGATTGTTGCGGATCGCGTCGTTGCGCGCGAGATTGACCATCCCGATAAGCTCGTTGTGCGCAGTGGCGGCCCGGCTGGAGCGGATCAGGTTCTGGAAACTTGGAAAGGCAATGGCGGCCACGACCCCCATCACGACAAGCGTGATCATGAGTTCGACCAACGTGAAGCCTTTCGACCGGCGTGAAGACATGGGACGCTCCCCAGCGTGATGACATGGACAATGGACGCCCGGCCGCCCAGCGGCAAGCGACAGCAGGACGAACGGTCGCCCGGAGGCGACGGGCGTCAAACCGTTGACACCCGTACGGGCGGAAAGGGGCGGGCTCCCGGCCCGCCCTGCCCGCTCAACTCAGGCCAGCACCCGATAGCAGGGCTGGTATTCGCCGGAGATCTTCATGCGGCGCTGCTCGACGAAGGCACGCAGCAGTTCATCGAGCGCCTGCATCATGTCCGCATCCCCGTGGATCTCGAACGGACCGAACTGCTCGATGCGGCGCATGCCGTCTTCCTTCACATTGCCGGCGACGATGCCGGAGAACGCGCGGCGCAGGTCGGCCGCCAGTGCATGCGGCGGGCGCCCGTGGTGCAGGTCCAGCGCCGCCATCGCTTCATGGCTCGGCACGAACGGCTGCTGGTATTCCCACGGGATCTCGATGGACCAGTTGAAGAAGAACGAATCCTTCTGCACCAGGCGGTGCTCGCGCACGCGCTTGATGCCGGCCGACATCTGCCGGGCCACCGCGACCGGGTCGCCGATGATGATCTGGTAACGCTCGGCCGCAGCGTCGCCCAAGGTCAGGCGGATGAAGCGGTCGATCTGCTCGAAGTACGGCGCGGCCACGGTCGGGCCGGTCAGGATCAGCGGGAACGGCAGGTCCTTGTTTTCTTCGCGCAGCAGGATGCCGAGCAGGTACAGGATCTCCTCGGCGGTACCCACGCCGCCGGCGAACACGATGATGCCGTGGCCGATGCGCACGAACGCTTCGAGACGCTTCTCGATGTCCGGCATGATCACCAGATGGTTCACGATCGGGTTCGGCGATTCGGCGGCGATGATGCCCGGCTCGGTCAGGCCGATGTAGCGCGTGGTGTGCTTGCGCTGCTTGGCATGGGCAATGGTGGCGCCCTTCATTGGGCCCTTCATCGCGCCCGGGCCGCAGCCGGTGCAGATGTCCAGGCCGCGCAGGCCCAGCTCGTAGCCGACCTGCTTGGTGTACAGGTACTCATCGCGGCCGATCGAATGGCCGCCCCAGCACACCACCAGGTTCGGGTCGCCCGGGTTGAGGATGCGCGCGTTGCGCAGCAGCCCGAACACCGCGTTGGTGATGCCTTCCGACGACTCCAGCTCGGCCGCGTAGGCCGGGCCCATTTCGATGGCCATGTAGGCCAGGTCGCGCACGACCGCGAACAGCAGCTCGGCCACGCCGCGGATGATCTCGCCGTCCACGAACGCCATCGCCGGTGCATTGACCAAGTCGATGCGCACGCCGCGGTCCTGCTGGGCGACCTGGATGTCGAAATCGGGGTACAGATCGCGCGCGGCGCGCGGATCATCGGAGGCACTGCCACTGGTCAGCACGGCCAGCGCGCAGCGGCGCAGCAGCTCGTGCATGCCACCGCCGGATGCATCGCGCAGGCGCGCCACTTCTGCGCGCGACAGCACATCCAGCCCACCGCGCGGGTAGATCCGCGCGTCCTGCACCGGCAGCGTGCGCGCCGGCTTTTCGGTGATCGTCATTTCCATTCTTTTCGCTTCCTCAAGGTTGCCGACTGTACCGCTGCCCCCTTAAAAAGCAAAACGGCCGGGAAACCCGACCGTTGGATGCGTTTCGACCCCGGCGACGCCTCGGGGGCTGCCGTACGTGCGCGATTTTCGCGCAACCGGACGAGCATACGCTCATCCGCCAACGCAGACAAGCGCCCTCCCCTTCCTCGATACCGCACACAGCAGAACGGCCGGGTTTCCCCGGCCGTTCTGTTTACCTTGCCACTAGCTCAGTTCATCAGAACTGGTAGCGGAAGCCCAGCTGCACCGACCACTGCGAGACACCGACGTCGAAGCCGTCCGCGTCATTGTTGGCCACCGCCGGCTCGTCCGCGCCGCGGAAGTTGTACACGTACTTGCCGTCCTTGATGCCCTGCAGGGTGGCCACACGCGCATCGGCGAAGAAGCCGTAGTCGTAGATGTTGCCCCAGTCCTTGTTGATCATGTTGCCGATGTTCTGGACGTCCAGCCAGATCTCCGACTTGTGACCCTTCATGAAGCCCGGCAGTTCCTGGCTGATGCGCAGGTCGAAGGTGTTGATCCAGCCGGTACGGAACTGATTGGCCGGGGCCGCCTGGCCGGCGTACTTGGCCAGCTGCGGGTTGTTCTTCAGCCACTCGAAGAACGATGCCTCCATGGCCGGATCGGCAGTGAACTGGCCACTCTGGGTCAGGTTGCCGAACAGCACGTCGCCCGGGCCCGTCGGCACGTAGAACAGGTCGTTCGCGGTGCGGCTGTCGCCGTTGGCGTCGTTCACGTAGACGTAGCTGTACGGACGGCCGCTGCGACCTTCGTAGACCAGGCCGACGCGGGTTTCGTAGTCGCCGAAGAACTTGTGCTTCCAGTTCAGCGCACCCGACAGGCGGTCGCGGATCTGGTAGCGCGAGGTGTTCTCGATCTCGTCATTGGCGTTGAAGGCGTACTGGTAGCCCCAACCCGAGCTGGCGGTGGAGCTGGTCAGCGTGCCGACTTCGGTGGCATCGGTGTAGGTGTAGCCCAGGTTCCAGGACCAGTCGCTGGCGGCATCCCACGGCTTGGCCAGCGAGACGGTGAACTGCGAGGTGCGGCCCTTGTCGGTGTTGGCGATCTCGTACACCGAGTCGTAGGCCAGGTTGCGGCCTGCGCGGGCGTTGCCGGTCGCCCAGGCATTGCCGGTGCTGCCGCGGGAGTAATACATGTCACGGCCGTCCGGACCCTGATACTGCACCGGACCCAGGTTCAGGTTCTTGTAGTACAGGGCATCCTTGACCTTGGTGACCAGCAGCTCGGCCGAGGCCACGATGCCGTACCACGGGGTTTCGTGGTCGAAGGCCAGGTTGGCCTTGTACACCGACGGCATGTTGAAGTCGCTGCCGACGAAGTTGACGTTCTGGCGGTTCGAGCCCGGCGTGGTCGGGACCGGCTGGCTGTCCTTGTTCCCGCTGAACTGCAGCGCCGGGTTATAGGCGTTGTAGGTGTACACGCTGTTGTTGAAGCCGGTCGCCGAGTAGCTGTTGCTCAGCCACACCTGCGGGGCGTCACCCTGGAACAGGCCCACGCCGCCGCGCAGCTGGGTCTGGCGATCGGTGTCGAAGGTGTAGTTGAAGCCGACGCGCGGCTGGATCAGGAACTTGTTGCTCAGCACTTCGCTGTTGTCCAGGCCGAAGAACTGCGACGCTGCGGCGTTGTAAGCCGGGGCCGGGCTGGTGTCGGCGCGGTCGGCACGCACGCCCATGGTCAGGGTCAGGTTGTTGTTGACGTACCAGGTGTCCTGCACGAACAGGGCCAGGTTGCTGAACTTGTAGTCCGCCGGAATCGAGCCCGGGGTGCGTTCCGGATTGTAGTTGTAGCTGCTCCAGCGGCCGGCAGCGAAGTTGTCCAGGCCATAGAAGGTGTACGCGCCCCACGAGGTGGCGCCGAAGTAGTTGTAGATGTCGTTGGTGTCGTACGACGCACCGAACTTGACGTCGTGGTCACCCAGGGTCCAGGTAGCGGCGGCGTAGTAGTTCCACGCCTTGGTCTCCAGGATGTTGTCCTGCGAGTTGACTTCGGTACCCAGGTACAGCGAGTCGCCGGACGGCGCGGCTTCGCTGCCCTGGAAGAAGATGCGGATGCTCGGCGCGTCGGTCGAGACATTACGGATCGCCGAGTACTCGCGGTACGAAGCCTTCAGCTCGGTCGAGAAGTTCGGGGACCAGTCGCTGAACAGCTGGGCGACGTAGCTCTCGTTGGTCTTGTCGTGCTGGTACCAGTACGAGCTCAGCGAGGCCGAGCTGGTGGTCATGCCGTTGATGCGCAGCTTGCTCTGGTCGATCTTGCTGTAACGGATGTTGGCGCGGTGGTTGTCGCTGATGTTCCAGTCCAGCTTCAGCGCGTACTCTTCCATCTCCGTATCGCCATTGCTTTCCAGGCCACCGGCGGCAATGCCGTAGCCTTCAGCAATCTGCTGCGCACGGGTCACGTCGGCCAGGGTGAACTGCGGGTTGGCCTTGCCCAGCGCGGTACCGCTCAGGTCGGCGCCCGGGGCGGCCTGCTTGAACTTTTCGTAGTTGGCGAAGAAGAACAGCTTGTCCTTCACGATCGGGCCGCCCACGGTCATGCCGTAGGTTTCTTCCTTGGTGAAGCCCTTGAACGGCTGGCCTTCCGGGTTGTCGCCGAACCAGTCGCCGTCACGGTAGGTGCCGTAGACCGAGCCGTGGAAATCGTTGGTACCGGACTTGGTCACCGCGTTGACGGTGGCACCGGCGGCGGCAGCGATGCTGACGTCGTAGTTGGACAGGTTGATGTCCAGTGCTTCGATGGCTTCCATCGCGACCGGCTGGCGGCGGGTCGGCATGTTGTTGCCTTCCAGGCCGAAGGTGTCGCTGGCGGACACGCCGTCGATGTTGATCGAGTTGAAGCGCGGGTTCTGGCCACCGGCCGAGATCGAGCCCGAGGCGCGGTCGATGAAGGTCACGCGCGGGTCAAGACGCATCAGGTCCTGGATGTTGCCGCCGATCGACGGGGCGGTCTCGATCTGCTGCTGGCTGATGTTGGTGCCCGAGCCCATCTTGGTCGAGCTGAACACTTCCGAGCCACCGGCCACGGCCACGACCTGCACGGCGTCCAGGTTGGTCGCCGCAACGTCGCCGGTCAGGGCAGCGTTGACGGTACCGGTCTGGTTCACGCCCAGGTACACGCCTTCTTCGGTCTTGGTGCCTTCACCGGGCTTGTTGATGGTGATGGTGTACGGACCACCCACGCGCAGGCCGCGCGCGTTGTATCGACCCGCAGCATCGGTCGTGGCGCGGCTGACCGTGCCCGACTCGGTGTGCGTGATGGTGACTTCGGCGCCAGCAACAGGCTGGCCAGCGGCAGACGTTACCTGGCCGCCGACACCGGCAGAGGTGCTCTGGGCGAAGGCGGGGGCGGCAGCAAGTACTGCCATGAGGCCAAGGGTGAGCTTGGACATCCGGAGACAGCGTGGGTCGATCATTGGGAGTAGCCTCGATGCGAGTTGGCGATGGCGGAAAAAAAAGCGCGCCCAAGCAGCCATTCAGCGGCTGTCTGGACTTTTATCTGGGTTCCCTTGCCGCAGGCTGGTTTCAGCCGCAACGGTTAACACTAGATTAACACGATAAGCCCGCTATATGACCGTTTGGCGACAAAACACACGCCATCACAACGCGATCGTGACGCGTTCTTCACATTCGGCTGAACAGGGCGCTCCGCCGAGGTTCTTTCGCGTTCAGGTTTGAGGGCGCGTAGTCTCGCGCCCCGCTCCCGGGGCAAGGCTAAGTCGCGGCCGTTTCCAGCCGGTTACGCCAGGTCAAGCACCGTGCCGCGGTGGGCGATGCCCTGGGCCGAGAGCAGTTCCACGGCCGCCGCAGCGCAGGCCACCGGGTCGCGGGCCATGCCGTCCTCGTCGATCGAGTAGGCACGGGCGCGCAGCGCGGTGCGCATCGGGCCGGGCTGCAGGCCACTGACCCGCACCGGGCTGTTGGCCAGCTCGTCGTGCAGCGCGGTGATCAGGCCGCGCAATCCGTGCTGGGCGGCGCCATAGCCGCCCCAGTAGGCCCGCCCTACCCGGGCCGGATCGTCCACGGTGAACACCAGCGCGGCATCGTCGCGCTGGCGCAGCAACGGCAGGCAGGCCTGGGCCAGCCAGGCCGGGGCGGTCAGGTTGACGTGCACCGCCCGCGCGAACGCGGCCGGGTCGGCGTGTTCGAACGGGGTGAGGCCGGCAAAGTCGGCGGCACAGTACAGCACGCCATCAAGCCGGCCGAGCTCGGACTGCAACCGCTCGGCCAGGGTGGCGTAGTCGTCCGGGGTGGCCCCTTCCAGGTCCAGCGGGTACAGCAGCGGCTCGGGGCCGACCGCTTCCACCGCTGTATAGACCCGGTCCAGCCGGCGCGGCTTGCGCCCCAGCAGGACCACGGTGGCACCTGCGGCCGCGCAGGCAATGGCGGCGGCACTGCCCAGACCCCCACCCGCACCGGCCACCAGGATGACGCGATCGGCAAGCGATGCGGTCCCGACCGCAACGGACGGGACCGCACTCACGGCTGAGATGCCTCTTCGACGATCCGCTTGAGTTCGCCGGATTCGAACAGCTCCTGGATGATGTCGCAGCCGCCGATCAGCTCGCCATTGATGAACAGCTGCGGGAACGTCGGCAGGTTGGAGAAGCGCGCCAGGTTGGCCCGGACCTCGGGCAGTTCCAGCACGTTGACGGTGCGCAGCGACACGGCACCGGCGGCCATCAGGGCCTGCACGGCGCGGCTGGAGAAGCCGCACATGGGGTACTGCGGGGTGCCCTTCATGAACAACACGAGGGGGTACTTGTCCACTTCGGCCTGGATCTCTTGCATTACCGCCACCACGACTCTCCCTGCGCCACGGGACACCCGACCTCGCCGGTCGGATAGACTTCCCAGACGGTCATTGTAATCCTACTGGCCCTGCCTCCGGCGCCCCGTCTCCAGCCTGCAGCGACCCATGCCCCTCGAACTCCCCCGCCTGCCCTATGACCGCACCGCCCTGCAGCCGCATCTGTCGGCTACCACCCTGGACCTGCACCATGGCCAGCATCACCGGGGTTACGTGGATGCGGTAAATGCACGCATCGAGGGCACCGAGCTGGCCGAGCTGCCGCTGGAAGAGATCGTGCGGCAGAGCCAGGGCAGCCTGTTCGACGCGGCCGCCCAGGCCTGGAACCACGCGTTCTATTGGCAGTGCCTGCACCCGCGCGGCGGTGGCGAACCGCAGGGGCGGCTGGGCGAACTGATCAGCCGCCATTTCGGCGACGCGAAGCGGTTGCGCGAGGAATTCGACCGGGTCGCGCTGGGCGTGTTCGGCGCCGGCTGGGTGTGGCTGGTGCAGCACCCCAATGGTGCGCTGGCGATCCAGGCCACCCGTAACGCCGGCACCCCGCTGACCGGCCAGAGCACCCCGCTGCTGGCCTGCGATGTGTGGGAACACGCGTATTACACCGACTACCAGAACGAACGCGGCCGATACCTGGACGCGTTCTGGAAAATCGTCAACTGGGATTTCGTGGCCACGCAGTTGCGCGATTGACGCGCGTACCGACCAACGGTCGGTACCTACCGTGGCATTCGTACCGTCCAATGGTCGGTACCTACCGGATCTGCTTCGCCCGGTAGGTCACGACCGTTGGTCGTGACCGTGCCTCATCAATCGCGGAGGGCGGCTACGACAGGGGCCACCTGATCCGGACGACCCAGCTGCTGCCCCACGTCTTCAAGGGCAGCCGCCAACGCTCCGGCCTCATCCTCGCGCAGCGTGGCATGCCCGACCTTGCGGCCGTCGCGCGGCTCCTTCCCGTAGTCGTGCCAGTGCCCGCCAGGCTGTGCCAGCACGGCATCCGCATCGGGCATTTCACCCAGCCAGTTGAGCATGCAGGCATGGCCCAGCATGCGGGTGTCACCCAGCGGCAACCCCACCACGGCACGCAGGTGGTTCTCGAACTGCGAGGTTTCGCTGCCTTCGATGGTCCAGTGCCCGGAGTTGTGCACGCGCGGCGCCATTTCGTTGGCCAGCAGCTCCTCGCCCCGGCAGAACAGCTCCAGCGCGAACACGCCCACGTAATCCAGCCGTTCGGCCAGCGTCTGCGCATAGCCGATGGCGGCGTCGTGCTGTGCGGGTGTCAGTTGCGCCGGGGCCAGGCTGGCCGACAGCACGCCTTCCACATGCCAGTTGCCGGTGACCGGCCAGGCGCGGAACTCGCCGTCCTGGCCGCGCACGGCGACCACGCTGACTTCGCGCTCGAAGGCGACGAAGCCCTCCAGGATCAGGCCGGTGCGGGCCACCTGGCCGCCCAACGCATCCCACGCCGCATCGATGTCGGCCGCACTGCGCAGGCGGAACTGGCCCTTGCCGTCGTAACCGAAGCGACGGGTCTTGAGGATGCACGGCAGGCCGAACTCGGCCACCCGGGTGGCCAGTTCGTCGCGGCTGCCGATGTCGGCGAACGCCGGCAGTGGAATACCGAGCTCGCGGAAAAGGGTCTTCTCGCTCAGGCGGTCCTGCGCCACGGCCAGTGCGTCTGGGTTGGGATACACCGGCACTCGTCCGGCCAGGAATTGCGCGCTGCGGGCGGGCACGTTCTCGAAGTCGAAGGTCACCACGTCCACCCGTTCGGCGAACGCGGCCAAGGCGGCCTCGTCCTCGAACGCGGCCACCTGCAGCGGCGCCAGCTGCCCGCCACAGGCGTCCGCGGCCGGGTCGAACAGTTCAAAGCGCAGCCCCATCGGCGCGCCGGCCAGGACCATCATGCGGGCCAGCTGGCCGCCGCCCAGGATGCCAACGGTCACCGTGGTCATTGACGCGGATCGTCGTGGGCCATGACGTCTTCGGTCTGGCGGGAACGGAAACCCTCCAGCGCCTGGCCGATGGCCGGCTGCTCCGGCGCCAGCATGGCGGCGGCAAACAGCGCGGCGTTGGAGGCGCCGGCATTGCCGATGGCGAAGGTGGCCACCGGGATGCCGGCCGGCATCTGCACGATCGACAGCAGCGAATCCATGCCGTTCAGGGCCTTGGACTGCACCGGCACGCCCAGCACCGGCACCGCGGTCTTGGCCGCGATCATGCCCGGCAGGTGCGCGGCGCCGCCGGCACCGGCAATGATGGCGCGCAGCCCGCGCGGGCCCGCCTGCTCGGCGTAGGTGAACAGCACGTCGGGCGTACGGTGCGCCGACACGACTTTCACTTCGTAGGGAACACCGAGCGCGTCCAGCTTCTGCGCCGCGTGCTGCATGGTCTCCCAGTCGGAGCGGGAACCCATGACGATGCCGACGAGCGGCGCGGATTGGTTGGGGGTCATTGGCCGTCACCTGCCTTAAAGACGTATTCTAGCCGCCTTCCACGCAAGACGAAGAACCCATGGATCGCAAAGTCATCGACCTCCTGTGCGCGCCCCGCACCGCCCAGCGCCTGTCCCTGCTGGATTCCAAGGGCCTGGACGCGCTCAACCGGGCCATTGGCGCCGGCACGGTGACCAACCTCGAGGGCACCCCGCTGGTCCAACCCGTGCGCGAAGCGCTGCTGACCCAGGACCGCAAGCAGATATTCCGCGTCAACGATGGCATTCCCGTGCTGCTGCCGGAAGAAGCCATCGAGACCGCCCAGATTGCCGATTTTCCCAAGTAATGAGCCTGAGCGTGCTGACGCCTCCTGACCCCGGCCAGGTGCAGGCCGATGTCGCCCGCGCCCTGGCCGAGGACATCGGCGCGGGAGATGTGACTGCCGCCCTGCTCCCGGACCGCCCCGACAGCGCCTACCTGCTATGCAAGCAGGATGCGGTGATCGCCGGCCGGCCGTGGTTCGATGCAACCCACCAGGCCTTGGACCCGCAGGTCCGGATCGAGTGGCGGGTGGCCGAAGGCGATGCGGTGCCCGCCGGCACCGTGCTGGCGATCCTGCACGGGCGCAACCGCAGTCTGGTCAGCGCCGAACGCACCTCGTTGAATTTCCTGCAGACGCTGTCGGGCACCGCCACCACCACCGCACGCTACGTCGCGGCGGTGACCGGGACCGGCACGCGCATCCTGGACACCCGCAAAACCCTGCCCGGCCTGCGCGCGGCGCAGAAGTACGCGGTGCGCTGCGGTGGCGGCGACAACCATCGCCAGGGCCTGTACGACACGGTGATGCTCAAGGAAAACCACATCCGCGCCGCCGGTTCGCTGACCGCTGCGGTCAACGCCGCACGGGCGCAGTGGCCACAGCTGCCGCTGGTGGTGGAAGTGGAAGACCTTTCGCAGCTGCGCGAAGCGCTGGCGGTGGGGTGCGACCGCATCCTGATCGATGACTTCGACGCGGCCACCCGCCGTGACGCGGTGCGGATCGCCGCCGGACGCATCCCGCTGGAGGTTTCCGGCAGCGTGGACCTGGCCGGGCTGCGCGCAATTGCCGAGGACGGCGTCGATTGCATCTCGATTGGCGGGCTGACCAAGCATGTGCAGGCGATTGATCTGTCGTTGAAGCTGGGCGATCCGCCCTGATCGGGTACCGACCAACGGTCGGTACCTACCGGGGCATTCGTACCGACCAACGGTGGGTACCTGCCGGCGACACCGGTGACGCAGCGCTGCCTTCACGGGCTTCCCCTGCCGGCTCTGCGACGCTTCCCGTGCCCCCACCCGGAGAGCGCGGATGCGCCCGCTGCCCCTGCTTGCCTGCCTGACTCCCCTGTTCCTGCTGCTTCCCGGCGCTGCCGCCGCTGCCGAGGTCTGCGACATCCCGCCGCGCTATGGTCTGAGCCCGCTGGCGGCGAGCATCGTGCGGACCGCCTGCAACGAGCACCGACTGTGGTACCGGCCCTTCATCGATGGTGAAGGCCGTGCGCGCAACCTTGGCGTCAGCGAGGCCGAACGGGAATACCTGGCCGACGACGGCATGCCCGCGTGGCAGCGCGTGGTCGGCTACTGGCGCGACAGCGGCACGCTGGGGCCGATGGGCAGCCAGCCTGGCGCCACCAGCTGCATGGAGCCGTTCGGTTCGCGCTACACCGACAGCGACTGTCGTGCGTTCCTGATCGACAACCCGTGGTCGGCCGCCTTCATCTCCTGGGTGATGAGCCGCGCCGGAGTGCCCGGCTTCACCCGCTCGCCGCGCCACATCGACTACATCCGCGCCGCTTACCAGAACACCGGCCCGTACCGGATGGCGGATCCAGCGCAGGAAAAGCCCGCGCCCGGCGACCTGTTGTGTTACCTGCGTGGCCGCAACGAATCATTGAGTTACGCCGGGCTGGTGCAACAGCTCAGCGGCGGCACGGTGGCGAACTGGAAATCCCACTGCGAGGTGGTTATCGCGGCAAACATGGGCGGCGACCACACGCTGTACCTGATCGGCGGCAATGTGATGAACACGGTGGCAATGCGCAAGCTGTCGCTGGATCGCAGCGGCCGCATCCAGCTGCCGCCGGCCCCCTCCAGCGATCCCTACGACATGGGCTGTACCCCCGGGCGCGAAGACGAGTGCAACTTCAACCGGCAGGACTGGGCGGCGCTGCTAAAACTTGTGGCGACCTCGCCGATGGGGTCGACGCCCAGCTACCCGCCATCGCCATCGCCTGCGCCGGCCACCGGCCCGCTGCCGGCACCCGCCCAGCCTGGGGTGCCGGCGACGACGACGCCGCCAAAGCCCACCTTCCCGCGCGTCGTGCCGCCGCGGCGGACACCACCGCCACCGCAATCACCTGCCCCGCAACCGCAGCAGCCGGAGAAGCAGGACGGGTCGCCGGCTTGATCCGGCGCCGGTTCGTCGCCATCTTGGTCGTTCCTGACCCGATTCCGCACCGAGCCGCCGATGCCCAGTCTTATCCTGTTGATGATTGCCGGCGCGTTCGCCTACGCCTTCTGGAACTCCTCGCGCGCCGCGGCCGAACGCGCCATCGAACTGGGCCGCAACGCCTGCCGCGCCGCGGACGTGCAGTGGCTCGACCAGGCCGTGCATGCCAGTGGCATCCGCGTCTGCCGCAAGGACAACGGCTGGCTGGGCTGGGAGCGCACTTACCGCTTCGAGTACTCCCACGACGGCATCGACCGCCATACCGGGCGGATGGTGCTGCGCGGCGATGAACTGGTGGCCTTCGTCGGGCCCTCGGCCGCGCGCATCAGCGAAATCCGGCGCAGCGTGGACACCACCGGCGCCGAGGACGTGTAGAAACGAAATCGCCGCCCGAGGGCGGCGATTTCTTACTTGACCACCCGAAGGTGCGGGCGACCGCTCGGCTTGGGCGGGGTGTCATCCGGGGTCGGCGTGTCATCCGGCGGCAGGGTATCGTCCGGGCTCGGCTCGTGGCCGGGAATATCGTCCGGCAGTGCCATGCCCTGCCCGGTTTCACGGGCATAGACGGCCAGCACGGCCGAGATCGGCACCTGCACCGGATAGCTGGTGCCCGAGAAGCGGGCCGAGAAGCTTACGCTCTCGTTGTCGATGTGCAGCCGCACCACCGCGCGCTCGGCGATGTTGAGGACCACGCGACCGTCCTTCACCGCGCTCTGCGGCACCTGTACGCCAGGCATGCCAGCGTCGACCAGGATATGCGGGGTCAGGTCGTTGTCGTTGATCCATTCCACCAGCGCCCGCAACAGGTAGGGGCGATGGCTGGTCATGCGGAAAGTGTCTTCAGTCATTGTGGGGTGCCGCGGAAATGTGACAAGTGTACGCGCCCACCCGTGCAGCGGTCAGCATGCACGTCCCCCGGCGTAAAGCGCCGATGCAGCGAACCGCCGATCAGACCGGCAGGTCGCGCAGCTTCTTTTCCTGATCGGTCAGGCTGCGGATGAAGCCCGGGTGGCGGAAAATGCGGTTGCCGTAATCCTCGATGGACTTGCCATCCTTGGGCAACGGCACGTCCAGCGACTGCAGGCGCCAGATGATCGGCGCCATGGCGCAATCGGCCAAGCTCATTTCCGGGTTGAGGAAGAACTTGCTGGCCTTGAACAGCGGCACCGCACTGGTCAGCAGTTCCTTCAACCGCTTGCGCCCGGCCTCGGCCTGGGTCTTGTTGCCGAGCTGGATCGCCTGCACCTGCGGTACCCAGTCGTGTTCGATGCGCAGCATCGCCAGCCGGATCCGCGCACGCGAGAGCGGGTCCACCGGCATCAGCGGCGGGTGCGGGTAGCGTTCGTCCAGGTATTCGCTGACCACCGAGGCCGCGTACAGCACCAGCTCGCGCTCTACGAGCGTGGGCACCGAGTGGTACGGATTGAGGTCGATCAGATCCTCGGGCGGGTTCTGCGGGTCGACGGGCACGAAATCGTAGGTAACGCCTTTGGCAGCCAGCACCAGGCGCACGCGATGGCACAGCACGTCGTCGTTCGAGGAAAACAGCGTCAGGGTGTTCCGCATGCGTACGCTCGCCGCCATCAAAGGCTCTCCAGCGATCGGTATCCGCCGGTCGCATCGGCGCTGCCGGCCCATTGCCGACAGTCGTCACAGTACCCGAGTGTGCAACTGCCCATCACAAAAGCCAATAGGCCGATCGACTTACGCCGTATCGATCAATGCACGTCCTTCCAGTACTCCTTCTTCAGCAGGTAGGCCAGGAAGGTGAGCAGTGCCAGGAACAGGATCACCCACACGCCCAGCTTCTGCCGCTTCAGCGCCGCGGGTTCACCCGCGTACTCCAGGAAGTTGGTGATGTCCCGCACCGCCTGGTCGTACTGCCCCGGGTCGACGTTACCGGGCTGTGCCAGCGTGAGCCCGGTCACCGGCGCGTCGGCACCCGGCGCCTCCGGCTTGCCGTGCACGGCGTGTTGCAGGCCCTGCATTTCCCACAGCGGGTTGGGCATGGAGGCGTTGGGGAACAGCGCGTTGTTCCAGCCCAGCGGGCGGCTGGGGTCCAGGTAGAACGACTTCAGGTAGGTATAGACCCAGTCGCTGCCACGCACCCGTGAGATCAGGCTGAGGTCCGGCGGCATTTTGCCGAACCACTTCTCGGCTTCCCCCTTGGGCATCGTCACCGGCACCGGTTCGCCGATCGGCACGCCGGTGAAGTTGAGGTTGTTCATGACCTCTTCTTCGCTCAGCCCCAGGTCCTGCGCCATCCGCGAATAGCGCAGGTATTTGAGCGCATGGCAGCCGGAGCAGTAGTTCATGTACAGCTGCGCGCCGCGCTGCAGCGACGCACGGTCGCCCAGGTCGTTGCCAGCCTGCAGGGTCTTGCCGCCTTCGGCGGCGCCGGCGACGGTGCTGGCCAGCATCAGGGCGGCCGCGCAGGCCAGCCGGACAATCCAGTGGTCAGTCATGCGTGGTCACCCGGTCCGGTACCGGCAAGGTCCTGTCCAGCTTGGTCCATAGCGGCATGGTGATGAAGAAGGCGAAGTAGAGGAAGGTCAGCACGCGGCCGACATAGGTTTCATGCGCATCGGTACCGGGCCCGGAACCGATCACGCCCAGCCAGATGAAGCACACCGCGAACACGCCCAGCAGCGCGCGCGACAGCCAGCCGCGATAGCGGTAGGACTTCACCCGCGCCTTGTCCAGCCACGGCACCAGGAACAGGATGGCGATGGCCGAGAACATCACGATCACGCCGCCGAGCTTGTTGGGCACCACGCGCAACATCGCGTAGTACGGCGTGTAGTACCACACCGGTTTGATGTGCTCGGGCGTGACCAGGCGGTTGGCCTCGGTGAAGTTGTCGTGCTCCAGGAACAGGCCGCCAAAGCCGGGCGCGAAGAAGATGATGAAGGCCGCGATGATCAGCAGGAAGCCGGCGCCGACCCCGTCCTTGAGCGTGTAGTACGGGTGGAACGGAATGCCGTCGGTGGGCGCGGTGGCCGACCAGCGGTTGCCCTTGGGTCCCTTCTTGATCTCCACGCCATCGGGGTTGTTCGACCCCACTTCGTGCAGCGCGCCCAGGTGCAGCACCACCAGCAACAGCAGCACCAGCGGCAGGGCGATCACGTGCAGGGCGAAGAAGCGGTTGAGGGTGGCATCGCTGGGCAGGTAATCGCCCATGATCCACTCGGTCAGCCCGTTGCCGATCACCGGAATGGCGCCGAACAGCGAGATGATCACCTTGGCGCCCCAGAACGACATCTGCCCCCACGGCAGCACGTAGCCCATGAAGGCTTCGGCCATCAGCACCAGGTAGATCAGCATGCCCAGGATCCACACCAGCTCGCGCGGCTTCTGGTAACTGCCGTACATCAGGCCGCGGAACATGTGCAGGTAGACCACGATGAAGAACAGCGAGGCCCCGGTGGAGTGCATGTAGCGGATCAGCCAGCCCCACTCCACGTCCCGCATGATGTATTCAACGGAGTTGAAGGCTTCCAGCGCACTGGTCTTGTAGTGCATCGTGAGGAAGATGCCGGTCACGATCTGGTTGACCAGGATCAGCAGCGCCAGCGAACCGAAGTAGTACCAGATATTGAAGTTCTTCGGCGCGTAGTACTCGCTGACATGCTTGCGGTACACCGGCATCAGCCCGGGCGCGCGCGCGTTGACCCAGTCGGCGACGCCGGTGGCGGTACGGGAAAGGATGTTGGCCATGATCAGGCTGCCCCCTGCGGATCGACGCCGATGATGATGGTGCTGTCGTCCTGGTAATGGTGCGGCGGCACCAGCAGGTTGATCGGCGCCGGGACGCCATCGAAGACGCGACCGGACATGTCGAACCGGGATTTGTGGCAGGGGCAGAAGTAGCCGCCCTTCCATTCCGGATCGAACGGCTCGGGACGGATCTCGGCCACCATTTCCGGCGAACAGCCCAGGTGGGTGCACAGCCCGACCAGCACCGAGACCTCGGCCTTGATCGCGCGGAATTCGGGGTTCTGCTTGAGCACGTAGTCCGGCTGCTGGTCCTTGTTCTCCGACGCAGGATCCTTCAGCCGCCCATCCAGCCCGTGCAGGGCGTCAAGGATGGCCTTGGACCGTTTGACGATCCAGATCGGCTGTCCACGCCACTCCATGACCAGTCGCTGGCCTTCCTGCAGGGCGCTGATGTCGGCAAGCACAGGGGCACCGGCCAGTTTGGCGCGGGCGCTGGGATTCCAGGACTTGATGAACGGAACTGCGGCGAAACCGACGCCGACTGCTCCCACCACTGCGGTGGTTGCGGAAAGAAATCGTCGACGTCCAGTGTTGACTGGATCGTTTACCCCATCGTTGGCCATCCGGCACTCCGATATTGATTTAGGTAGCTTGAGGCTGCCAGTAGACCGGTGGGGGCCAGTCCACAATGAATCCTGATCGACTATAGCGGAACCTGACTCGGCGACACAATGGTGGTCGCACCACGAGGGCCGGCCAACGGCCGGCGCTGCCAGGGAAGCGTCCACATCTGCAGCGCCGGGCGTTGGCCGGCCTTCGCGATGCGGTCGAAAGCGGACGGGGATTACTGCGTGGAGGCGGTGGCGCCGCGGTAGCGGTCGGCGAGCAGGGCGACGCGCTTCACGTAGTACTGCGTCTCGCTGTAAGGCGGCACGCCACCATGACGATCCACCGCGCCCTCGCCTGCGTTGTACCCGGCAGCGGCAAGGGTCAGGTTGCCGTTGAAGCGCTTGAGCAGCCACGACAGGTACTGCACGCCGCCGCGGATGTTCTGCGCCGCATCATAGGAATCGGTCACGCCGAAACGGCGCGCGGTCGGCGGCATCAGCTGCATCAAACCCTGTGCGCCGGCGCGGCTGAGCGCGGTCGGGTTGTAAGCCGATTCGGCGTGGATGATGGCGCGGACGACCGCCTCTTCCACCCCGAACTCGCGCGCGGCAGACGCGATCTCTGCCTGGAAAGCCGTGGTGTTGAGACGGACCGAACCGAAGTTCACGCCCGGACTGGCACCGCAGGCATAACAGCGCTCGATGAAGCTGTAATGGATGGTGCGGACCTGGCCCAGGCTGGCCATCTGCGCGGGCCGGCGGCTGGTGTAATGCCGCACGCCATCCTTCATGTACGAGTAGACCTGCCCGTTGACCACGCGCTGCGCCTTGCCGGTGCGGGCCGCCGGTGCCGGCGCGGCAGTAAGCACGGTGGCGGCCTGGGCGGGTGCCGGGGTCGGGGCCAGCGCGGTGCCGGACGCGGCACCGTCCTGGACCGGCGCAGCGGTTGCCACGACCGCAGGGGCGGGTACAGGGGCTGGAGACGGTGGCGGAATGTAACGGCGCGGGGCGCTGCGGTCGGGACGGTAGTTGCTGACCACGCTGCAGCTGGTGCCGGCAATGCGTTTGCTGACATAGCTGGGAATGCCGTCCGCGCCAACACACTTGTACAGGGTGCCCGCACTGGCCGGCACAGCGGTCAGCGCAGCCAAGGCCAGCGCAGCGATCCCCAAGATCCCCTTCATGGGGCGGAGTGTCCCCGTTTCGCGCGCCGTTGCCAAGCCCCGCAGCCACGCAGGGCGTGGCTCTACCGGGCGCCCGGGGTACAATGGACGGCTACCCGGCAGCCCTCCCCGGCTGCCTGCCCGCCCACCCGACTGGAATAAGCGCCATGACCGGGACGCCAGCTTCGACCCTGCCGACCTCGGCCGGCACCGCCGTGCCTGCCATCGATTCGCCCCGCAACGACCTGCTGCCCCTGCCCGGTTCCCGGCCGCAGGTGACCGGCCCCGTGCGCGGCAAGCTGTACATCAAGACCCACGGTTGCCAGATGAACGAGTACGACTCGACCAAAATGGCCGACGTGCTTGCCGCCGAAGAAGGCCTGGAGCTGACCGACGACCCGGCCGAAGCCGACGTGCTGCTGATGAACACCTGCTCGATCCGCGAGAAAGCGCAGGAGAAGGTGTTCAGCCAGCTGGGCTATTGGAAGGCGCTGAAGAACAACGGCCGGGGCGTCATCATCGGCGTGGGCGGTTGCGTGGCCTCCCAGGAAGGCGAAGCGATCATCAAGCGCGCCCCGCATGTGGACCTGGTGTTCGGCCCGCAGACCCTGCACCGCCTGCCCGAGCTGATCCGCCAGCGGCGCGAATCGGGCAAATCGCAGGTGGACATCAGCTTCCCCGAGATCGAGAAGTTCGACCGCCTGCCGGAGCCGCGGGCCGAAGGCGGTTCGGCGTTCGTGTCGATCATGGAAGGCTGCTCCAAGTACTGTTCGTTCTGCGTGGTGCCCTACACCCGTGGCACCGAGGTCAGCCGCCCGTTCGAGGACGTGGTGGTGGAAGTGGCGCAGCTGGCCGCGCAGGGCGTGCGCGAGATCAACCTGCTGGGCCAGAACGTCAATGCCTACCGCGGTCCCTATGGGGACGGCGAGTTTGCCGACCTCGGCCTGCTGATCCGTACCATCGCCGAGATCGACGGGGTGGACCGCATCCGCTTCACCACCTCGCACCCGCTGGAGTTCAGCGATTCGCTGGTGGATGCTTACCGCGACGTGCCGCAGCTGGCCAATTTCCTGCACCTGCCGGTGCAGGCTGGCAGCGACCGCGTGCTGTCGGCGATGAAGCGCGGCTACACCGCGCTCGAATTCAAGGCCAAGATCCGCAAGCTGCGCGCAGTACGCCCGGACATTTCGATCAGCTCGGACTTCATCGTCGGCTTCCCTGGCGAGACGGACGCGGACTTCGAGAAGACCATGAAGCTGATCGAGGACGTAGGCTTCGACCACAGCTTCTCCTTCATCTATTCGCGCCGACCGGGAACGCCCGCAGCCGACCTCGAGGACACCATCAGCGATGCGGAGAAGCACGCGCGGCTGTCGCGCCTGCAGGCCCGGATCAACGAGCAGGCAGCCGCCATCTCCCATGCGATGGTCGGCACGGTGCAGACGGTGCTGGTGGAAGGTCCGTCGCGCCGCGATCCGAATGAGCTCACCGGCAAGACCGAGAACATGCGGTCGGTGAATTTTCCGGGGCAGGCGCGATTGGTCGGCCAGCTGGTCGATGTGGAGATCACCGAGGCATACAGCAATTCACTGCGCGGACGGCTGGTCATCGCGTGAGGCCACGTACCGACCAACGGTCGGTACCTACCGGGTAGATGCCGACCGTTGGTCGGCATGCGCGCTAATCCAGGCGCTTGCGGAACCGCAGGATGGCCAGGGTCATCATCACCACGATGAAGCCCAGCAGTGCCAGCACCTCGGGCCACAGTTCCCACCAGCGGGCGCCGCGCAGCATGATGCCGCGCACCAGGCGCAGGAAATGGGTGAGCGGCAGGATCTCGGCCAGCCACTGCACGATGCGCGGCATGCCGGCGAACGGGAACATGAAACCCGACAGCAGGATCGATGGCAGGAACACGAACATCGTCATCTGCATGGCCTGGAACTGCGACTGCGCGCGGGTCGAGATCAACAGGCCCAGCGCCAGGTTGGCAGTGATCAGCAGCACCGCCGCCAGGTAGACATCCAGCACGCTGCCGCGCACCGGCACCTCGAACAGCCACATCCCCAGCAGCAGCACCAGCGTGGTCTGGACCAGGCCGATCACCGCATACGGCAGCACTTTGCCGACCATCAGCTCGCTGCGGCTCAGCGGCGTGGCGATCAGCAGTTCCATGTTGCCGCGCTCGCGTTCGCGCACGATCGCCACGGCGGTGAACATCACCATGGTCATGGTCAGGATGATCCCGATCAGGCCGGGCACGATGTTGATCGCCGACCGCCGCTGCGGGTTGTAGAACGCCACCACGCTGATCTGCCCGGCCGTACCCGACGCGCCCGCGCGCAGTGGCCGGTCATTGCGCACCGGCCGGGTGTCCAGCGGCACCTGGGCCAGCTGCACCGCCGCGCTCTGCACGACGGTATCGCTGCCATCCACCAGCACCTGCACCGCCTCACGGCCGTCGAACCGGCGTCGCTCGAAATCAGGCGGCACCACGATGCCGATGCTGACCTGCCCGCGCCGCAGCGCGGTCATCAACTGGTCGGGAGTGTCCACGTGCAGGGTCGGGGCGATCACCCCGGTGGCCACCATGTCGGCCAGCAGCGCGCGCGAGGCCGCGCTGCCGGCCTGGTCGGCGATGCCGGTCTCCAGGTGGCGGAGGTTGAGGTTGATCGCATAGCCGAACAGCACCAGCTGCATCACCGGAATGCCGACGATCATGGCCAGGGTGATCCGGTCGCGGCGCATCTGCCGCAGCTCCTTGAGCACGATCGCCCACAGCCGCCGCAGGTTCATGGCGTGGCCCCGGCCGCGGCGGGCGTCTCGCGGCCGCGCGTGGCCGAGACGAACACGTCTTCCAGGTTGGCTGTGCTGCGCACCACCTCCGCACCCTGTCCGGCTGCACGCAGCGCCTGCTGCAGGCGCGCTTCGGCATCGTCGCCGCTGTCCAGCAGCACGCGCAGCGTATTGCCGATCTGCGCCACGCTGAGCACCCCGGGCAGGCCTGCCAGCGCCCGCTGGGCTTGTCGTGGCTGCGCGGCATGCACTTCCAGGGTGCGCCCCTGCAGTGCGGCGGTGAGTTCGGCCGGGCTGCCATCGGCCACCAGCACCCCCTGGTCGAGGATGGCCAGGCGGTGGCAGCGCTCTGCCTCGTCCATGTAATGCGTGGACACCAGCAAGGTGGTGCCGGCGTCGGCCAGGTCGAAGAGCTTTTCCCAAAAATCGCGCCGCGACTCGGGGTCCACCGCACTGGTCGGCTCGTCCAGGAACAACAGCTCCGGCGCGTGGATCACCGCACCGGCCAGTGCCAGCCGCTGCTTCTGCCCCCCGCTCATGGTGCCGGCCAACTGCTTCTGGCGGTCCTGGAAATGGTAGTGCTCCAGCAACTCGTCGATGCGCTGCCGCGCCCGGGCGCGCGGGATGTCCTGCACCGCGGCCAGGAATTCCAGGTTCTCGCGCACCGTGAGGTCTTCAAACAGCGAAAAGCGCTGGGTCATGTAGCCAATGCGCCGGCGCAGCGCTTCAGCCTGTTCCGGTATGCGCAGGCCCAGCACTTCGATCTCGCCCGCGCTCGGGGTGAGCAGGCCGCACAGCATGCGGATGGTGGTGGACTTGCCCGAGCCATTCGGCCCCAGGAACCCATACACGTTGGCGCGCGGCACGCTGAGGTCGACATGGTCCACCGCCACCAGCGGTCCGAACTGCTTGGTCAGCCCGCGCGAGCGGATCGCCGGTTCGGCGGCGTTCAAAACACCACCCGCACCGGCACGCCGGCGGGCAGGTCCGCCAGCGGCGCGCTGCCGTCGGCGCGGTCCAGTTCGATTTCCGCCAGCCAGCTCAACCGCGACACGTCGTCGCCGCTGAGCGCGTAGTACGGTGTGAAGCCGGGATCGCTGCGGATGCTGCGCACATGGCCGGCGTACGCGCCGTCGCGACCCTGCAGGTGAATCTGGGCCGCCTGCCCCACCCGCACCTTCAGGCGCAGTGGCTCGGGCAGGTACACCCGGGCGTAAGGGTGATCGCCGACCAGCAGCACCACCAGCGGGGCCCCCACCGGCGCCTGGTCGCCCAGCCGGTAGGGCAGCGCATCGACGCGCCCGGCGCGCGGGGCAGCGAGGTCGAGCTTGCGCAGCGTCACTGCCTGCGCCGCGGCCTGGGCCTGTGCCGACTGCAGGGCGGCTTCGCCCTGGGCCACCTGCTCCACGCGGGTACCGTGTTCCAGCGCCAGCAGCGCCTGTTCGGCGGCCTGCACCGCGCCTTGCGCGCTGCCGGCGGCCGCCCGCGCGCGGTCCACATCGGCAGCGGCCACCAGTTGCTGCCGACCCAGCGGCAGCAGACGGCGGTAATAGGCCGACGCATCGACGGCCTGCGCGCGTGCCGACGCCAGGTTGGCCCGCGCCTGATCGATGTCCTCGCGGCGAGGGCCCTCACGCAGTTCCTGCAGGGCCTGCCCGGCCTGGCTGGCCTGCGCTTCCAATGCCTGCAGCTGGGCGGCGGTGCGGATCGGCTCCAGCTGCAGCAGCGCCGCCCCGGCGGCCACCTGCTGGCCTTCGTGAACCCGGATGTCCACGATGGTTTCCGCCGCGGGCGCCGGCACCGTAATGCGGTCCCACTCCAAGGTACCGAGCGCGGCCGGCGGCTCCTGCCGACACGCAGACAGCAGCAGGCCAGCCCCGGCCAGGAACAACATCCCACGCATGGACAGGTAGCTGGCTGCGGACATCGACGCGGCTCCGGCAGGGCACGGCGGGGAAGAAGAGGCCACCTTGCGCATGCCGCCGTGAAGGATCGGTCACGCGTGCCAGCGCGTCCGCGCACTGGTCATGAAATGATCACCCTTCCGCAGCCATTGCGCCGCAGGGGGTACCGCCGCTTATCCACACCTTTCCCGCGCAACCGCCCACAAGCGGTGTGGAAAACCCCGAGGTAGATGTCGCTTTTTTGACCACGCACGCGACAGCATTGCGGCAGTAGGGCAGTCAGCGACTATCCACAGGTTGCTGCACTGCTGCTGCACAGCCGCTGTGGAGAACCGCGCTGCTGTGGCGAGGCCTGCACGCCCGCGCTACCCTGTCCTTCCTATCCCCAACTTGCGGCACGGTCCTGGCGACCGCAGCCGCCGGACGCAATGACCGCACTGGCACACCGCGACTTCACCCTGGCCCCGGAAGACAACGAACGCCTGGCCAACCTGGCCGGCCCCTTCGACGAGCACCTGCGCCAGATCGAACTCAAGCTCGGCGTGGAAATCGCCAACCGCGGCCACGTCTTCCGGGTCACCGGCCCGAAGGCCGTGGCCGAGGAAGCACAGGCGCTGATCGAAGCGCTGTACCTGGAGGCGGCCGAGACGCCCTTCGACAGCCACGCCATCCACCTGCGACTGAACCAGGCCAACGTGGAACACCTGGTGGAGCGCAGCTACGAAGCGCAGGAAGTCACCATCAAGGTCAAGCGCGGCACCGTGCGCGGCCGTGGCGCCAACCAGGCGCGCTACCTGCACCAGATCACCACCCACGACATCAACTTCGGCATTGGGCCGGCCGGTACCGGCAAGACCTTCCTGGCCGTGGCAAGCGCCGTGGATGCGTTGAACGAATCGCGGGTGCAGCGCCTGATCCTGGTGCGCCCGGCGGTGGAAGCGGGCGAGAAATTGGGCTTCCTGCCTGGCGACCTGAGCCAGAAGGTCGATCCGTACCTGCGCCCGCTGTACGACGCGTTGTATGAAATGCTGGGCGTGGAAAAGGTGATCAAGCTGCTGGAGAAGAACGTCATCGAGATTGCGCCGCTGGCGTACATGCGTGGACGCACGCTCAATGATGCGTACGTGATCCTGGACGAAGCGCAGAACACCACCGTCGAGCAGATGAAGATGTTCCTGACCCGGCTGGGCTTCGGCTCCACCGCCGTGGTCACCGGCGACCTGACCCAGACCGACCTGCCCAAGCACGTGAAGTCCGGCCTGCGCGATGCCATCGAGGTGCTGCGCGACGTGGACGGGGTGAGCTTCACCTTCTTCGAGGCCCGCGACGTGGTGCGCCACCCGCTGGTGGCGCGCATCGTCAGCGCCTACGACCGCCGCGACCTGCAGCAGGTCAAGCCGGGCGCCGAATGAGCGCGGCCATCGCGGCGCGGCGCCACACGCGCGATACTGTCGTTTCCTGATAGAACCCGAAGTACCGGAACCGCCATGACCAAAGGCCCCATTCGACTCGATGTCGCCGTCAGCTACGCCCTGCCCCGTGCTGGGTTGCCGTCGGCGGTGAGTTTCCGCAGATGGGTGGCTGCGGCACTGAACGGCCGCATCCGCGAGGCCGACCTGGCCATCCGCGTGGTCGACGCCAAGGAGGGCCAGTCGCTGAACCGGCACTACCGCGGCAAGGACTACGCCACCAACGTACTCAGCTTCCCCGCCGAGCTGCCCGAGGGCCTGCCCAAGGGGGTCAAGTTCCCGCTGCTGGGCGACCTGGTGATCTGCGCGCCGGTGGTGGCCGCCGAAGCGATGGAACAGGCCAAGGCGCTCAACGCCCACTACGCGCACCTGACGGTGCACGGGGTGCTGCACCTGCTGGGCTGGGACCACGAGGACGACAAGGAAGCCGAAGCCATGGAACAGCTGGAGCGCGAGATCCTGGCCGACCTCGGCATCGCCGACCCCTACGCCGGCGAGCGCTGAGCCGCCGCCCCTGACGGACGTTTCCTGCATGACCTTCGCACGCCCCGCCTGCCTGTGCCTGCTGGCCCTGTTTTCCACCCCTGCCATGGCCGCCGCCCCGACAACGGCCGCCCCTGCCGCCGCGCCGCTGGACCTGGCCGCGCTGATCGAGTGCCGCCAGCGCGTGGCCGACTACGACGCGGTCGCCCCGGTCGTGGCCGACCCGCTCAAGGCAGTGGCCAACGGCATGCAGCCGCTGCCGCAGAACAACCAGTTCATGAGTGAGTACCGCCTGGCCACGCCGTTGACGGTGTTCGGCCAGCGCACCGAATACGTGGCGGTGTCCGGGGCCAGCATCATGGCGATCCTGGACGTGGCCGATCCCCGCCCGATGGCCAAGACCCTGGCCCTGGAAGACGGCGTGGACAACCCGGACAAGTTCATGGCCGGCCGTGAAGTGGTCAGCCGGGACGTGACCGATCCGCGCACCGGCGAACCGATGATCGAGTCGATCATCCTGAGCCTGTCCACGGTCAAGACCCACCCCGGCAAGACCCTGGCCGGCTGCACCTACAGCCTGGACCTGCCCGCCGAGGACGAAGTCCCGGCCGACACCCCGGCCGCGCCGGCCGGCGCCCTGCCCCCGTCCGTGAACACCCCGCCGGGCGGGCGCTGACAGCGGCCCGCATCCTGCTAGACTGGCGCCAACGCCCGGCTCGCCGGGTGCCTTTTTTGCAGAGATGTCTGAAGACGACAGTAGTGGCTCCGTTCCGGAGCAAAATGAGAAGAAGCGCAGCTGGCTTGAACGCCTGACGTCTGCCTTCTCCGGCGAACCCCACACCCGCGACGAGCTGGTGGCGGTACTGCACTCCGCGCACGAAGACGGCCTGATTGCCGCCGACACGCTGCGCATGATGGAGGGCGCGATCTCGGTGGCGGAACTGACCGTGGGCGACGTGATGATCTCGCGTTCGCAGATGGTCTCGCTGCCGGTGGAAGCCCCCTTCCTTGAACTGATGAAGCAGGTGGTCGAATCCGGCCATTCGCGCTTCCCGGTGCACGGTGACAACAAGGACGACATCCTGGGCGTGCTGCTGGCCAAGGACCTGCTGCGCGGCGTGGTCGCCGACAACGGGCCGGCCAACGTGCGCGAGCTGCTGCGCCCGGCGGTGCTGATTCCCGAAGCCAAGAAGCTCAACGTGCTGCTCAAGGAATTCCGGCTCTCGCGCAACCACATGGCGATCGTGGTGGACGAGTACGGCGGTGTTGCCGGTCTGGTCACCATCGAGGACGTGCTGGAGCAGATCGTCGGCGAGATCGATGACGAGCACGATGAAGCCGAAGACCACACCGCGCAGATCGCGATCCAGGCCGATGGCCAGTACGTGGTCGACGCGCTGACTCCGATCGGGGATTTCAACGAGCGTTTCGGCGCCGCGTTCCCGGACGACGACTACGACACCATCGGTGGCCTGGTCACCGAGGCGATCGGGCACCTGCCCGAAACCGGCGACGAGCTGACCCTGGACCGCTTCGTGTTCCGGGTGGCGCGCGCCGATGCCCGCCGCGTGCAGGCGTTCCACGTGACCGTGCTGCCGCCCGACGCCATCATCGAGGATTGACCCACGCCATGCGGCCCCTGCTGACGCGGTGGCCGTTGTGCCGCCTGTTGTTCCTCCTGTTCCTTGCCAGTGTGTCCAGCCTGCCGCTGGCTGCACTGGCACAGGCAGCGCCTGGACCCGCGGCGGCCAGCGCCGCCGCGCCGCCTGCCGAAGCGCCGCCACCGCGCATCGGCATCGTGACCATGCAGCCGGGCAGCATCTTCTTCGAGCGCTTCGGGCATGACGCGATCGTGGTCGAGGACCCGGTCACCGGCGATGCCACCTCGTACAACTTCGGCTATTTCGACCCCAGCGAACCGGACTTCGTCGGCCGCTTCCTGCGCGGCGAGATGATGTATTACCTGGTGGCGCTGCCGCTGGACCAGGACCTCTCCTACTACCGCGACAGCGGCCGGGGCGCCAACCTGCAGTGGCTGGACCTCAGCCCGGAGCAGGCGCGTGCGCTTGCCGCGTCGCTGGCCGAGCGCGCCAAGCCGGAAAACGCGCGCTACCGCTACGACTACTACACCGCCAACTGCGCCACCATGGTGCGCGATGCGATCGATGGTGCGCTCGGCGGCGGGCTGCACTCGCAGCTGTCCGGCCGTTCGCGCGGCAACACCTACCGCAGCGAATCGGTGCGCCTGGCCTCGCCGGCCCCGTGGATGTGGCTGGGCTTCGACATCGGGCTCGGCCCGTTCGCCGACCAGCCGCTCTCGCGGTGGCAGGAAGCCTTCGTGCCGATGCGCCTGGCCGACGCGCTGCGCGAGGTGCGCAACAGCGACGGCCGTCCGCTGGTGCAGGAGGAGCTGGAGCTGCTGCCGCACCGCATCGCCCCGGAACCGGCTGAATCCGCGCGCCGCTGGTGGCCGTGGCTGCTGTGCGGGCTGGTGCTGGCTGCCGGGGTGATGGCCCTGCAACGCCGCCGGCGCCTGCTGGCTGGGCTGGCCGCGCCGCTGTGGCTGTTCTGCGGGATCGCCGGCATCCTGCTGGCCTACCTGTGGGGCTTCAGCGCGCACCACGCCGCCTGGGCCAACCGCAACCTGCTGCAGCTCTCGCCGCTGTGCCTGCTGCTGCTCCCGGGCGCGGTGACCCTGCTGCGCGCACGCGTGCCCGGCGCCTGGTTCCGCTGGACCTTGTGGGCGGTTGCCCTGCTCTCGCTGCTCGGCCTGGTACTGCATTGGCTGACCCTGCAGGCGCAGGTGAACCTGCAGTGGATCGTGCTGCTCTTGCCGCTGCACGTGGCGCTGGCCTGGACACTGGGTCGTCGTGACCCAGCTGTCACGCATCGCTGACGCAGGATATCGCTCATGGAACACGCCGCCGCCTCCAATCCGACCTGTGTCATCAACTGCGTTCACTACGACGACCAGGGCAAGCGACACGACATCGCGCTGGATGCGATCAGCGATGTGATCGCCAGCAAGAACGGTTTTGTGTGGGTGGGCCTTTACGACCCGGCCGACGCGGTGCTGCTCAAGCTGCAGGAGGAATTCTGCCTGCACGACCTGGCCATAGACGATGCACGCAACGCCCACCAGCGGCCCAAGGTAGAGGCCTACGGCAATTCCCTGTTCGTGGTGGTGACCACCGCGCAACGCGTGCAGGACCGCATCGAGTATGGCGAAACACACGCTTTCCTCGGTCCGCGCTTCCTGGTGACCGTGCGCCACGGCGCATCGCTGTCCTACGCCCCGGTCCGCGCCCGGGTGGAACGCGAACCGCAGTTGCTGACCATGGGCGCCTCCTACTGCCTGTATGCCGTGCTGGACTTCGTGGTCGACAACTACCTGCCGATCACCACCGACTTCCGCGACACGCTGGATTCGCTGGAGAAGGACATCTTCGCCGACAGTTACAAACGCACCACGGTGGTACGCCTTTACGAGCTCAAGCGCGAACTCAACAAGATGCGGATGGCGGTCGCACCGCTGCAGGACGTGCTGGCGCAGCTGCGCCGCTATCCCGGCGAGCTGATCCCCGACGAAGTGAAGCTGTACATCCGCGACGTGCACGACCACGCCGTGCGCATCAGTGATGTGATCGACACCCTGCGCGAGATGCTGGGTACGGCGCTGAGCGTGAACCTGTCGCTGGTGACCCTGGCCCAGGGCGAGACGGTCAAGCGCCTCGGTGCGTGGGCGGCGCTGCTGGCCGCCCCGACCCTGATCACCAGCTGGTACGGCATGAACTTCACCCACATGCCCGAGCTGGACAAGCCGTGGGCCTACCCCGCGATGATCGTCGGGGTGGGTGCGGTGTGCGTGGGGTTGTATCGGCTGTTCAAGCGCGCCCGTTGGCTGTAACGCGTATCGACCAACGGTCGATACCTACCGCGTGGACCGGCAGGTGGCGGCCGTTGGTGGTCAACCGCATCAGGCCACGTAAACGGTTTTGATGTTCATGAACTCGTGGATGCCGTGGTCGGCCAGTTCGCGACCAAAGCCCGAGCGCTTGCTGCCGCCGAACGGCAAGCGGACATCGCTTTTGACGATGGCGTTGACGAATGCCGCGCCGCATTCCAGCCGCTTGGCGATGGCTTCGCCGCGTACCGGATCTCCACTCCACACGCTTCCGCCCAGCCCGAAGGTGGTGTCGTTGGCCACCCGCAGCGCATCGGCGTCGTCGCGCACGCGCAGGATCGCCGCCACCGGCCCGAACAGTTCCTCGTCGTACGCCGGCATGCCCGGTTCCACATTGTCGAGGATGGTCGCCGGGTAACCCGCATGGGTGCCGGCCACCGGCTCGCCGCCCAGCAGTACCCTGGCCCCCTTGTCCACGCTCGCCTGGACCTGCTTGTGCAGCTCCTCGCGCAGGTCGGCACGTGCCATCGGCGCCAGCGTGGTCTTCTCGTCCTGCGGATCGCCATACACACGCGCTGCGGCCGCTGCGACGAACTTCTCCACGAACGCGTCGGCAATCGCATCGACCACGATGAAGCGCTTGGCGGCGATGCAGGTCTGCCCGCTGTTGTCGAAGCGCGACTTCACCGCAGCGGCAACCGTCTTGTCCAGGTCCGCATCGTCCAGCACCACGAACGCATCGCTGCCGCCCAGCTCCATCACGCACTTCTTGAGCTGGTCGCCGGCGTTGGACGCGATCGAGCGCCCCGCCCGCTCGCTGCCGGTCAGGGTGACCGCCTTGACCCGCTTGTCGCGCAGCACCTCGGCGGCCTGGTCGTTGTCGATGTGCAGCACATCGAACACGCCCTCGGGCAAGCCGCCGTCGCGGCACACCGCCAGGATCAGGTCGGCGCACTGCGGCACGTTGCTGGCATGCTTGAGCAGGGCCACGTTGCCGGCCATGAACGCCGGCGCCAGGAAGCGGAACACCTGCCAGATCGGGAAGTTCCACGGCATCACCGCGAACACGCAGCCGATCGGTTCATAGCGCACGTAGCTGCGCTGGGCTTCGGTGTCGATCAGCTGCGGCTTGAGGTAATCGGCGGCGTGGTCGGCGTAGTACTCGCAGGCCTGCGCGCACTTCTCCACCTCGGCCAGCGCCTCGCCCTTGAGCTTGCCCATCTCGGTGGTCATCGCCTGCTGGATGTCGTCCCTGCGCGCGCGCAGCTGGCCGGCGATGGCACGCAGGATGGCGCCACGCTCCTGCAGCGAACGGGCCGACCACGTCGGGAAGGCCGCGGCGGCGGCGGCCAGCCGCTGCTCGATCCCGGCGGCGTCCAGCAGCGCGTGGCGGTAAGTCACACGGCCCGTGGCGGGGTTGACGATTTCGACGGTCATCGCGGTGCTCCGAAAGACAGGCACCCATTCTGCGCCCGGCCCCGTGAGCCGGGTGTTGTGTCAGCCCTTTTCCTGCAGCGCCATCTGCATGTCGCGCTGCCGGCGCTTCTCGCTGCGCGAGGTGATGAACCACCCCGCCACCGCCGCGATCGACACCGCCAGCACCATCAACGTGGCCAAGGCGTTGATCTCCGGCTTGATCCCCATCCGCACCGAGGCGAACACCTTCATCGGCAGCGTTGTCGAATTCGGCCCGGCCACGAAGCTGGCGATCACCACGTCATCCAGCGACAGGGTGAAAGCCAGCAGCCAGCCGGCCACCAGCGCCGGGGCGATGATCGGCAGGGTGATCTGGAAGAACACCTTCAGCCGGCCCGCGCCCAGGTCCATGGCCGCCTCTTCCAGCGAGCGGTCCAGCTCCTGCAGCCGCGAGGACACAATCACGGTCACGAAGGACAGCGTGAACGTGACATGCGCGATCCAGATGCTGCCCACGCCACGGCTGGGAAAGCCGGGAATGCCGCCCATCGCCACCAGCAGCGTCATCAGCGAGAAGCCCAGGATCACTTCGGGCATTACCAGCGGCGCGGTGATCAGGGCACCGAACACGGTCTTGCCCGGGAAGCGCTTGAAGCGGGTCATCACCATCGCGGCCATGGTGCCCAGCACGGTCGCCGCGCTGGCGGTCCAGAACGCCACCTTCAGGCTGATCCACAGCGCATCCAGGATCTGCCGGTTGTTGAACAGCTCGCCGTACCAGCGCGTGGAAAAGCCCGACCACACCGTGGCCAGCTTGGACGCGTTGAACGAATAGATCATCAGCAGCAGGATCGGCAGGTACAGGAAGGCAAAGCCCAGCCCCAGGACCGTCCAGCCCAGCCAGCGGCTGCGGCGCACCATGCTCATGTCAGCTTCCCTTCCAGCTCACGCTGCTGCACCCGGTTGAACAGCAGGATCGGCACCAGCAGCAGGGCCAACATCACGATTGCCACCGCCGAGGCGGTCGGCCAGTCGCGGTTGTTGAAGAATTCGCCCCACAGCACCCGTCCGATCATCAGCGTATCCGGCCCGCCCAGCATTTCCGGGATCACGAATTCGCCCACGGCGGGGATCATCACCAGCATGCAGCCGGCGATGATGCCGGTGCGCGACAGCGGCAGCGTGATGCGCAGGAACGCCTGCCACGGCTTGGCACCGAGGTCGTAGGCCGCCTCCAGCAGGCGGTTGTCCAGCTTCACCAGGTTGGCGTACAGCGGCAGCACCATGAACGGCAGGTAGCAGTACACGATGCCGATGTAGGCGGCGGTCGGGGTGTACAGGATCTGCAGCGGTGCATCGATCACCCCGATCTTCAGCAGCAGCTGGTTGAGCAGGCCGTTGCGGTCGAGGATGCCGATCCACGCATACACCCGGATCAGGAAGGAGGTCCACGACGGCAGCACCACCAGCATCATCGCCACGTTGCGCGCGGCCGGGCTCATCCGCGAGATCACATATGCCATCGGGTAACCGATCAGCAGCGTGAACAGCGTGGCGATCACCGCGATCCTGATCGAGCTCAGGTAGGCGAGCACGTACTGGCTGTCCTTGACCATGGCCGCGTAGTTGCCCAGGTTGAGCTTGAGCGAGAACGCACCGTCCACGTATTCCAGCAGCCACGTATACGGCGGCGAGCCGACCTGGGTGCGCGCGAACGAGATCATCAGGATGATCACGAACGGCACCGCGAAGAACAGCAGCAGCCACAGGTACGGCGCGGCGATCACACCGCTGCGCGTGCCGGGGAGCCAGCGCTTCCAGCCGGTGGCGTTCATGCGGTGAGCACCACGCCATCGTTGTCGCGCCAGTGCACCCAGACGCTGTCGCCCCAGGTCAGGCCATCGCTGGCCCAACGCTGCGAGTTGGCGAAATTGGACAGCACCTTGGCCCCGCTGGGCAGGCGCACGTGGTACACCGAATGACTGCCGAAGTAGGCGATCTCCTCGATCACGCCCTGCGCCTTGTTGGTGTCGCCGGCCGGTTCGTCCTTGCCGATCATCACCTTCTCCGGGCGCAGCGCGAACGCCACCGGCTGCCCTTCGTAGCCGGTAATGCCGTGCGCCACGTAGATGGGCGCCGGGAACAGCGGCGTGCGCACGGTGACGTACTCGGGCAGGTCCTCGTCGATCACCCCGTCGAACAGGTTGACCGAGCCGATGAAGCCGGCTACGAAGCGGTTGGCCGGCTGTTCGTAGATCTCGTCCGGTTTGCCGACCTGCTGGATCCAGCCGGCATCCATGACCGCAATGCGGGTGGCCATGGTCATCGCTTCTTCCTGGTCATGGGTGACCATCACGCAGGTCACCCCCGAGGTTTCGATGATGTTGACCAGCTCGATCTGCATCTGCGAGCGCAGCTTCTTGTCCAGCGCGCCCATCGGCTCGTCCAGCAGCAGCAGCTTGGGCCCCTTGGCCAGCGACCGCGCCAGCGCCACGCGCTGCTGCTGGCCGCCGGACAGCTGGTGCGGCTTGCGCTTGGCCAGCTTCTCCAGCTGCACCAGCTCCAGCATCTCGCCGACCCGGCGGCGGATGGCATCGCGGGCCAGGCCATCCTGCTTGAGGCCGAAGGCGATGTTCTGCTCCACGCTCATGTGCGGGAACAGGGCATAGGACTGGAACATCATGTTGATCGGCCGCTGGTACGGGGGCAGCGCGTTGATGCGCTGGCCGTCCAGGTCGATGGTGCCGGCGGTGGGGGTCTCGAACCCGCCCAGGCAGCGCAGCAGGGTCGATTTGCCGCTGCCCGAGCCGCCCAGCAGGGCAAAGATCTCGCCTTTGCGCACGTCCAGGCTGACGTCGTCGAGTGCGACGAAGCCGTCGAATTCCTTGCGCAGCGCGCGGATGGACAGATAGCCCGGCTCCAGCGCCGGGGCGACCTCGCCTTCCGGCTTGGCTTCGAATGACATGGGCAGCGGCTCCAGGAGCGGCGTCAGGACGGGGGGACGGCCCATTTTAGCGACCGTTGGCGACAGCAGCGATACCGGATCGTGGCGGTTGGGCCCAGCCGGGCCAATGGTCTCAGGAAGAACCCTAATAAGCGTGCCGCCGAGGCGACGTGAACGCCCTGCCTTTGTCGCGTCCACCCGGTACAGACGCGACGGTGTCGAAGTGCCCCTTGACATGCCTGGCCCATTCCCGCGAGAGCGGCAGCTGAAAACGCCTGAACGCTTGTCGCTCCCGGTCTTCCGAAACGGGAATTCAGCCGGTTCCTTGATGGCGTGCACACCTTCCAACACGCGTGAACTACAGGCAAGTGACGCGTCACATTCCGCGCGACATCGCGTTGACCTCCCGGCGGCGGGAGCGCGATACCTCCACGAACGCCGAACGCGCACAACACAAGGAGTTACCCATGCAAGCCATCCCCGATGCACGGCCCTATGACGCAGTGGTCATTGGAGCAGGACACTCCGGCCTGTCGCTCAGCGCCTTGCTGGTGGAGGCAGGCGTGCGTCATCTGGTTCTGGAAGCGGAAACCATCGGCTCCAGCTGGACGCGACGGTGGGATTCCTTCCGCCTCAACACGCCCAACTTCCTGACCGCCCTGCCCGGCTACCAGTACGACGGCACGGATCCCACGGGTTTTGCCACCGCGGCCGAAGTCATCGACATGCTGACCGACTATGCGCGCCGGCGGCGGCTGCCTGTCGTCGAGGGATGCGTCGTGCATCGGGTGTTTGCGGCAGGCGACGGCTACCGCGTCATCACCAGCGACGGCACGCTCGAAGCACGCTGCGTGGTCGTGGCCAGCGGGGAGTACCGCCGCCCGCGCTGGCCGCGGGCGTTCTTCTCTCCTGCCTCCGAGCTGGAGGTTGTCCACTCCGGCGATTACCAGCGACCCCAGCAGCTCGGCCCGGGCGCCGTGCTTGTGATCGGCGGTGGCCAGTCCGGCGCACAGATCGCCCAGGACCTTCGTACTGCAGGGCGCGAGGTGTACTGGTCCATGGCCGATCGTTTCTCGCACATCCGCCGGGTACGCGGCAGGGATTCCATGCACTGGTGGGACATGCAGGGGCTGCTGCACCGGCACGTAAGCGAGCGGCCGGACGTGGTCGCCGGGGTGCCGGGCGCGATGCAGAAGGCAAGAACCGCTGAGTTCCCCTTGGTCTCTGGAACCGGCGCGCTGGGCATGGGCAGCTCCATCAGCCTGCTGTCGATGCACCGCGACGGCATCGTGCTGCTCGGCAGGCTGGAGCACCTGGAAGGCCACATCGCGCACTTCCGCGATGCGCGACCGCAGATCCGCGAGGCGGTGGCCGGCACCCGCGCCGAGTACAGGCACCTCAACGACATGGCCGATGCGCACTATGCATCCACCGCAGAGACACCGACCGACGACGCCCGCTATCTGCCCGAAGAGGTCTACCTGGACTGGGAGCCGGACGCCTCACCACGCTGCATCCGGCTGGACGCCGCCGGCATTGGCTCGATTGTCGCAGCCACCGGCTTCGATGCGCAGTGGCCATGGCTCGAAGTGCCGGGCGTGCTCGACCCGAACGGCTACCCACTGGGCGATTACGGCGTCTCCCCGCAGCCGGGACTGTTCTTCATCGGCATGTACAACCTGCAGCGACCGAGCTCGAACTTCCTGTGCAATGGTGGGCGGGATGCAGCCGAGTTGATGCCTTGCATCCTGCGCCACCTTGCTGCTGCGTCCTCGCAAAACGCCGTTGCATGAAAAAGGCCGCCGATCTTCACCGGCGGCCCCTCTTTCCATCGTTCAAACCCGTCGCCTCACCGACCCGTCTTCACCTCGGTCCACAACCGGGTGTACAGCTTGTCCACATCCGGCGGGTTGATCGAGTAGGTGAACATCTTCGCGGCCACGTCGGCCGGCGGGTAGATGGTCGGGTCGTTGCGGATCGCTTCGTCCACCAGCGGCGTGGCCGCGCTCACCGGGTTGGCGTAGTGGATGAAGTTGGTGTTGGCCGCGGCGACCTTCGGGTCCAGCAGGTAGTTGATGAAGGCGTAGGCCGCTTCCGGGTGCTTGGCATCCTTGGGAATGGCCAGCATGTCGAACCACTGCGGCGCGCCTTCCTTCGGTATCGAATAGGCTACGGTCACGCCGTTGGCCGCTTCGGCGGCGCGGTCGCGGGCCTGGATGATGTCGCCCGACCAGCCCACCACCAGGCAGGTGCCACCGTTGGCCAGCGAACCCACGTACTGCGAGGAATGGAAGTTCTGCACGTACGGGCGGATGGTCTTGAGCAGGTCGGCCGCCTTCTGGATCACCGCCGGGTCATGGCTGTGCGGGTCTTCGCCCAGGTAATGCAGCGCGATCGGAATCATGTCGGCCGGCGTATCCAGGATCGTGATCCCGCAGTCCTTCATCTTGGCGATGTTTTCCGGCTTGAAGATCAGGTCCCAGCTGTTGGCGATTTCGGTGCTGCCGCCGAAGCGCTCCTTGAGCATCTCCACGTTGTAGCCGATGCCGGTGGTGCCAATCATGTACGGCACGCCGTACTTGTTGTCCGGATCCTGCTGCGCGATGCGCTTCATCATCTCCGGGTCGAGATTGGCCAGGTTCGGGATCTTGCTCTTGTCCAGCGGCAGGAACACACCGGCCTGGATCTGGCGGCCGAAGAAGTTCAGCGTCGGCACCACCACGTCATAGCCGCTGCCACCGGCGAGCAGCTTGGTTTCAACCATCTCGTCGCTGTCGAACACGTCGTAGGTCACCTTGGTGCCGGTGGCCTTTTCGAAGTTCGGGATGGTGTCTTCGGCGATGTAATCGCTGTAGTTGTAGACGTTCAGCACCTTGCTGTCTTCCTGCTTGGCGCCGCCACAGGCGCTGAGCATCGAAACGGCAATGCCGAGGGTGAGGATTCGCAGCTTCATCGGACTCTCCACAGGTCAGGTGCAAGGCGGGGGAACCGGCCGGACCGGCATGACGGTGCCAGCCTAACGGGCAGCCGGGTATTTTCCCAGCACATGGCGCTCACGGCCATGCCTGATCGGGCGGCTGGGGCCGCTTACACATTCAGCAGCAGGAACTCCCGCTCCCAGGAGCTGATCACCCGGAAGAAGGTCTCGTATTCCTTGCGCTTGACCGACACATACGCCCGGCAGAACCGCTCGCCGAGCATCTCGCGCAGTTCCGGGCAGCGCTCCAGGCCGTCCAGCGCCTCGCCCAGCGAGCGCGGCAGGTCATAGCCGAGCTCCTTGGCACTGCCACTGATCGGGGCGGTCGGCGAGCCCTGCTCGCGGATGCCCAGCAGGCCGGCGGCCAGGGTGGCGGCGATCGCCAGGTAGGGATTGGCATCGGAGCCGGCAAAACGGCTTTCCACGCGCATGTTTTCCGGGGTATCCATCGGCACCCGCAGCCCGCAGGTGCGGTTGTCGAAGCCCCAGTGCACGTTGCTGGGGGAGACCTCGCCGAATACCAGCCGCCGGTAGGAATTCACGTTCGGGGCGAAGAAGGCCATCGCTGCCGGCACGTACTTCTGCAGGCCGGCCAGGTAGTGGCCGAACAGCGGGCTGAACTCCTCCCCGCCGCTGTCACCACTGAACACGTTGTGGCCGTCGCTGACCCGCACCAGGCTCTGGTGGATGTGCATGGCACTGCCCGGCTCGGTTTCCATCGGCTTGGCCAGGAAGGTGGCGTACACCCCATGGCGCATGGCTGATTCGCGCATGGTGCGCTTGAACAGGAACACCTGGTCGGCCAGGTCCATCGCGTTGGCGTGGGTGAAGTTGACCTCCAGCTGCGCCGCGCCCGATTCGTGGATGAGCGTGTCCACGTCCAGCTTCATCGCGTCGCAGTAGTCGTACATCAGGTCGAGGATCGGATCGAATTCGTTCACGGCATCGATCGAGTACGACTGTCGCGCCGTTTCCGGGCGGCCCGAGCGGCCGGCGGGCGGCAGCAGCGGAAAGTCCGGGTCGGTGTTTTTCTGCACCAGGAAGAATTCCAGTTCCGGCGCCACCACCGGGCGCAGGCCCAGTTCGGCATAGGCATCGAGCACCCGACGCAGCACGTTGCGTGGCGCCAGCTCATGCGGCTCGCCGTGCTTGGTGTAGCAGTCGTGGATGACCTGCGCGGTGGGGTCGGTGGCCCACGGCACCATGCGCACGGTATCCGGGTCCGGGCGCAGGATCATGTCCGAGTCCGACGGCGAGGTCAGTTCGTAGTAATCGTCCGGAAACTCGCCGGTGACGGTGGTGGCGAAGATGCCCTCGGGCAGCCGGGTGCCGTAGTCATGCGAGAACTTGTCGGCCGGGATGATCTTGCCGCGCGCATTGCCGGTGATGTCCGGCACCAGGCATTCCACTTCGGTGATGTGGCGATCCTTGAGCCAGCGCAGCAGCACACTCTCTTCGGCGGCCGGTTTGGCCGCGGCCTTGCGCGCGGGGGCCTTCCGCGACGGAGCGGCGGCCTTGCGCGATGGAGACGGGGCTTTGCGCGAACGCGTTCGGGTGGTCATGACCGGTCTGCTGTGCTGGAGTAACGACGACAAGCTTCGCCGAAGGGCTGGAACGTACTGTGATAGCGCCACTGTACCTCCGTCGGCAGCCGCCGTCACAGCGGGCGCACCTGCCCTCGACACGGGTTGCTGGCATGCTGTGCGCATGAGCGAGCCCCCGATGAGCCTGGCCGGACAGGCGCACGCACCGAGCTGGTATGCCGACAGCGTGCCCGACGCGCCACTGCGCGCGCCGCTGCGGGGCGACCATGCCACCGACGTGTGCGTATTGGGCGCGGGCTACACCGGCCTGTCGACCGCGCTCTCGTTGGCCGAACGCGGCTACCGGGTGACCGTGCTCGAGGCGCACCGGGTCGGCTGGGGTGCCTCGGGCCGTAATGGTGGCCAGGCCATTGTCGGCTACGGCTGCGAGGTGGATACGCTGGAACGGCTGGTCGGCAATGCAGATGCGCGACGCCTGTTCGACTTCTCCCGCGAGGGCATGGCCCTGCTCCGCAATCGCCTGAGCCACTACGCGATCCAGTGCGACTGGCGCGATGGCCATGCCAGCGTGCCAATCAATGCGCGACAGGAGCGTGCGCTGCGTGCAGGCATGGACACCCTGGTGGAGCGCTACGACTACCCCCTGCAGTGGTGGGACCGGCAGCAGCTGCGCAGCCAGCTCGACAGCCCGCGCTATCGCAGCGCGATGTTCGATGCGGCCAGCGGCCACCTGCATCCGCTCGCCTATGCGCTGGGGCTTGCCCGCGCGGCCGAGGGCTTGGGCGTGGTGGTCCATGAGGCCAGCCCTGTCCTGGAACTGGTGCGCGGGGACCGCCCGCAGCTGCGTACCGCCCACGGCACCGTCACCGCCAACCAGGTGGTCATCGCCGGCAACGCATGGCTGCAGGGCATCGCACCGGAGCTGGAGAGCCGGATCATGCCCGTGGGTACCTATATCGGCGCCAGCGCCCCGCTGGGCGAGGAACGGGCCCGGGCGCTGATCCGCAATGACATGGCCGTGGCCGACGTCAGCTGGGCGCTGGATTACTTCAAGCTCAGTACTGACCACCGATTGCTGTTCGGCGGCCGCGCGAGCTACTCGGCGCTACCGCCGCCGAATCTGCGCGGGGTAATGACCAGGCGCATGCACCAGGTGTTCCCGCAGCTGGCCGACGTGGGCATGGAACAGGTCTGGGGCGGCTACGTGGACATTACCCGCAACCGTGCCCCGCATTGGGGCCGGCTGACGCCCACGGTGTATTTCGCCCAGGGCTTCTCCGGCCACGGCGTGGCAGCGACCGGCCTTGCCGGGGCGGTGATCGCCGAGGCCATTGCCGGGCAGAACGAACGCCTGGATGTGTTCGAGCGCATTCCGCATGCGCGCTTCCCCGGTGGGAAGCTGCTGCGCACGCCGCTGCTGGTGGCCGCCATGTCCTGGTACAAACTGCGGGATGTGTTGGGTTGAACGTTATGCGTTGATGCGCAGCGCTCAACTCAGGGCCGCTTGGGGGCTGGCGGCGGGTTCGGCGGAACCTTTCGTTGGGTGCTGCGAGCCGACGGATCTGCATCCTCGGTCCGCTGTCGCCGGGAGGCCGGCAGAGGCGGATTGGATCCTTTACGTAGAAATGCCATGTTCGACTCCTTTACCAAGCATCACTTCGACCCACCTGACATCGGTCGCGTGAATGATTATGCCATCCAGATCACGCAGCTCTACTGTGTTTCCATCGTCATCGATCCATGCGGGATCCTGAATATAGAACTGGCCATTGGATGGATTCAGAGGCCATTCTTTTGGCCAACCAATGAGCCGCCTGCCGTCGATAAGGTGCAGCACAATGTCTGTGGGATTCGATCCCAGTACGCAGTACCACTCGCTTGAATGTGAGGTGCGCGAGGTCAACCCCTTTCCTCTCAGCCAGGAATGAAACGTGTCTCTGTTGACGGCGGCGGCCATCAGCGCGCCCAAGACTGTCGCCATCAACACCGAGCAGCTGAGATGACTTGCCGATGTCCAGTCTCCGACGGTGAACATCCGGCCAACCCCTTCCAGCAGGACCTGAACCATCCCGGTTGCTGCATGGACCACAAACGTGAAGACCAATGCTTCCACGGTCCTTTCGAACTGACTGGGTTTGGGATGAGACGTGAATCCATAGAAGATCGATGCGGAAAGGAAGCCCGGCAGCAGGAACGTGAGTAGCGGGGTCACTTCCTTGTAGAGGTTGTCCATGCTTTGCGGACCAGAGTTTCGAGCACAGAGGAATCGTAAGCGGCGGAAGCATGCCCGTACGTGCATCAGCTCTCATTCCAGTCGGGTAACGATTGATTCTTCCTACGGATTGGCCCGGCGGAGTCGGGAGGGCTGCCACGCAGGGTATCGCGCTACGGTCCGGGACCTCCGGATCCGGGCGTTGCAGCCCCGGTTCCGGACATTGCGGTCACAGATCAGAAGATTGGGCCTAAAGTCCGGCGTGAAGACGCCGATACACCTTCCGACCCTCTCGGATTCGAGCGTACGCAACATGCCGGCACTGTTTCAGGGCGCCTTCCCCAGCGACCCCGGTGATGACCTCCCCCAGCGGATCCTGCTGGTGGAGAACTCGCGCACGTTCACCAGCATGCTCAAGGAAGCCATCGAGCAGCGGCTGGAGCTGCCGGTGTCGGTGGCGACCTCGCTGGCCGAGGCCGGGCGCCTGCTGGATGAGGAACAGGGCTGGTTCCTGGTGCTGACCGGGCTGGTGCTGGCCGATGGCGACCGCGACAAAGTGGTGGAGTACTTCCTGTCGCGCGGGTTGCGTACGGTGGTGGTCAGCGGGGTGTACGACGAGGACCTGCGCAAGCGCGTGCTGCAGCAGCAGATCATCGACTACGTGCTCAAGAACACCCCCGGCAGCATCGACTACCTGGTGTGGCTGGTGCAGCGCCTGGACCGCAACCGGCGCATCGCCGCGCTGGTGGTGGACGATTCCATGTCCGCGCGCATGTACGCCGCCTCGCTGCTGCGCATGTATGGCCACGACGTCTACGAGGCTGCCGACGGTGCCGAGGGCCTGAAGGCGATCGAAGCCCACCCGGCGATCCGGCTGGCGGTGGTCGACCAGGAAATGCCCGGCATGGAGGGCGTGGAATTCACCCGCCGGCTGCGCACCCTGCGCTCGCGCGACAAGGTGGCGGTGATCGGCATTTCCGGCAATACCGATCCCTCGCTGATTCCGCGCTTCCTGAAGAACGGCGCCAATGACTTCCTGCGCAAACCCTTCTCGCGCGAGGAGTTCTTCTGCCGCGTCTCGCAGAACGTGGACCAGCTGGAGCTGATCGGCACGCTGCAGGACCTGGCCACCCGCGATTTTCTCACCGGCCTGCCCAACCGCCGCTGCTTCCTGGAACAGAGCACGCGCCAACTGCCGAAGCTGCAGGTGCAGGGTGAGCAGGTGGCGGTGGCGATGATCGATATCGATCACTTCAAGCACATCAACGACACCCATGGTCATGAAGCCGGCGACGACGCCTTGCGGGCGGTGGCCGCGGCCGTCGCCGACCACGCACGCGACCAGGACCTGATCGCGCGCTTCGGTGGCGAAGAGTTCTGCCTGCTGGTACCGGGGCTGGAGGAAGACGAAGCCATCGGCTACTTCGAGATCCTGCGCAAGCGTATCGCCGCGCTGGAAGTGGATCTTGGTCACACCACGCTGCGGATGACGGTCAGCATCGGCTTGTGCTGCATCCGCCCGCAGCACGATTCGCTGCACCGGCTGATTTCCGAAGCCGACCGCCAGCTGTATCTGGCCAAGGCCGGCGGCCGCAACCGAGTGTGCAGCACGCACGAAGCCACCGCCGCCCGGGAACCCGCGCTGGCGCCTTGATCCAGATCAACGCAGGTGCGCCCCGCCCTGCCTAGAGTCGTTCCCAGCGAACATCACAGGGAACGCAGCATGGCACTTCTGGTCTGGCAGGACGACCTGAACATCGGCATCGACGTCATCGACCACCAGCACATGCGGATCGTGGAGATGCTCAACCACCTGCACGTGGCACAGACCAGCCTGCACAAGGTGGCCGTGGCCGAGGTGATCGACGAACTGGTGGACTACACCATGTCGCACTTCGCGTTCGAGGAAGAGCTGATGGAAGAAGCCGGCTACCCGTTCTGCGCCGCGCACAAGCGCGTGCACGAGATCTTCGGCAAGCGCGTGTCCGAATACCGGCTGCGTTTCCAGGCCGGCGAGGACATCACCGACGAACTGCGTACGATGCTGTCGCGCTGGCTGTTCAACCACATCCGGGGCGATGACAAGGCCTACGCCGAATCGGTCAAGCAGCACCTGAACCAGTTCGCCCGCGACCACCAGCAGGGCAGCTGGCTGGGGCGCACGCTCAAGCGGATTTTCCGCTGAGCCGGGTTGGCCGGCCCATGGCCAGCAGCGCCAGGATGGTGATCACCGCAGTCAGGCACAGGTAGTAGCCCACCGCGACCAGACCGAAACGGCCGGCCAGCCAGGTAGCCACGTACGGTGCCGGCGCCGCGCCGAGGATGCCGGCCAGATTGAACGACAGCGAGGCGCCGGTATAGCGCACCTGGACCGGGTAGATTTCGGCCAGGAACGTGCCGCAGGGCCCGTAGGTCAGGCCCATCAGGAACAGGCCAAGGGCGAGGAACCCCACCACCAGCCACGGACTGCCGGCCTGGAACAACGGCGCGAACAACACGCCGAAGCCGAGGATCAGGCCGCTGGCCACGATCATCGTGCGCCGGGTGCCCCAGCGGTCGCCGTACATTGCCGACAGCGGAATACCGGCGGCGAAGAACAGGATGCCCACCATCTGCAGCAGCAGGAACTGCTCGCGGCTGTAGTGCAGCACGGTGGTGCCATAGCCGAGGGTGAACACCGTCATCAGGTAGAACAGCACGAAGGTGGCGAACGCCCCGAGCGTGCCCAGCACCAGGGTGCGCGGGTGGTGGCGCAGCACCGTCCACATCGGCAGGCGCACGCGTTCGTTGCGGTCCAGTGCGGCCTGGAACTGCGGGGTCTCATGGATGTTCAGGCGCACCCACAGGCCTACCGCCACCAGCAGTGAGCTGGCCAGGAACGGCACGCGCCAGCCCCACTGCAGGAAGTCCGCATCGCTCATCGCGCGGCCCAGCAGCAGGAAGATGCCGGCCGAAAGCAGGAACCCGAGTGGCGCGCCCAGCTGCGGGAACATGCCGTACCAGGCCCGCTTGCCCGGTGGCGCGTTCTCCGTGGCCAGCAGTACCGCCCCACCCCACTCGCCGCCCAGGCCCAGGCCCTGGCCGAACCGGCACAGTGCCAGCAGCGCCGGCGCCAGGATGCCGATGCTGGCGTGAGTGGGCAGCAGGCCGATCGCCACGGTCGACACGCCCATGGTCAGCAGCGCAGCCACCAGCGTGGCCTTGCGCCCGATCCGGTCGCCGTAATGGCCGAATACCGCCGAGCCGACCGGGCGGGCGATGAACGCCACCGCGAAGGTCGCCAGCGACTGAAGCAGCGCCGCACCCTCGCTGCTGTCGGGGAAGAACAGGTGCGGGAACACCAGCACCGCCGCCGTGGCGTAAATGTAGAAGTCGAAGAACTCGATGGTGGTGCCGATCAGGCTGGCCAGCAGGATGCGGCGGGGCGAATTGGCGGCGTTGGCAGCGGCAGGAGTCGACATCGTTCACGTGCGGGAAGATCAGCTGTCCGATTCTGCCACGTGACCGCCGCCCACCGTCGCGATGGTTGCACGCGAAACAACGAAACCAGCGGTAGCCCCGGCCGTTGGCCGGATCACGCTGTGCCGAACGAAACCAGCGGTAGCTCCGGCCGTTGGCCGGGCCAAGCGGTCCACAACAAAGCAACGCATCCGCAAGTACAGTCCACACCATCCAACCCAGCGGATCCAGCACCATGCCCCTCACCGAAACACCGCCATCCCCGCTGTCCCAACACGCACCCACCACCCTCGACGCCTGGTGGATGCCGTTCACCGCCAACCGCCAGTTCAAGGCCGCACCGCGCCTGCTGGTGCGCGCCGAAGGCATGTACTACCACGACGTGGACGACCGCCTGATCCTCGACGGCGCCGCCGGGCTGTGGTGCTGCAACGCCGGGCACGCACGGCCGCGGATCGTGCAGGCCATCCAGCAGCAGGCAGCTACGCTGGATTTCGCCCCGCCTTTCCAGATGGGCACGCCGCTGCCGTTCGTGCTGGCGCAGAGACTGGCCGCGCTCGCCCCCGGACCGCTGAACCATGCCTTCTTCACCAACTCCGGTTCCGAGGCGGTGGATACGGCGATGAAGATCGTGCTCGGCTACCACCGACTGCGCGGCGAAGGCCAGCGCACCCGTTTCATCGGGCGCGAGAAGGCCTACCACGGGGTCGGTTTCGGTGGGCTGTCGATCGAGGGCCTGCCCAACAACCGCAAAGGCTTCGGCCCGCTGCTGGCAGGCAGCGACTTCCTTCGCCACACCCTGGACCTGTCACGCAACGCCTTCACTCCCGGGCTGCCCCGCCACGGCGCCGAACTGGCCGAGGACCTGGAACGGCTGATCGCGCTGCATGATGCCTCCACCATCGCGGCGGTGTTCGTCGAGCCCATCGCCGGTTCAGCCGGGGTGATCCTGCCCGCGCCGGGCTACCTGCAGCGCCTGCGCGAGATCTGCGACCAGCACGGCATCCTGCTGGTGTTCGACGAGGTCATCACCGGTTTCGGCCGGGTCGGCAACGCCTTTGCCGCGCAGCGCTTCGGGGTCACCCCGGACCTGCTGACGATGGCCAAGGGGCTGACCAACGGCGCGGTGCCGATGGGCGCGGTGATGGTGTCCGATGCCATCCACGCCGCGTACATGCAGGGCCCGCCGGGGGCCATCGAACTGTTCCACGGCTATACCTATTCCGGCCACCCGCTGGCCTGCGCTGCTGCGCTGGCAGCGCTGGACACATACGCCGCCGAGGGCCTGTTCGACCGTGCCATCGAGCTGGGCGAATACTGGCAGACCCGCCTGCACAGCCTGCGCGGGCTGCCGAACGTGGTGGACATCCGCAATTTCGGGCTGATCGGTGCGGTCGAGCTGGCGCCGCGCAAGGGCGCGCCTGGCGGCCGGGGTTTTGAGGTGTTCGAGCGCTGCTTCCGCGACGGGGCGCTGCTGGTGCGCTGTACCGGCGACGTGATCGCGCTGTCGCCGCCGCTGATCATCGACCGGGCGCAGATCGACCGGATCGTGGACGTGCTGGGCGAGATGATCCGCGCCACGGCGTGATGCCGGCGACCGGTACAATGGGCGGTCAACAGCTGCTCGCCAACCGGATTGCATGGACATCGTCGTCAAAGAAGAACTCAAGGCCTACATCGATCCGCTCACTGCCGACGAACACGAGGCGCTGGAGCGCAGCATCCTGGCCGAAGGCTGCCGCGACGCGCTGGTGCTTTGGAACGATGTTTTGGTGGATGGGCACAACCGCTACGGCATCTGCCAGAAGCACGGCCTGCCGTTCCAGACGGTGCAGAACACCCGCTTCCAATCGATGGATGACGTGCACCTGTGGATGATCGAACAGCACCTGGGCCGGCGCAGCGTGTCCGATTTCCAGCGCGGCGTGCTGGCCCTGCGCAAGCGGGACATCCTGGCCGAGCGCCACCGCGCCGACCAGGCCCAGCTGCAGCGCGAAAGCGACGGCGAGATCGCCGATGCCACGCCCGAAGGCGATGAGGACAGCCCGCCGTGGGCGCCGGCGCCGAAGGTAAGCCGCGCTGACATGGCGCGCGAAGCCCGGCTGAGCAGCAGCCAGGTGACGATGATCGAACGCATCCACAAGCAGGCCGCGCCGGAACTGGTGGAAGCGGTCAAGAGCGGGGTGATCTCGATCAGCGCTGCGGCGGCCGTAGCGGCGCTGCCGGAAGAGGAACAGCGCGCGGCCGCGGCCGCCGGCAAGGACGAGCTGAAGCAGGCCGCCAAGCGCGTGCGCGAGGCCAAGCGCAAGCCGCGCAAGCCGGTGCAGGAGGTGCTGCACAGCGCCGATGGCGAGCTGGAGGTCGATCCGAGCCGTGAGGCCGAGATTGCCGAGGCACTGACCTCGCTGGGCGAAGGCCCGGCCGAGCTGCGCCAGCGGGTGATCGCGCTCACCCTCGAAAACGATGCGCTGCGTGCCCAGTTGGCGGCGCTTCGCCGACAGGTTGGAGACGTGGCGTAACCGTTCTGCCGGCCAACGGCCGGCGCTACCGTCGAGCGATGTGGGAGTTCCATGGTAGCGCCGGCCGTTGGCCGGCCCTCCAGAATGCTTGTCGAGGCGGCGTTCGCATCCGGGTCGATACACTTGCCGCATGAACAGCACGCCCTCGGTCGACCCCCGCCGCGCCCAGCTACGCCGCCTCAAAGCCATTGCCCTGGCGATGCTGCTGGCCATGCTGGCCGGCTTCGTCATCAGCCATCTCAACGGCGAACGCGGTATCTGGGCGTGGGTTTCCGCCTTCTGTGAAGCCGCTGCGGTGGGCGCGCTGGCCGACTGGTTCGCGGTGGTGGCCTTGTTCCGCCACCCGCTGGGCCTGCCGATCCCGCACACGGCGATCATCCCGCGCAGCAAGGAGCGCATTGCCGACAGCCTGGCGGTGTTCGTGCGCGACCAGTTCCTGGAACCGCAGGCACTGCTGGCCCGGCTGCAGGTATTCGATCCCGCCAGCCGGCTTGGCAGCTGGCTGGCCGATCCCGCACGGTCGCGGCTGCTGGCCGACATGGCGCGGGGCTGGGCCCTGCAGGCGCTGGATTTCCTCGACGAAGCCGCCGTGCGCCGCAGCATCCAGGCGTTCGTGGTCGAGCAGCTGCGGCAGTGGAACGCGGCCGCCACTGCCGGCGAGCTGCTGGGCCTGCTCACTGCCGACAACCGCCACCAGCGGGTGCTGGACGAAGGGCTGACCCGGATCAGCCAGTGGATGGACAACGACGCCGTGCGGCAGCGCGCTTCCGAACTGATCGTGCGCTACATCCAGCGCGAATGGCCGAAGCTCGCCAGCACGGTGAACTGGGTCAAACCCATTGATGAAATCGGCGACAGCCTGGCCGAGCGCATGGCGCACGCGGTGCTGGCCGAACTGCAGCAGATCCTGGCCGAGCCGGAACACCCGCTGCGCAAGGATTACGAGGCGTGGCTGGGCGACTACATACAGCGCCTGCGCCACGACCCGGCACTGGCGGAAAAGGTCGACCAGCTCAAGCAGCAGGTGATCGACCACCCGGCGGTGCAGGAGTACGTCCAGGGCCTGTGGGCGCGCATCCATGCCAGCCTGCGCGCCGATCTGTCCAGCGAATCGTCTGCGCTGGCCGGCCACCTGCAGCGCAGCCTGGGCAAGATCGGCCAGGCGCTGCAGGAGGACCCTTCACTGCGCGAGGCGCTCAACCAGCACCTCATTGACGGTGCCGAGCGCCTGACCACCCGGTTGCGCGAAGGCGTGACCAGCCATATCGCCCAGACCGTGAAGGGCTGGGACGAACGGCACCTGGTGGAGCAGCTGGAGCTCAGCGTGGGTCGCGACCTGCAGTTCATCCGGTTCAACGGCACCTTGGTGGGTGGGTTGATCGGGCTGTTGCTGCATGCCCTGACCGTTTGGATGCATTGGTAGGGACTGCCCAGCGCAGCCACGCAGGACGTGGCTCTACTTCGGTTTGTGGCAGGCCCGGTTGACAGATTGCCCGGGTGTTTTTGAGACGTGGTTCGCGTATTCTGCCGCGCATTCAGGGCTGGAGTGGCCCATCGGGGGAACCATGCGAAGGACGATCATGACGTTGGCGCTGTGCGCGCTGGCCTGCAATGCCCACGCCGGGCGCGTGTACAAGTGCGCGAACGGCGGCCAGACCATCTACCAGACGGTACCCTGCCCACCCGAGCAGGACACCGGCGTGACCCGTCCAATTGTCAAAGACCCCAACCTCACGTGGGAAGAGCGCACCCGCGCCCAGCGCGACCTGCACCAGGCCCGCCGCCGCATGCAGGCTGACGCTGGCCGTGGAGAGCCCCCGGTCCGCGGCACCGTGATCGACGGCGCGGCCAATCCGGAGCAATGCGAAGAACTGCGTTCCCGACGCGAGATCAGCGAGATGTTCGGACGCCCCGCACCGGAGCGGATCGACGCCGACATCGCCAAGGCCTGCAGCTCGCGCTGAACATCTACCGGCAGGAAAACCTGCCTAACCAGCAACTGCGCGAACGGCGTCGATCAGCGACTGTATCTGCGCGGGGGCGGTAAAGATGCCCGGTGTCACGCGTACGCAGGCACCGGACGCCAAGCCCTCGCGGGCCACCACGAACACACCGGACTGTTGCAGCATGCGCTCGGCGGTGGCGGTGTTGGCCTCCAGGCTGACCTGCCCGCGCAGGCGGAAGGCGGCGATGGCGCTGGACAGACGCGGATCCGGCGACGCCAGCAGCTGGATCCGGGCGTCTTCGCGCAGCGCGTCCAGCCACTGGTTGCGCAGGCGCAGCAGGCGCGCGCGCTTGTTGGCCACGCCGATCCGCTGGTGCAGCGATACCGCGGCAGGCAAGGCCATGACCGCCGCGAAGTTGACCGTACCGGTGTGGACGCGGCTGTCGATATCGCCGGTGTCGGCCTCGCCCATGCAGGGATCCAGGTCCTGAACGCGTCCGCGACGCACGTAGAGCGCACCCATGCCTACCGGTGCGCCGATCCACTTGTGCAGGTTGATGCCGACGAAATCCGCGCCCATCGCGCTCAGCGGCGTGTCGACCTGGCCGACGCCATGGGCCGCATCCAGCACCACGTCCGCGCCGGCCGCGCGGGCCAGTGCGCTGATCTCCGCCACCGGCAGCAGCATGCCGTTGCGATGGCCGACCTGGGTGAGCAGCAGCAGGCGGGTGCGCGGGTAGCGCGCCAGCGCCTTGCGGTAGGTGTCCACGATGCCGTCATGGTCGAACGGCTCCGGCAGCACGATGCGCTGTACGTCCACGCCCCTGCGTTCGCGCAGCCACTGCACGGCGGCGATCGCGCTTTCGTGGTCGGTGTCCGCATACAGCACGGTATCGCCCGGAGACAGGTGCCGATAGCCGGCAATCAGTACCTGCATCGCTTCCGTCGCGCCCCGTGTCAGCACGATCTCATCGGTGCCCACGCCCAGCGCTTCGGCCAGCGTTGCCCGCGCGTGTTCCAACAACGCCGGGAACTCCCGCCGCCCGAACCAGGCATTCTCACGGTTCACGCGTGCGGTGGCGCGCTGATACGACTGCAACACGGGCCGCGCCATCGCGCCCCAGTAGCCGTTGTCGAGCATGACCACCTCGTCGGTGAGGTCGTACAGCGCCGCTACCTGGGACCACCAGTCCTCATCGGCTGCCAGCCTGTCAGGGTCGCGCCCGGCGGGATCGGGCAAGGCGTCGAGAGCGTGCAGGTCTGCGTCGGTCATGCGGCCAGTATTGCAGCCGCCGCGCGAAGAACGGGTGGCGCGAAATGCCGATCAATCTTGCCGAAGCGAATGATAATGACTATCATTAGCGAACTGGATGCTTGCTCGATGCCGTCCTGCGCGCCGCCGATGGTGGCGCTGCCGTGCGCGACAGAGGCAACACCGTTCTCCAGGGATACCCCCGCCCTGTGCGGCGGCTTGGCCACGGATGGCCACCCTTTCCCTGTCACCGGCTTCGGCCGGTGACGTTCGTTGTTCGACCCGACATTGCAGGTTCCCGTGGACAGCACGCCTGATGCCAGCTGGTTCAACCGTTTCGGCGGTTTCATCGACCGCCCCTGGCTGGGAGTGCTGTCGCGTTCGCTGGCCGCGATAATCGGCGGCTACGCGCTGGCCGCCACCTGCGCGATGTTCTTCGCCGTAGCCCTGCCCATCGCCCGCGCCCAAGCGGTGCTGACCGGCATGCTGGTGGCGATCGTGCTGTGCGCCTGCGCCGCGCTGTGGGCATTCGCCACCCGGACCGCACTGCGCGCCTGGATCGGCATCGCCGCGCCCACCGCGTTGTTCTGGCTGGGCACCCTCGCACTGGGAGCACGTGCATGAAGAATGGATTCCGCCAGTCCATGGCCTGGCTGCACACCTGGACCGGGCTGCTGGTGGGCTGGCTGCTGCTGCTCATCTTCATGGCCGGCACCGCCAGCTACTACCGCGAAGAAATCAGCCGCTGGATGCGCCCGGAGCTGCCGCGCAGCAGCGTGTCCACCGAGGTCGCCGCCGCGCGCGCGGTGACCTTCCTGCAGCACAAGGCGCCGCAGGCCGAAAGCTGGAACGTGACCCTGCCCGATCCGCGCAACCCGGCCATGCGCATGTTCTGGCGCAACCCCGAATCGATGGTGAAGCCACCGGCCGAAGGTGAAAAGCGCCGCCGCGGCGGTGGCCGCTTCGGCGATGCCACGGTGGACCCGGCCAGCGGCGAGGAAGTGGCCGCGCGCGAAACCCGGGGCGGCGATTTCTTCTACCGCCTGCATTTCGACCTGCACTATATCCCGGTGCTGTGGGCGCGCTACCTGGTGGGTTTCTGCGCGATGTTCATGCTGGTGGCGATCATCACCGGCGTGATCACCCACAAGAAGATCTTCAAGGATTTCTTCACCTTTCGGCCGGAGAAGGGCCTGCGTTCGTGGCTGGACTTCCATAACGTCAGCGCGGTGATGGCCCTGCCCTACCACGCGATGATCACCTACACCGGCATAGTCACGCTGATGTTCATGTACCTGCCGCAGGGCGTAAGCGTGGCTTATCCCAAGGATGAGGACGCGTTCTTCAGCGAGGCCTTTGCGCGCCTGGCCGATCCGGCCGACGCCGCCGAAGGCAGCGCGGCGCCGCTGCCGATCCAGCAGCTGCTCGACAGCGCGCGTGCCGAATGGAAGGGCGCGCAGGTCAGCGGCTTCACCGTGTTCCACCCGGGCGCGGCCAATGCGGTGATCGACATCTACCAGCGCGATGGCAAGCGGCTGTCGATCGACACACCATCGCTGCGCTACCACGCGGTCAGCGGCGCACTGATCGAGACCAGCCCGGTGCCCGGCGGCGCCACCCACACCCGCGGCGTGATGTACGGCCTGCACCTGGCCCGCTTCGCGGACTGGGGCCTGCGCGCCCTGTTCTTCCTGTCCGGCCTGGTGGGTTGCCTGATGGTGGCCAGCGGCGTAGTGCTGTGGGCGGTCAAGGAACGCCCCAAGCACGCCAAGGCCGGCAGGATCGGCTTCGGCCTGCGGCTGGTGGATGCGCTCAACATCGGCGCCGTGGCCGGCCTGCCGATCGCGTTTGCCGCGTACTTCTGGGGTAACCGGTTGCTGCCGCTGGAAATGGCGGAACGCGCCGACGCAGAAGCCAGCGTGTTCTTCTATGCCTGGGCCGCCGCCCTGCTGGCGGCCTTCGTCTGGCCCAAGCGGTTGATGTGGGCCTGGCAGCTGTACCTGGGCGCGGCCTTGTTCGCCCTGATCCCGGTGATCAATGTGCTCACCACCGATGCACATCTGGGCGTAACCCTGCGCACCGGCGACTGGGCGCTGGCCGGGTTCGACCTGGTGATGCTTGCCTTCGGCGCGATGCTGGCATACTGCGGCCTGCGCATGCAGCGTTGGCAGCCTGCGCTGAGCGCGGCCGAGAAGAAGCGGCGCCAGGCCGCAGCACTTGCCGCCACCGCGAATGCCGCCGAGGCCAGCGCATGATGCTGCTGGCGCTCACATTGAACTTTTCTGCGTTCACCGCCCTGTCGCTGGCGATGGAAAAGCACCAGCTCGACCTGCATGGCAAGGCGCACGCCGGCCCCGCGCGCATGCGGCTGTGGCGTTGGCTGGGTTGGGCATTGCTGGCGACCGCGTTCGGCATCTGCGTGGCCGACCACGGCTGGGCCGCCGGGCCGGTGCTGTGGCTGGGCGCGATGACGATCAGCGGCCTGCTGATCGCCTTCGGCCTGTATCCCTGGCGACCGCGCTGGATCGCACCGCTGGCCTGGGCGTTGCCGGTGCTGGGCCTGGGCGCCGCCGCGCTGTAGAGCCGACTGTCAGTCGGCTGCTCTTCCGGTGGCAACGGGAACTCAAGTGCAAACCGACCAACAGTCGGCTCTACATCACGCCCCGTAGCGCCTCAACTCCCACGCGCGGTGGATGCGCGGGTTGCGCTCGAAATCGTCGCCGATGGTGTCGGCCGAGATCTCGCGGCACTCGGCGAATTCCTTGATCGCTTCCTCGTCCAGCTTGAAGCGGCGGAAGTTGTTCGAGAAGTACAGCACGCCTTCCGGGCTCAACCGCGCCACGGCCGCACGCAGCAACCGCACATGCTCGCGCTGCACGTCGAAATCCTCGGCGCGGGCGGAGTTGGAGAAGGTCGGCGGATCGCAGAAGATCACATCGAACCGATGCCGCTCGGCTTCCAGCCAGGCCAGTGCATCGGCCTGGATCAGCTGGTGCTGGCTGCCGCCCTTGCCGTTCAGGGCCAGGTTGTCGGCGCACCACTGCAGGTAGGTACCGGACAGATCCACGCTGGTGGTGGAGGCCGCACCGGCCACCGCTGCCTGCACGCTGGCCACGCCGGTGTAGCAGAACAGGTTGAGGAAGCGCTTGCCCTGCGCTTCCTTGGCCATGTGCCAGCGCAGCGGGCGGTGGTCCAGGAACAGGCCGGTGTCCAGGTAATCGAACAGGTTCACGCGCAGCAGCGCATCGTTCTCGCGCACGAGCACGAATTCGCCGCGCTGCTCGAAGCGGCCATACTTGCTGCCGCCCTTGCCGCGCTCGCGCGACTTCAGCGCCACCTGCTCGGCCGGCACCTGGAACACCTCGCGCGCGGCCGATAGCAGCTCATTGCGGCGGCGGCGCACGTCCACGTCGGGAATGGTGGCCGGCGCGGCGTATTCCTGCACGTGCAGGAAGGTGCGGCCAGCGCCACCGTCTTCTTCGTACACGTCGATCGCGGCGGCGTACTCGGGCAGGTCGGCGTCATACACCCGGTAGCAGGTGACCTGCTCGCGCGCCTTCCAGGTCTTGAACCTGCGGATGTTCTTGCGCAGCCGGTTGGCCACCATCTGCGCGCCTTCGCTGAGCTCGCGCGGCTGGCCCGCGTTCTCGCGCTGCGGTACGGCGATGGGATCGCACACGATCAACGCGCACTCGATGGCGCCGTTGAACAGCTGGTACTTCTTGTTCGCGCGCAGCCCGGTGGCGAACGCAAGTTCGGCGCTGCCGCACAGCAGGCTGGCCCGCCACTGCGGCACGGCGCGCTTGAGCGCATCGCCCAGGCGGCGGTACAGCACCGCATCGGCGGCCAGGCGTTCGTCATACGGCGGGTTGCACACCACACAGCCGGTTTCCTGCGGCGGAACCTGCACGTCGGCCACGTCGCGCACGCCGAACCAGATCGCTTCGGCGACACCGGCGGTTTCCGCGTTTTCCTTGGCCGCGCGGATCGCATGCGGGTCGATGTCGCTGCCGTGGATGACCTGCTTGAGCGCGGCGCGCCCGGCCTGCTCGCGGGTGCGCGCATCGGCCATCAGGGCGTTCCAGGCCTCGCGGTCGAAGCCCAGCCAGCGGCTCGGCGGAATGCTGCCGTGGCGCTGCAGGCCCGGGGCCACGTCGGCAGCCATCAGCGCGCCTTCGATCAGCAGCGTGCCGCTGCCGCACATCGGGTCCAGCAGGCCGCCGCCTTCGGCATGGATCTTCGGCCAGTTGGCGCGCATCAGCACGGCGGCCGCCAGGTTTTCCTTCAGCGGGGCCTCGTTCTGCGCCATGCGCCAGCCGCGCCGGTGCATCGGGCCACCGCCGAGGTCGATCGAGATCGAGGCGCGGCCCTTGCGCAGCGACAGGTTGATGCGCACGTCCGGGAACTCGGTGTTCACCGACGGCCGCTCCAGACCCTGCGCGCGCAGGCTGTCTACCACGCCGTCCTTGACCCGCTGCGCGGCGAAGCGCGCGTGGGTGATTTCGGTCCCCGACACATGGGCGTCCACCGACAGGGTCAGCTCGGGGCTGATGTGCTGCTCCCACGGCATCGATGAGACGCCCTGGTACAGCGATCCCTCGTCCGGGCAGTCGAACTCGGCCAGCGGCCACAGCACCCGGCTGGCCAGGCGCGACCACAACACCACCTTCAGTGCCTGCGGCAGCTCGCCCTCGGCATTGACGCCGGAAATGGTGGCAGTGGCCCTGGGCAGGCCCAGCGCCAGCAGTTCGTCGGCGAGCAGGTACTCCAGGCCCTTGGCGCAGGAAACAAAGAATTTCACGGGTTCGGTATCGCAGGTCAGCAGGAAGGAGGTGCCCACGGGCACCGCGGGCGGCCCGGGCGCAGGCGCCGGACCGTCCATTGTACGTGACCCGGCCGGAATCGCCCCGGGGACGCCCTGCGACCCATGCGAACCGCTTGTGGCCATGCGGTTGGTGGCCGCCTTGGGTGGGTACGCTTCAGAGGCTCCGGAGCAGCGCCTCGAACGCCTGCGCCGAGGCATCCACGTGGTTGTTCAGGCGGTGCCCGTCATCCACCAGCAGCAGCCGCGCCGAGCGCGCCTGGGCCCAGGCGATCACATCGGCGGCCGGGATCAGCTCATCGTGCCAGGCGTGGACCACGCTGGTGGGCACGCGGGCGGCATCCAGCGCCGGCATCGGCCCCATCCGGGTCGGCGGCACCATGAGGAACAGACCCCGGGTCGGGACCTGCAGCGAGGCGATGGCCGAGATGTAGGCGCCGAGCGAGGAACCCGCCAGCACGACCGGGCCTTGCGCGGCGGCGGCGCTGGCGCGCTCGACCAGGCGCTGCAGGCGGGCACGGACATCCCCCACGCTGCTGACCTCACGCAGGGCATCCAGGTCGGTGTAATCGGGGCGTTCGTGGGTCCAGCCCAGCCGCTCGGCCACTTCGGCCAGGGCGGTTACCTTGGTGGCGTCCGGGCCGCTTTCGAAGCCGTGGGAAAGAATGCAGTGGCCGCGGCTCATGCAGCCACCACGTGGAAATCGATGTATGCGCTCATGCCTGAATGCTAGCATCGGCGCATGCCCGACCGCGCCCCGCCCCGCATCGATTCGCAGCCGCTGCCCTACGTGGCGCAGCTCGGCGAGCGCGCGCCGGATGACATCGATCTGGTGGTGATCCACTGCACCGAACTGCCCGACCTGGCCATGGCGCGCAGCTACGGCGAGCGCGTGCTGTATGACAGCGGCAGCGGCAACAGCGGGCACTTCTACATCGACCGCGACGGCAGCATCGTCCAGTACGTTCCGGTCGAGCGCGTGGCTCACCACGTCAGCGGGTACAACCCGCGTTCGATCGGCATCGAACTGGTCAACACCGGCCGCTACCCGCACTGGCTGGATTCGCGCCACCAGGCCATGGACGAACCCTACCCGGAGGCCCAGATCGCGGCCTTGATCGACCTGTTGCAGCACCTGTGCGACACCCTGCCCGCCCTGCACCACATCGCCGGACACGAGGCGCTGGACACCCGGGAAGAAGTAGCCAGCGACGATCCGGACCGGCGCGTACAACGCAAGCGCGACCCGGGCCCGTTGTTCCCGTGGCCGCGGGTGCTGGCGGCGGTGACGCTGAGTCCGCTGGGGAGGTAGAGCGGACTGTCAGTCCGCTGCCGTTGGCGTGCAGCCTGCGGTCGACGCGGAGAGCAGCGGACTGACAGTCCGCTCTACCTGCGCCATTCGTTGACGCCTTGGGTGGCGGCCGATCAGGCGCCGGTCGCGACCGGCCGGCTTGAATCGCTGACCCACCCGCTCCACGAATCGGCATAGACCCGCGCGCCGTGCAGCCCGGCCACTTCCATCGCCAACAGCAGATGGCAGGCGGTCACGCCCGACCCGCACATCAACACCACCTGCTGCGGATCATGCGTGCCGATCAGCGGCCGCAGCGCGGCCTGCAATTCGGCTGCGGGCCGCAGGCGGCCGTCGGCCACATTCAACGCGAACGGGCGGTTCACCGCCCCGGGCACATGCCCCGCCACCGGATCCAGCGGCTCCACCTCACCCCGGAACCGTTCACCGGCACGCGCATCCAGCAGCCAGCCCGGCGCATGCTTCAAGCGCGCGGCGATCTCGTCCACCGACGCCACCTGGCCGGTATCGAAACGCCCCGGATAGGCCGGCAACGGCAGCACCTCGGGCACGTCCGTGGTCAACGGCAGACCGGCCGCCTGCCACGCCGCGAGGCCGCCATCGAGCACCGCCACCTGTGTATGTCCGATCAAGCGCAGCAGCCACCATGCGCGCGCCGCCGCCATGCTGCCGTCGCCGCCGTCGTAGACCACGACCTGGGTATCCGGACCAATTCCCCACCGCCCCAGTGTGGCGGCGAACGCATCGCTGTCCGGCAATGGGTGGCGGCCGTGGCCGACCACGCTCATGTCAGCCAGGTCGCGGTTGACGTCCGCGCGCAGGGCGCCCGGCAGATGCCCGGCGGCGTAATCGCGCGCGCCGGACTGCGGATCAGCCAGCGAAAACCGCGCATCCAGCACGCGCGGAGCCGTACTGGCGGTGGCGCGTGCATCCAGCAGGCGCGTATCCCCCTGCGAAAGCGCGCTGGACAGCGTCGCCACATCGACAAGAGTGGTCCACGGGGTCGGGTTCGCGGTCATCATTCCAGTTGCTCCAGGCGGCGACGCAGGTTGTAGAGGATGGCGGCGGTGGCGCCCCAGATGCGCTGGCCCGGCCAGCCGTATTCCAGCACGTGGCGAATGCGGCCGCGGTGGTCGATCTCGACCTGGCGCAGGTTGGCCGGGTCCATCAGGTAATCGAACGGCACTTCGAACACTTCGGCCACTTCATCCGGCTGTGGCACCGCCACGAAACCCGGGTCGATCACCGCCACCACGGGCATCACCCGGTACCCGGTAATGGTCACGAACGGATCCAGGTAGCCCAGCACCTGCACCTGGTCGTGCGGCAGCGCGATTTCTTCGTTGCTTTCGCGGATCGCGGCGGCCACCGCATCGCGGTCGTCCGGCTCCTGGCGGCCGCCCGGGAAGCCGACCTGGCCGCCGTGCTGGCGCAGCGTATCGGTGCGCCGGGTCAGCAGCACCTGCGCGCCGCTGGCGCGCGGAATGATCCCGGCCAGCACCGCCGCTTCCACCGGCGGGCCGGGCGGCAGCAGGTCGGCCAGTTCACTGCGGTTCCAGCCATCGCCGCCAGGGGGTGCATCGAGCGGGTGCAGCGCGCGCAACAGGCGCTCGTGGTCGGCCAGCGAGCCGCCCAGCGACTGCCGCAGCTGCTCACGCAGCGGCAGCACCTGCCGCATCACATGTTCTTGTTCGTGTCGGGTCATCGTCGACCAGCGGGTGATTTCATCCACGTTGCGCAGGCAGCCGCCGCACAGGCCGGCGCGATCAAGCGCGCAGGTTCCGATGCAGGGGCTGGGCATGGCATGGGCGGGGGTTTCCGGAAAGTGCACCGGGCAACAGTAACGCGAATGGCGCGGTTCCAACACTGCTGAAGCCGACCAACGGTCGACGCTACGAGTGTGTTGAAAACAAAAAACGCGCCGATGTTGCCATCGACGCGTTTTGTTGTTTTCAGCCGTTCTTATTTGACGCTGACCAGCTTGATTTCAAACTGCACGGCGACGTTCGGCGGGAACGGGGTACGCGGGTCGGCACCGTAGGCCTGTTCCGGCGGCAGGGTAACTTCCCACTTCGAACCGGCCGGCATCTGCAGCAGTACTTCGCGCATGGCCTTCATTTCGACTTCGCTGACCTTGATCGACGGGATCTGCTGCGCCGGGCGGGCTTCGGTCGGACGGGTGCCGAACGGGTACGGGCCGGCCACTTCCAGCTGCACGGTGCTGGCCTGGGTCGGCTTGGCGCCCTTGCCGGCTTCGATCACGCGGTACTGCACGCCGCTCGGCAGCGCCTGCACGCCGGCCTTGGCCTTGTTGGCGGTCAGGAAGGCAGTGCTCTTGGTCTTGTTTTCGGCGGCAGCCTTTTCGTACTCGGCCTTGGCGGCAGCAGCACGACCCTGCTCACGCTTCTGGAAGGCTTCGACGGCCGGCTTCAGCTGATCGGCGGTGATTGCCGGCTGCTTCTTGGCGTAGGCATCCTGCAGGCCCTTCACCACCGAATTGATGTCCAGCTGTTCGCCGCGACCGGTGAGCTCAGCCAGGTTGTTGCCGTAGTCGTAACCGAAGTAATAGCTCAGCTTGCCCTTTTCGGACGAAGTGTCCTGGGCGAAGGCATTGCCCGTCAGGGCCAGGGCCGCGACGGCGACCGCGATAGAACGCAACTTCATCAAACGTTTCTCCAGGGGTGGTAACTCAGGACGCATTGGGCCGCCCTGAGGCGACGGGTTAGGATAGCCGCCGCAACGTTGAACCGCCACTAACGACGAAGGCTATGACCTGCTTTCGTTTCCAGAGTTCAAAATCACTTTTTTTTAACGTTTTACCAGGAGTTTCTGCCGTGGCCGACGCGCCCCTGACCGTTGCCGACGATGGTGCCATCCCAGCGCCCGGGGTCAACCTTCCCATGGTTCAGGGAGGTGACGCCGCCGGGCCGGCGCCGGCGCGCCTGCTGCAGCTGGTGCTGGCGGATGACCTGGATGCCGCGCTGGACGCCGGCCTGATGGACTACGTGCCCGGCCCTGGCGACGACGCCCTGCTGCCCGGTCACCCGGACCTGCCCGCCCGCCTGCTGCAGGCCCAGCAGCAGCTGCAACGCGCCTGGGCCGCGCGTGACCGTTACCGCCAGCGCGCGCAGCGGCTTGCGCGCCGCGCGGCCGAACGCGATGCGCGACGCGCGCCGCCGGCCCCCACTCCCGATCTGAAGCCGGCCCTGCCGCCTGCGGCTGCCGCGATTCTTGCGCGCGCCAAAGCCAGGGCTGCTGGAAAGCCTTCCTGATGACCCCTGTTGCAAAGGCCGCTCCGCGCAGCGCGCGCATGCCCAAGGCCGACGTCGTTGAAATGTTCACCCGCCTGCGCGAACTCAATCCGCATCCGGAGACCGAACTGGAGTACAGCTCACCGTTCGAACTGCTGGTCGCCGTTGCGCTTTCCGCGCAGGCCACCGATGTGGGCGTCAACAAGGCCACGCGCAAACTGTTCCCGGTGGCCAACACGCCGCAGGCGATCCTGGCGCTGGGCGAGGACGGGCTGAAGAAGTACATCGCCACCATCGGCCTGTTCAATGCCAAGGCGAAGAATGTCATCGCCACTTGTCGCCTGTTGATCGAGCAGCATGGCGGTGACGTGCCGCGTGACCGCGCCGCGCTGGAAGCCCTGCCCGGGGTCGGGCGAAAGACCGCCAACGTGGTGCTCAACACTGCGTTCGGCGAACCGGTGATGGCGGTGGATACGCACATCTTCCGGGTGGCCAACCGCACCGGGCTGGCCCCCGGCAAGGACGTGCGCGCGGTCGAGGACCTGCTGGTCAAGGTGATTCCGGCCGAGTTCCTGCTCGACGCCCACCACTGGCTGATCCTCCATGGCCGCTATGTGTGCAAGGCGCGCAGACCGGACTGCCCGCAGTGCGTGATCCGTGACCTGTGCCGCTTCAAGCAGAAAACCGCCGCCTGAGCAACGGCGGCGACTGCCATCTGGGCGCAACCGGGCAGTCATCTGATTCGGGCAGTTTGAGCAACCCCAGCAGCCGCCGTGCCCGGGCCTGGGGCTGCTTTGTCTGAAACTGTCATATTTACGCAATCTTCACTTATTAGCCTGCGCAGCATCTTCCCACCTGCCTGCAAGGCTCCTTTCCATGAAACTGCATCGCCAACTCCTCACTGCGGCCGTGGCTGCTGCGCTGTTCGTGCCGGCCGCTCACGCTGAAGTGGCCATCGACGTGATCGGCGGCTCGGAGATCACGTTCGAAGGCCTCGTACAGGCCGACGGCAACTGGTTCGACAACGATGTGACCGATCTCAACGGTGGCGATGCCGCCAACGGCAAGGACAGCGAATTCGAACTGCGTCGCGCCGAGCTGGTGCTGAAAGGCAAGGGCCCGGGCAACGTGGAATGGGTGGTCGGCTACGACGCCAAGGCCGACAAGTTCCTGGACACCAACGTCAAGTACAAGCTGGCCGGCAACGCCAACCACTTCGTGCAGCTGGGCCAGTTCAAGCAGCCCAACAGCCTGGAAGAGCTGTCCAGCACCAAGAACAACGACTTCATCTCCAAGGCTGCGGTCACCAACACCTACGCCGTGGCCCGCCGCCTCGGTGGCGCCTACAGCTTCGGCGACAACAACTGGTCGGTCACCGCCAGCGCGTTCGGCCGTGAGCTGACCCGCAACCTGGCCCACGGCAGCGGCTACGGCGCACGTGGCACCTGGGCGCCGATCAACGACAAGGGCCAGGTCCTGCACTTCGGCCTGAGTTATGTCGACTACGACACCGACGCGGACACCCTGCGCGTGCGCGCCCGTCCCAACGCCGACCTGGCCACCGCACGCCTGGTCGACAGCGGCAACCTGACCGACACTGACCGGGTCAAGACCATCGGTGCCGAAGCCATGTACATCGGCGGCCCGTTCAAGGCCCAGGCCGAGTACTACACCAGCGAAGCCAAGCGCATGACGCGCGACAACTACACCAGCGACGGCTTCTATGTCAGCGGGCTGTGGAACATCACCGGCGAGACCTGGGGCTACAAGAGCGGCGTGCCGACCACCGGGCTGCCGGACGAGCCGGGCCGTGGCATGTGGCAGCTGGGCGCGCGCTATGACTCGATGAACCTGGATGATGGCCATCTGAACGCCAACCCGGTTGCCGGTCGTCCGCCGATCGTGGACGGCGTTCTCGGCGGCAAGATGGATATCTGGACCGTCGGCGTGAACTACTACTGGCGCTCCAACACCAAGTTCGCGCTGAACTACGTGATGGTGGACAGCAAGAAGTACAGCTCGGCCACGCGTACCTTCGTCAACGACGACCCGAACATCCTGGAAGCGCGCCTGCAGTTCTTCTGGTAAGTCCTGATGTAATTGTGTGATGGAGGGGCGCAGCTTGGGCTGCGCCCCTTTTTCGTTCCGGTTCCATGCGTTACCGGACGTTGAACCGTTCACTGCAGTCGTCTGGCGACCGACCCTACCCCGCACACCGCCATCGCACGTGAGCGCATAGAGCCACGCCCTGCGTGGCTGGAACTGCCCACCAGCGGTGTCACGGTTGCGTCATATGACAGTCGTTGCGCTGTCATCGAACCGTTATGGAATAGGCACCGGGCGGGAAACCCCGCACCACCATCCATCCCAGGAGCCACCCCGTGATCCACGCCTTCAAGTCGCGCGCCGCTGTCGCAGTGCTCGCCGCGTCCTCCGTGTTCGCCGCCAATGCCGCCGATGTGACCGGCGCGGGCGCATCGTTCATCTACCCGGTCATGTCCAAGTGGTCGGCCGACTACAGCACCGCGACCGGCAAGAAGGTCAACTACCAGTCCATCGGTTCGGGTGGTGGTATCGCCCAGATCAAGGCGGCCACGGTGGACTTCGGTTCGTCCGACGCCCCGCTGAAGCCGGAAGAGCTGGCGGCGGCCGGTCTGGCCCAGTTCCCGTCGGTGATTGGCGGCGTGGTGCCGGTGATCAACGTGGCCGGCATCGCCCCGGGTGCGCTGAAGCTCGATGGCGTGACCCTGGCCAACATCTTCCTTGGCAAGGTCAAGACCTGGAACGACCCGGCCATCGCCGCCCTCAACCCGGGCGTGAAGCTGCCCGACGGCAAGATCACCGTCGTGCACCGCTCGGACGGTTCGGGCACCACCTTCAACTTCGTCAACTACCTCTCCAAGGTCAACCCGGAGTGGAAGTCCAAGGTCGGCGAAGGCACCTCGGTCCAGTGGCCGGTGGGCATCGGCGGCAAGGGCAATGAAGGCGTTGCCGCGTACGTGAAGCAGATCAAGGGCGGCATCGGCTACGTCGAACTGTCCTACGCGCTGCAGAACAAGATGTCCTACGCCGCGATGAAGAACGCGTCGGGCAAGGTCGTGCTGCCGAGCGACGAGTCGTTCGCCGCCGCTGCCGCCAGCGCCGACTGGGCCAACGCCAAGGACTTCTATCTGGTCATGACCAACGCCCCGGGCGCCGAAGCGTGGCCGATCACCGCCACCAACTTCATCCTGGTCCGCAAGCAACCCAAGAACGTCAACAGCGCCAAGGCGACCCAGGAGTTCTTCCGCTGGATCTACAAGAGCGGCGATGCCCAGGCCAAACAGCTGGACTACGTGCCGCTGCCGGACGCGCTGGTCAAGCAGATCGAGACCTACTGGTCGCAGAACCTGAAATATTGATTGAAGGGGGTCACGGCCAACGGTCGTGACCTACCAGGCAACGGTGTCGCCAGGTCCTCTCTCCCCCTGGCGGCACCACCGGCGCGGATCGCAAGATCCGCGCTTTTTTTTTGCAGGAGCCTGGCGCGCGGACTTCGATCAAATCTGCCGCGAGCGTTGAGGGCCCCGCCGCGACCGGCAGGCCCCTGTGCAAATGTCCCCCGGCGTCGGCCTGCGGCCGCCCCCTCCTCCTTTAATTTGCCAGGGACCTACCGGCCGCAACGGGGCAAGGCTTCCGGCACGCGCAGGCAAAGCCGGAGCCAGGTGCAACGCCGGTGGATCGAGTGCCGGGGCATACCCTTGGAGGCGAATTAAAGGAGGAGGTGTCGGCCGCAGGCCGACGCCGGGGGACATTCGCCGGAAAGGGTATGCCGCCCCGGCGCTCGATTCACCGGCAGCCGCTGTAGATCCCCCGCCAGCCCTTGCCCCACGGGCCTCCAGCATGCCCCCGGTCACGACGTCATCAAGCTGTAACAAAAACATCATTTCATAGCAGCGTCAGCCGGCAAGACCGGCCCCCTATCCCGCTACGGAGTGACGCATGAAACTGCATACGGCCGGCTTCGCCGCCCTTTCCCTGGCCATCGCGCTGGGCCTGTCCGCCTGCAAGCCGGCCGCCGAAGGCCAGGCAAACGCCCCGGCAGAAGGCGCCCCCGCCGCTGCTCCGGCCGCCGGCGACAAGCTGACCGCCGAAATTTCCGGCGCCGGCGCCTCCTTCATCTTCCCGCTGGTCTCCAAGTGGTCGGCCGACTACAACGCCGCCAGCGGCGCCAAGGTCAACTACCAGTCGATCGGTTCGGGCGGCGGTATCGCCCAGATCAAGGCCGGCACGGTCGACTTCGGTTCTTCCGACAAGCCGCTGTCCAGCGAAGAGCTGGCCCAGGCCGGCCTGGGCCAGTTCCCGTCCGCCATCGGCGGCGTGGTCCCGGTGGTCAACATCGACGGCCTGGAAGCCGGCAAGCTGCGGCTGAGCGGCCCGCTGCTGGCCGATATCTTCCTGGGCAAGGTCAAGACCTGGAACGACCCGGCCATCGTGGCCGCCAACCCGGGCGTGAAGCTGCCGGACGGCAAGATCACCCTGGTCCACCGTTCGGATGGCTCGGGCACCACCTTCAACTTCTCCAACTACCTGTCCAAGGTCAGCCCGGACTGGAAGAGCAAGGTCGGCGAAGGCACCTCGGTGCAGTGGCCGGACGGCGTGGGTGGCAAGGGCAATGAAGGCGTGGCTTCGTACGTGAAGCAGATCAAGGGGTCGATCGGCTACGTCGAACTGGCCTACGCGCTGCAGAACGGCATGCCGTACGCCTCGATGCAGAACGCAGCCGGCAACTGGGTGCAGCCGACCGCGGAAACCTTCGGTGCCGCCGCAGCCAGCGCCGACTGGGCCAGCGCCAAGGACTTCAACCTGGTCATCACCAACGCCCAGGGCGACCAGGCGTGGCCGATCACCGCCACCAATTTCATGCTGATGCACAAGCAGCCCAAGGATGCCGAGCGCAGCAAGGACACCCTGGCGTTCTTCAAGTGGGCCTTCGAGAACGGCCAGGCCCAGGCCAATGAACTGCACTACGTGCCGCTGCCGGCGGAACTGGTGAAGCAGATCGAAGGCTACTGGACCGCTGAATTCAAATGATGCAACCCAGGCCCGCGCGCTGCGCGGGCCTGCCCCCTACCTAACGGGCCCCAGCCTTACCCATGAATGCCATCGCCCAGCCTGTTCCCGCACCGTCCACCCGCGACCTGCGTGACGCCCGCAATGACAAACTGTTCCGGTGGGTGCTGATCGCCACCGTCGTCCTGGTCCTGGTCGCCCTGGCCTGCGCCGCGCTCTCGATGCTGTGGGGCGGCCGCCATGCCCTGCAGGAGCAGGGCCTGAGCTTCTTCTATTCCTCCGACTGGAATCCGGTGGAGAACAAGTTCGGTGCGCTGGCACCGATCTACGGCACGTTGGTCACCGCCCTGATCGCGATGCTGATCGCGGTGCCGGTGAGCTTCGGCATCGCCTTCTTCCTCACCGAAGTGGCCCCGCGCTGGATGCGCGGCCCGGTCGGTACCGCCATCGAACTGCTGGCCGGCATCCCCTCGATCATCTACGGCATGTGGGGCCTGTTCGTGCTGGTCCCGGTGATGACCGAGTACGTCACCCCTACCCTCAATGAAACCCTCGGCGAATGGCCGATCATCGGCCCGCTGTTCCAGGGCCCGCCGCTGGGCATCGGCGTGCTGACCGCCGGCTTCGTGCTGGCGATCATGGTCATTCCGTTCATCTCCTCGGTGATGCGCGAAGTGTTCCTGACCGTGCCGACCCGCCTGAAGGAATCGGCCTACGCGCTGGGCTCCACCAAGTGGGAAGTAAGCTGGGACATCGTGCTGCCCTACACCCGCTCGGCCGTGATCGGCGGCATCTTCCTCGGCCTGGGCCGTGCGCTGGGTGAAACCATGGCCGTGGCCTTCGTGATCGGCAACAGCGTGCGCCTGTCGCCCTCGCTGCTGGAACCGGGCACCACCATCGCCGCGCTGATCGCCAATGACTTCGGCGAGGCCACCGAGACCTACCGCTCGGCGCTGCTGCTGCTCGGCTTCGTGCTGTTCATCGTAACGTTCGTGGTGCTGGCAATCGCCCGCCTGATGCTGATGCGCCTGTCCCGCAAGGAGGGCAACTGATGAGCACCGCCGTCGCCAACAACCCGCAGCCGCTGTACCTGCGCCGCCGCATCGTCAACATCGTCGCGCTGCTGCTGTCCTGCCTGACCGCGCTGTTCGGCCTGTTCTTCCTGGGCTGGATCCTGTTCACCCTGGCCTCCAAGGGACTGGCCGGGATCAACCTGGACCTGTTCACCAAGATGACGCCGCCGCCCATGCAGGAAGGCGGCCTGGCCAATGCCTTCTTCGGCAGCGCGGTGATGTGCGCGCTGGCGATCGCCATCGGCACGCCGCTGGGCGTGCTGGCCGGCACCTGGCTGGCCGAGTACGGCAACTTCCGCAAGGCCGGCACGGTGGTGCGTTTCGTCAACGACATCCTGCTGTCGGCACCGTCCATCGTGCTGGGCCTGTTCGTGTACACCCTGTACGTGATGCAGACCGGTGGCCAGTTCTCGGCCTTCGCCGGCGCGCTGTCGCTGTCCTTCATCGTGCTGCCGGTGGTGGTACGCACCACCGATGAAATGCTGCGCCTGGTGCCCTCGCAGATGCGCGAAGCGGCCCTCTCGCTGGGCATCCCGCAGTGGAAGGTCACCGTGCAGGTGCTGTACCGCAGCGCCGCCGCCGGCATCGTCACCGGCATCCTGCTCGCCCTGGCACGCATCTCCGGCGAAACCGCGCCGCTGCTGTTCACCGCCTTCGGCAACCAGTACTGGAACAGCAACGTGTTCCAGCCGATGGCGAGCGTGCCGGTGGTGATGAACCAGTTCGCCGGCAGCCCGTACGAATCCTGGCAGACGCTGGCCTGGGCAGGCGCCCTGGTGCTGACCCTGTTCGTGCTGCTGGTAAGCCTTTCGGCACGCGGCATCCTGCTGCGCAACCGTATCTCCCATGACTGACCTTTCCGCGGACACCGCCATGAACGACCTCACCAATGCCGTGCCGATGCAGCGCATCGCGGTGCCGGCCTCGCATGAATCGCTGGGCAACCCGGCGCCGATCAAGCTGGCCGCCCGTGGCCTGGATTTCTACTACGACAAGTTCCATGCACTGAAGAACATCAGCCTGGAAGTGCCCGAGAAGCGCGTCACCGCGCTGATCGGTCCCTCCGGCTGCGGCAAGTCCACCCTGCTGCGCATCTTCAACCGCATCTACGCGTTGTACCCGAAGCTGGAAGCGCGCGGCGAAGTGCTGCTGGATGGTGAGAACATCCTCTCGCCCAAGTACCCGATGAACCGCCTGCGCAGCAAGGTCGGCATGGTGTTCCAGAAGCCGGTGCCGTTCCCGATGACCATCTTCGAGAACGTCGCCTACGGCATCCGCCACCACGAAAAGCTGTCCAAGGCGGACATGAACGACCGCGTCGAACATGCGCTGCGCCAAGGTGCGCTGTGGGACGAAGTGAAGGACAAGCTCGGCCAGAGCGCGCTGGGCCTGTCCGGTGGCCAGCAGCAGCGCCTGTGCATCGCCCGTGCCGTGGCCCTGCGCCCGGACGTGCTGCTGCTCGACGAGCCAACCTCGGCGCTGGACCCGATCTCCACCAGCCGCATCGAGCAGCTGGTGGAAGAGCTCAAGCACGACTACACCATCGTGATCGTGACCCACAACATGCAGCAGGCCGCGCGCGTGTCCGACTACACCGCCTTCATGTACCTGGGCGACCTGATCGAACACGACCGCACCGAAGTGATCTTCTCGCAGCCGAACAAGCAGCAGACCGAGGATTACATCACCGGGCGGTTCGGCTGAGCCAGGCCGCTTGCGCGACGATGCCACCAACCAGACAATCGAGCACATCACAATGAACATTCCGAACGACCACATCGTCAAGAGCTACGACGAAGAACAGCAGCGGCTGGTGGCCGAAATCGTGCGCATGGGCGAAATGTCCGTAGCGCAGCTGGAAGCGGCGCTGGACGTGATCGAGCGCCGCGACGACAACGCTGCCCAGCGCATCATCGCCAACGATGAGGCGATCGACAGCCTGGAGCAGCAGATCAGCCATGACGTGATGCGCCTGGCGCTGCGCGGCCCGATGGCGCGCGACCTGCGCGAGATCCTGGCCGGCCTGCGCATCCCGGCCGACATCGAGCGGATCGGCGACTATGCGGCCAACGTCGCCAAGCGCTCGATCGCGCTGAGCAAAGTGCCGCCGCTGCCGCAGATCCAGGGCCTGCGGTCGCTGGGCCGGCTGGCCGCCCAGCAGGTGCGGCGTGCCATCGAGGCCTACCGCGACAACGACGCCGCCGCCGCGCTGGCGCTGCGCGAGGACGATGCCCGGCTGGACGCGCAGTACACCGCGCTGTTCCGCGAGCTGCTGACCTACATGATGGAAGACCCGCGCAACATCACCCCGTGCACCCACCTGCTGTTCATGGCCAAGAACCTGGAACGGGTGGGCGACCACGCCACCAACATCGCCGAGAACGTGTGGTTCCTGGTGCACGGCGAGCAGGCGCTGCCGCCGCGCGAGAAGCGCGACGAGACCAGTACCGAGCGCCTGTAAGCACGCGCCGGCGCGTGTTACACGCCGATACAGGCCGATACTGCGTATCGGCCTTTTTTAATTGCCTATTCAGCTGAAAAATCCCACTCTGGACCTGCGTTCCACCCACCGCTCCAGAGGGCCTGCACCATGAAACGTTTCCTCGCCGCTACGCTGTCGCTGACCCTGCTTGCCGCGACCGGTTCCGCCTTCGCCGCCCCGCCCCACCATGACGACCGCGACAACCGCGACCGCCATGACCAGCGCGATGACCGCAACCATGGCCCGTCGCGCGGGCACGACCGCCACGATCCGCCGCGCCGTGGCGGCCACCTGGACAAGGATCATCGTGGCGCGTACGTAAGCGACTACAAGCGCCACGGCCTGCATGCGCCCAAGCGCGGCCAGCAGTGGCGCAAGGTAGATGACCGCTACGTGCTGATCGCGGTCGCCACCGGCCTGATCGCCGACGTGGTGCTCAACGGCCGTTGATTCACTGGCGACAGCCCAGTCCACGCGACGCGCCGGGTCCTCCCGGCGCGTCTGCGTTTGCGGCCGGGTCATCGCCGTCCCGGAGTGTCGCGAACATCCGGTAATGTCGCGAACGCACCATTGGTACTGAATCGCCCCTGTCTCAGACCGGCGACCCGCGCATCCTTGCGACCCCGCGCACGCTCTTATCCTGTGCCACGTTGAACAGGATCCGCCGACCGCATGCACCGCCTCTGCCCGCACGAACTTGCCGCCGCCCATCGCGGCGACCGCGCCGCGCTGGACCGCGTCCTGCGCCATTCACGCCAGCACCTGCGCCGCTATGCCGAGTACCACTGCGTCATCAATGATGTCGAGGATGCGGTGCAGGAAAGCCTGATCACCGTTTCACGACGGTTGTGCGACCTGCGCCTGGTCGAGTGTTTCACCTCGTGGGCGTTCCGCATCGTCAAGCGCGAGTGCAACCGGCTCAAGCGTGCGCGCTGCCAGTGGCGGCACGAAGAACTGCGCGAGGAGATCCTGCCGCCGGCCCAGCGCGACAACCTGGACCTGCGCCGCGATTGCGCCGCTGCGCTCGAATCGCTGCCCGCCCATTACCGCGAAGTGATCCTGCTGCGCGACCTGGAGGGGTTGTCGATCGCCGAACTGGCCGCACGGTTGGCCACTACCCCCGAAACCATCAAGGCCCGGCTGCACCGCGCCCGCGTCATGGCCCGCGAGTACCTGGCCTGATGTTCCCCGCGTGCCGGCAATCCGGCATGCTTCCCCGGCAACACCCCTGCCCATGAAAGGGCATTACAAGGAGCTTTGCGCATGACCCTCTCCACCAAACACGCTTCCCTGCTGGCCTGTGCCGCGCTTGCCGGCGGCCTCGGCCTGGCCGGGACCGCCTCGGCCCTGTCGATGACCGACCTGGCCCAGGGCTACGCCCTGGCTGCCCAGGCCGCGCCCAAAGCCGATTCCAAGACGGCCGAAGGCAAATGCGGCGAAGGCAAGTGCGGTGCCGCCAAGGCCACCTCGCATGCTGCCGACAAGAAGCCCGCAGAGGGCAAGTGTGGCGAAGGCAAGTGTGGCGCCGACAAGAGCAAGGCCAAGCCTGCGCCTGCCGCCAAGAAGACCGCCGAAGGCAAGTGCGGCGAAGGCAAGTGCGGTGCCGGGCACTGATCCGCGCACCCGCGTGAGCCCTGCACACCCACTGCCGTTGCCTGCAACGGCGGTGGGACTGGGGCTGCGCCGCGCCCTGCTCGATGACCTGGAACAGGCACCGCCGGGCGATTTCGATTTCCTCGAGTGCGCGCCGGAGAACTGGATCGGGCTGGGCGGCGTGATGGGCGAGCGCCTGCGCGGGCTCAGCGCGCGCCATCCCCTGACCTGCCATGGACTGTCACTGTCGCTGGGCGGGAGCGCGCCGCTGGACGTGGGGTTCATCGACCAGGTCGGGCGTTTCCTGGACGCACACGGTGTGCGCCTCTACAGCGAACACCTGAGCTACTGCAGCGACGACGGCCACCTGTACGACCTGCTGCCGCTGCCGTTCACCGACGAAGCCATCCGCCACACCGCGGCCCGCATCGCGCAGGTGCAGGACCGGCTGGGCCGGCGCATCGCAGTGGAGAATGTATCCACCTACCTCACCCCGCATGCGGCGATGAGCGAACTGGCATTCACCACGGCGGTGCTGCAGGAAGCGGACTGCGACCTGCTGCTGGACGTCAACAATGTCTACGTCAACGCCATCAACCATCGCTTCGACCCGGTCGCGTACATCGACGGCCTGCCTGCCGAACGCATCGTCTGCCTGCATGTGGCCGGGCACTTCGATGAAGCCGATGACCTGAAGATCGACACCCATGGCAGCCCCGTGGTGGGGCCGGTGTGGGCGCTGCTGGAACATGCCTGCGCCCGGTTCGGCCCGCGCCCTGGCCTGCTCGAGCGCGACTTCAACCTGCCGCCGTATGCCGGACTGCAGGCGGAGCTGCGGCAGATGCGCCGCATCCTGGATGCGGCGGCATGAGCGACCTGTTGCGTGACCAGCAGTTCGCCCTGACCCGCCACCTGCGCGATCCGGCGCATGAACCGTCGCCTCCCGACCTGGAGCGGCGGCGGTTGCAGATCTACCGCGATCTGCTGTTCAACAACCTGCAGGCGCTGCTGGGCAGCAGTTTCCCGGTACTGCTGCAGATGCTGGACGGTGCGGAATGGCAGGCGCTGTGCCGGCGCTACTTCATCGAGCACCGCTGCGCCTCGCCGTTGTTCACCGAGGTCGCTGCCGAGTTCGTGCAGTGGCTGCAGCGGCAGGACACGCTGCCGCGTCCGTACCTGGCCGAGCTGGCGCATTACGAATGGGTGGAACTGGCCTTGCAGTCGCAGGATGCGCTGCCGCTCGAACCGCCTCGTCCGGATATCGATGCCTGGCGCTGCCTGCTGCAGCGTTCCCCGTTGGCATGGCCTTTGGCGTACCAGTGGCCGGTGCAGCAGATCGGGGCAGCTTTCCAGCCGGTGGACCCGCCGCCCGAACCGACCTTCCTGCTGGCACGCCGGCTGGCCGATGGCCGCATCGTGTTTTCGCAGCTCAGCCCGTTGGCGTGGCAGCTGCTGATCCAGATGGAGGCCCCCGGACACCGCAGCGGCGCCGCGCACCTTGCGCAGCTGGCCGAGGCGAATGGACTGGACCCTGCCGGGCTGGAACGGGCCGGACGTGCCCTGTTGGCGCAGTTGCTCGCGACCGGTGTGATCGGTCCTGCCCGGTCCCCAACCCACGGCTGAACGATGCCGCCGGCGCCCGCATCGTTCATCGCGCGCCGGCCCTCTTCAAGGGACCTCCACTTACCGGGCTGTCCCCATGCATTTCCCCCGCTGCCTTGCTTCCACCCTGCGCCCCCGTCTTGATGGACTCGGCGCCTGGCTTGCGCCACTGGGACTGCGCGTGCTGCTGGCCTGGGAATATCTGGAATCCGGGCTGGAGAAATGGCGCGGGGTGAACTGGTTCGACAACGTGCAATCGCACTTTCCATTGCCACTGCGCTGGTTGCCGGCCGAGTTCAATTGGCAGGCGGCGACGTGGATCGAACTCATCGGCGGCATCTGCCTGCTGCTGGGCGTGGCCACCCGGGCCACCGCCGCGCTGCTGATCGGGCTCACGGTCGTGGCAACCGCCGCCGTCCATTGGCCTGCGCAGTGGGACTCACTGGCCACGCTGGCGCAGGGCTATGCGATCAGCGACCAGGGCCAGGGCAACTTCAAGCTGCCGCTGTTGTTCATCGCCATGCTGCTGCCGCTGCTGTTGCAGGGCGCCGGGCGGCTGAGCGTGGATGGCTGGATGCGCCGGGATCCGCGCGGCCGGGCCGACGCGCTGGCCTGGGGCGGATTGGCGCTGGCCGCCGCCTGGCCGCTGGGGTGGCTGCTGCCCGGTTCGGCCCTGGTGTTGGCCACAGCTGGCACCGCCTTGCTTGGCGTGGCGGTCTGGCACCGCCGCCATGGGACGGTCAGGCCGCTCTGCTAAACTCGCTGCATGACTCAAGACCCCACCCAGACCACCGGCGCGCCGGTGGCCGCTGAAGACATGCCCTCTGCCGCCCAGCGCATGATGGCGACCCGCTTCCGTGGCTTCCTCCCGGTGGTGGTGGATGTGGAAACCGGCGGCTTCGACAGCCAGCGCCATGCGCTGCTGGAGATCGCCGCGGTGCCGATCGAGATGGACGACAACGGCCTGCTCTATCCCGGACAGACCGCCAGCGCCCACGTGGTGCCGGCCGAAGGGCTGGACATCGATCCGAAGTCGTTGGAGATCACTGGCATCATCCTCGACCATCCGTTCCGGCTGGCCAAGGCGGAAAAGGACGCGCTGGACCACATCTTCGCGCCGGTGCGGGCGGCGGTGAAGAAGTACGGCTGCCAGCGCGCCATCCTGGTCGGCCACAACGCGCACTTCGACCTGGGCTTCATCAATGCGGCGGTGAACCGGGTCGGGCACAAGCGCAACCCGTTCCACCCCTTCAGCGTGTTCGACACGGTGACCATGGCCGGCATCGCCTATGGCCAGACCGTGCTGGCACGGGCGGCCACGGCTGCCGGTCTTGGGTGGGATGCGGAAGAAGCGCATAGCGCGGTGTATGACACCGAGCAGACCGCCAAGCTGTTCTGCAAGATCGCCAACGCCTGGCCGCGCCCCTGATCAGCCGATCGCGGTGCGGTCGCGGCCTTCGCTCTTGGCACGGTACAGCGCGCGGTCGGCGCGCTGGTAGAGCAGCATCGGGGTGCGGTCCCCGGCCTCCAGTTCGACCAGCCCGGCGCTGAAGGTCACCTGCAGGCCCGGCACGCCGGCCCAGTCCGGATGATCATGGAACAGCCCGCGCAGGCGTGCGCAGACCTGTGCCGCTTCGGCCAGGCGGGTGTCGTTGAGCAGCAGCGTGAATTCCTCACCGCCGGTGCGCGCGGGCATGTCCGAATCACGGCAGGCCGACGCGATCACCCGCGCCACTTCGGTCAGCACCACGTCGCCCACGCTGTGGCTGTGCTGGTCGTTCACTTCCTTGAAGTGGTCGATGTCCAGCACCACCAGGCACAGCGGGTGGCCGCTGCGTTGCGAGCGGGCGAAGTCGCGCGCCAGCGCTTCGTCGAACGCGCGGCGGTTGGGCAGCCCGGTCAGCGCATCCTCGCGCGCCTGCCGCTCGAACTGTTCGGCCTGCACTGCCAAACGCGCGGCCAGCTGGGTCTTCTCTTCGTTCAACGCCTGCAGGCTGGCGGTCTGCGCCTTGAGGTCGCGGGTGGCGGCATCGACCTTGCGTGCCAGGCGTACGTTGCTGGCCTTGTAGCGCTTGATCAGGTAGCGGTACAACGCCACCAGCCCGGCCAGCAGCAGCAGGCCGCAGATGAACTGCACGCTGCGCCGCTGCCACAGGAACGGTTCCACCGTGAACGACCACACCGCCTCGCTGTCGCCCCAGGCGCCGCCCGGGTGGGCCGCAGACACGTGCAGGGTGTAATCGCCCGGCGGCAGGCCGATGAATTCCACGCTGCGCTGCTGGCCGCGTTCGATCCACGCGCTGTCCAGGCCTTCCAGCCGGGTGCGGTAGCGGATGCGTTCGGACATGAGATAGCTCAGGCCCACGTAGCTGATGCTGAGCCGGCGCCCGCCGGGCAGCGTGTTGTGGTTGGCGCCCTGCCAGTGCAGCGGCACGCCATCGACCAGCACCGTCTCGATCGCCGCCGGCGGTGCCAGCCGTTCGCGGAAGCGCTGCAGGCGCAGCGGGTCCACCGTGCTGAGGCCGCCGGCGGTAACCACCCAGAACGTGCCGTCCTGGCGCAGGATCGCCGAGGGGCCGGAACTGCCGTTGGCCTGCGAATTGGCCATGCCGTCGATCTCGTTGTAATGCTCGACCTCGATCCGCCGCGTGCGCCCGTCGGCCACGTCGTTGAGCATGGCCATGTCGGTGCGCAGCACGCCACGGTTGCTGCTGATCCAGACGTTGCCGACCCGGTCCGGTACCAGCTGGAACACGGTATCGACCGGCATGCCCTGCTCCAGCCCCACCCGTGACAGGGTGCCGTCCTGGTAGCGGTACAGGCCGCGGTCGCTGCTGATCCACATCGCATCGCCGATCTGCTGGAAACCGAACACACTGCGACCGCCGCCCAGCGGAGCCAGGTCGATGCGCTGCACCTGGTCGCCGCGCAGCACGCTGATGCCTTCGATGGTGCCCACCCACAGATCGCCTTCGGCATCGTGGGCCAGCGCGGTGACCAGGCCGGTGGGCATGCCCGGCACGGTCGGCACGGTTACCCCGTTGGCATCGAGCCGGGCGACGCCCTTCTGGGTACCGGCCCATACAGCGCCTTCGCGATCCACGCTCATCGCGCGGATGTTGCCGCCGAGCAGGCCGTCGTCGGCACCGTAGCTGCGCAGCATGCGGCCCTGCCCGTCCAGGTGCAGGATGCCGTCTCCAAACGTCCCCACCCACAACCCGCCTGCATGGTCCTGGGCCAGGCTCAGCACGGACGGCGTCTTGCCGCCGCGGTTGCGCAGCGGCACCGGATGGAGCACGCCCTGTGCGTCGCGCCGGTCCAGGCCACTGGCACTGCCCACCCACAGCTGGCGGTCACGGTCTTCCAGCACGGTGCGCACGTAATCGCCGCTGAGCCCGTCACGCTCGGTGAAACTGCTGAACAGCGTTTCGCGCAACCGGTACAGGCCGCCGTTGGCACCGACCCAGATGCTGCCTTCGGCGTCTTCGCGCAGGCTCACCACCCTGCCCCCGGGCAGTGAAAGCCCGGCCGGCAGGCGCTCCACTCCGTGCCGCGACAGGCGCAGCAGCCCCTGGTTTTCGGTCCCCAGCCACAGGTCGCCGTGGCGGTCCTGCAGCATCGAGGTGATGTGCATGCCCGGGGCCAGGCGGTGCTGCAATTGCGGCATGCCATCGAGCATGCGGTAGATGCGCTCGCCAGCCACGATCCACAGCACGCCGTCGGGTGCGCGGTAGGGCCACACCAGGCCGTGGCCGAGGCCGTAGCTCTCCGGTGCGCGGCGCAGCACGCCGTCGGTGCCGCGCACCACCAGGCCGTCCAGCGTGCCCACCCAGACCCGGTCCTGCGCATCCACCACCAGCTTGGTGAAGCTCATGGCCATCGGCACGTCGGCCGGCGGCTTCTGGTAGTCGAAGTGGCCGTCGCGGGTCAGGCTGCCGATGCCATTGCCCTCATACAGCAGCCAGAGCCGGCCATGGCTGTCCATCTGCATGGCCTGGATCAGCACCTGCGGGGCCGGCGGCTGGTGTGCGAACACCTGCCAGCGGCCGTCGGCGCTGCGCCGGGTGACGTTGCCGCGCGAATCGCTGATCCACAGCCCGCCCTCGCGGTCGACGAACAGCGCGCCCACCCCGTTGTCGCGCAGGCCCGGCCGGGTGCTGCGGTCGAACACGGTGAAGTCCAGCCCGTTGTAGCGCACCAGGCCTTCCCAGGTGGCGAACCACAGGTGGCCCTCCGGCGTCTGCGCGATGTCACGCAGCGAGTTGTGCGGCAGGCCGTTGCGCGAGGTCCAGACATCGATGGCGTAGTCGCGCAGCGGCGGGGGGCCATCCTGCGCGGCCGATGTGGCCGGTACCCCGAACAACAGGCACAGCAACACCAGCGCCAGGCACAGGCGCTGCACGGTCACTACTGCATGTACCGGCCGCCACCGGTTCCCGCCTCCCCCTTGGCTCATCCGTCAGGATCCGCCGGGGGCGCGGGAAGGGCACGGCGCGGACAGCGCGGCGCCGGGGTGGAAACCAGCCAGATCGGGCGCACTCATGCGGCGAATACGGGCGGGGGTTGCCCATAGTAGGCAAAACCGCGCCCGTTTGCCTCCTGTGCGATCAGCCGGCGCGGGGTGCCGGCGGGCGCGGTGGCGCCGGCCAGTGCACGACGGCCTCCAGCCCGCCCTGCGGATGGTTGCGCAGGTGCAGGGTGGCGCCGTCCTTCTCGGCCAGCGCGCGGGCGATGGTCAGCCCCAGCCCGGCCCCGCCCGTCGCCCGCGAGCGCGAGGTTTCCAGGCGCACGAACGGGTCGAACACGGTTTCCAGGTCGTCCTCGGCCAGGCCCGGACCGCTGTCGCGCACCCGTACCCGCACCCCGTCCGCGCCCTGCTCGACCCGCACCTGGGCCGTGCCGCCGTAGCCCAGCGCGTTGTCCATCAGGTTGGAGAACAACCGGTGCATGGCCAGCGGGCGCAGCATCAGCACCGCGCCACTGCCCTGCTCGAAACGGGCGTCGGCGCCGGCCTCGACCGCGTCCTCGACAAGGCTTTCCAGCAGCGAATCCAGGTCCAGCGCGGCGCGTGGCTCGGCGCTCTCGGCGCTGCGGGCCAGTTCCAGGCCCTCGCGGATCAGCGCCTGCATCGCGCCCAGGTCGCCGATCAGGCGCTCGCGCAGGGCTTCGTCGGTTACGTTTTCCAGCCGCAGCCGCAGGCGGGTCACCGGGGTCTGCAGGTCATGGGTGATCGCCGCCAGCATCTGGGTGCGCTCGCCCAGCGTGCGCTGCAGGCGCTTCTGCATGGCGTTGAAGGCTTCGGCGGCGCGGCGTACTTCCAGCGGCCCGGTCACCGGCAATGGCGCACGCTGCAGGTCGTCGCCCAGCTCGGCCGCGGCCGAGGCCAGCCGCTGCAGCGGGGCGCTGGCGATGCGCGCAACCACGTAGGCCAGCACGCCGATCGCCAGCACCAGCAGGGTCAGGAACAGCGGGTCCACCGCGAGGATGCCGTTGTGGGCGATGGCAGGCGATTCCAGCGCCAGCGACAGCACCGTGCCGTCGCTGAGCGGGACCTGCACCGCGCGGCACTTGGGCGGGATGAAGGCCGGGTCGCGTTCGTGCGGCGGCCGGCGCCGCTGCTGCTGCGGAGGGGGCGGCAACAGTTCCTGCGCCTTGGGCAGGCACGAACGGAACGAGGTGAAATGCACGGTGGCATGCGCCACCGGGCCCGGGCGGTCGTCGAGGATGCCCATCAACGCCGCATCCTCGCGCCCCAGCCGCGCCCCTTCGGGCAGGCTGCGCACTGCCGGCCCACCCACCGTCAGCAGCCGGTCGCGCAGTTCCGGGTCGCCGTCGAGCATGTTGACGAAGCCCTGCAGCCGATCGGCGATGCGGTTGAGGTTCTGCCGCTCGAATTCCTGCTGCCGCTTGGCACTGGCCAGCATGGTGGCACCGACGGCCGCCACGCTCATGCCCAGCAGCAGGATCACGAACAGCCGACCGACCATCGAGGCGAAGAAGCGGCGCAGGCGCATCATTCCAGCGTGACCGCCGTGGCCAGCACATAGCCTTCATTGCGCACGGTCTTGATCAGGCCGTCGCTGCCACCGTCATCGGCCAGCTTGTTGCGCAGCCGGCTGACCTGCAGGTCGATCGCACGGTCCTGCGATTCGTAGCTGCGCCCGCTGCTCAGCGATACCAGCTGCTCACGCGAGAGCACCTTGTTGGCATGCCCGACGAACACCCGCAGCAGCCGGAACTCGGCACCGGACAGCACCACCACGCGCCCGTCCGGGTCGACCAGATGGCGGTGCTCCAGGTCGAAGATCCAGTGCGAGAAGCGCGCGCGGCGGATCGCCAATGGTTCCAGGTTGGCCGGCAGCGCTTCGGTCCGGCGCAGCACGTTGCGGATGCGCGCGAGCAGTTCGCGCGGTTCGAACGGCTTGCCCAGGTAATCGTCTGCGCCCATTTCCAGGCCGAGCACGCGGTCGATCGGCTCACTGCGTGCGGTGAGCATGATCACCGGCGTGGTCGAGCGCGCGCGCAGGTCGCGGCACAGGGTCAGGCCATCCTCGCGCGGCAGGTTGAGGTCGAGCACGATCAGGTCCACGTGCTCCCGTTCCAGCACCTGGCGCATGCCCTGGCCATCGCTGGCGGTGCTGACCTGGTAGCCGGCACGACCGAGCTGTTCGGCCAGCAGCTGGCGGATGTCGTTGTCGTCATCGACGATCAGCAGGCGTTGCATCGTAGTGGTGTTCTCCATGCGGCGATGATCCCCTGTCGGGAGCTGAACCGCATCCTCTGGTTTGCGTATGCATGTTTCAAGGCATGCACACGATACAGAAGGACACGTCGGACCGGGGCGTGGTTACGTGCTGTTACATGCCGTGCGTTGAGCCCTCCACAGGCGCTCTTCACAATGCTGACAACGCCGCACGCCGGCCTGTCGAGTTGACGATCATCGTGAAGTCCCGCCTGCCTACCACCCGTCGCGGCCGCGTGCTGCTGTTGATTGCCCTGGCCCTGCTGGTGTGCGGCATTGTCGCATGGACCCTGCGCAAGCCGGGCGCCCCCACCCTGGCCACCAGCCCGGTGACCCGTGGCGACCTGGAACAGACCGTGGAAGCCACCGGCGTGATCGATGCCTACAAGCTGGTCAGCGTGGGTGCGCAGGCCTCGGGCCAGATCAAATCGCTGAAGGTGCAGCTGGGCGATACCGTCAGGCAGGGCGACCTGATCGCCGAGATCGACGCCACCACCCAGCGCAACGCCGTGCTCAACGCGCAGGCATCGCTGGACCAGGTCACCGCCCAGCGCGCGGTGCAGCAGGCCACCCTGCGCCAGGCCGAACTGGAATTCGCGCGCCAGCAGGAAATGCTGGCGGCCGAAGCCACCTCGCGTGCGGAGTTCGACAGCGCCGAGGCCGCGCTCAAGACCGCCCGTGCGCAGGTCAAGGCCTATGATGCGCAGATCCAGGGCCGCCAGACCGAGCTGGGCACCGCCAATGCCAACCTCGCCTACACCCGCATCACCGCGCCGATGGACGGCACCGTGGTCGCGGTGGTGGCCGAAGAAGGCCGCACCGTGAATGCCAACCAGACCGCACCGACCATCGTGATGCTGGCGCGGCTGGACCTGGTGACGGTCAATGCCGAGGTCTCCGAAGCGGACGTGGTCAAGATCAAGGCCGGCATGCCGGTGTACTTCACCACGCTGGGCGACCCGGATCGCAAGTACCACGCCACCCTGCGCCAGATCAATCCGGCGCCGTCGTCGATCGCCAGCGACAGTTCCAGCAGTTCCAGTTCGTCCAGTTCCAGCTCCAGTACGGCGGTGTATTACAACGCCCTGTTCGACGTGGAGAACCCGGACGGCACGCTGCGTATCGACATGACCGCGCAGGTGTCGGTGATGCTCAAGCAGGCCAAGGGCGTGCTGATCATTCCGTCGGTGGCGCTGGGGCCGAAATCGCGCGATGGCCAATACGTGGTGCGCGTGGCCGATGCCGATGGCATGCCGCAGCCGCGCAAGGTCAGGATCGGCATCAACACCGGTTCCAGCGTGGAGGTGCTGTCTGGGCTGAAGGAAGGCGAGAAGGTCGTGGTCGGCGAAGGCAGTGCCACCCCGGCCGCGTCCGGCAGCGGCAACCGCGGTGGCGCGCAGATGCGCATGGGTGGCCCGGGCATGGGGCCGCGTCGATGAAGACCGCTCCCACGGGCGCGCCGCTGCTGCGGCTGCGCGACCTGCGTCGCGAATTCCCGGCCGGCGACGAGACCATCGCCGTACTGCGCGACGTCAACCTGGACATCGCCGCCGGCGAAATGGTGGCCATCGTCGGCCAGTCCGGCTCGGGCAAGTCGACGCTGATGAACATCCTCGGCTGCCTGGACCGCCCCACTCGCGGCAGCTACCAGGTGGCCGGCCGTGAGACCGGCAGCATGCTGCCGGACGAGCTGGCCGAATTGCGCCGCGAACATTTCGGCTTCATCTTCCAGCGCTACCACCTGCTCGGCGACCTCGACGCGCGCGGCAACGTGGAAGTGCCGTCGGTGTATGCCGGCAGCCCGGCGCCGGTGCGCAGCGCGCGCGCCGAACAGCTGCTGCAGCGGCTGGGCCTGGGCGACCGCATGCGGCACAAGCCGGGCCAGCTGTCCGGTGGCCAGCAGCAGCGCGTGTCGATCGCACGGGCGCTGATGAACGGTGGCGAGGTGATCCTGGCCGACGAGCCGACCGGCGCGCTCGACACGAAATCCGGTGAGGAAGTGATGGGCATCCTTGGCGAGCTGCATGCCGAAGGCCACACCATCATCATCGTCACCCACGACATGTCGGTGGCCGAGCACGCCCAGCGCATCATCGAGATCCGCGACGGCGAGATCATCGCCGACCGCGTCAACCCCAAGGCACCCAGCTACCGTGCACAGCGCACGCCGACCGTGGCCGCCACCAAGGGCCACAGCTGGCGCGCCGCGCGCGATCGCTTCACCGAAGCGTTCCGGATGGCGCTGCTGGCAATGAACGCGCACCGCCTGCGCACCTTCCTGACCATGCTCGGCATCATCATCGGCATCGCCTCGGTGGTATCGGTGGTGGCGATGGGCAACGGCTCGCAGCAGCAGATCCTGCAGAACATCAGCGCGCTGGGCACCAACACCATCGACGTCTACCCCGGGCGCGGCTTCGGCGACATGCGCTCGGCAAGAGTGCAGACACTAAAGGCCAGCGATGCCGATGCGCTGTCGCGGCAGAGCTACATCGACAGCGTCACCCCCAGCGTGTCCTCTTCGGTCACCGCGCGCTACCGGAACCAGTCGGCCACCGCACAGGTCAGCGGCGTGGGGGAGCAGTTCTTCCGGGTCAAGGGCGTGACCCTGAGCGCAGGCAGCTTCTTCGACGCCGATGCGGTGAAGGGGCTGGCGCAGGTGGCCGTGATCGATGAGAACACCCGCACCCAGTTCTTCCCCAATGGCGCCGACCCGGTCGGCCAGGTGATCCTGCTGGGCAACGTGCCGGTGCGCGTGATCGGCGTGGCCCAGCGCCAGAGCATGGGCTTTGGCAGCAGCACCAGCCTGTCGATCTGGGTGCCCTACACCACGGTGATGTCGCGCATGCTCGGCCAGAGCCATGTCTCCAGCATCACCGTGCGGGTGGACGATGCCACCCCGATGGATGCGGCGCAGGCCGCCATTTCCAGGCTGCTGGTCATGCGCCATGGCACGGAGGACTTCTTCCTCAGCAACAGCGCCGAGATCCGCGACACCATCGAGCAGACCACCCGCACGATGACGCTGCTGATCAGTGCGATCGCGGCCATCGCGCTGCTGGTCGGCGGCATCGGGGTGATGAACATCATGCTGGTGTCGGTCACCGAGCGCACCCGCGAGATCGGCGTACGCATGGCGGTGGGCGCGCGACAGAGCGACATCCGCCAGCAGTTCCTGATCGAAGCAGTGCTGGTCTGCCTGCTCGGCGGCCTGCTGGGCGTGGGCCTGTCGCTGGTGGTGGGCTGGGTGTTCGACACCTTCGCCCCTGATTTCAGGATGCTGTTCTCCACTGCCTCGATCGTGGCCGCGTTCGCGTGCTCCAGTCTGATCGGCGTGGCGTTCGGCTTCCTTCCGGCACGCAATGCGGCCCAACTCGATCCCGTGGAGGCGCTGGCGCGCGAATGAAGACGTCCATCCTGTTATCCACCACCCTGCTGCTGTCGGCCTGCGTCAGCACCGGCCAGTACCAGGTCGACCCGCCCAGCGTGCCGGCCGTGTACGGCCGTGGCGATGCGCAGCGCAACGCGCCTGTGGAAACCTCCAATGCACCCTCCCTGCTGCGGACCGACGTGCGCGACGATGCCTGGTGGACCGGCTTCGGCGACCCGCGGCTGGACCGCGTGATCGCGCGTGCGCTGCAGGCCAACACCGACCTGGCCTCGGCCGGGCTGGCGGTGCAGCGCGCACGCCTGCAGGCCGGGCTGAGCGACAATGCGCTGTGGCCGCAGCCGTCGGGCAGCGTCGGCAGCAGCGGCAATCGCCCGATCGACCAGGGCGCCGACTGGAACCGCAGCAGTTCGGCCGGGGTCTCGCTGCAGTGGGAAATCGACCTGTGGGGCCGCCTGCGCACCCAGCGCGACATCGCGCAGTGGGAAGCCCAGGCCAGCGAGGAAGACCTGCAGAACACGGCACTGCTGGTGATCGGCGACGTGGCCACGCAGTACTGGACCCTGGCCTACCTCAACCAATCCATCGCGGCCGGCGAAGCGAATCTGGTACGCCTGCAGCGTACCCGGGAACTGGTGCAGGCCCGCTTCACCGCCGGCGCGGTATCGCGGCTGGAAGTGCGCCAGGCCACCCAGCAGCTGGAAGCGCAGCGTGCCGCGCAGAGCGTGCTGGAGCAGCAGCGCGTGGCCAGCCGCAATGCGCTGACCGTGCTGCTGGATGGCCAGCCATGGCCAGAGGCCGACGAACCGCAGGCGCTGGACGGCGCCGGCAGCCCGGCCATCGCCGAAGGCCTGCCGGCCGATCTGCTGGGCCGGCGCCCGGACCTGCGCGCAGCCGAGCTGCGCCTGCGCAACAGCCTGAAGAACATCAAGGTGACCGCCACCAGCTACTACCCGGCGTTGAGCCTGACCGGCGGGGTGAGCAGCGGCGCGACCACGCTGTCGGATGTGCTGAAGAACCCGGTGGCCTCCCTGGGTGCGGGGCTGTCGCTGCCGTTCCTCAACCTCCGCCAGGCGCAGCTGGATACCCGGATCGCCGGTACCGATTACCAGATCGCGGCCAACACCTTCCGGCGCACGCTGTACACGGCGCTGTCGGAGGTGGACAACGCGCTGTCGGCGCGCACCCAGTTCGCCACCCAGGTGGCGGCGTCGCAGGCGTCGTATGACGAAGCGGTGCAGATCGAGCGCATGTACGAAGTGCGTTACCGGGTCGGCGCCACCGACCTGCGCACCTGGCTGGAAGCGCAGCAGACCCACCGCGACGCCGAACTGTCGCTGGCGTCGGTGAAGCAGAAACAGCTGGTCAACGACGTGACGCTGTTCAAGGCGTTGGGGGGAAGCGCCAACGGGCCGGTTTGAAGCGGCGCGTCAGCTGCGCTGACGTACCGCTTCAAACAGGCTGACACCCGCCGCCACCGAAACGTTCAGGCTCTCGATGTCGCCCGGCATCGGGATCTTGACCAGGCCGTCGCAGTTTTCGCGGGTCAGGCGGCGCATGCCGTCGGCTTCGCCGCCCAGCACCAGCGCCACGTTGCCCTTCAGGTCGATCGAATACAGCGAGGTGGTGGCTTCGCCGGCCAGGCCGTAGATCCACACGCCCTGCTTCTGCAGGTCCTTCAGGCAGCGCGACAGGTTGGTCACCGCCACCACCGGGATGCGGTCGGCGGCGCCGGCCGAGGTCTTGCGCACGGTGGCATTGACCGTGGCCGACTTGTCCTTGGGAATGATCACTGCGGTGGCACCGGCGGCCGCCGCGCTGCGCAGGCAGGCGCCCAGGTTGTGCGGGTCCTGCACCTCGTCCAGGATCAGCAGCAGGGCCTTGCCCTCGGCCGCCTCGACCAGGCCTTCCAGCTCGTTCTCACCGTAGGTGCGGGCTGCCTGGTAGCGCGCAGCCACGCCCTGGTGGCGCACCGAACCGCCCACGCCATCCAGCGCCTGGGTGTTCACCTTGCGCACGTCGATGCCCTTGCGGCGTGCGTTTTCCTCGATTTCGGTCAGCCGCGGATTCTTCGCGCTCGCCTCGATGAGCACTTCGCGGACGTTCTCGGCATCGTTCTCGATCGAGGAGGCGACGGCGTTGACGCCGACAATCCACTGGCTTTGCTTGCTCATTGCGGGGGCGGGACCGGTACAGGGGGTGGTAATGGTAGAGCATTGCCGGTCCGGCTGCCGCAGCGCCCGGCCCCTGCCCGGCCGCTCAACGGGGCCAGCGGGGGGTGTCGTGGTCCGGGTGCTGGTGGGAAACCAGCGTGCGCAGGCGCTCGGCGTCGGGGTCGTCTTCCTGCAGGATCACCTCGAGCGCGCCCAGCTCGTCCACGAATGGCAGCTTGGACTCGGTGCCGTACTGCACGGTCGGCGGCAGCCGTTCAGGCTGATCGAACGCACCGGCGGCCACGGCCATGCCGTCCTCGCCTTCGTAGGTCAGCGGCGTGCCGCAGTCGGCGCAGAAGCCCCGGCGGAAGTGGTTGGAGGACTGGAACCGGCGCGGCTCGCCCCGGGTCCACTGGAAATCGGCCCCGCGTACCGAGACCAGCGGCGCGTAGTACGCCCCGAAGGCCTTCTGGCACATCCGGCAGTGGCAGATGGAACGATCCGGCAGGGCGCCGCGGACATGGAAGCGGACCGCGCCGCATTGGCAACCGCCGGAGAATTCGGGAACCGGGTTCATGGGGCGCCTCCCCTCAGTATTTCTGCTTCTTCCGCTTGGCCGGCTGCCCGCGTGGCGGCAGCTGGGGTTCTTCGTCGCCCTTCTCTTCCACCAGCCGGAAGTCGATCTTGCGCTCTTCCATGCTGGCCTTGAGCACCAGGATCCGCACACGGTCACCCAGGCGGTAGCTGGTGCCACGGCGTTCGCCGCTGAGCGTCTTGCGGGTCGCGTCGAACTGGTAATAGTCGTGCGGCAGCTGGGTGACATGGACCAGGCCGTTGACCTTGGAATCGTCCAGTTCCACGAACAGGCCGAAGCTGGTCACGCCGCTGATCACGCCGTCGAACTGGCCGCCCACGTGCTTTTCCATCCACGCCGCGCGGTAGCGCTCGTCGACCTCGCGCTCGGCCTCGTCGGCCCGGCGCTCGCGTTCGGAGCACTGCAGCGCCAGCGCGGCCATTTCGCGCTGGGTATAGGTGAACTTGTCCAGCGGCTTGCCACTCAGCGCATGCTTGATCGCACGGTGCACCAGCAGATCCGGGTAACGGCGGATCGGCGAGGTGAAGTGCGCATACGCATCCAGCGCCAGGCCGAAGTGGCCCTGGTTGTCCGGCGAGTACACCGCCAGGCTCTGGCTGCGCAGCAGCACCGATTCGATCAGCGCCGAATCGGGGCGCTCGCGCACCTTTTTGAGCAGCTTGGTGTAATCGCCCGGCTGCACCTTGGACCACGGCGGCAGGCTCAGCTTGAATTCCTTGAGGAACTCCAGCAGGTCCTCGAACTTGGCTTCCGGCGGCTTGGCGTGGTCACGGAACGGGGCCGGCACCTGCTTGTACAGCAGGTAGCGTGCGGCCTGCACGTTGGCCGCGATCATGCATTCCTCGATCAGCTTGTGCGCATCGTTGCGCACCAGCATGCCGGCCTGCGTGACTTCGCCGGTGTTGTCGAGCACGAAGCGAACTTCGGAAGATTCGAACTCGATGGCGCCACGGCGGGTGCGGGCCTTGGCCAGTACCTTGTAAAGCTGGTGCAGGCGCTCCACCTGCGGCAGCAGCGCACCGATGGCGTTGCGGGCGGCTGGATCGTTTTCGCCCACCGCCTGCCAGACCTGGGTGTAGGTCAGGCGCGCGTGCGAGTTCATCACCGCTTCGTAGAAGCGCGAGTGGATCACTTCGCCGTCGCGGTTCACCTGCATGTCGCAGACGAAGCACATGCGGTCGACCTTGGGCATCAGCGAGCAGATGCCGTTGGACAGCGTCTCGGGCAGCATCGGGACCACGAAGCCCGGGAAGTACACCGAGGTCGCGCGCTTCTGTGCTTCATCGTCCAGCGGCGTGCCGGGACGGACGTAGTTGGAGACGTCCGCGATGGCCACCACCAGGCGGAAGCCTTCGGCGTTGGGTTCGCAGTAGACCGCGTCGTCGAAGTCCTTGGCGTCTTCGCCGTCGATGGTGACCAGCGGCGTGCTGCGCAGGTCGACGCGGTCGCCGATCATGGCCGGCTCGACCTGCATCGGTACCGAAGCGGCTTCGTCCAGCACCTGCTGCGGGAACTCGAACGGCAGCTCATGACCGTGGATCGCGGTTTCCACGATCAGCGAGGCAGTGAGCTTGTCGCCGAGCACGGCGATGATGCGGCCGATCGGCGGGCGACGGGTGTCCGGGGCCTGGGTCAGTTCGCACACCACCAGCTGGCCATCGCGGGCATCGCCGGTCTGGTCGGGCGGGATCTGCACGTTGCGCTGGATGCGCTTGTCATCGGGCACCACGTAATTGATGCCGAACTCGACGCTGAAGCGGCCGATCAGGCGGGTCATGCCGCGCTCGAGCACGCGGGCGATGCTGCCTTCGCGTCGGCCGCGGCGGTCGATGCCGGTGACGTTGGCCAGCACGCGGTCGCCGTGCATGACCTTGCGCATTTCATACGGCGGCAGGAACAGGTCGTCCCCGCCCCCGTCGACCGGGCGCAGGAAGCCGAACCCTTCCGGGTTGGCGATCACCACGCCGGTGATCAGGTTGGTGGCCTGCACCGGCGCGAAGCCGCCGCGGCGGTTCTGCACCAGCTGGCCGTCGCGCACCATTGCGCCCAGGCGCTTGCCCAGCGCATCGGCACGGTCGGGCTCGGTCAGGCCAAGCTGGATGCCGATTTCCTCGGCGGTCTGCGGGCCATCACAGCGGTCCAGCAGCTGCAGGATCGCTTCGCGGCTGGCGATGGGCTGGGCGTAGCGTTCGGCTTCGCGGGCGGCGAAGGGATCGTCCACGCTGCCCACCGGCGCGCTGGGGTGCGGGTTGCGACGGGTCGGAATGGGCGGGCCATCCGGGCGGGGGCCGGAGCGCTTGCCGCCACGGGCCGGTGCGGGGGTGCTCATGGACTCGGGCATCCAGGGCGGCAGCTTGCCGGACTTGGCAGCAGCGCGGGACTTGCCCGACGGACCGGCAGCCTGCTTGGGCGCCGGGGACTTGGGGGCTTTTGCGCCCCGGGTCGGTTTCTTTGATTTCATCGACCCCCATGGTACCGCGTGGCGGTGTGCAGAATGGGTCATTGCCGCTGCCCATGCAGGATTGTGAAGAAATTTAACAAAACCGTTGACAACCCCTGCGGACTTGCCCAGAATTCGCCCCCTGAGTCGCCCAGGTGGCGGAATTGGTAGACGCACTAGCTTCAGGTGCTAGCGGGGGCAACTTCGTGGAGGTTCGAGTCCTCTCCTGGGCACCATGACTCAGAAAATGATCAAACCCGCGCAAGCGGGTTTTTTCGTTTCAGGCCTCGGGTGTGTAGTACCGGGCCGACAGCCCTGCCCGCCCCGGGAAGTACTTGAACCAGGGCCGCGCCGCGTCGACCACTGCGGCCACCGCCGGATGCGCCATCACGCGTTCGATATAGGCGAGCAGGTGAACCTCGGTGCCGGGAACCGGCACATAGGCCACGGCATAGAACAGCGCGGGCGCCGCCGCACAATCGGCCATGCTGAATCCTTCGCCGGCCAGCCACGTGCGGTCTTCGAGCTGGCGGTTCATGGCGGCGTAGCTTTCGAGCAGCCGTGACCGGGCAGTCTGCGCTGGATCTTCGCTGCGCCCGCTTTCAGGCTTGAGCTGTTCGGCGGTCAGCGCCTGCATCGGGGTCATCACATAAAAGTCGGTGAAGCGGTCCCAGAAGCGCACGGCCAGGGCAGCATCGGCATCGGCAGGAATCAGGCGTGCGCCGGTGGCCAGGTGCTGCTGCAGGTATTCGATGATGATGCTGGTCTCGGCAACGGCCCGGCCCCGATCGACCAGAACGGGCATCTTCGCGGCCGGGGAGATGGCGTGGAGCATCGCCCGATCGGCCGGGTCGCCCAGGTTGACCATGCGCTCGTCCAGGGCCACGCCGAGCACGCGGGCGGCAATCAGTACCTTCTGGCAACAGGACGACAGCGGGTGGGCGTGCAGGATCGGCAGTGCCATGGAAACTCCAGGGAGTCGGTGTGGGCCGAGTATGCCAATCGGCGTTCGCGCATGCATTGACAGCCTCCGGCGGCTTCCGCATAATTCGCCCCCTGAGTCGCCCAGATGGCGGAATTGGTAGACGCACTAGCTTCAGGTGCTAGCGGGGGCAACTTCGTGGAGGTTCGAGTCCTCTTCTGGGCACCACGACTCGGTAAATGATCAAACCCGCGCAAGCGGGTTTTTTCGTTTCTGCGGCAGGGATCGCGCGGGAAATTTTCTTCGACATCCTGTTGACACATTCGCGGTTCTCCCGCAAAATTCTCCTCCTGAGTCGCCCAGGTGGCGGAATTGGTAGACGCACTAGCTTCAGGTGCTAGCGGGGGCAACTTCGTGGAGGTTCGAGTCCTCTCCTGGGCACCATGACTCAGTAAATGATCAAACCCGCGAAAGCGGGTTTTTTCGTTTCCGAGGTTTGGTGGTGGGGATTGCACGCGATTCCGTTGCGCCGGGCTGCGCCCGGCTTCATGCATCCTGGCGGACAGCCGGTGGCCATCGCTTGGTCTGAGCTGGGCCGGCGGGTGCGGGGGTACGGGGGGCGCCGTGAACCCATCCATGGGGGCTCTTGCGAAACATCCATGTTTCGCAAAGCCCCCGTACCCCCGCCCCCGCCGACCCTCGACGGTGTGTTGGTGGCCGTGGAAGATCAACGGCAGCGCCGATCATTTTCGTGCGTTACCGGACGCGGTGGCGTTCCGTGCCGTCGTTCGGGAACCGACGCTACCGACCCCAGGCACATTCGGCATGCCCGCCGGGTACGGACACGCCCTTCGTGTCTGCCGTGCCCATCCGCACGCGACCATCTGTCGGGGGAGGCCGGCGGGCAGCCCCTGTAGGGACTGTCAAAAACATGGATGTTTTTGCCAAGCCCCCATGGGTGAAGGCGCACTGCTTGCGAGGCACTGCCTCGCGTGCGACTGAACGCACAGCCGCTGGCGGCTGGGCCGGGGCCCGGAGGGCGGTTTACGGCGTGTCCCGTAAGGGGCTGCCCGTCGGCCTCCCCAGCTCGCAAGAACTGAAACGCTGCCTTTAGCTGTTAGCTGTTCGCCATCAACAGCACACAACAAAAAACCCCGCTCTTCAGTGGGGTTTTCCGTTTCAGCAATTCACACCATCAATGCCCGCCGGCAGACGCCGCGCCGGCACCGGCGCCGAACGGCGGCTTGGCCAGCCACAGGAACGCAATGATGGCCAGGAAGATCCAGCCCAGCAGGAAGAAGATGTCGTTGAAGCCCATCTGCGATGCCTGGTGGTTGATGATGTTGTTCAACGCCGCTGCACCATGTTGCAGGTCGCCCTGCCCCATTGCCGCCACCTTCTCCTGCATGCCCGGCGTGTAGCCGGAAATGCTTTCGGTCAGGTGCGCATGGTGTTCCTGGGTGCGGCGCGCCCACAGCCACGTGGTCAGCGATGCCGCGAAGCTGCCGCCCAGCGTACGCAGGAACGTGGCCAGGCCCGAACCTGCCGCGATCTCGCGGCCGTCCAGATCCGACAGCAGGATCTGCAGCACCGGCATGAAGAACAATGCCACGCCGATGCCCATGATCAGCTGCACCCCCGCCACGTGCGCGAAGTCCACCTGCAGGTTGAAGCCCGAACGCAGGAAGCTGGTGAACGACAGGAACACGAACGCGAACGATGCAATCCAGCGCATGTCGAACCGCGATGCGTACTTGCCTACGAACGGCGTCATGATCACCGGCAGGATGCCGATCGGCGCTGTAGCCAGGCCCGCCCAGATCGCCGTGTAGCCCATGTCACGCTGCAGCCACTGCGGGATCAGCAGCGACACGCTGAAGAACGCCGCGTACGCCACCACCATCGCCAGCGTGCCGGCGCGGAAGTTGCGGTGGCGGAACAGCCGCAGGTCCACGATCGGATCCTTGTCGGTCAGTTCCCAGATCAGGAACACCGCCAGCGCCACCACCGAAATGCAGGCCAGCACCACGATCGTCGGCGAACTGAACCAGTCCTCGTCGTTGCCCAGATCCAGCACCAGCTGCAGCGCACCCACGCCGATGACGAGCGTGATCAGGCCCACGTAGTCCATCTTCGGCTTTTCGATCTGCTCCGGACGGCCCTTCAGCTGGTTGCCCACCACCAGCGCCGCGAAGATGCCCAGCGGCACATTGATCAGGAAGATCCATTCCCAGCTGTAGTTGTCGGTGATCCAGCCGCCCAGGATCGGGCCACAGATCGGCGCCACCACCGTGATCATCGCCAGCAGCGCCAGCGCCTGCCCGCGTTTCTCGCGGGGGTAGATCGAGACCAGCAGCGACTGCGTGATCGGGTACATCGGACCGGCCACGAAACCCTGCAGCGCGCGCGACACCACCAGCATGCCCATGCTCTGCGCCAGGCCGCACAGCAGCGACGCGATCACGAACGACAGCGTGGCCCAGATGAACAGCTTGGTTTCACCGAAGCGGCGGCTCAGCCAGCCGGTCAGCGGCAGCGCGATGGCCGTGCTGACCGCGAACGAGGTGATGACCCAGGTCGCCTGCTGCGAACTGGCGCCGAGGTTGCCGGCGATGGTCGGCAGCGAAACGTTGGCGATGGTGGTGTCGAGCACCTGCATGAACGAGGCCATGGCCAGGCCTGCCGTACACAACGCCACGTTGGCCGGCCGGAACGCGCCGGTCGCACCTGGCGCCGACGGCGCGCCCGACAGGCCGGGCGCGGCGGGAGCTTGTGCGGACATGGTGGCCTCAGCTCGCCTTTGCCGTGCGCGGCAGGTTGCTCTGGATGATCTCGTGGATCACATCGTCGGCGCTGTGCAGCTGCTTGGCATACACGTCGGTGTCGAACACCTGGCCCTTGGCCGTCGTGGTCGGCAGCACCGTGCCCTTCTGGTCGCGCAGGCTCACTTCCGCCTTCATCGACAGGCCGATGCGCAGCGGATTGTCGGCCAGCTGCTTGGCATCGATGGCGATGCGCACCGGAACGCGCTGCACGATCTTGATCCAGTTGCCGCTGGCGTTCTGCGCCGGCAGCAGCGAGAACGCCGAACCGGTGCCCAGGCCCAGGCTGTCGATGCGGCCCTTGTACTTCACGTCACCACCGTACAGGTCCGAGCGCAGCTCCACTTCCTGGCCCAGGCGCATGTGGCGCAGCTGGGTTTCCTTGAAGTTGGCTTCCACCCACATCTGTTCGGTCGGCACCACCGCCATCAGCGCGGTGCCCGGCTGCACGCGCTGGCCCACCTGCACCGAGCGACGGGCCACGTAGCCGCTGACCGGCGCGACGATGCCGGCGCGGGCGTTGTTGAGGTAGGCCTGGCGCAGCTGCGCGGCAGCCGCTTCCACGTCCGGCTGGGTGGCGATCACGGTGTCGTCGACCAGCGCGTTGCTGCGCTCGAAGGTTTCGCGCGAGCCGGCCACGGCCGCTTCGGCGGCGGCCAGCTCGTTGCGGGCGTGCGCCAGCTCTTCATCGGAGATGGCGCCGGTGGCGGCCAGGCCCTTGCGGCGGGCGAAGTCTTCGCGGACGCGATTTAGGGTGACCTGGCGCGCGCTCAGTTCGGCCTGCGCGCCTTCCACGCTGCGGTACAGGCCACGGGTCTGGCGCACGGTCCGGGCCAGGTTGGCGCGGGCCTGCTGCAGCGCCACTTCGGTGTCGGCCGGGTCCAGCTGCACCAGCAGCTGGCCGCGCTCGACGCGCATGCCGTCATCGGCGTTGATCGCCACCACGGTACCGGTCACCAGCGGGGTGATCTGGACCTGGTTGCCCTGCACGTAGGCGTCGTCGGTTTCTTCGAACCAGCGGCCGAACATGAAGTACCACAGTGCCGCAGCGGCAAGCAGCAGCACCACGATGGCCAACAGGCCACGCAGCAGCTTGCCACGGCGGGAGGGGGCTGCCGGTGCGGCAGCAGGAGCGGAAGTCTGGCTCATGGAAGGTATCTCAGGAATGCGTGGATTCGGGGGCGGTGGCGAGCGTGGCGGTGTCGCCGGAGGGGGTGAAGCCCCCGCCCAGCGCCTGGCTCAGCCGAACCGAAACAAGGATCTGGCGCGACTGCAGCGACGCCAGCTGCTGCTGCGACTGCAGCAGCTGCGCTTCCACGCTGAGCACGTCCAGGTAGCTGCCGATGCCGGCCTTGTAGCGCTGCTGCGCCAACGCGTGGGCGGCTCGCGCGGTACTGACCGCCTGCGCCTGCGCGGCGGCCTGGTCGGCCAGCGAACGCACCGCGTTGACCTGATCGGCCACTTCGCGCAGTGCGGTGACCACCGACTGGTTGTAGTCGGCCACGGCCAGGTCGTACTGCGCATCGGTCTTGTCCAGGTTGGCACGCAGGCGGCCACCGTCGAAGATCGGCAGGCTCAGCGCCGGGCCGATGAAGGCGAAGGTCGAGCCGCTCTTGAGCAGCTGGTCCACTTCGCTGGCAACCACGCCGCCGAGCGCGGTGAGGTTGAGGCTGGGATAGAACTTCGCCTTGGCCGCGTCGATCTCGCGGCCGGCCGCTTCGACCCGCCAGCGTGCGGCGACGATGTCCGGGCGGCGGCCCAGCAGTTCGCTCGGCAGCACGCCCGGCAGCTGCAGTGCCAGCGGGTTGAGCGGCTGCGGACGTTCGATCTGCAGGCCACGGTCCGGGCCCTGCCCGACCAGCGCGGCCAGCGCGGTGCGGGCCTCGTCGATCTGCTGCTGCGCGGCCTGCAGCTGCTGCTGCGCGGCCGGAATGCGGGCCTCGGCCTGGCGGGTCTGCAGGTCGCTGTCGATGCCCGCCGCGCGGCGCTGGCGGGTCAGGTCAAGCGTTTTCTGCGAGCGGTCCAGCTCTTCGCTGGCCACATCGTGCAGCTGCCAGGCATAGCCGAGCTGCGCGTAGGCTTCGGCGATGCCGGCCGACAGGTTCAGGCGCGCGGCCTGCGCATCGACGGCCGCGGCATGCCCGCTGTCCACCGCCGCTTCCCAGGCAGCGCGCTTGCCGCCCCACAGGTCTACCCCGTAGCTGACGCTGAGGTAGGCCTGACCGCTGCCGGCATAGCTGCCGCCGAGCTCGTCACCGACCATCGATTCGGGCAGGCGCACGCCGGTGTAGCCGCCGGACGCGGACACGCTGGGCAGGCGGTCGGCATGCGCGGTGCCAATCTGGGCACGCGCCTGGCGCAGGCGCGCATCGGCCGCCTCCAGGCCCGGATTGCGCTGCAGGCCTTCGGCGATCAGGGCGTTCAGCTGCGGGTCGTTCAGCGCCCGCCACCAGTCGGTGGCCGGGAATGCCGACGGGCTCAGGGTGTGGCCGGCCAGGGTGCGCTGGGTCTGCAGGCTGTCGGCGTCGAGCAGCTGGCCGTGCGGTTGCAGGCCGCCGGTGCTGGCACAGGCAGCCAGCGCCAGCGCCAGCACGGACAGCAGCGCCGGCCGCAGCGGACGCAGCGATGAGGTGCGATCAGGTATGGAAGTCATGGCGTAATCAAAGAGTCGCGGACACGGGTCAACAGGGAAAGCAGCAGCGCGCGCTCGTCGGCGGACAGGTCGCGCATGGCGTCGTCCATCACCGCGTCGCCGCGTTGCTTCAGGCGGGCCCACAGCTGGCGGCCCTCGTCGGTCAGTACGATCTGCAGCGCACGCCGGTCCTGCGCATGCGGTTCACGGCGGACGCAGCCCAGCGCTTCCAGCTTGTCCAGCAGGCGGGTGACCGCGCTGGGCACCTGGTCCAGGGCCTGGGCCAGTTCGTTGGCGGTACAGGGCGCGCGGAACGACAGCACCTTCAGCCCCAGGTAGTGGGTGAAGCCGATATCGAGGTTTTCCTCGGCCATGGAAACGTCCAGCTGGCGCATCAGGCCGTCACGCACCTGGCGCAGCAGCAGGCCCAGGCTGGGCGGCGTGGTATCGGGGCAGATCATCATGGGGACGCACTTTACTTCCGGAAAATATATTTCTCAATGGAAATATTTAATCTGGAAGGAAATGCAGTGTTGCCCCATTCAGGACAACGGCCCGGCCCCCGATTCCTTCACATCGCTTGGCATCCCACGCCGCATCCGGATAATCGACCGCCTGCGAGGGCGACAGCCGTCGCCGTCCCTTGCCACAGGTAACAATCCCGCATGACCGATCTAGCCCGCCCCGCTTTCCACGGCTTTGAACAGCTGCCCCTGCGTGAATACGCTGAACGGGCGTACCTGGACTACTCGATGTACGTGGTGCTCGACCGTGCGTTGCCGTTCATCGGCGACGGCCTCAAGCCGGTGCAGCGCCGCATCATCTACGCGATGAGCGAGCTGGGGCTGAACGCCGCCGCCAAGCCGAAGAAGTCCGCGCGCACCGTCGGCGACGTCATTGGCAAGTACCATCCGCACGGCGACAGCGCCTGCTACGAAGCGCTGGTGCTGATGGCACAGCCGTTCTCGTACCGCTACCCGCTGATCGAAGGCCAGGGCAACTTTGGTTCCACCGACGACCCCAAGTCGTTCGCGGCGATGCGCTACACCGAATCCAAGCTGACCCCGATCGCCGAGGTGCTGCTGGGCGAAATCAACCAGGGCACCACCGACTGGACCCCGAACTTCGACGGCACCCTGGAAGAGCCGACCTGGATGCCGGCACGCCTGCCGCACCTGCTGCTCAACGGCACCACCGGCATTGCCGTCGGCATGGCCACCGACGTACCGCCGCACAACCTCAACGAGATCGTCAGCGCGCTGCTGCACCTGCTGGATGACCCCGAGGCCAGCATCGGCGACCTGCTCGAACACGTGAAGGGCCCGGATTACCCGAGCGCGGCCGAGATCATCACCCCGGCCGCCGACCTGCGCACCATGTACGAAACCGGCTACGGCAGCGTGCGTGCACGCTCGACGTTCTTCAAGGACGGCACCAACATCGTCATCAACGCGCTGCCGTTCCAGGTCTCGCCGTCGAAGGTGATCGAGCAGATCGCGGCGCAGATGCGCGCCAAGAAGCTGCCGTGGCTGGAAGACATCCGCGACGAATCCGACCATGCCAACCCGGTGCGGGTGGTACTGGTGCCGCGTTCCAACCGCGTCGATGCCGAACAGCTGATGGGCCACCTGTTCGCCACCACCGACCTGGAGCGCAGCTACCGGGTCAACCTCAACGTGATCGGGCTGGACGGGCGTCCGCAGGTGAAGAACCTGAAGATGCTGCTCAGCGAATGGCTGCAGTTCCGCGGTACCACCGTGACCCGCCGCCTCACCCATCGCCTGGAAAAGGTCGAGCGTCGCCTGCACCTGTTGGAAGGCCTGCTGGTGGCGTTCCTCAACCTGGATGAAGTGATCCACATCATCCGCACCGAGGACGAACCCAAGCGGGCGCTGATCGCGCGCTTTGGCCTGAGCGACGACCAGGCCGAATACATCCTGGAAACCAAGCTCAAGCAGCTGGCGCGCCTGGAGGAAATGAAGATCCGCGGCGAGCAGGACGAGCTGGCCAAGGAACGCGACAAGATCCAGTCGATCCTGGACAGCAAGGCCAAGCTGCGCAAGCTGATCCGCGACGAGCTGGTGGCCGATGCGAAGAAGTTCGGCGACGCGCGCCGTTCGCCGCTGGTGCAGCGTGGCGCGGCGCAGGCGATCGACGAAACCGAGCTGGTGCCGAGCGAGCCGATGACCGTGGTGCTGTCCGAAAAGGGCTGGATCCGCGCGGCCAAGGGCCACGACATGGACCCGTCCACCCTGTCCTACCGCGACGGCGATGCCCTGCTGGGTTCGGTGCGTGCGCGCAGCACGCAGCAGGTGGCGTTCCTGGACAGCGAAGGCCGCGCCTACTCCACGCTGGTGCATACCCTGCCCTCGGCACGTGGCAACGGCGAGCCGCTTACCGGCCGCTTCTCGCCGGCGCCGGGCAGTGCCTTCATGACCCTGGCCAGCGGCGAAAACGCCACCCGCTTCGTGCTGGCCTCCACGCATGGCTATGGCTTCGTGACCCGCTTCGAGAACCTGACCGGGCGCAACAAGGCCGGCAAGGCGATGCTCAACCTCACCTCCGGTTCGAAGGTGCTGCCCCCGGCCGTGGTCGCCAACCCGGACACCGACCGCATCGTGGCGGTGACCAGCTCGGGCAACCTGCTGGCCATCCCCGCCAGCGACCTGCCGGAACTGGACAAGGGCAAGGGCAACAAGATCATCGAAATCCCCAAGGCCAAGCTGGCCACCGAGCGCGTGGTCGCGGTGGTGGCGGTGGGCCCGGGCAACACGCTGCTGGTGCGCAGCGGGCAGCGCACGATGAACCTGTCGTACAAGGACCTGGAGGCCTACCTCGGCAGCCGCGCCAGCCGCGGGCACCTGCTGCCGCGTGGGTGGCAGAAGGTGGAAGGGTTGTCGGTGGAATGATCGCCCAAGAAAAAACCGGGGATTTCCCCGGTTTTTTTTGTATCCATCGCTGGCTGGCTTGTGGCTGGCTGGCAGTGGGTTCCGCCCGACCCACGGTCGGGCGCTACCGGCACCTCAATGCGCGGCGGTGCCCTTCGCGCCCATCTTGCTGGTCTGGTACAGGGCCAGGCCGATGCGCTTGATCAGGCCCAGCTGCTGTTCCAGCCACCAGGCGTGGTCTTCTTCGGTGTCCTTGAGCTGGACCAGCAGCATGTCGCGGCTCACGTAATCCTGGTGCTGTTCGCACAGCTTCATGCCGGCCGCCAGGTTGTTGCGCACGCTGTATTCGGTGTCCAGGTCCTTCTGCAGCATGTCCTCCACGGTCACGCCCGGCTCGAAGCCGTGCGGACGCATGTCCGGGTTGCCGCCCAGGAACAGGATGCGGCGCAGCAGCGCGTCGGCGTGCTGGGTCTCCTCCTCCATCTCGTGGTTGAGGCGCTCATACAGCGCGAACAGACCCTGGTCCTCGTAGCGGCGCGAGTGGATGAAGTACTGGTCGCGCGCGGCAAGTTCGCCGCGCAGCAGTTCCTTCAGGCATTCAATGACGTCGGGATGGCCTTTCATGGGGGAGCTCCTGTGAATCGATGGGAGCCATGGTGCCCTATCCCGGATCGCCGTGATCTAATCGGAATCAGTTGCATGCGCAGGCGCAGGTGGCGTCGGCCTGCATGACCTTCTTCGGGGAGCGTGGGATGCGTCGTTGGCTGAAACGGGGTGCGTGGGCGTTCGGGATGCTGGTCGGGATCGTGGTCGTCGTGATCGGCGTGGCCTGGTTCCTGCTGCGCGGCAGCCTGCCGGCGTTGGAAGGCGAACAGTCCGTGGCCGGGTTGCAGGCCAGGGTCAGCGTCAGCCGCGATGCGCTGGGCGTGGTCACCATCGATGCCGGCAGCGAGGCCGATGCGATGCGGGTACTCGGGTTGGTGCATGCGCAGGAGCGCTATTTCGAGATGGACCTGATGCGCCGCGCGGCAGCGGGCGAGCTGTCCGAGCTGTTCGGTCCGGCTGCCGTGCCCACCGACCAGCGCATGCGGGTGCATCGCCTGCGTGCCCGCACCGATGCGCACCTTGCGCAGGCGCTGGGCGAGCGCCCGCAGGTGGTGCAGGCCTACGTGGAAGGCGTCAACCGCGGCCTGGGCAGCCTGCGCGTGCGCCCCTGGCCGTACCTGCTGCTGCGCCAGCAGCCGACCGCCTGGACCGCCACCGATTCGGTGCTTGCCGGGCTGGCCATGTACGCGGACCTGCAGGACCCCACCAACGAGAACGAGCTGGCCATGCGCCGGATCCGCGCGGTGGCACCCCCGGCGCTGTACGCGCTGCTCAGCCACGACGGCAGCGAATGGGATGCGCCCTTGTTTGGCCAGGCGCGCGGGAATGCGCTGTTGCCGCCCGCCGATGCGCTCCAATTGCGCAACGGCCAATGGCCGTCACCCTCTGCGCATGAAGGCAGCAGCGAACGCGCCGGGCAGGACATGCATGGCAGCAACAACTTCGCGGTGGCCGGCGCATTGACTGCCGATGGCCGCGCGATCCTCGCCGACGACATGCACCTGGGCCTGCGCGCGCCGAACCTGTGGTTCCGGGTACGCCTGCGCTACCCCGACCCCGCCGCACCGGACGGGCAGGTGGATGTCAGCGGTTTTTCGCTGCCCGGGTTGCCGGCGATCGTGGTCGGCAGCAACGGCCATGTGGCCTGGGGCTTCACCAACAGCTACATCGACAACGCCGACTTCATGCCCGTCCCCGCAGGTGCGGAAGGCGTCCAGGTGCACGAAGAGCGCATCCGTGTGGCCGGCGGGGCCGACGTCAGCCTGCGCGTGCGCGAAACCGCGTGGGGCCCGATCCTGCACGAGCGCGCCGATGGCAGCGGGGAAGCGTTGCGCTGGACCGCACAGCTGCCGGGCGCGGTCAGCATGGCATTCGCCGACATGGCGCGGGCCGGTGATCTGGACGATGCGCTGAAGATCGCCGACCGCGCCGGCATTCCCACCCAGAACCTGTTGCTGGCCGACGCGAAGGGCCGCATCGCCTGGCGGTTGATCGGCGCCCGCCCGGATCGCGCGGCGGACTGCCCGCCCAGCAGCTTCACCACCGTCGCACCGGCCCATTGCGCGCCGTGGGCGATCCGCAGCGACCAGTCGCCCGCCTTGGTAGATCCGCCCAGCCAGCGGCTGTGGACCGCCAACGGCCGCGTGCTGGATGGCGCCGACCTGGCAGTGGCCGGCAACGCCGGCTACGACCTGGGCGCGCGTGGGAGGCAGATCCGCGACGACCTCAACGCGAAGCAGCGTTTCAGCGAACGCGACCTGCTGGCGATCCAGCTGGACGACCGCGCGGTATTCCTTGAACGCTGGTGGACCCTGCTGCGGCAGGTGGTCGAATACAGCGATGACCCGGCATTGAAGCGCCTGGAGGCAGCCAGCCGGCAGTGGGAAGGCCACGCGTCGGCCGAGGCGGTGAGCTACCGGATCGCACGCAGCTTCCGCAGCAAGGTGCAGGACATCATGACCACTGCGCTGCTCGCGCCGGCGAAGCAATCGCTGGGCGAAGACTACCTGGAGCCGAAGCTGGCGCAGGTCGAGGGCGTGCTGTGGCCGCTGGTGAGCCAACAACCCGCGCATCTCCTGCCGGCACCTTACGCGGACTGGAACGCGCTGCTGGCCGATGCGGCGCAGCAGGCGGAGATCGAGCTGGCGGAAAAAGGAGCGGACGTGTCCAAGCGCACCTGGGGTGAGCGCAACACGGCGGCCATCTGCCACCCGATCAGCCGCGCCCTGCCCGCCTTCGCCCGGCCGTGGCTGTGCATGCCGGCCGATGCGCTGCCCGGCGACAGCAACCTGCCGCGCGTGCAGGGCCCGTCCTTCGGCGCCTCGCAACGCATGGTGGTATCGCCCGGACACGAAGCCGACGGCATCATCCACATGCCCGGCGGCCAGAGCGGCCATCCGCTGTCGCCGTTCTGGGGCGCAGGCCACGAGGACTGGGTGCACGGCAAGCCGACGCCGTTCTTGCCGGGCAAGGCCCGTTACACGCTGGTGCTGGAGCCTGGCAGGGAAGCGGACTGACAGTCCGCTCTACCCCGTCGCGCACGCCGTCGCGCGCACCGCCATCCGGTGGTTACGCGCGCACCTTCCAGCGCTCCATCCAGCTCAGCAACGGTCCGGTCATGGCGGTGGTCACCAGCGCCATGATCACCAGCACCGCGAACAGGCGGTCGCCGAGGAAGCCCAGCTCGTAGCCCAGGTTGAGCACGATCAGCTCCATCAGGCCGCGCGTGTTCATCAACGCGCCCAGTTTCCAGGCCTCGTGGTTGCCCATGCCTGCGCTGCGCGCGGCGCTCCAGGTGCCGAACAGCTTGCCTAGCGTGGCCACCGCGATCACCACCGCGCACAGCAGCAGGTCGCTGCCCTGCAGCGCATCGGCGCGCATGCGCAGGCCGGTCATGGCGAAGAACAACGGCAGCAGCAGGGTGACCGCGAACGGCTCGACCCGGGCGATCAACAACCCGCGCAGCTGCGCATTCGACGAGACGGCGACGCCGGCCGCGAACGCGCCGAACAGCGCATGGATGCCCAGCACTTCGGTAACCAGTGCACTGCCCAGCGACAGCAACAGCATGCCCAGCAGCCAGCGGCCTTCGCTGCCCGGTTGGATCACCTGGCGCGAGAACCAGGGTTTGACCACGCCCAGCATCAGCGCGATGAACACCACCACGCACAGCAGGCTCAGGCTGGCCGGCACCCAGCCGGTGGCCTGGGCGGCGGCCACGATCAAGGCCAGCAGGCACCATGCGGTGGCATCGCCGAGCGCCGCGCAGGCAATCGCGGTCTGTCCCAGCGGGGTCTGGGTGATGCCACGGTCCGCGAGGATGCGCAGCAGCACCGGGAACGCGGTGATGCTCAGCGAAATACCCACGAACAGCGCGAAGGCGGTGAAGCCCACGCCCTGCGGCCCGTGTTCGGGATACAGCCAGATCGCCAGCAGCACGCCCAGCACGAACGGCACGGCAATGCCGGCATGGCTCACGGTGAAGGCGAAACGGCGGCGGCCGCGCAGCCCGCCCAGGTCGAGCTCGGCACCGGCCACCAGCAGGAACATCAGCACGCCCAGCTGGCTGAGCATGCCCAGCGGGCCGAGCGAGCTGGCCGGGAACAGCGCCCCGTGCAGGCCCGGCAGCAGGCTGCCCAGCACCAGCGGGCCCATCATCAGGCCGGCGGCCATTTCGCCGATCACCGCCGGCTGGCCCAGCCGCTTCAACAGCGCGCCCGCGCCCTTGGCGACCACGAGCAGCACCAGCAGCTGCAGCAGGAACAGGCCCAACGGCGAGGCCAGGTGGTGGGCCCAGTCGCTGCCCACCACCGGTTCGGCCTTGGCGGCCACGGCCGGCAGCTCGGGTCCGGCATAACGCGCCAGCGCCAGGCCGATGACCAGCGGAATCCCGGCCCAGGCCAGGTAATGCCAACCCCACTTCATCCGCGGCACGCTGCCTCCGGTCTGTACGTCCATGAACATTCCCCAATGTTGGAAAGGGAATGATAGCGGCAGGGATGGGCCCACGTAGCGCCTGCCGCGTTCATGAGGGCCGACCAACGGTCGGCGCTACCCGCCTTGGCTACGCCAAGGCTTGCTCATGCACACCGGCAACGGCGCGGCCGGACGGGTCGGCCATGCTGGCGAAACTGGCGTCCCAGGCGATCGCGGCCGGCGACGAACAGGCGATCGACTTGCCGCCGGGCACGGTTTCGGCCGCGGCCTGGGTCGGGAAGTACTGCTCGAACACGTGGCGGTAGTAATACGCCTCCTTGGTCTGCGGCGGGTTGTGCACGAAGCGCTTGTCCGCTGCGGCCATCACCCGGTCGCTGATCTGGGCGTCGGCGTGCGCCTTGAGCCCATCGATCCAGCCATAGCCCACGCCATCGCTGAACTGCTCTTTCTGCCGCCACAGGATCGAATCCGGCAGGTAGCCTTCGAACGCCTCGCGCAGCACCGCTTTCTCGATCCGGCGCGCGCCACCGGCACCCGGCCCGACCATCTTGTGCTTCGCATCGATGCGCATCGCCACGTCGAGGAATTCGCGGTCCAGGAACGGCACGCGCGGCTCCACGCCCCAGGCCATCATCGATTTGTTGGCGCGCAGGCAGTCGTAGTTGTTCAGCGCATCCAGCTTGCGCACCAGCTCTTCGTGGAACTCGCGGGCGTTGGGCGCTTTGTGGAAGTACAGGTAGCCGCCGAAGATTTCGTCGCTGCCCTCACCGGAGAGCACCATCTTTACGCCCATCGCCTTGATCCGTCGCGCCAGCAGGAACATCGGGGTGGAGGCGCGGATGGTGGTGACGTCGTAGGTTTCCACGTGGCGGATCACGTCGGGCAGTGCATCCAGCCCTTCTTCGAAGGTGTACTCGAAACCGTGGTGGACGGTGCCGAGCGCTTCGGCGGCGATGGCAGCGGCGGCCAGGTCGGGCGAGCCCTTCAGGCCGATGGCGAACGAATGCAGGCGCGGCCACCAGGCCTCGCTCTGGTCGCCATCTTCGATGCGGTGGCGGGCATAGCGTGCAGCCACGGCGGCTACCAGCGAGGAATCAAGACCGCCGGACAGCAGCACGCCGTAGGGCACGTCGGTCATCAGCTGCCGGTGCACGGCGCGCTCGAACGCTTCACGCAGTGCAACGCGATCAGCGTCCACGCCTTCCACCGCGTCATAGTCGCGCCACGGGCGCTCGTAGTAGCGGGTGAGCGTGTCGGTGGCGCTGTCATACCAGTGGCCGGGCGGGAACTGCGCGGCGTCGGCGCAGGTATCCACCAGCGATTTCAGTTCGGAGGCCACCAGCAGGCGGCCGTCCTTGTCGTGGCCCCAGTACAGCGGCACCACGCCGATCGGATCGCGCGCGATGAGCACGCGCTTCTGGGTCCGATCCCACAGCGCGAACGCAAAGATGCCGTTGAGGCGGTTCAGGTACGACGCCGGGGTATCCTGCTGGTACAGCGCGTTGATCACCTCGCAGTCCGAGCCGGTCTGGAACGCATACGGCTGGGCCAGTTCGGCCTTGAGTTCGCGGTGGTTGTAGATCTCGCCGTTGACCGCCAGGGCCAGGCTGCCGTCCTCGGACAGCAGCGGCTGCGAGCCGCCGGCCGGGTCGACGATGGCCAGCCGCTCATGGACCAGGATGGCACCGTCATCGACGTATACCCCGCTCCAGTCCGGGCCGCGATGGCGCTGGCGTTGCGACAGGTCCAGCGCGTGGCGGCGCAGCGCGGTGAGGTCATCGCCGGCCTGCAGGCCGAACATTCCGAAGATCGAACACATGGGAACAGCTCCTGATGATGGGGGAATACACGTAATGCCTGCATTCGACCGGCCAGAAACAAAAAAACCCGCATCGGCCGATGCGGGTTTTCTGGGGTCCGGGCGTATGTTGCTTGTTCTAGCCCTGGTCGCAGTCCCGCATTGGCCGCGCACGATTATTCGCGCGCAGGTTATTGCGGTTGTTGGTGGTGACGGCGGTGGCCAGGAGCGTGGACATGGATCGACCGTACCGTTGTTTTGGCCGTGGCGCAACTGTTGCGGGCGCAACCGATTCAGCCCCTGACGTGCCCCGTCCCGGATAATCCACGCCTGCCTCCTGGAACTCACGGATGAATCCCCTTCGTTTCCGCCTGTCGCTTTCCGCGCTGGCGCTGCTGGCGCTGGCCGCCTGCACCACCGCCCCCAACCGCCCGACCAGCGATGCCGAAGTGAAGTGGCTCATCGCCGCCGAGCGCGGCGACATCGAGGGCATGCTGGAGCTGGCCGAACGTTACGAACGCTGGAACGACCGCCGGGCGCTGGACTGGTATGAGCGCGCTGCGGCCGCCACGCCCTGGAGTTTCCGCAATACCATTGCGGAAGAAGCGCTGGGGCGGATCTGGGCCAGCGGTGCGATGTATACCGGACGACGCCCTGAAGACACGCCGCCCCCGGTCCTGCGCGCGTCGCCGCGCAAGGCCGGGCGCTGGTACCTCGCCGCAGCCAACCACGGCAGTCCGGGCGCGATGCTGTCGCTTGCAAAATTCGAACGCGAACGTGGCCACGCGGCCGCAGCACTGCGCTGGGACCTGCGCGCCACGGTTTACCAGCGCTATTCGACGAGCAGTTCGGGCCTGCCCGCCGCGATTGCCCCGCAAGCCGGTGCACTGCACCCGCTGGTGGTCGACATCCAGCGGCGCGCGGCGCGTGGCGATGCCCAGGCCCAGGTGGACCTGGGCGCGCTTTACGAAAGGGGCATGGGCTTGGGCATCGAACGCGACCCTGCGATGGCGCTGCAGTGGTACCGCAAGGCCGCCCTGCAGGGCAACGTGTTCGGCCAGTACTTTACGGGCCTGCTCCTGGGCCGTGCGCCGCCGGGGGTGCCGCGGGATGAGGCGGCGGCCGCCGGATGGTTTGCCAAGGCCGAGGCACAGAAGTTCTTCCTTGCCGGTGAATCGTATTGGCGCAAGGGCATCCAACCGGCGTTCTGGACGTTTGATTGAACCGGGCTGTACACACTCGCCGGCGACCTTCAAGTCTGCCGGCGGGCGCGCGCTTCGCCCAAAATGGACGGCATGAGTACCGCGACGTTCCGTGATGAAACCCTCTCCCGCGCCCGCATGCAGGCCATCGTCGCCGCGCATCCGCGCGCGGCCGTATTCGAGGACTGCCGCTTCGACAATGCCGATTTCTCGCGGCTGGACATGGACGGTTTCCAGTTCACGCGCTGCTCGGTAGCGGGCACGTCCTGGCTGGCCGCCTCGCTGGAGGAAAGCCGCTGGGAAAAATGCCGGGGCGGCGAGTGCGATTTCAGCTCGGCGCTGCTCAGCGATGCGGTGTTTTCGCACTGCGATCTGAACAACAGCCACTGGCGCCGCGCAACGCTGTCATCGGTACGGTTCGAGGATTGCAAGCTGACCGGCGCGCACCTGCAGGAAGTGACCGGCTGGGCGCTGGAGTTCCGCGACTGCCTGCTGGTCAGTGCGGACCTGCGTGGGCTGTCGTTCCGCAAGGCCACGCTGCAGGGAATGGATTTTTCCGATGCGGAGCTGTCCGGCTGCGATTTCCGCGATGCCGTGTTCGAGGGCGGCAGCCTGCGCAACGCGCAGATTCGCCTGACCCGCTTCGACGGCGCCGACCTGCGTGGTGCTGATATCACCGGGCTCAACGTGATGGACAGCAAACACTTCAAGAAGGCGGTGATTTCACCGCGCCAGGCAGGCGCAGCGCTGGCCGCGTTTGGCTTGATCGTGGCCTGATCCGGGCCGGCGGAGCCGAAGGTAGCGCCGAAGGTAGAGCCGACTGTTAGTCGGCTGCCGGCCGCCGCGGGGACCTTGGGTCTGCGCGTAGAGCAGCCGGCTAACAGTCGGCTCTACCTTCGGCGAGAAGGCGCTCGATCAGGCACCGGTACAGTTCCGGCAGCTTCTCCAGGTCGGCCACCGACACGTTCTCGTCCACCTGGTGGATGCTGGCGTTGACCGGCCCCACTTCGATGCACTGTGCGCCCAGCGGTGCGATGAAGCGCGCGTCCGAGGTGCCGCCGCCGGTGCTCTCCTCCGGCGCGGCGCCGGCGAATTCGCCTAGCACCTCGCGTGCCACCCGGCGCAGGGTACCTTCGGGGGTGTAGAACGGTTCGCCGCTGCGGTGCCATTTCAGCCGGTACTCCAGGCCATGGCGGTCCAGCAGCGCGGTGATCTCCTGCTCCAGTTTCGGCGCGTTCCAGAGCGGGTTGTAGCGCAGGTTGAACAGCACCTGCAGCTCGCCGGGAATCACGTTGTTGGCGCCGGTGCCGGCGTGGATGTTGGACACCTGCAGGCTGGTCGGCGGGAAGCTTTCGAAGCCATCATCCCAATGCCGCGCGGTCAACTCGGACAGCGCCGCAGCGGCAAGGTGGATCGGATTGCGCGCCTTGTGCGGGTACGCCACGTGACCCTGCACGCCCTGGACGGTCAGCGTGCCCGACAGGCTGCCGCGCCGGCCAACCCGCAGCAGGTCGCCGAGCACGGCGGTGGAGGACGGCTCGCCGGTGATGCACCAGTCGATCTTCTGGCCGCGCTCGCGGAACAGGTCTGCGACCCGGCGCACGCCGTCGATGGCATCGCCTTCTTCATCGCTGGTCAGCAGCACTGCCAGCGTGCCGGAGTGGTCCGGATGGGCGGCCACGAACTGCTCCGCCGCGACCACGAACGCGGCCACGCTGCCTTTCATGTCGGCCGCGCCGCGCCCATACAGCACGCCGTCGCGGATCTGCGGATCGAACGGTTCACTGGTCCACGCCTCGACCGGTCCACTCGGCACCACGTCGGTATGGCCCAGCAGCACCAGCACCGGTGCGCCCTGCCCGTGCGTGGCCCACAGGTTGTCGACCTCGCCCAGGCGCAGGTGTTCGAAGGTGAAGCCGGCCTGCTGCAGGCGACCGGCCAGCAGTGCCTGGCAGCCGGCATCCTCGGGCGTCACCGACGGCCGGGCGATCAGGTCGCAGGTCAGTGCAACAACGTCGTTCACGCGCCCACTCCGAACCGCTGCTTGAACCCGTTGTCGGAAAAGCCCTGGGTCATCACGCCGTCCGCGCTCACGACGACCGGACGCCTGATCAGCTGCGGGTACTCGCGCAGCAGCAGCTTCCACTCCGCGTCGGAGGCCGCCGCCTTGCGGTTCTCAGGCAGCTGCCGCCAGGTCGTGGAGGAGCGATTGACCAGCGCCGGGAACCCACCGGCCTGGGCCGCCCAGTCCAGCAGCGTTTCCGGGCTGGGTTTGACGTCGCGGTAGTCGACGAAGGTGTACGGCACCTGGAAGCGGTCCAGCCACTTGCTGGCCTTCCTGCAGGTATCGCAGTTCTTCAATCCGTAAACGGTGGTGGTCATTGCCGCGGGTACTCTGGCTTGGATTCAACGGACAGGCAGGACGCGCCAGTATAGTGCCGCACCGATCACGACGCGGCCGATTTCTCGGCATGGTCGGTGAGCTCCAGCAGCAGCGTGCGCTGCCAGGAGGACAGTCCGGTTGCAGACGGCACCTCCCAGCCCAGCAGTGGCCTGCCCTTCGCGTCGACCAGCAGCGCCAGCTGCGAGGTCATGAAGCCGCGCATGCTCGACAGCTGCCACTGGTACTGCGGCGCATCCCACGGATCGGCCGCGTATAGGCGCATGCACACCGCGTCCATGTCCAGCATCATCTGCACGCGCGACGCGGCGCTCAGACGGGTGCGTCCCGCCGCAATCGACGCGATCAAGGCATTGCAGGCGGCGATGGCAGCTTCACGATCGAACCGGTCGCCTTCGTCGCCCAGCCGCACCAGGTCGCCCGCGGCCTGGCTGAAGCGGGCCAAGGCACTCGGCGGCTCCAGGTGTGCGATCTCGGTGGACAGGGGGCGGCGAACCGGGGTGGCGACGAAGGGCGGTGGCGTCACCGCCGCCGCCTCGGACGCCGCCCCCAGCGCGCTGCCCCGCAGCACCACGTTGGCGAAACTGCGGCCATCTGTGGGACTGCCTGCCAGGGGGCCACGCGGGGCTTCCCGCAGCGCCAGCCGCGTCCGCACCCAGTCCTTCTGCTGCGCCAACCATCGGCAGTAGTAGTGCGTGGCGTAGGCGAGGTAGTCCCGGAGCTGCTTGTCCTGGCCCATGCCACGGTACTCCCCGTCGCGCTGGTCCCAGATACCCCGCGAGGGCAACCGAGCCTCCTCGATGATCGGCTTGAGCGCGCGCGCGGCGTTGATCTGCAGTGCGTTGCTCTGGACGAATCTCCCGTTGCCCCGACTCAACTGCGCCAGTCGGCGCAGGTACTGCACACCGTACTTGGACACCAGGGCCAGCGTGCGACTCTCCCACGCCAGCAGCAGGTCCGGTTGCGCTTCCAGCAGCGCCGGCACGGTCAGCAGCAGGCTGTCGGCGGCCGGCCGCGCAAGCGGCGCGCCGATCCGCCGGACGAGTTGCTGTTCGGAGGCGCGCAGGGCGCTGACCAGGCCGAACGCCAGCGTCGCACCGCCAATCGCGTGGATCGGATGCTGCCGCAGCAGCGCCTCGAAGATCGGCGCCAGGTGTTCGCTGATCGTCGCCGCGCAGCGCGCCTGCAGCGGTGGATGATTGATCAGCTCCCCGAGGTGGAACATGATCACACTCACGTTCTCAAGGGTGAATTGCTGGCGCGCCCTGACCACCTCCACGCAGCGCTGGGTGGTGCGCACCAGGCGCTCAGCCTCGCAGGGCAGGCCAGCGCTCCGCCGCACCAGCTGGCAGAGGATGTTGAGCGCCTTCCCGAGCTGGATGTTCGGCGCGCGCCGGTCGTTTTCGGTATCACCGAAGCCGACACTGCCGGCCATCACCTGCGCCAGCGTGTCCAGGTCGGCGTCGATGGTGGACAGGTCGCCCTGTTTCACGATCTTCTCGTACAGCGTGGTGATGATGTCCGCCGCAGTGAGGTCGCCGGGAAGGCGACCTGCGACCGCCGACGCATTCTGGATATGGGTCGGGACCACGGTGCCGGGCGGCGCTGCATCAGCCGCGCGAAGCGACGGCACCGGACGGACCAGCGGGCGGATCACCGACACTGCGTTGACGTTTTCCATGCACGACCCTTCTGCCAGGAGAACGGCAGCATAGGCATGCACGGACAGGGTGCGGGCGACGGCGGCGCCAAGCTGTGACCGGCTTTGCGAAGCCGCACCACAGCGCGCGGTGAAAGCGTCATCGGGGCATCGTGACGATGCCCCGATTGCGTCACCGCATCAGTCGGCCAGGCCGCGCAGCAGCTCGTTGACGCTGGTCTTGCTGCGGGTCTTGGCGTCGACCTGCTTGACGATGACCGCGCAGTACAGCGAGTGCGAGCCGTCCTTGGACGGCAGCTGGCCGGACACCACCACGCTGTACGGCGGCACCGAGCCGTAGCTGATCTCGCCGGTGGCGCGGTTGTACACGCGGGTGCTCTGGCCCAGGAACACGCCCATGCCGATCACGCTGTGGTGGCCGACCACGAAGCCTTCCACCACTTCCGAACGTGCGCCGATGAAGCAGTGGTCTTCAATGATGGTCGGGCTGGCCTGCAGCGGTTCGAGCACGCCGCCGATGCCGGCGCCGCCGGACAGGTGGCAGTGCTTGCCGATCTGCGCGCACGAGCCCACGGTGGCCCAGGTATCGACCATGGTGCCTTCGCCGACGTAGGCGCCGATGTTGGTGAAGCTGGGCATCAGCACCACGTCCTTGCCGAAGTAGCTGCCGCGGCGCGCGATCGCACCGGGCACCACGCGCACGCCGGCCCGGCGGAACTTCGCTTCGTCGAAGCCGGCGAAACGCGATTCCACCTTGTCCCAGAACGGCGCGGGGCGCGCGTCGACCACCGCCATGTCATTCACGCGGAAGTACAGCAGCACCGCCTTCTTCAGCCACTCGTTGACCTTCCAGCCACCGTGGCCATCCGGCTCGGCCACGCGGAACTCGCCGGTTTCCAGGCCATCGATCACGCGGCCGACCAGCGGCTTGGTCGAGCCTTCGATTTCATGCAGGGTCAGCGTGGCGCGCCGCTCGAAGGCGCTTTCGATGCCGAACTTGAGTTCTTCCACACCCGGGGTGGCCGGCTTGCGCAGCGACTTGCGCGCGATGTTCTCGGCGCGCTTGGCCGCCGTTTCTGCGGCACTGCTGGCCGCGGTCTTCTTGACCGGCGCCTTCTTCACGGCCGGCGCGGCTTTCTTCGCAGCGGTCTTCTTCACGGCCGGGGCAGCGGCAACGGTCTTCTTGGCCGCCGCGGTCTTGGCGGCAGTCTTCTTGGCAGGCTTGGTGGCCATCAGTGGGGGTCTCCGGCGTTTCGATCAGGGTCCAGGCAGCGCAGCATGGCGTCATGCAGCTGCTGCCGGGCGGTTTCGGTCAGGGGGTGGTCGTGCTCATCGCTGATCACGAACATGTCTTCGGCGCGTTCGCCGAAGGTGGCAATGCGCGCGTCATGCACGCGCAGGCCCTGGTTGCGCAGTACGAAGGCGACATCGGCCAGCAGCCCGGGGCGGTCGGGTGCGACCAGGCTGAAGCGGGTGCCGCCGGTGTCGTTGTCGTTGGCATCGCGGAATTCGATGCGCGGGGCGAAGCGGAAATGGCGCAGCTGGCGTGGCACTACCCGCCGCGACGGGCGCAGCCGCGACAGGTCGCCGGCCAGCGCCTCGCGCAGCGCCGCTTCCAGGCGCGGTGCATCGCCATCGGCGAAGCTGTCGGCCGGGGTCACTTCAAAGGTATCGAAAATGGTGTCCACCGGGCCATCCAGCACGCGTGCCCGGTGGATGCCATAGCCCTTGCGGTCCAGGGTCATCACGATCGCAGCGAACAGGCCGTCGCGGTCGGGCGAGTGCACGAACACTTCCAGCGCATCGTCATCGGCGGTGATCCGGCGCACCTTGACCAGGGTCTGGCCCTGCTTGACCGGCACCAGCGCGGCGGCCTGCCAGGCCAGCTGCTCGGGCCGCAGGCGGATGAAGCTCTCATCCGGCATCACGGTGAACTGGCGGTCGATGGTGGCGTCGTCGTAGCCGCGCTCGCGCACCAGCGCGCGCACGCTCTCGCGCGCTTCCAGCACGCGCTCGGCGGCCGGCATCTGGTTTTCCAGGCCATCGCGCAGCGCCCGGCGCGCGGCGAAGTACAGGTCGGCCAGCAGCCGATCCTTCCACGCATTCCACAGCTTCGGGCTGGTGCCGGCGATGTCGGCGCAGGTCAGCAGGTACAGGTAGTCGAGGCGGTCGCGGCTGGCCACCAGCGTGGCGAAGCGGTGGATCACGTCCGGGTCGGAGATGTCCTGCTTCTGCGCGGTGACCGACATGCGCAGGTGCTGCTCGACCAGCCAGGCCACCAGTTCGGTATCGGAACCGCTCAGCGCATGCGCCTGGCAGAAGTCGCGGGCATCCACCGCGCCGAGTTCGGAATGGTCGCCGCCGCGGCCCTTGGCGATGTCATGGAACAGCCCGGCCAGCAGCAGCAGTTCCGGCTTGCGCAGCCGCGGCCAGACCTCGTGGGCAATGGAGAAACGCTCGTCCGCCCGGCTGCTGGCGAACAGGCCGATGTTCCGCAGCACCATCAAGGTGTGCTGGTCGACGGTGTAGACATGGAACAGGTCGAACTGCATGCGCCCGGACACCTGCGCGAAGGCGGGAATCCATTGCCCCAGTACGCCCAGGCGGGCCATGCGCGCCAGCGTATCCACCGCGCGCGGGCTGCGCAGCAGGGTCATGAACTGTTCGCGCGCGGCAGTGCTGGCCTCGGTGTACGCCGGCAGCTCGGCCAGCGCTTCGGCCAAGGCCCGCGCGGTAAGCGAGTGCAGGCCGCGCACGTCGGGGTTGTAGGCCCAGCTGGAGAACAGCGCGAACACCTGCTCGATATCGCCCTGCGGCCACTGCGGGTCGTTGGCGGCCAGGTAGCCGCGGCGCAAGGAAAAGCCCACGCTGACCGGTTCGGGCACGGCCTCCCCGTCGAACTGTTCTTCAAAGCGCTGCAGCAGGCGGTCGCTGATCCGCCGCACCACGGTGGCGCTGCGGTAGAAGCCCTGCATCATCTTCTCGACCGCCAGGCTCTCCACGTCGTCGGCAAAGCCGAGCCGCGCGGCCAGGGTCTTCTGGTAATCGAAGCGCAGGCGCTCTTCCGGGCGGTTGGCCACCAGGTGCAGGCCGAACCGCAGCTGCGCCAGCGCGCAGCGCTCACGGCGCAGTGCAGCGGCTTCATCGGGGCCGAGGTGTCCCAGCCCGACCAGCGCTTCCAGCTCGCGCACGCCGAACGCGCGCAGTGCCATCCAGCCCAGCGTATTGAGATCGCGCAACCCGCCCGGGCCATCCTTGATGTCCGGTTCCAGGTTGTCGGCGGTGTCGCCGAATCGCTGGTGGCGGGCCAGCAGTTCGTCGCGCTTGGCCAGGAAGAATTCGCGCGGCGGCCACAGGCCCTCGCGGTTGACGGCCTGTTTCAGCGCCTGGCGTGCCGCTTCGTCAGCCACCAGCGGGCGCGATTCGATCAAGGCGGTGAGCACGGTCTGGTCGGCACTGGCCTGCACGCACTCCTGCGCCGACCGCACTGCATGACTGACCGGCAGGCCGCAATCCCACAGCAGCGCGAACAGGCGGGCCAAGGCCGCTTCATGCCGACGCTGTGCCTCGGGTGCGCCGAGCACCAGCAGGTCGATGTCCGAGCGCGGGAACAGTTCGCCGCGCCCGTAGCCACCCACCGCAAACAGCGCCAGCCCGGCATCGGCCGGCACGCAGCGCTGCCAGGCCATCCGGATCAGATGGTCGGCAGCGCGGGCGCGCAGCGCCAGCAGCCGCTCGATGTTGTCGTTCTGGTCGAAGCGCCGGTACAGGCGCGCGTCGGCCTGCTGCAGGGTCTGGCGTGCCTCCGCCGCCCACTCGGGGTCGGCGACGGCGTCGGCCGGCGCGTCCAGGGTCGGGCTCGCCGGCAACATGCTCAGACCTGCGATTCGCCGGGCGAGAGGGTCAGCACATCCACGCCGGTCTCGGTGACTGCGATCATGTGCTCCCACTGCGCCGACAGCTTGCGGTCCTTGGTGACCACGGTCCAGCCATCGGGAAGCACCTTGTTGTAGCGGGTGCCTTCATTGATCATCGGCTCGATGGTGAAGGTCATGCCCGGCTGCAGCACCAGGCCCTGGCCCGGACGCCCGTAGTGCACCACCTGCGGTTCGTCGTGGTAGACCTTGCCGATGCCATGCCCGCAGTACTCGCGGACCACGCTGAAGCGCTCGGCTTCGGCCAGCGACTGGATCGCGTGGCCGATGTCGCCCAGCGTCGCGCCCGGCTTCACCGCACGGATACCGGCCCACATCGCCGCGTAGGTCGTGTCGACCAGGCGCTTGGCCATCGTCGACGGCGTGCCGGCGTAGTACATGCGGCTGGTATCACCGTGCCAGCCGTCCTTGATCACGGTGACATCGATGTTGACGATGTCGCCGTCCTTCAGGACCTTGGCTTCGCTGGGGATGCCGTGGCAGATGACGTTGTTGACCGATGTGCAGACCGTCTTCGGGAAGCCACGGTAGCCGACGTTGGCCGGCGTGGCCTTCTGCACGTTGATGATGTGGTCGTGGCAGATGCGGTCCAGCTCTTCGGTCGTCACGCCCGGCTTGACGTACGGGGTGACGATGTCGAGCACTTCGCTGGCCAGGCGGCCGGCGACGCGCATCAGTTCGATTTCCTCGGGGGTTTTCAGATTCACGCTCATGGCGCCCATTATCGCCGATCCGGGACCATTCTGAACGGGAAGGGCTGGAACGCTGACAGCCCGCGTTCGGGTCGAAGCCCAACAGCGGCAGGGCCTTGGTGGTCTGGGAACGGAAAAACTGTGAAAACCGGCCACTTTTCCTCACACCCCCCCTACAACATCGCTTTTATAAGGGGGTCAGCGCCGCCCCTGGCGCCCTCCCCCTGCAGTACGCCGGCATCGATTCGTTCATCCAGGACCCCCGTCCAAGGAGAAGACCATGCGATTCCTTCGCGCCCCGCGTCCCCTGCTGTTCAGCCTTGGCCTGGTGGCCCTGGCCTCGCCCGCCATGGCGGCCGACACCACCACCTTCAACGTGCGCATCATCATCACCAAGGCCTGCACGATCACGGCGGCCGCCGCGACCGATGTCGATTTCGGCACGGCGCTGTCCACCGCCACCACCCCGTCCAACGCCCAGGGCTCGGTCACCGCGCAGTGCTCGGCGCTCACGCCGTACACCATCGCGCTGAATGCGGGGTCCAACGCCGCGACCGCCAATGACGTCACCACCCGGCGCATGCGCAACACCGATGCGGCGGTGACCACCAACAACTTCGTCGGGTACCAGCTGTATTCCGATGCGGGCCGTGCAAACGTCTGGGGCGCCACCACCGGCACCAACACGGTGGCCGGCACCGGTACCGGCCTGGCGCAGGCGTACCCGATCTATGGCCAGGTGGCCAATCCCAGCGTGAACAACGCCGCCACCGGTACCTACCAGGACACGGTCACCGCCACCATCTCGTACTGAGGCCGCCATGTCAGCACTCGAACGGGGGCGCACACCGCGCTCCACGGCGGCTGTCTGCGCCTGTGCATTGCTGGTCGTGCTTGGCATGCCTGGCCTGTGGGCCGCCAGCCTGCAGGTTGCGCCCACCTCGCTGCAGCTCAGCGCCCGCCAGAACGCCGAAGCGCTGTGGGTCAGCAACAGCGGGTCGGCGCCGGTAAGCGTGCAGGCCCGCGTATTCCGCTGGACCCAGCGCGACGGCCGCGACCAGCTCGACCCCACGTCAGACCTCGTGGTCAGCCCGCCCATGCAGTCGCTCGCAGCCGGACAGCAACAGCTGATCCGCGTCGTGCGTGCCCAGCCGGAAGCGCCCGACGCACAGCTGTCGTACCGGGTCATCGTCGACGAGGTGCCCACGCTGGACCCCAACCGCCAGGGCATGCAGTTCGTGCTGCGCTACTCGCTGCCGGTGTTCATCCAGCCCGCTGGCAGCACCCCAGGCAAGCCCGAGCTGCAGAGCAGCGTGCTTGTCCAGCCCGATGGCAAGGTGGTGCTGGAAGTGCACAACCGTGGCGATGGCTATGCGCAACTGGCCGATCTGGCGGTAGGTCCGCCGGACCGCCCGCAGGTCTTCCAGCCCGGCCTGATCGGCTACGTGCTCAGCGGCCAGACCATGCGTTGGCCGCTGGATATTCCCGCGACGCGGCTGGCCGGGGCCACGCTATCGGCGAAGATCAATGGCGGCGCGCAAGCCACGCCCCTGTCCCCGACGCCACCGGCTCGCTGAGGCCTGCGTGCGCGTCGCCCTGGCTGCCGGCGCGGTCTCGTCTGGAATGCCGGGCGCACCGGCATGGGCGGCCGAACTGCCTGCCGCCAGCGCCGAACTGGGGGCTGCCGATGATGTGATGCTGCCGGCGCCCACGCCCTTGACCGCACCGCAGACCCTGTACCTGGACGTCACCCTCAACGGCAGCCCCCGCGGCCTGCTGCCGTTCACCGAACTGGCGGGACAGCTGCGCGCCGACCCGCCCGTGCTGCGCCAGCTCGGCTTCGCCGCGCCTGACGGCGCGCCGGTTGCACTGGACCAGCTCAGCGGGCTGGTGATGCGCTACGACGCCTCCCTGCAAACGCTGGCGCTGGAAATCCCCCTCGAACAGCTCAACCTGCCGGTCACCGAAGTGGGCGCCGCCACCCAGCGCGCCCCGACCGCCAGCGCCTCGCCTGGCGCCCTGCTCAACTACGACGTCTATGTCAGCCACAACCAGGACGCCGGCAACCTGGCGCTCACCACCGAATGGCGGGTGTTCGGCATGGGCCGCGGCGTGCTGCGCAGCAGCCAGCTGCTGCGCACCTACCAGGACGGCCGTAGCGACTGGCGCGGCGAAAGCGTGCGCCTGGACAGTGCGTGGCAGCTGGATTTTCCCGACAACGCATTGACCCTGACCGTCGGTGACTTCTTCAGCGGCTTCGTCGACTGGAGCCGCCCGGTGCGGATGGGCGGCATCCAGATCGGGCGCAACTACGGCCTGCAGCCCTACCGCGTGCTCACCCCCACCCCGAGCTTCCTGGGCGAGGCCGTGGTGCCGTCCAACGTCGAGCTCTATGTCGACGGCCTTCGCCAGTACAACGGCGAGGTACCGGTGGGGCCGTTCCAGCTGGCCGCGCAGCCGGGCATCAGCGGCACCGGCAATGCGCAGGTGGTGATCACCGATGCCTACGGCCGCATGCAGACCCTGGATTTTGCCTTCTATGGCACGCAGCAGCTGCTGGCTGAAGGCCTCTCGGACTGGTCGGCGGGCGTCGGCCGGATGCGTCGCGATTACGGCATCCGCTCGTTCGCCTACGACAGTGCCACCGTGGGCAGCGCCACCTGGCGGCGCGGGGTCAGCAACCGCTTCACCGCCGAACTGCATGCCGAAGGCGGGGGCGGCGTGGCCAGCGCCGGCGCGGGCGGCTGGTGGCAGCTGGGCCAGGCCGGCGTCGTCAACGCGTCCTATGCGCACAGCCGCCGCGACGGTCTGCAGGGAGGCCAGTGGGCGCTGGGGTACAGCTGGAACAACCGGGTGTTCAACCTCAATGCGGCCACCCGCCGCACGCATGGCGACTTCCAGGACCTGGGCAGCCTGCAGGGTGCGCTGCCACCGGACGTGACCGACCAGGTCACCGCCGGTGCCAGCCTGGGCCGGCTGGGCTCGCTGAGCGCCAGCTACCTGCGCCTGTCCTACCCTGATGGCGACGACCGCCGCTACGCCAGCGTGTTCTGGAACCGCACGTTCTCCGAACGCTGGTCGGCCTACGCCTCGTTCAACCAGAACCTGGACGACAACGCCGACCGTAGCGTGTACCTGTCGCTGTCGGCCAGCCTGGGCAACAACCGCCAGAGCAACCTGGCCGCCCAGCGCAATGGCGACCGCAACCTGTACACGGTGGATGTATCCCAGCCGGTGCCCGGCGATGGCAGCCAGGGCGGTTACGGCTGGCGGGTGCAGGCCCGGCAGGGCGATGACGGCACCGGGGGGCTGGTCGAAGCCGGCTGGTTGAACCGGGTGGGCCGCTACTCGCTGGGCGCGGCGCGCCAGGGCGATGCCAACTTCGCCTATGCCAACGCCAGCGGGAGCGTGGTCTGGATGGGCGGGCACCTGTTCGCTGCACGTGAGGTACCCGACGCGTTTGCGGTGGTCTCCACCAACGGCGTGGGCGGCGTACCGGTGCGCCTGGAAAACCGGGTGATCGGGGTGACCGACGACGACGGCATGCTGCTGGTCACCCCGCTGCTGTCCTGGCAGCGCAACCGGATTTCGATCGACACCCTGGAGCTGCCGGCCGACATGCGTGCCGATCGCGTGGACACGCTGGTCACGCCGCGGCAGAGCGCCGGGCTGGGGGTCAGTTTCGGACTGCGCCGCACCCGCGCCATCACACTGGTCCTGCACGACGCGCAGGACCGGCCCGTGCCCGCCGGCAGCCAGGTGCGGCTGCCGGACCAGCGCAGCGCCACGGTGGGCTACGACGGCGAGGTCTACCTGGAAGATCTGCCGGCCCAGGCAGTGCTGCAGGTGGACACCGATGACGGGCGCTGCGAAGTGCGCGTGCCGGTCAGCCCGGCGCCGGGCAGCGCCGCGCTGCGGCTGGGGCCGCTGCGCTGCGTGGCCGGAGCCGGGCCATGAGCCTGCGCCTGCTGCTGGGGGGGTTGCTGGCACTGGCCGGGCTAGTGGGCGCCGGCGTGGCCCGCGCCGACACCACCTGCACCACCACCACCCCGGTCACGGCGGCCTTCGGCAACGTCGGCAACGTCGCCGCTGCGCCCAGCTTCACCACCACCACGTTCACCATCACCTGCAACACCACCGCGCTGAGCCTGCTGGCAACGGCGTCGGTGCGCGCCTGCATCGGCATCGGCGTGGGCAGCACCGGCGTGGCCATTTCACCGCTGCGGCGGATGACCAACACCACCGCCGATCCGCTCAGCTTCCAGCTGTTCACCAGCGCCGCCTACAGCACCATATGGGGTCTGACCCCCGGCACCACGCCCGGGCCGCAGGTGGTGGACCTGAACTACTCGGTGCCCCTGCTCACCGGCGGCAGCGGCGCGGTCACCGTGACCATCTACGGTCGCATCCCAGCCAGCCAGACGCTGGCGGCCGGCAGTTACAGCACCTCGTTCAGTGGTGCCGACGTCCGCCTGGAATATGCCTACAACGAGGTCCTGCTGGGCACGGCCACCGCCCCGGCGGCGTGCACCACGGCCACCGGCGTCAGCGGGCACAAGACCGCCACCGGCGGCTTCCCGTTCACGGTCACCGCCACCGTGCTGCCGCAGTGCAGTGCCTACGTCACTACCGACATGGACTTCGGCAGCAGTGCCGGCACGATCACCGCCAACATCGACCGTACGTCGACCATCGGCCTGACCTGCCTCAACCGCACCGCCTACACCATCGCGCTGGACAACGGCCTGTACGCGAACGGCAGCGTGCGGCGCATGCGGCACACCACCAACCCGGCCTTTTTCATTCCCTATGCGCTTTACCGCGAAAGCACCCGCACCCAGCGCTGGGGCAGCACCGCCAACGTGGACCTGGTCTCGGGCACGGGGACCGGCAGCGCCCAGACCCTGACCGTGTATGGGCGTGCACCGCCCACGGTCGGCGCAGTGGCCGCCGGCAGCTACAGCGACCAGATCAAGGTGACGATCACCTACTGAATCGGCCGCCCCCTCAAGACCGCCAGCGCCGGGCCGATATCCCAACGACCCCCCGCTGCCGATCCGGATGAACCGACGCCGCCGCGCCCGCCTAGCCACCTGCGTGGCGCTGACCACCCTGCTGTCTGCCGCCAACGCGGCCAATGCGCCGCTGCAGGTCCGCCTGCGGATCGTGGAGGCGTGCGCACTGGACGCAGACGCAACGCGCGCCAGCTGCCGCAGCGCACACCGACGCAGCGACGAGGAAATCCCGGCCCCGCCCCAGGTGCAGCAGCTGACCCCGGCGCGCGAAGACGACGAAGACGCCCGCCGGCCATGGCTCACCCTGACCTTCTGATCCGCGCCTGCCTGCTGCTGGCGCTGCTTGCGCCGGCTGCCGCGCAGGCGCTGGACATTTCCCCGCTGCGGGTTGCGCTGCGCCCGGACCAGCAGGACGCCGAACTGTGGCTGCACAACGAGACGGCGCAGCCGTGGTCGGGCCAGGCACGGCTGTACCGGTGGGAACAGAGCACCGACGCCGAACGCCTGACCCCGGCGCAGGACGTGGTGGTGAGCCCGACCCGGCTGGCGCTGGCACCGAACGCCCGGCAGCGGGTACGGGTGGTCCGGATCGGACCCGCACCAAGCGCTGAGCAGGGGTACCGGCTGGTGCTCCGGGCCGCACCCGAGAGCCCGCCGCTGCAGGTGTCGCTGCCGGTGTTCGTGGCCGGGCCGCAGCCGCGCCCGGCGCCCGCCCTCTCCGTCGACCTTCGCGACGCCGCCGGCCACGCCCTGCTGGCGCTCTACAATGGCGGCACCGGCCACGCGCGGCTGGCGGACCTGACCTTCATTGGCCCCGACGGACGCGCCACGCTGCTGCTTCCCGAGCTGGCCGGCTATGTCCTGGCCGGCAGTACCCGCCTATGGGCCCTGCCCGGCCCCGCCGCAGCCTATGCCGGGGGCCGCTTCCGGGCCCGGATCGGCGATGCGGAACCGGCCGACATCCCGGTCGCCACCCCGCCAATTGCGCCGGACCGCCTGCCCGGGCTATAATCGACCGGATTTCTTCGCGCCCTGTGCGCAGGAAACCCGTCAACACCGGACGTCACCGGTGAATCCACACCTGCCGCCCATATCCGTGCCGGGGTGCTCCGCGAGGAGTTCGGACACGGAAGCGACAGGGAAGCCAAACCCCGGAACCCCCCGCCTTGCGGCGGACCGCCCTCTATTACCCGTGGCGGCCGGTTCCCTATCAGGAGTATTGCAATGCCCCAGGTCACCATGCGTCAGATGCTGGAAGCCGGCGTCCATTTCGGCCACCAGACCCGTTACTGGAACCCCAAGATGGGCCAGTACATCTTCGGCGCCCGCGGCAAGATCCACATCATCAACCTGGAAAAGACCGTTCCGCTCTTCAATGACGCGATGAACTTCATTTCCAGCGTCGCGCAGAAGCGCGGCACCATCCTGTTCCTGGGCACCAAGCGCAGCGCCCGCGAGTCGATCCGCGAAGAAGCCGAGCGTTGCGGCATGCCATTCATGAACCAGCGTTGGCTGGGCGGCACCCTGACCAACTTCCGTACCGTGAAGCAGTCGGTTGCCCGCCTGAAGGAACTGGAAGCCGGCGAAACCGACGGCACCTTCGACAAGCTGGTCAAGCACGAAGTGCTGGGCCTGCGTCGCGAGCGTGACAAGCTGGAAGCCTCGCTGGGCGGCATCAAGGAAATGAACCGCCTGCCGGACGCGATCTTCGTCATCGACATCGGCCACGAAGACATCGCCATCAAGGAAGCCAAGAAGCTCGGCATCCCGGTGATCGCTGTCGTCGATACCAACTACAACCCGGAACTGGTCGATTACGCGATCCCGGGCAACGACGACGCCATCCGTGCCGTGCAGCTGTACGCCCGCGCCGCTGCCGACGCCGTGCTGGAAGGCAAGGCTGCTGCTCCGCACGCTGCCACCGTCCGTGAAGAAGAGTTCGCCGACGCCCCGGCTGCCGAAGAAGCCAAGCCGGCCCGCCGCGCTCCGGCCAAGAAGGCTGCTGCCGACAAGGGCGAAGCCCAGGCCTGATCCAGGCCCGCGGTGGGCGCCTGGCGCCCACCGCTCCTGTCCGCTGCCACTGGCGCGATGACAGGATGCTGTCACATGGGCCGGCCACGATGCCGGCCCAACCCCTTTCTTTCGTGAGGAATTCCCGTGGAAATCACTGCTTCCCTGGTCAAGGAACTGCGCGAGCGCACTGGCGCCGGCATGATGGAGTGCAAGAAGGCACTTACCGAAAACGGCGGCGACATCGACGCTTCGGCGGAGTGGCTGCGCAAGTCGGGCCTGGCCAAGGCCGACAAGAAGGCTGACCGTGTTGCTGCCGAAGGCATCATCGTGTCGGCACAGGACGGCAACAAGGCCGTGCTGGTCGAAATCAACTCCGAAACCGACTTCGTCGCCAAGGACAGCAACTTCCTGGACTTCGCCAAGGCCGTTGCCTCGGTCGCGCTGAGCTCGGGCGCTGCCGACATCGACGCGCTGAAGGCCGCCAAGCTGCCGTCGGGCGAAACCGTCGAAGAATCCCGCGCTGCGGTCATTGCCAAGGTCGGCGAAAAGGTCGACGTGCGTCGCATCGTCCGCCTGGAATCGTCGAACAACGTCGCGGCCTACGTGCACGGCGGCCGCATCGGCGTGCTGGTTGAACTGGCCGGCGGCGACGCCGAGCTGGCGCGTGGCCTGGCCATGCATGTGGCTGCCATGAACCCGCCGCACAACAAGGCTGCCGACGTGCCGGCCGAGTTCGTTGCCAAGGAAAAGGAAATCGAACTGGCCAAGATGTCCGACAAGGACAAGTCCAAGCCGGCCGACATCCTCGAGAAGATCATCAGCGGCAAGATCGCCAAGATCGTCAACGAAGTCACCCTGTACGGCCAGCCGTACGTGCTGAACACCGACCAGTCCGTCGAGCAGGTGGTCAAGGCCGCCGGCGCCGACGTGATCGGCTTCAAGCGCCTGGCCGTTGGCGAAGGCATCGAGAAGGTGGTGGAAGACTACGCCGCCGAAGTGATGAAACAGGCCGGCCTGGCCTGATCCATCGCCTCAAGCGATGACACGAAAAAGCCCGGCGCAAGCCGGGCTTTTTTGTGGCCAGCGACCCTCAGCCCTTCGCCTGGAACGAAACTTCCTCATACGGCTGCACCACCACCCAGCCTTCGCCGGCGAAGCGCAGCTGCAGGGTTTCGCCCGAACCGCGCCCGACCAGCGTACCCAGCGAAATGTCGGTGACGATCTCGGGCGTCAACGAGCCCGACCAGGCCACCGTTGCGTTCGGGTCGGTGAACACCGGGCCGCCCTGCGCCGTCACCGGCAGCGTCAGCGGCTCGTAATGCGAGGTGATCGCCACGATCCCGTGCCCACTCAGGCGCATGTTGAACAGCCCGCCCGAGAGCATGCCGGCCACCTTGCGCATCATGGTGATCCTGGACTCGATGCCCGTCTCAAACGCCAGCACATCGTTGCCGTTGACGAAAATCGACTCGCCCGCCAGCCGCAGCAGCGTCACCTGCTTGCCCGCATCGGCCAGGTAGGCCCGCCCCTGCCCCTCGATCTTCATCAGCTGCAGCCCCTCACCGCTCACCATTTTCTTCAGCAGCGTGCCCAGCCCCTGCTCCAGCAACCCCTGGCGGGTGAACTTCACCGCCCCCTTGCGCGCCACCATCGAACCGGCCTTGGCCCAGACCATGCCGTTCACCCGTATCTCGAGCATGTGCGGGCTCTCAAGCTCGAATGCATCCGCACTGACATCTTTTTCGTGCGTGCTGGCGAGGAATTCCTGAAGCGACTTTACGGCCATGGGGTCCATCCTTTTTCATTGGAGGCCGCATGGTACCCGCGCCACCCACCGCATTGCAGCAGCGGACGCCACTCGTGCCACTCCCCCATCCGCCAGCGGATGTGGTACCAAAGAGCTCATTGCCCCACCGCCGCACGATCTGCCCGTTGGTTTTGCATCGAAAGGCACCTCGACCCCCACCTGTCGCAGGCAACATTTCCCACAACGCAAGCACCAACACTCAAATCTGTGACGCACACCATGTATTCTTGCCACATCACCTCAGTATTCCCGCCATGCCTCCCGAGCTGACAGCCGCCCTGGCGCTCTGCCGCAACCTGCCCTCGCCGCCCGGTATTGCCCTGCGCATCATCGAACTGGCGCAGGACCCGGAAACCGACATCACCACGGCCGCCGACGTCATCGCCATCGACATGGCGTTGAGCGCGCGCATGTTGCGCATTGCCAATTCGCCGCTGTATGCCAGCCGCCGCCGGATCGAGAACCTCGGCCAGGCACTGACCATGCTGGGGCTCAACGCCACCGTCAGCCTCGCCCTGGGCTTCACCGTCACCCAGGACCTGACCGCCCCCGGACAGGGACAGGACGTGCGCGAGCGCGCCTGGCGGCGCAGCATCCTCAGCGCGCTGGCGGCCAGCCTGCTCGGCCAGGCCCGCGGCCTGCGCAAGGCCGAAGAACTGATGCTGGCCGGCCTGCTGCAGGACATCGGCGTGCTTGTGCTGGCCCAGAGCGAGCCCGAGCGCTACCTGCCGCTGCTGCGCCAGGCCCGCGACAACGAGGCCCTGATCGCCCTCGAACGTGAGCACCTGGACTGCACCCATGCCGAGGTGGGCGCGTGGATGGCCGAACAGTGGGATCTGCCGCGCTACCTGGTGGACGCCATTGCCCGCAGTGAATCGCCGGCCGCGGCCGAGGACAACTTCCAGGCCTGCGTGGCCCTGTCCGGCGCGGTCGCCGACATCTGGCTCAGCGCCGACGCCGATGCTGCCCGCGAACATGCGCTGCAGCAGGTCAACGAGACCCTCAAGCTGGACAGCGCCCAGTTCGACCAGGTGCTGGCCCGGATCGGCGAAGCCCTGCCCGAGATCAGCGCCCTGTTCGAGACCACGCTGATTTCGCCTGCGCGCGTGCAGCAGCTGATCGACCATGCCCAGGAGCTGGCGACGCTGCGCAACCTGCGCGAAATGCAGGATGCCGCCCTGGCCCGCCAGCGCGCCGACGAATTCGAGGCACGCGCCAACCGGCTGGCCGAACAGGCCCACCGCGACGCCCTGACCGGCGTGCTCAACCGCCGCCAGCTCGAGGCCGTGCTGGAACAGGAGTTCCTGCGCGCCACGCGGCACGGCTGGCCACTGTCGGTGGCCTTCATCGACCTGGACGATTTCAAGAAGATCAACGACGCCCACGGCCACCTGCTCGGTGACCAGGTGCTGCGCGAGTTCGCCACCCAGCTGCAGGAACACCTGCGCAACAGCGATACCGTGGCCCGCTTCGGCGGCGAGGAATTCATCGCCCTGCTGCCCAACACCACCGAGCTGGTGGCGCTGGACGTGGTGCGCCGGGTGCTGGCCAGCATCGTCAACACCCCCATGGCAGAAGTGGCCGACGGCCCGCTGTTCGTCACCTTCTCCGCCGGCGTGGCCACCCAGGGCGGCTATGAGCGTTTCGCCGATGTTCAGGACCTGCTGAAGGCCGCGGACGACGTGCTGTACCGTTCCAAGAACCTGGGGCGCAACCGCGTGATTGCGCGTTCACCGGGGACCGCCACGGCCTGAATGGAGTCAGGAAGCGGCGATCCACCGCTGTGGCAGGGCTGCGCCGCAGTGCAGCAGATTTTCCACGCCGAGTGCCGCCGCATCCAGTAGAATTCCCGCGTTTTCCACGCATCCAGAGGCCACCATGTCCAATCTTTCCTATCGCCGCATCCTGCTGAAAGTTTCCGGGGAGGCACTGATGGGGGATGAGGACTACGGCATCGACCCCAAGGTCATCAACCGCCTGGCGCGTGAAGTGATCGAAGCGCAGCAGGCCGGTGCCGAAGTGGCGCTGGTCATCGGCGGCGGCAACATCTTCCGCGGCGCCGGCCTGGCCGCCGGCGGCATGGACCGCGTCACCGGCGACCAGATGGGCATGCTGGCCACCGTGATCAACGCGCTGGCCATGCAGGACGCGCTGGAGAAGCTGGGCGCCAAGGCCCGGGTGATGAGTGCCATCAAGATCAACGACGTGTGCGAGGACTACATCCGCCGCCGCGCCATCCGCCACCTTGAAAAGGGTCGCCTGGTGATCTTCGCCGCCGGCGTCGGCAGCCCGTTCTTCACCACCGATTCCGGTGCCGCGCTGCGCGCCATCGAGATCGGCGCGGACCTGCTGCTCAAGGCCACCAAGGTCGACGGCGTGTACGACAAGGACCCCAACAAGCACAGCGATGCGGTCCGCTTCGACAGCCTGACCTACGACGAAGTGATCCGCCGTGGCCTGGAAGTGATGGATACCGCCGCCTTCGCCCTCGCCCGCGACAGCGACCTGCCGCTGCGCGTGTTCGACATGGGCCAGCCGGGCGAACTGCTGAAGATCCTGCACGGCGAGAACATCGGCACCCTGGTGCGCGGCCGCGACGCCACCTGACCGGCACGCCGGCCACGGCCGGCACCCGCCCGTTCAGCGCGGACCTTGGTTCACCCCATTTCGCCTATAATCGCCCGATTCCCAGTGACACCCAGGATTCGGGCGATGCTCAACGAAATCAAGCAGGACGCGCAGACGCGCATGGCAAAGAGCATCGATGCTCTGAAGCAAACCCTGACCTCCATCCGCACCGGCCGTGCTTCGCCGGCCCTGCTGGACCGGATCACGGTCAAGGCCTACGGCACCGACACGCCGCTCAACCAGGTTGCCTCGATCAGCGTCTCCGAAGGCCACTCGCTGGTCATCACCCTGTTCGACAAGGGCATGATCAAGGACGTGGAGAAGGCGATCTATGCCTCCGACCTCGGCCTGACCCCCAACGTGGCCGGCACCGTCATCCGCCTGAACCTGCCGCCGCCGACCGAAGAGCGTCGCCGCGAGCTTGGCAAGCAGGTGCAGAAGGAAGGCGAGGGCGCCAAGATCGCCATCCGCAACATCCGCCAGGATGCGAACAAGGCCATCGCCGCCCTGCTGAAGGACAAGTCGATCAGCGAAGACGACAAGAAGCGCGGCGAAGACGACATCCAGAAGCTGACCGACAAGTCCATCAAGGACGTCGACAGTGTGGTTGCCGAAAAGGAAAAGGAACTGATGGCGGTCTGAGCATGACCCAGGCCCCGACCAGCAGCTCTACCGCCGCCGTGCCCCGCCACGTTGCCATCATCATGGATGGCAACGGACGCTGGGCGCAGAAGCGGCGTCGTCCGCGCGTGATCGGCCACCGGGCCGGCGCGCGCGCGGTCAACCGCACCATCGATTTCTGCCTGGAGCGTGGCATCGCCGCGCTCACGCTGTTTGCCTTCTCCAGCGAAAACTGGGGCCGGCCGAGCGACGAAGTCGACGCACTGATGAAGCTGTTCCTCAATGCACTGGACCGCGAGGTGGATGAACTCCACCGCCGCGGCGTGCGCGTGCGTTTCATCGGCGAACGCGAGCGCTTCGGTGCCGGGCTGGTCAGCCGCATGCAGCTGGCCGAGCAACGCACCGCCGGCAATACCGCCATGACCCTGAGCATCGCCGCCAGCTACGGTGGCCGCCAGGACATCGCCAGGGCCGCACGCGAACTGGCCGCCGAGGTCGCGGCCGGGCGCCTGCTGCCCGAACAGATCGACGAAGCGCTGCTGGGCAGCCGCGTCGCCCTGGCCGACCTGCCGCCCCCGGATCTGTTCATCCGCACCGGTGGCGACACCCGCGTCAGCAATTTCCTGCTGTGGCAGCTGGCCTATACCGAACTGTGGTTCACCGAGGTGCTGTGGCCCGAGTTCGACGCCGCCATCCTGCAGCAGGCGCTCGACGCCTACGCTGCACGTGAACGCCGCTTCGGCCTGACCAGCGCCCAGATCGCCGCCCTGGCCACCGAGACGTCCACCCCATGACCAAAACCCGAGTCATCGCCGCGCTGATCATGGCGCCGGTCGCCATCGCCGCGATCCTGCTGCTGCCCACCCAGTGGCTGGCCGCCGCCGCCGCCGCCGTGTTCCTGATCGGCCTGTGGGAATGGCTGAAGCTGGCCGACGTGGACGACACACTGGCCCGCACCGTGCTGCTGGTGCTGAACCTGGTGCTGATGGTGCTCATCGTCTGGGCCGACGCCGGCACCCTGGTGCTGTACCAGATCGCCGCGCTGGTCGGCATCGGCTGGTGGCTGCTGGCCCTGCTGTGGCTGCGCTTCTTCACCTTCGGCGCCGAACCCGGCAGCCCGGCGCGGTCGCTCAAACTGCTGGCCGGCACCCTGGCCATCGTGCCCGCCTGGGCCTCGCTGGTGCTGATCCACGCCAGCGGCGACAAGGGCCACCTGTGGCTGCTGACCGCGCTGGCCGTGGTCTGGGCCGCCGATTCCGGCGCCTACTTTGCCGGCCGCACCCTGGGCCGCACCAAGCTGGCCCCGCGCATCAGCCCCAACAAGACCTGGGAAGGGCTGGGCGGCGGCATGCTGGCCGGCCTGCTGGTGGCCCTGGTGTTCGGCTGGATCGCCGGGGTCGCGCCTGGGCACGTGGTCGGCCTGGTCATCACCACGGTGGTCGCCGTGTTCGCCTCGGTACTCGGCGACCTGTACGAAAGCCTGCTCAAGCGCCATGCCGGCGCCAAGGACTCGGGCCACATCATTCCGGGCCACGGCGGCGTGCTGGACCGCATCGACGGCGTGCTGGCCGCGCTGCCGGTGTTCGCGCTGGGCAAGGAAATCTTCGGATTCTGAGCATGCAGAGCACTACCGCCCCCCGCCGGGTCGCCGTGTTCGGTGCCACCGGCTCGATCGGCGCATCCGCGCTGGACGTGATCGCGCGCCACCCGGACCGCTACCGCGCCACCGTGCTGGCCGCCGGCACCCAGGTGCAGGCGCTGGTCGCGCTGTGCGCGCTCCACCGGCCGGCGCATGCGGTAATCGCCAGCGAAGCGCTGTATGCGGATCTGCGCGATGGCCTGCGCGCCGCCGGCCTGGACACCCAGGCGCATGCCGGCGCCGCCGCGCTGGACCAGCTGGCCGCCAGCGACGCATGCGACACCCTGGTCGCCGCCATCGTCGGCGCGGCCGGGCTGTCCTCGACCCTGGCCGCCGCCGGCGCTGGCAAGCGCATCCTGCTGGCCAACAAGGAATCGCTGGTCCTGGCCGGCGAGCTGCTGATGCAGCGCGCCACCGCCGCCGGGGCCGAGATCATCCCGATCGACAGCGAACACAGCGCCATCTTCCAGTGCCTGCGTTCGCGCGACGCCAGCCTGGACCAGGCCGGCGTGCGCAGGATCCTGCTCACCGCCTCCGGCGGCCCCTTCCGCGGGCGCAGCCGGGCCGAGCTGGCCGAGGTCACCCCGGCCCAGGCAGTCGCCCACCCGAAGTGGTCGATGGGCCCGAAGATCTCGGTCGATTCGGCGACGTTGATGAACAAGGGGCTGGAGGTCATCGAGGCCCACCACCTGTTCAACATCCCCGGCGAGCGCATCGAAGTGCTGGTGCACCCGCAGAGCCTGGTGCATTCGCTGGTCGAATTCGTCGACGGCTCCACCCTGGCCCAGATGGGCCTGCCGGACATGCGCACCACGCTGGCCGTGGGCCTGGGCTGGCCGCACCGCATCGAATCCGGGGTTGGCGGGCTGGACCTGCTGAGCCAGGGCCGGCTGGATTTCGAGGCCCCCGACACCGACGCCTTCCCCTGCCTGCGCCTGGCCTGGCAGGCGATGGCCGCCGGCGGCACTGCCCCGGCGGTGCTCAATGCGGCCAATGAAGTGGCTGTTTCAGCGTTTCTTCAGGGGCGGATCGCTTTCCTAGCCATTCCAGGGCTGGTGGCTAACGCTCTTTCAACACTGCCTTCCGCGTCCGCCGATACACTGGAGGGCCTGCTGGCCGCCGACCAGCACGCCCGCCAGATCACCCAAGCCGCCATCGACCACGCCTGAATGCCCTTCCCGCTCCTTTCCCGCGACGTCCACCATGGGTGAATTCATCGGCTCCGTCTGGTGGATGATCGTCAGCCTTGGCCTGCTGGTGACGTTCCATGAGTTCGGTCACTACTGGGTCGCGCGGCGCTGTGGCGTGAAGGTGCTGCGCTTCTCGGTCGGCTTCGGCAAACCGCTGTGGATGCGCCGCAACCGCAACGGTACCGAATTCGCCATCGCCGCCATTCCACTGGGCGGCTATGTGAAGATGCTCGACGAGCGCGAGGTCGAGGTACACCCGGCCGAACGCGGCCTGGCCTTCAACCACAAGAGCGTCTGGCAGCGCATCGCGATCGTGGCGGCAGGCCCGATCGCCAACCTGGTGCTGTGCGTGGCCCTGCTGTGGGCCATGTTCGTTCTGGGCAAGCAGGATTATTCGGCCACCATCGGCCGCACCACCGGCATGGCCCAGGTGGCCGGGCTGCAGGCCGGTGACCGCGTGCTGAGCGTGGATGACCGCAGCGTGGTCACCGCCGGCCAGGCCGCCATGGCCCTGACCACGGCCGCCATGGACCGCCACGATGCGAAGGTGGAGGTGGTCGATGCGCAGGAGCAGGTGCGCACCCGCACCCTGCCGCTGTCGCAGTTGCCGGCCGGCTTCGATGAGCGCTGGGTGGCCTCGCTGGCCGGCCTGACCTGGCAGTTCCACCTGCAGCCGGCACTGGTCGAACAGGTGCTGCCCGATTCCGCCGCCCAGGGCGTGCTGTTGCCGGGCGACCTGGTGGTGGCCGTGGATGGCCAGCGCATCGATGCGGCCGACCAGGTCTCCCCGGCCATCCTCGCGCTGGGCAAGCGCGGCGGCCCGGGCATGATCGAGGTGCTGCGCAACGGCGACCGGCTGGCGCTGGAAGTCACCCCGCGCCAGGGCAAGGACGGCCGCGGCCAGCCCACGTGGCAGATCGGCATCGGCTTCCCGCAGGCCAGCGCGCCGGCCTATGACACCACCCTGCAGTACGGCCCGCTGGCGGCCATCCCGGCGGCGCTGCGCGAAACCGCGCGCGCGGCGGGCGATTCGCTTGGCATGATGCGCCGCATCGTGACCGGCAATGCCTCGCTGCAGAACGTTTCCGGCCCGGTCACCATCGCCCGGGTAGCCAACCAGACCGCCCAGCGCGGCCTTGATTGGTTCCTCTGGTTCCTGGCCGTACTCTCGCTCAGCCTGTGCATCATCAACCTGTTGCCCATCCCCATCTTGGACGGCGGGCACCTGCTGTATTACCTTATCGAGTTGGTCAAGGGCAGCCCGCTCAGCGAGCGTGCCATGGCGGCCGGCCAGTACATCGGCCTGGCCATGCTGGCCGGACTGATGGGACTGGCGTTCTACAACGACATCCTCGGTCTGTTCCCGCGATGAACTTTTACCCTTTTGTCGTCGTCTTATGCGCCGGCATCCCGCAACATCGTATTCGACTCCAACCGGACGTGACATGACGCGACTCCCCAATCGCCGCCTGCTTGCCCTCGCACTCGCCGCCGGTTTCGGCGCGCCCGCCCTGGCCCAGGCAGCCGAGCCCTTCACCGTCAGCGACATCCGTGTCGATGGTCTGCAGCGCATCACCTCCGGTACCGTGTTCACCTACCTGCCGGTGGAACGTGGCGAGACCCTGACCGACAACAAGGTCGGCGAGTCGATCCGTGCCCTGTACAAGACCGGCTTCTTCGAGGACGTCCAGCTTGAGCGGCAGGGCGACATCCTGGTGGTCACGGTCAAGGAACGCCCGGCGATCAACAAGCTGACCGTCACCGGCAACAAGGACATCAAGAGCGACCAGCTGCTCAAGGGCCTGAGCGACATCGGCCTGAGCGAAGGCGGCACCTTCGATCGCCTGAGCCTGGACCGGGTGACCCAGGAACTGCGCCGCCAGTACAACGACCGTGGCAAATACAACGTCGAGATCACCCCGACCGTCAGCCCGCTTGACCGCAACCGCGTGGACATCACCATTGCGATCAAGGAAGGCAAGGCCGCCAAGATCCAGCACGTGAACCTGGTCGGCACCGAGAAGTTCGAGTCCAAGGACATCCTGGAAACCTGGGAATCCAAAGAGCACAACTGGGCGTCGTGGTACCGCCGCGACGACCAGTACTCCAAGGAAAAGCTGTCCGGCGACCTGGAAAAGCTCAATGCCTGGTACCTGGACCGCGGCTACGTGGACTTCAGCATCGATTCCACCCAGGTCTCGATCAGCCCCGACAAGCGCGACATGTTCATCACCGCCGGCGTGACCGAAGGTGAGCAGTACAAGATCTCCGAGATCAAGGTCACCGGCGACACCATCCTTCCGCAGGAAGACGTGGAGCGCATGCTGATCCAGAAGTCCGGCGATACGTTCTCGCGCGCCCTGCTGGAATTCAGCTCGGACGCCATCACCAATTCGCTGTCCAACATCGGTTACGCGTTCGCCAAGGTGAACCCGATCCCGACCAGCAACCGCGCCGAACGCACCGTGGCGATCAACATGCAGGTCGTGCCGGGCCCCCGCGTGGGCGTGCGCCGCATCGTGTTCAAGGGCAACACCCGCACCTCCGATGAAGTGCTGCGTCGTGAAATGCGCCAGTTCGAGAACAGCTGGTACTCGCAGGCCGCGATCGACCGTTCCAAGATCCGCCTGCAGCGCCTGGGCTACTTCGAATCGGTGGAGGTCGAAACGCCGCCGGTCACCGGCAGCAACGACCAGGTCGACGTGGTCTACAACGTCAAGGAAACCACCTCGGGCAGCTTCGTGTTCGGCCTGGGCTATTCGCAGTCCTACGGCATGACCACCTCGGTGCAGCTGTCGCAGAACAACTTCCTGGGCGGCGGCAACCGCGTGTCGGTCGAAGCGTCGCGCAGCAGCTACCTGCAGCGTTACGGCTTCTCCTACACCAACCCGTACTTCACCGACGACGGCGTGTCGCTGGGCTACAACCTGTCCTGGCGCGAGCTGGATTACTCCGACTTCAACACCGCGCAGTACAACAGCACCAACGGTGCGGCGCAGGTGGTGTTCGGCGTGCCGATCACCGAGAACGACACCGTCTCGCTGATGGTGGGCATCGACAGCAACCAGATCACCACCTACCAGGGTGCAACGCCGCAGGCGATCATCGATTACATCGATGCCATCGGCCAGCGCACGTTCCACTCCTGGCGCACGGAGCTCGGCTGGGCGCGCGACACCCGCAACGATTACTTCATGCCCACCCGCGGCATGTACCAGCGCGTGGGCCTGGAAACGACCCTGCCGGGTTCGACGGTCGAGTACTACAAGCTGAACTACCAGGTCTCCAAGTACTGGCCGATCATCCCGTCGCTGGTCATCAATACCCGCGCCGAGGTCGGCTACGGCGACTCCTACGGCAACGATGTCACCCGCGTGATCACCAACCCGGATGGCACCACCCGCACCGTGACCGCTTCGGGCCTGCCGTTCTTCGAAAACTTCTACGCCGGCGGTACCAACTCGGTGCGCGGTTTCGAAGACAACACCCTTGGCCCGCGCTCGGAGCCGACCGCGTCGTACAACCGTGGCCAGCCGCTGGGTGGTTCGCTGAAAACCGTGGGTTCGGTGGAAGCCTACTTCCCGCGCCTGTTCGACAGCCCGTCGGCCCGCGTCTCGGCGTTCTTCGACGTCGGCAACGTGTACAACGGCGTGGACAACTTCAAGGCCAACGAACTGCGTGCCTCGGCCGGTGTCGCCCTGCTGTGGCGCGCCCCGGTCGGCCCGATCTCGATCAGCTACGCCTTCCCGCTCAAGAAGGAAGACGGCGACGAAATCGAACGCCTGCAGTTCACGTTCGGTGGCCAGTTCTAAACCCACCGATCGCACACGAAAACGCCGGGCCCAGCCCGGCGTTTTTGTTTGTGGGGATTGGAGAAACCTAGATCGGCGAAGGGCAGCGTTTCAATTGCTGTGTGCGGCTCCTGATCTACCGTGGCCACCGACACACCGTCAGAGGGCCGGCGGGTGCGGGGGTACGGGGGCTTTACCAAACATGGATGTTTGGTAAGAGCCCCCAGGGATGGGTTCACGGCGCCCCCCGTACCCCCGCACCCGCCGGACCTGCGCGCGAACCCTGCAGCCCACAGGCTGTTCGCCTGAATCCGGCCGGCGCCGCATACCATCGCTGAACCCCCGAACATGACCGAAGTCACGCCACACGGTAAACTCCCGGCGTGAACACTCCTACCTATACCGCCCAGCAACTCGCCGAGCAGTTTGGCCTGCAGGTCCATGGTGATGGCAGCACCGCCATCCGTGGCGTGGCCACGCTCGCCCATGCCGGCCCTGGCCAGCTGACCTTCCTGGCCAACCCGCGCTACCGCGCCCAGCTGGCCGACAGCCAGGCCGGGATCGTGGTGCTGCGCGCCGACGATGCCGACGCCGCGCCCGGTACCGCGCTGATCGCCAAGGATCCCTACACCACCTTCGCCAAAATCGGCGCGCTGTTCGACATCGCCCCGACCCGGCCGCCGGGCATCCACCCCAGCGCCGTCATCGATCCCGAGGCCCAGGTCGCCGCCAGCGCCCACATCGGCCCGTTCGTCACCATCGGCGCGCGCAGCGTGATCGGCGAGAACTGCATCATCGGCGCCGGCAGCATCATCGGCGAAGACTGCAGCCTGGACAGCGGCTGCGAACTGATCGCCCGCGTCACCCTGGTCACCCGCGTCCGCATCGGCAAGCGCGTGCGCATCCATCCCGGTGCCGTGCTCGGCGCCGATGGCTTCGGCCTGGCGATGGACGCCGGCAGCTGGATCAAAGTGCCCCAGCTGGGTGGCGTACGCATCGGCGACGACTGCGAGATCGGCGCCAATACCTGCGTCGACCGCGGCGCCCTCGAAGATACCGTGCTCGACAACGACGTGCGCCTGGACAACCTCGTCCAGATCGCCCACAACGTCCAGATCGGCGCCCACTCGGCCATCGCCGGCTGCACCGGCATTGCCGGCAGCGCCAAGATCGGCCGTTACTGCCTGCTCGGCGGCGCCGTCGGCGTCGTCGGCCACCTCGAGATCTGCGACAAGGTGGTGATCACCGGCAAGTCCGTGGTGCGCAACTCCATTACCGAACCGGGCGAATACTCGTCCGGGACCCCATTGACCGACAACCGCACGTGGCGCAAGAACGCCGCGCGCTTCAAGCAGCTCGATGCACTGGCCCGTCGCATCCTGTCTGTAAGCAAGGAGAAGGAATGAGCCACCCACAGAAGCTGCCGGACATCACCGAAATCCAGGCGTTGATCCCGCACCGCTATCCCTTCCTGCTGGTCGACAAGGTCGTCGCGATCGATTACGAGAAGCGCACCATCGTTGCCACCAAGAACGTCAGCATCAACGAACCGTTCTTCCAGGGCCACTTCCCCAGCCAGCCGATCATGCCCGGCGTGCTGATCATCGAAGCCATGGCCCAGGCCGGCGGCGTGCTGACCCAGCTCACCCTGGGCCGCGATGCGCAGTCCAAGCTGTTCTACATGGTCAAGGTGGACAAGGCCCGCTTCAGCAAGCAGGTGGTGCCCGGCGACGTGCTGGAAATGCATGTCGAGATCAAGCGCGTGATCCGCAACATGGCGGTGTACGACTGCGTGGCCAAGGTCGACGGCGAGATCGTCGCCTGCGCCGAAGTACTCTGCGCCGGCACCCGCGAATGAACGGGCCGCTCATCCACCCCACCGCGGTCATCGACCCGTCGGCGAAACTGGCGGCGGATGTACGTATCGGTGCGTTCTGCCTGATCGGTGCCGATGTCGAGATCGGCGAAGGCACCGAAGTCGGCCCGCACTGCTCGATCCACGGCCCGACCCGGATCGGCCGCAACAACCGCTTCATCGGCCACGTTGCCGTGGGCGGCGAACCGCAGGACAAGAAGTACGCCGGCGAGCGCACCGAACTGGTGATCGGCGATGACAACGTGTTCCGCGAATTCGTCACCCTCAACCGCGGTACCGGCGGCGGCGGTGGCGTCACCACCATCGGCAACGGCAACTGGATGCTGGCCTATACGCACGTGGCGCACGACTGCCACGTCGGCAACCAGTGCGTGTTCTCCAACAACACCACCCTGGCCGGCCACGTGACCGTGGGCGACTACGTGATCATCAGCGGTTTCGCCGGGGCCCACCAGTTCTGCCGGATCGGTGCGCACGCCTTCCTGGGCATGGGTGCACTGACCAATGGCGACGTGCCACCGTTCACCATGGTCGGCAGCGATTCGCTGGGCCGCCCGCGCGGCATCAACAGCGAAGGCCTCAAGCGCCGCGGCTTCGATGCCGAGCGCATCGCCAGCATCAAGCGCGCCTACCGCACGTTGTACGTGGCCGGCCTGCCGCTGGCCGAAGCCAAGGTGCAGCTGGCCGAACAGGCCACGCACAGCGCCGACGTCAAGGACATGCTGGACTTCATCGAGCACGCCGAGAGGCCCCTGCTGCGATGACGGCGCCCGGCTCTTCGCGACCGCTGCGGATTGCGCTGGTTGCCGGTGAAGCCTCCGGCGACCTGCTTGGCGCCGGCCTGGTGCGCGAACTGCAGCAGCGGTTCCCGGACGCCGAGTTCGCCGGAATTGGCGGCGATGCGATGCGCAGCGCCGGCTGCCTGACCTGGTTCGATGCCAGCGAGCTGGCGGTGATGGGCCTGACCGAAATCCTGCGCCACCTGCCGCGCCTGCTGAAGCTGCGCAGTGAGTTTCGTGCGCGGGTGCTGGAGTGGCAGCCGGACGTGTTCATCGGCATCGACGCCCCGGACTTCAACCTGGGCGTGGAGCGCTGGCTGAAAGAGCGCGGCATCACTACGGTGCACTACGTCAGCCCGTCGGTCTGGGCGTGGCGCGAGAAGCGTGCGGAGAAGATCGGCGCCAGCGCCGACCTGGTGCTGTGCCTGTTCCCGATGGAACCGCCCATCTATGCCCGCCATGGCATCGACGCGCGCTTCGTCGGCCACCCGATGGCTGATGACATCCCGCTGCACAGCGACCGCGAAGCGGCCCGCGTGGCCTTGGGCCTGCCGGTCAACGCCAAGGTGCTGGCTGTGCTGCCGGGCAGCCGGCTGGGCGAGATCAGCAAACTGGGCGGCGCGTTCTTCGAAGCGGCCTGGCAGGTATCCGAGCGCATTCCGGGCCTGCACGTGGTGGTGCCGGCGGCCAACCCGGCCTGCCGGGCACTGATCCAGGAACAGCTGTCGCGCTCGGCGCTGCCGGTGGCCTACTCGCACCTGCTGGACGGCCAGGCGCGTACGGCGATGATCGCCGCCGACGTAGTGGTACTCGCCTCGGGCACGGCCACGCTGGAAACGATGCTGGTGAAGCGGCCAATGGTGGTGGGTTACCGCGTGGCGGAGCTGACCTACCGGATCGTGAAGGCGCTCGGCCTGATCAAGGTGGACCGCTTCGCGCTGCCGAACATCCTGGCCGGCAAGGACCTGGCGCCGGAGCTGATCCAGCACGACTGCGTGCCGGACAAGCTGGCCGAGGCGATCATGCAGTGGTTCGATCAGCCGCAACGCGCCATCGAGATCCAGGGCACGTACGAAAAGCTGCACCTGCAGTTGCGCCAGGACGCGTCGGCGCGCGCGGCCGACGCGGTGGCGGAACTGCTGGCACGCAAGCCACGCGGGAACGCGCCGGCATGAGCCGCCGCCACGCTGCGGCGGCCTCGCTGGCGCTGTTCGACGGGGCGGCGCTGGCGACGGTCGCACCGCGCTATGTGGCGGGGGTGGACGAAGCCGGTCGCGGGCCGCTGGCCGGCCCGGTGGCGGTGGCGGCGGTGGTGTTCTGCCCGGACCGCCCGCGTCTGAACGGGCTGGACGATTCCAAGCAGCTCACGGCGATCCGCCGCGACCAGCTGTTCGACAGGATCCAGCAGCGTGCGCTGGCCTTCCACGTGGTGATGGTGGACGTGACGGAGATCGACACGCTCAACATCTACCAGGCCACGATGCTGGGCATGCGCCGGGCGGTCGAGGCGGTCGCGCACGTGGCGCAGTTCGCGCGCATCGACGGCAACGTGGTGCCCAAGGGCCTGCCCTGCCCCGCGCAGGCACTGGTCGGTGGCGACGCGCTCGACCGCGCGATCATGGCGGCCTCGATCCTGGCCAAGGTCAGCCGCGACCGCTACATGCTCCAGCTGCACGAGCAGCACCCCGAATACGGTTTCGACCAGCACAAGGGCTACGGCACCCCGGCCCACCTGGCCGCCCTGCGCACCCACGGCCCCTGCCCCCACCACCGCCGCAGCTTCGCGCCCGTGCGTGATTGCCTGGACAGCGCGTTGGTTGCTGCTGTCTGACGCAACAGCAACAGCAACAGCCAAAGCCAAAGCGGCACTTCCGGGTTCGACCGGCTTGGGCGACGGGTGTGGGTTTGCGGGACACGCCGCAAGTACGTCCATGTAGGCTCGTTCGCGCCATCCATGGCGCTCTACGGTCCCGCAAACCCACCCCCGCCGCCCTTTGACAGTTGGCTGGTGCCCAACGGAGATCAAAAGCCCGGCCTTTGCTCCTGCTCTTCCGTGCGAGCCGACCTTCCGTTGGGGGCGGCGGCGGGGGCAGGGGTACGGGACCTTTCCTTGCAACATGGATGTTGCAAGAGAGCCCCCATGGATGGGTTTACGGCGCGTCCCGTACCCCTGCCCCCGCCGCCGCCCCAGCCGATAGCCCAACCGCCCAAGCGCTTTGGCTTTGGCTTTGGCTCTGGCTTCCGCCTTAACCCAACGCCCTGTCAAGCCTTGTTCGGGCTGCCCCGCGCGGCTACCCTGACCGGGCATTACATTGGCCCGGCATGTCCACTTCCCGTTTCGTACATCTGCACGTCCACACCGAGTTTTCGCTGGCGGATTCGACCATCCGTGTCCCGGCGAAACCGGATCAGGCTGACCCGAAAAAGGCCAAGCAGGCCAACCTGCTCAGCCGCGCCGTCGAACTGAACCTGCCCGCGTTGGCAGTGACCGACCTGAACAACCTGTTCGCGCTGGTCAAGTTCTACAAGGCCGCTGAAACGGTCGGCATCAAGCCGATCGCCGGTGCCGACATCATGATCGCCGAAGAGGGCATGACCCCCTGGCGCATGACCCTGCTCTGCCGCGACCGCGAAGGCTATCTGAGCCTGTCGCGCCTGCTCACGCGTGCCTGGATGGAAGGCCACCGCCCTGAAGGCGGCGTGGCGGTGCACCCCGACTGGCTCAAGGGCGGTTGCCACAACCTGTTTGCCCTGGCTGGCCGCGACAGCCTGGCCGGGCGTCTTGCCGGCGAAGGCCGGCATGACCTGGCCGAGCAGCAGCTCGCCGACTGGCAGCGCGTGTTCGGCGATGGCCTGCATCTGGAGCTGACCCGTACCGGTCGCGAGGGCGAAGAAGCGTTCAATCAGTTTGCCCTGGTGGCCGCCGGCCAGCGTGGCCTGCCCGTGGTGGCCAGCAACGACGTGCGCTTCCTGCGCCCGGACGATTTCAGCGCGCACGAAGCCCGCGTGTGCATTTCCTCCGGCCGCGTGCTGGACGATCCCAAACGCCCGCGCGACTACAGCGACCAGCAGTACCTCAAATCGCCCGAAGAGATGTGCGCGCTGTTCGCCGACATCCCCGATGCGATCGACAACACGTTGGCGCTGGCCGAACGCTGCAACATCGAAATGCGGCTGGGTACCTACTTCCTGCCCAACTACCCGGTGCCGGAAAACGAAACGCTGGACAGCTGGATCTGCAGCGAATCGCGCAAGGGCCTGGAAGCCCGCCTGGAAAAGAATCCGCTGGCCGAAGGCAAAACCCGCGAGGACTATTTCGAGCGGCTGGAATTCGAGCTGGCCACCATCATCAAGATGGGGTTCCCCGGCTACTTCCTGATCGTGGCCGACTTCATCCAGTGGGGTAAGAACCAGGGTATTCCGATCGGCCCCGGCCGTGGTTCCGGTGCCGGCTCGCTGGTGGCCTGGGCGCTGCAGATCACCGATCTGGATCCGATTCCGTACAACCTGCTGTTCGAGCGGTTCCTCAACCCCGAACGCGTGTCGATGCCCGACTTCGACATCGACTTCTGCATGGACCGCCGCGACGAAGTCATCGACTATGTCGCGCGCAAGTATGGCCGCGAACGCGTCAGCCAGATCATCACCTACGGCACCATGGCCGCCAAGGCGGTGGTGCGCGATTCCGGGCGCGTGCTCGGTTTCCCGTATGGCCTGGTCGACGGGGTGTCCAAGCTGATTCCCAACATCCTGGGCATTTCGCTCAAGGATGCGATGGGCGAAGGCAAGGATTCGGAAATGGCATCGCCGGAGCTGATCCAGCGCTACCAGAACGAAGACGACGTGCGCGACCTGATCGACCTGGCGCGCCAGCTCGAAGACCTTACCCGCAACGCCGGCAAGCATGCCGGTGGCGTGGTGATCGCGCCGGAACCGCTGGCCGAATTCTGCCCGCTGTTCGCCGAACACGATGAAGGCGGCCGTGGCCGCAACCCGGTCACCCAGTTCGACAAGAATGACGTCGAAGAAATCGGCCTGGTGAAGTTCGACTTCCTCGGCCTGCGCACGCTGACGATCATCGACTGGGCGGTCAAGGCGATCAACAAGCGCCATGCCCGCGCCGGCATTCCGCCGATCGACATCACCGCGCTGCCGCTCGACGATGCGCCCACCTACAAGGACATCTTCGCCAACGGCAACACCGGCGCGGTGTTCCAGTTCGAATCCTCGGGCATGCGCCGCCTGCTGAAGGACGCGCGCCCCGACCGCTTCGAAGACCTCATCGCGCTGGTATCGCTGTACCGCCCCGGCCCGATGGACCTGATTCCCTCCTTCAACGCGCGTAAGCACGGCCAGGAAGAAATCATCTACCCCGATCCGCGTACCGAAGCGATCCTGAAAGATACCTACGGCATCATGGTGTACCAGGAGCAGGTGATGCAGATGGCGCAGATCGTCGGCGGTTACTCGCTCGGCGGCGCCGACCTGCTGCGCCGCGCGATGGGCAAGAAGGTGCCGGCCGAAATGGCCAAGCACCGCGAGATCTTCCGCGAGGGTGCGGCCAAGGGCGGCGTGGACGGCCCCAAGGCCGACGAAATCTTCGACCTGATGGAGAAGTTCGCCGGCTACGGCTTCAACAAATCGCACGCTGCCGCCTACGCGCTGGTCAGCTACCAGACCGCCTGGCTCAAGCGTCATTACCCGGCCGAGTTCATGGCAGCCACGCTGTCCTCGGACATGGACAACACCGACAAGGTGGTGGGCTTCCTGGCCGAAGTGCGCAACCTCGGCTTGACCGTGCTGCCGCCGCGCGTGAACGAATCGGCGTACATGTTCGAAGCCTCCAGCGCCGACACCATCCAGTACGGCCTGGGCGCCATCAAGGGCGTGGGCCAGGGGGCCTGCGAAGCGGTGGTCGACGAGCGCCTGGCCAATGGCCGCTACGCCTCGCTGCTGGATTTCTGCATGCGCATCGAATCGGGCAAGCTCAACCGGCGCACGCTTGAAGCGATGATCAACTGCGGCGCGCTCGATGGCCTCGGCAAGAACCGCGCTTCGCTGATGCTGCAGCTGCCTGAAGTGCTCAAGGCCACCGACCAGATGTCGCGCGAGAAGGCCTCCGGCCAGAACTCGCTGTTCGGCGCGCCCGACCCGGTCAGCACCGCGCTGCAGCTGGACCTGCCCGAAGCCAAGGAATGGGGGCTGGGCCAACTGCTGGAGGGCGAACGCGAAACGCTCGGGTTCTACCTCAGTGGCCATCCGTTCGACCCGCATGCCGACGACGTCAAGGAACTGGTCGGCACCGATCTGGGCATGCTGGAAAAACTGATTCCCCCTGCCCGGCCCAGCAAGGATGGCGAAAAGCGCGCCTGGCGCCAGGAAACCCCGGTGATCCTGGCCGGCCTGGTGGTCGGCGTGCGCCGCAAGGGCGAAAGCCAGGTGTTCATGCAGCTCGAAGACGGCAAGGGCCGGGTCGAATGCAGCGCGTTCACCGATGGCCTGGCCGAGTTCGGCCACCTGATGACCAAGGACCGCATCCTGGTGGTCAAGGGCGGCCTGCGCGAGGACGAGTTCAATGGCGGCTATGCCCTGCGCATCCGCCAATGCTGGGACTTCGAGGAAATCTGCGCCAATTACGCCACCCGCTTGTCGCTGCGCCTGGACCTGCGCCAGGGCGACCCGGTCTGGGCGCGGGTTAACGGCCTGCTCGACCGCCACCGTCCCGGCCGCACCCCCCTGCGCCTGGACCTGCTGCTGGGCACCGAGCAGGGCCCGGTAGCCGGCATGCTGGACGTGGCCGGCGACACCGCCGTACGCGTGGACAGCCAGCTGGTGGACGCCCTGCGGGCCGACCCGGCGGTCCGGACGCTGAAAGTCCGGTACAGCCCGCCATGGGCGAACTAGCCCCCAACCAGACGACGGCGTACGGGGCATTTAGACGCATTCGGCTACACTTTCCCTCTTTTCTTCACGACGGCTTCCGATGAATCCGAACTACCTCGACTTCGAGCAACCCATCGCTGATCTGGAGGCAAAGATCCAGGAGCTGCGCAGCGCAAGCGCCGGCCCGGCGGTCAATGTCGAGGCCGAAGTGCGCACCCTGCAGGACAAGCTGCGGCTGCGTACTGCGCAGATCTTCCGCAACCTGACCTCGTGGCAGGTGCTGCAGCTGGCCCGCCATCCTTCGCGCCCTTACACCGCCGACTACATCCGCATCTTCTGCGATGAGTTCCAGGAACTGGCCGGCGACCGCGCCTTCGCCGACGACAAGGCCATCATGGGCGGCCTGGCCCGCATCGGCGGCCGTTCGGTGATGCTGATCGGCCACCAGAAGGGCCGCGACACCAAGGAAAAGATCAAGCGCAACTTCGGCATGCCCAAGCCGGAGGGCTACCGCAAGGCGCTGCGCCTGATGAAGATGGCCGAGCGCTTCGGCCTGCCGGTGCTGACCCTGATCGACACCGCCGGTGCCTGGCCGGGCATCGATGCCGAATCGCGCGGCCAGTCCGAAGCGATCGCGCGCAACCTGATGGAAATGGCCGAACTGAAGGTGCCGGTGATCTGCACCGTGATCGGCGAAGGCGGCTCCGGCGGCGCGCTGGCGCTGGGCGTGGGCGACCGCACCGTGATGCTGGAATACAGCGTGTATTCCACCATCAGCCCGGAAGGCTGCGCCTCGATCCTGTGGAAGGATGCGGGCAAGGCCAAGGATGCCGCCGAACAGCTGGGCCTGACTGCGCCGCGCCTGAAGAGCCTGGGCCTGGTGGACAAGGTCGTGCGCGAGCCGACCGGCGGCGCGCACCGTAATCCAAACCAGATGGCCAAGCGCCTGAAGGCCGTGCTGCTCAACGAGCTGGACGCGCTGGAGAAGCTGTCCACCGAAGACCTGCTGCAGAAGCGTTACGAGCGCCTGCGCAGCTACGGCGCCTACGAAACGGCCTGATCGGCGCACCAGTGGGTGACGACCAACGGTCGTGACCTACCGCAGATGGCGCCACACGGGTAGCTCACGACCGTTGGTCGTGAGCCATCCCTTAAAACGGCTTGGCCAACACCAGCCAGACCACGCCGATGAACAGCACCAGCGGCAATTCATTGAACCAGCGCAGCGCGCGCGAAGACGGCAGCACCTTGCCCTTCACCGCGCCCTTCAGCAGCCGCCCGGTCCACGAGTAGTACACCAGCAGCAGCACCACCAGCCCCAGTTTGGCGTGCAGCCAGCCCGCCGCACCGGGCGCGACCATGGTGGGGAAGTCCGGAACCACCCGGTAGCCCAACCACAGCACCAGCCCCAGGATCAGCGCGAAGCCGAACATCATGTGGCCGAACTTGTACAGGCGCAGGCCCATCAGCTGCAGGCGCTCCACGACGGGCAGCTGCCCGGCGGTCTCACTCAGGTTCACCAGGATCCGCGGCAGGTAGAACACCGCCGCCATCCACGCCACCACGAACAGCAGGTGGAAGGTCTTGACCCAGTAGTAGGACTGCATGCGCTTGCTCCGGCGGCTGGCTTGGGATGTCATTCATTCTGGCCGATTCACGCGGGCTGCGCATGCGCGGCAGATTGACGCAGCGGGCTCGGCTACCATGTGCACCCACCCCGTCCTCGATCCCTGTCCCCGCATGCAGAAGACCTACGACCAGGCCTACTTCCAGCGCTGGTACCAGCCCGACCAGACCGGCGGCGCGGCGCGCCTGGCGCGCAAGGTCGCACTGGCCGTCGCCAGTGCCGAGTACTACCTGGAGCGCCCGATCCGCAGCGTGCTGGACATCGGCGCCGGTGAAGGCGCCTGGCGCGCGCCGCTGCTCAAGCTGCGCCCGCGCGTGCAGTACATGGGCTTCGACAGCAGCGACTATGCGGTGCAGCGCTACGGCCGCAGCCGCAACCTGCACCCGGCCCGGGTTGGCGATTTCGCTAGGCTGCGCCCCTGCGCGCCGGTGGACCTGCTGATCTGTTCGGACGTGATGCACTACGTGCCCACCCGCGAGCTGCGCCCGGCCCTGGCCGGTTTTGCCGAGCTCACCGGAGGCGTGGCGTTCCTCGAGGCGTTCACCGCCGAAGACGAGTTCGAAGGTGACCATGAAGGATTCCAGGCCCGCCCGGCGGCCTGGTACCGTCGCCAGCTGACGGCCGAAGGCTTCACCGCGCTCGGTTCGCACTGCTGGCTGTCGCCCGCACTGGCGGGCCACGCCGCCGCCCTGGAACGCAGTGGTCGTTGATCTCATGACCGGTTGCGACGGATCCGCCTATTAAGGCGTTCCCGACCCGGGTGAGGTATGCTGCGCGGCAACATAAGACCATACATATTCGGACGTCATGCTCTATCAGCTGCATGAATTGACCCGCAACCTGCTCGCCCCGTGGGTGCACCAGGCCCAGGCCAACGCCAAGTTCTTCGCCAACCAGGGTCACTGGTGGTCGCAGATGCCCGGTGCCGACCGCCTGTCTGCGGTGAACGAGCTGTTCCATCGCATCGGCAAGGATTACGAGAAGCCCGAGTGGGGCATCAACGAAATCGAGGTCGACGGCGAGCGCGTGCCGATCGTGGTGCACGAAGAAGTTGTCAAGCCGTTCTGCAAGCTGCTGCGCTTCAAGCGCCACAGCAACGAAGCCGACCAGCTCAACACCATGCTCAACCAGCCGTTCGTGCTGGTGGTGGCGCCGCTGTCGGGCCACCACGCCACGCTTCTGCGCGACACCGTGCGCACCCTGCTGCGCGACCACCGCGTGTACGTCACCGACTGGGTCGACGCGCGCATGGTGCCCGGCAGCGAAGGCGAGTTCAGCCTGGACGATTACATCGCCTACGTGCAGGAATTCATCCGACACCTCGGTGCCGAGAAACTGCACGTGGTCAGCGTGTGCCAGCCGACCGTACCGGTGCTGGCCGCCGTTTCGCTGATGGCCAGCCGTGGCGAAACCACGCCGCGTTCGCTGGTGATGATGGGCGGCCCGATCGATGCGCGCTGCAGCCCGACCGCGGTGAACAACCTGGCCACCCAGAACCCGCTGTCATGGTTCGAGAACAACGTGATCCACACCGTGCCGCCGGGTTATCCGGGCGCCGGTCGCCGCGTGTACCCGGGCTTCCTGCAGCACGCCGGTTTCCTGTCGATGAATCCGAGCCGGCACTTCAGTTCGCATTGGGATTTCTATGCCGACCTGGTCAAGGGCGACATGGAAGATGCCGATGCGCACCGCCGCTTCTACGACGAATACAACGCAGTGCTGGACATGCCGGCGCGCTACTACCTGGATACCATCCGCGTGGTGTTCCAGGAATTCCTGCTGCCGCGCGGCGAGTGGTATGTGCAGGGTGAGCTTGTGGATCCCGGTGCGATCACCGGCACCGCGCTGCTGAGCATCGAAGGCGAGCTGGACGACATCGCCGGCCTGGGCCAGACCGAAGCGGCGCAGGAACTGTGCACTGGTATCCCGGCCGCGCGCCGTGAGCACTTCGTGGTCGAGGGCGCCGGCCACTACGGCATCTTCAGCGGCCGCCGCTGGCGCGAAACCGTGTACCCCAAGGTGCGCGATTTCTTCGCCGCCAACGCGCAGGCTGCGGCGAAGCCGAAGAAGGCGGCCAAGGCCGCCAGCAATGTCACCCCGATCCGTAAGAAAGCGGGTTGACGACCGGTTGCGCCGACGGTTGTCGGCGCTTCGATCCGGATCATGAACGTCTGACGGGCGGTTTCGATTGGGGCTGAACGCCGGTCGGATCACCGTGGCCTGATCTCGACGACTTCGGATGCTTGCGCCGCGCTGCGCGCGGTGTCCGGCCAACGGCCGGACCTACGAATTGCTACGGGCCCATCCGGATCATGGTCAATCAACCAAGGGCTCCGGATGCCTGGCGGTAGCGCCGGCCGTTGGCCGGCCGTCGGTAGACTTAGAGGCGTACCAGCAGGTGTTTCGCCATCTGGCCGTGCAGGTGGCCGATGAAGCGCGCCAGGTGCATGGTGCAGAACAGGATCACCACGCCCAGTACCGCCAGCGCCGGGGTGGCCCACAGCGGCAGCACGACCAGTTCGCTTTCGAAGTACAGGCTCGGGGCGCCCAGCGCGAACATCGAGGCCACCGGCGCCCAGATGAAGACCAGCGCCACTGTCAGCAGCGTGACCGCGATGGTGAAGTAGATGATGCCCAGCGGCAGCATCAGCATGAAGTACAGCATCGTCAGCCAGGTACGCCCATCGGTGAACATGTCGCCGATACGCTGCAGCCAGCTGCGGCTGCGGTCGGCATAGCGCGGCCGACGCGGCATCCGCTCGCCGAGCAGTGCTTCGATCAGCCGCCCTTCCAGCAGCGCCAGGCCGCGCACCGAACCGAAGAAGAGCACGGTCATTGGAATGCCGATGATCAGCACGATCAGGCCCAGCGACATCGACAGGCCGGTGATTACCCAGGTGAAGAAGAAGATGCCGGTGGCCAGCGACAGCAGCATGTAGAACAGCGCGCCGTAGGTGCGCGGTTCCAGTGCCACGCCGAAGAAGCGCGCCAGCGCCGAGCGGTGCGGCGGCGGAACACGGTCGGTCGGCGGTGCATCGCCGCCGGCTGCGGCCGCTGCGGCGGCAACACCCGGCGCCACCTGCGCCGGCACTACCCGGGCGATCGGCCGCACACTGGCACTGGGGGTGCGCAGCGCGCGGTTCACGGTGATTTCGGTTTCGCGGTAGATCTCGGCCACTTCCTCCGGCGCACCGTAGCTGCCGGCGACGTCGGCGATCACCTCCGCCTCGCTGCGGCCCGGCTGGGCGGCCAGTTCCGAACGCAGGTATTCCTCGGCGTCGTACAACGCGTCCTGCACCATCGCCGGATCGGCGTCGTGCAGGGCCGCGCGCAGCTGCGCCAGGTACTGGCCGATGGTAGTGGGCAAGCCCCCGCCCCTCATGCTTTCTTCGTTCATTGCAGTACCCCTTCCAGCACGGAATCGACGGAATCTCGGGTGGCACGCCAGGCCTGGCTCCACAACGCCAGCACCTCGCGGCCGCGTTCATTGATGCGGTAGTAGCGCCGCGGTGGCCCGGCCACCGACGGTTCGATCTGGCTTTCCAGCAGCCCGGCCCCTTCGAGGTTGCGCAGCACCGGGTACAGCGCGCTCTGCTTGCCGCTCAGCACGCCCTCGCCGGTCCGTTCCAGTTCCTTGGCGATCAGGTAGCCGTACAGCGGTTCCCCGGCCTTGGCCAGCACCGCCAGCAGGGCCAGCGACACGGTGCCGGCACTGAGCTCCTTCTGGAACTTCTTCAGGTGGACCTCGTGGTCGCTCATGACGATCTCCAGCTAGCGTGGAGTCAACACTAGTGCGAAGTCAGCTATAGCGAACGTGCCGTTAGTCACCCTGCCGGGGGACAGGGTGGGCTGGCGGCCGGAGCCGGGCTTCGCGCAGAATCGGGGATCGTTCATCCCGGGGTCCACCATGTCGCCACGCCGTCCCGCCCTGCTCGCGCTTGCCCTCTCCTGCCTGCTGCCGGGCCTGGCCACCGCAGCCACGCCCTACCGCAGCGCGCAGCAGATCCTGGAGGCCTCGCCCGCGAGCGACTGGCGCACGCCGGATCCGGCCAACCTGCTGGTGATGAAGCTGGATGCCGGTGAGGTCCTGATCGAGCTGGCCCCGGCCTTCGCGCCGCAGCACGTGGCCAACATCCAGACCCTGGCGCATGAGCATTTCTGGGATGGCGAGAGCATCTACCGCGCGCAGGACAACTTCGTGGTGCAGTTCGGCGATGCCGATGCCGATGACGTGGCCAAGGCCAAGCCGCTGGGCTCGGCCAAGCGCAAGTTGCCGGCGGAGTTCCAGCGCGACAGCAAAGGGTTGAAGGTCAGCGTGCTGCCCGATCGCGACGGCTGGGCCGACCAGACCGGCTTCGTCGACGGCTTCGCGGTGGGCCAGGACCGGCAGGATGGCAAGACCTGGCTGGCGCACTGCTACGGCGCGCTGGGTGCCGGCCGCAACAACGACGAAGACAGCAGCATCGGCGCCGAGCTGTATGTGGTCACTGGCCAGTCGCCGCGCCAGCTGGACCGCAACATCACCGTGGTCGGCCGGGTGCTCAAGGGCATGGAGCTGCTCAGCGCACTGCCGCGCGGACCGGCCCCGATGGGCTTCTACGCCGACCCGGCGCAGCGCACCGCAATCCGCTCGATCCAGCGGGTGAGCGACCTGCCGGAAGCGCAGCGACCGACGCTGCAGGTGCTGCGCACCGATTCAAAGACCTTCGCCGATACGGTCGAAGCGCGCCGCAACCGCGTGGATGACTTCTACAAACGGGCCGCCGGGCATATCGACCTGTGCAACATCCCCGTGCCCGTGCGGTAAGGGATGCCGCGTCGCGTCAACGTTTCTGGCTGGCGGCGACGCTGCCGAGGATCAACGCGCCGGCGACCACCATCGCCCAGGTCACCGGCTCGCCCAGGAACAGCCAGGCAAACAGCGCGCCGAACATCGGCACCAGGTAGGTCACGGTGGAGGCGCGCGCCGGGCCAATCCGCGCGATGAGTCGGTAGAACATCAGGAATGCAAAGCCGGTGCAGACCACGCCCAGCGCGACCGCGCACGCCCACGACACGGCGGGAATCGGCGCGTCCGGCCAGTGGGTCAGCGCCATCGGCAGCATCAGCAGCGCCGCGCTGCCCAGCGTGGCGCCGGCCGACGCCGCTGGCGGCAGGCCGGTCATGTGGCGCTTGACCAGGTTCACGCCCAGGCCGTACAGCAGCGCAGCCAGCGAACCGGCAATCACCGCCGCGCCGATGCTCAGCCCGGACACCTTGGCCGTGGCCAGCACCACCACGCCGCCGAAGCCGACCAGCAGCGCAATCGCGCGACGCATGCCGATCTTCTCGCCGAAGAACAGGAACGCGATCAGCGCGGCAAACAGCACGGTCATCGCGTTGCAGATCGCGCCGATCGCGGCCGGTGCGCGCTGCGCGGCCCAGGCGAACAGCACGAACGGAATGGCGGAGTTGATCAGGCCGATCGGCACCAGCCACAGCCAGCGCCGGGCCGGGAACTGCGCGCGCGCCTGCCAGAGGAACGGCAGCAGCACCAGCGCGCCCAGCAGCAGCCGCACTTCCACCAGCGCATACGGCCCGAACGACGGCACCGCCACGCGCATGAACAGAAACGAGCAGCCCCAGATCGCGCCGAGCACGGTCAGCTCCAGCGGGGTGCGCCAATCGCGCTCCATCGCCCCCGCACTCACCGGCGCGCCGCTCACGGGCGGCCCCCGGCACGGCAGGAACGGGCAGCGACGGCAGCGGGGACGGGCAGCAACATGGCGCGGGCTCCAGGGATCAGACACGCAGCATCTACCTGCCGCGGGGCCTCGACAAGCGCGTAGTATCGCTGCAAGCCACAAATATGATTTGGGTCTCGCCATGCTCCTGCGCCCTGCCCTGCTGCCCGCGCTGGGGGTGTTCGCGGTCGCCGCGCGCCACCAGAATTTCGCCCATGCCGCCGAGGAACTGCACCTCACCGCCAGCGCGGTCAGCCACCACGTGCGGCGGCTGGAAGCGCTGCTGGGCACGGTCCTGTTCCAGCGCCATGCCCGTGGCGTGCGCCTGACCGCCGAAGGCCGCCAGCTGGCCGACGCCGCCGCCGCCGCCCTGAGCGACATCAACGCCGTGGCCGGCAACCTGCACCCGCAAGCAGATGTGGTGCCGCTGCGGATCACCACCCTGCGCTCGCTGTCCTACTGCTGGCTGGTGCCGCGCCTGCCGCGTTTCAGCCGCCTGCATCCGCGCATGCGCATCGAGCTGCAGACCAGCAGCGAACTGGTCCGCTTCGACGAGAACGGTCCGGAACTGGGCATCCGTTACGGACTGGGCCAGTGGCCGGGCCTGGCCGCCCACCACCTGATGGACGACGAGCTGTGCCCGGTGGCGTCACCGGCCCTGCCGGGGGTGTCGGCGCTGCGTGAGCCCGCGCAGATCGCCACGCTGCCGCTGGTCAGCGACATGTCACCGCAGGGCTGGCGCGACTGGTTCCGCGCCGCCGGCGTGCGTGGCCTGGACCTGACCGCGCAGCACATCTTCAGCGACAGCACCGATGCGATGCGCGCGGCGGTGTATGGCATCGGCGCGGTGTTGGCGCGCAAGCACATCGCCCAGCCGTACCTGCAGCGCTATGAACTGGTGCGCCTGCCCGGGCCGGCGCTGAAGGCGCGCTATGCGTATTACATCGTGCACGCCGAACACCGGCCGCTCAGCCCGACGGCGGTGGCGTTCATGGACTGGCTCAAGCGCGAAGCCCTGGATGAGCGCACGCCGGTGCCGGCGTTGCCGGATGAATTGTTGAACCGCCCTCACGACCAACGGTCGTGAGCTACCGGCGGGTGAATGTCGCCCGACCGCCGGCCGGGCAACATTCACCCGCTTTTGCCCGGCGCATCGCTACGGTGGAATCCCCACTCCCACGAGACCTTCCCATGGCCATGCTGCGACTCAGGATCACCGGTACCGAAGACGATGCGCGCGCCATCAGCGACCTGCTCCAGAGCATCGAGGGCATCGAGCACGTCGAGGAAACCGACGACCTGATGCCGCACATGGACGATGACGATTCCAGCTCGGCCGGCCTGTCCGATGACATCGGGCCGGGCACGCATGAGCTGGAGGTCGAGGTTGGCAATGAAAGCACCGCGCAGAAGGTGCGCGATGCCGTGCAGGAGCTGGCGCTGGAACTGGACGTTTTCGTCGAGTACGAAACCGACGAAGGCTGACGTGGCAGCCCACCGGTAGGTATGCACCGTTGGTGCATACGCGTTACGGCATGGACGAAGCCCGGCGGCGCCTACGCCACAGCTTCAGCCCAACCCAGCCCAGCAGCCACAGCACCAACGTCACCGGCAGCAGCGCGGCCACCGCGCGGATCACGAAGGCCACGCTGCTGGTGACGGTCGCGCCGAAGTCGCCCAGCGCCTCGCCGATCTCGCTGCGGCTGCGCTGGCCTGCGGGCGTCTGGAAACGCAGCGTGAGCAGCTGGGTGTCGATCCGCCGCCGCTGGTTGGCGGCGTCCTTGTTGGCCTGCTCCAGCCCTGCCTCGATTTCGGACAGGCGCTGGGTGATGACCAGCAGGTCGGCGACCTTGATGCCCTTGTCGTCCTGGTAGGCGAGCAGGCGTTCGTGTTCCTTCTGCAGGCGGGCCTTGGTCAGCGCGGTGTCCGCGACCTGCTGGGCGAGGTCTTCGGCCTGGGTGTTGCGCGAGGCGACGTCGCCGCCCTGCCCGGCCAGCCCGATCAACGGCTCCACGCCCTTGGGCGCGATCCGTACCCGGATCGAGCCGGACGGATACTCGCCGCCCTGCTGGCCGACCTGCAGCACGGCGCAATCGCCGAACCTGCTGGACTGGCAGGCCTCGCTGATCTGCTTCACCCGCGGCCCGATCTGCGCGGCATCGAGCTGGATGTCCACCTCGTGCTCATACGCCAGGGCCGCACCTTCGGGCGAGGCCACCGCACCGGCCGCGCCGGCATTGGCCATTTCCGCGTGCTGCTTGCCACTGCATCCGGCAAGCGCCACCAGCAGCATCCCTGCCCAGGCGCCGCTGCGCCACATCGTCCCTGTCGTCACACGCTGGCTCCATCGTAGAAATTGATCTTCAGCCCACCCAGTTCCAGCCCGGGCAGGCAGCGCACATTCACTGCCACCATCGCCTGGCCGCTGCGCGGGTCCACGCCCTCGCTGAACGGGGCAATGCCGCACTCACGGCAGTAATGATGCTGCAGGTGGTGCTTGTTGAACTGGTAGGTGGCCAGCTGCGCAGGGTCCGTGTTCAGGCTCAGCGCCGTGCGCGGGCCGAACCACAGCAGACCACCGCGCCGCCGGCACAGCGAGCAGTTGCAGTCCACCACGTCGGTGATGGGGGCCTCGGCCTGGACCACGAACGCAATCTGCCCGCAATGGCAGCTTCCCTCGTACTGCATGGCACACCTCCCGGCGGGAAAGGCCCATGGTAATCCAATGGCACGGGCGGTCGCCCGTCGGCAGCGCCTATGCTGGGCGATTGTCCACAGCACAGGATCGCCGATGCGCCAGCATCTTCTTGCCCTTGCCCTGATCGCCACCCTGGGTGGCTGCCAGCAGGCCGACGCCCCCACCGCCCCGGCCGGTAGCGCGGCAACCGCCCCCGCTGCCGATGCGGCCGTGGATGCCGCCTTCGCCGACCTGTCCAAGCGTGCCTTGGACACCTGGATGCAGCTGTCGCCGATCAGCGCCACCCAGATCGGCGATCACCGTTACGACAGCGAAATCGACGACCTGAGCGCGGCCGGCCAGCAGAAGATGCTGACCGCCTACAAAGGCCTGCTCGGCGAACTGGACAAGGTCGAGGTGAGCAAGCTCTCGCGCGAAAACCAGGTGGATGCGGCCATCCTGCGCAACCAGCTGCAGTCCGAAATCTGGAACGCCGAAGTGCTGCAGGCGTCCAAGTGGGATCCGCAGATCTACAACGGCACCGCTGGCAGCGCGCTATACGGCCTGATGGCGCGTGAGTTCGCGCCGCTGCCCGACCGCCTGAAGTCGGCCACCGCACGCATGGAAAAGCTGCCGCAGATCTTCGCCCAGGCCCGCGAGAACCTGGACCAGGCCCGCGTGCCGAAGATCCACGCCGAAACGGTGTCCAAGCAGAACAAGGGCATCCTGAGCATCGTCGATACCTTCATCACGCCCCACATCGGCGAACTGCCGGCCGAAGATGGCAAGCGCCTGCAGGCCGCCATCGATGGCCTGAAGAAGGCGGTGGACGAACAGCAGACGTGGCTGGACAAAACGCTGGTGCCAAACGCCAAGGGCGATTTCCGCATCGGTGCCGAGCTGTACGACCAGAAGCTGAAGTTCGCGCTGAACTCGTCGCTGTCGCGCGCCGAGATCGGCGAACGTGCCCGCGCCGAACTCAAGCGCGTGCGCCAGGACATGTACGGCATCGCGCAGACGGTGCTGAACGGCAAGCCGGGCGCCCCGGCGCTGCCGGCCAATCCGAGCGACGAACAGCAGCAGGCGGCGATCGAAGCGGCGCTGGAGCTGGCCTACGCCGACAAGCCGGCGCGCGACAAGGTGGTCGACGATGCCAAGGCGGCGCTGGCGCAGTCCACCGAGTTCGTGCGCAAGCATGACCTGATGACCCTGCCCGACGCGCCGGTGGACATCATCCTGATGCCCGAATTCCAGCGCGGCATGGCCGTGGCCTACTGCGATTCGCCGGGTCCGCTGGACAAGAACCTGAAGACGTTCTACGCGGTGTCGCCGATTCCGGACGACTGGACCGACAAGCAGGTCGATTCGTTCCTGCGTGAATACAACAGCCGCATGATCCACCTGCTGAGCATCCACGAAGGCACGCCGGGCCACTACCTGGAAGGCTGGCATTCGGGCAAGTTCCCGTCGACGCTGCGTGCGGTGCTGCGCTCGGGCCTGTTCGCCGAAGGCTGGGCGGTGTACACCGAGCGGATGATGCAGGAGCAGGGTTACCTGGACAACGATCCGCTGTTCCACCTGGTGCAGCTGAAGTTCTACCTGCGCACGATCTCCAACGCGATCCTGGACCAGGGCGTTCACGTGGACAACTGGACGCGCGAGCAGGCGATGCAGCTGATGACCCACGATGCGTTCCAGCAGGAAAGCGAAGCATCGGGCAAGTGGGTGCGCGCGCAGCTGACCTCGGCGCAGCTGCCGACCTACTTCGTCGGCGCGCAGGAGCACTTCGACACGCGCAAGGCGGTGCAGGAAAAGCAGGGCGACAAGTTCAACCTGAAGGCCTACCACGACCAGATGCTGTCCTACGGCGCCCCGCCGGTGCGCTTCGCACGCCAGCTGATGCTGGACCAGCCGATCGAGTGATGGGGTGCCGGCCACGGTTCGGTACGTGATATGGAAACGGCCCGGTGATTACCGGGCCGTTTTTGTTTCGCGCGTAGAGCGGCGTTTCAGGTGCTGCGTGCTGGGGAGGCCGGCGGGCAACCCCCTACGGGACACGCCGCAAGTACGTCCTTGTAGGCTTGGCAAAAACATCCATGTTTTTGACAGTCCCTACGGAGGTTACCCGCCGGCCTCCCCTCATGCATTGCGCGGGCGGAACGGAGAGCAGCGACGCAGGGCGTCGCTCTACGGGTTTCGATTATTTTCATGCGTCATCGGATGTTGCATTCGTCCTGGCAGTCGTTTGGGAACCGACCCTACCGCGTAGAGCGACGCCATGCGTCGCTGCTCTCCGTTCCGCCGACCGCGATGTTTGAAGGGAAGGACGGCGGGCAGCCCTCGTAGGGACTGTCAAAAACATGGATGTTTTTGCCAAGCCCCCATGGATGGGTTCACGGCGTGTCCCGTAGAGGGCTGCCCGCCGGCCTTCCCTGCACGTAACAACAAAAACGCCGCAGCTGTTGCTATTGCTGTTGCTCTAACCAGCGTCCGCCGCGACGAACCCACCGGTCTGCCGCGCCCACAGGCGCGCATAGAGACCTCCCGCTGCGACCAGCTCGGCGTGCGTGCCGGTTTCCACGATACGGCCCTGGTCCATCACCACCAGCCGGTCCATGCGCGCGATGGTGGACAGGCGATGCGCGATCGCGATGACCGTCTTGCCCGCCATCAGCTCGTCCAGGTTGTCCTGGATCGCCGCTTCCACTTCCGAATCCAGTGCCGAGGTGGCCTCGTCCAGCACCAGGATCGGCGCGTCCTTGAGCAGCACCCGCGCGATGGCGATGCGCTGCCGCTGGCCGCCGGACAGCTTCACCCCGCGCTCGCCCACGTGCGCGTCATAACCCTGCCGCCCTTCGGCGTCACGCAACGTGTCGATGAAGGCGGCAGCGCGTGCCTTGCCCACCGCCGCACGCAGTTGTTCCTCGGTGGCGTCAGGCCGTCCGTACAGCAGGTTGTCGCGGATCGAACGGTGCAGGAGCGACGTGTCCTGGGTAACCACGCCGATCTGTCGGCGCAGGCTTTCCTGGGTGACCGCCGCGATGTCCTGGCCATCGATGCGGATCTGCCCGCTTTCCAGGTCGTACAGGCGCAGCAGCACGTTCACCAGCGTCGACTTGCCCGCGCCCGACGGGCCGACCAGGCCGATCTTCTCGCCCGGCTTCACGCTCAGGTCCAGCCCAGCGATCACCCCACCCTGCTTGCCGTAGTGGAAATGGATGTCATCGAACTGCACCCCGCCTTCGTGCACCACCAGCGGCACCGCATCGGCGCGGTCCTGCACGCTCAGTGGCTGCGAAATGGTGGTGATGCCGTCCTGCACCGTGCCGATGTCCTCGAAGATGCCGTTGATCGTCCACATGATCCAGCCGGACATATTGTGGATGCGGATCACCAGGCCGGTGGCCAGCGTGATCGCGCCCACCGTGATGTTGCCGTGGCTCCACAGCCACAGCGCCAGCCCGCAGGTACCGGCGATCAGGAAGCCGTTGACGATCGCGATGGTCAGGTCCATGCCGGTGGTGATCCGGGTCTGGCGGCGGTGCTTGACCGCCAGCTCCTCGATCGCCTCGGCCACATAGGCCTGCTCGCGCCCGCCGTGGGCGAACAGCTTCAGCGTGGGAATGTTGGTGTAGCCATCGACGATGCGGCCCATCGCCTTGGAGCGCGCCTCGGACGCGATCCAGGCACGCTCCTTCGCGCGCGGCACGAAGTACACCATGATCACCACATACGCGGCCAGCCACAGCACCAGCGGAATCATCAGCCGCCAGTCCGCCTGCGCGAACAGGTACAGCGCCGTGCCGGTGTACACCACGATGTACCACAGCGAATCGACCATCTGCACCGCCGACTCGCGCAGCGACGTACCGGTCTGCATGACCCGGTTGGCCATGCTGCCGGCAAAATCATTCTGGAAGAACGACAGGCTCTGGCGTACCACGTAGTTGTGCATCAGCCAGCGCGACCGGTTGCTCAACCCCGGCACGATGGCCTGGTTGACCAGCAGGTTGTGCAGGCCCACCAGCACCGGCCGCGCCACCAGCGTGATCGCCGCCATCCACAGCAGCGTGTCGGCGTGCCGGGCGAAGAAGCCCGCATCCGGCTGCTCGCTGACCATGTCGACGATGCGGCCGAGGAAATCGAACATGGCCACTTCCACCAGCGCCAGCAGCAGCCCGGCGATCAGCGTGGCCAGCAGCACCGGCCAGACCGGGTGCAGGTAGTGGAGGTAGAACGGCAGCACGCGGCGCGGCGGCATGCGCGCGTCGATCGGCGGAAATACGGGAATCAGCGACTCGAACCAGCGGAACATTCCATTTCCTGGAAAACAGGCAGGCCGCGATTATCCCACCGCAGCCTGCCGTTTGTTTTCACGGGGTCAACACCAGGTCCTGGAAATTGAAACTGAAGTCGGTCAGCGACGATACCGCCTGCATGCGCACCTCGCGCACCTTGCCGTCCGGATCCAGGCTGAAGTTCACGAACGCATCGGCGTTGAGCGAACGGTCGTCCCAGCGCACGATGAACGTATCGTGCTGCCAGTGCTCCATCGTGCCCACCAGCTGCGCCGTCCTGCCGAAACGCAGGCGCAGCTTGCCGGCGCGCTGCTCGACGAACACCTCGCCATACCACGGGTCACGGTAGGTGCCGGCGTAGCGGGACAGCGGCAGCGACGGCGTGGATTTCGGATCGCGCGTCGCCTGGTGCGCCGCCCAGCCCTCATCGGCCTTGTCCTGCGCCTTGGCCACCGCCGCGGCATACGCCGCCACCCAGTCGGTGGCCGGCGCCTTGAGATAGGCGTCCAGCACGTCCATGGTGATCGCGTTGAAGGCCGCGCCCACTTCCTGGTTGGTCAGCACCACGATGCCCAGCTTCTGCTCCGGCACCAACGTCACCCGCGACACCATGCCCGGCCAACCGCCGGTGTGCCACACCAGCTTCTGGCCCCGGTAGTCGCTCAGGCTCCAGCCCTCGCCGTAGCCGGCGAAGTTCGGGCGCGCGGCAGCCAGGGCCGGCACGCTCGGTTCGGGCACCACCTGCGGGGTGATCATCTGCCACATCGCCTGCTGGCTCTTCGGGCTGAACAGCGCGGTTCCGTTTTCCAGCTTGCCCTGGGCCAGCTGCACGTTCATCCAGCGCGCCATGTCGTGCACGCTGGAATACACCCCGCCCGCACCGGCGTTGTTGGACCAGGTCAGCGGCGCCACCGTGCGCAGGTCGGTGAAGTCGAACTTGGCATGCCCGGTGGCGGCCTTGTCGCCCGGCTTCAGGTGATCGGCATTGAAGCGGGTGCCGGCCATGCCCACCGGGGTGAAGATGTGCTGCTGCAGGAAGTCCGCATACGACTGCCCGGAAACCTGTTCGATCACCTGCTGCGCCACCGCATACAGGATGTTGTCGTAGGCGTAGCGGTCACGGAAGCCGGCTTTCAGCGGCACCTTGCCCAGCCGCTGCACCACCTCGGCGTTGCTGTAGGTGGTGGTCGGCCAGAACAGCAGGTCGCCCGCGCCCAGGCTGAGCCCGCTGCGGTGCGACAGCAGGTCGCGGATGCGCATTTCGCCGGTCACGTACGGATCGGACATGCGGAACGACGGCAGGTGGTCGATCACCCGGTCGTCCATCTTCAGCTTGCCCTGCTCGGCCAGCAGGTTCAGCGAGGTGGCCGTGAACGCCTTGGTGTTGGAGGCGATGGCGAACAGGGTGTCGGCCTCGACCGGTGCCGGCTTGCCCAGCTCGCGCACGCCATAGCCGCGCTCGAAGACGACCTGGCCGTCCTTGACCACCGCCACCGCGATGCCGGGAATGTCGAACTGGCTGCGCACGCGTTCCACCGTGGCATCCAGCCGTTGCAGTTCGGCCGGCACGGCTGCCGACGCCAGGGGTGCGCACGCCAGCAGCACAAGGCCTCCGATCCAGGATGTGTTCAATCAGTGTCTCCGGTTGCATGTTGCAGGGGCGTCGAGGCCACCGACGGGCCGGTTACGCCAGGTTTCGCGCGATGGTAACGCGGCCGGCCGCAGGCTCGCCTGTGCCAGAAGCCGCCCACCCCGGAGCACCCGCATGACCCTCCCCACCGACACCGACACCGGCTCCACCATCATTCCCTGCCTGCGTTACCGCGACGCGCGTGCGGCCATCGCCTGGCTGGAGCGTGCGTTCGGGTTCACCGCGCAGGCCGTGTACGCCGAAGGCGACATCGTGTACCACGCCCAACTGGTCTACGGCCGCGGCATGATCATGCTCGGCTCGGTCGACAACGGCGGCGACTGGGGCAAGCTCATCGTGCAACCCGATGACGTCGAGGGCCGCGAAACCCAGAGTGCCTGCGTCATCGTGACCGATCCCGATGCCCACTACGAGCGTGCGGTCGCCGCCGGGGCCGAGCTGGCGATCGATGTCGCCGACCAGGACTACGGCGGCCGCGGCTATGCCTGCCGCGACCTCGAGGGCCACCTGTGGTGGTTCGGCAGCTACGACCCCTGGAAGGAGAGCGACGCTTGAAGCACGCTGTTCCCGGACCGATTCATACCGGCATCGGCGGTTGGGTGTTCCCGGCCTGGCGCGGTGGCACGTTCTACCCCGCCGGCCTGCCGCAGCGCGAGGAGCTGGCGCATGCCAGCCGCCAGCTCGGCTGCATCGAAATCAACAGCACCTTCTACCGCGCGCAGAAGCCGGCGGTGTACGCGCAGTGGCGCGAGCAGACCCCGCCGGGCTTCAAATTCTCCGCCAAGGCGCCACGCACGATCACCCAGACCCACGACCTGGCGGCGGCCGGCGCACGCGCCGACAACTTCATCAACGGCATCACCGCGCTGGAGGATCGCCTCGGCCCGCTGGTGTGGCAGTTTGGCGATACCCATCCGGCGGGTGCACAGGAGTTCGATCGGTTCCTCGATGCCCTGCCCGGCAAGGCCAATGGACAAGTGCTCCGGCACGCACTGGAAGTGCGCAATCCCGCGGCGTGGACGCCGGAGCTGGTGGCCGTGGCGCGCGCGCACGGCGCGGCCCTGGTGTTCAGCGGCTCGGCCGATTATCCCAGCTTTGCCGACCCCACCGCGGATTTCATCTACGCCAGGCTGATGCAGTCGCGCGCCAACCTGCGTGCCGGCTACCCCGAGCGCACGCTGGAACAGTGGTGCCTGCGCGCGATGCGCTGGGCGCGTGGCGACGACAATCCCGACCTGCCGCACATCACGGCCGACGCCCCCGCCAGTGGGCCGCGCGAGGTGTTCATGCTGTTCATCGGCGCCGCCAAGCACCGCAACCCTGGCGCCGCGGTGGCGCTGCGGAAACAACTGCAGCAGGTCGGCGCATAGGGCCGGGCAAGGCCCCGCGCTATCGGGGCCTTGCCGATTGACGCACAATACGCGGATGCCGATGACCGACACCCGCAAAGCGCTGCTGCAAATCCACTTCTGCGTGCTGCTGTGGGGCATCACCGCCATCCTCGGCAAGCTCATCAGCCTGCCCGCGTTGCCGCTGGTGTGGTGGCGCATGCTGCTGGTGGTGGCCATGCTGGCCCTGCTGCCACGCGTCTGGCGCGGGTTGCGCCAGCTCTCCCCCGCCCTGTTCGCCGGCTACTGCGGCGTGGGCGCGCTGGTCGCCCTGCACTGGCTCACCTTCTACGGCGCGGTGAAGCTGGCCAATGCCTCGGTGGCGGCCACCTGCATCGCGCTGGCCCCGGTGTTCACCGCCGTCATCGAACCCTGGGTCGCCAAGCGCCCCTTCCAGCTGCGCGAACTGGCCTTCGGCATCGCCGTGCTGCCGGGCGTGGGCATGGTGGTTGGCGGCGTGCCTGACGGCATGCGCGTGGGCGTGCTGGTCGGCGCCATGTCCGCATTGCTGGTCGCCATCTTCGGCTCGCTCAACAAGCGGCTGGTCAGCCACGCCGACCCACTCACCGTCACCGCGGTGGAACTGGGCGCCGGCACCGTCACCCTGACCCTGCTCGCCCCGCTGCTGCCGTTCCTGCTGCCCGCGCTGGCCAGCCCGCTGTGGGTGATACCCGACCTGCGCGACGGGATGCTGCTGCTGGCCCTGGCCGGCGTATGCACCCTGCTGCCGTTCGCCCTGGCGCTGGTCGCGCTGCGCCACCTCAGCGCCTACACCGTGCAGCTGGTCACCAACCTCGAACCGGTCTACGCGATCCTGCTGGCCATGGTCCTGCTGAGCGAACAGCATGAACTCACCCCGCTGTTCTATGCCGGCGTGGCGATCATCGTCGGCGCGGTCTTCCTGCACCCGCTGTTGAACCGGCGCAAGAAAGTGCAGCACCCGGAGATCCTGGGCACCGCCGAAGCGCGCAACATCGCCGAGTGAAGAACCGGAACCCGCGCGGCGGGTAGAGCCGACGGGTACCGATCCGTTTCCCGATCCGTTTTCCCGATCCGTTTCACCGACCCATTTCACCGATCCATTTCACCGATCCGTCAACCGATCCGTTTTTTACGCGCCAACGCTTCCGGCATCAGCGTTCGGGCCAGTACCATGCCGGCGCGTCCAGCACGCCCTGGCCCACCAGCGTCGTACGGCTCATCTGCTTTTCCAGCGCGATCGACGTGCACGGCTCTGCCTCGCGCAGCGCCGCGATCAACCGGCTGGCATGAGACACCACCCACACCTGACTGCGCGCCGCCGCCCCGATGATCAACCGCCCCAGCGCCGGCAGCAGGTCCGGATGCAGGCTGGTTTCCGGCTCGTTGAGCACCATCAACGGCGGCGGGCGCGGCGTATGCAGCGCCGCGATCAGCAACAGATAGCGCAATGTCCCATCGGACAACTCCGCCGCGCCCAACGGCCGCAGCAGACCGGGCTGATGGAACTTCAGGCTCAGGTGATCCTCACTCGGCTCGATGTAGACCCGCGCCCCGGGGAACGCATCGTCCAGCGCCGCCGCCAGCGCATCGGAATCGCCGATCTCCACGATCGTCCGCCACGCCGCCGCCAGGTCATGCCCATCGTGGCTCAGCACCGGCGTACGCGTGGCCAGGCTCGCCTGTCGCGCCGGCGCGTCCCGGTCACTGCGGAAATGATCATAGAAGCGCCAGCTGCGCAGCGTCTCGCGCAGCCGCAGCACCTCCGGCATCCGCTGCGGATCGGCAACCTGCGTAAACAGGCTTTCGTGCACCGACAGGTTCGATTCCAGCAGCTCCCAGCTGCGCCCACTGCGCCGCCGCAACATCGCCCCGCGCCGCTCCACCAGCACATTGCTGCTGCGCAGGAACGGCCCGGCCCAGATGCTCTCGCACTTGATCTGCGGGTCCAGGTTGAACATCGAATGCGAATCGGCCACCGGGTAGCCCAGATCGATCGCATACCCGAAATCATCCGCCGCAAAACCCAGCCGCAGCGCCACCGACGACTGCCGCGGTCCGCCCTGCACCGGCACCTCGCCCGCCAGCATCCGCCGGTCCAACCGCTCCGGACCGGCCCACAGCGCCGACTGGAATCCGCCCTCCCGCGCCAGCGACGGCGTCACTCCTCCTCGCGCCGTATCGGCCAGCAGCCGCAGCGCGCGGTACAGGCTGGACTTGCCACTGCCGTTGTCACCGGTGACCAGGTTCAATGCCCCCATCGGCACGACCAGATCGTGCAGGGAACGGTAGTTGGAAATGGCGAGGGTCTGCAGCACGGAAGGACTCCGCAGGGAAACAGGCGTGCAGGATGACAGCGATAGGTCGCAGGTATTGCGATTGATGGCGCAATTGACCCCGTCAATCGTCACGCCAAAGCCGCCGGGCACGGCCCGGCTCTACGGCTTTTCAGCGAATCACCGGCACACTGTCAAAGGCTGGCGGGGGTGGGTTTGCGGGACCGTAGAGCGCCATGGATGGCGCGAACGAGCTTACATGGGTGAAGGCGCACTGCTTGCGAGGCACTGCCTCGCGTGCGACTGAACGCACAGCCGCTGGCGGCTGGGCCGGGCCGCGGAGCGGGACTTGCAGCGTGTCCCGCAAACCCACACCCGCCAGCCAAACCAGGCACGCCCGCAGACCAAGGCTCTAAAACTCAGGGCGCCAACTCAACCCGATTCCGCCCGTTGCCCTTCGCCCGGTACAAGGCGGCATCGGCGCGCTCCAATGTCTGCTCCACGGTGTCACCTGAACGATGCGCCGCGACCCCGATACTGACTGTCACCGGGAACCCCAGCGGCAGGTCGGAAACCGCCATCCGCAGGAAATCGCACTGCAACTCCGCCGTGCGCAGGTCCGTATCCGGCATCAGCACCACGAACTCCTCCCCGCCATAGCGCGCCGCCAGCCCGCGGCCCGAGAACTGCGCCCGGAGCAGCACCCCCAACTCCGCCAGCACCCGGTCGCCGGTCGCGTGCCCGTTGAAATCGTTGATCTGCTTGAAATGGTCGATATCCACCAGGGCCACCGCCGTCTGCCGTGGCTGCCCGTCCGCATCCAATACCGACGCATCCAGTGCCACCGCCATCGCGCGCCGGTTCGGCAGCCCCGTCAGCACATCCGTCCGGCTCTGCTCGGCCAGATCCGCGTTCTGCGCCAGCAGCACATCGTGGTACTCGCCCAGCAACCGCTCGTAATCGTCGCGCTCCACCATGTGGGTCTGGATGTCCAGCGCAAACCGGCGCAGCTCCATCACCAGCATCACCTGCCGCGACAGCGCCGCCAGCGCCTCGGTCTGCTGCGCATCCAACCGCTGCGGTTGCGGATCGAACACGCACAACGTGCCCAGCGGCAACCCCTCCGTACTCACCAGCGGCGCCCCCGCGTAGAAGCGCACCTTCGGGTCACCGGTCACGATGGGATTGTCATGGAAGCGGACATCGCGTTGCGCATCCTCGACCACCATCACCTGTTCCGGCTGCAGGATCGCATGGCCACACATCGACTCCGAGCGTGGCAGCTCCTGCGCCTCCGTTCCCTGGATGGATTTGAACCATTGGCGTTCGGCGTCGATCAGCGTGACCGCCGCCATGGAGGCGCCACACACCGCCTTGGCGATGGTCACCAGATCCTCGAAGGACTTTTCCTTCTCCGAATCCAGGATGCGGTAGCGATACAGTGCCGCCAGGCGAACCGCCTCGTTGACGGGCTTCTCGGGCTTGATCATGCAGCGGGTCGAATCCGGGAGCTGGCCACAGTCTAGCCCGATCACCCGAGGCAAAGGTTACCCGCCGGTGCAGGACCTACCAGTCCTGCTGCTGCGGCAGCAGCCCCTTCAATTCCGCATCGGTCAGGTTGCGCCACTGGCCCGGCTTGAGCGCCCCGATCTTGACGTTGTCGATGCGCACCCGGCGCAGCTGGGTCACCCGGTAATCGAACGCCGCCGCCATCAACCGGATCTGCCGGTTCAGGCCCTGCTGCAGCACGATGCGGAAGCCGAACTTGGCAATGCGCGAGGCCCGGCACGGCAGCGTCGTTTCATTGTGGATGCGCACCCCGCGCGCCATGCCGCGCAGGAACTCGTCGGTCACCGGCTTGTTCACCGCCACCAGGTATTCCTTCTGGTGGTTGTTCTCCGCGCGCAGGATCTGGTTGACGATGTTGCCGTTGCTGGTCATCAGGATCAGGCCTTCCGAATCCTTGTCCAGCCGGCCGACCGGGAAGATGCGCTGCTCATGGCCGACGAAATCGACGATGTTGCCCTTCACCGCACTTTCGGTGGTGCAGGTGATGCCCACCGGCTTGTTCAGCGCGATGTACACATGACGGCGGCCACCGGCCTTTTTTGCCTCGCGCGCGCGCAGCGGCTGGCCATCGACCAGCACCACGTCGCCCTCGCCGACCACCGCACCGGTACCGGCCGGGTGGCCGTTCACGGTGACGCGGCGCTCGCCGATGATGCGGTCGGCTTCACGCCGGGAACAGAAGCCGGTTTCGGCAATGAACTTGTTGAGTCGGGTTGTCATCGCGCCATTATCCGGCAAAACCCCGTCCGGCGTGGCGTCAGGCGACCAGCGGATCATCCGCCGGCAGCGCCTGTTCACCGTCGCAGACCTGGTTGCGGCCCGCACGCTTGGCCCGGTACATCGCATGGTCGGCGCGCCGCAGCAGCCCCGCCAGGTCATCACGGCCCGGGCGCAGCACCGCCAGCCCGATGCTGACCGTCACCGCCAGCCCGGAAATGCCCAGCGGCGCGGTCACCGCCGGAATCTGCCGGCGCACGCTTTCCAGCCGTGCCAGTGCCGCGCCGTGGCTGGCGCCCGGCAGCAGCACCAGGAATTCCTCGCCGCCCATGCGGATCACGTCGTCCTGCACCCGCACCGCCCCGCGCAGGCCGCGCGCCACCGCCACCAGCACCTGGTCGCCGACCTCGTGGCCGAAGCGGTCGTTGATGTCCTTGAACAGATCGATGTCCAGGAAGCCGATCGCCAGCGGCTGCTGCTCCGCGCTGGCCCGTTCCAGATGGCGGGCCAGCAGGTGCAGGCCGTGGCGGCGGTTGGGCAGGCCGGTCAACGCATCGGTGTCGGCCAGCTGGCGCATCTCGTCGCGCTGCTGGCGCAGCCGGCCCAGGCGCAGGTTGAGCGCATAGGCGGCCATCATCAGGAACCAGGTCGCCGACAGCTGCAGCGCCTCGATCCGGTACGCGGTCAGCCAGTGCGCGTGCAGCGCGTCGGCGATGATCAGGATCCACCACGGTGCCAGCGCGAACAGCCCCGCCGCCGCATAGCCATCGCGCTGCGCCAGCGCCCACAGGCCCACCCCGAGGCAGACCAGGCAGCCCAGCACGAACACGGTTTCCAGCGCGGCCGCCATCCAGGCCAGCCCGGCCGTGCCCATCCATGGCACGCACAACCCGGCCAGCACCAGCCCCCACAGCACAGCGCGCTGCCCGGTGCCTGAGCCCGGCCACAACCGGGCGCCGCCATTGAGCCGCCACAGGATCGGCAGCAGCAGCGCCAGCGCGAACGTGCTCAGCGCCACCAGCCACCACGACGCGCGGTCGTGCACCGGCAACCACGGCTCGGGGTACCCGCTGAGGCCACCCAGCACCGCCTGCCACAGCACGAACACCGCGCAGATCGCCACGTAGTAAAGGAAGGTGCGGTCGCGGGCGGTCACGAACCCCATCAGCGCCGACAGCGCCAGAGCGATTGCCACCGCGATGCAGGCCGCGCGCACCAGCAGGCGGGCGGTATCGTTCTGCTGCACCGGGCTGGGCGCCCCCAGCCGGACGGTCGGAATCCAGCGCGGCTTCAGCGGCGCGACCCATGACACGATGATCGGCTCGCGCTCGCCGGCCTTGGGCACCACCACCATGCCGACCCCGGCGCGGAAGCGCGAATCCCGGGTGCGGGCGTCGTGCATGCTGCCGCAGATCTGGCGGTCGCCGTGACTGATCCGTACCTCCCCGGTCAGCACCCCGAATACATCCACCGCCTGTGGCGCACCGGACCAGCCGCCTACAGGCGCCGGAATCGAAAGGATGTCCTGGTGATGGGCCAGCACCTCCGGTGAGCAGGGGCGCTGCGGGGCCTGCTGGTCGGTGGCGACCCCCAGCAGCAGCACATCACGGCCGACCTGGGCCGTGCCGGCCAACGCCGTGGCCGACAGCAGCAGCCACACCAGGCCGGTCAGCCACCTGATGGCCCCGCTCATCCCCTGCATCCCGCCGTCGCTGCGCCTCACACCATCACCCTGTCGCCCTGCACCGCCATGCACACCGCATGGCGTCCCCATGGCGATTATCGCAAGAAGGCGCGCCGGTGCACGTCACAGTTCAGGAAAGGCGGCTGGACGGCACCGGGGTTTCCCGCCACAGCGAGGGCTGGGTGAGCTTTTCCAGCGGCATCGGCCGTTCGATGGCATACCCCTGCAGGCCTTCCACCCCGAGCGCCCGCAGCTGCGCGGCGATCTCTTCGGACTCCACCCACTCGGCGGTCACGCTCATGTGCAGCTCGCGGCCGATTTCGGTGATGGCGCGCACCGTGGCACGGCTGACCGGATCGATATCCATGTCGCGCACGAACACCCCATCGATCTTGAGCATGTCCGCCGGCAGCTGGCGCAGGTAGCCGAACGAGGACAGCCCGGCACCGAAGTCGTCCAGTGCCACCCGGCAGCCCCGCGCCTTGACCCCTTCGACGAAGCTGCGCGCCTGGTCCAGGTTGCTGATCGCCGCGGTCTCGGTAATCTCGAAACACAGCTTGCGCGCCAGCCCGCGGTTGCGCTCGAGCAGGTCGCAGACGAAGGCCAGGAACGTCGGCTCGGCGATCGACTGGGCCGATACGTTCACGTTGCACAGGCCCAGCCGCTGCACATGCGCCGGGCACAGCTGCAGGTGGCGGAACAGCAGCCCCAGCACGTGCCGGTCCAGCGCCATGCCCATGCCATAGCGCTCCACGGCCGGCATGAAATCGCCCGGGCCCTGCAGCTGGCCGTCGGTACCGCGCATGCGCACCAGCACTTCGTAATGCAGGAAGCCCGGGTCGCCCACCTGCTCGATGCGCTGGGCGTACAGCAGCATGCGGTTTTCGGCAATCGCGCTGGACACATGCGCCAGCCGGTCTGCTTCCAGCAGCCGCTCCTCCAGCGCCATCCGGTTCTCGTTGAAACAATGCACGCGGTTGCGCCCGGCCTGCTTGGCCGCATAGCAGGCGCTGTCGGCCGCGCTCATCAGCCAGTTCACGTCGGCCACCTCCGCGGTGATTTCGACCACCCCGATGCTGCAGCTGACCCGCGGCAGCCCGTCGTCGCGCTGGAATCCGGCCTGGCCCAGGTTGCGTGCGATCCGCTGCAGCACCTGCTTGGCTTCTTCCTGGCGGGCGTCGGCCAGGAACATCGCGAACTCGTCACCGCCCATGCGGCCCACCCAGTCCCCTTCGCGCACCGCACCTTCCAGGTAGTCGGCAAAGCCGCGCAGCAACTGGTCACCGGCCGCGTGGCCAAGGCCATCGTTGACCAGCTTGAAATAATCCAGGTCCAGGTAGCACAGGCTGTGGGTCCCGCCATGGGTGCGCACATCCAGCAGCGCCAGCTCCAGCAGGCGTTCGATCTCGCGGCGGTTGACCAGCCCGGTCAGCGGATCGTGGCTGGCGTGGTGCTCGACCTCGCGGGCCAGCGCGTGGTTCTGCGAGACGTCTTCAATGATCGCGAACACCGAGACGTCACGGCCGGGGCTGCGCACCAGAGTGCCGCTCCAGCGCCCCCACAGCAGGCCGCCGTCGGCATGCCGGAAGCGCAGTTCGCCCGGGCGCAGCTGGCGCGGCCAGTCGATGTCGCCGGCCTCGTCGAGCACCAGCTCGCCATCGACCAGCAGTTCCGGCAGCTCCATGCCCAGCAGCGCGTCGCGGCGATAGCCGAGGATATCTGCCATGGCCTGGTTGGCTTCGACAATGCCCCCGGCGTGGTCCAGCTTGAGCATGCCCACCGTGGCCTGGTAGAACGCGGCGCGGAAGCGGCTTTCGGTGTCGATCAGGTCATGGCGCACGCGTCGTGACAGCAGCACGGCCACCAGGGTGATCAGCAGAACGGACAGGCCGCCGACAGCCAGCGTGACCATGCGCACGATGGAAGCGGTATTGAGCAGCGCCAGCGAGAAGGCGCGGGCCTGCGCCTGCAGGCTGCGGTCCAGCGCCTGCAGCTGGACCAGCAATGCTTCGCGCATGGCGGGCTCCACGCGGCCGTCGGCGTGCATCGCTTCGGCGGTGTCCATCATCGCCTGCAGCTGCGCCAGGCCATGGTCGGTCTGCTGCCACAGGTGCACCGCATCGCGGAAGTAACCGAGATGCCCCAGGTAGCGGAACGACAGGATCAGCCGGTTGATGTCGCCCGGCTGGTTGCCGCCCTGCAGGAAGCCTTGCCGCGCCCGCGCGAGATCCACGTCGTCCTGTTCCAGCGCGCGGCGTGCGTCCAGGTCACCCAGCGGCACCTGCAGCGCCGCGCGCGCTTCGGCCAGTGCGGCCGGGTTGCCCGAGGTGAGGTATCGCTCCAGCGCGAAGGAGGCATGCTGCTGGCTGCGCGACCAATGGCTCTGCCCCACGATCCACGCGGTGGAGGCGCCCTGCAGTTCCTGGATCAGCGCCGACAACCCCACCAGCCCGACCGCCATGCCGGTGAGCAGCACGAACCGCAGGGTCAAGCCCCGCGTCACATGCGGCACGGCGGTACTGCCCACATCCCTGCTGCCTCCCAGCATCGCAGATCCCTCCGGCGCCCATGGGTGCTTGGCATAGTCCCCTGTAATTGCAGGCTAGGTCCAGCCTTGTTGAAACGGCGCGAAGTTTCGCCGTCACATCGGTCAGGTAGCTGAAACGACAACGCCAGCCCGAAGGCTGGCGTTGTTGGCTGCGGCGATGTGGAGCGATCAGCCGTTGCGCGGACCGCGCGGCTTGAAACCGTCACGACGCGGCGGACGGTCGTTGCCGCCCGGACCACCCGGGCCACGGTGACCACCCGGACCGCCCGGCTTGCCGCCGCGGCCGAACTTCGGCTTGAACGGCGGGCGTGCCGGACCCGAGCCTGCGGTGTCTTCACCCGGCTCGACCTTGCGCATCTGGAGCTGCTGGCCCGACACCCACACCTTCTTCAGGTGGCTGAGCAGGTCGGCCGGCATTTCCGCCGGAAGATCCAGGATCGAGAAGTCGTCACGGATGTCGATGCGGCCGATGAAGCGGCTTTCCAGCCCGGCTTCATTGGCGATCGCGCCGACGATGTTGCCCGGCTTGACCCCGTGCACATGGCCCACTTCGATGCGGAAGGTTTCCATGCCGGGTTCCGGCTCGCCACGCGGGGCGATTTCACGGCGCGGGGCACGTTCGAAACCACCGTCGTTGCCGCCGAAATCGCCTTCCGGACGCGGCGGACGCGGGCCGCGGTCGTCTTCACGGCGCGGGCCACGCTCGAAGCGCGGTTCGAAACGCGCCGGGCGCTCGCCACGGTCGTTGCGGTCGGCACGCGGGTGCGGCGCACGCTCTTCACGGGCACCACGCACCGGCGGGGTCAGCAGGAACGGCGAATCGCCCTGCAGCAGCTTGGCCAGCGCGGCGGCGATGTCGATCGCCGGCACGTTCTTCTCGCCTTCCAGCTTCTGCAGCAGGTCGCGGTAGAACTCGGTGCCGCCGGCATCGAGCGCATCGCTGATGCGGCTCATGAACTTGTTGATGCGGGTGTCGTTGACCGCGTCCACGCTCGGCAGCTGCATCTCTTCGATCGGCTGGCGGGTGGCGCGCTCGATCGCACGCAGCATGCCCTTTTCGCGCGGGGTGGCGAACAGGATCGCATCGCCGGTGCGGCCGGCACGGCCGGTACGGCCGATGCGGTGCACGTAGCTTTCGGTGTCATACGGGATGTCGTAGTTCAGCACGTGGCTGATGCGCTCCACGTCCAGGCCGCGCGCGGCCACGTCGGTGGCCACCAGGATGTCCAGCTTGCCTTCTTTCAGCATGCCGATGGTGCGCTCACGCTGCGCCTGCTGCATGTCGCCGTTGATGGCGGCAGCGGCCAGGCCACGGGCCTGCAGCTTTTCCGCCAGTTCTTCGGTGGCCGCCTTGGTGCGCGAGAAGATGATCATCGCGTCGAACGGTTCCACTTCCAGGATGCGGGTCAGCGCATCCAGCTTGTGCATGCCGCTCACCCACCAGTAACGCTGGCGGATGTTGGCCGACGTGGTGGTCTTGCTGACGATGGTGACTTCGGCCGGGTTCTTCAGGTAGGTCTGCGCGATGCGGCGGATCTGCGACGGCATGGTGGCCGAGAACAGCGCCACCTGGCGGGTTTCCGGCAGCTTCTTCAGCACGGCTTCGACGTCGTCGATGAAGCCCATGCGCAGCATTTCATCGGCTTCGTCCAGCACCAGGGTCTTCAGCTCGGACAGGTCCAGGGTGCCGCGATCGAGGTGATCGATCACACGGCCCGGGGTGCCCACGATGACGTGCACGCCACGGCGCAGGGCCTGCAGCTGCTGGCCGTACGGCTGGCCGCCGTAAACCGGCAGCACGCGGAAGCCGGGGATGCCCGACGAGTAGGTCTGGAACGCCTCGGCGACCTGGATGGCCAGTTCACGGGTGGGCGCCAGCACCAGCACCTGCGGCTTGGCCTGGTTGAAATCCAGGTTGGACAGGACCGGCAGCGCGAAGGCGGCGGTCTTGCCGGTACCGGTCTGGGCCTGGCCCAGCACGTCGCGGCCTTCCAGCATCGCCGGGATGGTGGCGGCCTGGATCGGCGACGGGGTTTCATAGCCGACGGCGGCAACCGCCTTCATCACAGCGTCGGACAGGCCGAGGTCTGCGAACAGCAGCGGCGTGGGGGATTCTTGGGACATGGGGAACTCCGAAGCCACTACCGTTTTACGTGGCAGTGGCATAAAAAAGGGGATGGTCCGCGCTTTGGGCGCCCTTTCTTATCGCGTGCCCTGGCGCTGCTCGGTCGGAGGAGAATTCACTCGCTCAGGGCGCGATGATACCGCATGAATCCTGAACCACGTGTACAGATTTCAGCACGGAGGCGGTAAACGCCGCGTGCTGGCGCACAATATGCGCCCGATTTCGGCGCGGCCCCGCTCCGCGCCCCTTCACAGGATACCCCGCTCCATGCAGACCCTCGAATTTGAACTGGACAGCGAGTATGTGGAACTGAAGCAGCTGCTGAAGCTGGCCGACCTGGTGACCAGCGGCGGCGAAGCCAAGACCGTGATCGGCGACGGCCAGGTGCTCGTTGACGGCGAGGTGGAGCTGCGCAAGGCCTGCAAGATCCGCGGCGGCCAGCAGGTCCAGTTCGGCGACACCGTGATCAACGTCATCGCCGACAGCGACGCCCCCTGATTACGTGTGACGACCAACGGTCGTCACCTACCGGTGTGGACCGACGGTGGTCACCTGCCGGTGAGGTGCGCGGCAATCAGCTGCCGGAACGGCGCCACCCCGTGGGCCAGCCGCAGCCCCGCCCGACGCAGCACCCGCGCCGGCAGGCGGTCATCGGTATAGAGCGTGGCGATCGCATTGGTCGCCTCGTACAGCGGCCGTGAGGCCAGCCGGTGCCCCCGCTCGTAGGCGGCCAGACCGGCCGGAGCGGCGATATCGGCACCCCGCCCGGCCGCCCGGCGCAGGATCGCGGCCAACCGATCCTGGCTCTGCAGGCCCAGGTTGAACCCGTGCGCGGTGACCGGGTGCATGCCCACCGCGGCATCGCCGATCAGGGCGCAGCGCGCGCCCACGAACGCGGTGGCATAGACCCCCACCAGCGGGTACGCATGGGGCCGCGCCACCGGCGTCATCGCGCCCAGGCGGTATTCGAAACATGCACTGATGCTGCGTCCGAAGGTCGCCGCGTCCTGCGCGAGCAGCGTTTCGATTTCACGCGGTGGCAGGGTGATCACCGCCGAGGCCTGGTCGCCGTTGAGCGGCAGCAGCGCCATGGTGCGGCCATAGCCGAACCACTCCCACGCAGTGTGCTGGTGCGGCACCTCGACCTGCATCCGGCAGACCAGCATCGATCTGCCGAAATCGCGCATGCGCGCGCCGATGCCCAGCATGCGCCGGGTGGACGAGAACCGGCTGTCGGCCGCCACCACCAGCCGCGCCTGCAGCCGGCGCCCATCGGCAAGGGTCACCTCGCTGTGGCGCGCACCGGGCACGATGCCGCGCACGCTGCACTGGTCGAGGATCTCCAGGTCGGCCTGGCCCTGCACGCTGTCCCATGCCGCGCGGCGGATCAGGTGATTGGGCACCAGCCAGCCCAGGTCGCCGCCGTGCGCCTCGCGCGCAGCGAAGGTCAACGCGAACGGTGAACCCCCATCCATGACCTTGGCGTCGCGCAACGGCGAAATTTCAGCGGGATCCAGTCGCTGCCAAAGGCCCAGCTGCTCCAGGATGTGCCGCGAGGCATGGGTGAGCGCGATCTCGCGCCCGTCGAAGGCGGCCTCGGCCAGCGCCGCGCGCGGCTGCTGCTCCACCACCGCCACCCGCAGGCCGCTGCCGGCCAGCGCGCGGGCAAAACACAGCCCCGCTGGCCCAGCACCCACCACCAGCACATCCACTGCCTGCACTCCGCGATCGTCCTGCATGATCCGTTTCCGTTGCGTGTCCACGGCCGAGCTTACCGCTCGCGGGCAGGCACGCCCTTGATCTGGATCAGCCGCGTCGGCGCCGGTTCACGCCAGCCCGTGCAGCAGGCGCCACAGCAACAGCACGATGCCCAGCATCGAGACCACCCAGACCAGGCTGCGCACGTAGGGAATTCCGGCGGCATACAGCGGCACGTAGACCAGCCGCGCCCAGAAATACAGCTGCACCGCCAGCGCGGTGGTGCTGTCCTGGCGCTGGGTGAGCACCACCGCCAGCACGGCGGCGGCGAAGAACGGGAAGGTTTCCAGGAAGTTGGCCTGCGCCCGCTGCAGGCGTGCAGCCAGCGGTCCCGGTGGCGGCGCGGCGCCATCGCGGGCCGAGGCATTCCAGGCCAAGCCGCGTTCGCGGGTGACCGCGCCTGCGGCGATCATCACCTGCACCAGGCCCAGCACGATGGCCCAACCCAGCATCTGGATCTCGATACCCATGCATTTCTCCTGCGGTCAGGGCGCGGCGGCGCGGACGCTGTAGCCGGCCAGGCGCCAGACCTTGTCTTCATCGAAACGGAACGACACCAGCTCGCGGACCGGCTGGGCGTTGTTGGCGAACTTGGTGGGGAAACTGACGTTGATGTAGAGGCCCTCGGGCACGGTCGCGCCGGCCTTGTACTTGACCCGGGTCACCACGGGCTGCCCGCGCGAGAGCAGCGCGCCGAGGCGCTTGCGGTCGCCGTCGAGCTGGGCCACGAAGGCCTGTTCGGTGACGGACTTGCGGGCCACCTCGGAAGCACCCTTCCAGGCCTCGGCAGCGCGACCGGTGTCAACCAGGGTCGCCACCTTCAGGCCGGCCGCGGCCATTTCCTGGTCCTGCTTCTGCACCTGCGCCTGCTGCTGCGGGGTCAAGGCCGGGCGTGCCGGTGCGGCCGGGGCGACAGGTGCGGGGCGCGCGGGCGCCGGGGCCGGGGTGGCCGGCGGCGGGGTCTGGGCCAGGGCAACGGCGGGAAGCAGGAGCGACAGCAGCAGCGGAACGCGCATCGGGACACCGTAGGCGGCAATGGACTGCATTGCAGTCTACGGGAACCCCGTGAGCAGGCCGTCAGTTGCGTTCGGCCGCCTCGGCGGGGGGCTGGTCGGCGTCGCTGGCGGTGCGTTCGGCCACCGCATCACGCGGCTTCTCCCGGGTGGGCAACAGCGTGGACACATCGATTTCCGACAAGGGGCTTTCGTCCGGGCAGGTCGCATCCGGGAAACCAAAACGCTGCTTGAGCGTCTGCCCGCAGCGGGTAATCACGTCCAGTTCGCTGCCTTCGCGCTTGCACTCCTGGTCGAAGGCGACCAGGAACGCGTCCTTGCGGCGCACGAAATCGTCGCCGCACTTGCGCATCTGCTTGATCCGCTCCAGGTCGTCCTGCACCGCATTGGTGCCGTCCAGGCCGAACTGGCGCAGCTCCTCGCTGCTGAGCAGGCGCAGGCTGCGGTTGGGCACGGTCATCATCAGGTCGGCCACGCCGACGGCCACGCCGTTGCGCTGCAGGTAATCCTTGACGTTGTCATAGACCTCGTGGAGTTCCAGGTTGAGCTCGGCACGCGAGGTCGCCTTGGAACTGATCCGCATCATGCGGTGGATGCCGACCTTGCCCGACACCAGCCGGTTGTCACCGGCCGCCAGCACGAACACGCAGGCGCTGTGGCAGACCGAGCCTTCGCGCACCCAGATGGTCCAGTTGGATTCGCCGATGCGGTCACCGGCCACGATCGCCGCTTCGACCTGGCCACCGCTGGAATCCAGGTCCAGGATGCGCCGCGAGACGCGCTGGGCGTCGGCCACCAGCGCGATCCGCGCCACCAGTTCGGCGAACCCGGGATTGATCTTGCCCGCGTAGCGCACGCGCAACAGGCCCCGTTCCACGCACGGGGCAATGGCCGCTTCCAGGCTGGCCCGGTCCAGCGCCTCCAACGCAGCACCGTCGCCGCCGTCGTTGGCGTACTCGGTGTCGCAGCTGAGCCAGGCCTTGCCGTTGTCCAGCGCTACCGTCGGCCAGCCCTGCTCGCCCTTGCGGGGCGGCGGCGGTGGCGCGGGCGGTGCATCGGCGGCGTTGAACGACACCATGTGGTCGCCGTCGGCGGTCTGCGCCCGCACCGCCTTGTCGGCGGCGGTGACGTTGCCGGGGTTCTCCAGCTGGCTGCAGGCGGCCAGCCCCAGGCACAACAGCAACAACCCGCACGACTTGAGCAGCATGGACACCCGGCTTCCAGACAAAGGGCGTGCCGAAAACGGCACATGAAGGCACAGTCTAGTGCGCCCGGCCGGCATCGCGGGAACCTGCCCTGAACCGCACCGGGCGTACCCGGCATAGCTGTCCGAAAACGGCGAGCCGGTCCCCGGCCAGGCGCATAGACTGAGCTCCATGGACACCGCCCTGCCCCTGAACTACGCCGCCTGCGAAAGCGCCCGCCTGGCCCGCGATGCGCGCTTCGACGGCGTGTTCTTCACTGCCGTGCGCAGCACCGGCATCTACTGCCGTCCGGTCTGCCCGGCGCCGCCACCCAAACCGGTCAACGTAGACTACTACCCCACCGCCGCCGCTGCCGCCGCGGCCGGTTTCCGCCCCTGCCTGCGCTGCCGGCCGGAACTGGCCCCGGAGGCGCAGGACGCACTCAGCAACGAAACCCTGCAGCGCGCTCTGGCGCTGATCCACGATGGCTTCCTGCAGGATGCGGCGGTGGGCGACCTGGCCGCCCGGCTCGGCCTGAGCGCGCGCCAGCTGCAGCGGCTGTTCGTGGCGCGGCTGGGCGCGGCCCCGGCGCAGATCCACGCTACCCGACGGCTGCTGCTGGCCAAGCAGCTGCTGACCGAAACCGCGTTGCCGGTCACCGACGTGGCCATGGCCGCCGGCTACAACAGCCTGCGCCGATTCAACGCCGCGTTCGTGGAAGGCTGCGGCATGCCGCCCACCGCGATCCGGCGCCAGCGCGGCGTGCTGGCCGACGGCGCGCTGACCCTGCGCCTGGGCTACCGGCCGCCGCTCGATTTTGCCGCGATGCTCGGCTTCCTGCGCCGCCGCTGCATTCCCGGCATCGAGCAGATCGACGACAACAGCTACCAGCGCGTGATCGGCCCGGCCGAACGCCCCTCGGTGATCCGGGTCACCGCCGACCCGCGCCGGCCCGAGCTGCTGATGCAGCTGGGCCAGGTCGATCCGCGCGCGATCCCCGGCATCGTGCGCCGGGTGCGGCGCATCTTCGACCTGGACGCGGACCTGCGCATCGTGCATGCCACGCTCGGCCAGGATCCGCTGCTTGCGCGCGGTATCGCCGCACGTCCCGGGCTGCGCGTACCCGGCGGTTGGGATGGCTTCGAAGTGGCGGTGCGCGCCGTGCTGGGCCAGCAGGTCAGCGTGGCGGCGGCCATCACCCTGGCGCGGCGCGTGGTTGACCGCTTCGGCACCGCGCTGGACGGCATGCCCGAGGGCCTGGACCGCCAGTTCCCCACGCCGCAGCAGCTGGCCGACGCGCCGCTGGAAGGCATCGGCATGCCGCGTACCCGAGCCGCCACCGTGCGCGCGGTGGCCGCCGCCGTCGCCGACGGCAGGCTGGATTTCCATGCCGGCCAGCGCCTGGACACCTTCATCGAACGCTGCGTGGCGCTGCCCGGGATCGGGCCGTGGACCGCGCACTACATCGCGCTGCGCGCCTTGGCGCTGCCCGATGCCTTCCCCGCCGGCGACCTGGTGCTGCAGCAGGTGCTGGGCGGCGATACCCGCCTGACCGAGCGTGCCACCGAGACCCGTTCGCAGGCCTGGCGGCCCTGGCGTGCGTACGCCGTGCTGCACCTGTGGCACCTGGCCACGTCCGCTTCGGAGTAACCGCATGAACCTGCTCTACGACACCTTCGACAGCCCCATCGGCGCACTGACCGTCGCCGGCGACAGCCAGGGCATCCACCACATCCTGTTCGAAAACAACCGCTACGACGCCAAGGGCCGCGCACAGTGGCAGCGCGATGCGCATGCGCTGCGCGAAGCGCGCACCCAGCTGCTGCAGTATCTGCGCGGCGAACGCAGCGGCTTCGAACTGCCCCTGGCCCCGCACGGCACCGGGTTCCAGCTGCGCGTGTGGAAGGCGCTGGCCGACATTCCGTTCGGCGAAACCTGGAGCTACGTGCAGCTGGCACGCCACATCGGCCAGCCCACGGCCAGCCGCGCGGTGGGCGCAGCCAACGGACGCAACCCACTGCCCATCGTGCTGCCCTGCCACCGCGTGATCGGCAGCAGCGGCGCACTTACCGGGTTCGGTGGCGGCCTGGAAACCAAGGCCGCATTGCTCGAACTCGAATCGCGCACGCAGCCGCTGTTCGCCTGACCGTGCCATCGGTTGTCTTCGCCGCGTCACTGCGGCGAACTATCATGGGCGGATGATTTCCGTCCGCCTTTCGCTGGCGCTTGCCGCCGCCCTCGCGCTGACCAGCTGTACCAGCGCCCCGCCCACGCCCACGCCGCCAACAGCGGCTGTCGCCGGCGCCGCCGCGCTGGCGGCCACTACGCCGAAACTGCTGCTGGTCTCGATCGACGGCCTGCGTGCGGACATGCTCGACCGTGGCATCACGCCGAACCTGTCGCGCATCGCGCACGACGGCGTACGCGCCCGCTGGATGACGCCGTCGTACCCGTCGCTCACCTTCCCCAACCACTACACGCTGGTCACCGGGCTGCGCCCGAACCACCACGGCATCATCCACAACAGCATGCAGGAAGAGGCGCTGGGTCGGTTCCAGGTCAACCTGCCGGAGGCGGTGACCGATTCGCGCTGGTGGGGTGGCGAGCCGATCTGGGTCGGCGCGGAGAAGGCTGGCCTGCGCAGCGCCACCTGGTCGTGGCCAGGCAGCGAGGCGGCCATCCAGGGCGTGCGGCCGAGCCAGTGGCGGGTATACAGCCCCGATGTGCCCCTTGCCGACCGCGTCGATGACGTGTTGCGATGGGTCGGCGATGATGGCCCGGATGCGCCGCGACTGGTCACCCTGTACATGGAGCAGGTCGACAAGGCCGGCCACCATTTCGGCCCGGATTCCCCAGAGTACGCCGCCGCCATCGTCCAGGTGGACACGGCCATCGGTCGCCTGCTCGACGGCCTTGCGGCACGCGGCCTGGATGGCAGCACCAACCTGATCGTGGTCTCGGACCACGGCATGGCGCAGGTACCCGATGGCCAGACCATCGCGGTGGAAGACATGGTCGACCCCACCATCGCCAGCAACGTGTCGACGGGCCAGTCGATCGGCTTCGCCCCGCTGCCTGGAAAACAACCGGCGGCCGAAGCGATCCTGCTGGGCGCGCACGCGAACTACCACTGCTGGACGCGGCAGACGCTGCCGGCGCGCTGGGAGTACGGCTCCAATCCGCGCATCCCGCCGATCATCTGCCAGATGCACGAAGGCTGGAACGCGCTGACCCGCGAGCGCCTGGCCGAGCGCAAACCCGGCGACCGCGGCTCGCACGGCTACGACAACGCCCTGCCCTCGATGCGCGCGATCTTCATCGCCCGCGGTCCGTCGTTCAAACAGGGCGCAACCCTGCCCGGCTTCGACAACGTAGACCTCTATCCGTTGATGACGCGTCTGCTGGGCATTCCGGCCGCCCCAAACGATGGCAATCCCGAGACGCTGGTTCCTGCGTTGAAGTGATTTTGATTGCTGATGGGTTGGCGCGAATCGCAGCGTTTCAGTTTTTCCGTGCTGGGGAGGCCGACGGGCAGCCCCTTACGGGACACGCCGTAAACCCATCCTTGGGGGCTTGGCAAAAACATCCATGTTTTTGACAGTCCCTACAGGAGCTGCCCGCCGGCCTCCCCGACAGATGGTCGCGTGCGGATACGAAAATCAGACACGCATGGCGTGTCCCTACGCAGCGGGTACGCCGAATGAACGTGGGGCCGGGTACCCGGCTGGGTACGCTGAATCAACCTCGTCCGGTAGCGTCGGTTCCCGAACGACGGCATGCAGCGCCACCGCGGCCGGTAACGCATGAAGATGATCGACACCGCCGTTGATCTTCCGTGGCCACCAACACACCGTCGAGGGTCGGCGGGGGCGGGTTTGCGGGACTGTCAAAAACATGGATGTTTTTGCCAAGCCCCCATGGATGGGTTTACGGCGTGTCCCGCAAACCCGCACCCGCCGGCCCAGCTCAGGCCACGCAAGGCCCACCGGCTGTTCGCCAAAATGCATGAAGCTGCCGGGCAGGGCCCGGCACTATCGGGTTGTCCGCAATCACATTGCTCGAAACCAAAAAAAACGCGGCGCAAGCGCCGCGTTTTTTCGTCGGACCTGGCTGAGCGATCAGCCGGCCTTGGCAACAGCCTTCTTGGCCACTGCCTTCTTTGCCGGGGCCTTGGCCACGGTCTTCTTGGCGACCGGCGCAGCTGCGCCCACGGCCACCTTGCTCACCGCGTGCGAACGCGAATTGCCGTAGCTGGCGTTGTAGCGCTTGCCCTTGGCGGTCTTGCGGTCACCCTTACCCATGTCGTCAACTCCTTAGTCTGAAATCTGATTACCCCGTGCTGACACGGGTTCGGCGGGCCCGTCCTTGCAGACGCCCCCGCGCACGATCGGAAAGCCTACCACAGCACCTCAGTGCGCACAGCTCGCATCATGGACGTGCCCGTGGTTCAGGCGCAGGTTGACCAGGTGCGCAACACCCACCAGCACCCCGCCCAGCGTCATCACCACCGCATGCGGCACCGCCGAATGGTGCAGCGGCCCGTACAGCAGCCCCGCCCACAGCGCGGTCAGACCCGGCACCAGGAAGCCCAGCGCGCGCAGCGCCCCGTGGCGGCGATAGCCCCACACCAGGCTGAACAGCCCCAGCAGGGTCACGAAGCTGACCAACGCCAGTTCCACTCCGTCGCCCAGCCACACCGACAACCCCAATGACGGCGCGGCCGCCAGCAGAACAGGCAGCACGGCGCAGTGCACCGCACACAGCAGCGAGCCGGTGGCACCAAAGCGATCCAACAGATGACGGAGGCGGGGGAACAGGGGCATGACTTCCAGCAGGGTCGGCGAAGCGTTATGGAATAATATAACATCAATCCCGACGCGCACTCCCTCCCCCTGCCTCACCCGGTTCCACCCTCCCGATTTGACGGGATTGGCGCGCCCCATCATTGATACATTGTAACAATTCGACCGACGGACCCTCTGCCCATGCGCTCTTCCCGCTCCCTCACGCCGCACGCCCTGTCCCTGGCGCTTGCCGCTGCGCTGCTCCCCACCCTGGCCCTCGCCGCCGACGATACCGCCGAGCGTGACCACCACCTGACCGAGCTGTCCGCAGTGAAGGTCACCGCCAGCCCGCTGCAGGGCGATGCCGAATCGCTGGCGCGCCCGGTGGACGTGCTCGCCGGCGAGCGCCTGGACGAACAGAAGGCCGGCACCCTCGGCGACACCGTGGCCAAGCTGCCCGGCGTGCAGAGCACCTTCTTCGGCCCCGGCGTCGGCCGCCCGATCATCCGTGGCCAGGAAGGCCCGCGCGTGGCCGTGCTCTCCAACGGCATGGGCAACATGGATGCCTCCACCGTCAGCGCCGACCACGCCACCAGCATCGAACCGTTCCTGGCCGACCAGATCGAAGTGCTCAAGGGCCCGGCCACCCTGCTGTTCGGCAGTGGCGCCATTGGCGGCGCAGTCAACGTGGTGGATGGCCGCATCGCCCGCGACCTGCCCGACCGCCCGCTCAGCGGCCGCGCCGAACTGCGCGGCAACTCGGTCAACGACGAACGCAGCGGCATGTTCCGGCTCGATGGCGTGAACGGCAACTGGGTGCTGCATGTCGATGGCCTGGTCCGCAACGGCGATGACTACCGCATTCCCGGCTACGCGGTGATCGACGGCCTGGAAGACCACAGCGGCCACGACCACGAAGAGGGCGACACCGACGAACCGCGCCGCGGCACCCTGGACAACAGCTCCATCCGCACCCGCGCCGGCGGCGTCGGCGCCACCTGGCTCGGCGAAGGCGGCTATTTCGGCGCCTCGGCCAGCACCTACCGCACCAACTACGGCATTCCCAACGGCGCCCACGTGCATGCCGACGACGACCATGATCATGACCACGACCATGGCGACGAGGAGGAAGAAGGCGACGAGCACGACGTGCGCATCGACATGGTGCAGAACCGCTTCGAAGCCAAGGGCGGCATCTACAACCCCGTGTCGTTCCTGAAGAACATCAACCTGCGCACCGCCTACACCGACTACGAACACGTCGAGCTGGAAGCTGGCACGCCGTCCACCCGCTTCACCAACCGCGGCGTCGAAGCCCGCCTGGAAGCCGTGCAGCAGCAGATCGGCGGCTGGGACGGCGCGTTCGGGCTGCAGTTCGGCAACAGCGATTTCGGCGCCAAGGGCGAAGAAGCCTTCGTGCCCGATACCGGCACCCGCAACGTGGGTCTGTTCGTGCTGCAGGAAAAGCAGTTCGGCCCGTTCAAGCTGGAACTGGGTGGCCGCCACGACCAGGTCAAGCTGGACCCGACCGGCGACTACCGCGCGCGCACCTTCGATGCCACCAACCTCTCGGCGGCCGGCATCTGGAAGCTCAACGACGCCGTCGACCTGCGCTTTGGCGTGGACGGATCCGAGCGCGCGCCGACCAATGAAGAGCTGTACGCCGCCGGCGCGCACATCGCCACCCGTTCGCTGGAAATCGGCGATGCCAACCTGAAGACCGAACGCGGCCAGCGCGTGGAGCTCGGCATCCACACCCACAGCGACCGCCTCGATTTCTCCGCGTCGATCTACCAGACGAAGTTCAAGGACTTCATCTACCTGGCCGACACCGGCGTGGTCGAAAGCCTGCCGGTGCGCCTGTGGACCCAGCAGGATGCCACCTTCAAGGGCGCCGAGGCCGAAGCCCTTGTGCACCTGTTCGAAGGCAACAGCGGCGACTGGGACCTGCGCGTGTTCGGTGACTACGTCAAGGCCGAACTGGATGGCAGCGGCAGCCGCAGTGTCGACATCGCCGTGCCGCACGGTGACCACGACCACAACTACACCGTGGACCTGGCCAACAGCGGCTACCTGCCGCGCATCTCGCCGGCACGGGTCGGCGCCGACCTGCGCTGGTCGCGTGATGGCTGGCGCGCCTCGGTGGGTGCGGTGCGTTACAGCAGCCAGAAGGACACCGCGCAGAACGAAGCCGAGAGCGCGGGCTACACCCTGGTGGACGCGCACTTCGCCTATCGCTGGGACCGCTCGGACAGCAACAGCTACGAGGTGTTCCTGGACGGCAACAACCTGACCAACCGCGAGGCGCGTGCACACACCTCGCTGCTGCGCGATTACTCGCCGCTGCCCGGCCGTGGCGTGGCGTTCGGCATCCGCGCGTACTTCTGATCCCCGCTGGGGTCACTGTTTGACTTTCGGGGGCCTCTGGGCCCCCGTTTTTTTGGCGGCGCGCTGACTTCACGCCTCGTTGACCAAGCAGAGCGGCCTCATACCGGTATCGCCTGCCCGGCTTCCATTGCGGACATTCCTGTCCGAAAATAGCCCATGCAAAGTCAACGTGCCGATGCGGCTGCCCGCCGCGCCCTGATCCTCGATGCCGCCGACAGCGTGTTCGGCCAGCATGGCGTGACCGCACCGCTGGACCTGGTGGTCGAAAAGGCCCAGGTCGGCCGCGCCACCCTGTACCGCAACTTCCCTGACCGCACCGCCTTGATCGAAGCGCTGCTGGACCGCACCGTGGCTCGCATCGCGCGCCAGGTGGAAACCCTGGGCGATCGCGACGATGCCTTGTTCGAGGTGCTGCAGGGCATGGCCTCGCGCATCGTGCAGTCGCCCGCGCTGGCCGACTACTGGCGCGCGGTGGACCCGGACGAACCCACGATCAAGGCGGCGCGGCAGACCGTGCACGCCCTGCTCAAGGCGCCCATCCAGCGCGCGATCGATGCCGGCTTGTGCCGCCCGGACCTGCAGGCGGCAGATATTTCGCTGATTTCCAGCATGTTGGGTGCCGCACTGCGCGGCAAGACCCGCGAGGAGCGCGCGCGGCTGGCCGGGCGCGCACTGCAACTGCTGCGCGGAGGGCTGGGCGGACAGGTCGATGGGAGTCGCTGATGCCCGAGTACCTCAAGCCCATTCCCGATTGGGAGGAACACGAAAAGCCGACCCTGCCCGGCTCGGCATCGATGCCGTGGCATCCGCCGCACCGCCGTGTCGCCTATGCGCTGGTCGCGCTGCTGGTGGGCATCACCGGCGGGCTGGGTAACGCGCTGGTCACCGCCAACCTGCCGTTCCTGCAGGGCCAGCTCGGGCTGACCCCGACCCAGGGAAGTTGGCTGGTGGCCGCCTATGCGATGGTCAATGTCACTGCCAACCTGCTGGCCTTCAAGTTCCGCCAGCAGTACGGCATCCGCCTGTTCGCCGAGATCGGCCTGGGGCTGTATGCCGCGCTGGCAGTGCTGCACCTGTTCGTGGGCAGTTTTGAAACCACCTTGATGATGCGCGCGGCCAGCGGTTTTGCTGGCGCGGCGTGCAGCACGTTGGGCACGCTGTACATGCTGCAGTCGCTGCCGCGACGCTATACCGGCAACCTGCTGGTGATCGGCGTGGGCATTTCGCAGATGGCGTTGCCGATCGCCTGGCTGGTGTCGCCGGGCCTGGTGGATACCGGCCAGTGGCACAACCTGTACCTGTTCGAAGCCGGCCTGGCGCTGTGCGCATTCGCCGCGGTGGTGATGCTGAAGCTGCCGCCCGGTGCGCAGATCAAGGTGTTCGAGCCGATGGATTTCCTCAGCTTCGCGCTGTTCGCACCGGCGGTGGCGCTGCTGGTCGTGGTGCTGGCCCAAGGCTACCTGCGCTGGTGGTTCGACACGCCGTGGCTGGGCTCGGCACTGGTCGCCTCGGTCGCGCTAGGCACCACCGGCGTGGTGGTGGAACACTACCGGCGCAACCCGCTGCTGCAGACCCGCTGGCTGGCCAGCCCGGCAACCCTGCACTTCATCTTCGGCGCGTTCCTGATCCGCTTCCTCACCACCGAGCAGTCCTATGGGGTGATCGGCCTGATGCGCCAGCTGGGCATGGGCCCGGACCAGATGCGGCCACTGTTCGCGGTGATCCTGGCCGGGGTGATTACCGGCATTGCCACCAGCTCGCTGACCTTCGGGCCCAAACGCATCGTCGCGCAGCTGCTGATGGCGATCCTGCTGCTGGGCACCGCCGCGCTGCTGGACCAGAGCCGCACCAGCCAGGACCGCCCGCACGACTTCTTCCTCAGCCAGTTCCTGGCCTCGATGGGCGCGGGCATGTTCATGGGCCCCTTGATCATGATGGGCATCACCCAGGCACTGAAACAGGGCACCGACCACATGATCACGTTCCTGGTCACGCTGTCGATCACCCAGACCCTGGGCGGGCTGGCCGGCTCGGCGGTGCTGGGCACGTTCCAGCTGCATCGCGAGCAGGTCTATTCCACCGCCTTTGTCAGCCAGCTCGACCCCAGCGATGGCGTGGTCGCCCAGCGCCTGAAACTGCAGCAGCAGATCTATGCGCCGCTGCTCACCGATCCGGTGCAGCGCAGTGCCCAAGGCACCGCGCAGCTGGCACAGATCACCCGGCGTGAGGCCAACGTCCGCGGCTTCAATGACGTGTTCTCGTTGAGCGGCCGGGTTGCCTTGATCTTCCTGGGCTGGCTGCTGTTGTTGTCGTTGCGCACTGCCGTGCTCAAGCAGTGGCGCAAACGCCATCCCCACCCCGTTTCCCTGCAATAGGTCCTTCCATGTCCACGACGCCTCCGCGCGATGACAATCCTGATGACGTCAACCCGCCGGTGCCCACCGATGCCGCACCGGTAACCGCACCGGCTGCGCCTGCCGCCGCCGCAGCACCAAGCAGTGCACCGAAGTACCTCAAGCCCAGCCGGGCCAGCGTAGCGGTGATGATCGTGGTGGCGTTGATCGGCATCGCGCTGATCCTGCGCGCCTGGTCATTGTGGCCGTTCAACAGCAGCTGGGTGAGCACCGACAACGCCTATGTGCGCGGCCAGATCACCGTGCTGGCGCCGCAGGTCAACGGCTATGTCACCGACGTGCTGGTGAAGGACTTCCAGCACGTCAGGCAGGGTGAACCGCTGCTGCGCATCGACGACCGCATCTACAAGGAAAAGGTGGCGCAGGCGCAGGCCAACCTGGACAGCGCGGTGGCCGCCTTGGCCAACTCCGACCAGGCGCAGGCACAGAACCGCGCGCAGATCGGCGCGGCCCAGGCGGCACTGTCGGCCGGCCAATCGGAACTGGCCCGCTCGCGCACTGAACTCAAGCGCTATGAGGAACTGGCCGACCAGCAGCTGGTGGCCCTCAACGACCGCGACAAGTTCCGCACCAGCGCGCAGGCCGCGCAATCCTCGGTGCAGCAGTCGCAGGCGCAGATCCGCATTGCCGAGGAGACCCTGACCTCCACCCAGGTCGCGCGCAAAGGCCTGGAAGCCGGCGTCGAAACCGCCAAGGCGCAGCTGGAACTGGCACGCATCGACCTGGCCAATACGGTCATCCACGCCCCGCGCGACGGACAGGTCAGTGAAGCGTCGGTGCGCCTGGGCCAGTACGTCACCGCCGGCTCGCAGCTGTTGTTCCTGGTGCCGGACACGCTGTGGGTCGTGGCCAATTTCAAGGAAGGCCAGACCTGGAAGATGCGCATCGGCCAGCCGGCCACCTTCGCGGTGGATGCCTTCGACGGTGAGCGCCTGAGTGGTCATATCGAGCAGATCGCGCCGGCCACGGGTTCGGAATTCAGCGTGTTGCGCCCGGACAACGCCAGCGGCAATTTCACCAAGGTGGTGCAGCGGTTGCCGGTGCGGATCGCGATCGATCCGGATCAGGCGCTTGCCCCACGCCTGCGTCCGGGCATGTCAGTGGTCGTACGCGTCGATACTGCCGCGACCCCGAAGCAACAGCAGCAGGACCGGTAGGGTCGGTTCCCGAACGACCGCCGATAAAGGTGCAAGATCCGGTAACGCATGACCTGCAACGAAGGCGCAGCTTCGGCCCGGGTCATGCGTCCAAGTGCCGATAAACCGGATCGGCGGTCGTTTGGGAACCGACCCTACCGTCAGTCCAGCGCTTGTTTCACTATCAGGGCGACCGCGCCGTATTGTCGATGAGCCCCGTCGGGTGCGTCATCCCGCGCAGCGGGCGCACAGGCCGTGCACTTCCAGGGTCTGCGCCTGCGGCTGGAAGCCCAGCTCCTTGGCGCGTTTTTCCAGCTGGCTGACGATGTCGCGGTCTTCCAGCTCCACCGCGCTGTGGCAGCTGTTGCAGATCAGGAACGGCACAGAGTGCTGCGCGCTGCTGGGGTGGTGGCAGGCCACGAACGCATTCACCGATTCCAGCTTGTGCACGAAACCATTCGCCATCAGGAAATCCAGTGCGCGGTACACGGTGGGCGGGGCATCGGCGCCCACGCCCTTGCCGCTGCGCACCCACTCCAGCAGCTCATACGCCTTGACCGGCTTGCCGGCTTCGGCGATCAGGCGCAGCACGTTGGCGCGGATCGGCGTCAGCCGCAGTCCGCGCTCCGTGCACACGCGCTCCACCACCTTCACGAAGTCCGAAGCGTCGTGAACGTGATGGTGTGGGGCGGTACAAGCGGTCTTGGCGGACATGCGGTCTCCTGTGGTCAGGCCGTCGGTACTTTAGTGAGTGCGACGTCGATGCGTTTCAAGGCCTCTTCACGCCCGGCCAGGAACACGGTCTGGGAAATGTCCGGGCTGACCTGGGTGCCGGTGATGGCCACGCGCAGCGGCTGGGCGACCTTGCCCATGCCGATCTCCAGCGCCGTGGCCACGTCGTGCAGGGCCACCGACACGCTTTCCGCAGTCCACTCGCCGGCCGCAGCCAGCAGCTCGCGCGCCTTGCCCAGCGCCAGTTCCGCGCCCGGCTTGAAGTGCTTGGCCACCGCCGCCTCGTCGTATTCGACCAGCGGCTGGTACCAGACCACGGCCTTCTCCGCCATTTCCTTCAGGGTCTGCACGCGGTCGCGCAGTGCCACCACCACGTCGGCCGGGGCCGGGCCGGCGCCCAGTTCCAGGCCCAGCTTGTTCAGCTGGTAGACCAGGTGCGGGGCGATGTCGGCCGGGTTTTCGGTCTTCAGGAAGTGCTGGTTGACCCAGCCCAGCTTGGCCATGTCCAGGCGCGAGGCCTTGGAATTGCAGTTGGTCACGTCGAACAGGTCGATCAGTTCCTGGCGGCTGAACAGCTCCTGGTCGCCATGCGACCAGCCCAGCCGGGCCAGGTAGCTCAGCAGCGCGTCGGGCAGGTAGCCGGCGTCCTTGTACTGCATCACGTCGGCCGCGCCGGTGCGCTTGGACAGCTTGGCGCCCTGCTCGTCCAGGATCATCGGCATGTGGCCGAACTTCGGTACCGGCGCGCCGATGCCTTCGTACAGGTTGATCTGGCGCGGGGTGTTGTTGATGTGGTCGTCGCCGCGGATGACCTCGGAAATGCGCATGTCCCAGTCGTCCACCACCACCGCGAAGTTGTAGGTGGGGAAGCCGTCCGGACGGAAGATCACCATGTCATCCAGCTCGCTGTTGGCGATCTCGATGCGGCCCTTGATCAGGTCGTCGAACACGACCGTGCCTTCCAGCGGGTTCTTGAAGCGGATCACCCGGTTCGGATCGTCGCGGTACGGCAGGTTCAACTCACGCGCGGCGCCGTTGTAGCGCGGCTTTTCCTGTTTGGCCATGGCCGCCTCACGCATCGCATCGAGCTCCTCGCGGGTTTCGTAGGCGTAATAGGCCTTGCCGTCGGCGATCAGCTGCTCGGCCACTTCCTTGTAGCGGGCCACGCGCTGGGTCTGGTAGATCGGGCCTTCGTCGTAGTTCAGGCCCAGCCACTCCATCGCCTCCAGGATCGCGTCGATGGCGCCCTGGGTGCTGCGTTCACGGTCGGTATCCTCGATGCGCAGCACGAATTCCCCGCCACGGTGGCGCGCCTCCAGCCAGCAGTACAGCGCCGTGCGGGCGCCGCCGATGTGCAGGTAGCCGGTGGGACTGGGGGCAAAACGGGTGCGGCAGGTCATGGGGGGCTCGGGAGAACGGGAATCGCGACGATTTTACCTGCCCCGGCCGGCATTGGGGGCCGGGGCGTTCACGTTCCCCCACCCGCCGGCCCGACGTGCTCGTAAAGCGCGGTCCAGCCGCGCGCGGACGCCTGTTCCTGCATCCGTTCCGGGTGGATCTGGCGCAGGTGGAACTGCATCCGCTGGCTGCCCGGGGTCGGGATCGCCCCGTACATTTCAGCCAGCGTCTCGGCGCTGGCGTCGCCCAGGGTCCGCGACGACAGCCGGCTGAAATAGCGCGACCCGAACAGATTGTTCACCCACTGGTTGAAGCGCGAGAGTTTCTTGAACACCATCAGCCCGAAGTTGGGATCGTAGAGCAGGTATTCGCGCCGCCCGTTGTCCAGCACGTTCACGCCGCAGGCCATGCTGTGCTGCGTGCCGCTGAAGACGAAATGGCTGCTGCGCGCGGTGTTGGCAAGGAAATCCGCCAGTGCATCCACATGGATCAACGATGCCGCCGACATCGAACCGGGCTGCAGGGCCGCGCCCTGTGCGTCGCGGATCAGCGCACGCAGCGCGACCGCATGCCGGCTTTCGGGCTCGCGGATCGCCTGGCGCAGGTGCTCCAGCACGTGCAGCTCTTCGCCCTGCCCCATCGCCGTGGCCATGATCCGCGACAGCCCGGTGCACATGCCCGCTGCGGACAATCCGTTGCCTTCGGCCAGCAGGCCCTGGGAGGCCTGGATGAACTGGCCGCCGGCGATGTAGACCGAGTCGTGCACCACCTCGTTGACCACGGTGTAGCGCTCGGCACGCAGCGTATTGTCCAGCCGCTCGATGATCACCGAGAGCGCGCCCTGCTGCACCGGGTCGAGATGGCCCGACACGAACAGCTCCTTCATCTGCTCCAGCGAGGCGCTGTCGCGCGCCTGTTCCGGTGTCATCACCCGCTCCCAGTGATTCACGCCCCATTGGAAATCCTGCGAGCTGCTGTCCACCGAATGGGAGTGGGTGCGTTCGACCAGGGAATTCAGGGAACCGCGATAGCTGCGTTCCACCGACTGCCTGCGCTTGCTGGATCGGCTGATCGGCGCGCCGCCGCGCAGGCCGACGTCGCTGTGGGGTTCCCACGCCCCGTCGGCATTCAGCCGTACCGGCTGGTGGTAGAAGCTGCCCGGCTGCGGACTCTGCAGCCGCCAGGTGCCATGCGCACGGTCGAAGGCCAGCTCGTATGCGTGCCCGCCCTGGCTGATGTATCGCCGGCCAAGGTAGTCGTGGACGCCATTGTCGGCGGCGCGCGATCCGGACAGCGCCACCGGCCGGGCGTAGCGCTCGGCCAGCTGCGCCAGTGGATCATCGACCTGCTCCCACGCCGGCGTCTGTATCGCCGGTTGCAGTCGCGAACCATCGCGCGCGGCCACCGCCGCCAGCCGCGCCGTGCCCAGCGGCGCCGACAACGCCAGCCCAAGGGCACCGCCTGCTGCCGTGCCAAGGCCAGCACGGCGTTGCCCGGGCGTATCGCCGTCGATCGCCTGCTCCACGCCCACCCCCAGCTGCAGCGCCGACAGCACCGCCACCACGGGCAGCGTTTCCGGCAGCACCAACGCGACCAGCCCCATCGCCTGCTCACAACGCTCAAGCCGCGGCATCCAGCGGCGCCGGAACGCTTCCCACTCCGAGGTCATCAGCGTCTGCGCATCGCGGCGCGCGCGTTGCCGCAGCCGCGCGAGCAGTGCCTGCGACACCTCGCCGCTGATCGGCACCACCGCGCCCCCGTGTCCGAAGATCGCCTGGGTGCCGGCACCGAGCGCGGTATGCACGCCGTTGGACATCCAGCCGTCCTGCAGGTCTGCCAGGTCGAATGCGGTCTCCAGCCATTGTCGCCCGGTGTCGGTGGCTGCGGCGCGCTCGATCCAGCCCATCATGTCGGCCTCGCTGGCAAACTCGTGGAACCGGTTGCGCTCGTTGGGGAAGTACAGCAGTACCTCCGGCCCCACCTCGTCGCCAACGTGCAGCACGGTCGAGGCGATGCCATGGACCTGCAGCCAGCCGGTGCGCACACCGGCACGCGCAACCGGTCGGTAGGCGGGATCCTGCGACTCGGCCGCGGTCATCGTGCCGAACACACCGAGGGCCAGCTGCATGCCGCGCGCGGACAACGATCCGTCGGCATGCTGTTGCGCGCAGCCGTACAGGTAGCCGCCGCGCAGCGTGGTCAACACGGCCGGCGCGTGCGCCTCCCAGAACCGGTCCAGCGCGCGCAGGTAGTCGCCCTGCACATCCAGCTCGCGCGAAATCGACAGCAGCTGCGATGCGTCCAGTCCCACGACCTCGCTGTTCTCGTCGAACACCGCGCTGTCGCTGCTGGTGTACAGGCCCAGCAGGCGCGCGGGTGTATCCTCGAAACCGGCCGCGCGGGTCATGGCACAGTCGGCGAAGCTGGCCGCCGCCTGCTTCTGCGCCCGGTTGTGGACCCACCCGCTGCGCGTCTGGTCGCTTGGATACCCGTCCTTGAAGGACACGATGTAACAACAGCTGCTGTCGAACGCGGTGCGGTAACGGCGCATGATTTCGTCATCCAGGCGCTGTTGGACGAACGGTACCAGCAGGGGATAGGCGTGCTCGACCAGGCTGCGGCCGGCACTCAGCGCGTGCAGCCAGCGCGCGCCGTCCATGCCGGCATTGCGCAGCGCACCCGGGGTGCCGGCCGGAAAGCGCGCCGTCCAGTGCGCCGCGCTGCGCGCGTTCAGACCGTCCATGTCCAGCGCGGCCAGCTCGCCTGCCGCGGCCAACACCGGCACGGGAACCGGCAGGTACGGCAGGGCCAGCGCCGAATCGAGCGCAGTGAAGGCCTCGCGGATGCGCGAAGGCGATGACAGGCCGGCGGCGCGCAGCTGCGCATGCCGCAGCTCCAGCGCCTGCATGAACAACGCCCAGCGGAAGTCGCCGTCGATCCCGTAGGCCTTCACCACCGGCAGCGCGCCCTGCTGCCAGCGCGCGTGCTCGTTGACGGCCACGCGCACCGGCAACTGGTGGCGCACCTCGTCGGCAAGCTGCTGCAGCGCTGCGTCACTGCAGTTGAATGCCTCGATCAACGGAATCCGGGTGGTGCTGATCACCAGCGTGATCGGCGCCTGTGGCGAGGCCGCGCCTTGCGCGGTGACCAGCAGCACACCGTGCAGCGGTACCGCATGGCCACGGTCGTTGGCCGCCAGCGCATGCACGTCGATCTGCCAGCCCGGCAGGGCCAGCGCGCGGCCGTTGGCGGCTTCGGCAAGATCGAAACGCGTCGGGAAGTCGGTCAATACCTTGACCGCTGCGGCCGCGTCGTCGCCGAGCTGGCCCGCCGCATTCAAGAGCACCGCCGTACCGGCGAGACGCCGTCCGATGCCCGAGACGAACCCTTCCGAACCCGGCGTCGGGCGGGCATGCCAGGCCTGTTCAAGGCACGCATCGTACCGGCGGCGGAAGGCGCCCAGGTAATCGCGGCCCTGCACCCTTTTGAACTCCTCCAGGGTCAGCTCGCGGCACTCCTGCACCGGGAAGTAGGTTCCCGGTACGCAGCGGTAGTAGAGCCCGGCATGGCCCGTGTCGGCGTCGACCGGCAGCAGTGCCGCCCCCACCAGGGTGTGGGTGCTGACCAGCCCGCTGCGTACCCGCCGGTCCGGCGGGAGCAGCCGATGCTGGTTGCGGAACAGCGCGCCGGGCGGGCGCAGCTGGTCGGCTTCCCAGGCGCGCCATTGCTGGCTGTCCTGGAAGGTGTTGAGGTAGATCGTGGTGGGATCGATCAGCTGGCCGGTCACGTTGAGCAGGTCGGCAGCGACCTGGCGCGCGAGATCGGCGTCGAGGTTCGGCAGCGCGGCGGCGGACAGGGTCAGCGCCCGCTCCGAGGCCACCACGTGGCGCCACGCCGCGGTCAGGCGCTGGTGCTGCTCGCTGGCGTTGCGACCCATCGACTGCACCCAGGTCAGCATCCGCGAGCGCGTCACCGCCAGATCCACCCCGGCCGGTGGCGCGAGCGCGGCGGCGCCCGGCGGCGGCGCCTGCTGCGCCACATCGACCAGCAGCCGGGTGGCCGCGTCGAGCCGGGGGCGCTCGGTGGCATCCAGCCCTTCACCGCCGTTGCGTGGCACGGGGAGGGGGCGAAGCGCACGGCGCACACGCGCCCTGCCCTCCGCGGGCGGAGGTCCGCCCAACGCATCGATGACCTCGCGTGCGATCCCGTTGGACGCCAGCAGGGTGGCCACGGTGTCGCGCAGCGACGTCGCATCGCCTCCTGCGCTCTGGTGCACACGTTGCCACAGCACGTCCCAGATCGATCCGTCGCCGTCGCGGTCGATCACAGTGTCCAGAAGCCGCACTACGTGCTGCGTCCGCTCGTCCACCCGCGCCGCGTCCAATTCCGGACCAGGCTTCCGTTCCGGTTGCACTTCCGCCGTGGGCGCAGTGGCCTGCGTGTCGGCGGATGCCCAGCGCCAGCCCAGCGTCGCCACGCCCAGCCCGCCGCCGACCAGGCTTGCGGCCAGCGCCAGCATGCTGCGGCCGCCCTGCCGCGCTGCGCCCGACGCCACCGCGGGCGGCGCGCTGGCAATGGCTGGGATGGGCGCAGCGCTCCCTGTTGGCAACGCAGCGTCCGCCGTACCCCAACGCAGCGCCTTGATCCCGGGCGCGAGACCGGCAACGAACAGCACCGCATCGCCCAGTGCGCTTCGCAGGCTGTGGCGCGTCGTGGCGGCCAGGGCTGCACGCTCGGCGACCGACAACAGCCACTGGCCCAGCCGGTCCCCGCGGCCGCCCTGGGTGGCCAGCAAGGGGTCTGGCGCGCCACCGGCCAGCTGGTCCAGCGTCGCCAGTATCCGGGCGCGCTGGGCATCGCCGATCAACGGCACGCCCGCGTCATCGACACGGTCGAACAGCGCCGGCAGCGCGCTGCGTGCATCGATGCAGGCGCCATTGAGCGCGGCGGCCGCAGCGGCCTGTGCCACCGCACGGTCGACCTGCGCCGGGGTCAGTGTCGGCATCCAGTCGCACAGCTGCTGGCGCACCGCGTCACGCTGACGCGATGGCGACATGCTGCACAAATGCTGCGCAACCTCGCGGGCGTCTGCCATGCCGAGGGCACGCTCAGCATCAAGTGCTGCGTTCCAGTCGCGTCGGGGCTGGCCCAGCGGGCGGTACAGGGCATCGCGCATCGCCTGCAGCAGCGTATTGCGGCGAGCGACCGCGTCGGTAAGCAGTGCCCGCAACGGTGCGCACTGCACTTCCCAGTCCACCCGTGGCAGGGTCAGCAATGCCATCAGGCTGCTGCGCCAGGCGGCCCGCTGCGCCGGCGGAAGCGCCATAGGCAGCAGCCGGTCCAGCGCATCGTCCACCAGCCCCTGCGCCATCGGCGCGGCCAGCGCGGTGCGGTGGAAGTGGGGCTGCAGGGTCAGGAAAAAATGGGCATCCAGCGGCCCCTGTCGCAAGGCAGCGGCGAGCGCGTCCAGCTCGCCGCGCGGTATGCCGTCCAGCCACAGTCTGCGCGTCGGTGCGCACGCCGGCGTGTTGCGGATCGACAGCGGTGCGACAGCAGGCCGGTGGCGCGACGATGGCGGGGACGACGGACTGGCCGGTGCGCCGCCAGCACGGCCCACCGGGGACAACGTAAGGTTCGCCATGGACGTGTGGTGAGGTGACGAGGGGCTGGAACCTAGCGCGATCCAGCGCAGTTACCAGCGTTTCCTTGTCCCAGCAGCGTCCGGTGGTCCCACACGAAGCCGGAAGCGTCGTGCGGGATGGCGAATAACGTCAGCGCCGCCTACTTCAGGCCCGCGCCCAGTTCGTACCAGTCGATCCGGCGGGTGATCCACATCGCCGTGGCCAGCACCGCGAACAGCAGCAGCGAGCCCATCAGCAACGCATTGTTCTCCGACACCAGCAACCCGTACAGCGCGCCGTACAGCACCGTGAGCATCCCGGCAAAGCCCATGCCCCGCACCCAGCTGCGCAGCACGCCCGACAGGTACACCGCCTGCAATCCAATGCACGCCACCGCCGACACCACATACCCCACCCAGAACGGAATGTGCTCGGACAGGCTCAGCAGCAGCAGGAAGAAGATCGCCAGCGCCAGGCCCACCATCAGGTACTGCAGCGGGTGGATGCGCAGGCGTTTGATCAGCTCGAACAGGATGAAGCCCACGAAGGTCAGCACGATGAAGAGGATGCCGTACTTGCTGGCGCGGTCGGCCTGGGTATAGATGTCGACCGGGTTGACCAGCTCCACGCTTACCGTTTCCGGTTCCACATCGCGGTTGTCGCGCAGCTGGCGCTGGGCCTCCGATGCCAGCGAGGATACCGCCCACTCGGCGTCGAAGCCCTTCTCGCCCACCTTGCGCTCATTGGGCAGGAAGCTGCCACCGAACAGCGGGTGCGGCCACGGCGAGCGGATCGCGACGCGGCTGTCATCCCCGACCGGCACCACCGCCAGCGAACGGGTGCCATCGAGCACCAGCGACAGGTCCACCCTGCTGGACTTGAGCATGCCGCCGGTGTTGTCGGCGAAGCCCTGCAGCGGTACGTGCAGGCCCTTGCCCATGCCGGTGACATCACCGATGCCCGGCTGCAGCGTGAGCGCCTCGCCATCCACCTTCAGATCGGGCGAGCCGACCAGGCCGCGCACGTCGGCAATGCCCACCGCCAGGTACGGCGTGCCGTACACGCGCCCCGCCTTCACCGGGTAGTCGTCATCACTGAACTCGGCGCTGACCTTGGCTTTCCAGGTGTAGACCGGCACGCGGAACAGGCCAACCCGGCGTTCGTCGGGCAGCATGCCGCCATCGACGACCAGCTTGGACGGCATCTGCAGCCAGTAGCTCTGCTCCACCTGGGTTTCGATCTTCTTGGTACCGGCAGCGTCGACCACTTCGACCTGGCGGGTATCGGTCCACGGCACCACCCGGATCGGCCCGGTCAGCGTCTGCGCGCCGGCCCGGCTCTGCGCCACGCGCAGGTAGGCCTGGTCGCGGTATGCCTCGCGTTCGCTGATCACGCCTTTGATCATCATCAGCGGGATCAGCAGCAACAGGATCAGCCCGCCCACGATGGCGAACCGCAACAACATCTTCAGGGATTTCATCACCCGTCCTCGGTTGGGAAGGGTGCCAGCTTCAGCGCTGCCGGTGTGCGGGGTTTGTGGTCTATTTGAAGCGAATGTGAAGTGACGCGATGGCGCCACCGCCGTCGCGGTTGCGCAGGCTCGCGCGGCCGCCGTGAAGGCGCGCCACTTCCTGTACGAACGACAGGCCCAGGCCGGAACTGCGCTGGCCGGTGGCCGGCCGCGCCAGCGAGTAGAAACGCTCGAACACCCGCTCCAGCGCGTATTCCGGCACCCCGCTGCCACGGTCGGCCACCCGAAGCACCACGCCATCGCCTTCGCGCGAAGCGCCCAGCTGGATCCGGCTGCCCGGGCTGGAAAACGCCAGCGCGTTCTCCAGCAGGTTGTTCAGGGCCTGCCGCAGAAGGTAAGCATCGCCCTGGATTTCCAAGCCTTCGGCAACTTCAATGTCCACCGCGACGTCGGCCGCCTGCGCCCGCATCGCCACGGCATCGGCGGCGGCCTGCAACAGCGGCGCCAGCGCGATGCGTTCGCGCTTCTGCAGCCAGCCGTGCTGTTCCACTTCGGCCAGCGCCAGCAGCTTGTCGATGGTTTCGGTCAAGCGCTGTTCCTGGCCCTGGATGCTGCGTGCGAAATGCACCCGGTCAGCATCGGGCAGCGGCTCCTGCAGCAGTTCGGCCGCGCCGCGGATCGCCGCCAGCGGGCTCTTCATCTCATGGGTCAGCGACTGCACGTACTGCTCCACGTACGCCTTGCCTTCCAGCTTGCGGCGCATGGTTTCCAGCGCCTGGCCCAGATCACCGATCTCGTCGCGGCGCGGCCTTGGCGGCGGCACCGGTTCGCCGGCGCTGACCGCCTTGGCATAGCGGTTGAGACGGTTCACGCCGTGCATCAGCCAGGCCGTCATCAACAGACCGATCAGTGCCGACAGTCCGATCAGCCACGCGCCGCGCTGCAGAATGGCGCGCTGGCTGGCGGCGATGAACGGGTCGATGCTGCGGTTGGGCTGGGCCAGGCTGAGCACGCCGATCAGCTTGCCCGGGTCGGCCGGATCATGGATCGGCGCGGCCACGTGCATTACCGAATGCACTTCATCACCTGGTTTCTCCGGGCTGGAGCGCGCGCCGTATTCGCCGCGCAGGGTGCGGTAGACATCGTTCCAGCGCGAATTGTCGCGGCCGATGTCCTGCCCGGTGGAGTCGTACACCACGATGCCGCGCGCATCGGTGATGGTCACGCGGTAATCGAGGCTGCGCTTGGGAAAGCGCCACACCATCGCCTTGGGGTCGCGGCGCTGCGCGCGCGCCAGGCTGGCCACGAACGGGCCGTTGCGGATATGCCCGGCCTTGAGGTCGGCCGCGGCCATTTCCGCCAGCACGTTGGCCGCATCCACCAGGGTCGACTCCATCGCCTGGCGCACCCCGGGCTTCACTTCATTGACGAACACGCGCATCACGAAGAATGCGGCGATGCCCACGATCAGGAAGAAGCCCAGGAACAGTTTCAGCCCCAGCCGCACGCTACACCTCCAGCGCGTAACCCACGCCGCGATGGGTGCGGATCGGGTCGGGCTCGGCCCCGGCTGTGCGCAGCTTGACGCGTAGGGTCTTTACGTGGGTGTCCACGGTGCGGTCGGCGCTGTCGGCATCGGTATCCCAGCCGCGGTCCATCAGCTGGGCGCGGCTGAGGATCGCGCCGGGGCGCTGCAGCAGTGCGGCCATCAGCGCGTATTCGTAGCGGGTCAGGCCCAGCAGCTGCTCGCCGAAGCGGATGCGGCGGCCTTCGCGGTCGATCGCGAAGCGGCCATGCTGCTGCCAGCCGGCCGCCTCCGCAGGGGCCGGTGCCACCGCGCGGCGCAACCGCGCCCGCACCCGCGCCACCAGCTCGCGCGGCGAGAACGGCTTGGCCACGTAGTCGTCCGCGCCCAGCTCCAGACCCAGCACCCGGTCGAATTCGTCATTGCGGGCGGTCAGGAAGATCACCGGCACGTCGCTGAAGGTGCGCAGCGTGCGGCACACCTCGAAGCCGCTCATGTCCGGCAGGCCCACGTCCAGCACCACCACGTCCACCGGCTCCTGCCGCAGCAGCTGCAACGCCTGCCCGCCGAGCAGGCAGTGGCGGGCCCCGTAGCCCTCGCTGCGCAGCGCGTAGAGCACGGTATCGGCGATGGCGGCTTCGTCTTCGACGACCAGGACGTTGTGCAGGGGGCGGTTCATGCGCGCAGCATAGCCGCTGGGGCCGCCGCCCCGTACACTGCGCCGATGAATTACCGCCACGCCTTCCATGCCGGCAACCACGCCGATGTGCTCAAGCACATCGTCCAGCTTGCCCTGCTCGACACCTTCAAGCGCAAGGACAGCCCGTTCTTCGTGCTGGACACCCACGGCGGCGCTGGCCGCTACCTGCTGGCCAGCGAGGAAAGCCGCAAGACCCTGGAGGCCGAGGAAGGGGTGATGCGGCTGATGGCCCAGCCCAAGCTGCCGGCCGTGGTCGAGCGTTACCTCAAGGCGGTGCAGGCCGACAACCCGGTCGGGGCGATGATCAGCTACCCCGGCTCGCCGCTGCTCAGCGCGCAGACCCTGCGCGAGCAGGACCGCATGGCCGTGTGCGAGCTGCAGGATGCCGAAGCGGCCTCGCTCAAGGCGCTGTTCGCGCATGACAGCCGGGTGGCGGTGCTGCACGCCGACGGTTACGCCCAGAACAAGGCACTGCTGCCGCCCAAGGCCAACGGCGTGAAGATCGGCCGTGGCCTGGTCCTGATCGACCCGCCCTACGAGGGCCAGGATGCCGAGTACCAGCGCATCCTCGCCTCGGTGAGCGAGATCCTGGCGCGCTGGCCGCAGGCCAGCTTCGCCATCTGGTTCCCGATCAAGCAGCGCCGCACCATCCTGCACTTCCTGCGCAAGGCCTGCGCCCTGCCGGTGAAGTCGGTGCTTACAGTAGAACTACTGGTTCGGCCCGATGACTCTCCCCTTCGGCTCAATGGCAGTGGCATGCTGTTGCTCAACCCGCCCTGGCAGTTCGACCAGGTGCTGGCCCCGGCCATGCCTGCGCTGAAGCAGTATCTGGGCGAAGCCGGCGCCAGTACCCGCCTGCAGTGGCTCAAGCAGGCCGAGTAACGCCACGACCGCCCGCTGAACGGCGTGAGTGTTTCGTTCACGGAACGCGCCCCCGGGGATGCGAGAATCCGAAGACCACCAAGGAATCACCGGTATGGCTACCCGTAACCGCATGCCGCCCTGGCACGAAGTTTTCAAAGCGCCCAGCGGCCATGAGCTGCTGATCCGCCCGATTCGTCCCGAAGACGACGAACCCCTGAAGGGGGCGTTCAGTCTGTTCGGGCCCGCAGAAGTCCGCGACCGCCTGACGCAGTCGGTCGATGAGCTTTCTGCAGAGGCGGCGTATCGACTCACCCATCCCAACGTCAAGAACGAGATCGTGCTGGTCGCCGCCGAAAACGAGCAGGCAGGCGTTGCGGTGGTCGGTGCGCTGGCGCGCGCGTCGATCATCCCGGGCACGAAGGATGCCGAATACTCGATCCTCATCAGCCGGTTCCTCATCGGCCAGGGTCTCGGCCGACAGTTGATGCGCAAGCTGGTCAAGTGGGGCAAGGGCAAGTACCTGGATCACCTGTACGGCGACGTGCTGGAAGCAAACGAACCGATGAAGCAGCTGGCCGCCTCGCTGGGCTTCAAGGCCGTGCCGCATCCGCAGGGCACGCCCGGCCTGGTGCGCATGGTGCTGGAACTCGATCCGGGCCAGTAAGAGGTCATCACGTGGCGGTCTGCTAAAATCGACCGCTCATGTCACGTACCTCAACTCCCACACCGCCGCTGCCCCGTTCCGGGCAGCTCCGCGCCTGGTGGCGCGCTCCCGCCTCGCCCACGGCGCTGGCGTGGTACATCGCACGCGCTGCGGAAACGCACGACGGGCCGTTGCTGGTCATCGCGCGCGACAATCACGGCGCCAACCAGATCGAGTCCGACCTGCGCACCCTGCTGGGCGCCGCGTCGGACCTGCCGGTGGTGGCCTTCCCGGATTGGGAAACGCTGCCCTACGATGCCTTCAGCCCCCATCCGGACATCATTTCGCAGCGCCTGGCCGCACTGCACCAGTTGCCGACGCTGCGCCGTGGCATCGTGGTGGTGCCGGTGCAGACCCTGCTGCAGCAGCTGGCCCCGCTCAAGTACATCATCGGCGGCAGTTTCGACCTGAAGGTCGGCCAGCGCCTGGATCTGGATGCGGAAAAGCGCCGGCTTGAAGCGGCCGCCTACCGTAACGTGCCGCAGGTGATGGACCCGGGCGATTTCGCCGTGCGCGGTGGCCTGCTCGACGTGTTCCCGATGGGCGCGGAAGCGCCGTTGCGGATCGAGCTGTTGGATGAGGACATCGATTCGATCCGCGCCTTCGACCCGGAAAGCCAGCGATCGCTGGACAAGGTCGACGCGGTGCGCATGCTGCCCGGCCGCGAAGTGCCGTTGGACGAACTGAGCGTGTCGCGGGTGCTGGCCACCCTGCGCGAGCGCTTCGACGTGGATACCCGGCGCAGTGCGCTGTACCAGGATCTCAAGTCCGGGCTGGCACCGGCTGGCGTGGAGTACTACCTGCCGCTGTTCTTCGACGCGACCGCTACGCTGTTCGATTACCTGCAGCCGAACGCGCTGCCGGTCATCGCGCCGGGCGTGGGCGAGGCGGCGGCTTCGTTCTGGGCGCAGACCCAGAACCGCTATGAGCAGCGCCGGCACGATGTGGAGCGCCCGTTGCTGGCGCCCACCGAGCTGTACCTCAGCCCGGAGGGTCTGAGCGCACATTTGAACACCCTGCCGCGCATCGAAGTCTGGAGCGCCGACCACCCGCGCATCGACGAAGCCACGCCGCTGGGCGACCAGCCGCTGCCGCCGCTGCCGGTGGCCGCGCGCGATGCGCCGGCCGGTGAAGCGCTGAAGTCGTTCCTGGGCCACTACCCGGGTCGGGTGCTGATCGCCGCCGATTCACCGGGCCGCCGCGAAGCATTGCTGGAAGTGCTGCTGTCGGCCGAACTGAAGCCGCCGGTGGTGGCCGACCTGCCGACCTTCCTGGCCGATCCGGGCCAGCGCTTCGCCATCACGGTGGCGCCGCTGGAAGACGGCTTCGCGCTCGATGTACCGCCGCTGGCGGTACTGACCGAGCGCCAGCTGTTTCCCGAGCGCGCCGGCACCACCCGGCGCAGCCGCCGGGTCGGGCGCGAGCCGGAAGCGATCATCCGCGACCTGGGCGAGCTCACCGAAGGCGCGCCGATCGTCCATGAAGACCACGGCGTCGGCCGCTATCGCGGGCTGATCGTGCTCGACGCCGGCGGCATGCCGGGCGAATTCCTGGAGATCGAATACGCCAAGGGCGACCGGCTGTATGTGCCGGTGGCCCAGCTGCACCTGATCAGCCGCTACTCCGGCGCCTCGCCGGAGACCGCGCCGCTGCACTCGCTCGGTGGCGAACAGTGGAGCAAGGCCAAGCGCCGCGCGGCCGAGAAGGTCCGTGACGTGGCCGCCGAACTGCTGGAGATCCAGGCCCGCCGCCGCGCGCGCGCCGGCTTGGCGCTGCACGTGGACCGCGCGATGTACGAGCCGTTCGCGGCCGGCTTCCCGTTCGAGGAAACCGCCGATCAGCTCGCCGCGATCGACGCCACCCTGCGCGACCTGGCCAGCAGCCAGCCGATGGACCGCGTGGTCTGCGGCGACGTCGGCTTCGGCAAGACCGAAGTGGCCGTGCGCGCCGCGTTCGCCGCCGCCAGCGCCGGCAAGCAGGTCGCCGTGCTGGTGCCGACCACGCTGCTGGCCGAACAGCACTACCGCAACTTCCGCGACCGCTTCGCCGATTGGCCGCTGCGGGTGGAAGTGCTGTCGCGCTTCAAGAGCACCAAGGAGATCAAGGCCGAGCTGGAAAAGGTGGCGGCCGGCACCATCGACGTCATCATCGGCACCCACCGCCTGCTGCAGCCGGACGTGAAGTTCAAGGACTTGGGCCTGGTGGTGGTGGACGAAGAACAGCGCTTCGGCGTACGCCAGAAGGAAGCGCTGAAGGCGATGCGGGCCAACGTTCACCTGCTGACCCTGACCGCCACGCCGATTCCGCGCACGCTCAACATGGCCATGGCCGGCCTGCGCGACCTGTCGATCATCGCCACCCCGCCGCCGAACCGGCTGGCGGTGCAGACCTTCATCACCGCCTGGGACAACGCGCTGCTGCGCGAAGCGTTCCAGCGCGAACTGGCCCGTGGCGGACAGCTGTATTTCCTGCACAACGACGTGGAAAGCATCGGCCGCATGCAGCGCGACCTGGCCGAGCTGGTGCCCGAGGCACGCATCGGCATCGCCCACGGGCAGATGCCCGAACGCGAACTCGAGCGGGTGATGCTGGATTTCCAGAAGCAGCGCTACAACGTGCTGCTGTCGACCACGATCATCGAATCGGGCATCGACATCCCCAACGCCAACACCATCATCATCAACCGCGCCGACCGCTTCGGCCTGGCCCAGCTGCACCAGCTGCGCGGCCGCGTCGGCCGTTCGCACCACCGCGCCTATGCCTATCTGGTGGTGCCGGACAAACGCTCGATGACGCCCGATGCCGAAAAGCGCCTGGAAGCCATCGCCTCCATGGACGAACTTGGCGCCGGCTTCACCTTGGCCACGCACGATCTTGAGATCCGCGGCGCCGGCGAACTGCTGGGCGAAGACCAGAGCGGGCAGATGGCCGAAGTGGGCTTCAGCCTGTACACCGAACTGCTTGAGCGCGCGGTGCGCAGCATCCGGCTGGGCAAGCTGCCCGACCTGGATTCGGGCGAGGAAGTGCGCGGTGCCGAGGTTGAGCTGCACGTACCGGCGCTGATCCCGGACGACTACCTGCCCGACGTGCACACCCGCCTGACCCTGTACAAGCGCATCAGCAGCGCGCGTGACAGTGGCGAGCTGCGCGAACTGCAGGTGGAGATGATCGACCGTTTCGGGCTGCTGCCGGACGCGGCCAAGCACCTGTTCGCGGTGGCCGAGCTGAAGCTGCAGTGCAACGCACTGGGCATCCGCAAGCTGGAACTGGGTGAGAACGGCGGCCGCATCGTGTTCGAGGCCAAGCCGTCCATCGACCCGATGGCGGTCATCCAGATGATCCAGAAGCAGCCCAAGCTGTACACCATGGATGGCCCGGACAAGCTGCGCATCAAGGTGCCGCTGCCGTTGCCCGAAGACCGCTTCAACGCGGCCAAGGCGTTGTTGACTACGCTGACGCCGGGCTGACCGCCCCGCGAAGGTAGAGCCGACTGTTAGTCGGCTACGCGGACCGACCGCCCCGCGACGGTAGAGCCGACTGTTAGTCGGCTACGCGGACTGACCGCCCCGCGACGGTAGAGCCGACTGTTAGTCGGCTACGCGGACCGGACCCGATCGCGGACCGCAGCGGACTAACAGTCCGCTCTACCTCGGACGTCGCTTGTACAAAAAGGGCCCGGCATTGCCGGGCCCCTTCGCTTACCAGATCACCACGCGCTTGTCGTCGGCACGCACCATCGCATCGCCCGGCTTGCACTCGAACGCCTGCGCGAACGCCGGCATGTTCGACGGCGCGCCATTGGCACGGAAGTTCGCCGGCGCATGCGGGTCGGTGTTCAGGCGCACGCGCAGTTCGCCGTCGGTGAAGTTGCGGCGCCACACGGTGGCCCAGTTCATGAAGAAGCGCTGGTCCTGGCTGTGGCCATCCACGGCGACATTGGCCTTGGGGTTCTCCTTCAGCGCCATCTGCAGCGCGTCGTAGGCCACGGTCAGGCCGCCCAGGTCGCCGATGTTCTCGCCCAGGGTCAGCTTGCCCTTCACGTTCACGCCCGGCAGCGATTCATAGCCATCGAACTGCGCCACCAGCTGGTCGGTGCGACCCGTGAAGGCCTTGCGGTCGCTGTCGGTCCACCAGTTGTCGAAGTTGCCGTTGGCGGCGAACTGGCTGCCCGAATCGTCGTAGCCGTGCATCATTTCGTGGCCGATCACCGCACCGATGCCGCCGTAGTTCAGCGCCGGATCGGCCTTGGCGTCGAAGAACGGCGCCTGCAGGATCGCGGCCGGGAACACGATCTCGTTCTTGGTCGCGTTGTAATAGGCATTGACGGTCTGCGGGGTCATGCCCCACTCGGTCTTGTCGACCGGCTTGCCGATCTTGTTGAGCATGTAGCGGTAGTTGAACGCGCGCGCGGCCTGCATGTTGCCCAGGTAGCTGTCGGCGTTGGTCTCAAAGCCCGACCAGTCGCGCCACTTGTCCGGGTAACCGATCTTCGGGGTAAAGCTGGCCCACTTCTCCAGCGCCTTCTTGCGGGTGTCTTCGCCCATCCACTCCAGCTTCTCCAGGCGCGCCTTCAGTGCCACCGAGAGGTTTTCCACCAGGTGCTGCATCTGTTCCTTGGACTCGGCCGGGAACACCGCGTCCACGTACAGCTGGCCAAGGCCTTCGCCGATGGAGGTGTTGACCGACTCCAGCACGCGCTTCCAGCGCGGCTGCATTTCCTTCTGGCCACGCAGGGTGGTGCCGTAGAAATCGAAGTTGGCCTTTTCGAACGCGCTGCTCAGGTAAGGCGCGGCGTCATCGACGGTGTGAAAGCGCAGATAGGCCTGCCAGGTCGAGGCCGGCACTTCGGTGAGCATCTTGTCCACTTCGCCGAAGAAGCCCGGCTGGGCCAGCGAGAACTTCTGTGCGGCCGGCACCTTCAGGGTGTCGAACAACGCGGTCCAGCTGAAGTTCGGGGTCAGCTTGTCCGCTTCAGCGGCGCTGACCGGGTTGTAGCGCTTGGCCGGGTCACGCAGTTCGATACGCGACAGCGAGGCCTTGGCCAAGCGGGTTTCGAACTCCATCACCGCCTGCGCCTGGGTCTTGGCCTGCGCGGCGTCCACCCCGGACAGGGTCAGTGCCTGCGCGATGTAGGCCACATAGGCCTCGCGGATCCTGGCCTGCGATTCATCGAAGTAGTAGCCCTTCTCCGGCAGGCCCAGGCCGCCCTGGCCGACATAGGCGATGACGTTGGCCGAGTCCTTGTAATCGGCGTTGGCCGACAGCGAGAACAGCACGCCCTGGCCCTGCGCCTGGCTGTCGCGCAGGTACTGGGTGATGGCGGCGGTGTCGTTCAGCGCGGCGATCTTGTCCAGCTGCGGCTGCAGCGGGGCGATGCCGGCCGCTTCGATCTTTGCTTCATCCGAGCCGGTCTTCCAGATATCACCGATCTTGGCTTCCACCGAGCCGGCCTTGGCCTGGCTGGCGGCCGCCTGCTGCACCAGCGCGTGCTGCACTTCCAGCGAGCGCTCGCGCAGGATCTCGAAGCTGCCCCAGGTGGTCTGGTCGTTCGGCACCGGGTTGGCCTTGAGCCAGCTGCTGTTGACGAACCCGTTGAGGTCGGTACACGCGGCGATGGCCGGGTCCAGGTCGGCGCTGTTGAGCGAGATCAGCGGCGTCTTGATCTGCGACAGATCGAACGCCGGCTTGGCATCGGCCACGGCGGCAGCCGGCGCGGTATCGGTCTTGCCACAGGCCGCCAGCGACGCGGCGATGGCAACGGTCAGGCCCAGCGGGACCAGCTTGGAAAACTTCATTCGACTCTCCGGCTACAGGGAAGCATCACCCGCAATGCGGGCAATCAGGCAGCGTAGCGCGGGTGAGCGGGTTCGGGACCGGCCAAAGGTCACAGGGTGTATCGACCAACGGTCGATACCTGCCTGCCCCACCGGTAGGTGCGGACCGTTGGTCCGCACGCACGGAGCACATGGCACTCCACCAACGGTGGATATTTACCGTGCTTTGCCTTGGTTCGCCACAGCCTCAGCGGCCTTGCGCGCTGCTTCCGGGTCGCCCAGGTAGCGGAACGACTGCACGGTCAGGTCTTCGTTGAGCTCGAACAGCAACGGAATGCCGGTCGGGATGTTGAGCTCCAGGATGGCTTCCTGCGAGACGTTGTTGAGGTACTTGTACAGCGCGCGCAGCGAATTGCCGTGCGCGGTGACCAGCACCGTCTTGCCGTCCTTCAGCTGCGGCGCCATCGCGTCGAACCAGTACGGCAGCACGCGGTCCAGCGTGGTCGCCAGCGACTCGGTGCCCGGCAGCGCATTCCGGTCCAGCGTCGAATAGCGACGGTCGTGGATCGGGTGGCCCGGATCCTCGCGGTCCATCGCCGGCGGCGGGATGTCGTACGAACGGCGCCAGATCTTGACCTGGTCCTCGCCGTGCTTGGCCGCGGTCTCGGCCTTGTCCAGGCCCTGCAGCCCACCGTAGTGACGCTCATTGAGGCGCCAGCTCTTGCTCACCGGCAGCCAGTCCTGGTCCAGCTCGGCCAGTGCGCCCTGCAGCGTGTGGATCGCGCGCTTCAGCACCGACGTGTGCGCCACATCGAACTGCAGCCCCTCTTCGCGCATCAGGCGGCCGGCGGCGGCGGCCTCGCGGCGGCCCTGCTCGGTCAGTTCCACGTCCACCCAACCGGTGAAGCGGTTGTCCAGGTTCCACTGGCTCTGGCCGTGGCGCAACAGTACGAGTTTCCGGGTCACTGCGGTTTCTCCGAGGGGATGGCGAGGCAGACCCCCATTGTAGCGGCAGCCGCCGGTTCAGGGATGTGGATGGCCGTGATGGCCCTGCGCGTCCGGGCTGCTGCGGCGTGGCTCATGCGTCCGCCCATGCGCGTGTCCGGCATGGTCATGGTCATGATCGCCGTGCCCCGCCTTCGCCGCCGGCGTGCCATCGCCGCAATCATCCCCGCAATGGTCCGCCTCGATCTGCAGCGTCACATGATCGATGCCGAACTCCTCGTGGAGCGCCGTGCCCAGCCGGCGGCGCAGCCCGTCCGCATCCACGCCTTCGGCGACCACCACATGCGCCGTCAGCGCCGGCGTGCTCGACGCCAGCGCCCACACATGCAGATCGTGCACATCCTGCACGCCCGCGTGCGCACACAACCGCGCGCGCACCGCCTCCACCTGGATGCCCTTGGGCACGCCTTCCAACAACACGTTGATCGCCTCGCGCATCAGCACCCACGTGCGCGGCAGCACCCACAGCCCGATCAGCACCGCCAGGATCGGATCGATCGGCTTCCACCCGGTCCAGCGGATCAGCAGCGCGCCGATGATCACCGCCACCGAACCCAGCATGTCCGCCCACACTTCCAGGTAGGCGCCCTTCACGTTGAGGCTCTCACCGCTGCCCGCGCGCAAAAGACGCATCGAGATCAGATTGATCACCAGCCCGAAGGCCGCGATCACCAGCATGCCGGTCGACGCGATTTCCTGCGGCTGGCGGAACCGCGCCACCGCCTCCCACAGGATGTAGGCGGCCACCACGAACAGCATGCCGCCGTTGATCATCGCGCCCAGCGCTTCCAGCCGTGCATACCCGTAGGTGCGCCGCGCATCCGGTGGGCGCCGGCTCAGCCGCACCGCCACCAGCGCGATCATCAGTGCCAGCGTGTCGGTGGCCATGTGCGCCGCATCGGACAACAGCGCCAGGCTGTTGGTCCAGAACGCGCCCACCACCTCGACGATGAGGAAGGTGGTGGTCAGCCCCAGCGCCCACCACAACGGCTTCTCGTGGCGGATCTCGCTCGGCAGGTGATCGTGGTCGTGGTCGTGACCCATGGCAACAGCTCCTGTGCAATGGGCAAAGCCTACTGCGGCAGCCGTCGGGGAGACTATTACGGTGTTTATAACATTGCAGGACGCGCGGCCTGGGCATGGGATGGGCCGGGAAACCGCTGCAGCACAAGGCTCGGCAGGGCGCATCCCTCGATCGAGGGATTCGACAGGGTCGCCGACGTCAAATACTATTGATTCTCAATTGCTTTGCAGCCCCCGCCGCCGTGTCCCGTTCGCAACCGCCCTCCTCCTCCCCGACCGTACCGGCCGGTGCCACCCCGCGCCGCGCGTCGCCGCGCAAGGCGGGCAACGGCGTGCTCTGGGCGCGCGGCGGGCTGGCCCTGCTCGGCGGCTACGCGGTTGCGGCCACCTGGGCTGCCGCGCTGGCGCGCCTGCTGCCCGGCAGCCTGGCGGATGCCGCACTGGCCGCGACCATGGCCTCGTTCGTGATCTACACCCTCGCCGCGATCTGGGCCTATGCGGCGCGCAGCGTCGCACGTGCAGCGGTGGGGCTGGCACTGGCAGCCGCCGTCGGCGCGGCACTGTCCACCCTGCTGGCCGGGAGCGCGGCATGAGCCAGGGCTTCCGCCAGTCGCAGGCAGTGCTGCACACCTGGTCCGGCCTGGTGGTCGGCTGGGTGTTGTACCTGATCTTCATCGCCGGCACCGCCAGCTACTGGCGGGTGGAACTGACCCGCTGGATGCAGCCGGAACTGACCCTGCCGGCCACTACCGGGATCGCGCTGGAACAGGCGCAGGCCTTCCTGGCGCGCACCGCGCCGGACGCCACGCGCTGGTCCATCGAACTGCCCGGCAGCCGCAGCAACGCCACCGCGGTGCGCTGGCAGCCCAAGGATGCACCGGAACCCAAACGCGGCCAGCCCAACCCGTGGCAGGCCACGCTGGATGCCAACGGCGCCCCGGTGCAGGCGCGCGAAACGCGCGGCGGCGATTTCTTCTACCGCCTGCACTTCGACCTGCACTACGTGCCGGTGATCTGGGCACGCTGGTTCGTCTGCTTCTGCACCATGTTCATGCTGGTGGCCATCGTCAGCGGCGTGATCACCCACAAGAAGATCTTCGCCGACTTCTTCACCCTGCGCCGCGGCAAGGGCCAGCGCAGCTGGCTGGACGGGCACAATGCACTGGCGGTGCTGTCGCTGCCGTTCCACCTGATGATCACCTACACCGGGTTGATCACGCTGATGACCGTGTACATGCCGTGGGCGGTGGATGCCAACTTCGGCGGGCGCGATGCGTTCTTCGCCGAGCTGTTCCCGCGCGAGGCCAAGGTCGAGCCGCTGGGCCAGGCCGCCACGCCACCGGCACTGGCGGCCCTCTTGCCGGTGGCCGCGCGGCAGTGGGGCGAAGGCCATGCCGCCTCCGTGGTGGTCGACCAGCCCGGCGATGCGGCGATGCGCATCACCCTGCGCCGCGACAGTGGCGACCGCATTGCTGACAGCGGCGAACCGCTGCGCTTCGATGCCCGCGGCACGCTGCTGGGTGAGGCCCCGCAACGCTCGGCCACCGTGTACACCCGCGACGGCATGATCGGCATGCACGCCGGCCGTTTCGCCCCCACCGCGATGCGCTGGCTGTTCTTCCTGTCCGGCGTGGCCGGCACGCTGATGGTGGCCACCGGGCTGGTGCTGTGGACGGTGAAGCGGCGCGAACAGCTGCCCGATCCCGCCCGCCCGCACCTGGGTTTCCGCATCGTGGAACGCCTGAACATCGGCTTCGTGGCCGGCCTGCCGGTGGCGATGCTCGCGTTCCTGTGGGGCAACCGGCTGCTGCCGGCCGCACTGGAGCAACGCTCCAAGGCTGAAATCAGCGTGTTCTTCGCCGCGTGGGCGGTGTGCCTGGTGCATGCCACGCTGCGCCTGCCGCGCCGCGCGTGGGTGGAACAGCTCGCCTGTGCAGGCGTGCTCGCCGTGCTGCTGCCGGTGTTCAACGTGGCGGCCTGGCACGGCGGCATGTTCACGGCCTTTGCCACAGGCGACCTGGCCAAGGGCGGCATCGATGTCGGCCTGCTGCTGATCGGTGCAGGCCTGTTGTGGGCCGCGCGCAGGGTAAACCGGCATGTGCCGGCGCAGCGCCGTGTGCGTGCGCCACGCGCCAGCGCGGCCACCGCGACCGGGCCCGGCGCATGACCGTGCTTGCCCTGCTGCTGTCGCTGTTCGGCTTCCTGTGCCTGTCGCTGGCCATGGAACGCCACCACCGGGATCTATTCGGTACCGCCCCTGCGCCGGCGCGCCGCCTCCGGCTGCGGCTGCTCGGCTGGGTCGCACTGAGCGCCGCCGTGGCCTGCAGCATCAGCGCCTGGGGCATCGCCTACGGCGTCATCGCCGGTTGCGGCATCCTCGCCGCCGGTGCCGCCCTGCCCCTGCTCTGGCTCAGCTACCGGACCGCGCCCACGGCGCGACCTTCGCCACGCCCCGCCGCATCGCGCGCGCCCGATTCCTGATCTTCGCTGCTACCAAGGTTTTCCCATGTCCCGCTTCCGCACCGCTGGCGTCCCGCGCCGGAACACTCTTGCCCTGTGCCTGGCGCTGGCCGCCACGGCACCCTCTCTGGCGCAGGCCCAATCCGTCGCCACGCCGGACGCGGACACCCCGAAGACCACCGAGCTGGACAAGGTGATGGTCACCCAGCGCACCGAGGGCTACCAGGTGTACGGCACCAACACCGCCACCAAGCTGCCGTTGACCCTGCGCGAAACCCCGCAGTCGCTCACGGTGTTCACCCGCCAGCGCATCGAGGATTTCAACCTCATCACCATCGCCGAAGTGCTGCAGCAGACCCCAGGCGTGACCGTGCAGTCGTATGACAGCAACCGCACCCTGTTCAATGCGCGCGGTTTCGCGATCAACAACTTCATGTTCGATGGCGTACCGACCAACTACACCACCGGTGCCGGCGGCAACTCGATCCTCAGCGACACCTCGATCTACGAGCGCATTGAAATCGTGCGCGGCGCCAGCGGCCTGGTGACCGGCTCGGGCAATCCCTCGGCCACGGTCAACATGGTGCGCAAGCGCCCGACCGACACCTTCCAGGCCAATACCAGCCTCAGCGCCGGTTCGTGGGACTACAAGCGCGGCGAAGTGGATGTCTCCGGCCCGCTGACCGACAACGGCCGGGTGCGCGGCCGCTTCGTCGGCGCCTACACCGACAAGGAAAGCTGGGTGCGTTTCCAGCATGACAAATCGCCCAGCCTGTACGGCGTGATCGAAGCCGACCTCACCGACAGCACCCGCCTGCGCGCCGGCATCGATTACCTCAAGACCGAATCCGACGGCGGCGCCTGGAGCGCCTCGCCGCTGTTCTTCCGCGATGGCAGCACCGCGAAGATGCCGCGCTCCTACAGCGCCGCAGCACGCTGGAACGAATGGAACCGCGAAAGCACCAACTACTTTCTCACCCTCGAGCAGCAGTTCGGGGCCGGCTGGAGCGGTCGCCTGGCCTACAACCGCCGCAACACCGACACCGACAGCCTGTTGCTGGCCGGCTCCAATACCGGCAACTGGGCCGACCCGGTCACCGGCCTGGGCCTGCGCATCGCCGATACCTATTCGGTGTCCGAAACCCGCGAAGATGCCTTCGACCTGTACGCATCCGGCCCGTTCCAGCTGTTCGGGCGCCAGCACGAACTGGTGGTGGGCGTGAACCATTACGACCGCGACCTGGACACGATCCGTGCCGGCATCAGCTCGCGCCCGTACAACGTGGCCGCCTTCCCCAGCATCTACAGCTGGGACGGCAACATCGGCAAGCCGACCACCTTCAACTACGGCATTCCCTCCAACACCACGACCACCACTGAAACCGGCTACTACGCCGCGGTGCGCCTGAACCCGATCGACCCGCTCAAGGTCATCGCCGGTGTGCGCTACTCGGACTACAAGAGCAGCACCGACAATTTCGACGTCAACGGTGTGTTCACCGGGCGCAGCGCGCGCACCACCGCGCATGAGCCGACCCCGTACCTGGGTGCCATCTACGATCTCAGCGCGAACATCTCCGCGTTCGCCAGCTATTCCGATGTGTTCCAGGCCACCGCGCTGCGCGACATCAACAACCAGCTGCTGGATCCGGTGACCGGCAGCAACTACGAATATGGCTTCAAGGGCGAGTTCTTCGGCGGTCGCCTCTACGGCTCGCTCAATGGCTTCTACATGAAGCAGGACAACGTGGCCACGCGCGACCCGGCTGGCGCCGACATCGTGCTGCCCGACGGCAGCGTGCCCTACATCGCCAGCAAGGGTATCGAAACCAACGGCGCCGAATTCGAACTGTCCGGTTCGATCACCGACACCTGGAGCATGACCGGCGGCTACACCTACGCCTACAGCACCAACCCGGACGGCAGCCGCTTCGCCAGCACCAGCCCCATGCAGCTGGCACGCTTCAACACGACCTGGCGCCACGGCAGGTGGATGGTCGGCGGTGGGTTCAGCGTGCAGAGCGAGATCTACCAGATGCAGCCGATCCCGACCGGGCGCTACACCGCGGCCGGGGCCCCGATCACCGCCAACGGAAAGATGCGCCAGGGCGGGTATGTGCTGTTCGACCTGATGGGGCGGTACCGGATCACCGACAACGTGAGCGTGGGGGTGACCGTGACCAACCTGTTCGACAAGGTGTATTACCGGAATGTCGGGTTCTTCAATTCCGGCTACTGGGGCGAGCCGCGCCGGGTGTTGTTCAATCTGCGGGGCAATTTCTGAGGGGCAGTCACGCAGGGCACGGCTCCATGCGGCGCGGTAGGCGACGACCGTTGGTCGTCGCGGCCACATTGCGCATGGTGGGCTGACCAATGGGGCATAGCTGAGGGGTGTGGCGCCGGTTAGGATCGGGTGGGCGGCGTATGGCCGCCTGCCCCGTTCCGCTGGAAGTTTCCGATGCCGCCTCGTGCCCGTTCTGCCGCCGCCCGCCTGATCCTGGCCGGGCTTGTCCTGGTTCCCCTGCTTGCCGCCGCCCGCGAGGTTCCCGCGCCGGCCGAACATGTGGATGCCGACGGCCCCTACGTGTTCATGACCAGCAAGGGCCACCAGGCGCAGTGGGTGTGCAATGACCACGTGGTCGAGCGTGACCTGCCGGCGCGCGGTGCCAGCACCGTGGTGCTGCCCGAATGCGGCTACCCGCATCCGTTGACGGTGGCTGCGCCTCAGCTGGCCAGCACCGCGCAGTACCCGGCCACGCCGCGCATCGTGGCGGTGTCAGACATCCACGGTCAGTACGGCCTGCTGGTAAAGCTGCTGCGCGCTCATCATGTCATCGACAACGACGACCACTGGTCGCTGGGCAGCGCCACGCTGGTGGTGGCCGGCGATGTATTCGACCGTGGCCCGCAGGTGACCGAGGCCTTCTGGCTGCTGTACAGCCTGCAGCAGCAGGCCGCCGCGGCTGGTGGCGCGGTGCACTTCGTGCTGGGCAACCATGAAACCATGGTGTTGTACGACGACCTGCGCTACGTGAACCCGAAGTACCTCAAGAGCGCCCAGCTGCTGGGCCGCAGCTACCCGGCGCTGTACGGCGCCGACTCGGTGATCGGCCAGTGGCTGCGGACCCGCCCGGTGATGCTGCAGATCGGCGATACGCTGTTTCTGCATGGTGGCATCGCGCCGCAGAACCTGGACCTGGTACGCGGGCTGGACGCCACCAATACCCTGTACCAGGCCTCGGTCGGCCTGCCCAAAGACCAGGTCAAGGCCGCACCGGATACCGCGCGCCTGTTCGACGGCAAGACCAGTCCGATCTGGTTCCGTGGTTACTTTGACGGGCAGATGGATACCGAGCAGGTCGAGACCCTGCTCAAGGACCTCGATCTCAAGCGCATCGTGGTCGGGCACACTTCGATGCCGCACGTGAGCAGTTTCCACGGTGGGCGCATCATCGCCATCGACAGCAGCATCAAGAATGGCGAGAACGGCGAACTGCTGTTCATTGAAGACGGCGCGGTCAGCCGTGGCCTGCTCGATGGCTCACGGGTGCCGCTGGCCGAAGGAAAGATGGGCCTGGAGGACTGACCGGCGATTCCTCTTCCAGCACGTGTGCGGTCATGCGCCCTGTTCGGCGGTAACCAGCGGCTTCACCCGCGCCGGGCGGCTGGGGAAGGCGTGGCGCACGATCCGCCACATCACCTGGCCGAACTGCTTCGGCAGCGAACCGGTGTTGTAGTGCTGGCCATAACGCGCGCAGATCTCCTTCACCTCCACCGCGATGGCGGCGTAACGGTTGGCCGGCACGTCGGGGAAGAAGTGGTGCTCGATCTGGTGGCTGAGGTTGCCGGTCATCACGTTCATCGCCTTGCCGCCGGCAATGTTCGACGAACCGCGCAGCTGGCGCAGGTACCAGTGACCACGGCTTTCATCGCGCACGCATTCCTTCGGGAAGGTCTCCGCATCGGCAGTGAAATGCCCGCAGAAGATCACCACGTAGGTCCACACATTGCGGATTACATTGGCCACCACGTTGCCCAGCAGCACCGGCAGGAAGAACGGGCCGGCCAGCGCCGGGAACAGCAGGTAGTCCTTGAACATCTGCCTGCCCATCTTGCGCCCCACCGGGCGCGCCTGTGCCAGCAGCTGGCGGAAGGTGATCTTGCCGGCAAACCAACGGCCCAGGCGCAGGTCCTGGATGGCGATGCCCCATTCGAACAGCAGCGCGAACACCACCGCCACCACCGGCTGGGTCAGGTAGAACGGGCGCCAGCGCTGTTCGGGGAAGATCCGCAGCAGGCCGTAGCCGATGTCATCGTCCAGCCCGCGTACGTTGGTGTAAGTGTGGTGGCGGAAGTTGTGGGTCTTGCGCCAGTTGTCGGCGGTGCCGACGATGTCCCACTCGTAGGTGCTGCCCTGCAGCTGCGGGTCGCCCATCCAGTCGTACTGGCCGTGGATGACGTTGTGGGCCAGCTCCATGTTCTCCAGGATCTTGGACAGCGCCAGCAACACCACGCCGGCAATCCAGGCCGGAATCAGCACGCTGTGCACGAATGCGCCCAGGAACAACAGCGCGCGGCCGGCCACGCCGGTCCAGCGCACGCCCGCGACCACGCGGCGGATGTAGCGCGCATCGGCGTCACCCAGCGTCGCCAGGTGGCGGGCACGCAGGGCGTCCAGTTCGTTGCCGAACGCGTCGAGTTCGGCGGCGGACAACACACGGTTATGCACGGCAGGCATGCTCAAAGCTCCAGGATCAGGTCGGTGCTGGCGCTGTTCACGCACAGCTTCACTTGCGTAGCCGGTTCGGCCGCGTATTCGCCGGTCAGGGTGTGGCGGGTCACGCCACTGGCCTTGCCGCACACGCAGGTATTGCAGATGCCCATGCGGCAGCCGCTGGCCGGGCGCAGCCCTTCGGTTTCCAGCGCCTGCAGCAGCGACGTACCGCGCGGCAGTTCCAGGGTGCGGCCACTGCGGCGCAGCTCCACGCGCACCGTGCCGGTTTCTGCATCGGGCAGCACCGGCGGGGTGAAGGCTTCGGACTGAAGCGTGGCCACCCGTCCCTGCAGGCGCGTGTTTGCGGCATCGACGAAACCGCCCGGTCCACAGGCCATCACCTGCGCGCTGGAAAGATCGCCCAGCGCGCTGAAATCGTAGTCGCCCACGCGCGCGGCCGGCGCGGTCTGATCGCGGGTCAGCGCAAGGTGCACGCGGAAACCGGGATGGCGGGCGGCGATATCGGCAAGCTCATCGGCGAAGCACACCGCCTCGCGCTGCTGCGCCCAGTACACCAGGTCCACCTGCACCGGCATGCCGGCGGTCTCCATCTGGCGTACCAGCGCGCGCATCGGGGTGATGCCGCTGCCCGCAGCGAGCAGCAGCACCCGCGCCGCAGGCGCCGCCGCCAGGGTCATCTCACCGAAGGCCTGGCCCAGCTCGAATACCTCGCCCACCTGCGCGTGCTGCGCCAGGTGCTGGCTGACCTTGCCGCCCGCGACCATTTTCACGGTGATCGCCAGGCAGCCGTCATCCAGCAGGGTCGGGCTGTAGCTGCGCGACAGCCGGCGGCCGTCCACTTCCACGCCCAGGTTCACGTGCTGGCCTGGGGCCACCCCGCGGAAATGCCGGTTCGGGCGCAGGACCAGAGTGACCGCGTCGGCGCTGGCCGCATTGCGGGACACCAGCCGTGCCCGCGCCCGGCGCAGGGTCCATAGCGGATGCAGCCGGCCGGCCCAGAAGTCGAAAAGCTCCTCGGACACCCAGTGGCGGGGCGAAAGGGACGAACGGCGGGCGGCGGGACGAGGGAGTGCGCTCATGACGCCACTATACGGCCGAGCATACAGGTGTGTATACACTTGTATATTGCCCAGACCGGCTATGATTCAGGGACTTGACCGTCTGGCCTCTGGATGACCCCGCCCGATTCGCACCTGACCGTCCACGACGACGCCCTGCCGGCCCGCAAAGCCTCGATTTCACGTGAGGACCTGCTGGCCGCCGCCCTGACCCTTATCGGCCCGCACCGCAGCGTGTCGACCCTGAGTCTGCGCGAGGTTGCCCGCGAAGCCGGGATCGCCCCGAACTCCTTCTATCGTCAGTTCCGCGACATGGACGAACTGACCGTGGCCCTGATCGACCTGGCCGGCCGTTCGCTGCGCACCATCATTGGTGAGTCGCGGCAGCGCGCGGCATCGTCGGATCGCAGTGTCATTCGCCTGTCGGTGGAAACGTTTTTTGAACAGCTGCGCGCCGACGACCGCCTGCTGCACGTGCTGCTGCGCGAAGGCAGCGCCGGCTCGGATGCCTTCAAGCAGGCCGTCGAGCGCGAACTGAACTACTTCGAAGAAGAGCTCTGCGTGGACCTGATCCGGCTGGCGCATGCCGACAACGGCGCGCTGCTGCATGAGCCGCACCTGGTCGCCAAGGCGATTACGCGACTGGTGTTCGCCATGGGCGGCACCGCGCTGGACCAGCCGCCCGAGCGCGACCCGGAGATGATCGAACAGACCGCGCAGATGCTGCGCATGATCATCACCGGGGCGCGGACGATCGCGGGCTACCCGCCAACGCGTTGATCATTCAAGGTTCCTCTCCCGGGTTGCGGGCCGCCGTATCCTCGACCGACATGCTGGATACCAGCCCATCAATCGGCTCGCCATGGACCTTGATCGTGTACGCGCCATCCGGGCCGGTCACCGGCGTATCGAAGCTGTTGATCTTTATCAGGGCGCTGTTGGCCTTGATCGCCCGGATGCACGTATGGCCGAGGCTGACGCCCTGCCCGGTGCCACCGTAGTAGCACAGCTCCATTCCTGGCAGCGGGAAGTGCCAGATTGCCGAGCTTGCGGCGTCGTTTGGACACTCGCTCCCTTCCCCGGCGCCGAAGTCGAAGGCATGGCCATCGAGCACGCGATGCGTGCAGATCTTTCCGGATTGGTTGTTCCTGGAGAACAGCTCCACGTAGCTGTCGCCGAACATGGCCATGCTTGAGATCTTGCCATCCAGCACATCGCTGCCATGCTTCTCCACCTTCACCGTATCGTTGGTATAGCTGCGGTCGAAGCTGCCAACCAGCACGGGGGCATTGATGTCCTTGAGCACGGTGACGAAGGTGTACCCCTGGTCTTTGCCGTGCCCCCAGTTGCCGAATGCCCGGAACATGGTGCCCTTGACAGCCTTCATGATCCGCATCGACTTGATCTCATCGTTGTCGCAACCGTGCGGTCCGTTGAGGTCGAATGGCTGGAAGGGCAGCAGGATTTCGCAGACCACGTCCTCCGTGCCATTGTTGCCTTCGTAAAACACCACCCGAGGCTCGGTGAAATCACCCTCTTCCGTGCCCATCGAGATGCTCGAAACCTTGCCATCCAACACGGTGCTGCCCATCTTGTGGACCGTGTAGCTGGAGGTGGTCAGATTGCGATCGAAACTGCCCACGGTGACGGGAAGCAGGACGTCCTGGGTCAGCGTGATCAACGCATGGCCTTCAGACTGCTGGTGGTCCCACGCCCCATATAGCCGGATCACCGTATCCTTGGGAGCCTTGAGAATGCGCAGTGACCGGATCTCGTCGTTGTCGCAGCCATGCGCGCCCTGCAGATTGAACGGGGAAAATGGAATCGCAACCCGGCACAACTCATCCTGGGTTCCATCGTTCCCTTCGAACGCGACCATCATGCTGTCACTGAAGTCGATCCCGGGCAGCGCTGGCTCGGGCCTAAGCGGGTATTCGCCTACCTTCACGCGGGCCGCGTGCCCCGCGGCAGGCGGAACCTTGTAGACGATGAACTTATTCGTTGCGTACTGCATCTCAACGATCAGGTAGCTTCCATTGGCCAGTGCGCCGCTCTTGAAGACAGGCACGTTGCCGAAATGGACCATGCCATGGACCTCCCCCAGCATGGCATGCTCATGCCCCACGAACGCCGCCTGGACGCCGTACTGCTCGATCATCCTCCTGAATCGCGTGTAGTCGCCTTGCCCCCACTCGCCTCGACGATGCAGGTTGATCAGGATGCGCTTGTCGGCGACGCGCGCCGCACGCAGGGCGCCCTCCAACCAGGTCAATGCATTGCGCACCGCGAACTCGGTGCGACCGTTTTCCCTCATGTTCACGATGGTGCGCTCATACAAGGGGGACTCGTTGAGCTGGATCATCGCCACGTCGCCGACATACACCATGTACGAGTAGCTGCCGTCGTGGACATTGATACCACCGTTGACGTGTTCGCCGTGGTGATAGTCCTGGGTGACGGGCTTGATCTCGTCCGCCCACTGAAGCGTATCGCAGATGCTGTCGCGCACGCAGAAGTTCTTGCCCTCTGACAAGCAGATGTCTACGTTGTCGTTGTAGTCGCGATTGCCCAATCCCGGAAGGAACAACGGCTCGCCGTTGCCGCCGGCCAGCGTCGGGTACAGCGCCTGCATGGTGTAGCGCTCGTATTCGAGGCCGCCATCGGTATTGTCGCCATTGACGATCAGCGGAACCGGCCCATCGCTGGCTTTAGCCTTGCGGAACGCACTGATGTCGGCGAACACGGCCTTCAACGTATCGTAGGCCGGGTCGTCGAATGCGGCACCCGGCTGCCCGCGTTTCGTGGTGTCCACTGCGCGCAGCGCCCCGCTGTATTCCGGATCGCTCGCAACCACCAGCCAGCGCGGCGAACGGCTGTTCCAGCCAGCGGTGATGTGACTTTTGAGCGATCGGGTCAGGGTTGGGGCGCAACCCGGCATCGTATTGGCCGGCGGATAGGGGAACAGGTTCTCCGCCCACATGCTGGAAATTTTTCCGTCGACGTCGCCGTAGCTGCGGATGCTGTAACTGCCATCGGGCGCGGTGTAGTTGTGGTCGAACGAGCCGATGACGATCAGGGGCAGGTCACGGTGCGCATTGATGCACGTGTGCCCCTCGCTGTGACTTTGATTCCATGCGCCGTAATAGCACACCTCCATGCCAGCCTTCGCCTTGAACCATGCACCCGACCGCGCCTCGTCGTTGATGCATCCCGCTCCATCGCCCGATTCCATGTTGAAGCGCACGTCGTGCGCGATGGGCTTGGTGCAGATGGAATGCTGGCTGAGGTTGTTCCCCTCGAAAAGCGTCATTTCGCTCTTCCCGGCATTGAAGTCTTCGAACACGGCCATGCTCGACACCTTTCCATCAAGCGTGTCGCCACCGAACTTGACCAGTCGCCACCCGTCACCGGAGGCAGCGGTATCGAAACTTGCGACGGTCTGCGGCAGGGTGATGTCGCGGGTGATGTAGATGAAAGCATAGCCCTCCCCACGTACGTGGTGGAACCCGCCGAACAGGCGAATCATGGCTCCCTTCTTCGCCTTGAGAATACGCAGCGAGCGTGCCTCGTCATTGATGCAGCCGGAGTTCCCGCCCAGGTTGAATGCGCTGAACGGAAGCGTCCGCCGACAGATCACTTCCTGGGTCGCATTGCTTCCCTCATAGAGCACTACCGCAGCGTCTGAGAAGTCGATCGGCGGCAGAGGGGGCGGCTCTTTCAAAGGGTACTCGCCAACCAGCCGCCGGGCCGCATGCCCCTCGCCGGGGTGAACGCTGTAGACCAGAAACTGCGAGCTCGCGTAGTCCATTTCCACGATCAGATACGTCTCGTTGAAGAGCGCACCGCTTTGGAAAACCGGCACTGTCCCGAAGTTCTCCGCGGTTCCCGACACATGACCGAGATCCGTGTGATAGTGCCCGGCGAACGCCGCCAGCACGCCGTAGGATTGAATGAGGCGTTTGAAGCGCGCGGCATCCCCGGCGGGCCATGCGTTGCGTTTGTGCAGGTTGAGGAAGATGTGCTTGTTGTCCAGCCGGGCCTTTCGCAACGCGCCTTCGAGCCAACGTAACGAGCTGGTGACCTTGAACTTGATCTTGGGGTCCAAGGGAAGACCGGACCCGGATTCGAACTCGCGCTCGTAGAAGGGCGAGTCATTCAACTGGATCAGGGCCACCGCACCCACGTACACCATGTACGAGTAGCTGCCCTCATGTACGGGCTTGGCATAGTGATAGTCCTCGGTTACCGGCCCTATCTCGTCCACCCAGTGAATGTGGTCGCAGATGGCGTCGCGCGCGCAGCCGTTGTTCACGCAATCATCGACATTGTTGCCGTAGTCATGGTTGCCGAGGCCGGGCAGGATCAACGCCTCTCCCGAGCCGCCGGCGAGCTGCGGAAACAGACCCTGGACGAAGGCGCGCTGATCGCCGTGGGCGTGCTCGGTGATGTCGCCGTTCACCACCAGCGGCACCGGTCCGCTTACGCGCCGCCGGTAGTCGGCGATATCGTCCACCACCCTGCGCAGCGCCTGCGCGGCGCCCGTTGGGTCATGAGGATTGTCCAGCGTCCGTGGATACTGGCTGTCCGAGGCAAAGATCATCGCCTTGGGCGAACTGGTATTCCATCCGGGCGACATGTACCCGCTGTAATTGGCCGTACTCGTACGATCACAGCCTTCGCGATACCCCTGCGGCGTTGACTCGGCAGAAGCAGGGCACGGTAGCGCCACCAAGGCGGCGCAATAGAGCAACCAGGGCAGAACGCGCATAGGAGGAACTCCCCAACGAGCAGGCACCCCCGGCTTCCACAGTATCAGCCGAAGGGACTGCTGCCTCGGATCAAATCCCCCGATTTGCAGTCAAAAAATGCATGCGGTCGTGTTCAGCGCGCGTGAAGACCCCTGCGGACACGGGAACATGGAAAAGGGCTGGCACTTGGCCAGCCCTTGGACTGATGCTGACGCCTTTACTCTCACCGCGTCAGCGGCGATAGCACTGGCGCTCCACCACGCGGTCGCCGTTCTTGCTCTGCGAGTTGCCCTGGATCTGGCGACCAGCCGCGCCGCCGGCCACGGCACCCGCCACGGTGGCGATCTTCTTGCCGCTGCCGCCGCCCACCTGGTTGCCCAGCAGGCCACCGACCACCGCACCGGTGGCGGTACCAGCAATGCGGTTCGGGTCGCGGCTGTTGCGCTGCACTTCGACGTTCTTGCAGACCACCTTGGTGCCATCGTTGAAGCGGCGCCCTTCATCCTTCGGCCCGTAGGTCTGGGCGCTGGCGCTGAACACCGATGCCATCAGGGCGGCTGCACACAGCACGTTTCGGGTAGAGAGATTCATGGTTGGCTCCTCGCTTCATGACGTACTGCCAGTGTCTGCGCGGTGCCGGCAACCCCCTGTGAAAAGCCGTGGATGTAGCGTCAACGCCGCACGGGCTGTTCAGCCGGCAGCCATTGCCGCATCGTCGGGGATGATCAGTGGTTTCCCCCCGCATACTTCTTCTCCCCGGCCAGCACTGCCAGCCGCGTGCGTTCGCCATTGCCATCCTGCAGCGCCAGGCGGTTTTCCGGCGGGGGCAGCGGGCACGTGGCGAACTCCGTGTACGCGCAGGGCGGGTTGTGCGCGCGGTTGAAGTCCACCACCACCGTGCCGTCCGCCGCGACCGGGTCGGTGCGCAGGTAGCGCCCCACCCCGTAGGTGAGCCTGCCCGTGGTCTGGTCCTGGAACATCAGGTTCAAGCCCTTGGCCGGGTCGCCCAGCGCTTCCAGCTGCCACTCATGCCCTTCCTTCTCGAACACCACATAGCCCGGGTTGGGGTTGTCGGCGACCTCGCCCAGCACGTTTACGATGGGCAGCGTCCTGCCTGCCGGGTGCGGGACGAACTTCGCCTGCACGCGCCAGGCTTCATCGGCGGGGAAAAAATCCAGGCCTGCGAAATCCCGGCGTGCCGGTGCGTCGGAATGGCGCACCCGCAGCGCCAGGCGCTGGCCGCGCTTGATCGCCGTGATCTGGCCCCTGCCTTCGTCATAGGCCAGCTTGGTTCCACCGCCTGCCCCCTCCGGATCCAGACGCAGTTCGCCCTGTACCGGCTTGCCGTCAACCGTAATGGGAACGCCCTCGGCGACCTGGAAGTACAGGCCATCGGCGCGCTGCTCCACCTCGCCCAGTCGATCCGGCGCGATGGACAGGCGGATCGCATTGTCCGCGCCCCCACCCACGCTGCGCTTGCCTGCTTCGATCCAGTGCAGCCCGATCAGGCTGGTCCAGCCATCCGGCTTGCTCAGGTCCGCGCTGCGTTCACGGACCCACTGCGTCTGTTGGTCCTGGAAATCCAGCGCCGCGGCTGCGGCCGCGGATGCGGATGGCACCCCTGTGGCCCGGTCCTGCGGACTGCACGCGGTTGCGAGCAGGGTGACCACGAACAGCGAAACGACTGCATGCGTCTTCATGATGTTCACCAGTTCTTCGAAATACCGAGGTGGAGGTAGCGTCCGTAGGATTCGTGAAGCGCGCTCAGGTAGTTGCCGGTGGCGCTCAGCGGCGGCTCTTTGTCGAACAGGTTTCGCGCCCCAACTTCCACTGCGGTGCCACTCAAGCGCCCTCGGGTGAACTCCTTCTTTACCGACAGCGCCCAGCGTTGGGTGGAGCCGACCACGAACGGCGTACGGTCGGCGTAAGCCCCGGCGGTCACGCTGTCGATGTAGTCATCGCGCAGCCGCACCGTCCAGTCCTGCAGGTTCCAGATCAAGGTGGCACTGGCCCGCCATTCCGGCTTCGCGCCGTTGATGCCCACTTCGTTGGCCGCGCCCAGGTCGGGCACGAGGATGTCCAGCTGCCCGCTGGCGATGGCCGCAGCCACCTGCTGTATTTCGGCTGGTTTCTGCTGGGTGTACTCCTTGAGCTGGCTGGCACTGATCAGCAGCGAGAAGTTGCCCCACGACGTTTCCGGCAGGCGCCAGCCGACGTTGTAGTCCACGCCCGACGCGGTGAGCGGCCGACGATTCTGGTAGCGGTTGTAGATGTGCGTCACCACGCCAGCCGGCGCCAGGCCGGAGCCTTCGAACTGCGCGATATCCTCTGCCGTCACCGCCGCCCGCACCACGTTCGGGTTGCTGCTGCCTTCCACCACGCGCAGGTACGCGTCGTACAGCAGTTCCTCGCCCATGGTGCTGATGGGGTTCTCCACCTTCACCCGCCACGCATCCACGCTCAGGCTGATAGCGCCCAGTCGTTCGGGCAGGAACTGCGGCTCGAACACCACGCCCCACGAGGATTGGCGGGTGGTTTCCGGTTCGACGTCGTCGCCGTACGAAGTCACGGAACTTACCGACGGTTTCACCGACGAACCGCTGCTGAAGGCATTCAAGCAGGCGGTGTAATCGGGCTGCGCGCCCTTGGTGACCAACGCATGGCAGCGGACCGCGTCGTTGTTGAAGCCAAAGCCATAGGTCGGCGGCGAGTTCACCAGCTCCAGTCCCGGTGCGCGGAAGCCGCCGCTGACCGAGCCACGCAGCAGCAGGCTGTCCACCACCTTCCAAGCCGCTGCCAGTTTAGGCTTGCCGACCTTGCCGGCGTCGCTGTAATCCTCCCAACGGCCGGCGAGTTGCAGGTCCAGCGACTGCACCAGCGGGATGCCCTGCGCCGGGGACACCAGTGGCACCGCGAATTCGATCAGCGCCGATTTGACGTTGCGGCTGCCGCGCACATCCGGGCGCGGGCTGTGGGTGAAGAAGTTGCTGGCGGCGACCGTACCGGTATACCAGTCGGTGTAGGGGTTGCTGCCATCGATGTTCTCGTCGCGGTCATCCCGGCGGCTTTCATACCGGTACTCCACCCCCGCTGCCATGCCGATGTCGCCCGCATACCAGGTCAGCAGGTCGGAGCGGTTCACCTTGAAGTCCCACAGCGCCAGTTCCGTGGTGCCTTCGCGGGTCGCCTCGCCGATGAATGACGAGGTGTCGTACGGCGTGGCATCGCCCACCCGGATGCTGGCGGGGTCGCCGCCGCTGAACGGGTTGTAGGCACTGGCGTCGGTGCGGTTCACCGCTTCGATGAAGGCATCGGTCAGCCCGCCCTGCTGCGTATCGGTGCTGCGCGCGCGTGAGTACAGCAACGCGGTTTCCCAGTTCCAGCCGCCCTCGGTCCAGCCACGCACGCCCAGCAGTACCCGCGACTGGTCGTTGTCCACCTTCACCCGGCGGATGCCCGAATCGGCGAACTGGTAGTTGAGCAGGCGGATCGCATCGGCACCACGCAGTGCTTGGGGAACCCAGTACGCATCCGGGCGGATATGCAGCAGGAAGCCATCACCGCCAAAACCCGACTCGCTGCTCACCCACGATTCGGAAGTAGCACGGTAATAGCCCAGCTCACCGAACAGCTGCACGCCGTCATTGACGTCGAAGCGTCCGGTGGCAAACACGTTGCCCTTGCGGATGGCCGGTGACGTGGTGATGCCCGGCTCGGCCGCCGAATCGTAGTGATAGCGCGTGGGCACCGTGCCGGAGGTCAACGCACCGGTGGTGGGATTGACGTACCAGCTGCCGGTGCGCCGGCTGCCGGTATAGGTATCGAAATGCCCCCACGGCGTTCGGGTGCTGAAGCCGGTGGTCCCGTTCGGGTCCGGCACGCTGGTGCCGTCGCCCAGCGGGCGGCGGCCGTCGGTGGCGGTGAACCAGGCATCGGAATTGAGCTGCGAGGTCCGCCTGGAGAAGCCATAGAGCACCGAAAGGTTGCCGCGCCCTTCGCTGAAATCGCTGCCGAAGTACCCGTCCAGCGATACCTCCTCGCGGTGCCCATCGGCCACCTTGCCGTAGTTCAGGCGAACGCCGCCGCCATCTGCCAGGTTGCTTGGCATCACCAGGTCGACCACGCCGGCCACCGCATCGGAGCCGTAGATGGAGGCCGCACCGTCCAGCAGCAGGTTGACCCGTTCCAGCCCGAAGACCGGAATGGCATTGGCGTTGTAGGTGGTGTCATCGCCGCTGTTGCTGATCGGGTGCTGCACGGTGCGGCGGCCATTGACCAGCAGCAGCGTGTACTTCGAGCCCAGGTTGCGCAGGTTGATGGAGCCCACGTCACCGCGTGCGACGTTGGAGTTCCGGCCTGCGTTGGTGGTGCCTTTCTCCGTAATGGCTACATCGCCAAACTGCGGCAGGCTGCGGAACAGCTCGTTGCCGTTGGTGGCAAGGGTGGCGTCGATCTGCTCGCGATCCACCGCGACCACCGGCAATGCCGCCTGCGCGCCGCCGCCGGCAATCTGCGAGCCGAGCACGGAAACCTTGTCCAGCGTGCGCGCGTTGGAACCCTGTGAAGGCGATCCCGTCGCAGCTGCTTCTTCAGCCGCCTCTGCGGGCTCGGCGGCCTCCACTGCCCCGGTCGGCGCAAGCAGCGTGCACAGGGCAAGCGCCAGATGACTGCGCTTAGCGCGTAGCGTCCGCATATGCGCCTCGCACGATGCTGCCTTCCAGTTTCTGCTCGTCCTTCACCAGGTTGTACAGCGGGCACGTTGCCTCGACCGACTGGCGCAGCGCATCGATCTCCTGTTCCGACGCCGGCGATTCAATCCGCACCTTGTAACGGATGTCGCTGTACCGCGCCGGCGAACGCACGTTGCTGCCGAAGCGCGGACTCACCTGGCCATCCACGGTCAGTTCCAGCGAATCCAGCAGCACGTTGCGCGAGGCCGCCTGCACTTCGAAGATGTGGGTCAGGCAGGTACCCGTCACGCCGAGCAGATGCTCCTCCACCGTCGGGGCCAAGCCGTAGCCGAGCAGCCCCGGCGCGCTGTCATGCAGCTGCTGGTGGTAGCCATCCTTGCCCAGGAACACCCGACGCAGGCCGGTACGCGGCTCCACGTGGGCGCGGGCGACCAGCGTTTCCGGCTCGGCCGGCTTGGCCTTGGCGCCCGGCTTCACCTGCCGGGCCAGCACCGCCGGGCGCTTCTCCTCGGTGATGAAGTCACGCAGGCCCGGCGGCAGCTTGGGATCGCGCTCGGCCGCACTGTGGATGTATTCCACGTCAGCATGGCTGACCTGTTGCGGACGGGTAACCAGGTCGATGGCCGAGGAGTTTTCGTGCACGGCACGCTTGAGCGCCTGCAGCTGCGCGTCGGTGGCCGGTGAATCGATGTAGGCCACATAGGACAGGTTGTTGGGGTAGGCCAGCGTCTCGCTCTTGCGCTCTGGAATGCTGGTGAACACCACGTCCAGGCCATCCAGCGGCACGCCCTGCACGGCCGCCTGCACGATGTACTCGTCGGCCACCGAGCTGGCCAGCGTGCCGACCAGCGAATCCCAGGAGCCGGCGCCGAGGTTGTAGCCGGCGTAGTTGCGGCCGCTGTCGCTGATGTACTGGAACTCGCCGGTCGGCCCGATGCGCAGGCGGCGTACGCCGGAGCGGCTTTCGGCGGTGACTTTGGCGTGGATCGCGGTGGGCGTGCCGGGCTTGGCCGACTGGACCTGGATGGCCTCGCGCTTGGCCGCCAGGTAAGTGCGCAGCGGCGAGGACTGGTCCTCGGCCGAGGAAACCAGCGGGGCCAGCAGCAGCATGGCGGACAATGCGGTGGTGCCGATTACCTTGAACGGCGTCGTGCAGCGTGCGATGGACATGGGAGAACGGCCTCCGGAGTGGTTCGTGAATAGAAGCCCACTCTTTCATGTCGCATCGCCGCATTTAAATAACCGTTGGCAATTCCCATATACAAGCCCGACGCCGCCGCGATTCGACGGATGAGATGCCACTGCTAGAGTCGGGTTGACCACATACAGAGGGACAGGACTGAATGACCACCACCGATCCACTGGTACTGGTGCTGCAAGGCAGCGCGGTAAATGACATCCCAAGCTTCTACGCCGAGATCAACCGGGTCTTCATGGCCGGCGAAGATTGGCAGCTCGGACACAGCCTGGATGCACTGGATGACATGTTGTACGGCGGCTATGGGGTGCTGGCCGGGCACGAAGGCGCGACATTGATCTGGCGGGACATCGAACATTCCCGCAACGCGCTCGGCGAGGAAACTACCCGCGCATGGCTGCAGGCGAAGCTGGATACAGAAGGCAGTTTCAACGTACGCGCGATCACCGCTCAGCTCGAGGCCCTCGATGCCGGCGAAGGCAAGACCTACTTCCAGATCGTCATGGAGATCTTCGCGGCCCATCCCCGCATCCGGCTGGCAGATCGCTGAGCCTCGCTGGCCGAAGGGCCCCGATGGGTAGGGTCGATTCCCAAACGACCGCACGTAGACGAGCAACGCCCGGTGGCGCATGGGGCGAGACCGGAGCAACGTCACCGTTCAAGGTCATGCATTACCGGGCGTGGATTGGCCATCGGCAGTCGTCTTGCGATCGACCCTACGGTCAATTTCCAGAGTTACTCTGGCGGCATACACGGCCACAATTCCGCCCCTCTCAGCCCAGCCCCCTTGATCGCCTTTGCTACCTCAGGACTTACGATCATTGCATTAGTGGCTTGGCGTTCAACCCCGAACCGCTGCAAGCTTCGAAAGATTGGCGCGTCCGGCGGGCTTAACGGAGCAGGAAAGAACCCGCGATCGTGCCATGGATGAATCTCTCTCCGGCATTTCTCACAAGGAATCCCTCTCCCCCCCCCATGGAGAGCGGAACCGTAGGCCCTAGATCCAACTGAACCACATCATCCAATGGTTGCCCCTTGGGGTCTTCCACAGGAAGCGCACAAACCCCGAGACCTGAAAGGTGTTCTTTCCAGACAGAGGTCTGCATGAAGCAAGCCTCCTCAATCCAGTTGAGCTTCAAGAAGGCGTTTCGGCCCCACTTCAGGCTCTTCTTAACCCTAAAAGGCGCGACCTGCACTGCCCCCTCCCCACACTTCGAGCAGCGCTCGCTTGTGTCGTAGGTCACCTCGCGATAAGAGAAGTCGTGTTCTGGCTGCGGATACCCGCTGGCATGGACAACAACCAATGCACAGTGAGAAGCAGTATTCACCTCAGAAGCAGTGAACTCTGTAGTCACCGTAGCCCGCCCATCCCACGAGCGAACCAGACTGCATGCATCACTCCAGCCCGGCGCGCCTTCAACCGCATGACCAACTCCGATACCACCTGTTTGCGGCAGAGGTCCGCCAGAGGACTCAACCTTGAGCCCCAAGGCGGAAAGTTGGGAACCTCGCGCCTCCGTCCATGCGAAGACGAAGCGGTACTTGATCTTCATGGGGCGATGCTATCAAAGGGGGGGCTTCGCGGCCGGTGATATGCGTCCAGGCGATCATCGGCCGCAACCCAGTCACCTTTCCGCTTAACGTCATGCGTTACCGGGCGTGGACGTGTCATCGGCGGTCGTCTTGCGACCGACCCTACCGTTCAGTTCGGTGCCTGCCGCAGGCGGAAGCGCCGGTCCCGCGGTCCGGTCCGGGCGGCCTTCGGTGCTGCCCTCCCCTACAATGTGGAGTCCGGCCTGCCCAAGGCCCCGCCACCGATGGACCCCGCGTGACCCAGAAGCCCGCTGAACACACCCCGCTGATGAAGCAGTTCTTTGCCGCCAAGTCCGGCTACCCGGACCTGCTGCTGTTCTTCCGCATGGGCGACTTCTACGAGCTGTTCTACGACGACGCCCGCAAGGCGGCGCGGCTGCTGGACATCACCCTGACCCAGCGCGGCAGCTCCGGCGGCGCGCCGATCCCGATGGCCGGGGTGCCCGTGCATGCCTACGAGGGCTACCTGGCACGGCTGGTGGCGCTGGGCGAATCGGTGGCCATCTGCGAGCAGATCGGCGACCCGGCGCTGGCCAAGGGCCTGGTCGAGCGCAAGGTGGTGCGGATCGTCACCCCCGGCACCGTCACCGACGAGGCGCTGCTGGATGAGCGCCGCGATACCCTGCTGATGGCGCTCTCGCGTGGCAAGAACGGCTACGGCCTGGCCTGGGCCGACCTGGCCGGTGGCCGCTTCCTGGTCAACGAGGTCGATTCCGACGACGCGCTGGAGGCCGAACTGGCCCGCCTGGAACCGGCCGAACTGCTGGTACCCGACGAAGAGAACTGGCCGGAATTCCTCAAGCATCGCAGTGGCATCCGCCGCCGCGCGCCGTGGCTGTTCGACGCCGACAGCGGCCGCCGCCAGCTGCTGGCCTTCTTCAAGCTGCATGACCTGACCGGCTTCGGCATCGACGACAAGCCGCGCGCCACCGCCGCTGCCGGCGCTTTGCTCGGCTATGTCGAAGAAACCCAGAAACAGCGCCTGCCGCACCTGACCTCCATTTCCACCGAAACGGCGAGCGAGGCGATTGCGATGAACGCGGCCACCCGCCGCCATCTCGAGCTGGATACGCGCGTGGACGGCGATACCCGCAACACCCTGCTGGGTGTGCTGGACACCACCGTCACTCCCATGGGTGGGCGCCTGCTGCGCCGCTGGCTGCACCGCCCGCTGCGCCTGCGCGAGGTGCTGGTGCAGCGCCACGATGCGGTGGCCACGCTGATCGACCGCGGTGCCGACAGTGACGTGCGCGAGGCGTTCCGTGCGCTGGGAGACCTCGAGCGCATCCTTACCCGCGTGGCGCTGCGTTCGGCGCGCCCGCGCGATTTCTCCACGCTGCGTGATGGCCTGGGCCTGCTGCCGGAGGTGCGCGCGGTGCTGGCACCGCTGGATTCGCCGCGCCTGGTCGCCCTGCGCGAAGCGTTGGGCTCGCATGACGAGTGCGCGCACCTGCTGGCCTCGGCCATCGCCACTGCCCCGCCGATGAAGCTCAGCGACGGTGGCGTGATCGCGGAAGGCTATGACGCCGAACTCGACGAACTGCGCCGCCTGTCCACCCATGCCGACCAGTTCCTGATCGACCTGGAACAGCGCGAGCGCGCCAGCAGCGGCATCGCCACGCTGAAGGTCGGCTACAACCGCGTGCACGGCTACTACATCGAAATCAGCAAGGGCCAGAGCGAAAAGGCGCCGGTGCATTACACCCGCCGCCAGACCCTGACCAATGCCGAGCGTTACATCACCGAAGAACTGAAGTCGTTCGAAGACAAGGTGCTGTCGGCGCGCGAACGTTCGCTGACGCGCGAAAAACTGCTGTACGAACAGCTGCTCGATACGCTGGCGGGCGAACTGGAACCGCTCAAGCAGTGCGCCGCCGCGCTCAGCGAACTGGACGTGCTGGCCGGCTTCGCCGAACGCGCGCAGGCGCTGGACTGGGCCCGCCCGGAGCTGGAAACCGCCCCGTGCCTGCGCATCGAGCGTGGCCGCCACCCGGTGGTGGAAGCGGTGCGCGAGCAGCCGTTCGAACCCAATGACCTGGACCTGCACGCCGACCGCCGGATGCTGGTCATCACCGGCCCGAACATGGGCGGTAAATCCACCTACATGCGCCAGAACGCGCTGATCGTGCTGCTGGCGCACATCGGCAGCTTCGTGCCGGCCAGCCGCGCGGTGATCGGCCCGATCGACCGCATCCTGACCCGCATCGGCGCCGGCGATGATCTGGCACGTGGCCAATCGACCTTCATGGTCGAGATGAGCGAAACCAGCTACATCCTGCACCACGCCACCTCGCAGTCGCTGGTGTTGATGGATGAGATCGGGCGCGGTACCTCCACGTATGACGGCCTGGCGCTGGCCGACGCGGTGGCCCGCCACCTCGCGTACGAGAACCGCTGCTACACGCTGTTTGCCACCCACTACTTCGAGCTAACCGCGCTGGCCGATGAGCAGCACCAAGGCGGCATCAGTGGCATTGCCAATGTGCACCTGGACGCGGTGGAGCACGGCGAGGCGCTGGTGTTCATGCACGCGGTAAAGGACGGCCCGGCCAACCGCAGCTTCGGCCTGCAGGTGGCCGCACTGGCCGGCCTGCCCCGCGCCACCGTGGCCCAGGCCCGGCGCCGGCTGGCCGAGCTGGAGCAGCGTGGTGGCGAGACCGTGGCCGCCACCATGGCCCCGCAGGCGCTGGATGCACCGCAGCAGTTCGGGCTGTTCACTGCGCCGTCCAGCAAGGCGCAGGAGGCGTTGGCCGCGATTGATCCGGATGAGCTGACCCCGAAGCAGGCGCTGGAAGCGCTGTACCGGTTGAAGGCGCTGGTGTGAAGCGTCACGACCAACGGTCGTGACCTACCGGCTTGGTGCGGGCGCACCCTTTGCCGGTAGCGCCGGCCGTTGGCCGGCCCACGTCGTCCTGGGCCCGGCCAACGGCCGGCGCTACCGGGCTCGCGGCCCGCGTGAAGCCTTCGCATTCCCTTCGTGCACGTGGCGTTATGCTCCGCCGGTCCCATCCCGGGTCGAAGGAGTCGATCGTGAACACGAACTCGCTCACCGCATCCCTCTTGGAGCAGCTTCAGCAGGGCCAGGGCCTGCAGCAGGTCTCGCAGCAGCTTGGCCTGGACCAGAGCCAGACATCGCAGGCCATCAGCGCGGCGCTTCCGCTGTTCATGGGGGCCCTGGGTAACAATGCCAGCGAACCGCTGGGCGCACAGTCCCTGCTCAATGCCCTTCAGAAAGACCACCTGGGCGGTGGCGGCGGTGGCGGGTTCGACCTCGGCGGCATCCTCGGTGCCGTCCTCGGCGGCGGCGCCGGTGGCCCGGCCACCAATGGCCAGGGCATCCTCGGCCACGTCTTCGGCGGTCAGACCCCGCAGGCCGCCCAGGCCCTGGGCAACAAAACCGGCTTGGACAGCGGCCGCGCCGGCCAGCTGCTGGCGATCCTGGCGCCCATCGTGATGTCGTTCCTTGCCCAGCGGTTTGCCCAGCAGGGCAACGCCAGCAATCTCAGCCAGGCGCTCGGGCAGGAAGCCCCACAGGCCGCCAGTGCGGGCGGGATCAGCGGCGTGCTGAACATGTTCGACCAGGATGGCGACGGCCAGTTCGGCCTCAGCGATGTCATGGGCATTCTCAGCAAGCGCTGACCAGCCTGTCGGTCGCCGGCTTGCATGGCCGGCGACCTTTCAATAGTCCGTACCTATCACTTCGGTTAGATCAATTGAATTTACCAACCGCCGACCGGCGCATAGGGTAGTTGGGCTGCCCTCGCGTCCTTCCGCGGGGCCCATTCCACATTCGCCAGTCCACAGGTAACTGCCCATGAAAAGCGAAGCGAAGTGCCCGTTCAACCACGCCCTTGTCGGCGATGCCACCACCAACCGCGACTGGTGGCCCAACCAGCTCCGCGTGGACCTGCTCAACCAGCACTCCTCGCGCTCGCACCCGCTGGCTGCCGACTTCGATTACGCCAAGGCGTTCTCCCAGCTCGACTACGCCGCGCTCAAGGCCGACCTCACCGCGCTGATGACCGATTCGCAGGACTGGTGGCCGGCCGACTTCGGCCACTACGGCGGCCTGTTCGTGCGCATGGCCTGGCACAGCGCCGGCACCTACCGCATCGGTGACGGCCGCGGCGGCGGCGGCCGCGGCCAGCAGCGCTTCGCCCCGCTCAACAGCTGGCCGGACAACGTGAGCCTGGACAAGGCGCGCCGCCTGCTGTGGCCAATCAAGCAGAAGTACGGCCAGGCCATTTCCTGGGCCGACCTGCTGATCCTCACCGGCAACGTCGCGCTGGAATCGATGGGCTTCAAGACGCTGGGCTTCGCCGGCGGCCGCCCCGATACCTGGGAACCGGACCAGGACGTGTACTGGGGCCGCGAGACCACCTGGCTGGGCGGCGATGTGCGCTACGCGCACGGCTCCGAAGGTGTGGTCGAAGACCATGGCGTGTTGGTGTCCGATGACGATGCCGACGGTGACATCCACTCGCGCAACCTGGAAAACCCGCTGGCCGCCGTGCAGATGGGCCTGATCTACGTGAACCCCGAAGGCCCGGATGGCAACCCGGACCCGGTCAAGGCCGCCATCGACATCCGCGACACCTTCGGCCGCATGGCCATGGATGACGAGGAAACCGTGGCGCTGATCGCCGGTGGCCACAGCTTCGGCAAGACCCACGGCGCCGGCCCGGCCGACAACGTGGACGTGGAACCCGAAGCGGCCGGTCTCGAACACCAGGGCCTGGGCTGGGCCAACAAGTTCCGCAGCGGCAAGGGCGGCGACACCATTACCAGCGGCCTGGAAGTGACCTGGACGCGCACCCCGGCGCAGTGGAGCCATGACTTCTTCGAGATCCTGTTCGGCAACGAATGGGAACTCACCAAGAGCCCGGCCGGCGCCCACCAGTGGGTGGCCAAGAATGCCGATGCGGTGATTCCCGACGCGCATGATCCGTCGAAGAAGCATCGCCCGACCATGCTCACCACCGACCTGTCGCTGCGGCTGGACCCGGCCTACGAAAAGATTTCGCGCCGCTTCCTCGAGAATCCGCAGCTGTTCGCCGATGCGTTCGCGCGCGCCTGGTTCAAGCTGACCCACCGCGACATGGGCCCGCGCGCCCGCTACCTCGGCCCGGAAGTGCCGGCCGAAACCTTCATCTGGCAGGACCCGGTGCCGGAAGCGTCGAAGACGCAGATCAGCGCGGCCGACGTGGCGGCACTGAAGCAGCAGATCGCCGCTGCCGGGTTGAGCGTGGCGGAACTGGTGTCCACCGCGTGGGCGTCGGCCTCCACGTTCCGTGGTTCGGACAAGCGGGGCGGCGCCAATGGTGCGCGCATCCGCCTGGCCCCGCAGAAGGACTGGGCGGTGAACCAGCCGCAGCAGCTGGCCAAGGTGTTGGCCGCACTGGAGAAGATCCAGGCCGGCTTCAAGGGCGATGGCGGCGCGCAGGTGTCACTGGCCGATCTGATCGTGCTGGCCGGCAATGTCGGCGTGGAGCAGGCGGCCAAGGCCGGTGGCCATGACGTCAGCGTGCCGTTCAACGCGGGCCGCACCGATGCCAGCCAGGACCAGACCGACGTGGAATCGTTCGCGGTGCTGGAGCCGTATGCCGATGGTTTCCGCAACTACGTGAAGGGCCGCTACAGCGTGCCGGCCGAGGCGCTGCTGATCGACAAGGCGCAGCTGCTGACCCTGACCGGGCCGGAGCTGACCGCCCTGGTGGGCGGGCTGCGCGTGCTGGGTGCGAACGTGGATGGCAACACCCAGGGCGTGCTGACCGAACGGCCGGGCACGCTGAGCAACGACTTCTTCGTCAACCTGCTGGACATGGGCACGCAGTGGAAGGCCAGCGGCGATGGCTATGAAGGCATCGATCGCAACGGTGGCGGCAAGCGCTGGACCGGCAGCCGTGCCGACCTGGTGTTCGGCTCCAATTCGGTGCTGCGCGCGATTGCCGAGGTGTATGCCAGTGCGGATGGCGAGAAGAAGTTCGTCAACGACTTCGTCGCCGCGTGGGCGCGGGTGATGGAGCTGGACCGGTACGACCTGCACCGGTAACGCGGGTTGGGGGGGCGCACGACCAACGGTCGTGCGCTACCCCAATGTCGGCTTTGGCCCTCCAGTACGCACCGCCGCCAGGACCTCGCTACAATCTTGGCATCAGCCGGTACCCCGGCCCCGCAGGATGTGAGCGCCCGTGATCAGAGAAATTCAGATCGAAAACTTTAAGTCGATCAAGAAGTTGAAGCTCGACCTTGGTCGGATCAATGTCTTCATCGGTGAGAACGGATCGGGGAAGAGCAACATCCTGGAAGCAATCGCTTTGGCAGGCGCAGCTATCGCCGACAAGCTGGACAACGAGTTTCTAGCTTCAAGAGGCATCCGCACTTCCGAAGCACGACACATGCGATGTGCGCTCAAGGGTGAAGAGTCCGTCGATAGCATCACTGTGACGATTGCCGCCTCTGACGGAACAAATGCAGACATCTCGCTTTCCCACGATGGCAAGCCTTATTCCAACTGGAAGCAGCAAGAAGATTTCGCTCACTTCCTCAGCGAGAAAGCCTCTGAAACCCTGTCGAATGCTAGAGAGCTACTCAAGAAGATGCGGCCCCTATCGGAGACTAGACCTGAGACAATCTCAGCCATCAGATCCCTGCTGTCCGATTTGAGTACTGCACTTGCGAGCGGCGCTGAGAACGCGCGTTGCCTCAAAGAGTTCGTAATCTACTCCCCTGAGAACCACGCGCTACGCGTTTTTCAAAAAGAAGGACAGATCGAACCACTCGGCATTCAAGGCGAGGGATTGCTTAAGTTTCTTCAGGTCCTGAATGAAGCGAACGAACACGAAGCGGCCTTTGCTGGTATCCGCCAGAGGTTGAAGGTCCTTGGCTGGTTTGAGGACCTTCGCGTGCCAGACCCTTCAACTTCGTTGGCCGCAAGAATTGAAATCCAAGATCGCTACCTACGAGAGGGTGCCGGCACGCTTGATCAGATCAGCGCAAATGAGGGTTTCCTATTCCTTCTATTCTATTTCTGTCTGTTCTCAACAAAGCTGACGCCCGGTTTTTTTGCCGTCGACAATGTCGACGCATCCTTGAACCCGAAGTTGTGCGCACATCTTGTCATTGAGCTAGCCAAGCTTGCCGAGGAAAACGACAAGCAGGCCATCCTTACTACCCATAACCCGGCGATGCTGGACGGTCTTGATCTAAGCGATGACGAGCAGCGCCTTTTCGTGATCTCGCGTGGCGACGAAGGCGAGACCAAGATTCGTCGCATCAAGCAAAAGGATGGCAATGCTGCGGACGTGAAGCTCTCAACCGCCTTCATCAACGGATATCTGGGCGGCCTGCCGAAGAACTTCTGATCATGGACGAGAACGAAGTCAGCTTTGCGCTGGTCACCGAAGGCATTACCGATCAGGTCGCCTTGGAGGCGATTCTCAAAGGGCACTACAAGCGCTTCGATGGGGACATCGAGGTTGTGGTGAACGCCATCCAGCCAATCCGCGATGCCACTGATGCTTCAAGGCAGGGCGATTTTGGCAGCTGGGAGAAGGTGTTCGAGGCATGCGCCAGGCCCGAGGTTTCGGACACTGCCTTGGCGTTCAACCAGTACCTGATTGTGCAGATCGACACCGACATGGGCGACCATGCGAACTTTGGGTTGCCACTCGCGCCCGGCGGAGTGGACGTTGACGAGACCGTTCTCGTCACACAGGCTCGGGCGATCATCGCCACCAAGTTCGGCGACAAGTGGCCTCACATTGAAAACCGGGTGTTCACCGCCGTCTCGGTGCATTCGCTGGAATGCTGGTTGATGGCGCTGCATGCACCAGCAGCAACCAGATCAACGAAACGCTGTGAAGAGCGCCTGCGGCAGGAATTGGTCAGGCAGAACAGGGCCTATGACAAGAACCACGCCTGCTACACGGCTATTTCGAAAGATTTTCGAAAGACCAAGCGTTTGGATGACGCGAGGTCGCGCAGCGTGAGCCTTGATAGGTTTGTGGAGAGCCTTCCCCCGGTGGTCGTGCAGTAAGGCCAGGCTGCCGAACGTTACAGCACCGCCTGGGTCGGCCAAGGGCCGACGCTACCGGATGACAGTCGCCCGCCGGCGGTTGGCCGGCCCTCGCGATGCTTACAGCGCGTCAAGGTCACCCAGCGCGCGGATCAACCGGCGCGCGCGCTTGTCGGGGCGATGCTCCGGCGGCAGGTAGCCGTTCTTCATGGCCGCGCGCTGGGCACGCTGCTCCGCCCTTCGCGCGCGCGAGGCTTCGCTTTCTTCATACAACTGCTGCGCCACCGGCGCCGGGCCGCGCAGGTCGCTGAGGCCGCGAACCTGCACGTCATACACCTCATCGCCACGGCTGATCTGAAGCTGCTCGCCCACGCGCACCGCACGCGAGGATTTCGGGCGCTGCCCGGCCACGTCTACCTTGCCCGTTTCCACGGCCTGCTTGGCCAGGCTGCGGGTCTTGAAGAAGCGTGCGGCCCAGAGCCACACGTCCAGCCGCACGGAGGCGGCCACCAACGGTTGTGCTTCGGTCATGCGGTTGGCTCAGCTCCCCGGCTCGGCCGGTCGTCGATTCAAGGGTTGCGGCGCCGACGGGTTGCCACGGCACCCGGTGCCACCGATCAGTACGGGTACTCCCGCATCCAGATCGCGGCGCTGGCTGCCGACCTGGCATTCGGGTCGGTCCATCGGCCGTACCTGCGCATCGCGCAGGCGGTCGTCCGTAGACGAACATGCGGGCAGCGCGGCGGCAATCAAGAGCGCCAGCACGGCGGGGATGAACCGGTCAGCCGGGCGGGTCCGGCGCCGACCCGTGCCGGGTACATCTATCACGGCGATCGTGCAGTGAGACGCGGAGGTGCGCATCGCGATATCCCGTTGATGGGCGTGGTGCTAGTGTGCCGCTGTCCCGCCTTGATCTCCAGAGCCCATGGCCAAAGCGCCGCTTGACCTGACCACCGGCCCGATCGGGCGCAACCTGTTCCTGTTCGCCCTGCCGATCCTGGCGGGCAACATCGCCCAGTCGCTCAACGGCTCGGTGAATGCGGTGTGGGTGGGCCGCTTCCTGGGCGAGGCGGCGCTGACGGCTACCGCCAACGCCAACAACATCATGTTCTTCCTGATCGGTTCGGTGTTCGGCATCGGCATGGCCGCCACCATCCTGATCGGCCAGGCGATGGGCGCCAAGGACATCCCGCAGGCGCGGCGGGTGATGGGCACCAGTGCCACCTTCTTCATCGGGCTGTCGGTGGTGATCGCCATCGCCGGCTGGTGGCTGTCGCATCCGCTGCTGGCGGCGATGGGCACGCCGGCCGCGTCACTGCCGCTGGCCGAGGCCTACCTGCGCATCATCTTCCTGGCCATGCCCACGCTGTACGCGTTCGCTTTCCTCAGTTCGGCACTGCGCGGCGTCGGCGATTCGCGCACGCCGTTCCGCTTCCTGCTGCTGTCGGTGGTGCTGGACATCGGCTTCAATCCGCTGCTGATTTTCGGCATCGGGCCGTTCCCCAAGCTGGGCATCGCGGGCGCGGCGTGGGCCACGCTCATCGCGCAGACGCTGTCGCTGATCGGCCTGCTCTGGTACATGCGCAACAAGCGCCATGTGTTGTGGCTGGGGCGCAAGGACATGCGGCTGTTCAAGATAGACACGGAAATCCTGCGCGCACTGGTGGTCAAGGGCGTGCCGATGGGCCTGCAGATGGTGCTGATTTCGCTGTCGATGATCATGATGATGACCATGGTCAACAGCTACGGCACCGATACCGCGGCAGCGTATGGTGCGTCGCTGCAGTTGTGGACCTACGTGCAGATGCCGGCGATGGCGATCGGTGCGGCGTGTTCGTCGATGGCAGCGCAGAACGTGGGCGCGGGCAACTGGTCGCGGGTGCGGGGCACCGCGCGCAGCGGCGTGCTGTACAACTTCCTGCTGACCGGCGTGTTGATCCTGCCGCTGATCCTGCTGGACCGTTACTCGCTGGCACTGTTCCTGCCCAGCGGCAGCGAAGCGCTGGACGTGGCGCGCCACCTCAACCACATCGCGGTGTGGTCGTTCCTGTTCTTTGGCGTGAACTTCGTGATCTCCGGCGTGGTGCGCTCCACCGGTGCGGTGATTCCGCCGCTGCTGATCCTGGCCGCCTCGTTGTGGGGAATCCGGGTGCCGTTCGCCGAGCTGCTGCAGGATCGCTGGGGCGCCGATGCGGTGTGGTGGAGCTTCCCGGTCAGCTCGTTCTGCGCGATGCTGATGTCGCTGGCGTATTACCGCTGGGGCGGCTGGCGCAAGGCGCGCATGTTGCCCGCCCATCGTCAGGAAGTAGCGGCGCCCGCGGAAATTCCCGCATCGCCGCCGTCGCCGGTCGCCGATCCTGCGCCGCCGATTGCCGGGGTCGAACGCGGGTAGAAGGCGTAGACACGCATGGCGTGTCCCTACGCGAGCATGGAAGCCCAACGCACCCATTCGTGGCGACACGCCATGCGTGTCCCACGCAGCCCGAAACGCAAACGGCCACCCGAAGGTGGCCGTCTGGTTGGGTAGGTACCGACCGTTGGTCGGTACCCCACGCCGGAATTACTGGGCAGCCTTGGCAGCCAGGCGCGCGGCCTTGGCCTGCGCAGCAGCAGCCAGATCTTCCTTGATGCGGGCAGCCTTGCCTTCCAGGCCACGCAGGTAGTACAGCTTGCCGGCGCGGACCTTACCACGACGCTTCACTTCGACCGAGTCGATGATGGCGCTGTGGGTCTGGAAGACGCGCTCGACGCCGTAGCCGTGCGAGATCTTGCGGACGGTGAACGCGGAGTTCAGGCCGGCGTTCTTGGTGCCGATCACGACGCCTTCGTACGCCTGGACGCGCTCGCGGTTGCCTTCCTTCACCTTCACGTTCACGACAATGGTGTCGCCCTGGCTGAACTTCGGCAGCTCGCGGGTGATCTGGGCGGATTCGAAGTCCGAGAGGATGGTTTTGTTCAACTTGCTCATGGGTGCACCGATTGTGTTCGTTCGGGTGGGCGTGTCGTTTCGACAACGTAGGCTCATGCAGTCACCGGACTGTGCTGCACGTTTTTTGTAGGGTTTCCACCGTCAGGCGTCAAAGGCCTGATGGGAATCCGCAATTCTAACCATTCTTCGGGGCAGTTACCACCCCAGCGGGCGTTACGGCAGTTCGGCCCTTGCCTGGTCCAGCAGGATCCGGTCGGCCTTGGACAGGCTGGCCTCGTCAAGCAGGTCCGGGCGCCGCAGCCAGGTCCGCAGCAGCGACTGCTGGCGGCGCCAGCGGGCGATGGCCGCGTGGTTGCCCGAGCGCAGCACGTCCGGGACATCGCCCCATTCATGTTGCGCCGGCTGGCTGAAATGCGGGCAGTCCAGCAGCCCCTGCGGGCCTTCGAAACTGTCCTGGGCGGCAGACTCGGCGTCGTTCAGGGCGCCTTCCTGCAGCCGGGTAACGGCATCCACGATCACCGCCGCGCCCAGCTCACCGCCGGACAGGACGTAATCGCCAATCGAGATTTCCTCGGTGACCTCGGCCGCCAGGAAGCGCTCGTCCACGCCCTCATAGCGCCCGCACAGCAGGATCATGCGCGGCAATGCCGCCAGTTCCCGGACCTTTGCCTGGGTCAGCGGCTTGCCCTGCGGGCTCAGATAAATGACCGGGGCCGGCGCCGGGTCGGCCGCCTTGGCCGCGGCCAGGCAGGCGCGCAGCGGCTCGATCAGCATCACCATGCCCGGGCCACCGCCGAACGGACGGTCGTCCACCCGGCGATAGTTGCCCTCGGCGTAGTCACGCGGATTCCAGCCATGCAGGTCCAGCAGGCCGCGTTCGGCCGCACGGCCGACCACGCCCAGCGCGGCCGACTGCGCCATGAACTCCGGGAACAAGGTGATGACGTCAATGCGCACCGGTCAGAACTCCGGGTCCCAATCAACGATGACCAGGTTGGCCTCGAAATCCACCGATTTCACGAAGTCCGGCTGCACGAACGGAATCATCCGCTCACGGTCGCCCTGCACCACCACCACGTCGTTGGAGCCGGTCGAGAACAGGTGCGATACCCGCCCCAGTTCGACGCCATCCACGGTACGCACCTGCAGACCTTCCAGGTCGACCCAGTAATACTCGTCGGCCTTCGGCGGCGGCAGTGCGCTGCGTGCTACATAGACTTCGGTTCCGTACATCGACTCGACCACATCGCGGTCGGTGATATCGGGAAACACCGCAACAAGGTGCTTGCCGGACTGACGTCCGCGCGCGCCCTTGAGGGTGCTCTCCTGGCCGGCGGGCGAGCGCAGGATCCAGGGCTGATAGTTGAAGATGGCGGTACGCGGCTCGGTCCAGGACTCGAGCTTTATCTCGCCTCGCACACCAAAAGCGCCGACAATCCTGCCCAGCAGGATGCGGCGCTCGGTATCTTTCATCTGTATATGCCGACGGGCCGCGCCAGGCGCGGCCCTTCAGGATCAGGCCGCAGCGGCCTGGGCCTTGGTCGCTTCCTTGTACAGGTTGCGAACCTTGTCGGTCAGCTGGGCGCCGTTGGCAACCCATGCGTCGACCTTCGGGATATCCAGCACGATGCGGGCTTCGGCGCCCTGGGCAACCGGGTTGTAGTAACCCACGCGCTCGATGTTGCGGCCGTCACGCGCGCTGCGCGAGTCGGTCACGATGATGTGGTAGAACGGACGCTTCTTGGCGCCGCCGCGGGTCAGTCGGATCTTGACCATGGTGTTGCTTCCTCTATTGCCCAGTCGCCAGGATGGCGCGGTAAGCCGGCGATTATAGCGGCCGGCCCGGGGCATTCCAAGCCCAGCGGGGCATTTGAAGCTGAACGGGGCCCCGGCCGCCGCGTTGCGGCGTCGCACGACCAACGGTCGTGCGCTACCGACGACCGACCGTTGCGGGTGGTCATCGGCGGGTGGCGTCACCGGGGACCGCCTGCTATCTCCCCGCGGTAGGGCACGACCGTTGGTCGTGCCGCCTCACGCCAACGGCTCCCATGGCTGCCCGGCAATGCTCGCGATGGCCTCGTGTACCAACGCCTCCGACCCAGTGAATCGGTGGCCATCGATACTGGCTATCGGCCACACCCCCGCCGCATTGCAGGCGATGGCCGCGTCGAAGCCGGCCAGGTCGTCCAACCGCACCCGCGCCAGCTGCGGTTCCCCGCCCCACCCGGCCTGCAGCAGGCGCTCCTGCGTTCCGCGCAATGCCGGGGCCTGCGGCCACACCAGGTCTCCACCACGCCCGAACGCGATGTTCCAGGTGGTGCCTTCGCTGATCGCACCCTGCGCATCCACGAATACTGCATCGTCGTACCCGGCCTGCAGCGCCTGCCGACGATGCTCGAACAACGGGAACGTGCCTACATGCTTGAGGTGAGGCAGCTCGCGCTGGTACACCACGCTGCGCACGCGGCGTGCCGTTGCCGGCAGCGTCACCGGCGCCGACACTGCCACCAGCACATCCACCGGCACGACCTGCAGCGGTTTGCGGAAATCGAACGCGCGCGAAAACACCGTTACCCGCAGCGAGGCGTCGACCACGTCTTCCGCCTGCAGCGCCGCCTGCATCCAGGCCTGCACCCGGGTGCCATCCAGCGTGCTGCCAAACAGTTCCTCGGTGCCCTGGCGCAGTCGCCGCAGATGCAGATCAAGCCCCTGCACCGCACCGCCGCGCACCTGCAGCGAGGTGAAGTGACCGTAGTTGACCAGCGCACCGGCCAGATCGTCGGCGCTGGCGCGGTGGCCGTTGCAGTACACGCTCATCCCAGCAAGCCGCGCGCGTCGGCCCACAGCGCCTGCAGCACTTCGGCCGCCGGCTTGTCGGGCGCCATCCAGGCCGATTGCCCGGCCCACGCCTGCATCGCGTCGATGCGGTGTTCGCGGTTGGCCTGGGCGCGCATCGGCGCGGTCAGGCCGCGCTGCACCGGGTACGGGCGCGGCGGCGGCGCGGACGGGTCGGCGGCTGCCCGCACATAAGGCGTCGCCAGGCCACGGCCGAGCCGGCCGCTGAAGGCACGGGTCGGCCAGGTGTCTTCCGGTTCGGCGGCCGCCAGCGCCTGCGACCAGGCCGGGTCGATCGCGCACTCGGGCGTGCGCAGGAACGCGGTGCCGATCTGCACCGCGCTGGCACCCAGCACCAGCGCGGCGGCGATGCCGCGACCGTCGGCGATGCCGCCTGCGGCAATCACCGGCACCTGCAGGCGGTCGGCCAGGCGCGGCACCAAGGCGAACAGGCCCACCAGCTGGCGCTCGGCAGCCGCCGCATCAAACGCGCCGCGATGGCCACCGGCCTCGAAGCCCTGCGCCACGACCGCATCGGCACCCGCAGCCTCGGCGGCCAGCGCTTCGGCCAAGGTGGTGGCGCAGGCGAACCAGGCGATGCCGGCGTCTTTCAGGCGCTGCACCTGGGCGGCACTGAAGACGCCCATGATGGTGGAGGCGACCGCAGGCTTCGCGGCAATCAGTGCATCGAACTGCGCATCGAATTCGGCGGGGCCGGCGTCGGCGGCATCTGCCGGCACTTCCGGTCCCCACTGCGCGAGAAATGCCCGGGTGGCGGCTTCGGCGTCAGCATCGCGCGCGGGCGCAGCATCCGGGATCCACACATTGACCTGCGCCGGGCCTGTTGACTGGGCGCGGAAGGCGTCCATCCACGCCACGATGTCCTGCGGCTGCGAGAGGACCGCGCCCATCGCGCCCATGCTGCCCGCGTTGGCCAATACCGCAGACAGCGGGACCGGACAGGCGCCGGCCATGGGGGCGAGCAGAATGGGAGACTGCAACGAGAAACGCCGACAGAAACTGTCGGCGCGTTCGAGGATTCGCGGGTCGGTCATGCGGGGCGCACCTTGGGGTCGACCTTTACAGTCTACGCCGGGCGTCCCGCTGACCGGCGCTTGATCAGCGGAACGGCATGCCGCCGCGGCCGCCCATGGCACCCATCATGCCCTTCATGCTGCGCATCATGCCCTTCATGCCGCCGCCGGCCATCTTGCTCATCATCTTTTCCATCTGCTGATACTGCTTCATCAGCTTGTTGACGTCGGCCGGAGTCAGGCCGGAACCACGCGCGATGCGGGCACGGCGCGAGCCGTTGAGCAGGCCCGGGTTGCGGCGTTCCTTCTTGGTCATCGAATTGATGATGGCGATCATGCGCGGCACTTCCTTGCCCTGGCTGACCTGCTGCTTGAGGTGCTCGGGGATCTGGCCCAGGCCCGGCAGCTTGTCCATCAGGCCGCCGATGCCGCCCATGTTCTGCATCTGCTCGAGCTGGTCGCGCATGTCGTTCAGGTCGAACTTCTTGCCCTTGGCGACCTTCTCGGCCAGCTTCTGCGCCTTGTCCTTGTCGACCTGCTGCTCGACCTGCTCCACCAGCGACAGCACGTCGCCCATGTCCAGGATGCGGCTGGCGATACGGTCCGGGTGGAACACATCCAGGCCGTCGGGCTTTTCGCTGACGCCGACGAACTTGATCGGCTTGCCGGTGATGTAGCGCACGCTCAGCGCGGCACCGCCACGGGCGTCACCGTCGGTCTTGGTCAGCACCACGCCGGTCAGCGGCAGCGCTTCGCCGAAGGCCTTGGCGGTATTGGCCGCGTCCTGGCCGGTCATGGCATCGACCACGAACAGGGTTTCAGCCGGGTTCACCGCCGCGTGCAGGGCCTTGATCTCGGCCATCATCGCTTCGTCGATGGCCAGGCGGCCGGCGGTATCGACCAGCAGCACGTCCACGAACGACTTGCGCGCATCATCGATGGCCGCGCGCACGATGGCTTCCGGCTTCTGGTCGGCGCTGGACGGGAAGAACAGCACGCCCACCTGGTCGGCCAAGGTCTTGAGCTGCTCGATCGCGGCCGGACGATAGACGTCGGCCGACACCACCATCACCTTCTTCTTGCGCTTCTCCTTCAGGTGCTTGGCCAGCTTGCCCACCGTGGTGGTCTTGCCCGCACCCTGCAGGCCGGCCATCAGGATGATGGCCGGGGCCGGCACATTGAGGTTCAGGTCGGAGGCGGCCGAGCCCATCACGGCGGTCAGCTCGTCGCGCACGACCTTGATCAGCGCCTGGCCCGGGGTCAGCGACTTGAGCACTTCCTGGCCGACCGCGCGCACCTTGATGCGCTCGACCAGGGCCTGCACGACCGGCAGGGCGACGTCGGCTTCCAGCAGCGCGATGCGGACTTCGCGGGTGGCCTCGCGGATGTTTTCCTCGGTGAGGCGACCGCGGCCACGCAGCCGCTCGATGGTGCCGGAGAGGCGCTGGGTCAGGGACTCGAACATGGAGGCAACCTGTTCAGAACGAAAGACAAAGAGACGCACAGTATAGCGGGTCCGCTGCACTCCCCCGACGGCCCGGGGGTATGCGAAACTGACACGATGACAATCGTTCTCATCGCGACCCTGCTGTACCTGGCTGCCACCGCCCTGCTGGTGCGCGCGGTGGTGCGCGATGACGCCAACCGCTCGCCCACCTGGCTGTGGCCGGCGGTGCCGGCGATGGTCCTGCACGGCAGCTACCACGCACTGGTGGCCCTGCACACCAGCGGCGGGCCGGACATGCACTTCTTCGCGGCGCTGTCCCTGGTCGGGCTGGGCATGGCCTGGCTGACCTCGCTGGTGGCCGCGCGCGGGCGCATGGCCGCGCTTGGCGTGCTGGTGTTCCCGATGGCTGCGGCGGTGTTGTGCGTCTATCACGGCTATGGGCATGCGCCCAGCCGCCCGCTGGGCTGGCAGCTGGCCACCCACGCCTGGATGGCGCTGCTGGCCTACGCCACCCTGAGCGTGGCCGCGCTGCTGGCGATCATGCTGTGGCTGCAGGAACGCGCCCTGCGCCGCCGCGATTTCCGCCCGTGGCTGCGCGCCCTGCCGCCGCTGGCGGACCTGGAAGCCCTGCTGTTCCGCGTGATCGCGGTGGGCTTCGCGCTGCTCACGCTGACCCTGCTCACCGGCGTGCTGTTCGTTGACGACCTGCTCGCGCAGAAGCTGGTGCACAAGACCGTGCTCAGCGTGCTGTCGTGGATCGTCTTCGGCACCCTGCTGATCGGGCGCCGCCGCTATGGCTGGCGCGGCGCCAAGGCGGTGCACTGGACCCTCACCGCCATGGCGCTGCTGCTGCTGGCATTCTTCGGCAGCCAGTTCGTCATCGAACTGGTGTTCGGGCGCGCGCGCTGATCAACCGCCGCGGCGCGCCCGCTGCATCGCTTACAGCCCGTAACGCGCGATCACATCAAGGTGCCGCTGTTCGTCCTGGCCGCAGGCTTCGGCCAGGCGCAGCCAGCACATCCGATGCGGCCAGCCGGCGGTGGCCTCAAGCAGGAACCGGTGCAGCGCCAGCGGAGGCGCCTCCTGTGGCTGAGCTATGGTGAACAGCACCCCCGGCAGCGGCGCGCCGTCGGCCTGGGTGTCGGCAAGCTGGTAGTCGTCCGCACTGTGGGTCCACAGCTTCCAGCCGCGGTCCTTGACCGCGTCGGAGAACGCCGCCCAGGCCTCCTCGCCCGGATGCACGCCATCCACCAGCCAGCTCGCCGCATGTCCCCCGCTTTCCAGCAGATGGACTTCGGCATAGGTAGGCATGAAGCGACGGCGTTCTTCTTCATCTTCCGGTGCCGGATGCACCAGTTCGGCGTCGAACACCACCCAGTCGTCCACACGCTGGCGCCGGTTGGCTGGCGCGTTCTCGACGATGCGCGCGGTGACCGGGCCGGTCCGGCGCGCGTAGTACTCGATCGGGTCGCCACCGTCCATGCAGCGGATGATCACCCAGCCGAAGTTCTCATCGACGGGGCCTTCGGTGCTTTCCAGTTCCATGCCGACCGCGGCGGCCGATGTACGCACGGCTGCCCAGTCACGAGCCGCGCTGGCTGCCGTCATATGGTCCCAGTGTGCGCTGCGCGGTTCCTCCAGGACCTCGGTGAGGTGGCGGTACTGCGCGGCGGCGTCCGGGAAGCGCTGCATCGCCATCAGGGCCATCGCCAGCAGATTGCGCGCGCCGTGCGAACCGGGCGACAGCGCCAGCAGCGCCGAGCAGGCCTGCTCAAGCGCGGCCCAGTCGGACTGCTTCTGCGCGATCTGTGCCTGGCACCACAGCGCGAACACCGGCACCTGCGCCTGGTAGTGCTGCACCAGCCGTTCCAGCTCGCCCAGGTCGCCACGCTGCACCAGCAGCCGCATCAACGAATACGCCGGGGAGGCATCTTCGTGCGGGTGGCGCTGCACGAACGCCCACAGCAGGGCCAGCGCCTCCTCCTCGGCACCGCAGACCGCAAGCGCCGAGGCGGCCACGTCCAGCAGGGCCGCATCATCGGGCCTCGCCGCCACGGCCTGCAGCAACCACTGCGCTTCGCGCTCGGGGTCGCGCCCTTCGTTCTGCGCCCCCTCCCCGACCAGCCAGTCCAACAGGGCCTCGGCGGGCACGGGCAGGGCGGCCGCAGCGGGGGCGGCCTCGATGCGCGCGGCCATCGCCGCCACGGCATCGCGGGCGCCCAGGTCCTGGCGCAGGCCATCCAGGTGTTGGCGGGCCAGCGCCAAGTGGCGTTGCGCGGTCCACACCGCGCCACGCTGCAGGGCCATGTCCACGCACAACCCGGCAATCTCGATCACGAAACGGTGCGCGCCCACCTGGGCGTAATGCGCCAGGGTGGCGCTCATCCGGCGCCCCAGGTCCCAGCCGTTGCGTTCGGGCGCGCTGCGCACCAGCAGCGCCACCGTGTGCGCCCACATGCGCCGGTAATTCGGCGACACCTGGTTCCACGGCACCAGGGCCTCCAGCGCTTCTTCATCGCGCCCCAGCTGCGCCAGCGCCCAGGCACGCGACAGCCGACGTGGCACGGTGCAGTTGGCCGGCTCATAGTCGCCCTCGGCCTCCACCTCGGCCTGGCGCGCATCGATCAAGGCCAGGGCCTCGGCGGCACGGCCGCTGGCCAGCAGGATCTTGATGCGCATTTCGGGGAAGCTGTCGTAGACCTTGCCGCCATGCGCCAGCACGGTACCGGCCTGTACGTCCAGGTAGTCCAGTGCGCCCTGGGGTTTTCCATCATCCAGCAGCGCGTCGGCCTTCTCGCAACTCAGGCACTGGAAGCAGGCCCAGCTCGGGTCGATCCGCCCCAGGGTTTCCTCGCACACCTCGATGCGTTCGGGCACCCAGCCCGGGCCATCGATGTTGCCGTAACACGCGGCCAGGTCCTGGGTCACGCACACCGACTGTGGGCACTCCACCGTGTCGGCGCGGTGCGCGCGTTCGAACAACGCCACCGCATCACCCAGCGCCGACTCGCCCTCCAGCCGGTTGCCGACCCGGTTGCGCATCTCCCAGTGGCCCACGAACACGTCCAGCCATGGATTTCCAAGCGTCTTGCCGAGCGCACGCGCTTCGGGCAACAGCGCATCCACGCGATCAATGCGCAGCTCGCAGACCTCGTCGGTCAGCCGGGTGAGCAGCTGCGCGCTCTGCGCCTGCCCTGCCTCACCCAGATCGTCCTGCAGTTTTTCCACCCAGTTCCAGATATCCATGCGGTCGTGCCGTCCTGTAATGCGTAAAGAAAATCGAAATGTCAGCGCGGCTGCAGCATCTGCTGCAGGGCCTCGGCGATGTCGCCGAACGCGCGGTTGAGATCACTGCTGGCCGCGCCGCCGTCCTGCGCACGTCCCTGGGCGCTGACGATCACCTTCAGCGAGCGCAGCAGCCGCGCGGCGGCCTCGGCCTGGGGATTGCCGGCGCGCATGGCCGCCAGCAGCGCCTGCACGGCCGGGTTGTCCAGGTTGAGATACAGGCGCGAGGGTGCACGTGCGACGATGCGGGCAGTGAACTGCCGCGCCAGGCGCAGCGCGGCCATTGAAACGCGCTTGTCGTTCTCGTCGTCTTCGAGGCGGCGCTTCAGCTCGGCCTCGCGATCGGGCACCACCACCACCGGCAGTTCAGCCGGGCTGAAGTGCGCCGGCAGCAGCTGCTCGCCATCGCCCAGGTGGGTCTGCAGCCACGCCAGTTCGGCCTCGGGCAGCGTGTCGGTCTGGAACAGCGCGCGATTGCCCTGCTCGGTGCCCAGCTCCACCAGGCGCATGCCCTTGGCCTGGGTCCAGCGCCGCAGGAACGGCACCACGGCATAGCGGTTGCCATGCGCCACCGGCACGCCCATCGCGCGGAACAGCATTTCCTCGAAGCCGCCACCACTGTCCAGGATCACGTGGACCGCGCCACGCGACGGCAGTTCGCTGGCGCGGATGTCGCCCTGCGAGCTGGGCACGCGCACGTGCTCGAGCAGCAGCTGGAACAGCCGGTCATCGCAGAGCGAGGCGCCCAGCAGCGCCTCGTTGTGCCGGGCCAGGATGCGCCGCCAGGCTTCGGGCTGCTGCCGGGCGATCTCGACCAGTCCATCGATGAGCGCCTCGCCCAGCGCATGCTGCACCGCGCTGTAGATGTCGTCGCGCTGCAGGTCCTCGCGGCTGGCGGTGGGGGTCAGCCGGCTGGATTCGATCACCCCGCCAATGAACCCGGCCCACGGCGGCAGCAGGTCGCGCGCGTCGTCGTCGAGCAGCATCCCGCGCACGAATACCGACAGGTTGCGGTTGTCGCTGGTGCCGTAGGTCGCGCCATCCTGCACCCACAACAGCCCCACCGCGTCGCTTCCGCCTTCGGCGCGCAGCGGCATGCAGGCAATCGGCTCGAAGCTGCGCTCGAAGTGCGCGGCAAATTCCAAGGCGCGGCGCTGCGCCTGCAGCGGATGCAGCGCGACGCCCGCCTGCGGGCGCCACGGCGGCGGCTCGGGATTGATCGCACGCGCGTCATGGCCGATATGGATGGGTTCGCCCAGCAGCGCGCAGTAGCGGCCCAGGATGTCGCGCAGGGTCTGCTCCTGGGCCAGGTGCGTGTAGCTGCCATGCAGTTCCAGCACCACCTCGGTACCCACCGCACGCGGAGGCATCGGCGATACCGTGTACTGCTCGGCATTGCTGGACACATAGCAATGGCCCAACCCGGGTTGTTGGTAGGACGTGGTGCGCACGGTGACACGGCGCGCCAGCACGAACGCGGACAGGAAGCCCAGCCCGAACATGCCGATCAGCCCCTCGTCATCCTCGCCCGCCTGGCGCAGGCCACGGGTATAGCCCACGCCGACGGTGGCCAGATAGTCGTGGATTTCCTGCTGGGTCAGGCCCGCGCCGGTATCGACGATGCGCACGATGCCGTTCACCGGATCGCCATGCACCTCGATCCGCCCGGCCTCCTGCCAGTCCGCCTGTTCCAGCCGACGTCGCACCAGCGAATCATGCGCGTTCTGCACCAGTTCCCGCAGCGCCACCACCGGGGTGGAATACAGGTGTTTGCCAAGGACCGTCATCAATCCGTTGAGGTCGACACCAGCGCGACGGATCTCGCTGGCGCCCTGCGTGTCCAGGGGAGTCGCTTGCATGTAATCGTTTTCTCTGGCGGGAACGGAAAACTAGCACAGCCCGGCCACGGTTTGCCTGCGCGGCCGCATGCGCCGGAAATGCCCGATTCAGATCGCGTCGATCGCTTCGGACAACCGCTCCACGGCGATGACTTCCATGCCCTTGACGCTGCCGGTCTTGGGCGCATTGGCCTTGGGCACGATCGCGCGCTTGAAGCCGTGCGTGGCCGCTTCGCGCAGGCGGTCTTCGCCGTTGGGTACCGGGCGGATCTCGCCGGACAAACCGACTTCGCCAAAGGCAATTGTCTTTTCCGCCAGCGGCCGGTCCTGCAGCGAGGACAACACGGCCAGCAGTACCGGCAGGTCCACGGCGGTTTCCTGCACGCGGATGCCGCCCACCACGTTCACGAACACGTCCTGGTCGCCCACCAGCACCCCGCCGTGACGGTGCAGCACCGCCAGCAGCATCGCCAGGCGGTTCTGTTCCAAGCCCACCGCCACGCGGCGTGGATTCGACAGCGGTGATGCATCCACCAGCGCCTGCACCTCCACCAGCAGCGGCCGGGTGCCCTCGCGGGTGACCATCACGCAGCTGCCCGGCTGCCGAGTGCTGCCGCCGGACAGGAAAATCGCCGACGGATTGGACACTTCCTTCAGCCCCTTCTCGCCCATCGCGAACACGCCCAGCTCGTTCACCGCACCGAAGCGGTTCTTGAACGCACGCAGCAGGCGGAAGCGGCTGCCGCTCTCGCCTTCGAAATACAGCACCGCGTCCACCATGTGCTCGAGCACGCGCGGGCCGGCAATGCCGCCTTCCTTGGTGACGTGCCCTACCAGGAATACGGCCGTACCGGTTTCCTTGGCAAAGCGCACCAGCCGCGCCGCGCTCTCGCGCACCTGGCTGACCGAGCCCGGGGCGGCGGTGAGCGATTCGGTCCACAGCGTCTGCACCGAATCGGCCACGATCAGCTTCGGCCGCGCCGCGCTGGCGTGCTGCAGGATCGCTTCGACCTGGGTTTCGGCCAGCGCGTTGACGTTGTCCAGCGGCAGGTCCAGCCGCACCGCGCGGCCGGCCACCTGCGACAGCGATTCCTCGCCGGTGATGTACAGCACCGGCAGCGTGGCGGCCATCTTCGCAACTGCCTGCAGCAGCAGGGTCGATTTGCCGATGCCCGGGTCACCGCCCACCAGCACCACCGCGCCTTCGACCAGGCCGCCGCCGAGCACGCGATCGAATTCGCCGATGCCGGTGCTTACCCGCAGGTGCTCGGTCTGCTGCACGTCCTTGAGCGCCATGATCTTCGGCGCATCGACCTTGCCGGCCCAGCCCGAGCGGCGCGCGGCCGGCGACTTGGTGGCCGCGGCGCTTTCCAGCGTGATCTCGCTCAGCACGTTCCAGGCGCCGCACTCGGTGCACTGCCCCTGCCACTTGCTGTATTCCGCGCCGCATTCGCTGCACACGTAGGCGGTAAGCCGCTTGGCCATGTCAAATCCAATTCATCGTCTGTCGGGCAGGATAGCCGAGCCACGTCGCAGCAACCGAGACGCGCGCCCAACCGCCGGCTGAACGCCCCCGCTCAACCTTGCCCCGCCCCGGCCGATACCGTGGCGGGCGCCCGCGCCTTTCCCTTCCCCATGTACATCCAGGCTTTTCCATGACCGGCACCTACAGCCAGAGTCTCGTCGTTTTCTCGCTGCTGGTTGCCATCCTCGCCTCGTATACCGCGCTGGACATGGCCGGCCGGCTGGCCAGTACCGAAGGCCGCGTTGCCCGCTGGTGGCTGGCCGGTGGCGCCGCCGCCATGGGCCTGGGCATCTGGTCCATGCACTTCGTGGCCATGCTCGCCTTCCACCTGCCGATCCCGGTCGGTTACGACCTGGCCATCACCCTGTACTCGCTGGCCGCGTCCGTTGGCGCATCCGCCTACGCGCTGTGGCTGGTCTCGCGCCCGGAACTGCCGTGGCCGCGCCTGATCGCCGGCGCGGTGCTGATGGGCCTGGGCATTGCCTGCATGCACTACCTGGGCATGGCCGCGATGCGCATGGAGCCGGGCATCGAGTACGACCCACTGTGGTTCGCCGCCTCGCTGCTGATCGCCATCGTCGCCGCCGGCGCCGCCCTGTGGATTGCCTTCCGGCTGCGCACCCAACAGCGCCGTACCGGGCTCCTGCGCGGGGCGGCCTCGCTGGTGATGGGCCTGGCCATCGTGGGCATGCATTACACCGGCATGGCCGCCGCCAACTTTCCGGAAGGCAGCATCTGCGGCGCGGTGTACGCCAACGGGCTGGATACCAAGTGGCTGGCAGTGCTGGTCATCGTCACCACCCTGGCCACGCTGGGCATCGCGCTGATCGCCTCGCTGTTCGACCGCCAGATGCGCACCCGCACCGGCCTGCTCGCCGATTCGCTGGCCCAGGCCAACGAAAAGCTGCTGCAGGCCGCGCTGCACGACCCGCTCACCCAGCTGCCCAACCGCATGCTGCTGCAGGACCGCATCGAGCAGACCATCGAAAAGGCCAAGCGCCGCAACTTCAGCTTCGCGGTGATGTTCTGCGACCTGGACGGCTTCAAGGCCATCAACGATGCCTACGGCCATCAGCTGGGCGACAAGCTGCTCATCGAGATGAGCAGGCGGGTCAACGGCCTGCTGCGCGCGCAGGATACCTTCGCCCGGCTGGGCGGCGATGAGTTCGTCATCGTGTTCCAGCTGGATGTGCCCGAAGACGCCGCCGTGGTGGCCGAGCGGATCATCGCCACCGTGGCCGAGCCGTTCGAGATCGACACGCTGGACCTGCAGGTTACCGCCAGCCTGGGCATCGCGATGTACCCCACCGATGCCACCACCGAGCGCGAGCTGATGGCGCATGCCGATGCGGCCATGTACCACACCAAGGACTCGGGGCGGAACGGCTATACGTTCTTCACCGAATCGATGCACGTCAGCGCCAACCGCCAGCTCAAGCTGCTGCAGGAGCTGCGCCGCGCCCTGCAGCGCGATGAGATGGTGCTGCACTACCAGCCCAAGTTCCGTGCCGATGGTGGTGGCGTGATCGGCGCCGAAGCCCTGGTGCGCTGGCAGCACCCGGGGCTGGGGCTGCTGGGGCCGGACACCTTCATTCCGATTGCCGAACGCAGCGGGTTGATCCTGCCGCTGGGCGACTGGGTGCTGGACCAGGCCTGCGCGCAGCTGCGGCAGTGGCATGACGCCGGGCACGCAACGTGGTCGATGGCGGTGAACCTCTCGCCGCTGCAGTTCTCGTCCACCACGCTGCTGGACACGGTAAAGGCGACGCTGGAGCGGCACGGCCTGGCCCCGCACCACCTGACCCTGGAAGTGACCGAGACCACGGCCATGCAGGACGTGGAAGCCAGCCTGCAGATCCTGCACGGGCTGACCGCGATGGGGGTGAAGATTTCCATTGATGATTTCGGCACGGGCTATTCGAGCCTGCTGTACCTCAAGCGCATGCCGGCGACTGAACTGAAGATCGACCGCGCGTTCGTGCGCGACCTGGAAGACAACGCCGAAGATGCGGCGATCGTGTCCTCGATCGTGGCGCTGGGGCGTTCGCTGCAGCTGCAGATCGTGGCCGAGGGCGTGGAAACCGCCGGGCAGCGCGACTACCTCAACGAACTGGGCTGCGACCTGCTGCAGGGTTACCACCTGGGCAAGCCGGTGGATGCCGAGGCGTTCCTGCGCAACGCCGCATAACCGACCGATAGATCCGACTGCTAGATCCGACTGGTAGAGCCGACTGTTAGTCGGCTGCCCTTCGCGCGGACCCGCCCTGCATTCTTCATGCATGGCGTTGCCGACTAACAGTCGGCACTACCGTCCGGGGCGGCGTTGCCGTCCGGGGCAGCGTTATCGTCCGGGCAGCGTTGCCGTCCGGGGCGGCGTTACCGTCAGGAGCCGCGTTACCGTCCGGGGCGGCGTTACCGTCCGGGGCGACGTTGCCGTCCAGCGCGGCGTTGCCGTCCGGGGCAGCGTTACCGTCCAGGGCGTGTTGTCCGGAATGCAGGTTGCAAACAAAAAGGCCGCCCTTCCGGGCGGCCTTTCTGCGTGCATCACCCCCGCAAGGGTCAATGCATCATGTGCACGTTCATGTTGTGCATGACCCACAGCGTGCCGGCGACGATGATGCCGATCACCACCACGGTGAAGGCCGCCGCGCTGACGTTCCAGCGCTGTTCCGACGAGCGGTTCAGGTGCAGGAAGAAGATCAGGTGCACGAAGATCTGCAGGATCGCCGCCACCACGATGATGACGCCCGTGGTGAAGACCGGCAGGCCACCCTTCATCACCGCCCAGAACGGAATGATGGTGAGGACGGCGGCCAGCAGGAAACCGACCAGGTACGACTTGACGCTGCCGTGGCTTTCGCCCGCGGCGCCATGGCCGTGGTCGTGTGCGTGAGTGTCATGTGCCATTACAGCGCTCCCTTCAGGTAGACGACGGAGAACACGCCGATCCAGATCAGGTCCAGGAAGTGCCAGAACAGGCTCAGGCACGCCATGCGGGTCTTGTTGGTCGGGGTCAGGCCGTTCTGCTTGATCTGGATGAACATGATCAGCAGCCACAGCAGGCCGGCGCTCACGTGCAGGCCGTGGGTGCCCACCAGCGCGAAGAACGCCGACAGGAACGCACTGTGGTCCGGACCGAAGCCTTCATGGATGAGGTGGTTGAACTCCCACACTTCCATGACCATGAAGCCGAAGCCCAGCAGCCAGGTCAGGCCCAGCCACAGGTACATCTGGCCAACCTTGTGCTTGTGCAGCGCGATCATGCCCAGGCCGAAGGTCAGCGAGGACACCAGCAGCAGCGTGGTTTCCCACGCTACGAAGGTCAGGTCGAACAGGTCCTTCGGACCCGGGCCACCGTTGGTGCCGCCGGCCAGCACGATATAGGTCGCGAACAGGCTGGCGAAGATGAGGCAGTCGCTCATCAGGTACACCCAGAAACCGAAGACGGTGTTCTCGCCGGTGTCGTGGTGTTCGTGGTCATCATGGCCATGGGCCGCCGCGTGTGCGGCGTGCCCGTGGTTCACGTTGTTGGCGATAGTGCTGCTCATGCCTGCAACTCCGATTTCACCAGACCCTGCGCCTGCAGGTGACGGCGGTGCTCATTTTCGATCCGCTCCACTTCGGCAGCCGGCACGTAGTAATCCACGTCCTTGTCGAAGGTGCGCCAGATGAAGGTGCCGATCATGCCGACCAGGCCAACGATGGCCAGCCACCAGATGTGCCAGATCATCGCGAAGCCGAAGACCAGGCTGAAGGCACCAATCACCACACCGGTACCGGTGTTGCGCGGCATGTGGATGTCGGTGTACTTGGCCGGGCGTTCCCACGCCTCACCACGCTGCTTGCGTTCCCAGAAGTCGTCCAGCTCGGTGACCTTGGGCAGCGAACCGAAGTTGTAGAACGACGGCGGCGAAGAGGTTTCCCACTCCAGCGTACGGGCATCCCACGGATCGCCGGTCAGGTCGGCGGTCTTCTTGCGGTCGCGGATGGACACGGCCACCTGGATGATCTGGCACAGGATGCCGGCGCCGATGATGAACGCACCGACCATCGCAATGACCAGCAGCGGCTGGTATTCCGGGTTCGGGTAGCTCTGCATGCGGCGGGTCATGCCCATGAAGCCCAGGATGTACAGCGGCATGAAGGCCACATAGAAGCCGATGAACCAGCACCAGAACGCGCGCTTGCCCCAGGCCTCGTTGAGGCGGAAGCCGAACATCTTCGGCCACCAGTAGGTGATACCGGCGAACATGCCGAACACCACGCCGCCGATGATGACGTTATGGAAGTGGGCGATCAGGAACAGGCTGTTGTGCAGCACGAAGTCGATGGCCGGGATCGCCAGCATCACGCCGGTCATGCCGCCGATGGTGAAGGTGACCATGAAGCCGATCGTCCACAGCACCGGGCTGGTGAACTGCACGCGGCCGCGGAACATGGTGAACAGCCAGTTGAAGATCTTCACGCCGGTGGGAATGGAGATGATCATCGTCGTGATGCCGAAGAAGGCATTGACGTTGGCACCCGAACCCATGGTGAAGAAGTGGTGCAGCCACACGATGAACGACAGCACGCCGATGGTGGCCGTGGCGTACACCATGCCCTTGTAGCCGAACAGCGCCTTGCGCGAGAACGTGGCGATCACTTCGGAGAACACGCCGAAGGCCGGCAGCACCAGGATATAGACTTCCGGGTGACCCCAGATCCAGATCAGGTTGATGTACAGCATGGCGTTGCCGCCACCGTCATTGGTGAAGAAGTGCGTGCCCAGGTAACGGTCCAGGGTCAGCAGCACCAGGGTGACGGTCAGCACCGGGAAGGCGGCGATGATCAGCACGTTGGTGACCAGCGCGGTCCAGGTGAACACCGGCATGTGCATCAGCTTCATGCCCGGGGTACGCATCTTCAGGATGGTAATGAAGAAGTTGATACCGCTCAGTGTCGTGCCTAGACCTGCTACCTGCAGGCCCCAGATGTAGTAATCCACGCCTACCCCTGGACTGAACTCCTTGCCCGACAACGGCGGGAAGGCCAGCCAGCCGGTCTGCGCGAATTCACCCACGCCCAGCGAGATCATCACCAGGCCCGCGCCCGCCACGAACAGCCAGAAGCTGAGCGAGTTGACGAACGGGAAGGCCACGTCGCGCGCGCCGATCTGCAGCGGCACCACCACGTTCATGAGGCCGGTGATCAGCGGCATCGCCACGAAGAAGATCATGATCACGCCGTGAGCGGTGAAGATCTGGTCGTAGTGGTGCGGCGGCAGGAAGCCTTCGGCGCCGTTGGCGGCGATGGCCTGCTGGGTACGCATCATGATGGCGTCGGCAAAGCCGCGCAGCAGCATGACGAAGGCGACGATGAGGTACATCGCGCCGATCTTCTTGTGGTCAACCGAGGTGAACCACTCTTTCCAGAGATAGCCCCACAGCTTGAACTTGGTGATCAGGGCCAGCACGAGCAGGCCACCGATCCCCGCGCCAACCAGCGTGGAGATGATGATCGGGTCGTGCGGGATGTCAGCGAATGTCAGTTTGCCCAACGGATTCATGCTTATTCTCCCGAGCCTGCGTGGCCGGCGTGACCGGCGGCGGCGTGCTCGTCTGCAGTGTGTTCGGCATGGTCGGCCGGCATGTCATGGGCACCGGCCGGCATCTCGTGGCCTTCGTGGCTTTCGCCCGCAGCGCCATGCGACATGCCCTTGTGATCCATGGCCTTGTGGTCCATGCCGTAGTGCTGGTTGTCACCCATGTGGCGGGCAACGACCCAGTCGAACAGACCGGTTTCGGTGGTGCCGAAGTAGGTCACCGGGTGCCAGTCGTGGTTCTTCTCGGCCACCAGCGCGCCAAAGGCGGCCTGGTCCATCGGGGTGCTCTGCGCACGCACCTTGGCCAGCCATGCCTGGTATTCGGCTTCGGTCACCGAGTTGGCGTCGAAATGCATCTTGCTGAAGCCCGCGCCGCTGTAGTGCGAGGACATGCCCGGGAAGGTGCCGGTCTCGTTGGCGATCAGATGGAGCTTGGTCTCCATGCCGGTCATCGAGTAGATCATGCTGCCCAGGTGCGGGATGAAGAAGGCATTCATCACCGAATCGGACGTGATCTTGAAGTTCAGCGGGGTGTTCACCGGGAAGGTGATTTCGTTGACCGTCGCGATGTTCTCTTCCGGGTAGATGAACAACCACTTCCAGTCCAGCGAAATGGCTTCAATCACCACCGGCTTGGTCTGCGAGTCCAGCGGACGGTACGGATCCAGCGAGTGCGACGAACGCCAGGTCAGCACGGCCAGCACCAGCACGATCATGCAGGGGATCGACCAGACAACCACTTCGATCGCGGTGGAGTGCGACCACTTCGGCTCGTAACGGGCCTTGGTGTTGGAGGCACGGTACTTCCAGGCGAAGGCGAGGGTCATGATGATGACCGGCACGACGACCAGCAGCATCAGCACGGTGGCCGTGATCAGAAGGGTCTTCTGGTCGTGGCCGACCTGGCCCTTCGGGGCCAGAATGGCCGAGCTGCAGCCCGTCATGAACACGGACAACGCGAACAGCAGGCCCGGGCGCAGCCAGCGCCCAAGGGATTTCAACGGAATCATCGGTCGATCCAATTGCGTAGGGAATGCCTTCTCAAGCGCGCCCCTCCGGCCAAAGCCGGGTGTACCGCTCCCAAGGGGCGGCACGGAGGACGTTCATGTCAGCCCCCTAATTTTATGCCGTCACGCACCATTTAAGAAAGGCATTGACAATGATCTGACGCAGGAAAGGCCCGAAAACGGCTGCGACACGTTGTCGCACTGCGCGCAGACCGCCCGGATCAGCACAGCCGGAGCGACATGTATAGACATGAATCGTTCACGGCAGCTATCGGTGCAACTGGCCCTGCCCGGCCGCCCGACCCACCCGAACCCGACCTCGCGCGCACCCGGGTGCACCCCGAACGAACACCGGACTGCCGGGTCGGGCACACGTCCGTCGGACACCGGGCCGCCACGCGCCGTAGGGTCGGTTCCCAAACGACCGCCCATGCACCACCCACACCCGGTAACGCATGAAACCCGATCAAAACCGCTCTTGATCTCCCCCGCCCCACCCGCCACTCCGCGCCCACCGGACCGATTACGACGCCCCGAAACACGCTCCCAACCAAATGATGCGCGTCGGCGAAACGATAATTTTTGTGCCCTGGCTCACACACAAACGCCGCAATTCCCGCAATTCCGTGCCACACCCGACAACCAGTAGATACAGCCTACTGAAATCGCAAACCCAACAGACACAAACGATTTCGCTTCGTCGTCGTCCGCGGGCAAGGTTCTCCCCGGAGCTCAAAACTCCGGTGAGCCAAAATTATGGATGTCCCATGTCGGGAGGGTGGCTAATACAAGACCCCTCACGGGGGAATACACCCGCCGTCTGGCTTGCACGGTTTTGACCTCCCGACGCCCTCGCCCTCACCGGCGAGGGCCATTCCCTGTTGGAGGAGCGAAGATGAAACCCAAACCCGTCCAGTGGCCCGAAGACGAAGAAGAAGTCGTCCTGCTGCTACCCCGCTGCGCACCCAGCTATTCCCCCAGCTACTTCCACAACGTGCGTGCCGTGCCCCAGATCGGCGAACAGGACCGCGATCACTTCGGCCCGCTCCCCTTGGTGACCCTGCGCGGCGCCTGGCTGCGCAAGTTCGGGTTCGAAGTAGGCGTGCACGTAAGAATTGAAGCCACTCCCGGGCAGATTCTCCTGCGCCCGCTGTGGAATGACGATCCGCCCGTGCGCGAGAATATCGAGAAGCCCGTCGTGCGCTATGTCGAAGTGGAAGATCGGTAACTGGGACTAATTGACAGCCACCAGATACTGACCTAGCGTCCCAGCTGCCGTTCCCGCGTCCAGACACCAGGAAGTCTCAATGAACGTAATGTTGATTGGCGGTTCGCTTTTGATTGGAACGATTCTGCTGAGCTCGATTCCGCAGGCGGCCACGGCCGCCGCACCGGTTGAACAGACCTCGCTCGCAGTAACGCAGATTTCAACGGACGTCGACAAGGCGTCGTTTGTCGAGCGGCTTACCACGACCTTCCAGACAATGGCCGCCTCGGAATCGACCGAGGCACGTGCCGCAGGCATCCAGTATCTGGACGCCATCAAACAGCCTGGCATTTCGGGCCTGATCGAGCAGTTCTCCTACCCGCTCGATGCAGGCGGATCGAGCGTGATTGCGAAAACCACGGATGCTCCCTGGCAGCCGGGATCGACCCGGGTAAGCCAGTGGTGCGGAAAGAGCAGTGGCTACCTCCGTGTCTACCAGGTGACAGAGAAGTACATGGAAACCAAGCGAAACGGCAGTTCACGCTCCTGGGTACCGGTGCAGAACAGCGCGACGATGGTTGCAACCTGTCCCGACAAGCTGGCCTGATCCCTGCGGGCGAGCCTAGGCAGCAACCACCCTGTTCTGGCATTCCGCCCCGCTGGCGAAATCGCACAGGTTGCGCAGGGTGATGCTGCAGATTTCCTGTAGGGCTTCAACCGTAAAGAAGCCCTGGTGCCCGGTAACCAGCACATTCGGGAAGGTCATCAGGCGCTGGAAGAGATCGTCATCGATGATCTCGCCGGACAGATCCTGGAAGAACAGCGCGCTTTCCTGCTCATACACATCAATGGCCAGGTGGCCGAGATGCCGCGACTTCAGCGCGCGCACCACCGCATCGGTGTTGACCAGCGCGCCGCGCGAGGTATTGACCAGCATCGCGCCGGGCTTCATCAACCCCAGCGATTCCTCGTTGATCAGGTGATGGGTCTGCGGCGTAAGCGGGCAATGCAGCGACACGATGTCCGAGCGGGCCAGCAGTTCCTCCAGCGCCACGTAGTGGCCCACCGCCGAGAACTCTGGCGACGGGTAAGGATCGTTGCCCAGCACGGTGCAACCCATCCCGTTGAAAATGCGCGCCGTCGCCAGCCCGATCTTGCCGGTGCCCACGATCCCGACGGTCTTGCCGTGCAGGGTGCGGCCCAGCAGCCCATCGAGCATGAAGTTGCCCTCGCGCACCCGGTTGTAGGCGCGGTGGGTCTGCCGGTTGAGGGTCATGACCAGCGCCAGCGCATGCTCGGCCACGGCCTCGGGCGAGTATGCCGGCACCCGGGCCACCAACAGCCCCAGTTCCGCGGCAGCCACCAGATCCACATTGTTGAACCCCGCGCAGCGCAGCAGGATCGCCCGCACCCCCAGCCCATGCAGGGCCCGCAGCACGGCCGCGTCCAGGCGGTCGTTGACGAACACGCAGACCGCATCGAAACCCTGGGCCAGGCCGGTGGTCGTGGCGTCCAGCGCCGCGTCGAAATAGGCCAGCTCAAATCCCTGCCCGGCGTGGTCGCGCGCATTCGCTTCATCGAGGAAACGGCGGTCGTACGGGCGGGCGCTGAACACGGCGGTTTTCATGGGATAGCCTTGGGCATGCGTGATCCCCAGTAAACCAGAACCCCGCACAGGATAGAAACTCCCATGCAACCGGTCTGGCGCAAGCGTCTGCTGACGGCCGCTACGGCCGCGCCGTCGTGCCACCACCGCCGATCTTGAGCCGCTTGACGGCAAATACCCCCCCGATCATCAGGTCGCCATTCTCCATGACCGTAGTGATGCCACCCAAGGCGTTCCAACGACGGCTGTCGTCCGGGAAAACCCAGCGCGACTTGATCTCGCCCGTCGTCCAGTCCAGGCCCACATACTGGTAGACGCCCTTGTCCTTGTGCGCGGCGTACAGCAGCCCGGTTGCGGCCGAGACCACCGGCACCATGATGTCGGTGTTGTCGACCTCATGGTTGATCCAGGCCTTCTCGAACGCGTCCTTGTCCGGGTTCCAGTTGAACTTCTGTATGCCAATCGGCGCCGGCCGGGTGATCCCGCCGGTGAACGCGTTGCCCGGACCCGCCGGAAGCGGTTTGGGATACGTACTGTTGAGGAATGCGACGCCGTATCCCAACACATTGGGTGAGGGCTCGATGGTCATCTGGCTGATATCGATGCGGATCTGGTCGGCGATACGATTGGACTGGGTGCCCGGCTTCTGCTGGAAGCCTGCCGGAATCGCGTCGCGCCAGAACGCCACTGCGTTGCTGCCGGTTTCAGCCGCATCGGCGATTACGATCAGTTTGTCCGGGTCGCTGCCGAATCCCATCAATGTCGGGGTGGTGCCCGAGCCGCGCGAGATCGCACCCATCGCCAAGGCTTTTTCGCCGGGCATGGAATCGTAGGCGGACGACCAGGCGCCGTCCTTTTCGTCGGTGGACAAAGTGGTCCCATTCCAGATCACCTTGTTCATGTGCTTCTCAGTGACCACGTAGATGCCATTGTTCTCATCGATCACGATGCTGTTGTCGACGGCCTCGCCATTGAAGGTCACTGACGCCTTCACGTTCAGATCCCGGTCCAGGATGATCAACGCTCCCGGCGCGGCGGCTGCCAGGAAGCCGTCGTACGTCATGTTCAGGCCGATGATGCGGGTAACCGACCTGGCGACGTCTGCCGGCAGGCCCTTGGCTACGTCGGCCGTCTTTACGATCCGCGGCGGGTCACCGACTACGTTGCCATCGGTTGTCTTGAGCACGTGGGTGCCACCGTACACGCAGTAGTGATTGCCGTCGCGATCAAACAGGTTGTACACCCCGTTGATTCCGCTTTCCATGTTGAGGCCGGCGGCACCCAGCCCTTTCAGCGCATCGAGAATCTTCGTCTCGTCCTTGGCCCGGTAGGCGGCGTCCAGCTGGGTCAGTGCAGCATCCAGCGCAGTGGGCGTAGCCATCGCGGCGGATTTTTCAAAGCCGGGGTAAGGCAAGAGTCCGCCCACCGCCTCGAACGCGTCACCGGTCACCCGGATCTTCTGCACACCCACCGCACCGCTGGCAAAGGCGATCACCTCCCCGCCCACCCGCTTCATGGTGGGATTGGAGGTGATCAGCGTGGGCACGGTCGCTACGTCCGCCGCAGTCAGGTTCCTGCTGCCGACGGGCCCTGCGATCAGCACTGAATCGGTTGCCGCTGGATTGAAATGGGAGGTCGGGTAGACGCTCTCCGCCAACCACGGGTTCGGTGGCGGCATGCTGGGTGGTGTTGCTGCAGGCGGCTCCGCGGGGCGGGCAGCCGTAGGTGCTGGGGTGGGAGTTGTGCTCGTGGTCTCGCGGTTGCATGCCGGAAGAAGCAGCGCGAGGATCAAACCCAGACCGACAGCCGGAGCCGCGTCCCACATCCTGGTCGTCATCTTCGATTTCCCTGCTGACCTTGACGAATGCCAGCTTCCTCCGGGCCAACCGATGTCGCCTCAGCAAAGGCACGGTCGGTCGGCCCGTATTTTTACTTAACGGCCGTGTGAGGGTGGCAGTCCGCTGCCACCTGTTCATGGGGCCGGACCAGCGCACACCCCTTGAGCAACGGGAAGCCGAGCGCAGGGAGCGTGCGCGTCGCACCGGGAAAGGACGTCGAGACTGGTGGAAGCGCGAACCACCGCCAAGCGGTTGAGGATGCGGGTTGAAGGACAGGCGCCAGCGGCGCGGCATCCACATGCCCCTGATCAGGCATCGGCTAAGCTTCCTGCCTGACCTGAAGACGGACCCCTTTGCATGCCCTCTCCCCCCTCACGAGCCGGATGTGCCTTGTGCCGTGATGCGGAGCCGCTGCCGTTCGACTTCAGCTACGCGTTCCAGCCCATTGTCGACATACAGGCGCGCAAGGTGTTCGCGCACGAAGCGCTGGTACGCGGTCCGGCGGGCGAACCTGCCGACACGGTGCTGTCGCGCGTGACCGCCGAGAACCGGTATTCGTTCGACCAGGCGTGCCGTGAGAAGGCCATCCGGATCGCGGCGGGGTTGCAGCTGCCGTCCTGTCTTTCGATCAATTTCCTGCCCAATGCCATCTATCGGCCGGAAGTATGCATCCGTTCCACCCTGCAGGCGGCCGAGCGGTATGGCTTTCCGGTGGAGCGGATCATCTTTGAGACCGTGGAGGGCGAGCAGGTCAGCGACGGCAAATGGCTGGCCGAGATCCTAAGCGAGTACAAACGTATCGGCTTCAAGACGGCGATTGATGATTTCGGCGCTGGCTTTGCCGGCCTCAACCTGCTGGCCGATTTCCACCCGGATATCGTCAAGCTGGACATGGCGTTGATCCGCGGCATCGACCATAGCCGGTCACGACGCGCGATCGTGGCCGGGGTGATGTCGATGTGCGACGCGCTGGATATCGAGGTGATTGCCGAAGGAATCGAAACCGCGGATGAGGCGCGATGCCTGTCCGATCTCGGCATCCGCCTGATGCAGGGCTACTGGTTCGGCCGCCCACTATTCGAGCAGGCCGCGGGCGAGGCCGACATTCCCTGGGGCGCTTGACGGCGCAGCTCGCCCTCGGACCGCGCCCTGACGCCGAGGTTAACAGCGGCCGGTCGAAACCCAGGCGCGCGCCGATGTGTCATGGACCCGCATGCCAGCCTGGCCTAGTATCGGCAGCTGCCGAATGCCCATGACTGGATGTGCGTGAACAGCTTTGAAAGATTCAATGGCCGCCGTAGCGGCAAGGGCAGTCAGGTCGCCATCCTTGCCCACGGCTTCGGAACCGACCAGACGGCCTGGAGCGCCCTGCGCGCGTGGTTCGAGGCGCGCTACGACGTAGTGTCGTTCGACCTCGCCGGTTGCGGGCCCAACGGTGCTGACACCTACGATTTCGACCGGCATGGATCGTTGTTCGGCTATGCCGACGACCTGCTGGAGATCATGGACGACCTGGCGCTGCGCGACTGCGTGTATGTCGGCCATTCCATGAGCGGCATGATTGGTGCGGTGGCCGCGGTGGCCCGCCCGGAACTGTTCGACCGGCTGGTCACCGTTGGGGCTTCGCCGCGTTACCTGGATGACACCGGCTACACCGGCGGCTTCCAGGCAGCGGATCTGGAGAACCTGTTCGACAGCATGAGCGCCAACTACCAGGCCTGGGTGGCCGGGTTCGCGCCGATGGTGGTGGGCGTGGACAACGGGCAGGTGGTGGCCGACTTCTCGCGCACGCTGTTCCAGATGCGCCCGGACATCGCGCTCAATACCTCGCGCACGATCTTCAATTCCGATATGCGATCACTGGCCGCGCAACTGACCCGACCTGTGCATGTGATCCAGACCGCGGTCGACATGGCCGTGCCGGTGCAGGTCGGTCATTGGCTGGCAGCGGCCATTCCGACCGCCACGCTGGATATCATCGATGCCGAGGGGCACCTTCCGCACATGACCGCCCCCGATGAAGTCGTCCGTATCCTCGAGCGCTGCCTGTCGGCAAACGTGGCATGAGCACTACCGACAGCGACGCCCTCGCCGGCCTGTGTCACTTCGCCCAGCTCGCGTCCGGTGCGGATCTGGTCATGGCGGTGGAGATTGAAGCCAATGGCTGGGCGGGTTGGGCCGCTTCATTCCCGGCCATGCCTTTTTCCGGATTCAGCCTGGCCCGTAGCGGCATCCTGGAGCACGGCTGGTCGGGGGAACCCGTCGCTGCCGCCGGATTCCGCCTGCCCACGGCCCTGCTGCATGGATTGAACGGTCCACCGGCGCGGCTGCTGTTCGTGCCCGCGCCGTCCCTCGGCGCACCGCTGAGCGGCCTGCTGGTGCTGTGGAAGGGCGAGCCGTCCGCCACGCATTTGACCCCACAGGTTCCGCTGCTGGCCACGAGCGTGGCCCGCCTGCTGTCTGCCCGGCGCGAAAAGCTGCGCGAAGTGACAGTGCAGAACCAGTTCATCGATCTGGTCGAGAGCGTGCCCGCCGGGATCGTGCTGATGGAAGGCGACGGCGTGAGTGCGGTGATCAACGAGCGTGCCGCCGACCTGCTGGGCTGCCCGCCCGGTAACCACCGCGCGCGCGACCTTGCCGAACCCATGCGCACCCTTCGGCAGCGGTGCGACAACCACGCCGAGCTTGAGCAGGCGTACGGCGCGCAGGTGGGCAATGTCAGTTTTGCTTCCACCTTGAACTGGGCGCTGGGCGAACGCACGATCGAGGTGGACACCCATCCCGTACGTGGGAACGGCGAATACGGCCGCATCTGGCTGTTCACCGACGTGACCGCCGAACTTTTAATGGCCGCCGAGCTGCGCCGCCTGGCCGCCTCCGACCCGTTGACCGGCATTCCGAACCGGCGCCACTTTGAGGAGCGCTCGGCCCAGATCATCGCCGCGCGGGAAGCCACCGGTCATTCGGTGGCCGTGCTGATGGTCGACGTCGACCATTTCAAGAAAATCAACGACAGCCACGGTCATCCTGCGGGCGATGAAGTGCTGAAGGTAGTAGCCAAGCGCTGCCGGGAGGCGCTGCGCGAGCGCGACCTGTTCGCGCGCTTTGGCGGCGAGGAGTTTGTCGCGCTGCTGGCGGCGCCTGCCGTCGAGGATGCGCCCGCGGTAGCCGAACGGATGCGGCAGGCCGTGGCCGCCACGCCGATTGATGTTGGCGATGAGCGCATCAATGTGACGGTGAGCATCGGGGCCGCACTGGGTGAGGCGCTGCCGGGGAGTGACCAGCCGCTGCTGGCCGAATTGATCGCGCGTGCGGATGAGGCGCTTTACCGGGCCAAGGCGGGCGGGCGTAACCGGGTCAGCATGGCGGTGGAATAGGCTTAATCGCTCGTTGATGCAGTTGTTGGATAGATTTACTCCGACCGGCCATTGAAGGCCCTCCATCTGCCCCCACTGCTGTATCACCGCCTTGGGAAGCCCCTGATGCCGAAGATCTCCAGAGCCAAGCTGCTGGCCGCCACCACCGCTGTGGTGGTCCTTGTGCTCGCCTGCAATCTTGAGCTGCTGCCGCTGGCACTGCTGGTGGACACCATTGGGCTGGACGTCCTGGCGTTGCTGCTGGGCGCGCAATTGGTGACCATGCTGCCATGGCTTCGCGCGCATACCGCGGCAGCCTTGCGCATCACCGGTCTAGCCGGGGGCGCGATGGCTGCCGGATTCATGGGTGGCTACCTGCGGCAGCTGGTTTTCTTGAAGCGTCTGGAGGCGTCACGCCCCTGGAGGCGCTAGCCCGGCATCAACTGGATCGGCCTGAGCCGCGCATACACCCACTCCGCGAAACCGCAGGGTGCCAGGATTTTCATCCGAAAGACTGAAACTGCCTGGCGCCCCGTAACGCGTGGGACCCCACGCACGCAGCCGTGGCCATGCACAGCACCACTTTCGCTTAGGGCATGCGTTGACGGCTGGCGCGCTCACACTCCATCACTTGCCGGTGCGGCGGCGGGAATTGACGAAGAGGACGACGGCCACGATCGCTGCAACCGGGATCGCCAACATGACGAGTACGATCAGCCAATGCCAAAGTGAGAAGCTTCCCATGTGGTCATGTCCCTTGAAGTAGATTCCAACCTTAGCCCGAATTGAGCACGCATTCGACATCGCTGGGTCGACGGCAACGCTGGGGGCCTGTGGGTTGAGTCAGATTTCCGACATCAGTTCCAGCATCCCGTCCGTGAAGCGCTTCCGTGTTTCAGATGATTTCGGGCCGTTTGACAATGAGAGGATCGTCTCCTTTTTTTACAGGACAAATGCGACCTTGTGCAAGTGAAGAGGCGGTTTCCGACGTAGCCCCATGAGGCCGAAAAACCGAAACAAAAAGCCCCGACCAAGGCCGGGGCTTTTGCTGAATCTGGTGCCGGAAATAAGAATCGAACCTACGACCTACGCATTACGAACCCAGCCAAGAACCTTCATCGTGCACTGACCATGCGTGCAGTCCGCCCATCACTGCACTATCAAGTAACGTTAGCTTCTCAACCGAGCACCAGCCACCTCCTGCCTCGACCACGCCTTAAGCTCCATCTAAGCCACCGCTTGCTCGTGCCTTAGCTGCAAGCGGGGATACACCCTCTTCGGGAGGCGGAACAAGCAGAATCACACGCATCTGAGATAGCCAACACCGGCTTCCGCAACGATCCGCGGCAAGTCCGGGAACATGAACCTAATAAATGGTATTAGCAGTCATTGAATCCCAGAGATGCCCTCTATCCAAATAAGACCCCTGAAATTTCACCCGACCAAATGTTTCGTCGACGACGCGACGCCCAGACTTATACACATGCACATGTATTCCAAGCTCCTGGGGTCTGTTCGCGGTCCAAAGAACAGCAGGTGTAGAGGGCCACAATTCAAACTGCAAGCCTGAGTACTCATCGAGATCCAGCTCACGATCCGGAACAACATAGGTATTACTGTTACTGAACTGATCGTGCAGTGGCTTCAAGGGTGTAGATACGATTTTTCCATCACTCCAGACACTATCGTTCCCACAGTTCCCGCAAAAATGCTTTGCGTGCGGCGTACTCGCGAAACTCCCCAAATCCAAATGAGGATACCCACACTTCTTGCAGGTAACGCAATCCATCGGGTGCCCATGCTCAAGCGACCTGACAAACTCGAACGCAGCCGGCGGCGTAATCTGAATCTGCGTAATCTCATGACTGGAGAAAAGTCCGAGGTTTTGACTATAGGAGCAAACGATAGCGTCATAGTCACGATCCAAAACCTTTCTATCTGTACCCGCAATCCTCTTGTGAACATGGATCTTGGGGGCACGGGGAACAATTGGATCACTCGATAGAGCAGGCGGCAGAGAACACCAAACGCCAATTTCCTCAAAATCATTGAACTCAACCACCAATGGGTCGACTACGTAACTCATCCCCATCAAATGATTACTACAAGTAACCTCACCGGATGCTGGAACCGCGGCAATATCCGCCTTCGTACCCCAGTGAATCTGATGTGTCTTACAGTACCATCGCTCAGCGCCATTCCTGAACTTTCCACAAGGAACTATGTGACAAGGAAGAACCGCACTGTCGCCAGATTTACTAGAAAAAACCCCGAAGACGCCTTCAGAATTTACAGCAATGTTCCCTATCGTCCTGCCTGGAGCCCAGCATATAGCAGCGGCCGCCGAGTACTGCTCCTGCACAACTTCAAGCTCACCCTCATTGCAGTGCTTTTGAATAAACTCCTTTTTTGCCATCCCCGTCCCTGGGTCTGACCACTCGCACTCCCAAACTTCAACCTTTCCGGTTTCAGGATTAAGCCTTCTAGCGTAGAACATTAGTTATCCATCGCATTTTGAGCTAACTAGTGACAGAGGATAAGCAACACAGTCATCGTAAACAAGCGGTAGCTCACTGAGGCTTTGCGTGCATGCATCCATAGCCGCCACTTCCGCTCGCATCAGAAAAAAACTCCGACGTTCAGATAGGATTTCCACGCCAACTCGTTCGCAGCGCCTCGCCTGCATGGGCCCAGCCGAACATAGGTTCTCCGCAGTACTGATGCAGCTACTCATAGCGCCACAACTGGACGGATATCCCTTCGGAACAACAACTTAGCCAAGCCGCTTCGTCAGCCGGAGTACTGATAAGTGCCTTGTAAGCCGGGGAGCCGGCACTTTGAGCCGATCCGAGCGCGCGAACGGTTGGGGATGGCTGGGCGGGGCTCACTCATGCGCTCAAGGCGGACACCTGTCTGCGGTGTACCTCCCCCGGAACCGAGCCTACGTGTAGTACTTCTCATTGACGTTGCGGCTGCAGGCGAGACACTTCCGATATGCACCAAAGCGCCCAGGACGCTCCCTCCCCAACAGGCCACCGCACTCGCACACCAGCCGGCTGCGCTCTTGATCCCACCGCCATAGCCTCAGAGTGGCGATAAGCCCAAGGATCACGGACGCCGCTATTGCCAACGCTGGTGCCCAGCGCGCCACTGCATAGATCCCTGCGAGCAATGGGCTTTCCCGGATCATCCCCAAGGGGAGCATCAGCAGTAGCCCTATCACCAGCGTTCCTACTGCTGGCGCGTACATCCTTGCCATCATCCAAGTCCAACGGTCCATGTAGTCATCCCGGCGATTGTTTAAAGCATCCTTAAACATATCGGTCGCACGGGATGAGACTTGAACCGCATCCCACTTTTCGCCGCCCCTACAAGGCGGAACGCCACCGCACGCTTCATACATGGCCGCCCAATCTCAGCAAGCTTTTGCCAGACCGTGGATGCTAATGGCACGGCAATACACTGAACTCAGGGAGTGAAATCAGACGCTCATTCCAAGGATCTTCCGAACTTCATCCGTGCGCTTCTTAGAGAAGATCCAACCCTTAAGCTGGACATTCCATTTCCCTCCAACCGCAAGGAACTTCTCTTTGAACTGAACCGTGTTTCCTTTGACCAGGATAGCCTTCTCGCTGTAGTCAACGACCACTGGTGCAACAGTGAAGTCCCCCGTCTGAGGAGATGCGGCAACAGTCACGTTCGAATCCGAATCACCCACCTTTGCGCGGGGGGGGCTTACATCGCTTTCTTCAAACTGTCCAACCATGAGGGAGAGGTGGCCTATGATCTTTTCCTTCAGTTCGTTGGTAGAAGAATACTCACCAATGAGGCCGTTTTTCATGCATTCGTCCTTGAAGCTCCAAAGTTCCTGGAGTTGCCCCGCGCTCTTCTTTAGTTCGTCAGGCGAAACTGGCTTGTTGGAGAAGTAGACAAGCACAGGCTTCCCAAGCTGCATGAACGTCTGTATTTCTTCCACCGTCCCACTCTTTGCTTTACCAGTAGGGCTACCTAGCCTCAGCCCAAAAACGGCTATCAAAATATCGGAACTTAGAACAATCTGCTTATTGATCAACTCCTGTGGACGACCGCCCATGATTGGAACAACGTCAGTCTCCCACTTCGTCGGTAGAAATGCGGTCTTCTTGTCAAAGGAATTCTTGACGTTCCACTCAAAAAGCGCCTCCGGAACGATCTTTCTCTCATCCGCAACATCTGACGGAGAGCCAATCAGAATTCGGTACACCTTGGCCGGAAACGACATACATCCCCCAATGTAAGTTGATCTATGAGCGCATCAACCCGAGCCATCCAGTCGGCTCACCTTGCAGCCCATGAAAAAAGCCGTCAGAGCACCAATCTATCGAAACGATCATTTAGGATTGTCCTCGATGCATCGTAGTGCATCGCGGTCGTTGACTTCACCAAGGCCCCCAAGTCCGCGTCGTCCAACACGATCATGTAGCCCCGCCCATCCTTTGCGGCATCTCGGCACATGGCCTCAATCTTCTTGCGATCACTAACCGCACGACAAATAAGAATGCCAACCTGCCCTCCGGACTTTGAGAACCGCCCGGACAACTGGTCAAGTTCCGGATTTTTAACATCCTCGGTGTAGTTTTTGAATTCAATGAAGACGTAAGGCGCTGTGTAGTGCTTTGCAAGCCAACAGAAGAAGCCTGCTATGGCTGAGTTAGAAAACCGGAGATCGACAATCTTCCGCCCCTGATTGATTGGGGCTTGGCGCACAGGATGTATGAGAGACGGGTAAAGCAGGGCCGAAAGTAGACCTTCGACGGCCCGCTCGTATTCGTGGGCGTGAGCTCTCCCCGGAGGAACAGCCACCACTGCCCTATACAGATCAGACAGTTGAACGTTAACGACGTTCTCAATCTTGGCAAACCCACTATTGCTAATCGGAGGCGAAGGATCTGCCGCTCTCGCCTTTTTATACTGAGCGAGGACATCAGGATTGTCCTCAGTCAACTTTGCTACGGCATCTTTATCTTTCCCGTAGTGCTTCATTAGAGCGGTCTTCGTAACCCTTCGCTTCTTACTCTTCAACACTTCTACCAGGCCGGACCCACTGGCCAAGTGTTGTTTCTGCATTTCCGGCAACAAGTAATGGCGATAGTACGCTCCAACGTCGTATGCGCCCGCCAGTCGAACAATCGCCTTCGGAACCAATACAAGACTCTCGCCCCTCGGCATGGGAAGCTCCACATGCTTCGCAACCCAGTTCTTCGTCTTCATATCCCAGTAGGGACCTGATGAGACACCCGCTACCATCGGAATATCGTAATACCGGCACATGTCCTGGGTGTACTCGATTAGAGGTGCGCGGATGATGTTGCAAACCGCATCAGAGATCATGTCGGCACCTACGCCTTCAATGAGAAGGGCGGTATCTTCCAAGTCGGAGAGGACACCAGACTTTGCCGCCTTGCTTGTCAGAAGCGATTCCCACACGGATCCTGCAGATCCCTTACCGAATGCGTGACCGCGCGACCTACCTGATGAATAGCCGAGATGAAAGTCATTCCTTTCGTTCAACGACCCCAGAAGAGAGACGGCCCTGGCTTTGTCTCCATTCTGCACCGCACTCAGCACGTTGCTAAAAAAGCTTTGAAGGAGAGCAACGCACTGACTGGACCACGGGGTGTCCATGGCTCTTATTGCCGTGGGCTCCACAAAAACTGGAAGGTCGGTGTCCAGCGGGACGTCCACGAAATCAAGTTCTGCTTGCTTTCGCTTTAGTTTGTACTGCTGAGATACGCGCATCCTATCCCCCCCCCTGTGCTGGCTTCACTGCCTGAGTGGAACGTACCTCATCAGAGAGTACCGTGCCACTACCGCATAATTCACAGAGAACCAACAGGGGAGTCCGCGGTCAGAAGGGCCATCTTGGACTTTCTTTTAAGTTGGAATGAAGCCAAGTGATCCTGGCCAATGCGCCCCATTCGCGCGGACACGAACCATCCGCAACCTCCAGCTTTGAGCCCTGGCCAGCCCCCAGCTCGGCGCGCCCCCTTTCCCCATCAACGGCTTCCGAACGCCCACAAACAAAAAGCCCCGACCAAGGCCGGGGCTTTCTGCTGTGTCTGGTGCCGGAAATAGGAATCGAACCTACGACCTACGCATTACGAATGCGCCGCTCTACCAACTGAGCTATTCCGGCTGAGCAGGCAATTCTAAGGGGAGCGGCCGGGCGGGTCAATTGGCGGCCCCGGCGCACCATTTGTTGACGCTCCCGCCCCTACAGTCGGGCTGTTGCCGCCTGGAACCCGCCCATGAACCCACGCCCCCGGTTGGCCGGCCTGTTGCTGGCGTCCCTGCTCTACTCCGCCTCTGCCGGTGCCCAGGCGCCCGCCCAAACACCGCAGCCCCCGGACCAGCAGTGGCAGCCCCTGTTCCAGCAGGTGCAGCGCGGCCACCTGTTCAAGGACCAGAAGACGTTTGCCGATGCGGTGCCGAAACTGGATGCCGACGCACTGCTGGTCGAGTGGGGCCAGGCCCAGGCGCAGCCCGGCTACGCCCTGCCCGCGTTCGTGGCCACGCACTTCACCGTTCCCACGGAGTCAGCCGCCTACGTGCCGCCCGCCGGGGAAAGCCTGCGCGCGCATATCGAGGGGCTGTGGCCGGTGCTGACCCGGACCACCGACACCGTGGACCCGCGCGGTTCGCTGCTGGCGCTTCCCAAGCCGTATGTGGTACCCGGCGGGCGCTTCCGCGAGGTGTATTACTGGGACAGCTACTTCACCCTGCTTGGCCTGGCGTCCAGTGGCCGCTGGCAGCAGGTGCGCGACATGGTGGACAACTTTGCCTGGCAGCTGGACCAGTACGGGCATATCCCCAACGGCAACCGCAGCTATTACCTGAGCCGGTCGCAGCCGCCGTTCTTCAGTTTGATGGTGGATCTGCTGGCGACGCATGAGGGGGATGACGCGTATCGCCGGTATCTGCCGCAGCTGCGCACCGAGCATGCGTTCTGGATGCGTGGGGCGGAGGGTTTGGCGCCCGGTGCGGCCAGTGAGCGGGTGGTGCGGATGAATGATGGGAGCCTGCTCAACCGGTACTGGGATGCGCGGGCAGTGCCGCGTACCGAGTCGTGGACGGATGATCTGGCTACGGCGGCCACGGTGCCGGATCGCGCGCCTTCGCAGGTGTATCGCGATCTGCGGGCCGGGGCGGAATCGGGGTGGGATTTCAGTTCGCGGTGGTTGGTGCATCCGGCGGAGCTGGGGAGCATCCATACCACCGAGATTGTGCCGGTGGATCTGAACAGTCTGTTGTTCCATCTTGAGACGACCGTTGCGCGGGCGAGTCGTGCGTCGGGGGAACGTTCTGTGGCGCGGGATTTCGCGCGGCAGGCGGAACAGCGCAAGCAGGCGATCAATGCGCTGCTGTGGGATGAGCGGCAGGGGTGGTATGCGGATCGGGATCTGGAGCGCGGTACGCCCCGCCCTGCGCTTACGGCTGCGGCGTTGTTTCCGTTGTGGTTGCAGGTGGCCAGCCCGGTGCAGGCGCGGCGTACGGCCGAAGCGGTGCAGACACAGTTGGTGCGTGCGGGTGGGCTGTTGACCACCACCGAGAACACCGGGCAGCAGTGGGATGCGCCGAATGGGTGGGCGCCGTTGCAGTGGGTGGCGGTGGATGGGTTGCAGCGGTACAGGCAGGATGCATTGGCGCGGCAGATCGGGGTGCGCTTCCTGCGCACGGTGCAGACGGTGTATGACCGCGACGGCAAGCTGGTCGAGAAGTATGTAGTGGATGGCTCAGCCGGCGGAGGGGGTGGCGGTGAGTACCCGTTGCAGGATGGATTTGGGTGGAGCAACGGGGTGGCGTTGGCGTTGTTGGATCGGTTGTGTGATGAAGGGAAGCGGTGTGAGTCGGCGGGGGATGTTGGGGAGTGATCACGCGAAGAGCGCATCTCCGGCCGGGGTCATGCGTTACAGCAGTGATTGGCAGGGTCGGCGGTCGTTTGGGAACCGACCCTACCAGAGCCGTGCCGTGCCGGCAGCACAGGTAAAGCCGCCGCCACGGCCGCGTCATGCAGACAGTAATGCCAGTCGTCCAACCCCGGTCATGCCAACAGGTGCGTGCGAGCCGTTATCGGACCGAGCGGGCTATGCAGTATTGCGCTGCGTAGTAGGTGCTTAGTACGCACAGCGTTGCGGCTGGGAGGCCGCCGCCGAAGCGGTCCCAGGCCAGTACGGAGTCGCTGATGACGAAGAGGACTGCGCCGATTGCGGCCCAGCGGGCGCTTGTGGGTGCCGATGGTGTTGCCGGGTTCTTCCTCCATGCGCGCGCGAGGGCGAGTGTGGCCATCAGCGCGAGCACCACTACGTAAACCACTACCGGGATGCGCAGGTCGTTGGGGAGCAGCGGCCATAGGCCGGCCAGGTTGATGCCGGCGAATACGGCCAGCAATGCGGCTGCGAACAGCATGCCCCGCCCTGCCCTGAACCCGGCGCGGAAGGCGACGATGTAGCAGATGTGGGCGAGCAGGAAGGCGATCAGGCCCGGCACGAAGGCGTCGAAAGGGAGCATCAGGGCGATGTCGCCGATGCAGGAAAACGCCATGCCGAGCATGATCGCGCGGGCGTAGGTGCGGTGGGCGGAGGGCGTGTCGGCTGCCGACCAACGGTCGGCACTACGGAGCGCCATGGCTGCTATCAGCAGCGTGGCCAGCGGCTTGGCGATCCAGTGCAGCCAGCGGCCGTCGCCGTCGAGCGACGCGCCGACGATGGCGGCAGTTGCCGCCAGCAGTATCGGCACGTCGCGGCGCAGGTTCATCGCGCTTTCCAGAGCTCGGCCAGGCGGTCGGGCTTGCCGGCGATGCGCTGCAGCGAGGGGTACTGCAGGCCGCCGTGGTAATCGAGCTTGATGGTGTCGATGCGGTCGAAGTTTCGCACCAGCAGGGTGAGCGGGGCCTTGTCGGTCTTGGCCGCGGCCACCGCGTCCTTCAGGTCCTCGCCCTTGAACACGCGGCCGTTGAGCGCGAGCACGCTCATGCCCGGGGCCAGGCCGGCGTTGAAGGCGGGGCTGTCCCACAGCACGTCGGTGATGGCGCCGCCGTCGGTGACGGCCACGCCCAGCGAGTACAGCAGGTTGGTGTTCTTGGCGCGGGTTTCCTGCGCCTTGTAGGCATCGTTCGGGGTATCGGTGTAGACCAGCTTCCAACCGGCTGCTTCCAGCCCGCCGGTGAGCGGGCCGTGGCCGTCCAGGCGCTCGCGCAGGAAGCTGGCCCAGTCGTACGGGGCGATGCCGTTCAAGGTGCTGACCACTTCTTCGAACGTATACGGGTTCACGTTCCAGTCGCCGTCGTGCATGCCGAAGAAGGCCTTGGCGAAATCATCGATGCTGCGCTTGTTGCCGGTCAAGGCGCGCAACTTGCCTTCCACGTCCAGCCACACCATCTGCCCGCCGGAGTAGTAGTCCTCGCTCATCTGGTAATTGCGGAACGCCAGGGCGCGGCGCTGGGCGATGGTGGGGTCGTTGGTGGTGTCCTGCAGGTTGCGCCAGGCCAAGCCGGGGCGGCCGCGGTCATAGGTCGCCGCTACGTTCGCCAGCATGTCGCGGGTCTGGTCGGTGCTCCAAAGGCCCGCGCGCGCGGCCAGTACGTGGCCCCAGAACTGGGTCTGGCCTTCGTACAGCCACAGCAGGCTGTCGCCCATGGGCACGTTGAAGTTGGCGGTGGTCAGGTCGGCGCCACGGCGGTACTTGCCGTTCCAGGAGTGGTTGAATTCGTGCGGCAGCAGGTCGCGGCCGAGCCAGGTCTTGTCCCACTCGGTGAAGTAGCCGGTATCGCCGCTGTTCTCGCTGGAGCGCTGGTGCTCCAGGCCGATGCCGCCGAGCTTGCTGGTGAGCGCGAGCAGGAATTCGTAGCGGTCGAAGTGGCGTGCGCCGTAGAGCTTGTACATCTGCTGCACCAGCGCGCGGTGCGCCTGCAGCTGTTCTGGCTTGGCCACCAGCGATTTGGCGTCGTCGGCGAACACGTTGAGGTGCACGGGCACCTTGGCACCGGGGTCGAGGTCGAACTGCTGGTAGTGGCGGCCGGCGAACAGTGGCGAGTCCACCAGGTGGTCGTAGCTGATCGGCTTGAACACCACGGTGTCGCCGTCGCGACGCTCGGTGTCCAGCGCGGTGGCGTAGGCCCAGCCCGGCGGCAGGGTGACGCTGGCCTGGGCCTGGATGTTGCGGGTGATCACGCCGGCCGGGTACAGCGAGTTGGCGTTCCACTGCAGGTTGAGCATTTCCGGGGTCATCACCACGCGGCCCTGCCCTGCGCCCTGCGAGGAAAGGAAGTTGAAGTTGGCGACGACTTCACTGGCGCCCTGCGGCACGTCCACGGTGAAGGCGTACACGTTGTACGGGTCGCGCTTCCACGCCAGCGGTTTGCCGTTGGCGGTGACCACCAGGCCGGCGAGTTTGTCGATGGGGCCGCTGGGGGAATGCGCGCCGGGCAGCCACTGTGGGTACAGCAGGGTCAGCGGTCCGGGTTGGGCCGGCACGGTGGCCTTGACCTTGAAGATGCGGCGGCCGATGTCGCGTGCGTCCACGTCGATGCGCAGCGTGCCCGGGAAGGCGACGTCCTGCGGCGGGGGTGTCTGCGCGTGCACGCCGGTGGTAGTGGCGGCGAGAAGCACGGAGAGGACGGCGGCACGCAGTTTCATCGAAGACGGTTCCGGCATACGAAAGGATCGATGCTAGACCTGCGTGGGGCACAGCCCCATGGCCAAAGGTCATGCCTTCGCCGCGTGGGGAGTTGTCATCGGCGGTCGATCGGGATGCGACCCTACCAGCCGGTGGCCAACATTCGTCGCACCTTCGGCGCGCACGGTTGATTGATCCCGATCCCAATGGGCACGTAACAATTCGTAGGTCCGGCCGTTGGCCGGACACCGCGCGCAGCGCGGCGCAAGCGTCCAGCCGCGCGCGACCCCGGCGGCCACAATCCCTCCGGCGTTTAAACGTTCCGAAGACATCCGCCAAGAGTTCGTGACCCCTGATCGAGGCTGCCGGCCAACGGCCGGCGCTACCGTCAGCTGATGAGGCGCAGCCTCAATTCCTTCGGCAACGCAAACACCATCGATTCGGGCTCGCCTTCGAGTTCGCCGACGCCGGTGGCACCCAGCTCCTTCAGCCGCTCGATCACGCCATCCACCAGCACCTGCGGCGCGGAGGCGCCGGCGGTGAGGCCGATGTGCTTCTTGCCCAGCACCCAGGCCGGGTCGATCTCGTCGGCGCCGTCGATCAGGTACGACTCCACGCCATCACGGCGCGCCAGTTCGCTGAGGCGGTTGGAGTTGGAGCTGTTCGGCGAGCCCACCACCAGAACCAGGTCGCAGCGCTTGGCCAGGTCGCGCACGGCGTCCTGGCGGTTCTGGGTGGCGTAGCAGATGTCGTCGTTCTTCGGGCCCTGCATGGCAGGGAAGCGCGTGCGCAGGGCTTCGATGATGCCGCGGGTGTCGTCTACCGACAGCGTGGTCTGGGTGGTGTAGGCGAAGTTGTCCGGCTGGTTGAGTTCCAGCGTGGCGACCTGCTCCACATCTTCCACCAGGTAGATGGTGCCGCTGCCGGCCTCCTGCTTCCACTGGCCCATGGTGCCTTCCACTTCCGGGTGACCGGCGTGGCCGATCAACACCACGTCGCGGCCGGCACGGCAGTGGCGCGCCACTTCGAAGTGGACCTTGGTCACCAACGGGCAGGTGGCGTCGAACACCTTCAGGCCACGACGGTCCGCTTCCTGGCGCACGGCCTGGGAAACGCCGTGGGCGCTGAAGATCACCGTGTTGCCATCGGGTACTTCGTCGAGTTCTTCGACGAAGATCGCGCCGCGCTGCTTGAGGTCGTCCACCACGAAGCGGTTGTGCACCACTTCATGGCGTACGTAGATGGGCGCGCCCAGCGTTTCGATCGCGCGCTTGACGATCTCGATCGCACGATCGACACCGGCACAGAATCCACGCGGGTTGGCGAGCAGCACATCCATCAGACAGGTCTCCCGGCAGCGGCCGGCGGTGGGTTACGGGTTGGCATTATCCGCCTTTTTGGCGGCCTTGCCGTCGAACAGGCCGAACACGGCGATGCCGATGGCACCGACCACGATGGCGGCATCAGCGATGTTGAACGAGGGCCAGTAGTGCTCACCCACGTACCACTGGATGAAATCGACCACGTGGCCGTGCACCTGGCGGTCGATGACGTTGCCGATGGCCCCGCCGATCACCAGCGCGTACGGCACGGCGCTGCGCCAGTGCGCACGCGGGGTGCGCGACAGCCAGAACGCCATCAGGCCGCTGATGCCCACCGCCAGCGCGGTGAAGAACCACAGCTGCCAGCCACCGGCGTCGCTCAGGAAACTGAACGCTGCGCCGGTGTTGTAGGTGCGGTACCAGTTCCAGAAGCCGTCGATGACGGCTACTGGCTGGTACTCGGGCAGGCTGGACAGCACCCAGGCCTTGCTCCACTGGTCGAGGATGATGATGGCGGCCGACAGCACCAGCCACACCAGCGCGCTCGGGCGCGGACGCGGGGCGGCCATCAGAACCACTTCCTGTCTTCGCCGGCACCGTCGACGTTGCTTGCGCAACGACCGCACAGTTCCGGGTGGGCGGCCACGCTGCCGATGTCGGCACGGTAGTGCCAGCAGCGCACGCACTTCTGCTTGGTGGTCGGCTGGGCGCTGACGAACACCTCGTCGGTGGTCGCCGGGCGCACGCTGACATCGCCACTGATGAACAGGAAGCGCAGTTCCTCGGCCAGCGGCTGCCAGCGCGCGGCGGTTTCCTCGCTGGCGGCGACGGTGATTTCCGCTTCGAGCGCGGCACCGATGGCACCGTTGGCGCGCATCGGCTCGAGCACCTTGGCCACCTGCTCGCGCAGGGCCAGCAGCTGGTCGAAGTCGGCAGCGTTGATCGCGGCATCGGCCGGCAGCGGCACCAGGCCTTCGTACCACGTGGCAAACAGCACGTTTTCCTTGCGCTCGCCCGGCAGGTAACCCCACAGCTCATCGGCGGTGAAGGTCAGGATCGGCGCGATCCAGCGGGTGAACGCTTCGGCGATGTGGTACATCGCGCTCTGCGCCGAACGGCGGCCGCGCGAGTCGGTCGGCATGGTGTACAGCCGGTCCTTGGTGACGTCCAGGTAAAGCGAGCCGAGGTCCACGCTGCAGAAGTTCAGCAGCAGCTGCACGATTTCGGCCATGTTGTAGCCGGTGTACGCCGCCTTGATCTTCTCCTGCACCTCCCAGGCGCGGTGCACGATCCAGCGGTCCAGCGCGACCATGTCGGCGGGAGCGACCAGGTGCTGGGCGGGATCGAAGCCGTCCAGGTTGCCGAGCAGGAAGCGCGCGGTGTTGCGCAGGCGCCGGTAGGCGTCCGCGTTGCGCTTGAGGATTTCCTGCGACAGCGACATTTCGTTGCTGTAATCGGCCGAGGCGATCCACAGGCGCAGGATGTCCGCGCCCAGGGTCTTCATGATGTCCTGCGGTTCGATGCCGTTGCCCAGCGACTTGGACATCTTGCGGCCCTTCTCATCCACGGTGAAACCATGGGTGAGGCACTGCTTGTAGGGCGCGTGCTTGTCGATGGCCACGCCGGTGAGCAGCGAGGACTGGAACCAGCCGCGGTGCTGGTCGGAACCTTCCAGGTACAGGTCGGCCGGCTTGCCGAAGCCACGCTCCAGCAGCACGCCTTCATGGGTGACGCCCGAGTCGAACCAGACATCGAGGATGTCGGTGACCTTCTCGTACTGCGCCGCTTCATCGCCCAGCAGTTCGGCTGCGTCCAGCGCGTACCAGACGTCGATGCCGCCGGCCTGCACGCGGTCGGCCACCTGCTGCATCAACTCGACGGTGCGCGGGTGCGGCTCGCCGGTTTCGCGGTGGGTGAACAGTGCGATCGGCACGCCCCAGGTGCGCTGGCGGCTGATGCACCAGTCCGGGCGGCCATCGACCATGCTGCCGATGCGCGCCTTGCCCCAGCTCGGGAACCAGCCGACATTGTCGATGGCGGCCATGGCGTCGCTGCGCAGGTTGGCCTTGTCCATCGAGATGAACCACTGCGGGGTGGCGCGGAACACCACCGGCGTCTTGTGGCGCCAGCAGTGCGGGTAGCTGTGCACGATTTCCACGAACGCCAGCAGCGCGCCGGAGTCGCGCAGCACGTCCACGATCAGCGGCTGCGCCTTCCACAGGTGCACGCCTGCCAGCACCACCTCGCCGGCCGGCGGGGTGGACGGCAGGTACACGCCACGGCCATCAACCGGGTTGATCTGGGCGGCGGTGTAGTTGTCCATCAGCCCGTACTGCTGGCTGACCACGAAATCTTCCTGGCCGTGGCCGGGGGCGGTGTGCACCGCACCGGTACCGTCTTCGTCGGACACGTGCGCGCCGTTGAGCAGCGGGATGTCGCGCTGCGGGTAGAACGGGTGGGCCAGCAGCAGGTTTTCCAGTGCGGCACCGGCGGCATGGCCGTGCGCGACGACGTCTTCCACGCCATAGCGGCGCAGGGCGCGCTCGGCCAGGCTGGCGGCGATCACCAGCCAGCGACGCTTGCCGGCATGGGCCGGGCCTTCGACCAGGGCGTACTGGATATCCGCGCCCAGCGACACCGCCAGCGAGGCCGGCAGCGTCCACGGGGTGGTGGTCCAGATCGGCACGGCGACCTCGACATCGGCCGGCAGGCTCACGCCGAAGCGCGCGGCCAGCTGCGCCGAATCGCGCGCTACGTAGGCCACGTCGATGGCCGGCGAGGTCTTGTCCTGGTACTCGATTTCCGCTTCGGCCAGGGCCGAGCCACAATCGAAGCACCAGTGCACCGGCTTGGCGCCGCGCACGATATGGCCGTTGGCGAAGATCTTGGACAGCGCGCGGATTTCATTGGCTTCGAAATCGAAGCTCAGGGTCTTGTACGGGTTGTCCCAATCGCCGATCACGCCCAAGCGCTTGAAGTCGCGGCGCTGCAGGTCGATCTGCTCTTCGGCGTACTCGCGGCACTTCTGGCGGAACTCGACGGCATCGAGCTTGACGCCAACCTTGCCCCACTTCTTTTCGACCGCGATCTCGATCGGCAGGCCGTGGCAATCCCAACCGGGCACGTAGGGCGCATCGAAGCCGGCCAGGTAGCGCGACTTGACGATGATGTCCTTGAGGATCTTGTTGACCGCATGGCCCAGGTGGATCTGGCCATTGGCGTACGGCGGGCCGTCGTGCAGCACGAACAGCGGGCGACCCTGCGCGTTTTCGCGCAGGCGGGCGTACAGGCCCTCGTCTTCCCAGCGCGACAGAATGCCCGGCTCGCGCTTGGGCAGGTCGCCGCGCATCGGGAATTCGGTGGCCGGCAGATGAAGGGTGGCTTTGTAGTCCTGGCTCACGCAGTGGCTCGCAATCTGTGTTCGGAAAGGATGTGACGGGCCTGATCGGCGTCACGGTGCATCTGGTCGGTCAATGCCGCCAGATCATGGAACTTTTCTTCGTCGCGCAGCTTGGCGACGAACTCAACCTGGATATGCCGACCGTACAGGTCGCCCTGGAAATCGAACAGGTGCGCTTCCAGCAGCGGCTCCACCCCGTCCACGGTCGGCCGGGTGCCGAAGCTGGATACCGACGGCCACGGCTGGTCGAACACGCCGTGCACCCAGGTGGCATAGATGCCCGCCAGCGCCGGCGTTTTCGGGAAGCGCAGGTTGGCGGTGGGGAAGCCGAGGGTACGGCCGAGCTGGCGCCCGCGCACTACCCTGCCCCCGATCGCATACGGGCGCCCGAGCAGATCGGCCGCATGGGCGAAATCGCCCTCGCGCAGCAGCTGGCGGATGCGGGTGGCGGAAATGCGCTCGCCGTGGAAATCCACCGGGTCGATTTCGCCGGCGCTGAAGCCGCGTTCGGCGCCCATGGCCTGCAGCAGGGCCAGGTCACCGCGGCGGCGGTTGCCGAAGCAGAACTCCGGCCCGATCCACACTTCGCGCGCGCCCAGCCGGTTGACCAGCAGCTGTTCGACGAAGGCTTCGGCGGGCATGGCCGCCATGGCCGCATCGAAACGCAGCAGGCCGATGGCATCCACGCCGAAATCGCGCAGGATCGTGACCTTGTCGCGGGCCAGGGTCAGCCGCGGCGGCGGCTCGCCCTGGGCGAAGTATTCGCGCGGCAGCGGTTCGAACGCGACCGCCACGGCGGGCACGCCCAGCGCGCGGGCACGCGCGGCCGCATGCCGCACCAGCGCACGATGGCCAAGGTGCAGGCCGTCGAATGCGCCGATGCAGACCACGCTTCCGTGCGGGAACAAAGGCCCGCCTTCGATGCTTCTGAACAACCTGGTCATCTACTGGGAATCCGGCCCGTCAGGACCGATGCGTTGCAAGGGATAGCCATGAAGTATAGCCGGGGTGCCCATGGATCAATGCTCGCGCAGGTGACGCGGGCGGAAGCCCATGGCGACCAGGGCCAGCAGGTAGGTCAGGCCACCGCCGCCGACCAGCAGCGCGAGGTTGCCGATCCGGTGCCATTTGTCCATGTCGGTGAAGTCGGTCATCAGCTGCAGCAGGCCCAGCAGGACTGCCACCATGGCCGCGCAGGCCAGGCCCAGGCGGGTCACGTAGCCGCCCCAGCCGGCCTTGGGCTGGTACACGTCGGTCTTGCCCAGCCAGTACCAGAGCAGGCCGAGATTCAGGTAACTGGACAGCGCGCTGGCAATGCCCAGCGCCAGGTGCAGGCCCGGCTGCTTGCCCAGCGCCACCCACACGCCCTGCGCCTTCAGCGCCTCGGGCACCATCACGTGGTACAGCACGGCCAGCAGGATGAAGTTGAAGACCATGTTGGCCACCAGCGCGACCAGGCCGGCGCGCACCGGGGTACGGGTGTCCTGGCGGGCGTAAAACGCCGGCAGCACCACCTTGAGCAGGGCGAAGGCCGGCAGGGCGAAGCTCAGGCCGTACACCGACAGCGCGGTCATGCGGGTATCGAAGGCGGTGAACTGGCCATGCTGGAAGATCGTGGCGATCAGCGGCTCGGCGCACAGCATCAGGCCGAGCATGGCCGGCACGGCGATCAGCAGCGTGGTGCGCAGGCCCCAGTCCAGCGCGCTGGAGAAGCCGGCCTTGTCGGTACTGACATGGTGGCGGGCCAGCGCCGGCAGGATCACCGTACCCAGCGCCACCCCGAACACGCCCAGCGGCAGTTCCAGGAAGCGGTCGGCCAGCGACAGCCAGGACTGCGAGCCATCGGTCAGCTTGGCCGCGATCACGGTATCCAGCAGCAGGTTGATCTGGGCCACCGAGGAGCCGAACAGGGTCGGCACCATCAGGGTCAGCACCTTGCGCACGCCGGGGTGGGTCCAGCCCCAGCGCGGCAGCGTGAGCAGGTTGATGCCGTGCAGCGATGGCAGCTGGAACAGCAGCTGCAGCACGCCGGCGGCCAGCACCGCCCAACCCAGCGCCAGGATCTGCTTTTCCGGGGTGCCGCCCAGCCGGGGTGCCAGCCACAGCGCGCCGGCGATCATGCACAGGTTGAGGATCACCGGAGTCAGCGCCGGCATGGCGAACCGCTGGAAGCTGTTCAAAGCACCGCCCGCCAAAGCGGTGAGCGAGACGAACAGCAGGAACGGGAAGGTCAGCCGGAACAGGTCCACCAGCAGGCCGTGCTTGGCCGGGTCGGTGTCGACCCCGCTGGAGAACAGGGTGGCCAGCTGCGGGGCGAAGATCAGCGCCAGCGCGGTGACCAGCAGCAGCACCGCGCCCAGGGTGCCGGCCACGCGCGACATCAGCTCGCGCAGCTCCTCATGGGAACGGGTTTCCTTCACTTCCGTGAACACCGGCACGAAGGCGGTCGCGAACGAACCCTCCGCGAACAGGCGGCGCAGGAAGTTGGGCACCCGGAAGGCCACCCAGAAGGCGTCGGTCACCGCATTGGTGCCGAACGTGGTGGTGACGGCCAAGTCGCGGACCAGGCCCAGCACCCGTGAAATCATGGTCATGCTGCTGAAAGACAGCAGCCCGCGCAACATCCTTGGTGAACTCACCCGTGTTTCCTCTTGACAATTGACTTGACGTACATTTTTCGAGCCATCATACTTTCCAGCTTGCTGTTCCCATTACACCGATTTTTCAGGAAACCACCACTGTGGCCAATATCAAGTCCGCCAAGAAGCGCGCCAAGCAGACCGTCGTGCGCAACGCGCGCAATACGGCTCAGCGTTCGATGCTGCGCACCGCTGTCAAGAAGGTGATCAAGGCGCTCGACGCCAACGATGCCGCCGGCGCCGAGGCAGCCTTTGCCGTCGCCCAGCCGATCCTCGACCGTTTCAGCTCGCGTGGTCTGATCCACAAGAACAAGGCCGCTCGCCACAAGAGCCGCCTGACCGCGCGCATCAAGGCCCTCAAGGCCGCCTGATACGGCGCAACGCCGCGCCTGGCGCGGCGTGCGGTACAAAAACCCGGCCCTGGCCGGGTTTTTTGCGTGATTGAAGGCCCCACAGAAAAACCCGGCCGAAGCCGGGTTTCCCGAGGAAGCAACGTCAGCATCAGAGCGCGTTGCGCGCATCCGCTTCGTCTTCCTTCTGGCGGTCGAAGAAGGCCATGATGTTGGTCATGATCGGCCAGGTGCCTTCACGGCCCAGCGCCGAGACCAGGTACCACGGCTGGGTCCAGCCCAGCTCGGCGATGATCTTCTCGGCCGCCGCCTTGGCCTCGTCCTCGAACATCAGGTCGGCCTTGTTCAGCACCAGCCAGCGCGGCTTTTCCAGCAACTCCGGGTCATGCTTGGCCAGCTCGCGCTCGATCGCACGGACCTGCTCGATCGGCGAGATTTCCACGCCGCCTTCCATGGGGGAGATATCCACCAGGTGCAGCAGCAGGCGGGTGCGCTGCAGGTGGCGCAGGAACTGCGCGCCCAGGCCGGCACCATCGGCGGCACCTTCGATCAGGCCGGGAATGTCGGCAATCACGAAGCTGCGGTAGTTCTCCACGCGCACCACGCCCAGGTTGGGGTAGAGGGTGGTGAACGGGTAATCGGCCACCTTGGGGGTGGCAGCGGACACGGCGCGGATCAGCGTGCTCTTGCCCGCATTGGGGAAGCCCAGCAGGCCGACGTCGGCCAGCAGCTTCAGCTCCAGCTTGAGCAGGCGCTCCTCGCCCTCCTCGCCCGGCAGCGACTGGCGCGGCGAACGGTTGGTGGAGCTCTTGAAGTGCATGTTGCCCAGGCCGCCCTTGCCGCCCTTGGCCACCAGCAGGATGTCGTCGTGCCGGGTCAGGTCACCGATCACTTCGTCGGTGGCCACGTTCATCACCACGGTGCCGACCGGCACGGTGATGACCAGGTCTTCGCCGCCCTTGCCGTAGGCCTGGCGGCCCATGCCGTTCTCGCCGCGCTGCGCCTTGAAGATGCGCTCGTGGCGGAAATCGACCAGGGTATTGAGGTTTTCGTCGGCGCGGATGTACACGCTGCCGCCATTGCCGCCGTCGCCGCCGTCCGGGCCGCCCAGCGGAATGAACTTCTCGCGACGGAAACCGACGCAGCCGTTGCCGCCATTGCCGGCGGTAACCTGGATTTCTGCTTCGTCTACAAGTTTCATGATTCTGGATGCCAACTGGAGGCGGTGGGCAACGGGTGCGCCCGACCGCAGAGTCTAACGTGAAAAACAAAAACCCCGCCGAAGCGGGGCTTTCGTCAGCGGCCCCACGCCGGGGCGGGGGCGCCTGCGTGCCGCGAAGCTCAGGCTTCGGCGACGACGCTGACGGTACGACGCTTCTTCGGGCCCTTCACCGAGAACTCCACCTTGCCGTCGACGAGCGCGAACAGGGTGTGGTCACGGCCGAGGCCGACGCCGGTACCCGGGTGGAACTGGGTGCCGCGCTGACGCACGATGATGTTGCCGGCATCGATGGCCTGGCCACCGAAGATCTTGACGCCGAGGTACTTCGGGTTGGAGTCGCGACCGTTGCGCGATGAGCCTACGCCCTTCTTATGTGCCATGACTGCTTCTCCTTATTACTTCTTGCCACCGGCGATGCCGGTGATCTCGATTTCGGTGTAGTACTGACGGTGACCCTGACGCTTCATGTGGTGCTTACGGCGACGGAACTTGATGATCCGGACCTTGTCGGCACGACCCTGCGACACGACCTTGGCGGTGACCGAAGCGCCGCTCAGAGCGTCGCCCAGCTTGATGCCATCGCTGTCACCCAGCATCAGGATTTCTTCGAACTTGATCTCGTTGCCGACTTCGACTTCGAGCTTTTCAACGCGGAGCGTTTCGCCCTGCGCCACGCGGTATTGCTTACCGCCGGTTACCAGTACTGCGTACATGACCAGACTTCCTCTGTAGTTATTGTGGTCTATGGACTGCCGCCATCGAGGGCGGACAGAAGCGGGATTTTAATGACTCACCCCAGCCCGGGTCAACCCACCCCCTGCTTTGAGCTGTCGTCCCCTGAACCCCGTTCAGGTTCAGGGCCCGCCGGTCTCAATAGATGAGACAAGGGGCTGGCAATGTCGCTGATTGCCCCCAAATCCCAAGCTCGGTAGGCTGACCGATTGCCGTCTCCGCTTGCCCCACTTTCAACGGATCCCCCATGGCGATGGATTTCATCCGCATCCGCGGCGCGCGGACGCACAACCTCAAGAACATCGATCTCGACCTGCCCCGCGACAAGTTGATTGTCATTACCGGCCTGTCCGGCTCGGGCAAGTCCTCGCTGGCCTTCGACACGATCTACGCCGAAGGCCAGCGCCGCTACGTGGAGTCGCTGTCGGCCTATGCCCGCCAGTTCCTGAGCGTGATGGAAAAGCCGGACCTGGATCATATCGAAGGCCTGTCGCCGGCGATCTCCATCGAGCAGAAGTCGACCTCGCACAACCCGCGTTCGACCGTGGGCACCATCACCGAGATCTACGACTACCTGCGCCTGCTGTACGCCCGCGTGGGCAGCCCGCGCTGCCCCGACCACGGCTACCCGCTGGAAGCGCAGACCGTGAGCCAGATGGTGGACCACGTGCTGACCCTGGACCCGGAACAGCGCTACATGCTGCTGGCCCCGGTCATCCGCGAGCGCAAGGGCGAGCATGCCCAGGTGTTCGACCAGCTGCGCGCGCAGGGTTTCGTGCGCGTGCGGGTGGACGGTGCGCTGCATGAAATCGATGCGGTGCCGCCGCTGGCGCTGCGCCAGAAGCACACCATCGAAGCGGTGATCGACCGCTTCCGCCCGCGTGAAGACATCAAGCAGCGCCTGGCCGAAAGCTTTGAAACCGCGCTGAAGCTGGGCGACGGCATGGTCTCGGTGCAGTCGCTGGATGTTGAGGATGCCCCGGCCCACCTGTTCTCGTCCAAGTACAGCTGCCCGGTCTGCGATTACTCGCTGCCGGAGCTGGAACCGCGCCTGTTCTCGTTCAATTCGCCGGTGGGCGCCTGCCCGGGCTGCGATGGCTTGGGCATGGCCGAATTCTTCGACCCCTCGCGCGTGGTGGTGCACCCGGAGCTCTCGCTGTCGGCCGGCGCCGTGCGCGGCTGGGACCGCCGCAACGCGTACTACTTCCAGCTGATCGCCTCGCTGGCCAAGCACTACAAGTTCGACACCGACGCGCCGTGGCAGAGCCTGTCCGAGCCGGTGCGCAAGGCCGTGCTGTACGGCAGCGGCGATGAAACCATCACCTTCACCTACTTCACCGAAGCCGGTGGCCGCACCCAGCGCAAGCACCGCTTCGAGGGCATCATTCCGAACCTGGAACGCCGCTACAAGGAAACCGAATCGGCGGCGGTGCGCGAAGAGCTGGCCAAGTACATCAGCGAACGCAACTGCCCCGAATGCCAGGGCCAGCGCCTGAACCGCGCCGCGCGCAACGTGTTCGTGGCCGACCGCGCGCTGCCGGAACTGGTGGTGCTGCCGATCGATGAGGCGCTGAAGTTCTTCAGCGGCATGACCCTGCCCGGCTGGCGCGGCGAGATCGCCGGCAAGATCGTCAAGGAGATCGGCGAGCGCCTGGGCTTCCTGGTCGACGTGGGCCTGGATTACCTCACCCTGGAGCGCAAGGCCGACACCCTGTCCGGTGGCGAAGCCCAGCGCATCCGCCTGGCCAGCCAGATCGGCGCCGGCCTGGTCGGGGTGATGTACGTGCTCGACGAGCCCTCCATCGGCCTGCACCAGCGCGACAACGAGCGCCTGCTGGGCACCCTCACCCGCCTGCGCGACCTGGGCAATACGGTGATCGTGGTCGAGCATGACGAAGATGCGATCCGCCTGGCCGACTACGTGCTGGACATCGGTCCGGGCGCCGGCGTGCACGGCGGCGAGATCGTCGGCCAGGGCACCCTGCAGGACATCCTGGACGCGCCGCGTTCGCTCACCGGGCAGTACCTGTCGGGCAAGCGTGCGATCGAGATTCCCGCGCGCCGGCACAAGCCGAACCCGAAGATGACGCTGCACCTGCGCGGTGCCAGCGGCAACAACCTCAAGGGCGTGGACCTGGACATTCCGTCGGGCCTGCTGACCTGCATCACCGGCGTGTCCGGTTCGGGCAAGTCGACCCTGATCAACGACACCCTGTTCTCGCTGGCCGCCAACGAGATCAACGGGTCCTCGCACCCGATCGCGCCGTACAAGGACGTGGAAGGCCTGGACCTGTTCGACAAGGTGGTGGACATCGACCAGTCGCCGATCGGCCGTACCCCGCGCTCGAACCCGGCCACCTACACCGGCCTGTTCACCCCGCTGCGCGAGCTGTATGCGCAGGTGCCCGAAGCACGTGCGCGCGGCTATTCGCCGGGCCGTTTCAGCTTCAACGTGCGCGGCGGCCGCTGCGAAGCGTGCCAGGGCGATGGCCTGATCAAGGTGGAAATGCACTTCCTGCCGGACGTGTACGTGCCCTGCGATGTGTGCCACGGCAAGCGCTACAACCGCGAAACGCTGGAGATCCTGTACAAGGGCTACAACATCAACGACGTGCTGCAGATGACCGTCGAAGATGCGCTGAAGCTGTTCGAACCGGTGCCGAGCATCGCGCGCAAGCTTGAAACGCTGGTGGACGTGGGCCTGAGCTACATCAAGCTGGGCCAGAGCGCGACCACGCTGTCCGGTGGTGAAGCGCAGCGCGTGAAGCTCTCCAAGGAACTGTCGCGCCGCGATACCGGGCGCACGCTGTACATCCTGGACGAGCCGACCACCGGCCTGCACTTCCACGACATCGAAGCGCTGCTGGGCGTGCTGCACAAGCTGCGCGACGAAGGCAACACGGTGGTGGTGATCGAGCACAACCTGGACGTGATCAAGACCGCGGACTGGATTGTCGACCTGGGCCCGGAAGGCGGCCACCGCGGCGGCACCATCCTGGTCACCGGCACGCCCGAGGACGTGGCCGCGCACCCGGCGTCGTACACCGGCCAGTTCCTGGCCAAGATGCTGCCCTCGGTCAGCGCGCGCCCGGAACGCCCGGCGGCGGTAGCCAACAAGCCCGACGCCCGCCCGCCGCGCAAGGCCAAGCCGGAAAAGCCGGCCAAGGTGGCCAAGAAGGCGGTGGCCGCCAAGCGCGCCACCACCCCCAGCAAGACCAGCCCTGCCAAGACCACGAAGGCGAAGAAGAAGTAATGAGCGACGAACACAAGATCCTGGCCCGCGTACCGATCAGCGTGCGCTGGCGCGACATGGACAGCATGGGCCACGTCAACAACGCCAAGTACATCTCCTACCTGGAAGAGGCGCGCGTGCGCTGGATGCTGGGCGTGGAAGGCGTTGCCATGACCGACCGGATCGCCCCGGTGGTGGCCGCGACCAACGTCAACTACCGCCTGCCGATCGTGTGGCCCAACGACATCGTGGTGGAGCTGTTCGTCGAGCGCCTGGGCAACAGCAGCGTGACCATCGGCCACCGCATCGTGGACCAGAAGAACGACAGCACGCTGTATTCGGACGGCAACGTGGTGGTGGTGTGGATGGATACCCAGACCGGCAAGAGCGCTCCGCTGCCCGACGCAATCCGCAACGCGTCTACTTGAATCAGACAGGCCGCCGATGAGGCGGCCTGTTTCGTTCAACAGGCGTCTGCGTTTGTGGTCATGCCCTACCGCTCGTGGACGCTCCGCGCGCAGTCGTCTGGGGAGCGACCCTACCAGCGGGTCCGCGCCCGACCCGCATCACCGACGCAGTGGGGCATGGCGCCGGTAGGGTCGGTTCCCAAACGACTGCACTGAAATCGTCTACGTGCGACGAACGCATGACGTTTCTCCGAGGCTAACGCTGTCTACCGCGCTGCCGACCTAGGGGCGTCGGCACGGACGGCAAGCATCGCGTCCACCCTACGGCCGTCTTCCAAACTCAAACGCAACGGCACCTGGCCGCCCTTCGCAAGCGGCACTTCCGGCTGCATCAACATCAGGTGCAGGCCACCCGGCTTGAGCACCACGCTCGCACCCGGCGCAATCGGCAACCGCTCCACCGCGCGCATCCGGCCCACACCGTCGACCAGCGTGGTTTCATGCAGCGAAACGTCGCCGAAGGCCTTGCTGCCGGCGGCCACCACCGCTACCGGCGCCTTGCAGCCATTGTGGATCACGCCGTAACCGGCCGCCATTGGCGAACTGCCCGGCGGCAACCGCACCCAGCCCTCGCGCACCGTCACACACGACGGCTCCGCCGCTGTGGCCGATGCTGCGGCCGCACACACCGCCAACAATACGCACACGAATGGTTTGGTTATCATCGCCTCAGTTCCCTGCCCGCAACGAGATCGCAGCATGACGACGCTTATCGAGGTGATCAACCATGGCCCCATCCGCGAGCTGCGGCTGGCCCGCCCGCCGGTCAATGCGCTGGACACCGAGCTGTGCCGTCAGCTGATCCACGACATCAACCAGGCCATGGCCGATGACGTGCACGGCATTGTGCTGTCGGGCAGCGAGCGCATCTTCAGTGCCGGCATGGACGTGCCGCACCTGCTCAGCCATGGCGAGGACCGGCACAAGCTGCTGGACAGCTGGCAGGCGTTCTTCGGCGCGGTGCGCACCCTGGCCGAAAGCCGCGTGCCGGTGGTGGCGGCGCTGACCGGCCATGCCCCGGCCGGCGGCTGCGTGCTGGCGCTGTGCTGCGATTACCGGATCCTGGCGCGCAGCCCGGACCCGGCCCAGCCCACGGTGATCGGCCTGAACGAGGTGCAGGTGGGGCTGGTGGCGCCGGAAGGCATCCAGCGCCTGATGCGCCGGGTGGTCGGCCACCACCGCGCCTCGCAGCTGCTGATCGGCGGTGAAATGGTGCCTGCCGAACGCGCGCTGGAGATCGGGCTGGTGGATGAGCTGGCCGCCCCGGCCGACGTGGTGCCACGCGCGGTGGCCTGGCTGGGTCGCCTGCTGAAGCTGCCGCGCCAGCCGATGCTGCTGACCCGCGCCATTGCCCGCGAAGACCTGCATGAAGCACTGCACGCCGACCTGATCCGGCTGGACCGGTTCGTCGAGGCCTGGTATGCCCCGGATGCGCAGCAGGCGTTGCAGACGCTGGTGGCACGGCTGGGAAAAGCGTAAGCCAGGGCCACCCGACCAACGGTCGGGTGCTACCGGCGATGGGGCGGTGTGCCCGGTAGCGCCCGACCGTTGGTCGGGCGGCGGCGCACGGCGCCGGCAGTTGGCGACTGGCCACCACCGGTATAATTCCCGTCCGCCCCAACGCCAGGCCGCCGCCTTGTCCCAGCCGCAAGAACCCGTCGTTTCCGAGCTGATCGACCTGCTCACGCTCGAGCGCCTGGAAGACAACCTGTTCCGCGGCCAGAGCCGCGACATCGGCACCAAATACGTGTTCGGCGGCCAGGTGCTGGGCCAGGCCCTCTCGGCGGCCCAGGCCACGGTCGAGAACGGCCGGCACGTGCATTCGCTGCATGCCTACTTCCTGCGCGCCGGCAACATCGACCACCCGATCGTGTACGACGTGGACCGCACCCGCGATGGCGGCAGCTTCTCCGTGCGCCGGGTCACCGCGATCCAGCACGGCAAGGTGATCTTCTTCTGCGCCGCCTCGTTCCAGCAGGCCGAAAGCGGGGCCGAGCACCAACACAAGATGCCCGAAGTGCCGCAACCGGAAGACATCGAACCGAACCGCCCGCTGCCGCCGGAAGTGCTGGAACGGCTGCCGATCAAAGTGCAGCGCTGGCTCTCGCGCGGCGGCCCGTTCGAGTTCCGCCACGTGTACCCGCGCGATGAACTGCACCCGCCCAAGCGCCCGCCCTACCACCAGGTGTGGCTGCGCCTGAATGAAACGGTGGGCGATGCGCCCGAACTGCACCAGGCGCTGCTGGCCTATGCGTCGGACTTCCACCTGCTGGGCACCGCTACCTTCCCGCACGGCATCAGCTATTACCAGCCGCACGTGCAGATGGCCTCGCTGGACCATGCGATCTGGTTCCATCGCCCGTTCCGCGCCGACGACTGGCTGCTGTATTCGCTGGACAGCCCCAGCGCGCAGGATTCGCGCGGGCTGGCCCGTGGCCAGTTCTTCACCCGCAACGGCATACTGGTTGCCAGCACCGCGCAGGAAGGCCTGATCCGCGTGGTGGATGACAGTGCCGCGGCCGCCGCCGTACCGGCCAAGGAATAATTCGATATGCGTCAGATCTTCACCAGCCAGCGCGTGGAAACCGTGGAAGGCGTGGCCAAGCTGCTGCGCGATGCCGGCATCGAGGTGCGCATCACCAACGGGCGCTCGTACCACAGCAAGCGCGGCAGCCAGTTCAGTTACCTGGACACCAGCAAGGCCACCACCCACCCCACCCTGTGGGTGGTACACGCCAACGACCAGCCGCGCGCGCGCGAAATCCTGCGCAATGCCCGCCTGCTGGAAACCACCCGGCGCGACCACCCCACCGCCGAATTCGCCTTCCGCGACCAGGCCGACGACGTGTCCCCCCGCCGCAACTGGGCCTGGCGCATCCGCATCGGCTTGCTGCTGATCATCGCCGCCGTGGCGATGGTGGTGGTGATGCGCCACCGCAGTGCCCCGACGGCTGCGCCGGTACAGACGCAACAGGCACAACCCCAGGCCCCGGCAGCCGAACCGGCGCCAGCGCAGGAAGAAGAAGAGGTCCGAGTCCGGATCACACCTCCGACCCAACAACCGTGAGCCCACCCGACGTATCCGGATCTCCCTGCGCACGTAAAAACTCGTAGTGCCGACTGTCAGTCGGCAACCGCGCGCCAGCGCGGCCCAAGCGTCCGAAGACCGTAACGCACCACGCCGATGGTGTGGTCGACGTTTACCGCGTGCCGAAGCCACCTGTCAGGCGCTCATGATGCCGGAACGAAGAGCAGCCGACTGACAGTCGGCTCTACCGCGCCCCTCGCGCGACCCCGCCCCGCCCCCCGGTCACATTCCCCGCCCCACACCGTCATGATGTCACCACCCACAGGGACCGACGCCATGACCACGCTGCCGCTGATCGACACGCTGGACCGCGAACTGCCTGCCGCCGCCGGCGGCTGCCAGCAGTCGTACGGGCGCATCGTGCTGGCCTGCCAGAACACCGTGACCGCGATCGCGCTGGCGATCACCCGCGACGTGCAGGCCAGCGAGGACATCGCGCAGGAAGCCTTCATCAAGGGCTGGCAGCAGCTCAACCAGCTGCACAGCCACGGCAGCTTCCTGCCCTGGCTGCGCCAGATCACCCGCAACCTGGCCCGCGACAGGCTGCGCGCCAACCGCGGCCGGCCGCTGTCGGGCGAGGCCGCCGAGATCGCCATCAGCATGGCCGCCGACCCGGGCCCCTCCGCGCCGGAATACCTGCAGCGGGTGGAGGAGGAAGTGGCCGCCGAAGAGATCATCTCCGCGTTGCCCGAGGACAGCCGCGAAACGCTGCTGCTGTACTACCGCGAAGGCCAGAGCTCGCAGCAGGTGGCCAACCTGCTGGGGCTGAGCGATGCCGCCGTGCGCAAGCGCCTGTCGCGGGCACGCGCCAGCGTGCGCGAAGAAATGCTGCGGCGCTTCGGCGAGTTCGCGCGCGGCAGCGCGCCCAGCGCGGCCTTCGCCACCGCGGTGGTTTCCATGGTGATGGTGGCCGCACCGGGCACGGCGAGCGCAGCGATCCTGCTGGGCACCAGCGTGGGCGTGGGCAGCAGCAAGCTCGGCCTGGGCGGCGCCAGTCTGTCCGGCGGTGCGGCAATGGGCTCGCTGGGCGCGGCGGCCAGCCAGAGCCACCTGCTCGGCCCGGAGTTCAACTGGACCATCGCCATCGGCGCGATGGCCGGCGGCGTGATCGGCAGCTACCTCGGCGGCCGCTACCTGCTCTGCTACACCGAGACACTGGCCGAGCGCGCGGCGGTGCATCGCTTCGTGCACTACAGCACGTTCACCGCGATGCTGGTCTGCGCCGCGGTGCTGGCGCTGACGGTGCTGAATGCACCGGTGTATCTGTCGCTGGCCGCGATGGTGCTGGGCACCGCCCTGGTGAACTACCAGATCCTGGTGCCGCTGCAACGGATCATGGCGCCGATGATCGCGCGTGATGCCGCACGCAAGGGACGCGCGGGACCCAGCTGGGTGTACCAGTCGATGTACGGACGACCTGCCTTGCTGATCACCAATCTGGTGATCGTCGGCCTGATCCTGACCGTGGCCGGCGAGCGTGGATTGATCTGACCCATGAAAAAGCGCCGGTCGGTGACCGGCGCTTTTTGGGTTGCCGGGCAGGGCCCGGCACTACGTTACTTTGCCTTCGGCGGCATCGGCGGCTTGTCGCCGTGGTGTTCGCCGCGCGGGCCACCAAACGGGCCCTTGGCCGCATCGAATTCTGCCTTGCTCAGCTGGCCGTCCTTGTTGGTATCGGCCGCAGCGAACCACGCATCACGGTGCTGCTTCATGCCCAGCTCGCGGTCGGCCTTGTCCAGGTAGCCGTCCTTGTTGAGGTCCATCTGGTCGAAGCGCGCGGCCAGCTTCGGGTCGGCCTTGGCTTCATCGCGGCTGATCCGGCCGTCCTTGTTCGCGTCCAGCTTTTCCAGGCGCTCATGCCCGCCACCCGGGCCACGGCCGTGGCGCTTGCCCTGCCAGCGCGGCAGTTCCTCGCGGGACAGCTTGCCGTCCTTGTTGGTGTCCAGGCTGTCGAACTTCTCGGCCAGGCGCGGCGCCTTGGCGGCCTCGGTACGGTCGACGAAACCATCGCCGTTGGTGTCCAGCGTCGCGCGGGCCGGCTTGGCGGGCGTGGCCGGGGTATCGGCGGCCACCGCCAGGCCGGCAGCGCCGGTGGTCATCAGCAGGGCCAGCAGCAGAAGGGGTTTGCGGTTGCGCATGGGTCACTCCGGTGTTTGGGGGATGTTTCGTGCGGTGCGTTGGCACCCACGGGAGAGAAAACGCGCGGGCGCCGGCCGCGTTGACAGCGCCACGGGCCGTGTTCATTCGCCAGACAGTCGCGCCGCCTGCGACGCCCCGGCGCTATGCTGTGGGCATGGCGATCCACACCGACCGCGACGACGAGCTGCGCCTGTTCCAGACCGGGGACCATCCCTGTGGCTACTGGCCGGAGCGGGCTGCGCGCGACCTGGTGCTGGACCCGCACGACCAGCGGCTGGGCACGCTGTACCCGATGGCGCTCAGCTGGGGCTTCCGCCGTTCCGGCGACCTGGTCTACCGCCCGCACTGCGCCAACTGCCATGCCTGCGTGTCGGTGCGGGTGCCGGTGGCCCGTTTCGCACCCGACCGCAGCCAGCGCCGCTGCCTGGCGCGCAACGACGACCTGGAAGTGCGGATCGTGGCTGCCGAGCAGACCGATGAGCAGTTCGCGCTGTACCACCGCTACCTGACCCATCGCCACGCCCAGGGCGGCATGGACGAACACGGCCCGCACGAGTTCGACCAGTTCCTGATCGGGCAGTGGTCGCAGGGTCGCTTCCTGGAAATCCGCGGACCGGCCGTAGATGGCCACCGGGGCCCGCTGCTGGCGGTGGCGGTCACCGATGTCACCCCGCAGGGGCTGTCGGCGGTGTACACCTTCTTCGACCCGGACCACGCCCACCGTGGGCTGGGCACCTTCGCGATCCTGCAGCAGATCGCCTGGGCCCGGCGCGAGCAGCTGCCGCACCTGTACCTGGGCTACTGGATCCGCAACCACCGCAAGATGGACTACAAGCGCCGCTTCCGGCCGCTGGAGGCCTACGACGGCCGCCGCTGGCACGAGTTCGACGAGGCGCTGGACGGCATCTGACCCGCCATTGCAATGCCCGCCCGTGCAGAATAGCGGGATGAAAGCCCATCCCCTGATCCTCGCCCTGGCCCTGCTCTGCGGCGCCTGCGCCCAAACCCCGACCAAGACCGCCGCCATGCCGGAAGCCACCTCCGCGCCGCTGCGGATCGCCACCTACAACACCTCGCTGTACAGCGACGAGACCGGCGGCCTGATCGCCGAACTGGAAGGCGACAGCGCGCACGCGCGCAAGATCGCCGCGGTGCTGCAGCAGGTGCGCCCGGACCTGGTGCTGCTCAACGAATTCGACTACGACGACGCCCACCGCGCCGCCGACCTGTTCCAGCAGCGCTACCTGGAAGTGGCCCAGCCCGGCGGCGGTGAGCCGCTGCACTTCGCCTACCGCTACCTGGCCCCGGTCAACACCGGCGTGCAGAGCGGGCTGGACCTGGACAACAACGGCCAGATCGGCGGCGACGGCCGCAACCGCGGCAACGATGCCTGGGGCTACGGCCTGCACCCGGGCCAGTACGGCATGCTGGTGCTCTCGCGCTACCCGATCGACGAGGCCAAGGTGCGCAGCTTCCAGCTGCTGAAGTGGAGCACGCTGCCCGGCGCGCTGCGCCCGATCGACCCGCGCAGCGGCAAGTCGTTCTACAACGACCACGTGTGGTCGCAGCTGCGGTTGTCGTCCAAGTCGCATTGGGACGTGCCGGTAATCACGCCCAACGGCGTGGTGCACGCACTGGTCTCGCACCCCACCCCGCCGGTGTTCGACGGCCCGGAAAAGCGCAACGCGGCGCGCAACCACGACGAACTGCGGCTGTGGCAGGAATACCTGTCGGCCGGCGACAAGCCCTGGCTGTGCGATGACAAGGGCACCTGCGGCGGGCTCGCACAGGACGCGCGCTTCGTGATCCTGGGTGACCTCAACAACGACCCGGTGGACGGCGACGGCCGCCACGAAGCGATTGTCGAACTGATCGAAAACGCGCGCGTGCTGCGTTACCCGACCCCGCGCAGCGTGGGTGCCGAACAGACCAGCCTGGCCTATGCCGAAAAGGGCATCGTGCGGAAGGGTGCGCCGTTCCACGCTACCGGCGATTTCGGGCCGAAATCCGGCACGATGCGGCTGGATTACGTGCTGCCGTCAGTGGGCTTCAACTACATCGGCAGCGGCGTGTTCTGGCCGGCCAACGAAAGCCCCGAAGCGAAGATCGCCGACGGCAGCGACCACCACCTGGTGTGGGTGGACGTGCGGTAAACAACGCGCGGTCGAACTACTGGCGTAGTTCGACCGTGATCGCTGCTGCGGCCTCGCGCGCGATCTTCCGCGCCTGGTCGATGTCTTCGCCGCGTGCCAAGGTAACGCCGACGCGGCGGTGCCCATGAACGCTCGGCTTGCCGAACAGGCGCAGCGCCGTGTCCGGATGCGCCAGTGCCGCCTCTACGTTGCTGAAGACCGGCACGCCTTCGCCGTGCGCCAGCATCGCGCAGGAGGCCGACGGGCCACTCTGGCGGATCAGCGGGATCGGCAGGCCCAGGATGGCGCGCGCGTGCAGCGCGAATTCGCTCAGTTCCTGCGAGGCCAGCGTGACCAGGCCGGTGTCATGCGGGCGCGGCGAGACTTCGCTGAACCACACGTCGTCGCCCTTCACGAACAGCTCTACGCCGAACAGGCCCCAGCCGCCCAGGTCATCGGTGATCGCCTGCGAGATCTCTTCGGCACGCGCCAGCGCGGCCGGCGACATCGGCTGCGGCTGCCAGCTTTCGCGGTAGTCGCCATCCTTCTGCCAATGCCCGATCGGCGCGCAGAACGAGGTGCCCCCGGCATGGCGCACGGTCAGCAGGGTGATCTCGTAATCGAAATCGATGAAGCCTTCCACGATGCAGCGGCCGGCACCGGCACGGCCGCCGGTCTGTGCATATTCCCAGGCCGGCGCGATGTCGGCCTCGTCGCGCAGCGTGCTCTGGCCCTTGCCCGAGGAGGACATCACCGGCTTGACCACGCACGGCAGCCCGATCGCCGCCACGGCGGCGCGGTACTCGGCCTCGGTGTCCACGAAGCGGTACGGCGAGGTCGGCAGGCCCAGGGTTTCGGCGGCCAGGCGGCGGATGCCTTCACGGTCCATGGTCAGGCGCGCCGCGCGCGCGGTCGGCACCACCCGCTGGCCGGTTTCCTGCTCCAACTGGACCAGGGTTTCGGTGTGGATGGCTTCGATCTCGGGCACGATCAGGTGCGGTTTTTCCTCGGCGATCAGCGCGCGCAGCGCCATCGCATCGAGCATGTCGATCACGTGCGACCGGTGCGCCACCTGCATGGCCGGGGCGTCGGCATAGCGGTCGGCAGCAATCACCTCCACCCCCAGCCGCTGCAGCTCGATGGCGACCTCCTTGCCCAGTTCGCCCGAGCCCAGCAGCAGGACACGGGTGGCGGAGGGGGACAGCGGCGTGCCGAGCGTGATCATGGCGATATTCCGGACATCAGAGGCGGGACGCCATTTTATGGGATGGGGCCCTTGCAGGAGTGATATCAATTTGATATCACTATTCCAAACCCACCCGCAAAGGATGCCCCCATGAAAGAAAAGCCCGTCCCCTCCCTCTCCGGCATCCCCTTCCTGCTGGCCGTGCTGGCCCTGCTGGTGGTGTCCGCATGGCTCTTCTTCTCGGGGATCGAGCCCGGCAACGTCAACCTGCTGCTGATGCTCGGCGGCGCGCTGCTGGGCCTGATTGCCCTGTTCAGCCTGACCGGCCTGTACACCGTGCAGCCCAACCAGGCGGCGGTGCTGAGCCTGTTCGGCAAGTACGTCGGCACGGTCAAGGACAACGGCCTGCGCTGGAACAACCCCTTCTTCAGCAAGAAGAAGGTCAGCCAGCGCGTGCGCAACTTCGAAAGCGGCAAGCTCAAGGTCAACGAACTGGACGGCAGCCCGATCGAAATCGCCGCGGTCATCGTCTGGCAGGTCGTGGACGCCTCCGAAGCGGTCTACAACGTGGACGACTACGAAAGCTTCGTGCACATCCAGTCCGAATCCGCCCTGCGTGCGATGGCCACCAGCTACCCCTACGACCAGCACGAGGACGGCCAGCTCTCCCTGCGCAGCCACGCCGCCGAGATTTCCCAGCACCTCAAGGACGAACTGGCCGAACGCCTGGCCGACGCCGGCGTGCAGGTGCTCGACGCCCGCATCAGCCACCTCGCCTACGCCCCGGAGATCGCCCAGGCGATGCTGCAGCGGCAGCAGGCCAACGCAGTGATCGCCGCGCGCACGCGCATCGTCGCCGGTGCCGTGGGCATGGTCGAAATGGCGTTGGTCGAACTGCAGAAGAACAACGTGGTGCAGCTGGATGAAGAGCGCAAGGCGCAGATGGTGGGCAACCTGCTCACCGTGCTGTGCTCGGACCGCGGCACCCAGCCGATCGTCAACGCCGGTTCGTTGTACTGAGCATGAGCGAAAAGAAAGCCTACCCGCTGCGCATCAATGCCGACGTACTGGCGGCGGCGCAACGCTGGGCCGATGACGAGCTGCGTAGTTTGAACGCGCAGATCGAGTACGTGCTGCGCGACGCACTGCGCAAGGCTGGACGCCTTCCCAAACCCGCACCTGATCCGGAGAGCAAGGAATGAGCAAGCGCTGGAGCTACCTCACCGTGGAAGTAAAGCCCTCGTGGACCGGCTTGAAGCCGGAAGACCTGCAGGCCGAACTCAACCGCCAGGGCCAACTCGGCTGGGAGCTGGTGAACGTGATGCAGGGCACCCCGATGGGCGTGGCGTTGCTCTTCTTCAAGAAGGAGCTCTGACGTGGCAGCCCGGACGACGGCCGTGCCCGCCACTGAATTCGCGGTGGCGCCCGCCCCGCTGTGGCGCCTGCTCTGGCTGTGGCTGCCGCTGCTGGGCGTGGCCGTGCTGCTGGTCACCACGCACCTGCAGGAACAACGCACGCCGATGGACATGGCCATCACCCTGCCGTTCCTGCTGGTGCTGGGCGGCGTGCTCAGCTGGGCGTTCCTCCGTCGCCGCATCACGCTGGAACACGGCGAACTGCGGGTGACCTCCACCTTCTACCGCCGTCGCACGGCGGTATCGTCAATGCTGCTGGATCAGGCCCGCATCGTCGACCTGGCCGAACACAGCCAGTTCAAACCGGGCATGAAGATCAACGGGTTCGGCATGCCGGGGTTCCAGTCCGGCCATTACCGGATGGGCAAGCACAAGGCGTTCTGCCTTGTCACCGATCCCAGCCGCGTGCTGTACCTGCCGCTGCGCGACGACCGCGTGCTGCTGCTCAGCCCCGAGCACCCGCGCGCGCTGCTGGATGCGCTGAACGCGCAGGCTGCGCGCTAAGCTGTACGCATGCGCCGCCACCCTGCCCTGCTGATCAACACCGCCGACATCGAACTGTGGCCCGGCGGCCTGCTGCGCGCGCGCAGCAACGCCGATGCACGGGCGCTGGCCCGGGCCCGCTGGGTACTGCGGCGCAAGCGTGATGGGCAGTACCTGGCCGCCGCCACCGCGCACGGCCTGTTGCCGTTGGTGCCGCACCTGATGCGCGAGCCGGGGATCGAGGAAGCGCTTGATGCCCTGGACCTGGCCCTGCATGGCACGCAGCGCGCGCATGCAGCCGATGCGCTGCTGCCGCTGAGCGGGCTGCAGGACCGGCTGGAACAGCTGGGCATCGATGCGGCGCGCTATGAGCAGGACACCGCACTGGCGCTGGAAGCAGAACCGGAACGGCTGGCCCTGGCCGGCTTCGACCGTTACCGCCGCCCGCTGTGGCTGCAGCAGGGCGCCGCGCGCGCCTGGCAGCGCATGCAGCAGCAGGCCGCGCGCGAGGGCATCGTACTGGAGGCCATTTCGGGCTACCGCAGCCACGATTACCAGCTGGGCATCTTCGCGCGCAAACGCGCACGCGGGCTGGAGGTGGATGCGATCCTGCAGGTCAACGCCGCGCCGGGGTACAGCGAACACCACAGCGGGCGTGCGCTGGATATCAGCAGCCCGGGTGAAGCGCCGGCCGAGGAGAGCTTCGAGTCCACCGCTGCGTTCGCGTGGCTGCTGGAGCACGCGGGAAGCTACGGCTTCCACTTGAGTTATCCGCGCGACAACCCCCACGGCATCGTGTACGAGCCGTGGCATTGGTGCTGGTCTGGACCGTAACGCCACGCCCTGCGTGGCTCAATCCTGGGAGCGGTTGGTGCTTGCCTTCGGGCTTTCGGTGAAATCGGCGATGCGCCACAGGTACAGGCTGGCGTAGGTCCGGAACGGACCCCACTTTTCGCCGCGGGCGGCCAGCTCCTTCGGGGTCGGCATTGCTTCTGCCTTGTCCACCCGCTGGGCGCCTTTGCGCACGCCGAGGTCGTCGATGGGCAGGATGTCCGGGCGGCCGAGCCGGAACATCAGCATCATTTCCACGGTCCAGCGGCCGATGCCGCGGATCGGCACCAGTGCGTCGATGATCGCGTCGTGCGGCATCACCGACATCCGCCGCAGGTCGGGAATCTCGCCGGCCGCCTCGCGCCGGGCCAGGTCACGCAGGGCCAACGCTTTGTTGCCGGAGACACCGCAGCTGCGCAGGCCGGGGTCGTCGATCCGTGCCAGGGTGTCGGCGTGCAGGCGGGTGCTGCCGATGGCGGCCTCCACCCGGCCCACGATGGTGGAGGCGGCCTTGCCGCTGAGCTGCTGGAACAGGATCGCGCGGGCCAGGGCATCGACGGGGTCGAAACTGCGCGTCCAGCCGGGCGGCGCCGCCACCGGCCCGAGCCGCTTCATCCAGCTGCCCAGCCGACGGTCGCGGCGCGACAGCCAGTCGTGCGCCTCGTCTACATCAAAGCCCCGGCGGAAGCGCGGCACGTCAGCGCCTCAGGGCATTGAGCGCGTACACCACCCACCCGATCATCAAGGCCGTGCCACCCACCGGGGCCAGCCCGGTGCGCAACTGCCACAATGCGCCGGCCACCAGGCTGCCGGAGAACAACAGCGTGCCCAACAGCAGCACGTACAACGCCAGCTTGCCCACGCTGTTCTGCTGGGTGGGGCCCAGCACGGCCAACGCCACGCCATGCCCGAAGGCGAACAGCGCAGCAGTACTCACATGCGACTGCGCCAGCGGTTCGGCGATTCCGTGCGAGGCATAGGCCGACAGGCCCACGGCCGTGGCCGCCAACAGGCCCCCCAGGCAGGCCAGCAGTGAAGGTTTACGCGCGCGTCGTTCCAGGTTGAGCATGGCTGCATCTTCCTCCAAAAAAAAACGCGCCGCAGGAAGCGGCGCGTTTTCTGTTCTACGTTACATCCGTGGCAACCGTCGGTTTACTTGACGGCCCAGTAGATGTCGTACGTACCTTCCTGCGTGAACGACTTCTCCAGACCGCCGTTCCAGGTTTCGTACGGACGATCGATCACTTCGTTGCCGCCGGTCACAGCCCAGGCACGCAGTGCGTTGCGAGCGATGTCCAGGCCAGCCATGTGGCCGGTGTACTTGGCGTGGGCGGTACGGTGCGGGGCAACGTGCACGTACTTGACCGGGGCGCCACCATCGATCTTCACCGTCAGGGCTTCAGCCGAAGCGCCTGCAGTACCCTTTTTCTTGACCGGCTGGGCCACGTCGAAGGCGTACTTCTCCTGACCGAAGTCAGTGGTGATGATGCGGAACGGACCGGCGGCTTCGAGGTCATTGGCCTCCATCACGCGCTTGATCCACTCCTGGTTGTCCTTGATGGACTTGGTGATGGTCGCTTCGCCGCGATCAACGTTGCCGGCGGTGACGACCAGCAGGTCTTCGGCCGGGGCATCGACGATGGCCAGGTCGACCAGCGGGGCTTCGGCGGTGCGGTAGTCGATGTTCGGCACGGTAGCCAGCATGTTGGCCATGCGCGACAGACCCAGCTTCAGGTCGTCACCGACGTGACGGCTGACGTACAGACCGGCGTAACGACCAAACAGGTTCCAGCCGTACTTGATGCTGTAGTCCTGGGTGATCTTGACGTTGCGGCCACCCTTGCCGGTCGGCTCAAGCGTGAAGCTGGTCTTCTTGTCGTGGCCCTTGGTCTGGTCCTCGATGGCGATGGCCACGCGCTTGTTCGGCTCGGACTCGGTGATCGTCCAGCTGCCCTGGCCCAGCGACGATTCCTTGGAGGAATAGTCCAGGCGGGCACCCACGCCGGCGGCGGGGCCGGAGTGCTTCAGTTCAACGGCGGGATCGCGCAGGACGAGCGGGTTCCAGTCCTTGAAGCGGCGCAGGCTGTTGACCGTGTCGTACACGATCGTCATCTTGCGGTTGGTCTCGATGCTTTCGGTAATGTGACGCTCGCCCGGCAGCACAACGCCAATGATGACGAACAGGCCAGCCACGATCCCCAAGGCGATCAGGAACTCGATAATACGGGTCATTCAGGAGTCTCCGGGGCCGATCCCACGGCCGGGTTGATTGAAGCGAAGCGCCAATCCTAGCAGGCTTCGCGGGTGTTGTTGATCAGGATTGGCGCACCGGTTTCCATACCAGCAGCGGTTTTGAATAGACAAGGAGCGGAAAGATAGCGCATCGCGCGGGCCAGCATGTGGCCGTTGGCCATATTTATTTGCCGGTTTCGGCAAGGAGGCCTGCGACGACCGCCGCAGGCCTTGCCACACAAGGCTTTCAACTGGCGTTCATGTTCACACCAGTTGCAGCTCGAATGCCTTCAGCACCGCCCGGGTGCGGTCGCGCACGCCCAGCTTGGACAGGATGTTGGACACATGGTTCTTGATGGTGCCTTCGGCCACGCCCAGCGAATTGGCGATCTCCTTGTTGGAGAACCCGCTGGCCATCAGCCGCAGGATCTCGGTCTCGCGGTCGGTGAGCGGGTCGGGCCGGTCCAGGCTCACGAACTCGTTGCGCATGTGCTCCAGCCCCGACAGCAGGCGCTGGGTGACCGCCGGCTGCACCAGCGAACCGCCATCGGCCACGGTGCGGATGGCACCGACCAGCTGTTCCAGGGTCACGTCCTTGAGCAGGTAGCCCTTGGCGCCGGCCTTGAGCCCGGCCAGGACCAGCTGGTCATCGTCGAAGGTGGTGAGGATGATGGTCGGCGGCAGCTGGCCCAGCCGCGACAGCGACTGCAGCGCCTCCAGCCCGGACATCACCGGCATGCGCATGTCCATCAGCACCACGTCGGGGCGGATCTGCGGCACCACCTCGACGGCCTGGCGGCCATCGGCGGCTTCGGCCACTACTTCGATCCCGTCATCCAGGGCGAGCAGCGAGCGGATTCCCTGCCGCACCAGGGTTTGGTCGTCGACCAGGCAGACGCGAATCATCAACGCACTCCTTCCAGGATGGCACCCAGCATCAGCACTGGCACGCCGGGAACCGAGGCGCGCAGGCGGAAGCCCTGACCCCGGTGGGTTTCAATCTGCAGCTCACCGCCGCATTGTTGCAGGCGTTCCCGCATGCCACGCAAGCCGTTGCCGATCACGATGCCATCGGCGCCCACGCCATCGTCGTGCGCCTGCACCACCACCTGCCCCGGCGGCTCGCGGAATACCTGGATCCACAGGTTGCGGGCGCGGGCATGGCGCACCGCGTTGGTGATGATCTCCTGGGTGCAGCGCAGCAGGACGTGGGCCTGTTCGGGATCTTCCACGCTCAGCGGTTCTTCGATGTCCAGGTGGATGTCCAGCGAGGGCACCTGCTCGGTCAGCGGGCGCAGCGCGGCAGCCAGGTCGATGGCGCCGCTGTCGCGCAGCTGGCTGACCGCTTCGCGCACGTCGGTGAGCAGCAGCTTGGCCAGGGTATGGGCCTGGTGCACATGCTCCTGGGCCTGGCCCTCGGTGATGTGGCCGGCCACTTCCAGGTTCAGGCTCAGCGCGGTGAGGTGGTGGCCGAGCAGGTCATGCAGCTCGCGCGAGATCCGGGTGCGCTCGTTCACCCGCGCGCTTTCGGCCAGCAGCACGCGGGTGGCGCGCAGCTCGGTATTAAGCCGGCGCTGCTCTTCGCGGGCGTCGGTCTGCTGGCGGGCGACCAGGCTGGTCACGAAGATGAACATGGAGAAGCCGCCATACAGCAGCGACTGCATCACCGCCTCGAACAGGGAGAACGGCAGGAACAGGTAATAGACCGGGGCGACCGCCAGCTGGCTGACCAGCAGCCAGATCACCCCGACCCGGGCCGGCAGCATCCACGGGATGACCCCGGCGGCCACCATCATCAGGATGCTGCCCAGGCCCGAGCCGCTCAGGAAGCTCACGGCCAGGGCGGAAATGGTCAGCAGGACCAGGATGGCGCGGTCGTACCAGGCCGAATGGCCGCCGTTGCGCAGGCCGCGGGTCAGCCACAGGTAGCCGCCACCGAAGGCCAGGTAGGACACGAACAACAGCAGGGGCGGCACGTCGATGCCGCCGCTGCGGCGGACCGCTTCGTACTGGGAATAGACCAGCGGCAGGCCAAGCATGACCCAGGTGAACAGGCCGGCCAGTCGCAGTACTCGGGTTTGGCTGAGGTATCCCAACATGGACGCATCTTAGGCTGAACCTGCGCCGCTGCACCCGGACATAAGTCATGGCTGGCCTGTGCCCTGCCCGGCCACCCATGCAATAATCACCGGCAGGGCCCCTAGACGGGCCAACCGCGTTACCCCACGGAGTCACAATGTCGATTGTCATCCGCGACGTGCGCGAGCACGAGCTCGATTCCGTCCTGGCCCTGAACAACAACGCCGGCCTGGCCATCCTTCCGCTGGATGCCGCCCGCCTGCGCCTGTTCTATGAAACCGCTGAATACTTCCGCGTCGCCGAGCGCGACGGCAACCTGGCCGGCTTCCTGATCGGTTTCGGCAGCGACAGCCAGCACGACAGCAGCAACTTCGCCTGGTTCAAGCAGCACCTGACCAGCAAATTCTTCTACATCGACCGCATCGTGGTGGCCAGCCGCCGCCGTGGCGGTGGTGTGGGCCGGGCGTTCTACGCCGATGCCCAGAGCTACGCCGAGCTGCGCTACCCGCAGCTGACCTGCGAGGTGTTCCTGGACCACGGCGCCGATGCGGCGCTGCTGTTCCACGGCAGCTTCGGCTTCCGCGAGGTCGGGCAGAACAACATGCCGCACGTGGATGTGCGGGCCAGCATGCTGCTCAAGGACCTGTGCAGTTACCAGTGGGTGCACGACACCTACGGCGACGCGCTGCCGGACGTGCCCTGGGTGGGCCAGCGTCGCGAGCCGCTGCGCGCGCATCGACCGACGGGGACCTGAGGTGGCGGCGAACATGGATTTTGAACAGGCCGGTGAACTGAAGATCGGCCAGGTGGGCATCGCCAACCTGCGCATCCGCACCCTGGATGTGGAACGCCTCACCCGCGAAATGCACGACCGCGTAGCCCGCGCGCCGAAGCTGTTCGGCCGCGCTGCGGTGATCCTGGACTTCGGCGGCCTGAGCCAGATGCCCGACGTGGCCACGGCCCAGGCGCTGCTGGACGGCCTGCGCAGTGCCGGCGTGCTGCCGGTGGCGCTGGCCTACGGCAGCAACGAAACCGACCTGCTCTCGCAGCAGCTGGGGCTGCCGCTGCTGGCCAAGTTCCGCGCGCAGTACGAGCGCGCCGAGGCTGAGCCGGCACCTGCGCCGGTTGCAGCCGCACCGGCCCCGGAACCGGCACGCCGCGCGCGTGCCGCCGCACCGGCCCCTGCCGCGGCGGTGGACGCGGGCAATGCGCCCAAGCCCGGCCGCATGCAGACCAGCAACGTGCGTTCGGGCCAGCAGCTGTATGCGGAGAACTGCGACCTGACGGTGATGGCCACTGTCGGCGCGGGTGCCGAGGTGATCGCCGATGGCAGCATCCATATTTACGGTACGCTGCGGGGCCGTGCCCTGGCAGGTGCCCAGGGCAACACCACGGCGCGCATTTTCTGCCGTGACTTCCACGCTGAACTGGTCGCCATTGCCGGCCATTACAAGGTACTGGACGATGTCCCGGACAACCTGCGCGGCAAGGCCGTGCAGGTGTGGCTGGAAAACGACCAGATCAAGATCGCTGCGCTGGACTGACGCGGCAACCCAACAGAATCATCAGGAGAAGTCCTTTGGCTGAAATCATCGTAGTCACCTCCGGCAAGGGCGGCGTCGGCAAGACCACTTCCAGCGCGAGCCTTGCCTGCGGCCTTGCGCGCAGGGGCAAGAAGGTGGCGGTGATCGACTTCGACGTCGGCCTGCGCAACCTCGACCTGATCATGGGCTGCGAGCGGCGCGTGGTGTACGACTTCGTGAATGTCGTGCACGGCGAGGCCACGCTCAAGCAGGCCCTGATCAAGGACAAGCGCTTCGACAACCTGTACGTGCTGGCGGCATCGCAGACGCGCGACAAGGATGCGCTGACCCAGGAAGGCGTGGGCAAGGTGCTGAAGGACCTGGCCGCTGACGGTTTCGATTACATCATCTGCGATTCGCCGGCGGGTATCGAAAAGGGTGCGTTCCTGGCGATGTATTTCGCCGACCGCGCGGTGGTGGTGGTGAACCCGGAAGTGTCGTCGGTACGCGACTCGGACCGCATCATCGGCCTGCTGGATTCGAAGACGCACAAGGCCGAGTCGGGCCAGGCCGTGCCGGCCTTCCTGCTGCTGACCCGTTACAGCCCGGTCCGGGTGGAGTCGGGCGAGATGCTGAGCATCACGGACGTGGAAGAGGTGCTGGGGCTGAAGGCGATCGGCGTGATCCCGGAGTCGGGGGATGTGCTGAACGCGTCCAACAAGGGCGAGCCGGTGATCCTGGATGCAGAATCGCCCGCAGGCCAGGCATACGATGATGCGGTGGCCCGCATCCTCGGCGAAGAGCGCCCGATGCGCTTCACCGTTGTTGAGAAGAAGGGCTTCTTCAGCAAGCTGTTCGGAGGGTAAGCATGGGCCTGTTCGATTTCCTCAAGACGAAGAAGACCACCGCCGAAACGGCCAAGAACCGCCTGCAGATCATCATCGCGCAGGAACGCAGCCACCGTGGCGGCCCGGATTACCTGCCGCTGCTGCAGCGCGAGCTGCTGGAAGTGATCAAGAAGTACGTGAACATCGACGCGGACGCGGTCAAGGTAGACCTGGTCAAGGACGGCGAGCACGACGTGCTGGACATTTCGGTGGCGCTGCCGGAAGGCCCGCAGCAGCCCTGATCGTAAAGGCCCCTTCCCCACCGGGAAGGGGCGCAGGACGCACACGCCATGAACACCGCCGCCGAAGCAGAACCGCAGGTCACCCGGGTGGCCGACATCGCCTTCGAGGATGCGGCGGCGTTGCTGGCCCGCCACGCGCTGCAGCTGCACCACGTGGCCGATGGCGCACCGATTCCAGGCAGTTACTGGGGCGAGCCCGAGGCGGGCATCATCGCCAGCGACGTCTACGTGCGTAACGACACGCCGGTGCACTCGATGCTGCACGAGGCCTGCCACCTGATCGTACTGCCGCCCGAACGCCGCGCGCTGGTGCACACCGACGCTACCGATTCGGTCCCCGAAGAAGATGCCACCTGCTACCTGCAGATCGTGCTGGCCGGGCAGCTGCCGGGCGTAGGCAGCGCGCAGCTGATGGCGGACATGGATGCCTGGGGCTACACCTATCGCCTCGGCTCCACGCGCGCCTGGTTCGAGCAGGACGCCGAAGACGCAAAAGCCTGGCTGATCGAACGCGGCCTACTCACCGCGTAGAGCCGTGCATGAGCGCACGCGTGCATGAGCGCGGTAGGGTCGGTCGTCAGACGACTGCCGATACGAACGATCGGCACGGCGACGCATTGCGCCTCGGCGGAGAAACGCTTCCGGCGGCTTCTTATCCGCGCGTAAAGCGCTGGCTGTTCGGTTCTTCCCGCGCGGTGCGAGGACGGGGGTGCCCTGGCCGGACACGCGTGAACCCATCCATGGGGCTTATCGCAGCTTGCGCGTGTGCGCTGTCCTGCGCACACGGCAAGACCGGGGTTGGGCTCCTGCCCAACCCGTCGGGCGTATACGCCCGACCCATGCTGCTCAAAGTCCGGCCAGGGCACCCCCGCCCTCGCCCCCTCAGTTCTCTGCGACGACCGGATACAAGGTCAAAAGCATCGCGCGAGCCCGGACATTCAGGTTGCCGCTCAGCCACGCATGGCGTGGCTCTACGGCGAAACAATTCGATCGACCTAACGCCATCTGCCTTTGACTTCCTGTCCGCCGACGCATGCCTGTCTGGGGGAGCGGGGTGGAGGGGGTAGCGGGGCTTTGAGCAGCATGGATGCTGCGATAAGCCCCATGGATGGGTTCACGCGTGCCCCGCTACCCCCTCCACCCCGCTCCCCCGCGCGCAGAGAACGAAAACGCCAGCGCTTCTACGCAGGAGAACTCAGCCGCCTGCCAAAGCGCGCAACGTAATGCCAACGATGTAAGCGAGATACGTACCAGTCGCATACCCCATTGTCCCGAGCAGCACGCCAACGGGAGCAAGGGAGGGATGGAACGCAGCCGCAACCACGGGAGCAGAAGCCGGCCCGCCGATGTTGGATTGCGAGCCGATGGCGAAGTAGAAGAACGGCACCTTGAGCGCCATGGCCAGTGCGAGCAGCAGCAGGATGTGCACGGCGATCCAGATCAGGCCCAGTGCGAACAGCCAGGGGCGTTCCAGCAGGGCCAGCAGGTCCATCTGCATGCCGATGCAGGCGATCAGGAAGTACAGCAGCAGCGAGCCCAGCTTCGAAGCGCCCGCGCCTTCCAGGTTGCGCGCGCGGGTGAAGCTCAGCGCCAGGCCACAGGTGGTGGAGATCACCACTACCCACACGAACGGCGCGTCGAGGCTGAACTGCGAAGCCCAGGCCACGTGCCCCTTGAACCAGGCCGATACCGGGCCGGCGATGGCGTGCGACAGGCCCACCGTGCCAAACGCTACCGCCACGATCAGCATCAGGTCGGTCAGGCTGGCCACGCGTTCGTGCTCGGCCTGGAATTTTTCGATGCGCAGTTTCAGTTCATCGATCGCGGATGTATCCGCGCCGGTGCGCGCGTCGATCTTCGCCGCGCGGCCGGCCATGAAGATCAGCACCGCCATCCATACGTACCCTACGCCCACGTCCACTACCGCGAACTGGCCGAAGGTGGTGGCGTTGACGTCGAAGACCTCGCGCATGGCCAGCATGTTGGCGCCGCCGCCGATCCAGCTGCCGGCCAACGCGGCCATGCCCGCCCAGGTATCGCCGGCGACCGTTTCCGGATGCGCCCACTTCATCAGCATGAAGGCCACCACCGCACCGATCATGATGCTGAAGGACGCGCCCAGGTACATCACGATCAGCTTCGGGCCCAGCCGCAGGATGCCCTTGATGTCCACCGCCAGCGTCAGCAGTACCAGCGCGGCCGGCAGCAGGATGTCGCGCGCGATCGGGTTGTACAGGCTGGTGTTCTGCCCGTCGATCAGGCCCACCGTGTTGTAGATGCCGGGAATCATGTAGCACAGCAGCAGTGCCGGCACGAAGGTGTAGAAGCGCTTCCACAACCCCGTCTCGCGTGAGGCGGTCCAGAACACGGCACCCAGGGTGGCGGCGATGAGGCCGAAAACTACGATGTCGTTCTGGATCAGAGCGGGTGCTTTCACGGGGCGATAGGTTCGATGGCAGGTAGCGACGGGGGTAGAGCCGACTGTCAGTCGGCTGCCGGTACACGGGAAAATTCAGTAACGGGTGTTTTCATTGCACCGCGGAGAGCAGCCGACTGACAGTCGGCTCTACCCGCCGCCCCGGAGGTCAGCCGCCCGGTAGGGCGGCCGCTCCACATCACTGCCCGATGTGCTGCTTCAGCCAGCCGTTCACGGTGTCGTGCCACTGCACGCTGTTCTGCGGCTTGAGCACCCAGTGGTTCTCGTCCGGGAAGTACAGGAACTTCGACTCGATGCCCTGGCGCTGCGCGGCCGTGAACGCGCCCAGGCCCTGTTCGACCGGAATGCGGAAGTCGAGCTGGCCGTGGATGATCAGGATCGGCTTCTTCCAGTCCGCCACGTGGTTGACCGGGTTGAACTTCTCGTAGTTCTGCGGCTTGGCGAACGGCGTGCCGCCCTGCTCCCATTCCGTGAACCACAGCTCTTCGGTGGCGTAGCCCATCATGCGCTGGTCGAACACGCCGTCATGGTTGACCAGGCACTTCCACGGCTCGTTCCAGTTGCCGGCGATCCAGTTGACCATGAAGCCGCCGTAGCTGGCGCCCAGCGCGCAGGCCTTGTCGCCGTTGAGGAACGGGTACTGCTTCTGCGCCGCCGCCCAGCCCTTCTGCAGGTCTTCCAGCGGGCGGTCGCCCCAGTGCTGGCTGATCGCATCGGTGAACGCCTGGCCGTAGCCGGTGGAACCGTGGAAATCGATCATCACCACCGCGTAGCCCTGGCCCGCGTAGGTCTGCGGGTTCCAGCGGTAGCTCCAGCCATTGCCGAAGCTGCCCTGCGGGCCGCCGTGGATCAGGAACGCCACCGGGTAGGTCTTGCCTTCCTGGTAGTTGTACGGCTTGACCACGTAACCGTGCACGGTTTCGTTGTTCCAGCCCTTGAACTGGAACTGCTCGTAATCGCCGAAGGCCACGTCGGGCAGCATCTGGCCGGCGCTCGGGGTGATCTCGCGCGGGCTGCTGCCGTCGGCCTGGGCCACCACGATCTGGTCGCCGCTCTTCAGGCTGTTCTTCGTGTAGGCCAGCGTGCTGCCGGCGATCACCGGCGAGCCGACGCTGCCGCCTTCGGCGACCACCGTGGCCTTGCCGGTGGCGATGTCGATGTTGAACAGGCGGTGTTCGCCCAGGTCATCGGCCGCGGTGTAGAAGCTCTTTTCGTCCTGCGACAGCACCACTTCACCGGCCGAACGGTCCCAGTCCGGGGCGATTTCGCGGGTCTTGCCCGAGGCCAGGTCGAGTGCGATCACGCCGAAACGGTCCGCCTCGAAGCCCGGGCGCTTCATCGCGCGGTAGTACAGGGTGTTGCCGTCGGCGCTGAACACCGGGCCGGCATCCCAGGCCGGGTTGGCCGCGGTCAGGTTGACCGGCGCCTGCTTGCCCTCGGCATCCAGGCGGTAAAGGTCGAAGTTGGTCGACCACGCTTCTTCGCGGCCGGCCACGCGGATGCTGGCCACCACGCTTTTGCCATCCGGCGCCCAGGTGAAGTCATCATTGCCGCCGAACGGCTTGGACGGCGCATCGCCGGCCAGCGTTGCGCTGATCGCCGAGGCGCCCTTGACCGCAGCGGCCTTGGCGGCCGGCAGCGGGGCCACGAACAGGGTGTTGCGGCGGCCGTCGTTCCAGGTGTCCCAATGGCGCACGAACAGGCTGTCGAATACTTCACCGGTGTTCTTGCGCGCCTTGTGCGCGTCCAGCTTCTTGCTGGTGCAGGCCAGGTCCGAACCGCAGTCCTGGAACACGCCGGCGCTGAAGGCCACGCGGTCGCCCTGCGGCGAGACCTGGAAGCTGTCCACGTCCACCGCGAAATCGGTCAGCTGGCGCGGGGTGCCGCCGGCCAGCGGCATCGAATACAGCTGCTGGCTGCCGCCCTTGGCGCTGAGGAAGTACACCGTCTGGCCGTCGGCCGACAGCGCGGCCGAATTGACGTTCCAGCCGGCCGGGGTGAGCGGCTTGGGCGGGGCCGCATCGCGGGTGCGCAGGTTGCGGATGAACAGGCCGGTGCTGGCCTTGCTGTCGGTGCCGACCACGCGCTTGGCGAACACCACGTTGCCGCCATCGGCGGTCAGCAGCGGGGCCGAAACCCGATCCAGCGCGATCATGTCGCGCACATCCAGGCCACGCGTGGCGGCCAGCGACGGCAGCGCGGTCAGCAGGCACAACGGCAACAGGGCGTAACGAAGCTTCATCGGGTTCTCCGCGGAACGGCAAAACGCCGATGGTAGGGGGCGGGAGCCTCCCAGCGCAAAGGCCACACGTCATGCCCCGGAAACAACAAACCCCGCCGTGGCGGGGTTTGTCGGGTTCACATTGGCTCTCGATCAGACCGCGGTGGCTTTTTTGCCCGTGCGGTAGATCAGCCAGCCCACCACGAACAGCACCGCCAGACCGATCCACTGCGCGGCCGGCAGGTGGAACGGCACGGCCAGCACGTCGGCGCGGCTGCTGACCACGATCGGCACGGCGATGGCGATGCCCATCAGTGCTTCACCGGTGATCAGGCCGGCAGCGAACAGCACGCCCGGCTTGTGCACGCGGTCGCGGCCTTCTTCATCGTCGGCGCGCACCTTGTGGAAACGCTCGACCAGGTAGGCGATCAGGCCGCCCAGGAAGATCGGCACCATCAGTTCCAGCGGCAGGTAGATGCCAATCGCGGCGGCCAGCACCGGCACGCGGAAGCGGGCGTTGCGCGACTTGAGCCAGCTGTCGAAGGCGATGATCGCCGCACCGACCACGGCACCAATGCCGATGAAGGTCCACGGCAGTTCGCCACCGAACAGGCCCTTGGCCACCGACGCCATCAGGTTGGCCTGCGGTGCGGCCAGCGCGTTCGGGTGCAGCTCGGACTTGACGCCGATGCCGTACGCGGTAGCCAGCAGGTTCAGCACCGGCGCCATGATCAGCGCACACGAGAACGCACCGATGCCCAGCATCAGCTGCTGCTTCCACGGCGTGGCACCGACGATGTAGCCGGCCTTGAGGTCCTGCAGGTTGTCGCCGCCGACGGCAGCGGCGCAGCACACCACCGCACCGATCATGATCGCGGCCACCGCACCCAGCGGCGCGCCACCGACGCCCACCGGCGTCAATCCATCCTTGCCCAGCAGCAGCACCAGCACCGCCGAGGCGAACAGGATGGTGGAGATGGTGATGCCCGAAACCGGGTTGTTGGACGAACCGATCAGGCCGGCCAGGTAGGCCGAGACCGAGACGAACAGGAAGCCGGCGACGATCATGATGAGGGTCATCGGGATCGACACATGCCACTGGCCCACGATGGCCTGGTACAGCGCCAGCAGCGGCAGGGTGAAGGCCACCAGCGCCACCAGCATCCACTTCATCGGCAGGTCGCGTTCGGTGTGCGCCAGCGCCGGGCCGCCGCTCTTGCGCGCGGCGGCAAAGCCGCTCTTGACGCCGTTGAGCAGCGACTTGCGCAGCGAGATCAGGGTCCACACGCCGCCGATCAGCATCGCGCCCACGCCCAGGTAGCGCATCTTCGCGCCCCAGATGGCGAACGCCGCCTCGGTGGACGAGGCGGTGGCGATCGACGCGGCCAGGGCCGGATCGGTGTTCATGAAGAACGCCTGGTACAGCGGGATGGCGATGTGCCAGGTCAGGATCGAGCCGGACACCACCACGATGCCGACGTTGAGGCCGACGATGTAGCCCACGCCCAGCAGCGCCGGCGACAGGTTGGTGCCGATGAACGCGGTGATCTTGGAGCTGCCCACGTAGGCCGAGGTCGCCCAGGCATCGGGAATCAGGCGCATGCCGCTTTCCGCGGCCAGCTTCACCACCGCACCGATCACCGCCGACAGGCCGAGGATCTTCAGGCCCGGGCCCGGGTTCTCACCGGCCTTGAGCACTTCGGCCGCGGCCTTGCCTTCCGGGAACGGAAGCGGGTCTTCGACGATCATCGAACGGCGCAGCGGCACCGAGAACAGCACGCCCAGCAGGCCACCCAGGCCAGCGATGCCCAGCACCCACCAGTACTTGAAGTCCGGCCAGTAGCCCATGATCACCAGCGCCGGGATCGTGAAGATCACACCGGCGGCGATCGACGAACCGGCCGAAGCGCCAGTCTGCACGATGTTGTTTTCCAGGATCGTGCCGCCGCCCAGCAGGCGCAGCACCCCCATGGAGATCACCGCCGCCGGAATGGCCGTGGCGATGGTCAGGCCTGCGAACAGACCCAGGTAGGCGTTGGCCGCCGACAGGATCACCGCCAGCACGATGGCAAGCACCACCGCGCGGAATGTGAGCTGTCTGGGCGCAGCGTCGTCGTTGTTCATGGAAGCCCCTGCTGGCAAAAAATCCTGTCAAACCTAGCCTTCATGCCTTGGTAACGCAAGGCGGGTAGCGCCGGTCGCCGTAATCGGTAAACCCCTGGAAATGGCCGCGCACCCTGATTTGTAATGTTATATCCTGTCACGCCACCACCGGCGCACCCGTGGCCCCAGCCTCCCCCCGCCTGACCTCCATCGACCAGCTGCGCGGCACCGTGATCGTGCTGATGCTGCTGGACCACGTGCGCGAAACCTTCTACCTGCACCAGCAGGTACCCGACCCGATGGTCGTGGACCAGGTCGAGCCCGCCCTGTTCCTCAGCCGCCTGCTCGCCCACCTGTGCGCCCCCGTGTTCGTGCTGCTCACCGGCCTGTCCGCCTGGCTGTACGGCAGCAGCCAGGCCGCCCCCCGCCGCGCCGCCTCCGCCTTCCTGCTCAAGCGCGGCCTGTTCCTGATCCTGCTGGAACTGCTGGTGGTGAACTTCGCCTGGACCCTGCAGTTCCCGCCCAGCGTGATCTACCTGCAGGTGATCTGGGCGATCGGGATCAGCATGGTCGCCCTGGCCGGCCTGCTCTGGCTGCCCCGCCCCGCCCTCGCCACCCTGGCCCTGGTGGTGATCGCCGGCCACAACCTGCTCGACGGCATTCACGTCAGCGGCGACGGCCCGCTCGCCGTGCTCTGGAAGATCCTGCACCAGCGCGACTGGATCGCCGCCGGCGACGCCCTGCGCCTGCGCACCTCCTACCCCGTGCTGCCCTGGATCGCCGTCATCGCCCTCGGCTACACCCTCGGCCCCTGGTTCGCCCGAACCGGTGATCCCGCCCTGCGCCAACGCCGCCTGCTCTGCGCCGGCGGCGGCGCCCTGTTCGGCTTCGCCCTGCTGCGCGCCGCCAACGTCTACGGCGACGCCCCCTGGCAGGCCATGGCCAGCGCCGGGCAGACCCTGATGAGCCTCTTCAACGTCACCAAGTACCCGCCGTCCCTGCTGTTCCTGCTGCTCACCCTCGGCATCGGCCTGCTTCTCCTGCGCCTCTACGAAAACCCGCGGATCGCCCGCGCCCTGGCCCCGCTGGCCAGCATCGGCGCCGCCCCGATGTTCTTCTACCTGCTGCACCTGTATGTGCTGAAGCTGCTCTACGTCGCCGCCGAAGCGCGCTGGGGCCAGACCCATGGCGCCTATTTCGCCGTGGACCATGTGTGGATGCTGTGGCTGATCACCGCCGCGCTGGCGCTGGCCCTTTATTGGCCAACGCGCGCGTTCGCGCGCCTGAAGGCACGCCGCAAAGATCTTGTCTGGTTGCGGTACCTGTAGAGCCACCCCATGGGTGGCTGCCGGGTACGTCGCTAAGAGCAGCCACGCATGGCGTGGCTCTACGCGCCCTTTCGTTCCGACATCGCGATCGTTGAGGGGCGCGGGGCGGTAGGCCCCAGCGGGACCTTGAGCAGCATGGATGCTGCGATGAGCCCCATGGATGGGTTCACGCGCGTCCCGCTGGGGCCTGCCGCCCCGCGCCCCAGCAGGTGAAAGTGAATCGTTAGGCTGTCCGCGCAGACCAACAGCGTACCGACCAACGGTCGGCACCTACCGAGGGACTGGTCGAGTGATAATCGCGACCTGTTTTGTCGCTTATCGCCTAATGACCGCCACCGCCCTTTCCGCTTCCGACGACTTCCTTGGCCACCCCAAAGGCGTTTACGTCTGCTTCTTCACCGAGATGTGGGAGCGCTTCTCGTTCTATGGCATGAAGGCGCTGCTGCTGCTGTACCTCACCAAGTACCACCTGTTCGGCGACAAGGCAGGCCTTGACCTGCTCGGCGCCTACGGCGGCCTGGTCTACTGCATTCCCGTGTTCGGCGGCCTGCTCGCCGACCGCTGGCTGGGCATGCGCAAAGCCGTCGTGTTCGGCGGCATCCTGCTCGTCCTCGGCCACCTCGGCATGGCCTTCGAAGGCCACGCCGCCACCCGCATCGACGGCCAGATCGTGCGCGACGATGCCGCCCTCGGCATCACCTACCTCTCCCTTGCCCTCATCATCATGGGCGTCGGCTTCCTCAAGCCCAACATCTCCACCATCGTCGGCAAGCTCTACCCCGAAGGCGACCCCCGCCGCGATTCCGGCTTCTCCCTGTTCTACGCCGGCATCAACCTCGGCGCCCTGTTCGCCTCCCTCGTCTGCGGCTTCCTCGGCGAAGCCTACGGCTGGAAATACGGCTTCGGCGCCGCCGGCATCGGCATGGTCATCGGCCTGGCCATGTTCCTGTGGGGCCAGAAGTACCTGCAGGGCCACGCCGAACCCACCAACGTCGCCGCCCTGCGCCAGCGCGTTGCCGGCGTCCCCCGCGAATGGTTGATCTACGGCATCGCCGTGCTCGGCGTCATTCCCGTGGCCGCCCTCATGTGGTCCGCCGCCAACGGCGCCTTCGCCATCGGCGGCGAAATCAGCCTCGCCCTGCTGCTCATGGTGGTCGTGCTCGGCGGCGTCCTGCTCTGGTTCGCCTGGTTCACCGGCACCCGCTGCACCCCCGTGCAACGCCAGCAGATGATCGCCCTCATGGCCCTCATCTTCATGGCCCTGGTGTTCTTCACCCTGTACGAGCAGACCTACGGCTCCTGGGTCACCTTCACCGACCGCATGCTCACCAAAGACCTTGTCCCCGCGCTGGTGATCCAGGGCGGCACCCCGATCCCGTGGTCGATCGCCTCCCTGCTGCTGGCGCCGCTCGGTTTCGTGGTCGCCGCACGCCTGTCCGAACGCCGCCCGGGTTCCACCGCCCCGCGGAACCTGTTCATCGCCATCGTCGCCCTGATGCTGGTGCTCCTGGTCCGCGACTGCCTGGTGATTCCGCAGACCGCCGGCTCGCTCACCTACCTGGGCGGCCTGTTCCTGGTCGTGCTCGCCCCGCTGTTCGCCGTGCTGTGGGCGTGGCTCGACAAGCGCCGGCTGGACCCCTCCAAGCCGGTCAAATCCTCGCTCGGCCTGGTGTTTGCCGCGCTCTCCTTCATCCCGCTCGCCCTCGCTGCCCAGCAGGTCGGCAGCACCGGCCAGATGGCCAGCGTGTGGTGGCTGGTGCTGGCCTACCTGGTGCTGGAGATCGGCGAGATGTGCTTGTCGCCTGTTGGCCTGTCCGCCGTCACCCAGCTGGCCGCGCCGCGCGTGGTGAGCCTGATGATGGGCACCTGGTTCCTGGCCACCGCGTTCTCCGAAACCCTCGCCGCGCTGTTCGGCAAGCTCGCCGCCATTGAAGTGCCAGAAGGCGAAACCATGAACATCGCCGCGGCCGCCGCCAGCTACGAACACCTGTTCTGGCTGCTGATGTGGATCGGCCTCGGTTGCGCAGCCGTGGCAATGGCTGGCTCGCCGCTGCTGAAGCGGATGATGCACGGAGTCAAGTAAGCCGCCGCACGCCATGCACATAAACACTTCCTAACACCATTCGATCCGGTCACAGTCCGACGGGATTGGAATAAGTTGTAGATACTCGGTTTGTATCGCTCCCCACCATGGCGCTCCCTGCGTTCATGGAACTTTCCCAATGCGTCACGCTGCTCCGTCCCACCGCCCGCTCGCCGTGCTCATCGCGCTGGCATTGTGCACCTCGCTTTCGTTGCCCGCACATGCGGGCAACGCCGATGCAGAAGCTGTCGATTGCGACATCGATCCTGACCACAGCGTGTGTGAGGCGCAGGACGAAGCAACATCCAGCACCACCCCGTGGCTGATTGGCGGCGTCGCGCTGGCAGGTGCCGCCGCAGCGGCGGCAGGTGGTGGAGGCGGCGGCGGTGGCAGTGACGGCGGCGGTGATGGAGGCGGCGTCCCGCCGGGCTCGGAAGGCGGCCAGTACGGGGGCAACCAGTTCCTGGCCGGACCGGGCAGCGAGATCAGCTGGGACCGCAACGTGGAAACCCGCGTCACCGGCGCGGCCCGCAACGAAGGCAGCCTGCGCATCAACGCCGGCACCCTCAGCGTGCGCAATGACGGCCACCTGCGCAACACCGGCACCCTGCGCATCGGCCAGGCCGCCAGCCTGGTGGTGGAGAACGATGGTGACCTGGACAACCATGGCACCCTCGAACTGCACGGCCAGCTGCAGCTGCGCCGCGATGGCAGCCTGGAGAACCACGGCAGCCTGCAGGCGCACGGTGCGACGATCCAGCTGGATGGCGAGTCCGACATCGAGAACCTCGGCGACATGCAGCTGCGCGACACCGTGGTCAGCATGGGCGGCGAGAGCGAATTCGACAACGGCGAACGCCGCCGCAACGCCACGCTCGGCGTCCAGGGAGGCGGCTTCGCGCTCACAGGCATGGCCGAGTTCGAGAACCACGGCACCGTCCACGCCGGCGGCACGCTCAACCAGGGTTCGCTGGTGCATGCGGTGACCGCGCGCGTCGGCAACGAGCGCGACATCATCGAAGCCTTCGACAACCATGGCCTGATCACCCTGCAGGGCAACGCGCGCGTGCTGACCCTGCTGGCCGACAGCCATGCCAGTGCCGGCATCAACCGCGCCGGCGCGCAGATCATCAGCCACGCCCAGCGGCAATCGGCGATGCATGCCGAAGGCGCGCAGGCGACGCTGATCAACCAGGGCACGCTGACCGTGACCGGTGACGGTGCGGTGGCGATGGCCGGCGCGCGCGGCGCCACGCTGATCAACGACGGGGTGATCAACCTCGGCGTGGCCGGCGGCAACAACGGCCAGAACATGGTGGCCATGCAGTCCGACGGCTCGGCCACACTCAACAACCGCCGCGGCGGGGTGATCAACATCCATGCCGACAACTCGCACGCGTTCCAGATGGGCGCCAGCGGCGGCGGCCGCCTGATCAACAACGGCCAGGTCAACGTGTATGGCAATGGCAGCGGCGTGCATGCCGACCAGCCGACACAGGATGCCGATCGCCCCGCCCCCGACCTGGGCTGGCAGGCACCGCGCGGCGTGTCGGGCTACACGGTGGGTACCCATGCCGATGGCAGCGCCGGGCAGATGGTGCTGCATGAGGGCGGTGAGCTGGTCGACGTCCGTGTCGATACCGGGTTCACCCGCGGCACCGACGATTCGCAGATCCGCCTGGAGGACGTCTTCGTCGGCGCCGACGGCGGTGATGACAACATCGCCAGCGCCACGGTGGTGTGGCAGGCGCAGGCCGAGCGCGACGCGGCCGGCAATGTCGACGTGGTGATGACCCGCAACGACTACCGCGATATCGCCGATGCCGACACCCAGAGCGTCGCCGCAGCGCTGGAGGCGGGCTACGCCAACAATGCGCTGTACCACAGCCTGGAAGTGGCTGACGCCGCTGAGTTCAACCACGCCCTGCAGCAGTTGTCCGGCAACGGCCTGGCGGCCGCCAGCATGCGCCTGGCCGCCAACGGCGACGCGTTCTGGTCGAGCCTGGCCCGCGCCAGGCCCGGCAACGGCACCCACATGGTCGCGTTCGGACCGGGCACGGCCACGGCGTCGGGCGTGCAGGGTACCGGCACCGGCGTGCAGGTCGCGATGGCGCTGGGTGGCGGTCGGCAGCTGCTGCTGCGCACCGGCCTGCTGGGCTCGGATTTCTCCACCGATGGCGGCCAGACGCGTTCGCAATCGCGGTTTGCCGGGGTGGGCATGGCCCAGGCGCTGGGCGCGTTCACCCTGCAGCACACGCTGGGCAACGAATGGCACCAGACCGATGGCCAGCGCCAGTTGCACTGGGGCAGCACGCGCATGAGCGCGCACAGCCAGCGCACGCTGTCGCGTACCCGCGTGGGCAGCACGCTGGGCATGGAACTGGCCGGCGGCGGGCTGCGCTGGCAGCCGCGCCTGGGGGCAATGGCGTATCACGCGCGCGAGGGTGCCTTCCATGAGTATGGGGCCGGCGCATTGGGATTGTCGGTCGGCGCAGGAACGCGCAGTGGTGTGCAGCTGGAGCTGGGCACCGCCTTCAGTGGGCGCCTCGGCCATGGGTGGACCCTGCGCGGTGATGCATCCGCATTCCGGTCGGTGGCGTATCGCGCCGACGCGCGCACGGCCACGCTCCACGGTGCAGGCGATCACGCGTTCACCGTTCCAGGGTTGGCGCCGTCCGGACTGGATTACCGGGTGATGCTGGGCGCCGACTATCGCTACCTGCGCGCCGACCTTGGCGGTGCGGTGATGGCGGAACGGCTGATGGGCGTTCGCGATATGCAGGCGCAGATGCAGGTACGCATGGCGTTCTGATGCGGCCTGCGGAAGGCGGGGCGGCAATACCGCCCCGCCTTTGTCATGGTTGCGCTGCGGTCGAGGCTGAAGCGGTCTGCCCGCCGAGGCTGCGCGACAGGAAGGCCAGCAGGCGGGTGTAGTACTCGCGCTGGTGTTGTGGGGTGTAGAAGCCGTGGCCTTCGCTCTTGTAGTACAGGCTTTCAACCGGCGTGCCGGCGCGGCGCAACGCGGCTTCCATTTTCTTCGTGTGCTGGATCGGGGCACGCTTGTCTTCGCCACCGGCGGCCAGGAACACCGGCACTTTCACCTGCGCGGCCAGGTTCACCGGCGAACGCTCCGCCAATGCTTCCGGTGCGCCGAGCCAGTCGCGCAGGTAGGTCATCCCGGAGCGATCGCTCTGGATGTCACCACGCTCGAACATCAGCGGCAGATCGTAGATGCCCACGTACCCGGCCGCGCACTGGTACAGCCCCGGCTCGCGCACGGTGCCCATCAACGCGGCGTAGGCCCCGTAGCTGGCACCGTAGATGCAGATGCGCTTCCCATCGGCAATGCCCTGCTCGATTGCCCAGCGCGTGGCATCGGTCACGTCGTCCTGCATGCGCAGGCCCCACTGGTGCCTGGCCGCTGCGGTGTGCGCGCGCCCGTAGTTGGACGAGCCGCGGAAGTTGATCTGCAGCACCGCATACCCGGCCGCCGCGAGCAGCTGGGTCTCATGCTCATAGCTACCGTCGTCGAACACGCCGATCGGGCCGCCGTGTGGTACCACCACCATCGGCAGCCGGGGCGCCTCCTTGCCATTGGGCACCGTCAGGAAGCCGTGCAGCGGCAGGCCATCGCGCGCCTTCAGTGCCACCGGGCGCACCTGTGCGCTCTGTGACGGGTCGATCCAGCTGCTGCGGCTGGCCAGCAGCCTGGCCTTCTGCTCCACCGTGTCGTAGCGGTAGAAGTCGCCGGGGTTGCTGCCCGACCAGGTCTGCGCCAGCACGATGCGTCCATCACGGGTGCTGGAGGTGATGTACACCGGGCTGCGCAGTGCGGCCTGCAGGCTGCGGTACAGGCGCGCGGTGCTGGAGGTGTCGTCGAAGAAGCGCGCCTTCGGCACGTCCCCGTAGTACAGCGCGCCCACCGGAATGCGGGTACCCGGCTGGTAGATCACCCGGCCCGGGTCCACCACCTCGTCACGCAACAGGGTATGGCGCTCGTTGGTCTGCGGGTTCCAGCTCACGATGGCATCGGGGCCCTCGGCCTGCTCGATCCACAGGTAGGCCACGCTGCCGTCGGCGGAGAAGCCCAACGGCTTCTCGACGCGCCGGCTTACCGCTTCGTCGTTGAGCAGCACCCAGTCCTCGCCACGCTGCACGCGGTAGTACAGCTTCTGCACGTTGTCCGAGCCCGAACCCAGTGCAAACCGCACTTCGCCGGTGTTGTCTGTGGTGAAGTGCGCGCCCTGCACGGGCGAGCGCGCCACGATGATCCGCCGCCCGGTAACCGCGTCCATGCGTTCGATGCGGGTGTAGGGATTCTCGGCGAACGGCCACACGGCAATCAGCACGTTGCGCTCGTCGTCGGCGAGCTCGTCGGTCAGGAACGCCGACACCTGGCTGTCGTTGAGCCCACCGACCCGATAGCCGACCAGCAGCTCGCCGCTCCTTCCATCGGCGTTGATGCCGTACAGCTCGCCGGTCGGGCGAGGTTTGTCCAGGCGGCCCCACTTCTGCGCCAGTCCGATCACCAGGCGCTCGTTGCTGACCCAGTCGAAGCTGCCGGCGTGGTTGTCGCGCGGCGGACGGAACGAGCCGACCATCGCCATGTCGGACGTGCGCAGGATTGCGATGGCGGTCGCGTCCTGGAGCGGAACGCTGGCGGCAACATAGGTGCCGTCCGGCGAAATCTTGATGTTGGTGAACGCATCGTCGCGCAGGTAGCGCTCCAGGTCGACCGCGCCGGCCGTCGCCGACAGCAACGCACAGCCGGCGCCCAGCAGCGCGGCCATCAGTGTCTTGCGCATCCTTCCCCCTTGGTCCGGACCCCCTGTCCGGGTCGCCGATTCTAGACAGAACCGCGCGCGCGGCGCCATCCGCCCACGGCGCTCAGGGCGAGGCGGCGGCCGCCACGCCCGCGGTCTTGCCACCCAGGCTGCGCGACAGGAACGCCAGCAGCTTGCCGTAATACTCGCGGCGATGCGGGTCGGTGTAGAAGCCATGGCCTTCGGTGGAGTAGTACAGCGATTCCACCGGCACGCCGGCCTTCTGCAGCGCCGCCTCCATGCGCTTGGTGTGCTGGATCGGGGCGCGCTCGTCTTCGCCGCCCGCCGCCAGGAACACCGGCACCTTGATGCGGTCGGCAAGGTTGACCGGCGAAACCGCAGCCACGTCATTGGGGCTGCCCAGCCATTCCTTCAGGTAGGTGCTGCCCGAACCGCTGCGCTGGACATCACCGGTGGTGTGCATCATCGGCAGGTCGTACACGCCGACGTAGCCGGCGGCGCAGCGGTACATGCCCGGTTCGCGGGCCGCGCCCATCATCGCCGCGTAAGCGCCGTAGCTGGCGCCATAGATGCAGACCCGGGCGGGGTCGGCGTGGCCCTGGCTGATCGCCCAGCGGGTCGCATCGGTGACGTCGTCCTGCATGGCGGCGCCCCACTGTTTGGCGCCGGCGTGCCGGTACGCACGGCCGAAGTTGCCCGAACCACGGAAGTTGACCTGCAGCACGGCGTAGCCTGCCGCGGCCAGCATCTGCGCTTCGGAATCGTAGCTGCCGTCGTCGAACACGCCGAACGGGCCGCCATGCGGCATCACCACCATCGGCGGCTTCGCCCCTGCCGACGCGGCCGGCAGGGTGAGGTAGCCGTGCAGCTCCATGCCGTCGCGCGCCTTGAAGGCATACGGCTGCACCTTGGCGGCGGTGTCCGGGTCGATCCAGGCGCCGCGGCTGATCAGGTGGTCGGCCTTCTTGGCGACCGTGTCGAAGATGTAGAAGTCACCTGGATTGCTTCCCGACCAGGTTTCCACCAGCACACTGCTGCCATCGCGCGTGCTGGAGGCGATGAACACCGCATCACCGCCGAACGCGGCTTCCAGGCTGCGGTACAGGCGCGCGTCGGCCGAGGTTTCGTCGAAGAAGCGGGTGCGCGGCTTGTCGCCCAGGTAGAGCGCGCCGACCGGAACGCGAGTGCCGGGGCGGTAGATCAGCCGGTCCGGGTCCACGACGGGATCGCGCAGCAACGGGGTGCGGGTGCCGGTGACCGGGTCCCAGGTCACGATGGCATCGGGGCCGTTGGCCTGCTGCACCTGCAGGTAGGCGGTCTTGCCGTCTTCGGAGAAACCGAGCGCGGTTTCGATGCGGCCGGTATCGGCCTCATCGTTCACCAGCTTCCAGGTGTCGCCGATGGCATCGCGGTAATAGAGCTTGTTGACGTTGTCGATACCGGCACCGTGGGCGAAGCGGATCTGCCCGCTCGGGTCGCTGGTGAAATCGGCGCGGCGTACCGGCGACCGGGCCACGGTCACACGGCGGCCGCTGGCGATATCCATGCGATCGACACGGGTGTAGGGATCTTCGGAGAACGGCCACACCGAGACCAGCGCGTTGCGCTCGTCCTGCGGCATCGAATCGATCAGGAAGGCGGCGACCGCTTCGACCTTCTTCGGTTGGATGCGGGTGCCCGGACCGTTGCCTTCCACGCGATAGCCGACCAGCAGTTCGCCACGGCCGCCATTGGCGTTCATGGCGTACAGCTCACCGGTGAGCTGCGGCTGGTCGAGGCTGCCGAACTTTTCGGCCAGGCCGATCAGCACGCGCTCGTTGTTGACCCAGTAAAAACTGGTGGCGTGGTTGTTGCGCGGCGGCACGAACGAACCGGTGACCTTGCCGGTGGCGCGGCTGAGGATGGCCAGTGCGGTTCGGTCTTCCATCGGCACGGTGGCAGCGTAGTAGTCCCCGCCCGGCGACAGCTTGATGTCGGTAAACGTGTCGCGCTTGAGATAGCGCTCAAGATCCAGCTCCGCAGCGGAACCCTGCGCCACCGGCCCGCACAGCAGGGCCAAGACGGCCAGGGCCGCCCATTTCGAGTAGTTCATCCTTCCCCCTCCTGCCAGACACCTTGTCCGTGATCGGCGATTCTAGACAGATCGGCGCAGCACAGGCCAGTGGCGACCTTCTTGGACGCATCCGGGCCCGGAAAGAAAAATGGCACCGCGAACGGTGCCATTTGGACGTGCATTGACGGAGAGAGAGAGAGAGATCAATGCACGCCGCGGAACGCCAGGCTGAGGGCCAGGATGGACAGGATCACGGCGATGGTGCCGTCGAGGATCCGCCAGGTACGAGGTTTGGTGAACAACGGGGCCAGCAGGCGGGCACCGAGGCCCTGGGCGGTCAGCCACAGGCAGCTGGCGGTGACCACGCCGGCGGCGAACGCCATGCGGGCATTGCCGAAGTTTTCGGCAATGGAGCCGATCACCATCATGTCCAGCCAGAAGTGCGGATTGATCAGCGAGAAACCGACCGCAGCGGTCAGCACGGCGCGGCGCGAGGTGTTGTCGCCGTCATCGACCTGCATGCCGCCGCCGCCGGCCAGCGCGCGCCGGGCCGACTGCCAGGCGTACCAGCTGAGGAACGCCACGCCGCCCCACAGCACCACGGTGGTCAGCCAGGGCAATGCCTGGGTCAGGGTGCGCAGGCCGGCCACGCTGGCGAAGATGAAGATGGCATCGATCGCCGCGCAGGTCGCCACGACCGGCACGATGTGCTTGCGCAGGATGCCCTGGCGCAGGATGAAGGCGCTCTGGGCCCCGACCACGGCGAACAGGCCGATACCGGCTGCGGCGCCACTGAGCCACGCGGCCAGACCGGGGCCGCCGGAAATGAAGGAGAACATGGGATACCACCTGTGTTGCTGGGGGGCGGTGCCTCGCCAAGGCGTACAGCACCGTGATGGCGCGTATTGTCGCGCCGCAACATGGAAAAGTAGAGCTAAACTTACTTAACCATCTTTAGCGGAACTTAAGACGATGCGCATCGACCATGCCCAGCTCCGCGCCCTGGCGGCGGTGATCCGCGAAGGCAGTTTCGACCGGGCGGCGCAGTCACTCAATGTCACCGCCTCGGCGGTGTCGCAGCGGGTAAAAGCGCTGGAGGACCGGGTCGGGCGACTGCTGGTCAAGCGTTCTTCGCCGGCGGTGGCCACGCCGGAAGGCCAGGTGCTGGTGCAGCTGGCCGAACAGACGGCGCTGCTGGAGCACGATGCGCTGCACCGGATGGGGATTGCCGATGAGGACCTGCCGCACGCCAGCATCCCGGTGGCGGTGAACCACGACAGCCTGGAAACCTGGTTCCCGGAGGCGGCGCTGAGTTTCGCGCGGCAGACCGGGACGACGCTGGACCTGCGCTCGGAGGACCAGGACCACACGGTGGCGCTGCTGCGCCAGGGCGCGGTGCTGGGCGCGGTGACCACGCTGGACGAGCCGGTGCAGGGCTGCCAGATCCACGCGCTGGGCAGCATCCGCTATGCGGCCACGTGCACGCAGGCCTTCCACGACCGCTACTTCGCCAAGGGGGTGAACGCGCAGTCGCTGGCCCAGGCGCCGGTGCTGGTGTTCAACCGCAAGGACGACATGCAGGCACGGTTCGCGCGGCGGTTGGCCGGCGACGACCTGCCGATGACGGCGCCCACCTGGTGGATTCCGTCAACCCGGGCGTTCGTGCAGGCCAACGTGGGCGGGCTGGGCTGGACGATGAACCCGCTGCCGCTGGTCAAGCGCCACCTGGACGCGGGGCGGCTGGTGCTGATGAAACCGCGCGCGTGGGAAGACGTGCCGCTGTACTGGCAGCACTGGAAGGGCGACGTGCAGACGATGGCGCTGCTGACCAGGGCCGTGCTGGCGGCGTCGGCGACGCTGGTGCGCCGCAGACGGTAGGTACCCACCGTTGGTGGGTACGCCTTCACGTGCCGACCAGCGGTCGGCACCTACCGTGGCCTCCAAGCATCCAGCGCGGGGCGTTCGATGGAATCGGATCCGGTCTATCTGCATATCCGGGTGGTGCTGAGCATCATCCTGGGGTTGAGCATCACCACGCTGGTGAAGGGCCTGGCCTCGATCATCGAGCATCCGGCCCGGCGCGGCGGATGGTCGGGCATCCATCTGTGCTGGGTGCTGTGGATGCTGGTGTCGGTGGTTACCTTCTGGTGGTGGGAGTTCCGTCTGGGCGAAGTGCGCCAGTGGACCTTCGGCCTGTACCTGTTCGTGATCGGCTACTGCGCCAGCTGGTACATGCTGTGCGTGCTGCTGTTCCCCGATGACCTGCGCGAGTACGGCAGCTACGAGCAGTACCTGCTGCAGCGGCGCGGCGGCTTCTTCGGCATGCTCGCCCTGGTGACCGTGCTCGACTTGGGCGACACGGCGATCAAGGGTCACAGCCGCTGGCAGATGCTCGGCGAGGCGTACCCGGTGCATACCGGGATCATGCTGGTGATCGCCGGGGTGGGCATCGCAAGCCGTTCGCGACGGGTCCACCTGGGTCTGGCCGTGCTGGCGCTTGTTTACCAGTGCGGGTATTTCCTCGCTGAATATTTCACCTTGGGGTCCGATTGATCCCTGCGATGCTGCGTTGCACCAAATCCGTACCGGTTCGAGCTAGAATTGGGCCCTGGATGCGCCAAGAGCTTGTTTCTTCACGCTTCTTCCACGAAGCGCCGTCATCCTGCCCTCATCTCCCCACATGAGATATCCATGAAAAAGTTAGCGAAGGTCGTCCTCGGCCTGTTCGTGCTGTTGCTGATCGCAGCGGCGGTATTCCTGTACTGGCCCCTCCACCAGCGTTCGGTTCCGGCCGCCGGCAACGACAAGCCGGTCGACGTCGTGCTGGTCGGCGGCGGCATCATGAGCATCACCCTGGCCACCTTCCTGCAGGAACTGCAGCCAGACTGGAACATCCAGGTGTTCGAACGCCTCGACGGCGTGGCCCTGGAAAGCTCCGATGGCTGGAACAACGCCGGCACCGGGCATTCGGCCTTCGCCGAACTGAACTACACCCCGGAACTGCCCGATGGCAGCATCGAGACCAAGCGCGCGGTCGGCATCGCCGAGCAGTTCGAGATCTCCCGCCAGTTCTGGTCGCACCAGGTCAAGGAAGGCCGGCTCAGCCAGCCGTCCGACTTCATCAACCCCACCCCGCACATGAGCTTCGTGTGGGGCGATGACAACATCGCCTACCTGCACAAGCGCCAGCAGGCGCTGGTCAGGAACCCGCTGTTCTACGGCATGCAGTACTCCGAAGACCCGGCGCAGATCAAGGCCTGGGCCCCGCTGCTGATGGAAGGCCGCGACCCGAAACAGAAGGTCGCCGCCACTTGGATGCCGCTGGGCACCGACGTCAACTTCGGCGTGATCACCCGCCAGCTCACCGCCGGCCTGCAGCGCAACCCGAACTTCAGCCTGCACCTGGAACATGAAGTCCGCGCCCTGCGCCAGAACGACGACAAGACCTGGAACGTCACGGTCAAGGACCTCAACGCCGGCACCGAGTCCACCCTCAAGTCGCGCTTCGTGTTCATCGGCGCCGGCGGCGCCGCGCTCAAGCTGCTGCAGCTCTCCAACATCCCCGAAGCCAAGAACTACGCCGGCTTCCCGGTCGGCGGCCAGTTCCTGGCCTTCAAGTCCCCGGCCATCGCCGGCCGCCACGGCGTCAAGGCCTACGGCATGGCCGAGACCGGCTCGCCGCCGATGTCCGTGCCGCACCTGGATTCGCGCAAGCTCGATGGCAAGCCGGTGGTCCTGTTCGGCCCGTTCGCCCTGTACAGCACCAAGTTCCTCAAGCACGGCTCCTGGTTCGACCTTTACTCCTCGGTCAACCACAACAACGTGGCCGGCATGCTCGACGTCGGCGCGGAGAACCTGGACCTGGTGAAGTACCTGATGGGCCAGGCCCGCCTCAACGACGACGACCGCCAGGCCGAACTGGTCAAGTACTTCCCCAACGCCAAGCGCGAGGACTGGGAACTGGTCACCGCCGGCCAGCGCGTGCAGATCATCAAGCACGACCCGGAAAAGGGCGCCGTCCTGCAGTTCGGCACCGAAATCGTGACCGACAAGGACCACACCCTGGCCGCCCTGCTCGGCGCCTCCCCGGGGGCCTCGACCTCCCCGCCGATCATGCTGGACCTGCTCAAGAAGGCCTTCCCCGAGCAGATGGCCGCCGGCTGGGAAGCCCGCCTGGCCCAGATCGTGCCGTCCTACGGGCGCAAGCTCAACGACAGCCCGGCCCTGACCAACGAGATCCGCCGCCAGACCAGCGACACCCTGCGCCTGCCGTACCTGGACGTGCCGGTGGAGACGAGCCCGGCAGTGATGATGACCCCGCCGCCCGCGGCGCCGGTGGCGCCGGCGAAAGAAAAGCGGAATGCGAACGAGGAGCTGCAGGCCCTGTAGGTCCGCAGCGGAAAGCAGCGGGGCAGAGCCCCGCTATACAAAAACCGGCTTCGGCCGGTTTTTTTTTTGCTGTTCCGACCGCCCCAAGCCATTCGTCAGGGGTGCGGGGCGGCAGGGGGTAGCGGGACCTTGAGCAGCATGGATGCTGCGATGAGCCCCATGGAAGGGTTTACGCGCGTCCCGCTGCCCCCTGCCGCCCCGCACCCCAACACGTAGAAAGGAGACGCCCGCGCTTTCGGCTCGTTAAATTATTGTAATTAGAATGCGAACGATTTACATTTGCGTCCCGTTGTGCACCCACCTGCCTCTGCTGAGACCCCCGCATGTCCTTCCGTTCCCACCCCTCTGCTTCCGTCCGCCGTGCCCCGCTGGGCCTGGCCCTGCTGTCCGTGCTGTCGCTGGCCTCGCCCTTGGCCCTGGCTGACACCGTCGATGCCGGCAGCAGTGCCGCCGATGCCAAGACCCTGGACCAGGTGAACGTCGTCGGCTCCCAGCGCGCGCCGTCCAGCACCACCCGCCTGCCCATCACCCTGCAGGAAACCCCGCAGTCCACCAGCGTCCTCGCCCTCGACCGCATCCAGAACGAATCGCTGTTCTCGATCAACGACGTCATGCGCAACATCACCGGCGTCAACGTCTCCTTCTACGACACCCAGCGCCCCCTGTACTACGCGCGCGGCTTCACCATCACCGACTTCCAGGTCGACAGCCTGCCCACCTACAGCGGCTCCACCAACCAGGAATACGACACCGCCTTCTACGACCGCATCGAAGTCATCCGCGGCGCCAACGGCCTGCTCAGCGGCGCCGGCATTCCCTCGGCCACCGTCAACCTGCTGCGCAAGCGTCCCGGCAAGGAGTTCGACGCCTCCTTCGCCATCAGCGCCGGCAGCTGGGACTTCCGCCGCATGGAAGCCGACGTCAACGCCCCGCTCACCCGCGATGGCCGCTTCCGCAGCCGCGTCGTTGCCGCCTATACCGATCGCGAGCTGTATTACGACCGCTACAAAGAAGACAAGATGGCCGGCATGGCCGTGCTGGAAGGCGACCTGACCGATTCCACCACCGTCACCGTCGGCTACCAGCGCCAGGACAACAACCCGGTCGGCTCCACCTGGGGCACCGTGCCCTTCTTCAACAGCGACGGCACCTTCGCCCACCTCCCCCGCGAAACCAACATGGCCCCCAAGTGGAGCTACTGGCAGCGCGAAACCAGCACCGCCTTCGCCAACCTCGAACAGCGCTTCGGTGAAAACTGGCTGCTCAAGCTCAACACCGCCTACACCCGCGGCAACGTCCAGAACGTGCGCGTCTACGGCAGCGGCTACCCCGATCCCGTGAGCGGTGCCGGCACTTACCTGCTGGCCGGTGCCGGCGATGCCGAAGACACCCGCAAGGGCGCCGACCTGTTCCTGTCCGGCACCTTCCCCGCCTTCGGCCGCGAACACGATGTCGTCGTCGGTGGCAGCTGGTCCGACCTCGAAGCCACCACCTGGACCCTTACCTCGGTGGCCAACTGGCGCTACAACATCCCCGACATCCGCAACTGGAACGGCGACATTCCCGAGCTAACCGCCAGCCGCACCGGCGCCCGCCGCATCGCCCGCACCCGGCAGAGCGGCGTGTACGCCTCCACCCGCCTGCGCCTGGCCGATCCGCTGTCGCTGATCGCCGGCGCGCGCCTCAGCCGCTGGGAAACCCTGACCCGCGCCTACAACGCCGCCGGCACCTACACCGGCACCAGCGGCCAGTACAAAGTCACCGACGAAGTCACTCCCTACGTCGGCCTGGTCTACGACATCGTGCCCGACTTCTCGGTGTACGCCAGCTACACCGAAATCTTCAACCCGCAGAACTACAAGGACCGCAACGAGAACCTGCTAGCCCCGGTGGAAGGCTCCAACCTGGAAGCCGGCATCAAGTCGCAGTGGTTCGACGGCCGGCTGACCGCCAACGCCGCCATCTTCGAAGCCAAGCAGGACAACTACGCCGTGCGCGACATGAGCCTGCCGGACGGCTCACTCAGCGATGGCACCTCGGCCTACATCGGCGTCAACGGCACCAAGTCGCGCGGCTGGGAAATGGACATCAACGGCGAGATCCGCCCGGGCTGGACCGTCAATGCCGGCTACACCCACGTCAAGGTGACCCGCGCCAGCACCGACCTGATCTACGCCAACCTGCCCGAGGATTTCCTGCAGCTCAACACCAGCGTGCGCCTGCCCGGCGTGCTGGACCGCCTGACCGTGGGCGGCGGCTTCTCCTGGCAGAGCGAAGTGGAGGGCTACAACATCCCCTACCCGCTGGGCGGCACCCGCACCGTGCGCCAGCCGGCCTACATGCTGGTCAACCTGCACGCCAACTACCAGATCAGCGACAGCTGGACTGCCACCCTGAGCGTGCGCAACGCGCTGGACAAGACCTACTGGGCCAACCTGGACTACAACAACTACGGCGAACCGCGCTTCATTTCCGCGAGCCTGCGCTGGAAATACTGATCCGCCGCGCGGTTGAAATCTGAATAGGCCCGCCTCCTGGCGGGCCTTTCTTTTTGCTGCGCTGCGGGTTGCGCCACCATCCGTAATTATGGCGTAATTACCAAAACGCCATTCGGATGCCCGTCGATGAACCCCAGTTGGGACACCTTGGAGCGTGGCCGCCAGGCCCGGCTTGAACGCGCCGCCCCTTGGGCGCGCGGCCGCAACGTCGCCGCCAACGATGCCATCGCCCTGCTGCACGCCCTGCTGGAGCCGGGCGACAAGGTCTGCCTGGAGGGCAACAACCAGAAACAGGCCGATTTCCTCGCCCAGTGCCTGGCCGACCTCGACCCGGCCCGGGTCCATGACCTGCACATGGTGCAGTCGGTGCTGTCACTGCCCTCCCACCTGGACGTGTTCGAGCGCGGCATCGCCTCCAAGCTCGACTTCTCCTTCTCCGGCCCGCAGTCGGTGCGGCTGGCCAACCTTGTCGCCGAAGGGCGCATCCAGATCGGTGCGATCCATACCTACCTGGAACTGTTCGGCCGCTACTTCATCGACCTCACCCCGCGCGTCGCACTCGTTGCCGCCCAGGCCGCCGACCGCCACGGCAACCTCTACACCGGCCCCAACACCGAAGACACCCCAGTGATCGTCGAGGCCACCGCGTTCGGCGGTGGCATCGTCATCGCCCAGGTCAACGAGATCGTCGACACCCTGCCCCGCGTGGACATCCCCGCCGACTGGGTCAACTTCGTGGTGCAGGCGCCACGCCCGAACCACATCGAACCGCTGTTCACCCGCGACCCGGCGCAGATCTCGGAAATCCAGGTGCTGATGGCGATGATGGCCATCAAGGGCATCTACGCCGAATACGGGGTCAACCGGCTCAACCACGGCATCGGGTTCGATACCGCCGCCATTGAATTGCTCCTGCCCACCTACGCCGAATCGCTCGGGCTGAAGGGAAAAATCTGCCAGCACTGGGCGCTCAACCCGCACCCGGCGTTGATCCCGGCGATCGAATCGGGCTTCGTCAAATCCGTGCACTCGTTCGGCTCCGAACTGGGCATGGAGAAGTACATTGCCGCGCGCGGGGATGTGTTCTTCACCGGCACCGACGGCTCGATGCGCTCCAACCGCGCGTTCTCGCAGACCGCCGGACTGTATGCCTGTGACATGTTCATCGGTTCCACCCTGCAGATCGACCTGCAGGGCAACAGCTCCACCGCCACCCGCGACCGCATCGCCGGCTTCGGCGGCGCGCCCAACATGGGCTCGGACGCACGCGGCCGCCGCCATGCCAGCGACGCCTGGTTGAAGGCTGGCCAGCAGGCCGCGCGCCCCGGTGAAATGCCACGTGGGCGAAAGCTGGTGGTGCAGATGGTGGAAACCTTCCGCGAGCATATGGCACCGGCGTTCGTTGATCGGCTGGATGCGTGGGAACTGGCCGAACGTGCGGCCATGCCGCTGCCGCCGGTGATGATCTATGGCGACGACGTCAGCCATGTGCTCACCGAAGAGGGCATCGCCAACCTGCTGCTGTGCCGCACCCCCGAGGAACGCGAACAAGCGATCCGCGGCGTGGCCGGCTACACCGCCGTGGGCCTGGGCCGCGACCGCGCGATGGTCGAGAACCTTCGCGACCGTGGCGTGATCCAGCGCCCGGCCGACCTGGGTATCCACGTGCGCGATGCCAGCCGCGACCTGCTGGCCGCGCGTTCTGTGAAAGACCTCGTGCGCTGGTCCGGCGGCCTGTACGACCCGCCCAAGCGCTTCCGCAACTGGTAAGGGAACCTGCCATGGAAACCCTCGACTACCGTTTCACCGGCACCCAGCCCGTGCACTTCCCCACCGATGCGGTGCTGGTCGGCGTGCTGGCCTCGGGCAACCTGGAAATCCTGCTGGAGCCTGCCGCGCTGGACGGCGCGATGGCGGTGCGCATCATCACCGCCGCGCGCGGTTTCGGCAGCATCTGGGAAGCGGTGATCACCGATTTCGCCCGCCGCCACTCGCTGCGCGATGTGCAGGTGTCGATCAACGACGCCGGCGCCACCCCCGCCGTGGTCAGCCTGCGGCTGGACCAGGCGGTGGAAACCCTGCACGCCGGAGACAGCGCATGAGCCTGGCCCACCGCCACAGCTATTACGAAGCCGACGCGCGCGAGCGTATCGCCGGCGTGCTGGATATCGGCTCGTTCAAGGAACTGCTCGGGCCTGCACAGCGCGCGATCAGTCCGCACCTGGCCCAGCTGGACCAGCCCGCCGCGTTCGACGACGGCATCGTGGTGGGCGAAGGCCAGCTGCGCGGCAGGCGCGTGCTGGTGGCCGCACAGCAGGGCCAGTTCATGGGGGGCGGCGTGGGAGAAGTGCACGGCGCCAAGCTCACCGGCCTGCTGCAACGCGCCGGGCAGACCCGCCCCGAAGGCGTGCTGCTGCTGCTCGATACCGGCGGCGTGCGCCTGCACGAGGCCAACGCCGGGCTGATCGCCATTTCCGAAATCATGCGCGCGGTGCTCGCAACGCGTGCCGCCGGGGTACCGGTGTTGGCGCTGATCGGCAGCGGCAACGGCGCGTTCGGGGGCATGGGCATCGTGGCCCGCTGCTGCACCACGGTGATCATGTCCGAGGAAGGCCGGCTGTCGCTGTCCGGCCCGGAGGTGATCGAAACAGTGCGCGGCGTGGAAGAGTTCGATGCGCGCGACCGCGCACTGGTCTGGCGGGTTACCGGCGGCAAGCACCGCTACCTGATCGACCAGGCCCAGGTGCTGGTGCCCGATGCGATCGAGGCGTTCGCGCAGGCGGCATTCGATGCCCTGCAGCCGGATGCCGCCAGCACCGGCACCGATACCGCCCTTGCCGCGCTGCAGGCCCGCCACGCCGCCCTCAAGGCGCGCGCGCAGGCTTGGGGCGATTGCCGCGATGGCGTGGAGATCTGGGCACGGCTCGGCATCGACGATCCGCAACGGCTGCCGTTGCTGGATACCGATGACTTCCTGGCCGCCACCGCTGACCGGAGCCTGCCATGACCGCGCCACTGAACACCCTGCTCGACGCGCTGTTTCCGCGCGGGCACACCATCGCCGTCGCCGATTCGGTACTGACCGGGACCGCCACCACCGACGACGGCGGGGTGACCGTGATCGGCACCACCGACAAGATCGAAGTGGGCGTGGATCACGCGCTGGTGCTGGCCGAAACGGTATTGGCGAGCACCGCTGCGTTCCCGCAGCGCCCGATCGTGATGCTGGTCGATACCGCCGGCCAACGACTGGCGCGCCGCGATGAACTGCTGGGCATCAATGGTTACTTCGCGCACCTGGCGCAGACGTTGGACCTGGCCCGTCGCCGCGGCGCGCGTCTGGTCACGCTGGTGTACGGCGAATCGGTCAGCGGTGGCTTCCTGTCGTTCGGGCTGATGGCTGACCACATCCACGCCCTGCCCGATGCGCAGGTGCGGGTGATGGACCTGCGCGCGATGGCACGGGTGACCAAGCAGCCGCTGGAGAAACTGCAGGCGCTGAGCCAGAGCTCGCCGGTGTTCGCGCCGGGCGTTGAGAACTACGTTGCGATGGGCGCAGTGCAGTCGGTATGGCACGGCGATCTGGCGCAGGCTTTGCTGGACGCGCTGCGCACGCCGGCAGAAGGTGACCGCCGCGCGCAACGCGGTGCCGAGCGTGGTGGCCGTACCCTGGCCGCGCGCGTGGCTGCACAGGTGGCCGCTGGCGATGCCTGACCGGCCTGCCCGCCACACCCTGGTCTGGCTGTCGGCGCACGCCGATTGGCGGGCTGACGTGGCCGCGCATGACGCGCGCCTGGCGGCGTGGTTTGCCCAGGGCTGGCCCGCCGTGGCGGCGCGCCGCGCTGCCGATGATCCCGATCCCCGCGTGCGCCTCGGCATTCCCCTCCCCCCCGCCGAGGGCAAGCAGCGATTGGGTCTGCGGGTGCCGCTGGGCGACATCGTGCGCCAGCAGGCGCCGCTGGAACTGGCCGGGGTGCGGGTGCACGCGCGCACGCCGGAGGACTGGCGCGGACCGCTGCAGGCGCTGGATCGGCTGGCGCCGGCCCGGGTGTTCGGGGCGTTTGCCTGGCAGGTGTTGACCGGGTTGGAGTACGTGCATGCGCGGTCGGATATCGACCTGCTGTGGGACGTCGAAACCGCGCAGGATGCTGACGCGCTGGTCGCTGCCCTGCAGGCATGGGAGCTGCGCTTTGGCCGGCGCGTGGATGGTGAGCTGTGCCTGCCCGATGGTGGGGCGGTGAACTGGCGCGAGTTTGGTGGTGAGTCGCGGCAGGTGCTGGTGAAGCGGGTGGATGGGGCCGGGTTGGAGTTGCGGTCAACCCTGTTCGGGTGTGTGGGGTTGCCACGCGGGGCGTGGCACTACGGTATCGCCCGATGAACGCCGTTGCGAACGTTCTGCGGCCTTGCGTCGATTCGGCGCGGTTGGGGCGGCTGGCGGTGGGCGCGCTGCATGCGGAGCTGGCATTGGCGCCGAAGCCGGGGCTGGTGACGCCGTTCGATCCGGGCAGCCATGACGACATGGATGCCGGCACCTTCCTGCGCAGCCTGTTTGCGCTGCGCCATTACTTCCGCGATATCGCGCTGGCCGGCGCGGAGGATGCACCGTTCTCCGCGCTGCGCACGCTGGGCCTTCAAGCCGAAGCGGCGATGTTGCGCGCCACCGGCGGAATCAATACGCACCGGGGTGCGGTCTTCAGTATCGGACTGCTGGTGGCGGCCGCTGCGCGTTGCCGCAGCATGCGGCAGCCGGTGTCGGGCGAGCAGGTCTGCCTCGGCGTCCAGCACTGGTCGCCTGGGCTGCTGGCCGCGCCGCTGGATCCGGACAGCCCGGGACAGCGTGTGCGCGCCCGGCACCGCATTGCCGGTGTGCGCGAACAGGCAGCCGCGGGGTATCCCATGCTGCGCGGGTTGGCACTGCCGACCCTGCGCGATGCGCTGGCGGCAGGTCTTCCGCGCGAGGCCGCGCTGTGCCACACGCTGATGGCACTGGTCGCCGAACTGGACGACATCAACCTGCTGCACCGGGGCGGGGCCGAGGGCCTGCACTGGGCCCGCGCCCAGGCGGCCGCGTTCATGGCCGAGGGCGGTGCCTTCGCCGCCGGTTGGCGCGCGCGCCTGCAGCAGCTGGGCGAGGCGTTCGTGGCGCGCCGGCTCAGCCCGGGGGGCAGTGCCGACCTGCTGGCCTGCAGCGTTTTCCTGCTGCAGCAGGAGGCGGTATGAGCCTTGCACTGCTCTGCCCCGGCCAAGGCGCGCAGCACCCGGCGATGTTCGACCGGGTGCGCGACAACGCGGCGGCGCGTGATGTGCTTGACAGTGTGGGTGCGGTGTTGGGCCAGGATGTGTTCGCTGCGGCAGGCGCGGAGGCGCGTTTCGAGAACGCGGTGGCGCAGCCGCTGCTGTGCGCGGCCAGCCTGGCGCACTGGCAGGCGCTTCGCACTGAACTGCCGGTGCCGGGCATGGTGGCGGGTTACAGCATCGGTGAGCTGGCGGCACATGCCGTAGCCGGCACTCTCGACACACCGTCCTGCCTGGCCTTGGCGGCGCAGCGTGCGCGGTACATGGATGCCGCCAGCCCTGCCGGCGCGGGCATGCAGGCGTTGCTGGGACTGGATCGCACGCGGGTGCAGTCGCTGTGCGCTGTGCATGGCGCCTATATCGCCATCGTCAATGGCCATGATCATTTCATCGTGGGCGGTGGACTGGCGGGCCTGGAAGCGCTGGCCGGGGACGCGCGTGCGGCCGGTGCGGATATCCGTCCGTTGCCGGTGCACGTGCCTTCGCACACGCCGTTGCTGCAGGCGGCAGTTCCCCGCTTTGCCGCTGCGCTGGAGGCGGTCGCGTGGCAGCAACCGGGCCTGACGGTGCTGGCCGGCATCGATGCGCGCGTGGTGCGCGACCACGCCGGCAAGGTGCACACGTTGTCGGCGCAGCTGGCGCAGACGATCGAATGGGCGCAGGTGATGCGCCAGCTGTTCGAGCGCGGTGCGCGGGTGTTCCTGCAACTGGGCCCGGGCACCGCGCTGGCGCGCATGGTGGCCAGCGCCTATCCGTGCTGCGAGGTCCGCGCGGTCGAAGAATTCCAGCACCTGGATGGTGCGGTGGACTGGGTGCAACGCGCACTCGTTCGCCTGCAATGAGCGGTTGGCTCCACCTGTAGCACGCCACACCCCGTGGATGGCGGGTTTCCATCCGTGCGGTACGCGAATCACGTGTCTGGGAGGGCGCATGAGTCCACAAATTGCAACGATCATCGGTCTGGTGATCATGTTCATCATCGCCACTGCCCTGCCGATCAACATGGGTGCGGTGGCCTTCGCGCTGGCCTTCATCATCGGCGGCATCTTCGTGGGGATGGAGGGCAAGGAGGTGCTGGGCGGCTTCCCGGGCGATCTGTTCCTGACCCTGGTCGGGATCACGTATCTGTTTGCGATCGCGCAGAAGAACGGCACGATCGATCTGCTGGTGCACTGGGCGGTTCGGGCGGTGCGCGGGCGGATCGTGGCCATTCCGTGGGTGATGTTCGTGGTCACGGCGGTGCTGACTGCATTCGGTGCGCTGGGTCCGGCGGCGGTGGCGATCATCGGGCCGGTGGCGCTGCGCTTTGCGAAGCAGTACAGGATCAACCCGCTGATGATGGGCCTGCTGGTGATCCATGGCGCGCAGGCAGGTGGGTTCTCGCCGATCAGTGTGTACGGCAGCATCACCAACGGGGTGGTGCAGAAGGCGGGGCTGGAAGTGACGGAGATGGCGGTGTTCCTGACCAGCCTGGGCTTCAACTTCATGATGGCGACGATCTGTTTCTTCGCGTTCGGCGGGGTGGCGTTGATGCGGCGCGGTGCGGTGGCGATGGGCGGCGGTGAGCTGGCGCTGGCCGGTGGGCCGCAGGCGTCGTCGCGGCAGTTCGCGATCGAGGGCCACGGGGCGCTGGTGTCGGCGGGCGGCGGGACGTTGTCGAACGATCCTGACGCGCTGGAAGCGGTGGGCATCACGCGGGAGCGGCTGTTCACGCTGGTCGGGCTGGTCGGGCTGGGCGTGGCGGCGTTGATCTACAACCTCAATGTGGGACTGGTGTCGATCACGGTGGCGGTGGTGCTGGCGCTGTTGTCGCCGGCCAGCCAGAAGGGTGCGGTGGACGGGATCAGCTGGTCGACGGTGCTGTTGATCTGCGGTGTGGTGACGTATGTGGGGGTGCTGGAGAAGGCCGGTTCGGTGGACTTCATCGGCAACGGGGTGTCGAACATCGGCATTCCGCTGCTGGGGGCGCTGCTGGTCTGCTATGTGGGCGGGATCGTGTCGGCGTTTGCGTCGTCGGCGGCGGTATTGGGCGCGACGATTCCGTTGGCGGTGCCGTTCCTGCTGCAGGGGCATCTGGGCGCGGCGGGGGTGATCTGCGCGCTGGCGGTGTCGTCGACGATCGTGGATGTGAGTCCGTTCTCGACCAATGGTGCGCTGGTGGTGGCATCTGCGGCCAAGGAAGAGCGCGAGTCGCTGTTCCGCCGGTTCCTGGTGTACAGCGGGCTGGTGGTGGTGTTCGGGCCGCTGTTGGCTTGGCTGCTGTTTGTTGTTCCGGGTTGGATGTAAGGCTGAAGCAACAGCAAAAGCAACAGCAAAAGCCTATCGCCAAGGCCTCCGCGGCTTGGAGGGACGGTGCGGGTTTGCGGGGGACGCCGTGAACCCGTCCATGGGGGCTTGGTCGCGGCATCCATGCCGCTCACACCCCCGCAAACCCGCCCCGACCCGCCTTTGACGGTGTTTTGGTGGCCTTGGGGAAGAGCGAATACAATTCATTCATGGCCATTGCTCCTGCTCCGCGTTCACCTAAAAGGCGTGCTCCCTTGTATGAGGAGGTTGCCGAGCATGTGCGTGAGCGCATCTATGACTACCGCTTGCCGCCTGGGGAGTGGATTGATGAGCCGGGGCTTTGCGAGGAGCTGGGGATCAGCCGTACTCCGTTGCGCGAGGCGCTGAAGCTGCTGGCGGCGGAGGGGTTGGTGCAGATCGATGCGGGGCGTGGGGCGCGGGTGACGCGGCTGACGCTGGAGGATCTCAACCAGCTGTTTCCGGTGATGGCGATGCTGGAGGGGCGGTGTGCGCATGAGGCGGTGAAGCACATCGACGATGCGGGGGTAGAGCAGTTGGAAGCGCTGCATGCGGCGATGGAGGCGGCGGCGGCGGAGGGCAATATTGCCGACTACTACCGCAACAATTATCTGATCCATGAGACGGTGCAGCACTACGCCGGTAATCCGTGGTTGATCCGGATCACGCATGATCTGCATCGCATTCTGAAGATGCATCGCGGCCGGCAGCTGTTGACGCCGGGGCGTACGGCGCAGTCGCTGGCGGAACATCGCGAGTTGATGGAGTGTTTCCGCCGGCGCGATGCGGAGGCGGCCGAGCGCACGATGGAACGGCACCTGCTGAGCCAGGGCCAGGCGTTGGCGGCGTATGTGGCAGCCGGTGGATTGTTGAACGTTCCAGCGCCACTACCCACCAAAGGCGGCACGTAACCCCGCGCCCCGTGTAGAGCCACGCCCTGCGTGGCTGCGCAATCAGGTCGGGCGCGTTTCCCTGAGGCCCCAAAGAACGGGCAGCACCAGCAGCGCGACGGCGGCGATCATCGCCCCGGGCGCTGCCGCCCAGCCGGTGTGGCGCACCAGCAGCTCGGCCAACAACGGGGTGGCGCCGCCGAAGAAGGCGGTGGCCATGGTCACGCCCAGCGCCAGGCCGCTGAGCCGGCCTTCGCCGGGGAACTGTTCGGCGGTGGCCGGCGCGGCGACGGCGCTGACGCCGCCGGCGAGGCAGGCCAGTACCACGGCGGCCAGTGCGATCTGCACCGCGCTGCCGGTGGCCATCACGCCGAACATCGTCAACGGCAGCAGCGCTGACAGCAGTGCCAACCCGATCAACACCGGGCGTCGCCCCACCTTGTCGGACAACGCGCCCACCAGCGGGGTCACGCCGATCACGGCGACGGCGGCGATGGTGGACAGCCACAGTGCCTGGGATTCGCCGACGTCACTGGCCGAGCCGAGAAACGCTGGCACGTAGGTGATGCCCACGTAGTAGGTGATCGAACCCAGCGCGGAGATGGCGAAGGTGCGCGCGACCGCGCCGCGATGGTAGCGCCAGGTATCGCGGATCGGCGAGGTCGGTACCGTGCCGGCGGCCACCTGGCGTTCGAATTCGGGCGATTCGTGCATGGTCGAGCGCGCGAGGAGGATCGCGCCGGCCAGGGCCGCACCGATGCAGAAGGGAATGCGCCAGCCCCAGCCATCGAGCTGGGCGCTGCTGAGCAGCGCCACGGTCAGTGCCGAGAGTGCCACGGCAAGCAATGCACCCACTTCGCTTGCGGCGGAGGCGAGAGAGGTCACCAGCCCGCGCCGGCGGATGGGGGCGCTTTCCAGCAGGTAAGCCACCACGCCGGTGTATTCGCCGCCTACCGAAAACGCCATGACGCAGCGGAGCAGCAGCAACAGCACGCCGGCGGTGGCGCCGATGCTGTCGAAGGTCGGCAGCAGCGCGGTGGCCAGCATCGCCAGCGTCATCAGAGCCATGGACGCCAGCAGCATGTAGCGGCGGCCGAAGCGGTCACCGAAGTGGCCGAAGCAGAGCGCGCCGAGGGGACGCATCAGGTAGCTCACCGCGAAGCCGGCCAGGGTGGCCAGCAGGGCGTTGTCGCCCCCGCCGAAGAACACCCGCGACAGCACCGTGGCCAGGTAGAGGTACAGGGTGAAGTCGTACCACTCCACCACGGTGGACAGACCAGCGACGATCATGGAGCGGGTGGGTGTGGCAGGCGGTGGGTTGGTCATGGGTTCGGAGCCTACGACAAACGATCTGCAGACCGTGTCGTCGCAGCGCCACGCCCTGCGTGGCCCTACGCGGTACGGGCGTAACGCAGGAGGCGTCCGCGCCCTGGCGAACTGCTTTCATCCTCGCCAAAGCCCCCCTCTTCGCTCGCTTCATACCCCTGCAGGGCCATGGCGCGCGAGAAGCCACCGAGGTTGCCGCGACCGGGATCGGTCAGCAGCAGTTCGGCCGTGGGCTTGGCGTGGCGCTCCATCATCGCGGCGATCTGCACGCCGTGACCCCGCTCGTACAGCACATCGCTGCCGATGATCAGATCGAACCGACCCAGTGACGTATCTGGCATCTCCCAGGGCAGGTCGCGGTAATGCACGGCCGGCAGGTCGTTGAGCCCGGCGTTGTAGGCCAGGAACGATTCGGCCAGCGGATGGTGGTCACTGGCCACCACGTTGGCGCCACGATGCGCCAGCACCAGGCTGGACAGGCCCAGCCCGCAACCCAGTTCCAGGATGCGTTTGCCGGCCACGTCGTACTGGCTCATGGTCTCGGCCAGCACCCGGCCGGCGGGCCAGACCTGGCCGAACAGGCTCCACAGCGAGGAATGGATGCCGGCGCGTTCGGCGCGGCCGGTGGGATCGGCGAACTGCTGCAGGTCGCTCAGGGCACGAATACGGAACTCGTGGCCGTTGACGGCAACCGTGAGAATGCGGGTGGTATAGCCCGGCATGTGCGCTCCATGAAACACGGAGAGCCGGCCCACCCCGGTGGCGGACGGCTCGAAAGGGGAGCGAAGCGGGCGACCGGAAGGGGCCGCGCAGGACGCGCGAAACGGCGTGGGACGCACCCATCCTACAGGACGGGCGGTTTCCGCCCTTCACTCAGTATCGGATCTGGCAATTGGGACAGAAGAAGGTGCGCCGCCGGCTCTTGCCGGGGTAGGTCTTGGAAACCGGGCCGCCGCAGGTCGGGCAGGTCCGCTTGGTATGGATCTGCCAGTGCTTCTTGAGCTCGAAGGCGCGCTTCCATTCCAGGAACAGGAAGCTGTAGGCGCGGGCGTCGGCAATGACCCGGCCGAGTACCCGCGGCGGCAACGCTCCCACCGTGCTTTCCGGGTGCACCCGCTGGCGGAACAGCACTTCGTTCTTGATGATGTTGCCGACGCCGGCGAACAGCTCCTGGTCCAGCAGTGCATCGCAGATCAGGGTGTCTGGCTGCTGCTTCAGCCGCCGCCGGGCCAGGCGCGGGTCCCACGCATCGTTCATCACGTCGGTGCGCCAATCGTAGGTGTCGTCCAGCTTGCTTTCGATGTACTTCAGCGATGAGGCGTAGATGTTCAGCTCGCCGTTGTCGAACTGCAGCGAAACGCGCGGGGGCGATGGCTTGCGTTCGTCGATGCGGTAGCTGCCGAACATCAGCATGTGCACGCGCAGGCTGAAGCCGCTGAACTCGATCAGGAAGTGTTTGCCCCAGCTGCGCAGCGCGATCACGCGCCGCCCCTCCATGCGGGTGAGATCCAGGGAGCTGTTGCCCAGCGCCCGGCGCACGGTCTTGCCACGGAACTTCGCCGTCGCCTCGCGCAGGATGACGATGGAAGGGCCTTCAGGCATGCAACCGCTCCTGCAGGCGCGCGGCGTTGGCAACGGCAAAGCCGTGCGCGGTGTTGTCGAAGATGACCCAGCGGGGTCCACGTGCATGACGCACCTGCCCGGCCAGCGCGTCCAATGCCGCGTCGTCGTAGTCGCTGTAGTACATGCGCGGTGCGCCGTGCCAGCGCCAGTAGCGCCACGTCGGTGCACCGCCCGGTTGGGCAGCCGCCGGCACACGCGCTGGATCGGCCCCCAGCCGCGAGACGCCGTGGCGCAGCAGCAATGCGTCGGCCGTGTCGGTGAACCAGCTGGCATGGCGCGGCTCGCACACGAGCGGCACCCCGCTGCGCCTGCGCAGCGCGCGGAAGAAGCTCGAGGCGCGGCGGGTATCCAACGTCAATGAGGGCGGCAACTGCAGCAGCAGGCCGCCCAGCTTGGTGCCGAGCGCGCTGGATTCATCGAGGAAGCGGTCAAGCAACGGCCCCACGCCGACCAACGCCGAATCGTGGGAGATCGTGCGCGGTATCTTGACCGAGAAGCGGAACGCGGGCGGCACACTGGCCGCCCAACGTTCGTAGGTTCCGGGCTTGTGCGGCCGGTAGAACGAGGAGTTGATCTCCACTACGGGAAACCGGGTGGCGTAGCGCGCGAGCATGCTCTCCCCGGGGCCGAACAGGTCAGCGTAGCGGCCCGGAAGGGACCAGCCTGCGCAGCCGACCAGCGGCCCGGAGGAGGCAGGCATGTCCGGCGTTCCTCAGACCTGAATCTCGCCCTGGTCTTCACCGTCCCAGTAATGGATACGGTGCGCGTGGACGTGGATCAGGACCAGGCCCGGGGTGTCCACACCCTGTTCGAACCAGCGCTCCAGGCTCTTCTGCCAGTGCTCGCGCATCACTTCCTTGTCGCGGATGATTCGGCCCTTGCCCTGCACGAACACGAACAACGGCGGTTTGCCGAGCAGGCCCTTGCTGCCGACGAAGCTCAGCGCGGCCTTGGGCTCGGCCTGCAGCTCGCGCACCATGTCGGTGCTGTCCAGCGAGAAGAACCAGCTGTCACCGTCGTAATCGACATCACCGTTGTTGCTCATCGGGCGGCCGGCGATCTCGCCGTTGTCGGCGAAGGTCTGCAGCATGGTGAAGTCGATGCCGGCCATTTTCTTGGCCAGGTCGTGCAGGGTGAGCGTGGTCATGGCGGTATCCGTGCGGGAATCGGGTACTGCCAGACTCCGTGGGGGGCCGTGACCGGATCGTGCACGTGCCATGTCGTGGCGTTCACGGCGGTGGGTTGTTGCCGATGAACACCGGGTTGGAATGGAACCACAGGTCCTGCCAGGGATCTTCGCCTTTGATGTCGGGCAGTGGCGTCGGCTCATCCGTGTTGCTGCCGCGTGCACGCACGAATCCGCCGCCGGGCGGCGCCGGCAATTCCCACGTCACCTCATACCACCGACCTTCCTGCTTCCACTCCTTGGCGGTAAAGCGTTGGGTCTGCATCCTGGGCGCCTGGCCAGTGCCACTGCCGACGATCAGCTGCAGCTGGCGCAGCGCCGGATGTCGCCCGATCGCATTGGCGCTGTCCGGCGTTCGCACCCGCAACTGCACGCGCATCGGCGTACCCGCTGCCACGGTCACGCCCCCGCCCATGTGCCCCACCCCACCGCTGCCATCGACCGCCTGCACGCTCAGCTCCAATGCATCGATCAGGTCGCCGGTCACCGCGAACATGCGCCCGGCGCGCACGCCGCCGAGGATGTCATCGGCTTCCGGGCGTGCCCAGACATAAGTCTTGCTGTACTCACCCGGATCGAAGTCGCTGCCCCCGTCGCGCTGGTTCACGTGCGAATCGGAACTGGCGGTGATCCAGAAGCGGCTACCGTCGGCCAGCATCTGGTCCCAGACGCCGCCGACCTGCGTGGTCATCTGGTCGAAGCCGCCGAAGGTCGGCGCTGCCGCATTCCGGTACAGGCCGCGCTCGGAGCGGGTAGCCTGGTGCCCGGGCGCGCCCTCCATGCCGACCAGCACCTGCGGCGCAGCGGCATGCCAAGCCTTCAGCTCAGCGGGCTCCACTTCGCCCCACTGCCCCACCCCGGTAGCGGTTCGCGAGGGGTGGTTGATCAGCATCAGCGGCAGCGGACGCAGCCCGCGCATGTGGACCAACGCATCCAGCATGTGCTGGTGGGTATCGCGGCTGCCCTCTTCCAGCGGTTCACCGCGACTGTAGTGGCGTTCGATCGTCACCAGCTGTTCGGCTTCGCCCGCGCCTGGAGCGATGATCAGCGAGGCGTGTTCGCCGGCCGGCACATCGAACTCCATGCCGTTGAACTGGATGACCTCGGGCACGTCCTGCCGGGCCTGCAGCAGCGCAGGATAGGCGTGATCGCGGGTCACCGCCGAGTGGCCCGGGCCGCCGTGGTCGGTGTGCACCACCCAGCGCAGCCCGAAGTGCCGCGCCCGTTCAGCGTTGTGGCTGCGGGTATAGGACGAGTCGCCGCCACGGATCGGCGTGGGCGGCGTGGTACTGCGGTCCCAGTCCACGCTCCATTCGCTGTGCACGTGGTGGTCGCCAGGCTGCCAGTCGCGACCGGCATCAGGATCGGCAGGCGACGCCGTGGTCGGCGCCGCAAGCAGCGCCAGCAGAAGAAGTGTCTGCATGATCAGAAGTCGGCGCGCAGGCCCAGGCTGATGCGGCGGCCCGAGGCTTCGTACATGGTCGGGAAGGACGGATCCATGGTGTAGCCGCTGGTGATCTCGTTGGTCAGGTTGATGCCCTTCAGGCTGACCTTGATGTTGTCGGTGATCCGGTAGCCGATCGACACATCCATCTGGCCATAGGCATCGCGCCAGATCGGGTACATGTCATAGCCGATCGATTCCACGTATTCGTCCTTGTGGTTGTAGGACACGCGGGCATCGAACCGGTCATTTTCGTAGTACGCAGTAAGGTTCCAGGTCTTCTCGGCCAGGCCCGGCATCGGCGTGCGGATGCCCAGGTCGGACTCACCGGCCAGCGAACTGTCCAGCACGGTGTAGTTGGCATTCACGCCGAAGCCTTCCAGCATGGGGTGGAACATGCCCAGTGGCAGCTGCGCCACCAGTTCCACGCCGTCCACCTGGTAGGAACCCTTGGCGTTCACCGGCTGGTACACGTCGAAATCGAAGATGCCGTTGAGGGTGCCGTTGGCGTTGTACACGGCCACATCCTCGACCACGCCGGTCAGCGAGTTGATCACCACGCCGTCGATGTTCTTGCGGAAGTAGGAAGCGGCAAACAGCGCGCCGTTGTCCAGGTACTTCTCCAGGCCCACTTCCCACTGCTTGGCGTAGGTGGGCTTCAGTTCCGGGTTGCCATCGGTGAAGCGGTACGAGCTCCAGCTGGCGGTGCGCTTGTAGGCGATGTCGGTCAGCGCCGGGCGCATCATGGTCTTGGACGCTGCCGCACGCAGCAACAGGCCCTGGGCCAGTTCGGCGGTCATGTTGAAGCTGGGCAGCAGGTCGTCGTAGCTGCCGTCCTTGGACACCGGGGTATCGGTGTAGCCGGTGCTGCCATCGGGCCGCTGGATCGGGTGGTAGCCGAACGAGGTGACGCTGGTATCGACATAGCGCGCGCCGGCGTTGATGTTGACCGGCACGTGGCCGATATCGAAGGCAAAGTCCGCCATCGCGTACACGCTCGTCACCTTCTCATCGACCTGGTAGAACTGGCCGGCGTCGAAGGGGGTGTAGAAGCCGTCGTAGCGGAAGGCGCGGCGTGCGTAGTCATTGGACACCTGCTGCCAGTCCAGGTCCTTGATGGTGTAGTCGCCGCCGGGAACGATGTCGCCGATCCACTGCAGCGGGCTGTCGGCCAGGGTGCGGGTGTTGACCCAGGCGCTGCTGCCGGCGGTCGGCCCGGTGATCTTGAGCTCGCCGTACTGGCGCTGCTTGGAGCGGTCGGTGTAGCGCGCACCGAACTTCACGTCACGCAGCGCCGGCAGGAAGGCCAGGTCCAGCATGCGGGTCACGTTGACCTGGGCGGCGTACTTGTCGTCGTCCACCTTCTCCAGCGTGGTTTCGTAGGCTTCGAACAGGTACTTGTCCGAGGCGTTGTACATGTCGAAGCCGCCCGGCGTGCTGGGGATGGTTTCGCCGCTGCGGCCGGTCCAGCGGGTGCGCGAAGGCGCGTAGGCGACGTGCTTGAGGTTGGAGAAGTCCGAGGTCTTCTCCGCGCCGGAATAGCCGGCCATGGCATCGATGTACCAGTCCTGGCCCTTCCAGTCGAGCGCAACGCTGTACTGGCTGTAATCGGTCTTGTTGATCCGCTCCTTGCTCAGCATCTCGTGCTGGGTGGCGGTGTAGGACACATCGCGCAGCACCACCATGCCGTACTCGGACAAGGTGCTGGCGTCGTATTCGTGGATGGTGTCGAGGGTGCTGCGGCTGGAGGCCGAATAGGCCGCCGCGTCGTACTCGTCCTCGGTCGAATCGTAGCCGCCCAGCATCGCATCGAAAGTCAGGCTGAAGCTGCTGCTGGGCTTGTACTGCAGCGACGCGGTGGCGCCCCACTTGTCCTGCTCGTTGAGGTGGACGCGGTCGCCGACCTTGTCCTGGAAGACCACCCGATTGGTTTCATCGGTGTCGGTGCGGTTGACGATGTTCACCCCGGCGTCGCGCGCCAGCACGGCCTGGGCCTGGGTACCGCGCGTGCCGGACGCCCCCAGGAAGCGCGACATCGGGCGGAAGTTGATGCCCGAGGTGGAGTCGGTACGGTTGGTGCGCTTGGACTGCGAGTACGACACCAGGCCGCCCCAGTCGCCCCAGGTATCGGCGGCCAGGAAGGCGAAGCGCGGGTCGACTTCTTCGGAGATGCTGTTGTGTGCGCCTTCGGCCGACAGCACCAGTTTGCGCTCGTTGTAATCGAACGGTCGCGCGGTGGTGATCTTCACCGAGCCGGCGATGCCGCCCTCTTCGTCGGCGGCGGTGGGCGACTTCTGCACCGTGACCTGCTGGATGATCTCGGAGGCGAACATGTCGAATTCCACATCCCGCCCACCACTGCCCGAAGCGGTGGCCAGGTCGTTGATGGACACGTACGTGTATTCCGACGGCAGGCCGCGCACGTTGACCTTGGTACCCAGGCCCTTGCTGCGCTCGATGGTCACGCCGGGAACGCGCTGCAGCGCTTCGGCCAGGTTCTGTTCCGGAAAGTCGGCCACGTCGGTGGCGACGATGGAATCGGAAAAGCCGATGTTGTTGCGCTTCAGGTCGACCGCCTGTTCCAGGCTGCGGCTGTAGCTTCCGGTCACCTGGATGGTTTCCAGGTTCTGCGCGCCGGGCGCGGCGCCATCGCCCGCAGAAGCCTGCAGCGGAGCGGCCCCGGCCTCGGCTGCCGCCATCGGCGCGACCACGCCGGAGGTGGGCTCGTTGCCCGCCGTCGCGGCTTCAATGGTAACCGTACCGGCATTGAGGTAGCGGTAGCGCAGCCCGGTGCCGGCCAGCAGACGGTCAAGCGCCGCCTCCGCGCTCAGGCCCGCCGGCACCGCCGGGGTGCGCGGATTCCCCGCCACCTGCGCGTTGTAGACGAACTGCAGGCCGGTCTGGCGCGACAGCGCGTTGAGTGCCATGTCCAACGGCTGCGAGGCGATGGCATCGACGGCAAGCCGTGTCGGTTCTGCAGCGGTGGCCGTCGCGGTGACCTGCAGGGCAAGGGCGATCGAAAGGAACAGAGTGCAGCGCATCGTGGGATCCAGTGAGGGAATGGCGGTGGCGTTCCCCAACTACGACGCGGCAAGGCGTGGATCGGGCACCGCTAGTTCGATGAATTTTTTTTGACAACGCTTTCGGCCACGTCGCGCATGCGTACGTGGATGCCATCGGCACGTTGCTGGATGACCAGCGCCGGCTGCTGGTCCAGGAACGCACGCAGCGAACCCAGGTCATCGGCGCGCAGGTTGCCGGTCAGGCGAAGCGCGCCGGCGTCATCGCTCACGCGCAGGCGCAGGGCGTTGCTGCGGTTGAAGCGGTCGGCCACTTCGCGCAGGGGCTCGTCGCGGAACACGATGCGGCCCTGCCACCACGCGATCATGCTGGCCGCGTCCTCATCGCGCAGCTGCACGCGCTGGTCGCGATAGTCCACCTGGGCCACCTTGCCCGCCGACAGATCGGCCAGCAGGCGTCCGCGGCCGCCATCACCGTGCACCTGTACGCGGCCCTCGCTGACCGCGATCCGCGCCTGCTCGCGCAGCAGCGAGACATCAAAGGTGGTGCCGATGTCGGTCACCTGCAGGCCGCCAGCATGCACGGCAAACGGCCGGCGGTCCGGCGCGACCACGAAGCTGGCCTGGCCTCGCTCCAGTTCAACGCGTCGACCGAACAGGCTCATCCGCACCGAGACTTCGCTCTCGGCATTGAGATGAAGCATGCTGTGGTCGGACAGCTCGATCTGGCGCGGCGCGCCATGGGCGGCCACATAGCGGGTGGTATGCGGCCACGCCAGCGGCGTGCCGACGCCCACCGCCAGCAGCAGCGCGGCTGCGGTAGCGATACCAGGAAGCCACCGACGTCGAGCCGGCGCGGGCGCGGCTGCACGCGGCGTGCGCGCCGGCAGCTGCACGACGTTATCGCCCGTGCCCTGCGCTGCCGGTGCCGCCAGCAGTGCGTCCAGGTCGATCGGCATCGCGCGCAGCGCCTCCCCCAGCGCGCCCGCGGTTTCGCTGATCACCAGATACTCGCGCAGGTGCTCGGGCGAGACCAGCAGCCAGTCCATGAAGGCGCGCTGCTGCGCGGGCGTCACATCGCCCTGGCGTTGCAGCGCATGCCAGTGGGCGGCGGCCTGGGTCAACGCGGAGGGGTGCAGCGACGGTGCGCTCATCGCAGCACCTCGCGGTCGGCCATCGCACGCCGGCACACGGCAAGGCCGCGCACGACGTGCTTCTTCACCATGTGCGAGGAGACACCCAGGCGCTCGGCAATCTGCTTGTAGCTCAGCCCATCGCGGTACTGCATCACCAGCACGGCGCGGGTGTGTTCGGGCAGCGTGGCCAGCAGCGCCTGCAGGCGCTGGCTGCGTTGTTCGCGTTCGGCGGCATCTTCCACGCATTCCCCGCTGGCCAGGCCCTGGCCCAGCTGTTCGATGTCCTCGATCGGCAGGGTCGACCAGCGCCTGCGGCTGGCCTGCTCACGCGCCAGGTTCAGCGCTACGGTGAACAGATACGCCTCGGGGTTGGCGATGGACTCGCCCGGCCCCGCATGCGCACGCAGCAGACGCAGGTACGTCTCCTGCACCAGGTCTTCGGCGTCCTGTCGCGCCCCCCGGCGCACGAAGAACCCCCGAAGCACCGGCGCGTGTTCCGCGAACATCCGCGCCAGCCGCCCTCTTGCCTGCTCGGCCACTGTGCCGCCCCAACCCCTGAAGTGCGGCGCAAGGTAAGCGCTGCGTATTACGCGGTGGTGACGGTGCGATGCGGCACCCGGCACTTGACAGACCCAGGGCCACGACGCACGATTAGTTAACGAATTAATTAACTACCGGAATGGACCGCATCTTCGAGGCCCTTGCCTCCACCGCCCGCCGCCAGATCCTGGCCTACCTCAACGGTGGCGAGCTCACCGCGGGCGAACTGGGCGAACGCTTTGATTTCAGCAAGCCGGCGCTGTCCAGCCACCTGCGCATCCTGGAGGATGCCGGCCTGATAGAACGCGAGAAGCGCGGCCAGTTCGTGTATTTCCGCCAGGTGCCCGACCGCCTGACCAACACCCTGTTCGCCTGGGCCGCCGAAGTCTGCCCGGTTGGCGGCCCCTTGCAGCGCGAGAGCCGCGCACGCGCCAAGCGCAAACCCACCCCTTCGACCTGAGCCCTGCCACCAGGAGACCGGCATGCTGGACACCCACCGCGTGAGTCGTTCGTTCCCCAGCATCAGCCTGCCTTCGTACGGGGATGGCAGCCCGGTTGAAGTGGCCTTGATCACCCAGCTCGGGATCGGTGCCGGCGACCAGCTGCTGCGTGATGCCGGGCTTCGCCAGGCCGCGCATCCGGCCTTCGTGGATGCGCTGGACGAGCCCTCCGCACGGCTCGGCGGCATGCACCTGGCCCACGACGATGCGTCGTCGCTGTACTCGTTCTCGGTCGGGCGCCAGGGGCATCCGTTCCACCGCCATGCCGGGCCCCGCATGTTCACCGCCATCGCCGGCAGCGGCGGTGCGCAGCTGCGCTTTTCCACCGCGTCCGATGCCCAGCTGCAGCGCGACCCGGCTGCGTTCCTGCATGCGCTGCGCTGCGTGGACATCCCGCCTGATTGCCTGTTCACGGTGCGCTTCGGCAGCGGCACCTGGCACCAGTTCGTGTCGCGCCATCCACGCCACCCGGCGCTGTTCGCGCTCTCCTGCCATGCCAACGAACGCAGCGGCGCGCTGACCGAGGCGCAGCGCGCCCAGATAGAGGCCGACAACGCCGACATCCCCAGCCTTACCGATACCTTGCCGCCTGCCCTGCAGCAGTTGCTTGCGCAGGCCGATCTCGCGCGCGTGCCGGTGGTGAGCCTGTCGCTGCAGGCGCCGTCGCGTTCGTTGCTGGCGGGGTTGTGCGCGCGCACCCGCGACCTGGTTGGCCCGCTGCGTGTGCTGCTGGCCCGGTTACGCCCGGCCCACGGCTACATCGGACGCAGCGCGGCGCGCCATCCGGTGCAGGCACTGGCGGGGCCGCCGGCCGACTCGCTGCTGCAGCAGACACTGGTGGAAGGCACCCACCACGAGGACTACAACACGCTTGCCCTGCCCGCGCACAGCGTGGCCAGCCGCTCGGCAAGCGCGGTGCTGGAAGCGGTGCTGGACGGTTTCCTGCTTAATCCGCCGCCAAGCGTGGGGCGCCTGATGGCGTTGCGCAACGTGCTGGTGACCCCGCTGCAGCTGCGTACCTCACCGCTGGGCTGCCCAGTCTCCTCGCTGCTGTCCACTGATCGCAGCATGCTGTTCGCCGGGCGCTTCCCGGTGCATGCGCAGCGCGTGGACGCCGGCGACCGCAGCGCCGAAGTGCTGCTGGGTGCCGACGACCGCCACCTGCGGTTCCGCTCCTGCGTAAGGGTGCAGCTGTTGGACGATGGCGCTGCGGTCATCGCGCTGGGCACGCGGGTGCGAACCCGTAACCGTTTCGGTCGCCTGTACATGGCCGCCATCGACCACGTGCACCGCCGCCACATCAGCCCGGCCATGCTGCGCATGGCCGTGGCCCACGCGCTGGCGCCCGAACTGGTGCAGGCCACCACGCACGCCAGGTGCCGACCGGTGGTCGGCACGGTGACTACCGCGCCCGCAACGTCACCAGGGTGATCTCCGACGGCACGCCGATGCGCGCTGCAAACCCCGGCCACAATCCGGCGCCGTTGCTCACGTACAGCGTCATGCCGTTCACCTCATAACGCCCGGATACATAACCGCCGTTGGCGCGCTTGACCAGCTGGTCCATGCCGACGATGTGGCCCCCATGGGTATGACCGGACAGCTGCAGCTTCACGCCCTTGGCCGCATTGGCCAGGGCCTCGCGAGGGCGGTGGTCGAGCAGGATCACCGGGGCGGCGGGATCGGCACCTGCCAGTGCGGCAGTCAGATCCGGCATTGGCAGGCCATAGCGCGCCGCCACCGGGTCGGTGACCCCGGCGATGGTCAGCACCGCGCCATCGCGCGTCACCTGGGTGTGGCTGTTCTCCAGCACCTGCATGTGCAGCGCGCGGAACGCCTGCATCCATTGCGCGTACTGGCCGTAGTATTCGTGGTTGCCGGTGATGGCGATGACACCGTCCGGCGCCTGCAGCTGGCCCAGGCTGCGCACATCATTGGCACGGGCGCTGACACTGCCATCGACCAGGTCGCCCGTGATCACCACCAGGTCCGGCTTCAGCGCGTTGCTTTCAGCCACCACCTTGGCCACCCAGTCGCCGGTGAGCAGGCGGCTGGCGTGGATGTCGGTGAGCTGCAGCACGCGATAGCCATCAAACGCTTGCGGAAGGCCGGCAATGGTCACCTCGATCTGGCGGGTCTGCGGCACGGCAATGCCCTGCTGTACGCCCCAGATGCCCAGTACCAGCGCCAGTCCGCCCACCGCTGGCCGCAACCAGCTGCGGCGCAGGGCATCCGCAGCGCGCGGCAGCTTCAGCAGGCGCGCGCCCAGCAGCAGGACGTCCAGCACCAGCAGGAACACCGCCACCAGCAGCAGGGCGGTGAAACCGCTGGCGAGCACCACCAGGGCCGCCTTGGGAATCTCCGGCGAAGCCATCGTGCCGGCAAACCGCGCCACGATCCGGTGGTGCAGCGCCAGCGCCAGCACCAGCAGGCCAAGCGGGCCACGTACCGAGACCGGCACGCGCAGCGGCCAGATCAAGCGCCACACCACATACAACGCAAGCACTACTCCAACAACACTCAGCACAGGCAATTCCAGGTTCCATGGGGGATGCACGGGCGCGCGCGGCGATCGTGCAGCGCACCATCTTTGCCGATGTTGACGACAGGTGCCACCGCGAGGTGATGGAATTCTGGGTTGCGCGGTTCAGCGAGAGGGGGATTTTTTCGCTTTTGCCTTGGCCGTATTGAAGGCCACCGCCGCCCGGATCAAGGCCTTCAACGCCGCCTCGTTGATCTTCTCGCCTTCATGCACGTCGATGGCTCGGCGGGTGTTGCCCTCCAGGCTGGAATTGAACAGTCCCTTCGGATCGTCCAGTTTGGCCCCATGGGCGAAGGTCATCTTCACCGCGGCTTTGTAGGTTTCGCCGGTACAGAGGATGCCGTCGTGCTCCCAGACCGGCACCCCGCGCCACTTCACGGTTTCCACCACGTCGGGATCGGCCTTGTGGATGATGCTGCGCAGCTGCGCCAGGGTTTTGCCGCGCCAGTCGTCCAGCGCGGCGATCTTTGCATCGATCTGCTGCGCGGCGTCGTCCGGTGCAGCGGTGGTGGTAGCGGTGGCAATCGGCTTGCTGCGGGTGCTGGCACGGGGCATGACCGGGTCCTGATCAACGTTGAATGGAAGGGGAACTGTTACATCCGTTCGCCGGGAAGCCGGCTGGCCTGCTTCACCCAGCGGGTGAACTGTTTCGCATCCAGCGGCACGTCCTCGACAACGTGCAGGTAGCGCGTGTCCTGGCTTTTGGATGCCTCCGGCGGCACCGGATCCAGCGCCTTGCCACGAAAGAACGCCACTTTGATGTAGCGCGCGTAGCAATGCATGCTCAGGAACCAGCCGTCATCGCCGGCGGCATACAGCGGCGAGTTCCATTTAACCGCCTTGCGCACGCCCGGCACCGCTGCCACGACCAGCGCATCGAGCTGCCGGGCCGCTTCGCGCTTCCAGTCGGGTATTGCCGCGATCCACGCCTGCACGGGGGCATCGCCCTCGCCTTTGGGAATCTGCGGATTGCCACCGGCCAGCAGGCGCGGCGTGCCGGTGGATGGGTCGGGGACTGCTTTGCGTCGGGTGGTCGCCACGTCGATGCCCATGCAGGTGCCTGACCGCCTTATAGACCGCCCTCCCATCAATTTCAACGCGCGCGTGCCGAGTCAGCAGCGTGCCGAGCACGGCGATGGGGCGAGCTGAACGGCCGCCCCATTCTGACCGGCAGCCCCTTGCATCCTCGCGTTGCGCGCCCTATAAATGAGTGGTCACTCACTCATAGCCCGTCATGGCCCGCCCCCTCAGCGAAGCGAAACGCGATGCGATCCTGGCTGCTGCCGCCCAACTGGTGGCGGCACAGGGCGTGGGCGCGTCCACCGCGCAGATCGCCAAGGCGGCCAAGGTCGCCGAGGGCACGGTGTTCACCTACTTCGAAACCAAGGACGCGCTGCTCAATGCGCTGTTCGTGCGCCTGGAGGAGCGCCTGGCGCTGGCGGTTGGTGGGACTTTCCCGGCGGATGCCGAGGTCCGCGAACAGTTGCACCATGTATGGAACGCGCTGCTGGTCTGGGGTGCGGCGCATCCGATCGACCGCATGGCACTGCGCCAGTTGAAGGTGTCCGAACGCATCACCGACTGCACCCGCACCCACTGCGCGGGGCTGTTCGGCACCACGCTGCAGACCCTGGAAGCCAGCCTTGCCCGCCATATCGACCCGGAGCGCATTCCGTTCTACCTGGGCCGGGTGCTGATCAGCCTGCTGGAAACCACGCTGGAGGCCATGGCCGCCCAGCCCGAGCAACGCGACACCCTGCAGCAGGCCGGTTTCGACCTGTTCTGGAAGGGCATTCAACGTTGATTTTTTCTCCGCCAATGAATGAGTGCTTGCGCACTCATCTACAAGACCATGGAGACGCATGCGCATCCTGCCTGTACTCGCTGTCGCCTTCGCCCTCACCGTTCTGATCGGGATGACCTTTACCGTGCCTATCGCCTCTTACGACACCTCGCCGCAACGCGCCGATGACCAGTTCACCAACGTGGCCGCCAAACCGAAGGAATCCTTCGGCGCCACGCTCAAGCTGTTCTGGGAGTTCATGTTCAACCGCCCGCCGGGCACCACCCCGCCCAAGGCGCCGCCGGTGCGCGCGCTTACCGCGCAGGCGCTGGCCGAAGCGCCGGACCGCAGCATGTACCGGCTGGGCCACTCCACCCTGCTGATCAAACTGCGCGGTGGCTGGTGGCTGACCGATCCGGTGTTCTCCGAGCGCGCCTCGCCCGTGCAATGGATGGGCCCGAAGCGTTTCCACGCCCCGCCGATCGCGCTGCAGGACCTGCCGCCCATCCGTGGCGTGCTGCTCTCGCATGACCATTACGACCACCTGGACCGCTCGACCATCAAGTACCTGGCAACGCGTGCACAGGTGTTCCTGGCTCCGCTGGGCGTGGGCGACCGCCTGATCGACTGGGGCGTGCCGCAGGACCGCGTGGTGCAGCTGGACTGGTGGGAAGAAACCCAGGTCGATGGCGTGCGTTTCGCCGCCACCCCGGCCCAGCATTTCTCCGGCCGCGGGCTGCGCGATGGCAACCGCACGCTGTGGGCCTCGTGGGTGATCCTGGACGATGAGCTGCGCGTGTTCTTCAGTGGCGACACCGGCTACTTCAACGGCTTCAAGCGCATCGGCGAGCGCTACGGGCCGTTCGATGTTGCCTTCGTTGAAACCGGTGCGTATGACGCCAAGTGGCCGTTCGTGCACATGCAGCCGGAACAGACCGTGCAGGCGCACCAGGACCTGCGTGGCAAGTGGCTGGTACCGATCCACAACGGCACCTTCGACCTTGCGATGCACCGCTGGGAAGAGCCGTTCGAGCGGGTCAGCGCGCTGGCCGCGCAGCGGGGCATCGCGCTGTCCACGCCGGAGATGGGCGAACGCCTGGATCTTTCCGCGCCGCATGCCGGCACGCCATGGTGGCGTGCACTGGCCGCGACGGAAAGCGAAGGCAGCGGCGTGGTGGCAGGCAGCACGCGCTGAGTGGAGCCTGCCTTGCTCAGGCGCCAGGCAGGACGCGCTCACGGGCGCGTCGCCGGCCACTACCGATGAACACGCCGACACAGGCGCCCAGCATGCCGCCCAGGACGTAGACCACGATGTTCCAGCCGTTCAACAGGAACGCGCCGAGAAAGCCGTCGTCCATGAACCGGCTGACGAAGTACACCGCCATGCAGCACACCAGGAGGTACATGGCTGCTACAGCGAGGGCGAATCCGTAGTGTCTTGAGATGAGCCCACCCAGCAGCGCTATCCACACTCCCACCATGGCCCCCATTACATCTCCCGCCTCGAAGGAGAACGAGGCCTTGGCGACGAAGGAAATCCTGAAGAAATGGGTGATCCCGGTCACCAGCCCCATCACCACCAGCACCGCTGCCATCTGTCGCCACATACGCTCCACTCCCTTGGAATCTGTCCCGCGCAGCCTACCCGTTCAAAGGCAGGCTGGCGATGACCCGCCGCATCACTACCGATCAACAGCGTCGGCGCGCTCCAGGGTCAGCTCGGCATGCTCGGCTGGCGTCTTGGCCAGCCAGCTGGCCCAGCCCAGCTCACGGGCCTTTGCCAGTTGCGGAAGGGCCCTCGCCGGCATCGGCGGCTCGCTGCCTAATGCCTCCACGCGCCTGCTCTGCCGGACCCAGTTGATGAAATCCGGGTTGTCCATGCTGTAGTCGCTGCCCCCATCACGCCGGATCGGCCGCAGCTGGTAGCCATTGCCATACACGGGACGGACCAGTACGTAGTAGCGCCGGCCGGCCTCCAGGTCGGCGTCCATGAAATGCACGCGCATGCCATCGTTGGAGACGAACATCTTCCTGCCGGGGGCCGTGGAATACACCACCTTGTCTTTTCCACCGATGGCCGAGATGAAACGGTCACCCTCGGGGGTTACTTCACTCAACATGGTGTACATGCCGCCGAACAGCGAGGACGGGCGCAGGAAGATCAGCTGCGCCTTGTCGGGCTCCGGGAGAGCGACCGACTGCGTGACACTTTTCTTGACGAAATCCCGGGCCCCGACGGGGGCAACGAACGCAAACAGCGAAAGCACGCACAAGACGAATCGCATCATGGTGGATTCCAGAGGTTGGCAGGAGGAACTGCGAACGAGGTACCCCAGCACAGGGGCGCGGTATCATCGCGCGTTCCCGCCATGGAGTCACCGCATGCCCAACCTTTCGACCCGCTGGACCGGCCGCGCGGCGGCGGTACTCCTGCTCCTGGCGCTGGGCCCGGTGGTGTCTGCCGCCGATGACACGACCACCGCGCCCAGCGCCCGCGACCGCGCGGTAGCCGATGCGGACCAGATTTCCCGGCAGCTGCTCCAGGTGCGCGAGGGCGAGAACGAACTGAACTGCGCCAAGGCCGTCGAGAACGCCCGGTACGGCGTGGAAACCATGCTGGAAGTGGGCGAAAAGAACGTCCGCGGCGGTTACCTCGAGCCGGAGCAGTTCAATACCTCCGCGGCCCCATTGCGTGCGTTGCTGCCGCAGCTCACCACGGCCGACTGCGAAGCGGCCGACGGCAACAAGCGTGCCTTCTACCAGTGCATGTCCAGCGATTACAACCACGTGCTGGCCTGCGGAAAAGCGCATCCTTACTGAGCCGCGTTACGGATCAAGGGAATACGAGGGCAGCCGTTGCAGAGCGATCGTCTACCGTGAAACAGATGATCAGCGTGTCGGTCTGGCCTTCGAGCCCAGCGTGGGGCAACCAGGCACTGCCTGCTTGCAATAGGCAGCAGTGGAACCCCGCACCATCAGGCTGAACTCAAGCGTCTGCTGCAGCGGTACATCCACGCCTTCGATGATGGCGAGCAGCAGGTTGACCGCGCGCTCGCCGATCTCCCGCATGGGCTGCCGGACGGTGGTCAATGCAGGCGTGAGGTAGCTGGACGATGCCAGGTCGTCGAAGCCGACCACGGACAGCGTGTCTGGCACGCGGATGCCCAGGTCCCGGCATGCCGCCAGCACGCCCAGCGCCATCTGGTCGCTGAAACAGAAGATCGCGCTCGGCACGGTCGCGCCCGCCAGCAGCGCCATGGCTGCCGCATGGCCGGATTCCACGGAGAAGTCGCCCGGCACCACGCTCAGGCTGCGCAGGCGACCGCGTGCCTTGCTGGCGGCCCGCACCCCTTCGAGACGCTGCTGGTGCAGGGGATTGTCGGGTGGCCCGCCCACTACGGCGATCCGCTCGTGGCCCAGACCGTACAGGTGGTCCATCACCGCGCGCGCGGCGGCGGCGTTATCGATGTGCACGCTGGGGATGCCCAGTGCGGGGTCGAACTCGCAGCCATTGACCACCGGCGCGGTGGTGCCCTGCTGCTGCACGATCGCGCGCGCGGTCGGCGGCAGGCGATGGCCGAGCACGATCATGCCGTCGGCCTCGTTGCGGCGGAGCATCTGCGCGTAGCGTTCTTCGCGCTCGGGTCGATGCTGGGTATCGCCGAGCAGCACGGCATACCCAACCGCCTGCGCCGCTTCCTCCGCGCCCTGCAGGATCTGGGCGAAGAACGGATTGGCGATGTCCGGCACGGTCACCAGGATCTTGCCGCTGCGCTGGGTCTTGAGCGTCCGGGCCACCGTGTTGGGCACATAGCCCAGCGCGGCGGCGGCCTGCTCGATGCGCGTGCGCGTGGCCGGCAGGACTTTGTCCGGCCGCGAAAGCGCCCGCGACACCGTGCCTGCGGAAACGCCGACGTGCTTTGCGATGTCGTAGATGGTTGCCATGGGTGTTGGGTTCTTCTTGTCGCTGTGCAGTGCACAACAGGTTTTGCGGAACGTCCTGCTAGGGTAATGCAATCGATTGCATCAGGGTGAATCACGTTGAAGACGCTCAAGGGTCCGGCGCTGTTCCTGGCACAGTTCATCGGCGACACACCGCCCTTCAACCGGCTGGACACGCTGGCCGAGTGGGCGGCCGGCCTGGGCTATTCTGGCGTACAGGTCCCCACCAGCGCGCCGCACCTGTTTGATCTGGCCGAGGCTGCACGCAGCCAAGCCTACTGCGACGATATCGCCGGCATGCTGGCCGGGCATGGCGTGCAGATCACCGAGCTGTCCACGCACCTGCAGGGGCAGCTGGTAGCCGTCCACCCCGCCTACGACAGCCTGTTCGACGGCTTCGCGCCAGCGGACAAGCGCGGCGATCCGGCCGCCCGCCAGGCCTGGGCCGTGGAGCAGCTGCTGCTGGCTGCCAAGGCCAGCCAGCACCTGGGGCTGACCGCGCATGCCACCTTCTCCGGCGCGCTGGCCTGGCCTTATTTCTACCCTTGGCCGCAGCGCCCGCCGGGCCTGGTGGAAGAGGCCTTCGCTGAACTTGGCCGGCGCTGGCGCCCCATTCTCGACGCCTTCGACGCCTGCGGCGTGGACCTGTGCTTCGAGATCCACCCGGGCGAGGACCTGCACGACGGCGCAACCTTCGAGCGCTTCCTCGACGTGGTGGACCACCATCCCCGCGCGAAGATGCTGTACGACCCCAGCCACCTGCTGCTGCAGCACATCGATTACCTGGGCTTCATCGACCGCTATCACCCGCGCATCGGCATCTTCCACGTCAAGGACGCGGAGTTCCGCGCCAGTGCAAGTAGTGGCGTGTATGGCGGCTACCAGGACTGGATCGATCGTCCGGGGCGGTTCCGTTCGCTCGGGGACGGCCAGATCGACTTCAAGGCGATCTTCTCCAAGTTCGCGCAATACGATTTCCCGGGCTGGGCGGTGCTGGAGTGGGAGTGCTGCCTGAAGCACCCGGAAGACGGCGCACGCGAGGGCGCCGCCATCATCCGCGACCACATCATCCGGGTGACCGAACGTTCCTTCGACGACTTTGCCGACAGCGGTGCGGATCCTGCATCGCTGCGCCGCATGCTGGGTATCTGAGCCATTACCGCCTGGGAGGGCAAGCCATGAGGCACGCCATGTCGCGCTTGGGCGCGATGATGTTCCTGCAGTTCTTCATCTGGGGCGCATGGTTCGTGACCCTGGGCACGTACCTGGTGCAGGGCCCGCTCCAGGCCAGCGCCAGCCAGGTGGCCACGGCCTTCCTCAGCCAGTCCATCGGCGCCATCGTGGCGCCGTTCCTGGTCGGGCTGATCGCGGACCGCTACTTCGCGGCGCAGCGCATTCTCGGGGTCCTGCACCTGGCCGGTGCGGTGCTGATGTGGCTGGCGTCCACGGCGACGGACTTCAACACGTTCTTCGCCTGCGTGATGGGCTACATGTTGCTGTTCATGCCGACGCTGGCGCTGGCCAACAGCGTGGCGATGCGGCACATGCAGTCGCCGGAGAAGCAGTTCCCGCCCGTGCGCGTGGCCGGCAGCGTCGGCTGGATCGTGGCCGGCGTGCTGATCGGCTGGCTGGGCTGGGAACAGGCGCATACGCTTGAACTGACCTTCCGGATGGCAGCGATGGCATCGCTGGCGTTGGGCCTGTATGCGTTCACCCTGCCGCACACGCCGCCGCTGGCGCAGCAGCGCGACGCCGGGCTGGGCCAGGTGCTGGGGCTGGATTCGCTGCGGCTGCTGAAGTCGCGCTCCTACCTGGTGTTCTTCCTGGCCTCCATCGCCATCTGCATTCCGCTGGCGTTCTACTACAACTTCACCAACCCCTATCTCAACGACCTGGGCGTGCGCGGCGCGGCCGGCCTGCAGTCACTGGGCCAGGTGTCCGAAGTGTTGCTGATGCTGGCCATGCCGTTCCTGTTCGTGCGGCTGGGGGTCAAGACCATGCTGGCCGTGGGCATGGCGGCGTGGGTGGTGCGCTACGTAATGTTCGCCTTCGGCGATGCCGGCGGCGGCTTCTCCCTGCTGGTGATCGGCATCGTGCTGCACGGCATCTGCTACGACTTCTTCTTCGTCACTGGCCAGATCTACACCGACGCACATGCCGGCCCCGCCGCGCGCAGCAGCGCGCAGGGTTTCATCACCCTGGCCACCTACGGGGTGGGCATGTTGATCGGCACGTTCCTGTCCGGCGCGGTGGTGGAGCACTACACCACGGCGGCGGGCCCGGACTGGCAGCGGATCTGGCTGTTCCCGGCCGGCGTGGCGCTGGTGGTGCTGGTCGCCTTCCTGTTGTTGTTCCGCGACCGGCCGGCGCTGGCTGCCGCGCCCAGCACGCACTGAGGAGCCGACACGATGCGCAAGCTTGGAATCGCCATTGTGGGCACCGGCATGATCGCCGCCGTGCATCGTCGCGCGGCGCTGCTTGCCGGCGCGGAGGTCCGCGGCGTGGTCGCCTCGTCGCCGCAACGCGCGGAGGAAGTGGCGCGCTCATGGAATGTTCCGCGCGGCTATCGTGACATCGAAGAGGTGGTCGCCGATCCGCAGGTACAGGTGGTGCATGTGTGCACGCCCAACCACCTTCACCGCGCCATGGCGCAGGCGGCACTGGAAGCCGGCAAGCACGTGATCTGCGAGAAACCGCTGGCCACCACGCTGGAAGACGCCCAGGCCCTGGCGGCATTGGCAGCCTCGACCGGGCTGGTCGCCACGGTGCCGTTCGTCTACCGCTACCACCCGGTGGTGCGCGAGGCACGCGCACGCATCGCGCAGGGCGAGCTGGGGCCATTGCACCTGATCCACGGCAGCTACCTGCAGGACTGGCTGCTGGACCCGGCCAGCAACAACTGGCGCGTGGACCCGGCGCTGGGCGGCGCCTCGCGCGTGTTCGCCGACATCGGCTCGCACTGGTGCGACCTGGTGGAATGGGTCAGCGGCGAGCGCTTCGTTGATGTCAGCGCGGCGTTCGCCACCGTGGTTGCCGAGCGGGGTGCGGTGGGCGGGCAGAGCTTCACCACGCCGGCGGCGGGCGGCGCGATGCAGGCGGTAACCAGTGAGGACGTCGCCGCAGCGATGTTCAAGACCGGCGCAGGTACGCTCGCCTCGTTGACGGTCAGCCAGGTCTCGGCAGGGCGCCACAACCGGCTCTGGTTCGAGATCGACGGCGCCACGGCCAGCGTGGCATTCAACCAGGAAGACCCGGAGAGGCTGTGGATTGGCCAGCCCGACCAGCGCGAGGAAACCTTCGTGCGCGGACCTGGCGCCGGCAGTGCCGAGCAACGCCGGCTGGCGGTGCTGCCGCCTGGCCACGCGCAGGGCTACGCCCAGTGCTTCGAGGCGTTCGTCGCCGACACCTATCACGCCATCGACGGCGAGCGGCCACAGGGCCTGCCCACTTTCGAGGACGGCCTGCGTTCGGCGCTGATCGTCGACCGCGTCATTGCATCGGCCAGGTCGCGCGCCTGGACCGCCATCGGTTGAACTGCATGAGGATTTCTTGATGAAGACTGCTGCACGCCGGACCACCACCCTCGCATTGCTGCTGCTCGCCGCCCTGCCCGCCTTCGCCGGTGACGCGGCAAGTCCACAGCAGCCCATCGCGGTGCAGATGTACACGCTGCGCAACGCCGGCACGCTCGACCAGCAGTTGAAGATCGTGCACGACGCGGGCGTGGGCGCGGTGGAAACGGTCGGCACCCAGAACGTCAGTGCCGCTGAACTCAAGCAGCTGCTGGACCGCTATTCGATCAAGGCGATTTCGTCGCACGTGCAGCTGGCCGATCTGCGCAAGGACCTGGTTGGCGTGGTGGCCTTCAACCGCGCGATCGGCAACACCACGCTGGTGGTGCCGTACCTGGACAAGAAGGATCGGCCGACCGATGCCGCCGGCTGGACCGCCCTGGGCCAGGAACTGGGCCGGATCGCGGCGCAGGCGAAAGCCAAGGGCATGCACCTGGCCTACCACAACCATGACTTCGAGCTGGTCGACTTCGGCGGCAAGACCGGCCTGGAACTGCTGTTCGCCGCAGCCGGCCCCGACCTGCAGACCGAGCTGGACCTGGCCTGGGTGGCGCGTGCCGGCCATGACCCGGTGGTGATGCTGGGCAAGTTCCGCGGCCACGTATTCGCGGTGCACGCCAAGGACAATGCCCCCAAGGGCCAGGCCGAAGACGAGGGCGGCTTTGCCGCCGTCGGCCAGGGCGTGCTGGACTGGAACGCGATCCTGCCTGCCGCCGCCGCTGCCGGGGTGCAGTGGTACATCGTCGAACACGACCAGCCGCGCGATCCGGCCACCGTCATCAAGACCGGCGCAGACTACCTGCGCCACCACCTCACCGCCCGCCTGCCCGCCAGCGCACAGCGCTAGCCAGCCAAGGAGCGCTGCTTGAAAACGATCCTGACAATGGCCGTGGTTCTGTGTGGGACCACGTTTGCAACGGCCGCGTGGTCCAAGGACGATCCCGCTGCCGGCGCGCAGCTCTACGCGACGCACTGCGTTGCCTGCCACGGTGCGAACCGGGCCGGCGTTCCGCCGGCGTTCCCCGCGCTCACCGATGTCGCCAAGCGGCTGGACGCGGCTCAGATCAAGGACAAGATCAAGAAGGGCGGTGGCTTGATGCCGCCCTTCTCCCAACTCTCCGAACAGGACATCGGCAACCTCGCCAGCTACCTGGCGAAGTAGCTTCCCACTACAGCTTCCGCACCCAGATGTTGCGGTAGCTGACCTTGGAATCGTGCTCCTGCAGGTACAGCGGCGCGCACCCATGCGGTGCATACGAGGGCGCGCCGATGTACTCGGTCTTGCCCGACAGCACGGTGTCGTCCTGTACCAGCACGCCGTTGTGCAGCACGGTGATGCGCGCTGGTGACGTGAGCCCACCGCCCGGTGAGAAGCGCGGTGCCTTCCAGATGATGTCGTACGCCTGCCATTCGCCCGGCCTGCGCGAGGCGTTCACCAGCGGCATGGCCTGCTTGTAGAGCGAGCCGGCCTGGCCGTTGGCATAGGTGGGGTTGTTGTAACTGTCCAGCACCTGCAGCTCATACAGCTCCTGCAGGAAGATGCCACTGTTGCCGCGATGCTGGCCGTCGAAGCCTTTGGTTGCGGTGGGCGCGCGCCACTCGACGTGCAGCTGGATGTCGCAGAAATCCTGTCTGGTGCGAATGCCCTTGCTGCCCGGCACCACGGTCAGCGCGCCGTTGGCAACGCTCCAGGGCACGGGCCCGCCCTGCTCCGACTCCCACGCGGAGACATCCTTGCCGTTAAACAGCACGATCGCATCGGACGGCGCGGCGTTCGCGGGGGTGGCCACGGTCGCGGGCACCGGCTTCCACACCTCGGTCCTGGTCGGATCGCGCGCGGGGTCATCGGCCTGCGCGAATGCAGGCGTTGCAGCCAGCACGCATATGGCCATCAGCACGGGCTTGCTCATCGTGTTCCTCATCAGCTGGTGCCCCACGCGGGGGTACCGGGGACATAGGCCAGGTCGCCGTCGTAGCGGCCCGGCACGGCGACGTACTGCAGCGTTTCGGTTGCCCCCACCTTCGAGGTGAAGAAGCCGAAGATGGCCAGCTGCTTGATCATCGTGAAGTAGTGCGGCGTCGCTTCACCGCCTTCGGCGGTACCGGTCTCGCTCACCTCGGTGGCGCGTTTCCGGGCCTGCGCATCCAGCGTGCGCAGCAACTCGGTGCGGGCCTGCGGTGCGAGCGCCACGAAGCGTCCACCTGCACGTTTGTCGATGTCGGCCAGGCCGGCATGGAATGCCGCCTGCTGCTGGGCGGTGTAGCAGTCGGTGACGAACCGCGCCATGAACGCACCGGCACCGGCGTCCTTCGCCCCCGGCGTTTTCGTGCGCGGCAGGATGGTTTCTGCGATCTCGTCCAGCGTGCCGATATCGGCTTCGGAGAAGGCGGTCTTCGCCCCCGCCACCGGCGCCCGGCCACTGGCGAGCGCAGGCAGGCCGACCAGGGCTGCGCCCGTGGCGGCGACGATCATCTTCAACAGGTCGCGACGTTCCATTACAGGTTCCCCGCTTTCAGCTCGCGCACCGCATGGTCGGCCGCGCGTGCGGTCAGGGCCATGTAGGTCAGCGAGGGATTCACGCAGGCGCTGGAGGTCATGCAGGCACCGTCGGTCACGTACACGTTGGGCGCATCCCAGACCTGGTTGTGCTGGTTCAGCACGGAGTTCTTACGGTCACGGCCCATGCGTGCGGTGCCCATTTCATGGATGCCCTTGCCCGGCGCGTAGTCGTTGTCGTGCATCTCCACGTCCTTGACCCCGGCGGCCTCCAGCATTTCGGCGGCATCGGCGGCCATGTCCTTGCGCATGGCCTTCTCGTTCGCACGCATGGACACGTCCATTGCCAACACCGGCAGCCCCCATTTGTCCTTGCGGTCAGGGTCGAGGCGGATCGTGTTATCGTGGTGCGGCAGCATTTCGCCGAACCCGGTCATGCCGATGCGCCAATCGCCCGGCACGGTCAGCGCCTCCTTCAGGTCGGCGCCGATGTTGAGTTCGGCGATCTCGCGCGACCAGCCGTTGCGGCTGGCGCCGCCCTGGTAGCCGAACCCGCGCGTGTAGCCGCGCCTGTCGCCGCCGACGTTGCGGAAACGCGGAATGTAGAAGCCACAGGGGCGCCGGCCGAAGTAGTACTTGTCATCGTACCCTTCGACCCGGCCGGAGGCACCGGCGCCGAAATGATGGTCCATCACGTTGTGGCCCAGCTCGCCGGACGACGAGCCCAGCCCGCCTTCCCACACGTCGGTGGCCGAGTTCATCAGCAGCCAGGTCGAGTTGAAGGAGGAAGCGTTGAGGAAGATCACCTTGGCCGTGTACGTGTAGGTCTGCCCGGTCTCGGCATCGATCACCTCCACGCCGCGCGCACGCTTGCGGTCCTTGTCGTAGAGCACTTCCTTGACGATCGAGAACGGCCGCAGGGTGAGGTTGCCGGTCTTCATGGCCGCAGGCAACGTGGCCGACTGGGTGGAGAAGTAGGCGCCGAACGGGCAGCCCAGGATGCACTTGTTGCGGTACTGGCAGTTGACGCGGCCCTGCTCGGGCTTGGGCTGGGTGATGTTGGCGGTGCGCGAATGGATCATGTGCCGGGTGCCACCGAAGGCCTGCTTGATCCGTGCGGCCACGTCTTTTTCGACGATGTTCAACGGGACCGGCGGCAGGAATTCGCCGTCCGGCAATACGTCCAGCCCTTCGCGCGTACCGGCGATGCCGGCGAACTTCTCCACGTGGTCGTACCAGGGCGCGATGTCGGCATAACGGATCGGCCAATCGGTGGCGATGCCATCCTTGAGGTTGGCCTGGAAATCCAGGTCCGACAAACGATAGCTCTGCCGCCCCCACATCAACGAGCGACCACCGACGTGATACCCACGGAACCAGTCGAAGCGCTTGGTCTCGATGTAGGGCGAATCCTGTTCGTCGGCCCACATTCCCTCGAGGTTCTCGGCCAGCGCGTAGTCGCGCATCAGTACCGGAAAAGCGGCCTTCATCGCCTGGGTGGGCCGGTTGCGGTGCGGGAAGTCCCACGGTTCCTTCATCGCATTGACGTAGTCCTTCACGTGTTCGATGTTGCGACCGCGTTCCAGCATGAGGACCTTGAGGCCTTTCTCGGTCAGTTCCTTCGCCGCCCAACCGCCACTGATGCCGGAGCCGACGACGATTGCGTCGTAATGATTGTCTGCCATGGGTTCTACTTCACCTGGGTGGATATCAATTTCAGACGTCGCAGAGGCGGATCGCCTCGCGCAGCGAACCGATGGGATCGGGTGCCGCAGGCATGAACTCCTGCGCCAGATACCCATCGAAACCGGTGTCGCGGATCGCGCGACAGATGGCGGGATACTGGAGCTCCTGCTGGTCTCCAATCTCGTGCCGGCCCGGCACGCCCGCGGTGTGGTAATGCTTGAAATGCGCGTGATGCCGGCCGATGGTGGCGATGATGTCGCCCTCCATGATCTGCATGTGGTAAATGTCGTACAGCAGGCCGAAGTGATCCGAGCCGAGCCGTTGGCACAGTTCAACGCCCCATGCGGAGTGATCGCACAGGTAGTCCGGGTGATCGACCCGGGAGTTCAGCAGCTCCATCACCAGCACCACGCCGCGCTTCTCGGCATGCCCGAGGATGCGCTTGAGTCCGGCTTCGGCATTAGCCATTCCCTCCTGCGGGTCCATGCCGTTGCGATTGCCGGAAAAACAGATGAGATTGCGATAGCCGGCATCGGCGACCAGGTCGATGTGCCGGGTGTAGCGCTCCACCAATTGGTCGTGGAACTGGCGACCAGCAAAGCCCTTGGTCAGGCCCAGCTCCGCGCCGTTGCACATTGAGCTGTACACGCCCTGTGCCTTCAGCGTGGGCCAGTCCTTCGGCCCCACCAGGTCGATGGCGGCGAACCCGATGCCCTTTACCGTCTGGCAGAGCTGGGCCACCGATAACTTGGGGAAGGTCCAGCGGGCGACCGAATGCTTCAGGTTGCCCTTGAGCGGCGCGGTGGCGGCCATCGCGGGCGTCACGCCTGCGGTTGCCAGGCCAAGGCTTCCCGCGACCGCAATACGCAGCGCATCGCGCCGCGTGACGCGCGCACCTTGGATCGATCCAATCGAATGGTCGGGCATCCGCTTTCCGGCCTCCCAACCGGTATCAAACGCAACTATTCACTGCAATGCAATCGATTGCACCATAGAGGAGTAGTTCGTTTTTTTGCAAGACGCACTGCACGAAAATGGATGCTGCAGGGCACAATGAAACCCAGTGCCGGTAACTACTGGCACTCTGCCGGTGTCGTATGCCGCCGAGTGAATCCCGCAGCCGCAAGCTACTGCGTGAGCACTTCCGGATGGCGCTCACGCAGCCAGTGCTCTGTATGAAGCAGCAGTTCTTCAGCGTGATCAATGCAAGCCTTCAGCGTTGCATCTGACACCGGATCACCCTCGTAGTCAGTGAGGTTGCGCTGGCGGCGCAACGCATCCAGCACGATGATTTCGTCCTTGGGCACTCCCATAGTGTGAATGAGGCAATGAATCGCGGTCTGGTGATGACCGGGCTGACTCGTGGATGTGCGATAGCCGCTCGCCCAAAGGCCGATCATTGCGCACTGCATGACACACTTGTAACCCGCGTCGAATCGATTGTCGGAGCTGACTTGATCGAATCGCGCGTCGGCCAGATTCCGCCGCGCAGCGTCGAGCAGCTTGCGCAGCGAGATGGGTTCAGCGTTGTGCGCTTGTAGCTGCCGGATTGCCAGCAAGTTTTCCAAGGTCATCCCTGTTTCCTGTTACCAGCAGCTTGGGCGTTGCCAATAATTCGCTGGCAAACGCATCACCGTTCTGCACGCGCCGCATGAACTCTTCCATTGAGTACAGCACAGGATTGATCTCCCGGCGCAACACTTCCTGCGCGGGGTGGATGGCACGCACCAGGTCAGCGAACCCCAGATCGCCCAGAACCAGCAGATCCACGTCGCTTCCGTCGACCTCGGTGCCCTTCGCCACCGAGCCGAAGACCCACGCCAACGAGACGTGATCGGCCACTGGAACCAAGGCGTCGCGCAGGACAGGCACCACGCCATGGGTCTTGCGGAACATCGCAGCCAGGTCATCGAACAGCAAACACGCGCGATTTGCCCGGTAGTGGACCTGATTACCCTGTTCGCTTCGCAGCAATAGTCCGGATCCGGTGAGCTTGTCCAGTTCGCGTGCAAGGGTACCGGCGTGGGTGCCGGTGATCCTGGCCAGCTCCCGCAGGTGGAAGCTGGCATCCGGCTGCAAAAGAAGCGCTGCCAGCACCCGTTGGCGGGTGGCCGGGAACAGGATGTCCATCGGTGGCGACGTGTTGCTCATCAGGCGACAAATGTTGCTTATTCGGCAACACATTGCAAGTGGGGCCATTCTCATGCGGTCTTCGAGCCCGTTGGACTGTGGGAAAGTAAGCGCATGACCCTCCGAACCTATCCGCTGGCGCTGGCACTCCTGACAACGCCCGCTTTTGCCCACGCCTCGGAGGCCTGGCAGACAAGCTCACCGGTAAGTGCCGCCTACAAGTGCGGGAGCGAAGGGGGCATGACCATCATCGCAGCGACAGCCGATTTCTCCACGTCCGCACCGGGACCGGACAAAGACGGCTATCTGCGTGCGCGAACAGGCCGGCAGACGTTCCGATGCAAGGGTGGGCCAAGCGTTTCAGTCGTGGTGTTGCCACCGCAGGCAACCGGAGAATGCGGCGCTGATGGACGGGTGGTCATCACCGACATCACACCTCCCGGTGGGCGCAAGGGCACCGAACTGATCGAGTTCAACAGACGGTGTTTCTTCAATGATTACATTACGAGAATACGCATTTTCAAGCAGGATTCGCACTACTCGATAGAGCGTTGTTCGGAGACGAACAGGTTCAACAAACAGGCATTCGTCGGCTGCACGACCGCGCCCATCGCTCCTGAAAGAACGTAATCACTTCCGGCCCGAAATGCACGAAGCCCCAGTGATAACTCATGCATTCAGTGACCGATCAAAACATCCAGCCCTTCCCGAGCCATGCGGAACTCGATGGCCTCAATCGGATCGGGGGCCTCGAGGCGGAAATGGGTGCTTTCGTAGTTGGCGACCAGTATCAGCAGGACTTCAAACAGATCACCTTGCTCGGTACCCGGCTCAGGCAGGGCATCGAACCAGGCGGCAAGCTTCTGCTTGGCCTCGTGATAGTCGTGCTCGGAATGGAGAGGTCGAGTGTTCATCAGGATTTGTCCACCTTGGCGGCGTTGATCTTGTCGTACTCTGCGTGAGTACCTACTCCTAGTCCCATATTGGGACCTGGTCAATCATGCTGCCAGCCGCAGGTAGTGTCGGCTGGCGGACGCATGACAGCATGACACGCGCGGCGTGTCACTACGTAAAGGTGTGGAAAGCAAAAGGCCCGCTATCGGCGGGCCTTTTGGTCGTCCAGGAAACAACCTGCGCTTAGAACGGAATGTCGTCGTCCGCGAAGTCGTCCATCGGCGGAGCCGACTGCTGCGGCTGCTGCTGCGGGCGCTGCTGCTGGCCGTAGCCACCACCGCCACCACCGCGCTGACCGCCGCCGCCACCACCACCGCCGTATTCCTGGCGCGGGGCCTGCTGGCGCTGCGGACGCTCGCCGCCGCCGTAATTGCCACCACCACCACCACCACCACCGCCACCGCCGCCGCCGCCGCCGCCGCCACCGCCACCGCCTTCACCGCGGCCGCCCAGCATCTGCATTTCGTCGGCGATGATGTCGGTGGAGTACTTCTCCACGCCATCCTGGCCGGTGTACTTGTCGTAGCGAAGGCTGCCTTCGACGTAGACCGAGCTGCCCTTGCGCAGGTATTCACCGGCAATTTCGCCAAGCTTGCCGAAGAACACCACGCGGTGCCATTCGGTGCGCTCCTGCTGGTTGCCATCCTTGTCCTTGCGGACGCTGGTGGTGGCCAGGCTGATGCGGGTGATCGCCATGCCGCCTTGGGTGTACTTCACGTCCGGGTCGTTGCCGAGGTTGCCGACCAGGATGACTTTATTGATGCCGCGCGCCATAGGGTTTGCTCTTCCGTTGTCCGAGGGCAGGCCCGACAGATATCACACTCTGTTCGGTGCCGATACGGGGGCTGCCCTGCGTGTGATCTGGGTAGGATTGCAGAACGGGGCATTCTACCATCCCTGCTCGCTCCGCCCCTGTCAGGATCGCCCCCGCTGGAGGTCGGATTCCTGCCAAACCCTTGTCAGGATTGGGCCTGCACCCAGTTGCGCCGCCGGCTGAGGCAACCTCGGAGGGGGGTCCAACCGGTCCCCGGGCTTACCGCGTGCCTGGATTCCCTTCAGGCATCACGATCAGCAGAGGGACGGGAGAAACAGGTGTCCACGCGCCGTCCGGCGCTTCATCGCTGCGATAGCCGACGGGGAGACGTAAGGCGACCCTGTAGCCCGCTCCTGGCGCGAGGCGATAGCTCTTGTCCAGCGCGACTTCCACGCTGAACGTGCCACCAGCAGGCAGGGAGAGAAGAGTTGGGACGGCTGGCAACCTGTCCATAAGGATTCCGACGTACTCGGCTTCAGCTCCATCCGGCAGCGTCACCACGAAGAAATCGTCCAACAGCATTCCGCGCGCATTCGGCTGCGGAAGAGAGGGACCCCACACCACTGCAGCCCGGTCACCCACATTGACAAGTTTCAGTTCGATCGACGCTCCGCGCCCACCGCTCACCGGGAGGATCTCGGCCTGCAGGCGGGCGCCGGCGACTGCATTGGCGCTGCACCCCAATGCGACCACCAGCAGCGTTACCCTGATCGGCAGATTCATGCCATCTCCCTTGTTCGTCCGTGAGCACCGATGAACCAGTTACCACGAACCCCACCCCGCGCCAACAGGCAGGAAATCTACGTCAGTACCGATGTGGAGGCCGATGGCCCCATTCCCGGGCCGCATTCCATGCTGAGCTTCGGGTCGGCGGCGTATCTGGCCGACAAGACCCTGCTCACGACCTTTTCGGCCAATCTGGACACGCTCCCGGAGGCGCAGGGCCATCCCGATACCATGGCGTGGTGGGCGACCCAACCAGTGGCGTGGGCGGCCTGCCGGAGCGATTGCGAGGCGCCGGAGGCGGCGATGAACCGCTACGTCGCGTGGCTGAAGGCGTTGCCGGGCAAGCCGGTGTTCGTGGCGTATCCGGCGGGGTACGACTTCCTGTTCGTGTACTGGTACCTGATGCGGTTCGCCGGGGAGAGCCCGTTTTCGCACTCAGCGCTGGATATCAAGACCTTTGCCATGGCGATGCTGAAGAAGGACTACCGCAGCGTCACCAAGCGGAGCATGCCCAAGCGCTGGTTCGACCGGCTGCCGCATACCCACGTGGCGCTGGATGATGCGATTGAACAGGGTGCGCTGTTCTGCAACATGCTGGCCGAAAACCGGGGGTAAAACCACGGTCCCACGTCCCATGGCATCATGGCTTCCGTCGTCCCCGCCCTGCCCTTCATGACCATCCGCGGCAAAGCCACCTCCCTGGATATCGCCCACCTGGCCGGGGTTTCCCAGCCCACGGTGTCGCGGGCGCTGCGTGGGAGCCCGATGGTGAACCGGGAAACCCGCGAGCGGATCCTGAAGATCGCCCGGGAGCTGAACTACAAGGTGGACAAGAACGCCTCCAGCCTGCGCCTGCGCAATGCCGGCACGCTGGCCCTGCTGTTCTTCGAGGATCCCACCAACGACGATTCGCTGATCAACCCGTTCTTCCACGCCATGCTGGGCTCGATCACCCGCGCCTGCGCGCTGCGCGGCTACGACCTGCTGGTGTCGTTCCAGCAGCTGTCCACCGACTGGCAGGCCGATTACGAAGACAGCAACAAGGCCGACGGCATCATCCTGCTCGGTTATGGTGACTACCACGAGTCACGCGAGCGGCTGCAGCGCCTGGTGGAACAAGGCACCCATTTCGTACGCTGGGGTGCAGCCCTGCCGGACCAACCCGGCGTGTCGATCGGCTGCGACAACTTCCAGGGCGGCTTCGACATCACCACCCACCTGCTCGACCAGGGCTGCCGGCGCATCGCCTTTGTTGGCCATGCGTCCAGCCACTACCCCGAGTTCGAGGAACGTTACCGCGGCTATGTGGCCGCGATGACCGAACGCGGCGTGCCGGTGGACCCGGCATTGCAGTTCGATGCGATTACGACCGAGCTTTCCGGCTACGACGCCTGCCAGGCGCTGCTGGCCGATGGGCAGGCCATCGATGCGGTGTTCGCGGCCAGCGACCTGATCGCCATCGGCGCGATGCGGGCATTGCGTGAGCATGGCCTGCGTATTCCGCAGGATGTGGCGCTGGCCGGGTTCGACGATATTCCGCTGGCGGCGTCGGTATCACCCACCCTGTCCACCGTGCAGCAGGACACCAAGCAGGCCGGCCAGCTGCTGGTGGAACGCCTGCTCGCGCTGATCCAGGGCGAGCCGGTGGAAAGCCAGACCATTCCGGTGAAGCTGGTACTGCGGGAATCGTCGCTGGCCGGGCGCTGAGCCTGTTACCGGAGCGCCTGCTCCGCATCCACGATGTCCACTCCCTGCATCTGGCCCAGCCACTGGTCGAACCACGGCTTGTGCGAGGCACCGACCACCGACAGCACGCGCACGCCCGGGCGTTCGCGGAACGTCTGCTGGATGTTGGCCACCATGCGCAGGTTGCGGATCTCCCAGCCGCTGACCCATATCTGCGGGTAATGCTCGGCTGATGTTGCACGCAGCGTGGCGCCGACGTTGACATCGGTCAGTACATTCAGCCGTTCTGGCGCATTGATGAAGCGGTACAGCGGCAGCAGGTCGCGCGCTTTCGCCAGCCTGTCCTCGATGGCGGTGTTCTTGTCCAGCTCTGCCTTGCCAGCGTTCCACGCCTGTTCCAGCGAGGTGCCGAACGCCTTGGGATCCTTGACCTGGATGTTGTCGCCGGTGTGGTCGTCGATGGCGTACACGCGCGGCAGGCCCAGTCGCGCGGCCAGCTGCGCGGCGATCAGGTAGCTCTCGTTCTGGCGGGTGGCGATGGTGTTCAGCAGGGCAACCAGCGTGGCATCCAATCCATCGCCAGCGCGGCGCTCCACCGGGGGCAGCTGCAGCCATTGGGTGTAGGCCGAGGCCCGCTCGTTGGCGGCCAGCATCCATGCAGCCAACTGGCGGCGCTGGGCTGGCGTGGGTGCCTTCGGCCACGTGTCGAGGGCGGCGTTGATCTTCTCAACCGCGGCCGGGATCTGCAGGCCGGTGGCCGTGCGCGCCACGTCGGTGCTGGCGCAGTAGTCCGGTCCGTAGACGCTGGCATGCCGCTCGGCAAGATCGCACTGCTCACCGCTGATGGCTTCCACGGTGATGATGTCCGGCTTGTAGGCGGCCAACTTGTCCAGCAGGGGACCGAGCGCACCGGGCTGGATGCCGCCTTCCACCTCGCTCAGGTGCACACTGCCCAGCACGAGCACCTGGGTGCGCGGGCCGGTCATTTCCCGGTCGAGCGTCGCCAGATCGACCGGCGCGGCGGCCAGCGATGGAAAGGCGGAAACCAACAGCGTTGCGATCCATAACCTGCGTTGCATGCCACCACCCTCAATCCATCGATGCAGACAGTGTGGGTCACCGTGGACCCTGCCGACGCGTGACGGTGGTCAGGGTGCCGTTGGTCAGGGTCTCAGGCGCTGGCGTCGCTGACGGCATCGGCCAGCGCGCTGCGCACCGCGTCGCTGAAGGCCTCGAGCAGGAACGGTTTGGCGATCATGCTCATGCCGGGCTCGAGGAAGGCCGAGCGCTCCTGTGCCTTTTCCGCATAGCCGGTCATGAACAGCACCGGCAGATCGCTCCGCGACTGGCGGGCGATCTCGGCCAGCTGGCGGCCGTTCATGCCCGGCAGGCCGACGTCGGTGACCAGCAGGTCCAGCCGCCGCGTTGACGCCAGCACCGGCAGCGCGCCGTCGGCATCGCCCACTACCTCCACCGTGTAACCCAGGTCTTCCAGCACCACCGTCACCAGCATCCGTACCTGCGGATCGTCTTCGACCACCAGGATCGACTGGCCGGCACCCAGTGCCACCGGCGCCGCGTCCGCGGCCGGCTCCGGCTCGGCGTCGGCTTCCACCTGCGGAATGAACAGCGAGATCGTGGTGCCCTGCCCTGGCGTTGAATCGATGGCTATATGGCCGCCGGACTGCTGCATGAAGCCATACACCATGGACATGCCCAGGCCGGTGCCCTTGCCGATCGGCTTGGTGGTGAAGAACGGCTCGAAGGCGCGCTCCACCACTTCCGGCGGCATGCCGGTGCCGGTGTCGGAAACCGCAACCACGGCGTAATCGCCTGCGGGCACGCTGGCGCGCTCGCCATCGGCCAGCCGCAGCGGGAAGGTACGCAGCGCCAGCTCACCTCCGTTGGGCATCGCATCGCGTGCATTGATGGCCAGGTTCAACAGCGCACTTTCGAACTGGTTGGTGTCCAGCGCCGCGTGCAGCGGAGCCGGCGCTTCTTCGGTACGGATACGAACACTTTCGCCCAGCGTGCTGCGCAGCAGGTGCTGCATCGCACCGACCAGTGCGTTGAGTTCGACCGGCCGCGCGTCCAGCGACTGCCGGCGCGAGAATGCCAGCAGGCGCTGGGTCAAGGCGGCGGCGCGCTGGCTGGAGGTGGTGGCCGCATCCAGGAAGCGCTCCAGATCATCCGTGCGCCCCAGCTCCAGCCGCATCCGCACGATATCCAGCGCCGACAGGATGCCGGTCAGCATGTTGTTGAAGTCATGCGCGATGCCGCCGGTCAGCTGGCCGATGGCCTCCATCTTCTGCGACTGCCGCAGTGCCGCTTCGCTGGCCTCGCGCGCGGCCATCTGTGCTTCGAGCTCACGGGTACGCTCGGCGACCACCGTTTCAAGCTCGAGTGCATGCTGGCGGCTGGCTTCCAGTGCCGCTTTCGCGCTGCGCTCCAGCGCACTGCGGCTGTCGGCCAGCGCACGCATCTGGTCGCGCACCAGGAACTGCTTCTCGCGCGCACGCAGCGCGCCCTGCACGGCGCTGAGCAGCGACATGCCGCCCAGCGGCCGATCCAGTTCCACCACGTTGACCGTGCGCGGCAGCAGGCTGTCAAACGGCGAACGGCGGTGCGCACGCGGGGAGCGCAGCAGGATGACGGGCAGGTCCGACCAGGCAGGCTGGGCGGAGAGGCGTTGCAGCAGGCAATCGGTACCACGGGCGATGGCTTCTTCGGTGATCAGCACCACGCCGGCCTGATCGTCGAGCGCAGCGGCCAGGTCGTCCAGGGTATCGGCCGGACGGGTGGCCAGCCCTGCGCCATCCAGTACCGACGCAATGCTGGCCGCATCGCGGCCGAACGGGGCGACGATATGGACAACGCCGCCGCGCCCGGGGTCATCCTGCATAGGGATGGGCCAGCAGGGATGCCGTATCGCCCACGAACTCCGGCGTGCCGGTGAGGATGCCCTTGAATTCGTTCAGCGGCGCACTGAGTGCCAGGCCCTTGCCGTTGATCTTGAGCTCGCGGATGGTGTCTTCGTGGGCGCCGCCGCGGTTCTTGATCACCGAGATTGCCTTGCGGATGCGCCCCTGTGCTTCGAAGAAGCGGAACAGGATCACCGCATCGGCGATGTAGGACACGTTGAGGTTGCCGGTGGACATCGTACCCACCAGGCCGTGCTGCGGGTTGATCAGGAACGTGGCCACGCCCTTCTGGTTGAGGTAGGACAGCATTTCATGCAGCTGCAGCATAAGCTGCTTTTCCTGCGGCATGGCAGCAACGTAACCGTTGAGGCTGTCGATCACCAGCACGCTGCAGCCGCGCTGCTCCACGGCCTTGCGCACGTTCCAGGAAAACTCACCGGGCGAGATCTCGGCCGGGTCGATCTGCACGATCTCCAACAAGTCCGAGGCCAGGTGCGACCCCAGGTCGATATCCAGCGCCTTGGCGCGGGCCAGCAACGTGCCCACCCGCTCGTCGAATTCGAAGATGCAGCACCTCTCGCCGCGCTCGCAGGCGGCCCACACATACTGCAGTGCCACGTTGGTCTTGCCGCTGCCGGCCGGACCGGTCAACAAGGTGCTGGTGCCCCGCAACGGGCCGCCGCCGAGCAGGTTGTCGATTTCCGCCACACCGCTGCCGAGGGTCTCCCCGCCGAAGTCGTCATGGTGGTGCGAAGCAATCAGCCGCGGAAACACTTCCAGCCCGCCGGTGCGGATGGCAATGTCATGGTAGCCGGCGACGAAATCCACGCCGCGCAGCTTCTGCACCTGCATCCGGCGCCTCGCTGCGCCGAAGTCCAGGGTCAGCCGTTCCAGCGAAATCACGCCGTGGCAGAGGCTGTGCAGCTGGCCGTCGCGGTCATCGGCGCCCGAGGTCAGGTCGTCCACCAGCAGCACGGTGGCGCTCTTGGGCGCGAAGAACTGCTTCAGGGCCAGGATCTGGCGGCGGTAGCGCAGCGAGTCCTGGGCCAGCAGGCGCAGCTCGGACAGCGAATCGAACACCACCCGATTGGGCCGGATGCGATCCACTTCGCCGAGCACCAGCTTGACCGTTTCATCCAGCTCGACTTCCCACGAATGCAGCACTGACTGCAGCCGGCCATTGCCCAGCGCATCTTCGGCCGAGCCGAGCTCGAACAGGTGCAGGCCGTCCAGCGACCAGCCATGCGCACTGGCCACCTCGCGCAGCTCCTCCGCCGTTTCCGAGAGGGTCACGTACAGGCAGCGTTCGCCCTGTTTCAGGCCCTGCAGCAGGAACTGCAGGGAGAGCGTGGTCTTGCCCGAGCCGGGCGGGCCTTCCAACAGGTAGAGGCGCCCCTGCGGCAAGCCGCCACTGAGGATGGTATCCAGGCCCTGTACACCGGTGGTGACGCGCGACGACTCTGTCTGCATGAAAGACCCCTGTTTTGCGGCGGAGTCTAGCAACCAGCACTGTGTAGAGATTGTGTGATCGACATCTCTACATTAAGTCCACTTCAGCAATGTGCAAACCGCGTGGAGCGGGAACTGCAGGCCATCCCTCAGGCGAAATCCTTCAGGATCTCGCCGATGCCTGCCGGGGACAGTTCCAAGCCGAGCGAGGTGCCCGGATTGACCACCACGCCATAGCCGCCGGGTACGCGCTTGAGCACCTCCAGCATCTGCATGCGGATCGTGTGCGGCGCCTGCTGGCTGTGGAAGCCGACCCGCTCCATGTGGGTGAACACCGCCACGTGCAGGGTGCCCTGCTTGTCGAACAGCAGCGGGTCGAAGCCGCTGCCGTCGGGGGTGACCAGGCTGCCGGTGAGCAGCACCACGTCCGAGGCGACGAAGGCCTTCATGAAAGCGCCGATCGGGGTCTTCCCGTCCATGGCGGATTGCAGAAGGGCTTCGATCGGGGTCAGTGGGGTGAGGTCTTTCATGGGGCGATTCTACCCGGTCGGCAGCCACCGACCGTTGGTCGGTGGTCAGGGCGTACCCACTAACGGTGGGTACCTACCGGGACAGGCGCGTGGTCCTCGCCTGCTGGTCCGCCACCGCCTTCGCCAGCTCGGCCTGCAGTTCCTTCTGGTTCACCGCCGCTTCCAGCAGGTACACCTTCACTCCGTGCGCGGGGACGTCGGCCTTCAGGCTGCGCTTGACCGCCTGGCTGCCGCCGCCCAGCGCATCACGCCAGGTGCCCGGCTGCAGGTAGCGGCTGACCTCGAACGTGCTGGCGGTGTCGCCCTTGTTGAGCAGCACCAGCGCGGTCTGCGCGGTATCGCCGTGCTGCAGTACGCGATAGAACACCGCCTGGTCGCCCTGCAGGCGTTCGTTGACCTGCAGCCCGCGCTGCAGGGCCGGGGTGGCCTCGCGCAGCTTGGCGATCCGCTGCAGGGGCCCGAAGATCGGGCTCTGCGGGGCGGCATCCACCCGCGGCTGGCCGAAGTACGCACGGTTGCCGGCGTGTTCGGCGCGGCTGCGCATGAAGCCGGTTTCCGAGCCGTAATACAGCACCGGAATGCCGCGCGCGGTGAACAGCCAGTTGTGCGCGTCAATGAAGCCGTCGTCGGTGGCATCCAGCCGCGCCATGTCGTGGTTGTCGTAGAAGCTCATCAGCTCGTACGGGTTGGCGTATGGCCCCCCCACCAGGTGCAGCGGCTCGGCCAGCGCTTCGAAGCCCTTCTGCTCCTTGCCGAACACGCTGGACATCGCGCCACGCAGCGGGAAGTCCAGCACGCTCACGTTGGCGTTGGTCGGCCAGGTGTGCTCGGCGATTTTGCTTGCGTCGTAGTCGAACGCCTCCCCGAACATGAACATGTCCGGATGCTTGGCGCGGATCCGGTTGACGAACTCATGCCACCACGGGTGCGGCAGCCAGCCGATGGTGTCGATGCGCAGCGCATCCACGCCCTGCGCGGTCCACTGCAGGTAGGCGCCTACCAGGTACTCCATCACTGCCGGGTTGTCCTGGTTGAAGTCGCCCAGCTCGGCCAGGTTGCCGTCGAAGATCGAGCCCTTGTCCGCGTCGACCGGGCCGATGTTGTTGTAGAACGCGTGCAGCGGGTTGTGCTTGGGGTCCAGCTGCTGCGGCGGCAGGTTCTGGTGGTCGGCGATCAGCTTGCCGTCCTTGTCGAAGATCTGTCCGAACTGCGGCTGCTTCACCGGCATGGTCCAGGCCGGCGAACCGTGATTGCCGACGATGTCCAGCACCACCTTCAGCTTGGCGTCGTGCAGGCCACGGGTGAGCCCGGCGAAATCCAGGTCCGCGCTGGGCAGGTGCTCGTCGAGCTTGTAGAAGTTGATGCCCCAGTAACCGTGGTAGCCGGTCTTGCCGCGGTCGGTCAGGGTGCTGGTGCAGCTGATCGGCTTGCTGCCAGTGAAGGCCTCATCCGGGTTGTCGATGATCGGGGTGATCCACACCGCACCGAAACCGAGGTTGCGGATGTACTCGGCATTGTCGAGCACGCCCTTGAAGTCGCCGCCGAGATAGCCGATGTTGCCGTCGACCTTGTCCGGGCACGGCACCGGGATGTCGAAGGTGCGGTGCGTGCCGCCCTGGTCGCGGTGGTCGTTGGTCGGGTCACCGTTGACGAAGCGGTCGGTGACCACGAAGTACACCGCATCGCTGGCGAACGGCTCCAACGTGCCCACGTACTCGGGGCGCGGGGAGGCAACGGCAGTGCCGGCCAGCAGCGCGAACGAAAGGCCCAGCGACAAACGCGAACGAGACAGCATCAGACAACCTCCTGGTGGGACGGCACCCGCAGCACGCACAACCCGGCGATCAACAGGCTGACGCCACCCAGCGCCAGCACGTGCATCGGGTTGCCGCCCAGCCACAGGCGCAGCATGAAGCCCAGCGCGCTGGCCGCGACCAGCTGCGGGATGACGATGAAGAAATTGAACAGGCCCATGTACACGCCCATCTTGGCCGCCGGCACGCTGTCAGACAGCAGTGCATACGGCAGCGACAGGATCGAGGCCCAGGCAAAGCCGACCCCGACCATCGACAGCAGCAGCCACTTCGGGTCGTCGATCAGCATCAGCGAGATCAACCCCAGGCCGCCCAACCACAGGTTGACCAGGTGGCTCAGGCGCAGGCCCATCAGCCGCACCATCAGCGGAATCAACAGGGCGGCGAGTGCGGCAAAGCCGTTGTACGCGCCGAACAGCACGCCCACCCAGTTGGCACCCTCGTTATAGGCGGCCGACGCCGGATCGGTAGAGCCGAAATGGGTACCGGCCACCGCGGCAGTGGTGTAGATCCACATCGCGAAGAGCGCGAACCACGAGAAGAACTGCACCCACGCCAGGCGGCGCATGGTGCGCGGCATGCTGCGCAGGTCATCGACGATGGTGGCCAGCATGTGCGGGCCCGGCAGCAGCCGCGCCACGCCAAGCAGCAGGCCGTAGGCGATGCACAGCCCGGCCAGCACGTAGAGCATCTTGTCGCCGTTGCGCCAGGCGATCGCCGCAGCCAGCGCCAGGCCGAGCGCGATCCAGCCGCCGATCTGCAGCATCGGCGGCGGCCCGGCGACAGGCGCGGACTGGTGCACGGCCGGCGGCTCGGCATCATCGAAGCTGGCCAGCTCGGTCGGGGAGTATTCGCGCGTGCTGAACACCGTCCAGGCGATCGAGGCCAGCAGCACCACCGCGCCGAAGTAGAACGCATAGCGCACGGTCGGCGGCACTTCGCCGGCGGCAGCGGTATTGGCCACGCCGAAGTGCGCCAGGATGAACGGCAGGAAGCTGGCCACGATGGCGCCTACGCCAATGAAGAAGCTCTGCATTGCGTAGCCGGTCGGGCGCTGGCGCGGGGCCAGCTTGTCGCCGACGAACGCGCGGAACGGCTCCATCGAGACGTTGATCGAGGCATCCAGCACCCACAGCGTGCCCGCCGCGATCCACAGCGTGGGCGAGTTCGGCATCACCAGCAGGGCCAGCGTGGTGAACACCGCGCCGACCATGAAGTACGGGCGGCGGCGACCCCAGCGGGTCCAGGTGCGGTCGGACAGGTAGCCGATGATCGGCTGCACCAGCAGCCCGGTCAGCGGTGCGGCGATCCACAGCCCGGGCACGGCGTCCATCGGCGCGCCCAGCGTTTCGAAGATGCGGCTGGCATTGGCGTTCTGCAGGGCAAACCCGAACTGGATGCCGAGGAAGCCGAAGCACATGTTCCAGATCTGCCAGAACGACAGGGTCGGCTTGGCGGTGCGGCTCATCGGGTGGCCTCCGCGTCGCCGGCCACCGGTGCGATCAGCAGCGCTTGGACGTTGGCCGCGTTGAGCACGCCGTCGCGGCCGCCCTTGCCACCGTTGTACTGGGCGAAGTGTTCCAGTGCGCTCATGTTGAAGCCAGGTTCCAAGGTGAAACGGCAGCTGCCCTTGGGCAGGTCGAATTCGGCGGCGGTGGAATCCTGCGGGCCGATGCTGTGCGGCATCACGATCGTGGCGCGCTGGACCGGTTGCCCCTTACAGTGCACGGCCAGCTGCTTCACGGCAGCGGTGACGCCGGTGTTGATTGGGCCATTGGCGTTGTCGTAGTGGAGGCGGATCCGGACGCGGGTGGGCTTTGCGGCGGTCCAGGCCCACTGGGTTGCGCCGGGCAGGCGTTGCTGCGGGCCGATGCAGGTCATCGGGCTGTGCAGCGATTCGAGGGCGCCTTCGCGACGGGTGAGGCTGAGGCAGTGCTGGTGGCCGTCGTTGGTGACGGTGTGGGTGGCGGAGCTGCCCACTGCGATGCCGTCCTGCCAGAGCTGGTGGTTGGCGGGGATGGCGATCGTCCAGGTGTTGCCGCGCTTCTGCGCTGCCGGTGCGGCGGGGGTGGCGGGGGCGAAGGCGTTGGGGTTAGCCGGGTCTGCGCGGAAAGCGGACACGCGTGGCGTGTCCGTACGCGGTTCGAGCTGGACGGTTACGGTGTTGCCCTTGCGCTGGATATTTTCTGCTACGAGCAGGTCGCCGTCGAGGGTGCGGGGGCGCTTGAGGATGTAGCGGGTGCTGCCGGTGTCGAGCTCGATGCTGTCGCGCTTGCCGAACAATTGCGGCACCAGGGCCACCGGGAGTTTGGGGGCGACGCTGCCGTCGGCTTCCACGCCGAACACGCCTTCGAGCACCATCGAGAGGTAGCCGGCTACCGACCACAGCTGGCGCGGTGAGTTGACCACCGGGCCGCTCAACGGGCCCTCGTCGACGTGCACGGCGAGCGTGCGCATCTCGTAGTTTTCCATGTTCGAACCGGCCAGCGCGCTGCCGCGCATCAGCGATTCGATCTCGCGCTGGATGCGGGTGGCATCCTCCACCTTGCGTGCCGCACGCAGCGAGTAGGCGCTGACGAACGGCCACACTGCCCGGTTGTGGTAGATCGGCTGCTGCGCTTCCTGCGGCCACACGACCGGGCTGCCGCCTTCCACGTACGGGTAATTAGCCAGCGAGCGGCGCGCACGCTCGGCCGGGAACACCTCGGCCAGCACGCCCAGCGAGATGCCCAGCAGGTCGTACTTGGCATACGGCACCGGGTGTGCGGCTTCGCCGATGTAGCTCATGTACATGCCGGCGTCTTCGCGCCAGAAACGCGCGTCGATCTGCGTGGCCAGCGCGTCGGCCCAGGCCGCGTACTCGCTGGCGCGGGGGTCGCCGAGTTCACGGGCGTACTTCTCGGCCAGGCGCAGCGCCTGGTAGTGCAGCACGTTGGTGGACAGCGCGAAGGAGTCGCCAATGAAGCGCACGTCGTTGCGGGTCCAGTCCGGGTAGGTCTGCTCGCGCCAGTCCAGGAACGAGGTCTCGCCGCGGTACAGCCCCGTGCGCGCATCGAACACCATCGCGCGGTCCTGCGCCAGGGTGGCCTGCAGGGCCTGCCAGGTCTCGGTCATGAAGCTGGAATTGTCGTGCAGGTCGCGTGCGGCCAGGAACCACACCACGCGGTCGCTGCTGATCGGCCAGCTGCCGCCGGACCCGGTGTCCTGGGCCACGAACAGGCCGGGGGTGACGCCGTCGCGCGCCTTGGACAGCTTGAACTGCAGGGACTGGCGGGTGCGGATCGGCTCCAACCGGGCCAGCGCCAGGTCGGCGGCGAAACTCACATCCCGCGTCCACACGTACGGCCAGCGCTCGCCGGTCTGGAAGCACTCGCAGTCCACCGGGTTGCCGAAATTGAAGGCCGGGTCGCGGATCGCGTCCACGCGGTCGGCGGCCATGTCCTGCTGGGCCAGCGCGAACAGCGCATCGAACATCACGCTGTCGGTGCGGCTGCGCATCGGCTGGGCGGCAATCGCCACCGGTTTGCCATCGGCCAGCAGCTGGAAGCTGCCGTCGGCAGCGGCGGTGGCGCGCGCGGTGCGGCCATCGAATGTCAGGTCCGCCGCCGCAGCGGTGGATACCAGCGCCGCCCCGAGGGCAGCGGTCAGGCAGATCGTTTTCAGCATCGAAAAGCGGCGGACCGGCTTGCGCCCGTCGGCCTTCCTCCCTTCTTGCACGCGGTATGGTTCGCCAGCGCCGGGGCGCTGTCGTCGCGGCCCCCTCCCAGGGTGCCTGCCTGCATGGTAGGCGACGACCGTCGCTCGTCGCACTGCACAGGCGATATACGTGCCCGCTTGCATACGTATTCATGGCGTGGCGCGGTGAGGCCGCGGCAGGCGTGGCTATAGTCCGGGGCAGATATGCGCTGCCCTGGGAGGGGAAATGCCACTGGAGTTGCCGTTGTTGCGCGCTGTTGCCGCGCCCCGCCCGCTGGCCTGGCTGGCACTGTCGTTGCTGGTCTGCACCACCGCCGCACACGCTGAACCGATCACGGTGGCCAGCGCCAGCTCACCGGGCGACATTCTGAAGGTGTCGCTGCAGCTGGATGGCGGCAACCCGAGTTACCGGGTCGAGCGCCTCGGCCAGACAGTGGTGGCCGAATCAAAACTGGGCTTCCAGCTGCGCGACGGCCGCCTGGACCGCGACCTGGCGGTGCTAGGGCAGGACACCCGCAGCGTCGATGACACCTGGGAACAGCCCTGGGGCGAGCGCCGCAGCGTGCGCAACCACTACAACGAAGTCACCGTGCACCTGGGCGAGCGCAGCGGTGCCAAGCGCCGGCTGGACGTGGTGTTCCGCGTCTACGACTACGGCCTGGGCTTCCGCTACCACTTCCCGCAGCAGCCGGGCCTGCGCGAGGCGATCATCGATGACGAGCTGACCGAGTTCGCGATCGCCCCGCCATCCACCGCCTGGTGGATCCCCGCTGGCGAGCCCATCCACTACGAGTACCTGTACCAGCGCACGCCGTTGGACCAGGTGCCGCTGGCCCATACCCCGCTCACCCTGCGCAGCCACGACGGCCTGCACGTGGCGATCCACGAGGCGGCGCTGGTCGACTACGCCGGCATGTGGCTGCGGCGCACCGAGGGACAGCGCCTGCGCGCCCAGCTGTCGCCGTCGGCCGAAGGCTGGAAGGTGCGCCGCACCCTGCCCTTCGATACGCCCTGGCGCACGCTGCAGATCAGCGACACCGCCGGCGGGCTGGTGGAATCCAACCTGATCCTCAACCTCAACGAACCCAACGCACTGGGCGATGTGAGCTGGGTGAAGCCGTCCAAATACCTGGGCGTGTGGTGGTCGATGCACCTGGACCAGGAAAGCTGGGCGACCGGGCCGAAGCATGCGGCGACCACGGCGAAGACGAAGAAAGTGATCGACTTCGCCGCCAGACACGGTTTCCGGGGCGTGCTGGTGGAAGGCTGGAACCCGGGCTGGGATGGCAACTGGGTCGGCAACGGCTACGACTTCGATTTCACCCGCGCCACCCCGGACTTCGACATCGAGGCGCTGTCGGCCTACGGCGCGAAGAAAGGCGTGCACCTGATCGGCCACCACGAAACCGGCTGCGCGATCGAGCACTACGAAGACCAGCTGGGCGCGGCCCTGGACCTGTATGCGCGGCTGGGCGTGGATTCGTTCAAGAGCGGCTATGTCTGCGACGACGGCCAGGTGGATCGGCGCAATCCGGCCGGCGGCCCCGTGTGGCGCGAGTGGCACGACGGCCAGTTCATGGCCCGCCATCACCTGAAGGTGGTGCAGGAAGCGGCCAAGCGGCACATCGCGGTGAATCCGCACGAACCAATCAAGGACACCGGGCTGCGCCGCACCTATCCGAACTGGATCTCGCGCGAAGGCGCACGCGGCATGGAGTACAACGCCTGGGGCCAGCCGCCGAACCCGCCCGAACACGAGGTCAACCTGGTGTTCACCCGGCTGCTGTCCGGGCCGATGGATTACACCCCGGGCATCCTCAGCCTGAAGGGCCGCCACGGCCAGGCCATTCCCAGCACGCTGGCCCGCCAGCTGGCGCTGTACGTAGTGATCTACAGCCCGATCCAGATGGCCGCCGACCTGCCCGAACATTATGAACAGCACCGCGAGGCGTTCCGCTTCATCGAGGATGTGGCCGTGGACTGGGACGACACCCGCGTGCTCGATGGCGAGGTGGGCGACTACGTGACCATCGCGCGCAAGGATCGCCACAGCCGCGATTGGTTCCTGGGCAGCATCACCGATGAGCATGGGCGTTCGCTGCCGGTACCGCTGTCGTTCCTGGAGCCCGGCGTGCGCTACCGCGCCGAGATCTACCGCGATGGGGAGGGTGCGGATTATCAGTCCAATCCGTTCGCGTTCATGCGCGAAACCCGCCAGGTCACCAGCGCTGACACCCTGACTATCGTGCTGGCGCCCGGTGGCGGCCAAGCCATCCGGTTCACCCCGTTGTGAAGCCGTAACGACCAGCGGTCGTTACCTACCGCGGGCGTCAATGCCCCGGTAGGGCACGACCGTTGGTCGTGCCGCCGCTGAAACCGGTTCCATAATCCCGCATTTTCATTGAATACGTATGCAGGGTGATTCACGCCGAAGGCGCGCTGCCTACCATAGCCACGCAGTCAACGGCCACCGCGCCATGACACCTGCGGCAACGCATCGCCGTTGATCACAACATGAGTTTGGCAACATTGCCTGGGAGGGGAAAATGTTGAATCGCAAGCGCAGCGCGCTGAGTATCGCGCTGGCCGTCGCCCTGACGCCGTCATTGGCGTTGGCGCAGTCCACCACCACCGCACCGCCGGCGGGTAACGCCGCCACCGACCTGGATACCGTCCAGGTCACCGGCATCCGCCGCGGCATCGAAAACGCCATTGCGATCAAGCAGGACGCCACCTCGGTGGTCGAGGTCATCTCGGCCGAAGACATCGGCAAGCTGCCGGATGTGAGCATCGCCGAATCGCTGGCCCGCCTGCCCGGCCTGGCCGCCCAGCGCGTGGCCGGCCGTGCCCAGGTGATCAGCGTGCGCGGCCTGTCGCCCGACTTCGCCACCACCCTGCTCAACGGGCGTGAAGTGGTCAGCACCGGCGACAACCGCAGCGTGGAATTCGACCAGTACCCGTCCGAACTGGTCAACGGCGTGACCGTGTACAAGACCCCGGATGCGGCGCTGGTCGGCCAGGGCCTGTCGGGCACCATCGACATGCAGACCGTGCGCCCGCTGGCGTTCGGCGAGCGCGTGATCGCGCTCAGCGGCCGCTATTCGAAGAACTCGCTGGGCAAGGCCGCCAACGTGGATGCCTTCGGCAACCGCTTCAGCGCCAGCTACATCGACCAGTTCGCCGATAACACCTGGGGCATCGCGCTGGGCTACGCGCACAGCGACAACCCGATCCAGGAAAACCAGGTGGGCCTGTACGAGCCGTGGACCACCGAGCAGACCGACCAGGGCAACCGCCCCGGCGTGGCGCCGGGCACCGCGTTCTCCGACGGCATCAAGGCGCTGCGCCGTACCGGCAACGCCAAGCGTGACGGCTACATGGCCACCGTGCAGTTCCGCCCGTCGAACGTGTGGACCAGCACCTTGGACATGTTCCACACCAAAGCCGAGCAGATCGACACCGCCAACCAGTTCGAGGTCAACCTCAGCAACTACAACGGCGGCTACACCCCGGGCCTGCTGATCACCAATCCGCAGGTGAACGGCAACGGCACCTTCACCGGCGGCAGCGCCAGCGGCGTGTACCCGCTGGTGCGCGGCATGTACAACAAGCGCGAAGACAAGATCGACGCGTTCGGCTGGAACAACGAGCTGACCTTCGACAGCTTCAAGCTCACCGCCGACGTGAACTACTCCAAGGCCACCCGCGATGAGCTGAACCTGGAGAACAACCTGCAGCTCACCCCGATGCCGCAGCTGGACACCATCGGGCTGGCCGTCAACCCGGATGGCTTCTCGCAGATTCGCCCGGGCCTGGACTACTCCAACCCTGAAGCGCTGTACCTGACCAACACCATCTACGGCTCCGGCTACGGCAAGGTGCCGCAGGTGGAAGACCGCCTGAAGGGCGCGCGCCTGCAGGGCACGTTCAACATGCCCGAAGCGCTGTCGTGGTTCCAGGACGTGGACGTGGGCGTCAACTACGCCGACCGCCGCAAGGAAAAGACCCAGGCCGAAGGCAACATCCTGCTCGGCGCGCAGGGCGACGCCAACGTCGCCGGCGACCTGCAGTACGCCCCGGTCAACCTGGGCTTTGCCGGCATCGGCTACATCCCGGCGTGGAACGTGCCGGCGGCGGTCGACCGCTACATGACATTCAACCCGGTCACCAACCTGGATTACCTGATTCCCAAGTCGTGGGTGGTGCAGGAAAAGACCACCACGGCCTGGGTGCGCGCCAACATCAACACCGACATCGGTGACGTGGGCGTGCGCGGCAACATCGGTGTGCAGATGATCACCACCGATCAGAGCTCGCAGTCGAACTACTTCGACCGCTCGCGCCCGGCCGGCCAGGAAGTGCTGCCGATCGATGAAGGCAAGAAGTACACCGACTGGCTGCCGAGCCTGAACCTGTCCTTCCTGTTCCCGCACCAGCAGACCCTGCGCTTCGCGGTGGCCAAGCAGGTCGCGCGCCCGCGCGTGGACCAGATGCGCGCCGGCCTGGAGTTCGGCGTGGATACGGCCACCGGCAAGCCGGGCGGCAGTGGCGGCAACCCGCTGTTGGATCCGTGGCGCGCCAACGCGATCGACCTGTCGTACGAGAAGTACTTCGGTGAGAAGGCGTATGTGGCGGCAGCGATCTTCTACAAGGACCTGAAGAGCTACGTCTACACCCAGTCGGTGGACGATTACGACTTCAGCGACCTGCTGGCCAGCTACGTCATCCCGCCGGGCATGACCGCCCCGCTGCAGACCACGGGCACCTTCTCCGCACCGCAGAACGGCGAAGGCGGCACCCTGCGTGGCCTGGAGCTGACCGCGTCGTTCCCGCTGGAAATGCTGGCCGAACCGCTGCGTGGCTTCGGCGTGCAGGCCAGCGCGACCTTCAATGACAGCGACATCAAGATCCTGGACCCGGAAAGCGCGTCCAGCGTGGGCACCGATCCGATCAGCCTGCCGGGCCTGTCCGAGCGCGTGTATAACTTCACCGCGTACTACGAGCGCAACGGCTTTGAAGCGCGCGTGAGCCAGCGTCGTCGTTCGGACTTCATCGGTGAGATCGGCAACTTCAACGGCAACCGCACGCTACGTTACGTGGTGGGTGAGAACGTGACCGACGCGCAGATCAGCTACACCTTCGCCGACGACAGCGCGCTGCACGGCCTGACCTTGCTGCTGCAGGGAAGCAACCTGACCAACGAGCCGTACCGCACCTATGCCGGCACCAAGGATCGCCCGCTGGAGTACATCGAGTGGGGCCGTACCTACATGCTGGGTGTGAACTACAAGTTCTGATCCCGGCGTAGAAGCACGAACGAAGAACCCGCTGCGCGAGCAGCGGGTTTTTTTTGCCGCAAGCCTTGCCCCGTCGCGGCCGGCAGGCTCCTGGCAAAGTAAAGGAGGAGGCCGTCGCCGCAGGGCGACCGCCGGGGGACATTTGCACAGGGGCCTGCCGGCCGCGGCGGGGCCCTCAACGCTCGCGATGAACCTGATCGAAGAAAAAAGGGCGGAACCTTGCGGCTCCGCCCATCAATACCACCGGAAATCGTGAATCAGGCGCGGCGTGCGCAGTACATCGCCTGTGCCGGCAGGTGCAGCGTTGCCCCATCGGCCTGCCCTGCATCCGGGCCCGGCACGTGCAGCGCGTGCCACTGCCCTTCCGGCAACTCCACCTGCGCCGTCTCGGGCGACAGGTTGAACGCCAGCAGCAGCGTCTCGCCCGCGTGCACGCGTTCGAACATCAGCACCGGCTCGGCCGTCTCCAGGAACCGGATGTCGCCCAGCAGCAGCGTCGGCATCGTCCGCCGCCACGCCAGGAACTGGCGGAACGCGTTCAACACCGAGTGCGGATCGTGCTCCTGCACCGCCACTGCACTGGCCTGGTGCTCCTGGGGGATCGGCAGCCAAGGCGCACCGCTGGTGAACCCGGCCAGCGGCGCATCCAGCCACGGCATCGGCGTGCGGCACCCGTCGCGGCCCTTGAAGTTGGGCCAGAAGGTGATGCCGTACGGATCCTGCAGCGCCTCGAACGGCACGTCCGCTTCGCCCAAGCCCAGTTCCTCGCCCTGGTACAGACAGATCGAACCGCGCAGCGAACACAGCACCGCCACCAGCAGCCGCGCCAGCCGCGGCTGCGCCGGGTGCCCGCCCCAACGGGTCACCGCGCGCTCCACGTCGTGGTTGGAGATCGCCCAGCACGGCCAGCCTTCGGTCATGGTCGCTTCCAGCCGCGACACGGTGTCGCGGATGTAGGCCGCGCTGTAGTCCTTGACCAGCAGTTCGAAGCTGTAGCCCATGTGCAGGCGACCCGGCGCGGTGTACTCGGCCGTGGTTGCCAGCGAATCCTCGGCGGAGATCTCGCCCAGGCTGACCGCGCCCGGGTACTCGTCCAGCAGCCCGCGCAGGCGCTCGATGAACGGCAGGTTCTCCGGCTGGGTGTTGTTGTAATAGTGGTACTGGTACGCGTACGGATTGTCGGTGCTGAAGCCCCGGCCCAGGCGCTTTTCCAGCGGCTTGGCCGGGTTGTCGCGCAGCTGCTTGTCGTGGAAGCAGAAGTTGATCGAATCCAGGCGGAAGCCATCCACGCCGCGGTCCAGCCAGAACCGCACGTAGTCCAGCGTGGCCTGCTGCACGGCCGGATTGTGGAAATCCAGGTCCGGCTGGTCGGCCAGGAAATTGTGCAGGAAGTACTGCTCGCGCCGCGGCTCCCACTGCCATGCCACGCCACCGAAGATGGACATCCAGTTGTTGGGCGGGGTGCCGTCCTCGCGCGGGTCGGCCCACACGTACCAGTCCGCCTTGGGATTGGTGCGGTCCTGGCGGCTCTCGCGGAACCAGGCGTGCTCGATCGAGGTGTGGCTGAACACCTGGTCGATCATCACCTTCAGGCCCAGCGCGTGCGCCTTGGCCAGCAACCGGTCGAAATCGGCCAGGGTGCCGAACAGCGGATCCACATCGCGGTGGTCGGCGATGTCGTAGCCGAAGTCGGCCATGGGCGAGGTGAAGAACGGCGAAATCCAGATCGCGTCCACCCCCAGCGAGGCCACGTAGTCCAGCCGTTCGATGATGCCGGGCAGGTCGCCCACGCCGTCACCGTTGGCATCCAGGAAACTGCGCGGGTAAATCTGATAGATGACGGCACCGCGCCACCATGGAATCTGCGTCATCAAGGGCCCCCCTCCGGGCTTCCAGGGCGCCCTCCCACGGGCGCCAGAACGTACCTGACAAGCTTAGCGGCGCACCCTCGGCGGTGGCGCCGCTTGCATACGTATTCACGCCCTGCCCGGCCCCCGGACCGCCTTCGCGGGCGGAATACGTCCGCACCGCCTATAATTCCGCCCAAGCCTGAAAGTCAGACCGCATGACCATCACCGAAGACACCCGCCCCGCGCTGGGCCTGCCCCAGATCCAGTCGCTCGCCGCGCCCGACATGGCCGCCGTGGATGCGCTGATTCGCCGCCGACTGTCCTCGGATGTCGTGCTGATCAACCAGATCGCCGACCACATCATCTCTGCCGGCGGCAAGCGCCTGCGGCCGATGCTGGTCATGCTGGCCGGCCACGCGGTCGGCCAGGCTGGTCCGGAGCACCACCAGCTGGCGGCGATCATCGAGTTCATCCACACCTCGACCCTGCTGCACGACGACGTGGTGGACGAATCCAGCCTGCGGCGCGGCCGCAGCACCGCCAATGCGCTGTGGGGCAACGCCCCGAGCGTGCTGGTCGGCGACTTCCTGTACTCGCGCAGCTTCCAGCTGATGGTCGAACTGGACCGCATGCCGGTCATGCAGATCCTGGCCGATACCACCAACCGCATCGCAGAAGGCGAAGTGCTGCAGTTGCTGCACGTGCATAACCCGGATACCGACGAGGCCGCCTACCTGCGGGTGATCGAGCGTAAGACCGCGGTGCTGTTCGCCGCCGGTACCCGGCTGGGGGCACTGGCCAGCGGCGTGGACGAGGCGACCCAGCAGGCGCTGTACGACTACGGCATGCACCTGGGCTACGCCTTCCAGATCGCAGACGACGTGCTGGATTACTCGGCCAACGCCGACGAGCTGGGCAAGAACCTGGGCGACGACCTGGCCGAAGGCAAGGCGACCCTGCCGCTGATCCACGCCATGGCCCATTCCGACGCCACCACCCGCGAGCGTCTGCGCGCCATCGTGCAGAACGGCGATGCGGATGCGATGCCGGAAGTGCTGGCCGCCATCCACGCCACCGGCGGGCTGGAATACAGCCGCCGCCGCGCCGAGGAATACGCCGACGCCGCCGAGCGCGCGCTCGACGGCCTGGCCGACAACGATGCGGTCGCCGCCCTGCGCGGCCTGGCCCGTTACGCGGTACAGCGCTCGCATTGAGCCCAGCGGGTGACGACCAACGGTCGTCACCTACCGGGGTAGCGCCCGACCGTTGGTCGGGCGGCGCCGCAACGCGGCGTGCGTTACCGCTTGTCGAACAACCCGTCGAAGAACGTATCCAGGCTCTTCCACGCCCGCTTCGCCGCCCGCTCGTTGTACAGGCAGCCCGGCGGGTTGTTGGCATCGGATTCGGCGAAGCAGTGCACCGCACCGCTGTAGTTGGTGAACTCCCAATCGACCTTGGCCGCGTTCATCTCCTGCTCGAAGCTGGCGATGTCGTCCTTGCTGATGCCCTTGTCGTCGGCGCCATTGAGCACCAGCACTGAGGGATGAGTACCGCCGGCCTTGGCCGGCAACGGCGAGCCCAGCCCGCCATGCAGGCTGACCACACCGGCCAGCGGCGCCCCGGCACGGGCCAGCTCCAGCACCGTGGTGCCGCCGAAGCAGAACCCGACCGCACCGATCTTCGTGGCATCCAGCGGCGCGTTGCCGGCCTGGGCCTTGAGCACTTCCAGCGCCTTCAGCGCGCGGGCGCGCAGCACCGGGCGGTCATTGCGCAGCTTGGTCGCCACCGGGCCGGCTTCCGCGTCGGTCTTCGGGCGCACGCCCTTGCCGTACACGTCGGCCACCAGCACCACGTAGTCATCGCCGGCCAGCTGCTTGGCCTTGGCGATGGCTGAGTCGTTCACGCCCCTCCAGTTCGGCACCATCACCAGGCCGGGGCGCTTGTCGTTGTCTTCGTCGTCGTAGACCAGCACCCCGCTGAAGGTGGTGCCTTCGTGCTTCCACTCCACCGGCTTGGCCTGCATCGCCGCCACCGCCGGCAACGCCGTCATGCCCAGTACCAGTGCCGCACCCCACTGCCATTGCTGCTTCATGCGCCTGCTCCTTCCGGGAAAGAGCCCAGAGTGTATGTCGGGACATGTGACGGGCCGCAGGGGGCGGGTGGTTACGTGGCGGGGGGTCGCGTGGCGAGTGGTCAAACGGCGGACGGTCGCGTGGCGGGGGTCAAACGGCGGGTGGTCGCTCGGCGCGGGTCAAACGGTGGGCGGTCGCGCGGCGGGTGGTAGAGCCGACTGTTAGTCGGCTGCGCCGTTGGCGCGATGTCAAGGTAGGCCGCGAAGAGCAGCGGACTAACAGTCCGCTCTACCTTCGGCTGCGCCGTTGGCGCTATGCCATGGTGGGCCGCGAAGAGCAGCGGACTAACAGTCCGCTCTACCGTCCGCTCTACCGTCCGGCTGCGCCGTTGGCGAAATGTCAGGCGATGCCGATGCCCGGGATCGCGGTGATCTGGTCCGGGTCGAACCCTGCAAGCTCGGCGAAATGGCGGCCGCGGGCGACGTAATCGCGGTACACGCCGTAGCTCGGCGCCCCCGGGGACATCAACACCACCCCACCCTGTTCGCCGAGCGCCGTGCGGGCCAGGCGCACCGCATCCTCGAGGTCGCCAGCCGCATGCAGGCCGAACCGCCCGGCATCGGCCAGCGGCTGCAGCAGCGCGTGGATGCGCGGGCCGTTGGCGCCCATGGTGACGATCTCCACCGGCGGCACGTCTTGCGCCATGTGGTCCACGAAATCGTGCCAGTCCAGCCCCCGGTCATGCCCGCCCACCAGCAGCGCGATGCGCTGGCCGGCGAAGCATTCCAGCGCCGCCAGGCTGGCGTGCGGGGTGGTGCTGATCGAGTCGTTGACGAAGCGCAGCCCGTCGCGGCTGCCGATGGTCTGCAGGCGGTTGGGCAACGGCCGGAAATCCTGCACGGCAGGCGCCAGCGCCACCGCATCCAGGCCCAGCGCTTCGATGGCCGCGAGCACCGCGCACAGGTTGCCGCGGTTGTGCCGGCCCGGCAGCGGCGTATTCCCGGTATCGAACACCCGCTGCTCGCCGCGATACACCCACTCGCCGCGCATGTGCCAGCCCTGCGGCTGGTTGAACCACACCACCTCGCTGTCCGGCAGCGACAGCGCGGCCAGGTGCGGGTCGGCCGCGTTGAGCACCGCGATACGCGGTGCCGCGCCGGTCACCAGCGCCAGCTTGTCCTGGATGTAGCGCGCTTCGCTGCCATGCCAGTCCAGGTGCTCGGGAAACAGGTTCAGCACCACCGCCACCTGCGGGTGCGCGCCACTGCGCGCCACCTCGCCGGTCTGGTAGCTGGACAGCTCCACCGCCCAGTACTCCGGCGCCGGCTGCGGGTCCAGCACCTCCAGCAGCGGCAGGCCGATGTTGCCCACCAGCCCGGTCCGGGCGCCCGAGGCGCGCAGCAGATGCGCCAGCAACGAGGTGGTGGTGCTCTTGCCCTTGGTGCCGGTCACGCACACGGTGTCGCGCACGGTGCCTTCGGCATCGGCATGCTCGGCAAACCACAGCGAGGTACCGCCGATGAACTGCGTGCCCTGCGTCGCCGCCGACACCGCGGCTTCGCCGTAGGGGCTGATCCCCGGCGACTTGATCACCACCTCGAAGGCGGCCAGGGATTCACCGCTGACATCCGACCGCACCTGCAGCGCATTGCCGGCCTCGGCCCGCGCAGCGGCGGCCTCGGCCTCGGGGCAGAACAGAGTCAGGGCCAGCGCCGGCAGGCGCTGGCGCAGGACGGCGAATGCCGCACGCCCCTCACGCCCCCAGCCCCACAGCGCTACGCGCTTGCCTTCAAGCTGCGAAATTCGCACGCAGGCGCTCCCAGATCGCCGCCGGAATCCGGTGCTCGCCTTCCAGCACCAGCAACGGTTCGATCTGCAGTTCGGCGCCGTCCAGCTGCGGCTGGATCTCCTGGATGAAACGCTTCACCAGCGCATCCTCGTTCCATTCCGGACGTGCCGCCAGGGTGGCCATCGCCGCACGCGATTCGCGGCCTTCGCCCACGCATTCGAACGGCTTGTGGTCCTGGAATTCCAGCAGCGCGTCGAAGCCGCCGGCCTGCTCCATGTCGTCCAGCAGGTTGCGGCCGAAGATGCGCACCAGCCGGGTCTTGGGCATGAACGGGGCCAGCGCCAGGAACACGAAGTGGCACTTCGGGCAGACCCCGCACCAGCGGTTCACCGGGCGCTCGCCCAGGATGTGGAAGTTGCGGTTGCAGCTGGAGAAATGCGCGTCGTAGAAATCGGTCCTGGCGAACTGGCGCGCCACGGCCAGCTCCGACAGCGGGCGCAGCAGCGAGTAGTAGTGCAGGTCCGCCGCCACGTGCCTCTCAAGGTGTTCGCCAAAGGCCTGCTCGAAGGCCCAGCCCTTGGACCACTGGTGGTTCACTTCACCGGTACCCGGGATCTGGCTGCCGTAGCTGGCCGAACGCTCGTTGGAGAACACGACCTGGTCCACGCCCTGCAGCAGCGCGGCCAGCACCATGATCGCCGAATTCACCGCGGTGACCGGGATATGCCCGTTCCACGCGCCCTGGCGGTTGAGCTCGAACAGCTCGGGGGCCAGCGTGCGACCGATGTTGAGCATCGGCAGGCCGGTGCGTTCGGCGCAGGCACGGATCAGCTGCGAACCGCCGATCCAGGTCACCGTTTCGGCGATGCCCAACGTGCGCAGCGCTTCAATGCTGACCAGCGAATCCTTGCCGCCGCCGATGGCCACCAGTGCATGCTCGCGCAGGCCCACCGCCGGCGCGGTGAACGCCTCGCCGTCCACCGGCAGGCGGAACCGCCCGCGCAGGTTCAGCCCGTTGCGGTAGGCGAACTCGCCCAGCCCGTTGAGGTACACCGTTTCCACCAGCGCGGCGGTATCGGCATCGATGCTGTAGCTGTCGATCCGCACCTGCTCCGGCACCGCAGCCTTGTAATAGCTGACGCCCGCGAACAGGTGCAGCAGGCGCAGCGCCCGCTGCACGGCCTCGGCGCGGCCAGCGTCCAGCACGAACGGCGCGCCGGGAATGCTGACCGTCTCGACCAGCTCCGGACCATTGTCGAAGGCGTAGACCAGCTGCGCCACGCCGGTATCCGCGGCGAAGTCGCAGCGGACGAAGCGGAAGCAGGCAACCTGGTGTTTATCGAAAGCAGTCATGGCGTATCCGGTGAGGCAATAAGGGAAACCAACGGGAGGCGCTCAATGCACATCGTCGATGATGTCCTCGCGCGGCAGCTCGCGCTGGTTGTAGGTGTTGGCCATGACGTACCCGTAGGCACCGGCATCGGCGATCAGCATCACATCGTCCGGCGCGGTGGATACCGGCAGCCGGCGGCGCTTGCCGAACACATCGCTGGATTCGCAGATCGGCCCGACCACGTCGAACAGTGCCTCGGCATACCCGCCCAGCCGGCTGAGGTTCTCGATGTCGTGCCAGGCGTCGTACAGCGCCGGGCGCATCAGGGTGTTCATGCCCGCATCCAGGCCCACGCGGCGGATGCCGTCCTTCTCCACCACCTGCGTGGCGGTGGTGAGCAGCACGCCCGATTCGGCCACCAGGTAACGGCCCGGTTCAATCGCCAGGCGGAAGGCCGGGTGCACCGCCTTGACCTCGGTCAGGCCGACGGCCCAGGCGTCCAGGTCGAACGGTTCATCGTCATCACTGTAGGGGATGGGCAACCCGCCGCCGATATCGATGGTTTCCACGCTGCCGATCCGGCGCGCGAACCCGGCCAGTTCGTCGCACATCAGGCGCCAGTGCTGCGCCGTTTCCACGCCGCTGCCCAGGTGGGCATGCAGGCCGACCACGCGGCTGCCGAGGTCTTCGGCCAGGCGCACGAACTCGTCCACGCGGGCGATCGGCAGGCCGAACTTGGAGTCCTTGCCGCCGGTGCGGACCTTGGCGTGGTGGCCTTCGCCGCGGCCCAGGTCCACGCGCAGCCAAAGCTCGCGGTTGCGGAACAGGTCCGGCCAGCGCTGCAGCGCTTCCACGTTGTCCACGGTGACGGTCACGCCGAGCGCGAACGCCGCTTCATATTCGGTGCGCGGCGCGAAGCTGGGGGTGAACAGCACCCGGCGCGGCGACAGCGTCGGCAGCACGTTGAACACGTGCTTGAGTTCACCGTGCGACACGCATTCCAGGCCGAAGCCTTCCTGCTCCAGCAGCTCCAGGATGGCCGGGTGGCTGTTGGCCTTGATCGCGTAATACCGCTGGTCGATCGGCCTGATCGCGGCCAGCGCGCGGGCGCGGGCGCGTACCGTGGCCAGGTTGTACACATAGCGCGGCGTACCGGCCTGGGCCAGGTGCAGCAGGTGCTCGCGCTGGCCCCGCCACCACGCGGTTTCGCGCGGGCGGATCGTGCCGGCGATCTCGCGCCAGCGCGGGCCGAACACCTCGCCTTCTTCCACCGGCATCGCGCCGCTGTCGATCAGCTCGGCGTGCAGGATCGGCAGCAGGCCGTCGGCGTCGGCTTCATCGATGACGAAGGTGAGGTTGAGGTCATTGGACGACTGCGAAATCATGTGCACGCGCTCGCGCCCGAAGGTCGCCCACACGTCCGACAGCTTGTGCAGCAGCGAACGCATGCCGCGGCCAACCAGCGTGATCGCCGCGCACGGCACGATGATCTTGACCTTGCAGATCTGCGACAGGTCGGCCGACAGCGCGGCCAGCACATCGGTATTGACCAGGTTTTCGGACGGATCCAGCGACACCGTGACGTTGGTTTCGGCCGAACCGATCAGGTCTACCGACAGTCCGTGCTTCTTGAACAGCCCGAACACATCGGCCAGGAAGCCGACCTGCTGCCACATGCCGATGCCTTCCATCGACACCAGCACGATGCCGTTGCGGCGGCTGATCGCCTTCACCCCCGGCACCGGTGCGGCATTGCCGTCGATGCTGGTGCCCGGCAGTTCCGGGCGTTCGGTGTCCAGGATCGCCATCGGCACGCCGGCATCGCGGCACGGCTTGATCGAACGCGGGTGCAGCACCTTGGCGCCGGTGGTGGCGATTTCCTGTGCTTCGTAATAATCCAGGCGGGTCAGCAGGCGCGCGTCGGGTACGTCCTTCGGGTTGGCACTGAACATGCCCGGCACGTCAGTCCAGATTTCCACCCGGCTGGCACCCAGCAGCGCGCCAAAGTAGGCGGCCGAGGTATCCGAGCCACCGCGGCCGAGGATGGCGGTACCGCCATCGGCGTGGCGCGAGATGAAGCCCTGGGTGATCAGCATGCGGGTCGGCTGGGCGCGGAACGCCGCGGCCCACTCGGCATCCGAGCGCCACTGGCAGTTCACCGACAGGCGCTGCGACCAGTCGCTCTGGTTGGGCTGCGGCGGCAGCGCCTGCAGCCACTCACGGGCGTCCATCCAGCCGAAATCCAGGCCGCTGGCGCGCAGGTAGGCCGCGCCGATGGTGGAGGACAGCAGCTCGCCCTGGCCCAGCACGTCGGCCTGCCATTCCAGCGGCCGCGTGGCCGCACGCGGGTCTTCCAGCAGGCCCTGCAGCGCGGCCAGGCGCACATCCAGCGCGCTGGCATCGAGCTCGAGCTCGGCCAGGAACTCGCGGTGGCGGGCCACCAGCGCATCCACGCGGGCGCGGCTGTCGGCGGCGCCATCGGCGATCGCGGTCAGTTCATTGGTCACCCCGGACAAGGCCGACACCACCACCAGCACGCGCGCACCGGTTTCTTCCGCACGTTTTTTCGCCAGCTTCCCGATCGTGTCCCAACGGTGACGACGCGACACGGAGGTGCCGCCGAACTTCAGTACGATCCAGCGATCGACAAGGGGGGAAGCTGACATGGAGGTAAGAATGGGTAGGTAGTGGGGGGATCGACCCGGCACGCCGGGCCGAACCTCTGATTCTATGCCAAGCCACGCCCTGGCAGGGCTTGTTAAGCTGCCCGACCGTTCCGCCAGACCGATCCGCCATGACCGCCCGCCGTTTCCTGCAGCTTGACGTGTTTTCCCCTTATCCCGGCGCCGGCAACCCGCTGGCCGTGGTGCTGGACGCGGAGGGCCTGGACGAAGCGCGCATGCAGGCCATCGCCCGCTGGACCCGCCTGCCGGAAACCACGTTCGTTTTCGCCCCGCAGGTGCCGGGCGCCAGCTACCGCATCCGCATGTTCAGCCCGCAAAAGGAAGTGCCGTTCGCCGGCCACCCCAGCGTGGGCACAGCGCATGCGGTGCTGGACGCCGGCCTGGCCGCGCCGGTGGACGGCGTCCTGGTCCAGGACGGCATCGCCGGCGCGCTGCCGCTGCGGGTGGTAGGCGAAGGGGCCACGCGCAGCATCGCCATCCGCACCCCGCGCGCGGCGGTTGCCGAGGTGACCACGGCAGCCGATCGGCGCCTGCAGGCGGCGCTGGCCGGCTGGGCGCTGGGCGAACTGCCGCCGGCACGCATGTCCGGCGGTCGCAGCTGGTGGGTGGTGGAACTGGCCGATGAAGCCACGTTGCGCGCCCTGTCACCGGACTGGGACGCGGTGGCTGTGCTGGCCGAAAGCACCGACAGCATGGGCGTGTTCGCCTATGCGCGGAGCTCGGCAGACGATTACCAGCTGGCCGTGCGCGCGTTCGTGGGCAACGGCCGGCGGTTCGAGGATGCCGCTTCAGGCGCGGCCAATGCGGTGTTGGCCGCGTGGCTGGACAGCCGCAACGCCCTGCCCGGCGTGGACGGCAGTTATGTTGTCAGCCAAGGCCGCGAGGTCGGCCACGACGCACGGCTGACCCTGCATGTGGATGCCGAGGGCGAGGTTTGGTCCGGCGGCCAGGTGCAGACGGTCATCCAAGGCACGATCACCTGGTAGGGACAGTCAGGGTGCCGACTTTGCGTCGGCACCCTGAACATTTCAGCCAGCCAGCTCGGCTTCCATGCTGATCGGCACCGCGCTCAGTGCCTTGGATACCGGGCAGTTCTGCTTGGCATCATCGGCAATGGCACGGAACTGGGTCGCGTCGATGTTGGGGACCACCGCTTTGACCGTGAGCGTGATCTGCGACAGCTGCGGACCACCTTCCATCGACAGGTCGACCTTGGCTTCAGTGTCCAGCGAGGTAGGCACGAAACCGGCCTCGGTGAGCTTGGCCGACAGCGCCATGGTGAAGCAGCCGGCGTGCGCGGCGGCGATCAGTTCTTCCGGGTTGGTGCCCTTCTCATCGCCGAAGCGGCTGCTGAAGGCATAGCGGGTCTTGTCCAGCAGGCCGCTCTGCGGCGTGCTCAATTGTCCCTTGCCTGTCTTGAGGTCACCTTCCCAGTGCGCAGTGGCGTGACGCGAAATGCCCATCGTTGGATCCTTAGTGGGTGAATGGCAGCACCAGCGTAGACCGGCAGGCGTTAGCACCGTGTCTGGCCGTGCCGGCCTGCGGCTTCCGGTCGCAGCCGCCCGCCCCCTTGCCAGCCATGCGTGACCCTGGCCTCGTTGCAAAGTGCTGTTTTCAAGGCATTTCCGCACAATCCCTGCCCGCCCGCCTGGCCCGGCAAACCGCTTCCACGCCGCCGAACGGACCGTTTTTTTGGGCATGTCCTGATGCACTGCAGTAACCGCAAACGCAGAAAAGCCGAATATTTATGCGTTTGCCTATTGGCGGCGCCGCATTGTTGCCCTACATTTCGCTTGCCGATGGGTTCGGCGCGACCACACAACCAACCGATCACGGAACAGGAAACCATGGCAAAGACCGCTAAGAAGGCTGCCCCGAAGAAGGCAGTGAAGAAAGTCGCTACGAAGGCCGCCGCAAAGCCGGCAGCTCCGAAGCCGATCAAGGAAGTGCTGACCAAGTCCGGCCTGGTTGCACACATCGTGGAAGCCTCCGGCGTTGTCGCCAAGGACGTCCGCGCTGTGCTGGCCTCGCTGGAAACCGCCGTGGCTTCCTCGGTGCACAAGAAGGGCGCAGGCAGCTTCACCCTGCCGGGCCTGCTGAAGATCACCACCGTCAGCGTTGCGGCCAAGCCGAAGCGCAAGGGCATCAACCCGTTCACCAAGGAAGAGCAGTGGTTCGCCGCCAAGCCGGCCACCACCAAGCTGAAGGTGCGTCCGCTCAAGAAGCTCAAGGACGCCGCGCTGTAATCTGCGCGCTTCCTGCAGCACCCGAACGGGACGGTCTTGGCCGTCCCGTTCTTTTTTGGGGGCTCTCACGCGCAGCGAAACACAGCGTTGCCAAACCCTGCCTGCGCCCGGCAGGATCGCGCAGAGCCAGCCGCCACGGCCCTCGCGGCCACTACGTGCAACCCCGGAACGTACAAGGTGGAACACTGCGTGCGGCCGCGCCTGTCGCCCGGTCCGATCGCCACGCCTAAGGTGGGCCCATCCCCCCACAGTGCACCGCCATGGCCAGCCCCTCGCAACGCTATCGCATCACCATCACCCCGATCGAAAAGGACGGGCTGCAGTGCAGCGGACGCTGCACCATCGAACTGGAACATCGCGCGCAGCAGGACTGGATGCGCCTGCTGGAGGTCGCCCGCCGGCAGACCGGGCTGGCCGGTGACGAGCGCGCCGCAGCCATCGTCGCCACCCAGCTGCTGCAGGACCTGGTCGCGCGCTACGCCGAACAGCCTGCGCATCCACTCACAACCTTGCAGCCGCAGCTGGGTCAGGTGCTCGACGCCCTGGATGCAATCCAGCGCGCCCCCTGAACCACCGCTACACTCTCCCTTCCACCGGGGAGGGTGTTGCCATGCGTCGAGTCGTGTTCCTGTTGCCGCTGCTGTTTGCCGGGTGTTCGTGCCAGCCAGATCCGGCGCCGACGCAAACGCCCGCGGGCACGGCGGCGACCGACCCTGCCGCCGCATCCGCCGAGACGACTCCCGCCCAGGGCGAAGGCCTGGGCACCATTGCGCCGCCGGTACTGAGCGCGGTAGCCCCGGATGCGCCGAGCGAAACCATCACTGTCCGCAACTACATCTATGCGCTGCTGGGCAGCGATCGCAAAAGCTCCGACGCGTTCTGGAGCGGCGGCCACACCAGCGCACGCCCGGACGACGCCGTGCTGCGCTGCATCCCGCAACTGCGCAACCTGCGCGTGGACACCGACATTCCCATCGCCCGCGATACCGCCCAGCCGTCGCGGCTGCGCGAGGTGCCGGTACGCATCCGGGCGATCACCGCAGAAGGCACCTTCCATTACACCGGCTGGTACCGCCTGCAACCGCGCCCGGATGGCAGCGGGTGGGAGATCCTCGGCGCCTCGCTGCAGCCGGCGCTGGAGTGACCGCGCAGCGACGCAGGAGCCCATGAAGCGCTGATTCAGGCCGACGCGCTATGGTGTCACCACCTCCCTGCCGCGCCTGCCGATCATGACGCTACGCCCCCTGTTGACCCGCTTCGCCGCCTGCACCGTCCTCATTGCTGCCGCCGTCGCCGCACAGGCCGCGCCGAGCATTTCCGGCCGCGAACTGTCTGTCGGTGCCACGGATGTCCAGCAGTATCTGGACGGCAGCTTCCCGCGCACCCAGGACGCCCTCGGTGGCCTGATCGCGATGACCATGAGCCACCCCAAGCTGACCCTGCCGCAGGGCAACCGCCTCGACCTGGGCTTTGACGTGGCACTGGCGACTGCCGGCGGTGCGCCCGCGCCGCTTGGCAAGGTCAAGTTGAGCAGCGGCCTGCGCTACGACGCGCAGACCCAGGGTTTCCACCTGGACCAGCCGACCGTGGACGACTTCACCCCCGCCAACAACGGCGGCAGGCTCGACTCGCGCACCCGCGAGCTGCTGAACGCGTTCCTGGTCGATTACGCCCGCCGTGAGCCGATCTACAAGATCGACCCGACCGTCGGCGCGATGCTTGGCGCGCTGCAGGTGCAGTCGGCCCAGGTGCAGAACGGCAAGCTGGTGGTCACCTTCAACCAGGACCTCGGCACGCTGGTCCCCGCTGGCGTCCTCGGCCGGTAAAACCGGACCCTGCCCGGCTGGCGTGGAACCGGGCCCGGCCCGGCTCCACCCCTTGGTTCATCCAACCAACGCCTTCGCCACGGCCGCGGAAAACGCCGGAATATCATCCGGCTTCCGGCTGGTGATCACGCCGTTGTCCACCACCACTTCCGCGTCGGTCCACTGCGCGCCCGCATTGCCAAGATCGCTTTTCAGCGACGGCCACGAGGTCACCTTGCGACCCTTGGCCAAGCCAGATTCCACCAGCAGCCAAGGACCGTGGCAGATCGCCGCGACCGGCTTCCCGGCCGCCGCAAACGCCTTGATGAACGCCACTGCCGGCGCTTGGGTGCGCAGCTTGTCGGGGTTGATCACCCCGCCCGGCAGCACCAGCGCGTCGTAGCTGGCGGCGTCGGCGCCTTCCAACGGCTGGTCCACCGGCACGCTGTCGCCCCAGTCCTTGTCCTTCCAACCCCGGATCTGGCTGGCGTCACCCGGTGCGATGACAGACACCTTGGCGCCCCAGGATTCCAGCAGGCGCTTGGGTTCCTGCAGCTCGGACTGTTCGAATCCATCGGTGGCGAGCAGGGCGACGCGCTTGCCGTTGAGGTCATGTGCCATGTGGGGCTCCTTCGAAAAGTGAGCCCCTACCATGCAGATCCGCGCATTGGCGGAGAGTGACTGGCATGTGGACGTCGCGTGGCCGGTGGGTACCGACCGTGGGTCGATACGCAATGTCACCCGACCAACGGTCGGGTGCTACCGCGGTAAAGCGCCTGCGGGCGCTTTACCGCTTGGGCTGCAACATCGTCCCGGTGCACTTCTTCGAGCCGCAGCGGCATTCCCAGATTTTCTTCAGGCGTGCGGTGTGACGCTCGGCCAGGGTGATGCCGTAGTTGTAGGTCAGCTCGTCGCCCGGCTTGATGTCCTTGATCGCCTCGATGAACACCTTGTCCTCGCGGCGGTTGTCGCCCTCCGCTTCCTCGATCACGGCCTCGCAGTTGGGGTCGCAGCTGTGATTCAGCCAGCGCGCATCGTTGCCCTTGTAGTTGGCATCGATGACGTAATCGTCGTTCAAGGTGAACAGGAAGGTGTGACCGCTTTCCACATCCCCGGTATCATCGGCATCCACGTCGGCGTGGCTGCGCAGCAGCCCCTTGTACTGGATCACCCGCTCGCCCTTCTTGAGCGGCGCCAGCGCGAACACGCCATTGCCGTGAATGGTCGACTTGCGGGCTTGGATCTTCTTGGGCATGTGGCTGGCCATTACGTTGGGATGGTCGATTCTCGCTTAATCTTTGTGATTGCCCAACCACGTCCGCACCGCGCCCCTGCTGGCGCCCCGCTTCGAGCACCTGAACAGGACGGGTTGGATGCCCGGGCATAAAAGCGTACAATTTCAGTCCGCTTTATGGTTCTGCCCTCCCCATGCTCCGCGTCACCAAGCTTACCGATTACGCCACCGTCGTCCTGACCGTCCTTGCCGCTCGCCCGGGCGAGGTCCTCAGTGCGACCGAACTGGCCGAATTCGCCAGCCTCGAGCCGCCCACCGTCAGCAAGCTGCTCAAGCCCCTGGCCCAGGCCGGGCTGGTGGAAGGCCTGCGCGGCGTGCGCGGCGGCTACCGGCTGACCCGCCGCCCCGATCAGATCAGCCTGTTCGAGGTCGTCGAAGCCATGGAAGGCCCGCTGGGCCTGACCGAGTGCGCGCACGACCACAGCCAGTGCGGACGCGAGCTGCAATGCGGCGCGCGCAGCAGCTGGCGGATGATCAACGACGTGGTGTCCGACGCACTGCGCAAGGTCACCCTGGCGCAGATCCTGCCCCCTCTTCCCCTTGTTGACGCCCCCCGCCGCGTGATCGCGGCGGATGTCGTCTCCTGATCCACAGGCAGCCCCCATGGCCACCGATATCCTCGACACCGTCGCCCCCGGCGACACCCCCAACCGCGAGATCCACGAGCAGCTCGGCCGCAAGTATTCGGCCGGCTTCATCACGGACATCGAATCGGATTCGCTGCCGCCCGGCCTGGACGAGGACACCATCCGTGCCCTGTCGGCGAAGAAGGACGAGCCGGAATGGATGACGCAGTGGCGCCTGGACGCCTACCGCCACTTCCTGACCATGCCGATGCCGAACTGGGCCAAGCTGCAGATCGCCGCGATCGACCTGCAGGCGCTCAGCTACTACTCCGCGCCCAAGGGCCCGAAGTACGCCTCGCTGGATGAGGTGCCCAAGGAACTACTGGACACCTACGACAAGCTGGGCGTCCCGCTGCATGAGCGCGCCAAGCTGGCGGGCGTGGCCGTGGACGCGGTGTTCGACTCGGTCTCGGTCGGCACCACCTTCCGCAAGGAACTGGCCGAGAAGGGCGTGATCTTCTGTTCCATGTCCGAAGCCATCAAGGAACACCCGGAACTGGTCAAGCAGTACCTGGGCAGCGTGGTGCCGGTGGGCGACAACTACTTCGCCGCGCTCAACTCGGCCGTGTTCTCCGATGGCAGCTTCGTGTTCATTCCCAAGGGCGTGCGCTGCCCCATGGAACTGAGCACCTACTTCCGCATCAACGCCGGCCACACCGGCCAGTTCGAGCGCACCCTGATCATCTGCGAGGACAAGGCGTACGTGTCCTACCTGGAAGGCTGCACCGCGCCGATGCGCGATGAGAACCAGCTGCACGCTGCGGTGGTGGAGCTGGTGGCGCTGGAAGATGCCGAGATCAAGTATTCGACCGTGCAGAACTGGTACCCGGGCGACGAGAACGGCGTGGGCGGCATCTACAACTTCGTCACCAAGCGTGCCGAATGCCGTGGCGCGCGCAGCAAGGTCACCTGGACCCAGGTCGAAACCGGTTCGGCGATCACCTGGAAGTACCCGTCGTGCGTGTTGCTGGGCGATGACTCGGTGGGCGAGTTCCACTCCGTGGCGCTGACCCACCACCGCCAGCAGGCCGACACCGGCACCAAGATGATCCACATCGGCAAGCGCACCAAGAGCAAGATCGTCAGCAAGGGCATCAGCGCCGGCCGTGGCCAGAACACCTACCGTGGCCTGGTCAAGGTGGACCGCAATGCCGATGGCGCGCGCAACTACACCCAGTGCGATTCGCTGCTGATCGGCAAGACCTCCGGCGCGCACACCTTCCCGTACATCGAGGTGAAGAACCCGAGCGCTACGGTGGAGCACGAAGCCACCACGTCGAAGATTTCCGATGACCAGATGTTCTATTGCCGCGCGCGTGGCATCGACCAGGAAAACGCGGTCTCGATGATCGTGGATGGCTTCTGCAAGCAGGTGTTCCGCGAGCTGCCGATGGAGTTCGCGGTGGAAGCCAAGAAGCTGTTGGAAGTCTCCCTTGAAGGTTCCGTGGGCTGACCGGTCGCGCCTTCGTTTGATTTTTTTGCCACGCATGGCGTGGCACTACTGGATTCGTATCATGCTGAAGATTGACAACCTCCACGCCCGCATCGGCGACAAGGAAATCCTCAAGGGCCTGTCGCTGGACGTGAAGCCGGGCCAGGTGCACGCCATCATGGGCCCCAACGGCGCGGGCAAGTCCACGCTGGGCAACGTGCTGGCCGGCCGCGAAGGCTATGACGTCAGCGAAGGCGGCGTGCAGTTCGAAGGCCGCGACCTGCTGGAGCTGGCGCCGGAAGAACGCGCCGCCGCCGGCCTGTTCCTGGCCTTCCAGTACCCGGTGGAAATCCCCGGCGTGAACAACACCTACTTCCTGCGCGCCGCGCTCAACGCCCAGCGCAAGGCGCGCGGCGAGGAAGAGCTCGATTCCATGCAGTTCCTCAAGCTGGTGCGCCAGAAGCTGGCCGTGCTGCACCTGAAGGATGAGCTGCTGCACCGTGGCGTCAACGAAGGCTTCTCCGGTGGCGAGAAGAAGCGCAACGAGATCTTCCAGCTGGCCGTGCTCGAGCCGAAGCTGGCGATCCTGGACGAGACCGACAGCGGCCTGGACATCGACGCGCTCAAGAGCGTGGCCGACGGCGTCAATGCGCTGCGCTCGCCGGACCGTTCGTTCCTGGTCATCACCCACTACCAGCGCCTGCTCGACTACATCAAGCCGGACGTGGTGCACGTGCTGGCTGACGGCAAGATCGTGCAGAGCGGCGGCCCCGAACTGGCCCTGGAACTGGAAGCCCATGGCTACCACTTCCTGAAGGACCGCGTGGTGCCGGAGGCAGCAGTCTGATGAGCGCCCTGCTCGATTCCCTCGCCGCCGGCTTTTGCGGCAGCGACGCCCGCCGCGCCGAGCTCGATGCCGCCCTGCAGGCTGGCCTGCCGGGCCCGCGCAGCGAAGCCTGGAAGTACACCTCGCTGCGCCAGCTCGAACGCCGTACGTTCCAGCCCGCGCCGCTGGCCGCGCCCGACATCGACCCTGCCCTGCTGGCCGACATTCCGTCGCCGCGGCTGGTGTTCGTCAACGGCCGCCCGTCCGCCGCGCACAGCGACGTGTCGGCGCTGCCGGCCGGCGTGCAGGTACAGACCCTGTCCTCGGCGCTGGCCGCCGGCGAGGAAGCCCTGCGCTTCCTGGGCCGCCGCTTCGAGCGCAGCGAAGAAGTCTTCGCCCGCCTCAACGCCGCCCTCGCCGATGAAGGCGTGCTGGTGCGCGTGGACGACGGCGTGCAGGTTGAAGCCCCGCTGCAGCTGGTCTTCATCAGCGCCGCCGGTGGCAGCGACCTGGCCTGGCATCACCGCCATCTGATCGAACTGCGTGCCGGTGCCGCGCTCGGCGTGGTCGAGCATCACCTGGATGCCGGCGATGCCGCGCACCTGGGCAACACCCTGGTGCACGTACACCTGGCCCAGGACGCCGTGCTCTCGCACGCCCGCGTGCAGGCCGATGGCAGCCGCGCCACCGCCCTGCTGCGCACCGATGCCGTGCTGGCCCGCAACGCGCAGTACCGGCGCGTGGACCTGGAGCTGGGCGCCGCGCTCAGCCGCCACGAACTCAACGTGCGCCTGGAAGGCGACAACGCGCAGCTGACCGCCAACGGCGTGCTGCTCGGCAACGGCCGCCGCCATGTCGATACCCGCCTGGGCATCGAACACATCGCGCGCGATACCGCCTCGGAAATGGTGTGGCGCGGCGTGGCCGCCAACCGCAGCCGCGTGGTCTTCCACGGCGGCATCCACATCCGTGCCGGCGCCGATGGCACCGATGCCAACCTGTCCAACAAGAACCTGCTGCTGTCCGCCGACGCCGAAATCGATACCCAGCCCACGCTGGTGATCGACGCCGACGAGGTGAAGGCTGCACACGGTGCCACCGTCGGCCAGCTCGATGCCAACGCCCTGTTCTACCTGCGCTCGCGCGGCCTGCCGGCCCAGCAGGCGCAGCAGCTGCTCAGCGCCGCGTTCTGCCATGAGCCGTTGAACGTGCTCGATGCGCGCCTGACCGAACAGCTGCGCCGCCAGCTGGACCTCGCGCTGGCCAAGGCAGGCGTGGCATGAACCTCTCCACCCCGCGCCCGGTGGCCGACACGGCCGCCGCTCCCGACTGGGACCGCGTGCGCCTGGACTTCCCGCTACTGATGCGGGAAGTGCACGGCAAGCCGCTGGTGTACTTCGACAACGCCAACACCGGCCAGAAGCCGGTGCAGGTGATCGGCGCAGTGGATGAGTTCTACCGCCGCTACAACGCCAACGTCAGCCGCGCCGTGCACACGCTGGGCACCGAGGCCACCGATGCCTACGAAGGCGCACGCAGCAAGCTGGCGCGCTTCCTCAACGTGCGCGCCAGCGAACTCATCCTGTGCAGCGGCACCACCTTCGCCATCAACCTGGTGGCCTATTCGTGGGCCCTGCCGCGGCTGAAGGCCGGCGACGTCATCCTCGTCTCGCGCATGGAACACCACGCCAACATCGTGCCGTGGCAGCTGGTGGCCCAGCGCACCGGCGCCACGATCCGCGTGGCCGAGATCACCCCGGAGGGTGCGCTCGACCTGGATGCCCTGCGCAAGGCCATGACTCCCGAGGTCAAGCTGCTTGCCGTGGCCCACGTCTCCAACGTGCTGGGCACGGTCAACCCGGTGCGCGAGATCTGCCGGGAAGCGCGCAAGCGCGGCATCATCACCGTGGTCGACGGCTCGCAGGCCGTGCCACACCGCAAGGTTGACATCGCCAACATCGGCTGCGACTTCTACGCCATCACCGGCCACAAGATGTGCGGCCCTACCGGCACCGGCGCACTGTGGGCCAAGCGCGAGCATCTCGATGCCATGCCGCCGTTCCTCGGTGGCGGCGAGATGATCAAGGAAGTGAGCTTCGAGGGCACCGTCTTCAACGACGCCCCGCACAAGTTCGAAGCTGGCACCCCGAACATCGCCGGCTTCATCGGCCTCGGCGTGGCGGTGGACTATCTGGAATCACTGGGCCTGGAGCACGTGGAAGCGCGCGAAAGCGAGCTGCTGGCGCACTTCACCGAAGAGCTGAACAAGATCGACGGCCTGCGCATCTTCGGCACCACGCCGGACAAGGCGGCGGTGGTCTCTTTCCTGATCGAAGGCGCGCACGCGCACGACCTGGCCACCCTTCTGGATCTGGAAGGCGTGGCCATCCGCTCCGGCCAGCACTGCGCGCACCCGCTGCTGCAGTACTACGGCGTGGCGGCCACCTGCCGCGCGTCTCTCGCGTTCTACAACACGCATGCGGAGATCGAGCGGTTCATTGCGGCGTTGAACAAGGTGCGCAAGCTGCTGGGCTGACGCCAGCCCCGTACGCTGACAAGAAGACGCCGCGGACAACCGCGGCGTTTTGCATGGCGCGCACCTTTTACATCGAGCCGGTAGCGCACGACCGTTGGTCGTGCGCCACATACGTAACCTTCGGAGCTCCATGCCCTCCAAGCCGCGCGCATTCACCTTCATGATTGGCTTAGCGCCATTCAGCTGAGCTACGGACGGGATGCAGATTCAACGAGTTCCTGCTCCCCATCCCTTTCCCCCGCCAGAGCATACGACGAAGCCCGTATGCCATAATGAGAACCCTTCTCATTAATGCCACTGGATGTCGTCGGTCGCCCCCAGTGCCGCGAGCACCCCACCGCTGCACGCTTACCTGCAGGGCCCACACCAGGGTGCCCCGGGCCGTGCGCGGGCACGCGCCTCGTTCACCGAACGCCACGCGCGCACGCTCGCTGGCAGCCTGACCGTGCTGGCCCACGCTGCCGTCATCACGCTGCTGCTCTGGACCCACGTTGCCAGCGCGCCGGTGCTGCCGCCCCCGCAAGCCGACCGCACCCAGCTGGTGCTGCTGCCGCCGCGAGCACCGGAAGTGCCGCTGGAAGACATCGTGGCGCCTACCCCCAGCACGGCCGCCACACTGCAACAGCAAAAGCCGGAACCCCCGCGCGACCAGCCCAGGACGCCGCCCCGCGAGACGGCCCACTGGGTGATTCCGCCACCCTCCCCGCCGCAGCCCAAGCCGGATTCGCCGGCGCCGCTGCAGCAGCAGGCCTCGGTTGCCGCCTCGCCGCCCAGCCCACCGCTGCCGCCCGGTCCCAGCGAGACCACGCCGGGCCGCGAAAGCTGGGAAGGCCGGGTCATGGCGCGGCTGGAACGCTTCCGTCGTTACCCCCACGCCGCGCGGGCGCGCCGCCATGAGGGCGTCGTGCAGGTGCGGGTGAGCCTGGCCCGCGATGGTCAGCTGCTTGCGCTGGCGGTGGAGCAGAGTTCGGGCTACGCGATGCTGGACCAGGCCGCGCTGGATACCTTCCGCCGAGCCGCGCCGTTGCCGGCCGTGCCCGACGACCGGCCGGCACCGGTGGAACTGTCGTTCCCGGTGGAGTTCTTCATCCGCTGAGCGCCCGCGCAGGCGTGCTATTCGGTCAGCGCCGTGCGCATCTCGCGCTCGATCTGTTCGACCAGCAGCAGGTTGGCATACTCCGGCTCGCGCTCATAGGCGCGCTTGGCCGCGTCCTGGGCTTCGGCCAGCAGACGGAAGCGCACCTCGGCACTCTCCGCCACCCGCGCGGAAGCGAAACGCGACGCCGCCTGGTAGTAGAGCTCCTGGACATCGCCCAGGTCGCGCGCGCGCTGCCGCCAGCGCGCGGCCGGCACGTCGTTGCCGGGGGTGGCTTCGTAGTGCGCGATGAGCCGCTTGATCGCCACCAGGTCGTCATCCTTGGCGGCGGCGGTCACCACGGCCAACTGGCGGGGCGACAGGTAACGGTCGTCCGCCGGGGGCCCTTCGCCGCAGCCGGGCAGCGCCAACAGAAACACGCAGGACAGGAAAGTGGACTTCATAGCCGCACGATCCTGCCAGTGCCCGATTCGCACGGCCAACGCACCGTTCCTATCAAAAAGCGGCATTACATAGGCAGCGCCACTGCTACCCGCCACCGGCGCCCCGCTCTAGAATGACGGCATGAGCACCCTGACCTTCCGTGCGGCCACGCTGGCCGACATTCCCGCCCTCATCACCCTGGTCACCTCGGCCTACCGTGGCGACGCCAGCCGCGCCGGCTGGACCACCGAAGCGGACATGCTGGACGGCGCGCGCATTGACGCAACCGGCCTGCAAGCCGATATCGAGCGCCCGCGCAGCACCGTCCTGCTGGCCGAACGCGACGGCCAACTGCTGGCCTGCGCGCATGTGGCCGACGACCACGGCAAGGGCTACTTCGGCATGTTTTCGGTAGACCCGGCCCAGCAGGGCGGCGGCATCGGCAAGCAGGTGATGGACGCGGCCGAAGCCCACGCCGCGCGCGAATGGGGCGTGCCGGTGATGCAGATGACGGTGATCGACATCCGCGATGAGCTGATCGCCTTCTACGAGCGCCGTGGCTACCAGCGCACCGGCATCAAGAAACCGTTCCCGTACGGGGATGAGCGCTTCGGCATTCCCAAGCGCGACGACCTGCGCTTCGAGATCCTGGAAAAGCCACTGGCGGCCCTCGCATGAGCGCGACCTGGACCTTCGTCTGCGCCACGGCCGAACTGCTGCCGGGCGAGATGAAGAGCACCTTCGACGAGGTTACCGGCACGCCGATCGTGGTATTCAACCTGGATGGGGAGCTGTTCGCCCTGGAAGACCAGTGCACCCACGAGGAATTCGAGCTGTCCTCGGGCACGTTCGATACCGAGGAAGGCAGCATCGAGTGCGTGCTGCACAGTGCGCGTTTTGACGTGCGCGATGGCCGTGCCCTGTGTGCCCCGGCCTATACGGCGGTGCCGAAGTTTCCGGTAAAGCGCGAGTTCGACGGGGTCTGGACCCGCGACGACCGCGACTGAGTCTCAGCGAGCCGATAGAAAACTTGAATCGGCCCCTGGCCGGTTCTGTGATGCCCGCCGCAGGGCGGTGGATGCGAATCATTATCGTTTCTGTTAATTTATCGGTATTCGCCTTCCCGGCCTGACCGACCACCGCCTCATGGCTGCCGCCAGTGATGCCACCGCCAACCGCTGCTGGACCCCACTGCTGCTGACTGCGGCCGTGCTGTTCTGCCTGCTGGCCGTGGTGGGTGGCCTGGGCAGTTCGGCGGGTTCGATGGATCGTGCCGGAACGGTGGCCGCGATGGTCGCTGGCGAATCGCTGCAGGTGTCCGGCGTACCTGCACCTGACCGCGCCCCGGTCGCCGTCCACGCCTGCGCCGCAGCCGAAAAGGAAGCGGAGAACGGCCGCCCCGACCCTGCCGAACGTTCCACGTCGCTTCCGTCGTGCATGGCAGGCACGCGCACCGCAGCGTCACCCGCCGCATGGACCATGCCGGCCATCCGATCGCGCCCACTGCGTTCGCATCTGTCGCAGGCGCCGCCCGCGCGCGCCTGACCGCTGCTGCCCAGGCACCCCGCCACGCAGGGCGCCCAACGCCCCCTGCACATCGCATCTCTTTCGCTCGACCGTCCATGCCCCCTGCGTGCGCGCCCCACCCGTGCGCGCTCGATGGCATTCCTCTTCCCGTTTCCAGGTCCATCACCACCATGATCAAGAGCCGCAAGCATTCCTCCCCCGCCCGCAGTGCCGCCAGCCTGGCCACCGCCAGCCTCGTCACCGGCCTCAGCCTGGCCATGCTGCCGGCGGCCGCCCAGGCCGAGTCGGCCAGTGACTCCCCGCGCACGCTGGACCAGGTGCAGGTGCAGGCCGCCCGCGGCTTCAAGGTCGACAAGGTCGCCTCGCCCAAGTTCACCCAGTCCCTGCAGGACACCCCGCAGACCATCCAGATCATCAGCCGCGACCTGTTCACCCAGCAGGGCGCCACCACGCTGACCGATGCGCTGCGCAACAGCCCGGGCGTGGGCACGTTCTACGTCGGCGAGAACGGCAACACCAACACCGGCGACAGCATCTTCATGCGGGGGTTCGATACCTCCAGCAGCATCTTCGTGGACGGCGTGCGCGATGTCGGCTCGATCTCGCGCGATGTGTTCAATACCGAACAGGTGGAGGTGTCCAAGGGCCCGGCCGGCACCGACAACGGCCGCTCCGCGCCCACCGGTTCGATCAACATGGTGAGCAAGCAGGCCAACCTGCATGACGCGGTGAGCGGCACCGTGTCGGTCGGTAGCGACAGCCAGCAGCGCGCGTCGGCCGACTGGAACCAGTCCCTTGGCGCCACCAGCGCGCTGCGCCTGAATGCCATGTGGCAGGACAGCGACCAGCCCGGCCGTGACCACGTGAACAACTCGCGCTGGGGCATCGCGCCGTCGCTGGCGTTCGGGCTGGGCACCAATACCCGCTACATCCTCAACCTGCTCTATGTGGACCAGCAGAACGTGCCCGACGGCGGCGTGCCGACCCTGGGCCTGCCCGGCTGGACCCCGCAGCCCACGCTGGAACCGCTGGCTGGCCATCCGGTGAACCCGGAGAACTTCTACGGCACCCGCGCCGACCATGACGACGTTACCGCGAAGATGGCCACCTTCCGCATCGAGCATGACTTCAACGACAGCGTGCGCCTGACCAACACGGCCCGCTGGGGCCGTACCGACCAGGACTACATGCTCACCGCCTTCATGGGCACCGGCACGCGCGGCGCCAACGGTGCGCCGACCGGCAACATCCGCTACACCGACCGCAACAACCTGGACACCTACACCATCGCGCGCAGCCTGCCGACCTTCAAGGACCAGCAGAACACCATCCTCACCGACCAGCTCAACCTGCGCGCGGACGTCAGCACCGGTGCCATCGTGCACAACCTCAGTACCGGCGTGGAGTTCACCCGCGAAGAGCTCAAGAGCTTCGGGCAGGCCGCCACCAACGGCACCACCTGGTCGCCGGCCAACCTGTACAACCCGGACTGGAACGCCACCGGCCTGACCTGGGCACACAACGGCGCCGACAGCCGTGGCAAGACCACCACCTCGTCGGTGTACCTGTTCGATACGCTGAATTTCACCGACAGCTTCCTGGTCACCGCTGGCCTGCGTGCGGACCATTACAAGACCGAGTACCAGAGCGCGGTGGTGTGCGGCGGGCGTGGCCCGGCGTGCGGCAGCAACCCGGTGGGCACGGTGATTCCCAATCCGTCGCTGGAGCATTCCGACACCCTGCTCAACTGGAAGCTGGGCGCCGTGTACAAGGTCGGCGACATCGTCAGCCTGTACGGCAACTACGCGCTGTCCCAGCAGCCCCCGGGCGGCAGCAACTTCCAGCTGAGCAGCTCGGCCAGCAGCGCCGACAACCCCAGCCTGGACCCGCAGAAGGCCAAGACGCTTGAAGTGGGCACCAAGTGGGCCTTCCTCGACGATGCACTGGCCTTCAACGTCGCGCTGTTCAAGACCGAAGTCAGCAACGAGATCAACACCCAGGTGCTCGACGACGCCGGCAACCCGACCCAGACCGGCAAGAAGTCGGTGCAGGGCATCGAGGTGTCCACGGTGGGCCGCATCACCGACAACTGGTCGGTGTCGGCCGGCTACAGCCACCTGGATACCGAAGTCGAGGAAGGCGCCAACGTGGCCGCCGACGGCACCCGCAACCTGACCTACACCCCGGGCGCGACCTTCACCAGCTGGACCAGCTACACCTTCCCGTTCGGCCTGACCGTGGGCGGGGGCGTGCGTTACGCCGGCGGCATGCACCGCGGTACCGATGGCGCGGTGGGCACGCCGGCGTTCACCAAGTCGTACACGGTGTACGACGCAGTGGCTTCGTATGAAATCAACGAGCACCTGGTGCTGCGCTTGAACGCCTACAACCTGTTCGACAAGGACTATGTGGCCGCGATCAACAAGAGCGGCTACCGTTACACCCCGGGCGCCCCGCGCAGCGTGCTGTTCAGCGCGGACTTCCGCTTCTGATCCACCAAGGACCCTGCCATGCTCCTGCACGTTCCCGATGTCCTCACCGCCGACGAACTGGCCCACCTGCAGCGCGCGCTTGCCGCGGCAGACTGGGCCGACGGCCGCGAGACCGTGGGCGTGCAGGGCGCGCAGGTCAAGCGCAACCAGCAGTTGCCTGACGCCTCACCGCTGAAGGCCGAGCTGGGCAGGATCGTGCTGGCGGCGCTGGAACGGCACCCGCTGTTCTTCGCCGCCGCACTGCCGCTGCGCATCCTGCCGCCGCGCTTCAACCGCTACCAGGGCGGTGGCGAGTATGGCTTCCATGTGGATGGCGCGGTAATGATCACCGACAACCAGGGCGTGCGCAGCCACCTGCGCTCGGACGTGTCATGCACGTTGTTCCTCAATGCGCCGGAGGACTACGAAGGGGGCGAACTGGTCATCAGTGATACCTACGGCGAGCATGAGGTGAAACTGCCGGCCGGCGACCTGGTGCTGTACCCGTCCAGCAGCCTGCACAAGGTCAACCCGGTCACCCAGGGCGCACGGCTGGCGTCGTTCTTCTGGGTACAGAGCATGGTCCGCGACGATGGCGCACGGCGGATGCTGCTGGAGATGGATGGCGCGATCGAGACGCTGCGCGTGACCGGTGGCGATCCGGGGGCGGTGCTGCAGTTGACCGGCGTGTATCACAACCTGTTGCGCCGCTGGAGCGAGACCTGACGCTGTAAATCATTCCCATTTGCGTTTGTTACAACCGCTCTCTACAATCCCCGCCGCGCCAGACCTGCTGGCGTGCTCCGACAGGGATATCACCTTGCGCCACCCCCACCACCACCGCAGCTTTGCCCCCGCAATGCGCGGGCAGCGCCCGGCGTTGGCGACGGTGTTGGCGTGGCTGGCCCTGCTCTCGATGCTGCTGGGCGCGCTGCCGCTGCTGGAACAACGCCTGCCCGGCACCGCCGCGCTGGTGCTGCAGCAGCCCGCCGAAGAACGTCCCGGCGGCGAGAATCGCCTGCAGGAAGAAGCACCGGCCAAGCCACGCCGGACGGCCAGTGCCCGCCCGGCGGCCCCGCCGCCGCGCCTGCCACAGCCGCCGCTGACCGAGTCGCTGGATGCCCTGATGGCCACCCTGGCGGAGCTGCCGCCGCGGGTCGTGCCCGCCATCGATTCCGCCCCGGCAACGCCGCTGCAGGCGGCCCCCGGGTTGCGCGTCCAGCGCGGCCAGGCGCCCCCGCAGGGCTGATCCCGCCCGCGTCCGCGTCGCTGCGCCTGCACGACCGCCGCCGAGCGCCGCTGCTGCCTGCACTGCAGGCCCCCTGACGATTTTTCGATTGCGCTGCGGCCGCCGGCCACGGCGTTCCCGCGTTCGCATCCTTTTCGAGGTATTTCCCATGGCCCAGCGCCATCGTCGTCGCACGTCCCTGTCCCGCTGCTCATTGAGCGTTGCCCTGTTGGGCGCGCTCAGCGCCCCCGCCTTCGCCGCCGGCGATGTCGCGGGCGACCCCAAGACCCTGGACCAGGTGGTGGTTACCGCCTCGGGCTTCGAACAGAAGATCACCGACGCCCCGGCCAGCATCAGCGTGGTCAGCCGCGAGGAGCTGGCCAAGCGCCCGTACACCAGCCTGGTGGATGCGCTGCGCGACGTGGAAGGCATCGACGTGGGCATGGAAACCACCGACAAGAACGGCCGCGCCACCATTTCCATGCGCGGCATGCCGTCCGAGTACACGCTGGTGCTGATCGACGGCCGCCGCCAGAGCAATGTGGGCCAGCTGTACCCGAACAACTTCGGCGGCGGCCAGTTCGCCTACCTGCCTCCGCTGGATGCGATCGAGCGCATTGAAGTGGTGCGTGGCCCGATGTCCACGCTGTACGGCTCCGATGCCATGGGCGGGGTCATCAACATCATCACCCGTCGCAACCAGGACAGCTGGCACGGCTCGGTCACCCAGGGCTTCACCGTGCAGCAGGACGACCAGTTCGGCGATGCGCGCACCACCGACGTGTACCTCACCGGCCCGCTGGTGAAGGAACGGTTGGACGTAGCCGTGCGCGGGAGTTACTACGATGCCAAGGCCTCCAACCCGGAATGGGAAGCACTGACCCTGCCCGACGGCACGCTGTGGGAGCGCAGCATCGGCTTCGGCGGCGGCGGCAAGGCGGTGGCCAACACCAACTGGAACACCGGCGTGCGCCTGAGCTGGTCGATCAACGACGACCACGACCTGTCGCTGGACTACGACGTCTCGCGCCAGAAGTACGACAACAGCGAGGGCCAGACCGGCACCCTGGACAGCGCTGCCAGCCTGTGGCGCGTGGGCAATGCCACCATTCCGAACCCGAACGGCACCGGCACCCTCACCCGCCGCGTGGTGCAGCCACGCGTGGGCTACACCGCCTACCAGCGCTACGAGCGCGACCAGCTGGCACTGAGCCACCAGGGCCGTTATGCATTCGGCACCTGGCAGACCACGCTGACCCACACCGGGAGCAACAACCTGGGTCGCTCGCTGCCGCTGACCCTGGACGAACGCGCCGACCTGCAGACGCTGTGGAACGACGTGTGCCGCCGCACCGGCGCGGCCAACAACTGCGCCGCCGGCGCCCGTAACGGTCTCGCCGCGCTGAACCCCGCCGAGATGGCACGCCTGGAAGCATTCCTGCCACGCCCGCTGCGCACCATGGAGCTGGAAGGCTACGTGCTCGACACCATGCTGGACATGAGTTTCGACGCGCACAAGCTGACCTTGGGCGGCCAGTACACCGACACCGACATGATCGACGGCGTGTTCGGCATGGACGGCGCCGGCTACCGCGACAACGTCAAGCAGAAGCACCGCATGTGGTCGGTGTTCGCCGAGGACAACTGGGCACTCACCGACGCGCTCACCGCCACCTTGGGCGTGCGTTATGACGACCACAACATCTTCGGCAGCCACGTCAGCCCGCGCGCCTACATGGTGTGGAACGCCAGCGACGCTTGGACCTTCAAGGGTGGCGTGAGCACCGGCTACAAGACCCCGCGCCCGGACCAGCTGTTCCCCGGCGTCACCGGCTTCGGCGGCCAGGGCGTGCTGCCGCTGGTGGGTTCGCCCAACCTGCAGCCCGAAACCAGCACCAACTATGAAATCGCCTCGTACTACGAGGGCGAGCGCTGGGGCTTCAACGTCACCGGTTTCCTCAACAAGTTCGACGACAAGATCGCCAGCGGCGGCACCTTCCCGAACTGCGAAGTGGCACCGGTCGGCGGCGGCTACTGCGTGGACGTGGGCCCGGGCTGGGCGGCGCTGGGCTACAGCACCTTCAGCCAGAGCGTGAACATCGATACGGCTGAAACGCGGGGCATTGAAGCGGCGGCGCACGTGGACCTGCTGCAGAACCTGCAGCTGCGCGGCAACTACACGTATACGAAGTCCGAGCAGACCAGCGGCGCCGCGAACGGCCAACCGATCGCCGGCAATCCCGCCAAGCACATGGCCAATGCCAGCCTGAACTGGCAGGTCAGTGAGGCGGTGAGCCTGTCGCTGATCGGTGAGGGGCGGTATGACCGCTATCGGGACACGCTGGTGAGCAACGTGGGCGGGGTGAGTTCGTCGCAGGTGCGGTACTACGACGATTACACCATCTTCCACCTGGGTGGCAGTTGGAACATCAACGAGTGGCTGACGGTAAACGCGCGGGTGAACAACCTGTTCGACAAGGATTTCGTCTCGCAGTCGTGCGTGCTGATCAGCGACAGTGAGTACAACTGCGTGGATGATTACGCGACGAAGGACCAGCGTCGGAGTTACTGGATTTCGTTGAACGCGGCGTTCTGAGGTCCCGGCGCTGCGCGCCGCCGCCCGACCAACGGTCGGGCGCTACCGGCTCCCACACACACCGGGCGCCCCAGGCACACCGGGCGCCCCACGCACTGGTAGGTGCCGACCGTTGGTCGGCACACGCCGCAGACCGGCATCGCGCGACCAATAATTGCGAACCATTCTCATCAATGGTGTAATTGGCTATTCGTCTTCCTGCCGTGACCGTGGCCACCAGCGCTCCTTCTTCCGCCGTACAGCAACAGCAAAGCCGTGGCTTCTGGCTGCGTACGCTGCACCAGTGGCACTGGATCAGCTCGGCGGTGTGCCTGATCGGCATGCTGCTGTTCGCCGCCACGGGAATCACGCTGAACCATGCGGCAAAGATCGAGGCCACCCCGCGGGTGGTGAACCGCCAGCTGGAACTGCCGGCCGAGCTGCTGGGCCAGCTCGGCGACCGCACCGACGGCAACGCCCCCGTGCCGCGCCCGGCCGTGCGCTGGCTGGACCGCGAACTGGGGATTTCCATCGGCCGTCGCCCGGCCGAATGGTCCGCCGAGGAAATCTATCTCTCCATGCCCAGCCCCGGCGGCGACGCCTGGTTGAGCATCGACCGCGAAAGCGGCGCGGTGGAATACGAAGCCACCTCGCGCGGCTGGGTGTCCTACTTCAACGACCTGCACAAGGGCCGCAATGCCGGCCCGGCCTGGGGCTGGTTCCTGGATGTGTTCGCCGTGGCCTGCCTGGTGTTCTGCATCACCGGCCTGTTCCTGCTGCACCTGCATGCCCGCCAGCGCCGCATGACCTGGCCGTTGGTCGGCCTGGGCCTGATGGTGCCGCTGCTGATCGCCCTGATCCTGATCCACTGACTTCCTTCGCCCTTCCCCTTCCCGGAGCCGCCCCCATGCGCGTCACCCTCACCATCGCCCTGAGCGGCCTGCTGGCCACCTCGCCGGCCTATGCCACCACCCTGGACATCAACGTCGAGGTGCCCAAGCTCAACGTGGCCGAGTACCACCGCCCGTATGTGGCGGTGTGGCTGGAAGGAGCCGACCAGAAGGTCGCCGCCAACCTGGCGGTCTGGTACCAGCAGACCGGCAACAGCGAAGGCCATGGCACCAAGTGGCTGCCCGACCTGCGCCAGTGGTGGCGCAAGAGCGGCCGCGAGCTGAAGGTGCCGGTGGACGGCGTGACCGGGCCGACCCGACCGGTCGGCACCCACGCGCTGTCGTTCACCGACAGGCAGCCGGCACTGAAGGCGCTGGCACCGGGCAACTACACGCTGGTGGTGGAAGCGGCGCGCGAAGTCGGCGGCCGCGAGCTGGTCAAGATTCCCTTCACCTGGCCGGCCACCGCGCCGCAGACCGGCAAGGCCCAGGGCAGCACCGAGCTGGGCCTGGTCACGCTGTCGTCCAAGCCCTGATGTTCCACTGCCCTCCCCGTCGAGGGCACCCTTAACCTGTACATGGAGTTGTTGATGAAGCGCTCGCTCGTCCTAGCCGCCGCCCTGGCCGCCGCCCTTCCGTTCTCCGCCCTGGCCCACAAGGCCTGGCTGCAGCCCTCGCAGACCGTGATCGCCGGTGACCATCCGTGGATCACCGTCGATGCGGCGGTGTCCAACGACCTGTTCTACTTCAACCACGTGCCGCTGCGCCTGGAAAGCCTGGTCATCACCGCACCGGACGGCAGCACCGTGCAGCCGCAGAACGCCTCCACCGGCAAGTTCCGCAGCGTGTTCGATGTCGAGCTGACCCAGCAGGGCACCTACCGCCTGGCCTCGGTCAACAACGGCCTGTCGGCCAGCTGGGAAGAAGACGGCAAGCCCAAGCGCTGGCGCGGCACCGTGGCGACCTTCGCCACCGAAGTGCCGAAGAAGGCCAAGAAGCTGCAGGTAAGCCAGTCGGTCAACCGCATCGAAACCTTCGTCACCAACGGCACCCCGAACAGCACCGCGCTGGCGCCGACGAAGTCGGGCATCGAGCTGGTCGCCGTGGGCCACCCCAACGACCTGGCCGCCGGCGAAGAAGCCAGGTTCCGCGTGCTGGTCGACGGCAAGCCGCGCGCCGGCCTGGCCTTTGAGATCACCCGCGGCGGCACGCGTTACCGCAACGCCCAAGAAGAGATCAAGGTCACCAGCGACAAGAAGGGCGAGTTCTCGGTCACCTGGCCCGAAGCCGGCATGTACTGGCTGGAAACCAGCAGCGAAGACAAGAAGACCACGCTCAAGCAGGCCAAGACCCGCCGCCTGAACTACGTCGCCACGCTGGAAGTGCTGCCGCTGTAATCATGTCCACCCTGCACGACATCGCCAGCCTCGGTGGCCACACCATGGGCACCACCTGGCAGGTCAAACTGACCACCACCCCCGGCCGCGATCTGCACCCGCTGCATGCGGGGATCCAGGCGCAGCTGGATGCGGTGGTCGCGCAGATGAGCACCTGGGAAGCGGCCAGCGACATTGCCGCGTTCAACCGCGCAGCGGCCGGCACGTCGCTGCCGCTGCCCGGCCTGTTCGCCGAGGTGATCGACTGCGCGCTCGATATCGCCCGGCGCAGCGAAGGGGCGTTCGATCCCACGGTCGGCCCGCTGGTCGCGCTGTGGGGGTTCGGTGCGCACGCACACGCGCAACGCGTTCCGGATGCTGCCCGGCTGGCGGCCACGCAGGCACGCTGCGGTTGGCAGCGGCTGCACTGGCAGGACGGCCACCTGCTGCAGCCGGGTGGACTGGAACTGGATCTTTCGGCCATCGCCAAGGGCTTTGCGGTGGACCTGGTGAGCCGTTGGCTGCGCAGCCAGGGCATTGCGGCGGCACTGGTGGAAGTGGGCGGCGAGCTGCACGGCTATGGGCGCAAGCCCGATGGGCAGCCGTGGCGTGTCCTGGTCGAAGCAGGTCCCGACGAAGAAGCAGAACTCGCGCATCCGCCGCGCGTGCTGGCATTGGACGACCTGGCCGTTGCCACCTCCGGTGATCGCTGGCACCAATTCGTAGAGGATGGCACGCACTACAGCCATACGTTGGATCCACGCTCGGGCGCGCCGGTCAGCCGCACGGCGGCTGCGGTGACCGTGGTCGCCCAGCACGCCATGCACGCGGATGGATGGGCCACCGCGTTGACGGTGATGGGCGCCCAGGAAGGGCTTGCGTTCGCCAATGCCAACGCGCTCGCCGCACGCTTCATCACCCGCACTGCGCAGGGCATCGAAGAACACTTGAGCACGGCGTTTACCGCGCTGCTCACCGAACAGGATGCCGCTGCATGAAAGGCAGCCCGTCGCGCGCGATAGTGGGCAATGTGCTGGTGGTGGCCCTGCTGGCCGGACTGGCGTGGTTGCTGTTGCGCCTGCATCTGCAGGAAGACTGGTGGTTGGCCACGCCACTGGCCTCGCACTGGCGTTGGGCGGCAGGCACCCTCACCGCCTACGCCGCGCTGTGTGCGCTGCTGTGGTGGCGCGGCCGAACCCGCGACGATGCTGGCAGCGCCGCCGGCGCAGCACCGACGCTGCTGGTCTGGGCCAGCCAGACCGGGTTCGCCCAGCAGCTGTGCGAGCGCAGCGCCGAGGTCCTGCGCGCGGCCGGGGTGCCGGTGCGCGTGCGCGGCCTGCACCAGGTGGACGCCGCATTGCTGCAGCAGACCACCCGGGTGCTGCTGATCGCCAGCACCACCGGCGAAGGCGATCCACCGGACCACACCCTTCCCTTCCTGCGCCGCGTGATGCCGCAGGACATGGCACTGCCGCAGTTGCACTACGGTGTGCTGGCACTGGGCGACCGCAGCTACGGGCACTTCTGCGCGTTCGGCCACCAGCTCGATGCGTGGCTGCGCCAGCACGGCGCGCACCCGCTGTTCGACACGGTGGAAGTGGACAACGCCGACCCGGCCGCCCTGCGCCACTGGCAGCAGCTGCTGGGCCAGCTTGGCGGGAACGCCACCGAGCTGCCCGATTGGGCGCCGGCGCAGTACCAGCCCTGGCAGCTGCAGTCGCGCCGCCAGGAAAACCCCGGCAGCCCCGGCGCGGCGACGTGGCGGGTGAGCCTGGTGCCGGCCGATGGCGTGCTGCCGGCGTGGCAGGCCGGTGATGTGGCGGAGATTGGTCCGCAGCACAGTCCGGTCGAGGTCGATGCCTGGCTGGCCACGCATGCACGCGACGGCGCGGCTGTGGTCGAGGGGCAGCCGCTGCGCGATTGGCTCGCGCGCTCGCACCTGCCGGTGCTGCCCGATGCGATACCGGCCGATGACACGGCACTGGTGGCCACGCTCAAGCCGTTGCCGCACCGCGAATATTCCATTGCCAGCATGCCGGGCGAAGGCCACGTGCTGCTGCTGTTGCGGCGGCTGCTGCGCCCGGATGGCACGCCGGGGCTGGGCAGCGGCTGGCTGTGCGATCACGCGGCGCTGGGTGGGCGCATCAACCTGCGCTTCCGCGGCAACCCGAATTTCCACGCACCCGCGCCGGACGCACCGCTGATCCTGATCGGCAACGGCACCGGCATTGCCGGGCTGCGCGCGCACCTTCGTGCGCGGGTGGAACTTGGCGCCGGTCGCAACTGGCTGCTGTTCGGCGAGCGTACCGCCGCGCACGATTTCTACTTCAAGGAAGACCTTCAGCGCTGGCAGCGTGACGGCATGATCGCGCGGCTGGATACGGTGTTCAGCCGCGACGGCGGCGAGCACCGTTACGTGCAGGACCGCCTGCTCGCGCAGCTGGACACCCTGCGCCAGTGGGTCCGCGACGGCGCCACGATCCTGGTCTGCGGCAGCCTGCAGGGCATGGCCCCGGCAGTGGACGCGGTGATCGAACAGGCGCTGGGCCGCGAAGGCAAGGAAGCCCTGATCGTCGCCGGCCGCTACCGCCGCGACGTTTATTGACCGCGCTGGTCCAGGCGGATGGCGAGCAGCTCACCGCCACCGCGCAATGCGTAGCGGCGGCGCGGTCCTGCCGCCAGCCACGCGGTGTCGCCCTGCTGCAGCGGCGGCAGTTCCGGCTCGCCCTCGAACTCCGCCTGCCCCGCCAACAGGTGGATCGCCCACGCCGTGCCCGGCTCGGTGAAGAAGAACATGCTGCCCACCAGCGGGCGGTGCAGCAGTTCGGCATCGACCTGGTCACGCCGCCACATCAGGTTGAAATCATGGGTGAGCCCATCCACCAGCTCGCCATGGACCTCCGCTTCGCCGGCAAAGCGCAGGCGATCGTGGGGTGGCAGCAACGTATGCAGCGCGCCATCGGCAAAGCGCAGGCGCAGCCCTTCGCCACGCAGCAGGACCAGTTCGCGGTCGATGCCGGGGAACGACGAGAACGCCGCATCCTGTTCGATCTCGGCAATCGACAAGCGTACCTGCCACTCTTCGCTGTCCGGCACGCGCAGGATTTCGCGGGTCCAGCCAAGGCCATTGCGCCAGCGTTCGCGGCGGTATTCAAAGCTGGGAATGACGCGCGTGGCAGCGCTCAATGCGGTGGCGGTCGACATGCCGCCATTGTGCCTCAGCCGGGCTTGCCGCCGCAGTCCGCTTCCAGCAGCTGCGAGCGCGCCAGCCACTCCTTGTCCGGGTAGTAGGCGAACACCATCGCCCCACCGCGCAAGCTGTCGATCAGCGGCCGCGCCACGGTCAGGCGTACCGCCGGGCAGCCCAGGCTGCGGCCGAGCCGGCCCTGCAGCCGGGCGATGGTGGGGTTCACGTACGGCGCACCGTGGATGACGATGGCGCGGTCGCGCGCCTTGTCGTTGAAGCCCGGTTCCAGCCCCTCCAGGCGCAGCGAATAGCCGTTGCCGCCCATGTAGGTTTCCTTGGCGGTGAACGCGCCCAGGCTGGACATGAAACTGCCATCGCGGTTGGAGAAGCGTTCGGTGGCGTTGCCGCCGCTGTTGCGGCCATGGGCCACCCACTCCTCGAACAGCAGCTTCTGGTGGGCCAGGTCGAACACCCACATGCGCTGTTCGGTGGACGGGCGCGAATAATCGATCACGCTCAAGCGGCCCGGATCCACGCCCAGCTCCGGCCGGCGCAGGGCGCAGGTCATCGCGTTGGCGGCCAGCTGCAGCACCTTGCGGTCCGCATTGGGCGCCGCGCGCGCCAGCATGTCGGCCAGCTGGGCCGGCGGCAGCGTGCGGGGCGAGGGCGTGGTCGCCGCACGGGCGCTGCCTGCCGGCGCGGTCAGCGCCAGCCCGCACAGGGCAACGGTGGCAATCAGAACGGGAAGGGAACGCATCGACGCGGTACCGGCGGGGCCTCCCTACAAGGTGGCCCCGCCCGCGTCGGATTCCAAGACCGGCTGCAGGTTCTGTTCATCCGCCACCGGGCGAACGGCCGGCAGGCTGGTCACCAGCAGCGTGGTGCCCGGCACCAGCACCTTGTACAGCTGCGCGGCGAAGGACGGCGGCAACGCCATGGGCAGGCTGGGCGTGGCCAGCAGGTCCGGGCTGGCGTTGCCGGCGCTCTGCCCCAGCAGCGGGTAGGCGGTCCACTTGTGCAGCTTCCGGGTTGCATCCAGCGGGCTGGCGGCATCCGAATAGCCGTCCTGCATCACGAACAGGGTGGTGCCCTCGAACGCCGGCAGCGCCTTGGCTTCCAGCCGCGATTCGCCGATCAGCACGCCGTCGCGCAGCACGTACAGGCGCTGGTCGTGCAGGCTGACCAGGATGCCCACCTGGCCCGACGGTGCGGCGCTGTCATTCCAGTACTGGTCCGGCGCACCGGTGGTTTCCAGCAGGGTCTTGCCCACGCTGTTCACCGGGGCCAGCACCGCCGGGTAGGCCAGCGTCATCGGCGCGCTCTTGGCGTCGGCCACCACCACGGTATCGCCACGCTTGGTTTCGCCGAACAGCTTCTGCGCGAAGGCCTGGGGCAGGCGCACGCAGCCGTGCGACGCGGGATGCCCGGGCAGGTTGCCACCGTGCAGCGCGATGCCGTCCCAGGTCAGCCGCTGCATGTAGGGCATGGGCGCGCTGTTGTAGAGGTTGGATTTGTGGTCTTTGTCTTTCTGCAGGATGGTGAACACCCCGGTCGGCGTTTCATGCCCGGCCTTGCCCGAGCTGATCGTGCTCAGGCCAATGGCGATGCCGTTGCGGTACACGTAGGCACGCTGCTCATCCAGGCTGACCACCAGCACGATCGGCCCGGCCGGCGAGATTTCCGGATGCCAGAGGAACTGACCGGGCTTGAGGTCGGTGGGGCCCGGCTCTGCCTGGGTTGCTGCGGGTGCAGGTGGAGTGGCGGCCAGCGCAGGAAATACAGCGGTGGCCAGCAGCGAAGCAAGTCCGAGGGTGAGCAGCGTGCGGCGTGGTGCCATGAAAAAGATCCCGGGGATTTGAGGGTGACGCTACACCCCCAGAAAAGAAATTGCCCGGTCACACATCCCTGTGCGGACCGGGCAATCGTCACGTCCTTGTCGGCATCCCGCCTTCCCCCTGTGCGTCCTGCCCAGTGTGGGTGCCGGCCATGCTCCATGCACTCGGCCGTATGTTGTTCCGCCATCCGTCCCCTTCCCGGGTATGGATGCCACCGTCCTGGTGGATCCGCGCCAATCCCTCCGCGCTGCGTCCCTGCGTGCCCCGTCCCTGCGGCTGTCGAGGTGGCCGGCTCCTGCCTGGCTACCGTGACCGGCGTCATGCCGGTCGCGACCCATCCTGTTGTGTCAGCGCCTTGGTACGGGTGCCGGCACTGCCCTCCTGGGCGGTGCCACCGTGGGCGCCGTCATGGCCCCCACTGTCATCCGTCGTCGATTCCGTTCAACCGTTGCTGTCCCTATCCCTTTCACCCGTGCCAGGTCCTCGACCCGGAGGAAAGGTCCGTGTTGTCGCCGGTACGCCACGATCGCCTGGGCCTTTTGGGGCCCTACGTTCGTCAATCCCTGCTGCAGCGTCGACGCATCTGCCGTATTGATGTTGATGCGGTCGGCCGCCGAAGCGGTTCCGGTCAACAGCAGTGCCAGCGCAAGCGCCTTCCACGAAAACCAAGGCCCCACCGTGTAGCTCCCTGTGACGTCGGACCGACCGCTGCCGGCATCCCGTCGGAGCAGTCAGTGTCCCTCGCCACATACACACAGCCTATCGTCCACATCACCTTCACACAGCCAGCTAAATACCTGACGTGGTGTAGGGAAATCCCTACCCCCTGCGCAGGCGTAGAATGGCGGGATCAGCCACATGCATTCGGAGTACCAGATGGACAGCGCCAAGCTCGGCCAATTCGTCAGTGAAAAGTGGGACAGCGAGATCGTTCCGCAATTGGTCGAATACATCCGCATTCCCAACAAATCGCCGATGTTCGACGCCAATTGGGTCGAGAACGGCTACATGGAGCAGGCCGTCACCCTGATGGAAACCTGGGCCAAGGCGCAGAAGCTGCCGGGCCTGAAGGTCGAAGTGGTGCGCCTGGAAGGCCGCACGCCGCTGCTGCTGCTGGAAATTCCCGCCACCGGCGCCGAAACCGGCGACGACACCGTGCTGCTGTACGGCCACCTGGACAAGCAGCCGGAAATGACCGGCTGGGACGACGACCTCGGCCCGTGGGTGCCGGTGCTGCGCGGCGACAAGCTGTACGGCCGCGGCGGCGCCGATGACGGCTACGCCATCTTCGGCTCGCTGGCTGCGGTGCTGGCGCTGCAGGAACAGAACCTGCCGCACGCGCGCTGCGTGGTGCTGATCGAAGCCTGTGAGGAATCGGGCAGCTACGACCTGCCGGCCTACGTGGACCACCTGGCCGACCGCATCGGCAAGCCGTCGCTGGTGGTGTGCCTGGATTCGGGCTGCGCCAACTACGACCAGCTGTGGTGCACCACCTCGCTGCGCGGCCTGACCGGCGGCAACTTCTCGGTGAAGGTGCTCAACGAGGGCGTGCATTCGGGCGATGCCTCCGGCGTGGTGCCGTCCAGCTTCCGCCTGCTGCGCCAGCTGCTGTCGCGCATCGAAGACGAAAAGACCGGCCGCATCCTGCTCGACGGCATGCACGTGGAGATTCCGGAAGAGCGCCAGGCCCAGGCCAAGCGCGCTGCCGAGGTGGTGGATACCGAGATCTTCGAGAAGTTCCCGATGGTCGACGGCCTCAGGCCGATGAACGACGACCTCACCGAACTGGTGCTCAACCGCACCTGGCGCCCGGCGCTGTCGGTGACCGGTGTGGACGGCATGCCGCCATTGGCCTCGGCCGGCAACGTGCTGCGCCCGCATACCGCGGTGAAGCTGTCGCTGCGCCTGCCCCCGACCGCCGACGGCAAGGCCTGCGGCGAACTGCTGAAGGAGGCCCTGCTGCGCGACCCGCCGAACGGCGCGGAAGTGAAGCTGGACCTGGAAAAGGCCTCCTCGGGCTGGAACGCCCCGGCGATGGCGCCGTGGCTGACCCAGGCGATCGACGAGGCCAGCCAGACCTTCTTCGGCAAGCCGGCGATGTACATGGGCGAAGGCGGCTCGATTCCGTTCATGGGCATGCTGGGCGAGAAGTTCCCCGGCGCGCAGTTCATGATCACCGGCGTGCTCGGCCCGCATTCCAACGCGCACGGCCCGAACGAGTTCCTGCACATCCCGATGGGCAAGCGCGTCACCTCGTGCGTGTCCAAGGTGATCAGCGAGCACTACGCGGCCAGCCTGCGCGGTGAAACCAGCGGTTCGCCGGTGGCCGCCGACAGCGGCACCCGCCACGGCGGCCACGGCTGCTGCTGACAGCGACGATGACGGACGCAGCCTGCCCTTGGTAGGCTGCGTCAATCTTCTGCGGGAAACAGCGCAATGAATGGTCTGTTCGGCAGCACCAGCTGGCTCTACATCATCCTGGTCGGCTTCGTGGTCGGCCTGCTCGGGCGCTTCGTGATGCCCGGCAACAACCGCATGGGCTGCCTGCTGACCATCGTGCTGGGCATCGTCGGCGCACTGGTGGCCGGCTGGTTCGGCCAGTACATGGGCTGGTATGCGCGCGGCGAACCGGCCGGCTTCATCGGCGCGATCCTGGGCGCCATTGCGGTACTGGCCCTGCTTCGCCTGTTCAGCAGCAAGCGCTGAACGCACTTCCCCCCTTCTTCCCGAGCGCCGCAGGGCGCCGCTTCGACGTACCTGTCCATGAACGATCCTGCTTCCGACCCGCTGCGCGCCGACCTTCGCCGGCAGTGGACCTGCGCCGCGCTGGGCGACCCCGACCTGCACCTGGACCGCGCGTCGGTGGACGCCGGCTTCCGCAGCTACTGGCGCGCCACCAGCGTGCACGGCAGCCACATCGTGATGGATTCGCCGCCCGGGCTGGAGGATGTACGCCCGTGGCTGCGCATGCATGACCTGCTGGAACCCAACGGCGTGCGCGTACCGCGCGTGCTGGCCCGCGAGGAGGAACAGGGCTTCCTGCTGCTGGAAGACCTCGGCGGCCCGACCCTGGCCCGGCACATCGATGACGCCAACGCCGACGCATGGTTCGATGCCGCCTTCGCGCAGCTGATCCGCCTGCAGCAGATTCCCGTTCCCGAGGGCATGGGATCGTTCGGCGAGGCCCTGCTGCAGCGCGATGCCGGGCTGTTCGACGAATGGTTCCTGCAGCGCCACCTGGGCCTGCAGCTGGACTGCGGCGAGCTTGAAACCCTGCAGTTGGCGCATCGCCGACTGATGGACAACGCGCTGCAGCAGCCGCAGGTGCTGACCCACCGCGACTTCATGCCGCGCAACCTGATGCCGACCGAACCCGGCCCGGCCGTGCTGGATTTCCAGGACCTGGTACGCGGACCGATTGCCTACGACCCGGTGAGCCTGTTCAAGGATGCGTTCCTGAGCTGGCCGCTGGCGCGCGTGGATGCCTGGCTGGCGCGCTACCACGCGCAGGCGCTGGCGGCAGGCTTGCCGGTGCGGCCGTGGCCACAGTTCCTGCGCGATGCCGACTGGATGGGCGTGCAGCGCCACCTGAAGATCCTGGGCCTGTTCGTACGCCTGCGCGACCGCGACGGCAAGGGCCACTATTTCGCCGACGCGCCGCGTTTCATCCGCTACCTGGATGAAGTGCTGCCGCGCCATCCGGAACTGGCCGGGTTGAACACCCTGCTGCAGGAACGGATCAAGCCGGCGATGGCCGCGCTGGCATTGCCGGTCTCCAGCCGCGCATGAAGGCGATCATCTTCAGCGCCGGCAAGGGCGAGCGCATGCGGCCGCTCACGCTCACCACGCCCAAGCCGTTGCTGGTGGCAGCCGGCAAACCGCTGATCGTGTGGCACCTGGAGCGGTTGGCGGCGGCCGGTTTCAGCGAGGTAGTGATCAACACCTCGTGGCTGGGCGACCAGTTCGAACCCGCGCTGGGCAATGGGGATCGGTGGGGCCTGCGCCTGCACTTCATCGACGAAGGCGCGGTGCCGCTGGAGACCGGTGGCGGCATCCTCCATGCGCTGCCACTGCTGGGCGATGCGCCGTTCCTGGTGATCAACGGCGATGTGTGGACCGATGTGGATGTCGCCACGTTGCCACGGCAACCAGAGGGCGATGCGCACCTGGTGCTGGTCGACAACCCGGTGCAGCACCCGCGCGGGGATTTCATCCTGCGCGCGGATGGCACGGTCAGTGACGACGGCGACGCACCGCGGCTGACGTATGCGGGCGTGGGGGTATTTCGCCCGTCGATTCTCGATGGATGGCGCAGCGTGATCGGCAACACCGAAGGCGCAGCTGCAACTCCGCCACAGTTTGGCCTGGCCCCGCTGATGCGCCACGCGATGGCAAACGGCCGGGTAACCGGGCAGCATCATCGCGGAAAATGGACCGACGTAGGCACACCAGAACGCCTGGCAGATCTGGACGCAACCCTGCGGTAGGGTTGGATTCCGATCAACCGCCGATACCGCCCATCGGTGCGACAAACGCATGACCACGGCCGAAGCCGCGCGTCATCACAACCGGTGCGACCCTTCTTCCACCACCTGCCGCAAAAACGGCACGGTAATGCGACGCTGCGCGGCGAGCGATTCCCGATCCAGCCAGTCCAGCAGGCTCACCAGGCTGCCCAGCTCGCGCCCGGTGCGGGTCAGCAGCCACTCAATGGCCGCCTCATCAATCGACAACCCCCGCCGCGCCGCACGCTCACGCAGCACGGCCGCGCGGCCTTCGTCATCCAGCGGCTGCAGTACCACGCGCACGCACTGCTGCAGGCGCGAGCGCAGGTCCGGCAGCACCAGCCCCAGCTGGTCCGGCGCGTGCTGCGCGGTGTACATCAAGGTGATGCCCGCACTGCGCGCGCGGTTATGGAAATCGAACAGCGCCACTTCGTCGTCGCGGTTGCCGGCCACCGCATCCAGCCCATCCAGCGCCACCAGGTCGCGGCCTTCCAGCGATTCCAGCGCAGCGCGGGTGCGCCCCACCACCGCCTTCAGCGGCAGGTAGGTCGGCTGGCGCCCGGCCTGCTCGGCCAGCGAGCACATCGCCAGCGCCTGGTGGGTCTTGCCGGTGCCGGCCGCCCCTTCCAGGTACACCCAGTGCGGGTCGTCGCCCACGGCAATGGCGCGCAGCTGCGCCAGCGCACCATCGGGCGCGCCGATGAAGGTTTCCAGTCGCTCGTCCTGCGGATAGCGCAGGGCAAGCGGCAGCTGCGGCACTACGCTCACTTCAGGTCCGGACCCTTCGGCGCATCGACGATCAGGGTCGGCTTGTCGATGTACGAATCAAGCACGATCGCGGTCTTCTCGCCGGCATACAGTTCGCTCTCGCGATAGCGCAGGTGCGCATAGCGCAGCAGCACGTTGCTCACCGCCGCCACCGGCAGCGCCAGCAGCATGCCCAGGAAGCCGAACAGCTGGCCACCGGCCATCACCGCGAAGATCACCGCCACCGGGTGCAGGCCGATCTTGTCGCCCACGATGCGCGGGGTGAGCACGTAGCTTTCCAGCAGCTGGCCCACGGTGAACACCACGCCGACCAGGATCAGCAGCTTCAGGTCGAAGCCCTGCGCTTGGACCAGCGCGGCCAGCACCGCCATGACGATGCCGGTGGTGGCGCCCAGGTACGGAATGAAGCTGATCAGGCCGGCGATCAGGCCGATCAACAGGCCCAGCTTCAGGCCCACCAGCGACAGGCCGATGGCGTAGATCAGACCCAGCGCGACCATCACCAGGAACTGGCCGCGGATGAACGCGCCCAGCACTTCGTTGGATTCACGCGCCAGCTTGCTGATGGTGCCCACATGGTTGCGCGGAATGGTCGAGGCCACCCGCTCGACCAGCTTGTCCCAGTCGCGCAGGAAATAGAACGCCAGGATCGGCAGCAGCAGGATGTTGACCACCCAGGTCACCATCGCAAAGCCGGAGCGCGACACGTAGCCAAAGAAGGTCTTGGCGAAGCCGCCGGCCTGTTCCCAATGGCTGCGCACCCATTCGATCAGCCGGTCCGGTTCCAGCCACGGCATGATTTCCATGCCGGTCTTCTGCTCGAACCACGGAATGCCCTTCTCCATCAGCCACTGCTGGGCCTGCGGAATGGCCGCGATCAGGGTGGAAATCTGGCGTTCGATCATCGGCACCAGGATCAGCAGCGCGGCGGTGATCACCAGCACCATCGCCACGAACACCAGCACCACGCCGGTGTTGCGCGAGCGGCCGTTGGCCTCGATGCGGTCCACCAGCGGGTCGCCCAGCCAGGCCAGCGCCAGGGCAAGCACGAACGGGGTCAGGATCGGGGCCAGCAGCCACACCACCCAACCCACCGCCAGCGCGAACAGGATGTACTTGACGCGGCGCAGGAACTGCGCGATCTCGGCTTCCGGGGTGAGGATCATCGCAGGCGGTACTCGTTGCTGGCGGGCGGCGGCGGGGTGCCCGGGGCCGCGTCTTCATCGATCGGCACGGGCAGCGGGGCCAGCGGCACGATCACGCCGTTCTCGCCCAGCATGCGGTTCAGCCCGGCCAGGCCGGCGGTCATCTCCAGCGACAGCTCCAGGCGGTTGCCCGAGGCGCGCAGCGGGGTGATGTTGCGCACCACCGGGTTCTCGCGCAGGCCGGCAGCCAGGCGCATGTAGTCCTCGGCGCTGTCCACCCCGGTCACGGCGATGGTGTAGGTGCCGGCCGCGCCGGTGGCGGCACCGGCCTTGGCGTAGCGCTTGACCAGCGCGTCAGCCGCGCCGTCGGCGCCGCTGGACATCGCGCGACGGGCGTCGCTGTCCTTCACGGTCCACTTGTTCAGTTCCTTGCCGCCGTCCACGAACACCCAGTCCGCGACCCAACCGCCGGTACTGTCGCGGTAGAGCTTGCCGACCAGCTGCATCGGCGGGGCGTAGCGGGAGGAGGCACGGGCCACGGCTGCGGTGTCCTGGCGCCAGATCGCGCCGACCACGGCCTGCTCGGCGGCGCTGCCGGTCGGCAGGCCGAGCTTGAAGCCGCGCTCGATGGCCCGGTTCAGCAACGGGCGGGCCGCATTGGCCTGCTGCACCGTGACCAACCGCGGGCCGGAGCCGTCATCGATGGCCAGCCAGATCACCGGCTTGGGCCGCGGCTGCGGCCACAGCGGCAGGCCCAGCGCGGAAATCAGCCCGTCCACGTCGTCCTGGCGGAACCGGGCCACCAGCATGGTGCGGTAGCTGGGGGCGCCGCTGGCCGAGGTGCTCTGGTCCTGGCGGTAGTCATAGCTGGCCACGTAGTTCTTCGCGTCGCGCAGGGCCTGCATCACGCCCGGGCGGGACAGCACGCTGCGGTCGCCCGACAGCTTGGTCAGCACGTTGCCCAGCGCGCGGGCCAAGGCCCCGTTGCGGTCGGACTCGCCTTGGCTGTTGACCGGCACTTCGGCCTCGTAGGCTCCGCTGGCCGTGGCCACGTCGCCTTCGGTACGCAGGCCGCTCTGGGCCATCGTGGCCACCGGCAGGCACAGCGCGAGGAACATCATTACAAAGAGGCTGCGGCGCATCAGGACTTCCATTGAGCGTATCCGGGGGGAATTGTTGCCCGAATAGGGCCTGCGCGCCAACGTGGCCTGTTAAAATCCCGCTTTCACCCCAGCGCAGCGCCGACGCCCGTGACCAATTCCCCGTCCAACCCCTCCCCCCTCACCTACCGCGACGCCGGCGTCGACATCGATGCGGGCAATGAACTGGTCGAGCGCATCAAACCGCTGGTGAAGCGCAGCTTCCGCCCCGAGGTGATGGGTGGCCTGGGCGGGTTCGGGGCGCTGTTCGACCTCTCCAGCAAGTACCGCGAGCCGGTGCTGGTGTCGGGTACGGATGGCGTCGGCACGAAGCTGAAGCTGGCACAACAGCTGGGCCGTCACGACACGATCGGCATCGACCTGGTCGCCATGTGCGTGAACGACGTGCTGGTGCAGGGCGCCGAGCCGCTGTTCTTCCTGGATTATTTCGCCACCGGCAAGCTGGACATCGACACCGCCGCGGCGGTCGTGGGCGGCATCGCCAACGGCTGCACCGAGGCCGGCTGCGCGCTGATCGGCGGCGAAACCGCGGAAATGCCCGACATGTATGCCCCGGGCGAGTACGACCTGGCCGGCTTCACCGTGGCCGGCGTGGAAAAGAGCGAGCTGAAGGACGGCGCCAGCGTCGCTGAGGGCGACGTGCTGATCGGCATCGCCTCGTCCGGCCCGCATTCCAACGGCTACTCGCTGGTGCGCCGCATCTATGACCGTGCCGGCCAGCCGGCCGACCTGGAACTGGAAGGCGGGGTCAAGCTGGTCGATGCGCTGATGGCGCCGACCCGCCTGTACGTGAAGCCGATCCTGGCCCTGCTCAAGACCCATGGCGCGGCCATCCACGGCATGGCCCACATCACCGGTGGTGGCCTGACCGAGAACATCATCCGCGTGGTGCCCGACGGCCTGGGCCTGGACATCGATGCCTCGTCCTGGACCCTGCCGCCGGTGTTCCAGTGGCTGCAGAAAGAAGGCGCGGTGGCCGACAGCGAAATGTGGCGCACCTTCAACTGCGGCATCGGCTTCGTGCTGATCGTCGCCGCGGACCAGGTGGCCAGCGTGACCGCCGCCGTCGAGGCCCAGGGCCTGGCGCAGTGGACCATCGGCAAGGTCACCACGGCCGACGGCGCCGAACGCGTGCGGATCGGCTGACCGGCCAAGGAGACCTGCATGGACGCACCGCTCCCTCCCGCCCCTGCGCTGTCACTGGAAGACGCCTCGCACCTGCGATTGCTGTCGATCTTCCATTACGTCGTGGCCGGCCTGACCGCGCTGTTCTCGCTGTTTCCGCTGATCCATGTGGGCATCGGCATCGCTGCGCTTAGCGGCGCGATGCCCATTGAAAGCAATGGCGGGGCGGCGTCGCCTGATGAGACCCGGCTGTTCGGCTGGCTGTTCATCGTGATCGGCTCGATCCTGATCCTGTGCGGCCTGACCCTGGCCGGCTTCATGGCGTATGCCGGGCGCTGCCTGGCCCGCCAGCAGCGGCATACGCTGTGCCTGGTCGTGGCCGCCTTGTCGTGCATGTTGATGCCGCTGGGCACGGTGCTGGGCGTGTTCACCCTGATCGTGCTGTTGCGGCCGGCGGTCAAGGCCGCCTTCGACGCTTCCCCCACTGCCCACGCCTGAGGCCTGCCGATGTCTTCCACCCCCCCGCCGCTGAACTTCCCGCGCGGCTGGACACCGCATCAGGTCGCCTCGCACCTGCATACCCTGAAGATCCTGTTCTACATCCTGGGCGTGCTGGAACTGCTGCTGGTGCCGATCCTGCTGCTGGGCGCCGCTGGCGGCTACATCAGCGAAAGCAACAGCGCCAACCCCAACGCCCAGCCGGCCCTGCTGGCGGCGATCATGGTTGGCGCCGGCGCGATCTTCGCCGGCCTGGGCACCTTGAACATCCTCGGCGCGCGGCGCATGGCCGAGCGCCGTTCGCACAAGCTGTGCAAGATCGCCGCCGGCGCGGCCTGCCTGGCCGGCGCGCTCGGCATCGCGCTGGGCGTTTACGCCCTGATCGTACTGATGCGCCCGGAAGTGGTGGCCAGCTTCAGCGCTTCTGACGGTACGGTCGCGGCATGAGCGACGGCAGTGCCCTGCCCGTGTCCGGCGTGACCCGTGCGGACCGCATGGCGCCGGGCAAGAAGGCGGCGTTCGTCGGCGTGCTCGCGGTGTTCGCGCTGACCTGGATCCAGCCGATGTGGCCGGTCGAACAAGGGCTGCACAGCAGCCTCACCGTGATCGGGCTGGTCGCCTTGTGGTGGGTGGACCGGCGCTGGACGCTGGGCAGCGGCGCGTTTGCCGCCATCTGCGGCTTCATCGCCATCCACTGCATCGCCGCGCGCTGGCTGTATTCCAACGTCCCGTACGACGCATGGCTGCAGGCAGTCGTGCACTGGTCGCCGAACACGGCTTTTGGCTGGAAGCGCAACCACTTCGACCGCCTGATCCACCTGCTGTACGGCGCCTGCTTCACCCCGGCGCTGACCCAGCTGGCGCGGCATGCCTGGCCGCAACTGCGTATCGGCCAGGCCTTCGCGCTGGCGGTGATGGCGGTGATGTGTTCGAGCCTGGTCTACGAATGGTTTGAATGGGGCATCGCCCTGTTGTTGTCTCCCGAAGCGGCCGAGTCGTACAACGGCCAGCAGGGCGACCTGTGGGATGCCCATGCGGACATGCTGCTGGCGACGGTGGGCGCGCTGCTCACCTGGCCCCTGCTCAAGCGGAACGTACTGAAATGAGTTCACCCAGCCGCATCACGGTGCTGGCCTCCGGCCGTGGCAGCAACCTGCAGGCCATTGTCGATGCGATCGCCGCCGGCACCCTCGACGCCGAGGTGGTGGCGGTGCTGTCGGACAAGCCGGAGGCCTCGGCACTTCAGAAAGTCGCGCCAGAGCGTCGCTGGGCGCGCTCGCCCAAGGACTTCGCCGACCGCGCCGCCTTCGACGCCGCGATGGGCGACGCTCTGGCCGCCTTCGCGCCAGACTGGGTGGTCTGCGCCGGTTACATGCGCATCCTCGGCGAAGCCTTCGTGCAGCGGTTTGCCGGCAGGCTGGTCAACATCCATCCGTCGCTGCTGCCGCTCTACAAGGGCCTGCACACCCACGCCCGCGCGCTGGAGGCCGGCGATGCCGAAGCCGGCGCCAGCGTGCACTTCGTGGTGCCCGAACTGGACGCCGGCACCGTGCTGGCCCAGGCGCGGGTGCCGGTGCTGCCCGGCGATACCGCCGAACAGCTGGCCCAGCGCGTGCTGGCGGTGGAGCACCCGTTACTGATCGCCAGCCTCCAGTGGCTGGTGGCCGGCCGCGTAACTGAACGCGACGGTCAGCTGGAGGTTGACGGCCACCCCCTGTTCAGTCCCCTGCGCCTAGATTGCGCCGGACAGCTGTCCCCCTGACTGCGGCGCACACGCGCCGCTGACCCGGCCGCTGGCATCCTCCCCTATCCCCCGCATCCGCGCGCGCATGAAAACCACTCTGTCCAAACCGCTGGTGCTGCTCGCCTCCCTGCTGTGCACGGTGGCGATCGCGCAGGCGCAGGAACCCACCCCGCCGGAACTGCCGGTGCTGCCGCCACCCAGTAGCTGGGAGGCACCCGCGCTGGAGCCGTTTACCGCCACCTACCAGGCCCTGTACAAGGGCAAGGAAGCCGGCGATGCGACCATGCGTGTCACCCACACCGGTGGCGACCAGTGGCGCGTGGACATGCAGGTGGTGGGCCGGCGCGGCTTTGCCAGCGTGCTGGGCCTGAACATTGAACAGAGCACCGTGTTCGAGAAGCACGGCGCCACCTATGTGCCGCTGAGCCAGGCGACCGTGCGCAAGGGCCTGTTCATGGGCAAGAAGGTCACCGGCACCTACGACTGGAAGGCCGGTACCGCACAGTGGGTGGGCGACCTGAAGAAGGAACGCACCCAGCCGGTTCCGCTGCAGCCGGGCGACCAGAGCGCGCTGCTGCTGAATCTTGCGATCATGCGCGATGCGCGCCCGGGTGGGCAGATGCATTACCGTTATGCGGACATGGGCAGGGTGCGCCAGCATGACTACCAGGCCGCACCGGACACCGAGAACGTCGAGGTCGGCGAGCTTTCCTACAACGCGCTGCGGGTGTATCGCACCAACGGCGGCAACGATGAAACCATCCTCTGGATCGCCAACGGGGTTCCCACCCCGGTGCGCATCCTGCAACGCGAAGACGGTCAGGATCGGATCGACCTGCGCCTGATCGAATACCAAGGAGTTTGAGCATGAGCATTCCGACCCGCCCGCTGACCTGGATCGCCGCTGGCGCACTGGCCGTCATCAGCCTGCCGGCGATGGCGATGGAGCCGTTCACCGCGCAGTACCAGGCCAACTACATGGGCGTGCAGGCCCCGGGCACCATGACGCTGGCGAAGGCCGACGGCAACACCTGGACGTACAGCCTGGACGTGCGCAGCCCGATGGCCACGCTCAGCCAGAACACCGTGTTCGAAGAAGCCAACGGCCGCCTGCGCCCGCTCAGCAGCAAGGACAGCTCGGTGCTGCTGGTGAAGAAGCGCAATGTGCAGGCCAACTACGACTGGACGAAGAACCAGGCCACCTGGACCGGCGACATCAAGCCCGACCGTGCCGGCCCGGTGGCGCTGAAGACCGGCGACATGGACGCACTGCTGATCAACCTGGCGATCGCCCGCGACCTGGCCGCCGGCAAGCCGCTGACCTACCGCATGGTCGACGAAGGCCGGGTCAAGCCGATGACCTACAAAGTGGTCGGCAAGGAACAGGTCAACGTGGGCGGCAAGGCCTACGACGCCACCAAGGTTTCGCGCGTGGACGGCAACAAGGAGCTGATTGCATGGGTGGTCAAGGACTTCCCGGTTCCGGCGCGGCTGCTGCAGCGCGAAGGTGGCAAGGACGCGCTGGACCTGACCATCAAATCGTTCAAGTGATGCATCGATGATGCATTAGGTACCGACCGAGGTCGGTACCTAAAATCTGGCCGTTCGCGCCAGTTGAAGGGGGGGCAGCTGCGATATCAGCGACTGAGACGATAAAGCTCCAAGGGCATCAGTCCAATCTGGACGTCTATGCGATTGGTGCTGGTCCCCACGCGATGCCAGACACCCGATTCAAAATCCAGCTTTTCAATGCCATGCCACCACTGCTTCAGACCTATCACGCCCGATGCGGGCTGCCGAGGCGCTCGTGCGGCAACTACTATGTAGGCGTGCGAGAGGTCTGCATTTCCGTATTCACCAAGAAGAAATGATTCGCTCGACAGCCAGCCTGAAATTCGGGCCGATGGGACACCTAAACTATTGTCAGCGAAGCCGAGATGCTCGACATCTTTGATCGCCTCCTGCACCTGCGCAGTCACTCCAAACGCGCTCTGCTGATCTGATGCAAGATGCCGTGGAGCATTGTTTTTATCGAACATCCCCAACATATCTGACCCGCTCGGAACGCCCGAGTGGCTGCCTACGTCGTGAGTAATGAAGTTTGAAAACCCACGAATACCAAAGGCAAACGACCATCCTGCAAACCATCGCAGCTCATGAAAGCTTGCATACTCGAAGGGATCTTGGCTAAGAGCTGGATAGGCAGACTGAACATTCTGCAGATAGGCGATTGGCTCTTGATTCCGCGACTTCCCAAGGTTCGAGATGATCGACATATTCTCCGATAACAGGAGATCTCTTGCCGTCGGGCAATTCCTAAGAGAAGGCGTAAACGGGTACAGATCGAAAGAAAGCTGATCAGGCGCAATCTCATCCGACACTCGCTGGGCAAAGGCAGAATATCGAGCGACCATTTGTGCGGTCCGTTCCGGATACACGATCCTTGACGATCCACAGTCGACACCATATTCAATGGGCACCATTGCTCCACCATTCGGCGAACCGGCGTAAGACGCCGAGTTGACGTGAAGCGGGAACAAATTGATGAATATTTTGAGGCCTGCGAGGCGCTCGTCGGCCTTGATGCATTTGCTCATCTGTGCCAATGGAGTGATATCTGCCTCCGGCGGCTCATCCTTGAAATGTAACCCCGCGAAGCTGCTACCAAACTCCGCTTTCAGCCTCACGATTACCGGATTCACTCTTTCAGAGGTGTACCTACCGCAATCAAACTGCCCTCCTTTGGTCGCGGATTCGAATGCCCACCGTTCGTAGGTATAGAATTCAAGACCGCGCGCCTTGATTGGAGATGCGATTGTGCGCAACTCTTCCAAGGTTGCGGATGGCACAAGAAACCTTGTCACACCAATTGCTGCTAGGCGGCCTACTACGCTTTCCGCGATATCGGGGTTGTCGAGATAGCAGTTCTGGGTCTGATCGTCACACGCCCCGCCGGACAACATTGCAAACGTTCCATTTTGCACTACTCCCGCATGCGCCAGAGACGATAGGGACAGTAGTGCAAATGACCAAATTACCTTCATTGCCAGATTCCTTTTCAGCAAGATTGATCTACGCAATCGCGTCAACAAAACGCCCGCGACTGCGGGCGTTTTTTTATTTCGCGGGCGTTTCGGCCTGGAACACCGTCTTGCAGTCCACGCGGATCTGCTCGCCGGTCTTGCGCCAGTAGAACGAACGGCAATGGCGGTTGCCTTCCACGGTGGTGGTCACCCCGACCGCGTAGAACGCCTGCAGCACCTCGGTGCGGCTGACCGTGCCATCGCCGTTCCAGTCCATGTCCTGCTGTTCCAGGCCCTGGGTGATGGCGATATCGGCATACCAGGCATAGCCCAGCCAGCCCAGCACCACCAGCACGAGGATCAGCAGCGCCTTGCGGCGGCGGGTGAACTGGCCGCGCAGGATCATGCGATGCGCCGGATGGTGGCGCCCAGCGACGACAGCTTCTCTTCGATGTTCTCGTAGCCGCGGTCCAGGTGGTAGATGCGGTCGATGGTGGTGTCACCGTCGGCCATCAGCCCGGCCAGGATCAGCGAGGCCGACGCGCGCAGGTCGGTCGCCATCACCGGCGCGCCGCTGAGCTGTTCGGCACCGCGCACGATCGCGGTATGGCCTTCAACCTGGATGTCCGCGCCCAGGCGCAGCAGTTCGTTGACGTGCATGAAACGGTTTTCGAAGATCGTTTCGTTGATCACGCCCACGCCATCGGCCACGCAGTTGAGCGCCATGAACTGCGCCTGCATGTCGGTCGGGAACGCCGGGTACGGCGCGGTGGTCAGGTTTACCGCGCGCGGGCGCTTGCCCTGCATGTCCAGGGTGATGCTGTCGTCGGTGGTGTCGATCTTCGCACCGGCTTCGACCAGCTTGGCCAGCACCGCGTCCATCGTGTTCGGGCGGGCACGGTTGACCGTGACCTTGCCGCCGGTCATCGCCGCGGCCACCAGGAAGGTGCCTGTTTCGATGCGGTCGGGCAGCACTTCATGGCGGCCGCCGGACAGGCGCTCGACGCCTTCGATCACCAGCCGGGCGGTGCCCAGGCCTTCGATCTTCGCGCCCAGCGCGATCAGGCAGTGCGCCAGGTCGGTGACTTCCGGCTCCATCGCCGCGTTGTCCAGCACCGTGGTGCCTTCGGCCAGCACGGCGGCCATCAGCACGTTCTCGGTGCCGGTCACGCTGACCATGTCGAAGGTGAAGTGCGCGCCCTTCAGGCGCTTGGCGTGCGCCTTGATGAAGCCGTTCTCGACCACGATCTCCGCACCCAGCGCCTGCAGGCCCTTGATGTGCTGGTCAACTGGGCGCGAGCCGATCGCGCAGCCGCCGGGCAGCGACACTTCGGCCGCGCCGAAGCGGGCCAGCAGCGGGCCCAGCACCAGGATCGAGGCGCGCATGGTGCGCACCAGTTCATAAGGGGCCACGTGCTGGTTGACCGGGCGCGGGTCGACCACGATCGCGCTGCCGCGCGACAGCGTGCCCTGGTCGATGGTGACCTTGGCCCCCAGCTCGCTGAGCAGCTTCACCGTGGTCACCACGTCGTGCAGGTGCGGCACGTTGGTGATTTCCACCGGCGCATCGGCCAGCAGGGTCGCGCACAGGATGGGGAGGACGGCGTTCTTGGCGCCGGAAATATTCACTTCACCGTGCAGCGGCTTGCCGCCGGTCACTACGATCTTGGCCATGGAGTCTACTTGGGGTGTGGTAGCGCCGACCGTTGGTCGGCTGGATGGTCGAAGGCAACGGGTACTTCGGCGATCAACCGGCCACTTCGGCCGGGGTCACCGTCTTCAGCGCCAAGGCGTGGATCGCCCCGCCCATGAGATCGCCCAGGGTGGCATAGACCATCCGGTGGCGCGCCAGCGGCATTTTGCCGGCAAAGGCGTCGCACACCACGGTGGCCTCGAAATGCACGCCGTCATCGCCCTGCACGTCCGCGCGGGCGCCCGGCAGGCCGTCTTCGATCAATTTGCGGATGGTCTCGGCGTCCAACGGGCTTTCCTAATAAAATGTGCGCTCATTCTACTCTTCCGCGTGGCGCCCGCATGGCTGTATCGCCCCTGCCCCCCTCATCGGCCGACCCGGCCGCGCTGGTTGCCAGCGGCCGCCGCGTGTTCGAGATCGAGCGCGATGCCCTTGCCGCAGTAGCCGAACGCCTGGGCGAGGGGTTCAGCCAGGCCTGCCAGCTGGTGCTGGAAAGTCGCGGCCGGGTGGTCGCCACGGGCATGGGCAAGTCCGGCCACGTGGCCCGCAAGATCGCCGCCACGCTGGCCTCCACCGGCACCCCGGCGTTTTACGTGCACCCCGGTGAGGCCGGCCACGGCGACCTGGGCATGATCACCGAGGCCGATGTGGTGCTGGCCCTGTCCTATTCGGGCGAGTCGGACGAAGTGCTGATGCTGCTGCCGGTGCTCAAGCGCCAGGGCAACCGGCTGATCGCCATGACCGGCCGCCCCGGCTCGTCGCTGGCGCTGGCCGCCGACGTGCACCTGGACGTGAGCGTGCCGGCCGAAGCCTGCCCGCTGGCCCTGGCCCCGACCTCCAGCACCACCGCCTCGCTGGCGATGGGCGATGCGCTGGCGGTGGCCCTGCTGGACGCGCGCGGCTTCACCGCCGACGACTTCGCCCGCTCGCACCCGGCCGGCAGCCTGGGCCGGCGCCTGCTGCTGCACATCACGGATGTGATGCACAGCGGCGACGAGCTGCCCCAGGTGGGCGAGAACGCCAGCCTGAGCGAGGCGCTGGTGGAAATGAGCCGCAAGCGGCTGGGCATGACCGCCGTGGTCGATGCCGGCCAGCGCCTGGTGGGCCTGTTCACCGACGGCGATCTGCGCCGCGCCCTGGACAGCGACCTGGATGTGCGCAGCGCGCGCATCGTCGACGTGATGACCCGCACCCCGCGTACCATCGGCGCCGACCAGCTGGCCGTGGAAGCGGCCAGGGTCATGGAAACCCAGCAGATCAACGGCCTGATCGTGGTCGATGGCGAGGGCCGCGCGGTTGGCGCCCTCAATATTCATGACCTGTTGCGGGCCCGGGTGGTTTAAACCACAGTGACACTCCTCCATTCAGCTGACCTGCGCTCCTGATGCCCTACTCCCCGCTGCCCGGTTTCCCGTCCCACCTGCATGCCGTTGCCGGCCGTATCCGGCTGGCCTGTTTCGACGTGGACGGCACACTCACCGACGGTCGGCTCTACTACGACCGTGATGGCAACGAGAGCAAGGCGTATTACGTGCAGGACGGACTTGGCCTGAAACTGCTGCAGCAGCACGGCATCCACCCCGTGTTGATCACCGCGCGCAACAGCCTGTCGGCGCAGAAGCGCGGCGCCGACCTGGGTATCGACACCCAGATCGCGGTCGGCGACAAGCTGGCCAGCGTGCGCGCCCTGTGCGACCAGCACGGCATCGGCCTGGACCAGGTGGCCTTCATGGGCGATGACCTGCCCGACCTGGCCCCGCTGTGCGCGGTCGGGCTGGCGGTGGCGCCGGCCAATGCCCATCCCTGGATTGCCGAACGCGTGCACTGGCAGACCCGTCTGGACGGGGGCCGCGGTGCCGCACGCGAGCTGTGCGACGTGCTGCTGGCCGCGCAGGGCCACGTGGATGCTGTCCTGGCGAGGTTCGGCGCATGAACTGGCGTACCGCACTGGGTGGCCTGCTGCTGGTGGCTGCGTTGTTCAGCGGCTGGTCCCTGCTGCGCGATCGCGACAAGGCCGAGATCGTGGCGGGCGACGATGCCAGCAAGGATTACGTGCTGCACGATTTCCAGATCATCGCGCTGGACGAGCAGGGCCGTGAATCGACCACCCTGCGCGCACCGCTGCTGGAACGCACCCGCAGCGACGAGACCATGACCATCCAGACCCCGCTGTTCCTGCTGCCCGACCGCGACGGCAACCACTGGGAACTGCGCAGCGACACCGGCTGGGTCAGCGCCACCGGCGACAAGCTGCGGCTGACCGGCAACGTCAGCGGCGACAGCCCGCGGGTGCCCAGCATTCCACCGACCACGTTCCGCACCGAGCAGCTGGACGTGTTCCCGAAGGAAAATCGCGCCACCTCCGATGGACTGGTGACCCTGACCCGACCGGGCATGGCCCAGTCCGGCGTCGGCTTCGCGCTGAACTCCAGCGACAAGACCTACCAGTTCCTGAGCCAGGTCAAGAGCCGTTACACGCCCCGTCAGTGATGCGCCACCACACTTCAACAACGGCCTTGGCCGTTTCCCCGAATCCGGCAGGAAAGCCCCACGTCATGAAAACCCTCCACGCTGTTGCCCTCGCCCTCAGCCTGATGGTGCCCGCCGTCGGCGTGCAGGCCAAGACCTCCGACCGCAACCAGGAAATGACCATCGACGCCGGGGCACAGTCCGGAACGCTGGTCGGCGATGGCGTCACCACCCTGTCGGGCGGCGTCACCATCACCCAGGGCACGCTCGACATCCGCTCCGCCCAGGCCGACATCCACATGAAGGACGGTGAAGCGGTGCGTGCGGTGTTCACCGGCAAGCAGGCCAAGATGAAACAGCAGCTCGATGACGGCACCTGGATGGAAGCCCAGGCCGACAAGATCGACTACGACATCAAGAAGGAAATCATCGTTCTCACCGGCAACTACACGGTCAAGAGCGCGCAGGGCACCAATTCGGGAGGCACGATGACCTACAACACCGCCACCGGCCAGATGAACAGCGGCGGCGACGGACAGCGCGTACGCACGGTCATCCCGCCCAAGAACAAGGGTGCCGCCCCGGCCGCCAAGCCGGCCGCTGCCCCGGCCAAGGCCACCGTCCCCACCGCCGGGAGCAAGAAGTAATGCTCGTCGCCAAAGGTCTGCGCAAGCGCTACAAGCAGCGCGAAGTGGTGAAGGAGTTCGGGCTGACCCTGGACGCCGGTGAAGTGGTCGGCCTGCTCGGCCCCAACGGTGCCGGCAAGACCACCTGCTTCTACATGATCGTGGGCCTGGTCGAGGCCGACGCCGGCAGCATCGTGCTGGACGGCAAGGACATCACCGCCGATCCCATGTACACCCGCGCCAAGCAGGGCGTGGGCTATCTGCCCCAGGAACCGTCGGTCTTCCGCAAGCTCACCGTGGCCGACAACCTGCGCCTGGTGCTGGAACTGCGCGAGGACCTGGACAAGGCCGGCCGCGAGAAGGAGCTGAATTCGCTGCTGGACGAGCTGCAGATCAACCACGTGGCCGACCAGCTGGGCGCCAGCCTGTCCGGTGGCGAGCGCCGCCGCTGTGAAATCGCCCGCGCGCTGGCCGCCAAGCCGCGCCTGATCCTGCTCGACGAGCCGTTCGCCGGCGTCGACCCGATCTCGGTTGGCGAGATCCAGCGCATCGTCCTGCACCTCAAACAGCGTGGCATCGGGGTACTGATCACCGACCACAATGTGCGCGAAACCTTGGGAATCTGCGACCGCGCGTATATCCTCAACGAAGGCAGCGTACTGGCGCAGGGGGCACCAGACGCGATCCTGGAAAACGCAGACGTCCGCCGCGTGTACCTTGGAGAGACCTTCAAGCTCTGACCGCCGGCCGCTGCAGCGCCTTCCCTCCGTTCGGCACAGGCATGAAAGCACGGCTGCAGACATCGCTGGGACAACAACTGGTCATGACGCCGCAGCTGCGTCAGGCCATCAAGCTGTTGCAGATGTCCAGCGCCGAACTGGAACTGGAAATCGCCGAGGCGGTGGAAACCAACCCGCTGCTGGACTGGGCCGAAAACGCCGAACCCACGCTGGATGCCGCGCCGGACAGCGATGAGCGACCGCCCGAAGTGGCCGAACGCGACAACGGCGGCGACGCCGATTCCGCCCCCTCCGGCGCCGATGACTGGGCCCCCGGCGAAGGCGACTGGAGCAGCGGCAGCAGCGGCGGCTCGTTCGACGATGACGACAACGGCAGCGCCGCCGAGCGCGTGGCCGAGACCGAAAGCCTGGCCGACCACCTGCTGTGGCAGCTGCACCTGTCGCACCTGTCCCGCCGCGACCGCAGCATCGGCGCCGCGCTGATCGACGCGTTCGAGGACGACGGTTACCTGCGCGAACCCCTGTCGGCCATCGCCGAAACCCTGCTCCCGGCCATTCATGCCGATGAAGCGGAAATCCTCACCGTGCTGCACCAGATCCAGCGCTTCGACCCGATCGGGGTCGGCGCGCGCAGCCTGGGCGAATGCCTGCAGCTGCAGCTGGACGTGCTGGACCCGCAGACCCCCGGCCTGGCCCTGGCCCGGCGCATTGCCGACGGCCCGCTGGAGCGCCTCCCGCGCAGCGGCGTGGCCGGCATTGCCCATGAACTGCGCGAACCGGTGGAGGCGGTGGACACCGCCGTGCAGCTGCTGCGCTCGCTGGACCCGCGCCCGGGCACCCAGATCGGCGAACTGGCCCACGACAGCTACGTGGTGCCCGACTGCGTGGTCTGGCGCCAGAACGGCAGCTGGCGGGCCGCCCTGGCTGGCCATGCCGGGCCCAAGGTGGTCATCCACCGCGGCTATGAACAGATGATCCGCCGCTGTGGCGAAAGCGACGCCGGCTACCTGCGCAGCCACCTGCAGGAGGCGCGCTGGCTGCTCAAGGGCCTGGAGGCCCGTGGCGAAACCCTGCTGCGGGTGATGCGCTGCCTGCTGCAGCAGCAGGCCGCCTTCCTCGAGTTCGGCGCCCAGGCCCTGCGCCCGCTGACCCTGCGCGAGGTGGCCGGGGAGCTGGGCCTGCACGAATCGACCATTTCCCGGGCCATTGCCCGCAAGTACGTGCGCACCCCGCGCGGCACCCTGGCGCTGCGCGCCTTCTTCGCCTCGGGGATCGACACCGACAGCGGCGGCGAGGCCTCCAGCACCGCCATCCAGGCCATGATCCGACGCCTGATCGACGACGAGAACCCGCGCAAGCCGCTTTCTGACGCCAAGCTGGCTGACCTGCTCAAGACCTCGGGAATACCGGTGGCGCGCCGCACCGTGGCGAAGTATCGTGAAGCCATGAACATTTCCGCCTCGCACGAACGAGTACGCATCGCCTGACGCTCACACGCCTGGCGGCAAGGTTCATTGGCTCATCCGAACAAAGGAGAAACCCGATGCGCATCGAAACGTTTGGCAAAGATGTCGAAGTCACCCCGGCCCTGCATTCCTACGTAGAGGAGAAGCTGGCACGGATCGGCAAGCACTTCGATCAGCATTGCGACGCGCGGGTCACACTGAAGCTTCAGAAGCCCGACCACCACGTCGACGCCAGCGTGAACATCCCCGGCCAGACCCTCCACGCCGAAGCCAACGGCCAGACCATGTATGCGGCCATCGATGTGCTCGCCGACAAGCTGGACCGGCTGGTGATCAAGCACAAGGAGAAAAAGCACCAGCACGCCCCGGTTCCGGCTCCCTTGGGCGACAATGACGCCTGACGCCCCCGCTCCCCCCTTTCCATGCCTTTGAATGATCTACTGGCGGCCGTGCGCACCCAGGTGCTGCCGGCCGCCGATCGTGACAGTGTGCTCAAGGCAGCCGCCCGGCTGCTGGCCTGCCGCGAAGCCAACGCCGAGCTGCTCTACACGAACCTGCGCGAGCGCGAGACCCTGGGCAGCACCGCCATCGGCCACGGCATCGCCATTCCCCACGGCCGCGCGCCGCTGCTGGAACGCCCCCGCGGGGCGCTGCTGCGGCTGGAGACCCCGGTGGACTTCGGCGGCGATGAACCGGTGGACCTGGTGTTCGCCATCGCCGTGCCCAGCCACTACACCCATCAACACCTGATGCTGCTGTCCGAACTGGCCGAGCTGTTTTCCGAGCCGGCCATCCGCCAGGCGCTGCGCGAAGCGCGCGATGCGGCGGCACTGCGCCAGGTGATCGAATTTCCCCCGCCGGCGAGCGCCGCATGAATACCAGCATCACCGCGCGTGAACTGTTCGAACAGCAGCGTGACCGCCTGAGCCTGCGCTGGGTGGCCGGGCAGAAGGGCGAGCGGCGCGAGCTGGAGGCCGGCAACACCGTTTCGCGGCGCCCGTCGCTGGCCGGCTACCTCAACGCCATCTACCCCAACAAAGTGCAGATCCTGGGCACCGAAGAGCTGTCCTGGCTGGATTCGCTGGATTCGCGCCAGCGCTGGGAAACCATCGAGCGGATCATGCAGTCGCACCCGCTGGCGCTGGTGATCACCCGCAACCAGCCCTGCCCGGAAGACCTGCGCGCGGCGGCCGATGAATCGCAGACCCCGCTGTGGATCTCGCCCAAGCGCGGCCACGAGCTGCTCAACCACCTCTCCTACCACCTGGCCCGGACCCTGGCCCCCCGGGTGATCCTGCATGGCGTATTCATGGAGATCTACTCCATCGGCGTGCTGATCACCGGCGAAGCCGGTTCGGGCAAGAGCGAACTGGCGCTGGAACTGCTCAGCCGCGGCCACCGCCTGGTGGCCGACGATGCGCCCGAGTTCACCCAGATCGCCCCGGACGTGCTCGACGGCACCTGCCCCGAGCTGTTGCAGGACCTGCTGGAGGTGCGCGGGCTGGGCGTGCTCAATGTGCGCGAGATGTTCGGTGACACGGCGGTAAAGAAGAACAAGTACCTTCGGCTCATCGTGCACCTGACCAAGCCCATGACCGAACCCACCCCCCATGGTTACGAGCGCCTGACCGGCGATTCCGGCACCCGCCACGTGCTGGACCTGGACGTGCCGCTGATCACCCTGCCGGTGATGCCCGGCCGCAACCTCTCGGTGCTGACCGAGGCGGCCACCCGACTGCACATCCTGCGCACCAAGGGCATCGACCCGGCCGCGATGTTCATCGCCCGCCACAGCAACCTGCTGGAACGCCGTACCCCATGAACGCCGCCGCCGAACCCACCGCCGCCACCCTGATCATCGTCAGCGGGCTGTCCGGCTCCGGCAAGACGGTGGCGCTGAAGACCTTCGAAGACCTCGACTACTACTGCTCGGACAACCTGCCGATCAACCTGCTGCCCGACTTCGTGCGCAGCCTGCTGGCCGGCCACGATGCCGACGCCCCGCGCCGCCTGGCTGTGGGCATCGACGTACGCGGCCAGAGCGACCTGAGCCAGCTGTCGCACTGGCGCGAAGACGCCCAGGCGGCCGGGCTGGACGCGCAGCTGCTGTTCTTCGATGCCACCGATGAAGCCCTGCTCAAGCGCTACGCCGACACCCGCCGCCGCCACCCGCTGAGCCAGCTGGGCCTGTCGCTGCCCGAAGCGATCGCGCGCGAGCGCGAACTGACCGCCCCGCTGCGCCGCGCCGCCGACGCAGTGATCGACACCACCACCCTCAACGTGCACCAGCTGCGCCGCAAGGTGGTGACCGAGTTCGCGCTCAGCCACGGCAACAAACTCTCGCTGCTGTTCGAATCGTTCGCCTACAAGCGCGGCGTCCCGGCCGAGGCCGACTTCGTGTTCGACGCCCGGGTACTGCCCAACCCGCACTGGAACCCGGAGCTGCGGCCGATGTCCGGGCGCGAAGCACCGGTGCGCGAGTACCTGGACAGCCAGCCGGACGTGCAGAAGTACGTGGACCAGCTGATCGACTTCCTGGATACCTGGCTGCCCCGCCTGGGCAACGACACCCGCAGCTACGTCACCGTGGCCTTCGGCTGCACCGGCGGCAAGCACCGTTCGGTGTACCTGGCCGAACGCCTGGCCCGGCACGCGCGCGACCAGGGCTGGCCGGAAGTGGCTACGTTCCACCGCGAACTGGATTGATCAAAGCCAACGGACCAACGGTCCGTTGCTACCGTGGTGTATCCCCAATTCATGTTGGGATGTTAACGTTCGACAATGACCTGTGGCATTCTCCTTGTAACGCATCCCGGCGTCGGTACGTCCCTGCTGGACGTGGCGACCCGACTCCTGCGGCACCTGCCGCTGAAGACCGAAGCTTTCGAAGTACCGTTCGACGCAGACATGGATGCCCTGCTCCCGCTCGCCTCGGCCGCCCTGCGGCGCGTGGACAGCGGTGAGGGCGTTTTGATCCTGACCGATCTGTATGGCGCCAGCCCGAGCAATCTGGCAGCGCAGCTGGCCCGCCTGGGCACCCCGGCACGCCGGGTCTCGGCGCTGAGCCTGCCGATGTTGTTGCGAGTGATGAATTATCCGGAACAGGGACTGGATCAACTGCCCGCCACTGCGGCGGCGGGCACTCGCAATGGAGCGATTGTCGACGATGCTTGAACGTGAACTCACCGTATCCAACCGCCTGGGCCTGCATGCCCGCGCCACTGCAAAGCTGGTGCAGGTGCTGGCGCCCTTCCGCTGCAACGTGACCATGGCCGCCAAAGGCCGTGAGATCAACGCCAAGAGCATCATGGGCGTGATGCTGCTGGCCGCCGGCCAGGGCACCCCGGTCACCGTGCGCATCGACGGCGAAGACGAAGCGGCTGCCATGGACGAAGTGGTGGCCCTGTTCGAGCGACGCTTCGACGAGGACAGCTGAGCATGCCGGGGCCACCGTCGCGACCGGGTTCCAGCACACCGGCACGGACCGCGTCCGGTGCCCTGCTGCTGGCCGGGCACGGGGCCTCGCGTGGCAATGCCCTCGGCCGCGCCCGGGTGCGCCTGCCGCATGCCCTGGAAGTCGCCGAACAGCGCATCGCCCCGGCCCAGGTGGCGGCCGAACTGCAGCGCCTGCACCTGGCGGTGGACGCGGCCCGCGCCGAAATGCACGACCTGCGCCAGCGCCTGCAGGGTGCGCTGAACCAGGAAGTGGGCGAATTCCTCGACCTGCATGCGCTGCTGCTGGACGACCCCGAACTGCTGTTCGGCCTGGACGAGCTGATCCGCAGCGGCCCGTACAGCGCCGGGTATGCGCTGCGCGTGCAGCGCGACCGCCTGGCCAAGGTCTTCGATGGCATGGACGATGCCTACTTGAAGAGCCGCATGGACGACCTGGACCATGTGATCGGCCGCATCCATGCCTTCCTGCAGAAACGCCCGCCGGACGTGAAAGGGCTGGCCGGGGAAATCCTGGTCTGCGACAACATCGCGCCTTCCGAGCTGGCCCAGCTGCAGGCGCACGGCGTGGTCGGCATCGTCACCGCCGCGGGCAGCGCGCTCTCGCACAGCGCGATCCTGGCCCGCAGCCTGCACCTGCCGCTGATCGTCAACGTCCCCAACCTGTTGCAGAAGATTTCCGACGGCGACGTGCTGGGCATCGACGGCAGCACCGGCCAGATCACCGTCAACCCGCTGCCGCCGGACCTGCGCGATTACCGCGCCCGCCTGCGCGACCAGGCCCGCGAACAGCGCGAGCTGGGCCGCCTGCGCAGCAAGCCCAGCCGCACCCGCGACAAGGTGGAGATCGCGCTGCTGGCCAACGCCGAATCGCGCGAAGACGTCACCGAGGCGCATGCGCTGGGCGCGCACGGGCTGGGCCTGTACCGCACCGAATTCCTGTTCCTGCAGCGCGATGAGCTGCCCGACGAACAGGAGCAGTTCGAAACCTACCGCGATGCGGCGCTCGGCATGAGCGGGCGACCGGTGACCATCCGCACCCTGGACCTGGGCGCGGACAAGGCCGACCGCACCGGCCTGACCCTGAGCAACGAAGAAAACCCCGCACTGGGCCTGCGTGGCGTGCGCCTGTCGCTGGCCCGGCCGAAGGTGGCCGATACCCAGCTGCGCGCGATCCTGCGGGCGTCGGCCTACGGCAAGCTGCGCATCCTGCTGCCGATGGTCAGCACCCGCGAGGAACTGCTGGCGGTCCGGCGGCGGTTGAACAAGCAGGCCGAGCTGCTGCGCGCCGAGGGCCACGAAGTGGCCGAGCACATCCCGTTCGGAGCGATGATCGAAGTACCGGCTGCGGCGATCGCGCTGGAAAGTTTCATCGACCTGGTCGACTTCCTGTCGATCGGCACCAACGACCTGGTGCAGTACCTGCTTGCCGCCGACCGCAACAATGAAGCGGTGGGCGAGCTGTACTCGCCACTGCACCCGGCGGTGCTGCGCCTGCTGGCGCACATCCTGCGCACCGGCCGCGAACACGAGGTGCCGGTAGCGGTGTGCGGCGAGATCGCCGGCGACCCGCGCATGACCCGCATGCTGCTCGCGCTCGGCCTGACCGAGTTCAGCCTGCACCCCGGCACGCTGCTGGAGGTGCGGCGCGCGGTGCGCGACAGCGATCTGTCCGAACTGCAGGCCGCCGCGCCAAAGCTGCTGGCCGCGCGCGACCGGCGCAGCATCGAGCGCTGGATCGACACAAACCAATGAACGGCCCGGTAGGTCACGACCGTTGGTCGTGACGCGCTGACCTACCGGTTTGTCATGCATCCAAGCGATAATGACGCGGTGACCACCCCCTCTGCCGCATCCTGTCCGGGATAGCGGCCTTTTTTCTTTTGCCGCGGGAGCTGTGCATGGCCGAAGCCGTACGCCACGACAAGACGGCGCGCCAGTTGCGACTGTTGTCCGATGCACTGGACAGCGGGCGGCTGGGTCCGGTGCGCCGGCTGGTCAATACGCTGGCGCCGGCCGAGATCGGCAACCTGCTGGAATCGCTGCCCCCGGGCAAGCGCGAAGTGGTGTGGGGGCTGGTCGACCCGGAAGACGATGGCGAGGTGCTGGTCCACGTCGGCGAGGAAGTGCGCGAAAGCCTGCTGGCCGACATGGACCCGGACGAAATCATCGCCGCGGTCGAAGACCTGGACATCGATGACCTGGCCGACCTGGTCGAAGACCTGCCTGACACGGTCATCGACGAAGTGCTCAAGTCGATGGACCGCGAGAACCGCGAGCGGCTCGAGCAGGTCCTGTCCTATCCCGAGGACAGCGCCGGCCGCCTGATGAACCCGGACGTGGTGACCGTGCGCGCCGACGTGAACGTCGATGTGGTGCTGCGCTACCTGCGCCTGCGCGGCGAACTGCCCGACCACACCGACCACCTGTTCGTGGTCAGCCGCCGCCACCAGTACCTGGGCCGGCTGTCGCTGGCCTCGCTGGTGACCCACGAGGACAGCACCCCGATCAACCGCCTGATCGACGACGAGCAGCCGGCCATCGACGTCGGCGAAAGCGCCGACGAAGTGGCCCGGCAGTTCTCCGACCATGACTGGGTGTCGGCACCGGTGGTGGACGACAACAACATCCTGCTCGGCCGCATCACCATCGATGACGTGGTCGACATCATCCGTTCGCAGGCCGAGCACCAGGCCTTGGGCGCGGCCGGCCTGGACGAAGAAGAAGACCTGTTCTCCCCGATCAAGCGCGCCGTGCGCGGCCGCGTGGTGTGGCTGGGCATCAACCTGTGCACCGCGTTCCTGGCGGCCACGGTGATCGGCCAGTTCGAGCTGACCCTGCAGAAGGTGGTTGCGCTGGCGGTGCTGATGCCGATCGTGGCCGGCGTCGGCGGCAACGCGGCGGTGCAGGTGCTGACCCTGATGGTGCGCGGCATCGCGCTGGGCCAGGTGGGCCAGAGCAACGCGCGCATCCTGCTGTGGAAGGAATCGCGGGTGGCGCTGATCAACGGCACCCTGATCGGCACCGTGGTCGGCATCATTGCCTACCTGTGGTTCCACAGCTTCCTGCTGTCGCTGGTGATCACCCTGGCGCTGATCATCAACTTCTGTGCCGCGGCGCTGGCCGGGGTGCTGCTGCCGCTGCTGCTCAAGCGCATGAACGTGGACCCGGCCGTGGCCGGTACCGTGGTGGTCACCGCCGTCACCGACGTCATGGGCTTCTTCAGCTTCCTGGGCCTGGCCACCCTGATCCTGCTGCACTGACCGGTTCACCGACATGGCCCTGACCCTCGACAACTACTTCGCTGCCGGCTGGCGCGACCAGACCCACACCTGCCCCGCCTGCGAATGGCAGGGGACCTCGCGCGAGATGAGCATGGAACTGCACGAGGACGAGGCCGAGTTCGATTGCCCGCAGTGCGAGAACCCCATCCTGCTGGTGGTCCACCCCAGCCTGGCCCAGGTGCAGGCCGCTGCCGCCGAGGGCCACCCCGAGGCGATCGAACAGCTGGAGATCCTGGCTTCGGTGCCGCGCCCGGACTGATGCACTGCAAGATGCCTGCGCCGACGTTCGCGCCTAGACTGAAAACGATTTCAGCCGAGGAAAGACAATGGCACGAGAGCGCGCAGCGTGGTGGATGTGGGTGGTGGCGGTGCTCGTCATGAGCGGCTGTGCCACGACCCGCGTTGCGGACAAGGGGCACTTCGTTGAGCGCAGCGTCACCGTGGACGGGCGGGTGTCGCGCTACCAGGTATTCGTGCCGCGCGATGCCAAGGCGCAGCGCGGCGCGTTGCCAGTGGCGTTGTTCCTGCATGGATCGGGCGAGCGTGGCAGTGACGGCCATCGCCAGACCACCGCCGGGCTGGGCCCGCACCTGCGCGACCACGCGCGCGACTTCCCGGCACTGGTGGTACTGCCACAGGCGCCGGAAGACCAGGAATGGTCGGGCATCAACAACCGCATCGCGCTGGCCGCGCTGGATGCCACCATCGCCGAATTCGGTGCCGATCCTGCGCGGCAGTACCTCACCGGCATGTCGATGGGCGGCTACGGCAGCTGGAACATCGCGCTGGAACACCCCACCCGTTTCGCCGCGATCGTGCCGGTGTGCGGCGCGGTGCTGGCGCCGCGCGCGGTGCGGGCGTCATTGTTCGTGGAATCCGTGGCGAACGAAGCCGATCCCTATACCGCCATCGCCGAGCGCCTCAAGGCCACGCCGATCTGGATGTTCCATGGGGCATTGGACGATGTGGTGCTGCCCGCCGACGACAGGAAATTGAAGGCCGCGTTCGATGCCGCCGGTGCCGGCGACGTGCGCTATACCGAGTACCCGCAGGGCAACCACAACGCGTGGGATGCGACGTATGCGGATGCGGCGATGTGGGATTGGCTGTTCGTGCAGCGGCGGTAACGGAAGAGCGCGACGACCAACGGTCGTCGCCTACCGGGCGTTCGGGTCGCTGCGACGACGACCAACGGTCGTCGCCTACCGGGCGTCGGGTGTGTTGGGGCGATGACCAACGGTTGTCGCCTACCGGTAGGTATCGACCGTTGGTCGATATGGCGCTGTGCCCGCATGCCTCGACAGATCATCGACGCCCTTGGTAGGTATCGACCGTTGGTCGATACCTGACCACACCCGTTCCCTACGCTGAAATACGGCGGTCGCCGATATTGTCTTTGTACCGCAACGAGAAAAATCGTTGCATGAACAGCCCACGCCTCCGCATCGGCCGTGTCTCGATGATCCATCATGCGTACGAACTCACCATGGTCTGCGAACATCGACGACCATGGTTCAGTCATCCTGCAAACGCTCGCATCATCGCGGAACTGTTCCCACAACTAGACGAACAACGTCTCACCGAATCCTTGGCGTGGGTAGTCATGCCCGATCACGTCCATTGGCTGTTCCAATTGGGGGAGCGGCCGCTTTCCCATGTGGCACAACGATTCAAATCACGTAGCGCCTTACTGCTGAACCGCCTGCATCATCGTCAGGGCAGGATCTGGCAGACCGGCTATCACGACCACTGCCTTCGCTCGGACGAATCGTTCCGGCGCCACGCTTTCTACGTCATGGAAAATCCGGTGCGGGCTGGGCTGGCGAGCCGCATCGGCGAGTATCCATTCGCGTGGTGCCGATGGCCGTTGGAGGACGATTCCCGGTAGATATCGACCGATGGTGGATACCGACGCGTGGCACGCAACGACCAACGGTCGTTGCCTACCGGCCTGTGCGCGACTGTTGTTCGACACCCGGCCCCTCAGCCCAACAACGTTTCCAGCACCGCCATGCGCACCGCCACGCCGTTGGCCACCTGGCGCAGCACCCACGACTGCGGGCCGTCGGCCACGTCGTCGGTGACTTCCACGCCACGGTTGATCGGGCCCGGGTGCAGCACGGCCGCGTCCTGGCCGGCGCGCTTCAGGCGCGCGGCGTTCAAACCGTATTCGGCGTGGTACTGCTCGATCGAAGGGACCAGGCCTTCTTCCATGCGCTCGCGCTGCAGGCGCAGCATCATCAGCGCATCCACGCCTTCCAGCATCTGGTCGAAATCCTGGCCGACGATGCAACCCTTCAGCGTGTCATCGTCCGGCAGCAGCGACTGCGGGCCGCACACGCGGATCTCGCCCACGCCCAGCGTGCGCAGGGCATGCAGGTCGGTGCGGGCCACGCGTGAGTGCTTCACGTCGCCGACGATCACCACCTTCATCTTCGAGAAATCGCCGCCCTTGGCCTGGCGCAGGGTCAGCATGTCCAGCAGGCCCTGGGTCGGGTGCGCGCTGCGGCCGTCGCCGGCATTGATCAGCGCGGTGCCCTCGCCCGCCGCGGTGGCCAGCTCGGCCACGGCACCGTCATCCGGGTGACGCACGACGAAGCCACGCACGCCCATCGCTTCCAGGTTCTTCAATGTGTCGCAGGCGGTTTCGCCCTTGCGCGTGGACGAGGTGGAGGCGTCGAAGTTCAGCACGTCCGCGCCCAGCCGCTGCGCGGCCAGCTGGAACGAGCTGCGGGTGCGGGTGGAGGGTTCGAAGAACAGTGTGCACACCGCCGAACCGCCCAGCACGTGGCGCTTGTTGCCGACCCGACCGACCGCCGCATCGCGGATCTGGCCGGCGCGGTCGAGCAGCTGCAGCAGGGTTTCGCGGGGCAGACCTTCCAGGGTCAGCAGGTGGCGCAGGCGTCCGTCGGAATCGAGTTGCGAGGCGGTCATGGGCAGGGTCTGGGGGTCAGGAAACGGGGGTGGCATCGTCCGGCGAGGACAGCCAGCGTTCGATGATCACCGCGGCGGCCACCGCATCCAGCGTGGCCGCATCGCGGCGCCGCTTGCGGCCTTCGGCGCGCTCGACGGCGAACCGGCGGGCCGCTTCGACCGAGCTGGAGCGCTCGTCGATCAGCACCACCGGCAGCTTGAAACGTTCCCGCAGCTGGCGGGCAAAGCCCTGCGCGCGCTTGCGGTTGGGCTGGTCCTGGCCATCCAGGGTGAGCGGGTCGCCCACCACCAGGCCATCGGGCCGCCATTCCTTGATCAGGCGTTCGACCGCGGTCCAGTCCGGGCCGTTGCCGTGCACGTCCACCACGGCGATGGCGCGGGCATGAGTGCCGAAGGAACTGCCGATCGCCACCCCGATCCGGCGCGAGCCGACATCGAAGCCGAGCACGGTGCCGTCGCGGCGGATGGTGGCCGGCTCAGACATTGCCGCTGTAGTCCGTCAACCGGAACAGGTCCACCCCGATCCGTGCGGCGGCGCCTTGCCAGCGCTGCTCCAGCGGCGTGGCGAACAGCAGTTCGGCATCGGCCGGCACGGTCAGCCAGCTGTTGTCGGCGATCTCGCCTTCCAGCTGGCCCTCGGTCCAGCCGGCACAGCCGAGCGTGACCAGCACATTGCGCGGGCCTTCGCCGCGGGCCATGGCTTCGAGGATGTCGCGCGAGGTGGTCAGGTACACGCCCTCGCCCACCTGCAGGCTCGATTCCCACGCACGTGCATCGTCATGGATGACGAAGCCACGCTCGGGATGCACCGGGCCGCCGTTGAGCACCACCTGGTCGCGCAGGACGAGGTCGTCGGTCTGGATCTCCATCTGCGCCAGCACATCGCCCAGCGTGTACTCGGACGGCTGGTTGACCAGCACGCCCATGGCACCGTTCTCGTCGTGCTGGCAGATCAGGCTTACGGTGCGCGCGAAGGTCGGATCGGTCAGCGACGGCAGCGCAACCAGCAGGTGATCGGCAAGGGAGGTAGGCAACGTGGACATGGGCCCATTCTACCCGCTGCATCCTCACACGGGCGTGAGCCTCGGCTACGATGCGTGCAGTCATGGACGTGTGTACGCAACGGAGAGCACGATGAACCCGCAGCCACCCCTTTCCCCTGCCTCGCGCGCCGCCATCGTGCTGATCGCGCTGTTGCAGGGCCTGATGCTGTACGCGGTGCAGGAAGCGGCCGACCACGGGCCCTTCCAGGCATTCGCCACGCGCCTGTGCTGGTACACCTGGGTGCTGAGCGTCCCCACCGCCGTTGCGCTGACCCTGGTGGACCTGCGTGACCGCCGCCTGTGGCTGCACGCGGCGCTGGCCTCGGCCGTGGTGCTGGCGATGGCCGGCTGGATCGGCTGGAACCTGGGCGGAACGCCCGACGACCTGCGCCAGGCACCGCTGCTGCTGCCGTTCTCCGTGTGCGTGGCCGTCGCGGTGTTCGTCGCGCTGCCGTGGTGGCAGTTCCGGCTGCAGCATGGACACTGGCGCGCCACGTACGCAGCCCTGTTCGAGCGCGCCTGGCAGAACGGGCTGACCCTTGCGCTGGCACTGGGCTTCACTGGGCTGACCTGGATGCTGCTGTGGCTGTGGGCGGCGCTGTTCGACCTGGTGGACATCCACTTCTTCCGCGACATGTTCCGCGAAAAAGCCTTCATCGCGCTGGCCACTGGCATGCTGTTCGGGTTCGGCGTGCTGATCGGGCGCACCCAGGACCGGGCCATCCAGGTCATCCGCCAGGTGCTGTTTGCCGTGGCGCGCGGCCTGCTGCCGCTGCTGGCGTTCATCGCGGTGATCTTCGTGGTCTGCCTGCCCTTCACCGGGCTGGAGCCGCTGTGGCGCACGCGCTCGGCGGCCACGGTACTGCTTGCCCTGGTGCTGCTGCTGATCGTCTTCAGCAACGCGGTGTACCAGCATGAAAGCGAGCTGCCGCCCTACCCGGCGTGGCTGCGCCGGCTGGTCGAAGCCAGCCTGCTCACGCTGCCGGTGTATGCGGCACTGGCGCTGTATGCGATGGGCCTGCGCATCAGCCAGTACGGGGTCACCCTGGAGCGCTTCTGGGCGCTGCTGGCGGCGCTGCTGGTGTTCGGTTACGCGGTGGGTTATGCGCTGGCCGCGGTGCACAGGCGCGGGCGCTGGCTGCAGCGGATCGAACCGGTCAACCGCTGGATGTGCTGGGTGGTGCTGGGCGCGGCGGTGCTGGCCAATACGCCGGTACTGGACCCGATCCGGATCAGCCTGGCCAGCCAGGTCGCCCGGTTGCAGGCAACCGCGCCGGCAATCAAGGGCGAAGACGCCACCGATCTGCGCTTCGGCTATGGCCGGCGCGGCGCCGAGGTGCTGAAGGAACTGCAGCAGGACCCGCGCTTCCGCGACGATCCGCGTGCAAGCACCCTGATCGCCAATGTCCTGAGCGTGGACGCGCGGCAAGTCCGTTATGGGAACTACAGCGACGCCATCAAAGACCTCAAGGTGCTGCAGCAGCAGCTGAAACTGGCCAAGAGCAGCCCGGCGCCAGACCCGGACTGGTGGCAGGCGTTGCTGGCCAGGACCGTGAACGTCAGCAGCTGCCTGGAAATGGACGAGGTCTGCGTGGCACTGCGCCGCGACCTGGATGGCGACGGCGTGGACGAGATGCTGTTGTGCCACGAGCCCTCGTGGGGTGGCGCGGTATGCCGCCTGCACGCGCGCGATGGCAAGGACTGGACCGATGCCGGCAAGATCGAGTTCCCGATGCCCTCCGAATACCGCGGCGACCCGGCGTACGACCCGCTGCTGCGGGGTAACCTGACGATCCATCCAGCACGCTGGCCGCAACTGTCGCTCGGCGATGGGCCTAGACTGGGCATCGAACAACCTCCCGTTGAAGACGAGACCCCATGAGCGGCTACTGCCTCATCGCACCGGGCCATCCGGTGCACGGTCATTACCATGACCACGAATATGGCTTCCCGCAACGCGACGAACGCGAGCTGTTCGAGCGCCTGCTGCTGGAAATCAACCAGGCCGGGCTGAGCTGGGAGACGATCCTGAAGAAGCGCGAAGGGTTCCGCGCCGCCTACAGCCAGTTCGATGTGGATACCGTGGCCGGCTATGGCGAGCGCGACGTGGAGCGCCTGCTCAACGATGCGGGCATCATCCGCAACCGGCTCAAGGTGCATGCGGCCATCCACAACGCCCAGGTGATCCAGCAGCTGCGGGCAAGCCATGGCAGCTTCGCGGCATGGCTGGATGCGCACCACCCGCGCGACAAGGCCGAGTGGGTGAAGCTGTTCAAGAAGACGTTCCGCTTCACCGGCGGCGAAATCACCGGTGAATTCCTGATGAGCCTGGGCTACCTGCCCGGCGCGCACAGCCCGGATTGCCCGGTGTACAAACGCCTGCAGAAACTCAAGAAAACCGGGTAAACCCTCAGACGCCCATGTAGCGGCCGGGCCGATGGTTGAACATCAGCACCAGGCTCAGCACCACCGCGCCGATCGCCGAATACATCACCTTGTCCGGCGAGAGCACGAAGAACGCCACGCCCATCAGCAGCGTGTCGAACGACATCTGCACCTTGCCCGCGCTCCAGCCACGGGTGCGCTGCAGGTATACCGCCAGGATGCCGATGCCGCCCAGGCTGGCGCGGTGGCGGATGTAGAACAGGATGCCCAGCCCGGCCAGCGCGCCGCCCACCAGCGCCGAATACAGCGAGCTCATGTGGGCGAAATCGGCCCAGCGCGGCAGCAGGTCGGTCAGCACGCCGCAGGCGGTGACCGCCGCGAAGGTCTTCAGGGTGAATTCCCAGCCCATGCGCCGCACCGCCACCCAGTAGAACGGCAGGTTGACCAGCACGAACACCAGGCCGAAATTCCAGCCGAATGCATAGTGGGCCAGGAACGCCAGGCCGGCCATGCCGCCGATCATCAGCCCGCCCTTGGCGAAGATCGCCAGGCCCAGCGAGGCCACCAGGGTGGCCAGGATCATGCCCTGCACGTCCTCGGCCACCGAATGGCGCAGGGCGTTGGCATCGGCCACGGTGCCGGCGCTGTCCGGCGGCGGGGTCAGCGGGCCGGCGGTGACCAGATGGCCGTCAGCGTCGTCGCACGGCGCGGGGCCATGGGATTCAAGGGACATGGGGGGTGGGGCCAGACACGTGGGGAGCGGTATTAGACACGATCCGCGTGACAGTTGCAGGTGAAATCGATTCATCCCGCAACGAATGACTGCTTCACCCGGTCCGGTCCTTCAAATGGTGGGCCACCAAGGCGTTGGCGTGGCCATGGCCCAGGCCATGCTGGCTCTTCAGGAAGGTGACCAGGGCCATGTGCCTGAGCCCGCCCTGCGTGGCCAGCAGGGCAAGCCAGTGTCCCACTGGCTGCCCATAGGTCTTTTCGATGGACGGGAAGTACGACGCGGGACCTTTGACCGGGGCGGTGTCGCTCATGACCTGTTCCTTGCAGAGGGGTTCATCCACTACGACGCTGGCCAGGGCAGGAAATCGACATCCGTCAGCGGGTGACCTGCTTCTGCCGTTCCGCGTTGTAGCGGTCGCCCACGATGGCGATGCCGTCCAGCGCCGCCGCGATCTGCTGCAGGTCGGCCTCGTGCAGGACCAGCTCGGCAGCGGCCAGGTTCTCTTCCAGCCGGTGCAGCTTGGTGGTGCCGGGAATCGGCACGATCCAGGGCTTGCGCGCCAGCAGCCAGGCCAGCGCTACCTGCGCCGGGGTGGCCTGGCGGGCGGCGGCAATGGCGCCGATGGCCTCGACCAGCGCCTGGTTGGCGCGGCGCGCCTCCACCGCAAAGCGCGGCAGCGAGCTGCGGAAATCGGTGGGCGCAAACTCGGTATCGGCGGTGATCGCCCCGGTCAGGAAGCCGCGCCCCAGCGGGCTGAACGGCACGAAGCCGATGCCCAACTCTTCAAGCACCGGCAGCACGCTCTGCTCCGGCTCGCGCCACCACAGGGAGTACTCGCTCTGCAGCGCCGCCACCGGCTGCACCGCATGCGCGCGGCGGATGCTGGTTTCGCCGGCTTCGGACAGCCCGAAGTGCTTCACCTTGCCTTCCGCGATGAGGTCCTTGACCGTGCCGGCGACATCTTCGATGGGCACGTTCGGGTCGACCCGGTGCTGGTAGAACAGGTCGATGCGGTCGGTCCTGAGCCGCTGCAGGCTGGACTCGCAGACGGCGCGGATGTTCTCCGGGCGGCTGTCCAGCCCCAGGTCGGCATTGGCCTCCTTGAACCCGAACTTGGTCGCAATGACCACCTGGTCGCGGTACGGCGCCAGCGCCTGGCCCAACAGTTCCTCGTTGCGGAACGGCCCGTAGACCTCGGCGGTGTCGAAGAAGGTCACCCCGTGTTCCACCGCTGCGTGCAGCAGCGCAACGCCATCGCTCACCTGCGGCGCGGTGCCGTAGGCATGGCTCAGGCCCATGCAGCCCAGCCCGAGCGCGGAAACGCGCAGGCCGCTGTTGCCAAGGATTCGTGTCTGCATGGGGTGCTCCTTCGAGTGGGGACCCCAACGATACGCCCGCTCACGCCGGCGATTGCACTGCCGGAACCACTGGTGGTCATGAGCGAAGCTCATCAATGGCGCCTGCGGGTGCAGGCGCCATCTACCTGCCTCAGCGTTCGGCCACGGTCCCGATCAGGGCCAGCAGGAGCAGCAGGCCACCGGCGATGATCACCAGGATGTGCCAGACGTTGAGCCGGTCCATGCGCTCCATGTCGACCCGTTCATCCTGATGGTAACGGCGCAGCAGGCTGTTGACCGGCAGCAGCGGTACGAACGTGAACAGCGCCAGCAGCCAACCGGCGTTGGGCAGCCGGCTGGCGAAGTTGAGCAGGAAGTAGGTCACCGCCAACAGTCCTGGCGCGAAGGCCAGTTCGCGACGCCGGCTGCTGGCCGCGTCACTCAGCTCGCGGAAGCAGAAGAAAGACCAGATCGGCGAGAACAGCGCGCGCGCCCAGGGCCACTGGTCGCCGCCGGTCTCGCGCTTGATCGCCTGCCAGTTACGCCAGAACCAGTACATCGGGTACAGCCCGAGCGTAGTGGGTGAAAGCAGCACCATTTTCAGCGTGGAAGGCGAGTAGTACTCGGCCGCATCGGAAATCGCCCGTGCCTGGGACTGGGATTCCGGCAGCGTGCCGGGCAAAGCAGGTGGCATCGGAATGGTCGCCGGTGCGCGGTATGGATCATGCAATTCCATGTGCATTCTCATCATTGGCAGTGTCACCGGCGCGGTGCCGGCCCCTTGAAACACCACTTGCAACAAAGGCGCGCCGGCATTGCACCGTACGCGCCCGGTTTCCCCGCCCGCAGCTTCAGCGGACTTCGGAAATCTCCACGCCGTCCAGGCCCTGCGACAGCGTGCGTGCGTCACCGCCCTGCGAGAGCTTGATGCGCAGGCGCACCTCGTTCTGCGAATCGGCGTAGCGCAGCGCGTCTTCGTAGCTGATCTCGCCGGCCTGGTAGAGCTCGAACAGGCTCTGGTCGAAGGTGCGCATGCCCAGCTGCACCGATTCCTTCATCACTTCCTTGAGCTTGTGGATCTCGCCGTCGCGGATGTAATCCTGCACCAGCGGCGTGCCCAGCATGATTTCCATCGCCACCTTGCGCGACTTGCCATCCGGCGAGGGCACCAGCTGTTGGGCGACTACGCCCTTGAGGTTCAGCGACAGATCCATCAGCAGCTGGCTGCGGCGGTCTTCCGGGAAGAAGTTGATGATGCGGTCCATCGCCTGGTTGGCGTTGTTGGCATGCAGCGTACACAGCACCAGGTGGCCCGTTTCGGCGAACGCGATGGCGTGGTCCATGCCCTCGCGGGTACGCACTTCGCCGATCATGATCACGTCCGGCGCCTGGCGCAGGGTGTTCTTCAGCGCCGCTTCCCAGCTGTCGGTATCGATGCCCACTTCGCGCTGGGTGATGATGCAGCCTTCGTGCTTGTGCACGAATTCGATCGGGTCTTCGATGGTGATGATGTGCCCGGTGGAATTCAGGTTGCGGTAACCGATCATCGCCGCCAGCGAGGTGGACTTGCCGGTACCGGTCGCACCCACGAACAGGATGATGCCGCGCTTGGTCATCGCCAGCGTCTTGATGATCGGCGGCAGGCTCAGCTCTTCCACGGTGGGAATGCGGGTTTCAATGCGGCGCAGGACCATGCCGACCTGGTTGCGCTGGTAGAAGCAGCTCACGCGGAACCGGCCCACGCCGGACAGGCCGATGGCGAAGTTGCACTCGTGGGTTTTTTCGAACTCTTCGCGCTGCGCCGGCGTCATCACGTTCAGCACCAGGTCGCGGCTCTGCTGCGGCGTGAGCGGGGTCTGGGTGATGGGCGAGATCTTGCCGTTGACCTTGATCGCCGGCGGCATGCCCGCGGTGATGAAAAGGTCCGACGCCTTCTGGTGCGCCATCAGCTTGAGGAACGAGGTGAAGTCGATGGTGGTGCTGGTGGTATTCATGGCGATGTGCTCCGGAAACCTTGCCGAACGCCGGGCATGGCCCGGCGCTGCCGAATCTGTCGCGCCGGGAAGGCCCGGCGCCACCATCATTCGAAGATGCGCTTGTCCTTGGCGTATTCCTTGGCCTGGTTGCGCGTGATCAGGCTGCGCTTGACCAGGTCCTGCAGGTGCTGGTCGAGCGTCATCATGCCCATCTGCTGGCCGGTCTGGATCGCCGAGTACATCTGCGCCACCTTGTCTTCGCGGATCAGGTTGCGGATGGCCGGGGTGCCGACCATGATTTCCCACGCGGCGGTGCGCCCGCCGCCCACCTTCTTCAGCAGCGCCTGCGAAATCACCGCGCGCAGCGATTCGGACAGCATCGAGCGCACCATCGGCTTTTCGCCGGCGGGGAACACGTCGATGATGCGGTCGATGGTCTTGGCCGCCGAGCTGGTGTGCAGCGTGCCGAACACCAGGTGGCCGGTTTCGGCGGCGGTCAGCGCCAGCCGGATGGTTTCCAGGTCGCGGAGTTCGCCGACCAGGATGATGTCCGGGTCTTCACGCAGTGCCGAACGCAGTGCTTCGTTGAAGCCGTGCGTATCGCGATGCACTTCGCGCTGGTTGATCAGGCACTTCTGCGAGGTGTGCACGAATTCGATCGGGTCCTCGACGGTGAGGATGTGGCCGTATTCGTTCTTGTTGATGTAGTCGATCATCGCCGCCAGCGTGGTCGACTTGCCCGAACCGGTCGGGCCGGTCACCAGGATCAGGCCCTGCGGCTGGTCGATCAGCTCGCGGAAGATCGGCGGCGTGTTCAGGTCTTCCAGGGTCAGCACTTCGGACGGAATGGTACGGAACACCGCACCGGCGCCACGGTTCTGGTTGAACGCGTTGACGCGGAAGCGCGCCAGGCTGGGAATCTCGAACGAGAAGTCGACTTCGAGGAATTCCTCGTAATCGCGGCGCTGCTTGTCCGACATGATGTCGTAAACGAGCGCGTGGACCTGCTTGTGGTCCAAGGCCGGAATGTTGATGCGACGGACATCGCCGTCCACGCGGATCATCGGCGGCAGGCCTGCCGACAGATGAAGGTCCGACGCTTTGTTCTTAACGGAAAACGCCAACAGCTCGGCGATATCCATACGCTGCTACTCCCCATAGACTGCTGCGACTGGAAGGATCTTTCCCCGGTCGGCAGTATAGCCTCCCTGATCCACCGCGAAATCTCTTTGTGTCCTGCCCCGTGAGCGCCACCCGTGACCGCCCTGCCCCTGCCCACCCTGCTGCTGAACCTGCACAACGCGGCCACGGCCGCCGGGCGGCCACCGCCGCGCCTGCTGGCGGTGTCCAAGACCCAGCCGGCAGAGGCCGTGGCGGCGCTGGCGGCGCAGGGCCAGCGCGCGTTCGGCGAGAACTACGTGCAGGAAGCGGTGGCAAAGATCGATGCGCTGGCGGCCCTGGGGCTGGAGTGGCACCTGATCGGCCACCTGCAGTCCAACAAGGCCGACCTGGCCGCGGAGCGCTTCGACTGGGTGCAGAGCGTGGACCGGGCCAAGCTGGTTACCGCGCTGGCTACGCACCGCCCGGCCGCGTTGCCGCCGTTGAACGTGCTGGTGCAGGTCAATATCGACGATGAAGGCAGCAAGCACGGCTGCACGCCCGACGCCGTGCCGGCGCTGGCCGCCGCCATCGCCGCCGAACCACGCCTTTGCCTGCGCGGGCTGATGGCCATCCCTGCGCCGTGGCCGGACCCACACCGCCGCGCCCAGGCCTTTGAACGCATGCACGCGCTGTTTGCCGAGCTGGCCACCCGCTACCCGCAGGCCGACACCCTCTCGATGGGCATGAGCGGCGACTATCCCGACGCCATTGCCCATGGCGCGACCATGGTCCGCGTCGGCACCGCCTTGTTCGGCGCACGCCATTGAGGGGCCCACCCACCCGTAGCGCGGGGCCCTGCCCCGCGGCCCAGATCACATACAAGGATGCCCAATGAGCACTTCGATCACCTTCATCGGCGGCGGCAACATGGCGCGCAGCCTGATCGCCGGCCTGGTCCGCCAGGGCACTGCCCCGGGCAACATCCATGTGGCCGAACCGGTGGCCGGGCTGCGCAGCCAGCTCACCACCGACTTCGGCGTGAAGACCTACGCCAGCGCCAGCGAAGCGGCCGCGCAGGGCGCGGTATGGGTGCTGGCGGTGAAGCCGCAGGTGCTGCGCGATGTCTGTGCGTCGCTGGCGGAGATCGCCCAGGCCCAGGCCCCGCTGGTGGTATCCATCGCCGCCGGCATCACCAGTGCGCAGCTGCTGCGCTGGCTGGGCGGTACCGGCGCGGTGGTACGCGCCATGCCCAATACCCCGGCGCTGCTGGGTGCAGGCGTGACCGGTCTGTTTGCCACCGCAGGGGTCAGCGCCGAACAGCGTGGCCAGGCCGACACCGTGTTGGCCAGCGCCGGGCGCACGGTGTGGATCGAGGATGAAGCACGCATGGATGCGGTCACCGCCGTCTCCGGCAGTGGCCCGGCCTATGTGTTCCTGTTGGCCGAGGCGATGGAAGCGGCCGGCATCGCGCAGGGCCTGCCGGCCGACGCCGCGCGCACGCTGGTGGTGCAGACCCTGCTGGGCGCCAGCCGCATGCTGGACGAATCCGGCGAAGCCCCGGCCGAGCTGCGTCGGCGCGTCACCTCGCCGAACGGCACCACGCAGGCCGCGATCGAGAGCTTCCAAGGCGCCGACTTCGAGGCCATCGTGGCGCGCGCGATCGACGCGGCGACGCGACGGGGACAGGCGTTGTCGGCGGCCAACGACTGATCCGGGTCAGCCCCAGCGCTGCGCGCCATCCCCCTGCTCGCCCAACGCGTCCCCGGGATTGGCCAACCGGCAGCGCTTCAGTGAAAGACACCCACAGCCGATGCAGTCGGTGAGCTGGTCGCGCAGCAACAGCAGTTCCTCGATGCGTTGATCCAGCTCGCCGCGCCACAGCGCCGACATCTTCGCCCACTCGGCGCGGGTCGGCGTCTTGTTCTCTGGCAGCGCCGCAAACGCGTTGGCCACCGCTTCCAACGGCATGCCCACCCGCTGTGCGACGCGGATCACCGCCAGCCGACGCAGTACGTCGCGGCTGAAGCGACGCTGGTTGCCGGCCGTGCGCAGGCTGCGGATCAGGCCCTTGCGCTCATAGAAGTGCAGCGCCGATACCGCCACGCCGCTGCGACGTGCCACGTCGCCTACACTCAGCTCCTGCGCGATCACTGCTTGACCTCAACCATGGTTAAGGTGTCATCGTGCGGCACCTCGCGGTGTGCCGCAAGCACCGCGCTTCTTCGTTCCTGGAATCCGCATGTCTTCCGATGTCGCTGTACTGCCCGCCGACGCGCCCACGTCGATCCTCTCGCCGCGCTACCGCGCCACCACCATTGGCATGGTCGCGCTGGTGTCGCTGCACGCGTTCGAAGCGCTGGCCGTGGCTGCGGCCATGCCCACCGTGGCGCGTGAGCTGGATGGCCTGCGCCTGTATGCGCTGGCGTTCGGCGGCACGCTGGCCACCAGCGTGATCGGCATGACCCTGGCGGGCCGCTGGAGCGACCGGCTCGGCCCGGCCCGGCCGTTGTGGCTGGGCCTGTGCTGCTTCATCGCCGGCCTGCTGGTGGCCGGGCTGGCCCAGCACATGCCGGTGCTGGTGATCGGCCGGCTGCTGCAGGGGCTGGGCGCCGGTGCCATTTCCGTGTCGCTGTACGTGCTGGTCGGGCGCACCTTCCCCGAATCGCTGCGGCCACGCGTCTTTGCCGCGTTCTCGGCAGGTTGGGTGGTGCCCTCGCTGATCGGCCCTGCCATCAGCGGGTTGATCGTGCAGCACGCCGGCTGGCGCTGGGTGTTCCTGGGCGTGCCGTTGCTGGCCATCCCGGCCGCGCTGCTTTTGCGGCCGGCGCTGCGCGAGGTGCCGCCGCTGGCTGCCGCGCCGCGTTCGGAGGGCAGCGTGGTGCGCTGGGCGATCGGTGCGTCCGTGGGCGCGCTGCTGCTGTACCTGGGCGGCCAGCAGGTTGGCTGGCCGGCACTGGCCGTGCTGCTGCCGGCGGTGGCGCTGTTGGCGCTGTGCAGCTGGAAGCTGTTGCCGCGCGGCACCCTGCGCCTGCGGCGGGGCCTGCCCAGCGTGATCGCCCTGCGCGGTATTGCGGCGTCGGCCTTCTTTGGCTGCGAGGCGTTCCTGCCGCTGCTGCTGCAGCGTGAGCGTGGCCTGAGCCCGCTGCTGGCCGGGGTGGCGTTGAGCCTGGGCGCGCTGGGCTGGTTCAGCGGGTCGTGGTTCCAGGGCCATGGGGGCCAGGGGCTGTCGCGTCGCCAGCTGCTCACCGCCGGTGCGCTGCTGATGTGCACCGGCATCATCGGCACCGCGCTGGCGATCCAGCCCGGCGTACCGTTGGCCCTGGCGCTGGCCGGGTGGACCTTGACCGGACTCGGCATGGGGCTGATCTACCCGAGCCTGTCGGTACTGACGTTGTCGTTGTCGCCGCCGGCGCAGCAGGGCGCGAACACCTCTGCGCTGCAGTTGAGCGAGGCCCTGGGCGTGGCCACCACGCTGGCCATTTCCGGCTCGCTGTTCGCGCTGATGCTGTCGGTGGATGTGACCCTGGGTTACCTGCAGACGTTCGCGATCATGTTGCTGCTGGCCGCTGCGAGCGTGGTGGTGGCGCGGCGGGTCTGACCGCTACGGCGCCACCTCTTCCAGGTCTTCGCGCAGGATCCGCCGGATCTCCAGCACCGCCTGCGGGGTTTCCTGCACGCTGTGGCCGGAGATGATCACCTTCTCCGACACCGCGCCGGGCAGGTGCGCGCTCCAGTAGGGCACCAGGCCGTCGTCGGACTGCTCCAGCGGCACCTCGGCTTTGCGCTGGGCGATGATCGAGTGGTACTTCAGGCCCGGCATGATCGGCAGTGCCGCGGCCGCCTTCACGAACGGATCGGTGGCCTTGAGGTTGTCGATGCTGTTGGGAATCTGCAGCTTGGTGGCCTGCGCCGACTGCACTTCGGATTGCTGCAGGGCCTGGAACACGTCCTCGAACTTGCCGAGGATGGTGATCGGCAGGCGCACCAGGCGCCCGATGAAGCGTCCGACCCGGTTGCCGGCGATATCGGTGCCCTGGTGGGGTGCGGCGATGAAGATGGCGCGCTCCACGTTCGGTTCGGCATCGAAGTGCAGCAGCGGGCCCAGTTTGGCCTGGACGCGCTTGAGCCGCTCACCTTTCAGGTCGTAGTTGGCCAGCAGCTGGTTCCACAGCGTGTCGCCGGAACTGGTGACCAGCAACCGGGCCAGCACGCCCCCCATGCTGTGGCCGATGAACACCATGTCCTTCGACGCACGCGAGGTGCCCTTCGGGTCGAAATGCCGGAGCGTGTTGTCGAACGTCTGGTCGATCTCGAAACGGTTCAGTGCAATCGGCGCGTTGGTCGGGTAGTACACCTGCCACACCTGGAAGTGCCTGCGCAGCTCGGGATCGCCCAGGATCTCGTTGGCCACGTTCACCCAGGCCTCCGGGCTGCTGCCCAGCCCATGCAGCATGAAGATGATGCGGCGGTTCGGATCCCACGGCTGCATCAGGTACATGTGCGGTTCGGCAATGCCTTCGCTCAGGCCGAACAGCGTGCGCAGCGACTGGGTGGCAAAGCCGGACTGGGCCAGCCACATGCCGTAGGCGGCGGTGAAGTTGCCGGCCAGCGGCACCTTCTCGCCATGCAGGTCCACGCTTTCGGTGGATTCAGGCGAATACACGTCGAACAGCACCTGGGTGGTGTCCAGCACCTGCTGCAGCGTATCGCCCTTGAAGCGCAGCAACGCGGTGGCATTGATTGCCGACATCTCGCTGTACTGCGGAATCTCGGCCTTCCCACCGTCCACCGGCGCGATCAGCTTGGGCGGGTCCATCACCACCACCAGCTCGGCCCCAAAGCCGTCGCGGCGATACGTACTGCGCAGGCCGGCGAAACTCACCGACGATGCCGACACCATCGTGGTGGGAATGCTGGCCAGGCGCAGCTCGTCGAAGTCCGAGGTCAGCGTCCAGCGCTCGCCCGCCACCGCGGCGTTGTAGTCCTCCCCTTCCAGCGCGCTTTCGCGGCTGCGCTTGAACACCACCGTGGCGGTCTGTTCGGCGGCGTAGTTGTAGTAGTCGCGCACCTGGGTCTGGCGGTCTTCGAACGCGCGGTCCGACGGCGTGCGCCCGCTGAAGAACAGGTAGGCATACGCGTACCGCGCTGCTTCCAGCCACGCATCCAGCGCCGCATCGGACATCGGGGTCTTGTCGCGGTCCTTCGGCTTGGGCGTGAGTGCCAGCGCGTTCTTCACCCACAGCTCGGACAGCGTTGACAGCCGCTGTTCCTCGGGCAGGTCGCGGGTGTCCTTCAGGGTCTTCTCGCAGGCGGCAACATCCTTCTCGCACAGCGCCACGTCCAGGCCGATCACGCTCAGCGTTTCCTGCGAGGCCATGCTGAACTTGCCGGAGGTGAGCACATCGCCGCGCTTGTTGGCCAGGTAATCGGTGGGCGAGACCTGCTTCATGGTGACCATGGCGCAGCCGCTGGACAGCAGCAGCGACAGCAGCACCGCCAGCAGGGGTGCGCCACGGCGAAGGAGCCGGCTCATGGCTTCACCTCCGGGTCGATGCCCGGCACGCCGACGCGGATCAGCTGCGAGAAGCGCGGATCATCGCCAGCGGCACGCGCGCGATCGGTGATGCGGCCGCGCGCCTTCAGCGTGGCGAAGTCCACGCCGGGCGTGAGCACGCCCAGGTCACGCGCGTATTCGGCGAAATAGCCGGAGGCGAGCAGCCGGTAGTCCAGCGGCAAGCCCGGCGCGATCTGCTTGGCCAGTTCGTACACGATGGTGGTGCAGTTGCTGGTCAGCGTGTTGTAGAACGCCGGTGCGGCATCCAGTCTGCGCGCTTCGCCCAGGTAGGACACGAACAGGCCCTTGAGCTGGTCGCGGGTCATGCCCTTCAGGCGATACAGGTACACATCCTCGCCGCGCACGTTGCTGCGCACCCGCACGATGTCGGTTTCCTCGGCCGCCACCAGGGTCATCTCGAATTTGCGGAAGAACCCGCCCAGCGCCGAGAACGATTCGCCGCGCTCCTTGCGGATCTCCAGCGAGAACACCAGCTGGCGGCCGTCGGCGAAGCCGAACGAGACCAGCGTGTGCGCGATCATCGGCCCCATCCAGTACGACAGCACCAGGTCGGCCGAACGCAGCTGGTCCAGGTCGTACTCGCGGCGCTCCCAGCGCACGTCGTGGTCGTCATCGGTGCGCCAGGTGAAGTTGCGCACGTTGTCGAGCACCACCCGGGAGCCGTCGAACTCCACCACCTTCAGCCGCTGGGCGACATCATCGGCCCAGACCCGGTCCTGGCGCGGGCTGAGCAGCAGCCACCACACGCCGCAGAGGACCAGCGCGGCCACGAACAGCGGGCCCGGCCAGCGCCCGGCACGGGCGCGGCCAACGGCCACGGCGGTGGCAAGCGCAAAGGCGCCCCACCCCGCCAACAGCACACCCTTCAGCCAACCCGGCCCGGAAAGCTGGTACGCCAGCAGCCCGGCTACCCACAGCGCTGCGACCAGCATCAATACGGCCAGCCCCCATCTTCCTGCTGTCTTCACACATCGTTCCGTCGGTTGGTCGGGGCGCTAGTTAGCCATAACCGCGGTGCGGGGGACATATTCCCCTGTTCAGGTTCGCTCAGCTACGCGAGGCGCCCACCTTCTGCCACGGCGCCATGCCCTTGCGGGCGCGCGGCAGCGCACGGCGCAGTGGCAGCCGGCGTGGCATCGGAATACCCACCCCGGGCGCGGCGGTATCGTCACGGCGCAGGTCCTCGGCGCGCTCGCCCACCAACAGGGCCGCCATCTCCTCCAGGCAGTTGCGCATCGCCCGGGCGGCCGTCTGCAGGGTATTCATGGCGTGTCTCCAATGACGAAGCGGGGACGGACTACGTTAAGACCGGCACCGCGTAGGGCTCGTGCAGGGGATGTGGCAGACGGATGAAAACCGCGCCCCATAGGCTTGTATCTGAGATTCATTTGCGTTCGCATCCTCACCTCCCGATAATCCGGGCCCTTAGTCCCCGGGATCCCCGTCATGCCTGCCCTGTCGCGCCGTTCGCCCTTGCTGCTGCTGGTTCCCACCCTGCTGGCGTCGGCCATGGCCCATGCCCAGGACACTAGCACCGCCCGTACCCTGGACGCGGTAAGCGTGGTCGCCGACCGCGCCAGCACCGCCACCAAGACCGATACCCCGCTCACCCAGACCCCGCAGGCGATCAGCGTGGTCACCAACGAGCTGTTCACCGACCGCGGCGCCCGCAACCTGCAGGAAACCCTGCGTTACAGCGCCGGCGTGACCGCCGATGCCTACGGCCTGGATACCCGCAGCGACGGCAGCACCGTGCGCGGTCTGGACCCGGTGCAATACCTGGACGGCCTGCGCCGCAGCTACGGCTTCAATCCGCTGGCACGCACCGAGGTGTACGGCCTGGAGCGGGTGGAAGTGCTGCGCGGCCCCTCGTCGGTGCTGTACGGCGCCGGCGCCACCGGCGGCATCATCAATGCCATCACCAAGCGCCCGACCTTCGGCGACCTGGGCGGCGAAGTGGCCCTGCAGCTGGGCAACTTCGACCGCAGACAGTTCCAGGGCGACGTGGCCGGCACCCTGAACGACGCCGGCACCCTGGCCGGTCGCTTCGTCGGCCTGGTGCGCGAATCCGGCATGCAGACCGACTACATCGACGATGACCGCGTGTACCTGGCGCCGTCGATCAGCTGGCAGGGCGAGCGCAGCACCCTCACCGTGCTGGCCAGCTACCAGCACGACAAGACCGCCTCCAGCCAGCAGTTCCTGCCCGTGGTGGCGACCCTCAACGCACCGGCCGGTTCGCCGCGTCTGGATCCGTCGACGTTCCTGGGCGACCGCGATTTCGACAAACTCGATTCGCGCGTGTACAGCGTCACCGCCCTGTTCGACCACAGCTTCAGCGACAGCATCAGCCTGCGCTCGGCCGTGCGCTACCTGGACGGCAAGACCGAATTCCGCGAACTGTACCCGGACACCTACTCCAATCCGCTGGACCCGTTCATCGATGCCGACAAGCGCGTGCTCAACCGCAACGCCTACGGCGTGCGCCCGGACGTACGTTCGCTGACCAGCGACAACGCGGTGCAGTTCGACTTCGCCACCGGCGCCTTCCAGCACCTGCTGCTGGCTGGCGTGGACTACAGCGATTACCGCGAGAAGTCCTGGAACCTGGATGCCACCCCGACCCCGATCGACATCTACAACCCGATCTCCACCGGCGTGACCATCAACGGCTGGGACCGCCTGCCCGACCAGCAGACCACCCAGCTGGGCGTGTACCTGCAGGACCAGATCCGCTGGGCCAACCGCGTCTCGCTGGTGCTGGGCGCACGCCGCGACCACGCGCGCAGCAAGACCGAAGGCCTGCCCAGCCAGACCGACAACGCCACCACCTACCGCGCCGGCCTGATCGGCGAGATCGGCGCGGGCGTGTCGCCATACATCAGCTACAGCGAGTCGTTCCTGCCGGTGACCGGCCAGGATCTTTACGGCCGTGCGTTCAAGCCGATGCAGGGCGACCAGTGGGAAGGCGGCATCAAGTGGCAGCCGGCGTCGAACATGCTGGTCACCCTGGCGGCCTATCGCATCACCGAGACCAACCGCCAGACCAACGATCCGGACAACGTGTTGAACGTGATCCAGACCGGCGAGATCGAATCGAAGGGCGTGGAAGTCGAGGGCCAGTTCCAGTTCGCGCACGACATCACCCTCACCGCGGCGTACTCGCGCAACAAGGCCGAAGTGACCAAGAGCAACTTCGCCATGGAAGTGAACCAGCGCCTCAACGACACCCCGCAGGAGCTGGCTTCGGTATGGCTGGGCAAGGCCTTCACCCTGGTCGACGACGCGCGCCTGCGCCTGGGCATCGGTGGCCGCTACGTGGGCAACACCCAGTCGCTGGGCTACGGTGGTTTCATCCGCACGCCCAGCTACACGCTGGTGGACGCGCTGGCCGAAGTGCAGGTGACCGACTGGACGATGGCGCTGAACATCACCAACCTGGGCGACAAGAAGTACTTCGCCCCGTGCCGTAATTTCGGTGACTGCTTCACCGGCAACCCGCGCACGGTGACCGGAACGATTTCGTACCGGTTCTGACGGTGTGCCGGGCGTGGCCCGGCACTACCGTGTCCGTACCCTCTCCAGCCGCCGCCAGAGACTTCAATGCAACGTTCCACCATCAAAGCCTGGTTCCTGGTCCACAAGTGGACCAGCCTGGTCTGCACCCTGTTCCTGCTGCTGTTGTGCGTGACCGGCCTGCCGCTGGTGTTCGGCGAGGAGATCGCCCACCTCAGCGAACCGCACGTGGACAACCCGCAGCCGCAGGCCGCGCATCGCAACCTGGATGAACAGGTACGCACCGCCGTGGCGCAGTACCCGGGCAACGTGCCGCTGTTCGTGGGCTGGGACTGGGAAGGCCACACGGTGTACGTCAACACCGGCACCGAGCCGGCCACGCCGCCGCCGCAGATGAAGACCGCGCTGCTCGATGCCAGCAGCGGTGAGGTGCTGCCCGCGCCGCAGTTCAACGAAGGGGTGATGTACTTCCTGTACCGGCTCCACACCGACCTGTTCCTCGGCCTGCCCGGCATGCTGTTCATGGGCGCGATGGGCCTGCTGTTCGCCGTGGCGATCATCTCCGGCCTGGTGCTGTACGGCCCCTTCATGCGCCGCCAGCGTTTCGGCACCCTGCGCACCGGGCGCAGCCGCCGGCTGGCCTGGCTGGACCTGCACAACGTGATCGGCGTGGTCACCCTGGGCTGGGCGCTGGTGGTGGGTATCACCGGCGCCATCAACACGATTGCGAAGCCACTGGAAACCGCCTGGCAGAGCCAGCAGCTGGGCGAGTTCGCCGCGCGTTACGCCGGCCAGCCGCGCCCGACCACGCTGGCCTCGCTGCAGGCCGCGGTGGACACCGCACGCGCTGCCGAGCCCGGCATGCGCCCGGCCTTTGTCAGCTTCCCGGGCACCGGCTACAGCGGTGACCACCACTATGGCGTGTTCATGCAGGGCAATACCCCGCTCACCGAACGCCTGTATCGCCCGGTGCTGATCGATGCGGCCAGCGGCGAACTCACCGCCCAGCCGCAGCTGCCCACCTACATGAGCGTGCTGCTGCTCAGCCAGCCGCTGCACTTCGGCGACTACGGCAAGCTGCCGTTGAAGATCCTGTGGGCGCTGCTGGACCTGCTCACCATCGCGGTACTGGTCAGCGGCCTGTACCTGTGGTTCAAGCGCGGCAGCACCGAAGCGCGGGTAACCGAGATCGAGCGGGCTGAAAAAACCGGGGGTGCGGCATGAGCCGGACGCCTGCGCCCAATGGCAGCCCGTTCACGGCGCCCGCGTGGATCGCCGCGGCAAGCCTGCTGGGTCTGGTCAGCGCGCTGGTTGGCGATGGCGTGTTCGATGTGGTGTCATGGGTGGTCTTTGCCGCATTGATCGGCCTGGTAGTGCGCGCCTGGGGGAAACGCACCCGGTGACGGGGTGATCCGGGCTCGCGGTGCCGACCAACGGTCGGCACTACCGGTCGGCATTGCCCGGTCGGCCCCCTGCCCCGTGGCGGGCGAAGTTGAGTGCCGCCGGCGATGCTTCATCTGCGCGCAGGCACAACTGCAGCTCGAACGTGGCCTCGCCCCCCGCCAACGGGTGATAGGCGACTTCCGCACTGCGGAACCCGGCCATGCTGGCGGGCACCACCGAGATGCCCGCCTCTACCGCCACCAGTGACAGCACCGCGTGCATGCCGTGCGCTTCCTGCACCACCTGGGGTGTGAATCCTGCCGCCGCGCACAGGCGCACGACCTGCGAATGGAAGCCCCTGCCCTCGCGCGCCGGCCACAGCACGAACGCTTCGTCGGCCAACATCGCCACCGTGAGATGCGCCTGCTCTGCGAGCGGGTGCGCGCGCGGCAGTGCGATGGCCAGGCGGTCGCTGTCGAATGCCTGCAGCCGCATGTCGTCGGCCTCGAACACCGGTGGAATCACCACGCCCACGTCGATCCGCTGTTCGCGCAGCATCTGGATCTGGCGTGCGGAGGTGGCTTCGATCAACTCCAGGCGAACGTCCGGGCTGCTCTGGCGGAAGCTGCGGATCACCCCGGGCAGGCGCCCGTACAGCGCGCTGCCCACATAGCCCAGCCGCACGGTACCGGTGCGCCCTTCAGCTGCATCGCGAGTGGCGACCAGCGCATGGTCGGCCTGCTGCAGCAGCAGGCGTGCCTCGGCCAGCAGCACTGCCCCGGCGGCGGTGAGCCCAAGGGTACGGTTGCCGCGCTGGATCAGCTCGCTGCCGATCTCGTCTTCCAGCTTGCGGATGGCCGCTGTCAGCGGTGGCTGTGACATGTGCAGGCGCGCCGCCGCGCGGTGGAAGTGCAGCTCTTCAGCAACAGCAACGAACTGGCGAAGCAGGCGGAGATCAACCATGGGCATGCATGCGCTGGACGGAAACCCCGCCAGTATGCCGTGCCGTTGACTACCTGCGTGGTTCTACCGTGGGCTGCGCGATGCGCGACCATTGCGCGGCGATGTCTTCGATGCTGTCGGCGGACGTGGCGCGCAGGTCCCGCGGGTAGGCCACGTCGTCGGCCTCCACGCTGCGGGTTGCGTGGAACTGGCCGTTGCTGGCACGCAGGATCCAGCCGCCATCACGGCAGGCCGTTGATGCAAGGAAGGCAACCCCCGGCGCCACCGCATCCGGGTGCAGCTCATCGGGCTCGCCCTCCACACCCCACATGCGGGTCTTGGCCACCGGCGAGATGGCATTGACCACGATGTTGTGCGGTGCGCCTTCAGCGGCCAGCACGTTGACGATACCCACCGCTGCCATCTTCGCGGCCGCATACGCGGCCAAGCCCTTCTGCACGTACTGCGGATACAGCGCGCGGTCGGAGGTGGTCAGCACGATGCGGCCATGGTGGCGTGCCTGCATCGACGGCCACGCCGCCTCGGCCAGCCACAGCGGCGCCTTGGCCGCGATGGTCATCATGTGGTCGAAGCGGTCTTCCTCCAGCGCATCGATCTGCTGGTACTCCACCCACCCCGCGTTGTGGATGATGAAATCGATCCGGCCATAACGGGCGACGATGTCGGCGATCAGCGAGCGGCAGCCGTCGCGCTGGTCGATCGCCGCGTGCGCGGCATGCACTTGCAGCCCGGTACCGCGCAGCAGCGCCACCGTCGCATCGATCCGCGCCGGGTCCTGCCCGCTTCCATCCAGCCCGGCGCCCACGTCATGCATGACAACCCGCGCACCGCGCGAGGCCAGCAGCCGGCTGTAGGCCAGGCCCAGTCCACTGGCTGCACCGGTGACCAGCCCAACCTGCCCTTCAAATGTAACTTCGTCGTGCGTCTGCATCCGCACAGGATCGTGCTGACAGCACACCCAGCGCCAATACCACCTGCAGCAGTCCACGATACAAACCGCGTATCGCCCTTTAGCGAATCACCGCAACGGCTCCACCACGACGGCAGTGCCATAGCACAGCACCTCGGTCAGCCCGGTCATGATGTCGGTCGCGTCGTAGCGCATGCCGATGATCGCGTTGGCCCCCAGCATCCGTGCATGCTTGGCCATATCGCGATAGGTCTCCTCGCGCGCCTGCTCGCACAGCTCGGTATAGATGGTGATGTTGCCGCCGAACAAGGTCTGGATACCGCCCAAGAAGTTGCCGACGATGGAGCGCGAGCGCACGGTGATGCCGCGCACCACTCCCAGGTTGCGCGTGATCCGGAACCCGGGCAACTCGAATGCGGTGGTCACCATCGAATCATCAAGACGCGGCCCGGTCGGCGGGCGTGCGGCGCTGTTGTAGGGGTCTGCCATGGTTGCCTCGTTGCCCGGGGGGTCTGCCCGGATGGTGGGAAGGTCAATGCGCCTGTGGTCGTCGCGGCCTGAGTATCCAGAGTAAGCATGTCTGAACCAATACCGCCAACAAAAGTGCGCAATACACCGCCACTGTAAGAAGCCGCCGCGATCAAGCACCTCGCAACTGTATGGCGCTGTGTGCTCACGCCCGCACCCTGTAACGACCCGTGGTCGCCGGCTTCTCCACCCGCGCGTCGGTGTCGAGTTCCTGGAAACCGGCTGCCAGCAGCCCGGGCATCATTTCCGCCAGCCAGTCGATGAACACCCGCAGGCGGTGGGTCACGTGCCGGTTATGCGGATACACAACGTGGAACGGATACAGCGCCGGCCGCCAGGCCCGCAGCACTTCCACCAGTGCACCGCTGGCCAGTGCAGGCGCGGCGGCATAGCTGAAGGTCTGGACCAGCCCCAAGCCCGCAATCGCCGCGGCCAGGTGGGCGTTGCTTTCATTGATGCCAAGACGGTGCCCGCCCTTGATCTCCACACTTCCCGCATCACCCCGGAAGCGGAACGGCACGGCGCGCCCGGTGGAGCTGAGCACGTAGCTCACCAGCCGGTGCCCGTTGCGAAGTTCTTCGGGGTAGGCGGGCACGCCATGCGCTTTCAGGTAGCCCGGGCTGGCGCAGGTGATCAAGGTGGCATCGCCAACATGGCGCGCAACCAGCGATGAATCGTCCAATGGCCCGCCGCGGATCACGCAGTCGGCGTTCTCACCAATCAGGTTCACCGGCCGGTCGGAGACGCCCAGCTCGATGCGGATATCCGGGTACCGCGCCATGAACGCCGGCAGCGCGGGCACCAGCACGTCGCGTGCGGTCGACCCGCCAACGTCCACGCGCAACAGTCCCCGCGGCGTGCCCCGCGCGGCACTGAACGACGCATCGATATCCTCCAGGTCACGCAGCAGACGACCTGCCTTCTCGTAGTAGTCCTGGCCCTCGGCCGTGACCGATACCCGCCGCGTGGTCCGCTGCAGCAGGCGTACGCCCAGATGCGCTTCCAGCTCGCGCACCAGCTTGCTGAGGGTGGCGGTGGGCATGTCGAGGGACTCGGCGGCGCGGATGAAGCTGCCCGCTTCGACGACCCGGGCAAAGGCACGGATGGCGGAAAGTTGGTTCATGCGCCCATTATGCACTTACATGCATAGTGATTATCATTAATCCATCTTTATCCACCAATCGGCCAAGCCTATCGTTCTCCCAACAGCGGCGGGAATCCTCCCGCTCGTCCAACGGAGAACATCATGAGCACCGCCTTCCTTACCGGTAAGATCGCCCTCGTCACCGGCGGCACCTCGGGCATCGGCCTGGCCAGCGCCCGCCACCTCGCGTCGCTGGGCGCCACTGTCTTCATCACCGGCCGGCGCCAGGCCGAACTGGACGCGGCCGTCGCCGCGATCGGTCCGGCCGCCACCGGGATTCGCGCTGATGCGGCGCTTCCCACCGACCTGGACACGGTCTACGCCCGGATCGCCACGCAGGCTGGCAGACTGGATATCCTGCACGCCAACGCCGGTGGCGGCGACATGCTGCCGCTGGGCGCGATTACCGAAGAGCACTTCGACCGCATCTTCGCCACCAATGTCCGTGGCGTCCTGTTCACCGTGCAGAAGGCGCTGCCACTGCTGGTCGATGGGGCATCGATCATCCTCACCGGCTCTACCGTGTCCATCCAGGGCACGGCCAATTTCAGCGTGTACAGCGCCAGCAAGGCAGCAGTGCGCAACTTCGCCCGTTCCTGGGCGCTGGACCTCAAGGAGCGCGGCATCCGGGTCAACGTTGTCAGCCCGGGGCCGATCCGCACCCCCGGCCTCGGCGATCTGGTGCCCGACGACGCCCGTCAGGGTCTGTTCGACCACCTGGCAGCGCAGGTGCCCCTGGGACGACTGGGCGAACCGCAGGAAGTGGCCAACGCCGTGGCATTCCTGGCCTCTGACCAGGCGAGCTTCGTCAACGGCATCGAGCTGTTCGTGGACGGCGGCATGGCGCAGGTCTGATCCTGTGCGGCTGCAAGCTCGGCATCGCGCGCGGTCGGGTCAGCGCTCGCGCAGCGATTCAGCGGCGTGCTGCTGCAACGGGCTGAGCAGGTAATCCCGGCACCCCGGGCACGGATTCGAAACGAAGCGGTTGGCCGCTGCCTATCGCCTCGGCCAGTGCGCGTTGGCCAGCGCCTCGGTGGCTCTACTCCGATGTCCCACGTTCGACCGCTTCCATTGCATCGGCGAACTTCGCCATCAGCCGCACCAGGTCCGATACCTCCTGCGGCTCCCATGATTCGAAGATGACCCTGCCCATCCGCTCGCGCGCGGCGTCCAAGCGGTCAGTCATCTCCTTGCCCTTGGGCGCAATGGTGGCCTCGCGGATCCGGCGGTCCTGCGGATTGCCCTGGCGGGTGATCAGTTCCATGGTTGCCAGCTTGGCGACCTGCCGGCTGATGGTCGTGTAGTCGCGACCCAACCGGTCAGCCAATTCGACCACCCCGATCGGCCCGACCCGCTCGATCACCACCAGCAGCCGAAACAGAGCCTGGTCCAGCTTCACCCCCGCTTCCTGCAGGAGTCGCTCGTCGTTGCGCGGGCGGTTCATCACGCTGACAAGGCTGACCATGGACAGGTGCAGCGACTTCAGCTCGGCCGAAATATGTGTATCTTGCACTCTCTTTTTCGCAGGCATAGCATCCCCTCCAGATACGTGCATATTACACATACTTGGAGAAAACGATGGGTAACACCCCCGATGTTGTGATCTGTGGCGCCGGTGCCGCTGGTTTGACCCTGGCCATTGAACTGGCCCGGCGTGGCGTGTCCTTCAGGCTGCTGGAGCAGCGCGACCAGCCGTTCCATGGCTCGCGCGGCAAGGGCATCCAGCCCCGCAGCCAGGAGGTGTTCGAGGACATGGGGATCCTCAACCGGTTGTTCGCTACCGGCGGGCCGTACCCCCTTCCGCGTACCCACAATGCCGATGGCAGCAGCACCGACGGCGCGGTGCTGGAAGCTGCGCTGGCTACCCCCGCCGAGCCTTATCGCCAGCCGCTCATGGTGCCGCAGTTCCTTACCGAAGCCGTGATGCGTGAGCGCTTGGCCGAACTGGGCCATGCCGTGCAATTCAGCCACACGTTGCTCGGCGTCGATCAGGATGGCGAAGGTGTCCACGTCCGCATCGCCACGCCCAGCGGCGAGCAGACGATCAGAACCCGTTACCTGATCGGCGCCGACGGCGGCCGCAGCTTCGTGCGCCAGTCATTGGCGATTCCTTTCCCGGGCCAGACCCTGGGCGTTCGCGCCGTCGTCGCCGATATCGTGCTGCAGGGTCTGTCCCGCGATGCGTGGCACAACTTCAACGAGCACGACATGGCACGCCGCATCTCGCTGTGCCCGCTCATGGGCACGGACCTGTTCCAGTTGCAGGCACCGGTGCCGCTGGAGGTCGAGGTGGACCTGTCCGTTGAGGGCTTGGCCGCGATGGTGCACGCGCGGACAGGGCGCGATGACATCACGGTCGAAGGCGTCTCGTGGGCTTCCGCGTACCAGATGAACGCACGCCTGGCAGATCGGTATCGCGTGGGCCGGGTGTTCCTGGTGGGCGATGCGGCGCATACCCATCCCCCTACCGGCGGCCAGGGACTGAACACCAGCGCGCAGGATGCATACAACCTGGGCTGGAAGCTGGCGTCCGTATTGGAAGGCGCGCCAGAGGTACTGCTCGATACTTACGAAGAAGAACGCAGGCCCGTTGCGGCGGCAATGCTCGGTCTTGCTACCAGGCTTCTCGAGCACGCCCAGCGCGGCGACAACCGGCGTGGTCGTGAGGTGCAGCAGCTCGACCTGGGGTATCGGGCGTCTTCGATTACGCTGCCGGCCGAATCGCGCGAGGGGCGCATCGAGCCCGGCGACCGCGCGCCTGATGCACCGCTGCAGGGCGCGGGCGGGCAACCCATCCGATTGTTCGAGGTACTCCGCGGTATCCATTGGACGCTGCTGGGCCATGCGGCCGACCGAATCGCTGCGCCGCCGCGCGCCGGCCTGCACGTACACCTCATTGGGCCGAAGGGCGACCTGCGCGACGGCGATGGGCATTTCCAGCGCGCGTACGGACTTGGGCCGGACGAGTGGGTGCTGGTGCGCCCCGACGGCTATGTTGCCGCTGTTGCGGACGGCGGGCGACTTGCCGATCTGGTGTCACATCACGCGGCCTGTTCGCCCTGATTACTTCGCCGCCGGTGCCGTGGAGGCCGCTCTGGGCTTGGAGTACCAGAGCGCATTGACGATGATCCAGCGCTCTCCGAAACGGCCCATGTGGAAGTAGTCCACGAACCAGGGCGTCTCCAGCCGCACCGAGGCCGCGTTGCCGGTAACGTCCAGCACGCGGCAGGTACGGTCCCACTCCGCCTTGGGCGTCTTCAGCGCGCCTTGGCGGGTCAGGCCCACCAGCTCTTCCTTGCTCATGCGGCGCAGGCCAAGCCGCTCGTCCGGGGTTTCGCCCAGCACCATCCGCTTGGCCAGGTCTGGATGCAATGACCGCGCTACCCGCTGGGGATCGGCTTCCAGCTGGCCATCCACATAGTCAAAGCAGGTCGCCTCGATAGCGGCTACGGTGGCGGCATCAGGTGCCGCCGGGGTATTTGCGGTGGCGGCAGCGGCAAACAGCAGGGCAAGTGCGGGCATGAACTACCTCAGGAAGGTATGTAATCGTGCTTCAGCGGATCGCGTTCTCTCCTCCGGAACGCTTCCAACATGACGAGGGGCAACAGCCAGCTTGCCCACAGCAGGCACGAGATGAGCGTTCCGCTTGGCGCCAGGCCTGAAGCAATGGCTACCGGCAACATCAAACGGAACAGGACGGGCGCCAGGGTCACCGCATAGTTGCGGATCATCCACGTCCTGTGCCGTTCCACTCGACCACGGTGGATCGCGATCATGGCCAACAGCGCCGTGGTCAACCACACCAGGGCGGTGCCGGCAAAGCCAAACTTGATCGAAAGCGGTGCGGGAGTGGTGGCGATCAATCCAGCCGCTGCTGCGCTGGCCGTGAGCACTCCACCGAAATAGAGGTACCCAACCCGCCGATGCAGTACAGGACGCTCGAACCACCATCGCGCCAACAGCTGGATCGGCCCGGTCACGATGGCCACCACGCCGCCAGCCAGGTGCAGCCACAGCCAGCCATGGCGATCCACGAAGCGGCCGTACGCGAGGCTGTCCAGAAGCCCGTACTTCCCATACGCAGCCAGCAGGAACTCGGCCGACACCAGCACCACAACCATCCAGCCGACGACCCTGGACAGGGTTCTCACCACGTTTTTCCGGCGCGATGGCAGTACACCCACGGCATGGCCTCCTGTCCTGTTGGCGGACTTTACGACGTAATCGCTGCGAAAGTGCGCCATTTCACAATTCATGTGAACATTCCCACCAATGTCCAGTCCTGCCCCCCTCCCTCCGCTCACCGATCCCGCCCTGCTCCGCGATATCGCCGAGATCGGCCGCATTGCGGCCGTGCCGCGCATCCTCGAGACGGTGGCCCACATCACCGGCTGCCGGTTCACGGCCATTGCCCGGGTGACCGATACCACCTGGACCGCGTGCGCCACCCACGACACCCTGGGCTTCGGCCTGGTGGCGGGCGGCCAGCTGGTGCTGGAGACCACCATCTGCGATGAGATCCGGCAGTCGCCCAAGCCGGTGGTGTTCGCCCATGCGAGCCTGCACCCGGTCTACTCCACCCACCATACCCCGCGCATCTATGGGCTGGAGAGCTACGCCTCGGTACCGATCCACCGTCCGGATGGCAGCTTCTTCGGCACCCTGTGTGCGATCGATTCGGCGCCTGCCACGTTCGATGAGCTGCATATCCAGCGCTCGATGGAACTGTTGGCCGAGCTGGTCGGCAATTACCTCGATACCGAAGAACGCCTTGAACAGGCGGCAGTGGCGCTGTCCGATGCGCAGCAGGTGGCTGAGCTGCGCGACCAGTTCATCGCAGTGCTGGGCCACGATCTTCGCAATCCGCTGCAGTCGATCAGCTTCGTGACCGAAGCACTCGAAGCTGCGCCGCATACGGATTACCAGCAGCGCATGTTCGACCACATCACCTCCAGCGTGAATCGCATGGAGGGGCTGGTGAGCGATGTGCTCGACTTCGCCCGTGGCCGCCTGGGTGGCGGCATTCCCGTGGCATTGCGCAGCGCCGACGGCTTGGCGGCCGATCTGCAGCACGTGGTGGACGAGGTGGCGAACGCTACCGGGCGCTCGGATATCGCGGTGCGGATGGAGATCGATGGCGCGGTGGTGTGTGATCCGAACCGGCTGGGCCAATTGCTGGCCAACCTGCTGACCAATGCCGTGCAGCATGGCGATGCCACTGCGCCGATCGCGCTGGAGGTGCAGGCCGCTTCAAGCGGACTGCTATTGACCGTGCGCAACGGCGGGCATATTCCCGCCGAGCGACTGGCGACCATTTTCAGGCCGTTCTCGCGCGAGCAGGCGGAGCTGCCGCGGCCCGGCCTGGGGCTGGGGCTCTACATCGCCGCGGAGATCGCGCGGTCGCATGGGGGCACCCTGGCGGTGGCCTCGGACGAGGCCACCGGTACAGCGTTTACGTTCCGGATGCCGGGTGGCAGCGCCTGATCAGGACTTGATAAAGGCCAGCAGGTCCGGATTGATCACGTCGGCGTGCGTGGTCAGCATGCCGTGCGGGTAACCCTTGTAGACCTTCAGGGTGCCGTTCTTCACGAGCTTCACCGACAGCAGCGCTGCGTCCGCGATCGGCACCACCTGGTCGTCGTCGCCGTGCATGACCAGCGTCGGCACGGTGATCGCCTTCAGGTCTTCAGTCTGGTCGGTTTCGGAGAAGGCCTTGATGCCTTCGTAGTGGGCCTTGGCGCTGCCCATCATGCCCTGGCGCCACCAGTTCTGGATCACGCCCTGCGAGATGGTCGCACCGGGGCGGTTGAAGCCATAGAACGGGCCGGTCGGGAAGTCCACGAACAGCTGCGCGCGGTTGGCCGCAACACCGGCACGGATGCCGTCGAACACTTCGATCGGCAGGCCACCGGGGTTGGCCGCCGTCTTCAGCATCAGCGGGGGCACGGCGCTGACCAGCACCGCCTTGGCAACGCGCCCCTGCGGCTGGCCATGCCTGGCCACGTAGCGCGCCACTTCGCCACCCCCGGTGGAATGGCCGATATGCACGGCATTGCGCAGGTCCAGGTGCTCGAACACAGCGGAGGCATCGGCTGCGTAGTGGTCCATGTCATGCCCGTCGCTGACCTGTGCCGAGCGGCCGTGGCCACGGCGGTCATGGGCGATCACGCGGTAGCCCTTCTGCAGGAAATACAGCATCTGGGTGTCCCAGTCGTCCGACGACAGCGGCCAACCGTGGTGGAAGACGATGGGCTGCGCATCGCGCGGGCCCCAGTCCTTGTAGAAGATGCGGACGCCGTCTTTGGTGGTGACGAAATTCTCGGACATGAAAGTGTTCTCCGGAGCGGGGGAAGGGGTGCGCGCCATCGCAAAACCCGGCAGCGCCATGACGGCCAGCGCCGAGGCACCGGCCTGGAGCGCCTGGCGGCGGGTGAGCATCAGCGTTTCCAACACGTTGGGGGGCATCGGTGAATCCTGCGCAGGGGCGGCGACACACATGGGGCCAGATACCGGCAGGTTCACGCTTGTACGCCGTTGCTCTTCATGCCGATGCCCGGACTACCGGCGCCGGGGTTCCCACGCGAAGGACGCCGGTATCTGCAGGTCGATCTCCGTCCCGCGCCCGGAGCGTCCGCTCAGGATCGTCAAGGTGCCACCGGCGCGCGCAGCGCGCTCGCGCATGCCTTCCAGTCCCCAATGCCCGGCGACCGCTTCGGCCCCGTGGGGCATTCCAATCCCGTCGTCGCTGATGCGCAGGTGGAAACCCTGACGCCCATAGCTGACCAGGATCTGCACCTGCGCGGCGCGCGAATGACGGAATGCATTGAGCAGGGCTTCACGGCCGATCATGTACGCCTCTTCGGCCGCGCAGGTCTGCATGGCGCGCGGCGTGCCTTCCACCACCAGGCGGACGGCCGGGGTCTCAAGGCCATGCGCCTCCTCCGCCACGCCCATCAGCGCAGCGCCAAGATCGCGCGCGCGTTCCACATCGCCACGCAGGCCGCGCACGCGCTCACGGCCGTCGGCCGCCACCTGCTCGGCCATGGTCATCGCCGCTTCCAGCTCGGCGCGGACCGGATCGGTGGGCGGCAGCTTGCGGCTGGACGCATGCAACCGCAGGATCAGTCCCTGCGTGCTCTGCAGCAGGGTGTCGTGCAGCTCGCGTGCGATCCGCTCGCGCTCGCGGTGACGCTCATCCAGGCGTGTACGGATGCGTGCCGCCAGCTGCCGCAGCCGGCCCAGGTACAGCAGCCACAGCAGGGCCGCACCCGCGATCACGCACAGCACGCGGAACCAGGCGGTTTCCCAGTAATGCGGTGCGACGTTGACCACCAGGCGGGCGCCCTGCTCGTTCCAGACCCCATCGTTGTTGCTGGCCGCTACCCGGAACACATACTGCCCCGAGGCAGGCGCGTTGTAGAACGCCGAGCGCGCGGTCGAGGCCTCGAACCATTGCGGATCGAAGCCCTCCAGCTGATAACGGAAACGGACCCGCTCGGGAATTGAAAGACTAAGCGCTGTGAAGCGGATGCGCAGGTTCTTCGTTCCTGCCGGCAGCTCGACGGCGCCTGCATTGATCGGTACGTCGGCCCCATCCACCGCCACCGACAGGATCTCCACCGGCGGTGCTACGGGGTTGCGCACGATCTGCGCCGGATCCATCGACACCAGGCCGCTGGTCGTGGAAAACCACAGCCGCCCATCCTGGGTCCGCGCAGCGGTGGGCAGTGGCCGGAACTGGGCGGCGATGCCGGGCAACGCATCCAGCGCGTCGAAGCGCTCGTAACGCGGGGTGCCCTGCGCGTTGAACAGGCCGGCGATGTCGCCGTCGCGCACGTGCACCACGCCACGTGCACCGTTGAACCACAGGCCGCCTGCAGCATCGGCCACGATGCCGCTGATGCCACGCAGGTCTTCGCGCACCGCCGGCAGCACATTGTGCAACCGGCCTTCGGCCACCCGCGCCAAACCGCGCTCGCCGCCCATCCACATGCCCTGCGCGTCCTCGAACAACGCCGTGACGTTGCCCACGTCCAGCGGTTCGCCCGTCCATGGCGTGGAGAAAACTCCGTGGTCGAGCACTGCCACCGCGTTACGGGCAAAGCCCAGCCACAGCCGCCCGCTGGCATCGGTCTGCATCACCAGCGGCGAACCACCCGTGGGCAATCCAGGCCTGTCCTGGAAGTGTGCCCACTGCCCGTCTTTGAACCGGTACACACCCGGCGTGTTCAAGGACACCCACAGCGCGCCGTCCGGGGTGGTCGCGATGGCCTGCACACCCGAGCGCGCCGCCACCGGCAGCCCGGATACCTTCGAGAAGCGCTCGCCGTCACGGCGCCACACCCCGTCCGGCCCGGCCAACCACGTGGTGCCGGCGGCATCGCGGTGCATGGCGGTGATTCCCGCCGGCAGCGCCAGCGTCTGGCGTGTGGCCATGTCCACGCGCTGCAACGGGTGGTTGCGGGTGCCCACCAGCAGCGCGTTGCCGTCCGCGACCATGGCAAACTCCTGCGCACCTTCGGGCATCGGCACCTGCACCAGGTTGGCATGGCGGAAGCGATCCAGCCCGCGACTGCCGCCCACCCACACATTGCCCTCGCGATCCTCCAGCAACGGCTGCGCGTAATCGGAGCTGAGCCCGTCCACCCGGCGGAAGCGTTCCACCTCCGCCCGGTTGCGCTGCGGTGAGCGGCGAACCAGCCCGGTACCCAGCGTGGTCGCCCAGAGCACACCGTCGCGGTCGAACAGCAGCCCGGCCGATTCCACGGCATCGCCCTGGCCGGACAGCGGGCGCACACCGCCGTCCGCTTCGGCCACCCAGATGGCTCCGTCCGGCGCCTGGGCGATCTGGCTTACCCGGCCCACGCGCGCCGGCACCCCTTCGAATGCGCTTGCCCCGCGCCTCAGCACCACCATGCCAGCCTCGGTGGCGATCCACAGCGTGCCCTCGCGATCGGTGAACAACGTCCGCGCCTGTCGTCCCGGGTAGCCCATCGCCTGCGTGGGCCGCACCCAACGCTGGCCCTGCAGGAAGAGCGGGCCGGTAAAGGTGGCGGCCCACAAGCGGCCCCCGCCGTCTTCGGCGAAACGGAACACGGTGCTGGTCGGCAGCCCCGCCGCTGAACCGTAGTGATGCACACCCGTGCGCTCGACCCGGCTCACCCCGCCATAGCGGAAGCCCACCCACAACCCGCCATCGTGGGCGGTGTACAGGGTCGACACACTGGTCCCGGGAAAGGCCTCATCACCGGGCGGCACGAAGCGCGTGAAGCGCACGCCATCGAAGCGGTACAGGCCTATCTCCGTACCCAGCCAGAGATAGCCATCCGCCGTCTGCGCCAGTGCGGTCACCTGCCCCGGTGCGCCCTGGTTGACCGTCCACGCGGTGTGGTGGAACTGCCCCACCGCCCGCGCCGGGTCCAACGCCGCAGCATGGCCGCCCAGCAGCAGCAGGCATGCGCAGGCGATGGCCCGGAATGTGATCGTCATGGTCAGCCCCTGCGCGTCGGGGCCATCATACAAAAACAACTACCGGCAAGGCGCACCGTCGCACGGCTGGCACCCCGACGGGACGGCAGCGCGCACGTAGGCCGTGGGCGTGCAGCCCAGGCTGCGGCGGAACCAGCGCACGAAGTGGCTCTGGTCGTAGAAACCCAGCGCACTGGCAACCTGGCAGACGCGCTGCCCCTCGGTACGCAGCAGGTGCCGGGCGCGCTCGATGCGCCGCATGCGCAGGTATTCCATCGGGCTCAGCCCGGTCTGCTCGCGGAACGTACGGGCAAAGTGGAAACGGCTCATGCACGCCGCCGCGGCAATGGCGCTGAGCTGCAGGGGTTCGGACAGGTTGGCCTCGATGTAGTCGACCGCCCGCCCCACCGCGCGCGAAGGTGCGCCCGGCACGGGTTCCACGGCAGATGCCGGATGGTTGGCATGCATTGGCTCGGACCTCGCGAAATCCACCCGTGCATGCTGTGCCTGCAGCGCGCCCTGCCCAAGCCCCGATTGGCTGGGCGCACGACTACTCTTTCGGGTGAGTGCCCGTGTGGTCGTCGCTGCCGCGCCGCGACGCCGGCCGCTCCAGCACCCGGCGACCGAACAGCACCGCATCCACCGAATACGCGCCCGGACCCAGCAACAGCAGCGCCAGCAGCAGTCCGGCCAACGGCCAGCCGTCCAGCGCGGCATCCACCCCGGCCAGGACCAGCGCCACTCCTATCCCCAACGGAAGCAGTCCGCCGAACGCGATCAGGGCGGCGGCGAGCCACGCCCACGCGATCAGGTCGGGAGGGGGGAGCGCCCCGCGCAGGCCCCACGGGCCTACCAGCATCAACGACAGCACCAGGCGAAACAACAGCAGGCCCACGCCGGGCATGCGGTCGGGAAAGGTTGCGTACAACAGCTGCACCGGGGCGCCTCCAGCGTCGATCTGGCTGACGCCATTGGGGACCCATCGGCGCCGGCGCGCATGCCTCGAAAGAGTAATACGCCCCTCCCCCGCGGGTGGCCCCGGATCACGCTCAGCGCGCGTAGGTCCGCCAGTAGAGAACGCGGTCGCCGTCCCTGTTGGTGGCAATGAATACCGCCTTGTCGTATTCGGTATCGCATTGCACGAACCGGTAAGAGCGTGCGAGCACGCGATCGCCGGGCCACCACAAGCGGTTGAAGGCTGCGGGCGCCGTCTGCGCATGGGCCACCGGTCGGCAATCCGGCGGGAGATTCAACCCGGTGCCCGGCGGCATGAAGAACGAAAGCTGGCTCGTATTCGAATCGAGGTCGTGCACCTCACGTAGATTCGTCGCATCGCGGGGAACCCATGCGGGAACCCATCCCTTCCCGATCATCCCGGCCTCGTCCGCCTCCTCCAGGGTGTCGTACGCACTATCGATCACCAAGCTGCAGCCCGCCACCATCAAACAGAGCATCAGCAGCGTGACAAGTCTCACGATATTCCTTCCTTGAATGGATGGCGGGGCGCCGAAGCGGGTTGATCACACCGGCATTTGTTATCTTGCCCGCCGACAACCCTCCTTTCTGGAATCATATGCCCCGCAAGCCATCCGCATCCCTCTCCCCGCAGGCCCTGCTGCGGGCAGCTACCAAGGAGGCGTATGAGCGCGTCACCCTGCTGCTGACCACCAGCTTCGACGATTTCAGCCCGGAACAGCAGCGCCGGCTGCGCGCCCTGCTGGGCAGCGAGGGAGCCGCCAACCCGGCCAAGCGGGCCAAACCCGCCAAGGCAGAACGCAAGGAACTGCCGCCGCGTTACTGGCTGCCGCATACCCAGGAAACCTGGTCCGGTCGTGGGCGCGTGCCGAACACCTTCCTCGCCTGGGAGGGCACCGTGGCCCATACCGAGTGGAAGAAGCACCACCCCGATGAGCGCTTCCCGGCCTATCCGGGCTGAACGCGAAGATGAGCGGTGACATGAAGATGCGCAGGGCCGTGGGAACGCACGGCACCCTGCATCGCATCGAGGGCCTGCAGAAGCGCCACGATACGCAGCAGTCCCTGCCCACCCTGCTTTGCGACAGCGAAGGGTGCGGCGCCCCGGTCAGGTTTGTGGCGGCGGACCCTTCCTATATCGCCCTGGCCAAAGGCGCCGAGCACCAGCCGGGCTGCCGGTACAACGCCCCCGGCCGCTTGCAGGCCATTCTGTCCGCTGGTTCGGATCCTGAGTTCCTGCCTGCGCTGGACGATGGCCGGCACGAGCTGCGCCTGCTGTTGCTGCAGCAGGCGCTGAAGCGCGGCGGCATCGATCAGCGCACCCTCGACGGCTATCTGGGCACCCTTGCCGACCTGCTGGTGCTGCGCGCGATGTGTGAGAGCGATGACCTCGTGGCCTCGCAGATCACCCTGCGCCTGGGCAAGAAACGCGTGGACTGGGAAAATTTCTTCTACGACCAGGAACGCTACGACCAGGCATGGGAGCGTATTGGCACCGGAACTACCGACCTGCCCATGGCGCTGGTCGGCACGGTAAGGTCGCACCGCTCGCCACAGCCGGGTTCGCTGTTCCTCAACTGCGCGCCGAAGTACCAGCACACAGGCGTGGCCGATCGCCGTGATTTCTACGAAGTCAGCGTCGGGCATGCCGACGCCGCTTGGCTGAAATCCTTCCCGGTGGGCGCGGAGATCGTGATGTTCGGGCTGTGGCGCCAGGGCCGAAGCAGCACATCTTCCCGGCCACACCCCACCGACCCGCGCCGGACCATCACCAACGTCACTCACAAGCTTGCACTATGGCCAGGCTTCAAGCGGCAACTGGCCCTCGTTGAATGAACTGGAGAACGAACAGCATGCGCCGACCCACCCCGTCATCCCTGCTGTTCACGGCCCTGTCCTGCGCCTCGATCACCGCCTGTGCGGCGCCAACGCCACCGGCCACCACGCTGTTCACCGACGTCACCGCTACCCACGTTCCTGCGGATGCCGAGCTGCACGCCTTGGATGCGGCGCTGCTGGATGCCGACGGTGACGGCGACCTGGATGTCGCGGTGACGGTGGAGAACGGTGCCAACCGGCTGTACCTCAACGATGGCGCCGGCAAGCTCAGCCAAACGCCCGGTGCGTTCGGTTCCATCGCGGGCGACAACGAACATGTGCGCGTGGCCGACTTCAATGGCGACGGCCACCTGGATGTGGTGTTCGTGGCCGAAGATACCGAGCAGCACAACCTGTTCCTGGGCGACGGCAAGGGTGGGTTCACCCGGGTAAGCGAGCGCCTGCCCGCCACCAGCCAGGCCAACGCGGTGGCGGTCGGCGATGTGAACGGCGACGGCCTGCCCGACATCGTGGTGGGCAACACCACCGAAGGAAAGGAGGGCGTGGCGCAGCCCTTCCTGTGGCTCAATGACCGTGCACGCCCCGGGGGGTTCATCGATGCCAGCATCTCCCACCTGCCCGCCATCGACGTGCAGGCACAGGGCATCGTGCTGGCCGATCTGGATGGCGATGGCGACCTGGACATGGCCATTGCCAGCCAGGATCCGATCAACCGGCTGCTGTTGAACGATGGCGGCGGACGCTTCACCGATGCCACCGACCGGCTGGGCAAACAGGTACCCACGGAGACCCGCGAAGTGCATGCCCTGGATGCCAACGGCGATGGCCGGCTGGACCTGGTGTTCTTCAACCTCACCAGCAACAACCGGGACTGGGACAAGGACCCGCAGACGCGGTTGCTGATCAACCAGGGCAACGCGCGCTTCAAGGATGAAACCCGTACCCGCCTGCCCACCCACCGCTTCTCAAGCTGGGGTGGCACCGTGGTGGATTTCAACCACGACGGTCATCCCGACCTGGTGGTCAGCGCCATCGACGTGCCCGGTTTCGTGCCGCTCCAAGTACGTGCGTGGCAGAACGATGGGAAGGGCAACTTCAGCGACGTCACCGCTTCGGTGATTCCAGCCGCCACCGTGGGCCGCAGCTGGAGCATGGCCCGTGGCGACCTGGATGGCGATGGCAAGCCGGACCTGTTCATCGGTGGCTGGCAGTCGCAGGCGCGGCTGCTGCTCAGCCGCCCATAAGCCCCCGACATTCCCACGGCTTTCTTCACAGAACCTGCTCTATATTCCGGACCACGCCGCCGCTCGCTGCGGCTGGAATGGGAGGTTGATATGAAAGCCGCACGTCTGATTGGCATTGCCGCACTTACCGTGGCCGCCCTGGCCGCAACCCCTGCCTGGGCCGATCCGCCCCACCATGCACGCGGCAACGGCCCGCCCCCGCATGCCGGCGGCCCGGACAAGCGCCACGCACCGCCGCCGGGATGGCAGAAGAAGGCCTGGCACCGCGGCGACCGGCTCAGCTGGTCGGAGGTGGACCGCCGTTACTGGGTTGACGACTACTCGCGTTACGATCTGCGCGAACCGGGCCGCGGCCATCGCTGGGTGCGGCAGTCCGACACCGAGTACCTGCTCGTTGAGATCGCCACCGGCGTGATCATCGACGCCCTGCGCCGCTGACGCGGCGCCCGTCCTACAGGTTGCCGCCCACGCGCGGCACCTTCAGGACATCTTGAAACACGGCATTCGCGGCTGCAGGCGGCGGGCCAACGAATAGCGAAAGAAGCAACGCACCCATTCGACCCAGGAAGGCCGGCATTCCAGTATTCGGTTTCACGCTGCGGCTCACTCCTGGAGTCGATCAATGCGGAATATCAATCAGATCTCTCGGCGGGGACCTACCCAACAGAATCTTGATCTCAATGCCAGCTACCGCTTCAAGTTCAGCTTTCGCGGTCAGGTAGCGCTGCTCGTCTGTTCCACTCACCATGACTTCGATCAAGCCAAGTTCCGGACGACCACTCAGGCCGGTCACATCCGGAAAAAACTCCAGAGCCCTGGCGCTTGCCTTGCTCATGATGTCGCTGAATTCCTGCGCCGTGTAGGGGTAGCCTTGCTCGAACTCAACCCTCACATCGGTCCCGCGTACTCTGATGAGCTGGACAGGCTCCGTTGCAGGCCCCTTCAAACCTATCACCAGGTGCTGGTAAGGCATTGACTCGATCGAAATGAAGGCCATCCTCTCTCGATATCGCTCCCGTAGGTCCTGGACATGTGGCATAAGCTCTGACTCGATCAGCAGCCGCTCCCTGGCAACTTCAAGGGAAACGCCGTTGGCCTCCATGTAAGCGCTTGCCTCAACGTCGGGCACATCGTTACCCAGCACCGGAGCACTGCGCGGCATCCCACCCGGCGCTCTGTAGGGTTCAGCGCTGCTACGTGCATTGGCCGCTGGAGCCGGATTGCCCTCTTCAACCCGCTGGTCCTGCTTGCCACCACAGGCCGAACCCAGCGCAATCGCCACGAGAACGAAGGCCCGCTGCACGTTGGGTCCGATGCCGTGCCAGGCCATCATTCCGCTCCGTCAAGCGCATCCAGTGGGCGCTTATGCGGCTCTTCGATGATCCGCTTGTTGAGAATGCGCACTGTGCCGACCATCAGCAGCCGCATGTCGCGAACGATGTAGTCAGCAAGCGCGTCATCACTGATGTCGTCGCCTTCGATATCCAGCCGGAACTCCTGGCCCTGGATACCACCACCGTTGCTGAACTCGATTTCGAAATCAAAGCAGACACGCTTTTCCATTCAAGCCTTCCGATCCATGCGGCCGAGGTCTGCCGGATTCTCGCACGACACCCCGACCAGGGCGACCGTCGAATTGCCGCCCGCACTCGCACGCAGGTCACTTCGACTTCACCACTGCGCAACGGCCCCGGCGGTAGGTTTCCTGCGCCTACACCGCCTCTGGCAGGGCGCAAAACACTTCAGGAATCAACCATGCGTACATGCATCGTTCTGGGTCTGTCGCTGTTGGTCGCCGCCCCTGCATGGGCCGCCGACGTCACCTGTGAATCCAAGGGCCGTGGTCGAACCGAGTGCCCCATGGACACCCAGGGGGATGTGCAGGTCAAACGGCAGTTGAGCAAATCGCCCTGCACCGAAGGGGTGACCTGGGGCTTGAGCAAGCATGCCGTGTGGGTCGAACAGGGCTGCCGTGCCGTCTTCTCGAATGCATCGGACAGCGCGGCCGCAGCACCCGCCGCCAGCGGGGGGCTGCCGTTGTTCAACGCCACCTGCCCCGGAGGCCTGGATGTCCATGGCGACCAGGGCGGCCCGGTGTACGTCAACGGCAAGGAGGCCACGCTGAAAAAGTCCAATGACAACTACTACGAAGCCAAGGACGCCGCCACGGATACGGTCATCTCGCTGAGCAAAAACCCGGACGGATCGCTGTCGGTGTCCTACACCGGCCGCAAGGGCGCCAACGGCATCTGCCAGCTGCGGTGACCCGCGAACCTCACGCTTTGCGGGCGGACAGCAAGATGACCAAGAACACCGGCAGTGGCGAGAGCATCATGATGATGCCCAGCCCGATGTTGGCGCCGCCGCCGGTATTCATCCACCCATCGGCGTAGTACCAGCCCCACAGCGCAAGCGAAACCAGCAGCCCGGCAATGAAGCCACGGCGCACGCGCGGTGGGCGGCGAACAGCTACCCAGAGAGAGAACAAGGCGAACGGTGCCAGGGCCAGTGCCGTGCGCACCCAGCGCGGCTGCAGCTCTGGCCCCATGCCGAAGGTGCGTGAGCGCAGTAGATCGAGCACCCACTCAACGCCCCACACAATGGCGAGCGCGTAGATCACGGAAACCAGCAACAGCGCTGCGCCGGAAATCCTTCTAGTATCTGAGGGCATGGATGTCTCTCGGGACACATGCGGCAGCATGTGATTCCAATAAAAGCACAGGCCGAAGTCTGCTCGCCACCCGCGATGCAACTGCCCCTCGTTCAGCCATCGGTGGAGCGGGTAACGCTCTCCCAGCGCACGAGGTCATCCAGCGCAGCCATGTACTTCTCGCGAACCAGGGCCAGGGCATCGCTGCCAAGCAGCAGGTGTGCGGGAGGCGCTTCGCTGTCCATCAGGGCCAGCATGGCCTGCGCGGCCCTCCGTGGGTCGCCGAGCTGCTTTCCACTGACCTCCTGCCGACGCTGGCGGATCGGGTCGAACACCGCGTCATAGTCACTCAGGGTTCGCGGTGAGCGCACCATCGAGCGTCCTGCCCAGTCGGTCCGGAACGAGCCTGGCGCCACCGCCGTCACATGGATCCCCAAGTCACGGACTTCCTTGCCCACCGCTTCGCTGATGCCCTCCAGCGCGAACTTGCTTCCACAGTAATAGGCAATGCCCGGCATGGTGATGATGCCGCCCATCGAGGTGATGTTGAGGATCCGCCCCGCGCGGCGGGAGCGCATTCCGGGCAGGACGGCCCGCATCATCGCCACGGCGCCAAACACGTTGACGTCGAACTGCCGGCGCATCTCCGCCAGTGGCGATTCCTCCATTACGCCTTCATGGCCATAGCCGGCGTTGTTGACCAGGACATCGATCGGCCCCAGTTCCGCCTCCACCGCGCCGACGACCGCGCCGATGGCCGCCTCATCGGTGACATCCAGCAGCCGTGCATGCGCACGCGCGGGCGCCAGCGCCTCGAACGCCGCGATGCCGTCGGCCTGGCGCAGCGTGCCAACCACCTCGTGGCCAACGGCCAGGGCTTCACGGGCGAGCGCAAGGCCGAAGCCGCTGCTCACACCGGTAATCAGAATTCGCTTAGGGTGCGTCATGGGGTGCTCCACCAGGGGATGGGGTGCACAATAGTTCCACCACCCGGTCCCGCTAAGGCGCAATTCGCTTCGCTTATTGCCTAATCCTATGAACGCCGCCAATGCCACCGCCCGCTCCCGACCGGCCAGCCCCCTGCCGCTGTCACCGCTCGTGCGCGCGCTGGCACCGGTGGAGGGCTACAACCTGACCGCCCTGCCCAGCGTGCGGGTGCTCCGCTCCGACCGCCCACTTTCGCGAACCCCGGTGCTGTACGACCCGGGCATCGTGATCGTCTGCCAGGGCTGCAAGCGCGGCTACTTCGGCCAACGCACGTACGTGTACGACGCCAACCAGTACTTGGCCGTCTCCGTGCCAGTGCCGTTCACCATGGAAACGGATGCGTCGGCGGAATCCCCGCTGCTGGCGCTTTACCTGCACCTGGATTTTCCGCTTGCGGCCGAGTTGATGCTGGAGATTGACCGCCACGGCATCAGCTCAGACGTGGCACAACCGCAGAGCATGATGTCCAGCCCATTGGATGACGCCATGCAGCTCACCCTGGAGCGCCTGCTCCGCGCGCTTGCCGATCCCGTGGAATCGATCCTGTTCGGCCCCCAGCTGCTCCGTGAGCTGTACTACCGCGTGCTCACCGGCCCGCAAGGGGCCGTGCTGCGCGCGGCACTCTCCCAACAGGGAAGGTTCGGAAAGATTGCCAAGGCGCTTGAGCGCATCCACTCGGACTACGCCCAACCGCTGGACGTCGCGCGACTAGCCCAGAGCGCCGGAATGAGCACGCCCTCGTTCCACAGCCACTTCAAGGCGGTGACCTGCACCTCGCCCATGCAGTACCTGAAATCAACGCGCCTGCATCAGGCACGCCTGCTCATGGTGCGTGAGGGCATGACGGCTGCTGCAGCCTGCCATGCGGTAGGTTTTGAAAGCACCTCGCAATTCAGCCGCGAGTTCAAGCGGCTGTTCGGGCTGACACCTGCCAAGGAAGCACAGCGCATGCGAGACAGCTTCGCCATTCCGCAGGCATGGCCCGGCGCAAGCTATGTTTCATCCCACTGACGCAGAGCGCCTGGAGCCCATCCGCCGCTTCATTTGAAGGCCAATGTAAGGCTGCACAGCGAAGTGCGTCCCGTTGTACCCATCAAGGCGGTGGCCACCCGAGATGTCGGTTGTTTGGATGAAGTCTTTCGATGGGTCGACGCCTTTGACTTCTTCAATCCGTATGAAATCGACGACAGACAACAGCTTGGCAAGTGCCTTTCTGGCAGCGCCTGCATCGTAAACACGTAGAGTCAGTTCCGAGGTCTTGATATCCGTACCACCTTCAAACTTGATTCCTGCAGCTGCCAGTTGGGCCGCCATCTCCTGTTGCGTTGCCAGCAGGAACTGAAGTGATCGCGGTGCCGACTGGGCGACGTAATGAGGATCCTCGGTGTAGCGGGCAAGTTGCGCCCTAGCATCGCCAGTGAATCGGACGACGACCTTGAAGGTCGGATAGTGCTCCATCCACATTCCGGCGAAGGAATCGGGAAGCTCCTTCTGAAGGCGCCGATTCAGCATCATTGCGTCATCTTGATTAATCGTTCGCGCTTTCGCTTGATCGATCGATAAGTCCATCTCCTCAGCGTACCCCTTCAACCCGGCGTCATCTGTCTTCGCATAGGCGTAAGGAGTAAGGAGGGCGGGGCCGGTCAGGGCCGCAATCAACGACAGGGATAGGGTTACGTACCGCATCGGTACTCCTTTCAATTGCTTGGGAGAGCAGATCCATGTTCGCAGAGCTTTTCCCGGATGCGTGCGGACAACTCCAACCATAGGCCGAATGACCCTCGTTGGACTTGCCCTGTCTCACAATTTTCTCCAGCGCCCGCCTCGCTTCCACCAGCGTCGCGTCCTGCGATTCGGCAGCGACAGCGTTCCGCTACGCGCGGATGGCGGCGTGCCCATCTCCGTCTGGCGACGGGTTGACTGAGCAGATGCGCTATCGCGCAGCGCCATCCACATACGGCCGCGACTGCAGCATCACGATCTCATCGCCCACCACGGCCCACTCGATATCCTGGTCCACCCCGCCCAATGCCTGCTTGGTGGCCTTGCCCACCTTGGCCAGGCGCGCGATCAGCGCATCGGTAAGCACCTGGCGTGAGCCGGTGATGGGCACTTCGCGCACGCCGCCACCGGCCTTGGCCACCAGCTGGGTATCCTCGGCCGACCGGCTCAGCACCTGCACCGCCTTGGACCAGTCCGAGTACATCACCTGTTCGGCCTGGCGCTTGCCCTCCACCACGCGGATGCCCAGCCCGCGCTTGGCCGAAATGTAGGTGGTGTGCTGGCGGGCGCGATCAAACGGATCGCGGGTGATCATCACCCCAGAGCTGTCCGAGGGTGCCGCCAGTTGCACCAGCACCGCCATGGCCACCGCATCCTGCTGCAGGCCGGCAGCGGTGCGCGCTTCGTAGGCCTCGAAGTTGTAGACCGAGCCCCACACCGTCTGTACGGCCTTGGCCACGGCATCGGCGCGGGTCACGTTGGGCACCGTGGTGTACAGCCCTGCCCCACTGAAGCCCGGCAGATCCTCGGAGTTGGACGAGCTGCGCACGAACACCCCGCCGGCCTTCAACTGGCCCTGCCACTGTGCATCCAGGGCACGAATGAAGGCTGGGTCGGGCGCGGCATTGGCGATCTCCGCGCGGAGCGTGGCCAGCGCCTCGCGGCGGACGTTCGGGTCGGTGTTGAATCCGGGGCGGCGCTGCAGTGCCTGCAGGTGCTGGTGAATGTCCAGCCGCTGCATGGTCGCCTGGTAATGCGCGAAGGGAATGCAGAAGCCATCGGGCACGCGCGCCAGCGGTGGCAGCGCCGCCTTCAGCGTGCCCAGATTGGCCGCCTTCACCCCGCAGTGGCTGCTGTCGCGTGCACGCAGCGCGGCCAGCGGCTTGAGCGCGACCACCGCCAGGTCCGGACGTGGCAGGTTGCGCACCGTGGCGCGTGCAGGCGCTGCAGACGGCATGCGTGCCGGGCGTGCCAGCGGCGCGACCCGGTAGTCGTTGTTGCTGACCTCCAGCGCCACCCAGCGTCCGTCGTACTGGCGCAACGCGGTCTGGGCGTCGCGCACGTACACGTTGGGAATGCCCCACCCCTTGGCCAGCAGGTTCACGTGCGACAACAGCGTGGACGGCCGCTGCGTGACCAGCCCGGCCACCGGGGCCAGCGCGATCGGCACCTCGTCCAGCACCGGAATATCGCGCGGCGACAGCGTGCGCAGCTGCGCCTCGGTGCGCACGATCCGCAACCTGCCCTCAGCCTTGCCCGTGTTCAGCGGCAGGAAACGCTGCTCACGCAACAAGGCCTCCTGGCTGACGAACGGCAGCTTCATGCCATTGGCCAGCTGCTGATGCTGGGTGGAGTTGGTCTTGAAGCGGATCGGATCACGGAACGATGCGCGCACCACCTCGTCGGTCTGCCGCAGCAGCGCGGCGGTGAGCTTGTCGCCCTCCCAGAACTCGTAGGTGTACCCCGGCAGGTCCTTCTGCCAGCTCACGGTACCGAACAGGAAGCGCCGCTGCGGATCGCGGTACTGCGCATTGAGCGTGGCCTTGTCCAGCGAACGCACCAGCCCTTGGCGGCGCACGAAGTTCTCGTGCAGCTCAAAGCGCGGCGTGTTGATGTAGTACACGCGCGCCGCATTCTGTCGGTCGACCACGAAGATCAGGTGCGGCATTTCCAGCGCGGTGCCCGTGTTGTAGACACGGGCAAGCTGCATGAACTGCTCGCGGCCATCGATCCGCGACAGGTAGTCCGGCCCCACCGCTGGCTGCGCAGCAGCGTCACCGCCCGGGCGGTACTCGTAGGGGGAAGGTTTGCGTGCTGTCTGCGCCAGCACGGGCGCGACAGCACCCAACACCAGCGCGAGCGTCACTACCCACGCCATCACACGCCTCTGCAACGTCATCAGCGCATTCCGCAGGTCGGCCCCATGCAGCTGCCGGTTTCGATGAAGCGCACCTGCGAATGACCAGGGTCACCCTTGGGTGCTGGCACGCCCGCAGCGACGAAGAACGTGGCCGAATGCGCACCGTGCAGGCCGGCGGGAATGGCAAAGGCCTTGAGCACGGTGTAGCTGCGGTACGGCACCTCTGTGCCTCGCGAAACGCTGCCACCTTCAATGCGCGGAATATCCGGCGCGCCCTCGCTGCGCTGGCGCGCGGCATTCCAGGCACGCACGTCCGCGGGCGCGGTCGCGCGCAGGGTGCCATCGCGCATCGCGGCGTCGAGCCCGGCCTGGCCTGCGAGCGGCGCATCCTTCAACCGGAACGCCTCGACCGGCGCGGCAGCAGCATCGGTCACCAGCGCTGCACCCGGCGGCAGCTTGCCGACCACCGCGCGACCATCGCGCGCGATGTAGGCCACATCCACCGGGCGGCCGAAGGCTTCGCGCGCCATCGGATTGAGCTTGGCCGCGCCCTCGTCGCTCACGTAGGCATACCCACACGGGCCGCGGTTGTCATAAGTACTCACCAGCACCGGCACGCCCGCAGGCAGGCCGGTCAGCTGCTGCCGGTGGTAGCCGGTGACCAGCACGGCGGCGATACGGGTGCCACGGGTCCAGCCAACGGTCCATACGGTCGGCTCGTAGGCGCCCAGCAGCAACGCCACCGGCGCATCGGGCTCATGCACTGCCACCTGGATGGTGGTCGCCGGGTGGCCACTCTGGTCGATCTGGAAGTCGCTCTCCTTGCCGGAGTACGCCCCGGCAGCGAACACCTTGGTGTTGGCCGGCAGGGTAAGACCATCGAACCGGCAGGCGGCGGGTGGAGTGTCGGCGGTAGCCGGGGCGTCGAAGGCGAAGGGTTTCGTGGCCTCGTGGCCCGCCTGGGCAACAGTGGCCACCGTCGCGGCTTCTGGCGGCGGCGCCACCTCGGCGTGAGCCTGGGGCGCAGCCGCTTCATCAGGCGCTTTCACGCCCGGCTCGGACAGATTCATGTCGGTGCACCCAGCCAGCAGCACCAGCCCCGCCACCGCGGTGCACACCCTGCCGCGTCCCACGCCCCTGAGCTTCATGCCGTGATCCTTCACCGTTGGAATCAGGATTCTACGGCCAGCCGGGGCGTGGTGCGCGGGCGCCGGGTTCAGGCGCTCGGCTTGGTTGCGAACCTCTCTATCACCGACTGACAAGCACGCTTCGCAGTGGGCATTGCCCATGCCACGGCGGCCCGTACATCCGGCTCCAGCTCGGCCAACGCCGCCTTCGACCAGTGCTGCCGATCATTGCCGATCGGCAGCCCTTCGATCTCGCTGGAGATCATCGAGAAGGTGACAAAGTCGGAATCCCGCTCGTCCACCTCCACTTCCCATCGCAACGACGAGAGCAGATGGCACCCTTCCAGCACGCCGACCGACCCATCCAGAATGCCGGCGCAGGTTCTCACCGCTTCCCCGCGCACCTGGAGCACGTAATCTTCGTGACTCATGTGATCAGTCATCAGTGCATTCCCGGTCTCAGCCCTATCTATTGCTCCGCCACCCGGCAGTCACCATCGCGTTGGCGCCAGCTCCTCCGCAATCATAGCCGCCACCCGTTCTGCGGTCCTCCGGCCCCGGTCTTTCAGCCCTCCGCCTCGGCAACCACCCGCCGCACCACCGAATGGCACCCACGTTCCGTCATGGCCCGTGCCCGAGCGGCTATCTCCCTGCCATTCGGCACCGCCTTGGCCAGCTCTTCTTCCGACCAGTACCTGCGCCCTTCCCAGGCACCCAGGCGGTCGAACTCTTCTGACATGTGAGCGAACACGGCGAAGTCCCTGTCCCATTCGTCAACGCCTGCCGCGCGCCGCAGCAACGTGAGCCGGTGGCAGCCTTCCACCACATCCACCAATCTGACAAGCATGCCGGCACAGATGCGCAGTGCCTCCCTTCGCGCCGGCGATACGTACCGTTTCTGACGCTCGTGCTCAGCCATGGGGGTTTCCTCCGGACACGCCACCAAACACGCTGTCTTTCCATTGGCACTGCCGCTGGAACAGCGCTTCGACATCCCGCTCGTCGCGCTGCATGTGCAGCGGCCGCGTCAGCCTCGCCACCGCCTCGGCAGCAACCGGCACGGCGTTGCCAAGCCGCCTTGCCACGGAATCGGCAGGCGCGCCCTGCACCGCCACGTACGCCTGCATCAGTTGCCGCAGGACCGTGGCCGCCGGCAGGAAATTGCGCGCCGCCGCAGCCTGGAAGTTGGCGCGCAGCGTGTCTTCCATCTTCGCCCGCATGAGTACGCGCCTGCTCATGACAACCTCCCTGTGTGGGCCAGCTCCCGCTGCACTTGGCGGGGAACCTTCGGAGCCACCGGCGGTGGCGTTTCGATCACGGTGAGGGTGATGGAGCCTTCCTTCACCTCAACCGCCACCCTGGCACCGATCTCGAAGCCGACATCCCGCAACCAGCGGCCAGTCAGCTTGAGACAAGGAACGCGTTCGTAGCGCCCCATTCCGCCAGGCAGTTCGTACCAATGCCCACACATCCTGTAAGCGTTTGGCAGGCGGGAAAAGGCTTTGCGCTTGGGGCGAAGTTCGTCTTCGTAGGGCGTAGCAGCCCGCGATCTAAACATGTTGGACCTCCGGCACGTGTGGCTCTCGTCGGAGTGACAAGAGCGTCGGGAGGCTAGAAACCGTAAGCCACACAAAAACGGCGGGCGTATTTCCACGAGGGTCTTGTATTAGCCGCCCTCCCGACAAAGCACGTCCAACATTGTGTGGCTTTAAGAGTTTCTAGGCTCTGTAGAACACCATGCAGGATGATGCGAAGGCTGGGAAATCGTTTGTATCTCTTGATCTGGCGATCTTGGTAGACAGAACCTAAGTGATGACGCAAGCGACTACTCTTGCCCATCAATCAGCGAATGCAGTTCACACTTCCGCGTGAGAACTGCACATCAACTACCAAGAAGAACATCAAGCACTCTACAGAGAGTGTGTCGGAAACTACCGCTTCGGACGACTCGTCATATCAAGGCCGGCCGCGATCGTGGATGCCTTGCTCCTGGCTGGATCCCTGAGTATTCGGTATGCCGCAGTCTTGGCCGCCGAGAACGTCGGGTAGCAATACCGGGGCTGAGACAAGTACAAACCCGCAGCCACTCTCGCCTTCTTACTGTTCTCCGGATCGTGCAACACCTTGGAGACTGCCATTGCCACCTGACGAGAAGTTATTTCATCTTTCACTTTGCACCTCCTGAGCATGTTTGATCAGTCCAACAGGTGAAGGATCGCGCACCGCAACGAGCACGATCAATACAAGAAGAACTGAAAAAATGGCCGCTCCAACAGCGCCGGCTGCCACATTGGCAACAAACTTCGGCCAGAATCTGTTGCTTGACCGGATCTCGGCAACAACGACCCCGTCACGTATCGATGCTCTATAGCTTTCGTCGATGGAGCGCGAAACGTCCTCGGAGTAGCCGTTCAACACGCCTTCCGCAGTGCTACGCGCCCGATTCAACGCCGAAACAGGCTGCTGCTCGTACCAATTGCAGACCTGCTCGCTGGTAGGAAGACATCCCGATCTGGTTTCAACGTGACGCATCCACTCGATCCGCTCCTGCTCAAGGACAGCGAAAGCCAACAGACCTAGCAGCCAGCCCTCGGGAGCGTTATCTACCAGGGCTTTATAGGCATCTTCCGAACCTGAGAGCGTATCCATGCAATTCCTGCTTCGAAGACCGATGCATCACACTGACTCACAACGGCGACGACGGGAAATCGTTTGTTCCTGCTGATACTTGGAAATCCATCAGTTCCATCTACAGACGTGACGCGAACTGCACGCCTTGGCGATCTACTGTTCGGTCAGCTCGCGCGAGGTCGAATGCGTGCGATCAACTGGGCCAGATCGCGGCTGGCTACTTCCAGGTCATAGTTCATCTGCAGGTTCAACCACACCTGAGGGGTCGTGCCGAAATAGCGCGCAAGGCGCAACGCAGTGTCGGCGGTAACCCCACGACGACCGGCGATGATGTCCGAGATGCGGGCTGGAGTGACATCAATTGCCGCAGCCAAAGCCCGCGCAGACATGCCCAAGGGAGAGAGAAATTCCTCGGCCAGGATTTCACCAGGATGGACCGGCGGAAGCACGTGTGCAGTGCTCTTCGCGTTCGTGTTTTTCATCTGTACGGATATCGTTTTGGCTACACGCCCGTATCGTATACCGATACACGATACACACCAAGGAAAACAACTGCGAACGCGGTCACGACCACAACAAAAAAGCCCCCGTTTCCGGAGGCTTTTTTGACTGAATCATGGTGGGCGGTGCAGGGTTCGAACCTGCGACCCTTGCCGTGTGAAGGCAATGCTCTACCGCTGAGCTAACCGCCCGATGCTGCTGAGCCGCTCATTATAGGGCGGCAAAATTTCGCGTCAACGGGTTTGCGTGAATTTCTTCACATCGTGTGCGTGGGCTTGTCCGAGTTCAGGGTGCCGGCCAGCGCGGTCTCGATCTTGTTGCGGACGTTCTCGCCTTCCTGGCCGTCGGCCAGCTGCACGCCGATGCCGGCTGCGCGGTTGCCCTGGGCACCGGCCGGGGTCACCCAGACCACCTTGCCGGCCACCGGCAGGCGCTCGCTGGAGTCCGGCAGGGTCAGCAGGAGGAATACCTCATCGCCCAGGAAGTAGCGCTTGGGCGTGGGTACGAAGATGCCGCCGTTCTTCACGAACGGCATGTACGCGCTGTACAGCGACGCTTTGTCCTTGACGGCCAGCGACAGGATGCCCTGGCGGGCGTTGGTGGCGCTCATGCTCTATTCCCCTTTGCGTGCCGCTCGTTGACCTTGTTCCAGGCCAACAACAATTCCACCACCGCCAGGTCGGCGCGCACGGTGGTGCGCAACAGATCGCGGGTACGGTTGGCGGCGTCGAACCAGGCGCCCAGCTTGTGCAATCGCTCGGGATCGGTCAAGCCGCCCCCGGTGGCCTGGGCCAACGCCAGGTCGGCGGCGTGGCGCAGGCGCAGCGCGGCGTGGTCATCTGCAGTCCAGCGCTGGGCCAGTTCCACCGCGCCCGCGCGCCCGGCCACCAGTGCCTCAAGATCGCTGGCGACCTGCCGGCGCAGGGCCAGGCCGTCGTTGCGCAGCCAGTCGTCGGCCAGCCCGGGGTGGCCCCGGGCCGCATCCAGCGCTTCGCGGGCGCTGGCTTCGCTGTGGCCCTGGACCTGCAGCCAGGCCAGGCTTTCCTCGCGCGGCGGCAGTTTGAATTCCAGGCGCTGGCAGCGGCTGCGCACGGTGGCCGGCAGGCGCGCCGGGTCGCTGCTGATCAGCCACAGGTAGCGGCCGGGCTGCGGCTCTTCCAGGGTCTTGAGCAGGGCGTTGCAGGCGGCACGATTGATGGCGTCGGCCGGGTCCACCACCACCACCTGGGCGATGCCGTACTGCGGGGTGAGCGAGAGCTTCTGGGAGATCTCGCGCACCTGCTCGATCACGATCTCGGTGCGCAGCTTGTCGCCGGATTTGTTCGGAATGAACGACACCAGCTGCAGGTCCGGGTGGGTGCCGGCGGCGATCAGCTGGGCGGCGCGCTGGGCCGCGGCCGGCTCGCCCCGGGTCAGCACGTGGGTGGCCATGCGCAGCGCCACCTCGCGCTTGCCCAGCCCGGCCGGGCCGCAGATCAGCAGGCCATGGCCCAGCCGGCCAGCGTCGAGCGCGGCGATGGTCTGGTCATAGGCGCGCTGCTGCCAGGGGGAAAACTCAGCCATTACCGCCCTCCTTGGTGAGGTATGCGTTGATGGCATCCACGACCTGGGCGGCCACGCCGGCCTGGTCCTGGCTGGCGTCGATCAGGCGGAACCGCGTGGGGTCCTGGGTGGCGCGCTCGCGGAACACCGCGCGCACGCGCTGGAAGAAATCGTCCTGCTCGCTTTCGATGCGGTCCGGCCACAGGTCGCGGCCGTTGGCGCGGGCGCGGCCCACGGCCACGTCCACATCCAGCAGCAGGGTCAGGCCGGGCAGCAGGCCCACCGCGCGGCGTTCGAGCTCGGCGATCCACGCCGGCTCCAGGCCACGGCCACCGCCCTGGTAGGCGTAGCTGGAATCGGTGAAGCGGTCGCTGAGCACGTAGCAGCCCCGGCGCAGGGCCGGTTCGATCACCTGGCGCACGTGCTGGGCACGGGCGGCGAACACCAGCAGCAGCTCGGCTTCGGCGCTGAGCGGCTCGGCGGCGATTTCCGGATCCGGAGTCAGCACCAGTGCGCGGATGCGCTCGGCCAGCGGGGTGCCGCCGGGTTCGCGGGTGAGCACCACCTCACAGCCCTGCGCCTGCAGCGCAGCGCGGATGGCGTTGAGCGCGGTGGTCTTGCCCGCGCCCTCGCCGCCTTCCAGGCTGATGAACCGCGGGTGGCGGCGCAGTGCGGGGCTCATTGCGGTGCCGCCTGCGGCTGGGCGCGCTGCTGGCGCAGCTGCTGCAGGTAACGCGCCACGGCGGCGTTGTGGTCGGTGTAGTTGGCCGAGAACACATGCGCGCCGCTGCCATCGCCAACGGCCACGAAGTACAGCGCATCGCCCGGGGCCGGGCGTGCGGCGGCCTGCAGGGCGTCGCGGCCCGGCATGGCGATCGGCGTGGGGGTCAGCCCCGCGCGGGTGTAGGTGTTGTACGGCGTATCGGTGGTGAGGTCGCGCTTGCGGATGTTGCCGTCGTAGCTGCTGCCGATGCCGTAGATCACGGTGGGATCGGTCTGCAGGCGCATGCCTATCTTCAGGCGGCGCACGAACACGCCGGCAATCTGCGGGCGCTCGCTGGGCAGCGCGGTTTCCTTTTCGATGATGGACGCCAGGATCAGCAGCTCATACGGGGAATTCAGCGGCAGGTCGTCGGCGCGGCTTTCCCAGGCGGCGGCCAGTTCCTTTTCCATGGCGGCGTGGGCGCGCTTGAGTACGTCCAGGTCGGTATCGCCGCGCTGGTAGACGTAGGTCTCGGGCAGGAAGCGGCCTTCCGGGTGCTGGCCGGGGAAGCCAAGCGCCTTCATCAGCGCGGCATCGTCCAGTTCGTCGGTTTTGTGGATGAGCGGATCGGCGCGCTTGAGCGCGGCGCGCAGCTGGCGGATGTTCCAGCCTTCCACGATGGTGACGCGGTGCTGCAGGGTGCGGCCCTGGCGCATGCGGGCGAGCAGTTCGCGCGGGGTGAGCCTGGCGTCCAGCGCGTACTCGCCGACCTTGAGCTTGCCGGCGGCGTCCAGCTGGCGCGCGAGCAGCTGCCACTGGGTGTCGTTGCCTTCATCCACGCCGGCGTCGCGCAGCTTGCGCACGACGGTCTGCAGGCCATCGCCCGGGGCGATGACGACGCTGGGCTGGTCGGGGCTGATGGCGGTGTCGGCGAAGCCGCTCTGGCTGTGCCAGAACCATGCGCCGGCGGCGGCCAGCAGCAGTGCGCCGAGCAGCAGTACCGCCAGGACGGTGAGACAACCTCGTTTTACGCCTGCCATGCATTCCTCTGTGGGGTGGTGCAGCCACGCAGGGCGTGGCTCTACGGGTTTGTTCGCCCTACAGCATACCTTGGCTCATTCCTGGCGGCCGAGCGCGCGCATCAGGCCGCGGGCCTTGGCGCGGGTTTCGTCCAGCTCCTTTGCCGGATCCGAATCGACCACGATGCCGGCGCCGGTGCGGAAGGCGGCGTGGCTGCCGGCGACTTCAGCAGTGCGGATGAGGATGTTCAGGTCCAGGTCGCCATCGCGGTTCAGCCAGCCGAACGCGCCGGTGTAGGCGCCGCGCGCGGTCTGTTCGAGCTCAGCGATGATCTGCATGCAGCGCACCTTGGGGCAGCCGGTGATGGTGCCGCCCGGGAAGGTGGCGGCAATCACCTGGCCGGGGCTCACGCCCGGGCGCAGGCGACCGCGCACGTTGCTTACGATGTGGTGCACGTGGGCGTAGCTTTCCACGCTCATCAGCTCATCCACTTCCACGCTGCCGGCGGTGCAGATGCGGCCCAGATCGTTACGCTCCAGGTCGATCAGCATCACGTGTTCGGCGCGCTCCTTGGGGTGGCCGACCAGTTCGCGGATGCGTTCGGCATCGTCGTCGCCGGCGAAGCGCGGGCGGGTGCCGGCAATCGGGCGGGTCTGCACGTCATCGCCATGCACCGAGACCAGGCGCTCCGGCGAGGAGCTCACCACTGCCCTGCCCTGCGCGATGAACAGGCCGGCGAACGGTGCTGGATTGGCCACGCGTAGCTGCGCGTACAGCGCCTGCGGTGACAGCGTGTCATCGAAATGCGCGACCCAGCGCCGCGACAGGTTCACCTGGAACACATCACCGGCACGCAGGTACTCGATGACCTTGCCCACGCCGTCGGTGAAGCGCGTGGGCGCGTCCTCTTCCATCTGCGCCGGTGGCTGCCACTGCGGCAGCGGCGGCAGCGTGGCGGTGGCATCCAGGTCCTGCAGCAGCGTGTCGAGCTGGGCGGCGTGGTCGGTTTCGCACACGGCGTGGAACTGGCCCAGCACGCGGTCGTGCAGCACGGCCGCCGGACAACGCAGGGCCAGCGCACTGGGCAGGCCGTCGGCGCGCGCCGGCAGTTGGAGCACGGTTTCGATCTGGCCGGCCAGTTCGTAGTCGAGCATCAATGCCCAGCCGCCCCGGAACGGCAGGCCGGTTTCTTCGCGTGGCAGGCGCAGTGTTTGCCAATGCGCGTCGAGCACGTCCAGGAAATAACCTGCATGCACAGCACCGCCGTGGTCGCGCACCACGCCATCTGCATGCAGCGCCAGCGATTCACCGTTGCCCATCAGCAGCAGGTCCCAGCGGCCCTGCGCGGTGCCCGAGGCGGTGGATTCCATCAGCAGCGGGTAACGCTCCGGCGCCAGTCGCTGCAGCGCAAGCAGGTCGGTGGTGTCGGGCAGCAGGCGGGTCTGGAACATGGCAGGGCAACCAAAGTAAGTGCGGGGGCCAGATACACCAAGGCCGCCAAGATGGCGGCCCGGTGCGGTGACGTTGGGTGGCGCGCTCAGACGCGCTTGAACACCAGCGTGCCGTTGGTGCCGCCAAAGCCGAAGCCGTTGGACATCACCACATCCACCTTGGCCTCGCGTGCGGTGTTGGGCACGTAATCCAGGTCGCAGCCCTCGCCCGCTTCGTGCAGGTTGATGGTGGGCGGAATGATGTTGTCGCGCAGCGCCAGCACCGAGAAGATGGCTTCCACGCCGCCGGCGGCGCCGAGCAGGTGGCCGGTCATCGACTTGGTGGAGCTGACCATCATCTTGTAGGCGTGGTCGCCGAAGGCGGTCTTCATGGCCATGGTTTCGCCCAGGTCGCCCAGCGGCGTGGAGGTACCGTGCGCGTTGAGGTAGCCCACCTGGTCCGGGGTAACGCCGGCATCCTTGAGGGCCATGGTCATGCAGCGGGCGGCACCTTCGCCGTTCTCGCTCGGGGCGGTCATGTGGTACGCATCGGAGCTGGCGCCGAAACCGGCCAGCTCGGCGTAGATGCGTGCGCCACGCGCCTTGGCGTGTTCGTACTCTTCCAGGATCAGGATGCCGGCGCCGTCGCCGAGCACGAAACCGTCGCGTTCCTTGTCCCAGGGGCGCGATGCTTCGGCCGGGGCGTCGTTGCGGGTGCTCATCGCCTTCATGGCGCAGAAGCCGCCCAGCGCCGTCGGCGAGGAGCCGCGCTCGGCACCGCCCACCACCATCACGTCCGCATCGCCGTACTGGATCATGCGCATGGCGGTGCCAATGGAGTGGTTGGAGGTGGCGCAGGCCGACACCGCCGAGAAGGACGGGCCCTTCAACCCGGTGATGATGCTCAGCTGCCCGGGCAGCATGTTGATGATGGTCTTGGGCACGTAGAAGGGCGAGATCTTCTTGCCCTCGTGGAACTCGATGGTCTGTTCCTCGATGCCCAGCAGGCCGCCGATGCCCGCGCCGACGATGGCGCCGATGCGTTCGGCATTGCCGTCGGTGATCTCCAGGCCCGAATCGTTCAAGGCCATGAAGGCGGCACCGAGGCCGTAATGGATGAACGGGTCCATCTTCTTGGCATCCTTGCCACTGACCCGGAACTTGCCGAACTGTTCGTTGTCGGCGGTGATGTCGAAGTCCCTGACCTCACCTGCAATCTTGGTGGTGAAACGGTCCAGGTAAGCCTGCGAAACGTTGGTCAGCGGGCCGATGCCGGAACGGCCTTCGGTGATGCCCTTCCAACTGGTGGCCAGATCATTGCCCAACGGCGAGACCATGCCCATGCCGGTAACGACGACGCGACGCTTCATTGCAGATTCTCCTGACCCGGGTAGTGCGGGGTTGACGCGGTGTAACGCTCAAAAGCACAGGGCCGCAAGCGCGGCCCCATGGGTTTGCTGCACGCGGTGGCGGTAAGCACCACGACCGCGCGCAAGCCGCCCGACATCACGCCTTGACGTGAGCCTTGACGTAGTCGATCGCAGCCTGGACGGTGCTGATCTTCTCGGCTTCTTCGTCCGGGATCTCGCACTCGAATTCTTCTTCCAGCGCCATCACCAGTTCAACGGTGTCCAGGGAGTCGGCACCCAGGTCATCGACGAACGATGCGGTGGTGACAACTTCTTCTTCCTTGACGCCAAGCTGTTCGACGACGATTTTCTTGACGCGTTCTTCGATGGTGCTCATTGGATATCGCTCCAGATGGAGTAGTGGTTCAAAAAGTGACGCCATCAAATGGCGATGGCCGTGGGATAGTGTAGTGGAAACCGCAGGGGCCTTGCATGGCTGCAAAACTCCATTTGGATCAACCACTTGCGGTGCAGTCCCTGCACCACATGCTTACGGCATGTACATGCCGCCGTTCACATGGAGGGTTTCGCCGGTGATGTAGCTGGCCGAGGGACCGGCCAGGAACGCCACCGCATTGGCGATGTCGGACGGCTCGCCCAGACGTTCCAGGGCGATCGACTTGACCAGGCCGGTGCGCTGTTCTTCGGGCAACGCCTTGGTCATGTCGGTGTCGATGAAGCCCGGCGCCACCACGTTGACGGTGATGCCGCGCGAGCCGATTTCCTTGGCCAGCGACTTGGAGAAGGCGATGATGCCGGCCTTGGCCGCGGCGTAATTGGCCTGGCCGGCATTGCCGGTCACGCCGATCACCGAGGCGATGTTGATGATGCGGCCCTTGCGCGCCTTCATCATGCCGCGGATGACGGCCTTGGAGGTGCGGAAGACGCTGGTCAGGTTGGTGTCGAGGATGGCCTGCCAGTCCTCGTCCTTCATGCGCAGCAGCAGGTTGTCGCGGGTGATGCCGGCGTTGTTGACCAGGATGGTGATGGCACCAAATTCCTTGGCAATGCCGTCCAGCACGGCCTCGAGCGCGGCCGGGTCGGTCACGTTCAGCGCGCGGCCGTGGCCGCCTGCGGCAGCCAGGCGCTCGCCGATGGCGGCAGCACCGGATTCGGTGGTGGCGGTACCGATCACGGTCGCGCCCTGCGCGGCCAGTGCATCGGCGATCGCCGCGCCGATGCCACGGCTGGCGCCGGTCACCAGTGCGATTTCACCCTGAAGGGGCTTGCTCATGCTCAGTTTCCTCGAACGGGACCGGTCCGCAGCGCCGGCCCGGGGGCTGGCACGTGGCGAACGCGGTCGAAAGTCATCAGGCGGCCCAGGTCTCGCGGGCCGTCTCGAAGTCGGCGGGCGTGGACAGTGTGCGCGCATCCAGGCCCTTGTCGATGCGCTTGATCAAGCCGCTGAGCACCTTGCCGGGGCCGCATTCGGCCACGCGGGTCACGCCGCGCGCGGCCAGGGCTTCGACGCAGCCGGTCCACTGCACCGGCAGGTACAACTGCTGGACCAGGGCGGTGCGGATGGCATCGATACCGTCGTGCACGCGGGCATCCACGTTCTGCACCACCGGCAAGGCCGGCACGCGCCAGTCCAGGCCAGCCATGGTTTCCTGCAGGCGGTTGGCGGCTTCGCGCATGAGCGGGGTGTGCGAGGGCACGCTGACGGCCAGCTTCACGGCCTTGCGCACGCCCTTTTCGGCCAGCAGCGCCAAGGCGCGGTCCACGGCAGCGGCATCGCCGCCGATGACGATCTGGCCGGGCGAGTTGTAGTTGGCCGGCACCACCACCTGGCTACCGGAGGCCTGTTCACAGACTTCCTTGACGAGGGCGTCTTCGGCGCCGAGCACGGCGGCCATGGCGCCCACGCCGGTCGGGGCGGCGTCCTGCATCAGCTGGCCGCGCAGGCGCACCAGGTGCGCGCCGTCACGCAGCGACAGCGCGCCGGCGGCCACCAGGGCGGTGTACTCGCCCAGGCTGTGCCCGGCCAGCACGGCCGGCTGGGCACCGCCCACGGCCTGCCATGCGCGCCACACGCCGATGCTGGCGGCCAGCAGGGCCGGCTGGGTGTATTCGGTGCGGTTGAGCATCTCTTCCGGGCCGCCCTGCGACAGCGCCCACAGGTCCACGCCGGCGCCATCGGAGGCTTCGGTGAACGCTTCACGCACCTGCGGGTGCAGTTCAGCCAGTTCAGCCAGCATGCCCAGCGACTGCGAGCCCTGGCCGGGGAACACGAAAGCGAGATTGGAATCGGTCACGCGGAGTTCCGCCTGCAAAAATCGAACGGCGAATGATAAGGGGGAATACCGCGCTTCGTCTGTACTGGCGCGTATTGACCAGCCCCCGGCAGGTGCCGACCGTTGGTCGGCACGCCCTCAAACAAACAGCTGCAGAATGTCAAGGTCGCCATCGCTGAAGAAATCAAAGCAGATCGCCACCAACATCAACATGCCCAGCGTGGTCGCCCCGTGCACGATCACGATGGCGTGCGCCAGCGCGCGCGCCGAGCGCCCCATCTTCATGCTGTAGCGGGCCAGGCGCTGCAGCCGGCCGGAAACCTCGTGCGCATGCGCCAGCACCGGGGCGTCCTCGCCATCCATTGCTGCCGCCATCAGCGCCTGCAGCTGCTCGGGGCGGTGTTCGTAGTACTTGGCCACGCCATAGCCGAACATCAGCCAGTCGCGGGCCTGGGCCTGGGCCAGGTCCATCACTTCCAGCGGATCTTCCTCGAAATCGATGAAGCCGATGGCCCGGCCATCCCAGGTCAGGTTGCGCGGCAGTGGCTGGCCGAAATAGGCGCCCTTGGCATGGGCAGCCACGATGGCCTCCATCGCCGCCGACACCAGTGCGTCGCGGCCGGCATCGTCGGCCTGGCGCAGGCAGGTGTTGAAGGAGCTGCCGTTGTCGCCCAGCACGAGCGAGGCATGGCCGCTGCCGATCACGTGCGGCACGTTCACCCCTTGCGCCTGCAGTTCGGCCAGGCGCCGCGCTTCGGTTTCCCGGGCGGCGTCACCGCCGCGGTGCGGCGGTGGGCGCAGCGCGTCCAGCTGGAAGCGGTTGGCCACGAAATTGAGCAGGCCCAGCGCGACCGCGCGGCTGCTTTCACCGTACTGCTTCAGCCAGGCGCGCTGGCCCTCGATGACAATGGGTTCGACCATGACACACCTCCAGAAATGCAAAACGGCCCCATCGGGGCCGTTTCGTGTGAACCGATTAACGTATTAATAACGCAGCAGCGCCGAACCCCAGGTGAAGCCGCCGCCGAAGGCTTCCAGCAGCAGCAGCTGGCCGCGCTGTACCTTGCCCGAGCGCACCGCCACGTCCAGCGCCATCGGCACCGAAGCGGAGGAGGTGTTGCCGTGCCTGTCCACGGTGACCACGACCTGGTCCATCGACATGTCCAGCCGCTTGGCGGTGGCTTCGATGATGCGCAGGTTGGCCTGGTGCGGAATCAGCCAGTCCAGGTCGGCCTTGGTCATGCCATTGGCGTCGAGGGTTTCGTCCACGACCGAGTCCAGCGCCTTGACGGCGTACTTGAACACGTCGTTGCCCTTCATCAGGATCGCGCCGCGGGCCTGCTCGCCTTCGCCGAAGCCGGCCGAGACGCCCACCGGGTTCCACAGCAGCTCTTTCTTGCTGCCATCCGAATGCAGGTGGGTGCTCAGGATGCCGGTGTCTTCGTCGGCCTTGAGCACCACCGCGCCCGCGCCATCGCCGAACAGCACGCAGGTGGTGCGGTCGTTCCAGTCGACGATACGGGTCAGGGTTTCCGCACCGATGACCAGCACGTGGCGGGCATCACCGGAACGAATGAATTTGTCGGCCACGCCCAGCGCGAACACGAAGCCCGAACAGGCGGCGTTGACGTCGAAGGCAGGGCAGCCGCTCGCACCGAGCTTGGCCTGGATCAGGCACGCGGTGGACGGGAAGATCAGATCGGGGGTGGTGGTTCCCACCACGATCATGTCCAGCTGGGAAGCGTCGATACCGGCTGCTTCCAACGCACGTACCGCGGCGTGGTAGCCGAGGTCGCTGGTGGTTTCCGTGTCGGCGGCGATATGCCGCTCACGGATTCCGGTGCGCGTCTGGATCCACTCATCGCTGGTGTCGACCATTTTCTCCAGATCCTGGTTGGTCAACACTTTTTCGGGCAAGTAACTACCAGTGCCCGCGATCCTCGAGTAGATCCGCTTGCTCATTGCATTTCCTGTAACGGAAGAAAGGGTAAAGGCCGCTGCCCGACCGGGCAGCGGCCCTCACACAGATCAATCTTCTTCGACGGCCGAGTTCGACTTGGTCGTGATCACCTTCTTGCCGCGGTAGAAACCGTCAGCAGTGATGTGGTGACGCAGATGCACTTCGCCGGTGGTCGGGTCGGTGGACAGCTGCTTGGCGCTCAGGGCGTCATGCGAACGGCGCTGGCCGCGGCGGGACGGGGTAACACGGGATTTCTGCACAGCCATGGGATTGCTCCAAACTCGGTTCGTTTTTGCTTCGTCGTATCGTCGCGCAGGACGCCAGCGCCCAGCACAGTCTTCGCTTTCGCCGCAGCCGCCGACGACAATCCGGCTGCTATTGTTTCTTCAGCGCCGCCAATGCCGCGAACGGATTGGCCTTGCTCTGTTCTTCTTCGGTCGGTGCCCAGTCCCGGTCCACCGCTTCACCCTCGGGCGACAGCGGCACCACCGGCACGGCCAGGACCAGTTCGTCCTCGACCAGATCCAGCGGACGCAGGCTGCCGTCTTCAGGCACCAGCATCGCCTCGTACTCTTCCGGCAGCGACGACTCTTCGTCTTCGCTGCGGATCAGGCCGAGCCGCTGCTTGACCGACACCGGCAGCAGGAAGCGCTGCAGGCTGCGCTGACAGATCAGCGGCAGCGCGGTATCGATGGTCAGGTCCACATAGGATACCCGCAGGATGTCGTCGTGGCCGAATTCAAGCGCAAACGTGCACTTGCCCTCGGTATCGGCAACAAGGCCTTGCAGGCGGGTCATTTCTGCCAGTTCTACCTGACCGTCGAAGCACCTTCGTGCTGCGACCATCCGCCAGGCATCCAGCAATTCGGGCACGTTCGCGGACATAAGCCGCTGAATGTTAAGGATGCCGCCGGCGGTTGTCAATTACCCGCGACACGGGAGCGTGCGGTAGAGTGCCGCCCACCCCTGTCACCCCGGTATTGTCGCATGCTTCCCCTGCTGCTGGCCTCCACCTCCCGTTACCGCCGTGAACTGCTGGAACGGCTGGGCCTGCCGCTGGAGACGGCGCGGCCGGAGGTGGACGAGTCCCCGGCGCCGGGCGAAGCGCCGCGTGCGCTGGCCGTCCGGCTGGCGCGGGCCAAGGCCGCCGAGGTGGCCGCCCGCCACCCGGGACGGTGGGTGATCGGCTCGGACCAGGTCGCGGACCTGAACGGAGCCCCGCTGGGCAAGCCCCGCGATGTGCCCGGGGCGCACGCGCAGCTGGCGGCGATGTCCGGGCAGACGGTGGCCTTCCATACCGCGATCTGCCTGGTCCGCGATGACCAGATGCTGGCGGCCTGCGACCTGACCGAGGTCCGCTTCCGAGCGCTGGGCGCGGACGAGATTGCCCGCTACGTGGCGGCCGAGCAGCCGCTGGACTGCGCCGGCAGCTTCAAGTGCGAGGGGCTGGGCATCACGCTGTTCGAGGCGATCGACAACCGCGACCCGACCGCGTTGATCGGCCTGCCGCTGATCGCCCTCGGCGGGCTGCTGCGCCAGGCCGGCTACACCCTGCCCTGACGCCGATCCAGGCGATCAGCGTGCCGGAACGATGAAAGATTGTTCCTGCCACTGCTCCACGCTGCCATCGTTGCCATACAGCGTCATGCCCAGCCAATGCTTGCCCGGCGCGAGCTGGCGGGTGTCGAGCGTGGCATCGAAGGCCACGTGCGGGTGTTGGGGATCGGTGGAGATCTTCCACGCGGCCGTGATGTCACGCGCGCGACCGTACACCGCATCGCCTACCGGCTGGCCATCGATCGACAGCGCCACGCGCGACAGCCCGACGCCGTCCTTGAACGCCCACCCGCGCACTTCCATGCGCCCGGCGACCTTCTCATCCTGCAGGGGGGCATCCACCCATGCCATGGCCGGGGTCACGCAGGGGCCATCGATGCGCTGCGCAGGCAGCTTTAACAGCAGGAAGCGCTGGTAGCCATGGTCCTGGCTGACCACGCGCGGCGGCGGCAACGGCCCCACCTGCGCGCAGATGTCGTGGTAGCGCTCCAGCAGGTCGCGGTAACGCTGGTCACTGGGCGACAGCACCAGCAGCATCGGCGCATCGCGCTGGCCATCGTGCAGCAGGCCCCACAGGCCGAGCTGCGCGGTGCGGCCGTGCTTGTCGTTGAGCGGGTGGCGCAGCACTTCGATGCGTGGATCGCGCAGCTGGAAGCCCAGCTCGGCCCCAACCTTGAAGTTGCCGGCCAGTACGCGCGTGCCCGGCGGCATGCCCGCCAGCTCCTTGCGCACCTCATCGGCCAGCGGCGCCCAGCCGGCGAAATTGCGCGGGTAATACTTGTCGCCGGCCAGCTGCTCGCGAAGGCCCGGACTGGAGGCCACCAGGTAATAGGAGAACGCCAGTGCCAGCCCTGCGCCGGCCAGCCACCAGCCGGTGCGGCGGAGCCAGCGCGGCCAGCCATTGAGCACCACCGGCACCGCCACCAGCAGCGCCAGGTAGCCAGGCAACGGCCAATGGAAGCTGATGCGCTCCACGTCGGTGAAGAAGCCCAGTGCGAAGATCGCCAGCGTGGACACCGCACCGACCAGGCCGAAGTAGCGCCACTGCGCACGTGCGCCACCGCCGGAACGGGTGCCGGCCAATGCCACCTTCCACATCGCGATGCACAGGATCGGCGTGACCAGCATCGGCTGGATCACCAGGAACCACAGGCCGCTCCACTGGAATGCCCACGGGTGGCGTTCGACCACCTGGAACTTCAGGCCGGCATCCTGGTTGTCGGCATTCCACGCCAGCAGCGGAAGCCAGGCCATCACGCCCACCGCCAGCGCGACCCACACGCGCGGATCACGCAGCGTGCGCCGCCCTTGCGGCAACAGCAGCAGGGCAATGAAACCGACCACGATCACGCCGATGAAGCGGTAATGGCTCAGCGCGCCGATCACCAGCCCCAACGACAGCTTCACCGCCGCCGCCGCATCGACGTTGCGCAGCAGGCGCGCGCCGGCATCCAGGCACAGCACCGCCGCCAGCGCCATCGGTACATCGGGCACGGCCAGCATGCCCAGCGTGGCCGACAGGGGCATCAACACGGTCAGGCTGCCCGCCTGCCAGCCCGCTACCGCGCCAAACCAGCGGGTGGCGATGCGTGAGACCATCCACGGCAGCATCGCGCCGATCGCCAGGAACGGCAGGCGCAGCGCCAGCACGTGGTTGCCGCCCAGCTCCACGCCCAGGCGCGCCAGCCAGGCGGTCAGCCCGGGCAGATCGGAATAAGCCGCGGCCAGGTGCTGGCCTTCCTGCCAATAGAACGCTTCGTCCACGAACAAGGGCAGACGCGCGGCCACCACGAGCTTGACGGCCGTGATGAGCGTCCACAACACCAAAAAAATTGTGCGTGCGCGTTGTTCGCCCTGCATTGCTCTATAGAATCGAAGGAATCATCGACACGAGACGAACATGGATACTTCGCCCCGCGTGCCCGCCATGCTACCCGAAGAACTGCGACAGTCCCTGCGCAACGCACAGGACCAGGTCAATGGGCTTGTGCTGGGCAAGGCCCATGAAGTCCGCTTGGCATTCGTCGCGCTGCTCTCCGGTGGGCACCTGCTGATCGAGGATCTGCCCGGCCTGGGCAAGACCACGCTGGCCCACGCACTGGCCTCCAGCCTGGGATTGGGTTTCCAGCGCGTGCAGTTCACCTCGGACCTGCTGCCCGCCGATGTGCTCGGCGTCTCGGTTTACGAGGCCGCCAGTCGCCAGTTCCAGTTCCATCCCGGCCCGGTCTTCACGCATGTGCTGCTGGCCGATGAAATCAACCGCGCGCCGCCACGTACGCAGAGCGCGCTGCTCGAGGCGATGGCCGAGCAGCAGGTCACCCTTGATGGCGTGACCCATCCACTGCCCGATCCCTTCTTCGTGATCGCCACCCAGAACCCGGTAGATCTTTCGGGCACGTTCCCGCTGCCCGATTCGCAGCTGGACCGCTTCCTGCTACGGCTTGCACTGGGCTATCCCAACCCCGAATCCGAACGCGAGCTGCTGCGCGGCACCGACCGCCGCCACCTGATCGCACAGGCCACCGCCTGCCTGGATGACAACCAGGTACGTGACCTGCGCGATGCGGTCAGCCAGGTGCATGCCAGCGAAGCGCTGATCCAATACGTACAGGCACTGCTGGCGCGCAGCCGCCAGCACGCCGGCGTGCGGGTCGGCCTGTCGCCGCGCGCGGGACTGGCGCTGCTGCGTGCGGCCAAAGCGCATGCCCTGCTGCTGGGCCGCACCCACGTGGTGCCCGAAGACGTGCAGACGCTGTTCATCGCGGTGGCCGGACATCGGCTGGTGCCCGAAGCCGAGGCCAGCACCGGACCGGCGCTGGCCCGCGCCATCCTCCAGACCGTTCCGGTGGACTGAGTGCGCAGCGGCTGGGGAGACCGCTGGCGCAGGCTGGTATTGATGGCCCGGCCACGGCAGCCGGAGAGCCTGCCGCGCCGCATGGACCGCCGCCGCATCTACGTGCTGCCGACCCGCTTCGGCCTGTTCGTGGCCCTGTTGCTGGGGACGATGCTGATGGGCGCGCTGAACTACAACAACAACCCTGCGTTGCTGCTGGCGCTGCTGCTGGCCACGGTGGCCGTTGCCAGCGCGCTCAGCGCGCACCTGCAGTTGTCGGGCCTGCAGATCGATGCGGTGTCGGCCGAACCGGTGGTGGCCGGCGCCACGCTGCGCCTGCGCATCAACCTGTCGCGTGCCGATACGCGCGTGCGTCGCGGCCTGGTGCTGGCGCTGGGCGACAGCCAGGGTTACGGGCACCTGGTGGATACCGACCAGATCGAAGTGGACCTGTTGCTGCCCACCACGCGTCGCGGCTGGCTGGACGTGGAGCGCATCCGCATTTCCACCACCCAGCCACTGGGGCTGGTGCGGGCATGGTCATGGGTGTGGCCCGACACGCCGTTGCTGGTCTACGCCGCGCCCGAGCAGCAGCCACCGCCGTTGCCCGAGGGCGATGGCGACCCGCTGCACACCCGCGTGCATGCCAGTGGCGATGAACTGCACCAACTGCGCCCCTACCGGCCGGGCGACCCGCAGCGAAGCATTTCCTGGAAGCACTCCGCACGCCGCGACACGCTGCTGGTACGCGAGTACGAGAGGCCGCTGGGCGTGGACGTGCTGCTGGACTGGCGGCAGATGGGTCCACTGCCGCTCGAAATGAAGATCTCGCGGCTGGCACGCTGGGTCGACCTGGCCGAACGCGAAGGCCGCCGTTACACGCTGCAGCTCCCCGGCCAACCGCCGCTGGGTCCTAGCCAGGGCAGCAGCCACCACCACCTCTGCCAACGCGCACTGGCGCTGATGCCGCATGGCTGACCCTTCCGCCCCGCTGCTGTCACCTGCCGCCCGCCGCTGGACCCTGGCCAGCGCGGCGCTGTCCCTGGTGCCACTGCTGCTGCAGCTGCCGCCGCTGCTGGCCAGCGTGTTCGCCGTGGCGGCGGTGCTCACCGCACTGGTGTCCGGGCAACGCGTGCTGCCCGGTCCGGTCCGCGTGCTGCTGGTGCTGGGCATGCTGGCCGCGATCTACTGGCAGATGGGCGCCCGCCCGGGCCGCGATACCGGCTGTGCGCTGCTCGCGGCGATGCTGGCACTGAAATCCAGCGAGCTGCGCAGCCTGCGCGATGCGCGCAGCCTGCTGGGCTTTGCGCTGTTCGCCCCGTTCGCTGCGTTCCTGCTCGACCAGGGCCCGCTGACCATGGGCCTGGCGGTACTGGCGGCGCTGGCCACGCTGCTCACCCTGCAGCGCCTGGCCCGCGCGGAAGGGCATGCGCCCGGCGCCGCGTTGGCCGAACAGCTGCGTGGAGTGGGCAAGCTGGTGGCGCTGGGCCTGCCGCTGGCGCTGGCCGCGTTCTGGCTGTTCCCGCGACTGAGCGAGCCGCTGTGGGGGCTGCCGGACCGGGCGGTGGGCAAGCCCGGCCTGTCCGACCACATGGAACCTTCCGAGTGGCTGGACCTGATGGCCGATGACGCCACCGCGCTGCGGGTGAGCTTCATCGGTGCCGCGCCCCCGCCTGAGCAGCGCTACTGGCGCGGGCCGGTGATGACCCGCTTCGACGGTCGACGCTGGGACCGCGATCCCTACAGCGAGCGACGCCCGCCACCGCCGGTGACCCGCGGCGCGGCGCGCTGGGACTACCAGATCGACTACGAGCCCACCGACCGCCGCCAGCTGGTGGCGCTGGACCTGCCCCTGCAGGCACCGGCCGGCACCACGCTTGATGGCACCTACAGCCTGCGCAGCGATCGCAACCTGTCGGCACTCACCCGCTGGCGCCTGCAGTCGGCACCGGCGTCGGCATACACCGAGCCCCTCAGCGCGTTCCAGCGCCAGCTGGCGCTGCAGCTGCCGCCCGACCTCAATCCGCGCACGGCGGCATTGGGCCGGCAGTGGCGGCAGGAGGCGGGCAGCAACGATGCGGCCATCGTGGCGCGGGCGCTGGACTGGATCCGCTCGCGCTTCGCCTACACGCTTTCAACGCCGGCACCGGGCCGGCACAGCGTGGACGAGTTCCTGTTCGACCAGCAGGCCGGCTTCTGCCAGCACTTCAGTTCTTCGTTCGTGGTGCTGATGCGCAGCGCCGGCATTCCCGCACGGGTGGTGACCGGCTTTGCCGGCGGCCAGCGCAATCCTTATGGCAACTACTACGTGGTGCGGCGCATGGATGCCCATGCCTGGGCCGAAGTGTGGCTGCCGCAGCGCGGCTGGGTACGGGTGGACCCGACCGCGGCGGTCGCCCCCGAGCGCATCTATGACACGCTGGAAGACCGCCTGGGCGACGGCGCCGGCACCACCCTGGAAGGCCGCTGGCTGCAGCTGGGCCAGGTGGGCGATTTCCTGCGCCGCAGCTGGAACGACCTGGTGCTGTCCTTCGACGCCAACCGCCAGCAGCAGCTGCTGCGTCCCCTTGGCATCGACAAGCTGGAGCCGGCGCAGCTGGTTGGCATTTTCATTGCCTTCGCAGGCGGCGCGCTAGGCTGGATGGCATGGCTGCTGGCCCGAGGGGAGCGCGAGCGCGATCCCCTGCTGCGGGCCTGGCACCGGCTGGGGCGGCGTTACGCGCGGCATGGCCTGGCCCGGGAACCTGCGGAAACCGCCACGGAGTGGGCGCAGCGCGTCCACCGGCAACGTCCCGACCCGGCGTTGATTCCGCTCAGCCAGCGTTTCGTTCACGCGCGCTACGCTGGCGCTGAGCTCGACCCTTCACTCGTGCGTGACCTGCACAGGCATCGCCCGTCCACCGGAGCAACCTCATGAACGTCAAGATCCTGCTTCCCCTTGCCGCGTCGCTGGCGCTGGCCGCCTGTGCCACGGCCCCCAAACCGCTGCAGGGGCAGTTCAGCGTGGTCAGCCCACGCGATTCGGTCGCCACCCAGCAGGTGGGCACGCCGGTCCGCTGGGGCGGACGCATCATCGAAACCACCCCGGGCCAGGGCCAGACCTGCTTCCAGCTGCTGTCGCGCCCGCTCAATGGCAGCGGCCGCCCGAACACCAGTTCCAATGACGCCAGCGATGGCCGCTTCGTGGCCTGCCGTGCCGGCTTCTACGATCCGGCCGTGTTCGAGGAAGGCCGCGATGTGACCTTCATCGGCAAGATCGCCGGCTACGAAAACACCCGCATCGGCGATTACGAGTACCGGCTGCCCAAGCTGGAGGCCGACGTGATCTACCTGTGGCCGGAACAGCGCCAGGTGGATGTGGTGCCGGTCTATCCGTATGGCCCGTGGGGCCCGGGCTGGGGTCCCGGCTGGGGCTACCGCGGTTGGGGTTGGTGGTAAAAAAAAATCGCCCTTCGGGGCGATTTTTTTTCATGCACTCGGCGTACCGAAGTGCCCCAACGGCGCGCCGGCCAACAGGTGCAGATGGATATGGAACACCGTCTGCCCTGCGTGCTCGCGGCAGTTCATGACGATGCGGTAGCCATCCTGCGCGAAGCCCTCGCGGCGTGCGTACGCTGCCGCCGCCAACGCCAGCTTGCCGATCAGGTGCGCCTGCGAGGGCTGCACGTCGTCCAGCGTGGGAATGGCTTCGTTTTTGGGAATGAACAGCACGTGCACCGGCGCCTGCGGCGCGATGTCCTTGAACGCCAGCACGTCGTCATCTTCGTAGACGATGGTGGCCGGAATTTCGCGGCGGATGATCTTTCCGAACAGGGTGTCTTCAGACATGGGGTCACCTTGAAGGTTGCCGGCAACGCCGGTGGTCAGGTTGCTTCGGTACGGGTGCCGAACGCGTGCGACAGCGTGCCGCGGTCCACGTATTCCAGCTCGCCACCCAGCGGCAGGCCCTGCGCCAGCCGGCTGGGCCGCACCTTGTGGGCGCGCGCCAGCTGCGCCAGGTAATGCGCGGTGGCCTCGCCTTCGACGGTGGCGCTGGTGGCGATGATCAGCTCCTGCACCTCGCCCTGCCCCAGCCGTGCTTCCAGCTGGTCCAGGCCGAGTTCGCGCGGGCCGACGCCGTCCAGCGGCGACAGCCGCCCCTGCAGCACGAAGTACACGCCGCGGAACCCGGTGGCGGTTTCAATGGCCAGCCGGTCGGCCGGCGATTCCACCGCACACAGCTGCTGGCGTTCGCGGCTGCCATTGGCGCACACCGCGCAGATTTCGGTTTCGCTGAAATCGCGGCACTGCGCGCAATGGCCGATGCGTTCGATCGCCTTGGCCAGGACCTCGGCCAGCTTTTTGCCGCCCTCGCGCTCGCGCTCCAGCACGTGGTAGGCCATGCGCTGGGCGGTCTTCTGACCCACCCCGGGCAGTACCCGAAAGGCCTCGATCAGCTGTTCGAGCAGGGGCAGGCTCACGCTTAGAACGGCAGCTTCATGCCGGGCGGCAGCTGCATGCCGGCCGTGGCCGAGCCCATGCGGTTCTTGGATTCGGCATCGATCTTGTTCGAGGCGTCGTTGAAGGCGGCCGCGACCAGGTCTTCGGTCATTTCCGCATCGGACAGGATCGACGGATCGATGCGCACCTTGCGGCACTCCTTGGCGCCGGTCAGGGTCACGCTGACCATGCCGCCGCCGGCAGTGCCGGTGACTTCCAGCTTGGCGAGTTCTTCCTGGGCCTTCTGCAGGTTTTCCTGCATCTTCTGGGCCTGCTGCATCAGTTGGGCGATGTTGCCGCGCATGTCGTGTTACTCATCAAAAGGACGGATGGAATCGGTCACGACCCGGGCGCCATGCTGCTGGATCAGCAGCTGCACCGACGGGTCGGCCATGAAGGCGGTTTCGGCCGCCTGCTGTCGCTCGCCACGCTGGCGGTCGGAACGCTGGTGCAGCGTTTCGGCCTCGGCGTTGCCATGTTCAATCACGATCTTCGGGGTCATCCCGAGCGGGCCCGACAAGGCCTCGGTCAGGGCCGCCAGCGAACGGTCCGAACACAGGTACTCAAATCCGGGCGATACGGCCAGTTTCAAGACGCCGTGCTGGAACCCGATGAAGGCCGCATGCGCGGCCAGCTGCCGCGACGGACCATTCAGCTGGCTCTGGGCGACCAGTTCCAGCCAGGTTTCAGCCGAGGCCAGCGCGACCGGACCGGCATTGCCGGCCGCGGGCGACGGGCTGATGGCGATGCCCTGCGGGCGCGGCGCGGGTGCCACCGCCTGGACGGGCGCGGGCGCGCGTACCGGCGGGGCTTCCCACGGCGCGGCCATGGCGGCGTCGGGGCTGGCCAGTTCCACCGCCAACGCTTCATCACGCTCGTCGCTGCCGGCCTGGTGCCACGGCGGCAGATCGTCTTCGGCGGCGGGTTCCGCTGCCGGCGCAGGCGTCGGTTTCGGCGCGGCCGGGGCGACCACGGGCGCCGCAGGGGTCACCGGTGCCGAAGCGGCCACAGGCGCGGCCACGGCGGCGGCGGCGGCGGCGGGCGCGGCCACGGCGGCCGGCGCGGCGGCCATGCCACCCTGCTCCGCACCGCGCGAACCACTTCCCGCCTCGGTCCCGGTGCCCGGGTCACGCGGCACCGGCGGCACCGCAGCGGCCGGGCGGAACGCCAACATGCGCAGCACGGCCATTTCAAAGCCGGCGCGCGGGCTGGGCGCCAGGTGCAGGTCGCGGCGGCCACTGAGTGCCATCTGGTACCAGAGCTGCACCACTTCCGGGCGCAGGCGCTGGGCGAAGGCGGCGGCATCGATGCCGTCGCCGTCGGCCTGGGCGCCGGGCACCAGCTGCTGCACCTGGATGCGGTGCAGGGCTTCGGCCAGCGCTTCCAGCACGCCGCTCCAGTCGGGCGAGAATTCGGCCAGCGCGGCCACCACCTGCAGCAGGCGCACGCCATCGCCGTCGGCCAGGGCCTCGAGCATGGCCGCCACCTGGGTGCGGTCAACGGTGCCCAGCATGGTGCGCACCACGTCTTCGCGGAGCGCGCCACCGGCATAGGCGATGGCCTGGTCGAGCAGCGACAGGCCATCACGCAGGCTGCCGTCGGCGGCCTTGGCCAGCTGCACGATCGCGGTCGGGTCCGATTCGATTTCTTCGGCGGCCAGGATGCGGGTCATCTGGCCCTGGATCTGGTCCTCGTCAAGCCGCTTGAGGTTGAACTGCAGGCAGCGCGACAGCACCGTGACCGGCAGCTTCTGCGGGTCGGTGGTGGCCAGCAGGAACTTCACGTGTTCCGGCGGTTCTTCCAGCGTCTTCAGCAGCGCATTGAATGCCGCCTTGGACAGCATGTGCACTTCGTCGATCAGGTAGACCTTGTACTTGCCGCGCGAGGGCATGTACTGGGCGTTCTCGATCACCTCGCGGACATCATCCACGCCGGTGTTGGACGCGGCATCGATCTCCAGCAGGTCGATATAGCGCCCGGAATCGATATCCAGGCAGGCCGGGCACTGGCCACAGGGATCGGCGCTGGTGCCCTGCTCGCAATTCAGCGATTTGGCGAAAATGCGCGCGATGGTGGTCTTGCCGACCCCTCGGGTGCCGGTAAACAGGAATGCATGGTGCACCCGGCCGCTGTCCAGCGCATTGCTGAGCGCACGGACCACGTGTTCCTGGCCTACCAGCTCGGCAAAACGCTTCGGACGCCACTTGCGGGCAAGGACGAGATAGGACATCAGGCCACCGTCTTCATCGGGACGTCCATTGTGCCACGCCTGTCCAGCCCCCCAGCCGGGTGATCGTGGTGCTTGTGCCAATCGCATTCCCCGGCTAGAATCTGCGCCCCTGCAGCGTCAATGCAGCAGGTCCGGAGAGGTGTCCGAGTGGTTGAAGGAGCACGCCTGGAAAGTGTGTAAGCGTCTAAACCGCGCTTCGGGGGTTCGAATCCCCCTCTCTCCGCCAGACAAACGCAAAAGGCCGCCCAATGGGCGGCCTTTTGCGTTTGCCCGGCGGAGAGTCGGTGGACGAGAAGCCATCCGCCCAGCACCGCGAAGCCACGCATGGCGTGGCTCTACAATGGGGTACCCCTTCAGATCCCCTACCCCCATGTCCGACTGCTGCGGCTGCGGAAAAATCGTCGATGTCGCCACCCTTCAGGCGAAGCAGCGCCGCGTCCTGCGCATCGTCCTGGCGATCAATCTCGCTACCTTCGTGATGATGGCGGCCGCGGCCTGGTGGAGCCATTCCTCCTCCCTGCTCTCCGGCAGCCTGGACAACCTGGGTGACGCACTGACCTACGCGATCAGCCTGGCCGTGGTCGGCGCATCGATGCAGGCCAAGGCACGGGTGGCGTTGTTGAAAGGGCTGCTGATTCTCTGCGCGGCCATTGCCGTAGCCGTGCAGATCGGCTGGCGGCTCACCCACCCGGCCGTGCCGCTGTTTGAGGGCATGGGCATTGCCGGTGCGCTGAACCTCGCCGCCAACGGTGTGTGCCTGTGGTTGCTGAATCCGTTCCGCAACGGCGACGTCAACATGGCCTCGGCGTGGGAATGCTCGCGCAATGACATTTTCGAGGGCGTGGCGGTGCTGCTGGCCGCGCTCGCGGTGTGGGCGTTCGGCGCGGGTTGGCCGGACCTGCTGATCGCCGCCGGCTTGCTGGTGATGTTCCTGCGCTCAGCGTTGCGGGTGCTGCGTTCGGCTTGGCGGGAGATGCGGGTTCAGGGCTGAACCCGCCGTCTCCTTCCGCCGTTACGCACTCGACACCTTCATCAGCACCAGCCCGCTCACGATCAGCACCGCCGCGGCAATGCGCATCGCGCTCACCTGTTCGCCCAGGAACACGATGCCGACGATGAACGCGCCGACCGCGCCAATGCCGGTCCAGATCGTGTAGGCGGTGCCCAGCGGCAGCGTGCGCATGGCCAACGCGAGCAGCCAGAAACTGGCGGCCATGGCGGCGAAGGTGATGAGCGACGGGGTGAGCCGGGTGAAGCCCTCGGATTGCTTCATCGAGAACGCCCAGACGATTTCCAGAACACCAGCAACAAGCAGAAAGATCCAGGCCATGTGGCCCTCCTTATGGGGCCAGGTCGTCCTGGTCATTGTTGCCCGGTATGGGGGAGGCCGTTCCTCCAGGGGTGCGTGCAGCGGGGCAGAGTCCCGCTCTACGGTGAGCGATTCTAGGGGATGGGGCACCGGATGGGGGCCGAAGGCGTGTTGGGGGTTACGAGGTGGTCAGGGTGGGTCGGGGACACGCGCGGCGTGTCGCTACTCGGGAGGTTCTGCGCCGAGTGCCGAATCCGACTAACAGTCGGATCTACCGCACTTGCGGATCTACCGCACTTGCGGATCTACCGCGCTTGCGGATCTACCGCGCTTGGCTACGCCGCGCTATACTGGGTGACTGCACTTCGGTGCAACGTCTCTATGGCGGCCCCGTCGGCCCCTCGCGACGCTAGGTCGAAAATCCCGCCAGGGCCGGAAGGCAGCAACGGTATCGATCGACGCGGGCGCCGAGGTCAGCCGGCGGGGCCGTCACCCGTTTGGGCGGTCCATTCCACGTTTGGCTGATCAGGCCGTGGGTCTGGGAGCCGTTGGCTCGGCCAACGCCACGCACTCGCCCGGCATTGCGACCCGATGCCCCCGCTGCCGCAGCGCTTCGCCGTCGGCCTCGCTCGCATAGTGGTAGAGCATCATCCGCGCCTGCAGTTCGGCGCTGTACTCGCGTTCGAGATCGTCCACGCCGGTGTGCGACGGGTTGCCGTGCAGGCCGCAGTCGTGCGCGATCAGTTCGTTGTCGGCCGCATGGCGCGCCAGCATTTCCGGAATCGGGCGGGTGTCGCCGCTCCACACCAGCGCGCCCTGCAGGCGCAGGCCGTAGGCGGTTTCGGGCCAGTGGTGGCGGACCGGGAATACTTCCAGGCGCACGCCGTCATGCCAGAACGCCTCGCCCACCACGATCAGCTGGAAGGCATCCCAGAAGTTGGCGCCACCTTCGGCCAGCACGTTGGGGTAATCGGCCACGCGCCGGTGCAGCAGCGGCACCACGGTGGCGGGTACGTACAGCCGGATGCGGCCGCGCCGGTGCGGCGAGAAGTAGGCATCTACGAACAGCCGCTCGAAGCCGGCCACGTGGTCCAGGTGCACATGGGTGACGAACAGCGCCTCGGGCATGCGCCCGTACTGGGCGAGGAAGGCGGTAAGCCCCTCGCCGCCGCAGTCGATGGTCAGCCATGGCTCGCCACCGCGCTCGATCACCGCCATCGGCGAACCCAGCTGCACGGCCGACGCGTTGCCGACCCCCATGAAGCGCAGTGCCCAGTCCATCAGTAGCCCCGGTTCCAGGCCAGGTCGTAGGCCCGGCGCAGGCGCGCGAAGTCCTTCTCGACCTCGTCGTGGCTGCGCTCGCCGCGCAGCTTCACCAGCGAACGGTGCAGGCGCTTGAGGTTGCGTTCGCGCCAGGCGGTGGCCGGGATGCGCTGCACGCCACGGTCGAAATCGATCAGCCAGCCGTGGCCGTTGGCATCAAACAGGATGTTGTGGGCGTTGAGATCGGCATGGTCCAGCCCGGCGCGGTGGAAACGCGCGATCAGCCGGCCGGTCTCTTCCCAGGGCGCGCCCCGCCCCGCCACCAGCGCGCGGTCGGCCAGCGAACGTACGCCTTCCAGCCGTTCCATCAGGATCGCCGCGCGGTAGCGCATGCCTTCGCGCATGTAGAACGCGGCGATCGGGCGCGGCACCGGCAACTTCAACGCGCGCAGGGCGCGCATCAGCCGGAACTCGGCGAAGCTGCGGGTGCGGTTGGCGCCCCGCCACAGGTACTGGTCGTGGCTCAGCTTGGCCGCCATGCCGCCGCGCAGGTACTGGCGCAGCACGCAATGGCCGAACGGCGCATCGACGAACCAGGCCCCGCCCCGTCCACCGTCGCCGACCGGGCGCGCCCGGTCGCCCCAGTGGCCAGGGGAAAACAGGCTCATCTCGGCTTGCCGCAGCCGGTCGCGGTCGAACAGAATGGCACCCATGCCGCGTCCATCGCGGCAGGGCGTCAGCGCTTCAGTGGCGTCGAATGCGACCATTCCTTCGAGTCTAACAACACCATGGCATCAGCGTCCTCTTCCTTGTGTCTTTTGCGTTTGTCCGCGCTGGGCGATGTCACCCACGTGGTGCCGCTGGTGCGCACCCTGCAGCAGGCACGGCCCGGGACCGAGCTGCACTGGATCATCGACAAGGCCGGGCACAAGCTGCTGGACGGCCTGCCGGGCGTGGTGTTCCATGCTTACGACAAGAAGACCGGCCTGGCCGGCATGCGTGCCCTGCGCGCGTCGCTGCCGCCGGGCCGCTTCGAGGCGCTGCTGCAGATGCAGGTGGCCTTCCGCGCCAATGTGCTGTCGGCGTTCGTTCCCGCGGTGCGCCGGATCGGCTACGACAAGGCGCGCTCCAAGGACCTGCACGGTCTTTTCATCAACGAACGCATCCCCGACCGCCCCGGCATCCACGTGCTGGATGCGATCGGCAGCTTCTGCGAACCGTTGGGGATCCGCCAGACCGAGGTCAGCTGGGACCTGGCGATCCCGCCGGCGGCGGTGGAATGGGCGCAGGCGCAATGGCAGGACGATGGCCGGCCGGTGCTGATGATCTCGCCCTGCTCCAGCCACGTACGCCGCAACTGGTATGCCGACCGCTACGCGGCAGTGGCCAACCATGCGGTTGCACGCGGCTGGCGGGTGGTGCTGTGCGGCGGCCGCAGCGAACTGGAGCGCGGCATGGCCGACGCCATCCAGGCCCAGCTCACCACCCCCGCGCTGGACCTGGTGGGCAAGGACACCCTCAAGCAGCTGCCGGCCCTGCTGGCCCGCGCGGCGCTGGTGATGACCCCGGATTCGGGCCCGATGCACATCGCCAACGCGATGGGCACCAAGGTGCTGGGCCTGCACGCGGCCAGCAACCCGCACCGCAGCGGCCCCTATTCGGACCGCCGCTACTGCGTGGACCGCTATGACGACGCGGCGCGGAAGTTCCTGGGCAAGCCGGCCAGCGAACTCAAATGGGGCACCAAGGTCGAGTTCGATGACGTGATGCAACTGATCACGGTCGACGACGGCATTGCCGCCTTCGAACGCTACGTGGCCGATCAGCCGCGCCCGTTGTAATCCTTGTAGGACTTCTCTTCGACGTAGACGGATCCCAGCGCCAGGTTGATGTCTTTCTTGATCCGGGCGCGGGTGTCGTTCTTCTGGTAGACGCTGCGCGCCAGGGCGACGAACACCTCATCGAACTCAGCGGCCTGGTCCTTCAGGCGGATGTTGTCCTCGATATCCCAGAGCTGCTCATTGATGTCCTTCAGCTCCACGCGCAGCTTGGCGATGTCCGTGCCGCCGGCCGGATGCGCCATCCAGGTCTTCTCCAGCGCACTCAGCTCGGCCCGGATGTTGGCCAGCTTGCCCGGATCTCTGATCCGCTCGGACTTGATCTGCAGGATGGAGATCTTGTCCAGCAGCTCGCCAAACGAGACGGGAACCTGGATTTCTGCGCTCATGGGGTCTCACCTATTTCTGTTGACCCCAGTTTAGCCGCAGAGCCACCACCTGCGTGGCTGCCTTCGATCAGGACCGCGCCCAGCCACGCATGGCGTGGCTCTACACGGCGTCCAATGCCTTTGCAGACGTCGTCGTTCGCTCCCTTATCGAAGTAACAAGCCCCTCTGTTGAGGGGCTGCCCCGACAGGGGCGGGGAGAGGAAGCATCGCGGGGGCAACGGCGCTGCGCGCCGTTGCAATCCCCCCCTCGAAGTCAGAGACGCAAAAAAGGCCACCCAAAGGGCGGCCTTTTTTGCGTGTCTGGCGGAGAGGGGGGGATTCGAACCCCCGAGGCGCTATAAACGCCTGCCTGATTTCGAGTCAGGTACATTCAACCGCTCTGCCACCTCTCCAGATGGTCCCCGGCGAACCGGGGAGCGAATAATACGGTCAGGAGCCGCCGACGGCAAGCCATTCCCGCGCTTCCGATGAATTTCTTCTGTATCGATGCCTTGCCGGATGTCCGCAGGGCCGCGATCATGCCGTTATCCCTCAGCAATGACACTCCTGGCCTGCGCACCTCCATGATCGAATTCGGACACCTGACCCACCCTGGCCTGCGCCGTGATCTCAATGAGGACACCTACTACGGGGACGGGGAGCTGGCACTGTGGCTGGTGGCCGACGGCATGGGCGGGCACGCCTGTGGCGAAGTGGCCAGCGCGCTGGCGCGCGAGACCATCGTGCGCGAGATCCGCCAGGGCGCCACGCTGGCGCACGCGATCCGGGTGGCCGATGAGGAAATCATCCGCACCTCGCGCCGCCGCAACGACAGCCTGCCGATGGGTACCACCGTGGTGGCCGCCCGGGTCCAGGGCAACCGCTATGAAGTGGCCTGGGTCGGCGACAGCCGCGCCTACCTGTGGCGCGACGGCAAGCTGGCACAGCTCAGCCAGGACCACAGCGTGGTGCAGGAAATGGTGGCGCAGGGCAACCTGACGGCCGAAGAGGCGCGCGCGCACCCGCACCGCAACGTGGTGACCCAGGCACTGGGGGTGACCGATCCGGCCCACCTGAACGTGGCCACCACCGCTGGCGAGCTGCGCCCGGGCATGCAGCTTCTGCTGTGCAGCGACGGGCTGACCGAGGAAGTGGAAGATACCGGCATCGCCCGCACCCTGGCCTACGACGACGCCAGCGCGCAGGAGTGCGTGGATACGCTGGTGGCCGCGGCGCTGGACGGGGGCGGGTCGGACAACATCACGGTGATTCTGGTGCGTTGCCATTGATGGCAGCCGTCACGACCAACGGTCGTGACCTACCGGGACACGCGTATGACCAGCGGTCGTGACATACCCGCATTCGACGGTCCGTGCCCGGGGTAGATCACGACCGTTGGTCGTGATGCCTCTACGCGACGGCCTCTTCCACCTTCGGGCCATCCCAGATGGCATGTCCGGCCTTCTTGCGCAGCTTGGCCAGGCGCGCTTCGTGCGCCTCCCGCTCCGAGGCCGTTGCCACCACGCGCGGGCGCGGCAACAGGCGGCTGGTATCGAAGGCCTGCGCGTGTGCCGTACCCGGGCGGACGTCATCGGCCGAACCAAAGCCGATTTCCTCCTGGCCGGAGGTCAGTGCGATGTACACATCGCCCAGGATCTGCGCATCGAGCAGGCCGCCATGCAGCTGGCGGTGCGCGTTGTCCACGCCCAGCCGCTTGCACAGCGCATCCAGGGAGTTGCGCTGGCCCGGATAGCGCTCGCGCGCCATCTTCAGCGTATCGATCACCGTGCAGCGGTCGGTGATCTTTCCGTACTGGTCGCCCAGCAACGACAGTTCGTAGTCCAGGAAGCCCAGGTCGAACGCGGCGTTGTGGATGATCAGCTCGGCGCCGTCGATGTAGGCCAGGAATTCTTCGGCCACCTGCGCGAACACCGGCTTGTCGGCCAGGAACTCCAGGGTCAGCCCGGTGACTTCCTGGGCGCCCTGTTCGAACTCGCAGTCCGGCTTGAGGTACTGATGGAAGTTGTTTCCGCTCGGGCGGCGTTCCAGCAGTTCCACGCAGCCGATTTCGACGATGCGGTTGCCCTTGCGCCATTCCAGGCCGGTGGTTTCGGTATCGAGGATGATCTGACGCATGGGCTTAGTGTACCGGGCCGGCGGCACGGATCCGGATCGCGGCGTCGCGCGCCAGCGTATCCACACGCTCGTTGTCCGGGTCACCGGAATGGCCCTTCACCCAGCGCCAGTCGATGCTGTGCTTCTGGGTGGCCGCATGCAGCCGCTCCCACAGGTCGCGGTTCTTGACCGGGTCACCACCGGCGGTCTTCCAGTTCTTGCGGATCCAGCCCGGCAGCCACTGGGTCAGGCCCTGGCGCACGTACTGCGAATCGGTGAACAGCACGATCTCGCACGGTTCGGTCAGTGCTTCCAGGCCGGAGATGGCGGCCATCAGCTCCATCCGGTTGTTGGTGGTGTGCGCTTCGCCACCGCTCAGCTCGCGCTCGTGGCCCTTGTAGCGCATCAACGCGGCCCAGCCGCCGGGGCCGGGATTGCCGAGGCAGGAACCGTCGGTGTGGATTTCAATGGTTTTCAATACAACTCCAGATCAGGTCGCCACGGTGCCGTGCCAACGGCGTACCGGCAGTGGCGTAGGTCCTGGCAGGGCCAGGGTGCGTTTTTCGGCGGTGAACAGGCAGGCCGCGCGCAGGGCGGCGATGCTGCCGCGCTCGGGCGCGCGGGTGTGCCACATCGGGCCCAGCCAGGCCAGGTCGTCGCAGGCCAGCCCGGCCCGCTCCAGGGTGTGGCGCAGCCGCTGCGGGGTGCGCACCACCAACCCGTGCCGGCGCCACTGGCTGCGGAATGGGCTGAACGGATTGAGCGTGGACAGCCACAGCCGCCCGCCGGGCATCAGGACCCGCTCGCATTCGGCGATCAGCTGTTCGGCGTCGCGGGCGGTCACGTGCTGCAGCACGATGGCGTTGAGGCTCTCGGTCTGGAACGGCAGCGGCAGCGCGCAGGTAACGTCGCCGGTGTAGCCGCCGGCGCTGCGGTGCAGGCGCACGCCCTGCCCCGGCAGCGCGGCATCTTCCAGCCAGGCCGGGGTCGGCGCGATCCACAACCAGGGATTCAGCGGGTGCGAGGCCAGCACCGGCTCCAAAGCCTTGCGCTCCAGCTCACGCAGCGCCTGCGCCGGTTCAGTATCAAACCAGGATGCGACGGAAGCTTGACGGGGGCTCGGCGCGGCGGGCATGGTCCAATTCTATGCGACTGACTGCCCTACCCGCATTCGCGGACAACTACATCTGGGCGCTGGTCGCCGACGACGGCCGCGCGATCGTGGTCGACCCCGGCCAGGCGGCCCCCGTGGTGGTCGCCGCAGCGCAGCAGAACTGGCGCCCGCACACCATCCTGCTCACTCACCACCACGACGACCACATCGGCGGCGTGACGGAGCTGCAGGCCCGGTTTGCGGGGCTGGAGGTGATCGCCCCGCACGATCCTCGCATTCCCGGCGCCACCCGCCGGGTAGGTGAAGGTGAACGCATTCAGGCACTGGGGCTGGAGATCGACGTAGTATCCGTGCCCGGACACACCCGGACCCACATCGCATTTCACAGCGCTGAACATCTTTTCAGCGGAGATGCGTTGTTCAGCCTGGGGTGTGGCCGGATGTTCGAAGGTACGCCACCCCAGCTTCTGGCTTCCCTGCACAAGCTGGCGTCCCTGCCGCCGCACCTGTTGTTGTGCTGCGGCCATGAGTACACCGTGTCAAATGCCGTCTTCGCGCGGCATGTCGACCCCGCCAACGCCGCGCTCGCGCGACGCCATGAGGAGGCACTGGCCATGCGCCGCGATGAACGCCCTACGCTGCCCGTTACGTTGGCAAGCGAGCTGGAATGCAACCCGTTCCTGCGAACCGATACCCCCGCTGTCCGCGCTGCCGTCAGCCAGCACCTCGGTCGTCCCGTCACCGATGAAGTCGATGTTCTGGCAGGTCTGCGGGGCTGGAAAGACGGATTCCGAACATGAGTCGGCGATGGTTGCCGCTCGCGGCAGGCCTGGCGATCGCGATCGCCGGCACCGCGGGCGCCCAGTCGTTGAGTGCGGGGATGTCGCAGAACGTGGCCGGTTTGTCGCAGTTGCCGTTGGACGGTACTGCCCTGCCCCCCGCTTCGGTCCGCAATGGCCAGGACATCTTCGCCAGCTTCCGTGATGGCCTGGCCGAACCGACCTGCGACGTCGAGGCCACCAGCCCGCGCTGGCAGAAGCAGTTCGCCCATGCGCCCTCGCGCCTGGCCAACCAGGATGACGATGCACTGGTGCTGTTCGGCTATGTGGTCGAAGAGCTGCGCGCTGCCAACCTGCCCACTGAGTTTGCGCTGATTCCGTTCGTGGAAAGTGGTTACCGGCCCAATGCGCGCAATGGTGCCGGCCCGGCCGGCCTGTGGCAGTTCATCGCCTCCACTGCCAAAAACCACCGCGTGCAGATGACCAGCGGCTACGACGGCCGGCTGTCGGCGGCCGATTCCACCCAGGCCGCGGTGCGCTACCTCAAGACCCTGCACGGGATGTTCGGCGGCGACTGGCGCCTGGCCACCATGGCCTACAACGCTGGCGAATATCGCGTGCTGCAGTCGCTGCGCAAGGCCGGCATGAACGCGCAGAACGCGCGCCCTGCCGAGCTGCCGGGGCTGTCTCCGGTGACCTACGCGTACGTGGAGAAGCTGCACGCGCTGGCCTGCGTGCTGGAAAACGCTGAAACCACGCCGGCGGTGATGGCATCGCTGGACCGCACCGTGCCGGTGCTGAAGGGCCACACCCTGCCAGCCGGCACCAGCGTGCAGCAGTGGGCCGTACAGCGCTCGCTGGACCCGGCGCGCATCGCCCGGCTCAATCCGGCCCTGGCCAGCGGCAAGGGCCGCCCCAGCGGCCAGGTGACCGTACTGGCCCCGGCCACCCACGCGCCGGTGGACCCTTCGGTGATGCTGGCCCAGGCTGACGCGCCCGTGTCGGACACGATCAGCCCGCGTGCGCAGACCCAGGTCGCCAGCCGCGCCGTTGCCAGCGCGGACCGCCCCAAGGCGCGCCGCCACACCGTACGCAACGGCGAGTCTGCGTGGACGATTGCCAAGCGCTACGGGATGCCGCTCAAGGCGCTGCTGTCGTTGAACAACCTCAGCGGCAGCAGCGTGCTCAAGCCCGGTGCGGTGTTGCGCGTCGAGGATTGAGGCGGATAAGGCGCAACAAAAAAGGCCCGGCATTGCCGGGCCTTTTTCGTAGGCGGACGCCAGCCAACCCTTAGAGGTTGGCTTCTTCGACCTGCACTTTGTAGTGCTTGCGCATGGCCTGGATAAAGGCCTTGGCCGAGGCCATGCCGTCTACCTGGTCCAGCTGGTCCTTGAACTGCTGCTTCTGCTCGGCCGGGACCTCAGCCAGGTTCGGCGGGGTCACCTTGTTGACCGCGAACACCACGTAACGGTCCTGCACGGCGACCTTGCCATAGCTCGGCTTGCCTTCGGCCGGGGCCGGGGCGGCGAACACGGCGCGGTTGATCTCCGGGGTCGGCACCGGCTGGGTGCGCGGCAGGCCCGGCAGCGGGCTGAGCTGCAGCTTCTCTTCGGCGGCCAGCGCCTGCAGGGTCTGCCCGGCGTTGAGCTTGGCCAGCAGCGCGTCAGCGGCCTTGGCCGAGACCTGGCGGTTGCGGTCGGCGCGGATCGCGGCGATCACGCCGTCGCGGGCCTTGTCCAGCGGCAATGCCTGTTCCGGGCTGTGGTCGGTCACGCGGATCATCACGCTGTGGTCGGGCGTGATCGCGATCGGGTCGCTCACGGTGCCGTCCTGCACCAGCACATCGGAGAACGCGGCGCGCAGCACCGCCGGGTTGGCGGCAATGCCACTGGCGGTGTCGCGGGTGAACGGGCCGAGGGTCTGCACCTTCAGCTTCAGCGCATCGGCCGCGCCCTGCAGCGAGGTCGGGTTCTTGTAGACCTGGTCGACCAGGCGGCCGCTCAGTTCGGAGAACGCGCCTTCGTTGTCGGCCTTGAGCTGTTCGGCGGCGAGCTGGTCGCGGACCTCCTCGAACGGACGCTGCTGGCCACCACGGACCTCGCGCAGCTGCAGCACGTGGTAACCGAACTCGGTCTTGACCGGTGCGCTCACCTCGCCTGCCTTCATGCCAAACAGCGCGTCTTCGAACGGCTTGACCATGGAATCGCGTTCCACCCAGCCCAGGTCACCACCGGTGGCCTTGGAGCCGGTGTCGTCCGAGTTGGCCTTGGCCAGCGCGGCGAAATCCGCACCCGGCGCCTTGGCCTGCGCGGCCAGTGCGGCGGCCTTTTGTTCAGCGGCCTTGAGCTTGGCCGGGTCGCTGCCATCGGCGGCGATCAGGATGTGCGATGCAAGACGGGCTTCGGGCGTGGAGAAGCGCGCCTTCTCGTCGGCGTAGCGCTTGCGCAGGGTGGCTTCATCGGCGGCGGCCGCCGGCGGCAGCGCGGCCGCGTTGATTTCCACGAACTCCAGCGACACGGTTTCCGGCTGGCGGAAATCCTTCGGGTGGCTGTCGTACCACTGCTTGATCTGTGCGTCGGTCACTTCTGCCGTATCGGCCGGCAGCTCCGGCAGCGCGGCGATTTCCACGTCACGCGTTTCGCCCAGCAGCTTCATCAGCCGCTCGGCCTCCACGCTGGTGACAAAACCCGATTCCTGCAGCGCCTGCGGAATGATCGACTGCTGCAGGCTCTCGCGCACCAGCGTTTCGAACTGCGCCGGGGTGCGCGGCGGGTTGCCGGTGGTCAGCGCCAGGCGGTACTGGTCCTGGTTGAACTTGCCATCGGGGCCGATGAAGCCCGGGATGGAGGCGATGGTTTCGCGCACGGCGGCGTCGCCGATGACGATGCCGGACTGTTCGCCGGCCAGGCGCACGACCTTCTCATCGATCATCTGGTCGAGCACGGCGCGCTTGTTCTCGGCGCTTTCGAATTGGCGCGGGTCGAAGTTCTCGCCCTGCTGCTGGCGGGCCTGCTGGCGCGCCTGCTCGAAACGGGTACGGAATTCTTCCGCACTGATTTCATGGTGCTGCCAGAGGAAGGACATCGGCCACCACGACGGCGCCGAGCGCCACCAGGTCGGCGGCGCTGCCACCTTGGCCACGTTCTGCGCGCCGACACCACCCAGATAGCTGGAGTCGATCACGAACAGGAACGGAATCATCAGCAGCCCCAGGATCACGGTAACGATCCAGCCCGAGGTCTTGTCGCGAAGTTTCTGCAGCATGGGAGAAATCAAGGCCCGATTGGCGAATCCGGCAGTGTACCCCGCTTCGCGCCACTCCCCAACAGGGGCGCCCGGCACCCGGGCATCGCAGCAAAAAGAAAAGCCCCTGGTTTGCACCAGGGGCCTTCAAGAATTGGCGGAGCGGACGGGACTCGAACCCGCGACCTCCGGCGTGACAGGCCAGCATTCTAACCAGCTGAACTACCGCTCCGCGCTTGAAACTTTGCAGGCGCTCATTATATCCGAAGATATTCAGAAAACCCACCCCGAAGTACTGCTTTTCGAGGATTTTTTGTAACTGGCGGAGCGGACGGGACTCGAACCCGCGACCTCCGGCGTGACAGGCCAGCATTCTAACCAGCTGAACTACCGCTCCGCGTTTATTTTTTCGAAGTCGGCCTACAGTCGACTAACAGTCGACTCTACAAACGACTCTACAACTTCATTACAGAAAACAAGGCCCCCGATTGCTCAGGGGCCTCGTTGAAACTGGCGGAGCGGACGGGACTCGAACCCGCGACCTCCGGCGTGACAGGCCAGCATTCTAACCAGCTGAACTACCGCTCCACATTTCAAACTTTTACTGGCGGTGCATGGTGGGTGCTGAGGGTTTCGAACCCCCGACCCTCTCCGTGTAAAGGAGACGCTCTACCGCTGAGCTAAGCACCCCAGCAAGCCGCTTAGTTTACGGCATCCTTCAGGGCTTTGCCAGCCTTGAACGACGGATTCTTCGACGCAGCGATCTTGATGGTGTCGCCGGTCTTCGGGTTGCGGCCGGTACGGGCGGCGCGGTCGCGCACCTGGAACGTACCGAAGCCCACCAGGGTCACCGCATCACCGCCCTTCAGGGCCTTGGTGACAGCAGCGATGACGGCATCGACAGCGCGTTGCGACTCGGCCTTGGTCAGGTCAGCGGATTCGGCAACGGCGTCGATCAATTCGGTCTTGTTCATTCTGTACAGCTCCTTTGGCGGGGATTCCGCATGTTCGACAGTGAAGCATCCGGCCCGCTACGTGGCCGGACGCCAGTGAAGTTCTCGATTCGCACCCGTCAGCGTCTGCTGACTTGCGAGTGGTGCTTTTATACCAGCGCACCCCTACCCGCGCAAGCTGAAAAGCCAATAACGACGCGGGTTTCGGGCATTTCCCATGCGCGCGTCAGTGCTTGACGCGCGTTGTGGATGGTGTCTTGCTCTTGCCCCGCACTGTGACGCGTTGCCCATCCTTCTTTGGCTTGGGCGCGGTCAGCGGCGTTTCCAGGGCCAGGTCCAGCACCTCTTCAATCCACTTCACCGGAATGATCTTCAGGTCGCGGGTGACGTTGGCCGGAATGTCGGCCAGGTCCTTGCGGTTCTCTTCGGGGATGATCACGGTGGTGATGCCACCGCGCAGCGCCGCCAGCAGTTTTTCCTTCAGGCCACCGATGGCGGTGACGCGACCACGCAGGGTGATCTCGCCGGTCATCGCCACTTCGGCGCGGATCGGCACCTTGGTCAGCATCGACACCAACGAGGTCACCATCGCGATGCCGGCGCTGGGGCCGTCCTTCGGGGTGGCGCCATCGGGCACGTGCACGTGCACGTCATGCTTCTGCAGGAACTCGGCGTCGATGCCCAGCCGCTCGGCGCGCGAACGCACCACCGACAACGCGGCCGAGGCCGATTCCTTCATGACATTGCCCAGCTGGCCGGTCAGGATCAGCGCGCCCTTACCGGGGACCAGGGTGGATTCGATCTGAAGCAGGTCGCCGCCCACTTCGGTCCAGGCCAGGCCGGTGACCAGGCCGATCTCGTTCTGCTCTTCGGCGCGGCCGAAGTCGAAGCGGCGCACGCCCAGGTACTTCTCCAGGTTCCGGCCGTTGACCACCACCAGTGCCTTCTTTTTCGCCGCGGCCTTCTTGCCGGCCTTGGCCGGCTTGGCCAGCACCGCCGGACCGCCCAGCGCGATTTCCTTCACCACCTTGCGGCAGATCTTGGCTACTTCGCGCTCGAGGTTGCGCACGCCCGATTCGCGGGTGTAGTAACGCACCACGTCCTGGATGGCGTCGGCCTCGATTTCCAGCTCCTCCGGCTTCAGGCCGTTTGCCTTGAGCTGCTTGGGCACCAGGTAGCGCATGGCGATGTTGAGCTTCTCATCCTCGGTGTAGCCGGGGATGCGGATCACTTCCATGCGGTCCAGCAGCGGCCCGGGGATGTTGAGCGAGTTCGAGGTCGCCACGAACATCACTTCGGACAGGTCCAGGTCCACTTCCAGGTAGTGGTCGTTGAAGGCGTTGTTCTGTTCCGGGTCGAGCACTTCCAGCAGCGCCGAAGACGGGTCGCCACGGAAGTCCATCGACATCTTGTCGATCTCGTCCAGTACGAACAGTGCGTTCTTGCTGCCCACCTTGTTGAGGTTCTGCACGATGCGGCCCGGCATGGAGCCGACGTAGGTGCGACGGTGGCCACGGATCTCGGCCTCGTCGCGTACGCCACCCAGGCTCATGCGCACGAACTTGCGGTTGGTGGCCTTGGCGATGGACTGCCCCAGCGAGGTCTTGCCCACGCCCGGCGGCCCGACCAGGCACAGGATCGGGCCCTTCATCTGCTTCACGCGCGACTGCACCGCCAGGTATTCCAGGATGCGGTCCTTGACCTTGTCCAGGCCGAAGTGGTCGGCATCCAGGGTGTCCTGGGCAACCTTGAGGTCCTTGCGCACCTTGGTGCGCTTCTTCCACGGCACGCCCAGCAGCCAATCCAGGTAATTGCGCACCACGGCCGCTTCGGCCGACATCGGCGACATCTGCTTGAGCTTGTTGAGCTCGGCCTTGGCCTTGGTTTCCACCGGCTTGGGCATGCCCGCTTCGGCGATCTTGCGCGCCAGCTCTTCCAGCTCGCCCGGCGCATCGTCGAGGTCGCCCAGTTCCTTCTGGATGGCCTTCATCTGCTCGTTGAGGTAGTACTCGCGCTGGCTCTTTTCCATCTGCGACTTGACCCGGCCGCGGATGCGCTTCTCCATCTGCTGCACGTCGATCTCGCCGTCGACCAGGCCCACCAGCATTTCCAGGCGGTCGCCGACCTGCAGGGTTTCCAGCAGGCGCTGCTTGTCGGCCAGGCGCACGCTGATGTGCGCGGCGATGGTGTCGGCCAGGCGCGCCGGTTCATCGATGCCGGCCAGGGTCTGCAGCAGCTCCGGCGGCAGCTTGCGGTTGGTCTTGACGTACTGTTCGAACAGCGACATCAGCGAACGGGCGATCGCCTCGACCTCACGCGGTTCGCGCGCGTCGTCCGATTCGATTTCCTCGGCCACGCCGTGCAGCGAACCGTCGCGCTCGGTGACCTGGGTGACGTTGACGCGCGACAGGCCTTCCACCAGCACCTTGATGGTGCCGTCGGGCAGCTTCAGCAGCTGCAGTACCTGGGCCAGGGTGCCGACCTGGTAGAGATCGGCGGCGGTGGGGTCGTCGGTCTCGGCCGACTTCTGCGCCAGCAGCAGGATGCGCTTGTCCGCCTCCATCGCCTGCTCCAGCGCATGCATGGATTTGTCGCGGCCGACGAACAGCGGAATGACCATGTGCGGGAACACCACCACGTCGCGCAGCGGCAGTACCGGCAGGTCGAGAGTCTCAGTTGGGGAACGGGCCATGTGGGCTCCAGTTGAGCAGTGGGGATGGCCTCCGGGCAGCGTCACCCGGATACAAAAAAGCCGATGGCCCCGTTATGGGGCCATCGGCGTCCAGATGCAAGATGCTCTGAAAAAGGTCCATCAATTCAAATGCTTGATGGATTATTCAGCGCCAGCGGCCTTCTGTTCAGGAGCCGGCGGGGTCTGGTAGATCAGGTAGGGCTCGGACTTGTGTTCGATCACCGATTCGTCCACCACCACCTTGCTGACGTTTTCTGCCGAAGGCAGGTCGTACATGGTGTCCAGCAGGACCGATTCGACGATGGTACGCAGGCCGCGGGCACCGGTCTTGCGCTTGAGCGCCTTGCGGGCAATGGCCGACAGGGCGTCCGGCCGGAACTCCAGCTCCACGTGCTCCATCTCGAACAGCTTCTTGAACTGCTTGGTGATGGCGTTCTTCGGCTCGGTCAGGATCCTGACCAGGGCCGCTTCGTCCAGCTCTTCCAGGGTCGCCACGACCGGCAGGCGGCCGACGAATTCCGGGATCAGGCCGAACTTGATCAGATCTTCCGGCTCGACTTCGGCCAGCACCTTGCCCACTTCCTGCTTGCGCTCGGAGCTCTTGACCTTGGCACCGAACCCGATGCCGCCCGAATCGTTGGAGCGGGCCTGGATCACCTTGTCCAGCCCGGCGAACGCGCCGCCGCAGATGAACAGGATGTTCTTGGTGTCCACCTGCAGGAATTCCTGCTGCGGGTGCTTGCGGCCGCCCTGCGGCGGAACGCTGGCCACGGTGCCTTCGATCAGCTTCAGCAGCGCCTGCTGCACGCCTTCGCCGGACACGTCACGGGTGATCGACGGGTTCTCGCTCTTGCGCGAGATCTTGTCGATTTCATCGATGTAGACGATGCCCTGCTGCGCCTTTTCGACGTCGTAATCGCACTTCTGCAGCAGCTTCTGGATGATGTTTTCCACGTCCTCGCCCACGTAACCGGCTTCGGTCAGCGTGGTGGCGTCGGCCATGGTGAACGGCACGTTGAGCAGGCGGGCCAGGGTTTCGGCCAGCAGGGTCTTGCCCGAACCGGTCGGACCGACCAGCAGGATGTTGGACTTGGCCAGTTCGACTTCGTCGTTCTTCTGGCGGCTCTCGATGCGCTTGTAATGGTTGTACACGGCCACGGCCAGCGTGCGCTTGGCCCGGTTCTGGCCAATCACGTACTGATCCAGGACTTCGAGGATCTCGCGCGGCTTGGGCAGCGAACTGCGCGCCGACTGCGCCTTTTCCTCGAGCTCTTCACGGATGATGTCGTTGCACAGCTCCACGCATTCATCGCAGATGAACACGCTCGGCCCAGCAATCAGCTTGCGCACCTCGTGCTGGCTCTTTCCGCAGAAGGAGCAGTAGAGGATCTTGCCGGTTTCCGTGGAACGACCTTGGCGGTCTTCGCTCATGCTTCGCTTACCCAGTTACCCCACCCGCTGAACGGGGGTTCGATTCGAGAATAGCACAGGGTCGGGAGGACGCCAGTCCAGCCCGACCCTGCGGAAACAGGCCGGTTTCCCGGCCTGGCGGCACATCAGGCCGGGGTGATCGACTCTTCCGGACGGCGCTCGAGCACCTGGTCGACCAGGCCGTAAGCCACCGCATCGGCCGCGCTCTTGAAGTTGTCGCGCTCGGTGTCGCGCGCGATGGTCTCCAGCGACTGGCCGGTGTGCTTGGCCAGTACTTCGTTCAGGCGCGAACGCAGGGTCAGGATCTCACGGGCGTGGATGTCGATATCCGTGGCCTGGCCCTGGAAGCCGCCCAGCGGCTGGTGGATCATCACGCGCGAATTCGGCAGCGCGTAGCGCTTGCCGGCCGCGCCGGACGCCAGCAGCAGCGCGCCCATCGAGGCGGCCTGGCCGACGCAGATGGTGCTCACGTCCGGCTTGATGTACTGCATGGTGTCGTAGATCGCCATGCCGGCGGTGACCACGCCACCGGGCGAGTTGATGTAGATGCTGATGTCCTTTTCCGGATTGTCCGCTTCCAGGAACAGCAGCTGCGCCACCACCACGTTGGCCATGTGATCGTCGATCGGGCCCACGAGGAAGATCAGGCGCTCCTTCAACAGGCGCGAATAGATGTCATAGGCGCGCTCGCCGCGGCTGGTCTGTTCGACCACCATCGGAACCATGTTCAGGGCTGTGGTTCGGTTGTCCATTGTGAGGCACCTATTTTGGGGGGAACGACCCCGCGCCGGGGCGCGGGGCGTAAAACGCGGGCCGCTTACTGGCGGATCGCGTCCTGGAACGACAACTGCTCTTCCGTGTGCTGGGCGCGCTCGGCGATCCAGTCGATCACCTGCTCTTCCATCACGCGGTTCTGCAGCCCACTCATCAGCTGGGGGTCGTTGCGGTACATCTCAATGACCTGCTCCGGCTCTTCATAGGTCGAGGCGATCAGGCGCATGGTTTCGTTCAGGCGCTTGGGGTCCAGGCGCAGGTCGTTGCGGCGGGCCACTTCGCCGACCAGCAGGCCAACCAGCACGCGCTTGGCGGCCGCGTCCTTGAAGCCTTCATGGGCGTCGGCCGGGATTTCGCCCGGGTTGCGGCCACTGCGGCGGATCTGCTCGACCTGCTGGGCCAGCATGGCGCGGGCTTCGTTGTCGACCAGGCGCGGCGGCATCTCGACCGAGGCGTAGGCGGCGATCAGCTGCTCGCCCACTTCACGGCGCAGGCGGTTCATCAGGGCGCCCTTGAGCTCGCGCTCCAGGTTGGCGCGGATGTCCTTGCGGAACTGTTCAACGTCGCCGCCCTTCACGCCGAAGCTCTTGATGAACTCGGCATCCACCTCCGGCAGCACCGGCGCGGACACGTCCACCGCCTTGACGGTGACCTTGACCTGCTTGCCAGCCAGCGCCGGCACGCGCCAGTCGGCCGGGAACTCGACGTCCAGGGTCTTTTCTTCACCCTTGGCCAGGCCGACCAGGCCCTGTTCGATCTGCTCGAACATCATGCCCTGGCCCACCACCACGCTGCCCTTTTCGGTGCCTTCGGCCGGCAGGCGCTCATCGCCGGCCTGCGACCAGGTTTCCAGCGCCACCAGGTCGCCCTCCTGGGCGCCACGGTCCACCGGGCTCCAGCTGCGGCGCTGTTCGCGCAGGTTGGTGATCATCTGGTCGATGTCGGCGTCGTTGATCTCGGCGGTGTGGCGCACTACGGTCAGCTTGCTGACGTCGACGTCGCCGAAGTCCGGCACCAGCTCGACGGTGGCCACGAAGGAGAACTCACCTGCGTCGCCCTTGTCGATGCGCGGCGCGCCGGCAATGCGCAGTTCGTGCTCGCGGATGGCGGCATCGAAGGTCTCACGCAGCAGGCCGTCAACGGCTTCGCTGCGAACCTGCTGGCCGAAGCGCTGCTCGATCACCTTGGCCGGCACCTTGCCCGGGCGGAAGCCCTTGATGCGCGCGGTGCGGGCGATTTCGCCCAGGCGGCCGCTGATGTGGGTCTGCAGGCGGTCTTCCGGCAGCGAGAAGGTCAGGCGGCGTTCCAGATTGCCGGTGGATTCGATCGAAGCTTGCATGTTGACTCCTGCCAACCGGTGGCGACGCCCCCGGCACGATGTGATTGGATGAAACGGGTTGAGAACGCGGGGTCGTGGACGCGCCTGCCCGCCGCAGCCCTGTAGTTTGGCCGATAACGGCCAGCGCCGCCAGCAGGGTGCCGGGAACGTCATTCCGGGGCGTGTTCAGGGGAGTCCCCTGCCCTGTCAGCTGGTGCGAAAGGGGGGACTCGAACCCCCACGCCTTGCGGCACTGGAACCTAAATCCAGGGCGTCTACCAATTCCGCCACTTTCGCGCTGGTGCGCATTGTACGTGAAGACCGGAAGCAGGTCGCCGGTAGGGACACGCCATGCGTGTTCGCGCGATACCGGATCGCGCGCAAGAAAAAAGCCACCCGGCGGACCGGATGGCTTTCGTCTTGGTGGGCTGTCAAGGATTCGAACCTTGGACCTATTGATTAAGAGTCAACTGCTCTACCAACTGAGCTAACAGCCCGAAAATCGGGAGGCGAATTATGACGCAATGCCGCACGGCGTTGCAAGGGGTTTCTGCGGACATGGTTCAGACGCGGACGATGGTGGCGGGCACCGCGTAGGGACATGCCATGCGTGTCCGCGCCCTACCGGATCGCAGGCAAGAAAAAAGCCGCCTGGCGAACCAGGCGGCTTCTGTCTTGGTGGGCTGTCAAGGATTCGAACCTTGGACCTATTGATTAAGAGTCAACTGCTCTACCAACTGAGCTAACAGCCCTGAAATCCCAGGCGCATAGTGTAGCGTTTGCGCCTTTTTTTGCAACCCCGATCCACTTCCGGTGAAACGGGTCCTTCAAATCAGTGGGGTGGCTGAGGGGATTCGAACCCCCGACCACCGGAATCACAATCCGGTACTCTAACCAACTGAGCTACAGCCACCACTGAAACCTGTTTATTCGTTTGAAACATCCTGACGCTTGCACCGATGGTGCGCCCGACAGGAATCGAACCTGTAACCGCCGGCTTAGAAGGCCGGTGCTCTATCCAGTTGAGCTACGGGCGCCCGGACCGGATTGTCGCATTCCCATCCCGTTTTGAGCAGCGGGATGTGGTCGGGGTAGAGGGATTCGAACCCCCGACATCCTGCTCCCAAAGCAGGCGCGCTACCAGACTGCGCTATACCCCGGTGGTTTGATCCCTCGAGGTTCCCCCCGAAAGAGTCGGCTATTGTGGGAATCGGCGAGGCATCTGTCAACGGTTTTCACAAGGTTTTTCACATTCGTGATCGGGCGCTATGCTTTCTGCAGCGGCCGGACGGCCCTACCCCTACCCTTCAAGGAGATTGGCAATGCGCAGCGGCAATCCCGCACTTTCGGAGTCGACGTTCCTCGACCTGGCCAGCGGCTCGGTGGTGACCTCGCCCGACCAGGTGATGACCATCAACGGCACGGTCAACAAGACCGGCATCCTGCTGTTGCTGACCGTGCTCACTGCTGCCTTCGCCTGGAGCCAGACCATCGGCGCCGACGGCCAGATCGCCCCGGGCGCGATGATCTATGCCATCGGCGGCGCCATCGGTGGGCTGATCCTGGCCCTGGTGACGGTGTTCAAGAAGGAATGGTCACCGGTCACCGCGCCGATGTACGCGCTGGTGGAAGGCTTCTTCCTGGGCGCGATCTCGGCGGTGTTCGAAGCGCGCTTCCCGGGCATCGTGTTCCAGGCCGTGCTGCTCACCTTCGGCACCCTGTTTGCCCTGCTGGCGGCCTACCGCAGCGGCCTGATCAAGGTCACCGAGAACTTCAAGCTGGGCGTGGTGGCAGCCACTGGCGGCATCGCGCTGCTGTACCTGGCCTCGTTCGTGCTCAGCTTCTTCAACATCAACGTGCCGGTGATCCATGAAGCCAGCTGGCTCGGCATCGCCTTCAGCCTGTTCGTGGTGGTGGTGGCCGCGCTGAACCTGGTGCTGGACTTCGACTTCATCGAAACCGGCGCCGCCGCGCGCGCACCGAAGTACATGGAGTGGTACGGCGCGTTCGGCCTGATGGTCACCCTGGTGTGGCTGTATGTGGAATTCCTGCGGCTGCTGTCGAAGTTGCAGCAGCGTTGAGGCGTAGCATCAACGCGGGTAGAGCCGACTGTTAGTCGGCTGCTGTTCGACCGCACGTAAACGCAACGAAAAAGGGCACCCGATGGGGTGCCCTTTTTCTGTGGAGCAGCCGACTGACAGTCGGCTCTACCTGTGGAGCTGACAGTCGGCTCTACAGCGCCCGGTTACAGGCGGCTGGCGATGGCCTGGGCGAAGCCCATGGTGTTGCCGGTGCCGCCGAGGTCGCCGGTCAGCGAGTCCTTGGCTTCCAGGGTGGCCACGATGGCCTTGCGCAGGCGCTCGGCGTTTTCAGTCTGGCCGACATGGTCCAGCATCTGCGCGGCAGCCAGCAGCAGCGCGCACGGATTGGCCTTGCCCTGGCCGGCGATGTCCGGGGCGGTGCCGTGCACGGCTTCGAAGATCGCCGCGTTCTCACCGATGTTGGCACCCGGGGCCAGGCCCAGGCCGCCGACGAGGCCGGCGCACAGGTCGGAGATGATGTCGCCGAACAGGTTGGTGGTGACGATCACGTCGAACTGCTCCGGACGCATCACCAGCTGCATGCAGCAGTTGTCGACGATCATTTCCTGGAACTCGATGTCCGGGTACTTGGCCGCCACTTCGCGCGCCACGGCCAGGAACAGGCCCGAGGTCGACTTGATGATGTTGGCCTTGTGCACGGCGGTGACCTTCTTGCGGCCGGTGCTGCGGGCCAGCTCGAAGGCGTAGCGCACGATGCGCTCGGAGCCCTTGCGGGTGATGCGGGTGCCGGAGAACGCGGTTTCACCGTCGGCCGACACTTCCTGACCTTCGGCCAGGTAGGCGCCTTCGGTGTTCTCACGCACGGTGACCAGGTCCACGCCGTCGCCGAAGCGCGACTTGGTGTTCGGGAACGACACCGCCGGACGCACGTTGGCGTACAGGTCGAAGTGGCGACGCAGGCTGACGTTGATCGAGGTGAATCCACCACCGACCGGCGTGGTCAGCGGGCTCTTCAGGGCGATCTTGTTGCGTGCGATCGATTCCAGGGTGGAGGCCGGCATCAGGTCGCCGTGCTTTTCCAGGGCGACCAGGCCAGCGTCGGCATCTTCGTATTCAAAGCCGGTGTCCAGCTTGCCGAGCACGAACAGCGTAGCGTCCATGATCTCCGGGCCGATGCCGTCACCGCGGATGACCGTGATTTTCTGCGTCATTTGATCTGTTTCCGAACCGAGGGGGAGCGCCGTGGGTCCGGGGTCCGGAGCGTCGGCGCAAGGGAAGTTTCACCCGCAATTATGCCCCAGCCAGCCCCCGGACCCCAAATAGACCAAGGTAGCGCAGGCCGTTGGCCGGCCCATGGAGCGCCTCGGCCCGTACCGACCAACGGTCGGTACCTACCGGCGCCGTGGCGCGCCCGGGTAGCGCCCGACCGTTGGTCGGGCGGCGTCATGCATCAATGTTCGTGAACGGCCGGGGCGGCGGCACCGCCTTCCAGCTGGTCCAGGAAGTCCACGGCCCGGCGCAGATGCGGGATGACGATGGAGCCGCCGACCACCAGGCCGACCGAGAAAGTCTCGAAGAACTCCTCGCGGGTCACCCCGGCGTCCTTGCACTGGGCCACGTGGTAGCTGATGCAGTCGTCGCAGCGCAGCACCATCGAGGCGACCAGGCCCAGCAGCTCCTTGGTCTTCACATCCAGTGCGCCGGCCTGGTAGGTCTGGGTGTCGAGCGCGAAGAAGCGCCGCACCACCTGATTGGGCTCACCCAGGATGCGCTGGTTCATGCGCTGGCGGAACTCGGTGAACTCGGCGATCCGGTCCTTGCCGGCGTCGTCCGCAGCGCTCATGCGCCTTCCCCGTTCAGCAGCGGCTCAAGCTTTCCTTCGCGGTGCAGGGCCATCATGTCGTCGTACCCGCCCACATGGACCTCACCGACGAAGATCTGCGGCACGCTGGTGCGGCGGGTCTTGGCCATCATCTTCTCGCGCTCGACCGGGTCCAGGTCAATGCGGACCTCGGTCCAGCTCTGGCCCTTGCTCTTCAGGAAGTTCTTGGCTGCCACGCAGTACGGACAGACGGCAGTCGAATAGATGGTGATGGGCGGCGTCCCACCCGGGTTGGAAGCGACATCTTGGCTCACGGGAAACTCCACGGCAGAACGAGTGTCTGTATATGGTAGCCCTGCGCTGGATTTTCCATGTCATCACCGCAACACTGCGGATCACCCGCAGCCCCAGGAGTTCCTGTTTGCGCCCTTTGCTGCTCTCTGCCGCGTTGACCCTGGCCTTGGCCGCCCCCTTGGCGTCGGCCCAGGACAGCAAGCTGCCGGACATCGGCTCGTCGGCCGGTGAACTGCTGACCCCGGCGCGCCAGGCCGAGTACGGCGGGATGATGCTGCGCGAGCTGCGCAACTACGGCTTCCTGCTGGATGACCCGCTGGTGGACGACTGGCTGCAGACCATGGGCGCGCGGCTGGGCTCCAACAGCGCCCAGCCGCGCCAGTCCTACACGTTCTTCATGCTCCGGGACCGGCAGATCAACGCCTTCGCCACCCTGGGCGGCTACGTGGGGGTCAACGCCGGGCTGGTGCTGACCGCAGAACGCGAGGACGAGGTGGCTGCGGTGCTGTCCCACGAAATCGCCCACGTCACCCAGCAGCACGTGCTGCGCGGGGTGGAACGGGCCCAGCGCGACCAGATCCCGATCCTGCTGGGCATGCTGGCGGCGGTGGTGGCTGCGCAGCAGGCTGGCGGCAACTCCTCCGGCGATGCCACCATGGCCGCGATCACCTCCGGCATGGGGCTGATGCAGCAACGCCAGATCAACTACACCCGCAGCAATGAATCGGAGGCCGACCGCCTGGGCATCCGCACCCTGGCCCGCAGCGGCTACGACGTGGATGCGATGGCCGGTTTCTTCGAACGCATGTCCGCCTCGATGCGCGGCAATGCCGGCGGCTATTCGGTACCGGATTTCCTGCAGACCCACCCGGTCAACACCACCCGCATCAGCGAAGCCAAGGCCCGCGCCGAGCAGATGAAGAAGGACACGGTGCTGCTCACCACCGAGGTGCCCGGCGGGGTGCGCCAGGAACGGGTGGACCCGGCCGACCCGGCGCTGTCCGACCCGCTGGTCCGGCGCACCAACCCGCTGCTGCCTTCCTCGATGCAGATCTCGGTGAATTCGCTGAGCCGGGGCGGCACTGGCCAGTTCGAGTGGGCGCGCGAGCGCCTGCGCGTGCTCAGCGCCGATACCCCGGGCGAGCTGGCCACCGAGTACCAGAACCTGCAGCGCGCGCAGAAGAGCGGCCTCAACGACGCCCAGCGCTATGGGCTGGCCCTGGCGCGCCTGCGCAACAGCGGCGCGGCCGAGGCCCGGCGCGACCTCACCGAACTGCTCAAGGACCACCCGGACAACTTGTGGGTGGCACTGGCGCTGGCCGAGTCCGAGTCGCGCTCGGGCCAGTCGGCCCAGGCCAACGCCCGCTTCGACGCGCTGCTGCGCCAGCACCCCGGCAGCCGCCCGGTGGCGCTGACCTACGCCGAGATCCTGAACGAACAGGGCGGGCGCGAAGCCGGCCAGCGCGCGCAGGCGATGCTGCGCCCGCTGTTGTCGCAAAGCGGCAATGACCCGGTGTTCCAGCAGCGCTATGCCCGTGCCAGCGAGCTGGCCGGCGACACTCTTCGGGCCAGCGAGGCCTATGCCGAGGCCGCGTTCCTGAACGGGCGACCGGAGCAGGCGTTGATGCAGCTGCAGGCGCTCAAGAAGCAGCCCGCACTGGATTACGTGGGCCGGGCCCGGGTGGATGCGCGGATCGAGAGCATCACCCCCACCGTGCTGGAGATGCGCCGGCAGGGCATCAACGACCCGGAGCTGGAACGGCGCTGAACCGCGCCCGGATGACCGTGGGATGGCAATGCCCTCATGGCCGTCACAAACATGTCATGAAACCGTAGTCTACTGGGCTCAATCCCGGTCTGATGAGCAATACGGTGGGCACGTGCAGAAACGCATCCTGATCGTCGATGACGAACCCGCGATCCGCGAAATGGTCGCCTTTGCCCTGCGCAAGGGTGATTACGACCCGATCCACGCCGGTGACGCCCGCGAAGCGCAGACGGCCATCGCCGACCGCGTACCGGACCTGATCCTGTTGGATTGGATGTTGCCGGGCACCAGCGGGCTGGACCTGGCCCGGCGTTGGCGCAAGGAGGCCCTCACCCGCGAGGTGCCCATCATCATGCTCACAGCGCGCGGCGAAGAGAACGACCGCGTCGGCGGGCTCGAAGCCGGGGTGGATGACTACGTGGTGAAGCCGTTCTCGGCCCGCGAACTGCTGGCCCGCATCCGCGCCGTGATGCGGCGGGCGCGCGACGACGACGAGGACGGCAGCGTGGCGGTGGGCAGCATCCGCATCGACGGTGCCGCACACCGGGTGTTCGCCGGCGACCAGCCGGTGCCGATCGGCCCGACCGAGTACCGCCTGCTGCACTTCTTCATGACCCACCCCGAGCGCGTATACACCCGTGCCCAGTTGCTGGACCATGTGTGGGGCGGCAGCGTATATGTGGAGGAGCGCACCATCGATGTGCACATCCGCCGGCTGCGCAAGACGCTGGAACCGTTCGGCGCTGAAAACATGGTGCAGACCGTGCGCGGTGCAGGCTACCGGTTCTCGACCTCGACCTGATTTTTTCCTGGGACCGCAATGCCGCGCCACATCCGCTCCGCCTGGTTGAAAACCCTTGCCACCCTCGCCGTGCTGCTGCTTGCCGCCGGCCTGGTGGGCCTCGCCACCGGGCATGTGTGGATGTGCATCGCACTGGCCTCCATTGGTGCGCTGGCCTGGCACTACTGGCGGCTGCGCAAGGTGCTGCGCCGGCTCACCGCGCGCCAGCGCTGGGACATGAGCGGCGGCAACGGGGTCTGGAACGAACTGGACCGGCTGCTGTACCGCAACCAGCTGGAAATGCGCACGCGCAAGCGGCGCCTGCTGGACATGCTGCGCAGCTACCGCGCTGCTGCCGCCGCGTTGCCGGATGCGGTGGTGGTGGTGGACCGCAACAGCCAGCGCGTGCAGTGGTTCAACGAATCGGCCACCACGCTGCTCGGCCTGCACCATCCCGGTGACCTGGGCGAGGCGCTGGTCGCGCGCCTGCAGCCGATGCCGCTGGCGCACTGGCTGGCCGGCGGCCGCAATGCCGAACCGATCCTGGACGTACCCTCCCCGGTCGATCCGGCGATCCGGCTCAACCTGCGCCTGATTCCCTATTCGCCGGACTACTGGCTGCTGATCGCGCGCGATGTGAGCAAGCTGCTGCGGCTGGAGCAGGTGCGCCGCGATTTCGTGGCCAACGTCTCGCATGAGCTGCGCACGCCGCTGACGGTGGTGCACGGCTACCTGGACATGATGGAGCCGGAGGATTTCCCCGGCACCGGGCCGATGCTGGAGGAAATGCGCAGGCAGTCGCAGCGCATGGCCCAGCTGGTCGAGGACCTGCTGACCCTGTCGCGGCTGGAATCGCAGGAACACACGGAAGAAGAAACCGTGGCGATGGCGCCGATGCTGGCCACGCTGCGCCGCGAAGCCGAGGCGCACAGCCAGGGCCGCCACCAGATCAGCGTGATCGACAGCGCCGGGGTGGACCTGCAGGGCTCCAACAAGGAACTGCACAGCGCCTTCTCCAACCTGGTCACCAACGCGGTGCGCTACACCCCGGCCGGCGGCCGGGTCGAGGTGGAGCTGGCCCGCGAAGGCCACGGCGTCGTGCTGGCGGTACGCGATACCGGCTATGGTATTCCCGCCACCCACCTGCCGCGCCTGACCGAGCGTTTCTACCGCGTTTCCAGCAGCCGCTCGCGCGAAAGCGGTGGCACCGGGCTGGGCCTGTCGATCGTCAAGCACATCCTGGGCCTGCACCACGCGCGCCTGGAGATCCAGAGCGAGGTCGGCAAGGGCAGCGTGTTCTCGTGCCACTTCGATGCCGACCACGTGCGCGAGCGCACGGACGTGGCCACCCTTTCCTCTGCAGAAGACTCCTCCGCATGAGCACCCTCGTTCCCATCGCCATGCCGGCCGAAACCGATCCACTGCGCGACCCGGCCCTGTACATCAACCGCGAGCTGTCGCAGCTGGATTTCAACTTCCGCGTACTGGCCCAGGCGATGGACCCGCAGGTGCCGGTACTGGAGCGGCTGCGCTTCATGTGCATCTCCTGCACCAACCTGGACGAGTTCTTCGAGATCCGCGCCGCCGCAGTCCGCCACGCGCAGGAATTCGGCCTGCCGCCGGCACCGGATGGCATGACGCCGCAGGCCATCCTCAACGCCATCCATGACCGCGCCGCGGAGCTGGTGGACCAGCAGTACCGCTGCTGGAACGACACGCTGCGCCCGGCGCTGCACGAGGCCGGCATCGACGTGCTGGGCCGGCACTCCTGGAATCACCGCCAGAAGCGCTGGCTGCGCGCCTACTTCCGCAACGAGATCATGCCGGTGCTGTCGCCGCTGGGCCTGGATCCGTCGCACCCGTTCCCGAAGATCCTCAACAAATCGCTGAACATCGTGGTGGTGCTCAAGGGCACCGATGCGTTCGGCCGCGCCGGCCACCTGGCCATCGTGCGCGCGCCGCGCTCGCTGCCGCGCATCATCCAGCTGCCGCAGACCCTCGGCGGCCCGCAGACCTTCGTGTTCCTGTCCTCGGTGCTGTCCACCTTCGTCGGCGAGCTGTTCCCGGGCATGGAAGTCCAGGGTGCCTACCAGTTCCGGGTGACCCGTAATTCCGAGCTGGTGGTGGACGAGGAAGAAGTGGAGAACCTGGCGCTGGCGCTGCGCGACGAGCTGGTCGATCGCGGCTACCGGCCGGCGGTGCGGCTGGAAATCGCCCAGGACTGCCCGCGCGACATCGTGCGTACGCTGCTGCAGAACTTCGGCCTGACCGAGAACGCGGTGTACCGCATCGACGGCCCGGTCAACCTCAACCGTGTCATCCAGCTGTACGACCTGCTGGCCCGACCGGAACTCAAATACCCGCCGATGAGCCCGCGCACGCTGCGCGACAGTGACGGCATCTTCGAGGTGGTGGCACGCAAGGACGTGCTGCTGCACCACCCCTTCGACGCCTTCACCGCCGTGCTCGACCTGATCAAGCAGGCCGCAGTGGACCCGAACGTGCTGGCGATCAAGCAGACGCTGTACCGCACCGGCAAGGATTCGCTGATCGTCGATGCGCTTATCCAGGCCGCACGCAACGGCAAGGACGTCACGGTGGTGGTGGAGCTGCGCGCGCGCTTCGACGAGGAAGCCAACCTGGGCCTGGCCGACCGCCTGCAGGAAGCGGGCGTGCAGGTGGTGTACGGCGTGGTGGGCTACAAGACCCACGCCAAGATGCTGCTGATCGTGCGCCGCGAAGGCCGCAAGCTGCGCCGCTACGTGCACCTGGGCACTGGCAACTACCACAGCGGCACCGCGCGGGCGTACACGGACCTGAGCCTGATCACCGCCGATGCCGATATCGGCAACGACGTGCACCTGCTGTTCCAGCAGCTGTCCGGGCTGGCCCCGCGCACGCGCCTGAAGCGCCTGCTGCAGTCGCCGTTCACCCTGCACGACGGGCTGCTGCAGCGGATCGAGCGCGAGATGCACCTGGCCCGGAACGGCCGCCCGGGGCGGATCATCGCCAAGATGAATGCCCTCAACGAACCGCAGGTGGTGCGTGCGCTGTATGCCGCATCGCAGGCCGGGGTACAGATCGACCTGATCGTGCGCGGGGCGTGCACGCTGCGCCCGGGCGTACCGGGGGTCTCGGACAACATCCGGGTGCGTTCCATCGTGGGCCGTTTCCTGGAACACAGCCGCGTCTACTGGTTCGGCAACGACGGCGCGTCCGAGCTGTACTGCGCCAGCGCCGACTGGCTGGAGCGCAACCTGCTGCGCCGGGTGGAGACCTGCTTCCCGATCCTGGACCCGGAGCTGGCCCGCAAGGTCTACCGCGATGTGCTGCAGAACTACCTGGACGACAACCTCAACGCCTGGGAACTGCACGCCGACGGCGAGTACCGCAAATGCAGCCCCGGCCCCGACCAGCCCCCGCACTCGGCGCAATTGGCGTTGATGCAAGGGTTGTAGATCGAAGATCTACAACCCGGGTAGATCCCGACCGTTGGTCGGGATTCGTCCGGTGCGGCCTCCGGTCGCATCATGTGAAGGCCGTGCGGTGACGCCGCGACCCACCCTTCGGCTACCATTCGCAAATGCCGCATACCTCCACGACTCCGCCCGCCCTGCAGGATGGCGACCTGCTCGCCGCCGTCGACCTCGGTTCGAACAGTTTCCACATGGTCATCGCGCGCTACACGCTCGGGCAGCTGCGCGTGGTCGACCGCTTGCGCGAGACCGTGCGGATGGCCGATGGCCTGGATGGCAAGGGCGGCCTGTCGGCCGACGCGCGCCAGCGCGCGCTGGAGTGCCTGGCCCGGTTCGGCCAGCGCATCCGTGGCATTCCTTCGGTACGCGTGCGCGCGTTGGCTACCAACACCGTGCGCCAGCTGCGCTCGCCGCAGGCGTTCCTGATGCCGGCCGAAACCGCGCTGGGGCATGCCATCGAAGTGGTCAGCGGGCGCGAAGAGGCCCGCCTGATCTACCTGGGCGTGGCCCATGCGCAGCCGCCCAAGCCGGACCAGCGCCGGCTGGTGATCGACATCGGCGGCGGCTCCACGGAATTCATCATTGGCCAGGGCATGCAGACCCTGGAGCGCGAAAGCCTGCAGGCCGGCTGCATCGCCAGCACCCGGCGCTTCTTCCCGGGCGGCAAGCTGAGCAAACGGCGCTGGAAGGATGCGCTGACCGAGATCGGCGCCGAGTTCCAGCAGTTCGCCACCAAGTACCGCGCGCTGGGCTGGCACGAAGCGCTGGGCTCGTCAGGCACGCACAAGGCGATCAGCGAAATCTGCGCCACCATGAAGCTGAGCAAGGGCGCGATCACCGCCGAAGCGCTGCCGCAGCTGCGCGATGAGCTGCTCAAGGCCAAGCGCATCGAGGACATCAACCTGCCCGGGCTGTCGCCCGACCGCCGGCCGATCATCGCCGGCGGCATCCTGGTGCTGGAAGCCGCGTTCCAGGCGCTGGGCCTGCAGAAGCTGCTGGTCAGCAAGGCGGCGATGCGCGAAGGCATCCTCTACGACATCCTCGGCCGCGCCAGCGAGAACGACCTGCGCGACGAATCGGTGGACGCGCTGACCCTGCGCTACGGCATCGATACCGTGCAGGCCGATCGCGTGCAGCGCACCGCGCTGGACCTGTTCGCCCAGGTCGAAGGCAGCTGGAACCTGGACCCGGACGACGCGCGCATGCTCGGCTGGGCAGCGCGCCTGCACGAGCTGGGCCTGATGATCGCCCACAGCGGCTACCACGTGCATGGCAGCTACGTGCTGGAGAACTCGGACATCGCCGGCTTCTCGCGCCAGGAACAGCAGCTGTTGGCCGCGCTGGTGCGCAGCCACCGCCGCAACGTCTCCAAATCCGCATTCGATGCCCTGCCCGAACGCCTGCTGTTGCCGGCCCGGCGCATGACCGCCCTGCTCCGGCTGGCGGTGCTGCTCAACCGTGCCCATGAAGACACCCCCGTGCCGGCGCTGGAGCTCAGCGCGGACGACAGCCGGATGTCGCTGATCCTGCCGCAGGCCTACATCGATGCCCGCCCGCTGCTGCGCGCCGACCTGATCGGCGAAACCGACGGCATGGCCGGCCTCGGCGTCCAGTTCCGCCCGTTCGTGGCCTAAGCCGCGTCTGCGGCACCCGCCTCGCTGCCGCTACAGACACTGCGCCACCATACGTGACGGTGTGCGCAGATCCACGTGCTGCGTCGCAGCATCCGGATACATTGCGACATATCCAGATACATCGGACAGATTCAGCAAAACTTCACAATCCATTGATGCATAAGGAAATTTGTCTCTTTGGTTACGAAGAGGTGAATTTTTTTTGGCAAAAAGCTTTACACCGGCTTAACGACTGGGACTAAGATCGAATCACCGGCCCATTTGGGCTGGTTTTCGAGGGACGCGGGGGCACTTGGGACCCCGCCGACCTCTTTTGATTCAGTTCTGAACCAGAGAGAGAGCCAAATGACTTCACGCATCAACGTACTCGGGCAGGCGATCCGCTATGCCCTGGTCGCCGGTACCGCTGGCCTGGTGGCCGCCCCGGCCATGGCACAGGACGCGCCGAACCCCACCAACCTGGATCGCATCGAGATCACGGGTTCGCGCATCCGTACGGTGGACGTGGAAACCGCGCAGCCGGTGTTTGCGATCAGCCGCACCGACATCGAGCGCCAGGGCTTCAGTTCGGTCGCCGACATCCTGCAGAACGTGACCGCCATGGGCAGCCCGACGATCAGCCGCGCCAACGCGCTGACCGCCGGTGAGAACGCCGGCGGCACCTACATCGACATGCGCAACCTGGGCACCCAGCGCACGCTGGTGCTGGTCAATGGCAAGCGCCTGGGCATCAGCACCTCCGGCTACCAGGACGTGTCGACCCTGCCCGTCTCCGCCGTCGAGCGCATCGAAGTGCTGAAGGACGGCGCCTCTGCCATCTATGGTTCCGACGCGATGGCCGGCGTGGTCAACATCATCACCCGCGGCAATGTCACCGGCGTCACCGCCAACGTCTACCACGGGCAGTACAGCGAAGGCGACGGCGCCCGCGACCGCTTCGACGTGGTGGCCGGCTGGAGCAATGACCGCATCTCGCTGACCCTGTCGGCCGAACACGCTGAAGAGAAGGGCGTGTGGGCGCGCGACCGTGGCTTCAGCCAGTACGGCATGACCGATCGCCACCCGCTGGATTCCAGCAACTGGACCACCATCAGCCAGTACGGCCAGATCACCGGCCTGCGCGGCCCGGGCTGCACCGCCACTGCCGGCTGCGGCTACTCGCTCAACCGTGGTTCGGACCCGACCCTGCCGGGCAACTACCATCGCACCGACACCACCCCGTTCACCGGTGATGTGAGCAACGCCAACGACCAGATGCACGTGATGTATCCGCTCAAGCGCGATTCGGTGTACTTCGATGGGCGCTTTGCGATCACCGACAGCATCAACTTCCGCACCGAGCTGGGTTACAACGAGCGCGAGTCGAGCCGCCAGATCGCCGGTTACCCGCTGCAGTCCAGCACCGCCGGGGTCGGCTCGATGTCGGTCAACAGCTACTTCAATCCGTTCGGCAACCAGCACGGCTATGCCACGCCGACCGCGGTGGCCTGGAACCGTCGTACCTGGGAAATTCCGCGCGTTACCACCAGCAACCTGAAGACCTACCGCGCGGTCGCCTCGTTCGACGGTTCGTTCGACATCGGCGAGCGCTACTTCGACTGGGAAGCGGGCTACCAGTACAACCGCAATGAACTGGAATCGGTGGCCACCGGCAACCTGCACAAGGCGCGTGTCGCCGGCGGCGTGGGTCCGTCGTTCCTCAACGCGCAGGGCCAGGTGCAGTGCGGTACCGCCGCCGCCCCGATCTCGTTCGACGTGTGCAAGCCGTGGAACCCGCTGGTGGCGTACGGCGTGACCGCGCCGAACGGCCTGTATGGCAACGAAGAGCTGCAGGCCTGGCTGTTCCCGGAAGAAACCACCAAGGGCCGCACCACCTCGAAGAACTTCTTCGCCAACATCGCCGGTTCCATCTTCACCCTGCCGGCCGGCGACCTGGGCTTCGCCTTCGGCGTTGAAAGCCGCAAGGAAGAAGGCAAGTACACCCCCGATGCGCTGGCCCAGACCGGTGCCACCACCAACCTGGCCGCCGGCCCGACCGGTGGCGACTACACCGTCAACGAAGCCTACCTGGAGCTCAACATCCCGGTGCTGGCCGACCTGCCCGGCGCGAAGGAACTGACCTTCAACGGCGCCACCCGCTTCTCGGACTACGACACCTTCGGCAACACGCTCAACAGCAAGTTCGGTTTCAAGTGGAAGCCGATCGACTCGCTGATGGTGCGCGGTACCTGGGCCGAAGGCTTCCGTTCGCCCACCATCAACGACCTGTTCGGTGGCGGTTCGGAAACCTTCGCGCAGTTCAGCGATCCGTGCGACACCGTGTTCGGCTCCTCGCGCACCAGCGCAGAAGTGCGCGCCCGCTGCTCGCGTGACATCGCCAACGCCGCCACGTTCCGCCAGCTGCGCCAGGGCGGCACGCCGGTGACCGTGGCTACCGATGCCACCCCGGTGCCGTTCACCTCCGGCTCCAACCCGACGCTGACCCCGGAAACCTCCAAGAGCAAGACGCTGGGCCTGGTGTGGAGCCCCGGCTTCATCCAGAACTTCAATGCCTCGCTGGACTGGTGGAAGATCCGCATCGACAACACCATCATTGCCGACACCCCCACCCAGATCCTGATCGACTGCTATGAGCAGGGCATCGACGCGCGCTGCTCGCGCTTCGAACGCGATCCGGTCACCGGCATCGTGACCAACCTGAAGTTCGGCAACCGCAACGCCGGTTTCCTCGAAACCGAAGGCTACGACCTGGACCTGAACTACCGGATGGACACCGACTTCGGCAAGTTCTCGCTGAACTCGGCCACCACCTACGTGTCGAGCAACATCTACCGTTCGACCAATGACGCCAGCGTCGTGCCGACCCCCACCAACGGCATCGGCAGCGGCTTCCGCGTCCGCTCCAACCTGGTGCTGGGTTGGGACCTGGAAAACTTCGGCATGAGCTGGACCGCCCGCTATTACTCCGGGGTGAAGGAACAGTGCGCCAACATCGCGCTGTACCCGGAAGAGTGCTCGGATCCGAACCAGTACGCACCGTGGTACAAGGGCTCGCGCAACTACAACGAGCGTGGTTCGGTCACCTTCCACGACCTGCAGTTCCGCTACAGCCTGCCGTGGGAAGCCACCGTGTCGGTCGGCGCCAACAACGTCTTCGACAAGCTGGGCCCGATCATGTACAGCAAGCCGAACTCGGCCTTCTCGTACTACGGCGGTTACGACATCGGTCGCTTCATCTACATGAAGTACCAGCAGCGTTTCTGATCGCCTCGCGCGGTTGATGCACGATGACCACGGCCCTTCGGGGCCGTGGTTTTTTTTGCCCGGCGCGGCGTCATGTGCCGGTCATGTCGATGTCATGTCGGCTACATCGCCAGCCCCGAGCATGCCTTCAAACCGGAGGCCCGCCATGCGCTATGCCATCGTCACTGAAACGTACCCCCCCGAAGTCAACGGCGTTGCCCTGACCGTGCAGGGACTGGAACAGGGACTGCGCGCGGCCGGGCATGAGGTGGACCTGGTGCGCCCGCGCCAGGCCGACGACACCGATGCCGGCGGTGCGCTGCTGGTGCAGGGCGCCGGGCTGCCCCGCTACCCCGGCCTGCGCGTCGGCCTGCCGGCCCCCAAGCGGCTCGCCCGGCAGTGGCAGCAGCAGCGGCCGGATGCCATCTATATCGCTACCGAGGGCCCGCTGGGCTGGTCGGCACTGCGCACCGCGCGGCGCCTGGGCATCCCGGTCGCCACCGGCTTCCACACCCGCTTCGACGAATACCTGCCCGACTACGGCGTGGCCTGGTTGCAGGCCGCGGCCCTGCGCTGGATGCGGCGCTTCCACAACCAGGCCGATGCCACCCTGGTGCCCACCCAGGAACTGCAGCAGTTCCTCGGCGACCAGGGCTTCGACCGGGTGCGCCTGCTGGCACGCGCGGTGGACAGCAGCCAGTTCGAGCCGACACGGCGCGACCCGGCACTGCGCGAGGAATGGGGCATCGACGGCAGCGGCTTCGCGGCGATCTACGTAGGACGCATCGCTGCGGAAAAGAACCTGGCGCTGGCGGTGAAAGCGTTCCGCCGGCTGCAGCAGGTGCGGCCCAAGGCCCGCTTCGTGTGGGTGGGCGATGGCCCGGCCCGCGAGAAACTGGCCCATGAAAACCCGGACTTCATCTTCTGTGGGGTGCAGCGCGGCGATGCGCTGGCGCGCCACTTCGCCAGCGGCGACCTGTTCCTGTTCCCCAGCCGCAGCGAGACGTTCGGCAACGTCACGCTGGAAGCGATGGCCAGTGGCGTGACCACGGTGGCGTTCGATTACGGCGCGGCCCGCGAGCACCTGCGCACCCATGAGAACGGGGTAGCGGTGGACGATGACAACGCCTTCGTCGATGCGGCCGTGCGCCTGGCCGGCGACGACGCCGAGCGCGAACGGTTGGGCCGCAATGCGGCCGTGGCGATGACGCGGCTGCATCCGCAGCAGGTCGTGGCCGAGTTCGAGGCCCTGCTTGCCGAACTGGCCAGTGCCCGGAGGTCGCATGCGGACCACGCCGCTTGATGCCCTGCGCGGGCGCGAAACCCGCTGGTGCCGACGCGCCAACCACTATTGCCGGCACCGCCGCGTGCGCCGCGCGTTCTCGGTGGTCAGCCGCCTCGGCGACGGGGTGTTCTGGTACGCGCTGATGGGCGCACTGGTGCTGCTGGACGGCTTCGATGGCCTGCGCGCGTCGCTGCACATGGCCGCTACCGGCCTGATGGCGTTGCTGCTGTACAAAAGCCTGAAGCGCTGGACCCGGCGCCCCCGCCCCTATGCGGCCGACCTGCGTATCCGTGCCTGGGTGGCGCCGCTGGACGAATTCAGTTTCCCGTCCGGGCACACCCTGCATGCGGTGTCGTTCACCATCGTGGCGCTGGCTTACTACCCGTGGCTGGCGCCGGTGCTGGTGCCGTTCACGGCGGCGGTGGGGGTGTCGCGGGTGGTGCTGGGGCTGCATTACCCCAGCGACGTGCTGGCCGCCACGGCGATTGCCACGGCGTTGGCAGGCGCCAGCCTGCAATGGTTGCCCCTGCCGGTGTGAGGGATGTCAGATTCCCCGCAGCCACGCCGGGCGTGGCTCTACGGACCTGACGATCTACAATACGGGCATGACTACGCTGTTCATCTCCGATCTGCATCTGGACCCGAGCCGTCCAGCCATCACCGACCTGTTCCTGGACTTCCTGCGCCGCGAGGCGATGCAGGCCGATGCCCTGTACATCCTGGGCGATCTGTTCGAGGCCTGGATCGGCGATGACACCCCCTCCCCCGCCGCCGATGCGGTGGCTGACGCGCTCAAGGCGGTCGCAGACGCCGGGGTGCCGGTGTACTTCATCCGCGGCAACCGCGATTTCCTGGTGGGCGAGGACTACGCCCGCCGCGCCGGCTTCCGCATCCTGCCCGACCCGAGCGTGATCGACCTGTACGGCACCCCGGTGCTGCTGCAGCACGGCGACCTGCTGTGTACCGATGATGTGGCCTACCAGCAGTTCCGCGCACAGACCCGCGACCCGGTGTTCCAGGCCCAGTTCCTGGCCCAGCCGCTGGCCGCACGCATCGCCTTCGCGCAGAAAGCGCGCGATGCCAGCCAGGCGCGCCAGTCGGAAATGAAACAGGGCGACCGCGCCACCTTCGAGACCGTGACCGACGTGGCGCCCGATGAGGTCACCGCCACGTTCGTGCGGCATGGCGTGGACACGATGATCCATGGCCACACCCACCGCCCTGCCATCCACAGCCTGCAGGCCGGCGGCCGCGCGTGCACGCGCATCGTGCTGGGCGACTGGTACGAACAGGGCTCGGTGCTGCGCGTCACCCCGCAGGGGTGGACGCTGGATTCGCTGGCCTGACGCCAACCAGCACGCGGCGGATCCATATCCGCCGCGTGCCTTGTGGATTACCGGAACGCGGCGACCGCTGCCTTGGTGTTGACCAGCACCCGCTGGTTGTCGGCACTGGAGGCGATGCCCATCGGAATCCCGTTGTAGCTGATGTTGGGATTGGACCAGAAGTTCAGGCGCGGGCAGCCTGAAGTGCAGTCGTAGGCCATGATCGTGCGCCAGCGCGCGCCGGTGGCCGGCTGGTAGCGATACCCATGGCCGTACGCATACGGCGAGGTGCTGGAGTCGGTGGCGATGTCGTGCCGCGCGCTCTGCAGGTGGCCGATCTCATGCGCGAACGAGTAGTAGCCGGTAGCGCAGTCCCAATACACGGCCGCGAAGGCGGTCGATGCCGTCGAGCCGATCCCGGATGCCAGCCCGCAGTAGCTGCTGTTGTTGATGATCAGCACTGCCACGTCGGCTGCGGTGCTGTTGCGGGTGGCGTGGATGGCATCCATGTAGCCATCGTTGGTCGAGCGGAAGCGTGCCAGGTCAGTGCTGAAATTCCCCGTCTCGGTGTACGCCACGGCCTGGTACCCAGCCAGCTGCATGGTGATGCCGACGTTGCTGTTGGTGTAACCCTGGTTCGACTCGGCCACCGCCAGCTGCACCAATGACTGCATGTTGCCGCCGTAGGCGTTCACCGCCGCGTTGGTGGCCACCACCAGCACCCGGATGGTGGCCGGCGTGCCCGACGAAACCGCCGCAATGCCGGCGCGATCACTGGCCGGCATCTCGATCTTCGGCAGCGTGTTGTAATCGGCCGGGTGTTCAGCCGGCATGCGCGACTCATCCACCTGCACCAGCACATGGCGGCCATCGCTGAGCGGGCGCAGCCGGTACAGCGTGCCGTCCTTGCGGATTGAACCGGTGACGGTGTCGCCATTGCGCACCAGGATCACCGAGTTGCCCGGATCCTGCGTACCGGCCTGGCGGGTCAGTTTCGACCCCGCGTTCTGCAGGCTGCCGTACCAGATGCTGCCACCATCGGGCAGGTTCTCCACCCGCTGCTGCAGCGCCTGCACGGGCGTGCCGAGCAGCTCGAACTCCAGCTGCCGTTGCGCCGCCACCACCGCGCCGGCCTCAACGCGGACTTCCTGCACGGCGGCGCTGGAGGGCGCCGACAACACCGCCTGCGCGGCCGGCTGGCTGGCCGCAGCGGCCCGGCTCAACACCGTCACCGGCTGGAACAGGGGAGCCGCCGCCGCCGTACCCACGGCGGCCAGGAACAACGTGATCGCACCTGCGGTCTTTCTCATCGAACTGGACATCATGTCGCCTCTCTCGTTGAGTGAACTTCGGAAGTGAACGTGTTCGCGCCACCGCCCCTGTCGGCAGGCCACACCATCTGGCGCCAATCGATCGCGTGAATTCAATAGAGCGCACCAATGAGATTTCCGAACTGTGACCGGCGACCACAGCGGTTCAGTTACGTCGCGCCTGTGTCGCTTTCGCGCTACCTTAAACGCGCATCGACAGGGGAACCGAGGCCATGGCAGGGCAGCCCACTCCGACCACCACCGTGCCGGTCACACTGCAGATCGGCCTGTTCTTCGACGGCACCCGCAACAACGCCGACAACCTGCTGCACGCCTCGCGCCCCCCCGGCAGCACCACCCCCGCACCGCGCCCGCCCGCCCCCGCCGTCCTGGCCGACGACGCGTCGCCCTACCAGAGCCGCCTGACCAGCAGTTTCAGCAACGGACTAACCAACATCGCGCGACTGCACGCGCTCTACCCCGACCACCGGCGAACTACGCCCACACTGCCCGGCACGCTGTCCCTGGCGATCTACATCGAAGGCGCCGGCACCCGCACCGGCAAGGACGACGACCTGATGGGGCTGGCGTTCGGCATCGGCCCCAGCGGCGTAATCGCCAAGGTCCACCGCGCGCTCGACGTACGCCTGCCCGAAGCACTACGCGCCTTGGCCAGCACCCTGCCGCCCCACGCATTGACCGCGGTCCGCCTGGACCTGTTCGGCTTCTCGCGCGGCGCCGCCTCCGCGCGCGACGCGATCAACCGTCTCAACGCCCCCGACGGCCGCCTCTGGCTGCAGGAACAGCTGCGCCGCACCGGCTGGACACTGCCATCGGCCCCTGCCATCCGCCCGGTGCGTTTCGTCGGCCTGTTCGACACCGTCGTCGCGATCGACGCGCGCCAGCGCGACGAACTGCCCCACGTCAACCTGCCCGCCGGCTGCGCCGACAAGGTGGTCCAGCTCACAGCGCGCGACGAGCACCGCCACTACTTCGCACTGACCTCCGTCGCGCCCGAACACGAAGAGATCGCGTTGCCCGGCGTGCACGCCAACATCGGCGGCGGCTACGACCAGCGCATCGAAGGGCCAAAACTACTCACCCGCCCGCAGGGCCAGCGCATCCGCACCCACGACGTACCCGACACCACCACCCCGCCGCTGGCCCTGCTGCGCAGCACCCAGGTCTACGCAAGCGCGCAGGCCGCCTGCCGGCGATGGCAGGCCGCACTGGGCCTGGGCGAAGACAACGTCTGGGTCGACGTATGGCATCGCTGGCAGCAGATGCGCGTGGCCGGCAGCGACAGCGTGCTGCCGCAGTGGGTGCTGTTCGCGCATGCCGCAGTGGTGTTGAAGCGGGAGATCGACTGGCGCTACCAGCTGGTCGCACTGCGGCTCATCCACCAGCGCGCGGCAGCCGTCGGCGTGATGTGGGCACGCACGCCGGATGCGGATCCGGCAATGGCGCTGCCGGATGAGCTGAAGCCCATTGCCGCACGCCTGCTGGCAGGCCAAGCACTCGATGCAGCGCAGGAACGGCTGTTGCGAAAGCGTTACCTGATGCAATCAGCACACTGGAATTTCGATGCGCTCGGCGACACCGCATTGTTGTATGCGGCCGACGATGCAACGCGCGAACTGCCGTATCGGCCCGGGCCAGGATTGTTTTACATCAACCGGCCAACAGAAGACGGAACACGCGTAGTGTTACGGAACGTTTAGCGGCGTTCCGCAACCCGCCGTTTCTCTGGCCACCGATACACCGTCGAAGGTGGGTCGGGGCGGGTTTGCGGGGGTGTGAGCCGCATGGGTCGGGCGTATACGCCCGACGGGTTGGGCAGGAGCCCAACCCCGGTCTTGCCGTGTGCGCAGGACAGCGCACACGTGCAAGCGGCGACCAAGCCTACAGGGACGTACTTGCGGCGTCCCCCGCAAACCCGCACCGACCCGCCAAACCAGAGAACCGATGGCAACAGGCTGTTCGCCAAGATGCATGACGCCGGGCAGAGCCCGGCACAACGGCACGGTTATCCCGCCGATTGCGATGCGGGGCCGGTACGACCCGCCTGCTCGATCAGGTCCGCCAGCTCGTCCTGCTCGAACCCAGCCAACAACCGCGCCTCAAGATTGAACGGGCCATATAGAAACCCGTTGGCGTATTCCTTCAACAGCGCGATGAAACGCGCCCGGGGCTCCACACCGGCACGCTCGCAATACCAGCGATACCAGCGCGTCCCCGCCGCCACATGCGCCACTTCCTCGCGCAGGATGATCTCCAGCACATCGGCAGTAGCATGGTCATTGGCCGAACGCAGCTTGGTGATCATCCCCGGCGTGACATCCAGCCCGCGCGCCTCCAGCACCCGCGGCACCAGCGCCATCCGCGACAGGCCATCGTGCGCCGTCTTCTCGCACATCTCCCACAGCCCGTTGTGCGCGGCGAAATCGCCGTAATCGTGTCCGTGCGCCTGCAACCGCCCATGCAACAGCAGGAAGTGCCGCGACTCATCATCGGCCACCCCCACCCAGTCCGCATGGAACGACCCCGGCAGTCCGCGGAAGCGATACACCGCATCCCACGCCAGATCGATGGCATTGAGCTCGATATGCGCGATCGCATGGATGAACGCCGCCCGCCCCTCCGCATTGCCCAAGCCCCGCCGCGGTACATCGCGCGGATGCACCAGCTGCAACTGCGACGGCCGCCCCGGCATCCGGATCGGCTCCGGCGGCGGCGCATCCGCGCGCACCTTCAACTGCCCCGCGCGGAACTGCGCCGCGTACTGCTGGGTCAGCGCCACCTTGCGCAGCGGGTCCGTCTCGGCCATGCACTGCTGCGCCGCGCGCAGCAGATCACCGGCCGCCTCGTCCCGCGGCAACGTCGCGCTCACCGCCAGGCCTCAGGCGCGGCGCTTGTGCTTGGCATCGTCCGAACGCAACTGCTGGATGCGCTCGAAATAGCCCGGCTCGATGCCGGTCGGGTACACGCCGTTGAAGCACGACGAATCGAACGACTTCAGCTCCGGGTTGCCTTCGCGCACCGCCGCTTCCATGTCCTCGATGTCCTGGTAGATCAACCAGTCGCAGCCCAGGTGCGCCTCGATTTCCTCTACGCTGCGGTTGTGCGCCACCAGCTCTTCGGCCGCCGGCATGTCGATGCCGTAGATGTTCGGATAGCGCACCGGCGGTGCCGCGCTGGCCAGGTAGACCTTGCGCGCACCGGCGTCGCGCGCCATCTGCACGATCTGCTGGCTGGTGGTGCCGCGCACGATCGAATCGTCCACCAGCAGTACCACCCGGTTGCGGAACTCCAGGTGGATCGGGTTGAGCTTGCGGCGCACCGACTTCACCCGCTCACCCTGCCCCGGCATGATGAACGTGCGGCCGATGTAACGGTTCTTGATGAAGCCCTCGCGGTACTTCACCCCGAGCACATTGGAGATTTCCAGCGCGGCATCGCGCGAGGTATCCGGGATCGGGATGATGGTGTCGATATCGTGGTCCGGGCGCAGGCGCAGGATCTTCTCGCCCAGCTTGATGCCCATGCGCATGCGCGCCTTGTGCACCGACACGTTGTCGATCATCGAATCGGGGCGCGCGAAATACACGTACTCGAAGATGCACGGGCTGTGCTCGGCCGGCTCGGCACACACTTCCGAGAACAGCTCGCCACGCGCGGTGATCACCAGCGCCTCGCCCGGGCGCACATCGCGCACGCGTTGGAAGCCCAGCACGTCCAGCGCCGACGATTCGGAGGCCACGATGTACTCATCACCTTCGGCGTGGGCGCGCTTGCCCAGCACCAGCGGGCGGATCCCGTGCGGGTCGCGGAACGCGACCAGGCCCAGGCCCAGCACCACGCTGATCACCGCATAGCCGCCCTTGCAGCGGCGGTGCACGCCAGCCACCGCACGGATCGCCGCTTCCGGGGTCAGCTGGCGCTGCGCGTCCAGCTCGAACGCGAACACGTTCAACAGCACTTCGCTGTCCGAATCGGTGTTCACGTTGCGGCGGTCCTGTTCGAACACCTGCTGGCGCAGCGCCTCGGTGTTGATCAGGTTGCCGTTGTGGGCCAGCGCGATGCCGTACGGCGAATTGACGTAGAACGGCTGCGCCTCGTCCATGCCCTCCGACCCGGCGGTCGGGTAGCGCACATGGGCGATACCCACGCGGCCTTCCAGGGTGGACATGGTCTTGGCGTCGAACACATCGCGCACCAGGCCGTTGGCCTTCTGCACGCGCAGGCGGGTGCCATCGGCAGTGGCGATGCCTGCCGCGTCCTGGCCGCGATGCTGGAGGACGGTCAGGCCGTCATACAACTGCCCGGCGACGTTCTGGTTGCCGACAATACCGACGATGCCACACATGGTGCGAATCTCCGCTGGGCTGGGCCCATCTACTGTGAAGGTGGCCGTGCCTGGCCGGGGGAACCGTTCCGTGCCGGAGCGGTGTCGTCCGGGCGCACGAGCGCCGGGTCGATGTTCTGGGGGGAGCCTGGCCGTGCCTGGTTGGCCCACACATCGGCGGGGTCCACCGCCTGCTGCGGGGTCTCATCCAGCGGTCGCGGCCATCCGCGCCCACCCAGCAACTGGCCAAGGACGCCATTATCGCCTGTCGCGCCCGGCTTGCCCAACTCCCCGATGGGCAGTTGCGCCATGTTCACCTCCGGCAGCGCCGTCGGTAGGGCCTGCAGGCCCTGCATGTCCTTCAGGTTGGGCATCTGGGGAAGCTCCGGCATGCGCGGCATCTTGGCCTGCATCCAGCCCACCCCGGGGTCGAGCATCGCGCGCAGGTGCGAGTCGCGCCAGGTCGCTTCACGGGTCAGCGGGGTGTACGAACCCAGCAGCAGCAGCGCGCAGGCGATCAGGCCGCCCCGGGCCAGGCCCAGGCCGCCACCCATCATGCGATCGGCGCCGTTCAGGCTGGTCGAGCGCACCGTCTGGCGGATCACCAGGCCGATCGCCCAGACCGAGACCATGACCAGCAGGAACACGGTGAGGTAGCCGGCGAAATAGTGGCCGGTGCCCGGCGCGGCCGGGGCGGACCACCACGCGGCGGCGCTGCGCCCGAACATCAGCGCGGCCCAGCCGCCCAGCAGCCACGAGAACGTGCTGATGACGATGCTGACGAATCCGCGCATGACCCCGAGCAGGGTCGAGATGCCGATCACCGCCAGCAGCACGAAATCAATCATGTGCGGGGGGCCGCATCAGGGATGCGGCCGGACCATGCCGGCCACGCCGACCTTCGACGCAACCTGGGCCTTGAGGTTCTCCGCCTCGGCACGGTTGGCGACCGGGCCGACGCGCACGCGGTTGAGCGTGCCCTTGTCGGTACGTACCTGCTCCACGAAGGCGCTGAAGCCGGCCGCGCGCACTTTGTCGCGCAGCGCGTTGGCTTCGGTCGCCTGGCCGAACGCGCCCAGCTGTACGGCGAAGCCGACGCTGCTGGCCGCCGGTGCGGTCGGCACGGCCACGGGCTTGGTGGCCGCGGTGGCGGGTTCGGGCTTGGCCGCCGCCGGCTTCGGCTCCGGCTTGGGGGCCTCGGGCTTCGGCGCCGGCTTGGCGGCCGCCACCGGTTCCGGTGGCAGCGTTTCGGTCTTCACGGTCGCGGTGGCCGGCGCGGCAGCGGCGCTGGATGCAGCCGGTGCCGGCGCGGTGGCCGGCGTCGGCGTCGGCGTCGGCGTCGGCGCCGCAGCCACGGCTGTATCGGCGCGCGCGTCCAGCGTCACCACTTCGGCCTTGACGTCATTGCGCACCTTGACCGCTTCCAGGCGTGCCGCTTCGGCCTGCGCGCGATCGGCATACGGCCCCACGCGCACCCGCCAGGCCTGGCGGCCGTTGATCGTCGCCGGTTCGCTGAAGCCCGGCAGCTGGGCCTTCTTCAGGAACGCGATCACCGCGTTGGCGTCGGCCTGGCTGCCATAGGCGCCAAAGCTGACCGCATAGTTGCCTGCGGCCACGGCCGGCGAGGTATCGGCGGCTGCCGGCTCGGCCGGTGCGGCTGCGTCGGGCTGCAGCGGCTGGGTGGTGGAGACCCCGCTCTGCAGGCCGGTGGCGCCACCGGTGGGGGCCACCAGCGGCAGTTCGCGGGTCTGGAACTGGCCATCGGCCGGCGCGTCCGGCGCGGTGATCGGCACGTTGGCCACGCCACTGTCAGGGGCAGGCCCCTTGACCAGCATGGGCAGGAAAATCACGGCCAACGCCACCAGGACGATGGCACCAATCAGTCGCTGTTTCAGAGGAGTATCCACGGAAGGCTGGCAGGGCGGCGCGGCGGAATGCCACGGCGATTATACGGGCGCGCGCGCGTGCGGCGTCGAAGACGGCTGAACGTTGTCGCTTGTTGCCCGCCTCAGCGGGCGTTCTCGAGCCACAGCAAGGCCTGCGCGGCAGTGTGGAAGGAACCAAAGACCAGCACGCGGTCACCAGCCTGGGCCGCCGACAGCGCCTGCTGCAACGCAGTGTCCACGTCGTCATGGGTGGCAGCCGCAGCGGCGGCGGTGCCCGCCAGGCGGGCAAGCAATGCCGTCGCACTCTGTGCGCGCGCCCCTTCCAGCCCGGCCAGGTGCCAGCCATCGACGCGGTCGGCCAGTGCCTCGACCACACCGACGGCATCCTTGTCCTGCAATGCGGCGAACACGGCCACGGTACGCCCGGTGATCGTTGCGGCCTTCAGGGCAGCCGCCAGCTCGCGCGCGGCCTGCGGGTTGTGGCCGACATCGACCAGCACCTCCACGCCATCACGCTCGAACGCCTGCAGGCGGCCGCGGATGCGGGCCTGGGCCACGCCCTCGACGATGGCCGCACGCGGCAGGGGTTTGTCCAGCGCGCGCAGCGCGGCGATGGCCGAGGCGGCATTGCGCAGCTGGATCGGGCCGCGCAGCGCCGGCATCGGCAGTTCGATGCGGAAGCCCACGTCACGCCAGGACCAGTGCTGGGCGTCGATGGTATCGGCGAAGAAATCGCTGCCACCGCGGATCGCGTTGGCGCCCAGCAGGTAGGCGCGCGCCAGCACGCTGGAGGGCGGATCGGTCTCGCCCAGGATCACCGGCTTCCAGCCGCGGATGATGCCGGCCTTTTCCACACCGATCGCTTCGCGGTCCTCGCCCAGCCAGTCGGCATGGTCGATGTCCACGGTGGTGATCACCGCAACGTCGGCATCGACGATGTTGACCGCATCCAGGCGCCCGCCCAGCCCCACTTCCAGCACGGCCAGGTCGAGCCCGGCCTGCGCGAACAGGTGCAATGCGGCCAGCGTGCCGTACTCGAAGTAGGTCAGTGTGGTACTGCCGCGCGCATCTTCAATGGCATTGAAGGCGGCAATGAGCGCCGCATCGGAGGCGTCTTCGCCATCGATGCGCACGCGCTCGTTGTAGCGCAGCAGGTGTGGCGAGGTATAGGCGCCCACCTTCCAGCCCGCCGCCCGCGCGATCGCCTCGATGAAGGCTACGGTGGAGCCCTTGCCGTTGGTGCCGCCGACCACGATGGTGTGCGGCGCCGGTTGGCCCAGGCCCATGGCGGTGGCCACTGCACGCACGCGCTCCAGCCCCATGTCGATGGTGGCCGGGTGCTGCTGCTCGATGTAGCTGAGCCATTCGGCGAGGGAATGCGGGCGGGTACTGGTCATGGCAATAAATCGTGGTAACGGCAAATGTAGTGCCGACTGTCAGTCGGCAAATGTAGCGCCGACTGTTAGTCGGCAACCCAAAAAACTCACAACGCCCGATGCTTCGCTTCACCAAAGAACGGCGTGTGGTGCGCGCAGTCGTTCAGGCGCACGACTTCCAGGCTGTCCAGGTCGGCGCCTTCGAGCAGGTTGAGCGTGGTCGGTGCCTGGCGGAAGGTCCACAGCCGCGACAGCGGCAGGCCCAGGATCCGGCACAGGATCACCCGGTTGACCGCGTCGTGGGCCACTACCAACAGCGTGTCGTGCTCGCCCAGCCCTTCGGCGGCGCGAGCCAGGCCGCGCCAGCTGCGGTCCAGCACCAGCCGCAGCGATTCGCCGCCTGGCATGAGCACCGTATCGGGCTCGTCGCGCCAGGCCTGCAGGCGCGAGGGGTCTTTTTCATTGATTTCGCTGGCCAGCAGGCCTTCCCACTCACCGTGGGCGATTTCCTGCAGTTCCGGCTCGGTCAGCAGCATGCCGGCGCGCTCGGCACCGAGGGCCAGCTGCGCGGTGCGCTGCGCCCGCGACAGCGGCGAGGCGACGGCACGGGTGATGTCCACCGACTTCAGGCGTTCACCCAGGGCCTGGGCCTGGGCTTCGCCGATCGGCGACAACGGGATATCGATCTGGCCCTGGTAACGGCCTTCGGCATTCCAGGGGGTTTCGCCGTGGCGGGCAAGCAGGATGCGCATGCGAACTAGAGGTCCTTGGGGGAGAGGAGAACAGTCGCAATCGTTCACGTGATGTGAATGATCGGGGGGAGCGGCCATCATACCTTGCCGAGCAAACGGTTCTTCCTCCGTCTTCGATCAGGTTCATCGCGAGCGTTGAGGGCCCCGCCGCGGCCGGCAGGCCCCTGTGCAAATGTCCCCCGACGGTCGCCCTAGGGCGACGGCCTCCTCCTTTACTTTGCCAGGAGCCTGCCGGCCGCGACGGGGCTCGGCTTGCGGTTGGCAGGGAAAAGCGGATGTCGGGGAGCAACGCCGGTGGATCGAGTGCCGGGGCGGCATACCCTTGGAGGCGAAGTAAAGGAGGAGGTGTCGGCCTCCGGCCGACGCCGGGGGACATTCGCCGGAAAGGGTATGCCGCCCCGGCGCTCGATTCACCGGCAGCCGCGTTTGCTGCAGCGCGCGATAAAAAAAAACCCCGCAGCATTGCCGCGGGGTTTCTTTAACCGGTGTAACGACCAACGGTATGCCCACCGGAGTGGGCACCCTTGGGGCGTCGACAAGCGACGTCAGGGACGGCTGCGCCGTCCCTTGCGTTACCTGGCCGTGAGGTTCAGCTCCTTGAGCAGCTGCGGCGCGGGCGCCACTTCCTGCATGATCCACTGCATGTAGCGGCTGTCCACCGCGATCATGCGGGTCATCACCGGGTCGAACACCCAGTTGGAGCTGACCGATTCCCAGTTGCCGTCGAAGGCCAGGCCGACCAGCTTGCCGTGCGCATCCAGCACCGGCGAACCGGAATTGCCGCCGGTGATGTCCAGGTTGGAGAGGAAATTGACCGGCACCGAGCCGATCCGCTTGTCTTCCAGCCCGCCGTAGCGCTTGGCCTTGACCGCATCCAGCAGGGCCTTGGGCGAATCGAACGGATCTTCGCCCGTTTCCTTGGCCGCCACGCCTTCCAGGGTGGTGAACGGCGTGTAGTTCACCCCGTCCTTGCCGTAGCCCATGACGTTGCCGAAGGTGATGCGCAGCGACAGGTTGGCGTCCGGGTAGACGAATTCGCCCTTGCTCTTCTTGTAGTCGGCCACGGCCTGCAGGTAGGCCGGGCGGGCCAGCAGCGATTCGCCTTCACGGGTCTTCTTCTGCTCTTCCTGCTGCAGCAGGGCCGGCATGGTCGCCACGGCGTACTGGATGACCGGGTCGGTGCTGGCTTCGAAGGCGGCGCGGTCGGCCTTGAACCAGGTCAGGCGCTCGTCGAGGCTGCCCAGCTTCGTGCCGGACAGTTTCCTGACCAGGCCGTCGACGGCGGCGGCGTCACTGCCGGCCAGCCACTGGTTCAGCACCTCATTGGTGCGCTGGGCCGGCGGCAGGGCCACGTATTGGTTCAGCCAGTACTGCTGCAGCTGCTGGTCCATGCCCGCCACGTAACGGCGGTCCATCTGGCGCAGGCTGCCTTCGATGGTCGGCAGGTCGCGTTCCTGGTAACCGGCTTCGCGCTGCGCGTCCGGCTTGGCGCGCTCGATCGACAGGCGGTACAGGGCCAGCGCGGCGCCGACAGCGGAGGTGTTGTTGAACTGGCCCACGAACAGATCGCGTTCGCGGGTGCTCTTGCTGGTATCGAGGTGCTTGACCAGCTGCGCGTGCGCGGCCAGCGCCGGCTTGCCGGCAGCGCCCTGCTTCTTCAACCAGGCCAGCACCGCAGCCTCTTCGGCCTGCTTCTGGCCAGCCGCGTCGATGCGCTTGAAGCCTTCCAGCTGGCCCACGTAGTTCTTCGCCACGTTGTTCATGCTGGCGGCAGTGGCGGCGTATTTCACCCTCACGTCCGGATCGGCCTTGCCGGCCTTGGCGATCAGGTCCAGCACCGCGTTGTAGTGGCGGGCGATGGTCGGGTAGGTGAAGCTGGCGGTTTCGTTGAATTCCGCAGCCAGTGCGTAGCGGTTGGTGCGGCCCGGGTAGCCGGCCACCATCACGAAGTCGTCGGCGCCCAGCGGCTGGTCGGCGAACTTCAGGAAGTGCTTCGGCTGGTACGGCACATTGTCGGCCGAGAACGCGGCCGGCTTGCCGTCCTTGCCCACGTAGGCGCGGTAGAAGGAGAAGTCACCGGTGTGGCGCGGCCACATCCAGTTGTCGACGTCGCCGCCGAACTTGCCGACGCTGCCCGGGGGCGCGTAAACCAGGCGCACGTCCTTGATTTCCATGTTGCGGAACAGGCGGTAGGTGTTGCCGCCGGAGAAGCTGTACAGGCGGCAGCGGAAGCCGGCATCGGCCTCGCACGCGGCGGTCTGTGCCTTGTCGAAGGCTTCCAGCGCGCGGGTGCGGGCCAGCGGATCCTTGCCGGCGGCGGCGATGGCGGCCTTGGCCTGGTCGGTGACATCGGTGATCTGGTCGAGCACGAACACGCGCGCGTTCGGGCCGGCGCTCAGCTCATCCTTCAGGGTCGGCGCGTTGAAGCCGTCCTTGATCAGGTTCTTCTCGGCGGTGGAATTGAGCTGGATCGCACCGTAGGCGCAATGGTGGTTGGTCACCACCAGGCCCTGCGGGGACACGAAGCTGGCGGTGCAGCCACCCAGCGCGACTACCGCGCCCATCGGGTCGCCGGTCAGGTCGGAAATCTGTTCCGGGGACAGCTTCAGGCCCGCCTGCTTGAGCGGACCGGCGATCTCCGGCAGCTGTTGCGGCACCCACATGCCCTCAGCGGCATGGGCGGCCTGGACCAGCGCAAGGCTGGCGACGACGGAGAAGGCAAGCAGGTTCGAGCGCATGGGCGGCCCCTGATGAAAGAACCGCCGATTGTAGCCGGGCCAATGGTTGATTTATCTGGATCCCGGTGTGCCCGTAACATTTCGTAGGTCCGGCCGTTGGCCGGACACCGCGCGCAGCGCGGCGCAAGCGTCCGGAACCGGTTGCCCACCTGATCAATGCCATCCGTCCGACGTTTAGACCCACCGAAGCCACCCGTCAGGCGTTCATGGCGCCTGAATGAAGAGCAGCCGGCCAACGGCCGGCGCTACCGGCAGGTACGGCAGCGCAACATATGAATCCCCCGCCCCGCCCTATAATTCCTCCTTTCCCCCCCAGACGAGTTCCACCCCGATGGCGCAGCAAACAATGAAGGCCCTGGTCAAGCGTGAAGCCGCCAAGGGCATCTGGCTCGAAGAAGTGCCGGTGCCGGTCCCGGGCCCGAACGAGGTCCTGATCAAGCTGGAAAAGACCGCCATCTGCGGTACCGACCTGCACATCTACCTGTGGGACGAGTGGAGCCAGCGCACGATCAAGCCGGGCCTGACCATCGGCCATGAGTTCGTCGGGCGCATCGCCGAGATCGGCCCGGGGGTGACCGGCTACGAGATCGGCCAACGCGTGTCGGCCGAAGGCCACATCGTGTGCGGCCACTGCCGCAACTGTCGCGGCGGCCGCCCCCACCTGTGCCCGAATACCGTGGGCATCGGCGTGAACGTCAACGGCGCCTTCGCCGAATACATGGTGATGCCGGCCAGCAACCTGTGGCCGATCCCCGACCAGATCCCGTCCGAGCTGGCCGCCTTCTTCGACCCGTACGGCAATGCCGCGCACTGCGCGCTGGAATTCGACGTGATCGGCGAAGACGTGCTGATCACCGGTGCCGGCCCGATCGGGATCATCGCCGCCGGCATTTGCAAGCACATCGGTGCGCGCAACGTGGTGGTGACCGACGTCAACGACTTCCGCCTGAAGCTGGCCGCCGACATGGGCGCCACCCGCGTGGTCAACGTGGCCAACACCTCGCTGAAGGACGTGATGAAGGAACTGCACATGGAGGGCTTCGACGTGGGCCTGGAAATGAGCGGCAACCCGCGCGCGTTCAACGACATGCTTGACTGCATGTACCACGGCGGCAAGATCGCCATGCTCGGCATCATGCCCAGGGGCGCCGGCTGCGACTGGGACAAGATCATCTTCAAGGGCCTGACCGTGCAGGGCATCTACGGCCGCAAGATGTACGAGACCTGGTACAAGATGACCCAGCTGGTGCTGTCCGGCTTCCCGCTCGGCAAGGTGATGACCCACCAGCTGCCGATCGACGAATTCCAGAAGGGTTTTGACCTGATGGAACAGGGCAAGGCCGGCAAGGTGGTCCTGAGCTGGAACTGACGCCGCGAGGTCACGACCAACGGTCGTGACCTACCAGATCGCAGTAGGTGCCGACCGTTGATCGGTACGAAATTGCGGTAGGTGCCGACCGTTGGTCGGTACGAAAAAGGCACCCAACGGGTGCCTTTTTCTTTGCCGGCCAAACGCGCGTTATTGCCCGATGGCGACCGTGAACACCACGCGGTTGTCGGCGAGCTTGCCGCTGTTGTCGCGCCCGTTGCCGTCCGTGCCGTAGTAGCCCAGGCCCAGGGTGAACAGGCCCCAGGTGCGGTTCACGCCGATGTTCCAGTCGGTGTAGTCCTTGGCAACACCGTCTTCGAACGTGCTGCGGCCGACGTTGGCGGTCAGGTTGAACTCATTGGGCAGCGTCCATTCGGTGCCTGCGGCGAAGTACCAGCCATCGGTGTCGGTGTTCCAGACATCGTTGGTGTAGGCCACGGTCACGTTGTAGTGCTCGGCGAAGCTGGTCTTGGTGATCAGCTCGGTGTACGCCAGTTCGCTGGAGCCGGGGTAGCTGTAGTGGTTGAGCATCACGTCGAAGTTGACGCTGTCGGTGACGTCCACGCCGTAGCCGATGAAGTAATCGACTTCGGCATCCGGTCCGCCGTCGCCGAAGTCCACGCCCGAACCCCACACACCGGCGTACAGGCCGACCGGCGAGGTGTAGGTGAAGCCGGCCTGCACGGTCGGGTCTTCGTCGGTCTGGGAGACACCGCGGAACACGTAATCGGACACGCCGGTCACGTTCCAGCTGAACGGCGATTCGGCCTCGTCCTGGGCACTGGCGGCAAACGGGGCGAGCAAGGCGGCGCAGAGCACAGCGGCGGCAGTACAGCGCGTGGCGTGGTTCATGCGGGGTCTCTCCGGGACGTGGGGGTGGATGCAGCGCGTGTTTACGGATTCTTAACCTGATTGATATTGCGATGCAACAATCCCATCTGCAACCGTTTCCTGCGGTGGCCTGTAAAATCCCGGTTTTCCCGTGCCGATGACCGCCTGCCATGACCGATGCCCCGACCGCCCCGCTCACCCAGCACTATGTTGAGGAACTGGAGGCGATCCGCGCCCAGGGCCTGTTCAAGTCCGAGCGCGTCATCACCAGCCCGCAGTCGGCCGAGATCACCCTGGACGACGGCCGCACGGTGCTGAACTTCTGCGCCAACAACTACCTGGGACTGGCCGACCACCCGGACCTGATCCAGGCGGCCAAGGACGCGCTGGACAGCCACGGCTTCGGCATGGCCTCGGTGCGCTTCATCTGCGGCACCCAGGACCTGCACAAGCAGCTGGAGCAGCAGATCGCCGGCTTCTTCGGCAAGCAGGACACCATCCTGTACGCGGCCTGCTTCGACGCCAACGGCGGCCTGTTCGAGCCGCTGCTGGGCGAGAACGACGCGATCATCTCCGACGCGCTCAACCACGCCTCGATCATCGACGGCGTGCGCCTGTGCAAGGCCAAGCGCTTCCGCTACGCCAACTGCGACATGGCCGACCTGGAAGCCCAGCTGCAGGCGGCCGATGCGGCTGGCTCCCGCACCAAGCTGATCACCACCGACGGCGTGTTCTCGATGGACGGCTTCATTGCCCCGCTGGATGAGATCACCGCGCTGGCGAAGAAGTACAACGCGCTGGTGCACATCGACGAGTGCCACGCCACCGGCTTCCTGGGCGCCACCGGCCGCGGCTCGGCCGAGGTCAAGGGCGTGCTGGAGAAGATCGACATCATCACCGGCACCCTGGGCAAGGCCATGGGCGGTGCGCTGGGCGGCTTCACCACCGCCAGCGCCGAAGTGATCGAGCTGCTGCGCCAGCGTTCGCGCCCGTACCTGTTCTCCAACTCGCTGCCGCCGCACGTGGTCGCCGCCGGGATCAAGGCATTCGACATGCTGGCCGCTGCCGACGACCTGCGCACCACGCTGGCCGACAACACCGCCTACTTCCGCCAGAAGATGACGGCCGCCGGCTTCGACGTGAAGCCCGGCGTGCACCCGATCAGCCCGGTGATGCTGTACGACGCGCCGCTGGCGCAGAAGTTCGCCGAACGCCTGCTCGAGGAAGGCATCTATGCGATCGGCTTCTTCTTCCCGGTCGTGCCCAAGGGCCAGGCCCGCATCCGCACCCAGATCAGCGCCGCGCACACCCGCGCGCACCTGGACCGGGCGATTGATGCGTTCACCCGGATCGGCCTGGAGCTGGGCGTGATCAAGGGCTGACGCGCATCGCGCGTCATTTCTTTTTCTTCTTGCCCTTCGCGTCTTCCTTGCTGGCCACCACCACCGGCTTGGCCGCCGGCGTTGCATTCGGGTTGCCCTTGGCGACCCGGATGCCGTTGGCCTTCATCCACGCATCGAACTCGTCGGCGCTCATGCGCTTTTCGCCGTTGCTCATGTGGAAGCGATAGGCGCCCCGCCCATCGCGTTCGGTGGGCTGGATCTCCACGATCTTGTCGGTCACCGGCGGCGGCGTGGCCTTGGCCACCTCCTTATGGCCGCCGCAGGCGCTGAGCAGTGCGGCAGGCAGCAGCAGCCAGGCGCTGCGCAGCAGGGAACGGGTCAGGGGGTGGGCGTACATGGCATTCTCCCGGTAGGTGACGAAATCTCGGTCGCAGGCCATCCCTTGCCCAATCTCAGGTATCGGCCACGGCAACATCGGCCGTGGCGGTCAGCAGGTCCAGCTCGTGCGGCTCCAGTTCGCGCCAGGCACCCTTGGCCAGCGTGCCCAGCGGCAGCCGGCCGATGCCTACGCGCACCAGCCGCAGCACGTTGATGTCGAAGGCCGCCAGCAGGCGGCGGATATGGCGGTTGCGGCCTTCTTCCAGCACCACTTCCAGCCAGGCGGTCTTGTCGCCACTGCGCAGCAGGCGTGCTTGGCGGGCGCGCAGGAATTCGCCGTCGTCGTCCACGCCGCTGCACAGCGCAGCCAGCTGCGCGGCATCGGGAATGGCATCGATCTGGACGTGGTAGGTCTTGTCCGGCCCGGTGCGGGGGTCGGTCAGCCGCGCAGCCCACTGCGGGTCGTTGCTGAACAGCAGCAGGCCTTCACTGGCCTTGTCCAGCCGCCCGACCGGCGCCAGCCACGGCAGCCCCGCCCCATCGAAGCAGCGGTACACGGTGTCGCGGCCCTGCTCGTCCTGCGCGGTGGTGACCAGGCCGCGCGGCTTGTTGAGCGCGATGTGCAGGCGGCGCGGTGCATCCAACGGCTGGCCATCGACACGCACCACGTGACGGCCGTCGATGATCGGGAATTCGGGGTTGTTGATGGTGCGCCCATCGACCGTCACCCGACCCTCGCCGATCCAGCGCGCCGCTTCGGTGCGCGAGCACAGCCCGGCCTTGGACAGCACGCGCGCCAACCCGTGGCGTGGCGCATCGCTGGGCTGGGCTGCAGGTCTGGCCGGGGCGGACGCACGCCGCGGATCGCGGCGTGGTCGAGCGGTAGGCGCGGCGGGGGGGCGACGGTTACGCATCGGGCGCCGCGCGCGTTGCTTACTTCTTGCCGCCCGGCTTGGTCTCAGCCGGTGCTTCGGCGGCCGGTGCGGGTGCGGGTGCAGCGGCGGCGGCCGCACGCGGCTTGACCACGCGCACGCCGCGCGACTTCATCCAGGCGTCGAACTCATCGGCGGTCATGCGCTTGCCGTTCTGGCTCATGTCGAAGCGCCACGGGGTGTTGTCGAACTCGGTCTGCGGCTTGTAGGCAGCCGGATCGTTCGGCTTGATCGCAGGCGCACCCGGCATCGCCTTGGCGATGTTCTGGCAGCCATCGATGCGCAGGCGCTGCAGCACGCGGTCGAGCGACTGCTGCTGGTCGAAGTTGGAGGTCAGCACGCCGGCGGGCATGCCCAGCTGCACGTTGCGGATGTACAGCTCGGACGCCACCGGGGCGATCGCGGTGGCCGGCAACGGCAGCGGCTTGACGCTGGTGGCCGAAGCGGAGCAATCCACGGCTGCGTAAGCGGTGGGAACCAGGGCCAGGCCGAGTGCGGCGGCCAGTGCGATACGCAGCATGGGATGCATCCAGGAAAGAGGGTGACGCACCGAGTTTAACAGCGCCACAACGCCTTTCAAGATCCCACATTCAATGAATACGGCAACTTGTTGGATTTATTGTTGATTCCTGGCGAACAGGGCAAAAAAAGGGCCCGGCAATGCCGGGCCCTTTCCTGAAACTGATGTTCCGGAACGATTAGTTCTGAACGTTCAGCTCGGTACGACGGTTCTTCTCGCTCTTGCAGGCCGGGAAGGTCTGCGGGGTCTGCTCCAGCGGACGGCTCTCGCCATAACCGATCGGACCGGCCAGACGGCTGGCAGCCACGCCGTTCTGGGTCAGATAGTTGTACACGGCGGTCGCACGACGCTCGGACAGCTTCTGGTTGTAGTCATCCTTGCCGCACAGGTCGGTGTGGCCAGCCACTTCGACGCGGATGTCCGGGTAACGAACCAGGATCTGGGTAGCTTCGGACAGGATCGCCACGGCGTCCGGACGCAGGTTCGACTTGTCGAAGTCGAAGTTGACGCCCTTCAGGTCGATGGAGACCGGCACCGGGCAACCGTCCGGACCGATGGTCTGACCCGGCTGCGAGTTCGGGCACTTGTCGTCGCAGTTGTTGACGCCGTCACCGTCGTCATCCAGGTCTGCGCAGCTCGGGGCAACCGGCGGCGGGGCAACAACGGCAGCAACCGGCGGCGGGCCCAGCGGGATCACGACGCCGACCGAGGCCAGCACGTCGCCGAACCAGCTTTCGTCCGCAGCGGCAATGCTCTTGTCGTCGAAGTCACCGCGGTAGGCCACTTCGGCGCGGACTGCAACGCGCTTTTCGAAGGTGGTCTGCAGGCCGACGCCGACCTTGGCGGCGAAGTTGCCGTCCTTGCGGTCACCCGGACGATCGTTCAGGCGCGAGAACTCTTCTTCCGACTTCTGGTAGCCCAGACCCATCAGCAGGTACGGGTTCCAGCCACGGCCTTCGGAGATGAAGTGGCGGCGCAGGTCGACCGAGGCGCCGTACTGGCTCCAGTTCAGGTCCTGGTTGTCGTCGAAGTTCGGGTTCTGGTAGTTCAGCTCGCCGTCCAGCGACCAGTTGGGGCTGATGAACTTGCCGAGACCCAGGGTAACGAACGGAGCGTCGTTGGTCGTACGGTCGCTATCCTGGAAGTTGAAGCCGGCCGAACCGGTCAGGTACCAGCGGTCATCAAAATCCTGCGCGGAGGCTGCCTGGGCAAACGCCAGGCCGCCCAGCAGCGCGGCAGTGAGGATCTTCTTGTTCATGTAATACAGCTCCTATTTCGGGGGTATGAAACCGGTAGAGGCATGGGCCAGCACTACTGCGTCGTTTAAGACTGCCGATTCAGCACGCCACCGCCGCGAACATTATGCTCAGGGGAGTGAAGGCGATGTTAACGGTCACGTAACATGTGAAATCAGCGACCAGACCTCCTCCGGGTCCAGCTGGTGGCACCCTATACAGGTTGGTGAACTTCCGCAAGACCCAACAATGGCAAGGCTTTTCAGGACTTTCCCAGAGTTTTCAAAGGCTCGCCACAGTATTTGATGCAGTTTGTCGCAGGCCGGCGATTCAGCTCGCAAACAGGTTCAAAAGCGACCTTATGATGACGTTGTTCATCTCCACAGGAGCTGCCATGAAAGCCGTCGGCCTCTCTCGGTACCTGCCCATCGACCACGTCGATTCGCTTCTTGACCTCGCGTTACCTGAACCCGGCGCGCCCCAGGGGCATGACGTTCTGGTGCGCGTTCATGCCGTCTCAGTGAATCCGGTCGACACCAAGCAGCGCGCGCCGCGCGCCGGTGAGGTGTCGCCCCCGCGCGTCCTGGGATTTGACGCTTCAGGCACCGTTGAAGCCGTGGGTGCGCACGTGACCGCGTTCGCTCCGGGCGACGAGGTGTATTACGCCGGCGACGTAACGCGACCCGGCAGCAATGCGCAGTGGCAGTGGGTGGATGAGCGCCTGGTGGGACGCAAGCCGACCACGCTGGATTTCGCTGAAGCCGCAGCGCTGCCACTGACTGTATTGACCGCATGGGAACTGCTGTTCGAGCGCATGCCGCTGCATTTCGATGATCGCCGCCACGTTGGCCAGACCCTGCTGGTCATCGGCGGTGCAGGCGGTGTCGGTTCCATCGCGATTCAACTGGCACGCCATGCCGGCTTCACCGTGGTAGCCACCGCATCGCGTGACGACTCTGCCGAATGGTGTCGCCGGATGGGCGCCGACCATGTGGTCGATCACCGCCAGCCGCTGCCGGCGCAGCTGCAGGCGCTGGGCATTGCGCAGGTGGAGGTGGCGCTGAACCTGGCCGACACCGACCACTACTGGGAGGTGCTGGGCGAGCTGCTGGCACCGCAGGGGCATGTCGGCCTCATCGTGGAACCGCGTGGCCCGCTCCGCATCGGCGATCCCTACAAGGCCAAGTGCATCGGCATCCATTGGGAATTCATGTTCGCCCGATCGCGATTCCAGACCGCCGACATGGTGGAACAGCACCGCATCCTCAGCCGGGTGGCCAGCCTGGTTGATGCCGGTGAACTGCGCAGCACCGCGCATACCTCGTTGGGCAGCATCAATGCGGCCAACCTGCGCGAAGCCCATCGCCTGCTGGAAGGCGGCGGGGTCACCGGCAAGCTGGTGCTGTCCGGCTGGGAGTGAGCGTCGGCGCGCGCGGTGTGTGCGCGCTTTCGCCTGCATCTGTATCTGTCGGCGCGGCAGCGCGCGCCCTACAGTCAAACGCCCTGTCGATGACGCCGCCATGCCCACCTCCCTGCCCCTGCGCCTGCTGCAACTGCTGATCGGCCTGTTCCTGTACGGGATGGGCGCGGCGGTGATGATCCGCGCCGCAATCGGCGTGGCGCCCTGGGATGTGCTCTCCCAGGGCATCGCGCTGCAGACGCCGCTGTCGTTCGGCGTAGCCACCAACGTGATCGGAGCGCTGGTGCTGCTGCTGTGGTGGCCGATCCGGCAGAAGCCGGGACTGGGCACGGTGCTGAACGTGCTGCTGATCGGCCCCAGCGCGCAGTTCGGCCTGTGGCTGCTGCCGGAAGTGCACGGGCTGGTGTGGCAGGTGCCGATGTTTGCCCTGGGGCTGCTGCTGGTGGCAGTCGCCACCGGCCTCTACATCGGTGCCCGTTTCGGACCGGGCCCGCGCGATGGCCTGATGACCGGCCTGCATGCCCGCACCGGCTGGCCGATCTGGCTGGTGCGCAGCCTGATCGAGGGCACCGTGCTGGTCATCGGCTGGTACCTGGGCGGCAACGTCGGCCTGGGCACCCTCGCCTTCGCGCTGCTGATCTGCCCCCTGTGCGGCTACACCCTTCCCCTGTTTGGTGTCCGCAAACCGGAGCCGGCGCCCGCCCTGCGCTGACCCTTGCGTGCAATGGCGATACGCGGCACCCTTCGCACCTACCGTACGCAAGCGTATCTTCATGTCGCCAGCCGCCGAAACTCCCGCCTACCCCCACCTGTTCGCCCCGCTCGACCTGGGCTTCACCACCCTGCGCAACCGCATCCTGATGGGGTCCATGCACACCGGGCTGGAGGACCGCGCGCGCGACTTCCCGCGGCTGGCCGCGTACTTCGCCGAGCGCGCAGCGGGTGGGGTCGGGCTGATCGTCACCGGCGGCTATGCGCCCAACGTGGTGGGCTGGCTCAAGCCGTTCGGCGGCAAGCTGTCCTGGCCGTGGGAAGTGGGTCCGCACCGCCAGCTCACCGCGGCGGTTCACGACCATGACGGCAAGATCTGCCTGCAGCTGCTGCACGCCGGCCGTTACGCCTACCACCCCTTGTCGGTGGCGCCGTCGAAGAAGAAGGCGCCGATCAATCCGTTCACCCCGCGCGCGCTGTCGGCACGTGGCGTGGAACGGCATATCGCCGATTACGCGCGCAGCGCGCGGCTGGCCCGTGAAGCCGGCTACGACGGCGTGGAGGTAATGGGCTCGGAGGGCTACCTGATCAACGAGTTCATCGCCCCGCGCACCAACCTGCGCGGCGATCGCTGGGGCGGCGACGCTACCCGGCGCATGCAGTTCGCGGTGGAGATCGTGCGCCGCATCCGCGAAGCGTGCGGCCCGGATTTCATCATCATCTACCGGTTGTCACTGGTGGACCTGGTGGAGGACGGCAGCAACTGGGATGAGATCGTGCAGCAGGCCAAGGCCATTGAAGCGGCCGGCGCCACCCTGATCAACTCCGGCATCGGCTGGCATGAAGCACGCGTGCCCACCATCGCTACCTCGGTGCCGCGCGCGGCGTTTGCCGGGGTCACCGCCAAGCTCAAGCCGCATGTGCGCGTGCCGGTGATCGCCACCAACCGCATCAACATGCCCGACGTGGCCGAACACATCCTGGCCGGCGGCGGCGCGGACATGGTGTCGCTGGCACGGCCGCTGCTGGCCGACCCGGAATGGGCCAACAAGGCGCGCGCCGGCCGCGCACACGCGATCAATACCTGCATTGCCTGCAACCAGGCGTGCCTGGACCACGTGTTCGAGAACAAGACCGCCAGCTGCCTGGTCAACCCGCGCGCGGTGCATGAAACCGAACTGGTCTACCGCCCCACCACGGCCCCGAAGAAGGTCGCGGTGGTCGGTGCCGGTCCGGCCGGCCTTGCCTGCGCCACGGTGGCCGCCGAACGCGGGCATGCGGTCACCCTGTTCGACGCCGGCAGCGAGATCGGCGGCCAGTTCAACGTGGCCAAGCGCATTCCCGGCAAGGAAGAATTCCACGAAACGCTGCGCTACTTCCGCCACAAGCTGGACGAAACCGGCGTGAGCGTGAAGCTCGATACCGTGGCCGATGTCGCCACGCTGGCCGGCTTCGATGCGGTGGTGGTCGCCACCGGCATCACCCCGCGCCAGGTCGACTTCCCCGGCGCCGACCATCCCAAGGTGGTCAGCTATCTCGATGTGCTGCTGGGCCGGGTGGAGGTTGGCGCGGAAGCGGCGATCATCGGTGCCGGTGGCATCGGCTTCGACGTGGGCGAGTTCCTGGTGCACGAGGGCCCCTCCCCCGCGCTGGACCCGGCCCGCTGGATGGCCGAATGGGGCGTTGACCCGAACTTCGAGGCACGTGGCGCGCTGGCCCGGCCGCAGCCCGAGCCCCCCGCCCGCAAGGTCTGGCTGCTGCAGCGCAGCCCGGGCAAGCCCGGCGCACGGCTGGGCAAGACCACCGGCTGGATCCACCGCGCCACGCTCAAGGCCAAGGGCGTGAAGATGCTGGGCGGCGTGGAATACCTGGGCGTGGACGACGACGGCCTGCGCATCCGCATCGATGGCCAGGAACAGACCCTGCCGGTGAGCCACGTGGTGGTCTGCGCCGGCCAGGAACCGCGCCGCGACCTGCATGCCGCACTGCTGGCCGCAGGCGTGGATGCGCACCTGATCGGCGGTGCCGATGTGGCCGCGGAACTGGATGCAAAGCGCGCGATCAACCAGGGCAGCCGCCTGGCGGCAGCGCTGTAACCGGAGTGCCGGCCGCCGGCCGGCACTCCCTGAATGGGCGAAAACGGCCCCCTTCCGAACCTGAATGTCAAGCCTTTCGGTTCAGGATGCGTTGCGAAATCCCCCCCTATCGTGCGCCAACTTTCCCGCTCACCACCCAGTTCGAGTGAGCGCGCGGCCCCCACGTCTTTCGGGTGCCGCTCCCGGGCGGCCCCGATGGCCGCCTCCCCATGACGCCAAGTCGTACACCCCGCCCCATCCCGTTGATCGGATGGACAGCCAGGTGCGGCCCATACGGAGCAAGGAGATTTATGAAACTGGCCTGGATTCTCTGGCTGTCGCAGTTGTTGCCCCAGCCGGCCGCCGATTCGCTGTGCTTGAGCACGACCGTCTACCTCGAAGCGCGTGACCAGACCCTGCGCGGCCAGCAAGCCGTTGCGGAAGTGGCGCTGCGCCGGCTGGACAGCGGGCTGTGGGGCGATTCGATGTGCAAGGTGGTCACCGCACGCAAGCAGTTCGCACCGACCATCGTGGCGCCGGGCACCCAGCTGGGCAACACCGATGCATGGGAAGAAGCCATGACCGTGGCCTTTGATGCCGAGCGCAACTGGGCGCTGCCGGAAGGCGAGCGCAAGGAAATCGTGCCCGGTGCCAGCCACTTCGCCGCGCTGTCCATCGCCAGCCCCAGCTGGCGCAATGCCTACCAGGTGGCCACCATCGGCGACCACACGTTCTATCGCGTGCAGAAACTCAAGCCACGCGCGTCGTAACGATCTGTTACGGCCATACCGTTGAGGATGCGGGGCCGGCTCTGGAATAGTGGGCCGCTTACCTTTCCTGCATCCCGACGGAGTTCCCCATGAAGCTGTACAGCAAGCCCGGTGCCTGCTCCACCGCCGACCACATCGCCCTGCAGTGGACCGGCCAGCCGTTCGAGGTGGAACTGCTCGACAAGGACACCCTGAAGGCCCCGGCCTATCTTGCGATCAATCCGGCCGGTTCGGTGCCGACCATCGTCGACGGCAGCTTCGTGCTGACCCAGAACGCGGCCATCATGGGCTACATCGCCGACAGCTACCCGCAGGCCGGCCTGGGCGGCGACGGCAGCCCGCAGCAGCGCGCTGAAGCCAACCGCTGGCTGGCCTTCGTCAACTCGGACGTGCACCCGGCGTTCTCCCCGCTGTTCGCACCAGCCAAGTTCATCGCCGATGACAGCCAGTACGACGCGATCCGCGACGCCGCCCGCAAGCGCCTGCGCGGCCTGTTCGAGACCGCCAACCGCCAGCTGGCCGACAAGCCCTGGCTGGCCGGCTTCCGCAGCTACGCCGACGCCTACTTCTACATCACCCTGCGCTGGGCAGCCGGTGCCAAGGTCGACCTGAGCGGCCTGGACAACCTGGCTGCGTTCAAGACCCGGATGGAAGCCGACACCGGCGTGCAGGCCGCGCTGAAGGCCGAAGGCCTGCAATAAACAAAAGTGGTGCGCGCGATCAGCCGATCTCGCGCACCACATTGCCCTGCGCATCGCGCAGTGCGGTCGGCACCACTTCCACCACCAGCGCCGTACCCGGTACGGAATAGCGCCCGCGCCCAGGCTGCACCTGCTGCTCCAGCGCATCCAGGCCCTGCGCAGTCAGCGTGCAGCGCACGCCCTCCCCGTCCTTGGCGACAGCATCGCGGTCACCGGGGGCGAACACCCACTCGTGTTCGCGGCTGACGATGGTCAACGGATTGCCATGGCGCAGGCGCAGCGGCAGCAGTTCAAGCACATTGGGCACCTGCCCCGCACCCAGCACCAGCACGACCTGCTTGCCTTCTTCGCGCCAGGCCAGGGTCTCCACGAACAGGACTGCGGTACTGGACCCTTCGCGTTCGCTGCCTTCCTGCAGTTGCCGTACCAGCGCCGGGTCATCCAGCAGGCTGGCACGGTGCAGGTCGGTGATCCACAACGGCATGCGCGGCGCCAATGCCTGCAGCACCCCGTCGGTCGACCAGCGCTTGATCGCCGCCATCTCGTCGTCGCTCAGCCCGATCACCTGCAGGAACGCCAGTTCACCATTGGGCGTGGCCCGCGCCGGCAGCTGCGGATCGGGCATGAAGGCCAGGTGGCGCAGGCAGGTGTCGGTATCCAGCGCGATCGGACCGTTGGCATTCATGTGGTGCCCGGCCTCGAACACGTTGCCGCTGCCGAACACGTAGCGCGCCAGGTTCTGCAGCAGGTTCATCGGCCATGCCGGCGGGGTGTCCTCGCCGCTGTCGATGGCCAGGCGGAAGGTGAGCTCGAAGCCGAAGCCGCTGCTGTCAGCGTCATCGCTCTGCTTGTCGTACAGCTCGGAGAAACCGTAGGTGACGTAATGCCAGTGCGGGCGCGGCAGCTCGGCACGGTACACGCTGATGCCATCGAGCGGATCGCGCCCACCCAGCGTGTACGGCAGCGCGGTGCCGTAATGGCGCGGCTCCTGGCCGGGGTACAGCGCGGCCAGGGCCGCGTTGATGGCGTCCCAGCCCGGGGTGCCGTCGTCGTTGCCGGCGTCGAGGCTGTTGTCGATGTGTTGTTCGTCCACGCGCTGCTCCTGGCGCCCCGGAAGGACGCCAATGTACGCCATCATCGCTGCGCCGTGCCGCTCTCCTCAGGCGGGCTGCGCATCGCTGTGCAGCAGCGCGCGGGTTTCCTCCAGCCAGCGGTTGGCCAACGCGGGACTCTTCGCCTTGGACACGGCGGCGGCCATCTCCGGCCACAGTTTTTCCAGGCTGGCCGCATCGGTACAGCGCTCGATCTTGAGCTGCATGAAGTAGCCCTTCAGGCCGAGATGCCTGCGGACCGATTCGCTCATCCAGTCATACAGCTGCTTGTACAGCACCGGGTCCTGTTCGCGACCGGAGGTCAGCGCCCGTGGCGCGGCTGGCGCCAGCGCACCACCGACCACTTCGATCAGGCCCATCTCCGCCAACTGGGCCAGCGCGTCGTCCGGCGCGCGCAGCCCGGGCAACATCGCGGTCAATTCGTTGTCATCGCGCTGACCATCAACCATCAGCAGAATGGAGCGCAACCCCGGCACCAGCCGGCGCGCGCGGTCTTCGATTTCCTGACGGCCAGCGGCCGTCTTGGCATGGATGTACGCCATGTGTTCCCCCTGTTACCTGGTCCCCCTGCACGCACGCTCCCCGGCGGTCACCGGAACCCGTACGCCCCCTTGCGGTCGTCCAGACAGCAGCCCGGGCCGCGCACGCCATCCCCGGCGTGTCGCGCATCGGACCCGCAACGATCACCCCCGCAGCTTAACCGAGGTCCCGCGCGGCGGATAATGCACCGCAGCACGGGACACGGTCGCTGGACGTCGGAGGGAATTACCGCCCCAGCGCCCGGCGGATCTCGTCCAGCGCGCCGGGGTCGTCCAGGGTGGACAGGTCGCCCGGGTCGCGGTGCTCGGCCAGGGCCTGCAGTGAACGGCGCAGCAACTTGCCCGAGCGGGTCTTGGGCAGGGCGTTGACCAGGTGGATGTGCGCCGGGCGCGCGACCGCGCCCAAGGTATCGGTCACGCGCTTCATCATCTCGGCCACCACCGCGCTGCCATCGCCGTCGACCGCCTGCTTGAGGGTGACGAAGACCAGCGGCACCTGGCCCTTGAGCTCGTCCTTGACCCCGATCACCGCCGCCTCGGCCACCAGCGGGTGCCCAGAGATGCATTCCTCGATTTCGCGCGTGCCCAGCCGGTGTCCGGCTACGTTGATCACATCGTCGGTGCGCCCAAGGATGAAGGTGTAGCCGTCTTCGTCGCGGATCGCCCAGTCAAGCGAGCTGTACAGCAGTTCCTTGAAGTGGCTGAAATAGCTCTGGATGAAACGGTCGTCGTCGTTCCAGACCGTGCTCATGCAGCCCGGCGGCAGCGGCGGCACCATCACCAGCACGCCCTTCTGCCCGGCCTGCACTTCGGCGCCGGTGTTCTCATCGATCACCTTCATGCGGTAACCGAGGTTGGGGAAGCCCGGCGAACCGAAACGCACCGGCTTGAGGTCCACGCCCGGCAGCAGGGTCAGCGCCGGCCAGCCGGTTTCGGTCTGCCAGTAGTTGTCGATGATCGGCTTGCCCAGCGCATCGTTGATCCAGTGCGCGGTCGGCTCGTCCAGTGGCTCGCCGGCAAGGAACACGTACCTGAGTGCATCGAGGTCATGGCGTCGGATGAAGTCGGCATCGTGCTTCTTCAGCACACGGATCGCGGTCGGCGACGAGAACAACGTGCGAACGCCGTACTGCTCGCACAGCGCCCACCAGATGCCCGGATCCGGGTTGGTGGGCAGCCCTTCGTACAACAGCGAGGTGCAGCCGCCGATCAAAGGGCCGTATACGTTGTAGGAGTGCCCCACCGCCCAGCCGACGTCCGAGGTGGAGAACATCACCTGGCCCGGCCTGCAGTCGAACACGGTTTCCATGGACTGCGCCATCGCCACCGCATAGCCACCCACGTCGCGCTGCACACCCTTGGGCTTGCCGGTGGTGCCGGAGGTATACAGCAGGTAGCTGGGTTCGCTTGATTCCAACCAGACCACCGGCACGTCCTGGTCGCCGACTTCGTCGCGCAGGGTCGCGTAGTCGACGTCACGGCCCGGCACCTTCGGCTCGGCCGGGTCCAGCCCGCGCGAGACGATCAGCACGTGCGGCGGCGGCGACTGCGCTTCGGCGCAGGCCGCATCCACCATCGCCTTGTATGGAATCACCTTGCCGCCGCGCTTGCCGGCATCGGCGGCGATCAGCAGCTTGGGCGCGGCATCGTCGATGCGCAGCGCCAGGTTGTGCGCGGCAAACCCACCGAACACCACCGAGTGGATGGCGCCGATGCGGGCGCAGGCCAGCATGGCGAAGACCGCCTCGGCCATGTTCGGCATGTAGATCACCACGCGGTCGCCGCGCTGCACATCCAGCCGCTGCAGCACGGCGGCGAACGCATTCACTTCGCGGTACAGCTCGCGGTAGGTGATTTCGCGGGTGACGTTGGTCTCGGTGGAAATGGCCACCAGCGCCAGCTGGTCCGGGCGCTCGGCCAGGTGCCGGTCCACCGCGTTGTAGCAGAGGTTGGTCTGGCCACCCACGTACCAGCGCCGGAATGGCGGGTTGCTGTAATCCAGGATCTGCTGCGGCGGTACATGCCAGTAGATCCGGTGCGCCTCCTCGGCCCAGAACGCTTCGGGTTCCTCCACCGACCGACGGTAAACCTCTTCGTAACGCATGACAGCCCTCCCAGACAAAGTCATGGGATCGAGCATAGTCCGATGGCGGTGGACCGGCCGTCCGACCTTGGTCGTAGGCGGGCCCGGTGCTACCGGCTCCGGATCCGGCTTCCACCACTGATCAGCTGCTGCGCCATCGGCCGTGCGATGAAACGCGCGGGGAAGATCGGTGCCGGCGCGCTCGCCGCGTCCAGGCGTTGCAGCTGCGCATCACTGAACACGATGTCCAGCGCACCGATATTGTCCTGGAATTGCGCCAGGGTGCGCGCGCCCATGACCGGCGAGACCACGGCCGGATGCCGCAGCGTCCAGGCCAGGGCGACCTGCGAACGGCTGGCACCCAGCTCCTCGGCGATCGCACCGACGACGTCGGCGATATCCAGGGCGCGCCCGGTAAGATGTCCGGTGGACGCGATCACGCCCTTGCGCGTGGGCGATACGTCGGCGGCATTGTCGTCGGTCAGATCCGCGCGGCTGTACTTGCCGGTGAGCACCCCGCCGCCCAGCGGCGACCAGGGCAGCACGCCGAGACCGAGCGCTTCGGCCATCGGCATCAACTCGTGCTCCACGGTACGCTCGAGCAGGCTGTACTCGATCTGCAGCGCGACGAACGGCGACCAGCCGCGCAGGTCGGCCAGGGTCTGCATCTGCGCCACGCGCCATGCCGGCGTGTTGCAGATGCCCAGGTAAAGCACCTTGCCCGCGCGGACCAGATCGTCGAGCGCACGCATCACCTCCTGCGGCGATGTCGTGAAGTCCCACGCGTGCAGGTACAGCAGGTCGACTCGATCGGTATCGAGCTGGCGCAGGCTGGTTTCCACGGAGCGCACCAGGTTGAGGCGGTGGTTGCCACCGGCATTGGGATTGCCCGCCTCGCGCGACATGGTGAACTTGGTGGCGAGCACGATGCGTTCGCGCATGGCCTTGATCAGCCGGCCGAGGATGCGTTCGGCGCTGCCGTTGGTGTAGTTCACGGCGGTGTCGATGAAGTTGCCGCCGCGCTCGACATATGCATCGAAGATGCGCGCAGCCTCGGCGTCGTCGGCGCCCCAGCCCCAGTCGGCACCGAAGGTCATGGTGCCCAACGAGAGCGGCGACACGCGCAGGCCGGATCGTCCGAGCAGGCGGTAGTGATTGAGGGCGGTGGTGGTCATCGGCAGGCCTCGGGCCAGGGAAGTGCCGGGAATCTTCCGGCGGCGGCTCCGGGAGGCGATAGCCTGTGCGTCCGGCAGGCTTGCACGATCGTCCATCCCCCACGCGCCTCGCGCCGGTCGGCCTGTACCATCCAACGGCATGGACCGACTCGCTGCCTTCGTTGCCCTGCTGGACCGCCACGCGCCGTCCGACGGCATGCATGCCGTCGCACTGCCGGGGGTCACGCTGATCCGCGCCGCATCGCCGACGCTGCCCATGCCGGTGATCTACGAACCCACCGTGTGCCTGGTCGGCCAGGGCGTCAAACAGGCGCACCTGGGCGCGACCTCGTACCGCTATGACCCGCAGCATTACCTGATCGCCTCGGTGGATCTGCCGGTGATGGGCTCGGTGATCCAGGCCAGTCCCGAACGGCCCTATCTGTGCCTGCAGCTGGATCTGGACATGGCCACGTTGTCCGAACTCGCCCTCGCCCACCCGGCCGCACCTGCGCCGGCGCCCGCCAGCGGGCTGTCGCTCAACCGCACCAGCCCGGAACTGCTGGACGCTGCGGTTCGCCTGCTGGCGCTGCTGGACGCACCGTCTGATATCGACGCGCTGGCGCCCCTGACCGTGCGCGAACTGCTGTACCGGCTGCTGCAGGGGCCCGGTGGCGGGATCCTGCGCCACATCGCGCAGGCCGACAGCCGGCTCAACCAGATCGGCCGCGCCATCGCGTGGATCAAGACGAATTTCCACCAGCCGTGCCGGATCGAACAGGTCGCCGAGGTGGCCGGCATGAGCCGCTCCAGTTTCCACCAGCACTTCAAGGCGATCACCACGCTGAGCCCGCTGGAGTTCCGCACCCGCCTGCGCCTGCAGGAGGCGCGCCGGTTGATGGTGGGCGATGCACTGGACGCGGCCAGCGCCGGCTTCCGCGTCGGCTACGAAAGCCCCTCGCAGTTCAGCCGCGACTACGTCCGCGTATTCGGCGCGCCGCCCGCGAAAGATGCAGGGCGGTTGCGCGCCGGGTAGCGGAACAAAAAAACGCCGGGCAAGCCCGGCGTTTTTTCTGATCGGGTGCCAACCATCGGTTGGAACCCAAGCGATCAACCCAGCAGGTGGGCCACGCCGCTGCGCTCTTCTTCCAGCTCGGCCAGGGTCTTGTCGATGTACTTCTGGCTGAAGTCGTCGACCGGCAGGTCCTTGACCAGGGTGTACTCACCGTTTTCGGTGGTCACCGCGAAGCCGAAGATCACGCCTTCCGGGATGCCGTAGGAGCCGTCAGACGGCACGCCCATGGTCACCCACTTGCCGTTGCTGCCCAGCACCCAGTCGCGCACGTGGTCGATGGCGGCATTGGCGGCCGAGGCAGCCGAGGACGAGCCACGGGCTTCGATGATCGCCGCGCCGCGCTTGCCCACGGTCGGAATGAAGGTACCGGCATTCCATTCCTGGTCGTTGATCGCATCGGCGACGGAGGCACCGTCGGCGGTGGCGAAACGGTAGTCCGGGTACATGGTCGGGCTGTGGTTGCCCCACACGACCAGCTTCTCGATGCCACCCACCGACTTGCCCAGCTTGGACGACAGCTGGCTCAGCGCACGGTTGTGGTCCAGGCGCAGCATGGCGGTGAAGTTGCGCGGGTTCAGGTCCGGCGCCGACTTCATGGCGATGTAGGCATTGGTGTTGGCCGGGTTGCCGACGACCAGCACCTTCACGTTGCGGCTGGCGACCTTGTTCAGCGCCGCGCCCTGCGCGGTGAAGATCTTGGCGTTTTCCAGCAGCAGGTCCTTGCGCTCCATGCCCGGGCCGCGCGGACGCGCGCCGACCAGCAGGGCGATGTCGGCATCCTTGAACGCCACTTCGGCGTCATCGGTGCCGACCATGCCGGCCAGCAGCGGGAACGCGCAGTCTTCCAGTTCCATCATCACGCCGCGCAGGGCGGCCTGGGCCTTGTCGACCGGCAGCTCGAGCAGCTGCAGGATGACCGGCTGGTCCTTGCCCAGCATTTCGCCGGAGGCGATGCGGAACAGCAGGGCGTAGCCGATCTGGCCGGCGGCGCCGGTCACGGCAACACGAACAGGTGCTTTCATGGGGATTTCCTCTGCTAAGAAGCTGTGTGGGAGTGGCCACCGGGCGGGGAGAGACCTGGCGGGGCGGCCGGAAATGCGCAACGGCCTCCCGCGAGGGAGGCCGTTGAAAGGGAATTACCTGGCCGGGATAAGCTTGTTCCACTCAGCCACGCGGTCGGCCTGGGCGGCCAGCACAGCGTCGGTGTCGCCTTCCAGGGTGATCGAATGGATCACGTCGCCCTGCTTGACCGAGTCCACGATGGCCTGGCCATCCAGCACCTGGCCGAACACGGTGTGCTTGCCGTCCAGCCAGTCGGTCTTGATGTGGGTGATGAAGAACTGGCTGCCGTTGGTGTTCGGGCCGGCATTGGCCATGGACAGCGAACCGACCTGGTGCTTCACGCCGTTCTTCTCGTCTTCGAACTTGTAGCCCGGGCCGCCGGTGCCCTGGCCCTTGGGGCAACCGCCCTGGATCATGAAATCGGGGATCACGCGGTGGAAGATCAGGCCGTCATAGAAGCCCTTCTGGACCAGGTTCACGAAGTTGGCGACGGTCAGCGGCGCCTTGTCGGCGAACAGCTCGACCTTGATCGGGCCCTGGGTGGTGTCGAAAGTGGCGATGAGGGACATGAGGATCCTTGATATTCGGGGGTTGTCGTCAGCCCGTAAGGATACACCGGAGGGACGCGCGGAGCCCGCCTGACCATGGTCGAACCCACCCGGTAGCGCCGGCCGTTGGCCGGCCCTCAGGTACCCGTGTGCCCGCCAACGGCGGGCGCTACCTGAATGCGCCAAAGGTTGTTTTCGCGTTTGGCCATCAAAGCCGTATAATGATGGACTTCTTTTTCCAAATCCGGCGCCGACTGGCCCCCTTTCGCATGTCTATCGAAAATCTTCGCAACATCGCCATCGTCGCCCACGTCGACCACGGTAAGACCACCCTTGTGGACCAGCTGCTGAAGCAGTCCGGCACCCTCTCCGAGCGCACCGTGCTCGCCGAGCGCGTGATGGACAGCAACGACCAGGAAAAGGAGCGTGGCATCACGATCCTGGCCAAGAACACGGCCATCACCTGGGAAGACAAGCGCACCGGCGTCAAGAACCGCATCAACATCGTCGACACCCCCGGACACGCCGACTTCGGCGGTGAAGTGGAGCGCGTGCTGTCGATGGTGGACACCGTGCTGATCCTGGTCGACGCCATGGACGGCCCGATGCCGCAGACCCGCTTCGTCACCCAGAAGGCCTTCGCGATGGGCTTCAAGCCGATCGTGGTGGTCAACAAGGTCGACCGCCCGGGCTCGCGTCCGGATTGGGTGATCGACCAGGTCTTCGACCTGTTCGACAAGCTCGGCGCCACCAATGAACAGCTCGACTTCCCGATCGTCTACGCCTCGGCCCTGAACGGCTACGCCGGCCTGGAAGACAGCGTGCGCGATGGCGACATGACCCCGCTGTACGAAGCGATCATGCAGCACGCGCCGAAGCCGGAAGTGGACCCGGAAGGTCCGTTCCAGATGCGCATCAGCCAGCTGGACTACAACAACTTCGTGGGCGTGATCGGCATCGGCCGCATCCAGCGCGGCACCCTGAAGAAGAACATGCAGGTCGCGGTGATCGACCGTGAAGGCAAGAAGCGCAACGGCAAGGTTGCCCAGGTGCTGGGCTTCCTGGGCCTGGAGCGCATCGAGCAGGACACCGCCGAAGCCGGTGACATCGTCGCCATCTCGGGCATCCCGGAGCTGACCATCTCCGACACCCTGTGCCACCCGGACACCCCGGAAGCACTGCCGGCGCTGACCGTCGACGAGCCGACCATCTCGATGACCTTCCAGGTCAACAACTCGCCGTTCGCCGGCAACAAGGACCTGTCCGGTGGCAAGTTCCTGACCAGCCGCCAGATCAAGGACCGCCTGGACCGCGAACAGGTCCACAACGTGGCCCTGAAGGTGGAACAGCTGGAAGACGCCGACAAGTTCCTGGTCTCCGGCCGTGGCGAACTGCACCTGTCGGTGCTGATCGAAAACATGCGCCGTGAAGGCTACGAGCTGGCCGTGTCGCGCCCGGAAGTGATCATCAAGCAGATCGACGGCCAGGCCATGGAGCCGATCGAACAGCTGGTGGTGGACATCGAAGAACAGCACCAGGGCGGCGTCATGGAAAAGCTGGGCACCCGCAAGGGCCAGCTGAAGAACATGGAACCGGACGGCAAGGGCCGTGTGCGCCTGGAATACCAGATCCCGGCCCGTGGCCTGATCGGCTTCCAGAACGAGTTCAAGACCCTGACCCAGGGTTCGGGCCTGCTGTTCCACGTGTTCGACCATTACGGCCCGAAGGAACAGGGCGCCATCGCAAAGCGCCAGAACGGCGTGATGATCGCGAACGCGCCGGGCGCCACCCCCGCCTACTCGCTGGGGCCGCTGCAGGAGCGTGGCAAGCTGTTCGCTGCTGAAGGCGACAACGTGTATGAAGGCCAGCTGGTCGGTATCCACTCCAAGGACAACGACCTGACCGTCAACGCGATCAAGACCAAGCCGCTGACCAACATGCGCGCTTCGGGCAAGGACGATGCGATCCAGCTGACCCCGGCCATCAAGTACTCGCTGGAACAGGCCCTGGACTTCATCGAAGACGACGAGCTGGTCGAGATCACCCCGAAGGAAATCCGCCTTCGCAAGAAGGGGCTGACCGAAAGCGACCGCAAGAAGGCCTCGCGCGGCGGCTGATCGGACCCTCGTGACCGACACGGCCTACAACCCGGATCCTCACAAGCATCCGGGGCTTCACCTGATCGCCTTGCTGGAAGCCAGCAAGGCGGTCCTGGCGCTGTTGGCGGCGACCGGGCTGGAAGTGCTCGGCCCGCAGCCACTGCGTGATGGGGTCAATGCCCTGATCCGGCGTTTCAGCCTGGACCCGGATCACGGCACCCTGCCCTCGCTGCTCAACATGATCAGCCCCGATGCCGTCCACCTGGCCGCTGCGGCCATGGTTGCCTACGGCATCCTGCATCTCTTCGAGGCCTGGGGCCTCTGGCGTGCCAAAGCCTGGGCATCCTGGCTGGGCTGCGTCACCGCCGGCATCTACCTGCCGTTCGACATATTCGCGATCATCCGCCACCCGGGCTGGGCCTCGTGGTCGGTGCTGGTGATCAACCTCATCGTGGTCGGCGTCCTCGCCCGCGACATCCGCAAGCGTCACGGCCAGGCCCAACCGCCGGCGTGAGTTGCCAAGCGTGCGGAGCGCTGGTTAGCCTGAGCGCTGGTTCCGGGGATACACAGATGCGCGCGCCACTGACATCGCTCGTGTTGGCCATCGCACTGCTGGCAGGCTGCTCGCCCTCGCCCGTGCCCTTGTTCAACCAGGCCCATGCCGCCGCGTCCGCGGCCCCACGCGACACGCCGTTCGCCTACGCCGAAACCGATATCGTCCAGCTGCAGGCGGCAATGGCCGCTGGCGAGCTGGACAGCGTCACCCTGACCCGCGCCTACCTGGAACGGATCGCCCGGCTCGACCGCGCCGGCCCGCGCCTCAACGCCGTGCTGGAGCTCAATCCGGATGCCCTGAAGGAAGCGGCGGCACTGGATGCCGAACGCCGCCGCGGGCAGCTGCGCGGCCCCCTGCACGGCATTCCGCTGCTGCTCAAGGACAACATCGGGGCGCGCCCGATGGGCACCAGCGCCGGTTCGCTGGCACTGGCCGGCTTCCGCCCCGACGATGCGTTCCTGGTCACCCGGCTGCGCGCGGCCGGCGCGCTGATCCTGGGCAAGACCAATCTCAGCGAATGGGCGAACTTCCGTTCCAGCCAGTCGATTTCCGGCTGGAGCGCGCGTGGCGGCCAGACCCGGAATCCGTACCGGCTCAGCCACAACCCGTGCGGCTCCAGCAGCGGCAGCGCGGTGGCGGTGGCGGCCAACCTGGCAGCCGCCGCGGTGGGTACCGAGACCGACGGCAGCATCGTCTGCCCGGCAGCGGTGAACGGCGTGGTCGGGCTCAAGCCCACGGTCGGGCTGGTCAGCCGCGATGGCATCGTGCCGATTTCCTTCAGCCAGGACACCGCCGGCCCGATCACCCGGAGCGTGGCCGATGCCGCCGCCCTGTTGACGGCGATGGCCGGCCGCGACGACGCCGACCCGGCCACGGCGACCATGCCCGGGCGGGCGGTGTACGACTACACCGCACGGCTGAATCCGGACGGCCTGCGCGGCGCCCGGATCGGCGTCCTGCACGGCCCGCTGGACCAGCAGCCCGGGGTCGCTCCCGCCCTGCAGCACGCGATCGGCGTGCTGCGCGATGCCGGCGCCGTGGTGGTACCGGTGCAGCTGCCTACCGAGGGGCAGTGGGAAGACGCCGAACGCCTCGTGCTGCTGCACGAGTTCAAAGCCGGAATGCAGCGCTACCTGACCCGCCACCAGGCCCCGGTGCGCGACCTGGATGCGATCATCGCCTTCAACCGCACCCATGCCGACAAGGAGCTGGTGCTGTTCGGGCAGGACGTGATGGAGACGGCCGCGCAGGCCGGCGGCCTGGGCAGCCCCGAGTACATCGCTGCACGCACCCAGGCGCGCCGCCTGGCCGGCCCCGAGGGGATCGACGCGGTGCTCAAGGCCGAGCGCCTGGACGCACTGGTGGCGCCCACCACGGGCACCGCGTGGCCGATCCGCACCGGCCACGGCGATGACTTCCCCGGCGGCAGCTACAGCGCCGCCGCCGTGGCCGGCTACCCGAGCCTGACCGTGCCGATGGCGCATGTGAACGGACTACCGTTGGGGCTGTTGTTCATGGGCACGGCCTGGAGCGAGCCGAAACTGATCGAGCTGGCGTACGACTACGAGCAGCGCACCCGGGCCCGGCGTCCACCGCGGTTCGGGACGCAGGCGTTGTTGCCGTAGGTTGGCCGCGGTCCGGCCAACGGCCGGGGCTACGAATTTTTACGGGCGCATTGGGATCGGGATCAACCCACCGCGGGGTCTTCGACCGGGACCACCGCCGGGGGGCCGTCTTCGGCGCCGGGTGAGCGCACGTCGTCGGCGGGCTGCGAGCGCGGGGTGCGCGTGGGCGGATCGGGGCGCTCGAGGAGTTCGGCGCGGGTGCGGGGCAGCGCCTGCGGATGTTCACGGGCGAGGAAGTCGAGCATGCGTTCGCGCACGATGCAGCGCAGGTCGAAGGCATCGCCGGAATTGCGCGCACTGACCAGCAGGCGCACCTGCAGCGTGTGATCTGTGGTTTCCGTCACCTGGGTGACGCAGACGCGGCCATCCCACAACGCTTCGCCCTTGCAGATGCGCTCGAGCTCGGTACGGATCGCCGCGATCGGCGCCCGATAGTCCAGCCACAGGAATGCGGTGCCGAGCAGGTCGGCGCTGCGCCGGGTCCAGTTCTGGAATGGATTCTCGATGAACCAGGTCAACGGCACCACCATGCGCCGCTCGTCCCAGATCCGCACCACCACGTAGCTGCTGCCGATCTCTTCCACCCGGCCCCATTCGCCTTCGACGATCACCACGTCATCGAGCCGGATCGGCTGGGTCAGCGCGATCTGCAGACCGGCGATCAGGTTGCCGAAGACCGGCTTGGCGGCGATGCCGGCGACCAGGCCGATGATGCCGGCCGAGGCCAGCAGCGCTGTGCCGATCTGGCGCACCATCGGGAAGGTCAGCAGCACCATCGAGGCGCCGACCAGGATGATGGCGCCCATCAGCACGCGGCTGAGCACGCGGGTCTGGGTCTGGATGCGGCGGGCGGCCAGGTTGTCGGCCACTTCCATCGGGTGGTCACGCAGGATCGCCTGCTCGCCGGCAGCCACCGCGCGCACCAGCAGCCAGATGAAGCAGGCCGTCAACCCGATATGCAGCAGCCGCAGCGACTGGTCCAGCCAGCGCCCGTCCAGCGGGGTGGCTTCCAGTGCGGGAATCAGCACCAGCATCGGCAGCGCGAACGCCAGCGGCCGGCTGATCACGCGCGCGATGCGCGCACGGCGGTAGTCGCGCCCCTTGAGGCGGCGAGTCAGCAACATCAGTGCCCACCATCCGGTGAGACCGATCGCCAGCGCGATCCCGATCGGCCAGAGATAAGCGGCGGCCGTCTGCCAATCCACGTGCATGCACGCTCCCGTGTTGATCACAAAGGAGCCTTAGCGTGCCAAACACGACATGACCGTAGCGTAGAGCTACGCCCTAAATTGTTACGCGGTCAGCCGCCCTGCTTGCGCACGATGGCCATGGCGATCTCGAGCGACTGTTCGTAGTTCAGGCGCGGATCCACCGAGGACCGGTAGGCACGCTCCAGGTCGCGCTCGGTGAGCTCGCGCGCGCCCCCGGTGCACTCGGTGACATCCTCCCCGGTCAGCTCCAGGTGCACGCCGCCCAGCCGCGTACCGGCGGCTGCGTGCAGGTCGAAGGACAGCTCCACTTCACTGCGCACGTTGTCGAAGCGTCGGGTCTTGTAGCCGTTGCTGGTGCTTTCGGTGTTGCCATGCATGGCATCGCACACCCACAGCACGCGGCGACCATCGCGCTTGACGGCCTCCAGCAGCGGCGGCAGCTTCCCGGCGATCTGCGCCGCCCCCATGCGATGGATGAAACTCAGGCGGCCGGGTTCGTCTTCAGGATTGAGCACGTCGATCAGGCGCAGCAGCTGGTCGGGCTGCACGGACGGGCCGACCTTGATGGCAATGGGGTTGCGCACGCCGCGCAGGTACTCCACGTGGGCGCCATCGAGGGCGGCGGTGCGCATGCCGATCCACGGGTAATGCGTGCTCAGGTTGAGCCAGCCATGCTGGCGCGGCACCTGGCGGGTGAGCGCCTGCTCATACGGCAGCAGCAGCGCTTCGTGCGAGGTGTAGAAGTCGATCCGGTTGAGGTTGTACACCTGGGCGCCGGACAGGGTTTCCATGAAGCGCACGGCATCGCCGATGGAGGAGACCATCTTCTGGTAGTCGGTGGCCAGCGGCGAATGCCGCACCCACTCCAGGTTCCAGTACTCGGGATGGTGCAGGTCGGCGAAGCCACCATCGATCAGCGCACGCACGAAGTTCATGGTCATGGCCGAATGCGCGTGGGCCTGCAGCATCCTGCGCGGATCGGGCAGGCGCGCGGCTTCGGTGAACTCGGGCGCGTTGATCACATCACCCCGGTAGCTGGGCAGGGTCACGCCATCGCGGGTCTCGGTATCGGCCGAACGCGGCTTTGCATATTGCCCGGCAAACCGGCCGACGCGGATCACCGGCTTGCGCATGCCGTGCACGAGCACCAGGCTCATCTGCAGGAGCACCTTGAGCCGGTTGGAGATGGTGGTGGATTCGCAGTCGCTGAAGTTCTCCGCGCAATCGCCGCCCTGCAGCAGGAAACGCTTGCCTTCCTGGGCCTCGGCGAGCTGCTGCTTGAGCGAGAGGATCTCCCAGGAGGTCACCAGCGGCGGGAGCCGCTTGAGCTCATGCAAGGACGCATCCAGCGCCACCGGATCGGGATACGTCGGCATCTGCAGCGCGGGCCGGCCGCGCCAGCTCTCCGGCGACCAGTCGGTCGGCAGCGAAGCGGAAGGGGTGGCACGGTCGGAGGCAGTCATCGGAATATCCAGTAAACCAGCAGAAGAAAGATCAGTAGCGACGGGCAGGACGGCGGAACGACACCACCAGCGCCCACAGGCCCAGCACGGTGAACCACACCAGGCTCCACATGGGCATGGTCAGCCCCAGGAATTGCCAGTCGATGTTGCCGCAGTTGCCGGTACCGGTAAGCACGGTACGGAACACTTCAAAGGGCCCCATGGTCTCGCTCAGGAACGACAGCGGCGGCCCACAGCTCGAGCCCATGTCCTGGGGCAGCAGCTGCACGTACACATGGCGCCCGGCAATGCCGATGCCCACGGCGGCGGCAATGAAGGCCAGCACGCCATAGGTGATCCGCCCGGGCCGATCCCGCGGGCCATGCAGCGCGCCAATCAGGAACAACAACCCAAGCGCGGCGAAGGCGATGCGCTGGAAGATGCACAGCGGGCATGGCTCCAGCCCCATCTTCAGCTGCAGGAAGATCGCATAGCCCAGCAGGCCAGCACACACCAGGAACCCCAGCAGGAACTGGGCGCGGTAATTCCAGCGCAATGGATTCATTGCCAACACTCTTGTTAGTCCAGGCGCCAAGATTAACAGGGAGCTGTGCGGTGTAGGCTGCGGCCGTTTGCCGTACATCGGCTTAGTTGGCCATACGTAGTGTTCTGAGGTCTTGGCGAACAGCTGCACCTCTGCAGGTTCCACTGCCCGGCCGCGCCGGGTGCGGGTTTGCGGGGGGCGCCGTGAACCCGTCCTTGGGGGCTCTTGCGAAACATCCATGTTTCGCAAAGCCCCCGCAAACCCGCCCCCGTCGCGACCCCGACGGTGGGTCGGTGCGCATGGGAGGGCAACAGCAGTCGGGCAAGGCCCGGCTCTACGGTTGGCGAAGATGGGCCGGGCTTGGCCCGGCCTGCCCCAGATCGCGGCCTTCCGCGCCCGGCCGATGGGCCCTTTGGCCACCGACCCGGTGTCGGGGGTCCCGGCCGGGGTGGGTTTGCGGGGGCTTTACCAAACATGGATGTTTGGTAAGAGCCCCCATGGACGGGTTCACGGCGCCCCCCGCAAACCCACACCGGCCGGGGCCCCGCAGTGACCAGCGAGCAACCCGCGCCGTTGACCTTGACCTTGACCTTGACCTTGACCTTGACGTTGACGTTGACGCCAACCCAAACCCAGACCCAACAAAAAACCCGGCACAAGGCCGGGTTCTTTGAAGAATCTTTGGTAAAGCGCGTCGATTATTCTTCGACGGCTTCAGCCACGGCGGCCGGACGGTCGACCAGTTCGACGTAGGCCATCGGCGCGTTGTCGCCAGCGCGGAAGCCGCACTTCAGCAGACGCAGGTAGCCGCCCGGACGGTTCGCGTAACGCGGGCCCAGGGTGGTGAACAGGTTGCCCACGGCTTCGTTGTCACGCAGGCGGGCGAAAGCCAGACGGCGGTTGGCAACGGAGTCGACCTTGGCCAGGGTGATCAGCGGCTCGGCGACGCGGCGCAGTTCCTTGGCCTTCGGCAGGGTGGTCTTGATCAGCTCGTGCTTGAACAGCGACGCGGCCATGTTCTTGAACATTGCTTCGCGGTGGGCGCTGGTACGGCTGAACTTGCGGCCGGATTTCATGTGACGCATGACGGATGTTCCTTGAAAGAATGTTGGATCGGTTGGATATCGCTGTCGCCTTCCCGGCGTTGTTGCTTGGACTGCGGATGGTCCGGTGCCGGCCCTCCTGGCCGACCGTCACCGCAGGCTGGCGCCTGTCGATGCGAGGTACTGCGGGTAAAGCCCCCGCACCCGAAGGTGCGGGGTAAAGCATTTACTGCGCTGGATCAGCCGAGCATGCCGTGCTGGGCGACACCGGCCGGCGGCCAGTTCTCCAGCTTCATGCCGAGCGAAAGGCCGCGCTGGGCGAGGACTTCCTTGATCTCGGTCAGCGACTTCTTGCCGAGGTTCGGGGTCTTGAGCAGTTCCACTTCGGTCTTCTGGATCAGATCGCCGATGTAGTAGATGCTCTCGGCCTTGAGGCAGTTGGCCGAACGCACGGTCAGTTCCAGGTCGTCGATCGGGCGCAGCAGCACCGGATCCACGCCGTTGTTGGCCGGCTTGGCTGCACCGCGATCGCGGTGGGTGAAGTCACCGAAGACCGACAGCTGATCGCTGAGGATGTCGGCGGCGGTGCGCACGGCTTCCTCGGCATCGATCGTGCCGTTGGTTTCAATGTCCAGCACCAGCTTGTCCAGGTCGGTACGCTGTTCGACGCGGGCCGCTTCCACCGAGTAGGCGACGCGACGGACCGGCGAGAACGAGGCGTCCAGGACCAGACGACCGATGGCACGGGTTTCTTCGTCCGGACGACGACGCGCGGCGGCCGGCTGGTAGCCGAAACCACGCTCGATCTTCAGGCGCATGTTGACTGCCGTGTCCTTGGTCAGGTGGCAGATGACATGATCCGTGTTGAGGATCTCGACGTTGTGGTCGACCTTGATATCGGCAGCAGTCACGACACCCGGACCCTGCTTGGACAGCGACAGGGTTGCGCTGTCACCGGTGTGCATACGGATCGCCACGTCCTTCAGGTTGAGCAGGACTTCGAGAACGTCCTCCTGCAGGCCTTCGAGCGTGGTGTACTCGTGCAGTACGCCGTCGATCTCAACTTCCGTGATGGCGAAGCCCGGGATGGACGACAGCAGCACGCGACGCAGGGCATTGCCCAGCGTATGCCCGTAACCACGCTCCAAGGGTTCGATAACGACCTTGGCGCGGGTGTCGGTAAGGCGTTCGATCTGCGGACCACGAGGACGCAGAACCTGGTTGGCGGTAACCGTCATGTTGCGGGTTCTCCTAGTGAACCCCCGGCCGTCGCCGGGGGCTCTCCAATGTGAATTACTTCGAATACAACTCGACGATCAGCGCTTCGTTGATATCCGCAGGCAGGTCCGAACGATCCGGCACGGCCTTGAAGATGCCGGCGAACTTGTCGGCGTCCACTTCGATCCACGTCGGGCGCAGGTCGTGCGTCTTGGACACGGTCAGGGCTTCCTGAACGCGCAGCTGCTTGGCAGCCTTCTCGGACAGCGCGACAGCGTCGCCAGCCTTGACCTGGTACGAAGCCAGGTTGACCGACTTGCCGTTCACGGTGACGCCGCGGTGCGAGACCAGCTGACGGGCAGCCGGACGGGTCACTGCGAAGCCCATGCGATAGACGACGTTGTCCAGGCGGGTTTCCAACAGCTGCAGCAGGTTCTCGCCGGTGTTGCCCTTCTTGGTCGAGGCCTTCTTGTAGTAGTTGCGGAACTGACGCTCCAGCAGACCGTAGATACGCTTGACCTTCTGCTTTTCACGCAGCTGGGTGGCGTAGTCGGACAGCTTGCCCTTGCGGGCGGTCGCGCCGTGCTGGCCGGGCTTCTGCTCCAGCTTGCACTTGGAGTCCAGCGCACGGGCCGGGCTCTTGAGGGAAAGGTCGGCGCCTTCGCGGCGGGCGAGCTTACAGGTAGGACCGATATAACGAGCCATTTCTTATCGCTCCTTTAGACGCGACGCTTCTTCGGCGGACGGCACCCGTTGTGCGGGATTGGCGTCACGTCGATGATGTTGGTGATCTTGTAGCCCACGTTGTTCAGCGAGCGCACGGCCGACTCACGACCCGGACCCGGGCCCTTGATGCGGACTTCCAGGGACTTGACGCCGTAATCCAGCGCGGCACGGCCGGCTTTCTCGGCAGCCACCTGGGCAGCGAACGGGGTGGACTTACGCGAACCGCGGAAGCCAGCGCCACCGGACGTCGCCCACGACAGAGCATTGCCCTGGCGGTCGGTGATGGTCACGATGGTGTTGTTGAAAGAAGCGTGGACGTGGGCAACGCCGTCAGTGACGACGCGCTTGATCTTCTTCTTGGTCTTAGCGACGGGCTTAGCCATTTCTTAGGTCCCTTACTTCCTGATCGCCTTGCGCGGGCCCTTGCGGGTGCGGGCGTTGGTACGGGTGCGCTGACCACGCAGCGGCAGGCCGCGGCGGTGACGCAGACCGCGGTAGCAGCCCAGGTCCATCAGGCGCTTGATCGCGATACCGATTTCACGGCGCAGATCGCCTTCCACGATGTACTTGGCCACTTCCGAGCGCAGACGCTCGATTTCCGGCTCCGACAGATCGCGGATCTTGGTGGTCGAAGTGACGCCTGCGGCGTCGCAGACCTTCTTCGAACGGGTACGGCCGATGCCGTAAATGCTTTGCAACCCGACCCAGACGTGCTTCTGGGCTGGCAGGTTGACGCCTGCAATACGCGCCATGACGCGGTTCTCCAGCTGAGTGATGGCCGACAGCGCACCCGAGGCGCGCCGATCCGGCAGGATGGATCAAAAAAGTGAACTAGCGATACTAACAAGGTTCCGGTTTACATGGAAGCCCGTGAAACCTGAAAGGTTTCATGGACCCGGCCCAGGGAGTGTGCCCAGGCTCCGGCGCCGGATCAGGTTGACTCCGGAAGCGACCCTTTCGAGCCCTCTTCCGGCGCCGCCCGCGCTACTCCCGCGCGGGACGACCCGATCTCACCCCCACCCGGAACCGCTGCGGGGGCCGCCCTTCGTTTGTGTGGCCAGGTCCGCGAAGCGGAGGACCATCACGTCAGGAAGACGATAGTGTAACAGGCCAATCAGCCGCGGGCAAAACCGCCGCGGTTGCCGCCCTTCAGGTTGGCCTTCTTCAACAGGCTCTCGTACTGGTGCGACATCAGGTGCGCCTGGATCTGCGCAATGAAGTCCATCACCACCACCACCACGATCAGCAGCGAGGTGCCGCCGAAGTAGAACGAGGCATTCAGCTGCGTGCGCATGATTTCCGGCAGCAGGCAGACGATCACCAGGTAGGCCGAGCCGGCCGCGGTCAGGCGGGTCAGCACGCCGTCGATGTAGTCGGCGGTGGCCTTGCCCGGACGGATGCCCGGAATCAGCGCGCCCGACTTCTTCAGGTTGTCGGCGGTTTCCTGCGAGTTGAACACCAGCGCGGTATAGAAGAACGCGAAACCGGTGATCAGCGCAGCGAACACGATCATGTGCAGCGGCTCGCCCGGACCCAGGGCGTTGGCGACCTTCTGCAGCCAGGTCGCCGAGCTGGCCTGGCCGGACCACATGGCCAGGGTGGTCGGGAATGCCAGGATGCTGGAGGCGAAGATGGCCGGGATCACGCCCGCCATGTTCAGCTTCAGCGGCAGGAACGAGGTCTGGTTCATGTACGCGTTGCGGCCACCCTGGCGACGTGCGTAGTTCACCGTGATGCGGCGCTGGCCGCGTTCGACGAACACCACGAAGAAGGTGAAGGCCAGCACCACCAGCGCGATCAGCAGCAGCTGGATGAACTGCAGGTTGCCTTCGCGGAAGGCGTCGAAGGTGTGGATGACCGCACCCGGGAGGCCCGCCACGATGCCGGCGAAGATGATCAGCGACACACCGTTGCCGATGCCGCGCTCGGTGACCTGCTCGCCAACCCACATCAGGAAGATGGTACCGGCGGTCAGCGCGACCACGGCAGTGAGCACGAAGCCCATGCCCGGCGCGTACACGACCGGCGCACCGGACGGGGACAGCTGGTTCTGCAGCGCCAGCGCAATGCTGCCGCCCTGCACCACGGCCAGCAACACGGCGCCGATGCGGGAATATTGGGTGATCTTGCGGCGACCAGACTCACCTTCCTTCTGCATCGCCTTGAGCGCGGGGAAGATGTGGACGGCCAGCTGCATCACGATGGATGCCGAGATGTACGGCATCACGTTCAGCGCGAAAATGCTGAAACGGTGCAGGGCGCCGCCCGAGAACATGTTGAACATGTCCACGATGCCGCCGCCCTGCGCCTGCATGAGCGCAAGCATGGCATCGGGATTGACGCCCGGCACCGGCACATAACAGCCGATGCGGTAGACGATCAAAGCCCCGACGACGAACAGCAGACGCTGGCGAAGTTCCGTGAACTTGCCGAGCCCGCCGCCCAGGTTACCAATGCCAGCTTGCGCCATGTCTTACTCCTGTACGCTGCCGCCGGCAGCTTCGATCGCGGCCTTGGCACCGGCCGTTGCTGCGATGCCCTTCAGGGTGAAGGCCTTGGTCAGGCCGCCCTTCATGACGATCTTGGCCTGCTTGGCAGTGCTCGGGACCAGCTTCGCAGCGCGCAGCGCGGCGAAATCGATCTCGCCAGCTTCCAGGCGGTCCAGGTGGTACGACAGCACTTCGGCGGTGTCCTTGGCGATCTTGGAACGGAAACCGACCTTCGGCAGACGACGCTGCATGGGGGTCTGGCCGCCTTCGAAGCCCGCCTTGATCTTGCCGCCACCCTTACGGGCGAACGAACCCTTGTGGCCGCGGCCGCAGGTCTTGCCCAGGCCGGAGCCGATACCACGGCCGACGCGGGTGCGCTCTTTGCGCGCGCCCGGTGCCGGGCTCAGTTCATTGAGATGCAGGGTCATTGGATTATTCCTCAACCTTGACGAGGTAGTGGACCTTGTTGATCAGACCGCGAACCTGCGGGCTGTCCTTCAGGACACGCACATCGTTGAGCTTGTTCAGGCCCAGGGCACGCACCGACAGGCGGTGACGCGACTGGGTGCCACGCAGGCCGCCAACCAGACGGACCTTGACGGTCTTGACGGTGTCATTAGCCATGGTTGAGATCCTCCACCTTCTTGCCGCGCTTGGCCGCGATGCGGGCCGGCGACTGCATTTCGGACAGACCCTTCAGCGTGGCGCGAACCAGGTTGATCGGGTTGCGCGAACCGACGGCCTTGGCCAGCACGTTCTTGACGCCCACCGCTTCCAGCACGGCGCGCATGGCACCGCCGGCGATGACGCCCGTACCTTCCGAAGCCGGCATCATGAACACGCGGGCTGCGCCGTGGCCGGACTTCACCGGGTGCCACAGGGTGCCGTTGTTCAGATCGACGTCGGCCAGGTTCTTGCGAGCCTGCTCCATCGACTTCTGGATCGCGACCGGCACTTCACGCGCCTTGCCGTAGCCGAAGCCAACCTTGCCTGCGCCGTCACCGACCACGGTCAGTGCGGTGAAGGTGAACTGACGACCGCCCTTGACGGTCTTGCTGACGCGGTTGACCGCGACCAGCTTCTCGATCATGCCGTCGTCGACTTTCTCTTCGCGGTTACGGTCGCGATCGCGACCCCGCTGCTGACGTTCTTCTGCCATGTTGATTCCTTGATTGATTGGGTATGTACGGCTCAGGGCCGCTTATAGCTGTGGAATGACGCGGTGGATCGAACGCCCCTGCAGAAGAAGGACGCCGCCCGGCACAACCCGTGCCGGCAGGCAGGCGGAAGCGGGGACCAGCCCCGCTTCCTTATCCCTTAGAACTGCAGGCCGCCTTCGCGGGCTGCATCGGCCAGTGCCTTGATGCGGCCGTGGTAGCGGTAGCCCGAGCGGTCGAAAGCGACCTTCTCGATGCCCGCAGCCTTGGCGCGCTCGGCAACCAGCTTGCCGACCTTGGCGGCGGCGTCGCTGTTCTTGCCGTTCTTCAGGCCTTCCTTGACGTCGGCCTGGGTGGTGTTGGCAGCAGCCAGCACCTTGGAGCCGTCGGCGGTGAAGACCTGGGCGTACAGGTGCTGACCGGTGCGCAGCACCGACAGACGCGGCACGCCGAGGACACGGATGTGTGCGCGGGTGGACTTGGCGCGACGCAGGCGAGCAATGTTCTTGTTCATGATCTTTTTCCTTGAAAGCTGAAGACAGGATTCCTCCCCGGAACGGGGACTCGCCCTTACGCCTTCTTGGCTTCCTTACGAATGATGACTTCGCCGGCGTACTTCACACCCTTGCCCTTGTAGGGCTCCGGCTTGCGGTAAGCGCGGATCTTGGCGGCAACTTCGCCCACCAGCTGCTTGTCGGTGCCCTGGACCAGGATTTCGGTCTGGGTCGGGGTCGACAGCGTGATGCCTTCCGGCGCCACGTACACAACCGGGTGCGAGAAACCGAGCGCCAGGCTCAGGTCCTTGCCCTGCATGGTGGCGCGGTAACCCACGCCGACCAGCTCAAGCTTGCGCTCGAAGCCATCGGTGACACCCTTGACCATGTTGGCCAGGATCGCGCGGACGGTGCCGGTGAGGGCGACCAGCTCGTCATTGCTGGCGGCCAGGGTGGCAACGCCGTCGTTGACGGAAATTTCGACGCCAGCAACCTTGGCCAGGCTCAGGGTGCCCTTCGGGCCCTTCACGCTGACGGATTCCGGCTGGATGTTCAGTTCAACGCCCTTGGGCAGGTTGACCGGCTTCTTGGCTACGCGGGACATAGTGGTTTCCTTCTCGCCTTAGGCCACGAAGCACAGGACTTCGCCGCCGACGCCCAACTGGCGCGCCTGCGCATCAGTCATGATGCCCTTGGAGGTGGAGATGATGGAGATGCCCAGGCCGTTCAGGACCTTCGGCAGCTCGGACTTGCCACGGTACTGGCGCAGACCCGAACGCGAGAAGCGCTTCAGGGTCTCGATGACCGGCTTGCCCTCGAAATACTTCAGGACGATTTCAAGCTCGGCCTTGTTGTTCTCGGTCTTGGTCACGCGCAGGTCGGTGATGTAGCCTTCGGCCTTCAACACTTCTGCGATTGCAACCTTGATCTTGGAGGACGGTGCTTTCACCGTCTGCTTGCCAACCGCGGCCGCATTCTTGATGCGTACCAGCAGGTCGGCGATGGGATCAGTCATGCTCATAGTCGATACCTTTGAGTGCACCGATATCCGCTTTCGCGAAAATCTTGCTATTTGGAATGGGCCTGGAGGCCCGTCGTTCGGGTGTTGCGCCCTACCCCACCCCATGCCGCCGGGTGAGACGCGGGAGTATACGACAAAAAGAGCCCGACCGGGGTCGGACTCTTCAAGTCGGGGTGAACCTGAACAGGCCCACCCCATACTGCAGGGACGGATCCCTTACCAGCTGGCCTTGCGCAGGCCCGGCACGTCACCACGCATGGTGGCTTCGCGCAGCTTGTTGCGGCCGAGGCCGAACTTGCTGTACACGCCACGCGGGCGGCCCGACAGTTCGCAACGGTTGCGGTGGCGGCTCGGCGACGAATCGCGCGGCAGCTTCTGCAACTTGATCACGGCCTGTTCCTTCTCTTCGTACGAAGCGGTCGTGCTGGAGATGATCTTCTTCAGCTCTTCACGCTTGCCGGCGTACTTGACGGCCAGCTTCGCACGCTTCAGGTCGCGGTTGACCATGGAGGTCTTTGCCATTTCGGATTCCTCGACGTATCAGTTACGGAACGGGAACTTGAACGCTGCAAGCAGCGCCTTCGCTTCCGCATCGGTCTTGGCGGTGGTGGTGATGGCGATATCCATGCCGCGGATCGCGTCGACAGCGTCGAAGTCGATTTCCGGGAAGATGATCTGTTCCTTCACACCCATGTTGAAGTTGCCGCGACCGTCGAAGGAACGACCCGAGACACCACGGAAGTCGCGCACGCGCGGCAGCGAGATGTTGATCAGGCGATCCAGGAACTCATACATCTTGGCACGACGCAGCGTGGTCTTGCAGCCGATCGGCCAACCATCGCGGATCTTGAACGAAGCCACCGAGACGCGGGACTTGGTCACGATCGGCTTCTGGCCGGAGACCTTGGCCATGTCGGCGACGGCATTTTCCAGGATCTTCTTGTTGGTCGCCGCTTCGCCGACACCCATGTTCAGGGTGACCTTGACCAGGCGGGGAACCTGCATCGGATTGGTGTAGCCGAACTGCTTCATCAGCGCCGGCACCACTTCTTCCTGGTAGAACTTTTCGAGACGGGAACTCATCTTCTCATTCCTCAGGCGTCAAGCGCCTCACCGCTGGAGCGGAACACACGCAGTTTGCGTCCATCCTCCAGCACCTTGAAGCCAACGCGCTCGCCCTTGCCCGAAGCCGGGTTGAGCACATTCACGTTGGAGATATGGATCGACGCTTCACGCTCGACCACGCCGCCGGCAACGCCTGCCTGCGGGTTCGGCTTGGTGTGGCGCTTGACGATGTTCACGTTGGCGACGATCACACGATCGCCGTCGACGCGGACGACTTCGCCCTGCTTGCCCTTGTCCTTGCCGGTGTTGACGACGACCTGGTCGCCCTTCTTGATACGGTTAGCCATGATTATCTCCTGTCGCTCACAGCACTTCGGGAGCGAGCGAGACGATCTTCATGAACTTCTCGGAACGAAGTTCACGGGTCACCGGCCCGAAGATGCGGGTGCCGATCGGCTCTTGCTTGTTGTTGAGCAGGACCGCGGCATTGGTGTCGAAACGGATCAGCGAGCCATCGGCGCGACGCACACCCTTGCGGGTACGCACCACGACGGCGTCGAACACTTCACCCTTCTTGACCTTGCCGCGCGGGATTGCATCCTTCACGGTGACCTTGATGATGTCACCGATGTGTGCGTAGCGACGCTTGGAGCCGCCCAGCACCTTGATGCACATCACTTCCTTGGCACCGGAATTGTCCGCGACCTCGAGGTAGCTCTGCATCTGGATCATGAGTCAGATCTCCTTATTGAGCCGCACGGGTGACAATTTCCACCACGCGCCAGTTCTTGGTCTTGGACATCGGAGCAATTTCGGTCACGCGGACGACATCGCCTTCATTGCAGGCGTTGTCGGCGTCGTGCGCGTGGAGCTTGGTCGAACGACGCAGGTACTTGCCGTACAGCGCGTGCTTGACCTGGCGCTCCACCAACACGGTGACCGTCTTGTCCATCTTGTTGCTGACGACACGGCCTTCGACCGTGCGCAGCTGCTTGTTTTCAGTATTGTCGCTCATCGCGGCCATCCTTACTTGTTGCTGCCGAGCAGGGTCTTGACGCGAGCAATCTCGCGGCGGACCCGGCGGGTTTCGTGAGTCTTCGGCAGCTGCCCGGTGACCTGCTGCATGCGGAGCGAGAACTGCTCCTTACGCAGGTCAACCAAATGGGACTTCAGGTCGTCAGCCGACTTTTCGCGAAGCTGTTTGATATCCATCACATCACCGTCCGGGTCACGAAAGTGGTGGTCACGGAGAGCTTGGCAGCTGCCAGGCGGAACGCCTCGCGTGCCACGTCTTCACCCACACCTTCAATTTCATAGATCATGCGGCCGGGCTGGATCTGGGCTACCCAGTACTCCACGTTGCCCTTACCAGAACCCATTCGGACTTCGATGGGCTTCTTGGTGATCGGCTTGTCGGGGAACACTCGGATCCACATCTTGCCACCGCGCTTGACGTAGCGGCTGATCGAGCGGCGGGCCGCTTCGATCTGGCGCGCGGTCAGCTGACCGTGGGCGGTTGCCTTCAGGCCGTATTCGCCGAAGCTGACAGCGTTGGCGCTCCAGCTCAGGCCATCGTTACGGCCCTTGTGTACCTTGCGGTACTTGGTTCGCTTGGGTTGCAACATTGTCGTTACCTCGCTTCACGGGCCGGGCGCTGACGGTCACCGCGGTCACCGCGATCGTTACGATCGTTGCGCGACGGGGTGTCGTCCTGCTTTTCCTGGCCAACCTGGGAGAAATCGAAAACCTCGCCCTTGTAGATCCAGACCTTGATGCCGATGATGCCGTAGGTCGTCTTGGCTTCAGCGAAGCCATAGTCGATGTCGGCACGCAGCGTGTGCAGCGGCACGCGGCCTTCGCGGTACCACTCCGAACGGGCGATTTCAGCACCGTTCAAGCGGCCACCGACGTTGACCTTGATGCCCAGGGCACCGAGGCGCATCGCGTTGCCGACCGAGCGCTTCATTGCGCGGCGGAACATGATGCGACGCTCCAGCTGCTGCGCGATCGACTCGGCAACCAGCTGTGCGTCCAGCTCGGGCTTGCGCACTTCGGTGACGTTGATGTGCGCCGGAACGCCCATCATTTCGCTCACTTCCTTGCGCAGCTTCTCGATGTCCTCACCACGCTTGCCGATCACCACGCCCGGACGGGCGGTGTGGATCGTCACGCGGGCGGTCTTCGCCGGACGTTCGATGAGGATCTTGCTGATGCCGGCCTGCGCGAGCTTCTTGCGCAGCATGTCCCGCACCTTCAGGTCGGCTGCCAGATAACCAGCAAACTCGGCCTTGTTGGCGTACCACTTGGAGTTCCAGTCCTTGGAGATGCCGAGGCGGATACCAATCGGATGAACTTTATGACCCATGGTGTTTTCCTTTCCGCTTACTTGCCGGCGCCCACAACCACAGTGATGTGGCTGGTGCGCTTGAGGATGCGGGTGCCGCGGCCTTTCGCCCGCGCCATGAAACGCTTCAGGGTCGGACCTTCATCAACCATGATGGTCTGAACCTTCAGCTCGTCGACGTCGGCGCCCTGGTTGTTCTCGGCATTGGCAATAGCCGACTCCACCACCTTCTTGATCAGGTGGGCAGCCTTCTTGTCCGAGAACTTCAGCAGGTTGACCGCACGCTCGGCCGGCAGGCCGCGCACCTGGTCAGCGACCAGGCGTGCTTTCTGCGCAGAGATGCGCGCGGAGCGCAGGATTGCTTTCGCTTCCATTGTCATCTCTCCTTACTTGCCCGACTTCTTGTCACCACCGTGACCCTTGAAGGTCCGGGTGATGGCAAATTCGCCGAGCTTGTGGCCGACCATGTTCTCGTTGACGAGCACCGGAACGTGGTTCTTACCGTTATGAACGGCGATGGTGATGCCTACCATTTCCGGCAGGATCATCGAACGGCGCGACCAGGTCTTGATCGGCTTCTTGCTACCCGCAGCGGCCTCCACCTTCTTGACGAGGTGGTGATCGACGAACGGGCCCTTCTTGAGTGAACGTGCCATGGTCGATTAGCCCCTACGATCGCGGACGATGAATTGCTGGGTGCGCTTGTTCTTGCGCGTCTTGTAACCCTTGGTCGGAACACCCCACGGGGTGACCGGATGCGGATTACCCTGGCCGGCCTTCGCCTCACCACCACCGTGCGGGTGGTCAACCGGGTTCATGGCAGCACCACGAACGGTCGGGCGGACACCGCGCCAGCGCTTGGCGCCAGCCTTGCCCAGCTTTTCCAGGTTGTGTTCGTCGTTGCCGACTTCACCGATCGTTGCGCGGCACTCGACCGGCACCTTGCGCATTTCACCCGAGCGCAGGCGCAGGGTGGCGAAGACGCCTTCACGAGCGACGAGCTGCACGGCAGCGCCGGCGGCACGCGCGATCTGGGCACCCTTGCCCGGCTTCAGTTCGATGCCGTGGACAGTGGTACCAACCGGGATGTTGCGCAGCGGCAGGGTGTTGCCGGTCTTGATCGGCGCATCCGAACCCGCGATCACCTGGTCACCGGCCTTCAGGCCCTTCGGTGCGATGATGTAGCGGCGCTCGCCGTCGACGTAGCACAGCAGGGCGATATGGGCGGTGCGGTTCGGATCGTATTCGATGCGTTCCACGCGCGCCGGAATGCCTTCCTTGTTGCGCTTGAAGTCAATCAGACGGTAATGCTGCTTGTGACCACCGCCCACGTGACGGGTGGTGATGCGACCGTGGTGGTTACGACCACCGGTATTGCTCTTCGGCTCCAGCAACGCTGCGTGCGGTGCGCCCTTGTGCAGATCGGGCGTAACCACGCGCACGGCCGAACGGCGGCCGGGGGAAGTGGGCTTGAATTTCATCAATGGCATGGGATGTACCTCAGGCCTTGGCCGTTACATCGATGGACTGGCCATCGGCGAGACGCACGTACGCCTTGCGCCAATCGCCGCGGCGGCCGGTGCGGTTACGGAAGGACTTGTTCTTGCCCTTCACGTTCAGCACGTTGACCGCTTCGACCTTGACGTCGAACAACTGCTCTACCGCGGCCTTCACGTCGGCCTTGGTCGCTTCGTTCGAGATCTCGAAGACATACTGGTTGGAATGTTCCTGCAGGCGCGCGGTCTTTTCGGAGACTCGCGGAGCACGCAGCACGCTGAAGATTTTTTCGTTGCTGTTCATGCCAGCCACTCCTCGACCTTCTTGACCGCATCAGCGGTGATGACGACCGTGTCGGCACCGACCAGCGACACCGGATCCAGGCCCTGCACGTCACGCACTTCCACGTAGGGAATGTTGCGGGCCGACAGGTACAGGTGCTCGGTGGCTTCCTCGGTGACGATCAGCGGGCGCTTGCCCACTTCCAGGCCGGCCAGCTTGGCGATCAGAGCCTTCGTGCTGGTCGCTTCGACATCGAAGGACTCCACGATGGTCAGACGGCCCTGGCGGTTCAGCTCGGACAGGATCGCGCACATGGCGGCACGGTACTGCTTGCGGTTGACCTTCTGTTCGAAGCTGCGCGGCTTGGCCGCGAAGGTGACACCGCCGCCGACGAAGATCGGAGCCGTCAACGCGCCATGACGCGCACCGCCGCCCTTCTGCTTCTTCGACTTCTTGGTGGTACCAGCCACTTCAGAACGAGTCTTCTGTGCCTTGGTGCCGGCGCGACCGGCATTGCGATAGGCAACGACGACCTGGTGGACCAGATCTTCGCTGAAATCGCGACCGAACACGGCATCGGAGACCGAGACCTTGTTGTTGCTACCCGTGATAACGAGTTCCATCGTCATCTCTCCTTATGCCTTGCTAGCCGGACGCACGATCACGTCACCACCCGCAGCGCCAGGCACGGCGCCACGAATCGCGATCAGACCGCGCTCGACGTCGACCTTGACAACTTCCAGGTTCTGCGTGCTCTGCTGCACGGCACCCATGTGGCCCGACATCTTCTTGCCCGGGAAAACGCGACCCGGGGTCTGGCGCTGGCCCAGCGAACCCGGCGCGCGATGCGACAGCGAGTTACCGTGGGTTGCATCGCCCATACGGAAGTTGTAGCGCTTGATGGTGCCCTGGAAGCCCTTACCCTTGGTGACACCCTGGACGTCGACCTTCTGGCCAACTTCAAAGATGTCCGCCTTGACTTCGCCGCCAACGGCGAAATCGCCGAGCTGCGCGTCTTCAACGCGGAATTCCCACAGGCCACGACCGGCTTCCACCTTCGCCTTGGCGAAGTGGCCGGCTTCCGGCTTGTTGACCAGGGCAGCGCGACGCGCGCCGACGGTCACCTGCACGGCGCTGTAGCCGTCAGCTTCGACGGTCTTGATCTGCGCGATGCGGTTCGGGGTAGCTTCAATCAGGGTCACCGGGATGGCCTGGCCATCTTCGGTGAACACGCGGCTCATGCCAGCCTTGCGGCCCACGAAGCCCAACGAATATTTCTTCGTCATGGTCGTAGTCCTCAGGTCAGCTTGATCTGAACGTCGACGCCGGCAGCCAGTTCGAGCTTCATCAGCGCGTCCACGGTCTTGTCGTTGGGGTCGACGATGTCGAGCACGCGCTTGTGCGTGCGGGTCTCGTACTGGTCACGCGCGTCCTTGTCGACGTGCGGCGAGACGAGAATGGTGTAACGCTCGATCTTGGTCGGCAGCGGGATCGGGCCACGCACTTGCGCGCCGGTCCGCTTTGCCGTTTCAACGATCTCGCTGGCCGAACGGTCGATCAAACGATGATCGAACGCCTTCAACCGAATCCGGATCTTTTGGTCCGCCATGGCGGTAGGTTCCTTCGTTAAAAGAGCGACGGACAAGGCCTCTGGGTTGCCTTGTCCCATGAATATCCTGAATGCGGACGCCGCACATTCCTGCGCGGCGACAAGATCTTTCCGTAGACCTCAAAAATCGAGGCAGACCGGTCTCCCGATCTGCCCAGACAAAAAGTATAGCGCGCATACAACGCGGCGGTCAACAGGGGGGTCCTGTTGACACTGCCTGAATGGCGCGACCCTTCCTGGTCTGGGGAACACGAGGTGCGTCCTGCGCCTCTTTTCCCGTTTGTGTTGCAACCCCGATGCCCTACCCAGGCAACATCGGGGCGCAGAGTCTAGCAGATTACTTGATGATCTTGGAGACCACGCCGGCGCCGACGGTACGGCCGCCTTCACGAATCGCGAAGCGCAGGCCTTCGTCCATGGCGACCGGGTTGATCAGGGTCACGACCATCTTCACGTTGTCACCCGGCATCACCATCTCGACGCCTTCCGGCAGCTTGGCGGCGCCAGTGATGTCGGTGGTACGGAAGTAGAACTGCGGGCGGTAGCCGTTGAAGAACGGGGTGTGACGGCCGCCTTCGTCCTTCGACAGCACGTAGACTTCGCCTTCGAACTCGGTGTGCGGCTTGATCGAACCCGGCTTGCACAGCACCTGGCCGCGCTGGACGTCGTCACGCTTGGTGCCGCGCAGCAGCAGACCGGCGTTGTCGCCTGCCTGGCCCTGGTCCAGCAGCTTGCGGAACATTTCCACACCGGTCACGGTGGTCTTCTGGGTGTCGCGGATACCGACGATTTCGATTTCTTCGCCGACCTTGATCACGCCGCGCTCGATACGACCGGTCACCACGGTGCCGCGGCCCGAGATCGAGAACACGTCTTCCACCGGCATCAGGAAGGTCTTGTCCACGTCACGTTCCGGCAGCGGGATCCAGGTGTCCAGCGCCTCGACCAGCTTGATGATGGCCGGCACGCCGATCTCGCTCTGGTCGCCTTCCAGCGCCAGACGGGCCGAGCCCGAGATGATCGGGGTGTCGTCGCCCGGGAAGTCGTACTTGCTCAGCAGCTCGCGGACTTCCATTTCGACCAGTTCCAGCAGCTCGGCGTCGTCCACCATGTCGGCCTTGTTCAGGAACACGACGATGTACGGCACGCCGACCTGACGCGACAGCAGGATGTGCTCGCGGGTCTGCGGCATCGGGCCGTCAGCAGCCGAACAGACCAGGATCGCGCCGTCCATCTGGGCAGCACCGGTGATCATGTTCTTGACGTAGTCAGCATGGCCCGGGCAATCGACGTGGGCGTAGTGACGCTCGGTGGATTCGTATTCGACGTGTGCGGTCGAGATCGTGATGCCACGCGCCTTTTCTTCCGGCGCGGCGTCGATCGCGGAGTAATCCTTGAATTCGCCACCGAAGCGCTCTGCGCCGATCTTGGTCAGCGCAGCAGTCAGCGTGGTCTTGCCATGATCGACGTGACCGATGGTGCCGACGTTGACGTGCGGCTTGGTGCGCTCGAACTTACCCTTTGCCATTGTTGTATACCTTGGATATCAGAAAGAGGGAGATGAAGGCCTGAGCTTATGCTCAGGACTTCTTGATCACGGTTTCGGCGATGTTGTTCGGCGCCGGCTCGTAGTGGTCGAATTCCATCGTGAACGTCGCGCGACCCTGGGTCTGCGAACGCAGCGAGGTGGCGTAACCGAACATTTCACCCAGCGGGATCATCGCGTTGATGATGCTGGCCGAACCGTCACCGGTGGTGCTCGAACCCTGCAGCACGCCACGACGGCGGCTCACGTCGCCCATCACGTCACCCTGGTAATCCTCCGGGGTCACGATCTCGACCTTCATGATCGGCTCGAGCAGGACCGGCTTGGCCTTGGCGAAGCCCTGCTTGAAGGCCATCGACGACGCCAGCTTGAACGCCATTTCCGAGGAGTCGACGTCATGGTAGGAGCCGAACACCAGCTTCACCTTCACGTCCACGACCGGGAAGCCAGCCAGCGGACCGCTGGTGATGGTTTCGCGCAGGCCCTTTTCGATCGACGGAATGAATTCCTTCGGAATCACGCCACCGGTGATGTCGTTGACGAACAGGAAATCGTCCTTGATGTTCGGCGCGATCTTCGGATCGGCACGGTCTTCAGCGGTGATCGGCGACAGCTCGATCACGACGTGACCGTACTGACCCTTACCACCGGACTGCTTGGCGTGCTTGTAATCCGACTTCACGTCGGCCAGCTGGATGGTTTCGCGGTAGGCCACCTGCGGCTTGCCGACGTTGGCTTCAACGTTGAACTCGCGCTTCATGCGGTCAACGATGATGTCCAGGTGCAGCTCGCCCATGCCCGAGATGATGGTCTGGCCGGATTCTTCGTCGGTCTTGACGCGGAACGACGGATCTTCCTGTGCCAGACGGCCCAGGGCCAGGCCCATCTTTTCCTGGTCCGACTTGGTCTTCGGTTCGACGGCCATCGAGATGACCGGCTCCGGGAACACCATGCGCTCCAGGATGATCGGGTGCTCCTGCGAGCACAGGGTGTCACCGGTGGTGGTGTCCTTCAGGCCCACGGCGGCGGCGATGTCACCGGCCAGCACTTCCTTGATCTCTTCGCGATCGTTGGAGTGCATCTGCAGGATGCGGCCGATGCGCTCCTTCTTGCCCTTCACCGAGTTCAGCAGCTGGTCGCCGGCGTTCAGCGTGCCCGAGTAGACACGGAAGAAGGTCAGCGCGCCCACGAACGGGTCGGTGATGATCTTGAAGGCCAGCGCCGAGAACGGTGCCTTGTCGTCGGACTTGCGGCTCAGCGCAACGGTTTCGTCATCGACGTCGGTACCGGTCACGTCCGGCACGTCGATCGGCGACGGCAGCAGCTGCACCACGCCGTCCAGCATGGCCTGCACGCCCTTGTTCTTGAACGCCGAACCGCAGTACATCGGCACGATGTCGGTAGCCAGGGTGCGCACGCGCAGGGCTTCGATGATCTCGGCCTCGGTCAGCTCGTCGCCGCCCAGGTACTTTTCCATCAGCTCTTCGCTGGCTTCAGCCGCAGCTTCGATCATGAAGGTGCGCGCCTCGTCGGCGGCGTCCTTCATGTCGGCCGGGATTTCCAGGTACTCGAACTTCATGCCCTGCGAGGCTTCATCCCAGTGGATGGCCTTCATCTTGATCAGGTCGACGACGCCCTTGAAGCCTTCTTCAGCGCCGATCGGCAGCTGCATCGGCACGGCGGTGGCGCCGAGCTTGGCCTTCAGCTGGCCAACGACCTTGGTGAAGTTGGCGCCGGTGCGGTCCATCTTGTTGACGAACGCAATGCGCGGCACCTTGTACCGGTTGGCCTGGCGCCACACGGTTTCGGACTGCGGCTGCACGCCACCAACGGCGCACAGCACGAACACCGCACCGTCGAGCACGCGCAGCGAGCGCTCCACTTCGATGGTGAAGTCGACGTGCCCGGGGGTGTCGATGATGTTGAAGCGGTGCTCCGGCAGGGACTTGTCCATGCCCTTCCAGAACGCGGTGGTGGCAGCGGACTGGATCGTGATGCCACGCTCCTGCTCCTGCTCCATCCAGTCCATGGTGGCGGCGCCGTCGTGCACTTCACCGATCTTGTGGCTCTTGCCGGTGTAGAACAGGATGCGCTCGGACGTGGTGGTCTTGCCGGCATCGATGTGGGCCATGATGCCGAAATTGCGGTAACGCTCGATGGGAGTGGTGCGGGCCACGGGAGCCTCTCAATTTCTTGGAATTCGGATGGCCGAACGCCGCCTTTCGGCGGCCTTCGGATTGGCGCAGCCCTTCTGGGGCCGCGAGGCAGCACCTTAATGGTGCTGCCGTGCCTGTTTTACAAGGCCGTCAAACTCACCAGCGGTAGTGGGCGAAGGCCTTGTTGGCTTCGGCCATGCGGTGGGTTTCTTCGCGCTTCTTGATGGCGCCACCACGGTTTTCCGAGGCATCCAGCAGTTCTGCAGCCAGCTTCTTCGGCATGGTGTTCTCACCACGCTTGCGGGCGGAGTCGATCAGCCAGCGCATGGCCAGGGCCATCTTGCGCGACGAACGCACTTCGACCGGCACCTGGTAGGTCGCACCGCCGACGCGGCGGGACTTCACTTCGACCGACGGAGCCACGTTGTCCAGAGCCTTCTGCACCAGCTCGATGGAGTTCGGGTTCTTTTCGCTGATCACGTCCATGGCGCCATAGACGATCTTTTCAGCGACCGACTTCTTGCCGCTCAGCATCACCATGTTGATGAAGCGCGCGATGGTTTCACTTCCGTGCTTCGGATCCGGCAGGACAGAGCGCTGCGGCGTATTACCTTTACGAGACATGTGTACTTTCCCTTAGCTCTTCGGACGCTTGGCGCCGTACTTGGAACGGCCCTGGCGACGCTTGGCAACGCCCGAGGCGTCCAGCGAGCCACGCACGGTGTGGTAACGCACACCCGGCAGGTCCTTGACGCGACCGCCACGGATGAGGACCACGGAGTGCTCCTGCAGGTTGTGGCCTTCGCCACCGATGTAGCTGATGACCTCTTCCTGGTTGGTCAGGCGGACCTTGGCAACCTTGCGGAGCGCCGAGTTCGGCTTCTTCGGGGTGGTGGTGTACACGCGCGTGCAGACGCCACGGCGCTGGGGGCACTTTTCAAGAGCCGGGGAGGCACTCTTGTAAGTGGTTGCCTGCCGCGGCTTGCGGACAAGCTGATTGATCGTCGCCATCAGTAAGTTCTTCTGAGAGAGGCCCGATGAAAAACAGGCCATGAATGCGGATATGTGCGAGCAGGCGAGAAACCGGCCTGCTGAGACAGACGATTGTAGCAACCCGGCGAAAACGCAGTCAACCGCGCGCACGCCAAGCCGACCCTGATCCCGGGCCGTTACAGGGGAGCCTTTTCCATGCCCCCCGTTCAGGTTGTCAAACCGGCCCCCTTTCGAGGACCGGCCGGCATCCTACCCCATCGGTGGCGATTGCGCCACCGCCGAGGGTGGTCCGGCCAGACGGCCGGACCGCATCCATCATTCGTCCGCGGCCGATTCGGCTTCGGTCGATTCCACCGCCACCGGAGCTGCCGGCGCCACTTCAGCCACCGCCGGCGCGCCGCCGGACAGGGTCTGCATTTCCGACTCGGTCAGCCCGGAGGCGTTGCGACGACGGTTGGCGTGGTACGCCAGGCCGGTACCGGCCGGGATCAGGCGGCCGACGATGACGTTTTCCTTCAGGCCGCGCAGGTTGTCCGAGGTGCCGCGGACGGCAGCTTCGGTCAGCACGCGGGTGGTTTCCTGGAACGAGGCCGCAGAGATGAACGATTCGGTGGCCAGCGATGCCTTGGTGATGCCCAGCAGGACCGGGTCGAAACGGGCGATCAGCTCGTTGCGGGTGGTCAGGCGTGCATTTTCCTCGATGACGCGCTGGCGCTCGGCCTGCTCGCCATTCAGGAACTTGCTGCTGCCCTGGTCGGTGATCTCGACCTTGCGCAGCATCTGGCGGGTGATCACTTCAATGTGCTTGTCGTTGATCTTCACGCCCTGCAGGCGGTACACGTCCTGGATTTCCTTCACCAGGTAAGCGGCCAGCGGCTCGACACCCAGCAGGCGCAGGATGTCCTGCGGGCTCGGCTCGCCGTCCACGATGGTTTCGCCCTTGGTCACGTGCTCGCCTTCGAACACGATCACCTGGCGGTACTTCGGGATCAGTTCTTCGTGTTCCGAACCATCGGTGTCCTTGATGATCAGGCGCTGCTTGCCCTTGGTGTCCTTGCCGAAGCTGATGATGCCCGAACGCTCGGCCAGGATCGCCGGATCCTTCGGCTTGCGCGCTTCGAACAGATCGGCCACGCGCGGCAGACCACCGGTGATGTCGCGGGTCTTGGACGCTTCCTGCGGGATCTTGGCAACCACGTCGCCCACGCCGACGGCGGCGCCGTCCTGCAGGTTGACGATGGAACGCGGCGGCAGCAGGTACTGGGCCGGCAGATCGGTGTTCGGGATGGTCAGGTCATTGCCCTTGGCATCCACGATACGCACGATCGGGCGCAGCTCCTTGGCCTGCGAGCCACGACGCTTCGGGTCGGTGATTTCGCGCGAGGCCAGGCCGGTCAGTTCGTCGGTCTTCTCGATGACGGTGACGCCGTCGATGAAGTCGATGAAGCGGATGAAACCGGCCACTTCGGACACGATCGGGTGGTTATGCGGATCCCAGTTGGCCACGGTCTGGCCAGCCTTCACTGCATCGCCATCCTTGGACGCGATCATCGAGCCGTACGGCAGCTTGTAACGCTCACGCTCACGGCCGTGGGCATCGAGCACCGAGATTTCACCCGAGCGCGAGACCGCCACCAGCGAACCGCTGGCGTGTTCGACGGACTTGAGGTTGTTGAACTTCACCGAACCGGTGGTCTTGACCGTGATGTTGTCCACGGCTGCCGCACGCGATGCCGCACCACCGATGTGGAACGTACGCATGGTCAGCTGGGTACCCGGCTCACCGATCGACTGCGCGGCGATGACGCCCACCGCTTCACCGATGTTGACCAGGTGGCCACGGGCCAGGTCGCGACCGTAGCAGTGGCCGCACACGCCGAACGCCGATTCGCAGCTGATCGTGGAGCGCACCTTGATGCTCTGCACGCCGGCGTCTTCCAGCTTGGCCACCCAGGCTTCGTCGAGCAGGGTGTTGCGGGTCACGATCGGATCTTCGTCGTTGCCCGGCAGGAACACGTCCTCGGCCACGACACGACCCAGCACGCGGTCCTTCAACGGCTCCACGACGTCGCCGCCTTCCACGATCGGGGTCATGGTCAGGCCTTCGGAGGTACCGCAATCCACCTCGGTGATGACCACGTCCTGCGCCACGTCCACCAGACGACGGGTCAGGTAACCCGAGTTGGCGGTCTTCAGCGCGGTATCGGCCAGACCCTTACGGGCACCGTGGGTGGAGTTGAAGTACTCCTGCACGTTCAGGCCTTCACGGAAGTTCGCCTTGATGGGCGTTTCGATGATCGAGCCATCCGGACGGGCCATCAGGCCACGCATGCCGGCCAGCTGGCGGATCTGCGCCTGCGAACCACGGGCACCGGAGTCGGCCATGATGTACAGCGAATTCATCGACTTCTGGTCGATGGTCTCGCCCTTGGCGTTGACCACCTTCTCGGTACCAATGGTGTCCATCATCGCCTTGGCGATGCGTTCATTGGTACGCGACCAGATGTCGACCACCTTGTTGTAGCGCTCGCCGGCGGTGACCAGGCCCGACTGGTACTGCTCCTGGATTTCCAGCACTTCGGCTTCGGCCTCGGTGAGGATGCCGCGCTTCTCGTCCGGGATCAGCATGTCGTCGATACCGATCGACACGCCCGCACGGGTTGCGTAGGCAAAGCCGGTGTACATCAGCTTGTCGGCGAACACGACCGTGTCCTTCAAGCCCAGCTGGCGGTAGCTGGAGTTGATCAGGCGGCTGATGTTCTTCTTGGTCAGCTCGGTGTTGGCCAGCGCGAACGGCAGGCCTTCCGGCAGGATTTCGGCCAGCAGGGCGCGACCGATCGTGGTGTCCACGATCGAGGTCTTGTTCTGCTTGTCGCCGTTCTCGTCGGTCACCACTTCGGTGATGCGGACCTTGACCTTGGCGTGCAGTTCCACCACGCGGTTGTCATAGGCACGCTTCACTTCGGCGATGTTGGCGAAGGCCATGCCCTCGCCCTTCTTGTTTTCCAGGGCGCGGGTCATGTAGTACAGACCCAGCACCACGTCCTGCGACGGCACGATGATCGGCTCGCCGTTGGCCGGCGACAGGATGTTGTTGGTGGACATCATCAGCGCACGCGCTTCCAGCTGGGCTTCCAGCGAGAGCGGCACGTGGACGGCCATCTGGTCACCGTCGAAGTCGGCGTTGAACGCGGTGCAGACCAGCGGGTGCAGCTGGATGGCCTTGCCTTCGATCAGCACCGGCTCGAACGCCTGGATGCCCAGGCGGTGCAGGGTCGGCGCACGGTTCAGCATCACCGGGTGTTCGCGGATGACCTCTTCCAGGATGTCCCAGACTTCGGCTTCTTCGCGCTCGACCAGCTTCTTGGCGGCCTTGATGGTGGTGGCCAGGCCACGACGCTGCAGCTTGGCGAACACGAACGGCTTGAACAGCTCAAGCGCCATCTTCTTCGGCAGGCCGCACTGGTGCAGGCGCAGGTACGGACCGACCACGATGACCGAACGGCCCGAGTAGTCGACGCGCTTGCCCAGCAGGTTCTGGCGGAAGCGGCCCTGCTTGCCCTTGATCATGTCGGCCAGCGACTTCAGCGGGCGCTTGTTGGTGCCGGTGATGGCACGGCCGCGGCGGCCGTTGTCCAGCAGCGCATCGACCGATTCCTGCAGCATGCGCTTTTCATTGCGCACGATGATGTCCGGCGCGTTCAGCTCGAGCAGGCGGCGCAGGCGGTTGTTGCGGTTGATGACGCGGCGGTACAGGTCGTTCAGGTCGGAGGTCGCGAAGCGGCCACCGTCCAGCGGCACCAGCGGACGCAGGTCCGGCGGCAGCACCGGCAGCACGGTCATGACCATCCATTCCGGGCGGTTGCCCGACTCCAGGAAGGCTTCGACCAGCTTGATGCGCTTGGTGAGGCGCTTGAGCTTGGTTTCCGAACCGGTGCTGGCGATCTCCTCGCGCAGGCGGGTCATTTCCGACTGCAGGTCGATGGTGCGCAGCAGTTCGTACACGGCCTCGGCGCCCATGGCGGCGTCGAAGTCGTCGCCGTGTTCCTGGCGTGCCTGCAGGTACTGTTCTTCGGTCAGCAGCTGGCGGCGCTCCAGGGCGGTCAGGCCCGGCTCGGTCACCACGTAGGCTTCGAAGTACAGCACGCGCTCGATGTCGCGCAGGGTCATGTCCAGCATCAGGCCGATGCGCGACGGCAGCGACTTGAGGAACCAGATGTGCGCGACCGGCGAGGCCAGGTCGATGTGGCCCATGCGCTCGCGGCGCACCTTGGCCAGGGTCACTTCGGTGCCGCACTTTTCGCAGACCACGCCACGGTGCTTCATGCGCTTGTACTTGCCGCACAGGCACTCGTAGTCCTTGACCGGCCCGAAGATGGCGGCGCAGAACAGGCCGTCACGCTCCGGCTTGAAGGTACGGTAGTTGATGGTTTCCGGCTTCTTCACTTCGCCGAAGGACCACGAACGGATCAGGTCCGGCGAAGCCAGCGCGATCTTGATCGCGTCGAAGTCCAGCGTCTGGCGCTGCTGGTTGAAGAGGTTGAGCAGGTCTTTCATGGTGTTTCTCCGAAAGGAGGAAATCTTGTCGATGGGGCTGTCAGGTCACATCCGGCGGCGCGGCTGCCGGGGCAGCCGCGCCTGCACGATCAGTTGTCTTCCAGTTCCATGTTGATGGCCAGCGAGCGGATTTCCTTCACGAGCACGTTGAAGGATTCCGGCATGCCCGCGACCATCTCGTGCTCACCGTCGACGATGTTCTTGTACATCTGGTTGCGGCCCTGCACGTCATCGGACTTCACCGTCAGCATTTCCTGCAGGGTGTAGGCCGCGCCGTAGGCTTCCAGCGCCCAGACTTCCATTTCACCGAAGCGCTGGCCGCCGAACTGCGCCTTGCCGCCCAGCGGCTGCTGGGTGACGAGCGAGTACGGACCGGTCGAACGGGCGTGCATCTTGTCGTCGACCAGGTGGTTCAGCTTCAGGTAGTGCATGTAGCCCACGGTGGTGTGGCGATCGAAGGCCTCACCGGTACGACCGTCATACAGCTGGGTCTGGCCGCTGAGCGGCAGGTCAGCCAGGGCAAGCATGTGCTTGATTTCAGCTTCGGTGGCACCGTCGAACACCGGGGTGGCCATCGGCACGCCGTCGGTGAGGTTGCCGGCCAGACGCAGCAGTTCCTCGTCGCTGAACTGGGTCAGGTCGACGTGGTTGGCGTGCTGGGTCTTGTCGTGGTTGTACACGTCGTCCAGGAACTTGCGCAGGTCGTTGATCGCGGCCTGTGCCTCGAGCATGCCCTGGATCTTGCGGCCCAGGCCCTTGGCGGCCCAGCCCAGGTGCACTTCCAGGATCTGGCCGATGTTCATGCGCGACGGCACGCCCAGCGGGTTCAGCACGATGTCCACGGTCTCGCCCGAGGCCATGTACGGCATGTCCTCGACCGGCACCACGTTGGAGACCACACCCTTGTTGCCGTGGCGGCCTGCCATCTTGTCGCCCGGCTGGATGCGGCGCTTCACGGCCAGGAACACCTTGACCATCTTCAGCACGCCCGGGGCGAGGTCGTCGCCGGCGGTGATCTTGCCGCGCTTGTCGGCGAAGCGACGCTCGAATTCCTTCTCGTGCGCCTGGATCTGCTTCTGGGCGCGTTCGATGGCTTCGGAAGCGTCATCGTCCTTCATGCGCAGCACGAACCAGTCAGCCTTCTTCAGGCCGTCCAGGTAGGCGTCGGTGATGGTGTCGCCCTTCTTCAGGTTGGCACCGCCGTTGGCGACCTTGCCCACGATCTGCGAGCGCAGGCGTGCGTAGATGGCGCCTTCCAGGATGCGGAACTGGTCGTCGAAGTCCTTCTTGACGCGCTTGATCTCGCTTTCCTCGATCTGGCGCGCACGCTTGTCCTTCTCGATGCCGTCGCGGGTGAAGACCTGCACGTCGATGACGGTGCCGTCCATGCCCGGCGGCACGCGCAGCGAGCTGTCCTTCACGTCCGACGCCTTCTCACCGAAGATCGCGCGCAGCAGCTTCTCTTCCGGGGTCAGCTGGCTTTCGCCCTTCGGGGTGACCTTGCCGACCATGATGTCGCCGGCGCGCACTTCGGCACCGATGTACACCACGCCCGACTCATCCAGGCGGTTCAGCGCCTGCTCGGACACGTTCGGGATGTCGGCCGAGATTTCCTCCGGCCCCAGCTTGGTGTCACGCGCGACGCAGGTCAGCTCTTCGATGTGGATCGTGGTGTAACGATCTTCTTCCACCACGCGCTCGGAGAGCAGGATGGAGTCTTCGAAGTTGTAGCCGTTCCACGGCATGAAGGCGATCAGCATGTTCTGGCCCAGGGCCAGTTCGCCGATGTCGGTGGACGGACCATCGGCCAGCACGTCGCCACGCGCCACCACGTCACCCACTTCCACCAGCGGACGCTGGTTGATGCAGGTGTTCTGGTTGGAACGGGTGTACTTGATCAGGTTGTAGATATCCACGCCGGCATCGCTGGCGTCGGTGATTTCCACTTCGTTGACCTTGACCACGATGCGGCCGGCGTCGATCTGCACGATCTCGCCGCCACGACGGGCGTTCACGGTCACACCAGAGTCACGGGCCACGGCGCGTTCGATACCGGTACCCACCAGCGGCTTCTGCGCACGCAGGGTCGGCACGGCCTGGCGCTGCATGTTGGCGCCCATCAGTGCACGGTTGGCGTCATCGTGTTCCAGGAACGGAACCAGCGCGGCGGCGATCGACACGGTCTGCATCGGCGAGACGTCCATGAAGTGGACTTCCGCCGGCGGCTTCAGCAGCGACTCACCCTGGAACCGGCACGGCACGAACTGCTCGGTGAGCATGCTCTTGGCGTCGGTCAGGGCGTTGGCCTGGGCGATGACGTATTCGTTTTCTTCGATGGCCGACAGGAATTCGATCTCGTCGGAGACCTTGCCGTCGTGCACCTTGCGGTACGGGGTTTCCAGGAAGCCGTACTGGTTGGTGCGGGCGTACACGGCCAGCGAGTTGATCAGGCCGATGTTCGGGCCTTCCGGGGTTTCGATGGTGCAGACGCGGCCGTAATGGGTCGGGTGCACGTCGCGCACTTCGAAGCCGGCGCGCTCACGGGTCAGGCCGCCCGGGCCCAGGGCCGAGACGCGACGCTTGTGGGTGACTTCCGACAGCGGGTTGTTCTGATCCATGAACTGCGACAGCTGCGAGGAGCCGAAGAACTCCTTGATGGCCGCGGCAACCGGCTTGGCGTTGATCAGTTCCTGCGGGGTCAGGCCTTCGGATTCGGCCATCGACAGGCGCTCCTTGACCGCGCGCTCGACGCGGACCAGGCCCACGCGGAACACGTTTTCGGCCATTTCGCCGACCGAACGCACGCGACGGTTGCCCAGGTGATCGATGTCATCGACCACGCCGCGACCGTTGCGGATCTCGGTGAGGACCTTGATCACGTCCAGGATGTCGGAGCTGTCGCCGTGCTCGGCGACCAGGCGCTTGGACTCTTCGTCGTTGCGCTCGCCGAAGTACTTGCGGTCGTACAGCACCGCTTCACCGGTGACTTCCTTGCGGCCGACACGACGGTTGAACTTCATGCGGCCAACCGTGGACAGGTCGTAGCGCTCGAAGGTGAAGAACAGGTTGTGGAACAGGTTCTGCGCGGCGTCCTTGGTCGGCGGCTCGCCCGGACGCATCATGCGATAGATTTCGACCAGCGCTTCCAGCTGGGTCTTGGTCGGATCGATGCGCAGGGTGTTGGACAGGTACGGGCCACGATCCAGATCGTTCACCCACAGGGTGCCCACGGCATCCACGCCGGCCTTGCGGAAGGCCTGCAGCTGCTCGTCGGTGATTTCGTCGTTGGCCTGGGCCAGCAGTTCGCCGGTGCTCGCGTCGACCACGTCGTGGGACAGGATGCGGCCGACGATGTAATCGTCCGGCACGGCCAGGGCGGCAATGCCCGAGGCTTCCAGCTGCTTCACGTGGCGCGCGGTGATGCGCTTGCCGGCTTCGACGATGACCTTGTCGCCGTCGGCCAGGTCGAAGTTCAGGGTCTCGCCGCGCAGGCGCTCGGAGACCAGTTCGAGCTGCACGCCCTCATCGGGATTGATGTGGAAGGTGTTGATCTCGAAGAACTCGGCCAGCATCTCTTCGTTGCTGTAGCCCAGCGCACGCAGCAGGATCGACACCGGCAGCTTGCGGCGACGGTCGATACGGGTGAACAGCGCGTCCTTCGGGTCGAACTCGAAGTCCAGCCAGGAGCCGCGGTACGGGATGATGCGGGCGCTGTACAGCAGCTTGCCCGAGCTGTGGGTCTTGCCACGGTCGTGGTCGAAGAACACGCCCGGCGAACGGTGCAGCTGCGAGACGATGACGCGCTCGGTGCCGTTGACGATGAAGGTGCCGTTGTCGGTCATCAGCGGGATTTCGCCGAGATAGACCTCCTGCTCCTTCACGTACTTGATGGCCTTGGTGGACGACTCGCGGTCGTAGATCACCAGGCGCACGGTCACGCGCAGCGGCGCGCCGTAGCTCATGCCACGCTGGCGGCATTCACGCTCGTCGAAGACCGGGTCGCCCAGCTTGTAGCCCACGTATTCCAGCGCAGCGTTGCCGCTGTAGCTGGCGATCGGGAACACCGACTTCAGGGCCGCGTGCAGGCCGAGATCACGGCGCTTGGCCGGATCCACGTTTTCCTGCAGGAATTCGCGGTAGGAATCCACCTGGATGGCGAGCAGGAACGGCACTTCGAGGATCGAGCGCTGCTTGCCGAAATCCTTGCGGATACGCTTTTTTTCGGTGAACGAATATGACGTCATGGGGTCTCACCTTGGCTGTGCGGGCCCCGCCATGGAGGCGTGGCCCGAAGGGAACATGAAAATTGTCAGTTGGAAGTCGCTGGTATTGCCGGCACCAGCACGCCTTCTCCCGCTACTTCCAACTGCCAACTCGTCGCCGGTGAAGCATCCGACTAACAGTCGGATCTACCGGTCGAATTGGCGCGGACCGGACATGCATCCGGCCTTACCGCAATAACGACCAAAGGCCGGGGGCTTACGCCCCCAGCCTTGGCTGCATCGCCGTGATTCGATGGCGACGCAAGGAGCTGCTTACTTGACTTCGACAGTCGCGCCAGCAGCTTCCAGGTCCTTCTTGAACTTGGCAGCGTCGTCCTTCGAAGCGGCTTCCTTGATCATGCCGCCGGCTTCTGCCAGGTCCTTGGCTTCCTTCAGGCCCAGGCCGGTGATGGCGCGCACGGCCTTGATCACTTCGACCTTCTTCTCGCCGGCCGACTTCAGGATGACGTCGAATTCGGTCTGCTCTTCAACAGCGGCAGCCGGGCCAGCTGCGGCAGCAGCGGCGACCGGAGCAGCGGCGGAGACGCCGAACTTCTCTTCGATGGCCTTGACCAGCTCCATCACTTCCATCAGGGACTTCTCGGCGATGGCGTCGACGATCTGTTCGTTGGTAAGGGACATTTTGATTACCTTTGGATAATTTTCTGGGTTGAGGTTCCGTTCGGAACCACGGAAACGTCGACTCAGGCGGTCTCGGCGGCCGGTTCGGCAGCGTCAGCGGTTTCACCGCCATTCTGCTTGTCACCGATGGCCTTGATGGCGCGGGCGAACATCGTGACCGGCTCGGTCAGGACGCGGGCCAGCATGGCCAGGGCCTGATCGCGGGTCGGCAGCGAAGCCAGCACGTCGACGTGGCTCGCCGGGAACACTTCACCACCAATCGCAACGACCTTGGCCTTGAGCTTGTCGTTGGTCTTGGCGGCATCCTTGATCAGGCGACCGGCAGCGCCGGGCTCCTCGAGCGAGAACGCATACAGCAGAGGACCAACCAGCTTGTCCTGTGCGACTGCGAACTCGGTGCCTTCAACGGCGCGCGAAGCCAGGGTGTTCTTGACAACTTTCAAGAAAACACCGGTTTCACGAGCCTGCTTGCGCATCGCGGTCATCTGGGCGACCGTGGTGCCAGCGTATTCGGCTGCGATCAAGGAGTGGGCCTTGGCGGCGACGTCTGCCAGCTCGGCGACTACTTCTTGCTTCTGGGACAGATTGAGAGCCATTGCACTCCTCCAATTGAACTCCGCTTACGGCTCCTGCCGTGTGCGGTCCTGGGCGGCATCCGTCCTGGACGCCGGGAACATCGGGCTGATGTTCCAAGGGTGGGCCGTTCTAGACCTGGATGGCCAACCTGGGTGAACCCAGACGTGCGTAAACCAGAAAAACTCCAGAAGGGCACCATCTACGCAGGGTGATTCCCGGGGGAAACGATTAAGCGGTCGGTACGGCACCGGCGGCGACTCCCTGCCAATGCGAGCATCCCTGCCCGTCGCCGGTATGCAACGACCGCGCCTGCGGTCTTTGACGGCTATCGTCACGGGCCAGGCCCGCTCGGATTGCCTTCAAAATTCACGGATACGCGACCGAGGCCGCGTACCCGCTTGAAACGATTACTTCAGGGTCAGCGACGACTGGTCGACGGTGACGCCCGGGCCCATCGTCGAGCTGACCGAAACCTTCTGCAGGTAGGTGCCCTTCGAGGTAGCCGGCTTGGCCTTGATCAGGTCCAGCAGCAGCGCCTGCAGGTTCGACTTCAGCGCGTCTTCGGCGAAGTCGGCCTTGCCGATGGTGCAGTGGATGATGCCGGCCTTGTCGGTGCGGTAACGCACCTGACCCGACTTGGCGTTCTTGACGGCTTCGCCCGGGTTGGCCGACACGGTGCCGACCTTCGGGTTCGGCATCAGGCCGCGCGGGCCGAGCACGGTGCCCAGCTTACCCACGACGCGCATGGCGTCCGGGGTGGCGATGACGACGTCATAGTTCAGATCGCCGGCCTGCATCTTCTCGGCCAGGTCGTCCATGCCAACGGCTTCGGCGCCAGCGGCCAGGGCTTCGTCAGCCTTGGCACCGGCCGGTGCGAACACCGCAACGCGCACGCTCTTGCCGGTACCGGCCGGCAGCACGGTCGAACCGCGCACCTGCTGGTCGGACTTCTTGGCGTCCACGCCCAGGCGCACGGCGACGTCGAAGGACTCGACGAACTTGGCCTTGGTGGCGGTCTTCAGGATCTTGATTGCGTCCTCGAAGGCGTAAGCCTTGCCCGGGACGACTGCGGCCTGGATGGCCTTCTCACGCTTGGTCTGTGCCATCTTCTTAACCCTCTACCACAAGGCCCATGGAACGGGCAGAACCAGCGATCGTACGCACGGCGGCGTCCAGGTCGGCGGCCGTCAGGTCAGCTTCCTTCGCCTTGGCGATCTCTTCCAGCTGCTTGCGGGTCACCTTGCCCACCTTGTCGGTGTTCGGGCGCTTGGAGCCCGAGCTCACGCCAGCGGCCTTCTTCAGCAGCGTGGTGGCCGGGGTGCTCTTGGTGATGAAGGTGAACGTACGGTCCGAATAGGCCGTGATGATCACCGGAACCGGCAGGCCCGGCTCGAGCTTCTGCGTGGCGGCATTGAAGGCCTTGCAGAATTCCATGATGTTCAGGCCACGCTGACCCAGCGCGGGACCGACCGGCGGCGAGGGGTTGGCCTGACCGGCCTTCACCTGCAGCTTGATGTAACCAATTACTTTCTTTGCCATGTGAATACTCTCCGGGTGCTAGCGCCTTGCGACCACAGGCTCCCCATCGGACCGGGAATCTCGCGTCCCGGCATCGCGTTTTTGAATTCATGCAGAAGGCCACCTCGCGGCGGCCCTTTGCTTTTGCCAGCTTCCTGGCAGGAAGCCGCGCACTATATCAGATTTTCAGGCCGCCGCGTGAACTGGCGCGGCCGTCGGATCAGGTGGCCTTTTCGACCTGGCCGAACTCGAGCTCGACCGGGGTGGCACGACCGAAGATCAGCACCGAGACGCGCAGGCGGCTCTTCTCGTAGTTGACCTCTTCCACCACGCCGTTGAAGTCGTTGAACGGGCCTTCGGTGACGCGGACCATCTGGCCCGGCTCGAACAGCACCTTCGGACGGGGCTTTTCGACACCTTCCTGAACGCGGTTCAGGATGGCCTCGGCCTCGTGATCGGCAATCGGCAGCGGACGATCGGCGGTGCCGCCGATGAAGCCCAGCACCTTGGGCGTTTCCTTGACCAGATGCCAGCTTTCGCTCTCGATCCGGGGAATGCCGTTCTCTTCGTGCGTCTCGATCTGGACCAGGACGTAACCGGGGAAGAACTTGCGCTCGGAACGGCGCTTCTGGCCGGAACGCATTTCAACCACTTCCTCGGTCGGGACGAGGACGTCACCGAAGAATTCCTGCTTCTCGTTACGCTCGATGCGGCCGCGCAGGTCCTGCGCCACCGACTTTTCGAAGCCTGAATAGGCGTGAACGACATACCAACGCTTCACAGGTTTCTCCTTATCGACCCAGGAACAACTGGATCGCTTTCTGAATCAAGAAATCAAAGCCACCGAGCAGCAGGCTGAGGATGATCACCACGACCATCACCACCCAGGTCATGCGGATGGCTTCCTGGCGCGTCGGCCAGACCACCTTGCGCAGCTCGAAGCGGGATTCGGAAAGGAACTCACGGGTGTCACGACCCTTGGCGGTCAGCATGAACACGCCGAAACCGGCAGCAAGGCCGATGGCGACGCCCAGGCCACGCAGGGGACCGGACCAGGCATTCTGGGCCGCATGCTCGGGCATGCCAAACCAGAACCACGCAAAAAGACCCGCAAGCGCCAGGAGCACTGCGGCGGCGTATTTGACGATGTCACCCCCGGTGGAGGTGTCCTTGGAATGCTCGATCTTGCTGTTCATCCGGCTCTGGCTGCTGAGGCGGCATGGCCGCTGGAAGGGAGAAGTGGCACGCCAGGAGGGACTCGAACCCCCAACCTGCGGTTTTGGAGACCGCTGCTCTGCCAATTGAGCTACTGGCGTACTGAAAAAACTGCCTTCCCTGAGACGGCGAAGGCGGACCGAGGTTCCCGGCCCGCCGTTCGCGAGACCGGCAGCGCTGTGCTGCCGCCGGTAGTGCAGATTACTTGATGATCTTGGAGACCACGCCGGCGCCGACGGTACGGCCACCTTCACGAATCGCGAAGCGCAGGCCTTCGTCCATGGCGACCGGGTTGATCAGGGTCACGACCATCTTCACGTTGTCACCCGGCATCACCATCTCGACGCCTTCCGGCAGCTTGGCGGCGCCAGTGATGTCGGTGGTACGGAAGTAGAACTGCGGGCGGTAGCCGTTGAAGAACGGGGTGTGACGGCCGCCTTCGTCCTTCGACAGCACGTAGACTTCGCCTTCGAACTCGGTGTGCGGCTTGATCGAACCCGGCTTGCACAGCACCTGGCCGCGCTGGACGTCGTCACGCTTGGTGCCGCGCAGCAGCAGACCGGCGTTGTCGCCTGCCTGGCCCTGGTCCAGCAGCTTGCGGAACATTTCCACACCGGTCACGGTGGTCTTCTGGGTGTCGCGGATACCGACGATTTCGATTTCTTCGCCGACCTTGATCACGCCGCGCTCGATACGACCGGTCACCACGGTGCCGCGGCCCGAGATCGAGAACACGTCTTCCACCGGCATCAGGAAGGTCTTGTCCACGTCACGTTCCGGCAGCGGGATCCAGGTGTCCAGCGCCTCGACCAGCTTGATGATGGCCGGCACGCCGATCTCGCTCTGGTCGCCTTCCAGCGCCAGACGGGCCGAGCCCGAGATGATCGGGGTGTCGTCGCCCGGGAAGTCGTACTTGCTCAGCAGCTCGCGGACTTCCATTTCGACCAGTTCCAGCAGCTCGGCGTCGTCCACCATGTCGGCCTTGTTCAGGAACACGACGATGTACGGCACGCCGACCTGACGCGACAGCAGGATGTGCTCGCGGGTCTGCGGCATCGGGCCGTCAGCAGCCGAACAGACCAGGATCGCGCCGTCCATCTGGGCAGCACCGGTGATCATGTTCTTGACGTAGTCAGCATGGCCCGGGCAATCGACGTGGGCGTAGTGACGGGTCGGGGATTCGTATTCGACGTGTGCGGTCGAGATCGTGATGCCACGGGCCTTTTCTTCCGGCGCGGCGTCGATCGAGGAATAATCCTTGAACTCGCCACCGAAGCGCTCGGCACCGATCTTGGTCAGTGCGGCGGTCAGCGTGGTCTTGCCGTGGTCGACGTGACCGATGGTGCCGACGTTGACGTGCGGCTTGGTGCGCTCGAACTTACCCTTGGCCATGGCTGCTTATCTCGAAATCGTCTGAATGGTGGCACTAAGATGGTGCTCACGAAAGGAATCGAACCTTCGACCTCCTCCTTACCAAGGAGGTGCTCTACCGACTGAGCTACGTGAGCGAGTTTTGAATTATGGCACGAATTTGAATATATTCAAATCCATTCAATGGAGCGGGAGACGGGGATCGAACCCGCACCATCAGCTTGGAAGGCTGAGGTTCTACCATTGAACTACTCCCGCATCGGAAGCTCTTGCCACAACTTGAAACTGCATGAAACTGGTGGAGGGAGGTGGATTCGAACCACCGAAGGCGTAAGCCAGCAGATTTACAGTCTGCCCCCGTTGGCCGCTTGGGTATCCCTCCTTACCACCCTGTCCCGTGGCGCCGAAGCGTTTTCGGTGTGGGGTGGAAGAGCCGTGAATTTTGGGGGTGAATGCGGGTTCTGTCAACAACCTTTTTGAAATTTTTCACACCAATCGCAATTTGCCCTGACAACGCGGGCTATTGGCCCGGAAGCGTCAGCGTTTCGTCCGCGAAGATCGCCACGTGCGGCACGCCGTCGGCACCAATCCAGCCGCGATACATGCCCTGCGTATTGAACGGCGTGGCGGCACGGCCATCGACCCCCAGCACGATCGCACCACCATCGCCGCCCAGCGCGGGAATGCGCGTATTGATCACCTCGCGCCCGGCGTCTTCCGGCCCCTGCTTGAGGTACTGCATGCGCGCGCAGATGTCGTACGCGGCGGCCGTGCGGATGTAGTACTCGCCCCAGCCGGTGCCGGACACCGCACAGGTGGCGTTTGCATAGGTGCCGGCGCCAATGATCGGTGAGTCGCCCACCCGCCCGTAGCGCTTGTTGGTCATGCCACCCGTAGAGGTGCCGGCGGCCAGGTGGCCCTGGCTGTCCAGCGCGACGGCACCCACGGTGCCGAAGTGGCGGGCCGTTTCCAGATCGGCATGGGCCTGGCCGCTGGCCTCTTCCTTCAGCGCCTTCTGCAGTTGTTGCCAGCGCTTTTCGGTGCGGAAGTAGGACGGATCGACCAGCGCGATGCCCTGGCTCGCGGCGAAGGTCTCGGCGCCCTGGCCCACCATCATCACGTGCGGGGAGTGCTGCATCACCGCTTCGGCGAGGAGGATCGGGTTGCGCACGCGCTGTACGCCGGCCACTGCGCCGGCCTTGAGGCTGGCGCCGTCCATCAGCGCGGCATCCAGTTCGTTGCGCCCGTCATGGGTGAACACCGCGCCCTTGCCGGCATTGAAGGTCGGATCGTCCTCGAGCACGGTGATGGCGGCGGTGACCGCGTCCAGCGCCGGCTTGCCGGCCGCCAGCGCCTGGTGGCCCTTGATGAGCGCCTGGCTCAGGGCCGCGCGCGCGGCCTTTTCCTCGGCCGCCGAGAGATCCTTGCGCTGCACCCCTGCCCCACCATGGATGACCAGCACCGGTTCGGCGGCCAACGCGAGGGGGCTGAGCAGGCACAGGGACAGCAGGAGAGCGGATCGGCGGGACATGGCGATGACCGGGGTGGGTGAACCCCCATCATGCCCGCGCCGCACGCCCGCCTGCATCGGCCGAAAGCCATGCAGGTCGGGGACCGGGGCCGGAAATCGGCTTCAGCGCATTCCTGAAGATGAGGCAGTGGTGAACGGCATGAAAAAGGCGTTAAATGCGCGCCGTCCGTTCACCGAATGTGAATGGGGGTCGCGGCCTCCCCTGAGGCCTACTTTCTTGTTGGGAATTCTCATGCGTAAACAGGCGATGGCGTGGTCGATCCAGCTGGCGTTGATGGGTGTGGCCGCAACCGCGGCGGCGCAGGCCCCAGCCCCCGGGGTGCAGCAGCTGGACACGGTGCAGGTCACCGGCTCGCGCATTCCGCGCGCGCAGGTTGAGGGCCCGGCCCCGGTCACGGTGATCACCGCCGAGCAGATCCAGGCCAGCGGCTTCACCAGCGTGCCGGACGTGCTGCGTTCGATGACCCAGAACGGCGGTGAGACCCAGAGCCAGCAGTCCGCCAGCGGCGCCGATTTCTCACCGGGCGCGCAGCAGGTCGACCTGCGCGGGCTGGGGCCGAACCACACCCTGGTGCTGGTCAATGGCCGCCGGATCGCCGACTTCCCGATGCCGTTCCAGGGCCGCAGCAACTTCACTGACGTTTCCAACATCCCGCTGGGCATGATCGACCGGATCGAAGTGCTGACCGGCAGCGCGTCGGCCATCTACGGCTCGGACGCGATCGCCGGCGTGGTCAACTTCATCCTGAAGAAGCAGGTCGATGGCACCACGGTGGACGTGCGCATGGGCACCACCACCGAGGGCGGTGGCGAGTCGTTCGACATGAGCATCGCGAGCGGCTTCGATGCGGGAAAGTTCAGCGCGGTCTACAGCCTGGAGCTGCAGTCGCAGACCCCGCTGTGGGCCTATGAGCGCGCGCAGCAGGATTCCACCCTCGACGCCCCCACCGACAGCGCGCGCGCCGCGCGCCGCGCTTACCTGCGCACGGATTACAACGACGATTACCTGGACCCGGGCCAGGCCACCTGCGATGCGCTGGCCGGACAGAACAAGGGCAGCACCTACTACGCCGAGCGCGCGCGGTACGGCTTCTACTGCGGCAGCGACCGCTCGATCGGCTACGGCACGATCCTGAGCAAGCGTCGTGGCGCCAACGGCTACGCCTCGCTGCGCTACGGCTTCGAGAATGGCGCGGAGTGGTTCGCCGACGTACAGCTGGGCTACCACGACATCGCGCTGATGCGCGACGTGACCCAGTGGGGGCTGATGGCGCCGGACGGCAACGAAGACGGCTACTTCCATAACCAGGCCACCGACCAGGTCGAGTTCTGGCAGCGCCAGTTCTCGCCGGAGGAAATGGGCGGGCTGAGCAACGGCATGATCCGCAGCACCCAGAAGACCTTCAGTGTCACCACCGGGTTCAAGGGCTCGCTGGGCGCGGCCTGGGATTACGAGGCCTCGCTGAGCCATTCGCAGTACCAGTCGTCGATCCGCTGGCCGCAGATCATCGCGGCCAAGGCCAACGACCTGTTCCTGGGCCCGCAGCTGGGCGAGGATGACGATGGCTTCCCGATCTATAACGCGGACCCGGCGCGCCTGTACCGGCCGCTGACCCGCGCCGAGTACGATTCGATCGCCGCACGCACCACCTACACGCCCAGGTCGCGCACCGATACCGCCGCGCTGACCCTGACCAACGGCGAGCTGTTCGAGCTGCCCGGCGGCAAGGCCGGCTTTGCGGCCACCGCCGAGTTCGGCAACCAGTCCTACGCGCTCCATCCCGATCCGCTGGCCACGCAGTACTACTACTACAGCTGGAAGGATTCGGACGGCCATGGCAGCCGCAACCGCTGGGCCACCGCGGCCGAGCTGCGGCTGCCGCTGCACGACACGCTCAACGTGAGCGTAGCCGGCCGCTTCGATCAGTACCGCTACTCGGGCAACACGATCGGCAAGGCGACCTGGAGCGGCGGCATCGAGTGGCGGCCGATCGATTCGCTGCTGGTGCGCGGCTCGTACGGCACCGCGTTCCGCGCGCCGGACCTGCATTACGTGTATGCCGGTCCGGGCAACGATGAAACCAGTGCCAACGACTACTACGCCTGCGCGGTAGACGGTGCCGACGACTGCTCGGATTACGAAGAGAACCTGATCCGCACCCGCCAGGGCGACCGCCAGCTGGATCCGGAAACCAGCACGTCCTGGAGCGCCGGTCTGGTGTGGTCGCCTGCAGTGGGCCTGGACCTGTCGGTGGACTGGTTCGACATCGACATGCGCGACCAGGTGCAGGACATGGACGTGAGCACGATCCTGCGCGATGAGGCGGCCTGCCGCCTGGGCGATGCCGATGCCAGCTCGCCGACCTGCGTGGACGCCATCAGCCGCGTCACCCGAACCGACGACGGCCGCCTGTACGGGGTGCACGTGAGCCCGATCAACATCGCCCGCGAAACCACCCGCGGCATTGACGTGGGCCTGCGCTACCGCTTGACCACCGGCGTCGGTGATTTCATCCTGAGCGGCAACCACACCTGGGTGCAGCGCCATGATTTCCAGCAGTTCGCCGGGGACGTGGTGGACGACCAGTTCGCGGTCAACAGCGGCTTCGACATACCGCGCACCAAGACCAGCGCCAGCCTGACCTGGGAGAACGCGGCGTGGTCGACCACGCTGTACGGTTCGCGCCTGGGCAAGCTGCCGAGCTTCGACAGCTACGACCAGAGTTTCGACTGGGAAAGCGGCGACAGCCCGTGGATGAAGGCGACGTACCGCTACAACCTGTCGGTGCAGTACCGCTTCGACGACCATTCGCGCCTGTCGCTGTCGGTGGTGAACCTGTTCAACAAGATGCCGCCGAAGGATGCGACCTATACGTCGTACCCGTACTACGACGTGTCGTGGTTCGATACCGTCGGCCGCCAGTTGAACCTGCAGTACACGCACAAGTTTGGTGGGTCTGCGCTGTAAGCGGGTGAGGCGAACAGCCGTTCTGCAACGATCGTCTGGCTTGGCGGGACGGTGCGGGTTTCCGGGGGACGCCGTGAACCCATCCATGGGGGCTTGTAGAAAACATCCATGTTTTCTACACCCCCGGAAACCCGCCCCGACCCGCCTTTGACGGTATGTCGTTGCCATGGGAAACGCGGGAGACGGCCGTTGGCCGTCGATCATTCCGATCCAATTCATGCGCTACCGGACGTAGATACGTTCACTGCGGTTGTTTGGGAACCAACCCTACCGGCGATGCCGGAGCATGCCGAACAACGGGAATTCCGCTCCTTCCCTGGCCACCGACCAACTGTCGGAGGGTCGGCGGGGGTGGGTTTGCGGGACCGTAGAAAACATGGATGTTTTCTACGAGCCTACAAGGACGTATTTACGGCGTGTCCCGCAAACCCGCACCCGACGGCCCAAGCCAGGTACGTTCGCAGAGCAAGGCTGTTCGCCCATATGCGTGAAGCAGCCCGGCGCTACGTCAGCAGCGTGCATGTTCTCCACAGGGGTCGTGGAGAGCGGTGGGAGTTAGCTGTGGACAAGCCTGCGTGAGCCCCGTGCCGCAATGGTTTCGAATGCATGGTGATTATTTGTCCATGCCGGCGGCGGGTTTTCCACATGGCGCGTGGAAAGGCATGGGAGTTTGCTGTGGACAAGTGCGGTGAAGCCTGTCGCGCAGCGCTTTCGGGGCGTGGCTAATTATTGTCCACGCCCAAACGCGAACGCCCCGCTCAAGGCGGGGCGTTGCGGACATCAACGGTCGGTTCGATCAGACGTTGAAGCGGAAGTGCAGGATGTCGCCTTCCTGGACGCGGTATTCCTTGCCTTCCAGGCGCAGGCGACCGGCTTCCTTGGCGCCGGCTTCGCCCTTGTACTTGATGAAGTCGTCATACGCGATCGTTTCGGCGCGGATGAAGCCCTTCTCGAAGTCGGTGTGGATCACGGCGGCCGCCTGCGGGGCGGTGGCGCCCTTGCGCACGGTCCAGGCGCGGACTTCCTTCACGCCAGCGGTGAAGTAGGTCTGCAGGCCGAGCAGCTTGTACGCCGCGTTGATCACGCGGTTGAGGCCCGGCTCGCTCAGGCCGAGGTCGGCCAGGAACGTGTCGCGGTCTTCATCGTCCAGCTGCGAGAGCTCTTCTTCGATCGCCGCCGAGACCGGCACCACCATCGCGCCCTCGGCCGCAGCGTGCGCGCGCACCGCTTCCAGGTGCGGATTGTTCTCGAAGCCGTCTTCCAGCACGTTGCAGATGTACATCACCGGCTTCAGCGTCAGCAGGAACAGGTCGCGCACCAGCGCCTTCTCTTCCTCGTCCAGGCCCACCGAACGGCCCGCCTTGCCGTCGGACAGCGCAGCCTGGAGCTTGGCCAGCACCGGCTTGCGTGCCGCGGCATCCTTGTCGCCACCCTTGGCCGCGCGCTCGGCGCGGTTCAGCGCCTTTTCCACGCTGTCCAGGTCCGCCAGGGCCAGTTCGATGTCGATCGTCTCGATGTCCGAGATCGGATCCACCTTGCCTGCCACGTGGATGATGTCGCCGTGCTCGAAGCAGCGCACTACGTGGGTGATCGCATCCACTTCGCGGATGTGGGCCAGGAACTTGTTGCCCAGGCCTTCACCGCTGGCGGCACCGGCGACCAGGCCGGCGATGTCGACGAACTCCACGGCGGTCGGTATGACCTTCTGCGGGTTGATGATCGCCGCCAGTTCGTTCAGGCGCGGATCCGGCACGGGCACGATGCCGACGTTCGGCTCGATGGTGCAGAACGGGAAGTTGGCCGCGGCGATGCCCGCCTTGGTCAGCGCGTTGAACAGGGTCGATTTGCCGACGTTGGGCAGGCCGACGATGCCGCATTTGATACCCATCTTTGACAACCTCTGGGGTGGTAGGCACCGACCGTGGGTCGGTACGCCGTGGTTATTTCGGGGTGTGCAGGCGCTTCATCGCCTCACTGTAATCGCCACGCACGGCCAGCGGCAGTACGTCGATGGCGTCGTCGATGGCATGCCCGATCAGCACGTCATCGTCCTTGCTGGCACGGCCGAGCACCCATGGCACCACGCGGTCCTTGTGACCGGGATGACCGATGCCGATGCGCAGGCGGTGGAACCTGCCATGGCCGAGCAGGCGGATGGTGTCACGCAGGCCGTTCTGGCCACCGTGGCCGCCATCGAACTTGAGCCGGGCCACGCCGGGCGGCAGGTCCAGTTCGTCGTGCGCCAGCAGGGTTTCCTCGGGCTCGATCTTCCAGAAGCGCTGGGCGGCGGTGACCGACTTGCCACTGAGATTCATGAAGGTGGCGGGCTTGAGCAGCCACACCGGTTGGCCGGCGATATCGACCTTGGCGGTCTCGCCGAACAGCTTGCTGTCCACGCTCCAGCGCGCGCCGGCCTGTGCGACCAGGGCGTCAATGAAACGAAACCCGGCATTGTGCCGGGTCTGGGCGTGCTCGGGTCCGGGGTTACCCAGGCCAACGATCAATCGCAATCCTGTCATCGCTCTTCTTCATCGCTACCGGCGTCGTGCCGGTACATGCAGAAACGGCGCCTGCCCCGGGGGACAGGCGCCGCAATCACTTACTCTGCAGCAGCCACTTCTTCGTCAGCGGCTTCGCCCTTGCCATGCTTGGCAGTGACGATGGCGTCGTCGTGGTCCTTGCCCTGGGCCAGGGCAACGATCTCAACGCCCTTCGGCAGCTTGATGTTGGACAGGTACACAACGTCGCCAGCCTTCAGTTCGCCCAGGTCGACGTCGATCGACTCCGGCAGGTCCTTCGGCAGGCAGCTGACGGTGACTTCCTTCAGTTCGTGGGTGACCACAACGTCGGCAGCCTTGCCGGCCGGCGAGGTGTCTTCGTTGAGGAAGTGCAGCGGCACCGAAGCGGTCAGAGCCTGGTTCTCATCCACGCGCAGGAAATCCAGGTGCATGATCAGCTGCTTGTGCGGGTGGCGCTGCATGTCACGCAGCAGCACCTTGGTGATCTGGCCGTCCAGGTTCAGGCTCAGGATCGACGAGTAGAACCACTCGTTCTGCTGGGCCAGCCAGGTGGCGTTGTGGTCCAGGCTGATGGCGACCGGTTCGGCGTTGCCACCGTACACGATGGCCGGGATCACACCGGCGTGACGCAGGCGGCGGCTCGCACCCTTACGCTGCAGTTCACGCTTGGTGACCTTGATTTCATGGGTCTTCGACATTTTGCTTCTACCAGTTGTTGCCTTGCCGGAGTGGCTTGGCGATGAAGGGCACGTCCGCGACCAGACGTCCCCGGGGCCCTGGCTGCCGTTGCCGGCGGCCAGGAAAAAAACGAATCAATCCACGTACAGCGAGCTGACCGACTCGCCGAAGGCGATGCGGCGCATCGTTTCGGCCAGCATTTCCGCCACGCTGAGCTGGCGGATCTTGCTGCACACGCGCGCTTCTTCACGCAGCGGGATGGTATCGGTCACCACCAGCTCGTCGAGCTGGGAGTTGTTGATGTTGTCCACCGCCGGGCCCGAGAGCACGGCGTGGGTGCAGTACGCGGCCACCTTGAGGGCGCCACGCGCCTTCAGCGCCGCGGCGGCCGCACACAGGGTGCCGGCGGTATCGACGATGTCATCGACCATCACGCAGGTCTTGCCTTCGACGTCACCAATGATGTTCATCACGGTGGAGACGTTGGCGCGCGGACGGCGCTTGTCGATGATCGCCAGGTCGGCATCGTCCAGTCGCTTGGCGACGGCACGCGCACGTACCACGCCACCCACGTCCGGGGACACCACGATCAGGTTTTCAGTGCCGTAGGCGCGCCAGATATCGGCGAGCAGCAGCGGCGAGGCATACACGTTGTCCACCGGCATGTCGAAGAACCCCTGGATCTGGTCGGCATGCAGGTCCACCGTCAGGACGCGGTCGGCGCCAACGGCGCTGAACATCTTGGCGGCTACCTTGGCGGTGATCGGCACGCGCGAGGAGCGCATGCGGCGATCCTGGCGCGAGTAGCCGAAGTACGGCACCACGGCGGTGACACTGTTGACCGAAGCGCGCTTGAGCGCATCGATCAGGACCAGCAGTTCCATCAGGTTCTCGGCGCTGGGCGCACAGGTCGGCTGGATCACGAAGACGTCCTGCTTGCGGACGTTCTCTTCGATTTCGACCTGCACTTCACCATCGGAGAAGCGCGACACCAGCGCCTTGCCCGGTCGCACCCCCAGTTCCTTGCAGATGCTCTGCGCAAGGCGCTTGTTGGCGTTGCCGGAAAATACCAGCAGGTTCGGGTGATCTTGCATCATGACGGTCTCGGGCGGGAGCGATTGGCGGAGAACTCGGCCGCCGGCGCCCGAGGACGTCTGCGGTGACAACACCGCGGCCGTTCAACCGTGTCCGCGCAGCATGCGCATGGAACGCGGTTGGCGTCCGCAAGTGGCAGGGGCGGGAGGATTCGAACCTCCGAATGCCAGGATCAAAACCTGGTGCCTTGGGCCTCTTGGCGACGCCCCTGCATCAAAATCAATAACGCTCGAGTACATCAAGCAGTGGCGAGCGCTCCACGCCCGCAGCCACCCATGCCCGCAGTTCCTTCGGCAACCGCGCCAGGCCCTGCTCTGCAGCAGCGCGCGTGGCGAACTCGACGAAACAACCGCTTCCCGACCCGGTGAGTCGTGCCCGGCCAATCCTGTCCAACGCGATAAGCACTGCCTCGACGGCAGGTTCGCGACGGCGCAGTACCGGCTCGAACGCATTCCCGAGCAAAGACCCGGAAGCGAAGTCCGCTATTTTCGCTACTGGGGCGTCGCGCGTCAAATCGGGACTGGCAAAAAGTGCAGCCGTGGGCACGTGAACGCCGGGGTCGGCGATCACATACCAGGCCGGCGGCAGCGCCAGCGGGGTCAGTTGCTCCCCCACGCCTTCGGCCCAGGCGTTGCAGCCGCGCACGAAGACCGGCACGTCCGCGCCCAGCTGCAGGCCCAGGCCGGCCAGCGCGTCTTCGTCCAGACCCGTTTCCCAGAGCGCGTTCAACGCCACCAGGACGGTCGCCGCATCGGAAGAACCCCCACCAAAACCGCCACCGGCAGGAATGCGCTTTTCGACGGCGATATCCACACCTTGCGCGACGTTCGCATGATTTTTCAGGAGAACCGCAGCACGCACGGCGAGATCATCGGCCTCGGCCACGCCCGGCACGGAGGGCCCCACACGACGCACCTGGCCGTCTTCACGCACCTGCAGCCGGACCCGGTCGCCCCAGTCCAGCAGCCGGAACACGCTCTGCAGTTCGTGGTAGCCGTCGGCGCGGCGGCCGGTGATGTGCAGGAACAGGTTGAGTTTGGCCGGGGCCGGAAACCACGGCCCGCCGGCGTTCAGGTCCAGCGCGCTCATGGGCTGCCGAGCACCCAGCCGTCGACCAGCAGGCGCACCTTGGCGTCGCCATTGACCGCCTCGATCCGCCGCGGCAGCACGGGGCGGTCGCCTTCGGCCGGGTACCAGTCCAGGAATTGGATGTCCCAGCCCATCTGGCGGACGCGGCGCGGCCGGCCTTCGGCGTCCCGATCGATCTGCCCGGCACCAGCCCCTTCGGCGACCAGGCCGCGCACCCATTCCGGCAACTGGTTGACCGGGATATCCCAGCCGGTGGCCTCCAGCAGCACCTGCTGCGCATCCTCGCCCTGGCGGGGCCCACCGTCCACGCCGTCCAGGCGCCCGCTGCGGTTTTCGCTGTCGCCGCTCAAGGTCCAGCTCTGCCGGGTGACCGGCGCGCTGAGTGACACCACGTATTGCCGCGCCTGCTGCTGCCAGTCGATGCGACCACTGCCGCCGTTGCGCCCCTTGCTGACCGCGACCCGGCCCTGGAACGACCACGCCGGCTGTGCGCGCAGCGCGTCCACGCGCGCGGCCTCTGCCTGCTGCGCTTCGGTGCTCACGGTGGTCACCACATCGGGCGCGGCCGGGGCCTTGCGCGTGTCCAGTGACACGCAGGCCGACAACGACACGGCCAGGACCGCCGCCAGGGCGGCCTTCACGGGAATCAGGTTCATACGCCGTATTTCTCGATCACGCGCTGCAGCGCACGGTTTTCCGGGTCGAGCTTGCGTGCTTCATCGAAGAAACGGCGGGCCTCGTCCTTGCGGCCGAGTACCCACAGCACCTCACCCACATGCGCGGCGATTTCCGGGTCCTTGGCCAGCGTCCACGCGCGGCGCAGCTGCACCAGCGCTTCTTCGTTGCGGCCCAGGCGATAGAGCACCCAGCCGTAGCTGTCGACGATGGCGGCGTTGTCCGGCTCGGCCACACGGGCACGGTCGATCAGCTCCAATGCTTCCTGGTAGCGCGTGGTGCGGTCGGCCAGGGTGTAGCCCAGCGCATTGAGCGCGGCCACGTTCTCCGGCTCGGTCACCAGGATCTTGCGCAGGTCCGCTTCGGCGCGCGGCACGTCATCGCGGCGCTCCCAGGCCAGCGCGCGGGCATACAGCAGCGCGTTCTCGTCCGGGTAGGCGGCCAGGCCCCGGGCCAGCGCGTCCAGCTCACCCGGCAGGTCATCGCCCCGCTGGCGCAGCTCGGCTTCGAGCAGGTAGGCATCGCGCCGCGCTTCGTCGTCGATCATGGCGTCGGACTGGATCGCGTGCACCCCGGCAAAGGCCTTGTCGGTCTGGCCCAGTTCGTACTGGGCGCTGGCCGCACGCAGGCGCGCTTCGGCGCGCTCTTCGCCGCCCGGCACGCTGAGGTACCAGTCCACCGCTTCGGCATGGCGTTTGAGGTATTCGGCGATCTTGCCCAGCAGCAGGCGCTGCGCCGGATCCGGCTTGGTCGCCTGCTTCGAGAGATCGGTATACAGCGCCAGCAGCGCCACATCGTCCTTCTGCTTGGCCAGCAGCGAGGCGCGCATGCCCCAGGTCTGCACGTTCTGCGGACCGACCGCGAGCACGCGCTCGGCCGATTTCGCATCGCCCATGGCGTCGTAGGCGATGGCCACGGCATTGCGCAGCTCCGGGTCTTCGGCGGTGCGCGGCTCCACCGAATGCAGCGCCGCCAGCGCGTCGTCGGTCTTGCCGGCCTGGAACATCAGGCTGGCATTGAGCAGCGCCACGCGCGGCTCACCGGGGAAGCGGCGCACCACTTCATCGACCATGCGCCGGGCCAGCTCGGGCCGGTCCATGCGCATGGCCAGCCGGCCGAATTCCTGCCAGGGCTCGAGCTGGTTGGGGATGGCGTTGTCGTCGACCAGCCGGCCCAGCACATCGGCGGCGGCGGCCGGGTCGCGGCCCCCACCGACCAGCGCGGCCAGTGCGAACTTCCAGCCGCGCGGGTCCGGGTCACGCAGCAGGCTGGCCAGCTCGGTCCGCGCGCCCTTCACATCGCCCTTGCGCAGGTCCAGCGCGGCCGCAGCGCTGCGCATGGACAACGAACGGGGCGCACGCTTCTCCCACAGGGCCAACGCGCGGGTGGCGCGCTTGTCATCGTCGGCGAGCATGGCGATCCGGGTGGCGCGCTCGGCCAGGCCGGCGTCGTCACGGCCCGCCTCGGCGGCCTCCAGGTACCAGCGCGCGGCCTCGGGCAGCTTGCCGGCCTGCAGCGCGAACTCACCGGCCATGACCGGGGTCAGCGACGCCGGTTCGGCCGTTCCGGCCTTGCCAGCCGGTGCAGCCGGGGCCGCCGCCAGGGCGCTGGCGGTGAACAGGGACAGCAGCAGAACGCGGGAGATGCGAATCAATGCGGGCATCGGGGGCTTCTGGCCTTAAAATGACGACTTGAATGGCCAGCAGCTTATCGCAAGCAACTGAACAATGACCCTGTGGGTGCTCGGACTGAATCACCAGACCGCGCCAGTGGAACTGCGCGAACGCGCGTCCTTTGGCGGCGACGCCCTGCCCCAGGCATTGGCGTCGCTGCGCGATACCCCACAGGTGGCCGAGGCGGTGCTGCTGTCCACCTGCAACCGCACGGAGCTGTATGCCGTGGCCGAATCGGGCGAGGCGCTGGCGCAGTGGCTGGAGTCGCACGCCGGGCAGCTGCACGGTTACCTGTACCAGCATGCCGATGCCGATGCGGTGCGCCACCTGTTCCGGGTCGCCACCGGGCTGGACTCGATGGTGCTAGGTGAGCCCCAGATCCTGGGCCAGGTGAAGGATGCCTGGGCGACCGCGCGCGACCATGGCCTGCTCGGCCAGCGCCTGGATCGCTTGTTCCAGCAGACCTTCTCGGTGGCCAAGCGCGCGCGCACCGATACCCGCGTGGGCGCCAACCCGATCTCGGTGGCCTCCACCGCAGTGCGCCTGGCGCAGAACTCCTTCGCGCGGCTGGAAGACTCCACCGTGCTGCTGGTGGGCGCCGGCGAAACCATCGAACTGGCCGCCCGTCACCTCAGCGAAGGCCGCGTACGCCGGCTGCTCATCGCCAACCGCACCCTGGCGCACGCGCAGGAGCTGGCCACCCGCCATGGCGGCGTGGCGCTGCCGCTGACCGAGCTGGAACGCCACCTGGGCGAAGCCGACGTGGTGTTTTCGGCCACCGCCGCGCGCGAGCCGGTGATCACCAAGGCGCAGATCGCCGCGGCGCTGCGCTCGCGAAAGCACAAGCCGATGCTGCTGTTCGACCTGGCGGTGCCGCGCGATATCGAAACCGGGGTGGGCGAGCTGCAGGATGCCTTCCTGTACACGGTCGACGACCTGGAGCGCGCGGTGGAGGACAACCGCCGCAGCCGGCGTGAGGCGGCCGCCGAAGCCGAAGCCATCATCGAGCTGCAGGTATCGCGGTTCGTCGAGACCCTGCAGGCCAATGCGCACCAGGCGCCGCTGCGCCAGCTGCGCGCGTACGGCGAAGCCACCCGGGTGGAAATGCTGGACAAGGCGCGCCAGCAGCTGGCCCACGGCAAATCGCCGGAGGAAGTGCTGGAGCTGCTTGCGCATGGCCTGACCAACCGCCTGCTGCACCCGCCGACCGCCGCGCTGCGTGCGGCCGCGCTCAGCGGCGATACTGAATTGACCCGCGCCGCCGAGCGCCTGTTCCCGGCCAAGCCGGGCTACCAACACCCTGCCGTGAGCAACGATGACGCCGACCCTGCGCCGTAAGCTGGAAGCGCTGGCCGAACGCCGCGAAGAACTTGAACGCCTGCTGGCCGACCCGGACGTGGTCGGCGACAACGAGCGCTTCCGCAATTTTTCACGTGAATTCGCCCAGCTGCAGCCGATCGCCACCGCGCTGGCCGATGAAGCGCGGGCGTTGGCCGACCTGGCCGCCGCCGAAGCGATGCGTGCCGACCCGGACCTGCGCGAGCTGGCCGAGGAGGAAATCACCGCCGCGCAGGAACGCCTGCAGCAGCTGGACCATGACCTGGCGCTGCTGCTGGTGCCGCGCGATCCGCGCGACGACGGCAACCTGTTCCTGGAAGTGCGCGCCGGCACCGGCGGCGACGAGGCGGCGATCTTCGCCGGCGACCTGTTCCGCATGTACGCGCGCTATGCCGAACGCCAGGGCTGGAAGGTGGAGATCGAATCGGACAGCCCCGGCGAGCATGGCGGCTACAAGGAGATCGTGGCGCGCGTGGTCGGGCGCGGCGCCTATTCCAAGCTCAAGTTCGAATCCGGCACGCACCGCGTGCAGCGCGTGCCGGCCACCGAGTCGCAGGGCCGCATCCACACCTCGGCGGCCACGGTGGCGATCATTCCCGAAGCCGACGAGGTCGATGAGATCGTCATCAACCCGGCCGACCTGCGGGTGGATACGTTCCGCTCGTCCGGCGCCGGTGGCCAGCACGTCAACAAGACCGAATCGGCCATCCGCATCACCCACGTGCCCAGCGGCGTGGTGGTGGAATGCCAGACCGAGCGCAGCCAGCACGCCAACCGCGACAAGGCGATGAAGCGCCTGAAGGCGCAGCTGCTCGATGCCGAGCGCAGCAAGCAGGCGGCCGCCACCGCCGAAAGCCGCCGGCTGCAGGTCGGCAGCGGCGACCGCAGCCAGCGCATCCGCACCTACAGCTTCCCGCAGGGCCGGATCACCGACCACCGGGTGGAAGGGCTGACCCTGTACGACCTGCCCAACATCATCGCCGGTGAGATGGATACGCTGGTGGAGCGGCTGATCCACGAACACCAGGCCGATGAACTGGCCCAGCTGTCCGCCGGCGCGTGAGCATGGACCCGCAGCGCGAGCAGCTGCGCAGCGCAGTGCAGCGCCAGCCGCAGGACTTCATCGCCTGGGTGATGCTGGCCGACGCCGAGCTTGAGGCCGGTGACACCGCTGCCGGCGATCATGCCGCTACACGCGCGTTGCAACTGCGCCCCGGCCACCCCGAAGCGCTGGCCCGGCTGGGCCGCGCGCGCTGGATGCAGGGCCGCCATGGCGAAGCAGCCACGCTGCTGCGCCAGGCCGCCAACCTGGTCCCGGAGCACCCCGGCATCGCGCTGTGGCTGGGCCACGCGCTGGAAGACGCCGGCCAGCCCGAAGCCGCTGCCGATGCCTACCGCCAGGCGCATCGGCTGCTGCCCGGCGAGCCTTACATCACCGCCCAGCTGCTCAACTGGCAACGCCGGCTGTGCGACTGGCGCGAACTCGAACCGCTGTCCCAGCAGGTGCGCCAGGCCGTGGCGCAAGGCGCGGCGGTAGTGGAGCCGTTCGCCTTCCTCAGCGAAGACGCTAGCGCCGCCGAGCAGCTGGCGTGTGCGCGGCAGCGCGCTGCGGGCATCGCCGAGGGACTGCGTGCGCTGCCGCCCGCGCAGGTCCGCCGCGCGGGGCAGCTGCGCGTGGGTTTCCTTTCCAATGGCTTCGGTGCGCACCCGACCGGGCTGCTGACCGTGGCGCTGTTCGAGCAGCTGCGTGCGCTCGGCGCGCTGGAGCTGCATCTGTTTGCCCTCAACGCCGATGATGGCAGCGCGATCCGCGCGCGCCTGCAGGCCGCTGCCACCGCACTGCATGACGTGTCGAGCCTGCCGCACGCGGCAATCGCCGCGCAAATCCGCGCGACCGGCATCGATGTGCTGTTCGATCTGCGTGGCTGGGGCGGCGGCGGCGCGCCGGCGGTACTGGCGATGCGCCCGGCCCCGGTGCAGGTGAACTGGCTGGCGTATCCGGGCACGTCGGGCGCGGCGTGGATCGACTACGTGCTGGCCGATGACTACGTGCTGCCCGCCGCGCTGACGCCGGCCTTCAGCGAACAGGTCCGGCGGCTGCCCCGCGCGTTCCAGCCCTCGGACAATACCCGCGTGCTGGAGCCGGCGCCGGGCCGCGAGGCCTGTGGCCTGCCCGCGCAGGGCGTGGTGTTCTGCTGCTTCAACAACAGTTACAAGCTCAACCCGCGCAGCATGCGCCGCGCGTTCGCGGTGCTGCAGGGCGTGCCGGGCAGCGTGTTGTGGCTGCTGTCCGGGCCGGGCAATGCCGATGCGCGGCTGCGCGCGGCGGCGCGCGAGGCGGGGCTGGATCCGGCGCGGCTGGTGTTCATGCCCAAGCTGCCGCACCCGACCTACCTGGCGCGCTACCAGCAGGCGGACCTGTTCCTGGACACGCACCCGTACAACGCGCACACCACCGCATCCGATGCACTGTGGGCCGGCTGCCCGGTGCTGACCTGCCCGGGCGTGACGTTCGCTTCGCGCGTGGCCGGCTCGCTCAACCATCACCTGCAGCTGCCGACGATGAACGCTGCTGACGACCGCGTCTTCGTGGAGACCGCCATCGCGCTGGGCAACGACCCGCAGGCACTGGCAGCGTTGCGCGCCACCCTGGCCCAGCGGCGTTCGGACACCGGCCTGTTCGACATGGCCGGGTTCGCCCGCGACTTCACTGCCGAGGTGCAGGCGATGGGGCGATTGCATGGCTGGCAGGATGCACACGCGGACTGACCACCCACTGCGCTAGGCTCGGGTTTCTTCTGTCAGCCGGAATACCGCACCGATGGGCAAGCTCAAGCGCAAGGCGTACCAGGCACTGCTTGAACCGATGCAGCTCGAACTCACGGCGATGGCGCGTTGGGCCCAGCACACCGGGCAGCGCGTGCTGGTGCTGTTCGAGGGCCGCGATACCGCCGGCAAGGGCGGCGCCATCCAGGCCATCGCCGAGCACCTAAACCCCCGCCAGTGCAGGGTGGTGGCGCTGCCCAAGCCGACCGACCGCGAAAGTACCCAGTGGTACTTCCAGCGCTATGTGTCGCACCTGCCGGCTGCCGGCGAGATCGTGCTGATGGACCGCAGCTGGTACAACCGGGCCGGGGTCGAGCACGTGATGGGCTATTGCACCGAGGCCGAGTACCACGCGTTTCTGGCGCAGGCGCCGGTGTTCGAGAAGCTGCTGGTGGACGATGGCATCCTGCTGTTCAAGTACTGGCTCACGGTCGACCAGGTGCAGCAGGAGAAACGCTTTGCCGAGCGCCACGTGGACCCGCTCAAGGGCTGGAAGCTGTCACCGGTGGACCTCAAATCGCGCAGCAAGTACAGCGCTTATACCGAAGCGCGCGAGGCGATGTTGCGCGCGACGCATCGGGAAGAGGCACCGTGGACGCTGGTGGACTTCAACGACCAGAAGCGCGGGCGGCTGGGATTGATCCGCAACCTGCTGGATCGCCTGCCCGATACCGGGGTGGACGATCCCATCCCGGACCTGCCGCCGTTGAAAGGCAAACTGCACGAAGAGCATTTCGGCGTGTTGAAGCCGATCAACCTGTCACCTCATGACCCCCAGGTTGATTGATCCCGATCCTGATGGGCCCGTATGAATTCGTAGCGCCGGCCGTTGGCCGGACACCGCGCGCAGCGCGGCCCACGTATCCGCAGCTGGCAAAACGCGGCTCCGGTAATCCGTCCGACGCTTGGACGATCCGAAGCCGACTGTAGCGCCGGCCGTTGGCCGGCCGCTTTTCGTTCCGGCGCCATGAACGCCCGACAGACGGCTTCGGAACCTGTAAACCCCGGCGTGTTGGTCGCGAGCGTGGCGCAACCGTCTCCGGACACTTGGGCCGCGCTTCGCGCGGTGTCCGGCCAACGGCCGGCGCTACGAATTGTTACGTGGCGTCCGCGGATCGGGATCAATCAACCAAGGGCAGATCGTCAATGCACAATCGCTTCGATGTCCGCTGCGGTGACCGGGCCCAGGAATTCCTTGGCGACCTTGCCGTCCGGGGCGATCAGGTAGGTCAGCGGCAGGCCGCGCGGCACGGCGAAGTCTTCCGGCGGGTTGTAGGTGTCCACCAGCACGATCGGGTAGGTCACCGGCAGCTTCTGCAGGAACGCCTTCATCTCCTCCGGTTCGATGTCTTCGTAGGCCAGGCCGACCACTTCGATCTCCTCGCGCATGGCATGCAGTGCCGACAGCTCCGGCATTTCCTTGCGGCACGGCGCGCACCAGGTCGCCCAGAAGTTCACCACCACCCATTTGCCGCGATGTGCGGCCAGGTCGTACGTGGTTCCGTCGAGGGCGGGCAGCACCAGGCGCGGCTGCGCCACGGTTTTGCGCTCCAGGTCGGGCGTGGCGGGGTCGGCGGCCGGGGCTGCCGGTTCTGCTGCGGGGGCTGGCGCCGGGGCGGCCGCTTCGGGCTGCGGTGCCGGCTTGTTGCAGCCGGCCAGGGCCAGCAGGCCGACGGCCAGCAGCAGGGGCTTGAAGGTCATGGGGTGTCTCCAGACGGGGAATAGATATCGCTGACGCGGCGCTTGAGCAGCTCGCGCAGCGGCAGCCGCAGGGCATCCAGCGCCGCCACCGAGGCGGTACCGAGGCTGTCGTCGCGGTAAGGCAGGTAGGCTTCCTTGACCGGAATGCGCAGCTGCGTGGATTCGTAGAGCTCGGCCAGGGTGAGCTTGTCCAGGTCGCGCGACAGCAGCCATTCGCCCTGTTCGTCGCGGCGCACCACCCGGATCGCTTCCAGGTCGCAGAGCATGCTCTGCAGCAGCGAGTCGGTCAGCATCGGCTCCAGCCGCAGGATCTCGTCTTCGTCCAGCCCGCGTCCGTCCAGGCGCGCCTGGTGGAAGCGGCCGATCAGGCGCAGCAGGCCATACAGTTCGTAGCCGGTGGGCAGGCGCAGGTCGGCCGGCTGGTAGCGGAACGCGGCGATCGACGAGGCCAGCGAGGCACCCAGCAGCACCGACACCCAGCACAGGTAGATCCACAGCAGCAGGATCGGCACGAAGGCCACCGTGCCGTAAAGCTTCTGGTAGGACTGGAAGCTGCCCAGGTAGGCGCCCATGCCCCACTTCACCAGCTCCAGCATCACCGCCGCAAGGATCGCGCCGGGAATGGCATGCCGCCACTTCACCGTGTGGTGCGGCACCACCCGGTAGACCAGCATGATGCAGACGAACTCGATCAGGATCGGCGCCAGGGTCAACGACGCATTGGCCAGCAGGCGGCCTTCACTGGTGCCGAACAGCGGCAGCGCGAACACGCGGGCCGATACGGCCAGCGACGCGGCCGCCAGCATCGCGCCCAGGGTGAGCACGGTCCAATAGACCAGGAAGCGGGTGAGCTTGGGCCGCGCCGAACTGACCCGCCAGATCTGGTTGAAGGTCTGCTCGACGCTGTTGAGGGTGATCAGCAGCGACACCACCAGCGCGATGAAGCCGGCGGCGGTGAGCTGCCCGGCACTGGCCGAGAACTGGCGCAGGTAGCCTTCGGCCGCGCGCGCGGCGTTGGGCACGAAGTTGGAGAACACGTAGTCGCTGAGCGTGTCGCTCCAGCGGTCGAACACCGGGAACGCCGAGAGCACGCCGAACACCACGATCGCCAGCGGCACCAGCGCGAACACGGTGGTGTAGGCCAGCGAAGCAGCGGCCTGGAACAGGCGGTCGTCGAGGAAGCGGCGCCACAGGAAGCGACCGAAGCTGGCGGTACGGGCGCGATCGCGCACGCGTTCCATCCACAGGTTGAGGGTGTCCAGGGGTTCCATCGTGGCAAGCGTACCTGAAGCCGGGTGGAGGCAATGCCATACTGCGGACAGACTGGACACAACGGAAGCGAGATGGCGGAGATCCTGGTGCTGTATTACAGCCGCGGCGGTTCGGTGGCGCGGCTTGCGCGCCAGATCGCGCGTGGCATCGGCGAAGTGCCCGGCATGAGCGCGCGCCTGCGCACGGTGCCGCCGGTGGCGGCGGTCACCCAGACCGCGCGGCCGCCGGTGCCCGATGACGGTGCGCCCTACGTGAGCGTGGAGGACCTGGCCGAGTGCAGCGGCCTGCTGCTGGGCAGCCCGACGCGGTTCGGCAACATGGCCGCGCCGGTCAAGCATTTCCTCGACGGGCTGGGGGCCGAGTGGGTCAACGGCACGCTGGCCGGCAAGCCCGCCGGGGTGTTCACCTCCACCGCGTCGCTGCATGGCGGGCAGGAATCCACACTGTTGTCGATGCAGGTGCCGCTGCTGCACCACGGCTGCCTTATCGTGGGCATTCCGTTCACCGAGCCGGCGCTGAGCCATACCACCACCGGCGGCACCCCCTACGGTGCCAGCCATGTGGCCGGCGCCGACGACAACCCGGTGCCGAGCGAGGACGAAGCGATCCTGGCGCGCGCGCTGGGCCGGCGCGTGGCCGATATCGCGCGGCGGCTGGGATGAGCCCGCGCGCGCAGAAGTGGACGTTGGCCACCGTGCTGCTCGCGTTGGCGGCGCTGTTTGCGGTGTGGTTCGCGCACGACCGGCACTGGCTGGCCAGCCAGCTGGTCTTCACCGCCCCGCCGCTGCTGTTGGCGCTCGGCGTGGTCACGGGGCGCGGCAAGGCGATGTTCTGGGCCGGGGTGCTGGCGCTGTTCTGGTTCAGCCACGGCGTGATGAGTGCCTGGAGCCACCCGGAAACCGCGCACTTCGCCTGGTTGGAACTGCTGCTGGCCCTGGCGGTGATCGGGGTCTCCAGCGCGCCTGGCCTGCGCCGGCGTTTCTCGAAGCGTTGAGCGCCTCGCGCGCGGCTGCGGGCGGGCGCCGGCAGCCGTATCATGGGCACCCAGCGCGGGTATTGCCGCGCGGTACCGCCCGCACTCCAGGAAGCCTGCAATGGAAGAACTACTGATCATCACCACCGGTGGCACGATCGACAAGATCTACTTCGACGACAAGTCGGACTACCAGATCGGCGATCCCCAGATCGGGATGATCCTGCGCGAGCTGGGCGTGACCTTCCGCTTCAACGTGATTCCGATCCTGCGCAAGGATTCGCTGCACATCACCGACGAAGACCGCGAGCTGATCCGCGCCACCATCGCCGCGCAGCCGACCCGCCACGTGCTGGTCACCCACGGCACCGATTCGATGGTGCAGACCGGCCGGGTGCTCAAGAGCATCCCCGACAAGACCATCGTCATGACCGGCGCACTCAGCCCGGCGCGCTTCCGTGGTTCGGACGCCGAGTTCAACATCGGCTGTGCGATCGGCGCGGTGCAGTCGCTGCAGCCGGGCGTGTACATCGCCATGAACGGCCGCATCTGGAACCCCGAACACGTGCGAAAGAACGTCGCTGCGAACCGGTTCGAAGACGCGTGACGCGGTAACCGCGTCACGCGTGGGGCGTGCCGACCAACGGTCGGCACCTACCTGCGGTAGCACCCGACCGTTGGTCGGGTGACCGATCGCATCAATACTGCGCGGTCAGGGTCACGCCGGAGAAGGTGCTGTAGGCCTTCACCCGGACGTGCCAGGTCCCCGCAGCCGGGGCGGTGATCGTGCAGGTTTCGTTGTTGCCGCTCAGGTACGGGCGGCAGGTGTACACGGTGTCGGTGGGCGCGCTGCCCGAGCGCACGTACAGATCCGCATCACCCGTGCCGCCGGCGATGGTCACCTTCAGCTGCGAGCGGCCCGAGGGCACGGCCACGGTGTAGGCCAGCGATGCACCGCTGGAAGCACCCAGGCCGCTGACCGGCACGTTGTTCTGCAGCGTGCCGGTGCCCGGGTTCGGGTTGGTCCCGCCCAGCGCGGCGGTGACGGCCGCATCCGCATCGACGATGCCCGCGCCGCAGCCGCCGCTGCAGGCGCCCGGCAGGGCCCGTGCGGTGTTCTTGAGCAGCGTCTCGATGGCCGCCGGCGACAGCGCGGTGGGCGCGACCGACTGCACCAGCGCGACCACGCCGGCCACGTGCGGGGCCGCCATCGAGGTGCCGTTGTACGACGCATAGGACGCAGCGCCCGGCACGGTGGTGCCGCTGTTTAGCGTGGACAGGATCGCCTGGCCCGGCGCCGAGACATCGATGCCGGCACCGTAGTTGGAGAAGCTGGCGCGGGCGCCGGCCGAGGTGGTGGCGGCCACCGCGATCACGTTGGCGCAGTTGGCCGGCACCGACGAGGACACGTTGGTGTTGCTGTTGCCCGCTGCCACCACCACGGTGGTGCCGCGCGAGACCGCGCCGTTGATGGCGTTCTGGTAGGTGGTCGAGCAGGTGCCGCCGCCGCCCAGGGACATGTTGATCACTTCGGCCGGGTTGGCATTGGCCGGCACGCCGCTGACGGTGCCACCGGATGCCCACACGATCGCATCGGCGATGTCGGAGGTGTAGCCGCCGCACTTGCCCAGCACGCGCACCGGAACGACCTTGGCGTTGTAGGCGGTGCCGGCCACGCCGGTGGTGTTGTTGGTCACCGCGGCGATGGTGCCGGCCACGTGGGTGCCGTGCCAGCTGGAGTTGGAAGCCGGGTAGCCGGCGCCGCATTCGTTGGCGGCATACCAGTCGCCTTCGTCGTTGGCATTGTTGTCGCGGCCACCGCCATCGCGCGCCATCGCGGCATCGCTGATGAAGTCATAGCCGGGCAGGATGTTGGCGTTCAGATCCGGATGGTTGGTGATGCCGGTATCGATCACCGCCACCACCACGCCGGTCCCCGTGGCCTTGTCCCAGGCCGGGCGCACGTTGATCGAGGCGTTGCTGGTGCCGAAGCCCCACTGCTCGGACAGGCGGCTGTCGTTGGGCACCAGGGTGGCGTGCATCAGCTGGTCGACTTCGACGTATTCCACGTTCGGATCGGCGGCCAGGCGACGCATCAGCAGTTCCGATTCGGCGGCATCCAGCGGCCGGTCGGCCTTGACCACGGTCGGGCCGATGGCCAGCTGGCGCAGCTTCTGCAGGCCCAGCGCGCGCCCCTGCGCGGCAGGAACGGCCTGGGCGGCGGCCTTGAGCGAACTGGCCAGCGCGGTCGGGGTGGCCACGTCGGTGGCGCCGTCCTTGTACTTGACGATGAAACGCTGGTGGGTCGGGGCCGAGGCCAGGCCACTCAACTGCACGTCGCCGGCGAATGCCGGCGCCGCCAGGAGCAGGGTCGAAAGCACCGAACCACCGAGTACAACCAAGGCACGCTGACGCAAGCGCTGCGGATCATGAGACATCGGAATTCCCTTCAAGATTGAGGAGCCGTCGAGGCGGCAAAGGTCGGTCAGATCCGGCGCTGTGGAGCGGTGGCTTGGATCGGACCTGGAAGACGGATCGGCTTTCCCCTGCGAAACCGCCCGAACCCGGACGCTAGTGGTTTCGATTCGGCCCAACAATGTTTCAGCCCGCTTTCAGGCTTGTGAAAGTTTCGATCTGAGACTTTTCGGGTCAACGGTTTGTGAATGTGAAGAAACTTCCCCGTACCGATGCGGTCATGGCGGACGCAATTCGTGTCCTGCGTCACTGTCTTGCGCGTCATGACCGAGACATTGCTTGCGCGTCAATGAGTTGGGTCGGTTTGGATCGTTCAGACCGGGCTTCGGCAGGCGCCGCGCATGAAAAAGGCCCGCCTGGTGCCAGGCGGGCCTTGGGATCCAACGCGCGTCGAACGGTCAGCCGTCCAGGCGCACCAGCCAGCCATGACGGTCCGGCAGGCGGCCGTACTGGATGTCGGTCAGTTCCTTGCGCAGCGACATGGTCACCTCGCCCGCCGGGGCGGTCAGGTCACCGACCGAGAAGCCTTCGCCCTTGAGCTGGCCGATCGGCGTGACCACCGCAGCGGTCCCGCAGGCGAACACTTCGGCGATCTCGCCGGAGGCCACGCCCTGCTTCCACTCGTCGATGGTCACCTTGCGCTCTTCGACCTTCATGCCGCGATCGCGCGCCAGTTGCAGGATGCTTTCGCGGGTGATGCCTTCCAGGATGCTGCCGGACAGCGCCGGGGTCACCAGGGTGCCGTCCTTGTAGACCAGGAACACGTTCATGCCACCCAGTTCTTCCAGGTACTTGCCTTCGACCGGATCCAGGAACAGCACCTGCGAGCAACCCTGCGCCTGCGCCTTCTGCTGCGGCAGCAGCGAGGCGGCGTAGTTGCCACCGCACTTGGCCGCACCGGTGCCGCCCTTGGCCGCACGCGCATATTCGGTGGACAGCCAGATCGACACCGGGGCCACGCCCTTGGCGAAGTACGGGCCTGCCGGGCTGGCGATCACGTAGTAGCCGGCCTTCTGCGCGCCGCGCACGCCGAGGAAGGCTTCATCACCGATCATGAACGGGCGGAAGTACAGGCTGGATTCGTCGGCCGACGGCACCCAGCTGGCATCCACGGCGATCAGCTGCTTGAGCGATTCGACGAAGATATCCACCGGCAGTTCCGGCAGCGCCAGGCGCTGCGCCGAACGCTGCAGGCGGCGGCCGTTGGCATCGGGGCGGAAGGTCCAGATCGAGCCGTCGGCATGGCGGTAGGCCTTGATGCCTTCGAAGATTTCCTGGCCGTAGTGCAGCACCGCGGCGGCCGGGTCCAGCTGCAGCGGGCCGTACGGGCGCACGCTGGCGTTGTGCCAACCAGTGTCCTTGTCCCACCGCACTTCCACCATGTGGTCGGTGAAGTGCAGACCAAAACCGGGGGCGGCCAGGATGCGTTCACGCTCCTCGCTGCTGCGCGGCTGGGCGGAACGGGTGGTGGTGAAGCTCACGGAAGACTGGGACACCGGAAATTTCCTGTTCTGGTTACGGGTTCAATTACAGCATGCCGGTTTCAAGGCGGGCGGCCTCGGACATCATGTGCTGGCCCCACGGTGGGTCGAACACCAGTTCGACATCGGCTTCGACCACGGTCGGGATCATTTCCAGCTTGCTGCGCACGTCGTCGACGAGGATATCGCCCATGCCGCAGGCCGGCGCGGTCAGGGTCATCTTGACGTCGACCTCGCGCTGGCCATCGTCCAGGTGCTTGAGCTCCACTTCGTAGACCAGGCCCAGGTCGACGATGTTGAACGGGATCTCCGGGTCGAAACAGGTTCGCAGCTGCTGCCAGACGAGCTTTTCGACCTCCTCGTCGGAGGCGTCGGCGGGCAGTTCCAGCGGCGCGGGCGGTTCCTTGCCCATGGCGTCGCCGTCCTTGCCGGCGATGCGGAACAGATTGCCTTCGACAAATACGGTATAGCTGCCGCCCAGCGCCTGGGTGATGTACCCATAGCTGCCGGCGGGCAAGGTGACCGTTTCGCCCTGCGGGACCATGACGGCCTCGCAGTCGCGTTCGAAGTGGACGGGTTCGCTGCTACGGGAGTACATGTGGATCGATATGGGGTCGCGGCCGATTCCCGCAAGGCGCTCATTTTAGCCCAGTGGCCGGCCACGCGCCGGTCACCCCGCAAGCCGGTATCCTGTGGCGGACCAAAGGAAGAATGCATGCCGCCCACCTCTGCGCCCGCCAGGTCCGCCCACTGGCTCTGGCCCCCGCTGTTGTTGCTAGGAGTTGTCACGGCCACGCTGGCCTGGTTGTTCATCGCGCTGCTGAGCGGCCGCCAGGCAGGCTGGATGGCCGTCCTGGTGGCCCTGGAGCTGGGTTTCATGCTGCGCCTGGGCAACTTGCGCGGCGGCCTGCTGCGGGTGGCGTTGACCCTGCTGGGCACCGTGCTGGTGGCATTGGCAGCCAACTGGGGGATCGCTTCGGCCTACCTGGGTGGGTCGCTGGGACTGGATCCGTGGGAATCAGCGTTGCGGATGGGGCCGTTCATGGCGTTCACATTGGTTCAGCTGGCCAACGGGGTGGCCGAGCTGTTGTGGCTGGGCATCGCCCTTGTCGTCGGATGGTGGATTTCGCGGTGAGCGCGCCACGACCAACGGTCGTGGCCTACCGTCGATCGGGGGTAGGTCACGACCGTTGGTCGTGACCCGTTGATCGAATCAATGCCCTCCATCGAGGGCTTTGAGCTCGCTCACCAGCGCGCTGGCCGCACCGGCGCCATCGCCGTAGAGCATGCGGGCGTTGTCGGCGTAGAACAGCGCGTTTTCGATGCCCGCGAAGCCGGTGCCCTTGCCGCGCTTGATCACCACCACGTTGCGGGCGTTGACCACGTCCAGGATCGGCATGCCGTAGATCGGGCTGGCCGGGTCGGTGCGCGCCACCGGGTTGACCACGTCGTTGGCGCCGATCACCAGCACCACGTCGGTGGTGGGGAACTCGGGGTTGATGTCGTCCATGTCGGCGATCAGGTCGTAGGGCACGCCCGCTTCGGCCAGCAGCACGTTCATGTGGCCCGGCATGCGCCCGGCCACCGGGTGAATCGCGAATTTGACCTTGATGCCGCGTTCCAACAGCCGCTGCGCGAGCTCCCACACCTTGTGCTGGGCCTGGGCCACGGCCATGCCATAACCGGGCACGATCACCACGCGCTCGGCGAACGCCAGCATCGCGGCCACGTCGCTGGCCTCGATCGGCTTCTGCGCGCCGGTGATTTCCTGGGCCGTGCCACCGCCGCCGAAGTTGGAGAACAGCACGCCGCTGATCGGCCGGTTCATCGCCTTGGCCATCAGGCGGGTGAGCAGGATGCCGGCCGCGCCGACCATCATGCCGGCGATGATCAGCGCCTCGTTGCCCAGCACGTAGCCTTCGAAAGCGACCGCCAGGCCGGTGAATGCGTTGTACAGCGAGATCACCACCGGCATGTCGGCGCCGCCGATCGGCAGGGTCATCAGCACGCCCAGCGCCAGCGCGACCACGAAGAAGCTGATGATCGCCACCGGGCTCAGGGTCACTGCCGCCCAGATGCCCAGCACCACCATCGCCAGCGCAACCAGCAGGTTGAACGCCTGCTGGCCGGGGAAGGTTACCCGCCGGTCCAGCCGGCCATCGAGCTTGGCCCAGGCGATGACCGAACCGGACAGCGACACCGCGCCGATCGCCGAGCCGATCACCGCCAGCGCCAACACCGTGGCCGAGGGCTGGCGCGCGCTCAGTTCGGCGATGGCCTGCGCGCTCCAGTGGCTGGTATCGCGGTTGGCCAGGAACGAGAAGCGCAGCAGTTCCACCGCACCGATCGCGGCGGCCGACCCGCCGCCCATGCCGTTGTACAGCGCCACCATCTGCGGCATGTCGGTGATGGCCACCCGCTTGGCCGACCACCACGCCACGCCGGTACCGATCGCCACCGCAGCCAGGATCAGCGGCACGTTGTGCAGGTCGGGCAGGAAGAAGGTCGCCACCGTGGCGATCAGCATGCCCAGGCCGGCCCAGCGGATGCCGCTGCGCGCGGTCATCGGCGAGGCCATGCGCTGCAGGCCGAGCAGGAACAGGGTGGCGGCGACCAGGTAGCTCACCTGCACCAGCCACTGAAGCAGTTGCGCGGTGGTGATGTTCAAGGCGCCTTCTCCCCGGCGTCGCGCTTCTGGCTGGGCTTGAACATGTCCAGCATGCGTTCGGTCACCACGTAGCCACCGGCGGCATTGCCCGCGCCGAGCACCACGGCGATGAAGCCGATGATCTTTTCCAGCGGGGTCTGCGCATGGCCCAGCACCACCATGGCGCCGATCAGGACGATGCCGTGGATGAAGTTCGACCCGGACATCAGGGGGGTATGCAGGATCACCGGCACCCGCGAAATGATCACGTGGCCTGCGATCGCAGCCAGCATGAAGATATACAACGCCACGAACCCGTCGCTCATTGCTGTCCCTCTTCCCGGCGGTCATCCCGTCCCCTGCATCATAACCATGCGCTGAACCGTTCTGCAGGGCGGTCAACCGATGCCGCGCTGGTGCGTTCTCACCGTATCCCCCCTGCGCGAGCGCTACCCTGTGCTGGTGAGCCCCTCCCTGCCGCCCCTGGCTGACGATGCCGATGCCGAAACCGTGTTGCCGGTGTCGCTGGATGCGTTCCTGGCCGGGATCGGCCCGCGCGCGTTCCGCTTCGCCGAGGCCGGGCTGCGCCAGCGCGACGACGCACTCGACGCGGTGCAGGACGCGATGCTGCGCATGCTGGCCTACCGCGACAAGCCCGCAGGGGAGTGGTCACCGCTGTTCTGGAGCATCCTGCGCCGCCGGGTGGTCGACCTGCAGCGCCGCCGCGGCTTCCGGCTGCGGTTCTGGCGCAGCAGCGACGAGCTGGCCGGTGACCACGACATCGACTGGGCCGATCCTGGACCCGGCCCGGCCCAGGCCCATGAGCAGCGCGACCAGTACGCGGCGCTGGTCAGGGCATTGCGCGATCTACCTGCACGCCAGCGCGAGGCCTTCACCCTGCGCGTGCTGCAGCAGCTCGACGGCGCCACGACCGCAGCGGCCATGGGCTGCAGCGAGGGCGCGGTAAAAACCCATCTTTCGCGCGCCCGGCAGGCGCTGCAGCAGCACCTGGAGATTGAACTGTGAGCCGCCCCGTGCCCCCCACCCTTCCCGATGACGCCGCACTGGCGCAGCTGCACGCACATGCGGTGACCCAGCTATCTCCCGCCACGCTGGCGCGCCTGCGTGCCGCGCGGCATGCGCCGCAGCGGGCCCGCGCGCACGGCTGGTGGCTGGCCACCGCGTGTTCGCTGGTGGTGGCGCTGGGCCTGGGCATCAGCTTCACCGCCCGACCGCCGGCGGCTACCCCGATGCAGGTGGCGGCCGTGGCGACGGATGACAGCAGCGACGTGCTGGACGAGAATCCGGACCTGTACCTGTGGCTGGGCGCCACCGACCTGGCAATGGAGTGAACATGAAACCGCGACTGACCCTGGCACTGGTACTGCTCTCGCTGAGCGCGGCCAGCGCCGCGCAGACCTCGACGCTGCCGGAGTGGGACAAGCTCACCCCGCAGCAGCGCGATGCGCTGATCGCGCCGGTGCGCGACCGCTGGAACGACGCGCCGCCGCCACAGCGCGAACGCATGCTGCAGCATGGCCAGCGTTGGCAGAGCATGACCCCGGAACAGCGCGAGCTGGCGCGGCGCGGCCGCCACCGTTTCGAGAACATGAGTCCGGAGCAGCGCGAGCAGGCCCGCGCGCTGTTCGCGCAGATGCGCGGCATGACCCCGGCCCAGCGCGATGCGCTGCGTGAGCGCTGGGGCAGCATGAGCCCGGAGCAGCGGCAGGAATGGCTGAAGGCCAATCCGGTCAAGGACCTGCCGCCGCGGTAGCGCCACGCCCTGCGTGGCGGCGCGATATCAGTTCGCAATCCAGCGCGTTTTCGCCAGCAGCTCATCGTCCCAATCAAACGCCACCGCGCCATCCTTCAGGAACAGCGCGACGAAGTTGTAAAGGTTGCGCGCATACATCTCACTGGCGTGCACCGCGCCCTGGCTGGCCAGGTTGAGCGGGCCGTCCACGGTGACGCCGCCGACGTCGACGGTTTCGCCCGGCCGGGTGGCCTCGCAGTTGCCGCCGGTTTCAGCCGCCAGGTCCACGACCACGCTGCCTGGGCGCATGCGCTGCACCATCGCGCTGGTGACGATCTTCGGCGCGGGGCGGCCGGGCACGGCGGCGGTACAGATCACCACATCGACCAACCGCAGGTGCTCGCCCAGCCGGCGCTGCTGCTCGGCCCGCTCGTCGTCGGTCAACGGACGGGCGTAACCGCCCTCGCCCGCCGCGCTGACGCCAAGGTCAAGGAACTTGCCGCCGAGCGATTCAATCTGTTCGCGGGTTTCGGGGCGCACATCGAAGCCCTCCACCTGCGCCCCAAGCCGGCGCGCGGTGGCAATGGCCTGCAGGCCGGCTACGCCGGCGCCCACCACCAGCACGCGCGACGGCCGGATGGTGCCGGCGGCGGTGGTCAGCATGGGGAAGAAGCGCGGCGCCAGCTGGGCAGCAATCAGGGTGGCCTTGTAGCCGGCCATGCCGGCCTGCGAACTGAGCACGTCCATGGACTGTGCACGGGTGGTACGCGGCAGGCGCTCCAAGGGAAATGCCTGCAGCCCACGTGACTGGATCACGCCGGCGCGTTCGTCATCGGCCTGCGGGTGCAGCATGCCGACCAGGCCGGCACCGGATTTGAGCTGGCGCAGCCGCGCGGTTTCCGGCGGCTGCACGCACAGCACGATGTCGGCCTGGCCCAGGCGGGTGTCATCGGCGAGCTGCGCGCCGACATCCAGGTAGGCCTGGTCGGTAAAGCCGGCGCGCGTGCCGGCGCCCGGTTCGATCCACACGGCAGCGCCCAGCGCGATGTACTTGCGCGCCGTTTCCGGCGTCAGCGCCACGCGGCGTTCGCCCTGCGCGTGTTCCTTGACCCCCAACACCTCGACAGCCATGCATGTCCCCGAGCAGCGGTAAGTGGTGGGATCGTAACCCGATTGGCTGGTTTGGATGTCTTTCCGCTGGAAGCGCTGCCTTGAATCCGATGTCGCTTGGGTGCCGGCCGTTGGCCGGCAGCTTCATGCATTCAGGCGGACAGCCATTGCCTGACGGGTTATCGCGCAGGGCCGGCGGGTGCGGGGGTACGGGGGGCGCCGTGAACCCATCCATGGGGGCTCTTGCGAAACATCCATGTTTCGCAAAGCCCCCGTACCCCCGCACCCGCCGACCCTCCCGAATTCGGTCGGTGGCCATGGAAGATCAAACGCAGTTCCGATCATTTCCATGCGTTACCGCGCGCGGGCGTTACAACGGCAGTCGTTTGGGAACCGACCCTACCCTGCCCCATGTGATCCGCGTAGAGCCACGCCCTGCGTGGCTGATTTTTCCAGCCGCACGCGATCCACCATCGAGGGGAGGCCGGCGGGCAGCCCCTGTAGGGACTGTCAAAAACATGGATGTTTTTGCCAAGCCCCCAAGGGTGAAGGCGCACTGCTTGCGAGGCACTGCCTCGCGTGCGACTGAACGCCCAGCCGCTGGCGGCTGGGCCGGGGCCCGGAGGGCGGTTTACGGCGTGTCCCGTAAGGGGCTGCCCGTCGGCCTCCCCAGCACGTAGCAGCCGAAACGCCGCAGTTGACGTTGACGTTGACGTTGACGTTGAACGCAACCTCAGTGAACCGTAGCGCCCTTGGTGTCCAGGCGATCGATCACGCCCTGCATGGCGCTGTCGAAGGCGCCATCGTCGATGTGCGCGCGCAGGCGGCCGAGGCGCACCATGACCGCCAGTTCTTCCGGCGAGGCCACGCAGAAACGCACGCCGCGTCGGTTCACGAACAGCAGGCGCTGCGAGATCGGGCTGATCCAGGACAGTTTGCCGGCCTGGACTTTGCCGTCCTTGTCGACGAAATCGAGCCAGCTGCCGATTTCCAGGCCGCGGAAACGGTCGGCATCGGCATTGTCGAAATCGGTGACGTCGACCTTGCTGCCCAGCTCCACGCCTGCACTGTCCGCAGCCGGCGGCGTCGGCAGGACCACCTGCGGCAGCTCCGGCAGCGCGCGTTCCAGTTCCGGGCGCGATTCGGCAATGGACTGCAGCGTGTCATGCAGCGAATCGATCGCCGCGTTGGCGCCATCGGCGTGTACGCCGACACTGGCAAACACCTTGCGCAGCACCGGGTGCCATGCCTGCAGCCACGGCTTGCCGACGATCTGGCGCCGGGCTTCGGACACTTCTTCCAGGATCCCGTCGGCCAACGCGAGCGCCTCGCTCACCGAAGGGCCGTCGTCGCCTTCGCGCAGCACCGCCAGGGTGAGATGGTGCTGCCACGGCTGCCGCAGGAATTCGCCGATGGCCTGCGGCAATGCCGTATCGGCGATCCGCCAGTCCAGTTCGGATGCCGCGCGGGTGCGCGCCACTTCCAGCTTTTCCTGGCCGCGCTGGGTCTCGGCCGCGCGGCGCTCGGCGATTTCGATGCGGCGGCGGTGCTGGGCCAGGAAGTCGCGGAATTCTTCTTCCAACGTCAGGAAGATGGCCAGGTTCTCGTTGAACTCGGCCACCAGCCGCTCGATGATTTCCTCGACCTTGCCCATCAGCACGCGCTCGGCCTGGCTCTCGCCGGTGTTGCCTTCGCAGGCCTCGGCCAGCGAGTTGAGCAGCTTGCGCGCCGGGTGGGTCTTCTGCACGAACATGCGGCGGTCGAGCATGGCCACCTTCACGAAGGGCACCACCAGCCGGCCGATCAGCTCGCGCGAGCGACCTTCCAGGTCGCGCTCGTCCAGCATTACATCGAACAGCATGCCCACCAGGTCGATCGCATCTTCATCCTGCGGGTCCAGGCGCGCCTGCGCCGGGTCCACGCCGAGCCGGGTTGCCCCGGACAGCACTTCGCTCTTCAGCCGCTGGGCCAGCGATTCGCCGTCTTCGCCGATCGCCGCGCGCAGGGTCGCGCTCGGCGTGGCCTGCAGCAGCGACAGCACCGACATCATTTCGCGCTGGCTCAGTGGGCGCTGTTGCCCCACCGCCACGCTGGCGGCGGAGGTCGCGTCTTCGCGGACATGCCGGGTCTGCTGCAGCAGCTCGTGCAGCGCTTCCAGCAACATGCCCTGGTTTCCGCTCATCCCGTCCGGGCCTTCGGCTGCATGGTCATGCGCGGCCTGCGCCGACTGCATGCGGCCACGGCTGGCCGCCCAGCGGTCGGCGAAGCGCCGTGCCCAGGCCGGGGCCGCACCGTCGTCGGCTACGCCGCTTTCGGTTTCCAAGGCCTGGACCAGCTCGTCCAGCTCCTGCCGGGGCGTGGGCGGACGCGGCGCGGCGCGGCGCGGGGCGGCCATCTGCGGCATCACACCGGCAGCGGCCAGTTGTTCGTCGAGTTTCTCGTAACGCTTGCCGATCGGCGCGTGCAGGTCGCGCTCGCACAGTTTGATCAGCACCAGGCGCACTTCCGGCGCCAGTTCACAGTCTGCGAAGGCCTCGTGGATGGCCACGCCGATGTGCTCGGGGCTGATCGGGTTGCTGTCGGCGTTCAGTTCCAGCCCGCCGGCGATCCAGCCCAGGCGGCGGTCAAGCCGGCCCAGTACCGGCTTCCAGTCGCGCAGCAGCACGGTGGCGAAGTTGCGCACCGCCAGCCGCGATTCCAGCACGTGCTCGGGAACCAGGCTCAGCCCTTCCCCGCCCGCGCCGGCCAGCGTGGCTTCGGCCGACAGCGGCTCGGCGTGTTCCAGCGCATCCCAGGCCCTGGCCAGGTGCTCACGGAAACCGGCCACGATGTCTTCACGGCGCCGACGCAGTTCACGCATGCCATCGAGGAACAGCAGCTGCGACGCGCCAGCGGTGCCGGCACGGTCGAACAGCACGTCGTCGAAGCGGGCGATCACGGTCGCGAACGACTCGGCCAGGCCCGGCAGGGCGGCCTCGCGTGCAAGCTTCAACAGCGCCGGGTCGCGACCCTGCTGTCCCGATACGTTGGGCGTGGCGATCATGCGAAAAGGCTCCCCACCCTCGCTGGTACAGAATGCAGCATGGATACAACAGGCACGGGCGTCCCCAAGACACCAGCACACGGATGGTAGGACGCCCCACCGGTCAGGGACAGTGAAACAGTCCGCACTTTGAACCTCATGACCCGGGTGCCGGCAGGCCTTGTATCGTAAGGCCAGCGCGGGTGGGAAGCGAGTACAGAGACGTGAAGGAGTGCCATTAATTAAGTGAGGTTCATCACGTTTTGTCGCAAATGGGCAGGAGATCGCCGGAAGACGGGTCACAAACTGCCCCGACTATAATCTGAGCCACCCCGATGCCCGACAGAGACCCCATGCTCGACTCCCCTGCGCTGCAAGCCCTGGACGCCCGCCGTTCGGTTCCCGCCCTGCAACTGGGCGCGCCCGGACCGGACCCGGCCACCCTGCAGCGGATGCTGGCCTCGGCCGTGCGCGTGCCGGACCACGGCAAGCGGGTGCCCTACCGCTTCCTGCGCATCGCCGGCGATGCGCGCCTGCAGCTGGGTGAGTTCCTGGCCCGGCGCAGCCGCGAGCGCGACCCCACTGCCTCCGACGCACAGGTCGAGAAGGACCGGCTGCGCTTTTCGCATGCGCCGCTGATCATCACCGTCATCGCCGCGCCTACGCCCAGCCCGAAGGTACCCGAGCTGGAGCAGCTGATGACCGCCGGCTGCGTCTGCTTCGCGCTTTTGCAGGCCGCGCAGGCGCTGGGCTTTGGCGCCCAGTGGCTGACCGCCTGGATGGCGTTCGACCCGGCCGTGCATGCCCACCTGGGCCTGGCCGAGCATGAGCAGATCGTGGGTTTCATCCATATCGGCACCCCGAAGACCGCCGTGCCCGAACGCGAGCGCCCTGATCCGGCCGCGTTGCTGCAGGACTGGGTGGGCTGAGTGCACACGCCTCTCTACCTGGTGGATGCCAGCCTGTACGTGTTCCGGGCCTGGCATTCGATGCCCGATGAATTCCAGGACCAGCAGGGCTGGCCGACCAACGCGGTGCATGGCTTTGCCCGCTTCCTGCTCGACCTGCTGGAGCGCGAGCGCCCGCAGCACATCGCCATTGCCTTCGACGAGGCGCTGGACAGCTGCTTCCGCCACACCCTCTACGCTGCCTACAAGGCCAACCGCGATCCGGCGCCCGACGCGCTGCGCCGCCAGTTCGCGCACTGCAAGGCGCTGTGCAGCGCGCTGGGCCTGACCGTGCTGGCCCACCACGAATACGAGGCCGACGACCTGATCGGCAGCGCGCTGCATGCGCGCCGCCCGGCCGGCATGCGCGGGGTGATCATCTCGGCCGACAAGGACCTGTCGCAGCTGCTGTTCGAGCATGACGAGCAATGGGATTACGCCCGCAACCAGCGCTGGGGCATGGCCGGGGTCAAGGCCCGCCATGGCGTGCATGCGCACCAGATTGCCGATTACCTGGCACTGTGCGGCGATGCGGTCGACAACATTCCCGGGGTGAGCGGCGTCGGCGCCAAGTCGGCCGCCGTGCTGCTGGCCCATTTCGGCAGCCTGGACATCCTGTACGAGCGGCTGGACGAAGTGCCGTTCCTGCGCCTGCGCGGCGCCGCCCAGATGGCCGTGCGGCTGCGCGAGCAGCGCGAGCATGCGCTGCTGTGGCGGCAGCTCACCACCATCGCGCTGGATGCACCGCTGGATGCGGCGCAGGCGGATTTCAGCCGTTCCAGCGCCGACCCGCAGATGCTGCAGGGCCTGTGCGAGGCGCTGCGCTTTGGTCCGCTGACCCGGCGCCGGCTGTTCAACGCTGCCGGCATTCCCGATATTTCCCCTCCCGCAAGCGAGTTCGCATGAGCCCCAACACGCAAGCCCCGAAGGTCGTCTACGAAGGCAAGTACCAGCGCATGGTCGTGCGCGGCTCGTGGGAGTACAGCGAACGCACCCACGCCGGCGGACTGGCCGCGATCATCATCGCCGTCACCCCCGACGACAACGTGCTGTTCGTCGAGCAGTTCCGCGTACCGCTGCAGGCCAAGACGATCGAGATGCCGGCCGGCCTGGTCGGCGATATCGACGCGGGAGAATCGATTGAAGACTCCGCCGTGCGCGAGCTGGAAGAAGAAACCGGCTGGACCGCCGGGCATGCCGAAGTGTTGATGATCGGCCCGACCTCCTCCGGTGCCAGCAGCGAGAAAATCGCTTTCGTGCGCGCCACCGGCCTGCGCAGGGTCGGCGAAGGCGGCGGCGATGCCAGCGAGGACATCACCGTGCATGAGGTGCCGCGCGCCCGCGCGGCGGCCTGGCTGGTGGAGAAGATGGGCCAGGGCTACCAGCTGGACGCGAAGTTGTGGGCTGGGCTGTGGATGATCGAGCACCACCTGGATGGGACCGCACGTGGCTGATTCCCGCGCGCTTCCGCTGGCGGCCACACCCCTGCTTGGCGCGGAAGATCCGGCACCGTTCACCGTGCTGCATCCGGCCGGGCGTTCGCCGTATGTGCTGATCACCGACCACGCCGGCCAGCAGGTGCCGGAGGTGCTGGCGGACCTGGGGCTGCCGCAGGTCGAGCGCGACCGCCATATCGGCTGGGACATCGGCATTGCCGGGGTCACCCGCGAACTGGCGCAGTTGCTCGACGCGTGGGCGATCACCCAGACCTATTCGCGGCTGGTGATCGACTGCAACCGTCCGTTGGCGTCGCCGACACTGATTCCCGAGGTCAGCGACCATACCGTGGTGCCGGGCAACGCCGGGCTGTCGGCCGCGCAGCGGCAGCAGCGCATCGATGCAATCCACGCCCCCTACCATGCACGCATTGCCGCCGAGCTGGATGCACGCGCCGGGCAGCAGCGCCCGACGTTGCTGGTGATGATGCACAGCTTCACCCCGCGCATGAACGGTGCGGACCGGCCGTGGCATGCCGGGGTGCTGTACCACCAGGACACGCGCCTGGCGCATGCGCTGCTGCAGGCACTGCGCGACGAAGGCGACCTGGTGGTGGGCGACAACGAACCGTATTCGGTCAGCAGCACCAGCGATTACGCGGTGCCGGTGCATGGCGAAGGCCGCGGGCTGCTGCACGTTGAGCTGGAAATCCGCCAGGACCTGATCGCCGATGCCGCCGGTCAGCGCGCGTGGGCCGAACGCCTGGCGCGGGTGTTCACCGCGCTGGACGTTACGGCGCGACCAACTCCGTAACCGGCACGGCGGCGCCGGTTTTCTCCGGGCGCAGCCACAGCGCTACGGCCACGCCCAGCAACGCGAACAGCGCCGCGCCGTACTGTGCATGGACCAGCCCCTGCAGTGCGTCGGGGCTGGTTCCCAGCGCGCTGGTGCTGCGGTCCGCATTGGCCAGCATCACCAGCAGCGCCAGGCCCAGCGCGCCCCCGATCTGCTGCGCGGTGGCGGCCATGCCCGAGGCCACGCCCTGCTGCGCGGCCGGCACGCCCTGCCCGGCCACGATCCACATCGCGGTCCAGGTCATGCCCTGGCCGATGCTCAGCACCACGATCCCCGGCAGCAGCGCCCAGTAAGTGGCGCCATAGGGCAGCGCCACCGCCACCGCGCCGATGCCGGTCGCGCCGGCGGCCATGCCCAGCGCCAGCACCTGGCGCGGGGAACGCCGGCGCAGCATCCGCTCGCTGATGCGGATGCCGAACGTGCACACCAGCGTGGGTGGCAGGAAGGCCAGCCCGGCCTGCAGCGCGCTCCAGCCGTAGCCATCCTGGAAGTACAGCGCCAGGAAGTAGTACTGCACGCCGAAGCTGCTCATGAACACCATCGTCAACAGCATGGCGGCGCGCAGGCTGCGCAGGCGCAGCAGCGAAAACTGCATCAACGGGTCGCGGCTGCGCTGTTCGATCACCACGAAGGCGGCCAGCAGCGCCGCGGAGGCCAACAGGCAGCCCAGCGTGCGCGGCGCGGCCCAGCCCCACTCCGGCGCCTGCACCAGCGTGGTCACCAGCAGGCTGCCGCCCAGGGTGACGGTCAGGCAGCCGGCCAGGTCGAACGAGCGGCCGCGCAGCACCGCCGCGTCGCGCGGCAGCCACCAGCCTGCCAGCAGCGCGCAGGCACTGGCGACGGGCACGATCACCAGCAGCACCGACGACCAGCCGAAGCTCTGGGTGAGCACGCCACCGAGCAGCGTACCCAGCGCCAGGCCGCCGGCGCTGGCCATCGACCAGATCGCCAGCGCCCGGTTGCGCGCTGCCCCTTCGGCGTAGAGCGTGCTGATCAACGACAACGTGGCCGGAAACAGCAGCGCTGCGCCGATGCCCTGCACGGCGCGTGCGGCGATCAACACCCCGCCGCTGCTGCTGAGCCCACCCACCAGCGAGGCCAGGGCGAACAGCGCCATGCCGCTGCGATAGACCCGGCGCCGGCCGATCAGGTCGGCGGCGCGACCGCCCAGCAGCAGGCAGCCGCCGAAGGCCACGGTGTAGGCGCTGACGATCCACTGCAGCTGCTGGGCGTTGATGCCCAGCTGCACGCCCATCTCATGCAGGGCCACGAAAATGATGGTGGCGTCCAGCGCGATGATCAGCTGCGCCATGGCCAGCAGGGTCAACGCCAGGCGAGGCGGGAAAGCAGGTGCGGTGTGGGTCATGCCGGTGGGTACGAGGGGGAGGCGGGCAGTCTCATTGATGACGTCGAACAAATAAACCCGGATACTTCGATTTCTGTCATGCATTTTCGCATTAATCGGACGTCGCCATGGATCTCAATGCGGTGCGCATGCTGGTGCAGGTGGCCGAAGCCCGCAGTTTCACCGCGGCCGCCGGGCAGCTGGGCATCAGCCAGTCGGGGTTGTCGCGCGCGATCGGCCGGCTGGAAAGCGAGCTGGGCGTGCGCCTGCTCCAGCGCACCACCCGCGCGGTCAGCCTGACCCCGGATGGACGCCAGTTCGTGGAGCACTGCACGCCCCTGTTGTGCGGGCTGGAGGATGCCGAACGCCGGCTGGGCGACCGCCCCTGCACGCCCTCGGGTGTGCTCAAGCTGACCGCACCGTCGATGTTCGGGCGCAAGGTGCTGGTGCCGTTGACCGGGCAGCTGATGGCCCGCTACCCGCAGCTGCAGTTCGAGCTGGTGCTCAACGACCGCTTGGTGGACCTGGTCGAAGAAGGCTTCGACGCCGCCCTGCGTACCGGCCCGATCAGCGACGTGCGCATGGTGGCGCGGCCGCTGCGGCCGCTGCGTTGGGTAACCGTGGCCTCACCCGGCTACATCGCCCGGCATGGCGCGCCGGAAAGCGTCGACGCGCTGCAGGACCACACCTGCCTGGCGGTGCGCAACCTGCGCAGCGGACGGCTGGTGGACTGGCAGTTCCGCGACGGCGATGGGCTGCGCGACGTCACCGCACCGGCGCGGATGGTGTTCGACAGCGGCGATCCACTGGTGGAAGGCGCGCTGGCCGGGGTCGGCATCGTACAGGTGATGGATTTCGCAGTGGCCGATGCGTTGGCCGACGGCCGCCTGGTGCGCGTGCTGGAACCCTTCGAGGGCCGCACGCGGGCGTTGTCGCTGGTCTATCCGCCGTCGCGGCAGGCCTCGCCGAAATTGAAGGTGCTGGCCGACGCGTTGTCCGCCGGCACCTGGTGACCGCCGGCCACGACCCACGGTCGTGGCCTACCCTTCCGCCCCGGCAGGTGGCTGGGTACGTGGATCAGGCCGCGAAACCATCCGTCGCGCGCACCAGCGCATCGATGTTCTCTGCCTCGAACGCGGAATGACCCGATGCCGGGCTGATCTCGAGCGTGGATTTCGGCCAGGCCTTGTGCAGCTCCCACGCATTCTGCAGCGGGCACACCACGTCGTAACGGCCGTGCACGATCACGCCCGGGATGTCGGCGATGCGGTGCGCGTCGCGCAGCAGCTGTTCTTCGACCTCGAAGAAACCGCCGTTGACGAAGTAGTGGTTCTCGATGCGCGCGAATGCCAGCGCGAAGCGCGGGTCTTCATGGCTGTTCACGAAGTCGGCATCCACGTGCAGGAAGCTGGTCGCCCCTTCCCACACGCTCCACGCCTTGGCCGCGGCCAGGCGGGTGGCTTCATCGTCGCTGGTGAGGCGGCGGTGGAAGGCGGAAATAAGGTCGTGCCGTTCCACCGCCGGGATCGGCGCCAGGTAGTGTTCCCACGCATCGGGGAACAGGCGGTTGGCACCTTCCTGGTAGAACCATTCCAGTTCCCAGCGGCGCAGCATGAAGATGCCACGCAGCACCAGCTCGGTGACCTGCTGCGGGTGGGTCTGGGCATAGGCCAGCGCCAGGGTCGAACCCCAGCTGCCGCCGAAGACCTGCCAGCGTTCTACCTTCAGGTGCTCGCGCAGCTTCTCGATATCGGCCACCAGGTCCCACGTGGTGTTGTCCACCAGGTCGGCGTGCGGAGTGGAACGGCCAGCACCGCGCTGGTCGAACAGGATGATGCGGTACTTGGCCGGATCGTGGAACTGGCGCATCTTGTCACTGCAGCCGCCGCCGGGGCCGCCGTGCAGCATCACCACCGGCTTGCCCTGCGGATTGCCGCACTGTTCGAAATACAGCGTGTGGCGGTCGTCGACCTTCAGGCTGCCAACGTCGTAGGGGGTGATGGCCGGGTACAGCGTGCGCATGGGTGGAGCTCCAGTGGAATCACGGTCGCTCATTCTACCGCTGGGTGGTGGGCGACCGTCCCAGGCTCACCCGGTCGCGCTGCTCCAGGTCCAGCGCGGTTTCCACCTCGACGAATCCGGCGTCCTCCAGCAGCGCGCGGATCGCGTCGCCCTGGTCCCACCCATGTTCCATCAACAGCCAGCCGCCTGGCAGCAGATGCGCGGGCGCGCCGGCGATGATCAGGCGGATGTCGTCCAGCCCGTCGTGGCCAGACGCCAGTGCGGTGGCCGGTTCGAAGCGCAGGTCGCCCTGGGCCAGGTGCGGGTCGTCGCTGGCGATGTACGGCGGGTTGCTGGCGATCAGGTCGAAGCGCTCTTCGGCCAAGGGTGCATGCCAGGATCCCTGCCGGAACGCGACGTTGGCCAGCCCATGCTGGCGGGCATTGCCGGCAGCGACGGCAAGGGCATCGGCGCTCATGTCCGTTGCCACGATCTGCGCCAGCGGGCGTTCACTGGCCAGGGCCAGCGCAATGGCACCGCTGCCGGTGCCCAGGTCGGCGATCCGCAGCGGCATGCCCTCCGGCAGCCGCTCCAGGGCCAGTTCGACCAGCCGTTCGGTCTCCGGGCGCGGAATCAAGGTGGCCGGGCTGACCGCCAGGTCCAGGGTCCAGAAGCCGCGCCGGCCCAGCAGGTAGGCCACCGGCGCACCGGCAATGCGACGCTGCAGCAGGGCCGCGAACGCATCCGCCGTTGCCGGGTCGAGCAGGTCGGTGGCATGCGCGAACAGCCAGCCGCGCTCACGCCCCAACACATGCAGCAGCAGCATTTCGGCTTCATGCCGGCCTTCCACCCCAGGCAGCATGCGGGCGGCGGCGGCAAGCAGCTGGCGGATCTCCTGTGGGGCGGCGGTCATGGCGGGCCTGGGCGTCGGTGGGGGCGCAGTGTAGGCCAATGGCGGCACGGGCCGGCCGCCGCGACCAGTTGTCGCAGCCACCTCGCGACGCTGAAAGGCGGTTCAGGCACCGCGACCGGCGGATAACCTGCGGCTATCACCGCGCGGCGCGAGGAAATGATGAAAATCCTTTCCACACAATGGGCTACGAATGAATAGCGGCCCGCGTTCACTCGGGAATCAGGCCGTTTCGATAGACTGTATCTATCGTATTGATGAAATCAATGCATTTTCCTTATCGAAACCCAGCCGGTACTCTGTGTTGGCTGATTCACCCATCCCCTTCACCACGAGGAATATCGATGTCGCTCATCAACACCCAGATCAAGCCGTTCGAAGCCAACGCCTATCAGAATGGCGAATTCATCAAGGTGTCGGACAGCACCCTGAAGGGCCAGTGGTCGGTCCTGATCTTCATGCCGGCCGCCTTCACCTTCAACTGCCCGACCGAGATTGAAGACGCCGCCGATCATTACGCCGAGTTCCAGAAGGCCGGTGCCGAGGTGTACATCGTCACCACCGACACCCACTTCTCGCACAAGGTGTGGCACGAAACCTCGCCGGCCGTCGGCAAGGCCCAGTTCCCGCTGGTCGGCGACCCGACCCACCAGCTGACCAACGCCTTCGGCGTGCACATTGCCGAAGAAGGCCTGGCCCTGCGCGGCACGTTCATCATCAACCCGGAAGGCGTGATCAAGACCCTGGAGATCCACTCCAACGAGATCGCCCGTGACGTCTCCGAGACCCTGCGCAAGCTGAAGGCTGCCCAGTTCACCGCCGCCAACCCGAACCAGGTGTGCCCGGCCAAGTGGAAGGAAGGCGAGAAGACCCTGACCCCGTCGCTGGACCTGGTCGGCAAGATCTAAGCAACGCCTCATCCCCATTCCCGTTGCGACGGGAGTGGGGGTGAATCCAAGCCGGTGCGCCCGCGCCCGCTTCGGTTCACCCCTACGCCGCCCAGATGTACCGTAGTGGTACGTCGACGTAGTTCCTTTGCCTGAATCAAGGAGTTTTTCGATGTTGGATGCCAACCTCCAGTCCCAGCTGAAGACCTACCTGGAACGCGTCACCCGGCCGATCCAGATCACCGCGCACGCCGACGACGGCGCCAAGTCGCAGGAGATGCTGGAGCTGCTGGAAACCTTGGTCAGCCTGTCCAGCCAGATCACCCTCGACGTGCGCCGCGACGGCGCCGAGCGCACCCCCTCCTTCGCGCTGACCACGCCGGGCCAGGACATCCACCTGGCCTTCGCCGGCCTGCCGATGGGCCACGAATTCACCTCGCTGGTGCTGGCGCTGCTGCAGGTCGGCGGCCACCCCTCCAAGGCAACGGCCGAGGTGATCGAGCAGGTGCAGGGGCTGGAAGGCGAGTACCGGTTCGAGACCTACTTCTCGCTGTCCTGCCAGAACTGCCCGGACGTGGTCCAGGCACTCAACCTGGCGGCGGTGCTGAACCCGCGCATCCAGCACGTGGCGATCGACGGTGGCCTGTTCCCGACCGAGGTCGAAGCACGCCAGATCATGTCCGTGCCCACCGTGTACCTCAACGGCGAAGTGTTCGACCAGGGCCGCATGAGCCTGGAGCAGATCGTGGCCAAGCTGGACACCGGTTCGGCCAAGCGCGATGCGGCGAAGATCGCCGCGAAGGCGCCGTACGACGTGCTGGTCATTGGCGGCGGCCCGGCCGGCGCCGCTGCGGCGATCTACGCCGCCCGCAAGGGCATCCGTACCGGCGTGGCAGCCGAGCGTTTCGGTGGCCAGGTGCTGGACACCATGGCGATCGAGAACTTCATCTCGGTCAAGGAAACCGAAGGCCCGAAGCTGGCCATGGCACTGGAACAGCACGTGCGCGAGTACGACGTGGACATCATGAACCTGCAGCGCGCCAGCGGCCTGGTGCCGGCCGGCGACGATGGCCTGGTCGAGATCAAGCTGGAGAACGGCGCATCGCTGAAGTCGCGCTCGGTGATCCTGTCCACCGGTGCGCGCTGGCGCCAGATGAACGTGCCCGGCGAAGACCAGTACCGCAACAAGGGCGTGGCCTACTGCCCGCATTGCGACGGCCCGTTGTTCAAGGGCAAGCGCGTGGCGGTGATCGGCGGCGGCAATTCCGGGGTGGAAGCGGCGATCGACCTGGCCGGCATCGTGACGCATGTGACCCTTCTGGAGTTCGACGACAAACTCCGTGCCGATGAAGTCCTGCAGAAGAAGCTGCGCAGCCTGGGCAATGTCACCATCATCACCAGCGCGCTCACCCAGGAAGTGCTGGGCGATGGTCAAAAGGTGAACGGCCTGGTCTACAAGGACCGCGTGGGTGGCGACGCCCACCGGGTCGAGCTGGAAGGCATCTTCGTGCAGATCGGGCTGCTGCCCAATACGGAGTGGCTGAAGGACGCGGTGGCGCTGTCGCCGCGCGGCGAAGTGGTCATTGACGACCGCGGCCAGACCAGTGTTCCGGGCGTGTTCGCCGCGGGAGATTGCACAACCGTACCCTACAAGCAGATCATCATCGCCATGGGCGCCGGTTCGACGGCCGCGCTGAGCGCTTTTGACCACCTGATCCGAACTACCGTTCCCAAGAGCAGCGGCGCCGTCGCCGAAGCTGCCTGAAACGTCCGGTTCCCCGCTTGCGGGGAACCTTTTTTACCTGCTGGGGAAACCACGCCATCGCCCGGTCCATTACCGTCTAGAGGTACAAGGAAATGAACCTACGTGATCTGAAATATCTGGTGGCGTTGGCTGACCATCGCCACTTTGGTCGCGCGGCGGCGTCCTGCTTCGTCAGCCAGCCCACGCTCTCGACCCAGATCCGCAAGCTCGAGGATGAGCTGGGCCTGCCGCTGGTGGAACGTTCCCCGCGCAAGGTGATGCTGACCCCGGCCGGGCTGGAAGCGGCCGCCCGCGCGCGCTCGATCATGGGCGAAATCGAACAATTGAAAGAAGCGGCACGGCGCAGCCGCGACCCGGAAGCGGGCACGGTCCGGCTGGGCATCTTCCCCACGCTGGGCCCCTACCTGCTGCCGCACGTCATCCCCAACATCCGCGGACGCTTCCCGCAGCTGGAACTGCTGCTGGTCGAAGAAAAAAGCGACGAACTCCTGCACCGGCTGCGCGACGGCCGGCTGGACGCGGCGCTGTTGGCACTGCCCCTGGACGACGACCAGCTGCACGCCGAGTTCCTGTTCGAGGAACCGTTCCTGTTGGCCGTCTCCGGCCAGCACCCGCTGGCGCGACGCCTGCACCTGGACGTGCAGGAACTGTCTTCGCAGAAGCTGCTGCTGCTTGAAGACGGGCACTGCCTGCGCGACCAGGCGCTGGCGGTGTGCCGGCTGTTCGGTGCCAACGAGAAATCCGAATTCCGCGCCACCAGCCTGGAGACGCTGCGCCAGATGGTCGCGGCCGACGTCGGCATCACCCTGCTGCCGACGCTGTCGGTGAAGCCGCCGGTGCCGCGCTCGGACAACATCCGTCTGCTCGACTTCGAAGGCGAAGACCGCCCCAGCCGGCGCATCGCGATGGCCTGGCGGCGCAGCTCGGCCATGACCGGGTTCCTGGAACAGCTGGCCGAGCAGTTCAAGCGGCTGCCGGAGGCATTGTTCATGCTGGACCCCGCCGATGGCGCCCCGGACCGGCCGCAGCCGCTGCAGGCGCGGGCCTGACGGTCACGCTGAACCGGCCATGCCGGGGCGCCCCGGGCCCGGGTCGCATCCGCTGCGGATAGGCAGCACAATAGGACAAGGCGGTGCCAGCAGGCGCCGCCTTTTGCTTGGGTCTTCCATAAACAAGGAGTTTCAGATGTCTACCGCCAGCGGCCTGCCGCCGTCCATCACCGTTTCCAGTCACGACATGGACCGCCTCGAGGCCATGCTCGACGGACCCACCGTCGCCAAGACGCCCGCGGCGCTGGCCCTGGCCGATGAGCTGAACCGTGCGACCGTCGTGGCGCCGGAACAGATGCCCGAAGGCGTGGTCATGATGCATTCGCGGGTGGAATGCGAAGATGAGCTGCACGGCGACAAGCACGAGCTGACGCTGGTGTACCCGCGCGAAGCCGATGTCGACCAGGGCAAGGTCTCCATCCTCGCACCGGTTGGTACCGCACTGCTGGGCCTGGCCGTTGGCCAGTCGATGGACTGGGATGCACCTGGCGGCCGCAAACTGCGCCTGCGGGTGAAGGCCGTCCACGCCCCCAAGATTTGATCGTCCCTGCCACGCACCGCGCAGGGCCCAGGTAACGTTCCAGGAGCCGCAATGAGCACCGCAACCCCGTCCAAACTTTCGCAGCTGCGCGACCTGTCCGTGGTCGTGGCCGATACCGGAGATTACGAGGCGATCAAGCGCCTGAAGCCGGTCGACTGCACGACCAATCCCACGCTGGTCAAGAAGGCACTCGACCTGCCGGTCTATGCCGAACTGATCGAGCGCGAACTGGCCTGGGGCCGTGAGCAGTCGGGCGAGCGCGAAACTGTCGTGCACGCCGTGGCCGACCGCCTCACCGTGGGCGTGGGCACGCTGCTGAGCACGCTGGTGCCGGGCCGTGTGTCCACCGAAGTCGACGCCGACCTGGCGCACGACACGGCGAGCACGGTGACCAAGGCGCGCCAGTTCATCGCCATGTACGAAGCGGCCGGCGTGCCGCGCAGCAAGGTGCTGATCAAGATCGCCGCCACCTGGGAAGGCGTGGAAGCCGCCCGCCAGCTGCAGGCCGAAGGCATCGACTGCAATCTGACCCTGATCTTCAACCCGACCCAGGCGCTGGCCTGCAGCGAGGCCGGCGCGTTCCTGATCTCCCCGTTCGTCGGCCGGATCCTGGACTGGTACGTGGCCAACGGCCAGGCCCCGGCCAACATCGACGCCGACCCGGGCGTGGTGTTCGTGCGGGGCGTGTACGCCGAGTTCAAGCGCCGCGGCTCGCCGACGGTGGTGATGGGCGCCTCGTTCCGTTCCACCGCGCAGATCGAAGCACTGGCCGGTTGCGACCGCCTGACCATCTCGCCGGACCTGCTGGAAAAGCTGGACGCCGACCACGGCGAGCTGCCGCGCAAGCTGGTGGCGGGTGCCCCCGAAGCGGTCACCGTCACCCCGATCGACGCCGCGACATTCGCCGCCGACCTGGCCGCCGACCCGATGGCCACCGAGAAGCTGGCCGCCGGCATCGACGCATTCGCCAAGGACCTCGAAGCGCTGCGCCAGACGATTCGCGAACGGCTGTAAGCCGTTCCTGCGTTCTCGAACGCAAAGACGGGACGGATGCAGCGAGTGCATCCGTCCCGTTTGTTTTTGGGTTTCCGCGAACGGCTGGACCTGGGACCGGTAGCGTCGGTTCCCGAACGACGGCACGGAACGCCACCACGCCCGGTAACGCATGAAAATGATCGGCACCGCCGTTGGATCTACCGTGGCCACCTACGCACCGTCGGGGGTCGGCGGGGGCGGGTTTGCGGGACCGTAGAGCGCCATGGATGGCGCGAACGAGCTTACATGGACGTACTTGCAGCGTGTCCCGCAAACCCGCACCCGCCGGCCCAGCTCAGACCATGCGATGTCCACCGGCTGTTCGCCAAAACGCATGAAGGTGCCGGGCAAAGCCCGGCACCCCCGGCATCAAATGCAACCAGGAGCTGTTACGCCCCAACCCCGATCGGACAACTAACCCCGGTCCCACCAATCCCGCAATAGCCATTCGGATTCTTGGCCAGGTACTGCTGGTGGTAATCCTCAGCGTAGTAATACGTCGGCGCCGGGAATTCGATCTCGGTAGTGATCGCCCCCAGCCCAGCCTCGGTCAGCCGCTGCTGGTAGGCATCACGGCTGGCCAGAGCCGCATCGAACTGGGCTTGGGACGTGGCATGGACCGCCGAACGATACTGGGTGCCGGTATCGTTGCCCTGGCGCATGCCCTGGGTAGGGTCGTGGTTCTCCCAGAACACCTGCAGCAGCTCGCCCAGGCTGATGATTGCAGGGTCGAACACCACCTCCACGATCTCGGTGTGCCCGGTCAGGCCCGAGCAGACTTCCTCGTAGGTCGGGTTCGGGGTCACCCCGCCCGCATAGCCCACCGAGGTCGAGTACACCCCGGGCAGCGTCCAGAACTTGCGCTCCGCGCCCCAGAAGCAGCCCATGGCGAAGCGGATGCGCTCCAGCCCGGCGAAGCCGTCCTTGAGCGGATGGCTGTTCACATAGTGCTGGTTGTGCAGCGGCAACGGGTGCTCGCGGCCGGGCAGCGCCTCTTCCGGGCGCGGCAGGCGCTGCTTGAACGCCCCGATACCCAACAGGCCCTTGGCAATACCCAACATGGCGCTCTCCTAGGCCGGCAACAGGCCGGCGCTTTCGTCACCGTCGAATATGGGGTCGTCCTGCGGCCCGCCCAAGTCCAGCCCGGCCACGATCTGCTCCGCCTCCGGGCGGGCCAGGTCCGGAACGCAGACCCGCAGCACCCCGAACAGCGGCAGCTCGCCCATCCCGCCCAGCAGCGACTCACCGAAAACGAAGGCCGGAATCCCGGCCGCCTCCAGCGCGTGCTTGACCAGATGGGCGTCGAACAGGTTGTCGGCCTGGTAGATCACGTGCATGGGGCAGGCTCCTGGCGAGTTCGTGGCCAGCATACGCCGTCGGTATGAACACGTGGGCCGGGCTTTGCCGGGACCGGTCTGGGTGATAGCCCCCTGAGTCAGGGGGCGGCCGCGAAGCGGCGGGGGTATGGGTGCTGGTGAGAAGGGGCCCAAGGTTTGCGCAGCAATCCTTGGGGCGACAGCGCGCATGCGATGGCGCGTACCCCGACCAACGGTCGGCACCTACCGTCTAACGCGTCCCGGGGGGACGCGTTAGACTGGCAATCTTTCTGCCTTCTGCCTGCGCATCATGTCCGAGCCTACTGCCACCCCTACCGACGCCCTTCCGGAAACCCACGAAAAGCGGGATTTCATCCGTCAGATCGTCCGCGAGGACCTGGCCGCCGGCAAGCATGCCGCGATCAAGACGCGCTTCCCGCCCGAGCCCAACGGCTACCTGCACATCGGCCATGCCAAGTCGATCTGCCTGAACTTCGGCATCGCCGGTGAGTTCGCCGGCGTCTGCAACCTGCGCTTCGACGATACCAACCCGGCCAAGGAAGACCCCGAGTACGTGGCCGCCATCCAGGATGACGTGCGCTGGCTGGGCTTCGAATGGAACGAACTGCGGCATGCCTCCGATTACTTCGACGCCTACTACCTGGCCGCCGAAAAGCTGATCCGCGACGGCAAGGCCTATGTCTGCGACCTCTCGGCCGAGGAAGTGCGCGCCTACCGCGGCACCCTGACCGAACCCGGCCGCCCCTCGCCCTGGCGCGACCGCAGCGTGGACGAAAACCTGGACCTGTTCCGCCGCATGCGCGCCGGTGAGTTCCCCGACGGCGCGCGCACCGTGCGCGCCAAGATCGACATGGCCAGCGGCAACATCAACCTGCGCGATCCCGCGCTGTACCGCATCAAGCACGTCGAGCACCAGAACACCGGCAACGCCTGGCCGATCTACCCGATGTACGACTTCGCCCATGCCCTGGGCGATTCCATCGAAGGCATCACCCACTCGCTGTGCACCCTGGAATTCGAAGACCACCGCCCGCTGTACGACTGGTGCGTGGACAACGTCGACTTCGCCCATGACGATGCGCTGACCGCGCCGCTGGTCGAACGCGGCCTGCCGCGCGAAGCTGCCAAGCCGCGCCAGATCGAATTCTCCCGTTTGAACATCAACTACACCGTGATGAGCAAGCGCAAGCTGATGGCGCTGGTCACCGAACAGCTCGTCGATGGCTGGGAAGACCCGCGCATGCCGACCCTGCAGGGCCTGCGCCGCCGTGGCTACACCCCGGCCGCGATGCGCCTGTTCGCCGAACGCGTGGGCATCAGCAAGCAGAACTCGATGATCGACTTCAGCGTGCTCGAAGGCGCGCTGCGCGAAGACCTCGACAGTGCCGCCGCGCGCCGCATGGCCGTGGTCGACCCGGTCAAGCTCGTGCTGACCAACCTGCCCGAGGGCCATGCCGAAACGCTGACCTTCGCCAACCACCCCAAGGACGACGCCTTCGGAACCCGCGAAGTGCCGTTCGCGCGCGAACTGTGGATCGAGCGCGAAGACTTCGCCGAGGTGCCGCCCAAGGGCTGGAAGCGACTGGTGCCCGGTGGCGAAGTGCGCCTGCGCGGCGCCGGCATCATCCGCTGCGATGAAGTGATCAAGGACGCCGACGGCACCATCACCGAACTGCGCGGCTGGCTGGATCCCGAATCGCGTCCCGGCATGGAAGGCGCCAACCGCAAGGTCAAGGGCACCATCCACTGGGTCAGCGCCGTGCACGCCGTGCCGGCCGAAATTCGCCTGTACGACCGCCTGTTCTCCGTGCCGAACCCGGACGATGAGTCCGAAGGCAAGACCTACCGCGACTACCTCAACCCCGAGTCGCGCCGCACCGTCACCGGCTACGTCGAACCGGCCGCGGCCACCGCCGCGCCTGAACAGTCGTTCCAGTTCGAGCGCACCGGCTACTTCGTCGCCGACCGCCGCGACCACACCGCCGCCGCCCCCGTGTTCAACCGCAGCGTCACCCTGCGCGATACCTGGTCGGCGTAAGCCCCACCGCATTCGAAAGGCCTGTCCCATGCTGTACGCGCAAGTCCACCTCACCCTGCCCGCCTGGATCCACGACCAGATCGACCTGGCCCGTGCGTATCCCGGCGATGCCGCCAAGGTCGCCCTGGCGATCGAACTGTCGCGGCTGAACGTCGAGGCGGAAACCGGTGGCCCGTTCGGCGCCGTGGTGTTTGGTCCGGACGACCGCGTCATCGCGGCCGGCGTCAACCGCGTGGTGCCGCACAGCACCTCGCTGGCGCATGCCGAGAACATGGCCTACATGCTGGCCCAGCAGCGCCTGCAGAGCCCGCGCCTGAACGACGTGCTGTCGCCGATCACCCTGGCCACCTCCTCGCAGCCGTGCTGCCAGTGCTACGGCGCCACCATCTGGGCCGGCATCGACCGGCTGCTGATCGGCGCCAGCGCGCAGGATGTGGAAGAACTCACCCCGTTCGATGAAGGTCCGCTGCCGGCCGACTGGATCGGCGAACTCAACAAGCGCGGCATCGAGGTCGTGCGCGACATCGAACGCGACGCGGCGCGCGCAGTGCTGCGCCAGTACGGGGAGATCAACGGTGCGCATTACTGATACCCACGCCATGGGCGTGCGTCGATGAGTGGCCTGCTGTGCCTGTGCCGGCAGGGTTTCGAGCCCGAACTGGCCGGTGAACTTGCCGAGCGTGCCGCCTACGCCAACATTGCCGGTTACGCCCGCACCCAGCGCAACGATGGCTACGTGCTGTTCGCCACCGACGAGGGCGCCGCGCTGTCCAAGGCATTGCCCTGGCGTTCGCTGATCTTCGCCCGCCAGAAGCTGGTGGTGCTGGCCGAGCTGCGCGAGCTGGATCCAACCGACCGGATCACCCCGATCCTGGCCGCGCTGGACGGCCAGCAACGCTTCGGCGACATGTGGGTGGAACATCCCGATTCGGACGAAGGCAAGCCGCTGGCCGGCCTGGCCCGCGCCTTCGGCAATGCCCTGCGCCCGGCGCTGCGCAAGGCCGGCCTGCTCACCGACAAGCCCAACACCAGCCTGCCACGCGTGCATGTCGTGTTCGTTGACGGTCGCCATGCATTTGTCTGCGTGGCCGATACCCGCGACAGCGCTCCCTGGGCACTGGGCATTCCACGCCTGAAGCTGCTGCCCGACGCGCCGTCGCGCTCGGCGCTGAAGCTGGACGAAGCGCTGCTGACCCTGATGAGCCCGGAAGAGCGCGAGCAGCTGGTCAAGCCCGGCATGCGCTCGGCCGACCTGGGCGCCGCGCCCGGCGGCTGGACCTGGGTGCTCACCCGCCAGCACATGCACGTGATCAGCGTGGACAACGGCCCGCTGCGCGAGCACGTGCTGGAAACCGGCCTGGTCGAACACCTGCGCGCCGATGGGTTCCACTGGCAGCCCGAGGCGCCGCTGGACTGGATGGTCTGCGACATGGTCGAGCAGCCGCGCCGCGTGGCCGAGCGCATGGCCACCTGGTTCCGCGAGGGCTGGTGCCGGCACGCGATCTTCAACCTCAAGCTGCCGATGAAGAAGCGCTGGGACGAAACCCGGCTGTGCCTGGAGCTGTTCGAAGCGCAGGCCGGGCGACCGCTCACCGTGCGCGCCAAGCAGCTCTACCACGACCGTGAGGAAATCACGGTACTGGCCTGGACCGGGCGATGAAGGACGCGCGGCAGCGCTGGCTGCTGCGCTGAGAAAGGCTCAGCCCTTGGCGGGCCCCCGGAAGTGCTGCAGGCTGCGGGTCAGTTCCAGCGCTTTGTTCAACTGACTCAGGCGGTCATTGTTCCAGCTGTCATGTGGCCCAGAGGCCAACCGGGCGGGACCGCGCTGGCGCTCGAGGTCGCGCTGCAGGGATTTGAGGCTGTTCAGCAGGAGCTTGGCCTGGCCCTCGGTCGGCGCGGCGGCGCCCTTGGAGCGGGCAAATTTGTCCAGGTTCACCTGCGCCCGAAGGCCATCCTCGCCCCGGCAGCCGATGCCGTACCGGTGGCACCTGTTGTTGATGTGCGTGATCAGTCCATTGAAATCCCTGGCGGCCGCCTCGGGATGGGCAACGATCGCGCGCACGGTCTTTTCAGCGTTGAACGACGCCGGCCGGAAAAGCTGGTTGAGAACCTTGGCAATGCTCATGATTCTTCCTCGGGAAAGGGAGCGACGCGCCCGCACCCGCTACGGTGGGACGCCTCCAGACCCGTTCAGTCTGCTGAAACGCAGGGGCCACCCACTTTCAAGAATCAATCATCCCGGGCTCGTCGCGCCAACGCGGGGGCCTCACCGCCGCACGCATCAGCCCTGGCGACGCCGGTTCAACGCGAGGCATTGCTTGACCGGGATACCCTGCTTGTGGGACAGCAACAGCTTCACGAAGTACTGGCAACTGTCGCGATCGCCGTCGTCCTGCCGCACGGCCGCCACCGTGTGGACCTCACCGCCGACCGCGCGGGCCTCGGGGCTGTCACGCAGCGGCTTCGAGGCCTCACCACGGTTGTGTATGGTGGTGAGCTGCACGCCGAGGCTGCCAGAGACGCCTCGCGGAGCGCGGCCGAACATGCGGTTCGCCGACGACGGCTGCTGGGGACGATCAAGGGGCGAAAGCGCCATGGGGGAGTTCCGGAAGATGGGAAGCGCGACGCGCTGTCGAGGCCGGACAGCGCCAGCCGCGCCGCAGTCTGCGCAGTGGCAGCCCAGCCCACTTCCAGATTTCGATCCCCCGAAACCTACAGCCCCGCCGCGCGCTTCCACAGTGCCGACACCAGTGGCGGCAGGCGGCCCACGCTGCCAAGCGCGCAACCACGCGCCAGGGTCAAATGCATCTCGTCGTTGGAGAAAATGGTGTTGATCGCGTCAAAGCCATAGGCCGACACCGTGTTCTCGCTGCGGCGTTCGCGCGCCCAGCGCTGCAGGCGGTCGGGCGAAGCCCAGTCCTGGCGTCGCTGCTGCGCACGCAGCACCGTGGCATGCAGCGCCGCCACATCGCGCAGGCCCAGGTTCACGCCCTGCCCGGCCAGCGGATGCACGACATGCGCGGCATCGCCCAGCGCCAGCACGCGGCCGGCCACGTAGGCACTGGCCAGCTGGCGGCGCAGCGGGAAGGCGGCGCGCCGCGAGGCCAGGGTCATCGCGCCCAGCCGGGCGCCGAAGGCGCGGGTCAGCTCGGCGTTGAAGGCGGCCTCGTCCAGCCCCAGCACGCGTTCGGCCTCCGCATCGGGGAGCGTCCACACGATGGAGCTGCGGTGCGTGCCGGCCGGCAGCACCGCCAGCGGCCCGGTGGTCAGGAAGCGCTGCCAGGCCGTGGCCTGGTTGTCCTGTTCGGTATCGATGTAGGCAACCACGCCGCGCTGCCCGTACTCCTGGCGGCTGACCTGCACGCCGGCCAGGCGGCGCAGGGTCGAGTCCGCGCCGTCGGCGGCGATGGCCAGCGCGGCGTCCAGCCGGCGCCCGTCCTCCAGCCGCACGCGCACGCCGTCGGCATCCTGTTCGAGCCCTTCCACCCGTGCCGGGCAGCACAGCTGCACACCCGCCGCCGGCAGGGCCGCCCACAGCCGGTCCACCAGCAGGTCGTTTTCCACGATCCAGCCCAGCTGCTCACGGCCCAGGCGGTCGGCATCGAACTGCAGTTCCTCACCGCCGGCGGCGTCCCAGACCCGCATGCGCCGGTACGCGCAGGCGCGCGCGGCCAGCACCGCCGGCCATACGCCGAGCGTACGCAGCAGCTGCGCGTTGTCAGGCGCGAACGCATACACCCGCAGGTCCGGCTGCTGCGGCTGCCACGCTGGCGGTTCGCGGCCTTCGACCAGGGTGACCTCAAGCCCGGCATCGGCCAGCGCCAGCGCGCAGGCGGCGCCCACCACGCCGCCGCCCACCACGATCACATCGCGCGCGCGCCGGCTCATGCGCCGGCTCCCCGGCACAACGCCGGGACCTCGCCGCGGAAGCCCATGGCACCGCCGACCAGCATCGACTGCATCGAGGTCACCTGCGCTGCCAGCAGCCCGAGACTGCGCAGCGGGCGCATCAACGGCGCGGGATTGCTGGTCAGCCGTGCCAGCCCGCCGGAGAAGGCGATGGTCTGGCGGCGATCCTCGTCACGGCGCGCGACATGCGCCTGCAGCAGCGCATCGCTGCCCACGTCGTCGGCCGTTTCGATCAGCTCGGCCAGGGTCAGCGCATCGCGCAGGCCCAGGTTGAAGCCCTGCGCGCCCAGCGGATGGATGGTCTGCGCCGCATTGCCCAGCAGCACCGCGCGCTCGCCCACCAGTCCCTGCGCCAACACCTGCACCAGCGGGTAGGCACTGCGCGGGCCGCTTTCCAGCAGCCGCCCCGCGCGCCAGCCGATGGCCTGCTGCAGGCGCGCCAGCCAGGCCGCGTCGTCCAGTGCCAGCACCGCATCGGCCTGGTCGCGGGCCACGCCGTGCACCGCCCCGTAATGGCGGTCGCCCCGTGGCAGCAGGGCGGTCGGGCCGGTATCGGTAAAGCGTTCGAACGCGGTGCCGTCCGGCGCGCGCGCCGAGCGGACGCGGGCCACGAACAGGGTCTGCTGGAAATCATGTTCGTCCACGCCGATGCCCAGCGCTTCGCGCACGCCACTGCGGGTGCCATCGGCGCCCACCACCAGCCGCGCCAGCAGGGTGCGCTCACCGGCATCGTCGGCGATCACCACTTCGCGGCAGCCATCAACCGTGGCGCCCAGCCGCACGAACCGCGCTGGCCGGTACCGGGTGAGGCCGCGCAGGCCCTGCAGGCGGGTTTCCAGTGCCTGGCCGAAATCGCGCGCCACCACCACCTGGCCGAACCACGGGCGATCGTACTGCGCAGCGTCCATCTGGACCCGGCCGAAATCACCGGCGCGGGTGACCTGGATGCGGGTGATCGGCCCCACCGCCGAGCCCAGCAGCGGCATCACCCCCAGCGCGGTCAGGGCATTGACCGTGGCGGCGGCAAAACTGAGGTTGCGCTGGTCGAACACCGGCGGCAGCGCGCCGGGCGGCGCGATCTCGACCAGCCCGACATCGCGGCCGGCCCGGTCCAGGGCAATGGCCAAGCTGGCGCCGACCAGGCCGCCGCCCACGATCACTACGTCATGACGTTCACTCATGCCGCCCATGATAGTGCGTGCGGCCCGGCTACGCCCCGTGGCGGCAGGCGCTAGAATGAACGCTGGACTCCCGACGCCTGCCCCCATGACCCCCACCGCCCAACGTGCCTTCATCCTGTTCGTGCTCGTGCTGCTGATGGCGGCGACCCGGGTCAATCACTTCGCGGCGATCCCCGACGCGTCGTGGGCGGTCTTCTTCGTTGCAGGCTTCCACCTGCGCAGCTGGACGCGCTGGGCCTTCCCGCTGCTGATGGTGCTGGCGATCGTGATCGACGTGCTGGTGATCCGCGCCAGCGGCATCGGCTACTGGCAGCACTACTGCGTCTCGCCGGGGACCGCACTGCTGGTGCCGGCCTACTTCGCGATGTGGGCCGGTGGCGCGCTGCTGCGCCAGGGCTACCACGGCGCGGACTGGACCGCGCTGGCCAAGGGCTCCGTGCTGCTGCTGGCGGCGGTGGCGGTGTGCCACCTGTTCGCGCAGAGCGGCTTCTACTGGACCAGCGACGTGGTCGCCGCCCCCACGCTGCAGGGCTGGGCACGCAACTATGCGGACTGGTTCCTGCCCTACCTGCGCACCGCCGCGATCTACGTCGGCCTGGCCGCCGCGCTGCAGCTGGCCACCGAACAGGTGGTCAAGCTGCTGCACGCCCGCCGCGACGCGCTGCACTGAGCCCGGCACGCATGGGCAACCGGCTGTCGCGCATCTACACCCGCACTGGCGATGACGGCAGCACCGGCCTGGGCGACGGCAGCCGGGTGGCCAAGGATGCAGCACGGGTCAACGCCTTCGGCAGCGTGGACGAGGCCAATTCGGCGCTCGGCGTGCTGCTGGCGGTGGCGCTGCCCGATGACGTGCGCGCCCTGCTCACCACCGTGCAGCACCAGCTGTTCGACCTGGGCGGCGAGCTGTGCATTCCCGGCCATGCGGCAATCCAGGCGGGCGACGTGGCGGCGCTGGAGCACCACCTGGACCACTACAACGCCGACCTGCCCGCGTTGAAGGAATTCATCCTGCCCGGTGGCGGCGAAGCCGCCGCACGCTGCCACCTGGCCCGTACCATCGTGCGCCGCGCCGAGCGCGAAACCGTCACCCTGGCCCGCCAGGAACCGGTGCGCGCCGAAGCGCTGCATTACCTCAACCGGCTGTCGGACCTGCTGTTCGTGCTGGCCCGCGTGCTGGCCCGCGCCGACGGCCACGGCGAGGTCCTCTGGCAGCATACCCGCCGCCACGGCTGAGCCGCCCCCGCCCCGGAACCCCGTCCGCATGCTGGTTTTCACCCATCCCGCCTGTCTGCAACACGATCCCGGGCGCGGCCACCCCGAATGCCCCGAACGCCTGCAGGTGGTGCTCGATGCCCTGCGTGCCACCTACCCCGACCAGCTGGACTGGCGCCAGGCGCCGCCGGCCAAGTTCGGCGAACTGGCGCGCGTGCACGACAGCGCGCTGATCGACCTGGTGCTGGCACCACAGACCGAACCGCTGCGCCTGATCGACATGGACACGATGACCTCGCCCGGTTCGGCCAGCGCCGCGCTGCATGCCGCCGGCGCCGGCGTGGCTGCGGTGGATGCCGTGATGCTGGGCGGGGATCCGGTGGCGTTCTGCGCGGTGCGCCCGCCCGGCCACCACGCCACCGCGACCACGGCGATGGGGTTCTGCCTCTTCAACAACATCGCCATCGCGGCCGCGTACGCGCGCGACCGCTATGGGCTGGAGCGCATCGCGGTGGTCGATTTCGACGTCCACCACGGCAACGGCACCCAGGACATCTTCGTGGCCGACCCGCGCGTGGCCTACTACAGCACCCACCAGGCCGGGCTGTTCCCCAACTCGGGCCTGCGCCGCGACCGTGGCGCGGGCAACCTGCTCAACATCCTGCTGCCACCGGGCAGCGGCAGCTTCCGCTTCCGCAACACCTGGGCCGACGAGATGCTGCCGGCCATCGACGATTTCCGCCCGCAGCTGCTGCTGGTCTCGGCCGGTTTCGATGCCCACCTGCGCGACCCGCAGGCCGACCTGATGCTGGAAACCGAGGATTTCGCCTGGATCACGGCCGAGCTCCGCCGCCTGGCCCGTCGCCATGGTGGCGGCCGCATGGTGTCCATGCTGGAGGGCGGATACGACCTGCAGGCGCTTGCCGAATGCTCCGTCGCGCACGTAGGCGCGCTGCTGTGAGATGAACCTGAACCCTTGGCCGCGGCAAGCCTTCATTGCCCCTATGCAAGGGATGGGGCAAGCTACGATCCGTTTTCGTCCGAATCCGAATCCCGCGTGCGCCGAGCCCTCCGCCTGCTGCCTCTCCCCCTGAGCATCGCCATCTGCCTGCCGGCCATGGCCGACGACAAACCGGTGAACTGGGGCCTGTGCCCGGTGACCGACGTGCTGCCCGCCTTCCAGGACGCCCCCGTGGCGGACAAGGCCGCGGCCGAAACCCGCGACCAGCAACCCACCGATATCGAAGGCGACGCGCTTACCGGTACCAGCACCGTGCCGCAATACCAGGGCAACGTGGCGCTGAAGCGTGGCGACCAGTTCCTGGGCACCGACCACCTGAGCTTCGACACCGAAAGTGGCAACTACATCGCCGAAGGCAATGTGCGCTACCAGGATTCGTCGATCCGGATGACGGCCAAGCGCGCCGAAGGCAACCAGGAATCGGACACCCACAAGATCAGCGACATCCAGTACCAGCTGGTGGACCGGCGCGGCCATGGCGGCGCGGACTCGATCGACCTGCAGGGTTCGGTGGGCCAGATGCACCGCTCGACCTATACCACCTGCGACCCCTCGCAGCCGGTGTGGAAACTGTCAGCGCCGCAGATCGACGTGGACAATGACGAAGGCTTCGGCACCGCCCGCAACGCGGTGCTGCGCATCGGCAACGTGCCGGTGCTGTGGGCGCCCTACTTCAAGTTCCCGATCGACGACCGCCGCCAGACCGGCCTGCTCTACCCGCAGCTGGGCATGTCCGGCCGCAACGGCTTCGATTATGCCCAGCCGATCTACTTCAACCTGGCGCCGAACTACGACGACACCCTGACCCCGCGCTACATGAGCAAGCGCGGCCTGATGCTCGACAACGAGTTCCGCTATCTGTACGACGGCGGCCGTGGCGAACTGCAGACCGCCTACCTGCCCAATGACAAGCTGCGCGACCGCGACCGCGGCCAGGTCGAATACCAGGGTTACCACAACATCGACCCGCACTGGCAGGCCCGCGCCAACATCGCCTGGGTCAGTGACGAGCGGTACACCGAGGACTTCTCCAGCAAGCTGCTGGGGGTGACCACCTCGAGTCTGCAGAGCCAGGTCGGCATCTACGGTACCGGTGAAAACTGGACGGCCGGGCTGATGGCCGACTACTGGCAGAACACCGATTACACGCTGACCGACGCGTCGCTGCCCTACTCCCGCCAGCCGCGCCTGTTCGCCACCTGGGACAAGCCGCTGCTGCCGTGGCTGGAAGTGGGGGTCTACGCCGAGGCGGTGCACTTCACCCATGACGACGTCGACCAGAAGGTCGTGGATGCTGACGGCGAATACATCCGCAATGGCGTGGTCACCCCGTACTTCAACGGTTCGCGGCTGGATGTAAAGCCTTACGTCACCTTCCCGTTCGCCGGCGCGTCCTGGTATGTGACCCCGACCCTGGCGTACCGCTACACCGGGTATGAGCTGGACCGTGGACTGGCCGACCAGACCCGACTGCAGGCATTGACCGACGCAAATGTCGATCTGGGCACGCTCACCCCCGACCAGCTACGTGGCAACACCTCGCCGCACCGCGGCGTGCCGATCGCCAGTCTCGACGCAGGCATGTTCTTCGACCGCGAGACCACCATCGGCGGCACCTCGTACCTGCACACGCTGGAGCCGCGCCTGTTCTACCTGCGCACGCCCTACCGCGACCAGAGCGATCTGCCGATCTTCGATACGCGCGACTTCACCTTCAGCTGGGGCCAGCTGTTCCGCGATTCGCGCTACACCGGTGCGGACCGCCAGAACGACGCCAACCAGCTGACCATGGCGTTGAGTACCCGCTTCATCAACCAGGAAACCGGCCGCGAGCGCTTCTCCGCCAGCATCGGCCAGATCCTGTATTTCGACGATTCGCGAGTGACCCTGCCGGGCACCACCTCGCAGGTGGAACAGGGCAAGTCGGCCTGGATCGCCGATACCAATTACGCCATCAACGACCGTTGGAACCTGGGCGCCACCTACCAGTGGGATCCCAAATACAAGCGCGAGGACCTGGCCAGCGTGCGCGCGCGCTACCTGATGTCCAACGACGGCATCGTCAACCTGACCTACCGCCACCGTCTCAACACGGCGGCCCCGGCGACGGCGACCAAGGAAGAACGCACCCTGCTGGAGCAGGTGGACCTGTCCTTCCTGTACCCGATCAACCAGACCTGGAGCCTGGTGGGGCGCTATTACTACTCCATCGAAGACAAGGCGCCGCTGGAAATCATCGGCGGCGTGCAGTGGGACAGCTGCTGCCTGGCGGTCCGCGCACTGGCCCGCCGTTACGTGCGCAACCGCGAAGGTGAGCTGAACAATTCCTTCCAGATCGAGTTCGTGCTGAAGGGCCTGAGCTCCATCGGCCAGAACACGGACCGCACTTTGCGCCGTGCTATTCTCGGCTACTACCGAGACGACCTCTATCTCGTGCCGCCCGCCAACACGGGCGCCCCCACGCGCGAAGACTACGATCCCAATCTGATCCCATGACCAAGACCTTCCCCGTCCTACTCGCCTCCCTGATCGCGGTCAGCACCGTTTCCGCGCCGCTGCAGGTGCTGGCCCAGCAGAGCCAGTCGCTGGACCGCATCGCCGCCATCGTCGACGAGGATGTCGTACTGCAGAGCGAGCTGGACCGCGCCATCGTGAACATCAAGGCCCAGTACGCCGGCCGCGAAGGCCAGCTGCCGCCGGATGACGTGCTCAGCCGCCAGGTGCTCGAGCGCCTGGTGCTGGTCAAGCTGCAGGTCACGCGCGCCGAAGGCAGTGGCATCAAGGTCAGCGACCAGGAGCTCAACCAGGCCCTGAACGCGATTGCCCAGCAGAACGGGTCCAACCTGGACGCCCTGCGCCAGCGCCTGGCCGCCGATGGCGTGGATTTCAACGACTTCCGCAGCTCGGTCCGCGATGAAATCACCGTGCAGCGCCTGCGCCAGAGTTTCGCCCAGAGCCGCATCAGCGTCAGCGAGGGTGAAGTGGATGCCGCGCTGAAGCAGGAAGCCACGGCAGGCACCCAGTACCACCTGGCCCACATCCTGATCGCCCTCCCCGAAGGCGCCACGGCCGAGCAGATCGCCACCGGCCAGCAGAAGGTCGACGGCGTGAAGGGCCTGCTGGACAAGGGCGAGCTGGACTTCAACGCGGCCGCCGTCCGGTACTCGGACAGCCCCAACGCGCTGGAAGGCGGCGACCTGGGCTGGCGTTCCCTGGATGAGATTCCCGGCGCGTTCGCGAAGATGATGAGCGGCATGAAGGCCGGCGACGTTGTCGGTCCGCTGCGCGGCCCGAGCGGTTTCCAGCTGCTCAAGCTGGTGGAAGTGCGCGACGCCAGTGCCGCCACCACCGGCCAGACCATCACCGAATACCACGGCCGGCACATCCTGATCCGGGTCAACGACCAGCAGGACAACGCCACCGCCAAGGCCAAGATCGACTCGATCCGTGCACGCATCGCCGGCGGCGCCGAGTTCGAGGCGGAAGCCAAGGCCTCGTCCGAGGACACCAACAGCAAGGGCCAGGGCGGCGATCTGGGCTGGTTCCCGGCTGACGCGTTCGGCCCGGACTTCGGCAAGCAGGTCACCGGCCTGAGCGACGGTGGCGTCAGCCAGCCGTTCCGCACCGACGCCGGCTGGCACATCGTGCAGCGCGTGGCGACCCGCCAGACCGATTCGGGCACCGACAACAAGCGCGCCCAGATCCGCGAGACGATCGGCCGCCGCAAGCTGGAAGAAGAGTACAACCGCTACCTGCAGGAACTGCGCGGCGAAGCCTACGTGGACCTGCGCACCCCGGCAGCGGCCCCGTCCACTGCTCCGGCTCCGGCTCCGGCCCCGACCAAGCCCTGAGGCACTGGCAATGATCCCGCAGCTCGCTCTGGTACCGGGCGAGCCCGCCGGGATCGGTCCTGAACTCTGTCTTCGCCTGATCCAGCAGCCGCGCACCGATTGCCGGCTGCTGGGCTTCGCCGACCCGGGTACCTTGCGGGCGGCCGCAGCGGCGCTGTCGCTGCCGCTGAACCTGCTTCCTGAAGATGCCATCGCCCGCGAGCCGGGCGATCTGCCGTTGCGCGAGGTCCGCAATGCGGCCCCCTCACGCTTCGGCCAGGCCGACCCGGCCAACGCCGGCGCGGTGATCGGCGCCCTGCTGCAGGCCGGCCAGGCCTGCCTGGACGGCCACCTGCACGGGGTGGTCACCGGCCCGGTGCACAAGGCGGTCATCAACCAGGGCGGGATCGCCTACAGTGGCACCACCGAACTGCTGGCCGACCAGGCCGGGGTGGAGGTGGTGATGATGCTGGCCAACGACGTCGTCCGGGTGGCGCTGGCCACCACCCACCTGCCGCTGCGCGCGGTGGCCGATGCGATCACCGCGGACGGCCTGGCGCGTACGCTGCGGATCGTGCACGGTGCGCTGCGTGGGGCATTCGGCATTGCCGCGCCGCGGATCGCCGTGCTCGGGCTGAACCCGCATGCGGGCGAAGACGGGCACCTGGGCCGTGAAGAACTGGACCTGGTGATTCCGCTACTCGCGCGGCTGCGCGCTGAAGGGATGGACCTGATCGGCCCGCTGCCGGCCGATACCGCCTTCCTGCCGCAGAAGCTGGCCGGGTTCGACACGGTGCTGGCGATGTACCACGACCAAGGCCTGCCGGTGCTCAAGTACAGCGGTTTCGAGCAGGCAGTGAACATCACCCTGGGCCTGCCCTACCCGCGCGTGGCGGTTGACCACGGCACCGCGCTGGACCTGGCCGGGCGCGGCACCGCCGACCCGTCCAGCCTGCTCGCCGCCACGCAGTGGTGTGCCCGGCTGGCGCGCCAACGTACACTGGTGCCATGACTTCCCCGCATTCCCCCTCGGCCGCCGGGTTTACCGCGCCGGCCAAAAAGCAGCTGGGCCAGCACTTCCTGGCCGATCGCACTTACATCGACAAGATCGTCCTGGCAGTCAACCCGAAAGACGACGACCGCCTGGTCGAGATCGGCCCGGGCCAGGGCGCCATCACCCTGCCGTTGCTGCGCCGCCACCCGCGCCTGACCGTGATCGAATTCGATCGCGACCTGATCGCGCCGTTGACCGCCGCCGCTGAGCCGCTGGGCGAACTCACCATCATCCACCGCGACGTGCTGCAGGTGAACTTCACCGAACTGGCCGGCGACGGCCAGATCCGGCTTGTAGGCAACCTGCCCTACAACATCTCGTCACCGATCCTGTTCCACGCGATGGACCATGCGGCGGCGATCCGCGACATGCACTTCATGCTGCAGAAGGAAGTGGTGGACCGCATGGCCGCTGCGCCGGGCAGCAAGGTCTACGGCCGGCTCAGCGTGATGCTGCAGGCGTGGTGCAAGGTGACCTCGCTGTTCGTGGTGCCGCCGGGCGCGTTCCGTCCGCCGCCGAAGGTCGATTCGGCCGTGGTCCGGCTGGTGCCGCGCGATCCCGACACGGTGGGCATCATCGACCGCCGTCGCTTCGCGGACGTGGTTCGTGCCGCCTTCGGCCAGCGCCGCAAGACGCTGCGCAACGCACTGAATGGGGTGGTGACGCCCGAGCAGTTCGAAGCGGCCGGGGTGCGCAGCGATGCGCGCGCCGAGCAGCTGGAAGTGGCGCAGTTCATCGCGTTGGCGAACGTGCCGCGCGCGGAAGATTGAAACTCCCTCTAAACTGCCTGCATGAACGACGCTGCACACTATGCGATCTCGGTCGAGGTCGCCCCGCGCTTCCTCGATGACCAGTCCACGCCCGAGGACGGGCGTTTTGCGTTTGCCTACACGATCCGCATCCATAACGCCGGCCGCGTGGCCGCGCGGCTGGTGGCCCGCCACTGGCGGATCACCGACGGCAACGGTCGGGTGGAGCATGTGGACGGCGATGGGGTAATCGGCGAGCAGCCGCGGCTGCGCCCGGGTGAAGACTTCCGTTACACCTCCGGTGTCATGCTGGAAACCGAACACGGCACGATGCAGGGGCATTACGACATGGTGGCCGACGATGGCACCGAGTTCGCCGCCCCGATCGCGCCCTTCGTGTTGACCATTCCGCGCACGCTGCACTGATGGAGGCGCACGCATGAGTGTCTGGGCCATCGGCGACCTGCAGGGCTGTTACGACGTCACCCAGCGTCTGCTGGAGAAGATCCGCTTCGACCCGGCGGTGGACAAACTGTGGTTCTGCGGCGACCTGGTCAACCGGGGCGGCCAGTCGCTGGAAACGCTGCGGCTGGTGCATTCGCTGCGCGATCAGAGCGTGGTGGTGCTGGGCAACCATGATCTGTCGTTGCTGGCCGTCGGTGCGCGCACCGAGGAAGAGCAGCGCAAGGTCAACCCGGACCTGCTGCGGATCGTGCAGGCCGAGGACCGCGACGTACTCCTGGAATGGCTGCGCCTGCAGAAGCTGGTGCACGTGGACCGTGAGCTGGGCTGGATGATGGTGCACGCGGGCCTGGCCCCGAAGTGGACCACGCAGCTGGCCGAGAAGCACGCACGCGAGGTGGAGGTGCAGCTGCACGGCAGCGGCTACCGCAAGCTGTTCCGCAACATGTACGGCGACAAGCCGGGCTGGTCGCCCGGGCTGGCCGGTTACGACCGTTCGCGGGCGATCATCAACCTGCTCACGCGCATGCGCTACTGCACGCCGCGCGGGCGGATCGGGATCGAGGACAAGGGCACGCCGGGCACGCAGGAGCAGGGGCTGTATCCCTGGTTCGAGGTACCGGGCCGGGTCGAGCGCGATCTGAAGATCGTGTGCGGTCACTGGTCGGCGCTGGGCCTGACAATCACCCAGGGCGTGCATGCGATCGATACCGGCGCAGTATGGGGCGGCAAGCTCACGGCACTGCAGCTGGATACTGAAGAGCTGCGCGTGGTGCAGGTGCCGGGCCGCGATGTGCCCAAGCCGGTTGCACCGCCGCGTCCGCCGGCACGGCGTCCGGCCGGCGAAGGTAATCCGGGCAATAACGGCAATGGTCGGCCGCCGCGTGGGCAGCGCCAGAATCAACAGCAACAGCAGCCACGTCGTGCGCGTGAGCCGGCGGGGAACGCCGGCGACGGTAGCCCGACTGCCGCGTAACGCCAAAGCCAAAGCCCTGGCCTGCGAACGTATCTGCGCTGGGCCGGCGGTGGCGGGGGTACGGGGGGCGCCGTAAACCCCCCTCCGGGGTCCGGCCCAGCCGCCAGCGGCTGTGCGTTCAGTCGCACGCGAGGCAGTGCCTCGCAAGCAGTGCGCCTTCACCCATGGGGGCTCTTGCGAAACATCCATGTTTCGCAAAGCCCCCGTACCCCCGCCCCCGCCGACCCATTGACGGTTGGTTGGTGGCCTGGGGAAATCAACGGCGGATTCGATCATTTCCATGCGTTACCGCGCGTTGATCTGTTCACGGCAGTCGTTTGGGAACCGACCCTACATGCATCGCGCGCGCTTCGCTTTTTCTGTGGTCACCTGCCAACTGTCGAAGGCTGGCGGCGGTGGGTTTGCGGGAGCGTAGAGCGCCATGGATGGCGCGAACGAGCCTACAGGGACGTACTTGCGGCGTCTCCCGCAAACCCACCGGCGCCGGCCAAGCCAGATACCCTTGCAGGCGAAGGCTGTTGCTGTTGCTGTTGCTGTTGCTGTTGGCTTTACGCCTTCCGCGCGTAATCCACGAAATCGAACGCAAATGCATGTCGCGCATCAGCGGCGTGATGCTCGCGCGCTGTTTCAACCCACAGCTGCGGGTCGACCGGCGGGAAATGGGTGTCGGCCTGGACGCGGGTATCTACCCAGGTCAGGTGCAGGTCGGTGGCCTGCGCCATGGCGAGGCGGTAGATCTCGCCGCCGCCGATCACGCACAGTTCGTCTGCGCCGGCAGCGGCCGCGAACTGCAGGGCTTCGTCGATGGTGGCCACCGCCTGCATGCCCTCGAACGGTACCTGGCCCGAGCGGGTCAGGACCAGGTTCGGGCGGCCCGGCAGCGCGCGGCCCAGCGACTGCGCGGTCTTGCGGCCCATCAGGATGGGCTTGCCGATCGTCAGCGCCTTGAATCGCTTGAGGTCGTCCGGCAGCTGCCAGGGCAGCTGGTTGGCATGGCCGATGCCGTGGTCGTGGTCGAGTGCCGCAACAAGAGACAGCTTCACGTGCCAGCCTCCGGTTCCATCCGCGCCGCGTCGCAGTGTTGCTGCGCGCTGTTCACTTCGGCCAGTGCCTTCTGCAGGCCCGGGTCGGCGTCCATCATGCTGTCGGCCGCTTGGGTGAGCCGGGCCATGTGCGCGTCCTGCGCCGCCTGCAGGCCGGGGGCCGACATCACCTCGGCGTTCAGCACGCCGAGCTCCTCGTCCCCGCTTCGGTCCAGGAAGGCCTGCAGCTGCTGCGCCGACCAGGCACTGCCGAGCAGTTGCTCGAAGCCGCGCTGGTAGGCAGGGTCGTTGAATGTTTCCTGCATGAAGCGCACCAGCGCGGTCGACATGCTGGCCACCGCCGCGCGCGTTGCCGGCTCGCATGCGGCCGGCAGATCGCCGGGCAGGAACCCCGCACCCAACCCGTCCGCCATCATCGCAACATTGTTGTTGACCTGGCGCAGCACGATCTGCGCATTGACCTGTGCTGCCAGGTTCCCGGGGGAATCGGCTGCGGCCTGTGCCAGTACCGGCAACAGCAACAGCATCAGCAGGGCGACCCGAAGCGCCCGCCTCATACCGCCACCGGCGCCTTGATCGCCGGGTGCGGGTGGTAGCCGTCGATGCGGATGTCATCGAACTGGAAGCCGAACAGATCGGTCACGTCCGGATTCAGCCACAGCGTGGGCAGCGCGCGCGGTTCGCGCGCGAGCTGCTCGCGGGCCTGTTCGTAATGATTGGAATACAGGTGCGCGTCGCCCAGCGTGTGCACGAAATCGCCCACGCCCAGCCCGGTGGCCTGCGCCACCATGTGGGTCAGCAGTGCGTAGCTGGCGATATTGAACGGCACGCCCAGGAAGATGTCGCCACTGCGCTGGTACAGCTGGCAGCTCAGTTTGCCGTCCACCACGTAGAACTGGAACAGGTTGTGGCAGGGCATCAACGCCATCTGCGAGAGCTCACCCACGTTCCAGGCGCTGACCACCAGCCGGCGCGAATCCGGGTTGCGCTTGATCTCGTCCACCAGCCACTGCATCTGGTCGATGCTGCCGCCGTCGGCGGTGGCCCAGCTGCGCCACTGCTTGCCGTAGACCGGGCCGAGGTCGCCGTTCTCGTCGGCCCACTCGTCCCAGATCCGCACCTGGTTGTCCTTCAGGTAGCCGATGTTGGTGTCGCCCTTCAGGAACCACAGCAGCTCGTGGATGATCGAGCGCAGGTGCAGTTTCTTGGTGGTGACCAACGGGAAACCGTCGTTGAGGTTGAAGCGCATCTGCCAGCCGAACACGCTGCGCGTGCCGGTGCCGGTGCGGTCCGATTTTTCCGTGCCGTGTTCGAGCACATGCTCGAGCAGGTCCAGGTAGGCTTTCATGCCTTGCTCCCAGCCGTGGCGGGGGTGACCGGCAGCACCGGCTGCAGCACCGGCGCGCGGCGCGACAGGGCCAGCAGCACCAGGCCCAGCACCACCAGCGGCAGGCTCAGCAGCTGGCCGCGTGTGAACCAGTCAAAGGCCAGGTACACGCCGTTGTCGGGCATGCGCACGAATTCCACCGCGAAGCGGAACACGCCATACATCAGCGCGAACAGGCCCGAGACCAGGTAACGGTGGCGCGGCGTGGCCGACACCGCCCACAGCACCACGAACATCACCAGCCCTTCCAGCAGCGCTTCGTACAACTGCGAGGGGTGACGGGCGAACTGATTGAGTGCGCCGGTTGCAAACTGCTCGCGCAGCGCCGGCATGTCCAGCTGGTTCAGCGGCGACGGCAGGCCGGAGGGAAACACCACGCCCCAGGTGCCGTCGGTGTACTTGCCCCACAGCTCGGCGCCGATGAAGTTGCCGATGCGGCCGAAGCCCAGACCCAGCGGTACCAGCGGCGCCATGAAGTCGATGGTGTCGCCCAGGTGCAGGCGGTGCTTGCGCGACCAGTACCACGAGGCGAACAACACGCCCAGCAGGCCGCCGTGGAAGCTCATGCCGCCATCCCACACCTTGAACAGCAGCAGCGGGTTGTGCAGGAAATCGCCCAGCGCGTAGAACAGCATGTACCCCACGCGGCCACCCACCACCACGCCGAGCATGGCGTAGAACAGCAGGTCGGAGAAGCCGTTGGCATCCACGCCCGGCAGCCGCCCCGCCGCGATGCGCCGCCGCCCCAGCCACCAGGCCGCAATGAAGCCGAGCAGGTACATGATGCCGTACCAGTGCACCTTGACCGGCCCAAGCGAGATGGCGATGGGGTCGATGTCGTGGAGATAGATCATGGGCAATGCCTTGCAGGTAAGCGGCTATTCTCGGGCCAGCGCCGCCGTACCTCAACCAAGGAACTGCGGGGTATTGGGCAGGGCGTCATCCTTGGACCCGCTGCCGGGTGGATAGTGCCCCGCCAGTATGTCCGATACCTCGGCAATGGCCAGCAGCACCGCGTCCTGCAGGGCGCCCTCGCGCAACTGCTGCTGCATGTGCGCACACACCGCCTGCCACTGCGCTTCGCCCACCCTGCCGCGCAGGCCGCGGTCGGCCACCAGCTCGATGGCGTGGTCGGCCAGCAGCAGGTAGACCAGCACGCCGTTGTTGTTCTCGGTATCCCAGGTGCGCAGCTGCGCAAAGGCATGCTCGGCCCGCTGCCGGGGCGTAACGCCCTGCCACAGCGCGGTCATGGGCAGATCCGCTTCCACCGCGAACATGACCTGGCCGCCGTGGCGGCGCTCGCCGCCGGCAATGGCGTCCGTGATGGCCTGCAGCGCGTCCGGCGGGAAGGTCCGCTGCAGCGAAGGTGCGAACAGATGGCGCCAGATGCGCATCACCATCCTCCCGAGGCGCCACCGCCTCCGGATCGTCCTCCGCCACCGCCCCAGCCACCACCGCCACCGCCGAAGCCACCGCCTCCACCACCCCAGCCTCCTCCGCCGCCAAAGCCACCGCCGCCCCAGCCGCTGTTGCGGGCGAAGCGGCCGACCCGGCCGGAGGAGAAGCCCACGAACAGGCCGATCAGCCCGGCCAGGCCACTGGCAAGCCACAGCGAAGTGAACAGGAAGGCGGCCACCGCTGCGCCGCCACCGCCCAGCAGCGCGCGCACCGGGCGCGGCAGCCAGCCCAGCAGGGCGCGGGCGAAGGTCCCCACGAAGAAGCCGATCACCAGCGCCAGCGTGAAGCCATCGCCGCCGCTGCCACGGGGTTCACGGTGGGCACTCACCGGCGCCGGCAGCTCCTCGCCGTCGATCAGCTTCACCAATGCGGCGCTGCCGTCGACCAGCCCGCCGGCGTAGTCGCCACTGCGGAAGCGTGGGGCCAGGTATTCCTGGATCACCCGGTTGGCGATGGCATCGGGAATGGCGCCTTCCAGCCCGTAGCCGGGCTCGATCCGCACCCGGCGGTCATCCTTGGCCACCACCAGCAGCACGCCATCGTCCACGCCGCTGCGGCCGATCTTCCACTGCTCGAACACCCGCTGGGTGTACTGCTCGATGGTTTCCGGCTGGGTGCTGGGCACCATCAGGATCTGCAGCTGGCTGCCCTTGCGCTGCTGCAACGCCAGCGCCTGGGCCTCCAGCGCCTGTTTCTGCGCGGCATCCAGGGTGCCGGTAGTGTCCACTACCGGCGAGGTCATCGGCGGAATCGCCGCGTCGGCCTGGGCCCAGGCCGGCACGGCCACGCACAGGCACAGCAGCAACCACGCGCGCAGCAGCAGCGGGATGATCACCGGCTTACTGGGCCGGTGCCGGAGCCTGCTGCGGCGGCGGCGCGGGCGCCGGGGCCGCTGGCTGCGCACCGAACTTTACCGCCGGCGGCTGCGAGATCTGCGCTTCGTTTTCCACCGTAAAGTTCGGCTTTTCCTTGTAGCCGAACAGCTTGGCGGTGATCAGCTGCGGGAACGAGCGGACGTAGGTGTTGTAGTCCTGCACCTGCTGGATGTAGCGGCCGCGCGCCACGGTGATCCGGTTTTCGGTGCCTTCCAGCTGCGCCTGCAGATCGCGGAAGCCCTGGTCGGATTTCAGGTTCGGGTAGTTCTCGGTCACCACCAGCAGCCGCGACAGCGCGCCACTGAGCTCGCCCTGGGCCTGCTGGAACTGCTTGAGCGACTCGGCGTCGTCGGCATTCACGTTGACCTGGCCCACCCGCGCGCGGGCATTGGTCACGTCGGTGAGCACCTGGCGCTCCTGGTTGGCATAGCCTTCCACGGTCTGCACCAGGTTGGGGATCAGATCGGCGCGGCGCTTGTACTGGTTGAGCACCTCGGCCCAGCCGGCCTTGACCTGCTCATCCTTCTGCTGGATCGAGTTATAGCCACAACCTGACAACAGGCTGGCCAGCAGGGCCAGCAGGATCAGTCGGGGAGAAATACGCATGGCCGGCTCCGGATCGGGGTGGACGCGGCCGGAGAATGGCATGAATAGGGGTTAATTCCCCGTTAGTGTGTCCGGGAGTGACGACCAACGGTCGTCACCTACCGGGTGGGTCCGCGCACCCATTGCCGGTGGATCCGCAGGCCGGTTTCACCAATTGCCGGCGCCCGGCACGTGGTGGGCCACGGCGCGGCGGCGCATCAGCAGGTTCAGCCACTCCACCAGCACCGAGAAGCCCATGGCGGCATAGATGTAGGGCTTGGGCACGTGCACGTCCAGGCCGTCCAGGATCAGCACCGCACCGATCAGCAGGATGAAGGCCAGGGCCAGCATCTTCACGGTCGGGTTGGCGTCGATGAAGCGGCCCAGCGGGTTGGCCGCCAGCAGCATGACCGCCACCGACAGCAGGATCGCCGCGACCATCACCGGCACGTGGTCGGCGATGCCGACCGCGGTGATCACCGAATCCAGCGAGAACACGATGTCGATGATGGCGATCTGCGCGATCACCATGCCGAACACGGCCGAGGCCTTGGTCGTGGTGGGATCTTCATCTTCGCCGCCGGTGATCAGCTCGCGGATTTCCATGCCGCCCTTGATGATCAGGAACAAGCCGCCGAGGATCAGTACCAGGTCGCGGATGGAGATGCCCATGCCGGCCACGGTGAACAGATTGGCCTGCATGTGCGCCAGGTAGGCCAGCGACACCAGCAGCAGGATGCGGGTGATGCACGCCACCGCGATGCCCAGCTTGCGCGCGAACGGACGGCGCGCTTCCGGCAGCTTGCTCACGGCAATGGAAATGAACACCAGGTTGTCGATGCCGAGCACGATTTCCAGCGCGCTCAGGGTCAGCAGGGTCAACCAGACGTTCGGGTCGGACAGCAGTTCAAGCAACATGGACCTGGATCCTTACTAAGGGGAAGAACGGGGGGCGCGTCAGAGCACGCGCGGCGCCAGGACCAGGCCCCAGCACAGCAGAACATTCATCATCAGCACGAACACCGCCGCCGAGCCCATGTCCTTGGCGCGGCCGGCCAGCTCGTGGAATTCGGCGCCGTAGCGCTCGATCACCGCTTCAATCGCCGAATTGGCCAGCTCCATGGCCAGTACCAGCAGCATCGAACCGATCATCAGTGCGCGCTCGACCGGGGTCTGCCCCAGCCACAGCGCCAGCGGCGCCAGCACGACCAGCAGGTAGACCTCCAGGCGGAACGACGACTCGTGCAGCCAGGCCGCCCGCAGGCCCTGCCAGGACCACACCGCCGCCTTGAAGATGCGCTTGGGGCCGCGCGGCATGTGCCCGGTTTCATCAGCCACGCAGGGACACCCCACGGCGGGAAACAAGGCAGGACGGCAGGTGCGGGGCACGACAAGGGGTCATGGGCAGCGCGCGAAGCGGTGGACAATCCGCCATTTTGCCACAAGGGTGGCGGCGCCACCCGGCCGTGCCGGGCGTTGGCCGGCCCACCCGGCCTAGAATGACCCCACGCATCAAAGGAGTCGTTCATGTCCCAGCGTTTCGCCCGCCCCCTGCTGCTCGCCCTGGCGCTGACCGCCAGCCTGCCCACCCTGGCCCTCAAGCCCGCCACGGTGCCGGCCCCGCCGCAGGTCCCCGAACAGGTCTCCAACGTGGCCTGGGCCGGCGACATGGCCGCCTTCGCCAAGGCCGACGCCGCCACCCCGCCCCCGCGCGGCGGGATCGAGTTCATCGGCAGTTCCTCGATCCGGATGTGGGACACCCTGGCGGCCGACTTCCCCGGCCAGAACGTCTTCAACCGCGGCTTCGGCGGCTCCGAAGTGCGCGACAGTACCTGGTACGCCGACCAGATCGTGATTCCGTATGCGCCGTGCAAGGTGTTCTTCTACGCCGGCGACAACGACCTCAACAGCGGCCGCACGCCGACCCAGGTCCGCGACGACGTGGTGGCGTTCGTGCAGCGCGTGCACCGCGACCTGCCCAAGACCACCGTCGAAGTCATCTCGATCAAGCCCAGCCCGTCGCGCGCGCAGCTGCTGCCGGCGGTGCAGGAAGCCAATGGATTGATCCAGCAGGCGCTGGCGAATCTGCCCAACACCGGTTACACCGACATCTACACCCCGATGCTGGGCGAGGACGGGCAGCCACGCGCGGCGTTGTTCCGCGAAGACATGCTGCATATGAAGCCGGAGGGGTATGCGATCTGGCGGAAGGCATTGGCAAGCAAGGTGCAGTGTGGTGCAACGGTAAAGCGGTAACAGCGCACGTTGTTTTGAGGTCATGCGTTAAAGGGCCGATCAGCAGAGTCGGCAGTCGTCTGGGAACCGACCCTACCGCGCTCGCACACCATCGAGGGGAGTGGCGGGGGTGGGTTTGCGGGGGTGTGAGCCGCATGGATGCGGCGACCAAGCCCCCAAGGATGGGTTCACGGCGCCCCCCGCGGGGCCACCCCCGCCGCTCACCTGCACGCGGGCAATGGAAACGCCGTTGCTCTGCGCTTTTACGCGTCAGCGATAGATGATCGTGGCCTGGGTGCCGACCCCGGGTTCGCTGGTCAGGGCGATCTTCCAGCCGAAGCGGTCGCACAGGCGGCGCACGATCGACAGGCCCAGGCCGGTACCCTGCGGGCGGCTGGGTTCGGCGCGGTAGAACGGCTCGAACGCGCGCGACAGCGCTTCGGCCGACATGCCGATGCCGGTGTCGCGCACCACCACCCGGTCGTCCAGCACGTCCACGTCGATACGGCCTTCGTCGGTGTAGCTGCAGGCGTTGCGCAGCAGGTTGCTGACCACCACCTGCAGTACCCGCGGTGGCGCGTGCAGGCGCACCGGTGCCTCGCTGTGCAGGTGGATCTCCACCGGCCGGCCCGCGATCAGCTCGCGCGCGTTGTCCACTTCGTAGCGCACGATCTCGTTGACGTCGAACAGCTCGATCTGCGGCTCCACGTCCGCCTCGCGTGCCAGGATCAGGAACGCATCGATCACTGCCTCCATGTCGCGCCCCGCGCGCTGGATGCGGTGCAACCCGCGACGCAGCCGCGGCGTCATGTCCTGGTCGCCCAGCGCCATGTCGCTGGCCACCCGGATCACGGTCAGCGGCGTGCGCAGTTCATGGCTCGCATCGCGGGTGAAGTTGCGTTCGCGTGCCACGTGCGCGGTGACCCGCGTGGCCAGCGAATGCAGGGCCGCCGCCAGCTGCCGCGTTTCGCCCTGCATGTCCGCCGGCAGCTTGTCCGGTGCCAGGTCCGACGCCTCCGGATGGCCCGGGTTCCAGCGCGACACCCGTCGCGCCAGCCAGTTCACCGGCGAGACCAATCGCTTCGACGCCCGGTAGGTGATCCACGACGCGCCATACACCGCCAGCAGCGTCAACAGCACCGGCACGATGCCGAACCAGAACGCCAGCATCTCCGCGCGCGAACGCAGGAACACCAGGTACAGCTGCCCTTCCGGGCGCGCATCGACCAGCACCAGCTGGTCGTCGGCCTTCAACTCGTGGAAGCCCGGCGCCAGCGTGCGCAGGTTGGGCGGCAGGCTCAGCGCCGATTGCCCGGCCTCCAGCAGGTAACCGCGGATGTTGCGCGTGTTCGGCGGCGGCTGCGCGGGCGAGGCCGCGTGCAGGTCCCAGAAATATGTCGCTTCTTCCTGCAGCGCGCTGCTGACCAGGCTGTGCTTGATCACCAGCGAGACCAGCCACGCGCCCAGCAGGATGCCCAGGCTGGCCAGTACGGCCTGCAGGATGAAGACAATGCGGATCTTGCGCGGCAGACCGTGCGGCATTACGAAGTCCAGGTCGAGTCGCCGCGATTATAGGAAAGCGCGCCGTTATTCCATCGTGCAAGCAACGGCGATGCCCCGGCAAATGCCGGGGCATCGTGTGCATCGGGGCCGCAAGCCCCCACCATCGTGCGCCCTGCGCTGTGGCGCATCAGCTCATCGGCTGGGCGATATCGGCAATACGGTAGCCGGCGCTCTGCACGGTGTGCAGCAGCGGACGGTCGAACGGCTTGTCGATGATCTTGCGCAGGTTGTACAGATGGCTGCGCAGCGTGTCCGAATCCGGCAGCCCGTTGCCCCAGATCTCGCGCTCGATTTCCTGCCGGGTCACCACGCGCGGCGATTCGCGCATCAGGATGGTGAGCAGGCGCAGGCCGATGGGCGACAGCTGCAGCTCGGTGCCCGCACGCGTGGCGCGCATGCTGACCGGGTCCAGCACCAGGTCGGCGACCTTGAGCACTTCCGATCCCACCTGGCGGCGTTCGCGCCGGATCAGCGCGCGCAGGCGGGCTTCCAGCTCCTGGATCGCAAACGGCTTGGTCAGGTAATCGTCGGCGCCGAAGCCCAGGCCGGTGAGCTTGTCGTCGAGCGTATCGCGCGCGGTCAACATCAGCACCGGCGTCGACTTGCGCGCATCGTTGCGCAGCCGGCGGCAGACTTCGATGCCGTCCAGACGCGGCAGCATCAGGTCCAGCACCACCACGTCGTAACTGTTTTCAGCCGCCAGACGATAACCGTCCAGCCCGTCCTGGGCGTAGTCCACTTCGAACCCGCGGCCTTCCAGGTATTCCCCGATCATCTCGGAGATATTGCGGTTGTCTTCGACCACCAGCACCAGGCCGGAGGTTTCCTTTGTCTGACGCATGGGAGTCCCTCTTTCTTCAGCTTTGTGAAACATGCCGGATCGTCGGTGGAGGCGATGTGAAGCCGCTCACGGATCAGTTCGGCGGCTCATACAACAGGGGTTTGAGCAGCGGCCAGACGTTGTCCAGCACCTTCGGCTGGGCCTTGGCGGTGGGGTGCAGCCCGTCGCCCTGCATCAGCCCGGGCTGCAGGGCCACGCCCTCCAGCAGGAACGGCAGCAGCGCCACCTTGTACTGGCTGGCCAGGCCTGCATACACCTGGCGCAGGCGGTCGCGATAGGCCGGGCCGTAGTTGGGCGGGACATCGATGCCCAGCAGCAGCACCTTGGCGCCGGCCTTCTGGCTGGCCACGATCATCTTCTCCAGGTTGCCGCGCAGCTGCGCCGGGCTCAGCCCGCGCAACGCGTCATTGCCGCCCAGTTCGATCACCACCACCGACGGCCGATGCTTCTCCAGCAGGGCCGGCAGACGGGTCAGTGCGCCGGCCGTGGTTTCGCCGCTGATGCTGGCATTGATGATCGTCGGCGGCGGCGTGATCTGCTGGCTAACCCGCTGCTGAAGCAGGTTCACCCAGCCCGATGCGGCCGGGATATTGTGGGCGGCACTGAGGCTGTCGCCGACCACCAGCACCGCGTGCCGGGTATTGGCACCTTTGGCACATGCCAGCGCAGGCAGCAGCAGCAACCCTGCCAGCAGCAAGAACACCTGGGCCGCCCGGCCCGCCCATTTTGCTCGGTACATTGGAGAATCCTCATCGACAGCCTGTCCCCCCGCAGCGCGCCCGTCGCCATCGCCGCCCACAACGTGGGCAAGTCCGCACGTGGCCCGGAGGGTGAAGTCCACATACTGGACAACATTGACATGACCGTCCATGAAGGCGAGAGCGTCGCCATCGTCGGCGCGTCCGGTTCGGGCAAGACCACCCTGCTCGGGCTGCTGGCCGGACTCGACCTGCCCAGCCGCGGCGACATCGCCCTGGCCGGGGCCACGCTCGGCGCGCTGGATGAGGAAGCCCGTGCGCAGCTGCGCGCGCGCGAGGTCGGCTTCGTGTTCCAGAGCTTCCACCTGCTGCCGGCGCTGACCGCTGAAGAAAACATCGCGTTGCCGCTGGAACTGGCCGGGCGCGAGGATGCGGCGCGGGTGCGCGAGGTGCTGGCGCAGGTCGGGCTGACCCACCGCGCCCGCCATTACCCGCGCCAGCTGTCCGGTGGCGAGCAGCAGCGCGTGGCGCTGGCGCGTGCGTTCGTGGCACGGCCGCGCATCCTGTTTGCCGATGAGCCCACCGGCAGCCTGGACCAGGCCACCGGGCAGCAGATCAGCGACCTGCTGTTCGCGCTCAACGCCACCAGCGATACCACGCTGGTGCTGGTGACCCATGACCTGCGCCTGGCCCAGCGCTGCGAGCGCATCTACCGGCTCGACGGCGGCCGCCTGGTCGATGCCGCCGGAATCACCGCATGAACGTGCTGCGCCATGCCGGGCGTGCGCTGCGCCGGGAATTCCTCGCCGGCGACCTGCTGACCGTGTTCGCCGCGCTGGTGCTGGGCGTGGCGGTGATGACGGCGGTGGGCACGCTGGTCAACCGGGTCACGTTGGCGCTGACCAGCAGCGCGGCGGAAATGCTCGGTGGCGACCTCGGGCTGGGCGGCCGCGAGGACGTGCCACAGGCCTTCGCCGACGAGGCGCGCGCGCGTGGGCTGGCCAGCACGCGCATGGTCAGCTTTCCCAGCGTGCTGTTCCATGGCGATGAAAGCCAGATGGCCAACATCAAGGCGGTCAGCGACGGTTATCCGCTGCGCGGCGAATTGCGGGTCAGCCGCGCCCCGGGCGGCGCCGGCGAAGTGGCCGGTACCCCGGCGGCAGGCGAGGCCTATGCCGACCCGCGCCTGATGCAGGCGCTGGGGCTGAAGGTGGGCGACGCCCTCGAATTCGGCGCCGGCACGCTCACCGTGACCCGCGTGCTGCAGGCCGAGCCGGATACCTCCGGCGAGCTGATGCAGCTGTCGCCGCCGCTGCTGGTCAACCGCATCGACGTCGACCGTGCGGGCCTGCTCGGCCCGGGCAGCCGCGCCTCGTACCGGATGATGTTTGCCGGCAGCGCCGGGGCCATTGCCGATTTCCGCGGCTGGCTGCAGCCGCGCGCCAAGGGCCTGCGCATCGTCGGCATTGCCGATGCCCAGCGTGGCGTGCGCGGCGCGTTCGACCTGGCCGGCCGCTTCCTGTCGCTGGCCGCGCTGCTGGCGGTGCTGCTGGCGGGCGTGGCCACCGCGCTGGCCGCCAACCGCTTCGCGCTGCGCCGGATCGACCAGGTGGCGGTGCTGCGCTGCCTGGGCGCGCGCAATCGCGACATCCTCACCGCCATGGCGCTGCAGCTGGTGCTGCTGGCCATCCCGGCCTGCCTGGTCGGGATCGGGCTGGGCATGGCCGCGCAGGCCGGGCTGGTGCAGGCGCTGGGCGGGTTGATTCCGGGCCGGCTGCCGTTGCCGCAGGCCACCCCGGCGCTGAGCGGGGCGGGGATCGGGTTGGTGCTGCTGCTGGGTTTCGGCCTGCCGCCGCTGTTGCGGCTGCGCAAGGTGCCGCCGATGCGCGTACTCAACCGCAGCTTCGCTACCCTGCCGCCCAGTTCCCTGCTGGTGTATGCCGCTGCGCTGGCGGCCACCGTGGCGCTCACCGTGCAGGCCACCGGCGACGTGCGGCTGGCCGCCTGGGTGCTGGGCGGGCTGGCCGCGCTGGCGTTGCTGGCAGGTGCGGCAGGGGCCACCCTGCTGTGGCTGCTGCGCGGGCTGCAGCCGCGCCTGCGCGGGCGCTGGAAGCTGGGCCTTGCCGCCCTGACCCGCCGCCGCGGGCTGGCGGTGATGCAGCTGGTGGGACTCTCGCTGTCGCTGTGCGCCCTGTTGCTGCTGTCGGTGATCGGCCCGGGGCTGTTGGCGCAGTGGCGCGACCGCCTGCCCAGCGATACCCCGAACTATTTCCTCATGAACATCCAGCCCGAACAGCGCCAGGCGGTGCTGGCCGCGCTGGATGCCCTGGGCGTGGATTCGCCCGGGATCGAGCCGTTCAGCACCGGCCGGCTGCTGGCCGTCAACGACAGGCCACCGCAGCGGCAGGAACGCGAGGACAACAACAACGACGATGACGATGCCAACCGCCCGGTCAACTTCTCCTGGCGGCATGATTTCCCGCCGGCCAATACCCTGTTGAGCGGCAGGTATTGGGCTGCAGGCAGTACCGCTGCCGAAGCTTCGATCGAACAGGGCTGGGCCGAACGCTACGGGATGAAGCTGGGCGACACGGTCACCCTGCAGATGGGCGAGCAGGAACGGCGCTTCACCGTGACCAGCATCCGCAAGGCCGACTGGGACTCGTTCCGGGTCAATTTCTTCCTGCTGCTCAATGAAGGGGCGGTGGGCGATGCGCCGTACAACCTGATCACCGCCTTCCACCTGCCGCGCGAACAGGCCCCGGCACTGGCCGGGCTGACCCGCCAGTACCCGAACATCTCACTGCTGGATATCGACAGCATCCTGCAGCGGGTGCGCGAGGTGGTGGACCGGGTCAGCCAGGCAGTGCAACTGGTGATGGGCTTCAGCCTGCTGGCTGGGGTGCTGGTATTGCTGGCCGCGCTGCAGGCCACCGCCGGTGAACGCCGTTACGACAGCGCGGTGCTGCGCACGCTGGGCGCCACCCGCACCCAGCTGCGCGGCGCGGTGCTGGTGGAATTCGGCGCGCTGGGGTTGCTGTCCTCGCTGCTGGCGGTGGGCACGGCGGCACTGCTGGGCAGCGTCGTGGCCCGCCAGGTATTCGAACTGCAGCTCAGCCCGCCGTGGGGCCCGCTGCTGGCCGGCGGCGCACTGGGCGTGGCGCTGAGCATGCTGGCCGGCTGGTGGGGCACGCGGCGGATCCTGCATACCCCGCCGGCGCTGGCCCTTCGCGAGGCGTGAACGCGATTGATGACACCGGCAGGGGGCGGCGCTAGGTATGCTGCCCGCCCCTGCCCCCTGAGAATGCCCGCGATGCCCGGCACGTCGTTCACCGCTTACCTGTACCCCGTGTTGCTGCTGCTGGGCAGCAACATCTTCATGACCTTCGCCTGGTACGGCCACCTCAAGTACAAGAGCGCGCCACTGATGGTGGTGATCCTGGTCAGCTGGGGCATCGCCTTCTTCGAGTACTGCCTGCAGGTGCCCGGCAACCGGCTGGGCAGCGCGGTGTACTCGGCCCCTCAGCTGAAGGGCATGCAGGAAGTGATCACGCTGGTGGTGTTCGCGGTCTTCTCCGCGTTCTACCTGGACCAGCCGTTGAAGTGGAACCATTACGCCGCGTTCGGGTTGATCGTGGTGGCCGCGTTCCTGATGTTCAAAGAGTGAGCGTCATTCGGGCGCTTTTTCCACCCACTGCCTGAACACCGCGTCGATCTGCGCGTCCTTGACCTGCTTGCCGTCCTGCAGGTCCTGCGCCTGGGTGAACAGCGGAATGATCATCGCCATGCCATCCAGCTTGGTCTTCAGGTGTACGCCCGGCGCCTGGCCGAGGAAACCGTCCCAGCGTGCGCGCACCTTGGCCCAGTAGTCCGCCGTTGCGGCCCAGTAGTCGTAGGCCGGTTTGAAATCGACCTCGGTGGTGCGGTCGTAATCGTTGAAGCCGAACTCACGGGCGATCTCCTGCTGGCTGCCGTCGGCGCCGCGCAGGATCTTGGTGTTGAACTGTTCGTGGGTCCAGCCGTTGGGGGTGAGCGTGTGCCGGTTGACCACCGCCAGCGCGTTGTAATCGCTGCGGCGGGTGTACTCGCGCCGCGGCAGTGGCCGCCAGCTGAGGTCACTGGTCCAGGTGGCCACGCCGTTGCGGTAGTCCCAGCGGCCGGTGCCGCAGTAGCGCGGGGCATCGCTGACTTCATACACGCACTGGGTCCACGCGCCGGCGTTCACCACCGGATCGATCGCACGCACCTGCCAGGTCTGGTCGGCGCTGAACTCGAACCGGTTCGGCGCCTCGTACACCCAGTCCTGCCGCCAATGCTTGGTCACGTGGCCGCTCTTGCCGTCCACCAGCAGGTGCTGGAGCACGATCCGCTTCGGGCTGTCCTCGACCACGATCACCACTTCGTTGCCGCCGCTGCGCACGGCCGGCGCGCGCTCATAACCGGGCTTGAGCAGCACGGTTTCATCGAAGGCGAAATCGACGATGTACTCGCCCTTCATGGCCAGGATGCTGGCGTGGTCGCGCTGCAGGTCGGAGGGCTGGGCGTGGGCGATGCCGCTGGCGGCAAGCAGCAGCCACGCGCTGGCTGTCTGGAATGTCATCGACGAAGGTCCCTTCAGGAAGGTCGGGTGGAAGAAAGATGGACAAGCGGTACGACGTTGGACGCATCGACCCACAGCTCGCCGTCGGCGCCCTCGACCCGCGCGATGCGCCGCGCGGCGGTGGCGCCCAGCACCGACAGCGAGGCCACGCTGGCGGCCAGTGCCTGGCCGTTGCGCGCGTGCAGGCGCAGCGCGCACATGCGCCAAGGCTCACCGCCCAGGCGCGTGGCCAGCCGGCGCCACAGGCGCTCGGCCACGCCGCCCTCATTGGCCGGCTCCGGGCGCGCCGGGAACGCCGATACCAGGCGGTCCCAGGCCAGGAAATCGCTGTCGGGCAGCAGGTACAGCCGCCAGCAACAGCGCCCGCGCGCATCGGAGAAGCACAGGCTTTCGCGGATGCCTTCGCTGTCCATGCCCTGGCAGGCATGGGCGGAAACGGCATGTTTCCAGCCGCCCAGCTCGCTGCTTTCGGGGCGGTACAGACACAGCACCGTGCCCAGTGCCGCCAGCTGTTCCGGGGATGGCAGCTGGCCAGGGCGCAGGTACCGGTCTGGGGTTCGCAGTGCGGAAAGGGCTCGGCTCATGATGGCTACCAGCTCACGGCAAGGCTGGCCGAGACGTTCCGGCCAGGGTTGGTGTAACGGTCGATCACCGTGCTGCTGGAGGCCAGCGCGGAAGTGATCGCGGAGTAATCGATGTAGGTGCGGTCGCCGAGGTTGAACACGCCGACGTTGATCTTGGCGCCCGGGGCGAAGTCCCAGTGCGCCACCAGGTCCAGCACCCCGTAGCCGGCCGGGCGGAACGCGGTGGCGCTGGCCATGCGGTCCTTGCGCCTGGCAAACGTGCCCAGCAGCTCCACGCCCCACGCATCGCGGTCGAAGGCGACGCCGAGCGTGCCGCGCAGCGGATCGATCGATTCCAGCGGCACGTCTTCGGTCTTGTCCTGCCCGCGCGACCACGCTACCGCGCCGTTCAACGACCAGCCGGCCAGCGCGGTGCTGAGTTCGCCGAACTCGACCCCCGCCTTCAGTTCAGCACCGTAGATTTCCGCGTCGGCGATGTTCTGCGACTGGAATACGATCAGGCCCTGCGGGTTGATGCCAACCTGGCGCTGCGACTCGATGAAGTCCTTGTAGTCGTTGTAGTAGCCACTCAGGCTGACGTACGCGGCCTTGCTGACATAGCGCAGGCCCAGTTCCAGGCCATCACTGGTTTCAGGCTTGAGGTCGGGGTTGGGAATGGCGGTGTAACCGAACATCACGTTGGTGAAGCCCAGGTTGACATCGTTGTACGGCGGCGAGCGGAAGCCGTGCGAGTAGCCGGCGAACAGCGACCAGTCATCGGCGAAGCGCCACACCATGCCCAGCTTCGGCGACACGCTGGTCTTGGTCAGGTCCGAGACCGGCATGCCCGGGTTGTCGGCGGCGAAGATCGGGTCCACGTCCGGGCGCAGTTCGTAGTGGTCCACGCGCACGCCCGGCACCAGCGAGAAGCGGCCATCGGCGAAGCGCATTTCGTCCTGTACGTACAGGCCGAGCTCGGTGGTTCTGCTGATGGGGAAATCGCGCACGGGGAACGCATCGGGCAGGATCGTGGTGCTGGTCTGGCCGTTGGCCAGGACCTGGTAGCCGTCGCGCTTCTGCCTCGTTTCGGTCCAGGTGCCATCGAAGCCATAGGTCAGCGCGTGCTCGACCGCGCCGGTCTGCAGCGCCTTGTGGAAGACTGCCTGCAGGCCGTACACGCGCTGGTCGAAGTTGAATTCACGGTGGCGCGTGCTGAGGTTGGCGCGCTGCTCATCGGTGCGCTGGGTGGTTTCGCTGTCCTGCCGGTACAGCTGCCAGGACAGGCTGTCGGCGAAGCCGGCGGCCAGGTTGTCCATCTCGTGCGCGAACGACACCCGCGCGCGGGTCTGGTGGTCGCGGGCCTGCATGCCGGTGGTGGTGGTGTGGTCGATGGCCGACAGCACGTCGGTGTCCACGCTGTCTTCGTTGCCTTCCACCGTCAGCCGGAAGCGCTGGTCTTCGCTCGGCGCATAGACCAGCTTGCCGAGCACGCTGCGGCCATCGCGGTCCTGCGGGTTGGCGGCGGTGCGGGTGCGGTCGCTGCTGCGCACATCGCCCATGCTTTCGGTTTCCTGGCCTTGGCGATGGTTGACGTTCACCATGCCGCTCCAATGGTCGCCGCCAAAGGCGGTGGTGGCGCTGCCCAGCAGACCGTTCCATTCGCCGTCATAGCCGAATTTCAGGCCGACGTAGCTGTTCCTGCCGTCCTTCAGGTAATCGGCCGGGTCCTTGGTGACGAACGCCACCACCCCGCCCAGTGCATCGGAGCCGTACAGCGCGCTGGCCGGGCCGCGCACGATCTCGACGCGCTTGAGCGTTTCCAGGTCGGTGAAGTTGCGGTTGGCGTCGGAGAAGCTGCCGATGCTGAAGGCCTTGGGCATGGCGATGCCGTCGGTCTGGATCAGTACGCGGTTGCCATCCAGCCCGCGGATGCGGAACCCGCCCAGGCCGAAGCGGGCCGGGCTGCTGGTCACCGAGATGCCCGGCTCGTACCGGACCAGGTCCTTGATGCTGCGCACAAGGTGGTCATCCAGCTGCTCGCGGTCGATCACATCAACGGTGGCGGCCACATCGCTGAGCGCACGTTCGGTGCGGGTAGCGGTGACCTGCACGCGGTCGAAGTCACGCGCGTCGGCACCGGCATCGGGGGTGGCAGGGGCAGCAGCGTGGGCGGCGGCCATGGGCAGCGCCAGCCACAAGGCAAGGCTCAGGGCGGTAGGACGGGTCATGTGGGTGGGCAGGGTCGGCTGGACGCGGAGGGAGACCCCCGACAGGCGCCAGGGACCGAGCGGTCGCAGGCGACGTGCCGAGGGGGAGAGAGCAGTGCAGGCGGCAGGCCTGGGGAGCGCATCGCGGCCGCGCGAATGCACCCCGTGGGGGAGGCGGGCCGTTACTTGGTGAGGATCAGCTTGTCGTTGCTGGTGTGGCGCAGACGATAGAAGCGGTCGCCGTGCTGGATCAGGATTTCGCGGCGACCCTTGAGCAGGGCCTCGCTGTCGATCACTTCTTCGGCCGGAACGGCACGGACCGGGCGGTCGCGCAGGGTCAGCGTTTCGGGGCGCAGCAGTACAGCGGCTTGAGTGTTCATTGTCTGGACTCGTGCGAGGGACGAGTTAGATGATAATGATTCTCAGTTCACAATCAACAACCATTCTCATGTTGATTGATGAAATTAATGATCGATTTTCGGAAATCGATTGATGCCGCCTATCGGCACGGCCCTTCCCTGCGTGGCTGTACGTCGGCATCAGGCACCTCGGAGCCACGCAGGGCGTGGCTCTACCGGCCGTCAGGTCAGGGCGCGAAGACCGCCTCCACCCTGCTCCACTCCGCTTCGGCCACCTGCTGCAGCACGTCGAGGGCGCCCAGGTTCTGCTCCAGCTGGCTCACCCGGCTGGCGCCGAGGATCACGCTGGAGACGTTCGGGTTGCGCAGGCACCAGGCGATGGCCAGCTGCGCCGGCGACTGGCCCAGCTCGGCAGCCAGCGCGCTGTAGGCGCGCACCTTGTCCAGCCGGGCCTCGGCCGAATCGCCCAGCACCAGCTCGCGGAGCCAGCCCATCTGGGCCTGGCCCAGCCGCGAATCCGGCTCGAACCCGCTGTTGTACTTGCCGCTCAGCAGCCCCGAGGCCAGCGGCGAGAAGATCGTGGTGCCCAGCCCCGGGTCGGCGTACAGCGGCGCGTACTCGCGCTCGACCCGTTCGCGGTGCAGCAGGTTGTACTGCGGCTGCTCCATCGTCGGCAGGTGCAGGTGATGGCGGCGCGCCACGTCCACTGCTTCCTGGATCTGCGCGGCCGACCACTCCGACGTACCCCAGTAAAGCACCTTGCCCTGCCGGATCAGCGTGTCCATGGCCAGAACAGTCTCGGCGATCGGCGTGTCCGGATCCGGCCGGTGGCAGTAATACAGGTCCAGGTAGTCCACCCGCAGGCGCTTGAGCGCGGCGTGGCAGGCATCGGTCACGTGCTTGCGCGAGAGGCCGTGCTGGGTCGGCCTGGGCTCGTCCACCGCGCCGAAGAACACCTTGCTGGACACGCACACCCCATCGCGGGGCAGGCGCAGGTCGGCAATCACGTCGCCCATCACCTGCTCGGCCCGGCCGCGCGCATAGCCCTCGGCGTTGTCGAAGAAGTTGATGCCGTGGTCCCAGGCACAGGCGACCAGGTTGCGGGCCTCGTCACGGCTGATCTGGTCGCCGAAGGTGACCCAGGCCCCGAAGGACAAGGCCGACAGCTTCAGCCCGGACGAGCCCAGGCGGCGGTAGTGCATGCGTTTTCTCCTGCTGGATGGCTGCGCCAGGACACCGGGGCGCGGCCGGAATGAGTCGCATCAGTGTATCGCCCGGCGGGCCCGAACCCCTGTGGATACTTGCCCGATCGCGGCCGATCGGCCCCCGCACGCTGCTTTTCCTTGCCCCGCCTCTGCCGCTGCTCTAGGCTTCCCGTTTTTCGCGGCGCCCTAGGGGAAGTCTGATGGTCGAAGGTTTGGGCAGGATTGGCTTCGGCCTGTTCGGGTTGGCAGTGCTGATCGGCATCGCCTGGCTGTTCTCGAACAACAAGCGTTCCGTCGACTGGCGGCTGGTGATCACCGGTATCACCCTGCAGATCGCCTTCGCCGCGGTGGTGCTGCTGATGCCCGGTGGGCGCGAAGCGTTCTCGCTGCTCGGCGACGGCTTCGTCAAGGTGCTCAGCTTCGTCAACGAAGGCTCGCGCTTCATCTTCGGCAGCCTGATGGACACCAACCAGTTCGGCTTCATCTTCGCCTTCCAGGTGCTGCCGACGATCATCTTCTTCTCTGCGCTGATGGGGGTCATGTACCACCTCAACGTGATGCAGCTGATCGTGCGCGGCATGGCCTGGGCGATCACCAAGGTGATGCGCGTGTCCGGCGCCGAAACCACCAGCGTCTGCGCCAGCGTGTTCATCGGCCAGACCGAAGCGCCGCTGACGGTGCGCCCTTACATCGCCAAGATGACCCAGTCCGAGCTGATCACCATGATGATCGGCGGCATGGCGCACATCGCCGGCGGCGTGCTGGCCGCCTACGTGGGCATGCTGGGCGGCAACGACCCGGTGCAGCAGGCCTTCTACGCCAAGCACCTGCTGGCCGCCAGCATCATGGCCGCCCCGGCCACCCTGGTGGTGGCCAAGCTGCTGGTGCCCGAAACCGGCACCCCGCTGACCCGTGGCACCGTCAAGATGGAAGTGGAGAAGACCTCCAGCAACATCATCGACGCCGCCGCCGCAGGCGCCGGCGACGGCCTCAAGCTGGCCCTGAACATCGGCGCCATGCTGCTTGCCTTCATCGCCCTGATCGCCCTGCTCAACGCCCCGCTGACCTGGTTCGGCGAAATCACCGGCCTGCAGGCCATGATCGGCCGCCCGACCGACCTGTCGACCATCTTCGGCTACCTGCTGGCCCCGATCGCCTGGGTGATCGGCACCCCGTGGGCCGATGCCACCACGGTCGGCTCGCTGATCGGCCAGAAAGTGGTCATCAACGAGTTCGTCGCCTATTCCAAGCTCTCCGAAATCGTCAACGGCCAGGTCCCCGGCGTGTCGCTGTCGGCTGAAGGCCGCCTGATCGCCACCTACGCCCTGTGCGGTTTCGCCAATTTCAGCTCGATCGCCATCCAGATCGGTGGTATTGGTGGGCTGGCACCGGAACGCCGCCACGACCTGGCCAAGTTCGGCCTGCGGGCCGTGCTGGGCGGTACCATTGCCACCTTCATGACGGCGACCATCGCCGGCGTGCTGACGCATTTCAGCTGATATCCGTTCCCGAGAAACAGTCTTTATGAGTAGCAGTGTCGTCGTTGTCGGTTCCTTCAACGTGGATCATGTGTGGCGTTGCGAATCGCTCCCGGCCCCGGGTGCGACCATCGCCGGCCGCTACAGCACCGGCCCCGGCGGCAAGGGTTTCAACCAGGCCGTGGCCGCCCGCCGTGCCGGCGCCCCGACCACGTTCCTGTGCGCCCTCGGCGATGACGCCGGCGGCGCCATGGCCCGTGGCTTGGCCGAACAGGACGGCTTCGCCCTGAGCGCCGAAGCCAGCACCGAGCCCACCGGCACCGGCGGCATCTACGTTGACAGCCGCGGCCGCAACACCATCGTGATCGGCCCCGGCGCCAACGCCGCGCTCAGCACCGCCTACATCGACCAGCAGCGCGCGCTGCTGGCCGGCGCCAAGGTCGTGCTGGCCCAGCTCGAATCCCCGGTTGAAACCATCGAAGCGGCCCTGGCCATCGCCCGCGAAGCCGGAGCCACCACCGTCCTCAACGCCGCCCCGGCCGACGCGCCCTCCAGCATCGGCCTGCTCAAGCTTGCCGACGTGCTGACCCCCAACGAAACCGAATTCGCCGCCCTGCTCGGCCGCCATGTCGGCGAACGCGTCGACGCCGACGACGTCGCCGCCCTCGACGGCGCCAGCCTGCACGCCCTGTGCCGCAAGCTGGTCGGCAATGGTACCGTCGTGGTCACCCTCGGCGCCGTCGGCGTGTTCGTCTCGCACGCCGAAGAGAACCTGCGCGGCGACACCCAGCCCTACTACCGCGTAGGCGCCGAACAGGTCCAGGTGCTCGATACCACCGGCGCCGGCGACGCCTTCAACGGCGCCCTGGTCGCCTCCCTGGCCCAGGACCCGGACGCCGCCTTCGCCCGCCATGTCCGCTTCGCCAACCAGTTCGCCGGCCGTTCCACCGAAAAGGAAGGCGCCGCCGTAGCGATGCCGCATTACACGCCGGCGGACGTGTAAGACAGCACGACCAACGGTCGTGCTCTACCAAAAACCGGCGCCAAGGCGCCGGTTTTTTTTGCCTCTGCATTTGACGTTCGTACCGTCACCGACAATGTCTCAAAGGCAGGTCGGGGTGGGTTTGCGGGGGTGTGAGCGGCATGGATGCCGCGACCAAGCCCCCATGGATGGGTTTACGGCGTCCCCCGCAAACCCACACCGACCTGCCAAGCCGTGAGACCCGGCAGAGCCGACGCCGTTGACGTTGATCTTGCTTTTTGCCGCAGCTAACCCCCAACCATCCCGCAGCCATGGGGGCGCGGGAAGCAACCGTCAAGCATCTGCTCATGCCCGTACGGCATCAGGGCCTTCCGGATCGGCCTGAATGTGGGGCCGGATCGCAGGGGTCTGCTTGGTTGCCGGCCATGGGCCGGCACTACAATGCCTGCATGCAGATTGGTCCCTACAACATCCAGCCCAATGTGGTGCTCGCCCCCATGGCCGGCGTCACCGACAAACCGTTCCGGCTGCTGTGCAAGCGCCTGGGCGCGGGTCTGGCTGCCTCGGAAATGACCATCTCCGATCCGCGCTTCTGGACCACCCGCAAATCCATCCACCGCATGGACCATGCCGGCGAACCCGACCCCATCAGCGTCCAGATCGCCGGTACCGAACCCCAGCAGCTCGCTGACGCCGCCCGCTACAACGTCGACCACGGCGCCCAGATCATCGACATCAACATGGGCTGCCCCGCCAAGAAAGTCTGCAACGCCTGGGCCGGCTCCGCCCTGATGCGCGACGAAGACCTCGTCGCCCGCATCCTCAGCGCCGTCGTCGGCGCCGTCGATGTTCCCGTCACCCTCAAGATCCGCACCGGCTGGGACTGCGACCACCGCAACGGCCCCCGCATCGCCCACATCGCCGAAGACAGCGGCATCGCCGCACTCGCCGTGCATGGCCGCACCCGCGACCAGCATTACACCGGCAGCGCCGAATACGAGACCATCGCCGCCATCAAGGCCGCCCTGCGCATCCCCGTGATCGCCAACGGCGATATCGACTCCCCGCAGAAAGCCGCCCACGTGCTCTCCCAGACCGGCGTGGACGCCATCATGATCGGCCGCGCCGCACAGGGCCGCCCCTGGATTTTCCGCGAAGTCGCCCACTACCTCGCCACCGGCACCCTGCTGCCGCCGCCCAGCCTGCACGAAGTGCGCGACATCCTGCTCGGCCACCTGCATGCCCTGCACGACTTCTACGGCGAACCCCAGGGCGTGCGCATCGCCCGCAAGCACCTTGGCTGGTACGCCAAGGACCGCCCCGAGAATGCCGCCTTCCGCGCCGTCGTCAACCGCGCCGAAGACGCTGCAGGCCAGATCGCCCTGACCACCGACTACTTCACCGCACTGGCCGCCGGCGAACCGCTGTCCTCCGCGGCCTGATCCACCCCAAGTGACCGCCATGACCCCGATTGCCGCCCCCACCTACCTGCACGGCTTCTCCAGCACCGAACAGCATCGCCTGGTCACCCAGGCCCGCCTGCTGGAATCGTCGATCTTCAACAACATCGACTACAGCGGCGCCCAGCGCCTGCTTGAAGTCGGCAGTGGCGTTGGCGCGCAGACCGAGATCCTGCTGCGCCGCTTCCCCGAACTGCACGTCACCGGCGTGGACCTCAGCGAAACGCAGCTGGCCACCGCCCGCCAGAACCTCGAGAAAACCCCGTGGTGCAGCGAGCGCTACACCCTGCTGCAGGCCGACGCCGGCAACCTGCCGTTCGGCGCGCGCGAGTTCGATTCAGCCTTCCTGTGCTGGGTGCTCGAACACGTGCCCTCGCCGGCCCGCGTGCTCAACGAAGTGCGCCGCGTGCTGGTGCCCGGCTCGCCCGTCTACGTCACCGAAGTGATGAACGCCTCGTTCCTGCTCGACCCGTACTCGCCGCACATCTGGCGCTACTGGATGGCCTTCAACGACTTCCAGTACGACCACGGCGGCGACCCGTTCGTCGGCGCCAAGCTCGGCAACCTGCTGCTGGCCGGCGGCTTCCGCGACGTCCACACCGAGATCAAGACCATCCACCTGGACAACCGCGAACCGGCCCGGCGCAAGACCATGATCGCCTTCTGGGAACAGCTGCTGCTGTCGGCCGCCGATCCGCTGCTGGAAGCCGGCCTGGTGGACCAGGAAACCGTCGACGGCATGCGCCGCGAGTTCAGCCTGGTGCAGAACGACCCCAACGCCGTGTTCTTCTTCTCGTTCGTGCAGGCCCGCGCGACGGTGTACTGAAAAGAATGGCGGGTACTGCTGACGGTGGTAGAGCCGACTGTCAGTCGGCTGCCCGCCGGCGCGCTGCGCGCAGCCGACTAACAGTCGGCTCTACCCGTTGGCTTACCGGTCCTGCGTCTGCGGGGCGTGCCAGATGCGTTGCCACATCGCCCCGAGGCGGCGCTTGGCGCGGGCCCGGCCCTGCTCGCCGTCGTACGCCGGGCGCAGCTGCTCGGGCGGGATCGCCACCCAACGCTCGCCCTCCGCACGCGCCACCGCGAAGGTGAAGGTGTAATCCGGTTCCAGCCCCATGCGCAGATCACTCAGCTGCAGCTGGCCATCGACCACCTGCGCGCGCATGAAGCCCCGGTTGAACCAGTTCAACCGGGCAACGGCGGGAATGTGCGCGGCTTGGCGCAGCGCCTGCACGTTCGAGGGGAAGCCGCGGAACGTCATCGAGCCCCTGTCGGCCGCCAGCGAACGCTCGCCGATCACATAGCCGCTGGGCGTCATCGCCACCACCTGCCACAGCAGCGTGTTGAACGGCGTGGCGACCGAGAACCGGGGTGCATCGCCCAGCCCCATCGCCGCCAGCGCACGGTCGGCTTCGCGGTCGACCTGGTACTTGGCCAGCAGCGACCAGCCCAGGTACCCGGTGCTCAGCACCAGCCCCGCCAGCAGCGCCTTCTGCGCCAAGGGGCGGCTGCGCGCAAACCATGCCACCGCGCAGCCCAGCAGCAACCACACCGTGTACAGCGGGTCGATGATGAAGACGCTGGACCACATCGTCGGCGGCGGGGTGAACGGCCACCACAGCTGGGTGCCGTACACCGTGAACGCATCGAGGAGGGGATGGGTGATCAGCGCCAGCAGGATCGCCCAGAACCAGCGCGCGGGTGCCTGCGCCACGCGGCCGTGACCAAAGCGTTTGAAACCCCACCAGATCAACAGCGCCACCCAGGGCAGCACCAGCAGCGAGTGGCTGTAGCTGCGGTGCTCGGTCATCAGCGCCACCGGGTCGGTGGCGGTGAAGGCCAGCAAGAGGGCATCCAGGTCCGGCAGGGTGCCCAGTGCGGCGCCGGCAAGCAGCGCGGCGCGGCGGTGGCCGGCAGGGGCGATGGCGGCGGCGACGGCGCCGCCCAGAACGATCTGGCTTAGGGAATCCATCCGGCGATGGTACGGGAGGTCCGCGCGTTTACGTGCGTGGGGGCATGGCTTTGACACGCATGGCGTGTCACTACGATCCGGGGTCGCACGGGTTGGGGGGTCGCACGGGTTGGGGTTTGGCGGGTTCGGGGGTGGGGTTGGGGGCCGCGCGGGTTGGGCGGCGTTGTCACGCTGGTGGAACACTGGGCCCCGAGGCTGGGGGTCAATCGCGCTGCGGCGGCCTTTCACGGTGGGCACGCCGGCTTAACCACGGGCAACCCCCGCTGGGCCACAATGCAATGGCGCGACTTGCCGTGTATCATTCGCGCCCATCTTTCCATCCGAATCAAAGGATATTACGCCTGATGTCCAGCTACCTGTTCACCTCCGAATCGGTCTCCGAAGGCCATCCGGACAAGATTGCCGACCAGATCTCCGATGCGGTGCTGGACGCGATCCTTGCCCAGGACCAGCGCGCCCGCGTGGCCTGCGAAACCATGGTCAAGACCGGCGTGGCGATCGTGGCCGGTGAAATCACCACCTCCGCCTGGATCGACCTGGAAGCGGTGACCCGCAAGGTGATCCTGGACATCGGCTATGACAGCTCCGACGTCGGCTTCGACGGCGCCACCTGTGGCGTGCTGAACCTGATCGGCAAGCAGTCGCCGCACATCGCCCAGGGCGTGGACCGCAAGAAGCCCGAAGAAATGGGCGCTGGCGACCAGGGCCTGATGTTCGGCTATGCCACCAACGAGACCGACAGCTACATGCCGGCCGCGATCCACCTGTCGCACCGCCTGGTCGAGCAGCAGGCCAAGATCCGCAAGAAGAAGAACTCGCCGCTGTCGTGGCTGCGCCCGGACGCCAAGAGCCAGGTCACCCTGCGCTATGAAAACGGCGAAGTGTCCGCCATCGACGCCGTCGTGCTGTCGACCCAGCATGCCCCGGGCATCAAGCAGAAGGACCTCATCGAGGCCGTCCGCGAAGAGATCATCAAGCCGGTGCTGCCGGCCAAGTGGCTGCACAAGGGCACCAAGTTCCACATCAACCCGACCGGCAAGTTCGAGATCGGCGGCCCGGTGGGCGACTGCGGCCTGACCGGCCGCAAGATCATCGTCGACACCTACGGCGGCTGGGCCCGTCACGGTGGTGGCGCATTCTCGGGCAAGGATCCGTCCAAGGTCGACCGTTCGGCGGCTTACGCGGCCCGTTACGTGGCCAAGAACGTCGTGGCCGCCGGCCTGGCCGACCGCTGCGAAGTGCAGGTCTCCTACGCCATCGGCGTGGCCGAGCCGACCTCGATTTCGGTCACCACCTTCGGCACCGGCAAGATCAGCGATGACAAGATCGAAAAGCTGATCCGCAAGCATTTCGACCTGCGCCCGTACGGCATCATCAAGATGCTGGACCTGATCCACCCGATGTACCAGCAGACGGCGGCCTACGGTCACTTCGGCCGCAAGCCGAAGGACTTCAGCTACCTCAACGCTGCCGGTGAAACGGTCAACGCAACGGCCTTCTCCTGGGAGAAGACCGACCGCGCCGCCGCCCTGCGCGCCGATGCGAAGCTGAAATAAGGGCCACCCGCCCGCGCAGCATGTGAAACCGACGGCCCGCGAAAGCGGGCCGTCGTCGTTACAATCCCTGCATGCCTACCGACATCAAATCCCACCAGCTGACCATGACCGTGCTGATGTCGCCGGAAATGGCCAACTTCTCCGGCAAGGTCCATGGCGGGGCGATCCTGCGCCTGCTCGACCAGGTCGCCTATGCCTGTGCCAGCCGCTATGCCGGTCGCTACGTGGTCACCCTGTCGGTGGACCAGGTGACGTTCCGCGAACCGATCGCGGTGGGCGAACTGGTCACCTTCCTGGCCTCGGTGAATTACACCGGCACTTCGTCGATGGAAGTCGGAGTGAAAGTGGTGGCCGAGGATATCCTCAAGCGCAGCGTGCGCCACGCCAACAGCTGCTTCTTCACCATGGTGGCCGTCGATGACGACGGCAAGCCGACCCCGGTACCGCCGTTGCAGCTGGAAACGAGCGACCAGCGCCGCCGCCAGGCTGCCGCGCTGCTGCGCCGGCAGCTGCGCGCGGAGATGGAGCAGCGCCAGCGCGAGTTGCTGGCGTCCAATCCGCCGTCGCCCGAGTAAGCGTCACGACCAACGGTCGTGACCTACCGGCGGTCGCGTATCTGACCACTGCGCGATCCTGGTAGGTATCGACCGTTGGTCGATACGTGCGTTACCCGGTGTTCTGGACGCCTTGGGAGACGCCGTTGACGCACGCCACCAGCGCGCGCAGCACTTCATCATCCTCGCCACCGCTGTCGCGCCAGCGCCGCAGCAGGTCCACCTGCAGCACGCTGATCGGGTCGATGTAGGGATTGCGCAGGCGGATCGACAGCGCCAGGCGCTGGTCGTGCTGCAGCAGTTCGTCCTGCCCGGTGATGGCCAGGATCTGCCTGCCGGTGAGGGCCAGTTCGTGCTGGATCTGCGGGAAGAACCGGCCGTGCAGCGGACCGGCCAGGCGCGAGAACTGCTCGGCGATGGTGATGTCGCCCTTGGACAGCACCATCGCGATATCGTCCAGGAAGGTGCTGAAGAACGGCCAGTCGCGCGCCATCTCCTGCAGCGTATCCGCATGCCCGGCATCGATCGCCGCCTGCAGTCCGCTGCCCACGCCATACCAGCCCGGAATCACCGCGCGCGCCTGGCTCCAGGCGAACACCCACGGAATCGCGCGCAGGTTGGTCAGCGCCGCGTCCTGGCCGAGCCGCCGCGAGGGCCGGGAGCCCAGCGTCATCCGCTCGATCACGTCGATCGGGGTGGCCTGGCGGAAGTACTGCATGAAATCGGGCTGGCCGACGAATGCCCGATAGGCCTCCGCGCTTTTCCCCGCGACCAGGTCCATCACCGGGCGCCACTGCGCCTCGCGCGGTTCGGGTGCACGCGGGCGCAGGCTCGAGCGCAGCACCGCACCGGTGGACTGCTCCAGCGAGCGCAACGCCAGCGCACGGATGCCGTACTTGCGGTGGATCACTTCGCCCTGTTCGGTCACCCGCAGGCGGCCATCGATGCTGCCACGCGGTGATGCATCCACCGCGTCGGTGGTCTTGCCACCGCCGCGGCTGATCGAGCCGCCACGGCCATGGAAGAAGGTCAGCCGGATACCGCTCTCCGCGGCCACCTCCAGCAGCTCCACCTGGGCCCGCTGCAGGCCCCAGCGCGAGGCGGCGATGCCGCCGTCCTTGCCGCTGTCCGAATAGCCCAGCATCACCATCTGCACATCGTCGCGCGCGGCCAGGTGCGCGCGGTAGACCGGGTCGGCCAGCAGGTCGCGCAGCGTGTCCGTGCCACGCTGCAGGTCGTCCACGGTTTCGAACAGCGGCGCGATGTCCAGCGGCACCGCACCGGCGTCGTCCACCAGTCCGCCACGTCGCGCAAGCGCCAGTACGGCCAGTACATCGCTACGGTCATGCGCCATGGAAATGATGTAGCTGCCCAACGCATCGGCGCCGTGGCGGCGGCGGGCATCGGCCAGCGCGGCGAACACCGCATCAAGGCGTTGACCGCCCTCTTCGGTACTGGCGGGCAGTGCCTGCTCACCGCTGGCGAACGGCGCCAACCGCTGCGCGCGCGCGATCGCGTCGGCCGCGTCCCAGGCGTCCTGGCCGTCCAGTACGCTGGCCAGCGCGCGCCCATGCACGCTGGACTCCTGGCGCACGTCCAGCCGCGCGAGATGGAAGCCGAAGGTGCGTACCCGCCACAACAGCCGGCGCACCGCGAAGCCACCGGCGTGGTCGCCCTTGTTGGCATGCAGGCTGTCGAGGATGAGGGTGATGTCCTCCTCCAGTTCCTGCGGCGAGGCGTAAGCGCCCTCGGTATCTTCCAGCGTGGCCTGCACCCGCGCGCGCATGCGGTCGTTGAGCAGGCGGTAGGGCATGTCGGCATGCCGCGGGCGCGAAACCACCTTCGGCAGCAGCTGCTGGTAGTGCGCCACCCGAGCCTGCAGCGCGTCACTGACCGCCACCCGCTCGGTGGACTGGCTGAGCAGGCTGGCCAGCTGCAGCAGGTCCTTCTGGTAACGGCCCAGCACGGCCTGGCGCTGCGCATCGAGGGTGTTGCGGATGGTGCCGGCATCCACGTTCGGGTTGCCGTCCATGTCGCCGCCCACCCAGGTGCCGAAGCGCAGCAGCCGGGGCAGCGGCACGCTGTCGCCGTAGGTATCGAGCAATGCCTGCTGCAGCGATTCGTACAGCACCGGGATTACCCGGTACAGCACCTGCACCAGGTAGAAGCCGACGTGTTCGCGCTCGTCGTCCACGGTGGGACGCACCGGTGAGGAATCGGTGGTCTGCCAGGACGCGGTGAGTGCCATGCGGAAGCGCGCCGCATCGGCCGCGGCTTCGCCCGGGGTGCGCTGGCCGTCGAGGTTGTCGACCAGGCTGGCCACCATCAGCTGTTCTTTTTCCAGCAGTGCGCGGCGCACCGCTTCGGTCGGGTGCGCGGTGAACACCGGCTCGATGTCGATGCGCGGCAGCCAGCTGGCCAGCTCCTCCAGGGTGACGCCCTGCGCCTTGAGCTGCTGGAGTGCGTCCTGCAGGCCATCGGGCTGCGGCGCGGTGCCTGCACGCTGGTAATCGCGACGGCGACGGATGCGGTGCACCCGCTCGGCGATGTTGACCACCTGGAAGTAGGTGCTGAACGCACGCACCATCGCTTCGGCGCGTTCGGGCGGCAGCCCGGTCAATGCATCGTTGAGATCGGACAGCGGCGCCTCGCTTTCACGGCGCGCGATGGCGCGGGTACGCACCTGTTCCACATCATCGAAGAACTGCGTGGAGACCTGCTCGGCAAGCAGGTCGCCGACCAGTGCGCCGAGTCGGCGCACGTCGTCACGCAGGGGAATGTCGGGGGTGGCAAAGACGATGCTGCTGCGGTACTCGTTCATCTGCGACGCACTGGCCTCGGGAACGGAATCGCATCAAGCCTAACCCAGATTGCGCGGCAATCCCTGCCGCGCAAATGGTTTCAATTGCATGTGTTGCATCCGCCGGGCAACGCCCGGCGCGGCATCATTTGATCTTCATGCCCGGCCCGATGGTCTGCTCCAACCACCGCTCGCTTTCCGCCAGCATGGTCATCAGCGACTCACGCGCGCGGTAATGGTGCGACTCGTTGGGCAGCATCACCAGCCGCGCCGTACCGCCCAGCCCCTTCACCGCCGCGAACATGCGCTCGCTCTGGATCGGGAACGTACCGGAGTTGTTGTCGTCCCCGCCGTGGATGAAGAGGATCGGATCCTTGATCCTGTCGGCGAAGTTGAACGGCGACATATTCAGGTACACGTCCTGCGCCTGCCAGAAGTTGCGCTCCTCGGCCTGGAACCCGAACGGGGTGAGCGTGCGGTTGTACGCACCGCTGCGCGCGATACCTGCCTTGAACAGCCGCGTATGCGCCAGCAGGTTCGCGGTCATGAACGCCCCGTACGAATGTCCGCCAATGGCGATGTGCTCGCGGTCGGTCACCCCTCGCCGCACCACTTCATCCACCGCCGCTTCGGCGTTGGCCACCAGCTGGGGCAGGTAGGTATCGTTGGGTTCCTTGTCGCCTTCGCCGATGATCGGCATCGACGGACTCACCAGCACCGCATAGCCCTTGGCAAGGAACGCCTGCGGGCCCCAGTAACCGATGGCGTTGAAACGGTAGGGCGAATCGGTCACCTGGCTGGCCGCCGCAGCGGTCTTGAACTCACCCGGGTAGGCCCACATCAGCATCGGCAACGGGCCGTCCTTTTTGGCGTTGTAGCCCGGCGGCAGCATCAGCGTCGCGGTCAGGTCGACACCGTCGTTGCGCTTGTAGCGGATCTGTTCCTTGCTCACCCCGCGCAGCTGCGGCAGTGGATGCTCGAAGCGGGTCAGCGCGCGTGGCGCGGCGGTGGCATCGGCCAGGGACTGTACGAAGTAATTGGCCGGCGTATCGGGCGACTCGCGGGTGAGCAGCACCGAGGTGCCTTCCTGGTCGAGTAGTGCCTGCGGCAGCGAATAGGTCGGCGCCTGCGAATGGAACAGACGGGTGGCGGTGCGGCTCTCAAGGTCGAAGCGGTCCACGAATGGTCGGTCGCCTTCCGGCGAAGCACCCTGGCCGATCAGGAAGATGCTGCGCCCATCGGCGGTGATCTGCAGGCGCGAACGCCCGTTCACATCGCGCACCAGCGCCGGCTTGCCGGGATCGTTGTAGCGGTCCTGGGATGAGCGCTCGGACAGCAGCTGCGGGGCCTGGTCGAGCTCGTCCGGCGCGATTCGCCACTGCTTGACCACGCGGGATTTCCACCACGACTCGTTGAGCAGCGCCAGGTCGCCCCGGCCCCACTGGATACCGGCATAGCGGCTGCCCAGCTGCGCCAGCGTCACTGGCGGCGCCTCGAACGGCGCGGCCTGCATCAGCACCGCATCGCGCACCTTGGAATCGCGGGCCGGATCGCCGCCGTCCTGCGCCTCGGCCCAGACCAGCGTGGCCGGCGCATCGGCGCGCCAACTCACCTCGCGCACCCCGGTCGGCACCGCGTCGTTGCCGGTGGGCAGGCCCTCCACCAGCGGCAGGGTGGCCACGGTGTGCTGCAGCCGGCCATCGGCGGCGGACAGCACTTCGATGCGGCGCGGGAAATCATCGGCCGGCACCAGGTAGGAATACGGACGCTGCACGCGCTGGGCCAGCACATGCTGCCCGTCGGGCGAGATGCTGACGTCCAGGTAGACGCCAGCGGTGGACAGCGGCGCGGTCACGCCATTGAGCGCCACGCGCACCGGCTGCGAGCTGGCGTAATGATCGAACAGGCGCGCATCGGCTTCGTTGCTGAGCAGGTCCTGGTAGGTGCGGATCGCACGCACGCCGGCGTCCGCCTGGGTCTGCTGGATCGCCGGGCCGGTCGGGATGCCACCGGCGGCGGGCGCCGGGCCCTGACCCTTGACCTGCTGGGTGACCACCAGCCCGCGGCTGTCGGGCAGCCAGTCGTAGCCGCTGCCGAACACGGTGTTGAGGTCGGCCAGCAGGCGGCGCGCCGTGCCGCTGGCCACGTCGATGATCCACAGCTCATTGGCACCGCTGGCGGCATGCACCTGGTTGAAAGCCAGGTACTGCTGGTCCGGCGACCACGCCAGCGAGGCCACCGACAGCGGCTGCGGCAGGCCGGTGATCTGGCGCTCCTTGCCGTCGGCGATGTTCATCAGCCACAGCTTGTCGGCGAAGGTGAAGGTGCTGGCCGAATACGTGGCCGGGTTGATCCGCACGCCGGCCAGCTTCAGCTCGGGCTGGGCCACCTCGTTGATCGAGGGCAGCGGCGGGGTCTGCAGCAGGGCGGCGATATCGCGGCGCGGCGACAGGCTGAGGGTGGGCGCCCGCGGGGCGTTGGCCACCGCCTGCAGCGCCGCCGACGGCAGCTGGTAACCCTGCCCGGCCGGGGCCGCAGTGGCCTGGGGCGCATTTTTGCCGGCCGTGGGCGTTGCCGCCAGCGCCAGCAGGGCCATGCCCACCATCAGCCGGCTGCTCCAGCGCGCGCGGCGCGTACGGTCAGTGCCTGTCATCTTCCCACCCCATCCTGTGCAAACCTTGGACCTTAACAGCGGGGCGCGATTTGCCCCCCTGCCGATGGTTGGGGGCGTACGCCGATTCATGCCCGGGCGGTGCGCCGGGATATAATGGGCATCCCCTCCACCGAGGGGCGCTGCGACCGCTGCCGGACCTGTTCCGCACGGCCAGGCTCGGTGGCAGGGCTGGTTCCAACGGCGCCCGGCGAAGACGAGCCATTCGTCCATTACCGGAGCTTTTGCATGAACGCTGTTGCCAAGACCTTCTCCACCGAAGGTGATTACAAGATTGCCGATATCTCGCTGGCCGACTGGGGCCGCAAGGAACTGGATATCGCCGAGCACGAAATGCCGGGCCTGATGTCGATCCGCCGCAAGCATGCCGCCACCCTGCCGCTGAAGGGCGTGCGCGTGACCGGTTCGCTGCACATGACCATCCAGACCGCCGTGCTGATCGAAACGCTGAAGGACATCGGCGCCGACGTGCGCTGGGCCTCGTGCAACATCTTCTCCACCCAGGACCATGCCGCTGCGGCGATCGCCGCGTCGGGCACCCCGGTGTTTGCCTGGAAGGGCGAGTCGCTGGAAGAGTACTGGGACTGCACCCTGGACGCGCTCACCTTCACCCTGCCCGACGGTACCCTGACCGGCCCCGAACTGGTGGTCGATGACGGTGGCGATGTCACCCTGCTGATCCACAAGGGCTATGAGCTCGAGAACGGCAGCACCTGGGTCGACGAAAAGGCGGCCTCGCACGAAGAACAGGTCATCAAGGACCTGCTCAAGCGCGTGGCCAAGGAACGCCCGGGCTACTGGGCCCGCGTGGTCAAGGACTGGAAGGGTGTTTCGGAAGAAACCACCACCGGCGTGCACCGCCTGTACCAGCTGGCCCAGGCCGGCACCCTGCTGATCCCGGCGATCAACGTCAACGACTCGGTCACCAAGTCCAAGTTCGACAACCTGTACGGCTGCCGCGAGTCGCTGGCCGATGGCCTCAAGCGCGCGATGGACGTGATGCTGGCCGGCAAGGTCGCCGTGGTCTGCGGCTACGGTGACGTGGGCAAGGGCTGCGCCGCGTCGCTGCGTGCCTACGGCGCGCGCGTGGTGGTGACCGAAATCGATCCGATCTGCGCCCTGCAGGCGGCGATGGAAGGCTTCGAGGTCAACACCATCGAATCCACCCTGGGCCGTGCGGACCTGTATGTCACCACCACCGGCAACAAGGACATCATCCGCATCGAGCACCTGAGCGCGATGAAGGACCAGGCGATCGTCTGCAACATCGGCCACTTCGACAACGAAATCCAGGTCGATGCGCTGGTCGGGTTCCCGGGCGTGCAGCACATCAACATCAAGCCGCAGGTGGACAAGTACGTGTTCCCGAACGGCAACGCGATCTTCCTGCTGGCCGAAGGCCGCCTGGTGAACCTGGGCTGCGCCACCGGCCACCCGAGCTTCGTGATGTCCAACTCGTTCGCCAACCAGACGCTCGCGCAGATCGACCTGTGGGCGAACAAGGACAGCTACGAGAAGAAGGTGTACCTGCTGCCGAAGAAGCTGGACGAGGAAGTGGCGCGCCTGCACCTGGAAAAGATCGGCGTGAAGCTGACCACCCTCACCAAGGAACAGGCCGATTACATCGGCGTGCCGGTGGAAGGTCCGTTCAAGCCGGAGCACTACCGCTACTGATCGGACGGTTGCCGACTGACAGTCGGCACTACCGGTCGGACGGTTGCCGACTGACAGTCGGCACTACCGGATACCGCGGGCGCCTTCGGGCGCCCGTTTTCGTCATGCGAGCTTCACATCCGCGCCGGGATCATCAGCGCGCGGGGGAATATCTGGGTGCATTCCGGAGATTTCCATGAATATCAAGTTCCTAGTTCCCGCACTGCTGGTGCTGTGCGGTGCCGCTTGCATGTCCCCGGTCCACGCCGCCGACTATCGGTGCATGGTGTTTTCCGGTGCAGATGGCAAAACGCCGGAAGCGAGCTCCAACGCGGACGGGAAATACGCCATCAAGGCGGCCGACCTGAAGGCAGCGGAGGCCGGTGCGCTGGCTGCCGCCACGCGCTACAAGAAGAACAGCGTCACGCTGACCAAGGCCCAATGCGATGCGGTGGTGGCAGGAGCATCGAGCACTGCAACGTCGGCACCGGCCACGACAACCGATCCGACGCCAACGGCTCCATCTACCCTAGCGACAGGTGCAACCAAGGACTACCGGTGTGCCGTGCACGATGCGGACGGCAATGTGCTCAAGGGCGAGGCGGAGGGTTACTTCCAGGTCGCTGCCAGCAACGGTGACGTGGCCGATGGCTTGGCAAAAACCAAGGCGGAAGCGAAGTACGGGGCCGGGAAAGTCGACCATGTCGATTGCGCGCCCATGGGTTGAGGTTGTATTCCTGCTGCTGGCGGCCCCAGTGCCGGCAGCAGCGGGATAGATCACTACCTGGAACCGCCCCCGATAGTCCGGGTCAAGATTCTGCGGTCGCGCCCACGCTAAGGTAGTGCGACCACGCCAGCTGCATGACCATGACCCCGGCCATCAATCTGCTCAAGAAGTACGGTATCGCCCACCGCGTGCTTGCCTACCACCATGATGCCAACGCCGCCTCCTATGGCGGCGAAGCGGCGGAGCAGCTGGGGCTGGACCCCGCACTGGTGTTCAAGACCCTGCTGGCCAGAACCGAAAAGCACGAGCTGCTGGTGGCGATCGTGCCGGTCAGCGGCACGCTGGACCTGAAGGCGCTGGCCGAGGCGGCGGGCTGTAGAAAGTGCGAGATGGCCGCGGTGGACGCGGCACAGCGCGCCACCGGCTACCTGGTCGGCGGAATCAGTCCGCTGGGCCAGAAGAAGAAGCACCGCACCTTCATCGATGCCAGCGCGCAGGCGCTGCCGGTGATGCACGTCAGCGCCGGCCGACGCGGGCTCGAGGTGGCGTTGGCGCCGGCCGATCTGGTCGCGCTGACCGAAGCAGAAATGGCGGGTATCGGTCGGCCGTAACCTTACGGCCGCCAGTTCGCGTGGCTTTCCCAGTACGCCACGGCGCGCTTGTAAGCCTCACGATCCAGCGGCACACCTGAGCCGCCCTCTTCCACCCCCAGCGCATTGCGCATCATGGTGATCGGCGCCATCGGCACTTCTTCCGGTTCGGCGGTGTAGATGCAGCCGACGATGCCCCAGTCCGCTTCGATCGGCGAGCCTTCCTTCTCCAGTTGTTCTGCGCTGTACAGAATCACCACCAGATAGTTCGCGCGCGGCGACTGCACGCCCTCGAACCAGCGCACCAGCACCGGCAGTTCGTCGCGGTTGCGCGCCTCATAGGCGCTGCGCAGCTGGTGGCGGTTGGCATCGGTGACCGGCACGGTCAGGCAGCGCGTGGACGTCCAGTTTTCATACACGAACAGCTTGCAGAATGGCGCGTAGCCATCGAGCACCTTGAACGGCGCATGCGCGTTGAGGTGCGCCTGGAACTGCTCGGCGGTGCAGTCCTGGATGGTGTTGCCTCGGGGCACGCGCGGGAACAGACGGGGGCGGGCGAATTCGGTCAGGACAATCGACATGGCGTACGCAGCTGGAAACAGGTGCACAGGGTAACCGCCCTCAGCCGAGGATCGCGCGCAGGGCCGCTTCCAGGGTCGGGTACCGGAACCGATAGCCTTCCTGCAGCGCGCGTGCCGGCACCACGTTCTGCCCGGTCAGCAGCAGGCCCGCCATCTCGCCGAAGGCCAGTTTCAATGCGAATGCCGGCGTCCGCACCCACGCAGGCCGCTTCAGCACATGCGCCAGGGTGCGGGCGAATTCCGCATTGGTGACCGCCGCCGGCGCAGTGCCGTTGCAGGCGCCACGTGTTTCGGGATCGGCCAGCAGCCACAGGATCAGCCCCACCAGGTCGTCGCGATGGATCCAGCTCATCCACTGCATGCCATCGCCCATCGGCCCACCCGCGCCGATCCGGAACGGCGGCAGCATGCGCGCCAGCGCACCGCCTTCGCGGTCGAGCACGATGCCGGTGCGCAGCAGGCAGGTGCGCACGCCCAGGTCTTCGGCCTTCAGCGCCTCGGCCTCCCACCGCCGGCACAGCATGGCGGCGAAGTCGTGCCCGGGCGAGGCCGATTCATCCAGCGGGGTGGCATCGCGCGGCCCGTAGTAGCCGATCGCCGAGCCGGACACCAGCACCTGCGGGCGGGTCGGCAACCCGCGCATCCAGTCCAGCAGGGCCCGGGTGGTGTCGATGCGTGACTCCAGCATGGCCTGCTTGCGCGCCGGGTTCCAGCGGCCTTCCACCAGCGGTTCGCCCGCCAGGTTCACCACCGCATGGACCGGGCCCACATCGCCCAGTGCACCGACGTACTGCACCCCGGCCTGGCCGGGCCGGCCCGGGCTGCGGGTCAGCACCGTGACCCGGTGCCCGGCCGCCAGCAGCCGCTGGCACAGGCGCTGGCCGATGAAGCCGGTGCCGCCGGTGATCAGGATGTCCATGCGTGCTCTCCTTGGGGAAGGCCACTTTACCCGCCAAGGTGTAAACGCAACGCCCGCCACCTTTTACATTCATCGCGATGAAGCGATATGATGGACCCACATCCGCTGCCGCCGCCGCCCATGACCGCCCTCAGCTTCGAGTTCTACCCACCCAAGACCGACGACCAGCGCGCCCAGCTCGACCGTACCGCGGCCAAGCTCAAGGCGTACGCGCCGGAATACGTGTCCTGCACGTTCGGCGCCGGCGGCTCGACCCTGAGCTACACCTCCGAAACGGTGCGACACCTCAAGCAGCACCACGGCTTCGAGGCCGCGCCGCACCTGTCCTGCGTGGGCGGCAGCCGCGAGGAGATCCGCGAACTGCTCAAGCTGTACCGGGCCATCGGCTGCAGGCGGATCGTGGCGCTGCGCGGCGACCTGCCCTCCGGCATGGGCCACCCCGGCGACCTGCGCTACGCGTCGGAACTGATCGCCTTCATCCGCGCCGAGCACGGCGACGCCTTCCACATCGAGGTCGGCGCCTACCCGGAAACGCACCCGCAATCCGACGACGCGCTGCGCGACCTGAGGTACTTCAAGGCCAAGATCGACGCCGGTGCCGATGCGGCCATCACCCAGTACTTCTTCAATGCCGACGCCTACTTCCACTTCGTCGACGCGGTGCGCAAGCTGGGCGTGCAGGTGCCGATCGTGCCGGGCATCATGCCGATCTCCAACTTCAGCCAGCTGCGCCGCTTTTCCGAACAGTGCGGTGCCGAGATCCCGCGCTGGATCGGCAAGCGCATGCAGGCCTACGGCGATGACGCCGATGCGGTGCGCGCCTTCGGCGCCGAAGTGGTCGCCCAGCTGTGCGAGCGGCTGGTGGCCGGTGGCGCACCGGGCCTGCATTTCTACACCCTCAACCTGGCCAAGCCCACCACCCAGGTATTGAAGCTGCTGGGCCGCTGAACATCGCGCACGCCATTGCTTGCAGATAACGCGCGTCCCGCTACCCTGCTGCGATGAGACCGGTCGTTCCGTTGCTGCTGTCGCTGTGCATGCTGTGCTGGGCCCCGTGGGCGCAGGCACAGGCGCAGCGCGTGAACCGTTGCACCAATGCGCAGGGCGAAACGGTATTCACCGACCGCAGCTGCGATGCGCTGGGCGCGACGGCGCGGATGCCGCCGCGCGGTGATTCGGTGGGCAATACCGGCATCTACCGCGCCGGCTGCGCGCGCCGGTTGAGCGAGCTGACCGGGCAGATCCGCGATGCGGTGAGCCTGCAGGACGTCAACCGGCTGTCGTCGATCTACCTGTGGGGCAACGTGTCCAATGCCGCCGCCAACCAGATCATCGGGCGACTGGAATCGGTGGTGCAGCGGCCCCTGCTGGATATCGCCCCGGTATACCCGGAGGTCGCCGCGCCGACGCCGCTGCCGGTCGACCCGAACGCGACCCTGGTCGAGGCAGTGGAAGCGGCCGCGCCGCAGGCCAGCCGGCCGCGGCCGATCGGGCTGCGGCTGGAGCAGACACTCGGTACGACCGCCACGCCGGCGCGGACGGTGTTTGGATTGCGCCGTCAGTACGGCTGTTTCTGGATCACGCTGTAGGCCACAACGCGCGGATGGCGGCGATGCCCTGCGCGCCGTGGCGGCGCGCCTGGGTGATGTCGTCCGGGTGCAGGCCGCCCAGCGCGTACAACGGCAGCGAGACCTGTGCGCGCAGGGTTTCAAAGGCGTCCCAGCCCATCGGCACGTTGCCGGGGTGGCTGTCGGTGGCCTGGACCGGGCCGAGCACGGCGAAGTCACAGCCCAGTCGTTGTGCGGCCTGCAGCTGGGCCAGGTCGTGGCAGGACGCGGCCACCAGCTGGTCGGCCGGCAACGGCCGCGCCTCCAGCTGCAGCAACTGCTCGCCGCCCAGGTGCACGCCGACGCCAAGCCGGCGGGCCAGTTCGATATCGCGGTTGAGCAGCCACTGCACCCCGCCGCGGTGCCGGGCCACGGCCTGTTCGGCCAAGGCGATGCGGGCCGGGCTGTTCGGCGTGCGCAGCTGCACGCGGCGCACGCCCGCCTCCAGCGCACGCGCCAGCCGTGCGTACCAGTCCTGGTGCGCGGCATCCTCGTCGGTGTCCGGTTCGGGGGTGATCAGGTAGCGGTCCGGGTGGCGCAGCGCGGCCACCACCGGCAGGTCGGCCGGCGGCATCGAATAGCGCGACAGCTTGTCCGGCGCCACCCAGGTGATGGCCTGGCCTTCGCGGCCGCGCGGTGAGCCCTTCCAGCTGCGGATGTGCCGCACTTCCAGACGCAGGTGCTTGTCCGGATATTCCTGCGGGACGTCCATGATCCAGTCGCCGACCTCGGCCTCGATCCCCAGCTCCTCGCGCAGCTCACGCACCAGCGCCTGCTCGGAGCTCTCGCCCTCTTCGCGCTTGCCGCCGGGGAATTCCCACAGGCCGGCCATGTCGCGGTTCTCGGTACGGCGGTTGAGCAGGATGCGGCCGCGGGCGTCGGTGATGACGCCGGCCACGACGTGGATCGATCGTTTGGGGGATGGCATGCGACCAAGAATGCCCAATCGGCCCGTGCATGCGCAATGCCGTACAGACGAAGGGCCCCATGCGGGGCCCTTCGGGTGGTTCAGGAGGCGGGTTCGATCAGAACGTCACGTTCCAGTTCAGCTGGGCCCCCACTTCACGCTGGCCATCGCCGGCACGGCCCTGCGCGAACATCGACAGGCGGCTGTTGTCGGAGGTGTTCAGCGAGATGCCCAGTTCGGCGATGCCCACGTTGCGCGCCAGCGGCAGGCCGCTGACGGTGAAGCTGTCACTGCCGGCCACGAAGCGGTTGCGCGAGTCGGCACGCAGTTCGCCGGCCGCGTTCTGCCAGGCCAGGCCGGCCTCCAGGCGGGCGCCGTCGGTCTGGCCACCGCTGATGTCCCACGCGGCGCGGATGCCGGCCGTGGTGGTCCAGACCTCATCCTTGCTGGATGCCACCGACAGGGCTGCGGTGCCGCCGGTTTCCGTGGCGGCCTCGCTCGACAGGCGGGTGTAGGCCACGGCCAGGTACGGGCTCAGGGTCAGCGCACTGAGCTGGATGTCCCACCCCCCTTCAGCAAAGGCCTGTACCGAATGAGCGTCATGCTGGCTGCCCAGGCTCTGTTCCCAGGACGTGCCGGCACCCAGTTCACGGCGGGTATCCAGCTCGTAGTCGGCGTAGCTGGCGCCGCCGTTGATCCAGGCCTGCTCACCACGGAAGCCGGCGTACAGGCCACCGTGCACCGCGTCGACCTCGGTGATCGCGTTGCGGTCGCGGATCTGCTGGCGCAGCGATTCCGGGCCACCGGCCACGCCGACGGTCCAGCGGTCGCCGAAGGTCCAGTCGTAGCCCACCATCAGGCCCTGGCGGGTTTCCTGGGTGCGCGAGGCGGTGCCATCGCTGTCCTGGCGCTTGGACGCGCCGCTGCCGGCCACCCACACCGAGGAGCCGTTGAGCTTGGTGTCCGGCGTCGGACGCAGGCGCTGGGAGATGCCTTCACGCAGGAAGCGGTCGTCCAGCAGCAGCGCACGGTTGCTGGCATGCAGTTCGCCACCGAGGTCATCGAAGGCAACCAGCGCACCGGCCTCATCGAGCATCAGCAGGCCGTTGTAGAGCGCCAGCGCGTCGCCGGACTGCTGCAGCGAATCCAGCGCCGCGGCCGTGGCGCGCTGGTTGCCGGTGACGGCAACGGCGCCGAACACGATCGGCGGGGTAACGCCCGGGGTGCCCGGGAAGCCCGGATCCACCGGCGTGCCGGGATCGACCGGGGTGCCCGGGTCGACGGGCGTGCCCGGATCGACCGGGGTACCCGGGTCGACCGGATCCACCGGGGTCACCGGCGTGTTGACCGCGATGGTCAGCACGACCTGGTTGCCGGTCTGGGTCAGGGTGGGGGTGATGAAGGCCGAGCGCGAGATCACATCGTCGAAGCCGCCATTGATGCCGCCGGCCACGTCGAGGATCGCGTAGGTCTGGCCGTTCTGGTAGCTGGCATTCGGGTCCAGCCCGGTCACGCGCACGCCGGTGGCACCGGTGGTGCCGGCGATGCCGACGCCATGGCCGATGTAGGCCTTGCCGGTGACGGCAACCCGGTCGGACTGGCCGTTGCCAAGCAGGTCCACGTCGTAGAAGGCCTTGTCGGCCACGCTTTCGGGCACCGCGCCCGCGGCATTGATGTACAGGTCACCGTTGATGGTGAGCGTGCCGATGCCGGCATCACCCGGCGACAGCACGCCGCCATTGAAGACCTGGGTGGTGCCCACGGTCGCATTGCCGGCGAGCATGCCGCCATTGCGCACCATCACGTTCGAGCTGCGCACCACGCCGGTACTGCTGCCGTAGTTGATGGTCTGGTCGAAGCCGGAGTTGCCGTTGAGCACCAGGGTGCCGCCGGTGACCTCGATCTGCTGTGCAGCAGCCTGGCTGGTACCGGTATAGCTGCGCCCGGTGTACATGTCGCCATCGATGCGCAGCGTGCCGCCGTTGACCGTGACCTTGCCCCCGAAGTCGGCCAGGTCGCCGGTCAAGGTGGTGGTGCCGGCCACGCTGGTCACGCCGCCGGTGGTGCCATTGGTACTGCTGACGGTGTTGGCCAGGCTGATGTCGCCGGTGTGGTTGAACACCAGCGCGCTGAGCGCACCGTCCATGACGATATCGGCCGCGCCCAGTTCGCCGGCCGCTTCGGCCGCCGCCCAGGTCGGGGCGCCATCGGCGACCGACCAGGTTTCCAGGCCGCCGCCCACCACGACAAAGCCCAGGGTGCCCAGCTTGAGGTCCCCGCCGGCGGCAACACGGCCGCCATTGGCCACGTTGAGGATTCCGAACGGTTCGCCGACCAGGTGGCTGCCCACCGTGACGTCGCCGGTGGCCTCAATGGCCGAACCCGCGCCGCTGACGCGGACCTGCTCATCGACCGCGCCGATCTTGAAGGTCATGGTGTTGGCGCCGCCGGACACCAGCAGCGTGTCGGTACCGATCACCGCACCGTCCAGCACGTCCACGCCGGTGCGGATGTCCAGCTCGCCCTGGTTGGTCCAGCGGCTGCCGGCACCGGTGAGGGTGGCGGTACCGGTAGCGCTGAGCGAGTCGCGGATGCGCGCGGTGTTGGACTGGATCTGGCCGCCGTTCTCCACGAGCAGCTGGGTGCTGGCAATGATCCGGTCGCCGCTCAGCACCGAACCGGCGCCGGTCACTTCAATGCGGCCGGTGCGTGCGGCGGTGCTTGGCAGGCCCTGGTTGTCTTCGGCGGTCACGTTGCCGGTCACGGCCACCAGCGCGCCATCTTCGATGCGCAGCAGGCCGTCGCCGTTGCCCGACACCCGCAGGGTATCGGTGGTGACCGTCGAACCTGCGCCGGTCACCAGAAGCGAGCCGCTGGCCTCCTGTGCTTCACCGATGCTGACCAGCTGCGACGCCAAGGTGCCGCTGTTGCGGACAATGACTTCGCCCTTGCCACTGGCGGCAGCACCGATGAGCACGTCGCGCCCGGCGGTCACGCCACCATTGTTGATGAACAGCGCGCCGGTACCGCCCTCACCGACGCGCAGGTCATTGCCGGTGACCAGCAGCTGGCCGCCACTGGTGACGTTGATGGTGCCCGTGCTGCCGACCTCGGTACCCACGCTCATGCCAAACGAATCGCCGATAGGCGGTGCCTGCAGCGTGGTCTCCACGCGGGCACCATTGCGGATGGTGAGCATGCCACTGCCTTCGCGACCGACCAGAATCTGGCGGGCGGTAAGCAGTGCGTCGGTGCCATCGACCTGGCCGATGCCGCTGGAACCGGCTGCATAGCCGAACGACAGCGTCGAGCCCAGGGTGGCCTTTGCGCCATCGTAAAGACGCAACGCGCCGGTGCCTGCTTCACCCACGCGCACGACGGCGCTGTTGACGGTCAGCGACGAGGTCGGCCCGAAGATCTGCAGTTCGCCATTGCTGCCGGCAAGCGTACCCAGCGAGACCAGGCCGTTGGAGGTGAACGTGCCGCCGTTGCGCAGCTGGACTTCCACCGCGCCGTTCGGGCCGACGCGGAAACCATCGACATAAGCGCGCGGATCGGTGACGGTCTCGCTCGCATCGAAGTCATACACCGCCGCGAAGGCGGTAGGCAGCGAGGCGGCCGACAGGCCTAGCGCAACCAGCATGGCAGCGCTCAGCGGCGAACGCCGGCGGCGGCTGTCGGTCGCGGGAGAGGAGGAAGAGGGGGACGTGGCGAGTTCGGACGCGACCTGCATCAGGCCGGTGGTGCGGTTGAACACCAGGCGATAAATCCTGTTCATGAAACTCCATGGATGGCGACTCAGGGGGAACGCGACGCTGCCGCAGCCTGCGGAGCGCAATGCGCGTCGAGCCTGCCCCGAATGCAATGCATTCGCGACAGCGCTGAACACGTTAACCCTCTGTCGTATATCCACACGTGGGTCGCATCTGACACTCGCGTGGGGATGCACCACGCTTCTGTGTCAGGTTTTTCTGAAAGATCTGCATAAGAGAAGCCGGTCACAGAACAGCGCCTTCATGCGATTGCATAGCGTTTGTGATGATGCGACGCATGGTCCTCAGTGGACACGTTGAATCGCTACACGTGGCGGGCCGATGACGCCAAGTGGCTCAGTACGTCAAACGCTCTGAAACTCAACATGAAAAGTCGCATTCAACATCCGGTTCGGCATTGCATCCTATCGCCCTGGTGATAGCCACCACACTTCGAGAGCAGAGCGCGAAAATCAGCCCATTCTGAAAGTTCGCCGACCCGATTGCACCCATTCGCCACCGCCGATACCTTCCCCGCACCGACGAGCGAAGACACGTCTCCGCTGATGTCGTCGTGCACTGAACAGGAGGCGAAATGTGCTGGTGAACTGGTGGAAGAATGGACTTCAGTTGAAGCTGCAGATGCGCATCTACCCCGATGGGTTACTGCTTGCCGCCCTGTATGCGCTGGCCTGCCTGGCTGCGCGCCAGATATCAGTTGATCAGTTCAACCTGTTGGCGGGCCTTCGGATTGCCGCATTACTACTGTTTCCGACCAGACTCTGGCCGTATCTGATCCTCGGAGAGTATGCCCACCTTGCACAGGTTCGGTATCCCTTGGTTGAAAAGTACGGCATGGCGTGGGCCATCATCAGCTCGGCCCTTCTGATGCCGACTGTTGCGTTGATCGTGCGGCTTCATCGGAACCTGCTTCCCGAGGCCCCAGGTGCAAGGCTGCTCCTGCTTGCCGCAACGACCTCCATCGCCGCCGCATTGATCAACATTGGAACCGCCCAGCTGCTTTGGCCGGTAGCTTCCAGCATTCCCCTTCCAACGAGGGCGGCACATCAGATCCTTGGAAACTTCATTGGCATTTTGACTATGGCGCCACTGGCGCTGCTATGGCTGCAGCGGCAGCGACCGAACCCGACTCCGCGCCTTTCGATTGCCACCACAGGGCTGCTCCTGCTGATGCTTGCCCTTGGCCTGTCCGCGA